>Ga0208017_100001_pt1 | contig 3175852 bp, 3044 predicted proteins | sample 30_taG_FD_184104 | JGI IMG/M metagenome (GOLD analysis project Ga0208017, IMG submission 184104) | Marine viral communities from Cariaco Basin, Caribbean Sea - 30_WHOI_OMZ (SPAdes) (version 2) | ecosystem: Environmental > Aquatic > Marine > Oceanic | place: Caribbean Sea: Cariaco Basin... | reverse complement strand
CGGCTCATCACATCCTGGGGCTGGAGCAGGTCCCAAGGGTTTGGCTGTTCGCCAATTAAAGTGGTACGTGAGCTGGGTTCAGAACGTCGCGAGACAGTTTGGTCCCTATCTGCCGTGGGCGTCGATTGTTGAAAGGAGTTGCCCCTAGTACGAGAGGACCGGGGTGAACATACCTCTGGTGTACCTGTCATCCTGCCAAGGGTGCCGCAGGGTAGCTATGTATGGACGGGATAACCGCTGAAAGCATCTAAGCGGGAAGCCTCCCTTGAGATAAGCAATCTTCGAACCGTCGTAGACCACGACGTTGATAGGCCGGGTGTGGAAGCGCAGTAATGCGTGTAGCTAACCGGTCCTAATAGTTCTTTTCGCGCTTGTAGGATCCATACCATCAACGACAGCCCTGTGCTGTCCGCGAGGGTGGAGGAAACTTCAGCCGGATAAGCCCAGAATGCTCAACAGCATCGATTTAAACCCGTCCGCCTGCTTTATTGCTTGGTGGCTATAGCGTCTGTGACCCACCCGATCCCATCTCGAACTCGGCCGTGAAACCGGACTGCGCCGATGGTACTAGTGCTCAAGCACTGGAAGAGTAGGTCGTCGCCAGGCATTATAGCAGACGGACGCGGTATAAACCCATTCACGATTTCAAAAAGCCGCTGCCGGGTCTCCCGCGCGGCGGCTTTTTCGTCTCTGGCGCATGCCGGCGGACGTACACACGGTGCCGCGGGGTGGAGCAGTCCGGTAGCTCGTCAGGCTCATAACCTGAAGGTCGTTGGTTCAAATCCAACCCCCGCAACCACCGAACCCATGAGATCATAACAACAAATTGCCTCGCTGCTTCCAGCGGGGCTTTTTGTGTGTGGCTATGTAAGCATATAGGAAGCAGGCTCTTAAGCCTTCCGGCGTAGCATAGCGTGATGGGCTGCCTCACGCAGGCCGAGTGGGAGCAAGGTATCGACTTTTCGGTGGTTTGAGGAAAAGCTTCCTGCGGGTTGCAAGATACACTTCATAATTTCAGCCATGGCAGATTCGTGCCGATTAATCCGATAGGACTCGTTGAAAGACGGGGGCCTACTTTTCTTTTCGGATCTGGTTCACTGTCTTCCTGGTCCACCGCTTCACCGCCCGCCGCAAGTTCGCTGCGTCGCTGAAGCCAACCTTCCATGCAACATCGTCAACGCTCATCCGAGTGGTTTGCAGATATTCTATTGCGAGCTTGCGCCTCACGTCATCGACGATTGCACCGTAGGTCGCGTCCTCCGCTGCCAACCTGCGGCGGAGAGTGCGCTCCTGTAGGCCAAGCTGTGCCGCAATCGCCGCCATCGAGGGAAACCGTCCGGGTGTGCTCAGCAACATCTGATAGACCTCGCCCGAAAGACCTGAAGAAATGCGCGATTGCCCGATCAGGCGTTCGCAGGTTTCCTCGAGCATCATCCGGGTCAGCCGGTTGCCCAACTCGGGCGTCGATCCGAGTATGCCGAGCGGATAGTGCAGCTCGTTTGCAGCCTGGCCGTAAAGGCACTCGCATGAAAGCTCGCGCGCGTCCGGGCCAGTATGGTCGTCCTCCGGTAGCGCGAAGAGAGCGCGCACCGGCAGGTTGTCGTTACCCGCCGCGTCGCGGATATGGGTGAAGGTCATCTTCATCTGCTGCCGGACGAGGAAGGTGCGCACCTGGTCGCTCATCATGTCGCGGTAGATCTCGCGAAACTGCCAAATTGCAGCCTTGCCTTCGACGCGCCAGTGGAGCCGCACCGTCGGCGTGGCGAGCGGCTGATAACGGACTGCGAAATCGAAAAAATCGCGCATGGTTGGCGAACACATCAGGGCATATCCGTACATTCCGTAGGCCGACAGGTGCAGCCGCGCTCCGATCGCGAAGGCGTCGGCGTACCCGGCCCCCGCCGCCACAATGTTCTCGCACGCGGTCAGGTACTGGCCGATCGAGGTTAGCGTGCGCGGATCGCGCACCTCGGCCGGCGTCAGGCCAGTCCTGTCGAGTACAATTTCAGCCGACATTCCGCGATCCGTCACCGTATCGATGACCGTGGCGATCTTGAAGGGCGCGAAAATGCGCTGGTTGAGTGTCGGGAATCCCTCTCGGTCGTTGCGCATCGCCGCCTCGGCGGTGGCCTCGTTTACCACGGTCATCCTGTCCGCTCCTCCCCTCACGATGTCCGCAAATGACACAGAGTTGTCCGCTCGTGCGCTTACGCAGGCGTCTGCCAGACCATAAGCATGCCATCAAGCCGGCAAAGTCCGGCCGCGGCGATGTCCGCGACCACGATGGGAGAGAAAATATGTCGATGAGGTCGATTTCTACGCGGCGCCGTGCGCGTCTGCTTCGCCATTCTGCGCTGGCTGCAACGATGTTGATCCTGCCCGTTACGGCCCATGCGCAGACGGACCCAGGCGAAGACCAGCCCGAAAGCACCGAGATCGAGGCCCCGGCCGCCGGTTCTGAAGACGTGATCGTCGTCACCGGAACGAGCATCCGCGGCGTGCCGCCGACCGGGTCGGACCTGATCACCGTCACGCGCGAAGATGTGAAGCAGATCGGCGCGGCGAGCACGCCCGAACTGCTGGCGACCGTGCCGCAGCTCAACAGCTTCAATACCGCGCCGCGCGTCAGCAATGGCGGAGTCGGTTCCTTCGCGCCTGGTCTGCGGGGCCTGCCCACAGCCGCTACCTTGCCACTGATGAACGGGCACCGCCTTATTTCCGGCAGCGTGCAGCAGACCAACCCCGATTATCCGCTGATCCCCGAACTGGCGGTCGAGCGGGTCGAAATCGTCGCCGACGGTGCCTCTGCCATCTACGGGTCCGAAGCGGTCGCGGGCGTGATCAACTTCATCACCCGCAAGCGCGTATCGGGGCTCGAGACCAATTTCCGTTACGGTTTCGCGGATGACTACGATGCCTTGAACGCAGGCGCGATCTTCGGTCAGGACTGGGGAACGGGCTCGGTCGTGCTCGCCTATCAGTACCAGCAGAACAGCAACATTACCGGCGCGGATCGCGACTATCGCTCGCTCGATTTCCGCAGTGAGGGTGGCATCGATACACGCTCGGCGGTGTGTCCCGATGCCAACGTCAACCTGTTCGCAGGCACGATCTACGCTGCGCCGAGCCTCGAGCCGGGTGTCAACACCTGCGATGCGCGCGGCCCCGTCGACCTTCTGCCAGAGAGCCGAGCGCATAGCGGCCTGATCTCGGTGCGGCAGGACCTGTCGGATCGCATCACGGTATGGGGGGATGTGCTCTACTCGGACCGCAAGGATACGGTCCAGGCGGCGCTGCCCGGGCAGACCTTCGTCCTCATCACCGCCGCCAACCCTTACTTCCGCGCGCCTCCGGGCACGGGTTCGGTGTTCGGCTACTTCGATTTCCGGCCCGACAGGCTGGTCGGCGACGATCACTTCGACCAGACCTATCGGGTGCGAACGGGCAATGCCACGGCGGGCATCGACATCGACCTGCCGGGCGACTTCCAGGCGAGTGTGTACGGGAGCTACAACTGGTCGCGGAACGATACGCTTCAGCCTGGCATCGATACGACTGCACTGACCACTGCCGCTGCAGGAACGACGCCGTCGACCGCGCTCGACCCGTTCGGCTACGAGACCGATCCGGCGGTGGTCGCCGCAATCCTCGACAACCCGACAACCTTCACCAATCGCCAGCGCACACGGATCGGCGCGGTGAAGGTGGATGGTCCGCTCGCGCAGCTTCCTGGTGGCGACCTCAAGATCGCGGTAGGTGCCGAATATCGGCGTGAAACCTATATGCAACGCGGTCAGAGCGGCGGCGTCGGCTTCCCGGAAGATCTCGCCCGCAATGTCCAGTCGGTTTACGGCGAGCTTTTCATTCCGATCATCGGGTACGGCAACGCGGGAGCGTTCGGGCAGAGCCTCACGCTCTCGCTGTCGGGCCGATATGATCATTACAGTGATTTCGGGTCGACCACCAATCCGAAGATAGGCCTCACCTGGGAGCCGCTCGACGGGGTGGCCTTCCGCGGCAGTTACGGTCATTCGTTCCGCGCGCCAGGGCTGCGCGATCTGGGGTCGACCGTTGGCTCCTATTATTCGGCAGCCGCGCTGGTCGATGCCTTTGGCGCCCGCGATCCGGCGCGCGGGGCTGCGCAGGTGAACACGATCCTGCTTTATGGCGGCAATGCGGATCTTGAGCCGGAAACCGCGCGTACCTGGTCCGCCGGCGTCGATCTGCGTCCGCTGTTCGCCCCGGGCCTCACCGCGAGCGTGACCTATTACGACATCAAGTACGACGACGTGATCGGCGCGCCTTCCGGCCTTGGATCGCTGCTGTTCAGCGATCCCACTTTCGCCACGCGGGTCATACGCGATCCCGGTGCCGCGCAGGTCAGCGACGCGATCACAAACACCGTGCCGTTCTACTTCACTTTCGACGCCGTCCCTCAGATCGGCAATATCCTCGACCTGCGGCAGGGCAATTTCGGGGTCCGCAAGACCAGCGGCATCGACTTCGATCTGCGCTACCGGCGCGAGGTCGGTTTCGGCACGCTGTTCGGCGGGGTCGCGGGCAATTACATCCTCGACTATTCGAACCGCCTGTCGCCTACTTCGCCGGAGAGTAATTCGCTCGAGGCCGGGATCCCGCGCGCGACCCTGCGTACTACGCTGGGCATCACCGCCGGCCCGGTGACCTTCGTCAACTTCGTCAATCATCGTTCGGGCGTCACGGCATCCTACGCTACGCCGACCGGCTCGGCGCTTTACGAAGCGAAGGGATACACGACGGTCGATTTGCGCCTCTCTCTGACGCTGCCGCAAGAAAGTTTCCTCGAAGGCACCGAGCTCGGCTTGCAGATCAACGATCTGTTCGATGTGACACCGCCCTATTTCCCCGGCACCGACGGGATCGGGGGCGCATACAACCCCATCGGTCGCTACGCGGCAGTCAGCCTGCGCACGGCATTCTAGGCTCAAGCGGGCGGCGACCCAACCGGGTGCCGCCCATACTTCCGCCCCTACCGTTTCCGCTCCCGATGCAAGGCCTCTCTCGATGAATTCTGTCTCGACCAGCCTCGACCTGGCGACGCCCGTTCCGCAAATCCGCTTGTTTTGCGACTGGCTGCAAGAGACGCGGGGGATCGATTTCGCGACCTATGACGAACTGTACCGTTGGTCGGTCGAGGACCTCGAAGGATTTTGGCGCAGCATTTGGGAGTGGGACCGCATCCAGTCGCCGACAGCGGTGAGTGCGGCGCTGAGCGGCGAAGCCATGCCCGACATGCGGTGGTTCGATGGCGCCACGCTCAATTATGCGCAGCATGTCTTCAGCCATGTCGATGCTGCGGAGGCGGCCGGCCAACCTGCAATCGTCGCATTGGACGAGCGCGGCGCGAGCGAGATGATCGAGTGGGCCGAATTACGTCGCCGGGCTGCCTCGCTTGCCCTCGATCTGCGCGCACGCGGGATTGCGCCAGGCGATCGGGTGGCGGCCTATCTGCCCAATATTCCAGCCGCGGTCGTCGGTCTGCTGGCCTGCGCCAGCTTGGGTGCGGTGTGGACGCTGTGTTCGCCCGACATGGGGACGAATGCGGTGCTCGATCGCTGGCGGCAGACGCAGCCCAAGGCCCTGATCGCGGTCGACGGGGTGTTCTACGCGGGCAAGGCCCTGGACCGCAGTGCCGCGCTGGCGGAGATCCTCGCACAGCTCCCGTGCATCGAAACCGTGTACCTGGTTCCGAGCGACTGTGCAGTGCGTACCATGCCCGACGCGGTCGACTTCGCCGCCGCCACCGCGCGCGACGACGCGGCCGTGGCCGGTTTCGAGCCCGCCATGCTGCCCTTCGACCATCCCTTGTGGATCCTCTATTCGAGCGGGACCACCGGTCTGCCCAAGGCGATCGTTCACGGCCATGGCGGTGTGATTCTGGCGACGGCTGCCGGGCGGCTCCATTTCGATCTCGGGCCAAGCTATGCTCCGAATACAATTGGCGAGCGATTCCACTGGTACAGCGCCAGTGGCTGGGTCATGTGGAACATCCAGATCGGCGGGCTGCTGAGCGGCACAACCATTTGCCTGTTCGACGGATCGCCCAGCGGGACGAAGACCGATCCCGACTGGACCCGACTGTGGGATTTCGCGAGCCGGACGGGCGTCACCTGGTTCGGCGCGGGCGCGGCCTTCTTCGCCAATTGCCGCAAGGCTGGGGTCGAGATCGCGGGGACCGCCGGGGTCGAACGCATCCGCGCTCTCGGCAGCACCGGATCGCCCTTGCCCCCGGACGTACAACGCTGGGGCACCGCGCAGTTCGCCGCACTCGGGCGTCCGGACATCTGGTGGTGCAATGTCAGCGGGGGAACCGAGATCGCCGCCGCTTTCATGGCTGGCAATCCCCAACTGTCCGACACGCCGGGCCGGTTGCAATGCCGCCACCTCGGCGCCGCTGTCGAGGCGTGGGACGAACATGGCAATCCAGTGATCGAGGAAGTCGGCGAACTGGTCTGCACGAAGCCCTTCCCGAGCATGCCGCTGTATTTCTGGGGTGATAACGACGGGAGCCGGTATCGCGATTCCTACTTCGGCGAATGGCCCGGCATTTGGCGTCACGGCGACTGGCTGACGGTTCACGAGGATGGCAGTTGCACCATCTCGGGGCGCAGCGATGCCACCATCAACCGCCATGGCGTGCGGATGGGGACCGCGGAAGTATACGCTGCAGTCGAGCAGCTGCCGGCCGTTGCAGATTCCATGATTATCGATCTTGAAGACACGCAGGGGGGTAGCAAACTGGTCATGTTCGTCGTCCCGAGCGAAGGCAAGGCAGTCGATGGAGACACGCGAGGCGCGATCGCAGCTGCAATCCGGACGAGTCTCTCGCCGCGCTTCGTGCCCGACCAGCTGATCGCCGCACCAGGCATCCCGCGCACACTTTCGGGCAAGAAGCAGGAACTGCCGATCAAGCGGCTGTTCGCCGGGTGGCCAGCAGCCAGGGTGATCAATGCCGATGCCAGCGCCACGCCTGATGTGCTGCCATGGTACATCGATCAGGCGCAGGCATGGCAGCGCGATGCGCGCTCCGAGGCCGATGTTCGTGCGGAGCATACTTCGTGAAGTTGGGCGTCGTCGGCGCGGGCCTGATGGGGGCCGAGATAGCGTTGGTTTTCGCGCTGGCCGGCCACGGTGTGCTGCTGCAAGATCTCAGCGAAGAGGCGCTTTCGCGAGCCGTCGAACGGCTTCGCACGCTCCTCGACAAGGGCGTCGTGCGGGAGTTCTATGAAAGCGATGCGGCCAAGGCGGCGCTCGGTCGGATCGCACCGGTCGCCTCGATAAGCGCGATGGCCGATTGCGCGATGGTGACCGAAGCCGTCAGCGAATCGCTCGAGATCAAGGAAGAGGTGCTGCGCGTGCTGGACGAGGCATGCCGGCCCGATTGCATTATCGCGTCGAATACCTCGACACTGCCGATCTCCACGCTTGCGGCCTTCTTGCGGCCCGAGCGGCGTGCGCGCTTTCTCGGCATGCATTACTTCTCACCCGTCTCGCGGATGAAGCTGGTTGAGATTATTCCGGCTTTCGCGACCGAACCGGCAGTTGCCGATGAAGTGATCACGATCCTCCAAGGCATCGGCAAACAGCCAGTGCGGATCAAGGATGTCGCGGGCTTTGCGGTCAACCGCATGCTCCACGCGATGTTGATCGAGGCGGTAAAACTGGTCAAAGAGGGCGTCGCCAGCCCTGCCGATTTAGACACCGCATGTCGCCTCGGCCTCGGCCATCCGATCGGTCCATTCGCGATGATGGACGTCGTGACGTCCGATCTGTGTTTGGAGGTGCAGGACATACTGCACGATGCCTATGGCGAAAGATTCCGCCCGCCTGCTCTGCTCAGGCAGCGGCTCGCTGCGGGGTATGGTGGCGGTCGGGGCAATCCCGGCTGGCTGGAAAAGACCCAATAATACCGAGCTGGAGAGGACGAGACGATGACCCAAGCCAACACGCCCTGCGAGTGCCTTGCATGAGCGCCGCATCCGCCCCGGACACAGCATCCAGGTCGTCTGCGAGCGCGCGGATCACGCTGGGCATGCTGGCCTTCGTCTATGTGCTCAACTTCCTTGATCGACAGCTGATCTCGATCCTCGCCAAGCCGATCCAGGACGGGCTCGGCATTACCGATGGGCAGCTCGGCCTGCTTACGGGCTTCTACTTCGCGCTGTTCTACTGCTTTATCGCGATCCCGATCGGCTGGCTTGCGGATCGTACCAGCCGGGTGAAGGTCCTTTCTGCTGCATGCGCGATCTGGAGCGCGGCGACTGCCGCATGCGGTATGGCGGGCACTTACGGCCAGCTGGTCGTCGCCCGTATGATGGTCGGCGTGGGCGAGGCGGGCGGGGTTCCACCCTCCTATGCGATCATTTCCGACACTTTTCCGCGTGAACGCCGGACCACGGCGATGGCGATTTTCAACCTCGGTCCGCCGATCGGCTCCGCGCTTGGCGTCGCCTTTGGCGCATCGCTCGCCGCTGCGTTCGACTGGCGCATGCCTTTCTACGTGATTGGCGGGATCGGGGTAGTTACGGCTGTCGTGGTCTACTGGGTCGTGCGCGAGCCTAAGCGCGGTGAGACGGATGGCCTGCCGGTGACGACCGCGCCCGAGGTCGGCCCCGAAGGTTTTGTCGCGACCATACTCCGCTTCTTCCGAAACCCGTTGCTGCTGATGGCTTCGCTGGCGAGTGGAGCCGGCAATTTCATCACCTATGGCCTGCTCAACTTCACCGTGCTGTTCCTGATGCGCGAGAAGGGCATGACTCTGGAAGATGTCGCGGTGTGGTACGCGCTGGTGGTGGGTATCGGGATGAGCACAGGCATTTATGCCTCGGGCCGGATCGTCGATCGCTTCGCGCGGCGCAGCAAGGCGGCCTATGCCACCGTGCCCGCTGCCTCGCTGGTGCTGGCCTTGCCGTTCTTCATCGGCTTCGCCTGGGCGCCGAGCTGGAAAATCGCGCTCGCCTTCCTCCTAGTGCCGATGTTCCTCAATTCCTTCTTCCTTTCGGCGACGGTCACCTTCGTTCAGAACGAAGTCGCGCCCGAACGGCGCGTCATTTCGGGCGCATTGCTACTATTGGTCATGAACTTCATCGGGCTCGGGCTGGGACCGACCTATGTCGGAATGATGAGCGATTTCTTCCGCCCAGCCTATGGCGAACATGCGCTGCAGACAGCCTATTACGCGCTTGCTCCGATGTATCTCATCGGGGCACTCCTGTTCCTCTGGCTCGCCCGACTGATCAAGCGTGCGGAAGCGACAAACCCAGCATGAGCACCGCAAGAGGATATCGGAGAGAACCATGAAACGCACCCACCGCATCGCCATTCTTGCAGCGTCCGCACTGGGCTGGTCGCTCCCCGGAGCCGCGCTGGCGAAGCCGGTGGAAGATGATGTTGCCGCGCGATGTGCCGCGCTCTCCAACGTCAGACTGGCGGATACCACCATCGAGAGCGCGATGCTGGTCCCCGCCAAGGCGGACGAAACGAGCATTGCGGGTGACGTGCCCGGCTCCCCCGGGTTCTGCCGCGTTGTCGCGCGGGTGCGATCCGAACCCGGGTCCGATATCGGGGTCGAGCTGTGGTTGCCAGCGCAAGGCTGGGCCGGGGTTTTCCACGGCAACGGCAGCGGCGGCTTCGCGGGCAACTTCACGCTGGGCTATTCGGGCATGGCCGAAGGGCTGCGGCGCGGCTTCGCGACCGCGACGACCGACGCGGGCACGGCGCCCGCCACCCCGCTGGAAGGCGATGCGCTGATCGGCCATCCGCGCAAGTGGCGCGACTGGGGCCGGCGTTCCACCCACGTCATGACGACCACCGGCAAGGCGCTGACCAAGGCGTTTTACGGCAGGGAAGCGCGCAAGTCCTACTACACAGGCTGTTCGACCGGCGGGCAGATGGGGCTGATCGAAGCGCTATACTATCCGCAGGACTATGACGGCATCCTCGTCGGTGCACCGGTCATGAACCGCACCTGGGGGCACGCGTCGGTGCTGTGGAACTATGCTGCCGCGAACCGAGAACCCGGCCGGGTTCTATCGGACGCCAAGCTGACACTACTCGACGACGCTGCCATCGCCGCCTGCTGGAAGCAGGGCCATGGCCTGGCGGGCGACCGCTTCATCATGGACCCGATGAGCTGCTCATTCGATCCGCAGGTCCTCCAATGCAAGGCCGCGGTGTCCGATACATGCCTGACAGCGGGCGAGGTGGAAACGGCGCGGGCGTTCTATTCCGGGCCGAAAACGCGCGACGGCGAGCCGAGCTTCTACGGCTGGCTACCGGGCAGCGAAATGCCCGATGCATTCGGCTGGTCCTTCCTGCAGAAGCCGGTCAACGATCAGCCGGCCTTCGGCAGCCTGTTTAAATGGGTGTTCGGCGCGGAGTGGAACTGGAGAGGCTTCGATTTCGACCGCGACATGCCCTTGGTGGATCAAGGCCTCGACGCGATCGTCAATGATGCGACACGCGGAAGCCTGGCGGACTATGCCGCGCGCGGCGGCAAGCTGATCGTCTTTCACGGCCTTGCCGACACGCTGGTACCGCCCGGCCAGTCGGTCGATTTTTTCGAACGGCATGCCGCGGAGATGGGTGGCGCGAGTGCCCTGGCCGAGAACGCGCGGCTATTCATGGCCCCAGGCATGATGCACTGCGGAGGTGGTACCGGACCCGATGCCTTCAACTCCACGCTGGGCATCCCGCCGCGTCCGCCATCCGACGATCCACAGAACGATCTTTTTTCTGCACTGATCGCTTGGGCGGAGGATGACGAGGCGCCCGACCGAATCACTGCGACGCGGTTTGCGGACGAGCGTTCGGGAAAAATCACCATGCAGCGACCCCTATGCCCGTGGCCGCAGAGGGCAGTGTATCGCGGGGTCGGGTCGACCGATGCAGCGAGCAGTTTTCGCTGCGAGGCACCTGCGAAACCCTAGATCTGCCGGATCACCGGCAGAGGAGATGCCATTTTCAGTCGCCGGGATATCCCCGACTTCGCGTAGCCGGTGCGGCGGCCTCGTTTAACGTTCCCGCTTCGGGCGAAGCGAAAGGGGCGGTCGCTATTCATGCGCTCCACTCGCAGAACATACTGAGAGAGCTCGGCATCGCGGTATTCCATCAATGAGGATGACTATTCGCCGCGAGCGATCGGAAGAGCCCAGTGCGGTTTTCCAAGCTCCTCAAGAGTGTTGCCGATGCCGTGAAGGCGAACGGCCTTCTCGCTCGGTGTGGCGCCCAGTTTCCATTGAAACACCACACCCATTGGAGACGCGCTGGCCTGATGAGTTCGGTCATGTGGCCGCCTCACGATTCGGCGAGGATCTCGTCTCAGCGCAAGCGCGATGGATCAGACATGCAGCACACCGCGAAAGACATTCACACGGAAGTGAGTGAATGTTGACATGAGCGCGTCATTATTGAATGAAGCGCGGACTGCGGCGGACGAACCGCCGGGAACACGGAGAGGTATTATGAGGGGAACGTTGCTTGTTTCCGCGTCAGCGGTTGCACTTGCGCTTGTGCCAGCCACTATCAGCGCACAGACCACGAGCAGGACTGGTGCCGAGGTCGATGGCGAAACGGACGCTGTCGAAGAAATTTCGCCCACCGCCGAGACTGGCGAGGGCAACACCATCATTGTCACTGCAACGCGGCGCGAGGCCCGGCTGCAGGACGTTCCATTGGGCATCACGGCTTTCAGCCAGGAAGAGCTGACCGAAAAGGGCATCGTAGGTTACGAACGTTTGGCTCTTGAAACCCCGGGTGTTGTGCTCAACCGGCCGACCCAGAACTTCAACAATTTCACGGCCCGCGGGATTTCCACCAACGGCTACAGCGCGGGTTTGCAGGCCCCGGTCGCGATCTATGTCGACGAACTCCCGATCTCTGCGAACGGGAACTCGACGATCCTCGATCCTAACCTTTACGATGTCGAACGCGTCGAATTTCTGCGCGGTCCGCAAGGTACCCTGTTCGGTTCGGGCTCGCTTGCCGGCGCGATGCGGATCATCACCAAGTCTCCGAACCCCAACCGGTGGGAGGCGTCCGCTCTGGTCGATCTTGGATACACCGAGGGTGGCGGGCTTCGCCAGCGCTACAACGGGATGGTCAATGTGCCGATCGCCGAGGACGTCTTCGCCTTCCGCGCGGTCGGCTATTATCGCAATGAGGATGGCTGGGTCGACAATATCGGCACGGGCATCGAGGACGCCAATTCGCTAGAAGCCTACGGTATTCGCGCTGCGTTCCTGATCGAGCCATCGAGCGACTTTTCGGTTAAGCTGTCGGTCAACAAGGAGGTCAGCAATCCTGCCGATTCCGCGCTGACGAACCCGGATCTCGGCACCTATGTCCGCAGGACCGCACAGCCCGATCTCTTCCAGAGCGACTTGTTGGCGCTTAACGCCACGGTGAACGTGAATCTCGGCTTCGCCGACCTGGTCAGTTCCACGACCTATTCGGACCTGACCGGCGACTTCATCGTCGATCTTGCGGGCACCTATAACCAATTGGTGCCCTTTTCGCTCGACGCCGTCGGATATGACGACATCTTCGTGCAGGAAGTGCGCTTGGCATCTTCGCATGGCGGGCCGTTCGAATGGATACTTGGCGGGTTCTATTTCGACAAGCGGCGAGATGTCGACTTCGACTATCGCACGACGCAGCAGTTTCTGGATCAGACAGGCGTCACGGCATTTTCCGACCTCTATTACCAGCGCTTCAAGAACTACACCGACATCAGCGAGAAGGCGGTGTTCGGCGAGCTGACCTATCGCTTTAGCGACAGTTTCTGGGCGACCGGCGGCTTGCGCTATGGACAGGTCGATGTGCAGACGACCACCCGCGGCGGCGGCTATAACAGCAACTTCCTGACGGTCGGCTACTGCACCGTGTTCACGCCACAGTGCGGTGGCTTCATCCCGCCCCTGACCCTCGCGCCAATCCAGCCCGCGGTCGGTCTGTTGGCGTCCGATGACAAGCTCTCGTGGAAAGGGAGTATCTCCTTCAAGCCGACGCCGAACCTGACCACCTATGCGACGGTATCGACCGGATTTCGTCCGCCGGTGGTCAATGCGCGGGCCGGGCTCGCGCCTCCCGCCAGCGCACCTGATGACATCGTCATTCCCGACGGCGCGAGTTCGGACAAGTTGACCAATTACGAAATTGGTTTGAAAGGCAGTTTCTTCGATAACCGCCTTACTGCCAATCTGGCTGCCTTCTATATCGACTGGAACAATATCCAGGTTCAGGCCAACCGAGTATCCGACACCATCCAGTTCGCCACCAATATTGGCGGCGCTGTCAGCAAGGGCATCGAATTCGAACTGGTCGCGAGGCCGGTCGACGGCGTCCGGCTACAGGCGAGCGGCGCCTACATTGATGCGCGGATCGATGATCTGTCACCCGGCGAAGCGGCGATTTCGGGTGCCGAAGACGGCATTCGGCTGGCGACGCCCAAATTCTCGGGTTCGGCCACGGCGGCATATACGTTTGCTGTCGGCGACACCGAGACCGCGTTCGTTAGCGGCAACGTCGCCTATGTCGGTTCATACCCCGGCCTGTTCCCGAATGTACCGGGCCAGCCGGGCGTACCGTCCCCGCAATACGGCGTGACCGACGAGTATGTGTTCGCCAATGCCTATGCCGGGCTGAACATCACACCGGACTTCGTGATTACGGCCTATGTCGAAAACGTCTTCGACAATGATGCGATCACCTACGTACATCCCGAAGCCTTCCTCGACGGGCGCCATGGGCGACTGCGGCCGAGAACATTCGGCGTGCGGTCCAGCTACATCTTCTGATGCAGCAATGGCTTCGCGGTCCGTCCGTGGACCGCGAAGCCAACTTCCAGTCCCCTTGTCCGCTCGGCAGATTGCCCGATGCGCGCCCGCCCAGTCCAGAAGGTGATTTCGTGCCCTACTCCAAGTCTTCTTGCAGTTTCATCGCCGCGCTTTCGCTGACGGTCGCCGGCCTACTTCTGCCTTCTACGCCCGCCCTGGCGCGCAGCGAGCAAGGTCCGGTAGTTGATGCTCCTGCCGGAACAGTAGCGGGCCGCAGCGAAGGCGGCGTGACGAGCTTCAAAGGCATTCCCTATGCTGCTCCGCCCATTGGCGATCTTCGTTGGAAGCCGCCGCAGGAGGTCGCCCGTTGGGATGGCGTGCGCCATGCTTCCGATTTCGGTCCTCCCTGCTACCAACCGACGGTGCCCGGCGCTGCAAATTCGATCTACTTCGAAGAAATAGGTCGGATGAGCGAGGACTGCCTCTCTCTCAACGTCTGGGTTCCCGAGAACGCTTTGGGCGCGCCGGTCCTGGTCTGGATACACGGAGGCGCCCTGGTTTCGGGCGCTAGCAGTTTCGACATGTATGATGGCACGCGTTTGGCCCAACAGGGCGCTGTCGTTGTATCCATCAATTATCGCCTCGGGGCGCTTGGTTTCCTTGCGCATCCCGAACTCAGTGAAGAGTCGTCTGACAGTATTTCCGGCAATTACGGATTGATGGATCAGATCGCGGCGCTGCGCTGGATCGAGGAAAACATCACGGCCTTCGGCGGCGATCCGGACAATGTCACCATCGCGGGCGAATCCGCCGGGGCGCTCAGCGTCATGTGGCTGATGACCGCGCCGCGCGCGCAGGGTCTGTTCGACAAGGCGATCATGCAAAGCGCCTATATGATTTCGTCTCCCGCGCTGAATGAGTCGCGGAACGGCCACCCGGCGGCGGAAGAAATCGGCACCTGGCTACAAGGTGAGCTCGGCGCACCCGATCTCGCGGCCATGCGCGACATGGAGCCGGGCGAACTCGTCAATCGCGCGACCCGGGCCGGGTTTCTGACCTGGAGCACCGTAGATGGCGTATTGATCCCGCATCAGATCGCCGAGACTTTTGATCGCGGCGAGCAGGCCAAGGTGCCGTTGATTGCCGGCTTCAACAGCGGCGAGATACGGTCGTTGCGCCGCTTGCTGCCTCCGCGGCCGTCTGGAGCGAAGGCCTATGAGGCCAAAATTCGCGAGCTGTATGGTGATCTCGCGGACGTCTTCCTCGCTCTCTACCCGGCAGACAATATTGACGAAAGCATGCTCGCAGCGACCCGCGACGCGCTCTATGGATGGACTGCCGAACGACTGGCGATAAAGCAGACCGAACTGGGCCAGGCTGCATATCTTTACCTGTTCGATCATGGCTATCCCGAAGCGGACGAAGCCGGTCTCCACGCCTTTCATGCTTCCGAAATCCCCTATGTTTTCGGCACGATCCACGACACACCGCGGAACTGGCCGCGAATCCCGCGCGCGACCGCGGAGCGCACGCTTTCGGATGCAATGGTGCAATACTGGGTGACTTTCGCCCGAGACGGAACACCCGTGGCAAGCGGACAGGTGGGCTGGCCAGCATATGGAGACAACTCCGCCTTCCTCGTGTTCGACGAGACCCCGCGTGAAGGTGCCGAGCTTCTTGGAACACGGTATGATCTGAACGAGGCCGTGGTGTGCCGCAGAAGGGCCGCAGGTGACCAGCCGTGGCACTGGAACATCGGGGTCGCGAGCCCCCCCTTGCCGCCGCGCGTGGAGGGGTGCCAGTGATACCGGGTTCGATGCAGCCTTATGCGCTAACCCTCGACAAGTTTCTCGACCACGCCGCGAAATGGCACCCCAGATCGGAGGTTGTCACTGCAGGCGAGGACGGAAAGTCCGCGCGGGTCGACTATGCCGAACTGAAGGTGCGGGCAAAGCGCGTGTCTGCGGCGCTGGCCGGGCGCGGTGTCGGACAGGGCACCTGTGTGGCGACGATGGCATGGAATACGCAGGCCCATCTCGAGAGCTGGTATGGGATCATCGGCATGGGCGCGATCTGCCATACGCTCAATCCACGCCTCCTGCCCTTGCAACTTTCCGCGATGCTTACCCAAAGCGGCGCGCGGATCCTGATCCTGAGTGCCGATCTGCACGAACTGGCGCATGAGGTCCTTGCCCAAACATCCACCATTGAGGAAATCTTGGTCATCGACGGTAATATCGAGCCGGGGACGGTCACAAATGGCGCGTGCAAGGTCGGTACTCTGAACAACGCTGCTGCGGCGGTGAAAGGGGGCGGATCGGTAGCGTGGGGCAGGTTCGATGAAAACACCCCCTGCGGCTTGTGCTTCACTTCGGGGACTACCGGGCCTCCCAAGGGTGTAACCTACACCCACCGGGGCAACTATCTGCATACCATGCGTCAGCTACAGGCCGATGTCGCCGGACTGACCAGCCAAGACTCGGTACTGACCGTGGTGCCGATGTTCCATGCCAACGCCTGGGGGCTCCCGTTCTCGGTTCCTGCGGTAGGCGGCAAACTGGTCTTGCCGGGGAGGCAGTCCGACGGTCCGGCGTTGGCTCGCCTGATCGTTGATGAGCAGGTTACTATCGGCGTAGGGGTTCCCACCGTCTGGTTGGGCCTGATGGATTATCTCGACCAAGCAGAGACGGACGTGCCTACGCTCAAGCGTATCATGGTCGGCGGCGCGCCCATGCCGCCGGCGTTGATGGAGCGGATCGAACGCCGCGGAATCGGCGTCCAGACGACCTGGGGGATGACCGAGATTTCGCCGCTGGGCACGGCGACCCCGCTCGCCGAGGCGAATGCGGCCTCCACTTCAGGCCGGCCTGCGATCGGTATCGACCTCATGCTGACCGACGCGGCAGGGGAGCCATTGGCGCAACAACGCGACGCCAAGGGCCACTTGTGGGTGCGTGGCCCAAGCGTGGTGGAGCGCTATCTCGACCAAACTGAACCGGCGACCCGTGATGGTTGGTTCGATACCGGCGACCTGGCAAGGATCGACGCATCCGGTACCCTATCGATCGTGGGGCGGTCGAAGGATTTGATCAAGTCAGGTGGCGAATGGATCAATCCGGCCGAGATCGAGGCGATCGTGAGCGCGCATCCCGATGTCAGCATGGCCGCGGTGATCGGCCGCGAACATCCCAAGTGGGGAGAGCGTCCCGTGCTCGTCGTGGAAATCCGTCAAGGGGTCGAGCTTTCAGACGAGGCGCTGCTGGATAGGCTCAACGGCCTGGTTGCGAACTGGTGGCTCCCGGACTCTGTTTTGCGCGTGCCGACAATGCCATTGGCAGCGACGGGAAAAATCGACAAACTGCTCCTCAGATCGGAGTATGGCCGATTATGACCGTACTGGAACAGCAAGCGGCGCGCCCTGCGCACGCTGCGCAAAGGGAAATCGATTTGTCGACAGTCAAGGCGCGTAAGAAGAATCCCACCAAGGCGGAACAACGCGCTGAAACCACCGAAAAGATTCTCGACGAAGCGGAATATCTTTTCTCTTGCCACGGGTTGCATGGGGTAACGCTTAAAGACGTAGCCAAGCGTGTCGGCGTCCATCACACGCTTCTCAACTATTATTTCGAGGACAAGCAGAAGCTCTTCGAGGCGGTGTTTGGCCGGCGAGCGGTCGTCGCGAATGAAGTGCGCATGAAAGCGCTGAACGAATATGATCGCAAGTCCCAGGGCAACCCGACCGTCGAAGGGGCGCTGCATGCCTTCCTCGATACCAATCTCGACCTTTACGGCGAGGGGGGAGACCAGTGGCGCCATTCAGGCCGGCTTGCTGCGCTGGTTTCCAATACACCCGAATGGGGGGCGGAGATGTTCGACGAGTGGTTCGATCCGCTTGTTTTGCGCTTGATCGAACTGCTCAAGAAGGCGCTTCCTCATGCAGCGGATGAGGACCTCTTTTGGGGTTACCATTTCACCACCGGGGCGCTGATGCTGACCTTGGCTCGCACCGGACGTATAGACAAGCTGTCCGGCGGGCTGGCTCAGTCGGAGGACTTCGCAGCCGTCAAGCAGCGCATGGCCCGATTCATGGCGGCGGGCATCCGGGAGATCTGTGGTGCCGGGGACGACCCGATGCTGGAGGCTTAACTGCCTCTAGCCGGCAACCCTTAGCAACCAGTTGCGAGGACCTCTGGACACGGTTCTCATCATGATATTAACTCGCTAGAGAGTGAACAACTTGAACGGGATGGTAAGAAGTGACGAACAGCAGATCGCTTGAAGGAAAAATCGCAATCGTAACCGGTGCGGGCGGAGGTCTCGGTCAGTGCCACGCGCTCGAACTCGCGCGGCAGGGCGCCAAGGTCGTGGTCAATGATCTCGGCCACGAAGCTGCGGGTGCTGTCGCGAAGGAAATCCGCGATGCGGGCGGCGAAGCGATCGTAGCCGAAGGGTCGGTAACCGATGAGCAGGCGGTCGACGCGATGGTTGCCAACACGATCGAAACCTGGGGCCGGATCGATATCCTGATCAACAACGCCGGCATCCTGCGCGACAAGAGCTTTGCCAAGATGGAGATCGCTGATTTCCGTGAAGTTGTCGATGTGCACCTGATGGGCGCGGCGATCTGCACCAAGGCGGTTTGGGGCCTGATGCGCGAACAGAATTACGGCCGGGTCGTCATGACGACCTCCTCATCCGGCCTCTATGGCAATTTCGGACAGGCCAATTATGGCGCAGCGAAGATGGCATTGGTCGGCCTGATGCAGACTCTCGCCATCGAAGGTGCGAAATACGATATTCGCGTGAATGCGTTGGCACCGACAGCGGCCACTCAGATGACCAATGGCGTCCTTTCCGAAGAGGCGCTGGCCCAGCTTGACCCCGCATTCGTTAGCCCGGGTATCGTCCATCTCGTGAGCGCCGACGCACCAACGCGGGCGATCCTGTGCGCAGGCGGGGGCCACTTCGCCTGTGCGAACGTCACCCTGACCGAGGGCGCGCAGATCGGTAGCGGTGAGAATGCTGCCGCGGAGGTCGCACACAATTGGCATTCGATTGCGGAGCGCACGGGCGAGATCGTTCCCGAATACGGGTTCACCCAAGCCGAGCGCGAGGTCGCTGCGGCCGTGGGTGAACCGAAGCAGGCGCTCACCAAGGCGGATTGATCGAAGCGCGGGGAGGAGCGAGCGGGCAAACCCGCCGCCGCGCATGGAGAGGAGTGTTGAGGATATGAACCGTTTCAGGTTGATTGTCGGGGTCGTGTGTGCAGCCTTATCAATGGGTTGCACCACCACCACGAGCAAATTCCCCAACGTACAGGCGGCTCCGCTCGTCTCGACGACGGGCGGCATGCTTCGCGGAGTAACCCAGGCACAGCTTGGCGTCTTCCGCGGCATACCCTATGCCGCGCCGCCGGTCGGCGAGCTTCGCTGGGCCGCCCCACAACCTCTGCCCGGATGGGAAGGCGTGCGCGATGCGAGTGCCTTCGGTGCGGCCTGTATCCAGCCGCCCGTGCCGGCCAGCAGTATCTACAACGATCCGCCGCCAAGCTCATCCGAAGACTGCCTGAACCTCAATGTCTGGGCACCCGACGACGCTGAGGGCGCGCCAGTCATCGTGTGGATTCACGGAGGGTCGCTCAGGATCGGGGGGAACAGCCTGCCGATGTACGACGGGACGAATTACGCGCAGCGCGGCGTGGTATTCGTTTCACTCAATTACCGCCTCGGACTGCTTGGCTGGTTGGCCCACGAGGGGTTGAGCGCAGAGTCCGACGACGGAACTTCGGGTAACTATGGCCTGCTCGACCAGATCGCAGCGCTGCAATGGGTGCGCGATAACATCGCCGCTTTTGGCGGGGATGCCAACAACGTCACCATCATGGGCGAATCCGCCGGCGCGCTTAGCGTGACCTATCTGATGGCTTCGCCCAAAGCGCGGGGCCTGTTCGACAAGGCCATAATCCAAAGCACCAACCTTCGCAGCTTCCCGGAGCTTGCAGAAGCAGCAAACGCCATGCCCTCGGCGGAGCAGATCGGAGCAGATCTTTTCTCGAAGCTCGGTGTCGCGGATATCGATGCGGCACGCAGCATGGCTCCCCAGGAGCTGACGAATCTCGCAACGCTTGCCGGTTTCGCGCCGCAGGGAACGATCGATGGGGCGCTACTTCCTGATCAGTTACTCGATATTTTCGACCGGGGCGAACAGGCACGCGTACCCGTAATGGTCGGCTACAACGCTCACGAATATCGCCCTGAAGGCGGGCTCGTCCTGCGCATGCCCGAGACGCCCGCGCAATACGAAGCGCTGGTCGCCTCCGTCTACGGCGATCTCGCGTCTGAATTCTTGCGGATTTATCCGCACGCCCAAGGAGCCGATGCTCTGCTCGACGCGACCGGCGATATCATCTTCGGCTGGTCGGGGGAACGCATTGCGCAAAGCCAGAGGGAGCTTGACGTCCCTTCCTATTTCTACGTCTTCGACCACTGCTACCCTTCGGCTCGCGCACGGGACCTGTGCGCCTTCCATGCCAGCGAACTGCCCTTCAGCTTCGGCAATCTCGCCGCCGAAGCGATGCCTGCGCGCTGGCCGGTGCCGGACGGCGAGCACGACCGCGCAATCTCGGATGCGATGTTGGACTATTGGATTAGCTTTGCGGCGAGCGGTCGACCGACCGCGCAAGGGCATCCGCCATGGAAGCCCTACGGGCCAGCCGAGCATTACGTCCGCTTCGCCGATAGGCCCATTGCTGGGCGTGATTTCAAGCCGGGGATGTTCGAACTGTTCGAAACCTTCGCCCAGCGAGAGCGTGCAGCAGGGCGTTCATGGGGCATGCCCGTCGCCTTGAGCGTACCGGCCGAAATCCAAGACAAGCAAAAGCGTTGAAACACCAGGGGGAGAGCCCGATCATGAGCACTACGGAGACCAACGACCACGCGGCCCCACCTGTGGAGACACCGTATTCGAAGGCGTCCTACCGCTATTTCGTGCTCGGCGTGCTGACGCTCGTCTACGCCCTCAACTTCGTCGACAGGCAATTGCTCGTGATCCTGCAGGAGCAGATCAAGGAAGAGCTTCTCCTGTCCGACACGCAGCTCGGATTGCTGTCAGGCTTCGCCTTCGCGCTGTTTTACGTGTCGTGCGGAATTCCTATCGCGCGCTGGGCCGACCGCGGTGTCCGCCGCAACATCATCGCGTTGGCGCTGACCGTATGGAGTGGGATGACCGCCGTAAGCGGGCTCGCGCAGAACTATCTCCACCTGCTGCTGGCGCGGGTCGGCGTGGGTGTGGGCGAGGCAGGTGGCAGCCCCCCGGCGCATTCGATGATTTCCGACATCTTTCCCGAGAAAGAGCGCGCGACGGCACTCTCGATCTACTCGATCGGGATTTACATCGGTATCCTCACCGGCTTCGCGCTGGGCGGTTTCATAGCGGAAACCTTCGGTTGGCGGATGGCGTTTTTGGTGGTCGGCTTGCCCGGCATCCTCGTCGCTCTGCTCCTCCGCCTCACCGTGGCTGAGCCTATCCGGGGCTGGTCCGAGAAACGAGAGAACGAAGTTGGACAAAGCCCCAGCATTTTCGACGTCCTGCGGTTCCTCTGGTCGCGCAAGACCTTCCGCAACCTCGCACTCGCGGGAAGTCTGCAGGCAACGGTGATCTATGCGGTCGGTAACTGGCTGCCCTCGTTCTTTTTGCGCAACCACGAAATCGGACTGGCGCAACTAGGTGTCTGGATGGCGCTGACATCGGGCTTCGGCGGCGGGGCGGGCTCGTTCTTTGGTGGTTGGTTCGCCGACAAGATGGGGCAGCGCGACCGTCGCTGGTACGTGTGGGGGTCTGCGATCATGATCCTTGCGATCACGCCAGTGCTGCTGATCATGCTCAACACCGGCAATCTCCTGCTGGCATTGTTGCTGACCGGCGTGTTTCATTTCCTTTCCGCCTCCTATCTCGGGCCTGCGCTTGCGGTATCGCATGGGTTGGTTGGCCTGAGGATGCGGGCGCTGACCTCGGCGGTCTTCTTCTTCTTTATCAATTTGATCGGCCTGGGCCTTGGCCCGCTCATCGTCGGCTACCTGAGCGATACGTTCGCCGCTGGCGGTGACGAAAACCCGCTGTCTGCAGCGATGCTCATCGTCGGCTGCATCGCTTCTGTCTGGGGTTGCGTGCATTATGTACTTGCTTCGCGGCATATCCGAGAAGACATCGCCAACAGCCCGGCGAGCGCGCCAAAGATCGAGGCTCTTTGATGCCGGGGGGTGCCGGGCGTATTTCGAGTGCGGTCTTGCTTGCCTTGTCGGCGGCAGGGTGTGTGCCGGTAGCTGGCAAGCAGACCCCGCAACTGACGGTGGCGGACACCCCAAGCAGTGCCCGCACGCGCTCGGGCGACTATATCTCTTGGCGGGAGCACCGGATCGACGACGAGGATCTGGCCGGGGTTCCGCTTCGCGGCGGCGACGGTCTCCAGATCGCCGATATCGACCGCGACGGATTCCTGGATATCGCTTCGGTGCACGAGGATTCGAACCACCTCCGCATTGCCTTCGGCACCGCCGATCCGGACCGCTGGACGCTGGCGACCATTGCTTCGGGACAGATAGTCGGCGCGATAGAGGATGTCGCAATTGGCGACGTCGATGGGGATGGGTGGCCCGATCTCGTTACTGCAAACGAAGAAGCGCATCTGACGTTCTTCAGCAATCCCGGAAGTAGCTCATCGGCGCGAGCAGGCGCTTGGCCGAGCCTCGTTCCGCCGATGACGCAAGGGCGCGGGTCATGGCTGCGTGTCTTCATCGCGGACATCGACGGCGACGGGCGCAATGATGTCATCGCAGCGAACAAGGGCGCAAGCGACATCGTAGATCCTGCAGCGCCCCGGGAAGACCGTACCACGTCGCTCTTTACCTTCGATGGCAATCCGCTCGATCCTGATGCCTGGCACGAGCAGGTGGTATTCGCGAGAGACGTGCCAAACACGGCGATGCCGGTCGATCTCGATGGTGACGGCGACCTCGATGTGCTGGCGGCCGCCCGGCTCGAGCAGGTCGCCTACGTCCTGGAAAGCCGGGGCACAGATGCCCGCGGTAAGGTCCAGATCGAAGCTCATGCGATTACTATCGACGACAGTACGCTGCCAGGTTGTACGGTCGCGACTTCCGCCTTCCAATCGGCATTTCGGGACCTGAACGGCGATGAGCGGCTCGATCTGATTACCAGCGTATTCGAGAATTGCGGCGACCCGCACGCGCCGGGCGGCCTGCCCGCTCTCGGCTGGCTCGAACAGCCCGAGGCGCTCGACATGCCATGGCGCTACCACCGTATCGGCGACATTCTGCCCGATATGGTGATCGCGGTCGAACTGGCCGATATCGACGGCGACGGCCACCTCGACGCCGTGACCGGCGGCTATTCGGGGCTCAACATTCTTAGAGGGGGCTATACCGGCGCGACGCGCGAGGGGGATCACCCATCTGTGACCCCCTCTTCCACCGTCGGGCGGATCGCCTGGTTCAAGAATCCGGGCACGGTGGGCGGCACCTGGAAGCGGCACGATATCTCGCGCCGGGTGCGCGGTATGTACGACCAGTTCATCGCGCGCGACATGGACGGTGACGGGGATGCCGATCTGGTTGGCACGCGCGGAAATAGCGGGCGGTTCGATGGATTGTTCTGGTTAGAGCAGGTCCGCAGCGACGGTCCGCGCGCAGCCTTCATTCCGGCTCGCAGCGAGGATAGCCGCGCGCTGCCGCTACCGCCCGAAGACTGGATCGACCGCTACGAGGAGGCCAATACGTTGGTCGCCCCGAACAAGCGTCAGGAGGCCGAATGACCGCCACTCATAGCCTTGCAGGGCGGACCTGCCTCGTCACCGGAGCTTCCTCCGGGATCGGGGCGCATCTGGCGCGAGCGATAGCCGCAGCAGACGCGCGAGTGGTGCTCGGCGCGCGCCGCACCGCGCTGACCGAGAAAATCGCGAGCGAAATCCGCAGAGATGGCGGCGAGGCGCTGGCTGTGCCGATGGATGTGACGAGTGAGAAATCGGTGGCCCAGGCATTTTCCAGCGCAGAGGGCGCTTTCGGGCCGGTCGATACAGTCATAGCCAACGCGGGGGTCTCTCGCCACCTGACGCTCGACAGAACTGGCCGAAGCGGAGCTGCGGCAGGTGTTCGATACCAATTTGCTTGGCGTCCACTTGACCGCGAACGCCGCGGCGCGTGCGATGATGACGGCGGGTAGCCGGGGGAGCGGCGCAGGACGCATCGTCATTATCGGGTCGATCACCGCACAGCTGACGGGGCAGGGTGACGCGGCTTACGCGGCGAGCAAGGCCGGTGTCGCGCATCTCGGCCGCCAACTCGCACGCGAATGGGTGCGACAAGGGATCAATCTCAACGTAGTCCAGCCCGGCTACATCCGGACAGAGCTGGTTGGCAATTGGTTCGACAGCGAGGGTGGTAAGGCGCAGATCGCAAGCTGGCACCGGCGGCGGATCATGGACATAGACGCACTCGACGATCTTGTCCTCTATCTCGCCTCAGATGCATCTGCTCAAATTACTGGATCCGTATTTACTGTTGACGACGGACAGTCGCTGTAGCTTGGGCTAAGCAATTCGACGGTCTAATTCGTCCAGCGTCGAACTGCGCATCGGAGGTACGCGGCATCGCTGAGGCCGACCTTCCATGCCACGTCGTCCACACCCATTCGCGTCGCCTGAAGATACTTGATTGGCAAGCTTTCGACGTACATCGTTGATTGCTGAATGGCATCTTTTCGGTTTCGGGCGCCCCATAACGGATGGTCCGGTATCGGCCCCAGAGTCGCCCTTCAGCCTGAGACAAAGCGGCCAGCCTATCTCGCGCGCCAATTCGGATCACCAGCTACTTTAGCTGCAATGCTCGCTCGGCGCGTAGTGCACCGCGAGGCTCGCGGAGGTTTGGCCGCAGAGTCTGGGAAAGCGGGCGTAGAGTGGCTCGCCTTGGAGAAGGGGGCAAAGCCTCGCCCCATTCGATATCTCCTTTGATCTGCTGGGCCACAGGCAGGCCGCGACCCGAACCTGCTGGGGCGATCCTACCTGGTAAACCAGCCGCGCAGCTCGTCCAGCCCGCGCTGGACGGTGGCCTCATTGGCCTTGCCCTTCAGATCGCGTTCGACGCGGCGGGCGAGATTGCCAAGATCCTCGTCGCCAAAATAGGCGGCGATGCCGGCCATCACATGCAGCTGCTCGCGCAGCTTCTCGCGCTGTTCGGCAGTGGGGGGCGTGGGGCCGCTCAGTTCGGCCAGCTGGCTGCGCAGCGCGCTGCGGCGCTGTTCGTACATCTGCCGCGCTTCGGCGTCTTCGTCGCTGGCGGGGGCTTCCTCCACTTCTGCAGCCGGGTTGGTCACCAGCCATTTTTCGAGGCAGGGGCGAAGCCGTTCGATCGAGATCGGTTTCGCAACATGGTCCTGCATGCCCGCCGCCAGGCACAATTCGATATCGTCGGGATAGGCATTGGCAGTGATCGCCAGGATCGGCAGGTCACGCTCCGAAACCCCTTCGGCGCGCAGTGTGCGCGTGGCTTCGAGCCCGTCCATGACCGGCATCTGCATGTCCATCAGCACGGCATCGAACGGCCGGCCCTGTTCGCGCGCAGCGCGCACTTTTTCGACCGCCTGCTTGCCGTCTTCGGCAATCTCCACCGCTACGCCAAGACGGCCGAGCATCGCCACCGCCAGTTTGCGATTGATGTCGACGTCTTCCGCCAACAGGACCCGGCGCCCCGTCAGCGTCTTGCGGAACGAAGCGGCGTCCTGCTTTTGCGCGGGCGCGTCGGGTGCATTGCCTTCGCATTCGACCAGCGGGAGCGAGAGCACGAAGGTCGAGCCTTGCCCCAATTCGCTCGTCGCGGTCAGGCTGCCGCCCATCAGCTCGGTCAGCTGGCGGGCGATCGCAAGACCGAGGCCGGTACCCGCCACACTCGACGCCGAGGCGCCTTCGATCTGGGCGAATTCGTCGAAGACGTGGGACAGCTTGTCCGCCGGAATGCCGACCCCGGTATCGATCACGCGGATGACGATCGAGCCGTCCTCCTCCTGCGCCACGATCCGCACCGATCCCTGATCGGTGAATTTGATGGCATTGCCGATCAGATTGAGGATGATCTGGCGCACGCGCAGCTTGTCGCCCGTCCCGGTGGGCATGCCGGAAGCGATGTCGGCCTCCAGCACGATGCCCTTGGCCTTGGCGTTGGGTTCGAACAACCGCACGCTGCTGCGCACGAGATGCCCGAAATCGACGGGTTCGCGCGACAGCTGCATCCGGCCCGCCTCGATCTTCGACAGGTCGAGCAATTCGTTGAGCAGGCGCAGCATCGCCTTGCCCGAATCCGAGATCATCCGCGCATATTCGAGATGCTCTTCGGACAGATCGCTTTCCAGCAGCAGGTCGGCAAACCCGATAACCCCGTTCATCGGGGTGCGGATTTCGTGGCTCATATTGGCAAGGAAATGGGTCTTCGCCTTCGCCGCGTCCTCTGCCGCGTCGCGCGATTGCCGCAGACGCTCTTCGATCAGGACGGTTTCGGTGATGTCTTTGAAAACGCCGAATACCGTAACCACTTCGCCGGTCGGCGAGCTTTCGGCATGGCCGATGGTCGCCACATGGCGCAGTTCCCCATTGGGGCGCACGATACGTGCGGTGAACTCGAAATCCTCCCCCTCGTTGAGAGCTTTCTCGACCGCTTCGGTGACCATGGGTCGGTCTTCTTCGTAATAGAAATCGATGCCCTTCTCGAGATCGGGGACGAAGTCATCGGAGACGCCATGGATCCGGAACAGCTGTTCCGACCAGAACAGCGAATCCTCCTGCACATCGATCCGCCAGTGACCGATATTGGCGATCCCTTCCGCCATCTGCAGCAGGCGATTGTTCTCGCGCATGCGTGCATTGCGTTCGCTGTCGAGCAGCTTTTCGCGCCGCCGGGCGCCGATGTCGCGGACGATCCCGACGAAATCCTGCAGCTTGTCGGTTTCGGGAACCCGGCGAGACGCAAAATGGGCCTCGAGCCAGACGTAATGACCGTCGCGATGCTTGTGGCGATAGGTCGTCAGCGTGCGGGGAACCGCGCCCTGGAACAGTTTCTCGCTCGCCACCATGGTCGCGGCGCGGTCATCGGGATGGATGCCGTTGATCGGCGACTGGCCGATCATCTCTTCGGGCGGATAGCCGAGCAGTTTTTCGCAGGCAGCGCTGATGTAGCGGCGGACCCGGTCGGGCCCGATCACGACCACCATGTCGGGAAGGTCGGCCGCGATCGATTCAAGGTCGGGATGTTCGACCAGGTCGCGCAGGTCCGCGTCTTCGGTAGCGGTCGGCGCGGCGGAGGCGCGGGCATCGCGAATGGCGCTGCGGAACCAGATTGCCAGGGGCACGGCGGCCACGATGGTTCCCAGCACGAAACCCAGCAGAACCATCTCGATGTCCAAATTCATACCTACTCTGTTAACTCTATTTTACCCGAATTACCCGGCGGTTATGCAAGCTTGTTTCCCATGGCACAATCCCGTCAAAAATTGGGTCTATCGGGGATTAAGGGAAAGAACGTATAATATCCCCTCCCAAAATATTTGAGAACTTCTTCTGGTAAGGTCTTCTAAACCATCTGGGTGAAGTGGTAGGGCCAGCACATGCAATGGCTGAAGGTACCCCCAGGACTGTCATGGTGAATCGAAAACCCCTTTGTATTGCCGCGGCGGTGGCGTTGGTAACTACGGCAGCGGCGGGGCAAGTCCCCGCCATTTCCGAAAGTGCTGTAGTCGGCCCGTCGACGGAGGCGGTCACAAGGGTGATCACGCTGAAGGAGCGCGGGTTTCCCGATGGCTTCGAGATCGCCGGCCTGTCGGGTTCGCGCGAGATTTATTTCCCCATTCCCGCGGATGCCGGTGCGCAGAACCTGCGTCTCGTGCTGCCCTACCGGACGGATTCCTCCTTCAACAGTCGCCGCGCGCTATCGATCGAAGTGGGCGGGAAGACACTTTACACGACTGCGCTGCCGGACGGGTTTTCCGAAGGGGTGATCGATGTCCCCATCAACGCCTCGCTGATCGAGCAGGGCTTCCTGGCCGCGCGCATCGTCTATTCGGGCGCAATTACCGAAGACCGCTGTGTCGATCAGCGATTGTCGGCTGCCTATCTGTCTTTCGCAGGCAGTGGCGGTTTGCGGGCGCAGCTCGACGGCGCCAGCCTGACGCGGGTGGCCTCCCTCGCAGCGGCGATGCCAACCGCGATCGACGTCGATCTGCCTGCGGGCGCGAGTGCCGCGCAAACCGCGGCCGCGCTAACACTGATGCTGGGCGGGGTGGATGCCCGGCTTGCCGGCAACCGCAGAACCAATCCCGCCTTTGGCGAGGGGTGGCAGGTTTCGCGGGTCATTTTCTCCGATCCCGCCTCACCCGCACTCTCGGTGCAGCGTGAGGCCGGGGAGCCGGTGTTGCAGATCGGCGGTGAGGATCCCGTCGCCAGCGCGCGGCTGTTGCGCAGCCGGTGGAATGCGCTCGTCGCTTCGCCTGCTGCTGGGTCGGCACAGCGCAATGCGGGCGCTGCGGCAACCACGCTCACGGTAGGCGATCTGGGCGGCGACACGTCGATCCAGAACGTCGTCGACCGCGGGCAGTGGAACGTGGCGATCCCCACCGCCGCGGTGCCCGCCGGGCAGCGCATGACGGGCATGGTGGTCGACGTCGCGGCGGCGGAAGATGGCGGGACCACGCGCCCGGTCATCGCCGTGCTGCTCAACGGCGTGCTGCTGGCAAGCGCCGAGGCCGAAGACGATGGCCGTACACGGCTCGATGTGGATTTCCCGCAAGGGCTTACCACGTCGCGCAACAATCTCGAGGTCAGCGTCGCGCGGCAGCCCGCCGGCGGCGACTGCAAGTTTGCGCCGCAAGGCTATCCGGCGCAGCTGCTTCCTTCCAGCCACGTCAAGCTCGATCCCGTAGGGACGGTGGCCGATTTTTCCGATCTTCCCACGGTCCTCAACGGCGGTTTCACGCTGGTGATGCCGGGCGCGGACGCGCTCGGTCCGGTGGCGTCGCTGCTGGGCGCGCTTGCAAACGGCGAGGGGGCGGTCACCGTCTCCTATTCGGACATGCCCGAGGCGGGCGCCGTGGTGTATGTCGGCGACCAGGCCCCGGCCGGGACCGATCCGATCGTGCGCTTCGACCAGGGTGCGGTCACGATCGACGGAGAGAACGGGCAGACGCTCCTCGATGCCGAAGCCATTGGCGAACTGACCACGGTCCAGCTGCTCGAGCAGGGCGGCCGCACCGTGGTCTGGATCAAGCCGGGCGCGGATTTTGCCGCGCTGGCGACCAGCGCTTCGCCGCCGGTGCTCAGCTATGGCAATGTCGCTTTCCTTGCCGGGGACCAGCTCGACTTCGCATTCCATAATGCGCGCGAGCGGCTGATCGATATTCGCTATCCGGAAGAAAACACCTTCAGCCAGTTCCTGAGCCGTTACCGCCTGTGGCTGATCGGTCTGGGCTGGCTGCTGGTGACACTGGGCTTCGTCTATCTCCTCCGCCGCGTGATCGTCGCCAACAAAACCAAAGACTGATCGTGGGCAACCTCCTCTCGATCGACAGTTGGACCGGTGATTTCCTTGCCGAACGTAATCTCGTCTCGGCGCGGCAGCTGAACGAGGCGAGCGAGCTGGCTGCGCGGTGGGGGTCCAACCTCGCCGATGTCATGCTGACCAAGAACTGGATCGAGCCGGAGGACTATTACCGCGCCCTCGCCGACCGGTTCAGCGTTGAACAGGTCGATCTGGAGAAGGACCCGCTCGATCCCGACCTGCTCGAGGTCGCCGAAGTCGCCAACTACATGCGTGAACTGGCAGTGCCCTGGCGGTGCGAGGACGGGGTGACGACGATCGTCACGTCGCGTCCGGGGCCCGAGCTGATCCTCTATGCCCGCCGCAAATGGGGCGCGAGCGTCAAGATCGGCATCGCCTCGAAGAAGCAGATCCAGCAGGCGGTGCAGAGCGTTTTTTCCGAACGTTTCCTGCATGCCGCGGTATTCGATTTGGCCGAACACGATCCGGTAATGTCGGCGCAGACCGTGTTTACACCGGTCCAGCTGGTTGTCGGCTGGGCGATGCTGAGCGCGTTTGCATTGGGGTTGGCGCTGGCCCCGATCCCGACGCTGATCGCGCTCAACCTCGTGATGACGCTGTTCTACCTCGGCAATTTCCTGTTCAAGGCGGTGCTGATCTGGGCCGGCGGCAAGCACCAGCACGCCAGCGAGCGGCAGATGGATGCCGCGGTCGGCCTGCTGCGCGACGAGGACCTGCCCGTCTATACCGTGCTGGTGCCGATGTTTCGCGAGCCCGACGTGCTGCCGATCCTCGCCAATGCCTTGCGCGAACTCGATTATCCGACCAGCCGGCTCGACATCAAGATCGTGCTCGAGGAAGGCGACCAGCTGACCATCGATGCCGCCACCGCTCTGGGGCTGGAGGATATTTTCGAGATCATCCTGGTCCCGCCCGCGCAGCCGCAGACCAAGCCCAAGGCGTGCAATTACGCGCTGCAATTCGCGCGCGGCGATTTCCTCGTGATCTACGATGCCGAGGACAAGCCCGAACCCGACCAGCTCAAGAAGGTGGTGGTGACCTTCGACCGCTCGCCCGCCAATGTCGCCTGCGTCCAGTGCCGGTTGAATTACTTCAACCGCGAGGAGAACTGGCTGACGCGCCTGTTCACGCTCGACTATTCGCTGTGGTTCGACCTGATGCTTCCCGGGCTGGAGAAGCTCAAGGTGCCGATCCCGCTGGGGGGCACGTCGAACCATTTTCGCATGGACGTGCTGCGCGAACTGCGCGCATGGGACCCGTTCAACGTCACCGAGGATGCCGATCTGGGCATTCGCCTGACGCAGAAGGGCTATGAAGTCCGGCTGGTTGCCTCGACCACCTTCGAGGAAGCTAATGTCTCACAGTTGAACTGGATCCGGCAGCGGTCGCGCTGGATCAAGGGCTATATGCAGACGATGCTGGTCCATACGCGGCGCCCGATCCATCTGGTGAGAAGCATCGGTGTGCTCGGGCTGCTGGGCTTCATCTTCTTCATCGGCGGGACCATGCTGTCGGGCCTGCTGAATCCGGTGTTCTGGGCGATATTCGTGCTCTGGCTGCTGACCGAGACCGGCATCTTCGATCCGCTGTTCCCGCCTGTCCTGCTGTATCTTTCGGTGTTCAACCTGCTGGCGGGGAACGGCTTGTTCATCTTCGTGATGATGCTGGCGCCTTTCCGGCGAAACTGGTTGTCGCTGGTACCCTACAGCGTGACCGTGTTCTGGTATTGGGTGCTGATGTCGATCGCCGCGTGGAAAGGCGCGTGGCAGCTGATCACCAAGCCGTTCTACTGGGAAAAGACCGAACACGGGCTGTCGAAACACACCGCCGCCGAAGTCAGCAAGGCGCAGGCGAGCCAGACCGCGGGATGACGGCGCGCAGGATCACCAGCTATGCCATGCCGATCGCACTGGGCATCGCGCTGGTCGCGCTGGCCTTCATCCTGCATGCGCGCGGCTATGTGTCGGCCAGCAATCTCGACCTGCACGGACGGACACTGCTGAGCCTCGAAGGGCTGATCCGGTTCGAGGATATCGTCACTGCCTTTCCGCCGCTGCCCTATATTACCGGGATCGGGCTCAACCACTTCGTGCCCGTCGCCGGAACGACCGGGCTGGCGGTGTTGAGCGCGATGCTCGCCGCGGCGCTCGTCCTGGCATGGTTCTGGGCATTCCGGGCCAACGGATTGTCGCTGTGGGAAGCCTCCGCCGCTAGCGCCGTGCTGGCTCTCAATCCGGTGTTCCTGCGCGGCGCGACCGAAGGGATCGGGTTCATTCTCGTCCACTGGGGGCTGTGGCTTACCGCCCTGGGGACGTTTAGCCTGCGCCGGGGCGAACGCGTCAACGATCTGATGCTGGTCTCGCTCGGCCTGTGCCTGATGGCTTTCGCGCATCCGTTCGGGATGGTGCTGGTATTCGCCAGCCTGCCGTTCCTGGCGCTGGTCATCCCGATCGACCGGCTGCGCATTGCGCCGGTAGCGATGTATCTGACGCTGCTGTTCCCCGTGCTCTTCTCGATCGCTTCGTTCATCTATGTGAACTGGGTTTTCGCCGACCAGACATTCGACTTCATCGGTGCGGTCAGCCGGGAATCCGCCGGGCTGGGCGCCGACCCCACCGGCCGCGTGCCGGTGGCCGACTGGCGCAATATCAGCCTCGCGTTGGTTAGCCTGTTCGCCGTATGCCCGATCGCGATCGGCTTTTTCTTCGCCGCGCGCGGGATGGCGCCGCTGCGCTATGCAGTGCTGGCGCTGTTCCTGACCGTGCTGGCGGCGATGCTGCTGGCGCTGTCCTTCGGCTTGTTTCCTTCGGCCGCGCTGGCAGCCAGTTTCGGCGTCACCGCAGCCGCCGCCTGTGTCGCGCGCTGGCCCATCGCTCGGCTCAAGCGGGTGGAACTGCTGCTGCTTGCCGCCGGGACGATTGGCGGGGCCTTGCTCGTCAGCGTCGACACCGCGCCCGAGACCCAGCGCTGGAAAGCGGCGCTGGCCAACCGTCCGGTGGCAGTCAGCGATCCCGAACTTGCAGGCGTTGCACGCGCGCTGTCGGGCCGCGAGGACGTGCTGTTCGATGCCGAGGCGGCACCTGCGGTGATTGCGCTGCGCGAGGATGCCGCCGGCGTTTGGTCCAGCGGGACGCAGCAATTCCGCACCGCCTCGATCCGGGGGCGAACCGATGCCAGCACGCTGGTCGTCCGCAATCGCGAATCCGCCTATGGGAGTGACCGGGTTGGTCGCATCTTCCCGACCCTGTACGAGAAAGGCCTGCCCGGTTACCGGTTGCACTATGACGGGTCGCGTTGGCGGGTGTATGAGTTGAGCAGCGAGGCCCCACGATGACCGAAGGCAGCCAGTCCCGCATCCTCGTGGTCGACGATGTCCGCGAAAGCGCGCTGATCACCCGCGCGCTGCTGGCGCGCGGCAATTTCGACCGGATCGATATTGCCAGCGGCGGGCTCGAAGCGCTCAGGATGTGCGGGATTACCCCCGATGGCGAGGCCGATAGCACCGCCGAACACCCGTACCAGCTAGTTGTCCTCGACATCATGATGCCCGATATCGACGGGCTGGAAGTCTGCGCGCGGATGCGGTTGGCCAAGGGCACGCGCGACCTGCCAATCCTGATGCTTACCGCGACCAACGACACCGAAACGCTCAACCAGGCGTTCATGGCGGGCGCGGACGACTTCCTCACCAAGCCAATCGACGAGATGCGGCTGCTCGCGCGTATCCGGAACCTGTTGCGGATGCGCCGCGAACAGGAACGGCGTGCGCTGCGCGAGGAAGATCTGCGGGTCCAGAACGCCGCGCTGCGGCAGGGCCAGCTGACGCTCAGCCTGATCGATCCGACCACCAATCTGCTCAAGGACCGGGTGCTGGAACTGGTCATTTCGGATTGCCGCGCGCGCGGTCGGCCCGCTGCGCTGAGCCTGGTCCGGATTATCGACTATGGGGCCTATGTCGCGGCGCATGGTCAGGACAAGGGCGAGGCATTGCTGGCGCAAGTGGCCGACATGCTGCAGGCGATCCCCGCGCCGCTGGCGGTCTATCTGACTGCCTATGGGCCGGGATCGTTCATGCTGATCCATCCCGGCGCACCCTCGGCAAGCGAGCTCGAAGACTGGAACGCGCGGGCTGCCGAAGCGGTCGAGCTGGCTGCGATCAACCACGGGAATTCGATCCAGGCCGAGCATGTAACGCTCTGGACCCGGACCGTATGGGCCGAACCTTTCGGTCTAGCGGCGGCTGCGGATACGATCATCGACCGGACCAAACAGGAATTGCTGGAGCGACAATGATGGGAAAACTGTACGGCATCCCGATTGCCCTCGCCAGTCTGCTGGCGGCCCCCCAGGCACATGCGCAGACGCTGACCGCAACCGAGGCGGGTGACGGGGCGAACAAGGGCCAGGCCATTGCGACGTTCTATTATTCCAAAAGCACGCGCGGCTTCGACGCCGATGGCGACAGCATCGACATTGCCGATTACGAGAAGGTCGAACTGTACCTGCTGGCCGAATATGAAGTCGCGCCAGATCTCACGCTGATCTTCAAGCCGAGCTTCCGCAATGTCTCGGTCGAAGGCGGCGATGACGACAGCGGGCTGGGCTATACCGATATCGGCGGCCGCTACCGCTTTGCCGAGAGTACCGACGGCTGGCTGGCTGTCGAAGCGACCGCGCGGATCCCCGGCGTATCGCGCGACGACAATCTGGCGCAGGTCGGCAGCACCGATGCCGAATACGATTTCCGCTTGCGCGGCTTTCACAATCTTTCCTTCGGCGAGGACAGCGGCTTTATCGACGGCCAGGCGAGCTATCGCCTGCGCGATGGCGATCCGCCCAACGAGTTCCATGCCGATGTGACGCTGGGTTATCGCCCAGATCCCGATTTCCTGCTGATGGTGCAATCTCTCAATACGATCAGCGATGGTGCGGGGCAGGGGATCTTCGACGAATATCGCTATCACAACATGCAGGTCAGCGGGGTGCTCACCGTATCGCAATCGATCTCGCTGCAGGCTGGTCTCGTCGGCACGATCGCGGGCGAGAACGCCCTGCGCGAGCGCGGCTTTTTCGGAGGCGTCTGGGTCTCGTTCTGAGGTTAGCGCAGGCCGAGCAGGCTTTGCGCGGGCTTGTTCTGGATTGTGAAATCGGTGTCCTTGGGGCCGCCGCCCTGCGGGTCGCTGAGCCATCGCCACACCAGCGCGGTATCGATCCCGCCCTGCCGCGCCGCATCGAGCCAGAGACGCAGGACCTGCTCCTGCAGCGCCGGATCGGGCGCCGCATCGCGCTCCTCGGGGCTTTCCCACGGCTTGTAGGTCGCATCGGCGGCGGAGCGGATGCCGATCTCGCCCAGCCAGGCGGGCTTCGCATGACGATCCGCGAGAGTTCTCAATGCGCGGACCTCATCGGCGATCGCGCGGCGCCATGACGCCCTGTCGGTCGGCGCGCCCAGCGGCGGGTAGGAGGACATGGTCACGATATCGAGCAGGTTCCAGAAACCCACCTGCTGCGCCTCGGTGGAATTGTGCGCGACATAGGTCAGTCGGCCCGGGAACACCTCGCGCGCCCGCGCGATCAGCCGCGCCCATTCGGGCCGCGCGCTCGTCTGCAGCAATTCGGTCCCGACGCTCAATACATCCGCCCCCGCTTCGGCGGCGGTTTCGGCGCAGTCGACCAGTGCGCTTTCATAGGCATCGAACCAGCTTTGCCAGTCGCTCTCGCTGGAGAACGTCACGCTGCCCGCCCAGCGTTCAGGCACCCAGACATGCGGTTTGACCAGCACATCGAGCCCGACCCGCGCGGCCTCCTCGATCCCGCTGAACAGCCGCTCGCGCGGGAGCGCGCTGCCCCGGACCAGCGCCGGGTCGCTCGCGCCCGGTTGCCAGAAGAACGGCACCAGCGCGACCGTGGTGGCGCCCGCCGCAGCCAGATTGGCAAAGCTTTCGCGGGCCTGCGCGCTGCCGAACGGCGCGGCTGGGTCCTCGATCAGGTTTACGCCGATCTGCATGACCCGCGCTTTCGCGGCGAGCGGCGTCGCAAGCAAGCCGGGTAGTGCGGCTGCCATGGCCAGTACCTGTCTTCGATCCGGTCGCATTTCTCGCATGGCGGCACCCTGTAGCCGTTCGCCTGAACCCAGCCCATACGCACCGGGCCCGGCAAGCGAAGCCGCCTCGCTGCCGCCGCACCTTCAGCCGCGCGCGAGCCCCGCTTTCTCGACATGCGTCGCCACCGGCTGGTCCTGGTCCTTGCGCTCGGAATAGCGGTCGACCAATTGTTCGGCATGGGGCCGCAGCAGTACGGTGAAGCGGACCAGTTCCTCCATCACGTCGACGATACGGTCGTAATAGCTCGAAGGCTTCATCCGCCCGTTCTCGTCGAATTCCAGATAGGCCTTGGCGATCGACGACTGGTTGGGGATCGTCACCATCCGCATCCACCGGCCCAGCACGCGCAAGGTGTTGATCGTGTTGAAGCTCTGCGATCCGGCGGAAACCTGCATCACCGCCAGCGTGCGCCCCTGGGTCGGGCGGCGACCCTGGATGGCCAGCGGTAGATGGTCGATCTGCGCCTTCAGGATACCGGTCACCTGCCCGTGGCGTTCGGGGCTGCACCACACCTGCCCTTCGGACCACAGCGACAGCTCGCGCAGTTCATGCACCGCCGGGTGATCGTCGCCTTCGACCTGGTCGGGCAGCGGCAGGTCGGACGGGTCGAAAATGCGCGTTTCGCAGCCGAACCATTGGAGCAGCCGTGCCGCCTCCTCCACCGCGAGCCGCGAAAAAGAGCGTTCGCGCAGCGATCCGTAAAGCAGCAGGATCCGCGGCGGCGGGTCCAGCGCGCCCAGTCCCAGCGCGGGATTGCGATGTGCGAATTCGGGGCGCAGCGCAGGCAGGTGATCGGGATCGGGGAGGGTGCGGATGCGGGGCATGCAGGCTCGCTCGGGGTTCAGGCTGCGGGGAAGCGGCCGCGCGTACGGTTGGCGAAGGCCACCAGCGACAGCATGACGGGGACTTCGACCAGCACGCCGACCACGGTGGCCAAAGCCGCTCCGCTGGTCAGGCCGAACAGGCCGATCGCGACCGCCACCGCCAGTTCGAAGAAATTGGACGTGCCGATCAGCGCGCAGGGTGCGGCGATGTCATGCGGGACCTTCCATGCCTTGGCTGCCGCATAGGCGAGCGCGAAAATGCCATAGGACTGGATGATGATCGGAATGGCGATCAGCGCGATCAGCAGCGGGTTGGAGACGATGGTTTCGGCCTGGAAGGCGAACAGCAGCACCACCGTCGCCAGCAGGCCCACGATTGACCAAGGCTTGAGGCGCGCGGTGAAGGCATCGACCGACGCCGTGTCGCCGCCGTGGCTAGCTATCACCCGGCGCCGGGTCAGCGCGCCCGCGGCGAGCGGGATCACGACATAGAGCCCGACCGACAGCAGCAGCGTTTCCCAAGGCACGACGATGTCGGTCACCCCCAGCAACAGCGCCACGATGGGCGCGAAGGCGACGATCATCACCAGATCGTTCACCGATACCTGCACCAGCGTATAGGCGGGATCGCCCTTGGTCAGCTGCGACCACACGAACACCATCGCGGTGCAGGGCGCGGCCCCGAGAATGATCAGCCCGGCGATATACTGGTCGGCATCGCCTTCGCTCATCAGCCCGGCATAGAGATAATCGAAAAACAATAGCGCCAGCGCGGCCATGGTGAAGGGCTTGACCAGCCAGTTCACCACCAGCGTGATCACCAGCCCCTTGGGCTTGCGGCCGATATCCTTCACGCTGGCGAAATCGACGCCGACCATCATCGGATAGATCATCGCCCAGATCAGCACTGCGACGACCAGATTGACCGAGGCATATTCGAAGCCGGCAAGCGCGCCGACCACGCCAGGTGCGAACAGCCCGAGCGCAAGGCCCGCAAGGATGGCAAGCGCCACCCAGAGCGACAGATACCGCTCGAACGTGCCGAGCGGCGAGGCCCCCGGGGCGGGCGTGGCGATGGTTTGGGTCATTCGGCGGCACGCGCCTTGGCGCTGGCGCCTGCTTCGCGGCCGATGGTGGCGAGCTTGCCCTTCATCGCCAGCTCGTCGAGCCCGGCATGGGGCAGCATCAGGAACAGTTCGATCCGCCGCTTGAGATAGCTCAGCGCCTCGACGAAGGCCGCGCGCTGGCCGTCGCCCTCGACCGCCGCGGGGTCTTCGACACCCCAATGCGCGGTGAGCGGCTTGCCCGGCCAGACCGGGCAGCTTTCGCCCGCGGCGTTGTCACACACGGTGAAGATGAAATCGAACTCGGGCGCATCGGACCCGGTAAAGACGTCCCAGTTCTTCGAATGCAGGTCCGCGGTCGGATAGCCGAAGCTGTCCAGCACCTCGATCGTCATCGGATGCACCGCGCCCTTGGGATCGCTCCCGGCGCTGAAGGCGCGAAAGCGTCCTTCGCCAAGCTTGTTCAGCAGTGCTTCGCCAAGCACCGAGCGGGCCGAATTGCCGGTGCAGAGAAACAGCACATTGTAGGGATCGCGCATGGGGATGCCTTCTTTGGGGGCGGGGCTGGTGCAATCTTCTCCGCCGCAGCAATTCTCCAGGAGAAAGCCGACGAGCGCGTTCATGGCCGAATAGTCGGCGCTGTAGATAAGCGAGCGCCCCTCGCGGCGCTGCCCGATCAATCCGGCGCGCGACAGATGCGCGAGGTGAAACGACAGCGATGAATTGGGAATCTCGAGCGCTTCGGCGATCGCGCCAGCGGGCATGCCATCCTCGCCGGCCTGCACGAGCAGGCGGAACAGCGCGAGGCGGTGTTCCTGCGCCAGCGCCCCAAGCGCCTCGACCGCTGCCGGAGAACTCATTTCCATGAGTGTCGAAATATAAGCCGCCCTGCGCGACGTCAAGGCATGTTTCGATTACTCTCGAAATAACCGCCGGGAGCGGCCGGGTTCACGGAAGCTGTTCGGCCAGCTTTCGGAGAGTCTGTGCGGCTATGTCCAGCGTCTGCAGCTTGGTCATGAACCGCGCCACAACTGCCGGGTCCTCGGCGAGGTCGTCGGCGAGCGCTTCCATGGCGGCGGCCGTATGCGCCACATCCTCGCGGCTGAGCTCGGCAGAGAACAGCGGGGCGGCGACCTTGGCCACCGGCGCGGCGACCAGTTCGGCCTTGGCAGTCTGCACCGCTACGTCGACTTCTGATTGCGTCCGGCGCCCCGAGGGGAGCCACAGCCCGACATCGGCACGGTGGCGGAACTTGATCCCCGCCTTCCCGGGCTTGATCCACACCACCACGGCCTCGAGCGAGATATCGCCGCGGTGCAACAGGCATTGCGTATCGGGCTGGGGTAGGATCTGGCCCTCGACCAGCGCGCCCCCGGGTGACATGTTGCGGACCTTCACAGTCTCGCGCGAATTGCCGGTAACCAGCGCCGCCATGACGAACATATTGGTCCGCGGCTCCGTGCGCGCACAGCCGATGAAGTCTTTTTGGGGTTCGTATGCTGCTGATAACATGTCGATTTCCTGCGGGAACCTTGGCTGATTCCCCCGCAAGATTGCCTGTCGAGCGCTATACGTAAAAATACTAGGTTCGCTCGCTTTGACGCGGCGCCTGCGCCCGTGTGCGAACGCAAAACGAGAAAGGCCCGCCGCTCTTGCGAGCGACGGGCCCTCTTCCCGTTAAGTGGGTTCGGGAAGATTAACGGAGCAGCGAAAGCACGTTCTGCTGGCTCTGGTTGGCCTGTGCGAGCATGGCGCTCGAAGCCTGGCTCAGGATCTGCGACTTGGCGAGCGCGGTTGTTTCAGCCGAATAGTCGGTGTCTTCGATCCGCGAACGTGCGTCGGACAGGTTCGTGATGTTGTTGTTGAGGTTGGTGACAGCCGATTCCAGCTGGTTCTGCGAAGCACCAAGGCCGGCGCGAACGGTCGAGACCGTCTTGATGGCGGTGTCGAACAGGGCGATATCGCCAGCCGCGAGGGCTTCGACGTCGACGGCTGCAGCAGCGGCCAGATCGGTGTCGGTGGTGAGGTTGGCCGAAAGATCGATGTCGATCGCATCGGCTTCGTTCGCGCCGGCCTGGACCGTCACGACACCGGCAGTACCAGCCGAAGCGTCGAACAGCTTCTGGCCGTTGAATTCGGAGTTCGCCAGAACGCTCGTGATCTGCGTGTTCAGCGCGGTCATTTCCGAAGCGAGGTTGGCGAGGTCGTCGGCCGAATAGGTGTTGTTCGACGCCTGAACCGTCAGTTCGCGCTGGCGCTGCAGCATGTTGGTGACTTCGCTCAGCGCGCCTTCTGCGGTCTGCGCCATCGAGATGCCGTCATTGGCGTTGCGGATGCCCTGGTTCATGCCGCGCACCTGCGAGGTCATGCTGGTGGTGATGGCAAGGCCGGCCGCGTCGTCCTTGGCGGAGTTGATGCGCTTGCCGGTCGACAGGCGTTCCATGGCGGTTCCGAGGGCCTTGCCCGCGGCATTCGAAGCATTGGCGGCCTTGAGTGCGCCGATATTGGTGTTGATGACGTTCATGACAATGTTCCCTTTGGTCTACGGTCACTGCCCCCGGTCAGGATGTGGCAGTCGCAAACCAGACCGGCAGGAACTTTCCGGAATTAAGGGTGTTGTTCAAATTACCGGGGTTTCGAGTTAACTATCCTCGTAAATCTACCAGCCCTAAAATTAGCCAATCTTTTGACGTCCGTGCCGCATTTCGGGGTCTGTCGCTAAGACATGCCAAGTGGGGGCACAAATGGACGGGATTACGAAAACCACGGGCTTTATGCGCGTGCATGGGACGATCGAGGCACGGATGGCGGGCATTGCGTCCTCGCTATTCATGGACCGACCGGTCACTTTGGCGGATGCGAGCGATCTCGCGGCCAGCCGCGATGCCCGCACGATCATCGTGGCGCGCGGCGAAACGCCCGCGATCGAACTGGCCGGTACCGGCGGCTCGCTCACCTATACCGACCCGATTGCCGAAAGCAGCATCGCTGCGCTGGTCGCGATGACCTATGCCGGGCAGGGGCCGGTTGCGGCCGATCCGGCGTCGCTGTCGATCATCGCGCTGGCCGACCGGCTCGCGCGGACCGACATTCCGGTGCTGATCAACGGCCCCACGGGTACGGGCAAGGAAGTGCTCTCCACTTTTATTCACCGGCGTAGCACGCGCGCCGACCAGCCGTTTATCGCGGTCAATTGCGCGGCGATCCCGGAAACGATGCTCGAGGCCATGCTGTTCGGGCACGAGAAGGGCTCGTTCACCGGCGCCAATGCGGCGGGCGAAGGCTTCTTCCGCGCGGCCGATGGCGGCACGCTGCTGCTCGACGAAATCGCCGAAATGCCGCTTTCGCTCCAGGCGAAGCTGCTGCGGGCGTTGCAGGAAGGCGAAGTGGTGCCGATCGGCGCGACCCGCCCGATCAAGGTCGATGTGCGCATCATCGCCTGTGCCAACCGCGATCTTCCGCATGAAGTGGCCGAGGGCCGTTTCCGCGCCGACCTTTACTATCGCCTCAACGTCTTCCCCATCGAGATGCCGCCGCTGCGCGAACGCCGCGCCGACATTGCGCCGCTGGCTTTCGCCATGCTGCTGCGCCACGTCGCCAAGGGTGACCGCGTGCCGTGGATCGGCGATGCCGCGATCGCCACGCTGGCCGAGTATCCGTGGCCGGGCAATGTGCGCGAACTCGAAAACGTCATGCGCCGGGCCTTGCTGCTCTCGCAGGGCGAAAGCGAGATCGGCCCCGAACATATCGTCTTCGACATGACCGCCCGCGCGGTCGACAAACCGGCCGAGGCGCAGCCCGTGGCCGCAGCCGAGGGTCCGGCGAAGCTGTCGAAGATCGTCCAGATTTCCGAAGCCCGCGCGATCATGGAAGCGCTCGATTCGGTCGGTGGCCACCGCGCCAACGCCGCGCGTGCGCTGGGCATCAGCGAACGCACGCTGCGGTACCGTCTGGCCTCGTTCCGTGAAGCCGGTATTGCCGTGGGAGCAGGCCGATGAACCCCGTAGGCGGCGTAGGCGGCGGCGGATCGATCGAACAGATCATCGCGCTGCGCCAGCAGATCATCGACCGGTCCAAGGTCCTCCAGGACCTGCACCAGCCGCAACCCGCGGCCCCGACCGAGGGGCCGACCTCGGCGCCGAGCTTCGGCGATACGCTTCGCACCGCGCTCGACAATGTGAACGCGGTCCAGAGCGAATCCGGAAGGGTGACCGCGGCTTACGAACGCGGCGAGGAAACCGATATCGCCAAGGTGATGCTCGCCCGGCAGGAAGCCGGGGTCGCCTTCGAAGCCACGCTCCAGGTCCGCAACAAGCTGCTTGCTGCGTATCAGGAAACCATGCGGATGGGGGTCTAACCGATGACCGGACTGGTTCCTGCCGACAACACCGGCGCGGGCATGCTGACGCCGCTGACGGGCGGTTCGGGCACGTTCGGCGAACGCCTGCGCGCCTTTACCGCGCAACCCTCCGTCAGGAAGGTGCTGCCCTGGTTTGCCGGGACCGCCGGCCTCGGCCTGCTCGCACTGACCTGGGCGACGCTGTCGCCCGCGCCGCAGCGGGTGCTCTATTCCTCGCTCGGCGATGCCGAACGGGCTGGCGTCGTCGCCTCGCTCGACCAGGCCGGGATCGACTACACGATCGACAATGGCACGGGCGCGCTGACCGTGGGCGAAGACGATGTCTATCGCGCGCGGATGATGGTTGCCTCCGACGGCTCGCTCGCCTCGCCCGAAAGCGGGACCGATCTGATCGAAAGCCTCCCGATGGGGGCCAGCCGGACGCTCGAGGGCGACCGGTTGCGCGCCGCACAGGAACGCGAACTCACGCTGACGATCATGGAAATCAACGGGGTCGAGGCGGTCCGCGTGCATATTGCGAAGGCCGAACGCTCGGTCTTCGTGCGCGAGGATGTCGCCCCTTCAGCATCGATCATGGTGCGCATGGCGCGTGGCCGCCAGCTGACCGATGGCCAGGTGATGGCGGTTACCAATCTGGTGGCGGGTTCGGTCCCGGGGCTGAACATCGATGCGGTGAAGGTCGTCGACCAGCACGGCAAGCTGCTGACGCAGGCACGCGACCCCAATAGCGGGCGGCTCGACCTGCAGGCGCAGATGGAAGCCAAGCTCAACGCGCAGGTCGACCAGCTCCTCTCGCCGATGTTCGGCAGCGGCGCCTTCACCTCGCAGGTGCAGGTCGATCTCGACATGAACGAGGTCACCTCGGCGCGCGAAAGCTATGACAAGGACGGCACCGTCCGCCGGGAGACGACGCAATTGTCGCAGAGCGGCGGCGTCCAGGCGGGCGGAATTCCCGGCGTGCTGGCGAATACGCCGCCCGCCGATGCCGAAGCCCGGCAGGGGGCGCCCGAGGATACTGCCGAGGCCGCTCCCGGCGGCGGTGTGGGCGAAAGCAGCGCCACACGCGTTTATGAACTGGGCCGCGAAGTGTCGGTTTCCAACCTGACCCCGGGGTCGATCAAATATCTCTCGGTCGCCGTGGCGATCGACCAGGCGGCGCTGGCCAAGGCGAGCGCGGCGGATATCAACAAGGTCAAGGAACTCGTTTCGGCTGCGGTTGGCGCGCGGGCGGATCGCGGCGACCAGGTCACCGTGGTGATGCGCGCCTTCGAAAAGGTCGAGACGGAAGCGGTGCCGTTCTACGAAACCAGCTGGTTCGGGATGGCGGTACGCAATGGCGTGGCGATCCTCGCCGTGCTGCTGGTGCTGCTCCTCGCGGTCCGTCCGGCGATCAATGCCCTGCGTAGCGGAGCAAAGAACGGCGGCGTACTCGATCCGCAGGCGGGAGGCACTCCCGCGCTTGGCGGACCGACAATGGGCGCTGCAACGCCTTACGATCGCCAGGCGCTCGACGGGCAGATCGAACTGGCTCAGCGGATCGCGCGCGAGAACCCTGACGATGCCGTGCTCGCACTGCGCCGCCTGCTCGCGGAAGATGCGCGGCAAGGAGCATCCACATGACCGCGCCCACACCCCAGCTGCTCGGCGGCACCGACAAGGCGGCCATCATGGTCATGCTGCTCGCCGAAGAGGATGCCTCGAAGATCCTCGGCCAGCTTACGCCCGACGAATTGCGCCAGCTGGCGGGCACGATGTGCGGGATCGGCGAAGTCGAACCGCAGTCCATCGTCGATGCCATCGCCGGTTTCTCGCGTTCGACCGAGAACAGCGGCATTTCCGGTCACGGCCGGGTCGACAGCGTCCGCAAGCTCCTCAACGGGGCGGTGGGCGAGGTGAAGACCGACAACCTCATGCGCCAGGTCGCGCCCGAAGCCGAGGAAGCGAGCCTGCCCGCGCTGGGCCTGCTGCGCTGGCTCGATCCCAAGATCATCGGCGAAATCCTCGCCGACGAACATCCGCAGGCGATCGCCGTGCTGCTGTTGCAGCTCGATGCCGATGTCGCCGCGGCGGCGCTGTCCGCCTTGCCCGAGGACCTGCATACGCCGGTGCTCCACCGCGTGGCCAAGCTCGGCCCCGTGTCACGGCAGGCGATCGATATCCTCGAAGGCACGCTCAACGCCAAGATCGAGAAGCTGCACGGGACGATCCCGCTGACGATGGGCGGGATCAAGCATGCCGCGGAGATCATCAACCAGTCGCATCGCAGCGTCGAGAAACGCGTGCTCCCGACCATCGGCAAGATCGACAAGAAGCTTGCCAAGGAACTCGAGAACGAGATGTTCAAGTTCGAGCATCTGTTCGCGCTCGATATGAAGATGACCGGCGTGCTGCTGCGCGAGGTCGAGAGCGATACGCTGATCATGTCGCTCAAGGGGCTCGAAGAAGACCGCCGCGAGCAGTTCTATGGCGCGATGTCGTCGCGCGCGGCCGATGGCCTGCGCGACGAGATCGAGCTGCGCGGCCGGGTCAAGAAGAGCGATGTCGAAGCGGCGCAGAAGGAAGTCGTCGCGATTGCCAAGCGCCTGATCGCGCAAGGCGATATCATCATGGGCGAAGGGGACGAGGACTATGTCTAGGGTCGCCTATGCCGCGCTCGGCAAGCGGGGGAGCTTTTCCCGCGACAATCGCTACACCAAGATCCAGGAAGACGCCCCGCCGCCGGTTGCGGAGGATGCGGGCGAGAAAGCCTATCGCGCGGGCTATGAAGACGGCCAGATTTCCGCGCATGCCGATTTCGAGGCCCGCCTCAAGGCGGAACGCGCCGCCCGCACCGCGATAGAGCTGGCTTTCGCCCGCTTCGACGCGGCCAGCGAACGCCAGCTGCGCGAACGGATGCTGGCGACGGTCCATGCTTTGTGCGAGGAAGCGGTCCTTCCGCTCGCGCTCGATACCGAAGGGCTTGCCCGGCGGGTCGAGGCGGCCGCCGCGATGTTCCAGCGCAAGCATGACGAGCGGATCATCCATATCCATCCCGAAGATCTCGAACTGGTCCGCGGCGACGTGTCCGCAGACCTCGAGCTGGTGCCCGACGCCAGCGTCGAGCGCGGGGGCTTGCGCGTGGAAACCGATGACGGCGGGGTCGAGGACGGCCCCCAGCAATGGCAGCGCGCGCTTGCCGAAATCTTCGCCGCATGCAAACCCTGATCGACGAGACCTTCGCGTCGGTCGCATCGGCCTCGCTCGATCTCGCGCCGCGCCGGTTCGGGCGGGTTGTCGCTTGCGATGGCGGGTTGATCGAAGTTTCGGGACTCGGAGTGCCGATCGGCACGATCTGTACGATCGCGCAGGGCGCATCGACCGAACACCGCGCGGAAACCATCGGCTTTCGCAATGGCCATACGATGATGATGATGCTCGGCGATACGGTTTTGCTGCGCCCCGGCGCCATCGTGCGCCCCGAGGGGCAACCCGGCATGCTCAGCGTGGGGCGAGAATTCCTGGGGCGCGCGGTCGACGGATCGGGCGAGCCCATCGACGGACGCGGACCGATTGGTGCGACCACCGCCTGGCCCGCCGGTGGTTACCGGGTCGGCGCGCTCGACCGGTCGCGGGTGACCGAAGTATTCGACAGCGGCATTCGTTCGCTCAACGCGCTGACCACCTTCGGGGTCGGGCAGCGGATCGGCATCATGGCCGGATCCGGAGTGGGCAAGTCGGTGCTGATGGACATGATCGTCGAAAGCGCCCGCGCCGATGCGATCGTGGTCGGGCTGATCGGCGAACGCGCGCGCGAAGTTTCCGATTTCGTCACCCGGCACATGGCGGGAGACCGCGCGGCCAACACCGCGATTGTCGCCGTGCCTGCCGATCATGCGGCCAATCTCAGATTGCGCGGGGCGATGCTGGCGACTTCGCTCGCCGAGCATTTGCGCTCGCAGGGCAAGCGCGTCCTGCTGATCCTCGACAGCCTTACCCGCGTCGCGCACGCCGCGCGTGAAATCGGTATCTTGCTGGGCGAACCCGGCGCCGCGCGCGGCTATCCGCCTTCGGCGCTGGCGACGATTACCAAGCTGATCGAACGCGCGGGCAATTCCGAAGAATCGGGCGGTGCGATGACGGGCATCTATACGGTGCTGGCCGATGGCGACGACCAGAACGACCCGGTGGTCGATACTGCGCGCGCCATCCTCGATGGCCATATCGTGCTGTCGCGCGAGATCGCGCAGCGCGGGCAATATCCCGCGGTCGATGTCGGCGCCTCGCTCAGCCGGGTGATGAACGACATCGTGTCCGCCGAACAGGCGGCGACCGCGCGCCGTTTCCGCGCGCTGAGCGCGACCTATGAAGCCAATCGCGATCTGGTGATGATGGGGGCCTACCGGCAGGGGACCGATCCGCTGCTCGACGAGGCGATCGCGCTGCATCCGCGCATGTGCCAGTTCCTGTCGCAGGGCGGGCAAGAGAGCATCGATATCGCAACCTCCTTCGCCCAGCTGACCGAGCTTGTCGGCAGTGACGCCTGAACGAAAGAAACTCAAACGCGCGCAATTGATCCAGCGCGTCCGGACCGTCGAACGGATGCAGTCGGCGGCTGCCGCGAGCGAAGCCGAAGCGACACGTACGCGGCTGTCCGGCGTGGCGGAACGAACGCGCACGCTCGCCGCGCATTACGCGCAGCGCGCCGACGATATGGTCGGGGCCGATCTGCGCAGCGGCAAGGCTATGCGCGATCAGCTGCAGAAGCTGTCCGAATTGAGCTCGCGGCAGGCCGAAGAAGCCGAACTGCAATCGCAGACCCGGCGCGAGGCCTTCGCCCAGTCGGACATGCGTTTGCGCAAGGCCGAGGAAGGCACGCGCGAACTGGTGCGTTCGATCGTCGCCGGTCTGGAAAAGGGCTGACCGACCCGGAGTTTGGCACGCTTCTTGATAGATAGTCCGCACACGACAAACGGACTTTCTATGACCTTTTCAATCGCCTTGCCGAAGTCGCTCGACACCGCGTCCTCTGCCGCCGGCCTCACCAGCGAGAACGGGCAGAAAAGCGCGGGTTTCGAGGGGACCGACGGGTTCGCCGAACTGCTGAGCCAGCTGGCGTCGTTCACGCCGCCCGCCGGTCAGGACGATACGGCGGAAGCGGACCGGCAAGCGGGCGATTTGCCGACCGGCAAGGAATTGCCGCTTGCCGCCCTGGGCCTGCCGGTCCTCGACAATACACTCGCGGCACCGACCGCCATCGAAGCCACAGGTGGAGAGGGTAAACCGGCGGCTGGCGGCCTGGTCCCGAACGCTCCGAAAACCGACCTGGCAATGACCGCGCCGACACCCCGCGCAACTGCGCCGGGGGCAGGGCTTGCCGATGCGGCGGGTGAAGAGCCGGTCGCGGGTTTGGAGGTTCGTATCTCCGCGGCCCAGGAACCGCGTGATCCGCGCGCTGCCGGCATGGTGTCGTCGCTCCAGACCGGCAAGGCCGCAATGGATTTGCCTACTGTGGCTGCGCATGGCCGCGCGGAAGCAGCGCCGGTTGGGACTGCACTGCAGGGCGAAATGAAAGCCTCGGTCAAAGCCGCGGCGACCGAAACCGCGGTTGCGGCTGCAGCTCCTGCAAAGGCCGAAACTGCTGCACTGCAAGGCGCCGGAACGGCCCAACGCTCGGCCATCGGCGAACGCAAAATCGGCGACAAGGCGCTGGCGGAGAAGCTCGCGTCCAAGCCGCGTACCGGCGCGACCAGCGATGCCGCGAAATCCATGCCGCAAGCACTCGCGGTGGCTGCGGACGGCAGCGCATCCACCATACAGCCCGTTTCGAGCGCGGCGCGGCCCATCGCTACCGACCAGTTCGCCAATGTCGAACGCGTCGTCGAGCATCTCATGGCGGCGCGGCAGTTCGATCTCTCCAAACCGGCTGCGATTGCCGTCGCGCACAAGGAATTTGGCGCGCTGACGCTTACCTTCGATCACTCGGCCGGGGGCATGAATGTCGAGATCGCCGCCGAGGATGGCGAGGCGCAGCGTGCGCTGGCGGCGGCGATGGCCAATGACCGCGGCGCTACCCGCCCGCAGGACCTGACCGCACAATCGCCGTCTTCCGCGACCCAGCCCGGACAGACCGGCGGCGAACGTGGCGGCTCGGCGAACAATGCGGGCACGGGCTCCGGCAACGCGGCCGGCGATGACCAGCGCCAGCAGACTTCCGACCAGCGCAGCCGCCATGGCGAGCGCGCCCCCAACCAGCCTCAGGCGCCCGCGCAATCGTCCTCCGACGACGCGCGCTACGCCTGACTCGCGGCACCCGATTTTAGCAGGACAGCACCATGCCGAACGAAAATGACCCTCAGGAACCCGTAGCGAAAAAGAAGGGCGGCAAGCTCAAGCTGGCGCTATTCGCTTTCGTGCTTCTCGGCGCGGGCGGCGGCGGGACCTATGCCGCTTTCGCCAGCGGCATGCTCAACGCCCATCCGGCGGAAGAAGAGGACCCCAACCCGAAGCTGGTCCTCAAGGGCGACGAGGACCCCTATCCCGCCGGCAAAGACGACGAGGCGAAGGGCGCAGCGATCGTTTACGGTGTGGGCGGGGGCGAATACCGCACCGCCTATTACGATTTCACCGAGGAATTTACCTCGAACCTCGCCGATAGCGGCGCTCTGGTGCAGATCAGCCTCGCGGCTTCGACGCATTACGACGGGCGCGTGCTGATGTGGCTGGAAGAGCACGAAACGGCGCTTCGCTCGCGCATTCTCGCCGAACTGGCTGCTACCGGCGAAGCCGAACTGGCCAGCATTCACGGCAAGGAAGAACTGCAGAAGCGCCTGACCAAGGCGATCAATGAAACGCTCGAGGAACGCGAAGGCTTCGGCGGCGTCGACAGCGTCTACTTCCGGTCGTTCATCGTCCAATGATCTCCTCCGCGATCCCCGCCGCCACGGCCCGTGCCGCGAGCCATTGCGAAGAGCTGTTGAGCCGTGCGGCGACCCCGCCCGATCTCGACCTCGAATTCGCGCGTTTTGCCCGCGGTTTCGCCGAGCAGGCGACGACGCAGTTGGGCGCGCTGTGCGACGACCGCACGCTGGTTGCAGAGATCGCCGAAACCGAACTGCTGACGGTGGCCGAATGGTATGCCAAGGTCGGTACCGCGCACCGCCACAGCTTCTTCGCGCTCGGCCAGGAAAGCCGCGGGATCCTGATCTCCACGCGGATCGGCGAAATCGTCGCGCAGTTCGAACGCATTCTCGGCGGGACCGGCGACGTCGACGAGCGTTGCAGCGTCCTGCCCGCTTCGGCACTGCGTTTCGCACAGCAGTTCGAAGACCGTATGGCCGATGTGCTGCGGCGCACCAGCGACCGCCGCGAAATCGCCGCCGCCGCCAATGGCGACGAGGTCGAACAGGTCGCACCTTTCGCTGCGAGCGAACGCGTGTGGACCGTGACGCTGTCAGTGAGCAGCCCGAAAATCTCGCGCTCGTGGACCGTCCGGCTTGCCATGTGCCAGTCGATGATTGCCGAGATCGTCGGGACGCGCGCCGTCTCGCCGGCCACCGGACGCACGATCGGTGCGCGCGGGATCGAAGGCTCGGCGATTGCGCATGTCGACCTGCCGCTGCGCGCAGTGCTGGTCGATGTGCCGATGTCGATCGCCCAGCTGGCCAGTCTCACGCCCGGATCGGTCATCCCCGTCGCGGTCAATCGCAACGTTCCGCTGCTGATCGGCAATCTTACCATTGCGCATGGCTGTGTCGGTGAACTCGACGACCGTGTTGCGCTCGAACTCAATCAAACTTCCCTTTCGGAGTAACTCCTTATGGCTTCGCATGCAGATGGCTTCGGCCTTATCCAGGACATCGATGTCCGCCTCACCGTAGAACTCGGCCGTAAGTCGATGCGCCTGCGCGACGTGCTCGCGCTGGGGGAATCGAGCGTAATCGAGCTCGACCGACTGACCGACGAACCGCTCGACATGTTCGTCAACGGCAAGCTGATCGCGCGCGGCGAAGTGGTGGCGCAGGGCAATCGTTTCGCGATCCGCGTGATCGAGATCGTCGGCGCGGGTTCGAACGAAGCCGCGGTCGAACGGCGCGCCCAGCCGATTACCGTCACCTCGACCGGTGCAGGCGAGGCGGCCTGATGCTCTGGTACGTCCTCAAGCTGCTGGTCCTGCTGCCGCTGATCGGTGTCATGATCTGGGGCAGCCTGAAACTGGCAAAGAAAATGCAGGGCCAGTTCGGCGCGCCGACAGGTGGCAGCAAAGCCGTGCGGATCGTCGAAAGCACGATGCTGTCGCCCACGCTGCGCCTCGCAGTGATCGAATTCCACGGACGCGAAATCCTCGTCTCGACCTCGCGCAACGGCCTCGTCCGGCTGGCCGAGGCACCGGCGCGGCCGGAAGCGCAGGACGGCGCCGCATGATCGCTCGTCTCGCCAAACTTGCCGCGGCACTCGCTGCGCTGGCCTATCCCGCGCTCGTCCGCGCGCAGACCGGCGACGCTGCGGTGTCGGGCGCGCTCGACCGCGCTTTCGGCGAGATGGCAGGGGCCGGCGGTGAGCCGCTGAGCCTGTCGCTCCAGCTGCTGCTGGTGATGGGCCTGCTGACCATCCTGCCCGCGCTGCTGCTGATGATGACCAGCTTCACCCGGATCATCGTGGTGCTGGCGATCCTGCGCCAGGCGCTGGGCCTGCAGCAATCGCCGCCTAACCAGGTGCTGATCGGGATCAGCCTGTTCCTGTCGCTGTTCATCATGGCGCCGACGCTGGAAGCGGTGAACGAAAACGCCATCGCCCCCTATTCTGCAGGCGAGATCGGTGCCGAAGTCGCGATCGAGCGCGCCGGTGACCAGTTCCACGGCTTCATGATCCGCCAGACCCGCGAATACGACCTCGAAATGTTCGCCGATATCGCCGGGGCGGGGCAGTTCGCCAGCCCGCAGGACGTGCCCTTCTCGATCCTGTTGCCGGCCTTCGTCACCAGCGAACTCAAGACCGCCTTCCAGATCGGCTTCATGCTGTTCCTGCCCTTCCTCGTCATCGACCTCGTCGTCTCCAGCGTGCTGATGAGTCTCGGCATGATGATGATGAGCCCGATGATCGTTTCGCTGCCCTTCAAGCTGCTGCTGTTCGTCCTCGTCGACGGCTGGGCGCTGCTGATGGGCTCGCTCGCCTCAAGTTTCGGATAGATCTCATGGACGAAAGCGCCGTACTCCTTTCCATGGCCGACCGCATGTTGTGGATCGCCGCACTGGTTGCCGCCCCGATCCTGCTCGCGAGCCTCGCCATCGGTCTCGTGATCGGGCTGGTGCAGGCCGCGACGTCGGTCAACGAACAGACGCTGACCTTCGTCCCCAAGCTGGGTGCCGTCGCCTTCGTGCTGGTTATCCTGGGCGCATCGATGATGGCGCTGGTGGGCGATTTCACGCAGGATATCTTCGCCGAAATCGCAGCGATCGGCGACTGAGGACCTTGCCGTGAACGGCCTCGATCTCGGCCTTGGTGCGCTGGAGCAGGACATGTGGCGCGTCGTCTTCCTGATGACGCGGCTGGGTGCCGCGCTGCTTGCCGCACCCTTCTTCGGCGCAACCTCGGTGCCGATGTCTGTCCGTGTCGCGATCACCGGCGCGCTGGCGATCTTCGTGTCCACCTGGATGCCGGCAGTCGAGACTCCCGAAGCCCTGCTCTCGCTCGAAGGATTGCTCGCAGTGGCGGGTGAGGTCATCATCGGGCTGGCGCTCGGCTTCGTGCTCCAGCTCGCCTTTGCCGCGCCGACCGTGGCCGCCGAACTGATCGGCGGCGGCATGGGTATGAGCATGGCGGTATCGCAGGATGCCATGGGCGGTGGGACCACCACCTCCTTCGGCCAGTATTTCGTCATCGTGCTGACGCTGATCTTCCTGGCGACCGGCGCGCATCTGCACTGGATTGCGCTGGTTACCGAAAGCTACAACGCCTTCCCGCCGGGCCAGACCTGGCTGGGGGCAGAACGGTTCGCGGCGATCGCCGGTTTTGCCAGCTTCATGTTCGAAACCGCGCTGAGGATCGCCTTGCCCGTCACGGTGATCCTGTTGCTGGTGCAGGTGCTGACCGGCATCCTGAGCCGTTCGGCGCCGTCGCTCAACCTGTTTGCGCTCGGCCTGCCGGCAGGCGTGCTTGCCGGGCTGGCCGCGCTGATCATTTCCGCACCGCTGATCTACGACCAGTTCACCGGCCTCGTCGGCGATGCGCTCGACCAGACTGAAAGCGTGATCGCGCGATGAGCGAGACTGCCGGCGAAAAGACCTTTGCCCCAACCGAGAAGCGGCTGGCGGACGCGACCAAGAAGGGTGACGTCCTGCGCTCCAAGGACGCGGGCACGGCTGCCGTCATGCTGTTCGGCGGCGCCTGGCTGGCGATTGCGGGGCCGTTGCTGCTCGAAGGGCTCGCGCAGCTGACGCGCGAAGCCTTCCTGTTCGATGCGCGCGATATCCGCGATTTCAGCGTCGGGGGCCTGCTGATGCAGGGCCTGCTGCTGGGCGTGCCTGCAATCCTCACGCTGGCGGTGCCTGTCATCCTCGTCACGCTGCTTTCGCAGCTGGGCTTCGGCCGCGGGCGCTGGGTGGCGGCCAACCTCAAGGCCAAGGGGCAGCGGATCAATCCCATGTCCGGGCTCAAGCGCATGTTCGGCCCGCAAGGGCTGGTCGAAATGGGCAAGGGCCTGCTCAAGGTCGCGCTGCTGGGCAGCATTGCGGCGTGGTGGTGGTGGACCAGCATGGAAACGGTCATCGGGCTGGGGCGGGGCAATCTGTCGGCCCAGCTGACCGCTGCCTGGCATGCCATCGTTTCGCTGATCTTCGCGCTGGGTGCCGGGCTGGTGGTGATCGCCTTCGTCGACCTGCCGATCCAGTGGCTGCGCCAGCAGAAACGGCTGAAGATGAGCTATCAGGAGCTGCGCGACGAAAACAAGGAAACCGAAGGCTCACCCGAAATGCGCGCCGCGCGGCGGCAGCGCCAGCGCGATATCGCCACCGGATCGGTTGCCGGGGCAATGCGCGAAGCACAATTCGTGATCACCAATCCGACCCATTTCGCGGTCGCCATGACCTATGATCCGGACAAGGCCTCGGCTCCCATCGTCCTTGCCAAGGGGCGCGGCGACAAGGCGATGGCGATGAAGGAACTGGCGCGCGAACTGGACCTGCCGACGCTCGAAATCCCGCAGCTGGCCCGCTCGGTCTATTACACCACGCGCGAACGGCAGATCATTTGCGAAGACCTGTATGGCGCGGTCGCTTCGGTGCTGGCCTATGTCTTCTCGCTCAAACGCGGCGAAGCGCCGCCGCTCCCGGCAATCGAGGTGCCCGCCGCGCTGCGGTTCGATGCCGATGGCCGCGTGCCGGTTAATCCGCCGCGCAATGCGTCGTTATCAGGGCAATGAGTATTTCCAGTTCCTCGATCGCCACCTCGCTCGGTATCGGCAGCGGCGTAGACATGACCGGTCTGGCCGAGCAATTGGCCGAGGCGCAGTTCGCCGGGCGCAATCAGCGGCTGGCCGACAAGTCGGAAACGCTCGAGCGGCGGATTTCGCTTGCGGGATCGATCCGCAGCAGCCTCTCCACCTTTGCCACGGCGCTCGGCGACCGGCTGCGGACCGGCGATCTCGCGCCCTTGCCGACGATCAGCAACGCCGCGGTCGCCGCAGTCTCCACCCCGCTGGGGGCGGTGGGCAAGGGCAGCTATTCGCTCGAAGTCACCAAGCTGGCGAACAACCAGATCCTCACCGGGCCGACCTATGCCAGCGCAAGCGACACGGTCGGGGCCGGCACGCTTACCATCCGTTTCGGCACGACGAGCAATGCGAGCTTTACCGAGAATACGGGCAAGACACCGCTGACGATCGACATCGCCGCCGGAGCGACGCTGTCGCAGGTGGCCGCCGCGATCAACGGGAAGAACGCCGGCCTGAACGCCTATGTCGCACAGACCGACGCGGGCGCGCAGCTGGTGGTCAAGGGGGCCGACGGCGTGCAGAACGGCTTCACCATCGAAGCCACCGAAGACGGCGCTAACCCGGGGCTGTCGGCACTGGCCTGGCAGCCGGGCGACGACCCCGCGCGGCTGGTCAAGACCTCCGCCGATGCCGAATTCCTCCTCGACGGCCTTACCCGCCGCAGCGCGTCGAACACGATCGACAGCATTGCGCCGGGCCTGTCGCTGACGTTGACGGGCACCAATGTCGGCGCCCCGGCGACGATCGGCTTCAACAGCGCAACCAGCGCGATCTCCGGTATGATGCAGGACATTACCGGCGCGCTCAATGAAATCGCCGCCGAACTGAGCAGCGCGGTCGACCCGCTGACGGGAGAGCTTTCGCGCGACACCGGCGCGCGCGCGCTGCGCCGCGATCTGTCTGCACTCGGCTCCACCGTGATCATGCCCAATGCGGCGGAAGGGGCTCCGAAAACGCTGGCCGAACTGGGCCTGGCGATCGAGCGTGACGGCAGCTTCCGCTTCGACGAGGCCAAGCTGGTCGATGCGCTGGCGCGCGATGCCTCAGGCGTGGCCGCCATGTTTACCACCGGCATCAACGGCATCTATGCCACGATCGACCGGATGGCGCGTGCGAACAGCATGGCGAGCGATCCGGGAACGCTGGCCGGATCGGTGGCGCGCTACCAGTCGCAATCGGACCAGCTTACGCGCGATCTCGAAAAGCTCGCCGAACAGCAGGAAACCTTCCGTTCGAACATGGTCGCGCGTTTCGCCAAGTCCGAAAGCCGGATCACCGCGTCGCAATCCACCCTGTCCTTCCTCCAGTCCCAGATCGACATCTGGAACAACCAGGGGAACTGACATGCTGGCCCGTGCCCGACCCGGCGATGCCTACCGGCAAAGCAATTTCGAAGCCCGGCTGATCGCCAGCGGGCGCGACGACCTCGTCTTGTTCTGCCTCGACGATCTGATCGACAATCTGGGCCTGCTCGAAATCGCCGAATCGCGCCACGACCGCGCCGCGCGCAGCCGCGTGCTGACGCGCTGCGTCACCGCGTTGACCGCTTTGGAGATCGGGATCGACCGCGAAGCCGAAATGGCCGAGAGCCTGGCGCAATTCTACGGTGCGGCGAAAAGCATGCTGCTCGATTCGATCCGCGCCATCGATCTGGAGCAAATCGCGCAGCTACGCGGCGATCTGCGCGAAATTTCCGCTGCCTTCCGGGCTGCGAAACAGGGCACGATGCAGGCCTGACCGGCGTCACGCGCGATCTCCGAAACGGAGAACGTCGCAATCGCAAACCGCGCAGAGCAATTGTATCGTGGCCGCGGTCTCGATGGATTCGCGCACCTTGTGCATCCCAAGCGAACCCCGAGACCCGCGCCAGTTGGGGCTGGCCGGATCGTGCGTTTGTTTCCTGGGACTTCCTGAATGTTGAAGGTTTTCGTGATCGACAGTGCCGCGGCGCGCAGGGCGCAAGTGTGCCGCCTGCTGATGGACTGCCGGATTCACTCAGAACCGTTCGAGACCGTGGCGGAGTTTGCCGAGCACATGCCCTCGCAGGGGCTGGTTCTGTACTGCGACGAGCGCGGCGATATGGCGCAATTGGTCGAGGCGCTGGAGCAGCGTTCGTGGCTGCCGGTGATCGCCTATGCCCACCAGCCGGACATCCAGCGCGTCGTCCGGGCGATGCAGGCGGGAGCCGCCTCCTATGTCGGCTTTCCCATCGACCCGGCGGAGATCATGGCCGAATACGGCAAGCTGCAGGGCAGTTTCGCGGCCCGGCTCGCGCAGCGCAAACGCGCCAGCACGGCGCGGCGGCGGCTCGACACACTCAGCAATCGCGAACGCCAGGTACTCGGTTGCATGCTGGACTATGGCACGAGCAAGGAAATCGCCCGCTATCTGGGTATCAGTCCGCGCACCGTCGAGGCGCATCGCGCCAATCTGATGGTTCGGCTCGACGTGCGTACTGCGACGCAGGCGATCCGGGTGGCGGTCGAAGGCGGCGCTTGCGGAGCAGCGCAGGCCTTTGCGAGCCCATCGGGCCGCGGGGGCGAAGGGGGCAATAGTCCCGCTCCTGCTCGGGTCCTGCAATAGCCCGTCTTCCGATAGGCCAGGATTAGCTGTCGACGTCGCTGGGTATGGTGCCCGAGGTCATGACCGAAACCAGCGCCCGGCCATAGGCCCCAAGCAGCGCCACCGCCGGATCGGCGGCAAAGAAATTGCCTTCCTCGACCTCGTCGACGATCTTCACCAGTCCCGAGGACGAGCCGATCGGCGAGCGGGATACGAGGATTCCGCAGAGCGGGCCGACAAGTTCCATGGCGGCGCAGATCTGCGCATCGACCTCGATCAGCTGGATCAAGCGCTCGCGGCTGGCGCGGGGCGAGATGATCGGCGCGACTTCCTCGGGGGCTTCATCGAGAATATCGGCCAGGGCCAGGATCGCTTCGTTAGCGGCTCCGAACCCACCGACCGAACAGGCCTCGACAAAAGTCAGGATCCTGGTTTCCCAGAGTGACATTTCTTGCTTCCCCAACGGACGAGCCCTGAAGAGGGCGCGACGCGGTGTCATTACACCTTCACTAAGACCCATGTCACCGGCTGGACCCCAAATTCCGCACCGATTTCGCGGCGGTAGCCATACACCGTTTAGCAATTGTTAATCGCTGGAGCGTTCGACAATGGCGAGTTGGAGCTTCGCCAGCGCGGATGATTTGAGCTGGTGAACACGCGGAACGCTGACATCGAGCACCGTGGCAATTTCGGTCAGGTTCAGCTCCTCGATGAAATGGAGCTTCACGATCAGCTGCAACCGCTCGGGGAGCTGTGCGATGGCTTCGGCGAGCGCCGTCCGGTCATCGGCTTCGAGCAGCCGCGCCTCGGCATCGGGCTCGGTCGAACCGAAGGCCGGATTGGAGTCCGAATAACAGTCCTCCAGATCCACGACCCGCGTCGCCAGTTGTGTTCGCATATCGTGATATTCCCCCACTGAAACATGCAGTTCCTGCGCCATCTCCTCGGCCGAGGGATCGCGCCCCAAGGCGCTGCGCAGGCGGTCCATGGTCGCATCGATCCGCCGGCGCTGCGCTGCTGCACCGCGCGCATGCGGCGATTGCCCGCGCAACAGGTCGATCATCGCCCCCCGCACGCGCATCTTGGCATAGGCGGCAAAGCCATCTTCGCCCGGCCGGTCGTGGCGCTGCGCGCATTCGGTCAGCGCGATCATTCCCGCCTGGAGCAAATCGTCGACATCGACCGATGCGCCGCAACTGCCTTCGTAATACCAGGCCAGCTTGCGGACCATCGGCAGGAAGTTTCCGATCCGCTCGTTGATCTCGCTCGCATAGGCGCGCTGCGCTTTGAAATGGGAGTGGTCGTACTTCATGCCGCGAGGGCCTCCGTTTCATGGCCGAGTTGGGCAGGTTGGGCGGGCGCTTCGTCGCCGACCACCGCGATCACTTCGATCGGCTGGGCAGCGGGGAGTTCGTTGATCGACAGCACCAGGCAGTGCGGTGCGCGCAGCCGCAGCAGCGCGGTCAGCGCGCGGCGGGCGCGCGGCTGGACGATCAGCGCAGGCCGGGTTGCGGCGGGATCGCGCTGTGCCACGATGGTGGCGATACGCTCGCCGATCGAGCGGGCGAGGTCGGGTTCGATCACGATCTCGCCCGAAGCCGGGTCCTGCAGCCCGCCGACGACCATGTCCTCGAGCTGGGCGGCCAACGTGATGACCGGCAATTTGGCATCGGGCGGGCAGGCCTCGGCGACGATCATCGCACCCAGGTCGGCGCGGACGATGTCGATCAGGCGGTCGTGCTCGGTAGTCTGCTGCGCCGCGAGCGAAAGGCTCGAGAAGACCCGCAGCGAATGACGCAGCGAAATGCCGTCGGCGAGCAGCGCCTTGAGCAGCCGGGTCACCGCCGCGAGCGACAGCGGCTGCGGGGTGATCGTTTCGATCAGCTGGCCATGGCGGCCACGCAAATGGTCGATCAGGTCGCGGACCTGGTCGGGGCCGAGCAAATCCTGCGCCCTCACGGCCAGCAATTGGTGGATCTGCGTGGCGATGACGCTTTCGGGATCGACCGCGAGATAGCCCTCGGCCACCGCAAGGTCGCGCGAGCCCGCGTCGATCCACAGCGCGGGGCAGCCGAAGCTGGGGTCGATCGTCGCTTCGCCGGGGACCGGCTGCGAGTGCATGACATCGCCCGTATCGATGGCGAGCAGATGGTGCGGCTTGATCTTGCCGCCGCCGATCGCCGCGCCGCCAAGCGTGATCCGGTAACTGTCGGGATCGACTTCGAAACTGTCCTCGATCCGGAACTGCGGCACGATGAAGCCGAAGGTCTGGCACATCTGCTTGCGCAGTCCGGTCAGCCGCGCGATCAGCGTGGCGCCGTGTTTCTCGTCGGTCAGGTGGATAAGGCCATAGCCGAGCTGGATGGTAACCAGCGTCTGGTCGGTGACATCGTCGATCGCAATATGCGCCGGATCGGGGATGACCACCGCCTCGGGAACGTTGAATTCCGCCTCTTCCCGCTTGCGCAGGCTGTGCCACAGCCAGAACGCCCCCGCCGCCAACGGCAGGATGATCGATTGCGGCATCGCGGGAATGCAGCCGATGATGAACAGGATGCAGGCGACCGGCAGCCAGATCTTCGGATCGGACAATTGCCCGCTGATCTGGTCGGTCAGATTGCGCGCATCGGATACCCGGGTGACGATAACCGCGGCGGCGATCGACAGCAGCAGTGCCGGCACCGACGCGACGAGCGCATCGCCCACCGCCAGCGTGATGTAGAAGCTGGCCGCGTCGCCTGCCGAGAGATCGTGGGTGGACATGCCCAGCACCAGGCCCGCGATCACATTGATCAACAGGATCAGCAGCGCGGCGACCGCATCGCCCTTCACGAATTTGCTGGCACCATCCATCGAACCGTAGAAATCGGCCTCGGTGGCGATTTCGCGGCGGCGGGCCTTGGCTTCGTCGGCGGTGAGCAGCCCGGCGGCGAGATCGGCGTCGATCGCCATCTGCTTGCCGGGCAATGCGTCCAGCGTGAAGCGGGCGGAGACTTCGGAGACGCGCCCCGCGCCCTTGGTGACGACCATCAGATTGATGATCATCAGGATCAGGAAGACGAAGATACCGACCGCGAAATTGCCGCCGATGAGGAAGGCGCCGAAGGCCTCGATGACCTTGCCCGCGGCAGCGCCGCCTTCATGCCCGTTGAGCAGCACGATCCGGGTCGATGCGACGTTGAGCGCGAGCCGCAGCAGCGTGGCGAACAGCAGGACCGAGGGGAAGGAGGAGAAATCGAGCGGTTTCTGCGCGTTCATGGCGGCCATCAGGACTGACACCGACAAGGCGATGTTGAGCACAAAGAAGACGTCGAGCAGCATTGCCGGGATCGGCACGACCATCAGCAGGATGATCGTCAGGATCCCGATCGGCAGCGCAAGGCCGGGGTTGATAAAGCGGAGCGGGTTCACAGCCCGAACGCCCTGAACTTGCCATAGGCGGCGGCGATCTGCTCATTCGCGCGGCCTGTGCCGGCGCCGCCTTCGCCAAAGGTGTTGCGCAGCGTGTCGGCCATCGACGGGCGGGCCCCCCCGGATCCGGGCAGGGCGGGCAGCGCAAGGCTGCCGCGGCTGGGCCGGCTGGTGCTGGCGGGCGCATGCGCGGCAAAGCGCGCCGGGTCGAATTCCACGCGATTGCCGCCGGTGGGCATCGGCATGTCGCCATAAGCCCCCGCTACCTTGTCGCGCATCAGCGTCATGACTTCGCCGACCGAGCGCGGCGATCCGCCGTTATAGAAGATCGATCGGTTGGCGCGCGCGGCCTGCGGCATCAGCGCCGCGGCCGACTGCTCTGGATCGCTGCCCAGCGCGCCGAGGAATTTCTGCGCGCCGCCAAGCCCGAGGAAATGCGCGAGATAGAGTTCCGCCGGTTCGGCGTCTCGCCCCAGGCTGGAGCGCAGGCCCGCGGCGTTCTCGCGCGTCAGCTCCGCCGCCATCAGCGACGAGGCATCGGCATCGTAGCGCAGCGAGAGGAGTTGCTGGCGTGTGGCGGTATCGGCCACGCGGCCATTGGGCGCGATCGCCGCATCGGCCCAGTCCATACCATGTTTGGCGCCATGTCGGTCGAGCGTGCGCAGCCAGGTCGAATCGATGAACTGATAGAGACCCGACGCGCTCGAGGTCTGGGCCTTGGCGCTGGGGTCGAGCCCGGATTCGAGCCGGGCCTGTGCCAGCAGGTAATCGAAATCGACACCCGTCCGCGTCGCGGCGCGGGCGATTGCACCCTGCACATCGGCATTCTGGACTGGACTGACTGTAGGCACGAAACCTCCGGGAATTGCGTTCCCGGTTGTTCAGCAAGGTCCGTGCCAAACTTCTCGGCTAGAAGACTGCGCCGCTATCAGGCGAGTGCGACGCTGATGCCCTGACGGGGCAGCGCGGCGTAGGGTTCGCTACTGCCGGCCAGTGCGCCGAGACGGTTCTGGACATTGCTGGCGATCAGGTTGCGCAGGCGGCGGTTGATCTCGTTGAGGCGGCGCACCGCGTCGAGCACACCGAGGCATTCTTCATCCAAGCTGTCCTGTTCGACCACGTCCAGTTTGGCGCACAGGTCGAGCTTGCCATTGGTGCAGGCAACGATGCGATCGAGGTCGAGAGCGGCAAGCGCCTGCCGCTCACCCTGCAAAAGTGCGAGCATCTGTTGCAGGGTAGCCAGTGTCTGCTGTTTGCGGGTCATTTCCCGACCTTTCCGTACATGCCCGCAGCGATGATCGCATCGGCGATCTCGGTCGGGATTAGCGGGTAGGAATTGGTTTCCAGCGCCTTGCGGATATCGGCCACGCGGTCGCGGTCGACAGGACCCTCGGGGCCGGCGGAAACGCGCGATGTCGCTATGGGGGCTTCGGCCTGTTGCGCTTCGGCGGCCACCTTCTGCGCGGGAGAGACCTTTCCGGCAGGGGTAATGGCTGCGCCTGGACGCACCACTGCTCCCGAGAATTCCGGCAATCCGACAATACGCATCGTTTCGCTCCATAAGCTGGTTGACCAACAGAACGGCGATCGATGCGCGGGTTTAACTCCCCGGCAATAATTTTGCCGCTTACGGCAAATCGATGCCGACCTGGCCCGGGCGGATCACCATGGCGCGCAGCGTTTCGGTGCGCTGCCCGGTGGCGCGGACCTTGATCCATTCGCCGCGCGCGCCGTCTTCCACGGCAGCCCCCTGCCGGGTGAGGGTGAACCCCTTGCCGCGCACGAGGATGCTGACGTTCTCGCCGCGGGAGATGATCGTTTCGCCATATTCGGGGGCGGCGGCATAGCGGCCGCTGCCCGAACCGCCATCGACCGCTACATAGATACGCCAGCCGGCAGTCGGACAGGCGATCTGGACCGAGCGCTGGTCGCGGCCGAACCATTGCAGGTCGAGCGGCGTCTGGCAGGCGGTCAGCCGCAGGCGGCGGTCGACGGGCAGCTTGGCGCCCCCCGGCTGGCCGATATCGGCGCCGGTGAAATCGGTGACCGCGCGGTCGATGATCGACAGGTCCATCGGCGCTGCAGCGGCGGCGGAGCTCGCAAAAAGCGCGGCGGCGAGTGTTAGGGGCAATGTGTGACGCATGGTCGATCCTGACTCCGGTTCGCGAAACCACCCCCGGCATGGGGGTCTTCGCGGTTATGGAGCAAGGTTCGTGCCATCCGGTGCCGGGCGGAGGTAATCGACCGACACGAGGATGTCGTCGGAGCTGTTCGGCATGGCGATCAGCCGGGCGGCGACGCCCGCGGCCTCGGCTTCACCCAGCAGACGCTCGCCCTCGGCCAGGGCCTCTTCACGCTGCCCGGGTGCATAGCCGATCGAAATCGTCGCCACCTGCCGCTCGTCGGTGACCGTGGCGCGCAGCCATTCCTGCACGCTTTCGCCCGGGGCGGGCTTGTGCAGCGCGAGCGCGGAGGACGTCACCGGCGCAGGTTCCTCGGTATCGGCCTCAGCCTCGACCTCGGTCTCCTCCTGCGGCGACGGAACGGGAGGCTCGCGCACCGCCTGCGCCGTGATCAGGAACAGGATCAGCGCGAGATCCGCGGTTACCGTCTGCCAGCCCGAAGCCGCGCGCAGGATCATGCCGCTTCGCGTTCGCTGTGCGGGGTACCGCCGGCCACGCCGGTCTGGCGGATCCCGCGGGCGAGCCATTCGAGAACCGCATCGCGGTCGCGCTCTTCCTGCCGCGACTTGCGCGCAACTGCGGCGCCCAGCGGGGCGAAGAGGAAATTCGCGGCGAGGAGGCCGTACAGCGTGGTGACGACCGCCATGGCGATGGCGCCGACCAGGCCGGTATCCTGCGCTGCCGCGCCCTGCGCCTGGCCCAGCGCGATCAGCGTGCCCGCTAGACCCAGCACCGGCGCCAGTTCCGCCGCACAGTCGAACACGCGCACCGCGGTCTGCGCATTGGCCAGCCGCGCTTCCTTGAATTTCTGGTGTTCGCCGTGAAGCGACTGGATCGAGCGCTGGCTGATGATCAGATCGGACAGGCTGTCGAATTCGCTATCGCCGAAATGATGCGGCTCGGCGCGGATAAAGCCGTCATCGGCAATCTCGCGGATCTGCAGGGCCAGTTCGCTCTTGGCGCGCGCCACGTCGAACGCCCGTTCGAACAATCCGCGCAGTGCGGCGATGGCGATGCGGCTGTCCGCCACACCGCAACGCAGCAGCGTGGCGATGAGCGTGCCGACGAGGACGATGGCGATCGCTGCGGGATCGAACCAGGTTTCCAACATGGGGTAGCTGCTCCTTGCCGACCCAGAACGGCGCGAACCGGGCAGGATTTATGCGGCAGCCGAACTTTGCCGCTTTCCGGCAAGACCTTGCCACATCCTGCCGGTTTCGCCTGCCGGGGCCCGGCAATCTGGTTTTGGCACGCCCCTTGCTGAACATCTCCCGTATATTTTTGCGGAGGCTCACATGAGCGAAGGTTTGTTCGGCATTCACGGGGCGGCACTGGAGATCCGGTCGCAGCGCATGGGTGTGCTCGGTTCGAATATCGCCAATGCGGCGACACCCGGATACAAGGCCCGCGACGTGGACTTTGCGGCCGCGCTGCAGGCACGCCTTGGCGGTGCGCAGGCTGACCGCGCGACCGATGGCGCGATCCAGTACCGTATCCCGACCATGGCCAGCCTCGACGGCAACACCGTCGAGATGTCGACCGAACAGGCGGCCTTCGCCGAAAACGCGGTGGCCTATACCGCCACGCTCAACTTCCTGCGCGGACGGGTCGAAACCGTCACCCGCGCGATCCGGGGCGAATGACGATGGCGGGCCCCACATCCTTCTTCGAGGTTGGCCACCGCGCCATGTCCGCGCAGCTCGTGCGGATGAACACCGCGGCGTCGAACCTGGCCAATGCAGGTTCGGTCTCGGGCAGCGAGGAAGACGCCTATCGCCCGATGCGCACGGTGTTCGAGCAGGAGCTCGACCGTGCTTCGGGTCTGTCGTCGGTCCGCGTCGGCGGGGTGGTGCGCGAAGATGTCGCGCCGATCCGCCGCCACGATCCGGGTCACCCGCTCGCCGACGAGAACGGCGATGTCTGGGAAGCCCCCGTCGATGAGAACGCCGAGATGGTCGAGATGCTCGAAGCCTCGCGCCAGTACCGCAACATGGTCGAGGCCATGTCGACCGCCAAGCAGCTCATGCTCGAAACGATGAGAATGAAATGACCACCATAACCACCCAGACGACCTCGCCGGTCTCTTCCACCACTTCCACATCCGGCCGCGGCATGGACGCGTTGGGGCAGGGCGATTTCCTGCGCCTGCTCACCGTCCAGATGCAGCAGCAGGATCCGTTCGATCCGGTCGATAACAAGGAAATGCTTGCCCAGATGGCGCAGTTCTCCTCGCTCGCCGGCGTGTCGGAAACCAATGCCATGCTCGAGCAGATCGCGGACAAGCTCGACCAGCTGATCGTCACCACCCAGACCGCCACCGAAATCTGACCAGGGAGACATTCGATGTCCTTCTATACCTCGCTCAACGGCATGAAGAATGCGCAGACCTCGCTCGGCGTGATCTCGCACAATATCGCGAACTCCGAGACCTACGGTTTCAAGCGCAGCCGCACCGAATTCTCCGAAATCGTCGCCGGTTCGGCGCTGACCAACCCGCGCATGATCCAGGGGATCGGCGCATCGGTGGAATCGATCACGCAGAACTTCGCGCTCGGCCCGGTCGAACAGACCGGTTCGGCGCTCGATCTCGCGCTGACGGGCGATGGCTTCTTCACCATGCGCTCGCCCACCGACGGGTCGACGCTCTATACCCGCGCAGGCTCGTTCACGATGACCGAGACCGGCCACATCGCCGACAGCGCGGGCAATCGCCTGCAGCTGTTTCCGGTCGATGCCAATGGTACGGTGACGGGCACCGCGATCAGCGATGCCGCAGTCCCGCAGACCAATGCCGCGGGCGCCGAATTCGCCGGGGTTACCATTTCCAGCACGGGTGTGGTCCAGGCATCCTATACCGACGGTTCGGTCGAACCCGTCGGCGGGGTGGCGCTGGCCAGCTTCATTTCGCCCACCGGCCTCAAAAAGGTCGGCTCGGCAAACTGGGAAGGCACCGGCCTGTCGGGTCCGGCAAGCTACGGTTCGCCCGGTTCGGGTGCCAATGGCTCGCTGCTCTCGGGCGCGCTCGAGCGGTCGAACGTCGACATCGCCGAAGAACTTGTCGGGCTGATTACCGCCCAGCGCAACTTCCAGGCCAATGCCAAGGCGATCGACACCGCGACCCAGATCTCGCAGACCGTCATCAACCTGCGGACCTGATCGCGATGGACCGCCTCATCCATACCGCGCTTTCGGGCATGCGGGCGTCGATGGACAGCCAGCGCGTCATCGCGAGCAATATGGCGAATGCCAACACGCTCGGGTTCCGTGCCGAAATGCTCGACCAGCGCGCCGTCACCATCGAGGGCCAGCCCAACGAAGCGCGCGCGATGCAGACCGCCCGCGTGCGCGGCGCGAATATGGCCGCAGGCGAAATCGTCCAGACCGGTCGCGATCTCGATATCGCGATGGCGACCGATGCGCTGATGGCGGTACAGGCCACCGACGGGACCGAGGCCTATACAAGGCGCGGTGACCTGTCGGTTTCGGCCACCGGCCTGCTCGTCAATGGTGAAGGGCTGCCGGTGCTGGGCGATACCGGCCCGATCACCATTCCGCCGACCGGCTTTCCCGCGATCGCGCCCGACGGCACGATTACGCTGGCCGATCCCGCCACGCCCGACCAGCCACCCGCCGAAATCGGCCGGATCAAGCTGGCGGCGTGGCAGGGCTCACCGATCAGCAAGGGGCTCGACGGCCTCTTCCGGGTCGAAGGCGGCGGCATCCTGCCGACCGACGAGGCGGCCACCGTCACAGTCGGCGCGGTCGAAGGCTCCAATGTGAAAACCACCGAAGTGCTGGTCGAGATGATCGATGCCCAGCGCCTCTTCGCCATGCGTAGCAAGGTCATCGCGACCGCACGCGAAATCGACGAAAGCGGCGCGCAGCTCATGCGCCTCGGCTAATCAGGGAAAGGATAGACCATGCCCACTTCAGCCCTTCAGGTCGCCCGCACCGGGCTCGAGGCCCAGGATTCGCGCATGCGCGTCATCGCCAACAACCTCGCCAATGTCGGCACCACCGGCTTCAAGCGCGACCGCGCCAATTTCGCCACGCTCGCCTATCAGGATGCGCGGGTCGCGGGCCAGCGCTCGTCGGGCGAAACCGCCTATGCCACCGGGCTCAACCTCGGCACCGGCGTGGCGGTCCAGTCGACCAGCCAGATCATGACGCAGGGCGCGCTCAGCACGACCGGCAACGCCTATGACCTCGCGCTCGACGGCGACGGCTATTTCCAGGTCGAACTGCCCGGTGGCCGCATCGGCTATACCCGCGCAGGCAACTTCACCCAGTCCGCCGAAGGGCAGCTGGTCACCCAGCAGGGCTATGCCGTCCAGCCGGCGATCACCATCCCCGAAGGCGCGACCGCGGTCGCGGTTTCGCCCGACGGCACCGTGTCGGCAGCGATCCCCGGCGAGGCCGAACCGGCCGAACTCGGCCAGATCCAGGTGGCGCGCTTTACCAATCCCGCCGGCCTGCAGGCGATCGGCGACAATTTCCTCGTCGAAACCGCTGCCAGTGGCGCTGCGGAACTGGCCCCGGGCGGCGAGAACGGCCGCGGCAATATCCGCCAGGGCATGCTCGAAGCCTCGAACGTCAATATCGTCGAGGAGCTGGTCGAGATGATCGAATGCCAGCGCGCCTATGAAATCAGCTCGAAGATGGTCTCCGCCGTCGACGAAATGCTGCGCAACGCCAACCAGACGCTGTGAGGACGTTCGCCATGAAATCCGCTTTCTGCCTTGTCCCGCTGACACTCGCATTGGCTGCCTGCGGCGGCGGTGCCTCGCGCCCCGAAGGGTTCGCGGCGGTCCTTCCGCCGGCACCCCAGGCCGCGCCGGCGCGCCATCACGACGGGGCCATCTACCAGGCCAGCCACGGCTATGCGCCGCTCTATTACGGCAACCGCGCAGCGCGGGTCGGCGACATCGTCACCATCGTGCTGGTCGAGCGGACGCAGACGTCCAAATCGACCAGCGGTTCGACCAAGCGCGATGGCAGTATCGGCCTGTCGCTACCCGAATTCGTCGGGATCGACGACAGCGATCTTAATGCCTCGGGCCGCGCGTCGTTCAAGGGTTCGGGCGATGCCTCTCAGGCCAGTTCGATCCGGGCCGACCTGACCGTCACCATTGCCGAGGTCCGTCCCAACGGAACGGCATTGGTGCGCGGAGAAAAGGTCATGCAGCTGAGCCAGGGCGAGGAATGGGTGCAGCTTTCGGGCATCATCCGCCTGTCCGATATCGATCAGGACAACCGCATCCCGTCGATCCGCGTGGCCGATGCGCGGATTTCCTATTCGGGCGCCGGTTCGGTCCAGCGCGCCAGCCGCGAAGGCTGGCTGTCGCGCTTCTTCGGCGCGATTTCGCCCTTCTGAGGATAGTCATCATGATCCGCCGTTTAGCTCTCTTCTTCGTCGCCCTGCTCGCGCTGCTGCCGGTTCCGGCAGCTGCCGAGCGCGTGCGCGATCTCGGCCAGTTCCAGTCGGTCCGTTCGAACCAGCTGACCGGCTATGGCATCGTCGTCGGGCTCGACGGGTCGGGCGATGACAATTTCGCCTATGCGACCCAGGCCATGCGCGGCGTGTCGGGCCGTCTCGGCCTGCAGCTTCCGCCGGGGGTCAATCCTGCGCTCAAGAACGCGGCGGCAGTGATCATCACTGCCGAACTGCCCGCCTTCGCCAAGCCCGGCCAGCGGATCGACGTGACCGTTTCGACCATGGGCAAGGCCAAGTCGCTGCGCGGCGGCGCGCTGGTGATGACCCCGCTCTATGGGGCCGACGGACAGATCTACGCGATGGCGCAGGGCAACCTCGCGGTCGGCGGTCTGGGTGTATCGGGGCAGGACGGATCGAAGCTGACGGTCAATGTCCCGACCGTGGGCCGCATTGCCGACGGCGCCAGCGTCGAACAGGCGGTGGCGAGCAATTTCGATTTCACCGAAGTGCTGCGCTGGAACCTCTACCAGGCCGACTTCCTCACCATCTCGCGTGTGCGCGATGCGATCAACGCCGTCTATCCGGGCATGGCGCTGGTCGAGGATGGCGTCACGCTGGCGCTGATGCTGCCGCCGGGCGCCAACACGCGCGCGCAAATCATGGCCGATATCGAAATGCTCGACATCAACCCGGCCGAACGCGCGGCCAAGGTGGTGATCAACAGCCGGACCGGCACCATCGTCATCTCCAGCGCCGTACGGCTGGCGCCGGCGGCGATCAGCCATGGCAGCCTGGTGGTGCGGATCGACGAGAACCCGCTCGTGGTCCAGCCCGAACCCTTTACCCGCGGCCAGACCGCGCTCGAACCCGACAGCACGATCACCGCGCGCCAGGAGGGCAGCGTCGTGTCGCGCGTCGGCCCCGGTGCCTCGCTCGCCGAAGTGGTCGATGCGCTCAACGCGCTCGGGGCCAGCCCGGCCGATCTGGTCGCCATTCTCGAAGGCCTCAAGCAGGCCGGGTCGCTGACCGCGGAGCTCGTGATCATATGACGACTTACCCCATCAATCTGGCCGGTGCGACACCGCTGCCCGAACGCGAAGCCTCGCCGATCCGCGAGGAATTGCGGCAGGCCGCGCAGCAGTTCGAAGCGATCCTGCTGCGGCAGATGCTGTCGAGCGCGCGCAGCACCGATTTCGGCGGCAACGACCTGTTCGGCGGCGAGGGCGAGGAAACCTTCCGCGAGATGCGCGATGCGCGCTTCGCGGAAGTCACGGCCGAATCCGGCCAGCTTGGCTTCGCCCATTCGATCGAACGGCAATTGGCGCACTTCCTCCCGCAGGGTGAGCGCTGATGGCCTCGGACCTCCTCTCTATCGCCGCCAGCGGCGCACGCGCGGCGCGCGGCGCGCTCGACGTTACCGCGCAGAACATCGCCAATGCGTCGAGCGACGGCTATGTCCGGCGCAGCCTGCGGATCGAGGAAGTCTCGGCCTCGGGCGGGGCGGGGCGGATCGGCGATATCTCGCTGTCGGGTGCGCGTGTCGCGGAAATCCGCCGCAATGCCGATGCCTTCCTCCAGGGCGAAGTGCGCCGCACCTCGGGCGATCTCGCGCGCGCCAATGTCGAACTGACGGGCCTGAGCAATATGGAAAGCGCGCTCGAACAATCGGGCGTGTTCACCTCGATCGTCGAATTCGAGGCCGCGCTCCAGCAGCTTGCCGGCGATCCGGTCGATCCTTCGCGGCGTGCCGCAGTGGTCGCCGAAGCCTCGACGCTGGCGAACAAGTTCAACATCACCGCCTCGGGCTTCGATGCGGTGGGCGATGGCCTGCGCTTCGATGCCGAAGCGCAGATATCCGATGCCAACATCATTGGCGGCGAACTGGCGCGGGTGAACCTGCGGCTGACGCGCGCGGGCAGCGGCAGCAGCGACCGCGCGGCACTGCTCGACCAGCGCGACCAGTTGCTCGAACGCCTGTCGGGCTTCACCGCGCTCACGACGAGCTTCGCCGCAGACGGAACCGTCGCGGTTTCGCTGGGCACCAATCCCCCGCGCAGTTTCGTCCAGGGCGGCAATGCGGGGACCTTGTCTTCGGCCACGGCTGCCGACGGAACGCTCAGCTTCGCAGTCGACGGCCAGGCGGTGAGCCCGGGTTCAGGCAGCCTCGCAGGCGCATCGCTCGCGCTGACCGAACTGGCGGCGGTCCGCACCCGTCTCGATACGGTCGCGGCGACCATTGCCGATGCAGTGAACAATGCGCAGGCCGCGGGCGTCGCGCTCGACGGCACGCAGGGGCAACCGATCTTCTCTGGTAGTACCGCCGGAACGCTGCGCGTCGTCATGAGCGAGGGCCGCGGTCTGGCGACGGCGCCCGCAGGGGCGGGGGCCTCCAGCCGCGATGATGCCAATCTCAACGCGCTGCGCCAGTCGCTGGCCGCGCTCGATCCGGCGCAGGAGCTCAGCGGGATCCTGTTCGACGTGTCGAGCAAGGTCGCGGGGCGCAATGTCACGCAGAGCGCGCTCGAAACGATCGCGTCTTCCGCGCGCATCTCGCTCGAACAGCAATCGGGCGTCGATCTCGACTCCGAAGCCGCCAATCTGATCCGCTTCCAGCAGGCCTTCCAGGCCTCGGGGCGGGCGATGCAGGCGGCCAGCGATATCTTCGACACTCTCCTGGGGATCGGGCGATGATCAATCTCAGCACTGGGGCATTTTACGAACGCAGCACCCGCCAGATCGGCAGCCTGCGCGCGCAGGCCGAAACGCTGCAGCAGCAGATCGGGACAGGCGAACGGCTCGAACGCTCGTCGGACGATCCGGTGGCCGCGGCGCGGTTGCGGATGCTCGCGCGCACCGAACGCATTACCAGCGTCGACACGCGCAATTCGGAGCTCGCCGAGGCCGACCTCGCGCTTACCGACCAGACGCTCAGCTCGATTGCCGATATCGTCATGCGGGTGCGCGAACTGGCCGTGCAGGCGACAGTGAGCACGCTCAACGATGACCAGCGCGCCGCCATCGGCGTGGAAGTGGCGAGCCTGCGCGAAAACCTCGTGCTGCTCGGCAACAGCCGCAACATCACGGGGCACGCGCTCTTCGGGGGGCAGGCTGCGGGCCAGGCCTATGTCGACAATGGCAGCGGCAATGGCGTGCAATTCGTCGGCACCGCCGCCGTCACGCCGCTCGAAATCGGCGAAGGGCAATCGGTGGTCCCCGGATTGACCGGGCCGGAAATCTTCCAGTTCGACGCCGCCTCCGGGCCGACCGATCTGTTCGCAGTGCTCGACGGCCTCGCGATTGCGCTGGCAGGCGGCGGTCAGGCGGCAGCCGATGCCAGTTCGGCGGCGCTCGCCGATCTCGACCGGGGGCTTGAAAAGGTGACCACGGCGCAGACCGTTGTCGGCTCGCGGCTCAACTGGATCGACCTCATGACCGAGCGCCGCGAAATCAACACCGAACGCATTGCCGACGAACGCACGAGCGTCGGCGGCGCGGATATCGCGGTCACCATGAGCCGGCTGCAGGAAACGCTGACGGTTCTCGAGGCGACCCAGGCCAGCTTCGTGCGGCTCGCCAATCTCTCGCTGTTCTCAATGCTGCGCTGATCGCGCCTTCGGAAGGAATTTTTCAAATGTACGCGATTATCGGCATCGTTGTTCTGCTCGTCATGGTGTTTGGCGGCTTCATGCTCAGCGGCGGCGCGCTCGGCCCGGTGATGGCCGCCATGCCCTATGAAATGCTGATCATCGGCGGCGCCGCGATCGGCGCGATGGTCGCGGGCAATTCGCTCGACGGGCTGAAGGCGATCGGCCGTGCATTCGGGAAGATCTTCAAGGGCCCCCAGCACGACAAGCAGGACCATATCGATGCGATCGCCCTGACCACGCAGCTGATGCGCATGCTCAAGAACGATGGTCCGGTGGCGCTCGAAAGCCATCTCGAGGAACCCGAGAATTCGACCGTGTTCAGCGCCTATCCCAATCTGCTCAAGAATACCGCGCTCATCGCGCTGATCTGCGATACGCTGACGCTGCTGGTGGTATCCTCCGGCACGCTCGAGACGCATGCGGTCGAAGAGGTGATGGACAATGCGATGAAGACGCATTTCCACGAATTGCGCGAACCGCAGCACAATCTCGAAACGCTGTCGGATGCGCTCCCCGCGCTGGGCATCGTCGCGGCGGTGCTGGGCGTGGTGAAAACCATGGGCTCGATCGACAAGCCGCCTGAAATCCTCGGCAAGATGATCGGCGCGGCGCTGGTGGGCACCTTCCTCGGCGTGTTGCTTGCCTATGGCATCGTCGGCCCGCTTGCCGGCCGGCTCAAGCAGGTGCTCGAGCAGGACGAACAGATCTTCCACGCGGTCAAGCAGGTGATCATCGCCTCGCTCTACGGCCATCCGCAGCCGCTGGTGGTGGAAAGCGCGCGGTCGGGTCTGGGCCATACGGTGCGGCCGGGGCTGAACGAACTCCTCGACGCGCTGCGGGGTAGGTAGGATGGCCAGCTCCGCCGCGGGTCGCAACGATCCGGCCCCGATCATCGTCAAGAAGGTGACCGTCGTCGAGGCGGGACACCATGGCGGCGCATGGAAGGTCGCTTATGCCGACTTCGTCACCGCGATGATGGCGTTCTTCCTGCTGCTCTGGCTGCTCGGTGCAACCACCGAGGACCAGCGCAAGGGGCTGGCGGACTATTTCACTCCGACGCTGGTGAAGACGAAGGAACAGAGCGCGGGCGCCGACGGCGTATTGGGCGGTTCTTCGCTGGTCGACGTCGATAACTACCCGCATGCCGCGGGGCAGACGGGGACCCAGACGCTCACCGTTCCGCGCGATGCGACGGGCGGGCCGAAGGAAGGCGCGGCGAGTATCAAGCGTATCCAGCAGCGCGTGACCGAAGCGGTCGCCGACCGCGAACGGCTCAAGCGGCTGATGCGCCAGGTGCGGATGATCAACACCACCACCGGCATCCGGATCGACCTGGTCGATGATGCCGACTTCTCGATGTTCTCGCTCGGCACGACGGTCCTGACCACCGATGCGCGCGACCTGCTCGATCTCGTCGCCGAGGCGATCGCGCCCGAAGGCGGCAAGATCACCGTGCGCGGTCATACGGATGCGCTCAAATATCGCGATCCGACGCGGGTCAACAATTGGTCGCTGTCGGCCGGGCGCGCGGAAACGACGCGGCAGGATCTCATCCGCCACGGGATTGCGCGCGAGCGCTTCCGGCGGATCGAAGGGGTTGCGGATACCGAACCGCTGATCGCGGGCGACCCCACCGATCCGCGCAACCGCCGGATCTCGATCTCGCTGGAGAACTAGCTCCCCGCCTCGGTCTCGCAGGACGGGTCGCGGGCATAGGCGCGGCAGAATACCTCGACTGCGCCGGCGATCCGCTCGCGATTGCGCTGCGGGTCGGCGGGCGCGCCGAAGCGGCGTTCGAGATCGCCCATTCCCTTGCACATGCCGGCGAACTGTTCGGCGGCGAGCGCGGGATCGGCGACATCGACTTCCCCCGCTTCGTGCATCGCGGCGATCAGCGCCGCGAAAGACTCCTTCATGCGATGCGGGCCGGCCTCGAGGAAGGCTTCGCCAACCGCGGGGTCATGCTCGGTCTCGGCCGCGATGCGCCGTTCGAACTGGACCATCTTGGGCCGCGATGTGAACGCGACCATCGCCTCGCCCACCGCGGTCAGCCGGTCGCGCAGACTGCCCGAGGCGACTTCGGGGACTTGCAGGCTGCCCCGGATCTGTTCGCATTCGACCTCGACCGCCGCCGCGAACAACGCGCGCTTGTCGCCGAACCGGTTGTAGATCGTGACTTTCGAAACGCCCGCATCGGCCGCGATCTGCTCGATCGAACTGGCGGCAAACCCGTGCTCGAAGAAGCTCGCGGCCGCTGCGGCCAGGATCGCCTCGCGTTTGGCCTCGTCGGCCGGACGCCCGGTGCGTTTCGGTTCGTTACTTGACAATCTGAACGCCTCCGTTCAATTGAACGTCCTCGTTCAATAATGGACGAATGGTCAGGCGAAGGCAAGCGAACGTGCTCTGGATCGCGATCAGGATGCTCACCGGAGATGCCCAGAAATTCTATGGGCTGGTCTTCGGGATCGCTTTCTCGACGCTGCTGATCACCCAGCAGCTGACCATTTTCGTCAATCTGATCGAGCGCGGCGCCAGCGGCGTCTACAATGTCTCCAGCGCCGATATCTGGGTCATGGACCCGGTCAGCCGGACGACCGACGTTGCCTATGCCATGCCCTCCACCGCGCTCGACAAGGTGCGCAGCGTGCCCGGGGTGGGCTGGGCAGTGCCGCATATCCGCGCGCAGGCGAGCGTACGCACCAAAGATGGCGATCTCGAAGGGGTCGCGGTGATCGGGGTCGACGATGCCACGCTGATCGGCCTGCCCAAGCGCATGATCGAAGGCTCGCCCGATGTCCTGTCGCAGCCCGACAGCGTCATCATCGACGATGTCGGCACCACCCGCATGTTCCCCGGCCAGTCGCCGATCGGCGAGCGGCTCGAACTCAACGACCAGCGCGCGGTGATCCGCGGGATCGCCGATGCGACGCCCAGCTTCACCAGCACGGTGGTGCTCTATACCAAATACAGCCAGGCGCTGAATTACGTCCCCGGAACGCGCAACCGCCTGTCCTTCGTGCTGGTGGGCGCCGAAGATCCGCTGCAGGCCAAAGCCCTGTCCGAACGGATCGAACGCGAAACCGGGCTGAAAGCGCAGACGCGCGACGAATTCGCACAGGACGGGATCGATTTCATCATCGAGAATACGGGCATCCCGCTCAATTTCGGCATCACCGTCCTGCTTGGCTTCATCGTCGGCGTGGCGATTGTCGGGCTGACCTTCAGCCTGTTCATCCGCGACAATATCAAGCAGTTCGGCGCGCTCAAGGCGATCGGGGTGACCAACCGCAAGATCCGCCGGATGGTGGCGGTACAGGCGGGGCTGGTCGGGCTGATCGGCTATGGGCTGGGCGTGCTCGGTACGGTGTTCTTCATCTGGGGCTTTTCCGCCAATCCGACCTTCAAGGGGTTCTATATTCCCTGGCAGATCCCGCTGATCAGCATGGTCGCGGTGTTCCTGATCCTTGCGCTGACCGGCTGGCTGGCGCTGCGCAATGTGCTGCGCACCGAACCCGCTTCGGTGTTCCGCTGATGGGTACGATCCTGGACACCAGCGCCATCGGCGGCTGCAAGCCCGACGCAGCAATCTGCACGCGCGGCGTCACGCGCGATTTCCAGGCGGGACAGCAGACGATTACCGTGCTGCACGGCATCGATCTCGATATCCGCGCGGGCGAGCTGACTTTCCTGGTGGGGGAGAGCGGGTCGGGCAAGACCACGCTGATCTCGATCATGTGCGGCATTCTATGGCCGACGCTGGGCGAAGTGAAGGTCTTCGGCACCGACATTTACGAACTCGACGACACCGCGCTCGTCGAATTTCGCCTGCAAAACATCGGCTTCATCTTCCAGCAGTACAATCTCATCCCCTCGATCGATGCCGCCAGCAACGCGGCGGTCCCGCTGATCGCGCAGGGAATGGACCGGCTGGAGGCGCGGGGACGGGCGGTAGCCATGCTCGAGAAGCTCAACATCGGCGATCAGGCGGACAAGCTGCCGCGCCAGCTTTCGGGCGGCCAGCAGCAGCGCGTCGCGATCGCCCGCGCGCTGGTGCACGAACCGCGGCTGGTGGTGTGCGACGAACCCACCGCCGCGCTCGATGCCTCTTCGGGGCGCCGGGTGATGGACCTGCTGCGCGAAGTCGCCGTCGCGCCCGATCGCGCCTGCATCATCGTCACCCACGACAACCGCATTTTCGACCTCGCCGACCGCATCCTCGTGCTCGAAGACGGGCGGATCACCCATGACGGCAGCGATATGCCCGAAGGACACTGACATGGCTCTCGACTGGAACAACCTCAGCTTCTCGCGTCAGACCCTGCCCGTAATCGCGCTCGTCGGTCTGGTTGCCGCGGTGATCTTCATCCTGATCGGCCTGCCCGACCGCGAGCTGTCCGAACCCGGCCGCGAACCGCCGCATGCACCGGCGAACCTCGCCGCCGAGGCCCGTGTCGCAGGCGCCGGGGTGGTCGAGCCGTCGAGCGAAACCATCCAGATCGGCTCGGCGCTGTCGGGACTGATCACCGGGCTGCTGGTCGAGCCGGGTGACCGCGTCGAAGAAGGCGACGTGCTGTTCACGGTCGACGACCGGGCGGTCCGCGCGCAATTGCGCGAAGCCAATGCCGCGATTGCCGAAGCCCGCGCGGCGATTTCCGAAGCGCAAAGCGCGCGCGCGACCGCCGCGCGCCAGCTTGCGCTGTATCGCAATGTCGAGGATCCCGCCGCGGTCAGCCGCGCCGAAGTGATCCGCGCAGAGGGCGAGGCGGCGTCGGCCAATGAACGCGCCCGGCTGGCGCAGGCACGCCTGCAGGCGGCGCAGGCGCGTGCGGGTTCGGCGCAGACCGAAATCGCGCGGCTGACGGTCCGGGCACCGATCGCGGGCGAAATCCTCGCGGTGAATATCCGCAAGGGCGAATATGTCAGCACGATGGGCGGGGGCGGCTCGCAGCCCTTTATCGAAATGGGCCAGACCCAGCCGCTGCATGTGCGTATCGACATCGATGAGGAACAGGCCCCGCGGCTCCAGCTTGGCGCCCCTGCCACGGTCAGCCCGCGCGGCGCTGCGGACCGGCAGGTCGAGGCCAGCTTCGTCCGCGCCGAACCGCGGGTGGTGCCCAAGCGCTCGCTCACCAACAGCGCGGCCGAACGCGTCGATGTCCGCGTGTTGCAAGTGATCTACGAATTGCCGGAGGCGGACGGCCTGTTCCGCGTCGGCCAGCAGGTCGATGCCTATATCGCCGCGCGGGGAGCCGAAGAATGAAACCCCGCGCGCTCCTGACGGCCGCGAGTGCGTTGTCGCTGGCCGCCTGCGTCGGCGGGCCGCCGCCCGAAGTCGCAACTCCCGTACCGGTCCTGCCCGACAGCTTTCTGTTCGCCCCCGAGGCGCCTGTCGGCACTGCGCTGGCTCAGCTTTTGCCTGTCGGTGATCCGGCGTTCGATACGCTGGCGGCGCAGGCGCTCGCGTCGTCTCCCACGCTCGCCGAAGCCGCGGCCCGGATCGAGCAGGCCCGCGCCGGGGCGGACCGAGCGGGAGCCGAGCGCCTGCCCGCCGTGGGCGTAGAAGCTTCGGTCACCGGTACGCGGACCAATCCCAATTCCTTCGGCGGAAGCCTGCCGACCGGGGTGAGTTTGGAGACCGAACGCGTGTCCTATGCGGCCAATCTGACCACGCGCTGGGACCTCGACCTGTTCGGCCGCCTACGCGCGCAGGAGCGCGCCGCACTGGCACGGGTCGATGCCGCCGATGCGAGCGCACGCGCGGTGCGCAGCGCACTGCTCGCCGAAATTGCCGCCACGGTGATCGACTGGCGCACGCTGCAGGCGCGCGAGGCGGAAGTGCGCAACGATCTGGGCTCGGCGGAGGAACTGGCGCGGCTCGCCGGTGTGCGCGAGCGCGCGGGCATTGCGCCCGGTTTCGACCGCGTGCGTGCCGAAAGCTCCTCCGCTAGTTCGCGGAGCCGTCTCGCCGCGCTGGAAAGCGAACGCGCGCGGCTGCTGGGCCGGTTGGTGACACTGACCGCACAGGGCGGGGCGCAGGTCCGTAGCGCGCTGGCGCTGGGTGCGCCTGGCAGCAAACTGCCCGCACCGCCCGCCAGCTTGCCTTCCGCCTTGCTCGCCAATCGGCCCGACGTGCTGGCCGCGGCAGCCACGCTGGTGGCCGAAGATGCCGAACTGGCCGCCACCGCGCGCCGCCGCTTTCCGGTGTTCGATCTGTCCGGCGCGATCGGCCTGCTCGCCTTCGGTATCGGCGATGTGTTCGATAGCGAATCCGTGGTCGGTTCGCTTGCCGCGACGATCGCGGGGCCCTTGCTCGATTTCGGTCGGGTCCAGACCGAGATCGACGGCGCGACGGCGGAAAAGCGCGCGGCTTTCGAGAGCTATCGCGGTGCCGTCTTCACGGCATTGGGCGATGCCGAGGCGGGGTATGGGCTGGTCGCGGCAGCCGATGGCGAAGCCGCTGCGGTAGCGCAGGAAGCGGCCAATCTGCAACGCGCCGCGCGTCTCGCCAATACCCGCTACGAAGCCGGGCTTGCCGATTTCCTGACAGTGCTCGAGGCGCGCCGCGCCGCCGATGCCAGCGGCGAGCGTGCGGCGGCAGCGCGGGGCCGGGCGCAGCGGGCGCGGGTGGTGCTGTGGCAGGCGCTCGGCGGCAGCGAACTACCCTGATGGCACCGCGCTAGATCGTCGCCCCGCCATCGACAACGATGGTTTGCCCGGTGGTCCACCGGGCGGCGGGCGAGGACAGGTAGACCGCGGCGCCGGCAATATCGCCCGGCTCCCCAATCTGGCGCATCGGCAATGCCTTCTCGGTCGCGGCCAATGCCTGCGGATTTTCCCATAGCGCCTTGGCGAAATCGGTTTTGACCAGCCCCGGCGCGATGCCGTTGACGCGGATGCCGTGCTTGCCGTTCTCGGCAGCGTAATTGCGCACCAGCTGGAAGTCGGCCGCCTTGGATATGCAATAGGCGCCGATCTCGGTCGAGGCGCGCAATCCGCCGATCGAACTGATGATCACGATCGCCCCGTCGCCCTGCTCGCGCATATGGGGCAGCGCAAGCTGGATCAGCCAGTGGTTCGACAGGACATTGTTGTCGAGTATCTTGCGGAACTGCTCGTCGGCGATCCCGTCCATCGAGCCGTAATAGGGATTGCTCGCGGCATTGCAGACGAGGATATCGACCGGGCCGAGCTGGGCGGCGGTCTGCACGAACAAATCCTCGAGCTGTGCCTTTTCGGAAATGCTGGCTGCGATCGCGACGGCGCTGCCATCGCCATGCGCGGCATTGATTTCGGCGGCGACCGCCTCGCAGGCATCCTGCTTGCGGCTCGAGATCACCACGCGCGCGCCCTGCGCCGCGAGGCCCTCGGCAATCGCGCGGCCGATCCCGCGGCTCGATCCGGTGATGATGGCGACTTTCCCGGTCAGGTCGAATGGCGACATGGTGGTTTCCTTTGTGAGCAATGGGAAGGACCCGAAGCTTGCGCCCCGGGCCCTTCGTGACTGGTGGTGCCGGAGCCGTCTAGAAGCGGGTCCGGATACCAAGACGATAGTTGCGGCCGATGGCATTGCCGATGAACGGGTTGTAGCCCAGCGGCAGCTGCGCCTCGGCCGGTTCGGCATCGGTGAAGTTGTCGACCGACGCCTGCATCTGCACATCCGCACCTGCAAGCTGGAGGTCGTAGGTGACCGAGAAATCGTGCTGCGTGTACGAGCCGCTCTCGACACCGAAGTTGGTCCCCACACCGCCAGCCGTGCTGAAGCAGGGATCGCGGGTAAGGCAGCGATCGTCGGTCACGCCGTCGATATGCTGGACCGAATAGCGCGCATTGAAATCGCCGAAGCCAAGCCGGACGAAGGCATTGGCGCGCCATTCGGGCACCGTGTTCGGATCGCGGAAGTAATTGCCGAACCCGACCGCATCATAGGCCGGCTGGACGTTGACATCCTGCACGATGAAATCGTCGAAGCTGTAATCGAGATTCCACACCGCATTGGCACCGAAGCCCAGCTCGGCATTGTCGCCCAACGGGAATTCCGCATCGAAGGCGAAATCGAGACCGGCGATCTTGACGTCCGGACCATTGACGAAATCGGTCCGCACGCGGCTGATGTCGATCCCCAGCGTGGTGCCCTGGATACACTGATTGTTAGTGAAGGTAACCAGATTGACCAGCGGGCTCGAACAGTCGACCTCTTCCTGACCAGTGGTCTGGAAATTGCCCACATAGCTCGCGATCGCATTGCCCGGCGTGATCGTGATGCGATCCTCCAGATCGATCGACCAGTAGTCGACCGAGAGGGTCAGATCGCCGCCGCCGACCGGCGCCGAGAAGATTGCGCCGATGTTGTAGGTGAAGGCGGTTTCGGGATCGAGATCGGTCGGATTGCCGTAGATGTCCTTCGACTTGTAATTGCCGCCTGCCGCAGTGAAGCCTTCGAGTGCGGTGACGAAGTTGGGCGACACGTTCGATGCCAGCGGGCCGCGGAAGGTGGTCCCCACCGATCCGCGCAGGGTCAGCCAGTCGGTCACTTCGAAGCGCGCCGAGCCCTTGGGATTGATCGTCGAACCGATCGGGCTGCCGTAATCCTCGAAGCGGACGGCCGCCGACAGTTCGAGCCGGTCGATGATCGGCGCGTTCACTTCGGCGAAGAACGCATAGACGTCCTGCTTGAGCTTCACCGGGCGCGAACCGCCGAGGAAGATGAACGGACCCACCCCTTCGGTGGTGGTGCCGACACAGCTCTGGTCACCCTCGATGAAGCACGGATTGATGTCGAGATTCGATTCCGGGATGATCGGATCGCTGGAATAGCGCGTATCGCGGAACTGAGTGCCGACGGCGAAAGCCAGCGGACCGCCGCCCAGCTGGATTCCAGTTTCGCCCGCGAGGACCATGTCGAACACGAATTGCGATTCCTGTTCGCGGGTGCCGTTGGGTACCTGCAGCCAGCCGACCAGCTCCTGGCTGTTCTCGTTACCCGGGACGTAGAACGGATTGTCGATGTTGAACGTCCCGTTGCCGGGGCCGGCATTGGCAAAGGGATTGAACCACAGGCAGCCATTCTCGCCCGCTGTGGTCCCGGTACAATCGGGACCGCCGAAGCCGTTCAGCGCGGCCTGAAGGCGCGAGCCGATGATGCCGGGCGCATAGGCTTCGCGATCCGATTCCCAGAACGTGCCATCCACGTTCAAGGTGAGCGTATCACTGAGCGCGAATTCGAAGCCGCCGCTGAAGCGGAAGGCATCGTTGACCGCACCGCCGGTGCCGGCACCGCGATCCGGGTCGAGCGGATTGCCGAGAAAGCCGAACGGGCGGTAGAGCACGTTGGTGACGGCGACGATCGGGGCCGTAGGCGAGCTCTGCGGCAGGCCGACCTGGTCGAGGAAAGCCGCCACGCCCGGGTTCGCGGGCGAGGTCGTGAACGCGCTGACGAAGCCCGACCCGCGCGGCCCCTGCGTCGGCGGGAATGCCGGCGAATAGTTGAGCGAGGTAAGCTCGCTCCGCGAGTAGAGCGCGTCGGCCTGGAAGCGGATCGTATCGCTGAGGTCGACCGTCAGCTCGCCGAAGACCTGATAGCGGTCCTCGTCCTCGGTAATGTTGTCGAACGGGACATAGGTGAAATAGCAGCGACCGATGTCGACCGTTCCGCCGAGGTCTTCGCACCCGACGTCGGGCCGGACCTGCGTGTTCACCGTGCCGGTGCCGGTATCGAAATAGCTGACCGCGAACAGCCCTGGTGTAGCCAGCGCCGAATAGGCCGAGGGATTGGTCTCGTAGCCGACATTGGCGAAGTCGCGCTCGATCGAGCCCAATTCGCTGCGGTGCTGCCAGCCTGCGCCAATCACGAAATTGGCTGAATCGGCGAACTCGAACCCGGCCAGCGCGCTGATGCTGTAATTGTTGTCCGAACCGTCGATGAAATTGTAATCGCCCTGCAATTCGAAGCCGGTGAAGGTCGAGCGGGTGATGAAGTTCGCGACGCCGGCGATCGCATCCGAACCATAGGTCGACCCGGCACCGTCCTTGAGCAGTTCGATCCGTTCGAGCGCGAACAGCGGCATCAGCTGCGTATCGACGAACCCGGCGCCCGGCGTCAGGATCGTCCGCTTGCCATTGAGCAGCACCAGCGTGCGCTGCGGGCCGAGGCCGCGTAAATTGAGCGAACCGACGCCCTGGAAGCCCTGCGCGTCGGTGGAGAACTGGTTGGTGTCGCCCAGCGAGGCGCCGACCGAGGGCAGTTCCTTGATGAATTCGAGCGGGCTGTCGACGCCCTGCTCGGCCAGATCGTCGGCGGTAAAGACGTCCACGGGCAGCGCCGCATCCTCGGGCGTGCCGCGGATATAGGAGCCGGTAACGATGATGCGGTTGTCGTTCTGGTTCGCCGCTCCGGCGGTTTCGACCTCCGCCTGGGCGAGGGCAGGGCCCGCCGACAGAGCCGAAATCGCAAGTGCGCCGAGCGCGCAACTGTGGCGTAAAGTGAATCTGGTCATTGGTCTCTCCCTCGGGGGTACGTCTTTTGTCCGCGTACCTTCCAATCGAAATTCAATGCCCTCTTTGCCTTTATGTCAAGGGATAGGGGTAAATATTAGGAAATCTGTCGCGCGCGCTCGTACCGCTTTTTCGAAATTGCTCAATGATATCGGTGCCGTAGCGGAAACCGGAAAATCCATTGTTTTCCAGCCTCGTCAGACTCTTAGGTGGCATCCACGCAAAAGGGGCCCGGCAACGCGTGATGCCGGGCCCCTTCTTGTCGTGATGATCGCGGTTTAGAAGCCTGCGCGCACCGTGATCCCGTAGGTCCGCGGTTCGGCGAGGAAGGCCGAGTAGGTCTGCTGCGGTGCCACGAACGGCGTGTTGAACGCGACCTGGGTGTAGTCGACGTCGAACAGATTGTTCGCCCACAGCTCGAGACCCCAGCGACGGTCCGGCCCGGTGATCCCGATACGACCGTTCACGATCGTATAGGCATCCTGTTCCTTGCCATGCAGCAGGTCCGACCCGGTGTTGTAATCGTCGGTCGTGCGCGCATTGATGAAGAACAGGCCCGAGAGACCCGAATTGCCGATCGGCGGGGTCCAGCTCAGCGACGCGGTGGCGGTCACTTCGGGGGCGTTCGACAGATTGTCGCCCGGAAGCAGCCGCAGCGCGGGATCGAGCGGCGACCCATTGTCTTGGCCCACGAGATTGTCCTCGTAGCTGGTGTCCGAATAGGTGACGCCCATGGTCATGGTCAGGTCGCGGATCGGGCTGAGCGAAGCCTCGAACTCGAAACCCTGGGCGATGACGCCCGGGGCAACGTTGTCCGCGGCGCAGGCGCCGGTGGTGCCATCCGCATCGCGGTCGGCCCCGCCAAGGTCGCTGTCGCAGCCATTGATGTTCTGCACCAGGAAGACCGAACCGTTGAACGTGTTCAGCTGGAAGTTCGAGAACTCCTGGCGGAACCCGGCAATGCTGAAGCCCCAGTCGCGGGCGGCATACTTCACGCCCACTTCGAAGGCATCGACGGTTTCGGCGTCGAACTGCAGCGCGGTCGGGTTGAGCGTGGCGGCATCGAAAGCGACCGGCACGGCAAGCGCCGACCGATCGAGGTTGAAGCCGCCCGCCTTGTAGCCCTTCGAGAAGGAGCCATAGACCAACCAGTCGGGATCGGGCTTCCAGCTGAGGATGGCCGTGCCGGTGAATTCGTCTTCGTCACGTGTATCGGCCAGCGTCACACCGTCGAGCTCGGCGGTCGAATTGCCCTGGCAGGACAGCGAGATCAGGCCGCCTGCGAGCCCGCCAAGCGGAGCAAGGTCGGCCACACCGTCACCGTCGGTATCGACCGAAGGTACGAGCAACGGGTTAAGGATCGCACGGCTCTGCGGACAGAACACGTTGTCATTGCTGAATGCAGCGCGGAAATCCTTGGTTTCGTTGGTGTAACGAAGGCCAAGCGTCAGATCGACCGTGTCGGTGACATGCACGATATTATGCGTGAAGACAGCGAAGTTCTCGCTTGTCTGGTTGTACCGATCGCCCGTGCTGCCGATGTCGCGAACCTGTGCCAGATTGTTCATTCCCGCGATGATCAGCGGCGTAGCCGCACCGAACGCGCCCGCGCCGCCATTGGCACCCGTCAGTGCAGCGACATTGGCGCCAAGGCAGTTGTCTGCCGACGGATTGGCCAGCGCCGGATTGATCGCCAGCACGATACGGCAATTGGCAAAGGTGCCGTAATCATTGCCGAAGCGCAGATTGTCGCGCGTTTCCAGCTTCTCATTGGCGTAATAGGCGCCGACCAGCCAATCGAGCGTATCGTTGAAGGCCGTGCCGTTCAGGCGCAGCTCCTGCGTGAAGGTCTTGAATTCACGTGCGCCGGCATTGGGTCCGGGCGCGCGATACAACAGATCGACCTGCGTGTAGTCGGTGTCCGAGGCCTGCGTGTTCGAATACTGGCGATAGCCGGTGATCGAAGTCAGCGTGACATCGCCGAAGTCCCAGTTGACCTCGCCCGAGATACCCCAGTCCTCGGTTTCGCCCTGATAGGTCCGGCCCGGAGTGACGTAGATATCGCGGTTGAACGTCGACTGCGTCAGCGCGCGCGGATCCTGGCCCAGACCCAGAAGGATCGGGACGATCGGATTGTCGGTGCTGGTCAGTGCGGGCCCGCCATTGGGACGCGCGAAGGAATCGAGCCCGGGCGATACGCGCGCGAGCGGCGCGAATTCGGGCTGGACGAAGGTCGCGGCGCAGCAGGCCTCGTCCTTCTTCGAATAGTCGCCGACGAGGCGAATGCTGAGATCGCTGGTCGGTTCGAACAGCAGCTGGCCGCGCACCAGATAGCGGTCGCGGTCGTTGATCCGCACATCGTTGACGACATCATTGTAGAAACCGTCGCGCTCGAAATAGACGCCGTCGATCCGCGCCGCGACCGTATCGCCGAGCGGTGCGTTGATCCCGCCCTCGACCTTGATCGCGTCGTAATTGCCATAGGTGAAGGCGCCGTAGCCCGAGAATTCGAACTCGGGCGGGGCGGTATAGATGTTGATGAGGCCGGCCGAGGAGTTGCGGCCGCCCAGCGTGCCCTGCGGGCCGCGGAGGATTTCGACCCGGTCGAGCGGGCCGAGTTCGGACAATGCGTTACCCGAGCGCGAGCGATAAACGCCGTCGACGAAGACCGCGACAGAGCTTTCGAGACCGGGGTTGTCGCCGACCGTACCAATGCCACGAATACGTGCGGAGCCATTGGCTTCGTTACCGGTCGAGGAGACCAGCAGCGACGGGGCCACCTGGTTGAGGTCGCGAATGTCGGAGACGCCCGATTTTTCGAGCATTTCGCCGGATACCGCGGAGACCGCCACCGGGACATCGGACAGCGCCTGGTCGCGGCCCTGCGCGCGGACAATGATGACATTGCCGCTATCGATATCGGCATTGTCGATCAGGTCCGCTTCTTCGGAACTTGCGGTCGTCGTATCCTGCGCCTGTGCGATGGCCGGGGTGAGGGCCAGTGCGCAGGCGAGCGCGCCGAAGGCGCATTGGTGGCGTAAACCGAACTGTCTCATATTTTCTCCTCTCACCGGACCCGGCCCCTGCCGCGCCCATTTATGTTTTTTTCGTTTCAAACCCGCCATCCGCGCGCTGTCAAGACGCAGCGGACGAACGACTTGCCCGTTCGACGGATTTGCATACCGGCGTTTCTAAATTGTCGCAGATTCCTGGTTAATCAGGCGAACTTTCCGCTGCCTCCCGCGGCCGACCGCAGATGGGCGCTGACCGGCAGGTCATAGCGCTCCAGCCCCGCCACCACCGTGTCCAGGCCGATCGTCTGCGCCCAGAACATCGGCCCGCCCGTATAGAGCGGCCAGCCATAGCCATTGATCCATACGACATCGATATCGCTGGCGCGCTGCGCCATGCCTTCTTCGAGGATTTTCGCGCCCTCGTTGACCATCGGATAGAGCAGCCGCTCGCGGATCTCGTCCTTCGAGATGTCGCGCTGTTCCTTGCCTTCGCGCGCGGCAAAATCGGCAATGACCTGCTTGACCTCGTCCGACGGGGTGCGGTTGCGCGCCTCGTCGTAATCGTAAAAGCCCTTGCCGTTCTTCTGCCCGAAACGGCCCGCCGCGCACAGCGCCTCGCGGATCGTGGTGACCTTGCTCGGGTCGCGGTGCCAGCCGATGTCGATCCCCGCGAGATCGCCCATCTGGAACGGTCCCATGGGAAAGCCGAAATCGAGCAGCACGTCATCGACGTCCCAGTAATTGGCGCCTTCCATGATCAGCGCATTGGCCTGTTCCTGCCGTTTCGACAGCATGCGATTGCCGATGAAGCCCGGGCACACGCCCGACACCGCGGCGACCTTGCCGATCTTCTTGGCCAGCTTCATCACCGTGGCGAGCACATCGTGCCGGGTTTCCTTGCCGCGCACGACCTCGAGCAGCTTCATGATGTTCGCGGGCGAGAAGAAATGCAGGCCGACCACATAGCCCGGCCGCTGGGTCGCGGTGGCGATCTCGTCGACATCGAGATAGCTGGTATTCGACGCCAGGATTGCGCCCTGCTTTACCACGCCGTCGAGCTTGGCGAAGACCTCTTTCTTGACCTCCATGTTCTCGAACACGGCTTCGATCACGAGGTCGCAATCGGCGAGGTCGTCATAGGACAGCGTCGGGGTCAGCAGGCCCATCGCCTGTTCGACCTGCTCGCCGGTCATGCGGCCCTTCTTCGCGGTGTTTTCGTAATTCTTGCGCATCACGCCGGTCCCGCGGTCGAGCGCGTCCTGCGCCATCTCGAGTATGGTTACCGGGATGCCGGCGGACAGGAAATTCATGGTGATCCCGCCGCCCATCGTGCCCGCACCGATAACGCCGACCTTCTTGATCGGGATCAGCGGGGTATCCTTGGGCACGTCGTCGATCTTGTTCGCCGCGCGTTCGGCGAAGAAATAATGGCGCATGGCGGCGCTTTGCGTGCCGCTCATCAGCTCCATGAACAGCTCGCGCTCTTTCTTGACGCCGTCCTCATAGGACAGCTCACCCGCTGCCTTGACCGCGGCGATCGCCGCATTGGGGGCGTCGAAGCCGCGGATCTTGCGCGCCTGCGATGCGCGGAAGCGGTCGAACAGGTCGGGATCGCGCACGCCGTCCTCATTGGCCTTGCCTTCCGAGCTGCGCGGGACCGGCTGGCCGATCTTCGACTTGGCAAAGGCGATCGCGTCGGCTTCGAGGCTGTCCGCGCCGACCAGCGCATCCACCAGCCCGATCGCTTCGGCCTTCTTGGCCGGGATCGGATTGCCGCCCACGACCAGCGGCAGCGCCGCTTCGGCGCCGACCAGCCGGGGCAGGCGCTGGGTGCCTGCGGCGCCGGGGATCAGGCCGAGCTTGACTTCGGGCAGGCCGAGCTTCGCGCTGGGTACGACGACACGGTAGTGACAGGCGAGTGCGACTTCGCAGCCGCCCCCCAGCGCAGTGCCGTGGATCGCCGCAACTACCGGCTTGTCGCTGGCTTCCATCGCGTCGAGCGTTTCGGGCAGATTGGGCCCGACCGGCGGCTTGCCGAATTCGGTGATGTCGGCGCCGGCAAAGAAGGTCTGCCCGTCGCAGCGGATCACCACGGCCTCGACGGCGTCGTCCGACAGCGCTTCCTCGATCGCGTCCTTCAGTCCGGCGCGGACCGCCTGGCCCAGCGCGTTGACCGGCGGATTGTCGGAAATGACGACCAGGACATTGTTATGGCGTTCGGTGCGGATGGGGGAGGTCATGGGGTTCTCCTCAGGCGTGGGTTTGGGTGAGGGCGGAATAGATCAGCGTCTTGAGCTGCCGCCGGATGGGATAGGTCGACGAGGGATAGACCTGCGTCATGAAAACCATGGTGATGCGTTCCACCGGATCGACGAAGAAGGCAGTCGAATGCGCGCCGCCCCAGTAGAATTCGCCGAGGCTGGAGGGCATCAGCGTCTTTGCCGGATCGATCACCATGGCAAAGCCAAGGCCGAACCCGGTGCCGGCATTGTTGGCCTCGGAAAACAGGCTGCTCGACATTTCGGTGAGGTCGGCATTGCCCGGCAGGTGGTTGGTCCGCATCAGCCGCAGGGTCTTGGGGCTGACGATACGCGCGCCGCCCAGTTCGCCGCCATTGAGCAGCATGGTCGCGAAACGGTGGTAATCGGCGGTGGTGCTGATCAGCCCGCCGCCGCCGCTGTCGAACGTGCCCGCCCGGTTGAGCTTGCTGGTTGCGCCGGCATTGATCATCTTGGGCGCCTGCCCCGGGCGATAGGCATAGGCATCGACCAGCCGCTCGCTCTGCCCCTCGGCAACACCGAAATGCGTATCGACCATGCCCAGCGGGGCGAAGATGTGCTTGGCGAAATAGTCGCCCAGCCGCATCCCGCTGATCCGTTCGACCGCGATTCCGAGGACATCGGTCGATACCGAATAATTCCACCCTTCGCCGGGGGCGAATTCGAGCGGGAGCTTGGCCAGTTTCGCAATGAAGCCGTCGCTGTCGAGATGGTCGCGGGCGAAGTCGAAATTATGCTCGCGGTAGACAGCATCGATATTGTTGCGGTTCTGCAATCCGTAGGTGAAGCCCGACATATGCGTCAGCAGGTCGACGAAGCGCATCGTATGCGTCGGCTTGCCGGGCGCGAAGGGGATCGACCCGCCGCCGCCGGCATAGACCGCGAGGTCGGCGAATTCGGGAAACACCTTGGTGACCGGTTCCTCGAGCGCGACGAGGCCCTGTTCGACCAGCTGCATGAAGGCGACCGAGGTGACCGGCTTGGTCATGCTGGCGATACGGAACAGCGCATCGTCGCGCAGTTCGCGCTGGTCGTCGCCCATCACGCCAAGCCTGGTGTAATGCACCGGCTGCCCGTCGCGCGCGACCAGCAGCTGCGCATTGGGCAAGCGGCCATTGTCGATATAGGTCTTGGTCAGGAAGGGCGCGATTCGGCCCAGCCTGTCGGCGTCGAAACCCAGCGCCCCGGCATCTGCCAGATCGAACATCCTGCTCTCCTCTCCGCGCATACCTATGCTTCGGTTTTGCACGAATAGCGAATTCATCTGTTCTTGCCACCCTCATACCTTAACTTCGAAGGCGGCTTGCGTGGCAGGGGCAAGCGGGGTTAGACCGATACGAGAGAGAAAAGATTCGCCCGTGGAGGCGAGAAACGAGGGGGAGTGCAATGAGCGATCTCGCGCGCGCGATCGGGTTCGTGCCGTCGGCCGACTGGCCGGCAAGGACCAGGGCCGAATGCCACGACTACCTCACCGCTCCGGGTGCCCGGTTCGAAATGGATACGGTCGACATCCGCGGAGTCCCCACAAGGGTATGGAAGAACGCGCCCGCCAACCTCCGGCAGGTCGCCATGGTGGGCCGCGCGCATGGCGAGCGCCTGTTCGCGATCTACGAGGACGAGCGGGTCACCTATGACGCGTGGTTCCGCGCGGTTGCGCAGCTGGCGGGCGAATTGCGCGCCCGCGGCGTGGAGAAGGGCGACCGTGTCGCGCTGGCGATGCGCAATTTGCCCGAATGGCCGGTGGCCTTCTTCGCCGCGACGACGATCGGGGCGATCTGCGTGCCGCTCAATGCCTGGTGGACCGGACCCGAGCTTGCCTTCGGCCTCGCCAATTCGGGCGCCAAGCTGCTGATGTGCGATGCCGAGCGCTGGGGCCGGATTGCGCCGCACCGGGCCGAATTGCCCGATCTCGCGACCGTACTGGTGTCACGTAGCGATGCCGCGCCCGATGGGGCGGAGCGGCTCGAGGATGTCCTCGGCACGCCGCACGATTACGCCTCGCTGCCGCAGGCCGAACTGCCCGAGGTCGAAATCGAGCCCGAGGACGAGGCGACGATTTTCTACACCAGCGGGACCACCGGCCAGCCCAAGGGCGCGCTGGGCACGCATCGCAATCTGTGCACCAACATCCTGTCGAGCGGCTACAATGGCGCGATGGCCGCCTTGCGGCGCGGCGAAGAACTGCCCGCCCCGGTGCAGAAGGTCGGCCTGACCGTTATCCCGCTGTTCCACGTCACTGCCTGTTCGGCGGGGCTGATGGGCTATGTCGCGGCGGGTCACACGATGGTGTTCATGCACAAATGGGACCCGGTGAAGGCGTTCCAGCTGATCGAAAGCGAAAAGGTCAATCTGACCGGCGGCGTGCCGACCATCGCCTGGCAATTGCTCGAACATCCCGAGCGCGCGAATTACGATCTCTCCAGCCTCGAGGCGATTGCCTATGGCGGGGCACCCGCCGCGCCCGAGCTGGTGCGCAAGATCCACGAGGTCTTCGGCGCGCTGCCCGGCAATGGCTGGGGCATGACCGAAACCATGGCGACGGTGACCGGCCATTCCTCCGAGGATTATCTCAACCGGCCCGACAGCTGCGGCCCCCCGGTGGGGGTGGCCGACCTCAAGATCGTGGGCGACGACGGCGAGACCGAGCTTCCCGTGGGCGAGGTTGGCGAGTTGTGGGCACGCGGGCCGATGGTGGTGAAAGGCTATTGGAACCGCCCCGAGGCGACCGCGGAAACCTTCGTCGACGGCTGGGTCCGCACCGGCGACCTCGCCAAGCTCGACGAGGAAGGCTGGTGCTATATCGTCGACCGGGCCAAGGACATGATCATCCGCGGCGGCGAGAACATCTATTCGTCGGAAATCGAGAACGTGCTCTACGACCACCCGGCGGTGACCGACGCGGCGCTGATCGGACTCGCGCATCCCACTCTGGGCGAAGAACCGGCAGCCGTCGTCCACCTCGCCCCCGGAATGTCCGCCACCGAAGACGAATTGCGCGAATGGGTCGCGGCGCGGCTGGCGAAGTTCAAGGTGCCCGTGCGCGTGGTGTTCGTCGAGGACACGCTTCCGCGCAATGCCAATGGCAAGATCCTCAAGAAGGATCTGGGGACGTTCTTCGCATGAGCCGCCCGGCAGCGACCCGCAAGTTCGGCGAAAAGCGCGAGGCGATTGTCCATGCCGCGGCAGTGCTGATCAACGAGGTGGGGGTGCAGGCGACCACGCTGGCCGAAGTCGCGCGTGCGATCGGTCTCAACGCCACCAGCGTGACTTACTATTTTCCGCGCAAGGAACAGCTGGTCGTCGCGGTTTACGACCAGACGCTGTCGCTGATGGAGGAGATGGCGAGCGAGGCGCTGGCGCAGCCCGATCCGGCGGCGCGATTGCGGCATCTGATCGGCGCACATGTCGCGCTGCGGAAGCGTATCCGCGCGGGCGAGCGCGGGTTAACCGTCGCGCTGTCCGAAATCCGCACGCTCGATCCCGAAGTGCAGGATCCGCTGATGGCGCATTACCTGCGCGTGGTCGATCTGGTGCGCCGTTTCTTCGGCGAATGGCAGGATAGCGACGAGCGTGCGGTATTTTCGGCGCGCGCGCATATCCTGCTCGAGGCGGTGATGTGGTGGCCGGTGTGGTCGCTGCGCTATTCGGTGCTCGACTTCCCGCGCATCGAGGAACGCCTGTTCGATGTGCTCGCCAACGGCTTGCCCGCACAGCAGGGGACCTTCGCGCCGCAGCCGCTGGCGGGCAACTGGCGTACCCCCGAAGGGGACGAGACCAACCAGAACGAGGCATTCCTGCGCGCCGCGACAGTGACCATCAACGAGCGCGGCTATCGCGGTGCCTCGGTCAATCGCATCGCCGAAAGCCTCAATGTCACCAAGGGCAGTTTCTACCACCACCACGAAGCCAAGGACGACCTCGTGCTCGCCTGCTTCCAGCAGAGCTACGACCGCATGTCGTCGGTGCAGATGGCGGGGCAGGCGATCGAAGCCGATTACTGGACCCGCCTGACCAGCGTGCTGGCCGAGCTGGTCGATGTTCAGTTCTTCGACCGCACCCCGCTATTGCGCACCACCGCGCTGCAGGCGCTCGATGCCGGGCAAAAGGTCGATGTGGTCACGCGCTCGAACCGGCTGGCGCGGCGGTTTGCGGGGATGCTGATCGACGGTATTGCCGACGGTTCGGTGCGCGCGATCGATCCGCTGATTGCGGGGCAGGTGATGATGTCGACGGTCAATTCGGCCTATGAAGCGCGGCACTGGGCGGCGCGGTTCGAGCGGCCCGAACAGGCGATCGCGACCTATCTGTCGGTCATGTCCGCGGGAATGCTGGCGCCGTCACGCTAGGCTGCGCGGTTCGCGCACGCGCCAGATCATCAGCGCGAGGCTGGCGATCAGCGAGGCGAAGGCCGCGACGATCAAGGGCGCATAGCCCAGCGCCGCGATGCTCAGCCCGACGAGCACGGGCCCGATCGAGGACACCCCGCCCTCGACCGTGGTGGTCAGCGCCAGCCGCATCGGAATATCCTCATGCTCGCCGAATTCGAGCACCAGCGTCACCGCGGCCATCATCCAGCCGGAAAAGCCGAACCCCAGCGCAGCGAAGCTGGCGTAGAGCAGCCAGCCATCACCGAACACCATCAGCGCCATGCCCACGATGCTGCAGGTGAGCGCGCCGAGATAGACCGCGCGGAAGCCGACCCGGTCACCCAGCGCTCCCCAGACCAGATTGGATAGGGTATCGGCGGCAAGGAAGGCGAGGCTGAGCGAACCGATCAGCGCCCCGTCGAGCCCCAGTCGGTCCCCCACATAGAGCGTCCAGAACGGCAGCCCGACCCGGGCGATCGCCGCCAGCCCGTGCGCGACGAGGAAAGCGCGGAAATCGCGGTGCTGGAGCAGTTCGCCGAACTGCCCGATCCGCTCGCGCCATGGCAGTACCGGGCGCAGCCGCGGCGCATCGGGTTCGCGAATGCCCAGCCGGAGCACCACGAGACCGATCGAGGTCAGGATAAAGGCCAGCAGGAAGGTCGTGGCATAGCCATTGCCGAGCCATTCCTGTTCGATAAAATAATGGCCCGCGACCCACGCGAGCCCCGCGGCGATCAGCCCGCCGGCCATGTTGCGGATCCCCTGCAACCGCCCTCGCCGATCGAGCGGGATGAGCTTGGCCATCAGCATCTGGAACGCCACCCGCTGCGCACCGCTGAAGAAGCCCAGCAGGAGGAACGCGGCGAGCGTGACGACCAGCAGCGCCGTGCCTTCGAGCATCCATGCGGCGAGGGCGAGCACCAGCACCATCACGCGCATCATCGAACCGACGGTGATCGCATAGGGCAGGATGCGCTTGCGGCTCTCGACCTTGGCGCCCGACAGGATCGGCGAGACCGTACCGCCCAATTGCAGCAGCGCGGTGCCGAGGCCGACCGCTGCGGCGCTGCCGGTCAGCAAATAGAGATAGGCGGGGATGATCGTGGGCGCATAGATCAGGCGGAAGCCGGTCATCCCGAAGACGCCATGCGTCAGATTGGTCGCGTAATTGCGCCGGAGGTTGTCCTCCATGAAAGCACGATGGCGCCCCCAGACATCCGTGTCCGGGAGCGCCTCCGTTGTTTCGCCTGAAGGGGCGAAGGTCTTGCTCAATAGCTACCCAGCTTGGCGAACCGGTCCTTGAGGTAGCTCGTCGAACCCCAGCTTGCCTCGAGCACGCGCGCGCGTTTGACGTAGAAGCCGATGTCGTATTCATCGGTCATGCCGATGCCGCCATGCAGCTGGATGCCCTGGTTGCTGATCACGTGCAGCACGCGATTGGCCTCGGCCTTGGCGACCGTGGCCGCGCGGGCCACGCCAAAGCCGCCATCGACCGCCTGGAGGCCAGCTTCCACCGCCGAGCGCATCTGCGCGAGGTCGGCGAACAGATCGGCCATGCGGTGCTGGAGCGACTGGAAGGTGGCGAGCACTTGGTTGAACTGCACGCGCTGCTTCAGATAATCGAGCGTGGTGTCGAACACCTGCTGCGCCATGCCGAGCATTTCGGCAGCCGCCAGCACGCGCGCCCGGTCGAGCACATCGTCGAGCAGCGTGTCGCCGCCGCCTTCGAGTTTCTCCGCCGCGGCGCCGTCGAACGCCACATCGGCATGGCTGCGCTGGTCGGTCAGCTTGCGCGTCGTCAGCGAAACGCCGTCACCCTTTTCGACCAGATAGAGCCCGTCCTTGGCGGCGACCACGAACAGATCGGCGCCATGCGCTTCGTGGACGAACGCCTTCTTGCCCGACAGCTTGCCGCCCGACACGCTGGCTTCGATCGCGGAAGGATCGTGGTGGGCGCCTTCATCGACGGCGAGCGTCGCCACGGTTTCGCCGCTGGCGAGCTTGGGCAGCCATTTGGCCTTCTGTTCGTCACTGCCGCCGAGGATGATCGCGCTCGCGGCGATCGTCGTTGCGACCAGCGGGCTGGCGGTCAGCGTCTTGCCCAGTTCCTCGACCACGAGGCCTGCCGACATGAAGCCGAAGTCGGAGCCGCCCTGCGCTTCGGGGATGATCACCCCGGCCCAGCCCATTTCCGCCATCGTGGCATAGGCATCGGTATTATAGGCCTGCGGCTCGCCGGCCGCACGGACCTTGCGAAATTCGGCCACCGGGCTTTCATTGGTCGCCCAGTCGCGCGCCATGTCGCGCAGCATTTCCTGTTCTTCGTTGAGAACTGCCATTGTCTGTGCTCCCCTCTCTTACTGGTGATCGAGCATGCCGAGCACACGCTTGGCGATGATGTTGTTCTGGATTTCGGTGGACCCGCCGTAGATCGTGGTGGCCTTGCCGAAGAGCCAGCCGCGCACGGCCTCGAGTTCACCCTTGGTGAATTCGTCGCCTTCCCAGCCGAGCCCCTGCAGGCCGCGGATCTCGATCAGCAGCTCGCTGCGTTCCTGGCTCAGTTTCGTGCCGAGCTTCTTGAGCACCGAGCTGATTTCGGACACGCCGCCTTGCGCCTTGCTTTCCTCGACCGCGCGGCGCGCGGTGAGCAGGAAGCTGTTCCAGCGGATTTCGAAATCGGCGATCCGGTCGCGCAGGACCTTGTCGGCCAGTTCGCCCTGGGCGTCGGTTTCGCCATATTTCTTGGCGATATCGCCAAGGCTCTGGCCCATCATGCTGGCGAGGCGTCCGCCACCCGAAATATTGGTCCGCTCGTGCTGGAGCAGGCGCTTGCCGATGGTCCAGCCCTGGCCTTCCTCGCCGACGAGGTTTTCCTTCGGCACCTTAACATCGGTGAAGAAGGTTTCGCAGAACGGGCTGGTGCCGCTGATCATGGTGATCGGGCGGACTTCGACGCCGGGGGCATCCATGTCGATCAGCATGAAGCTGATGCCGCGGTGCTTGTCGCTCTTGTCGGTGCGGACGATGGCGAAGCATTTGTCCGCCCACTGGCCGCCGCTGGTCCAGGTCTTCTGGCCATTGACGATGTAATGATCGCCCTTGTCTTCGGCGAAGGTCTGCAGATTGGCGAGGTCGGACCCGGCATTGGGTTCGCTATAGCCCTGGCACCAGCGGATTTCGCCGCGGCAAATCGGCGGGATATGCTCCTGCTTCTGCTTCTCGCTGCCATATTCGAGCAGCGTCGGGCCGAACATCATCACGCCCATGCCGCCGATCGGGTTGTAGGCGCCGGCCTTGGCGAATTCCTGGTCGACGATCTTCGCCTGCGCCTTGGTCAGGCCGCCGCCGCCATATTCCTTGGGCCAGGTCGGGGTGCCCCAGCCGCGTTCGCCCACCGCTTCGCGCCATTTGGTCTGCGCAGGGGTTTCGTCGGTCGGTCCGTCGACCCCGGCCAGCGCATTGGCGCTGCCCTTGAGCTCGTCGGTGAAATGGGCGGCGAGGAATTGCTGCACTTCGGTGCGAAACGCCTCCTCGTCGGCGTGGACATCGGGTTCTAGCTGGGTTGCCATGGGCCTCTCCTTTTCTTGTGTCATCCTACCGGGCAGGGCCGCCCAGCGGGGTATTGCTTTGCACCTGGTCGCGCGCTTCGGCTTCGCGGGCGCGCAGGATTTCGACATTGCGCTCGTGGCGGGCGCGGCTGATCGGATAGAACAGCAGGATCAGCGCGCCGACAATCCACAGGCAAAGGATTGTGGGAATGTAAAGGACAAGCAGCCGGTCCACCAGCCCTTCGGCAATCGTCGCCGGGTCGGCGCGTTCGGGAAACTCCGCCGCAGCCAGCAGCCAGCCGGCAAAGAACAGGCCGAGCGCGGTGGAGCATTGCTGCATGAAGCTGGATGCGGCGAAGAACGTGCCCGCGGTATGCTTGCCGGTTTCGATCGCGCTGTCCTCGACCACATCGGCCAGCATCGCGCTGGTGTTGATCAGGCTGATCGCGATCATCGCCATATAGATCGCCCCGATGGTAAACAGGACGGGCACCAGCAGCGCGTCGCCGGGCACCCAGAACAGGTCGAAATAGGACAGGTACAGCGGTGACAGGCCGATGGTGATGCCGGTGATGGCGAAGATGATGCTGGAGTTGCGCTTGCCCATCCGCCTCGAGAACCAGGGCGCCAGCGGGGCGGCAATGGTCGCGGCCAGAAAACTGTCCAGCGTCAGCAGCGCCAATTGTCCGGCGTTGAGCTTGAACAGATAGGTCCCCCAATAGAGGTTCATCGCGCTGTAGAGGCCGACCGCGGTGTATTTGAGGACGCCGAAACCGAAGATGATCAGGAACGCCCGGTTGCGGAAAGCCGCGAACATTTCGCGCAAGTGCTGGCTGGCGGGCATCGGCGCGCTGTCTTCGGCCTGCCGCAGATAGGGAACGCGGTTGTGCGTCCCCAGCGTGCTGAGCGTCATCGCGAGGAAGATCAGCACGGCGCCCAGCAGCGCGAAATTCTCGTAGCTTGCCGGATTGAGCTGGCCGCGAGGGAAAGCCTCGCTCTCGACGAAGATGAAGGCGAGCGAAAAGGCGGTGAAGCCATAGGCGCCCGAATAGCCGAACCAGTAGCGCAGCGAAAACAGCCGGGTGCGCTCGGCATAATCGGTGCTCAGTTCGGGGGCCATGGCGGAGGAATTGATCTCGAATGCGCTGATCGCGGCGCGCGTCCCCGCAGCGAAGGCGAAAATCCACAGGCCCAGCTGCATGTGGCTCATCCCGTCGGGCGGAAACCAGGCGCAATAGAACAGCAGGACGGTGGGCACGATCGCGGCATACATGAAGGGATGGCGGCGCCCCCAGCGCGTCCGCGTGACATCCGCCCAGCGGCCGAGGAAGGGATCGACGATCGCATCGACCAGCAGCGTGCAGGCGAGCGCAGTACCGACAATCCCTGCGGGCACGCCGATCACCTGGTTGAAATAGAGCATCAGATAGCTCGAGAAGGCCGCGCTCTTGACCCCGTTGGCCATCGCCCCCGTGCCATAGGCCAGGCGGGTCACCGCCGAGAGGCGCGGCACGGCAGGCGCGGCTACGGGATCGGCGCGGTTCACTGCCGCGGACCCGATACAGGATACCCGATATTCGGAAAATGCGCCGTATAAACGCAATCCCTGTGGCGGGGCTGGTGCCGCACCTCTTGCTCTCCTCTCCACACCCCGCGCGTTCGCCAATATGTGGGAATCGCGCGCTCTCCGGGTGGTTGCAGCATACCGGACAACCGAAAGCGGGCAAGCACTACCGCATGGACGCTACGGCACGGCGCTTTGCGCTTGACGCAGCGGGCGGGTTTGGCCTCAAGCACGCGCATGACCGAAGCATCCCAACCGCAAATCCGCATGCGTAGCTGGCTGTTCGCCCCGGGCGACAGCGTGAAGAAAATGACCAAGGCCGCCGAGGGCGACGCCGACATCGTCCTGTTCGATCTGGAAGATGCGGTGGTCGAGAGCGGCAAGGCCAGCGCGCGCGCCGCGATCGCGGAGTTCCTCGCCGGCAAGAGCGTGGAAGAGCGCGCGCGGTTGTGGGTGCGGATCAATCCGCTCGACGGCGAATGGACGGCGGACGACCTCGCCGCGATCATGCCCGCGCGGCCCGGCGGGATCATGCTGCCCAAATCGCGCGGGCGCGGCGATGTCGAGGAACTCGACCGGCAGATGACCGCGCTCGAGGTGGAAAATGGCATCGCGCCCGGATCGACCCCGGTGATCGCGCTGGTCACCGAAACCGCCGCCGCCATGTTCACCACCGGCGATTACGGCGGTGCGCCGCGGCTCGCCGCGATGACCTGGGGCGCGGAAGACCTCGCCGATTCGCTCGGCGCGCAGAGCAATAAGGATTTCGAGGGCGATTTCGCCTTCACCTACAAGCTGGCGCGCAGCCTGTGCTTGCTGGGCGCGGCGGCGGCCGAAGTGGTGCCGGTCGAAACCATCGATACCAATTTCCGCGATCTCGAGGCGCTGCGCAAGCGCGCGATCGAGGTGCGCCGCCAGGGCTATCGCGGCATGCTCGCGATCCACCCCGCGCAGGTGCCGGTGATCAACGAGGCATTCACTCCGAGCGAAGAAGAGATCGCCGAAGCGCGCGAGATCGTCGAACTGTTCGAAGCCGATCCGTCAGCGGGGACCATCGGCTGGAAGGGCGGCATGCTCGACCGTCCGCATCTGTCGCGCGCCCGCCAGCTGCTGGCGCAGGTCGAGGATTAAATCCCGAAGCGCGGGTATCGTTCAGCCGAGCTTGCCGACCTCTTCCAGTACCCGCTCGGCCCATTCGGGGCGGCAGATCAGCAGGTCGGGCATGTAGGTGTCGGCATTGTTGTAGACCAGCGGGCTGCCGTCGATGCGGCTGGCGTGCAGGCCGTGCGCGAGCGCGACCGCGGCCGGGGCGGCGCTGTCCCATTCGTACTGGCCGCCGGTGTGGAGGTAGATTTCCGCTTCGCCGCGCACCACTGCCATCGACTTGGCGCCCGCCGAACCCATGCCGACCAGTTCTGCGCCGATGGCTTCCGACACCGCGACCGCTTCGGCAGCGGGGCGCGTGCGGCTGACGATCATGCGCGGCGTTTCCGCCGCTGCGGGCACCTTGACCGGCGCATCGGTGCGCAGGACCACATCGAGACCGGGCAGCGCGACCGCGCCGATTTCGGGCTTGCCGTTCACGCATAGCGCGACATGCACCGCCCAGTCGGTCCGCGCCTCGCCATATTCGCGCGTGCCATCGACCGGGTCGACGATCCAGACGCGCTCTTTCGACAGGCGTTCGTCGGTGTCCTTGCTTTCCTCGCTCAGCAAGCCGTCCTCGGGCCGCTGTTCGCGCAGCGCATGGACGAGGAACTGGTTGGCGGTCTCGTCGCCGGCCTTGCCCAGCGCCTTGCCCGCGAACATGCCGCTCTCGCGCACCTCGATCAGGATTTTGCCCGCCACGTTGGCGAGGTGGGCGGCGAGTTCGGCGTCGGTCATCGTGATAAATTCCCCAGGTCCAAAAATCTGGCGCCCGACATGGCAGAGACGGGCAGCCTTGCGAAGCCCCGATATGTTGCAGTTGCGAAATCGGCCGACAGCAATGCTGCAGGGATGCGTTCCCGAGCGACAAAAGTCTGCGCAATGACGCGTGCCGATGCTTGCCCAAAGCGCGGGGCGGGACTAGCTGGGTCGGGCATGTTCGATCCTCAGGCATTCCGCGATGCGCTCGGCAGCTTTGTCACCGGCGTCACCATCGTGACCGCACGCGACGCAGAAGGGCGCCCGTTCGGGCTGACCGCGAACAGCTTCAATTCGGTGAGCCTCGATCCCCCGATGGTGCTGTGGAGCCTGTCGCTGCGTTCGGGCACGCTGCCGGTGTTCCGCGACGCATCGAGCTGGGCGGTCCATGTGCTGGCCGCCGACCAGCAACCCATGTCCGATCTGTTCGCCCGTCCCGGCGAGGACAAGTTCGCCGGGATCGATTGCCCCGACGGGCCCGAGGGCGCGCCGCAACTGGATGGCTATGCCGCCCGCTTCGGCTGCACCGCGCGGTTCGAATATGAAGGCGGCGACCATGCGATCTTCCTCGGTGAAGTGGTCGATTTCGACCGCCGCGAGGTCGAGCCGCTGATCTATCACGGCGGACGCTATGGCCGCGTGATGCGCGCACCCACAGGCGATGACCTCGAACGCGAGGGTCTGGCCGAGCGCAGCGGCGAGGAACTTTCCCTTACGGCGAGCGGTGCCCAATTGCTGGCCGCGCTCGAAGCCTTGGCGAAGCGCTAGACTCTGCGCGCCTGCGCCGATACCCGTTGCGAAAAGCAACCAAGGGAAGAGGCACAGCACATGAAAACCCGCATCACCGAAATGTTCGGCATCGAGCATCCGATCATCCAGGGCGGCATGCACTATGTCGGCTTTGCAGAAATGGCCGCGGCGGTCTCGAATGCGGGCGGACTGGGCATCATCACCGGGCTGACGCTCGGCACGCCCGAGAAGCTCGCCAACGAAATCGCGCGCTGCAAGGACATGACCGACAAGCCCTTCGGTGTGAACCTGACTTTCCTGCCGACGGTCAACGCGCCCGATTATCCCGGCCTGGTCAAGGCGATCATCGACGGCGGCGTCAAGGCAGTCGAAACCGCGGGCAACAATCCCGCGCAGGTGCTGCCTTTCTTCAAGGACGCCGGGGTCAAGGTGATCCACAAGTGCACCAGCGTGCGGCACAGCCTCAAGGCGCAGTCGATCGGCTGCGATGCGGTCAGCGTCGACGGCTTCGAATGCGGCGGGCATCCGGGCGAAGACGACATTCCCAACATGATCCTGCTGCCGCGCGCAGCGGATGAACTCGACATTCCCTTCGTCGCCAGCGGCGGCATGGCCGATGCGCGCAGCCTCGTCGCCAGCCTCGCGATGGGCGCGGAAGGCATGAACATGGGCACGCGCTTTATCGCCACCCAGGAAGCGCCGGTGCACGAGAATGTGAAGAAGGCGATCGTCGCGGCGAGCGAACTCGACACGCGGCTGGTGATGCGCCCGCTGCGCAATACCGAACGCGTCATGACCAATGACGCCGTCGAACGCCTGCTGGAAAAGGAACGCAAGCTGGGCGCCGACCTCAAGTTCGAGGACATCATCGAGGAAGTCGCGGGCGTCTATCCGCGGATCATGACCGAAGGCGATATGGATGCCGGTGCGTGGTCGTGCGGCATGGTGGCAGGCCTGATCAACGACATCCCGACCTGCAAGGAACTGATCGACGGCATCATGGCCGAGGCCGAAAGCCTCATCCGTCAGCGTCTTACCGGTTTCCTGGATAGCTGAGGAGGGAGATGGACATGCTCGATACCAGCCATCGCACTGCCTATAACGACGATCACGAGGCGTTCCGCGACACCGTGCGCAAGGTTTTCGCCGAACACATGACCCCCTATCTCGACCAGCACGAGGAAGAGGGCATCGTCCCGCGCAGCGCATGGAAAGCGCTGGGCGAAGCGGGCATGCTGTGCCCCACCGTGAAGGAAGAGAACGGCGGACTCGGCCTCGATTTCGGGTTCAACTGCGTCTTGTGCGAGGAATTGTCCTATCTCGGCAGTTCGGCCGGTTTCACGCTGCAGAACGATATCACCGCCAATTACATCGAACGGCTCGGCACTGACGAACAGCGGGCGAAATACCTGCCCGGAATGGTCTCGGGCGATGTGATTTCGGCGATCGCGATGACCGAACCGGGCGCGGGCAGCGATCTGCAGGGCATCCGCACCACCGCGATCAAGGACGGCAATCACCTCGTGGTGAACGGGTCCAAGACCTACATCACCAATGGCCAGAACGCCGATGTCGTCATCGTCGTGGCCAAGACCGATCCCGCGCAGGGCGCCAAGGGCACCTCGCTGGTGCTGGTCGATGCCGGCACCGAAGGGTTCGAGCGCGGGCGCAATCTCGACAAGATCGGCCAGCATTCGGCCGACACCTCCGAACTGTTTTTCAACGATGTGCGTGTGCCGATGACCAATATCCTCGGCGGCGAGGGGCGCGGCTTCATCCATCTGATGGAAGAACTGCCGCAGGAACGGCTGGGCATCGCGGTGGGCGCGCAGGCTGCAGCGCAGCGCGCTTTCGACGAGGCGGTCAAGTTCACCAAGGACCGCAAGGCCTTCGGCAAGACGGTGTTCGAGTTCCAGAACACCAAATTCGTCCTCGCCGATCTCAAGGCCAAGATCCAGGTCGGCTGGGCGCATCTCGACTGGGCGATCAGGAAGCACCTCGCGGGCGAGCTCACCACCGACGAGGCCAGCGCGGCCAAGCTGTGGCATACCGACCTGCAATGGGAAGCCTGCGACATGGCGCTGCAACTGCATGGCGGGGCGGGTTACATGAACGAATATGCGATCGCCCGGCTGTGGCGCGATGCGCGTGTCACGCGCATCTTCGGCGGCACCAACGAGATCATGAAGGAAGTGATCAGCCGTTCGATCTGAGGAGCAATACCGCATGACCGATCCGCTCGACTTCTCCGGTAAGACCGTCCTCGTCGTGGGCGGGACGAGCGGGATCGGCAACGGCATTGCGCATGGCTTCCGCCAGCACGGGGCGCTGGTCCATGTCACCGGAACCCGCGCTGCGGCATCCGATTATGCGGCCTCCGAAGGCAGCGATCTGGCGGGGCTGACCTTCCACCGGCTCGACGTGTCGGACGCCTCCGCCACTGCCAGCTTTGCCTTGCCGGAGCGGCTCGATGTCGTCGTGCTGTGCCAGGGCACGGTGCGCTATCGCCGCGAGGAATTCGAGCGCGAGGGCTGGGACGCGGTGATGGAGGTCAATCTCAACTCGCTGATGGTTTGCGCGCGGATCGTCCGCCCCCGGCTGGCCGAGCGGCGCGGATCGCTGATCGTGGTCAGTTCGGTGGGCGCCTATCACGCCATGCTGGGCAACCCCGCATATGCCGCGAGCAAGGCGGGTGCGGTCAGCCTGGTGGGCAGCCTCGCGCAGGCCTGGGCGGGGGAGGGCATTCGCGTCAATGGCATCGCGCCGGGTCTCGTCCCGACCAAGCTGACCAAGGTCACCACCGAGAACGAGCAGCGCGCGGCAGGCGCCGTGGCGCGCATACCGGCCGGGCGGATGGGCACCCCGCAGGACATGGCCGGGGCGGCGCTGTTCCTTGCCTCGCCGCTGGCCGATTATATCGTCGGGCAGACCATACGGGTCGATGGCGGAATGACGCTCGCCTGAAACCGGCCTGCTCCTGAAAGGGGATACGATCATGGATTACGTCAATCTCGGGCCCTCAGGCCTCAAGGTGTCGCGGCTGTGCCTTGGCTGCATGAGCTATGGCGACACCAGCAAGGGCTGGCATGGCGACTGGGTGCTTTCGGAAGACGAAAGCCGTCCCTTCATCCGCGAAGCGGTGGAGGCGGGGATCAACTTCTTCGATACGGCAAACATGTATTCGCGCGGCGCCTCGGAAGAGGTGATCGGGCGCCTGCTGCCCGAATTCGCGCGGCGCGACGAGATCGTGGTCGCGACCAAGGCCTTCCTGCCCTGGCAGCAGGCCCCCAATGCGGGCGGTCTGTCGCGCAAGGCGCTGATGCAGGCGGTGGACGACAGCCTGACGCGGCTGGGGATGGACTATGTCGATCTCTACCAGATCCACCGCTGGGACGATGCCACGCCGATCAAGGAAACGATGGAGGCGCTGCACGACATCGTGAAGGCGGGCAAGGCGCGCTATATCGGCGCCTCGTCGATGTTCGCCTGGCAGTTCGCCAAGGCGCAGGAAGTGGCCCGCGCGAATGGCTGGACGCGGTTCATTTCGATGCAGAACCACGTCAATCTGCTCTACCGCGAGGAAGAGCGCGAAATGCTGCCGCTCTGCGCCGATCAGGGCGTGGGGGTCATCCCCTGGAGCCCGCTCGCCCGCGGCAAGCTTGCCCGCGCATGGGACGAAACCACCGTGCGCAGCGAGACCGACGGTTTCGGCAAGCTGCTCTACCGCCAGCAGGAAGAGGCGGATCGCGCGATCGTCGAGACGGTCGGCGCGATTGCCGCAGACCGCGGTGTATCGCGCGCGAGCGTCGCGCTGGCATGGCACTTCGCCAAGGATGTGACCGCTCCGATCATCGGCGCGACCAAGGACGGCCATATCGCCGCAGCCGTGGCCGCGATGGACCTCGACCTGACCGATGACGAGGTCGCGCGGCTCGAACAACCCTATCAGCCCAAGACCCCGGTCGGCGTGGTCTCCACCGTGCCGCGCAACTGGTCGCTATCGCCGGTCGCCGAATAGGAAATCGCGCGCTTTTCCCAAAGTGTTACAAACACGCAAATCGGGTCACAAACAGGTCACATGACTGCGGCATCGCTGCCCTTGACTGGGTGGGACACTGCAGCGTGCGAACGATCAATATCTTCCTGACAGACCCGATGGCAGGTGACCTTCCCGATTTCGAGAATGGGGACATTCGCTATGCCTTCGCGCGGCTTTATCCCGATGGCCCGCGGCGGCTTGTCGAGGGGCCGGTCTGTGCCTTCGTCGACTGGGTGATGGCCGATATGTCGGGGCTCGAAATGTGCCGCCGGCTGCGCTCCGATCCGCGTATGGACGACGCGCATATCACCATCGTGCTCGAAGAGGACGATGCCGAGGACAAGCGCCGCGCGCTGCGGGCCGGGGCGGATGATTACATTGTCGGCCCGATCGACCGGACCTTGGTGCTCGACCGGGTGATGGCGCTGCAGGTCGGCGGTGCGCAGCCGCGCGTCAACGAACGGCTCGAGCTGGGGGCGTTGCTGGTCGATCTCGCAGCCTTGCAGGCGCGGTGGAACGGGCAGGCGCTCGACCTGCGCCCCAACGAATTCCGCCTGTTGCATTTTCTGGCACAGAACCCCGACCGTGTGCTGTCGCGCGGCGACCTGATCGCAGCACTCGGCAAGCAGGAACCGCCGATCGACGAGCGCACGGTCGATGTCTGGATCGGCCGCCTGCGCCGCGCGCTCCGCAAGGTCGGCGCGGGCGAGCGCGTGCGGACGGTGCGCTCGCTGGGGTATGTCTACGACAGCTACGACTGAGCTAACGGCCTCTTTGCGCTCATGTCTGCTTGCATCGCCGGTGCGCACGAAGGCGCACATCACTCTTGCTTTTCGAGCATGACTCTGCGCGGCACTCAATCTAATAAAGTCTCATGGACCGAGAATTCGCCAACGACATCAGCATGGTAAACGCGATCGATGTCGTCCCGTCGATCCTGGAAGTGATCTGTCAGGCGACGGGAATGGGTTATGCCGCGGTGGCCCGCGTCACGGAAGATCGCTGGATCGCATGCGGTGTGCGCGACGAAATAAATTTCGGGCTCGAACCGGGAGGCGAGCTGCAGATCGAAACCACGATCTGCCACGAAATCCGCGCGCATAGGAACCCGGTTCTTATCGACGAAGTCGATTGCGACCCGCAATATCGCGATCATCACACGCCAAAGACTTACCGACTGAAGAGTTATATCTCCGTCCCGATCATCCTGTCTGACGACAGCTTCTTCGGCACGCTGTGCGCGATATCTCCCGAGCCTGCCGAAGTGAGCAAGCCGGAGATCCTGGGAATGTTTACGCTGTTTGCCCAGATGATCGGGTATCACATCGAGGCGAGCCAATCGCTCGTCGAGAGCAAGACAGCGCTGCTTACAGAACAGGAGACGTCCGCCCTGCGAGAGCAGTTCATAGCGGTGCTGGGTCACGATCTGCGCAACCCGCTTGCCGGCATCAAGGGCGGGATGAGCATGCTCGGGGCCGAGGAACTGAGCGACAGGGGCAGGGCTGTGCTCGATATGGTCGATGCGACTATCGATCGAATGAGCGGCCTGATTGATAATGTGATGGACTTCGCGCGCGGGCGTCTTGGCGGCGGCATCACCCTCGATCCGTCACTAAAGCGAATAGATGCCACCGTGCAGCAGGTCGCCGATGAATTGCGTTTGACCTATCCGGACCGGGAGATCGTCCTCGATCTGAAGCTCGAAACGGACTTGCACGCCGACCATGACCGGCTGGGGCAGTTGTTTTCCAATCTGCTAGGCAACGCTCTGATGCATGGCGATCCGGATCAACCGATCCATGCCGTGCTGGGGCGTGATGGCGATTACCTTACATTCGAAACGAGCAATTTCGGCGAGCCCATCCCTGCCAAAGCGATGGAAAGCCTTTTCTCCCCGTTCGAGAGGGGGGAAGCTCGATCAAGCCTTCAGGGGTTGGGTCTCGGCCTCTACATATCCTCGCAGATCGCGCAGGCGCATGAGGGTGAATTAACTGCGAAATCCGAAGGGCGGGAAACCACGTTCACATTCCGGATGCCTATTGACCGGAAGCAGTTCTGACACTGGCGGAAGGGCACAGCCTGTACCCGAAAGGTCCGCTTCCCACCCCAAATTCAGCCGTGCATCAACGAAAAAGGGCGCGGTGCGCAGCCGCGCGTCAACGAACGGCTCGAGCTGGGCGCGTTGCTGGTCGATCTCGCAGCCTTGCAGGCGCGGTGGAACGGGCAGGCGCTCGACCTCCGCCCCAATGAATTCCGCCTGCTGCACTTCCTGGCGCAGAACCCCGACCGCGTGCTGTCACGCGGCGATCTGATCGCCGCACTGGGCAAGCAGGAGCCGCCGATCGACGAACGCACGGTCGATGTCTGGATCGGCCGCCTGCGCCGCGCCTTGCGCAAGGTCGGCGCGGGCGAACGCGTACGCACGGTGCGCTCGCTGGGATATGTTTACGACAGCTACGATTGAGCGAGAAGGGGAGGGTCCGATAGCGGCCCGATTGCGCACATTGCCATTGCAGATATAGTTGCCTGATGCCTCAAGCTTCGTCGCCCCTTCCTCCCCAAGAACCAGCTATGCTGGAGGAGGACGAAGCAAAGTTTATTCTGAAAACGATCAAACGCTTCTACGGCGATGACGCTGTGATCCGCAATTTCGGTCCGAATCCAGAACGATTGGAGCTTCACGTTGAGGCGGACATTGGCCGCGACATGAGACTTTACGATTGTCTTGGGGTACTGTTCACTCGAATTGAGCGCCCATCAATTTCCCTTGAGGTGACGAAGCGTGGAAGCAAAATCCAGGGCCAAGCCAAAATCGCTTATCGTCAGGGCGTAGTGATCTAGCGTCCGCTCCTCGCCCAGTTCCAGCCAAGGCAGACAAAAAGGGCCGCCCCGAAGGACGGCCCTTTCGAGGGAGAGATGAAAGCGCCTCAGAACTCGGCGGAAACCGACAGGCTGAAGCTGCGGCCGACGTCGTAGCTGTTGTTCTCGATCCGCGTGGTGCCGGTGGTCTGGTATTCGAAATGGTCGCGCCCCGTCAGGTTGCGCGCCTCGAACTTCACTTCCATGTCGGTCCCGGCCAGTTCGAAACCCTGCCGCGCGACGAAATCGATCGTCAGGCCCGGGTTTTCGAGAATGTCCGGGCGCGACAGCGTGCTGCGGCTGATGACGCGCTTGCTGCCGTAATTGAACAGGAAGGTCACCTGGCTCACCCGGTCGAGATCTTCCAGCCCCAGCTGCACATTGGCGATATGGTCGGACTGACCGGTAAGCGCGGTACCGTCTTCGAAGAAGTTGGTCGCCGCCTGCAGGCCGCCCAGCTCGGGCACGTTGACCATGTCGCTCGACTGCACGCTGATTTCGGACTGGGTGTAAGTGTAGTTGGCAATGGCGACGAAGCGCTTGCTGTCCCACCATTCACCCAGCGAATAGAGGTCCTTGTTCCACTGGACTTCGACTTCCGCACCGTAGAGTTCAGCCTGCGGCGCATTGGCGAAGCGGCTGACCACGGTGTTGTCGTTGAAGCTCGAGAACACCTCGATCGGGTTCTCGATGTCCTTGTAGAACCCGGCGAGGCTGAACTTGCTGCCCGAACCCCAGTAATATTCGACGCGGGCCTCGTAATTGGTCAGCTCGCTGTCGATAAGGCCGGGGTTGCCGGTGAACTGGCGGTTCGATTCAGGATCGTAATAGGTCTGCAGGATCAATTCGCGGAACTGCGGCCGCGCAATCGTTTTCGACGCGTTGAAGCGCGCCTGCAGGCTGTCGGTCAGTTCCCAGGTCAGCGTCGTCGCGGGGAGCCAGTAGTCATTGTTCAGCAGCGTCGCATTGGCCGAACCGCTGGGCAGGCCGTCGAGGCCGAGCGGCACGACTTCCTGCGTGGCGTCTTCATAGCGCACGCCGACATCGAGCGACAGCCGATCGACCGGGGTCACGCGTGCCTGCGCGTAGCCCGCCTTGATCTCGAGTCCGGCGGAGAAGGCCGGGTCGGCTGCGGTCGTTTCGATGATGGTGTAGGAGAACGGCCCGATCCCGCCGGCGGCTTGCGCTTCGGTGTCGTAACCCAGTTCGATCAGCGCATCGCCGAGCAGATTGTCCGGGCGGAAGGCGCCGAATGCGAGCGGGTAATCGCCGGTGGTACGGATATCGAACTCGCGGCGACGCGACAGGCGGTCGGTATCGGTATAGGCGCCGCCCACCGTCACGCCCAGCCAGTGGGCCAGCTGGTAGCTGACGTCCACGCCGCCGTAATAGAGGTCTTCGGTCAGGTCGGAGAAGGCGACCGTGGTCCGGCCCCGCTGCCCGCCATTCTGCAAATTGAGGTAGATGTCGTCGAACCCGCCGGTCGGATTGAGATCGCGCGAATAGACGAATTCCCATTCGTTCGGGGCTTCGCGCTGCGTCTGCGCATACCCGCCGCGCAGGTCGATCGACAGATCGCCGAATTCGAGCTCGCCGACAAACTGCGTGTCGATCAGCTCGCGCTCGTACCAGCCGGTGTTCTGGAACAGATCGTCATCGTCGTCGGTGAGATCGGAAATCTGCGCCAGCGACGCGCGCTTGAGCGAATCGCGGATGTAGAGGTTGGTCAGGCGGAACCGGTGCTCGCCCACTTCGAGCCCGAAGCCGAGCATGGCATTGGCCAGGATCCGCTGGTCGGTCTGGAACTGGTTGCCCGTCTGGTCGAGGTCGAGATCGCCGTTCAGCGCGGCCTGCCGCGTGATGTAGCGATTGCGGTATTTGTTGCTCAGCGACGCGGTCGCGATCACGCCGAAGCGGCCGTCGGAAAAGACATCGACGCTGGTACCCGCGGTGATGCCGCCCGACCAGTTGACCGGCAGTTCGTCGGTGCTTTGCAGCAGGATCAGGTTGGGATCGCCCAATTCGGTCAGGATCGCCTGCTGGTCGACGCCCTCGTCGTTGATCGCCTGCCCGCTGTCGAGGAAGCTTTGCAGATTGGGGCCGGGGTCGCGGCGCCCGTCGTCGAAGCCGAACCAGTCGTAGTCCGAACCGTAATAGGTGTAGCCCGTGCCAAAGGCGGTTTCGGTATCACCCGAAACGCCCGCGCTGATCTTGAGGAAGCTTTCCTCCGGTACCGCGCGGGTGGTGAGGTTGATCACGCCGCCGCCGAATTCGCCGGGGAAGTTGGCCGAATAGGTCTTCTGCACCAGGCTCGATGCGATGACGCTGGTCGGGAAGATGTCGAGCGGGACCACGCGGCTGAGCGGCTGCGGCGAAGGCAGCGGCAGGCCGTTGAGCAGCGCGAGCGAGTAGCGATCGCCCAGGCCGCGGACATAGACGAGGCCGTTGCCGACGGTCGACAGGCCGGTGACGCGGGTCAGCGCGCCGGCGATGTCGCCTTCGCCCGTCCGCGCGATGCTGGCGCTGTCGAGCACCGAGACGACCTGCGACGAGGCGCGGGTGACATCCTGGCGGCGGCGACCGGTGACGACAATCGCGCCGCCGGGAACCGAGATCTCGGTTTGCTCGAACTCTTCTTCTTCCGGCGTGTCGTCGATGCCCTCGACCTGCTGCGCCATGACGGCGTCGGTCGCGGGATCTTGTTCGGCGGGAACGCCTTCGGCGCCCGTGCTCGCATCCTGGGCGAAAGCAGCGCCGGCAGGAAAGGTGAGCGCGGTGGTGAGCAGGAGCAGCGCGGTGAGCTGCTTGCCGGTCGACATGGTTCGAGACCCCCTCATGTTCAGGCCTTTAAACTTGGCTGGAGCCAGGCGATGGCTCCGGTGCGAAAAGCGAAGAAGGCCGCGGGACGCGCATCGAGCGCGCGCCCCGCGGCCTGTCGTGGCCGATTAGTAGACCGGCAGGCTCGCGCAGTCGGACACAGCGGCGTCGAACGTCACTGTGGCCGAGTTGCAGGTCCAGCCGTTCACCCAGGTGTCGTTGCCGGCATAGACGGCGCCGATGTTGGTCGGGAGCTGGAAGAACGACGAGAACCCGGTCGGGTCGAACACGTTCACGGCGTCTTCGTTCGAACCGTTGACGAAGCCCATGGTCAGCGTGTTGGTGAAGGCCGCATCATTGTCCGAACCGGCGTTGTAGCGGGTTTCGATATTGGCTGCGGTGACCCCGCCCGAGCTGTCGCGGAAGTCCACCGCACAGTCGAGCACGAACGAGTTGAACACCACCGGACCGGCTTCGTCGATCGCTGCGTTCGCAGCGCGGTTCAGCGTTTCGGTGTTGTCGATGCGCAGGCACGGCGTCGCGCCTTCATTGTCGACCAGGATCGAGTTGACGATCGTGTAGTCGGCAAAGCCGCGGATGCGGACTGCCTGGTCGCCGGTGCCGCTGTTGGCGATGAAGGTGGCGTTCGAAATCCGCGTGTTCTGGCGCGGGGTGTCTTCCTCGAGACCGTTCGACGAATCGGCTTCGATGATCGTGTCGCCGACGCCGGGGCGCTGCATCACGATCACGTTCTGCATGTCGACCTTGACGCCGGTGTCGGTGTCGAGGCCGTCGTCTTCGGCGCCGACAACGATCAGGTTGCGCAGGTTGAACTGGCCGCCGAAGAATTCGACGCCGTCATCCGAGCTGTTGTAGCTCATGATGTTGCTCAGCTGCGTGCCCGTGCCGGTGCCGCCGGTGGTCAGCGCTTGAAGCTCGCTGTCGCCCGAGAGGACGAAGCCCGAGTAGCGGATCTGCACGAAGCTCATGCTGCCCGAACTGTCGTTGACGGTCGCGCCGCCGAACAGGGCGGGCTGCGCCGCGCCTTCGACCTGGCGTTCGCAGGCGGTGGTGCCGGGGGTTGCGCCCGGAGCGATGCAGTCGGTGACCGGAGCGCGGCCCGACAGGACGACGCCGCCCCACTGGCCCGACGAATTGGCGGTGTTGAGTCCCTGGACGTTGTCACGGCTGGTGAAGATGATCGGACGCGCGGCAGTGCCGTTGGCGTCGATCGTGTTGCCGCGGTTGACGTTGAGCCAGCCCGAACCGGCCGAGTACAGGATGACGCCCGGCTCGATGGTCAGTTCGACATCGGTATCCGCACCGGTATCGGCGGCGCCGCCATCGGTGCCAACATCGACGCGCCCGTCGATGCGGTAGAGCAGGCCTTCGATGTAGGGCAGGGTCGAGGAAGCGGTGAAGCGCGCGGGCAGGGTGCAGACGCGGTATTCGCCGGTCGGGCCCGAGATCGTGTTGTCATCCGTCAGGCCGGCGGGGTCCGAAATGGTCGGGCAGCCCGCTGCCGGGGTGACCAGTGCCGACGTCGGGGTCGGCGTCGGGGTCGGCGTGGGTGCCGGGGTGGGATTGTTGATGATCACGTCACCGCCGGTACCCGGCGAGACGATTTCGTCGGCGCCGCAGCTGGCGAGAGCCAGAGCGGAGCAGCCGAGGACGAGCGAACGATGGAAATTGGTCACGGGTAACGGTCCCCTCAAAAACCGGATGAATCAGAATGCGAAGTCGTTGATCGCGACTCGTCCGCTAGGGGGGCTTCGTGACAGTTTTATTCGGTTCGTGACCGTTATGTTGCAAATCCATCGCTTAGTGCGACGAACCGATGGGCTTTGCGAAAAAAAGCCCGATCGGCCCTCAGATTGCACAAATATGACAACGTTACAGTTTTATTGCAGCGATCGTAACAAGGCGGCATAAACACTCCCACAAGATGAATAGGGAGAGCTGTCATGGCGATCATCACAAGCGTTGCATTGGCCCTGTTGGCGCAGGGACCGGTCGAAGCGGTTCCGGGCCCCCAGGCCGGCTACGATGTTGGCTACGAGGAACTGGTCGCGAACGACAATCGCGCCGCCCGTCAGGCCATTGAAAACTGCGATGAACTGGCCGCGGCCGATCCGGCCCGCCTGATCAATCACGGGATCGCGCTCGCGCGCATGGGCGACTATGATGCGGCGCGCACCGAATTCGAAGCCGCTGCAGGTGCGCGCGACAGCGTCGAGCTTGAAACCGCTGCGGGTGACTGGGTGGATTCGCGCCGGCTTGCCCGCAAGGCGCTGGCCATGCTCGATAAGGGTGAATTTGCCCGCTATTACGCCTTGTCGCTCCGGTAGATCTTCGCGAGATCGCGGCACTATTGGGCTCGTCTCCTTACCGGGAGGCGGGCCTTTTCCTTTTGAGGCATAATACTTTCCCGCGATATTCGGCTTTTTGTCACCCGCCTGTCATGTAGTATGCCCAATGGGGCCGCACGGAGGGTGCAATGATTCTGGCACGCTTGGCGCTGGTGATGGGATTGTCCTGCGCCGCGCTTACCGCTTTCGCAGCGAAAGCGGATGTTATGGAGATCGATACGGACGGCGCGCGCTGGATCACCGGCGGGGGCGCCGCGCTGGTCGCTGCCCCGGCCGAACCGGGGTTCGCCGCGCCGCTGGCCGAAGTGCCGGCCGATATCTTCGTGCCCGACATCGCCATTGCCGATCCGGGCGAGCATGCGCGCCTCGTTCCCGCCGACTACCAGGCCAAGGTGGCCGAGCTTGCCGCGCGGTTCGATCTCAGCCCGACGCTGATCGAGGCGCTGGTGTGGCAGGAAAGCCGCTGGCGCGCGAATGCGGTCTCGCCGGTGGGCGCGCGCGGGCTGGCGCAGCTGATGCCCGGTACCGCACGCGACCTCGGCGTCGATCCCGACGATCCCTTCGCCAATCTCGAAGGCGGCGCGCGCTATCTGCGCGAACAGCTCGACCGCTTCGATGGCAATCTCGAAAAGGCGCTCGCCGCCTACAATGCCGGGCCCGGCCGCGTGATCCGCGCGGGCGGCATTCCGCGCATCCGCGAAACGCAACATTACGTGGCGGCCATCATGGGCCGCCTTTCGGACCACTCACGGGAGTAATCAATTGAGTCGCAAGTTTACCCTGCCGGCAGTTCTGGCCGCCCTGATGACCCCCAGCGCCGCTTTCGCGCAGGCTGCCGATCCGGCCGGTTCGGGCCCGATCGTCGCCGCGCTCGGCTGGCTGCAGGGCACGCTGCTGGGCAATGTCGCGACCGCGGTCGCGGTGATGGCGGTGGCCGCGGTCGGCTTCATGATGCTGACCGGCCGACTCAACTGGCGCTTCGGCGCGACCGTGATCATCGGCGTGTTCATCCTGTTCGGCGCGGCATCGATCGTGGCCGGCATTCAGGGCGTGGCCGCGTGAGATGACCACGCTCGTGCGCCATCCCGTGCATCGTGCACTCACGCGCCCGCAGATGTTCGCGGGGGTGACATATAACTACTTCATCATCAACGGGATGGTGACCACCGAAGCGTTCCTGATCACCGGGAGCTGGCTGGCGCTGCTGGTCTTCGCGGTGATGCACGGGATCGGCTATTTCGCCTGCCTGCGCGAGCCGCGCATCTTTGACCTGTGGATCACCCGGGTGTCGAAGTGCCCGCGGGTCAAGAATTACAAGCGCTGGGGCTGCAACTCCTATGCAGCCTGAGCGGAAAGGTATCGCATGACGACGAAGTGGAAAGGGGCTGCCGCCTGGAGCGCGAAAGAAGCGCGCGCGGGCGATCGCCTGCCCTATTTGCGCATGCTCGACGAGAGCACGCTGCTGCTGCGTGACGGATCGGTGATGACCGCGATCCAGGTCCCCGGACTGCTGTTCGAGACCGAGGACAGCGAAGCGCTGAATGCGCATGCCGCCACCCGCGAGATCGTACTGCGTTCCACGCTCGATGCGCGCTTCGTGCTGTATCACCACGTCATCCGGCGGCGCGTGTCGGTCGATCTGGAAGCCGAATTTCCCGATCCGATCAGCCGCCATATCGACGACCGCTGGCGCGAACGGCTCGGCTCGGGCCAGTTGTTCGTCAACGACCAGTTTATCACGCTGATCCGGCGTCCGGCGCGCGGCAAAGCGGGACTGGTCGAGCGTGTCGCCAAGAAAATGCGCCGAAATGGCGGCGAACGGCTCGAACCCGACCCCAAGGATCTGCGCAGCCTGCGCGCCGCCTCGCAGGGGCTGGTCGCGGCGCTGACCGCCTATGGCGCAACCCTGCTGGGCGATTATGTCGGCCCGCAGGGCAACACCAATTCGGAAATGCTCGAACTGCTGAGCGCGCTCTACAATGGCGAGATGCGCCCGGTGCGCAAACCCGCCGACGATGTCGATATCGGCCACATGCTGCCCTATCGCCGTGTCAGCTTCGGGCTCGACGCGATCGAGATGCGCGGCTCGGGCTCGCCCGATTTCGGCGCCGTGCTCGGCCTCAAGGACTATCCCGAGGCGACCTCGCCCGGCCTGCTCGACAGCCTGCTGCGGCTGCCCTTCGAAATGGTGGTGAGCGAAAGCTATGCCCCGACCGAGCGGCAGACCGCGCGCGAGCGGATGGATCTGGCGATCCGCCGTCTCAAGAGCGCCGACGAGGAAGCCGCCGCCGAACGCGCCGACATGCTTTCCGCGCGCGATGCGCTGGGCAATGGGGCGGTCGGCTTTGGCGATCACCACCTCACCGTGATGGTCAAGGAACGCCAGCTTGGCCAGCTCGACGATGCCATGGCCGCCTGCGCCGCTGCGCTCGCCGACACCGGCGCGATCGCGGTGCGCGAGGATACCAATCTCGAACCCGCCTTCTGGGGCCAGTTCCCGGGCAATGAGGGTTACCTCGTGCGCCGCGCGCTGATCTCGAGCGCGAACATGGCGAGCTTCGGGAGCTTGCACGGCTTCGCGCTGGGGCAGGCGCAGGGCAATCACTGGGGTGAGGCGGTGACGCTGCTGGAAACTACCAGCGCGACGCCGTTCTTCTTCAATTTCCACCACGGCGACCTCGGCAATTTCTCGGTCATCGGGCCAAGCGGCTCGGGCAAGACCGTGGTGATGAACTTCCTCGCCGCGCAGGCGCAGAAATTCAGCCCGCGCACGATCCTGTTCGACAAGGATCGCGGCGCCGAACTGTTCGTCCGCGGCATCGGCGGGCGCTATGACAGCATCCGCTCGGGCGAACCGACCGGGTTCAACCCGCTGTCGCTGCCCGATACGCCCGGCAACAAGGCCTTCCTGCGCGACTGGCTGGGCGCGCTGCTCAAGGCCGAAGGTCCCGAGGAGGAACAGGCCATCGCGGGTGCGGTCGACGCGGCCTATGCCAACGATGCTTCGCTGCGCCGTCTGCGGCACTTCAAGGAATTGCTGTCGGGCACACGGCGCCCGCAACCGGGCGACCTGGCCGACCGGCTCGGAGCATGGATCGGCGAGGGCGAGCATGCCTGGCTGTTCGACAATGCCGACGACCGGCTCGATCTGACCGCGCGCGTGCTGGGCTTCGACATGACCGCGCTGCTCGAGAACCCGCGGCTGCGCACGCCGACGATGATGTATCTGTTCCACCGCATCGAGGAACGGCTCGACGGCAAACCGACGATGATCCTGATCGACGAGGGATGGAAGGCGCTCGACGACGAGGTCTTCGCCGCGCGCATCCGCGATTGGCTCAAGACGCTGCGCAAGCGCAACGCGCTGGTCGGTTTCGCCACGCAAAGCGCGCGCGATGCGCTCGAAAGCCGCATTTCGACCGCATTGGTCGAGCAGACCGCGACCATGGTGTTCATGCCCAACAGCCGCGCGCGGCCCGAGGATTATTGCGACGGCTTCGGCCTGACCGAGCATGAGCTCGCGCTGATCCGCACGTTGCCCGCGCACAGCCGCTGCTTCCTCGTGCGCCAGCCCGATGCCAGCGTGGTGGTGCGGCTCGACCTGTCGGGCGCGCCCGAAGTGCTGACGCTGCTCTCGGGCCGCGAAAGCTCGGTCCGCCGGCTCGACCTGCTGCGCGAAGCGCTGGGCGATGCGCCGAGCGAGTGGTTCCCCGCGCTTACCGGGACCAAATGGCCGGGCGGGGCGAATGACGAAGGGGGGGCTGGGGTCGAAGCCCTCGGCCTCGCCGCCGAATGAGCGCGACCTGCGACCGCGTCGCCGCCGATGTCGGCAATGGCGTCGCCGCCGCGCTGCGCGGGGTCGACTGTATCGCGGGCGAGGCCAGCGCGGCCGCATTCGGCCGGCTGTTCGCACCCGGCGGTTCGCTCGGCACGGTGCTGACGCTCGTCCTGACGCTGTTCATCGCGCTGTTCGCCTTCGCGCTGCTGACCGGGCGGACCAATATCGGCGTGCGCAGCCTCGTCCCGCGGATGATGACGCTGGGTCTCGTGCTGACCTTCGCCACCAGCTGGATCGCCTATCAAAGCGTGGTCTGGAACCTCGCCGTCGCTACCCCCGATTACCTTGCGGGGGTGCTGACGGGGGCGCAGGGTTCGGCGACCGATACTTTCGCGCAGAAGATCGACGTGGTCTTCCTCGCCATCCAGGAAGCCAGCGCGGGGGCGGAGGACATTTCCACCTTCTCGCCCGAAGGCATGATGTGGTTCGGCGCGCTCCTGTTCATGCTCGGCACCGTCGGCCTGCTGGTTACCACCAAGATCGCGCTCGGCGTGCTGATCGCGCTTGGTCCGCTGTTCGTCGTGCTGGCGCTGTTCAACGGCACGCGGGGCCTGTTCACCGGCTGGGTTAAGGGATTGACCCTATGCGCGCTGGCGCCGCTGTTCGCGGTGCTTGGCGGCAGCGTGATGCTCGAACTCGCAGTGCCGATCCTTGGCGCGCTGACCGCTGCCCCGGGCCAGATCGACCCGCAGGCGGCCATGGCGTTCTTCATGATCGGCGCGGTTCATGTCGCGCTGATGGTGCTTGTGCTCAAGGTGGCGGGAGTCATGGTGGCCGGATGGTCGGTGTTCGGGCTGGTGCCCGACCGGGAGGAGAAGTCCTCTTCCGCGCCGGCCCCCCAGCAGGTGGTTGCTGCTCCCGCGCTCGCGCAGGCACAGGCGGCCAACCAGGCCAGTTCGCAGGCGCGCCGGATCGACGTTTCGGCAGTCCCGACCGCCTATGCCGCCAACGATGGCGGCGGCGCGGGCGGCAGCGGCGGATCGCGCACGGTCAAGGTGTACGCCACCTCGTCCGCTTCCACCCAGCAATCATCCGACAGCAAGGCCCGCGTCCGCGGTTCCGGCATCGGCAGCCGGTTCAAGTCCGCGGCGCCCAAGGCGCTCGACCGTTCCATGGAGAAACACGCATGACCCGCGCGCTCATTCCCGCGCTCGCTCTCGCCCTGCTGGCCGTACCGGCTAGCGCGCAGGACTCTCGCCTCGTCGAGGTGCTGTATGACGAAACCAAGGTGGTCCGGATCGATGGCCGCGTCGCAGTGCAGGCGAGCATCATGTTCGGCGATGACGAGGTGATCGAGAATGTCGCCATCGGCGACAGCGCGACCTGGCAGGTCACGCCCAACAAGCGTGCCAACATCCTGTTCGTCAAACCGCTCGAGCCGCGCGCCGCGACCAATCTGACGGTCGTCACCAGCAAGCGTACCTATCTGTTCGACCTCGTCGCCAGCCCGGGTGCCAAGCCGCTCTACCTGATGCGCTTCGCCTATCCCGACGAACCCGAGGAAGAGCCGGTGCAGATGGCGCCCAATGCGATCGAGCGGCAGGCCGCGCGCGATCCCTATGCGGTCGTCGATCCGGCAGACCTCAACTTCGCGTGGAATGCCTCGGGCGATCCCGAACTGCTGCCCGAGAATACCTATGACGATGGCACCGCGACCTTCCTCACCTGGCCCAGCGGCAAGGATGTGCCCGCGATCCTCGTGACCAATAGCCAGGGCATCGAAGGCCCGGTCAATTTCACCGTGCGCGGGGATACGATCGTCGTCGACGGCGTGCCGCGCACGATCGTCTTGCGGTCGGGCGAAGACAGCGCCCAATTGATCAACACCGGGCCCGAACGGCCCGCTGCCAGTGCGAGCAGCAGTCCCGCTCTCGCCTCGAAGGGGAGGTAACCGATGCGTCTTGCCATGCGACTGCCCGAGAAGAAGCCGGGCGACAACGGGACCGCCAACGATTTCGACCCGCGCGACGGCGCGGATGCGGAAGTCATCGACCTCGCCCAGCGCAATGCCTTCCCCGCCGTGGCGCGCCCCGCGGGCAAGTCCGACGCACTCGGCCTCGTCGCGGGGATTGCGATTGTCGCGGGTCTTGGCCTGGTCACCTTGTGGAGCATGAACTCCGCCCGCGTCGCCCCTCCCGAAGGGATCGGCGGCCAGCAGGCACCGGTCGAAGCCGCCCCGGTGGTGCCCCCCGCAGCGGTAGCGCCGCCCCCGGCGCAACTCGCGGCGCAGGCGCCGCGGCCCGATCCCGCCCCGCAACCGGTTCTCGCAGCGCAGCCGCAGCCTGGGCTTGCCGCCAATCCCTATGCCAATCCGACCGTCGTCTACGATGCGGGTAGCGCGCCCGCGACACTGGCGCTGGGCGAGGCGAGCGCTGCGGGCGAGGCCGCGGGCTCGACGGGCAATGCCGCGAGCGATTTCGCCAGCCGCATCGGCGGTGTCGGCGGCTCGCCCGCGCAGGCCAAGGCAATGGTCAATCCCGCGACCACGGTCACCCAGGGCACGCTGATCCCCGCGATCCTCGAAACCGCGATCGACACCAATGTGCCGGGCTATGTCCGCGCGGTGGTGAGCCAGGACGTGCGCAGCTTCGATGGCACCAAGGTGCTGGTCCCGCGGTCCTCGCGGCTGATCGGCCAGTACCAGTCGGGCCTGCAGAACGGCCAGAAACGCGCCTATGTCATCTGGACGCGGCTGATCCGGCCCGATGGCGCCTCGGTCAATCTCGCATCGCCCGCGATCGGCTTCGACGGCACTACCGGGCTTGCGGGCAAGGTCTCGGGCGACGGTTTCTTCAAGCGTTTCGGTTCGGCCATGCTGCTGTCGGTGGTCGGCGGTGTCGGCTCGCTCGCCACGGGCGGTGCGGCCGGCGTGCTGATCGGCGGGGCCAGTTCCTCGGCTGCGGCCACTGCGGCGCAGCAGGATGGCCAGCGCGGCCCGACGGTACGGGTGCGGCAGGGTGAACCGATCCGCATCTTCACCGCGCGCGATCTGGACTTCACCTCGGTTAGCTGAGCCCATCCTGTCGTGAGCGCCGATATCCACCCCTTCAACCCGGAGGACAATCCGGAAGCCCGCGCGCCGGGCGTTGATCTGCACGGCGAACGCAGCGTCTATCTCGATGCCTATCTCGCCCCGTTCCGCGAATGGCTCGAGCGCGACACGGTGACCGAAATCCTCGTCAACCAGCCGGGCGAGGTGTGGGTCGAGGATGCAGCGGCTGGCGGGATGCAGAAGATCATCCGCCCCGACATCGACGACCGGCTGATCCAGCGCCTGGCCGAGCAGGTCGCGCGGGTCAGCCACCAGGGGATCAACCGCGAACATCCGCTGCTTGGCGCGACGCTGCCCGGCGGCGCGCGCGTGCAGTTCTGCGGCCCGCCCGCGGCGCGCAAGCACTGGGCCATGGCAATCCGTCGCCACCGCCGTCTCGACCTGCCGCTCGACGCTTATGACACCGGCCCGCTGGCCCCGGCGGAGCAGGGCGCCATGCCCGATGCACAGGCACAGCCGGTTGCCTTCCTGCGCGAGGCAATCCGCCAGCGCCGCACGATCCTCGTGTCGGGCGGCACCAGCACCGGCAAGACCACGTTCCTCAACGCCATGCTCGGCGAAATCCCGCGTCATGAACGCGTCGTGCTGGTCGAGGACACGCCCGAGCTCAGGCTGCCCGGCGAAAACGGCGTCGGCCTGGTCGCGGTGAAGGGCGAACTGGGCGAAGCGAAGGTGACCGCCAACGAATTGCTGCAGGCCGCGCTGCGGCTGCGGCCCGACCGGATCGTGCTGGGCGAATTGCGCGGGGCGGAAAGCGTCAGCTTCCTGCGCGCGATCAACACCGGCCACCCGGGCAGTTTCTCGACCATCCATGCCAATTCGCTGCGCGGGGCGCTCGAACAGCTTTCGCTGATGGTGATGCAGACGGGAATCGGTCTCACCCGGACCGATACCATCGCCTATGCCGCCAGCGTGATCGACGTGCTCGTCCAGCTTGGACGCGACGGATCGGGCAAGCGCGGGATCGTGCAGATCGCCGAAAGCCACACGCTGATCTGAGTGCGGTAAATCCGTGCCCGCTGAAAAAACGTGACCATGCCGTAGCGTCAGCTGCGCATCGGAATGCGCTTTCCGCATAACACTTGCCAAAATCCGCCCCTGTTTTGCGCAATAATAATGCGCCGACGCTTGCGTGCATACGAATGTGTGATAGCAATAGCCCCGTAGGCCGCAAAGACGGCCACATCGAGAGGAGAGGGTTAATGAGGGTACGGGCTTCCCTGCTCGCGGGTATTTGCGCGAGCGCTATTTCGTTTCCGGCGTTCGCGCAGGATGCAACCGGCGATGATCTCGAAGATCCGCGGTTCAGCACCAATGTCATCATCGTTACCGCGCAGCGCCAGAACCAGTCGCTGCAGGAAGTGCCGATCGCGGTCAGCGCCTTCGATGCTGCTGCGCTCGAGGCACAGCAGATCGAGAACGCCAGCGATCTCCAGCTGACGCTGCCCAATGTCTCCTTCACCAAGAGCAATTTCACCAGCTCCAGCTTTACCATCCGCGGAATCGGCGATCTGTGCGTCGGCGTGACCTGCGACAGCGCCACCGCGATTCATACCAATGGCTCTCCACTGTTCGGAACGCGCCTGTTCGAAACCGAGTATTTCGATCTCGAACGGGTCGAGGTGCTGCGCGGCCCACAAGGTACGCTGTTCGGGCGCAACGCGACGTCTGGTGTGGTCAACGTCGTGACTGCCAAGCCTGAACTCGGGACCTTCGCGGCGGCGGCCGAATTTGAATACGGCAATTACAACAGCATCAAGACGAAGGGCATGATCAACGTGCCCTTAGGCGATACGCTAGCCTTTCGCGCGGCAGGCTTTTATCTCAATCGCGACGGATATACGACCAACCTCTACGACGGCAACGATATCGACGGGCGCGATATGTACGCGGTGCGTGGTTCGCTGCGCTTCGAGCCGACCGCGAGTACCACGCTCGATCTGATGGCGTTCTATTTTCGGGAGAATGACGACCGGCTGCGTATTCAGAAGCAGACCTGTCAGCGCGATCCCACCGGTGTGCTGGGGTGCCTCAACAACCGGCGAGATTTCGACAGTACCAACGCGAACTCGACGCTTGCGAGTGTCCTTACATCGCAGGAGCTGTTTCGTATCCAGGGAATCCCCGATGTGCTGGCGCTCGGCAGTGTCTACGGCCCGGACGGCTACGCGAACTTCGACGAGCCGAACGATGTTCGCACGGTGAACACGGCGTTCACGCCCGAATATTTTGCCGACGAATTGCAGTTGCAGGCCCATCTCGACCAAGGATTTGGCGCGATGAACCTGTCGCTGACCGGGATATATCAGGAAACGACAGTGGATTCGCGGCAGGACTACAACCTCGGCGTCCTCGACCGCAGCGGATATGCCGGCGCTCTCAATACGCTGGCCTTCTTCGCGGCGAACGGACTGCCGACGGGCGTAGCCTCGCCAGCCTTCATCCCTGGGTCGAATGCCTATTTCGCCCCGATCGCCGATGCACTCATTCCTGATGGACCCGCCGGCGTATTGTGTACCTCCGATAATGACGACGGCAATCTCGGTGCGTTCGAAGGTAACTCGCTATGCGCAGATGTGCCCCTCGCCTTCGACCGGTCGGTCCAGTACCAGACCGCATGGTCAGGCGAGGCAATCTTGAGCAGCGATTTCGACGGACCGTTCAACTTCCTTGTCGGTGGTATCTATGCCGAAACCGAAGTCAGCGAGAACAGCTACTACGTCAACGGTTTCGGTCTCGACTATGCAACCGCAATCCTCGGCACGTTCTCGGCCTTCGGGGCAGGGGCACCGCCGTCCTATCTCGCCACGTCGATGTATCGGAATAACACGACCGACTTTAAATTGGAGAGCTTCGGCATCTTCGGTGAAGTCTATGTCGACATCAGTGACCGTCTGCGGTTCACCGGTGGCATACGCTATAACGACGACAGCAAGACGGTGTCCGCGCGCACCACTCTGGCGGACTTCCTCAACCCTTTCGGGAATGGCGATCCGTTTACATCGCCCTTTGTCGGTAGCTTTGATGCCGATGCTGGGATAGCGGGCAATCAACTGCTGCAGGAACGCGATGTCAGCTTCGATGCGATCACCGGTCGCGCCGTCCTCGACTACGAGATTTCACCCGACAACAAAGTCTACTTCTCCTATTCGCGCGGCTACAAGTCGGGTGGCATCAATCCGCCACTGTCGCCGATCTTCGCGGTTTCTGACAGCTTCGATTCGGAACAGATCGATGCCTTCGAAATCGGCTCGAAGAACACATTCCTGAATGGCTCGGCACAGGTTAATCTCACGGGCTTCTACTACAAGTACAAGGACCTGCAGCTCAGCCGCATCGTCGCGCGAACCTCGGTTAACGACACGATCGATGCCAATATCTGGGGTCTCGAGCTCGAGACGATCCTGCGACCGAGTTACAACTGGCTGATCAACATGAACGTCAGCTACCTCAACGCGAAGGTGGCAGGCGACCAATTCTTCAGCAATCCGCGCGATCCGGGCGGCGGCGATCCCGATGCGGTGATCATCAAGGACCTGTCAAACGGCTCGCTTTGCGCGGTGACGGGAGCGGGTGCCAATGCCTTCGTCGGTGCGGTCAATGCGGGTCTGGGCCTGCAGGCTCCTACCGCCTTCCCGGCCGACGGGGGAATTGCCTCGACCGGTGCCTTCAGCATTTGCAGTGTGCTCGACGCCCAGACCGCCAATCCGGCGTTTGCACCGCTCGGCCCGATCAGCGTGCTCAGTCCCGGGGTGGAGGTCAATTTGCGGGGCAACCGTTTGCCGCAAGCGCCCGAGTACAAGGCATCGATCGGCGTCCAGTACACCGCCGATTTCGACAATGGCATGTCGCTCGTGCCGCGGTTCGACCTCGCCTATACGGGGGAGCAGTTCGGCAATGTGTTCAATGGCAATGTCAACCGGATCGAGCCGTTCGTCCAGGCGAACGCCTCGATCCAGCTCAACGGCGCCGATAACCGGTGGTTCGTCCGCGGCTTTGTCCAGAATATCTTCGACAGCAATTCGGTGACGGGCCTTTACGTGACCGATGCCAGCTCGGGCAACTTCACCAATATCTTCACGCTCGACCCGCGCCGCTACGGCATCGCGGTGGGCGCGAAGTTCTAGAACCGACAAGCTCCATGGGGGAGGGAGGGGCGGCCTGCGGGTCGCCCCTTTTCACATGGCTCAGCGCCCGGCGGAGGCGAAGGGCGAGAAATCGGTCTCGGTATCGAACACCTCGACCTGCTCGGCGCGCTTGAGCGCCCCGACCGCGGCATAGGTCACCGGGGTCAGCAGCGCCTCCCACAGCGTCTTGATCGCCCACTGCGACAACACGACCTGCCACAAGAGCTCGACCGGCCACCCGGCCAGGCCCCAGAATGCCAGCGGGTAGAAGATCAGGCTGTCGAGCCCCTGGCCGACCACGGTCGACCCGATCGTGCGCATCCACAGATGCCGCCCCTGGCTCCACACTTTCATCTTGGCGAGGACATAGCTGTTGGCGAATTCGCCGACCCAGAAGGCGACCATCGACGCAAGCACGATGCGCCACGAATTGCCGAATACGAACTCATAGGCTTCCTGTCCGGGCCAGCCCGCAGCGGGTGGTAATTGCACCACCACCCAGGCCATGAAGGCCATGAACAACAGCGCGGCAAAGCCGGTCCAGATCACCCGCCGCGCGCGGGCGTAGCCATAGACCTCGGTTAGGATGTCGCCGATGATGTAGCTGACGGGGAAGAACAGGACGCCCGCGCCAAACGACCATTCGCCGATCAGCGGCAGCGTGACATAGCTCGGCTTGGACGCGCCGATCAGGTTAGACAGCAGCAGGATGGTGACAAAGGCCGCCATCACCAAATCGTAATAGCGGAACTGCGGTGCGGGCGGGCTCGGCGGGGCGTTTTCCATCACAAACACGGATAGTGCCGATTGGCCAGCCGCGAAAGGCGCGTTATGGCACCCCCCGAGCGCGCCCGTAGTTCAACTGGATAGAGCACGAGCCTTCTAAGCTTGGAGTTGCAGGTTCGAGTCCTGCCGGGCGCGCCAGTTTAACCCTTGCGACAGCAATGCGCCCCAATCCCAGCCGCTCAGGGTCACCTTCGGCTACCCTATTGGCTGTCGTTCGCGCGGCCAATCCGATAGGGTCCGGATCGTGCCGGGAGCAGCCTGCCTTTCCAGCTCAGTCTGATGATTTTCCGGTCGAACAATTGATCGACCGCTTCATGGACAAGCGGCATGGCCGAACGCCAGTCTGCCGCATCGTCGTAAGCGATCTTACGCGCCACTTCGCTAGGACATATCGTTGTTTCCGGCGCGCGTTCGGCAAGCAGGGTCAGCACTGCGGCGTTGGCGTCGCCGACCGTCACTTGCGCTTCCGGCCGGAGGTCATGAGATCGGGCTTCGGCGGCGGCTTCCAGTCTGGCGGAGGAATCGGCCGCTGCCGGCTCGATCCGAGCCCCATGGCGCCAGGCTTCTGGCGGACGAGTCCCGACGTGTCGGCCTCGGCGGCCTCTGCAGCATCTGATCCGCCGCGTATAAGATTGATGCGGTCACGAATTCGCCGTGCCTCCTCGAAATCGAGAGCGTGCGCCGCCGCTTCCATATCGCGTTGAAGATCCTCGATGGTCTTGGTCATTGCCATTCAACGCACGAATGGGACTTCCGGTACCATTGTGCCCCGGTTCCGGTAACTGAGATGTCGCAGATGACCGCCTTGGCGGGACATCGATGCCATTCACGCGGGACCGAGGGGATCACCCGAACCGGAATGGCGAATTCAGGAGCGGTCATTGCCCTGCGCAATGCGCCATTTCACCGCTGGAGCGTTCGTCCGCTCGAATCCTCGACTACGAACCCCCTGCAAACGAAGAGGGAGGGGCGAGCCCCTCCCTCCCGCAATCAGAAGCGCATGCCCAGACCGACAACGATCTGGTGGCGATTGATGTCGCCATATTCGAAGATTTCCCCGATGTCGGCGGTTTCGCCGTCAATCTCGACTTCGCCGTCACCGTACATCGAAAGGCGGTATTCGATTTTCGCGAATGCCTTATCCGAGAAAGCGTACTCCGAGCCCAAGCCCAGACGCAGGCCATCGAAGGTAGCGTTCTGGCTCACCAAGAAGCTCTCGGTATCGACAGTGCCGCCGAGCGACAGCTTGGTGCGGGCATTGGTGTAACCGGCTTTGACATAGACGAGCGATCGTTCGCTGAGCTGACCGCCAAGACGAACGCCGGCATACAGGTCGCGCCCGGTATCGAAGCTGGCCGTAATATCCACGCTGCTTCCGTCCACAGTGCCGACAAAGCTCTCGCTTTCTCCAGCGGTGGAATCGGCATATTCGACTTCGACACCCAGCAGCGTGCCTCCGAACGAGAAATCGTAACCGGCCGCGACGCCGTAAGCGAAGCCGCCCAGATCGTCGCTGAGTTCTTCGCCGTAGACCTCTTCATCGATCGTGATCTGGACAACGTCATAACCCGCCAGTGCTTCGACATGGAAACCGTCGAAGCCGCTCGGCCCGTCTTGTGCGACAGCAGGCGAGGCAATGAGCGCAGCTGCCGAAACAAGAAGTGTGGTGACTTTCTTCATGTGATGATTTTTCCTTACAACCCAGTCATTTGACGGGCCGCGGATAGGTTGATGCTTCTTAAGGGAAATATAATTTTCGCGCGCGGCGTTGGATTTGCGCGAAATGTTGCCGGATTGCAGCGTTTTCTGCTGGGTAACAAGTAATGATTCGAAAATCGGTACCGGCTGGATTATAATTTCGGCGCCGTCACGCCCAAACGGAATAAAACAGTGCGCTTGCGCCCGGTTGCTGCCGGAAAAACGGGTCTGGCGTGGACGGTCCGGTGCTGGCGATCTGGTATTACCGTGTTCCGCGGGGGAAATGCAGCCGGAGGCGAGACTGACATCCTGTCCCCGGGCCACCCCCTATCCCCGGCTCGAGTGACCAGACAGCGAGAGCGGAAGGATTGCGCGTCAGCCGCTGACGCTATCCCCGCGCAACCTTGTCCATGGGTTCGGCGGTGACGGGATAGCCGAACTCCTCGCCGATGTTCAGCCAGGACGTGCCGTCCTTTTCACCGATGAAGGGGGTGATCGTGCGCACCGGGATGGCCTGGGCCTGCGCCGAGGCTTCGGCGAAGCTGCCGAACAATGCGAGCCGTTCGAGATTGCGGCGGGTGGGGAAGATCACCTTGATCTCGCCGCGCTCGGCGGCATCGAGCGCGCCCTGCGCACTGGTCCAGAACAGATGCGTGTTTTCCGACAGATCGGCCTCGATCTCAACCGCGCCGGTACCGAGGTCGGCAAGGTAGAAACGGGTGTCGAAGACGCGCGGGATGCGCTCGTTCTTGGGGAACCACCGCGCGAAGGGGACCAATTGGTCGAGATCGAGCTCCCAGCCGAAATGGTCGAGGACCGGCGCAAGTTCGCCGGTTTCCTGCAAGAAGTTGCGGGCCGCACGCGCTTTTGCCGCATCGATTTCGCCGGTCAGGCCGATCACCAGCCCGGTTTCCTCGAGCGTTTCGCGTACCACCGCGACCTGATGCGCGGCCTCGTCGGGGTCGAGCGGGCCGCCCATGCTGGCGCCGAGATCGAAATCGGCCGGGTCGACCCGGCCGCCCGGGAACACCGCCATGCCGCCGGCAAAGACCATCTCGCGCGAACGGATGGTCATCAGGATCTCCGGAGGGCCACCCTGCGGCGCATTGCGGAAGATGACGACGGTTGCGGCGGGGATACCATGGGCCCCGGTATCGGTGTGCTCGCTCATGTGCATGTTGTGGCGGGGGCCGCGCTGCTTGCCAAGCGCAAAGGTAAACGGGGGCTGTCGGGGAACTTTACACTAAGCGACGCGACTAAAAACGCGTTTACCATCTGGAGGCGCGGAAACCCGCGAACGGGCCCGTTTGGCACGGGGCATGCATATATTCACCTGTCCCGTTCAAGTCTTCACGGGGGTGCCAACCCAAGGTCTCCACGCCCGGTACCCTCAGAACGAACGAAAGGCCCGCCCGGTAGTCCCACCGGGCGGGCCTTACCCGTTCTGGAGCCGGCAATTGCGCGGCTCGGTCCCTAAAGGACGCGCCCGGCGTGCCTCAGCCTTCGGCCTTGGCCACGGCTTTCGCATCCATCATCTGCTGCAATTCGCCAGCCTCGAACATCTCCATCATGATGTCGCTGCCGCCGACGAACTCGCCCTTGACGTAAAGCTGGGGGATGGTCGGCCAGTCGGAATAGGCCTTGATGCCCTGGCGCACTTCCATGTCCTGCAACACATCGACGCTGTCATAGGCGACACCGCAATGGTCGAGGATCGCCACCGCACGGCTCGAAAAGCCGCATTGCGGGAACAGCGGGGTGCCCTTCATGAACAGGACGACGTCTTTGCCGCCGACGATGTCGGCGATGCGCTGGTTGGTATCGGACATGGGTCCGTCCTTTGTATGAATTCGAGTTGCGGAGAATCAGGTGGGGGCTTGCGTGGTCAGTTGCAAGGCGTGCAGTTCGCCGCCCATGCGCCCGCCCAGCGCGTCATACACCAGCTTGTGCTGCTTGACCCGCGTCAGCCCGGCGAACTGCGGTGCAGTCACCTTGGCGGCCCAATGATCGTTATCGCCGGCGAGGTCGCGCATCTCGACCTGTGCGCCGGGCAGCGCTTCCTCGATCAGCGCGACGATGTCTGCAGCGGCCATCGGCATGGGTTCAGGCCCCGTCGGACATGAACTGGCGGCGGGCCTCGACGGCGCACTCTTCCAGCTTGGTCCGGATGTCGGCTTCGCTGACATCGCATTCGGCGGCGGTGAGGTCGCCCAGCAGCTTGCGAATCACGTCTTCGTCGCCGGCTTCCTCGAAATCGGCCTGCACCACAGCCTTCTTGTAGGCGTCGGTTTCTTCGTCGGTCAGACCCATCAGGCCTGCAGCCCATTCACCGACCAGACGGTTGCGGCGGGCGGCGATCTTGAAGGCGTTTTCCTCGTCGAAGGCGAACTTGGCTTCCTCGCCGCGTTCGCGATCCTTGAAATCGGTCATGATGGTCCTCTCGGGATGGAATGTCGGGGGCCGGAATAGGCGCGGCCCCCCCACCTCGCAAGGGCGGTTATTCCATCGTTACGACGAGCTTGCCGATCGCGCCGCGATTTTCGAGCTTGGCGATGGCCTCATGCGCGCGTTCGATCGGATAGGTCTCGCTGACCAGCGGATTGATCTTGCCCGCTTTCCACAGGTCGAACAGCTCTTCGATATTGCGCTGGTTGCGCGCGGGCTCGCGCGCGGTGAAGGCGCCCCAGAACACCCCGCGGATGTCGCAGCTTTTCAGCAGGGTGAGGTTGAGCGGCATCTTGGCGATCCCGGCGGGGAAACCGATCACGAGGAAGCGGCCTTCCCAGGCGATCGCACGCAGTGCGGGTTCGGAATAATCGCCGCCGACGATGTCATAGACGATATCCGCGCCATTGGGGCCGACTGCCGCCTTGAAGTCGCTCGCCAGTTGCTTGGAGGTATCCTTGTCGAACGGCGCGCGCGGATAGATCACCACTTCGTCGGCGCCGTGCTGCTTGGCGACTGCGCCCTTTTCCTCGGTCGAGACCGCGGCCACGACGCGGCAGCCATAGGCCTTCGCCAGTTCGACCGCCGACAGGCCGACACCGCCCGCAGCGCCCAGCACGAGGACGGTTTCGCCCTCCTTGATATCGCCGCGATCCTTCAGGCCGTGGATCGTGGTGCCATAGGTCATCAGCAGCGCGCTGGCTTTCACCAGGTCGATCCCCTCGGGCACCTTGAACAGGCGTTCGGCCGCCACCGCGACCTTTTCCTGCAGCCCGCCATTGCCGACGCCGCACATCACGCGGTCACCGACGGCAAAGCCCTCGACGCCTTCGCCCAATGCCTCGATCGTGCCCGAAATCTCGCCGCCGGGCGCGAACGGGCGGGGCGGCTTGAACTGGTACATGTCGCGGATGATCAGCGTGTCGGGGAAATTGATCGCGCAGGCGGCAACCTTGACCAGCACCTCGCCCTTGCCGGCGGTGGGTTCGGCGATATCCTCGACGACGAGGGTTTCGGGTCCGCCGACTTCCTTCGAAAGGACTGCTTTCACGCTGCATCTCTCCTATGCGGTTTATCGAGCCAGGGCATGGCGCCCTCGCGTATCTGTTCGTGTCTGGTGATTTCGTCGGCGCTGCCGAGCGTCAGCCCGATCTCGTCGAGCCCTTCGAGCAGGCAGCGCTTGCGGAACGGGTCGATCTCGAAAGTGAACCGGTCCTGGAATTCGGTGGTGACGACCTGGTTTTCCAGATCGATGGTGATCGGATGGTCCTGCGCAACCTCGAGCAGCCGGTCGACCTGGTCCTGCGGCAATTCGACCGCGAGGATGCCGTTCTTGAAGGCATTGCCCGCGAAAATGTCCGAGAAACTGGGGGCGATCACCGCATCGAGCCCCATGTCGAGCATCGCCCAGGCGGCATGTTCGCGGCTCGATCCGCAGCCGAAGTTATCGCCCGCGATGAGGATCGGCGCCTGTGCGAAATCCTCGACATCGAAGGGGTTGCCGGGGGCCGCGCGGATGGTCTCGAACGCGCCCTGGCCAAGCCCTTCGCGGCTGACCGTCTTGAGCCAGTGCGCAGGGATGATGACGTCGGTATCGACATTCTTAAGGCCGAGCGGGATGGCCCGACCTTCGATGGTGGAAACGGCTCTCATCAGTTTGCGCTGTCCGGAAAGGCGGGCAGGCGTTCGACATGCCGCGGTTCGTGCTGCACCACGACGGTGGCGTCGAGACTGTCGGCCATCTGGTTGAAACGATGGAACGAAGCGAGCGTATCGGCGCGGTCGGTGTTGAAGGTGGGGACACCCTCGTTCTCGATCTGCTCCTCGAAATGATAAAGATCGCCGGTCAGCATGTAAGTGCCCATCCGCGGCAGCTCCACCACCAGTGCCTTGTGACCCGGCGTATGCCCATGCGTCGCGATCATCCGGACCGTGCCGTCGCCGAACACGTCGTGATCGGCTGCGATCCGCGTGACCTTGCCGCTTGCGTCCTCGCCAAACCACGGGGCGAGCTGGGCGATCGTTTCCTCGCGCCCGGTCGCGATCACCGCCTCCGCGTCGCCCGCACCGATCAGCAGTTCGGCATCGGGGAAGTCGGCTGCCTGGCCGATATGGTCGTTGTGGTAGTGGCTGATCCCGACCATCGCGATATCGGCGGGGGCGAGGCCGAGGTCGCCGAGCTGTTCGACGATCGTCCGCTCGACGCTCGAGGTGAATACGCCGCGCGTTTCGCTGGTGCCCTTGAGCGCACCGGAAAGGCCCGTATCCCACAAAAGGTAGCGGGTGCCGTTGCGGATCAGGTAGCAACTGTCAGTCAGTCGGCGGGGCTGGCCGTCGTAGAGATGCGTGTCGGAGAACGGCCCGGTGTCGCTCAATTCGAGCGTCCCGCAATCCAGCCGCCACATTTCGATATCCGCTGCTGCCTGCGCGGATACCGCGACCGGCATGGCGAGCACCGCGGCAAGCGCGGCCAGCAATCCTGATTTCGGCGACATGTCTCTTTCCCCTGTGACGCGCGACCTCAATCGGTTTCGGGATTTTCTCCCGAAGGAATCGGACCGGGCTGTTGCGGCCCGCGCTTCCTCTCCTTGCGCTTGTTCGCATACAGCAGCGCGGCGGCGACGGCGGCGGAGCCGATAGCCCCGGCGATGGCGGCTTTTCCGGAAAGCTTCTTGGTCATCGTTTCTCAATGGTCAGCCGTCGGCTGCTTGGCAAGGGGTGAGCTTGCGGACATCGGCGAGCCGCCCGGTAACGGCGGCGGCGGCAGCCATCGCCGGGCTGACGAGATGCGTGCGCGACCCCGGGCCCTGCCGGCCGACGAAATTGCGATTGCTGGTCGAGGCGCAGCGTTCGCCCGGCGGGACCTTGTCGGGGTTCATCGCCAGGCAGGCGGAACATCCCGGTTCGCGCCATTCGAAACCCGCATCGGTGAAGATCTTGTCGAGTCCCTCAGCCTCGGCCTGGCGCTTGACCAGTCCCGATCCCGGGACGGCGATCGCCCAGCGCACGTTGGGTGCCTTTGTGCGGCCTTCGAGCACCTTTGCTGCAGCGCGCAGATCCTCGATCCGGCTGTTGGTACAGCTGCCGATAAAGATGTTCTCGACCGCGATATCCTCGATCGGCGTACCCGGTTCGAGACCCATGTATTCCAGGCTCTTGCGCGCCGCCTCGCGTTTCGACGGGTCGGCAAAACTGTCGGGCGAGGGGACGGTGCCACCCACCGGCACCACGTCTTCGGGGCTGGTGCCCCAGCTGACCGTGGGTTCGATCGCGGCAGCGTCGATCACCACGCTCTTGTCGAACTCGGCCCCGTCATCGGTTGTCAGCGTGCGCCACCAGGCGACCGCACGGTCCCAGGCTTCGCCTTCCGGCGCGTAGGGGCGGCCGCGCAGGTAATCGAACACGGTGTCGTCGGGCGCGATCAGGCCCGCGCGCGCGCCGCCTTCGATGCTCATGTTGCACACCGTCAGGCGGCCCTCGACGCTCATTTCCTCGAACACCGCACCGCGATATTCGATCACATAACCGGTCCCGCCCGCGGTGCCGATGACGCCGATGATGTGGAGAATCAAATCCTTGGGCGTGACGCCCGGACCAAGCCGCCCTTCGACGCGAATTTCCATCGCTTTGGACCGGCGCAACTGGAGCGTTTGCGTGGCCAGCACATGCTCCACCTCGCTGGTGCCGATCCCGAAGGCGAGCGCGCCGACGCCGCCATGCGCCGCAGTATGGCTGTCGCCGCATACGATGGTGGCGCCCGGCAGCGAGAAGCCCTGTTCGGGGCCGACCACATGGACGATGCCCTGCGCAGGCGCGATGGCATCGATATAGTCGATCCCGAAGGACGGGGCATTGCGTTCCAGCGCTGCCAGCTGCGCGGCGCTTTGCGCATCCTCGATCGGGATGCGCGATCCGTCGGCGGCTACACGCGGCGATGTGGGCAGGTTGTGATCGGGGACCGCCAGCGTCAGGTCGGGGCGGCGCACCGTCCGGCCCGCCAGTCGCAGCGCCTCGAACGCTTGCGGGCTGGTGACCTCATGCACGAGGTGCCGGTCGATATAGATCAGGCAGGTGCCGTCCTCACGCCGTTCGACAACGTGCTGGTCCCAGATCTTCTCGTAGAGTGTGCGCGGTTTGCTGGCCATCGCGGCGGAATGTGCGGCAGGAATGGCGATGGCGCAAAATGGCAAAACAAGAGTCTTCCAAACTTAACCTTTTGCTGCTCTATTGACATCAATGTCAGCAAAGCCATTCACCTTTCCGATCAAGGTCCTGCCCGACGATATCGATTTCATGGGGCACGTGAACAACGCGCGCTACCTGAATTGGGTGCAGGATACCGTCCTCGCGCATTGGCAGAAACTTGCCCCGGCCGAGGAGGTGGCGAGCAAGGCATGGGTCGCGCTCAAGCACGAGATTACCTATCGCCGCCCGGCCTTCCTCCACGATGATGTCATCGCCGAAACCGTGCTCGAAAAGATCGCCGGCGCACGCAGCTTCTACAACACGGTGATTCGCCGCGGCGAAGATGTGCTGGCCGAAGTGCAGAGCATGTGGTGCTGCATCGACGCCAAGAGCCTGCGGCCGGCGCGGATCAGCCGCGAGGTCGCCGAAACTTTCTTCGGCCTGCCGCGCAAGCAGGAACCGCACACGGGCGAGTAAGCCGCGGCGCGGGCTTTGCCTGCCGCGGCGGAGCGCCTATATCGGTGCCATGAGTTTCCTCGTCCCCGCGCTGATCGTGTTCGCGACCGCCCTTGCGATGGAATGGGTTGCCTGGGCGAGCCACAAATACATCATGCATGGCTTCGGCTGGGGGTGGCACCGCGACCACCACGAACCGCATGACAATCTGCTCGAAAAGAACGACCTCTACGCCATCGTTGGCGCGGCGATGAGCATTTCGATGTTCGCCGTGGGCAGCGAGTGGGTGATGGGCGAGGGCGCCTGGTGGCCCGGCACCTGGATCGGGCTGGGCATCCTGTTTTACGGCATCATCTATACGCTGGTGCACGATGGGCTGGTTCACCAGCGCTACTTCCGCTGGGTGCCCAAGCGGGGCTACGCCAAGCGGCTGGTTCAGGCGCACAAGCTGCATCATGCCACCATCGGCAAGGAGGGCGGGGTCAGCTTCGGCTTCGTCTTCGCGCGCGATCCGGCCAAGCTGAAAGCGGAACTCAGGCGCCAGCGCGAAGCAGGGATCGCCGTCGTTCGCGAAAGCGCCGGGGCCTGATTCTATAGTCGACGCGTGCGACCTCACCGGCGACTGGGACGGCAGTTACAGCTATCCCGGCGGCGAGGCCGTCACACCTTTCCGCCTACGCATTGCCGAGAGCGGTGGTAGCTTCAGCGGGGAGCTGATCGAGCCGGACCTGTTCCGGCCCCTGCAGACCATCGGTGCCATGATCTCGGGCCATCGCAGCGGACGCTCGGTCGATTTCACCAAGATTTATATCGATCCTCCACAAGGGTACGAGAACCCCGTCGATTACGTCGGACAGATGTCGCGGGACGGCATGACCGTCACCGGCATGTGGAGCCTCGCGGAAATGAACGGGACATTCGAAATGCAGCGGGAGGAACGCGCCACGGAAACGCAAGAGGCCGAGACCGCTGAAACGGTCCCGGCCTCGGGAATGCCATTCTAGCTGGCGAACGGCCTACTTGGCGTAATTTACATACAATCCGTGGATCAGGCCGGGGATATATCCCAGCAGCGTCAGCACCAGATTGAGCAGCGCGGTCTTGCCGAGTCCGTGCTTGGCGGCGACGCCGAGCGGGGGCAGCAGGATGGTCGCGATAAGAATGAGAATTGCCATGGGGAATGTCCTTTTGTCGTCCCTCCCGTCGTTCGGGTCATCAACGGGCCGGGACGCACGCGGTTCCGCCGGCCTATTCGTTGCGCGTGGCGATCCAGCTCCCGCAGATCACCAGCACCGCCACCGAAATCCAGTACCAAGGATGGCCGAGCGTATACCAGGTGAACACCGCGCCGGTCGCCATCGCGCCGATCGCCATGGTCTTCGAGCGGCGGCTGATCGCGCGGCGCTCGCGCCAGTCATTCACATGCGGGCCCCAATGCGGATGATCGAGGATCTTCTGTTCGAGTTCGGGGCTCGACCGGGCGAAGAAATAGACCGCCAGCAGGAGGAAGGGCACGGTCGGCATGATTGGCAGCGCCGCGCCCACGGCGCCAAGCCCGACAGCGAGGAAGCCGAGGCCCTTGTAGATCGGCCGCTTCAATTCAACCGGCCGCGATCCGCGCGGCATGTTCTTTCACCAGCGCAATCATGTTGGGCACGCCCTGCGTACGGTTGCTCGACAATTGGTTCTTGAGATCGAACGGGCCAAGCGCCGCGGCGACATCCATCTTGGCGACTTCATCCGCGGGCTTGTCCTGCACCGCAGCAATCACCAGCGCGACGATGCCCTTGGTGATCGCCGCATTGCTGTCGGCGAGGAAATGGAGCTGGTCCGCCTCGCCCGTGGGATAGACCCACACCTGCGCCGAACACCCACGCACCAGCGTGGCATCGGTCTTGAGCGCGGCGGGCATGGCTTCGAGCTCGCGGCCCAGTTCGATCAGCAGGCGATAGCGTTCGTCGCCTTCGAGAAAGGTATATTCTTCGGCAATGTCGGAAAGTGTGCGCATGGCGCGCCCTTAGCGGGCCGGTCGGCAGGCGTCCATCGGCCTCAGCCGGTCAGCCCTCCGGGCCGGGTGAATGCGAAATAGGCGACATAGAACCAGCCGAAAAACCCGTGGATCACGGCCCAGACGATCGACTTGTGCAGGCTCCAGCTGATCGCCACCGCGATGGCCGTGCCGAGGCCGATTCCGGCGCGCGCGGCGTCGGTCCGTACGACGGTCACAAATCCACCCCGCTGGCGATGGCCTCGAGCTTCTTGATCCGCTCCTTGAGGTCGGCCAGCTCGATCCGCGCCGCGCCGATCGACGATCCCGTCTCGCGCTCTTCGGTGCCGGTGTAGTGCCGTTCAAGCTCCTGGCGCTTGAGGGCCAGCCACCCGTACCAACCCCGCAGCAGGGCTGCCGCGACGATGGTCAGGCCGACCAGCGAAGCGCCGGCGATTATCATTGTCGGTTCGAACATTACCTCATGTCCTCCTTGAACCTTGCCGTCCTCAATCCGCCCGCTGGTCGCGCAGGGCTTCGATTTCGGCGGCAATCCTCTTGGTTTCGCTTGCGTCGAGCGAATTGCCATCGGTGGCGATCCTCTCGAGCACCTTGATCCTCTCGCGCAGTTCCTCGACCTCGCGCTTCTCCGCAGCGGAAATCCGCTCTTCGGGCTCGGCCTGCCGCGCCTTTTCGGCGCGGCCGATCGCCTTGTAGCGGTCCCGCAAAACCCCGGCGATCGCACTGATGGCGACGATTACGACAACGGCAGTCCAGAAACTCATTGTGCCGTCTCGCGGGGGGCGACGCGGTCTTCCAGTTCATGGAGGTCGCGCAGTTCCTCGATCTGTGTTGCCAGCGTATGGTTGCCGTCGGTGGCGATCCGCTCGAGCACGCGGACGCGCTCTTCCATCTTGCTGTAATCGCCGTTCGAGAACCGCAACTGTTCGGCCTTGGCTTCCTCCGCCCGCGCTTCCAGCTCCAGCTTGCGTTCCTCGTGCTCCTGCACGCGCTGGTTGATGAAATAGGCGAAGGGCAGCACCAGCATCACGATGGCCAGGATGAACCCGAAGATCAGGGCGAGATCGCCGTCCATCAGTTGGCCTCCGTGCCGTCGCGCAGGCGGTCGATTTCATGCGTCAGGTGATAGCCGCTGTCGGTGACGATGCGTTCGACATTGCCGAGCCGGTCTTTGACCGAACCGAGTTCGGCGCGCAGTTCGGCGTTTTCCTGTGTCAGCAGCTTGACCCGTTCGACCGCCTGGTCGTTCTTCGGGTAGACCGACTTGCCCCAGCTGTTTTCAAGCGGGTAGCCGTTCTTGACGCGGATCCAGGTATTGGCGATCCAGGCCAGCGAAATGGCGATCGTGCCGCCGATCACGGTGGTTTCGGTGATGAATTCCATTATGCCTTCTCCCCACGCTTGATGTTCAGCGGCACGCCCGCATCGCTTGCAGGCTTGTCGCGCAGCGCCTCGATTTCGTCATGCAGCGAATAGCCGCGGTCGGTGACGATTTTTTCGAGCACCACCATGCGATCCTGCATGGTGTCGAGCTTGTCGTGCAGCTGGCGGTTCTCCGCCTTCAGTGCCTTGGTTTCCGCAGTGTCGCTGCGTTCGGTCTTGCCGCCCCATTCATCCTCGAGCGAATAACCGTGCTTGGCGCGGATCCAGTTGTTCAGCAGCCAGCCGCCGGTGCTCAGCGCGATGATCGCGAGCACGAATTCAGGTCCTCCCCAGTTCATAGCGCCTGTTCTCCCTGTTTGATGCCCAGCGGCACGCCGCTGCCATGTTCCTCAACGTTGCGCTGGTCGCGCAGCGCTTCGATCTGTGTGGCCACGTCGTAGCCCTTGTCGGTGACGATACGTTCGAGCACGCGGACGCGGTCTTCGAGATCATGCACCTGGCTGGCGTATTGGGCCGCCTTTTCCGCAGTTGCCTGCGCGGTGGTCTGGACGTTCATTTCGGCCAGCTTCTGCTGATGCTTGGTCCAGATCGCGACGATCGGGATCATCAGCGCGATGATCGGGATGAATACTCCGATGTTTTCCATGTGATTTCTCCCCCCTCTCGCTCGCTCAGCGCAGCTGTTCGATTTCGGCGGTCAGGCGCGGATTGTTGCTGACATAGAAGGTCTCCACATCGGCCAGGCGGCGATCGACATCCTTCATTCGCGCGCGGATTTCGCGGGCGGTGCGCTTCGGGTTCTGCCGCACGCGCTGCCAATAGGTCTGCTCTTCGCGATCGACATAAAGGTGCGCGGGCTTCTTGTTCAGCAGCAGGCCGGCGATGAAGTAGAACGGGATGGTCGAGCCGCCGGACATGAAGGTCAGGCCGAGAAAACCGAGCCGGACCCAGAAGACATTGACGCCGGTGTAATCCGCGATGCCCGAGCAGACACCCATCAGTTTCGCGTTCTGCTTGTCACGGTAAAGCGTGGTGCGGGGGCTGTTCACAGCTTGGCTCCTTTTTTCTCGGCAATCAGCTGCTCGAGTTCGCGCAGCTGCTGGTTGTCCTGCTCGCTGTCGTGAACGATGCGGCCGGGACGGAATTCGGGGTTGTCGCTGGCGACCAGGCGTTCGACCGTGTCCATCCGGTCATCGAGCCGCTTGGCGAGGTTGTAGAGTTCCTCGAGCAGCGCTTCGTCGTCGCCGGTGATCGTCGCGGAAGTCTTCCACTTGGTGATGTAGTGGAGGATGATCCACGGAAGCCCGATGAAGATCGCGGGAATGATGATAATCTCTTCCATGGGTCTCAGTCCTCCTTGCCGGCGCTGCCCTTGCCGAGCGCCTTCTTCATCTGTTCGAGTTCGTCGTCGATCGCATCGGCGCCTTCGAGCGCGGCGATCTCGTCCGACAGGCTGGGCTTGTCGGAATTGTCGGCAATGCTCAGCGCATCGGCGCGGCCTTCGGCATAATCGACCCGGCGTTCGAGCTGGTCGAACCGCGTCAGCGCATCGTCGACGCGTTCGTTGGTCATCAGGCTGCGCAGCTTGACGCGGTTTTCCGCGCTTTCGAGCCGGGCGGCAATCGCCGTCTGGCGGCTGCGGGCTTCGCGCAGGCGGTTCTGCAGCTTCTGGATGTCCTGCTCATAGGCGCGCAAGGCATCGTCGAGCACGGCGATTTCCTGCTTGAGCTGTTCGCTCATGTCGGCCGCCTTCTTCTTCTCGACGAGCGCGGCGCGGGCAAGGTCCTCGCGGTCCTTCGAGATGGCGAGCTGCGCCTTCTCGTTCCAGTCGGCCTGCAGCTTGTCGAGCTTGACCGTGTGGCGGTGCATTTCCTTCTGGTCGGCAATGGTGCGCGCGGCGCTCGCGCGGACCTCGACCAGCGTTTCCTCCATCTCGAGGATGATCATGCGGATCATCTTCTGGGGGTCGTCCGCCTTGTCCAGCATATCGTTGAAATTGGCGGCGATGATATCGCGAGTTCGGCTAAAAATGCCCATCAATGGTGCTCCACTGGAGAAAAAGTCCGATGCCTTGGGCCGTCCGCTGTCGCGGGTGGGAGTCGGCGACCGGCGGAGCCGTTCTACCTCTTCCTCGATACGCGACAAGCGCGGCTGGCGATCGGGGCGGGCCGGAGAGTCGCCGGCATTGCTGCCGCGGGGACTGTCGGGGGACCGACTCTCCGGCCCTAGGGGATCATGATCGGGAGGCAGGGTCATGCGATCTCGACCTGTTCGTATGCGGCCAGCACCGGCGTGGGCGCCGTCACCGCGATCTGCGAGCTCAGCAGGACGAAAGTGGCCATCGCTGCCATGCTGGCGAGGGCGGCCTGTCCAAGCTGGCTGCGGAAGAAACTGCGGTTGTACATTTGGGTAACTCCCCTGGGCCGGTTGGCCGATTGCTGTTGTGCCGTATTCAGCAAGCGCTGTGCCAAACCGGAAAAACGGGAGAAATGCGTCGTTTTCGAGCGTTGTGCCAAATGATGTGTTGGTTTCTGTTGCCAAGCTTTGGGGATTTTCCCTATATCTTGGTCATGGAGCGGGAAAATCAGTTTATCGGCCAGTCGGGGGCCTTCCTCGACGCGGTCGAACGGGCCAGTCGCGCGGCGCCGATGCGGCGCCCGGTACTGGTCATCGGCGAGCGCGGAACCGGCAAGGAATTGATCGCCGAGCGCCTTCATCGCCTTTCCACCCGCTGGGACGAACCGCTGGTCGTCATGAACTGCGCCGCGCTGCCCGAAACGCTGATCGAGGCCGAATTGTTCGGCCATGAAGCAGGCGCTTTCACCGGTGCTACCAGAGTGCGCGCGGGCAGGTTCGAGGAAGCCGACAAGGGCACGCTATTTCTCGACGAACTGGGTACTTTGTCGATGGGCGCGCAGGAACGGCTGCTGCGCGCGGTCGAATATGGCGAGGTCACGCGGATCGGCTCCAGCCGCCCGACACGCGTCGATGTGCGCATCGTCGCCGCGACCAATGAAGACCTGCCGGCCAAGGCGGAACGCGGCGAATTTCGCGCCGATCTGCTCGACCGGCTGACCTTCGAGGTCATCACGCTGCCGCCGCTGCGCGTACGCGAGGGCGATATCGAAGTGCTGGCAGACTATTTCGGCCGCCGGATGGCCGCCGAACTGGGCTGGGAAGGCTGGCCGGGCTTTGCGCCGCATGTTGCCGAGCAGCTCGAGAAATACGACTGGCCGGGCAATGTCCGCGAATTGCGCAATGTCGTCGAGCGCGCGATCTATCGCTGGGACGATTGGGACGCGCCGATCGGCCATGCGGTGTTCGACCCCTTCGACAGTCCGTGGAAGCCGGTGGCCCCGCCGCCGCGCGCGGACCAGGCGGCTGCGCCACCGGCCGCGCCCGCCTCCTCGGCGCCCGATTTCGACAGCATCGACGACCTGCGCGCGGCAGTCGATGCCCACGAACGCACCATCGTCGAGCATGCGCTGGGCAAGCACCGCTGGAACCAGCGCCAGACCGCCAAGGCGCTGGGCCTGACCTATGACCAGCTGCGGCATTGCATCAAGAAGCACGCGCTCGCCGACGATAGCTGAACCGGCACGTCTTCGCGCTTGCTTTTCAACCGACTCCCGCTTATCTGGCTGCTCATCCCGACATTGTCGCGACACTGGAGGGGCTGGCGCCGCAAGGGGCCGGCACGAAACCCCATTGTCGCATGGGGCGCATAAGTGGAGAACGAATGGCCGATTTGGAACGCTTGACCGAAGTGATCGAACCCGAGGCACAGGCCCTTGGTTTCGAGCTCGTGCGCGTCAAGATGGTGTCCTCGGAAGCCGGTGACGGCGGCGAGGCGCTGCAGATCATGGCCGAAGATCCCGCCACCGGACAGTTGGTGATCGAACAATGCGCCGCGTTGTCGCGCCGGGTATCCGAACGCATGGACGCGCTCGAGGAACAGGGCGAAGTGCTGGTTGCCGGCGCCTATCACCTCGAAGTTTCCAGCCCCGGCATCGACCGCCCGCTGACCCGCGCGAAGGATTTCGCCAATTGGGCCGGGCATGAAGTGAAGATTTCCATGGCCAAGGGCTATGACGGCCAGCGCAATCTGCGCGGCGAATTGAAAGGTATCGAAGGCGACACGGTTGCCGTCGAAGACCGCAAGGCGGGCGAGGTGTTCCTTCCCCGCGACCAGATACACTCGGCCAAACTCGTCCTGACCGACGAATTGATTGCCGCCACCCAGCCGCTCGACACGAGCGGTGCCGATGACATCGAAGAAGAAAAGGCAGACGACTGATGGCCAGTGCCATTTCCGCCAACAAGGCTGAACTCCTCGCGATTGCAACCTCGGTCGCCTCCGAAAAGATGATCGACAAGGCGATCGTCATCGAGGCGATGGAAGAAGCGATCCAGAAATCTGCCCGCAACCGTTATGGTGCGGAAAACGACATCCGCGCCAAGCTCGATCCGCTGACCGGCGATCTGCGCCTGTGGCGCGTCGTCGAGGTCGTCGAGGAAGTCGAGGACTACTTCAAGCAGATCGACCTCAAGGCCGCCGAAAAGCTCCAGGACGACGCCAAGGTCGGCGATTTCATCGTCGACCCGCTGCCTCCGGTCGACCTTGGCCGCATCGACGCGCAGAGCGCCAAGCAGGTGATCTTCCAGAAGGTCCGCGATGCCGAGCGCGAGCGCCAGTTCGAAGAATTCAAGGACCGCGCGGGCGAAGTCATCACCGGCGTGATCAAATCGGTCGAGTTCGGCCATGTGATCGTCAACCTCGGCCGCGCCGAGGGCGTGATCCGCCGCGACCAGCAGATCCCGCGCGAAGCCGCGCGTGTCGGCGAACGCGTCCGCGCGCTGATCACCAAGGTGGAACGCAACAACCGCGGCCCGCAGATTTTCCTCAGTCGCGCGCATCCCGACTTCATGAAGAAGCTGTTCGCGCAGGAAGTGCCCGAAATCTACGATGGCATCATCGAGATCAAGGCCGCTGCCCGCGACCCGGGCAGCCGCGCCAAGATCGGCGTGATCAGCCACGACAGCAGCATCGACCCGGTCGGCGCCTGCGTCGGCATGAAGGGCAGCCGCGTCCAGGCGGTCGTGCAGGAACTGCAGGGCGAGAAGATCGACATCATCCCGTGGAGCGATGACGGCGCCACCTTCATCGTCAACGCGCTCCAGCCCGCCACCGTCGCCCGCGTCGTGCTCGACGAGGAAGAGGGCCGCATCGAAGTCGTCGTTCCCGACGACCAGCTGTCGCTCGCCATCGGTCGCCGCGGCCAGAACGTGCGTCTCGCCAGCCAGCTGACGGGCAACCAGATCGACATCATGACCGAGGAAGAAGCCTCGGAGAAGCGCCAGAAGGAATTCGCCGAGCGCTCGAAGATGTTCGAGGAAGAGCTCGACGTCGACGAAACGCTGTCGCAGCTGCTCGTCGCCGAAGGCTTCGCCGAACTCGAGGAAGTCGCCTATGTCGAGCTCGAGGAGCTGGCCGCGATCGAAGGCTTCGACGACGACCTCGCCGAGGAACTCCAGAACCGCGCCAAGGAAGCGATCGACCGCCAGGAAACCGCGCACCGCGAGGCGCGCCGCGAACTGGGTGTCGAGGACGACCTGGCCGAACTGCCGCATATCAGCGAAGCCATGCTGGTCACGCTGGGCAAGGCGGGCATCAAGACGCTCGACGATCTGGCCGACCTCGCGACCGACGAGCTCATCGCGCGCAAGCGCGAAGCGCCGCGTCGCCGCAACAATGCCCCTGCCGATGGCCCGCCGATGCGGCGCCCTTCGGTGCGCGAGCAGGACAAGGGCGGCGTGCTGGGCGACTATGGCCTGAGCGAAGAGCAGGGCAACGAGATCATCATGGCGGCCCGCGCGCATTGGTTCGAAGACGAGGAAGCTCCGGCACCCGCCGAGACGTCCGACACGCAGGAGGCCGCCGATGCGGACTCCACCCAATGAGAGCCTGAGTTCCGACATCGCTGACACGCCGCAGGCCCGGAAAGCTTCCGAGCCCGAAAGGCGCTGCATCCTGTCGGGTGAGACGGCCCCGCGCGAAACGCTCGTGCGGCTGGTTGCCTCGCCCGCAGGGCTGGTCCTGCCCGACGCGCACGAAAAGGCCCCCGGGCGCGGTGCCTGGATCGGGGTGTCGCGTGACGAGTTTGCCGCTGCGCTTGCCGCGGGCAAGCTCAAGGGCGCTTTAGCGCGCGCGTTCAAGACCGGCGATCTCGAAGTGTCCGGGAATTTGCCCGAGATGGTCGAAAATGCGCTAACCCGCGTATTGCTCGACCGACTGGGGCTCGAAATGCGCGTGGGAAGTCTTATCTTGGGCACCCAGCGCATCGCCGAACAGGCACGCGGCGGGGCGGTAGCCCTATTGCTGCATGCCCGCGATGCCAGCGAGGACGGGCGCAAGAAGCTCGATCAGGCATGGCGCGTCGGGCGCGATGCGGAAGGTTCGGGCGAGCGCGGTCTCGAACTGCCTCTGGACCGGAACGCTTTGTCTGTGGCATTGGGCCGCGACAATGTCGTCCATCTGGCGCTGGCCGATGAAGCTGCGGCTGCAAGGGTGATGAAACCCCTGACGCGCCTCATGCACTATTTGGGGCATGATCTGCCCGCCGCAGATGGGCGCGCCACGCCGCGCGCCGATGACGAATTGAACGAGATAAAGAAGAGAAACGAGCAAGAATGAGCGACGACGAAAAGAAACCAGCCCGCAAGCCGCTGACCCTGAAGGGTGCGCAGCCGGGCGAGGTCAAGCAGACCTTCAGCCACGGCCGGACCAACAAGGTCGCGGTCGAGGTGAAGCGCCGCCGTAAGCTCGTGAAGCCCGGTGAGACTCCGCCGCCCGCAGAGCCGGCGCCCGCGCCGCCGCCGCCCGCACCCGAGCCGACCCCGGCTCCGGCTCCGGTTGCCGAAAAGGCTGCGCCGAAGAAGAAAGCCGCGCCCGCTGACGAGACTCCGCAGGAACGCGTCGCGCGGCTCCAGCGCGAGGCCGAGGAAGATCGCCTGCGGCAGGCCGAGGATGCGCGCAAGCGCGAGGAACAGCAGGCCCGCCAGGCTGCCGAAGACCAGAAGAAGCGCGCCGAAGACAAGCGCAAGGCCGAAGAAGAGGCTGCCCAGCAGGCTGCCACTGCGGACAAGACCGCTGCCGAAGCGCCTGCGGAAGTGGCCGAAGAAGCGCCCGCCGAGGAAGCACCTGCCGCCAAGGATGCGGGCAGCACGCCTTCGCCTGCGCCGCGCCGGTTCACCCCCGTTGCGCGCCCCGAGCCCAAGAAGCCGGAGCGCAAGAAGAAGGAAGAAAAGCCTGCACGCGGTGCCGAGCCGGTCGACAAGCGTCGTTCGGGCAAGCTGACCGTCAACAAGGCGCTCAACGAGGACGAAGGTCGCCGCGCCCGTTCGCTCGCCGCGCTCAAGCGTGCGCGCGAGAAGGAACGCCGGATGCAGGGCGGCCCGTCGAAGCCGCGCGAAAAGCAGGTCCGCGATGTCATCGTCCCCGAGGCGATCACGGTTGGCGAACTGGCCAAGCGCATGGGCGAAAAGGGTGCCGACCTCGTCAAGGAACTCTTCAATCTCGACATGATGGTCACCGTCAACCAGACGATCGACCAGGACACTGCGGAATTGCTGGTCGACCAGTTCGGCCACAATATCCAGAAGGTTTCCGAAGCCGATGTCGACATCGCCAAGGAAGCCGATGTCGATCCGCCCGAAACGCTCAAGCCGCGTCCGGCAGTGGTCACCATCATGGGCCATGTCGACCACGGCAAGACCAGCTTGCTCGACGCCCTGCGCGGCGCGAATGTCGTCAAGGGCGAAGCCGGCGGTATCACGCAGCATATCGGCAGCTACCAGGTGCAGACGAAGGGCGGCGATGCCATCACCTTCCTCGACACGCCGGGTCACGCCGCCTTTACCGAGATGCGTCAGCGTGGTGCCAATGTCACCGATATCGTGGTGTTGGTGGTGGCAGCCGATGATGGCATCATGCCGCAGACGATCGAAGCCATCAATCACACCAAGGCCGCAGGCGTTCCGATGATCGTCGCGATCAACAAGATGGACAAGCCCGAAGCCAATCCGGACAACATCCGCACGCGCTTGCTCGAACACGAAGTGATCGTCGAGAAAATGTCGGGCGAAGTGCAGGACGTGGAAATCTCCGCCAAGGAGAAGACCGGTCTCGACAAGCTGCTCGACGCGATCAGCCTGCAGGCCGAACTGCTCGAACTGAAGGCCAATCCCGATCGCATGGCCGAAGCAACGGTCATCGAAGCGCAGCTCGACAAGGGCCGCGGGCCGGTGGCCACCGTGCTGGTGACGCGCGGTACGCTCGAGCGTGGCAACACCTTCGTGGTCGGTACGCAGAGCGGTCGTGTCCGCGCGATCGTCAACGACCAGGGCAAGCAGATCAAGAAGGCCGGCCCGTCGATGCCGGTCGAGGTCCTCGGTCTGGGCGGCGTGCCGTCTGCCGGTGACGTGCTGAGCGTGGTCGAAAACGAACAGCGCGCCCGCGAAGTGGCCGAATACCGCCAGGAAAAGGCGACCGAGAAGCGCACCGCGCTGGCCCCGACCAGCTTCGATACGATGTTCAACAACCTCGCTTCGGATGTGGTCGAATTCCCCGTGCTGGTGAAAGCCGACGTCCAGGGGTCGGTGGAAGCCATCACCACCGCGCTGCACAATCTGTCGAACGATCTCATCAAGGTCCGCGTGCTGCACGCGGGCGTGGGTGCGATCACCGAAAGCGATGTCCAGCTGGCGGCCGCCTCGAAGGCGCCGATCATCGGCTTCAACGTGCGCCCGAACGCCAAGGCGCGCGAACTGGTCAAGCGCGATGGCGTCGAGATGAAGTATTACGACGTCATCTACCATCTGACCGACGAAATCGCGAAGGAAATGGCGGGCGAGCTGGGTCCGGAACGGATCGAACATGTCGTTGGCCGTGCCGCGGTCAAGGACGTGTTTCGGTCGGGCAAGAAGGACAAGGCGGCTGGTCTGCTGGTCGAGGAAGGCGTCATCCGCAAGGGGCTGCACGCACGCCTCACGCGCGACGATGTCATCGTTTCGGCGACCACGATCGCTTCGCTGCGGCGCTTCAAGGACGATGTGGACGAAGTCCGCACCGGTCTCGAATGCGGCGTGGTGCTGGCCGACACGAACGACATCAAGGCGGGCGACCAGCTTGAAGTCTTCGAGGTCGAGGAGCGCGAACGCACACTGTGACGGACCAATCGGAGGAAGGCGAACTCGAGGATTTCAAGGCATTCGACAAATTGAGCGGATGCGGCTTTGATGTTCTCGTGGGATGCCTGCCTCTGATTGCAGTCATTCTCGCGCCTATCCTGCTTTTGACGAGCCGATGATATGAGTGATCGCACCACCCACGCGCTCGGCGCGGCGCATGCCGATCTGATGGGCGTGCAGTTCGACAGCTTCGACCGGGAGCGCGAGGAAATCACTCTGCGCTTCCACGCCCCCGATACCTTCATCACCCCGCGCGGCAGCGTGCAGGGCGGGCTCGTCGCGGGCTTCCTCGACGAAGTGATGGGCTGGGCGCATGTCTGGGCCACCGACCACGCCGAAGCGCCGCTCAATCTCGACATTTCGATGAGCCTGCTCAAGCCGGTCATGGCGGGGCCGTTGATCGGCAAGGGCCGCGTGATCCGCCGCGGGCGCAAGGTCATCTTCCTCGAAGGCGAATTGTTCGACGAGGCGGGCAAGCTGCTCGCCCGCGCAACCAGCACCGCCATCCCCACACCGCGTCCGGGCGGGGCTGCCTGATGGCCTATCCTGCCGCGTTCCAGCGACTTACCGAAAGACTTGCCTGATGGCCCGCAACGACACCACTCCCGAACAGCAATCGGTCCGCGTCCTCAAGGTGGGCGAACGCGTCCGCCATATCCTGTCCGAACTGCTCGCGCGCGGCGAGGCGCATGACGACGTGCTTTCCGCCAGCAACATCGCCGTCACCGAAGTGCGGATGACGCCCGACCTGCGCAATGCGAAAGCCTATGTGAAGCCGCTGCTGGGCGAGGACGAGGGGCAGGTGCTCAAGGCGCTGCGGACCAATACCGCCTTCTTCCAGAAGGAAGTGGCCCAGCGGCTTGGCCTGAAATTCGCGCCGAAGCTCAACTTCCAGCCCGACGAGAGCTTCGACGAGGCCGACCGCATCGAACAATTGCTGAGCGATCCCAAGGTGGTGCGCGACCTCGACGACGAGGACTGAGTGGCCAAGCTCTATTTCTATTATGCGAGCATGAATGCGGGGAAGAGCTCGACCCTGCTGCAGACCGCGTTCAATTATGGCGAGCGCGGCATGCGCGTGTCGCTGTGGACCGCCGCGCTCGACAATCGCCCGGGGTTCGGCGCCATTTCCAGCCGCATCGGGCTGGCCAGCGATGCGCATCGCTACGAAACCGACACCGATATCGAAACGCGGGTGCTGGCCGACCATGCCGCCGACCCGATCGCCTGCGTGCTGGTGGACGAGGCGCAATTCCTGACCCGCGATCAGGTCTGGCAATTGGCGCGGTTGGCCGACGACGCAGGCATCCCGGTGCTCTGCTATGGCCTGCGCACCGATTTCCAGGGTGAATTGTTCACCGGCTCCGCCTCGCTGCTCGGCATTGCCGATGCGCTGGTCGAGCTGAAAGCGGTCTGCGATTGCGGCCGCAAGGCAACGATGAACCTGCGCGTCGATGCGCAGGGCAAAGCGGTGCGCGAAGGCGCGCAGACCGAAATTGGCGGGAACGACCGCTATGTCGCCATGTGTCGGCGGCATTTTTGCGAAGCGCTGGCGGGTTGACCCGGCGCACCCTATCTAGCCAGCCATGACCGAAACCCTTCTCCTCGCGGTGATCCTGATCCCGTGCCTGATCGTCGCCATCGTGTTCCACGAGGTGGCGCATGGCTGGGCCGCGCTCGCGCTGGGCGATCCCACCGCCAAGGAACAGCGCCGCCTGTCGCTCAACCCGATCCGCCACATCGACCCCATCGGCACGCTGCTGGTCCCCGGCGCGCTGGCGCTGTTCGGCGGACCGATCTTCGGCTGGGCGAAACCCGTCCCGGTACGCGGCGACCGCCTGCGCGATCCGCGTTTCGGCATGGTCGCTGTGGCTGCCGCAGGGCCGGGGACCAATTTGCTGCTCGCGCTGGTCGGGGCCGTGCTGTTCGGCGCTGTTTCCGGCGCGATCATTGCGGCGGGTGCGGTGCCGCCCGACTGGCTGCTGTCTGCAGGCGGCATGTTCATCCTGATCAACGTCTTCTTGGCGCTGTTCAACCTGCTGCCGATCCCGCCCTTCGATGGCTCGCACATCGTCGGCGGATTGCTGCCGCGCAAATGGGCGGTGAACTGGCAGAAGCTGCAATCGCTTGGCATGCTGTTCTTCATCGTGCTGATCGCGGCGACCTGGGCCTTTCCCGACAGCGGGCTGATCGAGAACACCGTGCTGCCGCCGGTATTGTGGATGCAGGAACGCTATTTCGAACTGGCCGAGTGGGTCGCGCGCGGGATCGCGGGATGAGCGACCTCAAGCCCGCACCGCATGGCTGGCTGATCCTCGACAAGCCGCGCGGGCTGGGTTCGACGCAGGCGGTCGGCATGGTCAAGCGCGTGCTGCGCCAGGGCGGCTATGCCAAGACCAAGGTCGGGCACGGCGGCACGCTCGACCCGCTGGCCGAAGGCGTGCTCCCGATCGCGCTGGGCGAGGCGACCAAGCTGGCGGGGCGCATGCTCGATGCCGACAAGATCTACGCCTTCACCATCCAGTTCGGCGAGGAAACCGCCACGCTCGACACCGAGGGCGAGGTGACCGAGCGTAGCGATCGCCGGCCGCCGATGGCAGCGATCGCGGGCGTGCTCGACCATTTCACCGGCCCCATCGAACAGGTGCCGCCCGCCTATTCGGCGCTCAAAATCGATGGCAAGCGCGCCTACGACCGTGCCCGCGCGGGCGAAACGGTCGAAATGAAGACGCGCGCGGTGACGGTTCACGACCTTTATCTCGCCGGTCATCCCCGCGAAGGCGGGGATCCAGACAAGGGCAGTTCTCTCGCTCGGGGGCATCTGGACCCCCGCCTTCGCGGGGGTGACGACGGGGGTGTTGGCCTCGTCAGCGCATTCCAGACCACTGCCGGCCGCCCGGACCCTTACGATCCGCAGGCGCCGCTCGAACTGGCGGACAGCGTCACGCTGGTCGCGCGCGTCTCCAAGGGGACATATATCCGGTCGCTGGCACGGGACATCGCACGCGCGCTTGGCACGCTCGGCCATGTCACCTATCTACGGCGCATCAAGGCCGGACCGTTCCTCGAGGAACAGGCGATTTCGCTGGACAAGCTGGAGGAAATCGCTAAGGGCGCGGCCATTGAAAACCTTCTCTTGCCGCTTGAGGCAGGACTGGACGACATCCCGGTCCTCACCCTCGACCCCGACAGCGCGCAGGCGGTCCGCCAGGGCCGGGTATTGTCGGAACTGCCCCATACCGACGGGCTCCACCTCGCCACCGCACACAATGTGCCGGTAGCCTTGATGGAACTCAGCGGCGGTACGGCCAAGGTCGTGCGGGGTTTCAACCTGCCGGATGTCGCGGAGTAGAATGAATGTCGGTTACTGCCGAAAAGAAACAAGAGATCATCAAGGACAATGCCGTCGCCGAAGGCGATACCGGTTCGCCGGAAGTCCAGGTCGCGATCCTCACCGAGCGCATCCGCAACCTGACCGAGCATTTCAAGTCCAATCACAAGGACAACCACTCGCGCCGTGGCCTGCTGATGATGGTCAACAAGCGCCGTAACCTGCTCGCCTATCTCAAGAAGACAGACGTCGAGCGGTACAATGCGCTGATCCAGAAGCTGGGTCTTCGCAAGTAAGAGTTTCTCAAAGGGGTGGCTCAGGCCGCCCCTTTGTTTATCCGGTCTGCGCGCAATACGGCGCGAGGGCGGAAAATGGGGGCGCGAAAAGCCTCGCACCGGACCGGGACGGAATACCCGGCACAGTAGGCCCCGCACCGCAATAAGGCCGCGCGGGTTCATAAGGAAAATACATGTTCGACACGAAAACCGTATCGCTGGAGTGGGGCGGAAAGACCCTCACCCTCGAAACCGGCCGCATCGCCCGTCAGGCTGACGGCGCCGTTCTGGCCACCTATGGCGAAACCGTGGTGCTGTGCGCCGTGACCGCCGCCAAGAGTGTACGCGAAGGGCAGGACTTCTTCCCGCTGACCGTCCACTACCAGGAAAAATTCTCCGCTGCGGGCCGGATCCCCGGCGGCTTCTTCAAGCGCGAAGGTCGCGCGACAGAGAAGGAAACGCTCACCTCGCGCCTCATCGACCGCCCCGTGCGGCCGCTGTTCCCCGAAGGTTTCTACAACGAAATCAACGTAATCTGCCAGGTCCTGTCGTATGACGGCGAGACCGAGCCCGATATCGTCGCGATGATCGCCGCTTCGGCTGCGCTGACCATCAGCGGCGTGCCCTTCATGGGCCCGATCGGTGCTGCACGCGTCGGTTACCGCAATGGCGAATACGAACTCAACCCGAGCCTCGGTGCAGCGCTTGACGAAGACGGTCGCCTCGACCTCGTCGTTGCCGCAACGCAGGACGCGGTGATGATGGTTGAATCCGAAGCCAAGGAGCTGACCGAAGAGGAAATGCTCGGTGCGGTGCTGTTCGCGCATGAGGAAAGCCGCAAGGTCATCGGCGCGATCGTCGATCTGGCCGAACAGGCTGCCAAGGATCCGTGGGAAATCGACGCTTCGGACGATACCTCGGCGATCAAGGAAAAGCTGCGCGGCATCGTCGGTGACGACATCGCCGCTGCTTACAAGCTGACCGACAAGTCGGCGCGTTCGAATGCGCTCAACGAAGCGCGGGCGAAGGCCAAGGAAGCATTCGCGAGCGAAGAAGCACAGACGCAGATGGTCGCCAACAAGGCGGTCAAGAAGCTCGAAGCCGAAATCGTCCGCGGGGCCATCCTCAAGGACGGTCAGCGCATCGACGGCCGCAAGCTCGACCAGGTCCGCCCGATCGACGCGATGGTCGGCCTGCTGCCCCGCACGCATGGTTCGGCGCTGTTCACCCGCGGTGAAACGCAGGCGATCTGCACCACCACGCTGGGCACCAAGGATGCCGAGCAGATGATCGACGGTCTCGAAGGCCTGTCGTACAATCACTTCATGCTGCACTATAACTTCCCGCCCTATTCGGTCGGCGAAGTGGGTCGCTTCGGCTTCACCAGCCGCCGCGAAACCGGCCACGGCAAGCTCGCATGGCGCGCGCTGCACCCGGTGCTGCCCGCGCATGAAGACTTCCCCTATACCATCCGCCTCCTGTCGGACATTACCGAGTCCAACGGCTCGTCCTCGATGGCGACCGTGTGCGGTGGCTGTCTGTCGATGATGGATGCGGGCGTTCCGATCGAACGTCCGGTGTCGGGCATCGCGATGGGCCTGATCCTCGAAGGCGACGACTTCGCCGTCCTGTCGGACATCCTCGGTGACGAAGATCACCTGGGCGACATGGACTTCAAGGTCGCCGGTTCGGAAAGCGGCATCACCTCGCTGCAGATGGACATCAAGGTCGCCGGCATCACGCAGGAAATCATGAAGACCGCGCTCGAGCAGGCCAAGGCCGGCCGCGCGCACATCCTCGGTGAAATGAACAAGGCGCTGACCGGCGCCCGCACCGAGGTTTCCAAGCACGCCCCGCGTATCGAGACCATGCAGATCGACAAGTCGAAGATCCGCGACGTCATCGGTACCGGCGGCAAGGTGATCCGCGAGATCGTTGCCGAAACCGGCGCCAAGGTCGACATCGACGACGAGGGCGTGATCAAGATCAGCTCCTCCAACGCCGACGAGATCGAAGCCGCACGCAAGTGGATCGAAGGCATCGTCGAAGAGGCGGAAGTCGGCAAGGTCTACAACGGCAAGGTCGTCAACATCGTCGACTTCGGCGCTTTCGTGAACTTCATGGGTGGCAAGGACGGTCTCGTCCACGTCAGCGAAATGAAGAACGAGCGCGTCGAGAAGCCGACAGACGTCGTGTCGGAAGGCCAGGAAGTAAAGGTCAAGGTCCTCGAGATCGACCAGCGCGGCAAGGTTCGCCTGTCGATGCGCGTCGTCGACCAGGAAACCGGCGAAGAGCTGGAAGACACCCGTCCCGCGCGTGAACCGCGCGGTGACCGTGGCCCGCGTGGCGGCGGTGGTGGCCGTGGCGGCGACCGCCGCGGTGGCCGGGGCGGCCCGCGCCGCGACGGCGGCGGCGACAAGGACGGGGGCGGTGAAGCCCACGTGCCCGACTTCCTGAAGGACTGATCCTTCGCTAACGATTAGGGAAGGGGTCGCGGGTTCGCCTGCGGCCCCTTTGCTTTGGAGATTTGCCATGCTTCCGCGCGAAACCATCGCCACCGCCGACATTCCCGACGGTGAAACGCTGACGCTGGTCAGCCACGGGCGCGATTTCATCATCATGCTCGGCCGCGACGAGCTGATGGGAACGCGCATGCAGTTTTCCGAGGAGCAACTGGCCGAGCTTACGCTGGCCGAGCTCGCGGCGCCCAAGCCGCGCGTGTTGATCGGCGGCTATGGCATGGGCTTTACCTATCGCGCGGCACTCGACCGGCTACCCGCAGGCGGCTCGGTCACCGTGGCAGAGATCGTGCCCGAGATTCTCGACTGGGCGGCGGGGCCGCTGGCGCACCTGACCGGCGACAGCCTGTCCGACGATCGCGGCAAGGTCGTGATCTGCGACGTGGCCGCACTGATCGACGATGCCAATGACGGCACCACCGGCAAATACGACGCGATCCTGCTCGATGTCGACAATGGCCCCGACGGGATCGTCCGCGATGCCAATTACCGTATCTACAGCCGCACCGGTCTCGCCAAGGCGCGCGATGCGCTGAACCGCGGCGGCATCCTCGCGATCTGGTCGGCCGCGCCCGACCACAAGTTCACCCAGCGCCTCAAGGAAGGCGGGTTCGATGTCGAAGTGCGCGAAGTGCGCGCGCGCCCCAACAACAAGGGCCCGCGGCACACGATCTGGTTCGCCCGCAAGCCCTAGCGCGCGATCCGCACGCGGCCCATGAAATCCATCTTGCCCACGGGGACGCCCTTCATCCGCAGGATGTTATAGGCGGTCGCGCAGTGGAAATAGAAGTTCGGCTGGCTGAAGCTGAGCAGGAATTCCTCGGCGGTGAAATCCATCCCGCGGTCCTTGAATTCGAACCGCATCGGCTGGCCGATGAAACCCTCCATCTCTTCCTCGGTCAGTGCTTCCAGCGCTTCGACCGCCCCGGCGAGCTTGGCGCGCAGGTCGGAGAAGCTGGCGGGCGGCGGGTTGAGATCGGGCGAATAGAGCCCGGCGCGCATGCCCTCGATCGACCCCTGCGTGTGCTCGGCCACGCATTTCACCTGATACGACCACGGTAGCATATCGTCGAAGATCCGCGCGCCGATGAATTCATCGTGCCCGCAATCATGTTCGCCGCACCATTTCTCGGCCATGTCGACAAGGTGGTTTGCGGTCCCCAGCATCTGCAGGGCGCTGGGAACATAGGCGGCGTGAAGCGATAGCGGCATGTGAATTTCTCTCCCGAATGTTGCCGTGACCATAGGCGAGAACTTCGCCTGTGCCAGCCGCAATATGGTCAGACTTCGCGCACCAGCCGGGGCTGGGAATGCTTGCCGTCCTGCCACAGCAGCAAGGTGTCGCGGCCTGCGTCCTTGGCGGCATAGAGCGCATCGTCGCCGCGCTTCACCGCCGAATCGAGCGTGTCCTGCTCGCCGACCTGCGTAAGGCCTGCGCTGGCGGTGACGGGGAAGGGCACCTCGGGGACCAGTTCGAGCACCGAGATCGTGATCCGGCGGCGTACGGTCTCGGCCAGCCGTTGCCAGTCGTCGCCATAAAGCAGCACGACGAATTCCTCGCCGCCCTGCCGCGCGGGGAAGACATTGTCGTGCTTGAGCCCTTCGGCCACCGCGATCAGCACTTCATCGCCGACGTCATGGCCGAACATGTCGTTGATGCGCTTGAAATGGTCGCAGTCGATCACGGCCAGGCCGCGTGGGCGCGCATGGCCGCTATCGCGGAACCGCAGCGCCAGACCGCGGCGGTTGGCAATATCGGTCAGCGGGTCGGTGGCAACCGCGATCCGTGCCTCGCGCACATCGGCCACCGCCGCATCGCGCTGGCGCTTGATGACCATGAAGCCGTCGATCACCCCGACACCGGTAAAGAGGAAGTCGGCCAGGATCGCGAACAGCGCGGCGACCTGCCAGTAGGGCATCGGCTGGCCGGTGCTCAGTTCGTAGGTCAGCACCACCAGCCCGACCGCGATCAGCGGCGAGTAACTGACCGCCTGGAAGCGCGCCGCCCGGCTGCCGGCGCGCACCGCCACGATCAGCGCGACCAGCAGCCCGAGGATCATGGCGAGGATAATCAGGTCGTGCAGCCAGTCGAGCCGCGGCCACCACGGCGCCAGCGCAGTCGCGACGCCGCCAAGGACGCCGATCGGCAGCATCGTCCGCAGCCAGAAGCGGATCCGGGCGTAGGGGGCGCGCTCTTCGATATAGGCGGCGAGGAATGGGCCGGTGCAGCCGACCGCGATCGACAGCGCGATCTCGCCAATGTCGATGCGTGCCTCGCCCGTGGGGAAGAATGCGGGCAATTCGACCGGGAACAGCGCCAGGCCCATGAGGCAGAAGGCGAATGTGCGCACCGCGTTCCACAGCAGGAAGGTGCGCCGCATGACCGGATAGAACGCCAGTGCAAGCATGCCGAAAGTCCCGGCTACGCCCAGAAATGCGCCGAAAGTGACGCCCTCCCAATCCATCTCGCTTTTCCGGCCCCCCTGGCTGGCGCATACCAAACGGCCTCGACCCCACCGCCGGTGAGCGGTGGGGCGAGCGGTATGCCTAATTCTTACACCCTCCCTTTTTCGGGTAGGGCGACGGAGCGACCCGGAATTCGGTGTCTAGCGAACGCGTGGTCCGCCGAAGGGCAGCGGCGGAGGGGGACGGCGCGCACCGCGGGGCAGCTGGGCCTGGTAAGCCCGGCCGCAATGTTCGACGCAATAGGGGAAGCCGGGGTTTACGGCTTCACCGCAGAAATGGAAATCGGGTTCGCCCGGATGGCCCATCGGCCAGCGGCAGACCTTGTCCGACAGGTCGAGCAGGCTGGTCTTGTCGGCAATCTCGGCGCTCGGCTTGGCGGGCACCAGCCGGCGCGGCGGCGCGGGCGGGATCGGCGGCTGCTGATCGCCCGGGCCCTGGCGCAGGAAGCCGCCGGGGCCGACCGATACGATCTTGGGCAGGTTGGAAGAGCGGTTGGGCAGGGGCTGCGACTGGGGCGCGCCATCCTGCCGGGGACCGGGTACCGCAGGAGCAGCGGGCTTGGCGGGCGCAGCAGCGGCAGGCGCTGCCTTGGGCGCGGGCTTGGCGGCTTTCTTGGCCGCCGGCTTGGGCGCGGGTGCGGGCTTGGCCGGAGCCTTTTTCTTGTCGTTGGCCTTCACCGGCGAAGGACGCGACTTGAGACCCAGGCGATGCGCCTTGCCGATCACGGCATTGCGGCTGACCCCGCCCAGCTCGTCGGCGATCTGGCTGGCGGTCGAGCCGCCCTCCCACATCTTTTTCAGCGTTGCGATCCGTTCGTCGGTCCAGCTCATGTGCAGTCCTGTATCTCGTGTCTCGACGTCGCAGCTTGCATGCCGTGACGCTTGGGCCTAGTCGCCGCCCCCATGGTCGATCAAGCCCCGCCCGTATCGCCCGGAAGCGATCACCCGGACGCCTCCTTCGTGGAGGGTAATGCCGGAAGGGGGGGCCGGTTTCCGCCGCGGGGGCACCCGGTGATTCGCGGGATCAACGGGATCGGCCTGTGGAGCCTCTATATGAAGGAGGTCCGCCGGTTTCTCAAGGTCCAGACGCAGACAATCTGGGCCCCGGCGATCACCACACTGCTTTTTCTCGTCATCTTCTCGGTCGCGCTGGGGCGCGGCGGACGCGAAGTGCTGGGCGTGAACTTCCCGACCTTCGTCGCGCCGGGGCTGATTGCCATGGCGATGATGCAGAACGCCTTTGCCAATTCGTCCTTCTCGCTGCTTTCGGGCAAGATCCAGGGGACGATCATCGACCTGCTGATGCCGCCGCTGTCCGAAGGCGAGCTGATGGGAGGGATCATCGGCGCCGCCATCACCCGCGCGGTGGCAGTGGGGTTCGTCGTGGCTGGCGCGATGATGCTCTATCCCGGCGTCAGCCTGGCGATGGCGCATCCCTGGGCAGTGCTGTGGTTCGGGCTGATGGGGGCAGTCATGCTCTCGCTGCTCGGCCTGCTCGCGTCGATCTGGGCGGAGAAATTCGACCACAATGCCGCGGTGACCAATTTCGTGATTGCCCCGCTGGCGATGCTGTCGGGCACTTTCTACGTCATCGACCGGCTGGCGCCCGCTTTCCAGGCAGTCAGCCGCGCCAATCCGTTCTTCTATGTGATTTCGGGCTTTCGCTACGGCTTCCTCGGCCAGAGCGATATCGGCGATGCAGCGGCGGTCGGCATGGCTGCGCTGGGCCTGCTCGCGCTCAACGCGCTGCTCGCGCTGGGCACTTACAAGCTGCTGAAATCAGGCTGGAAAATCAAGAACTGACCGCTTTGCGCGGGTCAGTGGGTCATGCTCCGCCGCATGCGATAGCGGCCGTTTTCGAAATGCTCGAAATACTGGTGTACATCGGGATGCGAGACCGGGCCCGAGATCGAGTCCGTCACCAGATTCTGCTGGCTGACATAAGCGACATAATCGCTGTCATCGCTTTCGGCGAGCAGGTGGTAGAACGGCTGGTTGCGGTCGGGCCGGATGTCTTCGGGGATCGCCTCGTACCATTCGTCGCTATTGGCGAAGACGGGGTCGATGTCGAAGATTACGCCGCGGAAGTCGAACATGCGGTGTTTCACCACGTCGCCGATGGCGAAGCGGCTTTTCATGCGGCGCGGGGCATCGATGGTGCGACCGGCCTGGGCGGAGAAATACTGTGCTCGATCCATGAGAACCGACGATATGGGGTGCACCGGCCCGCTTACAATGGGCGCGTGCGACCGATCCCCCGAAATCTCGTGAAAAGGGGCTTGGCAATGTGGGGGCGCTCGGCTAATCGGCGCGCCTTGCTTCGACCGGGGCCGTGGGCCCGAAGCGCACCCGACAGAGCGGAGAGGTGGCAGAGAGGTCGAATGCGCTGCACTCGAAATGCAGTGTACTGGCAACAGTACCGTGGGTTCGAATCCCACCCTCTCCGCCACGGGACCTTCCCTATCAGCCGATCATGCCGCGCATCGCCCCCCTGGGGCGGGCGGGGTCAGCCGCGCCCGCGGTAGGAGGCGACGCCCTGATCGGGCAGCCACAGATCCTGCGGCGGGGCGCCGCTTTGCCAGAAGACGTCGATCGGGATGCCGCCGCGCGGGTACCAATAGCCGCCGATGCGCAGCCAGCGCGGCTGCATTTCGTCGAACAGGCGCTGACCGATCCCCACCGTCACGTCCTCGTGAAAACCGCAATGGTTGCGGAATGAACCGAGGAACAGCTTGAGGCTCTTCGATTCCACGATCGTTTCGCCGGGCGCATAGTCGATCACCAGATGCGCGAAATCGGGCTGGCCGGTCACCGGGCATAGCGAGGTGAATTCGGGCGCGGCGAAGCGGACCATATACAGCTGGCCGGCGCGCGGATTGGGCACGTAATCGAGTTCCGCCGCTTCGGGGGAATCGGGCAGGCCGGTATTGGTGCCGAGGAACTTGGGGGCAGGTGTGTCGCTCATGCCGCGCTCCTGCCGCGAAGCGCGGCGCAGCGCAAGCCGGGGCTTGGAAGCGCGCGCTTCAGTACCTATTCAGCGCGCCCCCGCACTGTGGCGCCTCCCTTCCGTGAAACGACCCTCGATGCCCCTTCCTTTCCGCCTTTCCCTGATGGCCCTTGCCGCCGCGCTCCCGGCGCTGGCGCATGCGCAATCGGTCAATGATTTCACGCTCGAACCGGCCCCCACGCCCACCGCCACGCCGCAGGCGCAGGGTCCGGCGGATACGCAGAGCGGGGTCGAAATCCGGCCGCGTGCGGTCAATACGCCCACGCGTGCGCCGTCACCGGCGGCCACCCCCAGTCCGACGCCCGCGGCCACAACCCCGGCGCCGCGACCTTCGGCGACGACCCCCGCGCCGCGTCCCAGCCCGACGGTGACGCCGCGCGCGGCTGAGACTGCGGGTCCGGATACGCAGGTCCCGGCCGCTCAACCCACGGCGGCGGCGAGCAATGCACAGGCCCCCGGCGCTCCAACCACGCCGACGCCATCGGCCACGTCACTTCCTGTGCCGCCAACGCCAGCGCCGGTCGAGGAACCCGCGCAAGATTGGCCGTGGTTGCCGTTTGGCGGCGCCATCGTGCTGCTGGCGCTGCTCGCGGCAGCGGGTCTCGCCTGGCGTCGCCGGAGCGCTGCAGCGGTGCCGCAGATCGAGCGGCCCACGGTCGGCACTGCCGGTCCGTCTGGCCCGGTGCCGATGTCCGCTGCGCTGACAGTGCAGGTGGAAAACGAGAAGCTGATCCGCAGCGCTGCCTTCGCCACACTCAAATACCACATGACGCTGGTGAACCGGACCGATGCCCCGCTGACCGATGTCGCGGTGGGTCTCGACCTTGTCTCCGCGCATGCCGGGGCGCCGATGGAGGAGCAGGTCGCCACCCTCTCGACCGCGCTCGACCAGCGCCATGCGATTGCGCGGCTCTCGCCGCGGCAAAGCGTGACGCTGGAAGGGCAGGTCCAGCTCGCGCTCGCGGGGGCGCATGTCATCCGGCAAGGGCGCTATCCGCTGCTCGTGCCGCTGCTGCGCGTGCGGATCGACGGGCCGGGCGAGGGCGCCGTGCTCAAGACCTTCGTGGTCGGGCAGGGAACGCCCGGGGGTGGCCGCGTGCAACCCTTCCGCCTCGACGAAGGGCCGCGCAGCTATGCGCCGATCGCGCAGCGCGAACTCGCTTAACTCGACTTGCGCCGATCCGCCCGCTACTCGGGCCGTGATGGACAGTCTTGTTTCGACCCGGTGGCTGGCCGACCAACTCGGCGCGGACGATCTGGTGGTGCTCGATGCGACGATGCATCTGCCCGACAATCCGCGCGATGCCGCGGAGGAATATGCCGCGGCGCATCTGCCGGGTGCACGCTGGCTCGATCTGGCAAGCTTCGTCGATACAGGCTCGCCGGTGCCCAAGGCGGTTCCGACGGCAGAACAGTTTGCCGACCGGCTGGGCCACCTCGGCATCACGCCCGAGAGCCGCGTGGTTCTCTATGACGACAGCCAGATCAAGAGCGCTGCGCGCGCGTGGTTCGTCTTCCGCCTCTATGGTTTCGCGAAGGTGGCGATCCTCGATGGCGGGCTCGCCAAATGGAGGGCCGAGGGACGCGCGCTCGAAGCTGGCGAAACGCCGGTGACGCCAAGCGAATTTCCCATTCCGACACGCAGACCCGGCACACGCTCGAAAGCCGATATCCTGGCCAATTGCGACCAGCGCGCCGAGCAAGTGGTCGATGCGCGCGATGCCGCGCGCTTTGCGGGCGAGGCGGGCAGCGGATCGGCAGGCCATATCCCCGGCGCGGCCAATGTGCCGTTCCCGCTGCTGTTTGCCGAGGACGGCACTTATCGCGCGCCCGACGAGATCGCAGCGATCTTCGCCGAGGCGGGGGTTGCTCTCGAACGCCCGGTCGTCACATCCTGCAACAGCGGGATGACTGCGGCGGTGCTTGCCTTCGGCCTCCATCTGGCGGGTAAGGAGGATGTTGCGCTTTACGATGGGAGCTGGCTCGAATGGGGCAGCGATCCGGATACGCCAAAGCAACAGGGAGCGGCACGCTAGCGATGGCTGGAGACAACGACAGCAAGTACCGGCCAGCCACGCAGCTGGTCACCGGCGGACGGTCGGGCGATTTCGCGCGCGATGTGGTCAATCCGCCGGTATGGCGCGCCAGTACCCATCTCTACGAGAACTGCGCCGAGCTGCGCGCACGCAAGGCGGCCAATCGTGACGGGCAATTCTTCTACGGACGCCGCGGTGCGCCCACGCAATGGGCGCTGTCGGAGGCCTTGACCGCGCTCGAGCCGGGGGCCGCCGGAACCGTGCTCTATCCCAGCGGGCTGGCCGCGCTGGTCGGGGCGCTGCTGACCGTGCTGCGCAGCGGCGACGTGCTGCTGGTGGCGGACAATGCCTATGATCCGACGCGCAACACCGCGACCGGATTGCTGGCGGGGTTCGGGATCGAGCACCGCTTCTTCGACCCGCTCGACCTCGACGCCTATGAGGCGGCCTTCTGCAACCGGACCCGCGCAGTCATGCTCGAAGTGCCGGGCAGCCTGACGATGGAAGTGTGCGATATCCCCGCGCTCGCCCGCATCGCGCGCGCCAAGGGCGCCGTGAGCCTGGTCGACAACACCTGGGCGACCTCGCTCGGCTTTCCCGCGCTCGAACATGGCTGCGATATCGCGATTACTGCATTGACCAAGCATGTCGGCGGCCATTCCGATGTGATGATGGGATCCGCCAGCGCGGGCGACCGCTGGTACCGCCGCCTGCGGCTGGGCGCACAGCAGCTTGGCCATGTGGTCTCGCCCGACGATGCCGCGCTCGTGCTGCGCGGATTGCGCACCATGGGCGTCCGGCTGGAGAAACAGAGCGCCACTGCGCTGGCGGTTGCCGAATGGCTCGCGGGCCGCGACGAGGTCGCGCATGTCCTCGCGCCGATGCTGCCCGGCACTCCCGGCCATGCGCTGTGGCAACGCGATTTCTCGGGCGGCTGCGGCTTGTTCAGCTTCGTGCTTAAGGGCGGCGACGATGCCGCGCGCTGCCGGCTGGTCGATGCGCTTGCGTTATTCGGCATCGGTTATAGCTGGGGCGGGTTCGAAAGCCTCGCGCTGCCGTTCGACGTCGAACCGGTCCGCGATACGATGCCATGGCCCAAAGCGGGATGGGGGGTTGAGGATCGCCATGCCATCCGGCTATCGATCGGGCTTGAAGACCAGGACGACCTGATCGCCGACCTCGATCGCGGGTTCGCGGCGCTAACCGAAGGATAGATGTGCAGGGCGAGACCCCACCAAGTGCCGCCGATGCAGTTCCGGCAGCGCCGATCGAACAGGCGTGGAGCCAGGCCGAACCCGTAAGCGAGGAAAGCTCGGTCGCGGCTGCCGAGGGCGCGAAGGAAGCGCTCAGCTCGCAAAGCGAGACGGTCGGGTCGGTCATCGATACGGTCGATGCGGTGGCGCTGTCCTTTGGCGATTTCCGCATTTCGGTAGTCGATGTGCTCATCGTCGGCGCGGTGATCGCCGCGGTCCTGCTGTTCGCCTGGTTCGCCAGCCGGATGGGACGCCGCGTGGTGCGGCGGATGACCAAGCTGGACGATGCGCAGCAATTGCTGGTCGAGAAACTCGTCACCATCGTCATCTGGGCGACCGCCTTCTTCCTCGGTATCGACCTGCTTGGTATCGACTTGACGGCCTTTGCGGTGTTCTCGGGCGCTTTCGGTCTCGCGATCGGTTTCGGCCTGCAGAAGACCTTCGGCAACCTCATCGCGGGGATCATCCTGCTGATGGACCGCTCGATCAAGCCGGGCGATGTGATCGCGGTGGCCGATACGGTGGGCAAGGAAAGCTTCGGCCAGATCCGCAAGATCGGCATTCGCGCGGTATCGGTGACCACGCGCGACCAGCGCGAATATCTGATTCCCAACGAAAACCTGATGATCAACCAAGTCGAAAACTGGTCCTACTCGTCCAAGAACGTGCGCATGCAGGTGTTCGTCGGGGTCAGCTACGAAGCCGATATGAACCTCGCCGAAGAATTGATGCTCGAGGCGGCGCGCAGCTGTGACCGGGTGCTCAGCGCCCCGCCGCCGACCGTCTGGATGAGCGAATATGGCGACAATTCGGTCAATTTCGTCATCCATTGCTGGATCAAGGATCCCGAGGACGGGGTCGGCAATGTCCGCAGCGCGGTGCTCAAGAAATTGTGGTGGCTGTTCAAGGACAACGGGATCGAAATCCCGTTCCCCCAGCGCGACCTGCACATCCGCTCCAGCGACCAGTTCGAACGGCTGATCGGGGTGATGGAACAGGGCGCGGGCACCCGCGGCGGCGCGAAAGATTAGGTTGCCGCGCGCACAGCGCGGGTTTCAAAATATCGCCTTCCCCGCCGGACACGCATTCTGATTGGCGCCGATCGGCCATGCCGCGCATCTTGCGAGCATGGCAGATACCGGAACCATCTATCTCGTCGGCGCAGGACCGGGCGACCCCGACCTCCTGACGATCCGCGCCGCGCGGCTGATCGAGCGTGCTCACACCATCGTCCACGACGGTCTCGTCGACCCGGCGATCCTCGCGACCGCCCGCGCCGACGCGGTGCTCATCTCGGTCGCCAAGCGCCGTTCGCACCACACGCTCCCGCAGGAAGAGATCAGCGACCTGCTGGTGCGCCTCGCGCGTTCCGGTGAGGATGTCGTGCGTCTGAAAGGCGGCGACCCCTTCATCTTCGGGCGCGGCGGCGAAGAGGCCGAAGTGGCCCGCGCGGCGGGTGTCCCCGTAGAAGTCGTGCCCGGCATCAGCGCCGCCAATGGCGCCGCGGCGGCGGCGCAGATCGCACTGACCCATCGCGACGCCGCCAGCATCGTCAGCTTCGTCGCCGGGCAGTGCAAGGGTCTCAGCGACCAGGACTGGGCCGGGCTTGCGGGCAAGGGCCGGACGCTGGTGATCTACATGGGCGTGAAGACCGCGCCGCAGATCGCCGAGAAGCTGATGGCCGACGGGCTGGCCCCCGACATGCCCGTCGCCGTGATCGAGAACGGCACGCGCCCCGATATGCGTGTGCTGCGCGGAGTGCTCGCAGGCCTGCCCGATCTGGTCGCGCGCGAGGCCGTGGTCAGCCCGGCGCTGATCGTGATCGGTGAAGTCACCGCGCGGGCGGATGCCGTGCTGCTCGCCGAAGCTGCACAGGAGGCTGCGCGATGAGACTGCTGACCGGAAACGATTTGCTGAGCGGCGCGGTCACCTGGTGGACCGGCAGCGACTGGTCGATCCATGTCGAGGATGCCGCCGATGTCGATGGAAATGAGGACGAGATCGCTCGCCGCGAGGAAGCCGCGCGCCGCGTCAATTCGCCCTATCCGGTCGATGCGGAACTGCATGACGGCAGCCCCCGGCCATCGCATATCAAGGAGCGCGTCCGCGCGCTCGGCCCCACCGTTCGCCCCGACCTGACCCTCAAGCCCGCCGATCCCGAAATCGGCAATTGGGTGATCTGATGTACAAATACGATCATTACGACCAGGCGATGGTCGATGCCCGCGTCGAGGAATTCCGCGACCAGGCACGCCGCCGTCTCGAAGGCAAGCTGACCGAAGACCAGTTCAAGCCGCTCCGGCTGATGAACGGGCTCTATCTGCAGCTCCACGCCTATATGCTGCGCGTCGCCATCCCCTATGGCACGCTCAACGGCCAGCAGATGCACGCGCTGGCGGATATCGCGGACAAATACGACCGCGGCTATGGCCACTTCACCACACGCCAGAACATCCAGTACAACTGGATCAAGCTGGAGGACGCGGCCGATATCCTCGCCGATCTCGCCAAGGTCGAGATGCATGCCATCCAGACCAGCGGCAATTGCATCCGCAATATCAGTTCGGATCACTTCGCCGGTGCTGCTGCGGACGAGATCGTCGATCCGCGCCCCTACGCCGAATTGCTGCGCCAGTGGTCGAGCTTCCACCCGGAATTCAGCTACTTGCCGCGCAAGTTCAAGATCGCGGTGATTGCCAGCGAGCATGATCGCGCCGCGATGCGGTTGCACGATATCGGCATCAACATCGTCCGCAACGATGCGGGCGAACTGGGAGCGGCCTTCTATGTCGGTGGCGGCATGGGCCGCACGCCGATGATCGCGCCCTGCATCAACCCGTTCGTCCCGCTCGACCAGCTGGTGACCTATTCCGAGGCGTGCCTGCGCGTCTACAACCGCCATGGCCGGCGCGACAACAAGTACAAGGCGCGGATCAAGATCCTCGTCCATGAACTCGGCGCGGAGGAATATACCCGCCAGGTCGATGCCGAATTCGCGCATCTGCTCGAGCAGGGCGTCGAACCGCCGCTTGCCGAACTCGAACGGATCAAGGAGTATTTCGCCGATCCGCTGTTCGAAGCGGGCGCGGCTACCGAACTCGATCGTTCGGACCCCGATTTCGCGGTGTGGGTCGACCGGAACACGGTCGCGCACAAGGAAGCGGGCTATGTCTCGGCAGTGATCAGCCTCAAGCCGGTGGGCGGCATTCCGGGTGATGCGACCGCCGAACAGATGCGCCTGATGGCCGATCTCGCGCGGGATTACAGTTTCGACGAACTGCGCGTGATGCACACGCAGAACATCGTCCTGCCGCATGTCCGCAAGGCCGATCTGCACGCGCTGTGGACCGCGCTCGACGAAGCGGGGCTGGGCAGCCCGAACCTCGACACGGTCGAGGATATCATCGCCTGCCCGGGGCTCGATTACTGCAGCCTCGCCAACGCCCGGTCGATCCCGATCGCGCAGCGCATTTCCGAACGTTTCGCGGCCAAGGGCAAGACGGGCACGCTGGGCGAACTCAAGCTCAAGATCTCGGGCTGCATCAATGCCTGCGGGCATCACCATGCGGGCCACATCGGCATCCTCGGCGTCGACCGGAAGGGGGTGGAAAACTACCAGCTCCTGCTCGGCGGCAGCGAGGCGGAAGATGTCAGTCTCGCCAAGATCACCGGCCCCGGCTTCGACGAGAACGGCATCGTCGATGCGGTCGAAACCGTGACCCATGTTTACGAAAGCGCACGCCAGGATGGCGAGCGTTTCCTCGATACCTACCGCCGCATCGGCATGAACCCCTTCAAGGAGGCGCTCTATGGCTGAGATGCTGCGCTATCGCGATGACGAACCCGTCGACCATCCGGCGGTGACCGTCGATTCCTTCGTCGATCAGTCGAATGCGGCCGCGGTCCGGATCGAGCCGGGCGACGATGCCCGCGAGCTCCTGCCGCATCTGGGCCGGCTGGCGCTGGTCGAGGTCAACTTCCCCGCCTTTGGCGACGGGCGCGGCTATTCCTCGGCGCGGATCCTGCGCGAGGCGGGTTACGAAGGCGAACTGCGCGCCGTGGGCGATGTGCTGGTCGACCAGCTCGCCTATATGCGCCGCTGCGGTTTCGATGCGTTCGAGCCCGACCAGCAGCTCGACAAGGACGATGTGATCGCGGCCTTCGAACGCTGGCCCGAAGTGTACCAGAACGCGGCGGACACCCGCACGCCGATCTGGAGCAAGCGGCACCCGTGAACGACATGCGCGCCATCGATCGTATCGACACCGGCCCCCGGTTTTCCGAGCACGATGCCATCCGCCTCAACCGCATGTTCCGCGGGACCGAGACCGAGGAATGGCTGCGCGCGGTAATCGAGGGCAGTCTGGTGGGCGATATGGCCGTGGTGTCGAGCTTCGGCGCCGAAAGCGCGGTGCTGTTGCACCTGATCGCGCAGGCCGATGCGACCGTGCCGGTACTGTTTCTCGAAACCGGCAAGCATTTCCCCGAAACGCTCGCCTATCGTGACGAATTGACCGATCGCCTCGGTTTGAACCGGGTCGATCTCTATCCCGAGATCGCCGACCTGGAGGCGCGCGACGAGAGCGGGCTGCGCTGGTCCTACGATCCCGACGGGTGCTGCGAATTGCGCAAGGTCAAACCGCTCGAAAAGGTGCTGGTCAATTTCGATGCCAGCTTCACCGGGCGCAAGGCGTTCCAGTCCGCGACACGTGCCAATCTGCCTCGGTTCGAGATCGACACCTCCGACGCGCAGGGGCGGCTCAAGATCAATCCGCTGATCGACTGGTCGGCCGAGGATATCGCCGCCTATTTCGAGCGGCACGATCTGCCCCGCCACCCGCTGATCGAACGCGGTTTCCCCAGCATCGGCTGCTCACCCTGCACCCGCCAGGTCGGCGAAGGCGAAGATGCGCGCGCGGGTCGCTGGTCGGGCTGGGACAAGGTCGAATGCGGCATTCACAAGCCGGGCGAGGAACCGTTCCTCTAAGCCTGCCTGCAGTGAATGGTGCCGGCTGCAGGAATCGAACCCGCGGCCTGATGATTACAAATCAACTGCTCTACCAACTGAGCTAAGCCGGCACTCCGGAAGCGCGCCTTTCGAACAAACCGGCGCGAATGTCCAGACCCTCACAGCCAGCCTTCCATGCGATACCAGCGCGCGGTCGAGACGAGCCCTTCAGCGCCCGGTACGCGCGGTGACCAGACGGCTTCGGGTACTTTCATTGCAGAGCGCGCGACCCAGTTTGGGTGGGTCATATACCCTACGCGGTCGGCGGTCAGCCGCGCCTTGTCTCCGCGCAGCAGGCGATCGAGGCGGGCCGCGGCTTCGAGCACCGCGCGCGGCAGGTGCGGCGCGAATACCGGGCGGCCCACTGCCTTGCCGATCGCCTTGGCCAGTTCCTTGTGCGACCAGCCGCCTTCGCGCCCGTCATCGGGTTCGAACGTGCGGCGCCGCACCAGCGCGGGCGAGGCATCGACCAGCGCGAACAGCAGCCGGGCAAGATCGTCGACATGGATGATCGAGCTCGCCCCGCCGGGCGGCAGCGGCACGAAACCGAACTGCGCGCTGCGGAACATCTCGAAATAATCCACATCGTGCGGGCCATAGACGCCCGGCGGGCGGACGATGGTCCAGTCGAGCCCGCTGGCGCTTACCCATTTCTCGGCCTCCGCCTTCGAGTGGCCATAGCGCGACAGCTCGGGCTCGCGCGCGGAAAGCGACGATACGAAGATGAAGCGTTTGACGCGCGCATCCTGGCAGGCACGCAGCAGGTTTTGCGTGCCCACCACATTGGCATCGTGAAAGGCGTCCGGATCGGGCGTATTGGTCAGCCCCGCGACGTGGATCACCGCCTCCGCCCCCGCGACCAGCTGGGCCAGCGCGGGCTGCTCGCCCAGTGTGCCCTCGACCCATGCGACGCCCTCGCGCCGGGCCATGTGCCGCCGGGTCAGCGCGCGCACCGGCTCTTCGCAGCGCAGGGCCTCGGCCAGCACCGCCTGCCCGACAAAGCCGGTTGCCCCGGTCAGCGCAATGGTCATGTCCGCACCATGTGATCGCGGTGGACCACTGCCGCGCGCGGTGCGTAGCCAAGCTGTGCCAATTGCTGCTCCTCCCTGAGCCCGAGGATCGCGCGGCATTCCGCCGCGGTATATTCGCACAGGCCCTGGCCGAGCCGTTCGCCTTGCGGACCGTGCAGCGCGACGAGGTCACCGCGGCCGAACTCGCCCTCGACCGCCGTCAGCCCCGCGGCCAGCACGCTCGCGCCCTTGTCCAGCGCGGCGGCGCAACCTGCGTCGACCGAAAGCACCCCGGCGGGGGCCAAACGGCCGCCTAGCCACGCCTTGCGCGCGCTGGCATCGGACTGGGGCAGGAACAGCGTCCCGACCCCGGCATCAAGCGCGCGCGCGATCGGGGCGGCATGCGTGCCATTGACGATGGCGAGCGCGATTCCCGCCCGCTCGGCGATGCGCGCTGCCTGAAGCTTGGCGAGCATCCCGCCCGAACCCAGACCCGAGGCCGACTCGCCGCTGGCCATGGCGATAATTTCGGGGGTGACCCCTGTGACCCGCTCGATCCGCACAGCACCGGCCTCGCGCGGGTCGCGGTCGTAGAGACCGTCGACGTCGGATAGCAGCAGGACAGCATCGGCCCCGGCGGCCTGCGCAACGCGCGCGGCAAGCCGGTCGTTATCGCCAAAGCGGATTTCCTCGGTGGCGACGCTGTCGTTTTCATTGACCACCGGCAATGCGCCTGCCTCCAGCAGCCGGGCGAGGGTGGCCGAGGCATTGAGATAGCGTCGGCGATCCTCAAGATCGCCGAGTGTCACCAGCATCTGCGCGGCGGTGATGGTGTGGGCGCCAAGCGCATCTGCCCACAGGCGCGCGAGTTCGACCTGTCCCACCGAAGCGGCGGCCTGCGCATCGGCGAGGCTCCCGCGGCCACCTTTTGCAAGCCCGAGCTTGGCGGCGCCAAGCGCGATTGCGCCCGAGGATACGACGATGATCTCGGTCTTGTGACGCAATTCCGCGATCTCGGCCGCGAGCGTCGCCAGCCATTCCGCGCGCGGCGCGCCGTCCTGCACCAGCAAGGCCGAGCCGACCTTGATGACCAGGCGGCGCGTGTTGCGCAGGTCGGAGAGGGCGGCGACATCCATCGAAGCACGATTAGCCAAAGCGGGCCGTACGCGGAAGCCGCCTTCGCTTGGCCCGACCGAAGCGCGTCTTTGCGCTCAGATCGGGGACCAGTCGCCCGAGCCGTCCTCGGGTACGTCCTCGATTTCCACCGCATTGGTTTCGGTCGCGGTCCGGTCGGGAAGGAAGCCGAGCACGGCATCGAGCAATTCGCCAATGCCCGCGCCGGTCGCGCCCGAGATCGTGAAGACCTTCTTGGCACCGGCAGCCAGCAGTTCCTCGGCAAAGCCTTCGCCCAGTTCCTCGTCGGCAAGGTCGAGCTTGTTCAGCGCGACCAACTGCGGCTTGTCGGCCAACTCGTCGCCATAGGCTTCGAGTTCGGCATTGACCGTGCGATAGGCTTCGGCCGGATCATCGCCCGAAATGTCGATCAGGTGGATCAGCGCGCGGCATCGCTCGATATGGCCGAGGAAGCGGTCCCCGATCCCTGCGCCTTCGGCAGCGCCCTCGATCAGGCCGGGAATATCGGCAAGCACGAATTCGCGGCCCTTGTGCGTGACCACGCCCAGCTTGGGAATCAGCGTGGTGAAGGCGTAGTGACCGACCTTGGCCCGCGCGTTCGACACCTGGTTGATGAAGGTGCTCTTGCCCGCATTGGGCAGACCCAGCAGGCCGACATCGGCCAGCAGCTTTAGCCGCAGCCAGACCCACATTTCCTCGCCCGGCTCGCCCGGCTGATGCTGGCGCGGGGCGCGGTTGGTGCTGGATTTGTAGCTGGCATTGCCGCGGCCACCCAGACCGCCTTCGAGGAAGACGACCCGCTGGCCGACTTCGGTGAAATCGGCGAGCACTTCTTCCTTGTCCTCGCTCAGGATCTGCGTGCCGACGGGAACCTCGATCAGGAGATCGGGCGCACCCGCGCCGGTCTGGTCCTTGCCCTGACCGTGATTGCCGCGCTTGGCCTTGAAGTGCTGGGCATAACGGAAATCGATCAGCGTATTGAGGCCCTGGACGGCTTCGAAGATTATATCGCCGCCCTTGCCGCCATTGCCGCCGTCGGGACCGCCATATTCGATATATTTTTCGCGCCGGAAGCTGACGGCACCGGGGCCGCCGGCGCCAGCTTTGAGAAAGATCTTGGCTTGGTCGAGGAAATGCATGGCGCGCCCTCTAGCCGCTTTCGCGGACATAGGCGAGGGCGCGCATGCTTATGGCGTATCAGTCGACGAAATCGTCCACGCGCTCGACGATGATCGCCGGGGCCATCCCGCCCGCAGCGCACATGGTGACGAGGCCGTAACGCTTGTTCTGGCGTTCAAGCTCGTCGACGATCGTGCCGATCAGGATCGAGCCGGTGGCACCGATCGGGTGACCCAGCGCAATCGAACCACCGTTGACGTTGACCTTGTCCCAGTCGAGATCGAGATCGCGGACGAATTTGGCCGCGACCACCGCGAAAGCCTCGTTGATTTCGTAGAGGTCGATGTCGTCCTTGGTCAGGCCGGCCTTCTCGAGCACCTTCTTGGCCGCGGGGACCGGCGCGTTGAGCATCAGCGTGGGGTCGTCGCCCATATTGGCAGTGGCGACGATGCGCGCGCGCGGCTTGAGCCCATGCTTCTGCGCGTAATCCTTGCTGGCAACCAGCACGGCAGCCGCGCCATCGACCACGCCCGAGCTGTTGCCCGCATGGTGGAAGTGCTTGATGTCGACATCGGGATACTTGGCATTCACCAGCCCGGCGAAGGTCGTGCCATTCTTGTCGAGCGGGACATTGGCGATCTTGGTGAAGGCAGGCTCGAGCTGGGCAAGACCTTCGCGCGTGGTCTGCGGACGGGGAAACTCTTCCTTGTCGAGCACGACATTGCCTTCGTCATCGGTCACAGGGACCAGCGATTTGTCGAACCGGCCTTCGGCGATCGCGGTGGCGGCGCGCTGCTGGCTGCGATAGCCGACCTCGTCGAGCTCTTCGCGGGTGAAGCCTTCGATGGTCGCGATCGCGTCGCCGCAGACGCCCTGGTGGCTTTGCGGATGCGAGCGCATCAGGCGTTCGTTGTGGCTGCCCATCATCGGCGGCTTGATGCCCGCGGCCATCTTGTCCTTCGACATCTGCGCGGTGAGGCTCATCATTTCGGTCCCGCCGGCGACGACGCAGTCTTCCATGCCGCTCATCACCTGCGCCGCGGCCAGCGCCACGCTTGTGATCCCGCCGCCGCAGAACCGGTCGAGCGTGGTGCCGCTCGAGGTAACGTCATAGCCTGCATCGAGCGCCGCCATCCGGCCCAGGTCGCCCGCCTGCATGCCGTCCTGCGTGCTGACCGACCAGATCACGTCGTCGACGGTCGCCGTATCGAGGTGATTGCGGTCCTTGATCGCCTTGAGACAGGTCGCGGCAAGATGTTGCGGGTGCATGTGGGCGAGAGCGCCCTTGCCCTGCTTGCCGATCCCGCGCGGGGTGCGGACAGCGTCGATGATATAGGCTTCGGCCATGACTTGGGACTCCTCTCGAATTGTCTTTTTGTGCGGCGAATGCCGGTTGACGTTTGCGTAAACGTCGCGCAGCAAGGGCGCAAGACAAGTTTCGATTTGAAATGGGAGAGAGCGCCTATGTCCGAGGAAGTTCTGACGAGCGAAGAAGACGGCATCCTCGTCGTCACCATCAACCGGCCCGATGCCAAGAATGCGATGACCAAGGCCGCGGCCGAAGGCATTGCGGCGGCGATGGACCGGCTCGATAGCGATGACAATCTGCGTGTCGGCATCCTGACCGGCGCGGGCGGGACCTTCTGTTCGGGCATGGATCTCAAGGGCTTCCTGCGCGGCGAATCGCCCAGTGTCGAAGGGCGCGGCTTCGGCGGCGTGGTGCAGCAGCCGCCCGAAAAGCCACTGATTGCCGCAGTCGAAGGCTATGCGTTGGCGGGCGGACTCGAGCTGATGATCGCCTGCGACCTGGTGGTCGCCAGCGCGGGGGCCAAGTTCGGCATTCCCGAAGTGAAACGCGGTCTTGTCGCCGCAGCTGGCGGCGTGATGATGCTGCCTGACCAGATCCCCGAGCGGATCGCGATGGAGCTGGCGCTGACCGGCGATTTCATCGACGCACCGCGCGCCTATGAGCTGGGCCTCATCAACCGCGTCACCGATGGCGATGCGCTGGCCGGTGCCAAGGAACTCGCCGCGCGGATCGTCGCCAACGGCCCGCTCGCAGTGCGCGTGTCGAAGCAGGTGATCAAGCAATCGCGCGGCTGGCCGATGGACGAGCGCTACAAGCGCCAGACGCAGCTGATCGCTCCGGTCTTCGTGTCCGAAGACGCCCGTGAAGGCGCCGCCGCCTTTGCCGAGAAACGCGCGCCGAACTGGAAGGGCAAGTAAGACCCGTCGGCGCGACGAGACCCAATTCGAGAGGATACCCAGAATGCCAGCAATCAACGTACCGCAGCCCGAGTTCATGGAAGACGAGGAGATCTCGATCTTCGCCGATGCCGTGGGCAAGTTCTACCAGCAGCACGCCCCCGAAAAGCGCGTGCTCAAATGGCGCGAGGACGGCCAGGTCGAACGCGAGTTCTGGAACGAGGCGGGCGAGGCCGGCCTGCTGGGCGTCTCGGTGCCCGAGGAATACGGCGGCCATGGCGGCGATTTCCGGCATGACATGGTGGTGATCGACCAGCAGGCGAAGAACGGCGTCGAAGGCTTCGCCGCCAGCCTGCACAACACGGTGATCCTGCCCTATCTGGTGCGTCACGGGACCGAGGAGCAGAAGAAGAAGTATTTGCCCAAGCTCGTCACCGGCGAACTGGTCAGCGCGATCGCGATGACCGAACCGGGCGTCGGCTCCGACCTGCAGAGCATCACTACCACCGCGCTCAAGGACGGCAATGGCTACCGCATCAACGGGGCCAAGACTTATATCTCGAACGGCCAGACCGCCGACTTCATCATCGTCGTCGCCAAGACCGATCCGAACGAGCGCGCCAAGGGCATCTCGCTGATGCTGCTCGAGACCGAGGGCGCCGAAGGCTTCCAGCGCGGCAAGAAGCTCGACAAGGTCGGGATGGATGCGGCGGATACCTCCGAACTGTTCTTCGACGATGTCTTCGTGCCCGCCGAGAACGTGCTCGGCGGCGTTGAAGGCAAGGGCTTCTACCAGCTGATGGGCGAACTGCCGCAGGAACGCCTGATCATCGCCATGGGCGCAATGACCGGGATCGAGAAGGCGCTCGAGGTCACGCTGGAGTTCGTCAAGAACCGCAAGGCGTTCGGCCAGACGATTTGGGATTTCCAGAACACCCAGTTCGTGCTCGCCGATCTCAATGCGCGCGGCACCGCGGCGCGCATCTTCGTCAACGACTGCATCGCCAAGCATCTCAAGGGCGAACTCGACGTGCCGACCGCCTGCATGGCCAAGTACATGGTCACCGAGCTGCAGGGCGAAGTGGTCGACAAATGCCTGCAGTTCCACGGCGGCGCGGGCTTCATCAACGACTACCCGATCGCGCGCATGTTCCGCGACAGCCGCATCACGCGGATCTTCGGCGGTTCGAACGAAGTGATGAAGATGGTCATCGCCCGTTCGATGTAAGCGGACTGCACAATCAAACGGCAAGGGCGGCCCGCGGGCCGCCCTTTTCGTATCAGGCCTCGACCACTTTCTGTTCGATCGCACCGAAGATCGAATGGCCTGCGGCGTCCTTCATCTCGACGCGGACGCTGTCGCCCGGGACCATGAAGCGCGTGCTCGCTTCGCCCTTGGCGATGGTTTCGATCATGCGGATCTCGGCGATGCAGCTGTAACCGAGGCCGCCTTCGGCCACCGGCTTGCCCGGGTCGCCGTCGGGTCCCTGGTTCGAGACCGTGCCCGACCCGATGATCGTGCCCGCACCCAGATCGCGCGTCCTGGCGGCATGCGCGACCAGTTCGGCGAGGCTGAAGGTGGCATCGACGCCCGCATTCGCGCGGCCGAAGGGCTGGCCGTTGTAATCGACCATCAGCGGCAGGTGGATCACGCTGCCCTGCCACGCATCGCCCAGCTCGTCGGGGGTCACCGCTACGGGGCTGAACGCGCTGGCGGGCTTGGACTGGAAGAAGCCGAATCCTTTGGCCAGTTCGCCCGGGATCAACCCGCGCAGACTGACGTCGTTGACCAGCATCACCAGCTTGATGTGATCGGCCGCATCGTCCTTCGACACGCCCATCGGCACGTCGTCGGTGATCACCGCGATCTCGCCTTCCATGTCGCAGCCCCACTTGGTGTCGCCCAGCGGGATGTCGTCGCGCGGGGCGAGGAAGTTGTCGCTGCCGCCCTGGTACATCAGCGGATCGTGATAGAAGCTTTCGGGCACTTCGGCGCCGCGCGCCTTGCGGACCAGTTCGACGTGGTTGATGTAGGCCGAGCCGTCGGCCCACTGATAGGCGCGCGGTAGCGGCGAATGCGCTTCGCGTTCGTGGAACCGCTCGCACGGCACCGCCTCATGCTCGACATCGGTGTAGAGCGCTTCCAGCTTGGGCGCGATTGCGTCCCAATGGTCGAGCGCATGCTGCAGCGTCGGCGCGATGTTGTCCGCCGCGCAATAGCGGGTGAGGTCCTTGGAAACGACGACGAGCTTGCCGTCGCGGGTTCCGTCCTTGATCGTTGCGAGCTTCATGGCGGTTATGTCCTCTCGGGATTGTCGGGTTGGTTGTCCGGATGCGCGCGCTGGAAGGGGGCCAACGCCAGGCAGGCCTGCTCGATCCGGCTGATATGCGGCTTGTCGGTAAAGTCGAAGCCGAAGCGCTGCGCGTTGTACACTTGCGGCAGCAGGCAGACCTCGAACAGGCCGGGCCGCTCGAACAGGAAGTCGCCGCTGCCGAGCTGCGCCAACCGCGCTTCGAGCGGGTCGAGCGTGCGGGCCAGCCAGTGGCGGTACCACACGCCGATCTCGTCCTGCGACTTGCCGTATTCATTTGCGAGGTATTTGAGCACGGGCAGGTTGAGCGGGGCGTGCAGTTCGGTGGCGATGGCATAGGCCAGTTCGCGCGCGACATAGCGGTCTTCGATATCGCCGCCGAGCAGCGGGCGTTCGGGATAGGCTTCGTCGAGCCATTCGAGCTGCGCCATCGACTGGACATAGTCCTTGCCGCCCGCTTCGAGCAGTGGGACCGAACCGAAGGGGTTGCGGCTGGAGAAGGCGGCGCCCTTCTGTTCGCTTTCGAGCAGGTTCACCGGGACGTATTCGTAGGCCAGCCCCTTCAGCTCGAGCGCGATGCGCAGGCGGTAGCTGGTCGAGCTGCGATAGTAGCCGTGGAGGCGGATCATCTGCGTCATCTCCCGTGTAGGAGTAATCTAGGAATGACCGGCGCGGTTCCAACGACATGGACCGCTTGTTACACGGTCCAGGCGCAAAAAACCTGCCCGCCGGACATGGGGCGCGATGCGGGTGCGGACGGGGCGGGCATGGGCGCGGTGCATTACCGCTGTGTGGCACAGGGCCGCGTTGTAGGACAGGTTCGCTCGCGCGAGGCTGGTCAAAACGCCGCGATCCCCGTTATCGCGCGGCCGAGGATCAGCGCATGGACGTCATGCGTGCCCTCGTAGGTGTTGACCGTCTCGAGGTTCACCATGTGCCGGATCACCTGGTATTCTTGCGAAATGCCGTTGCCGCCATGCATGTCGCGCGATTTACGCGCGATATCGAGCGCCTTGCCGACATTGTTGCGCTTGACGATGCTGATCATCTCGGGCGCGAACTTGCCTTCGTCCATCAGCCGTCCGACGCGTAGGCTCGATTGCAGGCCGAGCGAGATTTCGGTGATCATGTCGGCGAGCTTGAGTTGGTAGAGCTGCTTGCTGGCCAGCGGCACGCCGAACTGGTGCCGGTCGAGCCCGTATTGCCGTGCGGCGTGGAGGCAGAACTCGGCCGCGCCCATCGCGCCCCAGCTGATGCCGTAGCGCGCGCGGTTGAGACAGCCGAACGGACCCTTGAGCCCCTGGACTTCGGGCAGCAGCGCGTCTTCGCCCACTTCGACCTCGTCCATCACGATCATGCCGGTGGTCGAGGCGCGCAGGCTCAGCTTGCCTTCGATCTTGGGGGCGGACAGCCCCTTCATGCCCTTTTCGAGCACAAAGCCGCGAATGCCGCCGCCATGCGCCTCGCTCTTGGCCCACACCACGAAGACATCGGCGAAGGGGGCGTTGGAAATCCAGGTCTTGGAGCCGGAAATGACATAGCCGCCATCGACCTTTTTGGCGGTGGTTTTCATCCCGCCGGGATCGCTGCCGGCATCGGGCTCGGTCAGGCCGAAACAGCCGATCAGCTTCCCGTTGGCAAGGCCGGGCAGGTACTTCTTGCGCTGCTCTTCCGAACCATAGGCGAGGATCGGATACATCACGAGGCTCGACTGGACCGAGGCCATCGAACGATAGCCGCTGTCGACGCGCTCGATCTCGCGCGCGATCAGGCCATAGGCGACATAGCTGGCACCCGCGCCGCCATATTCCTCGGGCACGGTGGCACCCAGCAGGCCCGCCTCGCCCATCATCGGGAACAGGTCGGGATCGTCGACTTCCTTGCTGAATTTCTCGATCACCCGCGGCTGGAGTTCGCCCTGCGCAAATGCGTGGGCGGCGTCGCGGATCATCCGCTCTTCCTCGGTCAACTGGTCGTCGAGGTTGAAGGGATCGTCCCAGGCGAAAGGCACCATAGCGGCCATGTGGTCTCCTCTGTTCCACCCCAGCCACTGGCAGGGTTGCCCGCGCGGGGCAAGGCCCGCGCGGGCAGCGAAGGTCACTTCACCAGCGGCAGCGCCTTGCGGCAATCTTCCGCGCATTCGCGGCACATCTTGGCGCACAGCGCACAATGTGGGTTGTCGTGGCTCTCGCATTCGGCGGCGCAGGTTTCGCACGCGGTGATGCAGGCTTCGAGCTGGGCGCGCAGCACGTCGATGTTCTGCGCGGTGCGGCGAACGGCGAGCCGCGCGGTCGCGGCGCAGACGTCGGCGCAGTCGAGGCAGTTGCGGATGCACTGCGCCATGTTCATGTCTTCGGCCACGCAGGCGTCGGCGCAGCTGGTGCAGAACAGTGAGCACAGCATGGCATGGCGCGCGGCAGTGACCAGTTCTTCGGTCTCGTCCTGCACCTGCGGGTGGGCAGCGATCATTTTGGGGAGGGACATCGGGACTTCCTTTCCTTGAGGTTCGTCCAAGGAATGGCTCACGCCGTCCCGATGTTCCGGAAGTCTGTCCGAAAGCGGTCAGCCGTTGGCAGTGGCGCGCTGGATCGAGTGGATGACATCGGCCGGCGGGCAGGGCTTCAGCAAGGCCTGCGCGTTCGGGTACCGGGTGGTCACGTCGAGAGGGCGCATGTGACCCGAATGGAAGATGATCTTGACGTCTTCCGCCATCATCCGTTCGGCCAGCGGATAAACTACGCCATCACCGAGCTGGACGTCGAGGATCGCGATATCGGGCTTGGTCTTCTGATAGGCGAGCATGGCGGAGGACAAATCGTCGAATGGTCCTTCGACAATATAGCCTGCTTCGGCGACGGTATCGCACAGGTCGTATCCGACGATCAGTTCATCTTCGGCAACGAGTACTCGTAATTGACGGCCCATCAGGCTCTCCTCGTGTGTCGACCCAAGTATAGTAATACCACACACAAAGATTAGTTCCGGATCCTATGACAATTTGCCGTACCGTTCGGCGAAGCCGTTTTCGTCACCTTGCGCCAGCAACTTGGCCTGGCCGACCCAGTCGTCACGGCGGATGCGCCCCTGGAACCGGCCGAGCTGGGCATCGATGCGGTCGATATCGGCATCGCTCCATGCGGCGATCTGCGCGAAGGAGGTGACGCCCGCGCCGTGCAGCGTGGCGCTGAGCGTGGGGCCAAGGCCCTTGATACGGGTCAGATCGTCGCCAGACGCCGCCGGGGTCGCGGGAAAACCCGCGGCGGGCTGCATCGGGGTGGCCGCGGGGGCGCTGTCGATCAGCGCCTTGTTCCGCTCTGCCGGTGCGGCGCCTTCATCGAGCACATCGCGGCTGGTACCGGTAATGCGGGTCTTGCGCGAGGCGTTGAAGACATACCATGCGACCGCGAGGCCGAGCACCAACGCGGCGACGATCAGGGGCCAATAGGTCTGCAGCAATTCGCTCATGGACTATTCCTTTTCTTGGTCGTGGCGGCCCCACAGGGCCCAGCCGATACCGATCCCCGCAACATAAGCGGCAATCATCAGCGCAGCGAGTTCGAACCACAGCGGCATGTTACTTGGCCTCCGGCGTATCGACGGGAGTGGGCCGCAGCGGTTCGGTGCGGATGACCGAAAATTCGATCCGGCGATTGGCGGGATCGCTGGGCGCGAGACCTGCGACCGGCTGGCTCGAGCCGACCCCGCTGGCGCGCAGGCCATCGCGCGGGATGCCGCGGCTCACCAGCGCTTCGCGTACGGCGCGCGCCCGGTCCATGCTGAGCGCCAGATTGCCCGGTTCGGTGCCCGATTTATCGGTATGGCCGGTAATCGCGATGATCGAACCGAGGCAGGGACGCAGCGCTTCGGCCACTTCGTCGAGCAGGATGCGGCTGGCGGGCAGCAGCGCGCTGCTGGCTTCCTCGAAGCGGATCGAGCGTGTCTGGAGCAAGCCTTCGACATCTTCCTGGCAATGGAGCGGCTGGTAGGTCGGCTCGCCGCTTTCGGCGCGCGCGGTCCCGTCGCTCCAGATCACCCCGCCCACGCCGGGCACCTTGTCGACGGCATGGGCGACCCGTGTCCGGGTGGCGGTGTCGAGCGCTTCGCCCCCGCGCAGCACTGGATGACGCGAGGGTGTTCCGCTGGCGCTGGCAAAGCGGGCAGTGACGCCGGTCCCGCCCGCCGCCTCGATCGCTTCGGCGGCCTGCGTTTCCATCCGGGGGATGAAGTCGCGGGCCACGGGTTCGGCGAGCAGAAAGGCGGATACGCCCGTCAGCACGGCACCGGCCAGGATGGTGAGGGAAGGGCGGATCGGCATGGCATGGCTCTTAGCCGCCTCCCGACCCGCCTGCCAAGCGTCAGCGGACGCTTATTCCAACCCCTCGGCCGTCTTCACCAACTCGATGAATTCTTGCCGCCAGAAGCTGGTCTGCGTGCCCGCCAGCGCGGCGATCTGCCGGTGGGACATATCCGCCAGAAGCGGATCGGCGCGCAGCTTCTGGCCAAAGGCCGCAACCGCGGCGGCGAAGGCGAAATCGCCAGCGGGTGCGCGGCTGGTGTCCAGCGCGGAAGCGGGCAGCGTGTAAGTCAGCAGTTGCGAGGTGTCGCCACCGGGCCGCTTGTAGCGCAGCTTCACATAGGCGGCTTCGCTGGCCAGTTCGCGGGCGCGGGTATCGACCGTGTCTTCGTAGCGCCGCGCGGGCACCCATCCGTCGCCGCCGGCGGGGATCACCTCGTACAGCGCGGTGACTTGGTGGCCCGCGCCGATATCGCCCGCATCGACCGCGTCATTGTCGAAATCCTCTTCGCGCAGCACGCGGTTTTCATAGCCGACGAGGCGGTACTGGCTGATCACTGCCGGGTTGAATTCGACCTGGATCTTCACGTCCTTGGCGATGGTGAACAGCGTCGCGCCCATTTCATCGCCGAGCACCTTGCGCGCTTCCAGCGCGCTGTCGATGTAGGAATAATTGCCGTTCCCGTTATTGGCGACCTGTTCCATCATCGCATCGTTGAGATTGCCGCGCCCGAAGCCGAGCACCGACAGCGTGACGCCGCTCTCGCGCTTCTTCTCGATCAATTCGACGAGCGCCTCGCGGTCCGAAGTGCCGACGTTGAAATCGCCATCGGTCGCCAGGATCACGCGGTTGACGCCGTCCTCGATGCGGTTGGCTTCGGCCACGCGGTAGGCGAGCTCGATGCCCGCTCCGCCCGCGGTCGACCCGCCGGCATTGAGCTGGTCGAGCGCGTCCTTGATCTTGCGTTCGTCATTGGTCGGTTCGAGCACGAGGCCCGCGGCGCCCGCGTAAACGACGATCGAGACGCGGTCCTCCGCGGTCAACTGCCCGGCGAGCTGGCGCATCGCCGTCTTGACCAGGGGCAGCTTGTCGGCGCTGCCCATCGATCCCGACACATCGAGCAGGAAGACGAGATTGGCGGCGGGGCGTTCCTGTTCGGGCAGTTCATACCCGGCGAGCCCGATGCGCAGCAGGCGCGCGTCGGCATTCCACGGGCTCACCGCGACATCGGTATTGACCGTGAACGGCTGGTCGAGACTGTCCGGCCGGTCGTAATCGTAGCGGAAGTAATTGATGAATTCCTCGGTCCGCACCGCGCCCTTGGGCGGCAGCTGGCCTTCGGAAATGAACCGGCGCGCATTGGTGTAGGCGCCGGTGTCGACATCGACCGAAAAGGTTGAGACCGGTTCGCTGGCGACCAGCTTGACCGGCGATACTTCCTCGCCGTCATACTGGTCGCGGCTGGGCGGTGCGGGCACGAAGACCGGCGGAAAATAGCGATAACCCGGTTCCACGATCGATGTTTCGGTGGATGGGGTAGCCGCGTCGGCACGAACTCGGGACCCGCTGACGATAAGGGCTGAAGGGCTGGCCATCTGCGCTGGCGGCGGCGGCGGCGGGGGAGGAGGTGGTGGCGGCGGGGTGCGGCCCGCTTCGGTCCGATCGGCCTTGGCGCTGGTGGTGATGATGGTGTCGCCATCCTGCTGCGCGGCGCAGCCCACGATCAACGCGGCTGCTGCACAAGTGACGGTAAATCTTGCGAAACGCATGGGCAGTCCTCCCCTTCCTTGCGAGAGCTCCAAGCTACCCGCCCTGGGGGTGAATACCTACTGAACGTGTATGGTTTGCGACGAACGGGTCAGGTTCGCGCGGGCTCGTCCTTGTCCAGATTGCGCCGGAACAGCACGCGGTCCTCGGGGCCGAAGCCGCGGGTCCAGATGATATAGCCGTAAATGCCCAGGATCGCCGGAATGCCGACGATGAGCTCGGCCCATTCGGGCAATTGCGTCGCCGCCCAGCCGACCAGCACTGCGGGCGCCACCGCCCATACCAGCGGCCAGCGGAAGGTGTTGATCGACTGTCCCAATATACGCGACAGCAGCACCGCTTTGACCAGGCTCGCGGTGCCCAGCGCCAGCATCAGCGCGATCGCGGCGGCGGCGGCCTTGTAGGGTTCGCCATAGCCGCCCGCGACCATCGCCTCGATCAGGACCACGGTCAGCACCGCCTGCAGCGCGATGGTGCCGATCGAGATCCACAGATTGCGCACGCGCGCGACATAGACCAGTACCGCTTCGGAGACGACTGCGGTCGCGGCAACGACCTCGGCAGCAAGCAGGAAGGCCAGCGCGCCCGTGCCGCCGACGAATTCGGGTCCGACGAGGCCCATCACCGCTTCGCCGGGGACGCCCAGCGCCAGCGCGATGCCCGCCTGCATCGCCACGATCCAGAAGCCGACCTGGCAGATCTGGCTGGCGATCGCCTGGTAGTTCCTGGTCTTGAGGTTCTTGGTGATGACCGGGCCGAGGATCGGCTCGAAACTGGTCTTGAGCTTCTGCGGCAGGCTCGCGACCTGCTGCGCGATGTAATAGACGCCGACAGCCGCGGGGGCCGCGAACAGGCCGAGAATGAAAATATCGACGCGCCTCGTGCCCCATTCGATCGCATCGGCGGTCGCCAGCGGCAGCGCGCGCATCGTCAGCCGGCCCATATAGGCCGGACGTGGGCGCCAGCCGCGCGGGCGGCCATAGCTGCGGAAGAACGACCACAGCCCGGTCGCCAGACCGGCATAGATCGACGCGAGATAGGCCAGCGCCAGCCCCGATTCGCTAACCGCCGGCAGGAAATAGAACAGCCCCGCCATGATCGAGATCGTCCACGGTTCTACCACCGCGCGGGCGCGAACGGTGGTGGCGATATCGTATTTGTACGCCTGCGCGGCGAGCACGATTTCGGTCAGCGCGTAGGCGGGGATTGCCAGCACGATGAAACGGTCGAGCTCGGTATAGTCGCCGCTGGGAAACAGCGGGGCGGGGACGAACCAGAAGAACGCCGCCGCCAGCGCGGAGAACCCCAGCGCCAGCAGCATGCCGTCATAGACAAGGTTGGCCGGATGGCTCTGGTCGCCATCTGCCAGCCGCTGCGCCAGTCCGCGCTTTTCGCCCATCGCGCACAGCAGTGCGACCAGTTCGACCACCACCAGCGCCGAAGCAAAGCGGCCCAGCGCGTCGGGCCCATACAGGCGCCCGGCGATGAACAGGAACGGCAGCCGCGCGACCAGCCGCAGGATGAAGCCAATGAAGTTCTGCCTTCCGCCCTTGGCCAGCGCGGAAAGGTCTTCATCCGGTTTTGAATCGGTCACCCGGGGCGGCCCTGTTCGGCGCGCAAGGGGCGGGCGAGCAGGTCGGAAACGACGGCCCGCGGCTCGTCGCCCTTGAGTAGGCCATAAACGGCAGTGACGATCGGCATGGCGATACCGTGACGCGCGGCCAGTTCGACCAGCACGGGCGCGGTATGCGCGCCTTCGGCCACGGTCTTGCGGTCGGCCATCAAGTCTTCGGCTTTCTGTCCTTCGCCCAGCGCCTTGCCGAGCGAGAAATTGCGGCTCGAGGTGGACGAGCAGGTCAGCACCAGGTCGCCCAGCCCGCACAGCCCCGCCAGCGTTGCCGCCTGCGCGCCCAGCGTCTCGCCGAAGCGCAGCATTTCGGCATAGCCGCGCGCGATCAGCGCCGCGCGCGCATTCTGCCCCAGGCCCAGCCCGTCGACCACGCCGCAGGCAATCGCCAGCACGTTCTTGACCGAACCGCCGATCTCGGCGCCGATCACATCGTCGGAATAATAGGGCCGGAAGGTCTGGCGCGCGATCACGAGTGCCAGCCGGTCCCATTGCGCCTCGCCATCGGCGCAAGCGAGCGTGACGGCGGTGGGCAGCCCCGCGGCGACTTCATGCGCGAAGGTCGGACCCGAAAGGACCGCCACCGCGCTGCCGGGGGCGGCGGATTTGGCGACATGGTTCATCAGCCGCCCGCTGCCCGCCTCGATCCCCTTGGAACACAGCACGAGATCGCGCGGATGCGAGGGCATGGCCTCGAGCACGCTGCCCATATGCTGTGCGGGCGTGACCACCAGCAGCGTGTCGAGCGCGGCCATCTCGGCCAGATCGCCGGTCGCGCGGATGGTCTTTGCCAGCGTCACGGAAGGGAGGAAAACCGAATTGGTGTGCGCGGAATTGATTTCCGCGACCAGTTCGCTCTCGCGCGCCCAGATCAGCACGTCGCGGCCGTCACTCGCGAGCATTTGCGCCAGCGCGGTACCCCAGGCACCCGCGCCGAGAACGCCCACCCGCTCGCCCTGAGCCTGTCGAAGGGTCATCCTTTTACTCCTGCTCCGCGCACCGGCTCGGCCGCAGGGTCGAGCGGCCAGCGCGGACGCGCCGAAATGTCGAGCGGGTCGTCCTGGCCCAGCCGTTCGATGCCCGCCCAGGCGATCATCGCGGCATTGTCGGTGCACAGCTTGGGCGGCGGCGCGGCAAAGCGCATACCATGCGCGGCGGCAAGCTGTTCGAGCGCTGCGCGCACCGTGGCATTGGCCGCGACCCCGCCGGCCACGACCAGTGTGTCGACATCGGCCATATCCGCCAACGCGATGCGCAACCGGTCGGTCACGCAATCTACCGCCGCCTGCTGGAAGCTGGCCGCGATATCGGCGGTCTCGTATTTGCCGCTTTCGTAGGCGCGCAGGACCGCGCTCTTGAGGCCCGCGAAGGAGAAATGCGGTTCGCCGCTACCGACCATCGGGCGCGGCAGGGGCACGGCCTTGTCATCGCCGTCCTTCGCGGTGCGCTCCACCGCGGGGCCACCGGGAAAGCCGAGGCCGAGGATCTTGGCGGTCTTGTCGAAGGCTTCGCCCAGCGCATCGTCGATCGTGGTGGCCAGGCGGCGATATTGCCCTACGCCATCGACGCGCAGGATCTGGCAATGCCCACCCGACACCAGCAGCAGCGCATAGGGAAAGGTAATGCTTTCATCGGCCAGCCGCGGACTGAGCGCGTGGCCTTCGAGATGGTTGATCGCGATCAGCGGCGTGTCGGTCGCCATCGCCAGCGCCTTGGCGCTGACCAGCCCGACCATGACGCCGCCGATCAGCCCGGGCCCCGCGGTGGCGGCAATCGCGTCGCAATCGCCCAACGCGATCCCCGCATCATCCAGCACGCCTTCGATCATCGGGGCGAGCCGTTCGGCATGCGCGCGCGCCGCGATCTCGGGCACCACCCCACCAAAGGGGGCGTGCTCGGCATCCTGCGAGGCGATCCGCTGCGCCACGATCCGCCGCTGGCTATCGACCAGCGCGACCGCGGTTTCGTCGCAGGAGCTTTCTATGCCGAGAACCAGTGCCATCCCGCTTTCCCTTAGCGGCATGGCTCGCTAGGGCAAGCCGACCCTATGCCAGCCCAAGCTCTCATTCGCCTCGGAACCCGCCGTTCTCCGCTTGCCATGGCGCAGGCGCACGAGGCGCGCGCGCGGCTGTGCGCCGCGCATGGATGGGACGAATCGGCGGTCGAACTGGTGCCCGTGGTGGCCAGCGGCGACCGCATCCAGGATCGGCCGCTGGCCGAAATCGGCGGCAAGGCGCTGTGGACGCGCGAGCTCGACCAATGGCTGGTCGAAGGGCGAATCGATGGCGCGGTCCATTCGATGAAGGATGTCGAGACGCTGCGCCCCGAAGCGATCGCCATCGCAGCGATCCTGCCGCGCGCCGACAAGGCCGACCGGTTGCTGGGCGCAGAGTCGATTGCAGCCATTCCGGCAGGCGCGCGGATCGGCACCAGCGCACCGCGCCGCGCCGCGCAATTGCTGCATCTGCGCCCCGATCTGACGGTGGTCGGCATTCGCGGCAATGTCGCCACGCGGATGGCCAAGCTCGAGGCGGGCGAAGCCGATGCGACCTTCCTTGCCGCTGCCGGTCTCGACCGGCTGGGCGAGGATGCAGTGGGCGTGCGGCTCGATCCCGAAGCATGGATGCCCGCGCCCGCGCAGGCGGCCATCGGGATCGAATGCCGCAGCGACCATGCGCGCGCACGCGACCTGCTGCGCGCGATCGATCACGCGGAAAGCCATGCCGAAATTGCCGCTGAACGCCGCCTGCTCGAAGGGCTGGGCGGATCATGCAGCAGCCCGATTGCCGCGCTATCGCGCACCAGCGAAGGCCGCATTGCGCTGAGCGCAGCGATTTTCAGTCCCGATGGCACCGTGCGTATCGGCGACGAGAGCGAATTCGCGGCCGGAGACGACGAAGCGCCGCTGGTCTTGGCGCGCAGACTCCTCGACCGTGCGCCCCCCGAGGTGACCGCACATTTCGGCCCGCCGCTGTGAAGCCGCTATTCCTCCTCCGCCCCGAACCGGGCTGGTCGGTCAGCGCGGAAACCGCGCAGGCAATGGGGCTCGACGTGCATGGCCGCCCGCTGTTCACCATCGAGCCGGTCGCATGGGAAGCGCCCGCGGCGATGGATTACGACGGGTTGCTGGTCGGTAGCGCCAATGTCTTCCGCCATGGCGGCAAGCAGCTCGCCGGACTGACCAAGCTGCCCGTCCATGCGGTGGGCGATACGACTGCCGACGCTGCGCGCAGGGCGGGTTTCCTTGTCGGACGGACTGGGCGCGGGGGGCTGCAGAACCTGCTCGACGACCTTGCCAACCGCAAGCTCCACCTGTTGCGGCTCGCGGGGGAAGACCGCGTGACCTTGCGCGTGCCCGACCAGCTCGAAGTCGATACGCGGATCCTTTACCGCGCGGTACCCGAAGCCTTGTCCGAAGACGATCTCGCGATCCTCCGCGACGGCGGGGTAGTCGTGCTGCATTCGGGGGCGGCGGCGGAACGGCTCAAGGTCGAGTTCGACCGGCACGGTCTCGCCCGCGATCTGGTCGATCTGGCGGTGATCGGTCCCCGCGTCGCCGAAATGGCGGGCGCGGGCTGGCGTTCCGTCCACACTGCCGAGGCTCCCGGAGACAGCGAGCTACTGGCCTTGGCGCAAGCTTTGTGCCAGACCGACAGCTGATGGTATGGATGGCCCCAGCACGAGGGCCCACGGGGTCGCGGAACGGAATCGGATGAACAATTTTACCAGCACCCGGCGCAAGGTGCCGTCGGTAAGGCCGGTCATGGTCGCCGTACTCGCCAGTTTCCTGCTGGGCGGGGCAGTTGCGGGTTACGCCGTCTACACGCTGACCGAGCGCGATGAACCCGCGCCCCAGCCGGCCACGGTCGAAACGCAATCACTTGCCAGCCCAACTTCCGAACCGACCCCCACGCCCAGCGCCAGCCAGGCGGCGCAGGAAGCGGTCGACCGCGTGGCCGAACAGCAGGGCGGGCTCGATACGCGGCTCGCCGCTGCCGAACAGCGCCTCGCGCGGCTCGACCTCCAGGCGCAGGCCGCCGCGGGCAATACCGCGCGCGCCGAGGGGCTGCTGATCGCCTTCGCCACGCGCCGCGCGCTCGAAAAGGGGGCCGAGCTTGGCTATCTGGCGGACCAATTGCGGCTGCGCTTCGGCGATGCCATGCCCAATGCGGTCGATACGATCATCCGCACCAGCCGCAATCCGATCACGCTCGACCAGCTGATCGCGCGGCTCGAAGGGCTCTCGCCCAAGCTGGCCGAACCGAGCAGCCAGAACGGTTTTGCGCGGTTTGGCGAGGAACTGTCGCAGCTGTTCGTGGTGCGCCGCGAAAGCGCGCCGTCACCGCAGCCGCAGCGCCGCCTCGATCGCGCGCGGCTGTTCCTCGAAAGCGGGCGGACCGATTCCGCGATTGCCGAAGTGCGCAATCTGCCGGGCGCGGAGAATGCCGAAGGCTGGCTGCGCGATGCCGAATGCTATGCCACGCTCCAGCGCTCGCTCGATCTGATCGAAACCGCTGCCGTGCTCGAACCGCGGCGCCTGCGTGACGGGGCGGGCAACCGGATCGACCAGCCCAGCCCGGCGGAAGAAAACTAGGCCTTGAGCAATTCGGGCAGCTCGCCCGAGATGCCGCGCGCTTCGTCCATGAACAGGCGCTTTAGCCAGCCCGAGCGCTGGATCCCCGCCATGCCCAGCCGCCGCACCGCGCTCGCGGTCTTGCCGCGAATGCCGAAGACCCGCGTCAGGCTGTCGGTCGCGCCCATCACCATCAGCGCATCGAGCGCGCGCCATTCCTCGTATTTCTTGAGCACCTGCGCATCGCCGAGGTCGAGCCCGAGCCGCAGCGCCTCGTCGAGCACTTCGACCAGCGCACCGACATCACGCAGCCCGAGGTTGAGGCCCTGGCCCGCGATCGGGTGCATGCCATGCGCGCTGTCACCGACCAGCGCGAGCCGGTGGTCGACGATCCGGGCTGTGTGCTGGAAGCTGAGCGGCCAGGACGACCGCGCGCTGTTGAGCGTGAGATCGCCGAGCAGGTCGCCCATCCGTTTTACTACCTCGGCAAGGAACGCGCGGTCCGACAGCTTCAGCACGCCCGCGGCGTCCTTCTCGTCGACCGTCCACACCAGCGCGCTGCGATGCCGGCCATCGGGGCCGTCGAGCATCGGCAATAGCGCGAAGGGGCCGTCGGGATAGAAGATTTCCCAGGCCACATTCTCATGCGGCTTGGTGTGATCGAGCCCGGCGATCATCGCGCGGTGGCTGTAATCCCACTGCGCCATCTTGAAGCCCGCCTCCTCACGCGATGGCGATCCGCGTCCTTCGGCGCCGATCATCAGCGCGGCTTCGAGCGTGCGCCCGTCACCCAGCGTGGCCGAGACGCCGAATTCGCCGCGTTCGCGCGCGGTCACTTCGGCCGGGGCATGCCAGGCGATCAGCGGTTCCTGCGTCGCGGCTTCATGCAGCGCAAGGCGCAGCTGGCGATTGGCGAACATGCGCCCCAGCGTGCCTTCATGCGGTTCGGGGCGGAAATCGAGCCGTCCGGGTTTCATCTGGTCGAGCACGCCGATCGCGGCGATATCGCAGCCATGCGGTTCGAGCACGCTTTCGAGCCCGATATGGCGGAACAGTCGCCAGCTGGCGGTCGAGATCGCCGAAGCGCGACCGTCGAAACCCTCGGCGGTCAGGCTGGCGGGATCGGCGCGGTCGACGAGGTGGCTCGACAGCCCCTTCTTCGCCGCCGCCAGCGCCAGGGTCATCCCCACCAGGCCGCCGCCCAGGATCAGCAGGTCTCGCTTGTCTGTCATGGGGCCTAGCCCTAGAGCCAGCGACGTGATCGAAGCAAGGATATTGGAACGCCTGGCGGCGCTGCTGGCGCTGGTGGCACTGGCCTTCGCCGCGCCAGTGGCGGCGCAGAATGCGGCCAGCGACCGGATTGCGGTCGAACTGGTGGCCGAGGACGCTCCGCAGCCGGGCGAGACCTGGATGCTGGCGCTCCATTTCACCCCCTCCTCGGCGGAATGGCACGGCTATTGGTCGAACCCCGGCGATGCGGGACTGGGCATGCAGCTCGACTGGGACCTGCCCGAAGGGTGGCGGGCAGGAGAGCCGCTTTACCCGCTGCCGCAGCGGCTGGTGATCGGCGGCTTGATGAACCACGTCTATGAAGGCGACTACGCGGTGCTGGTCCCGATCACCGTGCCCAAAGGCGCGGCAGGCGCCCAGGCGGCGCCGATCGGCGTGACTGCCAGCTATCTCGCCTGCACCGATGCGATATGCGTCCCGCAGCGCGCGGCGCTGTCGCTCGATCCGGCGCGCGCAGGGGGCGATCCGCGCTTCGATCGCTGGCGCGCCGAAGTGGTCCCCCCGCTGGACAGCGATGCGCAGTTCGAATTCACCCCGACCCACCTGCGCATCGGCGTGCCGGTCCCGGCCGCGACCGCGCTGCGCGAACCGCATTTCTACCTCGGCACCGCCCAGCTGGGCGAGGGGGACCGGCCGCGTTACGCAGGCCAGCAGCGCTTCATGCGCGAGGGCGACCTGCTGGTCGTCGAAATGCCGATCGAGCCATTCGCCGTGCCGCCGGGTGTCGAACTCGCCGGTGAACCGCGTCCGCAGACTATCGAGGGTATCCTCGACTTCGGCGAGGGACGCGGGGTGCGGTTTACCGCCGTTCCGGGCGACGTGCCGCTCGAAGGCGCCGAACCGCTTGGCGGGAGCGCGGAACCGGTGCTGTGGCGGCTCCTGCTCGCGGCACTGGCGGGCGGGGTGCTGCTCAATATCATGCCCTGCGTTTTCCCCATCCTCAGCCTCAAGGCGCTCGCGCTGGCCAAGGCCGGGGGCGACGAACGCGCTGCGCGGCGCGACGCGCTGGCCTATACGGCGGGCGTGGTGGCGGCCTGCGCGGCGCTCGGCGCGGCGATCCTGCTGCTGCGCGCGGCGGGCGAGCAGGTCGGCTGGGCGTTCCAGTTGCAGGAGCCCGCGGTCGTCGTCAGCCTGTTCCTGCTCGCGCTCGCGATCACTGCCAATTTCCTTGGCCTGTTCGAAGTCCCCGGCATGGCGGTTTCGGGCGGCTCGCCCTCCCAGACCGGATCCTTCTCGACCGGTCTGCTCGCGGCGTTCGTGGCGACGCCGTGCACGGGTCCGTTCATGGCGGTCGCGCTCGGCGCGGCGCTGGTGATCCAGCCGGTCCACGGATTGCTCGTGTTCACTGCATTGGGACTGGGGCTGGCGCTGCCCTTCCTGCTGGTCGGGTTCGTCCCGGCGATCCGTCGCCTGCTGCCCCGGCCCGGCGCATGGATGGAGCGGTTCCGGACATGGATGGCGCTGCCGATGGGGCTGACCGCGCTGGCGCTGGCCTGGCTGGTCTGGCGGATCGGCGGGGCCGAATATCTCGCGCTGGTGCTCGTCCTCGGCGCGCTGGCGCTGGGCGGGCTCGCGCTGGTGGGGCTGTTCCAGCGCAAGGCCAGGTCGGGCGCGTTGATCCTGGGGGCGAGCCTCGTCATCGTGCTTGGGCTGGGCACTGCGCTGCTCCCGCGTCCGCTGGCGCACGCTTCGCCGGGCGCAAGCCTGCTCGACCCGGTTGCCTATAGCGAAGCCGCCTTGGCCGACGCGCGCGGTTCGGGAAACCCCGTGTTCGTCTGGTTCACTGCCGACTGGTGCGTCACCTGCAAGGTCAATGAGAGCGTGGCGATCGAACGCAGCGCGACCCGCGACGCATTCGAGGCCGCCGGCGTCGTCGCGCTGCGCGGCGACTGGACGCAGCCCGATGCCGAAATCTCGCGCATGCTGACGCAGCAGGGCGCAGCGGGGGTGCCGCTCTATCTGTGGTACGAACCCGGCGGCGAGGCCGAGCAATTGCCGCAGGTGCTTACGCCGGATCTGCTGGTGGAGAAGGCGCGGGCGTCGGCTCGCCCTCGCTAAGCGGCGCGTCATCGCCGAGCGGCTCGCCCAGCGCGCGGCACCGCTCGACCAGTTCGCCGGGCAGCGCGCTGGGGTTGAGGATCACGCTGCCGGCCCCGGGCACGGTCGCTTCGACCTCGCGGTTGCCGGTAAGCACGTCGAGCCGCTGGTCGGCGGCTGCGATCGCGCCTTCCCAGCGCCACACATCGCCGATCTGCACTGCATCGATCTTGAGCCGCGCGACATGGCCATTGCCGATCAGCGCCAGCACCGCCTGCGCGTCCGCATCGGCGCGAGCGAAGCGGGTATAGCCGAGCATGGGTTCGCTGCCGTCGCTGAGGCATTCCACGGCGAACAGCGGACGTTCGCCCGGCTTGCCATAGAGCAATCGCGCGCCTTCGGCCGCGGGGGCCCAGATCGCGCCTTCGGTATCGGGGGAATCGATCGGTTCCGCCGGCCCTTCGACCGGCGTATCGATCCGCGTACGTTCGACGTAATCGTCCGAGGCCGGGGGCTTGCAGGCCGCAAGAACGGCCAGCAACATGAGAGGGGAGGCGCGACGCATGCGCGCGCTATGACACAGGCGTGACAGCATTCAAGCGGCCATCCCGCGCTATCCTCAGCGCGCGCGGATGAAGGCGCGAATGTCGCGTGACAGCTTGGCGCGGTCCTCGTCGCGGATATACATCATGTGGCCCGCATCGTAATATTGGAACTCCACGCGGTCCTGCGGAATACCCATCCGCTTGAGCGAATATTCGGCGCCGAAAAAGGGCGTGGCGAAATCGTAATAGCCCTGCGCATTGAACACGCGCAGCTGCGAGTTTTGCCGCATCGCCTGCCCGATATAGGGCGCGACATTGAGATAGGCGCCGCGGCCCTGGCCGGTCGACCATTCCCAGTTACGCCCCGGTTCGCGCCCGATCGACTGGTATTCGCGGGTCGTCTCGAAGCCCAGCGTGTCGCGCGCCCAGCTGTTGATCGCCGCGGTGTAGCCCGCATCGATGCCGTAGAAGCTGGGGTCGTTGTCGGGCGTCTCGCCGGCATTGTCGAAATCGCGCCCGGTATAGCGCGCGTCGAGCCGCCCGATGGTCAGCCCGCGATCGCGCAGCAATTCCTTGTAGAAGCGCTGCGAGGTGACGCGCAGGTCGGCCTGATCGAGATAGCGTTCGGACAGGCCGGTCAGCCGCGCCAGTTCGGCGCGCACCGCGGCGCGTTCGGCATCGGGCAGGTCCTGCCCCTTGAGCAGCGCGGTGGCGAAGGGGCCGATGGCGAACTGGCGTGCTTCTTCGACGATCGCCTCGACCGAGGGCGCCTGTACCTTGCCGTGGTAATAGGCCGCCGCCGCCATGTTGGGCAGCGTGACGACATAGGCCATTTCATTGCCCGGCGTGGGTTCCCGCCCGGCGAAGTCGAGAATGGTCGAGATCAGGATCAGCCCGTTGAGGCCGACGTCGTTATAGGTCCCGCCTTCGAGCTCGCGCGCGACCATGGCGGTGCGCGTGGTGCCGTAGCTTTCGCCGCCGAGGTATTTGGGGCTGTTCCAGCGGCCATTGTCGTTGAGCCACAGGCGGATGACTTTGGCCACCGCCTCGGCATCCTGTTCGAGCCCGTAATATTTCTTCGGGTTGGTGTCCCTGGTCAGATAGCTGAAACCGGTGCCCGGCGGGTCGATGAAGACGAGATCGGCGACGTCGAGCAGGCTGTCGGGATTGTCGAGCAGCGGGTAGGGCGGCGCGCCGTCGTCGCGCGCGTCGGAGGGGATCGCCACACGCTTGGGCCCGAACGCGCCCATCTGCAGCCACACCGATCCCGAACCGGGCCCGCCGTTGAACAGGAAGAACACGGGGCGCGAGGTATCGCGTGGGTCCTTCACATAGCTGGTGGTGACGATCACCGCTTCGGGCTTGCCGTCATCGGATTCAAGCACGGTCTCGGCCATGGTCGCCCGGTAGGACACGCGCTGTCCGCCGAAGGTGCCGGTCATGGTCCGCGTGCGCACCTGCGGTTCGATCTCGCCCGCCTTCTCGTTCGCGGCTGGCTTGTCGGCCTGCGCGATCGCGGCGTGCGGTGCCATCAGCATGGTGCTGGCGGCACAGATGCTGGCGAAAATACGGCTCGATTTCATGCGGTTCGGTCCCCCTTTGCGGTCATCCTATGACCCCACCGGGCGACCGGCGTCAAATACGCCCGTCGATCACGGTTTGCCGCCCATCCGCTGACTAGAAAGGGATCGGGAGGAGGAATGGAACACGATTAGATCCATTAAAGCAGTTAGTTAGTCTGTCCTCTTTCCAGCTTGGAACGCAGCAACGACAACAGTCATTATGCCCACTATAACAAGCAGGAGAGTCAAAACTATCATTACCATTTCGAAAGAAGACATTCGGGAACCTCAGGGTTTGCTAGTTTCATAACAAACTCGTGAAGTAGGGTTCAGCCGAGTTAGCGACACCCGAAGGGAGTTCAGTCGAAAATCGCTGCAAGCATATTGGCGGGCATCTTAATGCAAGTCAAGGTTTGCCGCCCATCCGCTTGTAGCGTGTCTTGCCGTAGCGTGTCTTGCGCGTTCCCGGGCGACCGGCATCGCTGCGGCCCACGCGCGGGGCTTTCTTCTCCGCGTCGCCGAGACCGAGTTCGTCGTTCTCCAGCTGGCGGATTTCATCGCGCAGGCGGCCGGCTTCCTCGAATTCGAGATCGGCCGCGGCGGTGCGCATGCGTTTCTCGAGGTCCTCGATATAGGCGCGCAGATTGTGCCCGACGAGATTGTTGCGCTCGTCATCGCCCGTATCGACCGTGACCCCGTCCTGCGACGCGGTATGCGCGACGATATCGGCGATCTGGCGGCGGATCGTCTGCGGCGTGATGCCGTGTTCCTCGTTATAGGCCTTCTGCTTTTCGCGGCGGCGGTCGGTTTCCGCCATCGCGCGTTCCATGCTGCCGGTGATGCGGTCGGCATAGAGGATCACGTGCCCGTCGACATTGCGCGCCGCGCGGCCGATAGTCTGGATCAGGCTGGTTTCGCTGCGCAGGAAGCCTTCCTTGTCGGCATCGAGGATGCAGACCAGCCCGCATTCGGGAATGTCAAGTCCTTCGCGCAGCAGGTTGATCCCCACCAGCACGTCATAGACGCCCAGCCGCAGATCGCGGATCAGCTCGATGCGCTCGAGCGTCTCGACGTCGGAGTGCATATAGCGGACCTTGACGCCCGCCTCGTGCATGAATTCGGTCAGATCCTCCGCCATCCGCTTGGTCAGCGTGGTGACCAGCGTGCGATAGCCCTTGGCGGCGGTCTTCTTGCACTCCTCGATGCAGTCCTGGACCTGGTCCTCGACTGGGCGGATGCCGACCGGCGGATCGATCAGCCCGGTGGGGCGGATGACCTGTTCGGCGAAGACACCGCCGGTCTGTTCCATCTCCCACGTGCCCGGGGTGGCCGAGACCGCGAAGGTCTGCGGGCGCATCGCGTCCCATTCGTTGAACCGCAGCGGGCGGTTGTCGATACAGGAGGGCAGGCGAAAACCATGTTCGGCCAGCGTGATCTTGCGGCGGTGGTCGCCCTTCGACATCGCTCCGATCTGCGGCACCGTCTGGTGGCTTTCATCAACGAACAGCAGCGCGTTTTCGGGCAGGTACTCGAACAATGTCGGCGGCGGTTCACCGGGCAGGCGCCCGGTGAGGAAGCGGCTGTAATTCTCGATCCCCGCGCAGCTGCCAGTGGCGGCGATCATCTCGAGGTCGAAATTGGTCCGCTGTTCGAGCCGCTGCGCTTCGAGCAGGCGGCCTTCCTCGTGCAGTTCCTTGAGCCGCTCGGTCAGCTCGAACTTGATCGCCTCGGCGGCCTGCTTCATCGTCGGGCCGGGCGTGACATAGTGCGAATTGGCATAGACGCGCACCTTGTCGAGGCTGGCGCCCTTCTTGCCGGTAAGCGGATCGAATTCGCTGATTTCCTCGATATCGTCGCCGAAGAAGCTGATCCGCCACGCCATGTCCTCATAGTGGCTGGGGAAGATTTCCAGGCTGTCGCCGCGGACGCGGAAATTGCCGCGCGCGAAGGCTGCGTCATTGCGCTTGTACTGGAGCGCGACGAGCTTGCGGATCAGTTCGCGCTGGTCGACCGCTTCGCCCTTCTTGATGTCGAAGATCATCGCCGAATAGGTTTCGACCGAGCCGATACCGTAGAGGCACGAGACCGAGGCGACGATGATCACGTCGTCGCGTTCGAGCAGCGCGCGGGTGGCCGAATGGCGCATCCGGTCGATCGCCTCGTTTACGCTGCTTTCCTTCTCGATATAGGTGTCGCTGCGCGGGACGTAGGCTTCGGGCTGGTAATAGTCGTAATAGCTGACGAAATATTCGACTGCGTTCTCGGGGAAGAAGCTCTTGAACTCGCCATAAAGCTGCGCGGCGAGGATCTTGTTCGGCGCGAGGATCAGCGCCGGCCGCTGCAATTCCTCGATCACCTTGGCCATGGTGAAGGTCTTGCCCGACCCGGTCACGCCCAGCAGCACCTGCGTCTGGTCGCCGTCCTTGGCCGCGCTGCTCAATTCGGCGATTGCAGTCGGCTGGTCGCCCGAGGGAGTATATTCGCTGACCAGCTTGAACGCCTTGCCGCCCATCGATTTTTCGGGGCGCGCAGGCTTGTGGGGGACGAACTCGCCGGTGGTGTCCGGCTCGTCTAACCCTCTTCGAATGATCAGTTCGCTCATGCGCGCACATATGGGGAACGGCACTGGCGCGTGCAACGGTGCTTGCCTGACACGGCCCTGCTGCTAGCCTTGCAGCCATCTATTCGGAGAGAGTTTCCATGCGCCCTACCGCCCTGATCATCGCCGCCAGCCTCACCCTTGCCGCCTGTGGGGACACGTCCGCCGATGCCGACGGCGATGGCGAAATCTCGATGGCCGAAGCCGCGGCGAAATCCGCCGACATGGTCAGGCCGCAGCCCGGCCAGTATCGCGCCACGGTCGAATTCGTCGATATCGACATCCCCGATGCCCCGCAGCAGGTGCAGGACATGATGCGCGGCATGTTCGATCAGGGACCGCAGGTTCACGAATACTGCCTGACGCAGGAAGAAGCCGACAAGGGTTTCGAGGAAATGGCGCGGCAGGCGCAGGACAATGAGGAATGCACATTCGAGAAATTCGATGCCGCCGGCGGCCAGATCGATGCGATCATGAATTGCAATGCCGAAGGGCAGGGCATGGCCCGGATGACCATGAAGGGCACCGGTAGCGAGACGTCCTCCAACATGACCATGACCGTCGATGCCGAAGGTCCCGACGGCCGGACGATGACGATGACGATGACCAGCGCGCAGGAACGGATCGGCGACTGCGACGCTTAAGCGACCGAGTATCAATTCGGGAGCAATTTTGCGCATCGCGCATTATTACATGGCGATGGCAACGTTACCGTTCAGAGACACGAGCTTTATCGACCGCGAGGAACTGGCCCGCCGCTGGGCGCTCGCGGCCGAGCCTTGCCCCGAGGATATCAGCGGCCCGCGCTGGCAATTGCTGCTGCGCGAGCTTCTCTGGCCGCTCGAGCCGCTGCGGCGGATGGTGGGACGCCCGCTGGAGATCGCGCCCGCAGCCAATCCCAAGACCGTGATGCTGCTGCCTGGTTTCGGCGCGCATCCGATTCGCATGCGCTGGATGGCGCGCAAGCTCGAACGCGCCGGTCACACGACCAAGAAATGGGGCCTCGGCTACAATCTGGGCGCCACCGAGAAAAGCTTCGCCAAGGTCGAGCGGCGGCTGGTCGACATCTATCGCCGTTCGGGCGAGCCGATCCACCTGGTCGGCTGGAGCCTGGGCGGAGTGATGGCGCGCGAACTGGCCAAGGCGCATCCGGACAAGGTCGCCAAGGTCGTCACCATGGGCTCGCCCTTCTCGGGCAGTCCGCGCGCGAACAATGGCTGGCGCGCCTATCAGGCGATTGCCGGTCACCGGGTCGACGAACCCGAAATCGACGCCGTGGTGCATGAAAAGCCCCCGGTCGAAACGGTCGCCATGTGGAGCCCGCGCGACGGCGTCGTCCGTCCCCGCGCCGCCTGCGGCAAGCCCGGCGAACGGGACCGCGCGCGCGCACTGCGTTGTTCGCACATGGGTTTCGTGCTGACCCACGAGGCGGTCGAAGCGGTGCTTTCGGAACTGGACCGCGGGTAAACGCGTAGTCTGTTGTAGGAGCAAGGCGCGCGAGGTGCCGGGCGCCCCTGGGGGATTATGACCGGCGACACTGCTTACTTCGACGAAATGTACCAGCCCGATGGCGGGGTACGTCCGGCCTACTCAGGATATTGCGACTGGTTCGACGGGCAGGACAATGGCCTCATGCGGCGCAAGCACGCCGAAGCCGAAACCAATTTCCGCAAGACCGGCATCACCTTCAACGTCTATGGCGATGGCGAGGCCGAGGAACGGCTGATCCCGTTCGACATGGTGCCGCGGGTGATCACCGCCGCCGAATGGCGCAAGCTGTCGCGCGGGATCGAGCAGCGTGTGTCCGCGCTCAACGCCTTTATGCACGATCTCTACCACCGGCAGGAGATCATTCGCGCGGGCCGAATCCCCGAACGCCTGTTCCGTAACAACAAGGCCTGGCTGCCGAACATGGTCGGCTTCACGCCGCCGGGCGGGATTTACACGCATATCGTCGGGATAGACCTGGTGCGCACCGGGGCGGACGAATTCTACGTGCTCGAAGACAATGCGCGCACCCCCTCGGGGGTGAGCTACATGCTCGAAAACCGCGAAACCATGATGGCGATGTTCCCCGAACTGTTCATGCGCGTCCCGGTCGAACAGGTTTCCGATTACCCGCGCCGGCTGGCCAAGAGCCTCGCCGCCTGCGCGCCCGAAGGTACGCGGGGCAAGCCGACGGTCGCGGTGCTGACCCCGGGGATCTACAACTCCGCCTATTTCGAACACGCTTTCCTCGCCGACCAGATGGGTGCCGAGCTGGTCGAGGGCAGCGACCTGCGCGTGATCGACGGCCGTGTGGCGATGCGCACCACACGCGGCTATCACCCGGTCGACGTGATCTATCGCCGCGTCGACGACGAATTCCTCGATCCGCTGACCTTCAACGAGGACAGCGTGCTGGGCGTGCCGGGATTGATGGACGTCTATCGCGCGGGCCGCCTGACGATCGCCAATGCCCCGGGCACGGGGGTGGCCGATGACAAGGCGATTTATTCCTTCATGCCCGAAATCGTCGAATTCTATACCGGCGAGAAACCGCTGCTGCCCAATGTCGAGACGCATCGCTGCGCCGACGAGGACTCGTGCAAATACGTGCTCGACAATCTCGCCGAGCTGGTGGTCAAGGAAGTCCACGGATCGGGCGGTTACGGCATGCTGATCGGCCCCGCCGCCTCGAAGAAGGAGCTCGAGGCCTTCCGCAAGAAGCTCGTCGCGCGGCCCGAGAACTATATCGCCCAGCCGACGCTGGCGTTGTCCACCTGCCCGATCTTCACCAAGAAGGGGCTCGCCCCGCGCCATGTCGACCTGCGCCCGTTCGTGCTGGTTTCCCCCGACAAGATCGACATCACCCCCGGCGGGCTGACGCGCGTCGCGCTCAAGAAGGATTCGCTGGTGGTCAATTCGAGCCAGGGGGGCGGCACCAAGGATACCTGGGTGCTCAAGGACTGATGCTCGGTCGGACCGCCAATGGCCTGTTCTGGATGTTCCGCTATCTCGAGCGGGCGGAGAACACCGCGCGCCTGCTCGATGCGGGGCTGCGCATGGCGCTGACCCGTGATCTGGTCACGGCGGAAGAAGAATGGCGCTCGGTCATTGCCACCGCCGGGCAACGCGCGGGCTACGAAGCCAAGCATGCAAGCTATACCGGCGTACAGGCGTGGAATTACATGCTGCGCGACAAGGACAATGCCTCCTCGATCCTCGCCATGTTCGGCCAGGTCCGCCAGAATGCGCGGCTCGCGCGGAACGCCATCAGCGGCGAATTGTGGGAAGCGATCAACGAGAACTGGCTGGAGACGCAGGAACAGCTGTCCCGTCCGGTAGGCGAGAACCGCGTGCTCGACACGGTGGCCACGATCCGGCGCGCCGGGACGCTGGCACATGGCGCGATGGAAGGCTCGATGCTGCGCGACGAAGGCTATCACTTCGCGCAGGCGGGCACCTTCATCGAACGCGGCGACAGCATCGCGCGCATCCTCGACATCAAATACTATCTGCTGCTGCCCTCGCTCTCCTATGTCGGGTCGAGCCTCGATACCGGGCAATGGGACCAGGTGCTCCGCTCGGTTTCGGGCGATCGCGCCTATCGCTGGCTCAATGCGGGCCAGATCGATGCGCGCGGGATCTGCGAATTCCTCATCCTCGACGATTGCTTCCCGCGCAGCCTGGCCTTCTGCCATTCCGAATTGCGCGCCAATCTTGCCGCGCTGGCGCGGCTGCACGGCCGGGAAGGCGCCAGCAACACGCTGATGCGCGACGCCGATACGCGGATTGCCGATCTGACTATCGAGGACGTGTTTGAACAGGGACTGCACGAGTTCCTCGTCGATTTCATGGCCTCCAACGCCGCGATCGGGGTTGCGATCGCCAAAGACTATCGGTTCCTTGCCTGATGCGCCTCTCGATCCGCCATACCACCCGTTACCGCTTCGATACGCCGGTGATCCACGGCCTCCAGCGCCTGCGGCTGACGCCCAAGGAAACGCAGGGGCAGGAAATCCTCGAATGGCACATGGATTACGAGCACGCGCATCCCGAACTCACCTACGAGGACCAGCATCACAACACGGTGACGCTGGTCGCGGTCGAAACCGGCGCGCGCGATGTGACCGTGACCTGCCGCGGGACGGTCGATACGCATGACCACGCGGGCGTCATCGGGCGCCACGCCGGGCATCTGCCGCTATGGAGCTTCCTCGGCCAGACCGGGCAGACGCAGCCCGGCCCGGGCATGCGCAAGCTGGCCGCGGAAGTGGGCCGGGAGGACGAAAGCCGGCTCGACATGCTCCACCGCCTGTGCGCAGGCATACTCGAGCGGGTCGAATACAAGACCGGGACCACGCATTCCCGCACCATCGCCGAAGAAGCCTTCGCCGCCGCCAACGGCGTGTGCCAGGACCATGCGCATATCTTCATCGGCATCGCCCGTTCGCTGGGCGTTCCGGCGCGCTATGTCAGCGGCTACCTGATGATGAACGACCGGATCGACCAGGAAGCGGGCCACGCCTGGGCGGAAGCCTATGTCGCGGAACTGGGCTGGGTCGGCTTCGATATTTCCAACGGGATCAGCCCCGATGCGCGTTATGTGCGCGTCGCCACGGGACGCGATTATCGCGATGCCGCACCGGTCACCGGGATCAGTTTCGGGACCACCTCGACCGTGCTCGAAGTCGATGTCGCGGTCGAACAACAGCAAGTGCAGCAATAGAACTGCCGAGAGGATTACGACGATGACTTATTGTGTGGGAATGGTGCTCGACACCGGCCTCGTCTTGATGAGCGATACGCGCACCAATTCGGGCGTCGACAACATTTCCGTGTTTCGCAAGATGTTCACCTGGAATGTGCCGGGCGAGCGGATCATCACGGTGATGACCGCGGGCAATCTCGCCAGCACGCAGGCGGTGATCAGCCAGCTCGAAGAACGGATGAAAGAACCCGACGAGCGCGACAACATCATCCTGCAATCGCCGACCATGTTCCAGGTCGTGACCGAAATCGGCAAGCTGCTGCGCACGATCATCGCCGACCGGCAGGAGGCCAACGGAGTGAAGGGGCGGGGCCGGTTTACCGCCTCGATCATCGTTGCGGGGCAGATCGCGGGCATGGAACCACGCCTGTTCATGGTCTATCCCGAAGGCAATTTCATCGAGGCCAGCCACGACACGCCCTTCTTCCAGATCGGCGAGACCAAATACGGCCGCCCGATCATCATCCGCGGCTACGACCGCACGATGAGCCTCGAAGATGCGGTCAAGTTGCTGATGGTCAGCTTCGATTCGACGCTCAAGGCGAATCTCTCGGTTGGCCTACCGCTCGACCTGCAGGTCATCGAACGCGATGTATTCGAACCCAAGCACGAACACCGGGTCAATCATGACGATCCATATTTCCAGGCAATCTCGTCGAGTTGGGGCGATGCGCTGAAAAGCGCGTTCCACTCGCTGCCCGACTACAGTTTCTACCGAAGCGGAGACTAGGTTTTTGTCGCGAATATACAAATTGCTATTGCGAACTGTTCGTAGATAGGGCGGCAGTGTTATAAGGCCGTTTATATTAACTAATATTTTGTGGCGGGGGCTTTGTCATAGACGTAAGGTACGCCAAATGAACGAGCGCCAAATTCTCCATATTGTAGGAGGCTCAAGTCGTGGCCGGGCAGAACAAGCCCATCTGGGTTTTGGACTTGGCCATCACTGTGAAACCTATTCCAACGCCGCCGAATTCTTGCAGCGACCACCCGAGCAGGGAGTGATCCTGGCGCGCGACGATCCCGCCGACGGCGGGGTCGCGTCGGTCCTGAACGAGCTGGCACAAAAGGGCGTGTGGCTACCGGTTATCGCCACCGCGCGTGAACCCAGGCCAGCCTGCATCGTCGATGCGGTAAAAGCGGGGGCGCTGGATTATGTCGCGCTGCCGCTGAAACCCGAACGGTTGGCCGAAGCGCTTGGCCGGATCGGCAAGGATGTCGATGCGCATGTCCAGGCGCGCCGCAAGATGGTCGAAGCGCGCAACAAGATCGCCATGCTTTCCCCGCGCGAACGCGAAGTGCTCGACTGGCTGGCCGAGGGCTGCAGCAACAAGATGATCGGGCGCGAATTGGGGATCAGCCCGCGCACGGTGGAAATCCACCGCGCCAATTTGATGTCGAAACTGGGTACCGATCATTCCGCGCAAGCGGTTCGCCTGCGACTGGAAGCAAAGCTCGACGAGGATACGCCCTTTGCGATGTAATAGGCGCGCGGCGGCTTGACCCTAGCGGCAGTAGTTCCCGCTGCCATATTCCAGGTGAAAATGGTCCTCATGCGCCCGGTTGTAATCGGGGCCGAGCACGGTGCCGAACCGCTTGCAGGCGCTGCGGTGAATGACGCGCAGGAATTCACGCTCGTCCCGTGAGGCGTTCCACCCCGCCTGAACCGAAATCCGGCGACCGTCGGCAAGGACGAAGGCGGCGACATCGATCGCCTCGGCGCGCGCATGCGCGCTGCGGCGGGCGCTGCCGGCGACATTGCGGCAGGCAAAGCTGCCCATGGTCTCGATCCGCTGGAGCGGGCTGCCGAGGATCTGCTGTGCGGCGCGATCGACCCCGTAGCGCGCCCAGCCGGCAAAGCTGTTGGCCAGCGGGCAGGCCACGGCACCAAGGTTGGTCACGGTGAATTCGGTGTGATCCCCGCCGACGCGTTCGAGCCGGACGCTGTTGGTGGTCGAACAACCGGCGCCGTAGAATTTGTCGGGCAGCGGGGCAAAGCGCGAGCCGGTCTGACCCAGTTCGGCATTGCACTGGCGCATTTCGGGTCGCGCGGTGCTGACGGGGACGGACCCCGCCTGCCGCGCGACCCTTTCTGCGGGCTTGGAGCCAGGTACCACGCCGCATCCTGCCAGGCTGAGGAGAAGCAGCAGAGAGAAGGCGGGATGCGGTCGCATACCCGCGCTTATCTCCCCAACATCCTTAATTCTTCGCTAACGATATGTAGGGGAGCGCAATTTTCCAGGAGAAGGCGCGGCCTATTCGGGTGCGGCGAGCTGTTCCCACAGTTCGATCTTGACCCCGTCGGGATCGAGGATCCAGGCGAACTTGCCATACCCTTCATCGACATGGCCGAGCACCTCGACCCCCTTGGCCTTCAGCTGCTCGACCATCGCGTCGCAATCGTCGACCCGCAGATTGACCATGAAGCCGCCGGTGCCGGGCTTGATGTAGCCATCGTCCTTGAAATGGCTGATGAGCGAATAGGGTTTGTCGCCGGTCTCTTCGGACCACTCCAGCTGCGGCCCGTATTCGCCGCCGATACCCAGCACGTCGCGGTACCAGGCGCGCGTGGCGTCAGGGTCCTTTACCACGTAAAAGACCCCGCCCAGTCCGGTTACCTTTGCCATGTCGTTCTCCTTTTCAGGCGACCCTCAATACCCTGATGCCTGCCCATCCTTGCGCATTTCGGTGGCGCCCGTCAGCACGCCCGTCTCGGGGTCGCGCGCAATGGCCTGGTAGCCGCCGAACATGATGCCGTTGTCGACCACTTCGACCTTGTGGCCCATGGTGCGCAGCGCGGCGATGGTTTCTGCCGGAATGCCAGGTTCGACGAACAATGTCCCCAGCGGATCGGCAGCGGGGCCTTCGAGCGTCTCGGTCGGCTGCGGCCCGCCATCGTGGTTGAAGCGCGCGGCATCGCCCGCTTCCTGCAGGTTCATGCCGTAATCGACGATATTGACCAGCACCTGCACATGGCCCTGCGGCTGCATGCCGCCGCCCATCAGGCCCAGCGTCATATAGGGCTTGCCGTCCTTCTTCACGAAGGCGGGAATGATCGTGTGGAAAGGCCGCTTGCCGGGTTCATAGGCATTGGGATGCGCCGGATCGAGGCTGAACAGTTCGCCGCGGTCCTGGAACATGAAGCCGGTGCCCGGGGCAACCAGCCCGCCGCCCATACCGCGATAATTCGACTGGATGAGGCTGACCATCATGCCGTCGCCATCGACGACGGTGAGGTAGGTGGTATCGCCTTCACCCTCGAGCTTGGGCGCGACTTCGATTTCGCCGGGCTGGAATTCGGGCGTCGCCTTGGCCGGATCGATCAGCTTGAAGCGTTCGGCGCCATAGTCTTCGGCGAGCAATTGGGCGGGAAGGGCGGCGAAGTCGGGATCGGCATAGAAGCGCGCGACATCGGCATAGGCGAGCCGCTTGGCTTCGACCATGTAGTGCAACGCTTCGGGGCTTCCGCGCTCCCATTGCGACAGGTCGATGTTCTTGAGGATATTGACCATCTGCAGCGCGGCAAAGCCTTGGCTGTTGGGCGGCAGTTCGCACAGCTCGTACCCATCCTTGTAGCCGGCACAGGCGGGCTCGACCCATTCGCTGCGGTGGGCGGCAAAATCCTCGCGCGTGAAGGCGCTGCCCTGCGCCTGCAGGTAATCGACGATCACATCGGTCAGATCGCCGTCGTAATAGGCATCGCGCCCGTCGCGGGCGATCGCCTCGAGCGTGTCGGCAAGGTCCGGATTGCGGAAGATTTCGCCCGCCTCGGGGGCTTCGCCATCGGCGAACCAGACCTTGCGCGCATTGCTGAAATCGAACTCGGTCTCGCGCGCCGAATAGGCCTTGAGCGAGCGGGCGAGATACATGCCGATGACCGGCGCGATCGGGTGGCCTTCGCGCGCATAGCCGATGGTCGGCGCAAGGTTTTCGGCCATCGGTCGCTTGCCGAAGCGTTCGTGCATGGCGAACCAGGCATCGACCGTGCCCGGCACGGTGATCGGCAGCGCGCCATAGGGCGGCAGGGCGTCTGCCCCATCGAGCTTGTCGAGCAGCTGGTCGAGCGTCTGACCCCGCGGGCTGCGGCCCGACCCATTGATGCCGTGCAATTTGCCGGTCGCGGGGTCGTAGATGATCGCGAACAGATCGCCGCCGATGCCGTTGCCGGTCGGCTCCATCAGCCCCAGCGCGGCATTGGCCGCGATGGCCGCATCGACCGCGCTGCCGCCATCCTTGAGCACGTCGAGCGCGATCTGCGTGGCAAGCGGGTGTGCAGTGGCCGCCATGCCGTGCTGCGCGATCACCGGGCTGCGCGCCCAATTCGCGCCTACGGGCCGCCCGCCGGCGCCGATCTGCTGTTCGATTGCGGGCTGTTCGGCCGTCTCCTGCGCGGTGGCAGGCATGGCGGTCAGGGCGAGGGCGGCTACGCCCGCCAGTAGTGTTCGCATATTCGTCTCCTCAATCGGGAGACGGTGTGACGATTGCGCGTCAGGCTGGCAAGGGGCGCTCTGCGGTTCCGGCGGTCGCCTTGCTGACCAGCCAGATGGCGAGCCAGGCAGCGATGAAGCCGGGGACGATTTCGTAGAGGCCCTGGTCCATGCCCGGGAGCGCCGCATTCCAGCCCAGCGCAATCCATGCGACGACCACTGCGGCGCCGGTGACCAGGCCTGCGACTGCGCCGGCGCCGGTCATCCTGTTCCAGGTCAGCGCGAGGATAATCAGCGGACCGAAGGCCGCGCCGAAGCCTGCCCAGGCGTTGGACACCAGTCCCAGCACCTCGCTATCGGGATTGCTCGCGATCACGATCGCGGCAATCGCCACCAGCGCGACGCAGATCCGTCCGACATTCACGCTCTCGCGCTCCGAGGCATGGCGGCGGAAGAACAGCTTGTAGAAATCTTCAGTGAGCGAGCTCGAGGCAACCAGCAGCTGCGAGCTGATCGTCGACATGATCGCGGCGAGCAGCGCCGCCAGCAGGAAGCCGGTGATTAGCGGGTGGAACAATAGATTGGCGAGCACGATGAAGATCGTCTCGGGATCGTCCACGACGATGCCGTTGCGTTCGGTAAAGGCGCGGCCGGCAATGCCGATGCCGATCGAACCGAGCAGCGCGACGCCCATCCAGGTCATGCCGATGTTGCGCGCCGGACGGACCTTCTCGACCGTGTCGATCGCCATGAAGCGCACGATGATATGCGGCTGGCCGAAATAGCCGAGCCCCCAGGTCACCGCGCTGATGAAGCCAAGCAGGGTGAGGCCTTGGGTGAGGCTGAGGAAACCTTCGACGGGGACGTCGGTCAGCGACCCGCCCGCGCTGCCGCCTTCGCCGAACATCACCACCAGCGGCATCACCGCCAGTGCGACGACCATGATCAGGCCCTGCACGAAATCGGTCAGGCTGACCGCGAGGAAGCCGCCGACCATGGTATAGGCGAGCACCACCAGCGCGGTGATCCAGATGCCGACCATGTAATCGCTCATGCCGATACCCCCGAACAGGCCGGCGAAGCTGGTTTCGAACAGCTTGCCGCCGCCCACGAGGCCGGCAGCGGTATAGACCGCAAAAAACACCACCACGATCAACGCGGAGATCACGCGCAGCGCGACCGCCTTGTCGGGGAAGCGATTGGCGAGGAATTCGGGGATCGTCAGCGCATTGCCATAGCTTTCGGTCTGCGCGCGCAGCCGCGGCGCGACCACGAACCAGTTGGCCAGCGCGCCGATGAACAACCCGATCCCGATCCACGCCTCGACCAAGCCGCTGGCATAGAGCGCGCCGGGCAGGCCGAGCAGCAGCCAGCCGCTCATGTCCGAGGCACCGGCGCTCAGCGCGGCAACAGCGGGTGGAAGGTTGCGTCCGGCGAGCAGATAGCCCTCGCTGGTATCGGTCGAGCGCTTCCACGCCCATAGGCCGATCGCGATCATCAGAACGAAATATAAGGCGAGCGAAATATAGGTGCCGGTCTGCATGGGCGAGGCATCTAACAGATGGAAATCGCGCTGGCCACCGGGGCCCCGAAGCGCCGCTCACGCGGCATTTGGCGGACCTCGCGAGATTGTCGCTGTGGCAAAAATGCGACACGTGCGTTTCATCGCACCGGGGTGCCGGAACGCCTTGGCTCCGCAAACGTCTTACCCGGCAACAGGGTCCACGTAACTAACAGGATTTTCAATGAAAAAATCGACATTTCTGGCCACCGCGATTTTCGCGGGCGCCTTCGCTCAGCCTGCTTTCGCACAGGATGCAGAACCCCGCTTCTTCGACGGCTTCTACGTCGGCGGGCACTTCGGGCTCGACGCAATCGACGACGAACGCGGTGAAGGCATCACCTTCGACACCGATGGCGACGGTGAATATGGCGACGGGGTCATCACGACGACCGGCGCCAATGCTTTCAGCCCCGGTTATTGCAACGGCGCCGCCAATGGCGCGGAAGCCAGTGACGGCTGCAGCGACGACAAGTCGCGCTACGGCTACGGCATCCGCATCGGCTTCGACCAGCGCATCGGCAATGGTCCGGTAGTTGCCGGCCTGTTGGTCGAGGGCGCGCTGTCGGAATCGGAAGATTACTCGACCGGTTTCAGCACCACCCCGGCGAGCTACACCTTCGTACGCGGACTGGACAAATCGGTCGCTGTGCGCGGTCGTCTCGGCGTTTCGCCCGGCAGCGGCCGTGGCCTGCTCTACGTCACGGGCGGCGTCGCCTATGCCGATATCGATCACGATTTCGTCACCACCAACACTGCCAATTCGTTCACCATGACGAATGATGACGATTGGCAGCTGGGTGGCCAGATCGGCGCCGGCGGCGAGCTCTACCTCACCGACAACATCTCGTTCGGCCTCGAATATCTCTATTCGCGCTATGACGACGACGATGCCTATGTGCTGGTGGGTGCCGGTACCGCGCCCGCAACCAATCCGTTCCTGCTCGATTCGGGTGAAACTGCTCTTCGTCCCTCGGATCCGAACCTGAACATCCATTCGATCCGCACGACGCTGAACTTCCGCTTCTGATCGTCGGATACCTTCAAACGGAAAGGGCGGTCACATCGTGGCCGCCCTTTTTGTATCGGCAGTGCCGCGCGCTCGGCCTGGCTCACTTACCCTGGTACCCTGCAGCCTTGCGGGCTCCGCAGATCAGACCCCGCGCCGGTCCAGTTCGCGCATCAGCCGGTCGAACCGTTCCTGCACCACATCGAGCCCGTGCAGCCCGCCATTGATTGCGCGGCGGTCGTCCTCGAGCCCGGGGGTCGCGGCGAACTTGTCGAGATCGCGCGATTTCCAGTACCAGCCTGCGCCCATGCAACCGCCTTCGCGTGTGCGCAGGTAATCGGGAATTTTCTCGATCGCCATGCCGATGGATTTGCCGAACTCGGTGCAATTGTGGCGCCCGGTGATCTGCTTGGGCCCATAGCCGCGAAACCGCCAGCCATCACCGGGTTCGGTATTGCCGAGATTGCGCCGCCCCCATTCTCCGCCATAGAGCAAATTGGCCAGTTCCTCCTGCCGCGCGAGCGACAGCCCGCGTTCGCCGCGCTTGCGCCCGAGCCGCCGTGCGTCGGCTTCGCTTATCCGGTGGCGGCCGAAGGTCCTCAGCAAACCGTCGACGCTGTAATTGAGGCTTTCGGTCATGCGGGTCAGGCCGCGGCTTTCCACCGCGATATTGGCGAGGAAACTGCAGATCTCGCGCCGCGTGTCGATGCCGTAGCGCAGGCACACGGTCTTGATCGGCTCGACCCATTTGGCGAGCTCCTGCGGCGTGTTCTCGGAGAAGGCGAGCTTGAGCAGGCCGACATCGATCTGGTCGATGATCGCCGTATCGCTTGCCTTGTTGCCGTCCTTGGGGGGCGGTGTCTGCGGGGGCTTGGCGGGGGCGTCGCGATGGAGATCCAGCACCTCCCAACTGCGCGGACCCACGATGCCGTCGGGCACCAACCCGTTGGTCCGCTGCCACGCGCGGATTGCCGCTTCGGTCCGGGGGCCGAAAATGCCATCCGCCTGCAGACCCAGCAGCGCCTGAACCGTCTTGACCGCGTCCGAGCGCATTCCCCGGCGCAGGGTTGGCCGGTCATGGTCGTCGCTTGCCGCGATCGGCGGCGGGGGCGATTTGCCCGCGAGAATTTCGGCAACCTGCGAGCGGAACTGCGACATGTCGAACAGCGGATCGGGCTTGCGCCCGGGCGCCCATTCCTTGTGCCCCAGGCACATGTTCGCCTTGGCACCGATATGATCGAGAATCGCCGCCACGCCGCGGCGATAGGCATCCATCTGAATTTCGGGCCAGTCGTCATGCGGGCGTCCGCCGTTTTCGCCCTCGATACCGATCAGGTGCGTATTGCCGGTATTGCGCAGACCTTCCCAGGCGCCCGGTCCGGCATGGTTGGCCCGGCCAGCGGCGACGACGTAATACGTCCCGTCGCGCCCCAGGCCGAGGTGGCACAGCGGGCCCCTGAGGTCGGGCCGCCCGTGTATAAGCATGTCGAGCGTGGGCATGTTACCGCCCGCGCGGGTCGCGGTATGGTGGCACAGCACCCCGCGGACGGGGCCCATATCACCGCGCCCGCGGGTACGCCAATCGGGTGTTTCGGCGACTTTGAGACCCGCGCGCTCGAGCACCTCGGGCAGCCATGTCAGAGAATAGCTCATCCCTTCGTCCCCTCGGGTCCATCGTCCGGCTGGGCGACGCCGCCCGATGCAGCGGGCAGGTGCTCGTCGCGGGTGAGGTCATCCTCATCGATGTCGAGATCCTCGACGCAGCCGTCCTCGGTCTCGTCGTCGGGGGGGACATCGTCTTCCCCGGCATCGCCGGGCGATGCCGCGCTGACCGCAGCCCCGGCGGGCGCTGCACCCGCCGCGTCGAGATCGGGTTCGGGTTTGCGGAGCACGGGCTTTTCGCCTTCCTGCACTGCCGCCCGCGCCCGCAGGTCGGGGACCAGCCGTTCGGCAAAGCCGCCAACGAAGCCGACGATGCCGATGTAAAGCTCATTCAGTTCGCCTGACCCGGCGTCGCCAATCCGCAGATTGACGAAGTCCGATACCACCAGCGAGACCAGCACGGTCCCTGCGATGATGCCGATCGCGACCCGCAGGCCGGCATCCATCCAGTTGTTGACCTTGTTGAGGTCCGGCAGGACGGTGCGTCCGCGGATGGCGAGGGCGATCGAGAAGAAGCTTCCCAAAGCGCCCGCCATTGCGCCGCGCCACAGATCGGTGGCGTCGTCAAAACACCGCGGGTCGAGCTCAGTGTCGCACAGCAGGGAGCGTGCCGCTGCCGCAGCATTATCGACATCCGGCACGGTCAGGACTGCAAACAGGATGCTGAACAGGATGAACGCAAACGCGATGGTGATGGCGACCAGCAGATATTCGAAGCGCGACCATCCGACGCGTTCCTCGATGACGTCGTCCTTTATCTCCTGGAGCACGGCACCGGCGCCCGTCAGATCGCCCTCCAGCGCGACGATGAGCGAATCGCCGATCCGGCGATCGTAGCGCGCTGCCCGCTGGCGGATGCGCGCGCCGTTCCTGCGCGGGATGATGCCCAGCGTGTGGTATCGATCGGGCTTCTCGCGCCAGTCGTCGATCAGCGCATTGGTTTCGCCGCGCAGGGGGGCGAGCTGCGCCAGCACCTTGCGTTGTTCATCCGAGACATCGGGCGCGTCGGCGAAGTGGACCATCGCGCGTTCCCTGGTCTGGTAGACCGCATATTCGGGTGGCTTGCGCGAATAGAAGTGCAGGACGGGATGGCCTGCCGAATCGAGATCGCCGGCCTTGAGATCGGCGACGTTCACCGTGCGGGCCGCATTGGTAACGGGCAGATAGCCATGGCTTCGATCCCCCAATCGATGACGATGGCAAGCGCAGCAGGCTTTCGGGCCTTGCTTGCCGTAGGTGAGCGATCCGGTGGTTCTTATGTCTGGCTTGTGTTGGCCCAAGGCTACGCCGCGTGCATGGGCATTGATTGTATATTTTGGCGCAGGGGCCGTTCGGGCGCAGGGCGCAGCAATGAAAAGGGGCCGGAAATCATCCGGCCCCTTTCGTATCTGGTCAGCTGTCGGCGGGTTATTACCCGGCCGAACGCTTCGCCCGCTTGCGTTCGTGCGGATCGAGGATCGCCTTGCGCAGGCGGATGTTCTCGGGCGTCACTTCGACCATCTCGTCGTCGTCGATATAGGCGATCGCCTGTTCCAGCGTCATCACGCGCGGTGGGGTGAGGCGGATCGAATCGTCCTTGCCGGTCGAACGGAAGTTGGTCAGCTGCTTTGACTTCATCGGGTTGACCTCAAGGTCGTCCGGTTTGGCGTTTTCGCCGATGATGATGCCTTCGTAGATCTTCGCGCCGCCGCCGATGAACAGCTCGCCGCGTTCTTCCAGCATGTTGAGCGCGTAAGGCACCGCTTCGCCGGACACCATCGAGATCAGCACGCCGTTCTGGCGGCCTTCGATCTTGCCGCGGTAGGTGTCGTACTTCTCGTAGATGCGGTTCATGATGCCGGTGCCGCGCGTGTCGGACAGGAATTCGCCGTGATAGCCGATCAGGCCGCGCGAGGGGGCGGAGAAGGTGATGCGGGTCTTGCCCTGGCCGCTGGGGCGCATTTCGGTCAGCTCGGCCTTGCGGCGCTGCATCTTCTCGACAACCGTGCCCGAATGTTCGTCATCGACGTCGATGACGACCGTTTCGAACGGCTCCATGCGCTGGCCGTTTTCTTCACGGAACAGCACGCGCGGACGGCTGATGCCGAGTTCGAAGCCTTCGCGGCGCATCGTTTCGATGAGCACGCCCAGCTGCAGTTCGCCGCGCCCGGCAACCTCGAAGCTGTCCTTGTCGGCGCTTTCGGTGATGCGGATGGCGACATTGGTTTCGGCTTCGCGATACAGGCGGTCGCGGATCATGCGGCTGGTGACCTTGCTGCCTTCGCGGCCGGCCAGCGGGCTGTCGTTGACGGCGAAACGCATGGCGAGCGTCGGCGGATCGATGGGCTGCGCTTCGATCGGGGTCTTGATCTGCGGATCGGCGATGGTGTTCGAAACGGTCGCCTTCTCAAGCCCGGCGATGGCGATGATATCGCCCGCCTCGGCGCTTTCGACCGGCACGCGGTCGAGGCCGTCGAAGCTCAGCAGCTTGGTTGCGCGACCGACTTCGATGACAGTGCCCTGCGCGTCGAGCGCGTGGATCGGGTCGTTGATGTTGACCGTGCCCGACTGGACGCGGCCGGTGAGCACGCGGCCCATGAAATTGTCGCGGTCGAGCAGCGTCGCGAGGAAGCTGAACGGCGCTTCGGTATCGAGGCCCGGCGCGGGGACGTGGTCGACGATCAGCTTGAACAGCGCATCCAGATTGCCTTCGCGCGCATGCTCGTCTTCGCTGGCGTAACCGTCGCGGCCCGAAGCCCACAGGCTGGGGAAGTCGAGCTGGTCGTCATTCGCATCGAGGCTGGCGAAGAGGTCGAACACTTCGTCGAGCACCGCCTGCGGGCGCGCATCGCTGCGGTCGATCTTGTTGACGACGACGATCGGGCGCAGGCCCAGGCCGAGCGCCTTGCCGGTGACGAACTTGGTCTGCGGCATCGGGCCTTCGGCGCTGTCGACCAGCAGGATCACACCATCGACCATCGACAGGATCCGCTCGACCTCGGCGCCGAAGTCGGCGTGGCCCGGCGTATCGACGATATTGATGCGCGTGCCGTTCCATTCGACGCTGGTGCACTTGGCGAGAATCGTGATCCCGCGTTCCTTTTCCAGGTCGTTCGAATCCATCGCACGTTCTTCGACGCGCTGGTTTTCGCGGAAGGTGCCGGATTGACGGAAAAGTTGGTCGACGAGAGTTGTCTTGCCGTGGTCGACGTGGGCGATGATCGCCACGTTGCGCAGGTCGCGGGACATGGAATGTGCTTTCTGTTAGCGTGCCGTAGCGTTAACGCATGAGCGGCACGATGCGTTTCGGGCGCGCCCCTAGCTTAGATGCTGCACTGCGACAAGCCGTTGCGGTGTAACGCGAAAGGCACAGTCGCGGCCCCCGCTGCGTCACGCGTCGGCTAAACGCTTGAGAGGGCATGCAAGTCTGGTAATCCGCCGCTCGCCTGCGTTATTTGGGGACTGCGCAGCAGACCAAAAAGACGTCTTGAGAGAAGAGGACATTTCATGAAATTCAATACTTTCGGCCGCCACGCGTCCGTTCGTACCGCCCTGCTGGCCGGCGCTGCCGCGCTGGTTCTGCCCGCCGCCGCCCAGGCGCAGGACGCCGACGCTGACATCGACGCCGACGATAGCGATATCGCCGCTCCCGCCAGCGGCAATGTGATCATCGTCACTGCGACCAAGCGCGAGCAGACGCTGCAGGAAACCCCCGTCGCGGTCAGCGTGACCACCTCCGAAGCGATCGAGCAGGCCCAGATTCGCGACGTCGCCGATCTCGCCACGCTGGTCCCCTCGCTGCGCGTCAGCCAGAACCAGAGCTCGTTCGCGACCAGCTATTCGGTCCGCGGCTTCGGCACCGATGGCAACAACATCGGCCTCGAGCCCTCGGTCGCGATGTTCGTCGACGGCGTCTATCGCAGCCGCGCGGTTTCGCAGATTTCCGATCTTCCCGACATCCAGCGCGTCGAAGTTCTGCGCGGCCCGCAGTCGACGCTGTTCGGCAAGAACGCCAGCGCCGGCGTGATCTCGATCGTCACCAAGGAACCGCAGTTCGATTTCGGCGGCATGGTCGAAGCCAGCTACGGCAATTACGACGCGATGGTCGTCAAGGGTTTCGTCACCGGCCCGATCAGCGATTCGGTTGCCTTCAGCGCGGGCGGCGGCATCAACAAGCGTGACGGCTACCTGACCAATGGCGTCAATGGCGACGACATCAACGACCGCGACCGCTGGTTCACCCGCGGCCAGCTGCTGTTCGACAATGGCGGCCCGCTGCGCGTCCGCGTAATCGGCGATTACGACAAGATCGAAGAGCGCTGCTGCGGCGTGCTCAACGTGGCGACCTCGGCCGAAATCGGTGCGATCCAGCTGCTCGGCGGCCAGGTCAACGATTTCCGCAACAATCCCGATGGCGATGTCGTCTTCACCGACGTCGATCCGATCAACAACGTCGAGAACTACGGCATCTCGGGCCAGATCGATTACGACTTCGGCGCGCTGGGGCTGACCTCGATCACCGCCTATCGCAAGACCAAGCTCGGCGCCGACCAGGACGTCGACTTCACCAGCCTTCCGGCGGTGAGCGGGGCGAATATCGGTGATGCCGATATCGAAACCTTCACCCAGGAACTGCGGATTGCCTCGGATTTCGACGGCCCGTTCAACTTCCTGATCGGCGGCTATTACTTCGACGAACGCGTCGATACGTCGGACCAGATCGTTTTTGGTCCCGGCTTCCGTCCCTTCGCCGACTTGCTGCTGCAGGGTGCGACCGGCGGCACGCAGAATGTCAATACGCTCGAAGCCACGCTCTCGGCGCTGAACGGCACCGATTACACCGGCCAGTTCTTTGCTGAAGGCCAGGGCTTCTTCAACAACATCGTTCAGGACAATGAAGCGTTCTCGATCTTCGGCAATGTCGATTTCGAGATCACCGATCGTCTCGTCCTCACGCTTGGTGCGAACTACACCAAGGACAAGAAGCAGATCGTCACCAATTCGACGAGCACCGATGTGTTCTCGAACATCGACCTGGTGGCCTCGGGTAACACCGCGATCTTCGCGCAGGGTCTCGCCACGCAGGTTGGCACGCTGCTCGGCCTCGGTCGTCCGGCCAGCCAGGCTGAAATCGGCGCCTTCGCCGGTGCCAACCCGGCAGCCTTTGGCCAGGTTTCGGCGGGCGTGCAGGCCTTCGCCGATGCCAACGATGCCAACCCCGCGGTGAACCCGCTGCTGGCACTGACCCCGTTCCAGTTCCTGCCGCCGATGCAGAACTGCCCGAACGCGGTTGAGGACTGCTCGACCAATGACGACGACTGGAGCTGGAACGTCCGCCTGGCTTACGAAGTCACGCCGACGCTCAACGTCTATGCCAGCTGGGCGACCGGCTACAAGGCGCCGAGCTTCAACCTGTCGCGCGACAGCCGTCCGCTGCCGGCCGACTTCGCCGCGCTGCAAGCGCAGGACCTCGCGGTCACCAACCTGCGTCCGGGCACCCGCTTCGCCAATGCCGAGAATTCGGAAGTCTACGAAATCGGCATCAAGGGTAACTGGAGCCGTGCTGCCGCGAACTTGACCTTCTTCCAGCAGTCGATCGAGGATTTCCAGGCGAACACCTTCACGGGTACGTCCTTCATCCTGTCGAATGCCGGCAAGCAGGAAACCTTCGGGGTCGAATTCGACGGCCAGTTCTACGCCAGCGATGCGCTGACGCTGAGCGTCGCGATGACCTATCTCGATGCGCAGTACGACAATTTCGTCGCTTCGCCCGTGGGTGATCTTTCGGGCGAGCCGGTTGCCGGCGTGCCCGAACTGTCCGCCGTCTTCGGCGCGCAGTACAACAAGGAAATCAACTCGCGCGGTGATCGTGTCATCCTGCGCGGCGATTTCTCGTACTCGTCGCCGGTCCAGATGGTCGACGGCCTGACCAACTACATCGTGGTCGATCCGGCCACCGGTGAACGCGACTTCGGTCCGGCCCGCGCCGCTGCCGCTGCCTTCAAGCGCGAGGTCAACAGCCTCAACGCATCGTTCACCTACGCCTTCGACATGGGGCTGGAACTGACCGTGTGGGGCCGCAACCTGCTCGACGACCGGTACCTGACCACGGTCTTCCCCGCAGTGGCGCAGGGGCAGGCGATCTCGGGTTACCCGAACCAGCCGCGCACCTACGGCGTGGCCGCAAGGTTCCGCTTCTGATCGAAGTCGGCATCTAGAAAAGGGAAGGGGGCCTGCGGGCCCCCTTTTCTTTTGCCTGAAGCGTGTAGCTCGGCGAAGGTCATGCCATGCCCGTCGCCATTCGTGCCGCGGGGGCTAACCGCCAAGCATTGCCGCCGGGCCGCAATTCGCGATGTTCTATCGCACGATGGGTGCGACGCGTGCCGTCGGTATCGGTCTCGGGACGTAGCTTGCCGCCTCGACGCTACGAGGTCGGTGCCGCCGCCTAGAGCGCGCGCAATGCCTGCGCAGGCTTGGCGCGCAGCAGCGGCAACGAGGCGCCCAGCGCGAAGGCCAGCACCACGCCAATGCCGAGACCCAGCACCGCGAGCACCACGCTCCAGTCGGGCAGCCAGTCAAATTCGAACAGCTGGGTGACCACCAGCCATGCGGCCAGGCTGCCGATGCCCAACGCGACCAGCGCGAGCGCGGCGGCAAGCGCGCTGTATTCGATAAGCTGCATCAGCAGGATCTGTCGCCGGTCGGCGCCCAGCACGCGCAGGACCACCGTATCGTAGGTCCGCGCCGCGCGCGCGGCGGCAATCGCGCCCAGCAGCACCGCGAGGCCCGCCAGGACCGCGACACTGGCCGCCGCGAGCGTGGCCAGCCCGACCTGTTCGAGGATCGTGCGCGCCTGTTCCAGTACCCCGCCGACTTCGATGACCGAGGCCGAGGGCAGCGCCGCGACCAGCGCCTGGAGCAGTGGGCCCGTGGGCGTGCCGGGGCTCAGTTCAACGGTCGCGGCCAGATTGTGCGGCGCATCGCTGATCGCATTGGGGCTGAGTACGAAGACATAGTTGAAGCCCAGGCTTTCCCAGTCGATCCGGCGCAGGCTGGCGATCCGCGCGGTGCGTTCGACCCCGAGGATGCCGAAGGTCAGCATGTCGCCCACTTCCAGCCCGGCGGCCTCGGCGAAATCGGCATCGATCGAAACCAGCGGCTCGCCGCCGTAGAACGGTCCCCACCATTCGCCCTCGGTCAGTTCGTTGCCCTCGGGCAAGTGATCGGCATAGGTCAGCCCGCGCTCGCCGCGTAGCGCCCAAGCTCCGTCGGGAATATCCTCCAGCGTGGATGTACGGGTCATTGCCCCCTCGGGGCCGAAGGCGAGCACTGCGCCGCGCAGCGCGGGAACGGTGCGCCAGTTGGCATCGGGATCGGCCTCGCGCACCAGTGTCTCGAACTCGGTCACCTGGTCGCGCGGGATATCGAGCACGAAATAGTCGGGCGCGCGGTCGGGTACGCGCTTGGCGATATTGCCGTCGATCGCGCTCTGCACGGCAGCCAGCAACACAAACGCGGCAAGTCCGAAGCCGAGCGCGGTAACCAGCGCACCGGTCGATGATCCGGGCCGGTGGAGGTTTGCCAGCGCATTGCGCGCGACCGGGCTATGCGGGCGCGGAAGCGATGCGGCGACCTTGCGGATACCCCAGCCCAGCAATGCGAGCAGGCCAAGCACCGCCGCCGCCCCGGCAAGGAAGCCGCCCGACAGCAGCGGGTTCTCGGCAGTCAGCAGCGCCAGTGCGACGATTGCGGCGAGCCCGCCGCCGACCAGCAGGAGGGCCTGCGGATCGCGGGCGAGCGGGGCGACGCGTGCGCGCATCAGTGCCATGGCGGGAAAATGGCGCGCGCGCAGCAGCGGGGGGGCGGCGAAGACCAGCGCCACCAGCATGCCATAGGCGAGCGCGAGCAGCAGCGCGCCGGGATCGATCACGACCCCGCTCGATACGGGCAATAGCCCTTCGAGTGCGCGCGCGAGCAGCGGCACGGCAGCCACGCCCACGGCGATCCCCGCAAGGCTCCCGACCAGCGCGGCAGCGACGATCTGCAGCGCATAGATACGCGCGATATCGCCGCTCGACGCGCCAAGGATCTTGAGCGTGGCGATGCCCTGGCGCCGGGCGTCGAGATAGGAGGTCACGCCGCCGCCGATGCCGATCCCGGCAATGACTAGTGCGGCGAGGCCGACCAGCGTGAGAAATTCGCTCATTCGGTCGACGAAGCGGTCGGTCCCCGGTGCGGCGCGGTCGGCGGTGTCGATATCGAACCCGGCTTCGGGAAAGCGGTCTTCCAGCGCTTCTTCGACGTCCGCGGCATCGCGCGCCTGCGCGAAACGGACGCGGGTTTTGGACTGGTACATCGAACCGGGCGCGATCAGCCCGGCGCGCGTCGGCAATTCCTCGGCCACGATGATGGTCGGTCCCAGCTGGAACCCTTCGCCCAGCCAATCGGGTTCGTCGGCGATGATCCCGCCCACGCCAAGCGTCTCGGTCCCGATGGCGATGCTGTCGCCCGGAGCCACGCCCAGCCGGTCGGCCGCGCCCTGCGACAGCCACGCCTCGTCAGGGGCGGGGGCGCCGACCGCGCGGCCATCGGCCAGCGTCAGCGTGCCATAGAGCGGGTAGGCAGCATCGACCGCCTTCAGTTCGATCGGGGCGGCCTGGTCGTCATAGCGCGCCATTGCCTGCATCCGTGTGCCCGCGGATACCTCGCCATACTCCTCCAGCGCGGCGCGTTCGGTCTCGTCGAGCGAGCGCTGCCACAATTCGACCTGGAGGTCTCCGCCGAGATATTCGCGGCCATTGGCCTCGATCTCGCCCTCGATCGCGGCGGTGAGCGACCCGATCGCGGCCAGCGCGCCAGTGCCGAGGAACAGGCAGACCAGCAGCAGCCGCAGGCCCCGGAAACGCGCGTTGAGATCGCGCCGCGCAATGCGCCAGGCGGTCGCCCAGCTCATGCGGCGGTGTCGCTGGCGATGCGTCCGTCGGCGAGTTGCAGCACGCGCTCGCAATGGTCGGCCAGTTCGGGGTCGTGCGTGATCACCAGCAGCGTGGCGCCTGTTTCAGCGCGCCGTGCGAACAGCAGTTCGACGATTTCATGTCCGGTGGCGACATCGAGATTGCCGGTCGGTTCGTCGGCGAAGATCAGGTCGGGTCGCGCGGCGGTGGCGCGGGCGATCGCCACGCGCTGCTGCTCGCCGCCCGACAGTTGCTGCGGGTAATGGTCGAGCCGGTGGCCGAGCCCGACCGCTTCGAGTTCGGCCCGTGCGCGCGCCTGCGCATCGCTTTCGCCCGCCAGTTCCATCGGCGTGGCGACATTCTCGACCGCAGTCATGGTGGGCAGCAGGTGGAACGCCTGCAACACGATCCCGATCCGTCCGCGGCGCGCATGCGCCAGCGCGTCCTCGTCCATCGCGGCGAAATCCTCTCCCGCCACCTGCAGCGTGCCGCCGCTGGCGCGTTCGAGGCCCGAGAGCACGGCCATCAGCGAGCTTTTGCCCGAGCCCGAGGGGCCGAGCAGCGCCACGGTCGATCCGCGCGCGATATCGAGGTCGATCCCGCGCAGGATCTCGACCGGCGCTTCGCTGGTGCCGAGGGTGAGGGTGAGGTTGCGGGCGGAAATCGCGGCTTGAGAGTTGGTCACCTTGCTGCGATGGCATGCGGCCCAGTGTTGCACAAGGAATCTCGCCGATGCGTCTCGGGCCTTTGTCGATCATGCTCCTCGCCTTCGGGCTGGCCGCCTGCGGCAGTGCGGACGAGGTGGCCGAAGCACCGGGGCCTGCGCGGGACGCGGTGTCGGCGCCTGCCACGGACGCCGTGGTGGAGGGCCCCGAACGCCGCATCCTCGCGTTCGGCGACAGCCTGTTCGCCGGCTACGGGCTGGAAGAGCAGCAGGGCTATCCCGAACAGCTCCAGGCGGACCTGCGCGAGCGCGGTATCAATGCGCGCGTGGTCGATGCGGGCGTTTCGGGCGACACCAGCGCGGCGGGGCGCCAGCGGCTCGCCTTTACGCTCGATGCGCAGACCAGCACCCCCGACCTTGTCATCCTCGAACTGGGCGGCAACGACATGCTGCGCGGGATCCAGCCCGACCAGACCCGCGCCAATTTCGCCGCCATGCTCGACGAACTGCGCACGCGCGGCATCCCGGTGCTGGTGATGGGGATGCGCTCGCCGCCCAATTACGGCAGCGAGTACCAGCAGCAGTTCGACAGCCTCTATCGCGAGCTGGCGGAGCAATATGATGCCGCGCTGGTGCCGTTCTGGCTCGACAGCATCTATGAAGACCGCAGCATGTTCCTGCCCGATCGCATCCACCCGACAGCGGCGGGGATCGCGGCGCTGGTCGATGATACGGTGGATGACGTCGAAGCCGCGCTGCCGCCTGCTTCCTAGACGCGCTCGACCGCGCCCGCGCCGACGCGCCATACGGCGGCTTCATCCGCGATCGTGCTGAAGGGCGCCGCCTCGGTGCCTGTCATCCACACTTGCGCGCCGCTGCCGCGCAATTGCTCGAACAGCGCCGCGCGGCGGACCGGGTCGAGATGAGCGGCGACCTCGTCGAGCAGCAGCAATCCGGCGCGTCCCTGCGCGGCCAGGCCCGCATGGGCGAGGGTGATGGCGACGAGCATGGCCTTCTGTTCGCCGGTCGAGCTTTGCGCGGCGGGCACCCGCTTGGCGGCATGGACCACCTCCAGCTCGTCGCGATGCGGCCCCGCCAGCGTGCGCTGCGCCGCGCGGTCGCGCGCGCGGTTGTCGAACAGCGCCTGCGACAGCCCGTCGGCATGGTCGGGCGCACCGGGTGCATAGGTGAGGGCGGGGCGCGCGAAGGGTTCGGCGGGCATTTCGGCAAGCCGCACCGCCAGCGTTTCGACCAGCCGCGCGCGGCCGCACATCAGTGCTGCGCCATGCGGGACCATCTGCGCCTCGATCGCATCGAGCCACGCGCCTTCGGGTTCGCGCCGGTCGGCCAGCAGGCGGTTGCGTTCGCGCAAGGCGGCCTCATAGCGGGCGGCATGGCTGGCATGCGCGGGGTCGAGCGCCAGCGCCAGGCGGTCCATATACCGCCGCCGATCGCCGGCCGGACCGGTGAACAGGCCGTCCATCGCGGGCGTCAACCAGGTCACCGCCAGCCATTCGCCGAGCCCCGTCGCGCTGCTTTCCGCGCCATTGATCCGCACCCGGCGGCGGCCCGGATTGGCGCTGTCCATATAAGTGCCGAGGCGCACCGGACCATCGTCCTGCCGCAGGTCGGCACCGATGCGGAAGCCGCTGCCGCTGTCGCTGCGCATCATGTCGCTGAGCGCGGCCCGGCGCAGCCCGCGTCCGGGTGCGAGCAGCGAGAGCGCCTCGAGGATATTGGTCTTGCCCGCTCCGTTTTCGCCCACCAGCAGGTTGAACTGCGCGGTTTCGCCCAGCTCGGTCGCGGCGTGGTTGCGGAAGTCGATGAGTGAGATGCGGTCGAGCGCCATGGGTCGGCTGGCGATAGCGCGGGCGCGCGGACCCCGCCACTCGAAAGGCGCATATCCAACAGTTGGGGAAATTTCCCAACCTTTCGGATTGATGAACGGATCGGGGTCGGGCTGTTCAGCAAGAAATGGCGGAAATCTGCGGCTTTTCGAGTTTGGCACACCCGTTGCAATCATTGGGATATCCCGGATGGTCCGGGGCTAAACAAACCAAGGATCAGGAGAACCACAATGAACACCTTCGAAAACGCCAGCAACCGCGCTCTCGCCGCCATCTTCGCTCTCAGCATCTCGGCTGTCTTCATGGCCGCTGCGATCGTCCCCGCCAGCCCCGCCGGCTTCATCGCCTGATCGCCCCGAACACGCACTCTCGCATCGAAAGGAAAGGAATTATGTTCAACTCGGAAAACGGCAACAAGCTCTTCGCAGCTGCCTTCTCGCTCGTACTCTCGGCAGTGGCCTTCGCCACGGCTATCCTCCCGGCCTCGCCCAATGGAGTGATCGTATGAGCCAGCTGAAGCACCGCGATGAGGACCGCGCCGTCCGGCCCAGCAAGAGCTTCGCGCTCGATCGCAATGGCGGCAAGCTGATGGGCGTCTGCTCCGGCATCGCCCGCTACTTCGGCATCGACGTTACCTGGGTCCGTATCGGGTTCGTCGCAGGAACGCTGCTCGGTTTCGGCAGCTTCATCCTGATCTACCTCGCGATCGGACTGATCGCCGACTGACCACGGCCTCGCGCCAACCGACCCGGTTTTCGTGCCGGTCGTGGCTCAAAACAGAGAAAACCGGGAGGGGCCATCTGGCCCCTCTCTTGATTCCGGCCCCCGGGTCACATCGCCGAAATGCCGCCGTCGAGCTTGAGCTCAGCGCCGGTCATGAAGCGGCTTTCATCGCTCGCCAGATAGACCACCGCATTGGCGATATCGTTGGGTTCGCCCACGAACTTGAGCGGGATCTGCCGCGCCAGTTTCTCGAGCAGGACACCCTTTTCGATATTGTGGTTCTTCGCGGTGCCGTCGAGGATCGGCGTATCGACGAAGGTCGGATGGATCGAATTGCAGCGGATCTGCATGTTCTTCTTGGCGCAGTGCAACGCGATCGACTTGCTCAGCATCCACACCGAAGCCTTGCTGGCGTTATAGGCGGGCATCGTGTCGCTCGCGATCAGCCCCGCAATGCTCGAGATATTGACGATCGAGCCCGGCGCGTGTTCGCGCATCAGCGGCAGCGCTTTCTGGCAACCGTGAAAGATCGAATCGACATTGATCGCAAAACAGCGCTTCCAGTCGTCGAAGTCGCAGGTCTCGATATTGCCCGCCACCCCGATCCCGGCGTTGTTGACCAGCACGTTAAGCCCGCCCATCTGATCGCGCGCGGCCGCGACGGCGGCCTCCCATGCCTGCGGATCGGTAACGTCGTGCTGGATGGCAAAGGCGGTGCCGGAACCCAGCTGCTCGTTGATCAGCGAAGCGGTTTCCGCGGCGCCGTCGCCATTGATGTCGGTGCACAGCACGCGCGCGCCTTCTTCGGCCAGCCGGGTGGCATGCGCGCGCCCCAGACCCTGCGCCGCACCCGTTATCAGCGCCAGCTTACCCGCGCAGCGCGGCTCGCGTTCCTTCGCCATCTCTCACTCTCCTGCCAGTAATCCCTGTCCCAGCAGCAAGAGCATGCGCACGTCGATCCCGCAACCATCGGCGCGCTTGGCGGCGATAAAGCTCTGGATGTCGGCCAGCGCGACGCGGTGCACGGTGATGTTCTCTCCCGCCACGCCGCCGCCTTCGCCGACTTTGGTCAGCTGGCGCGCGCGGACGAGGGTGAAGCTTTCGCTGACCATCCCGGGCGAGGACCAGAAACGGCCCTGGTCTTCGAGAATGGCGGCGCGGTAGCCGGTTTCCTCCTCGAGCTCGCGTCCTGCGGCGACCAGCGGGTCCTCCTCGGCGAGATCGGCCTCGTCGCCGATCAGCCCGGCGGGCAGTTCGATGCAGGGACAGCCAAGCGGGACGCGGTATTGTTCGACCAGCAGGACATGGTCGTGCTCGTCGACCGCCAGGATCACCGCCGCGCGGATATTGCGCGGGCGGCCGACATATTCCCAGCGCCCGCGTGTCTTGGCGGTGATGTACTTGCCCTGCCAGACGATCTGCTCGTCCGCATCATGGTCGGGGACGGACATGGTCAGACCTCGATCAGGCGGTCGGGCAATTCGTTTTCGTCATCCTCGCTGCGCGGGAAATGCTCGGACAGCACCTGGCCGACATCGCGTACGCCCGCGGCCAGCCCTTCGGCGATATGGCCCTGTTTGATCTCGGCCAGCATGTCCGCCATCGCCTCGCCCCAGACTTCCGCCGGGACGATCGCGGCGATCGGCTGGTCGGCGACGATTTCGGCGCGGTGCTCGCGCATCGACAGGTAGAGCAGCACGCCGGTGCGGCCATGCGTGCGCCGTTCGGCGCCGACCTTGAAGTGCTTGATCGCACGGGCATGCGTGCGCGCGGTCTTCACCGGACCCGGCGTCAGCATGAAGCGCAGCGGGTCCCAGCTCACCAGCAGCCAGCCGATCACGAAGGCGACCAGCCCCAGCGCAATCGTCATGCTCGCCAGTTCGCCGGTGGTCCATTCATGCGTCCAGCCGCCGACCAGCGCGTCCCACAGATCCATAAAGGGCTGGGGGATCATCGCGAACAGGCTCATTACCGAAAAGGCGAGCGCCGCCGCCCAGACCAGCACGACGTCGTTGTACTCGTCGCTCCGGTCGGCCAGCACGGTGACGATTTCGCCGCTGGTGGTGAGTTCGGCCTGCGCGACCGCGTTCGACACGATCGTGTGATCGGCTTGCGAAAGATAACCCATTACCACCCCCCGGAGGCGCCGCCGCCCCCGAAACTGCCACCGCCGCCGGAAAAGCCGCCGCCGCCGAAACCACCGCCGCCGCCGAAGCCGCCACCGCCGCCCCCGCCACCCCAGTCGTCGCCGCCGACGCCGCGGGCAATCGCTTTGCCGGCTTCCCACAGGATGATGTCGCCCACGACCCCGCCCACGCCGCCGCGGCGATAGCGCCGGCTGCGTCCGCCGCGGAACATCGGCAGGATGAAAAAGAAGAATATGAACCCGAGCCAGATCAGCGCGCCCACGGGAAAGCCGCCTTCGCTGTCGCGCTCTGCCGTTCGCTCCTGCGCGACGCGCGCGGCTTCCTCGGGCGGCAGTTCGAGCTGGGTGATAATCTGGTCGGCGCCCCATGCGATGCCGCCCGAATAATCGCCCTCGCGGAAGAAGGGCTTCATGCCCTCGACATATTCGAAGGCCAGCCCGTCGGGGATCACCCCTTCGAGGCCATAGCCCACCTCGACGCGCATCTTGCGCTCGTTGGGCGCGACGACGAGGATGATGCCGTCATTGCGCTCGGCATCCCCCAGCGCCCATTCGCGCCCCAGCCGATAGCTGTAGTCGGCAATGTCGTAACCTTCGAGATCGGGCAGGGTGAGGATCACGAACTGCCGCTGGTTTGCTTCCTCGAAAGCATCGAGCTTGGCAGTCAGCGCCGCTTCGGTGGCATCGTCGATGATGTTCGCGGCATCGACCACCGGCGCGGTGCCGCGTTCTGGAAAGGTCTGCGCGGCGGCGGGCAGGGCCAGGCCTCCGAGGAGGCCAAGCCCCGCCGCCAGCGGCAGGATCAAGCGGGCGAGGAGTGTGCGCATTCCAGCGCCGCTCAGTTCGCGGCGTCGCTATCCGAGCGCATGTTCAGCTCGGGCGCGGTTTCGGCGCCTTCGGTGACTGCCTGGTAGGGCACCATCGGTTCCGCACCGTGGATGATGTTCGCGCCGATCGTGTCGGGGAAGGTGCGGATGGTGGTGTTATACTGGCGGACCGCCTCGTTATAGTCGCGGATCGCGACGCGGATGCGGTTTTCCTGGCCTTCGATCTGGGTCATGAAGCGGCCGAAGTTTTCCTGGCTGCGCAATTCGGGATAGGCCTCGACATTGGCCATCAGCCGCGAGAGCGCGCCGCCGAAGGTGTTCTGCGCTTCCTGATACTGCGCCATCTTCTCCGCATCGCCGAGATCGTCGCCATCGATCTGGATTTCGGGACGCGTTGCCGAAGCACGCGCCTGCACCACCGCTTCGAGCGTGTCGCGTTCCTGCTCGGCCGAGCTCATCACGATCTGCTCGAGATTGGGCACGAGGTTCGCGCGTTCCTGGAACGCGGCCTCGACATCGGCCCATTTCGCCTTCGCGGTCTCCTCGGCCGCGGGCACCGAGTTGATCCCACAGGCCGACAGGGCCAGCGCGGCGGCAGCGACGATAGAGGTGCGAAAAGCAGCCAAGCGGTTCATGAAAAATCCCTCGTGTGGTAAACGTGTCTTGTCTAGATAGCACACCTTTCCGACCTTTCAAGATTAACGCGATCTTGTCGTCCCGCGGTGTCAGTGGCAGAAAGCCCCACGATTACGATGGTAAACAGGGACTGCCGCATGTTAAAAGATTTCAAGGATTTTATCGCCAAGGGCAACGTGATCGACCTCGCCGTGGCGGTCATCATCGCCGGCGCTTTCGGTACGATTGTCGCATCGCTAACCGACGAGGTTATCATGCCGGTCGTCGGCGCGCTGTTCGGCGGGGCGGATTTCTCCAGCTATTTCATCCTCCTCACCACCCCGGAAGGCTATGAAGGGTCGCTCACCGACTATGCCGCGCTCAAGGAAGCGGGCGCCGCGATGATCGGTTACGGCGCCTTCATCACCGCGATCATCAATTTCGTGATCCTGGCGTTCATCATCTTCCTGCTGGTGCGCTATGCCAAGAAGGTGATGGCCGAGTTCGAGGAGAAGGAAGAAACGGCGGCACCCTCCGGTCCGACCGAGATCGAGCTGCTGACCGAAATCCGCGACGCGCTGAAGAAGTAAAATTGCCGCGCCTGCCCGCCCGCGGTGCGGGGGGAGGGCTACGGCCGTCCCGCATCTGGCGGGTATGTGGCTGCATACACTTCACATTAAGCGGGCAGGGCCTATATGGGTCCTGCCCGTTTCGACGGGATATGGCGATAAATGGCGCTGTGTAATAGGTACAACGGACCCGGGGGCAGTACCCGGCGGCTCCACCACAAACCGCTGAAATGGCGGATTATGACGGGGCCGAACTAGGATCGACGTGTGCTGAAAGGCAGTGGTTTTGCTCGGGCTGAGTACCCCGTAAAAATGTTCACAACACACAAGTGCCAACGATAACGAAGCACTCGCTCTCGCAGCGTAATTTGATGGCCTAACGGCCTGAATTTACAAAGCTAAAGCGCGGTTGGACCCACCGGGCAACAGAAGCGGATTCCGGGGCTCCGGGGGTAGCTAGCAACAGAAACCCCCACCTTCTTCGCGATTTTTTCAGACGGCCGGACGCTCAGTCCGCGGCCGGATCGCGCTCTGCGGCCGCCTTGGCCTCGCGTTCGTAGCGCAGCGCGTCGAGGATCTTCGCGCCGCCGAGGAATACCGCGCCCGCGGTTGCCGTGAACAGCAGATAGCCGCCCCATCCGGGGTATTCGACCGTGTAATGCGCGCCGCGTGTCATCGCGCCGAGGGCAAGCGCGAAGATGATCAGAAACGCCTCAAGACGCGTCTTGATCACAAACAGCCGCTTCATCTTCCCGAACACGCTCGCTTTGGCCTCCACCCTTAACCGTTTACACCTGCAAGCCACGTGCCACCGGCGCGTTACTGCGATGTACAGTGGTTAATATTGCGTGGAGTGTAAAAGCGCCCGACGCGGTGGTCCAGTGTCTTAACGCAGGGGGCGTCGTTCAGGCGAGTTCGTCCAGCGAAAGCACGGAAAGCAGCGCTTCACGCGCTTCGATCACGACCTTGGCGAGTTCGCCCGAGCCGACCTGCTCGGGTTCGATCCGCGCGGGCCAGTGGGCTGCGATGACCGATTCGATTCGCTGCGCCTTCATATCGTCGAGCAGGAACCGCGCATCGACCGTGGCCGGATCGGCCACCACGCGCAGCCGCAGACAGGCGGGGCCGCCGCCATTTGCCATCGACTGGCGCACATCGACCGGAATGACATGGCGGATCGGGCCGTTCGAGGCGAGCATGCTTTCGCACCATGCCCAGACGCTCGCGCTATCCTGGCATTCGCTCGGCACCACCAGCGCCATTTCCCCGCTCGGGAGCGTCAGCAGCTGGGCGTTGAACAGATAGGTCCGGATCGCCTCTTCGAGGCTGACCGCGCTCGCGGGGACTTCGACGACATGGATGCGGGGGAAGGCGGCGAAGATCGCCTCGTAGGCGTCCTTGCGATCGGCGAAGGCGAGTTCATGCGTGAACAGCACATTCTGGTTCGCCACCGCGACGACATCGTTATGGAACGCCCCCGCCGCGATCGCCGCGGGGTTCTGCTCGACGAATACGCAGCGCGCGGGATCGAGGCCGTGGAGGCGGGCGACCGCACGGCTGGCCTGTTCATGCTGGCGCGCGGGGAAGCGTCCGCCGGGGCGGCCATAGACGAATACTTCGACCCCGGGGGCGTCGTGGCTGTCGCACAACCGCATGTGATTGGCCGCGCCCTCGTCGCCGAAGCTGGGCGGGATCGCATCATGCACTTCGAAATGCCGCGTATCGCCAAAGGCGATCTTCAACTGCGCCTGCGTGTCGCGCCATTCTTGGGCGCGGTGGGCCATGGTGACGAGATTGGCGGGGGTCAGATGGCAGCGCCCGTCGGCCGTATCGGGCGCGGGGCTGACGGTCGCCGCATTGGCAGTCCACATCGCGCTGGCCGACCACGCCGCCGCCACCAGCGCGCGATCGGTATCGGGACCGATGGCAAGGTCGCGCAGCAGCGCGGGATTCGGGCGCGGCAGCGGCAGCAGGAAACCCTGCGCCAGTCCGCGCTCCATATTGCGGCGCATCTTGGCCACGCCCTGCAGCGCTGCCGCGCGCGGGAAAGAGGCATCGCCGCGATGGCTCGCGCTGGCGATATTGCCGGGGCTGAGCCCTGCGTAATTGTGGGTCGGGCCGACGATCCCGTCGAAATTGATCTCGACGAGTCCGCTCATCGCGCCACGCTCCACACTTCGTCGCCCGCGCCAACCCCAAGCGCTTCGGCGCAGATCGTATCGATCGATATCGATCCGTCCTCGGCGATTTCGCGCATGCCATAGGCGCTGCGGAAAGTGTCGAGCGTGCCGGTGGCGATCAGCGCGCGCTCCCCGATATCGAGATCGGTTGCGGCGACCTTGCCCGGCTGCGCCTGGCGGATGCTGCGAACCTGGTCGGTCCGCGCCAGCATGGTCGGGCCACCATCGAAGATATCGACATAGCCCTCGGCGGCGAAGCCCTCGTTTTCCAGCATCCGCATCGCGGCGCGGCCGCTCGGGTGGGGCACGCCGATGACCTTCTTCGCTTCCTCGTCGAGCATGGCGACATAGACCGGGTGCTTGGGCATCAGATCGGCGATGAACTGGTTGCCGTTGATGGCGTTGAAATAGTCGGCTTCCTGGAAGGTCATCCCGAAGAAGCGCCCCGCGACGCCGTCCCAGAAGGGCGAACCGCCGCGGTCGTCGATCACGCCGCGCAGTTCTGCGATGATGCGATCGGCAAAGCGGCTGCGGTGCATCGCGACGAAGAGATAGCGGCTGCGCGCGAGCAGCAGGCCGAGCCCGCCGGCGCGTTCGCCCGGGTGGAGGAACAGCCCGCCCACTTCGGAGGAGCCCTCGAGATCGGTGACGAGGCTGAGCAGTTCGGCGCGAACCGTACGGTCGAGTTCGCGGCTGTGCTGGGTCAGCGTGTTGAGCCGATAGCTGTAGAACGGCCATTGCTGCCCGACCTGGCTGAACAGCTGGCAAGTGCCGCGCACCTGGCCGGTCTCGGTGTTTTCCAGCACCAGGGTGAACTGGTCGTCGCCCAGATCGTCATTGGTCCGGGCAAAGGCTTGCTCGGCCCGTTCGAGCTTGCGCGTCAGCGCCTCGCGGTCGGCGGGCAGATTGGTGAAGCCGCCACCGGTCAGCTTGGCCATCTCGTAGAGATGTTCGAGGTCGGTGATATGCGCGGCGCGCAGGCGGAAGGTCACAGATGGTCTCCGGTGGAAAGCTTGGCGAGCACGAGCGCGGACAGCGCGGCGCGCTCGCGAAGGCTTGGCACGATCATGAATTCGTCGGGGGAATGGATCGCCCCGCCGCGGACGCCGAGCGTATCGACCACCGGTACGCCGGTGGCGGCGATATTGTTGCCATCGCATACGCCGCCGGTGCTTTTCCAGCCGATCTGCTGGCCCAGTTCGGCACCGCAGGCCTTGACCAGGTCGAACAGGCGCTGTGCCTTGGCATCGACCGGCTTGGGTGGCCGCGTGACGCCGCCATGGCGATGAATGCCGACGTCGTGCTGCGCGGCGACCTGCGCGATCAGCGCCTCCAGCTCAGCCTCGAAACGGCTCATCGCGTGGGTCGACTTGGGGCGGATATTGAACCGCAGCACGGCAAGGTCGGGGACGACATTGTTCGCGCTGCCGCCCTCGATCTTGGCCGGATTGACGGTAATGTCCTCGGCTTCGAGCGCCTTGATCCGCAACACCAGGTCGCTTGCCGCGACGATCGCATTGCGCCCGTCCTGCGGATTGCGCCCGGCATGCGCGGACTTGCCCGTGAAGGTGATCGAGTAATTGCCCGTCCCGCCGCGCGCATGCGCCAGCGTGCCGTCGGGCAGCGCGCTGGGTTCGTAGGTGAGCGCGGCATATTTCCCGCGCGCCAGTTCCTCGATCAGCGCGCGGCTGGCGAGGCTGCCGGTTTCCTCGTCCGAATTGATCATCACGTCGTAACCCACGCGCTGCGACCCTTCGATCCCCTCGAAGGTCGTGAGCGAATGGAGGATGACGTTGAGCCCGCCCTTCATGTCGGCAGTGCCGGGGCCGTTGATCGTCTCGTCGTCGAGCCAGACGGTATCCTGGAACGGGTGATCGGCGGGGAAAACCGTGTCCATGTGCCCGGTCAGCACGAACCGGCGTTCCGCCGCGGGACGCACGCGCAGCACCATATGCCGGCCATGCGGTTTTTCGAACTCATGCCCCTCGGCGGAAATTGCCGTGACCGTCGCGGGTTCGACCAGGTCCATCTCGCCGGGGAGCGTGCTGAAGGCATCGGCGAGAACATCTGCCATCTGCGCCAGCCCGGTGATATTGGCGGTCCCCGTGTTGATGGCCGCCCAGTCCTGCACCTGGCCCAGCATCGTATCGGCGTCGATCGCGTCGAGGAGGGCTTGAGCGGGCATATCCGGTTTCATGCGTAACGTCCTTAATCCTGCGGTTAGCCGAGTCCACCCCGTGCCTTGCATTGATCAACCGCTGGCGGCATAGACCGTGGTGCTCCTCCCCGGGTTCGACATCGCCAGTTTTTCATACCCCCCGAGGAGTTCCATGACCGAATACGTAACGCGCGCCGGAATCGAAACCGATCCGCAGCTTGCCGCTTTCATCGATACCGAAGTGCTCGGCCCGCTGGGCCGCGACAGCGATGCCTTCTGGGCAGGTCTCGCAAAGCTGCTGGGATCATTCGCCCCGCGCAATGCCGCGCTGCTCGCCAAACGCGAGGATTTGCAGGCCAAGATCGACGCGTGGCATGTCGAGCGCGCGGGCCAGCCGCACGATGCCGCGGCCTATCGCAGCTTCCTCGAGGATATCGGCTACCTCGTCCCCGAACCCGGCGACTTCACCATCGGCACCGAGAATGTCGATCCCGAGATTGCCACCATGGCGGGCCCGCAGCTGGTGGTGCCGATCCTCAATGCACGCTTCCTGCTGAATGCCGCCAATGCGCGCTGGGGCAGCCTCTACGATGCCTTCTACGGCACCGATGCCCTCGACGCGCCGCCGGCCCAGCCGGGCGGTTATGACGAGCTGCGCGGTGCCGCCGTGGTCGCCGAGGCCAAGCGCTTCATGGACGAGGCGGTCCCCCTGGCCGATGGCCGCAAATGGGCCGATCTTGCCGATGTGAAGGATAACGGCATTCCGCTGGCCGATCCGGCGCAATGCCTCGGCTGGAACGAGACCTCATGCTTCTTCCGCCATAACGGCCTGCATATCGAAGTCGTGTTCGATGCCGCGCATCCGGTCGGCAGCACCGATCCGGCAAATATCGCCGACATCGTGCTCGAATCCGCATTGACCACCATCGCCGATTGCGAGGATTCGGTCGCGGCGGTCGATGCCGAGGACAAGCTCACCGCCTATCGCAATTGGCTCGGCGTGATCCGCGGCGATCTGGAGGAAAGCTTCGAGAAGGGCGGCAAGACGCTCACTCGCAAGCTGGTGGGTGACAAGACCTACACCGGCAGCGACGGCGGCGAACACAGCCTGCCCGGCCGCAGCCTGATGTTTGTGCGCAATGTCGGCCATCTGATGACCAATCCGGCGATGCGCTGGGACGGCAAGGAAATCCCCGAAGGCATTCTCGATGCGGTGGTCACTTCGGCGATCGGCGCGCAGGATGTCGCCGGACTGGGCAAATACGGCAATTCGCGCTGCGGCAGCATCTATATCGTGAAGCCCAAGATGCACGGGCCCGAGGAATGCGCCTTCACCAACGACCTGTTCGACGCGGTGGAAGATTTGCTCGGCCTGCCCCGCCACACGATCAAGGTCGGGGTGATGGACGAGGAACGTCGTACCAGCGCGAACCTTGCCGCCTGCATCCACGCGGTGAAAGACCGCATCGTCTTCATCAACACCGGCTTCCTCGACCGTACGGGTGACGAGATTCACACCTCGATGCGTGCGGGGCCGATGATGCGCAAGGGCGAGATGAAGAACTCTGCCTGGCTCAAAGCGTACGAGGCGCGCAATGTCGGCATCGGCCTCGCGCATGGCCTGTCGGGGCGCGCGCAGATCGGCAAGGGCATGTGGGCGGCGCCCGACCTGATGGGGCAGATGATGATCGACAAGATCGGCCATCTTCGCGCCGGGGCGAACACCGCCTGGGTGCCGAGCCCGACCGCCGCGACACTGCACGCGATCCATTATCACCGCGAGGACGTGTTCGAGATCCAGAAGGGCCTACCCGATGCGGCGAAGCTCGACGAACTGCTTGCCATCCCGCTGGCGGACGGCACCAACTGGTCGGAGGACGAGATTCGCGAGGAGCTCGATAACAATTGCCAGGGCCTGCTCGGCTATGTCGTGCGCTGGATCGATGCCGGCGTCGGTTGCTCCAAGGTCCCCGACATCAACGACGTCGGGCTGATGGAAGACCGCGCCACGCTGCGCATTTCCAGCCAGCACATCGCCAACTGGCTGCTCCACGGCGTCATCTCCGAAGAGCAGGTGATGGACAGCCTGCGCCGCATGGCCGCCAAGGTCGACGAGCAGAATGCGGGCGATCCCTTCTACCGGCCGCTGCTGGAGAATGAGGACGGCGCGGCATTCAGCGCGGCCAAGGACCTGATCTTCAAGGGCGTCGAACAACCCAGCGGCTACACCGAACCGCTGCTGCATGCCTGGCGGCGCAAGAAGAAAGCGCAGGGCTGACTACAGCCAATCGCGATCGAAGGAGAAGCCCCGCCGACCAGCGGGGCTTTTTCGTGGGGCCTTAGCGTTCTGCAGTGAGTGCGCGCGCGAGGGTCACGAATTCTTCCACCGTCAGCGTCTCCGCGCGGCGCTGCGAGTCGATGCCGATTGCCTCCAGCGCGGCAACCGCACCGGGCACGCCCTTGAGGCTCTGGCGCAGCATCTTGCGGCGCTGGCCGAAGGCGGCTTCGGTCAGGCGTTCGAGCATTCGCGCAGACACGCCTTCGGGCATGGTGCCGGGTTCGACATGGACGATCGCGCTCATCACCTTGGGTGGCGGAGTAAAGGCGCTGCGGTGGACCTTCATCGCCAGCTTCGCGCGGCTGCGCCACTGCGCCAGCACCGCAAGCCGGCCATAGGCCGAGCCGCCGGGCTGCGCGACGATGCGCTGGGCGACTTCCTGCTGGAACATCAGCGTCAGGCTCGTCCACAACGGCGGCCACGCATTCTCGCTGCCCTTCGCCCCGGCCAGCCAGCGCACGAACAGCGCGGTGCCGACATTATAGGGCAGGTTGGACAACACGGCGAAGGGCTCTCCGCCCATCAGCTCGGCATGGTCGAGCTTGAGTGCATCGCCCTCGATCACGCGCAACTGGCCCGGGAAGGCGTCTTCCAGCTCGGCCAGCGCGGGCAGGCAGCGGCGGTCCATCTCGATCGCGGTCACGCGGGCGCCGGCGCGCAGCAGGGCGCGCGTCAGCCCGCCGGGACCGGGGCCCACCTCGAGCACCGGCTTGCCCGAAAGGTCGCCGGGCACCGCGGCGATCCGGTCGAGCAATTGCTCGTCGAACAGGAAGTTCTGCCCCAGCGCCTTCGATGCGCTGAGACCATGGCGGGCGATCACTTCGCGCAAAGGAGGGAGGTCGGGTGAGGGCACGGGCGTCCTATACAGTCATTGCGCGCGAAACGAAGCGATCCGGTTCAGGCTTCAGATGCGGCTATACCCGGGCGCGCCGCGCGGCCATGTCACCGGCCATTTTCAGCGCGGCGATCATCGCGCCCGGATCGGCAATGCGCCGTCCGGCAATATCGAAGGCGGTGCCGTGATCGGGGCTGGTGCGCACCAGCGGCAGGCCAAGCGTGACATTGACCCCTTCGTCGAAATCGAGCGCCTTCAGCGGGACCAGCGCCTGGTCGTGATACATGGCCAGCGCGGCGTCATAGGTCTGGCGCGCGCGCGGGGTAAACAGCGCATCGGCGGGGTGGGGACCGCTGACCGGCAGGCCCTCCGCGCGCAGCGCCGCGATCGCGGGTTCGATGATCCGCGCTTCCTCGTCGCCGAACCGGCCACCTTCGCCCGCATGCGGATTGAGCCCGCACACCGCCAGCCGCGGCTCGGCAATCCCGAAATCGCGGCGCAGCGCGGCGTGGATGATGCGCGCACGGCGCTCGATCAACTCCTGCGTCAGTAGCGAGGCGACCTCGACCAGCGCGCAATGCACGGTCAGCGGCACTGCGCGCAGGCTCGGCCCGGCGAGCATCATTACCGCGTCGTCGGGGTCCCGCTCGCAGGCGGCGGCGAGGAATTCGGTCTGGCCGGGAAAGTCGAAGCCGACCTTGGCCAGTTCGCCCTTGGCAATGGGAGCAGTGACAACCGCGCCCGCGCGCGCGTCCCGCGCCAGCGCGGTCGCTTCGACCAGCGAATGCAGCGCCAGCCGCGCCCCGTCGGCATCGGGGGCGCCGGGGCGGTACTCGCCATCTTCACTGCCCAGGACCGGCAATGCCCGGGAAAAGACCGCCGCAGCGTCCGCCGGTTCGGTAATCCGCTCGACCGTCAGTTCAAGCCCGCGCGCCTGTGCCGCAGCTTCGAGCACGCCTGCCCCGCCGACCACGAAAAAGGGCGCGAGCCCCGTCTCGGAACGTCGCGCCCAGCTTTCGGCAATGATTTCGGGCCCGATCCCCGCCGGATCGCCAAGGGATACGGCGAGGGGAGCCACGGCCTGCGTCAGTTATACTCGATGAAGGCGTCGTTGCGCAGATCGCGCAGGTAACGCTGCGCGCGCTTCTCGACGCGTTCGTCCTCAAGCTCGCCCATGATCTGGTCGAAGTTCGGACCCGCAGCAACCTGCGGATCGTCGCGGCCGCACAGCATCAGCACGCGCACGCCTTCTTCGAACGAGCCGAAGGGCGGGGTCGACTGGCCGACCTGCAACTGGAGGACGATGTTCTGCAATGCCTCGGGCAGCGAGCGCACGCGGATCTGGTCATTGGTGACCACATTCGCGCCCAGCTGCGCGGCTGCATTTTCGGCATCGCCGCACCCGCGGATATTCTGCACGCCTTCGGTAAAGGCGGCCACACGCTGCTGCGCGGCGGCCTGCGAGGTGCCCGGATCGAAGGAGATCTGGATCTGCTTGAGGCTGAGAACGGCATCGCGCGGATCGGCCATCAGCACCTGGCGCTTGTCGATCAGGTAAAGGATCGAAAAGCCGCCGGGAATGCGGATCGGGCCGACCAGCTGGCCGGGGCTCATTTCCGCGGCAACGGCTTCGAGCTGCGCGTTCTGGAGCTGTGCAAGCTGGATCCAGCCGAGATCGCCCCCGACCGCTGCAGTCGAGGCTTCGGAGAACTGGCGCGCATAGGCGACGAAGCTGCCACCCTGGCGCAGCTGTTCGACGATCTTGTTGGCATTGTCCTCGACCGCGGCTTCGGTCTCGGGCGTCGCCGAGAGGTAGATCTCGCCAAGCCGGTATTCCTCGGTCCCGCGCGAGGCTTCGAGCCGGTCGATCAGCTCGTTCACTTCCTCGCTCGAGACATTGACGAAGGGCGCGATATTGCGGCGCAGCAGCGCGTTCCACGCCAGTTCGCCGGTAATCTGCCGCTTGAGCGCCTGGGGTGCGGAGCCGATCGAGGCGAGATACTCGTCCATCTTGCCCGGTTCCTGGCCGAAATTCTGTGCCGCGACGCGGGCATAGGTCTGGTCGACCTCGGCCTGCGAAATATCGAGTTCCTGCGCAATCGCCGCCTGGATCTGCAGTGTTTCGTCGATCAAATTGCGCAGCACCTGCATCCGCACGCGGAACATCTCATCCTCGCTGACCGGGCGCTGGTTGGCGGCAAGCAGCAGCGCGACGCGCTGGTCGATATCGGTTTCGGTGATCACGAAACCATTGACCACGGCAGTGGCCACGCGGTGGTTCGGATCGCTGTCCTGCAGCATGCTGAGGTCGCTGGGCAGGCCGAGCAGATCGCCCTGCGCCATGGTCTGCTGGGCCTGGCCCGCAAGGGGCGCAGCGGCGAGACCGGTCGCGGCGGCGATCGAAAGCAGTCGGGAAATAATCTTTGCAGTCACGTGTCGAACCTGTTTTGCGGCATCGTCTCGATACCTGAATATGCCGCCTGCCTTGGCGGGCTGCGGCTTAACCCAAGCTGATAGTCGCGCGCCGGATAGCGCGTTTGGTCCAAGCTGCCAATTGCGCAGCCTAGCGGAAGCCCAGATTTCTCAGGCTGAAATAGAATTGGAAGGTATCGCCGCGTTCGGCATCGCCCGAAGTGATGTAGTCGCGCCGCCAGGTCACCCCCAGTTCGAGGCAATCGTCCTGATAGGCGATGCCCAGCCGCGTACGGATCGGATCGAAGCCGTCGGAGGACAGCGTCGGGTCCTCCTCGCGGTTGGTCAGGTTGAATACGCCCGACCCGAATACCGACCAGTAATTGGCGAAAGCCACGCGCACCGCGCCGCGCAATTCCTCGCGGTCCTGCAAATCCTCGACCTGCGTGATGTCGCGGTCGAGCCGTACGTAACCGATCTCGGCATAGGTGCGGCGCGAACCGACGGTGGCGTCGATCTCGTTCCGGCGGATCGCCAGATTGTCCTTGTCCAGCCGGAAACGGTGGGTGAACTTCAGGAAGTCCTTGTACCGAACTTCGGTCCGGCCGACGAAATCGGAGAACCGCTCGGACAGGCCGGTCCCCACCGGGAGGATGTCGCGGTCGCTGTCGAGACGGTAGGATTGCCCGACATTGGTCTTCAGTTCCCAGTCGGGGATGCGCAGCGCCCAGTCAAACCCGTAGGTGACCCGTGCGCCGTCCTCGACCCGGTCATAGCCGGGGAAACGGTTGAGCGCGAAGAGGTTGGAATCCTCGAGGTCGATTGCGCGCGCATCCTCGTTCGGAATGGCGAGGTTCTTGATCGGCGGGGTGGCGACGAATTGCACGCGCGGGGTGAACACCTGCGTGCCGCCAAACGCCTCGCCGACGAAGGGCCATTGCACATCGAGCGCGCCCAGCGCGACGCCGCGATATTCCCAGCCGGGATTGCCACGATAGCTGGCGGTGCTGGTGAGGTAGTTCTCGTCCGAATGGTAGACATCGCCGCGCAGCATGCCGGTCAGCGTGACGACCTGGCCCAGTCCGGTGACGCGCCGCAGATCCCACTGCGCGCGGGCAAAGGCGCGCTGGGTATCCTGCCCCATGTCGCGGGTGATCGCGAGCGTATTGGCCTGCAGTTCGAGCTGCCCGCCGAGAATCTGATCATCGGGGCGCCAGCGCGCATCGAGCACGGGCAGCGCCAGCGGCACCTCGCCCTGCGGCTGGTCGAGCCGCAGCGTCTGCGTCGCCCAGCCGGCAAGCGAGAAATAGGTGTTCTTGCCGACCCGCTCGAGCTCGACCGTCGAGCGCAGCCGATCGTCGCGGCTGAGGTCGTAGCGGCGCAGAAAGGTGCGGTCGGTCGTGCGGCGGATCGACCCGGTCACGCTCCAGTCGGGCGCAATCTGGAACTTGCCGTTGGCGAAGATGTAGCCGCGGAATTCTTCGGCGCTGTTCGACACGCCGGTCAGCGTGGAGATACGCTGCGAATGGGTGGCATAGCCGGTGACCTGATAGGCACCGCTGCCGGTCAGATGGCGCCATTGCCCCGCCACCATCGGCGCCGCATCGGTATAGACATGCGTGGTCAGCGTGAGATCGCGATTGTCGGCGAAGCGCAGATAATAGCTGCCCGAAACCTCGACGCCGTTGCTCTCGGAAAACCGCAGGTCGGGGACGAGAAAGCCCGATACCGCGCCGCCATCGGTGCGGATGGTCAGCCCCGGCAGCGGCAGGATGCGCGCGCCGAACAATTCGAGGAAGGCGCCCGAAAATTCGATCCGGCGATTGTCGGGATTATAGACCACGCGCTCCGCGGTAATCCGCCAGCTCGGATCGCGCGGACAGCCAGCGGGGGTGACGACCGAGCACCCGCTGTAGGCGGCTTCCTCGAGCGAGACCGTACCATCGCTTTCGCGCATCCCGCGATTGGCGGCGAGGCGGCCCCCCTGCCGCAGCGCAAGCAGCAGGTTTTCCATCGCCCCGGCTTCGAATTCGTCGGTCAGCTCGATCCGTTCGGAGAACAGCTGGTTGCCGTTTTCGTCGACGAAGCGCACCCGGCCGCTGGCGGTGATCATCCCGGTCTGCTGGTTCCAGGTCACCGAATCGGCGCGGAGCGAGCGGTCGCCGCTGCGCAGCACGACATTGCCGCTGGCGGTCACCTGCTGGCTGTCGGCGCCATATTCGATAATATCGGATTCGAACGCGATTTCGCGATTGCCCGCAGCATTGATGCCATCGTCGCCGGTCGGTGCGGGCGGGGCGTCGAGACCGGCATTGGGATCCGGCACGGTCAGCAGCGCATCGACATCTTCGGCTGTGTCGACGCCCGGCTGCTCGGGCAGCGGCGTACCGGGTTCGCCTTGCGGATCGACCACCGTGCCCACGTCGTCGGCGGCATCCTGCGCAGCAAGCGGCGCGGCCACCAGCAGCGCCAGCGCGGTTGCGGTCAAGGTCACGGGTCGGAGGGCCTCCCGGCAGGAATGCGGGGTTGGCTCGGCAGGCGGGAGCATGGCTTGCCTATCGCACCGGCCACGCCTAATCGCAATCGCCATCCTCGCAGGACGGGCGCGAACCGCGCTGTCCCGACCAGAAAAAGATTCCGGAGATCGCATGCAAATTCAGTTCAGCCAGTCCCGTCCGCAGGATGTGCGCCTTGTTGCGCAAGTCACCGACAAGGGCAAGGTTCCCGCTGGCCTCGAAAAATCGCTGGTCGAAGGCATGGAAACCGCACGCTTCAAGGGCACGGTCGGACAGGTCTTCGAAGGCTTCGTCGAACGCGGCGGGCAGGTGCTGCGGCTGGCGCTGGCGGGTGCCGGCGACCGGAACGACGAGGCACGCCTCGCCAATCTCGAAAAGGCCGGCGCTGCGCTGGCGGCGAAGTATCAGGCGAGCGGCGCCGTGGAACTGGCGCTCGACCTGTCAGACAGCGGTCTGTCGGGCGAGGAAGCCGCCTGCGTCCTGCTCGGCCTGCGGCTGCGCAACTGGCGCTACGATATCTACCGCACCAAGATGAAGGACGAGCAGAAGATCACGCTCGCCAAGGTCATCGTGGTGGGCGCGCCCGAGGGCGCCGAGGCAGCCTGGGAAGACATGGCGCATGTCGCGACCGGCGTCGAATTCACCCGCGAGCTCATCACCGAACCGGCCAACATCCTCTATCCCGAAAGCTTCGTGGCGCGGTGTCAGGACCGGTTCGCCGGGACCGGCGTGGAACTGGTCGTGCTCGACGAAGCCGAAATGGAACGGCTCGGCATGGGTTCGCTGCTCGGCGTCGGGCTGGGGTCCGAACGCGAATCGCGCATCCTTGCAATCCGCTGGAACGGCGGCGCGCCCGATGCAGCCCCGACTGCCTTCGTCGGCAAGGGTGTGACCTTCGATACCGGCGGTATCTCGATCAAGCCGGGCCCGGGCATGGAAGACATGAAATGGGACATGGGCGGCGCCGGTGCAGTTGCGGGGGCGATGCTCGCGCTCGCCAGCCGCAAGGCCAAGGTCAATGTGGTCGGCGTGATGGGCCTGGTCGAGAACATGCCCGACGGCAAGGCGCAGCGTCCGGGCGACGTGGTCACCAGCATGAGCGGCCAGACCATCGAAGTGCTCAACACCGATGCCGAAGGACGGCTGGTGCTGGCCGATGCGCTGCACTGGACGCAGGAAGAGTTCCAGCCCGCGCGGATTATCGACTTCGCCACGCTGACCGGCGCGATCATTGTTGCGCTGGGCAACGAATTCGCCGGCGTTTTCTCCAATGACGACCAGCTGGCGCAGGACCTCCACGCCGCGGGTGAAGCCACCGGCGACCGCAACTGGCGGATGCCGATCGCCCCGGCCTACGACAAGCTGATCAATTCGCCGATCGCCGACATGAAGAACATCGGCGGCAAGGGTGCAGGATCGATCACTGCCGCGCAGTTCCTCCAGCGCTTTATCTCCAATGGCACCCCGTGGGCGCATGTCGATGTCGCGGGCATGGTCTGGTCGGACAAGCCCGGCCGCACCTGGGGCAAGGGCGCGACCGGATACGGCGTGCGCCTGATCGATCGCTTCGTGCGCGACACGCTGGAGGGCTGAAGGCAGTCGTGGCCAAGGGCAAGGGCAGTGGCAAGATGCGGCGCATGGGCGATTTGCCCAGCAAGACCTGCCTGACCTGCGGCTTTCCGTTCACCTGGCGCAAGAAATGGGCGCGTGACTGGGACGGAGTGAAATACTGCTCGGACAAATGCCGCCGGAACAAGCCGGCGGCAGGCAGCGAAGCGGCAGGCCAGGAATGACCGCCACCCGCGTCGATTTCTACCAGCTCAGCCGCGATCCGGTCGACGTCACCACCGCCAAGCTGGCGCGCAAGGTGCTGCAGGCGGGCGAGCGGCTGGTGGTGGTCAGCGGGGACGAGGGCCAACGCGGCCAGCTCGCCAAGCTGTTGTGGGAACAGGGCGGGGCGGCCTTCCTCGCCAATGGCATGGCCGGCGGACCGCATGAGGCACGCCAGCCGATCCTGCTGTCGGCGGATTGCGCCGCGCCCAATGGCGCGCGCATGGTGCTTATCGCCGATGGCCAGTGGCGCGAGGGCGCGCTGGGGTTCGACCGCGTGCTGCTGTTGTTCGATGGCACGCAGCGCGATGCCGCTGCCGAACTGTGGCGGCGCTTCGCGCAGGACGAGCAAATCGACAACCGCATCAACAAGCAGGACGAAAGCGGCGCCTGGCGCGAAGGGCGCTGACGGAACCCTTCGGCGCTTCGTGGGTCGATTGGGTATGACCCGCAGCCCGCATGCCGCCCGCCTCGCCGCTTTCAGCGCTGCCGCGCTCGCGCTGAGCGGTTGTGGCGGCGATGCGGAGGACACCGAGGGCGTGTCGGCGGGTGACGGCGCCGAGCCGCGCGGCTCCTACGATATCGATGCCCGGACCGGTGAAACCAGCGCGCGGCATACCGATGGCGATGGCACCACCACCACGATGCGTTCGGGCGAGAAGGTGCCGGTCGCCTTGCCCGCCGGTTTCGCGGTCTATCCCGGCGCCAGCGTCACCAACAACACCCGGGTCGAACAGGCCGACGGGCTGCTGGTGCTGCTCAATCTGGAAAGCGATGCCACGCCGCAGGAGATGGTGTCCTATTACCGCAACCAGGCCGAGGCTGCGGGGATCGACGTGGCCACTTCGCTGGAAAGCGGCCCGGTGACGATGATCGGCGGCGAAGGCGCGGACGGCACCAGTTTTTCCTTCACCGCCACGCGCCAGGGCGCGGTCACCGAAGCCCAGCTGTCGATCGGGCGCGGCCTCGAATGAATCTTGCCCGTGCGGGCGCGCAGCGCTAGGGGCGCGCGCGAGACCTCCTCTCCCCGTATAAAAATCCACGCAAGGAAATCACCATGGCGGTTACCCGCACCTTTTCGATCATCAAGCCCGATGCCACCCGCCGCAACCTGACCGGTGCGGTCACCAAGATGCTGGAAGAAGCCGGCCTGCGCGTCGTCGCCTCGAAGCGCATCCAGATGACCCGCGAGCAGGCCGAAGGCTTCTACGCGGTCCACAAGGAACGCCCCTTCTTCGGTGAGCTGGTCGACTTCATGATTTCGGGCCCGGTCGTCGTGCAGGTGCTCGAAGGCGAAGACGCCGTAAAGCGCAACCGCGACGTGATGGGCGCGACCAACCCGGCCGATGCCGACGAAGGCACGATCCGCAAGACCTATGCGGAATCGATCGAAGCCAATTCGGTCCACGGCTCGGACAGCGACGAAAATGCCAAGATCGAAATCGACTTCTTCTTCGACGAAGCCGAACTGGTTGGTTGAATTCCTGCCTAAGCGGTTAATTCCGCTGGCATAACTTTTGATGCTTGAAGCGGGGGCAATCCATTATAGGATTGTCCCCGTTATGCTGCGCTTCCTGTTCAAGAAACATCTGACCCGCAAGGCTCGCGTGGCGGCCGTGCACGACGTGGTCGACGGGCTGAATTCGCTCGATTACGAGGCGGTATTCCGGGTCATGACCCCCGATGCGGTGCTGGTCGATGGCAATGGACTGAAGCTCGAAGGGGTCGACGCGATCATCGATGGCGACCGCGCCTTTCGCGAACAGGCCGACCGTCCGCAGATACTGATCGATACGCTCGACCATTCGGGCGATGAAGTGCTGGTCCGCGGCCATATCAACAGCTCGATGCCCGAAATCGACGGGCCGGTGATGTGGCGCGTCTATTTCGATGGGTTGCGGATTGCGCGGGTCGAGATCACGCGTCCGCCCGATCGCATGACCGGACCGTTGTTCGCTGCCCAGCGCGAGGCGCGCCGGGCCAGTTGATCCGGTTCAGCTCGCCGCGAATTGCGCGAGCTGGGTCTTGTGCGCAGTATGGCTTCCGTGCTCTGCGCGGCTCTGTTCGCGGTGCATCGCCGCGAGCGCGGCATCGGTCAGTGGCAGGCCGAGTGCCGCATAGGTCTGGGCGATCTCGCCCGGCCAATCGGTATTGAGCCGCTCGAAATCGACGCATGCGACCGGGCCCCGGAATTCGGCCAGCGCCGTCTCCAGCCGCTGTTCGCGCAGGCGCAGCTTGCGCTGCCATTCGCGCTCGATCCCCGCCAGATCACCATGATCGGACTGCACCGCCATCTGGCTGGCGACGAGCGATACCGAGCTGTCGAGCACCTCCGCGCTGTCGCGCCGGGTCACGACCAGCCGCGCATCGGGGAATTGCGCCAGCAGCGCGGGCAGGTCCTCCGAGAATTGCGGGCATTTGAGCACCCGCGGCCGGTCCGCATCGCCCATCGTCGCTGCGTCCGTGCGCAGGATCCGCGCGAACTCGGCATAGACGGGCGCGGGATCGCGCGTCTCGCTCCAGCCGACGAAACCGGGAATATGCCACTGCGCTTCGAAGGTCGCGGGTGACAGCGCGCCCGCCAGCCAGCCGATTTCCTCGTCGATCCGCGTCGCCCCGAAGGGGTGCAGCGCGTCGAGCCAGGGATTGATACGCCGCGCGATCGCCAGCGCCGCGCCCGCCTTCAGCGGACGCCAGTCGGGGGTGACCGGTACGGGATTATGGCTGTTGCAGAAACGCGTGCCCGCATGCTGCGGATCGGCAGCCAGCAGGCGGTGCATCCGGGTAGTGCCTGCGCGCATCTGGCCGACCACGATGATCGGCGGCGCGATGGCGGTCTGCGCCAATTGCGGCGTCTCACGCCAGACCTGGCCCAGCGCATGGCGCTTGCGAATGGCCGAGGTCAGCTGGCCATAGGCCATCGCATGGCCCATCGCATTGAGCGCGGCGTCCTCGCGCAGGCTCGCACACAGCTGGTCCAGCCGCGCGCGGAAATCCTCGACCTCTGCGGCGCTGCGCAGCGAAGTTTCGTCTTGCGGATCGAACCCGCGGCTGCCGACCTCCCACAGGAATTCGGGCTCCAGCGGGGGTTTGGGGGTCAGGCCCCTGTCCCACAGCGCCTGCACCGCGCGCCCGGCCCAATCGGCCGCTCTAGCGCGGGCCAGCGGATGCGGGCGATTGGGGATGCCCACCGCGGCTAGACCTCGTCCGCCGCGTCGATCAGGCGGGCGGCGCTCTTTGGCGCGACCGCGCGCCAGCTGCGTTGCAGCCAGTCGGCGACAGTGTCCCAATCCACGCCGGGGCGGTTGAGGATCACGCCGATCCAGCCGCTCGCGCCATAATAAGCGGGCCTGTGATAGGCCTGCGGCTGCGCCTCGACCAGGTTCTCCAGCTCGTCCAGCCCCGAGCATTTGACCAGCAGCGAGATATGCGGCGTGCCGTGATGCTGGTCGGAGAAATAGGCGAAGAACTTGCCCGATTTCTCCGTCCCCACGCGAAAACCGGGCGAACCGTGGCTCTCGCGCTCATGCGTTTGCGGCAGCGCCAGCGCGCGTTCGCGCTCGCGCTCGAGCAGCCATTGCGGATCGTTTCCGCGCGAGACGTATTCGCTGAGCACTTGGGGATAGAGCTGGTGTTCGGCCACGCGCACGCGGTTGGCGAGCTTTTCGGGCGTATCGCCCGGCCAGATTGCCACCGCCAGCTGCCCCAGGATTTCGCCGGCATCGAGCTCGTCTGTCACCAGATGGACGCTCGCCCCGGCATGGCTGTCGCCTGCCGCGATGGCCTTGGCATGCGTGTCGAGCCCGGGATATTTGGGCAGCAGCGAGGGATGGATGTTGAGCATGCGGCCCTCCCACCGCGCGACGAAGCCGGGCGTCAGGATCCGCATATATCCCGCCAGCACGATAAAGTCCGCCCCGGCATCGCGCGCTGCCTGCTCCATCGCCGCGTCATGGTCTTCGCGTGCCATGCCCCGGTGCGAAAGCGCAAAGGTCGCGACGCCCTCGGCTGCGGCCAGCTGCAGTCCTTCGGCCTGCGGATCGTTGGCCGCGACCAGCACGATCTCATAGGCCGCATGGGGCAGGCGGCTGGCATAGAGCAGTGCGGCCATATTGGTGCCCTTGCCGGACACGAAGACCGCGACCCTGGCCCTGTCAGGCATTATGCGTCGCCGACCAGTCCTCGTGCGCGGCCCAGGTCCCGGCCGATCCGCGCACGGTGCAGCCCTTGTCGCCCGCGTCGATCCGGCCCACGGCGAGCACGGTCTCGCCCGCATCTTCCAACCGGCTGCGGACCACTTCGGCATGCGCCGGCTCGACCGCGAGCACCATGCCGACGCCGCAATTGAAAGTCCGCGCCATTTCGGCGGGTTCGATATTGCCCTGCGCTTGCAGGAACGCCATCAATCCGGGCTGTTCCCAGCCATCGGCATCGACCTCGGCATGCGCGCCCTCGGGCAGCACGCGCGGGATATTCTCGAGCAGGCCGCCGCCGGTGATATGCGCCAATGCGTCCACCAGCCCGTCGCGGACCAGCGGCAGCAGGCTCTTCACATAGATTCGCGTCGGTTCGATCAGCGCGTCGATCAGCAGGCGGTCGCGGTCGAACAGCGCCGGACGGTCGAGCTTCCAGCCCTTGTCGGCAGCCAGTCGGCGCACGAGCGAATAGCCGTTCGAATGGACCCCCGAACTGGCGAGGCCGAGCAGCACATGCCCCGGCGCGACCCGCTCGCCGGTCAATTGCTCGCCGCGTTCGACCGCGCCGACGCAGAAACCTGCGAGATCGTAGTCACCTGCCGCATACATGCCCGGCATTTCAGCGGTTTCGCCGCCGATCAGCGCGCAGCCGGCCTGTTTGCAGCCCTCGGCGATGCCCGCGATCACGCGCTCGGCAACGCCGTTCTCCAGCTTGCCGGTAGCGAAATAATCGAGGAAGAACAGTGGTTCGGCGCCCTGGACGATCAGGTCGTTCACGCACATGGCGACCAGATCCACGCCGACCGTGTCGTGGCGGTCGCTGTCGATGGCCAACTTGAGCTTGGTGCCCACGCCATCGTTGGCCGCGACCAGCAGCGGGTCCTTGTAGCCCGCCGCCTTGGGGTCGAAAAACCCGCCGAAGCCGCCGATTTCGCCATCGGCCCCCGGGCGCAGCGTCGCCTTCACCAGCGGGCCGATCGCCTTGACGAGCGCATTGCCCGCTTCGATCGAAACACCCGCCTGTTCGTAGGTGTAGGAAGGCCTGTTGCTGCGCGGTTCGTCACTCATCCCACCCGCCTTACGCATTCGCGCTTGGATTTCCATAATCCTTTCGGCAAAAGGCGCCCTGTTTTCCCCATGAGCCAAACCATCCCCCTCCAACCCGCCCTGCGCCGCTCTGCCATCCTGGTGCTGGTCGTGGCCGCGCTATGCGTGCTGGGTGTGGCGGTGTGGGCGCAGGTCGGCGGCGAACGCGGGATCGCCCCGGTCGCCTCGAGCAGCGACATCCAGGTCTCGGGGATCGAGGTCGATGTCCGCGCCGACAGCGGTTCGGCCGCACGCGCGCAGGCTTGGGAAGAGGCGCAGCGCAAAGCGTGGGAGCGACTCGACGGGCCGCAATTGAGCGATTCGCAGATCGCGGGCCTCGTGTCCGCCATCGTCATCGAACGCGAACAGCTGGGACCGAAGCGCTATATCGCCACGCTTGGCGTGGTGTTCGACCGCCAGCGCGCGTCGCGCTATCTCGGCTCGGAAGGCGAGGCGCGGCGCTCGGCGCCCATGCTCCTGCTGCCGGTGACGATCTCTGCGGGCACGCAGATGGTCTATGAACGGCGCAACCCGTGGCAGCGCGCCTGGGCCGAATACCAGGCAGGGCAGAGCCGGATCGACTATGTCCGACCGGCGGGGACGGGCGGCGATTCGCTGCTGCTGACCTATGGCCAGACCGGTCGCCGCAGCCGCACCTGGTGGCGCAATGCGCTCGACCAGTTCGGCGCGGCCGATGTCATCGTGCCCATTGCGAACCTGCGCTACACCTATCCCGGCGGCCCGGTCGAAGGCACTTTCACCGCACGGTTCGGCCCCGACAACGAATATCTCGACGGGTTCGACATGACCGCCGCCTCGCCCGCCGAACTGCCCGCCATGCTCGAACGCGCGGTGGTGCGCTTCGACCGGATTTTCGAACTGGCACTTGCCGATGGCAAGCTGCGCCCCGATCCCACTCTCGATATCGGCACGCCCGAACTCGATCCCGCGCTCCAGCGCCTGCTGGAACTCGGCCGGGCGATGCGCGCGCGCGACCAGGCCGCGGCTGCCGCCGCCTCGAAGCCGACCACCGAGAGCGGCGATGCGATCACCGCCGCGCCGATCCAGACCCCGCCGCCCGAAGGTTCGGTAGCGCTCTATACCGTGCAGGTGGCCACCCCCGATGCCGCTGCCTTCGATGGCGCGGTCTCCGCCGTGCGCGGCACGCCGGGGGTGCGCAGCACAGGCGTTCGCAGCACGGCGATCGGCGGAACCTCGGTGATGACGGTGAGCTATGCCGGGTCGATCGCCCAATTGGCCGAAGCGCTGCGCGCGCGCGGCTTTACCGTTCGCCAGGGCAGTAACGCGCTCGCCATCAGCCGCTGAGCCGCGCGCGGTGACGTCGCAGATCGCCCTGCCGTTGATTCCCGCCGGCGCGGGCGAGCCGTCCTCGATCGTGATCGGATCGGGCAACCGCGCGGTTGCCGAAGCGCTCGGCACGCCCGGCAACTGGCCGTTTCGCACCGCGATCCTCCACGGGCCGCCGCGGTCGGGCAAATCGCTGTTCGCCCGCTGGTTCGCGGCGCATCAGTCCGCAGGCGTGATCGACGGCGTCCAGACGCTCGCCGAAACAGAGATTTTCCACCGCTGGAACCGCGCGCAGGAAGATGGCTTCCCGCTGTTGCTGGTGGTCGATGGCGAGGCCTGGGAGATCGCGCTGCCCGACCTGCGCAGCCGCATGGGTGCCGCGCTGCAGCTCGAAATCGGCCCCCCCGACGATGCGCTGGCGACCGATCTCATGCTCTCGCATGCCGCGCAGCGGGGGCTCGCGCTGGGCGAGGGCGCACCCGCCTATCTGGTCCCGCGGATGGAGCGCAGCTACGCGGCGATAGAGAAAATCGTCGCCGAAATCGACCGGCTGAGCCTTGAACGGCAGGTTCCGGCAACCCTATCTGTATGGCGTGACGCGTTGGATGCGGTGCAGGGGCCGGACCAGGGCCGCTTGCTTTAATCGCCACCCGGTGGGAGAATAGTGTCCATGTTCGAACGGCTTGTCGCCTATCTCGACAGCGTGAAGGCACGCGATCCTGCCCCCCGCAGCCGGTGGGAAGTGCTGACCTATCCGGGCGTCTGGGCGGTATTCTACCACCGTATTGCGCATTGGCTGTTCGAAGCCGAGCTGTTTTTCCTCGCCCGGCTGGTCAATCACTGGAGCCGGATGGTCACCGCGATCGATATTCACCCGGGTGCGACGATCGGCAAGCATCTGTTTATCGATCACGGCTTTTCGGTGATCGGCGAAACCGCCGAAATCGGTGACAATGTCACCATCTATCAGTGCGTCACGCTGGGCGGGACCAATCCGACCAATGGCAAGGGCGGCAAGCGCCATCCGACCATTTCGGACGAGGTGATCATCGGCTCCGGCGCGCAGGTGATCGGTCCGATCACGGTGGGCCGCCGCGCGCGGATCGGCGCCAATGCGGTGGTCACCGACGAAGTGCCCGAAGGCGCGACCATGATCGGCCTCAAGGCGCGCAGCACGCTGGTGCCGGCAGAGGAATGGGTGAAGGAATTCATCCCCTATGGCACGCCCTGCGACGATCCGTGCGAGCCGAGCCGCGATTGCATCGAAAAGCTTGAGACCGAGATGAAGTCGCTGCGCGCCGAAATCGACGCGCTGCGTGCCGAAGTCGAGCCCGCCCGCCGCAGCGGTACCGAGGATTGATGAACTTCCTTGGCGACACGGTGGTCGCGTTTCCCGGGCGGAAGCCTCAGCAGATCGGCTTTACCCGCGAGGAACTGACCCGCATACTCGACCTTTACGGGCGCATGGTCGCAGCCGGGCAATGGCGCGATTACGCGATGGATTTCACGCGCGACGTGGCGGTTTTCGCCGCTTTCCGCCGCGCCGCCGAACGCCCGCAGGCGCGGATCGAGAAACGGCCCGCTCTGCGTAACAAGCAGGGCATGTGGACGCTGGTCGGCGAACACGGCCAGGTGCTCAAGCGCGGCCACGAACTGCCGGGCGTGATCGCGCCGATGGAGCGGCGCTTGCTCAAGGCGATCGACAGCTAGAACCTAGCCGATACGAAAAAGGGCCCGCGCCGCAGCGCGAGCCCCCTTTTGCGTAACCAGTGCTGCGGATCAGCCGCGCGCGCTGCCCGGGCCGGTGCCGGTAACCTTCTGCATCGCGGTCAGGATCGCGCCCGACTGCTCGCTGCCCGACTGCGGGGCCTTGAGGTTCGAGAATTCGCTGATCTTGTCCCAATTGGCGGCGAAGCCTTCGACCGTGCGCTCTTCATCCTTCAGCCAGACCGCATCGTTCATCACGGTCCAGGCGCTATGGAAGCCGCCCGCACCCGCGCCGACGATGGCGTTGGTCGGCGCATCTTCGCTGACGAGGAACAGCGCGGCCGGGACCACATTGACCGGGTCGAACAGCTTGAAGGCTTCTTCGGGGAAGAGGTCTTCGGTCATCCGCGTGCCCGCCACCGGCGAGATCGTGTTGACCTTGATGTTGTACTTCGCGCCTTCGAGCTGGAGCGTCTTGGTCAGGCCGGCAAGGCCGAGCTTGGCCGCGCCGTAATTGGCCTGGCCGAAATTGCCGAACAGGCCGGTCGAGCTGGCGGTCATCAGGATGCGGCCATAGGCCTGCTCGCGCATGGTTTCCCACACGGCCTTGCTGACGTTGGCCGAGCCGTTGAGGTGGACGTCGACGACGAATTCGAAATCGTCCATCGTCATCTTGGCGAAGGTCTTGTCGCGCAGCACACCGGCATTGTTGATGACGACATGCACGCCGCCCCACTTCTGCTTGGCGTCGGCAACCATCTTTACCATCTGTTCGAATTCGGTGACCGAACCGCCGTTCGACATGGCTTCGCCGCCGGCCTTTTCGATTTCCTCGACCACCTGCAGCGCCATGTCCGAATGGCCGGTGCCGTCGCGCGATCCACCGAGATCGTTGACCACGACCTTGGCCCCGCGGCGCCCGAGTTCGAGCGCGTATTCACGGCCCAGACCGCCGCCTGCGCCGGTTACGATGGCTACCTTGTCCTTGAAATCGATGCTCATCGAGCTGCTCCTGCTTTGTCGTTTACGTAAAGGTTAATTGGGCGCGTGGGTGGCATGTTCGCTTCGCACTTGCAACACCGGGTATGGCGGGCCGCCGTTCCGTAGCGGCGCGACGCTCAGCCCAGCCTGGCCAGCGCCGGAACCAGTTCCGCCAGCGACTCGATCTCCGCATCGGCGCCCAGCTCGCCGCGCGGCTTGTCGCAATACCCATAGCGCGCGCCGATCACGGGTACGCGGGCTGCGCGCGCTGCGGCAATGTCATACGAGCTATCGCCGACAAAGGCGAGGCTGCCGCCGCCGCCGCGCCGCTGCGCTTCGAAGATCGGGTCCGGCGCGGGCTTGGCCTTGCCCTTGCCCATGGTATCGCCGCCGATGATCGCGACGAAATGATCGGCGAGGTCGAGCGTGGTCAGGATCTGCCGCGCGAAGCTTTCGAACTTGTTGGTTACCACCACCATCGCGATGTTCCGCTCACGCAGCGCGTCGAGCGTTTCACGGGCATGCGGGTAAGGTTGCGTATGGACCGCGTTATTGTCGGAATAATAGGCGAGCATGGCCTTGTAGAGCCTGCGGAATTCATCCTCGGGCAGGCCGCCCTGTTCGTCTACCGCGCGCTGCAGCATGATCTTCGCGCCGCCGCCGATCAGGTCGCTGGCGTGGTCCGCCGGGACGGGCGCGAAGCCGCCGAGGTCCAGCGCGTGATTGACCGCCGCGCCAAGGTCGCGGTGGGTTTCGAGCAAGGTTCCGTCGAGATCGAAACCGATGATGGCGAAGGGCAAGTCGGTCATGGCAGCGGCGGTGGCGGAAGGTTCTTCAAACTGCAAGCGATTGGTGGCAAGGCTCGGCGCCATGAACACTTCCCGCGAATTCGCCGCCGTCATCCTTGCTGCAGGCAAGGGAACCCGCATGAAAAGCGACCTGCATAAGGTCCTGCATCCGATCGCCGGGCGGCCGATGCTGCTCCACCTGCTCGACAGTTTTGCCCAGCTCGATCTCAAGCGCACGGTCGTGGTGGTCGGCGACAAGCGCGAGCAACTCGACGCTGCGCTGGAAGGGCGCGACGTTGCCACTGCATTGCAGGAGCCGCAGCTCGGTACTGCCCACGCCGCGCTGCAGGCGCGTGAAGCGCTCGAAGGCTTTTCCGGCCCTATCATCGTGTGCTTCGGCGATTGCCCGATGGTTCGCGGCGAGACGGTACAGCGGCTGATCGCGGCGCTCGACGATGGCGCGAAGGTTGCGGTGCTGGGCTTCCGTCCGGCCGATCCGCTCGCCTATGGCCGCATCATCGCCGATGCCGATGGGACGGTTTCCAGAATGGTCGAATTCAAGGATGCGAGTGCGGAAGAACGCGCCTGCGACCTGTGCAACTCGGGTCTGATCGTGGCGCATTCGGACGATATGTGGCCGCTGCTCGACGCGGTCGGCAATGACAATTCGCAAGGCGAGTATTACCTCCCCGATGTGGCGACCGGCGCGATTGCGCGCGGCGATACGGTCAAGGTGGTGGAGACCGATGCGGGCGAAGTCGCCGGCATCAACAGCCGCGCCGAACTTGCCCGCGCCGAGGCACAGTGGCAGGAGCTAAAACGCGAGGAAGCGATGACCGACGGCGTCACGCTGACCGCGCCCGAAACGGTATTCTTCAGCTGGGACACCGCGCTGGCGCCCGATGTGACGGTCGAGCCGCATGTCGTGTTCGGCCCCGGCGTCACCGTCGCCCGCGGCGCGCGGATCCGCTCCTTCAGCCATCTCGAGGGCGCGCGTGTCGGGGAAGGGTGCTCGGTCGGTCCCTACGCCCGCCTGCGTCCCGGCGCGGTGATGGAAAAGGACAGCTTCGTCGGCAATTTCGTCGAGATGAAACAGGCCACGCTGGGCGAAGGCGCCAAGGCCAGCCACCTAACCTATCTCGGCGATGCCGAGGTCGGCGCGGGCGCCAATATCGGCGCGGGCACGATCACCTGCAATTACGATGGCTATTTCAAGCACAGGACGGTGATCGGCGACCGCGCCTTTATCGGATCGAACAGCGCGCTGATCGCGCCGGTGCGGATCGGCGCCGATGCGATCGTGGCGGCGGGCAGCGCGGTCAGCCGCGATGTCGGCGACGGCGATCTGCGCATGGTGCGCGGCGAGCAGGTGGTCAAACCGGGCTGGGCGGATCGCTTTCACGACGCGATGAAAAAGAAGAAGGCGGCGGCGAAGAAGTGAGAGCGCTGCCAGCCTTCACCCTGCTCCTCGCGTCCTGTGGGGGCGGGGCCGCGGAAAACGAGTCCGCCCCGGCGCGGGAGCGCGGCAAGCCGGTGGTGGCCCCGGCGGCCGCGCTATCGCCTGCCGCGGCACCTGCTCCCACCAGTCCGCTTGGCAAGACGGTCGGATGCGCGCCCGACGAAGAGCGGATATTTTCCTGCAAGGTCGCCAGCGGCAAGCGGATCGCGATTTGCGGCACGGGCGAGCGGGACGCCGAATACCGCTTCGGCGAAAGCACCCCCGAACTCGTCCTGCGCGGCGGCCGCTGGGCGAGCGTGCCCTATTCGGGCGGGGGCGAGGCGCAGGTTGCGTTTGCCAATGGCACCACGCGCTACATCGTCTTCAGCCGCATGGTCCGGACCAATTTCGCCGCCGGAGAACCGAACAATCCCGCGATCAGCGACGGGGTGATGGTGCTCGACGGCGAGAAGGTAATCGGCCTCCAGCTATGCGACGATGCGGATACCGTATCGATCGACTACGATCTGGCCGAAGCCCATTTCCCGCGCGCGGACGAGCTGTTCAGCTGGGAGACCGACCGCGCCGACCGCCGAACCCGATAGCTGCTGGCTGTGTGGGCGCGCGCTGGGGCGCAAGGTCCAGCAGCATCACCTCGTGCCCAGGGCCAAGAAGGGACGCGAGACAGTGCCGCTCCACCCGATCTGCCACCGCGCGATCCACGCCAATTTCACCAATGCGCAGCTGGCGCGGATCGGCGCAGACCGCGAGGCATTGCTGGCCGACGAGGCGCTGGCGCGGTTCGCGGAATGGGTGGCCGACAAGCCGCCCGATTTCCACGCCCCGACGCGCAAGCCGCGCTGATCAGTCGGCCAGTCGCTGCAGCAGATAGACCATCTGCAGCGCCTGGATCTTGGCGCGCTGTTCGTTATCGACCCCGCCCGAATGGCCGCCGGTCATGTCCTCGAAGTAGTAATACTCCTGCCCCAGTTCCTTGACCCGCGCCGCGCCCTTGCGCGCATGCGCGGGGTGCGTGCGGTCGTCGGCGGTCGAGGCCCAAAAGAACGGTGCGGGATAGTCCTTGTTCTCGAGCAGCTTCTGATAGGGCGAATAGGGCTCGATCCAGGCGCGCTGTTCGGCAATCCGCGGATCGCCATATTCGCCGGTCCAAGACGCGCCGCGCCCGATCACGTGATACCGCAGCATGTCGAACAGCGGGATCTGGACGATCGCCGCGTTGAACAGGTCGGGACGCTGGGTGAAGGCAGTGCCCACCAGCAATCCGCCCTGCGAGCCGCCCTGGATGCCGAGATGGTCGGGGCTGGTGATCCCGCGCGCGATCGCATCCTCGGCGATGGCGAGGAAATCGTCCCAGGTGCGCTGCTTGTTCTCGCGGATCGCGTCCTGGTGCCATCCGGGGCCGAACTCGCCGCCGCCGCGCATATTGCCGAGGATATAGGCGCCGCCGCGCTCGAGCCAGATCTTGCCGATCGAACCGAGGTAGGAGGGCAGCCGCGGCACCTGGAAGCCGCCATAGCCAGTCAGCAGCGTGGGATTGGTCCCGTCCATCACCATGCCCTTGGGCTTGACGAGGAAATAGGGGATCTTGGTCCCGTCGGCGCTGGTCGCTTCGTATTGTTCGACTTCCATGCCTTCGGCGTGGAAATAGCTGGGCGAGGTCTTGATCACCTCGGGCGCGGCGCTGCCGTCCGAATAATAGAGCGTCGAGGGGGTGAGGAAGTCGGTGACCGAATACATGATCTCGTCCGAACTCTCCGACGCGGTCTGCACGCCCACGGTCGAATTGTCGGGTAGCGCGATCTCGCTCGAGACCCATGCGCCATCGACATGATCGAACTTGAGCACGCGCCCGCGAACATTGTCGAGCAGGCTGACATAGAGGCTTTCGGCAGTATTCGCCGCACCCTGCTTGGTCTGCTTGTCCTCGGGGGCCCAGACGAGCGTCTTGGTCGCACCGTTGGGGTCGGCCTTGAACGCTTCGAGATCGACCGACACCAGCGCATCGGCGGGGAAGGTCTGGCCCTGCGTTTCCCAATCGACATCGGTCGAGAACAGCAATTGGCCGTCGATCAGCCCATAGGGCGCCGCCTTGAGCGGCATGTCGAGCCGGAGCCATTCGCCCTCATGCTGCCAGAAATATTCGGTCTCGTGGAAGCTGGTCGCGCGGAAGGCATAGTAGCCATGCGCGGTGCCGGTGTGATCGCGCAGCAAGGTGGCGCTCGACCAGACGTCGGCTTCCTCGCCGCGCCAGATTTCCTGCGCGTCCTCGATCGCGGTGCCGCGTTTCCAGATGCGCGATGTGCGCGGATACTGGCTTTCGGTCAGCGTGCCTTCGCCAAAATCGCGGCTGACCAGCAGCGTATCGGCATCGACCCATTCGATCCCGCCCTGGCTCTTCTGGTCGAGGAGGAAGCCGTCCTTGACGAAGCTCTTGGTGGCCATGTCGAACTCGCGCAGCACGGTGGCGTCCTCGCCGCCGTCGCTCAGCGCGATCATGCACATCCGCTCCTGCGGCGGCAGGCAGGTGCTGCCCTTGTAGACCCATTCGCGGCCCTCCGCCTCGGCCAGCGCATCGACGTCGAGCACGGTTTCCCACTGCGGGTCGTCGGTGCGGTAGCTGTCCAGCGTGGTGCGGCGGACCAGCCCGCGCGGGTTCTGCTTGTCCTGCCAGAAATTATACAGCCCGTCGGGGCGGATCGTCACATAGGGAATGCGATCCTCGCTGTCGTAGATCGCCAGCGCCTCGGCCTTGACCGCGTCGAACCGCGGGTCGCCCGCGATGAGCTCCATCGTCCGTTCGTTCTCGCTGCGCACCCAGTCGAGCGCTTCGTCGCTGCGCGCCTCCTCGAGCCAGATATAGCTGTCTTCCTCGGGACCGGGAATGCCGTCCTGCGCGGCGGCGGGCGTTTGGGGTGCAAGCGTCATGGCAGCGGCAATGGCCAGCGCGGATACGAGTTTCAAGGGCTGTCTCCTGAGTCTTGGACGCCTTATGCGCAAAGGCGGGACGAAGGAGCAAGAGGGCGGGGCGTTTTGGCGAAATCCTTCCGGCGGCGACCCGTCAGTCGGTTTGGGCAGGTGCGTCGCGCAGCACCCAGACCGAGATCGTGCGGGCATGGATTCGCGCATGCGACCGGCGTTCGTAATCGCGCGCCACGGTCCGCATCACCAGCGCCTTCACCTCTTCGTTCTGCGTGGTGAAGGGAATGTCCGCAGTCACGATCACTGGCGGCGGGCGCGACAGGATCCGGCGGACCTCGTCAATCTGCCGGACCCCCAGCGCATCGCGTTCGAGCGCGTTGTTGAGGTGGTCGGGATAGATGAACCGCGTCGGCAGGCAGCTGCCCGTTTCGCGGTAGAGCGCGGTGGGGCCGTCGAAGACCCACAGGCAGCGCGTGCGGTCGTCGACCAGCGGGCTGATCGTGGCCACCAGCTGCGCCATGCCGGCGCGCGAACGCTGCGTCGCATCCACCCTTGTGCCGTAATAGAGCAGCGAAAAGCAGATCGCGATCGCGGCCAGCATCGGCGCCAGCCGCAGCGGCCCGCGCCGGTCGAGAAACGGCTGTGCGAGCAGGATCGTCGCCGGGACCAGCGCGGCGTAATAATAGGCATAGACGGTCGAGGGCAGGAACACCGTGGCCAGGCTGGCGGCCAGCCAGGCGGCATAGAAAGCATAGGCGCGTCGGTCGGTCGGGATACCCATCCGCAGCGCCGCATAGGCCCCCAGACCCGCGAGAGCGACAAGCGGGAGCTGGTACAGCCAGTGCGCCGAAAACCGCCCCGCGGGAGAGGGCAGCCGGTCGAAGAAGCTGACGAAATTGGCAAACCAGAAGGCGTCCCATTCGCCGATCGAGAGATAGGACAGGCCTACCAGCGCGGTGGGCAGCAGCCCGAGAGCGGCAAAGGCGGCGCCCAGCCCGGCGAGGCGGACAGGCGACCGATCGCGCCCGTACTGGCCCCACAGCGCCCACAGGCCGAAGAACGCGCATTGCGGTACCACGGTATATTTGATCTGCAGCGCCAGCCCGCCAATCAGCATGGCGGCGAGCGCGCGGCGGATCGCATGCGGATGACCTGGGTCGCGCACCAGGATCGCCATCGCCAGCATGGCGGGGACATGGAAAATCTCGGTCTGGCCCGAATGCGGGCCGTAGAGCGCCATCAGGATGAGATAAAGAACACCCGCCCCCATCGCGACGGTCCGGTCGACCAGCGTCAGCGCCAGATGCCGCGTAAGCACGGCGCCGAGCACTGCGAAGCCGGTCGCGAACAGCTGGTAGGCCAGCGGCGAGGGCCCCCCGATGGCATGCGCCAGCGCATAGAGCAGGAACAGGCCGAACGGCTTGCGGTCCCATAGGTCGACGAACGGCAGCTTGCCATCGAGCATGGCATTGCCGATCAGCGAATAGAGCTGTTCGTCGATATCGGCATTGGCATCGCCCAGGAACGGCAGGCGGATCACCAGCGCACAGACCGTCAGGAGCAGCACCACGCTGACCGCATCGGCGCGCGAGCGGAAACCGGTTTGCGGATCACTGGACTTCACGATTTGCGCCCTCATGGCGTGCTGGCCCCCACCTGTCGCCATGCTCTGTGGCGCAGCGTGGTAAACTTTAGCCTAACCCACGCGGGGTAGGCGATAGGACGCGCAAACGAAAAGGGCGACCCCGCAGGGCCGCCCTTCGTGTTCGGTATGGGGCGAAAGCCTCAGCCTTCGACGTGTTCGGCGAGGACCGTCAGGCCGTTTTCGCCGACCTCGGCGAAACCGCCGCGGACTTCGACCAGTTCGGGCGCGGCGCCTTCGGTCTTGTAGATCTGCACCGATCCGTCGCGGATCGTCGACATGAAGGGCGCGTGGCCTTCGAGCACACCGAATTCGCCTTCCGCACCGGGGACGACGACCATGTGGACGTCTTCGGAGCGGACCAGCTTGGCCGGTGTGACGAGTTCGAAGTGGAGGGCCATGTGCTTACGAATCCTCGGCCAGCTTCTTGGCCTTCTCGACCGCCTGATCGATACCGCCGACCATGTAGAAGGCGGCTTCGGGCAGGTGATCGTATTCGCCGTCGACGACTGCCTTGAACGAGGCGACCGTGTCTTCGAGCTGCACGAACTGGCCGGGGATGTTGGTGAACACCTCGGCGACGTGGAACGGCTGCGACAGGAACTTCTGGATCTTGCGCGCGCGGGCCACGGTCAGCTTATCTTCTTCCGACAGCTCGTCCATGCCCAGGATGGCGATAATGTCCTGCAGGCTCTTGTACTTCTGCAGCGTTTCCTGGACCCGGCGGGCAGTGTTGTAATGCTCTTCGCCAACGACGCGCGGTTCGAGCACACGGCTGGTCGAATCGAGCGGATCGACGGCCGGGTAGATACCCAGTTCCGAAATCGCACGGTTGAGCGTGGTGGTCGCGTCGAGGTGGGCGAAGGAGGTTGCCGGGGCCGGGTCGGTAAGGTCATCGGCGGGAACGTAGATGGCCTGGACCGAGGTGATCGAACCCTTGTTGGTCGAGGTGATGCGTTCCTGCAGGTTACCCATGTCGGTCGACAGCGTCGGCTGGTAACCCACCGCCGAGGGAATACGGCCGAGCAGTGCCGACACTTCCGAACCCGCCTGCGTGAAGCGGAAGATGTTGTCGACGAAGAACAGCACGTCCTGGCCTTCGACGTCGCGGAAATATTCCGCCATGGTCAGACCCGACAGCGCGACGCGGGCACGTGCGCCCGGCGGTTCGTTCATCTGGCCAAACACCAGCGCAACCTTCGAACCTTCCGAAATGGCGTTGCCGTCGGCGTCCTTGGCGATAACACCTGCGTCGAGGAATTCGTGATAGAGGTCGTTACCCTCGCGGGTACGTTCACCCACGCCGGCAAAGACGGACACGCCGCCATGGCCCTTGGCGATGTTGTTGATCAGTTCCTGGATCAGCACGGTCTTGCCGACGCCGGCACCCCCGAACAGGCCGATCTTGCCGCCACGCGCATAAGGCGCGAGCAGGTCGATGACCTTGATTCCGGTGACGAGGATGGCCGCTTCGGTCGACTGGTCGACGAACAGCGGGGCTTCGGCGTGGATCGGCATCGTCTGGTCGGCGCCGACCGGGCCGCGTTCGTCGATCGGCTCGCCGATGACGTTCATGATGCGGCCGAGCGTCTTCGGGCCGACGGGGACCGAGATCTGCGAGCCGGTGTTGACGACTTCCTGACCACGGACGAGACCTTCGGTCGCGTCCATCGCGATGGTACGCACGGTGTTTTCACCGAGGTGCTGCGCGACTTCGAGGACCAGCGTGTTGGCGCCGTTCTTCGTTTCGAGCGCGGTCAGGATGGCGGGCAGTTCACCTTCGAACTGCACGTCGACGACGGCGCCGATGACCTGGCTGATGGTGCCGTTGGGCGATTGGTTGAGTACGGGTGCGGTGGCCATGATCTATGTCCTGACTTGGGGTTTAATGCGCCTTAGCCGACGCAGACATTTTCCGGATCGGCAAAGGCCCATTCGCCTTCGCCAGCAGTAAGGGTCGCCTTGTTGCGAAGATATTCGTCGTCACCGAGGCCGAATTCGCACACGACATCGGGCGAACCCATGCCGGCGCGCTTGCACATGGCGGTGTTGACCGCCTCGTCTTCGGGGCAGGCTTCGGCGTATTTCGCAGTGAGCAGCGCCTGGTCGGGCGCGGGCAGCGTCTCGATCGGCTCGGGCGTCACGACCTGTTCGGGCGCGGTCTGCGCGGCGGGTTCTTCGCCGCAGGCAGTCAGCAGCGCGAGGGGGAGGAGGAGGGCAAGCTTGTTCACATCGGGTCCTTAGAGAGCTTCCGCACCGGCGATGATCTCGATCAGCTCGGTGGTGATGGCGGCCTGGCGGCTGCGGTTGTACTGGATGGTCAGCTTGCTGATCAGATCGCCGGCATTGCGCGTGGCATTGTCCATCGCGGTCATCGACGCGCCCTGTTCGGACGCCTCGCGTTCCAGCAGCGAAGCGAACAGCTGCGTCTTGACGTAACGCGGGAGCAGTTCTTCGAGGATTTCTTCCTCGCCCGGTTCGTATTCGACCACCGCATCGCCCGCGGTTCCCGCATCGCCTTCGGGCGAGGGGACGGGGATCAGCTGGTCGACGGTCGGGTCCTGCGCCAGCGCCGACTTGAAGATCGGGTAGACGAGGTGGGCGACATCGAATTCGCCCTGCTCGAACCGCGCGATCAAATCGTCGGCGATCGCTTCGGCTTCCTCGAAGCCCGGCTGGCGGACTTCGGAAGTGTCGAACCACTTTTCGATCCGCTCGGCATAGTCGCGCTTGATCGGGGCGCGGCCCTTCTTGCCGACGAGGTAGAAGCGCACTTCCTTGCCCTCGGCGATCAGCGCGCGCGCCTTGACCTTGGCGGCCTTGACGATGTTGGCGTTGAGACCGCCGCACAGGCCCTTGTCGGTGTTGACCACCACCAGCAGGTGGCGCTTGTCCGATCCGGTGCCGCGCAGCAGGCGCGGGGCGCTGTCGCCGCTAACCTTGCCGGCCAGCGATGCCATCACGCCCGACAGCCGTTCGGCATAGGGACGCGCAGCTTCGGCCGCGGCCTGCGCGCGGCGCAGCTTCGCAGCCGCGACCATCTGCTTGGCCTTGGTGATCTTCTGGGTCGACTTGACCGAGTTGATACGGCCCTTGAGTTCTTTGAGGCTAGCCATGTTCGTTCAGCCTTCCAGCGACTTCACTTCGACGAGTTCCGGCGCGCCAGCGAGCCAGTTTTCGTATCGAGCGAAGACGTCCTTGGTGTATTCCTGAGCGTGATGGAAATCGAATGCATCGCGATCCGCCCACTCTTCGAAAATCATGATCGTGCTCGAACCGTCCGCGGCGCGGCGCGGCTCGAACGCGATGCAACCATCTTCGCCACGGGTCATCGGCACGATGGCGGCCACCGCTTGGCAAGCGGCCTCCATATGCTCCGACTTGACCCGGATGGTGGCGAAGACAGTGTAGCTCATCGTGCGATCAGGCGAACTGCTTCGCGAAGGTCTTGAGCGCGTCGACGACCTTGTTCTTGGTGTCGTCTTCGAACTTGCCCGTGGTGCGGATCTCTTCGAGCACGTCGGCATGTTCGGCGCGCATGAAGCTCAGCATCTGGGCTTCGTAATCGGTGACGCGGTCGACCGGAACGCTGTCGATATAGCCATTGGTGCCGGCGAAGATCGACACGGTCTGCTCTTCGAACGGCATCGGCGAGAACTGCGGCTGCTTGAGCAGCTCGGTCAGGCGCGCACCGCGGTTGAGCAGCTTCTGCGTCGCGGCATCGAGGTCCGAGCCGAACTGCGCGAAGGCCGCCATTTCACGGTACTGCGCGAGGTCGAGCTTCATCGAGCCCGAGACCTTCTTCATCGCCTTGGTTTGTGCGGCGCCGCCGACGCGGCTGACCGACAGGCCGACGTTGATCGCCGGACGGATGCCCTGGTAGAACAGGTCGGTTTCGAGGAAGATCTGGCCGTCGGTGATCGAGATCACATTGGTCGGGATATAGGCCGACACGTCGCCTGCCTGCGTTTCGATGATCGGCAGCGCGGTCAGCGAACCGCCGCCTTCGGCCTTGCTCATCTTCGCCGCGCGCTCGAGCAGGCGGCTGTGGAGATAGAACACGTCGCCCGGATAGGCTTCGCGGCCCGGCGGGCGGCGCAGCAGCAGCGACATCTGGCGGTAGGCCACGGCCTGCTTGGAAAGGTCGTCATACACAATCACGGCGTGCATGCCGTTGTCGCGGAAGAACTCGCCCATCGCGCAGCCGGTGTAGGGCGCGAGATACTGCAGCGGAGCGGGCTCCGAAGCGGTTGCGGCGACGACGATCGAATATTCCATCGCGCCGTTTTCTTCGAGCTGCTTGACGATCTGCGCGACGGTCGAGCGCTTCTGACCGACGGCGACGTAGATGCAGTAAAGCTTCTTGCCTTCGTCGTCGCCCGCATTGGCTTCCTTCTGGTTGATGAAGGTGTCGATCGCGACGGCGGACTTGCCGGTCTGACGGTCGCCGATGATCAGTTCGCGCTGGCCGCGGCCGACGGGGACGAGTGCGTCGACGGCCTTGAGGCCCGACTGCACCGGTTCGCTGACCGATTCGCGCGGGATGATGCCCGGCGCCTTCACTTCGACGCGGCGGCGTTCGGTCGATTCGATCGGGCCCTTGCCGTCGATCGGGTTGCCGAGCGCATCGACCACGCGGCCGAGCAGGCCCTTGCCGACGGGGACGTCGACGATGGTGTTGGTCCGCTTGACGCTGTCGCCTTCGCCGATTTCCTGGTCCGAGCCGAAGATCACCGCACCGACATTGTCGGCTTCGAGGTTCAGCGCCATGCCCTGAACGCCGTTGGCGAATTCGATCATCTCGCCGGCCTGCACGTTGTCGAGGCCGTGGATGCGGGCGATGCCGTCACCCACCGACAGCACGGTGCCGACTTCGCTGACTTCGGCTTCGGTCCCGAAATTGGCGATCTGGTCCTTGATGACCTTGGAGATTTCTGCGGCGCGGATATCCATGATGTGTGTCCTTTAAGCCTTCATGGCTTGCGAAAGCGAATTGAGACGGGTGCGGATCGAGGCGTCGATGCGCTTCGAGCCGATGGTGACGACGAGGCCGCCGAGCAGATCGGGCTCGACCTTCGTGGAAAGCTTGACGGTGCGGCCCTCGCGGGCAGTCAGCTTGGCCTTGAGATCGGCCAGCTGCGCATCGGTCAGCGCATGCGCACTGGTCACTTGGGCAGTGACTTCACCGCGCTGCGCGGCGGCGATCGCGCGGAACGCGGCGATCACTTTCGGCAATTGGTTCAGCCGGCGGTTCTGCGCCAGCACGCCGAGAAAGTTCTGCGACAGCTCGGTCAGGCCGAGGATCGCCGAAACGCCCCACAGCGCCTTTTTCGCATCGCTGCGCGAGACCTTGGGGTTGGTAGTGACAGCGGCGAGCTCGGCCGATTCGGCGAGCGCGGCCTCGATCTTGTCGAGGTCCGATTCGACCGCGGTCACGGTTCCGTTTTCGCTAGCGAGGTCGAACAGGGCCGAAGCGTAACGCCCTGCCAGGCTAGCCTGAATACCGGCGGAAATATCCACGCGCTTGAGGTCCTCTCGGGTCCGGAAGAAAAGTCTGTGCGATCCAAGCCGGTCGCGGGCGAACGAGAGTCACCCCGGCAAGGTCGGCGCGCGCCTAGCAAAGCCCCCTCGCAATGGCAAGCCGACTCCGGGCCGGGGTGCTGGACTCTGGCGGCAAGCGGCGTAAGTTAAGTGGCATAACGCAACCAGTCACGCGGGAGAGAGCGATGAGAGTGGTGCCACTGGCCCCCAAATGCGGGGTCGAAGTCGAGGATGTGTATCTGGCCGAGGCGGAGGGCGATACGCTCACCGCGATCAAGCAGGCCATCTACACGCACGGCGTCGCGCTGTTTCGCGGGCAGGACGATTTCACGCCGGAAGCGCATATCGCCTTCGCCCAGCGCTGGGGCGGGATCGACATCAACAATTACTTCCCGCTGACCGACGAACATCCCGAAATTGCCGTGGTCCGCAAACGCGCCGACCAGGTCACCAATATCGGCGGCGGGTGGCATACCGACCATTCCTACGACCAGGTGCCCGCGATGGGCTCGATCCTCGTGGCGCGGACGCTGCCGCCCAGCGGCGGCGACACGCTATGGGCGCATATGGGCGAAGCCTATGACGCGCTGCCCGACGACCTCAAGGCCGAGATCGAGGGGCTGGAGGCGTTCCATACCGCCGACCATATCTATGACGAGGGCGGGCTCTACGCCAAAACCGACATGGGCAGCGATCTGCGCGGTCAGGCGCTCAAGACCGGCGCGACGCACCCGATCGTGATCCGCCACCCGCAGACCGGGCGCAAGCTGCTCTATGTGAACAGCGCTTTCACCATGCATATCGTCGGCAAGTCACGCGAGGAAAGCCTGCCGCTGCTCCAGCGATTGTGCGATGCGGCGACCGCGGCCGAGAACACCTGCCGCGTGGCCTGGGAACCGGGATCGGTCGCGATCTGGGACAACCGCACCACCTGGCATCTGGCGATGAACGATTACCAGGGCCACGCGCGCGAAATGCACCGCATCACGCTGACCGGCGAACCGCTGGCGGCCTAATTGCGCGCGTTACATTCGTAGACCAGCCGCTCGTTCGCTTCACGCGGGAGCTGGGCCAGCACTTCGCTCTGCAGCTCGCCGAGCTGCGCGGCGGCATTGTCGCTCCCGCATTCGGGCGCGGAATACTTGCTGCGTGCCTCCCGCGCCTCGCTCATCGCATTGCGCGGGAGGAGATAACGTTCGGTGCGGAAGATGCGCCGGTCGGGGTCGAAGCTGTTGACCGACACCGCGTCTTCCGAATTGGGGACGAAGACCCGGCTCCAGCTGCCCCCGGCAAAGCCGTATTGCGTGCGCGTGTTGACGCAGCCGTCGGCGGTCCAGTCGAACTCGATATCCTCGACCTTGGCGCTGGTCACGCGGCTGCGTTCGGGCACGAGCGTGCACAGCAGCGCCGCCGCGCCGCTCGTGGGGGTGTCACCGCTTGCCGGATCGCCCGCGCCATCGGCCATCGCGGCAGCCACGCGGCGGTCGATCTCGTCGAGGCCGGGGCGGGTGAGATAGGCGGCCAGCGCCGCCAGCACGACCACCAGCGTCGCCCCGCCGACCAGCCGCAGCCGCTTGTCGTCGCGTGGTTCGGCGCGCCATAGCGTCAGCGCCCATTGGCCGAGGCCGAAGGCGACCAGCAGCAGCACGAAGGCGAGGAACACGCGGTCCTCGCGCTCGACGATCACGCCCTGTTCGGCCTCGAGCAGCGCGCGTTCGCGCCTGGTCCGCTGCACTTCGGAGCGCTGCGCCATATCGGCGCGCGCGGCCATTTGCTCGCGCTGCAGGCGCTCGCGCTCGGCCTCGTCGAGATCGGCCATCGACCGGCAGGTGCTGCCGTTGACGCGCGGTTCGACGCCATTGTCGCGCAGGAAGGGCAACAGCTCGCGATTGGAAACCGCGAAGAAGAATTCGGCATCGCCGCCGTCATTGTCCGCGCCGAAGCTGTTGACCCCGACCACGCGGCCGCACGGGTCGAGCAGCGGCCCGCCCGAATTGCCGCGCGCGATCGGGGCGGTGTGGAGGATGGTGTCGAACTGGCGGCTGGGCCGCGCACCCGAGACATAGCCGCGGCTCTTGACCGGCGGCTGGCTGCGGAAAATATCGCTCAGGTCGAGGCCCTGCGCGCGGTCGACATTCATCGGATAGCCGACGCTGGTCACTTCACCGCTGTCGGGCGGGACGCCGCCGGCCAGCGCCAGCGGGGGCAGCCGCAAGGCGCCGGTGATGCGAATCAGCGCCAGGTCGTTGCGCGGGCTGACCGCGATCGGCTGGCCATAGACCGCCTCGCCGCCGCCGCTGGGGATGATGCCGATGCGCAGCGCATCGTCGCGCAAGGCATCGCGCAGCACATGCGCATTGGTCACCACCTGGTCGCTCGCGACGGCAAAGCCGGTGCCGTGGCTGATCGGGACCAGCTCCTCGCCATCCTCGCCGATGATGACCACGCGCACCACGCCGCGCGCGGCGGCATCGATATCGGCGGGTTCGGCCTGCGCCAGCACCGGTACGAGCAGCACCAGCAGCGCGGCGAGAAAGGTTGGAATGCGTCCCATCGGGCCGTCTTGTGACGATCATTCGCTTTGACCGCAAGCCGCGGGATGCCCGCCCGCCGCGGCACGGGCACAAGGCTCTTGAGAGTTCAGCAAGGAGCCATTGATGACCTATCGGATCCAGGGCCTCGAGCCCGGCCAGTTCGCCCGGTTTTTCGCCAGCGACGAAGCGGAGCTCACCCGCTCGCTCACCCACAGAGTGATCGCGGGGGAGGAGGGGCGCTATCCGTGCCGGGTCAGCCTGCGCGACGCGGACCCGGGCGATGAACTGGTGCTCACCCATTTTACCAACCACGCGGTCGATACTCCCTATCGCAACGCCTACGCGATCTATGTGCGCAAGGACGCGGGGGAAGCGGCGGACTATATCGACGAAATGCCGCCGATCCTGCGCGGGCGGCCGATTGCGCTGCGCGGATACGATGCCGGCGGCTGCCTCCACACTGCCTCGCTCGCGCTGCAGGACGATGTCGACCGGGTCGTCCGCACACTGCTGACCGATGACAGGGTCGCCTATGTCGATGCGCATAATGCGATGCATGGCTGTTTCGCGGCACGGATCGAGCGCTATTATGGGGCCGACCATGACTGATGCCATCTCCGACGATACCGCCTGGGCGGCGGTCAAGCGGCGCGATCGCAGTTTCGACGGGCGCTTCGTCACCGGCGTGCTGACGACGGGGATCTATTGCCGCCCGTCCTGCGCCGCGCGGCATCCCGATCGCGGCAATGTGCGCTTCTTTGTCGATGGCGCGCAGGCGCGGAGTGCGGGCTTGCGCGCCTGCAAAAGGTGCCTGCCCGACGATGTCGGACGCGACGAGGCGGCGGTGCTCGCGGCGATCGACGAGATCCGCCAGGCCGAAGATGCGCCCTCGCTCGCCACACTGGCGCAGCTGACCGGCTATTCGCCCGCGCATTTCCAGCGGGTGTTCAAACGCGCGATCGGTCTTTCGCCCGCCGCCTATGCCCGCGCCTTGCGCGAGGAACGCGCACGCGATGCGCTGTCGGGCGGCGACAGCGTGACCGGCGCGATCTACGAGGCGGGCTATGGCTCGGCCTCGCGCTTTTACGAGAATACGAAAGGACGGCTGGGCATGACGGCAAGCGCATGGGCGAATGGCGGGGCGGGGGCGACGATCCGCTGGGCAGTGGTCGACACCACGATGGGAGCGATGCTGGTTGCGGCGACCGACAAGGGTGTGTGCCGCCTGTCCTTCGGCGAAGACGACAGCGAATTGCGCCGCCGGTTCCCCAAGGCCGATCTGGTCGAAGGCGGCGCGGCGTTCGGCAAACTGCTCGCCGACGTCGTGGCCAGCGTCGAGGCACCGGGCGATTTCGCGCATATCCCGCTCGACGTGAAGGGCACCGCTTTCCAGGAAGCGTGCTGGGAAGCCTTGCGCGCGATCCCGCCGGGCGAAACGCGCACCTATGCCGAAATCGCCGCGGCCGCGGGCAATCCCAAGGCGGTGCGCGCAGCGGGCAGCGCCAATGCGCGCAACAATGTCGCGGTGCTGATCCCCTGCCACCGCGTGGTGCGCAAGGGCGGCGATCTGGGCGGCTATGCCTATGGCCAGGACATCAAGCGCGAATTGCTCGAACGGGAGACGAAATGATGGATAGGATCGACGCATTCACCACGCTGCATGTACCGGGCGATCCGCTGGTGCTGTACAATATCTGGGACGCCGGCAGCGCCCGCGCCGTGGCTGCGGCGGGGGCGAAGGCCATCGCGACGGGCAGCTGGGGCGTGGCCGAGGCCAACGGGTTCAGCGATGGGGAGACGCTCCCGCTCGAGATCGCGCTCGAAAACCTCACCCGCATTCTTTCGGTAACCGACCTGCCGGTGAGCATCGACATGGAGGCCGGCTATGGCGATACCCCCGCCGCGGTCGGAATATCGGTGGGCAAGGCGCACGATGCAGGCGCGAGCGGGATCAATATGGAGGACCGCATGCCCGGCGAAACCGGGCTGCTCCCCGTAGCGCAGGCGGCAGAGCGGATTGCTGCCGCGGCCGCCACCGGCATTCACGTCAATGCGCGCACCGACGTCTATCTCCAGCACGATCCGAAGGACTACACGCCTGCGCTGGTCGGAGACGTGCTGACGCGCGCCGCCGCCTTTGCCGAAGCGGGCGCGCGCAGCCTGTTCGTTCCCTTCCTCGGCGACCATGCGACGATCCGCGCGATCTGCGAGGCCTCGCCGCTGCCGGTTAACGTCTTGTGGGCGCCGGGGCGCGGTACGACTGCCGAACTGGCCGCGCTGGGCGTCGCGCGGATCAGCTATGGTCACGGCCCCTGGGCCGCAGCAATGGACTGGCTCAAGGCGCAGGCGGAGGCTGTCTATCGACAAGCATAGGGCGGGTACGCCGCCGGGCCGAAGTCCGATTTCGCTGCACGTCTTGTATTGCGAGTGACTCGCATTAACTAGTGGATATGAGCACCAGACCTCCCCCGCGGACGCTTACCGTCCTCTCGCGCCAGTCCCTTTCACCCTCGATGATCGGGGTCTCGCTCGGCGGTCCGGGCCTGGCGGGGTTTCCGCCCGATTTCGCAGGCGGCTACGTCAAGCTCATGCTGGCCCCGGCCACCACGGGAGGCAAGCCCGTGATCCGCACCTATACCATCCGCCACCAGGCCGACGATGCGATCGCGATCGATTTCGCCCTGCACGGCGGCGAAGCTGCGGGACCCGCGACCAGCTGGGCGCTGTCGGCCACGCCCGGCGACACGATCGGGGTGGGCGGTCCGGGCCTGCCCAAGCCGCTGCCGCAGGGGCGCGATTTCTATCTCGTGGCGGGCGACATGACTGCGCTGCCGGCGATTGGGGTCAATCTCGAAGCATTGCCGGCCGATGCGCGCGGGTTCGCTGCGATCGAGATCCAGGACGAACGCGACCGGCAGGATATCGCTGCGCCCGAGGGTGTCGAGATCGCCTGGCTGGTCAATCCCGAGCCTGGACAGCGGCCCGCGCTGCTGGTCGACGCGCTGCGCAGTGCTGCGCGGCCCGATGGCTCGCTCGCCGCATGGGCAGCGTGCGAATTTTCCGCAATGAAGCGACTGCGCGAATATCTGCGCGGCGAACTCGCGCTCGCGCCCGCCGATCTCTACCTCTCCAGCTATTGGAAACACGGCATGATCGAGGACGAACACAAGCTCGCCAAACAGCAGGACGCCGCCGCGCAGCCTAGCTGAATCAAACCGGGGCGGACCCAAGGCCCGCCCCGCATGATCCGAATTCGCAGCCCGATCAGAGGCCCGAGTTCATCCCGTCGACGCTCTTGCTGACGAGGATGTTGACCGCCACGCGGCGGTTCTGCGCCTTGCCCTGTTCGGTGGTGTTGTCCGCCGCCGGATCGGCTTCGGCCATGCCGGTGGGGGTCAGCATCCGGTAGGGTGCCCAGTCGCATTCCTGCTGCAGGAAGTTGACCACGCGCGCCGCGCGCTTCTCGCTCAGCTCCTGGTTGTATTCATAGTCGCCCGTCGAATCGGTGTAGCCGACCACCAGCAACAGCGCGTTGTCGGTGTTCTTGGCCTGCGCCGCGGCCTGGCACAGCTCGTAGCGCGCCTGCTGCGACAGATTGTACTTGGCCGTGTCGAAATAGACGTTGGTCGTGCCCTTGATATTGTACTGATCGATATTGGCAACGCGTCCGCGCAGCGCCTCGGTCGCGGCTTCATTGGCGGTGAAACGCTGGTCAGTCCCGGTGTGGATCATCCGCGCGGTTTCGAGATGCTTGCTCTTGAGCGCGATCTTGGTGGCGATCAGCCCGCGATCGGCCCATTCGACCGTCTCGACGTCGACCGGCAGGCCATTGAGCAGGTCGGCGGCCGAAAGCTGGTCCTTGTCGAGACCGAGGAAACCGCCGCTGCTGCGGATTTCGGTCGCCGGGCTGATAGCTACGACTGTGCGCATGCCATCGGCGCTGGTGACCTGGATCTTGTTATCCTGGCGCGCCGAGATCACGCCTTCGAATTCGGGGCCTTCGGGCATGCCGGTCAGGTCGCTCGGCGTGGTGCCCACGACAGTCATCGGTTCGCCTTCGCTTCGCACACCGCCCTGCGGATCGAGTTCCTGCGCCTGCGCACCGGCGGCGAGGGGGAGGGCGAGCGCGGCGAGCGCTGCGACTGTCTTCGAACTCTTGGATAAGGCAATCATATTCATACTCCTTCAATTCGAACCGACACGGGCCGTCGAGCGGGTGTGGAATGCCGCTTTCTCCCCAATTGCGCCTGTGCGGTCAATCAGCCCCCTTCATTCGGTAACGGCTTGGTCGAGCGGCACGGAGCCGCAGGCGGGGGCTGGTGTTGGCCGCAGCCTGTCTCGCAAATGAACCGCCGGGGGCAAGTCGGGCGCCATACGGATGGGCAGGGCGCGAACTGCGATGAACCGACGCTTACGGCGTCCGGGCCCAGCCGGCCCGCGCGGGTTCGAGCCGGTCGAGGAAGGCCTCGGCGCTGTCGAGATAATCGCGCTGGCGCTCCTCGCCCATCCGGTCCCAGGTCGCATAGATGCGCCCGATCCGGTGGTTCTGCTCCAGCCGCTCGCGGTGCCGGTCCATGAAATGCCAGTACAGCGGATTGAACGGGCAGGCGCCTTCGCCGGTCTTCTTGCTGGGCGAATAGGTGCAGCCCGCGCAGTAATTGCTCATCTTGTTGATATAATTGCCGCTCGCCGCATAGGGCTTGGACGCCAGCTTCCCGCCATCGGCATAAAGGATCATCGCCGCCACATTGGGCAGCTCGACCCATTCATAGGCGTCGGCATAGGCGACCAGGTACCAGTCCTGCACTTCGCGCGGGTTCACTCCAGCGAGCAATGCGAAATTGCCGAGTACCATCAGCCGCTGGATATGGTGCGCATGCGCATTGTCGCGGGTCGAGCGGATGCAATCGGCCAGGCAGGCCATGTCGGTTTCGCCGGTCCAGTAAAACTCGGGCAGGCCGCGCTGCGCATTGAGCGCATTGGCTTCCTGCAAATGCGGCATCTGGTGCCAGTAGAAGCCGCGCACATATTCGCGCCAGCCGATGATCTGGCGGACGAAGCCTTCCACGCTGTTGAGCGGCGCGCGCCCCTCGCGGTAGGCCTGCTCGGCCCGGCGGCACAGGCCGAGCGGGTGGAGGAGGCCGAGATTGATGCTGGTCGAGAGCATCGAGTGGAACAGATCGTCCTCGCCCGCGACCATCGCGTCCTGATAGGGGCCGAAGCATTCTATCCGCTCGGCGAAAAAGGCATCGGCGGCCTCTTCGGCCTCGTCGCGCGTCACCGGCCAGCCGAATGTGTCGAGCGATCCGAAATGGTCGCCGAACCAGTCTTCGACCAGCGCGATAACTTCCTGCGTGACGGCATCAGGTGCGAACTTCGGGCGTTCGGGAGCGGCGAGCCCGTCCTTGGGCGGCTTGCGGTTCTCGCTATCGTAATTCCACGCGCCGCCTTCGGGCTTGCCGTCCTCGGCCATGAGCAGCCCGGTCTTGCGGCGCATCTCGCGGTAGAAGAACTCCATCCGCAATTCCTTGCGGTCCTGCGCCCAGTTGTCGAACTCGGCCTGACTGCAGATAAAGCGGTCGTCGCGCAGGATTTCTATTTCGCAGGCAAACTTGTCCGCCCACTCGTCCATGTCCTGCCGCACGCGCCACTCGCCTGCCTCGACTATGCTGACCAGCCGCGGGCCGTGCCGTTCGATCGCCCGCGCAACCTCGCCGGTGAAGCTCCCCGCATTGTCCGGGTCGCCGAGCTTCGTGTAATCGACGCTCCAGCCCGCATCGCGCAATTCCTCGGCGAAATGGCGCATGGCGGAAAAGATCAGCGCGATCTTCTGCTTGTGGTGGCGGACATAGGTCGCCTCGTCCCACACCTCCATCATCAGGATGACACTATCGTCCTTGGTGCGCCCGCGCAGGCTGGCAAGGTCGCGGGTCAGCTGGTCGCCGAGGATGGGCACAAGGACGGGGCCGGGCATGGTTGTTCCAATGCCCGGCCACTGCGTTGGTGCCTTACAGCTTGGCGATTTCCTGCTTCGCCGCATTCATGCCCTGTTCGATGGCCTCGGGACCGAAGCCCGCCTTCTCGACGCGTACGGAGTGCAGATCGTCCACCCCGATGAAACCGAAGAAGGTGGTCAGCAGGCTTTCCTGGTTCTCGGCCAGCTGGTCGGTCGAATATTCGCCGCCGCGCGCGGAGGCGACCACGACCTTGCGTCCGCCGGCGAGCCCCTCGGGGCCGTTTGCGCCATATTTGAACGTCACGCCGGGCACGCCGAGCCGGTCGAGCCATGCCTTGAGCTGGCTGGGGATGGAGAAATTGTACATCGGCGCGCCGACGATCACCACGTCGCTGGCGAGGAATTCGTCGAGCACCGCGCGCTGTTCGGGATAGGCCGCGGCAACCGCTTCCTCATGCGTTTCGGGCGGGGTGCGGATCGCGCTGGTGGTGATCGGGTCGATATGTGGCAGCGGTTCGGCCACGAGATCGCGAGTGACGACCTTGGCCTCGGGATGCTTGGCGGTGAAATGGGCGAGCAGTTCGTCGGTCAGCTTGCGGCTGATCGACTGGTCGCCGGTGGTCGAGCTGTCGATACGAAGGATTTGCATAGGGTGAACTCCATAGTTACTGTTGATAACCTGGAGGCCATATGGAAACTGTACCCCACCCCGCGCAAGAAGGCACTTTGTTGTCCGATAGGGACACGGGTGTTCCCCTTGAGGTTCACAATGCGCCGCAATGCACCGCGGTGAACGACATCCTCGCGCGTGTCGGCGACAAATGGTCGGTTCGCGTCGTAATGGGGCTGGCCGACGGGTCGCGGCGGTTCAACGAATTGCGGCGCGATATTCCGGGTATTTCGCAGCGCATGCTGACGCGCACGCTGCGCGGGCTCGAACGTGACGGGCTGGTCAGTCGCACGGTCACTCCCAGCGTGCCGCCGCGGGTCGACTATGCGCTCACCGCGCTGGGCCGCTCACTGTGCGATCCGGTGGCGCAGTTGGGCGATTGGGCGATTGCCAATATCGGCAAGGTCGAGGCCGCGCGTGCGGTCTATGACGGCGGACAGGACTAGGCCGAAAGGGCGAGCTTCTCGCGCAGCATGTCGAGCGCGGCGCGCAGCGCGGCAATCCGCACGCCGTCGCGGCCGATCGGCCCGAAATGTTCTTCGCGATGCGTCAGCGATCCGTCGGCGCCGGCGAGCGCAAAATGGACGAGGCCTTCCTCGTCATCCTCGCCCGCAGGCCCGGCGAAACCCGTGATCGAGATCGCCAGCTGCGCCTGCGACCGGTCGAGCGCGCCCGCGGCCATCGCCTCGGCGACCGCGCGGCTTACCGCCCCGCAATTCGCCACCAGATCGTCGGCCAGGCCGAGCAGGTCGCATTTCGCCTGGTCCGAATAGGCCACGAAGCCGCGATCGAAGACACGGCTGCAGCCCGGGACATCGGTGAACAGCGCGGCGAGCAACCCGCCGGTGCAGCTTTCCGCGGTCGCCAGCTGCCACTCCGCATCCTTCGCCGCGCCCAGAATGCGCTCCGCGAGATCGCAGACGCCGTCGGGAAGGGCAGCTTCGAGTTCTTCGGCCATACTGTCTCGGTGAACGTCCCGGAGAAACCCGGGGTTCCCGTTGCACGGACCGCATGACCCGCGTTGCCCGCGCCGTCCGGCGACCTAGTCCTTGTCGTCTTCCCCGGAATCGTCGTCGTCGTCCGCCTCGTCATCGTCGTCGATATCGCTGAGGTCGGGGAATTTCGCCCCGCTCTCGCGCATGGCCTCGATCCGTTCGATCGCGCGGCGGCCCGGTTTGGGGAAATGCGGGTCGTTGGCAAGCATCTGCAACAGGGCGATGCCATCGTCATACCGTCCCAGTCGCGCCAGATCATAGGCGAGGCCGATACGGAAGGCGGTGGTTTGCGGCGCGCGGTTGAAGGCCGCGAGATAGGCATCGTGCATCATCGATCCTTCGCGCCCTTCGCGTGCGTAGCTGCGGGCGAAGCGATAGAGCGCCTCGGCATTTGTGGGATCGGTCCGGTTGGCGATCTGGAAGTGTCGCCGTGCATGCGCCCAGGCTTCGCTATCGGCGCTTTCGTCCTCGTACAGCCGATGGCTCAGAATGCGGCCCTTGACGATATTGGCGCGCAAATGGCCCGGATCGACTGCCAGCGCCCGGTCGGCGGCCGCCTCGGCGGCAAGGAAATAGGGGCCGCCCATTTCCTTGTCCTCGACCGCGTCGTCGTCCTTGTGTTCTTCCTTGTATTCCGCGCGCTCTATCTGCTCGAGCCCCAGCTCGGCCATGGCCATTTCGGCATAGGCATCGGCGCTAAGCGCCCCCTCCCGGGCGAAGGCGGCAAGATCGTCGCGCGTGTCTTCGAGCTTGTTTCTACCCAGGCGGCGCAGGCGGAGTTCGAGCATCCGGCTCTCGTCGAGGGACAAGGTGCTCAGGCTGACATCCTGCGACCAGGAGAACGGCTCCGCCGAGACGCCATATTCGATATCCCCGCGCACGTGGCGTTCGAGCTGGCGTTCGAGCTGGCGCAGATCACCGAACACGGTGCGCGCGGCGGGCAGGGGCTTCTCGCCTGCGGCGAGCCGGTCGATATAGGCGGAAATGCGCGCGCCGCGATCGGGCGCGGTGTACAGCATGTGCGTCAGCCCCCACGACCAGCCGTAGAAGCCGGCGATGACCCTGCCCTCCTCATCGGGCCATGAGAGCAGGCGTTCGATCTGGGCATCGTCGTAATAGCGCAGTTCGGCGCCGCGGTGGGTGGCGGGCTTGCCATAGGTCCAGCTGCCATCTTCGCCGAATTCGACCGTGGCGAGGAATTCGGCGAACCCTTCGATCAGCCATGCGGGTGCAGGGACGGCGAATTCGTTGAACATGAAATGGTGGGCATATTCGTGGAACAGCACGCGCTGACCGGTCAGGCTGCGCCACCCGCCGCCGCCGCGATGCGCGATGGCGTAGGTTCCTTCGATTTCGGACGAGTAATAGCCTGCGACATAACGCGAGCCGACCAGCTTCTGGACGCCGCGCTTGCCGTCGAGCAGGTAGATCGTGATCGGGTCCTTGCCCGGCCGATCGGGCTTGTCGTACCAGAATCGCAGCAGGCCATCGAACCGTTCGAGATCGTTGGCGAAATCGGTCAGCTCATCTTCGTCGCCAGCCGAATAGATCGTGAAATGCTGCGTGTCGGCGCGCTTCCAGATGTCGTCGGCGGCCTGCGCGGGCGAGGCGAGCAAGGCAAGACAGGCCGTCAGCGCGGCAAGAATTCTGAGCATGGAAAGTAGACCCCCGTAACGGGCCCTGCGATGGCCCGGACACCGCCGAGCCTAGGCACGCCGCGCGCGACAATCAAACGAAACTATAGGGGTCGATATCGACTGCGACGCGCACGCCGGGCGGATGGTCGATCGCGGCCAGCCAGCGGCGGATGACCTGCTGCAATTGCACGCTGCGCCGTGCGTTGATCAGGAAGCGGTAGCGATAGCGGCCGCGCAGCAATGCCATCGGGGCGGGCGCGGGGCCGAGGATCATGCATTCGGCGACATCGGGGCGGAAGGCGCCGATGCGGTTGGCTGCCTCGCGCGCCTCACCGTCGTCTTCGCTGGAAATGATGATCGAGGCCCAGCGGCCGAAGGGCGGGGCACCCGCCTCGCGCCGCATCTCTGTCTCGGCGGAATAGAAGGCATCGCGGTCGCCCGCCGCCAGCGCGGCAATCACCGGCGCGTCGGGATGGCGGGTCTGCAGCAGCACTTCGCCCGGTTTCGAACCGCGCCCGGCGCGCCCGGCGACCTGCGCGACCTGCTGGTAGGTTCGCTCGCCCGCGCGCAGATCGCCGCCCTCGAGGCCCAGATCGGCATCGACCACGCCGACCAGCGTCAGCTCGGGGAAATGGAACCCCTTGGTTACCAATTGCGTGCCGACGATCACGTCCACCTCGCGTGCCTCGACCGCAGCGATGAACTCCGCCGCGCGGCCGGGCGAATTGAGCGTGTCGGAAGTGGCGACAAAGACACGTGCCTGCGGCAGGCGTTCGGCCACTTCGTCGGCGATGCGTTCGACCCCGGGGCCGCAGGCGACGAGGCAGTCGGGTTCGCCGCATTCGGTGCAGGTCTTGGGGGCGGGCGCCTCGTGCCCGCAATGGTGGCAGGCGAGCCGGCTGGTGAAGCGGTGTTCGACCAGCCATGCGCTGCAATTGGGGCATTGGTAGCGAAAGCCGCAATTGCGGCACAGCGTCAGCGGCGCATAGCCGCGGCGGTTGAGGAACAGCAGCGATTGTTCGCCGCGCTCCAGCCGCGCCTCGATCCCGTCGACCAGCCGCTGCGCCAGCCACATGCCCTGCGGGGGCTTCTCCTCGGTCAGGTCGATCGTCTCGATCGTGGGGATCTGCGCCCCGCCGTAGCGGCTCGGCAGGTCGATCTTCGCATAGATCCCGCTTTCGGCCATCTGCAGGCTCTCGAGCGCGGGGGTGGCGCTGGCGAGCACCACGGGCACCTGCTCGAAATGCCCGCGCATCACCGCGACGTCGCGCGCATTGTAGCGCACGCCCTCTTCCTGCTTGAAGCTGGTCTCATGCGCTTCGTCGACCACGATCAGGCCGAGCCGCGCGAAGGGCAGGAACAGCGCCGAGCGCGCGCCGACCACCACCTGCGCGCTGCCTTCGGATACGGCGCGGTAGGCGCGTCGGCGCTCGGTCGATTTGAGCGAGGAATGCCACAGCACCGGCGGCGCGCCGAACCGCTCCTCGAAGCGGTGGAGGAAATTCTCGGTCAGCGCGATTTCGGGGAGCAGGACCAGCACCTGCCGCCCCATCCGCAGCGCCTCGGCAACGGGTTCGAAATAGGTTTCGGTCTTGCCCGATCCGGTCACGCCGTCGAGCAGGAAGGGCGCAAACTCCGCCTTGCGCACCGCGTCGGAAAAGATGTCCGCTGCCTCGCGCTGCTGCGCGCTCAGCGCGATCTCGACGAAATCGGGCCGCGCGCGCGGATAGGGCCGGTCGCAATCGACCTCGACCGGTTCGAGTGCGCCGTGATTGACCAGCCCGCGCAGCACGCCTTCGGAAACCCCGGCGATCCCCGCCAGTTCGCGTATCGTCGCCTGTTCGCCTTCCAGCGCCCCCATCGCCGCCTCGCGCTGCGGCGTCATGCGTTCGGGCATGCCGCCGGTGAGGCGATATTCGGTCATCGTCGCGGGACCCTTGAGCGCGCCGCCCGATGCCAGCGCCATCCGCGCCACGCTGGCGAGCGAGGCGACATAGTAGTCCGCGGTCCATTCGATCAGCCGCCTGAGCGCGGCGGACAGCGGCGGCACGGGCAGCACCCCGCGCAGATTGCGCAGCTTCTCCACCGGAACTTCGGTTCCCGGGAGCCGTTCAGCTTCCCAGACGATCCCGATTACCGTGCGCGGACCCAGCGGGCATTCGACCACGGAACCCGCAGCGACATCCATGCCCTCAGGCACCTTGTAGTCGAGCGGGCCGAGAGCGGCATTGAGGACGAGGCAGCGCACGCGGTTCATGGCCCGGCCATATGGGCGGGGGCAGGCGCGTGAAACAAGGGCAGGATGCAATGAGGACCAGCGATATGACCGATATTCTCGCCAAACCCACCGGACGGCGCGGCTTCCTTGGCGGGGCCATGGCCGGGGGCGGCCTGCTGCTGCCCGCCTGTTCGACGATCCCCGGTTTCGGGATGGTCGATGCGGTCCAGCGGATCCTGTTCCTGTCGAGCGAGCGCGCCTTTGCGCGGATGCTTGAGGGCGGCGGCTTCTGGGACGAACAGGTCGCGCAGGTCGGCTTCGGCGAGCTGCTCGGCGCGCGCGGCGATGTGGTGTCGCGTATCCTCACCTCCGCCTTGTTCAAGAGCCGGCTCGAAAACGCGTTCGGCGATATCGCCTATGAAGGCGCGCAGCGCGCGGCCCCGCTGGTGACCGATGCGGTGCGCACCATCGGCATCCAGAACGCGATCGACCTCGTGCGCGGCGGTCCCACTGCGGCGACCAGCTTCCTGCGCGATTCGATGGGCCGCAGCCTGGTCGAGGCGATGGTACCCGAATTGGGCGACGCGCTGCGCGTGGCGCAGGACCCGCTGGTGGCAGAGCTGGTGCAGGGTCTGGCCGGGGTCGATCTGGCGGGCGCGGCTACGCGCTTCGCCGGGACTATCGACACCACCATCTGGCGCGAGATCGGGACCGAGGAAGCGGCGATCCGCCGCAACCCGCAGGCCACGCGCGACCCGCTGATCATCGGCGTGTTCGGCGCGGGCGCGCAGTACTAGCCGCAGGCCATATCGGGCGCTAAGGCTCTGCGGGAATCGCAATTCCCCCGGAGCCTTCGCGCATGAAATTCTTCGTCGACACCGCCGATATCGCCGACATCAGGGAAATGGCCGACACCGGCCTGCTCGACGGCGTTACCACCAATCCGTCGCTGATCGCCAAATCGGGCCGCGACTTCATGGAAGTGACGAAGGAAATCTGCGATATCGTGGATGGCCCTGTCAGCGCCGAAGTCGTCGCGCTCGATCACGACACGATGATGAAAGAGGCCGAAACGCTGCGCAAGATCGCGGACAATGTCTGCATCAAGGTGCCGCTGACGATCGACGGGCTCAAGACCTGCAAGAAGCTGACCGGCGATGGCACGATGGTCAATGTGACGCTGTGCTTCTCCGCCAACCAGGCGCTGCTTGCCGCCAAGGCGGGCGCGACCTTCGTTTCGCCCTTCGTCGGGCGGCATGATGACAACGGCTTCGACGGCATGGCGCTGATCCGCGATATCCGCCTGATCTACGACAACTATCCCAATTTCTCGACCGAGATCCTCGTCGCCTCGATCCGCAATCCGGTGCATGTGCTCGAAAGCGCGCGCATCGGTGCCGATGTCGCGACCATGCCCGCGGCAGTGATCAAGGGCCTGTTCAAGCATGTCCTGACCGAAAAGGGCATCGAGGGTTTCCTCAAGGACTGGGACAAGACGGGCCAGTCGATCCCCACCGCATAAGTGAGCGAACAGACCCCTCTCGACCGCTTCAAGCAGGCGCTGACCGGCGCCAGCCGCGCGCTTGCGCATGAAGCGGAGGTCGAGGTGGCGTGGAGTGCGGATGCGCCGACCCAGTCGGGCAAGAACTTCCGCGTGCCGCTGCCCGGGCGCAATCTCCCGCGCGAACAGGCGATCGAAGCGCGTGGTTTTGCCGACAGTTTCGCGCTGCGGCTGCGGCATCACAGCGAAGCGCTGCATGGCAAGGGCGCACCGCCCGAACCGATCGCGCGCGCCTGTTACGACGCGATCGAACAGGTCCGCTACGAAGCGATCGGCTCCACGCGCTATGCGGGCATTCGCGGCAATCTCGACGCGGCGGTCGAAATGCGCACCGCGTCCGATCCGATCGTGCGCGCCGAAGCGGCGGGCGATGTCCCGCTGCCCACCGCGCTGTCGCTGATGCTGCGCGAGGCGCTGACCGGCGAGGCGGTGCCCGAGCGCGCGCGCGCGGCGGTCGATCTGGTACGCGAGGATATCCTCGCCAAGATCGGCACCGACATGGACGGGCTGGCCGATGTGCTCGACGACCAGCGCGCCTTCCAGAACCTGACGCTCGACATCCTGCGCGATCTCGACCTGACGCTGCCCGAGACCCCCGAACCGACCGATGCCGAGGATGGCGAGGACGAGGAAGGCGAGAACCCCGAGGACCAGGACGAAACCGACGAGGAAGACGAGGGCGGAGCCGAACCCGATGCCGCCGATGCCCGTTCGGAAGTGACCGATGGCGAGGCCGAGGGCGATGCCGACCAGGATGTCGAGGGCGAACAGGAAATGTCCGATGGCGATCCGTCGGACGATGGCGAGGAAGGCATGCAGCCCGTCCGCCCCAATCGCCCGTGGACCGACTTCCCCGAAGGCTTCGACTACAAGGCCTATACCCACAAATTCGACGAGGAAATCGAAGCCGCCGAGCTGTGCGACAACGAAGAGCTCGACCGGCTGCGCGCCTATCTCGACAGCCAGCTGGCGGGCCTGCAGGGCGTGGTCACCCGGCTGGCCAACCGGCTGCAGCGCCGGCTCATGGCGCAGCAGAACCGCAGCTGGGACTTCGACCAGGAAGAAGGCATGCTCGATGCCGCGCGCCTGACCCGCGTGGTGGTCAGCCCCGGCCATGCGCTCAGCTACAAGATCGAGCGCGATACCGAGTTCAAGGACACGGTCGTCACGCTGCTGATCGACAATTCGGGCAGCATGCGCGGGCGGCCGATCTCGATCGCCGCGATCAGCGCCGATATCCTCGCGCGCACGCTCGAACGCTGCGGCGTGAAGACCGAGATTCTCGGTTTCACCACCCGCGCGTGGAAAGGCGGGCAAAGCCGCGAGATGTGGCTCTCCGACGGGCGCCCCGCGAACCCCGGCCGGCTCAACGATCTGCGCCACATCCTCTACAAGAAGGCCGACGAACCGTGGCGCCGCGCGCGCCGCAATCTCGGCCTGATGATGCGCGAAGGCCTGCTCAAGGAAAACATCGACGGCGAGGCGCTGATGTGGGCGCACGACCGCCTGCTGCGCCGCGCCGAGGATCGCCGCATCCTGATGGTCATCTCCGACGGCGCGCCGGTCGACGACAGCTCGCTGTCGGTCAACCCGGCGGGCTTCCTCGAGGGCCACCTGCGCAAGGTGATCGACTGGATCGAGAACCAGTCGCCCGTGCAACTCGCCGCGATCGGCATCGGTCACGACGTCACGCGTTATTACAAGCGTTCGGTGACGATCATGGATGTCGAGCAATTGGGCGGCACGATCATCGAGCAATTGGCCGATTTGTTCGAGATCGAGAAATAGGCCGCGCCTGTTCGCGCATCGTCATCCCCGCGCAGGCGGGGATCCCGCTACTGTGAAGCTGGCGAGGAAGTGAGCGGGACCCCCGCCTTCGCGGGGGCGACGGGCCGAGGGGACAAGTTAGAGCCGCAAATAGGGGCGCCTGCTTGCAGGCGAGGAGGAGAGAAAAATCACAATGAACGTTACCGAAGCCGTCCAGACGCGCCGCTCCGTGCGTGCTTTCACCGATCAGCCGGTCGAGCGCGAAACGCTTACCCGCATCCTCGAGAAGGCGCAGCGCAGCCCCTCGGGCGGCAATACGCAGCCGTGGCACGGGATCGTCCTGACCGGCGAGCCGATGCAGGCGCTGTTCGACCGCGTCGCGCAGGACCTGCCCAAGGGGCGGGCGGCATTTGCGCCCGAATACAATGTCTATCCGCCCGAACTCGACGGCGCCTATGAACAGCGCCGCCGCGGGGTGGGCGAGGACATGTACGGCGCTCTCGCAATCTCCCGCGAGGAGAAGGGCAAGCGGCTGATGTGGTTCGCCAACAATTTCCGCGCCTTCGGGGCGCCGGTGCTGATGCTGGTCCATACGCCCAAATACATGGGCCCGCCGCAGTGGAGCGATATCGGCATGTGGCTGCAGACCGTCGGCCTGCTCGCGCGCGAGGAAGGGCTCGACACCTGCTTCCAGGAAGCCTGGGCAGTCTATGCGCCGCAGATCCGCGAAATGGTCGATATCCCCGAGGATCACACCTTCTTCTGCGGCGTCGCCATCGGCTACCGCGACGAGGAAGCCGCGGTGAACAATTTCGCCGTGAAGCGCGCCGGGATCGAGGAAAGCGTGCGCTGGGAAGGGTGGGGCTAGGCCGGCTGCGGGTACCAGCGCCGCGGATCGCCTTTCGCCAGCCGCGACTGGATCAGCCATACCGCCACGCCGTATATCGCGGCATTCACCGCTGCGAAAATGCCCCAGAACTGGCCTGCGGAGGTGAGTTCGACAAGCTGCCAGCGCGGGTTGGTGGCAAGCTGGCTGAACCCCGCCATCAGCAGCCCGGCATAGCTATAGGCCAGATGCACCTGATGCGCGCGCAGCGCCTCGACATCGCGCGTCTTGCGCCAGCGCCACAGCTTCGCGACCCCGAACAGGAGCGCGCCGAAGCCGAACAGCACGAAAACATGGAAGAAGCCGAAGCGGGTCCCGAAAAACGGCATCACCGTGGCGCGGACGGGGACGACCGAAACCACGGTGACGAACATGGCGGCGATATAGCCGCTGCCCATCACCCGGTGCCGCAGCGTGCCTTTCGGCAGCAGGAAAATCATCGCGCCCAGTATGATCGCGATGCTTGCTGCACCCAGATGCACCAGTACCAAAAGGGAAAGGTCGCCGAGCATGCCGCGTCTCCTAATGTATTGCATCAGTAACACACTTGGCGAGCCGTCGCAATGTGCCGCTTGACCCGCACTATGCGCGCCGCCACACGCCGGACATGACCGACACGCCGCTCAAGCTGTTCAACTCGCTCACCCGCGAGCTGGAGGAATTCACTCCCGTCCACCCCGGCGAAGCGCGCGTCTATTCCTGCGGGCCGACGGTCTACAACTACCCCCATATCGGCAATATGCGCGCCTATGTCTTCGCCGATGTGCTGGGCCGTACGCTGAGCTGGAAGGGCTACGACCTCACCCACATCATCAACATCACCGATGTCGGGCATCTGACCGACGATGGCGATGCGGGCGAGGACAAGATGGAGCAGATGGCTGCCGCCAAGGCGCAGTCGATCTGGGACATCGCGAAGCACTATACCGAGGCTTTTTGGGCCGATGTGAAAGCGCTCAACATCCGCGAGCCGGCCAAGTGGTCGGTGGCGACCGATTATATCGGCGAGATGATCGACTTCGCGAAGGGCATTGCCGACCAGCATTGCTACGAACTCGACAGCGGGCTCTATTTCGATGTCTCCACCGTGGCGGATTACGGCCGCCTCGCGCGTGCGGTGACCGAGGAAGGCGAGGGCCGGATCGAGACCGTTGCGGGCAAGCGCAACGCCGCCGATTTCGCGATCTGGCGCAAGACCCCGGCGGGCGAGACGCGGCAGATGGAATGGGATTCCCCGTGGGGCAAGGGCGCGCCCGGCTGGCATCTCGAATGCTCGGTCATGGGCGAGAAGCTGCTCGGCTTCCCCTTCGACATCCATACCGGCGGGATCGACCACCGCGAGATCCACCATCCCAACGAGATCGCGCAGAACCAGGCCTTCTGCGGCTGCGGCGGATTGTCGGAAGCGACCAATTCGGGCGCGAAGATCTGGATGCACAACAACTTCCTCGTCGAGCGCAGCGGCAAGATGAGCAAGTCGTCGGGCGAATTCCTGCGGCTGCAATTGCTGGTCGACAAGGGCTACCACCCGCTCGCCTACCGCATGATGTGCCTGCAGGCGCATTACCGCAGCGAGCTGGAGTTTTCGTGGGAGGGGCTGGGTGCCGCACTGACCCGGCTAAAGCGGATGGTTATGGCAGTTGAGAAGCTAAGGGAACAATCCCCAGACGGTGAGGGAACACCCAGCGGCGATGACCTCGGCCACGCCGAGACTGTGCAACGTCTTGTAGGAAACACGTTCACAGATGCTATTTTGGACGATCTTAATACCCCTATTGCGCTGATCGCGTTCGAAGAGACTATTACAAATAAGCGTAAGCTTGATCCTCGCAGTCGACGCGCTGTCATAGCTGCGATGGATGCGGTGATGGGTTTCGATTTGCTCCATCTTCGCCGCACCGACCTACGTATCCGCCCCAAGGCCGCGGCCATCACCGAGGACGAAATCGAGGCCGAACTCCTGCGCCGCAAGCAGGCGCGCGCGGCCAAGGATTTCGCCACCTCCGATGCCATCCGCGACAGCCTTGCAGCCGCAGGCGTAGAGGTTATGGATGGCGATCCGCTCGGATGGGAATGGAAGCTCTAAGCATGGCCAAGGCCGACCCGCAGACGCTGCTGTGGCAGCACCTCAAGGACGCGCCCCGGGAGCTGGAATTCCTCCGCGATCACGAGGCCGAGGGCTTCACCCTGCCGTTCTACTGCGCCGCCGCGCATCTCGCGATCGAGGTCGATGACGATCCCTTCCGCGCCAATCAGAACGGCGCGCGCGAACGCTGGCAGGAACGCCACCGGGTCGACATCATGCAGGTCCCGCCGACCCATGTCCTGCGCAATGCCGGCGAAGTGGCCGCGGCGATCCTCGACATCGCCACCCGCCGCAAGGAACGGTTTGCGAAATAGCGCCCGAGCGGCAATGGAGGCACCGAGGGAGATTTCGATGACCAAAGCCGTCCTGTCCGCCATGATCCGTCCGCTGGTCGAACCGCGCCTGCCCGATTGGGTCGAGCCGCTGTGGTTCACGAGCAAGGAGCAGGCGCTGGAATTCGCGCCGCAGGCGGAGATCGGCTGGTTCGACCTCAACGAGAAGGAGCCGATGATTGAGATCGCGCGCGCCGCGACCGGGCTCAAGTGGATGAACTCTATCTACGCCGGGCTCGATTTCATGCCGCTCGACCTGCTCGCCGAGCGCGGCGTGGTGGTCACCAATGGCGTCGGCATCAATGCGATCACCATCGCCGAATATGTCGTCATGCTGATGCTCGCGCATGCCAAGGGCTACCGCGAAGTGGTGCGCGCGCAGGACCGCCATGAGTGGCTGCTCGACAGTCCGGGCAAGCGCGAACTGGCGGGCGAGCGCGTGCTGCTGCTGGGAATGGGCGCGATCGGATCGCTCATCAAGACGAGGCTCGAGGCGTTCGACATGAAGGTGGTGCCGGTGCGCCGCTCGGGCGCGGACGGCGCGCTTAAGCCCGGCGAATGGCGCGAGAAGCTGGGCGAGTTCGGCTGGGTCGTGCTGGCGGTCCCCTCGACCGCGGAAACCCGCCACATGATCGGCGCGATGGAACTGGCCGCGATGCGCCCCAATGGCGTGCTGGTGAATATCGCGCGCGGCGACGTCGTCGACCAGGAGACGCTGGTCGAGGCGCTGCAGCAGGAGAAAATCGAGGCCGCGCTGCTCGACGTGACCGATCCCGAACCGCTGCCCGAGGATCACCCGCTGTGGGACCTCGAGAATGCGCAGGTTACCATGCACCTGTCGGGCCGAGCGCAGACGAAGATGTTCCAGCGCAGCGCGGACCGCTTCATCGACAATCTCGAACGCTGGCAGCGCGGCGAGCCGGTCCAGCCGCAGATGGATCTGGCCCTCGGCTACTGACACGTCCGCAGGCCTCTGTTAGGCCTGCAAAAAGCCGGGAAGACTCGGGTCGCGTATTTCTGTTCACGCCTGCCTGTGCGGGCCGCGAAGGGGGGAATCGCGTATGACCGAACCACGCAAGGCGTCCGACCTGTTTATCGAGTGCCTCGAAGCCGAGGGCTGCGAGTATATCTTTGGCGTCCCGGGGGAGGAAAACCTCGACTTCCTCGACAGCCTCAGCCGGTCCACGCAGATCACGCTGGTGCTCACGCGCCATGAACAGGGCGCCGGCTTCATGGCCGCGACCTATGGCCGCCACACGGGCAAGACCGGCGTCTGCATCGCCACGCTCGGCCCCGGCGCGACGAATTTCGTCACTGCTGCCGCCTATGCGCAATTGGGCGGCATGCCGATGATGATGATTACCGGCCAGAAACCGATCAAGAAATCGAAGCAGGGGCAGTTCCAGATCCTCGACGTGGTCGCGATGATGGAACCGATCACCAAATATACCCGTCAGCTGCACGCCGGGGACAACATCCCCAGCCGCGTGCGCGAAGCCTATCGCCTTGCCGAGGAGGAAAAACCCGGCGCAGTCCATCTCGAACTGCCCGAGGATATCGCCGAGGAACCGACCGATGCCGCGCCGATCCCGCGCAGCGTCGCGCGGCGGCCCAGCGCGGAGCCGAAGGCGGTCGACCAGGCGGTTGCCGCGCTCGAACAGGCCAGCAAGCCGATCCTCGTCATCGGCGCGGGCGCCAACCGCAAGATGACCGGCAAGATGCTGGCCGAATTCATCGAGAAGACCGGCATTCCCTTCGTCACCACGCAGATGGGCAAGGGCGTGCTCGACGAGCGGCACCCGCTGTTCCTCGGCTGCGCGGCGCTGTCGGCTGGCGATTTCTGCCACCGCGCGATCGAGGAAGCCGACGTCATCGTCAATGTCGGCCACGACGTGATCGAGAAGCCGCCCTTCTTCATGCGCCACAACGGGCACACGGTGATCCATGTCAGCAACCGCAGCGCCGCGGTCGATCCGGTCTATTTCCCGCAGATCGAGGTGATCGGCGATATCGCCAATGCGATCTGGCAGATGAAGGAAGACATCACCCGGCAGGACCATTGGCAGAGCGCCGAACTCAAGCGCTATCACCGCGCCGAGCTCGAGCATACCGAAAGCCTCGCCGCCGACACGCGCTTCCCGATTTTCCCGCCGCATCTCGTCCAGCAGGTGCGCGAGAGCATGCCCGATGACGGGATCATCTGTCTCGACAATGGCGTCTACAAGATCTGGTTCGCGCGCGGCTATTGCGCCTCGCAGCCCAACACCGTGCTGCTCGACAATGCGCTCGCGACGATGGGGGCGGGGCTACCCAGCGCGATGATGAGCGCAATGCTCTATCCCGATCGCAAGGTCATGGCGATCTGCGGCGATGGCGGGTTCATGATGAACAGCCAGGAGATGGAAACCGCAGTGCGGCTGGGGCTGAACCTGATCGTACTGATCCTGCGCGACGATGCCTATGGCATGATCCGCTGGAAACAGGCGAACATGGGGTTCGAGGATTTCGGCCTGACCTATGGCAATCCCGATTTCGTCAAATATGCTGAAAGCTACGGCGCGCACGGCCACCGCGTCGAAAGCAGCGATCACTTGAGCGAACTGCTCGCGCATTGCCGCGATACGCCGGGCGTCCACCTGATCGACTGCCCGGTCGATTATTCGGAGAACGACCGGATATTGAACCACGATATCAAGGAACTGAGCGCGAAGCTCTGAGATTGACCGGGTGAAGGAGACGACATGCCCACGCTCAAGGACACCTACCCGCTCTATCTCAACAACAAGGCGCAGCAGCCCAACACAGATCTGGCGGTAACCGACAAGTTCACCGGCGAGGTCGCCTTCCGCACCGCACTCGCCAGCCCCGAGATCATCGACGAGGCGATCGCGGGTGCGGTGCGCGCGGCCGAGCCGATGGCGCGGCTCGCCAGCTACGAGCGCCAGGCGGTGCTGCAGCACTGTGTCGAGCGGTTCACCGAACGTTTCGACGAGCTCGCCTATGCGCTGTGCGTCGAAGCCGGCAAGCCGATCAAGGATAGCGAGGGCGAGGTCACCCGGCTGATCGACACCTTCCGGATCGCCGCCGAAGAATCGGTGCGCATGGTTGGCGAGGTCATGCCGCTGGACATCTCCGCGCGCGCCAGGGGCTATCAGTCGATCTGGAAACGCTACCCGATCGGGCCGTGCAGCTTTATTTCGCCGTTCAACTTCCCGCTCAACCTCGCCGCGCACAAGATCGCGCCCGCGATCGCGGTGGGCTGTCCCTTCGTGATGAAGCCCGCGAGCAAGACCCCGCTGGGCGCGATCATCATGGGTGAGGTGCTGGCCGAGACCGACCTGCCCGAAGGCGCCTTCAGCGTGCTGCCCGCCAGCCGCGACGGGGCGGACCTGTTCACCGTGGACGAACGGCTCAAATTGCTCAGCTTTACCGGCTCGCCCGGCGTGGGCTGGGATCTCAAGGCGCGCTGCGGCAAGAAGAAGGTCGTGCTCGAACTGGGCGGCAATGCGGCGGTGGTGGTCGACCACGACGCCGATCTCGACGATGCGCTCGAGCGGATCATTTTCGGTGCCTTCTACCAGAGCGGGCAAAGCTGCATCGGCGTACAGCGGATCATCGTGCATGCAGATGTCTACGACCGCTTCAGGGACATGCTGGTCGCGAAGACGAAGACGCTGGTCGCGGGCGATCCCAAGGACCGCGACACTTTCATTGGCCCGATGATCTCCGAAGGCGAGGCCAGCCGCCTCAAGGGCTGGATCGACGAGGCGGTCGCGGGCGGCGCGACGCTGCTCACCGGCGGCGGCTGCAAGGGCAATATGCTCGAGGCAACGCTGCTCGAAGACGTGGACAAGAACGCCAAGGCGCTCAACGAGGAAGCCTTCGGCCCGCTCGCGATCCTGCAGAAGTTCAAGCATTTCGATGAGGCACTGGCCGAAGTGAACCGCTCCACCTTCGGCCTGCAGGCGGGCATTTTCACGCGCGATCTGTTCAAGATGTTCGACGCCTGGGACCGGCTCGAAGTCGGCGGCGTGGTGATCAACGACGTCCCCAGCTACCGCGTCGACAACATGCCCTATGGCGGCGTGAAGGACAGCGGTTTGGGCCGCGAAGGCATCAAGTTCGCGATGGAGGACATGACCGAGATCCGGAACCTGGTGATCCGGCGCGGGTGATCGGGGGCGGGGCGCGGAAGGGCCGCTTCGCGCTTTACCTGCCGGAAAGCGGTCGTTCGGCTTATCACCCGATTGCAGGTGTAACGGAGCATGCGGGTGATCGCGTAAGCATTCGTTGACAGGAACTGGTCGCCGGAGAAATCGCCGCCGTCTTGGTAATTCAGACTGCGACGACCGCGTTTGGAATCTTCGCCTTGTTTGCTGCTGGCCGACGGTGCGACCGCCCTCGCCGAAAGCTGTGCTTGCCACCCCAATGCAAACTAAATCGCTATTGCAACTCATTCGCATTGACGCACGAATGTCGCGCTCCTAACCCGCCTGCGAACAATTCGCAGGAGGAAAACATGAGGACCTATCTTTTGCTCGGTGCCGCGAGCACCGCCCTGACGCTTGCGCCGGCCCATGCGCAGGACAACGCTCCCACCGACGCACCTCAAACGAGTGAGCAGCGCGAAGAAGTCGTTGCCGAGAATACGATCATTGTCAGCGGCCGCGCCCAGAAGCTCTACCGCGCGGAGGAGACCAGTTCGGGCAAACTGGAAACGCCGCCGCTCGAATCAAGCTTGGTCATCACCACCATCACCGAGCAGCTGATCGAGGACCAGGGTGCGCGCGATGCGCAGGATCTCTATCGCAACATCTCGGGCGTGAGCTTCTTCAGCTATGCCGGGGTGACCGCGCGTGGGTTCAGGCAGGAAGAGATTTTCTACGATGGGCTTCGCGGCGATCCCTATGCCGGTTTTTCCGTGCCGCAGCTGTTCAACGTACAACGGGTCGAGTTCCTCAAGGGCCCCAATGGCATGCTCTACGGCCCCGGCGCGCCCGGCGGATTGTTCAATTACATTACTAAGAAAGCACAGTCCGACGAGTTCGAAGGCACGGTCAAGGCGATTGCCGGGACCGAGGACCGCTTTGGCGGCTCGGCCGAGGTCAATTTGCCGTTGGGTAACGGGTTCGCGGCGCGCGGCGGGCTGTTTTACGAGGATCGCGGCACCTTCCGCTTCAACGCCGCCTCGCGAACCATGATTGCCGATGCAGGCTTGTCCTTCGATCCCGGCCCGATCCGGGTGGACATACAAGCGACGCGTTACGATCAGGAGCTCGACGCCAACCGGCTGCGCGGGGTGCCGGTAGATGACGACGGGGAGTTCCTGACGGACCGGCGCTGGAACCACAACGAGCCTACGGATTACCTCAACCTCGAATCGGACGTGTTCCAGATGCGGCTGGAGGCGGAGCCCTTTGACAGCCTGAAACTCGACGCCACGGCGCGCTATAACAATGCAACCGAAGTGCAGAATTATCACGAGCCGCGCGGCCTGTTCGATTCCGACGGCGACGGCACGATCGACGCATCGATTCGCGAATTTCGCGACCAGATCCGAACTCAGGAGACCTGGTCGTTCGGCGCAAATGCCGTCTGGACGACCGATCTTTCGTCCTCGGTCCGCAACCGCGTCCTGTTCGGCTTCGACCATTTCCTGTCCGACTCGTTCTTCCAGGGCCGGTCGCTGCGCGGGACGACAGTGGACACGCCCGGTCTGCCCAATCCGCTCAGCCTGTTCGATCCGCAATACGGCCTGTCTGACCCGGCGACCTACAACCAGGGACCGTTCACAACGACATTGAGCGAGAGCGAGCAGACCGGTTTCTACTTGCTCGACGAATTGACGATCGGGCGCCTGATCCTGACCGGCGGCATCCGCCGCGATGATAGCGAGGCAGGCGGGCTAGTCGAAGGTGAGACGACATATCGCGGGGGCGCGGTCTATCGTATCACGGACGCTATTTCCGCTTTCGGCCAATATGCGACCAGCTTCGAACCGCAGGCCGCAAGCTCGCAAAACCCGCTGGCGGGCGGTCCCTTCGCGCCGACCAAGGGGGACATCATCGAGGGCGGTATCAAGGCCGCGCTGATGAACGGGCGCATCCAGTCCTCGCTTTCCGCCTACCAGATCCGTCGCACCAATATCCTGCAATCCGATCCACGCGGCGACGAGGGCAACGACGGGGTCGATGACCTCGTCCCGGTCGGCCAGATCACCAGCAAGGGGATCGAGTTCGATCTGGCGGCCGACATCACGCCGGACTGGGTGTTGACGCTCGCATACGGCTACAACGACACGCGCATCACCGAGGACAACGGCGGGGGTGGCTTCCCCTTCAATGTCGGCGACCGCTTTCCCAATGCGCCCGAACATCAGCTGGGGTTCTGGACACGCTATCAGTTTCCCGAGCTCGGCCTCGCCGCAGCGCTGGGGGGCGACTACGTTTCAGAACGGGTGAGCATGAGCGGGCAAACGGTTAAACCCTACATGGTGTTCGACGCCTCGCTGATCTATGAGACAGGTCCGCTCCGCGCTCTCGTCCGGGTCGATAACCTGTTCGACAAGACCTATGCGGCTTCGGGCTTCCTTGATCGCACGGGGCACTTCCCCGGCGCGCCGCGCTCGGCCTTCCTCGAAATCGGATACGCTTTCTGATGGAGATGGCGCGGGGCATCGACAGCGGAAAGCCGGTCCGCGCGAAACCCGCGCCCAAAGGCGCAAGGATGTGGTGGAAGGTGCATCAATGGGTCGGGCTGAAGCTCAGCCTGTTCATGACCTTCATCCTGTTCACCGGGACGTTGGCGGTGCTGAGCGCCGAGATCGACTGGTTGCTCCAGCCGAGCCTGCGCGTCGCGCCGGCGAGCGTCGAAGGCCCCATCGCCTGGGCCGAAATAGCGGATAACGCGCGCGGATATCCCGGCGTGGCGAGGGCGACCTATATCAGCGCCCCGACGGCATCGGCCTTCGCGGTCAAGGTGGCGGTGGAGGACGAGGCGGGCGATCTGTTCTTCCTTCACGCACATCCGACCACTGGCGATATTCAGGGGGCTGGGCCCTGGGTCGGTGCCCATCGCGTGCTCAGAAACATGCACCGTCACCTCAATCTTCCGACCTCGCTGGGGGTCCCGATCGTCTCTTCACTCGCTTTCTTGCTGCTCATCAGCCTCGTCACCTCTTTCGTGGTCTACAAGAAGTGGTGGCGGGGTTTTGCCAAGCCGCTGCGCAATCGCGATGCGCGCACCTGGTGGGGGGATTTTCATCGTCTGGCGGGGGTCTGGTCACTGTGGTTCGTAGCGCTGATTACGCTCACAAGCCTCTGGTATTTCGTGGAGAGCCTAGGCGGCAATGCGCCGCCGCATCCCCGCGTGGAGCGCGGGGCACCGGTCGAAAAAGGACAGAGCGACGAGGGAAGTCTCGCGGCGGCGATCGAGGCGGCGCTTGAAGCCTATCCCGGCCTAGAGGTGAAAAACGTCCAATTGCCGGGCGAAGAGGGTGTGTTGCAGCTGAATGGCGAATACAAGGCGGTGCTGGTCCGCCCGCGCTCGAACGCGGTTTATGTCGACGCCCGCACCGGCGAGGTGCTGCTGACAACCGACGGGCGCGAGTTGAACCTGCACCAGCGGGTCGGCGAAATGGCCGACCCACTCCATTTCGGCTATTTTGGTGGTTACTGGACCAAGGTACCGTGGTTCCTGTTCGGCCTGGCCACGACGGGGCTCTCGCTGTCCGGAGCGGCGATCTATTCGCTCCGCATCGCGCGCGAGCGCGGCGACCGGGTGCGACTAGGACGGAGTTTTTCCGGCATGTGGCAGGGAATGGGGCGCTGGCGCTGGCTATCAAACTCCCTGATTGCGATCGGATTCGTGTTTCTCGCCTTTCTTATCCTCGGCATCCCGTAGCCTTGTCGCGCCCTCGACGATTTGCAGCACGCCGATAGCCGTCCTTCCAGAACCGTGCCGCGTCTGAGCGCCGGTCGGATGACCACTCTCTTTCGCTGGAAAGCCGCAGGCGGACCCTTCGCAAAGCCACCCCGCTTCGAACATTCTTGGAAAAACGATAGGCACGAGAAACAGGCGCCCACGCGCTCCCCTTAACTCTCCTCCAGCAGCAGCAATTCGCACTGCACAACCAGCCGCGGTTCGGGGAGGAGGCGGTGTTCGACTTCCACCACGCCCGCATCGGCGACCAATTGGCCGGGGATGGCGAATTCGTGATCGGGCAAGGCGGCGACGAATTCTTCGCCGGCCTCGACCGCATCGCCGCCTGCGAACAGGATCGCGAGGCTGTGCCGCGTGCCCGCGAAGGTGATGCTCGCCCAGGCCTTCTCGGTATGCGTCAACACCTGCCCGCGATGCGCGTGGAGGTCGGCCAGCGCGGCGCGCAGGCGATCGGCGGCGGTGCGGCGTGCGCGCGGCGCGCGGGGCGGGGCGGGTTCAGCCGACATGCGCGGTCTCCTGCGTGGGTGCGGTGTCGCGCGCGGCCTCGAAACCGGCCATGAAACCGCGGATGCGCTGTTCGGTGCGATCGCGCGGCTCGCGGCCCATGCGCAGGTCGAGCACGAAGCGCGGATCATGCGCGGCAAGGCGGCCGAACTTGGTAGCCGCCATCTCATGCTGGCGGAGGAATTTCTCGACGGATCGGATCAGCATCGCGGGCTCCCCAATAGGCTGGTCAGACAGGCGAATCGCTCGCCCTGTTCCTGATTCGTTCCAGCCGAAATCCTACTTGTCTAGGAAAAATCCTATGCTATAGGAATTTTCTCGCATGCTCCGTCCTGCGTGATGCGGGTTGGATGATGGCGGGCTTGAGGACACGGTCTTATGAGTGAAGCGATGACGCCGGACCGCGCGAAGCTGGTCGAACTGGCCGAGGCCGGGCGCACCAGCCTTGCCTCGCTTTCGGCCATGCTCGGGCGCAACCCCAGCTATCTCCAGCAATTCGTACGCAAGGGTTCGCCGCGCAAGCTGGAGGAGGCGGACCGGCGGCGGCTGGCCGAGTTCTTCGGCGTGTCCGAGGTCGCGCTGGGCGCCGATCCCGACCATGCCCGCGCCGCAGCCGCGGACGAGTTCATCACCGTGCCGCGCCTTCCGCTCGACGCCTCGGCGGGGCCGGGTGCGTTCTCGGCGGAGGAAATTTCCTTCGACAGCTTCCGCTTCAGCCGCCGCTGGCTGCGCGAAATGGGGCTGGAGGGCGCCGATCTCACCGCGATACGGGTGGAGGGCGACAGCATGGAGCCGACCCTGCGCAGCGGCGACGAGATCTTCGTCGACCGCAACAAGCGTTCGGGCGAGGGCATCCACGTCGTGCGCATTGGCGACGCGCTGCACGTCAAGCAGGTCCAGGCCAGCGCACCGGGCCGCATCGCGCTGATCAGCGCCAACGACAGCTACGCCCCGATCGACCTCGCGCGCGACGAGGTCGAGGTGATCGGCCGGGTTGTTTGGAAAGGGGGGCGGGTTTGAGGAATTTCGCCACGCAGGTCGCCAATTGGTTTCGCTCGGCTGCCCGTACTACGGCCAGCAGCGGCGAACCCCCGCTCTATCCGCCAGTCCTGGACCCTGCCAAAGTTGGCTCCTATCCTGCCTCGACCAAGTCAGGCGGCGGCTATGTCTGGGACGAAGTGCTGGAATACCGGGTATGGTCTCACCCGGAGCGCGGTGCTCCAGACGAGTGCGACGGCAGCGATTACTTCCACGCCTTCGACAATTATCCGGACGCGCTCGCCTTCTCGCAATCGGAGAAGGGCACCGAAGATCCGTTGGCTCTCATCCTCCAGCGCGAACACATCAACGAGCCCAAGCCGGGTGTTTTCGAGCATGTGAAGGAAGAGCGTATCACCGAGTGGAAAGTCGATTGGCTTCATCGGTCTCGCAGGACCGAAAACACCATCCCCGACTTCCTCAGCCCGAATGCGCCGCCCAACCGGCTTGAAATCCTGCGCGGCGAGATCGACTGAACATTTACCCCGGCCGCCTGACGTAATCGTCCGAGCGCAGCGTGAGCATATAGTCGGCGATCACCTCGATATCCTCTTCCACCAGATCGACATCCATCTGCATCGGGTAATTGTGTGCATCCGACAGGAAGGTGACCAGCGTGTCGCGCGTCAGGCCGGGGCTATTGGCGATATCGGCAAAGCCGGGCGCCTGCGGGTTCACCGATACCGCATTGTCGCGCACCGCGTGGCATTCGCCGCAGATCGCGGTGACATAGTCGGGCACCGCATCCGCATTCGCCGCGGCAGGGCTCGGCGCCGCCGCCGGGGCGGCAACGGGGCCGGCGGATTGGCAGCCTGCCAGCAACAGGGACGCCAGGGCCATCGCTTCGACTATTCGCACGGTAACTCTCCTTTGCCTGCCCGATAGCACAAAGCCGGAGATGCGCCTTGTTTTCGATCACAAACCGGACCACTTTCCCCAGCAATGGAAAACAGCACCCAAACGCCCGCTACCCCGCCGATGAAGGCGGGCATCGTCCCCGTAACCCCGCTGCAGCAGAATTGCTCGTTGATCTGGTGCACCGCGACCAACAAGGGCGCGCTGATCGATCCGGGCGGCGATCTCGACAAGCTCAAGGCGGCGGTCGCCAAAAGCGGGGTGGAGCTGGAGAAGATCCTCATCACCCACGGCCATCTCGATCATTGCGGCGAGGCGGGCGTGCTGGCGAAGGAACTCGGCCTGCCGATCGAGGGCCCGCACGAGGCCGACCGCTTCTGGATCAGCCGACTCGACGAAGACGGCGCGAAATACGGCATGCAGGCCGAAGTGTTCGAACCCGACCGCTGGCTGGTTGACGGCGATACCGTCACCGTCGGCGACCTCACGCTCGAGGTCATCCACTGCCCCGGCCACACCCCCGGCCACGTGGTTTTCTTCCACCGCCCGAGCAAGTTCGCCGTGGTCGGCGACGTCCTGTTTCAGGGCAGCATCGGCCGCACCGATTTCCCGATGGGCAATCACCAGGACTTGATCGACGCGATCACGCAGAAGCTGTGGCCGCTGGGCAATGACGTGACTTTCATCCCCGGTCACGGGCCGACGAGCACCTTCGGCCAGGAACGCCAGACCAACGCTTTCGTGAGCGATTACGCGCTTTCTTGAGGCGTACGGGTCGGACATCCGTCCGACCCTTGCTGTTCCGTCCCACGCCCCCTCCCGGCCACCCACGGCACGGTATTCTATGGGTGGCCGGGAGGGGGCGTGGGACGGAACAGCCGCAAGCTGGCGGCGGATGCCGCTAGCGCACTGAAAAAAACAGCGGATGGAACAGCAAGGTCAGGACGGATGTCCTGACCGCACCCCGCAAAGCAATCAACGCGCCAGGGGGAAGCGCATCTGCGCCTCCCCTCGCGCCCTTTCGCTTATATCATGCCGAGCGTGATCAGCACTGCCACCACGGCGAGGCCCAGCTGCGTCAGCATGGTGATAATCACCCCGAGCGGGCGACCGCGTGCCAGCGCGCCGCCATCCATGCCGAGCCCGTGCGCCACGCGCCCGAGCATATAGGCCGCGACCACCCAGGCGAGCCATTCGCCGCCCTTGGCCGCCAGTTCGATTGCCGCGACGAGAACCAGCACGAAGGCGGTGTTCTCGACGAAATTGAGCTGTGCGCGCATGCGCGCGGTCAGCGGGCCTCCGGCATCGTCGCCGATCGAAACCTTCTGTTGCGCGCGCATCTGCCCGACGCGAATGCTGAGCCAGATATTGATGATGGCGGCGGCGGCTGCCGCGGTAAGCGTAACCGGCAGGATAATGCCCATGCTCGTCTCTCCCCTTGCGATCCGTACGATACGGAATACGGTTGCGGTGCTAGGGCGATGCCGCGTGCCGCGCAACGCCAACAGACGGGTTGCATCGCTCGCGAAATTCGCTATAGCGCCCGCCTTCACCGTCACGGTCGGGATATTCGGGTTCACGCGCTCTTGTGCGGTGCCGGAGCTTCCCCTAGGGCGGCCACCGAAATTGACTGTAATTGTTTGAGGAACAGGTGCCGCCATGGCCGTCCCCAAGAGGAAAGTATCGCCCCACCGCCGCGGCAATCGCCGTGCACATGATTCGCTCAAGGTCGAGGCCCATCATGAGTGCTCGAACTGCGGCGAACTCAAGCGCCCGCACAATCTGTGCTCGCACTGCGGATATTATAACGGCCGCGAAATCATCGCCGTCGGTCTTTAAGACCGTCAGCCAAGCCGGAGAAGCGCCATGAGCCTGCCGCGTATCGCCGTCGATGCGATGGGCGGAGACGAAGGCGTGCGCGTGATGGTCGAGGGCGCCGCGCTTGCGCGTCGGCGTCACGACAAGTTCCAGTTCCTGCTGGTAGGCGATGAAGCGCGCATCAAGGCGGCGCTCGACACGCATCCCGGCATGGCCGGGGCGTCCGAAATCCTGCATTGCACCGACGTGGTCGGCGGCGACGAGCTGCCGAGCCGCGCGTTGCGCCGTGCCAAGACCACCAGCATGGGCCTCGCGGTCAATGCGGTGAAGCAGGGCGATGCCGGCGCTGCGGTTTCCGCAGGCAATACCGGCGCGCTGATGGCGATGAGCAAGCTTGCGCTGCGCACCATGCCCGGGCTGGACCGTCCGGCGCTGGCCGCGCTGCTCCCGACGCTGACCGACGATGACGTGGTCATGCTCGATCTGGGCGCGAATCGCGAATGCAATGCCCGCAACCTCGTCCAGTTCGCAATCATGGGCGCCGCCTATGCGCGGATCGTTACCGGGCGCGAACGCCCGCGCACCCGCCTGCTCAACATCGGGACCGAGGAAACCAAGGGCACCGAGGACATCCAGGCCGCCGCCGAAGCGCTGCGCGCCGCCACCGGGCTGGCGATGGAATTCGAAGGCTATGTCGAAGCCGACAAGATCAACCGCGGCGAATGCGACGTGGTGGTGTGCGATGGATTTTCGGGCAATATCGCCTTGAAGGCGATCGAGGGCGCGGCGCGCTTCGTCACCGACCTGCTGCGCCAGGCCTTTACCTCCAGCGTCCGTTCGAAGGTCGGTTTCCTGGTCTCGCGACCGGCGACCGAACTGATCCGGCACCATCTCGACCCCAACAATCACAATGGCGCGGTCTTCCTTGGCCTCAACGGCGTGGTGGTCAAAAGCCACGGCAGCGCCAATGCCAAGGGCGTCGCCAATGCGGTCGAAGTCGCCGCGCGCTTGCTGGAGGACGATATCACCAATCGCATCAAGCAGGATCTCGGCGCGATCGAACCATCGAGCGTGGCGGGTAAATGATTCGTTCGGTCATCACCGGCACGGGTTCGGCGCTGCCGCGGACCTGCGTCACGAATGCCGATCTGGCCGACAAGGTCGATACCAGCGACGAGTGGATCGTCGAACGCACCGGCATCCGCCAGCGGTATATCGCCGAGCCGGACGAAACCACCAGCACGTTGGCGATCGACGCTGCGCGCAGGGCGCTCGAGGCCGCAGGAGTGGAGGCAAGCGAGATCGGCCTGATCATCCTGGCCACCGCGACGCCCGATCACACCTTCCCCGCCACCGCCACGCAAGTGCAGGCCGCGCTCGAATGCGGCGGCGGCGTCGCCTTCGATGTGCAGGCGGTCTGCTCGGGCTTTCTCTATGCGCTCGCCACTGCCGATTCGCTGCTGCGGACCGGCATGGCGACCAAGGCGCTGGTGATCGGCGCGGAAACCTTCAGCCGCATCCTCGACTGGGAGGACCGCACCACCTGCGTCCTGTTCGGCGATGGCGCGGGCGCGGTCGTGCTCGAGGCGCAGGATGTCGCCGATGACGGTCCCGGCATCCTCGCCAGCCGGCTCCATGCCGATGGCGCGCATAAGGACATGCTCTATGTCGATGGCGGCCCGTCGACCACGGGCACCGTCGGCAAGCTGCGGATGAAGGGGCGCGAGGTGTTCCGCCATGCGGTGGTCAATCTCGCCAATGTGCTGACCGAAGTGCTCGACGAAACCGGCGTGAGCGCCGCCGATATCGACTGGGTCGTGCCGCACCAGGCCAATGCCCGCATTCTCGATGCCACGGCGCGCAAACTCGACCTGCCGGCCGAAAAGGTCGTCGTCACTGTCGACCGCCATGCCAATACCTCCGCCGCTTCGGTCCCGCTCGCGCTCGATACCGCGATGCGCGACGGGCGCATCAAGCCGGGCGATCTGGTGATGTTCGAGGCGATGGGCGGCGGCTTTACCTGGGGCGCTTCGCTCGCACGGATGTAGCGCGGCGCGAAAACGCGTGGCGGACGATTTGCCAGACTGGCAGCAAACTCCTATATTGCTTGGCGAATCTTCGAATGGGGTCGCATCTCGCTCAGGGTCGCATCTGAGGGGAAGGATAGTATGGATATGATGCGCTCCGTGGGCACGCTCACCCGGGCCGATCTGGCCGAGACGATCAACCGCAAGATGGGGCTCTCGCGCGCCGAATCGCTCGACATGGTCGAAGCGATCCTCGGCAAGATGTGCGATGCGCTGGCCGATGGCGAGAATGTTAAGATTTCGGGCTTCGGCAGCTTCGTACTGCGCGACAAGAAGGAACGTATCGGCCGCAATCCCAAGACCGGGGTCGAAGTGCCGATCACGCCGCGCCGCGTGATGACCTTCCGCGCCAGCCAGCTGCTTAAAGAGCGCATCGCGAACGGCTGAGGACAGACATGGCGACATTCGACGACGGCAAGGAAGCGGGCGCGCTGCGCACCATCGGCGAAGTCGCCAAGGCGACCGGAATCAAGGCGCATGTGCTGCGCTATTGGGAACAGCAATTCCCCATGCTCAAGCCGCTCACCCGCAGCGGCGGACGGCGTTATTACCGCCCCGAGGATGTCGAACTGGTCGAGCGGATCGACCGGCTGGTCAATCAGGAAGGCTATACGCTCAAAGGGGCCAAGGCCGCGCTGCGCGGCGCGCCCGGCCCGCAGGCTGCAGCGCAGCCGCAGGCGACCACCGCTTCGCCGCCCGCTGTGGATGGCGACCTGCTGGCCCGGTTGAAGGCCATGCGCGCCCAGCTGGTGGCAGCGCTCGGCTGACGGGTTCGGCGCGGGCGCGTCAGGCGCTCTGGATCGTCGTCATTCTCGCGGACATCAGTGCATATTCGGTCCGGTTGCGGCCCTGCGCCTTGGCGCGGTAGAGCGCGGTATCCGCATTGTGCAGCGCTTCGTCGAGCGTCTGTTGGCGGTCCATCACCGAAACGCCGAGCGAGGCGGTGGTCACCAGCCCCTCGATTTCCATCTGCTCGGCAATGCCCGCTATCCGGCGGTGCAGCATATCGGTCAGGGCACGGTTTTCGAAGGTCGGTCCGCAGGGCACCATGACCGCGAATTCCTCGCCGCCGAGCCGCGCGGCGAAATGATCCGCGCCGACTTCCTCTTGCAGGACCGTGCGGATCACGCGCCCGATGCGCTTGAGCACCACGTCGCCCACCGCATGGCCATAGCGGTCGTTGATGGTCTTGAAATGGTCGATATCGATCATGATCACCAACCGCTTGGCCCACGGTGCCTGCTTGGTATGGGCGAAGAATGCGCGGCGGTTGAACAGGCCGGTCAGGCTGTCGTGATCGGCCATGTGCAGCGCGCGTTCGAGCGAAGCACGCAAATCGTCGCTCAGCCGCCGGTTCTCGACCAGCAATTGCGCCGCGCGCCTGTGGCTGAAGGTCGAGGCATGCGAATAGGCGATGAAGATCAGGAAGAGGATCGCCATGCCGAGCATCAATGTCAGTCCGCCGGGTGTGCCGGTGATCACCAGGCCCGCGCCGAACGCGCCGAGAAACCCGATTGCGAATGAGAAAGCCAGCCGCGGGGCGGGCGAGAGCATGGTTGCGATGATGCTCATGCCCACCAGCGTGCCCCCGCCGACCAGCAGGCGCGCGGGATGCAGCGTGGGATAGGCGAGGATCGGGAGCAGGGTGGCCCCCCAGGCCGCACCGCCCACCACCAGCGCCGCGGCGAGCATAAGGTATTCGCGCGCGATCGGGCGGTCTTCTTCCAGCGCCGCGCGCAAGCGCGCGAAGGTGGTGCGCGTGCCGACCATGGCGACCAGCCGGAAAATCAGCGGGAAGACGAAGTAAATCGCGGTCGGCAGGAAAATCGCGGCGACGGCGGTGACGATCCAGCAGGACAGATTGGCCAGGACCGAACGCTGCTCGGTATCCACCAGTGCCTTTAGGATGGCGCGCTGCACCTCGTCGCGACCGGGCAAGGGGGGTGCCTCGGGAAGCTCCCGATCGGTCCGCATCTCCACGAGTGCGCGGTCATCCTTCCTAAATCTTTTCATGGTTGATGAATGTTTAGCGGCGCCGCTTTGGGAGGGGGTTAGCGCGCGCTAAGGGTTTGTCCCTAGGCCGGGGCCGGAGGGCAGGTTCTTGCCGGCCACGAGGGGCCGCACCCGGTCACTCCGCCGCGAGCAATTCCTCCGCCCCGCCAAGATCGACGCTGACCAGGCGGCTGACGCCCTTTTCGATCATCGTGACGCCGAACAGGCGGTGCATGCGGCTCATCGTCACCGCATTATGCGTGACGATCAGGTAGCGGGTCTGCGTTTCGCGCGTCATCGCGTCGAGCAGGTCGCAGAACCGATCGATATTGGCATCGTCCAATGGCGCGTCGACCTCGTCGAGCACGCAGATCGGCGCGGGATTGGTCAGGAACAGCGCAAAGATCAGCGCGGTGGCGGTCAGCGCTTGTTCGCCGCCCGACAGCAGCGTGAGCGATTGCAGCTTCTTGCCCGGCGGCTGCGCAAAAATCTCCAGCCCGGCTTCCAGCGGATCGTCGCTGTCGATCAGCGCCAGATGCGCCTCGCCGCCCTCGAACAGGCGCATGAATAGCCGCTGGAAATGGTCGTTGACCTGTTCGAAGGCCGCCCGCAGCCGTTCGCGGCCCTCGCGGTTGAGATTGCCGATCGACCCGCGCAGCCGGCTGACCGCCTCGCGCAATTCCTCCTGTTCCTCGACATTCGCGCCATGTTCGCTCTCGATCCGCGCGAGTTCCTCGGAAGCGACGAGGTTGACCGGACCGATCCGCTCGCGGCTGGCGGAAAGCCGGTCCATTTCATCGCTCTCGGTCTCGGCCGACTTGATCGCGTCCTCATCGAATTCGAAGCGCTGCGGCAGCAGCGGGGGCGGGCACTGGAACCGCTCGCCCGAAATCCGCGCCATCTCGATCCGGCGCCCGTCCTGGCTTTCCGCCCGCGCGGAGAGGCCGGCGCGGTTCTCGCGCGCTGCGGCCAGCGCCTCGTTTGTCGCGGTAAAGCCGCGATCGGCCTCCTGCGCCAGCGCATTGGCTTCGGCGACCGCCTGCTCGGCTGCGGCCAGCTCGCGGGTCAGGCGCTCGCGTACCTGGTCGCCCTGTTCGATTTCGCGCATCAGCCCCTCGGGCTTGGCCGCGGTGACCGCGCGCTCCTGCGTGATTTCCTCGGCGCGGGTCTCCATCTCGGACAGCCGCCGCGCCGCATCGCCGCTGCGCGCCTGCCAATTGGCCATGTCGCTGCGCTGCGCCGAGGCGCGTTCGCGCGCCACCGCCAGTGCCTGGTCGTGCGCCGCCAGCGCGGCAGCACGCGCCTGCATTGTCGTGCGCGCGGCTTCGTTCTGCGCGCGGGCGGCCTCAAGCGTGGCGCGCCCCGCGGCAGGGTCGGGCAGCGCATCGCGCTTGGCCTCGGCAGCGGCAAGATCGGCCTGCGCCGCGGCGACCAGCTCGCCATGCTCGGCCTCGCTCCGGTCCAATTCTTCGAGCCGCGAGGCCAGCCGCTCGCGCGCGGATTCGGCCTGGTCGAGCGCGCGCAGCGCCTGCCGCTCGGCCTCCGCCGTCCCGGTCAGCTCGCGCTCGGCGGCGACCAGATCGCGCTGCAAGCGTCCCAGTTCCTCGCTTGCCGTGTCCATCGCCGCCTGCGCCGCAGTCGCCGCGTCGCGCAGCGCGGGCAGGCGCGCGTCGAGCTCGGCAAAGCGGTTCTCCGCTTCCAGTCGCGCCGCTTCGGCCGATCCTTCGCCATGTACGACAAGCCCGTCCCAGCGCCGCAACCGCCCATCCATCGTGACCAGCGAATGGCCGGGGGCGAGCGTGCGTCCGTCGTCTGCCTTTGCCACATGCATCAGCGCCAGCGGCGCGCGCAATTCTTCTGGACAGGTCTCGACATGCGCGGACAGGCTGTCGGCGACGGGCGAGGGGGCCGCGGCCCCGGTCCAGTAGCGCCCCTCGGCATCGCCTTCGGGTAGGCCGAGCAATGCCTTGCCGTCTCGCCCCAGCGCCGCTGCGACCGCGCGTTCATAGCCCTTCGCCGCGCGCACACCGTCGATCGCCTGTTGCCGTCCGCTGCGCTTGGCCGCGGCGCGTTCGCGTGCTTCGCGGTCGCGGGTGAGCGCTTCCCATTCGCGTTGCACGCCGGACAGTTCGGCGCGCGCTTCGGAGAGGGCGGATGCGGCGCTATCGCGGCTGGCCTGCAGCTCGGCCTTGCGCGCTTGCATCTCCTCGAGCGTGCGCCGCCGCTCGGCCAGCGTCCGGGCGGCTTCCTCGGCTGCAGCCTTGGCGGCATCGACATCGGCGTCGGGATCCTCGCCCGCCAGCGCCGCGCGGCGTTCGGCCATCCGGCGCCCCTCCGCCGCAGCGCGGTCGAGCCGGGTCCTGATCTGCGCGATTTCCGCCTCCGCGACGCGCCATTCGGCTTCCACCCCGGCATTGTCGGCAGTCGCGCGCGCCAGCGCGAGTTCGGCGGCGCGGCTGTCGCGCTCGGCCTGCTCATGCGCGCGTTCGAGCGCGGGGCGCTGTTCTTCATCGCCCGCTAGCGCCTGTTCGCTCGCCGCCAGCTCGCGTTCGAGCCGCGACAGCGCTTCGGCGGCATCCTTGGTCAGCCGGTCGGCTTCGCCGCGGTCGGCCTCGAGCCGTGCCTGCTGCCGGTCGAGATCGGCGAGCCGCTGCTCCGCCGCTTCGAGCTGGCTGCTCAGCGCCGCCATGCGGTGGCCATGCGCGCTGGCATCGTCGCGGCGATCGGCTTGTTCGTCGCGCGCTTCGGCCAGCGCCTCGGCGGCACTGCGCTGCGCATTCTGCGCCGCATCGGCTTCCTGCTGCGCTTCGGCCACGCGCGCATCGGCCTGCGTGGCGGCGGCCTTGGCTTCCTCCGCCGCCGCAGCGGCTTCGCGCCAGCGCGCAAACACCAGCCGCGCCTCGGCGCTCTTTATCTCGTCCGACAGTTTCTTGTAGCGTTCGGCCTGCTTGGCCTGCCGCCGCAGCGAGGCGATCTGGCTGTCCAGCCCCGCCATGATGTCTTCGAGCCGTTCGAGATTGGTCTCGGTCTGCCGCAGCTTGCTTTCCGCATCGCGGCGGCGGACATGCAGCCCCGCGATCCCCGCTGCTTCCTCGAGCATCTGGCGGCGTTCGGTCGGCTTGGCGGCGATGACCTGCGCGATCTTGCCCTGGCTGACCAGCGCGGGGCTGTGCGCGCCGGTCGCCGCATCGGCGAAGATCAGCGCCACATCCTTGGCGCGCACGTCGCTGCCATTGAGCCGGTAGGCGCTGCCCGCACCGCGCTCGATCCGGCGGACGACTTCCATCTCGTCGCCGTCATCGTCGGCGCCCTGCAACACGACTTCGGCGAAATCGCGTTGCGGGCGGCTTTGCGTGCCGGCGAAGATGACGTCTTCCATCCCGCCCGAGCGCATGGATTTGGGCGAGTTTTCGCCCATCACCCAGCGGATCGCCTCGAGCAGGTTGGACTTGCCGCAGCCATTGGGGCCGACGACCCCCGTCAGCCCCGGCTCGATATGCAAGGTGGCAGGTTCGACGAAGCTCTTGAAGCCGCTCAACCGGAGCTTCGAGATGCGCATCGTCGTCCTGTCCCCCCGGCGCCGGACTTACCTGGCGCCGGCGCGCTGGAGGATGGGTTCCAGCGCCGCCCAGGTGTTGGCATCGACATCGCGGCCGTTCAGCTTGAAGGTCGGCGTGCCCGAGATGTTGTATTCCTGGCTGTAGCGCTGCGTGTGATCGGCCTGTTCCTCGAGCTTGGCGACATCGGCCAGGCACTGGCGGCCCTGGTCTTCGCTGATCCCGCGCGCGGCGAAGAAATCGAGATAGCCGAGCTGTTCGGCGGCGACCACGAAGCGTTCCTCCATCGGGCGCTGCATGGCGGCTTCGAAAGCGGCCTGGTTGGTCTGGACCGGTTCCATGATGTTTTCGAAATTGCCCCACACCTGGTCCGACAGCGGGATGACCGCTGAGGCGGGACCGCATTGAGTCAACCGGCCCAGCATCAGGTCGATCGGCCCGTGGATCGCGAACTGGCGCAGTTCGAAGCTGACCACGCCGCTGTCGACATATTCCATCAGCGGTTCCGCGCCTTCCATCGAGAAGCGCGCGCAGGTGCCGCAGGTGAGCGAGCCGTATTCGATCAGCTTGAGCGGCGCGTCGGGATTGCCGACCAGCGTGCCGCCGTCTTCGGTCATGACCGCGGTGGTGCGCCATTCGCTGCCCTCGGGCGCGGGGATGGCGGCGATCGCTTCGCTTTCGATGTCGCCGGTTTCCTCGGCCGCGGACCCACAGGCGGCGAGCGCCAGGGCGAGCGGGGCGGCAAGGGCGAAACGCAGGGTCTTGGTCATGAATATCCTCGTGTCTGGACTGGAGAAGCTAGGCCCGGGGGTGCAGCCGTGAAAAGGCGGAGGCAGGCGTATCCACAGGGCTTTCCCCCGAAAACCGGTTCGAACGCGGTCAGATGGCGTCCTTGAGCTGCTTTTCGAGCGTGGGCCAGTCATGCGTACCCTCGAGCAGCTTGCCGTCGAGCACGAAGCTGGGCGTGCCGGTGATGCCATAGCGTTCGGCATCGGCAGCCGAACGGTCGGCCATCGCATTGGCCTTGGCCTCGTCCGACAGGCAGCGGTTCATCTCGGCGCGCGAATAGCCGCGCGTTTCCATGATGTCGTAGAAATCGAGATCGCTGGCGATCGCCTGCAAGCGGGCCGACAGCGAACCGAACTGCCAGCGCGATTTCTGCGCCTGCGTCGCGGTGCGCGCCTTTTCGATCCATTCGTCGTAGCGATAGGTGATCGCTTCGTGATTGCGGCCGAATTTCTTCGGGTCGCCGCAATGCGTGAGCAGTGCCGCGGTCAGGTCGACCGGGTCGCGGATCAGGTGGCGGATTTCATAGCTGATCTTGCCCGTGGGGACATAGGCCAGCTTGAGCGCGCCATCGCCCCGCCGCGCGAATTGTGCGCAATGCGAGCAGGTGTAGCTCATGAATTCGATTAGCTTGGTCTCGGCGGCGGGATTGCCGAAGCGGTGCCCGCCATCGGTCCGGTCGAGCATGGCCGCCCAATTGCCGCCCGGCAGGACCAGCCGTTCCTGCGCGCTGGCGGTGATCGCCAGCGTTCCGGCCCCGGCCAGCGCCAGCGCGGCCAATGTCAGCTTGTTCTTCGTCACGTGTCCTCATTCCCATTCTCTTGCGACCCCATGCTGCGCGCCAGCGATTCGAGCACGGTGCGCAATTCGGGGTCGCCGATGTCGCGCAGGCTGTCGCCCAATTCCATCGGAATGGGCTTGAGCGATGGCGGCGCCTTGGGTTTTTCCCTGTCGGGCGGCGGCTTAACCTCGCCTTGCCGCAGCTTGATCCGCGCGACCGCGCGATAGCCGAAGAAGCGGTTCACCCGCTCGATGATCTCGGGCAGCACCTGCTGCACCAGCGGCGCATGCGCGGGTTTGACCACGAGATGCATGATTCCCTCCGCTTTCTCGCCGGGAGGAAAGCGGATCATCTCGGGCGTGCAGACGCGCGCATGGGTCGGGCCGACGATCTCGGGCCAGCGGCTGACGACCGAGCTCTGGACGAAGCCGAACCGGCGAAAGGCGCTGCGTCCGATCTGCGGCATCAAATCGCTGATCGGCTTGGCCAGCCCCCCGCGCGGGCGGGAATACTGGCGGCCGCGCGCGCCCTTGTTCGAGCCCGGCGTGCCGGATCTGGTGGTGTCGCTTCCCATGGTGCGAAAGCTCATGCCATAAGCGCGCCGTGGCCGCTACTGTCTCCGAACATCTGCTCGACTGGTACGATGCGCATGCACGCGACCTGCCGTGGCGCGCGCGGCCCGGTGCCGCGCCTCCCGCCGACGGAAGCTGGCCGTACCGGGTGTGGCTATCCGAAGTGATGCTGCAGCAGACCACGGTGGCGGCGGTGAAACCCTATTTCGAAGCCTTCACCACGCGCTGGCCGACGGTCGAGGCGCTCGCCGCCGCGCCCGAGGAGGACGTCATGGCGGCATGGGCGGGGCTGGGCTATTACTCGCGCGCCCGCAATCTGGTGCAATGCGCCCGCGCCGTGGCGCAGCGCGGCGGGTTTCCGCAGACCGAGGCGGAATTGCGCGAATTGCCCGGGCTGGGCGCCTATACCGCGGCGGCGGTCGCGGCGATCGCCTTCGGGCAGCGCGCGGTGGTGGTCGATGCTAATGTCGAACGCGTGGTCGCGCGGCTGTTCGCGATCGAGGCGCCGCTGCCGGGGGCGCGCAAGCCGATCCGCACCGCCGCCGATGCGATCACTCCCGATGACCGCGCGGGCGATTTCGCGCAGGCGATGATGGATCTGGGCGCGACGATCTGCACCTCGCGCGATCCCAAGTGCCTGTTGTGCCCGCTCAGCCAGGCGTGCCGGAGCCGCGCGGCGGGCGATCCGGCGCGGCTGCCGGTCAAGGCGCCGAAGAAACCCAAGCCGCTGCGGCAGGGGCAGGCCTATTGGATCGAGCGCGACGGCGCGGTGTGGCTGGTGAAACGCGCGGGCACGGGCATGCTCGGCGGAATGCGCGCGCTGCCCGATGACGGCTGGAGCGCGCGCGGCGACGGATCGGGCGAGCCGCCGCTACAGGGCGTGTGGGAAAGCGCGGGTCTGGTGCGTCACACCTTCACGCATTTCGCGCTCGAACTGTCGGTGCACATCCAGCGCGATGCACCGGCGGCCGGGGGTAGCGGCGAATGGTGGCCGCTCGACCGCCTCGACGAAGCGGGGCTGCCGACATTGTTTGCCAAGGCCGCGCGGCTGGCGCTGGCAGATTAGATAAACCCGCCGCCCAGCGACAGGCGGATCGCCGCGATCAGCAGCACGACGATGCAGAAATTGCGGCCGCCATTGCTCGACGACATCTGCCCTACCAGGATGCCCACCACGATCAGCGGGAGCGCGAACCAATTGGCCCAGCCGAGCAGCGGAATGGTCGCCGGAATGACGATCACGAGCGAGACGATCCCGAACAGGATGGAGAGGATGTTGAGCATGTGTTCTACATAGATAGGACACCGCGCTTTGACAACCGTTTCGATTCGCAATTGACGCTCCCGCATGCGTCCCGCACAAACGCACGCACATACAGATACGGAGAGATACGCATGGCCTTTCGCGAGTTCGACACCCCCCAGGTCTCCCGCCGTGCGCTGCTGCGCGGGGGCGCGTGGCTTACCGCCGGCGCAGCGCTGGCGGGCAATCCCATGGGCCGCATGGCGCTGGCGCAGGGCGGCGCGGCGAACTGGCAGGCGGTCACCGCGATGGTCGACAAATACGTGTCGGAGCGCAAGGTGGCGAACATGGTCGCCACGCTCGGCTGGGGCGCGCGCGATCCGCAATATATCGCCCGCGGCACGCTCGCACTCGGCGGCCCGGTCAAGGCCGATGCCGACAGCCTCTATCGCATCTATTCGATGACCAAGCCGATCACCGGCATGGCCGCGATGATGCTGATCGACGAGGGCCGGCTCGGCCTCGACCAGCCGATTGCCGAACTGCTGCCCGCCTATGCCAATATGCAGGTGCAGAAGACCTATGACGGGTCGGTCACCGATGTCGTCCCGGCGGAACGCCCGATCACCGTGCGCCAATTGCTCACGCATACTGCGGGGCTTGGTTATGGCATCGTCCAGAAGGGGCCGATCACCAAGGCCTATACCGATCAGGGGCTGATCCCCGGACAGGTGAGCCGCATCCCGATCCCCGGCATCGGCCGCGCAACCCCGGTCGAGGGGCTCGATGTCTTCGCCGACCGGCTCGCCACGCTGCCGCTGGTGCTGCAGCCGGGCAGCAAGTGGAGCTATTCGGTCAGTCTCGACCTGCTCGGCCGCGTGATCGAAGTCGCCTCGGGCATGGCCTTCGACGAATTCCTGCATAAGCGGATCTTCGAACCCGCCGGCATGACCAGCACCTGGTTCACCGTCCCCGCAAGCGAAGTGGGGCGCTTCACGACCAATTACGGCATCATGAATGGCACGCCGATCCCGATGGATCCGGCCAAGGCGTCGATCTATCTTGACAAACCGCCGTTCCCCTTCGGCGGCGCGGGGCTGGTGTCGAGCCCGCGCGATTACGACCGCTTCCTCAAGATGCTGCTCGGCTACGGCGTGATCGAGGGCAAGCGCGTGATGGGCGAGCTGGCGGTGCGCGTGGGTACGTCCAACCTGCTGCCCGAAACCGCCACCACCGAAGGCACCTGGGTCGAAGGCCAGGGTTTCGGCGCGGGCGGACGCGTGACCGACGGCGCTTACGGCTGGGGCGGCGCGGCAGGCACGATCGCTTTCGTCAATTACAAGGCCGGGCTGCGCGCCAATCTGATGACCCAGTACATGCCGTCGGACAGCTATCCCATTCACGAAGGTTTCCCCGAAGCGGTGACCGCCGATCTGGCCGCGATGCAGGGGGCGAAGGCGTAAACCGTGCTGTCGTTTACCGGGTCGCGGCTCGACCGCGCCGATCACGTCCGCGCCGATCCCGAACGGCTCGCCGGCTATATGAACTGGAAGACGCGGGTGCTCACGCTCGACGGGCTGATGCCGTCGCTCGACGATGCCAACCGGCTGGTCTGGGGCACGCTCGCCGATGTACCCGAGGATGCCGAATTGTGCTTCCTCGGACTGGATGAGGGCAAGGCCTGCTTCGCTGCGGTCCCGCCGCGCGGCGATGCGACCCCGCGCATGGCCAATCCGCAGCTGTGGTCGCTGATGTCCACCCTGCAACCCGACGATCTGGCGATATATGGCGGCGCGCGCAGCCTTGCCGACTGGCACGCACGGCACCGTTTCTGCGCGCAGTGCGGCGGCGACACCAAACTCGCCAAGGGCGGCTGGCAGCGCAATTGCACTGCCTGCGAAGCCAGCCATTTCCCGCGCACCGACCCGGTCACGATCATGCTGGTCGAACATGAAGGCCGGCTGATGCTCGGCCGCGGGCTCGGCTGGCCCGAGGGGCGCTTCTCCGCGCTCGCGGGCTTTGTCGAGCCGGGCGAAAGCATCGAAGAAGGCGTCGTGCGCGAAGTGCTCGAGGAAGCCGGCGTGCGCGTGCGCGACGTGACCTATGTCGCCAGCCAGCCATGGCCCTTTCCCAGCCAGCTGATGATCGGCTGCCACAGCCATGCCGACAGCGACGAGCTGACCATCGACGAGACAGAAATGGCCGAAGTCGAGTTTTTCACGCGCGAACAGGTCGGTGCGGCGCTGGAAGGGAACGGTCCCTTCGTCGCCCCGCCGCCGCATGCTATAGCGCATCACCTGCTGCAGTGGTGGATGGAAAGATGAGCGAACCCAGAACCTTGCGGATCGATATCTGGTCCGATGTCATGTGCCCGTGGTGCCTCGTCGGCTGGGGCAGCCTGCAGAAGGGCCTCGCGCAGCTCGAGGGCGAGATCGAGGCCGATATCCGCTGGCATGCCTTCGAGCTCAATCCCGACATGCCGCCCGAGGGCGAGGAAAGCACCGCGCATATCGCGCGCAAATACGGGTCCACCCCCGACCAGTCGAAGGCGGTGCAGGGGCGCATGCGCGAAGCGGCGCAAAACGCGGGCGTATCGCTCGATTACCAGGGCGAGGATCCCGAACCGCCGCGGTGGATGTGGAACACCTTCGATGCGCACAAGCTGCTGACCTGGGCGGGCGAGGCGCACGGCCCGGAAAAACAGACCGAGCTCAAACTCGCTCTGTTCGAAGCGCATTTCAACCGGCGGCGCCAGATCGGCGACCACGCGGTGCTGCTCGACGTGGCGGACAGCGTTGGCCTCGACCGCGCGGCAGCCGAAGCCGCGCTGGCAAGCGAGGAATGGGCGCACAAGGTCCGCGCCGAGGAACGCGCGGCGTGGGATTTCAACATCACCGGCGTGCCCGCGATGATCGTCGAGAACAAGTTCATGATCCCCGGCGCGCAGCCACCCGAAGCCTATGCCGACGCGCTGCGCCGGGTGGCACAGAAGACCGCCGCCTGAACGCAAACGCCCCGCCGGTGAGGGCGGGGCGCTCGGTCATCGGTCGCGTCTGGAAGCTCAGCCGCGCGAATCCTGGATGGCAGACAGCGTCTTGTCGCCCTTCTGCGCGTCCTGCGCGGGATTGTCCGAACCCGTTTCGGGCTCGCGGTTTGCGGGATCGGTCGCGCGGTTGAGTTCACCCCGCTTGCCGACCTGGCGATTGACTTCGCCGCCGGAGGAACCCTGCTGCGAGGGGGTCGCATTCTCGGTCATCTCGGCGATCAGTTCGTTGTCGGGATGGCGTGATTGGCGTTCGGGCATATGCGTTTCTCCTTTGCCCAACCAACGGGGCGACCTGCCCGGATGTTCCGAGATTGCGCGGGTCAGGCGGCCCGTACCGAGTGGACGAACCCGCGCGAACTCGCATCGAGCGCGCGGGCGGTCCCGTCGAGCTGGTCGGCCGAGGTCAGCACCTGTTCGGCCGCCGCGCCCGTACCGCGCGCCATGTCGCCGATCTGCGCCAGATTGGTCCCCACCGCATCGACGCCATTGGCGGCGAGGTCGAGATTATGGGCCAGCTCGCGGCTCGACAGCGATTGCTCGTCCACCGCCTGCGCGATCGCGGTGGCGGTCATTTCGACCTCGCGGATGCGTTCGCCGATCCGTGCCAGCGCCTCCACGCTTTCGCGCGTCACCACCTGCATGCCGACGATCCGGCGGCCGACATCGCCGGTCGCCTCGCGTGTCTGCCGGGCCAGCTCCTTGACCTCGCTTGCCACCACCGCGAAGCCGCGCCCGGCCTCGCCGCCGCGCGCCGCCTCGATCGAGGCGTTGAGCGCGAGCAGGTTGGTGCGGTCGGCAATCGCGCCGATCATGTCGACCACTTCGCCGATCTCCTCCGCCACATTGGCAAGATCGGCCATCTTGCGGTCGGCCACTTCGGCGGTCTGGCGCGCATCCTGCACCACGCCCGCCGAATTGCCCGCCTGCCGCCCGATCTCGGCGATCGACATGGCGAACTGGTCGCTGGCGGAGGCGGCCGCGGTCACCCCGACCTGCGTTTCGGCCATATCGCGCGAAACCTGTTCGACGAAACCGATGGTGCGCGTCGCGGCGCCTGCCATGTCGGTCGAGGTTGCCTGCAGCTCGCGCGCGGCCTGCGCCACGCTGCCCACCGCTTCGCCAACGCCGCCCTGGAAGTTGTCGACCAGCCGCCGCAGCACCGCATTCTGCTCGGCGCGCGCCTTGCGCTGCAGTTCGGCCAGCGCATCGGCGCTTTCACGGAACACCACCAGCGCGCGCGCCATTTCGCCGATCTCGTCCTCGCGCCCGGTGGCGGGGATTTCGATCGACCGGTCGCCGCGCGCCAGCCGCGTCATCGCGCCGGTGATCTCGGATAATGAGCCGGAGACCTGCCGCGACAGGCCGCGCGCGCCGGCGATTACCAGCACGATGCAGCCCGCGATCATCGTCAGCGCCAGCACGATTGCCCATGTGCCCAGCGTATCCAGCGCCTGCTGCGCGGCGTCGGCTTGCAGCCGCAGCGTGGTCTCGATCTCTTCTGCCTGCTGGGCGAGCTGGCTGCCCGAAATGTCGATCGCACCGGCCAGTGCGTCACCCGTGGGCGAGGGGCCATGCGCATTGATCGAGGCCTGCAGCGCGCGCAGTTCGGGCGCGAACCCCTCGACCTGCGTCACCAGCCATTCCATCTGCTCGCGCGACTGGCTGCCGCCGCCGTCGAGCGCGATCGTGGCGTCGATCTCGCTGCGCGCCTGGTCGAGCGTGGCAAAGGCCGAGGCGATCATCCGGGCCTCGCCCTCCGCCGCATAGCGCGAGGCGAAATAGCGGCTTTCGGCGATCGAGGTAGCCAGTTGCGAGGCGGCCAGCGCGCGCGAAGCGCTGACCGAGGCATCGCCCGCACGCGTCGACAGCACTGCCAGCGTGCCGCCCAGCAGCAGGCCCAGTAGCGTGAGGATGAGTGTAAAGGAAATGGCGAAGATCCGCACCTTGCCCGCGATGCTCGCGCGCATGTGCGCTAACCGTCCGGCCAGCCGGTGACGCGGTGCGGGGCGCTCGTCGGCGGGTGGGGGCAAGTCGGCGGCGGGCTCGACGGACGGCTGCTCGCTATCGGCTGCGCGAGCGAAAGCGTGGACGAAATTCGGCTGGGCGGTCATCGGGAAAGCCATGTGATTGGTGATGGCGCCCGATTACGCGTCGGCCCTTACCAAGGCGTAAACCATGACAAGGAAAAGCCTATAAAACCAATGACTTAATTCAGAAACGTCACGGTCGCGTCGATGTCATAAAGCTTTGAATTCAGGCATTTGCATGACGAAGCGCGATTGTCAGATCAAGCCGAGCCGTTCGAGCTTGCCCGCCAGCTTGCCGGGTAGCGCGTCGCCGATGTCCTCGCCCGGTGCCAGGTCGCGCGGAACTTCGCCCTTGAGATAGCGCCAGCCCTGGTGCGCACGCTTGGGACGCGGGTGGACGCGGACCAGTACCGGTTCGAGGTCGATCGACCAGCGCCCGTCGGCGGTTTCGCTGAACCCCAGGATCTCGCTGCGCGCGACGATGCTGTGCTGGTGGATCCAGAACAGCGAACCGCCGATGCACTGTTCCCACTTGGTCGGGCGATAACGCGTGGTCAGATTGGGGCTGCGCCGCGCGGCATACCAGTTCTCGATATCGGCATAACTTTGCGCACCGAAGGCGATCTTGGTCAGGTTGAGCGGCATGGGGGTGAGATAGGGGATACCTGCGAAACCTCAACTCCCCCGTCGCCCCGGACCTGATCCGGCGCCGGTGCTTCTTTTCATCGGATGCGGGCGAGGCCAGGCAGCCCCGACCCCGGATCAGGTCCGGGGTGACGTGATGGGGACGGCAAAGTCACCACTTTCCTACATCGATCGATCCCCGGCAGGATGCACCAATGCGCACATCTCTTCCCCTCCAGCTCCCGTATTTCCGCGGTTTCGCAGCGCAGCAACCACCCGCAGCTTTTTTCGCCCTGGACGGTGTAACACCCGGTCCATGTGTAGGCTTGCTACCCCGTCACCCCGCAGGCCACGGCGAGGCCGAGGAAGGCGAAGAAGCCCATCGAATCGGTGATCATCGTCACGAACACGCTGCTCGCCACTGCCGGGTCCTGGTCCAGCCGTTCGAAGGCGACCGGGACCAGCACGCCCGCCAGCCCCGCAGTGACCACGTTGATCACCATCGCCAGCGCGATCACGCCGCCGAGCAGGGGGGTGAAGATCACGCCCGTCGCCAGTCCCACCAGCACCGCGATGGTCATTCCGTTGAGCACCGCCACGCGCATCTCGCGGATCAGGATGCGGCGCGTGTTGCTGCGCGTCAGCTGGTTGGTGGCGATCGCGCGGACGGTCACCGCCATCGTCTGCGTGCCCGCATTGCCGCCGATGCTGGCGACGATCGGCATCAGCACCGCCAGCGCCACCAATTGTTCGATCGCCGCGCCGAACAGCGCGATGATCAGCGAGGCGACCAGCGCGGTGCCCAGATTGGCGACCAGCCAGCGCACACGCGCCGAATAGGCCTCGCGGATCGGCTCGTTGATGTCGCCTTCGCCCGCGCCGCTCATCAGCAGCGCGTCCTCGCCCGCTTCCTCGGAGATGATGTGGACCACGTCGTCGACCGTCATCTGGCCGACCAGCCGCTCGTTCTCGTCGACCACCGCGGCGCTGATGAGGTTGTACTTCTGGAACATCAGCCCGACCTCTTCCTGGTCGAGCATCACCGGGATCAGCGTCTGGTCGCGCTTCATCACATCGGCCAGCGCAATGCTGCGCGGCGCGCGCAGCACCCAGCTCAGCGCGCAGGTGCCGACCGGGTGGTGTTTCTCGTCGACCACGAAGACCTCGAAGAACTCGTCGGGCAGGTCGCGGCCTTCGCGCAGGAAATCGATCAGATCGCCGACGGTCAAGTGCTCGGGCACCGCGACGAAATCGCGGCTCATCAATCGCCCGGCGGTCTCCTCGGGATAGGCGAGCGCGGACTGGATCGCGATCCGGTCTTCCAGCTCGATCTCGGCCAGGATGGCGCGCTGGTCGGCCTCGTCCAGATCCTCGATCAGCTGGACCGCATCGTCGGTCTCGAGCTGGTCGACGATCTGCGCCACCGCCTCGGGCGGCAGCGCTTCCATCATGTCCTCGCGGACGTAGTCATTGAGCTCGGCAACCACGTCCGAAGTCATCAGATCGGTGATTGTCGCGGCGAGCTGGTAGCGTTCCTCGCGCTCGAACAGTTCGAGCAAATCGGCGATGTCGGCGGGGTGGAGCGGCTCGACCAGCTCGTAGACCGCCTTGCCGTCGCCTTCATTGAGCGCATCGGCGACCGAGCGGACGAACTCCGCCTTGAGCGTGTTCTCCTCGTCCATCCGTTCGTCGTCGATACGGTCGTCGGGGCGCGCCTCCTCGACGGGCGGATCGGCCAGCATCACATCGTCTTCGGGCGGCGTCGCATCGGCCATGGCCTGCGGTCTAGGCAGACGCGGCGGGATTGCAAGCAGAGGGTGACACGCCGTGCACAATCCCTATGTAGGCGGCCAACCAATCACAGGAGATACCCCGATGGCGGACAAGCTGACCTTCACTCTCGACACCGGCGATGGCGACAACAAGGACGTGGTCATCAAGCTGCGCCCCGACCTCGCGCCCGGCCATGTCGAACGCATCACCACGCTGGCCGGCGAAGGCTTCTACGACGGGGTGGTCTTCCACCGCGTGATCCCCGGCTTCATGGCGCAGGGCGGCGATCCGACCGGCACCGGCATGAGCGGCAGCGACAAGCCCGACCTCAAGGCCGAATTCAACAGCGAACCGCACACCCGCGGCACCTGCTCGATGGCCCGCACGCAGGTGCCCGACAGCGCCAATTCGCAGTTCTTCATCTGCTTCGACGACGCCGAATTCCTCGACGGCCAGTACACCGTCTGGGGCCAGGTCGAGAGCGGCATGGAACACGTCGACGCGCTGCCCAAGGGCGAACCGCCCGCAAACCCGGGCAAGATCGTCAAGGCGACTGTCGGGTAAACTTCGCCGGGATCGAAAACGGGAAGGGCGGCCACGAGCCGCCCTTTTCGTTGAAAGGGCTGGTCCCATCGGGTAAAGGCGCGCCACTCATGAAACCGACCACCACCCCTCCCAAGACCTACCGGGTCAAGAGCTTCGGCTGCCAGATGAACGTCTATGACGGCGAACGCATGGCCGAGATGCTCGACGCGCAGGGCATCACGCCCGCGCCCGAGGGCGAGGACGCCGATCTGGTGGTGCTCAACACCTGTCACATCCGCGAGAAGGCGGCGGAGAAGATCTATTCGGACATCGGCCGCCTGACCAAGGGCAAGACGCAGACCAAGCCGCCGATGATCGCGGTCGCGGGCTGCGTCGCGCAGGCCGAAGGCGAGGAGATCATGAAACGCTCGCCCGCGGTGAGCATGGTCGTCGGCCCGCAGGCCTACCACCGCCTGCCCGAAATGCTGGACCGCGCGGTGCAGGGCGAACGGGCGACCGATACCGACATGCCCGCGATCGCCAAGTTCGCCGCCTTGCCCGAACGCCGGCGGATCGGCCCGACCGCCTTCCTCACCGTGCAGGAAGGCTGCGACAAGTTCTGCACCTATTGCGTGGTGCCCTATACGCGCGGCGCCGAAATCTCGCGTCCTTACAGCGATCTGGTGACCGAAGCGCGCAAGCTGGTCGAAGCGGGCGCGAAGGAAATCACGCTGCTCGGGCAGAACGTGTCGGCATGGAGCGGCGAGAACGCCAGGGGCCACACAGTCGGCCTCGCGGGGCTGATCCGCGACATCGCGGCGATCGATGGCCTCGCGCGTATCCGCTACACCACCAGCCACCCCGCCGACATGGACGACGAGCTGATCGCCGCGCATGGCGACACGCCCAAGCTGATGCCGTTTCTCCACCTGCCCGTACAGGCGGGCAGCGACCGTGTGCTGAAAGCCATGAACCGCAGCCACAGCGTCGCCAGCTATCTCGAGCTGCTCGACCGCTTCCGCGCGGCGCGGCCCGATCTCGCGCTGTCGGGCGACTTCATCGTCGGCTTCCCCGGCGAGACCGATGCCGAGTTCGAGGAAACGCTGCAACTGGTCGGCGAGGTTGCCTATGCGCAGGCCTTCAGCTTCAAATACTCGCCGCGCCCCGGCACGCCTGCCGCGACGATGGACGGGCAGGTCGCGAAAGAGGTCATGGACGAGCGTCTCCAGCGGCTCCAGGCCGCGCTCAACCGCGACCAGCTGGCTTTCAACCAGAACACCGTCGTCCGCACCTGCGAGGTGCTGGTCGAGCGCAAGGGCAAGCTGCCCGGCCAGTGGCTCGGCAAGACGCCGTGGCTGCAGAGCGCGTGGTTCGAAGGCGACGTGCAGATCGGCGACCTCGTGCAGGTCGAACTGGTCGAGGCGGGCCCCAACTCGCTTGCCGGGATGCTGCGCGAAACCGTCGCCGCCTGATTACAGGGGGATGACTATCCACCGTCTCGCAGCGTGGACCAACTTGCGCGCGGTGCGTTGAAGCCTAAACTCCGAGTCGCATTCGAAAGGAGCCTATGGCCCGCAAACCTGTCCAGAAGGACGCACAGACCTTCTCCCCGCCGCCCTCTCCGCAGCGCGAAGTGCGCCGCGCACAGGTCGATCTCGGCTTCGACAACCAGAGCCTGCTGGGCGCGCTGTTCGGCCAGTTCGACGCCAATCTGGTGCAGGTGGAAAACCGCCTCGGCGTGTTCATCTCCGCCCGCGGCAACCAGCTGCATATCGAAGGCCCCGAAGACAGCGTCGCCCGCGCGCGCGATGTGCTCAAGGCGATGTACGACAAGCTGGCCGTGGGGCAGGATCTCGACGCGGGGGCGATCGAGGCGCTGATCACCATGTCGGACGAACCGACGCTCGACGGGATCGTCGGCACCGAACCGGGCAACGACAAGGCTGGCCCGCCGATCATGATCCGCACGCGGCGCAAGACCATCGTTCCGCGCAGCGCAATGCAGACAACCTATATGCGCAGCCTGGTACGCGACGACATCATCTTCGCGCTGGGTCCTGCAGGGACGGGCAAGACCTATCTCGCGGTGGCGCAGGCGGTCGCGCAGCTGATCACCGGCAGCGTGCAGCGGCTGATCCTCTCGCGTCCGGCGGTGGAGGCGGGCGAAAAGCTCGGATTCCTGCCCGGCGATTTGAAAGAGAAGGTCGATCCCTACCTGCGCCCGCTGTACGACGCGCTCTACGATTGCATGCCGCCCGAACAGGTCGAGCGGCGGCTGGCCTCGGGCGAGATCGAGATCGCGCCGATCGCCTTCATGCGCGGACGCACGCTGGCCGATGCCTTCGTCATCCTCGACGAAGCGCAGAACACCACGCGCGAACAGATGAAGATGTTCCTCACCCGCTTCGGCCAGAACAGCCGGATGGTGATCTGCGGCGATCCGCGGCAGGTCGACATTCCCGGCGGCGACGGGATGAGCGGACTGGCCGATGCGGTCGGCAAGCTCGAAGGCGTGGACGGCTTCGGCACGATCCGCTTCACCGCCGCCGATGTGGTGCGCCACCCGATCGTCGGTCGCATCGTCGAGGCCTACGAGGGGCCGAGCGCCTAATGACAAAAACCATTATGTCGTCACCCCCGCGCAGGCGGGGGTCCCGCTACCTTCGGGCGTGACTTTCGAGAAAGGCGGCTACGTTTACATCATGGCAGACCGCTACCGCGGTACCATCTATGTGGGCGTGACTGCCGATATCGCCGCGAGGGCAGTGCAGCACCGCGAAGGGAAGGGCGGGTCGTTCACCCACCGGTATGGGCTCGCACGGCTCGTCTATCTCGAAGGCTACGATGACATTACCGATGCTATCGCGCGCGAGAAGGCGGTGAAGAAATGGAACCGCGCGTGGAAGATCAGGGCGATCGAGGAGCGGAATCCCGAGTGGCACGATCTGTTCGACACGCTGAACATGTAGCAGGAGCGGGATCCCCGCCTGCGCGGGGATGACGAAGGATTAGAACGGTGGATTTCGACATCGACATCGACGGGTGGCCCGCGGAGGTCGAGTGGGATGCGCTGACCGTGCGCGCGCATGCGGCGCTGTGCGGTGTCGAGCCGGCGCTGGGCAATCCGCGGCTGACCGCTTCGGTGCTGTTCACCTCCGATGCGGATGTCCACGCCTTGAACAAGGAATGGCGCGGCAAGGACAAGCCGACCAATGTGCTGTCGTTCCCCATGCTCCAGCGCGGCGATTTGCTCGACCTCGCCCCCGAGGGGCCGCCCGAAATGCTCGGCGATCTGGCGCTGGCCGCGGGCACCTGCGCGCGCGAGGCGGCGGACAAGGGAGTGCCGCTCGAGGCGCATGCGGCGCACCTGCTCATCCACGGTTTGTTACACCTTGCGGGCCATGATCATGTCGATTCGGACACGCAGGCCGAGGCGATGGAAGCGCTCGAGATCGCAGCGCTTGCAAAATTGGGTATCGCCGACCCATATGGGGACCGCAACTGACTGGAGTGCATAATTAGGGCCATGCCCGATTCGTCATCACCCGCGGGAGACGCGGAGAGTAGCAGCGGGCTCATGCTCGCCATCCGGAAATTCTTCGACCCCGACTACGGCGAACGCTCGCTGCGTGCGCAGCTGGAAGACGCGATCGACGAGCACGAGGACGAAAACGGCGACGACACGCCCGAGCATAGCGGCACAGGCGACCTGTCGCTGGTCGAGCGCCAGATGCTACGCAACCTGCTGCATTTTTCCGAGCACGATGCCGACGATGTCGCGGTGCCGCGCGGCCAGATCATCGCGATCGAAGCCACCGCCAGCTGGGACCAGCTGGTCGAGACCTTCGCCGAACATGGCCATTCGCGCATGCCCGTCTACCGCGACCAGCTCGACGATGTGATCGGCATGATCCACATCAAGGACGTCTTCACCATCCTCGCCCGGCGCGAGGCCCCGCCGAGCGACTGGACCGTGCTGATGCGTCAGCCGCTCTATGTCCCGCAAACGCGCAACGCGCTCGACGTGCTCGCCGACATGCGCGCGCAGCGCATGCATCTGGCGGTGGTGGTCGACGAGTTTTCGGGCACCGACGGGCTCATCACGATCGAGGACCTGGTCGAGGAAATCGTCGGCGAGATCGAGGACGAACATGACGAGGCGCCCGAGGAATGGATCGTCGATATCGGCGAGGGCATGTGGGACTGCGACGCCCGCGCCGAACTCGACGATGTCGCCGAGAAGGTCTCGCCCGCGCTGGCCGAGGTCGAGGAATCGGTCGATACGCTGGGCGGGCTGGCCTTCGTGCTGGCCGAACAGGTGCCCGAGGTCGGGCGTGTGCTCGAACATCGCAGCGGCTGGCGGATCGAGGTCACCGATGGCGACGAAACCCATGTGAAGCGCCTGCGCCTGCACGCACCCGAGGATTCTGCAACAGTCACGTGACGACAGTTGCAGATTATCGCACATTCGCCCTCGACAGCGACGAATTGCGACCATAGCGTGCAACCACATGGCTACCCGGCGACTGCCCCCCTTGCGCGCCCTCGAGGCGTTTGTTCGCACCGTCCGGCTCGGCTCCGCGCGCGGTGCGGCAGACGAGCTGGGGCTCAGCCCTTCGGCGCTGTCGCGGCGGATCGGCAATCTGGAAGAATTCGTCGGCAAGAAGCTGTTCACCCGCGCGCGCCAGTCGATGCAGCTGACCGATGACGGACACGCCTTTTTCGAAGCGGTGAACCCGCAGCTTGAAGCGCTCGCACGCGCGGTCGAAAGCCAGTCGGAGAACCTTTCGCTGCTGCGCCTGCGGCTGGGCGTGCTGCCGCTGTTCGGCACGCAGCGGCTGTTCCCCAAGCTTGGCGAACTGCGCGAACGTCATCCGCTGCTGCATATCGATATCGATACCGGCGCGCATCTTGAGGACCGCGTCGGCGATGTCCTCGATGCCGCGATCATCCTCTCGCGCGGGCCGTCGCGCGGGCTGCATGCCGTCCGGCTCGATTACAACAAGGTCCACGCGATCTGCAATCGCGACCTTGCCGACAAGCTCGGGTCTACGCCCGACCGCGACTTGCTCGCCCGGCAGACTTTCCTGATCCACAACGAACTGCCCGAAAGCTTCACCGCCTGGCGCGCGGAAATCGGCTTTGCCGATCTCGAACCGACGGCGATCGACCATTTCGATTCGGGCCAGATCATGCTCGAGGCAGCCGCGCAGGGGCTGGGCATCGCGATCATGCATGACGACCATATGCGCCGCGCGGCCGACAGCCGGCTGGCGACGCTGTTCGAAGTCGCGGTCGAAAGCCCCTATAGCTACTGGTTCGTGTGCAAGCCCACCGCGCTGGAAGAACGCCCGGTGCGGCTGTTTCACGACTGGCTGGTCAAGGCCGGGCTCTAGCCTCTAGCTTTCGCCGGTCTTTGGATCGGGGGCGAAATAGCGGATCGCTTCGACCGTATGGCGGAAATCGCGCAGCGGTTCGTCGAGCGTCGCGCCCAGTTCTTCCTCGATCTCCTCGCGCGCCTTCGCGGCGATCGCCTTGCGCCCGTGATACTCCTCGGGGCTGAAGGGCTCGAGATAGGTGATCCGCAGGCGGAACGAGCCCTTGCGTGCCATCACGCGCATCGCGTTGTTGAGCCCGTCTTCCTCGCCGATCCAGCCGATGAATTCGGACACCTCGCCATAGTCGAGCACCACCGGCTGGACGAGCACGCCCGGCGGCGGCGGTTCGAGTACCGAGAGCATCGAACTCTTGAAGGGCAGCAGCGACTTGCCATCGGTGGTCGTGCCTTCGGGGAAGACGGTGACCGACCAATTGTCCGCCAGCGCTTCCTTCAGCGCATTGATCTGCTGGGCCACGTCCATGCGGTTCTCGCGCTTGACGAAAACGGTGCGGTTGAGGCGGCATAGCCAGCCGATAACGGGCACCTGGGACAATTCGTATTTGGCGACGAAGGCGGTCCCCGTCGCGCCTGCCAGTGCAAGGATATCGACCCATGAGACATGGTTGGCGATAAAGAACACGTCGCGCCGCAGCGGCGTGCCGCGGATTTGCACCCGCGCCCCGACGACCCAGGCGGTATAGCGCAGGAACAGCATCGGGAAGGGCGAGCCATAGGCGAACACCCGGTAGAGGTAATGCAATGGCACACTGACCAGCAGCCCAAGCAGGATCCCCAGCGTGCGCAGGGCGAAGCGCAGCCATTCGCGCACAGTCAGCGGGGTTCTCTCGCCGCGCATCGCGGCCAGCCGGCGGGCGGACAGGCGGGCCAGCCGCCGTTCGGCCTGCGCGAGGCCCTTAGCCTTCGCGGTCGAGGCGGACGCCATAAAGTTCCAGCCGGTGGTCGACGAGGCGGTAGCCCAGCTTGGCGGCGATCTGCTTCTGCAGCGCCTCGATCTCCGGATCGACGAACTCGACGACCTTGCCGGTCTCGACATCGATCAGGTGGTCGTGATGCGCCTCGGGCACCGCTTCGTAACGCGCGCGCCCGTCACCGAAATCGTGCCGATCGAGAATACCGGCCTCTTCGAATAGCCGTACCGTGCGATAAACGGTGGCGATCGAAATGCCCGAATCGATCTTGTTGGCGCGTTCGTGCAGCAGTTCGACATCGGGATGGTCGTCGCTTTCCGACAACACGCGCGCAATGACCCGGCGCTGCTCAGTAATGCGCAGACCTTTGTCGGCGCACAATTGTTCAAGATCGATTTTCTGGTGCAATTTTGCTTCCCGCATGAAAAAACGCCCCGTACCCTTATCGGGCCGGGGCGTCTTGCTCAAGGCGAACCGAAGGGCTTTACGCTTCCTTCTTCTTACGGCCGCGCTTCTGGCCGGGTTTACGGCCCAGTCCGATCTTGACCGCTAGCTCGCGCCGCTTCTCGGCATAGGCGGGGGCGACCATCGGGTAATCGGCAGGCAGGTTCCAGCGCGCGCGATATTCCTCGGGGGTCATGTCGTAGGCGGTCTTGAGATGCCGCTTGAGCATTTTCATCTTCTTCCCGTCTTCGAGACAGACGATGTAATCTTTCTTCACCGACGAACGAATGGGCACCGCAGGTTCGGGCTTTTCTTCTTCGGGCTCGGTTCCGCCAAGCCCCGAAAGTGCGTTGTAGATGTTCGAGATCAGCGTCGGCACTTCGTCGACCGCGACGCTGTTATTGCTCACATGGGCCGCCACAATATCCGAGGTTAGCGTAATCAGGGTCTCGCCCATGTCGGTCTTGAAATCTTCCATCATTTACCTTCAAAAATTTGGGATGTTACCCGCGTCGCGACCCGCGCTCGCCGCATTGTATAAATTCGACAAGAAAATGCAACGACTGTTGGGAAAGGTTATTATTGGCGCGCTTTTACAACTTCCGCGCGAAGGTGATGGCGTCCAGCCGAGTGCCATCTGCTGTCCGGTAATAATCGACCCGGCGGCCGATCGGTTCGAACCCGCATTCGCGATAAAGTGTCTCGGCGGGATTATTTGCGCGCATTTCCAAGAATATACTCTCGGCTCCGCCGTCGAGCGCCAGGCGGGCGAAAGTCTCGATCAGTTTCCGGCCAAGTCCTCGTCCGCGCAATTCGGGGCGGACGCCGATCAGCAGCATCTCCTCTTCGCCCGGCGCGCGCTTGGCGAGAATGAAGCCCGCGGCGATATTCGTGCCGACTATTGGCTCGCCCTCGGCGTCGAGCAGAATCGCGTAGGTGTGCGGCATGGCCAGCGAATTCTCGACCTGCTGGCGCGTCCATGCTTCGCGCCAGTGCGGGTCGAAGGCGGCCTCCATAACCGCCATCAGCTGGTCGAGCTCGCTCATCCCCCCGGCAGTTTCGCATCCGGGGCGCGCCCGTAAAGCGGGGCGAGATCGGCGCGCAGCAGGCTGCCGGGCAGGGCGGGCACATGGCGTGCATCGGGCAGGCGGACCGGATCGGGGGTGCGACCGGCAAGATCACCAAGCTCTTCGGCCTTCGATCCTGCGAGCAGGTCGCCAAGGGAGCGCGCCGCGGCATTGGCGGGCGGGAAGGAAGCGACTGCGCCCAGCGGCAAGCCGTCGCCGCCGAAATCCTGCACGAACCATTCGCCATGCCCGCCGGTCATGCATACGGTCACCGTCTGCCCGCTATCCCCCCGCGCCATCGCGGCGACCAGCGCCAGTGTCGGATAGCCGCGGACTTCGGCGTGCCAGGCGATTCCCAGCGCCCGCGCCACCGCCAGCCCGATCCGCACACCGGTAAAGCTGCCCGGCCCGAGCGAAACGCGGATCTCGTCCGCGCGGCCCTTGCCCGGCAATTCGGCAATCATCGGGACCAGCCGCTCGGCATGGCCGCGGCCCAGCACTTCGTGGCGAGAATCGACCAGCGCGCCGTTGTCGAACAGCGCAGCCGAACAGGCCTCGGTGGCAGTTTCTATCGCAAGGACGCGCATGACCGCGCACTGCCCCAGCACAAGCGCGGCTGCAAGTCAGTCGATACGGTTGAACTTGTCGAAGTCGGGGCGCGGGCTGCGCGCGAAGATGCTTTCGCGATCCCCATAGCCGATGGCGCAGATGAAATTGCTGCGATGGCGCGGCTGGTCGGCGAAGAACGCCTTGTCGACCGCGTCATTATCGAAGCCCGACATCGGACCGCAGTCGAGCCCCAGCGCGCGTGCGGCGATGATCAGGTAAGCGCCTTGCAGCGAGGAATTGCGGAACGCGCCTTGCTTGCGGCCTTCCTCGTCGCCGTCGAACCAGCTCTTGGCGTCGGTATGCGGGAACAGCCACGGCAGTTCTTCGTGGAAATCGATGTCGTAGCCGATGATCGCGACCACCGGGGCCGAGGTGATCTTGTCCTTATTGCCGTCCAACGCCAGCGCGGCGAGCTTGTCCTTGGCGGCAGCGGACTTGGCCCAGACGATCCGCGCAGGCTGCATATTGGCCGATGTCGGCGCCATCTTGAGCAATTCGTAGATCGCGTGGATCTGCTCGTCGCTGACCGGCTTGTCGAGCCAGCCGTTATAGCTGCGCGCTTCGCGGAAGATCAGGTCGAGTGCTTCGGGCGAAAGGGTATCGGCCACGGGGGATTTCCTTCGGGTGTCGGGGATCAGGCGGCGCGGACTTCGACGACCTCGGGCACGTAATGCTTGAGCAATCCCTCGATGCCGTGCTTGAGCGTGGCGGTGGAGGAGGGGCAGCCCGAACAGGCGCCCTGCATCTGCAGATGGACCACGCCGTCGCGGTAGCCGCGATACTGGATATCGCCGCCATCGCCCGCCACGGCCGGGCGCACGCGGGTTTCGAGCAATTCGTTGATCTGTGCGATGATGTCGCCATCTTCCTCGCGCTCTTCGACCAGCATGCCTTCGTCTTCGGGCGGGACCGCAATGCCCCCGGCGCTGCCCGGTGTGAACAGCGGCGCCTGCGCAACGAAATGGTCGAGCAGGATTGCCAGCACCTGCGGCTTGAGATCGCTCCAGCTGGCCCCAGGCGCGACCGTGACGGTGACGAAATCGCCGCCGAAGAACACATTGACGACTTCGCCCGTGTCGAAAATCGCCTGGGCCAGCGGACTGGCCTCGGCAGCTTCGGGGGAGGCGAATTCGCGCGTGCCCTGCGCCATGACCTGCTGGCCGGGGAGGAATTTGAGGCTCGCCGGATTGGGCGTCGTTTCGGTCTCTATGAACATGAGCTAGGATGTAGGAAGCATGGGAACCGGGGGCAAGGAAGGAACGCTTGTCCGGCAAACATTCACCTAGCCTTCACAGGTCGCCCTCCTATATGCCCTTCATGACCCATTTTCCGCGCGCCATCCGGCGTCTCGCGCTCGTCCTTCCCGCTGCGCTGCTCGCTTCGCAGCCCCTGCTTGCGCAGGAACCGGCAGCGCCCACGCCGCAATATCTCACGCCCGCCGACGGGACGCCGTGGATCTACGAGGGCAGCGATGTCCCGCGCGACGAGGAATGGACTTTCGGCGAACTGCCCAACGGCGTGCGCTATGCAGTGCGCAACAATGGCGTTCCGCCCGATCAGGTCTCGGTCCGCGTGCGGATCGACGCCGGGTCGCTGCACGAGGAAGAGAGCGAGCGCGGCTATGCCCATCTGCTCGAACATTTGCTGTTCCGCGAAAGCAAATATCTCGGCCCGGCAGAGGCGATCCCGACCTGGCAGCGGCTGGGCGCGACCTTCGGCAGCGATACCAATGCGGAAACCAGCCCCACGCATACCGTGTTCAAGCTCGACCTGCCCAATATCTCCACCACCAAGCTGGCCGAAAGCATGAAGCTGCTGTCGGGCATGGTGCGCAGCCCCGTGCTGAGCGATGCCAATGTCCGCGCCGAAGTGCCCATCGTGATGGCCGAGAAGCGCGAGCGCGGCGGTCCGGGCGAACGTGCGGGCAATGCCAGCCGCGAAGTGCTGTTCGCCGGGCAACGGCTCGCCACGCGCACGCCGATCGGCACCGAGGAAACGCTGGCCGCCGCCACCGGGGCGAGCGTCAGCGCCTTCTACAAACGCTGGTACCGGCCCGAAAACGTAGTCGTCGTGGCCACCGGCGACATGGACCCCAAGCAGCTTGCCGCCGAGATCGAGGCATGGTTCGGCGATTGGCAGGGCGAGGGGCCGCATGTGCCCGCGCCTGCATTCGGCGATCCCGTCGCCCCCGCGGGCGCAGATGCGGATAATCCGGTCGGCGAGATCGGCGTCATCGTCGAACCCGACCTGCCGCGTTCGTTCACCTATGCGGTGATGCGCCCGTGGCGCCCGGTGCAGGACACGGTGGCCTATAATGAAGGCCTGCTGCGCGATGCGCTGGCGCAGGCGCTGATCAACCGCCGGCTCGAATCGCGCGCGCGGGCGGGCGGCAGCTATCTCTACGCGCAGGTGTCGCAGGACGATGTCGGCCGCTCGGCCGACATGACCTTCGTCAATTTCGCCCCGCTGACCGGCGACTGGAAGGCCGCGCTCGACGATATTCGCGGCGTCATCGCCGATGCGCTGGCGACTCCGCCGTCGCAGGAGGAAATCGACCGCGAGCTGGCCGAATTCGAGATCGTCTTCACCAGCCAGGTCGAACAGCGCCGCGTGCTGCCCGGGCCGCGGCTGGCCGACGATGTCGTCAATGCGGTCGATATCCGCGAGGCGATCGCCGCGCCCGAAACCGTGCTGACGGTGTTCAATTCGATGAAGGCAACGCTGACGCCCGAACGTGTGCTCGACCATACCCGCGCGCTGTTTGCGGGCGATGTGATCCGTGCCGCCTATGTCACCCCGACTACGGGCGAGGCGAGCGAGGCTGCGATCCGCGCCGCACTCAATGAAGACATTGCTGCCGATGGCGAAGCGCGCATTGCCGCGCAGGCGATTTCCTTCGACGAATTGCCGCCGGTGGGGAGCCCCGGCGAAATTGCCACGCAGGCGCCGATCGGCGTGCTCGATATCGAACAGGTCGAATTTGCCAATGGCGTGAAGGCGATCCTGTGGGCGAACGATGCCGAACCCGGCCGCGTCGCGGTCAAGGTGCGCTTTGGTGCGGGCTATCGCGCGATCGACCCCGACGACGCGGTATACGCCAATCTCGGCTATGCCGCGCTGATCGGATCGGGGATCGGCGAACTGGGCCAGGAAGAGCTCGACGTGCTCGCCACCGGGCGCAAGTTCGGCTTCGATTTCCAGGTCGGCGATGGCGCCTTCACCTTCTACGCGCAGACGCGCGAACAGGATCTGGAAGAACAGCTCTATCTCTTCGCCGCCAAGCTGGCGATGCCCGGCTGGGACCCGAACCCGGTAATCCGCGCCAAGGCGGCGGGCAAGCTGGCCTATGAAAGCTATGGCTCCAATCCCGGCGGCATCTTGCAGCGCGATCTCGAATATCTGGTGCGCGACAGCGACCCGCGCTTCCGCACCCCGACGCCCGAAATGTACGATGCGGCAACCCCCGCAGGCTTCCGCGAATTCTGGGAGCCCTTGCTCGCGCAGGGTCCGGTCGAAGTGCTGGTATTTGGCGAATTCGACAAGGCCGAAACGGTCGAAGCCCTGAGCCGGACCTTTGGCGCGCTGGCCCCGCGCGAGGCGCCTTCCGCCGCCGTGCTCGAGCGCGCGGTCGACTTCCCCGAAGCGGGTGCGACGGTGGTCCGCCATCACCGCGGCGATGCCAACCAGGCTGCCGCGGTCATCGCCTGGCCCAGCGGTGCCGGAGTCGAGAACCTGCGCGAATCGCGCCGTCTCGAAGTGCTCACCTCGCTGTTCAACAACCGCCTGATGGACGCCATGCGCGAACATGCCGGGGCGAGCTATTCGCCGGTCGTGCGGTCCGACTGGCCGAGCGATGTGAACAGCGGCGGACGGATTGCCGCGCTCGCCCAGCTGCGCCCCGAGGACGTGCCGGTGTTCTTCGCCGAAGCCGAACGCATCGCCAAGGAACTGGCAAGCGCGCCGGTGGGCGAGGACGAGTACAACCGCGTGGTCGAACCGCTGCGGCAATATGTCAGCCGCGCCTCGACCGGCAATTTGTTCTGGCTCTACCAGCTCGAAGGGGCGACCGTGGACGCGCGCCGCATCCCGATGCTGCGTTTCCTGCTGTCCGATTATACGCAGACGACACCCGCCGATTTGCAGGCGCTGGCGCAGAAATACTTCGGATCGCGCGAAGGCTGGCGTCTGGCGGTCATCCCGCAGGGGCAGGAAGTGGTCACCGCATCGGGCGGCGAGGATGCCGTCGCGGGACGCTGAGGCCGGTCACTGCAATCGGCTTTTTACGCTGGCCAAGCAAATGCTGCTTGCGACATGATGCCGCCTCGTCTGCTACAGGCGGGCAATCTGGCGCCATTCCCGGCGCCGCAAATGGAAGAGACAATGGCGACCAACTGGGCACCCGATAGCTGGCAGGGATATGAGGCAAGGCACTTGCCCGACTATCTCGATCCGGCCGCGCTCGAGGCCGCGACGACCACGCTCGAAACGCATCCGCCGCTGGTGTTTGCCGGCGAAGCGCGCGCGCTCAAGGCCGATCTCGCCGAAGTCGCCGAGGGCCGCGCCTTCCTGCTGCAGGGCGGCGACTGCGCCGAAAGCTTTGCCGAGTTCCACCCCAACAACATCCGCGACACCTTCCGCGTGCTGCTGCAGATGGCGGTGGTAATGACCTTCGCCAGCAAGAAGCCGGTGGTCAAGGTCGGGCGCATGGCGGGGCAGTTTGCCAAGCCGCGCAGCTCGAACACCGAAACGCAGGGCGATGTCACGCTGCCGAGCTATTTCGGCGACAATATCAACGGCATCGAATTCGACGCCGCGACGCGCACCAACGATCCGCAGCGCATGGTCCGCGCCTATTCGCAGGCCGCCGCCACGCTCAACCTGCTGCGCGCCTTCGCCACGGGCGGCTATGCCAATCTGCGGCAGGTCCACCAGTGGACGCTGGAATTCATGGGCCGCAGCCCGTGGGCGGATAAGTTTTCCGACGTCGCCGACCGGATCGGCGAAGCGCTCGATTTCATGGAGGCGTGCGGGGTCGATCCGCAGGTGGTGCCGCAATTGCAGCGCACCAGCTTCTTCACCAGCCATGAAGCGCTGCTGCTGCCCTACGAACAGGCGCTGACCCGCCGCGACAGCCTGACCGGCGAATGGTATGATTGTTCTGCGCATATGGTGTGGATCGGCGACCGCACGCGCTTCGAAAACAGCGCGCATATCGAATTCGCTCGCGGCATCGGCAATCCGCTGGGGATGAAATGCGGCCCCAGCCTCGAAACCGATGCGCTGCTCAGGCTGCTCGACACGCTCAATCCCGCGCGCGAGCCGGGCCGGATCACGCTGATCAGCCGCTTTGGCCATGACAAGGTCGAGGACGGCCTGCCGCGGCTGGTGCGCGCGGTGAAGGCCGAAGGGCATCCGGTGGTGTGGAGCTGTGATCCGATGCACGGCAATGTCGTCAAATCGGACAGCGGCTACAAGACGCGGCCCTTCGACCGAATCCTGACCGAAGTGAAGGGCTTCTTCGCGGTGCACCGCGCCGAAGGCACGCATCCCGGCGGGATCCATGTCGAGATGACCGGGCAGGACGTGACCGAATGCGTCGGCGGCGCGGTGGCAATCACCGACGAGGCGCTCAAGGATCGCTATCACACGCATTGCGACCCGCGTCTCAATGCCGCGCAATCGCTCGAACTGGCCTTCCTCATCGCCGAAATGCTCAATGAGGAACACGGTATCCGGCAGGCCGACGCCGCCTGAGCTTGCAGCCCGGGGGTGTGTGCGGGAACCGGGGCGCTGGCCCCGCATTCTCCGGTAATGCGCGTCAGTCGATTGTTTGGGCATGCTTTTCCGCCCCCGGCCTTTAAACCGAAACTGAATTGCGCCATGGTGAACCGTGGTTGCCACCTTCCGGCGACTGCAGTTCAAGGGGACCGGCATTGAACCAGGTCCAGCCGCAAGCGCAGCCCGCGCTGGGAGAGGAAATCGAGAGTCGCTACGCCGCGACCCGCGCGCTGAGCGAGGCGCTGGCCGCGCCGCTGTCCGAAGCCGATGCGACGATCCAGTCGATGGAAGATGCCAGCCCCGCCAAATGGCATCTGGCGCATACCACGTGGTTCTGGGAAACCTTCCTGCTGCGCGACCATCTCGGCGGATATACGCTGTTCGACGAGCGCTGGCCCTTCGTGTTCAATTCCTATTACGAGGCCGAAGGCGAGCGCATCCACCGCTTTTCGCGCGGGATGCTGTCGCGCCCGACGCTGGCGGACATCCGCCACTGGCGCGCGCATGTCGATGCCGCGATGGCGCCGCTGTTCGCGCGCGAGGAACTCGCGCCGCTGATCGAACTCGGGCTCGCCCACGAACAGCAGCACCAGGAATTGCTGCTCACCGATATCAAGCACGCGCTGTTCCAGAACCCGCTCGGCGTGGCCTTGTGGGATACGCCCATGCCAGCCGCACAGCCGCAGGCGGATGACTGGCACGAACACCCCGGCGGCATCGCGCGGATCGGCCACCAGGCGGATGGCTTCGCCTTCGACAATGAAGGCCCCGCGCACCGCGTCCTGCTCGAACCCTTCGCACTGTCGTCGCGGCTGGTGACCAATCGCGACTGGGCCGAATTCATCGCCGATGGCGGCTATGACACCGCCAGCCTGTGGCTCTCCGATGGCTGGGCCTGGGTGCGCGAACGCGGCGTTCGCGCGCCGCTCTACTGGAACGAGGGCGAGCAGTTCACCCATGCCGGATGGCAGCCGCGCGATCCCGGCGCCCCGGTCACGCATATCTCCTATTTCGAAGCCGATGCCTTCGCCAGCTGGGCGGGGCAGCGCCTGCCCACCGAATTCGAATGGGAAGCGATTGCGCGCGGGCAGGAAGGGCAGGCACCCGCGCATGACCCGCACGAAGGCAACCAGCTCGACGAGGCAGCCCCGCCGCTTCCGCACGGCAGCAGCGGCCTGTTCGGCGATTGCTGGCAGTTTACCCGCTCGGCCTATCTGCCCTATCCGCGCTTCCAGCCCGCCGAAGGCGCGGTGGGCGAATACAATGGCAAGTTCATGAGTGGGCAGTTCGTGCTACGGGGGGCCAGCTGCGCCACCGCGCGCGGCCATTCGCGCGCCAGCTACCGCAACTTCTTCTACCCGCACCAGCGGTGGCAATTCACCGGCCTGAGGCTGGCAAAGGACATCTGATGACTACCGAAAAGGGGATCGCGCTCGTCGAACGCGACGAGGACGGCGTCGACAAGGCGTTCCGCCAGGACGTGCTCGCGGGGCTGCGCCAACAGCCCAAGGCCATCCCCGCGCGGTGGTTCTACGACGAGGAAGGCTCGCGCCTGTTCGAGAAGATCACGCAGGTCGAGGAATATTACCCGACCCGCGCCGAGACCGAAATCCTCACCGCGCGCGGGGCCGAGTTCGCGAAGCTGATGGGGCCGGGCAGGGCGGTGGTCGAATTCGGCTCGGGCAGCTCGGTCAAGACGCCGCTGCTGCTCGAGGCGATCGCGCCCGCGGCCTATGTCCCGCTCGATATCTCGGGCGATTTCCTGCGCGAAAGCGCCGCCGGACTAGCGCAGAAGTTCCCCGGCCTGCCGGTCCATCCGGTCGAAGCCGACTTCATGCGCCGCGTGACGCTGCCCGAGGCGGTCGAACCGCTTGCCCGGCTGGGGTTCTTTCCCGGCTCGACCATCGGCAACATGGTCCCGCGCACTGCGGTCGACCTGCTGCGCTCGATGCGCGCGACGCTGGGGGCGGACGAGGGCGAGGGCGACAGCGCGATGCTGCTGATCGGCATGGACCTGGTGAAAGACCGCAAGGTGCTCGAAGCCGCCTATGACGATGCCGATGGCGTGACCGGTGCGTTCAACAAGAACCTCGTCACCCGCATCAATCGCGAGCTCGAAGGCACCATTCCCGCCGATGCGCTGACGCATGACGCGGTGTGGAACGACCGGCTGGCGCGGATCGAAATGCATCTGACAGCCACGCGCGACATCGACTTCGCGGTGTCGGGCGAAAGTTTCGCGATGAAGCAGGGCGACAGCATCCACACCGAGAACAGCCACAAATTCACCCGCCGCAGCGCCAACATGCTGCTGCTCGCGGGCGGCTGGACCCCGGTCAAGCGCTGGACCGATAGCGCCAAGCGCTTCTCGCTCATCCTCGCGCGCGCCACCGAACAGCGCGAGGCGCCCTAGGGCGCGCGTATTCATGGACGCGACACCGGCGCGTTCCTATATCCCCGGTATGGATTTCGAACCCGTCTTCAGCGCCGCCGCGGATATGCTGCGTGCGATCCCGCGCTCCGAGCTGCTGATTGCCGCCGTCGCGGCCATGGTGCTCGGCTGGATCGGCGCGATGATCGCCAAGCGCTCGGCGCTCGGCGGGCTGCTGCGCGTGGGCAGCTCGCTCGCGCTCGGGCTGATCCTGCTGACGGTGGTGCTGCAATTGTCGCGCTTCGATCCGCGTTTCGATGTCGCGGTGCCGCAGATCGGCCTGCCCGAACAGCTGGTCGAAGGCGGCGAAACGCAGATCCCGCTGTCCGCCGACGGCCATTTCTGGGTCCGCGCCGAGGTCAACGGCGTGCCCGGCAATTTCATGATCGATACCGGCGCCACGCTCACCGCGATTTCCGCGCCGCTTGCCGAACGCGCGGGGCTCGAGCCGCGCCGCGGCGGCATCCCGATCATGCTCGGCACCGCCAATGGCACCGTGCAGGCGCATGTCGCGACGATCGACAGCCTGACTTTCGGCAATGTCAGCGCCAGCGGGACCGATGCGGCGATTGCGGAAAGTTTCGGCGATTTCAACGTCATCGGGATGAATGTTCTCGCGCGGCTCGGTTCGTGGCGGGTGGAGGACAACACGCTGATCCTCGTGCCCCGCGCCGAGGATACGATTTCGTGAATTCCCCCGTTGGACCGCGCGCGCCGAAACGCTAGGCAGGCCGCGATGGATGGCCCCAACACGCTTCCGCCCCCGCCGCCGCTGGCGCAGCTGCTTGCCAGCGGACCCGCGGCGCTGTTTCTCGATTTCGATGGCACGCTGGTCGAAATCGCGCCGCGCCCCGGCGACATCCACGTTCCCGATGGATTGCTCGGCCGGCTGCACGCGCTGCGCGACCGGCTTGATGGGCGGCTCGCGCTGGTCAGCGGCCGCGCGCTCGACGATCTGACCGGGCATCTGGGACAGCCGGCGATATGCCGCGCGGGTTCGCATGGCGCCTCGCGCTTTCTTGCCGACGGCACGCGGCTCGGCGACGAACCCCAGCGCCTGTCGGACGCCGCGATTGCCGAATTGCGCGCTTTCGCCGAAGCGCATGGCCTGTTCTACGAAACCAAGACGCATGGCGGCGCGCTGCATTTCCGCGCCGCGCCCGAAAAGCGCGAGGCGACGCTGGCCTTCGCACGCGAATTCGCCGCCGCGCGCGAATTGTGCGTGACCAGCGGCAAGGGTGTGGCCGAATTGGTGCGCCCCGGCGCGACCAAGGCGGCCGCGGTATCGGCCTTCATGGAAGTCGCGCCTTTCGCAGGCGCTTCGCCGGTGTTCATCGGCGACGATGTGACCGACGAGGACGGCTTCGCCGGTGCGGTCGAACATGGCGGTTTCGGTATCGCGGTCGGTGAACGTGCGAGCAAAGGGGCACGATACGGACTCGACAGCGTTGCTGCGGTGCACCATTGGTTGGAGATATGATGCAGTCGGACCTCGAGCTTTCCCCGATCGGCAACTGCCAGGTCAGTACGCTGGTCGATAGCGAGGGGGCTTTCGTCTGGGGCTGCGTTCCGCGCGTCGACGGCGATCCGGTCTTCTGCTCGCTGCTCAACGATAATGCGCGCGATCGCGGCATCTGGCGGTTCGAACTGGAAGGCCAGGCGCGCAGCAGCCAGCGCTACGAACGCAATACCGCGATCCTGATCACCCGGCTCGAGGCCGAGGACGGCAGCGCGGTCGAGATCCACGATTTCGCGCCGCGCTTCGAACGTTCGGGCCGGATGTACCGCCCGGTGGCCTATGCGCGCATCGTGCGCCCCGTGGCGGGCGCCCCGCGGCTGCGCGTCGTGCTGGTGCCGATGAACGGCTATGGTGCCTCGCTGGCCGAGACGACCAATGGCACCAACCACATCCGCTATCTGATCGGCCCGCAGGCGCTGCGCCTGTCGACCGATGCGCCGATCGGCTACGTCCTCGAAGGGCGCAGCTACCGGGTCGAGAGCGACCAGCATTTCTTCCTCGGCCCCGACGAACCCTTCGATGGCAATATCCGCAGCGAAGTGCGGCGGATGGAAGCGATGACCGCGCGCTACTGGCAGCACTGGGTCCGCGGGCTGCATATCCCCCTCGAATGGCAGGAAGAGGTCATCCGCGCCGCGATCGCGCTCAAGCTGTGCCAGCACGAGGAAACCGGCGCCATCGTCGCCGCGCTGACCACTTCGATCCCCGAAGCGGCCAACAGCCAGCGCAATTGGGACTATCGCTACTGCTGGATCCGCGACAGCTATTACACCGTCCAGGCGCTCAACCGGCTGGGCGCGCTCGACGTGCTCGAGAAATATCTCGCCTATCTGCGCAACATCGTCGACCAGGCGCGCGGCGGGCAGATCCAGCCGCTCTATTCGGTGATGGGCGCGGACCAGCTGCACGAATTCGAGGCCGAGCATCTCGCGGGATATCGCGGCATGGGCCCGGTTCGCGTGGGCAATGCAGCCTACAAGCAGGTGCAGCACGATTGCTATGGCCAGATCGTCATGCCGACCGCGCAGGCGTTCTTCGACACGCGCCTGTTGCGCATGGCGGACGAACGCGATTTCGAACATCTGGAAGAAGTCGGCGAAGCCGCCTGGGCGAAGCACGACCAGCCCGATGCCGGGCTGTGGGAGTTTCGCACGCGGCAGGAAGTGCACACCTATTCGGCGGTGATGTGCTGGGCCGCCTGCGACCGGCTGGCCAATGTCGCCGCCCGGCTGGGCAAGGGCGACCGCGTGGTCCACTGGAAACAGCGCGCCGACGCGATCCGCGCCAAGATCGACGAGAATGCGTGGAGCGAGGAGGGCGGGCATTACGGCGCCAGCTTCGAAAGCGACTATCTCGACGCCAGCCTGCTGCAACTGGTCGAACTGCGCTATCTCAAGCCCGACGACGAGCGCTTCCTCAAGACCTTTGCCGCGGTCGAGCGCGACCTGCGGCGCGGCGACCACATGCTGCGCTATGCCGCCGAAGACGATTTCGGCGCACCCGAAACCGCCTTCAACGTCTGCACCTTCTGGCTGATCGAGGCGCTGGCGCTGGTCGACCGCCGCGAAGAGGCGCGCGAAATGTTCGAGGCCATGCTCAGCCACACCACCGCCTCGGGCATGCTGAGCGAGGATCTCGACTACGAAACCGATGAATTGTGGGGGAACTTCCCGCAAACCTATTCGCTGGTTGGTATCATCAACTGTGCGGGTCTGCTGAGTAAACCGTGGAGCGAAGTACGCTGACCGATCAACCCCGTCTCGTCGTCATATCCAACCGCGTCGCGGTGCCCAAGGCGCGCGGCGCAGCGGGCGCGCAGGGGGGCTTGGCCGGGGCGCTCCTCGCCGCACTCAGCGACCGCAAGGGATTATGGTTCGGCTGGTCGGGGCAGGAAAGCGAAAGCGGACGCACCGGGCATATCGACACGCAGACCAATGACGGCGTGACCACCGCGACGATCGATCTCTCGCAGCGCGACATCGACGAATATTACAACGGCTATGCCAATTCGACGCTGTGGCCGCTGTTCCATTACCGGCTCGACCTCGCGCAATACGAACGCGAGACGGGTAAGGGCTATGAACGCGTCAACGAACGCTTCGCCGACCAGGTCGCGCCGCTGATTGAACCCGACGATGCCGTCTGGGTCCACGATTACCACCTCATCCCGCTGGGCGAGCGGCTGCGGTCGCGCGGGCTCAAGAACCGCATCGGTTTCTTCTTGCACATCCCCTGGCCGCCGACGCGGCTGTTCGTCTCGCTGCCCTATCACGAGCGGCTGGTGCGCACGCTGCTCTATTACGACGTGGTCGGCTTCCAGACGCAGGAATGGCTCGAAAGCTTCCTGCATTATTGCGAGAACGAACTGGGCGCCGAAGTCGACGGCGAAAAGGGCACCGTCAGTTTCGAGGGTCGCACCACGATCGCGCGCGCCTATCCGATCGGGATCGACTGGGACCATTTTTCGCAGCTGGGCAATGCTGGCGAAGCGCGGCAGGCCCAGCAGCGGCTGCTCAGCTCGTCGCGCCGACGCACCGCGATGATCGGGGTCGACCGGCTCGATTATTCGAAGGGCATTCCCGAGCGCATCGACGGGATCGGGCGCTTCTTCGACAAGCATCCCGAGCGGGTGCAGGATCTGGTCTTCATCCAGATCGCGCCGCCCAGCCGCGAGGATGTCGATAGCTACCAGGCGATCCGCGCGGAGCTCGAACAGAAATGCGGCCGGATCAACGGCGCGCGCAGCGAAGTCGACATGGTCCCGATCCGCTACGTCAATCGCGGCTACAGCCATGAAGAGCTGTTCGGCTTCTTCCGCGCCGCCAAGATCGGGCTGGTTACCCCCTTGCGCGACGGGATGAACCTGGTTGCCAAGGAATATATCGCGGCGCAGGACCCCGAGGATCCCGGCGTGCTGATCCTCTCGCGCTTCGCCGGCGCAGCGGCGCAGATGCCCGATGCGGTGCTGGTCAATCCGCACAGCCCCGACGATATCGCGCATGCGATCCAGACCGCGCTCGACATGACGCTGGAAGAACGCAAGGCGCGCTACCAGAAGCTGATCGCCACCGTGCGCGACGACAATGTGCAGGACTGGACTGCCAATTTCCTGCGCGATCTGAGCGAGGCCTGAGCGCGAAGCTGCTCGCTGCGATTGCGCATGCCCTGCCGCGCTGCCACCGTCGCGCGCATGATTCGCGAACCATTTCTCGAGACGCAGGGCATCCACAATTTCCGCGATTACGGCGGCTGGCGCACGCGCGGGGGCGGGCAGGTGCGCACCGGGCTGCTGTTCCGCTCGGGCCACCATGTCGAGGCGACCGAAGAGGATCTCGCCGCGATCGCCCCGCTGGGCATCCACACGGTCATCGACCTGCGCGGGGAAAGCGAGCGCGCGGCCAATCCCTGCCGCCGGGTCGATGGGTTCGACGGGCAGGTGCTGTTCTATGAAGGCGAAACCACTTCCAGCCCGCCGCATATGGATATCGGCCCCGACACCAGCGCCGCCGATTTCGCGCGCGAACGCATGCTGGCGGTTTACACGCGCATGCCCGACAACCCGGCGATGATCGACATGTTCGGTCGCTATCTCACCATCCTTGCGCAGCGCGAGGGTGCCAGCCTCGTCCATTGCTATGCCGGCAAGGACCGCACCGGCGTGGCGGCGACCATGCTGCTGCACATCCTCGGCGTGGCCGAGGAAGACCAGCGGCGCGAATTCCTGCGCACCAACGACAGCCCGACCTTCGACGTCCTCGCGCGGCAATCGCTCCCCGGGATCGAGGCGCGGCTGGGCCGCAAGCTCGACGAAGGCGCGGCGAAGGACCTGCTCGGCGTGCGCGAGGAATATCTCGACCGCTATCTCGAGATCGCGACCGAGCGGCACGGCAGCTTCGACACCTATCTCGAAGCCGCGATAGGTGTGGATGACGCGCTGCGCGAGGCGCTGATCGCCCGCTTCGTGGCGTGACTCTGCGGCTGCGGCTTCCCATATAGCCGCGAACACCCCTTCAGACTGACGGAAATTGACGACATGGCTACCCATCGCACCAAGATGCTCATCATCGGCTCGGGCCCCGCGGGCTATTCCGCCGCCATCTATGCGGCGCGCGCGATGATGGAACCGATCGTGGTGCAGGGGCTGCAGCCGGGCGGCCAGCTGACCATCACCACCGATGTCGAGAATTATCCCGGCTTCGCCGATGTCGTCCAGGGCCCGTGGCTGATGGAGCAGATGCAGAAACAGGCCGAACATGTCGGCACGCGGATGATGTGGGACACGATCGTCGATGTCGATGTATCGAACGGCTCGCCCTTTACCGCGACTGGCGACAGCGGCGACGAGTATGTCGCCGACGTGCTGGTGATCGCCACGGGCGCGCAGGCCAAGTGGCTCGGCGTCCCGGGCGAGATGGAACTGGGCGGCAAGGGCGTCAGCGCCTGCGCCACCTGCGACGGCTTCTTCTACCGCGGCAAGAAGGTCGCGGTGATCGGCGGCGGCAACACTGCGGTCGAGGAAGCGCTCTACCTCACCAACCATTCGGACGATGTCACGCTGATCCACCGCCGCGACGAATTGCGCGCCGAGAAGATCCTGCAGGAACGCCTGCTCAACCACCCCAAGATCAGCGTGATCTGGAACAAGGCGGTCGAAAGCTTCGAAGCCGGGCCGACCGGTGCGCTGGGTCATCTCAACCTGCGCGACACGGTCACCGGCGAAGACAGCACTCTCGAAGTCGATGGGGCCTTCGTCGCGATCGGCCATGCGCCCGCGACCGAACTGTTCAAGGGCAAGCTGCCGATGGACGAGGGCGGCTATCTGCTGACCGAAGCGGGATCGCCCAGGACCGAAGTGCCCGGCGTGTTCGCTGCGGGCGATGTCACCGACCACGTCTACCGCCAGGCGGTCACCGCTGCGGGAATGGGCTGCATGGCCGCGCTCGATGCCGAACGGTTCCTTGCGGGTCTGGAGATCGATGCCGATGGCCACGCGCACGAAGCCGAAGCGGCGGAATAAGCTCTCTACACAGTCATTGCGAGCCGCAGGCGGAGCAATCCATCAACCGACCTTGCAGCGAGTTGCTACGCCGGAAGATGGATTGCCGCGGAGCCTGCGGCGCCTCGCAATGACTTGGTGTTGGCTTACATGGGGGTGCCGAACACCAACATCGCGGCATTGACCGACAGCGCGATCAGCGCGACGCTCGACAGCGCGAACAGCACGAAGCGCACCATCACCACATTCGCGGTCACCTGGACCAGCGAGTGGATGATCCGCAGCCCGACATAGATCCACGCGATCAGCGCGTTCATGCCGTCGCCCGCGCCGATCATCGCCAGCACCAGCGCAACTGCATAAAACACCGTCGGTGCTTCGTGCAGATGGTTGTAATTATGCGCTTTCCACTGGACCTCTGCGGGCAGCGTCTCGTCCAGCGACTTGGTCCGGCGCGCGTCATTGGGGTCGATCCCCGCCTGCGACATCGCCGGGATACGGGTGGCGTACATCCACAGCCACATGATCATCGTCCATACGACAAGCACGACGATGGGCTGGAGGATTTGCGATTGAATCATCGGATAGTCTCCGTCAGGCCAGCACGAGGCTGGGATCGTGGAACAGCGTCAGCGCAAGCGCGCGATAAGCGAGGTAGATCAGCGCGATCGTCGACGCGATAAACAGCAGGAAGCGGATTTTCACCACATTGACGGTTGCCTGCCAGATCGAATGGACGATGCGCAGGCCGACATAGATCCACGCGAATACCGTATCGAGCGCGCTCGCGCCCAGCAGCGCGATGATCACGCTGGCGGCATAGAACAGCGTCGGCTGTTCCATCAGATGCGCGTAATTGTGCGATTTCCAATTGATCTTGTCGGGGATCACTCCCTCGAGATCCTGTCCCCGGCCGCCCGGCTTGGCAGCGCCGAGCCCGCCGGCCTTGCTCAGCGCGGGCAGGCGCGTCAGCGCCATCCAGAACAGGATAAGTAACGACCACGCGATCAGCACCGCCGCGGGTGCGAGCATCTGGGCTAGCATGTGTGGATTCTCCCCTTTGACCCTTATCGGGCAAGAGTGCTGGCCCCGCGGTGGATTGTCAATTGCAACCTAGCCGGGCGGGCGGCGCAGAGTCGCGCGCTGGAAATAGTCCCACCGGGCGGTCTCGAATTCGCAATCGAGCGCGTTGATCGCACAGGCGCGCAGCAATGCCTCGTGCAAATCGGCACGCGGGCTGACGTGGAACCGTGCCAGCCAGCCGCGCAAGCCCTGCGCGAGCGGCGCGGGCATCGCCTCGAGCGAGCCGAAATCGACCACATGCAGCGACCCGCCGGGAGCGACGAGCCGTGCGGCCTGTTGCAGCGCGCGCTCCCAGTCGGGGATCATCGACAGCGCGTAGGACAGCACCACCCGGTCGAAGCCGCCGCGCCCGAACAGCGCTGACGCATCGAAACGGCAGGCATCGCCCTGCGCCAGCCGCGCCCCGGTGCCCAGCGCGGCGCGCGCGCTCTTGAGCATTTCCGCCGAAATATCGAGCCCGTGGACCGCGGTGCCCGGCCAGCGGCGCTTGATCGCGCCCAGGTTGCGGCCCGTCCCGCAGGCGATCTCGATCACGGTCGCGCCGTCGGGCGCGGCGAGCTGTTCGATCAGCCCGTCGCGGCCGAACAGGTAATATTTGCGCGTCAGATCGTAGATATGCCGCTGGCCGCGGTAGATCCCGTCCATCAGCGCCGCCTGGCTGGCTGTCCCCGCCTCGCTCATCCGGCGAATTCGTACAGATGCACGCCGCCATAGATCGACGAACGATCGCGCGCGGTGAGGTCGGCGGATTTCTCCGCGTGATAGGTCCAGCGCGCCGCCAGATCGTCTGCCAGCCGTCCGGGCAGCAGGCTCGGCTCGGCCGCGGTGCGGAACAATACGCGCGCGCCGGGGCGGGCAGTGCGGGTGATCTGCGCCCACAATTGGTTGAGCTGGCAGTCGTCCATCCAGTCCTGCGCATCGAGCAGGACATAGCGGTCGTGGCTGCCCGCATCGCACCCGGCGAGGTAGTCCACCATATTGGCATGGCGCATATCGAGCCGGCCGATCCGCTGCTGCATCACCGGCCAATTGCTGCGCTGGAGATAGGGCGGCAGCGGCGCCCCCACGGTGCGGTCATAACCGCGGCCGAAGGCCTGCCAGGCGAAGTAATTGTCATCCACCGGGAAATCGCAGGCGAGCTTTTCCAGCCGCCGCTTGAGCACCACCGCCATCTTCTCGTCACCCGCCAGCGCCTGGTATTGCGCGGGCGGGATGCCCAGCCCGAACAGCGAGGCGGGATGATCGGTCAGCCAGCGGACGAATGCCTTGTCGAACACCGGGGCCAGCTCGGCCTCGAAAATCGCGCGCTGCTCCGCCAGCGTTTCGGCCCTCAGCACGCGGGCGAGGTCGATGCGGTAGAATTTGGCCGCGAGATGCGCGATGCCGATAAACCCGCCCAGCAGGCCCTGGCGGTAGATGCCGCGGGTAAAATGGCTGATCCGCTTGCGCCCGGTAAGGTCGCGGCTTTCCCAGTATTTGCGGCTTTCCTCATCCAGGTGCGGCGCGATCATCGTGCGGTAGATCGCGCGGTTTTCCTGGTGATCGGCCTCGGCGAAGAAGCGGCGGAAGCGGTCGTAGCCGGGCAGGTTGCGGATCGCCGCGATCTTGAGCTTGCCCAGCGCGACATGCGCCCGGTTGAGATCGACCGCGACCACTTCGGCAGGGTCGGCAGTGAGATAGGACAGCGCGTTGCAGCTGCCGCTGGCGATACACATCATGCGCATGCCGGGGCCGATTTCCAGCCCGTCCATGTCGACCACCGGGTCTTCCCAGATCTGCGCATAGACCAGCCCCTTGAAGGCCAGCGCGAAAGCCCTGTCGAGCAGCTTGTCGCCCGCTTTCGCATCCTTGCGGACCACCGCATCGTCGATGATCCGCTTTGCCACTGCCACCATGCGTGTCACGTCCCGAAAGTTACGATCATCCGACGCCAATAGGGCGCGCGCGTGTCGCTCTCGTGACGGTATCGGGGGCTAGGCGATCAGCGTCTTAGCAAAGCTCGCCGCATCGGTGTTGCCGCCGGTCACCATGATCACCGTATCCGCGTCGACCGGGACCTTGCCCGAGAGCGCTGCCGCCAGCGCCGCCGCGCCGCCGGGTTCGACCACCAGGTTGAGCTTGGCAAAGGCAAAGCGCTGGGCCGCGCGGACTTCCTCGTCGGTCACGACCACACCGGGCTGCGCGCGGCCCTGCAACACCGACAGCACCACCGGCGCACTGGCATCGGGCTGCAACGCATCGCAGATGGTGACGGGCGGATTGACCGCGCGTACGACTTCGCCGGCTTCGAGCGCTTGCCCGACCACGTCCCAGCCCTGCGGTTCGATCACATGGATCGCGCTGTCGGGGCAGGCGAGAGCCAGCCCGGCGGACAGCCCGCCGCCGCCGCAACAGACGACCACGCGCGACGGCGCGCGGCCAAGCTGTGCCGCGATCTCGATGCCCGCGCTGCCCTGGCCCTCGATCACCCACGGATCGTTGAAGGCATGGACCAGCGTCGCCTCGCGTGACGCGACCTCGCGCGCGGCGACTTCCTCGCGATCCTCGCCGGGGCGGTCGTATAGCACGATCTCCGCGCCCAGCGCGCGGGTCGCTTCCAGCTTCACCGTGGGCGCATTGCGCGGCATGACGATCGCCGCCGCGATCCCCAGCCGCCGCGCCGCCCAGGCGACGCCCTGCGCGTGATTGCCCGACGATACCGCGACCACGCCGCGCGCCCTCTCCGCCGCGTCGAGGTTCGACAGCCGCCACCAGCCGCCGCGGATCTTGAATGCGCCGATCGGTTGCAGGCTTTCCGCCTTCACATGGCAGCGCACCCCGCCGACCTCGACCGGCAGCAGCGGTGTCGGCGGAAGCAATTCGGCAATGGAGGCGGCCGCGGCGAGAACGCCTTCGCGGGTCGGTTTGCGCATATCGTCTCGGATCATTTGGCCCCTGTAGCGCATTTCGCTAGGGGGCGCGCAAGATTCGAAATTCCACGAAAGAGGTTTACCCATGTCCACAGTCCTGGTGATCGGTGCGGGCGGCGTCAGCTCGGTCTGCGTCCACAAGATGGCGATGAACGCCGATATCTTCGGCGACATCCACCTTGCCAGCCGCACGAAAAGCAAGTGCGACAGCATCGCCGCGAGCGTGAAGGAGCGCACCGGGCAGGATGTGGCGACCTACGAGATCGACGCCGAGGAAGTCCCGGCGATGGTCAATCTGATCCGGAAGGTCGGCCCGAGCCTCGTGGTCAATCTGGCGCTGCCGTATCAGGACCTACCGATCATGGATGCGTGCCTCGAAGCCGGGGTATCCTATCTCGACACCGCCAATTACGAACCCAAGGACGAGGCGCGGTTCGAATACCACTGGCAGTGGGCCTATCACGACCGCTTCAAGGATGCCGGGCTGATGGCGCTGCTGGGTTCGGGTTTCGATCCCGGCGTGACCAGCGTGTTCACCATGTGGCTCAAGAAGCACAAGCTGAAGTCGATCCGCCAGCTCGACATCCTCGATTGCAATGGCGGCGATCACGGGCAGGCCTTCGCCACCAATTTCAATCCGGAAATCAACATCCGCGAAGTCACCGCGCCCGCGCGCCACTGGGAAAACGGGGAGTTCGTCGAGACCCCGGCAATGGGCAAGAAGGTCGAATTCGACTTCGAGGCGGTCGGCCCGAAGAACATGTACATGATGTATCACGAGGAGCTCGAAAGCCTCGCCAAGTTCAACCCCGAGATGGAACGCGCGCGTTTCTGGATGACCTTCGGCGATGAATACATCAAGCACCTGACCGTGCTGCAGAATGTCGGCATGACGCGGATCGACCCGGTCAAATACCAGGGCAAGGAGATCATCCCGCTGCAGTTCCTCGCCGCCGTGCTGCCCAAGCCCGAATCGCTGGGCGAAACCACCAAGGGCAACACCAATATCGGCGTGATCGCGACCGGCGAGGCGCTCGACGGGTCGGGTGAAAAGACTTTCTACATCAACAATATCTGCAGCCACGAAGCGGCGTACGAGGAAACCGGCAACCAGGCGGTTTCCTATACCACCGGCGTCCCCGCCATGATCGGCAGCGCGATGATGCTCACCGGCAAGTGGACCGGCGAGGGCGTGTTCAACATGGAAGAAATGGACCCCGATCCCTTCATGGACATGCTCAACGCACACGGCCTGCCGTGGCAGGTCAAGGAACTCGACGGCCCGGTAGATTTTTGATCGTGGCCGGCTGCGACAGGCGAGGGTGGCGGTAACGCTTTTTGAAGTGTCTTTGCTGCCACCATCAGCCACTTAGTCGCGCTGGACTTCGGGCGTTGTTGACGCCGGACTTCGCTTCTTTGTAGCCCCGGCTCGTCCATTCGGACAACTGGGCGGGTCTCTCCCGTCCGGGATCATTGAGGGGTCACAATTCCATGAAGAAATCCGTCGCGGCCATCGCGCTGCTGGGGCTGTCCGCCTGCGCCAAGCCCTATGTCGGCACGCCGTACACCGCGCCTGCCGCACCCGTTACCTCGGTCGCCATCGTCGACGACACCCTGCCCGAAGACGCGGTCGCCTACGAAGCCGCATCGACCATGGGGAATTTCGGGCTGATTGGCGGGCTGATCGACGCCGGGGTTCAAGCCTCGCGCCGCGACCGGGTCAATGAAGCGCTCGACAGCGTCAACCACACACCCGAAGCGAATTTCGAAAGCTATCTCGTCTCGGCGCTGGCCCAAAGCGGCATCGCCGCGGTTATGCTGGCCGGACCGGATCGCGAAAAGCGCGAACTCCTCAGCGACTATCCGGGCGCGCCGCAGGGCACCCAGGCGCTGGTCGATTTCAACGTCACCGCCTATGGCTATATCAATGCGGGCAACCAGAACTGGCGCCCGACGGTCTCCGCCGACGTCAAGATGGTCGATGCGCTGACCGGCAAGACGCTGATGGAAAACCGTATCGTCTATAACGGGGTCGATGCGCAGGCCGGTGTGGTGACCATCGCTGCGAACCCGGCTTATGTGTTCGAGAACCGCGAAGACATGATTACGCAGCCCGAGCGGCTGGCCGCCGGGATCGACGATGCGCTGAGGCGGGTGGCGGACACCGCCGTCCGGCTGATGCGCTAGGCGGGGCCATGAACAGGAACCTGTTTATCGCGTTTGGTGCAGCCGCCCTTCTGGGTGGCTGCACCACGACCACACCGGCCATTCCGCCGACGCTGGCCTATGATCGGCCCGCTTGCCCGACTGTGGTCGATACGGCCGGGGCAATCGGCCTGACGCCTGAAAAGGACAAGGCGATCTGGACGGTCGATGCCCATCTCGCCGGCAATGGCGCGTGCCTGCGGCGCGGCGCGGTGGCAGCGCCGTATCTCGTCTTCGCGCTCCCCGATGCAGCGCACGCCAAGATGGTCGAGATCGGTTCGGTGCTCGAACCGGAGCGGGTGCTGTCGCCAAAGGTCGTGCTGCTCGATGCCGCCGGTGCCGAAACGCGCAGCTTCCGCCGCGACCAGTACATGTTCCGCCCCGGGCTGCTGTCGATCCAGTTCGTACCGCAGGAAAACGAGCGGTATGCGCTGGTCACTGTCGATCCCGAACCGGTCGGCGAAAGCCACGATACGATCGTGTCGAACACGTCGACCACCACCGTCTACACGGGCTTCGGTGCCTCCAACTGGCGTAGCGGCCAGGAACGGATGATGTCGCGCGGGTTCTCCTACGAAGGTCCCGTGCGGGCGCTGGTCTATCGTCCCGACAAGGACGATTGAGCGGATCGCAAATTCCCGGCGGGGCGGGGCAGCAGGCGCTGCTCCGCCCCGTTTTCCTTGGCGGTATCCCGCGCGTTTGCGGCGAGGATCGCGCAACGGGTTGACGGTTTGATCGAGTGATATAAATTGGCGCGTGAAGGGAGCCGCTTCATGGCCACGCTTGCGCACGTCGAATCGCTCGAACCCGCCACCGCAGCTTTTCCGCCCGAGGTAGTGGCGCAGCGCGAGGCGATCCCAGCGATCTACGGCTCGGTCGATTTCAAGCGGCTGCCCGAACGCTTCTCCACCGATCTTGCCGACCAGGTCGAGATGCCCGCGCGCTTCGCCTCGCGCCGGGCCGAATTGCTCGCCGACAGCGAATGCCTCGCGACCATTCGCGCCTATACGATGACCGGCGACCGCACGGCGGATGCCTATGCCGCGCTGATGCCCGAATACGGCTTTCGCGCGCTGGTCGACATGCTCGACCGCGCCTGCGACGAGGGCCTCGAGACGGTTGAGGATGCGCCGCCCGAACTGCGCGCCTTCATCGCCGCAATGGAGGCCACTCCCGAGTGGCTCGACATGGAACTGGTCGAGCAGGGCGCGCGGACCGAGCGCAATGCGCATGTCCACCTGACCCCCTTCGTGCTGCGCGGCGCCTTCATCGCGACCTTCATGAACAAATACAGCGCGCTGCCGATGGCACTGACCGGCACGCTGTCGAACAACACCGCTTCGCGCCGCGCCTATGAAACCGGCAGCTTCTTCACCTGCACGCTGATGCCCGGTGCGCTGCGCCGCTCGGGGGCGGGGTTCAAGGCGGCGGCCAAGGTCCGCCTGATGCATTCGATGGTCCGCGCCAACATCATGCGCAGCGGCAAATGGGATGTCGGCGTCTATGGCATTCCGATCCCGCAGGTCGACCAGATGCCCGCCGGGCTGATCGGCACCTATCTGATGGCGCGCGAGGTGCTCGACAGCGGCCGCGAAACCTTCACGCCCGAAGAACGCGCCAAGGTCGAACTGGCGCGCTATCGCTGCTTCCTGCTCGGCCTGCCCGAGGATTTGCTGAGCGATACCCCGCGCGGGATCGAGAAACTGTGGCTGACGCGCTCGGCCACGCTGCGCGCCGAGTTTGAGCCCGAGACCTGCGGCGCGCTGCTACGCGCGACGATGGACGCCGAGATGACCCAGGGAGAGGGGGCCTTGGCGGGGGCGAAGCGCTGGATGGAGGGCGGTTTTTCGAAGCTGTTCTTCATCCAGCACTTCATGGGCGGCGACCGCGAACTGGCTGCCAGCGTGGGCGTTACGATGAGTGCCGCAGACCGGCTGGCGGCGATTTGCGCGCTGGCTTTCGTCCACGGCCACATCCGCTGGTACAAGGCGCTCGCCGCCATTCCGGTTACGCGCGACTGGGCCGACCGGCGGCTGGTGCGCAAGCTGCGGCAGCTGCTCGAGACCTACGGTCACGCCGATTTCGTCACCGACGCGAGCCAGTACAAGCCCGCGCTGTAACCCGCGCGGGCAGGCTATGGAGCTTGCCCGCCGCTTGCCCTATGGGCCGCGCATGGCCCAATCCCCACCCGCCAACCGCGGCACCTATGCCAAGAGCAGCGAGACGCGCAGCCTCATCCTCGATGCGGCGATCGTGGCCTTTGCCGAAAGCGGGCTGGAAGGCGCGAGCACCCGCGCGATTGCGGCCGCAGCCGGGGTCAACCAGCCGCTGCTGAACTATCATTTCGGGTCGAAGGATGCGCTCTATCTCGAATGCGCGCAGGCGATTCTCGAGCGCTTTGCCGACGGCATGGCGGCCGCCACCGCGCCCGCAGTCGCTTTCCTTGCGCAGGGGCAGGGCGACCGCGCCACTGCGCACGATCTGCTCCGTCAGCTGATGGATGCGCTGGTCGAAACGCTCGTCATGGGCGAGGAAGCGGCGCTGTGGGCGGGGTTCGTCGCGCGCGAGATGAACGCGCCGGGCGATGCCTTCGCGCTGCTCTACGAGCGGCTGTGGCAGCCGGGGACCGAACTGACCGCGCAGCTGATCCGCGCCGCGCGCGGCAGCGATCCCGACAGCGAGGAGGCGCGTCTCGATGCGCTGCTGCTGATCGCCAACATGATCGCCTTCACCAGCGGCAGGCGCGTGTCGCAGGCGATCATGGGATGGAACGAAATCGGCGCCGAACAGGTTGCCGCCGTACGCCGCTCGATCGCCCGCCAGGTCGATGCGCTGGTGGCCGATACTTCAAGAGAGAATTGAACCCTATGGAAACCAAAGCCGGTGATCCGGGCGCCTTTGCGCAATTCGACCTCGACCGCGTCGACAGCCCCGCTTTCGTCGTCGACGCGGCGAAATTGCGCGCCAATTGCCAGATATTGGCCGAGGTGCGCGATGCCGCCGAGATCAAGATGTTCAGCGCGCTCAAGGCGTTTTCGATGTGGTCGACCGCACCGATCATCGGCGAATATCTCGATGGCGTGTGCACGAGCGGATTGTGGGAAGCGCGGCTGGCGAGCGAGTTCTACGACGGCGAGATCGCGACCTATTCGGCGGCCTACAAGCCCGAGGAACTCGACGAGGTCTGCCGCCTGTCGGACCATGTGATCTTCAATTCGCCCGGCCAGCTCGAACGCGCGACGCTGATCATGGAAAACGCGCGCGCCGCAGGGCAGGATTTCGATGTCGGGCTGCGGATCAACCCGCTGCATCCCACCGGCGAGGTGCCGCGTTACGATCCCTCCAGCCCGGGTAGCCGGCTGGGCTTCCCGCTCGACCAGCTGACCCCAGAAATCATGGCGCAGGTCGACGGGATCCACTTCCACAATCTGTGCGAACAGGATTTCGAGCCGCTGCTGGCCACCTGGGACAAGGTGTTCGATGCGATCGAACCGTGGTTCGGCCAGCTCAAATGGATCAACATGGGCGGCGGGCACCATATCACCCGCGCCGATTACCAGCGCGAGGAGCTGATCGAGTTCCTGCGCGATGCGAAGGATGATACCGGCGCCGAAATCCATCTCGAACCGGGCGAGGCGGTCGCGCTCGATGCGGGCATATTGGTGGGCACGATCCTCGATACCGGTTTCAACGGCCTGCCCGTCGCGGTGGCCGACGTATCGGCCACCTGCCACATGCCCGATGTGATCGAGGCGCCCTATCGCCCGGCCATGCTGGGCGAGAGCAATGACGAGGCGGTCCCCGCGGTGCGGATCGGCGGCCCGTCCTGCCTCGCGGGCGATGTGATCGGCGATTACCGGATCCCCGGCGGGGCGGAGGTGGGCAAGCGTTTCGCCTTCCTCGACCAGGCGCATTATTCGATGGTCAAGACCAACACCTTCAACGGCGTCCAGCTGCCCAGCATCTATCTCTGGGACAGCGACAGCGATCAGCTCGAGCTGGTCAAGGAGTTCGGCTACGACACCTTCCGCGACCGGCTGAGCTGATGCTGCGACCGCGCCATGGAACGCCAGGCGTGCTCGACCTTTGATACAGTGACATAGACAGGGCCGAACCGGCCGATTCCGCTTGCTTTATCGCGCATCTCGCTTATGTGCGCCGCTCCGCTGCCCCAAGGGGATCCGATCCGCAAGGCAGCCTTGTCTGAAACCTAGCCGTTTTGGGGGTCCCTTGAGTTGCACACATTTCCTGACGCCCGGTCCGTAGTTCGCGCGCTCCAGCCGGACGAACCGATCATCCTCAATCGCCCGCATGCCGCCGCGCGCGCCGCCCGTTTCTTCGTCGAGAAGTTTCCGGGCAAGTCGCTCTATGCGGTGAAGGCGAATCCCTCGCCCGACCTGCTGCAGGTGTTGTGGGATAACGGCGTGACGCATTACGACGTCGCCTCGATCGCCGAAGTGCGGCTGGTGCGCGCCACGCTGCCCGGCGCGACGCTGTGCTTCATGCACCCGGTCAAGGCGCCCAGCGCGATCCGCGAAGCCTATTGCCAGCACGGTGTGCGCACCTTCAGCCTCGATTCGGTCGAGGAACTGGAGAAGATCGTCGCCGCCTGCCGTGACGACGAGGGCGAGCCCGCGCAGGATTTGCGGCTGTGCGTCCGCCTGCGCGTGTCGAGCGAATATTCCGAACTCAGCCTCGCGTCGAAATTCGGCTGCGACCTGACCGAGGCGCCGCAGCTGCTGCAACAGGCGCGCCAGCATGCCGACTGGCTCGGCGTGTGCTTCCACGTGGGCAGCCAGGCGATGACGCCCTTTGCCTATGTCCAAGCGCTCGAACGCGTGCGCGTCGCCATCGGCGAAGCCTCGGTGGTCATCGACATGATCGATGTCGGCGGGGGTTTCCCATCGGTCTATCCGGGGATGGAACCGCCGCCGCTGGAGGACTATTTCCAGATCATCCACCAGAACTTCTACAATCTGCCGATCGCCTACAATGCCGAATTGTGGTGCGAGCCGGGCCGCGCCTTGTGCGCCGAATACAGCTCGCTCATCGTCAAGGTCGAGAAGCGCCGCGGCGAGGAACTCTACATCAACGACGGCGCCTATGGCGCACTGTTCGATGCCGCGCATGTGGACTGGAAATTCCCCGTCCGCGCGCTCGAGGACGACCTCATCAAGCCCGACATGGATTTCGCCTTCTACGGCCCGACCTGCGACGATGCCGACTATATGCAGGGCCCCTTCGTCCTGCCCGAGGACATTCAGGCGGGCGATTTCATCGAGATCGGCATGCTCGGCGCCTATGGCGCGGCGATGAAGACCGATTTCAACGGCTTCGGCGCTGCCGACCGTGTGGTGGTCACCGATGAACCGATGGCGAGCCTCTACGACGGCAGCCGCCAGCGCCCCGCCGCCGACAATGTGGTGAGCCTGCGCTGAGCGGTCAGCCGTATTCGGCGCGGTGCGCGTCGAGTACTGGCTTCACCCGGCCCAGCGCTTCGCCGATCAGGTCGGGCAGTGTCTTCCGGTCGAGCGGCAGCACCGCATTGTGTGCGGCGGCAATGCGCTTTGCATCCGCCCAGTCGACGCCGAGCTTGATCGCCCATTCGCGGAACTGGTCCGCCGCGCCCGCGCGCGGTTCGAGCGCCTTGGCCAGCGTCGGGTGGAAGCCCAGACGGCCGGTGAAGGGCAGCAGCGACAGCGGAAAGCCCTTGCGCAGGTAGACGAAGGTATCGTCGACATGCACCGTCCCGCTGGCGCGGTGCAGCGCGAGAACCGAGGAGAAGTGGACGCTGTCGTCATCGGACACCAGCGTGACGCCGCGCGGCACCGAAAAGGCGAAGTCATCGGCATAAAGCTGCGCCAGCGCATCCTGCTCGCAGCGGACATCTTCCCACGGCAGGTCGGGCAGGATTTCATGATGCCGCGCGGTGCCATACAGCTTCGCCTGCGGGAAGGCAGTGTGCATCCAGTCGCAATGCAGCGTGTGGAACGGATGCAGGTTGATCACGGCCTCGACCTTCGCGCCGCCATCGGTCAGCGAGTCGACCTCGGCGCGGATTTCATCGGTCAGCGTATAGCTGTCGAGGAAGACGAAATTGCCGCTGGCGAGCCGCACCAGCGCGCATTGCGTCCCGACATCGAAGAAGCCGCCGATGCGAAAGCTGCCGCGGACGGTCCAGAAACCGCTGCCCAGGTCGACGAAGCGGTCGCTCATGCGAAGCCTACGAAGCGCGCGGCCTCGTCCACGCTCTTGCGCTCGCTCACCACCGCATTGGCGGGGAAGCTTTCGTCTGGCCAGCCCAGCGCGACCGCCTTCATGATCACCTGGTCGTCGGGGATGCCCGCATGTTCGCGCACCACGGGGCTCTGCATGATGCCCTGGCTGTTGATCACGCAGCCGAGCCCGCGGCTCCATGCGGCATTGACCAGCGCGGTGGTGACTGCGCCGCAATCGAACGGCGTGTCGTCGCTCCCCGACAATTCGCGGTCGTATGTGACGATGACGCAAACCGGCGCGTCGAACTGGCGGAAGCCGCGCAGCACCCAGTCCTGGCGCTTGTCCTTGTCGTCGCGTTCGATCCCCATCGCGCCGAACAATTGCTTGGCGACACCGACCTGGCGTTCGCGGTGGACGCCCGCAAAGGGTTCGCCGCGGCGGAACTCGCGGCTGTCGGGCTCGCCCGCGAGGATGCGTTCGGTATTGCCCTTGCGGATCCGGTCGAGCGGTTCGCCGGTGATGACGTGGAAATGCCACGGCTGCGTGTTCATCGAGGTGGGCGAGCGCATGGCGAGCGTCAGCACTTCCTCGATCACCGCGCGCGGTACCGGCTTGTCGAGATAGCCGCGGATCGAGCGGCGGCCCATCACCACCTCGTCATAGGTCATGTCCGGATTGCCGCTCATTCAGTCTCGCTCCCAATAGTGTTGCCGGTAGGACTAGCGTGCCACGCCAGCGCCGACAAATCCCCTACGGGATTGCGGGCAGGCAGGTTCCGATGTCCGGCGCGGAAAACAGCCGGCAGTCGAAGAACACCGCTTCACCGCCATTGGCATTCGCTGCGGCGAAACTGAACCGCAGGCTGCGGCGGGCGCTGTCGGTCAGCGGCAGGCTGGCCGGGACCTGCGCGGGATCGCTCCACCCCTGCACGCGGCAATAGCCACCGCCCGCGCACAGGCTGCGCGCCCGGTCGACCAGCGCGACCGGCGAATCGCCGAGCGACACGAGCACGAAATGCACGCCTGCGCCCGGGCTGGGCTGGCCGGGGGATGCGGCTGCGTGCGGCGGCTCGCCGGCGGCGCGCGCCACGCTGTCGCGGGTGATGCTGCGCACCGCCTCGCCGCTATCGAGCAGTCCGGGCAGCGGATTGGCGGCGGCGATGACCAGCGCGGTTTCGCGCAGCCGCAGCGGATCGGGCTCACCGCCTGCATAGCGTGCCGAGAGCGCCTGCCGGCTGCCCCAGAAGCCGCGCCAGCGAAAGAAGATATGCGGCCCCACCTTGGCCACCTTGTCGAGCCGGTCGCTCCACCACGGATAGACGTAGTCGGCATGGAAATGCGTGGCATTGCCGACGGGGGCATGCGTCGCCCCGCCGAGCATTTCCTCCGCCCGCGCGCGCGCCGCGCTCCATGCCGCGTCGGAATAACGCCGCGCAAGCGAGCCGTCGCAAGTGAAGCTGAACTGGCAGCCGGTCGGCCGCTGCGAGCCTTCGAACACCACGCCGCACACGCTGCCCGCGAAGGCGGGGTGGCGCACGCGGTTGAGGATCACCTGCATCACCGCGCGCTGGTCGTCATCGCCGCCGCCTGCCTCGGCCATTCCCGCCAGCGCGAGGCAGTCACGCGCGCGCGCGCGATCCGCCGCGCTGCCGCGAAAGGCGAAGGGCGAAGCGCTGCCGGGCCCGATCGCGGCGAACGCCACGCCTGCATTGCGCGCCTGCGCATCGCCCGCGGGCAGATCGGAGAGGACCACGGTGTCGTCGCCCGTCGCGGGAAGATCGGGCACCGGCATGGGGGCGGTTTCGACTTGGGCATCGGTCGCTCGCGGATCGCTTGCGGGGACCGGCAGATGGCCGAACAGCGCGAGCAGCAGGAAGGGCAGCAGCACCAGCCCGGCCAGCGCCAGCAGCGGCGCGAGGGCGCGTTCGTCGCGCGGGGCAGGGGCGGGGCCGTCCATGCCGGCTATCTAGGGAGGAATGCCCCGCCTACCAAGCTGTTACGATAGCCGCTCAGGGCGTGAAAAAGGGCTTGTCGCCGGCAATCGTGACGCGTTCCATCACGCGGCGCGCGGGGAAATAATCGCTCGCGGCGAAATGCTGGCACACCCGGTTGTCCCAGAACGCGACCGAGCCCGCCTGCCAGCGAAACCGGCACTGGATTTCGGCATCCTTGGCGGTGGCGAACAGGTGGTCGAGCAGCCAGCGGCTTTCGCTCTCCGCCAGCCCCTCGATATGCGAGGTGAAGGCAGTGTTGACGTAGATCGCGCGTTCGCCGGTTTCGGGATGCGTGCGGATCACCGGGTGGCGCATCGGCGGGTAGGTATCGTGCAGTTCCTCGGGCCGCTTGCCCAGCCGCTTGGCGAACACCCGCGCGATGTCGTGCACCGCGGTCAGCCCTTCGCAGAAGGTCTTCATCGGGTCGGACAATCGCTCGTAGGCGAGGTGCATATTGGCGAACAGCGTGTCGCCGCCGCAATCGGGCACTTCGCGCGCCAGCAGGATCGAACCGAGCGAGGGTTCGTCGCGCCAGGTGACGTCCGAATGCCAGGCATTTTCCTGTCCGCGGCTCTTGGGCCCATGCTCGATCCGCAGCACTTCGCGGTTCGGCTGGTCCTTCGGCGTGGCGGGATGGATTTCCAGTTCACCGAATGCGCGCGCAAAGGCGATATGCTGCGCGGTGGTGATGTCCTGCTCGCGGAAGAAGATCACCCCGTGGCTGAGCAGCGCGGCGCGGATCTCGGGGATGCGCGCGGCAATGTCGGTGCTGCCGAGGTCGATCCCGAGTATCTCCGCCCCGATCGCCGGGGTCAGCGGACGAATGTCGAGCGTGCCGGTATCGCGTGTCGCGCGGTCCGAAATCGTGGCCATATTCTCTCTCCCTGCCGCGGAGCATGCCACAGGCGGCACGCGATTGCATCGGCTTTCAGGGAGCGACGAATTTGCGCGCGCTGGCGCGGCGGTGCGGGCATCCGGGCCAGCAACACGGGCGCTTCTGCCCGTCGAGCACTTCCTCGTGCAGCCGGGCGCGGCGCTTGGCGCGGGTGGGTTCCTGCTTGGCCGAGATCGTCCAGCAGATCCATTCGTTGCGCGCCAGCGGGGGCAGCGCCTGCCATTTCGCGGCCAGCGCGGCATCGCTGTCGAGCAGTGCTTCGAGTTCGGGGGGAAGCGCGTGGCGGAAATCGGGATCAGCAGGTGCCGCCATTCCGGGTCAGGCGGCCTGCGCGAGTTCCAGATCCATGCGGTCCCAGATTTCGACCAGCGCGCCGACCAGATCGTCCATCATCGCGGGCGTATGCGCGGGGCCGGGGGTGAAGCGCAGCCGCTCGGTGCCGCGCGGCACGGTCGGGAAGTTGATCGGCTGCACATAGACGCCGTATTCGGCGAGCAGGATGTCGCTGATCTTCTTGGCGCGGACCGGGTCGCCGACCATCAGCGGGACGATATGCGTCACGCTGTCCATCACCGGCAGGCCCGCATCGCGCATCTTGGTCTTGAGCAGTTCGGCGGCGGCCTGCTGGCCTTCGCGTTCCTCGTTGCTCGATTTGAGATGGCGCACCGCGGCCAGCACGCCCGCGACCAGCGCGGGGCTGAGCGAGGTGGTGAAGATGAACCCCGGCGCATAGGAGCGGATGCAGTCGACGATCTTCTTGTCGGCCGCGATATAGCCGCCCATCACGCCGAACGCCTTGCCCAGCGTGCCTTCGATGATGTCGATCCGGTGCGCGGCTTCGTCGCGTTCCGAAATACCGCCGCCGCGCGGGCCGTACATGCCCACAGCATGGACCTCGTCGACATAGGTCAGCGCGTTGTATTTTTCCGCGAGGTCGCAGATGTCGTGGATCGGCGCGATGTCGCCATCCATCGAATAGACGCTTTCGAACGCGATCAGCTTGGGCGTGGCGTCGTCTTCGGCGGCCAGCAATTCCTCGAGATGGGCGAGATCGTTGTGGCGGAAGACGCGCTTCTCGCAGCCCGAGTTGCGGATGCCCGCGATCATGCTGGCGTGGTTGAGTTCGTCCGAAAAGATCACGCAGCCGGGCAGCAGCTTGGCCACCGTCGACAGCGTCGCATCGTTCGACACATAGCCGCTGGTGAACAGCAGCGCGGCGTCCTTGCCGTGCAGGTCCGACAGCTCGGCCTCGAGCTGGACGTGGTAATGCGTGTTGCCGCCGATATTGCGCGTGCCGCCGCTGCCCGCGCCGACATCGTGCAGCGCCTCTTCCATCGCCGCGATCACCTTGGGGTGCTGGCCCATCGCAAGGTAGTCGTTCGAACACCAGACGGTCACCGGCTTGGGGCCGTTGTGGCCCGCAAAGCAGCGCGCGTTGGGAAAGGCACCCTTGTTGCGCAGGATGTCGATAAAGACGCGGTAGCGGCCTTCCTCGTGCAGCCGGGAAATCGCTTCGTCGAAGATCTGGTCGTAATTCACTGGCGTATTCGCCCGTATCTGCACCGCCCGTCCGCGGCTGACTGTGCCGGTCGCCCTAATCGAATACGTTGCAAATCGCTACCGCGATCTTTGCGAGTGGCTCGCAAGTCAGAAGGGACGCAAATCCTCGATCCCGAGTTGCGCGAAGGCCGGGGCAAGCCGTTTGAAATCATCGAGATCGCCGGTCGTCACGGCGAAATCGGGTGCGCTGCGGGCGAAGGACTGGCCCTCGGTGAGCGAGGCGATGCGCCGCGCGATCCCGCCAGCGCCATGGACGAAACCGACGCCCGCGCCGAAGGCCTCGCGCAATTCGGCCTCGAGCAGCGGAAAATGCGTGCAGGCCAGGATCACCGTGTCGAGCCGCTCGCCATGGTCCTGCAGCACGAGGCCCGAGGCAGCGCGCGCGACATCGTCGATATCGACCTCTTCGCCGCGCAGTTTCGCTTCGCCCAGCGCCACGAGGTTGTTCGCGCCGAACCGCAGCAGCGTGCATTCGCGGGCAAATTGCCGTTCGAGGTCGTCGACATAGCGCTGGCGCACCGTCGCCTCGGTGCCGAGCAGGCCGATCACCCCGCTCCGGCTCATCGCCGCCGCGGGCTTGATCGCGGGCACCGTGCCGACGATCGGGGTTTCGAGCACGTCGCGCACCATGCCCAGCGCGATCGTGCTGGCGGTGTTGCAGGCGATGCAGATCAGCCGCGGCTGGTAGCGTTCGGCCATCCGCCCGAGCAGCCCGGCGACTCGCGCGGCCACCTCCGCTTCGCTCTTTGCGCCATAGGGCAGACCGGCCATGTCGGCGGCGTAGATCACCGGCGCCTGCGGCAGCAATTCGCGCAGTTCGCCCAGTACGGTCAGTCCGCCGACACCCGAATCGAACAGCAGGATGGGGGAATGTTGGTCCAAAGCTCCAGATCCGTTCGAATTGGCAGGCCGGTTTCGCAGATGGGTCTTGGCCTAACCCGGTACTTTCTTCTAGGTCGCTAGAACGCAAAAACGGCCGCGGGGCAACGCCCGCCTGCGGTGGTGGGACGCTCGGGGCGTAGCTTGGGGTATATCGTGCCAGCAGAAATGACCACCACCGTGCTCTGGGCGGCGCTGCTCGGCTATGCGATCGGCTCGATCCCCTTCGGGCTGCTGCTCACCCGCGCCGCGGGCATGGGCGATGTGCGCAATATCGGCAGCGGCAATATCGGCGCGACCAATGTGCTGCGCACCGGCAACAAGGGGCTGGCCGCGGCCACGCTGCTGCTCGATTTGCTCAAGGGTTTCGCCGCAGTCACGATTGCCGGGCAATTGTGGGGCGAAGTGGCGATGGCCTTTGCCGCAGGCGCGGCGGTGCTCGGCCACTGCTTCCCCGTCTGGCTGGGCTTCAAGGGCGGCAAGGGCGTGGCGACCAATGCCGGCGTGGCCTTCGGGCTCGCCTGGCCGGTCGGGCTGGCCTACGCCTTCGTCTGGCTCAGCATTTTGGCGATCTTCCGCATTTCCTCGCTTGCCGGGATGGCCGCGGTGGTCGCGGCGGCGGCCGCAGCGCCGCTGTTCGGCTATCCGCAGTTCTTCCCCGTGCTCGGCGCGATCGCGCTGCTGATCATCTATCTCCACCGCGAAAATATCGCGCGGCTGGCCAAGGGCGAGGAGCCCCGCGTCGGCGGCAGCAAGGACACCGCGGGGGGATGACCGGCGCGGCGACCTCGGCCCTGTCGCAGGACGAGGCTTTCGCCCGCATCCGGCTGCTGCGCTCGCCCAATATCGGCCCGGTCAGCTATGCCATGCTGCTGCAACGCTTCGGCAGCGCGGTGAAGGCGCTCGAGGCGCTGCCCGATCTGGGCCGGCGCGGCGGGCGCGCCTATCGCGCCATCGCGGCCGAGACGGTCGAGCGCGAGGTCGAGGCGGTGCGCAAGGCAGGCGCGAAATACCTGTTCCACGACCAGCCCGATTACCCCGCGCTGCTCGGCCAGCTCGACAGCGCGCCGCCGATCCTCACCTGGCGCGGCGACCTCGCGCTGGCCGCGCGGCCCTGCGTCGCCATGGTCGGTGCGCGCAACGCCAGTGCGGCGGCGGTCAAGCTGGCGCGCGATTTCGCCAGCGGGCTGGCCGAGGCGGGGTTCACCGTGGTCTCGGGGCTGGCGCGCGGGATCGACGGCGCCGCGCATGAAGGCGCCTTCCCGCACACTATCGGCGTGATCGCCAGCGGCATCGACATCGCCTATCCGCCGCAGCACGCCGAATTGCAGGAGCGGATCGCCAGCGAGGGGCTGCTGCTGGCCGAACAGCCGCCGGGCACCGAACCGCGTGGCAGCCATTTCCCCAGCCGCAACCGGATCATCGCCGGGCTGGCGGGCGGGACGCTGGTGGTCGAGGCAGCGGTCAAATCGGGCAGCCTCATCACCGCGCGGCTGGCGGGCGAGGCGGGGCGCGAGGTGATGGCGATCCCCGGCAGCCCGCTCGAGGCGCGCAGCCACGGCTGCAACCATTTGATCCGCGAAGGCGCGGTGCTGGTGCAGGAACCGGGCGAGGTGGCCGAACTGCTGAGCACCTTCGCCGGCGAACCGCGCTCGACCTTCCGCGAGCCGGCCAATGGCTTCGACTACACGCCCGAAGACCTTGCCCAGGTCGAACCCGCGGACATTGCCGGGCTGCTCACCGCCGCCCCCGTCGCAGTGGACGAACTGATCCGCCAGTCGGGCACACCCGCCGCGGCAGTGCAGCTTGCGCTGCTCGAACTGGAGATCGCCGGACAGCTCGAACGCCACGCCGCAGGACGGGTGAGCCTGAAATAATCGCCCGGCCTGCCGGTCATCCCGCGGCCAGCTCGGGGGTGACGTTACGGAAAGCAGGAAAATTGGCGCATTCTTGCAATTCCATATGTCGTTCTTGTCATATCGTGGTGTCTTCCCCGCCCGCGACTCGGGCGCCGAAAGCACAGCAGATCAGACAGCGGGCGCTGTTCGCAGCGCGCGCGACGGGCCGCCTCCGTACCTCCTATACGGGCGGCCCGTTCTGCGTTTGGCGCTTGCCCATTGACGGACGCACTCTTACCCGGCCTTCCGGAAACGGGGGCACGATGGAACCGAGAGCGGTCGATTTTCGCACGATTGGGCTGGAGATGCTGCGACTGGCGCGCATGCTGCCGGTGCCGCTGACGCTGTATATCCTGTGCACGACCGCCGCCTACGCCTTCGAGGAATGGCATTACGGCGATGACTTCACGATGGTGGGCACGCTGATCATGCTGGTCGACGGCTATCTGGTCTATGTGCTGATCTTCCTCCTGATGGCGGAGGCGGGGCTGTTCGCGCAGGGCAAACGCGGCGGGTTCCTGGCCTATCTGGTCTTCACCGTCCTTTGGGGGCTGGCGATCATCTTCGGCCTCATGCTCCTGATCGTTCCGGGTCTCGTCCTGATGGCGCGGTGGATGCCCGGGGTCTGCGATGTGCTGGTGCGCAATGACGGCGCGGTGCAGGCCATGAAGCAGAGTTGGGAAGCGACCGGCAGGTCGACCGGCGCGCTGATGCTCCACGCGGCGGGGGCGTTTCTCCTGGGCGTGGCGAGCGGGGCGGTATGGGCGATGCCCGCCAGCCTATGGGGGTCTGCGCCGCTGGCCTTCACGATCCTTGCTAACTTGCTTGCCGTGCTTGCCAGCGTCTGGCTGGTCCTGCTGTCGGTTGCGAGCTACCGGCTGCTGATGGCGCCAGCGGCCAAAGATGCGGCGGTGCAATCTCCCGCTTGACGGCGCTCTTACCCGGGCCCCATTTTCGCGCGTATACGCACGTACACACGTAAGGGACTGTTTTTACCTCCATGCAACTGGTCATCGTCGAATCGCCCGCCAAGGCGAAAACCATCGAGAAATATCTCGGCAAGGACTTCAAGGTTCTCGCCAGCTACGGTCACGTCCGCGACCTGCCACCCAAGGATGGCAGCGTGCGCCCGGACGAGGATTTCGCGATGGACTGGGAGCTCTATCGCGACAAGCAGAAGCGCTTCAAGGAAATCAGCGACGCGGCGAAGGGCGCCGACCGGCTGGTTCTCGCGACCGACCCCGACCGCGAGGGCGAGGCGATTTCGTGGCACGTGCGCGAGCTGCTGGCGAAGCGCAAGACGCTGCCCGCCAAGGTCGACCGGGTGACCTTCAACGCGATCACCAAACAGGCGGTGACCGATGCGATGAAGGCCCCGCGCGAGCTCGACCAGCCGCTGATCGACGCCTATCTCGCGCGCCGTGCGCTCGACTATCTCTATGGCTTCACGCTGTCGCCCGTGCTGTGGCGCCGCCTGCCCGGCGCCAAGAGCGCGGGCCGCGTGCAATCGGTCGCGCTGCGGCTGATCGTCGACCGCGAGATCGAGATCGAGCATTTCCGCGCCGACGAATACTGGTCGGTGATCGCCAAGCTGCAGCAGGACGGCAGCGAGTTCGACGCGCGGCTGGTCCGGTTCGAGGGCAAGAAGCTCGACAAGCTGACGCTCGGCGACGAGGGCAGCGCCGCCGCCGCGAAGCAGGCGGTCGAAACCGCCAACTTCACGGTCGAGGAGGTCGAGACCAAGCCGTTCAAGCGCAATCCCGCGCCGCCGTTCACCACCTCGACGCTGCAACAGGAAGCCGCGCGCAAGCTCGGTTTTTCCGCCAGCCACACGATGCGCTGCGCGCAATCGCTCTACGAAGCGGGCTCGATCACCTACATGCGGACCGACGGCGTCAGCATGGACGGCAGCGCGATTTCGGCCTGCCGCAAGGCGGTCGCCGATCGCTACGGCGGCCATGCGCTCCCCGACAGCCCGCGGATGTACAAGACCAAGGCCAAGAACGCGCAGGAAGCGCATGAGGCGATCCGTCCGACCGACTTCAACCGCGACCGCGCGGGCAGCGGCGACGAGGGCCGGCTCTACGACCTCATCTTCAAGCGCGCGATGGCCAGCCAGATGGCCGCCGCCTCGCTCGAACGCACCACCGTCACGCTGCGCGAGGCCACCGGCCAGCACGAATTGCGCGCCACCGGGCAGGTGGTGAAATACCCCGGCTTCCTCGCGGTCTACCAGGAAGGGCGTGACGACGCCGAGGATGATGAAGAGGGCCTGCTGCCCGCCATCGCCAAGGGCGACAGCCCGCTCAAGAAGGGCGTCGAGGCCAACCAGCACTTCACCCAGCCGCCGCCGCGGTTTTCCGAGGCGAGCCTGGTCAAGCGGCTCGAGGAACTCGGCATCGGCCGCCCCTCGACCTATGCCAGCACCATCCAGACGCTGCGCGACCGCGCCTATGTGCGGATGGAAAAGAACCGCTTCTTCGCCGAGGAAAGCGGGCGCCTGCTGACCGCCTTTCTCGAACGCTTCTTCCCGCAATATGTCGCCTTCGACTACACCGCCGGGCTCGAGGACGAGCTCGACACCGTCAGCGACGGGCGCGAGGACTGGAAAAAGCTGCTCGAGGCCTTCTGGCGGGACTTCAAGCCCAAGACCGAAGAGGTGATGGACAAGAAGCCTTCGGAAGTGACCGAGGTGCTCGACGAATTCCTGTCCGACTACCTGTTCCCCGAACGCGCCGACGGCAAGGACCCGCGCCATTGCCCGCTGTGCGAGACCGAAGGCCGCGAAGGCGGCCGGCTGGCGCTGCGCGGCGGCCGCTACGGCGCGTTCGTCGCCTGCGCCAATTACCCCGACTGCAAGTTCACCCGCCAGTTCGCCAAGCCCGGCGGCGAGGGCGATGACGGCGCCGATGACGGGGTGATGGGCGAGGATCCCGAAACCGGCCTCCCGGTCGAACGCAAGACGGGGCGCTTCGGCCCCTACATCCAGCTGGGCGAGGGCAAGGAAGCCAAGCGCGCGAGCATCCCCAAGGACCTCGACGATTTCGACCTCGAATGGGCCCTGAAGCTGCTCAGCCTGCCGCGGATCGTCGGGACGCATCCCGAAAGCGGCAAGGAAATCGAAGCCGCGATAGGACGTTACGGCCCGTACCTGCGGCATGATGGCAAATACGCCAAGCTGCAAAGCACGCGCGACGTGTTCGACACCGGGATGAACGCGGCGGTCACGCTGCTTGCCGAAGCCGCCAATCGCAAGGGCGGCACGCGCGGCAAGGCCGAACCGATCAAGACACTGGGCGAACACCCGACCAGCGGCGCCGAGATGAAGGTGATGCCGGGCCGCTACGGCCCCTATGTCACCGATGGCACCACCAATGCGACGATCCCCAAGGACATGAAGCCCGAGGACGTCACCGAGGCGCAGGCGATCGAACTGATCGATGCGCGCGCGGCCAAGGGTCCGGCGAAAAAGAAGAAGGCCGCGCCCAAGAAGAAGGCGGCAGCGAAGAAGAAGCCCGCCGCCAAGAAGGCCCCCGCGAAGAAGAAGGCCCCGGCCAAAAAGGCAGCTGCCAAGAAGGCGGAGGCGGGCTGATGGCGAAGGAGCGTTTCGAACGCCACAAGCAGCCGTGGAAGTCCGAGGAGGCGGGCCAATTGCGGCTGCTCGCGGGCAAGGGCAAGGGCCTCAGGGAAATCGCCAAGGCGATCGGCCGCAGCGAGGAATCGACCAAGGACTTCGCCAAGAAGAACAAGATCGAGATCCTCAAGAAGCGGTAGGGGACCGCCCGATCAGAGCCGCACGTAACCCGCGGCGAGGCTCCCGGCGAGCGCCACCATGCTGGCCGCCAGCGCCCCCGCCGCAGGGCGGGCCTCGCGTCCGCCATAGGCAAGCGTAACGCCCAGTTTCACGCTCATATTGGCAAGGATCGTTCCCGCTATGGCGAGCGCGGCGAGCCGGGGGGCGATCGTGCCCGGCTCCAGCCCGCCGGCGGTGACGATGGCGGCATCGACGTCCATGCTGCCCATCAGCAGAAGCAGGACCGCGATCCCTTCCTCGCCGAAGCGCGTCTCGGCCCAGCGCGCGGCGACCGCAGCGGTCGCAACGAAGGCGACGAACGTCAGCGCGGGCAGCATGGCGATCGGATTGCCTGGCGGGGCAGGGCCAGTGGTCGCGGGCGCCGCGCGGTATAGCCACAGTGCTGCAGCGAAGCCCGCCAGCAGCGCCGGGGCGACGAGGATCGCGAAATCGGCCAGCAGGCTCGTCGCGAGCACCGCGACCAGGATGATCACCCGCAGATACATGACCGCGCTGGCCAGCGCGATGCCCGCATTCTCCGCCCCGTGCCCGGCGCCTGCGCCAAGCCGCTGGGCGAAGGAATGCGTCACCGCGGTGGAACTGTAGGCGCCGCCGATGACGGCGGTCGCAATGGTGCCGCGGCGCGCGCCGAACAGGCGGTTGGCGACATAGCCGGCGAAGGAAAAGCCGGTGACGATGATGACCACCAGCCACAGGGTGCGCGGCTCCCACGCGTCGTAGGGGCCATAGCGCCCCTCGGGCAGGAAGGGGAACACCGCCAGCGCGATCACCGCATAACGCGTGAAGGCCTTGATATCGGCCTCGTCGAGTGCGCCGACCCAGCGGTGGACTTCGGTGCGCAGCGCGAGGATCAGCGTGACCACTGCCGCGCCCGCGACGGCGAGTGCCTCTTCGCCGATCCCGGCGAGGAACCCCAGGCCCAGCGTGACCATCGCAGCGACCGCGCTGGTCGCATCGGGCCTGCCGCTGTCGAGCACCGCGCGCGAATAGCCGATCGCTACAATGGCGGTGGCCGCCGCAAAGACGAGGCCCGAGGCCACCGCGAAGCCGTGGCCCGCGATAACGCCCGCCAGTCCCGCTGCCACGCCCAGCAGGGTGAAGGTGCGAACCCCGGCAACCCGCATGCCGGGGGTCTCGTCACGCAGCTTCCATCCGCGCTCGATCCCCACCAGCAGCCCGGCCGCGAGCGCGGCAGCCATCGGGGGGAGGGAATCGAGCGCAAGCATTGCCGATGCGAAGAGCTCCTAGCTCTTCCAGTCCAGCCCGATTTCCTCGAACATTTCCTTGTCCTCGCTCCACCGCTCGTCGGTCTTGACGTGGAGGAACAGGTGGACTTTCTGGCCGAGCAGTTCGGTAAGTTCCTTGCGCGCGGCCTCGCCGATGGCCTTGATCTTCGAACCGCCCTTGCCGAGCACGATGGCGCGCTGGTTGTCGCGGATGACCACGATCTGCTGGTGGATCTCGACGCTGCCATCGGGGCGCTGGATGTATTTCTCGGGCCGCACCGCGCTGTCGTAGGGCAGTTCCTCGTGCAGCTGCTGGTAGAGCTGTTCGCGGGTGATTTCGGTGGCGAGCAGGCGTTCGCTGGCATCGCTGACCTGGTCCTCGGGATACATCCACACGCCTTCGGGCATCATGCCGGCCAGCGCTTCCTTCATCTCGGGCACGCCGTCGCCGGTGAGCGCGGAGACGAAATAGATATCGGCGAAGTCGACCTTGCCCGCCAGGTCCTGCGCCAGCGCCAGCAGCGGTTCCTTCTTCGCCACATCGACCTTGTTGAGCACGAGGATCTTGCGTTCGGGACGCTGCGCGACCTGTTCGAGCAGCGGTTCGAGCTCGTGCCGCCGCTGCTTGACCGGATCGACCATCAGCAGCACCGCATCGGCGGCTTCGGCGCCTTCCCAGGCCGCGCTGACCATCGCCCGGTCGAGCCGCCGCTTGGGCGCGAAAATGCCCGGCGTGTCGACCAGGATCATCTGCGTGTTGCCATGCAGCGCGATGCCCATCATCCGCGCCCGCGTGGTCTGCGCCTTGGCGCTGGTGATCGCGACCTTCTGGCCGACCAGCTGGTTGACCAGCGTGCTCTTGCCCGCATTGGGCGCACCCAGCACGGCGACCACACCGCATTTGGTTGTTTCCTGCGTCACCCGAATGTCTCCATGAATATGCGTGCCGCCTGCTTTTCGGCTTCCTGCTTGCTGCCCGCGGTGCCTTCCGCCTCGCCGACCTTGTGGACCTTCACCCGCACGGTGAACCGCGCCGCGTGATCGGGCCCAGAGCGGTCGACCAGTTCGTATTCGGGCGGGCGCCGCTGGTTGCCCGCGGCCCATTCCTGAAGCGCGCTCTTGGGATGCTTGGACTTGCCCGCACCGCTTTCCAGCGCGGGGCGCCACAGCAGCTGGACGACGCTGCGCGCAGGCTCGAACCCGTTGTCGAGGAATTCGGCGCCCAGCAATGCTTCCATCACATCGCCGAGGATATTGTCGCTGTCGCGCCCGCCGTCGCTGCTCGCCTGCTTGGAAATACGGATATGCGGCGCCAGCCCGATGCCGCGCGCGACCTGCGCGCACATTTCGCGGCTGACGATAGCGTTGAGCCGCTGCGCCAGCTTGCCCTCGGGCGCATCGCTGCGCGCATAGAGCCAGTCGGCGATCGCCAGGCCAAGCACGCGGTCGCCAAGGAATTCGAGCCGTTCGTAATCCTGTTTCTCGCCCATGCTGCCATGCGTCAGCGCGGCGAACCACAGCGTCTCGTCCTTCACCGTAAAGCCGGTCTTGGCGAGCCAGTCGCGCGCGGCGGGATCGAGCGCGCTCATATATCGGCCCCGATGCGGTTCCAGCGCGCCGCGCTGAACCAGGTCCACGGCAGGTGCCATTCGGCCGTCCCGTCGCTCGACCACAACACGCGGCTCGCGCGCCCGACCAGCAGTTCGGCATCGACCAGCCCGACCCCGCCATCGCGCACGGCCGGGAAGCGGCTGTCGAGCGAATTGTCGCGGTTGTCGCCCATCAGGAACAGATGGCCTGCAGGCACGATCACCGGCTCGGTATTGTCGGGATCGACGCGCAGCGGATTGCCGCGCGCATCGGTCGCGATCTGGCCGGTCTCGTCGGTCAGCAGCCGCGCGCCGACATTGCCGAAATCGACCGTCAGATAGCTGCGGCCCGAAGGCAATGTCTCGCGGAACTGGCGATAGCGGCAAATCGTCCCGTCCATCACGACGCCGCCATCGCGGCGGCAGCCGGTGTTGGCGCTCATCGGGATGTCGGCCGCGCCGGCATCCTCCTTGGGCAGCGGAGTGCCGTTGAGGATGACCACGCCGTCCTGCACCGCCACCGTATCGCCGGGCAGGCCGATCACGCGCTTGACGTAATCCACCCCCGTCACCGGGTGCTTGAAGATCGCCACATCGCCGCGTTCGGGCAGGCTGGCGAAGAACCGCCCCTCGAACAGGTCGGGTTCGCCCGGGAGCGAATATTTCGAGAAGCCATAGGGCCACTTCGCCGCGACGAGGTAATCGCCATTGCGCAGATTGGGCAGCATGCTTTCGCTGGGAATGGTGAAGGGCGAGAAGATGAAGCTGCGGAAGATCAGCACCACGAGCACCAGCTTGGTGACGAACCACAGGAAGCTGCCGAGCGTCTCCTTGTCTTTCGGTTCGCTCGAACTGGTCGGGGGCGAATGCGGATCCAGGGCGCGGTCTGTCATGCGGGCTTCTCAATCATCGCGGAGTTCCCTAGTCGCGCACCTGCGGACACGAAAGGATTTTTGCACCATGACCTCTGCTGCCGATATCTGGGACCAGCTTGCCGCGCTCCCGCGCCCGACGCTGGGCGAATTGTTCAGCGCCGTTCGCGATGGCGGCGAAGGCGCGGACGAGCCGGGCGGCGCCGACCGCGTCGCCATGCTCTCGGGCCGGATCGCGCTCGATGAAGGCGGGATCCTGTTCGACTGGTCGAAAACGCATCTCGACCGCGCGGTGATCGCCGGGTTCGAGCAACTGGCCGAGGCGATGGACTTCGCGGGCATGCGCGCCAGGCTGTTCGCCGGCGAAGTGGTCAACCCGACCGAAGGCCGCGCCGCCGACCACGCGACTCTGCGCGGCACGGGCGAAGGCGCCAAGGTCGAGGAAGCGATGGCGCTGATCGACCGCATGGGCATGCTGGTCGAGGCGATCCACCAGGGCGCGCTGGGCGAGATCGAGCACCTGATCCACATCGGCATCGGCGGCAGCGCGCTCGGCCCCGCGCTGGGCGTCGACGCGCTCGGCCGCGACCTCAGCTATTGCGATGTCCATGTCGTCTCGAACATTGACGGCGTCGCGCTCGAGGCAGCCTTTGCGAAGTGCGACCCGGCCAAGACGCTGATCGCGGTGGCGAGCAAGACCTTCACCACGATCGAAACGATGACCAATGCCGCCAGTGCGCTCAAATGGCTCGGCGATAATGGCGTCTCCGACCCCGGCGGTCGCGTGATCGCGCTGACCGCCAATCCCGAAGGCGCGGTCGAATGGGGCGTCGACGAAACGCGCATCCTGCCGTTCCAGGAAAGCGTCGGCGGGCGCTATTCGATCTGGTCCTCGATCGGCTTTCCGATCGCCATGGCGGTGGGGATGGACGATTTCCGCGCCATGCTCGCGGGCGCCAAGGCGGTGGACGAACATTTCCGCGACACCGACGGCGCGGCCAACCTCGTGCTGCGCGCGGCCTTCGCCGATCTCTATTACACCCGTGTGCGCGGCTGCCAGACCCGCGCGGTGTTCGCCTATGATGAACGGCTGGGGCTGTTTCCCGATTACCTCCAGCAGCTCGAGATGGAATCGAACGGCAAGCGCGTCACCGCCGACATGCAGCCGGTCGATGGCCCCACCGCGCCGATCACCTGGGGCGGGGTGGGCACCGATGCGCAGCATGCGGTGTTCCAGCTGCTCCACCAGGGCACGCATCTGGTGCCGGTCGATTTCATCGCCAGCATCGCGCCGGGCGACGAGCTCGACCCCGCGCACCACCGCATCCTGCTGATGAACTGCTTTGCGCAAGGCGCCGCGCTGATGGCGGGCAAGCAGGGCGCCGACCCCGCGCGCAATTACCCCGGCGACCGCCCCTCGGCGACGATCCTGTGCGACGACCTCGACGCCGCCGCGCTGGGCGCGCTGATCGCCTTCCACGAACACCGCGTCTTCGCTAGCGCGGTGCTGATGGGCATCAACCCCTTCGACCAGTTCGGCGTCGAACTGGGCAAGCAGATGGCCAAGGCGATCGAACAGGGCGGCGAGGAATTCGACGCGAGCACCGAAGGACTGCTGACAGCGGCTGGGCTGGGGTGAGCAACGAAGATACTGAAGTGGATGAAGCGTTCGGCTTTTCCGATGAGATCGGTCGATTGTATAGATATCGGTCTCTGGCAGGAGATTTTGGTCGTGCGACTGCAGAGAATATACTGCTGGAAAACCGGATGTGGTGGGCTTCACCCGTTGATTTTAACGATCCGATGGATTGCCGCCCAAACTTGATTTTTGGCCGAAATGCGCGTGATCGGCAGCGATGGGCGCGCCGAGCTACTACTAATCAACTTCAGGACAATCCAAAATACGAGCGTCGCAGAGCAGAGCGAGCATTGTTGGCTGTAGGTGCTGATCATCATCGGCAAAATGCGATCGCAGGCTTTCAACAATGGATGGAGGAATCAGCGGTCTGTTGTTTTTCCACTGTGCCGGACAACCTTCTAATGTGGTCACACTACGGTGATCAGCATCGCGGTGTAGTTTTCATCTTCGAAGAGCGCATGGAACCAACGCCTTTCATCGCGTTTGATGTCTTCTACAGCGCTGTCCGCCCAGAGGTTGATATCACCACAATACGTGACGAAGGCGGCATGGCGATGCAGCGATCCGTCCTGACAAAAAGTTCTGATTGGGCTTACGAGTTTGAGAAGCGTATGCTCGACTATCGCGGCACTCCAGGATTTCGGGAATTTCCACCCGAAGTTCTAAAGGGGGTTGTCCTAGGAGCCAGAATTTCGGTGGAAGATGAAGAGTTTATTCGGGATCTTTTGGTGCAGCGTGGTTCACCTGCCGAGATATACAAAGCTGAATTAAGCTCGACGGAGTTTACGCTCAACTTGATCGCATCCTAGTCGATCAAACCAGCACGAAATACATCACCGCCAGCGCGCCCATCACGACCACGCCCGTCAGGCTCAGCGCCTTGATTGCGGTGCTTGGCCTCGCGTCTGCAGGCAGTTCGCACCGCGCCACCACGAGGTAATTGCGGAGCGCCAGCAGCGGGACGACGACGAAGGTCGCGTTGGTCGCAAAATCGAGGAAGCTAGTGAACGCGTGCGTCGCGGTTAACAGGACCACCAGCGCGGCGAGCACCAGTGTTCTTGTATTCTAGACGCAAAAAATCGTTCTTTCGAACAGGGCGGCGAGCAATTCGACGCGAGCACCGAAGGGCTGCTGGCAGCGGCGGGGTTGGCCTCCGACTGAGGCCGAAACCCGCACAATTCGGGAACTTCACGGCATCCGGAGTTTTGATGCTGGTAACCGCTCGCGCAGAGGCGGCACGTCGCTAGAAGTCGTATGAGACCCACCGGATGTCGGAAATTCCGTCGCACCCCCTGAGCCAGGCGCTTGGCACGCCCAGCGCCGAATTCGATACACCAGATGCCTTCGACGGCGCCTCGGGCCTGCTGTTCGAGCAGGCGATGGCGCAGACGCGCATGGCGGTCTGCCTGTCCGATCCGACGCTGCCCGACCACCCGATCGTGTTCTGCAACCGCGCCTTCGAACGGCTCACCGGATATAGCGCGGACGAAGTCGTCGGTCGCAATTGCCGGTTCCTCCAGGGCGCGCGGACCGACCAGGAGCAGGTCGCCAAGATCCGCCAGGCGATCCGCGACGAGGAGGTCATCGTCGTCGAGATACGCAATTACCGCAAGGACGGCTCCAGCTTCTGGAACGCGCTGCATCTGGGGCCGATCTACGATGCACAAGGCAAGCTCAAATATTTCTTCGGCAGCCAGTGGGATGTCACCGATATCCACCTCGCCAAGTCCGAGGAACGCCACGCCAAGGCGATGGCGCGCGAAGTGTCGCACCGGCTCAAGAACGTCTTCGCGGTGATCGGCGCAATCGTGAACATCACTGGTCGGTCGATGGGTGCGCGCGATGTCGCGCGCAAGGTCAACGACCGGGTGCAGGCGCTCGGCCGCTCTTACGAACCCACGCTCGACGATGCCTTCTTCGGCACGATGGAGATCGGCCAGGCAGTGCGGTCGGTGCTCAAGCCCTATGATCCCGAAGGCGAGCGGTTGGTCTTCAACGGCAATGGCTTGCGCACCGAACCCAATGCAATCTCGGCAATCGGGCTGACGCTGCACGAACTCGCCACCAATGCGATCAAATATGGCGCGCTGTCGAACGACGTCGGCACCGTCGCGGTCGAATGGCGCCACGAGGAAGACAAGCATGGACGCAATTCGGTCATCCTCACCTGGACCGAACGCGGCGGGCCCGAAGTGAGCGCGCCGCCCGATGGCTCCACCGGGACCGGCTTCGATATTTCCGAAAGCCTGCTGCGGCATTCGCGCGGCGTGATCGAACGGCATTGGGACCGCGAGGGGCTGCGCGTGGAAATTGCGCTCCCCATCGGCCGCGCCAGTGCCGGCGGTGGCCGATGAACCGCGTCCTGATCCTCGAGGACGAACCGCTGATCGCGATGGATCTGTCGATGGCATTCGAAGACTGCGCCATCGCGGCGGTCACCGCGGTCACCTGCGCCGAAGCCAGCACGGCCCTGGCCGAACAGGCGATCGACGGCGCGGTGCTCGACGTCAATCTGGGCGGCGGCGAGACCTGCGAGCAGATCGCGCTCGTGCTGAAGGAGCGCGCGATTCCGTTTATCCTCAACACCGGCGATCTCGACCGGTCGGGCGAGCTGCTGCGCGCGATCGACGCGCCGGTGGTGGCCAAGCCAACCCCTGCCGACCGCGTGGTCGAACGGCTGATGGAGCACGCGCGCACCAGCTGATCCCGCCGCGCGGCGCGGCCCATGCTGCACTGCGGCATTGACTTATGGCGCGCCATGCCCCACATGCCGCCCTATCGAAGCGCGCTAGCCAGCGTGAAGCGGCGATCGGCTTACAGCGATCGCCCCGGCCGCGCCTCGGTTCCTTTTTCCAGACTTCCCTATTCACGCGGGTGGTTATTCAACCCCGCGAACGCGCCTGGATTCCGCGATGGAAGTCTGCGCGCGCCGCATCATAAATGCGAGTTTTCATGACACAGTTTTCCGATCTTGGGCTGTCGCAGCCCGTCCTTCAGGCGCTTGACCTCAAGGGCTATTCCACTCCCACGCCGATCCAGGAAGGGGCGATCCCGCCCGTTCTCGAAGGGCGCGACCTGATGGGTATCGCGCAGACCGGCACCGGCAAGACCGCCGCCTTCATGCTGCCCAGCATCGACCGGCTGCGTAACGCCGACAATCAGACGCCGTTCAAGTCCTGCCGCATGCTGGTGCTTGCACCGACACGCGAACTGGCCGGCCAGATCGCCCAGAGCGCCAAGGATTACGGCCAGCTGGCCGGTCTCAAGGTCCATTCGATCGTCGGCGGCACCTCGGTCAACAAGGACCGTAACAAGCTCCACCGCGGCACCGACATCCTCGTCGCCACGCCCGGCCGCCTGCTCGATCTGATCGACCAGAAGGCCTTCACGCTCGACAAGGTCGAAGTGCTGGTGCTCGACGAGGCCGACCAGATGCTCGACCTCGGCTTCATCCACGCGCTGCGCCGGATCAGCCAGCTGGTCCCCGAAGACCGTCAGACGCTGTTCTTCAGCGCCACCATGCCCAAGCAGATCCAGGAACTGGTCGGCAAATATTGCCGCAATCCGGTCAAGGTCTCGGTGACGCCCGAAAGCACCACTGCCGAACGCATTGACCAGTATCTCTTCATGGTCCAGCAGGACGAAAAGCAGACGCTGCTCGAAATGATGCTGTCCGAACGCCACCAGGTGCCGGGCAAGTTCGAACGCGTGCTGATCTTCGCGCGCACCAAGCATGGCTGCGACCGGGTGGTGAAGAAGCTGGCGCAGGTCGGCATCCCCGCCAACGCCATCCACGGCAACAAGAGCCAGCCGCAGCGCGAACGCGCGCTCGACGAGTTCAAGCGCGCCAAGACGCCGATCCTGATCGCGACCGATGTCGCCGCGCGCGGGATCGACATCCCCGGCGTGAGCCATGTGATCAATTACGAACTGCCCAACGTGCCCGAGCAATACGTCCACCGTATCGGCCGGACCGCGCGCGCGGGCAAGGATGGCATCGCGATCGCCTTCTGCGCCGAGGACGAACGCGATTACCTCAAGGATATCCGCAAGAAGACCGATGCCGAGTTCGAACGCCTGCCGCTGCCGGACAATTTCCGCGCGGTCGTCGAAGGCGTCGGCCCGACCAAGCGTGCGGCCCCCGGCCAGCGCATGGCCAAGCCCAAGGTGCGCCCCACCGGCGACGCGGCAAAGCGGCCCAAGCCCAAGGACAAGCATCCCGCGCGCAAGGGCCGTCCCAGCGGCGCTGGCGGCCCGGGTGGCGGCGGTAACGCCGGTGCCGGCAAGCCCGGCGGTGGGCGCAGCCGCAATCGCCGGCGCAGCAGCGCCGCGCGCGCCTAACTGTCAGGGGCGGGGCCGGTCGTTTCCGGCGCCGCTTCCTCGTTCATCAGCCGCAGCCGCGCGAAGGCTGCGGGCTGGTGGTCGGCCAGCCATTCGAGCATCCCTTCGCGGATGTCGCAGCGCAGGTCGAACAGCGTGGGCGAATCCTTTGCGCTCATCAGCAGCCGCACCTCGATCGCATCGCGCTTCGTGTCGGTCACCTGCACCACCTGCACGCGGCCGTCCCAGCGCGGATTGTCCGCGATCTGGCGTTCGAATTCGGCGCGGATCGGGCTGATCCGGGTTGCCGGGTCGAGATAGAGCATCACCGAACCCAGCAATTGCGCGGTTTTCTTGGTCCAGTTCTCGAAGGCCCCCTCCAGGAACCGCGTAGTCGGCACGATCAACCGCCGCTCGTCCCAGATCTTGACCACGACATAGGTTGTGCGGATGTCCTCGATCCGCCCCCATTCGCCCTCGACGATCACCACGTCGTCGATATTGATCGGCTCGGTCAGCGCCATCTGCACGCCCGCGATCAGCGATTTGAGCGCGGGCTGCGCCGCCGCGCCCACCGCGAGCCCTGCAAGCCCCGCCGAGGCGACCAGTGTCACCCCGATATCGCGCACGCCGGGGATCGACAGTAGCACCAGCCCCACGGTCACGAAGATGATGATGAAGGTCGCGATGCGGCTGAGCATGGTCAGCTTGGTGCGTTGGCGCCGCGCGGCGAGATTGTCCTCGACCGAGATATCCGCGCGCAGCTTCATCGCCTCGATCAGCGCCTGCAATATCGCCAGTGCGATCCACCCGATCACCGCGGGCATGACGAAACCGGCGACGCGTTCCCACACCGTCTCGAAGGCGGGGATCTCGCGCGCGGTCAGCACCAGTGCCAGCGCGACCAGCGCAAAGCGCGTGGGCATGGCGAGCCGCCGCACCAGCATCTCGTCCGCCTCGCTCCGCGTGCGCCCCACTACGCGGCGCAGCAGGCGGAACACCACCCAGTGCAGCAGCAGCGCGGCCAGCGTGGCGGCCACGGCCAGCGCCACCAAATTCCATGGTTGCGGCAGGATCGCCGTGCCGCGGGCGGCGTAATCGGCAAGCGTATCGGTCATGCGGTCTCCCGTTGGATGGCTGCGGACAGGTGCAGCATCCCCTCCCAGGGACTGGCCCTTCAATGGGCCGGCGGGGGGCGTGGTTCCCGCTTGCCCCTTGTGCCGCGCGAAGGCAGGCCCCAAGTGCGGCGCGCATTCACAACGGAGACAGGTTTTGGCGGCAGGCACCAGCGGCGAGTATGATTTCGACCTCTTCACCATCGGCGCTGGCTCGGGCGGCGTGCGCGCCAGCCGCGTGGCGGCGGCGCATGGCGCCAAGGTCGCCGTGGCCGAGGAACACCGCGTCGGCGGGACCTGCGTCATCCGCGGCTGCGTGCCCAAGAAGATGCTCGTCTATGGCGCGCATTTTGCCGAAGACCTGAAGGACGCGCGCAATTTCGGCTGGTCGACCGAGAACGCGACCTTCGACTGGATCACGCTGCGCGACAATGTGCTCAATGACGTCAAGCGGATCGAGGGCGCCTATACCAACACGCTCGAAAGCCACGAGGTGACGATCTTCAAGGAACGCGCCGAGATCACCGGCCCGCATGAAATCACGCTGGCGAGCGGCAAGGTCGTGACCGCGAAGACCATCCTGATCGCCACCGGCGCGCGCCCGCGCATGCCCGAATGCCAGGGCGCCGAACATGCGATCAGTTCGAACGAGGCGTTCCATCTCGACGAATTGCCGAAGAAGATCATCATCGCGGGCGGCGGCTATATCGCCAATGAATTCGCCGGCATCTTCAACGAGTTCGGCAGCGAAGTTCACATCGTCAATCGCGGCGACCGGCTGCTGCGCAGCTATGACGAGGCGGTCCGCGACCGGCTGCTGCAGATCTCGACGATGAAGGGCATCCAGTTCCGCTTCAACACGACCTTCGAATACATCAAGCCGTGTTCGGAAGGCGGCTATTTCGTGAAGATGTCCGATTGCGACGAGGAGAAGGCCGATCTGGTGCTGTTCGCGGTCGGGCGCATTCCCAACACCGAAGGGCTGGGGCTGGAGAATGCCGGCGTCGAACTGGGCGAGGGCGGCGAGGTCAAGGTCGACCGCTTCAGCAAGACCAATGTCGATCACATCTATGCCGTCGGCGACGTGACCGACCGCGTGCAGCTGACCCCGGTCGCGATCCGCGAAGGCCAGGCCTTTGCCGACAGCGTGTTCGGCGACGGCGAGCCGGTGGCGGTCGACCACAGCTGCATCCCCAGCGCGGTGTTCAGCCACCCGCCGATCGCCGCGGTCGGCATGACCGAGGGCGAGGCCAAGAACCAGCTCGGCAGCGTGAAGGTCTATCTGTCGGACTTCCGCCCGATGAAGAACGTACTCGCCGGGCGCAACGAACGCAGCCTGATCAAGATGATCTGCGACGGCGACAGCGGGCGCATCGTCGGCATCCACATGATCGCTCCCGAAGCGCCCGAGATGATGCAGGCCGCCGCGATCGCGGTGAAGGCCGGGCTGACCAAGGAAGATTTCGACGCCACCACCGCGATCCACCCGACAATGGCCGAGGAACTGGTGCTGATGCGCTAGGACGTCGTCATCGGCCCCGCGCCCGCGCGGCGGGGAAGAGTCGACAGCTGCGCATTGCGAAGCGCTCGGCCCGGTGCTTAGGCCGGTACGATGGAACACCCGTCGTCCGCCAGCTTTACGCGCCCCAAGCACGTCGACATCGAGCTCGTGTCGGTGGCCTATCGCAACCGCAGCTTTCCGGTGCATATGCACGACCAGTATGTAGTGGGCGTGGTCGAAAGCGGCGGCGAAACACTGACCATCGATGGCACCTCATACGAGGTCGGTGAAGGCGACATGATCACTATCGATGCGGGCACGGCGCATGCCAATGCCACGCTCGGAGACGCAACCTTGCGCTACCGGGTATTCTACATTCGCGCAGACGTGGCGCGGTCCTATGTCGGCCGCTCGGACCTGCGCTTTCCGGCACCGGTGCGCTGTGACCCCGCTTGCGCCCAGCGGCTGCTGGAACTGCACCGCTGGTTCGAAGCGGGGACCGGCGACAGGCTGGAAGAAGACACCGCGCTTGCGGAAATAGTCGGTATCGCGTTCGACGCAGCTGTCGAACCGGATCGAGACGACCGGCTACCGAAGGCAGTTCGCCGGGCGAAGGGGTATATCGATGCGCGCTATGAAGAGAATTTCGGTCTCGATGAACTGGCCGATGCCGCGGGTGTGACCAAGTACCATCTGGCGCGGAGTTTCACGCGCGCGCACGGTCTCAGTCCGCTTGCCTACCGCACCCAGCGGCGCATCCATGCGGCCAAGGAAATGGTGCTGGCGGGTGCGCCACTGGCCGATGTCGCATCCGATCTGGGTTTTGCGGACCAGAGCCATTTCACGCGCCAGTTCCAGAGCATGGTCGGAATCTCGCCCGCCCGCTATCGTGAGCAATGACGTTCAAGACAGGTCTGGAGCGCCCGGCTAGGCCCCGTTGAAAGGCTTGTCAGGGACCATACCATGAAGAATTCACGCTTGATTATCACCACTCGGCTGCGGACGCTGAAAGGGACCGCGCTGGCGGCAGTGGCAGCGGCCTGCGCTGCTCTCGCCGGTCCTGCGAACGCCGCAGCGGCGGGCCAGGACGTTGAAGCCAATCGCCAGGCCTCGGGTGAAGCCAGCAGCCCATACGCGACCTTTCTCGCGAATTATGTCGAATGGGTGAAAACCATCGAAATCGCGGGTCAGGCGCGCGGCATCGCGCTGACGCCGAAGCAGATCGAGCTGGCCACCCGGATCGGGATCGAGCATCCGGAAAAAGTGCGGTTGGTATACGCCGACGAAATACCCTTTCCGTCCGAAGATCCGCAAATGCGCAAGATCGGCGAGGAGCTGGGCTTTGTCGGACCGGGTATCACCAATAACGCGCAGGCGTTCGGTTATACCATCTGGGTGCGCAACGGTTTCGATCTGACATGGTCGCTGCTCGCCCACGAACTGGTCCATGTGCAGCAGATCGAGCGGAATGCGAGTTTCGGCGCCTTCGTGGAAAAATACATGAAGCAACTCATGGCTCACGGTCACGAAAACATGCCGCTCGAGGTCGAAGCATACGAAGCCAATCGGATCCACGCCTCGCAACCCTGAGACGGGCCGTGCCGTTTGCCGCAATGCCCGCCACCCGATTGCGCCGGCGGCGATCCCGGCCTAGCGTGGCGCGGTTCAGCGGCGGACGACAAGGGGAACTTGCGTGAAGGGTTATTGCGACAATATCGAGCAGCGGACCGTCGAGAACGACAACTTCCGCCAGGTTCTCTACACCGGCAAGCATCTGCAACTCGTGGTGATGACGCTGCCGCCGGGCTGCGATATCGGCGAGGAGGTGCATGAGGACCGCGACCAGTTCTTCCGCTTCGAGGAAGGCAAGGGCGTGATCGATATCGACGGCGTAGAAAATCCCGTCGAGGATGATTTCGCGGTGATCGTGCCGGCCGGCGCGCGGCACAATGTCCGCAACACCGGCAGCGAACCGCTGCGCCTCTATACCGTTTACGGTCCGCCCGAGCATCTGGACGGCGTGATCCATGCGACCAAGGCCGATGCCGAGGCGCGCCATCACGACGAGGAATGGGACGGCGGCACTACCGAGTGATACGCTGCGCCGCGCCGCAGCAGCGCAGGCGCATAGCCCGATCGCAGGAGCATAGCCTATGACCAGCACGCCCGATGCCTTTCACATTCGCGAGGCCGTCGCCTATTTCGATGCGAGCAAGGAGCTCGAGGAAGCGATCGACGAGCTGCTCAGTTCGGGTTTCGACCGTGCTGAGATCAGCCTGCTGGCGACCGAGAAGACGGTCGAGGAGCAGCTTGGCCATCAATATCACAAGGTTGCCGAGCTGGAGGACGATCCCGCCGTGCCGCGCGCGATCTACATCCCGAAGGAATCGATCGGCGATGCGCAGGGGGCGTTGATCGCCACGCCGCTCTATATCGCGGCGGCGACCGCGATCGGCGCCATCGTGGCATCGGGCGGCTCGCTGCTCGCAGTGATCATCGGCGCGGCGGTTGCGGGCGGGGCCGGCGGCGCGCTGGGCGCCGGTCTGGCGAAATTGGTGGGTGACCGGCACGCCGAAAACCTGCAGAACCAGCTTGAACATGGCGGGCTGCTGCTCTGGGTGCGCACCTGGGACAGCGGCGACGAACAACGCGCGGTCGACATCCTGACGAAGCATTCGGGTCACGATGTCCACGTGCATGGCGCGCCGCAGAGTTGAACGGATAACAGGAGAATTTCGGTGATCGGGAAGATGGTGGCACTCGGGCTCGCAGGGCTTGCCGGATACGCGCTGTTCAAGCGCAAGGACGCATCCCGCAATGCCGCCTTTGCGGAAGACCAGCCGCATAATTTCCATACCGACGTGCGCGATGCCGGTCCCGGCGCAATGCGCGATCCGGACGCGCGCGAATGGACCGAGACCGACGAGGATCTCGACGAAAGCTTCCCCGCGAGCGACCCGCCGGGTGGCTATTGACCCGCGCGGGCCATAACCGGGTGAATTGAATGGCGGCCAGGCTCGTCCAGATCTACCTGCCCGAAGACCGGGTCCGCGATCTGGAGGTGATCCTCGATCGCCACACGCGCCGGTTCTGGCGGGAAACTGTGCCCGGGGCGCAGGAAAAATACACCTGCATCGTCCAGCAACGCTATACCGAACGCCTGCTCGCCGATCTGGACGAGGCCTTCGCAGACCTGCCCGACTTCTCCGCGCTCGTGTCCGAGCTGCAGGCGGTCCTTCCGATGGTCGAAGAAACGCCGGTCACCGAATTGCCGCTGTCGCCCGACCTGCCGACCCCCACGCGGATCGAGCGGTTCTTCAGTCGCGACCGGCTCAGCACCGACGAACTCTACGACGACATCGAGGAAAGCCTGCATCCCGGGCCTGCCTATTTGCTGACGGTCACGCTGTCGGCGATCATCGCCGGTCTGGGGATGCGCAGCGGGCAGACCGCGGTGGTCATCGGCGCGATGATCATCGCGCCGCTGCTCGGGCCGACGATGGGGTTGGCGCTGGCGGCCACGGTCGGCAATTGGAAGCTGGGCCGGCAAGCGGCCGCGACGCTCGCCATCGGCTGCGTCCTCGCAGTGCTCGCGGGTGTCGTCCTCGGCATGACGGTGGCAATCGATCCGCTGGTGCCCGAATTGAAGAACCGCACGCTGGTCCAGCCCGCCGATATCGCGCTGGCGCTGGCCTGCGGTGCCGCGGGCGTGCTGGCGTTCAGTCGCGGCGCCTCGCTTGCGCTGGTCGGGGTGATGATCGCCGTCGCGCTGGTTCCGCCCCTGACCGCGGCGGGCATCTATACCGGGGCGGGCATTCCCGAAGCGGGCGCCAATGCGCTGTTCCTGTTCACCGTCAACCTCGTCTGCGTCAATGTCGCGGGGATCGCGATGTTCTTGATCCAGGGCCTGCCGCCGACCAGCTGGCGGATGACCAGCGGGATCATGCTCGTGTGGGTGGTGCTGCTGATCCTGCTGATGTCGATGATGGCGGGGCGGATTTTCCTCGGCTTCGGCTCGTGGGACCTCGTGATGGACTACCTGACCGCCAGCCGGTGAGGCGCGGGTAATCCGGCACCTGCCAGCAGCCGCTACTTCGCGCCCGCTTGCAGTCTTTCCACCGCCAGCATCTGGGGCGTCACGCCCACCGCCCGCAGTTCCTCCGGCCACGCGCTGCCGGCCACCAGCGCCTCTACCGCCAACGCCATCGCGGGCGAGGTCTGCAGGCCGAAGCCGCCCTGTCCCGCCAGCCAGAAGAAGCCCGACGCGGCCGGATCGAAACCCGCCACGGGCAAGCGGTCGGGCGCGAAGCTGCGCAGGCCCGCCCATTTGCTCGCCAGCCGCGGCACGGCGAGCGTGGTGGCTTCCTCCACCCGCCAGGCGGCCAGCGCGACGTCTTCTTCCTCGGGCTGCGCGTCGCAGGGCGCGCTTTCGCCTTCGTCCATCGGGCTCGCGAGCAGGCGGCCGCTGCCTTCGGGTTCGATATAGAAGCCCGGGCCGACGGTCTTGGTGAAGGGCCAGCCGGTGACGTCGATCGGCACATCGAAGGTGATGACCGTGCGCCGCAGCGGGGTGATGCCGAGCGCGGCGATGCCGCCCATCTGCGCGACCGTATCGGCCCACGCCCCCGCGGCATTGACCACCACCCCCGCGGCATAGCTTGCCCCCGGCGTATCGACGATCCAGCGTTCGCCCTCATGGCGCAGCGCGGTCACCGGCGCCTTGGCCGCGATCGATCCGCCCGCGGCGAGCAGCGCCTTGCGATGCGCCTCCAGCATTGCATGCGCGTCAAGCTTGCGCGCCTGCAGGTCGAGCAGCGCGCCGACAATCCCGCCGTCGCCCTCGCGCAGCACGGGCACATGCTCCTGTGCCGCGGCTACCGACAGCCGCCGGACATGCGGCGCCCATTCGCGGTAATTCGCCTCCAGCCGGTCGAGCGCTTCCTCCTGCCCCGCCAGCGCCACGAACAGCGCGGGGTGTGGCTGCGCGCCCGGCGCTTCGAACAGCGCGATGCTGGCGGCGGTCAGCGCGCGGACGAGCCAGGCATCCATGTCGAAATGCGCAAAGGCAGCGCTGCGGCCCGAGGAATGCACCCCCGGCGCGTCTTCCGCCTCGCACACCAGCGTTTCCCCATGCCGCGCCAGCCGCGCGGCTGCCGACAGACCGGCTATTCCCGCCCCGATCACGAGGTAATCGACCTGTTTCATCGCAACTGCGTTGCCCCTTGCAACCATTCTGCCTAACTCTCCGCTTACCAAATGATGCGGGGGGCAGACAGATGGCAATGACAATATTGGTAACCGGGGGCACGGGCTATATCGGCGGCGAGGTAATCGACCAGCTGCTGGCCAGGGGGCACAGTGTCCACACCACTGTCCGCGACAAGGGCAAGAGCGAGCCGAGACTGCGTGCGCGCTGGAGCGAAGCCGGCGATCGGCTGGCGGTGTTCGAGGCCGATCTGATGAGCGATGCGGGCTGGGCCGAAGCCAATGCCGGCTGCGACGCGGTGGCGCATGTCGCCTCGCCATTCCCGCTCGCCGTGCCCAGCGACAAGGACGAGCTGGTGGTGCCCGCGCGCGAAGGAACGCTGCGCGCGCTCGAATTTGCCGACAAGGCGGGGATCAAGCGCTTCGTCCAGACCAGCAGCGCCGCGGCGATCGCTTATGGCCAGCCGGAAAAGGACCATTTCACCCATCTCGACTGGACCAATCTCACCGCGGGCGTGCCGCCCTATATCGAGAGCAAGACCGTGGCCGAACGCGCCGCGCGCGACTGGGTCGCGACCAAGGCGCCGACCATGGTGTTCTGCTCGATCAACCCGGTGGCGGTGTTCGGCCCGGTCTATGACGACGACATGTCGACCAGCGTCGAGCTGGTGAAGAAGATCATCGACGGCTCGATCCCGCTGATCCCCAATATGGGCATCTGCGTGACCGATGTCCGCGATGTCGCCGAGGCGCATGTCCGCGCGCTCGAGGCGCCCGCCGAAAAGGTCCGCGGCGAGCGTTTCCCGACCTCGGAGAAATTCCTCTGGCTGCGCGAAATGGCCGATGTGGTCCGCGCGCGCGTGCCCGAACATGCGAAGAAGGTGCCCAGCCGCCCGATGCCCAACTGGCTGGTCCGGCTGCTCGCGCTGTTCATGGACGAAATGAAGCAGATCAAGGGCGAGCTCGGCAATGTCCGCGACGTCTCGGGCAAGCATACCGAACAGGTGCTCGGCTATACCTTCATCCCCGCCGAACAGACCATCGAGGACACGGTCCGCAGCCTGTTTGCCAAGGGTATCGTGAAGCCCTGAACCCACCGCCGCATTGCCAGCCCGCACCGCGCTCGGCAAAAGACGCATGAAACGAATCGTTGACGGGAAAATTACATGAACATGTTGGCGTCGCGCGGGCAATTGCGCGCAAGTTTCATTCGCTGGGCGCTGTTCACCGTCCCGCTCTGTGTGCTGCTCGGCTTCGTCGCCGGCCAGCTGGGCGGGCCCGACACCGCGTGGTTCCAGCAGCTGGAGAAACCGGGCATCTATCCCGAGCCCAAATGGTTCGGGATCGTGTGGACGATCCTCTATGTCATGATCGGCCTGTCGGTGGCGATCGTGGCCTCGGCCTGGGGCGCGCGCGGACGCACCGCCGCACTGTGGGTCTTCGCGGTGCATTTCGCGCTCAACCTGTCGTGGAGCTACGTGTTCTTCGGCGCGCAGCAGATCTCGGGCGCGCTGATGCTGCTCGGCGCGATCGTGGTGACGCTGCTGGTGGTAATCGCGCTGTTCTGGCGCGTCCGGCGGCTCGCCGCGGTGCTGCTGCTGCCCTATCTCGCCTGGGTCTGCTTCGCCACCGCGCTGAACTACCAGTTCCTCCAGCTCAACCCCGATGCCGATGGCGGGTATCCCGAGGGCGCGGTCGAGCGGGTGAGGATTTAGGGGTTTTGGTGTTTCGAACCCGCATCCGCGGGTTCGTCCTCGGGGCTGTTCCTCCGCTTCGCTCCGGGCCCCTGCGGGCGGCCAGTCGGCCTTGCCTCGCCTACGGCTCGGATACCAACGCCACCATGCTGGAGTAGCGCTGGTCCCGTCCGCGACCAGCGGATGGCAAGCGCGACCGCGCGCCCGCAGCGATGCGACCGTCAGGTCGCATGAGCGAGGATAGCCTAAGGCCGCGAATGCGGCCGCCGGCGCTTGAGGCTAGACAAAAACCCCATCCCGTCCCATCTGAACCCTATGCAGAGCCAGAATCCCCTGATCGCCGATTTCGTCAAACTCGCCAATTCGGCAGCCGGCACGCTGGCCGGCATGGGCCGCGAGGCGCGCGACGCCGCGCGCGAACGCGCCAAGGAAAGTTTCGGCGGGATGGATTTCGTCAGCCGCGAGGAATTCGACGCGGTGAAGACCATGGCCAGTAAGGCCCGCGCCGAGGCGGAAGACCTCAAAGCCCGCGTCGAAGCGCTCGAAGCCCGGATCAAGTAGGCTTTGGCCGCTTGGCGGTCTACGGGCAGAGACCTTATCTAGGCCCCTGCCTTCGCAGGGGCGACGGTTGGGATTATAGTCGCCATCATGGGACAAATCGCCCAATCTACTCTCGTCGCCCCTGCGAAGGCAGGGGCCCAGCTGACTTCTCGGTTCGCAGTCTGAACGATGCCGGGCGGCTGGGTCTATATCATGACCAACAGCCCGCACGGCACGCTCTACATCGGGGTCACCGCCGAGATAGCCGCGCGCATCCATGCGCATCGCGAAGGGCAGGGATCCGAATTCTGCCGCAAGCATGGCCTCACGCGCTTGGTCTATGCAGAGCAGTATGAGGATATCCACGACGCCATCGCGCGCGAAAAGGCGATGAAGCGGTGGAAGCGGCAATGGAAGCTCAGGCTGATCCGGCGCGACAATCCCGACTGGAACGACCTGTTCGAGACGATCCTGTGATGGTGCCATTCCGCTAATCTTACCTAGGCCCCTGCCTGCGCAGGGGCGACGGGGAGAGCTCAGCTGGTCTGTCGCCCCTGCGAAGGCAGGGGCCCAACTGACGGCGCAGTACGCGATACGCCGCCCCACAAGTCGACTCCGCCGTCTTCGCAGGATCGCCGCAAGCGGCTAAGGTCGCCCCATGCAGCTTTCCGCTCCCGCCATCCTGCTTGCCGCGCGTGCGCATGGCGAGACCGCGGTGATTGCGCGGATGCTCACCGAACAGCACGGCATGGTCGCCGCCTATGTCGCGGGTGGGCGCGGGCGGCAGCTGCGGCCGGTGGTGATCCCCGGCAATATCGTCCAGGCGGAAATCCGCGCCAGGTCCGACAGCCAGCTGCCTTTCGCGCGGCTCGAACTGGTCACCAGCCGCGGGCCGTGGCTGGGCGAGCCGCTCGCCGCTGCGGCGATCAACTGGGTGACCGCGCTGACTGCAAGCGCGCTGCCCGAGCGGAATCCCTATCCCACGCTCCATTCCGCGCTCGGCGGCCTGCTCGATGCGATCTGTTCGTCGGACAGCGCGCGGCAGTGGGTCGAGGCGCTGGCGGTCTATGAAGCGCTGCTGCTGCGCGAGCTGGGCTATGGCGGCCAGCGGCCCGCGATAGCCGACCTTGGGCAGGCCTTGGAAATTCTCGACCGGCAGGAGCCGCTGATCGCGCGCTACCTGCTTGCCGACACCCGCGCCGACGTCCTAGCTGCACGGCAACTCCTCAGGCAGCGGCTGGCACGGATGGTTTAGCCGCGTTCAAGAATGGTTCGTCGCCCCTGCGCAGGCAGGGGCCTAGACACCGTCGTTGAGCGCCCCGAGGGGGCAGATAGGCTCCTGCCTGCGCAGGAGCGACGAGGCTGGAGAACCACGCTTGAAAATCGCACTATTCGCCGGCGACGGCATCGGCCCCGAAGTCATCGCGCAGGCGCGCCGCGTGCTCGAAACGCTGGACCTGCCCGGGCTGACGCTGTTCGAAGGCGATGTCGGCGCTGCCGCCTATCGCCGCCATGGCCACCCGCTGCCGCAAGAGACGCTCGACATGGCGCGCGCCGCCGATGCGGTGTTGTTCGGCGCGGTGGGCGATTTCTCCTGCGACGACCTGCCGCGCGAACTGCGGCCCGAACAGGCGATTCTCGGCCTGCGCAGCGAACTGGGGCTGTTTGCCAATCTGCGCCCCGCGGCGGGCTTCCCCGGGCTCGAACACCTCTCCTCGCTCAAGCCCGAAGTCGCGCGCAGCATCGACCTGCTGGTGGTGCGGGAACTCAATGGCGACGTCTATTTCGGCGACAAGGGCGAACGCGGCAGCGATGGCGGGCGCGAGGGCTGGGACATGATGTCCTACAACGAGGCCGAGGTGCGCCGCATTGCGCATAGCGCGTTTCGCGCGGCGATGGGACGCGGCAAGAAGCTGACCAGCGTCGACAAGGCCAATGTCCTCGAAACCAGCCGCATCTGGCGCGAAACCGTGATCGAAGTGGCGCAGGAGTATCCCGAGGTCGAGCTCGACCACATGTATGTCGACAATGCCGCGATGCAGCTGGTCAAGTCGCCGGGGCAGTTCGACACCATCGTCACCGGCAATTTGTTCGGCGATATCCTGTCGGACCAGGCCAGCGCCTGCGTCGGCTCGATCGGCTTGCTCGCCAGCGCGTCGCTGGGTGAACGGCAGACCGACTACGGCACTTTCGGCCTGTACGAGCCGATCCACGGCAGCGCGCCCGATATTGCCGGGCAGGGCAAGGCCAACCCGGTCGCCGCCGTGCTCAGCCTGGCGATGCTGCTGCGCCACTCGCTCGGCCGCGAACAGGACGCCGCGCGGATCGAACGCGCGGTCGAGGGGATACTGGCCGATGGCGTGCTGGGCGGCGACCTTGGCGGGACCGCTTCGACCGGCGATATCGGCGATGCGATTGTTAGGAAGATCGTAACCACATCTTGAGGATTGCGGCATAACCGGGTCATGCAATGGATATGACACCGCAGACGCAGCCTTCCATGGCCGATCCCGCCCCCGCCAGCGCCAGCACGCTGGAGCTCGCGATCATCCTGCCGACGCTCAACGAGCGCGACAATCTCGCCCCGCTGGTCGAGCGGATCGAAGGCGCGCTGGGCAAGACCGGCTGGGAAGTGCTGGTGGTGGACGACAATTCCGCCGACGGCACTAGCGACGAAGCGCGGCGGCTGTCGCTCTCCGACCCGCGCGTGCGCGTGCTCCAGCGGATCGGCCGCCGCGGCCTGTCGAGCGCCGCGATCGAGGGCTTTTGCGCCACTGCCGCACCCTATGTCGCGGTGATGGATGCCGATCACCAGCACGATCCGCAATTGCTGGTGGCGATGCTTGCCAGCGTGAAGGCGGGCGAGGCGGATGTCGCCGTCGCCAGCCGCTTTGCCGATGGCGCGAGCATGGAAGAATGGGGCCGCCCCGACCGCGAGAAGCTGTCGAGCGTCGCCAACATGCTGGCGCGCAAGCTCACCGGGGTCGACCTCAGCGACCCGATGAGCGGGTTCTTCCTGCTACCGTCGGCCACCGCGCGGCGGCTGGTGCCCAATCTCTCGGGCATCGGCTTCAAGATCTTGCTCGACCTGCTCGCCACTTCCGAAACACCGCTCAAGGTGAAGGACTTCCCGATGAATTTCTCCGCCCGTCGCTCCGGCGAAAGCAAGCTCGACCGCGCGATCGCGCTCGATTTCCTCGCCGGTCTCTACGACAAGAGCTTCGGCCGCATCATCCCGACGCGCTTCGCGCTGTTCGGCACGGTCGGGGTCATCGGCATCGGCGTGCACATGGCGATCCTCTATGCCTTCCTGCTGGTGGCGGGGACGAGCTTCAGCTGGAGCCAGGCGGTCGCGACCTTCGGCGCGATGACCTTCAACTTCTGGCTCAACAATTTCCTCACCTATCGCGACCGCCGCCTGAAGGAACCCAACCGCGTGTTCTGGGGCTGGGTCAGCTTTATCGCCGCCTGTTCGATCGGCGCCTTCGCCAATGTCGCGGTGGCCACCACGCTCAACGACCGCGGCTCGCACGAAGTGCTCGCCGCGCTGGTCGGCATCGGCATCGGCTCGGTATGGAACTACGCGCTGTCGAGCCGCTTCGTCTGGGGGCGGTATTGAGCGCCAGATAGCCCTGGATTGCCACGGAGCCTGCGGCTCCTCGCAATGACCGGGGAAATAGAGCGCCATCATTGCGAGGAGCGAAGCGACGCGGCAATCCAGCCGGTGGAGCAAAGGCGGCGCGGCTCTGTGCTAAGGCATTGGCATGGCCTATCGCGAGGACTTCCAACCGGCGGTGTACATCATGGCGAACCGTCGGAACGGGACGCTCTATACCGGCATCACTTCCGATCTTCCGCAGCGTGCTTGGCAGCATCGCGAGGGCGCCGGCGCCGGGTTCACCATGCGCTACGGCTGCAAGCTGCTCGTCTGGTACGAATGGCACGACGATATCGAGCTGGCGATCCTGCGGGAAAAACAGATCAAGGCGGGGTCGCGCAAGCGCAAGCTGGCTCTGATCGAAGCGTTCAATCCGACTTGGCGCGATCTCTATGGGGACATCGCGGTTTAACCCTGGATTGCGTCGTCGCCTGCGGCTCCTCGCAATGACTTCTCGGAAGGGTGATCCTCTCAATAGCACAGTCATTGCGAGGAGCCGCAGGCGACGCGGCAATCCAGCAAGCGCACCGCACCTCCCTACCGCCAGCTTTCCAGCCAGGTCCACACCGCGAAGCTGTCGGGGCCCACCAGCGGGGCGCCGCTGATGATCGGGTAGAACCAGCCGAACATCAGCACGCTGCCGAGGAGCGGCGCCAGCGCGCTCTTGCGCCAGCCGTTCTGCCATAGCGCATCGCACACCAGCGCCAGCGCGGCGAGCAGCGCCATGCTCGGCAGCGCATAGTGATAATAGAACTGCACCGGCTTGCTCGCCACGATCCAGAATCCCAGGCTCACCGCATAGACCAGCGCCACCGCCAGCGCGGTCCAGTGGCGGCGCAGTACGCCGTGCCAGGCGCACCACGCCAGCGCAGGCAGGCCGAGCAGCATGGTCAGCGGATTGCCGATCAGCATGATGCCGCGCTGCACCCCCGCGACCGGTTCGTAGAGATACCAGATCGAGCGCGCGTTGAGCACCCATTGCTCCCAGGTCGACTGGTAGGGATGCGCCTTGAGCACCTGCTCCTGCTGCGACAGCATGAACTGGTGGTGGAACACGAGCCCCTCCGAAATCGGGTGGACACGGAAGAAGAAGCCGGGTGCGAAGCTCGCCGCATAGACCGCCAGCGGCACCGCGCCGAGCCAGAGCGCGGCCTCGACCAGCGTAATCCCGGGTACCGGCGCGCCGCGGCGGCTGAAGAACAGGCGGCGGCGTCCCGCCAGCGCGCGCGCGGCGAGGAAGGCCAGGCCCGGCAGCATCGCCACTGCCAGCGCGTTCCATTTGGCGCCCATCGCCAGCCCCAGCGCCATGCCCGCCAGCACCAGCCGCCAGCGGCCTTCCTCGGGCTGGCGGATCGCCGCGGCGAATTGCCAGGCGGCAAGGCTGAGGAAGGCGAGGTAGAAGATATCCAGCATCGCGATGCGCGCATGGATGAACAGGTGGAAACCGGTCGCGAGGAGCAGGCCGTATGCCAGCGTGGCGAAGCGGCTCAGCGTGCCGAACCACAGTGCGCGCATTGCGGCGAACAGCGCCAGCGCGCCGAACAGCGTGGGCAGCAGCCGCCAGCCGACCGGATTGTCGCCGAACAGCGCGATCCCCAGCGCGATCAACTCCTTGCCGACGAGCGGATGCTCGCGATTGGTGAACTCGCCCAGCATCAGCAGCTCGCGCGCGGCGGGCAGGTAGTGGACCTCGTCGAAATAGGGGTGCGGCACCGCGGTCAGGTAGGGCAGGCAGCCGAGCCAGAAGACAAGCGCCAGCGCGGCGCACCAGCGAAGCGGATCCTGGACCTGTTCGGGGGCGCGGCTCATGCGGGGCGATTAAGCGAGCGTTTGCAAGGATACAACAGCCATTGCTTGCCGTTATCCCGGGGCCTGCCTAGACGCCCCTGTCATGAAGAAGACCACCGGCATGGACCGTTCGATCACCGCCAAATGGCGCCCCGCGACGCAGGCGGTGCGCGGCGGCACCTGGCGCAGCGAGCATGGCGAGACCAGCGAAGCGCTGTTCCTCACCTCGGGCTATACCTATGACGACGCGCAGACCGTCGCCGACCGGTTCGCGGGCGAGGCTGCGGGGATGACCTATTCGCGCCTCCAGAACCCGACCGTCGCCATGCTCGAGGAACGCATCGCGCTGATGGAAGGCGCCGAGGCGTGCCGCGCGCAGGCCAGCGGGATGGCGGCGATGACCGCGGCGCTGCTCTGCCAGCTGTCGGCGGGCGACCATGTGGTCGGCGCACGCGCGGCCTTCGGCTCGTGCCGCTGGCTGCTCGACCATCTGCTGCCGCGTTTCGGGATCGAGACCAGCGTGATCGACAGCGCCGACAACGATGCCTGGGAAGCCGCGATTCGGCCCAATACCAAGGTGTTCTTCTTCGAGACCCCCGCCAATCCCACGCTCGACATTGTCGATCTGGCGCATGTCTGCGGCGTCGCGAAGGCGCATGACATCGTCACCGTGGTCGACAACGCCTTCGCCACCAGCGCGCTGCAACGCCCGCTCGATTTCGGCGCCGATGTGGTCGCCTATTCGGCGACCAAGCTGATGGACGGGCAGGGCCGCGTGCTCGCGGGCGCGGTATGCGGCTCGCAGCAATGGGTGGAGGAGGTGCTGCTGCCGTTCCAGCGCAACACCGGCCCCAATTGTGCGCCGTTCAACGCCTGGGTGGTGCTCAAGGGGCTCGAAACGCTCGACATGCGCGCGCGCCGGCAGAGCGAGAACGCAGTCGCGCTGGGCAAATTCATCGAACCGCGCGTGCCCAGGCTGCTCCATCCCGGTCTGCCCAGCCACCCGCGCCACGAACTGGCAAGTCAGCAGATGGTCGCCACCGGACCGATCTTCGCGCTCGACGTGGGCGACCGCGCTACTGCCTTCGCGCTGCTCGACGCGCTCGAACTGGTCGATATCTCGAACAATATCGGCGATACGCGCAGCCTGATGTGCCACCCGGCGAGCACCACGCATGCGGGCATGACGCAGGAGGCGCGCGACGAGATGGGCGTGACCGAAGGCTTGCTGCGGATCAACGTCGGGCTCGAGGACGTCGAGGACGTGAAGGAAGACCTCGACCGCGCGCTGGCCGCCGCGGGGCTCTAGCGCCGCCAGTCGTTGCGGGTCGCGAGCCGCTCCAGCTCGTCGCCCAGCGCATGCGCGGTGGTCATTGCGATGGCGCAGCCGGCATCGTCGGTCAGCACGCCGTGAACATCGAGCCCGCCGCCGCCGATCATCGCCATCAGCAGCCCTTCGTCGCGCGTCATCCCTGCCGCGCAGCACGGCGCGAGCAGGATCCTGCGCCGCGAGGTGCGCGCGAGATCGACCACCAGTGCGCGCGCCAGCACCAGCAGACGGCGGAACTCGGTCCCCCCGGCATCGAGCGCGAGCATGGTCGCGCGGGCATCGTGCAATCCGTGCCCCGCAAGCCGGCGGACAAGCACCAGCGCAAGCGTCTGGTGCCGCCGCGCGGGGAGGGGGAGGTCGAGTGCGGTCGAATCGTGCGAATGGGCCATGCCGTCTCCTTTGCAGACCCGCATCGTATGCTAATGCAAATCATTCGCAACCCTGTACCGATCGGTCTATCCCCATTTTCCGCGAAGTCGGTCGCAGGATCGCCGGCGGCAGCGACAGGGCGGCGGCAGGAAGCGCCGGGCCGCTAGCGCCCGCGATAGGGCTCGCAGGCCACCCCGTCATTGTCGCGGTCGAGCGCGGGCCTGTAGCCGGGCTGCCCGCGATAGATCGGCGCCGCGCCCGCCTGCCGCGCGGCGGTGCAATTGGGAAAATAGACCCCGCCCTGCAGCTGCGCGGTCGGGGCCGGCTGCGTGGTGCGCCGATTGCGATGGCAGTGATACTCGCCCGTCTTGCGGTTGTTGTGGCAGCCCTCCGCATTGAGACCCCCGGGATGCGCAAGCGCCGGCAGCGGCGGGCTGGCCAGCAGCGCCAGCGGGAGGAGCAGGGTGAAGCGTTTCATTCTCGCATCCCTACCCCCAAACGGTTACCGCAGGGAAAAGGGAGAGGACCCGCATGACCAAGACGCTGGAATATATTTTCGATCTCGCCGCGCCGAACGGCTATCTCGCATGGTATCCGCTCAAGCAGATCATCGCGCGCACCGGGGCGCAGCTGGTGGTGACGCCGGTGTTCCTCGGCGGGATGCACAAGCTTACCGGCAATGCCCCGCCGATGATGCGTGACGCCGATGTGAAGGGCAAGGTTCCCTATGCCGCGCTGGAATTCCAGCGCTTCCTCGACCGGCACGGCATGGACCAGTTCCGCATGCACCCCGCGCTGCCGTTCAATTCGATCCTGCTCCAGCGCGTGCTGGTGGCCGCATCGGACGAGGCCGAACGCCAGGCGCTGGTCGAGGCGCTGCTGCCCGCAGTGTGGGAGCGCAATATCGATTGCGGCGATGCCGAAGTGGTCGGGGCCGAACTCGCGGCAGCAGGGTTCGACGCCGAGCGCCTGCTCACAGCGACTCAGGATCCCGGCGTCAAAGCGAAGCTGGCGGACAATACCGAAGCCGCGGTTGCCTGCGGCGCCTTCGGCATCCCGACCTTCTTCGTCGATGGGGAAATGTGGTTCGGCAAGGAACGCCTCGAGCAGATCGAGGCCTATCTTGGCGGCGGCAGGCCCTAGATCGAGAGGTAGAGCATCGCCGGAAGCGGCGAACACAGCACCATCGCCGCCAGCGAATCGCCACCCTGATCGCGCACGAGGCGCCTGATGAATGCGAACAGCATATTCCGACTCCCCCCGTCGTGATCCAATCCGTCGGCCGCGCGCCCCGAATGACTTCGGCAATGAATAGGTGCGACCCGTTTGTGCCTTGTGCAGCATAGCCCTTGGGAAAATCTCACCAGTACCGGTAAACCGAAATTAACCCGATCCCGTGCTTGCCAGTCTCCGCGGACTGGTTAAGTCTGATGGCCAGGGGAATTACTTCGGGGGTCGCATGTCTCGGTTTTCGGTATTTGCAGCGCTGTGTGCTTTGTCCGTGGTCGGGGCACCTGCCGTTCTTGCGCAGAAGGCCGCACCGGCCACCGCCACCAGCCTGCAGGACACGCGTCCGCCCCCGATTCCGACGCGCTCCTTCGCTTCGCGCAGTATGTTTTCCTCGCTCCATCTCTCGCCCGACGGCAAGGCCATCGTCACGCATGTGTCGGCGTCGCGAGGCAAGTTCCTGGCGGTGCTCGACGCAGCCGACCATTCGCTGCAGCGGCGTTACGCGCTCAACGATGACGATGACGTCGAATGGATTCGCTGGGCGGGCAACGACAAATTGCTCGTGTCGCTGTCCACCTTGGGTAGTTTCTTCGGCGACGAGGTGCGTTACACGCGGTTGCTCCTGCTCGACATGGCGGCGGGGACCTCGGACATCCTCGGTAATGACGAACCCGTCGTCGAAGGCGACGACGTGATCTTCATCGCCGAGGACGGCAGCTATGCGCTGGTTTCGGTCCAGAAGGACGTCCGCGCTTATCCCTCGGTCTACCGGTACGAACTGGCGGCGGGGGGCAAACGGTGGCGGGTACAGGACCCGCGTCCCGGGGTGTGGTCCTGGCATGCCGATAGCAGCGGTGTCGTCCGCCTCGGTACGGGCTGGCGTCTCGGCCGGTTGCGGATCTACTATCGGTCGGGCCCCGATGCGGACTTGCGGCTGATCGAGAAGCTCAAGGCCGACGAAATCGAGGACAAGTTCTGGGATGTCGCGCAGATCGTTAGCGGGTCGGATCACGGCCATGTCCTGCATGAAGGCCCGAGCGGCAGGGTCGGGCTGTATATTTTCGATCTGTCCACCCGCGAGCCAGTGGAGCTGGTTTACGAGCATCCCGAGCATGACGTGGAAAGCGTGCTGTTTCGCGATGGCAAGCCTGTCGGTGCCTTCTTCACCGATGTTCGCGATCGCGCGCACTGGCTCGATGCAGGCTATGCCGCGACCTATGCGCAGCTCGAACGGTCGCTGACCCAAAACGAGATATGGGTCATTTCGCGCGCAAAGGACAATTCGCGGATGCTGGTGCGGGCGGGGAGCGAGTCCGATCCCGGGCTCATCTACAATTACGATGTCACCGGCAAACGCATGGAAGTGCTGGTCGAAATGCGCCCCGAGATCGACATTACCCATCTCGCAATGCCCAAACCCATTGCCTATACCGCGCGCGACGGCACGCGCATCCACGGTTACCTCACGCTCCCCCGGGGACGCGAAGCCAGCGGCTTGCCGCTCATTATCCTGCCGCATGGCGGTCCCTACGGCATTCGCGACAAGCTTGATTATGACGACCAGGTGCAATTGCTCGCCAACCGCGGATATGCGGTGTTGCAGCCCAATTTTCGCGGATCGGGTGGGTATGGGCAGGATTTCTACGATCTCGGCGTCGGCCAGATCGGCCGCGGCATGCAGGACGATCTCGACGACGGGATGGATTGGGCGGTCGCGCGGGGCATTGCCGACCCGGCACGGGTTTGCGTGGTGGGCGGATCCTATGGCGGCTATGCCGCGCTATGGGCGGTCATCCGCAATCCCGAACGGTACCGCTGTGCCGCCAGTTTTGCCGGCGTGACCGACTGGAACCTGATCCTCAAATACGATCGGCGGTTCTTCACGCGTGAGGCCAGCCGCAGATGGCGCCAGCGCGTCGAGGGGGAAGAGGAATTCGATCTCGACGACGTGTCGCCTTATCGCCACGCCGAGACGCTCAACCGCCCGGTACTGATCGCACAGGGCAAGAAGGACGATCGCGTCCCCTGGTCGCAATTCCGCAAGTTCACCCGCGCTGCGCGCAAGGCGCCTGTCGCACCGGTGGAACTGGTGTTCGACGAGGAAGGGCATTCTTTCGACGAGCCCGAAAACGAGCAGCGATGGCTCGATCAGCTCACTGCTTTCCTGGCCAAGCATAACCCCGCCGACTGAGCCCGGTCGCGCATTGGCCGCAAACCGGGGCATGGAAAATTTCGTGCGTTTCCTTGCGCGGGGCGGTGGGGACGCTAGATTGTCTCCCGTGATCAAAGAACTATTCCAGCATGCCGCCATGACCGACGGGATTACCGTCCGGGTCGCGGTGAACTTCCTGCCCGAGCAATCGCGCCCGGAAGCGGGCAAGTGGTTCTGGGTCTATCACATCCGCATCGAAAACGGTTCGCACGAGCGGGTCCAGCTGATGACGCGCCACTGGCGGATCACCGATGGCGCGGGCATGGTCAGCCATGTCGATGGCGATGGCGTGGTCGGCGAACAGCCGGTGCTGATGCCCGGCCAGAGCCATGACTACGTTTCGGGATGTCCGCTCGATACGCCGCACGGGTCGATGGAAGGCTTCTACACCTTCCATGCCGAAGACGGCTCGCCGATCGAAGTGCGTATCCCCTTCTTCCCGCTCGCGGCGCCGGCCACGGCGAACTGACCCGGCCCGGCTAGCTGCCCGGGTCGAGTTCTTCTTCCATTTCCGCAGTCACCGGGCGTTCGAGCGTAGCCTTCGCCTCGGCCTCGAGCTTGGGCGTCAGCGCCGCTGTGCGCGGGGGAAGGGCAGTGCCGTCACCCTGCTCGCCATTGGCCTCGATATCCGCCAGCAGCAGCTTCATCTCGGCAATTTCCTTCACCTGCGCCTCGATGATCTCATCGGCGAGCGCGCGCACCCGCGGATCGCTGATTTCGGCGCGTTCGCTGGTGAGGATCGCGATCGAGTGGTGCGGGATCATGGCCTTCATCCAGGCCTCGTCCTCGACCGTCTGCTGGCTGCGGACAAGGAACAGGAACAGGATGAAACCCGCGCCCGCCAGCCCATGACGACAAGCTTGGTGGCAAGGCTCTTGTACATGCCCCACATGAAGCCGAGCATGATGATGATCATCGCCATGCCCATCATCAGCGCCATCCACATGCGGGTCTGGCTGAAGAAGGCGTGGTCCGCTTCCCACAGCGCGGAGTATTTGAGCACGAACATGGTCACGATCGACGTCGCGATCATGGCGAAGAAGGTGGGCCATTTGCCGTGATGGCCGCCGCTGTGTTCACTATCCATCGGTTTTCCCCTTTGTTACCAGGGCCAACGGGCGAGCGACGGGGGTCGTTCCGAGCTGCGGCTAGTCGTCTTCCTGATCTTCGCCGGCGCCGGAAAAGTTGAAGCTGCCGATCTTGATCTTGGCCTTGAGGCCGAGCCATTCGGCCAAATTGTCGAAATCCTGCGTCGCGGGATAATTGGCCAGCGCGGCGCGGCTTTCGTCGAGCCGCAGGATCAGGCTCTTCTTCTTGCGGCGCAGCGCACTGGTGGTGAGCGAGACGCGGCTGCCCCCGCCAAGCCGCCGGGCCAGGCGGAAACCCAGCCCCCAGGTCACGCCTTCGTGCAGATCGTCATCGCTGGCGAGCACGCGCAGCTTGTCGGGCAATTCGGTGCGGCCAAGACTGCCGAACAGCGCGGCACAGATCATCGCGCGGCCGCGCGCGTCGAGATCGATCCAGCGTTTGCCCAGCGCCCATTCGGCCGCATGGCTCTCGCGCAGATTGGGCTCGACCCGGTGAAGCGCGCCCGACAATTGCGCCGCGGCGAGCCGGAGGCGTTCGTTGAGCTTGCCGTCGCCTTCGCTCAGATCGACCGTCCATGCCGCGAGCAGCGTCGCCTCGGTGATCGAGGAATCGCGCGGCGCGGCATAGGCGGTTACCCCGGCGAGCAGCGGATCGGCCTTCATCTGCGCAGGCTCGAGCCGGCTGTAGAGCAGGCCCTCGCGGATGCCCCATGACGAGAACACCAGTTCGTCGGGCTCGATCCGGTCGAGCAGCGGGCGCAGCAGCGCCGCGGCATCGGGCAGGTAATGCGCGCGCATCGGGCTGATCCCGCTGATTTCGCGCAATTCCTCCGGATCGGCCGCGATCAGTTCGCGGGCCAGCCGCCGCGCATCGTCGGGCAGCAGCGTGAAGCCGTGCGGATCGGTCAGCGGAAAATCGAAATAGCGCATCGCATAGGCCGCCAGCGCGCGCCAGGTGCCGCCGATCATGTACATCGGGCCGGGATGCTTGGCGGCCCAGCCGACCGCGGCGAGCTGCTCGTGCACCGCGGCCTCGAAGGCGTCGGCGCCGTCGCTGCGCAGCGCGGGCAGGCGCAGCGTGCCCAGCTGCAGGCTGGCCGCCTCGTGACAGGCATTGTCCGCGACCGAGACCAGTTCGAGGCTGCCCCCGCCCAGGTCGGCAACCACGCCGCGTGCGCCGGGGAAGGCACCCAGCGCGCCCATCGCCGAAGCAGTGGCTTCCTCCTCGCCCGTCAGCAGGCGCGGTTCCAGCCCGAGCGCGGCGACCTGCTCGAGGAATTGCGCCCCGTTCTTGGCATCGCGCGCGGCAGCGGTGGCGACCGTCTGGACGTCGTCGATCCCGAGATCGCCGATGATCAGCGCATAGCGCGCGAGCGCGGCGAGCGCTTCGTCCGCCGCCTCATCGGGGATGCGCCCGGTCTCGGACAAATCGCGCCCGAGCCGCGCGGCGACTTTCTCGTTCCACACCACTTCGGGCGCGCGTGCAGTGCCTTCGTAGATCACCATGCGCACGGTGTTGGAGCCGATGTCGATGACCGCGCGGGGGGGCTGCATCAGCCGCCGCTGCCATTTGGCCGAGCGCGATCCGCTCACTGCGAGGACCCCCGCAGCGTCAGGCGTGGGACTTCATGGTCGGCAAGCGCGGCACCGCGCCCGGATAGCGATGGATTGGCCATGAAATACTGGTGGCAGTTGAAGCCGCCTTCCTCCTGTCGCAAGCGATGGTACTGGCCGTCGGGACCGAGCTGCCAGCTTTGTTCGGTGTCGAGAATATTGGCGAGCATGACCTGGCCGAGGACCTGGTCGTGCACGGTCTTGTTGGTGATCGGGACCATCACCTCGACGCGGCGCATCAGATTGCGGCTCATCGCGTCGGCGCTGGTCAGATAGACCTTCGCCTGCCGGCTGGGCAGCGCCTTGCCATTGGCAAAGGCCCAGACGCGCGAATGTTCGAGGAAGCGGCCGATCACCGATTTGACGCGGATGTTCTCCGACACGCCCGGCAGGCCCGCGCGCAAGCTGCAGATGCCGCGCACCACCATGTGGATTTCCACGCCCGCCTGGCTCGCTTCGTAAAGCTTGTCGATCATCGGCTTGTAGGTGATCGAATTGAGCTTCACCCAGATGCCCGCAGGCTTGCCCGCATGCGCATTGGCGATCTCGGTGTCGATCAGCTGGTACAGCGTGTCCTGCAATCCGATCGGCGACACCGCGATGCGTTCGAGATCGTCGGGCTGGATATAGCCGGTGATGAAATTGAACATCTTGGCCGCATCGCGCCCCAGCGCGGGGTCGGCGGTGAAGAAGCTCAAATCGGTGTAGATCTTGGCGTTGATCGGGTGGTAATTGCCCGTCCCGAAGTGGCAATAGGTGCGGTAGCCATCCTCTTCGCGGCGCACCACCAGGCTGACCTTGGCATGCGTCTTCCATTCGGTGAAGCCGTAGATCACCTGCACCCCGGCGCGTTCGAGCTCGCTCGCCCAGTGGATGTTGCGCTCCTCGTCGAAGCGCGCCTTCAATTCGACCACCGCGGTGACCGCCTTGCCTGCCAGCGCCGCCTCGATCAGCGCAGCGATCACCGGCGACTGGTCGCCCGCGCGGTAGAGCGTCTGCTTGATCGACACCACCGCCGGGTCGCGCGCGGCCTGGCGTAGGAAATCGACCACCACGTCGAAGCTTTCGAACGGGTGATGGATGACGATGTCCTTCTCGCGGATGGCGGCGAAGCAATCGCCGTCATGCTCGAGGATGCGTTCGGGGTAGCGCGGGCTGAAAGGTTCGAACTTGAGGTCGGGGCGCGGCTCGTTGCAGATGACCGCAAGATCGGCGAGGCCGAGCATGCCGTCGCTCTTGACGATCATCGCCTCCTCGACCTCGAGCTGCTCGCGCAGCAGCGCTTCGGCGGTCTCGTCGCAATCCTCGTCGAGCTCGAGCAGCACGGTGCGCCCGCGCCGGCGCCGCTGGATCGCGGTGCGGAAATACCGCACGAGGTCCTCGGCCTCTTCCTCGACCTCGATATCGCTGTCGCGGATGACACGGAACACGCCGTCGCCCAGCACCTTGAAGCCGGGGAACAGCTGGTCTGCAAAGCGCGTGACCAATTGCTCGATCGCGACATAGATCGCCTTTTCCCCCGGCACGCGCACGAAGCGCGGCGCGCCGCTGGGGATCAGCACCATCTCGATCAGGTCCGCCTTGCGCCGCCCGCGCTTGAGCCGGAAGATCACCCCGATCCCCTTGTTGGCGACGAAGGGGAAGGGGTGCGACGGATCGATCGCCTGCGGGGTGATCAGCGGGAGGATGTCGCTTTCGAAGTATTCGCCCAGCCATGTCAGCTGGTCCTTCTCCAGCCGGTCGATCGGCGCGAGCATGATGCCTTCCTCGAACAACAGCGTGCGCAGCGTTTCGAGGCTTTTCTGCTGGCGGTCTTCGAGCGTGAGCAACTGGCCGCGAATCGCCTCCAATTGCTGGCGCGGGCTGGCCCCGTCGATCGCCTGCGTCTCGATCCCGCGCTGGACCTGTCCCTCCAGCCCGGCGATGCGGACCATCGTGAACTCGTCGAGATTGCTCGCCGAAATCGACAGGAACCGCAGCCGCTCGAGCAGCGGATAGCGCTCGTTCTCGCTCTCCGCGAGCACGCGGCGGTTGAACGACAGCCAGCTCAGCTCGCGATTGGTATAGCGGTCCCGCGGCGCGGGCGGCGCCGTCATGTCGGCATCATTGGCCGGGATGTTTCGGGATGCTTCGACAGTCATGCTGGTGTGGCTTGGGCCATGATCCTCATGTGTGACGCTTGGGTTACAAACTGTCCTATCGTCTCGCTAAAGGAAAGGGATGACCGCTGCATCTTGTTTCCTGAGTGTGCCGCATTTAAGTCGCAATGCACCATGAAGCGTACTCACCTGCCTCTCAACGCCCTGCGCGTTTACGATGCCGCCGCGCGGCATCTGTCCTTCACCCGCGCTGCGGACGAGCTGGCAGTGACGCCCGCCGCCGTGGGCCAGCAGATCCGCGCGCTCGAGGATCACCTCGGCACCGTGCTGTTCCGCCGCACGAGCAAGGGGCTGGAGCTGACGCAGGAAGGCGCCGCGGGTCTCGATGCGCTGCGCGAAGGCTTCCTCAAGTTCGAGGAAAGCGTGTCCGCGATGCAGGCGGGCCAGGCGCTCGACAGCTATACCATCGCCTGTCCGCGCGAATTCTACGCGCAATGGCTGGCGCCGCGGCTGGCGCGGTTCGGCGAGAAGAACCCCGAAATCCGCTTTACCTTCGTCGCCGACGAACATGCCGATTTCACCGAGGCGAACCTCGATTGCGCGATCCGGCTGGTCGACGGTCCGGGCGAATTGCAGGGGATCGAGCTCGACGAGGCGCGCCGTGTCACCGTGGCTCGCCCCGAAAGCCACGGCGGGGCGCCCGACAAGTGGATCGACTGGGGCCTGCCGCTGCAGGACGGCGTGGCGGCGCATGTCACCGTGTCCAATGCCGGCCAGGCGCTGTCCTCGACGCTGGCGGGGCTGGGCAAGGCGATCCTGCCCGAACTGCTGGCGAAGGATTCGATCGACGCGGGCCTGCTCGAGGTGCTCGACGGCCCGCATACCGGGCGGCGCGCGTACTGGTTGGTCGCACCGACCCCGCAATGGCGGACGAAAAAGGTAAGAGCGCTTGTTGCGTTTCTTTCCGAATAATAACCCGCGCCAAACTATAAATAGATCAATCGGAAAAGAATGCGACTATGATTAGTTGAGTCGCTTACTCCGATTTTGGTCTTTTTCTTGTAGTTGTTCTATTTATTCACCGGGTAATCGAACCCGGTTTCCTCACATGCTATACAAATTTTTGCCATTTGTTAACCATGGTGAAAAAGCCGTTCTTAACGGTGCGCTGGCTACCTGCTGTCCCACAGGGGGCTACCTATATGATCTGTATGCTGCGCAATCTCTGGAACGACACGAAGGGCAATACCCTGGCGATCTTCGCTGCGGCATTGATCCCGCTGGTCGTCGTCATCGGGAGCAGTCTCGATCTCAGCTTCGCCTATATGGCCAAGGCCAAACTGCAGAACGCCTGCGACGCCGCGGCGCTGGCCGGCCGCCAGTCGATGGACGGCAACAAGTGGACCACCGCGAACGAGACGGAAGCGAAGAAGTTCTTCCAGTTCAATTTCCCCGAAGGCACACTGGGCGCGCAAGACCTCAACTTCGAGATCGACACCGATCCCAACGACAATGCGCAGATCATCGGCGTCGCCAACGCGGTCATTCCGACCTCGCTGATGCATATCTTCGGGTACGACACCGTGCCGATCCAGGCCAATTGCGACGCCAAGCGCGACCTTGGCCATAACGATGTGATGCTGGTGCTCGATACGACCGGTTCGATGGGCAACCGGCCGTCCACCGGCGGCAGCCTCGACAAGATCGATCTCCTGCGCAACGGCACGACAGGTCTGTACCGCGCACTCGACGACAGCGGCAACGGATCGATCACCCGTTTCGGTATCGTGTCCTATTCGCATACGGTGAATGTCGCGCGCAGTTTGCGAAATATGGATATCCTGCAGGAGCAGGAACATTTCGAACGGGTTTACAAGCAACGGGTCTGCTACGACGTAAAGGTCAATGGCAACTGGCGGGACGACTATTGCACCGTCAACACCTACGATGACCGCGATGACATCAGGAGTTCGGGTTGGCGGTATCCGTCCAACAACCGGCGGAACTATACTTACAATGCATCCACCGAGTATGAATATCGCACTGTCGACATCGAAGATTCGAAATGGGGCAGAGGGTATCGGACTACCGAGCAGAACCTGACTGCTTTCCGGACCAGCGGCGACGGCTGTATCGAAGAACGGTCCAGCATCGGCCAAACCGTAAGCCCGGTCACGCTGCTCAAGACGGTCAGCCAGAACGATATCGATGCGGTCGCGGCCATCAGCAACGACACGACCTATCAGTGGGGACGCTACGATCCCGACAGCCAGGAAGGCGAGTCACAGAGCGGTTGCCCGTCGGAAGCGCAAAAGCTCAAGGTCTACAATAGCGAAACCGCATTCGACAACGCGATCGACGCTGCCACGGCGAATGTGACCGGCGGTACCTATCACGATATCGGCATGCTGTGGGGCGCGCGCTTCCTCTCGCCGACCGGGATGTTCGCTGCCGAAAACCCGACCAAGCATGGCCTTGTCCCGGTGAACCGTCATATCGTCTTCATGACCGACGGCGAACTCGACACCGGCGATACGCTGTACTCGGCCATGGGCATCACCAGGTATCACGAGCGGATCAGCGGGTCGGGTACGCAGGAAGAAAAACATGTCAGTCGGTTCCACTCGATCTGCAACCGGGTGAAGGCGACCGGCACCACCATCTGGGTGATCGCGCTCGACGAGAACGACACCGATGATATCGCGATCTGTGCCACCAGTGCTGCCCATTTCTACACTTCCGACGGTTCCGATCTGGAGCAGATCTTCGAAACGATCGGACGCGGCATCGGCAATCTGAGGCTCACCCGGTGAGCGGGCTGCGTACCAGCCTGCACCGGCTGCGCGGGGACGAGCGCGGTGCGACGATCGTCGAATTCGCATTCGTCGTCGGCCCCATGCTGCTGTTGCTGATGGGCGGGCTCGAACTGGGCTACAACAGCTATGTCCGGTCGACCATGCAGGGCGCGCTCAATGATGCAGCGCGGACCGCGGCGGTGGAATTCCCGATCATCAACGTGCCTGGCAGTACGGTCGAGGAACAGGTCGAAAACCTGATCGAGGAAACGGTCAAGCATGTCGCGCCCAATGCGTCGATCACGGTGACGCAGAAAAGCTATTTCGAATTCTCCGCCATCGGCAATCCGGAGAAACTGATGACCGACAACAATGGCAACGGGCAATTCGACGCCGACGATAACGATTGCTGGGAAGACGCCAACGGTAATGGCAGCTACGATACCGACGCCGGCAAGACCGGCAATGGCGGCGCGGACGACGTCGTGCTTTACAGCGCGTCGATCAGCACTCCGCGGATCCTGCCGCTGCAGAACTTCCTGCCCGGCGTCGGCCCGACCATGGAATACACGCTCCAGACCGCGGTCCGTAACCAACCCTATGACAAGCAGGCAACCGCGGCGGTGATCTGTGCTTGAGTCGTTGCGCACAATCGCCCGCGACACGCGCGGCCTGGCGCTGACCGAGTTCGCCTTCGCGGCGCCGATCTTCCTCATGCTGGTGCTGACCGGGCTCGAACTGTCGAACCTCGCGCTGTCGCATTTGCGGGTCAGCCAGATGGCCATGACCGTGGCCGACAATGCCGGGCGTGTGACCTCGGGCATCGATGAAGCCAATATCTACGAGGTCTTCACCGGCGCGGACTATGCCTCGAGCGGGCTCGATTTCGAACCCAACGGGCGCATGGTGCTCTCCAGTCTCGAACACAATGGCCGCTCGGGTTCGGACGAGGGACAAACGATCGTCTGGCAGCGCTGCTGGGGCGACGATACGTCGGTAACCCCGAGCTATGGCGAACAAGGCGATGGCAAGGACGACGACAGTCTCGAAGATGGGCTGGGCACGGGCAGCGACAAGATCACCGCACTCGAAGATACTGCGGTCATGTTCGTCGAAGTGACCTACGACTACCAGCCGCTGGTCTCGACCGGGTTTTTCGATCCGCCGACCATCCGCTACGAAAGCGCGTTCAACGTGCGTGGGCGGCAAAACAATGAAATCAGCAACACGCAGAACCTGACCCGGCTGACCTGCTGAGGCGCTTGCCTCGCGCCCGCTGCGCGCTAGACCTGCGCCGATGACCGCGGTTCCCGAACTTCACACCCCGCGCTTCACGCTGCGCCCGCTGCGCCGTACGGACGCCGCCGCGCTGCTGCCCACGCTGGGCGATCCCGCGCAGTGCCGCTTCCTCACGCGCCCGGCCTTTGCCGACGAGGCCGAGCTGTGGGGCTGGCTCGCCGATCCCGCATGGGACGGGGGCAGCTGGATCGCACAGGATGCCCAAGGCACGGTCGCGGGGCGCTTCGTCGCAGTGCCGGGGCACGAGGCGCACGTGGTCGAGATCGGCTACATCACCTGCGCCGCCTGGCAAGGACAGGGCATCGCGCGCGAATGCACGGCGGCGCTGGTCGCGCAGCTCTTCGCCGAGGGCGCGCGCAAGCTCACCGCCGAGATCGATGCCGAAAACCACGCCTCGCTGCGGCTGGCGGAGGCGCTGGGCTTCACCCGCGAGGCGCTGCTGCGCGCACACGAGACGACGCATGAGGGGCTGCGCGACGTGTGCCTCTACGGCCTGCTCGCCAGCGACCCGCGCCCCGCCTGATCAGACGCCGTCGCCCGCCGCTTCGCGCGCGTCAAAATGCGCGAAGATCGCGGCGAGCCCGCCGGGGCGGCTTTCCTCGCGCAGCCGTGCCAGCGCGGGCGCAACCTCCACCCGGTATTCCGCCTGCGGTCCGTCCTGCGCGACATGCTCGCCGCCCAGCCGCTTGATGAAACTGCGCGCGGCCTCGTTCTCCGACAGCACATGCGCGCGAAACGCCTCGAGCTGGCCGCCTGCGGCATCGAGCAGCAGCGTCGCGGTCAGCAGCCGGCCGATCCCCAGACCGTGATAGGCATCGACCACGCCGACCGAAAATTCGGCAACCGCATCGCCCTTGTCGGGGCGCATCGCGTGGACCACGCCCATTGCGGGATGGTCGGGATCGGACAGGTCGAGCGCGCCCCAGGCGAGGTGGAGCACGCCATCGGCATCGAGCAATCGCTCGATCACCCAGTCGGGCGGGCTCGCGCCGCCGGAAAAGAACCGCAGATAGCGCGAGCGCGGGCTCATCCGCGCGATGCCGGCGCGCAGTCGGTCCTCGTCCTTTGGGGTGACCGTGCGGATGCAGATCGTGCGCCCGTCTTCCAGGCGCGTATGGATCGACGCCCCGCCGCAGCTATGCGAGATCAGATCCAAAGGGATATTCCCGCTTTCCGCCATTCATGACCTCCACCCGCACGGCGCGCGCCGCATCGGGGGATAGCCTAGGCGTATTCGCGGGCCTGTGCCAGCGGGGAAGGGGCACCCGCCGCAGCGGATGCCCCCGATACCGGCATCAGTCCTGCTTGACGCTCTCGCGGTCCCAGAACCGTAGCTTGCCGCAGGTCTCGATGAAGCTCGCCGCAGCATCCTTGCCCGCCGAGACATCGAAGAAGCCGTCGTCGCGGCGGCTCCACACGCCTGCATTTTCGAACAACGGCTGGACCGCGGGGACATAGGCGACGAACTTGGCATGCGCGAAGGCATCGTTGACGAAGTCGATGCTCGGCTTGTCCTCGGCGTAGCGCTTGCCGCTGTCCTCGCCCATCACCACCGCGACCGCGTCATAGACCACCGAGGGACCGCCATCGATCTTCTCGTCGGCTTCCATCATGTTGCCGTCGGAGAGCTTGGCGCCCGCGACATGCGGGGCAATGATTTCCGCCATCGCGCCGGCATCCTTGGCCGCCTGCTGCAGCGCCTTCACGACGCCCGCATCGGCGCCCTCGGCAATGTAGATACCCAGCTTGCGGCCCTTGAAGCTGTCGGGGCCGTTCTTGAGGATCGACAGCGCGGGGCTTTCGGGCAGGTCGGTGATCGGCTTGCGCGCGAAGGGCACCTTGTCGGGCAGTTCGGTCAGGCCGATGCCGTCGGCGACGTCCTGCGCCAGTCCTTCGTCGATATGCCGCAGATGGCCGACCATGCGCTTGCGGATATCCATCCGCTGCACTTTCGACAGTTCGAAGGTCAGCGCATTGCCCATGTGGGTCTGCTCGACCGGGGTCTGCGAGATATAGAACTGCCGCGCCTGGCTGTAGTGGTCGGCAAAGGTCGGGCTGCGCTCGCGCACCTTGGCGCCGCTGATCTCGGCCGGATAGGACTGGAAGCCGCGTTCGGCCGACGCGCGCGGACCGGGATCCACGTCCTTACCGTCGCCGCTACCCCAGCTGTTGGGCTCGTAATTCACGCGGCCCTTGGGATTGTGCATCGCCATGTGCCCGTCCTGCTGGAAATGCCGCACCGGGCATTTGGGCGCATTGATCGGCAGGTGCGTGAAGTTGGGCCCGCCGAGCCGCTTGAGCTGCGTGTCGAGATAGCTGAAATTGCGGCCCTGCAGCAGCGGATCGTCCGAATGGTCGATGCCGGGCACGATGTTCTGCGTGCAGAAGGCGACCTGCTCGGTCTCGGCGAAGAAATTGTCGACATTGGCGTCGAGCGTCAGCGTGCCGATGATCTCGACCGGGACCTGTTCCTCGGGGATGATCTTGGTCGCGTCGAGCACGTCGAATTCGAACTTCTCGGCAAACTCCTCGTCGAACACCTGGATGCCGAGGTCCCACTGCGGATAGTCGCCCGCGTCGATCGCGTCCCACATGTCGCGGCGATGGAAGTCGGGGTCCATCCCGTTGACCTTGAGCGCCTCGTTCCAGACCACCGACTGCAGCCCGAGCGAGGGCTTCCAGTGGAACTTGACGAAATGCGCCTTGCCCTCGGCATTGACCAGCCGGAAGGTGTGCACGCCGAAGCCTTCCATGAAGCGGAAGCTACGCGGGATCGTGCGGTCGGACATGATCCACATGACCATGTTCATCGCTTCGGGGCTGAGCGAGATGAAGTCCCAGAAATTGTCATGCGCGGTCTGCGCCTGCGGGAAGCCGCGGTCGGGCGCGGGCTTGGCGGCGTGAATCAGATCGGGGAACTTGATCGCGTCCTGGATGAAGAACACCGGGATATTGTTGCCGACGAGGTCCCAATTGCCTTCGCTGGTGTAGAACTTGGTGGCAAAGCCGCGCACGTCGCGCGCCAAATCGGGCGAACCCTTGTTGCCCGCCACGGTGGAGAAGCGCGTGAAGGTGGGCACCTTGACGCCTTCCTGGTTGAAGATCGCCGCGCGCGAATATTGCGGGATCGCCTTCTTCAGCTCGAAATGGCCGTGCACGCCATAGCCGCGCGCATGGACCACGCGCTCGGGGATCCGCTCGTGGTCGAAATGGAAGATCTTCTCGCGCGCGATCTGGTCTTCGAGCAATTGCGGCCCGCGCGGACCCGCGCTGAGCCAGTTCTGGTCGTCGGCCACGGGGTGGCCCTGCGCGGTGGTCATCACGTGGTCGTCGTCTTGCGGCTTCTGGTGGTTTGCGCCGCCGTCGGAGAGGTCGAATAGGTCTGCCATGGGGTTCCTTCCGTCACATCGTCGGGGGTGGGGGGAGGGGGGAGGATACGGGAGATGAACCCGCGACCCGCGCAATCGTTGCAGAGCCCACAAAAGTTATGCTGGGCCCGCCGTAGCCTAAATCCCCTTCAGCCACGCCAGCGCACCGCTCTCCATCCCCTTGAACTTGGGCCAGCCCGCGGGATCGTCCTCCAGCGGCGCGCAGGCGATCGCGGCGTCGCCGGGCAATTGCCACTTGATCCGGTGATAGAGCTTCGAGCGCGTCAGCGGCGAGCGGATCAGCCACAGCCCCTCGGCCAGCGGATGCCCGTCGCCATGCAGGTCGAGCGGCGCGTCGGGCGTGGCCGCGGGATCGTGCCACACGAGGTAGAGCGTGGGCGCCGCGGCCTCGTCATCGGTCTCGTCGGTCTCGGTTTCGTCGGATGCCATGCGGGCTCAACGCACGGGCGGCGCCAAGGTTCGCGCCTCGCGCGCGGTCTGCCTCACAGCAGCGGCCCCAGCACCAGCGCGAGCAGCACGAAGCCGACCAGCCCGGCGATGAAGATCACGCGGTTGCGGCGCCGGGTGAGGATGATCTCCGCCCCGCGCGCCTTGTCGGCGTCGATATGGATGGGCTCGTCGGGGCGCTGCTGCGGGTCTGCCATGATGGTCTCCTTTACCCCTTCATTGCATGGGGCGGTCGGTTGGTTCCGAAAGCCGCGCCCGCGCCCCCCGCCAGCGCCCCCCGCCAGTGCCCCATGCCGCCGGTCAGGCCCCCGCATCGTCCTCCGCCGAGCCGCGCCCCGCGCGCACCGCGGCCATCGCCTGCGCGCCCACCTCGCGCAAGCGTTCGCGCTTGTCCGCCGCATTCATCGCCGCCAGCGCGTCCTCGTTCGCGCGCATATGGTCGAGCTTGGCGTTGAGCGAGGCGAGCACCTCCGCCTCGCCCGCGCCCGCCAGCGGCTCCTGCTCGGCCAGCACTTCGGCGCGGATGCTTTCATAGACCGGGTGGCCGGGCTTCAGATCGTGCACGCCATAGCGATCGGGCAGCCGGTGGCGGAGCAGGAAGCGCAGCAGCGCATTGTCGGGCTTGTCCCAATGGCCGAGCACCGCGCCGCACGAGACGATCGGCGTGCGCGTGCCCAGCAGCGCGCGTTCCATCGCGATGTCCTCCAGCCGCTGCACCCCGCGCTCGAGCGCCGCGTCCCAGGCGGTAGCAAACCCCTCCGCGCCGGGCCGCGCACGCAGCTTGTAGAGCGCCTCGAGACTCTTCCCGATCCGCTTGGCGGCCACCTTGACGATGCCGGTGGCAGCGAGCGTGGCGACGAAGCGGCGCTGGAGCTCGGGCGTGATCGAATTGCGGCGCGGGGCCGTGTGGAGGAAGGGCGCGAAGGCGAGGAGCGGATCGTCCTCCTCCGGCTCGGGCGCGACATGCGCGACGACGGAGGTGGCCTGGCGCGCGATCTTGCGGGTGGGTTCGGTCACCGCTTGCCTCCGCTAGTTTTCAGCAGCTTCTCTTCAGTCATTGCGAGGAGCCGCAGGCGACGCGGCAATCCAGCAAAAGCGTTCCGTGACGCACTGGATCGCTTCGCTACGCTCGCAATGACGAGTAGGAAAACAGTTTCTGTCCGGCGAAGTCCGGTCCGCGGAAGCATCTCACCGCCAAATGTGAATCGAGCTCGGGTGGAGATATACAAGTTGCCAGATACTCCTCTGACTTTTCGTTGTATGGCTCCCATACGCTCAAGTCGGCCAAAAAATTGAGGACAGTTCAGCGGGAGAACTTCCCAAAGACCCCGAGATTACGATACCAATCACTTGATAAACTCGCATGATTGGGAGGATTTGATTGTGGTGGCAACTGGTACTTATTGCGCGTTCTACGTGGGAAGCCCTTTCAACCCAAGCGCACTTGGAGCGCATGCAACAAAGGACTTTTGTTATTATAATCTTCTGAAATCGTGGAAAGGCGCCGACTCAACTTTTCCATTTTCGGATGCGCACGCCTCTAATTACAATGTGAGAGACGGTAGCGATTGGGAGCGGACATTGAAGCCTAGGCTTCGGGAACGGTTGCGGTCGTCAAAGAAGATTGTCCTGTTTCTGAGTTCTGTAACCGCAAACTCACAAGCATTGAGGGAAGAAATAGACTATGGAATTAATTGGCAAGGACTTCCTGTAATTGTGGTTTATCCTGATTATAAGGAAAAATCTGAATTACTCAGTTATAAGGAATTGAAATCGTCTGTTAGAAATCTGTGGGACAAGTTGCCTAAATTCCGTGACAGCATGAGCGAGGTCCCTACCCTTCATGTGCCTATGAAGAAGGCGCTTATCAGATCTGCCCTTTTAAATACCGATTTCAATTTTGCGACGAAGACGAGTCCAGGTGTATATTTTTATACTTAATTGCCGAAGGTGTATGGGGGCGATGTGAATTTCAGTTATATTTTTCATTCTTCTACGACGTGGTCGTTTTGGCGATACGCACTGTTTTCGAAGGAGGGCTTTGCGAAGATATTTGCTGCAGTTGGCGTACAGTTTGCTCTGATGGAGGGGGCGGACTTCTTTAATGTTTATACTAAAGATAAATATGGCCGTTATGCAATCATCGTAATGATAGTATTGGCTGTTATTTGGGTCGCCTTTACACGGCGACCGATTTCGAGTTTTGTTTATAATGCCGCGGGGAACGACGTTGCTATAGAGGTTCGAATTGGAGATTTGTTCGAAGGTGAGGGCGATGTGGTGGTTAGTACTAACACGACCTTCGATACGGATCTCTCAAGCGGACTAATCGATACCGCCAGCGTTCAGGGCCAAGTCGCCACGGTGTTTTTCAATGCAAATACGGCAGAAATAGACCAGCAACTTAGTCAAGCATTGGTCGGAATTGAAGGTGTTTTAAAGGAAGGTGCCGTTGGGAAGACCACGGAATATCCGATTGGAACAACTGCCACGATTGCAGCTCACAGCCGCAACTTCTATTTCGTGGCAATGGCGCATTTAAATGCGAACGGAAATGCGCACGCTAGCCCACGAGAGATTGAAGACGCTCTCGAGCGGTTATGGGAACACATCCGGCATTTCGGTGATCTTAGAGACGTCTCAATACCACTGGTTGGCACCGGTCGGGGGCGTACAGGTGTACCGCGCAAGAAGATGGTCGAGAAGATTGCGCAATCTTACGTTGATGCATCAAAGTCTGCTGTGTTCATCAATAAGCTCAGCATAGTTATCCGACCAGAAGATGCTGCCAATTTCTCGGTAAATTTGTACGAGATCCGCGACTACCTAGTTCATGGCATTCACTAACCGGTAATCGGGAGGTCTCGGATGCCACGCCCCCATCGGCCATGTCTCAGGAACTTCCTCTCTTCGGCCTCCCTAGGCACCCGAGCGCCCACCCGCTACGCCAGCACCCATGTGCAATCTCTACCGTATGACCAAACCGAACTCCGAAGTCGCGCGCTGGTTCGATGCGATCGACCAGCTTGGCGGCGCGAACTTCGGGGAGGAGGTCTTTCCCGGCTATCCCGGCGTGGTGGTGGCCGATGGGGCGCTGGTCTCGATGACGTGGGGTTTCCCGCTCAGCCGCAAGGGCGCGAAAGGGCAGCCGCTCAAGCCCAAGCCGGTCAACAATACGCGCGCCGACAAGCTCGACGGCTTTTTCTGGCGCTACAGCTTCGCGGAACGGCGCTGCCTGATCCCGCTTACGGCGTGGGCGGAGGCCGAAGGGCCGAAGGGCGGCAAGACGCGTAGCTGGCTCTCGCTTCCCGATGGCGGATTGCTCGCCGCCGCCGGGGTCTGGCGTGATAGCGACGAATGGGGCCGGTGCTATTCGATGGTGATGACCGAGGCGGCAGGCCCGGCGGCCGATTGTCACGACCGCATGCCTCGCCCCCGATGATTATGGCACATGGACAGGCGGCGATGCAGAGGCGGCGCGGGGGCTGTGCCGGGCGTGGACCGGGCCGCTGGCGCTCGACCGGACGCAGCAACCGTGGGCGGGCGGCGCGGCGCAGGCAACGCTCCTGTAGGACCCTTGACCCATTCCCCCCATCCCACTATGTGCGCCCCCATCCGGTGTGGGAACCGCCTCGCGTGATTCCCTCGTCGGTCAGATAGAGCTGAACATTGCCGGTCATGTCCCGGGGCCTGGTGCGTCATGCACTCGGGCTCTTTTCTATTGCAGCGCACCTTCGGGAACGCTCGGGGCAGCCGTCAAAGTAACCCGGTGGCCGTGTGGGCCGTGGGTGGAGTGATTTCAGCTTAGACGTCATTCCAGCGCAAGCTGGAATCTCGTGCCGCAGGCGCAGCGCTTGTGGGCAGCGATCCCAGCTTTTCCCTGCCTTCGCAGGGACAGGCGCCGGGATGACGGGCTAAGCCAGTCACACCACCGATAACCCGCTAGTCGCCGCCATCACACGGTGAAGAGAGAACTCATGCCGACGATCAACCAGCTGGTCCGCAAGGGCCGCGTTCCGCAGAAGGCCAAGAGCAAGGTCCCTGCGATGGAACAGAACCCGCAGAAGCGCGGTGTCTGCACCCGCGTCTACACGACGACCCCGAAGAAGCCGAACTCGGCTCTGCGTAAAGTGGCCAAGGTCCGCCTGACCAACCAGCGCGAAGTCATCTCCTACATCCCCGGCGAAGGCCACAACCTGCAGGAACACAGCGTCGTGCTGATCCGCGGCGGGCGTGTGCGCGACCTTCCCGGCGTGCGCTACCACGTGCTGCGCGGCGTGCTCGACACGCAGGGTGTCAAGGACCGCAAGCAGAGCCGTTCGAAATACGGCGCCAAGCGGCCCAAGTAAGGCTCAGGCTTTACCCGCTGCATCCCGTCGCCCCTGCGCAGGCAGGGGCCTATCGGGGGGAAGTGGCCGGGTAATTCGTATGTATTCCGGAGCTGCACGCGTTATCTGGGTCCCTGCCTTCGCAGGGACGACCTCAGCAAACCACCGCTGCGCTCCCGACATTCTGGAGACAAGAAATGTCACGTCGTCGTCGTCCCGAGAAGCGGGAAATCCTGCCCGATCCCAAGTTTGGTGATCAGGTGCTGTCGAAGTTCATGAACAACCTGATGTATGACGGCAAGAAAGCCGTCGCCGAAGGCATCGTCTACACCGCGCTCGACGTGGTCGAGGCCAAGGCCAAGGCGAACCCGGTGGAAATGTTCCACACCGCGCTGGAAAACATCAAGCCGCAGGTCGAAGTGCGTTCGCGCCGTGTCGGCGGTGCGACCTACCAGGTGCCCGTCGAAGTGCGCCCCGAGCGCGCGCAGGCGCTGGCCATCCGCTGGCTGATCACCGCGGCGCGCGGGCGTCCGGAAACCACCATGTCGGCGCGCCTCTCGGGCGAGCTGATGGATGCCGCCAACAATCGCGGCAATGCGGTCAAGAAGCGCGAAGACACGCACCGCATGGCGGACGCCAACCGCGCCTTCTCGCACTACCGCTGGTAGGGCGCCCCGCTTGTAAGGCCGGGGGAGGGGGTTTCCTTCCCCGCGGTCTTCAAGCGGTCATACTGATACCCATATGGGGCGTGCAGCTGCGCTAACCCCGAAATCGAGGAAATCCACATGGCTCGCGAATATCCGCTGGAGCGGTACCGCAACATCGGCATCATGGCCCACATCGATGCCGGCAAGACCACCACGACCGAGCGTATCCTCTACTACACCGGCAAGTCCTACAAGATCGGCGAAGTCCATGACGGCGCCGCGACGATGGACTGGATGGAGCAGGAGCAGGAACGCGGCATCACCATCACCTCGGCCGCGACCACCACGTTCTGGCAGAACGAGGACGGCAAGGGCGAGAAGCACCGCATCAACATCATCGACACCCCCGGGCACGTCGACTTCACCATCGAAGTCGAACGCTCGCTGCGCGTGCTCGACGGTGCGGTTGCCGTGTTCGACGGCGTGGCCGGGGTCGAACCCCAGTCCGAAACCGTCTGGCGCCAGGCCGACAAGTACGGCGTCCCGCGCATGTGCTTCATCAACAAACTCGACCGCACCGGCGCCGATTTCTATTACTGCGTCCAGTCGATCATCGACCGTCTCGGCGCGACCCCGCTGGTGCTCTATCTCCCGATCGGCGCGGAAAGCGATCTGTCGGGCGTGGTCGACCTGGTCAACAACCGCGGTATCGTCTGGGAAAACGACGGCCTCGGCGCTGACTTCAAATATGTCGACATCCCCGCGGACCTGGCCGACAAGGCCGCCGAATATCGCGAGAAGCTGATCGAGACCGCCGTCGAACAGGACGACGACGTGATGGAAGCCTATCTCGAAGGCGAGGAACCCGATGCGGCGACGCTCAAGAAGTTGATCCGCAAGGGCACCATGGCGCGCGACTTCGTGCCCGTGATATGCGGCTCGGCGTTCAAGAACAAGGGCGTCCAGCCCCTGCTCGATGCGATCGTCGATTACATGCCGTCGCCGCTCGACGTTCCGGCCATCAAGGGCGTGCTGCCCGACAGCGATGAGGAAGACACGCGTGCATCGTCCGACGACGCCCCGTTCTCCGCGCTCGCGTTCAAGATCATGAACGATCCCTTCGTGGGCTCGCTTACCTTCACCCGTATCTACTCGGGTCACCTCACCAAGGGCAGCGTCCTGAACTCGGTGAAGGACAAGAAGGAAAAGATCGGCCGCATGCTGCTGATGCACTCGAACAACCGCGAAGACATCGACGAGGCATTCGCCGGCGATATCGTCGCGATTGCCGGCCTGAAGGAAACCACCACCGGCGATACGCTGTGTGATGCCTCCAAGCCGATCATCCTCGAGCGCATGGAATTCCCCGAGCCGGTTATCGAACTGTCGGTGGAGCCCAAGACCAAGGCCGACCAGGAAAAGATGGGCGTCGCGCTCAACCGCCTGGCTGCCGAGGATCCCAGCTTCCGCGTCACCACCGACCACGAATCGGGCCAGACGATCATCAAGGGCATGGGCGAGCTTCACCTCGACATTCTCGTCGATCGCATGAAGCGCGAATTCAAGGTCGAAGCCAATGTCGGTGCACCGCAGGTCGCTTACCGCGAATATCTGGGTAAGCCGGTCGACGTCGATTACACCCACAAGAAGCAGTCGGGTGGCTCGGGCCAGTTCGGCCGCGTCAAGGTCAAGATCACCCCGGGTGAGCGCGGCCAGGGCTTCGTGTTCGAAGACAGCATCAAGGGCGGTAACATTCCGAAGGAATACATCCCGGCCATTGAGAAGGGTTTCCGCGAGCAGGCCGAAAGCGGCCATCTCGTCGGCTTCCCGATCATCGACTTCACCGTCGAACTGTATGACGGTGCCTACCATGACGTCGACTCGAGCGCGATTGCGTTCGAAATCGCCGGCCGCGGTGCCATGCGCGAAGTCGCTGACCGTGCCGGCATCAAGCTGCTCGAACCGATCATGAAGGTCGAGGTCGTGACCCCCGAGGACTATCTCGGCGACGTCATCGGCGATCTCAACAGCCGCCGTGGCCAGATCCAGGGCACCGACAGCCGCGGCAACGCACAGGCGGTCGAAGCCAACGTGCCGCTCGCGAACATGTTCGGGTACGTCAACGAGCTGCGCTCGTTCACGCAGGGCCGCGCCCAGTACTCGATGCAGTTCAGTCACTACGACGAGGTCCCGGCAAACGTCGCGGCCGAGGTCAAGGAGAAGCTTGCGTAAGCCAGCTTTGAGGTCTAGGGGCGGCGCCTGATTCAGCGGGCGCCGTTTCCTCCCCGCATAAATCCCAAATTTTTAAGACAGAGGTTATTGGAAAATGGCGAAGGAAAAGTTCGAGCGCAACAAGCCGCACGTCAATGTTGGTACCATTGGTCACGTCGACCACGGTAAGACCACGTTGACCGCGGCGATCACGAAGGTGATGGCCGAAACCTATGGCGGTGCAGCGGTTGATTTTGCAAACATCGACAAGGCGCCCGAAGAGCGCGAGCGCGGCATCACTATCTCGACCGCACACGTCGAATACGAAACCGACGCACGTCACTACGCGCACGTCGACTGCCCGGGTCACGCCGACTACGTGAAGAACATGATCACCGGTGCCGCCCAGATGGACGGCGCAATCCTGGTGGTGAACGCAGCCGACGGCCCGATGCCCCAGACCCGCGAGCACATCCTGCTTTCGCGTCAGGTCGGCGTTCCGGCTCTGGTTGTGTACCTGAACAAGGTTGACCAGGTCGACGACGAGGAAATCCTCGAGCTCGTCGAACTGGAAGTTCGCGAACTGCTTAGCGCCTACGACTTCGATGGCGACAACATTCCGATCATCAAGGGCTCGGCTCTGGCCGCTCTCGAAGGCCGTGACGACAACATCGGCAAGGAATCGATCATCGAGCTGATGAAGGCTGTCGACGAGCACATCCCGCAGCCGGAACGCCCGGTCGACCAGGCGTTCCTGATGCCGATCGAAGACGTGTTCTCGATCTCGGGTCGTGGTACGGTTGTCACCGGCCGTGTCGAAACCGGCGTTGTGAACGTTGGCGACGAATGCGAAATCGTCGGCATCAAGGACACCACCAAGACGACCGTCACCGGCGTTGAAATGTTCCGCAAGCTGCTCGATCGCGGCGAAGCCGGCGACAACATCGGCGCCCTGATCCGCGGTGTTGCCCGTGAAGACGTCGAGCGTGGCCAGGTCCTCGCAAAGCCCGGTTCGGTTACGCCGCATACCGAGTTCAGCGCCGAAGTTTACGTCCTGTCGAAGGACGAAGGCGGCCGTCACACGCCGTTCTTCGCGAACTATCGTCCGCAGTTCTACTTCCGCACCACCGACGTCACCGGCGAAGTGATCCTTCCCGAGGGCACCGAAATGGTGATGCCGGGCGACAACGTGACGATCAACGTCAAGCTGATCGCACCGATCGCCATGGACGAAGGTCTGCGCTTCGCAATCCGCGAAGGCGGCCGCACCGTCGGCTCGGGCGTCGTGGCGAACATCACGAAGTAAGCTTCGCTTACCCGTAACCACATCGCTGGCCCGCTCCTCTTCAAGAGGGGCGGGCCTTCGGTTTTTCGGGGCCTGATCGGCACCAGGGGCACGGCCTGCCGTGCCATATTCCGCCTTATGGCTGCAGGGCGGAATTGAGGGGTTGCCAGATTGGGGACTCACCCGTATATGCGCGGCCACAGGCAAGGATTCGCCACTCGGTATTCCTTGGCACAACCAATTCAACAAAGGCCGCCCGTCCCGGGAAACCGGACAAAGCGGGGCGGGCTTTTCTTTTTTGTGGGCCGCTATCGGCCCATTGGCTCTTTCGCATCGGTGTAGGTAATGGAAGCTCAGAATATCCGCATTCGCCTCAAGGCGTTCGACCATCGCGTTCTCGACCAGGCAACTGGCGAAATCGCCGACACCGCGCGTCGTACGGGTGCTCTTATTCGTGGCCCCATTCCCATGCCGACGCGTATCGAGAAGTTCACCGTGAACCGCGGCCCGCACATCGACAAGAAGTCGCGCGAGCAGTTCGAGGTGCGCACCTACAAGCGGCTGCTCGACATCGTGCAGCCCAACGCCCAGACCGTCGACGCGCTGATGAAGCTCGACCTGGCCGCGGGCGTGAACGTGGAAATCAAGCTCGCCTAAGAGTTTGCCGCAAGTTTCCGTGGATGCGGGACTTGCCGTCTGCCCGGCAGGACGTTAACCGGCCGGGATAGTTTCGGGGCGCTCGATAGCCCCGCCAGGCCGCAAGGCCCGGCAAGACATCGGGATACCGCCGGATTATCCGGGTCTGCGTCCCCCGTCTCGCTTCCCAGGCTTCGTGCCGCGGAAGCACTCAGCCCGGACGGGGCGACGCATCATAAAATGGGCTGGCAAGCACCTCGGATGGGCCGGGGTGCCTCTGTGTTAGGAGTTTTACGATGCGCACTGGCGTTATCGCAAAGAAAGTCGGGATGACCCGCCTCTTCCAGGAGGACGGTCGGCACGTGCCGGTTACCGTTCTTGCGCTGGAAAATTGCCAGGTTACCGCTCACCGTACTGCCGATCGCGATGGTTACTTCGCGGTCCAGGTCGGTTCGGGCGAAGCCAAGCAGAAGAATGTCAACAAGCCGCAGCGCGAAGCCTTTGCCAAGGCGGGCGTCGAGCTGAAGATGAAGGTCGCGGAATTCCGTGTCGAGGCCGAGGATGCTCTGCTTCCCGTCGGCGCGCGCATTTCGGCTGAACACTTCATTGCCGGCCAGAAGGTCGACATCACCGGTCACACGCAGGGCAAGGGCTTTGCCGGCGCGATGAAGCGCTGGGGCTTCGGTGGTCTGCGGGCTACCCACGGTGTCTCGCTCTCGCACCGTTCGCACGGTTCGACGGGTAACCGTCAGGATCCGGGCCGCGTGTTCAAGGGCAAGAAGATGGCTGGCCACATGGGCGACCGTCAGCGCACCCAGCAGAACCTCGAGATCGTCCGCACCGACGCCGATCGCGGCTTGCTCTTCGTCAAGGGCTCGGTCCCGGGCGCGAAGAACGGCTGGCTGCTGGTCAAGGACGCGGTCAAGATCGACCACGGTGAACTGCCGTTCCCGGGCGTGATGTATCGCAACCGCGACGAGTTCGAGCATGAAGAAGCCGCTGCGGGCCTGGTCGAGAGCTCGGCCGAGCACGAAGTCGGGACGGAAGTTTCCGCCGACCAGCAGGCCAAGCTGCTCAAGGAACAGGACGCCGGTGCCGACACCGAATCCACCACCGATACGCCCGCAGCCGACACCGGCGCGGACGATAGCAAGGAGGGCTGATCCGTGAAGGTGAAGGTCCAGAAAATCGACGGCAAGGCGTCGGGCGACATCGAATTGAACGATGACGTGTTCGGTATCGAGCCGCGCGCCGACATCCTGCATCGTGTTGTCACCTGGCAGCTCGAGAACCGCCGCGGCACCGCCCGCCCGACGCGTGAGCGTTCGGACGTGGCGCGCACCGGCAAGAAGTGGGGTCGCCAGAAAGGCGGCGGCACGGCTCGTCACGGCGATCGCGCTGCTCCGATCTTCATCGGCGGCGGTAAGGCTCACGGCGCGCGCAAGCGTGACTTCGAGCAGTCGCTGAACAAGAAGGTCCGGGCACTCGGTCTCAAGATGGCTCTGTCGAGCAAGGCGAAGGATGGCCTCGTTGTCATCGACAGCCTCGAACTGACGGACGCCAAGACCAAGGCGCTCAAGGCTCACTTCGACAAGGCTGGCTGGAACGGCAAGGTCCTCGTGATCGACGGCGAAAGCGTCAATGACGGTTTCAGCAAGGCTGCCAGCAACCTGCCCGGCGTCAATGTGCTGCCGGCCATGGGTGCCAACGTTTACGACATCCTGAAGCACGACACGCTGGTCCTCACCAAGGACGCGGTCGAAAAGCTGGAGGCCCGTTTCAATGGCTAAAAAGCAGGAAGTGGAAGCGCGTCACTACGACGTCGTGCTCGCACCGCACATCACCGAGAAGGCCACGCTGGCGTCGGAACACAACGCCGTCGTCTTCAAGGTCGCCAACGATGCCACCAAGCCGCAGATCAAGGAAGCGATCGAGGCGATCTTCGGTGTCAAGGTAATGGGCGTGAACACCATCGTGACGAAGGGCAAGACCAAGCGCTGGAAGGGCAGGCCCTACAAGCGCACGGACATGAAGAAGGCCATCGTCACTCTGAAAGACGGCGATTCCATCGACGTCACCAGCGGTATCTGAGGGGCTAGAGAGAAATGGCACTCAAGAATTACAAACCCACGAGCCCGGGCCGTCGCGGCCTGATCCTCGTCGACAAGTCGGGGCTCTACAAGGGCAAGCCGGTCAAGTCGCTCGTCGAAGGCAAGCGCAAGACCGGTGGCCGCAACAACAAGGGTCATGTCACCTCGCGCGGCATGGCTGGCGGTCACAAGCAGAAGTACCGCTATGTCGACTTCAAGCGTCGCAAGTGGGACGTCGAAGGGACCGTCGAACGGCTCGAGTATGACCCGAACCGGACTGCGTTCATCGCGCTGGTGAAGTATTCCGACGGCGAACTGGCCTATATCCTCGCTCCGCAGCGTCTCGCTGTCGGCGACAAGGTCATCGCTGCCGAGAAATGCGACACCAAGCCTGGCAACGCCATGCTGCTCGGCCAGATGCCGGTCGGCACGATCTGCCACAACGTGGAAATGAAGCCGGGCAAGGGCGGCCAGATCGCCCGTGCTGCAGGGTCCTACGTTCAGCTGGTCGGCCGTGACCGCGGCATGGTCATCGTGCGTCTCAACAGTGGCGAGCAGCGTTACCTGCGCGCCGACTGCATGGGCACCGTTGGCGCCGTGTCGAACCCGGACAACCAGAACCAGAACCTGGGCAAGGCCGGTCGTCGTCGCTGGATGGGCATCAAGCCGCTGACCCGCGGTGTCGCCAAGAACCCGGTCGACCATCCGCATGGCGGCGGTGAAGGCCGCACCAGCGGTGGCCGTCATCCGGTCACTCCGTGGGGCAAGCCGACCAAGGGCGCCCGTACCCGCAAGAACAAGCAGACGGACAAGATGATCATCCGTTCGCGCCACGCGAAGAAGAAGAGGTAATCCGACATGGCTCGTTCCGTCTGGAAAGGTCCGTTCGTCGAGCTCAGCCTTCTCAAGAAGGCTGAGACCGCTCAGGACGCGGGTGCCAACAAGCCGATCAAGACCTGGTCGCGCCGTAGCACCATCCTGCCGCAATTCGTTGGTCTGACGTTCAACGTCTACAACGGTCACAAGTTCATCCCGGTCTCCGTTTCGGAAGAGATGGTCGGCCACAAGCTCGGTGAGTTCGCACCTACGCGTACTTTCCCGGGTCACGCCGCCGACAAGAAGGGCAAGCGCTGATGAGCAAGCAGAAAGCACCCCGTCGCGTGGCGGACAACGAGGCGCTTGCCGTCGCTACCACGATCCGTGGTTCGGCGCAGAAGCTCAACCTCGTTGCCGGCCTGATCCGCGGCAAGAAGGCCGAAGAGGCGCTCAACATCCTCGCTTTCTCGAAGAAGGCGATGGCGAAGGACGCCACCAAGGTTCTTGCATCGGCGATCGCCAATGCGGAAAACAACCACAACCTCGATGTCGACGCACTGGTCGTTGCCGAGGCTTCGGTGGGCAAGTCGATCACGATGAAGCGCTTCCACACGCGTGGTCGCGGCAAGTCGACGCGCATCCTGAAGCCGTTCAGCCGCCTTCGTATCGTCGTTCGCGAGCAGGAAGAGGCGTAAGATGGGCCAGAAGAGCAATCCGATCGGTCTGCGCCTGCAGATCAACCGCACCTGGGACAGCCGCTGGTACGCCGAAGGGCGCGACTATGCCAAGCTGCTCAGCGAAGACATCAAGCTGCGCAAGCACATCGTCGACAGCCTGCCCCAGGCAGCGATCTCGAAGGTCGTAATCGAGCGTCCGGCCAAGCTGTGCCGCATCTCGATCTATGCCGCCCGTCCGGGCGTCATCATCGGCAAGAAGGGCGCGGACATCGAAAAGCTGCGCACCAAGCTGTCGAGCATGACCGACAGCGAAGTGAAGCTGAACATCGTCGAAATCCGCAAGCCGGAAATCGACGCCAAGCTCGTCGCCCAGGGCATTGCCGACCAGCTGATCCGCCGTGTCGCCTTCCGCCGCGCCATGAAGCGCGCCGTGCAGTCGGCTCTCCGCCTTGGCGCGGAAGGCATCAAGATCGTGTGCGGCGGCCGTCTCGGCGGTGCTGAAATCGCGCGTGTCGAATGGTATCGCGAAGGCCGCGTTCCGCTCCACACGCTGCGTGCCAACGTCGACTATGCGGAAGCCGAAGCGCTGACCGCCTACGGGATCATCGGCATCAAGTGCTGGATCTTCAAGGGCGAAATCTTGGCGCATGACCCGACCGCCCAGGACCGCCTGATGATGGAAGCCCAGACCTCGGGCGTCCGTCCGGCGCGCTGATTGCAGGATTAGGAAAGAACCATGCTGCAACCGAAGAAAACCAAGTACCGCAAGGCGTTCAAGGGCAAGATCCATGGCAAGGCCAAGGGCGGCACCACGCTGAATTTCGGGTCCTATGGCCTGAAGGCGATGGAACCCGAGCGGATCACCGCGCGCCAGATCGAAGCGGCTCGCCGTGCGATCACGCGTCACATCAAGCGTCAGGGACGCTTGTGGATCCGCATCTTCCCCGATGTGCCGGTGTCGAAGAAGCCTGCCGAAGTCCGTCAGGGTAAGGGCAAGGGCTCGATCGAATACTGGGCTGCACGGGTCAAGCCGGGCCGCATCCTGTTCGAACTCGATGGCGTTGCCGGCCCGCTGGCCGCCGAAGCGTTCGAGCGCGCAGCGATGAAGCTGCCGATCAAGACCAAGGTCGTTGCCCGTCTGGGCGACACCTCGCACCTGGGAGGCGAATGATGGCCAAGACCGAAGACCTGCGCCAGAAGTCGGACGACCAGCTGGCCGAAGAGCTGACCACGCTCAAGCGCGAAGCGTTCAACCTCCGCTTCCAGGCGGCGACGAACCAGCTCGAGGCCCCGGCCCGCATCCGCGAAGTGCGCCGCACGATCGCCAAGATCAAGACGCTGCAGAGCGAGCGCACGCGCTCGGCTGAAGCGAAGGCTTAAGGAGTAGACCATGCCCAAGCGTATCCTGATCGGGACCGTCACCTCCGACAAGACCGACAAGACCGTTACCGTGCTCGTCGAACGCAAGGTGAAGCATCCCCTCTACGGGAAGATCATCCGCCGTTCGAAGAAGTACCATGCCCATGACGCGCAGAACGAGTTCACGCTCGGCGATGTCGTGCGCATCGAAGAAACCAAGCCGATCTCCAAGACCAAGACCTGGCAGGTGATCGATCGCGTTACCGCAGGTGGCACGCAGGCTGTCGAGGCGAACCTCGACGTCGAAGCCGCCGGTAACTGAGCTTTTATTGACGTAGGAACTGCCGGGCAAACGTCCCGGCAAGCCATTGAGAAGGAACCGGATCGATGATCCAGATGCAATCCAATCTCGACGTCGCGGACAACAGCGGCGCCAAGCGCGTCCAGTGCATCAAGGTACTGGGCGGCTCCAAGCGCCGGACTGCTTCCGTAGGCGACGTGATCGTGGTTTCCGTCAAGGAAGCCCAGCCGCGCACCAAGGTGAAGAAGGGCGATGTCCATCGCGCTGTCATCGTGCGCACGAAGAAGGACGTCCGCCGCCCCGATGGCAGCGTGATCCGCTTCGACAGCAACGCCGCGGTGCTCGTGAACAAGAGCGAAGAACCGATCGGCACCCGTATCTTCGGCCCGGTCGTGCGCGAACTGCGCGGTCGCGGTTTCATGAAGATCATCTCGCTTGCTCCGGAGGTGCTGTAATGGCCGCCGCAAAGATCAAGAAGGGTGACAGCGTCGTCGTCCTGTCCGGCAAGGACAAGGGCAAGACCGGCACCGTCGCGAAGGTCATGCCCAAGGTTGGCAAGATCGTCGTCGAAGGCGTCAACATCGCCGCGCGTCACCGCAAGCCGACCCAGCAGAACCCGCAGGGTGGCATCGACCGTTTCGAAGCGCCGATGCACATCAGCAAGGTTGCGCTGGCCGATCCGAAGGATGGCAAGCCCACGCGCGTCCGTTTCCAAGACCAGGACGGCAAGAAGGTTCGTGTCGCCGTAAAGTCCGGAGAGACTATCGATGGCTGATTATACGCCCCGCATGCGCAAGCGCTACGACGACGAGATCGTCAAGGCGATGACCGAGAAGTTCGGCTACAAGAACGCTCTTGAAGTCCCCAAGCTGGAAAAGATCACGCTCAACATGGGTGTGGGCGAAGCCAGCCAGGACAAGAAGAAGGTTCAGACTGCAGCCGAGGAAATGGCGCTGATCGCCGGCCAGAAGCCGGTTATCACCAAGGCCAAGAAGTCGATCGCGCAGTTCAAGCTGCGTGAAGGCATGCCGATCGGTTGCAAGGTCACCTTGCGCCGCGACCGCATGTACGAGTTCACGGACCGTCTGGTGACCGTGGCCATGCCGCGTATCCGAGATTTCCGCGGCCTCAACCCGAAGTCGTTCGACGGCCGGGGCAACTATGCCATGGGCCTGAAAGAACAGATCATCTTTCCCGAGATCAGCTACGACCAGATCGACAAGGTCCGGGGGATGGACATCATCGTAACCACGACGGCGAAGACCGACGAAGAGGCGCGCGAATTGCTCCGCCTGTTCGGTTTCCCGTTCCCGGCCGAAGTGTCGGAAGAGAAGGAGGCGGCGTGAGCCGCTAATAGAGGAACTTAAGTCCAATGGCGAAACTGAGTTCGATCAACAAGAACGAGCGTCGTAAGAAGCTCGTCAAGCAGTACGCGGAAAAGTTTGCGAAGCTGAAGGCTATCGCTGACGATGAATCGCTCGACGAGACCGAACGCCTGATGGCGCGTCTCAAGATGGCGGAACTGCCGCGTAACGCGAACCCGACCCGGGTGCGCAACCGCTGCTCCACCACCGGCCGCCCCCGCGGCTATTACCGCAAGTTCGGTCTCAACCGGATCGAACTGCGCGACCTCGGCAACAAGGGCCTGATTCCAGGTCTGACCAAGTCGAGCTGGTGAGGTAAAGACAGATGGCTATGACCGATCCCCTGGGTGACATGCTCACCCGCATCCGCAACGGCCAGCGCGCGAAGAAGGACAGTGTCCTTTCGCCCGCCAGCAAGCTGCGTGCGAACGTTCTCGAAGTGCTTCAGCGCGAAGGCTACATCCGTGGCTACAGCGAAGACGCTTCGGCCAAGCACGCACAGCTGCGGATCGAACTGAAATATTTCGAGGGCGAACCTGCTATCAAGCATGTCGCTCGCGTCTCCAAGCCGGGCCGCCGCGTCTATTCGGGTTCGAAAGAACTCCCGATCGTGCGCAATGGCCTTGGCATCACCATCGTCTCGACGCCCAAGGGTGTGCTTTCGGACGCCGAAGCGCGCACCGAAAACGTCGGCGGCGAAGTGCTGGCGGAGGTGTTCTGATGAGCCGCATCGGCAAAAGGGCGGTAGCGATCCCGAGCGGGGTCACTGCCAACATCGATGGCAAGACGCTCAGCGTCAAGGGGCCCAAGGGCACCCTCGACATGGGTCTGTCCGACCTGATCGAATACACGCTTGAAGACGGCGAGATCTCGGTCAAGCCGGCCAACGATACCCGCGCTGCCCGCAACCACTGGGGCATGCAGCGCACCATGGTATCGAACCTGGTCGAAGGCGTGACCGAAGGTTTCACCAAGGTCCTCGAGATCAATGGTGTCGGTTACCGTGCGCAGGCGCAGGGCAAGAAGCTCAAGCTTCAGCTCGGCTACTCGCACGATGTCGATCTCGATGTGCCGGAAGGCCTCGAGGTGAAGACCCCTGACCAGACCACCATCGAGATCAGCGGTATCGACAAGCAGGCCGTGGGCCAGTTTGCGGCGAACGTCCGCAAGTGGCGCAAGCCCGAACCCTACAAGGGCAAGGGCATCAAGTACCGCGGCGAGTATATCTTCCGCAAGGAAGGGAAGAAGAAGTAAGATGGCCAAGCTCTCTCTCTTTGAACGTCGCCGTCGCCGCGTCCGCACCGCGCTTCGCAACGTGTCGGGTGGCAAGCCCCGCCTGTCGGTGCACCGCACCGGCCAGCACATCTACGCGCAGATCATCGACGACGCCGCGGGCAAGACCCTCGCCGCCGCTTCGACGCTCGGCACGAAGAACTCGGGCGCCAATGTCGATGCGGCCAAGAAGGTCGGCACCGACATCGCCGCTGCTGCCAAGAAGGCCGGCGTGACCACCGTCGTCTTCGATCGCGGCGGCTTCCTGTTCCATGGCCGCGTCAAGGCGCTGGCCGACGCCGCTCGCGAAGGCGGGCTGGAGTTCTGATGATGGCTGACGAAAACAAGACCGAAAACACCGAAGCCGAAACCAAGGTCGAAGAGACCAAGGTTGAAGCGACTCCGGCCAAGGCCGAAACCGAAGCTCCCGTCACGAAGGACGAGCCGGCTGTCGCCGACACGCCTTCGGAAGCAGCTGCCAACCAGAGCCCCGCACAGGGTGCCGAAGGTCAGCCGCGCGAACGTCAGGGCCGTGGTGGCCGTGACAATCGCGGTGGTGGCGGCGGTGGCCGTGGCCGTGGTGGCCGCGACAACAACCGTCGTGGCGGACGCCGCGAGGAAGAAGACGACGGCATCATCGAGAAGCTCGTCCACATCAACCGCGTCAGCAAGACGGTGAAGGGCGGTAAGCGCTTCGGTTTTGCTGCACTCGTGGTTGTCGGTGACGGCCAGGGCCGCGTTGGCTTCGGCAAGGGCAAGGCTCGCGAAGTGCCCGAAGCGATCAGCAAGGCGACTGCCGCTGCGCGCAAGAAGATGGTCCGTGTCCCGCTGAAGGAGGGCCGCACCCTCCATCACGACGGCAAGGGTCACTTCGGTGCCGGCAAGGTTACCGTCCGCACCGCGCCTCCGGGTACCGGCATCATCGCCGGTGGTCCGATGCGCGCCGTGTTCGAGAGCCTCGGCGTTGCCGACGTGGTGACCAAGTCGGTCGGCACCTCGAACCCCTACAACATGATCCGCGCCACTTTCGACGCGCTGACCACGCAGACTTCGCCGAAGTCGGTGGCCCAGCGTCGTGGCAAGAAGGTTGCCGACTTGCTCGGCCGCGGTGGTTCTTCCGAGGCGGAGGCTGAAGCCGACGCCGCGGCAGTCGTGGAGTAAGAACGATGGCCAAAGCGAAAACCGTCAAGATCAAGCAGATCGGTTCGCCGATCCGCCGCCCGGAAAGCCAGCGCCAGATCCTCATCGGTCTGGGTCTCAACAAGCTGCACAAGGTTGTTGAGCGTCAGGACACCCCCGAGGTACGCGGCGCGATCGCCAAGATCCCGCATCTGGTGACCGTGGTCGACTAGACAACCGGGTCATACCGAATTGAAGGGCCGGGCAACGCGAGACGTTGTCCGGCCTTTTTTATTGGTCCGCGGCTGCGCGGCAATGGCCGTAGACCACAACCTCGATGTCCCAGCCCTCGAGCAGGGGCTGCGACGCCACCTTGCGGCAGTTCCGTTTCGCATAGGCGCGCACCAGCGTGCTGGTGGCGGTATTGGTAACCCTGGTGGTGCGGTCGACGATCGCGCCGGGGCGCTGCGCCAATAGCCGCTCGACCTCGCTCAACGTGGCGATGTGGCTGACATCGCTCTCGGATGCCTGGTGCAAATGATTGGGGAATGCGAGCGGCGTGGGAAACCGCGATCCGGTGAGCGTATAGAGCAGCGGCGGGCCGTCATAGATCAGCAGCGGGCCGTCGCCCTTGCTCTGCTCAATGGCGGCGGCGAGCCGGGACATGGCCGTGCGGGCCTCGCGGGTTTCCGCAAAACCGAAGAACGGATGGAAAAGGACCGGCATCACCGCCGCAATGCCGAGCAGCACGGCCCCTGTTCTTGGCCAGGCGAGGCTCGCCGGGGCGAGCGCGCACAAGGGTGCCAGCAGCGGCAGGGCATAATGCAGATAGAAGGCGGGGACCGAGAAGAACCCGATCAGCGCGGCGAGCAACCATCCGGCAAAGAACAGGCGGTGGATGCTCGAAATTCGGGTCAGTGCGAGGATCCCGGCAGCCGCGAGCGGGAGCAGCATCAGCGCGAGGATAAGCAGTCGCTGCATTCCGCCATTGTCTTCGACTGGTTTGCGCAGGTTCGAGAGGACCATCGCGGTCCAGTACTCATCCCAATAGCCATTGACCGCATACCAGGCAGCGAACAGCGCGCTCGGCAACAGGCCCAGCGCGATCCAGCCCAGAATGCGCCGCATCGTTTTGCGGCCGATACCGGCTGTCCTGATCTGCAACCCCGCTGCGAACAGGCCGAGGAACATCGCCTCGAAGACTGCGGTGGTCTTTATGGTGATCGCGATCCCGGCAAGCAGCATGGCCAGCGCCACCGCGCGCTGCGCGGGGCGGCTTTCGAAGCGGGGAATGCTGGCGAGGCTGAGCGCGGCAGCCGCGGCGATGAACAGATTGTAGAATACCGGGCTCTGCCCGCCGTGACCGTGGAACAGGCAGATCGCGGTGAGATAGGTTGCGGCCCCTAGCAGCGCGGGCCCCCGCGAAGTCAGCCTCCGCGCCATGCCGTAAATCGTCAGGGCGGTTGCGGCCGCGAAGATCGTGGCGGCGATCTGGTAGGTGACATACCAGTCCGAAATGGCTGCCAGCGCGCCGAACAGTAGGAAATGCCCGGGTGGCTTGCGGTCCCACACATCGACATAGGGGATGGCGCCATGCACCATTTCCACCCCGGCGGCGAAGTAGAAGGTTTCGTCGATATGAAGGTCGGGATGGCCGAAGGTGGCGATGCGCGTTACCAACGCGAAGACGAGCAGCAGTAAGCCGATCAGCGCCGCTTCCCGACCGCTCATAGGCGGCGCGGACCTGTCAGCCCCCAGACCCCGGTTTTGCAGAACCATATCGCCCCATACCCTTGCCGATCGCCCTCGGCATCGCCACTATCAGGATCCGCCGAATTCGGGGTCGACAAGATCGGCCAAACAGACTATCGGCGCCCACTTCCCAACAGCGCGAACCCCGTGATGGGGCCTAGAAAGCGAAAGCGAGTGCACTATGAAACTTAATGATATCCGCGACAATGCCGGCGCACGCAAGAGCCGGATCCGTGTCGGCCGTGGCATCGGCTCGGGCAAGGGCAAGACTGCCGGCCGTGGCCAGAAGGGCCAGAAGGCCCGTTCGGGTGTAGCCATCAAGGGCTTCGAAGGCGGCCAGATGCCGCTCCACATGCGTCTGCCAAAGCGCGGCTTCAACAATCCGTTCGGCAAGGACTTTGCCGAAGTCAACATCGGCATGGTGCAGAAGTTCATCGACGCCAAGAAGCTCGACGGATCGAAGGTCCTCGACCACGAAACGCTGCGGGCCGCTGGCCTCGCGCGCGGTGGCAAGGACGGCGTCCGCCTCCTCGCCAAGGGCGAGCTCAAGGCCAAGGTCACCTTCAAGGTTGCCGGTGCCTCCAAGGGCGCCATCGAGGCGGTCGAGAAGGCTGGCGGCAAGGTCGACGTGATCCCGGCCGACAAGCCCGAGCACGAGAAGAAAGCTGCTCGCGCCGAAGCCAATAAGGCTGCCAAGGCAAAGTAAGCGGGATAATTCCGGGGGGCGGGTTCGACAATCCGTCCCCCGCTCCCTATCTAGCCTTCCTGTGCCGGGAGGGACCGGCGTCAATTCAGGATTGAACAGATTCCCATGGCATCACGCGCCGACAATATCGCGAGCAATATGAGCCTCGCAAACTTCTCCAAGGCCACCGAGCTGAAGAACCGTATCTGGTTCACTATCGCGGCCCTGATCGTCTTCCGCTTTCTCAGCTTCGTTCCGCTTCCGGGCGTGAATCCGCTGATTCTGGGTGACCTCTACGATCAGACGCGGGGCGGGATCCTCGATCTGTTCAACACTTTCTCGGGCGGCAGCCTTGAGCGCATGAGTCTCATCGCGCTCGGCGTCATGCCCTATATTACCGCCTCGATCGTGGTGCAGCTGGCAGCCGCGCTGCATCCCAGCCTCGCCGCGCTCAAGAAAGAAGGCGGCGCGGGCCGCCAGAAGCTCAACCAGTATACGCGCTACGGCACCGTGTTCCTGTGCGCGATCCAGGGCTGGTTCCTCGCTTCGGGCCTCGAAAGCTTCGGCGCGCAGAGCGGGCTGCAGGCAGTGGTCGATCCCGGCATCATGTTCCGCGTGGGCGCCGTCATCAGCCTCGTCGGTGGGACCATGTTCCTCCTGTGGCTGGGCGAACAGATCACCAGCCGCGGTATCGGCAACGGGGTGTCGCTGATCATCATGGCGGGCATTGTCGCCCAGTTCCCGACCTTCGTCTCGAACCTCGGCTCGGGCTATTCGGAAGGCTCGATCGCCACCGGGATCATCGTCGGGCTGATCGCGATGGTCGTGATCCTGATCCTCGTGATCTGTTTCATGGAACGCGCGCAGCGCCGCCTGCTGATCCAGTATCCCAAGCGCGCGACGCAGCGCGGCATGATGCAGGCCGACCGCTCGCACCTGCCGCTCAAGCTGAACACCGCCGGCGTCATCCCGCCGATTTTCGCCAGTTCGCTGCTGTTGCTGCCGCTGACGATCACCCAGTTCGCCGGCAATTCGGTCGATACCGATAGCGCGGCGGGGGGGGTGCTCCAGTCGGTGCTGCAATATCTCCAGCACGGCCAGCCGCTCTATATGGCGCTATATGCCCTCGGCATCATCTTCTTCTGTTTCTTCTACACTGCGATCGTCTTCAATCCCGAAGAGACCGCCGAGAACCTGAAGAAGAACGGCGGCTTCATCCCGGGTATCCGTCCGGGCAAGCGCACCGAGCAATATCTCGACTATGTGCTGACGCGCATCACCGTGATCGGGGCAATCTACCTGACGATCGTCTGCGTGCTGCCTGAATACATGATCGCGCAGACCGGCGTTCCGCTGTTCCTCGGCGGCACCAGCCTGCTCATCGTGGTCAATGTGACGGTCGATACGATCAGCCAGGTCCAGTCGCATCTGCTGGCACACCAGTATGGCGACCTCATCAAAAAAGCGAAGTTGAAGGGACGCCTGCGTTAAGGCACAGCACGGGCGAAGGGGACAATACGCGATGGACATTATCCTCCTGGGCCCTCCGGGCGCCGGTAAGGGAACGCAGGCTCAGCGACTGGTCGAGCATCATGGCATGCGCCAGCTCTCGACCGGTGACATGCTGCGTGACACGCGCAAGGCCGATACCGAACTGGGCCGCACGGTCGCCGACATCATGGATTCGGGCGGGCTTGTTTCGGACGAGATCGTTTCGGCGATGATCGATGCCAAGCTGACCGAGATGGGTCCCGAGATCGGCGCGATCTTCGATGGCTATCCGCGCACCGCGGCGCAGGCCGACCAGCTCGACGAAATCCTCGCGCGGCACGGCCGCAAGCTCGACCATGTGATCGAACTCGAAGTGAATGAGGATGCGCTGGTCGAGCGGATCACCGGGCGCTTCACCTGCGCCAATTGCGGTGCGGGCTATCACGACGTCTTCAAGCTCCCCGAGAAGGAGGGCGTGTGCGACAAATGCGGCTCGACCGAATTCAAGCGCCGTCCGGACGATAACGAGGACACCGTGCGTACCCGCATGCAGGAATATCGCGGCAAGACTGCCCCGATCCTGCCGGGCTACGAAGCACGCGGTATTGTCAGCCGGGTCGATGGCATGGCTTCGATCGAAGACGTGACCCACGCGATCGACGCGATCCTCGCGGACTGATCGACCCGCCGCTTCCAAACAGGCGCAACTTCGCTTAGGACGTCTTTCCGCACAGGGGAGAGGGTCCATGCGTCTTGTCACAACGGTTCTTGCCGCAGCCACGCTGACGGCTGCGATGCCGCTTTCGGCCACGGTCGCCGAGACCAGCGAACGCGGCTTCGTGACGCAGGACCAGGCCGATGTCGCGGCCAGCCCGCTGGATACATGGCTCGCGCTGATCAGGCCCGCTGCCTGGTGGAACGACGCGCATACCTGGTCCGCCGATGCCGCCAATATGACACTGACCCCGCAGGCGGGCGGTTGCTTTTGCGAGCGCGTGCCCGGCGAGGACCGCGAGGACGGGTTCTCGCTCGACGGCAGCGTCCAGCACATGACCGTCATCCAGGCCTATCCGCTCAGGAACCTGCGCATGCGCGGGGGGCTCGGCCCGTTGCAGGGCGAACCGGCCACCGGTGTGCTGACGATCACGCTCGAGGAAATCGCGGGCGGGACGCGGATCCGCTGGGAATATGCCGTCGGCGGCTTCATGCGCTATGAGGTTGCCTCGATTTCGCAGGCCGTGGATGCCGTGATGAGCCAGCAATTGCATGGCCTCAGGGATTATCTCGGGGCGCTCGAAGGGGCGGGCGGGGGAGGCGGCGAAGCCGATGACCCGACCGATGGGGAAGCGACTATCGAGGCGCAGATCGACGCCTTGCAGGATACCGAATAGCACAAGCCGGCGAGCGCCCGCCGAACGGGCGCCGGGGTCGCAAACATCAACTCGCCCAACCGGGCACCAGGGGGGAATTGCGACATGGCATCCGTCTACGACAGGCACGTGGATCTTTCGACATTCATGGAGGGCGTGAAGAAGCGCAATCCGGGGCAGGACGAGTTCGTTCAGGCGGTCCAGGAAGTGGCGCAGGACGTCTTCCACTTCATCGAGGACAAGGAAGAATACCACGAGGCGCAGATCCTGCGCCGGATCGCCGAACCCGACCGGATCGTCAGTTTCCGCGTGTGCTGGGAGGACGACAATCACTGTATCCGCGTGCAGCGCGGGTGGCGGGTGCAGAACAACAATGCGATCGGCCCCTATAAGGGCGGGATCCGCTTCCACCCCAGCGTCAATGAAAGCGTGCTCAAGTTCCTCGCCTTCGAACAGACCTTCAAGAACTCGCTCACCGGCCTGCCGATGGGCGGCGGCAAGGGCGGGGCGAACTTCAATCCCAAGGGCAAGAGCGACAGCGAGGTAATGCGCTTCTGCCAGAGTTTCATGACCGAGCTCTACCGCCATATCGGCCCCGATACCGATGTCCCCGCGGGTGACATCGGCGTGGGCGGGCGCGAGATCGGTTATATGTTCGGCCAGTACAAGCGCATCACCAATCGCTGGGAAGGCGTGCTGACCGGCAAGGCGACCGAATATGGCGGCTCGCAGATGCGCCCCGAAGCGACCGGTTATGGCGCGGTCTATTTCCTGCAGAACATGCTGACGCACAAGGGCGACGCGGTAGAAGGCAAGAGCGCGGTGATCTCCGGCTCGGGCAATGTCGCGACCCATGCGGCGGAAAAGATCGTCCAGCTGGGCGGCAAGGTGCTCACCCTGTCCGACAGCGGCGGCTTCATCCACGATCCTGACGGGTTCGACCAGGACAAGATCGACTGGGTCAAGGATCTCAAGACCCGCCGCCGGGGACGCATTTCCGAATATGCCGACCACTTCACTTCCGCCTCGTTCCACGAGGGCCGGCGTCCGTGGGATGTGCCATGCGACCTGGCGCTGCCATGCGCGACACAGAACGAACTTAACGAAGATGAGGCGCGCAGCCTGGTGGACAATGGCTGCAAGGCGGTGTCCGAAGGCGCCAACATGCCGACCACGCTCGACGGGGTGAAGGTCTTCCACGATGCCAGGATCATGTACGGACCGGGCAAGGCGGCGAATGCCGGCGGGGTCGCGGTCTCGGGGCTCGAGATGAGCCAGAATTCCGAGCGGATCGCCTGGAACCACGAACGGTTGGGCCAGATGCTGACCGAGTTGATGGAGGGCATCCACGGCAAATGCGTCGAATATGGCGACCAGGGCGATGGCTATGTCGACTACGTCAAGGGGGCAAACATCGCCGGGTTCAAGAAGGTCGCCGATGCGATGCTCGCCTTTGGAGTGATGTAGGGTTTTGACCTTCGCGGCGTCACGCGCTACAAGGCCTGCAACACCTCGCGAGCCGCCCATCCGGCGGTCTCGTTGGTTTGCGTGTGCTGGGCGGTTGACGCCGCGGGCGAATCCCCCTAAGCGCGCTCTTCATTCGACATTGCGGTGAGTCCGGCGGCGACAGCCATATTGGGCGCCCGCCTGCCCATTTGTATCAGGCAGGTACCGCGAGCGTCGATGAATGGAGCGATGAGATAGGGTTAACCGGATGTCCGGTCCCTGTGGAGCATGGAGAAGTAAGTGGCTCGTATTGCCGGGGTAAATATCCCCACCAACAAGCGCGTGATTATCGCGCTCACCTATATTCACGGAATCGGCCGGACCAAGGCCGTCGAGATCGCCGACAAGCTCGGCATCGATCACGCGCGTCGCGTGCAGGACCTGTCCGACGAGGAAGTTCTGCGCGTTCGTGAAACGATCGATGAAGAGCACATGGTCGAAGGCGACCTTCGCCGTGACACGGCTATGAACATCAAGCGCCTTATGGACCTGCGTTCGTATCGCGGCCTGCGTCACCGTGTCGGCCTGCCCGTTCGCGGCCAGCGCACTCACACCAACGCCCGGACCCGCAAGGGCAAGGCCAAGCCGATCGCTGGCAAGAAGAAGTAAGCGGAGGGATTTCCCTGCGCTTTTGCCTTCTTGATAGATTAGAGGAATACAGACCATGGCACGCGAACCCGGCCGCGTTAGGCGCCGCGACAAAAAGAACATTTCGAGCGGCGTTGCGCATATCAACGCCAGCTTCAACAACACGATGATCACCATCACCGATGCACAGGGCAATGCGATCAGCTGGTCCAGCGCCGGCATGATGGGCTTCAAGGGCAGCCGCAAGTCGACTCCCTATGCCGCGCAGGTCGCCGCCGACGACGCGGGCCGCAAGGCCGTGGAACACGGCGTGCGCACCCTCGAGGTCGAAGTGAAGGGTCCGGGCTCGGGTCGTGAGAGCGCATTGCGCGGTCTTGCGGCAGTGGGCTTCACCATCACCTCGATCCGTGACGTGACGCCGATCCCGCATAACGGGGTCCGTCCTTCCAAGCGTCGTCGCGTCTGATCCGTACCTGCCTGGCGGCTCGCTAGCGGGCCGCCGACACCCTCTCACGGACCGGACGCTCTTCCAAAGAGCGCCGGTCCTGCCCGCATCCGAACCAGGGGATTTTCATGTCCGTCAACATCAAGAACTGGCAGGAACTCAAGAAACCCAATGTCCTTGATATCAAGGAATCCGGCGACAAGGCGCGCAAGGCGACCTTCGTGGCCGAACCGCTCGAGCGCGGCTTCGGCCTGACGCTCGGCAATGCACTGCGTCGCGTGCTGCTCAGCTCGCTCCAGGGTGCCGCGATTACCTCGATCAAGATCGAGAACGTGCTCCACGAATTCAGCTCGCTTGCCGGCGTGCGCGAAGACGTCACCGACATCGTCCTCAACGTGAAGCAGATCGCGCTGAAGATGGAAGGCGAGGGCATGAAGCGCCTGCAGCTCTCCGCCACCGGCCCCGGTGAAGTGAAAGCCGGCGACATCGCCGTGTCGGGCGACATCGAAGTGATGAACAAGGATCTGGTGATCTGCCATCTCGACGAAGGCGCGACGCTCAACATGGAGCTCACTGCCGACATCGGTAAGGGCTATCGTCCGGCCGTCATGAACCGCCCCGTCGATGCGCCGATCGGCCTGATCCCGGTCGACTCGCTGTTTTCGCCGGTCCGCCAGGTCAGCTACAAGGTCGAGAACGCCCGTGTTGGCCAGGAGCTCGACTACGACAAGCTTTCGCTGTCGATCGATACCGACGGCACTGTCACTCCCGAAGACGCCGTGGCCTATGCCGCACGCATCCTTCAGGACCAGCTGACGCTGTTCGTCCACTTCGAAGACGGTATCCCTCAGCCCAGCTCGGCCATGATCGGCCAGGCTGCAGAGCCGCAGGAAAGCGACACCAACCAGCTCAACCGCTACCTGCTCAAGAAGGTTGACGAGCTGGAACTGTCGGTGCGTTCGGCCAACTGCCTCAAGAACGACAACATCATCTACATCGGCGACCTGGTCCAGAAGACCGAGGCCGAGATGCTCCGTACGCCGAACTTCGGCCGCAAGTCGCTTAACGAGATCAAGGAAGTGCTCTCGTCGATGGGTCTGCGCCTCGGCATGGACATCCCCGGCTGGCCGCCGGAAAACATCGAGGAAATGGCCAAGAAGCTCGAACAAGAGCTGCTGGGTTAAATTGAAGGTGCGGGGGTCGGACATCCGTCCGACCCTTGCGGCACCAGCCCACTCCCCCACCCGGCCACCCATTCAGGACCATGCCGTGGGTGGCCGGGTGGGGGAGTGGGCCGGCACCGCCCCGACCGCAAGGTCGGAAACAAACGGGAGGGTTGGCCCTATCCGACCAGCTACGGGCTACCTCGCACGGGCCCCTATCGAACGAAGGATGATTTGAAATGCGTCATAAAATTTCCGGCCGTAAGCTGCAGCGCAAGACCGGCCACCGTAATGCGATGCTCCGCAACATGGCCGCCGCGCTGATCAAGCACGAGCAGATCATGACCACTTTGCCCAAGGCGAAGGAAATGCGGCCTTACATCGAAAAGCTGATCACGCTCGCCAAGCGTGGCGGCCTGTCGAACCGTCGCCTCGCCATGAGCCGCCTGCAGGACGAAACCCAGCTCAAGAAGCTGTTCGACGTTCTGGCCGAGCGTTACGACGACCGTGAAGGTGGCTACAGCCGCGTGATCAAGGCCGGTTACCGCGGCAGCGACGCCGCCCAGATGGCCATCATCGAACTCGTCGACCGCGACGTGGACGCCAAAGGCCAGGATTCGGGCCCGGTCATGAACGAAGACATGGACCTCGAAGAGGCGTAAGCCGCATTCGAAACCAGACAAGCGGGGCCGGACAGGAAACTGTCCGGCCCTTTTGTTTTGCCTGCGCGAAAAGCCGTGCCACAAGGCGCGCATGATCAGACATGCCCTCGCAGCCGCCGTGCTGCTCGCCGCCACGCCCGCCGCTGCCCAATCGACTACGCAGGACGCGCTCGAGGCGCGCTATGACCGCGCGCTCGCTGCGGGCTACAAGGCGCTGTTCCTGTGCAGCGCGATCGCCAATGCGGAACGCAATGGCGCGGCCCGGACGCCCGCCAGCGTCGAGGCCTGGGAACTGACCGGGATCCAGGCGCCGCTCGATCAAATCGCCCCCGAGCTGAGCTATGAAATCCATCGCCGGCCCGCGTCCCGGGCTACTGCCGCGGGCTCGAAAGAAGTCAGCCATGTCAGCGTCGCGTGGGCCGACAGCATGCCGCCCCGCATCGCGATCCACGATTCGCGGATGGGCTGCCAGCTTGCCCCCATGGGCGGAGGGCTTCCTCCCTTCGTGACTACAAGGCCCGGCCAAAACCATCCGGTCGCCGCGGTGACGCCTTTCGGGGAGGGGGCGTTGCACGCGGTCGGCGAGGCGGCCTTCGCGCAGCGCTATGGCGAGGGCACACGGACCACGGCGGTCTTGGTGCAGCGCGGCGGAACGCTGCTGGGCGAAGCCTATGCGCAGGATTTCGGACCCGCCGTGCCGCAGCGCACCTGGTCGGTTGCCAAGAGCATTGCCGCGACCTTGGTCGGCGCTGCGCAGGCGGGGGGCGAGGTGCAGGTCGATGCCCGCGCAGGATTGGGCAGTAGAATGCAGGACCACACCCGCTACGGGATCACGATCGACCATCTCCTGCGCATGGCATCGGGGCGCTATTCCGATACGCCGGGAAACCGCACCGATCCGCTTTATTTCGGTGGCTCGTCAATCGCGGAAACGGCGACTAGCTGGCCGGTCATCCATCCGCCGGGATCGGTCTATCGCTATGCCAATAACGACACGCTGATGGCGGTGCGCGCGATCAAACCGGGGTTTGACGAACATCCCCCGGCCGCGCTGTTCGAGAAGCTGGGCATGCACCACACCGTGGCCGAGACCGACTGGCAGGGTGAGTACATCCTCTCGAGCCAGGTGTGGTCGACCGCGCGCGATCTGGCGAAACTGGGCCAGCTCTATCTCGACGATGGTGTGCTCGCCGATGGCACGCGTATCCTGCCTGAGGGCTGGGTCGACTATGTCTCCGCACCCACAGGCCCGCAGCCCGATAGTCCGTTTGGCTACGGCGCGGGGTTCTGGCTGCTCAACCAGTCCGACGGCGTCCCGGCCGACACATTCGCCGCAATGGGGAATCGCGGGCAGTTCATCGTAATCGTGCCAAGCATGAACGTCGTGATCGTCCGCCGGGGTGAAGATCCGACCGGATCGCGCTTCGATATCGCTGCGTTCACCCGTGATGTGCTTGAAACGCTTGAGGATTAGGCGTTCATAAAAAGAGCTATATACCTGAACAATCCCTGTCGCCAGAGTTCAGCGTCACCTCACGCAAGTCCCTCTAGAACCCTTCTCATAGCCGAGGCAATCCCGCCGCGGCACCGACGAGGAGGACCTCGAGATGCAACAATTGACCAAAACGTTTGCGAAGGGTGGGATCGCAACGGCTGCCGTCGGCGCGCTGGCGCTGGCCGGAGCCACGCCCGCCCAGGCCCGCGGTGATGATGACGGGATTTCGGTCGGCGAAGTGATCGCCGGCGCAGTGATCATCGGCGGCATCGCCGCCATCGCCAGCGCGGCCAGCAAGGACCGCGACCACTACCGCGACGGTCGCTATTACCGCGATGGCCAACGCTACAACAACGGCAACGACTATCGCCGCACCGCCTATGCCACGCGCGGCAACCCGCGTTCGGCGGTCGAGCGCTGCGTCAGTGCCGCCCAGACCGATGCGCGCCGCTATGGCTATCGCATCGCGCAGGTAACCGACATCCGCGACGTCGACGACACCCGCTATGGCTGGAAGGTCAAGGGCACGATGGTCGTCGATGGGCAGCGCGGGTACAACTCGCGCTATGACCGCCGCGATCGCCGGTACAGCGACCGCGACAGCGGCAGCTTCACCTGCTCGATCGAGCGCGGCCGCGTCACCTATCTCGACTTCAGCGGTATCCGCGGACTGCGCTGATACCTGCTTTACGGACCACCCAGGGCGGTTCAGGCTTCATTTAGCCTGGGCCGCCTAGTCCTGTCCGTTCGATAATCGCGCGCCGGGTGGGGGCGTGACCACTGGGGTACCAGGCCATGCCGTCCATCAAATCGCTTTCCGCCGCGCCCGCGCTGCTTGCCGCGCTCTCGCTGACCGCCATGCCGGTGCAGGCCGCCGAACTGCCCGCGCCCGCAGCGCCCGTGGCGGCGCATTCCGCCCCCGCGTGGATGCCGGGCGATGACGACGCAGCGGGACACCGCCGGTATCGCCACCGCCGTGATCGCGGCGTCGATGCGGGCGATGTGCTGGCAGGTATCCTGATCATCGGCGGGATTGCCGCCATCGCCAATGCGGCGAAGGGCTCGAGCGAACGCTATCCGACCCGTGACAGCCGTTATCCCGAACCGCGCCGCGGCGGGGTCAGCTATGATGACGGACGCGGGATCGACCGCGCGGTCGACATGTGTGTCGAAGAGATCGAACGCAGTGCCCGCGTTGAAACCGTCGATGCGGTCAATCGCGATGCGCGCGGCTGGACCGTCAGCGGCGCGCTTTACGACGGGCAGGGGTTCAACTGCGCGATCGGCGCCGATGGCCGTATCGAATCAATCGGCTATGGAACCAGCGGCTCCAGCTACGACAGCTACGGCAGCTATGACGACGCAGCGCGCCTTGAAGGTGAGGATCGCCAGTATGACGATGCCTATTACGCCGCCATGCGCGCGCGCAGCGATTCTGCGCAGCCCGCCTATCCGGGCGGTCCCCTGCCGGGGGATGAGGATGCGGTCGATGCCGATCTCGAATACGGCACCGGCTACCGGGGAGCGGAGCGCTAGTCGCGCTGATAGGCAGGTAGCGCCAGGTTCCACCTGATTGCGGCGAGGCGCAGGCCATAACCCGCGGCGGTTGCGCCCACCCAGACCCATTCGCGCATGATTCCCGCGACATCGCCGAGCACCGTCAGGCTGGCCGATAAGGCTGCGGCGGTGACATAGAGCTCGGGCCGCATCAGGATCGATGGACGCCCGGCGACCACGTCGCGGATGATCCCGCCGACACAGCCGGTGATGACCCCCATCAGCGCGGCAGGGACCGGCGGCACGCCATATTGCAGCGCCTTGGCCGAACCGAGCACGGCATAGGCCGCCAGCCCCAGGCCATCGGCAATCGACAGGAAGCGGCCCGCCCACCACCGCGTCGGGATGAACCACGCGAACAGCGCCACCGCGAGGCACACGCCCGCGACCCCGCCATCGTGGATCCAGAAAACCGGCGCACCGATCAGCAGGTCGCGCACCGTGCCCCCGCCAACGCCGGTAACCAGCGCGAAGAAGGCCAGCGTGACGAAGGTCTGCCGCTCCTTTGCGGCAACCAGCGCCCCTGTCAGCGCAAAGATCGCCACCCCGGCAAGGTCGAGCCAGTCGAGCAGCGGGGTCAGGACTTCCGTATTCATTTGGCGCCCACCCTTGCGCTGCGCCGGCGGAACATGAGGATGCAGCCGAACAGCGCGCCGATTACCGCCAGCAGGGCGAAGAAGATCAGGATCGGGTGATGCGTGTCCTCGCGCGTCTGCAAATCCATGATGTGCAGGCCCCAGACGAAATCGAAGGTCCGCCACCAGCGCGTGCGCACCGCCTCGATCTGGCCGGTTTCGGTGCCGACATAGACATGGGTGCCGTCCGCCAGCGCCACCTGCCAGACCGGCAGCGGGCGGCGGAAATCGAAGGGCACGTCGTCGGCTGCAAAGCGCGCGGTCCCGGTGACCTTGTCGCCGCCCTCGATACCTTCGGCCACGATCAGCCGCGCCTCGACCTCGGACAGCGGGCCCATCGCGCTGCCATCGGGGCGGTATCGCGCGGTCGTCCCGTCCATATAGGCGATGCGCGTAATCGTCTCGCCGCGTTCGACCTGCGTGGTGACCGCGCGCACCGGCCGGGTGCTTTCGGCGGGCAGCGAGACCGGGATCTCGGTATCGGCGGGCAGCGCACGTTCGGGCACCTGCTTGCGCAGATGGTTGCCACGCACTTCCTCGATCGGCTTGGCCACCATGACCAGCCCGGTCACGGTCCACATCAGCACCGGCACACCGACCAGCCAGCCCAGCCAGATGTGCCACCTTGAAATGCGCTGCATGATGCGCGGACGTTGCATTGCGTCGAGGCTCCCTAGCCGTGGAGGATCGTGCCGATCGCTTCTGCCGCGGCAATGCAATCGAGATCGGCCCACCTGCGCGAGATGACCTGCATTCCGCAAGGCAAGCCGCCCGTTTCGCCCACAGGCAAGACGGTGGAGGGGAGGTTGGGATAGGTCGCCAGCCCCGCCCAGCACAGCGCGGTGGCCCCGGGCTGGTCGGCGCCGTTGATGGTCGCCATGCCATCGAAGAGGCGATCCTCGCGGTGGAGGAAGGCCAGCAGCGGTGCGGGCGGGGCAAGGACGAAGTCGTAGCTGTCGAACAGTGCGGCCCAGGCGATCTCGTTCCGCGCCTGCGCATCGCGCATGTCGAACCAGTCGGTCGCGCTGGCGCGCTGCCCGTCGGGCCCGGGCATGCCGCGCGCGAGCGTCACGTTGAGCATGCGCATGTAATCGGCCTGCTGCGCGGCGAGGTCGGGGACGAGGTCGCTTGTGCGATCGACGCTGATACCCGCGCGCTCGAGCTCGGCCGCCGCCGCTTCGAGCGGTCCGCGCACCGCATCGTCGGTCGGGCAGGACGGGTGATTGAGCAGCAGCAGGAAACGGCTGTCCTTGAACGGTTTGGTCCGCGCGCGCAGCGGAACCGTCTGTGTCAGTTCGACCAGCAGCCTCAGGTCCGCGGCATTGCGCGCCAGGGGCCCGACGACAGACAGCGCGCCGTCATGCGCCTCCTGCCCCGCTGCCACCGGGTGAACATGGCCGCGCTTCGAGATCAGCCCCCAACTGCTCTTGTGCCCCCAGACCCCGCAGAAATGCGCGGGGACGCGGATCGACCCGCCGATATCGCTGCCGAAGTCGCAGGGCACCATCCCGCTCGCGACCGCCGCCGCCGACCCGCCCGACGAGCCACCGGGAGACAGCGCGTGATCGTGCGGATTGTTGGTTCGGCCATAGACCGGATTGTTCGATTGCCAGTCGGCGAGGTCGGGCGGGACATTGGTCTTGCCAAGGATGATCGCGCCGGCGGCCTTGAGCTGGCGGACCACCCAGGCGTCACGCGTGGCGATCGTGTCGGCGTATTCGCTATGCCCCCAGCAGGTCGGCAGACCGCTGACATCGAAGCTTTCCTTGATCGTCATCGGCACGCCGAACAGCGGCTGGTCCTGGTGCAGCCGCCCGGCGGTCATGGTCTTGGCCTGTTCCTGCGCGCGGTCGAAGTCGGTCACCACCACCGCGTTGATATGCGCATCGAGATGTTCGATCCGCGCAATCGCCGCTTCGACCGCCTCGAGCGGCGACATCTCGCCATGGCGGATCGCGCCCGCAATCTCGATCGCCCCGGGTTTCGTGGTCAGTGTCGGATAGGCCATGCTCTTTCCTCCCTGCGCGCCAATGTCGGATAAGCGAACCGCGCGGTCAATCGCGCTCTTGCGCAGGACACATCGGCGCCGCATGGCGTTTTCCAGCGATAGACCGAACATTTTCAGAGGATATCCCATGCGTCGCGCCATCCTGCCCCTGCTGCTCGCCAGTGCCGCCTGCACGCCTGCCGTCACCGACACGCGGATCGAACCGAGCGCGGTGCCGCCCGCCGCCGCGGCTCCCGATGGCTACGATCTCAAGGAACAATACGCCAAGCTGGCGGTGATCGAGATGGCGCCCGACACGTCCTTCCTTTCCGAGGAAGAGCGCGAGGTGGTCAACCTGCTGATCGAGGCCAGCGGCTATATGGACGAGATCTACCTGCGCCAGCGGGGCGCGGACTTGCCGCAGCTACGCGAGACGATCGCGCGCAGCCGCCGCGCCGACCGCGACATGCTGGTGGCGATGTTCGACCGCAATTTCGGTCCGTGGGACGAAGTCGCCGAACTGCACCCCTTCTGGGGGACGCAGGCCATGCCGGAAGGGGCAGGCTTCTATCCGCAGGACCTGACGCGCGCGGAATTCGACGCCTATCTCGCGGCCAATCCCGACCAGCGCGAGGCACTGACCAGCCCCTATACGGTGGTCAAGCGCAGCGGCGAGGGCTTCATCGCCGTCCCCTATTCGCAAGAATATCGCGAATGGCTGGTGCCCACCGCACGCCTGCTCGAACGGGCGGCGCAGCGGACGTCCAACCCCAGCCTGAAGAAATTTCTCTCGCTGCGCGCGGCCAGCTTCCTGACCGACGACTATTTTGCCAGCGAGATGGCGTGGATGGACCTGCAGGATACGCCGATCGAGGTCGCGATCGGTCCCTACGAGGTCTATACCGACCGGCTGTACGGTACCAAGACCGCCTTCGAAAGCTTCGTGACGCTGCGCAATCCCGAAGAAAGCGCCGCGCTGGCGAAGTACAAGAATTACCTGCGGACGATGGAAGAGAACCTGCCCATCCCCGACGCGGACAAGAATTTCCAGCGCGGGTTCGAAAGTCCGATTGCAGTGGCCGATCAGGTCCACGGCGGCGGCGACAATGTGCCGGGTACGCAGACCATCGCCTTCAACCTGCCCAATGACGAGCGCGTGCGCGAGGCGAAGGGGGCCAAGAAGGTGATCCTGGCCAATGTGCTCGGCGCCAAATACGACCGTATCCTCGCCCCGATGGCCGATGTCGTGCTCAAGGATGACCAGGCAGCGCTGGTGGCGAAGAAATACATGGAAGCCAACACGCTGTTCCACGAGCTGTCGCACAGCCTCGGGCCGGGTACGATCACCGTCGATGGCCGCCAGACCACGGTGAACGAGGAACTGCGCGACCAGTATTCGGCGCTCGAGGAATCGAAGGCCGACGTGATGGGTATCTGGAACATCCTGCTGATGATGGAGAAGGGCGAAATCCCCGCGGCGGAAAAGCCCGAGCTGTTCTCGACCTATTTCACCGGCCTGTTCCGCTCGATGCGGTTCGGCACCGAAAGCGCGCATGGCCGCGGCGCCAAGCTGCAATATGGCTATCTCCAGCAGAAGGGCGCATTCGCCTGGGATGGCGCGGCGCAGCGTTACACGGTGGATTATGCAGCGATGGAAGCGGGCATCCGCGATCTGCTGAGCGCGCAGCTCACGCTGCAGGCGCGCGGCGATTATGCGGGTACCAAGGCCTTCTTCGATCGCCATGCGGTGCTCGACGATGCCGCCAATTCGCGGTTCGCGGCGATGGCCGACATCCCGGTCGATATCGCGCCGGTCTATCCCGACGGGGTCTGAGGGGCCTTTCGCGCGAGCGCCAGTGCCAGTCCGTATCCGAGGATCGGCGCGGCGCCGTAGCCGATGAGCACGCTGGGATAGTTGGACACCAGCGCGGCGAGCGAAAAGCCGAACAGCGAGCCCGCCAGCGCATGGCGCACGGGTTTCTCCGCAGGAAGCGCGTGGGCGATCAGCAGGAAGCTGGCGAGCAATGCGGCGGCGAGACCGAGCGCGGCAAATGGCTGGTGCAGCGCCAGGTCGACCAGCACGCGCTCGACAAAGGGCTGGGCGGGTAATTCGCCGCGCAGCCCGGCGCTGATGCTGGCGATAAAGGCGATCCCCGCGACCGGAACCATCCGCCAGTCGCCATTCGCATTGTAGAGCCCGATGGCGGCCATCATCACCGCGAGGCCGGTCGCCGCGTCGGGCTGCAGGCTGGCCGCGAGCAGCGCTGCCAGCAGGATCGGCGGGGTGTACTCCGCCTCCCGCGCCGCCAGCACCACCAGTGCGGGAACAACCAGCGCACCGGCATGCAGCGTGAGCGGCCCCAGCGGCAGCCAGCGCGCGATGCCGTTGAGGTGGGGGCCGCTGAGGAGCGGGATGAACAGCAGCGCCAGCAGCAGTACCGCCAGCACACGTTGGCGGCTGCCGGTCAGGCGTATCCGCACAAGGGCGGCAACCGGTAATGCCAGCAACAGGGCCAGCGCATTGCCGACCGGATAGGCCAGCGGAGCGCCGCCCACAGCAAGAAAGATCAGACCCGCCAGAACGGGCGTGCCGAGCGCGAGGACGATTGCCGCGCGCCCGGCCATTCAGCGGCCCTCGCTTGTCGCAGGAAGGGCCGCTGTCTTCGCCATTCCGATCAGACGTGGATGGGCTTGCCCTGAACCGCCATCGCCGCTTCCTTGATCGCTTCGGAATGCGTCGGGTGGGCGTGGCAGGTGTAGGCGATATCTTCGGATGTCGCGCCGAATTCCATCGCCTGCGTCGCCTGCGAGATCATCGTCCCGGCAACGCTGGCGATCGCCCAGACGCCGAGCACGCGGTCGCTTTCGGCTTCGGCGATGACCTTCACGAAACCGTCGGGTTCGTGATTGGTCTTCGCGCGGCTGTTGGCCATCATCGGGAACTTGCCGACTTTGACCTTCGACTTGTCGCCGCCCATCTTCTCGATGGCTTCTTCCTGCGTCAGGCCGACACCGGCAAACTCGGGCCAAGTGTAGACTACGCCGGGGATGAGATCGTGGTTCACGATGCCCGTCTGCCCGGCGACATTCTCGGCGCAGGCAATGCCTTCATCCTCGGCCTTGTGCGCCAGCATCGGGCCAGGGACCACGTCGCCGATCGCCCATACGCCGTCGACCTTGGTGCGGAAATCGTGATCGATCTCGATCTGGCCGCGCTGGTTGGTTTCCAGCCCGATCGCGTCGAGGCCGAGACCCTCGGTATTGGGGCGGCGGCCAATCGAGACCAGCACGCAATCGGCGTCGAGTGTTTCCGCTTCGCCGCCCGCGGCGGGTTCGAGCGTCAGCGTGGCTTTCTTGCCCTTCACCGTGCAGCCGGTGACCTTGGTCGACAGGCGCAGTTCCATGCCCTGTTTCTTGAAGATCTTGGCGGCTTCCTTGCGCACATCGTCGTCCATGCCGGGGAGCAGCTTGTCGAGATATTCGACCACGATTACCTCGGCGCCGAGACGACGCCAGACCGAACCGAGTTCGAGCCCGATCACGCCGCCGCCGATGACGACCATTTTCTTGGGCACCGACTTGAGTTCGAGCGCACCGGTCGAATCGATCACGATCTGCTTGTCGTTATCGACCTCGACACCCGGCAGCGGAGTGACCGAAGAGCCGGTGGCGATGATCACGTCCTTCGCGGTGAAGGTTTCGTCGCCGACCTTGACCGTATGCGCGTCCTGGAAGGTGGCATGGCCCTTCTTCCAGTCGATCTTGTTCTTCTTGAACAGGAATTCGATCCCGCCGGTCAGGCTTTTCACTGCATCGCGGCGCTGCGCGTGCATCTGCTCGAGATTGAGCTTCGGAGTGACGTCGACACCGAGCGCGGCCATCGAACCATTGCTCGCCGCGTCGAAATATTCGGACGCGTGCAGCATCGCCTTCGACGGGATGCAGCCCACGTTGAGGCAGGTCCCGCCGAGCGTATCGCGGCTGTCGGCGCAAGCGGTCTTGAGGCCGAGCTGGGCCGCGCGGATTGCCGCGACATAGCCCCCCGGGCCTGCACCGATGACAAAGAGATCGTAGTCGTATTCAGCCATTATTTCTTCCTCAAAGGTCGATCAGCATCCGGGTGGGATCTTCGATCGCTTCCTTGATGATCTTGAGTGCAGTGACCGCCTCGCGGCCGTCGATCAGGCGGTGGTCGTAGGACAGCGCGATATACATCATCGGGCGGATGACGATCTCGCCATCGACCACTACCGCGCGGTCCTCGATCCGGTGCAGGCCGAGCACGGCGCTCTGCGGCGGGTTGATGATCGGGGTCGACATCAGGCTGCCGAACACGCCGCCGTTGGAGATGGTGAAGGTGCCGCCCTTCATGTCGTCCATCGTCAGCGTGCCGTCCTTGGCGCGCTTGCCGAAGTCGGCGATGTCCTTCTCGATCCGCGCGAAACCCTTGTCCTGCGCATCGCGGATGACCGGGACGACGAGGCCGTTGGGTGCGCTGACCGCGACCGAGATGTCGACATAGTCGTGATAGACGATCTCGTCGCCTTCGATGTAAGCGTTGACCGAGGGGACGTCCTTCAGCGCCAGGCAGGCGGCCTTGGCGAAGAAGCCCATGAAGCCGAGCCGGATGTCGTGCTTCTTGGCGAACATGTCCTTGTACTTGCCGCGCGCTTCCATCACCGCCGACATGTCGACATCGTTGAAGGTGGTCAGCAGCGCGGCGTTTTCCTGCGCGCCCTTGAGCCGCTTGGCGATGGTCTGGCGCATGCGCGTCATTTTGACGCGTTCCTCGCGGCGCTCACCGCCGGTGGCGGCGGGCGGTGCCGAGGATGCAGCCGGAGCCGCGCCGCCATCGCGCTTGGCATTCGCCGCAGCGATCACGTCTTCCTTGGTCAGGCGGCCGTCCTTGCCGGTGCCCTTGATGGTCGAGGGGTCGACGCCGTGTTCGAGCACCGCACGGCGCACCGCGGGCGACAGCGTCTGGGCGGCGTCCGAAGAGGCGGCGGGAGCGGGCGTTTCGGCGCGCTCCTGCTTGCCTTCGGCGCGTTCTTCCTGCGCCCGGCCGGCTTCGGCGCCCTTGGCGGCGGGCGCAGCGCCTTCCTCGATCACCGCGATGACCGCATCGATCTCGACCGTGTCACCGACCGCGACCTTGAATTCCTTGATCACGCCGGCGACGGGCGAAGGGGCCTCGACCGCGACCTTGTCGGTTTCGAGGCTGACGATCGGTTCGTCGACCGCGACTGCGTCGCCGACCTTTTTGAGCAGTTCGCCGACGGTCGCTTCATTGACCGATTCACCCAGCGTGGGAACTTTGACTTCGGTGGCCATAATCTCGCTTTCCCGAGTTACTTGCAGTCACTGCGGACGTTCGGCGCACTGCCGTTGAGTCCGAGTGCGATGTTGACGAGGGCTTCTTGCTGCACCTGGTGGCGGCTGGCGTAACCCGTGGCGGGCGAGGCAGCGACTTCGCGGCCGGCATAACACGGACGCATGCCCGTTTTGCCTGCGGCCTCGGCGGCTTCCTCGATCAGGCGATCGACGAAGAACCACGCACCGTTGTTCTTCGGCTCTTCCTGGCACCAGACGATCTGTTCGAGATTGGTCATGCGTTCGAGACGCACGGCCAGCGGTTCGCCGGGGAAGGGGTAGAGCTGCTCGATCCGGACGATCGAGACGTCTTCAAGCTCTGCCTCGTCGCGGCGCTGCATCAGGTCGTAGGCGACCTTGCCGCTGCACAGCACGAGTCGTTTGACCTTCTCGTCGGCAATGTCCTTCATGTCCGACTTGATCCGCATGAAGTGCTGATCGCCCATGAATTCCGCCGCATCCGACTTCGCCAGCGGATGGCGCAGCAGGCTCTTGGGCGTCATGATGACCAGCGGCTTGCGGAAGCTGCGCAGCATCTGGCGGCGCAGGACGTGGAAGTAATTGGCCGGCGTGGTAATATTGCAGACCTGGATATTGTCGTTCGCGCACAGCTGCAGGAACCGCTCGAGCCGGGCCGAGCTATGCTCGGGGCCCTGACCTTCGTAGCCATGCGGCATCAGCAGGACGAGGCCGTTGGCGCGCAGCCATTTGACCTCGCCCGCGGCGATGAACTGGTCGATCACGATCTGCGCGCCATTGCCGAAATCGCCGAATTGCGCTTCCCACATCACCAGGCTCTTGGGATCGGCCATGGCGAAGCCGTATTCGAAGCCGAGCACGCCATATTCGGACAGCGGGCTGTCATAGACCTCGAACTTGCCATGCGGCAGCGTGGTCAGCGGGATGTATTTGCGCTCGTCCTTCTGGTCGACCCAGACGGCGTGGCGCTGGCTGAACGTGCCGCGCCCCGAATCCTGGCCCGACAGCCGCACGCCGAAGCCTTCGGTGACGAGACTGCCGAAAGCGAGCGCTTCGGCGGTGGCCCAGTCGAATCCTTCGCCGCTGGAGAACATCTCCTCCTTGGCCTTGAGCACGCGGCCCAGCGTCTTGTGGATGGTCAGGTCGTCGGGCACCGAGGTGAGCGTGCGGCCGAGGCTGTCGAACAGCTTCTTTTCCAGCGCGGTTTCGACATTGCGCCGTGCGGTCTCGGGATCGGCGGGCTTGTTCATGCCCGACCACCGGCCACCGAACCAGTCGGCCTGGTCGGGCTTGTAATCCTTGGCGGCTTCGAACTCCTGTTCGAGGTGGTCGATAAACTCGGCGCTCAGCCCGTCGGCAAAGCCCTTCTCGATCACGCCTTCTTCCTCGAGGCGCGCGGAATAGATCTCGCTGACCTTGGGGTGCTGGCGGATCTCGTCATACATCAGCGGCTGGGTGAACTTGGGCTCGTCGCCCTCGTTATGGCCGAAGCGGCGATAGCACCACATGTCGATCACGATGTCGCGGCCGAAGGTCTGGCGGTATTCGACCGCCAGCTTGCAGGCGAAGGTCACCGCTTCGGGATCGTCGCCGTTCACATGCAGGATCGGCGCCTGCACACCCTTCGCCACATCGCTGGGGTAGGGCGAGGAGCGCGCGAATTGCGGGCTGGTGGTGAAGCCGATCTGGTTGTTGATTACGAAGTGCAGGCAGCCGCCGGTGTTGTAACCACGCACGCCCGAGAAACCGAGGCATTCCCATACGATACCCTGGCCGGCAAAGGCCGCATCACCGTGGAGGAGAACCGGCAGGACCTGTTCGTGCTGCTTGAGATCGTCGCGGATCGCCTGCTGCGCGCGGCTCTTGCCGAGCACCACCGGGTTCACCGCCTCCAGATGGCTGGGGTTGGGTACCAGCGACATATGCACGTTGATGCCGTCGAATTCGCGGTCGGTACTGGTGCCGAGGTGGTATTTCACATCGCCCGAACCGCCGACATCGTCGGGATTGGCGCTGCCGCCCGAGAATTCGTGGAAGATGACCTTGTACGGCTTGCCCATCACATTGGCGAGCACGTTGAGCCGGCCGCGGTGGGCCATGCCGTAGATGATCTCGCGCGTGCCCAGCTGGCCGCCATATTTGATCACCGCTTCGAGTGCGGGGATCATCGATTCGCCGCCATCGAGGCCGAAACGCTTGGTGCCGACGTATTTCTTGCCGAGGAATTTCTCGTACTGCTCGCCGCGGATCACGGCGGCGAGGATCGCCTTCTTGCCTTCGGGGGTGAACTGGATCGTGTCTTCGGGCGTCTCGAACTTGTCCTGCAGGAACCGGCGTTCCTCGGTGTCCGAGATATGCATGTATTCGAGGCCGACATTGCCGCAATAGGTCGCGCGCAGCACGTCGAAGAGCTCGCCGATGCTGACCCATTCGAAGCCGAACACGCCGCCGACATAGACCTCGCGGTCTTCCTGGCCGCCGAAACCATGCCATTCGAGCGTCAGGTCCTCGGGCACTTCGCGATGCGACAGGCCGAGCGGGTCGAGATTGGCAGCCAGATGGCCGCGCACACGATAGAGGCGCACCAGCAGCATCGCGCGGATCGAATCGTCCGCCGCCTGCTCGATCGCCTTGGGATCGAGCGCCTTGCCCGTCTTTTCCGCCGCCTTGGCCACCGCCAGCCGCATCTGCGTGGGATCGAGCGCGGCGGTCAGATCCGCCTCGCTGTCGACCACTTCGGCAAGCCAGCGCGGGTTGCCCCAGCTCGGGCCCTGCTGGGGGCCTTCCTGGTCGCCCAGCTCGGGGAGGAAATCGTGGCTTTCGTTGCCCATCCGGGTCACCTTCTCGTGCCGACCTGCTGTCGGCTCTCTATGGCAATGCCTCAGCCGCGCGGACGGTCCCGAAACAGGGGGCCGTCCGCGCTGGCCGTCAGGCGAGTTCCTTCAGCAGCGCGTCGAGCGTGGTGCCGAGTTCGCTGGGCGAGGGGGAGACGCGGATGCCCGCAGCTTCCATCGCGGCGATCTTGTCGTCGGCGCCGCCCTGGCCACCCGAAACGATGGCACCGGCATGGCCCATGCGGCGGCCCGGAGGCGCGGTACGTCCGGCGATGAAGCCGACCATCGGCTTTTCGCGGCCCTTGGCGGCTTCCTGCTTGATGAATTCGGCGGCTTCCTCTTCGGCGCTGCCGCCGATTTCGCCGATCATGATGATCGACTTGGTGTCGTCATCGTCGAGGAAGAGGTCGAGCACGTCGATGAAATTGGTGCCGTTGACCGGGTCGCCGCCGATGCCGACCGCAGTGGTCTGGCCGAGGCCGACCATGGTGGTCTGGTGCACGGCTTCATAGGTCAGCGTACCCGAACGGCTGACGACGCCGACGCTGCCCTTCTTGAAGATCGAACCGGGCATGATGCCGATCTTGCATTCGCCGGGGGTCAGGACGCCGGGGCAGTTCGGACCGATCAGGCGCGACTTCGAGCCTTCGAGCGCGCGCTTGACGCGCACCATGTCGAGCACGGGAATGCCTTCGGTGATCGCGACGATCAACTCGATCTCGGCGTCGATCGCCTCGAGGATCGAATCCGCGGCGAAGGGCGGCGGGACATAGATGCACGAAGCGGTCGCGCCGGTTTCGGCCTTGGCTTCGGAAACGGTGTTGTAGACCGGCAGGCCGATGTGGGTGGTGCCGCCCTTGCCGGGGGTCACGCCCGCAACCATCTGCGTGCCGTAAGCGAGCGCCTGCTCGGTGTGGAACGTACCGGTATCGCCGGTCATGCCTTGGGTGATGACCTTGGTGTCTTTGTTTACGAGGATGGACATCAGAATTCCTTCATTTACTTGATTATCCAGGCGGCAAAAGCACCTGCAGCGATAATCGCGTACTGGAGAACGAGAGAGCGAAAGCGGTCGCGCCCTTTCTTGCGGTCAATTGCGAGGGTGGCGAGTGGAGGCATCAAAAGCGCAACGATCAAGTAGGGCTTGTACCAGGCAACTGCGAAGGCGAGTGCGAACAGCAACGCCAACAGCAACAGCTCAACTACTGCGAGGGTTACGCCGTATTCCCCCAATGGAGATCGTCCAACGCGCTTAGGATATCCTCCCATCGCTATCACGCCAGCGAGCTATCCAGGCCCTTGCAGGCTTCGAGCAGCTCTTCGACCGCATCGGTCGAAACCTTGAGGTTGGACTTCTCTTCGTCCGACAGTTCGATTTCGATCACCTCTTCGGTGCCGCCCGCGCCGATCATCGTCGGCACGCCGACATACAGCCCGTCGAGGCCGTATTTGCCGTCGACATAGCTGGCGCAGGGCAGGATGCGCTTGGTGTCGCCGAGATAGGCTTCGGCCATCGCGATCGCGCTGGTGGCGGGGGCGTAATAGGCCGAGCCGTTGCCGAGCAGGCCGACGATTTCGCCGCCGCCCTTGCGGGTGCGATCGACGATCTCGTCAATGCGGCTTTCCGAGACGCCCTTGATCTTGGCGAAGTCGTTGACCGGGATGCCGTTGATCGTGGTGTAGCTGGTGACCGGGACCATGGTGTCGCCGTGGCCGCCCAGTACGAAGGCGTTGACGTCCTTGACCGAGACGTCGAATTCCCAGGCGAGGAAGGTGGCGAAGCGCGCGCTGTCGAGCACGCCGGCCATGCCGACGACCTTGTTGTGCGGCAGGCCGCTAAATTCGCGCAGCGCCCAGACCATCGCGTCGAGCGGGTTGGTGATGCAGATGACGAATGCGTCGGGCGCGTTGTTCTTGATGCCTTCGCCGACCGACTTCATCACCTTGAGGTTGATGCCGAGCAGATCGTCGCGGCTCATGCCGGGCTTGCGCGGCACGCCCGCGGTCACGATCACCACGTCGGCGCCGGCGATGTCGGCATAGTCATTGCTGCCGGTGATCTTGGCGTCGAAGCCTTCGACCGGGCCGCACTGGCTGAGGTCGAGCGCCTTGCCCTGCGGCATGCCTTCGGCGATGTCGAACAGGACGATGTCGCCCATTTCCTTCTTCGCCGCGAGGTGGGCGAGCGTTCCGCCGATCATGCCGGAGCCGATAAGGGCGATCTTCTTGCGTGCCATGGAAATGAGGGTCCTTGTTCCTGCCGTGCGGGACAGAGATGATACCCGGACCGAAACTGGGCCATGCGTCAAGTGTCCCGCAGAGGAGGCATGGCACCCGGTCGATTGCGGTTGCGCCCTAGGCCCGCGCCGGAGGGATTGCAACCGCCAATGCTTGCAGTCCCCAAACTATGTTTGCAAATGGTTCGCAGTTGCAATAAGCGCGCGAATTCAAGGATATGCTGGCGGTGCGGGCAAACGGGATTGCAGATCGCAAATCCCTTGTGGCCTCGCTTGGCTCCCGCGCGCCACGGGGCGTGCCGCCGCGACGCCAGAGTGCATCGCTGGCACGGATTTGCGCCCATGAGCACCTAAGCGGGCGGGTATGTCACCTCCGGAAGAATGCTTACCCCCGGCTGCGCTGCGGCTTAGCGGGCGAGCAGCGCGTCGATCGCGATCGAACCTTCGAGATTTTCCGCGAGACGGCGGTCGAGCGTGCGGCAGACCCCGAGCCACCATTCATACGCCTCGGTATCGCCGGTGAAATGCGCCTGTTCGGCCTGCTGCCGCGCGGCTTCGGCGGCGCCCATGCCGTGTTCGGCAAAGTGCCGCAGCGCAGCGCGCATCATATGGTCGAAGCTCGAGGCTTCCGCCTGCATATGCGCCGCATCGCCATTGTCGTTGGCAGCGCGGGCGAGCGCCTTTTTCGCCAGTGCGCGGGCGATCGGCGAATGCGCGGCGGAACGAGCGGCGGCGAAATGGAGGGGCATGCCTCTATCCTTGTGAAGCGGCTGGGGGATCATTCTGTCCTACGCGGCCACCGCTAAGCTTCGGTTCCGCAGCATGGTTGTGAAGACGTAAAGGATCGCCTCCGCGCAAGCTGCGCGGCTATTTCCGGCCCGGCTCGCTGATCCATTTGCCCGAATTGGCATATTCGTCCTTCACGCGCCCCGATTGCGGCAGCTTGGTGCTCGCAGGGGCGGCAGTCGTCGCACCCGTCGCGCCTACCGGGGCCGTCGACGCCGCGCCGAGGCTGATCGTGTCGTTCGATGGCGGGGCAGGGGCCACCGGACCCGGCACATCGAGTTCCGCCCGCCGGACATTGGGTGCAGCAAGCGGTTCGCTGCCGGCATAGGCATCGGTGAAGGCGCCCGCGGTGCCCGCGCCGCCCTTCCAGCGATAGAACCGGTGTGCGCCGATCGCGCCGATGAAATCCAGGCTCGCCGCCCAATAGGGGTTCACGTAATTGGTGTGGTAATGCGTCGCGAGGCCGATCGGCTGGTACACCTCGCCCGCCAGCGCCCCCAGCGCAACCGACTGCGCCACCGCCCAGGCCTGGCGGGCGGGCGTACGGCGAAGCGATCCGTCGCAGGTGAAGCTGAACTGGCAGCCGGTTGTGCGCTCCGATCCCTGGAACACCACGCCGCAGATACTGGCCGGATAGGCCGGATGCGCGACCCGGTTGAGCACGACTTGCGCCACCGCCTGCTGCCCGGCGTAGCTTTCGCTGGCCGCCTCGTAATAGACCGCCATCGACAGGCATTGCAGCGCGCGGGCCTTGTCGAGCCCGCTGCCCGCCTGGCGGAACGCCTGCGCCGCAGCGCCTGCCCCGTGGCTTTCGGCAAATTCGACCGTTTCGAACGTGCCCTCGCTCTGGCGCAGGTCGCTCACATCGATCGCCAGGCGCGGGGCATCCTCGAGATAATAGAACGCCGAGCCGGGGAAACTGTCACCCGGGGTTTCGAACGGCATGGGGGCGAAGGCGACGCGTTCTTCGGCAAGCCCCATCGCGCTTTTGAGATTCGCCCATTCGCCCTGCGCGGCAACTGTAGGCAATGCGATCGCGCCGGCGAGCAGCGCCCCGCGCGAGACCAGCTTGCGCCGCTTTTGGCGGCGCGCTTCGAATCGCCTGGCGCGTGCGGACGGGGCGCGCGGGGCACGCCTGCTTCGATCCGCTCTGGCCGTCGATTGACGCAATTCGTTTCCTGCTTTCGTCCGCTGCAATAGCCCAGCCTGGTCCATATCCATAGCCGGACGGGCGCACCATCCCGCATCGGGACGTAAGGTGCGGTCGCCATATAACTATCAGATAGTGCTTAACGAAGGATCGTCTTGTGCATTGCGGCATCGCGCGTTAGTCGGGCGGCCGAGTCACGGGTTGGCCTGTTCGCGCAGGCCCGAAGAGGGAAGGAGGTGCAAACCCTCCGCTGCCCCCGCAACTGTGACCGGGGAGCGATCCCGCTACATGCCACTGGGCCTTGCGTCCGGGAAGGCGGTGGGAAAGCGTCGATCCGGGAGCCAGGAGACCTGCCCATGACCGTCGTTCGGCCGCGGGCGGGGTGTATCGTAGGCAAACGTGGAAGGAGCAATTCTGCTCCCTCCCGTCATGGACGGCGATTCGTCTATGATAGGAGGTTACGTGTACAAATATCTGTTTTTCCTGACGGCTTCGGCCATTCCCGCTGCGGCATACGGGCAAAGCCCGAGCGAGCAGGCGCTGACCGAGATCGTCGACCGGCAGGATGCCGACGGGGCCGCGACGGCCGAAGTCTATGCTTCGGCGGCAGTACCGCGCGATGCGGCCGTGATCACGGTTACCGCCAACGGCCTTGGCACCGATCTGCGCAACACCGGCCAGTCGGTCACCGTCATCGACCGCGACGAGATCGAGACCATCCAGGGCGCCGATCCGGTGCGTGCGTTGAACCGCGTTCCCGGCCTGTCGCTGTCGCGCAGCGGCGGGATCGGCACGGTGACCAGCGTCAATGTGCGCGGGGCTAATGCTGATCAGCTGCTCGTGCTGGTCGACGGCGTGCGCGTGGCCGACCAGGCGAGCCCCTCGGGCGGCTTCGATTTCGGCAATCTGCTGCTCGGCACTGCGGGCAAGGTCGATGTGCTGCGCGGTTCGAACAGCACCATCTGGGGCTCCGAAGCCGTGGGCGGCGTGGTTGATGTCTCGACCCGGACCGAGCGCGGGCTGACCGGCAGCGTCGAGTTCGGTGCGCGCGACACGCTCTTCGCCAGCGCGGCGGCGGGCGCGGGCAATGACGATGTGTTCTTCGGCCTCACCGGCTCGTGGTACGAAACCGACGGGTTTTCGGCAGCCGCCTCGGGCACCGAGGCCGATGGTTCGCAGCAATTCGCGCTGGGCACGACCGCCTTCGTCAATCTGACGCCAAGCCTCGAACTGTTCGCGCATGGCAATTTCGCCGAGGGCGAGGTCGAGATCGACGGCTTCCCCGCACCCACCTATGTGCTGGCCGATACCGACGATACGCAGAAGACCACTCGCTATTGGGGCGATGTCGGGCTGGCCTATTACGGCAACGATCTGACGTTGCGCGCCGCCTACAGCCGTTCGGATACCGAACGCGCCAATCGCAATGGCGGGGGCACCGAGACCTTCGCCAGCGATGGCAGCTCCGAACGCGTTTCGCTGCGCGGTGAATACCGTCTGCTGGGCGGACTGGCGCTGGCCTTTGGCGGCGATCACGAATGGACCGCGTTCGAAACCAGCTTCGATGCTTCGGCCGAAACCGAGATCAGCGGCGCCTATGCGCAGCTTGGCTGGGTGATGGGCCGGCTGGCAGCGCATGCCGGGGCGCGCGTCGACGACCACGAGCAGTTCGGCACGCATGTCAGTTTCGGCGGCGATGTCAGCTACGGCTTCGGCAGCGACTGGCGGATGCGCGCCAGCGTGGGCGAAGGCTTCAAGGCGCCGACGCTCTACCAGCTGCTGTCCTTCTACGGGAACACGCAGCTCGAACCCGAGGAAAGCACCAGCTACGACCTCGGGATCGAGAAGGGCCAGCGCGGTTCGGGCCTGCATCTGGCGCTCACCGGGTTCCGCCGCGACAGCGACAATCTGATCGGCTTCGGCTTTACTGCCGAGCGTCCGTCGGGTGTCTATCTCAACACGGCGCGCGCGCGCGCGCAGGGTGTCGAGGCCGAAGCGGGCATCGACCTGCTGCGCGGGCTGCGACTGGCGGGTATCTATTCCTATGTCGACGCCGAGGACCGCACCACCGGGCTCGACCTTGCGCGCAGGCCCAACCATTTCGGGACGATCTACGCCGACTGGCAAAGCGCTTTCGGCCTTGGGCTGGGCGCGGACCTGCGCATCGTCGGTCCGAGTTGGGACAATGGTGCCAACACCAACCGGCTCGACGGATACGAACTGCTCGACCTGCGCGCTTCCTTCGGGATCGGCGACAATCTCGAACTGTTCGGCCGGGTAGAGAACGTCTTCGATACCGATTACCAGACGGCGGCCGGTTACGGCACTGCCGGGCGCAGCGTGTTCGGCGGGATCAGGGCGAAGATGTGAAACCGCTGATCGTCGCATCGGTCCTGCTGCTCGCCGCTTGCGCGGGGGGCGGGGCCGGTGCGCCGCCTCCCGAACGCGGGCCGACGATCGTCAGCCTCAATCCCTGCACCGACGCGATCCTTGCCGAGGTTGCGGCTCCCGGGCAGTTGCTGGCGATTTCGCACTACAGCAAGGACCCGCGCGCCAGCTCGATGGAACCGGCAGTCGCGGCGCGGTTCGCGGCCACCGGCGGGACGGTGGAGGAAGTGCTCGCGCTCGATCCCGACGTGGTGGTCGCGGGCAGCTTCCTTGCCCCGGCGACCCGCGCGGCGCTGGCCGAACTGGGGATGAAGGTCGTCACCTTCGATATCGCTGCGGATGTCGCTGCCAGCAAAGAGCAGATCCGCGATCTCGCCGCGCTGGCGGGCGATGAACCCGCGGGCGCGCGCCTGATCGCCCGCATCGATGCCGCGCTTGCCGCCGCCGCGCCTGCGGATGGCGAGAGTGTCGCCACGCTGCTGTGGCAGCCGGGCGGGATTGTCGCCGGAGAGCAGACACTGGTCAGCGACCTACTGGTCCGCACCGGCTTCGCCAATGCCGCCCCTGCGCGCGGGCTGTCGCAGGCGGATTATGTCGCGCTCGAGGACGTTGTCGCCGCACCGCCCGAGGTCCTGTTGATCGCAGGCGGCGAACTGGGGCAGTCGCATCCGGTTCTCGGCCGCCTGGGCGATATGCACCGGGCGCGGTTCGATACCAGCCTGCTCTATTGCGGCGGCCCCACGATTATTCGGGCGGCCGAGCGGTTGGCCGCGATCAGGGAGGCCGCATCGTGAACCGCGCGATCGTGATCTTCGCAGGACTGTTGGCCATCGCATTGCCCCTGTCACTGCTGGCGGGGCGGGTGTGGCTCGACCCCGCAAACACGCCCAATGCCGCGCTGATCCTCGCCGAATTGCGCCTGCCGCGCGCGGTGCTGGCGATCGTTGTCGGCGCGGGGCTGGGTGCGAGCGGCGCGGCGATGCAGGGATATCTGCGCAATCCGCTGGCCGATCCGGGCCTGTTCGGTATCGCGCCGGGCGCGGCGCTGGGCGCGGTCGCCGCGCTGTGGTTCGGCTATGCCGCAGCGCCCTATCTGCTCCCCGCCTTCGCGCTCATCGGCGCGGGCGGCGCCATGGCGCTACTGGCCGCGATTGCCGGCCGGACCGGCGGGATCGCGCTGTTCACGCTCGCCGGGTTGATGGTTGCCAGCCTTGCCGGGGCGCTGACCGCACTGGCGATCAGCATGGCGCCCAATGCCTTCGCGATGAGCGAGATCGTCATGTGGCTCAATGGCGCGCTGACCGATCGCAGCTGGCGCGATGTCTGGGTGGCCGCGCCGCTGGTGGCGCTGGGTATCGTGGTGCTGGCGCGCGCGGGCGCTGCGCTCGATGCGCTGACGCTGGGCGAGCCGGTGGCGCGGTCGCTGGGGGTCGACACGCACCGCTTGCTCTGGCTGCTGATCGCGGGGGTCGGGCTGACGGTTGGGGCCAGCGTCGTGGTGGCGGGCATCATCGGCTTCGTCGGGCTGATCGTGCCGCACCTGGTGCGCCCGCTGACCGATCGGCGGCCCTCGCAGCTGATCCTGCCCAGCGCGCTCGCAGGCGCGCTGCTGGTGCTGGTCGCGGACAGCGCGGTGCGCGTTCTGCCGCTGGTTACCGAATTGCGGCTGGGCATCGCGCTCAGCCTGCTTGGCGCGCCGTTCTTCCTGTGGCTGCTGCTGCGCATGCGCCGGGGGTTGGCATGAGGCTGGCGGCGGCACAGCTGTCGATCGCCGAGCGGTTGGACCGGGTCTCGCTGATCCTCGAACCCGGCACGATAACCGCGATCTGCGGCCCCAATGGCGCGGGCAAGTCGAGCCTGCTCGAAGCGCTCGCCGGACTGCTTCCGGCTGGTGACGGGGCGGTGTTTCTCGACCGGCAGCAGATCGCCACGCTGCCCCTGCGCGAGCGGGCACGGCGTATCGGCTATCTCCCGCAAGCGCATGAAATCGCATGGGACGTGCCTGTGCGTAGCCTGGTCGAACTCGGCCGGCTGCCGCATGGCGACCGCCTGGCTGAACCAGTCGATGCCGCACTCGACGCGCTCGACATCCGGGACCTCGCAAACCGCCGCGCGCAGTCGCTGTCGGGCGGCGAGACCGCGCGGGTCCTGCTGGCGCGGGTGCTGGCGGGCGAACCGCAATGGATCCTCGCCGACGAACCGCTCGCCGCGCTCGACATCGCGCACCAGCTCGCGCTGCTGAAGCATTTGCGGCGGGCGGCACAGGGCGGGGCGGGCGTGGTGCTCGTGTTGCACGATCTCGCGCATGCGATGAACCATGCCGACCGGGTGGTGGTGCTTGACCGCGGCGTGGTGGCCGCCGACGGCGCATGCGAAGACGCGCTCGACCAGCAGGTGATCGAGCGCGTCTGGAAAGTGCCCGTCCGGTGGATCGGCGAACCGCGCCACCGGGCCTTGGTCAGCCGGTGATCAGTTGACCGTGCGCGGCGGCAGCTTGCCGTCGGAAGCTTCGCTGTCCGCCGCTTCGTCGCCCGCGATCAGTCCGCGCGCTTCGAGCATCGGAGTCACGTCGGGTTCGCGCCCGGCGAAGTTCCGGAACATCTCGAAATAGTCCATCGTCCCGCCCGTGCTCAGCACGGTTTTGCGATAGTGGTCGCCATTGGCGCGCGTGAGGCCGCCATTGTCCATGAACCACTTGCGGCTGTCGCGGTCGAGCATCTCGGTCCACAGATAGCTGTAATAACCAGCGCTATAGCCGCTGGGCGAGCTGAAGATGTGGTTGAAATAAGTCGTCCGGTAACGCGGCGGCACCAGGTCGATTTCCAGCCCCAGCTGTTCGAGCGACTGGCGCTCGAACTGGCTGACTTCTTCCGGCGTATCGATCGCTGCGGCTTCTTCCTGCGACAGTGCGGCCCACTTCATGTCGAGCAGGGCGGCTTCGACAACTTCGCCGAAATCATAACCCTGGTTGAACTGCGAGGCAGCTTCGAGCTTCTCGATCATTTCAGCCGGGATGGTTTCGCCTGTCTGGTAGTGCTTGGCATAGTTCGACAGCACCTCGGGATAGGTCGCCCACATCTCGTTGACCTGGCTCGGATACTCCACGAAGTCGCGCGCGACTGCAGTGCCCGACAGGCTTTCGTAGCGCTGGTCGGCGAAGAAGCCGTGCAGCGCGTGGCCGAATTCGTGGAACAGCGTGTTGACGTTGTCGAAGCTGACCAGCTGCACTTCGCCTTCGGGTGCCTTTGGGATGTTGAGCACGTTGTAGATCACCGGCTTGGTGCCCCACAGATCGCTCTGGTCGACGAAGTTGCTCATCCACGCCCCGCCGCGCTTGGATTCGCGTTGGAACGGGTCGAAGTAGAACAGACCCAGTTCGCTGCCGTCACGGTCGAACACCGTGTAGGTCGTTACATCCGGGTGGTAGACGGGCAGGTCGCTGCGCTTCTGGAAGGTCAGGCCGTAGAGCTTTTCAGCGGCATAGAACACGCCGTCCTCGAGCACGGTATCGAGCTGGAAATATTCCGCCATCGCATCTTCGTCGAGGTCGTAGCGCTCCGCCTTGACCTTGTTGGCATAGCGGTACCAGTCCCACGGCTGGACTTCGAAATCGCCCCCTTCGGCAGCGATCGCTTCGTTGAGCATGGCGGCTTCGCGGCGCTGCGTATTGGCGAGCGCGGGGACCATGCGTTCCATGAAGCCGAGCGCGGTGGCGGGCTTTTCGGCCATGCGGTCCCACATCGCGTAGCTGGCCCAGTCGGCTTCACCGAACAGCGCCGCCTTTTCGGCGCGTAGTGCGGCGGTCTTGGCCACCAATGGACGCGTGTCGATGTCGGTGGTGCCGTTGGCGCGGTTGTAGCTCGCCATGAACAGCTTCTCGCGCGCGGCACGGTTGGTCATGTTCGGCAGCAGCGGCTGCTGCGTCGTGTTCTGCAGCGCGATGGCGTATTTGCCCTCGAAGCCCTTTTCGGCAGCAAGGTCGGCGGCGGCCTTGATGTCGGACTCGGACAGGCCGGCGAGGTCTTCGCGGCTGTCGAAGATCACCGGCTGGTCGGCCATGGCGGCGCGCGCCTGCTGGCCGAACTCGGTGGTGATTTCGGACAGTTCGGAATTGATTTCCTTGACCCGCGTGCGCTGTGCTTCGGTCAGCAGCGCGCCGGCATGGACCATGCCTTCATAGGTGTCTTCGAGCAGCGCCGCGTCTTCGGGCGTCATCGTCATCGCGGCGCGGTTGTCATACACCGCCTTCACCCGCGCGAAGAGTTCGGGGTTGAGGACGATCGAGTCGCCATGCGCGGTCAGCTTGGGGCTGATCTCGGTGTTGATTTCGTCGAGCCGGTCGGTGGTGTTCGACCCGGTCACGGCGAAGAACACGCGGGCCACGCGGCCGAGCATGCGGCCCGACTTTTCCAGCGCCACGATGGTGTTTTCCATCGTCGGCGGGGCGGGGTTGTCGATGATCGCCTGGATTTCGGCCTTCTGGATGGCCATGCCCTGCTCGAACGCGGGGATGTAATCGTCTTCGGAGATCTTCGAGAAATCGGGCGTGTTGAACGGCAGCGTGCTGTCCGCGGCGAAATAGCCCGTGCCGCTCGGGATCGCGGCGGCGTCGGCGCTGGGTGTGGCCATGGTGTCGAGGTCTTCCCCATATGCGGTGGTGCAACCGGCGAGCAGTGCTGCGGTTGCGACGGTGGCCAAAATCTGGGCCTTCATGCTTGTCCCCTCAGGATGATGTGAAACGCCCGGCGGACGCCCGGCGCACTATTGCGATCATGGGAGTGCGATAGGACCGCTTCGCGACCGCGCGCAAGCGCGCAGACGTCACCGGTCGGCGCTGCTCCTACATTAATCGAACGGAATGCGGTCGCCCTGGTTCCGCTCGGCCTGGTCGCGCGCAGTCGCCAGCGCTTCGTCGAGCGCCTGGCGATTGACCGTCACCAGCCGCGGACGCCCGCCGTCCCGGTCAACCACCAACCAGACCGCCCCGAGGGTGAAGAACCCGCCCTGGTCTTTCGCCACGCTCATCTGCGACAGGTCCAGCCGCTGCAGCAGCGCGATCATCGCGGGATCGAAGATCTCGTCGAAGACCGCCTCGACCTCCGCGCGATCCTCGATTTCGCGGCGATTGCCCGCGGCATCGATATACAATAGCGGGAGCCCGATCTCCGCGAGCATGCGGCGCTTGTTGCCGCTCCTGGCAGCATCGCGCAGCGCCGCGATCGCGGCATCGAACTGGCTGGCGCTGGTCCCCGTGGCGCAGGAGATCGCCCCGCCATCGACGAAGTCATGCGTGCGGTCGAACTGGGCGCGCGGTTTCTCCTGGCTCGACCAGACCAGCAGCAGGCAATCCTCAGGCGAAGCGGTCTCGCTCAGCAGGTCGGTCGGACCCTCCGCGTCGGGCGCGCCTGCGGGCGAACAGCCGCCAAGCGCCAGTGCCAGGACCGTTGGCAGGGGGAGGGGGTTGCGCATCATGGGTCGGGGGCCAGCGGATAGCGCACCACCGGCTCGTAGACCGCCCCCTCGGGCCGCAGGAAGCTTTCGTACAGGATGTACGAATCCGCGGTCCACGGGCCAAGCCGCAGGCCCGCCGTCTGGGCGAGGAAAGGGCCGAGCGGCCCGGTCGCGCGATTGGTGCGCGCCAGCGTGATATGTGGATGGTATTTGCGGTGTTCGGGCTCCAGCCCCGCCGCGATGCAGATGCGTTCCACGCGCTGCTGCAAGCGGCTCAGCTCCTCCGATGGCGCGATCCCGGCCCACAGCGTATGCGCAACCCCTTTCCGCTCGAATGCCCCGGTCCCTTCAATCGTCAGATCGAATGCGGGGCCGCTGGCAGCGCGCAACCGCTCGGCCAGTTCGTCCGCCGCATGGGTATCCACCACGCCGATATAGCGCAGCGTCAGGTGCAACTGATTGTCGTCCTGCCAGCGGGCGTTGTCGACGCCTTCCATCAGGTCGATCAGCGCATCACGGATCGGGGGCGGGGGACGGATGCCGGCGAAAAGGCGGTGGGACATGGGATGATCACGCCGCTCGCTCGGCGCATTGCAGGGGTTTCACAGGGCCGCTGCCGGCCTGCCCGATTGGTAGGGCGCAACTCCGTGCCGGACAAGGCTATCCGCGCTCAGGCCGCATTGTGCGCGCCGCTTTCGCGCGGGTTCTCATAGGCGGCATCCATGAAGATGCTCATCCGGCGATTGCTGCGGTGCTCCAGCCCCTTGGCGAAGGCGCCGCCCGCATGCGTGTAGTTGAGCTCGTCGGCAACCGCGTCGTAATCGCCCGCATCGATCGCCGCGTTGAGGCGCGGGCTTTCGCTGGGCGAGACATTGCCGATCCCGACATTATAGACGAGGTCGAGCAGCGCATCGAATTCATGCTGGTGCAGCGGCAGGTCGCCGACCAATTGGCGCACGCCCTGTTCGGCTTCGGCAAGGTCAGCATCGAGAAAGGCGAGCACGCGCTTCTCGCTCACCCGGTCGCCGACCCGTAGCCGGTCGCGCGGGCGGACCAAATGGCCGACCCCGACGGTGGGATAGCCGGCGACATCGCGGTACACGGTATAGCGGACACCTTCCTCCTCGATCAGCGCCTGCTTGAACGTATCACTCGCCGCCAGCAGCGGTGCGGGTTGGCGCACGCCTTGCGCGGGGTCGAGGACCATGTTGGCCGAACTCGGCTGCGGGGCCTTGGGCGGGCCGGTGAAAGCCGTCAGGCCCAGCGCCCCGGCGCCCAGCATCAGCGTTGCATGCTTGCGGGTGGAACGGCGCGGCCGGACATCGAATGCCTTGGCGGCAGCCTGCCGGGCCCGTCGCAGCTCGCGGCGATGCTGGCGCTCGCGGCGGAGGCGTTTGAGGAAGCTTTCGGGTCTTTCACCGCTCTTCCCGCGGAGCGTGGTATGCGACCAGTCGACCTCGTCCAGTGGACGGTTGAGATCGTCGAGGATCGTCTTGAGCGTATCGTCTGTGTTCGCGCTTGGGGCGGACGCTTGGCGCCTCTCGCCGGCTTGGTTCCTGTCGTGCGCGGTGTCCTTGTCCATAAGGCGGGCACCTTTCATTGCGTAATCTTGTGTCACACCGGCGCTGCGACCTGCACATGCGATTTCATGGGCTGTGGCGCGGTGTTGGTCTCCTCTATGGAACGGTTGGCAGGGGTGCTTTGGTCCCCGTTTCGTCGCTGCGAGGCAACGGTCGAGCGGTCAGACGGCGCGCTCAGGCGGCGCGGCGGACCTGGTTCCGGCCCGTGTTTTTCGCTTCGTAGCAGGCAATGTCCGCGCGCAGCAGCGCATCGTCCATCCCTTCGCCGAAGCGCCAGCTGGCCAGCCCGATCGAGGCCGAGATGGCAATGTCGGGATATTGCTCGAACTGGTCCTCCAGCCCGGCGATCCGCAGCCGCAGCCGTTCGGCCGCTTCGGCAACCTCGACATCGTCGAGTCCGCGGACAATGACGAGGAATTCCTCCCCGCCGAGGCGGAAAGCATGGTGTTCGCTGGTGCCGCCGACCGCATGGCACCATTCGCGAATCGTATCGGCGGTTGCGATCAGCACGTGGTCGCCCACGCCATGGCCGAAGGTGTCGTTGATCGTCTTGAACCGGTCGAGATCGATGGTGAGCAGGTGCCGCGAAAGCGCACTGTGTTCCATCCGCGTTTCCTCGAACAGCTTGCGGCGGTTGAACAGGCCGGTGAGCGGATCGCGCCAGCTGAGGAATTCGGCATGCGCCAGCGCATCGGCCAGATCCTCCGACAATTGCCGGTTTTCGACCAGCATCTGCGCGGCGCTGCGGATATGCAGCCCGGTGGAGGAACTGTAGATGCGGATGCCGATGACCAGCAGCGCCAGGATCGCGATCAGCGCCGGATGCTGGACGCCGGGATGGAACAGGTAATATCCGAAAGTGGTCAGCCAGAAACTGGCCAGCATGGCATCGCGCGCGGCCGGAAGCGCGGCCAGCGTGACCGCGATCAGCGTCGCTGCGACCAGCACTACGCCGCGAACCAGATTGACCGCCACCATCGAGCCATCGGGCGGCGGGGGCCACAGCATCAACCCCAGCGTCACGCCGGTCAGCGACATGGCGAACACCAGGATCCAGCGCGCAGAGCGCATCGGTTGGCGCGCGCGCGCCAGCTGTTCCAGCCGCGCGGCGGCCTTGCGGGTGTAGAGAAACGAGCAGAAACGCAATGCGAGCAGCACCGTCATGGGCAGCGGATTGGGCATTGCCGCCACCCCGACCGCCATCAGCGCGAGCGCGATCAGGCTGGCGGTGAGCGAACGCTGCTCGCGTTCGAGCATGGCGATCACCGCCTCGCGCTCGATCTCGTAGGGATCGACCGGGACGCGGTTCATCAGGCCGGCGCTATTGCCGTCGAATTGCTCGTCGATGTGCACCGGCTGCGACCTTGACCCTTCTCTCGCGCGTAGGACCGCGTTTTCTAGCGCTCAATCGTTAACGATTTCGCGCCGTATCTTCATGATGTCCCCGTAACCGGCGCCGCATGACGGGCAAATGCGGCGTGCGGCAAATACGCTCGCACGCCGCCTTCATGGTTACCAAATCCGTGCGCGGTCCTCGGGCGCGATATACATCGCGTCATCCGGCGTGATGCCGAAGGCTTCGTACCACGCATCGACATTGCGCAGCGGGGCGATGGTGCGATAGCGCGCGGGGCTGTGCGGGTCGGTCGCGACCTGGTTGCGCAGGCTGTCCTCGCGTGCCTTGGCCCGCCACACCTGCGCATAGGCGAGGAAGAAGCGCTGGTCGCCGGTCAGCCCGTCGATCACCGGCGCCTCTTCTCCGCCGAGCGACTTCTTATAGGCATCATGGGCCACCAGCACGCCCGCCAGATCGGCGATGTTCTCGCCCATCGTCAGATCGGGATTGATGAAGCTGCCCGGCACGACTTCGAACGCGGCATATTGCGCGCCGAATTTCTTGGCTTCGGCCTCGAACCGTTCGGCATCGCCCGCGGTCCACCAGTCGCGGATCGCGCCGCTGGCGTCGATCTTGCGGCCCTGGTCGTCGAAGCCGTGGCTGATTTCGTGGCCGATGACCACGCCGATCGCGCCATAATTGACCGCGGGGTCGGCCCAGGGATCGAAGAAGGGCGGCTGGAGGATGCCGGCGGGGAAGACCATCTTGTTTTCCAGCCCACCATTATAGGCGTTCACCGTCTGCGGGTTCATACCCCACTTCTTGCGATCGACCGGCTTGCCAAGGTCGCCCATCTCGTAATCGGCGTTGAACTGCGAGGCGGCGATCATGTTGCTATAGAGATCGTCGGGCGACATCGGCAGCTGCGAATAGTCGCGGAATTTCTCGGGATAGCCGACCATGACGTCCATCCGCTCGAGCTTGTCGAGCGCGGCTTCCTTGGTTTCGGGGCTCATCCAGTCGTTTTCGCCAATCCGGTCACCCATGGCGAGTTTCAGGTTGGTGACCAGTTCGTCCATCCGCGTCTTGGCGATCTTGGGGAAATATTCGTCGACATAGGCTTCGCCGACCAGCTCGCCGAGCGAGCCGTCGATCGTGTCGACTGCGCGCTTCCAACGCGCGCGCTGCTCGCTCGTCCCATTGAGCGCGCTGGTGTACTGGAACCGGCTCTCGACCATCTTCTGGTTGAGATAGGGCGAGGCCTGATGCGTTACCTGCGCCTTCTGCCACAGCTTGAGCGTGTCCAGATCGGTGCTGGCAAACAGCGCCGCAATCGCCTTCACCGCGGTATTGTCGGTAACGATGATGCGCTCCTGCGGCGGGATGTTGTGACCCGCGAAGAACGCGTCCCAATCCACGCCCGGCGCATAGGCGGCCAGTTCGCTGCCCGACATCGGGTTGTTGATCTTCTCGATCTGGCGCTTCTGTTCGGCATCCCAGTTGAGCTGCGCGACATAGGTCTCGAAGGTCATCACGCGGCTGGCCGCTTCGCGCGGGCTGGCTTCGCCGATATGGCGGAAGGTGCGCTCGAGATAGGCAAGATAGGCGCCGCGCTGGTCGGCGAATTTTGCGTCGAAATAATATTCCTTCTCGGGCAGGCCGAGCCCGCCGGAGAACATCCACAGCGCGTTCATCGTCGGATCGTCGGGGTCGGCATAGGGGCCCGCACCGAACAGCGAGCCGCCGAACTTGCCGTAGGTCGCGCCCATGTAGCGTGCGAAAGCGCTCTTGTCCGACAGCGCATCGACCTGTGCCAGATCGCGCATCAACGGCGCCAGACCCGCGCGCTCGATCGCGGCCTCGTTCATGAAGCTGGTGTAGAGCGCGCCATATTGCGTGCCTGCAGGCGCTTGAGTGATCAGCCCGTTGACCTCTTCGGTCACATCCTCGCGCAGATTGTAGAACGAGCCGACCGAGGGACGATCGCCGGGAATTTCGGTCCGGTCGATCCACGCGCCGGAGGCATAGCGTTCGAAATCGTCACCCGGATCGGCGGCGGTGTCACGCGCGGTGAGGTCGAGCCCGAAGTCGCCGATCTTGGCCTGACCGGTGACGACGATCGTGTTGGCGTCGGTTTCGGTGGTGTTATCGGCATAAGCCGGGACAGCGAGTGCAAGGCCCAGCGCCAGCGCCGAAACGGCGGCGCCACGGGCGAATGAACGGGTGCGAAGCATGTGGAGTCCCCTGAATTACAGTCGCGCGCCTGCTAGCGCGCTTCTTTCGCCCTGGGCAAGACCAGTCGGCGAACGTCGCAGATACCTCTGCAAGGGGCAAGGTGGATCGGGGGGATCGGGGCGCCAGAGGGTCGAACAATTGATCCTCAGCGTCCTTGCCGGGTCCGGCCCGGCGATGCCCTCCGTGTCTCTGGATCGAGCTCTAAACCCAAGAGTTAGCCTCATATCATCTATCCGGGTTGTGAATGACAGGAGGAGATAAATATTTCTCGCAACATAGAATAGTGCTAAGTTGCGACTCGGGAGTATTGGAGGGGGGATCTCGATGTTCGGTTTGAATGTATTCGAAGTCGCGATCGACTTCACCTTCCGGGAAGGTCATGGCCTCTTGACGGTCAGGATCGTCGGGCACGCGACGTAGAAGAAACTGCTCGGCAATTGATTAGTGGTGGGGGACAGAATGCCAAACCTATTTCAAGCATTGGAGGCGAGTTCGAACACTCGCAGCATTGTAACGCTCGCGGTGGCGATATCCTTGTCCGCATGCGCTTCTATCCGGGGCGCTCCCGAACCGGTCATAAGCGTGAAGGACGCTGTTGGCGCCACGAAAAGTTATTCGATACCTGCAGTTTACACCAACTACACGAATGCGGCTACGGATTCGGCGAAAGCGGCTTACCGTAATGAAGTCGCCTATGTGTATCTTCAGGCCATCGATGCCAGGTATTTCGAATTTCGCACGTTGATGTCCAGCGAAAGCCGGGAAGCCGCGCTGGCTTTCGACATTTCCGCACTCGCCGTTGCAGGACTGGGGGCATTGGCGGAGAAATCCGCGCAAGAACTTGCGGTACTTTCCGGTTTCGTGGTGGGAGCGCAATCCTCGGTCGACAAGAACCTTTATTTCGATCAGTCGGTGCCGGCGCTGGTGGCAGCAATGGACGCGGAACGCCTCAAAGTTCGAAGTGGCATCAATCGTAAATTGGCGCAAAAGGCATTTGACTATCCGCTATCTGCGGTCTTTGCCGACCTGGTGGAATACCAAGCGGCGGGTACGCTCGAGCGCGCAGTATCCATCGTTACCGACGAGGCGGTCAAGCGGCGTGTAGCGGCCGAACAGGAATATGATGACAAAGTAAGGTTTGCTTGTACGCCGGAGCAGGTCCGGGCCCTGACGCCAGGCGAAACGAGGAAGCTTGGCGATTTCAATTTTGCGATCTACGAAGCAGCGCAAGAGGAACTCGACAGCGGAGGGAATTCCGTGCTTGCACGTGACAGGCTGGAAGCGCTGGCCCGAGCCTATGGCATCCGCATTCCTGACGGAATCGAACGAGTGCGTAGCCAACTCGACATTGAGAGCATCGACGACCTGGTCCAGATGGCCATGCTGGAGGACTTCTGCACGACGGCTGACGTATCGGCGCAGATCACGAAGCTGAACTCCGACCCGGCCTTCACCAGTTTCGCATCGATTTTGAACTGAACCGGAGAGTCTCGATGTTTATGGAACCGCATTACAACTTGCAGGATCTGCAGACGCAACTGCGCGAAATAGAGGCGCGTACACGCCTGATCGTCAACTTGACCGCCATTGGGGAGGACAGCGGACACGAGGTGACGGAAGTGACCCAGAACCGACGAAAACGGGCGAAGTCCACTCTCGTTCTGGCTCTTTCCACCGATACGCCTCCGGTGGATACGACGCTGGATTTTGCCGGAACCGCGTATCTCGAAAACAGCAAGACCGCTGTGGTCGCATATCGCGAGAAAACCCCACAGAGTATAGATCCCGGCGATGGGGATTCGGGGGGGCAGGCCTCCCCGGACGACGCTCTCGCCGATACAGGAGATGGATGATCGCAATCGATCTCACCCGCCCGCATGAGTCTGGCGGACTTGCGTATCAAACAAGGCAGCGGACTTAATCGCCGGATCGGAATCGCGCGGACGCTCGAATGCTCGGCCAAATTTGATTTGAGCCGGGTATTCCAATCATCAGCCAGATTCCTCGTAACCGTTGATTGTTTTCATTCAACCGGCCCCTATATCAAAGGTACGGTTCTGGCGCGCAGGTGTTGGGTGAGGGAACCGCCAGCTTGACATCTGTGAACGAAACCGGAACACGCGTCCTTCATGGCCCTCACCAAAATTTCCGTCCGCGGCGCGCGCGAGCATAATCTCAAGGGCGTCGACATCGACCTGCCGCGCGACAGCCTGATCGTGATCACCGGGCTCAGCGGCTCGGGCAAGTCGAGCCTTGCTTTCGACACGATCTATGCCGAGGGGCAGCGGCGCTATGTCGAGAGCCTGTCGGCCTATGCGCGGCAGTTCCTCGAGATGATGCAGAAGCCCGATGTCGAGCATATCGACGGGCTCTCACCCGCGATCTCGATCGAGCAGAAGACCACCAGCCGCAACCCGCGCTCGACCGTGGCGACGGTGACCGAGATCTACGACTACATGCGCCTGCTGTGGGCGCGCGTGGGCGTACCCTATTCGCCCGCCACGGGACTGCCGATCGAGGCGCAGACCGTCTCGAACATGGTCGACCGCGTGATGGACCTGCCCGAGGGCACGCGCATCTACCTGCTCGCCCCGGTGGTGCGCGGGCGCAAGGGCGAATACCGCAAGGAGCTGGCCGAATGGCAGAAGGCGGGCTTCACCCGCGTGCGGATCGACGGCGAGCTTCATGCGATCGAGGACGCACCCGCACTCGACAAGAAGTTCAAGCACGACATCGAGGTGGTGGTCGACCGGCTCGCGGTGAAGGAGGGCATCGAGACCCGCCTTGCCGACAGTTTCGAGACCGCGCTCAAGCTCGCCGAGGGGCTTGCCTATGTCGATCTCGCCGATGGCGCAGTGCCGGGGCGCGAGGAGGAGGGGGCCGCTGCCGGCGGCGCGATGAAAGGCGCGGGGCTGCCCGCCAACCGCATCGTCTTCTCCGAGAAATTCTCCTGTCCGGTCAGCGGCTTCACGATCGAGGAGGTCGAACCGCGCCTGTTCTCCTTCAACGCGCCGCAGGGTGCCTGCCCGACCTGCGACGGTATCGGCGAGAAGCAGCTGTTCGACCCGCAGCTGGTCGTCCCCAACGAAGCGCTCAGCCTCAAGAAGGGCGCGGTGGTGCCGTGGGCGAAGAGCAATCCGCCGTCGCCCTATTACATGCAGGTGCTCGCCAGCCTCGCGAAGGAATACGAGTTCGACCTGACCACCCCGTGGCAGGAGTTCGACAAGGAAATCCGCGACATCATCCTTCACGGCACCAGGGGCCGCGCGATCCCGCTGACCTTCAAGGACGGGCGCAAGAGCTACACCGTCAAGAAGCCCTTCGAGGGCGTGATCGGCAATCTCAACCGCCGCATGCTCCAGACCGAGAGCGCGTGGATGCGCGAGGAGCTGGCCAAGTTCCAGACCGCTCAGCCCTGCGAGACCTGCAATGGCAAGCGTCTCAACCCCAAGGCGCTCAGCGTCAAGATCCCCGGCCCCGCGGGCCCGACCGACATCGCCACCCCCACGCAGATGAGCGTCGCCGATGCCAAGGCGTGGTTCCTCGGGCTCGACGGGCATCTGACCGACCAGCAGGCGCAGATCGCCAAGGCCATCCTCAAGGAAATCAACGAGCGGCTGGGCTTCCTCGACAATGTCGGGCTCGACTATCTCAACCTCGACCGTACTTCAGGTACGCTGAGCGGGGGCGAGAGCCAGCGCATCCGCCTCGCCAGCCAGATCGGCAGCGGGCTTTCGGGCGTGCTCTACGTGCTCGACGAACCCAGCATCGGCCTCCACCAGCGCGACAACGACCGGCTGCTCGAAACGCTGAAGCGCCTGCGCGACCTCGGCAATACGGTGATCGTGGTCGAGCATGACGAGGACGCGATCCGCGCCGCCGATTACGTGGTCGATCTCGGCCCCGGCGCGGGCGTCCACGGGGGCGAGGTGGTTGCCGAAGGCACGCTCAAGCAGGTGCTCAAATCCAAGAAATCGCTCACCGCCGCCTATCTCACCGGCCGCCGCGAGATCGCGGTTCCGCCCAAGCGGCGCAAGGGCAACGGGCACAAGCTCACCGTCCACGGCGCGCGCGCCAACAACCTTGCCAACGTCACCGCCAGCCTGCCGCTGGGCACCTTCACCTGCGTCACCGGCGTCTCGGGCTCGGGCAAGTCCAGCTTCACCATCGACACGCTCTACGCCTCCGCCGCGCGCGAACTCAACGGCGCGCGCATCGTCGCGGGCGCGCACGACAAGGTCACCGGGCTCGAATATTGCGACAAGGTGATCGAGATCGACCAGTCGCCGATCGGCCGCACCCCGCGCTCCAACCCCGCCACCTACACCGGCGCCTTCACCCAGATCCGCGACTGGTTCGCCGGCCTCCCCGAAAGCCAGGCGCGCGGCTACAAGCCCGGGCGCTTCAGCTTCAACGTCAAGGGCGGCCGCTGCGAGGCGTGCCAGGGCGACGGCCTCATCAAGATCGAGATGCACTTCCTGCCCGACGTCTACGTCACCTGCGAACAATGCGGCGGCAAGCGCTACAACCGCGAAACGCTCGAGGTGAAGTTCAAGGGCCACTCGATCGCCGACGTGCTCGACATGACGATCGAGGATGCGGAGGAATTCTTCAAGGCGGTCCCGCCGATCCGCGACAAGATGCACATGCTGAACGAGGTCGGCCTCGGCTACGTCAAGGTCGGCCAGCAGGCGACCACGCTGTCGGGCGGCGAGGCGCAGCGCGTCAAGCTCGCCAAGGAACTCGCCAAGCGCAGCACCGGGCAGACGCTCTATATCCTCGACGAGCCCACCACGGGCCTGCATTTCGAGGACGTGCGCAAGCTCTTGGAAGTGCTTCACCGGCTGGTCGAGCAGGGGAACTCTGTCGTGGTGATCGAGCACAATCTCGATGTCATCAAGACCGCGGACCATGTTCTTGATTTGGGGCCGGGCGGCGGTGTGCGCGGGGGTGAGGTTGTGGCGCAGGGCACGCCGGAAGAAGTGGCCGAGGAACCGCGCTCGTTTACTGGGCAATACCTCAAGCCCATGCTCGAACGCCAAAAGGAAGCGGCAGAGTAAGGCAAGGCGCGACGGGAGAGCGCGCAAGGCCGACCGGACGCCCGCAGCGACGCGACTTTCAAGTCGTATGAGCGAGGATTTCGCAGCACGGATGTGCTGCGGAATACACAAATTCGAAGACCTACACGGGGCAGTATTTCAAGTCGATGCTTGAGCGGCAGCGGAAGTCTACGGAGTGAGGCTCTGTTAGACTTGCCGGCGGGAACCGGAAGCAAGCCGGTCGAGATTTTGCAGCCAAACTATTCCGCGAAGCCAGCAAATATCTCATGTACTCGCTTTGCACCATTGGGCATGATCCGAATGTTTTTCGGGTTTGACTTGCTTTCGATGCATTTCTGATCGTGAAGTGTATGCAGAACTTTGCGCAAGTTTGATCGTTGTGCGACCCCCATCCAAGTCATAAGATCGTCCTCGGAAGTCACCCCTTGATTTGATGAGATTAAAACAAGTGCTTCATCAGCACGTGACATGCCATTAACAGCCAAGCGGCGGATATCCCCACCATCCCAGACCGCTGGCGACTTGATCTCAACAATCGATCTAACGACCTTCTCTGCTGTGCTTACAGGCAAGTCATGCATCACCCGAATCAATTCAGCCAAAATCCAGCTTGCGCCCATGATGCAGAGATTGGCGTCCATGTGACTTGGATCGATGTCTCCATTCACGTGGCCGACGTCTCGTTTGTTTCTGATATCGTATATGATCGGCAGGAGTTTCATGGCGTGAAGGCGGAGTCCGTCCGGTAAGCGAGTGTCCGACTCCAACCTCCTGCAAGATCCGGCAAAATCTCTCGGCTTGGACGCTGTTATGCTTTGAGAACCCTCGGCTAGATCCGAGATTATGGTGTACGCGACCTCACAGAACCTCCCAGCGGCCAAGCCGCACTCTCTCCATCTACTGGCGTAGAATGCCGACTGGATGTCAGAATACTCTGAGAGAAGTTCACCCCTCAGATTATCTTGAATCTGGGAAAGCGCTTGCTCAGGTTTCAGTAGAGTCACTTTGAATCTTCTCAGCCATGGATTTAGCTTCGCGTTCACCTGGCGCTGTAAGTTTGGCCGTGAACTTTCTACTACTACCGTCTTGGATGATCTTGCCCTTCAGACCATCCATATGAGATGCGAAGTTCTTGGAGTCATAGCATGCGTGCTCTTCACAGAGGTCACGGATCTCTTCGTCAGAAGTCTCAGATTTTCCGATCAATTTTCGGCCAAAGAGATACAAAAGCGTTGTATAGCGTGCGGTAGCTGCGGTGCTGTTCTGCTTGGTATTCGCGATGACAGCAACATCTTCCCCCCGGCGGTCGAAGACATCGCTGAATTTCACGAGTGGGTCGCTCTCGACTTCATTTACGATCGGTTCGGGTGCATCGTTACCGCGTGGATCATACGTGGATTTAGATACTTCGCGGCGCTGGACTTTGAAGCTATCGCGCTGATCTTTAGCCCAATCCAATACTCTCATTACAAAGTCTTCGCTTCCCGATGCAGAAATATGCCCGGTGCTGTAGTTAACTTCGGCTCTGAATTCCATTTTGGCTTCCTTCCTGACGTCATTCTAGGTCAAGAAAGCGAAGTTTCAAGCGGGCCGCCGATTCGCTTAGAATTTTGGTCGTGGAAAACTCTTGATCTAAGGAGGCTTAACGCGAAGCTAGGTTTCACGTTATTTGCGCCTTATGCGTGGTTTCGTTTGAAGCGAAGCCCATCGAGTCGTCCGGTTGAACTCCAGCTAATAGGCCCAATATTCTCGGCCGCTGGGCTGCTTCGTATCGTGAATTTACAGAGGTTGGATCATTAGGCATTGGCCGCACTGGTAACGCATGCGCTTTGATAGAGAATTGCAATGGGCACCCGACATCTGCGCTAAGAGGGCACTATAGAACTTCTACAACAGCGCAGATGATTCCCGCAGCATAGGTCAATAGCTGCGTGCCCGACAAAGCTCTCGTGGTAGGGTCGTAAATCGATGGCCCCTCTTCTGGTGGATTACCTAGTTGGCTTGCCAATGAGCCTAGCGATAGCACACCAGTGACTATGCTGACACTAAGCAGAACGAGGGCAACAAACAGCCACCAAGAGTAGGCGCCGAGTTGAATGCCAGAGGCCTTCTCATCAAAAATTAGGATTATCCCACCGATGCTAGCCGTAGCCAGTGTCAAAACTTGTTTGACCATGCCTTCAGCAAATTTGAAGGATTCGGAGACGATTTCTGGAAAGGTCATTGATTCCTCCTTTACGTGAACGGCCATATGCCTAGGCGGATTGCAAAGATGATGTCTTCAGTTTGGACGATTTTCGAGTCTCGGGACCTCGCGTTTTGAATGACTTCAAAAGTGAATTTGCCTAAACTCTCTTCAAATTTTGCCTGATCCCATTCTTTTTGTCTGATTTGAAACCCCATGTTTCTTTCAAACGGTGAGTGGGAAACTCCTTGAGAGAAGTATCCGGCTCTCGCCAATCCCCCCTGAATAAGCCTCCTCAGTTCCACCTCGACTTCGCTACGCAAATCCAGCCCCTGAGCCCTTATTAGTTCGAGAGCGCGCCCCATAAAGACATCGCTTGGTTCCCCCATTTGCTTCCTCCAATATTGCGGCGATAGATTATCCATTCTTAAGTCAAATTGCGCAAGTGATAGTGTCCTACTCAACATTCCCAGTATAACTAGTCCGGTTCACTCAACCTTATGAGGTGAACCATGAAGGCTCCCGTCACCATCGAAGCCGGCCCCACCGCCGGTCCGCACAGGGAGGGGCACAGCCTGTTCTCGCCCCGGCGGAGTTATTTGTTTCCCGCCTCAAGCTCCGGACGCGACGCATCCGCGTCGCTTGGCTTCCGGCATAACCGGTTGGCGCCCGGTCGCGCTTGCCTCGCCTGCGGTTCGGATACTTTCGCCAGCTAGCTCGTGTTGGATGGGTATTCCTGTCCTACACGCCCCCATCTGTATAAATGGCCCGGTTCCCCTGATCTCAACGCACAGGCGAACCCATGCACACCTCCCCCGACACTCCCGCAACCCACCCCATCATCATCCACACCGACCTCCATGCCGAGGACGAGCGCGCGCCGCAGACGCAGTTCGTGGTCGAGCGGCAGGTGGCCTTTCTCGAGGCGCTGGCGACCACCGGCAGCGTGCGCGCGGCGGCGCGGCGGGCGCGGGTGTCGCACCAGACCTGCTACCGTGCGCGCCGCGCCAGCGCCGCCTTCGGGCGCGCCTGGGATGCGGCGCTGGTGGTCGCGCGCGGCGCGGCCGAGGCCAAGCTCGCCGATTACGCCATGAACGGGGTCGAGGAGGAGGTGTGGTATCACGGCGACCTCGTCGGTTCGCGCAAGCGCGTCTCCGACCGGCTGCTGCTCGCGCATCTCGGGCGGCTCGACCGGATGCGCGGCGATGAACGGATCGAACGCCTCGCGGAGAATTTCGACGCCATGGTCCTGCGCCTGCGCCGCGGCGAGCCGATCGAGGGGGAGGATCCGCACCAGGACGCCCTTCATGCCGGGCCTGCCGAAGCAGGATCGCCTGACGCGGAGAATCCTGGGCAGGCTCGGGCTGAGCGGGGGGGCGGCGAGAATTCTTCGCCTGGACAGTGTAACACCCGGTCCATGTCTCAGGGGGGAGACCCGCAAAACGCGCCTCCGCTGGCAGGTGCGTCCCACCCGGCCGAACCGCCCTGCGACTGCGTCGGCGCGCGGCATGGGACCGATCGCGGGCAGGTGCATTACCGGCGCGGGGCCGACGGCCTCGAGCCGGTGGTCAATGTGGGCGCGGGCGGGCCGTGCTGCGATACGCCGCGCTGGCCCGATTGCCGCGCCTGCCCGCATTACCCGCCGGTCGACCGGATGCTCGACGAAATGGCCGAGGCGGAGGCGCAGGCCGGGATCGATGCGGGGGAGGGTGCGGACGCGGGCGCGGCCGCAGTGACGCTCACACGTTGATCAGGCCGAACTTGAGCCCCTTGACCGCCGCCGCGGCGCGGTCGGACACGTTGAGCTTGATGAAGATGCGCTTGATATGCGTGGCGATCGTCGGGCGCTTGCTGCCAAGGATCATCGCGATCTCCTCATTGCTCTTGCCGCGCGCGATCCAGTGCAGGATCGTCACCTCGCGCGGGGCGAGGCGCGGGCGCTCCACGACGTCCTCCTCGAACTGGTCGATCCGCAGATGCGCCGCCTGCGCCACGCAGTGCAGCACCGGGACATCGGCATGATCGACGCGGTCGGGATGGTCGGCCATCGTGATGCCGACCGCGGCGAGGTGCTGGCGCGGCCCGAAGGTCGGGAAGATATAGCCGTCGGTCACGCCATGCGCGCGCGCCTGCTCGATGAAATGCAGCAGGTCGCCGACCAGCGGCTTGCCCTGCGTCACCACGCTGTAGCGCAGCGGCCGGCCCGACCGCGCCGCCAGCGCGGGGAAGGGGTCGAGCCGGTCGAGCCCCTCGCGGTAGCTGCTGACCCACGCCTCGGGAAAGCCGCGGAAGAGCATGTCGGTGCGCCCCGGCGTGTCGTGCGAGGGCCGCGCATAGCTCAGCGCCTCGAACCCGTGCAGCCGGTAGAACGCGCGTGCGATCGAGAGGACTTCGTCCATGTCCTCGGCCGCCGCGATCCGCCTGACGGCCCTGTTGTCTTCCATGCCTCGTGTAGCCCCCGGTCCCGCTTTGCCTGTGCCCGTCCTGATACGAGTGAATGTCATCCATCTGGACTAGGGGCAACATTCGGGTAGCGCGAAGATGGGGATTGAATCCGGATTCGGTACTGGCTTACCGCAATGTGACAATCGCGCGCGATTCCGCCGGTTCTGGTGTCATCCGGATGAACGACGTCCGGTTAAACGACCTCCAACCGGGTGACTGTGGCAAACCCCATGTTAAGCATACCAATTCGGGTGGGGCCGGGGATAAGTGAAGTTTTCCCGGCATGGGGTATTGACGGGGAACGGGATCGAGCCGCGATGAAGGAAAACACGTTTATTGTCGTCGACTGTAACTATCGTAACCGCAACGAATTGACCTTGGCCTTGGGCGAAATGGGCTATGTAGTGCCCGCCGACACGCTCGATGACCTGGGCGGGCGCTGGCCCGAGGGGGCCTGGCTGCTGGTCCATGACGAGGGGCCGCAATTGCCGCAGACGCAGCAGGCGCTGCGCAGTGCGGGGCAGTATTACCCGCTGGTCGCCTATTCGAAACAGGCCAGCATCGCGCATATCATGGATGTGCTGAGCGACGGCGCGGCGGGCTATCTCGAATGGCCGACGCTCGGCGAACGGCTGCGCCGCAGCCTCGGCAACATCATGACGCGCAAGTGGCAGGGTTCGACCACGCCCGAACAGGCGCGCGCCAAGCAGCGCGTCGGCCAGCTCTCGCCGCGCGAGCGCGAAGTGCTGTCGGGGGTGAGCGAGGGCTATTCGAGCAAGGAAGTCGCGCGCACGCTGGGGATCAGCCCGCGCACGGTCGAACTGCACCGCGCCAATGTGCTCACCAAGCTGGGTGTCCGCAATGTCGCCGCCGCGGTCCGGCTGTCGGTCGAAGCGCAGCTCGACGCCGGGCCCGCCGTGACCCAGGAACGCGAACTGGCGCTGTAGCTCTAGCCCTCGAGCAGCGCTAGCTCGACCGTGCCATGACCGCGCCCGATCAGGCCGAGTTCGGTCGCTGCGGCGCGGCTGACGTCGATCACGCGGTTGCCGTGGAAGGGGCCGCGATCGTTGATGCGCACGGTGACCCGCTTGCCGGTGCGCGGATTGGTTACCTCGACCAGCGAGCCGAACGGCAGCGTGCGATGCGCCGCGGTCATGGCATGCATGTCGAATCTCTCGCCATTGGCAGTAAGGCGGCCGTGGAAACGGCGACCGTAATAGGAGGCCACACCGGTGCCGATCGAGCGGGTTACCGGCGGCAGCTCGACCGGGGGCTCGATCGTCGAGAGGTCGACCACATGGCCGGCGGGCTGGGGCGCGGGGGGAAGCGTTTCGAACCGCGCAAAGCTGGCGTCGAACGAACCGGTCACCGCGGCGCGGTGGACATGTTCCTGCGGTAGCGCCGCCGTGGCGGGTAGCGCCAGGGCAGCGAGGAAAAGGACATTACGAAACGCGCGATAGACCATGATGGGAACCTCCCGTTCGGTTCCAGCGTCTATAAGGGAGGTAGTGAGCGGAGTCCCGTACGGGGGCGGAGGCTGCCCCATTCATGCCACAGTTCGTCGCGCTTCGTGCGTCCTTGGGCAGTTCTACCGCATCTGGTGGGCGTCATCGGGACTGGCCACAAGCATTGCACCGAAGCGCGCTCCGGCCGCTGAAGGACCATCCTGACAGGCCACAGAAAATGGGGCCGACATCGCTGCCGACCCCACTCTCACCGATGCGTGGCCTTGCCCGAAGGCAGGGGCTTGGCATCCGATGTCTCCCCGTCCGTGCCGTCCGAAGACAGGCTCTTCCGGTTCTGTCACCGGCGCTCGCACCGGCATCCGGCTCCGCCCTCATGCTGACCCGGTTGAGTGCGCCAGGTCGTGAGACCCTCGCTTCTTTCCCAGGCCGGCCCTCGACGGGCGGCTCCGCGATCAGTCCTTCCGTTCATGGCCGGGACCTTGAGGGGATGAATTGCCGATCCGGTCCGAAGACCTTTTCCTGCAATATCGCCTCGGCATCCGACCGGGTTGGTCCGATCCATGAAAGACGTGCTTTTGCGTTCCATCATCGACCGTCATGCTTTGGACCGAAGTCCGCGGCGCGCAGGTCTCAAGAATGCATGGACAGCACCTTCCATGTCTTTCCGGTCCGAAATTTCTCCGTAATCAGAGGCTGTTACGCCTCAAACCCGGTGGAAGTCCCTCGCCGTTCCGATGACTTGAAGCTGCCCCTGACCACGCGATTCGTCCAGCGGACGAGGCCCGAGTTTTCCACTTTTCCAGCTTTTCGCTGTGGAGGAGGGTGGATAAGTCCACCATCCGTCGCAGAAATATGACTGTAGTCGCGCTCCTTGCGCAATATTACGCCGAGAGCGCGCTTTGTTTCGTAATTAACGGTCGCGCTGCGCGAGCAGGCGCAGACGCAGCGCGTTCAGCTTGATGAAGCCCTCGGCGTCTTTCTGGTCGTAAGCTCCCGCATCGTCCTCGAAGGTTACATGCGCTTCGGAGTAGAGTGAGTTCGGCGATTTGCGGCCAACCACCATGGCGTTGCCCTTGTAGAGCTTGAGCCGGACGGTGCCCGAGACTTTCTGCTGGCTGAGATCGACCGCAGCCTGCAGCATCTCGCGCTCGGGGCTGTACCACAGGCCATTATAGACCAGCTCGGCATAGCGCGGCATCAGTTCGTCCTTGAGATGCGCGGCACCGCGATCGAGCGTGATCTGTTCGATCCCGCGATGCGCGCGGGCGTAGATCTCGCCGCCCGGCGTTTCGTACATGCCGCGGCTCTTCATCCCGACGAAGCGGTTTTCGACCAGGTCCAGCCGGCCGATACCGTGGGTCCGGCCAAGGTCGTTGAGCGCGGCCAGCAGCGTCGCCGGGCTCATCGCTTCACCATTGAGTGATATGCCGTCGCCCCGTTCGAAACCGATCTCGATATATTCGGGCGTGTCGGGCGCGTCTTCCGGATGGTCGGTGCGCGAATAGACGTAGTCGGGCGTTTCTTCCCACGGATCCTCGAGCACCTTGCCCTCGGACGAGGTGTGCAGCAGGTTCGCATCGGTCGAGAACGGGCTTTCGCCGCGCTTGTCGGTCGGTACTGCGATCTGGTGCGCCTCGGCCCAGGCGATCAGCGCGGTACGGCTGGTGAGGTCCCATTCACGCCATGGGGCGATCACCTTGATGTCGGGATCGAGCGCATAGGCCGACAGCTCGAAGCGGACCTGGTCGTTGCCCTTGCCGGTCGCGCCATGCGCGATGGCATCGGCGCCGGTCTCATGCGCGATCTCGACGAGGCGCTTGGAGATCAGCGGGCGCGCGATGCTGGTGCCGAGCAGGTAATCGCCTTCATAGCGCGCATTGGCGCGCATCATCGGGAAGACGAAGTCGCGCACGAATTCCTCGCGGACATCCTCGATGAAGATATGCTGGTCGGGAATGCCCATGGCGCGCGCCTTTGCGCGCGCGGGTTCGATTTCCTCGCCCTGTCCGAGATCGGCGGTGAAGGTCACCACTTCGACCCCGCGTTCGACCTCGAGCCATTTGGCGATGACGGAGGTATCGAGACCGCCGGAATAGGCGAGGACAACCCGTTTGATTTCGGGGCGCTTGGTATCGGACATTGGAGGCACCTTCGTTGTAACGAGCGCGCCGCTAGCAGGGGGAGGGGAGTGTAGGCAATCGATTCACGCTTTGCGTGCGTCAAGCGCAGGTGCGGCGCTGAAAAAGGGCAGGATCAAAGTCTGGTCAGCGCAGCTGGCTGTCCTTGCTCCCGCGCCGGTTGATGCCCGAATTGCGCGCACTGGCATCGAGGCCGGACTGGCATTGCACGCAGCGCTTCACCCCCGGCAACGCCGCGCGCCGCTTCTCGGGTATTTCCTCGCCGCAGTCGACGCACCATTGCTCGCTATCGCCCACAGGCATCCGTGCCCGCGCCGCGCTTACCGCGTCGGAGATCGTGTCGTCGATCTGATCCTGAACCGCGCCATCGCGCGCCCAACCACCTGCCATGCTACTATCCTTCCGACGGCAGAGATGGGGTGGAATCGCGAAAAATCAACCGAATGGCCCGTGCGGCGATCTACTCTGCCGCCTCATCCAGCACGGGGTCGAGGTGCCATTTGGGCACGTTCCCCGCGTCCGCCGCGCGCAGGCGGGCGCTTTCGGTCTCGATATATTCGCGCGTCATGGGGATCGCATTGCGGTCCTTCACATACTGCATCTGCCAATTGACCATATTACCATGGCGGAAGCTCTGCTCCGCGCCGGCGAGATAGAACAGCCACATGCGATAGAAGCGCTCGTCATACAGCGCCTCGATCTCCTTGCGGTGCAGGACCGTGCGCCGGTACCATTCTTCCAGCGTGTGGCTGTAATGGAAGCGCATCGCTTCCACATCCATCACCTGCCAGCGGTACTTTTCGCTCTGCGTCACGAGTTCGGACAGCGCGGGGATATAGCCGCCGGGGAAGATGTATTTGCGCGTCCACTTGTCGGTGAAGCCGGGCGCGCCCGCGCGGCCGCAGCAATGGCTGACCATGACGCCGTCGGGGGCGAGCAGGCGGTTGGTGTGCTCGAAGAACTCGGGATAATGCGGGGTCCCGACATGTTCGAGCAAGCCGACCGAGCTGATCCGATCGAACTGCCCCTGTACGTCGCGGTAATCCATCAGCTCGAAGGTAACGCGATCCGCCAGACCGGCGGCTTCTGCGCGCTCCTTGCAGAACGAGATCTGGTCGGGGGCAAGCGCGACCCCGGTGACCTCGATATCGTAATGCCGCGCGAGGTAGAGCGCGAAGCCGCCCCAGCCGCATCCGATGTCGAGCACGCGCTGGCCGGGCTGGATAAACATCTTGGCGGCGAGATGCGCCTTCTTGTCGAGCTGCGCCTTCTCCAGCGACGTCGCTGCGGGATCCTCGCGGTAATAGGCCATGGTGTATTGCCGGTCCTCGTCGAGGAACAGCTCGTAAAGGCGGCGGGTGAGGTTGTAGGTATGCTCGGCATTCTTGCGCGCCTTGCCGCGCAAATTGACGCTGTCGGCCTTGGCCAGCAGTTTCTGCGCCGCCTTGCGCAGCGGCCCCTGCGGCTTGAGCGAGGCCCCAGCCTCGCGCTTGGCGTTCATGGTCACGAACAGTACCAGATCGCGGATATCGTGCGGCGGTTCGACTTCCAGCCAGCCCCACATGAACGCTTCGCCCGCGCCGACCTGCGGATAGCGCGCGATGTGGTTGGCGGCCTTGCGGTGGGTCAGCCGGATATGGAGCGGGGGTTCGCCTTCCTCCGGCGCGCCGTATTCATAGGTCTGCCCGTCATGGTCGGTCACGATCAGGCGGCCGCGCCGGATGGCCGAATTCAAGAATTTGTCGAGCAGCCACATGCGTACCGGTCTCCCCGCAGTTTCCCCTGCGCCCGAGCCTGTGGCACATGGGGCAGCGAGTCAAATGATGGAGCCGCGCCATGGCCGAGGCGAAAACGCAGCCGACCGACACCGATCCGCAGGATTTCCTCGCCGCGGTGGAACCTGCCCGCAAGCGCGAGGAGGCGCAGGTGCTCGATGCGTTGTTCCGGCGCGTGACCGGCGAGCAGCCCAAGATGTGGGGGCCGAGCATCATCGGCTATGGCAGCTACTCCGCCACCTATGCCAGCGGGCGCGAGGTCGAATGGATGCGCACCGGTTTCAGCCCGCGCAAGGCGAAGCACTCGCTCTATCTGATGGGCGGCTATTGCGATCCGGAGACCGGGGCCAAGCATGCCGATGCGCTGGAACGGCTGGGCAAGCATACGCGCGGCAAGAGCTGCCTCTACGTCAACAAACTGGCCGACATCGATCTGGCGGTGCTCGAAGAAATGATCCGCGCGGACTGGGCGGAAATGAACCGGCGCTATCCCGCCTGATCAGATCCCGGCGTACCATTGGTATCCGGCGCGGTCTTCCCAATAGCCGCCCTGGCCCTTGCCGATATCGTCCAGGCTGGCGACCGCCTCGATCGCAGTGAGGTATTTGGCGTGTTTGTAGCCCAGTTGCCGCTCGATCCGCATGCGCAGCGGCGCGCCGTTGCGGATCGGCAGCGGCTCTCCATTGAGGCGGTGGGCGACAATGGTCTGCGGGTGATAGGCATCGAGCAGGTCGACGCTTTCGTAATAGTCCTGCCCGTTGAGATTGTCGGCGCAGCGGAAGACGATGAATCGGGCTTCCTCGCGCAGACCCGCGGCATCGAGCAGCAACGACAATTGCGGCCCGCTCCATTCCCCGATTGCACTCCATCCCTCGACGCAATCGTGGCGGGTAACCTGGGTGCGCTGCGGAAGCCTGCGAATATTGTCGAGGCTGAGGCTCAGCGGTGTGTCGACCAGCCCGCCGACCGCAAGCCGCCAATTGGCGAAGCCTTCCCCGGCATGGCGCGGGTAGTCGCCGGTTTGCGGGTCGGTCGAGCCATTGCCGCGAAAATAGGGCGACACCGCGCTGCGCGGATATTCGGGGGCGAGGGCCTCGCGGTCGCTCAACAGCCGGTGGGCGCCCTTGTGCCACCCTTCGGCTGCGCCAAGCAGCGACTGGCCGGCGTCGGTTTCGGCGATCCGGTTGCAGCCCGCCACGAAGGCCGCGCCGGCGGCGACGAGGAAGTTCCTGCGCTTCATGGTTCGCGCCCTCCGGTGATCATGTCGCGCATCTGGCGGATCGGCCCGGCGAGGATGACCAGCACGACGTGAACGACGAAGAACGCGGCGATGGCAAAGGCGAAGATGAAATGCAGGCTGCGCGCCGATTGCCGCCCGCCAAGCAGTTCGATCAGCCAGCCGAATGTCGGACCCATGCCAGGGCTGATCGCGATGCCGGTAAAGACCATCATTGGCAGGAACACGCCGAGCACGAGACCGTAGGCGAGCTTCTGGAGGAAGTTGTACTTGCGGCCGGCATGGCTGAAATCGAGCTTGAGATGCGCGGCGATGTCGCGCCCGATTGCTGACGGGCGCCATTCGCGCGGACTGGTGGCAATGTCGTTCGCGAAATGCCGGTTGGCGAGCATGGCGAGCCACATGAACAGCAGGCCCAGCGCAAAGGGCCAGGCCATGAGGATATGCCAGTCGCGGGCCACGGCGAGGCTGTAATAGCCGGGGATCGTCATCCAGTCCGGAAAGCGAGGGACGATCAGCCAGGCCTGCTCCGCGGAAAAGCCCCAATCGCCCCAATACAGGCGGCGATGCGCGTTGGAAATCGTCAGCCCTGACATGAACAGCACGGTCACGCACAGCAGGTTAAGCCAGTGCCACAGGCGTGTGCTGAGCGCGTGGCGCTTCATGCTGGTTGCTCTTCGCGCGCGAGGTAGATCACGTCGCGCGGCTGGGCGAGCAGGTGCTGGCCGCTGTCGACATAGAGCGTCTGCCCGCTGGCCAGATGGCCTTGGGTGAGAAACAGCGTGGCCTCGGCGACCTCGTCCGGCCCGGTCTTGCGGCCGAGCAGGTTCATGCGGTGCGACACCTCGGTCTCGGCCTCGCTCTGGTCGTGGCTGGCAAGGATCGCGCCGGGTGCGAGCGCGTAGACACGATCGTCACGCTTGGCTGCGCCCATGGATAGCATCGGCACGGTCGATGCGGCCGCGTGCTTGCTCATCGTATAGCTGAAGAAATCGGGGTTTGGATTGGCCAGCTTCTGGTCGGTGAACTGGATCACGCGCCGCCCTGCTGGGGCGCGGGCACGCGCGAGATAGGCTTGCGCCATGCGCGCCGGGGTGCGGGCGTTGATCTGCATCGACCGAAGGTTCGTCGCGGGATCGAGTTCGGTTACCGCGTCGGGCTCGAAGATCGCCGCGCAATTCACTAGGCAGCGCCAATCGGGCAGCCGCGCCGCGAGCGCTTCGACCATCGTCACTGCGGCGTCGCCATCCGCCAGGTCGCAATGCACCGTTTCTGCGGAGGGGAGGGTGCTCGCCAGGGCTTCCGCCTCGTCCTGCGATTCGCCGTAGTGGATGACGACATGCCAGGCATTGTCTGCAAACGCCTGTACGATTGCCGCACCGATCCGCGCCGATCCGCCGGTCACCAAAACTGTCGAACTGGTCATGAATTCTATTGAGCAGTTTTGGCGAGGATTGCCTAGCTTTGCCATCGGGGCGCAGTTGCGAGGAAGATGCCGTGAAACTCGATCTTGTCGACGTATTTGGTTCTGGTCCGCTGAGCGGCAATCCGCTCGCGGTCGTGCATGGGGCGGACAGCCTCACCGCCGAACAGATGCTCAAGCTGACGCAATGGCTGGGCTTTTCCGAAACCACTTTCCTGCTCCCGCCGACCGACCCGGATGCCGATTACCGCGTGCGGATTTTCTACCCGGCTGGCGAATTGCCGTTTGCGGGCCATCCGACGCTGGGCAGCTGCCATGCCTGGCTGCGTGCGGGCGGGGTGCCGAAGAATGACGCCGCGATCGTGCAGGAATGCGGGGTTGGCCCGGTCGAAATCCGCCGCGATGGCGAGCGGCTGTCGTTCCGCGCGCCCGATCTGGTGCGCAGCGGCCCGCTATCCGACGAGGAACGCGCGCGCGCGATCGAACTGTCGGGCGTCGGCGAGGAAATGGTGGTGGAGGCGGTGCATGTCGCCAACGGACCGCAATGGCAGTTGTTGCGACTGCGCTCGGATGAGGATGTGCTTGCAGCGAAGCCGGTGACGGAGGCGCCGCAGGGCACCGACATCGGGCTGGCGGGGCCTACGAGCGGCGGCGATACCGCATGGGAATTGCGCGCCTTCTTCGCCGACCAGCAGGGCCGTATGCGCGAGGATCCGGTGACGGGTAGTTTCAATGCGGGTGTGGCGATGCACCTGTTCGCCAGCGGGCTCGAGAAGGGGCGCTATGTCGCTGCTCAAGGTCGCCAGACGGGCGCAGACGGGCGCATCCATTGCTCGCAGGAAAGCGATGGTTCGGTGTGGATCGGCGGGATTTGCATGACCGTCGCAGAAGGCGCTGCCGTGCCCGGGTGGAGCTGAGTCCCCCACCGCATGTGACGGATCGCTAGCTGGCGAGTTTGGCGCGGATCTTGTCTCGCATCGCCGGAGAGAGCCGCTCGAGCTCCGCCATTTCCTCGATCTCGTCGCGGGATGCCCGGTGCGCGGGATCGTAGAACTTGGCGAACAGCCGGGCGACACTCCATTCGGAATGCCCGGTTTCGACGCATTCGAGCACATCGCCGGCCTGCGCCTCACCTTCCTCGATCACGCGATAGTACCAGCCGCAATTGTGCTGCTTGATGATCCGCGCAACCATGCCCTTGCGGCCGAACCGGTGTTCGATCTTCCAGCACGGTTTGCGCGGCTGGCTGACTTCGAGCAACGCGCTGCCGAGCCGGAAGCGGTCGCCGATGTGCACCTGTGTTTCGGTGAGCCCGGTACTCGTCAGGTTTTCGCCAAAGGCCGCAGCGCGCGCGAGCAGAGCGTGGCCGCCGATTCATTCGTTCCATGCCGCGTAATGATCGTGCGGATAGTGGTGCACCGCCATGTCGACGCCGCCATGATGCACGGTATCGGCCACCATATCGCCTTCGATGCCGAAGCTGCGGATGGCGACCGCGCCGGAAACCGGGCGCTTGTCGATCGCGCTCAGTTCCGCGCCGTTGAAGGGTTGGGGCAGGCCGATGCAGATTTCGGTTATCGCCACCATCACTTATCCTCCCTGCGCACGGTCAGCGCATACCAGTCGCGCTGGATGCCGTCCGCGCCTTCGCCGCGGTAGCGTTCGGCGGCAATGATGGCCAATCCGGCGTCGCGATAGGCGCGTTCGAGCCAGCCTTCGTCGGGGAGGTTGGTCAGCCGGCCCAGCGGGTCGCGTCCTTCGCCGTCGCCAAGCTTGTAATTGGCAAAGTGCCACCCGCCGGGACGCAGGGCCCGCCGGATCGCTGCGAGGACATCGGGAAGGTCGGCACGCGCAACATGCAGCAGGCAGGCGTGCGCCCAGACCGCGTCATAGGCCGCCGCCGCATCGAGCTGGTCGAATTGCAGGATGCGCGCGCCGACGTCGAAGCGTTCGTTCGCCTTGCGCACCATCGCCGGAGTGCCATCGGTCGCGTCGAGGGTGAAGCCGCGTTTCATGATGTGCGCGGAATCGCGGCCCCCGCCGCAGCCCAGCTCGAGCACATGGGCGCCCGGTTCGAGCCGGTCGAGAAATGCATCGAGGTGGCGGCTTGGCCCCTGGCCGAAGCTCAGCGTGTAACGCGGCGCGTTCGCTTGGTAGTAAGCGATCGTCGCCGCATCGGCGGTCATCCCGCGGCGGCCTCGGCCTCGGCTTCAGCGGCCTCGCGGTCGCGCTGGGCGCGGCTTTTCTTCTCGGCCGCGGTCTTCAGCTGGCCGCAGGCGGCATCGATGTCGCGTCCGCGCGGGGTGCGCACCGGGGCGCTGATGCCGTGTTCGAACACGATTTCGGAAAAGCGCTTCACCCGCTCGGGCGTCGAACATTCGTACGGCGCGCCGGGCCACGGGTTAAAGGGGATCAGATTGACCTTGGCGGGCAGGCGGTAGTGCTTGATCAGCCGCACCAGTTCATGCGCGTGCTCGTCGCTATCGTTCTTGTCGCGCAGCATAACGTATTCGAAGGTGATCCGCCGCGCATTGCTCGCGCCGGGATAGGCGGCGCAGGCTTCGAGCAGTTCCTCGATCCCGTATTTGCGGTTGATCGGGACGATCTCGTCGCGGATCTCCTTGGTCACCGCGTGCAGCGATACCGCGAGGTTTACGCCGATTTCCTGGCCGCAGCGATCCATCATCGGCACGACGCCGCTGGTCGACAGCGTAATCCGGCGCTTCGACAGCGCGAGACCGGCGCCATCCATCACCAGTTGCATCGCAGCCTTGACGTTGTCGAAATTATAGAGCGGTTCGCCCATGCCCATCAGCACGATATTGGTCAGCAGGCGCCCGTCCGAGCGGTATTCGCTGCTGTCTTCCTCGGTGTCGAGCCCGGCCATCGAGCCCTTGGGCCATTCGCCCAGCGCATCGCGGGCGAGCATGACCTGGCCGACGATTTCGCCCGGCGTCAGATTGCGTACGAGCCGCATGGTGCCGGTGTGGCAGAAAGTGCAGTTGAGCGTGCAGCCGACCTGGCTGGAGATGCACAGCGTCCCGCGATCGGCATCGGGGATGAAGACCATCTCGAACTCGTGCCCGTCGGCGGTCCGCAGCAGCCACTTGCGCGTGCCATCGGTCGAATGCTGCGCCTCGACCACATCGGGGCGTTCGACGACGAAGCGTTCGGTCAGCCACGGGCGCATGGTCTTGGCGATATCGGTCATCGCCGCGAAATCGGTGACACCGCGATGATACAGCCAGTGGAACACCTGCTTGGCGCGCAGCTTGGCCTGTTTCGCATCGAGTCCGGCATCGGCGAACAATTCGCGGATACGGTCCTTGGGCAGACCGATCAGGTCGACGCGGCCATCCGCACGCGGCGTGATGTCGCGCGCGACGGGAACCGGGTCCACTTGCCCGGGAATGCTCATGAGTGTCGTATCGGCCATGGGAGCGGCGCATATAGTGCTAAATGGCCCGAAAGCAAAGCATGCGGGTAGGCGGGGCTAGGCTCGGGGCGCCGCCGCTTGTCCGGCGCGGCCACCGCGCGAAATATGCCCGCCCGATGTGAGCGTTTCCCGCGTCCCGCCGCTGCGAAGCCTCGGCTCGTCGCGCAACATGTGTTCAAAAGGCAACAACTTACTGTTGTCTCAGGTTAATGAAACTGTTTGCCAATTCGCATCGTTCTCTGGGTCCACGCAGCGCAAAGGCTGCGGGTAAAACCAATGGAGTTCGCATATGAAGAAGATCTCAACCCTGCTCGTCGCCGGATCGCTGGCTGCCTTTTCGGCACCTGCAATGGCCCAGGACAGCGGCAGCAATTTCGACGGCTTCCGCCTGCAGGGCGTCGCCGGTTACGATGCGCTCAAGGCTGGCAGCAGCGTCGATGACGATGCCAATGCCGATAACGACCAGTCGATCGACGGCGTGGTCTACGGCGTTCAGGCCGGTTACGATTTCGATCTCGGCGGCGCAGTCGTCGGCCTCGAAGCGGAACTGACCGATTCCAGCGCCAAGACCGAATTCAACAACGGCGATTTCGAAGGCTTCGGCTTCGGTGAAGTCGATGCCGGCCGCGACCTCTTCCTCGGCGCGCGCGTCGGTGCGAAGATGGGCCCGGACCTGCTGGTCTACGCCAAGGGCGGTTACACCAACGCCAAGCTGAACATTCTCGCGAATGACGGCACCACCGAATATGACGAAGACTTCGATCTCGACGGCTGGCGTGCCGGTGCGGGTCTCGAATATGCGATCAACCCGCGCACCTTCATGAATGTCGAATATCGCTATTCGAACTACAGCGAAGGCGAAGTCGATTTTGACGGCGACCTGGCCGACAGCGAGCGTTTCGATGTCGATCTCGACCGTCACCAGATCATGGCAGGCCTCGGCGTTCGCTTCTAAGCGATCGCATCTGACCTGATCGAGGGCCGGGGAGCGTTATGCGCTCTCCGGCCTTTTCGTGTCAGCGCTGCGCGCAGGCGAGCGTGGCGGCATCCATTGCGGTGGCCGCGCCGGCCAGCGAATAGGTATTGGCAAAGCGGCGGCCGCGCGTATCGGTCGCGCGGATCGTCATCCGAGTGGCGGACCGCATGGCCGCGATGATGGCGGCATCCATCGTGCGGTCTTCGGCCCAGGCATCGCCGCCGCCGCCGCTGAGGCGGAAGCTCTTGCCGCCGATCGCCAGCGTGATGGCCGAACCTGCGGCAAGCTGGCGCGAGAGACGGAAATGCAATTGCCCGCGCAGATTGCGGCGCGGCCAGGTGCCGACGGTGGCGAAGGGTTCGAAATCGCGCTGCAACCGGCTCGGCGCGGCCATGGCGATGGCATAGCACCGCGGGACCGCAGGATCGCGAAAGGCGCCCCAGTCGGAAAAGACCCCGAGGCTGTCCTTGGCAGACAGCGGCACCGCAGCGGCGAGCAGGAGGAGGGCGGCGAGCCTAAGCATAATCGATCGCCATCACCTCCCATTCCTTGAGCCCGCCCGGCAGCCGGACGCTGCGCAGGTCCCCGACCGCCGCGCCCTTGATGGCACGCGCGACCGGCGAGGACCAGCCAATGCGGCCGGTGCTGGCATCCTGTTCGTCATCGCCGACAAGCGTAACGACGCGCTCGACGTCGTCCTCGTCGGCAAGTGTGATGGTGGCGCCGAAGAAAGCGCGCGACTTGTCGGGCTGCGCGGCAGGGTCGATAACCCGCGCCGCCTTCATCCGCCGCGCGAGATGCGCCAGTTCGCGGTCGATCTCGCGCATGCGCTTGCGCCCGTAGAGGTAGTCGCCGTTCTCGCTGCGATCGCCATTGCCCGCCGCCCAGCTGACGATCTCGACGATCGCGGGCCGCTCGGTGCCGAGCAGATGGTCGTAGCGCGCCCGCATCGCGGCATAGCCGGCAGGGGTTACGGGATTGGACTTGCCTTGCATGAGGCCGTGGCCCCTAGCGCAAATCAGCGGCGCAGGTAATTCGCAATATCGCGTTCGTAAGGCGCCGAGCGGTCGGGATGCATGTTGGCATAGCTGACCGCATTCCCGATCACGCGCATCACATAGTAACGCGTCTCGAAATTCGACGGGATTTGTTCGATCCAGGTCACCCAGTCGACCGCGCCGGTGCGCGGATCGCCATTGAGCCGCAGCCATTCGTTCACCCGGCCCGGACCGGCATTATACGCCGCGATGGCCAGCGGATAGGCACCGCCATAGCGGTCCATTAGCCGCGCGAAATGCGCATCGCCAAGGCGGATATTGTAGCTCGGGCTCTGGGTCAGGCTGGCGGACATATAGGTCACGCCGATCTTGCCCGCTTCCTCGCGCGCGGTGCCCGGCATCAGCTGCATCATCCCGCGGGCGCCCGCATGGCTGACGCGGTTGCGGTCGAATTCGCTTTCCTGCCGCGCAATCGCATGGACCATCGTCCAGTTCGCGCCCGGATGCGTTTCTACGGTAGGATAGCCGAGCCGTTCGAATCCGGTGAGGCCATGCTCGCCTGCAACCAGCCCGGCGACGACCGCCATTTCCTCGAGCCCCGTTTCGCGGGCCAGCTGGCCGACGAGGGCCATTTCGCCTGGCGTATCGGCCTTGTCGGCGATCGCTTCGAAAAAGGCGCGTTCGGTGCGCCAGTCGCGGCGATTGCGCGCGATCGCACGCAGCGCGCCGGTCAGCGGATCGGCTTCGAAGGCCGCGCGCTCGGCGCTGTCGGGTGCGGGAACCGAAGCGAAGGTCGGCATCGGACGGCCAAGCTCGCTCAGCGCCAACTGGCCGTAGTACCAATCGGGATATTGAGCGGCCATTTCCCAATAGCGCTGTGCCCCGGCCTGATCGCCTGCGCGCGCGGCGGCGCGTCCGGCCCAGTAAAAGCCCTTCGAACGGGTCAGCGGCGTCTTGGCCGCGGTGCCATAGCGGTAGAACAGCGGCGCAGCCTGCGTCCCGTCGCCGAGCGACCACAGCGCCTTGGTTCCGCCAAGCCACATGAGGTCGGTATATTTGTCACGCAGCGTATAGGAGCCGTCGGAAATATCGGTGCCCGGCGCGAAGACATCGTCGATCTTGCCCGCGATGCTGGCGGCCTGCGTCGCTCCGGCACTCTTGGCCACCGCCAGCGCTTCGCTGACGAACTGCGTGCCGTCGAAAGCAGGCGACACGAAGGCCGCGCGGGTCGAAAGCAGGTTCACCGCTTCGTACGGCTGGCCCGAATTGCGGTAATGCCGCGTCAGATTGTAGACATAGCCCGCATCGGTCATCGCGCCGGCGGGGACGGGTACGCCGGCCTGCGAAGGCGTGCTGCCCTGCAGCAGCGCCAGCCGCGCCTGCGCCATCGGGCGATAAGCGGGCGAGACGCGCACGACATGGCGCGAAGCGGCTTCGTAGCTGCCCTGCCACAGCAGCGCGTCCATCCGCGCATCATGGTCTTCGGGCGCGAAGCGGCTGCCGAACAGGCCCTGCATATAAAGCTCTGCCGGGCCGCTCATCGTGCCGCCGCGCCACGCTTCGCGCGCGACTTCGAGCGCCTCGGGCCGATCGAGCGAGGCCAGCGCAAGCGCGTACCGCGCCCGCCCGCTATTGGTCAGCGGGGGATGCTTGTCGAAAAAGGCGACCAGCGTCTGCGGCGTGGGCGCTTCGCTATCGAGCGCGGCTTCGGCGCGGCGCTGGAGCAATTCCTGCTTGGGAAAATCCGGATAGCTGGTGAGGAAATCCGCGTAGGAGGAGAACGGTAGGTTCTCCTGCTTGGTCAGATATTCCCATTGTCCGACTGCCTGATCCATCCGCCCCGGCTGCTGTGCGACCAGGCTGCTGCGCGAGGCATCCTGTGCCTGCGCAAGCGAGGGGAAGGCCAGCGCAGTGCCGACCATAAGTGCGAGTGAGAAAACTGTTTTTCGGCCCATGCTGGACATATTGCCCGGCCCCTCCTTATCAGGCGCTGAATGGATCGTGGCGCCGTGTCGCGAAAACTGATTTTGTTTCATTCCTCTAACGCAGGACTCAGGTAAATGTTCTCAGGCTCGATTCCAGCTCTGGCGACTCCTTTTCGCGACGGATCGTTCGATGAAGCCGCGTTCCGCAAGCTCGTCGACTGGCAGATCGACAATGGCAGCAAGGGGCTGGTCCCCTGCGGCACCACGGGCGAGGCCTCGACGCTGTCGAATGCCGAACATCACCGGGTGATCGAGGTCTGTATCGAACAGGCGGCGGGCCGCGTGCCGGTGATCGCGGGCTGCGGCTCGAACGATACGCGCAATGCGCTGCTGCACATGCAGTTTTCGAAGAAGGCGGGGGCGGCTGCGGGGCTGTGCGTCGCGCCCTATTACAACCGGCCGAGCCAGACCGGCCTGATCGCGCATTTCAGCTTTCTGGCAGAAAACAGCGACCTGCCGATCGTTCTCTATAATGTCCCCGGCCGCACGGTGACCGATATCGAGGACGAGACAGTGGTCGAACTGGTACGCAAATATCCGGATCGCATCGTCGCCATCAAGGATGCCAGCGGCGATTTGTCGCGCGTTGCCGATCACCGCATGGGGCTCGACCACGAATTCTGCCAGTTGTCGGGCAATGACGAATTGTGGCTGCCGCATTCGGCCGCGGGCGGGTCGGGGTGCATTTCGGTGACCGCCAATGTCGCGCCTGCGCTGTGCGCCGAATTCCACGAGGCGATCGCGGCGAACGATCTGGTCAAGGCGCGCGCGCTCAACGACCGCCTGTTCCCGCTGCATTACGCAATGTTTTCGGACGCCAGCCCGGCACCGGTCAAATATGCGCTGAGCCGGGTGCACGACTGGTTCGAGCCCGATGTCCGCCTGCCGCTTTGCACCGCCAGCGAAGCCAGCCGCAAGGCGGTCGACGAAGCGCTGGAAATCGCCGGCCTTCTTTAGATCACTTCGTCTTCGTCGAGCAGTGGCGCGGCGGGGAAGGGGGGATCGCTGACGGCAAGCGCTTCGACGATGCTGTCGGCATGCTCCCCCACATGGTCGAGCGCCTCGACCTCGGCGATGTGGAACAGCGCGTCCCCCTGGTTGACGATGGGCAGCGTCGCATGGCCGATGACTACCCCGTCGGTCGGGCTGACAAGGTCTTCGGGATCCTCGCCGAACAGGCCCCCGACCCGCGCGAGCAGCGCGCCCTTGCGCACGACATCGCCTGAGCGGCACACCCGCCGGCTCACCCCGCCGCGCGGCGCGCGCACCCAGCTCGAGCGGTTCGAACGAAGCGGAACCTCGACCTCGTCGAGTCCGTCATCGGCATCGATCATCCCGATATGCGCGAGCACGCGCAGCACGCCCGCAACCCCGATCTCGATCGAAAAGCGGTCGAAGCGTAGCGCCTCTCCCGCTTCGAGCAGCAGCATGGGCGTCTCGCGATCGGCGGCCAGCGCGCGCATCGAGCCGGGGCGCAGCGGGCTTTCGATGATGATCGGCGCGCCGAAGGCCATGGCCAGCTCGGACAGATAGGGGCTGCCCGCGGCGATGCGGATCTGCGGGAGGTTGTAGCGGTGGACCGCGGCCGAATGGATATCGATGCCCAGCGCGCAGCGGTCGATCACCTGCGTGAGGAAACAATGCGCCAGTTGCGCCGCGAGGCTGCCGCGTTCGGCCCCTGGAAAGCTGCGGTTGAGATCGCGCCGGTCGGGGAGGTAGCGGCTGTGCGCCACGAAGCCGTAGATGTTGACCGCGGGAGCGAAGATGATCGTGCCTGCGAGCATGCCGGGCGACAGGCGCTCGAGCAGCCGCTGGATCACCGCGGTGCCGATAATCTCGTCGCCATGGATCGCGCCGCTGACGAAGATACAGGGACCATGCTTCGCGCCGTGAAATACCTCCAGCGCAAGCGCCGAGTTCAGCCCGGTGACCTGCTGCGCCACCGGGATGGCCACGGTTGCGCGCGTCCCCGGCGCGATGAGACTGTCGTGGATTGTAAAGGGTTCGATTGCGGGGCCGGCATTCATGCGCGGCTTTCGCCATGCGCACCGCATGCTTGGCAAGAGAAATCGCTGCGCGCCCTTTCCAAGCGCCGCCTGCTATCCTACATGCGCCCGCCTTATGGCCCGACCCAAGCCCGCCACTTTCGACAAGCAGAAGACCGTCGCCGACAACCGGCGCGTGCGGTACGATTACCATGTCGAGGAGACTTTCGAGGCGGGGCTCGCGCTGCAGGGGACCGAGGTCAAGGCGCTGCGCGCGGGCGAGGCGAGCATCAAGGAAAGCTATGCCGAGATCCGCGACGGGCAGGTCTGGCTGGTCAATGCCAACATCCCCGAATATTCGCATGGCAACCGGCTCAACCACGAGCCGCGCCGGCCGCGCAAACTGTTGCTCAATTCGCGCGAGATCGAGAAGCTGTTCGGCGCGGTTGAGCGCAAGGGCATGACGCTGGTCCCGCTGTCGATCTATTTCAATAGCACCGGACGGGCGAAGGTCGAACTCGCGCTGGCCAAGGGCAAGCAGGCGCATGACAAGCGCCAGACGATCAAGGATCGCGACTGGAAGCGCGACAAGGCGCGGCTGCTGCGCGACCGCGGATAAACCAGGTGCGCGACCCTTACATCGGGGCCCCGTGCTAACCACATCGCCAGCCATGCCGTATTCGTCGCAAGCCGCTTTCCACCTCCCCTTGCACTCGCCAAGGAGGCAGCGCATGGCAGGGTCGTGGCAATGAGCGAGCGCAAATCTAAGACATTCCTGTCGGACTGGATCCGTCTGCGCATGCCCACGCGCGAGCAGATGGCGCGAAACAAGTATTTGCGCCCCATCGCGCACCGGTTCCTGACGCCTGAATTGTGGCGCTTTACCCGGCGCAGCGTCCCGCGCGGCGTGGCGCTGGGAATCTTCGCGGGCTTTATCGTACCGGTCGGCCAGATCTTCTTGGCCGCCTTCATGGCACTGCCTGCACGCGCCAATGTGCCGCTGTCGACGCTGGTGACCTTCATCACCAACCCGTTCACTTTCCCGTTCTGGGCACTGGTGGCGAACAAGATCGGCGTCTTCATCCTCAAGGTCGACCTGGCGGCCACGGGCGGCGCAGCGCAGGAAGAAATTTCCAGCGGGCGCTGGTCCTGGTTCATCGAAATGTTCGAAGGGGTCGGGGTGACCGTGCTGGTGACCGTGTTCGGCTTCATCGTGCTGGCGATTGTCGGGGCGGCGTTCGGCTATGTTTTTGCAGGTGTTGTCTGGCGCTTCGTCGTTGCGCGTAAGCGCCAGCGCCGTCTTCGCATAATGGAGCGGCGCTTCGACCACCGCGTGGATGAGGATCCCGAGACGTGATGGTACAGGAGGACAACCCGGTCACCCGGCTGCCTCCGCTGCCGCTCATGCTCGGCGTCGCGGCTGCCGGGATCGTTTCGGTATCGCTGGTATGGCTGGTCGGCCAGCAGACCGTCGTCGCCCTGGCCTATGGCGGTGCGCTGGTGGCGGTGCTGTTGATGCTGCTGCTCGCGGCCCGCCTCAAGACTGCTCCGGTCGAGGGGGATACCCTCCAGCCAGATTGGTCGGTAACCAGCGTCGCGATCGAGAACCGCCGCCGGGCCGTGGTGATCATCGACCGGGCAAACCGGATGGTTTGCGCCAATTCGACTTATGAAAGCTGGTTCGACAGCATCTCCTCGCCTTACGACCTGGCCTTCGATACCGGCTCGCGCGAAGCGGTAATTGCGGGCGCGCGCGACGCCTGGCGCGACGGGTCGGCCAAGGTTGCCGAAGTGCGGCTCGAGGGTCTGGAGGCCCACTACCAATTGCAGATCGATCGCAGCGGGCGAGGCGAGGCCTATCTGGTCTGGCGCTTCACTGAATTGCGCGAAGAACGCAGCTATGAAGGCCTGTCTGAGCGCCTTTCGGGCCGCTTTGGCGAGGTGATCTCACGGTCGGGTCTCGAACTCGCACTGGTGGGGCCCGATGGCGTTGTCCTTACCACCACGCCTGGACTGGCGGAACGCGCCACTGGTAGCCGCGACAATTCGCTCGGCGGGCTGGAATTCGTGCAATTGCTGCGCTCGGACGATCGCGATCGCATCTTCTTCGCGCGAGAAGGGCAGCAGGGGTCGCCGCAGACGCTGGTGCATGTGCCGCTCGACGCGCCTTCCGCCGACAAACTCAGCGATGCCGACCAATCGCCTTCGCTGATGCTGCTGGTCGACAGTTCGGTCGGCCTCGGCGGAGGCTGGGAAGGGAGCGGCAAGGCCGCGATCCCGCAGCTTGAAGCACTGCTGTCGGCGCTGCCACTGGGGCTGGCGCTGACCGATCGCGACGGGCGCTTCCTGTTCGCCAACAAGGCGTTCCTGCGCGCGGTCGAGCGGGTCGATCGCGGACTGCCGCAATTCCCGTCCGACCTCGTCGTGCGCGAAGACAAGGCCGCGCTGGCCGATACCGTCCGGCGCTTCGCCAAGGGCGCTACCGCGAGCGGCGACATGGCGGTGCGGCTGGCGAACGACAAGGAAGAGCCGGTTTCGATCGGCCTCGCCGGTGTGCGCGGGCTGGGCGATGCGGCGGTGCTGCTGTCGATCTCCGATTCCTCGGAAGAAAAACGCCTCCGCCGCCAGGTCGCGCAGGCGACCAAGATGCAGGCGGTCGGCCAGCTGGCGGGCGGTGTGGCGCATGATTTCAACAACGTGCTGACCGCGATCATCGGCTATTGCGACCTCATGCTCTTGCGGCATACGCCGGGTGACAGCGATTACGATGACATCCAGCAGATCAAGGCCAATTCGAACCGCGCGGCCAGCCTGACGCGGCAATTGCTCGCCTTCAGCCGCCAGCAGACCCTGCGCCCGGTCGTTCTGCAACTGCCCGACGTGGTCAGCGAGGTCAGCCAGCTGCTCAAGCGGTTGATGGGCGAGAAGGTCGAGTTCTCGGTGCGCCACGACCGCGAGCTGGGCTCGGTCCGCGCCGATCCGCAGCAGCTCGAACAGGTCATCATCAACCTCGCGGTCAATGCGCGCGATGCGATGCAGATGAACGCGATCAAGCGCGGCAAGCAGGACTGGAAGGGCAGTCTGACGCTGGCCACGCGCCGGGTATCGGCACGCGATGTGCGCAAGATGGGCATCGATATCATGCCCGCGGACGATTACACCGTGCTGATCGTGCAGGACACCGGCGGCGGCATTCCCGACGAGCATCTCAACAAGATCTTCGAACCCTTCTTCACCACCAAGGAGCAGGGCAAGGGCACCGGGCTCGGCCTGTCGACCGTCTATGGTATCGTCAAGCAGTCGAACGGCTTCATCTTTGCCGACAATGTCCAAGGGCCGGATGGAACGCTGATCGGCGCGCGCTTCACCATGTACCTGCCGGTACACAAGGGCGAACTGCCCGCCATCATGCGCCGCGAAGAGCCTGAGGAAACGAATGCGACCGAATGGTCGGCGGGTGGGAAGCTGCTGCTGGTCGAGGACGAGGACATGGTGCGCGCCGTCGCCGAGCGCGCGCTTGCCCGCGCAGGCTACACCGTGACCACCGCCGCCGATGGCGAAGAGGGGCTGGGCGCGATCGCCAACGGCACGACCGAGTTCGACCTGATCGTGTCGGACGTCGTCATGCCGACGATGGACGGGCCCGCGATGGCCCGCGCGATCCGCAAGGTGAAGCCGAAGATCCCGATCCTGTTCATGTCGGGCTATGCCGAAGAGCAGCTCCGCAACGAGATCGACATCGAGGACATGCATTTCATCCCCAAGCCGTTCAGCGTCCAGCAGATCAATGCCAAGGTCGCCGAAGTGCTGAGCGAACACCGCAAATAGGCGGGGTTCGCTGCTGGTTTTTTGCCGAGCGGAACATAGCAGGAAAACTTTTTCGCGTTCCCCACTTGTTCTTGCGGAACAAAGCCGATACATACTGCGCCAGTTGAAGAGTCGGTAGCCGACTCTGGCCAAGTGCAGGAGGTAGTGTCATGGCGGCAAGTCTGAAGCTCGTAGAGGACAAGAAAGTGAACGCAGACCGCCAGAAGGCATTGGACGCCGCGCTTGCACAGATCGACCGCGCATTCGGCAAGGGTTCGGCGATGAAGCTGGGCCAGAAGGAAGCCATGCAGGTGGAATCGATTTCCACCGGCTCGCTCGGCCTCGACATCGCGCTGGGCGTGGGCGGCTTGCCCAAGGGCCGCGTGGTCGAGGTTTACGGTCCGGAAAGCTCGGGCAAGACGACGCTGGCGCTGCATGTCATCGCCGAAGCGCAGAAGGCCGGCGGCACCGCCGCTTTCGTCGATGCCGAACACGCGCTCGACCCGGTCTATGCCAAGAAGCTGGGAGTCGACATCGAGGAACTGATCATCTCGCAGCCCGATACGGGTGAACAGGCGCTCGAGATTACCGATACGCTGGTCCGCTCGAATGCGATCGACGTGCTGGTGGTCGACTCGGTCGCTGCGCTGGTCCCCCGCGCCGAAATCGAAGGCGAGATGGGCGACAGCCATGTCGGCCTGCAGGCCCGCCTGATGAGCCAGTCGCTGCGCAAGCTGACCGGTTCGATCAACCGCTCCAAGTGCATGGTGATCTTCATCAACCAGCTGCGCATGAAGATCGGCGTGATGTACGGTAACCCCGAAACCACCACCGGCGGCAACGCGCTCAAGTTCTATGCTTCGGTGCGGCTCGACATTCGCCGTACGGGCCAGATCAAGGACCGCGACGAGGTGATCGGCAATGCGACCCGCGTGAAAGTGGTCAAGAACAAGGTCGCTCCGCCGTTCAAGCAGGTCGAATTCGACATCATGTATGGCGAGGGTATTTCGAAGATTGGCGAGATTCTCGACCTCGGCGTCAAGGCCGGCGTGGTCGAGAAATCGGGCAGCTGGTTCAGCTATGACAGCGTCCGTATCGGCCAGGGCCGCGAGAACGCCAAGACCTTCCTCAAGGAAAATTCCGAGATGTGTGCCAAGTTGGAAGCCGCGATCCGCGGCCGCACCGACGAGGTCGCCGAAGAGATGATGACCGGTCCGGACGCGGACGAGGACTGAATTCTCTTCAAGCGGGAGCGCGTCGGCCCACATCCCCGGGCCCGCGTTACAGCCGGACTGTCCCCCGGCGCTCCCGAAAAACCGGAAAGCCGGTGCGCGCCGCTTCATGGTCGCACCGGCTTTTCCGTTTGTGGCATGGCCGCAGGCCAGTGGCAGCCCTAGGGTGCGGGCGAATCGTCCATTCGGGAGCGCCGCCATGACCATCACCGTCCACCATCTCAACAACAGCCGTTCGCAGCGCATCCTCTGGCTGCTCGAGGAACTGGGCGCGGACTACGAAGTGGCCGCTTACCAGCGCGATGCCGAAACCAATCTCGCGCCGCCCGAGCTCAGCGAGGCGCATCCCCTCGGCAAGTCGCCGCTGATCGAAGATGATGGCGTATCCATCGCCGAAAGCGGCGCAATCATCCAATATCTGTTCGAACGCCATGGCGGCGAAAGCTGGCTTCCCGCGCGCGATAGCGAAGCCCATATCCGCCACCTTGAATGGATGCAGTTCGGCGAGAGCAGTTTTTTCGTCCCAGTTATGCTGAAGATTTACGCCGGCCGCCTTGGCGATGCCGCCGCGCCGCTGATGCCGCGCGTCGACGAGCAACTCGCCGCTCATATCCGCTTCGCCGAGGACAACATCTCACCCGATCTCCATTTCGTCGGCGACGACTGGACCGCTGCGGATGTGATGATGAGTTTCCCCGCCGAGATCGCGGTGATGCAGGGCTATGGCGAGCAAGCGCCAAAGCTCGCGCGGTTCGTCGAGGCAATCCATGCGCGGCCAGCGTGGCAGCGGGCGCGCGAGCGGGGCGGGCCCTATTTCATGTGGTGAGCAGGTGCGGGGCGGGGCTTGCAATCGCTTGCGCCTCCCCACAGAAGGCACGCGTTGTCGACCCTTGCGGCAGCGGATTGATATGCGGGTAACTCGATGAAGATCGCCGTTTTCGGGCTCGGCTATGTCGGCCTTTCCAATGCCATCATGCTGTCACAGCACAATTGTGTGATCGGCTGCGATATCTCGCCCGAGCGCATCGCCATGCTCGAGGATCGCCAGTCGCCGATCCAGGACGAACTGCTCGAGCAATATCTGCGTCGCGACGATCTCGACCTCGCCTTCACCACCGATCCTGCCACAGCGATCGAAGGCGCCGAGTTCGCGGTGGTCGCCGTGCCGACCAATTACGATGTCGAGACCAACTTCTTCGATACTTCGGCGGTCGATACGGTGATCGAACAGGTTCTCGCCGCCAACGACCAGGCGGTCGTGGTCGTCAAATCCACGGTCCCGGTGGGCTATGTCGGCCATGCGCGCGAACGCTTCGCGACCGACCGCATCATCTTCAGCCCCGAATTCCTGCGCGAGGGCAAGGCGCTTTACGACAACCTCCATCCCTCGCGGATCATCGTCGGCGAACGGTCCGAGCGGGCGCAGAAATTTGCCGACCTGCTGCTCCAGCCCGTCCTCGAGGACGATGTCACCGTCCTGCTGACCGATGCCGACGAAGCCGAGGCGATCAAGCTGTTCGCCAACACCTATCTCGCCATGCGTGTGGCCTTCTTCAACGAACTCGACAGTTACGCCTTGTCGCGCGGGCTCGACACGCGCCAGATCATCGAAGGCGTCGGTCTCGATCCGCGCATCGGCGCGCATTACAACAATCCATCCTTCGGCTATGGCGGTTACTGCCTGCCCAAGGACACCAAGCAGCTGCTGGCGAATTACTCCGAAGTCCCGCAGAATCTCATCCGCGCGATCGTCGACGCCAACCGCACCCGCAAGGACTACCTTGCCGACCGCATCATCGACCGCGAGCCGCGCATAGTGGGCATCTATCGCCTGGTGATGAAGGCCGGTTCGGACAATTTCCGCCAGTCCTCGATCCAGGGCATCATGAAGCGCGTGAAGGCCAAGGGGATCGACGTGATCGTCTACGAGCCGGTGATGGAGGAAGACAGCTTCTTCGGCAGCCGCGTCGTGAACGATCTCGACGCGTTCAAGGCGGAGGCCGATGTGATCGTCGCCAATCGCCTCGATCCCGACATCGCCGATGTCCGCGACAAGGTCTTCACCCGCGACCTGTTCGGCGCCGACTGATGGGCGAAAGCCGCACCGCGCTGGTCACCGGCTCGGCGGGGTTTATCGGCTATTTCACCTGCCGCCGACTGCTGGCCGACGGATTCCGTGTCATCGGCGTCGATTCGCTGTCGGACTATTACGATCCCGAACTCAAACGGCGGCGACAGGCGGGGTTGCTGCAAAACGCGGGTTTCGCGGCGATCAATGAGCTGATCGAGACGCCGGGCCTGCTGGCGCGTATCTTTGCAGACGAACAGCCCGATATCGTCATCCATCTCGCAGCGCAGGCGGGGGTGCGGCATTCGATCGATCACCCGCGCAGCTATCTCGAAAGCAATCTGGTCGGCACCTTCGAACTGCTCGAAGCCGCGCGCGCGCATCCGCCGCAGCACATGCTGCTGGCCTCGACTTCATCCGCCTATGGCGCGAATACCGAGATGCCGTATCGCGAAACGATGAAGGCGGATCACCCGCTCTCCTTCTATGCTGCGACCAAGAAGGCGACCGAAGCGATGGCGCATTCCTACGCGCATCTGTTCGATCTGCCAGTGACCATGTTCCGCTTTTTCACCGTCTACGGGCCGTGGGGACGCCCCGACATGGCGTTGTTCAAATTCACCAGGGCGATGCTCGAGGGTGAGCCGATCGACGTTTACAATCACGGCGAGATGATGCGCGATTTCACCTATGTGGAAGACCTCGCCGAGGCGGTCCGCCGCCTGGTCGATGCGCCCCCGGTGAGGCCCCAAGGCCCCGGGGATATCGCCGAGGGGGACAGCCTGTCGCCAGTCGCCCCCTGGAGAGTGGTCAACATCGGCAATTCGCAGCCTGTCCAGCTCGGCGACATGATCGGCGCAATCGAGGATGCACTGGGTATCAAGGCCAAGCGCAATCTCATGCCGATGCAGCCGGGGGACGTTCCGGCGACCTGGGCCGATGCTGAACTGCTGCGCACCCTTACCGGCTACGTCCCGCAAACGGATATCCGCGAGGGCGTGCAGCGGTTCGTTGCGTGGTATCGCGACTATTACGGAGTATGACGCGATGACCGATCAATCCGAATGGACCGGCAAGGTCGGCAATGCCTGGGCGGACGAATGGAAGCGGACCGACCGCAGCTTCGGCCCGGTGACCGACCGGCTGCTCGAAGTCGCGCAGGCGAAGGGTTTCGCACAGGCTCTGGATGTCGGCTGCGGCGCAGGCGAAGTGTCGCTCGCGCTCGCGGCGGGCGATCCTACGGCGAGGGTGATCGGAGTCGATATCAGCGCGGACCTGCTCGAGGTGGCCCGCCAACGCGGGGCGGGACAGCAGAACCTGCGCTTCGAGCTTGGCGATGCGGCCCGGTGGACGCTAGGCGCTGGCGAGCAGGCCGACCTCGTAATCTCGCGTCACGGGGTGATGTTTTTTGGCGACCCCATTGCCGCCTTCGCGCATATCGCGGATCAGGCGGCGCCGAGTGCGCGGCTCGTCTTTTCCTGCTTCCGCGAGCGTACCGAAAACCCCTGGGTGCGCGAAATCGCCGCGGTCCTCCCGCCAAGCGATGAGCCTGCGCCCGATCCCGATGCCCCCGGGCCCTTTGCTTTCGGGCGTCGGGCCCGCGTCGAGGATATTCTTAGGAAAGCCGGTTGGCAGGGCATCGCCTTTGAACCGATCGATTACCGCATGATTGGCGGCGAAGGCGAGCAGGCGATCGAGGATGCGCTGTCCTATTTCCTGCGGATCGGCCCAGCGGCGCGTGCCATCGGGGCGCTGGGGGAGGCCGAACGCGACGCCGCCATGGCCCGCCTTCGCGCCATGCTCGAACGGCACTGTGTCGATGCCCAGGTTGCACTCCCGGCCGCTGGCTGGATCGTGACGGCCCGCGTACCCGATTGATCGCTGGTCCTGCACAGTCTGGCCGGGCATTCGCGCTTGTCGCCCGCGCGCCGATTGCCTAACTGCCCGGTCATGACTTCGACCAACGACATCCGCCGCAGTTTCCTCGACTATTTCGCACGCCACGAGCATGCCGAAGTCGCCAGTGCGCCGCTCGTCCCCTTCAGCGATCCCACGCTGATGTTCGTCAACGCCGGCATGGTGCCGTTCAAGAACTCGTTCACCGGGCTCGAAACCCCTCCCGCGCCGCGTGCCACCAGCGCGCAGAAATGCGTCCGCGCCGGGGGCAAGCATAACGATCTCGACAATGTCGGCTACACCGCGCGGCACCACACTTTCTTCGAGATGCTCGGCAATTTCAGCTTCGGCGACTACTTCAAGGAGCAGGCGATCCTGCATGCCTGGACGCTGCTGACCGAGGAATGGGGTCTCGACAAGGACCGGCTGCTGGTCACCGTCTATCATACCGATGACGAGGCCTTCGACCTGTGGAAGAAGCTGACCGGCTTCGCCGACGAGCGCATCATCCGCATCCCGACCAAGGACAATTTCTGGGCGATGGGTTCGGATGGCCCCTGCGGGCCGTGTTCGGAAATCTTCTACGATCACGGCGACCATATCTGGGGCGGCCCTCCGGGATCACCCGAGGAGGACGGCGACCGCTTTGTCGAGATCTGGAATCTCGTGTTCATGCAGTTCACGCAGGAAAACGACCAGATCGTCGGCGACCTGCCCAAGCCGAGCATCGACACGGGCATGGGGATCGAACGCATCGCCGCGGTGATGCAGGGGGTGCACGACAATTACGACACCGACACTTTCAGGAATTTGATCGCGGCGAGCGAGGGGCTGACCGGAGTGAAGGCCGAAGGCGACAGCACTGCCAGCCACCGGGTCATCGCCGACCATTTGCGCTCGACCAGCTTCCTGATGGCCGATGGGGTCCTGCCTTCGAACGAAGGCCGCGGCTATGTCCTGCGGCGGATCATGCGCCGTGCCATGCGCCATGCACACCTGCTCGGCGCGAGCGAACCGCTGATGCACCGTCTCGTGCCCGCACTGGTTACCGAGATGGGCCAGGCCTATCCCGAACTGCAACGCGGGCAGGCGCTGATCGAAGAGGTGCTCGAACGCGAGGAAACGCAGTTCCGCCGCACGCTCGACAAGGGCCTCAAGCTGCTCGACGAGGCGACCGGCACGATGGGCGAGGGCGGGACGCTGGACGGGCAGACCGCATTCAAGCTCTACGATACCTATGGCTTCCCCTACGATCTGACGGAAGATGCGCTGCGCAGCCGCGGCATCACCGTCGACAAGGGCGGATTCGATGCGGCGATGGAGCAGCAGAAGGCGGCTGCCCGTGCGGCGTGGAAGGGTTCGGGCCAGTCGGCCAGCGAAGAGGTGTGGTTCGATATCGCCGATGCGCAGGGATCGACCGAGTTCACGGGCTACAATTCGACCACCGGCGAAGCCGAGGTGGTTGCGATCGTCAAGGACGGCGCGCAGGTCGATTCGGCCGGGGCCGGTGACGAGGTGGTCGTTCTGACCAACCAGACGCCGTTCTATGGCGAAAGCGGTGGTCAGACCGGGGATGCCGGGCGGATATGGACGCCCGAAGGCTTCGAATTCGCAGTCGAGACCACCAACAAGCCGCTGGGCCGCCTGCACACGCATGTCGGCAGGATTATCGGCGGTTCGGTCAAGGTCGGCGACGCGGTCCATTTGGAAGTCGATGCCGAACGGCGCGACCGGATCCGGGCGAACCATTCCGCGACGCACCTTGTCCATGCCGCGTTGCGCAATCGCCTCGGCGATCATGTCACGCAGAAGGGGTCGCTGGTGTCCGAAGACCGCTTCCGCTTCGACTTCTCGCATCCCAAGCCGCTCAGCGATGACGATATCGCGGCGATCGAGGTCGAGGTGAACGAGGAAATCCGCGCCAACGAACAGGTCGGCACACGGCTTATGACACCCGACGATGCGGTCGCTGCCGGCGCGCTGGCGCTGTTCGGCGAGAAGTATGGCGACGAAGTGCGTGTCCTCTCGATGGGCCGCACGGTCGGCGAAGGGCGCAATTATTCGGTCGAGCTATGCGGCGGCACGCATGTGAAGGCGACCGGCGATATCGGCCTGTTCAAGATCGTTTCCGAAAGCGCGGTCAGTTCGGGTGTCCGGCGGATCGAGGCGCTGACCGGCGAAGCAGCGCGCAAATGGCTTGTCGCGCGCGACGAGGCGGTGCGGCTTATCGCGGGCGCGCTCAAGACTTCTCCCGACGAGGCGCCGGCGCGGGTCACGGCACTGGTCGAGGAACGCAAACGGCTCGAGAAGGAACTTGCCGAAGCCAAGCGCGCGCTTGCGCTCGGTGGCGGCGGCGCGAGCGAATCCGGCCCCGCCGACGAAGATATCGGGGGCGTCACGTTTTCGGGCCAGGTGGTTGAAGGGCTTAATCCGAAGGACCTGCGTCCGCTGCTCGATGAAGCCAAGGGTCGGATCGGGTCAGGCATTGCCGCGATCTGTGCAGTCAATGACGGCAAGGGCGCCTTCGCGGTGGCCGTTACCGACGATCTGACCGAACGCTTCAGCGCGGTCGATCTCGTGCGTGCCGGAGTCGAGGCGCTGGGCGGGAAGGGTGGCGGCGGCCGCCCGGACATGGCCCAGGGGGGCGGTCCGGACGGTGCCAAGGCCGACGAAGCGATCGCCGCTGTGCGCAGCAAACTTTCCGCCGGATAGGTAGGTTAGCTACGGTTGCGCGACTTGCGGCCGACTTCGGACTGGCTGCCGCGCGGCAGGTCCTGACCGCCGGTATCGGATGGCTTGTTGGCATTCGCGCTGGGCGGTTCGACAGTGCTGACCGGGTCCTGCACGTTCTGCGGCTTGAACTTTTCGCTGTTCGGCGTCGGTTTGGTCGGGTCGGGGTTGCTCATGTCTTTCTCCTTCCTTCGACCAACGGTCGGAGCGCGTAGAAGTTCACGTTTCCCGTAGTTTGTCCGGATCGATCGAGGCGTAGACGCGCCTGATGGCGGCTTGCGCCTTCGCGATACGGGCCGAATCACGCAGCGTTTCTCGCGAGGAAGCCACTGCCCTCAACTCGCTATCCAGCGCTTCCAGCCGCACGGTGGTTTCCGCCCCGGGCTCAGTGGCAAGAGCGCGTTCAACCAGGAAGGCAAGGTCGCTGACCGGTCGCATGGCCAGGAAGCTCTCGACCATCGGACCCAGCAATTCGGGCCGATCGCGCCAGTCGCGGCCTTCGAACAGCATCTGGACGACATGCTGGCCCGCGCCGAAACATTCGAAGCGGATGCAGCCGGCAAAGCCTTGTTCGGCGCGGTCCGTATAGATCGTGCAACGCGCGTCGTCGCCGAGCTTGGGGCAGGGCTGGCCGGCTTCCTTCGCCGCGGCGAAACCCGGCATGTCCTGCGAAGGATAGGCGATGCAGCACAGCGCCGCGCACCGCGCGCAATCCGAACGCGTTTCGAGCGGGGCCGCCATCTAGGCTTCCGCGGTGCTGGTCCGCAGTTTCGGCTTGTAGGTCAGCGCGCCTTCCTGCTCGATCTGGCCGCGGAATTCGTCGCGTTTCTCGTGAATGGAGGCGATCACCGGCCCCATTGCCACGCCGATATCCACCAGCACCGCCTCGGACAATTGCAGCGAGCTTTCGAGCGTTTCGGGGACCGCGTGGCTTGCGCCCGCACGGTAAAGCTCGGCGGCGTGCCGGACGTCGCGCGCGCGGCATACGATCAGCAGGTCGGGGTGCTCCTTGCGCAGCTTGGATACCAAGCGCTGCACCAATACCGGCTCATCCATGGTCAGCACCACGGCGAGCGCGTTCTCGATCCCCAGCCGGTCCATCGAATCGCCGCGCGCGGCATCGCCGAATGTGGCGCGGAAGCCATCGCGCTTTGCGCTTTCGATCAGGTCGGGATCCGCATCGAGCGCAATATAGGGCTTGTCATGCGCGGTGAGCATCTGCGCCACCAGTCGCCCGACGCGGCCGGCGCCGACAATGATCACGCGTGGTTCGTCGGCGGTATCCTCGGGTAATTCCGGTACCGGTTCGACCCGCCGTGCGATGACGCGGCCGAGACGCGCGAGCAGCGGGGTGACCGTCAGGCCGATCGCAGTGACGATCTGCCAGAATTGCGCGGTGCCCGGCTGGATTAGCAGTGCGGCACTGGCCGCCGCGAGGATGATCAGCGTCGTTTCCGACGGGCTGGCCATCAGGATGCCGGTTTCCGCTGCCGTGCTGCGCCGTGCCCCCATCAGCCGCAGCAGGACTCCGGTAACCAGCGCCTTGAACGGCAGGATCAGCAGGACCGCGGTAAAGATCAGCGCGAAGTTTTCCCAGATCGTCTGCAGGTCGATGCTCATGCCCACGGTGATCAGGAAGATACCCAGCGCGAGACCCTTGAACGGCTCCATGATCGCTTCGACTTCGCCGTGATATTCGGTCTCCGCGATCAGCAGCCCGGCGATCAGCGCGCCAACGATCGGCGAGAGGCCGACCGCTGCGGTGGCGAGGCTGGCGCCGATGACCACCAGCAGCGAGGCCGCAAGAAACAGTTCGGGGCTCTTGGTGCGCGCGGCCTGGCCGAACAGCCGGGGCAGGGCGAAGCGGCCGAGAATCATCATCGCCGCGATCACAAGCCCGCCCTGCCACAGCGTGGTCAGCATGCCTTCCCAGCCTTCGCCGGCGGCATTGGGGGCCATCGCGCCGAGGACGAAGATGATCGGCACGATCATGATGTCTTCGAACAACAGCATCGACAGCGCCGCGCGCCCGACGGGCGAATGCGTGCCGGCAATCGGCAGGACGATGGCGGTGGAGGAGAAGGCGAGCGCGAAGCCGAGCGCGAGCGCGCCGGTCCAGTATTGCCCCATCATCGACAATGCCATGGCCAGCGAGCTGCCGATCACCAGCAGCTCCATCGCGCCTAGCCCGAAGACCAATTTGCGCATTTGCCACAAGCGGTTGAAGCTGAGTTCCAGACCGATTGTGAAGAGCAGCAGGATAATCCCGAATTCGGCGAAGGGCTCGAGCGCTTCGGGATCGGAGATGGTAATGTGGTTGAGCCAGGGGTGCTCGAACACGAGCCGCCCGAGCCCGAAGGGGCCGACCGCAACCCCGATCAGGATGAACCCGATGATCGGGGTCACGCGAAACCGCGTGAAGACGGGGATGACCAGCCCGGCCGCGCCGAGGATCACCAGCGCGTCGGATACTGCCGGACTTGCGAATTCAGCCGATGCCATGCGACCTTCCGTAACCGCGCCGGGTCAGGCTGTCACGACGCGATCCGCGCTAACCCCCACCCGGATGCGCGGGGCCGAGTGGTTCACGGCGCGGACGCGGCTTGCCCGGATGCTTTCCGTCTTCGTCCCACTCGATGCGGTAGAGGTCGAAACGCCGGTCGGCGAGATTGCGCACTGTCCCTTCGGCGCGCGCCCAGCTGAGATCGGCAAGGTTGATATCGCTGATCGTCAGCGTTTCGACATTCTCGCTCGCTTCGGCGGCAATCCCGTCGCGGGCGAAGGGGAAATCGCAAGGCGTCAGAATACAGCTCTGCGCATACTGGATGTCCATATTGGCGACATTGGGCAGATTGCCGACATTGCCGCTGAGCACGACGAAGCACTGGTTCTCGATCGCGCGCGCCTGACCGCAATAGCGTACGCGCAGATAGCCCTGGCGGCTGTCGGTGCAGAACGGCACGAAGATGATCCGCGCGCCTTCGTCGGCGAGGCGCCGCGACAGCTCAGGGAACTCGCTGTCGTAACAGATCTGCACCCCGATCGGACCGCAGTCGGTCTGGATCACCTCGACCTTGTCGCCGCCCTTGATGTTCCACCAATAGCGCTCGTTCGGCGTGGGGTGGATCTTCTCCTGTGCATGCACCGCGCCGTCGCGCAGGCAGACATAGGCGACATTGTGGATGTCGCCGTCCTCCATCCGCGTCGGATGCGAACCGGCGATGATGTTGATGTTGTAGCGCATCGCCATCTCGGAAATGTCGCGGCGCAGACGCGGGGTGTATTCGGACAGGCGCTCGATCGCCTCGACGGGGGAGAGTTCCTTCTCCTCGAAGCTCAGCAGCATGAGCGTGAACAGTTCGGGAAAGACGATGAAGTCCGCCTCGTAATCGCTTGCGACATCGACGAAATATTTGATGGCGCGCATGAATTCGTCATAGTCCGCGACCGCGCGGGCCTGCAGCTGGCAGGTCGCGACGCGCACCGCCTCGACTCCGCGTGGCAGCCGCTTCTTCACCGGCTGGTCGCGCTCGACATAAGGGTTGCGCCAGACCATCATCACCGCATTGGCCATCGAGGCTTTGTCTTCGGGCAGATAGCCTTGCATGATCCGTTCGGGTTCGAAGCCGTTGGCCAGCTGGAAGCGCAGCACCGGATCGTGCAGTTTCCCCTCGACCACCTTGGCGAGATAGTCCTGCGGATTTTCGACCTTGCGGCGGAAGCGGCGATAGTTGGGCATCCGCCCGGCAAAGACGATACCCGTCAGGTCCATTTCTTCGGCCAGCGCGCGTCGTTCTTCATACAGGCGCCGCCCGATGCGCACGCCGCGGACCTTGGGATCGACGCACATCTCGTAGCCATAGAGCCAGTCGCCGGTAGGATCGTGACGGCTGCCATAGCCATTGCCGGTGATCTCGTCCCAGTCATGCGGCTGGAAGGCGAGCGCTTCGGCAAGCTGCATGGTTGCGCAATAGCCGACGACCTCGTCATCGAGTAGTGCGACGAAGCAGCCTTCGCGGAAATTGTTGATCTGCCCGCGGATTTCGCCGTGCGTGTAGGCGGGCATATCCTCGTAAACCCGCCGCACCAGGTGCGCGATGCCGGGAATGTCCTTGATCATCGCATTGCGCACTTCGAGCCGGCGCTGGCCGAACTTCTCGGGGCCCTTGCGTTTCACGGTGCGCTTCTTGCTTGCCGGTGCGGCCATGTCATCCCTGTCTTTTCTGGTGACCCCTTACGACAAGACCGGAACCGGCGCGTGCCGGTCCCGGTCTCGTGCGTCACTGCCTAGGCAATGACGAAGTCGGCGGTTGGTTTCAGGCCCAGGCCTGCATTTCCGTTTCGAGGTTGTCGACGATCGCCTCGAAGAACTGCTCGGTGGTCATCCAGCTCTGGTCGGGACCGATGAGCAGCGCGAGGTCCTTGGTCATCTTGCCGCTTTCGACGGTCTGGATGCAAACCCGCTCGAGCGTCTCGGCGAACTTCACTACATCGGGCGTGTTGTCGAAGCGCCCGCGATAGATCAGGCCGCGCGTCCAGGCGAAGATGCTGGCGATCGGATTGGTGCTGGTCGCCTTGCCTTCCTGGTGCTGGCGATAGTGGCGGGTGACCGTGCCATGCGCGGCTTCGGCTTCGACGGTCTTGCCGTCGGGCGTCATCAGCACGCTGGTCATCAGGCCGAGTGAGCCGAAGCCCTGCGCCACCACGTCCGACTGAACGTCGCCGTCGTAGTTCTTGCAGGCCCAGACGAACTTGCCGCTCCACTTGAGCGCGGAGGCGACCATGTCGTCGATCAGGCGATGTTCGTAGGTGATGTTCGCTTCGGCGAACTTGTCCTTGAATTCGCTTTCGAACACTTCCTCGAACAGATCCTTGAAGCGGCCGTCATACTTCTTGAGGATGGTGTTCTTGGTCGACAAATACACCGGCCAGCCGCGGTCGAGGCCGTAGTTCATGCAGGCACGCGCGAAGTCGCGGATGCTGTCGTCGAGATTGTACATCGCCATGGCGACGCCCGAGCTCTGGAATTCGTAGACATCGAGATCGATGTTCTCGCCATTCTCGCCTTCGAAGACGAGGCGCAGCTTGCCGGGGCCGGGGATCAGCGTGTCCTTGGCGCGGTACTGGTCACCGAAAGCGTGACGGCCGACGACGATGGGATCGGTCCAGCCCGGGACGAGGCGCGGAACGTTGTCGATCACGATCGGCTCGCGGAAGACGACGCCGCCAAGGATGTTGCGGATCGTGCCATTGGGGCTGACCCACATCTTCTTGAGGCCGAACTCCTCGACGCGGGCTTCGTCGGGAGTGATGGTGGCGCATTTCACGCCCACGCCATACTGCTTGATCGCATTGGCCGCGTCGATCGTGATCTGGTCTTCCGTCTCGTCGCGCTTTTCGATCGACAGATCGTAATATTTCAGATCGACGTCGAGATAGGGCAGGATCAGCCGCTCGCGGATCCATTCCCAGATGATCTTCGTCATTTCGTCGCCGTCGAGCTCGACGATCGGGTTCGCAACCTTGATCTTCGCCATGGGGTTCCTGTTCGTTCGAATGAGAGTTGCGCGCGCCATAGCAGAGCGCGGGCCGAGGGCAAGGGAGCGGTCACGTTGGAAGCGGAGGGCCACGTTGCGCAGGGGTTGTCAGCCCGATTGCCGTAGCGGTCCCACAATGGCGCAAATAGACAATACGGATTGCCACGGAGAGTTAACGGAGACTATGATCCGGTTAACCCGCGCATCTTGCATGAAGCACAAGAACAACGTCGCATGGTCATCCATACCCCCCGGGAAGAGAAGGGCGGAGCGAAGAACGTGTATCTTGAGAATGTCTCCCACGCGGTTCGCCGCCCGGCGATGGAAGGTCGCCGTATTCAGCTGTATCTGCTGATGCTGCTGGTCGATGCCCTGATCCTGCTTGGCAGTTTCGTGGCCGCCGGGGGCTTTTATCGCAATCAGTGGCCGCATGAACTCGCCATTGCGATGGGCTGGGCTTTTCTGCCGATCTTCCTGGTCATTGCAGTGCATCAACGGTGCTATTCGATCCGCGCGCTCGACGAAGTGCGCTACGCGATCGGACAGGTCGGCCTCGCACTGGTGGTGTCAGCCATGTTGTGTACGGTGATGATCTTCTACGCCAAGGCTGCGACCGAATTCTCGCGCGTCATGCTCTCGCTCGCGCTGGTTCTCGCCTTTGCGGGCATGGCCTTGTTCCGGATCGGCATGCATTTCAGCTTGCGCCAGGTCTACGGCCCGAGCGTGAGTTCGGTACTGGTGGTCATGGATGGCGGGCCAAGAGTGACCATTCGTGGTGCGCAGGTCGTTCATGCCGAGGATTTCGACATTTCCGGCGCGCATGCTTCACCCGACAGTCTCGATCGCATTGGCCGGTTGATGCGCGGCATGGATCGTGTCGTCGTCAGTTGCGCGGCCGACCAGCGCCCGAAATGGGCGAGCGTCATGCGCGGTGCGGGTGTGCGCGGTGAGGTTATCTCCACCGCCTTGCAGGAACTTGGCGCAATCGCGCTGGAGCGCGAGGGCGGCCAGTCCTTCCTGGTTGTCTCGACCGGTCCCCTGGCGCTTCATGCCCGCATCTTCAAGCGGGTCATGGATCTGGCGATCACCGTGCCGGCGTTGATCCTGCTCAGCCCGCTGATGGCGCTGGTAGCTGTGCTGATCAAGCTCGAGGACGGGGGGCCGATCTTCTTCGTCCAGCAGCGCATGGGCGCGCATAATTGCCTGTTCGATATGCTCAAGTTTCGCTCGATGCGCGTAGAAAAGGGCGACTGCAAGGGCGCGCGCTCGACCTCGCGCGAAGACGATCGTGTGACGCGGATCGGGGCCATCATTCGCAAGACGTCGATCGACGAACTGCCGCAGCTCATCAACGTCCTGCGTTCGGAAATGAGCGTGGTCGGGCCGCGTCCGCATGCATTGGGGTCACAGGCGGGCAAGAAGCTCTTCTGGGAAGTCGATACCGATTATTGGCAGCGGCACGCGCTCAAGCCGGGTCTTACCGGCCTAGCCCAGGTTCGCGGGCACCGCGGCGCGACCGAAACCGAAGGTCATCTAAAGGACCGGCTCCAGGCGGATCTGGAGTACATTCGCAACTGGTCGGTCTTGCGTGACATCAAAATCATATTCGCGACGGCCCGGGTCCTGGTGCACCCGAATGCATATTGACCTGTCCTTGAGCCGACGTAAGGTGCTTTGAGAATAGAATGGGTCGGAGCTGACTGCGTTGTAAAAATGCGACGTAACAATGAATTATCCGGTTGCGCGGTATTCGAATCGCTGCTAGCGAAAAATCGAATTCTCGCGTAAGAATAAAACTTAAGGAGACTAAATATGAAGACCAGCCGCCTTCTCGCCGGCCTCGCAGCCGCAACCATGGCCGTCGGTTCGGTATCCGCTGCTGCAGCTGACGCTGCCGTTGCAACCGACCTTTCGCGCTCGACCGCCGAAGCTGGTGAAACCAGTGAACTCGGTGGCGCAGGCCTCATCATCGCGATCCTTGCTGGTATCGCTGTGGTTGCTGGCGTGATCGTTGCAGCCAGCGACGACGATGACGAAGCTGTTAGCCCGTAAGCTTCTAGCGAATTTCAAAGATGAGGCCGCTACCGTTTTCCGGTGGCGGCCTTTTCTGCATCTGGGGCTGAGAGCTTGGCTAAAAGATCAGTTTGGTCGGGCACAATCCGTGCGGAATTGACTGTCAACTGAAGTCGAACCAGTCTGCGGGGGTTCCTCTGGTTTCTCTAGCTGGAGCCGGTTTGTGATACCGCTCCGCTGCCGGACATGGCGCAATTCGCAAGCGATCAATGCAGGATTGGTCGGCCTTGGGCGGCAACCGTTGAGCTTGGCGGTTAACCCAGCAGAGTGTCCGCAGCGGGCGCATACTTTTCATGCGAAGCTTTGACGTCTTGTCAAAAAGTGGTTGGGTGCGGCCTTTCCTAAAAGGGCGGGCCACAGTTCGCTGTTGCCGCTTGTCCCGCGTCCTTACCTTAGACTGGGTCTAACGGTCAGATATGGTCTTGGAACATTCATTCCAACGCGCTAGCAGCCTTGGTTAACCGCACACTCGGGCGGGCCAAGGCGGTGGGCTCAACCTGGCCCAAGATCACTCTTCGAGACCAAGGTAGGCTTGAACTTGCCCATGCGAGAATCTCCACAAGTGCAAGACGGGCAGTTCCCCAGCGAACCCTTGGTTTCCGTGGTCGTGCCGATGCACAACTCGGCGGCGCATATCGTCGAAACCATCCGGTCGGTGCTGGATCAGACCCATACCAATCTGGAGGTCATCGCTGTTGATGATGCTTCCTCCGACGCGACTGTCGCGATCGTCGAGGGGATGGCGGATCGCCGCATCAAGATAGTGCGGATGGAAACGAATGGCGGAGCGGGGCGTGCGCGGAATGCGGGGATCGATGCCGCGTCCGGCGATTATCTCGCGCTGCTCGATTCAGATGACCGCTGGTATCCGGACAAGCTTGAGCAGCAGCTGCGCTTCATGGACCGGACCGGCTCGGCTGTGTGCTATACGCGTTACGATCTGATCGATGCAGAAAGCGAACAGATCGGTCAGAGTGGGCGGCTTGCCGCAAGCGTTACCTACGAACAGCTATTGCGGCACTGCATAATTCGCACTTCGAGCCTGCTGGTCGATCGGCGGGCGCTAGCTCAGCCAGTTCACTTTCCCGAAATCCGCAAACGGCAGGATTTCGTTTTCTTCCTGCGTTTGCTCAAACAGGTGCCCAAAGCCGATTTGCTCGACGAAGTCACATGCAGCTATCGCCTCCATAGCGGCACCGTCTCCTCGAATAAGTTTCGCGTAATCCCGTTCCAGTGGAACGTCTATCGTACGCAAGAGCAGCTTCCGCTGGGCAAGTCGATCAGCCTGATGATCGGCTGGTTTTTCAACGCTGGATTCGTCAACGCGCGGCGTTTTGCGCAATGGGTGGAAAGCAAGTAGCCCTCCAATGAGCGAGACGCCTCGACATATTGCGGTCGTTGCCTTGCGCCGATCCGGTACTACCGCATTGTGGAACCTGTTCCGGCAAGATGCGCGCTACACGTGCTATGACGAACCGTTCAGCCATTTGCTGCATGACCTTCCGGTCGACAACGTCAAACGCACCCGAGCGGAATTCATTGCATTGTACAATCGGGATCCCGATCGCTTTCGGTCTCTTTACGCGCCGATACCGAGAGGCGAGGAGACCGTTCGCGGCCTATCGGAAAAGCAGGTCGAGTATCTCGAGTACTTTCTCGAAGGTGGGCCCACGGCGTTCGATGTGACGCGTTGCATGGGCAAAATCCCTGCGATTCACGCGATCATTCCCGACGCTGTACTGGTTCATCTCTACCGCCATCCTGTCGCATTTGCGAGTTCCCATCTGCTCCCCTCCGACCGGTTCGATCCCCTGGGTCTGCGCAAGCGCCGCAACCGCTCTACAGCGCTGACCCGGTCCGGCCGGTTCAACGGCTGGGGGATGGAAGAGCTTCTTCGCACCAAATGGATCGATACGACGAACACGCTCTTTGCTGAGGTGGGGGTGCAACTTCCTCCCAAGAGCGCAAGGGTTCCTGCGGCGCAGCGCCTTCTCGGGGGGTGGCTGGGGGCATATCGACTGGCGGAGCGCGAGGGGCGCGCCCTTTATGGAAGCCGCTTTGTCTCGCTGTCTTTCGAGGATGTCTGCCGGGATGCCGCTCGCAACGTCGCGACGATACGAAGCTTGGCGGGCGCCCCGAGCGAGGCGCTTGATGTCAGTAAGATACGTCCCGCTTCCGCTGGAATATCACCGACCGACCCCCGGTGGATCGCGATGGCCCGCGCTGCAGGATTCACCGCCAAAGAGCGCGAGCAGTTTTTCGGTGCCGGCGTCGACACCTGATGGCGGCTAACAGCAACCGACGATTGGCGGGCCGCGGAGCCATTTCGATCGCTATCCGGTTTCTCTCCGCAGGACTCGGCTTTGCGCTGGTCTTCGCCATGGCCCGCTGGATGCCGACCGATGAGTTCGGCCATTTCGGCTATGCCTTCTCGCTTGCCACGGCATTGTCGGTCATGCTCGATTTCGGACAATGCAGGCTCATCCTGAGGTCCTTGTCGACATATAGCGAACGCGGCCGGACGGACTTGATGAGCGCAGTGCTGCGTTTCTCGCTGATGGTTTCGGTTGTCGGGATCCTGGCGAGCGTCCTCGTTATTCTTCTGTGGTCCTCACTTTCCCATGCCCACCCGTCGATCATACCCGCTGCGGCGCTAACCGCTGGCATGATACTGGCTGACTTCCAGGCAAATCTGCTGCGGGGTCTCGGCAATCTGGTTAGGTCGCTGGTACCGAAAGAGATTGTCTGGAGACCTCTCGCGATGAGCCTGATGGCGTTGGCGGGCGGCGGCTTGACCCTCGTTACCGATGCGACCACCGCGCTATGGTTTCTCGCGATAACCCTATTGGTGCTCAACGCATTGCAGTTGCTGTTCATCGTCCGACCTCGCTGGCGACGCGCTCTTGCGCAGATCGCCGCAGCGGAGCGGGCCGACACCACACCCGGCGAAACGCTTGATGCTGCAAAGTCCATGTGGCGCAAAAGCTCGGTCCGCCTTTGGCTCGCCACTGCCATGAACGCGGCCATCACGCCGCTCAGCGTGGTAGTGGTTGGGCAGTTCATTTCTCCGGCGGAAACAGGTGCGTTCTTCGCAGCGGTTCGCGTTGCAACCATCATTGCTTTCCCATTGCAGGGGCTCAACCTGCTGACCGCACCGATGCTTGCGCGCAACTACGCGGCGAACAATCTTGCGCAACTCCAGCGCGTTGCCAGTTTTACTGCAATCGCTTCGACAGCAATGGCATTGCTGGGTGCCGTCATTCTGGGCTTCTTCGGAGCGCAACTGCTTGATTTGCTCAACCCCAGCTTCTCGACCTCGGCAACTGCGCTATTGGTGATTATGGCCGGGTTCGTCATTGCAGCGATTTGTGGATCGAGTGGGCAATTGATGAATATGACTGGCCATGACCGCGAGTTTCTCAAGATCTTGGCAACCTTCAATATCGTCGGCTTCGCGGTCCTGCTGCTCCTCACCAGGGAATTTGGTGCCATCGGCGCGGCATGGGGACTGCTCGTCGTCAAGGCCGGATGGAATATTGCCGTCGTCATCTGGGCTCGCCGCAACCTTGGTATCGACCCCTCGATCCTGGGCCCGATTTTCGTTCCAAAGGCAGTCGTGAAATGATGTCTCCGACGTTCTTTATTGTTGGTGCCCAGAAGGCCGGGACCACGAGCTTGCACGCGATGCTTGCGCGGCACGAGCAGGTCTTCATGTCGGATCCGAAGGAACCCGGATATTTCATTCGGGGCTTCGACGATCCAGAGCGATGGCAAACGCTTTATCGGCCCGACAAGCACGGTCGCATACAGCCATTGTCCGAAGTCGATCTGGGCGTGTTCAACGCGGATGACTATGCTGCGCTGTTTTCCAGTGCGGAAGCGCAACGGGCGGAGCAGCGCGGAGAAGCCTCGACACCCTATCTGCCGTCGCCGCACGCAGCAGATCGCATCAAGGCCGCGGTACCCGGCGCGAAGATCATCATTGCTTTGCGTGATCCTGTCCCGCGTGCTTACTCGGCCTGGGGTTACAATTCATCGCGCGGGCGGGAATCGGCGGTCAGTTTCGAGCAGGCCATCGCTGAGGAACTGGCAGGTAAGCGCGACCATTTCATCTATGGATGGCGTTATCTCTATTCGGGTCTTTTCTCTCGGCATGTGGAGCGATACCTCGACCGCTTCGGGCGGGAGAACGTCCTACTCCTGAGCTTCGACAAGCTGAAGGAAGATGGGCAGGGCGTTTTCGATACGATGTGCGATTTTCTCGAGGTTTCCCGGCAGACCGTGAATGCCGGACGGCAGGAGAACGTAACGGTGCGCCATGCCAATCCCGTGATCGAGGGAATCCGCAATTCCTTCAATCGTCCGGGAGCCATCAAATCGCTGATCAAGCCTTTCCTGCCGCGCGGACTTCGCACCAAAGTGCGGAGAGGGGTGACGACCTCCCTTGACCGTTATGGTGAACGTCCGGAGCCGATGACACAGTCCGTCCGGCAGGAGCTGTCCCAATATTATGCTGGGGATCTCGCGAAACTTGCCGAGATGGTGGACTTCGATATCTCGCATTGGGGCAAGGCGCAAAGCGGGGCGGAGGGTGAAACGCATGGCTGATGGTGTCACGCCGATCTACATCGCCGGACGCGCCCATTCCGGTTCGACGATCCTGACCGTAATTCTCAATGGCCACCCCCAGATACAGGGGTGCGGCGAGGTCCTCGATGCGCTTGCGCGTGGCCCCCATGAGGAATGCTCGTGTGGCGCGAAAATTCGCGAGTGCCCGCAATGGTCGCAGGTCTTTACCGCATACCGCGTTCGCACTGGTCGCGACCTGGAAGAAGACATTCCCAAGCTTTATGAATTGACGGATATCCGCCAGTTCGGCTCTGCATTGCGTAGCAAGCCGGAGGTGCCGGACGACAAATGGTCATTCTATGCGCAGGCAACGCGCGACCTGAACGACACGATTGCCGACGTTTTCGACGTGCCGGCCTTCGTCGACAGCCACAAGGAATATACCCGCGGCCTGATGATGTTGCGCTCGGATCCTTCGGCGAAAGTCATTCATATCTACCGCGAGCCGGACATCACCATCACGTCGCATTACTATCGTCTGGGTGCTGGAAGCCCCGTTAAATTCATGAAGCGGCTCTATCGACCCGGCCTGATGACGTTTCCGTTTCTGATGGTCATCGCATTGGGCTGGTCGGTAGGAATGATAGCCGCGATCCTGACTGCCCGGGCCTATCCGGACCGGGTGCTCCATCTGTCGCATGACGATTTCTCTGCAAATCCCGTGCGCGAGCTCGAGCGCATCGGCGCCTTTCTGGACATCGACCTTTCCGTCCTCGTCGACACGATCAGGAACGGCCGGTACTTTGCGATCGAGCACGTGATAGGCGGCAACGAATTCAAACACGAAGGCCGTATCACCTTCGATCCGCGTACCAAGGGGCGTCGCAAAGCCCCGTGGTATTACCGCGCGGCAGCGTGGCTGTTCGCCTGGCCCGGCGCATTGGCGCGGCGGTTCTTCATTCCCGCACCTGACTATGCCCTTTCCGATAAACGCGCTGATCCCTCCTAAGCCGACCGGGTAACTCTCCTCCGCTGTAGGCTGGAGCTATGATCTGTCTCGGCGGGTCTGTCTGTTGGAGCAGCAGGATTACAAACCCGGAGCATCGACCATCCGCCCGATGGTGTGGCTCGCCCTGATTGCCGCTGTATCGATTTTACGGGCTCTTCTCTCGACATAGCTAAGGGTTTCGAGACTGGCGCCGTTGAGTGTGATGTTGTTGAAATCGGCGCCAACCAGACTGCCGAAACTCATCAGATACGGCGCTGTCCGGGTATCCTCGTTCCACGTCCAATCGATGTTGTGCATCACGATGTCGCTGACGTTGAAGGGCGTGTTCCACAAGGTCGCGCCGGCGGGCATGTCTCGTGCCACCAGTCCATCGAGCTGGATTGCGCTAGCGCTCTTTTGTGTCCCGAACACGGTAAAGGAGGCGGCGGGAGACCCGGTATGCGTTATCTTGAGCCCGCGTATCGTGGCGGCTCGCTTGCCGGCCAGTTTGAAAACCTTTGCTTGGACATCCTCATTACCCAGCTTCTCCAATGCGCCGGAAATGACCAGATTGGTAACCTCCGTAGGCTCGGACAAGTCGGCGCGCAGCCAGACGATGCTGTCCGTGACGCGACCGGGGATCGGATTTGCCGACAGGTCTCGAACAACACAATTGCGCAACGAACCACCGCTGATCACGACCATTGCCCCGTGGGCATAGCCCGAAAGAGTGACGTTTTCGACGAGTAGGTCGGGGTTGCGATCTGCGTAGATGAGATGGTCGACATCGCTGTTGGCCAAACGACAGTCCCGAATGGTGACCCCGGGCGCGCGGTTGGCGACGATCGCGCTTCGAACCGTGTCGTGAATGTACACGCGCTCGATCATGGTCGCACGCGGTGCCTGGTAGGCGCCGTCATTGTCTCCTTGTCCGATGTTTATGCCGCCCTGACGCATCAGCTGGCGGCGAAATGACTTTGCGCCTTCCGCGACCGAGGATTCGTCGGCAAAATAGTTGCGGTACCGGGTCTTGTGATCGAAATGCTCCTGAGCGGATCCGTCATACTCGAAATCAGCGAAAGCAGCGGTTTCGATCCCCGATTTGGTCGAAAGACCGCGGAACGAGTCTTCGGCGGGTGAGCTGGGATTCGGCCTGTTGAGCAGCTCGATGAAACTCTGGTCGTAGGGCACGGTCTTCAGTCCCGACCGTGTGCCTTCACCAAAGGGGGCAAGGCCGCGGAGGCGCTGGTTGTCTCCGACCCAATTGGCCGTGTGCAGGTAGAATCCGTCGAGCACAGCATCGCGCGCACCGCTATCCAGCATCGACTGCAAAGCCAGCGTGTTGTCATGTCCGGGGCCGGTCTGGGCACCGAACCAGCTGGCATAGGCTATGCCCGGCAGGCGGAAATTACCTCCGGTTTCCCAGAGAGTTTGTTGCCGTTTTGCGCTATCCATCTGTTGGACGCCGCGAACCCATCGGACATTCGTCAAATCGAAGATATGCTGCCCCGGCGGCGCATCGATATCCTGGTCGAAGTCGATTATCACCCCGTCATCGGGGCGCAGGATCCCGCCCGCGAACCGCACCTTGGCCGCCACGCGGATCGATCGCGATACGGCCCACCGACCGCTGGTGATGGTCACGATCGTATCGGCTGGAGCGGTCGCAAGCTTGTCGGTCAGATCACCGGCAGTCTGCTCGCCGATGCTCAGCTTACCCAAGAAGAGTGTTCCGGAGGTCACCGCCAGTGCGGCCAGCGAACCGGTTAGGACCTCGCGACGCCCAAATCCGGTTCTGATGGCTGCTTCACCAAGCATGAAGTTGGTTTCCTTAGTTGCGGGATGGGTCGTGGGTCTCCTGAATTAGGCACTCGGCCGCCTGTACGGAAGCTTTACCGGCACGGTAGCTGAATTATCCGCCTTGCCTCGCTGCCATGACGTCCATATTCACCGCCTTCACGCAGGCTGGCCCTGTAACTCGCACCGAATTTCCGGAGTGTTCCCTGACCGTGTCGAAGCATTTTGTACAAAGCTCGAACCTGCGCAAAACCCTGATTGCTGCCTATCGCGCATATGCTCGTGCCCAAGTCTGGCGTCGGGGGCCGCGGATTTTGGTGAACAGTATCCCCAAGGCGGGGACCCACCTGCTCACTGCCGAGCTCGAGCGACTTGCCGATCTCCAGAATTCCCGCCTTCATCTCGATATCGATCGGCTCGGTATGCCGGGGACGAGCAACGATCTCGGATTTCCGATGGTGAACCTTCCCAAGACCGAGCGCGCTATTTCCACGGTCAGGCCCGGACAAATGTTCTCCGCGCACCTCTACTGGTCGAAGGAACTGGAGGACATTCTCTCAGGGGCGGAGGTATGCAGTATCTTCATCGCCCGAGACCCGCGCGACATCGTTCTATCGCGCCTGCACTACGCGATGGGGCTGCGCAGGCATCGGTTGCATCCCTACCTTGCCGAGGTGCTTGAAAACGACAAGGACCGGCTTCGCTCCCTGATCGTCGGCCGTGACGCAGACCCGTTTATTCGTCCCCTGCGGGCGACCCTGCAAGGCTATCTTCCGTGGCTCGACCGTCCGGGTACGCTCGCGGTCCGTTTCGAGGATCTGGTGGGGCAACGAGGCGGAGGCACCGCCGAAAGGAAGCGTGACGCCTTGCGCAGCATTGTCGATCTCTGCGGCATCGATGGCAGCAAGGTGGACGAAATGGCGGGGATGGGAACCGGCCCCACACCTACAATGCGAAAAGGCAAGGCGGGTGGCTGGCGCGACGAGATGCCGGCGGAACTCGTCGAGCTGTGCGATGCCGAAATGGGCGATCTCATCGAGGCCTACGGCTACGCTCGAACCTGAGACCGCTGAAGTCCTGAACGGGGCCCACAAACCGGCTGTTGCAGTGGGCGGAATATTCGCTGCGTTGCCGCCTCGGGACGACACGACAGGTGCAGATCTGAGCTGAATGATAAAAACGATTTGCGTCGGCCTCGGAGATTATCATGCCCAAAACCCCACAGGCATGAACGCTAAGGGAAACGGCGCAAGGCGCCGGGCCGTCGTGGCGGGATACTTAAGTTAACGTCGACTGATTGGCGTTTCGCCGCAGCGGGTGAGCGGTTCTGATAGTGTAAAAGCAAACGTTTGGTGGTGTAATCGAGTTGCGATTTCAGCCCGATGTGTCCTACAGGCGCATCATCGTCGCGCACGGGATGGGCTGACGTAGAACGGAACGGGAAGCAAAGATCATGTCATCGACCGTCAGCGTGGATCGATCCGGATCGCGTCCGGCAGGGAGGCGATCAAGAAAGACCTCCAAGAAAAAAGCGGCGTCATCAAAGGGACTCCGCGGGTTTTTCCAGGACCGACGCTTGCATCTGGCGATCTACTTCGCCTTCATCCTGCTCGTTGGTCTGACCGGCGGTGGTTCGCGGCCCGACATATTGTCGCTTTTGCTGCTACGACCGCTGGCTGCCCTGTTCTTGATCTATATCGTCTGGCGGATTTCGGCCGACGAATTGAAAACGGTCCGTTTCCCGTTGCTGTTCATCGGCTCGCTGATGATCATTGCCTTGTTGCAACTCATCCCCTTACCGCCGGCGATCTGGAGTTCGCTGCCCGGCCGGGAAGGTGTCGCGCAACTCGACGAGCTTTTTGGAATGCAAGACGTGTGGCGTCCGCTCAGTCTGGAGCCGAGCCGAACGTGGAATGCGTTCTTTTCGATGTTCGTGCCGCTTGTAGCGGTGGGTTTCGTCGGCTTGCTATGGAACAGAGAGCGTCGCTGGATACTGCCTCCGATACTGGCGATGGGCGTGCTCAGCATGGTGGTTGGCTATTTGCAGGCGCTCGGCGCCGACAGTTTGTACTTCTACCGCGTAACACACGGCCATCACCCGGTCGGCTTGTTCGCGAACAAGAATCATCAGGCGGTGCTGCTGAACTGGCTCCTGCTGACAGTTTGCTACATGATCACGCGGATCGACCTGCGCGACCGGCGAGCCAGCCTCCGTCTCGCATCGGGTCTCGCGCTCGTGTTCCTCATCTATCCGCTGCTGTTCGTCACCGGGTCACGGGCAGGCCTCTTGCTGTGTGCACCGGTGAGCGTGGTCTGTGCGGTAATGCTTTGGCAGGCGCCGGCGCTCAATCGGGCCTGGCAGGGATCAAGTCGGCGCGTGAGGCTGGCCATTACCGGATTGGGTGGCAGCGTACTGGCGGCCTTGGCCATGGTCTTCGGCTATCTGGCCATCACCGAACGGCAGACCGCGCTTACCCGCCTGTTCGAATCCGATCCGGCGGATGAGCTGCGCTGGATCTACCTGCCCAAGATTTTCGAAATGATGCGGGACCATTGGCTCGAGGGTATCGGGTTTGGCGCGTTCGAAAGCGTTTTCTACGGATACGAGAACGTCGAAAATCTGAGCACAAGTTATCTAAACCAGGCGCATTTCGAGCCGCTGCAATATGTTATTGAAACCGGGCTGGCGGGATTGCTTCTGCTCGTTGCGGCTCTGGTGTGGATTGTCCGGCGGCTACTGCGCCTTTGGCGCGCTGGCGACGGCAAGGCACGGATCCTTGCCGTCTACCTTTGCGGGGCGCTCGGGGTGTGGCTAATCGCCGGGCTGGTTGACTATCCCACGAGAACCCCCTTGGGGCAGTTGGTATTCGCAATCTTGACCGGCTTTTTGGCGGTCTCTAGCATTGATCTCGAAAGGCATCGGAAAATTGGGTAGGGCGCGATCGACCTCTTTTGCCTGGGGCAATTTCTCGATGAACTTGAGGACCTTTATGAATCCGAAATTTGTTTTGGCTGCGGCGGTTTTCGCCGTGACAGGGTGCTCGAGCGGCCCTCCGGAGTTGGGGCTCGCCCCTACGGTGGAGTACGTCCAGGCGGGCGCGATGCCTCAGCCCGAGAAGGTCGGCGCCGACGGCAGCTTTCTCTATGCTTTGGGACCGCTCGACAAGGTCGAAGTAGAGGTCGTCGGGATGCCCGATTTGACTCGCCAGTTGTCCGTGGATGCACAGGGTTTCCTCTCGGTTCCGCTGGCAGGCGCCGTGAAGGCAACTGGCCTTACTCCGGTCGAACTGGCGGGCATCCTCGAGGAGAGGATGCGACAGAACTATCTCAGGGATCCCGACGTAGTCGTGAACCTGGTTGAATCGACGAGCAACGCAATAACGCTCGATGGGCAGGTCAGGCGCCCCGGAATATATCCGGTTTATCGCGACCAGACACTGACCCAGGCGATCGCTGTTGCTGGCGGTGAGAACGACTTTGCGAGGGTCACGACCGTGATCGTTTTTCGCGAGGTAAGTGGTCAGAAGTATGTCGGGCTATATGATGTGAGGGCGATCAGGCGCGGAAACTACGCCGATCCAAGCGTCTATCCCGGCGATAGGGTGGTGGTTGACGAATCCCAGACCCGGCGATTCCTGGACACGATCCAAGGCGTTACCAACTTGCTGACCACTCCGCTCGTCTTGCTTTCCCGCACCGCTTGATCGCGGCAAGCCAACATTTCGAAAGTAGGTTCAGGTGACAACCCAGGATAATATGGCGACTGCAGCATCATCGGGACCGTATGAGGCGGCCGAGTTTGAAGGCCCCGGCAATGGGCCGGAGAAACCATCGATCTTCCACTACATCTGGCGGGTTTTCTGGACGAACCGACTGATAGTCGGTGCGATCATAATCGCCGCGGTCGCCATAGCGCTGGTGCTGACGCTGCTCGCAACGCCGCAATATACCTCGACCGCGCGTATCCAGATCAACAGGATCGAAGCGAACGTATCGGACGTCGAGGGCGTCGAGCCTGCGGGGGATGGACTCAATTACGACGAGTTCTATCGCACACAGTACGCGCTTCTCGAAAGCGAGGCCCTGGCCGAACGCGTCGCGCGTAAGCTGAACCTGCCGGCCGACGAGGCTTTCATCGACGCGTTCAATATCCCGGACGATGGGGAAATCCGGTCCGGCAACCAGCGGCTCGCCATGGAGCGGACTTCGCTGCTCCTCCTTGAACTTATTTCCATCGAACCGGTTGTCGGATCGAGCCTTGCCGATGTGTCCTTCACGAGCCCGTCTCCGGAACTGTCGCGGAGAATCGCTTCGACCTGGATCAGCGAATTCGTAGCGGCTTCGATGGAGCGGAGGTTTGCCGCCACCGACGATGCACGCAGATTTCTCGAGCAGCAGCTCGCAGAATTGCGCTCGCGCCTGGAAGATTCCGAGCGATCCTTCGTTACCTATTCTTCGCAGAGCGGAATCGTATCGCTCTCGAACAGTGAAGCGACCACCGGGAATGATCGTACACTCAAGGCGTCCGACCTGGCGAGCATGAACGACGCGTTGAACAGCGCGCGTGCCGATCGCATTGCTGCGGAAAGTGCCTTGCAGGCCGGTGTTCAGCAGCAAGGTAACACAGTGGCGAATACGCTGCGTGCCAAGCGTGCGGAGCTTGCAGCGCAGAAGGCCAACCTTCTGACGCAATTCGAGCCTGGTTACCCCCGGGTCGAGGCCCTGACCAACGAAATTGCGGAGCTCGATCGTTCGATCGCCGATGCGCTCGGTACCGGGCAGGCCGACTTGCGGCGCAACCTGATGCAGGCGCAACAGCGTGAGCAAGCCTTGCAGGCGCAAGTCGAAGGACTACGCTCCATCTATAATGATGAGCAGCGCGCCACTGTTCAGTACAACATATTGAAGCGCGACGTCGACACCAACCGCGAACTCTACAACAGCCTGCTTCAGCGCTATAAGGAGATCGGTGTTGCAGGGGCTGCAGCGAGCAATGTGCAACTTGTCGATCCGCCGCGTATCCCTCGCGAACCTTCCAGTCCGAATCTGCCGCTCAACCTCGCGCTAGGCTTTCTGCTGGGTATCGGCGTTTCGGGTGCAGTCCTGTTCGCTCGCGAAGAGATGGATCGCAGCGTCCGGGATCCCCAGGATGTGAGGCAGAAGCTGAACATCGCCCTGCTGGGTGTCATTCCGAAAACAGATGCGGAAGACCCCCTGGACGAGCTTGCAGACGCCAAGAGTGCCATTTCGGAAGCCTATCTGTCGGCCGGCGTGCTGCTTGATATGTCGACTTCCGAAGGTTTCCCGAAAACCCTGATGCTTACGAGCACGGTGCCCAGTGAAGGTAAGACCAGTTCGTCTTATGCGCTGGCCCACCGGCTTGCGCGCAGTGGCCGCAAGACCATCTTGGTGGACTTGGACCTTCGCAATCCGTCGGTGGCCAAGAGGCTGGGTGTGCCGAACGAGCGTGGGGTGGTCGAGTTCCTGACCGGCCAGGATGCTCTTGGCACTTTGATCCAGCGGGACGTTGGCCCCAATTTCGACATCCTGAGCGTTGGCGCGATTCCGCCCAATCCCGGTCAGCTCATCGCGGGCCCCAGGATCGGCGAGTTGCTGACGCAACTGCGTAGTGCCTACGATTTCGTAGTGATCGATGCCCCGCCGGTCCTCGGGATCGCGGACGCTCCGGTTCTGGGAAGCCAGGTCGAAGGCATCGTATATATCATCGAGGCAAACCGTGCCGGTGTTCGCCAGCTGTCGAGCGCGATCGAGCGCATGCGGTCCATGGGTGGTCGGATCCTGGGCGGCATCCTTACCAAGGTCGACGAACGCAATTCCGAATACGGCTACGGTTCGGAATATGGCTACGGCTATGGCTATGGCTATGGCCAGAGCTCGGACAACGAAAAGCTATGAGCCAGCGGGGATTTGCGGCCCCGGCCATGATCGGGAAGATCGTCGTAAGCATAGCCGCATTGGTGTGTGCGGGGGCTGGGTTCGTCAACGCGGCCTCCGAAACCGGCAATCTGTCGCTGTCGATGTCCCGTACTCTGGACGCGACGATAAATTCCGAGGTCCGAAGTCGGGCGCTCGACCAGAATTTTCGTCTGGCTGCATCGGCGGAAGCAGAGAACGGTAACGCAAGCTCCGATATGGTCCTCGCAGAAGCGCAATCGCTTCGTGCGCTTCGCCCCCTCGATCCCGTCCCTGTGAGGGTTTGGGCGGTCGGCGGGATCGCCCAAACCGATCCCGAGCGGGCATCGAATATTCTCGTGTCTGCCAGTACCATGAACAAGCGCGACGCGGTCGCGAACATGTGGTTGGTTCACAACTTCGCACGCGGCGAAAGAGTGGACGCAATGATCACCTTCTTCGACCAAGGGCTTCGCACGAGCAGGCAATTGCGTTCGACGGCAATTGCGCCATTTGTCGGCTTGCTCGCTTTGCGCGAGGGACGCGATCGCATTGGGCAGCTAATCCGCGCCCATCCCGATTGGGAAGAGGATTTCTGGACCGAGTTCGCACGCAACCAGATTGCGCTGCAGAATGCGGGCTCGTTCTTCGAGGAAACGGGAATCGATTTCTCAGAGCAACCAAGCGAGCGCAAGGCCGAGATCTATCGCAATCTCAGACGGTTGGGTTATTTCGAAAGCATGTTCGCCTTAGCCGCCAAGGATCGGCCCCTGGGGGAACAAAGCGAACGGATTCCGCCCGAATCGCTCGCATCGGTAACCAGTCCGGTTGGATGGAGATTGCAATCATCCGGTCTGGTTTCGAGCTTCTACGATGATACCCGCGAAGCATTGATCGTCGATGCTCAACCGGGCGCGCTTGGCGCGTTTGCGGAGCTCGTAACGCCCAAGAAATTCGGCAGCCAATTGGAGGTCGCCTTGGAGCGACCGGCACCCGAAGGTGGGCGTTTGCGGGTATCAGCTACATGCGCAGGCGATCGGAGCAATATGCTGGCTCAGCTTGAGCTTCGGCCGGGGGAGACCCTTGCCAGCACACCGCTCGCCGAGGATAGCGATTGTGCCTTTCTGCTCCTGAGCGCTTCAATCGCTGTCGAGCGGGGAAGCCAGGGAGGGGTAGAGCTCGCAATCTCGCGCATCGGCTTGCGGTGATCGAGAGTCCGACCGCCTACCCATGGAGTATGATGGGCTTCGCGATGTGTCGGAGCCACGCGTGAGGGCAGGGCGCTGATTGCCCTACGTAATCGAAAATTGGCAAGCTGCCGTATCATGCATATCGATTTGGTCAGATGATGAGCTCAACCACCGAAAAATCCGTTTTGATCTGCGCCAAGGCATTTCCCCCGGTCGTGGGCGGGGTGGAAAGTTACAGCGAACACGCGGCCCAAGCTTACCTTCGATGCGGTGTAACCCCCACGGTGTTGACCAGCTTTCCCGGCGAAAGCGGTTGGACCACTCGCGAATACCCGGAAGGTAAAATCGACGTTCTCAACGTCGGTACGGGTAGCCAGCCGAAGGTCCTTGCCAGACTGGCGCGCGCTGCACGGTCGCAAACCCGTGCGAACCGTTTCACGTTCTGTCATGCGACAACGTGGAGGGCAGGCGTGGCATTGCTGCCATGGGCCCGGACTCCGCGGACCGCAGTGACTGTCCACGGCAGGGAAATCCTGATCAATCCGTTTTACCTCCGGCAGGTGCTGCGCAGGGCTTTGCCCCGGTTCGACCTGGTCGCATCGGTTTCGGATTATACTGGCGCCAGACTGCAGCAGGAATTTCCCGAACTACAAAATTCCAAGGGCATGATCGTCTCGTTCAACGGACTTTCGTACAGGCGCGAGGCATGCCTCCACACCCCGTCTTTCGATCGCTCGAAGGTCCGAATATATAGCTTCTGCCGCCTGGTAGAGCGTAAGAACCTGCTCAATGCGGTTCGCGCGATTGCATTGCTCAAGGACAAGCGCCTCCCGGTTCCTTTCGAATACGTGATATCCGGGACGGGCCCTCTTGCCGACGAGATCCGGGCGGCGATCGATCGTCTGGAGCTGCATGACCATGTGCGCATGACCGGCTATTTGCCGGATTCCCAGGTTATAGAAAACTTCAAGAACACCGACATCTTCCTTCATCCGCAGGTCGCTGCGGTGTCGGATTTGGACATCGAAGGATTCGGCTTGGTGATCGCCGATGCTATGTCATTCGGCGCTGCTGCGGTTGTTGGGAAAGATGGCGGTCCCTCGGACTTCATCGAAGACGGTCGAACGGGCCTGATCGTGGATGGCGGTAGTGTCGAGCAAATTGCTGGCGCGCTCGAGCGACTTGTCAGCGATGAAAAGTACCGGCAGCGCATCGCAACGCAGGGGCGGGCATGGTGTCTCGATAATCTATCCTGGGACAACCATGTGCTCGATATCATGAAGGCATTGGAAGTTTGAGCGAGGCGGGACTGCGTTCCCGATACCCGTAGTGGCGTCCCGGTTCTCGTGCAGGAGTTGAAAGCCGCCAAGACTACTTTGGCGAAAAAAAGCCCGCCGTTTCCGGCGGGCTTTTTCATGCCTCGAAGGCTTCGATGGTGGGCGTAGCAAGGATTGAACTTGCGACCCCTACGATGTCAACATAGTGCTCTACCACTGAGCTATACGCCCGCACCATCGGGTGCCCCTTTCGTGGGGCAGGCGCGCCCTTTAGCGGGGCGCTGAAAGCCATGCAAGACCCTATTTGGGAGCTATTGCAAACGCGCGCTGATACGGTCTTCGAGGACCCGTTCGACTTCCAGCACGAGGTCGCGCAGGTGGAAAGGTTTCGACAGGACCTTGGCGTGCGGCTGTTCGCGGCTGGCTTTCAGGGTAACCGCGGCAAAGCCGGTGATAAACATGACCTTCGTATGCGGGCTCACCTCGTTGCAGCGCTGAGCCAGTTCGATCCCGTCCATCTCGGGCATTACGATATCCGAGAGCAGCAGATCGTATTCGCATTCCTCGAGCAGCGGGATGGCCGCAGTGCCCCGATCGACCGAGTCGACTGTATAGCCTGCATTGACGAGCGCGCGTTCGAGATAGACGCGCATGGCATCGTCGTCCTCGGCGAGCAGGATTCGCTGGGTCGTTGTTTCGGTCATGCCAACTGCTTAGCGCGCGTGCTTTAAAAAAGCATGTATCCAAAACAAGCATTGTTAATGGGCGGGTAGGGCTGATGGGTCGGGATGAGCGAGAATGACGTCCCACATGCTGGCTGCCGGGGCGGGACGATCGAAAACTCCCCGCAGCGGAAGGAAATCTGCGCTTGCTTAATCGAGGCGCGCGCCCGACGATGGGCCATGAGCGAACGGCAGGCAGCAGCAACGACGGGTGCCGAGCACCTGTCGGGCGGCAAGATCCCGGGGCGGCAGGGGCCGTCCTACAACCTGTTCCGGTGTGGCGAGCCCAGCATTCCGATTCTGATTGCCGCACCGCATTGCGGGCGTGCCTACCCCGACGATGTGCTGGCCGCGCTACGCGATGCCGATCAGGCGCGTCTGCGACTCGAGGATCGCCACATCGATGCGGTCGCGCAGCCGGTCGCCTCCGCCACCGGAGCGAGCCTGCTGCTCGCCGAGGCGCCGCGGGCGATGATCGATCTCAACCGTTCGGTCGAGGATGTCGATTGGGGCATGGTGCGCGGCGCGAAGCCCCGGCCGATGCGGCATTCGCTGGCCAATCGCCGGTCGCGCAACGGTCTCGGCCTCGTGCCGCGGCGCATCCCCGGCATGGGCGAAATCTGGCGCCGATCGCTCGCCAAGGCCGAACTCGATGCGTGGATCGAGGGTATCTATACTCCCTATCACACCGCTCTTGCTCACGAGCTGGAGCGGTTGCGCGATCGCTGGGGTGTCGCGCTGCTGGTCGATCTGCATTCGATGCCCCCGCTCAAGCGCAGCCATCCGCAGGATCACCCGGCAGAATTCGTCATCGGCGACCGGTTCGGCGCTTCCTGCGATCCCGGTCTGGTCGATCTTGCGATCCGCTATCTGGCGACTCATGGCCGCCGGGTGGCGCATAATCGCCCCTATTCGGGCGGCTATGTGCTCGATCGCTACGGCCAGACCGCACGGGGTATCCACGCGGTGCAGATCGAGGTCTGCCGCAGCACCTATCTCGATGCCCGGCTCGACCAGCCCAGCGCAAGGGTCGGGGCGATTGCGAAGCTGATCGCCGGCCTCGTGCGCACCCTGGGGGCCGAGGTCGCGACCATGGGACGGCCGGGCCACATGGCGCAGGCCGCGGAATAGCCCGTCCACAAAAAACCACCCCACGCAATATGCGCGGGGTGGCCAAGGTTCAGGGAGGAGATGCACTCTCGTGCATCTACCGGGGGGCCATGAGGGGCGGCCCAGCCGGCACAATAAAAATGGAGCGGGGTCGTGCGAATTTCAAGGGTCGGTTGGGGCTACGGTGCACACCGTTCGGCGCGCTGCGAGAGCAGTCCGTCAGTTTCGGGTCAGGAAGACGCGGTCGGCTGGGCGATCAGGAGCAGGCTATCCCCCGCTCGGGATGTCGAGCCGAAGTCCTCGACCAGCGCGCATTCTCCAGCGCCGAGCCGCTGCCCATCGAGCATGATTTCGCCCGACAACGGTATCACGATGGACGGTGCCTGCGCGATTGCGGGCAGGGGGGCCGATGTGTCGCTCTGCCAATAGAAGAGCCGGAAATGGGGGCCATCGACCAACAGCCCCGCGTCGTCGTCCATCCGTGTGCTGAGATCGAGCGGGTAGGGTCCGGTGGTCGCGACCTCGACACCCTGATCCAGGTGGAGTTCGCGCGGCCGCCCATAATCGAAAAGCCGGAAGGTGATGTCGCTGTTTTGCTGCACCTCGACGAGGCTGATCCCGCCGCCAATGGCGTGGACCGTGCCTGCGGGGATATAGAAGGCGTCGCCCCGCTGAACCTCGTGCCAGACGAGCTTGTCGACGATCGTCCCGTCAAGGGCGGACTTGCGCATATCTTCGGCAGTGATGTCCTCGCGGAACCCCACCGCAATGGAGGCGCCCGGTTCGGCATCGAGAATGACCCAGCACTCGCTCTTCCCGCCGTCTGCGAGGCCCATCGCTTCGGCTTGTTCGTCGCTGGGATGGGCCTGAACGGACAACCGTTCGCTGGTGAAGATATATTTGACCAGCAGCTGGTCTAGCTCGGGCGGAGGTTCGAACCAGACTTCGCCAATGGGCTGGTCAGAAGGGTGCGGGAAGGGGGCGGGCAGCCGCTTTACCCCCCAGACCTTGTCCACGAAGCGCGTTGGAAGCTTGCGGATCATTGGTTCTTGCACCGGCTCGCCTCTCCTACACGCTGGACCGCATTGCGGTTGGTCACGAGGATGTCCTCGCCGTCGACGACCACGACGATATTGTCAGCACCGATCAGCGTTACATGCGGTCCGTCGCTGTCGATCATTGCGCCCTGCGCACCGATGATCTCTCCCGGCCCGACGATGACGTTGTCATCATCAGCGGTTTTGCGTTGGTGCAGCAGTGCGTCCCAATTGCCGATGTCCGACCATCCCATCGAGACATCGACCATGGCTGCACGATCGGTGTTTTCCATGATCGCGTAATCGACCGATTCCGGCGTGATTGCGGCGAAAAGCTCCGCGTCGGGACGAAAGTCTTCGCTTCCGGCGGCGCGGCTGTCGAAGGCCGCGGTTGCGGCTTGGGCCATAGCCGGACGATGCTTGGCGAGTTCGGACAGGAAATGGCCCGCACGAAAGGCGAAGATCCCGCCGTTCCAGGCGTAACCACCCTCGGCGAGGAAGCCGAGCGCGGTCTCCAAGTCGGGCTTTTCGACAAAACTGTGCACATGGTGGCCTCCACCAAGCGCTTCGCCGCGGCGGATATAGCCGTAGCCGGTCTCGGGACCGGTTGCCTCGATGCCGAAGGCCACCAGCCAATCCCGGCTCGCCAACTCGGCGGCAGCCTCGGCGGCGGCTTCGAACGCCTGGCGATCGATAATATGGTGGTCGCTGGGGCAGACGAGCATGATGTCGTCCTTGTCGAGCGCTAGTGCAGCCAGCGCAATCGCAGGCGCCGTGTTCCGTCCCATGGGTTCGACGACGAACTGCGCATCGGGCGCGATATCTGCTGCTTGCGGCTTGGCAAACTCCAGATGTTTCTCGCCGATCACCACCAGCGGACGCGCAAACCGGCGTCGATCCGAACAGCGCTGGAGCGTCGCCTGGTAAAGTGTCTGCTCGCCGAGGAGCGGAATAAAAGGCTTCGGCTTCGCCGAGCGGCTACGCGGCCAGAGCCGGGTGCCGCTCCCCCCGCACAGTACGACTGGTACGATAGTGGGCAAGGAGTTCTCCATTAGTCCGTTCGGCGCGGTTCTGGCAGAAGTCGACAAGGCTTGGAAGGGGAAGCGCCCGGCGGTGTTACTTCGTAATCACCAAATGTGTCACTTTTCCGGAAGTTCTCTTGGTAGCTCTTGCTTGAAGAACATCGACCAATCGGCGCGCCCGTCCGTTCTCGACTGCTTGGCCGCCTCGATCGTCGCCAGTTCCGCTTCGATGAATTCAACGCGTTCATCCCACCCGTCGTGCGAGCGCTTGCGGAAGATCCATCCCCCATGCTTGGGTCCCCAGCGTCGCATGAAAGCGATCGCCGCTTGCGGATCGTAGCCTGCGTTTTGCAGCAACCAGGGCATCAGGCGGTCGGCATCGCGTTCGGACAGGCGGACAAGCTTCCGCTTCCAGCCGATCTCGCGGAAGGTCTGCGGATGACGAAGAATATTGTGCGCCATTTCATGCGCAATCGCTGCGGCGAAGGCGGCTTCCTCATAGGCAAGGCCAGGGAACCGTTCGCCGACAAGCACGCGCTCGCCATCCGCGGCAGCGTTGCTTTTCGAATCTATGAGTTCGAAGCGCGTTGGGCACGCGTCCACGCCTTCGATCGTCGCGGTACGGATCGTCCCTCCGGGTATCTGCCAGGTGATGTCTAGCGCCCCCAGGGCGAGTGCGCTGTCGATTGAATCACGAAGGCCGAATACGCGCTGCCAGCGAGGATCGGTTTTCGGCCAGTCCTGCGCGATTGTCTGGCCATTGATGGCCAGGATCGTGTTGTTGCGTTCTATTCCAGCTGCGGCCGCCGGGGACGCGGGAGCGACCGCCTGTACACCGATGTCGCCATGCAAGCCGAACAGTCGGTGCACGGCGACCGGGTCGCCATAGCTTTCCGCGTCGTGGATCAGCATGCCCGAGACCCGCACGGTTTGCGGGCAGAAATCGGCGTTGGCCGTCGCCAGGCGATAGCCGACGCGAAACAGCAGGTCTTCGCTACGTTGGAAAACTTCGAGCGGCTGCAGTTCGCGTGTCTCGGCGGAGTCCTGCTGCGCGAACGCCTGTATCCCCGGAAGCGCCAGTGCCAGCGCCACGCCGGTAGCGGCCGCGCGCAAGCGGCTGGGCGAGGGCGCGCGTCTCACTGCAAGACGCGCGCCCTTGCTCGGATTCTTAGGCAGTCGGGACACCGGCAGTCGCGGCGTCGGGCAGCGGCACCTTGCCCTGCTGGAGCTGGCGGCCGAAGATCGTGCGCATCATGTCCATCGAGAAAATCTGTGCCCAGATCAGCGGCAGCAGGCCGTTTTCGGTCCATTTGCGCAGCTGGTCGCCGCGCAGTTCGCGCAGCTTTTCCTGATTGATCATCTGGAACCCGCGATAGACGAACGGCTTGTCACTGCCCTGCTGGGTGATCGAGATTTCGCCTTCCATGAGAAGGTCGTGATCCTTCAGTTCCTTCATGAAGTTCTGCGTGCGCTGGCCGGCATGTTCGAACTGCTCGCAGAACTCGAGGATCTGCTTGGTGCCTTCGCTGGCTTCGCCATTTTCGAACAAGGCCTGGCCTTCTTCGAACTCGCCGATGTTCTCCGCGGTCGGATCGAAGCACAGCGACAGGTCCTCGCTGTCGGGCTTGAGCCGTGCGAGCATGAAGGGATAGCGGCGGACATAGGCGGGGATGTAGACCTGCTCGGTCACAGTGCCTTCTTCGTCCACGAAGGTGTTGACGCCGTCATTGAGGCCCATCAGCGCCAGCGGCACAGCTTCGGGGCCGGTCGAGAAGACGATCGGCATATCGCGCTGCGCCTGGACGAACTCGTCCACCGTCAGCGGCACGGCATGCTGCTTGGCGAGCCACGGTGCCTTGGTCATCGGACGCGAGCGGTAATTCGCATGGTCCTTGCTGTTGAGCGGCATCAGGTCTTTGAAGAACAGGGGCAGATTGGGCTGCGGCGCGCTGGCCATGGAACTCTCCGAAATTCGATTGAATTGAGCGGCAAACCCGATGGGCAAGCACACGAAGCGGGCGCTTTACGGCGTTGCGGCGTGCGGTGCAAGCGGCACCAGTTTGCCCGGGTTGAGTATCCCCTGCGGATCGAGCGCCTGCTTGACCTTGCGCATCAGCGAGAGCGCCACCGGATCGCCCAATCGCCCGAGTTCATCGCGTTTCATCTGGCCAATGCCGTGTTCCGCGCTGAGCGATCCGCCGAAGTCGGTCACGCGGTCATGGACGAACGCGCTGATCGCTTTCCCGTCGCCCATTTCCCATTCGCCGCGCACGGCACCGGCGGGGGCGAGAACATGGAAGTGGATATTGCCATCGCCCAGATGGCCGAACCCGACCGCGCGGGTGCCGGGAAACCGTTTTTCCAGCTGCGGCGCCGCCGTTTCTACGAATTCGGCCATTCGCGCCACCGGGACCGAGATATCGTGCTGCATTGCCGGACCGATCGCGCGCTCCGCCGCGGAGATGCTGTCGCGTATCTGCCAGAAAGCTTCGGCCTGTCCCTCGCTGGTCGAGATTACGGCATCCTCGAGCAGGCCGTGCTCCATCGCACTCTCGAACACCTCGGCGACCAGCTTGTCGAGCTGTCCTGCGTCACCCGGGTCCGCGACCAGTTCCACCAGCGCATGCCATTCATGCGCTCCCGCCAGGGGGCTTCGCGCAGAGGGCACGTGTGCCAGGACCGATTCGAGGCAATGGCGGGGCAGCACTTCGAACCCCTCTAGCGCGTCGCTCGCGACCTTCTCGCAGTGGAGCAGCAATTCGCGCGCTGCCGAGATGCTGGGCAGGCCAACCCAGGCAACGCGGCGTTCGCCGATCTGCGGCACCAGCCGCAGGGTCGCGGCGGTTATGATCCCCAAGGTCCCTTCGGACCCGATCAGCATCTGCTTGAGATCGAAGCCGCGATTGTCCTTCTTGAGCGGGACCAGACCGGAGAAAATTTCGCCATCGGCCAGCACCGCTTCGATCCCGAGCACCTGCGCGCGCATCGTGCCGTGGCGCAGGACCTGCGTTCCCCCGGCATTGGTCGAGATGAGGCCGCCCACGGTGGCCGAACCCTTGCCGCCAAGCGTCAGGGGAAAGCGCAAGCCTTGCTCTTCGGCGGTCTCCTGCAGTGTCTGGAGCACCACGCCCGCGTCACAGGTAATTTGCTGTGCAGCGACATCAAAATCCCGGATCGCATCCATTCGGCGCAGCGAAAGCAATACGCTCGTGCCGCTCTCGTCGGGCGTGGCGCCGCCCGACATGCCGCTGTTCCCGCCCTGCGGGACGATCGGAATTCGGTGCGCTGCGCATAGTGTGACAAACCGGGCGAGTTCGTCGGTCGATGCAGGCGAGGCCAGGCCGACCGCCTTGCCGGTGTACCGTCCCCGCCAGTCGGTTAGCCAAGGTTCGACTAGTTCGGGATCGCAGGTGAACCCGCGTGGTCCCAGGATGTCGGCGGCGGCGGCGCGAAAGGTGTCAGTCACGGTCATCTGCAGCATCCTTGCCATAAATGGACGGGCAAATGCCACCACTTGCCAATCGGGTCAGAACAATTAAGCCCGCATTCAAGCGTGGGGGCGCATCAGGCAACGCCATAACTTCCCGCACGTTAATCGACCTGCGGCCGAGGAGCGTTCGAACGAAGCATGCCCCTGCTGTCTCCCCTTTTTGCCATGCTCGTCGCATTGGGCACGCCGTCAGGCGCGGGGGAGGGTGCGGTCGCGCACCAGGCGCAAGTGTCACAGGGCGCCCGCCTGGATAGCGATGCACTATCGGCACGCGGTACCATCTGGACCGGATTTACCGACAGCCGCGGCATACCGGTCGCCAACCAGGTGCGGATCGAGCGCCGCGTCATCCTGCGAATCAGCCCGCAGCCCAGCAGCATGCGGCGCAGCTTTTTGACCGAACTGCCGCGCCAGGCCCCGCCGCCGCGGCTCGTCGAACGCCCTTACGGAAGTTGCGTCGATGCGAGCGATATCATCGGCGTATCCGACCGTGACAGCCGGCTGGTGATGTATATGCGCAACCGCCAGATCATCACTGCCGAACTCGAGAAAAGCTGCAGTCCGCGCGATTTCTACCTCGGTTTCTATGTCGAGCAGAATGACGATGGCAGGCTGTGCGTCGATCGCGATCGCTTGCTGTCGCGCGCCGGGGCGAAGTGCCGTATTTCCAACCTCAATCGCCTCGTGGCGGTTACCGACGACCGCTGAGCTGCACTTCGCACCGTGATTTCTTGACTTTCGGCGTATTTCCGGCAAAGGGCGCGGCCAGCCGATGTTGCGGACGCGCAGCTTGTTGTCGGCCTATGTTCCAGGGACAATTTCGAACCGCATGACTTTTGCCGATCTCGGCCTTTCCGAAGACTTGCTCAGGGCAGTAAGCGAAGCTGGCTATACCGAGCCCACCGACATCCAGCGCGAGGCGATCCCGCCGGTGCTGATGATGAAGGATATCATCGGCATCGCCCAAACGGGCACCGGCAAGACCGCGAGCTTCGTGCTGCCGATGATCGACATCATGGCGAGCGGCCGTCGCCGCGCGCTGATGCCGCGCAGCCTCATCCTTGCCCCGACGCGCGAACTCGCTGCGCAGGTGGCGGAGAATTTCGAGAAATACGGCAAGAACCACGATCTCAAGCTCGCGCTGCTGATTGGCGGCGTGCAGATGGGCGATCAGGTCAAGGCGCTCAACGATGGCGTCGACGTGCTGATCGCTACGCCGGGTCGCCTGATGGACCTGTTCGAGCGCGGCAAGATCCTCCTCAATGGCTGCGAACTGCTGGTCATCGACGAAGCCGATCGCATGCTCGACATGGGCTTCATCCCCGATATCGAGTTCATCTGTTCGAAGCTGCCCGACGCACGTCAGACCATGCTGTTCTCGGCAACGATGCCGCCGCCGATCGAAAAGCTGGCCAAGAAGTTCCTCAACAATCCCAAGCGGATCGAAGTCAGCCGTGCAGCGACCACGAACAAGGACATCACCGCGTTCAAGGTGCCCGTAAAGGCGCGCCAGAAGCGCGACACGCTGCGCTGGCTGCTTGAAAACGACCATGTCGAAACCGCGATCATCTTCGCCAATCGCAAGACCACTGTGCGCGAGCTCAACAAGAGCCTGCAGAGCTATGGTTTTGCCTCGAGCGAGATCCACGGCGATATGGATCAGTCGAACCGGCTCAAGGAACTCGACCGGTTCAAGGCCGGCGAGGTGAACATTCTCGTCGCATCGGACGTTGCCGCGCGCGGGCTCGACATCAAGGGTGTCAGCCACGTCTTCAATTTCGATACGCCGTGGCACCCGGACGATTACGTCCACCGCATCGGACGCACGGGCCGGGCCGGGGCCAAGGGCCGCGCCTTCACCCTCGTTGCCGAGGAAGATGCCGAAGCGATCGCCAATGTCGAAAAGCTGACCGGTGCGCAGGTTCCGGTGTTCGGCAAGAGCGACGTCCGGGTCGAACTGGTCGATAAAGCCGCCAAGCCCGCCGGGAAGCCGGTCGCGGCCGAGAAGGAAGTCGTCGCGGAACAGGCCAAGGCACCCGAAGACGAGGCAAAGCCGAAGCCCAAGCGCAGCCGCAAGCCGCGCGACGAGGACGATGCTCCGCGCGAAAAACCTGCGCGCAAGGCGAAGCCCAAGGGCGAACCGCGCAAACGCCGTGACGAGGACAGCGAGCCTACCGCGTCGGGTGAGTGGAACGGGCCGCGGCCCGGCTTCCTCGACGTTTCCGCTATCTGACCAGCGGTTTCACCGCATTCGAATCCTGCGACCCTGCTTGCCAGGCAGGCCTAGTCGTCAGCCAGTGTGACGAAGCTGTCGAGCACGCGCTTCTCGCCTGCCTTTTCGAATTCGATCGTCAGCTTGTTGCCTTCCTGGTCGGTCACGCAGCCATAGCCGAACTTGTCGTGGAACACGCGCGCTCCGATCGAAATGTCGCTGCGCGGTTGCGCGGCAAAGCTCGCCGCGCTGCGGCCGGGTTCGGCCAGGCGTTTGGGCGTAGCGTCATAGCCCGACGATAGCGCTCGCTGCCACCCGGGGCCGCGGGCTCCCGAACGATCGGGCCGGTTGGTCGAGACATGCGCGAAGGGATCGTCGGTTTCGCTCCAGTTCGCCCGCCACAGCGATGCGCCGCCGGTCATGGTGGTCTCGCTGGTGAGATATTCCTCGGGCAAATCCTCGATGAAGCGGCTGGGGATCGAGCTGGTCCATTGGCCGTAAATGCGCCGGTTGGCGGCATGCAGGATAGTGCAGCGGCGCTTGGCGCGGGTGATCGCGACGTACGCGAGGCGGCGCTCTTCCTCGAGACTGGCGAGCCCGCCTTCGTCGATCGCGCGCTGGCTGGGAAAGACGCCTTCTTCCCAACCGGGCAGGAAGACATGGTCGAATTCCAGCCCCTTGGCCGCGTGCATGGTCATGATGGTAACCTTCTCGCCATCGCCGGCGCGGTCGTTGTCCATCACCAGCCCGACATGCTCGAGGAAATCGCCGAGCGTGTCGTAATCCTCCATCGCCCGGGCGAGTTCGGTGAGGTTTTCCAGCCGTCCGGCGCTTTCGGCGCTGCGATCCTTTTGCAGCATGTCTTCATAGCCGCTTTCGGCCAGCACGCGGCGGAGCAGTTCGGACGGCGTGACCTTGTCCACATGCTCGCGCCAATGGACGAACTGGCCGAGCAGGGCGACGAGGTTGTTCTTCGCGCGCGCGGGCAATTCGTCGGTGTCGCACAGGTCGAGGCTGGCGGCGGTCAGCGGCATTTGTGTACGCCGTGCGTGGCGGCGCATGGCTTCCAGCGTCTTCGCGCCAAGCCCGCGCTTGGGCTGGTTGTAGATCCGCTCGAAAGCCAAATCGTCGGCGGGCTGGGCAATGGTGCGCAGATACGCCAGCGCATCGCGGATTTCGGCGCGTTCGTAGAATCGGAAGCCGCCGACGATGCGGTAGTTGAGGCCGATCTGGATGAACCGGTCTTCGAATTCGCGGGTCTGGTACTGCGCGCGCACGAGGATCGCGATCTGGTCCAGCGGGGCACCTTCGCGTTCCAGCCGCTCGATCTCCTCGCCCACGCGGCGGGCTTCCTCGGGACCGTCCCATACGCCGATGACGCGGATATTCTCGCCCGCCGGAAGCTCGGTCCACAGCGTCTTGCCGAGCCGTTCGCTATTGGCGTTGATCAATCCCGATGCGGCCCCGAGGATCTGCGGGGTGGAGCGATAATTCTGTTCCAGCTTGACCACCGCAGCGCCAGGAAAATCCTTTTCGAACTTGAGGATATTGGCGACTTCTGCGCCGCGCCATGAATAGATCGACTGGTCGTCATCGCCCACCACACAGATGTTCTTGCGGGCCTGGGCAAGCAGGCGCAGCCACAGATACTGGACCTGGTTGGTGTCCTGATATTCGTCGACGAGGATATATTTGAAGCGCTGTTGATACTGCGCAAGCACATCGTGATGCTCGCGAAAGATGTTGAGCATATGCAGCAGCAGATCGCCGAAGTCGCAGGCGTTGAGCGCTTTCAGGCGGTCCTGGTAGAGCTTGTAGAACTGCGCGCCGCGGCCATTGGCGTAGCTTTCGCTTTCCACCGCATCGAGATCGCCGGGGTTGAGCCCGCGGTTCTTCCAGCGGTCGAGCAGGCCGGCGAGCTGGCGCGCAGGCCAGCGCTTCTCGTCGAGATCGTTTTCCTGGATCAGCTGCTTGAGCAGCCGCAGCTGGTCGTCGGGATCGATGATCGTGTAATTGCTCTTGAGCCCGACCAGTTCGGCATGCCGGCGCAGCATGCGCGCGCCGATCGAGTGGAACGTGCCGAGCCACGGCATGCCCTCGACCGCATCACCGATATGCCGGCCCACGCGCTCGCGCATTTCGCGTGCGGCCTTGTTGGTGAAGGTGACGCAGAGGATTTCGCTGGGCCATGCGCGGCGCGTTGCGATGAGATGTGCCAGCCGTGCGGTCAGTGCCGCGGTCTTGCCGGTGCCGGCTCCGGCCAGCATCAGCACAGGCCCTTCGGTGGTCAGAACGGCCTCGCGCTGGGGCGCGTTCAACCGCGCTGCATAGGCGGGAAGCTGCGCATTCTCGGGCGCGTCGGACGGGGTGGGGAGATCGGTCATGAGGGTTCGGAACAGCTAGGGAACGCAGGGTCGCAAGACAAGCCCCGCGCGCAGGCATCCACCGGAACCGATAACCCTTTCGCTGCGTAAATTGGACGATGACAACGACGAATGGAGCAATCTCCGATGCGTAATCTTATCCTTGCCGGCGCCGCTGCGCTGGCCTTCACAGCCGCCCCGGCGCTGGCAGATCACCATATGGATGGCGAGGCCTATGCATGGTCGGCAGATCAGGAAGCCATGTACGATGCCTGGCCTGCCGACCGGCAAAGCGCCTATGATCGCTGGCCCGGCGATGTGCAGCAATATTACTGGACCCTCACCCCCGCGCAGACCGAGGGCTGGTGGGTGCTCACCGATGCCCAGCGTGTGAGCATCTACGAAATGACGCCCGAAGCGCGCGCGCAGGCGTGGGCACAGGTGGCCGCGCAGATCGGTCCCGACGCCACGCCGGTGACCCCTAGCGCAAGCGCCTCGGCACCGACCGCACCGCGGTTCGTGAGCAAGGAAGTCAGTCAGTCCACCCCGGCCGGATACACCGCCGCCTCGGGAGAAAATCTGCCTGTGTGCAACAGCATGCAGCAGGACGGCTGCATCAACAGCTGGGCCAAGAACAAGACGGGCAATCGCCCGCTTGAATACTGGCCGGGTCAGCCCGCGAGCGAGATTCCAGGCAAGCTGCCGGCCAAGAAGCCGGGTTCGTAAACGCTTTCAAAGTCCGCGCAGCGATTGAAATTGCCGCGCATAATGCTTGGAAGGGGCGGGGCTGCCGAGGCGATCCCGCCCCTTTTTGCATGCGTGCTCGCAGGTTGCCGCATTTTGGGCACATTTCGCGACCGGACGTGTCGGGAGCGGGTCTGGTGCCGGGGCGGTCCAGCGGGAGCGGCGTTGGTTCGGTATTCGGCGAGCGCATCTTCCGATGTGCCGCTGGACGGGCCTCGTCACGCCCCCACGTGAAAGGACTTATGATGCGTAAGACATTCTATTTTATCGCTGGCGGCGCGCTCGCCTCGCTGTCGATCCCCGCGATTGCCCAAGACGTGTCGGCCGACGCGGCTTCCGATGAGTCGGTGACTGCGGAGGCGGACCTTGGTCTCTCCGCGGAGCAACAGGCATCCTACGATTCCTGGCCGGACGAGCTGCAGGGACAGTTCGACGCCTGGCCCGCCGAAGTGCAGACCTACTACTGGTCGCTCACTCCCGAACGCAGGGAACTGTTCTGGCGCGTCTCGGACACCAACAAGCTGACCCTGAGCGGGTTGCCTTCCGAGCAGCAGGCGCAAGCCTGGATGCAGATCGAGGCCCAAGCCGCGACCCAGGTGGCACCGAGCGCAGGTGAACCGATGGCGGAGCCCGATCCGGCGACCGATATGGACTCCGACGCCGCCGATCCGATGTAGTCGTGTCGTGAACTATCCGGCGAGGCGAAGCAGCGAAATCTTCGCCTTGCCGGTCTTTCGCTCGGCAACCAGTTCGAGCGTGCGCATGGCGCTGGCTTCCTTCGCGCCAGTTTCGAGCGCAACCCATGTCGCGGATCCGATCCAGCCAAGCCGGGTGAGGCGCTCGAGCGCAACATAGCCGGCTCCGGTTTCATAGGGCGGATCGAGCAGGATCAAATCATGCGGTGCCTTGGCAGGGCCCAGGCTCATGACCGAGGCTTGCTGCACCACACAGCGTGACCGTGCATCGAAGGTGTCGATATTGGCGCGGATGGCTTTCACCGCCTGGGCGTCCTGTTCGACGAACAGGCAGGATGCAGCGCCGCGTGACAGCGCTTCGAGCCCCAATGCGCCAGAACCGGCGAACAGGTCGAGCACCGCCAGGCCTTCGAAACTGCCGATGCGGCTGGCGAGCATGTTGAACAGCGTCTCGCGCGTCCGGTCCGCGGTCGGGCGGGTCAGGTCTCCTGGCGGTGCAACCAGTTTGCGTCCGCGCCATTCGCCCGCGATGATCCTCAAAGCTGGCCCCCGCGCTTGAGCTGCTTGCGGAACCGTTCGACATCGGCCTGGCGGATCTCGACCGCCTGCCCGCGCGGCAGATCGGCGAGTTCGAACGGGCCATAGGCGGTGCGCAGCAAGCGGTTCACCTTGAGGCCGAGATGTTCGAGCACGCGCCGCACTTCGCGGTTCTTGCCTTCGGTCAGCGTCAGCTGGATCCAGCGGTTCTTGCCCGATCCGCGCTCGAGATCGGCTTCGATCCGGCCATAGCGCAGGCCGTCGACCTCGACGCCTTCGATCAGATCGTCGAGCTGCGCCTGCGTCACATCGCCGAAGGCCCGCGCACGATAGGTCCGCGGGATCGCCGAGGAGGGCAGCTCCATCGCCCGCTTCAACTCGCCATCATTGGTGAGCAGCAGCAGGCCTTCGGTGGTGAAGTCGAGACGGCCGACCGGCATTACGCGGCCCGTTTCGCGGGGCAGGGCATTGCGCAAGGCGGTGTAGATCGTCGGGCGGCCGGCAGGATCGCGCTCGGCGGTGATCAGGCCGGACGGTTTGTGGAAGGCAAACAGCCGCGCTGCTTCGGCCTGCCCGACCGGCTTGCCATCGACGGTAACGCCGTTGAGATTCGCCAGCTTGACCGCTGGCGTGTCGAGCACCTTGCCCGCGATTGCGATGCGTCCGTCGGCGATCATCCGTTCGATCTCGCGGCGACTGGCGATGCCCGCACGGGCGAGCAGTTTGGCGATCCGGTCGCCTTCTTCGGGTAGTCGATTGTCGGCCATGGCCGCGCCAATACACACAAGTGCAATGCAGCGGAAGCGCTAGCTGTCCGGCGGCTAGATTGCGGCGCGCAGGGCGTCCTCGACGGTCTCGTGATAGCGCCGGATGCCGCCTTCCATCGTGCCCAGCGTCAGCTGGGGTACGGCGCCCGTGGCAAGACCCTGCTGGCCCAGTTCCGCAGCGCGGAAATCCTCGCCCGCGAAGACCCCGCCATCGAGCAGCGCCCAGCTACGTTCCCAGTGATCGCGCGCCTTGTCGGTCGAGGGATGTTCGGGGATCAGCATGAAATCCTCGACCAGCGTGCGATCATGCGCCTGCGGCATCATCACCATGACATTGATATAGTCGGGGCTGGGGATGATCAGCGCGCCGGGCAGCAGCTGGTAGGCGTAGGTCACCACGCGGCGCAGCGCGGCCATGTCCTCGAGGTCGACATCGGCCATTTCCTCCAGCCGCCCCACCGCGCTGCGCGCATGCGGTCCGATCATGTCGCCGCTGGTTGCGCCATCCTTGAAGAAAGGTCCGATGGTCTTCGCGTGCAGGCGGGTGACATGGTAGCTTTCGAGGAAGGCATCCATGATGAGCTTCCAATTCCCCGCGACCTCGTGCGTCTTGCGGCGGAACAGCACCTGTTCGCCCATGCCCAGCGCGTCGAAGTCCTTGCCGATGGTTTCGGCCACGCCGAAGTCGGCGGTCTCTTCCTGCGGGCAGAACCAAATCAGCCCGCCGGTCTCCCTGCTTGGCAATTCGACCAGGCCGTATTCGCCCTTGTCCAAACCGGGGAAGGTGTCGGGCCGGGGGAGGGCAAGCAGCCTTCCGTCAACCGCATAAGTCCAGGCATGATAGGGGCAGACCAGCTTCTTGGTGCACTGCACCTCGCTGCCCTCGACCAGCCGCGTGCCGCGGTGGCGGCAGACGTTGAGGAAGACATGCGCTTCGCCTGCGGCATCGCGCGTGATCAGCAGCGGGCGTCCGGTGGCATCGTGCGGCACTCCCATGCCCGGATCGGGTAGCAGCGCGGAGGGGCAAAGGATCTGCGGCAGGCGGTCGTATATCGCGGTCTTTTCGCGGGCCCAGTAATCGGGATCGATATAGACGCTTGCAGGGACCGTGGTCGCCTCCGACGCATCGCGCTTGCAGCCCGCGGCGATATCCTTCGCCAGCGCCAGCATCCCTTCGGTCGGACGGCGCTGCGAATGTTTGGTGTCGACATCGTTCATGACGCCTGTTCCTCGCTCTCTCTCGTCGCTAGTGTCGCAAAAAATACGTCGAATTGGAAGGACGCTAGGGAATGGCCGCGGTCGCCGAAGAAACAAAGAAAATCTCCGCCTGGCGCGTGCTGGGCATGGCGCTGGGCAATCGCAAGACCGGTTTCATGCTGCTGTTCGGCTTCGCCAGCGGGCTTCCCTTCGCGCTGTTCCTCGGCACGTTGTTCGCCTGGCTGACCGAGGCCGAGGTCGATCTCGAGACGATGGGCATCTTCTCGCTCATCGGGCTGGCCTATGCCTTCCAGTTCCTGTGGTCGCCGCTGATCGACAAGGTCGACATCCCGCTGCTGCGCCGGCTCGGCAAACGCAAGCAGTGGATCGTCCCGATGCAATTGCTACTCGGGGCAATCCTGGTCACCATGAGCCTGCTCGAACCGCGCACGCAGTTGGGCATGTTCTCGCTGCTGGCGGGCATCGGCGCTTTCGCCAGTGCGACGCAGGACATTGCGATCAATGCGTGGCGTATCGACGTGGCGGACGAGGTGGCGACGATCGACATCCTCTCCACCGTCTACCAGATGGGCTTCCGGCTCTCATCGCTGGTCGGCGGTGCGCTCGGCCTGATCATCGCCGCGCGGATCGGCTGGCCCGAAACCTATATGATGATGGGCGGGATCCTGCTGGCAGTGGGCGCCGTCGGCCTGTTCGCCCCCAATGCCGAGGGCGCGGCCGAACTCACGGAGAACGACGAACAGGTCCGCGCGCTGCGAATGGCGGGCGAGCTGGCCCCGGAAATCCGCAACCGGGCATTGGCAGCGGTCGGGGCGTTGTGGGCTGCCGCAATCGGCGCGGTGCTGGCCTTCATGATCATGTCGATGACCTATGCGCCCGAGGATCGCCCCAATCCGACCCAGTTCATCGTCGTCTGGGGTCCCTGGATCATCGTTGCGACGATCATCCTCCCCTCGCTCATCGCGGGGTGGCTGTCGGGGCAGAAGAAGACCGGTAGGCACCTGCTGACCCACGATGCGCCGCCCGTCAGCGGAGGGTCCTATGTGCTCGATCACCTCTACCGCGCGCTCGTGCTGCCGCTGGTGGAACTGGTCGGGCGAATGGGCTGGTCGCTGGTGCTGATCTTCGCGGTCGTGCTCACCTATCGCATCTGCGATGCGATCTGGGGGACGTTTGCCTATCCCTTCTATCTGGGCGAGCTCGAATACACGAATGACGACGTGGCGTTTGCGTCGAAGTTCTTCGGCATCGGGGCGATCATCGCGGGGCTCGCGCTGGGCGGGCTGCTGCTTACCACGATTGGCCGCATGGCCACGCTGCTGATCGGCGGGATCCTCGCGGCGCTGACGAACCTGCTCTATGCCGACATGGCGATCGGCGGACACACCATGCAGGCGTTCAGCGATGCGGTCGGCTTCACCTATCTCATCGAACAGGTCCCGGGCATCGGCGACGCTGCGCTTGCCAAGCTGACGATCACCATCGGCTTCGAAAACCTCGCCATCGGGATCGCGGGTGCGGCCTATGTCGCGTGGCTGTCCTCGATCGTGTCGAAGAAGTTCAGCGCGGTGCAATATGCGCTGCTGTCCTCGCTCACCCTGCTGGTCGGCACTTTGGGCCGCGGGGCATTGGGAGAGATGATCGAGAACCAGGGCTATTACGACGTCTTCGTCCTGACCACCTGGATCGGGCTGGGCGCGGCGGTGCTGGTGTGCGTCGAATGGTACCGCGAAAGCCGGTGGAAGGAATCGGCCGGGATCGTCGCGCCCGAAGCGGGCGAAGCCGTTCCCGCCGAATGAGGCGGCGCTAGTCGGGCAGTTCGGCGTTGAGCCGGAGGACCTCGCCCGCGAGATAGAGCGAGCCCGCGATCAGCACGGGCAGGCCGTCTGCGGGCAGGTCGGCAAGCGCGGTCGCAACGTCCGGCTTGCCTGCCGCCCGTGCCCCGAACGCCGCCGCTGGATGCCACTCATGACCGGGGACGGGCACAACCGAAAGGCTGACGATGTTGGGCGCGAGCGGTTCGGTCAGCGCCGCGGGATCCTTGGCGTCGAGCATGCCGATGACAAGGTGCAGCCGTCGCCCGGCGAAATGCTCGCCCAGCATCCTGCCGGCGTCGGGATTGTGCCCGCCGTCGAGCCAGACTTCGCGCGCTCCGGCCAGGGGGCCATCCGCCAGCCGCTGGAGCCGCGCGGGCCAGCGTGCCTGCGTCAGGCCCTGCGCAATGGCAGCGGGCGAGATGGCAAGCTTGTCCTGATGGCGGAGCAGGGCCACTGCCAGCGCCGCATTCTGCGCCTGGTGCAGGCCCGGCAGCGCGGGAAGCGGCAGAGCGAGTTCGCCGCGCGCATCGCGGTAACGAAGCGCTTCGGCGACCTCGGTATCCCATTCCTCGCCGTGCATTGCCAGCAGCGCCCCAACGCGTACAGCGGCGGCCGCAACCTCGCCGCGCGCTTTGTGCGGATAGGACAGGCACACCAGCGGCGTGCCCGGCTTGGCAATTCCCGCTTTCTCGAAGGCAATGCGCGCCAGTGGCTCTGCCGGTACACCGGCCTCGGGCACCAGAAGGAAGCGCTCGTGATCGATCCCCAGCGCGGCAATTCCGCAGGCGACAAGCACTTCGGGCCCCAGGACATTGGTGGCATCGAACCGCCCGCCAAGCCCAACCTCGACCACGCAGGCATCGGCGGGCACACGCGCGAATTCGGTGAAGGCGGCGGCGATGGTCACTTCGAAGAAGCTGGGATTGAGGTCTTCGCCGTTGTCGAGGACCTCGCACAGCAGCTCGGCCAGCCGCGCGTCCTCGATCAGCTTCCCGGCCAGCCGGATACGTTCGTTATAGCGCACCAGATGCGGGCTGGTGGTGACATGGACGCGGTACCCTTGCGCCTCCAGCATCGCGCGCAGGAAGGCACAGGTCGAGCCCTTGCCATTGGTCCCGGCGACGTGGAACACCGGGGGCAGCCGCCGGTGCGGATTGCCAAGCCGGTCGAGCAGCGCGCGGATCGTCTCGAGGTCGAGCCGGCCGTCGGGCACGGACAGGCGGCCCAGCCGGTCGAGCTGGCGCTGCACCGCGGGGCTGTCGGAGCGGGCGAAATCCCGCATGCTGCGCGTCAGGCAGCCTCGGCGGGCGCCAGATAATCGAGCAGCGTCGCCAGCGTATCGGTCAGATCGTGGCGATGCACCACCATGTCGACCATGCCGTGCTTGTGCAGGTATTCGGCACGCTGGAAGCCATCGGGCAGTTGTTCGCGGATGGTGTCCTGGATCACGCGCTGCCCGGCAAAGCCGATCAGCGCGCCCGGTTCGGCGATATGCACGTCGCCCAGCATGGCATAGCTCGCAGTGACGCCGCCGGTGGTCGGGTCGGTCAGCACGACGATATAGGGCAGCTTGGCTTCCTTCAGCCGCCGAGTCATCACGGTCGCCTTGGGCATCTGCATCAGGCTGAGAATGCCTTCCTGCATCCGCGCGCCGCCCGCAGCGGTGACCACGATATAGGGGCAGCGCCGCGACAGCGCACGCTCGGCGCCCTGGCAGAAGGCGGTGCCCACCGCCATGCCCATCGACCCACCCATGAAGCCGAAATCCTGCACGCCGACTACCGCGGGCTTGCCCTCGATCGCGCCCGAACCGACGAGGAAGGCATCCTTGTGCGGGCTCTTGGCGCGCGCCTTCTTGAGGCGGTCGGTGTATTTTGCCGTATCGCGGAACTTGAGCGGGTCTTCCTTAACCTCCGGGATCGGAAGGACGTCGTAGCCCTCGTCGAGCAGCTGGCGCAGGCGCTCGTCGGCGCCAATGCGGCCGTGGTGGTCGCAGCGCGGGCAGACGTAGGAGTTTTCCTCGTATTCCTGCGCGAAGACCATCTGCTGACAGCTGGGGCACTTGACCCACAGGTCCTTCTCGGTGCTGCGCTTGGACAGCGAGGTGATCGAATTGCGGACGCGCGTGAACCAGTTCATGCGATGGGCCTATAGTCGGGTTGTCACAAAGCTCAAATAGTCAGCGAACCGTCGTAGCGTCATCCCTGCGCAGGCGGGGATCCAGCTGAGCGATCGTCGGGCGCACCGCATGCCTTATCTGGGCCCCTGCCTGCGCAGGGGCGACGCTCTAGCGGGCTGCGTGAATGGCTTCTGCCAGCGACGCGGTCAGCTCGCGCAGCTTGGCAGGCGCGTCGGTGCCATGCTCGGCGACCAGTTCGACCAGCGCCGAACCCACGACCACGCCATCGGCCACGCGCGCGATCTCGCCGGCCTGCTCGGGCGTGCGCACACCGAAGCCGACCGCAACCGGAATATCGGTTGTCGCCTTGATGCGCGACACATTCGCCTCGATCGATTCGATCGCGGCCTGCTGCATGCCGGTGATCCCCGCGACCGCGACGTAGTAGAGGAAGCCTTCGCTTCCTTCGACAACCGCGGGCAGGCGCTTGTCGTCGGTGGTGGGGGTGGCGAGCCGGATGGGGGCGATTCCCGCATCACGCAGTTGGGGGCCGAGCGCGTCGTCTTCCTCGGGCGGGATGTCGACGCAGATCACGCCGTCGACGCCCGCATTCTTCGCGGCTTGCGCGAACCATTCGGGTCCGCGGCGGATCATCGGATTGGCATAGCCCATCAGCACCAGCGGCACTTCGGGATGACGCTGGCCGAACTCGGTCGCGATGCGCAGCACATCGGCGGTCGTCGTGCCCTTGCCGAGCGAGCGGATGTTGGCCTGCTGGATCGCGGGGCCGTCAGCCATGGGATCGGTGAAGGGCATGCCCAGCTCGATCACATCGGCACCGCCCGCGACCAGCGCGTCGAGATTGGCCGCGGTGTCGCCGTCGCCTGCAGTAAGGAAGCAGACGAGCGCGGGGTGGGGTTTGGCGAAGGCATTCGAGAGGCGGGTCGTGGTACTCATAGGGTCAGGTTCGTTCATTTAACTTGGCAGAAGTCTGAGACATGGACCGCATGTTACACTGTCCAAGCGGTAAAAAACCGGAGGGGGCAAGCGGGCTGATTTGGGTGCGGCGGGAGGGAGAGAAACGCGACGGTTCATGCACTTTACATGGCATGGAATGAGCCGTGTAGGACAGCGTCAATCCACCCCGAAGCGGGGTCCCGCTAGCTTGCACTTCACATCTCCACTCCCAGCCGCTCGGCCACGGTGAAAATGTCCTTGTCCCCGCGCCCGCACAGGTTGGCGAGGATTACGCTGTCCTTGGGCATCTCCTTGGCGACCTTCGCCACTGCCGCGATGGCGTGGCTGGGTTCGAGCGCGGGAATGATACCCTCGGTGCGGCAGAGCAGCTGGAAGGCTTCGAGCGCCTCTTCGTCCGTGACGGCGGTGTATTCGACGCGTTCCATGTCCTTGAGCCAGGCATGTTCGGGGCCGATGCCGGGATAGTCGAGACCCGCGCTGATCGAGTGGCCTTCGGTGATCTGGCCGTCCTCGTCCTGCAGCAGATAGGTCTTGTTGCCATGGAGCACGCCGGGAAAGCCGCCGAGCAGGCTGGCAGCGTGCTGGTCGCCATCGAGGCCATAGCCGGCCGCTTCGACGCCGAGCATTTTGACGTCGGGATCGTCGAGGAAGGGGTGGAACAGGCCGAGCGCGTTGGAACCGCCGCCGATCGCCGCGACCAGCAAATCGGGCAGACGGCCGATACGGTCCTGCATCTGCTGGCGCGCTTCCCTGCCGATCACGCTCTGGAAGTCGCGGACAAGCTCGGGGTAGGGATGCGGCCCTGCGGCGGTGCCGATGATGTAGAAGGTGTCGTGGACATTGGCGACCCAGTCGCGCAGCCCCTCGTTCATCGCGTCCTTGAGCGTGCCGCGCCCGCTGGTCACGGGCACCACTTCGGCGCCGAGCAGCTTCATGCGGAAGACGTTGGGCGACTGCCGCCGGACATCTTCCGCGCCCATGTAGACCACGCAGGGAAGGCCGAAGCGCGCGCAGACGGTGGCGGTCGCGACGCCGTGCTGGCCCGCGCCGGTTTCGGCGATGATGCGCGTCTTGCCCATGCGGATCGCGAGCAGGATCTGCCCGATGCAATTGTTGATCTTGTGCGCGCCGGTGTGGTTCAATTCGTCGCGCTTGAACCAGATCTGCGCACCCCCGACCGCCTCGGTCAGCCGCTCGGCGAAATAGAGCGGGCTGGGGCGGCCGACATAATGTTCGAGCAAATCGTCGAACTCGCGCTGGAATTCGGGATCGGCCTGCGCCGCGCGATATTCACGCTCGAGATCGAGCACCAGCGGCATCAGCGTTTCGGCGACATAGCGCCCGCCGTAGTCGCCGAAATGCCCGCGCTCGTCGGGCTGGGTGCGGTAGGAGTTGGGATTGATTTCGGTCATCGCTTTCCCCTTGCCGTTGCCAAGAGGCGAAGTCGAGACAGCTTTGCTATTTTGCAAAGCATCAGGACTGCGGACCACAGGTATTCAGGCGGTGCGTCAGGCGCTCCGCACGGCGCGGCAGAAGTCGGCGATGCGCTGCGGATCCTTGACGCCGGGCGCAATTTCCACCCCGCTCGAGGTATCGACCAGCGGTGCCTGGGTCGCACGGATCGCCTCGGCGACATTGTCCGCCGTGAGGCCACCCGCCAGCGCCCAGTCGATCTTGTGGTCGTGCCCGGCAAGCAGCGACCAATCGAAGGCCGTGCCATTGCCACCCGGCAGCTTCTTGGCGGGGGCATCGAACAGCAGGCGATCGACCATGCCGATATATTTTTCGCAGCGGGTCAGCGTGCCCGCGTCTTTCAGCCCGACCGCCTTCCACACTTCATAGGACAGGCTCCGGCGGATGCCGCCGATCCACTGGGGCGTCTCGCTGCCGTGAAACTGGATGATATCGGGCTGGATCGCGTTGAGCGCGCGCCCGGTCAGTTCGGGATCGGCATTGACCAGCAGCAGCACCGCCTTGGCTTTGCCGCGGGCCCGCTCACGCAGTTCCCGGGCCAGGTCGAGCGCGACATGGCGCGGTGAGGGTTCGAAATGCACGAGCCCGATATGCGTCGCGCCCGCTTCGATCGCGGCGTCCACGGTTTCGGGCGTCGAGAGCCCGCAAATCTTGATCTGAACCGACATGGAGTGTCCTAGAGCGTCGCTTCGATATCACGCGCGGCCTGCGCGGGATCTTCGGCGCGGCTGATCGGGCGGCCGATCACCAGCACGCTGGCGCCATCGTCGCGCGCTTGGCGCGGAGTGACGACGCGTTTCTGGTCGCCCACGGCGCTGCCCGCCGGGCGCAGGCCGGGAACGACGAAGAAGCCGTCCTTCCACTGGTCGTGGACCGCCTTCATTTCCTGACCCGAGCAGACGATTCCGTCGAGGCCCGCTTCGTGCGATAGTTCGGCGAGGCGCTTCACATGATCGTGCGCGCTACCCCTGATGCCGGTGCGCTCAAGGTCGCGATCGTCCATGCTGGTGAGCATGGTGACGCCGACGACCCTGGTGTTTTCTCCCGCTGCGGCCTTGGCATCTTCCAGCATCGCGCGCCCGCCGCTGGCATGCACCGTGACGATGCTCGGTTCGAGCACGTGGATCGCCTGCATCGCGCCGGCAACGGTGTTGGGAATGTCGTAGAGCTTGAGGTCGAGGAAGATCGGCAGGCCAAGCTGGCCGATCATATGCACGCCGTGCGCGCCATGTGCGCAGAAGAATTCGAGCCCCAGCTTGATCCCGCCGACATGGCCCTTGACCTTCTTGGCCAGATCGAGACCGTCGCGCAGGTGCGGAACGTCGAGTGCAAGATAGATAGGGTTGGTCATGCGGGCTTCGACGGCTCGGGGTCGACCGGATTGACCGGTTCGGGCGGCAGGTCGCTGGCGGGTGTCTCGGCGGTGGGCGTTTGCGTCGGCGCGGGCGCGGGTGCCGCAGCCGGGGTTGCCAGGCGGGTGGTCGCAGCCTCGAGCGCATTGATGCGGCGCTGCGCGCGCCATTTGCTGGCGCGGTGAACCAGCCACATCGGCACCAGGCCGAGCAGGAAGGAAATGATCACCAGCGCGGGCAGCTTGGTCTCGAGCACGAGGTTCGACCAGATCTGCACTTCGACCGGCTTCCAGTTGAAAAAGCTGAAGGCCAGCAGCGAGAACAGCAGCAGGACCCAACCGATGGTGCGCACGATTTGCATGAAGTGAAGCCCCTCTTGTGTCTTGTCGGGCGATGCTAGGCCGGGACCCGTCCCGCGTCTAGCCGAAGACCCGCGCGAAGATCGTGTCGACGTGCTTGAAGTGGTACTCGAGGTCGAATTTCTCTTCGAGCTGCTGGGCGCCGAGCGCGGCGGTGACATCCTCGTCGCGCTTGAGCAGGTCGAGCAGCGTCAGCTGGCCATCCGATTCCCACACCTTCATCGCGTTGCGCTGGACGAGGCGGTAGGCATCCTCGCGGCTGACCCCGTTCTGGGTCAGCGCCAGCAGCACGCGCTGCGAATGGATCAACCCGCCCATGCGGTCCATGTTCGCCTGCATGCGCTCGGGATAGACCAGCAGCTTGTCGACCACGCCGGTCAGCCGCGCTAGCGCGAAATCGAGCGTGATGCAGGCATCGGGACCGATGAACCGCTCGACCGAGGAATGCGAGATATCGCGCTCGTGCCACAGCGCGACGTTTTCCAGCGCGGGCAGGGCATAGGCGCGGATCATGCGGGCCTGGCCGGTAAGGTTCTCGGTCAGGATCGGGTTACGCTTGTGCGGCATCGCGCTCGACCCCTTCTGGCCGGGCGAGAAATATTCTTCCGCCTCGAGCACTTCGGTGCGCTGGAGGTGGCGAACCTCGACCGCCAAGCGCTCGACCGAACCGGCGATGACGGCCAGCGTCGAGAAGAACATGGCGTGCCGGTCGCGCGGGATAACCTGTGTCGAGACCGGTTCCACGGTCAGACCGAGCTTGTCGGCGACATGCTCTTCCACCTGCGGATCGATATTGGCGAAGGTGCCGACAGCACCCGAAATCGCGCAGGTCGCGATTTCCGCGCGCGCCGCGACCAGGCGGGTCTTGCAGCGGTCGAATTCGGCATAGGCCTGCGCCAGCTTGAGCCCGAAGGTCACCGGTTCGGCATGGATACCGTGGCTGCGCCCGATGGTGGGCGTGTATTTGTGTTCTTCCGCGCGGCGCTTGATCGCTTCGAGCAGCGCATCCAGATCGGCCAGCAGGATATCGGCGGAGCGGGCCAGCTGGACCGCCAGCGTCGTGTCGAGCACGTCGCTGCTGGTCATGCCCTGGTGCATGAAGCGCGCCTCGTCGCCGACATTCTCGGCCACCCAGGTAAGGAAGGCGATGACATCATGCTTGGTGACCGCTTCGATCGCGTCGACCGCCTCGACGTCGATCTTGGGGTCGGTCGCCCACCAGTCCCACAGCGCCTTGGCCGCGCTTGGCGGGACCACGCCCAATTCGCCCAGCTTTTCGGTCGCATGCGCCTCGATCTCGAACCAGATGCGATACTTCGCCTCGGCCTCCCACAAGGCGGTCATTTCGGGACGGGCGTAGCGGGGGACCATGGTGAGCTCCGGATGCGATAGGGGCTGAAACGTGGCGCTGCCGCTAGGCGGAGCGCAACCGAATAGCAAGGTTCGCGCGAGCCGGTCCTTACTGTGGTGCGCGCGGCACGCGCGGCGCGAAACAACAGCTTTCGGGCGGCGAAATATTGGCAGGCCGCCGCTTATCGCATAGATGCGCGGGAATTAGGGGGAGTTCCAAAGACTTGTCGTACCGTTCGCTTGTTGCCGTGCCGCTGTTTGTCCTCGCCGCTCCCGTGTTGGCGGGTGAGGATGTCCGTTATGTCGAACCGCCCGCCTGGGTCGAACCGCTGTATGACGGCGGCCTTGCGGAATCGCGTGACAACATTCCGCTTTACGACCGGCAGGTCCGGCTCGAGGACGGCACCGTCACGCGCTACACCGATATCGCCTATTGGCTCGATACCACGCAGACATTGCAGCAGGCGGGAACGATCCAGCTGGCCTGGCTGCCCGACAAGGGCGACCTGGCGGTGCACCGGCTCGAAATCCTGCGCGATGGCGCGGTCATCGATCTCCTCGCCGATGGGCTGCGGCCCGAAATCCTGCGCCGCGAACGCGAACTCGAGCGGCGCTCGGTCGATGGTGTCCTGACCGCAGCTTTCGCCATTCCGGGACTGAAGATCGGCGATGTGCTGCGGGTAACGTCGTCGAGCAGCCTGCGCGACCAGGCGCTGGCGGGCGAAATGCAGTTTGCCGAAGGAATTGTTGCCGAGCCGACCAAGATCGGGCTGGGACGCCTGCGGCTGTCATGGCCCGAATCGGCGCCGATCCAGTGGAAGACGCTGGGCGATGTCGCTGCGCCCGAGAGCTGGAACGAGAGCGGGTATACCGTGCTCGATTTCAGCCTGCCGGTGGCCGAACCCGACCCCATGCCCGAGGATGCGCCGGGCCGGTTTACGGTGGGGCCGCAAATTCAGGTCGGCAGCTTTACCGACTGGGCCCACGTCTCGCAGTCGATGAGCCGCTATTTCACGACCGAGGGCACCATTGCGCCCGGCGGCGCGATCGCCAGCGAGGTGGCGCGGATCGAACAGGCCACCGACGTGCCGCTCGAACGCGCGGCGATGGCATTGCGGATGGTGCAGGACGAGGTCAGCTACCTGCTCAATGGCATGGACGGCGGCAATTACCTGCCCCAGTCACCCGAACTGACCTGGGCGAACCGCTATGGCGACTGCAAGGCCAAGAGCCTGCTGCTGCTGGCCATGCTGCGCGCGATGGGGATCGAGGCCGAAGCGGTGCTGGTCGATAGCGACGATGGCGATGCGGTGGCGATTTCGCAGCCGATCCCGGGCGCCTTCGACCACATGATCGTGCGCGCGCATATCGCCGGCACGGACTATTGGCTCGACGGGACCAATGCCGGGTCGCGGCTGGCGACGATCGACGAAGTGCCCGACTTCGGCTGGGCCCTGCCGATCCGCAGCGAAGGCGCCGACCTGATCCCGGTTACGCAGCGCTGGCCCCAAGCGCCCGACCGGCTGCTGAAAGTGACCTATGACATGTCGGCAGGGGTCGACATGCCCGTGCTGTATACCGCCGACATCGAATTTCGCGGCTCGATGGGTGCGCGTTGGCGCACGGAGGCTGCGCTGGACGATCAGATGATCGTGGTCGGGGCGGCGACCAAGTATCTCGAAGACGTCATCGGGGGCGTCGTTTACGACGCGCGCATTACCTATGACGACGAGGCCGGGGTTGCCCGGCTGGTCGCCGAGGGCATGGCCTTCGACCAGTTCGAATTCGATCGCGGCGTCGCCAGCCATTATGTGACCGGGGCGACCACCAATTGGAGCTTCCAGCCAGATCGTGCGCGCTCGGCATGGCGCGAGATCCCCTATCGCACCGCTGGCCCGCTGACGATGGCGGAACAGTGGACCTACCAGCTGCCCGAAAACAGCGACGCTGTTCAACTGAGCGGTATCGACACACTCGACGAGCTCGCCGCGGGGACACGCTTCACCCGCGCCGCCGAACTGGGCGAGGAGACGTTCGAATTCCGCGATTTCACATCCTATGTTCCCACCGAGATTCCGGCTGCCGAACTCGGCGATGCGCGCCGTGCCATTCGCCGGATCGCCAGCGGGGACCCGGTGCTGCGCATCGAGGGTCCCGCGCGGCTGTGGGAGCTTGACGACAAGACCATCGCCCGGCGGCTCCAGCCGCATATCGACGGCGCGTCGAAATTGATCGAGCTCAAGTTCGATATGGCGGCCTTCCACGCCTTTCGCGGGACCCTGTTGACCCTGGCGCGCGACTACGAGGATGCGATCGCCGATTTGGATCGCGCGATCGATCTGGAAGGCAGCGCAGAGCTGTATCTGCTGCGCGGCGAGGCCTACAACGCCATGGGCGAATACGATCTGGCGCTGGCGGATGCGCAGACCGCTTTCGATTTGCAGGGCGATTTCGAATATGCCTCGAACCTCGCGCTGCGACTGTCGCTGGCGGGCCGCGCGGACGAGGCGCTCGACTTGCTCGACCGGCTGGGCCTGTCGGGGGACGAGGGCGTTGACGTCGACACCGCGTGGGCCGAAATGTCCGGCCATGCGGACCGCGCCGCCGAGGCGTGGGACCGGCTCCAGGTCGCTCTCGACCGCCAGCCCGACGACGTATCACTGCTCAATTCGCAGTGTTGGACCGCGGGTATCTGGAGCTACCAGCTCGAACTGGCCGAGGAGGTCTGCGACCGGGCAGTTGCGGTCTCGGGCAATGCGCCCGGCGTGCTCGATAGCCGCGCGCTTGCCTATTACCGTCTTGGCCGCAAGGACGAGGCGATGGCGGATCTGGAGGCGGCACTGGCGCAGGAGCCAGGGCAAGCGGCGAGCCTGTTCCTGCGCGGCCTGATCCGGCTGGAGAGCGGTGACAAGAGCGGGCGCGAGGATCTGGTTTACGCGCGGCGGATCGAACCGGGTATCGATCGCCAGTACAAGGGCTACGGCTTGGTCCCGCGCTGATTAGATCAGGCCCTTCGCGCGCAGCGAGACATTGCCCTCGCGGCCGATGATCACATGGTCGTGCACAGTCACGCCGAGCAGGCGGCCGGCCTCGGCAATCCGCGCGGTGATCGCGATATCGGCACGGCTGGGTTCGGGATTGCCGCTGGGGTCGTTGTGTACCAGGATCAACGCGGTCGCGCCGATATCGAACGCCTTGCGGATCACTTCGCGCGGGTGAATCGCCGCCTCGTCGATCGACCCCTCGCCAAGCAGGTGGTCGAGGATCAGCCGGTTCTGCGCATTCAGGTAAAGCACGCGGACACGCTCGTGAGCGAGATGCGCCATGTCGATCGCGAGATAGTCGAGCAGCGCCTGCCAGCTCGCCAGCACCGGCTTGTCCTGCACCGCGCCGCGCGCCATCCGCCGGGCGGCCAGACTGCTGGCATAAAGCGCCGCGGCGCTGGCTTCGCCCATGCCCTTGACCCGCTGCAGCGCATGCGGATCGGCGGCGAGTACGCCCGAGAACGACCCGAAATGGGCAATCAGCGCCTTGGCCGGCGGCTTGGTATCGCCCTGGCGGATCGCGGCGAACAGCAGGAATTCGAGCAATTCGTAATCGGCAAGCGCTTCGGCACCGCCCGACAACAGGCGTTTGCGCAGACGCTGGCGGTGCCCGGCACCGGCATGCGTTGCCGATTTATTCGTATCCCCCGGCAACCATTCCCCCATGCGCCGCGTTTGACCCACTTGCATTGCCTTTAGCAGGCAATACGCGCAAGTGTGGGATCGATGGAGCGGGCCGCGAGCGACGATGACATGACGGCCGCCGATTCCGTGCGGCGGGCAGGCTGGCGCCGCAAGCGCTGGGCGATTGTGCTTGCCTTCCTTGCGTTGTTGCTGGGCGCCGCGCTGGCGGTCTGGATGTCGCGCGAGCAGATTGTCGACGACATCATCCGTGACCAGCTCGACGCGAACGATATTCCCGCCAGTTACACGATCGACCGCGTCGGCGGCCAGACGCAGGTACTGTCTCAGGTCGTACTCGGCGACCCCGATGCGCCCGATTTTACTGCCGAACGGGTGATCGTGACGCTGCGGCACCGCTTCGGCGTGCCCGAGATCGGCGGGGTCACGCTGGTCGAACCGCGCCTTTATGGAACCTATCGCGGCGGCAAGTTCAGCCTGGGAAGCCTCGACCCGCTGGTGTTCGGGCCGAGCGAAAGCCCTGCCGGCCTGCCCAACCTCAATCTGACCATCCGCGACGGGCGCGGCTTGATCGAAACCGATTACGGGCCGGTCGGCCTCAAGATCGCGGGCGCCGGACTGGTCAGCCATGGCTGGGACGGGACGCTGGCAGCGCTTGCGCCCGGGCTTGCGCTGCCGGGGTGTGAAGCCGGCCGGACGAGCGCCTATGGCAAGCTCACCTCGACCTCTGGCGAACCGCAATTCTCCGGCCCGGTGCGTCTCGCCTCGCTGGCGTGCGAAGACCAGGCGCTCACGCTCGACGACTATGCGCTGGACCTCACGGTCGCGGCCGACACGCGATTGGCAAACCCCGCGATCGAGGCACGCCTCGAGGGCGGCGAAACGCGGTTTGCGGGCAATACCGCTTCCGCCATCATGGGCACGGTTCGCGCGCAAATGCGCGACCGGCTGACGACCGCGAAATATTCGCTCGCAGCACGCGGGGTCGATACCCCGCAGGTGCTTGCGGCGGTGCTGACCGCCGAAGGGCAGTTGCGTGCCAGCGACGGGGTCGAGCGGCTCCAGCTCGAAGGCAGCCTGGAAGGCAATGGGCTGCGGCTCGGGCGCGGATTGGTGGCGACGGTGGAATCGCTCGCGCGGACGGGCGAGGGGACGCTGGTCGCACCGCTGACCCGCAAGATGGCGAATGCCTTGCAGGCGGAGACCCGCGGCAGCGCGCTCGATGCCGATATCCGTTTGCGGTTCGATCCCGAGGGGTATTCGCTGCTCACCCCGCGCGCCGAATTGCGCGGCGGCAGCGGCGCGCGGCTGGTGTCGTTATCGCGCGTCGAAATCGCCGCTCGTACCGGCGAAATGCCGCGCATCTTGGGCAATATCGCCACCGGCGGCGCGGACATGCCGCGGATCAGCGGGCGGATGGAGCGCAGCGATTCGGGCGGGTCGATCTTCCGCCTGGCGATGGAACGGTATGCTGCGGGCAGTTCGGTGCTTGCCGTGCCGCAGATCATGATCGCGCAGGGGCCGGGCGGGGCGCTCGGCTTTGCGGGCCGGGTGGAGGCCAGCGGCGCGCTGCCGGGCGGCTCGGCGACCAATCTGCAATTGCCGGTCGAGGGGCGGTACGGCGACGGACAGCTCGCTTTGTGGCGGTCGTGCACCGATGTCCGCTTCGATCGCCTCGAACTCGCCAACCTCGCCTTCGAGAAGCGCGGCCTGACGCTGTGCCCGCCGCGTGGGCGCGCGATTCTGAACAGCGGACCCGGCGGCCTGCGGATCGCCGCTGGAACATCGTCGCTCGATCTGGAGGGATATCTGGGCGAAACGCCGATCCGGCTCGCCTCCGGTCCGGTCGGTTTTGCTTATCCCGGTGTGATGACCGCCAAGGCAATCGATGTCGCGCTCGGCCCGGCGGACACCGCCAGCCGGTTCCGCGTGTCGGGGCTGGAGGCGCGCCTGGGCGACGATATTGCGGGGACGTTCAGCGATGCGGATATTGCGCTCGCGGCGGTGCCGATGAACCTGACGCAGGCCAGCGGCCAGTGGCGTTTCGCCGATGGCCAGCTGGCGATCGAGGAAGGCGAGTTCACGCTGGTCGACCGGGACGAACCCGCACGGTTCGAGCCGCTGATCGCGCGCGGCGCGGTGCTTGCGCTGATCGATAATGTCATCGCTGCGCAAGCCGATTTGCGCCATCCGGCGAGCGACCGGCTCGTCACCGCGGTCGATATTCGCCACGATCTGGCCAGTGGTGCGGGCTTTGCCGATCTTGCGGTGCCCGGCCTGCAATTCGACGCCGGACTGCAGCCGATGGAGCTGTCGAGCCTGACCAAGGGCGTGGTCGCCAATACCGAAGGAACCGTCACCGGACGCGGCCGGATCGACTGGGCGGCAGACGGGACCGTGACCAGTACCGGGCGCTTTACCACCGACGACCTCGATTTCGCGGCCGCCTTTGGCCCGGTGAAGGGTGCCAGCGGGACGATCGAGTTTACCGATCTGCTCAATTTGACGACTGCGCCCGGGCAGACGATTCGCGTCGCTTCGGTCAATCCCGGGGTCGAGGTGTTCGACGGCGAAGTCGGCTTTGCGCTGCAGAACGGCGAATTGCTCGCGGTTTCGGGTGGCACCTGGCCGTTCATGGGCGGGCAGCTGATCCTGCGCGATGTCGATCTCAATCTCGGAGTCAGCGAGGAACGGCGCTACATCTTCGAGATCGTCGGTCTGGATGCCGGGACCTTCGTCACCGAGATGGAACTGGAGAACATCACCGCGACGGGGCTGTTCGACGGGACCGTGCCGATCGTGTTCGACGAACGCGGCAATGGCCGGATCGATACCGGCGTCCTCATTTCGCGCCCGCCGGGCGGCACCGTCTCCTATGTCGGCGGACTGACCTATGAGGACCTCTCGCCGATCGCCAACTTTGCCTTCGATGCGCTGAAAAGCCTCGATTATTCGCAGATGCGGGTGATCATGGAAGGCCCGCTGACCGGCGAGATCGTGACCCGTGTCCGTTTCGACGGAATCCGGCAGGGGGAGGGCGCCAAGTCCAACTTCGTCACCAAGCGCCTCGCATCGCTGCCGCTGCAGTTCCGCATCAACATCAAGGCCCAGTTCTACCAGCTGTTGAACAATCTCAAATCGCTGTACGATCCGGCATCGGTGCGCGATCCCCGTTCGCTGGGCTTGCTGTCCGACGATGGCACGCGATTGCTGCGCCGTTCGATCACCGGCGCCGAGGCCGAACCGATTATCGACCCGGACGACATCATTCCGGACGAAATCCCTATTCAGGAGCAGGAAAGCGAGTGAGGGCTATGAATTACCCCAAATTGACCGGGAGGGTGGCGACAGCCATGCTGGCCACAGTCGCGCTGGGCGGATGCATTACGGTAAATGCGCCCGAAGAGCCGATCGTGATCGAGCTGAACGTCAACATCCGCCAGGAAGTGATCTACCGGCTCGCCGAGGATGCGGGCAATACGATCGAGGACAATGCGGATATCTTCTGATGGGTGACATTATGAACAAGATGACGAAACCGGTTCTGGTGGCTGCGGCCATGGCCACCGCGCTGGGCGGCTTCGCCGCGCCGGCCTTCGCGCAGCGCGACCCCGCCTATGCCGCTGCCCGTTCGTCGGGCCAGGTCGGCGAGCGGATGGATGGCTATCTGGGTATCGTGGTCGGCGAAACGCCCGCGCTGCGCCGGATCGTCAACGACATCAACATCAAGCGCCGCGCGGTCTATTCCGAACGCGCCAAGGCGAACAATGCGACGATCGAGGAATATGCCCTGACCGCCGGGTGCCAGGCGATCCTCGCCACCGAACCGGGCGAGAAATACCAGGCGCCCGATGGTAGCTGGCAGACCCGCGGCACCGGCGCCCCGCTGCGCGATCCGCGCTGCCCGTAAGGAAAGCGGGTTTTTTGCGATACTTCGGGCGCCGCTAGCTCCGCACCGTGTTGACTCGCCACGACCCCCCTTCTAAGGGGTCGGCGCCCTCGGCGGGCAAGTCCGTGCCCGTGCCGCGCAACCCCCTTAGAAGGAGCAAGGCATGAGCGACGACGAACCCGCACGGGAACCTATCGAGGAGGATGCGCGGATCGACGCGCTGGAGAAGCGGCTCTCGGCCGCCCAGCAGCGCGAAGAGCAGCGTAACCGTCCCACGGCTTCGGGTGCCGATGCGAATTATCGCAGCGGCAACCGGGTTCTGGCGGACCTTCTCGGCGGGCTTCTTGGCGGTGCGGTCATCGGTTATGCCATCGGCTATTTCACCGGTACCAATCCCTGGGGTCTGTTGATCGGCCTGTTCCTCGGAATAGTGGTCGCCTTCAGAAACATTTTCCGTGCGGCAAACAAGCGCCCCGACGAGTGATCCCCGCGCGGGATTTCCGGGGCGTTCGTTACAGGTTCTAGGGACGAGACAGACGTGGCAGCCGAGCAGGCCAAAGTCGATCCGATGTACCAGTTCACCATCGAACCGCTTGGCGGTTCGGGCGGTTGGGAGCTGGCCGGCTACAACATCGCCTTCACCAACAGCGCAATGTGGATGCTGATCACCACCGTGGTGCTCTTCCTCTTCGTGCTGGGCGGGATGAAGCGCGAACTGGTGCCCGGGCGCTGGCAGATGACGGTGGAGACCTTCACCGGGTTCATCGACAACATGCTGGAAGCCAATATCGGCAAGGCGGGGCGCAAATACGTGCCCTATGTCTTCAGTCTGTTCATGTTCATCCTGTTCGCCAACCTCCTCGGCCTGCTGCCGCTGGGGATTTTCGGGCTGCACCCGTTTACCTTCACCAGCCACTTCACCGTCACCGGCGTGCTGGCGATCATCAGTTTCTCGATCGTGCTGCTGGTCGGTTTCTGGAAGCACGGCTTCCACTTCTTCAGCCTGTTCGTGCCGCAGGGCACGCCGCTGCCGATGATCCCGATCATCGCGCCGATCGAGTTCATCTCGTTCATGGTGCGTCCGTTCAGCCTCGGCCTGCGACTGTTCGTCGCCATGATGGCCGGCCACGTGCTGCTCGAAGTGCTGTCGAGCTTCGTGATCGACGGCACCAATGCCGGCGCCACTTTCGGCCTGATGGTCGGCCTGCCCAGCTTTATCCTGATGATTGGCATCTGCGCTCTCGAGCTGCTGGTCGCCGGTATCCAGGCCTATGTTTTCGCTCTTCTGACGTCGCTGTATATCAACGACGCCGAGAACCTTCACTAAGTCATCTATCAATCAGATTTTTCAAAGGAGTTTGTCATGGAAATGGAAGCTGCAAAGCTCATCGGTGCAGGCCTCGCAGCGATCGGTGCCGGTATGGCCGCGATCGGTGTGGGTAACGTCTTCGGTTCGTTCCTCGAAAGCGCGCTGCGCAATCCGGGTGCTGCCGACGGCCAGCAGGGCCGTCTGTTCATCGGCTTCGCCGCTGCCGAACTTCTCGGCCTGCTGGCGTTCGTCGTGTCGATGATCCTGATCTTCGTCGCCTAAACGCGACTGCCGATATCGCACCGGCCGGGGACATGCCCTGGCCGGTGCCGTGAATTTTTCGTACCCGCCTTTCGAGAGCTGCCATGCCCCAGATCGCACAGCTTGCCGAAACATGGTCCAGCCAGGTCTTCTGGCTGCTGGTCTTTTTCGGCATCACCTTCTTCGTCATCGGCCGCGGCATGGTGCCGAGGGTGATGGAAACCGTCGCCCAGCGTGACGGCCAGATCGCCGCCGATCTCGCTGCAGCCAAGGCTGCGCGCGATGCCGCCGACGCCGAGGAAGAAGCCTGGCGGGTCCGCGAGAACGAGAACCGCGCCGCGGCGCAGGCAATCGTCGCCGGGGCCAAGGACGAGGCTGCGGCCAAGTCCGAAAAGAAGCTGAAGGCGGCACAGGCGCGGCTCGACAAGAAACTTGCCGAAGCCGAAGACCGTATCGCAGAAGCCCGCACTGCGGCGCTGACCGAAGTCGAAGCGGTTGCTGCCGAAGCGGCGCAAGACATTGTCTCGCGTCTCGCCGGTTTCAGTGTGACCAAGCCCGTCGCCACTAAGGCCGTCAAGGAGGCCCTGAGCCATGGCTAACGCCGCGCCCGAAGTCTTCGCCACCGAAGCGGCCCAGGTCCTCGTCGAGGACGGCCACGGCGGTGCCGGAACGCATTCCGAACCCGAACTGTGGGGCCTGGCGCCGTTCCAGATCGTCTCGCTGTCGATGCTCGTCCTCCTGCTGATCGCGCTCTTCGGGGCCAAGGTTCACAAGACCATTGCCGGCGGGCTCGACGGCAAGATTGCCGCGATCAAGGAGCAGCTCGACGAAGCCAAGCAACTGCGCGCCGAAGCCGAAGCGCTGCGCCACGAATATGCCGCCAAGATCGCCGGTGCCGAAAAGGACGCCGAAGCGATGCTGGTCAATGCCCGGCATGAAGCCGACGCGCTGCTCGAAAAGGCCGAGGCCGACAGCAAGGCCATGGTCGAGCGCCGCAAGCGGATGGCCGAAGACAAGATCGCTGCAGCCGAGCGCGAGGCGGTCGACGATGTCCGCAATCGCGCGGTCAATGCCGCGACCAATGCCAGCCGCAAGCTGATTGCCGAAAAGCACGATGCCGCGGCCGACAAGGCGCTGGCCGATACGGTGATCGCCGGGATCTGATTTCGGCTGTCATGAAGATTTCGAAAGGGCGGTCCTGCGGGGCCGCCCTTTTGCGTTTGAGCGGCGAGGCTTACGGTTCGAGGACGAGCTTGCCGATGATTTCGCCGCGCGCCATCGCTTCGAAAGCCTCGCGCCAGGCGGCGAGGGGGAGGGTGCGCTCGACATGGGGCGTAATCCGCCCCTCGCTGGCGAGCTGGTCGATCGCCTCTGCGATGCGGGCGCCGCGCTCGGGGAAACGGCGGGCATATTCGCCCGCGCGGACACCCACGACCGAGAACCCCTTGATCAGCGGGATGTTGACCGCGATTTCGGGGATGCGCCCGGCGACGAACCCGATCACCAGCAGCTTGCCGCCGAAAGTGACACAGCGGGTGCTTTCGTCGAACACATCGCCGCCGACGGGATCGAAGACGAGGTCGCACAGGTGCCCGCCGGTCAATTCGCTAACCTGCTCGCGGAAGCGGCCGGTGTTGAGGATCGCGGCATCGGGTTTGGCAATCGCGCGCAAACGCTCCAGCTTGTCCTCGCGGTGCGTGGCAGCGATGACTTTCGCGCCCATGGCCCGCGCCAGGTCGCAGGCGGCAAGACCCACACCGCCGCTGGCGCCATGCACCAGCACCGTCTGTCCGGCTGTCAGCCCGCCAATCTCGACCAGCGCAACATGGGCGGTGTGATAGGCCGCACCCATCGCGGCAGCGTGCGCGAAGTCCATCGCCTCGGGGACCTTGCGCAGCGCGGCAGCGGGCAGCGCGACATATTCGGCAAAGGCTCCGGTCTTGGCCCCGCCGCGGACCCGGTCGCCCGGGACGAAGCCGCTATCGGCAGGAGCTTCGACGACCTCGCCGGCCATCTCGAGGCCGGAAACGAAGGGTGGTTCTGGTTTGAATTGGTAGCTGCCCTGCGTCATCAGCAGGTCGGGGTAGTTGAGTGAGGCGGCGCGCACGCGGACCAGCACTTCACCGGCCGGCTGGACAATCTCGGCCAGCTCGACCCCCGACAGGTCGGGCGACAGTTCGCGGACGAGAACGGCCTTCATCGCGGTTAGAAACTGTCCTTGGCGGCGCGCAATGCGGCGAAAGTGTCCGCCGGGCTCGATCCGCCCCAGCGGTCGCGCAGATCTGCATCATCGGCGCGCAGGAAGGGGTTGGTCGCCAGTTCGCGCGACAGCAGCGTCGGGACGGTTGGCTCGCCCCTGGCGCGCTTCTCCTCGATCCGCGCGGCGTAGAGCGCGAGCTCGGCATTGTCGGGATCGGCATGGAGCGCGAACTTGGCATTCGCGGCGGTATATTCATGCGCGCAATAGAGCAGCGTGTTGTCTGGCAGCTGGCGGATCCGGTCGAGGCTGTTCCAGAACTGCTCGGGCTCGCCTTCGAACATCCGCCCGCAGCCGAGCGCGAAGACGCTGTCGCCGACGAAGGCCATGTCCGCTTCGGCAAGGTGATAGGCGATGTGGCCATTGGTATGGCCGGACACATCGATAACGCGCGCCTGCCACTCGCCCAGCGTGACGCTGTCGCCATTGCCGACCACGCGGTCGATCGGCGTAAGCCGCTCGACTTCGCGCGGCGCGATGACCGTCGCCCCGGTGGCTTCGACGATGGCCTTGTTCCCGCCCGCATGGTCGGGGTGCCAATGCGTGTTCCAGATCTGGGTGATGCGCCAGCCCCTGGCATCGGCCTGCTTGAGATATTCGGCGCCATCGGGCGTGTCGATCGCCGCGGTTTCGCCGCTGGCGGGATCGTGGAGCAGGAAACCGTAATTGTCGGACAGGCAGGGGAACTGGTGGACGTCTAGCATGCCGCGCAGCCTACGCGTCTCGTCCCTTATAGGAAAGGCCCGCCTGCCGGTGTGGCAAGCGGGCCTTCCTTAATCGACTGGATCCCCGCCTGCGCGGGGATGACGTTTCGCTAGGCACCCGCGATGCGGGCACCAAGCTGCATCGTCAGTCTTCCTTCTTCTTCAGCGCTTCGCCAAGGATGTCGCCAAGCGAGGCACCCGAGTCGGACGAACCGAACTGCTGCACCGCTTCCTTCTCTTCGGCGATCTGACGCGCCTTGATCGAGAAGTTGGGCTTCTTCGAACGGTCGAAACCGGTGACCATCGCGTCGACCTTGCCACCGACCTGGAAGCGGTCGGGGCGCTGTTCGTCGCGGTCGCGGCCGAGGTCGCTACGCTTGATGAAGCCGGTCGCGCCGTCTTCGCCAACCTGCACTTCGAGGCCGCCATCGCGGACTTCGAGAACGGTGACGGTGACGGTTTCGCCCTTGCGGACCGAACCGGCGGCACCGGCTTCGGTCGGCGCACCCTTTTCGAGCTGCTTCATGCCGAGGCTGATGCGTTCCTTGTCGGTATCGACATCGAGCACGACGGCTTCGACTTCTTCACCCTTGCGGTGCAGAGCGAGTGCGTCTTCACCCGAGATGCCCCAGGCGATGTCCGACATGTGGACCATGCCGTCGACGTCGCCATCGAGACCGATGAACAGGCCGAATTCGGTGGCGTTCTTGACTTCGCCAGCGACCTTCGAGCCAACCGGATGCTTCTCGGCGAACTCTTCCCACGGATTGCGCTGGGCCTGCTTGAGGCCGAGGCTGATGCGACGCTTTTCGCTGTCGACCTCGAGGACCATGACTTCGACTTCCTGCGAGGTCGAGACGATCTTGCCCGGGTGGACGTTCTTCTTGGTCCAGCTCATTTCCGAAACGTGGACCAGGCCTTCGATGCCCGGTTCGATTTCGACGAAAGCGCCGTATTCGGTGATGTTGGTCACGGTACCGGTCATCTTCATGCCGACCGGGTACTTCGCGGCAACGCCATCCCACGGATCGCTTTCCAGCTGCTTCATGCCGAGGCTGATGCGCTGGGTTTCTTCGTTGATGCGGATGATCTGGACGGTCACCGTAGCGCCGATTTCGATCATTTCGCTGGGGTGGTTGACCCGCTTGTAGCTCATGTCGGTGACGTGCAGCAGGCCGTCGATACCGCCGAGGTCGACGAAGGCGCCGTAATCGGTGATGTTCTTGACCACGCCGTCGATCACCTGGCCTTCGGCCAGCTTGTCGATCAGCTCGCTGCGCTGTTCGGCGCGGGTTTCTTCGAGCACGGCGCGGCGCGACACGACGATGTTGCCGCGGCGACGGTCCATCTTGAGGATCTGGAAGGGCTGGGCCATGTCCATCAGCGGGGTGACATCGCGCACGGGGCGGATGTCGACCTGGCTGCCGGGCAGGAAGGCCACGGCGCCGTCGAGGTCGACGGTGAAGCCGCCCTTGACGCGGCCGAAGATGCGGCCTTCGACGCGCTTGCCTTCGCCGAATTCGTTTTCGAGCTTGTCCCAGGCGGCTTCGCGGCGGGCGCGGTCGCGGCTGAGCATCGCTTCGCCTTCGGCGTTTTCGACGCGGTCGACATAGACTTCGACTTCATCGCCGACGCCGGGAGCGGTTTCGGTTTCGGAGCGCTGGAATTCCTTGAGGTCGACGCGGCCTTCGCTTTTGAGGCCGACATCGATGTGCGCCATGCCGTTTTCGATGGCAGTGACGGTGCCCTTGACGACGCGGCCTTCGAAGCCGCCGTCATCGGCGCCACCGAGCTGCTCGTCGAGCATGGCCGCGAAATCGTCGCGGGTGGGATTGGCTGAAGTTGCCATGTGTGAGTAGTCCTAACTTACGTTTGCTACCGGCCACCGGTTTTCCCGGGGTCTTTACCCGTCTCTGCGCACGATTGCGCAGGCCAACGGGGCAAGAGGGCCGCTGTACTCCCGCGAGGCCGGATGCCGCCGCGGAAGTCCTTTCAATCGGGGATTGAGAGAACGGGCGCGCGCCTAGGCGAAATGGCCGCGAAACGCAAGCGAATTGCGGGCCGCTGCCGCTAGACATGGACCGCATGTTACACGGTTATGGAGAGATTTATCCAGAGCCGGGCCCGCGTCTGGCGAAATGGCGAAATGGCGAAATGGCGCGGTCTGTGGGGATTGATGGCAGGCATGGCGATGACGCTGCCACTACCGGCCCCGTGTAGGAAAGTAGTGTTCGCCAAACGCTGCCACGCGAAGGCCGGGCAGGCGTATCGATCGCGTGCGGCGCCCAGTTCGCAGGCACACCGCGGCTCACCGGCTAGGACGTGGCCTCCATCACCGCTTCGATTGCCGCCTCGATCGATTGCTCGCGGCTCAGCGGGCTGGTGTCGATGACCAGCGCATCGGGGGCGGGGGCCAGCGGGGCAACCGCGCGATTGCGGTCGCGTTCGTCGCGGCGGCGCAGGTCGTCGGCGATCTCGAGCTTGGTGACATGCACGCCGCGCTCGCGCATTTCGAGGAAGCGGCGCTGCGCGCGCGCCTCGACGCTGGCGATGATGAAGAGCTTGGCATCGGCCTCGGGCGCGATGACGGTGCCGATATCGCGTCCGTCGAGCACGGCGCCGCCATCCTGCGTGGCGAAGCGTCGCTGGCGATCATACAGCGCCTGACGCACCGCGGGATGGACCGATACCCGGCTCGCCAGCCCGCCGGTTTCCTCGTTGCGCAGATGCGGATCGAGCAGCAGCTCGTCGGGAAAGGCGCAGCCCGCGAGCGCGTCACCGCCATTATCGGGGTCGCCGCCGTCCAGGAAGACCTGCCGCCCGACCGCGCGATAGAGCAGCCCGGTATCGAGATGCGGCAGGCCGAAATGTTCGGCCAGCGCTTGCGCAATGGTGCCCTTGCCCGAGGCAGTCGGTCCGTCGACGGCGATAATCATCGTGCCTGTTTGCGCCCGCGGACCGCCTTGGCCAAGCCCCACACCGCAATCGCTGCCCAGAATCCTTCGAGCACGAGGCTCGGCCAATTGGTGTGAAACACCAGCGAGACGGTCAGCAGGGCGGCGCCCGCCAGATTGGTGCCATGCAGGATGAAGGGGTTCGGCTGGTCGGTGGAGGTCAGGTAGGCATAAGCGCCGATGACGCAGGCGGTTCCGACAAAACCGACCCAGGCTGCCCAGTCGAGTTCGGTCATGCCGCCGCGTCCGCCAACAGGCCGACGAAGCCGGGGAAGCTGGTCGCGATGGGGTCGACCGTGTCGAGCGCAACGCCTTCGCGGCTGGCAAGGCCGGCAATCGCCATGCTCATCGCAATGCGGTGATCGAGATGGGTGGTGACCGGTCCGCCGCCCGCCAGCGGTGCACCGCCAGTGCCTTCGATGATCAGGCCATCGTCGGTTTCTTCCAGCGTAACGCCCGCTGTGCGCAGTGCCTGCGCCATGGCGGACAGGCGGTCGCTTTCCTTGACGCGCAATTCCTCGAGGCCGCTGGTAACGGTGGTGCCTTCGGCCAATGCGGCGGCGACGAACAGGACGGGGAACTCGTCGATCATGCGCGGGGCGATCGCGGGGTCGACCGTCACACCGGTCAGCGGCGCATGGCGCACGCGCAGGTCGGCTACCGGTTCGCCGCCGACTTCGCGCGCGTCCTGGTAATCGATCCGCGCGCCCATCTGCCCGAGCACTTCGAAAATGCCGTTGCGGGTCGGATTGAGGCCGACGTTTGCGATCACCAGGTCGCTGCCCGGGACGATGCTGGCCGCAACCGCAAAGAACGCCGCCGAGGACGGATCGCCCGGCACTTCGATATCGCAGGGGTGCAGGTCGGCGGGCCCGTGGATGCGGATGATCCGCGCGCCATCGGCCTCTTCGACGCTGAGTTCGGCGCCGAAGCCGCGCAGCATGCGCTCGGTATGGTCGCGCGTCGGAACGGGCTCGATCACGGTGGTGATGCCCGGCGTGTTGAGACCTGCCAGCAGCACTGCGCTCTTCACCTGCGCGCTGGCGACAGGCAGGCGGTATTCGATCGGCACTGCGGGCTCGATGCCCTCCATCATCAGCGGCAGCGTGCCGCCGGGCGAGGGGGTGAAGCTGGCCCCCATCAGGGACAGCGGATCGATGACCCGCCCCATCGGGCGCTTCGAAAGGCTGGCATCGCCGGTAAAGGCGGCAATGATCGCGTGGCTTGCGACAAGGCCCAGCAGCAGGCGGGTGGAGGTGCCCGAATTGCCCATGTCGAGAGCTGCGTCCGGTTGCAGCAGCCCGCCGACGCCGACACCGTCGACCACCCAATCGTCGCCATCGCGTTCGATCTGCGCGCCCATCGCGCGCAGCGCGGCGGCGGTGGCGAGCACGTCCTCGCCTTCGAGCAGGCCCGAAATGCGGCTGCGGCCGACCGCCAGCGCGCCGAACATCAGCGCGCGGTGACTGATCGATTTGTCGCCGGGCACGCGAATGCGTCCGGTCAGCGGTCCTGCGGGCGTGAAGCGGTGGGCGGTCAAGCGGGGGTTTCCGTATCGGCGGTTCATTCGGATGCGGCGCTTTGACAGTGGCAGGTGCTTCTGGCAAGGCGCGCGCGCTGTTGATTCCTGCGCTGCAGGTTCCCATCAATACGATTACGAATTCACGGCCCCTGCGCAGTTCGCCAGGGGCGGCAAAGCCTAAGGATTACACATGGTCAAACCGGAATGGGGCACCAAGCGGACCTGCCCGAACTGTGGCACCCGCTTCTACGATCTGAACAAGGACGATCCCGTCGCCTGCATCGAATGCGGCGAAGAATGGTCGCCCGAACCCGTGCTGAAGTCGAAGCAGCCGATTCTTGCCGAGGAAGAAAGCAAGAAGAAGAAGGACGCCGAGCCGGATAGCGATCTGAGCGGCGATGACGATGACGACGATCTCGATCTCGACATCGATGAAGATAACGATTCGCCCGACAATGAAGTCGATCTTGGCGGCGACGACGACCTCGGTGTCGAAACCAAGGCCAAGGGCGACGACGACGACGCGGACGAGAGCTGATTTTTTCGCTTGCCTTGCGCGGGGCGGCCTCATAAAGGGCTGCCTCCGCAAGGCTGGCGCGCCTCCCAGGGCGTGCCGAATGAAATGGCTCGGGGCCTTAGCTCAGCTGGGAGAGCGCTACAATGGCATTGTAGAGGTCAGCGGTTCGATCCCGCTAGGCTCCACCATTTCAACCACCGAGTGCGCTGGTAGCAGGCCGTGGCGACGGTTACGGCTTGCTTCCACCTCACCCGGGCACAGGTTTGGGTTTCATCGGGGATTTCCCCACGCTGACCGACGAGTTTTCGTCCGTCGGCGTTTTTCGCGTATTCGGGCCCTGCAGGGTTCGAAAGGAGTTTAGGCCGGCATGTTCGACAATCTGTCCGACCGCCTCGGTAATGTCTTCGACCGCCTGAAGGGGCGCGGCGCGCTGTCCGAAAGCGACGTGCGCGAGGCGATGCGCGAAATCCGCATCGCGCTGCTCGAAGCCGATGTCGCGCTGCCGGTCGTGCGCCGCTTTATCGATGCGGTCACCGAAAAGGCGATCGGCCAGGACGTCCTCAAATCGGTCACTCCGGGCCAGCAGGTCGTCAAGATCGTCGATGACGAGCTGGTCGACATGCTCGGCGGGACCGAGGTCGAGGGGCTCAATTTCGCCGCCAAGCCGCCGGTCGTGATCATGATGGTCGGGCTGCAGGGTTCGGGCAAGACCACCACTACCGCCAAGCTCGGCAAGCTGATCCGCCAGAAGCACGGCAAGAAGGCGCTGATGGCGTCGCTCGACGTCAACCGCCCGGCCGCGCAGGAGCAGCTCAAGGTGCTCGGCGAGCAGGTCGAGGTCGCCACGCTGCCGATCATCGAAGGCCAGCAGCCGGTCGATATCGCGCGCCGCGCGATGGAAAGCGCCAAGCTGCAGGCTGCCGACGTGCTGCTGCTCGATACGGCAGGCCGCCTGCATGTCGATGAAGCGCTGATGGCCGAGATGAAGGCCATCGCCGGTGTCTCGACGCCGACCGAAGTGCTGCTGGTGGTCGACAGCCTGACCGGCCAGGACGCGGTCAATGTCGCGCAGAGCTTTACCGGCGAAGTGCCGCTGACCGGTGTGGTGCTGACCCGCATGGACGGCGATGCGCGCGGCGGTGCGGCGCTGTCGATGCGCTATGTCACCGGCAAGCCGATCAAGTTCGCCGGCACGGGCGAAAAGCTCGACGCGATCGAGGCGTTCGATCCCCGGCGCGTGGCGGGCCGCATCCTCGGCATGGGCGATGTCGTCAGCCTAGTCGAGAAGGCCGCCGAGAGCATCAAGCAGGACGAGGCCGAAGCTCTCGCCAAGAAGATGGCGCAGGGCCAGTTCGACCTCGACGACCTGCGCATGCAATTGAAGCAGATGCAGAACATGGGCGGGCTGGGCATGCTCGCCGGAATGCTGCCGGGCATGAAGAAGGCCAAGGCGGCGATGGCGGCGTCGAACATGGACGACCGGGTGCTGCTGCATATGGATGCGATCATCGGGTCGATGACGCCCAAGGAACGCACCAAGCCGGCGCTGCTCAACGCCAAGCGCAAGAAGCGTGTTGCGGCGGGTTCGGGCACCGACGTGCAGACCGTCAACAAGGTGCTCAAGATGCACCAGGAGATGGGCCGCGCCATGAAGCAGATCAAGAAAATGGGCGGTATGAAGGGCCTCGGCGCGCTGTTCGGCGGAGGCGGCATGGGTGCCGCCATGCCGGGCCTCGGCGGGCCGGGAAGCGGCGCTGGCGGCCTGCCCGGAATGGGCGGCGGCAAGGGCCCCGGCGTGGATCCGTCCACGCTTCCCCCCGATCTCCAGAACCTGCTCAAGAAGAAATAAGTTTCAAACGTTTACATTCGAAAGGTAATACACAATGGCAGTTGCAATCCGGCTTTCGCGTGGTGGTGCCAAGAAGCGCCCCTACTACCGCATCGTCGTCGCCGATTCGCGCGCAGCGCGTGACGGCAAGTATCTCGAGCAGATCGGCACCTACAACCCGATGCTGCCCAAGGATTCGGGCGAGCGCGTGAAGCTCGACGAAGACCGCGCACGCCACTGGCTGAGCGTTGGCGCCACGCCGAGCGACCGCGTCCACCGTTTCCTCGACGCCGCGGGCATCCTCGAGCGCGAACAGCGCAACAACCCGAAGAAGGGTGAGCCGGGCGAAGCCGCCAAGGAACGCGCTGAAGAAAAGGCCGCCAAGGTCGCCGAAGCCGAAGAAGCCGCCAAGGCTGCCGAGGAAGAAGCCAAGACCGCTGCTGCAGCGCCTGCTGAAGAAGCCCCCGCTGAAGAAGCACCGGCCGAAGACGCCGCTACCGCAGACGCTCCCGCCGAGGAAGCTGCGGCAGACGACGCCGAAGCCAAGGCCGAGTAAGCGGCTGCATGTCGGACAAACCCGTCACGCTTGCCGCCGTCACCGGTGCGCATGGGGTGACGGGCGAGGTCCGGCTGAAGCTGTTCGGCGAGGGGGTTGATGCCCTCAAGCCGCACAAGCGCTTCAATGCGGGTGAGACCGGGGGCACGCTGACCCTCGTGAAAATCCGCAGCGACAACAAGGGCGGTGCCATCGCACGCTTTACCGAGGTTGCGGATCGCACCTCGGCAGAGCGCTTGCGGGGCACCGCCCTGTCCGTCTCGCGCGAGGCACTGCCCGCGCTGGAAGAGGGCGAATTCTATTTCTCCGACCTGCTCGGGCTTGCGGTGGTCACCGACCAGGGCGAGCCTGTCGGACAGGTCTGCGCGGTCGAGAATTACGGCGCCACCGACATCGTCGAGATCGAACAGGTCGACGGCAAGAAATTCATGGTCCCGCTGACCGAGCAGGCCGTCCTGGGATGGACCGCCGAGACCCTGACCATCGCCGACGATTTCTGGGAGCGGTAACGGCCGTCTAAAAACTGGCTTGGCTAGCGCCTGAGCGGCCGTTCCGCCGCGAGATGATTGCGGATCGTGGTCGCCGCGACACCCGCCTGGCCCATCGCATGGCTGATCTGGTCGAGCCCGAGCACCACGTCCCCCGCAGCGAACAGCCCGGGCACGCTGGTTTCGAGATGGTCGTCGACGATGATGCAGTCGCCTTCGGTTACCTCCGCGCCGCATCTCACCGCCAGGCCCGAGCGAACCACCGAGCCAAGCGCGGGATAGACCGTGTCGAAGGTCTTGCGCCCTTCGGCGGTATCGAAGGCAATCCGCCCGTTCTCGATCGCATAACCGCCGCAGGGGCCGGCAATCCGCGCGATCCCTGCCTCGTCGAGCGCGCGCGAGCACTGCGGCGATAGATCGTGGTCGCCATCCGGCGAAACCAGCGTCAGATCGCTGGTATAGGTGCGGACGAACTGCGCCTCCGCCGTTCCATGATCGCCGGTGCCGATCACCGCGACGCGCTGGTCGGTGACTTCGTAGCCGTCGCATACCGGGCAATAGCGGATCAGCCCGCGCTGCATCGCTTCGGCGTGGAACTGCTCGTCGATTCCCTCGGGCCGGTTGTTGACCACGCCGGTGGCGAGCAGGACGGTGCGCGCGCGAAATTCCTCCTCCTCGCAGCACACCACGAAGTGGCGGTCTTCGCGCTTGAGGTCGGTGACCCGCTTGGGCTCGCGCAATGCGCCATATCGGGCGGCCTGGTCGCGCATCCGCTCGAGCAGGTCATTGCCGTTGATCCCCTCGGGAAAGCCTGCATGGTTGTGGCTGGTCGGGATCCAGCTCGCGCGGCTGGTCCCGCAGTCGAACATGCGGATCGAGAGGTGGTAGCGCGCCAGATAGATCGCGGCGGTCAGCCCGGCGGGCCCCGCACCCACGATGATGCAATCGTCGACATCCATGGCCCATCTACGCACCAAGCCCCGAAGTGTGCCGTTCGCAGAGGGATAATGGCTGCCCGACCGGCCCGCGCTTTGCACCGGGCGGCGGCCATGCCACAACGTTGCCCCACCAAACGGAGGGCTGCAGACCGATGATCGACAATGTTGTATTTCTCGCGGGATCCTATGCTGCGATGGCAGCGGGGCTCAGCGCGGTCGTCGCCAAGGTTTCGCCTTCGATCGGGCCGCGCCTGCGCCATCTTTTCGCGGGCGGCGCGCCGCTGGCCGCGGTGCTCGGCGCGCGGCTGACCGAAGCCGATAGCGTGACCCTGCAGGGCATGGACCTGCTCGGCGCCGGAGGACTGGTGGTGCTCGGCGTCGTAACATCGACCATGGTCGGTAAAGTCGTGCCGACAGCCCCGCGCGTGCGCGCCAAACCCGCGGATCAGCGCCTGCCAATCCGTTGATCGCAGTTCGCGCTATGGTGCTGGTCGCGATTGGCGGCTAGGGCGCGCGCCATGGGTTTCGCCGCCACCATCCTCACGCTCTATCCCGAGATGTTTCCGGGGCCCCTCGGGGTCTCGCTGGCCGGCCGCGCGCTCGAGCGCGGCGACTGGTCGTGCGAGACCGTGCAGATCCGCGATTTCGCCACGGACAAGCACCGCACCGTCGACGATACGCCCGCAGGCGGCGGCGCGGGGATGGTGCTCAAACCCGATGTGCTCGGCGCGGCGATCGCCAGCGTGGGCGAGGGGCGGCCGATCCTCGCCATGACCCCGCGCGGCGAGCCGATATCGCAGGCGCGCATCCGTGCAATCGCGCAAGGGCCCGGCGTGGCCATTGTGTGCGGGCGTTTCGAAGGCTTCGACGAGCGTATTTTCGAGGCCTATCCGCAGATCGAGCAGGTCAGCCTCGCCGATATCGTCCTGTCGGGCGGCGAGACCGCCGCGCTGGCCATTCTCGACGCTTGCATTCGCCTGCTTCCCGGAGTAATGGGCGCGCCCGATAGCGGAGTCGAGGAGTCCTACGAAAACGGGCTCATCGAATATCCGCAATATACCCGACCTCAGCAATGGGAAGGGCGCACGATCCCTGAAGTGCTGCGATCGGGGGATCATGCGAAGATCGCTGCTTGGCGCAAGGCAAGGAGCGAGGAAGACACACGGTTACGCAGGCCGGACCTTTGGGATCGCTACAGTGGCGATCGGGACCGACCTGCCTCTGGCGCGCGGCGAAAAAACCAGGAAGACCAGGCATGAACCTGATCCAGCAGCTCGAAGCCGAAGCGATTGAAAACCTCGGCAAGGACATTCCCGAATTCCGTGCGGGCGACACCGTTCGCGTCGGCGTGAAGGTTGTCGAAGGCACTCGCGAGCGTGTCCAGAATTTCGAAGGCGTCGTCATTGCCCGCTCGAACCGCGGCATGGGCAGCAACTTCACCGTCCGCAAAATGAGCTTCGGCGAAGGCGTGGAACGTGTGTTCCCGCTCTACTCGCCGATCGTCGACAGCCTCACCGTGGTCCGCCGCGGTATCGTGCGTCGCGCCAAGCTCTATTACCTGCGCGGCCGCACCGGCAAGCGCGCCCGTATCGCCGAGCGCCGCGACAACGCGCCCAAGGCGTAAGCACCAACCCGTTTCTCTTCGTGAGAAGATTGAGGGCGGCCTCCCGTTGGGAAGGCCGCCCTTTTTCGTGGGAAGCGTGAAGGAGACCGCAACTGGCCTCCGTTGTTTGACCCCGCGCGGCCGGTAAACCGGAATGGGCCGCCCGGGGTCATGGCCACTGTCGCCCCAAGGTCTTAGCCGAATTTCAACGCTCGCGCTTAAGCTGATATTAGGTGTGTTTGCGCGGCGCGCGCTTGCTTTCGCTCGCACTCGTTGCAAGGAGCCGCAGCCGATGCACCCCTGCCTGCATTGACCGGAGAGATGATGAGGCCGTTGAAATTGACCGCCGCGCTGGCGCTGGGCACCTGCCTCGCTGCGCCGCTTGCCGCCCAGACCACCCCGCAAACCACGGAGACCGCGCCGATGGAACTGAGTTTCGAACGCGTCTTCGCGTCGCCCGATCTCGACGGGCCGAGCCCGCGCAAGGTCAAGCTGTCGCCCGATGGGCGCTATCTCACGCTGCTGCGCAACCGCGAGGAGGATCGCCAGCGCTACGATTTGTGGGCCTATGACCGCGAGAGCGCGGCATGGACGATGCTGGTCGACAGCGAGGCGCTGGGGACGGGCCGCGAATTGTCCGAGGACGAGAAGATGCAGCGCGAACGCGCGCGCGTCGGCAACCTCGCAGGGATCATCGACTATCAATGGACCGAGGATGGTGCGGGCGTGCTGGTCCCGCTGGATGGCGATCTCTATCTCGCGCGCATCGGCGGCGAGGTCGTGCGGCTGACCGATACCGAGGAAAGCGAGCTCAATCCCGCGCTGAGCAGCACGGGCACCCATGTCTCCTTCGTTCGCGATCGGCGGCTGTGGGTCGGCGAGGTGGGCGGCGAAGCCCGCCCGGTCACACCGCAGGAAGGCGAGGCGGTCCGCTGGGGCGAGGCCGAGTTCGTCGCGCAGGAGGAAATGGGGCGGATGACCGGCTATTGGTGGAGCCCCGAGGACCGGCGCATCGCGGTCGAGCGTTTCGACGAGAGCATGGTCGGCGTGGTTACGCGCGCGGCGATCGGCGCCACCGGCACCAAGGTGTTCGACCAGCGCTATCCGGTGGCGGGCAGCGCCAATGCCGAAGTCGCGCTGTATGTCATGGACCCCGATGGCCAGAACCGCGTGCAGGTCGATCTGGGAGAGGATAGCGACATCTATCTCGCGCGGGTCGACTGGGCGCCCGATGGCAGCGCGCTCTATGTCCAGCGCCAGAACCGCGCGCAGACCGTGCTCGATATGCTGAAGGTCGATCCGGCGACGGGGACAAGCGAAGTGCTGTTCACCGAGCGCGCCGCAGTCGACGATTACTGGATCAACCTGTCGGACGATTACAAATGGCTCGACGACGGCAGCCTGATCTGGTGGTCCGAGCGCGACGGCTACGGCCATCTCTATCGCTATGCCGATGGCGCATGGACCCAGCTGACCCGAGGCGAATGGGTGGTGACGAAGCTGGTCGGGATCGACCAGGATGCCGGACGGGTGTTTTTCCAGGGCACGAAGGACGATGTCCTCGCGCAGCAGGTCTATGCCTTCGACCTCGCCGATCCGTCGCAGATCACGCGGCTGACCGATCCCGCCTATGCCAATTCGGCGAGCATGGACGGCAAGGCGCAAACGCTGGTTGTCAGCCGCTCGAACGACGACACGCCGCCGCAGAGCTATATCGCCGACCAGCAGGGCCAGCGGCTTGCGTGGATCGAGGAAAACGCGCTCGCCGGCACGCATCCCTATGCGCCCTTCCTCGCCAGCCATCGACCGGTGCAATATGGCACGCTTCCGGCGGAGGACGGCACGCCGCTCTATTGGGAAATGGTCACGCCCGAACTGGAGCCGGACAAGCGCTACCCGGTGTATTTCTATCACTATGGCGGGCCGGGACCGCAGATCGTCCACAAGGGGTGGAACGGCGCCCTGCAGCAGGCCGTGGTCGACCGGGGCTATATCTGGTTCGCGCTCGACAATCGCGGGTCGGCCAATCGCGGCGTCGCGTTCGAACAGCCGATCTATCGCGGGATGGGCGGGGTCGAAGTGCGCGACCAGAAGGCCGGGGCGGAGTATCTCAAGACGCTCGACTTCGTCGATCCCGCCAAGATCGCAATCGATGGCTGGTCCTATGGCGGCTATATGACGCTCAAGCAGTTGCAGGCCGATCCGGGATATTTTGCCGCGGGCATCAGCGGCGCGCCGGTCACGCGCTGGGAGCTCTACGATACGCATTATACCGAGCGCTACATGGGCACACCGCAAGCGGACGGCGCCGCCTATGCCGCGACGAGCGCGATCCCCGACGCGGCCAAGATCACCGATCCGCTACTGATCATCCATGGCATGGCCGATGACAATGTGGTGTTCGAAAACGCGACCGAGATCATCTCCGCGATGCAGGAAGCCAATGTGCCGTTCGAGATGATGCTCTATCCCGGATACACGCATCGCGTGTCGGGCGAGCGGATCTCGCCGCATCGCTACAACACGATCTTCCGGTTTCTCGAGAGCCACGGCGTAACCCCGCCCGAATGACGCTTTAGCCCGTGCAATCGAATGTGCGCTTGCGGGTGCGTAGCTAATCGCTATCTCGGCGGCCTAGAGATACTGGAGACGTAATTTGGGTTATCGTGTTGCCGTGGTCGGCGCGACCGGGAATGTCGGGCGTGAAATCATGCAGGTCCTCGCCGAGCGCGGCTTCCCCTGCGACGAGGTGGCAGCGGTCGCCAGCTCGCGTTCGCATGGCACCGAGGTCGAATTCGGCGACACGGGCAAGATGCTCAAATGCAAGAATATCGAGCATTTCGACTGGGCCGGCTGGGACATCGCGCTGTTCGCTGCGGGCAGCGGTCCGGCCAAGGAATTCGCCCCCAAGGCGGCCGCCGCGGGCTGCGTGGTGATCGACAACAGCTCGCTCTACCGCATGGACCCCGACGTGCCGCTGATCGTGCCCGAGGTGAACCCCGAGGCGATCCACGAATATGCCAAGCGCAATATCATCGCCAATCCCAACTGCTCGACCGCGCAGCTCGTGGTGGCGCTCAAGCCGCTGCACGATGCCGCCACGATCAAGCGCGTCGTCGTCTCGACCTACCAGTCGGTGTCGGGCGCGGGGAAGGCGGGGATGGACGAATTGTTCCAGCAGAGCCGCGCGATCTTCGTCGGCGACCAGGTCGAGCCAGTGAAGTTCACCAAGCAGATCGCCTTCAACGTGATCCCGCATATCGATGTCTTCCTCGACGATGGGTCGACCAAGGAAGAATGGAAGATGGTGGTCGAGACCAAGAAGATCCTCGACCCGAAGATCAAGCTCACCGCGACCTGCGTACGCGTGCCGGTCTTCGTCGGGCATTCCGAAGCGGTCAGCATCGAGTTCGAGAACGAGATTTCCGCTGCCGAGGCGCAGGACATTCTGCGCGAGGCGCCGGGCTGCATGCTGGTCGATAAGCGCGAGGACGGCGGCTACATCACCGCGGTCGAAGCCGCAGGCGACAGCGCGACCTATATCAGCCGCGTGCGCGAGGATCCGACGGTCGAAAACGGGCTCAACCTGTGGTGCGTATCGGACAATCTGCGCAAGGGCGCGGCGCTCAACGCAGTGCAGATCGCCGAGCTGCTGGGCCGCGAATGCCTCAAGAAGGGATGATCCGGACCGCGCTCCTGCTTGCGCTGCCGCTGGCGCTCGCCGCCTGCGGCCAGTCCGAACCCGCGCCCGAGCCGGTCGAGACAGCGCCGCTTGCCGCGAGCGTCAATCTGAGCGACGTCGTGATCGTCGTCGATGCCAATGGCCTTGGCGCGAAAGGCGAGGAACCACTGCGGTTCGGCGCACCGCGGGACGAGGTCGATAAGGCGATCGAGGCCGCCTTTGGCGCCGCGCCCGGAACCTCGAGCAATGAGGAATGCGGGGCCGGACCGATGGAGTTCAGCCAGTTCGGTCCGCTCCAGATCGCTTACATGGACGGCAGCTTCGCCGGCTGGTTCCTGCGCCAGGGCGAGGGCATGGCCACGTCGGACGGCGTGCGCCCGGGTGAGACCACCTTCGTGGATATCAAGCGCGAACGACAGGTCCGCGAACTCGACACCACGCTGCCGGGCGAATTCCAGTATACCACCGCGGATTACGGCACGATCACGGGCTTTGCCGAGGATGGCGAGACGGTGACTGCGCTGCAGGCGGGGATAAGCTGCTTCTTCCGCTGACCGTCCTCCCCGCGCAAGGCGGGATCGCTCTCCACTTGGCGCAAGGCCGATAGCGGTCCCAGCTTCCGCTGGGACGATGGAGATGTATAAGTCCCTGCATGACCCTGACCGCAGAGCTCTATTTCAGCTTCCGTTCGCCCTACAGCTACCTTTCGGTCGGCCGGTACCGTGCCATGGCGGAGCACTACGATCTCGCCATCGCGCTGCGCCCGGTCTGGCCGCTGGCGATCCGCGAACCCGATTTCTTCGAACGCAACCATCCCAACTGGCTGGCCTATACGCTGCGCGACATGATGCGCGTGGCGCAGTTTCACGGCATTGCCTTCGGGGCGCCGCGCCCCGATCCGATCGTGCAGGATCCCGCGACGCGCAAGATCGCCACCGAGCAGCCCTATATCCGCCGCGTCACGCGGATGGGTCAGGCAGCTGCGCGGCGCGGCAAGGGTCTCATCTTCGCGCATGAGGCAGGTCAGTTGATCTGGGGCGGGCAGGAGAACTGGCACGAGGGCGACCACCTCGCCGCCGCGCTCGAACGGGCGGGGCTCGACGCGGCGGAGATCGATCGCGAGGTCGCCGCCGAGGAAGACACGCTCGACGCCGAAATCGCCGCCAACCAGGATGCGCTCGAGGCCTCGGGTCATTGGGGCGTGCCGACGCTGGTGTTCGAGGGCGAACCGTTCTTCGGGCAGGACCGTATCGCAATGGCGCGCTGGCGGATGGAGCAGCAGGGGCTGGCGAAGCGATGACCACCGAATTCTTCGACAGTTTCGACGGCACGCGCCTCGCGCTGCATCGGCATGGGGCAGGGCGCCCGTTCGTCCTCTTGCACGGGCTGTTTTCCAGCGCGCAGATGAACTGGATCAAATGGGGGCATCACGAGGCGATCGCGGCGCAGGGGTTCGAGGTGCTCATGCTCGATTTCCGCGTGCATGGCGACAGTGCCGCGCCGCATGATCCCGACAGCTATCCGAACAATGTGCTGGTGCGCGACGTGGCCGCGCTGGTCGATCATCTCGGGCTCGACGATTACGACCTCGGCGGCTTCTCGCTCGGCGCACGCACATCGCTGCACGGCGCGGCGCACGGCGTGTTGACGCCTGCGCATCTGGTCATTGGCGGCATGGGGACGGCGGGGCTGGGCGAGTGGCAGCGCCGCGCCGCCAAGTTCCGCCGCGTGATCGACGAATTCGACGCCATTCCGAAGGGCGATCCCGACTATTTCTCGATGCAGTTCCTCAAATCGCAAGGGGTCGACCGGGTCGCGGCGCGGCTGCTGCTTGACACCATGCCCGATCTCGATCTCGCCTTGCTCGACAATATCACCATGCCCACGCTGGTGGTCTGCGGCGACGAGGACCGCGACAATGGTTCGGCCGCCGATCTGGCGAAGCTGTTGCCCGATGCCGATTTTGCCGAAGTACCCGGGACCCATATGAGCAGTGTGACCAAGCCCGACCTCGGGCAGGCGATCGCCGACTGGCTGGAAGACAAGACATGAGCAGCACGCGCCCCGAATTGGGTTGGTGGATGTGGGCCTCGTAGCCTTCGCCGTGGTAGTCGCGCTCAGTCTCGCGGTGACCGCTCCCGCCGATGTGATGCTCGGTATTGCCGAACACCAGGCGGCAGCGACGGCCGCGCGGGTCGATGAAATCCATGCGCAGTGGCACGCGGGCGGCGTGCGGCCACTGGCGGTTTTCGCCATGATCGGCGACCTGGTATTCATCGCCATCTATGGCTGGGGTAGCTGGATCGCCGGGCGCAGCTTTCTGCCGATGGGCGGCATCGTCCGGATCATCGGTGCGGTCGTGGCCGCAGCGGCGGTGGTATTCGTGCTGACCGACTATACCGAAACGCTGCTGCAACTGGTGCAATTGCTGCGCGATGAGGGGGCGGACCAGTTGGCGGGCATTGCTGCCACTGCGCGTCCGGTGAAGGTCGCCGCGTGGGTCGTGACCTTCCTTGGCGTATTCGCGGCATGGATCATCCGCCGGTTTGCCGCGCCAACCGCTTGATTAAGCTGCGCGGCAGGTGCAATCCGGTAGCACGTGAAACCACATCATTCCGATCCTGAGAGGACCCGCATGAAATTCGCATCCGTCGCGCTCTCCGCGCTTGCCGTCTCGCTCGCCGCCCCGGCCATGGCCGATCATCATGCGGAGACATCCGAAGCGGCCGTATCCGCCTATCCGATGACGCCGCAGGGCGCCGCCGACTGGGTCGCGATGGTCGAGCAGGACATGTTCGATTTCTCGGTCGAATACGGCCGGGTGCTGTGGCTCAACAACACCTATATCGTCCATGACAGCAACCAGCTGGCAGCGAAATACGGCGCGCAGGCGACCGAGAAATCGGTGACATATGCCAATGAAGCGGCGCAATATGCGCGCGTTGCGGGGCTCGATCCCGAAGTCGCGCGCAAGCTCGATATCCTGCGCAACGGCATCGTCATGCCCGCGCCAGTCCGCGACGGCGCGGCAACCGAACTCAACGAAATCGCCACCAAGCTCGGCGCGGCCTATGGCCAGGGCACGGGCACGCTCAATGGCGAGGAAATCAACGGCAGCGATATCGAGGCCGAGATGGGCAATCTCGAGCGCACGCCCGAAGAACTCGCCGAAATGTGGACCAGCTGGCACGACAATGTCGGTGCACCCATGCGCGAGGATTACCAGCGCATGATCGCGATCGCCAACGAAGGCTCGAAGGAACTCGGCTTTGCCGACCTCGGCGCGATGTGGCGTTCGAACTACGACATGGACCCCGACCAGTTCGCCGGCGAGACCGAACGCATGTGGCAGGAAGTGAAGCCGCTCTACATGGCGCTGCACACCTATGTCCGCAGCAAGCTCAACGAGAAATACGGCGATGATGTGCAGCCCGCCACCGGCGCGATCCGCGCCGATTTGCTCGGCAATATGTGGGCGCAGGAATGGGGCAATATCTACCCGCTGGTCGCGCCCGAAGGGGCGGGCGACATCGGGTACGACCTCACCGACCTGATTACCGCCAAGGGCCTCGACGAAATCCAGATGGTCCGCACGGGAGAGCAGTTCTTCTCCTCGCTCGGCTTCGATCCGCTGCCGGGCACCTTCTGGGAGCGGAGCCAGTTCGTGAAGCCGCAGGACCGCGATGTGGTCTGCCACGCCAGCGCGTGGGACGTCGACAATGTCGACGATCTGCGCATCAAGATGTGCATCAAGAAGAACGCCGACGATTTCGTCACCATCCATCACGAGCTGGGCCACAATTACTACCAGCGCGCCTACAACCAGCAGGACTACCTGCACCTCAACGGCGCCAACGACGGCTTCCACGAGGCGATCGGCGACATGATCGCACTGTCGATCACGCCCGAATACCTCGTCCAGATCGACATGCTCGACGAAGCCGACGTGCCCAGCGCGGACAAGGATATCGGGCTGCTGCTGCGCCAGGCGATGGACAAGGTCGCCTTCCTGCCCTTCGGCCTGATGGTCGACCGCTATCGCTGGGGCCTGTTCGACGGGTCGATCCCCGCCGACCAGCTCAACACCGGCTGGAATGCGCTGCGGCTGGAATACCAGGGCATCACGCCGCCGGTCGCGCGCGACGAAAGCGGATTCGATGCGGGCGCCAAATACCACATCCCGGGCAATGTGCCTTACACGCGCTATTTCCTCGCGCGGATCCTGCAGTTCCAGTTCTACAAGGCGGCCTGCGACCAGGCGGGCTGGGACGGACCCCTGCACCGCTGTTCGTTCTACGGCAATGAAGAGGTCGGCAAGAACCTCGATGCAATGCTCGAAATGGGCGCCAGCAAGCCGTGGCCCGATGCGCTCGAAGCCTTTACTGGCGAGCGCCAGATGAGCGGTGCCGCTATGGTCGAGTATTTCGCGCCGCTCAAGGCGTGGCTCGACGAGCAGAACGCGGGCAAGACCGAAGGGTGGTAGGCCGCTTCGCCTCGTTCCTCGCGCTCCCGCTGGCGGCCGCCTGTGCGCCCGTCACGGGGGGCGGGGATGCTCCCTCGCTTCCCACCGCTGCGGATGTCGATGGCGCGCTGTTCGTGGCGGGCAAGTTCGGCAACACGCTGTCGAAGGTCGATCTGGAGAGCGGCGCGGTGGTCGCTTCGGTCGCTAGCTGTGCCAACCCGCATGAACTGGCGACCGCCCCCGGCGGGGCGCATGTCGCGCTTGCCTGTTACGGCGGGCAGACGGTCGATATTTTCCGCACTGCGGATCTCGAACGCGTCGCGAGCATCGATCTGGGCGAAAATGCGCGCCCACACGGGATCGTATGGCACGCCAATGGCGATCTCTATGCAACCGCCGAGGGCCGGCAGTCGATTGTCTGGATTCGGGACCCGCTGGGCGCAGCGCAAACCTTCGAATATGCCTCGGGCCAGCAGGGCACGCATATGCTCGCCATCGCGCCCGACGCCTTGCACGCCTGGACCACCAATCTGGGGTCGCGCACGGTCAGCCTGATCGACGTCAAGACCCGGCGCGCACCGCGTTCGGTCGAGATCGGCGAGGAACCCGAAGGCATCTGGCTGTCTCCGGACGGTGACACGCTGTGGGTGTCCGCGCGCGGCTCCAACGCTGCCTTCGCGCTCGACCCGCAGACGCTCGCGATCCGCCAGCGGGTCGAAACGGGCGCCTTTCCCTTGCGCATCACGCTGCGTCCGCAAGGCGATTACGCGGTCACCTCCGACCTCGCCGATGGCGGGCTGAGCGTGATCGATACCGCCAGCGGTGAAGTCGTGCGCAGTATCGCCGTGTCGAGCCCGGCCGAGGCGGAGGCGCGCACGCAGGTGACCATCCTGTTCTCGCCCGATGGTGAGCGGATATACGTCGCCGAAACCACCGCGAACACGATCGCCGAGGTCGATTTCGCCAGCGGCACAGTGCTGCGCCGGCTGCCGGGCGAAGGCGGCGGTGACGGGATCGCGATCGTCGAATGAGCGCGAAACGCAACGCATTGCCCGTCGTCGGCTGGCGCGAGCTGGTGCACCTGCCCGAATTGGGGCTGCATGCCATGCCGGCCAAGATCGATACCGGGGCGCGCACGTCCTCGCTGCATGGCACGGTGCTGGAGGAATTCGAACGCGACGGCGAGAAATTCGTCCGCTTTGCGGTCGATTTCGACCAGCAGCACGTGCGCCAGGTATGCGAGGCGGTGCATGTCGATATCCGCGGCATCACCAGCTCCAATGGCGAGACGCAGCGGCGCTATGTCATCAAGACGCCCATGCGGATCGGGGACCTGGAATTCCGCGCCGAAATCAGCCTCGCCGACCGCCGGGATATGAAATTCCCGATGCTGATCGGCCGTTCGTCGCTGCGCCGGCGTTTTGTAGTCGACAGCGGCTATTCCTGGTTGCAGACGCCCGAGCGCAAAACGACGAAGGGGCACAAGCCCTGAGGAGCCTACGATGAAGATCGCCATGCTGGCGCGGAACGCCAATCTCTATTCGCACCAGCGCCTGCAGCAGGCGGCGGAGGAACGCGGGCACCAGTTCGATATTCTTAACACGACGCGCTGCACGGTGCATATCGCCAGCCACAAGCCCGAAGTGTTCTACAATGGCGAACCCTGCATCGGCTACGATGCGGTGATCCCGCGCATCGGCGCCTCGATCACCAATTACGGCCTCGCGATCCTGCGCCAGTTCGAGATGCGCGGCTGCTGGCCGCTCAATGAAAGCGTGGCGATCGGGCGCAGCCGCGACAAGCTGCGCAGCATGCAAATCCTCGCCAAGCACGGGCTGGGCCTGCCACTGACCGCCTATGCCAACGATCCCAAGGCCGCCGAAGAGATCATCCGTGCGGTCAAGGGTCCACCGGTGGTGATCAAGCTGCTCGAAGGCACGCAGGGCATCGGGGTGGTGCTGGCCGAAACCATGAGCAGCGCCAAGTCGGTAATCGAGGCCTTCCGCGGCGCCAACGTCAACATATTGGTGCAGGAATTCATCAAGGAAGCGGGCGGCACCGATATCCGCGCGCTGGTGGTCGGCGGCAAGGTGGTCGCGGCGATGAAGCGCACCGGCGCGCCCGACGATTTCCGCAGCAATTTGCACCGCGGCGGCAGCGCGCAACTGATCAAGATCACTCCCGAGGAACGCAGCACCGCCGTCCGTGCGGCGGGGCGCATGGGCCTCAACGTCTGCGGCGTCGACATGCTGCGGTCCAATCACGGCCCGGTGATCATGGAAGTCAATTCCTCGCCGGGGCTCGAAGGAATCGAGAATGCGACCGGCAAGGATATCGCCGGGATGATCATCGAATTCATCGAGAAGCGCGCGAGGGACGGGAAGACCAAGACCAAGGGGCAGGGGTGATCTTCCCCGCGCCGCATGGCGCTATGCGAAAAATATTTGGGCGCCGCCCGCAACGTGGATAGATTGGTCGCATGCCCGAGCTTGAGCACCTTGCCGAATCGTCGCTCGATCACCTGAGGTTGGTCCTTGCCGCCGGCCAGATCGGCATTTGGGAGCTCGATCTGGAAACCGGCACCGCATGGCGCAATTCCCGGCATGACGAGATATTCGGCTACGATGAATTACTTCCCCAATGGACCTATGAGCAATTCCTCGACCATGTGATCCCTGCGGATCGGGGGGATGTCGATGACCGCCAGAAGCAAGCGCTGGAACGCGGCGAGGACTGGGTTTTCCAGTGCCGCATCACCCGGGCCGACGGCGAAGAACGCTGGATCAGCGGGGCGGGGCGGCCGCTGATAGTCGATGGCGCGCCGACCAAGATCATCGGCCATGTGATCGATATCACCGATACCAAGCGCAACGAGACGCGGCTCGAAACCCTTACCGCGGAACTCAACCACCGCGTCCGCAACATGCTCGCCACGATCCGCGCGATGATTTCGATGTCGTCCCGCAAGGCAAGCGATGTCGGCCGGTTTGGCAGGGCGCTGGAGGGCCGCGTCGCCGCCTTGTCGCGCACGCATGACCTGCTGGTGGAGAATGCCGACCAGCTGTTCAGCCCGCGAACGATCATCGAAGGCGAACTTGCGGCGTTCGAGGATGTCGCGGACAGGGTGACGCTGGAAGTGAGCGGCAGACCCAGACTGGAGGGGAATGTCGCCGAGGGCTTCACGCTGGTGGTGCACGAGCTCCTGACCAATGCCATCGCCCATGGCGCGCTCTCCAGCCCGGCAGGACGCGTGGAATTGGATATCGAGAAAACCGCTGGCGGGATGCAGCTGGTCTGGGAAGAAAGCGGCGGTCCACCGGTCGAGCCGGATATACAGCCCGGCTTCGGCACCCGCATGATGTCGATCGTGCTCGGCGGCGCGGGACAGGTCGAGTTCGACTATCGCCCCGAGGGGCTGCGCTGCGTGGTGACTATCACCGGCTGAGCGGGGCGCAGGGCCTACGCGTTGCGCGCCATCAACCCGCCATCGACCGGGATGACCGCCCCGGTGATATAGCTTGCCGCGGGAAGTACCAGCGACAGCGTCATATGCGCGACTTCCTCGGGTTCGCCATAGCGTTTGAGCGCGGTGCGGCGCTTGGCGTAGACGGTCTTGTGTTCGTCGGGCACGGCGGCGGTCATCGCGGTGCGGATCGGTCCGGGGCAGATGCAGTTCACGGTGATCCCTTCCGGCCCGAGATCGACCGCGAGACCGCGGGTGAGGCCGGTCACGCCGGTCTTGGCGGCGACATAGGGTGTGTCGCCGGTTGTCGCACCGAGGCCTTCGGTGCTGGCGATATTGACGATCCGCGCGGCATCGCTGGCGCGCAGATGCGGGAGCGCGGCGCGGACCATGCGTTGATGCGCGGTCAGCATGACCGCCAGCGCGCGGTGCCAGACCTCTTCATAGGCGTCGCCATCATCGAGCGGGGCGAAGCTCGACACGCCGGCATTGTTGACGAGGATATCGATCCGCCCGAAATCCGCCGCGATCTGCGCCACGGTATCGGCGATCGCCTGCTTGTCGGCAACATCGAGCGCATAGGCACGCGCGCCATTGCCGCATTCTGCTGCCAGTTCTTCGCATGCCGGCAGATCGAGGTCGGTCACCGCGACCTGCGCGCCTTCGGCGGCGAACAGCCTGGCGGTGGCGGCGCCCATGCCGCTCGCCGCGCCGGTCACCACGGCCACCCGCCCCGCGATCGAGCGCGAGCGGTCCACTGTCTCGGTCATGCAGTCTCTCCCTTGCCGGGAGCAAGCTTACCTGAACGGCGGTTCGTTGAAAGCGCGCAATTTCCGGCTGTGGAGGCGCGGGCCTTCGGCCTTCAGCAGCTTGCACGCGGTCACACCGATCTGGAGATGCGCCGCGATGGCTTCCTCGTAGAAGGCATTGGCCTGGCCGGGCAGCTTGATCTCACCATGCAGCGGCTTGTCGGACACGCACAGCAGCGTGCCATAGGGCACACGGAAGCGGTATCCCTGGCCGGCGATCGTCGCGCTTTCCATATCGACCCCGACCGCACGGCTCAGGCTCATGCGATGCGCCGAACTGGTATAACGTAGCTCCCAGTTGCGATCGTCGGTGGTGACCACGGTGCCGGTGCGCATGCGCCGCTTGAGGTCGGCACCATGCGTCCCCGATACCTCTTGCGCGGCCCCGGCGAGCGCCTGCTGGACCTCGGCAATTGCGGGGAGGGGGATTTCCGGCGGCAGCACCGAATCGAGCACGTGATCGTCGCGCAGATAGGCATGGGCGAGCACGTAGTCGCCGATCTTCTGGCTCGGGCGCAGGCCGCCGCAATGGCCGATCATCAGCCACGCTTCGGGCCGCAGCACGGCAAGGTGATCGCAGATCGTCTTCGCATTGCTCGGGCCGACACCGATATTGACCAGCGTGATGCCTTCGCGGTTGGGACCGACCAGGTGATAGGCGGGCATCTGGTGCCGGCGCCATGCAGTGTCGGACAATTGCGCGCGGGCATTGTCGGTCTGCTCGGTCAGCATCATGCCGCCCGCACCGGCCAGCGCGGTATAGCCGTCCTTGCCGAGCTGCGAACCCGCCCAGTCAACGAATTCATCGACATAGCGGTGATAGTTCGTGAACAGGATGAACCGCTGGAAATGCTCGGTGCTGGTGCCGGTGTAATGCGCGAGCCGTGCGAGGCTGAAATCGGTCCGCAAACCGTCGAACAGCGACAGCGGGATGGGATCGTCGGCATTCTCGAGCATGATGCCGTCGGCCAGCTCGTCACCGATATCGGCCAGCTCGGTCGAGGGGAAATGCCGCGCGATGAGGTTGGGGTCGACACCGACCAGTTCTGCGCCGGCCTGGCCGTCGAGGACATAGGGGAAGGGGATTTCCTGCTTCGACGATCCGACCTCGATCTCGACTTCGTAATTCTCGTCGATCAGTTCGAGCTGCTCGCGCAGGTAGTCGCGGAACAGCGCGGGGCGGGTGACGGTGGTGGTGTAGAGGCCGGGCGCGTTGAGCCGTCCAAAGGCGCGGTTGCGATCCTCGGGCTGGTCGCCGCCGCGAAACCGCAGCCGCAGTTCGGGATAGGCATAGCTGCCGTCGCTGCGCCGTTCGGGGGCGGGAATCTCGCGTTCGCGGCCGAAGGCGATCACATCCTCGCGCAGCCGTTCCACTGCGGCGTCGTAGATCTTCTCAAGCCGGTCGAGGGTCTGTTCGATCGAATCCATGGGCGTTCCTCCTGCCTCTTGTTGTTTTCGCTTTCGCGTCTCGTGCCTGCACATAGGGTGTGCGGGCGGTACTTACAAAAAGGGCGCGGTGACCGAAGCCGCCGCGCCCTGTTTGATCGTGATCGCGGGGATCAGCCTTCGTCGCCGTCCGGCGCCGTGGCTTCGATCTTCGCTTCGGTCTCGCTCACGCCGTCTTCGGTGCTGACACCGTCTTCGAGCATGTCGGCGGGGATTTCGCCGGGCTCGAGGGTCGGGTCGGTCCGGTTGGCTTCGGCAGCTTCTTCGATCTCGCGCTGTTCGTCTTCGAACATCTGCGCCATCACGTCGATGCCCTGGCTCTGCAGTTCGGCTTCGTCGTCGCTGCGGGCGACGTTGGCCTTCACCGTGACCGAGACTTCGGGGTGGAGGTCGATGCGGACTTCATGCATGCCGATCGCCTTGATCGGATCACCCATGATGACCTGCTTCTTGTCGATCTCGTGGCCCTTTTCGCCCAGCGATGCAGCGATGTCGCGCACGTTGACCGAGCCGTAGAGCTGGCCGGTGTTCGACGCGGCGCGGATCAGGACGATTTCTTCGCCCTGGACCTTTTCGCCAGCCTTCTCGGCTTCGCCGCGACGTTCCGCATTTTCCTTTTCCAGGCGGTCGCGGTTCGCTTCGAAGACCTTCTTGTTCGATTCGTTGGCGCGCAGGGCCTTCTTCTGCGGAAGCAGGAAGTTGCGGGCATAGCCGTCCTTCACGGTGACCACGTCACCGATCGAGCCGAGCTTTTCGATCCTCTGAAGGAGAATGATATCCATGTGTCTTCCCCTTACTTCACGATGTACGGCAGCAGGCCGATGTGGCGAGCGCGCTTGATGGCCTTGGCCAGTTCACGCTGCTTCTTCGCGCTGACGGCGGTGATGCGGCTGGGGACGATCTTGCCACGCTCGGACATGAAGCCCTGCAGCAGGCGCACATCCTTGTAGTCGATCGCGGGGGCGTTCTTGCCCGAGAAGGGGCAGGACTTGCGGCGGCGGAAAAACGGGCGGGCCATCAGTTACGCTCCTCGCGGTCGCGGCGCTTCTTCGCATCGCGCTCGTTCTTGCGCATCATCACGCTGGGACCTTCTTCGTGCTCTTCGACACGGATGGTCATGTAGCGGATGACGTCTTCATTGATGCGGGTCTGGCGTTCGAGCTCCTGCACGACGGCGCCGGGGCCCTCGATGTTGAGCATCACGAAATGCGCCTTGCGGTTGCGGTCGATCTTGTAGGCGAGGTTCTTGAGGCCCCAGGTCTCCGTCTTGGTGACCTTGCCTTCGTTCTGCTCGACAATTTCGGTAGCGGTGGCGGCGAGCTGGTCGACCTGAGCCTGGCTCAGGTCCTGTCGCGCCAGGAAAACATGCTCGTATAGAGCCATGCCCTTGTCCTTTCACATATGGCCGATCGCTGGCTGATCCGCGGGATTGCGGGGCCCCTCCGGCTTTCTTCGTCATCCCCGAATCCGGTATCGCCGGACATGAGGGATGCGCGCACATAGCGGGATTGGCCGCGAATGCAAGCTACGTTCGGGGCTTGGCAGCGTGGAACCGGGAGGGCAGGGCGGCATTGCGTCTGCAACAAAGGAGTATTGCGTGCCCGGTGGATTAGTAGCCCTGCTCGACGACGTTTCAATCATCGCCCGCGCGGCGGCCGCCTCGGTCGACGATATCGGGGTGGCGGCCAGCCGCGCCGGCACGAAGACGGCAGGCGTCGTGATCGACGATGCGGCGGTCACGCCGAGCTATGTCACCGGCCTCAGCCCCGCGCGCGAGCTGCCGATCATCTGGAACATCACCAAGGGCAGTTTGAAGAACAAGCTGATCATCCTGCTGCCCGGCGCCTTGTTGCTGAGCTGGCTGTTACCCAGCGCGATCATCTTCATCCTCATGCTCGGGGGCGCCTACCTGTCCTACGAAGGCGCGGAAAAGGTGATGGAGAAGCTGGGCAGCGAAAAACACGGCCTGACGGTGGATGACGAGATCGCCGATCCCGTCGCCTTCGAGAAACAGCGGGTCGCGGGCGCGATCCGTACCGATCTGATCCTGTCGGCGGAGATCATGGCGATCACGCTCAACGAAGTGGCCTCGGAGGATTTCATCGTCCGCGCAGGAGTCCTGGCGATCGTCGGGGTAGCGGTGACGCTGTTCGTCTATGGCGCGGTGGCGCTGATCGTGAAGCTCGACGACATCGGCCTGCACCTGCGCGAAAAGAGCTCCGAGCTGGCGCAGACCTTCGGCCAGTTCCTGGTCACCTCGGTGCCCTATCTGCTGACCACGCTGTCCTTTGTCGGCACGATCGCGATGCTGTGGGTCGGCGGCGGGATCATCCTGCACAGCCTCCACGAGCTCGGCCTGCATGGGCCCTCGGACTGGGCGCATGGCGTGCAGCACATGGTCGAGGGTGTCACTGGCGGCCTCTCGGGCATCCTCGGCTGGACGACCTATGCCGGCCTGTCCGCACTGGCCGGGCTGGGGCTGGGCTTCGTGCTCGCGATCGTGATCCACAATGTGTTCAAGATCGGGAAGACCCACGGTCATGGCTGAGCGGCCGATCCTCTACACCTGCGCGGGTTCGCGCGGGCTGCGCGCAACCTGGGCGGCCGAGGAGGCCGAAGTCGATGTCGAGCTGAAGCTGCTGCCGTTCCCGCCGCGCTTCACCGCGCCCGAATATCTCGAGACCAATCCGCTGGGCACTGTCCCCATGCTGGTCGAGGGCGAGGCGCAGATGACCGAAAGCTGCGCCATCGCGCATTATCTGGCGACCAAAGGCGCGGACCAATCGCTGGTCTTGGCACCGGGGGAGCCGGATTATCCCGTCTATCTCGACTTCACCTATCACGCCGATGCGACGATCACCTTCCCGCAGACCGTCTATATGCGCTTTGCCCTGTTCGAGAAGGACAAGGGCTGGAGCGAGGCGGGTGAGGCCTATGCGAAGTGGTTCTGGAAGCGGCTGGTCAAGCTCGAGCAGCGCCTCGAAACGCGTGAATTCCTGTGCGCGGATCGCTTTACCGTGGCGGATATCTGCTGCGGTTATGCGCTGATTCTCGCGGGCCGCGTCGGGCTGGACGAGGGCGTGCCGCAATCGCTCAGGGAATACCGCGACCGGTTGACCGCACGCGAGGGATACCGCCGGGCCGTGGCGCGTGAGGCCGCGGGGCCGGCCGCGATCTAGGGCAGCCGATCGAACAGGCCGCGGGCAAATCCGCTCAGCGTGTCGTCGCGCGCGCCCATGATGACGATCCGGTCGCCGGGCTGGGCGATTTCCGCCAGCCGGTCGCCCACTGCCTCGCGCGTGGGGACGTGTTCCGCATGGCCGCCCGCTTCCTCGATCAGCCGCACGATCCGCTCGCTGCCTTCGCTGCGATCGACCGAGCCGCCGAAATAGACCGGATCGCACAGGATCACGCGGTCGCCATCGCCCAGTTCGCGGGCGAAGGTCTGGGCCAGTTCCTCGCCCATCTGGCGCAAGGGCCCGTAGCCATGCGGCTGGAAGAAGGCGAGCACGCGGCCCGGGTGCGCCTTGAGCGTGCGCAGCGTGGCGGCGCATTTCTCGGGATTATGGCCGAAATCGTCGATCACGGTGATGGCCGAGGCGCTGGTGCCGATAATGTCGAAGCGGCGCGCGAGCCCTGCGAAACCCGCCAGCGCGGCGACCGCCTTGGCCACCGGGATGCCCGCGGCAGCGGCCCCGGCGATGGCCGCCAGCGCATTGGACAGGTTGTGCCGTCCGGGCAGGTCGAGCGTCAGCGCATGCTCGCTCCCGTCATGCCGGTCGATGATCAGAGCGGCCTGGCGCATCGGGCCTTCCGCGATCGAGCCCGGGACCACGCCGATCTGCGCCTTTTCCTGCTCGATCCCGAAGGTGACGACTTCCTTGGCATGCGGCAGCAGCGCCAGCGCCTCGGGGTCGTCGGCGTTGATCACCGAGATGCGGCTGCGCGACAGGTAATCGCCAAACAGCTGGCGCAGCTCTTCCATGCTCTTGTGGTCGAGGCTGACATTGAGCAGCACGCCGACCGCCGGACGATAGAGCGCGATCGAGCCGTCGCTCTCGTCGACTTCGCTGACATAGAGGCTCTGCCCGCCGACCACCGCGCTGGCGTAGGGACGTTCGGGCGAGACGAAGTTCTTCATCACCGCGCCGTTCATGATCGTCGGCTCGCGTCCGCAGGCGTGGAGGATCCAGCCGAGCATGCCAGTGACGGTCGACTTGCCGCTGGTCCCGGCCACTGCCAGCCCCGCACCGCTGGTGTTGAAAAGGATCGAATTGAGCTCGGCGCGGGTCAGCCGCAGGCAGCCCAGTTCCCTGGCGCGCTTGGCATCGGGTACGGTATCTTCCACTGCAGCACTGGCGACGAGGATCTGCCCGGCCGAGACGATCCCGCTGCCGTCCTGCGGATGCAGCGTAAAACCCTGTTGTTCGAGCGCGGCGAATTTGTCGGGCGTGCGGCCCTGATCGTGGCTGCGGTCCGATCCTTCGACCATGCAGCCGCGACCTTTCAGGATCTGCGCCAGCGGCAGCATCCCCGATCCGCCGATCCCGCAGAAGAAGAAGGGGCGGGCGAACAATTCATCTGGAGTGGGCATATCGCTCATGCGCGTGCAGCTATTGAGTTGTGCCGCGCGATACAAGCACGCTAGCAGGGCGCATGGTCAGAATTGCGATCTGCGCCCCCGGAAAGCGGTTGAAGCGCGAACGCGCCGCGGCGGTCGAAGCGCTGGTGGCGGGGCGCAGCGACGTATCGTTGCACTTCCACGAACAATGCTTTGCCGAAGACGGGCATTTCGCCGGCAGCGACGATGTGCGGCTCGCCGCCTTGCTCGATTGCGCCAACGATCCCGGCTTCGATGCGGTGTGGTTCGCGATGGGCGGCTATGGTTCGAACCGCATCGCCGCGCAGGCGGTGGCGCAAATGAATGCGGCAGCGCGGGCCAAGTCCTATCTCGGCTATTCGGATACCGGCTTCCTGCTCGCCGCGCTGTACAGGCATGGCATCGGGCGCGTCGCGCATGGGCCGCTGGCGGGCGATGTCCGGCGCGAGGGCGGCGCCGCAGCGATCGAGCGCGCGCTCGACTGGTTCAAGGGCGGGGAGGACGGTCTCGAACCCGGCCTCGATACGCGTCCCGCGGTGGCTTTCAACCTCGCCACGCTGGCGATGCTGGTCGGCACCGAACTTGCACCCGACCTGTCAGGCCATGTCGTCATGGTCGAGGAAGTCGCCGAGCATCTCTATGCGGTGGACCGGCTGCTGTTTCATGTGACGCAGCACCTCGGCGACATCGCGGGCCTGCGCCTCGGCCGGATCAGCGATATCCCCGAGAACGACCGCCCCTTCGGCAGCGACGAGGTCGCGATCGCGCAGGACTGGTGCCGGCGCAGCGGCATTCCCTATCTCGGCAGGGCGGATATCGGGCACGACGCTGCCAACAAGATTGTCCCCTTCGGGCTTGAGGCGCGCGCCGCGCGCGACTAGGCGCGGCGGCGAGGAGAATTACATGACTGCATTCATCTTTCCCGGACAGGGAAGCCAGAAAGTCGGCATGGGCGCCGACCTCGCCGACGCCAGCGCGCATGCCCGCGCGGTTTTCGAAGAGGTCGACGAGGCGCTCAAGCAGAAGCTCTCGGCGCTGATGAAGGACGGGCCGGAAAGCGAGTTGACCATGACCGCCAACGCCCAGCCCGCGATCATGGCCAATTCGGTGGCCACCGCACGCGTACTCGAAAAGGAATTCGGGATCGCTCTCGCCCAGAGCGCCGATTGCGTCGCGGGTCATTCGCTCGGCGAATACAGTGCGCTGTGCGCCGCCGGGGCATTCTCGCTGACCGACACCGCCAAGCTGCTGCGCCTGCGCGGCATCGCCATGCAGGATGCCGTGCCCATCGGCGTCGGCGCGATGGCCGCGCTGCTCGGCGCGGATATCGAAAAGGCTACCGCGCTGGCCGAAGCGGCTGCCCAAGGCCAGGTCTGCGAAGTCGCCAATGACAACGACCCGACGCAGGTGGTTATCTCGGGCCATGCCGAGGCGATCGACCGCGCGATCGAAATGGCCAAGGATCACGGGATCAAGCGCGGCATCAAGCTGCCCGTTTCGGCGCCGTTCCATTGTTCGCTGATGGACCCTGCTGCACTGCGCATGAAGAACGCGCTCGAAGCGACGCCGCCGCAGGCTTTCACCGTACCGCTGTTCGCCAATGTCACCGCGGCGCGTGTCACCGATCCGGCGCAAGAACAGGCACTGCTGGTCGAGCAGATCACCGGCCGCGTGCGCTGGCGCGAAAGCGTGCTGGCGATGCGCGAAGCCGGCATCGAACGCTTCGTCGAAGTGGGCGGCAAGGTGCTTGCCCCGATGGTGGGCCGCATCGACAAGGAGGCGACCACGGTCAGCCTCGTGACCATGGAAGACCTCGAAAACTTCGCCAAGGAGAACGCGTGATGTTCAGCCTCGAAGGCAAGACCGCCCTTGTCACCGGTGCCAGCGGCGGGATCGGCTCGTCGATCGCCTATGCGCTGGCCAAGCAAGGCGCGCGGCTCGCGCTGTCCGGCTCCAACGGCGACAAGCTGCGTGCCTTTCGCGAACAGCTCAACGACGAATTCGGCCACGACCATGTCGAGATCACCTGCGATCTGTCGAACACGACGCAGGTCGAGGAACTGATCCCCGCTACCGTCGACACGCTCGGGCGCATGGACATCCTCGTCAACAATGCCGGCATCACGCGCGACAATCTGGCGATGCGGATGAAGGATGACGAATGGGACCAGGTCATCCGCATCAATCTCGAGGCGAGCTTCCGCCTGATGCGCGCCAGCGCACGGCCGATGATGAAGGCCAAGGGCGGTCGGATCATCTCGATCACCAGCGTCGTCGGACATACCGGCAATCCGGGGCAGATGAACTATGTCGCTGCCAAATCGGGCCTGACCGGCATGTCGAAGAGCCTTGCGCAGGAACTGGCCAGCCGCAACATCACCGTAAACTGCGTCGCTCCGGGGTTTATCCGCACTGCGATGACCGAGGCGCTGACCGACGACCAGAAGGCGGCGATCAACGGCCGCATTCCGATGGGCCGGATGGGCGAGGGCGACGAGATCGGCGCCGCGGTTGCCTACCTTGCCAGCGACGAGGCAGCCTATGTCACGGGCCAGACGCTCCATGTGAACGGCGGCATGGCGATGATGGGCTGATTCCGCCCACTTTTCCCCAAGGAATTGCGGCGCCGCGGCGTCCGGCCTTGCCCCCCAAGCCCGCCCCGCTAGGGTGACTATCCGTATTCCGGCGCTGGTGGGGCGATTCCGGCCTGCCAGGCGCCCAAAAGGGACGAAAGTAGGACCATGAAGGCCACCATCGAACGCGCGACGCTGCTGCGTTGTCTCAGCCACGTGCAGTCGGTCGTAGAACGCCGCAATACCATCCCCATTCTCTCCAACGTGCTGATCGAAGCCGAAGGCGACAATTCGCTGAAGGTCATGGCGACCGATCTCGATCTGCAGGTTGTCGAGCATATGGATGCCAGCGTCGACAGCGCGGGCGCGATCACGGTTTCGGCGCATCTGCTGTTCGATATCGCGCGCAAGCTGCCCGAAGGGTCGCAGGTCAGCCTCGAGGCGGCGGACAACCGCATGGCGATCAACGCCGGACGCAGCCGCTTCTCGCTGCCCACGCTGCCGCGCGACGATTTCCCCGTGATCGTGGAAGGCGACCTGCCGACCAGCTTCGAACTGCCCGCCAAGACGCTGTCCGAACTGATCGACCGCACCCGCTTCGCGATCTCGACCGAAGAAACCCGGTATTATCTCAACGGTATCTTCTTCCACGTCTCGGACGACAATGAACCCGTGCTCAGGGCGGCCGCCACCGATGGCCACCGCCTCGCGCGTTTCACCCTGCCGCGCCCCGCGGGTGCGGAAGGCATGCCCGATGTCATCGTGCCGCGCAAAGCGGTGGCCGAATTGCGCAAGCTGCTCGACGAATCGCTCGACGGCAATGTCCAGATCGACCTGTCGGCCAGCAAGGTCCGCTTCAAGCTTGGCGGGACGGGCGGGGTGGTCCTGACCAGCAAGCTGATCGACGGCACCTTCCCGGATTATTCGCGCGTTATTCCAACGGGTAACGATAAGCTGTTGAGGCTTGATCCGAAGAGCTTCCACGAGGGCGTCGACCGTGTCGCGACGATCGCCACCGAGAAGACCCGTGCGGTCAAGATGGGGCTCGACAAGGACAAGGTTACGCTGACGGTTACCAGCCCCGACAACGGCACCGCGACCGAGGAAGTCCCGGCGGAATATTCGTCCGACGGGTTCGAGATCGGTTTTAACGCGGGCTATCTCAAGGACATCCTCAACCAGATCGATGCCGATACGGTGGAGATACACCTGGCCGATGCCGGCGCGCCTACGCTGATCCGCAAGGACGAGAATTCGCCCGCGCTTTACGTGCTGATGCCGATGCGGGTTTAATCGCTCGCATTCGCACCGGCAGGTCGGTAGCCTGATCCGCAAGGAGAGGTGCGAATGCAGCAGGTTCATGTCCGCAAGGACGCAATTGCCACGGCCGAGCTGGTCGAATGCGAGCAGGGGGATTTGGCGGCAGGCGCCATCCGCCTCGCGATCGAGAGCTTCTCGGTTACTGCGAATAATGTGACCTATGCCGTCGTTGGCGACGGCTTCGGCTATTGGAACTTCTTCCCCGCTCCCGAAGGCATGGGCATCGTGCCCATGTGGGGGCACGCGCGGGTGATCGAGAGCAACCATCCCGAAATCGCGGTGGGCGAGCGGGTCTATGGCTACCTGCCCATGGCGACGCATCTCGATGTCGTGCCGGGCAAGGTTTCGGCGGGCGGTTTCGCTGACATGGCCGATTATCGCCAGCCGATGAGCCCGATCTACAACCAGTATTCGCGGCTTGCCGCCGACCCCGAGCATGATCCGGCGCGCGAGGGCGAGCGGATGATCTTCGGACCGCTGTTCAAGACCGGTTTCCTGATCGAATATTTCATGCGCTCGCAAGACTGGTTCGGTGCGCGGCAATTGGTCATCACCAGCGCCTCGTCAAAGACTGCGATGGGGCTGGCAAGCGTGGCCAAGCATCGTTCGCCCGCAGTGCGGCGGGTGGGGCTCACCTCGGCGGGCAATGTCGCATTTGTCGAGGCGAGCGGGCTGTACGACGAGGTGATCGCCTATGATCGCGTCGCCGAGCTCGAACAGGCGCCAAGCGTGGCGGTCGACTTCGCGGGCAATGCCGGCCTCCTGCGCGAGATCCACGAGCGGTTGGACGAGGTGTTGCAGTATTCCTGCCTCGTCGGGGCGACGCATATCGACGAACGGGGCGGGGGCACCGCAGAGCTTCCCGGGCCGACGCCGACGCTGTTCTTCGCCCCCGATCACGCGGTCGCGCTGTTCAAGGACCTCGGACCCGAAGAAGCGGGCAAGCAGATGGCAGCCAGCTGGCGCGCGTTCCTCGCCGATGCGGGCGACAGCGTGACCATCGAACGGCTCGCGGGCCTCGCCGCCGCGCGCGACACCTTTGCCGCCATGGCCGGCGGCAGCGTCGATCCCGCAAGGGGGATCGTGATCGAGCCCTAGATCTCGACCGCGATCTTGCCGAAGTGACCGCCGCTTTCCTGGTGGCGGAAGGCATCGGCCAGGTTTTCCAGCGCGAAGGTATCGCTGATTTCGGGTTTCAGCCCGTTCGCCTCGATCGCGGCGACCATATCCTGCTGCATCTTGCGGCTGCCCACGGTCAGGCCCTGCACCTTGAGGTTCTTGGAGAACAGCAGCGCGGTCTGCACCGGACCGGCAAAACCCGCGAGTACGCCGATCAGCGCGACATGCCCGCCGACGCGGCTTGCCAGCATCGACTGGTCGAGCGTGCCCGCACCGCCGATCTCGACCACGCAATCGACCCCGCGGCCGCTGGTGATCTCCAGCGCCTTCGGCCCCCAGGCCTGCACTTCCTTGTAATTGATCAGATGGTCCGCGCCGAGCGCCTTCACCCGCTCGAGCTTTTCGTCCGAGGAAGAAGTGGCAATCACCGTCGCGCCGGCCGCCTTGGCGAATTGCAGCGCGAAGATGGACACGCCGCCGGTGCCCTGGACCAGCACCGTGTCACCGGGCTTGAGCGCGTAATCCACGAACAGGGCGCGCCACGCGGTCAGTCCGGCGCAGGTCAGCGTGGCCGCTTCGGCATGGCTGAATCCCTTGGGCGCGCGGGTGAACCAATGCGTCGGCGAGGTGACCGCTTCGCGTGCATAGCCATCGATCCCGTCACCCGGCACGCGGGTAAAGGCGCTGGTGGGCGGCGAGCCGTCGAGCCAGTCGGGAAAGAAGGTGCTGACGACGTGATCGCCGACAGCGAATTCGGTTACGCCTTCGCCCACCGCAGTGACCACGCCCGCGCCATCGGACATCGGGATGCGGCCTTGCGGGGCGGGGATCATGCCCTTGACCACCGCATAGTCGTGATAGTTGAGCGAGCTTGCCTTCAACCCGACCGTAATCTCGCCGGGACCGGGCGCGGCGGCGTCGTCGATGTCGCAATATTCCAGCGCGTCGAGCGTGGAGGGCGTCGCGCCCGTACGGATCGCTTTCATTCGGCTGCCTCCAGCAGTTCGACGCGTTGCGGGCCGCGGATCAGCCCGCCGGGCGCCGCGCCGGTCCATTCACCTTCGCGGAAAGTAACCTCGCCGTTCTTGATCGTGGCGACATAGCCTTCGGCTTTCTGCAGCAGACGCTTGCCGCCTGCAGGAAGGTCGAAGGCGAGCCACGGCTTGCCCAGCTTGAGCCGGTCCATGTCGATGATGTTGATGTCCGCGAGATAGCCCGGCGCGAGTACGCCGCGATCCTCCAGCCCGTAGAGCCGCGCGGTATCGTTGCACTGGCGCTTGATCGCGTTTTCCAGGCCGATCGTGCCGCGCGCCCGGTCGCGCACCCAGTGCTGCAGCATGAAGGTAGGCGAGGCCGCATCGCAGATCGTCCCGCAATGCGCGCCGCCATCGGACAGCGAATTCACCGTGTCGTCGGCATGTTGCAGGTCTTTGAGGAAATCGAGATTGCCATCGGCGTAATTGAGGATCGGCAGGTAGATGAAGCCCTTGCCCTCGTCGCGGCAGAGCAGCTCGTAGGCATATTCATCGCCCGACACCCCGGCGGCCTTGGCGCGTTCGAGAATGCTCTCTTCCGCGGTCGGTTCGTAATTGAAGTCGGGATCCATCTCGAACTGCATGTTCCAGCCGCCGCAGACCACCATGATCAGGCCCATGATGTCCTGATTGACCTCGGAGAAATCATGCTGTTCGGCGATCAGGCGCGCCTTGAACTCGGGATCGAACAGCTTTGCGCGCTGCTCTTCCCACGGCAGGTCCTCGATCTCCTTCCAGCTCGGCTTGAGGCGGAAGGGATGCACGGTGCCCTGCCACGCCATCACGATGCCGTTGCCGCGTAGCGCGATCTGCGCGACGATATTGGCACCATTGTCGTTTTCGGCGCGCATGCTCTCGATCTGCTCGTCGAGCGGCATTTCCTTGGCGATCGACTGGAGTGCGGCGAAGGTGACGGGCAGGCCGGTTTCGCGGCTCATCTGCCCCATCCAGCCGAACTCGTCCCATTCGCGCATCATGTCGCTGGCCATTTCGAATACGCCATGCCCCGCGCGGCCCATGGCGCGGCCGATTTCGACGAGCTCTTCGGCGGTCGCGGTGGTGCCGGGGACGACTTCGCCGCCGATATCGCGGTGGAGCACGGTGCGCGAGGTGGAGAACCCCAGCGCGCCCGCGCGCACGCCGTCTTCGACGATGCGGCTCATGGCGGCGATGTCTTCGGCGGTCGGCACGGCACCGGGACGCTCGCGATCACCCAGCACATAGGCGCGGACCGAACCGTGGGGCACGTGCGTGCCGACATCGACGGTGCGCGGCAGTTTCTCGAGCGCATCGAGATATTCGGGGAAGGTCTCCCAGTCCCAGTTCATGCCTTCGGCCAGTGCGGTGCCGGGAATATCCTCGACGCCTTCCATCAGGCCGATCAGCCATTCGTGCTTGTCGGGCTTGGCGGGGGCGAAGCCGACGCCGCAATTGCCCATCACCACGGTGGTGACGCCGTGCCAGCTCGAGGGGGCCATTTCCTGGTCCCAGGTGGCCTGTCCGTCATAATGCGTGTGGATGTCGACAAAGCCGGGCGTGACCAGATGGCCGTGCGCGTCGATTTCCTCGGCAGCATCGCCGCTGACTTCGCCCACCTGGGCGATCAGGCCATCCTTGACGGCGATATCGCCGGTGAAGCGGTCCTGGCCGGTGCCATCGACGATGGTCCCGTTACGAATGATCAGATCATATGCGGGCATGTTTGTGCTCCTCTCTCCACGGAGGAAGGTTCCACAATGCAACCGATGAGTCCAGCGCAGACTAGGCGGCCCGGTCGGGCATCCTCACCGTCAGCAGTGCAGCGAGGCCGATGACGAACAGCAGGTGGATCGACGTCATCCCGATCCGCTGGTCGCCCGACCACAGCGTGAACTGTTCGACCAGCAGCGGCCCCATCCACACGGTAATCGTGCCGGCGATAGCATAGAGCCCGAAGAATTCGCCGCTGCGCCCCGGCGGGGCGAGGGTGACGAGCATGCTCCGGCTCGACGAAATGCTGGCCGTGGCCGCGACCGCGATGACGCTGATCAGCCCGAGATAGACGAGGTCGGACAGCGTGCGGAAGACCAGCCCGTCCCACACCACGACATTCTCGACCAGCCCGAGGAACAGGCTGTCGCGCGTGATGCTGAGCTGGACAAGCCCGACGACGATCATCGCGAGGATTTCCAGCGCCAGCGCGCGCTTCACCCCGACCTTGCCCTCGAGCCAGCCGCCGAAGATCCCGCCGCAAAAGGCGCAGGCGCTGGCGAAGATCGCGTAACACAGCATTTCGAGGAAGTTCCAGCCGAGGAACAGTGCGACATAGACCGCGCCGAGCGCCAGCAGCGCGGCCATGGCATCGGCATAGAACATGCGCGCAACCAGGAATGTCATCAGCTGGCGGTATTGCGCCGCCTCGCGCACCGTGCGCCAGACGCTGCGCGCGCCATCGCGGAACGCCGCGATCCAGCTTGCCCCGGCGACGCCCGTATCGCGGGCGTTGCGGAAGAAGGGGATCGAGAACAGCACCAGCCAGACCGCGCAGATCGGGCCGACCATGCGGGCATGTTCGAAGCTCGCCAGATCGACGCCGAATTGCGGAACCGCGAAGGGCCAGCCGATCATCGCGGGCAGCACGAACAACAGCGCAATCGCGATGAAGATCAACGTCGCGGCGAGATTGCCCAGGCCCAGGCCGAGCCCCGAGATCATGGCCAGCCGCCGCGGCTCCCCGGCCACGCTGAGCATGGCGTTATGGGTGACCTCCGAATAGGTGAAGCTGACATAGGCAATGACCAGCAGCGCCATGATCATCGGCACCGGCAGGCCCGCACCGCCCGGCATGGCGAACCATAGCAGCGCCGAGCAGATCGCGATCGAGCCGAGGAAAATGACCAGTATCGGCTTGAGCCGTCCCCCGCGATCGAGCGCCGCGCCCAGGAAGGGCGCGGTCAGCGCGGCAATGATCCCGGCCCATTTGGTGACCGAGGCGATCGTTGCCTGGCCTTGCGCATTGGCCGCTGCCAGCGCCGCCTCGGGCTCCATCGCGTCGAGTGCCCCGCTGGCCAGCAAATCCGCACCGATGATGTCGCGCGCGAAATAGGGCGCGAAAATGTAGATGACGACGAGGACGTAATAGGGATTGCGGGCCCATTCGAAGACCGCCCAGGCAAAGCCGGTTCGGCCCAGTGCGCCGCCTTCGCCGGAGGTCGGGCGAATGTGTTGGTGCGAGAGCGGATTGGCAGCCAGCGCCGGATCCCCGGCCACCTAGCTGGGGCTCCCAGACGATCTAGCCTTGGGGTGCAAGGAGAACGAAATCTCCCGCACCGGTTGGTCACGGTGGCCGCAGCCGCCGGTGTGCCGGGCAGCTTCGCTGTCGAGCCTGGTCATGTTCGAGGGTCTCTCCGCTGATATTCTTATCGTTATAGTTGCGACCGCGGCGGTTCATGCTGCGGCGACGCGAATTAGGCAAGCGCGGCTTATTCTCCGCGGGCAGCGATCATACTGGCGATATCGACGAACTTCTCGCGCGGCGCGCCGGCGCGGGCGGCCGCGATCTCGGCTTCCTCGATCTTCTGCCAGTCGCGGAAGGTCACCACGTCAAGTTCGCGCTCGCGGGCGAGCTGGTCGAACCCGTCGCGGCCGCGTTTGTCCGAGCCAGCGCCGATGTCCGCGTCCACCACATCGATCACCGCATAGCCATCGGGCCGGTTGGTGCCGATCGTGCCGCTGGGTCCGCGCTTGGCCCAGCCGACGCAGTAAAGGCCGGGTCCGATCCGCCCCTCGTCATTGGCGAAGCGCCCGGCGCGCTCGTCGAAGGGCACACCCGGGATCGGGGAGGTCTGGTAGCCGATGCAGGTCACCACCAGATCGGCGGGCAGGCGGTAGGTCTCACCCGTACCCACCGCGCGGCCGGCTTCGATCGCCGTCCGCTCGACCTCGACAGCGGTGACCGTGCCGTCCTCGCTCAGGATCGCCTGCGGGCTGGCATAGAAATCGAACGCGATGGTGAGCGGTTTTTCCTCCGCAGCCTCGGCGGGGAGAGCGGCGAATTCGCGTAGCAGGGTAACCGATTTGCGCTGGCCCGGCTCGAGCGCGGCGTCGTCATCGACCGGCGGCAGGTCGGCCTCATCGACCTGCGGGCGGGCGCGCTCGAGATGCAGGAGTTCGCCCAGCTCCTTGGGCGTCATCATGATCTGGTGCGGGCCGCGGCGCCCGAGGATGGTGATCGTCTCGATACTGCTGGTGCGCAGGGCATCGAGCGCATGGGTGACGATATCCGACCCGGCAAACTCGCTCTCGGTCTTGGCCAGGATGCGTGCGACGTCGAGCGCGACATTCCCCATGCCAATCACGACTGCATGCTTGCCCGATAGCTGCGGGTCGAGCGCGGCGAATTCGGGATGGCCATTGTACCAGCCGACGAAAGCCGCGCTGCCGATGACGTTGTCCGCATCGGCTCCGGCAATCGGCAGCGCGCGGTCGACCGGCGCGCCGGTGGCCAGCACCACCGCATCGTAAAGCTCGCCCAGTTCGGCAATGGTGATGTCTTCGCCCACCGCGACATTGCCGACGAAACGCACCGTCTCGCCGATCGCAGTCTTCTCGTAGCGCCGCGCAACGGCCTTGATCGACTGGTGGTCGGGGGCGACCCCGGTGCGGATCAGTCCGAAGGGTACGGGGAGTTTGTCGAACACATCGATGCGGGCATCCTCGCCCCATTTCTTGACCGCCGCTTCGGCCGTGTAATAGCCCGCCGGGCCCGACCCCACGATCGCGATGTGCCGCATGTCCTTCTCCCACAAGACGGACAATCCATGCACGCGCGCCCGCTGGCTGGCAAGCCGATGCGGGCAACCGTAAACCTCCGGTAAACATGGTTAGCCGCCTGTTAAGGTACATTTGCTATGATTGGACTTCGCCGGGGGGCACCGGACTGCACCCGTGGGCAATCAATCGGAGCATCAATACACATGGCAGGGTTCTTCTCGCGATCGGTGCGGGCAACGGCGGATGAGGATGCAGCGTCGGACGAGGCCCCGCTGCGCCCGATCGCTGCTTCCGATGCCATCCGCCGGGTCGAACTGCTCGACAGTTTCGAGGCCGCGGGACTCGGCTGGTTCTGGGCCACCGACGCGCAGGGACGCCTGATCTATCTGTCCGATAATGCCGCTGAGAAGCTCGGCTGGTCCGATGGCGAGGCGATCGGCAAACCCCTGGGCGAATTGTTCATTCCCGAACGGGCCGACGACCCCAACAAGCCCCAGCGCCCGCTCGCCTTCCTGCTGAGCGCGCGCAATTCGATCAGCCAGCTCAATGTCCGCCTGGCCTTTACCAAGGACGAAGTCTGGTGGGAAATCGCCGGTAAACCCCAATTCGACGACAAGGGCCGTTTCACGGGGTACCGCGGCAGCGCCAAGGACATCTCTACCAGTCGCGAAAGCCGGCTCGACGCCGAACGGTTGGCGCAATTCGATCCCGTGACCGGACTGGCCAATCGTCATCGCCTGACCACGCGCCTGACCGAGACGCTCAAGGCCTATCGCAACTCCAAACGCGCTTGCGCGCTACTGACGCTCGACCTCGACCGGTTCAAGCAGGTCAGCGACACACTGGGCCATCAGGCCGGCGACGAACTGCTCAAGCAGGTAGCGTCGCGGCTTGAACGAATTGTCGCTGGCGCGGGCGAAATCGGTCATCTGGGCAGTGACGAATTCCAGATTGTGATGCCCGATGTCGATGATCGCGGTGCGCTCGGCGAGCTTGGCCAGCGGCTTATCCAGATGCTGTCGCAGCCCTATTCGATCAATGGCGCGCGTGCGATCATCGGAGCCTCGATCGGCATTGCGATCGCGCCCTACGACGGGCTCGATACCGAGGAACTGGTCACCGCGGCCGATCTGGCGCTCTATGCGGCCAAGGGCGGCGGGCGCGGCCAGTACCGGTTCTATTCGAGCGATCTGAAGGATGGGGCGAGACATCGCCGCCAGGTCGAGGAGGATCTGCGCGACGCGATCTCCAATGGCCAGATTTCGATGCACTACCAACCGCTCGTCTGCGCCAAGACCCACAAGGTCGAGAGCTGCGAGGCGCTGATGCGCTGGGATCACCCCGAGCATGGCGATATCCCGCCCGCGGTCTTTATCCCGGTCGCCGAGGATATGGGTATTATCAGGGATATGGGCGAATGGGCGCTCAACGAGGTTTGCCGCGACGCCAAGCAATGGCCTGTCGATCTGCGTGTCGCAGCGAATGTCTCGGCAATGCAGTTCGCGCATGACGATTTCGCGCAGACCGTCCGGAATGCCCTGACCAACAGCGGACTGGAGCCTGCACGTCTGGAACTCGAGATCACCGAAAGCGTGTTCCTCGGCGATACCGGGCGCGTGCAGGCCATGTTCGCCGAACTCAAGGAACTGGGCGTCAAACTCGCGCTTGACGATTTCGGTACCGGCTACAGCTCGCTGAGCTATCTGCGCACCGCGCCGTTCGACAAAATCAAGATCGACCAGAGCTTCGTTCGCGGCGCGACCGAGGAAGGCAACAACAACGCCGCTATCCTGACCGCGATCGTCGGGCTTGCCGATGCGCTGGGTATGGAAACGGTGGCCGAGGGGGTCGAGGCCAAGGACGAGCTCAAACTCGTCACGCAGCGCGGCGCAACGCTGGTCCAGGGCTTTATCTTCGCCCGCGCGATGCCGAACGCGGATTTCCTCGAGCGGCTGGCCGATGGGCAACTGACCTACGACGCGCGGGGGCCGGCCAAATATCGCGCTGCGCGCAAGACCGTGTTCCGCCGGATCGGGCTGATCCATGAAGACAATCGCTACAAGGTCGTGATGCGCAACCTGTCGAAGACGGGGGCGATGATCGAGGGCCTGCTCGACGTCCCGCTGGGCACGCAGGTGGTGCTCGATCTCGGCGGCGGGCAGCTGGCGGTGGCAACCGTAAGGCGTTCGAAGGGAGCGCTGCAGGGCGTCGAGTTCGAGAACCCGCTGATCAGCGACGGCGCCGAGGGGCTATGTACGCGCCACCGCGTCTCGCCCTATCAGATCGAGGCTGCCGGGCGTCCGCTGGCCGCGTTGCCGGACGATCCCTATTCGCTGATCATGGGCGAGCAGGAGGGTGCGGGGACGCCGAAGCAGTTCGTCGAGGTCGAGGTGGGGACACCCAAACCGGGCACCGGTTACTGACCCCGCGAGGATACGGTGCTTGGCGAGTTAGCCTACCCCGGCTAAGGCGCGCGCAAGGCACTGCGTGTGCCGCCTTTTCCGTTTAAGCAGTTTGTATGACCGACCTCACAAAAATACGCAATTTCAGTATCATCGCCCATATCGACCATGGCAAGTCGACGCTTGCCGACCGGCTGATCCAGCATTGCGGCGGGCTGACCGATCGCGAGATGTCCGAGCAAGTCCTTGATAACATGGACATTGAGAAGGAACGCGGGATCACGATCAAGGCGCAGACGGTGCGCCTCAACTACACCGCCAAGGATGGCGAGACCTATGAGCTCAACCTCATGGACACGCCCGGCCATGTCGACTTTGCCTATGAAGTCAGCCGCTCCCTCGCCGCGTGCGAAGGCGCGCTGCTGGTGGTCGATGCGGCGCAAGGGGTCGAGGCGCAGACGCTCGCCAATGTCTACCAGTCGATCGAGCACGACCACGAGATCCTCCCCGTCATCAATAAGATCGACCTCCCCGCCGCCGAGCCGCAGCGCGTGGCAGAGGAAATCGAGGAAATCGTCGGCATCGAGGCCACCGGCCCGTGGCAGGAGGGCGGCGCGGTGCTTACATCCGCCAAGTCGGGCATCGGCATCGAGGACACGCTCGAGGCGCTCGTCGCGCGCATCCCGCCCCCCACGGGCGACCGCGACGCGCCGCTCAAGGCCATGCTGGTCGACTCCTGGTACGACCCCTATCTCGGCGTGGTCATCCTCGTGCGCGTGATCGACGGCGCGATCAAGAAGGGCCTCAACGTCAAATTCATGCAGGGCGGCACGCAGCACCTGATCGACCGCGTCGGCTGCTTCACCCCCAAGCGCACCGATTTGCCCGAACTGGGCCCGGGCGAGATCGGCTTCATCACCGCGCAGATCAAGGAAGTCGAGCAGGCGCGCGTCGGCGACACGATCACCACGGTGAAGGGCGGGGCGGTCAAGGCGCTGCCCGGCTACAAGGAAGTCCAGCCGGTGGTGTTCTGCGGGCTGTTCCCCGTCGATGCCGCCGATTTCGAGAAGCTGCGCGAAAGCATCGGCAAGCTGCGACTCAACGATGCCAGCTTCAGCTTCGAGGCCGAAAGCAGCGCCGCGCTGGGCTTCGGCTTCCGCGCGGGCTTCCTCGGCCTGCTGCATCTGGAGATCATCCAGGAACGCCTCACGCGCGAATACGATCTCGACCTGATCACCACCGCCCCCTCGGTGGTCTACCGCATCCAGCTCAACAAGTCGCGGACCGACCCGGCGCAGGAGCTGATGCTGCACAACCCCGCCGACTATCCCGATCCCAGCCGCATCGAGCAGATCGAGGAGCCGTGGATCAAGGCGGTGATCTACACCCCCGACGAATATCTCGGCTCGATCCTCAAGCTGTGCCAGGACCGGCGCGGTATCCAGGTCGACCTGACCTATGTCGGCGGCCGCGCGCAGGTGACCTACGAACTCCCGCTCAACGAAGTGGTGTTCGATTTCTACGACCGCCTCAAGTCGATCAGCCGCGGTTATGCCAGCTTCGACTACGAACAGATCGGCCTGCGCGAGGGCGACCTCGTCAAGATGAGCATCCTGGTGAACAACGAACCGGTCGATGCGCTGTCGATGATCGTCCACCGCGATGTCGCCGAGAGCCGCGGGCGCGGCATGTGCGAGCGGCTCAAGGACCTCATCCCGCGGCACCTGTTCAAGGTGCCCATCCAGGCCGCGATCGGCGGCAAGGTGATCGCGCGCGAAACCATCGCCGCGATGCGCAAGGACGTGACCGCCAAATGCTATGGCGGCGACATCAGCCGCAAGAAAAAGCTGCTCGAGAAGCAGAAGAAGGGCAAGGCCCGGATGCGCGAGTATGGCAATGTGAGTATCCCGCAGGAGGCGTTTATCGCCGCGCTGCGCATGGGCGAGGAATAGGCCCGCGCCCCCCCCCCCGGCGCCAGTGCTGTCCAGCCCCCATCAGCCCGCGGCTCACCCCGCCGGCCAACCAGAAAAGAGATTACCGCTTATGTCCGGATATAAGGACCCCAATCTGCAGGACCGCCTCGCCCTGGCGCAGAAGGCGCGCGAGCAGGCACTGAAGAAGCTGGCCGACGCGCCCAGGCCCGACGAGGCGACGATTGCCAAGCGCAAGGCCGCGCAGGAAGCGCGCGAAGCCGCCATCGCCGAAAAGAGCGCCGCCAAGCGCGCCGCGATCGCGCAGGCCAAGGCCGACAAACAGGCCGCCGCCAAGGCCAAGGCCGAAGCCGACGCGGTGCCCGCACCGACCGAAGCGGAACTGAAGGCCGCGCGCGATGCGAAATATGCGGCGCGGAAGAAGCGGAAGAAGGGGTAGGGTTGGCGGACATATGTTGGGTGGCGTGAGGCGTTTACCGCCAATCTCCCGGCAGAGAGGGCCAACCCGTATCGCCGCTTGTTTTATCTGCGTGTTTCTCGCATTCGACAATCATGGGAGATACTGACCAAGCAGCGCTTAGCAAGCTGATCGCCGACTTCGAGCAGTCGGGTGGTTCGGAAATGGCAAACGCGCAGCTATTTCTGGAGCGGTTCACTCGCGCACTAGGCGTAGAGCAGCCGTCACCAGCGCGTGAAGACACGCGACATAACGACCATGTCTTTGAGCGTAATGTCACCTTTCGGCATCCGAACGGCACTACGTCTACGGGCCGGATAGATTGCTACAAGCGCGATTGCTTCATCTGGGAAGCGAAGCAATCCGCCAAGCGCGAGAAGGTGCGCGCGACCGAGCAGCTGGAACTGGTGGGCGTCGAGACGCCCCAGAAGCTGGGTCATGCCAAGCGTGGCACCAAAAGTTGGGACAGGGTGATGATCGCCGCCAAGAAGCAGGCGGAAGATTACGCCCGTTCGCTGCCAGACGATCACGCCTACCCGCCCTTTATTCTCGTCGCCGATATCGGCAATGTCATCGAAGTCTATGCCGATTTCAGCGGGCAGGGCCGCAACTACGCCCATTTCCCGGACCGGCAGAGCTACCGCCTCTCGATGGAGGATCTGCTCGAAGAGGATGTGCAGAAGCGCCTGTGCGCGATCTGGACCGATCCGCACAGCCTCGATCCTGCCCGTATCAGCGCTGAAGTTACCGAGGACATTGCCGAACGCCTCGCCAAGATTGCCAAGAGCCTCGAGCGCAGATACGACCCGAAGGATATCGCCGAATTCCTCATGCGCTGCCTCTTCACCATGTTCGCCGAGGACGTGGGGCTGATCGAGGAAACCGACGAGGAAAAGCGCATCGGTATCGGTCCGTTCGAGGCGATGCTCGAGCGGATGGTCGATCATCCCGAGGTATTTCCCATCGCGCTCGAAGACCTTTGGCGCGCGATGGACGAAGGTAAATATTCGGGCGAATTCGGCCGAGTGCTTAAAAAGTTCAACGGTTCGTTGTTCAAGACACGCACGGCGCTCAAGCTCGAAGCCGACGATATTCGCGAACTCTGGCTGGCGGCCAGGAAGGACTGGCAGGACGTCGAACCCGCTATCTTCGGAACGCTGCTGGAGCGCGCACTGGCGGCGAAAGAGCGCGGCAGGCTGGGCGCGCATTTCACCCCGCGCGTCTATGTCGAACGGCTGGTGGTGCCGACCATCATCGAGCCGCTGCGTGAAGACTGGGCCGAAGTACAGCAACTGGCGGAAGACCTTGCACGGCAGGGCAGGCGGGATGCCGCCGTCGGGGCCGTGCGCGCCTTCCACCGCCAGCTATGTACCACTCGCGTGCTCGACCCCGCCTGCGGTACGGGCAATTTCCTCTATGTCAGTCTCGAACTGATGAAACGGCTCGAAGGAGAAGTGCTCGATGCGCTGGAATCGCTGGGCGATGACGAGGCACGGCTGCTGCTCGATGGCGAAACGGTCAATCCGCGCCAGTTCTATGGGCTAGAAATCAACCCTCGCGCAGTGCCGATCGCCGACCTCGTCCTGTGGATCGGTTTCCTCAAATGGCAGCTGCGCACGACAGAGGCGAAGAACCTCCCCGAACCGATCCTGCATGCCTATGGCACGATCAAGCATCAGGACGCGCTGCTCACCTATGACAGCATGGAAATGCTGCGTGACGAGGATGGCAAGCCGCTCAGCCGGTGGGACGGCGAGACGATGAAGCTGCATCCCATCACGGGTGAGGAAATTCCCGATCCCGATGCCAAGATGGAGCTGTACGAATATGTGAACCCGCGCCGCGCCGAGTGGCCGCAGGTCGAATTCATCGTCGGCAACCCGCCCTTCATCGGGGGCAAGGACATGCGCGCCGAACTGGGCGACGGCTATGCCGAGGCCGCGTGGAAGGTGCGCAAGGACGTGCCCGGCGGCGCGGACTTCGTGATGCATTTCTGGGACGAGGCGGCAACCCGCCTGCTCGCCAAGCCGCCCAAGGGCGCCAAGGGCGAGAATCCGCTGCGCCGCTTCGGCTTCATCACCACCAATTCGATCACCCAGACTTTCAGTCGCCGCGTGGTGGAGCGGCACATGAACGCCAAGCTGCCGCTATCGCTGGTCTATGCGATTCCCGATCACCCCTGGCTGAAGGCGAGCGACAAGGCGGCGGTGCGCATCGCGATGACCGTCGCCGTGCGCGGTGAGCGGCAGGGCAAGCTGGCCGAGGTGGTGCGCGAGAGCGGGCTGAATACCGATACGCCCGAGGTGAAGCTGGACGTGGATGAGGGGAAGATTACGAGTAGCCTACGTTTGGGTGCAGACGTGTCGAAGGCGACGGCTTTAGTTGCAAACGAGGGCATCGCTAGCCCTGGGGTTAAACTACACGGATCAGGTTTTATCGTTTCCCCGAGCACCGCTACAAATCTCGGGCTTGGCAAGGTTACAGGGTTAGAATCGCATATTGTGAAATACCGCAATGGTCGCGACCTAGGGCAACGCCCGCGTCGCGTGATGGTCATTGATCTCTTTGGACTTGGTGCAGACAGTGTCCGAATGCGTTTTCCTGCGGTCTATCAACACATAGCCGAAACAGTTAAGCCAGAGCGCGAAGGGAAGGGAAAAGGTGGATCGCCAGATTTAAAGAAATATGCAGAAGAATGGTGGTTGTTCGGGAAGACAAGACCCCTTCTTCGCGAGGCACTTAAAGGCCTTCCGAGGTACATTAGCACTATCGAAACTGCGGCGCAGCGCTTTTTTCAATTTCTTGATGAAGACACTCTTCCTGACAATATGCTGGTCAATATTGCATCAGCGGAAGGTCACAACTTGTCGACCTTGTCATCTCGTATCCATTGGGAATGGGTAAAAGCAAACGCATCTTCTATGGGCGCGTATATAGGTCCGGCTCGATGGACGAAAACGCGTTGCTTCGACCCCTTCCCTTTCCCCGTGCTCACCGACGCGCAGTCCGCCAACCTCGACCAGCTCGGGGAACGGCTCGACGCCTTCCGCAAGGAGCGGCTGGCGGCGCACGACTTCCTCACGATGACCGACATGTACAATGTCCTCGAACGCTATCGCGAACTCGATGCCAAGGCCGATGTCGCTCCGCTGAGCGAGAAGGAACTGGACATCGCCAAGGCGGCGCAGATCACGGTGCTCAAGGAAATTCACGACGATATCGACCGCGAGGTCTTCGCCGCCTACGGCTGGGAAGACCTCGGCAAGCGGCTGGTGGGCAAGCCCGGCGCAACTACGCCCAGCCCGCACAAGTCCGAAGACCAGGAAGCCGCCGAGGAGGAATTGCTCGTGCGGCTGGTCGCGCTCAACCAGGAACGCGCGGCGGAGGAAAAGCGCGGCCTCGTGCGTTGGCTGCGCCCCGAATACCAGAAGCCGCGTCTCGCCCATAAGGTGAAGGGGCAGGACGATCTCGACATCGAACTCGTCGAAGCTGGCGTGGTCGAAGAGCGCGCATGGCCCAAGGAAGAGCGCGAACAATTCGCCACCATGCGCGATGTGTTGGCAGAGGCCGAAGCGCCGCTACCCGCCGATGCTCTCTCCGCTCTGTTCAAGGGCCGCAACACGCCCAAACGCAAGCAGCGTGTCGCCCGGGTGCTGGAGATCATGGCCGATATGGGCGGCGCGCGGCGTGGCGAGGATGGCTTTTTCCTCCCCCGGTAGACTTTAGTCCCACCCGCTATCCTTGATTGACCGACAACGCGGGCCCGTGACTTCGGTCGGCTCCTCCGGTGCCTCATCCGCGCCGCTCTCCGGCGACGGCGCCGGTAGCGGCATCGCCTCGTCCACCTCGTCCCAGCGCGCGTCGGGATCGTCATAGAGCTCATGCTCGGGGTCGTCGTAGCAGAGGTAGCTTTCCTCGCGGTCGAGCGCCTCCAGCCGCTTGTACTCCTCCCACGCCGCGCGGGTGCGGGGGCTTAGCTGGGCGTACCAGTTCTCGTAGCCCGCGTTGAGCTTGGCGTTGAGCGAGCGCAGCGTCTCGGCCTCTTCCTCGCCCGCGCCGGCGTTGCGCTCGGCCTCCCATTCCTTGCGCCATTGCTTCTTGAGCCGTTCGAGCTCCATCTTGCCCACCGCGTTGAGGCCCTTGGGCTTGCCTTCCGCAAAGCGCTCGGGCGCGCGGTTGCGCAGCATGAACATCAGCAGCCGGTCGTTATGCACCGTGCGGCTGCCGACCAGCTTGCCATAGGAATAGACCGGCACCTCGACCCCGTTCAGCGCGCGGTCCATCGCGACATCCTCGATCCGCTGCATGCCGAGATCGAGCGCGGCCTGCCACGCGGCGCGGAAGCTGGCGGCCTCGGGATGGCGGCGCAGGAGATAGGCGCCGACCTCGGCGCGGCCGACCTGGCGGCAGGCGCTGGCGACGCTGCCGGTATCCGCCAGCGCCTCGATAAAGGCGCGCTGGACCTGCGGCTTCCACCCGTTCGACCGCTCGCGCAGGCGCGGGACGGGGGTGAAGGCGGGCAGCGTGCCGCGCGCGGTGTGGGGGTGTTGGGTGGGGTTGGGGTTGGGGTTCGGGTCGTCCATCTGCGGGGATGGAGCAGATTTGGCGCGAGTAGGAAAATTCGGGGAGGGGGGTGAGGGGGAGGAGCTTTTGTATTACGCACCCGCATCCGCGGGCGCATCCTCGGGGCTGTTCCTCCGTCGCTGCGCTCCTACGGGCCCCTGCGGGCGGCCGGTCGGCCTTGCCTCGCCTGCGGCTCGGGGTCATCGCGACCCGCTATCCGCCCGCGCAAGTCCCGTTCGCGACCAGCGAACGGCAAGGGCGACCGCCCGCCCGCAGCGGGTGCAGCTTGCTGCACATCTAGCGAGGACGCACCCGCGGATGCGGGGGCGCAAGACAGGAACTCACCCGTTCGCGACGAGCGAACGGCAAGGGCGACCGCCCGCCCGCAGCGGGTGCAGCTTGCTGCACATCTAGCGAGGACGCACCCGCGGATGCGGGTGCGCAAAACAGGAACTCACCCGTTCGCGACCAGCGAACGGCAAGGCCGACTGGCCGCCCGCAGCGATGCGACCTTCAGGTCGCGTGAGCGAGGATAGCCTAAGGCTGCGGATGCAGCCGCCGGCGCCTGAGGCTCAAAAGAAACAAAAATCCCCATCCCGCTTACCGAATCTTAACCTCGTCACGATAACGATCAGGCGGGGGCGGTACATCGGTGCCGGGTCCAACCCCATTTCGAAAGTGTTGACCGATGGCCTTGCTGTGTCGTCTGCTCGCGCAATTGTCGCGGGATACACGGGGTAACGTCCTGCCGATCGTGGGCGCGGCGCTGGTGCCGCTGACCATCATGATCGGCAGCGGGGTCGACCTCAGCCGCGCCTATATGGCCAAGAGCAAGATGCAGAGCGCGTGCGACGCCGCCAGCCTCGCCGCGCGGCGGGTGATGAAGGACGACGCGCTGTCGAGCGAGGTCGAGGCCACCGGCAGGGACTTCTTCGGCTTCAACTTCCCGCAGGGGCTGTACGGCACCGCCGGGTTCACGCCCGTGATCAGTCGCTCGGGCCCCGGCGTGGTCCGCGTGGCGGCGGAGACGACGATCCCGACGGTGGTGATGAATTTGTTCGGCTTCGGCTCGTTGCCCGTCTCGGTCAGCTGCGATGCCTCGCTCAATTTCGTCAACACCGATATCGTGCTGGTGCTCGATGTCACCGGCTCGATGGCCGAGAGCATCAGCGGGTCGACCAAGATCGCGGCGCTGCAGGACGCGGTGCTGGCGCTGTATGACGAACTCGCGCCGACGCAGGCGCAGCTCCAGGCGCAGGGCTTGCGGCTGCGCTACGGCGTGGTGCCCTATTCGAGCACGGTCAATGTCGGCCGGCTCGTCTATGGCCAGAACGCTAGCTACATGCGCTCGAACGTCACCGTCCCCTCACGCGTGGCGAATTTCAACCAGGCGGTCTACACCAGCAATGCCCCGACACAGAGCGGGTCGTGGGAGGTCTATAACGGCAGCCTGTCGAACAGCGAATGCGAGAATTACGTGGGTGCGCCCAACACCAGCGGCGGGGGCCCGCCGCCCAGCCCGACGACGGTGACCCGCTACCAGGGGACGTCGTCGAGCAACAGCTACAACCAGTCGCAGAACTGGGGCTGGTCGAATGCGCCCGACACCTCGGGCACCAACCGCAGTTGCCGCCGCTGGAAAAGCGTCGAGACCACGACCTACAAGGACAGCGGCACCAAGGCCTTCAGCAACTGGACCTATCGCCAGGTAGAGTACGACACGTCGGCCTACATCAAACCGGGCGGCAAGCTGACCTTCGCCACCAGCGCGGCGGGCACCGTGCCCGCGCCGGGCGGGAGCTACAATGCGCAGCAGCTCGCCGCAGTGGGTACCGGCGTGAGCACGGCCGATGCGGTGTGGAACGGCTGTATCGAGGAACGCGACACCACCACCGGGATCGACGGCGGGACCAGCATGACGATCCCGTCGGGTGCGAAGGATCTCGACATCGACCTGATCCCCGGCAGCGATGCGACGCGCTGGCGCCCGATGGTGCCCGACCTGATCTTCACCCGCACCGCCGGCACCGCCTCGACCACTTCCAATGCCGATGCCGCCAACACCAGCGGCTGGATCAAGAACTATGCCTATAGCCAGGGCTACTGGGCCTGCCCGACCGAGGCGCGCCGCCTCGCCGAATGGGACCGCACCGCGCTCGACACTTACGTCAAGGGCCTGCAGACCGTCGGCGGCACCTATCACGACATCGGCATGATCTGGGGCGCGCGGTTCATCTCCACCGGCGGCGTGTTCGGCGATGGCTGCGACTATTACAATTCGATGCCGTGCAACCGCCATGTGATCTTCATGACCGATGGCGCTCAGACCGCCTATTGTAATGTCTATACCGCTTACGGGGTCGAGCAGAACGACATGCGCACGACCGGCTCGGGCAATTGTTCGAACCAGCTGGCGCGCCACGAGCAGCGCTTCCGCATGGCCTGCAACGCGGCCAAGAACCTCGGCGCTTCGCTGTGGGTCATCGGTTTCGACACCGCGCTCACTGCCAATCTGAGCGGCTGTGCCAGCAGCCCCGGACAAGCTTCGACCGTCGCCGACCGCGCCGCGCTGATCAGCAAGTTCCGCCAGATCGGCAACCAGATCGGCGCGCTGAGGCTGACCCAATGAGGAGCCTCGTCAAACGCTTGCGGCGGGACGAGCAGGGCGCGGCGATCGTCGAGTTCGCGCTGGTGCTGACGCCGCTGCTGTTGTTCCTGATCGGGGGGCTGGACCTCGGATACCAGGCCTATCTCCGCTCGGTCATCCAGGGTGCGCTCAACGATGTCGCGCGGACCGGTTCGCTCGAGGGGCCGACCTTCAACTGCACGGGCGACACGGTAGAGGAGCAGATCGGCTGTGCGATCCAGACGCGTTCGGACGTGATCGCGCGCGGCGCCACCTACCAGATCACAATGCGGAATTTCTACGATTTTTCAGGGATCGGCCGCAGCGAGAAGCTGGTCACCGACTACAATTCGAACGGCCAATACGACCTGGGCGATTGCTTCGTCGATCTCAATGCCAACGGCGCCTACGATACCAGCGCGGGCCGGACCGGCGTCGGCGGGGCGGACGATGTGGTGTTCTACGAAGTGCGGCTGAGCATGCCCCGGCTGTTCCCGATCCACAAATTCATCGACACGACGCCCGACTATCACATCTATGCCACGGCGGCGGTCCGCAACCAGCCCTATGCGGCGCAGAAAGTGCCTTCGACGGTGTGCGTATGAGCCGGAAAACACCCTCTTCGGCACGGCGTTTCATCCGCGCCCTGATCCGTTCGCGGCGCGGGATCGCGTTGACCGAATTCGCCTTCGCCCTGCCGATCTTCGTCACGCTGCTGTTCGGCGGGCTCGAGGTAATCAATCTGGTTATGGCCCATATGCGCATCAGCCAGATCGCGATTTCGGTGGCCGACAATGCCGGACGCGTGCGCCAGGGGATCGACGAGGCCGATATCTACGAAGTCTTCGCGGGTGCCGACCAGGTCGGGCGCGGGGTCGATTTCGCCACCAACGGGCGTGTGATCCTGTCCTCGCTCGAACCGAACGGCAGGACCGGCGGACAGGCCGGCCAGATGATCAACTGGCAACGCTGCTACGGTGCGCTGGCCGCCACACCGCGTTACGGCGCGCAGGATGCGGGCCGGACCGATGGCTCGCTCCGCGACGGGCTGGGTTCGACGGCGAGCAAGATCAAGGCCGCCGACGGGACCGCGGTGATGTTCGCCGAAGTGTCCTATCGCTACACGCCGCGGATCCTCCCGAGCATCGTCGCCAACGGTCTCGAGCTGCGTTACGAAAGCGCGTTCAACGTGCGCGAACGGACCAACCAGAACCTGACCAATACGCAGAATCTGGCGACCAATTCCTGCTAGGCCAATTCCTGTTAGGCGGGGGCGACCCTACGGCTTGAAAGTACCCATGATGGACAAGAAATTCGCGCTGTGCATGGCGGGCGGCATCTTGCTGGTCGTCGCTTCGACGATGGGCGAAGACGGGCCGGTAACGCGGCTGGCGGGGATGGATGCGGAGGACGCGCGCCAGGGCCAGCAAATCCTGCGCGAACGGGCCGGCGCGGCGCCCGCGGCATCGGCGGCGAACAGCGCTGGGAGCGCGGATTGGTACGCGCCCGACCCGGGACCCGTGCAACCGGCGATTCCCGTTTACCGCTATGAGAATGTCGAAGTGCACGTGCCGCAGGAAGTGTTCGACCCGGCGGTCGCCGCAGCCAGCGAGATCCGTTAGGGGGCCCAAACGCAAACCTCCCCGGATACCGAATTGGGCACCGGGGAGGCTTTAATTCTACTCAGCCGCCGGAGCGGGCGGGATGGTTACGGACGGATCTGGCCATCGCCGTGGACGAGATATTTGAAGCTGCACAATTGTTCGAGGCCGACCGGCCCGCGCGCGTGCATCTTGCCCGTCGCAATCCCGATTTCCGCGCCCATGCCGAACTCGCCGCCATCGGCGAACTGCGTGCTGGCGTTGTGCATTACGATGGCGCTGTCGATGCTGGTCATGAACTTGCGCGCGGCATCATCGTCTTCTGTCAGGATCGCATCGGTGTGATGGCTCGAATGCGCTTCGACCCAGGCGATACCTTCATCGAGCCCGTCGACGATCTTCACGCTCGCGATGGGGTCGAGATATTCGGTATTCCAGTCTTCCTCGGTCGCCTGCTTGAGGCGGCCGTCGATCGCCACCGCATCGGCATCGCCGCGCAATTCGCAATCGCCGCCCATCGTGTCGGCGAACTTCGGGATGAAGGCTTCGGCCACTGCGCGGTCGACCACCACGCTTTCGGTCGCGCCGCACACGCCGGTCCGGCGCAGCTTGGCGTTGCGGATCACCTTGACCGCCTTGTCGAGATCGGCGGCGGCGTGGACATAGCTGTGACAATTGCCGTCGAGGTGGAGCAGCGTGGGCACGCTGGCCTGGTCGCGGACCAGTTCGACCAGCCCGCGCCCGCCACGCGGGATCACCAGATCGACGAATTCATCGGCCTTGAGCAGCGCGGCGACGGCATTGCGGTCGGTCGTGCCGACGGTCTGCACCGCATCCTCGGGCAGGCCGGCAGCTTTCAGCCCGGCGCGCATGCAATCGACGATCACGCGCGTCGAATAGCGGCTTTCGCTGCCGCCGCGCAGGATAACCGCATTGCCCGACTTGAGGCACAGCGCGCTGGCATCGGCGCCGACATTGGGCCGCGATTCGTAAATCATGCCGATCACGCCGATGGGCACCGCCACGCGTTCGATGGTGAGGCCGTTGGGCCGCTCGAACGTCGCCAGCTGGCGGCCGACGGGGTCGGGCAGTTCGGCGATTTCCTCGAGCGCGCCGGCCATGCCCGCAATCCGCTCCTCGGTCAGGCGCAGCCGGTCGATGAAGCTCTCGGGCTTGCTGCCTTCGACGCTCTTCACATCCTTGGCATTGGCTTCGAGCAGGTCGGGCGTGCGGTCGCGCAGCGCCTTGGCGGCTTCGCGCAGCGCGGTGTTTTTCGCCTCGGTGCTGGCCGACAGCAGGCCCCGCGCGGCCTTGCGCGCGCGCTGGCCGAGGTCGTGGATATGCAATTGCGGGTCGAGTGTCTGGTCGGTCATAGTATCTCTCATATATCGCGTTTCGGGGCGGGAGTCGCTGGCGTTCAGCGCAACTCGACCGCCCGGTCGTAGGCTGCCTGCAAAGTATCATGCAGGCGCTTGGAAAGGCCGCCATCTGCATTGAGGGCGCCGAGACCGGCGGCAGTGGTGCCGCCCTTGCTGGTCACCGAATTGCGCAATTCCTCAAGGCTGGGCGCCGACGGTTCGCTGGCCATGGCGATCGCGCCGCCAATGGTGCCGAGCACCATGTCGCGCGCTTCGTCCTCGTCGAAACCCTGCGCCATGGCCGCTTCGGCATAAGCGCGGGCAATCTCGAAGACATAGCCGGGGCCCGAGCCCGCCACGGCGGTCACCTTGTCGAGCTTGTCTTCGCTGCCGACGGTAATGGTTGCGCCCGCGCGGCGCATGAACGCTTCTGCATGGGTGACATGGATCGAACTGGCATGCGGGCCGGGGCAGATGCCGCTGACGCCGCGGCCGATTGCGGCGGGGAGGTTGGGCATCGTGCGGATGACCGGCGCATCACCCATCAGCTTGGAGAGACGCGCTCCCGAATAGCCGGCGGCGATCGAGAGGACATATCCTCCCGGCGCCAGATGCTCGATATAATCGGCCATGATGTCGTCGATCAGCTGCGGCTTCACCGCGGCAACGATGCAGTCGAATCGCTTATCGGCGATCTGTTCGCGGTCGGTGACGAGAGTGACCTCTTCGGGCACGTCGCTACCGGCTGGATCGACCACGGTGATCCTTTCGGGTCCCTCGACCCATTGCGAAAGTAAAGCGGAGCCCATTTTTCCGCATCCGACAATGCAAACAGTTTTTATAATGACTAAAATCCGTTTCCGAGCGCCCTGGCTCTTGTGTAATCTTGTGCTTACTTGACTATAAGAAGAGCTTCCTGGAAGCTTACTGCCTTCACTATACCAAATACGATCTTATTCATGTTAGGCCGGTATTTTCAAAAAGGCGGTTGTGCAGTGCACAACCACTATCTATATTGTGCTCGAGAAATTTCAAGCCTACGCAACATTCGAAAAATATGACCCAAAAACGAAACATCGTCGTCAAAATCGGTTCGGCCCTCCTCGCCAACCAACAGCTCCTCACTCCGCGTTATGGCTTCCTCCAGCGTCTGCTGGAAGACATTGCCCAGTTGCGCGCCGAAGGTACCAATGTGATCCTGTGCTCGTCGGGCTCGGTCGCACTGGGCCTGCGCATCATCGGGGAAACGCCCGAAAGCGCCGGAGTATCCGACAAGCAGGCCGCCGCCGCCTGCGGTATGCCGCTGTTGCTCAATGCCTATAAGCAGGTCGGGCACGAGTTTGGCTTCGAGATTGCCCAGGTGCTGCTGACGCTGGGCGATTTCGAGGATCACCGCCGCTTCCTCAACACGCGCAACACCGTGCACCGCCTGCTCCAGTCCAACGTGGTCCCGATCGTCAACGAGAACGATACCATCACCACCGAGGAAATCCGTGTCGGCGACAACGACCGGCTGGCGGCCAAGGTCGCGCAGATGGTGGGCGCGGACGATTTCGTGATTCTCACCGGCGTCGACGGCCTTTACGACCGCAATCCCGACGATCCCGAGGCGCAATTCGTGCCCGAGGTCGAGGATGTCAGCCTGTATATGGACGCGACCAAGGGCAAGAGTACGCTCGGCACGGGCGGGATGGAGACCAAGCTGCTGGCTGCCAACATGGCGCAGGAAGCGGGCGTCACCACCTGGATCGCGCAGGGCGAGGCGGATCACCCGGTCTCCAGCGTGCTGGCGCAGACGCGCCGCTCGACCAAGATTCTCCCGCATCCCAATCCGCTGTCCGGCTGGGACAGCTGGATCGCCAACCGCCTGCAGATGGCGGGCAGCCTGGTGATTTCCGACACCACCGCATCGGGGCTGGGGGGCGATCGCCCGATCCGCCGCGGCGATGTGATCTCGATGACCGGCGATTTCTCGCGCGGCGACGTGCTCCATATCTACGACAGCAAGGGCATCGAACGTGCCCGCGGGCTGAGCGATTTCACCTCGGAGGAATTGCGTGTGCTGACGAGCAATCCCGATACGCAGGCCGAACAATTGCTCGGTTATCGCACCAAGGGCGAAGTGATCCGCAGCGCCAATCTGGTGATGCTCGAAAACCGCCACCTGTTGTGGGATGCGCCCGAAGAAATTTCCAGCGCACAATAGCCCTCGGGGGACAGCGGCGCGAACTTCACTTGGCGTTCATCGGGACGCTGGTTATAGGCTGCTTCCCATGACCACCCAGACCCGCTCCACCCCCAAGCTCATCCTCGGCGCCGCGCTTGCGGGTGCTACGCTCCTCACCGCCGGATGTGCGGGCCGCGACAACGGCCCCCGCGACACCGCCTATGTCGCGCGCGACGTGGAATCGCTGTACTGGGAGGCCAAGCGCCGGCTCGACAACGGCCAGGCCGAAATGGCCGCCGCGCTGTTCGACGAGGTCGAACGCCAGCATCCCTATTCGCCCTGGGCGCGCCGGGCGCAGCTGATGGGTTCGTTCAGCTATTACGTCGCGCAGGATTACAACAAGGCGATCCAGGCGGCGCAGCGCTTCCTGCAGATCCACCCGGGCAACAAGGACGCGCCTTACGCCTTCTACCTGATCGCGCTCAGCTATTACGAGCAGATCAGCGACGTGCAGCGCGACCAGAAGATCACCGACCAGGCGCTGACCGCGCTCAACGAGATCAACCGCCGCTTCCCCAACAGCGATTACGCCGCCGATGCGCGGCTCAAGATCGACCTCGTGCGCGATCACCTCGCGGGCAAGGAAATGGAGATCGGCCGGCATTACGAACGCTCGGGCAAGTGGATTGCGGCGCAGATCCGCTTCCAGAACGTGGTCGACAATTACGAGACCACCAGCCACGCGCCCGAAGCGCTCTACCGCCTGACCGAAACCAGCCTTGCGCTGGGGATTCCGGCCGAAGCGGTGAAGTATGCCGCAGTGCTCGGGGCGAACTATCCGGGCAACGACTGGTACGACAAGGCGTATGAGCTGGTCCAGGACCACGCAGCGGGCGTGAACCCCAGCTGATCGGCGACCCGCGGGTCAGGCGCGGCGTGCGCGCAAGGCCTCGACCTGGGCGCTGGACGCCGCCTCTGCATCGAATGACATGACCCGGTTGCGGCCTTCGTTCTTGGCGCGATAGAGCGCGCGGTCGGCTTCGCCATAGAGCGCGGTCCAGTCCTCGGGACCGGTCACCACTGCATCCGCCACCCCGATGCTGGCAGTGATCTGTTCGCCATGCGGCATGTAGGCGCCGCGGATTTCGCCCAGCACCTGCAGCGCGATCGCCGGGTCGAGCGTGTCGGCGCTGGCGAGCAGCGCGAACTCCTCGCCGCCCAGCCGTGCCGCGCAGATCTCGCCGCGCGCATGGATCGCCAGCAGTTCGGCGAAAGCGCGCAGCACGTCGTCGCCCATATCGTGACCGAAGCGGTCGTTGATATTCTTGAAGCGGTCGATATCGACCACCATCAGCCGCACCGCGCGGCCGCGCTCGGCAAAGCCCTCGAAATGCTCCATCAGCGCGCGGCGGTTGGCGAGGCCGGTGAGCGGATCGTGCCGCGCCAGCTCGGCCGATCTGTAGCGTTCCTCGACCAAGCTTAGCAGCAAATGGTGGTGGCGCCGCATCATCAGCAGCTGGAACCCCACCGCGATGACCACTGCGGTGGCCAGCACCGCGTCCATTACCTGACCCGTGCTCGCCAGCGCAGCGGCCACCGGGCCCAGCGTCACCAGCAGCACCGACAGGCCGATGCCGCGCACCGCGGTCAGGCAATAGCCGAGCATCAGCGCGCCGAGCGACATGATCGCAGGGTAGTAGATCCGCGTTTCGACCGGCGCACTCGCCCAGCTGGCAATGCACCAGATGCTGCCGACCGCGGCGGAGAGCAGGCACAGCTTCCACACCGTGGCGATGGCCCGCCGCGCATCCTGCGTGGTCGAGGTGTCGAAATCGATCGGGCGCGCCAGCAGGATCAGCCCGAGCGTGGCAAGCGCCAGCACTACCAGCGGCAGCCCGTAGGCGACCAGCGGTCCCGCACCCGGGCTCGCCCCATAGGCGACCACCGGCAGGCTGAGGATAAAGCCGGCAAACAGCAGCCGCGCCTGGCCGATCATGTGGTGGGCAGTGAGCATGGTGAAGTCGTCCCGCAGATGCGCGGGAATGCCCGGCCCGCCAAGGCCGTTCAGGATGCTTCGCCAAAACACCCCTATGCCATAATATAGCATTTGCTAATTCGACGTTTACGGATGCGCCGGATCGTGCGGCTGCCAAGCTTGTCGATTGCGCGCAAAGGCTTGCTGACTTGGCTGGCGGCAGCGGCTAACAGGGCCTGGCATGCTGACCCGGCTATCCATCCGCAATATCGTGCTGATCGAAGCGCTCGACCTCGCCTTCGGGCGCGGGCTGGGCGTGCTCACCGGCGAAACCGGTGCGGGCAAGTCGATCCTGCTCGATGCGCTGGGGCTGGTGCTGGGCAACCGCGCCGACAGCGGGCTGGTGCGCAGCGGCGAGGACAAGGCCAGCGTTTCGGCAACCTTCGACTTCAACACCCTGCCGCGCGGCCTTGCCCGATTGCTCGACGATGCGGATATCGAACTGGAGGACGGCGAACCGCTGATCGTGCGGCGCCAGCTCAAACCCGATGGCAAGAGCCGCGCCTTCGTCAACGACCAGCCGGTCAGCGTCGGCCTGCTGCGCGACATGGCGGGCTTCCTCGTCGAACTGCATGGCCAACATGACGATCGCGGGCTGGTCAATCCGCGCGGACACCGGGCGCTGCTCGATCGGTTCGCCGGGGCGGACACCGCGCGGGTCGCGGAGGCGTGGAGCAAATGGCGCAGCGCCGAGGACGCGCTGGCCGAAGCGCGCGGCGCGGTGGAAACCGCCAAGGCCGACCAGGATCTGCTGCTCGCGCATCTCGCCGAACTGACCGCGCTCGAACCGCAGGCGGGTGAAGAGGCACGGCTCGCCGCCACCCGCGCGGACATGCAGAAGGGCGAGAAGCTGTCGGGCGATCTCGAGGAATTGCGGCATTTGTGGGAAGGCTCGGATTCGCCGCTCGCCTCGCTGCGCGTGGCGGCGCGGCGGCTCGACCGCATCGCGCCCGAACATGCGCTGCTGGCCGAGGCGCTGGGCGCGCTCGACCGCGCGGTGATCGAAGCGGGCGAGGCGGAAGAGAAGCTGCAGGCCGCCGCCGAGGCGCTGGTCCACGACCCCGCCGCGCTCGACGCCGCCGAAACGCGGCTGTTCGAACTGCGCGCGCTGGCGCGCAAGCACCGCTGCGAAGTGGACGAGCTGCCCGAGACGATGCGCACCATGCGCAGCCGGCTCGAAAGCATCGAGGGCGGCGAGGCCGAGCTCGATGCGCTCGAAGCGGCCGCCAAGGATGCGGGTGCGGGCTACCGCGCGGCGGCCGAAGCGCTGCACGCCAGCCGCCTTGCCGCCGCGCTGCGGCTCGACGAGGCGGTGACGCGCGAACTGGCGCCGCTCAAGCTCGACGCCGCGCGTTTCCGCACTGCGGTGGCCGCCTTGCCGGAGGACAAATGGGGCGCGAGCGGCATGGATGCGGTCGAATTCCTCATCGCCACCAATCCCGGCGCCGATTTCGCGCCGCTCACCAAGATTGCCAGCGGCGGCGAACTGTCGCGCTTCATCCTCGCGCTCAAGGTGGCGCTGGCCGAGCAGGGGGGCGCGGCGACGGTGATCTTCGACGAGATCGACCGCGGCGTCGGCGGCGCGGTCGCCAGCGCGATCGGCGAACGGCTCGCACGGCTCTCCGCCGACGGGCAATTGCTCGCGGTAACGCACAGCCCGCAGGTCGCCGCGCGCGGGCGTATGCATTACATGATCGCCAAATCGAGCGACGGGACGGTAACCAAGACCAGCGTCGCGCTGCTCGACGAAGGCGGGCGGCAGGAAGAGATCGCGCGCATGCTCTCAGGAGCCCAGGTTACGCCTGAAGCCCGCGCACAAGCCGATCGGCTGCTGGAGGGCGTGTGATGCCCGCGCCAAAGGCCCCCTCTTCTTCAGAGGAGGGGGTTGGGGGTGGTGGCGTCTCGCCAGAGACGCTTCGCGCCCGAGCCGCCCGAATGCGCCGCGACATGCCCGAGCCCGAGCGGCGGTTGTGGAACGAATTGCGCGGCAAGCGGCTTTCCGGCTTGAAATTCAGGCGACAGGTCGTGACCGGGCACCGGATCGTGGATTTCTTCTGTCCGGCGAAAGGGCTGGTGATCGAAGTGGATGGCGATACACATGACCCGGTGACCGATGCGGACCGTGATAGGGCGATGCTTCGGGACCATGGATTTACGACCGTGCGTTTCACCAATCACCAGATCATGCGCAATCTGGACGGGGTGCTGGAGAAGTTGACGAGCGTGCTTGAAGAAACTGCGGATCGCTGGCCGAAAGGTCGCGAACACCACCCCCAAACCCCCTCCTCTGAAGAAGAGGGGGCTTAAAATGGCAATCGACATTACCGAAGCCGAAGCCGCCAACGAGCTGATGCGGCTGGCGAAGCAGATCACGCATCACGACCGGCTCTACCATGCCGAAGACGCCCCCGAGATCAGCGATCCGGAATATGACGCGCTGGTGCGGCGCAATGCCGCGTTGGAGGCGGAATTTCCGCATCTGGTGCGCGAGGATTCGCCCAGCCGCAAGGTCGGCCACACGGCCACGACCTCGCCGCTGAGCAAGGTGACGCACGAGGTTCGCATGATGAGCCTCGACAATGCCTTCAACGCCGAAGAGGTCGAGGAATGGGTCGCGCGGGTGCGGCGCTTCCTCTCGCTGTCCGAAGACGATCCGGTGGCGTTCACCGCCGAGGACAAGATCGATGGCCTGTCGTGTTCCTTGCGTTACGAGAAGGGCGCTCTGGTGCGCGCGGCCACGCGCGGCGACGGGCAGGTGGGCGAGGATGTGACGCCCAATGTCGCGCATATCGCCGACATTCCGCAGCATCTTGGCGGCGATGCGCCCGACGTGTTCGAGATCCGCGGCGAGGTCTATATGGGGCGCGCCGATTTCGAGGCGCTCAACACGCGGTTGATGGATGATGCGCGCGCCGCGGCGGAGGAAAAGGGCGAGAAATTCGACCCGGCCAAGGTCCGCCAGTTCGCCAATCCGCGCAATGCGGCGGCGGGATCGCTGCGGCAGAAGGACGCCGAGGTCACCGCGCAGCGCCCGCTCAAGTTCTGGGCGCATGGCTGGGGTGCGGGCTCCGATGTGCCGGGCGACACGCAGGAAGAGGTGGTCCGCGTGATCGAGCGCTGGGGCGTGCCCGTCTCGCCGCTGTTCGCGCGGTTCGACGATGCCGCCGCGATCCTCGCGCATTACGAGACCATCGCCGCCGCGCGGCCCGACCTGCCGTATGAAATCGATGGCGTGGTCTACAAGGTCGACCGGCTCGACTACCAGCAGCGGCTCGGCTTCGTCGCCAAGGCGCCGCGCTGGGCGCTGGCGCATAAATTCCCCGCCGAACAGGCCGAGACCACGCTCGAGAGCATCGACATCCAGGTCGGGCGGACGGGCAAGTTGACCCCGGTCGGGCGGCTTGCCCCCGTGTTGGTGGGTGGTGTCACCGTGACCAATGTCACGCTGCACAATCGCGACGAGATCGCGCGGCTGGGCGTTCGGCCCGGCGACCGCGTGGTGGTCCAGCGCGCGGGCGACGTTATTCCACAGCTTGTGGATAACCTCACGTCCGAGGCGGAGCGCGATCCCTTCCATTTCCCCGATCAGTGCCCCGAATGCGGCAGCGAGGCGGTGGCGGAAGAGGGCGAGGTCGACGTGCGCTGCACAGGCGGTCTCATATGTCCCGCGCAACGCACGGAAAGGCTTAAGCATTTTGTCAGCCGCGGCGCGCTCGACATCGACGGTCTGGGCGAAAAGACGATCGACCAGTTCTTCGCGCTCGGATGGCTCGAAAGCCCCGCCGACATCTTCCGCCTGAAGCAGCGGCGCGCGGACATTCTCGCGCTCGACGGGTGGAAGGAGCGCTCTGTGGATAATTTGTTGGAATCTGTGGAAGCGCGCCGTGAACCCGATGCCGCGCGGCTGCTGTTCGGGCTGGGGATCCGCCATGTCGGCGCGGTCACCGCGCGCGACCTGATGAAGGGGCTGGGCGATATCCGCCTTCTGCCCCGAAAATCCGCCGAGTTCCGCACCTATTGCTTCGAACACCCACGCGCCGAGGGCGAGAAGGAAAGCCCGTTCAACACCCGCATGGTCGAGGCGGTGAAACGCATTTTCGAAGTCCGCACCGACGGCATCGGCACTGCGGTGGGCCATGCGCTGGCCGATTTCTTCCACGAAGAGCACAACCGCAGCGTGTGGAACGATTTGATCGGCGAGGCACCGGGCGAAGGGGTGGTCGAGCCCCAGCGCTATGAGGTCGAGACACGCGACAGCCCCGTCAGCGGCAAGACGGTGGTCTTCACCGGCAAGCTCGAGACGATGAGCCGCGACGAGGCCAAGGCGCAGGCCGAACGGCTTGGTGCCAAGGCCAGCGGCTCGGTCAGCGCCAAGACCGATCTGCTGGTCGTGGGGCCGGGTGCGGGCAGCAAGCTCAAGAAGGCCGCCGAACTCGGGATCGAGGTGGTGGACGAGGCCGGCTGGGCCGAAATCGTGAAGGCGGCCGGCTGACATGCTCGAGCAGACCCACGAACAGGCGCTGCGTATTGCCGATCTGCTGCGTCAGCGCGGGGAGAAGGTCGCGGTGGCCGATGGCGCGACCGGCGGGCTGGTCGCGGCTTCGCTGCTGACCGTGCCCGGCGCGCTCGATTTCTTCGTCGGGGGCGGGGTGGTCTATTCCTTCCGCGCGCGCGCCATATTGTTCGACCTGCCGCGCGACGCCTATGCCGGGATGCGTGGGGCGAGCGAGGATTATGCACTGCTGCAGGCGCGTGCGATCCGCGACAATTTCGGCGCGCAATGGGGGCTGGCCGAAAGCGGTTCGGTCGGCGGGTCGAGCCATCCCAGCGGTGCACCCGCGGGGCGCAGCTGCGCGGCGGTGGCGGGGCCCGGCGGGTTCGAATTCACCCGCCGGACCGAGACCGGCAGCGACGACCGGATCGCCAATATGGAAGCCTTTGCGCGCGCCGCCCTCCAGACGCTGGAGGACGCGCTGCGCGGCTGATCAGCCGCCCGGCATGATGTGGATTTCGCGCACATCCGCGCTGCGCGGCTGCGACAGCGCAAAGACCACCGCGTTGGCGACATCGCCGGGCTGGATCTTGTCGGGCTTGGGCTCATCGAAGAACGGCGTGTCGACCATTCCCGGGGTGATCAGCGTGCAGCGGCCTCCCCATTCGCGCATTTCCTCGGCCAGATTGCCCGCGAAGCCCTGCACGAACCACTTGGTTGCGCCGTAAACCGAACCCTTCATGTGGTCGCGCCCGGCCTTCGACCCGGTGACCACGAAATGCCCCCTGGCCTTGCGCAGATGCGGCAGCGTGGCATGCGCGGTGGTGAGCACGGCGAGCACGTTGAGTTGGATCATCGCGTGCCAGTCGTCCGGATCGCCCTGCTCGATGCCGGGGCTGGAGGAACCCTTGCCCGCATTGGCATAGACCGCGTCGAGCCCGCCGAAATGCACTACTGCCTGCGCCACCGCCTCGTCCAGCTCGTCGCGCCTGGTCACATCGCAGGGCAGCGCGAGCGCCTGCTCGCCGATGTCCCCGGCAAGGTCTGCCAATGTCTCTTTCGAGCGCGCGAGCAGCGCGACGTTCCAGCCCGCCTGTGCCGCAGCGCGGGCGGTGGCGGCGCCGATGCCGGTCGAGGCGCCGGTGATGAGCAGCGTCTTGGTCATGAGGTCTCCTGGTTCCGAATGCTCCTCCCACAGCGCCCCGGCCGGGCGGAGGTTCCGGTGCGTATTGTCGTTCCTGTCCTCGATTCCCGGCGCGCGGCGGGTTATGGCGTGCGGACAAGGGGTTGGCAGGGGGAAACGCCATGATGGGGTATTATCGTCGCTATTGCGAACGGCGCGCGGACGCGCGGGCCGTGGGCACGAATGGCAAACGCTGGATTCGCACGTGGATCAATGTCTTCCGCACCGAAACCGAAGCGCGGGTGCCGCAGGACGAGGCGCAGCTGGCCCAGCTGATTTGCGAGGGCGAGTTCAGCTGCGTGGGCAAGTCGCATTCCTATAACGGCGTGCAGGTGGTCCCCAGCGTCACCGCGATGATGATGCGCGAGGGGGGGCTGACGACGCTGGCCTATGACCCGGCGAGCGAGACCGTGCGCGTGGGGGCCTCGGTCTCGGTGCGCGATCTCAAGGTATATCTGCGCGACGAGCATCGCCGCGGGTTGCACAATGCGGGCAATTACATGGAGCAATCGGTGATCGGCGCGCTGGCGACCGGGACGCATGGCTTCGGCCCGCGCGCGGTGATGGCCGATGCGATCGTCGAGCTGACCTTCCTCGACGGCAGCGGGCAGCGCGTGACGCTCAAGCGCGGCGATCCGGAGTTTGCCTATGTCGCGCTGTCCTTCGGGACGATCGCACCGATCGTGGAACTGGTGCTCGAGACCAAGCCGCTCGAATCCTATGTCTCGGTAAGCTCGATGAGCCGCCTGTCCAAGCTGGACGAGCTCAAGCAGGGCGCGCTCGCGGTGAACTGGGCGGTGATGCCCTATACCAACCCCGAAGACCCGGTGATCATGCTCCACGCGCTGGCCGAATGCGACCAGGCGGGGGCCATCGCCACGCACCCCAAGGCCAGCGGCGGCAGCGGCAAGTTCGCCGCCTGGTTCCTGCGGCGCTATTACAAGCTCGACCGGTTCCTGCCCAAGCTGCGCCGCCCGATGCAACGGATCATCGACTGGCTCGACCTGAAGCAGAGCGAGCGGGTGATCACTGATCCCGACGATCTCGATTACCTCTACGATCCGCAGCCGGGGCTGAAGGAAAACCGCGCGCCGAGCATCACCCGCGGGCTCTTCTCGACCACTTATACCGGTTATAATCTCGCGTTCTTCGTCCCGCTCGAGAAAGCGCCCGCGGTGGTCAAGTTCATCATCCGCGAGGCCGACGGGCTGCGCGATCTCGGCTTCTTCCTCAAGGGGATCATCTCGGTGCGCGAGATGCCGGGCGAGGCGGGGCCGCATTTTGCAGCCAACGCCGAGCGCCCGATGGCCGCGATCGACCTGTTCGCCGATCCGCGCGATTATGCCTGGCTCGAACGGCTCCAGCGGCTGGTGATGCATTACGAGCCCGACACGCGCCCGCATTTCGGCAAGAGCGCGCTGGGCCCCGAGTTCTGCAAGACGCTGGACACTGCGCATCTGGCCGAGCTGATGCGGATCCATCGCCGCTATTATCAGCAAGGTCAGCTGATGTTCTCCGAACGGGTGCGCGCGATGCTCGATGTCGGGCGCCCGGTGGCGGGTGTGCCCGCGGCGGATGCGGGTCTCGCCTGAGGCGCTACGCTAGGACGCGGCGCTTTCGGACAGCCGCGCATCGAGCGGATCGTTTGCCAAGCGGGGCGATGGCGCGCCTGCGACGATGCCATAGCCGATATTCGCCCACACGCGCTCGTGAAAGAAATAGAGCACCAGCTTGGTCGCCACTTCGAGCCCGCCGATCGAAAGCGCGGTGGCCACGCTGCCGGTAAACAGCCACGCCAGCAGCGTCGTGTCGAGCGAGGCAAGCACACGCCAGGTCGCGGTTTTCGTCGTACTGCGGCGGTAGCTTTCGCGGCGCCTGGTCCCCAGCAGCGCGGTGCCCCAGCGGTTCCATTCCCAGAACCGTTCATGGAGATAATAGAGCACCATCTTGGTCGCCACTTCGGTCAGCGCGATCAGGCTGGCCGCACCCATCGCCTCGCGCGGGCTGTGTTCGAGCCCGAACATCGGCCCGAGATAGGTGATCAGCAGGAAGGACAGGAGCAGCGTGTCGAGCGAGCCGACCACGCGCCACGAGACCGCCTTGGCCAGCGACCGGCGGCGGGTGATCAGCGGATGGACGGGTGAGGCGGAAGAACCGGTCTCGGGCCCGGATATCGAAGGCTCGGGAGCGTCTTGCATGGCGGCCACCTAGCCGCGCCTAGCGGGCGCTGTCGAGCGTTTCATAAGGAATCCAGCGCATGACGCCGCCCGCCAGCGGGGTCCAGCGGCCTGTGCGGATACCCGCTTCGGCCAACGTGTCGCTGGTTCACTGGTTGCAGGTATTGCCCAGATGATAGGTCCCCGGTGCGTCGTAGAAGACGTCATGGGCGTAATATCCGCGATAGGATATGCGCGCAGCGGGCGGCAGGACCTGGCGCTCGATCGCCGCAACCAGCCGGGCGTATTGCCTCCGGGTTATCCGCAGCGGGCGGATCGTGTCGCTGGGTGCTGGCCGGGTGTAATGCGCGATGTGGAGCAGGCTGTCGCCGCCCACTGCCGCGCCGAGGATGGTGGCGGGTGTGATATCGCCCCAGGTCGGCGTGTTGAGGAAGACCTCGCGCTCGCCCCAGCTGACCGACACATGCGTATAGGGGCGATAGGGTGCGCCAAGATCGCCCACGGGAAAGGCGGGCCGCCAATCCTTCTGCGCGGTCACCAGCGGCATGACGATTGCAGTATGCACGCCGTTGGTTTCGATCATGATCTCGACGCCGGTGGCGGGCTCGACCCAGTCGCCATTGCGCGGGAGCGCGCTGCCGATCCATGCGGCGAGGAGGAACAGCGTCAGCAGGGAAAACGGCACCGCGATCGCCCAGGCGGCCCATTTCGCCGCGCGGTTCACCGCACGCGGCTTTTGCGCAGCCACAGGATCGACCAGTCGCCGCGCACCAGCCGCCTTGCCAGCCGGAAGCCCTGTGCGCGGTAGGCACGGCGCACGCGCGTCTCCTGCGTTTCGAGCAGCCCTGCGAGCAGCAGGTTCCCTCCAGGCGCAATGGCGGCAGCGAAGGACGGCGCAAGTTCGACCAGCGGCCCGGCCAGGATGTTGGCGATGAACAGGTCGTAGGGACCGCGCAGCGCCAGCAGCGGATCGTCCATTCCGTCGGCGATGACCATGGTCAGCTCGCCGGGACCGTGGCCTTGGCGGACAGCGTTGGTCGCCATGTTGTCGCGCACCACGCCCGCGCAAACCGGGTCGATATCCGATGCGGTGGCGGTGGCGTGCGGCCACAGATGGATCGCGGCAAAGGCGAGCAGGCCGGTGCCGGTGCCGATATCGGCATGGTTGCGCGCGACCACGCCCTCGCGCTTCATCAGGTCGAGCATGGCGAGGCAGCCCGCAGTGGTCTGGTGCTGCCCCGTCCCGAAGGCCTGGCTGGCTGGAACGATGAAATCTACCATCGCCGGATCGGCCGGATGTTCGGGTGTGCGGACATGGAACCGGCCCGCGCGGATCGGGTCGACGCCTTTCTGGCTTTCGGTCACCCAGTCGGTATCGGGCAGCTTCTCGACCACGAAAGCGGGTGGCTTGCCTTCAAACAGCGCCGCCACGCGTTGCAGGTCGGAGGATTTCGGCTGGCGATCGAGATAGACTTCGACAGTCCAGTCATCGGGCAAATGGTCGGCGACCTCCATTCCGGTGACCACCCATTCGACCGGCCAGTCGAGCGCGTCCTCATGCGCGACCAGCGCGGCCTTGGCGACGGGCTTCGATACTTCGGCGAGGATCTTCCACGCATCAGCCACCGGCTTCATCCGCCAGTCGCTTGTCGAGCCGGGCTTCGACCGCATCGGCATAGTCGGCGCAGGACATCCCGCCGATCAGCGACCCGCTGGCCGCGCGCGCGACCATCTCGCTGGCCGAGGGATGCGGCGTGAGCAGGAGGTCGCAATTCTGCTCACGCAGGCGTTGCAGGCCCGCGCGATAGGCGGCGACATAATCGGGATGATCGCCGAAGCGGTAGTCGTCGCGGCTCACCGGCGAAAGCGAATCGGCATAGACGATGCCAATGCATTCGCCCGCCGTATCGCAGGAGTCCCACGCCCAGCTCAGCGCGCCCGGTGTATGCCCCGGCGTGGCGATCGCGGTCAGCGCGGCGGTTTCGCTGCGGATGGTTTCGCCACCATGCACCACGACATCGACTGCGACCGGTTCCATCGGATCGTGCATGCCATATTGCGGGTCGCCGGGATCGTCCTGGCTGCTGCGCAAGACCGCGGCGGCGCGCGGCGAGGCGACGACATGCGCGCCGCTTGCCCGCTTGATCGCCGCATGCCCGCCGACATGGTCGAAATGTTCGTGGCTGTGCAGCAGGCTGGCGATCTCGTTGGGACGGAAGCCGAGCTTGCCGATATTATCGAGCACCACCTGCGCGCCCGCCACGGTGCCGCTGTCGATCAACACGTGTCCCTGCGCGCCCGCAACGAGGATGGCGGAGATACCGCAAGTGCCGACGTAATAGGTCGAACCATGGATGCGATAGGGCGGGGCGGGCTTGTCCCATTCGTCCCATTCGGAACAGGTCGCCGCCCATTGCTGCGGAGTGACCTGTTCGCTCGGCGGCAGCGGGGCAAGCGTCTGGATCGGTGGCGCGCAGGCGGATGCGAGCAGCGCCGGGGCGAGGGCGGACAACAGTCTAGCGGACATAGCTGGCTCCATTGGCATCGAGCGTGGCGCCCGTCAGGCTGGGCGGCGCATCGAGTGCGCAGAATTCGACCAGCCTGCCAATCTCTTCGGGCTCGGCCACGCGCCCCAACGGGATATCCGCGAGCAGGCCGGGCCCGCCGCGGCTGTCGAGGTAATCGCCCGCCATCGAGGTGTCGGTAAAGCCCGGGGTAATGGCGAAGCTCAGGATACCCTCGCGCGCATATTGGCGGGCGATGGTCTTGTGCATCGCCAGCATCCCGCCCTTGCTTGCCGCATAATGCCAATGCGCGGGCGAATCGCCGCGGTGCCCCGCGCGGCTGGCGACATGGACGATCCGGCCCGCCGCGCCGCGCTCCTTCCAGTGCCGCACCGCGAACCGGCTGAGCTGCGCCGCCGCGGTCAGATTGATCCGCATGGTGTCCTCCCATGCATCGAGCCAGGCGATATCCGAACGGTCGATCGGATTGGGATCGAACAGTCCGGCATTGTTGACCAGCACGTCGATCTGCCCGCCCGCCCGCGCGAGCGCTGCCTGCCACACTTCCTGCGGTGCCCCCGGTTCGCAGAAATCGGCGGGGATGGTGTCGATCGAATTGCTCCGCGTGGCCTGGCCGATGACCTGGGCGCCGCGGGCCTCGAGCGCGGTTTTTGCCGCCGCCCCGATCCCGCGGCTGGAGCCGGTAAGAAGAATGCATGTCATGCAAACCCTATTCGAAAAATTTGCGCAACTTGTCGAGGCCGCGCGCCTTGTCACACACGCCCATATCGCTAAGGGAAGCACTCCAATTGTCTCAACCGGAAGATGACCATGGCCAACCGCCCGATGGCGCCGCACCTGCAAATCTGGAAATGGGGTCCGCATATGGCGGTCTCGATCCTCCACCGCGTGACCGGCGACGGCATGGCGCTGGTCGGTCTCGGCGTGCTGCTGTGGTGGCTGGGCGCAATGGCCGCGGGACCCGAGGCCTATGGCCAGTTCGAAACCCTGATGGGTTCGCCGCTGGGCATGGTCGTGCTGGTCGGGCTGAGCTGGGCGTTCTTCAGCCACATGATGAGCGGCCTGCGCCACTTCGTGCTCGATCTCGGGGCCGGCTACGAACTCGACACCAACAAGACCTGGTCGGTCCTCGCACCGCTGTTCGGCATCCTTCTCACTGCGGGCTTCTGGGCCCTCATCCTGCTTCGCTAAAGGGCAATACCCATGGGTAACGGAACCTCCATCGGACGCGTGCGCGGGCTCGGCTCGGCGCATGAAGGCGCGCATCACTGGCTGCTGCAGCGCTTCACCGCGATCGGCAATCTGGTGCTGATGCTGTTTCTCGCGGTCAGCCTCGCGCTGCTGCCCGACTATTCCTACGGCACGGTCGCCGGCTGGGCCTCGCAGACGGTGCCCGCTACCGCGCTGGCGCTGCTCATCGTCTCGGTCTTCTGGCATGCCCGCCTCGGCCTGCAGGTGCTGATCGAGGATTATGTCCATACTCCCGGAAACAAGTTCGCCTGTATCGCTGCGCTCAACCTGGCGGCGATCGGCGGCGGTGTCTTCGGTCTCGTTTCGATTGCGCGCATCGCGCTTGGAGGAATTTCCTGATGACTAGTGGTGCGAACAATGGCGCGCCGCCGCACGGTGGGCGCGACGATACCAATACGGGCAATGTGGACAGTTCCAACCAATCTCCGACAACCGCTCCGGCAACGCCCGGATCCGCCCCTGGAACGAAACGGCAGGGCGGCGCCGCCGCCTATCCGATCGTCGAGCATACCTATGACGTAATCGTCGTCGGCGCCGGCGGTTCGGGCCTGCGCGCCACGATGGGCGCCGCCGAAAGCGGCCTCAAGACCGCCAACATCACCAAGGTTTTCCCGACCCGTTCGCACACCGTCGCGGCGCAGGGCGGTATCGCCGCCAGTCTCGGCAACAACACGCCCGACCACTGGCAGTGGCATATGTACGATACGGTCAAGGGCTCCGACTGGCTCGGCGACCAGGACGCGATCGAATATCTGGTGCGCGAAGCACCGCAGGCGGTTTACGAGCTGGAGCACGCCGGCGTGCCCTTCAGCCGCAATGACGACGGCACGATCTACCAGCGCCCGTTCGGCGGGCATATGCAGAACATGGGCGAAGGCCCGCCGGTGCAGCGCACCTGCGCCGCGGCCGACCGGACCGGTCACGCCATGCTCCACGCGCTCTACCAGCAGAGCCTGAAGTACGACGCGGACTTCTTCATCGAATATTTCGCGCTCGACCTGATCATGAAGGACGGCGTCTGCGTCGGCGTCATGGCCATGTGCCTCGATGACGGTACGATCCACCGCTTCCGCGCGAAGGCGGTGGTGCTGGCGACCGGCGGCTATGGCCGCTGCTATTACACCGCGACCAGCGCGCATACCTGCACCGGCGACGGCGGCGGCATGGTGCTGCGCGCCGGACTGCCGCTGCAGGACATGGAATTCGTCCAGTTTCACCCCACCGGCATCTACGGCGCGGGCGTGCTCATCACCGAGGGCGCACGCGGCGAGGGCGGCTACCTCACCAATTCCGAGGGCGAGCGGTTCATGGAACGCTATGCGCCGAGCGCGAAGGACCTCGCCAGCCGCGACGTCGTCAGCCGCTCGATGGCGCTGGAAATGCGCGAAGGCCGCGGCGTGGGCCCGGAAAAGGACCACATCTACCTCCATCTCGACCACATCGATCCGACCGTGCTGGGCCAGCGCCTGCCGGGGATCACCGAGAGCGGCAAGATCTTCGCCGGGGTCGACCTGACCCGCGAACCGCTGCCCGTCACCCCGACGGTGCATTACAACATGGGCGGCATCCCCTGTAACTATCACGGCGAAGTGATGGCGGGCGACAAGAACGATCCCGAAAAGATCGTCCCCGGCCTGTTCGCGGTGGGCGAAGCCGCCTGCGTCTCGGTCCACGGCGCCAACCGTCTCGGTTCGAACTCGCTGATCGACCTCGTGGTGTTCGGCCGGGCAACCGGCCACCGCCTCAAGGAACTGATCAAGCCGGGCACCAGCCATGACGAACTGCCCGCCGACAGCGCCGACCTGTCGCTCACCCGGCTCGACCATTTCCGCTATGCCGATGGCGGCACGCCGACGGCTGAGCTGCGCGCGGACATGCAGAAGACCATGACCCGCCACGCGGCGGTGTTCCGCGACAGCAAGCTGATGGCCGAGGGGGTCGAGAACCTGAAGCAGATCAACAAGCGGATGGAGGACGTGAAGGTCTTCGACCGTTCGCTGATCTGGAACAGCGATCTGATCGAGACGCTCGAGCTCGACAATCTGATGGCGCAGGCCAATGTCACCATGGCTTCGGCGGAAAACCGCAAGGAAAGCCGCGGCGCGCATGCGCATGAGGATTTCCCCGATCGCAACGACGCCGAATGGATGAAGCACACCATCGCCTGGTTCGACGGCTGGGGCGGCAATGGCGGCGGCGTGAAGATCGATTACCGCCCGGTCCACGAATACACGCTGACCGACGACGCGAAGTACATCGAGCCGAAGAAGCGGGTTTACTGATGCGGGCGGGGCGCCCGCCGGTTTACGGCCGGCGCCCGAGGCGTTCCCGACAGGGCCTGCGCTAGAGACTGTCGTCCGCATCCATGCGATTGTGCAGGATGCGGACGATGTCGATCGCCGTCTCGCCGACCCGGTAGAAGATCAGGTGCTCGCCGCTGGAGAGCTTGCGGAAGGCGCCAAGTCGGCTTTCATAGGCTGGGTGCATGAGTGGAAAGCGTGACAGGCCCTCTATGTCGTGGCGCAGGTCCGAGACGTAGCGGCGCGCCTGATCTTTGCCCCAGCGCGCCTTGGTATAGACGGCGATGTCGTTGAGATCGGCTTGCGCGGGCGATAGGAGGCGAACCTCATACATCGTCATCGGGCCCGAAATGGCGCTCCATGAAACTGTCCCAATCGAACGGGCGGGCGGGGCCGCTGTCGAGTCCTTCCTTGAGCGCGCGGTCGAGCGCTTCGCGCTTCGCATCCTTCGCAATGTAATGCCGCATGGCTTCGCGCACGACCTCGCTCGTGGTCGCGAATTCACCGCTTTCCACCTTCTTGCGCGCGAAATCGGTGTAGGGTTTGCCGAGGGCGATCGAAGTGTTCTTGCTGGCCATGCGTCTCAGGATACCAAAAATTGGTATTCGCGGCAATCGCGTTGACTTTGTCCGTCCGGCTTGGCCAAGTCCGGCGATGCGTTTCGTTCTTCCCGCGCTGGTCTTCGCCGCCGCATTCGCCAGCCCTCTCGCCGCGCAGCTCACTGCGCCCGAACAGGCCATTGTCGCTACCGTCGAGGAAGGGTTCGAGCGCGATGTCGCGCTGCTCGAGGAAATCACGCTCATCAATTCGGGTTCGCACAACCATGCGGGCGTGAAGGCGGTTGCCGACATGCTGGCGCCCAAGTTCGCGGCGCTCGGCTTTGACGTCGAATGGATCGACCAGTCGGCTCAGGGGCGCGCAGGCCACCTGTTTGCGCGGCACGAAGGCGCACCGGGCACCACGAAGATGCTGCTGATCGGCCATCTCGATACGGTGTTCGAACCCGATTCCCCGTTCACCGGCTTCGTCCGCGAGGGCGACAGCGCCGCCGGCCCCGGCGTGGTCGACGACAAGGGCGGCATCGTGGTGATGCTCGCCGCGCTGCGCGCAATGCAGGCGGCAGGTACGCTGGAAGGCGCGAATATCGTCGTCGCGCTGACCGGCGACGAGGAAGATGCGGGCGAACCGCTGGAAGCCGCGCGCCGCGACCTGGTCGACGCGGGTAAATGGGCCGATGTCGCGCTGGGTTATGAAGGGCTGTCGGTGCTGGACGGCAAGGACGCGGGCGTGATCGCGCGGCGCTCGTCGGGCAGCTGGACGCTGACCACGCACGCGGGCAGCGGGCACAGCTCGGGCATCTTCTCCGACCATGCGGGCTATGGCGCAATCTACGAAATGGCGCGCATCCTCGATGCCTTCCGGCGCGAATTGCCCGAGGAAAACCTCACCTACAACGTTGGTTTCATGGCGGGCGGCACGCCGGCCGAACTGGGCGAAGACGGCCTCTCCGCCACCACCAGCGGCAAGACCAATATCATCCCCTCGCACGCCATTGCCCGCGGCGATCTGCGCGCGCTGACGAGTGAACAGAACGAGCGGGTTGCCGAGAAGATGCGCGCCATCGTCGCGCAGCACCTGCCGGGCACCGAGGCGACAATCGCGATCGAGTTCCGCTATCCGCCGATGGCGCCGACCGCGGGCAATGCCGCGCTGCTCGACCGGCTCAACGCGATCAATGCCGATCTCGGGCGCGAGGCGATGCAGCCCTATCCCCCGTCGCGCCGCGGCGCCGCCGATATCAGCTTCGTCGCGCCCTATGTCGACGGGCTGGCCGGGATGGGGCCCGCGGGCAGCGGGAGCCATGCCGAGGGCGAGACGATCGACTTGCGCTCGATCGTGCGGCAGGCGCAGCGCTCGGCCATCCTGATGAGCCGACTGGCGCGCGAAACCCGCTGATATTCGCGCGGCGTCCGGCCGGCCGGGCATCTGCCTGCGCCAGCCGCTGGTCTTGCCGCGCGGCATTGGGTAGGTTCGCCGGTGCAGGGGGCATTGGGGGGGCAATCGATGCTGGGGCGTTTCGAAGATCCGGATACTGAGCGCGCCTATGTCGAGGGCGAGCGGCTGGCGCGCATTCCCGGCACGCGCTTCCTTGCCGGGATCGGCATTGTTACGCTGCTTTCCTATATCGGATTCAATCCGCTGCATTTCCCGCGCGAGGGGGTGATCGCCTACAATCTCGCGGCGGGCATCTTCATCGCCGCGCTGGTCGGGATCATCGCGCTCACCTTTACGCGGTTCTATGTCGAGCGGGGATGGATCGACATGCTCATCTTCACCGCGCTGGGCGTGGCGATGATCATGCTGATCGACGCGCTGGGCGACCAAGCCGCTATCACCGGCATTTCGCGCTTCGGCATGGCGATTATCAACCTGGGCATATTGATGGTTTTCGCCAGCGTCGGCTTCGTCGCGACCACCCGCTATTACCTTGCCTGGGCCGGGATCGTGCTGGTGATCTATCTCGCCTTCCTGGTGCAGGCCGACCGGGGGATCGTGAACAAGGTCTATACCTTCACCAATTTCACCACCTTCTTCACTTTCGCCACCTTCGTGAACTGGGACATCGACCGCCGTGCGCGCAAGACCTTCGCCGCGGGGCAGGCGCTCGATCTCGAACGCCGCAAGACCGAGGAACTGCTGTTCAACGTGCTCCCGCCCGAAGTCGCCGCACGGCTGCGCGAAGGGCAGGCGGTGGCCGATTCTTTCTCCGACGTATCGGTGATCTTCATCGATATCGTCGGCTTCTCCAAGCTGGCGCGCAGGCTGTCGCCCGGCATGCTGGTCAAGGTACTCAACGAAGTTTTCTCGATTGCCGACGAGTGCGCCGACCGCACCGGGGTAGAGAAGGTCAAGACCATCGGCGATGCTTATCTGGCGGTTTCGGGGGGGCAGGCCTCGGGCGATCGCGGCGCTGGCGAGGCGATCGCTTTTGCCTGCGACATCATCCGCAGCATCCGCACCTTCGCGCAGGAAACCGATCTCGACGTCCAGGTCCGCGTCGGCATCCACACCGGCCCGGTGGTCGGCGGCGTGGTCGGCAGTCGCCGCTATGCCTATGATTACTGGGGCGACACGATGAATGTCGCCAGCCGGGTCGAAGGCATTGCCGAACCCGGCGGTATCGCGGTGAGCGAATCCACCTATCTCTCGGCGCGGACCGCGATGCCCTTTTCGGGCGCGGAAGTGCACACGCTGAAAGGGGTGGGGGAGGTCAAGATCTTCCGCATCAACCGGGCCAGCGTATGCGGCGATGACGAGGGGCCAATCGCCTAGCTGCCGGGTATCCGGTCAGTCCGTGCCGGCCGGCGCATCCACCCGGTGCATATCGATGATTTCGACCGGATCGGCGAGCAATTGGCCCTTCATCCAGCCTTCACCCTTGTCGGGATCGGGCGGGAGCGCGTGGATCGCATGGACCACGTCCATCCCGTCGACCACATGGCCGAACACTGCGAAGCCCGCCTGCAGGCTCGGATCGGACGAGGCCGGGGTCGCATCGAGCCCGGTCTGGTCCTTGATCATGATCGAGAAATCGCCCGTCGCGCTGCCCGGATCGTAACGTGCCATCGACAGCGCGCCATCGGTATGCCTGAGGCCGGTCTGGGTCGTCGGTTCATGCGCGATCGGGTCGAGCACGCGATCGGGGTGCATCTGCGTGCCGCCCTGCAGCAGGCCATTGGGCGGTTCGCCCCAGTCGAGATGCATCGCGCGGTAGAATGTAGTGCCGTCGAACCGGTCCTCGTCGACATAGCGCAGGAAATTACCCGCGGTCACCGGTGCGCGCTCGGTCTCGATTTCCACCGTGATATCGCCCATGGTGGTTTCGATCACGACCAGCTGGGTGGCGTAGATCTCCGCCTCGGGCAGCGATTCCTCCTGCGCGGCGATCGGCGTGGCGAAAAGGGTGAGGGGGGCCAGCGCGGCCAGAATCCGTGTCATTGATCCAGAGTGATATGTCGTTGGTCGAGAAGCAAGGACCTTTCCCGCGCATTCATCCACGCTTCAGGTTTACATTCGTAGTCGCTGTGGCTACAGACGTAATCGAAGAATACGCGTGACGATCAGACGATGATCAGGAGGTGGGAATGAGCAAGCGCAAGGACGCCCCGGGCGAGCGGATCAGCGAAGCCGAGCATGCCGTCATGGAAGTGCTGTGGGACCGCAACCCGATCTCCGCCGCCGAAGTGTGCGAGGCGATCTGCGCCCGGCGCGACTGGTCGATCCCGACCGTCAAGACGCTGCTCAGCCGTCTCGTCCAGAAACAGGTGGTCAGCACCGAGCCCCAAGGTCGCAAATTCCTCTATCGCCCGCTGATCGAGCGGTCCGACTATGTCGGTGGTGAAAGCCGCCGCCTGGTCGACCGGCTGTTCGGCGGCCGCGCCGCCCCGCTTTTCGCCCAACTGGCCGAGAGCGAGGCGCTCACCGACGACGACCTCGTCGAAATCGAAGCGCTCTTGAGGGAGATGCGCAAATGACCGAGCTAATCCGCGAATATTGGAGCCTGTTCCTGCTCGATACGCTGGTGTGGACCGGCGCACTGATCGGCGTTGCGCTGCTGCTGCGCCGCCCGGTGGCCAAATATCTCGGCGCGGGCGCGGCTTATGCGCTATGGTTCCTGCCGCTTATCCGGATGCTGTTCCCGCCGGTGACACTGCCTGCATGGATGCGTCCCGACCTTTCGGGTGGTGGCGACGCCGGCAGCGAGGTGATTGCCGCCGATCTGGCGTTTGCGCCGAGTGCCGAGAGCGGGTTTTCCTATAGTGAATTCGTCTCCCCCGCCGGGACTGCGCCGCTCGACACACCCATCGACCTGCTCACTCCGCTGGTGATCGTCTGGCTGGTCGGCGCGGCGATTTTCATGGGGCGCCGGTTCTGGCTGTATGGCGAACTGCGCCGCGAATTGCTCGAGGATGCGCGTCCTGTCGGCGAGGTCGGCCCGATCCGCCTGATCGAGACCACAGCCATTTCGGGTCCGATGGCCTTCGGGGTGTTCGACAAGGTCGTGGCATTGCCCGATGGGTTCATGGCCAGCCGCGAGCGCCAAGTGCGCGATCTCGCGATTGCGCACGAGCTTGCCCATCACCGCGGCCACGACATCCTCGTCAATGTGCTGGTCCAGCCGCTGTTCGCGATCCACTGGTTCAACCCGCTGGGCTGGATGGGCTGGTCCGCCATGCGCCGCGACCAGGAAGCCGCCTGCGATGCGCGCGTGGTGGCCAGCCGCAGCCGCGAAGAACGCGCCGCCTATGCCGCGATCATCGCCGATTTCGCCCGCCGTCCGCAGATCGCGCCGCGCCCCGCGCTGGCGGCGCCGATGGCCTGCCCCGTGCTCGGCGACAAGTCGATCATCCATCGGCTGCGCAGCCTGCCGATGACCGACCATTCGCGCCGCCGCCGCTTTGCCGTACGCGGCGCGGTGGCCGCTGCCGTGTTCGCGCTGCCGATGACCGCCAGCATCGGGTATGCCGAAGGGATTGCCGCCCACGTGCCGGAAGAGCCCTTTGCGCTGCAAACGCCCGTCGCGCCGCCGCAGCCACTCGCACCCGAAGCGCCGGATGCCCCGCAAGCGCCCGAACCGCCCAGCGACCGCGAATTCGTCGCCGCGATGGAGCGCACGATCGAGCGTGAGTTTGACCGCGCCGAGCGCGATATCGAGCGCGCCGAACGCGAGCTCGAACGGGCACGCGAATCCATGGCACGGGTCGAGCGCGACCCGGCGCGCCATGCCCGCTGGGACGGCCGCAACTGGGACCAGATGAGCGACAAGGAAAAGCGCGCCTTCAAGAAGGAAATGGCGCAATTGCGCGAGGACCTGGCTGATGGCGGCAAGGTGCAGCGCGAGTTGCAGCAGATCGAAGCGCGGCAGGTCGACCGCGCTGAGAGCCGCCGGGAGGTCCAGCTTGCCCTGGCCGAAGCGCATGCCGAAGTGGCACAGGTCCGCGCCGAGGCAGTGGCGGAAAAGGCCATCGCCAGCGCGCCGAAAGTGGTCATGAAATGCCTCGACAAGGACCGCGCGGTCACCACCAAGGTCGATGCCAAGGGCCGCACCACCATGTATGTGTGCGAAAGCTATGGCGATACGGTGGCGCTGAAGGCGCTCAAGCACACGCGCGAGTCGCTCGCAGCGGATCGGAACTGGTCCGATGAGATGCGTACCGAGATCCTTGCGGATATCGACGCGGAGATCGAGCGGCTGTCGCGCTGAGCCCCTGCAGCGCGAGCCTAACGGACGCGGGCGAGGGGAGCGCGCCCTCTTTCGCGCCCGCGGGCGCGCCGATCAGCCGATATTGGTGATCCGGTCGCAGGCGCGGTCATCGCCCTGCAGGCCCAACCGTAAGGCATCGCTGCGCTGCTGCGACGTGCCGTGAGTGAAGTTCTCCGACGATACCCGCCCGCCCGTCAGCCGGTCGTCGCCGATCGCGGCGGCGGCCTGCATGCCTTCCTCGATATCGCCCGGCTCGATCAGGTTGCGGTTCTTGCCCGCCCAGACCCCGGCATAGCAATCCGCCTGCAATTCCATCAGCACCTGCAGCTGGTTCGCCCGGCTCGGGTTTTGCTGCTGCGCGCTGCGGATCTGGCTGGAAATCCCGGTGATCGTTTGGATGTGGTGGCCATATTCATGCGCGAGCACGTAATAGCGCGCGAAATCGCCGCCCGCGCCAAGCTGGCGTTCGAGCGTGTCGTAGAAGCTGGTATCGATATAGATCGTCTGGTCGGCGGGGCAGTAGAACGGCCCCATCGCCGAGGTCCCGCTGCCGCAGCCGGTGTTCACCCCGCCGCCGCCATAGAGGTCGAGCGTGGGCTGGCGGAACTGGTCGCCATAGCCCTGCGCCTCGAAGGTGCCCGCCCAGGTCTGGTTGAGCGATTGCAGGCCGTTGCATGCCTCGCGCGCGAATTCGCTGCTGGTGCACACTTCCTGTTCGTTGGTGTTGGCCGGGCCCACCTGCTGCTGGCCCTGCTGGACGCCTTCGACCATGCCCGCGGTCTGCATCGGGTCGAGCCCGAAGACGAAATAGCCCACTGCGGCGATCGTGATCGTGCCGCAGCCGATCCCGCCCGCCTTGCCGCCGGGAACGCGGCCGCCGCCACCGCTCGATCGTACGTTGATATTGCCGGTATTGAACGGATTGAGCCGCATGCGCTCCCCCTCTAGCCTGACCGCTTTACAGCGCTTGGTATGTGCGCAATGGCCGAAATCGACCATTCCTACAATGTCCGGAGAGCCAAATGTTTCACGCCCAATTCCTCGAAGGCAAGCGCGCACTGGTCACCGGATCGACCAGCGGCATCGGCCTCGCCATCGCGCGTGCGCTGGCGGGCGCGGGGGCGCAGGTGGTCCTCAACGGCTTTGGCGATGCAGGCGAAATCGCCGGATTTTGCAAGGAACTGGACGCGACGCATAGCGGTGCGGATCTGACCGATGCCGCACAAATCGAGGCGATGATGGCAGAGGCGGGCGAGATCGACGTGCTCGTCAACAATGCCGGGATGCAGCATGTCGCGCCGGTCGAGGATTTCCCGGTCGAGAAATGGGACACGATCATCGCGCTCAACCTCACCGCTGCGTTCCACACCACGCGGCTCGCCGCGCCGGCGATGAAGCGCAAGGGCTGGGGGCGGATCATCAACACCGCCAGCGCGCATTCCAAGGTCGCCAGCCCGTTCAAGTCGGCGTATAATTCGGCCAAGCACGGGCTCGACGGCCTGACCAAGACCGTCGCGCTCGAACTCGCCGAATTCGGCGTGACCGCCAATTGCATCAGCCCGGGCTATGTCTGGACCCCGCTGGTCGAAAACCAGATCCCCGACACGATGGCGGCGCGCGGGCTGACCCGCGAGCAGGTCATCAACGATGTGCTGCTGGTCAAGCAGGCGACCAAGAAGTTCGTCCAGCCCGACGAAATCGGCGCGCTCGCCGTGTTCCTGTGCCGCGACGAGGCGCAGAACGTCAACGGCGCCAACTGGAGCGTCGATGGCGGCTGGACCGCGGAATAAGCGCGTATGCCGGGCTTGCTGGTTCCCTTCCTCGTGGCTGCGGCCGCAAGTCTCCTCGTCAGCGTGGGGGTCGCCATTGCGGTGCTGCGCGAACCCGGCCTGACGCTGAAACCCCTGTGGGCGATCCTCGCCTTCGTCGGCGTGGGCGGTGCGGCGCTGGTGCCGCATGCGCCGGACCAGCTTTACTGGTTCCTCGGCGTGGCGGCTCCGACCGTATCGTTCAGCGCAGCGGCGGGGAGCTGGGAACCGGAGGTAATGCGCGCCTTGTTTCCGCTCGGCGCGATCGGGGTGATCGGCCGGATCTACCTGCACCGCAATCGGCGGCGGCCGGTGCGGTGAACCCGGGATGGCGCGCTGTCCGCAAGGGGGTAGCCGGCCGGTGCGAAGCGGCCAGGCGGCAGAGCGCGGTTATGGGCACTAGCTAGTTTCACCATCCGTCGTTACATGGGCCGCCACATTTCTCCCCCGGCAGGCGATTCTCCACGTGGCACATTTCGACATTCCCCTCGGCCTTACTTTCGACGACGTTCTCCTGCGTCCGGCCGAGAGCGATATCCTGCCGTCGATGGCGCGGACCGCCAGTCGGCTGACGCGCGACATCGGCCTCAGCATCCCGGTGGTGTCCAGCGCGATGGACACGGTAACCGAAGCCGACATGGCGATCGCCATGGCGCAGCTGGGCGGGATCGGCGTGCTGCACCGCAATCTCGAAGTCGACGAACAGGTCGCCGCAGTGCGCGCGGTCAAGCGCTATGAAAGTGGCATGGTGGTCAATCCGATCACCATCCACCCCGAAGCCACGCTGGGCGAGGCGCAGGACATCATGTCCGTCAACCGCATCAGCGGCATCCCGGTGACCGATCGTGACGGCAAGTTGGTCGGGATACTGACCAATCGCGACGTCCGCTTTGCCGAGAACCCGCGCCAGCCCATCGGCGAGTTGATGACGACCGAGAACCTCGCAACCGTGCCGCTGGGCACCGGGCAGGAAGAAGCGCGCCGGCTGCTGCACCAGCGGCGGATCGAAAAACTGCTGGTGGTCGATGATGCGGGGCGCTGCGTCGGGCTGATCACGGTCAAGGATATCGAAAAGGCCGTCGCTTATCCCGATGCCACCAAGGACCCCACCGGACGCCTGCGCGTCGCCGCCGCGACCACCGTGGGCGACAAGGGCTTCGAACGCACCGAAGCGCTGATCGACGCCGAGGTCGATGTGGTGGTGATCGACACCGCGCATGGCCACAACATGGATGTCGCGCGGGCGGTCGAACGGGTGAAGAAGCTGTCGAACAGCGTCCAGGTGATCGCGGGCAATGTCGCCACTGCCGAAGCGACCAAGGCGCTGGCCGGGGCAGGCGCCGATGCGGTCAAGGTCGGGATCGGCCCGGGTTCGATCTGCACCACGCGCGTGGTCGCGGGCGTCGGCGTGCCACAGCTGACCGCGGTGATGGACAGCGCCGAGGCGGCCGAGGAATATGGCATCCCCGTCATCGCCGATGGCGGCCTGCGCACCAGCGGCGATGCCGCCAAGGCGCTGGCTGCGGGCGCAAGCACGGTGATGATCGGCTCGATGCTGGCCGGGACGGAGGAAGCGCCGGGCGAAACCTTCATCTACCAGGGCCGCAGCTACAAGGCCTATCGCGGCATGGGCAGCGTCAGCGCGATGGCGCGCGGCAGCGCCGACCGCTATTTCCAGGCCGATATCAGCCAGCAGAAACTGGTCCCCGAGGGGATCGAGGGTCAGGTGCCCTACAAGGGCCCGGCCAGCGCGGTGGTTCACCAGCTGGTGGGCGGGATCAAGGCGGCGATGGGCTATACCGGCAGCGCCACGATCGAGGATCTGCGCAAGCGCGCGCAATTCGTCCGGATCACCAATGCCGGGCTGGCCGAAAGCCATGTCCATGACGTGGCGATCACGCGCGAAGCGCCCAACTATCCGACGCGCTAGGCCATGACGCCCGCTGCCCGGGTCCAGACTGCGATCGAGCTGCTCGACCGGATCGTCGAGGCCGCGCGCGCGAAAGCCGCGCCCGCCGACCGGATCCTCGCCGAATGGTTCCGCAACAACCGCTTTGCCGGGTCGAAGGACCGGCGCGCGATCCGCGAGCTGGTCTATGCCGCGATCCGCGCCTGCGGTCCGGTGCCCGCCAGCGGCCGCGCGGCGATGCTGCGGCTGGCCGAAACCGATCCCGCGATTGCCCCGCTGTTCGATGGCTCCAATTATGGCGCCGCGCCGATTGCCGAGGGCGAGCCGGTCGCCGAGGGTGGCGTCGCGCCGTCCTGGCTGATCGCGCGACTGGCGGCGTCGGGTGTCGAAGGCGGCGAGGCCGAGGCCCTGCTCGACCGCGCGCCGCTCGATCTGCGCGTCAACACGCTGAAGGCCGAACGCGCCACGGTGACGCTGCCCGAAATCGCCGAACCCACCGCCGCCCCGCACGGGCTGCGGCTCGCCACCGGTACGCCGGTCGAGCAATGGCCGGCTTTCCGCGCGGGCGAGATCGAGGTGCAGGACACCGGTTCGCAGCTCGCCTGCCTCGCGGTTGGCGCACGGCCGGGCGAAACCGTGATCGATTTGTGCGCGGGCGGGGGCGGCAAGACGCTCGCGCTGGCCGCGGCGATGGAAAACCAGGGGCGGCTGATCGCCTCGGACACCGATCGCAACCGCCTCTCGCGCCTGGCCCCGCGCGCCGAACGCGCAGGCGCGGCGGATATCGCCACCATCCTGCTCAACCCGCAGCGCGAAATGGAGGCGCTGGCCGAGTTCGCGGGACAGGCCGATGCGGTGCTGGTCGACGCGCCCTGTTCGGGCAGCGGCACCTGGCGCCGCAATCCCGAAGCGCGCTGGCGGCTCGACGAACAGGAACTGTCCCGGTTAACCACGCTGCAGGCCTATCTGCTCGATGTGGCGGCGCAGCTGGTCAAGCCCGGTGGACGGATCGTCTATGTCACCTGTTCGCTGCTCGACGAGGAAGGGGCGGGGCAGTTCGACGCCCTGCTCGCCCGCCACCCCGACCTGCAGCCGCGCGCGCTTGCGCTGCCGCTGGGGCGTCCGCGCGGGCAGGGTATCCGCCTGTCGCCGGGGCCCGATTCCACCGACGGGTTCTTCATTGCCTGTGCAGCGCGGGTTCAGCCCGCTGCGTGAAGACGGGGATTATCACGCTTGGGCCTGACCACTTCCCGTGTTAGCCATAAGCATTATGGCTGACCCGCCACCTATTCGACGGACGACCCCGCTGGAGACGATTATGCGTTTTGCCCCCGCCGCTGCCGCCCTTTCGCTGGCGCTTGCCATGACATCGAGCGTTGGCTGGGCCGGGGACGACGCGCCGACGCCGCGCGCGGCCGTGTTGATTGCCGAAGGCGAAGCGGCGCTGGCGCAGGGCGATACGCAGGGCGCAATCGACGCGTTCGAGGCGGCGCTGGCGGTCGATCCGGGGCATACGCCGATCTTCCTGCGACTCGCCGAAGCCGCCCGTGCCGACAGCCTGCAGGGCAAGGCGATCCGCTATTACCGCGAAGCGCTGACGCGCGAGCCGCGCAACCTGGCCGCGATCGCGGGCGAGGGCGAAGCGCTGGTGGAGAAGGGCGCGATCGAAAAGGCGCGCGGCAGCCTGGCCAAGCTGGAATCGCTGTGCGGCCAGAGCTGCGCCGAAACGCAGCAGCTCAATGCGCGTATCGCCGCCGGACCCCCGGCGCGCGTACAGACGGCCGAGGCAAGTTTACCGAACGGTATTACCTCGCAGGCTAACTGACCTCCGCAAGGAGGTCGCATGCAGCCACAAAGAGTTTCGAAATCCGCCGAGGTCATGTGGGTCTTGGCGCTTACCGCGGGCGTGTTTAGTAGCATTGGGCTGCTAAGCTTTCTCATCCTTCAGGGAGCATCCGTCGCGGGCTTCGAAAACTCTGTGACGCCCACGCAGGAATATCCCTGGTGGCTGAACTGGTTTGGCATGATTTTTTTCTCGGTCTTCGGAGCGTTGCCTAACCTGCTTGCTACACTGATGCTGGCCTTACTCTCCCGACGCTGGAGTTGGGCGAACCATCCGGTGGTATGGGTACTGGTGGCTGCAGCCGCAATTCAGGTGCTTTTCGTTGTCATTGGTTTCGAAGGGCGCAGTCTGGGCGAGTGGCTGAGCACGACCATTACCGCAATGATCGCCGGTGTCGCCGGCTGGCACGGGCTGCGTTTGGCGCGGCGTCAGACCAGCTCGCGAAACGCGTCCACCACGGCGCGGTAGACGCGTTTCTTGAACGGCACGATCAGGTCGGGCAGCTGCTCCGCTTCGACCCATTTCCAGTCGCAGAATTCTGGCGGATCATGCGCTTCGAGGTCGATGTCGGTATCGGCTCCGGCAAACCGCGCCAGATACCACACCTGTTCCTGCCCGCGGTATTTGCCGCCCCAGAGTTTGCCGATCAGCTCTTCGGGAAGGTCGTAGCGGATCGGCTCGTCCATCGCCTTGAGGAAGGTCACATGCTCGGGGCGGACCCCGGTTTCCTCGCCCAGCTCGCGCAGCGCGGCGTCACGCAGGTCTTCCCCCTCGTCGACGCCGCCCTGCGGCATCTGCCACCAGTCGCCTTCCTTATTGTCGATCCGGCGCCCGACGAACACTTTGCCGTCACCGTTAACCAGCATCACACCCACACAAGGGCGGTATCCCAGCGTTTCGCTCACCTGTATCGCTCCACCATCAGTTTCGTCGCGTCGAGGAACGCTTCGAGATCCCTCTGACCGCTCGGTATCGCTTTTCTGAGCGTGGTAAACCCGTGAATGATGCCGGGAAACTCGAGATACACCACTTCCGTGCCGAGTTGCACCAGATGTGCGGCGTATTCCCGGCCGGAATCGCGCAAGGGATCGAGACCCGCGGTGCACACGACGGTTGGCGGGGTGTTCGTGCAATCGCCGACCATCGGCGTGTGGCGCGGATCGCCCGCATCCCCGCCATATTGATCGTTGAACCAGGCCATCGCCGCACCGGTCAGCAGGAAGCCTTCGGTGAACATCGCGAAGCTGCTGTGCTGCGAGGTGTCGCTGGCCACCGGGTAGATCGGTGCCTGCACGACCACCGGCACGTCGGCGGGCTCGTTCATCAGCTGGTTGGTGGTGACGATGGTCAGATTGCCGCCCGCGCTGTCGCCGGTGATGACGAGACCGGTGATCGTCCGCTCAAGCTCGGCGGGCGATGCGGCGAGCCAGCGCGCCACCGCCTCGCAATCGTCGGGCGCGGCGGGAAAGGGGTGTTCGGGCGCGAGGCGGTAGTCGACCGATATTACCGGCAGGTCGAGATGGTGCGAAATCTCGGTGCACAACGCGTGATAGACTTCGAGGTCGCCGATCACGAAGCCGCCGCCGTGGATGAAGATCACGCAGGGGCCGGGCGCGCGCTCGGCATTGACGTCGTAGAAGCGCAGCGGGATCGGGCCCGCGGGACCGGGGCACGTCAGATCGCGCTGCACCGCCATCGTCCGCGGCTCGGCCTCGGCCACCGCGCCCATCGCGCGCATCTGCTGGCGCGCTTCTTCGGCACCGACTTCCTCGACCCCCTTGCCGCCCATCGCTTCGAGCATGTCGAGGAACCCGCGTACATCGTCGCGGACATAATGTTCGGTATCGGCCATTGCGTTCTCTCCCATATGCGTTTCTTTTTGGGACTTAGCGTGTTCGCAGCGCTTTTCCATGCGGCTTTTTTGGCCTAGCAGAGAAACTTCATTGCGAGAGGATGGGGCGCGCCCTAGGTGGCGCTTCCCATTGGAAACGGCGCCGCAAGCGATGGCGCAGACAAGGAATATCCGGATGGCAACAGCCGCCACCGCCCCGCAGGACGGCCTCCCCGCAACCCCCGAAAGCGTCGTTGTGCGCTTCGCCGGCGATTCCGGCGATGGCATGCAGCTGACGGGTGGGCAGTTCACCCTGTCGACCGCGCTGGCCGGCAATGACCTGGCCACCTTCCCCGATTTCCCCGCCGAAATCCGCGCGCCGCAGGGCACGCTGTTCGGCGTCTCGGCGTTCCAGATCAATTTCGGCAGCCGCGAAATCAACACCGCGGGCGATGCGCCCGATGTGCTGGTGGCGATGAACCCGGCGGCGCTCAAGACCAATATCGCGGCGCTGAAGCCCGGCGGGCTGGTGATTGCCGACACCGGCGCGTTCACCAAGCGCAACCTCGACAAGGCGCATTACGAGGCCAATCCGCTCGAGGACGACAGCCTCGCCAAATACGACCTGCTCGCCTTCGACATCAGCGAAAAGACGATCGAGGCGGTCAAGCCCTACGGCCTGGGCAACAAGGATGCGCTGCGATCCAAGAACATGTGGACGCTGGGCCTCGCGCTGTGGATGTTCGACCGTCCGCGCGAACCGATCCACGACTGGCTCAAGGCCAAGTTCAAGTCCAAGCCCGAAATCGCCGATGCCAATATCGCCGCGCTCGATGCGGGGCACGCCTATGGCGAAACCGCCGAGCTCGCGGGGCCGCTCAAGCAGGTCCATATCGATCCGGTGCCCAGCGCGCCGGGGCTTTATCGCACCGTCACCGGCGCCGAAGCGGTCAGTCTAGGCCTGGTCGCGGGCGCACAGCTGGCCAGCCTGCCGATGTTCTTCGGCGGCTACCCGATCACTCCCGCCAGCGCGATCCTGCACCATCTCGCGCGGCTCAAGGAATTCGACGTCACCACCTTCCAGGCGGAAGACGAAATTGCCGCAATCTGCGCCGCCATCGGTGCCAGCTATGCGGGTAGCCTCGGGATCACCAGTTCTTCGGGTCCGGGCATTGCGCTCAAGGGCGAGGCGATGGGCCTCGCGATCATGACCGAATTGCCGCTGGTGATCGTCAACTCGCAGCGCGGCGGCCCGTCCACAGGCCTGCCGACCAAGACCGAGCAGAGCGATCTCTACCAGGCGGTCTATGGCCGCAATGGCGATGCACCGATGCCGGTGATTGCCGCCAGCAGCCCGGGCGATGCCTTCGAGGTGGCGATCGAGGCGTGCCGCATCGCGGTGCAATATATGACCCCCGTCATGCTGCTCACCGATGGCTATATCGCCAATGCCGCCGAGCCGTGGAAAGTGCCCGATCCGGCCACGTTCGAACCGTTCCCGGCACAGTTCCTGACCGAGAAGAACGCGGTCGACGATCAGGGGGTCGAGACCTTCCTGCCCTACAAGCGCGACGAGAAGGGCGCACGGCCCTGGGTCAAGCCCGGGACGCCCGGCCTGATGCACCGCATCGGCGGGATCGAGAAGCACGAGCTGAGCGGCAATATCGACTATTCGCCCGACAACCACCAGCGCATGACCGACCTGCGCAAGGGCAAGATCGACGGCATCGCCGTACCCGACCAGGAAGTGTGCCTCGGCAATACCTCGGGCAAGCTCGCGGTCGTCGGTTGGGGCAGCACGTTCGGCCCGATCCACCGCGCGGTCGACAATGCGCGCCGCCAGGGGCGCGACGTGAGCCACATCCATGTGCGCCACATCTGGCCGCTGCCGAAGAACCTCGGCGACCTGCTGCGCGGGTTCGAGCATGTGCTGGTGCCCGAAATGAACACCGGCCAGTTCAAGACCGTGCTGCGCGACCAGTTCCTCGTCGATGCGACGCCGCTGACCAAGACCAGCGGCCAGCCCTTCCAGATCGCCGAGATGGAAGAAGCGATCGGCAAGTATTTCGACGGCGTCGAAGGCAATGAAGGCGGCGAAGTACCGGTCAATGACGACCAATTGCCGCATCTGGAATCCGGACATGACGACGGCTCGTTGAAGAACCAGTCGTCACCGCAATCGCAGGAGCTCGGCTCGTGAACGCACCCGTAAAGATCGAAACCACGCTCAAGGACTGGGAAACCGACCAGGAGGTCCGCTGGTGCCCGGGTTGCGGGGACTACGCGATCCTCAAGGCGGTGCAGCGCACGCTGCCGCAGCTGGGCGCGGATCCCGCGAACACCGTGTTCATCAGCGGCATCGGCTGTTCGAGCCGCTTCCCCTATTATGTCGAGAGCTACGGCTTCCACACGATCCACGGCCGCGCGCCCGCCTTTGCCACGGGCGCGAAGCTCGCCAATCCCGATCTCGATATCTGGCTGGTGACCGGCGACGGCGATGGTCTGTCGATCGGCGGCAACCATCTGATGCACGTCCTTCGCCGGAACGTGAACATGCAGATCATGCTGTTCAACAACGAGATCTACGGCCTCACCAAGGGCCAGGCCTCGCCCACCAGCCGCGAGGGCACCAAGTCGCCCTCGACCCCGATCGGCAGCTACGACCATCCCGCCCGTCCCGCCGCTTTCGCGCTGGGTGCCGGCGCGCGCTTCGTCGGCCGCGGGTTCGATGTGTCGAAGCACCTGCCCGATGTGCTGAAAGCCGCGCATGCGCACCAGGGCGCCGCCTTTATCGAGATCTTCCAGAACTGCATCGTCTACAACAAGGACGTGTTCAACGATTTCGCCGCGCCCAAGGGCGCCGAAGACCAGCAGCTGTGGCTCGAAAACGGCAAGCCGATGCTGTTCGCGAAGGATGCCAAGGGCATCGCGCTCGACCGCGACAAGCTCGAACTCAAGGTGGTCGATGTTGTCGATGGCGATTGGGAAGCCGCGGAGGTGATCGTCCACGATGTCACCAACCGCTCGATCGCGCATATGCTCGTCGAAATGCCCTTCGGGCCGTTCCCGATGGCGCTGGGCGTACTCTATGATGATCCGCGCCCGACCTTCGAAGCCGCCGCGATGGCCGAAAAGGCCGCCGCGAGCCAGGGCAAGGAGGCCAATCTCGCCAAGCTGCTCGGCAAGGGCCAGACCTGGACCGTCGACGGCACCGCGCAGGATCCCGTCTGACGCGCTGACAGCATTTGGCAGTTTTTCGGACCGATCGCGGTTCGGCTCCGTTGGTTGGACATATCCCTGCCGCTGCAGGGTCCGTTCAACCGATGGAGAAGACATGAATATTTCGATCAAGACGACCGCACTGTCCACGCTTGCGCTGGCGCTTGCCGCCTGCGGCGACGACGTGGCCGAGGACCCGGTAGTCGGCAGCGAAATGGCCGATACCGAAACCGCGATGGTGGACGAATACGATCCCATGACCCGCGATTACATGCTGGGCGACGATGCGCAGACGCGCCGCGATGCGTTCGATTCCGACGCCTTCCGCAGCGAATATCGCACCTATCGCGACGAGGTGGTGAACGAGCAGGTCGCACAGGCCGATGCTACCGACGCCTCGCAGGACATGAGCGATGACGAGCGCGAGGAAATGGATGCCGCGTCGCAGGAACGCGATGGCGAGACCAACATGCGCCTGCGCCAGAACATGACCTGGGGCTATCTCGACCGTAATGACGACGACCAGCTCTCGGTTGCCGAATATGCGATCTGGGCGATCCCGCTCAATCCGCAGCACGAGGCGATCAACGACCAGGGCGAACCCGAGCTGAAGGCCGACACGATCAACAAGGCCGCCGACAGCTTCTTCTATTACGACATGGACGGCGACACCTATCTCGACCGCCGCGAATTCACTGCGGCACGCCGCGGCGAAACGTCCGATCCTGATCGAGGCTGAACCGATGGGACGAGGGCGGCGGGGTAACCTGCCGCCCTTTCCTTTTGGGCGGGGCGGGGTAACACTCGCGTGCAATGGACAATCTCACACACAGCCTCGTCGGGGCATTGATCGGGCAGGCGGGGCTCAAGCGGAAGACCGGGCTGGCCATGCCCGCGCTGATCATCGGCGCGAACCTCCCCGATGTCGATGCCGCCTGCCTGTTCTGGCTCGACGGAGTCGAACACCTCGGCTTCCGCCGCGGCATCACGCATGGTCCGCCCGCCATGCTGCTGCTGCCGCTGGTGCTGGCGGGGCTGCTCTATGGGTTCGACCGCTGGCAGGCGAGGCGCGGCAAGCGGCCCGAGGCGCGCCTGCCGGTCAATTTCAAATGGCTCTACGCGCTCGGGCTGCTCGGCTGCCTGACGCATCCCGCGCTCGACTGGCTCAACGTCTACGGCATCCGCCTGCTCGAACCGTTCTCGAGCCAATGGTTCTATGGCGATACGCTGTTCATCATCGATGTGTGGCTGTGGGCGCTGATGGGCTTTGCCACATGGTTCTCGCTCCGGCGACAAAAGCGGGGTGGGGAGTGGCGCAGGCCGGCACGCGCGGCGCTCGCGGCGGCGCTCGCCTATATCGGGCTCAACGCCATGATCACCGCAGCCGACGAAAACGCGCTCACGGCGAGCCCGACCGGCACTGAAACCGTGATCGCCAGCCCGGTGCCGTTCAACCCGTTTGCGCGCGAGATGATCAGCGGCGGCAACGGGCTGTACACGCTCGGCGAAGACACCACGCTGCCCGGGGTCCCGCTCGACCGGTGCGATCTGGCAGCGGCGCGGGCAGGCGATAGCGCGGTCGACGCCTTCCTGTTCTGGGCACGCACCCCGCTGATCGAGCCGCGCGAGGATGGCTCGCTGTGGCTGCGCGATGCGCGCTTCTACGATCCGCGGGTCGGCGATCGCTTTTCGGTCGAACTGCCTGCCGGGGTCTGCCCCGGCGTGCAAACGGAACCCACGCCAGCACCCGGCGGTTAGAACGGCATGACTGCACCCCACATCGTCTGGCTGCGGCGCGATTTGCGCATGGCCGATCAGCCCGCGCTTCATGCCGCGGCGCAGGCCGGGCCTGTCATTCCCGTGTTCGTGTATGACGACCAGCGCGGCGGCGATCATGCCTATGGCGGGGCGTCAAAGGTCTGGCTGCATCATTCGCTCGAAAGCCTCGGCAAGAGCTACGGCGGCCGCAATTCGCGGATCGTGCTGCGCCGGGGTGATGCGCCGCAGGTGATCGCCGCGCTGGCTGATGAAACCGGTGCCGAATGTATCCACGCGATGCGCCATTACGAGCCGTGGTGGAAGGAAGCCGAAGACGAGCTGCGCGATGCGCTTGCGGGTTCGGGGGGCGAGGAGCGCAGGCTGTGCCTCTACGACGGCAATTACCTGCTTCCGCCCGGCAGCGTGACCACCGGTTCGGGCGATCCGTACAAGATCTATACCCCGTTTGCGAAATCCATGCTGGAGGTGATGCCCCCGCGCGACCCGCTTCCCGAACCGGAAACGCTGTCGTCGCCCGATAGCTGGCCCGACAGCGACGACCTTGGCGACTGGAACCTGCTGCCGACCAATCCCGACTGGGCGGACGGCATCCGCGATTTCTGGGAGTTCGGCGAGGACGCTGCGCATGACCGGCTCGACTGGTGGGCCGATGTGGTAGGCGAGTACGACGAGGGCCGCAATCTGCCGTCCGAAGACACAACCTCGCGTCTCTCGCCGCATTTGCACTGGGGCGAGATCAGCCCCGCGCAGGTGTGGCATGCATTGAAGGACAAGCGCAGCGACGGGTGGAACACCTTCGCCAAGGAGGTGATCTGGCGCGATTATGCGCAGAACGTGATCGACCAGTTCCCTGACTACCCGCGCGAAAGCTACCGCGACTATGACGAGCGCACGCTGTGGCGGAACCCCAATGCGGGGCATCTGATCGCGCAGGACCTCGAATGCTGGCAGAAGGGCATGACCGGCTATCCGGTGGTCGATGCGGGGATGCGCCAGCTGTGGCGGACTGGCTGGATGCACAACCGCGTGCGGATGATCTGCGCCAGCTTTTTGGTGAAGCACCTGCTGATCGACTGGCGCTTCGGCGAACAATGGTACTGGGACTGCCTGGTCGATGCCGATTACGCCAATAACGGCGTCAACTGGCAGTGGATCTCGGGCACCGGGGTCGACAGCAATATGTTCGTGCGGATCATGGCCCCGCTGACGCAGAGCGAGAAGTTCTGCGCCGCCGATTACATCCGCGAATATGTCCCCGAACTGGCCGATCTGGGCGACGATTGCATCCACGACCCGCCCGACGAGAAGCGCGGCGACTATCCGGTCAAGATGATCGGCCACAGGGAAGCACGCGAGCGGGCACTGGCGGCGTACCGGTCGGCCAAAGGCTAGCTTGCGTCCGCCGCCGCGCCGCGCAATAGGAGCGCGCGATGGATATGCCGACTACCCCCCGCACGCACGACCTTATCGCCGGATCACAGCGCTTTGCGCGCCGGCCCGGTTGGTTCGCGCGGTTGGTGGCACCTGGTTTCGAGAGAATCCTTGGAAGGATCGACGCAGCGCTGACATCGGGGACCATCCACGGTGTCCTGCCCGATGGCAGCCGCCGCACTCTGGGCGGTCATGCACCGGGATTCGAATGCGAGGTCGAGCTGCGCAGCTGGAATGCGCTGATCCGGCTGGCGAGCAATGGCTCGGTCGGCTGGTACCAGGCCTGGGAGGCGGGCGAATGGTGGAGCCCCGACCCGGTCCCGCTGTTCGCGCTGTTCATGCAGCACGCGTCGCGGCTGGGCGATACCGCCCGCGCCAAGGGCCCGTTCCGCCACGCGCTCAAGCTGGCGCATCTGGTCAACCGCAACACGCATGAAGGCGCGCGGAAGAATATCAGCGCGCATTATGACCTCGGCAATGATTTCTACCAGGCATGGCTCGATCCGACGATGAGCTATTCCTCGGCGCTGGAGCCTCGCGACGATGGCCTCGAGGCGGCGCAGCGGCGCAAGTGGGACGCGCTGGCCGCGCGTATCGGCGCAGCGCCCAAGGTGCTCGAAATCGGCTGCGGCTGGGGCGGGTTGGCAGGCTTCCTCGCCGCGCGCGGGGCGGATGTCACGGCAATCAGCCTGTCCGACGAACAATTGGCCTGGGCCGCCGCGCACCACGGCGCGGGGGTCGATTTCCGCAAGCAGGACTATCGCGATTGCGAAGGCCAGTTCGACGCCATCGTCAGCGTCGAGATGGTCGAGGCGCTGGGGCGCGAATACTGGCCGACCTTCATGGATTGCATCGCGCGCAATCTGAAACCGGGCGGGCGCGCGGCGATCCAGTATATATCGATGCGCGACGATCTGTTCGATGCCTATGCCAAGAGCGCCGATTTCATCCAGGCCTATATCTTCCCCGGCGGGCTGCTGATCCGCACGAGCGAATTTCGCCAGCTGGCGGAGGAGCGCGGGCTCGCCTGGCAGGACCAGCGCGATTTCGGCGGCGACTATGCCGCCACGCTCGAACACTGGCGGCACAATTTCGACGCGGCGGCTGCCGCAGGGCACCTGCCCGAAGGATTCGACGAGCAGTTCTGCGATTTGTGGCGCTATTACCTGATGTATTGCGAAGGCGGGTTCCGCGGTGGCGGGATCGACGTCCACCAGGTTACACTGGTGAAAGAGGGAGAGATGTAATGCGTGGATTATTGATTTCGGCGGCGGCCCTGGCGCTGGCCGGTTGCGCGACGGCTTACGACACCGTCGCGACCGCACCCCCGGCACCGCCGGCGGTGACCCAGTCGATGCCCGCGCAAATGGCGAGCCTGGATCCGGGCGATTCGATCCTGTTCTGGAACGACGCGCGCCGCTCGGCCGCGTTCCGCGACATGGAATCGGCCTTTCCCGGGCTCGAGGTGGCACCTGCCAACACGGTCCGCACGCTGCCGCGGCAGGAAGGCCGCGTGCCCGCCGCGCTGCAGGCCGATATCCGTGCCTATATGGCCGAAACGCAGGCGGCCGGTGTCATGATCCTCAAGGACGGTGCGATCGTGTTCGAGGATTACGGTCTGGGTTTCGGGCCGACCGGGCGGTGGACCAGCTTCTCGGTCGCCAAGAGCTTTACCTCGACCCTGCTGGGGGCGGCAATCGCGGATGACGCGATCGCCAGCGTCGATACGCCGGTCACCGACATCATCCCCGCGCTGGCAGGCACCGCCTATGACGGGGTGAGCGTCGGCCAGATCGCCACGATGACCTCGGGCGTGGCGTGGAACGAGGATTACACCGATCCCGACAGCGACGTCGCGCGGATGCTCGGCGTCGCCCCGGTGGCGGGCGAATCGCAGGCCGTGACCTATGCCCGCACGCTGACGCGCGAGGCGCCCGCGGGCGAGAAATGGGTCTACAAGACGCTCGAGACCAATCTGCTCGGCCTGATCGTCGAACAGGCGACCGGCCAGTCGCTCGCTGCCTATGCGGCCGAGAAGATCGTCGAGCCCGCCGGTTTCGAGGGCGGGCTGTTCTGGATGCAGGACCTGACCGGCGGCAACATCGGCGGCTGCTGCCTCTCGCTGCGATTGTCGGACTATGCCCGCATGGGCCAGTTCGCGCTCGAGGGTGGGGAGGGCGTGGTGCCCGCAGGCTGGTTCGCCAAGGCGGGCTCGCCGCTGGTCGATTTCGCGCCCGAGGCCCCCGGCTTCGGTTACGGCTACCAGTGGTGGACCTATCCCGGCGACATGTACGGCGCGCAGGGGATTTTCGGGCAGGCGATCACGATCATACCCGAAGAGCAATTGGTCGTGGCCGTGGTGAGCAATTGGCCGACCGCGACCAGCCGCGCACACCGCGACGGGTTCCGCACGCTGGTGGGCAGGCTGGTCGAAACGCTGGAAGACTAACTAGGGGCGGGCAGGGTGGCGGTGCCCGGGTAACGGCGCACCGTCCCCGGGTCGTCTCTACGCTCAGTAGGGCCGGTAGGCGGCGCCTTCGCTGGTGTAGCGGGCGAGAATGTTGTCGTGGACGATTGAGCCCAGCAATTCGCTGAAGGCGCAGCCGACCATCGAGTTTTCCCACCACACGACCTGTGCCTGAAGCGATTCAAGCCCGGGCAGGGTGAGCCAGCACAGCTGGCCTTCATGCATGCGGTTGAGCGCGGCGGCGGAAAAGCCCGACACCGACAGATCGTGGATCACGGTCTGGAAGGCGCGGCCGCCACTGGCGCGCAATTGGCCGGGAATGGCCAATTTGGCGCGCGGTGCGCAGCGGTCTTCCTGCGCGGCCAGCGTGTATGGATCTTGCGAATGTTGGATCATGACGGGCGCCCCTCCTCGATCAATCCGGATGAAGTGTGACCCGGCGTATGCGCAACGGGATTTAACGAGTATCGCGGATCAGGGTTTAGCATTCGTCGCCGAAGCTGGTTAATTCACCCGTCGACGCGCTCGCGGTGGAAGCCGGTGAAATCGTTAACAAGCAATTCGACAAGACGGTCGGCGACCGTGGCAGGGTCCTTGACCGATTGCGGGTCTTCGCCCGGATAGGCCTTGGCGCGCATGGCAGTGCGCGTGGCGCCCGGATCGACCAGCGCGACGCGGACCTTGGAGATCTTCTCGACCTCCTGCGCATAGCTTTCGAGCAGATTGTCGAACGCCGCCTTGGTCGCGCCATAGGCGGACCAATAGGCGCGGGGGCTGGCCCCGACGCTGCTGGTCAGGCCGATCACCCTGCCAGCCTCGGCGCGTTTGAGCAGCGGGTCGAAATTGGCCAGCAGCGCCTGCGTGGCGAGGAAATTGACGGTCAGCGCCTGGCTGAGCTGCTTGCCGTCGATCTGCGTAACCGGTGTGAGGGCCGGCAGATAGGCTGCGGAAATCACGAGATAATCGAGCTTGTCCCAGCGGCCTGCAATGGCCGAGGCAAGCCGCGCGAGCCCGTCGCTTTCGGCAAGGTCGACCGGGGCGATGGTCGATGCCCCGCCGACTGCGTGGATCGCATCCTCGACCGCTTCGAGCGCGGGAACGTCGCGGCCGGTCAGCACCACATGCGCCCCGGCAGCGGCCAGCGCGCGCGCGGTGGCGGCGCCGATACCCCTGCTTGCCCCGGTGACGAGCGCGAGGCGATTGGCGAGCGGCTGGTCCATCAGGCGACCTGTTCGGAAGTGAAGGAGAGCTGCTGCTGCTTGTCCTCGCGCCGCATCAGATCGGTGAGCGAAGTGGGATAGTCGCCGGTGAAACAGGCGTCGCAGAATTGCGGGCAGGCCGAATTGCGCGGTTTTTCGCCGACCGCGCGATAGAGCCCGTCGATCGAAACGAAGGCGAGGCTGTCGGCCTTGATGAATTCGCGCATCGGTTCGACATCCATCCGCGCGGCGAGCAGCTTGCTGCGTTCGGGCGTATCTACGCCGTAGAAGCAGCTATGCGCGGTGGGCGGGCTGGCGACGCGGAAATGCACTTCGGTGGCCCCGGCCTCGCGCATCATCTCGACGATCTGCAGGCTGGTGGTGCCGCGCACGATACTGTCGTCGATCAGGACGATGCGCTTGCCCTCGACCAGCGCGCGATTGGCATTGTGCTTGCGCTTGACGCCCGCATGGCGCGCGCCGTCGCTCGGCTGGATGAAGGTGCGGCCGACATAATGCGAGCGGATGATCCCCAGTTCGAACGGGATCCCCGCTTCCTGCGCATAGCCGATCGCTGCGGGGACGCCGCTGTCGGGTACCGGAATGACGAGGTCGGCCTCGACCGGCGTCTCGCGCGCCAGTTCGGCGCCGATCGCCTTGCGCGCGGCATAGATGCTGCGCCCGTCGAACACCGAATCCGGGCGGCTGAAATAGACATGCTCGAAGATGCAGGGCCGCGCCGAATGGTTGCCGAAGGGGTGCAGCGAATCGATATTGCCGTCGAAATTGACCTTGATCACTTCGCCCGGTTCGACCTGGCGGACGAATTCGGCGCCGACCACGTCGAAGGCGACGGTTTCCGACGCGAACAGCGTGGCATCGCCGATCCGGCCCATCTGCAGCGGGCGGATGCCCAGCGGATCGCGGCAGGCGATCATGCCCTCGGGGGTCATGACGATCAGCGCATAGGCGCCTTCGAGCAGCCGCAGCGCATCGATCAGCCGGTCCATGATGGTGGGATAGCGGCTGGTCGCGACGAGGTGGATGATGACCTCGGTGTCGCTGGTCGACTGGAAGATCGACCCGCGCCGCACGAGGTCCTCGCGCAGCACGCCTGCGTTCGAGATATTGCCATTATGCGCGACCGCGAAGCCGCCGCTGGCCAGATCGGCATAGAGCGGCTGGATATTGCGCAGGCCCGACCCGCCGGTGGTCGAATAGCGGACATGGCCCGCGGCCATCATGCCGGGCAGTTCGGCGATCGCTTCCTGGCTGGAGAAATTGTCCGCCACATGGCCCAGCCCGCGCAGCGTGAAGAATTCGGTGCCGTTGAAACTCGTGATACCCGCGGCTTCCTGGCCGCGGTGCTGCAGCGCGTGGAGGCCCAGGGCGGTGACGGCGGAAGCATCGGTCGCGTTGACTGCGCCGAACACGCCGCACTCTTCGCGCAACTTGTCGCCATCCTCGTCTAGAAACGGGTGCGTGAGGTTCATCGAAAGGCCTGTCCGCCGCGGCTGATCGGGATGCGCGCCCAATGGCGGTGTTACGAACCGATTACAAGGGCAGTGCGACCAATGCCCGCCCATCCGACACGATTTCATTGCGCAGCAAGGATTGCCTGCCTAAACGCGCTGCACTCCGCAGCCATAAACCAGGGCCGTCTTGATCCTCTCCCCATTCGAATGGACTATCGCCAAACGCTATTTGCTTCCGGGCAAGGGCGAAGCCTTCATTGCCCTGGTGGCAAGCATCTCGATCGGCGTGGTGATGCTGTCGGTCGCCATGCTGGTGGTGGTGATGAGCGTGATGAACGGATTTCGCGCCGAACTGCTCGACAAGATCGTCGGCCTCAATGGTCACGCCATCGTCCAGGCCTATGGCGGACGGATGGACGATTGGGAGAACATCCTCGAGGAAGTGCGGCAGACGCCGGGCGTGGTCGATGCGAGTCCGCTGATCGAACAACCGCTGCTGACGAGCTTCAACGGACGCGTCGAGGCGATCATCGTGCGCGGCAACACCGCCGAAGATATCGACGAACTCTCGAGCAAGGCAGTCAGCGGCAATTTCGATGCGCTGCAAGCGGGCGCAAGCAAGGTCGCGATCGGCATTCGGCTGGCCGAGAACATCGGCGCCCGCGTGGGCGACACGATCACGATCATCAATCCGCAGGGGCGTTCGACTCCCTTCGGCACGGTTCCGCGGCAGGTCGGCTACGAAGTCGCGGCGATCTTCGAGGTCGGCGTCTATGATTATGACGGGGCTTTCGTCGTCATGCCGATGCAGGACGCGCAGACGTTGATGCTGATCGGCGATACGGTCGGCATGATCGAGGTGACGGTGGAGGATGCCGACGAGGTCGGCGAAATCCTCGAGCCGGTCCAGCGCGCGGTCGAGGGCAGGGCGGTGGTTGCCGACTGGAAGACCATCAACGCGACACTATTCGAGGCGCTGCAGGTGGAGCGCGCGGCGATGGCCTTCGCGCTCAGTTTCATGGTGCTGGTGGCGGCGTTCAACATCCTCTCCAGCCTCGTCATGCTGGTGCGCGCCAAGACGCGCGACATTGCGATCATGCGGACCATGGGGGCGTCACGGCAAAGCCTGATGAAAATCTTCGTCACCACCGGATTTACCGTGGGCGCGATCGGCACAGTCGTTGGGCTTGCGCTGGGCTTCTCGATTCTCGCCGGGCGGCAACAGATCGTGCAGGCGATCGGCGCGCTGACGGGACAAAATCTGTGGGACCCGCAATATCGCTTTCTCACCACGATCCCGTCGAAGGTCGATGGCAGCGAAGTGACGATGATCGCCTTGCTCGCGCTGGGCCTCAGCTTCCTCGCTACGCTCTACCCCGCGTGGAAGGCGGCGAACACCGATCCCGTGCAGGTGCTGCGTTATGAGTAATATGGGCGTGAAACCTGTGGTCGAGCTCAAGCAGCTTACCCGCAGCTTCGAGCAGGGCGGCGAGCGGATCGACGTGCTGCGCGGGGTCGACCTCGCGATCCGCCCGGGCGAGATCGTCGCGCTGCTTGGGCCTTCGGGATCGGGCAAGTCGACGCTGCTCCAGGCGGTCGGCCTGCTCGAGGGGGGCTTCGGCGGCGAGATCGTTATTGGGGGTCATTCGGCGGAAAAATCGAACTCGCGCGCGCGCACCGTGCTGCGCCGCGATCATCTCGGCTTCGTCTATCAGTTCCATCACCTGCTCCCCGATTTCGATGCGCGCGAGAATGTCGTCCTGCCCCAGCTTGTCGCCGGTCGCTCGCATGGCGAGGCAGAAGCGCGCGCCGAACAATTGCTTATCGCGCTGGGGCTCGGGCATCGGCTCGATCATCGCCCGAGCCAGCTTTCGGGCGGCGAACAGCAACGCGTCGCGGTTGCGCGCGGGCTGGCGAACAAGCCCGATCTCGTGCTGGCCGACGAACCGACCGGCAATCTCGACGAGGCCACCGCCGACAAGGTGCTCGCCGAATTCCTCGGGCTGGTGCGCGGCGAAGGCAGCGCAGCGCTGATCGCGACGCATAACGAACGCCTGGCGCAGAGGATGGACCGTGTGGTCCGGCTGCACGACGGCGTGCTTGCTTAGCGGACCCGCAAGCCGCTTCGGTCGTTGGTCTCGCGAAGGAGATTTCAATGACCGACCATCCCAGCACTTTCAAAGGCGACGACAACCACGCTCACGGCATCCAATGGGACGACCGTGCCAGCCTGCACCGCGTGGATGACGGCGACGGCGTGCTCGATGCCGCCAAGGGGCTGCGCAGCGGGACTTTCGCCGAACTGATCCGTCACATGATGCTGATGCCTGAAGACGAACGCGCGCAATATTGCATCGAGAAGGCGGGCGACCGCGAATATCACGCTGCCGAGGTCGCAGGCCTGTCGCAGCGCCCGGATTTCCCTGCCGGCTGAACAGGCGCTCTGCGCGCCGGCGATGGCCGCCCTTGTGCGGTCGGCGCCGCGCGTGCAGATCCTGTCCCACTTGTTCGTCGCTGCAAGGAATAGCCCCGCATGACCACTATCGCCGATTTCGCCGTCACCACGAACAAGGGCGACGAGCTCGCCCTTTCGGAAAAGCTGGGCAAGGTCCTGCTGGTGGTCAACACCGCCAGCAAATGCGGTTTCACTCCGCAATATGACGAGCTTGAGGAGCTCTACCAGGACTACCGCGACAGGGGCTTCGAAGTGCTTGCCTTCCCCTGCAACCAGTTCGGCGGCCAGGAGCCGGGCGATGCGGGCGAGATCGCCGAGTTCTGCAAGGTCAATTTCGGCCTCACTTTCCCGCTGATGGCCAAGGTCGACGTCAATGGCGACAATGCCAGCCCGCTGTTCGACTGGATGAAGCGCGAAAAGCCCGGCGTGATGGGATCGAAGGCGATCAAGTGGAACTTCACCAAGTTCCTGATCGACCGTTCAGGTCAGGTCGCGAAGCGATACGGCCCGACCGACGCGCCCAAGACGATCGCCAAGGATATCGAGAAGCTGCTCTAGGCGGCGGCGAACCCGTCATCCGGACCGGGGTGACGGAACGGAGGAAAGCGCGGGGCGCGCGGGTTGGCGAATCCCCTCCCGCACCGCATATTGGCTTGATGTCCTTCAAGCCCTTCGTCCCGTTCCGTATCCTGTCGGCCTATACGATGCTGGAAGGCGCGATCGACCCCAAGGCGATGGCCAAGCTGGCCAAGGAGCGCGGCTTTCCCGCTATCGCTATCGCCGACCGCAACGGCCTGTATGGCGCGGTCATGTTCGCCAATGCCTGCAAGGCCGAAGGCGTCCAGCCGATCATCGGCGCGTTGCTGGGCGTGGCGCGCCCAAGCCGCGACGAAGGGGCAGAGGGCAAGCTGGTCGACTACCTGCCGCTGTTTGCGCAGGACGAGGCGGGGTACGACAATCTGTGCCATCTCGTGTCGAAGGCGCATCTCGAACGCCCGCTCGAATTCGAACCGCATGTCCGGATCGGCGACCTCGATGGCCGTACCGACGGCCTGATCGCCTTCACCGGTGCGAGCGAAGGCGCGGTCACGCGGCTGCTTGCCGAAGGCCAACAGAGCCATGCCGAGGCCCTGCTCGACCGTCTGCAGGCGCTGTTCCCCGACCGGCTCTATATCGAACTGGCACGGCGCGGCGATCCGACCGAGGAGCGCGCCGAAGCGGCACTGGTCGATCTCGCCTATGCGCGCGACCTGCCGCTGGTGGCGACCAACCCCGCCAATTTCGCCGAACCGCACATGCACAAGGCGCACGACGCGATGCTGTGCATCGCCGGCTCGACGCATGTCGATGCGGAGGAACGCGCGCGGTCGAACCCCGAAAGCTATGTGAAGACCTACCACATGATGGAGGAGGCCTTCGCCGACCTGCCCGAAGCGGTGCAGAACACCGTGGTGGTGGCGCAGCGCTGCGCCTATGCGCCGCCCTATCGCAAGCCGATCCTGCCCAGCCTCGCGGGCGACCTTGAAGGCGAGGCGCGCGCGCTGGAGGAAGATGCGCGCAAGGGTCTGGAGGCGCGGCTCGCCCCCTATGGCGAGATGACCGAGGAGGAACGCAAGGTCTATTTCGACCGGCTGCAGTTCGAGGTCGACATCATCAACCAGATGGGCTTCCCGGGCTACTTCCTGATCGTTGCCGACTTCATCAAATGGGCCAAGGACCACGACATTCCCGTGGGACCGGGGCGTGGTTCAGGTGCGGGCAGCCTTGTCGCCTGGTCGCTGACGATCACCGATCTCGACCCGATCCAGCTCGGCCTGCTGTTCGAACGCTTCCTCAATCCCGAACGCGTCTCGATGCCCGACTTCGACATCGACTTCTGCGAAACCCGCCGCGGCGAGGTGATCCGTTACGTCCAGCAGAAATACGGCCACGACCACGTCGCGCAGATCATCACCTTCGGCAAGCTCAAGGCGCGCGCGGTGCTGCGCGATACGGGGCGGATACTGCAGATGAGCTACGGCCATGTCGACCGGCTGTGCAAGATGGTGCCCAACCACCCGACCGACCCGTGGACGCTGCCACGCGCGCTCAATGGCGCCGCCGATTTCAAGAACGAATACGACAATGACAATGAGGTGAAGCGCCTCGTCGACCTGGCGATGCAGCTCGAAGGCTTCCCGCGCAACAGTTCGACCCATGCGGCGGGGGTGGTGATCGGCGACCGGCCGCTGGCCAAGCTGGTGCCGCTCTACCGCGATCCGCGCTCGGACATGCCGGTGACGCAGTACGACATGAAGAATGTCGAGAGCTCGGGACTGGTCAAGTTCGACTTCCTCGGGCTCAAGACGCTGTCGGTGCTCAAGAAGGCGGTCGACTTGCTCAAGCGGCGCGAGATCGACATCGACCTGTCCCAGCTGCCGCTCGACGATCCCAAGGTCTACGAACTGATGAAGGCGGGCAACACGGTGGGCGTGTTCCAGCTCGAATCGGAAGGCATGCGGCGCACGCTGACTGCAGTGAAGCCGACCAATTTCGGCGACATCATCGCGCTCGTCTCGCTCTACCGCCCGGGCCCGATGGACAACATCCCGCTGTTCGGCAAGCGCAAGGCGGGCGAGGTCGCGATCGAGTTTCCGCATGCCAAGCTCGAAGGCATCCTGGCGGAGACCTACGGCATCTTCGTCTACCAGGAACAGGTGATGCAGGCGGCGCAGATCCTTGCCGGCTATTCGCTCGGCGACGCCGATTTGCTGCGCCGCGCGATGGGCAAGAAGGTCCAGGCCGAAATGGACATCCAGCGCGAACGCTTCGTCACCGGATGCAAGGAAGTCAGCGGGATCGAGAAGGCCGAGGCCAATGCGCTGTTCGATTTGATCGACAAGTTCGCCGGTTACGGTTTCAACAAGTCGCACGCCGCCGCCTATGCGCTGCTCGCCTACCAGACCGCGTGGCTCAAGGCGCATTACCCGGAAGAATTCTACGCTGCCTCGATGTGTTTCGACATGCACCAGTCCGAAAAGCTGGCGATCTTCGTTGACGACGCGCGCCGCGGCGGGATCACGGTGCTGCCGCCCTCGCTCAATCATTCGGAGGCCGAATATACCGTCGAGCAGACCGACGACGGTTACGCCGTGCGCTACGCGCTGGCGGGGATCCGCAATGTCGGCGAACGCGCGATGGAAGCGATCGTCGAGGAACGCGAGGCGGCGGGCCGGTTCGAAAGCCTGAAGGACCTGTTCGAACGCCTGCCCAAGGGCTCGATGAACTCGCGCCAGCTCGAGGCATTGATCAGCGCGGGCGCGCTCGACGAATTCGAAGCAAACCGCGCCAAGCTGATGGCCAATGCGGACATGCTCTTGGCGGTGGCCGACGCGGCCGAGCGCGAGCGCTCGAGCGGCCAGGCGGGCCTGTTCGGCGGCGAGGACGCAGCGGTCGATGACGATCTGCGATTGAAGGACGCGGAAGACTGGTCGCTCAGCGAGGCGCGCGCCCGCGAGAAGGAGAACATGGGCTTCTCCTTCAAGCAGCATGCGACCGCTGCCTATCGCGAGATCGCCAGCGCGCAAGGTGCCCGTTCGCACGCCTCGCTGATGTCCGGCGGCGTGCCCGGTGGCGGGCGCATGGGCGCGGTGATGGCGGTGCAGGTCGAAGGCGCCAGCAAGGGCACGACTAAGCGCGGCAAGCCCTTCGTCCGCGCCGATTTTTCCGACGCCTCCGGCCAGTTCAGCGCCGCCTGTTTCGAAGAGGGGCTGGTCGAGAAGTTCCTCGAATGGGCGAGGAATGGCACCTGCGTGAAGCTCGATGTCGAACTCGACAGCCCGAGCCCCGACGAACCGCCGCGGATCACCGTGCGCGGGGCGGTCCCGCTCAACGCGGTGCGCGGGAGCATGGCGATGCTGCTGACGCTGGAGATCGAGAGTGCCGAGGCGGTGACCCAGCTGGCGCTGGCGCTGGGCGAGGGCGGGCAGGGGGGCGACGAGGCGGTCGCCACGCTGCTCACCGGGGACCCGGCCCCGCCCGTCGTGCGGCTGGGCCGAACATTTTCTATCGACGGCGAGCTCGCCGAACGCTTGGCAAGCGTGCCCGGCCTTGCCAAGGTGCAGTTAACCGCGCGACGGGGGAAGGCAAACCTGCGCCTCGTCGCTTGAGGACAAAGTCATTGCGAGCCGCAGGCGAAGCAATCCATTTCCCGCCGTTGCTCCGATTTGCGACGAGTGAAGCTGGATTGCCGCGCCGCCTTCGGCGCCTCGCAATGACCAGAATGGAGAGGAATACATATGTCGCTTGGCGCGATGCAGGACTGGGGCATGCGGATCTCGCATGTGATCGACCACGCAGCCCGGGAAGCCCCGAACCGCGAAATCGTCACCCGCTGGGCGGATGGCAGCGAGACCCGCACCGACTGGGCGGGCGTGCGCCGTGATGCGAAGAAGATGAGCCAGGCGCTGCAGGCGCTGGGCCTCGGCAAGGGCGACAAGGTCGCCAGCCTCGCCATGAACCACGCGCGCCACCTGGTCAGCTGGTTCGGCGTCGCGGGGATGGGCGGCGTGCTGCACACCTGCAATCCGCGCCTGTTCGAGGACCAGCTCGAATACATCGTCAATCACGCCGAGGACAAGGTGATGATCTACGATGCGGCGTTCCAGCCGATCGTGGACAAGATGCGCGACAAATGGCCCACGGTCGAACATTACATCTGCTTTGACAGCAGCGAGCACACCACCAGCTTCGAAGACTGGATCGGCGAGCAGGACGGCGATTTCGAATGGGTCGATGGCGACGAGCGCGATCCCTGCATGATCTGCTATACCAGCGGCACCACGGGCAATCCCAAGGGCGTGCAGTACGAGCATCGCTCGACGCTGCTGCACGCGCTGGCCGGACTGCAGCCGTCGACCTTCAACTTCACCGCGTCATCGGTGATGCTCCCGGTGGTGCCGATGTTCCACGCGGCCAGTTGGGGCCTGCCCTATGCCGGGGCGATGGCGGGGATCAAGTTCGTCTTCAGCGCGGTCAACGACCCAGCGGTGCTCGACGAGGTGATGAAGACCGAAAAGGTCACCGATTCCGCAGGCGTGCCCACGGTGTGGCTGGCGCATTTCCAGTATTGCGACGCCAACAATCTCGAACTGCCCAAGCTGCGCGCGGCGACGATCGGGGGTTCGGCCGCGCCGCGCTTCATGATCGAACGGCTGATGAAGAACGGCACCCGCGTCCAGCATGCCTGGGGGATGACCGAGACCTCGCCCATCGGCACCGTTGGCGGCCCCACGGCCGACTGGGACCAGCTGACCTTCGACCAGAAGGTCGAGAAGACGATGAAGCAGGGTCGCCCGATCTTCGGCGTCGAACTGCGGACGGTCGATCTCGATGATCCGACCAAGGTGCTGCCGCGCGATGGGAAAAGCTCGGGCGCGCTGCATATCCGCGGTCCCTGGGTGGTGAAGCGCTATTTCAAGGCCGAGGAAGACGCGATCAATGCGGACGGCTGGTTTAACACCGGCGACGTGGCGATCCTGCATCCCGACGGCACGATGCAGATCACCGACCGGACCAAGGACGTGATCAAGTCGGGCGGCGAATGGATCAGCTCGGTCGAACTCGAAAATGCCGCGGTGGGCCACCCGGCGGTCGCCGAAGCCGCCGCCATCGGGATGATGCATCCCAAGTGGGACGAACGGCCGGTGCTGTTCGTGGTCAAGCAGGAAGGCAAGGAAGTCACCGCGGAAGAGGTAATCAACTTCCTGTCCGACAAGGTCGCCAAGTGGTGGCTGCCCGATGCGGTCGAGTTCGTCGACGACATCCCGCACACCGCGACAGGCAAGATCAGCAAGAAGGACCTGCGCGAACGGTTCAGCGATTACGCGCTGGAGATCTGATCATGGCCGACAGCTATATCGATCCGAGCCCCGCGAACTTCCAGGCGTTCAAGGACCTGCCGCGCGACGAGCCGATCCACATGCTCAACCTGCTCGAATATCGCGAGCAGGCGGAATATCCGGAAGGTCACGAACACGCCGGCAAGGGCTGGAGCGGGCGGCGCGCCTATGAGGAATACGGCAAGACCAGCGGCCCGATCTTCCGCCGCGTGGGTGGCATGATCGTCTGGCGCGGCAGCTTCCAGACCATGGTGACCGGCCCCGATGCCAAGCGCTGGCACGACGGTTTCGTCGCGCAATATCCCAATTCGGGTGCCTTCTTCGCAATGATCAAGGATCCTGAATACCAGCAGGCAGTGGTCAACCGCACCGCCGCGCTGGCGGACAGCCGCCTGATGCGCTTCACGCCAGGCGAAGCGGGCGAGGGGTTCTAGCCTCCCCGGTAGGGGGAGGGGGACCACGAAGTGGTGGAGGGGCACCTTCACTGCTCGGGCAGGTCGCTCGCTCGCGCGTCGCATATGTCCAGTAAGCGCGTTATCGTCGCTTCGATATCGTCCATCACTGCCGCGGCGGGGATCCGCGTAGTTGCGATTCCCTGCGAGCGCAGGAACGCCGATTTGGCCTGATCCCTTTTTATTGTTTCCGCGCTGTCATGCGCCCAGCCGTCGACCTCGATGGCGAGCCGCAGCCGCGCGCAATAGAAGTCAATGATGTAGGCGCCGGCGGGATGCTGGCGGCGGAACTTGAGGCCGCGCGGACGCCCGCGAAGATGTCGCCAGAGAATTCGTTCGGGCACCGACATTTCGCTACGCAGTTGCCTTGCGCGTTTGACTGTGTCCCGTGGTCCAGTGATCATAGGATGTGCCCCTCCACCGCCTTCGGCGGTCCCCCTCCCCAGGGTGGGGAGGCTGTCATAGCAACCGCATCTGTCCGCCTAGCGCGGGCGGCCTGAACTGCGTGCAATCCAGCTCGAACTTCGCCTTGCCCAGCCCGGCGCGCTTGCAGGCGAGGCGGAAGCGCGCGCGGAAGAGATCCGCCCATACGCCGCTAGGCTTCATGCGAGTGTGAAAGTCGGGATCGTTGTCGCGTCCGCCGCGGATCGAGCGGACGATGCCCATTACCTTGTCGCCGCGCTCGGGATAATGGACCGAGAGCCATTCGCGGAACAGCGGGGCGACTTCGTGCGGCAGCCGCAGCGGGATCCAGCCGACGCTGTCGACCCCGAGCGCAGCCGCGCGCTGGACGATTTCCTCCATGAACTCGTCGGTGATCGCGGGAATGATCGGCGAAACCGAGCAATGCGTCGGCACCCCCGCCGCGGCCAGTTTCCCCAGCGCCTGCAATCGCTTGGCCGGGGCCGCCGCGCGCGGTTCGAGCTTGCCCGACAGTTTCGGGTCGAGCGAGGTGACCGAAATCGCCACCGCAACCAGCCGCCGCTCGGCCAGTTCGGCCAGCAGGTCGAGATCGGCGAGCACGCGGTCGGACTTGGTGGTGATGGTCACCGGGTGGCGCGCGTCGAGACACACTTCGAGCACCTGCCGCGTGATCCGATAGCGTGCCTCGATCGGCTGGTAGGGATCGGTATTCGTCCCCATAGCCAGCGGGCGCGGGCGATACCTGGGCTTGGCCAGCGTGGCGCGCAGCAGTTCCGCCGCATTGGGCTTGGCGAACAGCTTGGTTTCGAAATCGAGCCCGGGCGAGAGGTCGTGATAGGCATGCGTGGGGCGCGCAAAGCAATAGACGCAGCCATGCTCGCAGCCGCGATAGGCATTGACCGAACGGTCGAAGGGCACGTCGGGCGACTGGTTGAAGCTGAGGATGGTCTTGGGGAATTCTTCGGTCACCTCAGTACGCAGCTTTACGGGTGGTCCTTCATCCTGAGAGACCAATTGCTCCATGTAATCGCGCCAGTCGCCATCCTCCTCGCGCGAGGCGAGTCCGAAGCGCGTCGGCACCGCCGCGCCCTGTGCGCCGCGTCCTGATATGGCAGGGGCGAGTCGTCGTTCCATATGTGAGAACATACACGGAACAAAGCTGGCCTTCCATTGTCATTGCGAGCAAAGCGAAGCAATCCATCGCTCCGCTGTTCCGGGTAGCGCAAAAGTGGGAGGTGGATTGCCGCGGAGCCTTCGGTTCCTCGCAATGCCTGGCTGGGGAACTTACCGCTCGCGCAGCCGCGGCATCAGTTCGACGAAATTGCAGGGGCGGAACCGGCTGTCGAACTGGTGGAGGAGGATCTTGTCCCAGCCGTCCTTCACCGCGCCGTTCGATCCGGGCAGCGCGAAGATATAGGTCCCGCGCGCGAGCACGGCGCAGGCGCGGCTCTGGATCGTGCTCACGCCGATCGTCTCGTAGCTGAGCCAGCGGAACAGCTCGCCGAAGCCGGGAATGTCCTTGTCCTTCACGCGGTCGAGCGCTTCGGGCGTCACATCGCGCCCGGTCAGCCCGGTGCCGCCAGTGGTGATGACACAATCGATCTGGGTGTCGTCGATCCAGCGATGCAGGTGCGCGGCGATCTCGTTCTTGCTGTCGCGGCTGATCTCGCGCGTAGCGAGGGTGTGCCCCGCTTCCACGATCCGCGCGGCGAGGATATCCCCTGAGCTGTCATCGGCTAGTGTGCGCGTGTCGGATACGGTCAGCAGCGCGATATGGACAGGTTTGAACGGGAGGCTTTCGTCGATCGCCATCAGCGTACCCCCGGGAACATCGGCCAGTCGTTTTCGGCCAGTTCCACCCGGCTGGGCGCCGCGGCATCCGCCTGGCGCAGATACATCCAGTAATTGCGCATCACGATGGCGACATAGCCGCGCGTCTCCCAATAGGGGATCGATTCCATATACAGCAGCGGATCGCCTTGGTCACGGATCTCGCTTTCCCAGCGCGAAACCGGCGAAGGCCCGGCGTTATAGGCAGCCATGACCTTGGGCAGACGGCCCTGCGTGTAGCTTGAACTGCCCAGCGATTCGAGCGTGCGCTGCCCGAAGGCGAGATTGACTGCCGGGTCCTTGAGATCGGCGCCGCTGCTCATGTTGATCGAGGCGGCATATTCGCGTTGCGTGATCGGCATGATCTGCATCAGCCCGATCGCGCCCGCGGGGCTGACCACGCGTTCGCGGAAATTCGATTCCTGCAGCGCATGCGCGAAGGCCAGCGCCGGGTCGACGCGCCAGCCGCCCACCGGCGTGCGGAAGGTAACGGGATAGCGCAGGCTGGGATGCGCGCCTTCGCCGCGCGGCGCATTATACGCCATGAAGGTCTGCGCCCCGGTCAGCCCGAGTGCGCGTGCCAGTCGCGAGAGCGCGGGGTAATCGTCGGGGTCGCCGGTGCGGACCAGCCAGGTCAGGTCGCGCTCGGCCTCTTCGCGCCGGCCGATTTCGGCCAGCATGACTGCCTGCCGCGCGGCTTCCTCGTCGCGCAGGCGCCGCCAGTCAGCTTCGGTCAGATCGGGCTGTGCATGCGTGCGCGGCAAGTCGCGTCCCATCTGTTCATGCGCGAGCATTCCGTAGAGCGTTTCGGGAAAGCGGGCCGCGCCGCGCAATTGTTCGTCGGCCTTTTCGGGAAAGCGGCAGCGGATCAGCGCGCGGCTGGCCCAGTAATGCGCCGCGGCGGCGAGATTGGGGCTGACCGCACCCGCGGCGCTGCGCTGGAAGGCTTCGGCGGCCTTGTCGCAATCGCCCAGCCGCCAGGCGGCGAGGCCCGCGGCCCAATCGCCTTCCGCGACCCAGGCCCCGCTGCCGCCGTCGCGCACGGTATCGGCCAGCGCCCAGGCCTGCGCGTCCTGGTTCTCGATGTAATAGCTCCACGCGACCCGGTAGCGCCATTCGGCGCGCGCCTGCGAACTCAGCGTCGCGTCCACCCCGTCGAGCAGCAGGCGGGCGCCATCGGGATCGTCATTGGTGATCCGTTCGAGGATCGCCGCCTTGACGCTTTCGGGCATTGTCCCGTCCTGGATCGCGCTGGGCCGGATCCGCTTGGTCGAGCCGGGCTGGCGCACCAGATCGCGCGCGCGCGGCAGGCTGGGCGGATTTTCGAGACCGCGGGTTAGCCCGAGCCGGACGATTGCCTCGGCCTCGGGGAGGCGCGCATAGCGGTCGAGCCAGCTTTCAATCCGCCCGAGTTCGATCCGCGGGCTTTCGGGGTGGAGATAATAGCTTGCCAGCGCCGCGCCGTGCAGCGGCCCGTCCGCGCGGCCCGCCAGCATGACCTCGACCCGGTCCCAATTGCGGCTGTCGATCGCTTCGAACAGCGAGCCGTAAAAGGCGCGGTCGTCGCTCGACAGCAATTGCGGCAGCGCGGCGGAATGCGAGCGGGTGAAATATTCGACGCTGCCCTGCTGCGCGAGCGCGGGCGCGGCGGGCAGCGCGGCGGCGAGTACAGTAGCGAGCATGGCGGCGGGGGCGAGGGGGCGAATGGTCATTGGGTCCAGTCCAGCCAGCGGTTCCAGAAATTCTCGCGCCGCGCAGCCGAGCGCGCGAGATTGCGCAGGTCGGGCGCGGCGAGCAGCGGATGGGGCTTGCCCGCGCAATCGAGCGACAGCGGCTCGCGCGCGCGTTCACGCGCGATGCCGAACAGTTCGAGCTGCGCGCGTCCGAACAGGAGCACGCGCTGCGGCGCGGCCAGCGCAATATGATGCCGCGCTACCTCGCCCAGTCCGCTGGCGGCCAGCCGCGTCCAGTCGGGCATGGCCGTGGGCACGGGGAGCGCGCTGGCGAAATAGACGTCATGCGCTGCCAGCCCCATCGCGCGCAGTATCGCCTCGGCGAAAGCGCGCGCACCCCCGCTCAGCAGGCCGTCGGCATCGTCGTCGAACGGCTGGGGCAGCAGCACCATCAGCGCGGCACCCGCGACCCCGCGCGGCGGGACGCGCCGGTCGAGCGCGCCATCCGCCAGCGACGGCGTCGTCATCCACCATTCGCGAAATTTTTCGAGCGTGCCGGGCAGTTCGGTCCGATCGATGCCCGAGACCGTCCCGTCGGGCTGGGCGAGCGCGCGCTCGAGCGCGGTCTTGCGTTTGACCGGCGGCGGGGCGGGCGGCGGGGGAGCCGCTACGGCATCGTCGCTCTTGGGTTCGGCCAGCCAGCCGCTTGCCTCGTCGGCGAAATCGGCATCGACGCCGGCCTCGCGCCACCAGTCGAGCGCGCCTTCAAGGCTCGCGAGCGCTGTAATATCGCGCGTGTTCGGCGGGTCGGCGTGCATCATTCCTCGAAGCGCAGGTCTTGACCTCAATAGCGCCACCAATCAAGGCACTCGCACAAGTTACGCGACGAAAAGAGAGAGTCATGAGCGAACGCGAATCGATGCCCTGCGACGTCGTCATCATCGGCGGCGGCGTCGCCGGCCTGGCGGCGGCAATCCGGTTGAAGCAGATCAACGAGGACCTGGAGGTCGTGGTGCTCGAGAAGGGCAGCGAAATCGGTGCCCACGTGCTGTCGGGCGCGGTGGTCGATCCGCGCGCGCTCGACGAATTGCTCCCCGAATGGCGCGATATGGACTGCCCGATGGCGGAAACCCCGGTGACCGAGAACCACCACTGGGTGCTGTCGGCAACCGGCCAGTCGGACCTGCCCGAATTCCTGCTGCCCCCCTTCATGGGCAATCACGGCAATTACACCGGTTCGCTGGGCAATCTGGCGCGCTGGCTGGGCGAACAGGCCGAGGGCCTGGGCGTGATGGTCTTCCCCGGCTTCCCCGCCGCCGAAGTGCTGTTCGACGAACAGGGTGCGGTCACCGGCGTGGTAACGCAGGACATGGGCATCGCCGAGGATGGCTCGCAAAAGGGCGATTACCAGCCGGGGATGGAGATCCACGCGAAATACACGCTCTTCGCCGAGGGTGCGCGCGGCAATCTGACCAAGAAGATGAAGGCGAAATACGACCTCGAGGCCGATTGCGAGCCGCAGGTCTACGGCCTCGGCATCAAGGAACTGTGGGATATCGATCCCGCCAAGCACGAGCCGGGCCGCGTGATTCACACGCAGGGCTGGCCGCTGAGCGAGAGCGGCACCTGGGGCGGCGGGTTCCTCTACCACCAGGCCAATGGCCAGGTCGCGCTCGGCTTCGTCACCGCGCTCGATTACAAGAACCCCTATGTCTCGCCCTACCAGGAATTCCAGCGCTGGAAGCACCATCCGGCGATCGCGGCGATCCTCGAAGGCGGCAAGCGCGTCGCCTATGGCGGCCGCGTCATCAACGAGGGCGGCTGGCAGTCGGTCCCCAAGCTGGCGTTCCCCGGCGGCGCGCTGATCGGCTGCGCGGCGGGCTTCGTCAACGTCCCCCGGATCAAGGGCAGCCACACCGCTATGAAGAGCGGGATGCTGGCAGCCGAGAGCATCGCCGCGGCGATCGCCGGCGGCGCGGAGCATAGCGAGCTGATGGATTACGACGACGCGGTCCGGTCGAGCTGGATCGCCGAAGAGCTCAAGAAGGTGAAGAACGCGCAGCCCGCGGTGGCCAAATGGGGCGAAGACCTCGGCACCGTGCTGGCGGGCATCGACATGTGGATGCGTACGCTCAAGATCGGCCTGCCGATCACGATGAAGCACCACCGCGACCACGAAATGCTGCAGCGCGCCGACCTGCACCAGAAGATCGCCTATCCCAAGCCCGACGGGAAGCTGAGCTTCGACAAGCTGACCAATGTCGCTTTCAGCTACACCAACCACGCCGAGGACCAGCCGGTCCACCTCAAGGTGTGCGACTGGGAACTGCAGAAGACCAGCGAACTGGCCGAATACGACGGCCCGTCGAACCGCTATTGCCCCGCCGGCGTCTACGAATGGCTCGCCGACGAGGATACGGGCGAGATGAAGTTCCAGATCAATTCGCAGAACTGCATCCACTGCAAGACCTGCGACATCAAGGATCCGAACCAGAACATCGAATGGACCACCCCCGAAGGTGGGGGCGGCCCGAACTACCCGAATATGTGATCGCCGGCGTCGCTTGCTCTGTCATTGCGAGGAGCGAAGCGACGCGGCAATCCACGGTAGCGCCCTGGATTGCTTCGCTTCGCTCGCAATGACGAGGGAGCCTATGCGTGGCCATTGCTGAGACTGCATACGCCAAGATCAACCTCGCGCTGCATGTCCGCAGGCGGCGCGAGGATGGGTATCACGAGCTGGAAACGCTGTTCGCCTTCGTCGATGCGGGCGATGTGCTGACGGCGTCCAACGCCGCGCAGGACAGCGTGAACGTGCTCGGCGAATTCGCCGGCGGGCTCGACAATCCGTTCGACAATCTCGTCGCCAAGGCGCTGGGCAAGCTGCCCCGCGCCGAGGGGCTGGCGGTGACGCTCGAGAAGAACCTGCCCGTCGCGGCAGGGCTGGGCGGCGGGTCGGCCGATGCGGGCGCGGTCTTCCGCATGGTGAAGGAGCGCTACGGATTGCCCGAGGACTGGCATGCGCGCGCCGCCGCGCTCGGCGCCGATGTGCCCGCGTGTGTCGAGAGCCGCACCTGTATCGGCCGCGGGACCGGAACCGAGCTCGAAGCGGTGGACGACAGCCTAGCGGGCACCCCCGTGCTGCTGGTCAATCCGCGCATACCGCTCGCCACCGGTCCGGTGTTTGCGCATTGGGACGGCAGCGATCGCGGTGCGCTGCCAAAAGGCGATGCCCGAACCATCGCGCTTGAGGGGCGCAACGACCTCGAAATCCCGGCCATTTCGCTATGTCCGCAGATCGCCGGCGTGCTCGCCGCATTGCGCGGAACCTCGCCCGTGCTCGCCCGTATGTCAGGCTCCGGCGCGACGTGTTTTGCGCTGTTCGACAGCGACGCCGCGCGTGACGAAACCGCGGCACGCCTCGCCGCCGAGCATTCGGGATGGTGGCAGCTGAAGGGATCCCTGCGATGATGATCGACAATCTGCCCTACCGCCAGGTCGGCACCGAGGACCTGCGGCCCGGCGGCCTGCTGTGCGTGGCCGATCACGCGTCCAACTTCGTTCCCGAAGACATCGAACTGGGCATCGATCGCAAACTGCTCACCGAGCATATCGCGGTCGATATCGGGGTCGAGGGGATCGCCGACCGTCTTGCCCGCCGCCATGGCATGCCCGCGCATATAGCCTGCGTCAGCAGGTTAGTGTGCGACATGCACCGCAAGGAAGATGAGGCCGCGGTCGTCCCGGCGACCAGCGACGGCCATCTGATCCCGGGCAATATCGGCGCGAATATCGAGGCGCGGCTCGACCGCTTCCACCGTCCCTATCACGCGGCGCTCGCCGATCTGATCGCGGAGGCGAAACCCAAGCTGCTGGTCGCGCTGCACAGTTTCACCCCCAGCCTCGCCACCAGCGACGAGGAGCGGCCATGGGAAGTCGCGCTGCTGTACAACCAGGACGATCGCGCGGCACGCCACGCAATCCGCCTGTTCGGCGAGCAGGGCCTCAATGTAGGCGACAACCAGCCCTATTCGGGCAAGCAGCTCAATGCCACGATGGACCGCCATGCCGAAGCGCATGGTATCCCCTATTGCACCATCGAGATCCGCCAGGACCAGATCGCCAACGAGGCCGGTCAAGCGCGCTGGGCGGTGATGATTGCCGACGTCATGGGGCGCGTCGCGCTCGAGTTCTGAGCTGGTCCTTTCGCCTGTTGCGGGCGGAGGCGGTGCCGCTTTTCCCTCGCCAAGACGCGAAGGCAGATTTTCTCCCGCTTTCCCGTCATCCCCGCGAAGGCGGGGATCCAGCTGACGTGGCGTTAAAGAACGAAGGGCATCTGGGCCCCTGCCTGCGCAGGGGCGACGCGGCGGCTGCGGGCCCGAGGGTTCCTCCGCGCCACAGCGCGCAAATCCCGCATCTAGCTTCGCGTAAAGATTTTCCGCTTCGACCCGCACTCCCGATCCTCTAGTCTGCCATCCTCCCCGAAGCCGACCGGACCAATATCATGCCCGCCTATCGTTCCCGCACCACCACTCACGGCCGCAACATGGCCGGCGCGCGCGGATTGTGGCGCGCCACGGGCATGAAGGATGGCGACTTCGGCAAGCCGATCATCGCGGTCGTGAACAGCTTCACGCAGTTCGTGCCGGGGCACGTCCACCTCAAGGACCTTGGCCAACTGGTCGCGCGCGAGATCGAGGCGGCGGGCGGCGTGGCCAAGGAATTCAACACCATCGCGGTCGATGACGGGATCGCCATGGGGCATGACGGCATGCTCTATTCGCTGCCCAGCCGCGACCTCATCGCCGACAGCGTCGAATATATGGTCAATGCGCATTGCGCCGACGCGATGGTCTGCATCTCGAACTGCGACAAGATCACGCCGGGCATGCTGATGGCCTCGATGCGGCTCAACATCCCCAGCGTGTTCGTTTCGGGCGGGCCGATGGAAGCGGGCAAGGTCGTGCTCAAGGGCAAGGAAGTCGCGCTTGACCTCGTCGATGCGATGGTCGCCGCTGCGGACGAAAGCTATACCGACGAGGAAGTGACCGCGATCGAGCAGAATGCCTGCCCGACCTGCGGCTCGTGCAGCGGCATGTTCACTGCCAATTCGATGAACTGCCTGACCGAGGCGCTCGGGCTTTCGCTGCCCGGCAATGGCTCGACGCTGGCGACGCATGCCGACCGCAAGGGCTTGTTCGAACGCGCCGGGCGGCTCGTGGTGACGCTGGCCAAGCGCTATTACGAAGAGGACGATGAAAGCGTCCTGCCGCGCACGATCGCCGGGTTCGAAGCGTTCGAGAATGCGATGAGCCTCGACATTGCGATGGGCGGATCGACCAACACGGTACTGCATTTGCTCGCCGCCGCGCATGAAGCGGGGGTGGATTTCACCATGAAGGATATCGACCGGCTGAGCCGGCGGGTACCGTGCCTGTCCAAGGTCGCACCCGCCAAGAGCGATGTCCATATGGAGGACGTCCACCGCGCGGGCGGGATCATGTCGATCCTCGGCGAGCTCGAGAAAGCGGGGCTGCTGCACACCGCGCTCCCCACGGTGCACAGTCCGACGATGGGCGATGCGCTCGATGATTGGGATATCGGCCGCACGCATAACAACAAGGTGCGCGAATTCTTCGCTGCCGCGCCGGGCGGGGTGCCGACGCAGACCGCCTTCAGCCAGGCGCGGCGGTGGGACGAACTCGATCTCGACCGCGAAAACGGGGTGATCCGCAGCGCCGAGCACGCCTTCAGCAAGGATGGCGGGCTCGCGGTGCTTTACGGCAATATCGCGCGCGACGGCTGCATCGTGAAGACCGCGGGCGTCGACGAAAGCATTCTGAATTTCTCGGGTCCGGCGAAGGTTTACGAAAGCCAGGACGATGCGGTCACCGCGATCCTCACCGGGCAGGTGGTCGAAGGCGACGTGGTGGTGATCCGCTACGAAGGGCCACGCGGCGGTCCGGGCATGCAGGAAATGCTCTATCCGACCAGCTATCTCAAATCGAAGGGGCTGGGCGCAGCCTGCGCCTTGCTGACGGACGGGCGTTTCTCGGGCGGAACCTCTGGCCTGTCGATTGGCCATGTCTCGCCAGAGGCGGCCGAAGGCGGCACCATCGGACTGGTCGAGACCGGCGACAGGATTGAGATTTCCATTCCCGAGCGCTCGATCAACCTCGCGGTGGCAGACGAAGTGCTGGCTGAGCGCCGCGCCGCGATGGAGGCCAGGGGCTGGGCACCGGCCAAGCCGCGCGAGCGCCGCGTCTCGCCCGCGCTCGAAGCCTATGCCGCGATGACCACCTCTGCTGCGCGCGGCGCGATCCGCGACGTTTCGCAGATCAAGCGCGGCTGAGGCTTGCTCCGCGCCCCCGCGCATGGCAGCGGCGGGGCATGGCAATTTTACGGCGCTTCCTCCCTGTGCCGGTGCTGGCGCTGATGGCGCTCGGCGCCTGCGACCTTTCACCCCCTATCGATACCGAGGGCGGCACGCCCGTCGCCTGTGCGCTACGCGGGGCGAGCGATTATGCGAGCGAGTGCCGCCTTGTCGAAATCGACAAGGGCGCGGAACGCTATTTCGTCATGCGCCATCCCGATGGCGGCTTCCGCAAGTTAGCCAGCGCCGACACCCCGGCGGGGCTGGTCGAATTCGACGGAGCGCAGCGCGCCGAGAGCCAGCGGGTAGGCGATGAGATCGTCCTCTCCATTGGCGACGACCGCTATCGCTGGGAGGCACCAGGCGATGAATGAGCCGATCCTCACCGTCGCGCAGATGCGCGCCGCCGAACGCGCGGCGATGGCTGCCGGGACCAGCGAATGGGAATTGATGCAGCGCGCGGGCGAAGGTGCGGCGCAATGGGGCATGCGGGTCGCCGCGGGACGGCCGGTGACCGTGCTGTGCGGGCCGGGCAACAATGGCGGTGACGGCTATGTGATCGCCGAAACCCTCTTGCGAAACGGGAACACGGTGCAGGTGATTGCGCCAGTCGAACCCGGCACCGATACCGCGCGCAAGGCGCGGACGCAGTTCGGCGGTACCGTCTCCGCGGAGGCAGCGCCGCGCCATCCGGTCGTAGTCGATTGCCTGTTCGGATACGGTCTAACGCGGCAGGTCGAGGGTGTATTTGCCGCTTTACTCGAACAAGTCGGCACAAGAGACTGTTATAGAATAGCAATCGATGTGCCGAGCGCAGTTTCCAGCGACAGTGGCGAAGTGCTCGGACCGCTGCCGCAGTACGATATGACGCTGGCGCTGGGGGCATGGAAGCAGGCCCATGGACTGATGCCCGCGATGGCCGCGATGGGCACGCGGAGGCTGGTTCCGATCGGACTCGACCTCGGACCGGTCTCAATCGGCTTCTCGTCGCGGCCGCATCTGGCGGTACCTTCGCCCGATGCGCATAAATACCGCCGCGGACTGCTCGCGATCGTGGCGGGCGCGATGCCCGGCGCACCACTGCTGGCCGCCGAAGCGGCGATGCGCGCCGGAGCGGGCTATGTGAAACTGCTCAGCGAGCATTCGCACCCCGACGCGCCGGCGGAACTGGTGATCGAACAGGGCAATTTCGCAGGAAACCTTGCCGATGAGCGGATTTCGGCCTTGCTGGTCGGTCCGGGATTGGGGCGCAATGATGATGCTCGGGGGCGCCTCGCCAAGGCCCTCAAACAGCGGCTGCCTGTCGTACTCGATGCCGATGCGCTGCACTTGCTCGGCCCGGATATGCTCGAGGGAGCCGACGTCACGACGGTTTGCCTCACCCCGCATGAGGGCGAACTCGCCAAGCTCTGCGACGCTTTCGGCGTGAGTGCTGACGGCAAGCTTGCACGCACGCGACGCCTTCGTGACGTCACCGGCATGACCGTTCTTGCCAAGGGCCCCGACACGATCCTCGCAAGTGACGTCATGACGCACTTCTTCCCGCGCGGGTCGAGCTGGCTTTCGGTAGCCGGCACGGGCGATGTCCTTGCCGGGATCGTCGCATCACGGCTTGCGGTGCATGGCGACTCGCAGCGCGCCTGCGTGGAAGGAGTGTGGCTCCATCAGGAGGCGGCGCGGATCGCATCACCCGCTTTTTCGGCCGGGGACCTTGCCCGCGCGGTCAAACCGGCCATGGCGTCGTTCCTGTGAGCGAATTCGAGATCATCCAGCGTATCGCCGCGCGCGGCGACGGCATCACCGCCTCGGGCCGCCATGTCGCGGGCGGCGTACCCGGCGACCATATCGCGCCCGACGGGACGCTGACGCCGGGCTCGCATCATGTCGCCCCGCCGTGCCGACATTTCCCGACCTGCGGCGGCTGCCAACTGCAGCATGCCGACGAGGAGGCGCTGCGCCAGTTCGTCACCGACCGCGTGGTCCATGCCGCCGAGGGGCAGGGCATCGCGCCGGCAACGCTGCTCGAAACGCATCTGTCGCCCCCCCGGTCGCGCCGCCGGGCGACGCTCCACGGCTTGCGCACGGGCCGCAGTGCGGTGCTGGGCTTTCGCGAAGGCGGCTCGCACCGCATCGTCGATATGCGGGAATGCCATATCCTGACGCCCGAACTCTTCGCGCTCGTCACTCCGCTCAAGACCCTGATCGCCGCGCATGGCGGGCGGCAGGCGGTCGATATCGAGCTGACGCTGGCGGACCAGGGTATCGATTGCCTGCTCAAGGGCATTGCTGCCGAGGGACTGGCGGCGACCGAGGCGCTGCTCGATTTCGCGCGTGACCACGCGCTCGCGCGGCTCTCGCTCGATAATGGCTTTGGGCCCGAGACGCTGTGGGAACCCGAACCGCTGACGGTTACGCTGGGCGCGGTCCCCGTCCCGTTTCCGCAGGGCAGTTTTCTCCAGCCAACCCCCGATGGCGAGGCCGTGCTGATCGAGGATGCACGCGAGTATCTTGCCGGGGCGGAAACGATAGCGGACCTCTTTTCCGGCCTCGGCACCTTCGCCTTCGCGCTGGCCGGTCCGCGCAAGGTCCTGGCGGTGGAGGCGGCGCGCGAGCCGCATCTCGCGTGCAAGACCGCGGCCAATATGCGCGGGCTCCCGGTGCTGACGCTGCACCGCGACCTGTTCCGCAACCCGCTGCAAAGCGACGAGGTGAGCCGGTTCGGCGCGGTCCTGCTCGATCCGCCGCGCGCAGGCGCACGCGAGCAGGTGGCGCAGATCGCCGCGAGCACGGCCACGCGGGTGGTCTATGTCAGCTGCAACCCGGCAAGCTGGGCACGCGATGCCAAGCTGCTGGCCGAGGCCGGTTTCCGGCTCGAAACGCTGCGTCCCGTCGGCCAGTTCCGCTGGTCGACGCATGTCGAGGTGACGAGCTACTTCACCCGCTAGCGGCGCAATGTCTCGAGGATGCGGCTACGCAGCCAGGCACGCGCTTCCACGCTCGAATAGGCATGGTCGGCACCGGGGCAGCGCGCGATCCGCGTATCGTCGGCATCCCAGCGCTCGGCAAAGACCTGCGCGGTCCGGTCGCCATCCGCGAGCAGGAATTTCACCGGTCCTGTAAACCCGGCCAGCCCGGTCCGCATCTTGTCTGCGAGCGAGGAGGACTTGCTGCGGGGCCGTGCCGCCCGGACCATCCCTTTGGCGAGCTTGCCGAGGTCGACCCCGCCTGAAACAAGCCGTGCAAGTTCCCGTGGATTCTTGAGTTTTTCGGCATAGCGCGAACGGACCGCGGCGGGGGGCGGGATATCGTCCTCGTCCTCTTCCATGGTCCAGGGGTTGCTCAGCACCAGCGCATCGCATTCGGCGCCGCTCGCCAGCATCAGCGCCGATGCGGCATCGCAATTGCCGAACCCGGTCACCCGCTGGACCTGCGGCGCAATCGCCCGAAACGCGAGAAGAGCGGCCGCTATATCCTTGCTCGACTTGCGGAAATCCCGATTGTCGCCCTCACTGTCGCCGATCCCGCGTCGGTCGAAGCGAAACACGGGAAAACCCGCCGCGGCGATCGTCGCCGCCAGCCGCGCCTGGCCGTTGAAAGCGCCCGCGCGGATCTCGTTGCCGCCGCTGACCATGAGCAGCCCGGTCGTTCCCGGTGCGCTGTCGAGCGTCGCAGCGCAGCGCACACCCTGGCATTCGAAGGTGAGGTGGAGGCGAGTCACAGGCCGTGAATGCCAATCGCGACGATCGCCGCGAGCGCATCGGCTTGTTCGGGGTCATCGTCATTCTCGGCGCGCAGCCACAGCGGTTGGCCGCCGACATCGGAGTGTTCGATCACGATCTGCGCGCCGGTGGGCGTCGCTTCCTCCGCTTCGAGCTCGCGGACAAGCTGTGCGCCGAGTGGCCATCCGGCCAGCTCGATGCCTTCGGTCCGCGCGGTTTCGAGCAGCCCGTCCGAGGTCTCGTCACGCCCCGCTTCGCGCGCCGCGATAATCCGCGCGCGCAGCAGGCTGCGCAGGACCTGTCGGGGTTTGACCGGGGCATAAAGCCATCCCGGAATATCGCCGGGCACCAGCCACCCGCCGGAGCGGATCGCGAGGACGTGCGTAGCGCGAAAATGCGTCGCTGCTGCGGCTACGGCGGCGCGCCATTGGCCCAACGTCTGCTGCATCAGATCGGCCGTGCTTTCATTGCAGCCGGGCAGGTCGGGGAGGAAGCAATCCACCTCGCGGGTATCGATCCTGCGCATGATTTCAAATATTTGATGGCGAAACTTGTTGGCTTCATCGAAGAGCGGAGGGATCACCAGCAGGCGCTGCGCCCGCGCGGCATCGAAGCCGAGCACCATTTCCTCGCCCATGCGGCCATTCGGCAGCGGACAAGGCCATGTGGCATACATGGTCGAGGTCAGGCCCCGATGGCCTTGGCTTCGGCAAAGACGAGCAGGCCGCCGTAGCTTTCGAGCATTTCACCATCGACGTCTTCATCGTCGATAACGATGTCGAGCCGATCTTCCATTTCAGTGAACAGGCCGGCGACGGCCATTGAATCGAGTTCGGGGAGATGACCGAACAGGCCGGTGTCGTTGTCGAAACCGTCGACCTGTGCCTGGTCCAGCCCGAGTACGTCGCGCAGAATCCCGCGCAGCGTCTGATCGATCTCGCTGCGGCTCGGCCCGGTCGGCGCGGCATGTGCGGTTTCGGCGGTCATTCCTGCGGCTTCCCCTGCGTTTGGCCTGTGCATAAAGGCGATGCCCTTAGCTGGGGCGATTGTGCGGTGCAAGGTGGCGCACCCAGGCCTTGGCCGCGGCCGGCCAGGCGCGTGGCTGGCGCCAGTCGAGACAGGTCAGGCGATAGCGCGGGCGGTTCGCCTCCATCCAGTCGCGCTTATAGGCATCGGTGCCGGTGCCGAAATCGACCAGATCGACCTTATCGGTGTCGATCACCTGTTCGAATAGCGCGGCGCTGAGCGTCGTCCCGGCAGAGAGCGGCTTGGCCGCTTCGATATGCGCCAGCTTGTGAATATAGGCGGTGCCGTTCTCGACCGTCCAGAACTGCGCTGCCACGGGGACTCCATCGGCGCGCGCGATACCCAGCCGGAGGCGACCGGCTGCGCCCTCCGCCCGGGCAAATTGCTCCAGGATATCGGCGCGTTCTTCGGCGGGCTTCCAGCTTTCGGCATAGACCGCCTGATAGTCGCGCCAGGCGGTCTCGTCGAAATGGTCGAGGATATCCACGTCCACCTTCTTCGCCTTGCGCTTGAGCGTGGTGCGCATCTTGCCGGGGCGCTGCGCCCAGTAGTCGGCGAAACGGCGCCCTGCGACCCGGAGCACGTGGTTCTCGTCGCATTGTGCGCGCCAGATCCACCAGCCGGCCTCGCGAAAGGCGCGTTCGAGAGCGGCGGTGCTGCCGTCTTCCGCCGGTAGGGGTGCCATATCGATCCGGTGTGTCTTGCTGCGCAGGTCGCGGGCGAGCGCGGTAAGCAGGTCGGTATTTTGTCCCAGTGGCCGCCAGGTGAAGGAAAACCAGTTTGCCAGGCTGGCAAGCCCGGCAGGCTGGTGCTGCAGCGGCAGGGCCAGCTGCTCGCCATCGCGTTCGGCAAGCGCGATCAGCGGGCGGATGTCGCCCGTCTCCAGCAACGCAAACCATGCGAGCCTGTCGAAAGGACCCGCACCGGGCCCATCCAGCCCTTGCAGTTTGGTAACCGTGTCGTGATAGCTGACCGCGATGCCCACCGGAATTCCCTCGCCTCGGAGCGTTAATGCCTGATCCCACGCCCTATCCGCTCGATCAACTGGCCGAGCGCGGGGATGCACAGGCGCCTGCGCTGGTGCTGCGCGATCGCACGCTTAGCTTCGAGGAGTTGAGGAACCGTGTGGCGCTGCTCGCCGGATGGCTGGCAGGCCGGGCGGGGAAGGGCGCCCGCGTCGCCAGCTGGGCGGCAAAGGGCGAGCTGACCTGCCTGCTGCCGCTGGCCGCAGCGCGCGCGGGGCTGGTGCATGTCCCCATCAATCCGCTGCTCAAGCGTGCACAGGTCGCGCATATCCTCGGCGATAGCGGCGCGGTCCTGCTGATGGGGACCAAGGCGCGCCTGGCGTCGCTGGGCGACGGCGACGTGCCGCCGGGGTGCGATGTCGTGGACGAGAACGACGTCTTTGCGGCGGCCGAGGCAGAGGGCGCGTCACTGACCGCGTCGACCCACGATCCCGACGATCTGGCGGCAATCCTCTATACCAGCGGCTCGACCGGCAAACCCAAGGGGGTGATGCTGAGCCACGCCAATATGTGGCTGGGTGCCGTCAGTGTGGCGGATTATCTCGGGCTCGCCAGCGACGATGTCACGCTCGCCGTGCTGCCGCTCAGCTTCGACTATGGTCAGAGCCAGCTGCTGTCGACTTGGTATGCGGGGGGCTGCGTGGTCCCGCTCGATTATCTCTTCCCGCGCGATGTCGCAAAGGCCTGCGCCAGGCACGGCGTGACGACGCTGGCAGCGGTTCCCCCGCTATGGGTCCAGCTGACCGAGATTGAATGGCCGGGTGACGCCATTGCAAGCATGCGCCGACTGACCAATTCGGGCGGCGCACTGACCATCGAACTCGTGCGCGATTTGCGCGCTATTTTCCCGCAAACACGCCTGTTTCCCATGTACGGCCTGACCGAGGCCTTCCGTTCGACCTTTCTCGATCCCGAGTGTGTCGATCACCATCCCACATCGATGGGCCGCGCCATTCCCTTCGCCGAAATCCTCGTCATCGCCGATGACGGAACTCTGGCCGAACCGGGCGAGGAAGGCGAACTGGTCCATTGCGGACCGCTGGTGGCGCAAGGCTATTGGCAGGACGCTGAACGCACGGCGGAGCGCTTCCGCCCGGCGCCCGCAATGTCCGCATATGGCGGGACCGCGGTGTGGTCGGGCGACCGCGTCCGGCGCGACGAGGATGGCCTGCTCTATTTCGTCGGGCGGCGCGATGCGATGATCAAGAGCGCGGGCAACAGGATCAGCCCGCAGGAACTCGAAAGCGCGGCGCTCGCCAGTGGTCTGGTCGCCGAAGCGGTCGCGCTGGGGGTTTCGGACGAGCGGCTCGGCCATGCAATCCACCTCGTCGTACGTCCCGCGGCGGATGCCACAGACCCCGAGACCGCGCTGCCCAAGGCGCTGCAGAAGGAGCTACCCAATTTCATGCAGCCGCATGCGATCCACTGGCGCGATACGCTGCCGCTCAATCCCAATGGCAAGCTCGACCGGACCGCGATTGCGGCGGAGCTGGGCGCATGAAGCCGCTGGGCCCCATACCCGCCGGCTATGCGGCGATCGGCGGCGAGCTGGCCATCGGCGGCAAGCCGGTAAGCCATTGGGTGGAACAGGCGGGCCGGACTCCGCTGTTCGTCTATTCGCGTGACCGCATTGCGCAGCGTTTCGAGATGCTGCGCGCCGCCATGCCCGGCCGTCTGAAGATAAATTATGCGATAAAGGCCAATAGCTTCGACCCACTTCTTTCCTTTGTTTCAACGCTGGCCGACGGGCTCGATATCGCGTCGGGCGGCGAGCTGGAACTGGTTCGGGCGACCGGGTTCGACCTGGGCAGGGTGAGCTTCGCCGGGCCGGGCAAGCGCGACTTGGAACTCGAAGCCGCGATCGCCGCGGGCGTCACGCTCAATCTCGAAAGCGAGGCCGAAGCGGGCCGCGCGCTGGCCATCGCCGAGCGACTTGGCATGACGCCGCGCCTCGCGGTTCGCGTCAATCCCGATTTCGAGCTCAAGGGATCGGGGATGAAGATGGGCGGCGGGCCCAAGCCCTTCGGGATCGACGCCGCGCGGGTCCCCGCGCTGGTCCGGCAGATCGTCACCGCGGGGTGCGACTTTCGCGGTCTGCACATCTTCACCGGCAGCCAGGCACTCTCGGCCGAAGCGGTGATCGACATGCAGGCCAAGGTGCTCGACTGCGCGCATCGCATCGCGGTCGACGCAGGGGTCACGCTGCCCAAGCTCAACATGGGGGGCGGTTTCGGCATCCCCTATTTCCCGGGCGACGAGCCGCTGGACATTGCGGCTGTCGGAGCCGCGCTGGAAGAGCGTTTCCGCGACCTGCCCGACACGCTGGCTGACGCCGAACTGTTCATCGAACTCGGCCGCTACCTCGTGGGCGAGGCGGGGGTCTACCTGACGCGGATCGTCGATCGCAAGGAAAGCTACGGCGAAACCTATCTCGTAACCGACGGCGGGTTGCACCACCAGCTCGCCGCCTCGGGCAATTTCGGGACGGTGGTGCGGCGCAATTACCCCGTCGCCATCGCCAGCCGCTTTGCCGCCGAGCCCATCGAGGAGGCCAATGTCGTCGGGTGCCTGTGTACCCCGCTCGACCGGCTGGCCGACAAGGCCCACCTGCCGCGCGCCGAGGTCGGCGATCTGGTCGCGGTGTTCTGCGCCGGGGCCTATGGCGCCAGCGCCTCGCCCAGTGCCTTTTTGGGACAGGGGCCTGCCGCCGAAATGCTAGTCTGAACCCGATCTGCTAAATCCCGCGAATCCTTCGATTTCTGCGGGTGCCAGCCGCCATGGCTAACCGTCTGTTCACCTTTTTCGGGCAATAGTTCGCCCAAACACGGGGGTATCGGGCGCAGCATGCGGCCCGCGCATCCCCTGACACAACCAGGAAACCGACCTATGCGCTTCACCCGTATTGCCTCTCTCGTCGCCGGATGCGCCGCCAGCACGCTGGTGCTTGGCGGGTGCGCGGGCGGCGGTGGCACGGAACTGCCCCCGGCGACCTTCGTCGCGATGCAGGAAGGTCCGGGCGAGGAATATGTCATTGGTCCGCTCGACGAACTGACGATCCATGTCTGGCGCAATCCCGAACTGGGCGCAGAGAATATCCAGGTGCGCCCCGATGGCCGCATCACCATTCCGCTGGTCAAGGATATGCCGGCGGTGGGCAAGACGCCCTCGATGCTGGAGGAGGATATCCGCCTCCAGCTCAGCCAGTATATCGAGGACCCGCTGGTCTCGGTGATCGTCAATGAGTTTGCCGGTACCTTCAGCCAGCAGGTCCGCATCGTCGGTGCGACGGCGCAGCCGGCTTCGCTGCCTTACCGCGCGAACATGACGGTGCTCGACGCGATGATCGCGGTGGGCGGCCTGTCCGAATTTGCTGCGGGCAACCGCGCCAAGCTGATCCGCTTTGACAAGCAGCTGGGCCGCCAGCGCGAATACGCCTTGCGCCTGACCGATCTGCTCAAGCGCGGCGACAGCAAGGCCAATGTCCTTCTCCAGCCGGGCGATGTGATCATCATCCCCGAGAGCACGTTCTAGGGGGCTGCGGGGGCATGCAGGAAGTCTTCGACGAACTTCGCAGCGCGCTGCATACGGTGTGGAACCGCCGTTGGCTTGCGCTCGCCGTGGCCTGGGGGGTCTGCATCCTCGGTTGGCTTGCGGTTGCCTTCATCCCCAACAGCTATGAAAGCCGGGCACGGATCTATGTCGAGCTCGAGGATGTCCTGTCCGAACAGCTCGAAATTTCCGGCGACGGCAAGCAGGCAATCACCAAGGTCCGCCAGACGCTGGTCAGCGTGGTCAATCTCGAACGCGTGGTGCGCACGACCAAGCTCGGCGAGAAAATTGCCACCGACAACGAGATGCAGAGCGCGGTAGCCAGCCTGACCGAGAATATCGTCGTCGAAAGCGAGCAGGACAATCTGTTCGAGATCACCGCCACGGTTGGCAAGTCGAACCTCAGCGACGCGGAAAACGCGGTACTGGCCAAGGACGTCGTCCAGAGCCTGATCGATATCTTCCGCGAATCCAACATTGCCGGCAATCGCGGCGACGTTGCCGATACCATCGCCTTTCTCGATGAGCAGCTGGAAGACCGCAAACGCGAACTCGAAGCCGCCGAACAGCGCCGCCTGATCTTCGAGGCGAAGCATCCCGATCTGATCGGTGGCACCGGCACGGTAACCGGACGCCTCCAGACCATGCGCACCGAAATGCGCGGAATCGACGCCGATATCGCCGCCGCGCAGAGCGCCCTGGCAGCGATCAACGGCCAGCTCGCCAGCACACCGCGCAGCATCATGACCGCCGAAAGCGGCGGGGTACGCGGCGCGCTGATGGCGGCGCAGTCGCAGCTTGCCGCGATGCGCTCACGCGGCCTGACCGACAGCCACCCCGATATCCAGTCGCAGCGGCGGCAGATCGATGCGCTGCGCGAACAGGCGGCCAATGAACCCGCCGGGTCCAGCGGCACGCCCAATCCGGCCTATACCTCGCTCACTTCGATCCGCGCCGAGCGGCAGGCCAATGTGCAGGCGCTGCAGGCGCGCAAGGCAGCGCTGCAATCGGACATCTCCGGCCTGATCGCCGCGCAGGCCGACGAGCCCGCAGTGGCCGCCGAGGCCAACCGCATCAGCCGCGATTACGAAGTCCTCAAGGACAAGTATGACGACCTGCTCAACGATCGCGAGGAAATGCACCTGCGCGGGCAGGTCGAAACCGAGCGCAGCGCCTTCCAGTTCGAAGTCATCGACCCGCCGACCGCGCCGCGTAATCCGGCAGCACCCAATCGGCCGCTCCTGCTTCTCGGGGTGCTCATCGTCGGTCTTGGCGCGGGCGCCGGGGTGGCCTTCGTGATGGGCCAGCTCAAATCCAGCTTTACTACAGCCGACAAGCTCGAGCGCACGCTCGACCTGCCGGTCATCGGCACCATTTCGCGTTCGATGACCACGGCTGCGCGCAAGCACGAGAAGCTGCGGCTCAAACAGTTCGTCGCGGGCGTCGGAGCGTTGGGAGCGGTCTGCTTCCTCCTGCTGGTCGTCGAAATGGTCCAGGTCGGCTCGGTCGCCTGAGGGGGGAATGTGTCAGTGAACAAGCCCACCAATATCGAACCGCCCAAATCGGGCGATGCGAAGCCCAAGCGCACTTCGCTGCTCGAACGTGCGAGCGGCGCCTTCGGCCTCGACCGGCTTGCCCCGGCGGCGGTGCCCGACAAGCTCGAAGACGAGAAGGCCAAGAAGTTTGCGCCCAAGCGCAAGGCGGAGCCCTCGACGCCGCCCGAAATGCCCCGGCGCCGCGCATCCGACCGCTTCGCCCAGCCGCAGCCGACTGGCGCGGCCACGCCTGTGCCACCTGTGCCGCCTGCGGCACCGTCGGAGCCGGACAAGCCGGTGGTCACGCTGGCCGGGCCCAAGCAGCATGTCGTCCGCTCGCTTCTGCGCGAACAGGGGCTGATCGATCCCGATGGCGGCGCGTCGATGCTGCTCGAGGAATTTCGCATCGTGAAGCGGCAGGTCCTCGCGACCGCCAAGGCCAAGCCGGGCCCCCAGGCGCGCCGCGTGCTCGTCTGCTCGCCGCATTCGAACGAGGGCAAGACCTTCTGCGCGCTCAACCTCGCGATCGCCCTGGCAGGTGAACGCGATATGGAAGTCGTGCTCGTCGATGCCGATTTCGGCAAGCCCTCGATCATGGCCAAACTCGGTCTCGAACACGGCAAGGGCTTCATGGATGTACTCGCCGATCCCACCGCGAAGGTCGAGGACGTCGTGGTCGGCACCGATATTCCGGGCCTGTGGGTGCTCCCCGCCGGCCAGCGGACGGGGCGCGACAGCGAATATCTCGCCAGCGAGCGGACCTGGAAGGTGCTCGACAATCTGACGCTCGGCGCGCGCAACCGGATCATCGTGTTCGACAGCCCGCCCGCACTCGCGGCTACGCCCGCAGCCGATCTGGCCAAGCATGCCGGCCAGGCGCTGCTCGTGGCACGCGCGGATATGAGCGGACGCGCTGCGTTGGAAGACGCGGTGGATTTGCTGTCAGCCTGTCCCGACATCAAGCTGCTGCTCAACGATGCGACGTTCAGTCCGAGCGGTCGCAAGTTCGGCAGCTATTACGGATATGGGGAGTAAGCACATGAGCTATCGTGCGAAATTCCGTCATCTCGCCACGACGGCTGCGGCCCTGGCGCTTCTGCATGGCGCGCCGCTGCAGGCGCAATCCTACCAAGGCGCCGATGCCGGCGAATCCAGCGGCGAGGGGTTCTCCTCCGACCGCGGCCGCACCAGCATCGATCCCTATATCGAAGCCAATTCGCTCGCCAGCTGGCAAATCTCGCCAGGCAGCGACGTGGTCACCTATACGCAGCTAGCGGCCGGCGTCGACGCCTCGATCGCGGGGCGCAACAATGGCGGCAGCGTGTCGCTGCGCTACGAACGCAATTTCGCGCATCAGTCGGAGGGGTCGGATTCGGACACGATCACCGGCCTCGCGCGCGGCTATGCGACGATCATCCCGCGGGTCCTGACCTTCGAGGCGGGCGGGCTGGCAAGCAGCACGCGGGTCGATGCGCAGGGCCGTTCGGTGATCAATCCGCTGGTCGACGACAATCTCTCCACCCAGACCTATTCGGCCTATGCCGGGCCCAATCTGCAAACCCGCATGGGCGCTGTCGATGTGAGCGCGAATTACCGTATCGGGTATACACGCGTCGACGGCCCCGATTTCCTCACCCAGTCGGGAACGCAGGCCGACCTGTTCGACGAAAGCGTCACGCATAGCGCTACCGTGCGTGCCGGGACGCGCCCGGGCGACCCGCTGCCGGTCGGCATCGGTGTCGGCGCCGGATATTATCAGGAAGACGTCTCCAATCTCGATCAACGCGTCCGCGACGCCTATGTCCGCGGCGATGTAACCGTGCCGATCACTCCCACGCTGGCCTTCGTCGCCGGGGCAGGGGTCGAGGATGTCGAAGTGTCGAGCCGCGACGCGGTGCGCGACGCGGATGGCAACCCGGTCATCGGCGATAACGGCCGTTATGTGACCGACACCGCCAGCCCGCGCATCATCGCCTATGAGGCGAGCGGGCTGATCTGGGATGTCGGCGTAGTCTGGACGCCCAGCAGCCGTACCCAGCTCGAAGCGCATTTCGGCCGCCGCTACGATAGCGAGACCTTTTACGGCAATTTCAGCTGGCGTCCGAGCAGTCGGAGCAACCTTTCGATCGGCGTCTATGACGGGATCCAGGGCTTCGGCGGGCGGCTCAACAATGCGCTGGCCGCCTTGCCCACCGATTTCACCGTCACGCGCGACCCGGTCACGGGTGAGCTGACCGGCTGTGTCAGCACGCTCGACGGCAGCGGCTGTCTCGACGGCCTGCTTGGCTCGGTGCGCTCCTCGGTCTTCCGCGGACGCGGGGTCGTCGCCAGCTACAGCCGCCAGATCGGCCGGATGACCGCTGCGATCGGGGCAGGATACGACCGGCGCAAGTTCATCGGCGCACCGGGCACGGTGCTGGAACTGGCCGATGGGATCGTCGACGAAAGCTACTACGTCGCGGCGGGGGTTTCGGGCCCGGTCGGACAGCGTGGCAGCTTCTCGCTCAACAGCTACGCCAACTGGTTCGACAGCGGGACTGCCGGATCCGGCGATGTTCGTGTACTCGGCAGTTCGGCGAGCTATTCGGAAGAGGTTGTCCGCAACCTTTCGGCACGCGCCGCGGTCGCCATCTCGATGCTCGACAGCGATATCGCGCCCGACAATTTCACGACCGCATCGGCCCTGCTCGGCCTGCGCTACGATTTCTGATAGGATCGGTTCGATGTACGAAGAATATTATGGATTCAGCGAGCGGCCGTTCCAGCTCACGCCCGATCCGGCGTTCTATTACGAGAGCGTCACGCACAAGAAGGCGCTGAGCTATCTCGGCTATGGCCTCAACCAGGGCGAAGGCTTCGTGGTGATCACCGGCGAAGTCGGTGCGGGCAAGTCGACGCTGGTCGCGCATCTCAAGCAGAAGCTCGACGATGATCGCATGACCGTGGGTGAGGTGGTCACCAGCGCGCTCGACGGCGAGGAAATGATCCACGTCGCCGCGCGCAGCTTCGGGCTCGACGTCACCGGCGGCGACAAGGCCGCCGATCTCGCGGCGATCGAGCTGTTCCTGCACGAGGAAGCGCGCAACGGACGCCGCACCCTGCTGATCGTCGACGAAGCGCAGAACCTGTCGATCGGCGCGCTCGAAGAACTGCGGATGTTGTCGAACTTCCAGCTCGGGTCGCATCCGCTGCTGCAAACGCTGCTGCTGGGCCAGCCCGAATTCAAGCAATTGCTCGCGCACTCGGACGAACTCGAACAGCTGCGCCAGCGCGTGATCGCCGCGCATCATCTCGAACCGATGCAGCCGGGCGAGATCGAACCCTATGTCATGCACCGCCTGTCGCGCGTCGGCTGGAACGAGAATCCGGAAATCGATGGCGGCATCTGGGTCAAGCTGCACAAGGCTACCGGCGGTATCCCGCGCAAGGTCAACCAGGTGATGACCCGCCTGCTGCTACTTGGCGCAGTCGAGGAGCAATCGGTGCTCGAGGTCGACATGCTCGAAGCGGTCGTCGAGGAAATGACCGGCGACGCGGCTCCGGCCGAGGCGTCAGCCAAGCCCCGCCCCGATCGCGAAGGTCCCGCGGCAGATGCGATTGCGCGCGCGAAGGACGAGGCACGGCAGGCTTCCAACGAATTCCCTGCGGCGCCCGTTGCGGCCCCCGCCGAAGCTGGCGGGGCGCCCGACAAGGGCCTGCTCGACCACCAGATCGAAGCCATCGAGGCGGCCTTTGCCGAGCGCGACAAGCATATGTCTGCGCTGCGCCGCGAGGTCGAGAAGCTGAGCCAGGAGCGCGCGACAGACGATCTGCCCGCGGATGTCGACCAGCGGCTCGCGTCGATCGAGGCGCGCCTCGACGAGCAGGAGCGTTCGCTGCGCCACGTGCTGACCATGATGATCGACTATTTCGAATCGCAGGGTTCGCGCGCTGCCGCGTAACATCGGGGAGAGCGCGTTGAGCGATAGGACGATCGTCAACGGCCTCTCGGTCGATGTCGAGGACTGGTTCCAGGTGGGCGCGTTCGAGAACACCATTGCGCGCGAGGACTGGGACGGGCTCGAATTGCGTGTGGGCGACAATGTCGCGCGCATTCTCGACCTGTTCGATGCCGCGGGGGTCAAGGCGACCTTCTTCACGCTGGGCTGGGTGGCCGAGCGTAATAAGCCGGCCATGCGCGCCATCGTCGAGCGCGGGCACGAGCTGGCCAGCCACGGCTATGACCACATCCGCGTGTTCACCTTCACGCGCGAGGAATTCGCCGCCGATCTCGTCAAGGCGCGCGCCATCCTCGAGGATGTTGGGGGTGCGGCAGTCACCGGCTATCGTGCGCCCAGCTTCTCGATCGATGCGCGCAACTCGTGGGCGCATGAAGTGCTGGCCGAGCATGGCTATGCCTATTCCTCTTCTGTCGCGCCGGTGGTTCACGATCATTACGGCTGGCGCGAAGCACCGCGCTTTGCGTTCAACCCGGTTGCGGGCAGCGACCTGATCGAAATCCCCGTAACGACCGCGCTGCTGCGCGGGAGGCGGCTGGCTGCGGGCGGGGGCGGGTTCTTTCGTGTGCTGCCCTATGCGTTCAGCCGCTGGGCGATCAGGCAGGTGAACCGCGATGGCCGGCCCGCGGTGTTCTATTTCCACCCGTGGGAAGTCGATCCAAACCAACCGCGGGTCGCGGGGGCACCGCTGCGTTCGCGGCTGCGGCATTACACCAACCTATCCAAGATGGCGGACAAGCTCACCGGATTGCTCGGCGATTTCGTTTGGGGCCGGATGGATGCGCTGGCCGCGCAAGAAAAGCCGCGTAGCCTCGATTGGGCAGCATGAACCCGCCGCTCTCCCATAGCGTTGCGATCCGCCAGGCCGACCTGCACGACCCGGCCGAAGCCGCACGGATCGAGGCGTTCGTCGCGGAGCACGGCGCGACGCCCTTTCACCGCCCGGCCTGGCTGCTTGCGATCGAGCAGGGGACGGGCCAGCGCGCGCTTGGCCTCGTCGCCGAACGCGCAGGTGTGCTCGAAGGCTGGCTGCCGCTGACCGAGGTACGCTCGCCGCTGTTCGCTTCCGCCCTCGTGTCCAGCGCCTTCGGCGTCGGAGGCGGCCCGCTGGCCGATAACGAGACCACTTCGCTGCTGCTGTGCCGTGCGGCCGAAGAGCTGGCGCAGCGCCACGCGGTAAGCTCGGTCGAGATCCGCGGCGGCAGCGCGCCCGAAGGTTGGCAGGCGATTACCGGCAAGCACGCAAATTTCTCGCGTCCGCTGGCCGCTGACCGCGAAGCCGAGTTGCTCGCCATCCCGCGCAAGGCCCGCGCCGAGATCCGCAAATGCCTGCAGTCACCGCTGGAAATCGTCACCGGACGCAGCGCCGACGATCTTGCGGCTTTCTACCCCTGCTATGCTGCCAGTGTGCACAATCTCGGTACACCGGTATTTCCGCGGCAGCTGTTCGCAGCCGTGCTCAATCATTTCGGCGAGGATGCCGAGATCATCACCGCGCTACACAACGGGCAAGCCGTTTCGAGCGTGCTGCCGCTCTATCATGATGGCGCGGTCATGCCCTTCTGGGGCGGGGGCGGGTTCGCCGCACGCGCGCTCAAGGCCAACGAACGGTGCTATTTCGAGCTGATGGATCATGGCCGCGCACGCGGATGCACGCACTATGACTATGGCCGCTCGAAAATCGGCAGCGGGCCGTACAAGTTCAAGAAATGGCAGGGGTTCGAACCCGAACCGCTAACCTATTGGACATGGACCGCGCAGGGCAGGACCGCGCGCAATATCGACCCGAGCGACCAGGGCTATTCGTCGAGCATCGCGCTGTGGAAGAAGCTGCCACTCTCGGTCGCGACGCGCGTCGGGCCGTGGATTGCGCGGGGGCTCGGCTGACATGGGCGAAGTGCTGTTCCTCGCACACCGCGTGCCCTTTCCGCCCGATCGCGGCGACAAGATCCGCTCGCACCACCTGCTGGCGGGGCTGGCAAAGCTTGGCCCCGTGCATGTCGGTACCTTTGGTGAAACCGTGCAGGACATGGCGCAAAAGCCGCTGCTGGTGGAAATGGCCCGCACGCATGCGCTGATCGAGCGGAGCAGGCCGCTTCACCTTGCGGGGGTCGAGGCGCTGCTCAAGGGCAGGGCGGTCAGCCTGACCGCGTTCGATGACGAAGCGATGCACCGCTACGTCGCCAAGACGCTGGGCAACCACCGGATCGACACCATCTTCGTTTTCTCAGGCCAGATGGGACAATACATCCCCGACAGCTTCGAGGGACGTGTCGTGTTCGACATGTGCGATGTCGATAGCGCCAAATTCGCCGCCTACGCCGAGGCCGGCCAGCGCAAATGGATCAACCGCCGCGAAGGACGCTTGCTCGCCCGCGAGGAAGAACGCCTTGCCGCGCGCGCCGATGCCACCTTGCTGATCAGCGATAACGAGGTGGACCTGTTCAGATCCCGCCTCACCCGGCCCGATGCGGTCAGCCTGCATGCACTGAGCAATGGCATCGACGCGCAATTCTTCGACCCGGGGCGCGTGACCTCGCATCCCGACCTCGACGAGGGCGAAGGGCCGCAGATCGTCTTTACCGGGCAGATGGATTATGCGCCCAATATCGCGGCCGCCGAGTGGATGATCGCGCATGTCATGCCTGCTTTGCGCAAGACGCATGCGCGGGCGCGTTTCCATATCATCGGCCGCGCGCCGGTGCGTGTCTTGCGGGACCGCCATGGCGAGCACGGAGTGCGCGTCTGGGGCGAAGTGGAGGATGTGCGACCGTTCCTCAAATCCGCCGATCTGGTGGTCGCGCCGCTGCTGATCGCGCGCGGGGTGCAGAACAAGGTGCTCGAGGCGATGGCGATGGCCCGCCCGGTGGTGGCGACCCCCGGGGCGGCCACCGGGATCGACGCGGCCCATGGCGAGCATCTGGTCATCTCCTCGCCCGACCCGCAGCAATTGCTCGCTGCGATCGATCGCCTGCTCGCCGATCCGCTGCACGCGCGCGCGATGGGTGAAGCCGCGCGGCGGTTCGTCATCGAGCGGATGAGCTGGGACCAGGTTGAAACGGAGCTTGCCGAACTGGTCCGCGGCGCCGAGTTGCCTATCGATGCAGCGTGACCTGCCACTACCGCGCACCGCTGGGCGTAGCGCTCGGGGTGTGATGCTCGCCATCGCGTGGGCGGCGCTGTTCGCGCTGACCTTCGCCGAATGGCGCGCGATGGCGCATCAGTGGTGGGATATCGACACCTATAGCCATATCCTGCTTGTCCCCCCGATCATCGCCTGGCTGGTCTGGATCCGCCGCGACGAACTGGCGCGCGCCGGCGCAGCCGGATGGTGGCCGGGGCTGGGGTGGCTCGTCTTCGGGCTTGTTCTCTGGCTGGTGGGGCGGAGCCTCGACATCAACACGATCGGGCAAGGCGGCGCGGTGGTCGCCATGCAGGGCGCGGTCCTCGCGCTGTTCGGATTGCGGGCGGCCCTGATCCTCGCCTTTCCGCTCGTCTACGGCTTTCTGATGGTCCCCATCGGGGGCGAGATCATCCCGCAATTGCAGATGATTACTGCCCAGATCGCGAGTGCGCTGACGCGGCTGAGCGGGATCGAGATGGTTGCGCAGGGCATCCATATCGACACCCCCGCAGGGCTGTTTATCGTCGCCGAGGAATGTGCCGGCGTGAAATTCCTGATCGCCATGCTCGCGCTTGGCCTGCTGGTCGCACATAGCTGTTTTACCAGCTGGAACAGGCGCGCGTGGTTCCTGCTCGCCTGCGTTGTTGTCCCGGTGATCGCCAACGGCATCCGCGCCTGGGCGACGATCTTCCTCGCGCAATATGTCGGGGCAGAGGCTGCCGGCGGGTTCGACCATCTCGTCTATGGCTGGCTGTTCTTCGGGATCGTCATCGCGCTGGTCCTGGGCGCGGCATGGCGCTGGTTCGAGCGTGAGCCTGAAGACGCAGGCTGGACCGCCGACGAGGTCGCTGCCCTTCCGCTGGTTGCGCGCTGGGAAGGCCGTGCTGGCAACCCGGCTCTCGTCCTTGGTGCGATACTGCTGGCCGCAGGAAGCTTTGCCGTGCTCGCGCAGCTGGGCTAGGCACGCTCGCATATGTGCGGAATTGCGGGGATTTTCCATTACGAGACGGTGAAACCGGTCGATCCCCGACGGGTCGAGCGGATGACCGATGCGCTCGGCCATCGCGGTCCCGACGGCAGCGGCGTTTGGACCGCGCCGGGTGTGGGCCTCGGGCATCGCCGGCTGTCGATCATCGACCTCGAAGGTTCGCCGCAGCCGATGCACGCCGCCGATGGCCGCGCGGTGATCTCCTTCAATGGCGAGATCTACAATTACCGCGAATTGCGCCGCGAGCTCGAACAGGGCGGGGCGCAGTTTCGCACCCATGGCGATACCGAAGTGATCCTCGCCGCATGGCAGAGATGGGGCCCCGACTGCCTCGCGCGGCTCGATGGCATGTTCGCCTTCGCGCTCTACGATCTCGACCGGCGGCAGCTGTTCCTCGCACGCGACCGGCTGGGGGTGAAACCGCTCTACCTTGCGCGGCTCGAGGGCGGGGCGCTGGCCTTCGCCAGCGAAATGAAGGGGCTGCTCGCCAACCCCCTGATGCGGCGCGAGGTCGATCCGCTGGCGATCGAGGATTACATGACCTGGGGTTATGTCCCCGATCACCGCGCGATCCTCAAGGGCGTCGAAAAGTTGCCCGCGGGTCATTTCCTGCTGCTCGAACATGGCCGCGAACCGGGGTCGCCACGCCAATGGTGGGATGTCGATTTCGCCGCGCGCGAGAAGGGGCGGACCCAGGACCTCTCGGCGCAATTGCTCCATCTCATGCGCGAAGGCGTGACCAGCCGGATGGTTGCCGATGTACCGCTCGGGGCCTTCCTTTCGGGCGGGGTCGACAGTTCCTCGGTCGTCGCACTGATGAGCGAGGCGAGCGCGCAACCGGTCACCAGCTGTTCGATCGGCTTCGATGTCGCGAGCGTCGACGAGACGCGCCATGCGCGGCAGGTCGCCGAACTGTTCGGCACCGACCACCACGAGCGGATCGTCTCGTCCGACCAGTTCGGCGAGATAGACCGGATTGCTGCGATTTTCGACGAGCCGTTCGCCGATGCCAGCGCGCTGCCCACCTTGCGGGTGTGCGAACTCGCGCGCGAGCAGGTCACCGTGGCGCTGTCGGGCGATGGCGCGGACGAGGCTTTCGCCGGCTATCGCCGCCAGATGTTCCATGCGCGCGAGGAACAGGCGCGCTCGGTCCTGCCGCGCGCCTTGCGCGAACCGGTGTTCGGCGCGCTCGGGCGGGTCTGGCCCAAGGCCGACTGGGCGCCGCGCCCGCTGCGCGCGAAGACGACTCTGCTGTCGTTGGCCGAGAGCGGCGAGGCGGGCTACGCGCGTGCGCTGGCGATCCTCGCGCCCGAGCAGCGGCAGGCGCTTTATGGCGAGGTCCTGCTGAGGGAACGCGGCACCTATCGCGCCGAACAGCCGCTTGAAAAGCTGATGCGCGAGGCGCCTGCAAGGAACGGTCTCGACCGCGCGCAATATGCCGATCACAAGTTCTGGCTGCCCGGCGATATCCTGACCAAGACCGACCGCACGAGCATGGCGGTCGGGCTTGAGGCGCGCGAGCCGCTGCTCGATCATCGGCTGATCGAATTCGGCGCCCGCTTGCCGCAACGCCAGCGCCTGCGCGGCACCACCGGCAAATGGCTGATGAAGCACACGATGGAGCGCTATTTGCCCGAAGACATCCTCTATCGCCGCAAACAGGGCTTCGTGACCCCGCTGGCGGAGTGGTTCCGCGGTCCGCTGGCGGGCGAGGCGAGGGCAGTCGCCGCGAGCGAACTGCTGACCGGGAGCGGGTGGTTCGCCCGCAAGGCGCTCTCACGCCTCGCGGACGACCATATTTCCGGCCGCAGTGATCATGGCCGGGTGCTGTGGCAGCTGCTGATGCTGGAGCGCTCGCTCCGGCAATTGAACCCCAGCGCTTAGCGCGCGTCGACCAAGACGATCTCGGCGTCTTCAAGCGCTTCGACCACGATTTCGCTCTCGCCGGTCACGGCGATCCCGTCACGCGGCTGCGCTTCGTGCCCGTTGACCGTGACCCGGCCCTTGGGCGCGACCAGATACTGGTGGCGTTCGCCCGAGGTGGTCCAGACCGCGCTCTGGCCTTTCGCCAGCGTCGCCGCGGCGACCTTCGCATCCGTCCGGATCGGCAGCGCATCATCGGCCTCGGCATTGCCGCTCGCGAGCACTTCGAAGCCGCCTTCGCGCGTGGCCTTGGGAAAGGTGCGCTGGCCCCAGCCGGGCTGCTCACCCTGCCGATCGGGAACGATCCAGATCTGGAACAGCGTGGTCGCTTCGTCTTCGCGATTCATCTCGGCATGGGTGATGCCGGTGCCTGCGCTCATCACCTGCACGTCGCCCGCGGCGGTGCGGCCTTCATTGGCCAGGCTGTCGCGGTGCGTGATCGCCCCGCTGCGCACGAAGGTAACGATTTCCATGTCGCGGTGCGGGTGCGGGGGAAAGCCGCTCTGCGCCGCGATGGTGTCGTCGTTCCACACGCGGATGCTGCCCCAGCCCATCCGGTCAGGGTCGTGGTAATTGGCGAAGCTGAAATGGTGCCGTGCGTCGAGCCAGCCGTGATCGGCATGGCCAAGCGTGGCGAAGGGTCGGATATCGATCATGGTTCAGTCTCACATCGGCGGGGTGTTGACGCCGGTATGCAGGCGATGTGGGGGCGGCGCGAAAGCCGTCAAGAAACACCGATGTAACTGCCTTGCGGCCCGGCTAGTCGGCGCCGTGACCGCGGGCCATGTAATCCGCACTCTGCATTTCCTTGAGGCGGCTGACCGTGCGCTCGAACTCGAACGCGCCATCGCCGGCGGTGTAGAGGTCTTCCGGTTCGGCCGCCGCCGCGACGAAGAGCTTCACATTGTTCTCGTACAGCGCATCGACCAGCTTGGTGAAGCGGATCGCCTCGTTGCGGTTGTCGGGCGACATCGCGGGCACGCCGACCACGATCACGGTGTGATAGGCATGCGCGATCGCCAGATAGTCCGCCGCCCCGCGGTTCTCGCCGCACAATCGCTTGAAGCTGAACACGCCCACGCCCTTGAGGCTCTTGGGCACATGGATCGTCCGCCCGCCGCCCAGCTCCAGTTCGGCGCTGGGAACGTGTTCGGCATCCTCGGGCGCGTAATCGGTGAGGCGGAAAAAGGCCTCGCGCACCTGCGCGGTCGCCTCCTCGCCCAGCGGGGCGTGCCACGTCTCGATATCGCCCAGCCGGTCGAGCCGGTAATCGGTCGGACCGTTGAGCGGCAGCACGTCCATTTCATCCTCGACGAGGTCGATGAAGGGCAGGAAGAGCGAGCGGTTGAGCCCGTCCTTGTAGAGATCGCGCGGCGGGCGGTTGCTGGTGGTGACCACGGTCACGCCCTCGTCGCGGATCAGCGCGGTGAACAGCCGCGCCATGATCGCCGCATCGGCGGTGTTGTTCACCACCATCTCGTCGAAGGCGAGACAGCGCACATCGGCGGCGATATCGCGCGCAACCTTGCCGGTCGGATCGCCGGGATCGCTGGTCCGCCGCTCGCGCATGCGCCGGTCGACCTCGAGCATGAACTCGTGGAAATGCGCGCGGCGTTTCTCGGCGATCCCCAGCGTCTCGACGAACAGGTCCATCAGCATCGACTTGCCGCGCCCGACACCGCCCCACATGTAGACGCCCTCGGGCCGCGCCTTCTTCGGCTTGAACAGCTGTGCGAGCAGCCCGCCCGAGCTCTCCGCCTCGAGGTCCTTCTGCAACCGGTCGAGCCGCTGTGCGGCGCGGCGCTGGTCGGGATCGGCCTGCAATTCGCCCGCCGAGACGAGCCGCTCATAGCGGGCGAGCATTCCGGTCACGCGGCGGCGCGGGGCTTGATCTTCTTGACGATGCCCGAGAAGCTGGCGACCGCGTGGTCTTCTTGGACCACCGTGCCGCGCACGAACACCATGCTGCCCGTCTCGCGGACGATCTCGCACACCGCGTCGAGCGGCATGTCGGGCTTGCCGCCGCCCACGAACTGGGTCGACAGCTCGACCGTCACCGACGGGCCGGCATTGCCGCTGCCGATATTGTGCATCGTGGTGAACAGCGAAATGTCGATCAGCGACAGCGTCACCGCGCCGTGGATGATGCCCTGCAGGTTCTGGTGGCGCCGTTCGGGGAACATGCGCAGCCGCGCCTTCCCGTCATCGTCCACCCGGGTGATGAGCTTGCCCATCACCGCGCCGTTGAACAGCGTTTCGTCCTTCAGGTTCCAATGCCGCCAGCCCGGATTGTCCGGGTCGGGAGCGTGGTCGAACACCTCGTCACGCAGCGCCATCAGATCGCGCGTTCGGCGATCATTTTCTTGGTTTCGGCGATTGCCTTGGCCGGGCTCAGGCCCTTGGGGCAGACATTCGCGCAGTTCATGATCGTGTGGCAGCGATAGAGGCGGAAGGGGTCTTCCAGCTGGTCGAGCCGTTCACCGGTCATCTCGTCGCGGCTGTCGGCCAGCCAGCGATAGGCCTGCAGCAGGATCGCCGGGCCGAGGAACTTGTCCGAATTCCACCAGTAGCTGGGGCAGGCGGTCGAGCAGCAGGCGCACAGGATGCATTCGTAGAGCCCGTCGAGCTTCTCGCGCTGTTCGGGCGACTGGAGCCGTTCCTTGCCGCTGGGCGTGGTCGAGACGGTCTGCAGCCACGGACGGATGCTGGCGTACTGCGCGTAGAAATGCGTGAAGTCGGGCACGAGGTCCTTGATCACGTCCATGCTCGGCAGCGGGGTGATGCGGATCTCGCCCTTGAGGTCCTCGATCGCGGTGGTGCAGGCGAGACCGTTCTTGCCGTTGAGGTTCATCGAGCACGAACCGCAGATGCCTTCGCGGCACGAACGGCGGAAGGTCAGCGTCGGGTCGATCTCGTTCTTGATCTTGAACAGGGCATCGAGGACCATCGGGCCGCATTCGTCGAGGTCGAGCTCAAACGTGTCGTAGCGCGGGTTCTCGCCGCTGTCGGGATCGTAGCGGTAGACCTTGAACTTACGGATGCGCGTACCGCCGGTCGCCGTATGGGCGCGGCTCTTGCCGGTGATCTTCGAATTCTTGGGAAGGGTGAAGGTCGCCATTACGCTGTCAGTCCTGTTTCTTTGCGCAACCCATCTAGCGGTTCGGGCGCTCGGCGCAAGGCCATGTGTGACGCATTTCCTGCAACGGGTGTCCTACAACATGGACCGGGTGTTACACGGTCCAGGGCAAAAACAGCTTCTTGCGCCAGAAGCCCGGTAATCGGGTGAATTCGGGGGCACCACGAGGCGGTATCGGAGGTCTAGAGCGGCAGGATGAATGTAGGAAAGCCCTTTCGGCGCGCCGCGATCTTCGGCGCCAGCGGCGGTATCGGCGGCGCACTGGCCACGAGGCTGGCGGAGAGCGGCATCGAGGTATGGGCAGGAAGCCGTTCCGGCAAGGCAGCCGACCCCGCCCTGCGCGCCTTTCGCTTCGATCTGTCCGACGAAGCCTCGATCGTCGCTGCCGCTGCCGCGATGGCCGACGCGCCCCCCGATCTGGTGGTGGTCGCGAGCGGTGTGCTGACACTGGCCGATGGCTCGGGTCCGGAGCGCAGCTACAAGCAGATCGACGGCGCGGCGATGGACGAGGTGTTCCGGCTCAACACTATCGGCCCCGCGCTGGTGGCCAAGCACATGCTGCCCCTGTTGCCGCGCGACCGCCGCAGCGTCTTCGCCGCGCTTTCGGCGCGGGTCGGATCGATCGGCGACAACCGCATCGGCGGGTGGCACAGCTACCGTGCCAGCAAGGCCGCGCTCAACATGCTGCTCAAGAATTTCGCGATCGAGCTGGCCCGGACGCACAAGCAGGCGATCGTGGCAGGCCTGCATCCGGGCACGGTGGATTCGGCCCTGTCCGAACCCTTCCAGGCCAATCTGCCCGCGGGGCAGCTCACCCGGCCCGCCGATGCGGCGGACAACCTGCTGAACGTCATCGATGGGCTGACGGTGGCGGACAGCGGCGGCGTGTTCGACTGGAAGGGCGAAGCCGTCCCGGCCTAGGCGGCCAGCGCGCCCGCGAGCCCGGTTTCGGCACGCTCGAGATTGAAGGCGAGCAATTCGCCATAGCGCTGGCCTGCCAGACCCTTGCGGCCGCTGCGCTGCGGCATCAGCACCCCCGGCTTGGCATTGCCTTCGACCACCATCGGCCCGTCGGGCGTGAACGCAATATCCCAGCCGATAAGCGTATATTCGGGGAACGCCGCGGCATGCGCGCGGCACGCGAGCGCCACGGCCTTTTCCCAATCGGGCAGCTGCAGATCGGCAAAGGCCGCGCCGCTGACTGGATGGCATTCGTAATCGCCGCCGCCATAGCCCTTGCAGGCAGTATCCGTCCGCCCGGTTTCGAAATCGACCGGCATGATCAGCCCGCCCGCCTTCATGTTATCGATCACCGGGCCGCGCAGCGAGGGCACGCGAAGCACGGTGCTGACCAGTTCGGGTTCTCCCGTCTTATTGCGCATCGTGGTGAGCCGCGCGGTCGCCAGCGCATCCATCGCATAGTCCGCCAGCGCTGCGTGGTTGCCCAGTGCGCGCTGGATTACCCACACCTGCCGGTCATCGACATAGGGCGCGATCGCCCGGGCGAAGGCGGCCTGGTCGGTGATATCGGACACGGCATGGGGGAGCAACGCGACACCGCGGCCGCCTTCACCATGGGTGGGCTTGGCAATCAGCGGGTGTCCGCGGGCGGGGCGAAAATCGCGCAATCCGCGATCGTAGACCGCGTGCACGGCGGGGTGGGGCAGGCTGTGCGCGGCGCAGCGGCGATAGAACTCCGCCTTGTCGACCAGCACGCAGGCGCGGCTCCATCCCTGCGGGTTGATGATCTTGTTGAAACCCGCATCCTCGAACCGCCGGATATAGTGATCGAGCTCCTCGGCCCGCTCGATCCGGAACAGCGCAATGTCGTTGGGATCGACGAAGCGTTCGCGCGCGATTGCCAGCGCCTGTCGTTCCCAGTGCGCATCCATCCCGTACTTGCGCGCGACAGCGCGGGTTCGTGATGGCAGCCATGCAGCAAAGCCCCGCGCAATGCCCCGGTCGAGCATTGCGCGCGCCGGTGACCGGCTGCGGCGGCGGCGCTCGTAATGCGCAGCGAAGGCCGGGGCGCTGGCGGCTTCGGCCCCGCCGGGGAACAGCGCGAACGCCTTCTTGGCGTAATAGGCGAGTTCGGCGGGGTGCATGGCGGGTCAGACTTCGATGGTTTCGCCGCCGACATCCTCGGGCATCATCGCCAGTTCGAACGGCACTCGCTCGGCCGTGATCACTCCCTGCCGGTCCATGCTGTAGGCCGCGATATGCTCGATCAGCTGGGTATGCGTCAGCCCGGCCAGTTGCGCCGCGCCCGAGACGGTCTTCTTCGACCACAGGTTGCACGACAGATTGACTTCCATGAACAGCACTTCGCCGGTCGTCGGAGTATAGCGGAACTCGAAGCGCCCGTAGTCGAACGGCCACAGTTCGGGCAGCATGGCGCGTGTGTATTCGCGGATCTTGCGCGTCATGACCGGGTTCTTCATCGCGACCAGACGCTCCTTCGGACCTTCGGACAGCCCACGCTTTTCCTCGTAGGAGCGGAAATTGCCCTCATCGCCCGGCATTTCGAAGCGCATGGTCGACAGCAGGATCGGCTCGGCGCCGCCCAGGACGGGCACCACCACGTCATAGGCGCCCTCATAGCGTTCGACGATCACGTCATGCCCCTCGGCATGCAGCTTGGCGATATCGTTCTTGGCGGTCTCCCAGTCGATCGGCATGCTCACGCCCCAGCTGGCGGATGACGCGTTGGGTTTGACCACCAGCCGTTCGAAAGCGAAGTCGGGATAGGGGATCCACTGGCATCCGCGCCGCGCGATCAGCCACGGTGCCACCGGCACGCCGCGCGCGACCGCCACGGTCTTCATCAGATGCTTGTCGTCCGACAGGCCGCGCAGGATCGCCGAGGCGCCGAGCGCGGGCAGGCCGATGCGCTGTGCCAGCAGCGGTCCGAGCATTTCGCTCATCGGATAACCGGCGCGGTTGAGCAGCGTGAAAACGTAATCGAAATCGGTCTTCTCGAACAAAGCGGTGAAATCGTTTGCCGGGGTCACGTCGAGACCGATGGCGCGCAGCGTGTCGAGCACCTCGTGATGATAGACTGCGTGATTGCCGTCTTCGCCATGCAATTGTCCGCCGGAGGCGGCGTGCTTGGCAAGGAAGAGGACGCGCAGTCGATCCTTGTCGGCGGCGGGTATCGTGAACAGGTCTATCGTGTGACTCATGCACGCGCCTTTACAAGCGCGCCAAGACAGGGTCACGAATTTTGTGCTTGTCGCTAAGCCGGAAATGGATAGCTTTCCCTGGCGAGCGGGGGCCAAGGAGAGCGCGATGGGGCTAAGGGCCTGGTACGATCGTCACGTGATGCCGCGGTTGATCACCGCAGCCTGCGGGCAGGACGCGATCGAAGAACACCGCCGCCAGCTGATCCCGCTTGCCGAGGGCCGCGTGTTCGAACTCGGCTGCGGGGGCGGGCTCAACCAGGCGCTTTACGACAGCGACAAGATCACCTCGTTTGCCGGGATCGATCCGCATGAAAAGCTGCTCGATGGCGCGCGCGAACGTGCGCGGGCGAAGGGGTGGGAGACCGACATCCGTGCGGGCGTGGGGGAGGATATTCCCTTTCCCTCGGGCTCGTTCGATACGGTTGTGTGCACCTATACGCTGTGTTCGGTCGACGATCCGGACAAAGTGCTGTCGGAACTGCGCCGGATACTGGCCCCGCGCGGACAGCTGCTGTTTCTCGAACATGGCCGCGCGCCCGATGCGGGCGTCGCGCAGTGGCAAGACCGCCTGGAACCGCTGTGGAAACCGTTGGCGGGCGGATGCCATCTGACGCGGCCGGTGGGCGCATCGCTGCGCCGGGCGGGCTTTGCGGTCGAACCGCTCGGCCAGGCCTATCTCAAGCAGGCGCCCAAGGTGCTGGGCTGGATGGAATGGGGTGTGGCCCGCAAGGCCTGAGGGTCGGCGAGTGCAAGACTCGCCGACCCCCTGACGTTGTTATTCGTCGCCAAAAGTGCGCTGCCACCAGCCACGCTTGGGCTTGGCCGGCTCGGCTGAAGCCGCGCTGTCTTCCGTCACCGCTTTGGGTGCCGCCGGCTCGGGAGCAGGCGGCGTAGCGGGTTCGGCTGCGGCTTCGACCGGCGCTGCTGCGGGAGCGGCTTCGGCCTCTACCTTCTTCTTGCGCGGCGCGCGCTTCTTGGGCGCGGGCTTGGCTTCGGCTTCACCCTCTGCCGGTGCTTCGGCAACGGCTTCGGTCTCGGCCTTTTTCTTGCGCGGTGCGCGCTTCTTGGGCGCGGGCTTGGCTTCGGTCTCGGCGTCCCCCTCTACCGGTGCGTCGGCAGCGGGTGCGGCTTCGGCTTCGGCTTCGGTCTTCTTCTTGCGTGGGGCGCGCTTGCGCGGCTTGGGCTTTTCTTCCGTCTCGGCAGCAGCCTCGGCGGTTTCGGGCGAATCCTCGGGACCCGCGACCACGGCCATGTCCTCGACCACCGCGTCCGAAACCCCTTCGAGTTTCTCGGCGTCTTCGGACGTTACTTCGTCCGAGGTCCGGCCGCGACCACGGCCACCCCGGCGGCGACCACCCCGGCGGCGGCGCTTCTTCGGCCGGTCATCGCCGTCGTCGCTTTCGCTATCGGCGTCGGTATCCGTGTCCGTGTCCGTGTCGTCGTCGCTGTCATCGCCATTGTCGTCGTCATCCGAATCGTCGCGATCGTCATCGTCGGAATGCTGGCGACCCTTGTTGCGTCCGCGACCGCCCCGGCGGCGGCGGCGCTTCTTGCGCGGACGATCGTCGTCCTCGCCGCCAATGCTGTCGTCGCGTTCGCTGTCGTCGTCGTTCTCGTCGAGGATCTCTTCATCGTCCTCGTCATCGACGATGGTGTCGAAACGCGGCGCATCCTTGGGCTTGGGCCCATGGCTGGAGACCGACATCTTCGCGCCTTCGTCTTCGCCCTCGGGCACGACTTCGACGGTCACATGGTAACGCTGTTCGATCTCCATGAGATCGGCGCGCTTTTCGTTGAGCAGATAGACTGCGGCTTCGGTGCTGGCTGCCAGGCGGATGGTCGAACCCTTGCCCTTGGCGGCTTCGTCCTCGATCTGGCGCAGCGCCGACAGGCCCGCGCTCGACGCGGTGCGCACGAGGCCGGTGCCGTCGCAATGCGGGCATTCGCGGGTGGTCGCTTCGAGCACGCCGGTGCGCAGACGCTGGCGGCTCATTTCCATCAGGCCGAAGCTCGAGATGCGGCCCACCTGGATGCGGGCGCGGTCGGTCTTGAGCGCGTCCTTCATCGCCTTTTCGACCTTGCGCGTGTTGGAGTGGTGCTCCTGGTCGATGAAGTCGATCACCACGAGACCGGCCATGTCGCGCAGGCGCAGCTGGCGGGCGATCTCGCGCGCGGCTTCGAGATTGGTATGCAGCGCGGTCTGCTCGATATTGTGCTCCTTGGTGGAGCGGCCCGAGTTGATGTCGATCGACACCAGCGCTTCGGTCGGGTTGATGACCAGATAGCCACCCGATTTGAGCTGGACGACGGGATCGTACATCGCCTTGAGCTGGTCTTCCGCGCCGTAGCGCTGGAACAGCGGCACGGGGTCCGAATACTGCTTCACCCGGCGGGCATGGCTGGGCATCAGCAGTTTCATGAACTGCTTGGCCAGCTTGTAGCCTTCTTCGCCCTCGACGACGACTTCCTCGATGTCGCGATTGTAAATGTCGCGGATCGCGCGCTTGATCAGGTCGCTGTCCGAATGGATCAGCGCTGGGGCGCTGGAATCCAGCGTGCGTTCGCGGATCTCGTCCCACAGGCGGGCGAGATAATCGAAATCGCGCTTGATTTCGGTCTTGGTGCGGCTGAGCCCGGCGGTGCGGACGATCAGCCCCATGGTGCGCGGCAGGGTGAGGTCGCTGACGACCTGCTTGAGCCGCTTGCGGTCGGCCGCGCTGGAGATCTTGCGCGAAATGCCGCCGCCGTGGCTGCTGTTGGGCATCAGCACGGTGTAGCGGCCGGCGAGGCTGAGATAGCTGGTCAGCGCGGCGCCCTTGTTGCCGCGTTCTTCCTTGACGACCTGGACGAGCAGCACCTGGCGGCGCTGGATGACGTCCTGGATCTTGTAGCGGCGACGCAGCGCCATGCGCTTGGCGCGTGCTTCGTCGACTTCCTTGGCGCGGGTGCGGCCCTTGCCCTGGCCCTGGCGGCGACCGCGGCCACGACGGCCCTGGTTGCGGCCCTTGCGGCGGTTGTTGTCGCCTGTTTCCTCTTCGTCGGAATCGTCGTCGCCATCGTCATCATCATCGTCGTCGTCGCGGTCGAGATGACCTTCCTCGATCGTCGCGACATCGTCCTTGTCGGAGGTGTCGACTTCCTCGAGGCCGTCTTCGGCGAGGTCTTCGGCGAGGGCGCCGGAGCTTTCGTCATCGGCGTCGTATTCGTCGCCGGGCATTTCGCCGCGGTCTTCTTCCTCGTCGCGCAGACGGGCTTCTTCCTCGGCCGCTTCGGCCTCGGCAGCGAGCAGTTCGTCGCGGTCTTCCTTGGGGATCTGGTAATAATCGGGGTGGATTTCGCTGAAGGCGAGAAAGCCGTGGCGATTACCGCCGAAATCCACGAACGCCGCCTGCAGCGACGGTTCGACCCTGGTTACCTTGGCAAGATAGATATTGCCCTTGATTTGCTTGTGGTCGGCGGATTCGAAATCGAATTCTTCAATCCGGTTGCCCTTGAGCACCGCCACCCGGGTTTCTTCCGAGTGGCGCGCATCGATAAGCATGCGCGTTGCCATTGATATGTCTCCAGCCGCGCCGGGGCAGGAGTGATCCTGCTGGGGCGCGGCGTATTCTGTTGGAAAGTCCGCGGCCCTGTCGGGGCGTCGCGGTGTTTGCGAACCGGCCGTGTCCTGCATATGCGAGGGGCCGGGTATTCGTGACTGCGGGACTGGCCTCGCGCAGGGTCTGCGCTGTCCGGCCCGACGCAGCGGCAAAGGCGGGTGCCTGTGCTGCCAATGTCGGGGAGTAACGGGCCATGTCCGGCATCAACCTGTATTGCATTGGACCGGAACGAAACGAACGCTGCGGTCTGAAAGTTAACGGTTTTCTTCGATGACCCTCTTCGTCGCGTATCGTTCGCGCCGATCGGAGGCACCGGAAAACCGATATGGTGTCGCTAGCACCGTGGGTTTCACACGGCAACCATATTGCGTCATCTGACAACAAGGCCGTAACCATGCATGCCATGTCGATCCGGACGCACATCCTCCTGCTGGTCCTGCTGCCGCTGGCAGTGGTGGCCGCGCTGGTGGTGACAGCCCAGCGCATTCCCGTGCCCGAGATCGGGCGCGCCTATGTGCTGCGCGTCGACTTGCCCGCGGCGGATGCACCAGGCGCCTTACCCGATGTGGCGGGCCGCGAGGGGTTGCCTCTGGTGGTAATCGATGCCGGCCATGGCGGACACGATCCCGGAGCATCGGGGCAGGGCTACCGCGAAAAGACAGTCGTACTTGGCCTCGCCCGCGCGCTACGCGCCGAGCTGGAGAAGGAAGGCAATGTCCGCGTTGCCATGACCCGCGAGGACGATCGCTATCTGGTCCATGCCGAGCGGGTGGCGATCGCGCGGCGGCTCGATGCCGACCTGTTCCTCTCGATCCATGCCGACAGCGCGGGCGATGCGGCCGAAGTCACCGGGGCGAGCATCTATACGCTGTCGAACCAAGCCTCGAGCGAGGCTGCCGCGCGCTTTGCCGAGCGCGAGAATGCTTCCGACCGGCTCAACGGCGTCGATGTCGGCGGGCGGAGCGATGTGGTGAACACGATTCTCGTCGAATTGTCGCAGCGGCGCACGCAGGAGCAATCGGACGAATTTGCGCGGTTGATCCGCCGCGAGGGCGGGGATGCGATCCGGTTCCATCCGCAGGCACGCCGGTCGGCCGCGCTCAAGGTGCTGCGTGCACCCGATGTGCCCTCGGTCCTGTTCGAAAGCGGGTTCATCACCAACGAGGCCGATGCGCAGCGGCTCGCCTCGCCCGAAGGCCGCGCGCGTTTTGCCGAGGTGATGGCGCGCGCCATCCGCATCTATTTCGCCCGCCAGCAAGAAAGCTGACGGCGAGGCGCTAATCCTTCTGGCGAATTGCCAAATTGGCGTGCTAGAGGCTCATCCGACACCATGCCCGACCAGCCAGCCCTGCAATATTACCGTTACCGCATCAGCCGCGATCCCAAGCGGCTGATCGCGTGGTTCGACGACAATTGGTCGCGCAACCGCAAGCTGCGGCTCGCGAGCTATGTCACCGGTTTCGCAGTGGTGATGATCGTGCTCGCCTGGGCGACGCTCGGACGCAACCTGCCCGATGCCGAATCGCTGCTCGAATACGAGACCCCGCTGCCCAGCGTAGTGCGCGGGATCGATGGCGAGATCGTCAACACCTATGCCCGCGAACGCCGCGTGCAGCTGCAATATGTGGATTTCCCCGAGCAGCTGGTCGAAGCTTTCCTCTCGGCCGAAGACAAGACCTTCTTCAGCCATGGCGGCGTCGACGTCACCGGCACGGCCAATGCGGTGATCGATTACGCAACCAAGTTCAGTTCGGGCGAACGCGCGGTCGGCGGCTCGACCATTACCCAGCAGGTCGCCAAGAACCTGCTGCTGGGCGACGAATATTCGGTCACCCGCAAGCTCAAGGAAATGATCCTCGCCACACGCATCGAAAGCGTGCTGACCAAGGAGGAAATCCTCGAACTCTATCTCAACGAGATCCCGCTGGGTCGGCGCAGCTTCGGCGTGCAGGCGGCGTCGCGCGCCTATTTCGACAGGGATGTCGGCGATCTCGAGCTGCACCAGATCGCCTTTCTCGCGATCCTGCCCAAGGCGCCCGAACGCTATGGCCGCGAGCGCTATCACGACCTTGCCATCGCGCGGCGCAATTTCGTGCTCGACCAGATGGTCGCCAACGACTTCATCACCGCGAGCGCTGGCGAAGCGGCCAAGCGGATGGATCTGGGACTGGTCGAGCAGCGCGGCACACGCTCGGCCGATGCGGGCTATTTCCTCGAGGAAGTGCGCCGCCAGCTGATCGACCGCTTCGGCGAAACCGCCGACGATGGACGCAACAGCGTCTATTCGGGCGGGCTGTGGGTGCGCACCTCGCTCGACCTCGAACTGCAGGAGGCGGCGCGCGATGCGCTGCGCGCGCAGCTCATCAGCTATCACGGCAATCGCGGGTTTACCGGGCCGATCGCCACGCTCAATCCGGACAATGGCGATCTCACCGCGCAGCTCGCTTCCTCGAACATCGGGATCAACTACCGCGACTGGCGCGTGGGCGTGGTCACCGTGCCGGGGCGGATCGGCTTTTCCGATGGCGAGGAATTCGCGCTGTCGGGCGGCCCATCGTCGCTCAAGCCCGGCGATGTCGTGGCGGCGGCGCGTTCGGGCGCAGGCTATGCCATTCGCGGCGTACCCGAAGTGTCGGGCGCCTTCCTCGCCGAAGCGCCGCAGACGGGCCGTATCCTCGCCATGCAGGGCGGGTTCGACAGCCGCCTGGGCAGTTTCAACCGCGCCACGCAGGCGCTGCGCCAGCCGGGTTCGACGATCAAGCCGTTCGTCTATGCCGCCGCGCTCGACCAGGGGATGACCCCCGCGACGCAGGTTCCCGACCAGACCTTCTGCGTGTGGCAGGGGGCCAATCTGGGTGAGAAATGCTTCCGCAATTTCGGCGGCGGCGGGGGCGGGATCCACACGCTGCGTTGGGGCCTCGAACAGAGCCGCAATCTGATGACCGTCCATATTGCCGACGATACCGGGATGGACAATGTCATCCAGACCATCGACCGGCTGGGCATCGGGTCCTACGAACCCTATTATTCCTTCGCTCTGGGGGCAGGCGACACCACCGTGGCACGGATGGTCAACGGCTATGCCGCACTCGCCAATTGGGGCCGCCAGAATGCCGGATCGGTGATCGATTACGTGCAGGACCGCGATGGCAAGGTCATCTTCCGCACCGACACGCGCGATTGTACCGGCTGCAACCTCGAAGAATGGGACGGCCAGCCGATGCCGCGCTTCGACGTGTCGGGCAAGCAGGTGCTCGACCCGCGCACCGCGTTCCAGATGGTCCATATGCTGCAGGGCGTGGTCACCCGCGGTACCGCGGTCCGGCTGCGCAGCCTCGACCTGCCGCTGTTCGGCAAGACCGGCACCACCAACGGCCCGACCAATGCCTGGTTCGTCGGCGGCTCGCCCGAAATCATCGCCGGCATGTATGTCGGCTTCGACCAGCCGCGCAATCTTGGCGGCTGGGTGCAGGGCGGCAATACCGCGGCCACGATCATGAAGCGCTTCATCGAAGCGACCAAGGATCGCTGGACGGCAGAGGACTTCGTCGCCCCGCCGGGAGTCCGGATGGTCAAGATCGACCGGCGCAGCGGCAAGCGCGTGTTCGAGGGAACGCCCTCGGACGAACCCACCGCGACGATCATCTGGGAAGCCTTCAAGCCCGACACCGAACCGCCGCGCGCGACGCGCAGTGACGCCATCGCCGCCAAGCGCAACGAGATTCTCGAACTGATCCGCCGCGGCCGCCTCGAGGCACAGCAGGCGGCGGCGAACGATCGCGGGGACCCGCCTAACGACTTCGTCGAGGACCAGGGCGGAATTTACTGATCGCGGCTTGGCAGCGGCGGCGGTGCGGTTCATGATGCAGCGCATGAAGACGCTCCACACCCTGTTCGCCGCCGCTGCGCTCGGCCTGACTGCAACACCGGTCCTTGCAGCGCTCGACCGGGGTGCGCAGGCGCCGGGGTTCACGGCGCCGGGTGCGCTCGCGGGCAAACCGATCCGCGTCGATTTGCGTACGTCGCTCAAGCAGGGCCCGGTGGTGCTCTATTTCTTCCCCGCGGCCTTTACCTCGGGGTGCAATCTCGAAGCGCAGGCCTTTGCCGCCGCTATCGACGAGTTCCGCGCGGCCGGGGCCACGGTCATCGGCATGACCGGCGGCAATACCGACCAGCTGCGCGAGTTTTCTGCCAAGCATTGTGCGGGCGAGTTTCCCGTCGCTGCGGCGACGCCCGAGCTGATCGCGCAATATGACGTCTCGCTCGGCGCAAAGGGCGGCGCCCGTGCCGGGTGGAGCGACCGCACGACCTATGTGATCGATACCGATGGAACGATCGCCTTCGTCTATTCGGATCTGAAGCCGAATGAACATATCGCGCGCAGCCTGGCCGCGGTGCGCTCGCTGAAGCGCAAGTAACCACGCCGCAGCACCTTTCCCGCGCCGCGCGTCTGCGCTAGGCGGCGCGCCCGCACACCTTTTCTCAGGAGAGTTCCATGCGTGCCGAAGGGCAGGCCCATATCGAACGGATCGAAGCCGCACTGGCGCTGGTCCGCCAGTCGCTCGACTGGGACCGCGCGCTGCGCCGGCTCGAGGAACTCGACGCGCGCGTACAGGACCCCACCCTGTGGGACGATCCCAAGCAGGCGCAGGCGATCACGCAGGAGCAGAAGCGGCTCGAAACCGCGATCAACACCGTGCGCGAAATCGAAAGCGAGATGGGCGACGCGGTGGAATTCGTCGACATGGGCGAGGCCGAAGGCGATGCCGAGGTCGAGCGCGAGGGACTGGACACGCTGTCCCGGCTGGCCGAGCGCGCCGATCGCGACAAGGTGCAGGCGCTGCTCTCGGGCGAGGCGGATGGCGCCGATACCTATCTGCAGATCAATGCCGGTGCCGGCGGGACCGAGAGCCAGGACTGGGCCGAGATGCTGCTGCGCATGTATGCGCGCTGGGCCGAACGGCGCGGGTTCAAGGTCGAGACGGTCGAATATGCCGCGGGCGACCAGGCCGGGATCAAGAGTGCGACGCTGCTGATCAAGGGCGAGAACGCCTATGGCTATGCCAAGACCGAGAGCGGCGTCCACCGGTTGGTACGTATAAGCCCTTATGACAGCTCGGCACGGCGCCACACCAGCTTCAGCTCGGTCTGGGTCTATCCGGTGATCGACGACGATATCGACATCGAGATCAACCCGTCCGATCTCAAGATCGACACCTACCGGGCATCGGGTGCGGGCGGGCAGCACGTCAACACGACCGACTCCGCGGTCCGGATCACCCACCAGCCGACCGGTATCGTGGTGGCGAGCCAGAACGACCGCAGCCAGCACAAGAACCGCGCAACCGCGATGAACATGCTCAAGGCTCGCCTGTTCGAACGCGAGATGGCCGAACGCGAGGCCGCCGCTTCGGGTGAGTATCAGGAAAAGAGCGAGATCGGGTGGGGCCACCAGATCCGCTCCTATGTGCTGCAGCCGTACCAGATGGTGAAGGATTTGCGTACCGGCGTGCAGTCGCCTACGCCTGACGACGTGCTCGACGGCGCGCTGGACCCGTTCATTTCCGCCGCGCTGGCCCAGCGCGTGACCGGCGAAACGGTCGAGGTGGAGGATACCGAATAGGATGCGCAAACAGCTTGCCCTGGCCAGTCTCGCGGTACTGGCCGCGGCAACTGCAACTCCGGCCCGCGCCGATGTCGTCATCGGCCCGCGCGTGTCCTATTATTTCGACAATTCGAACCTGCGCACATCGGGCATCGATCCCGGGCTGGACGAGGGCGATGCGCTCGACCCGGCGGATATCGCGGTGCTGCGCACCGCTTTCGGCGTCGAACCGCAGCTGACCACGGTGAGCGAGGGCGAAGGCGTCCTGTCCGACCAGGTCGGCTATCCGATGATCGGCGCGATGGTCAATTTCGGCGACGATCGCGACCGGTTCACGCTTACCGCCATGTATGGCAGCGGCGAGGGCGATGCCGCGCTGTCGGCGACCGTGTCGCGCACGCTAACGCTGGGGGCTACCGAGTTCATCGACCTCGTCAATTTCGATGCCGACACGGTCAGCAGCACCGACCGCATCGATATCGAACTGACCTGGCAACGCCGGCAGAGTGAAAGTTTCGCGCTGCTTGGCGGTATTCGCTACGAGCGGCTCGATACCGCCTTCGTCGGCGACCTGCGGATCGTGCAAAGCGTCGCGATCCCCACGGTCATCGCGCTGTCGCGTGCTGCGATCGAGGGCGATCCGGCACCGCCGGTCATCCCTTCGGTCCCGCCGCTGATCGCCGGCGTGCGGCAGGACGGGACAATCCAGACCTTCAGCGCGCGCGGCGGCGCGACCGCCTTCGTGCCGTTCGGCGAGAATGCGGTGGCCTTCTTCAACGGCATGCTGCAGGCCAGCTATCGTCCCGATTACGATGTGCTGACCGTCATCGAAGACCCCTCGGGACTGTTCAGCGACAGCATCGCCGGGCGCGAGGAGGGCGAGTTCAGCATCGGACCTGATTTCGCGGTCGGCGCACAGTTCATCCTGTCGGAAAACCTCGCGCTCGACCTGCGCTATCGCGCGGTGCTGTTCTTCCCGCTGACCGGGGTGCAGGATTTCAGCGACGCGCGGGTCAGCCACGGGGTCAATCTCGGATTGTCGCTGCGGCTCTGATCCGATACCTTCGGGCCATGTCTATGGGTCGTATTCTCCTGCCCTTGCTGGGACTTCTGGCGGCGCTTCTGCCGACCGCGCTGCATGCCGAGATCAAGGCACTGGTGGTCGCTTCGGATTATTCGTCGGCGCGCATGGCGGGCTTGCAGCTGGCCAATCCGGTCGTCGATGCGCGGATGATCGAGGCGGCGCTCAAACGCAGCGCCGTGGCCGAGGTCGCTCTGGTCGAGGAACCCGATGCGCGGGAATGGGACGAAGCTTTCGACCTGTTCGCCAATTCGCTCAATGGCGACGATGTCGCGCTGATGTATTTCGCGGGCCATGGTTTCCAGATCGACGGGGCCAATTATTTCCTCGCCTCTGATGGCTATTCGCTGATCGGGCTCGATCCCATCCTCCAGCGCCTGACCAAGCAGGCGCGCGGGGTAGTGTTCGTGGTCGATGCCTGCCGCAACAATCCGGTCAGCGAGTCGGTCGACGATGCCGCGTTCCAGGTGATCGAGGTCGAGGGCGGGCAGCGCGGGCTGGCGCGGGTCACGCTCGACGATATCGTCTATGCGGACAAGGGGCTGGCGCAGGTCGGCAATCTGCGCGGGCTTTCGGCGCTGGTGTTCTTCTCGACCGAGCCGGGCAATACCGCCGAAGATGGCGCCACGCCGGGCAAGGGCAGCCCCTTCGCCAAGGAGTTCGCCCGCCAGCTGCCGCGGCGCCAGTCGCTCGACGAGTTGGTCCGCAAGACCGCAGTGGCAGTGAACGAGCGGACTGAAGGCCGGCAATCGCCCTGGCGGCAGGGCGATCTGGCGTTCGACGTGTTCATCGGCGGCATGCGGGCATTGCCCATCCCCTGAGGGAACGGCATAGGCGCCTCATGACACGGATTGCTGCCATCGCCCTGCTCGGGCTTGCGCTTGGTGCCTGCGACGCGCCGACCGAACCGGGTGCGCGTTTCCCCGCCCCGGACCGCCCGGTATCCGAAATTGGCTCGAACCAGTTTTCCACCGAAGACCAGCGCGACAGCCGCGGCGAGGCGCAGACGGTGATGGACCTCGCGGAGATCGAACCCGGGATGACCGTTGCCGATATCGGCGCGGGCAATGGCTATTACACCGTCCGCCTGGCGGAGCGCGTGGGCGAAGGCGGGCGCGTGCTGGCGCAGGATATCGATCGCGATGCGCTCAGCCGGCTTGGCCAGCGGATCGAGCGCCAGCGGCTCGAAAACGTCTCGATCCGCCTTGGCGAAACCGGCGATCCCAAATTGCCGGACAATAGCTTCGACCGCATCTTCATGGTGCATATGTACCACGAGATCGAAAGCCCGTATGAATTCCTCTGGCGGATGTGGCCCGCGCTAGACAAGGGCGGCCAGGTGGTCGTCGTCGATATCGACCGGCCGACCGACCAGCACGGGATCGACCCGTTGCTGCTGAGCTGCGAATTCGAAGCGGTCGGCTACGAACTGGTGGCGTTCAAGGACGCGCCCGAACTGGCCGGGTACTATGCACAGTTCAAGGCAGCCGCTACGAGGCCCGCTCCCGGAGAGATAGAGCGCTGCCGCGGCGACCGTGCCGCGATGGACGCTGGGGCCTCGCACCCCGCCAAAAAAGAGAAAGCGTAGAATATATGAGTTTCAAGGGTCTCAAGCCGATCAGCTATGGCGGCAAGGAAGTCTGGCCGCTGGTCGAAGGCGGCAAGGGCGTGTCCGCCACCAATCACCTGAGTTCGGGTGCCTGGGCCGCCGCGGGCGGCATCGGCACCGTCAGCGCGGTCAATGCGGACAGCTATGACGAGGACGGCAACCCGATCCCGCAGGTCTATCCGCAAGCGACCCGCGTCGAACGCTTCGAACAGCTGGTGCGCTACGGCATCGAAGGCGGCACCGAACAGGTCAAACGTGCGCACGAAATCTCGGGCGGCAAGGGTGCGATCAACATCAACGTGCTGTGGGAAATGGGCGGCGCGCAGCAGGTCCTCGAAGGCATCCTCGAAAATTGCCCCGGCCTCGTCACCGGCGTCACCTGCGGCGCGGGCATGCCCTACAAGCTCGCGGAAATCGCGGCGAAGCACAATGTCCATTACCTGCCCATCGTCAGCTCGGCGCGCGCGTTCCGTGCGCTGTGGAAGCGTAGCTATTCCAAGGTCCCCGACCTGATGGCGGCAGTGGTTTACGAAGACCCCTGGCTGGCGGGCGGGCACAACGGCCTGTCCAACGCCGAGGACCCGACCAAGCCCGAAGATCCCTATCCGCGCGTTGCCGCGCTGCGCGAGACCATGCGCAAGGAAGGCGTCTCCGAAGACACCGCCATCGTCATGGCCGGCGGCGTCTGGTTCCTGCGCGAATGGAACGACTGGATCGACAATCCCGAGCTGGGCAAGATCATGTTCCAGTTCGGCACCCGCCCGCTGCTGACGCAGGAAAGCCCGATCCCCAATGTGTGGAAGGACATGCTGCGCACGGTCGAGCCGGGCGATGTGCTGCTGCACAAGTTCAGCCCCACCGGTTTCTATTCGAGCGCGGTGAAGACGCCGTTCCTCTACGATCTGATGCATCGCAGCGAACGCCAGATTCCGATCTTCAAGCGCGACGAGGAAGAAGGCACGATCCCGCTGGCCGATCATGGCAAGGCGAAATATTTCTTCGTCCACCCCGGCGACCAGCGCAAGGCGCAGGCCTGGATGCACGAGGGCTTTACCGAAGCGCTCAAGACGCCCGACGACACGGTGGTCTTCGCCACGCCCGAAAGCGCCGAACAGATCCGCGCCGACCAGCAGGCCTGCATGGGCTGCCTGTCGCACTGCCAGTTCTCGAGCTGGAAGGATCATGACAATCACACCACCGGGCGGCTCGCCGATCCGCGCAGCTTCTGCATCCAGAAAACGCTGCAGGACATCGCGCATGGCGGCGATCCGGACGAGAACCTCGCCTTCGCCGGTCACGCGGCCTACCGCTTCAAGCAGGACCCGTTCTATTCGAACAACTACACCCCGACGGTGCAGGAACTTGTCGAGCGGATTTTGACCGGGGACTGATCGCAGGGGCGCCTCCCTTCCGACAACGCCGAGATTCGGTGCGGGGGATGGCAGGTTAGGGGCGAGAGATGGTGCAGGTTTCAGCTGCCAACTTGGCCGATGACGACGTTCGCAGCCTCATCACGCTGCACCAGCGGCGGATGTACGATGCTTCGCCCCCGGGAACCTCGTTCGCGCTCGACTTGAGCGGGCTCGAGGACGCGGCTGTGACCGTCCTTGAAGCCCGCGACGTCCACGCCTTGCTGGGGGTCGGCGCTTTGCTCGAACTTTCGGCAACCGAAGGCGAGATCAAGTCGATGCGCACCGCCGACACCGCGCTCCGGCGGGGCGTCGGGCAGGCATTGCTCGACCGGATCATCGGTATCGCACGGGAGCGCGGCTACCGCCGAGTGCTGCTGGAAACCGGCACGGGTGAAACCTTCGAACCCGCTAACCGGCTCTATCTTCGCAACGGCTTCACACGCTGCGCACCGTTCGGCGAATATGCCGAAACGGACTTCAACATCTTTTACGAATTGGCGCTCTAGCGGCTCAGCCCAGGCCCGAGAGCACCTGGTCCGGAGGCCGGTGGCCGTCGGCCCACATGCGGATATTGGCGATCACCTTGAGGCCGCTGTCCTCGCGGCCCTCGCGGGTGGCGCTGCCGATATGCGGTAGCGTCATCACGTTCGGGTGACGGATCAGGCGCGTGTCGACATTGGGTTCGTCGGGATAGACGTCGAGCCCCGCTCCGGCGAGCTTGCCGCTTTCGAGCGCCGCCACCAGCGCCTCCTGCTCGACCAGGTCGCCGCGCGCGGTGTTGATCAGGCTGGCACCGTCCTTCATCAGCGCGATCCGGCGCGCGTCGATCATGTGATGCGTGTTGGGCCCGGCAGGGCAGTGGAGCGAGAGGATATCCGCCTCGCCCATCAATCCATCGAGGCTGTACACCCAGCGCGCCTGGAACATGCGTTCGACCGCTTCGGGCAACCGCTTGCGGTTGTGGTAGGCGATCTCCAGCCCGAAGGCGCGCGCGCGGTGCGCCACCGCCTGGCCGATCCGCCCCATGCCGACAATGCCGAGCACCTTGCCCGCGAGCTTCGTCCCGAGCAGCGCAGTCGGCGTCCAGCCGGTCCATTTGCCGCTGCGGATCAATTCGACGCCCTCGCGGATGCGGCGCGGCACGCCGATGATCCCGGCCATCGCAAGATCGGCGGTGTCGTCGGTGAAGACGCCCGGCGTGTTGGTGACGAGGATATGGCGGTCGGCGGCCGCGTGAAGATCGAGATGCTCAGTCCCCGCACCGAAATTGGCGATCAGCCCGAGGTCCTTGCCCGCGCCCGCGATCATTTCAGCGTCGATCCGGTCGGTAACGGTGGGAACGAGCACGTCGCAGTTCTGCATCGCGGCGACGAGCTGGTCGCGCGTCAGCGGCACATCCGCGGTGTTGAGGCGGGCATCGAACAGCTCGCTCATCCGCTCCTCGACCGATGGCATCAGATGGCGCGTGACGAAAACGCGCGGCGTGCGTTCGAGGCGTTTGGCGGGGCGGGTGTCGGTGCTTTCCATGCGGGCAGAAGCGCTAGGACGCGCGGTGGGGAGCGGTCAAGGATTCGGACGGGATTTGCCCCGTTAACGGCGTTGACTGTTCGCGCGCGATCCCCGATTCAGGCGCGCATGTTCACACGGCTTTTCATACTCTTCCTGCTGCTCGCCGGAATCACCGGGACGGCGCGGGCGCAGGAGCGCGAAACGCCCTATTGGGCGACTATCCGCGCGAGCGTGCTCAACATGCGGGTCGGCCCCAGCGCCGATTACAAGATCGACTGGGTCTATCGCCGGCCCGGCCTGCCGGTGAAGGTCGTGCGGCTGATGGAAGGATGGCGGCTGATCGAGGATCCGGACGGCACGCGCGGATGGGTGGTCGCGCGCCTGCTCAGCCCCGATCGCGGTGCCATCGTCATCGGCGACGGGGTGGCCGATTTGCGCGCTAGCGACAGCGAAGATGCCGAACTCAAGTGGCGCGTCGAGCCGGGCGTGGTTGGGGTGCTGGGCGATTGCGACGAGGGCTGGTGCGAATTCGCCGTGGGCGAACGCTATGGGCTGATCCGCGAAACGCGCCTGTGGGGCGTGGGCGAACCGTGAAGTGACAGGCCTGACCGGTCGGGGCGGACCGACCTGGCCCGCCCCGCCGATTTCAGAACGTTTGTACTATTCGGCCGGAGCCATCGCGGCCTCGGCCTGCGCGTCGATCTTGCGCACGGTCGACTGGACGGTGCCGTCTTCGCCGCGCATTTCGAGCGCGCCGTCTTCGCCGGGGGCACCGCCGGAATAGCATTCCTCAGCCGTATCGCCTTCGGGATCGAAGCACATCGCGCCGTCGTCGCCAGCACGCCAGGTGCCGCCGCCGGTGCGCGTGCCATCGGGCGTGGCTTCGACATAGGTGCCGTCGGCATTGATCGTCTGCATGGTGACGCTGCCGTCGGCCAGCTGGACTTCATACGTCCCGGTCATGTCGCCGGTGGCGGTGCTGTCGAGCGTGGTTTCGGCGGTGTCGACCGGTTCGATCGGCTCTTCGGCCTCGTTCGAACCGCAGGCGGCGAGCGCGGCACAGGCCGCGATAATGGCGAATTTCTTCATGGACACTTCCCCTTTTCCGGGCGCGCCAGAACGCGCTGGCAGGGGAAGTGCCCTGAAAAACGGTGTCCGTCTAGACGAGTTCGACCGCCACGGCGGTGGCTTCACCGCCGCCGATGCACAGGCTGGCGATACCGCGCGTCTTGCCCTGCTGCTTGAGCGCGTTGAGCAGCGTCACGATGATCCGTGTACCGCTGGCCCCGATCGGGTGGCCCAGAGCGGTGCCGCCGCCATTGATGTTGATCCGGTCGTGCGGGATGCCGATGTCGCGCATGGCGAACATGGCGACGCAGGCGAAGGCTTCGTTGACTTCCCACAGTTCGACCTCGTCCGCGCTCCAGCCGGCCTTTTCCAGCACCTTCTCGATCGCGCCGATCGGGGCGACGGTGAACTGCGCGGGTTCCTGCGCATGCGCGGCCATGGCGACGATCTTCGCCACCGGCTGCTGGCCATTGGCCTTGGCGACGCTTTCGCGGCTCAGAACCACGGCGGCTGCACCGTCGGAGATCGACGACGAGGTCGCCGCGGTGATTGTGCCGTCCTTGGCGAAGGCGGGCCGCAGCTGCGGGATCTTGTCGGGACGGCCCTTGCCGGGCTGCTCGTCATGTTCGACGGTGACCTCGCCCTTGCGGGTCGAGAAGGTGACCGGGACGACTTCGTCGGCAAAGGCACCGCTGTCGATCGCGGCGTTCGCGCGGCGCAGCGATTCGATGGAGTATTCGTCCATTTCCTCGCGCGTCATCTGGTAGTCATTGGCGGTTTCCTGCGCGAAGGTCCCCATCGCGCGGCCTTCTTCGTACGCATCCTCGAGCCCGTCGAGGAACATGTGGTCATAGGTGGTGTCGTGCCCCAGTCGCGCGCCGCTGCGGTGCTTCTTGAGCAAATACGGGGCGTTAGTCATGCTCTCCATCCCGCCCGCGACGACATAGTCCACCGTTCCGCTGGCGAGCGCTTCGGCGCCCATGATGACCGTCTGCATGCCGCTGCCGCAGACCTTGTTGACCGTGGTCGCCTGGACCGACTTGGGCAGGCCTGCCTTGATCGATGCCTGCCGCGCGGGCGCCTGGCCCAGCCCGGCGGGCAGCACGCAGCCCATATAGGTGCGGTCGAAACTGTCCACCGGCACGCCCGAGCGCTCGACCGCGGCCTTGACCGCGGTGGCCCCGAGATCGGTGGCCGAGACATCGGCAAGCGCGCCCTGCATGCCGCCCATCGGGGTGCGGGCGTAAGACAGGATGACGACGGGATCGGATGCGCTGAACTGGGTCATGCTTGTGTATGTCCTTCGGTTCTGGAATATCGGTTGCCAATGGCGACCTATCTGGTGGCCCACAACCTAGTGCTGCGATGCAGCAATATCAAACGGAGAGAGCAATGGCGGACGACCGGAAAACCGAAATGGAAGCCGTTTTGCGCAAGCAGCGCGCCGCACACCACCAGATGCGCCCCGAGCCGATGTCGCTGCGCAAGGACCGCATCCAGCGCGCGATGAAGCTGCTCACCGATCATGCCGACGATTTGTGCAAGGTGATGGCGGCCGATTTCGGCAATCGCTCGCCGCACCAGTCGATGATCACCGACATCGCCGGCACGGTGAACTTTGGCAAATACTGCCTCAAGCACATGGACAAGTGGTCGCGTCCCGAAAAGCGCCATGTCCAGTTCCCGCTCGGCCTGCTCGGCGCAAAGGCCGAGGTGCGCTACGAGCCCAAGGGCGTGGTGGGCATCCTCAGCCCGTGGAACTTCCCCGTCAATCTCAGCTTCGGCCCGCTGATGCAGATTTTCGCCGCGGGCAATCGCGCGATGATCAAGCCGAGCGAGTTCACCGAGAAGACCAGCCTGCTGACCAAGGAACTGGTGGAGGAATATTTCACCCCCGACGAATGCGGGGTGTTCACCGGCGGCCCCGAAGTCGCCGCGGCGTTCAGCGAACTGCCGTTCGACCACCTGATCTTCACCGGTTCGACCGCGACGGGGCGCAAGGTGATGGAATCGGCGGCCAAGAACCTCGTCCCCGTCACGCTCGAACTGGGCGGCAAGAGCCCGGTGTTCCTTGGCGAGAGCGCCGATTTCGCCAAGGCGGGGGAGCGGGTGGCGCTGGGCAAGATGCTCAATGCGGGCCAGATATGCCTCGCCCCCGATTACCTCTATGTCCCCGAAAGCAAGCAGGACGAGGCAATCCACGGCGTGTGGCAGGGCACGGCCAACATGTATCCCACGCTGCTCGATAACGAGGACTACGCCAGCGTCGTCACCGACCGCCATTTCGACCGCCTGCAGGACCTGGTTGCCGATGCGCGCGACAAGGGCGCAGAGGTGATCGAGGTCAATCCCGGGAACGAGGATTTCTCCAACACCAATGCGCGCAAGATGCCGCTGACGATTCTCAAGAACGTCAATGACGACATGCGCGCGATGCAGGAAGAGATCTTCGGGCCGGTCCTGCCGGTGAAGACCTATCGCCACATCGACGAGGCGATCGATTACGTGAACGAGCACGACCGCCCGCTCGGCCTCTATTACTTCGGGCAGGATTCGAACGAGCGCGAGAAGGTGCTGACCAAGACCATCAGCGGCGGGGTGACCGTCAACGACGTGATCTTCCACGTGTCGATGGAGGACCTGCCCTTCGGCGGGGTCGGACCCAGCGGCATGGGCAGCTATCACGGGGTCGAGGGCTTCCGCGAATTCAGCCATGCGCGCAGCTTCTATACACAGCCCAAAATCGACGTGGCCAAACTTGGCGGATTCAAGCCGCCCTATGGCCCGGCAACCGAAAAAGCGGTCAAATCGATGATGAAATAGCGGGTGTCTGCAAGGGTGCGCCGCATGACGCGGTTTTGTTGCGAATTGTTCGCATTTCTGCACCCTTGCACCATCTGGGCGAGCGGCCTAGAGGCGGGCGCGAACCAAGCCTGACGCCTTAGGAATCATTCGTGGTCGACCTCGAACAATACCTGCCCATCCTGATCTTTCTGTTTGTCGCCGTCGGTCTGTCGGCGCTCTTCGTGTTCCTTCCGATGGGCGTCTCGCGCCTGACCGGGACGCACCAGCCGGATGCGGAAAAGAATAGCGAATATGAATGCGGCTTCCCGGCCTTCGAGGATCCGCGCAGCCAGTTCGATGTGCGCTTCTACCTCATTGCCATCCTGTTCATCATCTTCGATCTCGAAGCGGCCTTCCTGTTTCCGTGGGCGGTCAGTCTCGACCTGACGGGCTGGCCGGGCTGGATCACGATGATGGTGTTCCTTGGCGAACTCGCCGTCGGGCTGGCCTATGCCTGGAAAGTTGGAGCGCTGGAATGGGAGTAGATCGTACGCGAGACGACGTGCCGCGGGTCGACCATTATCGTCCGCTGGCACCGGCGCATAACCAGATGCTGCACGACAGCGCGACTGCGCTCGCCGGCGAAACCCGCCAGCCCGAGGCGGATTATTTCAACGCGCTCCAGACCGAGGTGAACGACAAGGGCTTCCTCGTCACCAGCACCGAGGACCTGTTCCAGTGGGCGCGCACCGGATCGCTGTGGTGGATGACCTTCGGGCTCGCCTGCTGCGCGGTCGAGATGATCCACGTCAACATGCCGCGCTACGACATGGAACGCTTCGGCGTCGCGCCGCGCGCTTCGCCGCGCCAGAGCGACGTGATGATCGTCGCGGGCACGCTGTGCAACAAGATGGCGCCCGCGCTGCGCAAGGTCTACGACCAGATGTCGGAGCCCAAATACGTCATCTCGATGGGTAGCTGCGCCAATGGCGGTGGCTATTACCATTATTCCTACAGCGTCGTGCGCGGCTGCGACCGCATCGTTCCGGTCGACATCTATGTCCCCGGCTGTCCGCCGACTGCCGAAGCGCTGCTTTACGGCGTGATGCAGCTGCAGCGGAAGATCCGCCGCGCGGGCACGATCGAGAGGTAGGGCGCAATGGCTACGCTACATTCCGCACCCCGCTTCACCCAGATCGACGGGCTGAAGGACACGCTCGCCAATGCGCTGGGCGGTCACCTGCTCGAAGCGCATGAAGAGCACGGCGAGCTGCTGCTCACCGTGAAGCGCGACAGCATGGAAGATGTGCTGCGCATCCTGCGCGACGATCACAAATACCAGCAGCTGATGGAAATCGCCGGCGTCGACTATCCGAGCCGCGCGGAGCGGTTCGAAGTCGTTTACATGCTGCTGTCGCTGACGACCAACAGCCGCATCATGGTCAAGTGCTCGGCGGCCGAGGACACGCCCGTGCCGACGGTGACGACGCTGTGGCCCAATGCGGGCTGGCTCGAACGCGAAGTGTTCGACATGTACGGCGTGTTGTTCGCGGGCAATCCCGACCTGCGCCGGATACTCACCGATTACGGCTTCGAAGGGCATCCCTTCCGCAAGGACTTCCCGCTCACCGGCTATCACGAGCTGCGCTATTCGGAAGACGAGAAGCGCGTGGTTTATGAACCGGTCGAACTGGCGCAGGACCTGCGGCAATTCGATTTCATGAGCCCGTGGGAAGGCGCGGACTATGTCCTGCCGGGCGACGAGAAGGCCGAGACGCCGCCCGTCGCCGATCCCAAGACCACCGAGAAACCCTCGGACACCGGTGCGGGCGAGAAGACCGACAAGCATGCCGCGGACAAGGTCAGCGCGGGTGCGCCCGCCGAGGAAGACGGCGGCGACGAGGCCCCGGCGCCCGAACCGACCGAGGACCAGCCCGCGCGTGCCAAGCGCAAGGGCAAGACCACCGATACCGCGAGCGCGACCGAGCCCAAGACCAAGACCCGCGCCAAACGCAAGCCCGCGACCAAGAAGAAGGATGCCGAGTGATGCGAAAGGTGCTCCTCCTTGCTCTTCCGCTTGCCCTGGCAGCCTGTTCCTCCGAGCCGGCCGAGCCCGAAAGTGCGGACGATTTCGCCAGCCGCATTGGCCAGAACGGCGAAGCGCTCGATCCTGCGCAGCGTGATCCCGATGCGCCCAATACCGCCAATGCCGCGCCGCCTTCGGGCGCCGACCTGACGCAGCTGCAGAAGCTGGGCGATATCGGCGGCGTCGATCTCGGCCCGCGCGATGGCGGTTGCACGCTGATGGTCGGCAAGGACGAGATGATCATCGCCGGCGCGATGAATGACGGGGCGATCCCGGGGAAAGCAGTGGTCCGCGTCGGTAACAGCCTGACCATGGTCGACGCCGCAGTCGGTGGGCTGGACGCGATCCGGAACGGCACCACCTTCACCGGCGAGGGCTTCACCATCTCAGTCGCCCCGGCAGCGGGCGACCAGCAGCGCCGTCCGGCCAATGTCACCGTGCGCGACGCCGCCGGCCAGACACAGAGCTATAGCGGCAATTGGATCTGCTCATGAGCCACGCCATGCATCTTGAAGAATCGCCCACCACCGGCGACGAAGTGATCACCAATTACACGATCAATTTCGGCCCGCAGCATCCGGCGGCGCACGGCGTGCTGCGCATGGTGATGGAGCTCGACGGCGAGATCATCGAGCGGATCGATCCGCATGTCGGCCTGCTGCACCGCGGCACCGAAAAGCTGATCGAGCACAAGACCTATCTGCAGGCGCTGCCCTATTTCGATCGGCTCGACTATTGCAGCCCGCTGGCGCAGGAATACAGCTACGTCCTCGCGATCGAGAAGCTGCTTAATATCGCCGTGCCCGAGCGCGCGCAGTATCTGCGCGTGCTGTTCGCCGAGCTGACGCGGATTTCCAACCACATGCTCAACATCGGTGCGCATGTCATGGATGTCGGCGCGATGACGCCAAACCTGTGGGTATTCGAGCTGCGCGAAGACTGCATGAACTTCTTCGAGCGGGCTTCGGGCGCGCGCATGCACAGCGCCTATTTCCGCCCCGGCGGGGTCCATCAGGACGTGCCCGAAAAGCTGCTCGTCGATATCGGCGAATGGCTCGACAACCGCCTGCCCGAACTGTTCGGCGATGCGATGAGCCTCGTGCTCGACAACCGCATCTTCAAGCAGCGCAATGTCGATATTGCCGTGGTCAGCAAGGACGACGCGGTGGCCTGGGGTTTCTCCGGCCCGATGATCCGCGCTGCGGGCATTCCGTGGGACCTGCGCAAGTCGCAGCCCTATGATGTCTATGAGCGGATGGAATTCGACATTCCCGTGGGCACCAATTCGGATTGCTACGACCGCTTCGTGGTGCGCGTGAAGGAAGTCTACGAAAGCGCCAAGATCATCAAGCAGTGCCTGGCGCAGATGCCGGGTGGTCCGATCGCCAGCGACGACCGCAAGGTCGCACCGCCCAAGCGCGCCGAGATGAAGCAGTCGATGGAAGCGCTGATCCACCACTTCAAGCTCTATACCGAAGGCTTTCACGTGCCCGCGGGCGAGGTTTATGTGGCGACCGAGAGCCCCAAGGGCGAATTCGGCGTCTATCTGGTCAGCGACGGGTCGAACAAACCCTATCGCTGCAAGATCCGCCCGACCGCTTTCAGCCATTTGCAAGCCATGGATTTCATGTCGAAGGGCCACATGCTGCCTGATGCCACCGCCATCCTCGGCGCCATCGATGTCGTTTTCGGGGAGTGTGACCGCTAATGGCTGACCGTTCCCCCGCACCCGATACTCCCGAGCTGCGTGAGCGCTGGGGCGCTTTCGAGTTTACCGAAAGCTACCGCGAACGTGCGGACACCGCGATCGCGCGCTATCCCGAGGGGCGCCAGCGCTCGGCGGTGATGCCGCTGCTCGACCTCGCGCAGCGCCAGGTGGGCGAAGAAACTTCCACGCAGGGCTGGCTGCCGCTGCCGGTGATCGAATATGTCGCCGACTATCTCGACATGCCGGTCATCCGCGTGCTCGAGGTCGCGACCTTCTACTTCATGTATAATCTGAAGCCGGTGGGTAAGTACCACGTCCAGGTCTGCGGCACGACGCCATGTATGCTGCGCGGATCGGACGGCCTGTTCGAAACCTGCAAGAAGCGCGGGATGGAAAAGGGCCACGTTTCCGAAGACGGTCTGTGGACGCTGACCGAGGTCGAATGCATGGGCAATTGCGCCACTGCGCCGATGGTCCAGATCAATGACGACAATTACGAAGATCTGACGCCCGAGCGGCTCGACACGATCCTCGACGCGCTGGCCAAGGGCGAAAACCCCAAGACCGGCACGCAGGAGCCGGGTCGCCACACCAGCGAACCGGCGAATGCACTGAGCACGCTGCCCGAAATGGTCGACGCCAACCACGATTACCGGAAGGAATGGTGATGAGCATCGCCACCATCCTCATCGCGCTGGTTGTCGGCTTTATCGCGTGGAAGCTGCTCGTCGGCCTCGTGAAATTCGGTGCGCTCGCGCTGATCGCGGTCGCGGCCATCTATTTCCTCTCGCAGGGAGGCTTCGCATGAGCATTTCCCTCACCCGTCATCCTGAACTCGTTTCAGGATCCATTTCTCAACCCGCATCGTCCGCTCGTGGGGCGCGATGGATGCTGAAACAAGTTCAGCATGACGAAGGGGGCAGGTCGTGAGCCTTCAAGACAAGGACCGCATCTTCACCAATCTCTACGGCTTCCAGGACTGGGGGCTGAAGGCGGCGCAGCAGCGCGGCGACTGGGACGATACCAAGGCGCTGATCGCGCGCGGGCATGACAGCATCATCGACGAGATGAAGACCTCGGGCCTGCGCGGCCGGGGCGGGGCGGGCTTCCCCACGGGCCTCAAATGGTCGTTCATGCCGAAGGAAAGCAAGGACGGCCGTCCCAGCTTCCTCGTCATCAATGCCGATGAGAGCGAACCCGGTTCGTGCAAGGATCGCGAGATCATCCGCCACGATCCGCACAAGCTGATCGAAGGCGCGCTGGTCGCGGGCTACGCGATGCGGGCGCGGGCGGCCTATATCTACATCCGCGGCGAATATATCCGCGAGGCGGAAACGCTGCAGGCAGCGATCGACGAGGCTTATTCCGCGGGTCTGATCGGCAGGAATGCCTCGAAGTCGGGCTATGATTTCGACGTCTTCCTGCACCGCGGCGCGGGCGCTTACATCTGCGGCGAAGAGACCGCGATGATCGAAAGCCTCGAAGGCAAGAAGGGCCAGCCGCGGCTCAAGCCGCCGTTCCCGGCGGGCGCGGGCCTCTATGGCTGCCCGACCACGGTCAACAATGTCGAAAGTATCGCGGTCGTGCCGACCATCCTGCGGCGCGGCGCGAGCTGGTTCTCCAGCTTCGGACGCGAGAACAACAAGGGCACCAAGCTCTTCCAGATCAGCGGCCATGTGAACAAGCCCTGCGTGGTCGAGGAAGCGCTGTCGATCCCGTTCAGCGAGCTGATCGAAAAGCATTGCGGCGGCATCACCGGCGGCAAGGACAACCTGCTCGCCGTGATCCCCGGCGGTTCGTCGGTTCCGCTGGTCCCGGCCGAGCAGATCTGGGACGCGCCGATGGATTTCGACGGGCTCAAGGAGCTCGGCTCGGGTCTCGGCACGGCGGGCGTCATCGTGATGGACAAGTCGACCGACATCGTCCGCGCGATCAGCCGGTTGAGCTATTTCTACAAGCACGAAAGCTGCGGCCAGTGCACGCCGTGCCGCGAAGGCACGGGCTGGATGTGGCGCATGATGGAACGCCTGCGCACCGGCGATGCCGCGATCGAGGAAATCGACATGCTGCAGCAGGTCACCAAGCAGGTCGAAGGCCACACGATCTGCGCGCTGGGCGATGCGGCGGCTTGGCCGATCCAGGGCCTGATCCGCCACTTCCGCCCCGAGCTCGAACGCCGCATCGAAGAACACAACGCCAAGTTTGCGGAGGCGGCAGAGTGACGTTTCGGCGGATCTTGAAGGGCGCGTTGATCGTCTGTGCATCCATGGCGATGCCCGTTGGCGCACACGCGAAGGACGACGGCGCGAGGGCGCTCGAACGGCTCGCCGCTTGTACGGCGGACCACCCGAAGTGGCGCATCAAGGTCGAGGAATTTCTCGTCCTCTCGCATTTCGACCCCGCGTATTTCCCGCTAATGAAAGAACTCGCATTGAACGAGGAGTGCGACAAGCATTTCAATGGGATGATCCACTTTTCGCCGAGCGCCTTTCGCGATACCCTCTACACGGCGTGGGCCAAGGCTTCACCCGACACTGAGAAATTGACGGCTTCGCAGATGCAGATGTTTGCGGATTGCCTGGTGGGCAGCGAGACCGAGAGCGCGCGCGCCTTCATCGCCTCTTCGGAGGGCGATGTGGCCGAAAGCGAAGCGCTCGCGCCTTTGGCGTCCGCCATGCCCCATTGCCTTGTCGAAGGGGCGACACTTGAACTTACGAAGACTTCGCTGCGCGCGGTGCTGACCAGTACACTGGCTCTTTCGAGCGCAGCTGATCGACAGCAGGAATTGAAGGCAAACGACGATGCCTAAAGTCACCGATGATCGAAGAACACCACGCGAAGTTCGCGGAGGCAGCCGAATGAAGCCGATTGGTCTGGCCCTGGTGTTCGCAGCACTCGCAAGCGTTCCGACTGCCGTGCAGGCGCAAACGTTTGGTGAGCAACAGGTTGGGTCGCGATTTGAACGCCCTGCGGAGCAAGCCGACGATCGCTATGCGCGAGCGTTCAAAGAGGCCTTTAAGCGTTGCTACTATCGGAACTATCCCGAACGGGCTGAAAGCTTCCTGAGGCAGACCGATGCCTATTCTGTCGGTATTCCGAAAGGAACCATTGATCGCCTCAGCTTGCGACCGAACAAATGGTCGGCCCGGTGCCAATTTGACCAGCGTGCCACGGTTATCGAATCACGGCTGAGCTTCGATACGCGGGCGCTGCGCTATATGATGGCCGAGGGAGCATACCTCTATCACTATGGCGACGCTGCTCCTGCCGGGATGGCGCCGGACACCGCTGCTGCCAGCCCCACATGGAACGTCGACCGTCATTATGTTTCGACGGGCGAAGACCTCGGCAAGGCGCGCTTTTTCGGCGACTTCGCCGATTGCATCGTGGCCAAGGATCCCGTCTCGGCGGATCGCTTGGTCCGTACCGAAATTCAATCGCCGGAGGAGCGGCAAGCAGCAATGCAATTGGTGGACGCCTTGGGCGCCTGCCTTATCGCAGGCCACGAATTCGAGCTTACTCCTACGAATATCCGTAATTTCGCCGCCGATGGGCTTTGGCAGCGCTATGTCGCTGATCCCGGCAAGGCAGCAGTAGAGGCAGCCGAATAATGCCCAAGGTCACCGTAGACGGACAGGAAATCGAAGTCCCCGAGGGCGCGACCGTGCTTCAGGCGTGCGAGCTTGCGGGCAAGGAAATCCCGCGCTTCTGCTATCACGAGCGGCTGTCGATCGCCGGCAATTGCCGCATGTGCTTGGTCGAGGTGAAGCCCGGGCCGCCCAAGCCGCAGGCGAGTTGCGCGCTGCCCGCCACCGACGGGCAGGAAATCCGCACCGACAGCGAAATGGTCAAGACCGCGCGCGAAGGCGTGATGGAATTCTTGCTCATCAACCACCCGCTCGATTGCCCGATCTGCGACCAGGGCGGTGAATGCGATCTGCAGGACCAGTCGGTCGCCTATGGCCGCGGCGCGACGCGCTATGACGAAAACAAGCGCGCGGTGACCGAGAAATACATGGGCCCGCTGATCAAGACGGTCATGACCCGCTGCATTCACTGCACCCGCTGCGTGCGCTTCTCCGAAGAGATCGCCGGCGTGGACGAAATCGGCGCGCTTGGCCGCGGCGAGGACATGCAGATCACCACCTATCTCGAGCAAGCGGCCGAGCATGAGCTGTCGGCCAATGTGATCGACCTTTGCCCGGTCGGTGCGCTGACCAGCCGCCCCTATGCCTTCGAAGCGCGTCCGTGGGAGCTCAAGAAGACGCTCAGCATCGATGTGTCCGACGCGGTGGGGGCGAACATCCGTCTCGACAGCCGCGGGCGCGAAGTCATGCGCGCGCTTCCGCGCATCAATGACGACGTCAACGAGGAATGGATCTCGGACAAGGCGCGCTACCAGGTCGATGGCCTGTCGAAGCGCCGCCTCGACAAGGTTTTCATGCGCAAGCGGGGCAAATTGCAGCAGGCGAGCTGGGACGAGGCGTTCAAGGCGATCGCCAAGGCCAAGCCCGGCAACAGCATTGCCGCCATCGCGGGCGACATGGTCGATTGCGAAACCATGTTCGGGGCCAAGACGCTGCTCAAGGCCTGCGGTTCGAGCCTGATCGAAGGCCGCCAGACCGGCATGGATTACGACGTGTCGAACCTGGCCGCGGTCAATTTCAATTCGACCTTCGCCGGGATCGAGACCGCCGATGCGATCCTGATCGTGGGCAGCCACATCCGCTGGGAAGCGCCGCTGGTCAATGTGCGGATCCGCAAGGCGGTCAAGCGCGGTGCGCAGGTATTCGTGGTCGGATCGTTTTGGGATACGACATACCCGGCACATTTCCTCGGTGACGAGCTTTCGGTCCTCGGCGATGTGCCGCAGGAAATCGCCGATGTGTTCGCCACGGCCGAGCGGCCCGCGATCATCATGGGCGGCGCGGCGCTGGCCAAGGGCGCGCTGGGCGCGGGCCTTGCCTTCGCCGACCGGTTCGGACTGGTGAAGGATGGCTGGAACGGTTTCAACGTGCTGCATTTCTCGGCTGCGCGCATGGGCGGGCTGATGCTCGGCTTCGCGCAGCAGGGCGGCATGGCGGATATCGCGCAGGCGAAACCCAAGGTGGTCATCAGCCTGGGTGCGGACGAGATGGATTTCGAACCCTACGCCGATAGCCTCAAGGTCTATATCGGCCATCACGGCGACAAGGGCGCGCATGCGGCGGACATCATCCTGCCCGGCGCGAGCTATGCCGAAAAGGATGGCACCTACGTCAATACCGAAGGGCGCGTGCAGTTTGCCGAAAAGGCCGTCTTCGCGCCGGGTGACGCGCGCGAGGACTGGACGATCCTGCGTGCGCTGGCCGATGCGCTGAAGGTCGAAGTCGGCTTCGACAGCTTTGCCGAACTGCAGGCCGCAATGGTCCGCGAAGTGCCTGCGCTGGGCGAGGAAGGCCTGGCTGCCTATGGCGACCTGCCCAAGGCGGATGCCGATGCACAGGCCGAGGGCACGATTAGCGGCTATCCGATCCAGGACTTCTACCTCACCAATCCGATCGCCCGCGCCAGCGCGGTGATGCAGCAGTGTTCGAGCGAATTGCTCGGCGGCGGCGAGCTTGCGGAGGCCGCGGAATGACCGAATTCTTCCAATCGCTCGGCATGAGTTACGAATGGGCGTGGTTCACCGCGACCTTCGCGGGCATCCTGCTGATCGCGCTGCCGCTGATGCTGGCCGTCGCAATGATCATCTATGTCGACCGCAAGGTCTGGGCAGCGATCAATCTGCGCCGCGGCCCCAATGTGGTCGGTCCCTTCGGCTTGCTGCAGAGCTTCGCCGACGGGTTGAAGGTGTTCCTCCAGGAAACCATCATTCCCTCGGCCGCGAACAAGGGCATCTTCATCCTTGCGCCGATCGTCACCTTCACCGTGGCGCTCGCGGCATGGGCGGTGGTTCCCTTCAGCGCCACCGCGGTCCTGGCGGATATCAATATCGGCCTGCTCTACATCCTCGCGATCAGCTCGCTGTCGGTGTATGGCGTGGTGATGAGCGGGTGGGCGAGTAACTCGAAATACCCGTTCTTCTCGGCCATGCGCGCCGCCGCGCAGATGATCAGCTACGAAGTCTCGATCGGCTTCATCCTGATTTGCGTCGTGCTGTTCGCAGGCACGTTCAATCTCAATGACATCGTGCGCGCGCAGGAAGGCTTCGGCCTCGGCGTCATCAACGCCTATGTCATCCACCCGCTGCTGTTCCCGATGTGGGTGATGTTCTTCATCAGTTCGCTGGCGGAAACGCAGCGCGTCCCGTTCGACCTGACCGAGGCCGAGAGCGAGCTCGTCGCCGGGTACCAGACCGAATACAGCTCGATGAGCTTCGCGCTGTTCTGGCTCGGCGAATATGCCAACATCCTGCTGATGTGCATTCTCAATGCGCTGCTGTTCTGGGGTGGCTGGCTGCCGCCGTTCGATTGGGCGCCGCTGTATTACGTGCCCGGGATCGTCTGGCTGCTGCTCAAGACGTTCTTCTTCTTCTTCATGTTCAGCTGGGTGATGGCGACCGTACCGCGCTATCGCTACGACCAGCTGATGCGCCTGGGCTGGAAGGTGTTCCTTCCGATCAGCCTCGGCTTTGTCGTCGTCATTTCGGGCTATCTGATGGCCACGGGACATTACGGATGAGTATCGCGCAAACCATCAAGGCGTTCACCCTGTGGGAGTTCGTGAAGGCCCATGCCCTCACGCTGAAGTACTTCTTCAAGCCCAAGGTGACGATCAACTATCCGTTCGAGAAGAACCCGATCTCGCCCCGCTTCCGCGGCGAGCATGCGCTGCGCCGTTATCCCAACGGCGAAGAGCGCTGCATCGCCTGCAAGCTGTGCGAGGCCGTATGCCCCGCGCAGGCTATCACCATCGAGAGCGAACCGCGCGAGGACGGCAGCCGCCGCACGACGCGCTACGACATCGACATGACCAAGTGCATCTATTGCGGCTTCTGCCAGGAAGCCTGCCCGGTGGATGCCGTGGTCGAGGGGCCGAACTTCGAATATGCGACCGAGACGCGCGAAGAACTGCTCTACGACAAGGCCAAACTGCTCGCCAACGGGGACAAGTGGGAGCGCGCGATCGCCGCGAACCTTGAAGCCGATGCACCGTACCGATAGGGGCCGCGCGTGACTGGGGCAGACCAACTCACCACCACCTCCGTCATCCCCGCGCAGGCGGGGATCCATCCGACGGCAGTGGCGCCTAGTAACGTTATCTGGATCCCCGCCTTCGCGGGGGTTACGAAAGAGGTTTGAGGGAAAAGTGATACAGACTCTCGCCTTCTATCTGTTCGCCGCGCTCGTCATCGCCAGCGCCGTCATGGTCATCATGGCGCGCAATCCGGTGCATTCGGTGTTGTGGCTGATCCTCGCCTTCTTCAACGCCGCGGGCCTGATGGTCCTCGTCGGGGCGGAGTTCATCGCCGCGTTGCTGGTGATCGTCTATGTCGGCGCGGTCGCGGTGTTGTTCCTGTTCGTAGTGATGATGCTCGACATCGATTTCACCGAGCTGCGCGCTGGTTTCGTCAAGAATTTTCCGCTCGGCATCGCGATTGCGCTGGTGCTTGCGGCCGAGCTGATCTTCGGCATCGGCGTCTACCAGGCGGGCCGGATCGAGCTGGGCGTGGCAAGCGGGGCGGCAGCGCCGATCCTCGGTGCCTCGAACACCGCCAGCATCGGCGCGGTGCTGTATCGTGACTATCTGTTCCTGTTCGAAGCGGCGGGCCTCATCCTGCTCGTCGCCATGGTCGGCGCGATCGTGCTGACCCACCGCCAGCGTCCCGATGGCGCGCGCGGGCACCAGAACATCACCAAGCAGGTCCGCCGCAATCCCGACGAGGCGACCGTCATGAAGCAGCCCGAAGTGGGCAAGGGGATCGAGCTGTGATCGGCATCGAGCATTACATCGTCGTCAGCGCGATCCTGTTCGTGCTCGGCGTGCTGGGCATCTTCCTCAACCGCAAGAACATCATTGTCATCCTGATGGCGATCGAGCTGATCCTGCTGAGCGTGAACATCCAGCTGGTGGCCTTCAGTGCCTATCTCGGCGATCTCGTCGGGCAGGTCTTCGCGATGTTCGTGCTTACCGTGGCGGCGGGCGAGGCCGCGGTCGGGCTGGCCATTCTCGTCATCTATTTCCGTGGCCGCGGTACGATCGCGGTCGACGACGTCGACCGGCTGAAGGGGTAAGCCACGGTGGAAATTCTCGTCATCGTATTCCTGCCGCTGATCGCGGCGATCGTCGCCGGCCTGACCAACAAGGCCGCGCCGAGCGTGTTCGCCAAGTCGATCACGACCGGCGCGCTGTTCATCAGCGCGGCGCTCAGCTGGCCGATCTTCCTCGGCTTCGTCAATGGCAGTGCCGAACCGACTGTGGTGCCGGTGCTGACCTGGGTCCAGTCGGGCACGCTTGCCTTCGACTGGGCACTGCGCGTCGATACGCTGACCGCGATCATGCTGGTGGTGATCAACACCGTCTCCGCGCTCGTCCACCTCTATAGCTGGGGCTATATGGACGAGGACCCGGACCAGCCACGGTTCTTCGCCTATCTCTCGCTGTTCACCTTCGCGATGCTGATGCTGGTGACCGCCGACAATCTCGTCCAGATGTTCTTCGGATGGGAAGGGGTGGGGCTGGCGTCCTACCTGCTAATCGGCTTCTGGTTCCGCAAGCCCTCGGCCAATGCCGCGGCGATCAAGGCTTTCGTGGTCAACCGCGTGGGCGATCTCGGCTTCATGCTCGGCATTTTCGGCACCTATCTGGTGTTCGACACCGTTTCGATCAGCGAGATCCTCGCTGCCGCACCAGGCATGAGCGGGGCGACGATCGGGTTCCTCGGTTACAGCGTGCAGACGATGGACGTTTTGTGCATCCTGCTGTTCATCGGCGCGATGGGCAAATCGGCGCAGCTCGGCCTGCACACCTGGCTGCCCGATGCGATGGAAGGCCCGACCCCGGTGTCCGCGCTGATCCATGCCGCGACCATGGTGACCGCGGGCGTGTTCATGGTCTGCCGCCTGAGCCCGATGTTCGAGACCGCACCGGTTGCGCTGGCCATGGTGACCTTCGTCGGCGCCGCCACCTGTATCTTCGCCGCTACCGTCGGCACGGTGCAGTGGGACATCAAGCGCGTAATCGCCTATTCGACCTGCTCGCAGCTCGGCTACATGTTCTTCGCCGCAGGCGTCGGTGCCTATGGCGGTGCGATGTTCCACCTGTTCACGCATGCCTTCTTCAAGGCGCTGCTGTTCCTGGGTGCGGGCTCGGTCATCCATGCGATGCACCACGAACAGGACATGCGCTATTACGGCCAGCTGCGGAAACACATCCCGCTGACCTTCTGGGCGATGATGATGGGGACGCTGGCGATCACCGGCGTCGGCATCTACCACCTAGGTGCGGGCTTTGCCGGCTTCTGGTCGAAGGATGCGATCCTCGAAGTGGCCTATGGGCGCGGGACCGAGCTGGGCAATTTCGCCTTCTGGATGGGCACTTTCGCCGCGCTGCTGACCAGCTTCTACAGCTGGCGGCTGATGTTCCTCACCTTCTGGGGCAAGCCGCGCTGGATCGAGAGCGAGCATATCCAGCACAGCGTCCACAAGACTCCGGCAGAAGCGGGCGAGGACACCACCGGCGGCTATCACCCGCATGAAAGCCCGCTGACGATGCTGATCCCGCTTGGCGTGCTGTCGATCGGGGCGGTGCTGGCAGGACAGCTGTTCGCGCCGACATTCCTCGACGATGCCGCATTCTGGGGCAGCTCGATCTTCTACAACGAACCGCTGATCCACGCGATGCACGGCGTGCCCTATCTGGTGAGGTACGCCGCTTTCATCGTGATGGTGATCGGCCTGTTCGTCGCCTGGCTGGCCTATATCAAGGACACCAGCATTCCGGGCAAGACGGCCGAGCAACTCGGCCCGATCTACCGCTTCCTCTACAACAAGTGGTATTTCGACGAACTCTATCACTACCTTTTCGTGGTGCCGGCCTTCTGGCTTGGCCGCCAGTTCTGGAAGCTTGGCGATGTCGGCACGATCGACCGCTTCGGCCCCAATGGCATCGCCTGGGTGGTCGAGAAGGGCGCGGTGGGTGCCCGCCGGTTCCAGACCGGATACCTCTATAGCTATGCGCTGGTGATGCTCCTCGGGCTCGTCGCCGCGATCACCTGGGTGCTGTTCTGATGGAATTTCCCATCCTTTCGCTGATGCTCGCCGTGCCGCTGGCCGGCGCAATTGCCTGCCTGTTCCTTGGCGCGCACATCGCACGCATGGTCGCGCTGGTGGCCACGCTGATCGATCTTGCGCTCGGCGTGCTGCTGTGGCTCAATTACGATATCGGCGGCGCGCAGTGGCAGTTCACCGAGCGCGCGGAGATCTTCGCGGGCTTCAGCTATGCGCTGGGGATCGACGGGATCGCGCTGATGCTGATCATGCTCAGCGTGTTCCTGATGCCGATCTGCATCCTCGCCAGCTGGGATTCGATCAGCAAGCGCGTCGGCGAATACATGAGCGCCTTCCTGTTCATGGAAGTGCTGATGATCGGCGTGTTTGCCGCGCAGGACATGTTCCTGTTCTACATCTTCTTCGAAGCCGGCCTGATCCCGATGTATCTGATCATCGGCGTATGGGGCGGCGATAACCGTATCTACGCATCGTATAAGTTCTTCCTCTACACGCTGCTCGGCTCGGTGCTGATGCTGATCGCGATGATGTGGATGGTGAACGAAGCGGGCACGACCGACATCCCGACGCTGCTGAACTACGATTTCGCCCCGCAGGCGCAGACCTGGCTGTGGCTCGCCTTCTTTGCCAGCTTCGCGGTCAAGATGCCGATGTGGCCGGTGCATACCTGGCTGCCCGATGCCCACGTGCAGGCCCCGACTGCCGGGTCGGTCATCCTCGCGGGCGTGCTGCTCAAGCTGGGCGGCTACGGTTTCATCCGCTTCAGCCTGCCGATGTTCCCCGAAGCGAGCGCACAGTTCGCCTGGTTCGTCTTCGTGCTGTCGATGATCGCGGTGATCTACACCTCGCTCGTCGCGCTGGTGCAGAGCGACATGAAGAAGCTCATCGCCTATTCCTCGGTCGCGCATATGGCGATCGTGACCGCGGGCATCTTCGCGTTCAACGCGCAGGGCATCGAGGGCGCGGTGATGGTGATGCTGGGCCACGGGCTGGTCTCGGGCGCGCTGTTCCTGTGCGTCGGCGTCATCTACGACCGGCTGCACACGCGCGAGATCGCGCGCTATGGCGGCCTGGCGATCAACATGCCGCGCTACGCGCTGTTCTTCCTGCTGTTCACCATGGCCTCGATCGGCCTGCCGGGCACCAGCAACTTCGTCGGCGAATTCCTTGCGCTGGCGGGCCTCTACAAGGTCTCGACGCTAGTCACGCTGGTCTGCACCACGGGGATCATCCTCGGCGCCGCCTACATGCTGTATCTCTACCGCCGCGTCGTCTTCGGGCTTCAGGTCAACGAAGATGCCGCGCGCATGCCCGACCTCAACGCCCGCGAATGGGCCATGCTCGCGCCGATCGCAGCCGCCGTGCTGTGGATGGGCGTCTATCCGGAAAGCTTCCTAGCCCCCATGCGTCAGGATATTGCCGCTCTCGAGGCGCGCGTGGCGCGCGCCGCACCCGATTTCGACGCGGATAACGTCGTCGGTACGCCGCGCGAGCACAATGCAAACTATGTCGCGGCGACCCGTGGCGAAAGCCATGGTGAGGAGGGAGCGCACTGATGTCCTACGCCACCTCGCTTTATCTCACCGGCGCCGAAGTCGGCCTGTCGCTCACCGGGCTGGTCATGCTGCTGGTGGCCGCCTGGACCGGAACCCGGTCCGCGCGCGTGCTGACCATCGTTACTGTCGCCGCGCTCATCGGTGCGGCGCTCTTCAGCATGAGCCTGTTCGATCGCGCCACCGGCGAAGTCGCCGGCCGTGCCTTCGGCGATCTCTACCGCGCGGATGCCTTCGGCAGTTTCGCCAAGATCCTGATCTATCTTGCCTCGGCGGCCGTGCTGGTGGTGACCCCGCGTTTCTTCGCGCAGACGGGCAGCTACCGTGCCGAATATCCCGTGCTGATGATCTTCAACGCGGTCGGGATGGGCATGATGGTGTCCGCCACCGATCTGATGACGCTCTATATCGGTCTCGAGATGTCGAGCCTGTCGAGCTACGTGCTCGCCAGCTTCCTGCGTCAGGACGGCCGTTCGAGCGAAGCGGGCCTCAAGTATTTCGTGCTCGGCGCGCTGGCTTCGGGGATCATCCTTTACGGCGTGAGCCTCGTCTACGGCTTTACCGGTTCGACCAATTACGACGGTATCCGCGCCGCCTTCGAAGCCGATTTCTCGACCGGCGCGCTGTTCGGCGTGGTCTTCGTGCTCGCGGGGCTCGCCTTCAAGGTCAGCGCCGTGCCGTTCCACATGTGGACGCCCGACGTCTATGAAGGCGCGCCCACGCCGGTCACCGCCTTCTTCGCCACGGCCCCCAAGGTCGCGGCGATGGGCATGCTGGTGCGCATCGCGATGGACCCGTTTGCGGGCGAGGTCGACAGCTGGCGCCAGATCGTGATCTTCGCCGCGCTCGCGTCGGTCGTGGTCGGCGCGCTTGGCGCGATCGGGCAGCAGAACCTCAAGCGCCTGCTTGCCTATTCCTCGATCAACAATGTCGGCTTCATCCTGATCGGCCTGGCCGCAGCCACCCCGGCGGGTGTGGCGAGCGTGCTGACCTATCTCGCGATCTATGTCGCGATGACCGTCGGCAGCTTTACCGCGCTGCTGATGCTGCGCGATCCCGAAGGCCAGAATCTCGAGACCTTCGCAGACATCGCCGGCCTGTCGACCATGCGCCCGGCATTGGCCTGGTCGCTGCTTGTGATGATGTTCAGCCTTGCCGGCATCCCGCCGCTGTTCGGTTTCTGGGGCAAGTTCGTGGTCTTCCAGGCCGCGGTGCAGGCCGATCTGGTCGCGCTGGCCGCGATCGGGATCGCCGCCAGCGTGATCGGGGCGTTCTACTACCTCAAGTTCATCAAGGTGATGTTCTTCGATGAGCCCACGCGCGCGGTCGAGAGCAAGAGCCCGCTGAGCCATTGGGTGGTGCTGGGACTGTGCGTGGCGATCCTCTCGCCGCTCGGCTATCTGCTGACCATCCCGCTGGGTGAATGGACCGCCCAGGCCGCCGCCTCGTTCATCGCGGCTGCGTGATCCGTTTCGTCGCCGAAACCGGCTCGACCAATTCGGACCTCGCTGCGCAACTGCGCGCCGGCGAGACCGTGCCCGAGGGCCACTGGCTGGTTGCCGACCGGCAGTTCGCCGGGCGCGGGCGGCAGGCGCGTAACTGGTTCGACAGCACCGGCAATTTCATGGGATCGACGCTGGTGCGCATGTCACCGCGCGATCCGAGCCCGGCCACGCTTGCGCTCGTCGCAGCCGTGGCGGCCTACGAGGCGGTGGCCGCGCTGCTCGCGGAGCCCGCGAAGCTGCGGCTCAAATGGCCCAACGACCTGATGCTCGATGGCGCCAAATTGTCGGGCATCCTGCTCGAGCGCGAAGGCGATGCAATCATCGTCGGCATGGGCGTGAACCTGGCGGCGGCTCCCGAGCTGCCCGATCGCAAGACCGCTTCGCTGGCCGATTACGGACCCGCTCCCGATCGCGATATGTTCGCCCATTCGCTGGCGGCCGCTTTCGCGCGCGAGCTCGACCGGTGGCGGACCTATGGCCTCGAACCGCTTGCGCGGCGCTGGGAAAGCGTCGCCCATCCGCTCGGTACGCCGCTGGTGGTGCAGCCTCCGGGCGAGGAGCGGATCGAAGGCGCGTTCGGCGGGCTCACACCCGACGGGGCGCTCTCGCTGCGCTTGGCGGATGGTTCGACCCGTGTCATCCATGCAGGTGACGTTATGCTCCAGAACGAGGAAAATTGAGCCATGCTGCTCGCCGCCGATGTCGGAAACACCAATGTGGTCTTCGCCCTGATCGATGGACGCGAGATCAAGGCCCGCTGGCGGATCGCCTCGGACCCGCGCCGGACGGGCGATGAATACGCTGTCTGGCTGCTGCAACTGGCCGAGTTCCAGGGGTTCAGCAGCGGCGATATCGACCAGGTCATTATCGGTTCGGTCGTTCCGCGCGCGGTCCACAACCTCACCGTCCTGTCTGAAAAGTACCTCGGCATCACGCCGCTTATCGCGGGGCAGGGCGCGGCCGACTGGGGCTTCGAGCTCGACATCGAACAGCCCAGTTCGCTCGGCGCCGACCGCGCGCTCAACACGATCGCCGCGCACCGGAAGTATGACGGCGACCTGATCGTCATCGATTTCGGCACCGCCACCACGTTCGACGCGGTGGATTTCACCGGTGCCTACAAGGGCGGGATCATCGCGCCCGGGATCAATTTGTCGCTCGACGCGCTGGTCGGGAACACCGCCAAACTGCCGCGCATTGCGATCGAGAAGCCGGCCAGCGACAGCGTCATCGGGCGCAATACCGAAGACCAGATGCTGATCGGCGTGTTCTGGGGCTATGTCGGTCTTATCGAAGGCCTGATTGCACGGATGAAGAAGGAAATCGGGCGGCCAGTCAAAGTGGTCGCCACCGGCGGGCTGGCGATCCTGTTCGACGAACATACCGAGCTGTTCGATGCGGTCGATTCCGACCTGACCCTCGACGGACTCGCCATACTTGCGGAGCGTGCAGCGTGAAGAAGGATTTCACTCCCGAAGACGAACTGCTGTTCCTCGCGCTTGGCGGCTCGGGCGAAATCGGCATGAACGTCAACCTCTACGGTTGCCAGGGCCGGTGGCTGATGGTCGATCTGGGCATGACCTTTTCGGGGGACCAGTACCCGGGCGTCGACCTGGTCTTCGCCGATCTGGAATTTATCGAAGAACGCAGCAAGCAACTCGACGCGATCGTGCTGACCCATGCGCATGAGGATCATATCGGCGCAGTGCCTTACTTCGCGGCCGATTTGGGCGTGCCGATCTATGCCACGCCGTTCACTGCCGACCTTGTTCGACGCAAACTGTCCGAAGCGGGACTGGTCGACGAGGTCGAACTGCATGTAATTCCGGACGACCACGGCAGCTTCGAAGTCGGCCCGTTCGAGATCACCTACCTCCCGCTCGCGCATTCGATCGCCGAGGGCAATGCGCTGCTGATCGATACGCCGCACGGGCGCATTTTTCATACGGGCGACTGGAAGCTCGACGAAGACCCGATCATCGGCGAGCCGACGACCGAGGCAGAGCTGACCGAGATCGGCGACGAGGGCGTGCTCGCACTGGTCTGCGACAGTACCAATGTCTTCAACCCCGCGCCCAGCGGATCCGAAGGCGCGGTCCACAAGGGACTGCTCGAAGAAGTCCAGCGCCATGCGGGCAAGCGCGTGCTGGTGACGACCTTCGCCAGCAATGTCGCGCGGCTGCAGACGCTGGGCGATGTCGCACGCGAAACCGGGCGTCAGGTGTGCGTTGCAGGGCGTTCGCTCGACCGCATCATCGAGGTGGCGCAGGACAATGGCTATCTTGAGGATTTCCCCGAGACCGTCGATTTCGATACCGCCATGGGACTGCCGCGGGGCGAGATACTCATCCTCGCCACCGGCGGGCAGGGGGAACCCCGCGCCGCGCTGGCGCGGGTGGCGGATGAAAACCACCCGATCGAACTGGTCAGCGGCGATGTCGTGCTGTTTTCGAGCCGGCAGATCCCGGGCAATGAACTGTCCATCGGGATCGTGCAGAACAAGCTCGCGGCGCGCGGCATCACCATGGTCACCGACCGGCAGAGCATGATCCACGTATCGGGCCATCCCGGGCGCCCCGAACTCGAAGCGCTCTATGGCTGGCTGCGGCCCGAAATCCTCGTCCCCGTCCATGGCGAGATGCGCCACATGCAGGAACAGGGCCGCGTCGGGGAGGCCAGCGGCATCCCCGAACAGGTCGTGCAGCAGAATGGCGACCTTGTCCGCCTCGCGCCGGGCGCACCGGGCAAGATTGCCGAGGTCAAGGCGGGGCGTCTCGTCCTCGACGGCGACATCATCGTACCTGCCAATGGCGAGGCGATTGCCATGCGCCGCCGGATCATGCGCGAAGGCGTGGTGATCGTGGCGCTCGACGGCGATCTCAACCCCCGTATCGACAGTCTCGGACTGCCGCTCGACGAGGATTACGAGAGCTTCGTCGCCGAGGCGGTCAGCGATATCCGCACGGCCATCGGCAAGCTGCGCGGCGCCGACCGGCGCAATGAAGGCAGCGTGCACGAAGCAGCGCGCCTGGCTGCACGGCGCGCGGCGCAGCGCTGGTCGGGCAAGCGCCCGCAGGTCCGCGTGATCGTGCCCAATCTGTAGGAGACCGGTCGATGCAATGGACCAGCATAGTCGCGATCTATTTCCTGTTCTTCGTCTTCAGCGCCTTCGTGCTGCTGCCCTTCGGCGTGCGCACGCATGACGAGGCGGGAGTGGCGAAGATCCCCGGCCAGGCCGACAGCGCGCCGGTCGAATTTCGTGGGTGGCGGCTCCTGGGACGCGCTGCGATCCTCGCCGCCATCGTCACCGCCGCCTATGTGCTGAACTACATCAATGGCTGGATCACCATCGACGACCTCGCCGTCTGGGGGCCGTCCTTCGAGTGATTACTGCCGCAGGCGTTCGAGCGCCTGTGCGAGTACCACGTAGAGCTTGCCCATATCGCTGCTGAGCAGCGTAACGCTGACTGCATTGCCATCGCGGGTCGACAGCATGGTCCGCAGCATCGCCTCGAAATCGTGAATGTAACGACTGACATGCTCGCGGAAATCGTGATCGGCGTCATATAGTTCGGCGATTTCGCGCGCTTCGGTATTGTCGAGCAGCCGCACCGCGCGCCGGGTGAAGATACCCCGGTCGCCGCGCAGATAGCTCGCCCAGGCGGTATCGGTGACCTCGGTCGACAGCACCTTGGCGATGTCGATGGCGTTCGAATTGAGGCTTTCGGTGATCAGCGCGACCCGGCGGGAGAAATCGTTGTCGACATCCTCGGTCGCGCGCTCGCGCGCATGCGAGATGCGGTTTTCCAGATTGCCGGTCAGCTCATTGACCTTGGCCAGCTGGTCGCGCAGCTGGCGCATGACTTCGCGGCCGGCCTCGGCGGAGCGCTCGGTAGCCAGATCGAGCGAGCTGATCGCTTCCACGGTGTGCTCGCGTAGCGCCTCGTCGATGGCCTGGGCGCTTTGTTCGCCGACTTTGCTGGCGATATGCGCGATCCGTTCGGCCTGTTCGGTCTCGATTGCGGCGAGCGCCTCGCGCGCACTTGTTTCCAGCGCTCCAATCGCGTCGCGCAATTCGCCCTGTGCGCGGGCCGAGATAGCCGCGCTTTCCTCGCCCAGCTCGGCGAGGCTACCGCGCAGGCGCTCGATCCCCTCGACCTGCGAGGCGGAAGTGTCGCCGAAGCGCGTATGGAAGTCATCGACCCCGGCCATCGCCTCGCGGCTGCGCAGGTCGGCGGTGTCCATGCTCGCGGTGAGCGCTTCGCCCGCCGATTTGGCCTGGTCGAGCAGGTTTTTGACCTCTTCGGCCCGCCGCTCGATTTCGGCAAGGCGCGCCTCGCTCGCTTCCATCGCCACGGGCAAATCGTCACGGCTGTGTTTGGCGCTCGCCTGGATAAGCTCGAGCAGGCGGACGCTGGCATCGGTCAGGTCGGAGACCGCGCCATCGGTGTCGTCGAGCGCGCCGCGGCTTTCGTCGAGCTTGGCGGTCAGCGCCGCAATGCCGGCGGTAAGCTCCACGCGCGCCTCGCGGCCCTGTGCCGATATGGCCTGGAACATCGGGCCGAGCGCGGCGATCCGTTCGCCCAGCTCGTCACCTTCGGCGGCCATCAGCGCGAGCTGTTCGGCCTGCGCCGCGCGGCGTTCGGCGATCGCTTCGTCGAGTACCGCAAGCCGCTCGGTCAGCTGCGCATGCGCGGCTTCCTCCGCCTGTGACAATTCGGACTGCCGGCGGCCGGTCTCTTCGGCGAACAGGCGATTGCGCTCGATCAGGCGGGCATCGACCGTCTCGGCCTGCCCGAACAGATCGGTCAGCCGCGAATTGGCGGCGTCGAGCGCGGCATCGTCGATCCGTGTGACTTCGCCGATCGCCTCGCGCAGCCGCACCTGCATCTCCTCGATCTGGTTGCGCCATGCGGTCAGGGCATGCGCCTCGCCGTCGCGGATCGCAGTGGCGGCTTCGGCGGTTTCCCGGCGCATGGTGTCGAGGCGGTCGCGCAGGCTGTCCATCGCCGCCTCGCGTTCGCTGGCGGTGACGGCATCGGCCTCGGCCATCTCGTCACGCAGGGTTTCGAAGCGTGCGCGGATCGAGGCCAGCGCGGCGACCTCACGGCTGTCGAGTTCGCCGCGGAAGCTTTCGCTGTTGTCGCGCAGTTCGGCAAAGCGCTGCGTGGTGATCGTGCCGAGTTGGTCGGCCTGCGCAGAGAAGGCCTCGAGCGCTTCGTCGATCCGCTTGCGCAATGATCCGACCTGGCGTTCGCTCGCCGAACCGAATTCGTTCAGCCTCTCGAAACCCTGGACCAGTTCATCGAGCTGGCTCTGCGCTTCGCGCCCGGCGCCGCCGATCTGGTTCGAAACATCTTTGGCCGAATTGGCGATGACCGGGAGGTTGTCGCGCAGTTTATCCATGTTTTCCAGCGCAGTAACGCTGACACGGGCGATCGCGTCGACCTGTTCGCCATTCTCGCCGACCAGCGCCTGCAGGCGTTCGGCATGTTCGGACAAACGCTCGGTCGCGGTGCGTCCGAGATAGTCGAGTTCCTTGGTCTGGGTCGCGAGGAATTCGCGCGCCAGGCTCAACTCGCGGTTGACGGTGACAAGGCGCGTTTCGAGTTCGGCGGATTGTGCCGACAGCGTCTGCGCAACATCGGAAAAACGCCGTACCTCGCGGGTGGAATTGCGCAAGGCAAGCAGCCACAGCGAAACAATAAGCAGCACCGGTACTGCCCATTGCGTAACGAGGCCGGTCCAGGCGGCCGGGGCAGGGACGGCGATAATTTCGGCCTGATGGGCCCAGCCAAAGAAACCGGTCCAGCCAAGGATCGCGAGAATGGCAAGCGCCGGGACTACCCATGCAAAACTGCGCACCGGTTCGGGCTCCGCATACCATTCTTCTTCGAAGACCTCTTCAGTCTCGTTCGAAATTGGTTGGGCAACCCCCTCGGAACCTTCGGTTTCCGTGGCGGTGTCATCGGTCGTCTGGTCGACGGCCTGGATCAGCGAGCGCTTTCTCATCGCATGAAATCTACCACCAAAGGTGTTGGCCATAAACCAAAATTAACCACAACGGCGCGCGCCTGTGGCCATTGCGTATCACCGTGGACCTTTCCTTGCGGCATCGGCGAGGCGTTCGCGCGGGGAGAGGCCGGTTCGGGCGGACAGGCCTGATCCATACATGCAGCGTCATTCGCGCCTGAGGGAAACCGGCATGAGCGACTTGGCGAGGAGGGGCTGTCGCCCCTAGAAGCAGGTTCGTTCCACCAGTCGCAACGGGAGTTTAGCGTGCGCGTCGCCCTGCTGTCCGTGCTCGATAGCCAAGCCGATCCGCGGCGGGTGCCGGCGCCGTTCCGGATGCTCGCCGGCGCGCGTCTCGTCGATCGGCAGCTCGACATCGCGCTGGCGACGGGATGCGAGACCATCGCCTGCCTTGCCAATACGGTGGGGCGCGAGGTCATCGACCTCCAGCACCGCGCCGAAGCGGCGGGTGCGCGTTTCATCGCCATCCGCGAACCGCGCAAGCTTTCGGGTATCGTTACGGCAAACGATGAACTGCTGGTGCTGGCGCCCGGCGTCCTCCCCGATGAAGATGCGGTGATGCGGCATCTGGCCAAACCGTGCGTGCTGGTCTTCCCTGCGGATCCGGCGGTCCAGCGCGGCTATGAGCGTATCGACCTGCATTTCGCCTGGGCGGGCGCGTTGGTGGTGCGCGGCACTGCGGTCGAGCAGCTCGCGCAGCTGCCGGGGGATGTCGATACGCCCTCCGCGCTGCTGCGGATCGCGCTGCAATCGGGCGTCCGCACGCACCCGCTCGAAACGCGCCTGCTCGACGAGCTCAGCTGGCTGCGCGATCCGACGCCGGAGGAACTCGCCACGCGCGAGCGGAACTGGGTCGCGGGCCATGCCGATGTCGCTCCGTTCTCCGCACCGGGGCTCGCGATTGCCGAGCGCATGGGTGCACGGCTGGCGCAGGACACGATGGGCGGAACGCTGCCGCGCGCGCTGGCGCTGGGGTCGGCGGTCGCGGCGCTGGTCGCGCTGACGCTGGCGATGACCGGATGGGCGGTGCCGGGCTTCGGTTTCGCCGCGCTAGCCGCCTTGCTGTTCGCGATGGAAGGGGTGGTCCGCCGCGTGGCCAGTGCGGGACAGTTACGCCCGCGCGTGCCGATGCTGGTGCAGGCGCTGACCGTCCTGCTCGATCCAATGTACCTGGTCCTGATCGCCCGCGCGTCCGCCGAAGACACCGGATGGCTGCGGCTGTTCGTCCCCGCCGTTTTGTTCGGCCTGCTGCACCTGGGCGAGCGGCTGAGCATGAGGCGCTGGCGGCGCAGCTATGCCGATCGGGTCATCCTGACGCTGATCCTGTTCCCCGCGGTCGTTATGGGAATTACGCTGCCGGTAGTGGCGGTGCTGGCGCTGGCGGTCCTGGTGACGCTTTTTCTCACTCTGGAACCGCGGGACTAACCGGCGCTTAACCATGTCGATGATATCCGTGATCCATGTCGATGCCTGACACTGTATCCCCCGAACCCGCCGCCGGGCAGGAGAGCCTGCGCGAGGCGCTTGCGCGCGGGAATACCACGCTTGCGCGGATCGGGCCGATCCTCTCGCATTTGCTCGCTACACCGGATCATTCGCTGTTCAGCGACGAGCTGGTCGCGCGCATCCGCGGCATGTGTCACCACCTCGCCTGGCAGGTTCTGCGTGCGCAGGCCGAAGCGGGCGGGCAGAGTGGACGTGAGGCGTTTGCCGATCGCCATGGCGAAGCCCTGGCGGAACATTTCTTCGGCAGTCCGGCGCTGCTTGCCCATTGCCATGCGCTCGCGCTCGAATGGCAGCTGACCGAAAGGCTCGAGAGCCAATATGGCCTCGACCCGGTGCTGTCGCCGCTGGTGCAGGAACTGATCGCTGCCGAGGACAGCGGCCTCGCCAGCACCGCCATGGCCGCGCTCACTGCGCAGGCGCGCTTTGCCCAGACCCAGCGCCGCATGGAATTGCCGCTCAGCGAATTGCCCGGCGACCTGTTCCACGACCTGCTGATGGGCTGGCGTGCGTTTAGCGGCCAGTTGCGGTCCGATGCCATGATCCGCGCCGAGACCAAGCTGCGCAATGTCTTCGACGAGGGCGCGGGCCGCATTTCGCTGCTGTCGCGCGTGGTCGTCGGCATGGGCGGCTCCGCCTTGCAGGCGCTCGATATCGACCGCGCGGGTGCGCCGCTGTTCCTGTCCGCGCTGGCGGCGCGGTCGGGCCAAACGCGCGTTGCCGCGGTGCTGTCGACCAACCATCAGCAGACCGCGCGCCTGGCGCTGGGCCTGCGAAGCACGGGGCTCGAAAGCGCCGAGGTCGAACGACAGGTCCTGCGCCTCGATCCGCAAGCGGTCCCGCCGCGTGAAATCTCAGCGCTCCCGTCCGAGGATGCCCGCCGGCTGCTCGCCGAATCCGGTTTGGGGGGAGCGGCCTGACCATGACCACTGTCGGAACCCGCTATATCGCCCATGCGAAGACTGATGCCGAAGCCAGGCTGGTCGAAGCCGATGACCTGCTGGCCGAGCTTCAGCAGGCCTGCGGCGGTTCGATCGGGACGCGTATCGCGATCCCGGAACTGCTTGCTTTAGTCGAGAAAGCGCAGACCTATGGGCTACGCCTTGCTCGGCAATTCGAAGCGGTGGATGGGGAACACCGGATCACCGCCTGGGTCGAAATCGCACCGCAGACGAATGACGAGGGCGAGGCCGAGGGCTGCGCAATCGATGTCGTCAACTGGCACAGCGAGGCATTGCCGCCGGAGAACGACATCGAGGCGGCGCGGCGGCGCATGGAGATAAACCGGCACCTGGCCGACTGCACTGCGCGGCTCGATTCGCAGCAACGACTGTTGTCGGTCGATACCGAGGCGGCCGATCTGGCCGAATTTGCGCAGAAGGCGCTGGCCCATGTCGGCAAGCCCTGGACCGATTTCGTTATCCTGCCGGGCAACACGCACCAGCAACCGCTGCACTGGCGCCTGCTCGACGGGACGACATGCGAGATCGACGGGTCGGCGCGCCGCTGGACGGCACATCTCGAACCGCTTGGCCAACCGCAACCCGGTAGCGCGGGCTTCGTGCTCTACCTGACCGCCGAACGACCCTTGTCCAGTGCGGGCGATGAGGATGAGTCCGGCGACCGCGAGGGGCCGTCTTTCGGACGCGATCTCACCCCCGTCCTGCGTCAGCCGATCAACCGGATCATCGCCAATGCGGAAACGATCCGTACCAAGCTCGCCGGGCCGCTGGCGGATGAATACAGTTCCTACGCCGCAGATATCGCCACCGCCGCGCAGCATCTGCTCGCGCTGATCGACGACCTGTCCGATCTCGAAGTGGTGGAATCGGAGGATTTCGCGACCGCGCCCGACCGGATTGAGCTGGCGGACGTCGCGCGCCGTGCCTGCGGGATCCTTGGCGTGAGGGCACGCGAGAAAGGGATCGCGCTGGTCGCACCGCCCGAAGGCGAAAGCCAGCTGGCAATCGCCGAATTTCGCCGGGTGTTGCAGATCCTGCTCAATCTGGTGGGCAATGCGATCCGCTATTCGCCTGCCGACAGTCAGGTATGGATCCGCCTCGACCGGATCGGCAACCGGGCGCTGATTACCGTCGCCGATCAGGGCCACGGGCTGGGCGAAGACCAGCAGGAACGCGTGTTCGAGAAGTTCGAGCGTCTTGGCCGCAGCGGTGACGGGGGGTCGGGTCTCGGCCTCTATATCTCGCGCCGGATCGCGCGCGCGATGGATGGCGATCTGACGGTCGAAAGCGCGCCGGGGCAGGGCGCGCGCTTCACCTTGTCGGTGCCCGCGGCGGAAGATCTGCGCGAGAAACCGCGCTGATCAGCGCCGCCGCGCGGCTTTCCAGAACAGCAGAAGCCCGATGAGAAAGGTGATGGTGCCGTATAGCGCCCAGCGCTGCTCGGCGAGCATGAAGCTTTCCGCCGGCCACATCACCAAGCCCAGCCCTTGGAGCGCCCACAGGCCTCCGGAGAGCATCAAAGCCACTCCGAAGACCTGAAGAACGAAGCGCATATCAGCGCTGGCTGATGGAAACGTAGTCGCGTTCGGTCGGGCCGGTGTAAAGCTGGCGCGGACGGCCGATGACCTGTGCGGGGTCGGAGATCATTTCGTTCCACTGCGCGACCCAGCCGACGGTGCGGGCGAGCGCGAACAGCGCGGTGAACATCGTCGTCGGGAAACCGATCGCGTTGAGGATGATGCCCGAGTAGAAGTCGACGTTCGGGAAAAGCTTCTTTTCCTTGAAGTAGTCGTCGTTGAGTGCGAGTTCCTCGAGCTTGAGCGCGGTCTCGAACACCGGATCCTTGACGTTGAGCGCCTCGAACACTTCGCGCAGCGTCTGCTGCATCACGGTCGCCCGCGGGTCGTAATTCTTGTACACGCGGTGGCCGAAGCCCATCAGCCGGAACGGGTCGTTCTTGTCCTTGGCGCGCTCGATATAATGCGGAATGCGATCGGGGGTGCCGATTTCCTGCAGCATGTTGAGCGCGGCTTCGTTGGCACCGCCATGTGCGGGGCCCCACAGGCAGGCGATGCCCGCCGCGATGCAGGCGAACGGATTGGCACCCGACGAACCGGCAAGGCGCACGGTCGAGGTCGAGGCGTTCTGTTCGTGGTCGGCATGGAGGATGAAGATGCGATCCATCGCGCGCTCGATGGCGGGGTGGATTTCATATTCCTCGGCCGGGACGCCGAAGGTCATGCGCAGGAAATTGCCCGTGTAGCTCAGCGAGTTGTCGGGCTGCATCATCGGCTGACCGACCGAATATTTATACGCCATGGCGGCGATGGTCGGCATCTTGGCGATCAGCCGGTGGCTGGCAATCTTGCGCTGCTCGGGGTCCGAGATGTCGGTGCTGTCGTGATAGAAGGCCGATAGCGCGCCGACCACGCCGCACATGATCGCCATCGGGTGCGCGTCGCGGCGGAAACCCTGGTAGAACTGGCGCAGCTGGTCGTGCAGCATGGTGTGCCGCGTGATCGTGTAGGTGAAGTCGTCGAGCTCGCTCTGCTGCGGCAGTTCGCCGTTGAGCAACAGGTAGGAGACTTCCATGAAGGAGGAGTTTTCCGCCAACTGGCCGATTGGATAGCCGCGGTGCAGCAGGATGCCTTCTTCGCCGTCGATATAGGTCAGCGCGCTTTCGCAGCTGGCGGTCGACTTGTAGCCCGGGTCGTAAGTGAACTTGCCGGTGGTGCCGTAGAGCTTGCGGATATCGACCACATCTGGGCCGACGCTGCCCTGCAGCACGGGGAATTCCTGGGTCTGACCGCCCAGATCGAGGGTTGCCTGCTTGTCGGCCACGCGTGTCTCCTCACTCGTTCTCTTCGGTGCCTGCGGGCGAGGCGGCCTGCGCATCGATACGCAAGAGCGACTCTTCCTTGCCCAACAGGACCAGCACATCGAAAATGCCGGGTGACGTTGTCGTCCCCGTCAGCGCTGCGCGCATGGGTTGCGCGAGCTTGCCGAGACCCAGTTCGAGTTGCTCGGCATAGGCCTTCGTAGTGGCTTCCAGCGCCTCGATTGTCCAGTCATTTTGCACATGCAGCATTTTGGACAATCCGGCGAGGCGCGCGCGCGCTTCGTCGTCCAGCAAGCCCGCCGCTTTCTCGGTCATATCGAGCGGGTGCTTGGCGAACAGAAATGCAGCCCCATCAACAAGTTCATTGACGGACTTTGCACGCGTCTTGAGCACCGGCATCGCCTCGGCAAGCAGCGCTTCGTCGGCCTGTTCGCCGATCCGCGCAGCCACGATTTTGGCCAGCCGGGCATCGTCCGCTTCGCGGATATAATGGCCGTTGAGGTTCTGGAGCTTCTTGATGTCGAACCGCGCGGGCCCCTTGCCGACGCCGTCCAGATCGAACAGCTCGACCGCTTCCTCGCGCGAGATCTCCTCGCGGTCGCCATGGCCCCAGCCGAGACGGAGGAGATAGTTGAACAGCGCTTCGGGAAGGACGCCTTCGTCATCGCGATAGGCGGCAACCCCGACGGCGCCGTGGCGCTTGGACATCTTCGCGCCGTCGGGCCCGTGGATGAGCGGGACATGCGCATAGACCGGATCGGGCCAGTTGCCTTCGACCTGGTCCATCGCGCGGACCACCGGAAGCTGGCGAAAGGCGTTGTTGAGGTGATCATCGCCGCGGATTACATGCGTCACGCCCATATCGTGATCATCGACCACCACCGCGAGCATGTAGGTGGGGGTCCCGTCAGCGCGCAGCAGGACATAGTCGTCGATCTCGGCATTCTTCACCGTGACCTTGCCCTGGACCTGGTCGTGGATCGTGGTTTCGCCCTCGGTCGGCACCTTGAGGCGGATCACATAGGGCGCGCCTTCGGGCGCTGCGCTTGCGTCGCGATCGCGCCACCGGCGGTCGTAGCGCATCGGCTGCTTGTTGGCGCGCTGCTCGGCGCGCATTGCCTCGAGTTCTTCGGGTGTGGCGAAGCATTTGTAGGCGTGTCCCGCGTCGAGCAGCTTGTGCGCGACTTCGGCGTGGCGTTCGGCGCGGTCGGACTGAAAGATCGGCGGTTCGTCGAAGTCGAGGCCAAGCCAGTCGAGCCCCTCGATGATCTTGTCGATCGCATCCTGCGTGCTGCGCTTGCGATCGGTATCCTCGATCCGCAGCAAGGTGCGACCGCCATGGTGCCGCGCATAGAGCCAGTTGAACAGCGCCGTACGTGCGCCGCCGATATGGAGATATCCGGTGGGCGAGGGAGCGAAGCGGGTGACGACCGGAGGGGTCTCGCTGCCACTATCGCTTGCCATTGTCACTCGCTTCCTTTCAAACACTTGCATGGCGACGCAGGGGACGCCTTCGGTACCGATGGGGGAGGCGGACGAAGAGGCCCGCCCCGCAGTGCCGCGCCCTTGGCGCATGCGGGGTCTCTTGTCCAGTTTCGCCGGGCGATCCGAAGCATTTCTGGAAGGCGCGCAATTCGACCGCGGGCCATGGCTGGCGGTCGCTTTCGGTGCAGGCATCAGGCTGTGGTTCTATCTCGGTGCGCCATGGCAATGGCTGGCGACAATCGGCGGCGCGTTAGCCGCTGCGGCCATGGTCTTCGCGCGGTGGCGCGGCAGGGACGAACGCGCCTACTTGCTGGCAGCAAGCCTGTCGCTCCTCATCGCCCTGGCGCTTGGTATGTCGCTGGTATGGGCGCGCTCGGCGATGGTGGGGGCGGAGCCGCTAACCTATCCGCGCTTCGAACGGATCGACGGGCGCATTCTCGAACGCGAGGAGCAACCGGCGGAGGACCGCGTCCGGCTTGTCCTCGCCGCGCGCGATGCGGAGACCGGGCGGGCGGTCGCCTATCGCGTGAACCTGCCGCTGGCGAAGGACCGGCCCGGCTTGCGCGAGGGCGCGCGGGTGCGGCTGTCGGCGCGGCTGATGCCGCCGTCCCCGCCAATCGTCCCCGGAGCGTATAATTTCGCGCGGCGTGCCTGGTTCGACGGGCTGTCGGCAACGGGATCGGTCGTGGGAGAAGTCGAGTTGGTCACCCCGCCGCCGCAGTCGCGCCTGACCGTCGCCTCGATCCAGCGGCGGCTCTCCGCGCATGTGCGCAGCCGGCTCGACGGCACGGCGGGGGCGATTGCCGCGACGCTGGCCAGCGGCGATCGCGGCGCCATTCCCGAACGCGACGAGGAGGCCATGCGCGACGCGGGGCTGACCCATCTGCTGTCGATCAGCGGGCTGCATGTCAGCGCGATCATCGCGGCGAGCTATATCGTGGTCCTGAAGCTGCTCGCACTGTGGCCATGGCTGGCATTGCGGGTGCGGCTGCCGCTGGTCGCTGCGGGTGCAGCGGCGCTGGCGGGGATCGCCTATACGCTGCTGACCGGCGCGCAGGTGCCGACCGTGCGCAGCTGTATCGGCGCGCTGCTGGTGCTGGTCGCACTGGCACTGGGGCGTGAGCCGCTTTCGCTGCGGATGGTCGCGATTGCCGCAGGCGTTGTGCTGGCGCTGTGGCCGGAATCTTTGGTCGGACCGAGCTTCCAGATGAGCTTTGCGGCGGTCATCGCGATCGTCTCGCTGCACAATGTGCAGGCGGTGCGCGATTTTCTCGCGCCGCGCGAGGAGAGCGGGCTGCGCCGGTTCCTGCGGCGAACCGCGATCCTGTTCCTGACCGGACTGGTGATTGAGCTCGCGCTGATGCCGATCGTGCTGTTCCACTTCCACCGCGCGGGCGTTTACGGCGCTGCGGCCAATCTGGTTGCCATTCCGCTGGTGACCTTCGTATCGATGCCGCTGGTGGCACTGGCATTGGCGCTCGACCTGGTCGGCGCGGGCGGGCCTGTGTGGTGGCTGGTCGGGCAGTCGCTCGATCTGCTGCTGGGGATTGCGCATCTGTTTGCCGAGCAGCCGGGGTCGGTCAAGCTGGCCCCGCGGATCGGGATGGGTGCTATCACGCTGTATCTGGTTGGTGCGCTGTGGCTGGCGCTGTGGCAGGGCCGGGCGCGCCTGTGGGGGCTTGGGCCGGTCGTGGTAGCTGCGGCGCTCATGCTACAGGCCCCGGTGCCCGATATACTGATCACGCGCGACGGGCGCGATATCGGCATTGCGAACGAGGACGAACGGCTGCTGGTGCTACGCGATAGCGAAGGTGGGTATGCGCAGGAGAACCTGCTCGAACTCGCCGGGACCGATCGGCAACCGCTGGCTATCGCGGAGTGGCCGCGCAGCCGGTGCAGCGCCGAATTCTGTTCGCTGACCGTCACGCGCGAGGGCCGTGCCTGGTCGCTCCTGATCGCACGTAGCCGGGACCTGGTGGAGGAGCGGGCGCTGGCCGCAGCCTGCCGGAACGCCGACATCGTCATCGCCGATCGCTTCCTGCCCCGCAGTTGCCGCCCGCGATGGCTCAGGGCCGATAGGGGTTTCCTCGAGCGAGAGGGCGGGGTCGCTCTCTATCTGGGCGCACGGCGTGTCGACACCGTGGCGCAGGACCAGGGCGAGCATGGCTGGTGGCGCGCGCCGGACGAGGGGCGCGCGCCCCGGGATCAGTGATACCGGCGCAGCAGACCGGCCAGCTTGCCTTGCACCTGGACACGGTGCGAATCGTAGACTTGCGGCTCGTAAGAGCCGTTGGCGGGGTCGAGGATGACGCGCCCCGCGTCCTTGCGCAGATATTTGAGCGTGGCTTCCTCATTGTCGACCAGCGCAACCACGATCTCGCCGTCGCGGGCGCTGTCGGTGCGCTTCACCAAGGCAAAATCGCCATCGAAAATGCCCGCTTCGATCATCGAATCGCCCGACACCTCGAGCGCATAATGTTCGCCCGGGCCGAGCAGCGCGGCGGGGACCGGCATGCTCGACTGGCCTTCGATCGCTTCGATCGGCGCGCCTGCGGCAATACGGCCGTGCAGCGGCACATCGATGATGTCATTGGCAGGTGCGGGCGCGACCGGCTTGGGCGTGATCGCCGATACCACGGAGTCGTTCTCAGGGGCGGGCTGCGCCGCGCCCATCACTGCGTTCTCGGGCAGCTTGACCACTTCGAGCGCGCGCGCTCGGTTGGGCAGGCGGCGGATGAAGCCGCGCTCTTCAAGCGCCGAGATCAGGCGATGCACGCCCGACTTGCTCTTGAGGTCGAGCGCTTCCTTCATCTCCTCGAAACTCGGCGAAATGCCGGTCTCTTCCAGGCGCTGCTGGATAAAGCGGATCAATTCGTGCTGCTTGGCGGTCAGCATTGTGCGAACTCCCGTATCGCCTGTTCACAAAGCTGTGAACGAATACGGAACAATTAAGCAACCTGATTCGCCAAGTCAAGCAATCCCGCCAGTTTCGAGTGATTTACACAGGAACACCTGTTCCCGATTTGCTCCACCGGTGCTGCGTCAGCGTCCGAGCAAGACGCGGGTCGCCGCGGTCACATCCGCCTGCCGCATCAGGCTTTCACCGACAAGGAAGGTGCGGACGCCCGAACGCGCGAGCCGCACACAATCATCGTGCGTCGTGATGCCGCTTTCGCCGACCAGCAGCGCGCCTTCGGGTGCGAGCGAGGCAAGCATCTCGGTGGTGGAGAGGTCAGTGGTGAAGCTGCGCAGATCGCGATTGTTGACGCCGATCAGGCGCGACCTGAGCTGCGCGGCGCGGTCCATTTCGGTGCGATCATGGACTTCGACCAGCACATCCATGCCGTGGTCCAGCGCCGCCGCTTCGATCTCGGCCATGAGGCCGTCTTCGAGCGCCGCGACGATGATCAGGATCGCATCGGCCCCGATCGCGCGTGCTTCGGCAACCTGCCACGGATCGACCATGAAATCCTTGCGCAGTGCGGGCAGATCGCAGGCCGCACGTGCGGCGACGAGGTAGTCTTCGTGGCCCTGGAAATAGGGCGCATCGGTGAGCACCGAAAGGCAGGCAGCTCCGCCCGCAGCATAGGCCCGGGCATGCTCTGCGGGATGGAAATCTTCGCGAATCAGACCCTTGGAGGGGGAAGCTTTCTTGATTTCCGCAATCAGGCCGAAACCGTCCTGCTGTGCCCGAGCGAGGGCAGAATGGAACCCACGGGGCGCCGACTGCTCCTTCGCGCGCGCTTCGAGATCGGCGAGCGTGTGATCGCGCTTGCGCGCGGCCACCTCGTCGCGCTTGGTCGCGCAGATTTCTTCCAGCTTGTTCATGTCAGGCGGTCATTGCGATCCAGTTTTCGAGCAGCGCCTTGGCCTTGCCCGAGTCCAGTGCTTCGGCAGCGATCTCCGCGCCCTCGGTCCAGTCGTCGGTACGACCGGCGATAATCAGCGTTGCCGCCGCGTTGAACAGCACTGCATCGCGGTAGACGCCCGGGCGCCCGCCGAGCAGTGCCTCGAGCGCGCGGGCGTTATACGCCGGATCGCCGCCGCGGATCGCCTCGACCGGGGAATGCGGCAGGTTGGCTTCAACCGCAACCACGCGGCGCATTTCGAAATCATTGCCCTGCACATCGGCCAGTTCGTTGCCGCCGGCGAGGCTCAGTTCGTCGAGCCCTTCGTCACCCGAGGCAATGAAGGTGCGCTCGGTTCCCAGCTTGGCCTTTGCTGCGGCATAGATGGGCACATAGGCAGGCCGCGCGATGCCGATCAGCTGGCGTCGGACACCGGCGGGGTTCGACAAAGGCCCCATCAGATTGAAGATCGTGCGCACGCCGAGCTTTTGCCGGATCGGCTGAATGCGCCCCATCGCAGGATGGTGGTTCTTGGCGAAGAGGAAACAAATCCCCAATTCTGCCAGCGTCTTCTCCGCGCTTCTCCCCGCGGCTTCCATGTCTAGACCGAGCGCTTCGAGCGTGTCGGCGGCGCCCGCCTTGCTGCTGGCCGCGCGATTGCCATGCTTGGCCACGGGCACACCGCAGGCGGCGACCACCAGGCTCACCGCGGTGGAGACATTGAGCGTGTGATGCCCATCGCCGCCCGTACCGCAGCAATCGACCGTTCCCTCGGGGGCAGCGATCGGGATCAACCGTGCCCGCAGCGCGCGCGCCGCGCCGGCGATTTCGTCGGAGGTTTCGCTGCGCGCCGACATGTCGACCAGGAAGCGCGCGATATCCTCGTCGCCGGTCTCACCATCGAGGATCCAGCCGAAGACCTCTTCGGCCTCGGCCTCTCCGAGGTGTTGCCTGGCGTCGGGAAGCGTCTTCATGCGGGGACCTTGGCGGCAATACCGCAGAGGGCGAGGAAATTGGCCAGCAAGGCATGGCCATGTTCGGTCGCGATGCTTTCGGGATGGAACTGGACGCCGTGGATCGGCAGGTCGCGGTGGCGGAACCCCATCACACTGGTGCCGTCGAGCCCGGGGGTTTCGCTGGTGGCGTTGATCGCGAGGCAGTCCGCATTGTCTTCAACCACCAGCGAGTGATAGCGGGTCGCGGTGAAGGGCGAAGGCAGCTCGGCAAACACGCCGCTGGAATCGTGGGTGACCGGCGAGGTCTTGCCATGCATCAGCCCGCCGCGCACCACGCGGCCACCGAAATGCTGGCCGATCGCCTGGTGACCGAGGCACACGCCGAGCAGCGGCGCCCCGGCATCGGCGCAGGCTGCCACGAGGTCGAGGCTGACGCCGGCCTCGTTGGGGGTACAGGGGCCGGGCGATATGAGATAGCCCGCATGGCCCGCCGCCAGCGCCTCGCTTGCCGAGATGGCGTCGTTACGCACCACCTCCACGCCTGCACCGAGTTCCATCAGGTAATGGACCAGGTTGAAGGTGAAGCTGTCGTAATTGTCGATTACGAGAATGGAGCTGCGGTCGGTCATTCGTGGCGTCAATGGCGGGGTAGCGCCGTGCTTTCAAGCAAGGAAAGCTGCGAGACGCGAAATGTCAACGTGACGTCACGCCGCTTTGCCCGCGAGCTTGTCGGTCGCGCGGACGAGCCCGTCGACGATCCCCGGTTCACTGGCGCTGTGACCGGCATCGTGGACGATCCATAGCTCGGCCTCGGGCCAGGCCTTCTTGAGCGCCCATGCCGCGCCCGGCGGGGTGCAGATGTCGTGACGTCCCTGGACGATGATCCCGGGAATGCCCGCCAGCTTGTCGACATTGGCCAGCAGCTCGTTCTCGTCGAGGAAGAAGTCCTCGAGAAAGAACTTGGCGCAGATCCGCGCGAAGGGCACCGCCTTGGCCGGATCGCCGAAGCTTTCGAGCAAATCCTCGTTGGGCAGCAGCGTGGCGACATGGCCTTCCCACAGCGACCATTCGCGCGCCGCGGCAAGCCGCGTGGCTTCGTCTTCGCTGGTCAGCCGTTCGTAATAGGCGCGAACGAGATCGCCCCGTTCGGCTTCGGGAATAAGGCCGGTGAACTGGTCCCATTGCTCGGCCATGATCTCGCTGGCACCATAGCCGTAGAGCCACGACTTTTCCTGCTGCCGCGCGAGGAACACGCCGCGCAGCACCAGTTCGCTCACCCGGTCGGGATATTTCTGGGCATAGGCGAGCGCGAGGGTGGAGCCCCAGCTGCCGCCGAAGGCCTGCCATTTCTCGTGACCGCACATCTCGCGTAGCCGCTCGATGTCCTCGACGATGCGCCAGGTGTCGTTGTGCTCGATCTCGGCGAAGGGCAGCGACCTGCCGCACCCGCGCTGGTCGAACAGCAGTATGTCGTAGAGTTCGGGGTCCCACTGGCGCCGGTGGTCGGGCGCGATGCCCCCGCCCGGTCCGCCATGAAGGAAGACTGCCGGCTTGGCGCCCGGGGTTCCGACGCGTTCCCAATAGAGCGAATGGCCTTCGCCGACATCGAGCATGCCGGTCTCATAGGGTTCGATTGTCGGATAAAGCTGGCGGCGGGGTTCGGTCATTCGGAGGCTTTCTTGCTGACGACGACAATCGGGCCGATCGGCGCGCCGGTATCGAGCCGCTCGGTCACCGGGTTCCACAGCAGCGAAACGGTATCGTCGAGGAACAGTGCGTTCTTCACTTCGAGCTCGTCCTTGTAGAACCGGGCGAGCTTGCCGAAAGATATCGGCGCGTTGGAAATCACGAAATGCGCGCGGCCTTCGTCATCGACGCCCACCGCATTGCGGATCAAGCGCGAGGGGCCGTCCTGCGTGATCTGCGGATGGATGCGGCCATCGCTCACCAGCATCGGGCCCGATTGCGTGCCGAATTGCGGCCGCTCGGAGACATTGGCGAGGAACCAGGCGCTGTCGCGCACCATCCATTCACCTCCGCTGCCGTAGAACACGCCATTGGGCTTCATGTAGAAATTGCCCGAGCCTGTCCCGGTGTCGAGTTCCTGCAATCGCTGCGAACGCTGGACGAAATAGCCGACCGGCGTGCCGTCACCGTCGAAGATGCCGGCGTTCATCGCGAAAGCGATGGTCTCGCTGTCGCTGGCAGCGGCGAAGTCCTTGAGGCTGCGATACCGTTTGTCGCCGTTGCCCAGCGCCATTGCAATCGTGTGGCGCGCGGGGACCGCGAGACAGTGGGTCAGCGGGGTGTCTTCGAAAATGATCGAGCGGCACGCGCTTTCGACCTGGCTAGCCAGTGTTTCGCTCGGGCTGGGCGTCGACGTGGGGGCGGCCTGCGCCTTGCCGTCGATCCGTGCGCGGGCGACGGGCTCTCCTTCGGGCTGGGCTTCGCAGGCTGTCAGCGCGAGCAAGGCCAGCGCGGCAAGTATATGTCTCATTGACCGAACCCGGGCTCCTTAGCGAGGCGCACGGCTTCCCTGGCCGCAGCGAGCAGCGCGCTCGCCTTTGCTTCGCATTCTCTCTGTTCATAAGCGGGATCGCTGTCCGCGACTATCCCTGCGCCTGCCTGGACGTGCATGATGCCGTCCTTCACCACCGCAGTGCGCAGCACGATACAGCTGTCGACCGATCCGTCGGGCGCGAAATAGCCCACACCGCCGGCATAGGGACCACGCGTAGCAGGCTCGAGCTCGGCAATAATTTCGCAGGCCCGCACCTTGGGCGCGCCGCTCACCGTCCCGGCGGGGAAGCCTGCAAACAGCGCATCGATCGCGTCCTTCGAGCCATCGAGCTGGCCAGTGACATTGCTGACGATGTGCATGACATGGCTGTAGCGTTCGACGGTAAAGCTCTCGGTCACGGTGACGCTGCCCGATTGCGCGACCCGCCCCACATCGTTGCGCCCGAGGTCGAGCAGCATCAGATGTTCGGCGCGTTCCTTGGGATCGGCGAGCAGGGTTTGTTCGGCAAGCCGGTCCTCTGCCGCAGTCGCGCCGCGCGGCCGGGTCCCTGCGATTGGCCGGATCGTCACCTCGCCATCGCGCACCCGGACGAGGATCTCGGGGCTCGATCCGACGATGGCAAAACCGGGCATGTCGAGGAAATAAAGGAACGGTGAGGGGTTCACCCGCCGCAGTGCGCGATAAAGCGCCATCGGGGGCAGCGTGAAGGGCGAGGTGAAGCGCTGCGACAGCACCACCTGGAAGATGTCGCCCGCCTCGATATATTCCTTGGCGCGCAGCACCATGGCTTCGTAATCGGCGGCGGGCATGGTCGGTGCCAGCGCGGGCTCGGGGTGCTGGTCGGCCGAATAGCGTGCGCTGCCTGCCGAATGCGAAAGTTTGCGGAGAACTTCGTCGATCCGTTCCTCGGCCTGCGCGATGGACCCGTTCTGCCAGACCGGCGCGATGCAGAACAGGGCATCGCTGAGCCGGTCGAGCACCAGTAGCACGGTGGGCCGCACGAAGAGCATGTCGGGGAGGCCGAGTTCGCCCTCGGGCGGGCGCGGCAGTTTTTCTACCAGGCCGATCGTCTCATAGCCGAAATGACCGACCAGACAGGCGAGGGCGGGCGGCAGTTCGGCGGGTACGTCGCAGCGGCAGGATTCGACCAGCGCACGCAGGCTGGCGAGCGTGCCGTCCTCGCACGGTTCGAAGGCGCTGCGCGAATGCTGCCATTGCGCGTTGATCTCTGCGCGGTCGCCCGTGGCGCGGAACACCAGATCGGGATCCAGCCCGATCAGGCTGTAGCGTCCGCGGACTTCGCCGCCTTCGACCGATTCGAGCAGGAAGTCGCCGCGGCCTTCCTCGAACAGCTTGATGGCGGCGCCAACCGGCGTTTCAGTATCGGCGACCACCTCGCGCCACACCAGCGCGGGCCGGCCCTGCGCCAGCGCCGCGCGTGCCCGGTCGGTGCCTTTCAGCGCGGTGCCCAACTGCGCCTCAGCTACCGGTAAGCTGCGTGCGCACGGCCTCGATCGCCGAAGGATTGCGCGATACGCCCAGTTCTTCGCGCATCGCACGGCGGAACTGGTCGGCATATTCCTCGCCCAGCAGCGGGCCCATCTGGCGCTGTGCCTGCGCGATCAGCGGATCGTCGGCAGCGATATCGTCCATCGCGATATCGTTGACCCGGACCACGAAGAAACCGGCATTGCCGCCCGCTTCGAGCTTCTTGGCCGTGCCTTCGGCCATGCTGAAGAGCAGCGCCAAAGGCGGCGGGATGCGGCGCTCGCGCTGGCGGGCGAGGTCTTCGCGGGTCATATCGACCGACTGGGCCGGGGGCACGCGGCGGTCCTCGGCAGCGAGTGCCTCGGCGATTGACTGGCCCTCGCGCAAACGGGCCATGACGCGGTCGGCAGCCGCCTGCGCGGCTTTCATGCCTTCGGTCGCGCGCCAGCGGGCTTCGACCATGTCCTCGATCTCGGCAAAGGGCGCAGCGGCGGCCGTGATGATATCGCCGACTTCGTAGACGAGGTAGGTCTGCCCGCTTTCGACCGGTGCGATCTCGGGCTCTTCCTCATCCATCTGGAAGGCGGTGGCGAGCGCGGGACGCAGGACATCGGGCAGCGTACGCTGCGGCGTATCGTAAAGGCGGCCATCGGCAAGCGCGGGGCCGACCGTGCTGAGGTCGAGGCCGAGGTCTTCGGCGACTTCGGCCAGCGTTGCGCCATCCTCGAGCTGTTCCTCGATCTCGCTTGCGAGGTCGGCCATGCCGCGCACGCGTTTTTCCTCGCGCAGCGTATCGGTCAGTTCACTGCGGACCTGTGCGAGCGTGCGCGCGGGGGTGGTGTCGATCGCATCGATACGCGCGACGTGCCAGCCGAGCGGGCTCCGCGCAGGCGTAGTCATCGCTCCGCGCGCTGCGGCGAAATAGGCCGAGGCTACCGCGGGCGATGCTTGCGCGGACAAGCCTTCGCGCAGGACATCGACGACCGGGGCGGCGCGCAGGCCGGCTTCGCGGGCAACCGTTTCGAACGAGGCACCGCCGGCGACGCGGTCGCGGATCGACTTTGCTGCGGCTTCGGTGGGCACGATCAGCTGCGTGACATCGCGCGTTTCGCTGGCGGCATATTGCGCGGCGTCGCGTTCATAGCGCGCGGCGATTTCGGCATCGGTCGGCTCGATACGGTCGCCGAGCGCGCTCGAATCGAAAGTCGCATACCGGATCGTCCGGCGTTCGGGGCGGACGAAGACATCGCGGTTGTTGTCGTAATAGGCGCGCAGCACCTTGGGGTCGGCCTTGCCGCTGGGGGCATAGGTTGCCGCGGGCAGGAGAGCGATCGAACCGCGACGACGTTCCTTGAACAATTGCGCATAGCGATAGGCGAGCTTGTCGGGCACGCTTGCGCCGAAGCCGGCCGGGATAAGCAATTGCTGCGACAGCAGGCCGGTCCCGAGGTCTTCGCGGACCTGTGCATCGGTCACCCGCTGCTGGGCCAGCGCCTGGCGATAAGTGTCCTCGCTGAAATTGCCATCGGGCCCGCGGAAGGCGGGGATCATGCGGATCTCGCTGTTGATGAGATTGTCGCCCGCGCGGATGCCGTGCTTCTGCGCAAAGCCCATGATAGCCGCGCGATTGATCAGCGCTTCGAGCGATCCGTCCAGCCCGCCTTCGCGCAGGAATGCCTGCATCGTCGCCGTCGGCTGGTCCTGGCGGAACGAGTCGAGCCCGTTATTGGTGGCGCGGACGAGATCGGATGTGGAAATTTTCTCGTCGCCGACCACTGCCACGCGGTCCCCGCCGGCTATTCCCCCGAAAGTTCCGGTGCTCGAAACATCCGCGCTGGCGAAGGCGAGAGCGATCAGGCCGAGGAACGCCAGCGAGATGGCCAGACCGAGCTTGGTCTTGAAGAAGTTACGAAAAAACTGGAACATGGCGTGCGGGCAATCCCGTTAATGGCTGCGAACTTCCGGGGTCACCCGGATGGGTTGGGGCGCTTTATCCCCCATGCGACCGCGCGGCAACAGGTTGCAAAGGGTTTTGACGCGCGAAGAAACCTTCTCTAGCGGAGCGCATCCCAAGCCCCATATAGCGGGCCACCCATTCAGACAATTCGCAGGACCTACCCATGGCCGAACGGCCCTACATCGTTGGAAACTGGAAAATGAACGGCACGCGGGCAATGCTTTCCGAAGCACGCGCCATCGACCGTGCCGCGCAGCGTTACATGAAGGTCGAGGTCGCCGTTGCGCCTCCCTACACGCTGATCCATGCGGTCCATAAGGAAGCCGAGCAGATCGGGGTCGGCGCGCAGGATTGCCACCCGGGTGCCGAAGGCGCGCACACGGGCGACATCAACGCTTCGATGATTGCCGATGCGGGGGCGAAGTTCGTGATCCTCGGCCATAGCGAGCGGCGCCAGGACCATAGCGAGACCAAGGACCTCATCAACGCCAAGATCGAATCGGCGCTCGAAGCCGGGCTGCGGGTGATCCTGTGCTGCGGCGAGCCGCTCGAGACGCGCGATGCCGGGAAGGCGGAACGCTATGTCCTCGACCAGCTCAAGGCCGCGCTGCCATTGTTCGAGGATCCCGCCGAGCGCCTGACCATCGCCTATGAGCCGATCTGGGCGATCGGAACCGGACGCACTGCGACCAGCGAGGACATCGCGGCAATGCACTCTGCGATCCGCGCGCTGCTCAACGAGACCTATGGCGAAGAGGCTTCGTCGCTGGTGCGCATTCTCTATGGCGGTTCGGTCAAGCCCGACAATGCCCGCGACATCCTCGCCACGCCCGAAGTGGGCGGGGCGCTGGTTGGCGGGGCCAGCCTCTCGGCCGAAAGCTTCCTCGGCATCGTGGTCGGCGCGTCGGAGGCCGAAGACGCCTGATCCCGGCACGCTTGCCGTTTGCCCTGCGCGCGCCTAGATGCGCGTGAGCCCAGCAATACCAGTTCCAAGAGTATCCGCATGTTCCTGTTTCTCACTGTCGTCCAGGCGATCGTCGCAGCCGCGCTTGTCGGCGTCATCCTGATGCAGCGCTCCGAAGGGGGCGGCCTCGGCATCGGCGGCAGCCCGTCGGGCATGCTGAGCGCGCGCGGCGCAGCGGACTTCCTCACCCGGTCGACCAAATGGCTCGCGGTCTTGTTCGTCGTCCTGTCGATCGCGCTGGCCGCGGTCGCGGTCGAGACGACCGGCAGCGATGCGATCGAATCGACGCTCGACCGCTCGGTTACCCCGGCGGCGCCCGCAGATCCGCTCGGTCCGGCAACCACCGGCGAAGCCGCGCCAGCCAGCACCGATCCGCTCGGCGACGCGACCGAATAACGAACGTTACATCGCAGGACTGTGGATTGCGCCGTGCCAGCGGCGCGATTTGCACGTGTTTGCGCTTGCCCCGACTCACCCCCTAAGCTTAAGGCCCGACACCCATGGCGCGGTATATATTTATCACCGGCGGCGTGGTCTCCTCGCTTGGCAAAGGTCTCATGGCAGCATCGCTTGCCGGCCTGCTCCAGGCGCGTGGCTACAAGGTCCGTATCCGGAAATTCGACCCCTATCTCAACGTCGATCCGGGGACGATGTCCCCCTATCAGCACGGCGAGGTCTATGTGACCGACGACGGGGCCGAAACCGACCTCGACCTCGGTCATTACGAACGCTTCACCGGCGTGTCGGCGCACCAGGGCGACAACATCACCTCGGGCCGGATCTACCAGGACATCATCGCCAAGGAGCGCCGCGGCGACTACCTCGGCGCTACGGTGCAGGTGGTCCCCCACGTCACCGACGAGATCAAGGACTTCGCACTCGCGGGGCAGGACGATCACGATTTCATCCTGTGCGAAATCGGCGGCACGGTGGGCGATATCGAGGGCCTGCCGTTCATGGAGGCGATCCGCCAGCTGCGCAACGAGCTCGAGCCGTGGCAGACGCTCAGCGTCCATGTGACGTTGGTGCCCTATATCGCCGCTGCCGGCGAGCTGAAGACCAAGCCGACCCAGCACTCGGTCCGCGAACTTGCCAGTCTCGGGATCAAGCCCGACGTGCTGCTGTGCCGCGCCGAGCATCCGATCCCCGAATCCGACCGGCGCAAGATCGCGCAGTTCTGCAACGTACGGCAGGAAGCGGTCATTCCCGCGCTGGATGCGCCGTCGATCTATGCCGTGCCGCTGCAGTATCACGGCGAGGGGCTCGATACCGAAGTCCTGCGCGCCTTCGGTATCACCGATGCACCCGATCCCGATTTGTCGCGCTGGTACGATGTGGTCGACCGTCATTCGAATCCCGATGGCGAAGTCACCATCGGCGTGATCGGCAAGTATGTCGGCCTGCAGGACGCCTACAAGTCGCTCAACGAAGCGCTGGTGCACGGCGGCATGGCGCACCGGGTTAAGGTCAACATCAAATGGATCGATGCCGAAGTGTTCGAGGGCGACGATGCGGACATCGCGGCGCGGCTCGAGCCGATGCATGCGATCCTCGTCCCCGGTGGTTTCGGCGAACGCGGAAGCGAGGGCAAGATCGCCGCGGTGCGCTTTGCGCGCGAACGCAAGGTGCCCTTCTTCGGGATTTGCCTCGGCATGCAGATGGCCTGCATCGAAGCGGCCCGCACGGCAGGACACAGCGCTGCATCATCGACCGAATTCGGCGAAACCGACGAGCCGGTGGTGGGGATCATCACCGAATGGATGAGCGAAGAGGGCCTGCAGACGCGCGAAGCGGGCGGGGACCTTGGCGGAACCATGCGGCTTGGTGCCTATGAGGCCAAGCTGGCGGCCAACAGCCATGTATCGAAAATCTATGGCGGTGCGACCAGCATCTCCGAACGGCATCGTCACCGCTACGAGGTGAATGGCGCCTATATCGAGCCGCTGGAGAAGCAGGGTCTTATCTTCTCGGGCATGTCGCCCGACGGCTTGCTGCCCGAAATCGTCGAACGGCCCGATCATCCGTGGTTCGTCGGGGTCCAGTTCCACCCGGAATTGAAGTCCCGGCCGTTCGATCCGCACCCGCTGTTTGCCGGATTTGTCGGTGCGGCGCTCGAGCAAGCCCGCCTGGTCTGAATTACCCAAAACGAGGGTTTCGGGGCAAGTCTCTGAATTCCTTGGACTATGATTTTCAAGCGCTTGTAAAAACGCGACAAAATCATTTCGCCTCCGCGAGGCGGGTTTATCTTTTGATATATTTGCTGCAGAATAACGGTCTTCCGCGCCCTCGGGTGCGGCTCTTCGAGATATGCGCTTCGCTAGCAGGCGATGGGGCTTGCCTCGATGACGGCTGTCTTCTGCGACCCGGACGGTCGATTTCGAGGTAGGGCGGCGTTTACGTCGCGGGGGCGGAACCCAAGTTCCGCCCCCTATACCTCTGCTATGCTTCTTGTCGGATGACGGGATCAGGCGGCCCTGCTGTCGCCATCCTCGTCATCCTTGACCACTTCGAGCGGCTTCTGCGCGCCGATCGCGATTTTCTTGGGCTTCATCGCATCGGGCACTTCGCGCACGAGGTCGATTACCAGTAGGCCATCGGCCAGATCGGCATTGTCGACACGCACGTAGTCCGCCAGTTCGAAACGCCGTTCGAAGCCGCGGTTGGCAATGCCCAGATGCAGCATCTCGCCCTCGTTCAGTTCGTCGCGCTTCTTGCCGGTCACGACCAGCAGGTTCTGCTGCGCGACGATGTCGAGATCGCCCGAGCGGAAGCCGGCCACGGCCAGCGTGATGCGGTATTCATCGTCACCGCGGCGCTCGATATTGAAGGGCGGGTAATTGTCGCCGCCGGCATTGCGTGCCTGGCGTTCCATCAGGTCGAACACGCGGTCGAAGCCGACGGTGGAGCGACGGAAGGGGGTAAGGTCCATACGGTTCATCGAAACAAATCCTCTGTTGAGCGATTCTATGATGGCGGGGCCCGCATTCGGCACCCCGTCGCCGCCCCGGACATCGAGGCGGCACATTCGAGATAGGCACGCCGATTTGGCTTTCAAGTCTCCCCGGTGCGCGCTAGTTTCGACGCTGAAAACAAGAGGATTTCCATGACCCAGCCGCAAGTCGACATCTATACCAAATTCGGGTGCGGATTTTGCTACCGGGCCAAGCGCCTGCTCGATGAGAAGGGCGTGGACTATGCCGAACACGACATCACCATGGGCGGGCCCAAGCGCGACGAAATGCGCGCGCGGGCGCCCAATGCAATGACCGTGCCGCAGATTTTCATCGGCGATACGCATGTCGGCGGTTCCGACGAACTTGCGGCGCTTGAACGCCAGGGCAAGCTCGACGCGCTGCTGGAAGGCTGATGCCGCGGATCGCTGTCCTCCAGATGACCTCGGGGATCGATCCGTGGTCCAACTTCGAGACGATCCGGGATGCCGCCTATGAGGCGAAGAAGGGTGGTGCTGAGGTCCTCTTCACGCCTGAGATGTCGCTATTGCTGGATCGTGACCGAAAACGGGCGGCAGAGCATATCGTCGAGCAGCACGCCTCGCGTTATGTGAAAATGCTCAGCAACATCGCCGAGGAATGCAATCTTTGGATTGCGCTAGGATCTATGGCTGTAGCCCTCCCGGAGGGACGTTGGGCAAATCGCTCGATGCTCTTCCCGCCCAGTGGCGAGCAACCTGTTTGTTACGACAAGATGCACATGTTTGATGTGAACCTGTCCGATGGCGAAAACTGGAGAGAATCCAACGCCTATCGTCCCGGCGACAAACCTGTGGCTAAGGACATCTTGCTTCTTCGTATGACCGATGCCGGAGAAGAAGAAGAAGAAGAGGATTTCAAACTCGGCCTCACCGTATGCTACGACATCCGCTTTCCGGCTCTTTTTGATGCGCTTGGTCGCGAAGGATGCGACGTCATCTCCATCCCCGCCGCCTTTACCGTCCCTACCGGCACCGCGCATTGGCATGTCCTCCAGCGTGCCCGGGCGATCGAAGCAAGCGCCTTCGTGGTCGCGGCGGCACAGGTCGGCGAACATGCCGATGGGCGCAGGACCTATGGCCACAGCCTGGTGGTCGATCCCTGGGGCGAAGTGCTCCTCGATATGGGCGGCGAGGAGCCGGGACTGGGCTTTGCCGACATCGATCTTGCCCGGATCGCCGAGGTTCGCGCGCAGGTGCCAAGCCTTGCCAACCGCCGTGAAATCGCCAATTAGGCCGCCATCATGATCGTTTTCGACCTTTCCTGCAGCGAAGGCCACCGGTTCGAAGGCTGGTTCGGCTCGTCGGACGACTATGCCGCACAGCAGGCCGAGGGGCTGCTCACCTGTCCGCAGTGTGGGAGCGCAGAGATCGGCAAGGCCCCGATGGCCCCCTCGGTTCCGGCAAAGTCCAGCATTCGCGAAGCGGGCGAGAACACCGGCACGCAACTGGCCAAGGGCGATATGCCGGTGGAGGTCAAGAAAGCCTTCGAAACGCTCGCCCGCGCGCAGAGCAAGGCGCTCGAAAGCAGCACCTGGGTGGGCGACCAATTCGCAGAAAAGGCCCGCGAGATGCACTATGGCGAGACCGACGAGGCGCCGATCCACGGCCGTGCCACGCGCGACGAGGCCGAAGACATGGTCGCCGAGGGCATTTCGGTGGCACCGCTGCTGGTGCCGGTCGCGCCGCCCGACGAACTCAACTGATTGCACCGCGAGTCCGAGCCGCTATACGGGGCCTGGCCGCGCCCGTAGCTCAGTCGGATAGAGCATCAGATTCCTAATCTGGGGGCCACAGGTTCGAATCCTGTCGGGCGCACCATAAGTCAATGACTTAGAAGGGGTAGGGGAGTTACCTCGGGTCTTTGAGGTAACGCATAGGTAACTGGGGATGAGGAATGGAGCTAACGCCAGAATGGATTGGCGTCATCCTGAGCGCGCTTGCATTGGGGGGAGGCTTCGGAGTTTGGATAGAGAAACGTTGGCAGGCCAATCGAAGCGCAGTGCCTATCGTGAGGGCCGAGTGGCGATCAGGAAGCGGCGGGCATTCTGTAAGGATTACCTTAGTCAACCGACTGGACGAGGATCTTCGTATTGAAAGAGCGGAGGCAAAAACGAATTTCGTAGAGAACGAGATTGAGAAGGATGCGGGGGGGAGCATCATAAAGTCTTATCTGGTGTCAACAGGGACACAGGTAAGCCCAGACTGGGCTGTCTTAGCGGGACGGTCTTCAATAAAGTCTTTTCGATTGGAAGGAGCAGACTCCGCGGCTTGGATACGCCTTACCGTGAGCTCGAGCGCCCGGACGCTCTGCTCTAAGCGGATTGTCGTGGAGCGCAGCCAGAAGCCATAGAATACCAAAAGTGCGATTGCGATGATCAAAGACCAATCAAGCGACCAGGGCATTACTTCCCTCCACCGTCCGCAGAATGCGATTTTGTTTGCCGGAGCGGGTCATACAAGCCTGCGCAACATGCGATCATAGAACGCACCGACGTAGCGCTTGTACGCGCCGGAATTGGTGTTGTCGTTCAAATGATCACCGTCCGGCTCGAATGTCGTAGGGGTGGCGTCCTCCTCCGCGAACGAACCCCACAGCTTATCCAAGCGGCAAATCTCGGTGAAGTCATGGGCGCCGTAGAGCGCGGAATACTGCGCGCCAAAGTCTTGCATGGACGAAGTTCCCCCATCGCCCTCGCTGGAACAACGGGGCGGGCAAACCATGAGCACCTGCGAATAAGGTAGTGCCACCGCATAGTCGTCGAATATCCCTTGCATCGTGGCGCCAAAGGTCTCTGGACTGTCGCCTTGGCGTTGGTCATTCACACCGAGCGCCGCAATGGTGAGGTCGATGTCCATTTCGGTGATCTCTTGGATCCACGCGTCCTTGAAGCCATCCCAATCAAGCGCAGTGCTGGCGGCGTTCGCCATCTGGTTGAATTGCACGCCGGCAGCGGTTCCATCGGCGTAGATGTCGAGCAGCCGCACCGTTTGTCCGATGGTGTTGACGGTCGTATCAATCTCGAGGGTGTTCGCTGATCCCGACAAGCCGGAGGCAACCTGGATGCGAACGGCATCGCCGCTGTCGAGCATCGTCACCGTCGTCCACGATCCGCCATTGGTGCGATAGCGGAACGCGCCGGTGCCGGTGTCGTGATAGGTTAGGTGGATCGTCTCAGCCTTGATCCCCGTGGCGAGGAAGGTCCGGTCGGTGTCCGTGGTCGAAAGCGCGTTGCCCGAGCCGGACAGTTGCCCATTGCCCGACCCGGTATGGGCATCCTCATGCGTCCAGTCGGCCGCACCATCATTGAGCGCGGTGGAGCCGTCGCCTTGCGTGATCGTCACACCGGTGGACTTTTCGAGGTCGGGGTTGAGGCTGATATACCCACTCGAGGACATGGCGATACCATCGGCGGCGAAGCGTGCCAGCAGCTCGGCCCCGGCATAGGGCCGATCCCACCAGCTATCGGCGGGCCCAGCGCAAATGCGGATGACTTCGCTCCCCCCGTCTTTGATGATTGCAAGTTTCTTGAGGTAGCGCCGCAACCGCTCACCGTCAGATAGGACGGGCACAGTTTCCCCCATTGCAGCAATCGCCGCCTCATTGGTGGAAACACGGTCGAACAGAGCGTCGGGGTCTTCGCCCGCGGTGTACGCGCGAAGGCCGGAAAGACCCACAACCCGCCCGTTGCCGGAGTGGCGGACGGCAAGCGGAACGATGCCCGAATTGGTGCCGCGCATGAAGCCAGTCCGAGACGAAGCTGAGACTGTGTTTGCGCCAACGTTCAGCCAGAGCGTGCTTTCCGCACTGTGCCCAACGTCCACTTGTGCATAGTTGGACCATGTGAAGGTGCCGGTCGGGTCTGTTGCTGCGGAAGCCGTGTTGGCGATGGTGTTCACGGTGTTCCCGAGAATGACGTGTCGCAACGTCAGTGGGACCATCCAACTGCCCTGTGACCCCGTGGTCAGCCCGTAGGTCGAACCTGATGCAGAGGGGACAAAGACAATCGAGAGGTTGGAAGCGACATGCTGGATACGCCGGTCCAGCGCCCACGTTTCCTGCAACTGATAGCTTTTGTGGCCGACGAAGTTACGCTGCCACCAATAGCCGAGCGGGATCTTCGTTTCGTCATAGTCGATGACTGCCAGTGAAGCCCCGACCTTGATCGGGTTACTTCCAGACCCCACGGTCGTATCGAGATAGACCAGACCCGACCCACTGGAAGGCATCGTCGCCTCCCACATATTGCTGCCCGAAGGCGCCCATGTGGTGAAGCTGGAGCCGCTCTCGCGAAGGCGTCCAGTAATTTCCGGAAAGCTAACCTTGCGGTCGGTGCGATCCCAAAAAACTGTGCCATTGATAAATACTTGCGCCGTGTCCGATGTAACACCGTCGACCGTATCAGCCACCGAATCTGCCGCCGCCGTCGCGATCGCCGCCTGGCGCGCTGCCTCGGTCGCGTCGGAGCCAAGGCTAATGATCCGCTCATTGCTATCGTGAACTATCGTGATTTCAGGCATCGGTTGTTACCTTTCCGCTGAGGAAGATGTTGCCGCCAGAGCCTCGTCGACGTTATGAATGACGCGGCTCTTCACGCGGTGCGCCGGACCATTTCAGGTTTCATCAGTCGCCCCCAGAATGCTGGCGATCGCCGGGAGAAGTTGGGGACTGCACATATTGCCGAACGCGGCGTACAGTCCCCAGAGGCGCGACGGTTCCCCAAGGCAGGACTTGCGCAGGTTGCCGAACGCGGCGCGCAGTCCCTCATGGTTTCGTGACCCGAAATCATCGTTTCCGGGGCAAGCATAGGGCGTTGCCTTTCAGCGTCACGCCACGTTCGATCATCAATTCGGTGAACTTGCTCGCCACCAGGTCGAACTCCTGCGGCGTAAGCGGCAGCCGTTCGTCATGCATACGCGTAGCGATGGCAACGCGGCAGGCTCGGATAGTGTCTCTGGCTTCGCTCATTGTCCGCGCTCGAGACGATCGAGCTTCTGGCGGATCTCTGAATAAACCTCGTCGCCGGTGCGGGCGATGGTCGCCAGTTGTTGCCCGGTAAAGGAAGCTAGGTCGGAAGCCGGATTGTCGCGTGCCGAACTAAGCGAAGCCTTCGCGAAGGGGCGATCCGCGATACCTCCGCGCACAGGATCGCTCAGCCGAACAACGCGGCCATTGCCGTATTTCTCATTCCGACGAAGCGTGCGATCGATGGTCTTGATTTGATCGATCGATGCGCCGGCACAGGCGGGGACCGATACCAGCGAAAGCTCATACCATGACCATTCCTTGAACCGCCAGCCGCCACCGGAGATCGGCTCCATGTCGAGCGCACGAAAACCTATACTGACAGCGCGGCGCAAACCGGCCTTTGCCGCCGACCATGCGCTATCGCACAGGTCCTTAATCGCGCCGGGTTCATCGATCTTCGCAATCTTGGCCTTGAAGCGAATGCCAGCGTCGGAAACGCTCGCTTCAAAAACCTCTCCAACTGCGGCTTTGTGGTCGTGATCCATTAGCAGCGGGATCGGGAGTTTGTAGACCGCGCCTCGGCTTTCCACGATATCGCCCATGCGGTCGCATTCCGGTTTGGAGGCCCAGCCTTCAAGGATGCGCTGTTCGCTATCCAGCGCCTTTAGCTGGAGGTGTGAGACTAGGCGGCTCATCAGTTGATCTCCTCCAAGAGAACGACTGCAGCCTCGCGCTGCCTTTCCCAGTTCGCCTCGATCATGGCCGCGACTGCCACGGCATTGCATTGGAACAGCGAGACAAGCTCAGCGCCGGTCGAGGTAGTGCCATCGCCGGTCGGAGTATCGCTCATTTCGATGGTACCTGCTTCGCTGGATTTCAGCGTGGCAGTTTCCATGCCGGTATAGATGATCTGGCCGGGGTCGAGCAGGACAAGGCGATGCTTGCCGCTGCCATCGTCGGGCAGGCCAGTGGAGGCGATTGCGGGCACGCCAGCAAGCTCGCCGCCGCGTGCGCCGATATTCGGATAGGTGTCGCCGTTGATTTTTACGAACAGTTCGGGACTGCCGACAAAGACAGCACGCGAAAGGTCGCCTTCGAAAGCTCCGACCATCGCCTCGATATCCGTCTTCATCGTGCCGGTAGCGGTCAGCGCGGTCAGGCCATCGGTAATCGACGCAGGTTGCTGGTTCGCCACGCCGGAATTGGCAGGGTCGATAAATGCGGCGTCCAGTGCCTCGCGCGTAGCTTTCAGCAGCTCGTCGCGAAGGATGCGGTCGGCGTCGGGCCCGGAAAGCAGTTCCTTCGTGCTGACGGTCATAGACATCAGCTTGAGTAGGCGGATGGTATCGCGGGCAAAGACTGCTTTGGAGATCGGCGCGGCCTTGCCTTCGCCTACCCACTTCGCGGTGGTCGATCCGGTCTGGCGCAGGAATGGCGTTCCATCGGGTACGCGGCGCAGGCCGTTTAGCTGTCCGATAATGCTCTCAGCTCGCACCAGTTCGATAAACTCGGCCACCGCTGCCGCGTAATCGCCGTGGAGCGCAGCATGGGCGCTGGTATCGCCAATGTTGACTGCGGCTTTTGTGATGCTCGCTGCCTTGCTGTCCTGCCCCCAGCGTCGCGCTGCCCATTCCTCCGCGTTGCCGTCGTTCATCGCCATGGCGAGAGCCGCGCGTGCAAAGTTCAAACCTTTAATTTCCATCAATTCACTCCTGAATTTCCCTATTTATAGAGGAGCCAGGAGAGCTAGGCAGGGTGGCAATGGGGAGTTGCGGGCAGTTCCGGGCAACTAATTTAGGCTTTAGCTAGGTAATTGGCCAAGTCCTCTAGCGCGTAAAGAGGGCGACCCGCTCGCATGGTATGGGGCAATCGCGCAGCGTCTTGCCGCCAATTGCTGAGCGTCTTGGGGGTCAGGCCAATTAAATCTGCGGCAACGTCCGCTCGAACTCTGCCATCGGGTGAAATCCAATAATTCCGCTCACGGCAAGCTTTCTTAAGATCCTCCAGCAGATCGCCCGGATCGACAGGCGGGAGAAGGCCTGTGCCGTGGCAATGGGGGCAGCATCTATCCATCGACAGCTACCTTCCCTCGAATTGCAGAAAGGTGGGGCTGGCTTGGCCGCCATGTCGCTTGGTGCCTCGCGCGTGCGCACGCGCGATCACGCGCGCGGGGGCGAAAACCTGTGTTTGCAATAAAACGCGACTTCCGAGTGGTTTCCGGAAACCGCGCGGCTGCAGACATTCAGGCCCCCCAGGGGGATGCGCACGTCCATTCGAGTGAGTTCTGGGCTCTGGTTTGCATGTCTCGAATCGGGCGGGGATGTCAGCCATCTCTCCCACCTTCGCTTCCGCAGTTCGCAGTCACTCCACCACCACCACCAGCCACCTTATAGAAGGTGGTGGTGGAAGGTGTCTGACGAGGTGTCGCCGCTCTCACCTTTTCCACTTTTTCCACCCCACCTTGAGAGGTGGAAAGAGTAGTGGGGTCGACCCAGTTTCCGACCACCAGGAACGGCCGTTCCCGCTTGCCATCGTGCTCGCGTTTAACGGTTAGAGCCTTGTTCCCCTTCCACGTGCGGATCAGGGATTTAATGCGCTCTTTGTCCGCCTTTTCTTCGAGGTCGAAGCCCAGCACGTCCGCCACTACGAGGCCCGCCCAGTCCTTTGCCTGGACGTTCTCGCCGTATTCTCCAGCGTCGATTGCGAGCTGGACGTTGTAGAGGTCGCGGGTGCTTATGCCCTCGAACGGATCAGGCGGTGTCCAGCGAACGGCAGCGCCCACGTGATCGGACGGGTGCAGGTTGTCACCATTGCCCAGGTCCACCGACTCCTTTTTGAACCACGTGGCGTTTTCCGGCGGGGAGCGGTTTGCCTTGTCATTGTCGATGCGAACGATTGAAAGACGCTCGGCTTTATCGGTGATCCCGAAACGCTCGCCTTCCTCGGCTGTCATTGTGTTGATCGTCAGCACAACGCGGGCCGCTGCAATCAATGCCACCGCGCCCCGGCTATCCTCGGCTCGAACCTCGCGCCCGCCCATTTTCTTCGTGTGGTGCACCAGGACGATTGCGCAGCCGGTTTCCTTGGCGAGCAGCTTCCAACGCTTCACCACCTTGTCGATTTGCACGTTCTTGTTTTCGTCGATTTCGTGGCTCGAAACGAACGGGTCGATCGTCAGCACGTCAATGCCTCGCTCGATTATCTCCGCTTTGAGGTTGTCATAGACTGGCTCGACCAGCTTGAACCCGTCGCCGTCCTCGATCGCGGTGCACAAGCGTTGGTCGAGTCCGCTATCAACATAAAGACGATTGCCGCAGTCAGCGGGTGTTTTTCCATGCCTGAGAGCACACGCTGTAACCTGGCGGCTAAGCTCGTCCTGGTCGTCCTCCAGGTTCCATAGCCAGACAGTGCGCGCACCTTCCGGTAGGCCCTTGTCGAGGAACGCCGTGCCACTGGCGAGCGAGAGCTTGATTGCCGTGGTGATCGTTGATTTGCCCACGCCGCTAGGTGCGATAACGGCTGTTATCTCGCCTCTCAGCAGCCAATGGCCGAACAGCCAGCGACGGCGGGGGATTAGGGCCGGATCCGGCCAAGCAAAGGGTGACGCCGTTATCCTGTCGGGATCTTCTGTGTCGCCTAGGTACTCAGTTAGTCCCTGTTCCCCTTGTTGTGCCAGCAAGTCGAGACGTTCTTCGCAATCCGCGAGTGGGAAGATTTCGCCGTCAGTCATTGGCAGCCTCGGCAATCTCGAGCGCCATGTCTTCGGCTTGCATGGCAGTCAGCAGAAGTCCGCGGCACAGGCCGTTGACCTTGTCGAGCCATTCGGGCGGCGCAGGGCTGTACAGATTGGACGATGCCCATTCGATTGCAGTCCAGGCCAGTTGGCGACCGTGATCGCTTTTGGCAGTAGCAATCATGGTGCAGGCCGCGTTGCGGTAGCGGCGTAGCTTGGCGCGACGCGTATATTCGTCGGTTGGAATCTCGCCCAGAATGATCGCGATATCGTCCAAGGGAAACGTAGCGGGCGCGTTCATGCCGCGACCTCGACCGGTTTGCCGTCCATCTCGATCAAAGGCAGCCCATGGCATTTATCAAGGCCGCGCAGACCGTCGAGGATCATCCATCGCTGCCCAATCGTCGTAATGAACTCCGGCGTCCATTCGTCGCCAGCGTAGTAAGCCTGCCAATTGCCGCGCCGTCGATCGGTAGCGCGGAGCTCGATGTAGCGCAGGGGAGCTTTGTTGAAGCGTAGGAGGTTGCTCATGCCAGCCTCCGACGCTTGGAAATACGCCAAGGGAAGGCCCATGTTAGCATGCGTAATCGGGCGCGCGCACGCTCAGAGGCTTTCAAAATGGGTCGAGTTAGGGTAGGGTGACGCCGTTCGCCGCAATGAACAGCGCCGCCCCTGCACGGGCGGCGTTTCTGTTCCATCAGGCGGCTTCCAGCCTTTCCGAGATCCACAGTTCGACGGCCTCTGCGTTGTAAGCGAGACGACGTTCCGTCAGTCGAATTGGAGCGGGGAATTCACCAGCATTCACCAGCCGGTCGAGAGTCGCGCGGCTCAATGCGATTTTTTCGCATACCGCTTTGGGAGTAAGTAGCTTTGCCATTTGTCGCCTCGCTTGATTGCATGGACGAGATGGAAGCTATGTTTTTCCAGCAACGGCGGATGATATCAAAAAGTGTCCCTGTGAAAATGATGGAGTTTTGAAAGATCGAAAGCGCCAAGTAGGCTTGCGGCTCGAGCTCGGCTCTCAGACTGTGAAATGGCCTCTTCCACCCAGACAGGGTCAAATAATGTCATCTCGAGATCAAACCCGGGCACGCCACGTGCAGCATGCACTTGTGCAATCGCGTTCCCCGCTCCCGCCGCAAGATGAGCAACAGACTTTCGGCGGCTCCAAACGTCTCGAATTTCATTTGCGGGCGCGGTGTCTCGCAGTCCCGCTCGCTTGTACGCTAAATGCCGCGTAGAAACATCAAACCCTGAAAAAATCGCAGGCCGATTTGGGCCTGACATTGTTTTTGTCTCGAACCACATTCCTGCGCGAAACGCGGTTAAAGTTCGCTGCCTGAATGTCTCTAGCTGCGGACCAAGGCGGTTCGGCTTTTTTAGGTCGAACGGTAAGTCGGGAACAGGCTCCCTCCGGTGTCGACGCCTTGCCCAGAACCAGTTGTTCAATAGATCGACGCCACTTTGGGGACGGTGAGGGAGAGCAATCCACGCTAATATCTGCGCTGCGGCGGTAACGTTTTCACTGTCGAGAATAATTTCCCGACGGTCAGACACGAAAGGCCACCACATTGCCGCCACGCTCGCCATTCACCGCGCTATCGACCTCAGCTGCCCATGCTTCAAGCGCGTGGCGCTTTTCCGGCGCATAGCTGTGCAAGGCATAGACTTGGCCTGTAACCCCTTGCACCGCGTGATTGAGGACGCGCGAGACGACTAGCTCTGGAATGCCGAGCCGCACCATATGCGTTGCAGCAGAGCGCCGCAGGTCGTGAAAGCGCCAAGGATCATCGAAGCCTGCACCCTTGCTAGCCAGCCACCTGTCGAGCAGCCGCTTGGACTTGGCGAAGCCGCGGATCGGACCGCTCGCGGTGGTTGAGAAAACGTAGTCGCCGACCTCTGGCATGGCCTTGATGATTTCGACCGCCATAGGGGCGAGGGGTACTAGGTGAGCGCGCTTGGCTTTTGTGTCGCCCGCTGAGAGCGTCCAGGTGGCGTTGTCGAGGTCGAGGTCTGCCCACCGCATCCCTGCCACCTCGCTGCGCCGCTGAGCCGTCAGGAGCAGCATTCGCGCCCAAGGGCCCACCGGATAGCCTAGCAATCCTGCTGCGCTCCACACGTGGGCGATCTCGTCCATGCTCAGGAACCGGTCACGCGCAGTCTCGGCGTTCGGTTTCTCGATACGATCGGCCGGCGAAGCTTCAAGCCAGTCTTGAGAGATCGCGTAGCCGAATATGGTTTTGATCGTTGCCAGTACGCGGTTCGGCAGAACCTCGCCTTCGAGCCCGCCGACCATGTCACGCACTTCGGCGCGCTTGATACTGCTCAGCCTGCGATCGCCCCACTTAGGATAGACATGCATCTGCAACTGGCGCCGAATGCCCTCGGGACGCTTCTTCGCCTCGATCCATGCTTCTGCAGCCGCTTCGAAAGTCCGGTCGATGCCTTCGGTCGAACCATCACGCTCGAGCGCCTCGATCATCCCTTCGGCCGCATTGCGCGCTACTGCTAGCTTCATAGCCGGGTAGGTGCCCAGCTTGCGATTTATCACCTTGTCGCCGACGCGGCGGCGAAGGGTCCATGTCTTTGCCCCGCCAGCGCCGACACGAAGGCGCAGTCCTTTGACCTTGTGATCGGGATGCTCTTGCTGCCCCTTGGGGGGTGGCTTAATCGCTGTGATCTTCGTGTCTGTCAGCATGGTGCTTGGCGATGGCGGGAAAACTCAATGATCTCTGCACCAACTTTTGTCCGGCTATCAAAAGCCTCAATAGATGCTTCCTTAAGCGCGCGAATGCCGAGTTGGCACTGACGCCCCGGATCAAGCGCTATCTCTAAAACGCTGTCGCCGCATGGGATCCTGAGAACAACATAATCGCCCTCAAAGGTGGCGTCCGGAGTTCCTGTCGCTAAATACCTCATTAGTCGTTTCCCTCAGCCTAGGGTGGCGATCAGAGCCGGGTCGGAGGCTCCACCCTCCACCTGGCTCGCCTGTTACCTGATCGGCAATAGGTAACATCTTAGGTAACTCAGCGTGAGGTAACATGCAACACATGAGAAGCTTGGGGGCGCATTTCTGGGAGTTCCGAGCCTCTTGCAGCCCTATGAGAAGCCAGAGACACGTTTCCTAATCTGGGGGCCACAGGTTCGAATCCTGTCGGGGGCACCACATGAGGCGGTCCGGTGACGGGCCGCCTCATGTGGTTCGGCGCATCGGGAACGAGCCTTGTCCGGAGTCGGAGCGTAGCGGAGACGGCGCCGCAGGCGCCTATCCTGTCGGGCGCACCCCTACCTGCCGTAGCGGCGGGTCAGCATTGTCAAACCGGTCAGCGCGACCGAGCACAGCCCTAGCAAGGCACAAGTTCCTGCCCAGCCATAGGCGTCATAGGCAACGGTGCCGGCATAGCTGCCCAATCCGCCGCCGATGAACATGATGACGACATAGATCGTGGTCAGCCGCGTACGGATCGCGGGGTCGAGCGCGAGGAAGGTCATCCTGCCCGTCACATCGATCCCCGGGCCGACGAGGTTGGTGACGAACAGCGGCACGAGCAGGCCCCACAAGGTCCCGCCAAGCGGCCACAGCAGCGCGATCCCGCCAAGCTGGATGATAGCGAAGATCATGCGCGCCTTGCGCGGGCCGACCGCGTCCGACCAGCGCCCCAGCCGCGGGGTTGAAAAGATGCTCACCGCGGCAAGTCCGGCAAGATAGCCGACCGTATCGGTGCCATAGCCCATCGCGGGTGAGGTCAGGTACAGTGCAAGGCCCAGCCAGAGCGCGATGAACTGCGCGAAATTGAGCCCCTGGATCGCGCCGGCGAGCATGATTTCGCGATGTTTGCCGATCAGCGGGAAAACCGAAAAGAGCAGGCTGGGGTAGGATTGGCGGGAACTGGCGGAGCGTTCGCCGCCCTCCATCAGGCGCGGCAGAGCGACCGTGATGGCCAGCATCAGCCCGGTGGCGATCCAGTAAACCGCGCGCCAGCCGAAATGTTCGGCGATCACCCCCGCACCGACCCGCGCCACGAGAATGCCGAGGATGACCCCCGCGGTCAGCTTGGCGGTCACCTGTCCGAGCCGCTCGGGCGCCACCCGCTTGGAGGCGTAAGCGGGCAGCAGATAGGGCGCGATGGTGAAATAGCCGAGCAGGGTCGACCCGATGACGAACAGGGTGAAATCCTGCGCCAGCGTCATGATTGCCAAGCAGACGGTTTGCCCGGTGGCGAAGGCGATGGTCAGCCGGCGGTTGGAGATCCGGTCGCCCAAGGGCAGCAGCATGAAGATGCCCACCGCGAGTGCCAGCTGGTTGAGCGCGGGTACGAGCCCGATCCGCGCATGGCTGACACCGAAATGATCGGCGACCAGCGCAATGATCGGATGGATGTAATAGGCGTTCGCCGTCACCACCGCCGCCACAATGGCGAGCGAGGTTTCCTGGGCACCGGTCAGTCGCGCGGTTTGGTTCAAGCGAGGTGACCCGCTTTGCGTGCCATGTCGATGACCCCTTGAGCCAGTAACTCGGGCTGGTCTTCCTGGCAGAAATGGCCGCAGGTCGAAAGCGTGCGGTGGGGCTGGTCCTGCGCGCCCGCAATCCGCTCGATCAGGAACTGCTCGCTGCCCCTGGTGATCGGATCGTCTTCGCCGAACAGGGTCAGGAACGGCTTGTCGTAAGCGGCAAGGGCAGGCCAGGCGCGCTTGTTTTCCTCGACCCCGGGCATGCCGTCCGCGACCGGGACCAGCGCGGGAAAGGCGCGTGCGCCTGCTTTGGAGGGTTCGTCGGGGAAGGGCGCGTCATAGGCGGCGATTTCGGCTTCGCTGCGGGTGGTCGCCGTGGCCCGGTCGAGCAGGGCGCCAATGCGGAAATCGGGCGAGCTGCGGGCGAATTCGCGCCATGCAAGGAAGGCCTCGCTGGCCGTACCGCCCGCGGGAAGGAAGGTATTGCTGGCGACCACGCAGGCGAACAGGTCGGGGTCGTGCGCGACCATGAGCAGGCCCAGCAGTCCGCCCCAGTCCTGGCAGAACAGCGCCGCCGGACGCGGTTCGACTGCTGCGCGCCACTGCTTCAGCCAGTCGACATGGCGCGCATAGGTGTAGAAGTCGATATCGTCGGGCTTGTCGCTCTTGCCGAAGCCGATGAGGTCGGGTGCGAGCACGCGAAATCCCGCATCCACCAGGATCGGGATCATCTTGCGATAGAGGAAGGACCAGCTCGGTTCGCCATGGAACAGCAGCACCGGCGGCGCATCGCGCGGCCCTTCGTCGACATAATGCTGGCGCGCGGTCAGCCCCTCGCCGAGATCGACCTCGAACCAATGTTCGGCGAAGGGATAATCGGGAATGTCGGCAAAGCGTTCGGCGGGCGTACGCAGGATCTGCATCGGTCTCTCCTCCAGAGGCGACCGACAACCCGGTCTTGATTCGAAACCTTAAGGTGTCTTGCGCCGGGTGTCACCCAAGTGGCTGACCGGCACGGTTTCCTTGAAGGTATGCGTGACATAGGGGAAGGGGATCTCGATCCCCGCCTCATCCAGCGCAGCCTTGATTGCGCGCACGACCTTGTCCTTGCTTTCCCAGCCATCGCGCGGGGTCGAACCCGCCCACCAGCGGACCAGGAAATCGACCGAACTCGAATTGAATTCCTGCGCGAAGATGTCCACGCCCTTGCTCGCCAGCACGTCCTCGAGCCCCTCGACCGCGCGGCGGATCACATTTGCGGCATGGTCGAGTTGCGTATCGTAGGAAACGCCGACCACGACCTCGTGCCGGCGCTCGTCGCGGTCGGTTATGATTTCCACCGGGTTCTTGAACAGGATCGAGTTGGGAACGACGGTCAGTTCGCCGGACAGCTTGCGGATATGCGTTTCGCGCAGGGTGATATGCTCGACCTTGCCGGTGATGTCCTCGCATTCGATGACATCGCCGATGCGCATTTTCTCGCGCACCATGATGAGCACGCCGGCAAGGAAATTCTCGAAGATGTCCTGGAAGGCGAACCCGATCGCCACGGCGCCGATCCCCAGCCCGGCGAGCAGGCTGGCGAAGGTCAGGTCGGGCATCACCACGATCGCGGCGATGAACAGGCCGATGATCCAGATGGCGAGCTTGACCAGCGTGTCGATCAGCGTCTTGAGGCTGGTGCGCAATTCGGTGCGCCCCACGATCACATCGGAAATGCGCGCAGCGAAGCGCGCGATGATCCAGGTGAGAAAGACGATGAAAACCGCGATCGCGAGGGTGGGGAGGGCTTCGACGAAACCCTGACCCATTTCCTGCAGCTGTTCGCGCAGCGTAGCGATGTAATTCACGAAAGCGGAACTCCCTTTGCGCTGCAACGCAACACAAAGGGTGAGGTTCCGGTAGGGAAGGGGTCAGCCGACCCCGTGTTCCTTGCGGGCAAGCTCGTGCAACCAGTCGGCGTGGCGCGGCGCTTTCTTGGTTTGGCTCCACTCGTCGAGCATCATCGGCGCAACGCGCTTGAGCTCGGCATATTGCTCTTCCGTACCGATATCGGTGGCGAGTTCGACGCGGTGCCCGTTCGGGTCGAAAAAATAGATCGACTTGAAAATCCCGTGATGCGTCGGCCCGAGCACTTCGATACCGAGGCTTTCGACATGGTCCTTGGCGGCGAGCAGTTCGGCTTCGCTCCCGACCCTGAACGCAAGGTGCTGGACCCAGGCGGGGGTGTTCTCGTCGCGGCCCATGTCCTGCTGGTTGGGCAGTTCGAAGAAGGCGAGGATATTGCCGTTACCCGCGTCGAGGAACACGTGCATGTAAGGGTCGTATTCGCCGGTCGAAGGCACGTGGTCTTCGGCAAAGGCGGTGGTGTAGTCCATGCCGAGGACCTTGCCATACCACTCGACGGTCTCTTTGGCGTCCTTGCAGCGGTAGGCGGCGTGATGGACGCCGCCCAGCTTGACGGGGTGTTCGGTGACTTCGCTCATGCGGCCGGCTCCGTCTCGGCGGTCTGTGCCTCGTCCACGCTCAGCACGCCGCGCTTGATCTGGTCACGCTCCATGCTTTCGAAGAGCGCCTTGAAATTGCCTTCGCCAAAGCCTTCGTCACCCTTGCGCTGGATGAATTCGAAGAACACCGGCCCGACCTGGGCCTCGGCAAAGATCTGCAGCAGCAGACGCGGCTGACCGCCCTCGGTGGTGCCGTCGAGCAGGATGCCGCGCATCTTGAGCGCATCGACGTCCTCGCCATGGTCGGGCAGGCGCTCGGCGAGCATGTCGTAATAGGTTTCGGGCGGCGCGGTCATGAAGGGTACGCCGAGCTCTTTCAGATTGTCCCAGCAGGCGAGCAGGTCGTCGCAGATCAGCGCGATATGCTGGATGCCTTCGCCGTTGAATTCGCGCAGGAACTCCTCGATCTGGCCCTTGCCGCCTTCGCCTTCCTCATTGAGCGGGATGCGGATCTTGCCATCGGGCGCGGTGAGCGCCTTCGAGGTCAGGCCGGTATACTCGCCCTTGATGTCGAAAAAGCGGATCTCGCGGAAGTTGAACAGCGTCTCGTAATAGTCCGCCCAATATTTCATGCGGCCGTTGTAGACGTTGTGCGTCAGGTGATCGATCACGTTGAAACCGGCCCCGACCGGGTGGCGATCGACGCCCTCGAGATAGTCGAAGTCGATGTCGTAGATCGACAGCCCCTCGCCATGCTCGTCTTCGTAGCGGTCGATCAGATAGACGATCGCGCCGCCGATCCCGCGGATCGCGGGGATGCGCAGTTCCATCGCGCCGGTTTCGACCGCGACCGGCTCCGCGCCGCGCGCCAGCAATTCGTCGTAGGCCTTCTTCGCATCGCGGACGCGGAAGCCCATGCCGCAGGCGGAGGGGCCATGCTCGCGGGCAAAGAACCATGCCGCGCTGCGGGGTTCGTAATTGAGGATGAGGTTGATCCGGCCCTGGCGCCACAAATGCACATCCTTGGCGCGGTGCGTGGCGATGTGGGTAAAGCCCATCGCTTTGAAAACCGGTTCCACCACGCCCTTTTCAGGGGCGCAGAATTCGACGAATTCGAAGCCGTCGAGGCCGATGGGGTTTTCGAAGAGATCGGGCATTGCAATCCTCTGCATTTGCGTTTGGTTTCAATGGAAACTAGTTACGCCTCCAGGCGGGTTGAGTCAAGGAACGAACCCGCCTGTGCCACGCGCAGTTTCGTAGGTGCGACGAGCGGTTCGCGCCTACGCGAATTGGCTTGCGCGCGGCGGTTAACTGTGATTCTGTGAAATTATGCGACGTATGAGTTCCATGGCAGCGATTCAGAAGGCGAAGGTCACGCAGCATGCTGCGCTGGCGGCGTTGCTGGTCATGGGCGGCCTCGCGATTGCCGGTCCGTCGGGCCTGCTTGCGTGGAGCGAAAACCTGCGCCTGCTCGACAAGCGGGAAGCCCAACTGGCGACCCTGCAGGCAGAGCGGACGGCACTCGAGAATCGTGTTGCGCTGCTGCATCCCGATCATGCCGACCCGGACATGGTCGGCGAATTGCTGCGCAGCCAGCTCAACGTCGTCCACCCCGATGAAGTGGTGATCAAGCTCGACGACTGAGCGAGCGGAAACGCTTGCATTCCGTAAGGGCTACGTATGCATACGCGCTGCCCCGTTGCGCCGGTCGCGTGCCTGTGCCTATAGGCGCAACGATATTCCTCCCCGGAAGAACAAGGATCCGAAGTCTTGGCTAAAGCCCCCCGGAGCAAGAAGACCGCTACGAAGTCGCCCGCAGAGGATGACGACTTCATTCTCCATTCGCTGCAGGAAGCGCTTGAGAAGAACAAGCATTTCGCGGCGAGCAAGGAGCAGATGCTCCACTTCTACGAGCAGATGCTGCTGATCCGCCGTTTCGAGGAGCGCGCGGGGCAGCTCTATGGCCTCGGCCTGATCGGCGGGTTCTGCCATCTCTACATCGGCCAGGAAGCGGTCGCGATCGGCCTCCAGTCGGCGCTCGACGGCGACAAGGACAGCGTCATTACCGGCTACCGCGACCATGGGCACATGCTCGCCTACGGCCTGGACCCCAAGGTCATCATGGCCGAACTGACCGGCCGCGAAGCGGGCATTTCCAAGGGCAAGGGCGGGTCGATGCACATGTTCTCGACCGAGCACAAATTCTACGGCGGCCACGGCATCGTCGGCGCACAGGTGGCGCTTGGCGGCGGCTTGGCACTTGCGCATCAATACAATGCCGATGGCGGCCTGTGTCTCGCCTATTTCGGCGACGGCGCGGCCAACCAGGGCCAGGTTTACGAGACGATGAACATGGCGGCGCTGTGGAAACTGCCGATCGTGTTCGTGGTCGAGAACAACCAATACGCGATGGGTACGGCGGTCGGGCGCAGTTCGGCCGAGACCGAGTTCCACCGCCGCGGCACCGCCTTCCGCATTCCCGGCATGGAAGTGAACGGCATGGATGTGCTCGAAGTGCGCCAGGCGGCCGAGATCGCCTTCCAGCATGTGCGCGAGGGCAAGGGCCCGGTGCTGATGGAATGCAACACCTATCGCTATCGCGGGCATTCGATGTCCGACCCGGCGAAATACCGCACGCGCGAGGAAGTGCAGGACGTGCGCGAGCACAAGGACCCGATCGAGGGGATCAAGAAGCTGCTGCTCGAAAACGGTTCGACCGAGGATGAACTCAAGGCGATCGACAAGGATATCCGCAAGACCGTGACCCAGGCCGCCGATTTTGCCGAAAGCTCCCCCGAACCCGAAGCGGGCGAACTCTACACCGATGTTCTGGTGGGGGAGTATTGAGCCATGGCGATCGAACTCAAAATGCCCGCGCTGTCGCCGACGATGGAAGAAGGCACGCTGGCCAAATGGCTCAAGGCCGAAGGTGACGAAATCGTCGCCGGCGACATCATTGCCGAGATCGAAACCGACAAGGCGACGATGGAATTCGAAGCGGTCGATGAAGGTACGCTCGGCAAGATCCTGATCGAAGAAGGCACCGAAGGCGTGAAGGTCGGCGCGGTGATCGCCATGCTGGCCGTCGAGGGTGAGGACGCAGCCGATGTCGAAGCGCCCGCCGCCACCGCGCCGGTCGATGATGAGCCCGGCGAAGGCAAGGACGTCGGCCGTGAGCCGAGCGAGGCCGAGATCACCAGGCCCGTCCGCAAGACCGATGTGAAGGACCCCGAGGTTCCCGAGGGTACCGGCTTCACCTCGACCACCGTGCGCGAAGCGCTGCGCGACGGCATGGCCGAGGAAATGCGTGCCGACGAGCGCGTCTTCGTGATGGGCGAGGAAGTTGCCGAGTATCAGGGGGCCTACAAGGTCACCCAGGGCCTGCTCGACGAATTCGGGCCCAAGCGCGTGATCGATACGCCGATCACCGAGTATGGTTTTGCCGGTATCGGGACGGGCGCGGCGATGGGCGGCCTGCGCCCCATCGTCGAGTTCATGACCTTCAACTTCGCCATGCAGGCGATCGACCACATTATCAATTCGGCGGCGAAGACCAATTACATGTCGGGCGGACAGATGCGCTGCCCGGTGGTCTTCCGCGGCCCCAATGGCGCGGCCAGCCGCGTCGGCGCGCAGCACAGTCAGAACTTCGGCCCGTGGTACGCCAGCGTCCCCGGCCTGATCGTGATCGCGCCCTATGATGCCGCCGATGCCAAGGGGCTAATGAAGGCGGCGATCCGCTGCGAAGACCCCGTTGTCTTCCTCGAGAACGAGCTCGTCTACGGCCGCAGCTTCGACGTGCCCGATCTCGACGATTACGTCCTGCCAATCGGCAAGGCACGGATCATGCGCGAGGGCGCGGATGTCACCATCGTCGCCTATTCGATCGCGGTCGGGCTCGCGCTCGAAGCGGCCGAGGAGCTCGCCGGGGAGGGTATCGACGCCGAGGTCATCGACCTGCGCACGCTGCGCCCGCTCGACAAGGAGGCGGTGCTCGCCTCGCTGGCCAAGACCAATCGCCTGGTCATCGCCGAGGAAGGCTGGCCGACCTGTTCGATCGCATCCGAAGTGATCGCGATCTGCATGGACGAGGGCTTCGACCATCTCGATGCACCCGTCACCCGTGTGTGCAATGAAGACGTTCCGCTGCCCTATGCGGCCAATCTCGAGAAGCTGGCGCTGATCGATACGCCGCGGATCGTGCAGGCGGTGAATAAGGTCTGCTATCGCGACTGACGTGAGCAGGCGCTCCCCCGGGATGGACGATCTGCAGGAAGAACTGCCGGAAGTGTCGCGGATCGCTTTTGCCAGCACCGGCAGGAACCGCGATCCGTGGCTTGCCGCGCTGGCTCTCGACGGGCGGATCGGGCGCATGGTGCTCGGCGCGAGCGAACCGATGCTCGGGCAGGTCCGGCTCGCGTGGTGGCGCGACCAATTGGGCAAACCGATCGGCGATCGGCCACGCGGCGACCCGCTGCTCGACCTGATCGGGCAGTGCTGGCATGGCCGCGAGGCGGCGTTGCTGGTGCTGGTCGATGGCTGGGAAGCGCTGCTTGGCGACCGGCCGCTCGCACAAGCCGATATGATGCGCTTCGTCGACGGGCGGGGCGCGCTGGCGAAGGGGCTCGTCGATCTGCTCTCGCACCCGGATCACGCGCTGGAAGCTGCAAGAGCGGGCGAGCTCTGGGCTCTGGCAGACCTTGCGATCCATGCGCAGGCGGAGGACGAGCGTTCCTATGCGCTCGAACAGGGCGCCCACCGCGCTAACAAACCTCTCTCTCTGCCCCGAACCATACGACCGCTCGCGGTTATCGGGGGGCTAGCGCGGCGGTCGCTGCGTGCCGATGGTGCAGCCATGCTGGGCGATCGTTTCAGCCCATTGGTGGCCTTGCGGTTGGGCATGGTTGGACGCTAGGCAGAGGCCAGCGGTCGAAGGAGGTGCGTTTCCATGAGCCGGATGGTCCTCGGAGCCCTGGTGGCGCTGGCCCTTGTCGGGCTGGGCGCATTCTGGTGGCAGGGCAGGGCGCAGGTCGAACGCGGAGCACCGCCGCCGCAGCCGGTAGAGACGTCAGAACCGCTGCCCGATGTCCCGGCATCCGACCCCGGCGATCTGGTGGGGCCCGCACCACCGGAGTCGACCGAACTGACCAAGGAACAGCGCCGCTTCTTCCGCTATGACCGCAATCGCGACTGGCGGATCACGCGGACCGAAATGCTGTCGAGCCGAACCGACGGGTTCCGCAAGCTCGATACCGACGGCAACAACCTGCTCGACTTCGAGGAATGGGCGGTAGCCACGGTGACCAAGTTCGAAGGCGCCGATGCCGATGGCGACAACCAGCTGACCCCGGGCGAGTTTGCCACCACCGCACCGAAGCCGACCAAGACACGCCGCTGCGCCTGCTAGGCAGGCACGGTTTCCATCGCGCCGAGCCACTGCCCGAAGTCTTCCTTCGCGCGGTTGGTATAGGCTTCCTTGCGGATCTTCTTGCTGACATCGTGAAGCGGCGGGAACAGCCCGAAATTGACATTCATGGGCTGGAAGGTCGCAGCTTCGGCATCGCCGGTGATATGCGACAGCAGCGCGCCGAATGCCGAGGTCCGCGGCGGGGCCGACCATTCGTGGCCGGCTAATTCTGCAGCCGCGATCAGCCCGGCCATCAGCCCGACTGCCGAACTTTCGACATAGCCTTCGCAGCCGGTGATCTGTCCGGCGAAACGGATGTGCTCGCCGCCCTTCAGCCGCAGTTGGCGATCGAGCACCAGCGGCGAATTGATGAAAGTATTGCGGTGCAGCCCGCCCAGCCGCGCAAACTCGGCATTCTCGAGCCCCGGGATCGTGCGGAACAGCTCGACCTGCGCGCCGTATTTGAGCTTGGTCTGGAAGCCGACCATGTTCCACAGCGTGCCGAGCTTGTTGTCCTGCCGTAGCTGCACCACCGCATAGGGCCAGCGTCCCTGCGGGTGTTCCTCGCTAGTGTCATAGGGATTGTCGAGGCCGACGCCCTTCATCGGGCCATAGCGCAGCGTCTCGACACCGCGCGCGGCCATCACCTCGATCGGCATGCAGCCATCGAAATAGGGCGTGTCGGCTTCCCATTGCTTGAATTCGGTCTTGTCGCCGTCGATCAGGCCCTGGTGGAAAGCGAGATACTGCTCCCTGGTCATCGGGCAGTTGATGTAATCGCCGTCCTCGTTGCTGGCCGCCGTGCGCTTGTTCCAGCGCGACTGGATCCAGCATTTGCTCATGTCGATGCTGTCGCGGTGAATGATTGGCGCGATGGCATCGAAGAACGCGAGCCGGTCCTGCCCGGTCGCGCCGACAATGCTTTCTGCCAGCGTCTGCGCGGTCAGCGGTCCGGTGGCGACGATCGTCGGCCCTTCGGCGGGCAGAGCGTCGACCCGTTCGCGCACCACGGTGACATTGGGATGCTCTTCCAGCGTGCGCTGCACCTCGGCGGAAAACACGTCGCGGTCCACCGCCATCGCCGAACCCGCGGGGACACGGGCAACTTCGCCCGCCCGCATAACGATGCTGTCGAGCCGGCGCATTTCGTGATGCAGCAGTCCGACCGCGTTCTTGGTATCGTCGTCCGAGCGGAAGCTGTTCGAACAGACGAGCTCGGCGAGGCCTTCGGTCTGGTGCGCGGGCGTCATCTCGCCGCTGCCGCGCATTTCGGACAGGCGGACGCGGTAGCCGCGGCGTGCGAGCTGCCATGCAGCTTCGCTCCCCGCGAGGCCGCCGCCGATTATGTGGATATCATGGGTCATCGCGCGCGCCCTAATGCTTGCATGGGCGGTTCGACAAGGCCTAGCGTCGCGCCATGCCGCACCGCGCCCTTGTCGATCATCGCCCCTGGTTACTTATCAGCCTGATCGCCGGGATCAGCTATTTCTTCGTGAGCGACGCGCCGATCGGCGGCATCTGGTTGATGCTGTGGAAGGGGGCGGGGGTCGCTTTCCTCGCCGTCTATGCCGCCTTTCGCGGGCGCGGGTCCGACGGGGCGCTGATTACTACGGCCTTGGCGTTTGGTGCGATGGGCGACATTGCGCTGGAAACCAGCTTCCTGATCGGCGGCGCGCTGTTCGCGATCGGGCATGCCATCGCGATCACGCTCTATCTGCGCAACCGGCGCGCCAAGGCCAGTCCGAGCCAGGCGCTCGCGGGGCTGAGCCTGCTGGTGCTGACACCGCTGATCGCGGCGCTGATGACCTATCCCATCGAGAACTGGCTGGTGGCGACGGGCTATTCGGCGATTGTCGGCGCGATGGCAGCGGCGGCGTGGACCAGCCGCTTTCCGCGCTATCGGGTGGGCCTGGGCGCGGTCATGTTCGTCGTCAGCGACTTGCTGATCTTCGCTCGCGAGGCCGCAGTGCTACCCGACCTGGTCACCGGCTGGCTGATCTGGCCGCTCTATTACGGTGCCCAGTTCCTCATCGCGGTGGGCGTGGTCCAGACGCTCCGGAAGGATCATGACCGCGCAATAGGCTGACCGGCCGAAGCAAACAGCCCGCGCACGGCGCTGGGCCGGACGCGGGCTGGAAGGTGGATCGACAGAGGGGCGTGCGACTAGCCGCCTGGTTCCTCGTCGATGTTCTTGTCCGAATGCACAGTGGTGTAAGGCTCGGTCTTGTCGAGCCCGCCGCGATCGGCGATTTCGTCCGCCACCGCCTCTTCCGCCTCGTTCTCGGGTTCCTCGGTCTCGTCGATGCGCGCGGCGCCGACGATCTGCTCGCCCTTGGCCACGTTGAAGATACGGACCCCCGACGATCCGCGTCCCGAGATCGAATAGCCTTCATGCGTCTCGAAACCGTCTTCGAGCATGTGGCGGAACTGCAGCGGCAGGCGGATCAGTTTCGCCCGGTCGGTCACCAGCATCAACTGCATGCCGTGGCGTACGGGGAAGCTGGCGACGACCGGACCATTGCGATCCGGATTGCTCGTCGGTTCGCCGATATTGGTCAGGCCCTGACCGCCGCGACCGGTGGTGCGATATTCGTACGCGGTTGAGATCTTGCCATAGCCATTGGCAGTCAGCGTCAGGATGAATTCCTCCGCCTCGGCCATCTCGGCAACCTTCGCCTCGTCGAGCGTCGGGATGTTCTCGTTGTTCTTCCAGTCGGCGGCGCGGAGATAGGCATCGCGCACATCGGTATCGCGTTCGCCGGTTTCGAGCACTGCCATCGAGACGACCTTCTGGCCATCCTTGAGCTTCATGCCGCGGACGCCGATCCCGGTCCGGCTCTTGGTTTCGCGTGCATCGGTGGCGGAGAACCGAATTGCCTTGCCGGCATCCGACGCAAGGAAGATTTCCTGGTCTTCCTTGAGCAACCGCACGCCGATGAGCCGGTCACCGCTGCCTTCGACGAAGCCCATGGCGTATTTGCCATTGCTGGGCACGTTGGTGAAGGCATCCATCGAATTGCGCCGGACCATCCCCTGTTCGGTGGCGAAAACGATGTTGAGCGTGCTCCACTCGCTTTCGTCCTCGGGCAGGGGCAGGACGTTGGTAACGCGTTCCTCGTCTCCCAGTGGCAGCAGATTGACCATCGGACGGCCCTTGGTCTGCGGTCCGCCTTCGGGCAGCTTCCACACCTTCATGCGATAGACGCGGCCGGTATTGGTGAAGAAAAGCACGGGGTTATGCGTCGAAGTGACGAACATTTCGACGACCGCGTCTTCTTCCTTGGTGGCCATTCCGCTGCGGCCCTTGCCGCCGCGCGCCTGGGCGCGGAAGGCGTCGAGCGGGGTGCGCTTGATATAGCCCCCATGCGTGACCGTAACGACCATCTCCTCGCGCTCGATCAGGTCTTCGTCTTCGATCCCGTCCCACGCGGGGGCGATTTCGCTGATCCGAGGCGTGGCATAGGTGTTGCGGATCTCTTCGAGCTCTTCGCGCAGCACGGCGTAGAGCTTCACGCGGTCGGCGAGGATCGAGAGGTATTCCTCGATCGCGAGGCTGAGTTCCTTGAGTTCGTCACCGATCTCGTCGCGGCCCAGTGCCGTCAGGCGGTGCAGCCGCAGATCGAGAATCGCCTTCACCTGTCGTTCGGACAGGCGGTAGGTCCCGCCCGATTGTTCATCGGTCGGTTCGATCGCTTCGACGAGCGCGATATATTGCGCGATATCGCCGATCGGCCATTCCTTGACGAGCAGCTTGGCGCGCGCCTCCGCCGGATTGGGCGAACTGCGGATCATCGCCACGACCTCGTCGAGGTTGGACACTGCGACAACCAGACCAAGCAAGATGTGCGCGCGTTCGCGGGCCTTGTTCAGTTCGAACTTGGTCCGCCGCGTGATGACCTCTTCGCGGAAGGTGATGAAGGCCTGGATGAAGTCGCGCAGCGTCAGCACTTCGGGGCGTCCGCCGCGGATCGCCAGCATGTTGGCGGGGAAGCTCGCCTGCGCCGGAGTATAGCGCCAGATCTGGTTGAGCACGACTTCGGGCGAGGCATCGCGCTTGAGGTCGACGACCATCCGCACGCCTTCGCGGCTCGATTCGTCGCGGATGTCGGAGACACCTTCGATCCGCTTCTCCTTCGCGGCTTCGGCGATCTTCTCGACCAATGCGTTCTTGCCGACCTGATAGGGGATCGACGTCAACACGATCGACTGGCGGTTGCCCTTGGTTTCGATCTCGTGGCGGGCACGCTGGAGAATCGACCCGCGACCGGTGGTATAGGCCGAGCGCGCGCCCGATTTACCGAGGATAAGCGGCGCAGTCGGGAAATCCGGGCCCGGAATGATCTCGAACAGTTCTTCGGAGGTAATCGCGGGGTTTTCGATAAAGGCGAGACAGCCGTCGATCACTTCGCCCAGATTATGCGGCGGGATATTGGTCGCCATGCCGACCGCGATGCCGCCCGCACCATTGACCAGAAGGTTCGGGAAACGCGCCGGGAGCACCGTTGGTTCGCGTCGCGAGCCATCGTAATTGTCGGTGAAATCGACGGTGTCCTTGTCGAGATCGTCGAGCAGCGAGTTGGCGACCCGCGCCAGTCGCGCTTCGGTATAACGCATGCTAGCCGGCGGATCGGGATCCATCGAGCCGAAATTGCCCTGGCCATCGATCAGCGGGACCCGCAGCGACCAGTCTTGCGTCATGCGCGCCAGCGCATCGTAGATCGCGGAATCGCCGTGTGGGTGATAGTTACCCATCACGTCGCCGACGATCTTGGCGCTCTTGCGATAGGCCCGTCCGGCGACGAAGCCGCCTTCCTGGCTCGCGAAAAGAATGCGCCGGTGGACCGGCTTGAGCCCGTCACGCACATCGGGGAGCGCCCGGCTCACGATCACGCTCATCGCGTAATCGAGATAGCTGGTTTTCATTTCATCGACGATGTCGATGCGCGCGTATTCTTCACCGCCGGGAGCGGGAATATCGAGAAGATCGGTATCGTCGGACAAGATGTGTTTCCGTACTGCGAAATGCTTATGTTCTGATGGTTTGGAGCCTAGGCGAAAGGGCGCGCTAGCGCCACTCGCGAGCGGGAACCAAAGCCCGGTTTCGCGCGCTTTTTCCACATATGGGTGGTGCAGTCGCGAATAGTAACCATGAACCGGGGGGCGAAGGCGCATTCAATGCGCGTTCAGCCCCGTTCCGGTAGAAGAATTTGCAATGAGCGCCCGCACGCGGCATGTGCCGCCCAGTCCTTTTCATACCGGCGCCCGGCGCGCTCAGCCCCCTTTTCACTCTTGGGAGTTTACCACATGATTTTCACTCGTCTCGCCCGCAAGAACGGCGCAGCTTCGACCTTCGCTCTGGCCATCGCTCTGGCGACCGGCGGCGTGATCGGCGCCGCGGCAATCGAAACGCCGGCGTTCGCGCAGAAGAAGTCGAAGCCGAAATATTCGAAGGCCTTCATCGCGACCTACCAGCCGCTCGAAGTCATCGCGACCACCGAGCCGCTCGACTATCCCGCGCTCAAGGCGGGCTTTCCCGGTCTGATCGCAGCGACCGAGAACAATGACGACCGCTATGCGGCGGGCAGCTTCATCTATTCCAACGCTGCCAAGCAGCAGGACCAGGCGGTCGCGCTGCAGGGCATGGAACTGATGCTGCAGAGCGGCAATGTGCCCGAAGAAAACATCGGCCAGTTCAACTTTGTTGCCGGGCAGCTGGCCTATGCGGCGGAGGATTATGCCAAGGCACGGCCCTACTTCCAGGCTTCGGCAGACGCCGGCTACACCGACAATGATCCGCTGATCTTCGTTGCGGAAAGCTACTTCGCGGAAGATCAGGCGCAGCAGGGTCTTACCTATCTGAGCGACCTCATCAACGCCAAGGTCGCTGCCGGTGAACCGGTCGACGAGGCATGGCTGAAGCGCGGTCTGGCGCAGGCTTACAACAACAACCTCAACGCCGAGGCGAACAAGTATTCGAGCTGGTACGTGACCCAGTATCCGGGCGAGGACAGCTGGGGCGATGCAGTCGCCATCCTGCTGAACACCGGTGGTTACGAGAACCCCGAAATCCTCGATCTTCTGCGTCTCGGCAAGCGGGTTGGCGTCCTGCGCGACGGCAAGCTGTATCTCGAATATGTCGACGCCGCCGACTATCGCCGCCTTCCCGCGGAAGTGGTTTCGGTGATCGACGAGGGCTATGAGAAGGGCTTCCTCGACCGGACCGATCCCTATGTCACCGATACCCGCCGCCAGGCCGCCGAGCGCACGGCAGCCGACCGGGCCGATATGGACGGGCTGATTGCCGACGCGAACAAGGCGGGTGCGACTATCAACACCGTTCTCGCTGCGGGCGACACCCTGCTCAGCCACGATCGTCCGGCGGATGCGGAAACCTTCTACACGAAGGCGCTGACCATTCCGGGTGCCAATACGGCAATGATCATGACCCGCCTTGGGATCGCCCAGTTCGACCAGGGCAAATTCGCCGAAGCCGAAGCGACCTTCGGCAAGGTCGAAGGCGCGCGCAAGCCGATCGCCAATCTGTGGGCGATCTACACCGCGCAGCAGGCCGCAGACACGATGTAAGAGCGTTTAGCTCGGATCGAATGGGAAGGGCGCGGACTGCGGTTCGCGCCCTTTTTTCGTCAGCGCAGCCGCTTGACGAAGCTCTGGCCGTTACCGCGGCGTTCGACCGAGAAATTGGGGATCGTCTCGATCAGATCGGTGAGGCGGGCAAAGCCATAATTGCGGGTGTCGAAGCTCGAGCGGTTGCCCGCGCGCTGGCCGACTTCGGACAAATTGGCGTAACCCTTGTCGTCGCGCTTGCTGGCGGCATAGGCGTCGAACAACAGGTCGAGCAGTTCCTTGTCGAGGACGTTCGATTCCTTGCTTGGTCCGCCTTCCTTGCGGCTGCCCTTTTCAGCCTTGATGAGCGCATTCACGTCGATGAACCGCGTGCACGCTTGGCGGAATGCCTCGGGGGTCTTCGCGCCGCCGAAACCGTACACCGGCAGGCCGTCCTGCCGGATACGCATGGCAAGCGGCATGAAATCGCTGTCCGAACTCATGATGCCGAAGCCGTGCACACGGCCGCGATAGAGCAGGTCCATCGCATCGATCGTCATTTTCATGTCGGTGGCGTTCTTGCCCTTGGTCATGTCGAACTGCTGCTGCGGTTCGATGCCATAGCGGTGCATCAGGTCGATCCAGCCCTTGAGGCTGGTCTTGCGCCAATTGCCATAGGCCCGGCGGATATTCACCTGGCCCAGCTCGGCGAGGACGGTCAGGACCGGATCGATCCCCGATGGGCTCGCATTATCCGAATCGATGAGAAGGGCGATGTTGCGCTGTTCGAATTCCGACATGCCCGCTCCATGACCGCAGGACCCGCGCGGCGCAAGTCACGAGGCGGGCAGGAACTCCCCGCTCGCTTCGTCGAGCAGGTGCAGGATGCCATCCGAAATCGCGAAATAGGCGCCGCGCACGGCCAGCGATCCGTCGGCTTCCTTCTCTCGCACGCAGGGGAAGGTGCGCAGGTTTTCCAGGCTGACCTTGACCGCCGCCAGCTCCATCGCGCGCTCCGCGGCGCGTCCGCTGGTGCCCTGCGCGGCGGCGATCGGGCCACGTACCTTATCGAGCATGTCGATCCAATGCGCGACGAAGCCGCCTTCGCCGAGCTCATTGCCATGCAAGTCCTGCGTCAGCGCGGCCTTGCAGCCGCCGCACATGCCGTGGCCCATAACGACCACTTCGCGCACCTTGAGGAACTGGACGGCAAATTCGAGCGCGGCCGATACGCCGTGACGTCCAGGGGTGGTTTCGAACGGCGGGACCAGTGCCGCGACATTGCGCACGACGAATATCTCGCCCGGATCGACGTCGAAAATCTGCGCCGGATCGACCCGGCTGTCCGAACAGGCAATGACCATGACCTGCGGCGACTGGCCGCCCTTGAGCTGTTCCCAGCGATCGTGCTGGCGCTGCCAGTCGCCTTCGCGGAAACGGCCATATCCTTCGATCATATCGGCAAATGTCTTCATGCGCCCTCCGCTGCCCCGAAACGTGGTGCGACGCAAGTACCGGTGCGACTGGCGGTGGGTTGCCGTGGGCGGGGAGGGGGCCTAGATGGGCGGCGACATGAACGACCTCTCCTCCGCACCCCAGCCCGAGGGCGAACGCCCCAAGATGCAACGCAAGCCCGACTGGATCAGGGTCAAGGCGCCCGTCAGCAAGGGCTATCAGGAAACGCGCAAGCTGATGCGCGAACTCAATTTGCACACGGTGTGCGAGGAAGCGGCCTGTCCGAACATCGGCGAATGCTGGACCAAGAAGCACGCCACGGTGATGATCCTGGGCGATACCTGCACGCGCGCCTGCAGGTTCTGCAACATCAAGACGGGCATGCCGATGCCGGTCGACCCGCTCGAGCCCGAGCACACCGCGACCGCTGCGGCGGCCATGGGGCTGGAGCATATCGTGATCACCAGCGTCGACCGCGACGATCTGCCCGACCGCGGGGCGGGGCAGTTCGTGAAAGTCATCAACGCGCTGCGCCGCGAGACGCCGAATACGACGATCGAAATTCTCACGCCCGACTTCAAGGGACGGATGAAGGAGTCGATCGCCGAGATCTGCGAAGCCGGACCCGATGTGTTCAATCACAATCTGGAAACCGTGCCGCGGCTCTATCCCACGATCCGCCCGGGTGCGCGTTACTACGCTTCGCTGCGCCTGCTCGAAGAGGCAAAGGCGAATAATCCGCTGATCTTCACCAAGTCGGGCATCATGCTCGGCCTCGGCGAGGGGCGGCTCGAAGTGCACCAGGTGATGGACGACATGCGCAGTGTGGGCATCGATTTCATCACCATGGGCCAGTATCTCCAGCCCACGCCCAAGCACGCGAAGGTCGAGGATTTCGTCACACCCAAGCAGTTCGCGGCCTACGGTTCGATCGCGCGGGCCAAGGGCTTCCTGCAAGTCGCATCGAGTCCGCTCACCCGCTCGAGCTACCATGCGGGTGACGATTTCGCCGAAATGCGCGCCGCGCGCGAAGCAAAGCTCGCCAAGCAGGGCGCCTGATGCCCGGCATCCGTGAGAAGCGCCGGCTGCCCTACAGCCAGGAGCAGATGTTCGACCTCGTCGCCGATGTCGGCAGCTATGGCGAGTTCCTCCCGTGGGTCGTCGCGACCCGCGTGCGCAGCGACAGCGAAACCGAAATGACCGCCGACATGCTGGTCGGGTTCAAGGCGATCCGCGAGAAGTTCACCTCGCGAGTCGTCAAGCAGCGGCCCGACCATCTCGAAGTGTTCTATATCGACGGCCCGCTCAAGGATCTCGACAACAACTGGACCTTCACGCCCACCGAAGACGGCGGGTGCGAGATCGATTTCTGCGTCGAATTCACCTTTCGCAACGCCGTGTTCGAGGCGCTGGCCGGGCAGTATTTCGACCGCGCGTTCCGCAAGATGGTGCAGGCCTTCGAAGACCGCGCCGATGCGCTTTATGGCCGGGAAAACGCGGCCGCCAACCTTTAGGGCAGCAATAGTTCGAGCGCGCAAATCGTCGCGGCGCGGCGGATATCCGCACGCGAGGTCGGTTCGAAGAGCTTGAGCTCACCCTCGGGTTCGCCCTCATCGCCGCGCACCACGCGCGCGAACACAACCGTGCCGACAGGCTTGAGATCGGTGCCGCCGCCGGGCCCGGCGACGCCGCTGATCGCGACCGCGACATCGGCCTTGCTCTTCTCCAGCGCGCCCTTGGCCATCGCCCAGGCACAAGCGATCGACACCGCGCCGAAGGTTTCGATGATCTCGAGCGGGACGCCGAGCGTTTCCATCTTCGATTCGTTGGAATAGGTCACGAAGCCGCGATCGAACATGGCGGACGATCCGGGAATCTCGGTCAAGGCCGCGGCGACGAGGCCACCGGTGCAACTTTCCGCCACGGCGACCTGCCGGCCGGCGGCGGAATTGGCTTCGACGACCGTGCGCGCGAGTTCTTCGATATCCGGCGGGAGAAGGGCGGTGGTCATGGCCGGTCGGGATCGCATACCTGCGGATCCCTTACCTTGGAGACATCCAGCACGAAGGCCAGCAAGCCGCCGAAATTCTCGGGCGGCAGCGGGGCGAGCAATTCCATCGCGCGTTCGATCTTCGCGCAATCGTCGGGTTTGATCTCCTCGCCGATTTTCTGCGCAAGGAAAGCATCCACGAACGGACGCAGCGCTTCGGGCGGCAGGCTCCTGAACATCTCTGACCGCTCGCTCGCGGTCCCGTCTTCCTGCCCGCTGGTTGCGAAGTTCATGAATACGCGCAGGGTTCCGGGCCAGCTTTCGGTCTGCATCGCGGCATAGGGCGCGACGAACTCCCCGCCGCGGGACGCGAAGAACCCGTCCGATTCGAGATAGGGCGTGCAGGATGCCGAGAAGCCTTCGGCTATCACCGGAACCGCGTAAATTCCGGCATCGGTCAGATCTTCAGGCGCGATGCACTGCTGCGCGAACGCCGCTTGCGCGTGCAGCAGCCCAATACTCGCCACTGCTCCTGCAGCGATCTTGCCGTAGTTCGATTTGCTCACCCGTTACTCCCTGATAATCGTTGCGACGGCCTGCGCCGCGATCCCTTCACCGCGTCCGGTAAACCCCAGCCGTTCGGTGGTGGTGGCCTTTACCGATATGGCCTGGATGTCAACGCCGAGCAGTTCGGCGATCCGGGTCCGCATGGCTTCACGGTGTGGGCCGATCTTGGGTGCCTCGCAGATGAGCGTCAGGTCGATATTGCCGATCGCGTAACCGGCATCGCCGACGAGCTGCGCGGCGTGGCTCAGGAAACGGTCGCTGCTGGCGCCCTTCCATTGCGGGTCGCTGGGCGGAAAATGGCTACCGATGTCGCCATTGCCGATCGCGCCGAGCAGGGCATCAACGATGGCATGCAGGCCGACATCGGCATCACTATGCCCCGCCAGCCCCTTGTCATGCTCGATGCGGATACCGGCGAGCCACAGTTCCTCGCCTGCGGCAAGACGGTGGACGTCGTATCCCATCCCGGTCCGTACGGGTGGCAATCGGGTCATGAAATCCTCCGCGAAAGTCAGCTTGGCCAGACGTTCGTCACCCGGCACATGCGCGACCTCGCCGCCAGCCGCGCGCAAGACCTGTGCATCGTCTCCGGCGGGGGCATCGCCCTGCCAGGCATTGTGAGCGGCGAGGATCGCCGCGAAGCGAAATGCCTGCGGGGTCTGCACCCGGCGCAATTGCTCGCGCGGTGCCGTCCCCGTCATCATACCGCCTGTATCGAGTGACAGGCTGTCGACCACCGGCAGCACGGGGATCGCTCCGGCGTGGTCATCGAGAGCAGCCAGCAGGCGCGCGATGACAGCACGCGGGAGGTCAGGACGCGCTGCGTCATGGATGAGCACGCGTTCGGCCGCGCCTAGGGCTCGCAGCGCGCGGGCGACCGATTGCTGGCGCGTCTCGCCGCCTGTCACCAGCCGAAATCCCTCGAGCCCCGCTAGCGCCGCCTGCGCCGCCTGCTCGCCATTCTCGGGCACGGCGATGACGATGGGGCTGGCACCCGCCGCAATCAGGCTTTCCACCGAGTGTCGCAGCACCGGCTTGCCCCGCCAGTGCGCAAATTGCTTGGGCAGGGGTTGTCCTGCGCGCAGGCCCTGACCGGCCGCGACCACGATCGCGGCGAAGCCGGGGAGGGGAGCTGGATCCTGCATACGAAAGCAGCGCGCTAGCGGCTTGCCGTTTGCGCTGCAACGCACTATGTGCCTGCCCAATATTTAGGCAATGAACCCCGGCATGACCTTGCATCCCCTTCCTTCGGCTCCGCCGCAGCCGATCCTCGTCGGCGACGTGTCGATCGACACGCCGGTCGTGCTCGCACCGATGACCGGCGTGACCGACCTGCCGTTCCGCCGGCTGGTGCGGCGCTATGGTTCGGGCCTCAACGTGACCGAGATGATCGCCAGCGAGGCGGCCATCCGCGAAACGCGCCAGAGCGTCCAGAAGGCTGCGTGGGATGCGACCGAGGAGCCGGTCTCGATGCAGCTCGTCGGCTGCGACCCGGTGAGTATGGGCGACGCGGCGAAACTCCAGCAGGACAATGGCGCGGCGATCATCGACATCAATTTTGGCTGCCCGGTGCGCAAGGTCGTCGGCCAGCTCGCCGGCTCGGCGCTGATGCGCGAGGTGCCGCTGGCGACGAAGCTCATGGAAGCGACGGTCAAGGCGGTCGACGTGCCGGTGACCGTCAAGATGCGGATGGGCTGGGATCATGCCGATCTCAACGCCCCCGAACTTGCGCGCATTGCCGAGGACCTGGGGGTCAAGATGATCACCGTCCACGGCCGCACGCGCAACCAGATGTACAAGGGCCACGCCGACTGGGCGTTTATCCGCAAGGTAAAGGACGCGGTTTCGATCCCGGTCATCGCCAATGGCGATATCTGCACGATCGCCGATGCCGCTGCGGCGCTCGAGCAATCGGGCGCCGATGGGATCATGATCGGACGCGGGGCTTACGGAAAACCGTGGCTGCTGGGCCAGATCATGCATTGGTGGCGCACCGGCGAAGTGCTCGAAACCCCCTCATTCGACGAGCAATACGACGTGCTGGTTGAGCATTACGAGTCGATGCTCGACCATTACGGCGAAGGGGTGGGCACCAAGATCGCGCGCAAGCATCTGGGTTGGTATACCAAGGGCATGCACGGCTCCGCCGAGTTCCGCAATTTCGTCAACTTCATCGACGATCCGCGTAAGGTGCTCGAGGAAATCGAAACCTTCTACGAACCCTTCCTGCGGCGCCGCGCCGCGTGAGCACACTCGCCGGCGCACCCGATGCGCGCGCTCAGCTCGCCGCGCTGATCTTCGCGGTCCTGCTGCTCGACGAGGATGACAATATCGTCGAAGCCAACCACGCGGCCGAGGAAATGCTTGGCCGCAGCGCTCGCAAGCTTTGCGAGAAGCGCTTCTGGGACGTCATCGGCATTTCCGACGAGCGCTTGAGCGAGAGGCTGGCGACGGTCGATGCGCAGGTTATCGCGCGCGGCGTCACGATCGCGACGGCCATCGGCGACCGCCGCGTCAACATCAGCAGCTCTCCCATGCATGGCGAGGCGGGGTGGCGGGTGATCACGCTTTCGGATGCGGGACAACCGGCGAATGACGAGGATGAGAACGAGCGCGTGGAATTGCGTGCGCCGGCGGTTCTCGCCCATGAGATCAAGAACCCGTTGTCGGCCATTCGCGGGGCGAGCCAGCTGCTGGCCCGGCGGGTTGCCGGCAAGGACAAGCCGCTGGCGCAGATGATCTCCGCCGAGGTGGACCGGATCGCCCAGCTGATCGACCGGATGCAGCAGCTCGGCGCGAAACCGGTGGAGATCACCGGCCCGTGCAATTTGCACGAGGCGATCCGCAATGCCATGGCCACAGTGCGCACCGGGCGCAGCGCCCCCTGCGAACTGGTCGAGGAATTCGATCCCTCGCTGCCCCCCGTGGCCGCCGATCAGGGCGCGCTAGAGCAGGTGCTGATCAATCTGATCGCCAACGCCTGCGACGCGAGCGCGGGCATGGAAAATCCCCGCGTCAGCGTGCGGACGCGTTTCGTCAGCGGATTGGTGTTCAACACGATCCGGCTGGGCAAGGCGACGCGCCTCCCGATCGAGATCACCGTGACCGATGGCGGTGCGGGGATCGATCCGGCGCTGCGTGACCACGTGTTCGAACCCTTCGTATCGAGCAAGCCGCATGGGCAGGGCCTCGGGCTCGCGCTCGTACGCAAGCTGCTGCGCGACATGGGCGGGCGCATCTCGCATGCGCGTGACGAGCGGGCGGGCGAAACCCATTTCCGCATCAACCTGCCGGTGGCGGGCTAGGGAGAACGATGGCGCATAGTGTTCTGCTGGTCGAGGACGACAAGGGCATCGCGACGGTGATTACCGAGGCGCTGCGCGAGGACGGCTTCGATGTTACCGCCTGCGAGAGCATAGCGCGGCGCGATGCCTTGCTGGCCGACAACCGGTTCGACGTGATGCTCACCGATGTGATGCTGGAAGATGGCGACGGACTGGCATCGATCGACACCGTGCGCAGGCTGGCCCCGGCCATGCCGGTCATCGTATTGTCGGCGCAGAACACGCTCGATACGGCAGTGCGTGCGAGCGACAGCGATGCGTTCGAATATTTCCCCAAGCCCTTCGACCTCGACGAACTGACGCAGGCGGTGGCGCAGGCGGTCGCCAATCGCCCGTCGGAGGAGCGTGAGGAGGAGGCCGAGGACAGCGCGCTCCCTCTGATCGGGCGCAGTCCTGCGATGCAGGGCGTCTACCGCATGATCACCCGCTTGCTGCGCAACGATCTCACCGTGCTGATCACCGGCGAAAGCGGGACGGGCAAGGAACTGGTTGCCGAGGCGATCCACCAATTGGGCTCGCGCAAGACCGGCCCCTTCGTTGCGGTCAATATGGCGGCGATCCCGCATGATCTGCTCGAAAGCGAATTGTTCGGGCACGAGCGCGGTGCGTTTACCGGCGCAGTGAGCCAGCAGATCGGCAAGTTCGAGCAGGCCAATGGCGGCACGCTGTTTCTCGACGAAATCGGCGATATGCCCGCCGAAGCGCAGACCCGCCTGCTACGCGCGCTCCAATCGGGTCGGATCCGGCGGGTAGGCGGGCGGCAGGAAATCGGCGTCGATGTGCGCATCGTGGCAGCGACCAATCGCGATCTCGCCCCCATGATTGCCGACGGGCGGTTTCGCGAAGACCTCTATTATCGCCTCAACGTCGTCCCGATCCATTTGCCGCCGCTGCGCGAACGCCCGGAAGACATCGGTGCCCTGGTGCGCCACTTCCTCGGCCAGGCGGCGGGCGAGGGGCTTCCGCTTCGTCAGGCGAGTGCCGATGGGATCGAAGCGCTCAAGGCACGGGCATGGCGCGGCAATGTCCGCGAATTGCGCAATGCGGCGTTCCGGCTTGCGCTGATGGCGCGCGACGACACGATCGACCGCGCGGCGGTTGAAGACGTGCTCCCGACCGCCCGGACCGATGCGGACGATGGCAACAAGCATGGTTTCGAGGCCGCGGTCGAGGCGTGGGTCGACGCGGCCCGCCCGGCGGATGGCGCAGTCTATCACGCCGCGCTTGCTGCCTTCGAGAAGCCCTTGTTCGAATTGGCGCTCGAACGGACGGAGGGCAATCAGCTTCGCGCGGCGCGCCTGCTGGGCATCAACCGCAACACCTTGCGCAAGCGACTTTCAGAGCTCGACATTGCGCCGGAAACCTTCACCCGCAGGCGATAGCGCCGACATCCATCCGCTGCCGTCCACAACTGATCGAATTTGCACTTGCAACTTTGCAACAGTCCCGTTGTATGTGCGCCACGATGACGACAAGCATAGCAGGAACAAGGCGGCAGATACCGCGCTGGTGGCGCAGGTTCGTGGTTACCTCGCGGCGGCAGAACCTGTTTGGCTATATCGAAGTCACTGCAACGGTTGCTTTCCTGATAATGGTGGCCAGCACCTGGGCCACCTTCACCAATGCGCCGCCCGATGGTGCATTGCTGCCATCGCGCCAGGTCGCAGGTCTGCTTATCGGCACGCTTATTCCCGCCATGGCGCTGCTGGTGCTGGCGGGCCGGCGCGTGGCGCTGAAGCGTGCAGCCGGAAGCACGGCGCGGCTGCATGTCAGGCTGGTGTTCTTCTTCTCGCTGATTGCGGCGGTGCCGACGCTGCTGGTCGCGGGCTTCGCTGCCTTCCTGTTCCAGTCCGGGGTGGATTTCTGGTTCTCGGACAATTCGCGCGGGCTGATGGAGAATGCCAACCAGCTGGCAGAGGGATATTACGAGGAAAACCAGCTCGATCTCGGCAATGAGACGATCTCGATGGCGATGGATATGCGCGCCATCCTCGGCCGGGTCGAAGTGACCGATCCCAATTTTGCGCTCGTTTATCAATACCAGGCCGAACCGCGCGATGTGATCGAGAGCGCCATCCTCCAGGCGATGCCCGATGGTTCGATGCGCACTGCGGTGGTTTACGGTCTCAACGAAACCAGCGATCCACGCGCCTTCGCGCAAAACTCGCTGGAACGGTTGTCGAGCGGCGAACAGGTGGCGGTGCGCGGCAGCGCCGAGCGGATCGAAGCGGTCGCGCCGATCGATCGCGCCGCCGGGATCTATCTTTATACTGCGCGCAATGCGGAAGCAGGCTCGTTCCGCAGCTGGCAATCGGCGCGCTCGATCTCGACCGCCTATGACGAACTGACCAAACGGGCGCGCGCGCTGCAGCTGCGGTTCAATCTGGCGCTGTTCTTCGTTTCGCTCGCGCTGGTCGGCCTCGCAGTGTGGTTTGCGCTGCGCTTTGCCGACCGCCAGGTCGAGCCGCTGACCGAGCTGGTGGCGGCGGCGCACAAGGTGGGGGCGGGCAATTTCGCGCTGCGTGTCGAAGGGCGCACCGGGGCGGATGAAATCGGCCTGCTCAACCGCGCTTTCAACCGGATGACCGCACAGCTCGAGAAGCAGACCGACGCGCTGCTGTCAGCCAATACCGAACTGGAAGAGCGCCGCAGCTTCATCGAGGCGGTGCTGGAATCGGTCAGTGCCGGGATTATCTCGGTTGATGCCGATCTCAACGTCCTGCTGATGAATGCCGGCGCGCAGGCGATGCTCGGCAACGAGACCGGGGAAGGGCACCTGCCCGAGACCCTCGACGAGCTTGCCCCGCAGATTGGTGCGATGGTCCGTGCGGCGCTCTCGCGAGGGGTCATCTCGCACAGTCGCAATGGCGAACTGCTTACGCTGGCGGTCAAGATCGGCCCCGAAAGCGATGGCCATGTGATCACCTTCGAGGACATCACCCGCCAATTGCTCGACCAGCGTCAGGCCGCCTGGTCGGATGTGGCGCGGCGGATCGCGCATGAGATCAAGAATCCGCTAACGCCGATCCAGCTCGCGACCGAACGCCTAAAGCGGCGCTATCGCAAGCAGATCGAAATCGACGGCGAGCTGTTCGACGAGCTTACCAATACGATCGTGCGGCAGGTCGGCGACCTGCGGAAGATGGTCGACGAGTTTTCCAGCTTCGCGCGGCTACCCAAGCCGACCTTCCGCACTGAGGATGCGATCGACCTTATCCGCCAGTCGCTGTTCCTGCAGGAAGTGGCGCATCAGAACGTGGATTACCGCTTCCACACCACTGCAGCCCCCCCAGTGCGGATCCAGTGTGACCGGCATCAATTGGGGCAAGCGCTGACCAATACGCTCAAGAACGCCTATGAGGCGATCGAGGCGAAGGCGCACACTGCCGATGTCGATTACCGCGGCAAGATCACGGTCGAGGTCGAACCCGGGGACGAGGACGTCACCGTGTCGATCGAGGACAATGGCATCGGCCTGCCGCAGGACCGCGTGAACATCCTCGAACCCTATGTGACGACACGCGAGAAGGGCACCGGCCTCGGGCTCGCGATCGTCAACAAGATCGTCGAGGAACACGGCGGCGAAATGACATTCACCTCGGTCGAAACCGGGGGCACGCGCGTGACCATGCGGTTCGCACGCGATCCGCTCGCCCTCGATGGCGACGCGCAGACAAGCATGAAAAAAGAAGGATAGGGACGCATGGCGCTGGATATTCTCATCGTCGACGACGAACGCGACATCCGCGAACTGGTTGCCGGAGTGCTCAGCGACGAGGGCTATGAATGCCGCACGGCGGGCGACAGTACCTCGGCGCTCGAGGCGATCGACGACAAGCGGCCGAGCCTGGTCCTGCTCGACGTGTGGCTGCACGGCAGCCCGATGGATGGGCTGGAAGTACTCGACGCGATCAAGGCGCGCGAGCCGGACCTGCCGGTGATCATCTTTTCGGGCCACGGCAATATCGACACTGCGGTCAGCGCGGTCAGCCGCGGTGCGGTCGATTTCATCGAAAAGCCGTTCGAGGCCGAGCGCCTCCTGCATCTGGTCGAGCGTGCCACCGAGACCGAACGCCTGCGCCGCGAGAACACCCGGTTGCGCGAGAACCAGGGGCAGGGCGACGAGTTCACCGGCAACTCGGCGGTCATCAACGCCGTGCGCGCCACGCTCAAGCGGGTCGCCAGTACCGGGAGCCGGGTCCTGGTAACGGGCCCTGCCGGCGCGGGGAAAGAAGTCGCCGCGCGTTTGTTGCACAGCTGGAGCCCGCGGACGGACAAGGCCTTCGTCATTGTCAATTCTGCGCGGATTACGCCCGAGCGATTTGAAGAGGAACTGTTCGGCGAGGAGGCCGATGGCAAGCTGGTCCGCCCGGGACTGCTGGAAACCGCGGACGGCGGCACGCTGTATCTCGACGAAGTGGCCGATATGCCGCTGTCGACGCAGGCCCGTATCCTGCGCGTTCTGACCGAGCAGAGCTTCGTCCGTGTCGGCGGGACACGCCAGATCGGCGTCGATGTGCGCGTCGTCTCCTCGACCTCGCGCGATCTGGCCGGTGAGATGGAGGAGAAGCGCTTTCGCGAGGATCTGTTCTACCGGCTCAACGTCGTCCCGGTCGAAGTCCCCTCGCTCGCCGCACGGCGCGACGATATCCCGGCGCTCGCCGACAGCTTTTTTGCCCGCTATGCGACCGAGCAGGGCCTGCGGCCGCCCACGATCAGCGAAGAGGCGATGGCCGCACTTCAGGCCTATGACTGGCCTGGAAACGTGCGCCAGCTGCGCAATGTGGTCGAGCGCACGATCATTCTGACCCCGCGCGACAGCCTCGAACGGATCGAGGTCGACATGCTTCCCGAAGAAGTGCTTGGCGGCAAGGCCGGCGGCAGCGGCGGTGTGGGGGCGATGATGGGTGCCCCGCTACGCGAAGCGCGCGAGAATTTCGAACGCGAATATCTGACCGTGCAGATCCGTCGGTTTTCGGGGAATATCTCGAAGACCGCGAACTTCATCGGCATGGAACGCTCGGCGCTGCACCGCAAACTCAAGCTGCTGGGTATGGTTGAGCGCAAGGGACCGGAGCGGAAGAACTGACGCGTCCCGCGAAAGTTGGGCATTGTCTGGCAAAACAAGGAATCCGTTGCGCTACTTGGGATTGTCTTCCACAATAGGGAGGTCCGCGAAGATTTGCGGATACACTCGGGCGTGGTGGGCGCCCAGATTGCGGCCTTTCCACGGGCTGCCAAAAACGGGAAAAGTACATGTCCGGCGATCGAACACTTTCGGCACGACCGCGCCCAAAATCGCCCGAAACGGGCCCGGCAAGCCGCCCTGCCAACCTGCAGGACGCCTTCCTCAACCTGCTCCGCAAGAACAAGGCTCCGGTGACCATGTTTTTGGTCAAGGGCGTCAAGCTTCAGGGCATCGTCACGTGGTTTGACAATTTCTCGATCCTGCTTCGCCGCGATGGCCAGTCGCAGCTTGTCTACAAGCACGCGATCAGCACGATCATGCCTTCGCAGCCGGTCGATACCACGCAATTCGCCAGCCAGGGTTCGTCCGCCAAGCAGCGCCTGTTGCAGGACGTTTTCCTCAGCCGGGTGCGCCAGGCCGAAGCCCAGGTGACCATGTTCCTCGTCAATGGTGTCATGCTGCAGGGGCGGATCGCCGCATACGACCTTTTCTGCATGCTGCTCGAGCGCGACGGCTACGTCCAGCTGGCCTATAAGCACGCCGTGTCGACCATCCAGCCAGCCACCCCGGTCGATCTGACCGAGGAGTGGGAAGAAGACGAAAACTGAGCTTCGACGATGACCTGATGGGCGAGGTTTCGCGCGGGGCGCGGGCACTAATTGTGTGCCCCGACATCCGCGGGATGGCCTATGATCTCGACGCGCAGTCGCGGCTTGCCGAAGCCGAGGGGCTGGCGCTGGCGATCGGCATTGCCATTGCCGACAGTTTCGTGCTGCCGGTGCGCGAAGTGCGCCCGAACCTGCTGTTCGGGGCGGGGCAGGTCGACAATATCCGCATCGCCTGCGAGCAGAACGAGGCCGAGCTTGTCGTCGTGGACGGCGCGCTGAGCCCGATCCAGCAGCGCAATCTGGAAGAAAAGCTCGCCCGCAAGGTCATCGACCGGACCGGACTGATCCTCGAGATATTCGGCGAGCGTGCGGCGACTGCCGAAGGCCGGTTGCAGGTCGAGCTCGCGCATCTCGATTACCAGCAAAGCCGCCTCGTGCGCAGCTGGACCCACCTTGAACGCCAACGCGGTGGTTTCGGCTTCCTCGGCGGTCCGGGTGAAACCCAGATCGAGGCCGACCGCCGGATGATCCGCCAGCGGATGGGGCGGCTGCGCAAGGAGCTGGAACAGGTCCGCAAGACGCGCGGGTTGCACCGCGAACGCCGCGAACGTGCGCCATGGCCGGTGGTGGCGCTGGTCGGCTATACCAACGCAGGCAAGTCGACGCTGTTCAACCGGCTGACCGGGGCCGCGGTGATGGCGGAAGACCTGCTGTTCGCCACGCTCGACCCGACCATGCGTGCGATCACCCTGCCGGGGGTGGAGAAGGCGATCCTGTCGGATACGGTGGGCTTCATCTCCGATCTTCCGACGCAGCTGGTGGCGGCTTTTCGCGCGACGCTGGAGGAAGTCACCTCGGCCGACGTCATCTGCCACATCCGCGATATTTCCAACCCCTCGACCGCTGCGCAAAAAGCGCAAGTGTTGCAGATCCTGCGCGATCTCGATGTGATCGAGGGGGAAGGGGAGGCATCCTCGATCCCGATCCTCGAAGTGTGGAACAAATGGGACCAGCTTGAGCCTACCCTGGCCGAGGAATTGGCCGCCCAGGCCGAGGCGAATGAGGATATCGTCACCACATCGGCGTTGACCGGCGAGGGGGTGGACCTTCTGCTCGAACGCCTGGGTGAGATGCTGACCCGAAATGCCGCGCTGCGGACCTTCGAGGTTCCGGCAGGCGATGGACGCCGGATCGCCTGGCTGCACGCGCATGGTGAAGTGATCGAGGACATCGAGACCAAGGACGGCGGTTCGCGGCAGATTACCGTACGGCTCAACCCCAAGGAACTGGGGCAGTACGAGGCGCTGGCCTAACCAGTTTCGCGCTTGGCGCGCTGCCAGTATTCTTCCTGCCGTTCGAGATCGAGCGCGGCAAAATCCTCACCTTCGTTCTCGGATAGCTGTTCCATTACCTTGAAACGGCGTTCGAATTTGGCATTGGAGGCGCGCAAGGCCTGTTCCGGGTCGACGCCGTAGCGGCGCACGATATTGACCGCGACGAAGAGGACATCGCCAGCTTCAAGCAGGCGCTCCTCGTCGGTTTGGGCCTCGTCGAGTTCGGCCAATTCTTCTTTCAGTTTTTCGAGTGGGCCGACGCTATCGGGCCATTCGAACCCGACGCGCGCCGCGCGTTTCTGCAACTTGTGCGAGCGGAGCAAGGCCGGCAGAGCCTTGGCGACGCCGTCCATGGCGCTGGTCGCACCCGATGCTTCGCGCTCGGCCGCCTTGAGATCTTCCCAGCGGCTGTCTTCCATGACGCCGCCTTCATTGCCGAAGATATGCGGATGCCGTGCTTCCATCTTGTCGCAGATATCGCGCGCGACATCGGCATAGGTGAAGCTGCCGGCTTCCTCGGCCATGCGCGCGTGGAAGACGACCTGGAACAGCAGGTCGCCAAGCTCGCCGCGCAAATCGTCCATGTCGCTGCGTTCGATCGCGTCGGCGACCTCATACGCTTCCTCGATCGTATACGGCGCGATGGTCGCGAAATTCTGCGCCGTGTCCCATTCGCACCCGGTTTGCGGATCGCGCAGGCGTGCCATGATGGCGAGGAGTCGGTCGGTTTGCTTGGACATGAGCAAGACTTACCGCCGAGGGGGAGCAATCGGAAGGGCTACCCAAGCCGCATCCACGGCGTGAACGCCAGTGCGATAATACATATTATGTTAAATAAAGGGCGGTCTAGCGGGCCAGATCGATAAACAGGATCACCACCGCGAATATGCCCGCCCACGCGCCCGCCATGAAGAAACCCTTCCTCCAGCCGACCTCGCGCGCCCGAAACCCGGCGGCAACCAGGACCAGGAAGCCTGTCAGCGAGATCAGCGAGACAATCTGGTGTTCGTTCACGCGGTCATCTCCAACCCGTCGAAACCGACCGTAACATGGTCCGGCACGTCCGCGCACAGGCTGCGGTAATCCATACTCTTGTCCATATGCGTCAGCACGGTTCGCTTGACCTTCGCCTTGCGCGCCAAGTCGATCGCCATGTCGAGATGCGCATGCGTGGGATGCGGCCGCCTGCGCAGGCAATCCACCACGAGGATGTCGGCGCCCGCGAAGCAGCGCACCATCGCAGGCGTTATCTCGCTGAAATCAGTCGCATAAACGATCGACTTGCCGTCTGCATCGAAGCGGAAACCCGTGCTCGTCACCGGACCGTGCGGCATCTCGACATGATCGAAGGAAAATCCCGCAACCAGTTGAACATCCTTGATATCTTTGAGCGATACCATCGTCGGATAACCGAACTGGCCTTCGAAGACATAATCGAACCGGCGCCGCAGCCGCTCGCAGGTCACGCTGCTGGCGAAACCCGGCAAGGGATTGCTGCGGTCGTAGCGCATGACCCGCAAATCGTCGATTCCATGACAATGGTCGGCATGGTCATGCGTCCAGAATACCGCATCGACCTTCTCGATATTGTTGCCGAGCAATTGCGCACGCAAATCGGTCGAAGTGTCGACGAGGATCTTCTGGCCGGCGTCGTTTTCAACGATCACCGACACGCGCGAGCGCCGGTTGCGCGGCTCGGCGGGATCGCACTCGCCCCAGTCATTGCCAATCCGCGGCACCCCGGTGGACGTGCCGGACCCGAGCATCAGTACCTTCACGCGGCCGCCTTGCCGAAGAGCGCGTAGAAGTTGCGTGTCGTATAGTCCGCCAGACTCTCGAGGCTTTCCCCGCGCAGATCGGCAAGGAATTGCGCCGTATCGCGCACAAAGCCCGGCTCGCATGGCCGGCCGCGGTGCGGAACGGGCGCAAGGAACGGGCTGTCGGTTTCGACCAGCAGCCGATCTGGCGGGATATCCTTGGCGAATGCCTGCAAGTCCTTGGCATTCTTGAAGGTCACGATCCCCGAGATCGAGACCGACAGGCCGAGGTCGAGCACCCGCTCGCCGAATTCTGCCGAGGCGGTGAAGCAGTGGATCAGCGCGGGGAAGGCCCCCTTCCCCAGCTCGTCCTCGAGGATCGCCAGCGTATCCTCCTCCGCATCGCGGGTATGGATGATGACGGGCAGCTGCACTTCGCGCGCGACGTCGATGTGCAGGCGAAACAGGCGCTGCTGCGCTGCGCGGTCGGAATGATCGTAATAATAATCGAGCCCGGTCTCGCCGATCCCGATGACATTGGGATCGCGCGTGGCTTCGAGCAATTCGGCGCGGGTCAGGTCGAGATGGTCGTCGGCGTTATGCGGATGGATCCCCACGCTGGCGAAGACATCCGCCTTTGCCTGCGCGGTTCCGACGACCTGGTCCCATTCGGCCCGCTTGGTGGAGATGTTGAGAAAGGCCTCGACCCCTGCCCCGCGCGCACGGTCGAGCGCTGCGGACTGATCTTCGACCAGACCTTCGTATTCGAGATGGCAATGGCTATCGACAAGCATCAGGCTGCCTCCTCTTGCACCAGCTCGAGCCGCGGGAAGACGGGGGTCGGTTTGTCGATCGTGTGGCCCGTAGCGGCCAGCCCTTCGAACCATGCCGTATCGGCGAGATCGGCGTAGTTCCGCCGGTCACCCGCAATTCCCAATTGATCGAGCACCGCGCCGGCCTTTTCGGGGACCACGGGCTGGATAGCGATCGCGAGGTCGCGAATGGCGATGAACAGCGTTTGCAGCACGGCGTTCATGCGTTCGGGATCGGTCTTCTTGAGCGCCCAGGGCGCCTGTTCGTCTACATAGGCATTGCAGGCGTAAACCGCCTTGAGCCAGGCTTCGATCCCGACCGAGAAGTTGAGGCTCTCGAACTCGCGCGGCAGAATCTCGGCGCAGGCTTCGCCGACCTTTTCTAGCAACGCTTTGTCGTCCGCTGCCGGGCTGAAACTCTCGAGCTTGCCGTCCATATTCTTGGCGATCATCGACAGCGTGCGCTGCGCGAGGTTGCCGAAGCTGTTGGCGAGTTCGGCATTCACCTTGTTTACAAGCGCTTCCGCCGAATAGCTGCCGTCCTGCCCGAAGGTAACCTCGGCCACGAGGAAGTACCGCAGCGCATCGATGCCGAATGTCTCTGCGAGTTCCATCGGGTCGGTGACATTGCCCGCCGATTTTGATTCCTTCACTCCGCGATTGAGCAGGAAGCCGTGCCCGAACACCTTTTTCGGCAGCGGCAGGTCGGCGCTCATCAGGAAGGCGGGCCAGTAGATCGTGTGGAACCGGACGATGTCCTTGCCGATCAGGTGCAAATCGGCGGGCCAGAATTTCTCCCACATCTCGCCGCCATCGGGATAGCCGACACCGGTGATGTAATTGGTCAGCGCATCGACCCAGACATACATCACATGCGCGTCGTCGCCCGGAACCTTCACGCCCCAGTCGAAGCTCGTCCGGCTGACCGATAGGTCCTGCAGTCCGCGTTCGACGAAGGCGATCATTTCGTTGCGGCGGCTCGCCGGCTCGATGAAGCCGGGCTTGGCGAGTAATTCGAGCAAAGGCTCGGCATAGTTCGACAGGCGGAAGAACCAGGTTTCTTCCTCGGTCCATTCGACCGGCGTGCCTTGCGGCGACAGTTTTTGCCCGCCTTCGCCCTCGACCAGTTCCTTCTCGTCGTAATAGGCCTCGTCGCGGATCGAGTACCACCCCTCATAGCGATCCAGGTAGAGATCTCCCTTGGCTTCCATCGCCTGCCAGATCGCCTGGCTCGCGCGGTGGTGGTCGGCATCGGTCGTGCGGATGAACCGATCATAGGAGATATTCAGTACGTCGAACAATTCCCTGAAATGTCCTGACATTTCATCCGCCAGTTCGCGCGGGGTAACGCCCAGGTCGCGCGCCTTCTGCGCCATCTTGAGCCCGTGTTCGTCGGTGCCGGTCTGGAAGCGTACTTCGCGCCCTTGCAGGCGCTGGAAGCGGGCGATTACGTCGGCCGCGATCGTCTCATAGGCATGGCCGATATGCGGCTTGCCATTGGGATAGTGGATCGCGGTCGTCAGATAATAGGGTTCAGCCATCGGCCCGCTCGCTAGCCGTAGCGGCGTTGGCGAGCAAGGTGCCGATTTCCATCGCGAGCAATCCGGCGTCGAAATTATAGGTTGGCTGTTCGCCCGTGAGCCGGACCAGCTCGCTATGCGTATCGATCACCGGACGCGGATCGGCGAGGCTGGGGTCGAGCCGCTGCGCAACGACCGAGCGCGCCAGTTCGAGCACGGCACGGATCCGGTCGCGATCGGGCCGTGCGCCGATCAGCCCGGCTAGCGTGCCGCGCAGCTTGAAATCGGGATCGCCGCGGTCGAGAATATTGCGCATCGCCTGCGCCACCTTGCCGAGTTCCATGTCGACGAACTGGAGCGCCGCGCCGGGCGATCCGGCTGCCGCAGCAATGGCCGCCGCGCGCGTCAGATCGTCTGCGCTGGGGGCCAGATTCGCGAGCAGGCGATCCATGTCCATGTCGGCAACTGTCGGGAAACGCAGCACCCGGCAGCGCGAGCGGATCGTCGGGAGCAAGCGTGCGGGACTGTGCGCAACCAGCAGGAAGAACGTGCCTACTGGAGGTTCCTCGAGGCTCTTGAGCAGCGCATTGGCTGCGTTGCGCTCGAGGTCGTCGGCGGGATCGATGATGATCGCGCGGCGGTCGCCCAGAGTCGGCCGGGTGCTGAGGCGGGTCTGCATGGTGCGGATTTGCGCGATACGGATACTGCGCGCCTGCTCGAAAGGCTTGCCGTCGGCGCGCTTGCGCTCTTCCTTGTCGTCCTTGGGCCCATACGTCAGCGTGTGGATGTCGGGATGATGCGCTGGGTCCCCCTCGCCGGCGCCGACCAGCGCGCGCGCCGCGGCCAGCGCGAAGCTGGCTTTGCCAAGCCCGCGGCGACCGGCGAGCAGCCAGGCATGATGCATCCGCTCCCCGCCGAGCGCTTCGCGCCATTCGCGCCAGGCGGTCTCGTGACCGAGCAGCATCAGGAAGCCGTCCCGAAGTGCCGCTTAACGGCACCGAGAACGCGCTGGTGGACCTCTTCGACCGTCCCATGGCCATCGACGATCGCGAAGCGTCCGGGCTCGCTGCGCGCAAACTCCAGGAACGCTGAATTGACCGATGCGTGATAGTCCGCCGCGCGCCCGCCGATCGCATCGCTGGTCGCCCCATCGCGCTGCACAAGACGTGCTGCGACATCTGCCGGCGGGACGTCGATGACGATCGTCAGATCGGGCAGCAGGCCTGCACTGCCGATTTCGTGCAACGCTGTAACACTGGCGTCCCCGAGCCCCCCGGCCTTGCCCTGGTAGGCGCGGCTCGAATCGAGAAAACGGTCGCACACCACCCAGGCGCCGGCATCGAGCGCAGGTGTGATCCGGCGCGCGACATGGTCGGCGCGCGCAGCGGCGAACAGCAGCGCCTCGGCCTCCAGCGTCCACCCCTCGCCCGGCGGCGCCAGAAGCAGGGCGCGGATCGCTTCGGCACCCGGCGTACCCCCCGGTTCGCGCGTCAGTTCGACCTCGTGGCCCTCGTCGCGCAGCTGCTCGGCAAGCAGGCGCGCCTGGGTGGATTTGCCCATGCCCTCCCCGCCCTCGAAGGCGATGAATGTCCCGCGGGTCAAGCGACCCAGCTCCGCATGGCATTGAAGACGCGCTGGAGCAGGGTTGCCTCGAGCACCTCCTCGCTGGCGACGAGCGGGACGCGGTGGTCGGGCATGCCCTCGATCGAGACGACCAGCTCGGCCACCTCCTCGCCCTTGGCGATCGGCGCCTGCAACGGGCCCTCGTAGCGCAGCGCCAGCGAAACCTCGGGCTCGGTTCCCTTGGGCACCGATATCCGCACCGGTCCCGCCGCGGTCAGCCCCACTTCGCCCGCGCCGCCCTGCTGCACGCGGGCGCTGGCGATGCGCGCACCATTGGTGAACAGCACACGGCTGTCGAAATGCTGGAAACCCCATTCGATGAATTGGCGCGAGGCTGCATTGCGCTCCCGCCCACCCGGGCTACCGGCGACGACCATGACCAGCCGCCGCCCGTCGCGCTGCGCCGAGCCGAGGAAGCCGAACCCGGCCTGGTTGGTGTAGCCGGTCTTGATCCCGTCCGCTCCCGGCACCACCCCGATGATGGGGTCGTGGTTGCGTTGCTCGATCCCGTTGTATTTGAGGCCCTTCGCGCCGACGAAATGGCGGTATTTCGTCGGATGGCGGGTCACCATGGCCTGCGCCAGTGTCCCCAGATCGCGCGCGGTGACGAAGGTCTTGCCGTCGTCCATCCAGCCATTGGGGTTGCCGAAATGGCTATCCGCCATGCCGATATCGCGCGCCTTGGCATTCATTGCGGCGACCCAGTCTTCGACCGATCCGGCAGCGCCTTCGGCAAGAACAACGGCGCCATCATTGGCCGAGACGGTGGTTACGCCGTGGAGCAGATCGTCAACCGTCACCCGCGCATCGGCAGGCAGGAACATGGTCGATCCCTTGCGGTTCCATTGGCGGAAGGTGTCGGGCCGGACGCCATAGACCTGCTGCGGGAACAGCCGCCCCTCCTCCATCCATTCGAAGGCGAGGAATGTCGTCATGACCTTCGTGATCGAGGCGGGCATGAAGCGGCGGTCGATATCGCGCGCGTAGAGGATCTGCCCGCTCGACGCGTCGAGCAGATAGGCGATCGGCGCATTCTCTGCGGGCGGGATCCGCGCGCTCGGTGCGCTTTGTGCACCGAGCGGTGAAGCGACGAGGGCTGTTGCCAATACAGCCAGCGAATTCAGGCAATTACGCAAGGTTGCTCCCGTGCCGGGCGAGAGCCGCGGCGTATCAGTCGAGTGAACGTATTTCCGCGTCGCTATAACCGCGCTCGCGCAGCTTGGCGAGCGCCTGCTCCGCCTGTCCACGGGTGGCGAAGGGGCCGACCCGGACAAGCACGAGATTGCCGCTGGTCTCGACATAGCCCTGGACCTCGCGCGCCAGCCGATCGGCATTGGCACGGACCGAAAAGGCCCCGAGCTGGACGGTATAGGTCCCATCCGCGGTCACCGGCACCATCAGCGGTGCACGCGCTGGGCCGCCCTCGACCGCCATCGGCAGTTCGGGGCGGGCAACCGCGCTATCTTCGGCGGGAGCTGGCGAGCTATCGGGATTGTCCTGGGTCGGGGCCACTGCAGCTTCCTCGTCGGGGTCGAGCCTGGTGATAGCGCCGGGAACCGGCGCGATGCCACTGACCTGCGCCTGCCTTGCATCGCCCAGCGGCGCCGAACCGCGTTCGGGCAAACGCCGCTTGAGCACTTCGAGCAGGCCCACAGGCGTATCCATCCTCGGCGGTGCCTCGCCCCCGGCGCGCAGCTGCGCGCGTTGCTCTTCGGGCGGATTGACCCGGCGCATCCGCACTGGCGCACCTTCGCCAATGCCCAGCTGCGCCAAAGCCGCTTCGGAAAGCGAGACGAGGCGGTCGTTGGTCATTGGTCCGCGCCGTTCGATCCGGACGAGCACGGTGCGTCCCGTATCGAGCGCAGTGACTTCGACATAGCTGGGCAGCGGCAATGTGCGGTGCGCGCCGGTCACACCCGCAGCGCCGGGCTGGTCGACAGTGGCATAGCCGACCTGGTCGTAATTCATCGTGTCGACCGGGGTGTAGGTGACACCGTCCACCGTAAACGGATCGCCGACCACCACCGGATAATCCGCCGCCGGTCCGTTCGCGATCGAACGCTCCACCGGAACGGAAGCGGTCTGCGCGGTGCTGGCGCACGCGCCGAGGCTGAGCAGCGCGAGACCCGCGACCGAGGCGAACGATATCCTAATTGGCAATTTCATCGGCCAGCAGCCCTACACTCATCGCGTAATAGTTCGAGCAATTATACTCGAGGATCACCCGATAATTCGAGGTTAAGAGCCAGGCCGGTGTTCCCGGACCGTCGGGCTGGAACAGCGTGACGAGCGTATTCTCGTCGAGCGCGCGCTGGGGCTGGACGCCCAATGCACGCCACTCGGCCACGGTCTTGTAAACACTGTGCCGCTCGTGGACGCGCGAACACACGGGCGCGACGATGCGCGTGCGATGCGCAGCGACATCGAAGCCCGAAGGCAAGTAAGCGCGCACGCCCCAGGGCTGGCCGGTGCGCCACCCGGCATCGCGGAAGTAGTTCGCGATCGATGCCAGCGCATCGGCGCCGTTGTTCATGATGTCGGCGCGCCCGTCGCCATTGCCGTCGGCGGCAAGGCGCAGATAAACCGAAGGCAGGAATTGCGGATTGCCGAAGGCGCCCGCCCAGCTGCCCTTGAGCTCGGTGCGCGAATAACCCTTGTCGGCCACCTTCATCAGCGCGACCCATTCGCTCGAGAAAAGCTCGCGGCGGCGCCCTTCCCAAGCGAGCGTTGCCAAGGCCTGCGACAGGTCGAATCCGCCCTTCACCGCGCCATAGGCGGTTTCATGCCCCCAGATCGCGACCAGAACCTCGCTGGGCACGCCATACTCACGCTCTATCGCGCGCAGCGATCCCGACCAGCTTACGCGCGCGTCACGGCCGCCGCGAATGCGCGCCGCATCGACATGCGAGGCGATGTAGGGCGCGAGCGGCGGATAGCCTGTGCTGGTGGGCGCGCCGGGTTGGCCGCGGTCGAGTTCGATCACCCGGTAATTGGGTGCGAGCCCCGCAGTCATCCGCTGGAGCGTGCCCTCGCCCACCCCCTCGGCCCTGGCCCGCGCCATGAGCAGCTGGAGGTAGGCGTCGAAGCTCAAGCCCTCCTGCGCCTGGGCGGGGATGGCGGGGAGCGAAAGGGCGATGGCCCCGAGGGCAGCGAGCAAGCGTCGGAAAATCATGCGCTGATTGTCGCAGAGCGAAGCTGAACGGCAAGTGTCATTCGTCGTTTACGGGAAACCTCCCGCCCCTGTTCCTGGAAATGCGTGACAAGCCGCGGCGATTTGACTAGCTAGCGCCGCGCTCGCGGAGAGGTGGCAGAGCGGTTGAATGCACCGGTCTTGAAAACCGGCAAGGGTGCAAGCCCTTCGTGGGTTCGAATCCCACCCTCTCCGCCACATGGCACTATCTGGCGTTATCTGACGATAACATATTGGGCCGGAAGCGCGCAGAAATGCTGGTTTTTCTCTATCTGGCGTTATCTGACGGACTCTTGACAGAGCGCGGTATTTAGGCGGACAGTGGTGGGGAAGAAACCGACCGCTGGAACCCATATGCCCTACCTGCGCCCCCGACCGATCACCGTCAAAGAGGTGGAAGCTCTCGCGAGAGAAACCGGCAGGCATTCGGTTGGCGATGGGCTCATCCTCAATGTCGGGAAAACTGGCCGAGGCTGTTCTTGGACCTGCAGGCTGCGGGTGCCTAGTGGAAAACGGCGTGACATCGGATTGGGTTCCTATCCCGAAGTCACCTTGGCAGAAGCTCGACAAAGGGCAGCTGATTATCGGCGGATGACCCGAGACGGCTTAGATCCGATCGATGAACGGAAAAGGGCCCGGCGGGCTGCAACTACATTCCAGATGGCTGCGGAAGCCTGTTGGCAGGAAAAGTTGCCAACGTTCAAGAACCAAAAGCACGGCCACCAGTACATCACGACGCTGCGAACCTACGCTTATCCGTTCATCGCCAAAACGCCGATCACCGACGTCGATCACGTTGCGGTCAAAGAGCTGTTGCGGCCGATCTGGCTGACAAAGAAGGAAACCGCCAGCCGCGTTCTCCAACGGGTTGCGGACGTTTGCTCGTGGGCAGTCAGCGAGGGCCTTCGCGAATCAGAACTACCTCGCACCGTCGTCCGTCGAGGCCTTCCGAGGCAGAAGAAGAAGGTTAAGAGCTACGCCGCGGTACCTATCGAAGACGCTCCGGCAATGTACGCGAAACTCGCCGAGCAGGACTCGTCCGCGGCTAACGCGTTGCGCTTCCAAATCCTCACCGCGCTGCGCCCAGGTGTGGGGCGAACTGCGCAATGGTCTGAATTCGATCTGGAGAACGGCCTCTGGAACATTCCAGCCGAGCGAATGAAGGTCGACGAGGAGCACATCGTGCCACTTTCGCCAGGCGCCTTGAGCCTGATGAAAATGATCAAAGCGATGCCCCTCGATATCGAGCGCGACTCGCCTTTCCTGTTCCCTAGCCCACGCAAACCCATGAAACTTGCGATCAGCGACACCAGCGTCACGAACGTCAGCAAAAAGTTGATGGATGGGATCACCCTGCACGGTTGGCGATCAACGTTCGAGGACTGGGCCGCTGAATACACTGACTTTCACGACAGCGTCATTGATGCCGCGATGGCCCACAAACAGGAGGACGCAGTCAAAGCGGCTTATCGACGGACCAAGTTTCTCGAGCAGCGCCTCGAACTGATGACGCAGTGGAATGACTTTCTCGAAGGTCGAATCGAGGTCAGAGAAACCCTGGATGGCCTTCACCGCCAACGTCTGCGCGAGATGCAGAGGCAGAAACGAGCTTTGCTGGCTTAGGCCGGCCAAGAACGGGGACGAGCGAAGGTTGCAGCTTCGCCCGCCCCCTACCACCAACCGACTAACAAGGAGTCGAAATAATGGATACCGGAACGATACCCACGACTAGTGGTACCGCAAACCCCTACGAGACCGGGCCTTTCGCCTATGCCTGCGACATGGAGGATCCACTTTCCTCGGTTCGCGACTTACTCACCGGCCTCATGTATCTTGGGCAGGGAATAGGCGATGGCGGAGAAGCGGTTGCGCGCATTGCGGAGATAGCCCGCGATCGATGTGACCAACTGGAAAAGCTGCGTGGCGACCTCTTCCATGATTTAAACCCACGGAGAAGTGAGGCCGACCATGCAGGCGGCGCAGACGCGCAGGAGGCAGCACAATGAGCCCGGAGATCAAGAAAGCGCTCAACGACTTCCAGATCAATGGTTGTAATCGGTTGAATGGAACTGGAATCGATGCAGTTCATGAAATTCTTCCCATGATCGAAGGCATTGCCACCTTATTGGAAGTAGGCTTCCGCAAAGATTTCGACGGCAAGGCGTTGTTCGACGAATACAACCCGGAATTAGTAGCATCGGTTTTCGGGAGTATCTCGTATCTTGCCGGATTGGCGAAGTTCCACGCTGATCAAAGTCACCAGTAGGGAATGACCGCTGACATGAAGACCGCAGAGAGCAGGCTGTCCGTGAAACGGCGCCGTGATCGTCCCGATCATACGATCGGGCTGCGGCTTCGTGTCAGAGCTAGCGGCTTCACTTTTCTGCGAAATTATCGAGATAAATGGGGCAGATGCATATGACCCCCCAAGAATGGTTCGCATGGCGGTCGCTAGAGCGTGGTGACCTCGCTCCAACGGCGGAGTTGCTCATTCAGAGTGATCGGCCACTTCACCCCCAGTTGCGTCAATCCCTGGCGCGCATGATCTTGCACGACCCGTCGTCAGATTACTGGTTAGATACCCGTTTGAGGAATGGGCTCGCACCAATCGCTTCGCACAAACAGGTGGTCGATCGCGCCAGCCAATACATGTCATTCGCGATTTCGGTGATTGGCCATGGCGGCTTGAGGCGGACGAACCTCGCCAACGCGATCGTCGAAGCGATGAAAGAGCACACTCATATTAAAAATGAGCTTACGGCACGAACTCATTGGAAAAAAGGAAAAAAAGACGCGCTCGCTTGGCTGGATTTTGTAGAAAAGTTCGAGGACGAGGCGCCGTAGTCACTCCCAAAGACTTGTAGCCACTGGCAATATCCTGATTATGAAGATGCTCCTGCAACGCCAGCATACGCAGGAGTAAACAATGGAACGTCTTACATACACTGTTCAAGAGGCGGCCCAAATCACGGGCCTCCACCCGATCACTATCCATCGAGCGATCGCAGCGGAGAAATTGCGTTCGAAGCTTGTAGGTCGCCGTCGTTTGATCGACGCTCGTTGTCTTCACGAGTTCGTGGGGGTGGAAAATGAACCGCTCACCGCATGAACGAATAAGCCCGGCGGTTGCAACGCCGGGCTCGGAAGTGATCTCAGGGGGTGAGCCGCTTCTGGAACAGTCATACACCGATCTCCGTGAAAAGAAAACCGCCGCTACAGCGCCGGAGTTCGACGCCCCTGATCTCCTTTCCAGATGGGGCCTCTACCTCGAGAATGATCGGCCAGTTGGCTACGCCGCAACACTTCTCCCGGCCAATGGCAACTGGGTTCAGATCGAGCATTTCGCCTCCTGGTGGGAAGCTATGGCTCGAGCGATCGACATGGCCGCAGCCAACCCACGGTGCGTCTACGTAGGCGGATCGGCGGAAGGGGGTGGCATATGACCGTCATTCCCTTCTCCAAGCAGCCGATCCGCTCGATAAAAGTCGTCCCGCATAGCGCGGATGGCGTCTTTTGTTGGGCTCGATATCCAGGCGACGAATGGACCAACGAAATCATCTTCAATCCACCGATGAAGCTTCCGCTTCTCCTGTCGGAATTGAAAGCCTGCAAAGAAAGGCGCGGGCTCCCGATCGTCGTTGAAGAGCGCTTGATGCCGATGGTGGCGGCATGAGTGCGGCGGAAAATCTCCCTCCCGCGCTTGTCGACGCAGCATTGTCATATGCTGCCAAGAACTTGCCGGTCTTTCCTTGCAATGCGTCGAACAAGAGACCTCTCACTGAGCACGGGTTCGAGGACGCCTCTACAGATCCTGAAACAATCCGTCGCTGGTGGGCGCGCTGGCCAGATGCGATGATCGGCATGCCTACAGGGAAGCGCTCTGGATTTTGGGCGCTAGACATCGATGATCCGGCGCTTTTCGAAGGGCAGAACTCAGTCGAAATACCCGAAACCAGGCGATGCGACACTGGCAAAGGCTATCATCTGCTTTTCCGTTTTGACCTCGGTGCACCGGTCACCAATTCACAGCGACACCCGAAGAGGGGGTGGCCCTTCGCCGAGCTACCAGGCGCCGAAGCGCGCGGAGAAGGCGGCTACGTGATCGTGCCGCCGTCCGTTCACCCGTCCGGCAAGCGCTATGCCTGGCATGACGAGGCTACGATTACCCATGCGCCGGATCGGCTGCTCGCGATCGTGCGCCGCAAGCGCGAGGCGTCGAACGATCCCGGACCCATGCCGGAAGATGGCCGCGATACATCCTACGGACTGGCGGCGCTCCAGGCCGAATGTGAGGCAATCCGCAGTGCTCCCGAGGGGGCGCAGGAAGCGGCGTTGAACGAGGCCGCCCTCAAGATCGGTTCACTGGTAGCGGGACGCGCACTCTCGTACCAGACGGCGCGGTCCCAGCTTATCGCTGCCGGGCTCTGCATGCCTTCGCACGATCCGCGCCATCCATGGACTGCCGAAAACGTCACCGCGAAGGTCGATAGATCCATGGCTGATGGCGCTCGGAATCCACGCAGCGCTCCTGCGCGTCGGAACGCAGCCTTCGCCCACGGTGCTGAGCAGGCGACGCGGTATGATCCTGCGACCGGCGAGTTCCGGGACAAGCCCACAGTAGAAGGCTACGATTGGCCCGAGCCGGTCGACCTGTGGCGCCACTACGCAGCGCCCGAGCTTCCCCGGGGCCTCTTGCCCGACGTGATCGAAACGTTCGCGCGGCGGCACGGTGAGGTCATGGGTGTTGATGCTGCAGGGCTAGCGATGGCAGCGCTTGCCGTCTGCTCATCAGCGATATCCGATGAGATCAAGGTCAAGGTGAAGCGCCACGACAACTGGACCGAGAGCGCCCGTCTATGGGTGGGGCTGATCGGCGCCCCCAGCATGAAGAAGAGCCCTATACTCAACGCCGCTGTGAGACCACTTCGGAGCATCGATGCTGGATTGATGCGGTCCTACATGTCGAAGCGTGCCGAGTATGATGCTCTATCACCTAAAGAGCGCAAGGCGGCTAAATGCCCGCCGCAAGAACGCCGCATGATCATGGATTCGACGATCGAGGCAGCGCAGGAAGTTCTGCGGGATTCCCCTCGGGGCGTTCTCTCAGTGCAGGATGAGCTTTCAGGTTGGTTCGGCGCAATGGACAAGTATGCCCCGGGAAAGGGCGCTATGGCCGATCGCGGCTTTTGGCTGCAGGCTTTCAATGGGGGCCCGTACAGCCTCAACCGGGTAAGCCGGGGGGCCTGCTACATCCCGAATTGTTCGATCGGTCTCCTGGGCGGCGTTCAGCCTGAACCCATCCGCGCGATAGCAAACGATACGCACGACGATGGGCTCATTCAGCGACTGATCCCAGTCGTTCTTCGCCCTGGTACCCTCGGCCGCGACGTTCCTGCTGATGAAGCTGTGGAGCGCTATGACAGGCTGATCGAGCGGCTCGATGTAATGAGGCCTCCGACGAAGCAGGGTGCGATCGCAAGCGACGAATGGAACCAACCCTTGGAGTTCGACGAGCAAGCAAAGACCATCCGAGAGGGAATGGAAGCCGAGCATCTCGAACTGGTCGGTGCCTTGGAAGGCATTTCTCCCAAACTTGCCGCACATTTCGGCAAGCATGACGGGCTGTTCGCGCGACTGTGTGTCCTTTGGCAGTGCGTCGAAACCGAGCAAGGAACTATCCCAGCGGCATTGATCGGCGGCGCTACTGCCGACCGCGTCGCACGCTTCATGCGGGAGTACATCCGTCCCAGCGCGATTGCATTCTATGCAGGGTTGCTCGGCATGTCTGCCGGCCATGAGGATCTGGTATCACTCGCCGCTTGGATCGTGGCCAGCGAGATCGATGAGGTGAAGCCCCGGGATGTCCAGAGCTCGGGGCAAGCGCTGCGGCATGTCTCGGCCGATGAGGTCCGCCTGTTGTGCGAGAAGCTCGAAGCCTTCGGATGGGGCAGGTGGGCCGATCCCGCACCGAAGAGCAATAAGCCGCGGTTCCTCGTCAATCCCTTGGTGCGCGACCGCTTTGAAGATCGAGGCAAGCTCGAGCAAGAGCGCCGGGCAAAGGCCAGAGCCATCATACAGGCAACGCTGGCGGCTTAGATGCTGTCAGATGCTGCTTGTGCGCGTGACGTAGAGAGTTTTTTTACCCCCTCCTTCTTTATGGCAGCATTTCTATCTGCCTCGCGCGCGCAAGCAGCAGGTAGCAGCAACACCCGAAGGCGCCTCGATGATCGGAGGTGGTTGGCTTTGACCTTGCGGTACTGCGGGCACCCCGCCCCTCCTCGAAATGTTACCACTACGCGCGCGAGGCGATTGCCGCGGGCGATGACCGGGCTATCATGCAGAGATGAGAAAGCGCGGACTGCTCGAGAAGATCACGGACGCCCAAACTGAGAGCTGGCTGGATGCTCTCGGCGATGGCCGTCAGCAGAAGGATTTTGACGACGCTGCCAGCGAGTTCCTCGATCCCGGCCGGAACCAAGTTCGCCAGATGCACGACGATGAACTTGCCGAACTGTTGGCCCGCAATCCGCACGACAAGCTCGGGCAACTGGCGGCTAGCGAGATGCGATCGCGCGAGAGTTGGCGAGGCCCTGGCAAGTGGTCGCTGATCATCGCGGGGTTAGCGCTACTGGTTTCGGTCGCCGCGTTTTTCCGCACCATTTGAGGCTGAACGTGGGGAGCATCGTGGGGAAGCCCCCTACCCTGTCCGCAACCCCGCTGTAATCAGGCGCTTATTCGGGGCAAACAGGCGGATGGGGTATCCGCCGATCTTAATCGTCATTTCCATCGCCGGCCATTGCACTGCGGATGCCGAAAACACTCAAGGTACTCCCTGCCCTTATACTTTCCGCGCCGAGTGGTTTTAGAGACCATCGCGGTTCCACATAGCTGACACAATGGGATCGGGGGCGCGTCCCTTCGTTCAAGCTGCGGGCGCTGCCTAGAGCGCTCGAAGCGATCAAGGCGACGATAAGCCCATACACCGCCGCCAACCGCCAAGCCGAATGCCGGGATGATTAGAAAACTCCATGCGCCCGCAGCGACGCCTCCATGATGAGAACAGGCACCCTGACGGCCTATGGACGGCGAATGCCAGCCGTCCCGACACTTGCGCGGGCCATTGAGTTCCTGAATACCCTCGCAGCTACCAATCAGGAGAAGGAGCGCGAACGAGACCGATGGCAGAAGCTTTGGCAATGCCCACCTCTATAACTCCCAGTTGCATTCCTTAGCGATCGGCTCGATGGCATCCCGGAAACCCTCAAGCTTGAAGATCGCTGTTATGGGGTTTTCGCCATAAGGTGTCATGCGAAGGACCAACTGTTCGGCACCGCTCATCTCTCGCAGCAATGGCACCGCACCGCCTGCAAAGGTCGCCTGCTTATCGGTCGACACCCCCCATCGTTCGGTTCGAGCCGCGGCGTCTCCTACCCGCACTTCCACGTTCTTGTATTCGTTGTAGACGCTCTGACTGTCGTCTCCGACGTACGTATTCCAGATTGCGTAGAGCTCGGTTTTGTTTGACCCGCACCGTGCGACGAGGGTCACAGGATCCCCGAAACGCGCCCGGCCTGTATCAGCATCAAGCGTGGCTGTGATGACTGCGGTGTCGTCGATCGGGTCGCGATCGGTATTCGTCCGCCAGGCTCCGGTCTTTGGCTTCTCGCCACCCGGTACGGCCTCCATCGCATCGGCTTCGATGTCTCCGAGATCGGAGTAGCACTGATCCATTTTCTCGGAGAAGCGGGGATCGCTAGCGAAATAGACGATGCCGTACTGGTGAAAGAAGGGCTCGAAACCGGTGTACGCTCCCATTCGGTTCTTGCCGTTCACTTGCCCGACGCTGATCGTATCGTCGCCGTCACACGTCCGCACGTCCTTGAACTCGGCTGAGTTGGGGTCGATCAGTTGTTCGCGTACATCCTCTTCGACAGCGCTCGTACATCCGGCGACCACCAGTGTGAGGCAAACGACTGCAGCTAGCTTTTCCATGATTTCCCCCATGTCGTCCGCTACTTGCTAGATGGGGGCGCAGAGAGTCAACGGCCTAGCGGCGGTAATACCTCCCCTTTGCGCTCGCCATCGTTCGCCCATGCCAGGCGGAAGAGGTAATCGGCGCAAAGATCGCACCTTCTACGAGGGCTTCATAAAGCCCAACGCCAAACGTCCCTGCCCCGAGGATTTTCGCGAGCGCTACCTTGAGATGGGCTGGGAAGCCCAGTGGTACTATTCGACGAACTGGCGCGTCATGTGCCGTTGGATCGATGAGAGTGGGGGCGAGGAGCTATGCCGCGCGCGCCGTGAGTGGCTACGCCAGAACGGCAACAATATGCCTAACCGGGTGACCCACGTAGGCGGTTGGACTGCCGAGAAGCTCGACGCGCTGCATAGGGGTTGAGATACTCACAAGAGCAGAGGCCACTCCTAATCCTCCGATCGGTCGAAGGGGTATGGCACGTGTTCGCTACCTAGTTCCACATTTCGCCGCTTGGCTTCCTCTTGAGCTTCGAGCTTGCCGTTGCGGTAAGCGTGCAGTGTTGTGGTGCCATGGTGGCTAACGAGGGCGCCAGCACGAGGATTGTCTACGCACCGACGTTGCACGATGACATAGCCGCCATCCTTCACCTGTTCAGCCTGATAAAAGTTCCAAAGTACTCGCTCAGTCATAAGGCCTCCTGCTCATTCTAGGCGGAGGTAATCGCCTTCCCTGAATTTGCCAATCTCCAAGCAACCGGCACGCCTGCCGGCCGCGCCGCCCCTGCCGTTTGCACGGGCCACGGAGATTGAGAATGTCGCACATATTTCACGACCGCGCGCCGATCGAAAAGGTTCGCCGTCTGGGTGATGGCCGGATCGCCGCCGTCGCGAAGTTCGCTCGCTCAGGTTGCTACGAATATGCCGGCGCCGAATTGGGGCGCCCCGACCTTTCCAAGGTAACGGTCTATCGTCCTGAGGATGAAGTGTTCTCGGAAGACGCGATGGCCAGCTTCGCGCACAAGGCAATCACCCTCGACCACCCTGACGAACCTGTGAGCGCCAGCAATTGGAGCAAGGTGAGCGTCGGCTACACAGAAGGTCGCGTGGCCCGCGATGGCGGGTTTGTCGAAATCCCCCTTATCCTTGCTGATGCTTCGGCAGTTACGGCATACGAGAGCGGGACAGCTCGTCAGCTCTCCGCAGGATATCAGTGCGAACTGGTGTGGGGCGACGGGGTGGCGCCGGATGGAACGAGCTACCAGGCTAAACAGGTGGGCATCCGCGGGAATCACCTCGCGATCGTCGCCGCAGGTCGCGCCGGGAATGAGTGCCGCATTGGCGATAGCGCAGCTAGCGACGCTACCTACAGTTCTCCACGGGATGCCTACATCGATCGCTTAACCGGCGTTCCCGAAGGCTCCACGGCGAAAGCCCGCTGTCTTTCGAATGCGCTGGCCGATGCTCGGATGACGATGCCTGCGCAAAGATCCGATGCACAGGCCGTTCGGGATGCTGCGCGGCAGCAGTATGTCTCGAACTTGGCAGGAGCCGCAGCAGCGAATGACGCTGCCTACGAACGCTCGAAGACCACCCCGAACGACTGGCGCAAGGACGCTGCAAAATCAGCCGAGGCCGTGGCCTCCATTCGCGCTGCCCGCTGGCGCTAAGGGGAGACTGATCATGGCCAAGTCACTTGCCGAACGCATTACCAGCGCGCGGAACAGCAAGACTGCGCGCATTGCCGACCTCGAGAAGCTTATTCCGGAAGCTGAGCTTGAACGAGATCGGCTTTCCCAGGCATCAGTCGCCGCGAGTAGCGAGAGCGTTGACTTCGCGCTGAGCGACGAGGATCGCGATGAAGCGGCAGCCAAGGCGGAGCGCTACGGCCGCACGGCTAAAGGCCTCGATATCGCGATTGCAGAGCTTCGCGGGAAGCTGGACGATCTGCGTAATTCGGAAGCCCAAAAGGCGGACGAAGCCGAGCGCAGGGCGGCCCTGATCGAGCGAAACGAGATTGCTGGCCTGCTTCGTGACGAACTACCGCAGATCGTCGAGCGCCTGGTAGGGCTGCTTGCGAAAACCAAGCGCAACGCGGAGCGCATGCGGGCCGCCGGTGTCCATGAACGCGACGCGGAATGCGAAGCGCGCAATATCATGCCGAACGATCCTTCCGCGCTGCGCTTCACGGCAATGAAGATCCCGAGCGTCGATAGACTAGGTCGGGCGTGGCCGGAGCCCCAACCGGCAGCTTTGCAATTCGACTATGCCGGAGCTTTGCAGAAAGCGCGCGACAACGAAGAGCGCCAAGCAGAGCTCCAGCGAATTGCTGCCAAGGAGCATGCTCGGCTTCACGGTATATATCGCGTGTCGACCGGACTCGTTGCATTGGAACCCGTTCGGACCATCCCGCGGCTGGCTAAAACGCATAAGTTCCCGACCGGGATCTATCACGGATCCCCTTGGCAAGGCGAACTTCCGCACACGGTGGCTGACGAGCTACGCAAGGTCGAACACCTCAATGTTGAACTTCTGCAGCCCGAGGCAGCAGAATGATTTCCGCGACCGTCGTTCATCCGGTCGCTGAGGGTGCGGGGTGGGCTGCGCTTCCTTTCGGTCGCCTGCCCCGCATTTCGCTTCGCCGGGTTATGAGACCGGCCTTCGCCTGCCGTTCACGCCGGCAGCGCGGCGGGGGCTATGTGAGAGTTGCCCCCGCCATTCAATTCGAGAGCACGTCATGCCCAATCGACCCTACCCGCCCGAGACGATCGATCGGATCTGCGAACAGTTGGAAGCAGGCGCTTCGCTCCGTTCGGTCTGCGCTCAAGACGGTATGCCGAGCCGTAACACCGTCTGGCGGTGGAGCAAGGGCGACGACGAGATCGCGCAGCGAATCCGGGATGCCTGGGAGCTCGGTTTTCTCACGGAAGGCGAGCGTATTTATGAGGCCGTCTTGGCCTGCGAGGATCCGCACAAGGGAAAAACCATGCTCGAGGCCGCCAAGTGGCACCTTGGGCATCGCAGCATGGCCTACGCGAACAAGCCTAGCGTGGGGGTCACGCTGAATGTCGCCGGAGACGACGCTCTCGCCGCCGTCCGAGGAGCACTTGACCGCGCTGCCGCCGCAATTGCAGGCGGCAGTCACAGCACGCAGCAAGTGGCTCTCCCAAGCCCGGCCGGATCAGGTGACGCCGCCGGGGACGGACTGGCCGATCTGGATGGCTCTGGCGGGAAGAGGCTGGGGGAAGACGAGGACCGGGGCTGAGGACGTTGCCTGGTTCGGCTGCGCTAATGCCGAAACCCGTATTGCAATCGTGGCGCCAACCATTGGCGCCGCCCGAGATGTCTGCGTTGAAGGTGAAAGCGGCTTGCTTTCGGTCCTGCCGAAAGTCTGCGTCAAAACGTGGAACCGTTCGATGGGCGAACTCGTGCTTTGGAACGGCACGATCTTCAAGACCTACAGCGCCACGGAACCGGAAACGCTCCGCGGCCCTCAGCATCATCGGGCTTGGGGAGATGAAGTCGCGGCATGGCCCGAGCCCGAAACGTGGGATCAGTTGCTGTTCGGTCTTCGCCTGGGCGCAAACCCGCAGGCCGTACTGACCACCACGCCAAAGCCGACACCATTAATCCGTGGGATTTTGAAGACCGAAGGCTCGATGATCACTCGGGGCTCGACCTTCGACAATAAGGGAAATTTGCCCGCCGGCACATTGGCAAGATTGCGCGATCGGTACGAGGGAACACGGCTCGGGCGTCAGGAGCTGTATGCCGAATTGCTTGAGGATATCGAAGGTGCGCTGTGGAACGCCGTAGAGATCGATCAACAGCGCGTGCGCGCTGTGCCGGACCTCAAGCGCATCGTGGTTTCGGTCGATCCCAGTGGCACGAAGGGCGGTGGCGCTGGCGATGATATCGGAATTGTCGCTGCAGGCATCGGAATGGATGGGCGCTATTATGTGCTCGAGGATGCCAGTTGCAATCTGAGCCCAGATGGGTGGGCCCGGCGGGTGAAGCAGACCTACGACAAATGGGAAGCAGACCGCGTTGTGGCCGAAAAGAACTTTGGCGGCGCTATGGTGGAAAGCGTGCTGCGCACTGCTGCTGGCGCGGCAGAACTGCCCGTCCGGATGGTTACGGCCTCGCGCGGCAAGATCGCCCGCGCCGAACCAATCGCCGCGCTATACGAGCAGGAGAAGGTCAGCCACGTTGGCGAGTTCAAGGCGCTGGAGGATCAGCTCTGCGCGATGACCCCGGGTGGTTACGTCGGCGAAGGATCGCCGGATAGGGCGGATGCGCTGGTATGGGCGTTATCCGAACTGAGCGGCAAGAAAGCGCGGCCAAGCTTGGTCGAAGTCATGGCAGAGCCCTGAGGCTGACATGGCAAAATCACCCCGCCAATCCTTCCTCAACCGCATGCGGATGTTTTCCGATCCAGCGTTTCAACGTGCTGTCGGTGAAGCGCTCTATGAGGGAGCCGATGCAGTTGCCGCCGAGGCCAGCAGGTTGATCACAGCCGGAAGCATGTCGGGGAAGAACCACGTCGCGAGCAAGCCCGGCGAACCGCCACATAACGATAGCGGACATCTCAAGAGCAATATCGAGGTTACTCAAGATGGCCCATTCACGGCGCGCGTAACCTCGAACGCATCCTACTCCGCGGTGCACGAGTTCGGATCGAGCACCCACCCCGCCAGGCCGTTCATTCGCCCGGCGCGCGACAAGGTGAAGGGAAAGGCTGAGGCCATCCTCAACCAGAAGATCAACGTGATTATCAGGAGATATCGAGGTGATTGAAGCAACTTACGAGACCGACGAAGTGCTCGATTTCGCAGACGGTCGTTACCGCTTTTGGATGACGATGCCCGAGGTGAACGAATTCGAGCGGAAGCACGGCTCTTTGATGTCCGCTCATTTCCGCCTTCATTCCGCGATCGGCTTCACGAAGGATCGCGAGGTGGTTCTGGCGAACGGGCCAGAGGTCGATATTGCCCTTTGCCGCGATCTGATTCGGCTTTCGTTGATCGGTGGTGCGAAGTGCGAGGTCGACGGTGAAGCGAATGAAGTCGGACCTCAGAGGGCAAGGGAACTCGTGGATCTATATACCTATCCCGAAAGACCAATTGAGGAGACAGCGGCGCTTGCTTGGCAGATCACGGCGGTAGCGATGTACGGCCGGTCCAAGCTTCGGGGGGCGGAGGCGAGCTGATGGCCGAAGTCAGCCCTGTCGTCTTCGAGTTTCATGCTCGCACCACGAAGTTTCGGTCGGACGTTCGCGGCACGACCAATGTAGTCGGAAGCGACCTCGATCGGATGGAAGCGCGGTTCCGTGCGAATGCTGATCGTATCTCGTCGACGATGCGCGGCCTGGGTGCGACGCTGGCTACTGCGCTCGGCGCGCGCGAAATCTCTGGGCTACTCGACAGCTACACGCGTTTTCAGAATGCCTTGAAGGTCGCCGGTCTCGAAGGCGAGACACTGGCGGGTGTGCAGGAACGCCTATTTACTCTCGCCAATCGCAACGGGGTCGCCTTGGAAGCCATCGGCACGCTTTATGGGCGGGCTGCGCAGTCCGCCGATACGCTTGGCGCGTCGCAGGAAGATCTGCTCAAATTCACGGAAGCGGTATCGGCCTCGCTGAGGATCACAGGTACATCGACACAGGAAGCTAGCGGGTCTCTGCTGCAGCTTGGCCAGGCGCTTGGCTCTCCCCGGGTGCAAGCCGAAGAATTCAACAGCATCGTGGACACGATGCGCCCGTTGCTCGTCGAAGCCGCAAAAGAGATCGACGGGACTGGAGGCAGCCTCGACGGGCTTATCCGAAGGCTCAAGGACGCGCAGGGGCCCGGCGTCTCGAATATCGAACTGTTCGAGGGCATCACCGGCGCAATGGAGCGGCTTCGCGAACAGGCTGATAGCACCGCCCTCACCTTGGAAGCAGGCTTCACGAACGTATCGAGCGCGCTGACAAAGTATTTTGGTGAAGCAGACCAAGCGAATGGAGTGTCGCTCGCCCTCGGCGCCGCGATGCAAACCCTCGCGGATAATCTTGATATTCTGATACCCGCGCTCGCCGTTATTGCCACTTCGATGGGCGTGCAGATGGTCGGATCCGCGATCGCCGGCACGAATGCGATGTTCGCGCTGCAGGCAGCAATGGCTGGCGCAGCCACCACCACGGAAGCGCTAAGCTTTGCGATGGCAGGCCTCGGGCGCGCACTACCCTTCATCGCAATCACGGCAGTCGTGGGCGCTTTGGGCTATATGGCATTGGAATCGCGCAGGGCCAGCGCTGAGGTTGCTGCTTTGAAAACCGAAGCAGATAGGACCGCGGAAGAGGCGGATGCGATGGAGGCACGCCTCAGGGCGGCCGGAATCGAGACCGACAACCTTGGGGCGTCCGCGCAAACCGCCCGGTCCGACATGGTGGATCTTACCGGGGGAATGGAAGGAGCGCGTCAGAAAGCCGCGGAACTCGGCGCTCAAGCCGTGCAGACCGCGAAACAGCTGAAACAGATGCGGCTCCAGGAAATCCTTGGCGAGCAACAGAAGATAACGAACGCTCGTAACAGTCGGCGTAGGTCGATCCGCTCGCAAACCCGGACCGGAGATGCGCTGGCTACGTCAGGTGATCGAACATTTCGTGAAGCGGAAGACGCTCGGCTCGCCGACCTCAAACGAATTGAAGGCGATCTCCGCCGTCAGATTCGCGGGTATGAAGTGGGCGGCGTGGCAGCACTTCCCTCGCCGCCAGTTCCGAGGCCCGTATCGGCGGTACCGTCAGCTGGCGGCACTAGCGGGTCAGCGTCCACCTCTAGCGCAAGCGGGGCAGGTGGAGCGAGGCAGGAAGCGCGTGCGCGTGCAGCCTATCTGAGCGAGCTTGATCAACTGCATGCTGACGAGCTCCGTGCACGAGCCGAGCTTAGTGGTTCGATTGGCGATCAACTAGCGGCTGAGCTTGCTCGTATCGACGCCGAAACTGCCAGCTTTGCTCGACAGGTGTCGCTTGACGAAGAGTTGACGGCCGTGGAGCGCGATAAGCTGATCACTCAGCAAGCGCAGGTTGCTGCCCTTCGTCGGCAAGAGGCTACTCAGTCCGCGAAGGTAGCAGAAGTTGAACGTCAATCTCGTCTGCTTTCTGATATCAGCCAGGCTGAGCAAAACCATCTGTCCTCGCAGCTCGCTCTTACGTCTGACCGGGAAGGACGCGCGCGGCTCGAGCAAGCCATACTCGACTTGCAGCATAAGCAAGAGCAGGCAGAATTGCACGGCCTTCTCAAGACCTTAGAATTGAATGGTGCGAAGCAAGATGAAATCGATTCCGTCCGGCGCCGCATCGAACTTTCTGCGAAGGCATACGCAAACGACAAAAAAAGCGTGCAGCAAGCAAACGAAAGCCCGCTTCAGCGATATGCGCGCGATCTGAACGAAAAGAGCCTTGAAGACCGCGCCGAGCAGCTGATCGTCGACGAGATCGAGACGGTCCGGCGGGGGATGCGCGACGCTATTGCCGATGCGATCGGCACCGATGATCCTTTGATCACCGGCTTGCTCGACATCCTGCTCCAAGAGGTACTCTTCAAACCATTGGCAGACAGCCTGGCGAACGCACGGGGCGGTGGCGGAGATTTCTTCGGCTCGCTGCTTTCGGGCATTGGTTCCTTCTTCGGCGGGGCCCGGGCAACCGGTGGCCCGGTCAGCGCGGGCAAGGCCTATCTCGTAGGCGAGCGTGGCCCCGAACTCATGGTGCCGGGAGCATCGGGCACCGTCATTCCCAACCACGCGATTGCAGCGGCGAACATGCCCATGGCGGGTGGCGGAGCAGCGGCGAGCGGCATCGCAACCGTGCGCCTCGAGCTTTCCGGCGACCTCGACGCAAGAATTGACCAGCGCAGCACCAACGTCGCGGTCGAAGTGACCCGTGCAACGGCCCCGCGCCTGATCGATGCGGCGGCAAACGAAACCGCGCGCCGATTTAGCAGGCCGAAGCTATGACCGACGCCGATCTGGCCGCAGCCGAAGCATTGGACCGCGCGAGCGAGGAGATAGCTGCTAGCATTGCCGAGCTCATGGCCGCCGCACGAGATCGCGGAGAGAATATCGACCTCGCCATGATCACCAGCGAGCTTATCGCAACTCTGCTCGCGTCGACTTGGAAACTCGCGATATTTGGCGCCCATGGTGACAGGGCGCTGGCTGCACGGCAGTACGGTGCCCTGCTCGATCGAATGACTGATTACATTCGTGGCGGAAATTCGAACGATCCGGCGAACGGGTGAGACGGCACAATCGCCGCGGGGTCGCACTTCACGTCGATCTGCCGCCTCAGATTTGGCCTAGATGATCAACGGCCAATTGTCATCGGGCAGAAACAGACACTTCCGCACGAAGCACTTTCAAAGTAGCCTCCGACGAAGAATCGGGGGAAATATTATGGAACTTGAAAGCGCTATTTCAGATCTACAGTCGACGCTGCGTAAGCACCGGTCGAAACTGGTCACAGAGGAAGCGGCGAAGACGACGCTCGTCCTGCCTTTCTTGCGCGCGCTCGGCTACGATATCTTCAACCCCGACGAGGTGGTGCCTGAGTTCGTTTGCGATGTTGGCACGAAGAAGGGTGAGAAGGTCGATTATGCGATCTGCGTGAATGGCGAAATGCAAATGCTGGTAGAATGCAAGCCCGCCACTGGGGATCTATCGATCAAGCACGCTAGTCAGCTGTACCGCTATTTCGCCGCTACTGATGCCAGGATCGCCCTGCTTACGAATGGCGTGGTCTACCGCTTCTTCACGGACGCGGAAAAGCCCAACATGATGGACGATCGGCCGTTCTTCACGTTCGACCTAGATGATTACAAGAAGTCCGACCTTCGCAGCCTCGCTGCGTTCGAGCGTACCGATTTCAACCTTGATCGTATCGTATCGCATGCGGGCGCCCTCAAGCTGCAGTCCGAGGTAAGCGCTGAGCTACGGAAGGAATTCGCCGAGCCCTCTGACGATCTCGTAAAGCTGATCGCCGGCCGCCTTCATGATGGGCGGCTTACCGAAGCAGTCCGAGAGAAATTCCGTACCGCGATTGCCGGGTCGATCGCCGCACTAATACGAGACGGTGTCAACGAACGGCTCGAGACCGCGATCAAGCAGGGAGCCTCGCCTGAAGAGGGCATCCCCGAGATCGAAGCAGCATCTGATATCGAAACGACCCAAGTCGAGATCGACGGCTTCAACATCATACGGGCCATCTGCGCGGGCAAGGTTGAACCCTCAAGGGTCTTTATGCGCGATGCGAAATCCTATTGTGCGGTGCTGTTGGACGACAACAATCGGAGAACCATTGCTCGGTTGCATTTCAACAGCGACACGTCGCGTCACCTAGGGCTGTTTGCTGGGAAAGATGAGCGTCGCGAATCGATCGACGACCCGGTCGACATCTACCGGTATCGGGAAGATATCCTCGGCAGGATCGACGAACTTGAAAAATCTTGAGGGTTCGACCCTGCCATTCGTCGCAAAAAAGGAACCGTTCGACGGCACCTGTGCGAAGCGTAATGTGACTGATCGACGGCGGTTTTAGCGCTAAATTATCCGGCGGATTTTGGTGGGGGCGAAATTTTGAAACCACCGAAATCCGCCGTTTATCGCCTTAAATTGGCGGACACCCTCTCCGCCACGATCCCCGGTCAGTCCTTGTCGCCCGGTTTGCGGACCAGCGACTGGGCCTTGCGATCGCCCTTCGGATAGTCCTCCGGATCGATCGATGACTGGTTCTGCAATGCCTTGTGATCCTTGATCGTCTTGCTGTCATCGGCGTCCTGCGCCGCGTCGTCCTGGGCTTGCGGGGTATCGCGTTCGGGAATGGTCATCATGGTCTCCTTTCCCCCTCAACGCCCGTCATGCCGACAAGTTGCGTCTAGCGGCCCCGCGCAGCGATCTCGTCCATCGCCTCGCGCAGCTTGGGGTCCCATTCGGCCTTGAGTTCCCTGATCTTGGCGAGCAGTTCCTCGTTCTCGTAAGCAGGGATGTCGAGCCGGTAGGTATCGGCCACCTCGCGCATCGAGGTCCGGTCCATGGTCTCGAAGGCCTCGACCATGGCGATGGCGGACTGGCGATCGAAGCCCAGCGCCTCATAGACCGAGCGGCCCATCCGCAGGCTGCTGTCGTAGGTTTCGCGCACGATGTCGCGGCAACCCATCGCCCACAGGTGATAGACATGGTCGCGGTCCTTGGCGCGTGCGACAACGTGCAATTGCGGGAAGTTGGCGCAGGCATAGCGCACCAGCTTGTCGATCTGCTCGCGCTCGTCGAGCGCTACCACGAGGATACGCGCGCGTTCGATCCCCGCGCTGGCGAGCAGGTCGGGCCGGGTGGCATCGCCGTAATAGGTCGAGACGCCGAACTTCTTCAGGACCTCGAGATGCTCGCTGTTGTAGTCGATCACCGTGGCGCGGTGGCCCGAGGCATCGAGCATCCGGTCGACGATCCCGCCGACCCGCCCGCGCCCGGCGATGATGATCGGGTTGTCCTCGTCGATGGCATCGGCTTCGCGGTCGCCCTGCCCCGCGTAATAGGCATGCGCGATCAGCTTGTCATAGGCGATGAACAACAGCGGGGTGACGAGCATGGTCAACGCGACGATGAGCAAGAGCTGGGCCGCGAACTCGGGGGCAAAGACCGCATTGGCGACGCCGAAGGCGATCAGCACGAAGGCGAACTCGCCCGCCTGCGGGAGGCTGAGGCAGAACAGCCACAGCGCCTGCCGCCGCAGTCCGTAGAGCCAGCCGACGACCAGCAGCACCGCCATCTTGGCGGCAATGGTGACCGCGGCCCAGAACAGCACCGAATCCCAGATCGTCGCGGCGAGGCCGAAGTCGATCCCCGCCCCGACGGTGATGAAGAACAGGCCCAGCAGCAGCCCCTTGAACGGGTTGATGTCGCTTTCGAGCTCGTGGCGGTACTCGCTGGTCGCGAGCACCACGCCGGCGATGAAGGCGCCGAGCGCGGGCGAGAGACCGACCAGCGACATCAGCAGCGCGATCCCGATCACCACCACCAGCGCGGCGGCGGTGAACAGTTCGCGCAGATTGGCGCGGGCGATGTAGCGGAACAGCGGGCGGATCGCGAAGATGCCGATGGCGATCACCGCCGCCACCGCGCCTACGCGGGTTGCCGCCGCTACCCAGATCGACATGGGCGCGGTGAGATCGATCCCGCCATGCGCCCCGCCCTCACCGTGACTTGTGGCCAGTGACGCAAGCTCGGGCAGCGCGAGCAGCGGCACCAGCGCGAGGATCGGGATGACCGCGACATCCTGGACCAGCAGCACCGAGAAGCTGGCCTCGCCGCCCTGTGTGCGCATCAGCCCCTTTTCGGTCAGCGTCTGGACGATGATCGCGGTCGAGCTGAGCGCGAGGACCATGCCGACCGCCAACGCGGTCTGCCAGGGTTGGTCGGCGAGCAGCGCGATGCCGGTCAGCACCAGCGTGGTCAGCACCACCTGCCCGCCGCCCAGTCCGGCGAGCTTGCCGCGCATCGCCCACAGCCGCTTGGGTTCCATCTCGAGCCCGATGATGAACAACATCATCACCACGCCGAATTCGGCGAAGACCTGCAGCGCCTCGACATCGACCGACAGCGCGGCGAGCAGCGGCGCTATCGCCATGCCTGCAAGCAGGTAGCCGAGTACCGAGCCGAGTCCGAGGCGGGTGGCCAGCGGCACCGCGAGGACCCCGGCCAGGAGGATCAGGAAAGCCAGGATCAGGAAACCGGTCACGCTGTCATCCCCCTCGCGCCGCGGCGCGTGTCAGGCCTCAGATATGGAGCGCGCGGCCATAGCTCGCAAGCACACTCTCATGCATCGATTCGCTGATGGTGGGATGCGGGAACACCGTCTGCATCAACTCGGCCTCGGTGGTCTCGAGCGTCTTGCCGACGACGAAGCCCTGGATCATCTCAGTGACCTCGGCGCCGATCATATGCGCGCCGAGCAGCTCGCCGGTCTTGGCGTCGAACACGGTCTTCACGAAGCCCTCCGCCTCGCCCAGCGCGATTGCCTTGCCGTTACCGATGAAGGGGAAGGTTCCCGCCTTCACTGCGTGGCCCGCTTCCTTCGCCTTGGCCTCGGTCAGCCCGACGCTGGCGATTTGCGGGCGGCAATAGGTGCAGCCCGGGATGTTGGCGCGGTCGAGCGGGTGCGGGTGGACGTCCTTATTGCCCAGTTCCTTGGCGATGGCTTCGGCAGTGGTGACGCCCTCGTGGCTCGCCTTATGCGCCAGCCACGGGCCCGGCGTGCAGTCGCCGATCGCCCACAGGCCCTTCGATTTGGTGCGGCCGTAATCGTCGATCTGGATGAAGCCGCGGTCCATTTCGGCCAGCTTTTCCAGCCCGACATTCTCGGTGTTGGGCACGATGCCGATCGCGGTGATGCAATGGCTGAACTCGGTTTCGCTTACCTTGCCCTTGCTGTCCTTGATCTTGGCGGTCACGCCCTTGGCGGTGACCTTGAGGTCCTCGACCCCCGCGCCGGTCATGATCGTCATGCCCTGCTTGGTCAGGCTCTTCTCGAGGAAGGCGGAGACGTCCGCGTCCTCGACCGGCACCACGCGGTCGAGCATTTCGACCACGGTCACGTCGACGCCCATGTCGTTGTAGAAGCTGGCGAACTCGATCCCGATCGCGCCGCTGCCGATCACCAGCAGCTTTGTAGGCATTTCCTTGGGCGTCATCGCGTGGCGGTAGGTCCACACGCGTTCGCCATCCGCCGGAGCGAAGGGCAGGTCGCGCGCCCGCGCGCCGGTGGCGACGATGACGTGCTTGGCGGTGAGCTTCTCCTCGCCCTTCTCGCCTTTCACGGTGAGGCTGGTGGGGCCGGTCAGCGTGCCCTCGCCCATATGCACCGCGATCTTGTTCTTCTTCATCAGGTGCGTGACGCCCTGATTGAGCTGCTTCGCCACGCCGCGGCTGCGCTTGACCACCGCCTCGAGATCGGCCTCGATCGCGCCCGCGATCTTGAGCCCGTAATCCTTGGCATGCTGCGCATAATGCAGGATCTCGGCCGAACGCAGCAGCGCCTTGGTCGGGATGCAGCCCCAGTTGAGGCAGATCCCGCCGAGCAGTTCGCGTTCGACGATGGCGGTCTTGAGCCCCAGCTGCGCGCAGCGGATCGCCGCGACATAGCCGCCGGGGCCGCTTCCGAGCACGATGACGTCGTAATTGGTGTCAGCCATGATTCGTCTCTGTAGTCTCTCGTTTGGTCGCAGACATGGACCGGGTGTTACACGGTCCAGGCGAAGAAAATCCGGGTCGCGCGGGACCGCGAATTGCGGCGGTCCGGAGCGGGGAATGCGTGCGGGTCATGCGGCTGCGTATCGCATGGGCCCGGGCCTGTAGGACAGCGCTCATAGCCCCTCTCCCCTCGCGGGAGATGGGTTGGGGAGATGGGGCCGAAGCGCAGCATGGATCGCCTCGCCCACCGCATCGGTGCCGCGCAGGATATCGTTGTTCCAGAACCGCAGGATGCGAAAGCCTTGAGATTTCAGCCACGCATCACGCGCTATATCGGTTTTGTTCTCGACATGCTGCGATCCGTCCGCCTCGACGATCAGCCGTTCGGCGAAGCACACGAAGTCGACGATATAGTCGCCGATCTGCTCCTGGCGCTTGAATTTGGCGCCATCCATCCTGCCTGCGCGCAGGATAGACCATAGCCGGGTCTCCGCCTCGGTCGGCTCGCGCCGCATGCGTTTGGCCAGGGGAAGAAGGTCGCGCTTGCCCCCTCTCCTTCCCACCACTGCGCGGCGGGCCCCTTCCTCTCCCGCAAGGGGAGAGGCGTTCACCGTCCCCCTCTCCCCTTGCGGGAGAGGGTCGGGGAGAGGGGGCTGCGACATTCCTATCAAGCCCACCGCTCCGCCACCGCGCGGGGCCGGTCGTTCTCGTCGAGCAGGACGAATTTGAACGTGCCCTGCGCCACTCGGGTTTCAGCTTCGCCATTGCGCTCGCGGGCGATGGCTTCGGCGGTGATGGTGAGCGAGGTGTTACCGGTCGCGGCGATATCGCAATAGACCGACAGCTCGTCGCCCACCTGCATCGCGCCGGGGAAGGCGAAATCACTTGCCGAGACGACCACCGCCTTGCCCTGCCCCTCGCGGCTTGCGAGCGAACCGGCGCCGAGCGCCATCTGAGCCATCAGCCAGCCGCCGAACACCCCGCCATAAGGGTTGAGGTCGGTCGGCATGGCGGTGACGCGGATTAGGGGGAAGCGGTCAGTCATGCTCGCGACGGCTCCTCACCTCATCATTCCGCTCCCTCAAACTCTCGAGATATGGATCGCTGTCGACCGCATTTTTTGCCCTCAAGAAGAAGAAGGCGCCATGAAATGCGATGGCGATTATCCAAAAAAAGATCACCACGTGACGATAAAATTCCAGAGGGTCTTCACAACCGGATCGCGACCTGCACCTAGGCGAGTCTGGCCATAACCAAAACTGAAGGACGACAGCAGCCAGAAACAACGCCAACTTCCACTCGATTCTTTCAACAATCAGCGAGATGCTGAGCGCGACTAAAGCCGAAGCAGAAGTCAGAATGCCAATGGGAATGAGAACCGGCGAGGCAAACAAGTACCAGATCAGGTCTTGAGACCTAACGGAAATTAGAGAACCGCTAAAATACGCGAACTCGGCTACTACCAACAGAAAGCCAAGAACAATTGCAGTAGCAGCCCGGCTGGAGATCGAGTCGATCAAACCACCAGCCCCATCGGGTTTTCGCACAGCTGCTGGAAGGCTTCCATAAACCGCGCGCCGTCGGCGCCGTCGATGGCGCGGTGGTCGAAGCTTCCGGTGGCGCTCATCACGGTGGCGACGCCGAGCGCGCCGTCGATCACATGCGCGCGCTGCTCGCCTGCGCCGACCGCGAGGATCATCGCCTGCGGCGGGTTGATCACCGCGTCGAACTGCTTGGTGCCGAACATGCCGAGGTTGGACAGGCTGGCGGTGCCGCCCTGGTATTCCTGCGGCTGCAGCTTGTTGTCCTTCGCCTTGGTCGCCAGCTCCTTCATCTCGGTGCTGATCTGCGCCAAACCCTTCCTGCCCGCGTCGCGGATGATCGGCGTGATCAGGCCCGAGGGCGCGGCGACCGCGACCGAAATGTCCTCGCGCGAATACTGGTACAGCTCGTCGCCCTGGAAGCTGACATTGCAGGCGGGGACGCGCTGGAGCGCGCGGGCGAGCGCCTTGATCAGCAGATCGTTGACCGAGAGCTTGACGCCATCGGCCTCGAGGCTGGCATTGAGCTGCTTGCGCAGGTCGAGCAGCGCATCGAGCCGCACATCGACGGTGAGGTAGATATGCGGGATCGTCTGCTTGGCCTCGGTCAGGCGGCGCGCGATGACCTTGCGGACATTGTTGAGTTTGGTTGCTTCGTAAGGCGCATCGAGATCGCCGCCGAGCGTGGCGGGCCTGGGCGGCGCGTTGGCCGCGGGCGCAGACGCTTCGGCCTTGGCGGGGGCCGCCCCGGCTTCGAGCCCTTCGACATCGGCCTTGATGATCCGGCCGCGCGGGCCGGAGCCGGTCACCTCCGCAAGATCAACGCCCTTCTGTTCGGCGATCCGGCGCGCGAGCGGCGAGGCGATGATGCGCTCTCCGCTGTCGTCTTTCGGCGCAGCGGGGGCTTTTGCGCCGTTCGTCACCCCAGCGGAAGCTGGGGTCGCTTTCTGTTGCGCGGCTTCATTAGCGGTCCCAGCTTTCGCTGGGACGACGCTCTCTTTATCGGACGCAGCGTCAGCGGAAGTGGGTTCGGGTACTTCACCGTCACCATCGGGAGCCGCCGCAGCGGCCGCTTCGTCGAGATCCTCGCCCTCTTCGGCGAGCATTGCGATCACGGTGCCGACCTTCACCCCTTCGCTGCCTTCCTCGACCGCGATGCTGGCTATCGTGCCTTCATCGACCGCCTCGAATTCCATCGTCGCCTTATCGGTTTCGATCTCGGCCATGATGTCGCCGGCCTCGACCTTGTCCCCCGGCTTTACCAGCCATTTGGCGAGCGTGCCCTCCTCCATGGTGGGCGACAGGGCGGGCATCTTGATCGGCGTGGGCATGGTCTGACGTTACGTCCTCGCTGGGGAGAGAGTTGTGCCGCGACCTCTGCCGAAGATGCCCCTGCGCTGCAAGGTCCTTGCGCAGAATACGAATTTACGGGTAACCCGCGCGAAAGGATCGGGGAGCAATTATGCGCACATACCTTGTCGTGATGGACGAGACCGAAGAGGCCAAGCAGGCGCTCCGGTTTGCCTCGCTTCGCGCGCAGAAGACCGGCGGATCGGTGCATATCCTCGCGCTCGTGCCGCAGCAGACCTTCAACGCCTTCGGCGGGGTCCAGGCGACGATCGAACAGGAAGCGCGCGAGCGGGCCGAGGTGATGGCCAATTCCGCAGCGGGCAACATCTTTGCCGAAAGCGGCAAGATGCCCACCATCGCGGTGCGGCCGGGATCACCCGCCGATGTCATCCGCAAATATATCGACGAGCACGGCAATATCGCCGCGCTGGTGCTGGCGACGCATGCCGAGGGCGGCTCGGGCCCGCTGGTGACGCATTTCGCGGCGCATGCGGGGCAATTGCCCTGCCCGCTCTATCTCGTCCCTGGCGGACTCAGCCGCGAAGACATCGACCGCCTCGCCTGAGCGATCAGCTCAGCGTGCCGCGCGTCGGATAATCCTTGTCCAGCGTGAAGCTGATACCGCTCAGCAGATCGTCGAGATCGGGTCGCGTAAACGGCGCGTTCTGGACCACGGCGAAATGCAGTGTGCCATCGGGCTTGACCAGGAATAGCCCGGGTTCGGAGAAGATGTCGGGCTCTTCGCTGCCCTCGCGCTTTTCACTGATGTAGAGGCCCCATTCGCGCGCCTTGTCCTCGCTCAGCGAATGCGCCAGCGGGACATCGCCCGTGTCCCATTCCTCATGGCTGACCGCGGCGCGTTCGGGGCTGTCCATCGACACCGCGAAGACATTGATGCCCTTGTCGGTGAACTGGTCGAGCTTGCCGCTCAGTTCGGTGAGGTATTTCCTGCAGATCGGGCAATGCTTGCCGCGGTAGAACACCAGCAGGGTGAACGCCTCGGGATGCTGCTTCGACAGTTCGAAGCGCGCATCGATGGTGAGCGGCAGGTCGAGATCGGGGACGGGCTGGCCGGGGATAAGCTGGGTCATGAAGGCTCCTTCACCAACCCAATGAGCCGCCCCCCGGCGCGTTCCGTTACTTCTTCTTGCGGCCCTGATGGCGGATGTTCCCCGGCCGCCCGCGCTTTCCAGCGGGGTGCGACTGGCGCGGGGCACCCTGACCCTTCTTCGGGCCCTTGTTCTGGTGCGTCCGCTTCTTTTCCGGGGCGCGGTTGCCGCGTGGTTCGATCCCCGCGCCATCGCTGTCGGGCACTTCGAACTTGAGCGCGCCGGTCAATGCATTGGCTTCGGCGAGCTTGAGCTTGAGCCGGTCGCCCACCGCATATTCGGTGCCGCTGCGTTCGCCGACGAGCTTGCGCGCGCCTTCGTCATAGCTGAAATATTCGCGCCCCAGCGTGCTGACCGGGACCAGCCCGTCGCCGCCGAGTTTCTCGATCGTGGCGAAGAAGCCGAAGCCCTGCACCCCGGTGATGCGCGTGTCGAAGGTCTCGCCCACGCGGCCCGACAGCCAGGCCGCGACATAGCGGTCGATCGTGTCGCGTTCGGCCTCCATCGCGCGGCGTTCGGTCTGGCTGATCGCGTCGGTGATCTGGTGCAGCGCGGTCTTGTCGCGATCGGACAGGCCCGAGCCTTCGGGCAGGTCGATCTTGGGTTTGGGCTGTTCGAGCTTGTAGGCATCGACCAGCGCGCGGTGCACCAGCAGGTCGGCATAACGCCGGATCGGCGAGGTGAAATGCGCATAGCTGCCGAGCGAAAGGCCGAAGTGGCCCGCATTCTGCGGCCCGTAGAAGGCCTGCGTCTGGCTGCGCAGCACCGCTTCCATGATCAGCGCCTTCTCCGCCGGCTCGGAAATGTCCTTGAGCATGCGATTGAACAGGCCCGGCGTGATCACCTGCCCCAGCGCAAACTTCTTGCCCTGCGTGGCGAGATATTCACGGAAGGCGAGCAGCTTCTCGCGGCTCGGCTGTTCGTGGACGCGGTAGACCACCGGCGCGGCCTTGGCCTCGAGCGCCTTGGCCGCCGCGACATTGGCAGCGATCATGAAATCCTCGACCACTCGGTGGGCGTCGAGCCGTTCTCGGATCGCGATTTCCTCGATCACGCCCTCGTCGTTGAGGCGGACCTGCCGTTCGGGCAGTTCGAGATCGAGCGGATCGCGTGCCTGCCGCGCCTTGAACAGCAGCTTCCACGCGCCCCACAGGTTCTTGAGGTACTCGGGCGCATCGCCCGCATCGATCGCGGCCTGCGCGTCCTCGTAAGCGATGTTCTTCGCCAGCCGGACGATGGCGCGGGTAAAGCGCCAGTCGCTGACCTTGCCGTGCTTGTCGATGCTTATGTGGCAGGCCATCGCGGCGCGGTCGACATCCTGCTTGAGGCTGCAGACATCGGCGCTGAGCACTTCGGGCAGCATCGGCACGACGCGGTCGGGGAAATAGACCGAATTGCCGCGCTTGCGCGCCTCACGGTCCAACTCGCCGCCGGGGCGCACGTAATAGCTGACATCGGCGATCGCGATGATCGCGCGGTAACCGCCTTTCCCGTCGGGCTCGGCCCAGATCGCATCGTCATGGTCGCGCGCATCGGCGGGATCGATCGCGACGATGGGGACGTCGCGCAAGTCTTCGCGATGGTCGGGCGAGAGCGGCAGGTCGACCGCGCGCTCCGCCTCGGCGATGGTTTCGCTTGAGAAGACATGCGGGATGCCGTGCTTGGCGATGGCGATCAGGCTGAACGCCTTGGGTGCCAACGGATCGCCGATCACCTCGACCACCTTGACCTTCGCGCGGGCGGATTTGCCCATGCGCTCGGCCAGCACCAGCTCGCCTTCCTGCGCTTCGCCCAGGTCGCCGATCGGCGCACTTTCGCGCACGCGCTTGTCGACCGGAGCGAGCCAAGGCTTGCCCGCACCATCGAATTCGACGACGCCCATCATGCCTTCGGTGCGTGCGGGAAGCTTCTTCATCGGCGTCGCGCGCCAGCCGTCGTCGGTTTCTTCGTTGCGCGCGAGGATCCGGTCGCCGCGCTTCAGCGCGGCCATCTTGGTCGTTTCGCGCACCACCAGCCGCGGCGGCTTTTCCTTGCTGTCGGGGGCCCAATTTTCGGGCTCGGCAATTACTTCGCCATCCTCGATCGCGACGACCTTGAGCACGGTCACCTTGGGCACGCCGCCCATGCGGTGATAGGCAGTGCGCTTGCCGTCGATGAGGCCTTCCTCGGCCATGTCCTTGAGACGCTTTTTCAGCGTGATCTTTTCCTGACCCTTGAGGCCGAAGGCCTTGGCGATTTCGCGCTTGCCCGCGGGCGTGTCGGAGGTCTGGATAAATTCGAGTATCTGTTCTTTCGACGGCATCCCCTGACGCCGCCGGTTCGTATTCTGTTTTGTCATGGGCGCCATATGGGGATGGCAAGGCCCGGTGTCACGGTCTGACTAATAGGCCTTGGCCAGCAGCACGCGTTCCACTGCGGGTTCGCCGGTGAAGATGCACGCGCCATCGACCGCCTCGGCCCCGATCGGCACATTGCGGATGGTGAGCTTGTGGTCCTTCAGCCGCTCGACGACCTTTTCCAGCGCGGCGCCGGTTGGTTTCGACCATTGCACCTCGACCCAGCCGGGATAGCGCGAGGCGGAGAAGTGCTTTTTCACCTCGGCGAAATCGGTGACCCCGCGGGTGATGTTCGCATCGCGGCGTTCGGCAGCCTGGGCTAGCAGCACTGCCTGCATGTCGGTGAGGATCGCGGGAATGGCCTCCCCTGCGGCTTCACGCGTCGGGTTCTCGAAGGCGGGCTTGCCCGTCTCCGCGTCCCACAGCCGGTCGCGGCGCAGCATGCTGACGACGCCATTGTCCATGTCGCGCCCGCCGACCTCGACGATCACCGGCGCGCCCTTGCGGACATAGTCCCAGCGCTTCTGCGCGGCCTTGCCCGGCCGCGTGTCGAGCAGCACGCGGAGCGGCTCGCCGAGCACGCTCTGGCGGGCGAGCGTCGCGCGCAGGACCTCGCAATAGTCGATCAGCGCCTGGTCTTCGGGCTTGTCGCGCAGCATCGGCAGGATGACGACCTGCTGCGGCGCGATCTTGGGCGGCAGGCGCAGCCCGTCATCGTCGCCATGCGTCATGATGACACCGCCGACCATGCGCGTCGAAACGCCCCAGCTGGTGGTATGCGCGAGGCTCTCGCCGCCTTCGCGGTTCTGGTACTTGATCCCCGAGGCCTGTGCGAAATTGGTGCCGAGATAATGGCTGGTGCCCGCCTGCAGCGCCTTGCCATCCTGCATCATCGCCTCGATCGACCAGGTCTCGACCGCGCCCGGGAAACGCTCGTTCTCGGGCTTCTCACCGGGCACCACTGCCAGCGCGAGGTCCTCGTCGGCAAAGGCCCGGTAAACCTCGAGCATGGTCAGCGTGTGCTCTTTCGCCTCCGCCTCGTCGGCATGCGCGGTATGGCCTTCCTGCCACAGGAATTCGCTGGTCCGCAGGAACATGCGCGTGCGCATTTCCCAGCGCACGACATTGGCCCACTGGTTGAGCTTCAGCGGCAGGTCGCGCCAGCTCTGGATCCAGCGCGCCATGGCATCGCCGATGATCGTTTCCGAGGTCGGGCGCACCACCAGCGGTTCTTCCAGCTTGGCCTCGGGATCGGGGATCAGCCCGCCATCCTTGCCCGCGATCAGCCGGTGATGCGTGACCACCGCCATTTCCTTGGCAAAGCCTTCGACATGCTCGGCCTCACGCTCGAAATTGGAGAGCGGGATGAAGATCGGGAAATAGGCATTTTCATGCCCCGTCGCCTTGATCCGGTCGTCGAGCAGGCGCTGCATGCGCTCCCAGATGCCGAAGCCCCACGGGCGGATCACCATGCAGCCGCGCACGCCCGATTCCTCGGCCATTTCGGCGGAGCTGATGACGTCCTGGTACCAGGCGGCGAAATCATCGTCGCGGCGCGTGTTCAAGGCATGGCGGATCTGGGCCATGGTCAATATCCCGTAATTGCTGGTCGGAGCGGCGCGCGGGCCGATGCCGTCATTTGCTCATCTCGTCCAGCTTCTTCTGCATCGCGGCCATCTGCGCGCGCATCTCGGCAAGGTCGTCGGACTGTTCGGGCCTGGGGGACTTGGACGCGGCGGGGATGAACGCCTCGGCGGCATTCTGCATCATCTTGAAGTTGGCCTCGGCCATTTTCGCGAGCGGATTGGCTTCGATGCCCTTGGCGAAAGCCGACTGGATCTGCTCGCGGTTGCGGTGCAAATTTGCCATGCTGGCTTCGAGATAGCTCGGCATCATCGCCTGCATCGAATTGCCATACATGCTGATCAAATCGCGCAGGAAGCTGACCGGGAGCATGTGCGTGCCGTGGCTTTCTTCCTCGACGATGATCTGGGTCAGGATGGTATGCGTGATATCGTCGCCCGACTTGGCATCGAGGACATTGAAGTCGACATTCTCGCGGACCATCTTGGCCAGATCGTCCAGCGTGATGTAGCTGCTCGTATCGGTGTTGTAGAGCCGCCTGTTGGCGTACTTCTTGATGATGATCGGTTCGCCCTCGGCGGTCCGCTTGGCCATTCTCGCATGCTCCCCAATTGTGCAATGCAAGACGCTTAGCACGTGCACAAAGTGCGACGCAACACAGCGCGCTGCTCAGCCGAAGCGGTGACCGAGGATTGTCAGCAATTCATATTGCGAAAGAGTGGTTTGCTGCGCAGCATGAGGCAAGTGATAGGGCAGCGCGACCCAGTCGCCCTCCCCCACGTCCGGCGCATCGGACAGGTCGAGGACGATCATGTCCATCGACACCTTGCCAAGGATCGGCAGCCTGCGCTCGCCATGCGTGAAATGCGCCCCTGCCCAGCTGCGCAGGACGCCGTCGGCATAGCCCAGCGACACCACGCCGATGCGCATGGCGCCGGGTGCGGTGAAAGTGGCATTGTAGCCGACCGTTTCCCCCGCCTCGATCTCGCGGCACTGGATCACCCGCGCTTCGGGATAGGCGACCTGGCGGATATCGCCCGCCAGCTCGCTGCGCGGGATGCCGCCATAGAGCGACAGGCCGGGACGGGTGAGATCGAAGGCATAGTCGCGGCCCAGTGCGATGCCGGCGCTGTTGGCGAGGCTGGCCTCCTTGTGCCGGACCGCGGAGCGGCAGGTGCGAAAAGCCTCAAGCTGGCGCGCATTCATCGCGCTATCCTCGTCGGCGCAGGCCAAATGGCTCATCAGCACTTCGATCTCGAGCTGCTGGACGGCCGGGTCGGACAGGTCGGCGGGGGATATGCCGAGGCGGTTGATCCCGGTGTCGACCATCAGATTGCACGGCCCGCCGCCGCTCTCGAGCCACAGGCGCGCCTGCCGCAGGCTGTCGATGACCGGCCTGACCCCTACCGACCGCGCGTAGGCGGCTTCCGCGGCGTCGACCGGGCCGTGCAGTACCGCCACCTGCCCGGGCGGGGCATGGCGCAGCACCGCGGGCACTTCGCTCCAATGCGCGACGAAGAAATCGCGGCACCCGGCATCGCGCAGCACCGGCACGCAGGTCTCGACGCCCAGACCATAGCAATTCGCCTTCACCGCCGCGCCGGCGCGCGCGCTGCCCGACAGCGCATCGAGCGCGCGCCAGTTATGCGCGAGGGCGTCGCGATCGATACGCAGCCGCAGGCTCGGCGGCGGAAGCGTGGTCATCGGCGGCTCACGGAAGGACGGGAGACGCGGGCGGATCCTGCCCGCTATCTTCGAAATCGCGCGGCGGCCCTTCGGGCAGGCCCCACCAGGCCACGACCAGCCCGAAGCCGACCACGGCCATCGTGTACCACAGCCCCGAATAGGCATTGCCGGTCATCGCCACGATATAGCCCGCGATCAACGGCAGGAAGCCGCCGAGATAGCCCGCCCCGATATGATAGGGGATCGACATCGAGCTGTAGCGGATCCGCGCGGGGAACATCTCCGACAAGAGCGCCGCGACCGAGCCATAGGTCAGCGCCGACAACAGGCCGAGCACCAGCAGCAGGCCGATGATCCCGGCGATGCTCGCGAGTGGCGGGGTCTGGCGTTCGAAGGAATAGCCATTGGCTTCTAGCCAGCTCTGGATGATCGCGCGGCGCGTGTCATCGGGCAGGGCCTCGTAGCCATAGGTTGCGCTGCCGATCGCCAGTTCGGTGCGCGCGTCTTCGGTAATGGCATAGGGAACGCCAAGCGCGGTCAGATCCTGCAGCGCGCGGCCGCAGGCGCTGGCCTGGACCTCGGCGAAGGGATCGTATTCGCACTCGGCGCCGCTGATGGTAACGGGCGCGGCGCGCGCGCTGTCCTGCAGGCCCGGATTGGCGAGCGCGCCGATCCCCCAGAATACCGGGAACAGCAGCGCAAGCGCGGCGATCGCCCCGATGATGATCGGCTTCTTGCGCCCGACGCGGTCGGACCATTTGCCGACCACGATGTAGAACCCCATCGACAGCGTGCCCGCGATCAGCAGCATCCATTCGACCACGCCTTCATCCACGCGCATCGGTCCGCGCAGGAACGACAGGCCCGAGAAGAAGGCGGTGTACCAGATCGTCGTGAGTACGCCGGTGATGCCGAACAGCGCCACGAAGATGCGCTTGGGATTGCCCGGATAGGTGAGGCTTTCCTTGAACGGATTGGCCGAGGTTTCGCCCGCGGCCTTCATCGCCTGGAATACCGGGCTTTCGGACAGCTTGAGGCGCATCCAGAGCGAGATGAACAGCAGCACGATCGACAGGAGGAAGGGAATGCGCCAGCCCCATGCGGCGAAATCGTCCGCCGGGATCAGCGCGCGGCAGGCAATCACCACTGCGATCGACAGCACGAAACCGCCAACCACGCTGGCCTGGATGAAGCTGGTGTAGAAGCCGCGTTTTTCGGGCGGGGCATGCTCGGCGACATAGATCGCCGCACCGCCATATTCGCCGCCCAGCGCCAGCCCCTGCAGGATGCGCAGGCCGATCACGATCAGCGGCGCGGCGATACCGATGCTGGCCGCGCTGGGGATCAGGCCGACACCCGCGGTGGCGATCCCCATCAGCGTCACGGTGACGAGGAAAGTGTATTTGCGCCCCAAGCGGTCGCCGAGGAAACCGAACAGGATTGCGCCGAGCGGGCGGAAGCCGAAGCCGACTGCGAAACCCGCCCACACCAGCAGGATTTCCAGTGTCTCGTTATCGCTCGGGAAGAAGGCTGCGCCGATCAGCGCGGCGAGCGTGCCGTAGATGAAGAAATCGTACCATTCGAAGATCGTCCCCGCGCTGCTCGCGGCGATGACCAGGCGGATTTCCTTTTCGGACGGCTCCCTGTGCGGTGTGACGGCACCCTCGGGCATGTCGCGTTCCCTCCCTCGCGATTGTTCTTGGCGTGAACGCGGGTCTAGCGGGGGGCGCGGGGCTTGGAAAGCGCGTCCAGCGCGGCTCTCCACGGCAAGAGAATCGCCTCGTGACGCCCGCGGTGCGGGCGGGCCGGTTCCAGCAGCGCGAGCCGGGGGAGGAGCGAGCTGGGCGCCTCGCCCTCGAGCCATTCGGTCAGCGACTGCAGGGTGCGCGCGATCGCCGCTGTATCCATGCCGCGCGCCTCGCGTGCGAAAATCGCCGCGGAGGCCTGGCCCACCGCGCAGGCGGTGACCTTGAGGCCGATGGTTTCGAGCCGGTCACCTTGGCTGGACGACAGGTCGATCACGCTGCCGCAACTGCGTGAGCGGGCAGTGCCGCAGGCAATGGCTGCAGGGTCGTAGGGATAGTCGGCCAGCTCCACCGCCAGGGCGAGCAGCTCGGACGAATAGAGCGCAGGCGTGCGGGTGGACGCCATCACTCGGGCGCGGCGGCCTGCTCGCGCAGGATGGCGCGGCGGTCGGCCAGCACTTCGACCAGTGCGCGCGAGCTGGCATCGACGAGTTCGTAGCTGCGCGCCGTGGTGATCCAGGTGGGCCGCCCCTTGAAGCCCCACACCGTGTCGTAGCCCAGCACCAGCAGCGAGAAGGCGATCACCACGATGACCATGCCCTTCAGCGCTCCGAAACCGAAGCCGAGGACGCGGTCGACCGGGCCCAGCACCGAGCCGCGCGAAGCGGTCCCGACATTGTTGGCGATGACTTTCATCGCGGCATAGGGGATCAGCAGCAGCAGGGTGAACGACAGCAGCGAGGTGGTGATATGCGAACCGATGTACTCCTGCAGCGCAGTCGTCAGCGGCGTATGCAGGAACCGGATCGCAAAAGCGGCCAGCACCCACGCGGCGAGCGAAAGCACTTCCTGCATGAATCCACGCAGGAAACCGCCCACGGCTGCGATGCCGACGATCAGCAGGACAATGTAATCGAAACCCGTCATTTCTCTACCATGGACCGGGACTTATGAATTCCCGATTATCCGGTCAACGAGATTGGCCAATTGTCCCAAGCCGTCATAGGTCAGCGCCTCCGACCCGCCCTGCACATCCGCCGGTCCAAAGCCGCGGTCGAAGCCGAGCTTGGCGGCTTCGCGCAGCCGCAGCCCGCCATGTGCGACCGGGCGGATTTCCCCGGCGAGCGAGACTTCGCCTAGCCATACGCTGCGCGGCGGCAGCGGCTTGTCGGCCATCGCGCTGACCAGCGCCGCGGCCACCGCGAGGTCGGCCGCGGGATCGGACAGGCGATAACCGCCCGCGACATTGAGATAGACCTCCGCCGAAGAGAAATTGAGCCCGCAGCGCGATTCGAGCACGGCGAGCAGCATGGCGAGCCGGCCGCTGTCCCACCCGACCACCGCGCGGCGCGGGGTGGCGCCCGATTGCAGCCGGACGATCAGCGCCTGGATTTCGACCAGCACCGGGCGCGTGCCTTCGATCGCGGGGAACACCGCACTGCCCGCCATCGGCTCGTCGCGGCCCGAGAGGAACAGCATGGAGGGGTTGTCGACTTCCTCCAGTCCCTCCCCCGCCATCGCGAAGACGCCGATCTCGTCGACTGCGCCGAAGCGGTTTTTGAGCGCACGCAGGATGCGGTACTGGTGGCTGCGTTCGCCCTCGAAGCTCATCACCACATCGACCATGTGCTCGAGCACGCGCGGCCCGGCGATGCTGCCGTCCTTGGTCACATGCCCGACGAGCACCAGCCCGACCCCGTTTTCCTTGGCATAGCGGATCAGTTCGAAGGCGCAGCCACGCACCTGGCTGACCGTGCCGGGCGCGCCTTCGATCGTGTCCGAATGCATCGTCTGGATCGAATCGATCACCAGCAGCTTGGGCGCGTCCATCGAACCCAGCGTGGTCAGGATATCGCGCACCCCGGTGGCGGCGGCGAGCTTGATCGGCGCGTCCGACAGCCCAAGCCGCGCGGCGCGCATGCGGATTTGCCCGGCAGCTTCCTCGCCGCTGACATAGACGACGCCATGCCCGCCGCGCGCGATCTTGGCCGCGGCCTGAAGCAGCAATGTCGATTTGCCGATGCCCGGATCGCCGCCCAGCAGGATCGCCGAACCCGGGACCAGCCCCCCGCCCAGCGCGCGGTCGAATTCGGCAAGGCCGGTGGGCTGGCGCGTCGGCAGGGCGCCGGGCTTGTCGAGCTCGACGAACTCGACCGCGCGCCCCCCGCTCGACAGATCGTGTTTCATCGAGAACACCGTCGCCGGAGCATCCTCCGCCAGCGTGTTCCATTCGGCGCAATCGGGGCATTGCCCCTGCCAGCGATTGGATACGCCGCCACAGGCCTGACAGACATAGCGTTTCTTGGGTTTCGCCATGCGCGCTTGCTAACCGGAACATTTCGCGAACGCAATTGCCTTTGTCGGTTTATCCCGTCATGAGGTCCGGCAATGCGTCAAAAGGAATTTCGGATAGCGCTGGTCTGCTACGGCGGAGTGAGCTTGGCCATCTATATGCATGGCGTGACGCGCGAGCTGTGGCAGCTTGCCCGCGCCAGTCGCGATTTCCACGCGCAGGGGCCCGCGCGCGGCGGCGTGGAAGCGGTCTATCGCGCGCTGCTCGAGCGGATCGCCGACGAACATGACCTGCGCTTGCGCGTGCTCCCCGATATCATGAGCGGGGCCAGCGCGGGCGGGATCAATGCCGTGTTTCTCGCGCAAGCGGTCCATTCGGGCCAATCGCTCGAACCACTGACCGACCTGTGGCTCGAACTGGCCGATGTCGACGAACTGGTCGACCCGGCAGCGCGCCTCAAATGGCGGTTTTCGAAGATGTGGGCGCAGCCCTTCGCCACCTGGCTGCTCAGCCGGCCCGGCAGCAATCTGGCCGATGCGGTGGCCCCCGGAACGCAGGCCGAGGTCGAGCGCAAGGTGTCGCATCTGATTCGCGGCCGGTGGTTCGAACCGCCGTTCTCGGGCCTCGGCTTCTCGCGCATGCTCGAACGCGCCTTCTCGGCCATGGCCGCGAGCCCGGTGGAAGAGCCGCTGCTGCCGCCCGGCCATCCGCTCGACCTCTATGTCACCGCGACCGATTTCCACGGCTATCTCGAATTGCTGCGGCTGCACAGCCCGCCGGTGGTCGAGGACACCGAACACCGCATGCCGATTTCCTTCCGGACGCGCACGCCGATGACCGGCGGCATCGATATCGCCAATCCGCTCGAGCTGGTCTTCGCTGCCCGCGCGACAGCCAGTTTCCCGGGGGCCTTCCCACCGCTACGGATCGAGGAAATCGACCAATTGTCCGACCTCACCGAACGCAGGTGGCCGGAGAGGGAGGCGTTTCTCGAACGGATCATGCCGGTGCATGTCGCGCGGGAAACAATTGATAATGTATCGCTTATCGACGGGTCGGTGCTGGTCAACAAGCCGTTCGCCGGAGCCATCGCCGCCCTGCACGAACGCCCCGCACAGCGCGAAGTCGACCGCCGGTTCCTTTATGTCGATCCGCGCCCCGACCGCTATGGCGATGATGGCGGCAAGCGCGAGCCGGTGGGCTTCTTTTCCGCGATCTTCGGATCGCTGTCGACGCTCCCGCGCGAACAGCCGATCCGCGACAATCTCGAACAGCTCGAAGAGCAAAGCCGCGAGGCCGAGCGGCTCAGCCGCATGGTCGCCGCGCTGCGCCCCGAAGTCGATGCCGCGGTCGACCGCCTGTTCGGGCGAACGCTGTTTCTCGACCGGCCCACCCCTGCACGGCTGAAAGCGTGGCGGCAGAAGGCGCAGCAGGCCGCCGCCGAGCGTGCGGGTTATGCCTTCCACGCCTATGCGCAAGCGAAGTTCACCGGTATCGTCGTCCGCCTCGCGCGGTTGGCGTTGGCCGCTGCGCCCAAGCTGGGGTTCGACGATCCCGCCCCGATCGAAGCGGTGCTGCGCGAGGAGTTGATCCGGCGCGGCCTGAACACGCTGGCTGCGCCCTCGGGCGGTGCATCGCCCGAAGCGATCGCCTTCTTCCGCGAACACGACATCGGTTTCCGCATTCGCCGGTTGCGTCTGCTCGCGCGGCGGCTTGCGCGCGACTGGGAGGCCGATCCCGACATTTCCGACGAGGCGCTCGAACAGGGCCGTGATACGGTTTACCAGATACTCGCGCTCTATTTCGAACGCGAGGGCGTTGCAGCGCTGGGCGCGGATTTCGTGCCCCTGGCGGAGGGGGTGATGCGCGATCCGGGGTCGCTGCTCGACATGATCGAGGCGAAGCGCCTGCTACCCGGGCTCGACGACCGCGCCGAGGAAATGCTCGCTGCCGCGCTCGAGCAGATGCCCAAGAACCTGCGCCGCCGGATGCTGCTGAGCTATCTGGGCTTTCCTTTCTACGATGTCGCCACGCTGCCGCTGCTGCGCAATGAAGGACTGACAGAATTCGACCCGGTCAAGGTCGACCGCATCAGCCCCGACGATGCGCGCAGCATCCGCGAAGGTGGAACGCCGGCTACGCTGCGCGGGGTCGAGTTCTACAATTTCGGCGCCTTCTTCAGCCGGGCTTACCGCGAGAACGATTATCTGTGGGGCCGGCTGCACGGGGCGGAGCGGATGATCGACCTGGTCTGTTCGACGCTGGAAAAGCCCTTTGCCGCCGAAACCTGCCGCCACTTCAAGCGCGCGGCCTTCCACGCGATCCTCGACGAAGAGCAGATGGCGCAGCGGTGTACGCAGCGCCTGATCGACGAGATCCGCGCCGAGCTTGTCGAGCGGATGCCCTAGCCCGCTGCGCGGCCGAAGAAGAGCAGCATCACCAATCGCGCGCTTTCGGCGTCGGTGCCGAAGCCGGGCGCGGCATTGTGGAACTGCCAGGGTGAAAACAGCACGAGCCGGTTGAAGCGCATCGGGACGCGCATCACGCGCTCCCATTTGCCCGGCTGCGCGGTATCCTTGTTGACCACGTCGCCGACCAGCGTGTCGAGATCGGCATAGCCCGACGCCGCGAGCTCGGCGCCATTGGCGGGCACGCGTTCGAGGCCGGTACGCTTGTGGCGGAAGAAATCGGTCCCGCCGGCCCCCGGTCTGGCGCAATCCTCGGGACGCGAGAGGTAGAGGATGCCGGAGTAGAAAGCGGGGTCGATATGCACCCCGCTGCGGCCCTTGTCCGCTTTGAGCGTCATCCGGCAATGGCCGTGTTCGGTCTTGTCCGCCGCCTCGAGCGCGAGGCCAAGATGCCGCGAGACCGAGGCATTGATCCCGTCCATCGGCAACGCGCTGGTAGAATCGCGGCCCGGATAATTTCCGCCCGTTCCCGGCGGCGCATAGTCGAGCGCGAGCGCAGCCCGCCGTGCGGCCCAGGGGTCGGACAGGAAATCGTCGATGATCGTCAGCGAAGGCAGCATGGGCCGCGCTTATCGCCAGCGCAGCCCTGCTTGGCAATCACCCGCCGATCACATCCTTGAGCTTGTTGAAGAAGCCGCGGCTTTCGGGACATTCGTCGCCGGTTTCCAGCTCGCGGAACTGTTCGAGCAGCGCGCGCTGTTCCTTGCTCAGCTTGGTCGGGGTCTCGACCGCGATTTCGACCACCAGGTCACCGCGTCCGCGGCCCTGCAGCACGGGCATGCCCGCGCCGCGATGGCGCAATTGCTTGCCCGACTGGATACCCGCCGGGATTTCGATCGTCACATCCTCGCCATCGAGGTTGGGAATATCGATCGACCCGCCCAGCGCAGCAGCGGTGAAGCTGATCGGCACGCGCGTGGCGAGCGTGGTGCCTTCACGCTGGAAGATCGCATGCGGTTTCACATGGAGGAAAATATAGAGATCGCCCGGAGGCGCGCCGCGTGGTCCGGCCTCGCCCTTGCCCGACAGGCGGATGCGGGTGCCGGTATCGACACCGGGCGGGATTTCGACCTCGAGCGACTGCGCCTTGTCGACGCGTCCCTCGCCGCGGCAATCGCGGCATGGCGAGCTGATGACTTCGCCGCTGCCGTGGCAATTGGGGCACGGACGTTCGACGACGAAGAAGCCCTGCTTGGCTCGGACCTGGCCCTGGCCGTGGCACAGGTTGCAGGTGCGTGCGCGCGTTCCGGGCGTTGCGCCCGAGCCGTGGCAGGTTTCGCAATTCTGCGAGACTTCGATCTCGATTTCGGTCGATTTGCCGTGGAAGGCTTCCTCGAGTTCGATCTGCAGATCGTAACGCAGATCGGCGCCGCGGCGCGGACGGGCACGCCCGCCGCCGCCGAAGGCGCTGCCGAAGATGGTCTCGAAAATATCCCCGATATCGCCGAAATCGGCGCCGGGATGGCCGCCGCCACCGGGGCCGCCCTGCTGGAAAGCGGCATGCCCGAAGCGGTCGTAGGCGGCGCGCTTCTGCGGGTCCTTGAGCACTTCATAGGCAGCGCTGAGCGCCTTGAACTTGCCTTCGCTCTCGGTGCAGCCGGGGTTGCGATCGGGATGGTGCTTCATCGCGAGCTTGCGATAGGCCGACTTGATCGTCGCCCCGTCGGCATCGCGGCTCACTCCGAGCAATTCGTATAGTTCGGTTTCGGTAGTCGACATGGCTTCCCAATGACTAATCGCCACCGGTGCGCGGGGGCACCGGTGGCGATCGGTTTTTCATCGTCCGATCAGTTCTTCGCGTCTTCGTCGACTTCGGAGAACTCGGCGTCGACCACGTCGTCCTCGGCCGCGCTATCCGCTGCTTCGGCATCTCCGGCAGGCGCGTCGGCAGCATTGGCCTGCTCCTGCTCGTAGATCGACTGGCCCATCTTCATCGCGCTCTGCGACAGGTCCTGGGCCTTGGCGTTGATGTCGGTAGCGTCATCACCTTCGAGCGCGGTCTTGAGCGCCGCGACCTTCTCTTCGACTTCGCTCTTCAGCGAAGCGTCGATCTTGTCGCCATGCTCTTCGAGCTGCTTTTCGGTCGCGTGGACGAGGCTGTCGGCCTGGTTGCGGGCCTCGGCGCTTTCGCGGCGCTTCTTGTCCTCGTCGGCGAACTTCTCGGCGTCCTGGACCATCTGGTCGATATCGTCATCAGACAGGCCGCCCGATGCCTGGATGCGGATCTGCTGCTCCTTGCCGGTACCCTTGTCCTTGGCACTGACGTTGACGATGCCGTTGGCGTCGATGTCGAAAGTGACCTCGATCTGCGGCACGCCGCGCGGGGCAGCCGGGATACCGACCAGGTCGAACTGGCCGAGCATCTTGTTGTCCGCGGCCATTTCGCGTTCGCCCTGGAAAACGCGGATCGTCACCGCGTTCTGATTGTCCTCGGCGGTCGAATAGGTCTGCGTCTTCTTGGTCGGGATCGTCGTGTTGCGATCGATCATCTTGGTCATGATCCCGCCCAGCGTTTCGATCCCCAGCGAGAGCGGGGTCACGTCGAGCAGCAGCACGTCCTTGACGTCGCCCTGAAGAACGCCGGCCTGGATCGCCGCGCCCATGGCGACGACTTCATCGGGGTTCACGCCGGTATGCGGCTTCGAACCGAAGAATTCTTCGACCACTTCGCGCACCTTGGGCATGCGGGTCATGCCGCCGACGAGGATGACCTCGTCGATCTCGTCCTTCGAGACACCGGCATCGGCCAGCGCCTTCTTGCACGGTTCGAGCGTACGCTTGATCAGGTCGCCGACGAGCTGTTCGAGCTTCGAGCGGCTGAGCGTTTCGACGAGGTGCAGCGGGGTCGAGCTGCCGCCTTCCATACGCGCGGTGATGAAGGGCAGGTTGACTTCGGTCGAGGCCGAGCTCGAGAGTTCGATCTTGGCCTTCTCGGCGGCTTCCTTGAGGCGCTGCAGCGCGAGCTTGTCGGTCCGGAGATCCATGTTCTCCTTCTTCTTGAACTCGTCTGCGAGATATTCGACGATCGTGCTGTCGAAATCTTCGCCGCCCAGGAAAGTGTCGCCATTGGTCGACTTCACTTCGAACACGCCGTCACCGATTTCGAGCACCGAAACGTCGAAGGTACCGCCGCCAAGGTCGTAAACGGCGATGGTCTTGCCGTCTTCCTTGTCCATGCCATAGGCAAGCGCCGCGGCGGTCGGTTCGTTGATGATGCGCAGCACTTCGAGACCCGCGATCTGGCCGGCGTCCTTGGTCGCCTGGCGCTGCGCGTCGTTGAAGTATGCGGGAACGGTGATGACCGCCTGGGTGACGGTTTCGCCAAGATAGCTCTCGGCGGTTTCCTTCATCTTCTGCAGGATGAAGGCGGAAACCTGGCTGGGTGAATAGTCTTCGCCGCCGGCTTCGACCCAGGCATCGCCGTTCTTGCCCTTGACGATGTCGTAGGGAACCAGGCCCATGTCCTTCTTGGTCAGCGGGTCATCGAACCGGCGACCGATCAGGCGCTTGATCGCAAACAGCGTATTGTCGGGATTGGTCACTGCCTGGCGCTTGGCCGGCTGACCGATCAGACGTTCGCTGTCCTTGGTGAAGGCAACGATCGACGGTGTGGTCCGCGCGCCTTCCGAATTCTCAATGACCTTGGGCTTGCCGCCGTCCATCAAGGCGACACAGCTGTTGGTGGTGCCGAGGTCGATACCGATAACTTTGCTCATGGTTTCCCCATCTGTTTCAAGTCGTTGGACACCGCACTTTGGGTTCCCCAAAGCTGGCGGAACCGGTTGGCGGCTCTATCCGGTGGTGTGTTACCCGCGTGATATAGGTGCGGTTTTCCTTGGCACAAGGGAGAGCGCGCGCTAGTTTTTGCGCAGGACGAAGAGGGGATGAAATCCATGAAATTCACGTATTTCGCACCAGCAGCGCTGGCTTTCGCTACGGTTACACTGGCCGCTTGTTCGGGCGGCACCGAGGAAGCGGCGGCCCCCGCGGTCGACGAGGTGGCACTGGAACTGAGCGACGCGCGGCTGATGCTGCCGGCAGTGTCGGGCTATCCGGGCGCGATCTATTTCACCGTGGCCAATACGGGCGAGCGCAATTACGCGATCCGCCGCGCCGATGTCGCCGGCGCCGGCCGCGCAGAACTCCACGCATCGATGCAGATGGATGGCGAAATGACCATGGACAGCGTGGGCCAGGTATTGGTCAATGCGGGGGATGAAGAGACCTTCGAACCCGGCGGATACCACGTCATGGTGTTCGATCTCGACCCGGCAATCGCGGCGGGCGACACGGCCGAGATGACGCTGACCGTGGTGGGCGGCAAGCAGAAGAGCTTCCCGGTCGAAGTCCGCGCCGCGGGTGACGAACGCTGAGCGATGGGCGCGACACGCTGGGGGTTGCTGCCCATGACGAAGCGGTCGCGCCAACCTGCCCCGTAGGAGGGGAACGTCCGCTGACAGCGGGCGAGATTGCGCTCGCCCGATCGGTTTTCGGGCACGCGATCGATTATGCCAGGGTGACGATCCGGCGGCGGAAGTGGTTTCCCTTCCAGCCCCGCCGGATCACCATGGCCCCGCGCGGACACGTGCATTTCCACCCTCGCGGCGATGCCTATTGCGATGATTTCTCGACCACGCATGTGCTGCGCCAGGGGTTGCTGATCCACGAGCTGGTGCATGTCTGGCAGGTCCAGACCAGGGGCGACTGGTATTTGGTCACGCGCCGGATGCCATGGGCGCGCTATGATTATGCGCTCAAACCCGGTTGGCCGCTCGAACGCTATGGCATCGAGCAGCAGGCCGAGATCGTGAAGCACGCCTTCTGGCTGCGCAATGGTGTCAAGGTCGCGGGAATCGCCGATCCCGCAGCATACGACCTGCTGGTCCGCTTCCCGGGGGCCGAGCGCTAGGCCCCGCGGGCAGCCGATGCAAAAAGGGCCGCCCCATGCGGGACGGCCCTTGTTCGTTCGGTCAGATGTTCATCCGGCCAGGCGATCAGCGCCAGTAGCGAGCGTAGCGATCGTCATCGCGGCAGTCGTCGTCGACATAGCGGCCATCGCCGTAATAGCCGTCGCAATCGTCGTCCTTGTCGCTGACATAGCCGATCACCCCGCCGATCGCGGCACCGGCTAGCGCGTAAGTTTCGAGGTCTTCGCCCAGCAATGCGCTCAGCCCGGCACCGGCAGCCGCACCGGCAGCTGCGCCCTCGACCGCGTAATTCTGCGCGCAGGCGCCCAGACCGAGGCTCGAGGCGAGTAGCGCGGGTGCGAGTAACAGCTTGGTGTTCATGGTATCTCTCCGTTTGCGTCCCTGTCGGATCACATACGGACGAGCGGCCTCGCCGTTCCTCAGTCGTAGGTCACGCCGGGCAGTCCCTGCCCGCCATCGGCGATAAAGGCATCGATCCGCGCTTCGAGCGCGGGCAGCGGCACCGAACCGAGCGACAGCACCACATCGTGGAACTTGCGGATGTCGAACGCTTCGCCGAGTTCCTCTTCTGCCTTCGCGCGGACGCGGCGTATCGTCATCTCGCCCAGCTTGTAGGCCAGCGCCTGACCCGGCCAGCTGATGTAGCGATCGATCTCGGTACCGACTTCGCGGTCGGACAGGGCGGTATGGCTCGACAGGTAGGCGACCGCCTGTTCGCGGCTCCAGCCATAGTGGTGGATGCCGGTGTCGATCACCAGCCGCGCTGCGCGCCACATCTCGTAGGACAGCCGCCCGAACTTCTCATAGGGCGTGCGATAGATCCCCATCTCCTCGCCGAGATATTCGACATAGAGCCCCCAGCCCTCGCCAAAGCCAGAGAAATAGGTCTGCCGGCGAAAGCGCGGGGCTTCCTCCTGTTCGAGCGCGACCGCGCCCTGGAAACTGTGCCCGGGCGCGCATTCGTGCAGCGTCAGCGCGGGGATGTTGTAGAGCGGTCGCGAAGGCAGATCGTAGGTATTCATCTGGCACGCATCGAGCCCGCCGCGCCCCGCGGTGTAGAAGGGTGCTATGGCGGGATCGACCGGGCGGATCGTGAACCGGTGACGCGGCAGGAAGCCGAAATAGTCGGCGAGCTTTCCATCGACGCGCTTGGCGACATAGGAGGAAACCCCCATCAGTTCGTCGCCGCTGCGCGCCACGAATTGCGGATCGGTGCGCAGGAAGGTGACGAATTCGGCTAGCGTGCCGACGAAACCCGCCTCGTCCTTCACCTTTTCCATTTCGGCGGTGATCCGCGCGACCTCGTCGAGGCCGATCCGGTGGATCTGCTCGGCGGTGAGGTCCAGCGTGGTGTATTGGCGGATCTGCTGCGCGTAATAGGCCGCGCCATCGGGGAACTCGCTCGCGCCAAGGGTCGTGCGCGTATTGGGCAGATATTCCTCGCGGAAGAAGGCGAGCCATTGGGCATAGGCAGGCGTTACGTGCTCCGCGATTGCCGTGCGCCCGGCTTCGCGCAGGCGCTCTTGCTCGTCCGCGGGAATGCTGCGCGGCATATCGGCGAACGGCGTCCAGAAGGGGCTCTGCTCGGGATCGTCGACGACATAGGATGCGATCGACACATCGCGTCCGTCCAGCGTCACCCGCGGAACCGAAAACCCGCGCGCCAGACCGGCCCGCGCATTGGCGGTCTGCTCGGCGAAATAACGCGGAATATCGCGCATCCGGCCGATGTAGTTCCGATATTCTTCGGCCGTGGTGAAGCCGCCGCGCGGCGCCAGGTAGGACCAGAAATTGCTGTCGCTGTCGAAGGGCATTTCCCATTCGGCAAAGCGCGCATCACCGATTTCGGCCTCGAGCAGCGTGCGCAGCACCAGCGCATTGGTCCGCGCCTTGGCTCCCAGCGCCGCCTGATCGATGGCTTCCAGCTCGCTAAGGTATTCTACGTAGCGCGCCGCCCGTGCGCGCTGCGCTTCAGGCGTGACCGACCATAGCGTCGCGCCCCGGTCGGTGCTGCCATTGGCATTTTCGGTCAGCCCATATTGCTCGAGCTGGTAATCGTAATAGCTGTCCGCCACCGCCGCGAGCCGCGCATCGGCCGCCTCTTCGGCAGCGAGCGGCGATGCAGAAACGACGGCAAGGGCGCATGCGGCCGCCCCAAAAATCCAATGCATTATCAACCCTCCGTTCTTGTCCCGCCAGTGGCCGTGCCATCAAGTAACGGAATCATTGCTTGGATTAATGAGCCGCCCTCTTCTACGAGACCCGACTGCGGGTAAAACTCGCTCACGCGGTAGTCGAGCCCAATCCCGATGGGCGTGATATGCTCGCGCTTCTCGATTTCAGACATGGCCTCAACCATATCTTTGAACAAGAAACTGTTCCCGTTCGCTGCGAGCGTCGCGTCATCCACTGGCGCCCCATCCGACAGGACGACAAGCATCTTGTTGGGTGTTCGCTCCTGAACCAATCGGTCCGCCGCCCATCGAAGCGCTTCGCCATCGACGTTCTCCCGAAGAATATCCGTCCTGAGCAGCGCATCCCAGTCATCGTCGCCACCGGGCGAACCGAAATCGGAAACGACAATGTGAACTAAGGCGCACAATCGCCCGGGGTATTCGGGCGATCCATCTGCAAGCCATTTTTTCCGTACCGGACCGCCCCGCCAGCCGCGGGTTGTGAAACCATAGACCGCTACGTTCGACTCATGCTTCGTGAGCCATTCCGAAATTGCCCTGACTTCTCCTAGTACTTCCGGTAGCCGCTTCGCCATCGATCCAGACAGATCAATCAGAAGGCAAACCGACGCCGGTGGCTTGGGCGGGCGAAACTCGACCAGACGAGAAATACCGTGCGCACGCGCTCCAAGGTAAGCTTCCCTTCGCCGATCGATATCCCGCTCGAAATCACCGCTGGGGCTCTCACCAGCCGTCCCATCGGCGTCGAGCCGAGCGGGAAGGTCTCGTGCCCTTATCTCGAGATCAAATTCCTCAGTATATGACGAGTATACCTGCTCAGGCCAGTCCGCGACCGCCGAGACAGGGCGCGCATGAGCCCGCCTCCCAAGCCACCATAGGAACAGAATGACGGCGCCCCAAAAAATGCCGGTCAGGGCGCCGTTCAGCACAGGCTATCAGTCCGGCTTTTTCGCCACGCCGACCATGGCCGGGCGCAGCAAGCGGTCCTTGATCATGTAGCCGGCCTGCATTTCCTGCACGATGGTACCCGGTTCGACTTCGTCGCTGGGGACTTCCATCATCGCCTGATGCTGGTTGGGGTCGAGCGGCATGCCCTTGGCGGCGATGCGCGTGATGCCATTGCCGGCAAACACCTTCTCCAGCTCGCGCTGGGTGGCTTCGATGCCCGAGATGAAGTTCTTGGCCTTCTCGTGCTCGCGCAATTCGTCGGGCACATGGTCGAGTGCGCGCGCCAGATTGTCCGCGACGCTGAGGATATCGCGCGCGAAGTTGGTCGCGGCATAATTGCGTGCGTCCTGCACGTCCTTTTCGAGGCGGCGGCGCACGTTCTGCGTCTCGGCGCGTGCGTAGAGCACGTCCTGCATCGCGGTTTCGAGATCGCCCTTGAGCTTGCCGAGTGCATCGTCGAGCGAGCTTTCCTCGCTATCCTCATCGGTATCGCCACGCAGGTGTTCGGGCACGCCTTCCATTTCGCGTAGCACTTCGTCGTCGACCGCCTTTTTCTGCGGTTCGTTGTTGTTTTCGTCGGTCACGTAATAACCCTGTCAGCCTATGCGTTTGCCCAAGGATCGGGCGGTGAAATCAACCATGGGGACGACCCGCGCGTAATTCAACCGAGTCGGGCCGATCACCCCCAGTACGCCGACCACCCTGCCCTCGCGGTCGCGATAGGGCGAGGCGATGACCGACGAGCCCGAAAGCGAGAACAGCCGGTTCTCCGCGCCGATAAATATCCGCATGGCTTCGGCGCGGCGTGCGCGTTCGAGCAGGCTGGCGACCGACTGCTTGCTTTCGAGATCGTCGAGCAGCGAGCGGACGCGTTCGATATCGCCCAGCGCGGCTTCGTCGAGCAAATTGGCCTGCCCGCGCACGATCATGACGGGGCGCTTGGCCGCATCCTCGCTCCATGTCGCGAGCCCGCGCCGCACCAGATCACTGCTGGCTTCGTCGAGCGCGGACTTCCCGCTGGCGATCTCGGCTTCGACCGTGCTGGCCGCCTCGGCGAGGGTGCGACCGGAGCTGCGTGCGGTAAGGTAGTTGCTCGCCTGTTCGAGCGAGGTGCCGAGTGCTTCGGCGGGAAGCGTGATGATGCGGTTCTCGATCTGGCCGTCTTCGCCGACCAGCACCGCCAGCACACGGTGCGTGTCGAGTGCGGTGAGCGAGACCTGCGCCAGACGCGGCTCGCGCGTCGGGACCATGACCATGCCCGCTGCCCCCGAAAGGTCGGACAGCAGCGCGCTGGTTTCCTCCAGCGCGCGTTCGATTGGTCCGGGCTCGCCCAGCCGCTGTTCGATCGCGTCACGCTCCTCGCGCGTCGGTTCGGCCACCTGCATCATCGCGTCGACGAACAGCCGCAATCCGGTATCGGTGGGCATCCGCCCCGCGCTCGTATGCGGCGCCGCCAGCAGCCCGCGCGCTTCGAGATCGGCCAGCACGTTGCGGATCGAAGCGGGGGAGAGATTGACCTGCCCGCCGCCCGCCAGAGCTTTCGATCCCACCGGCGAGCCGCTGTCGAGATAGCCTTCCACCACGAGGCGGAAGATCTCGCGGGCGCGGTCGGACAGATCGTTGAGCGGCGGAGAATTCATGCCCCCTATCTAACCACTCCCCTTGCGGCCTCAAGGGGCTTGGGCCACAGGCAGTCGCGAGATTCGACTGCAATGGAGAACCCCATGCGACCTTCCGGCCGGGCGCCCGACGAAATGCGCGCCATCACTATCGAAACCGGTTACACCAAGCACGCCGAGGGTAGCTGCCTGATCAGCTTCGGCGAAACCCGCGTATTGTGCACCGCCAGCGTCGAAGAACGCATCCCGCCGTGGCTGCGCGGCAAGGGCGAAGGCTGGGTCACCGGCGAATATTCGATGCTCCCGCGCGCCACGCATACGCGCGGCCAGCGCGAGGCGGCCAAGGGCAAGCAGAGCGGACGGACGCAGGAAATCCAGCGCCTTATCGGGCGCAGCTTGCGCGCGGTGGTCGATCACAAGAAGCTCGGCGAACGGCAGATCACGCTCGATTGCGACGTGATCCAGGCCGATGGCGGCACGCGTACCGCCTCGATCTCGGGCGCCTGGGTCGCACTGCGCCTCGCGGTCGACGGCCTGATGAAATCGGGCGACATCACGCAGGACCCGATCACTGCGAAAGTGGCAGCGGTTTCCTGCGGGGTCTATCAGGGCACGCCCGTGCTCGACCTCGACTATCCCGAGGACAGCAATGCCGATGCCGATGCCAATTTCGTGCTGATCGAAGGCGGCAAGATCGCCGAGGCGCAGGCAACCGCCGAAGGCGCGCCCTATGACGAGGAAGCCTTCCTCCGCCTGCTGCGGCTGGCGCAGATGGGCTGCGCGCAGATCTTCAAGGCGCAGGACGAGGCCACGCGTAAATGACGCGCCGGCTCGGTTCGGGCTCGCTGGTGATTGCCACGCATAACGCCGGCAAGCTGAAAGAGATTTCCGCGCTGCTCGAACCGCATGGCATGAAATGCCTGTCGGCCGGGTCGCTGGGTCTGCCCGAACCGGCCGAAACCGGCACCACCTTCGTCCAGAACGCGCTGCTCAAGGCGCGGGCTGCGGCGGAGGCGTCGGGCATCGTCGCGCTGGCCGACGACAGCGGCCTGTCGGTCGCTGCGCTCGGCGGGCGACCGGGCGTCTATACCGCCGACTGGGCCGAGCGGCAGTGGTTCGAAGGCGATCCGGGCCGCGATTGGTACATGGCGATGGGCAAGGTCGAAGGGCTGTTGCAGGAACAGGGATCGGACGTTGACCGGTCCTGCGCATTCCACTGCGTGCTGGCGCTGGCATGGCCCGATGGCGAGCACGCGGTCTATGAAGGCACCGCTCCCGGCAGCCTCACCTGGCCGCCGCGCGGCGATATGGGTTTCGGTTACGATCCGGTGTTCGTGCCCGAGGGCAGCGAGCAGACCTTTGCCGAGATCGACCCGGCGCAGAAACACGCGATCAGTCACCGCGCCGATGCGTTTGCCAAGCTGGTCGCGGAGCAGTTCGGCTAGGCGTCAGTAGGCTTTCTGGCCCCAGACATTTCCGGCGGGCCAATAGCGGCAGACCAGCACATCGTTGCCCGCGGCGGTGGCCACCGCGCAGCCGACTTCCTGCGTGTCGCGCCAGACCACCTGCGAGTAATGCCCGACGTCGGCCCAGTTCCCCGTTTTCGAAATGTTGGGGAAGTGCGCGTGGCGGTAATGCTTTTTCTCGGCGATAAACATGCCGACCATGGTTTCGACCTGCCAGTGTCCGGCGGTGCCCATCCAGAGGTTTTCGCCCGTCTGGTTGCGGCCCTTCTGGCTGGCGTGCTGCAACATGCCCTTGCGCGACAAGTGACGCGCCCAGTCCTGTGCTTCGCGCTCGAGATGGGTGTTCCACTTGAGGGGTTGCAGACGCAGGCGCAGGCGTTCGTCATTGTGCGTCCGCAGGATGCGTGCGGCCAGATGGACGTCCGAGCTTCCTCGGCCATCGATCGACCGCGATGCGGGAATCGGCTTGGCCTGCGAAAGCCAGCGCGACGATCCGCTTGCGGCCACGGCAGTCCCCGTGGCACAGAGTAGAGCAACAGCGCCCATCAGCGGCGTGATCCAGTTCTTCGTCCCATTCATGGGTCCGGCTCTTCAGCCGATATAGTTAAGAATGATTGAAGGCACTTTTGGCCCGCGCACTCTACATCCATTGGCCCTATTGCATCGCCAAATGCCCCTATTGCGATTTCAACAGCCATGTCCGCAAAACCGCCGATATGGCGGAATGGAAGACGGCGCTGCTGGCGGATATGCGCCACGAATTCGACGCGACCGGGTCTGAGGAACGCCTCGCAAGTATCTTTTTCGGCGGCGGAACTCCGTCGCTGATGCCGCCGTCTCTGGTGGCAGATCTTCTGCGCGAGGCGGAGCGTTTGTGGGGCTTCGATCCGGCGATCGAGATCACGCTGGAGGCCAATCCGAGCAGCGTCGAGGCTGCGAAATTCGCCGATCTGGCGGCGGTCGGGGTCAATCGCGTGTCGCTGGGAGTGCAAACCCTGCGCGATGAAGCGTTGCGTTTTCTCGGCCGGTTGCATGGGGTCGAGGAGGCGCTGACCGCGCTCGAGCTGGCGCAGAGCCACTTTCAGCGCGTGTCGCTCGACCTGATCTATGCCCGGCCCGGACAAAGCATGGCCGATTGGCGCACCGAACTTGGCGATGCACTGGCGCTCGGCACCGATCACATGTCGCTCTACCAGCTGACCATCGAACCCGCGACGCGCTTCGCGACCGATGTCCGCCGCGGGATGTTCGAGCCGCTCGACGACGACAATGCCGCCGACCTGTTCGCGCTGACCCGCGAGATGACCGTCGCCGCGGGCCTGCCCGCCTACGAGATCAGCAACCATGCCCGCCCCGGCGAGGAAAGCCGCCACAATCTGACCTATTGGCGCTACCAGGACTATATCGGGATCGGCCCTGGCGCGCATGGACGGCGCGGCGACGTGGCCACGACGCGGCACCGCAAGCCCGAGAACTATATTGCCGCGGTGGCCGAGACGGGTCACGGGATCGCCGAAACGCGCCCGCTCGACCGGAGCGAACAGGCAAGCGAAGCGCTGCTGATGGGTCTGCGTCTGGCCGAAGGGGTCGATTTGGCCGCCCTCGCCCGCCGGTTCGCTGTCCCGCCCGCCGGATTGATCGACCCTGCCAAGCTTGCGCTTTACCGCGACCTTGGACTGGTGCGTACGGATGACGGATGGATCGGCGTCACACCGCAGGGCATGCCGCTGCTCGATGCGCTGCTGGGCGAGCTGGTCCAGGCCGATCTCGTCGCCTCATGAGCCGGGCGGAACTGCTCGAAGCGTGGCATGGCCATCTCGCGCTCGGGCTGCGGCGTTCGCCGCATACGGTGCGCGCCTATGGGAAGGCGGCCGAACGGCTGCTGACCCGGCTGGACCTGGCGGAATGGGACGATGTCGCCGAGCTATCGACCGCGGCGCTGCGCACCCATCTGGCGTCACGCCGCGCCGACGGCCTGTCGAACGCCTCGACCGCACGCGAACTCTCCGCGCTCAAGGGATTCATCGGTTTTGCGCGGACGCAGGCGGGACACGCGGTATCCGACCCCCCGCGCCTGCGCGGCCCGCGGATCAAGAAAGGCCTCCCGCGCCCGGTCACCCCCGACGATGCCATCGGTCTTGCGGATACGGTGGAAGCGCTCGCCGCCGACGACTGGATCGGGGCGCGTGACCGCGCGGTGCTGCTGCTGCTCTATGGCGCGGGCATGCGGATTGCCGAGGCGCTGTCGCTGACCGCATCCGCGCTGCCGCTGGGCGAGCGGCTGACCGTGACCGGCAAGGGCGGCAAGCAGCGCGTCGTTCCCCTCATTCCCATCGTGCGCGAGGCGGTGGCGGACTATGCCGCGCGCTGTCCCTGGCCCTTGCCCCCGCAGGAGCCGCTGTTTCGCGGCGCGAAGGGTGGGCCGCTCGTACAGGGGGTCGTGCAGCGGACCACCGCGCGCGCGCGCAAGGCGCTGGGCCTGCCCGACAGCGCGACGCCGCATGCGCTGCGGCACAGCTTCGCCACGCATCTGCTGGGTGCGGGCGCAGATTTGCGCAGCCTGCAGGAATTGCTTGGCCATGCCAGCCTCGGGTCGACGCAGATCTATACCAAGGTCGATGCGGCCAGCCTGCTCGAAACCTATCGCAGCGCCCATCCGCGTGAACGGGACTAGCGCTCGGCGCGCGGTTTCCAGCTGACGACCCGCCACAGATAGCCGGCGAGCGTCAGCCCGAGCAGGCCAAGCGTGATCCAGCCGAGCACCTCTTGCGATTCGGCGAGCCATACCGCCAGCCGCCGCCCGCTTTCGACCAGCAAAAGGTTCCAGATGAATGCCCCGGCAAAGGTAAAGCCGAGGAACCGCCACAGGCCCATATGCGCGAGCCCTGCGGGGAGCGAGATCATCGTGCGGAAGACCGGGGTGAAGCGGAACACGAAGACCACCCAGGGGCCATGCCGCTGGAAGAAGCGCTGTGCGCGTTCGACGTCTTCCCATTCCATCGTCAGCCAGCGCGCCCAGCGGTTCACGAAGGGTTCGAGCCGAGTCCGCCCCCAATGGTCGCCGAGCCAGTACCAGACGTAATTGCCCGCAGTCGATCCGATGGTGCCGACGATCATCAGCGGCCAGAAATCGATCGTGCCGCGCGACACCGCGACCCCGCCCAGCCCCATGATCACTTCGGACGGGATCGGCGGAAAGATGTTCTCGACCGCCATGAGCAGGAAAATGCCCAGCAGCCCGCCCTGCTCGATCGCGCGGATAATGAGTTCGTGCATGAAACCGTAACCAGCGGGCCCGCGAAGCGGTCCTAGAGCTCCGCGTGGCGGCGCTTGATCGCATCCCAGATCAGCCCGGCGGTGTCGGTGCCGTTGAACTTGTCGATCGCGACGATGCCCGTCGGCGAGGTAACGTTGATCTCGGTCAGCCACTTGCCGCCGATCACGTCGATCCCGACGAACACCAGCCCGCGGCGCTTCAATTCGGGGCCCATCGCCGCGCAGATCTCTTCCTCGCGCGCGGTCAGCGTCGTCGCCTCGGCATGGCCGCCCTGCGCAAGGTTCGAACGGAACTCACCTTCGCCGGGGAAGCGGTTGATCGCCCCGGCAAATTCGCCGTCGACCAGCACGATACGCTTGTCGCCCTCGCTCACCTCGGGGAGGAAGGGCTGGACCATATGCGGTTCGGGCCAGGTCTGGTCGAAGACTTCCGACAGCGCGGACAGATTGGTCCCGTGCTTGTCGATACGGAAAATCGCCTTGCCGCCATTGCCGTGCAGCGGTTTGACCACGACCGAGCCGTGCTTCTTCTGGAAGTCGCGCAGATCGTCGAGATGCCGCGCGACCAGCGTCGGCGGCATGTATTGCGCGTAGTCGAGCACGAACATCTTTTCGGGCGCGTTGACCACTTCGCGCGGATCGTTGGCCACCAGCGTGGTGCCCTTGAGCCGGTCGAGCAGCAAAGCGGAGCTGATATAGCCGAGGTGGAACGGCGGATCCTGCCGCATCAGCACCACGTCGATGTCGCGCGCAAGGTCGATCCGGCGGCGGTCGCCGGCGTGGAAATGGTCGCCCTCGACCCGCTGGACGGTAACCGGCGCGGCATGCGCGGTGATGCGCCCATGCGGGGTGCCGTCGCTTTCATAGGCGAGGGTCGCGACGTCGTAGTGCCATACCTCGAACCCGCGTGCCTGCGCCGACAGCATCAGCGCAAAAGAGCTGTCGCCCGCGATATTGATGTTTTCGAGCGGGTCCATCTGGACGGCGACGCGTAGGGACATTCCTATTCCTCGTAGTCAGGCGAGCGGCGGGAAGAAGCGAAGATTACGGCTGCCAGGCATTGGGGATGTGGCGAGGGAAGCTGCCCGGCGCAAGCAGGATCACGTCGATCCGGATATCCTCGCCGTTTTCGGCATAGCGATGCGCCACCGCTTCCGCCGCCGCAGCGACGCGCGAAAGCCTGTATTCGTCGATCGCATGGTCGAGATCGGCGCGCTTGCGGCGCCATTTCACCTCGACGAACGCGACCACCCCGCCCCGCCTGGCGACGAGGTCGATTTCACCCGCGGGTGTCCTGACCCGCCGGTCGAGCACTTGCCAGCCCTTGGCGCGCAACCACACTGCTGCGCGTGTCTCGCCCTCGCGGCCGCTTTTCTCGGCCAGCTGGCGGGTCATTCGGAGCGCAGCGCCATGGCCCGCGCGTAGAGCGCCTTGCGGTCCATCCCGGTGGCCTTGGCGACCTGCCCTGCTGCTTGAGAGGCTTTCATCGTGCGCAGAGCGGCGACCAGCATGATCTCCGCCTCTTCCTCGCTTGCCACGCTTTCGGGGGGCGGGCCGATCAGCAGGACGATTTCGCCGCGCGGGGGATTGGCATCGAAATAGGCGCGCACGCCCGCGGGCAGGCCGCGGCGCATTTCTTCGTGCAGCTTGGTCAATTCGCGCGCCACCGCCACTTCGCGTTCGGGAAGAACCTCCTCGATCGCTGCCAGCGATTTCGCCAGGCGCGGCGCGGTCTCGTAGAAGATCAGCGTGCTGTCGACCCCGGCCAGTTCCGCGAGCGTTTCGCGGCGAGCCTTGTCCTTGCTGGGAAGGAAACCGGCGAACAGGAAGCGGTCATTGGGCAGGCCCGACAAGGCCAGCCCGGTCACCGCTGCGCAGGCCCCGGGCAGCGCGGTGACGGGGATGCCCTCTGCCCGGCAGTCGTTGACCAGCCGGTAGCCGGGGTCGGAGACCATCGGGGTTCCTGCATCGCTGACCAGCGCCACCGCCCGGTCGCGCATGGAATCGACCAAGCGGGTGCGGTCGCGATGCTCGCTGTGATCGTCATAGCGCCACATCGGCTTGGAGATGCCGAGATGCTTGAGCAGCTTGCCGGTCACCCGCGTATCCTCGCAGGCGATCCCGTCGCATCGGCGCAACACATCGACCGCGCGCAGTGTGATATCCCCAAGGTTGCCGATCGGGGTGGCGACGATATAGAGCCCCGGTGTAAGGGAATCTTCGGAAGGGGTCGCATCAGTCACCCTTCCCCCATGAACCAATATTGAGGGACGCGGCAAGATGAAGCGCTGGACTTTCGACCGTCGGGCAATGGTAACCCTCGGGCTGGCAGCCCTGCTGGGCGCCTGCTCGGTCATTCCCAAGGCCCCCGAACGCGCGGGGCCGGTGACGCCGACGCCTTCCGCCGAACCGACGCAGAGCCTGCCGACCGACGAGACGCGGCACCGGATCGCGCTGCTGGTCCCGATGTCGGGCCGCAACGGGCCGGTTGGCCAGTCGATCGCCAATGCCACCACCATGGCGCTGCTCGACACCAATGCCGGCAATCTGCGGATCACCACTTACGACACCGCTAAGGGTCCCGAAGCCGCGGCGCGCCAGGCGATCGCGGAAGGCAACAAGCTGATCCTCGGCCCGTTGCTCGGATCGAACATCCCTTCGGTCACCGCCCCGGCGCGTGCGGCGGATGTGCCGGTGATTTCCTTCTCCAACGATACCGGCGCCGCAGGCCCCGACGTGTTCATCATGGGGCACATCCCCGAACAGTCGATCACGCGCACGGTCCAGTATGCCCGCAGCCAGGGCGCGCAGAATTTCGCCATTATCGCCCCCGACGGGGAATATGGTTCGCGCGCGGAAGACGCGGTGCGGCGCGCGGTGGCAGCCTATGGCGGCGCGGTCGTGTGGACCGAACGCTTCGCCCGCGGCAACACCTCGATCGTCAGCGCGGCGGAACGGCTGAAAGCGCATGGCGGCTATGACACCGTGCTCGTCGCCGATGGCGCGCGACTGGCGGCGCAGGCTGCTGGCGTGCTCAATCCGGGCGGCGCCATGACCACCCGGCTGCTGGGCACCGAATTGTGGAGCGGCGAAGGATCGGTCACGCGCGCATCGGCGCTGACGGGGGCGTGGTTCTCCGCCGTGTCGGACGATCGCTACAAGCGCTTTACCGACAGCTATGAGGCACGCTTCGGCAGCCAGCCCTATCGCATTGCGACGCTGGGCTATGACGCGGTGCTGCTGACGCTGCGCGTGGCGCGGGACTGGCGTCCGGGCCGCGATTTCCCCGCTGGCGCGCTGCGCAGCGAAGACGGCTTCCTCGGTCTCGACGGAGCTTTTCGCTTCGGGCGCAACGGGCTGGTCGAACGCGCTTTCGAAGTGCGCGAAGTGCGCGATGGTGCGGTTGTCGTGGTGGAGAATGCACCCAGCCGCTTCTGAGCAGGGCGGATAACCCCGCCGGCGCGCTTGTAGCGGTGGGAAACCGCACGATATAGCAGCTGCATGTCCGACGATCTGTTCGAAAACACGCCGACCTCCAGCGGCGACTATGACGCTTCCTCTATCGAGGTCCTCGAAGGGCTCGAGCCGGTGCGGCGCCGCCCCGGCATGTATATCGGCGGGACCGACGATCGCGCGCTCCATCACCTCGTTGCCGAAGTGCTCGACAACTCGATGGACGAGGCGGTTGCCGGCCATGCCACGCGGATCGAAGTGCGGCTCGAGGAAGGCAATCGCATCACTATCGCGGATAACGGCCGCGGCATGCCGGTGGACGAGCATCCCAAGTTCCCGGGCAAGTCCACGCTCGAGGTGATCCTTTCCACGTTGCACTCGGGTGGCAAGTTCTCGGGCAAGGCCTACGCCACCAGCGGCGGCCTGCACGGTGTCGGCATCTCGGTGGTGAACGCGCTGTCGAGCGATACGCGGGTCGAAGTCGCGCGCGACAAGCAGCTGTTCGCGCAAAGCTTTGCCAAGGGGCAGACGCTCGGCCCGCTCGAACAACTCGGCCCGACGCCCAATCGCCGCGGCACCACGGTCAGCTTCGTCCCCGACACCGAGATTTTCGGCGACCGCCAGTTCAGCCCCAAGCGGTTGTTCAAACTGGCGCGGTCGAAGGCCTACCTCTTCGCCGGCGTCGAAATCCGCTGGAAATGCGCGGACAGCCTGGCGAGCGATGACGTCCCCGCCGAAGCGGTGTTCAAATTCCCCGGCGGGCTGGCGGATCATCTGGCCGAGCAGATCGGGTCGCGCGAATGCGTCACCGCCGAGCCCTTTGCCGGCAGCCAGGATTTTCCCGATGAGGCCGGCCGCGTCGAATGGGCGATTGCATGGCCGCTCTATTCGGACGGTTCGACCAGCTGGTATTGCAACACCGTGCCCACGCCCGATGGCGGCACGCATGAGCAGGGCCTGCGCGCGGCGCTGACCAAGGGCCTGCGCGCCTTCGCCGAGCTGACGGGAGTGAAAAAGGCGAAGGAGCTGACTGCCGACGACGTGATGGTCGGCGCCGAGGTCATGCTCAGCGTCTTCATCCGCGATCCGCAGTTCCAGTCGCAGACCAAGGACCGGCTGACCTCGCCCGAAGCCGCGCGGCTCGTCGAGAATGCGGTGCGCGACCATTTCGACCATTTCCTCGCCGACAATATGGACCGCGGCAAGGCGCTGCTTGGCCAGGTGATGGAGCGGATGGACGAGCGCCTGCGCAGGAAGCAGGAACGCGAGATCAAGCGCAAGACCGCGACCAATGCCAAGAAGCTGCGCCTGCCCGGCAAGCTGACCGATTGTTCGGGCGAAGGCGAGGCGGAAACCGAACTGTTCATCGTCGAAGGCGATTCGGCGGGCGGCAGCGCCAAGCAGGCGCGCGCGCGCAAGAGCCAGGCGATCCTGCCGATCCGCGGCAAGATCCTCAATGTCGCCAGTGCCACCGCAGACAAGATCCGCGCGAATAGCGAAATCGCCGACCTCACGCTTGCGATGGGCTGCGGCACGCGCAAGGATTGCGACCCCGAGAACCTGCGCTACGACCGCATCATCATCATGACCGATGCCGATGTCGACGGCGCGCATATCGCGACGCTGCTGATGACGTTCTTCTTCCAGGAGATGACCGAGGTGGTGCGCCGCGGGCACCTCTACCTCGCGCAGCCCCCGCTCTACCGCCTGACCTCGGGCAAGGAGAGCCGCTATGCCCGCGACGACGCGCACCGCGCCGAGCTTGAAGCCACCGTGTTCAAGGGCAAGAAGGTCGATGTCGGCCGCTTCAAGGGCCTGGGCGAGATGAACCCCGCGCAGCTGCGCGAGACCACGATGAACCCCGCGACCCGCAGCCTCATCCGGATCACGCTCCCACCCGAGTTCGAGGACCGCGCGAAGGTCAAGGAACTGGTCGACCAGCTGATGGGCCGCAATCCCGAACACCGGTTCAACTTCATCCAGAACAATGCCGGCGACATGGACCGCGAGATGATCGACGCGTGACGGCTGTGCCGAACGCCTTGGATCGATAGCGGTTGGGCTGTAGTGTCCCCCTGCACAGCGGGAGACAGCCGATGAACAGGATCGCCTTGGGACTGCTGACCGCGGCCGCCGGTTTGCTGGGTGCGTGCAGCCTCCCCTCGCCCAGCCTGTCGCTGCTGGCGAGCGATTGCCGGGGCCAGTTCGGCGCGCCGGGGGACGTCGAGCCAAGCGATGTCTTCTTCATGGCCAGCAATATGGCCGACTGCCGTGAGGATACGCTCCAATTCGCCATCTTCCGCTCGGACGAGCTGTCCTACGGCTTCGTCACACCGGCCGGTCACGACGAAGGGTCATCGGACGCGCACCGCGCCAAGCTGCTGGCCGAAGACCAATGGCTGGCGGCGCTGAGCGACCAGGTCGAGCAACCCGGGAACGAGCGCCGCGTGCTGCTCTATATCCACGGCTACCGCAGCGATTTTGACGATGCGCTCGACCGCACGGTGACGGTGCGCAACCTCAATGCCTATTCGGTCCCGACCGTGTCGGTGGTCTGGCCCTCGCGCAAACGCTATCTCAGCTATCTCTACGATGCCTCGAGCATCGCCTGGTCGCAGGGCTATATCGACAGCCTGCTGCTGTCACTGGTCGAGAAGAGTGACAACATCACGCTGGTGGCGCACAGCATGGGAGGGCGCGCGCTGGTCGGGGCGATCAGGCGGCTCAACCTCGCCAAGCCGGACAAGGCCGCGCATGTGCACCGGCTGATCCTCGTGTCGCCCGATATCGACCGTCACCAGGTCCTGCGCGATGATGGTTCGATCACCGAACTGCTGAAGGGCGGGCGTTCGGTGACGATCTATTCCTCACAGGAAGACCTTGCGCTGCGAACCTCGCGCTCGCTCCACGGATACAGCCGGCTCGGCAGCTCGGATTGCAGCTATTCGGTCGACTATGTGGAGCGCAGCCTGGGCCGTGACGGCAATTGCCACCTCGGCCCGGACCTGCCGGGATTGAGCATGGTGGATACCTCGGCCGCGGTAGCCGAGGGCGGGCTGCGGCATGGCGACGTGTTCGATACCTGCGTCGGCCGTGCCGATCTGGCGGCGGTACTGAATGGCGAGCCCACCCCGTGGCGCGAAACGGTGGCGCCGCGTGGGGGACGCACGGGCTACCGCCTCACCCACGCATCCTACGCCGCGCAGCGGGACGACTGCCCCGCCTAGACCCCGGTGGTATGCACGTGGAGATCGCTTTCCAGCGTGCGATGCACCGGGCATTTGTCGGCGATGGCGATGATCCGGCTCCGCTGGTCGTCGGAGAGCTTGTCGCCATGCAGTTCGATCCGGCGGACCAGCGCCTGCATCGGCCGCCCCTCCTCCATCGCCTCGACATGGTCGCATTCGTCCTGGTGCTTGCGTTCATGCGTCACCTCGACCGTCGCCCCCTCGAGCGGCCAGCCCTTGCCATCGGCATACATCTTCATCGTCATCGCGGTGCAAGTGCCCAGCGCTGCGTTGAGCAGATCATACGGCGTCGGCCCGCTGTCGTCGCCGCCATAGCCCTTGGGCTCGTCGGCGATGAAGCGATGGGTGCGGGTATGGACCTCGGTGCCGAACTTGCCATGGCCGGTTTTCACAACGACGCCCTTGGCGGGCATCGGCCAGTCGTCGCGCAGCGGGAGATAGCGGCTGGCCCAGGCGGCGATCATGCTGGCGGCGAAGCGCGCATCGGCCTCGTCGAGCAGCAGATGGTCCGCGCCTTCGAGGCTGACGAAGCTCTTGGGATGTTTGGCCGCGCGGAACAGCGCGCTGGCGTTTTCGATCCCGACGATCGCATCGGTGGGGGAATGGAGAAACAGCAGCGGACGTTTGAGTCGCCCGACCTCTTCGAGCAGGTCGATATTCTCGACCCGTTCGAGGAAATCGCGGCTGAGCGCAAAATCGCGACCGCCGATCGTGACCTCGCCCTCGCCTTCCTTGCGGATCGCCTCGAGATCGCCGTCGATCCGTTGGAGCACATGCGGGACATCGCTGGGCGCGCCGATGGTGGCGATCGCGGCGACCTTGTCGAAACCCAGATCATCTGCCGCCGCCAGCACCGCCGCACCGCCGAGGCTGTGTCCGACCAGCAGGATCGGCTGCGCAAAACGCACCAGCAGCTCTTCGGCTGCCGCAACCAGATCGGCGACATCCGTGGCGAAACCCGCGCGCCCGAATTCGCCATCGCTCCCGCCCAGCCCGGTGAAGTCGAACCGCAGGCAGGCGATGCCTTCCTGCGCCAGCGCACGCGCCACGCTGACCGCCGCGCGGCTCTGCTTGGTGCAGGTGAAGCAATGCGCGAACAGCGCCGCCCCGCGCACCAGCCCGGTGGGCAGTTCGAGCGAACCGGTCAGTTCGTGGCCGGCATCGGTGGCGATAGTGATCTTTTCGGTCGGCATGATTTCTTCCTCGCGTCTGAAGCCATAACGCCCCCTTGCACGAGCGGTGCCCGGTCCCTAACGCTAACGTAAAGTTGCAAGGGAAAACCGATGACAGAACCGACCCGTTTTGAAGGCACGCAGGCCTATATCGCCACCGAAGACCTCAAGGTCGCAGTCAATGCAGCGGTCACGCTGCGGCGTCCGCTGCTGGTCAAGGGCGAACCGGGCACGGGCAAGACGGTTCTGGCGCACGAGATTTCCAAGGCGCTCGACGCACCGCTTATCGAATGGAACGTCAAGTCGACCACCAAGGCGCAGCAGGGCCTTTACGAATATGACGCGGTGGCCCGCCTGCGCGACGGCCAGCTCGGCGACGAGCGCGTCCATGACATCTCGAACTACATCCGGCGCGGCAAATTGTGGGAGGCGTTCACCGCCGAACAGCTGCCCGTGCTGCTGATCGACGAGATCGACAAGGCCGACATCGAGTTTCCCAACGACCTGTTGCAGGAACTCGATCGCATGAGTTTCGATGTCTATGAAACGCATGAGCGGATCGAGGCGAAGGAACGCCCGATCGTGGTCATCACCTCGAACAACGAGAAGGAACTGCCCGACGCCTTCCTGCGCCGCTGCTTCTTCCACTACATCAAGTTCCCCGACACCGAGACGATGCGCGAGATCATCGAGGTCCACTTCCCCGGCATCCAGAAGACGCTCGTCACCAAGGCGATGGAAATCTTCTACGAAATCCGCGACGTGCCCGGACTGAAGAAGAAGCCCTCGACCAGCGAGCTGCTCGACTGGCTCAAGCTGCTGCTCAACGAGGACATGCCGATCGAAGTGCTGCAGGATGCCAATCCCAACGCCGCGATCCCGCCGCTGCATGGCGCCCTGCTCAAGAACGAGCAGGACGTGATGATGTTCGAACGCCTCGCCTTCATGGCGCGCCGGCAGAGCTGACGCTCTCCTCACGAAAGAACAACGAACAGGGGCGCGAACCACATTCGGTTCGCGCCCCTTTTTCGTTATCCGCTCGCGGATCAGTCCAGGCTATAGGCCAGTTCGAAATCGCCCCAGCGGCGACCGTTGATGACCAGCGGCACATAGACATTGCGTACGACGAGATAGTTCTTGCCGTCGCCTTCCTGGCGATAGACCGCCATCATATAGGGTTCGGTCTGCGTCTTGGCGGTCTTGTCGATCGCGTAGAGCATGATGCGGCCATTGCGGCAGTGCTGCGTGTCATGCGCTAGATCGCCGGTCGGCGGGCGCGAATGTTCGCTGACATGTGTCGGCAGGAACCCGTTGGTATCCGATTGCGAACACATGATCACCGGGCGGCCTTCGCTGCTCACCGCGTCGTTGATCGGGCGCCAATGGGCATCGGCCCAGTCGCTCAGCCCCGTACGATAGAGCTGCGGGTTGGTGCCCGGTACCTCGCGGTAGTCGCAGTCGAACAATTGCTCCATCGTCAGCTCGCCCGCGGCGATCGCGGCTTCGGCCGCCGCGACGACCTGCGCGGCATGACCCTGCGCCTTCTCGACCATGACGCTGTCCTGCGGGGACAGGCCGGCCTTCACCAGCTTGTCGAACATGTCGCTGGCGATCAGTTCGAGCCCTTCCATCCGGTCATGCGCGGTCGCCAGCTTGTTCTCATTGTCGCTGACCGCGCCGTCGAAATCGCCGAGCACGTCCTGCACGCGGTGGACATGGTCCGAAATCTTGGCGGTGTTGCGCGCGATCAGATCCTGCTGGCCGTCGACCTCGGTCAACAGCTCGGTCACGCTGCGCATCGTGTCCTCGATCGAGCCGACCGAATCCTTCGCATGGACGCTTGCCTGGGCGCCGCTTTCGATCTTTTCGATCACCTGTTCGGCTTCATTGCCGAGCGTGTCGATGGTGCGGCCGATTTCCTCGGTCGCCTTGCGCGTTTCGCTGGCGAGCGTCTTCACTTCATTGGCGACCACCGCAAAGGTGCGGCCCTGCTCGCCCGCGCGCATCGCCTCGATCGTGGCATTGAGTGCAAGGATATTGGTGGTCTCGGCAATCTGGTCGATTTCCTGGCTCGACCGGCGCACCTGGTCCATCGCCGCGGCGAAACCGGTGACGTGTTGCGACAGCGTTTCGACGAGGCTGAGGAGGTTGCCGATTTCGTTCAGCGAATTGCTGATCAGCATCGACCCGTCGTTGAGCCGCTCGATCGCGCGTTCGGACAGCAGCCGGGCCTCGTCGCTGGCTTCGAGAACCTTGCGCTGGTCTTCATCGAGCGCGGTAACCGTGCCCTGCAGCTCGACATATTCGCTGCGCAGGTGGCCGAAGGAATCGATCACCCCCTGGACAATCCCCGCCACGTCCGAACAGCCCACGGTTACCTTGCCGCAAGCTGCCGGTATCTGGTCCAGAGCCGACGCCCCCCTGGCATCGATCGCGCTGAGTTCCATTGCCTGTGTGACCCCCTTTTTGGTCTTGTTCTGCGTAGCTTACGCCGCGTTGGTTAGTGGGCAGTTAAAAAATACGCGCGATAAGTAACTGGTGCGGCGCAAAGGCACGCGCTAGGCTGCCGGCCATGTTCTTCAATTTCGTCGACGAGCTTCGCTCTGCGGGCATTTCCGCAAGCTTCAAGGAACACCTCACGCTGATCGAGGCGCTCGACCGCGACGTGATCGAGCAATCGCCCGAGGCGTTCTATTATCTCAGCCGGGCGACCTTCGTGAAAGACGAAGGCCTGCTCGACCGGTTCGACCAGGTATTCCAGAAGGTCTTCAAGGGCATACTGACCGATTACGGGCAGAACCCGGTCGAGATCCCCGAGGACTGGCTGAAGTCGGTGGCCGAGAAATTCCTCTCCGAAGAGGAGATGGAAAAGATCAAGGGTCTGGGCGACTGGGACGAGATCATGGAGACGCTCAAGAAGCGCCTCGAGGAACAGGAAAAGCGCCACCAGGGCGGCAACAAGTGGATCGGCACCGGGGGCACATCGCCCTTCGGCAATTCGGGCTACAATCCCGAAGGCGTGCGGATCGGCGGCGAAAGCAAGCACAAGCGTGCAGTGAAGGTGTGGGACAAGCGCGAGTTCAAGAATCTCGACAACACCAAGGAACTGGGCACGCGCAACATCAAGATGGCGCTGCGCCGCTTGCGCCGGTTTGCGCGCGAAGGAGCTGCCGACGAGCTCGACCTCGATGCAACGATCGACGGCACCGCCAAGCAGGGCTGGCTCGACATCCGCATGCGGCCCGAACGGCACAATGCGGTCAAGCTGCTGCTGTTCCTCGATGTCGGCGGGTCGATGGATCCGTTCATCAAGGTGACCGAGGAACTCTTCAGCGCGGCGACGGCGGAGTTCAAGAACCTCGAATTCTTCTACTTCCACAACTGCCTTTATGAAGGCGTGTGGAAGGACAACCGCCGCCGCTGGCAGGAACGCACCAAGACCTGGGACGTGCTTCACAAATACGGGCATGACTACAAGATCGTGTTCGTCGGCGATGCTGCGATGAGCCCCTACGAGATCACGCATCCGGGCGGCAGCGTCGAGCATATGAACGAGGAAGCCGGGGTGACCTGGATGCAGCGGGTGACCAATACCTATCCCGCGACCGTCTGGCTCAATCCGGTGCCCGAGAAGCAGTGGTCCTATTCGCAATCGACCAAGGTGATGAAGCAGCTGGTCAACGACCGGATGTACCCGCTGACGCTCGACGGGCTCGACGATGCGATGCGCGAATTGAGCCGCAAGACCGGGGCCTGATTTGCGCCATTCGCGGTTCGCCGCGGTCCGCGCGCGGCTCGAAAGCTTCGATCCGGGTCGCGGTTGGCGGCTGTGGCTGTACGAATTCCTGCTGTTCGGTTTCAAACAGGCCTGGGCGTGCCTGTTCGGCGGCCTGCTGCTTGCGCTGCTGCTCGGCACGCATTTCTTCTATCCCGAAGATGCACTGCTACATCGCTATGATTTCCTGACGCTGGCGGCGCTGGCGATCCAGGCGGCGATGCTGGCGTTCCGGCTCGAGACCTGGGCAGAGGCCAAGGTCATCCTGATCTTCCATGTCGTCGGTACGGTGATGGAGCTGTTCAAGACCGCCGCGGGGTCGTGGATCTATCCCGAGGCAAGCGTGCTCCATATCGGCGCGGTCCCGCTGTTTTCGGGGTTCATGTATGCTGCGGTCGGCAGCTATATCGCGCGCGTCTGGCGGATCTTCGACTTTCGTTACAGCGCCTATCCGCCGCGCTGGGCGACATGGGTTCTGGCAGCCGCGATCTACGTCAATTTCTTCGCGCATCACTGGTGGCCGGACATCCGCCTGGTGCTGTTCGCGGCAACTATCCTGCTGTTCGCGCGCACCCGCGTCCACTTCCGCAATTGGCGCGTACATCGCTGGATGCCGCTGCTGGTGGGCTTCCTGTTGGTGGCGCTGTTCATCTGGGGGGCGGAGAATATCGGCACCTTCGCGCAGGCCTGGACCTATCCCGGACAGGAGCAGGGCTGGCGCATGGTCAGTCCCGCCAAGCTTGGCAGCTGGTTCCTGCTGATGCTGATCAGCTTCGTGTTGGTCGAACTCGTCGCCCCGGTGCGCGAACCCGACTAGTCCTTCTGGTCGAGTTCCTCGTTGAGGCGTAGCGAACAGCGCCAGAAAAAGAACGCCGGCAGCAGCCCGAGGAACGTCGCGCCATAGAGCACGTAACGGACGCTCTCTTCGCCATAGGCGGGTTGTAGCAGGTCGGACATCATCCCGAAGAAGAGCGGCCCGAGGCCAAGCCCGATGAGGTTCTGGAAGAACAGCAGCACCGCGGCCGCGATCGCGCGGGCGCGCAGCGGCACCAGTCCCTGCACGCTCGAATAGGTCGGGCCGTAATAGAGCGAATTGCAGATCGTCGGCACGATCAGCAGGAACAGCGCCATCAGCCAGTTGTCGCTCATGAAGGCAAGCAAGGCGAAGGGAATCGTGATGACCATGCCCACCGCGGGTGCTGTAAGGACGTGGCGGCGGTTCTTGGACCCCCAGCGATCGGCGATATAGCCGCCCAGCACCGTTCCGGCGATGCCTGCCCCGCCATTGACCAGGCCAAACCACAGCCCGGTTTCGCCCGGGGTCAGTCCGTGGGTGCGCTGGAAGAAGATCGTGATCCAGGTCACCTTGCCATAGGCGAGGAAGGCGGCCGCCGATCCTGCCGCCACCAGCAGGACAAAGGCGCGCGAACTGAACATAGCCTTGAGCGCGGTTTTCATCGGCATCTGTTCGGTCGACTGCTGCGACCCGGCCTGCATCATGCCGGTGCGGCGCGGGTCCTTCAGAAACATGAAAACGACCACTGCAAGCGCCAGCCCAGGGAGGCCCACGATCAGGAAGGCATTGCGCCAGCCCACCGAATCGGCGAGCAGCCCGCCGATCAGCATCCCCAGCAGCGTACCGATCGGAATACCGAGCGCGTAGAAGGCGAGCGCGGAGGATCGCTTGGCGGGTTCGACCATATCCGCAATCAGCGAATGTGCGGGCGGCGTGCACCCGGCCTCCCCCACCCCCACGCCGATCCGCGCGAGCAGCAGCTGGACGAAGTTCTGCGCCAGCCCGCAGAGCGCGGTCATGGCCGACCAGATCGCCAGCGCACCGCCGATCAGCCACGGCCGATTGGTCGTGGACCGGTCGGAGAAGCGCGCAATCGGCAGGCCGAGCACGGTATAGAACAAGGCGAAGGCCAGCCCCGTCATCAGGCCGATCTGGGTATCGCTCAGCCCCAGCTCCATCCGGATCGGTTCGGCAAGGATATTGACGATCTGCCGATCGATGAAATTGAAAATGTAGACAATCAGCAGGATCCACAGGGTTACCCTGACCGATCCGCCTGTTTGCCGTGCTGCCACAGTCGCCATTCAAACCTCTCCCGAAGCGCGGGTATGCCCGTCACTTTGGGCCAAGCTCCCTTTCTTGGCGTAGTTCGTCAAGGCCGTTGGTCGAAAATCGAACAGACGGTTGGGGACTTGTCCGGTCAGCCCGCGCTATCCACGGCGGCGAACAGCGCGGCGATCTGCGCGTGTTCGATCGGCTCGAGTTCGGGACGCCAGACATCGAACAGCAGGACGAGCCGGTCTTCGCCCGAATTGTTCCACGCCTCGTGCTCGATCGTATCGTCGAACGCGATGAGTTCACCCTTCCGCCATTCGCGCTTTTGCGAGCCCAGACGCAGCGCGCCATTGCCTGGAACGATCAGCGGCAGGTGGCAGATATAGCGCGGGTTGAGCATGCCGTGATGCGGCGGGATTTTCTTGCCCGCCTTGAGCAGCGAAAGCAGCAGCGTCGGTGCGCGATTGGGGATGGTGCAGACGGGTACCTCCCGAGTGATCGTCTGGTAGGCCACGGGGGCATGGGCGATATGCTCGGCAACCGGCTCGCCCTTCTCGATCAGGTCGAGCGAACTCCAGTCGTCATTGCCAAGCATGCCGTGCATATCGCCCTGCGGCCGGTCGGCCTCGGCCTCGACATAGGGCTTGAACGTGCCCGATCCTGCCAGCAGTTTGCGCGCTTCCTCGGCGATGTCCTCGGTGCGCTCCTCGACCGCCTCGCGCCAGTCGAACTGGTGCGTATCGGCGAATTCCACATGCGGCAGTCCGGGATAGTAATAGACACTGGGTATCGCCGGAAAGGAGCGCGATTCCGGCGCGCGCTGGGCTGCACCCACCATCATCGCCAGCGAGTTGGCGAAGCGTGGGTGCCAGTCCTGCTGCGTGTGCCCCGCCTCGGCCAGCGAGGTGACGAGATGCCGGACGAATTGCTGCTGGATGTCCTGCATCGCCTGCGCGCCGCGCGCCGCTTCGCGCCCGTCCGCCGGACGCCCGCTCTGTGCGACCGAGACCGCCATTCCGTAGAACGAACCCGCCGCGCGCAGTTCTCCGCGCGCGTAATGATGGTCGCCCTTCGCCATGAGCGCGGCAAAGTCGTAATTATCCTTCGCCAGCCGAATATCGGCTTGTGCGGGGGACATCGTCGGAGGCTGCATCACCGGCATAGTCGGTCCCACATGGTACGGAGCCCGAACTCTCACCCAGCGGGACGCGAACGTCAAGCGCGGTTCGGCTCTCCGAAAACAGCGATCAGCCTATCCAGATGGCCCGCGTAATTGCGCCAGCGGTTGCACGATCTCGTGTAGAGCGGCTCGCGCACCTGCCACGCGCTTGCGGTGCGGACCCGGGCGGTGCCGCGGTGTGGCGTCAGGCAGCCATCCTCCCACTCCAGGTCGAGGAACGAGAGCAGCCCGGTGATTTCGGCTTCGGGATCGCTGATCAGCGCATCGTAATCCGCGACACGGACATCATCGGGGTAGAGTGCCAGCCAATGCGCCGCCAGACGCTCATATTGCCGATACCAATGCGCGGCGCTGTCGAGCGAGGCGGCATAGGTCAGCGCCGGATCGAGATGCGCGAAGTAGATCGACAGGCAATTGTCGAGCGGGTTGCGCCGGGTGAGCACGATCTTCGCCTTCGGGAAGATGCGTTTGATCAGGCCAACATGGAGGAAATTGTCGGGTCGCTTGTCGGTGAGGCCAGCGGTGGGCAGATCCATCTCGCCCAGCCCCTTCAGATAGCGTTGCCGCAAGCCGGTGTAGAAATCGGCGTCGCGGCCAACCAGCGATTCGGGATACGGCTGCAAATGCTCGCGCACGATACGCGGCAAGATCGGCAGTTCGCCGCCCGCGGTCACCCGGCTGTGTGATGCCAGAATGCGCTCCACCAGCGTCGACCCCGAACGAAACATGCCGCAGATGAAGACGGGCGCAGGTTCCGGCCCCGGTTCCGTCTCCGCCGCGCCGGGAAATGCCGCTATCAGCCGGTCGATAAAGGCCTCTGCCCCTTGTGGATCGTAGGGATGCGCCGCGAGCGCCCGGCTGCCTTCATTGGCGGTGCGATAAGCGGCGAACGCCTCGTCGTAACGCGCGCACTGATCGAGCGCGCGCCCCAGCGCGTACCCCAGGTCGGCCCGTTCCAGCGGGCCAAGATCGGTGCGGGCGACTGCGCCCCGAAGTCGCCCGATCAGCGGGTGTGCGGGATCATCGAACACGGTCACTTCGGCGAGGCGCATCAGCGCAAGCGCGCTCCCGGGTTCGAGCTCCAACGCCTGCGCGTAAACCGCCCGCGCCCGGTCACGGTCACCCGAATCCTCGTGCAGATTGCCGAGATTGAGCAAGGCCGGGACATAGCCGGGCCGGATTGCGAGCGCCGCTTCGAGCGCCGCATGCGCTGCGGCGGGATCGCCGAGGTCATCGGCGAGAACGACCGCACGATTGAGATGGACCTCTTCGGGCCCGGTTACCTTGTGTTTCAGGGCACTGTCATAGGCGGCCAGGGCTTCGCGAAAGGCACCCTGCCGTTTGAGCAGCAGGCCGAAGTTCACCCAGTCATTGGGTCGATCCGGATCAAGCGCTAGCAGGTGCCGATAGGCTTGGCGCGCCTCATCATAGCGCGCCGAGCGATACAGCGCGGCCGCCTTGCGGGCGAGCGCATCGGCCGTGTCTGCCATCAGCCGTAGATCAGATGCGGCGCAATCGTTTCGCGCCAGGCCGTTTCGTCCGCGCCGGCCAGTTCGTCGAGATCGTCGGGCACGGCCTCGCTGTCGTCGACCCACTCACGCAAACCGGGGCCGCCGTTGATGACATCGATCGCCAGCCGGTCGAGCTCGTATTCATAGGGGAAGTCGCGCCATAGCGGATAGTCGGGGTAGAGCTTGCGGATCGCCTTGAACGCCAGCGCCTGCAGGCGCCATGGCTGGAACGCGTAATGATCGTAAAACTTGCCTTCGGCATGGATCATCAAGCCGTTGCACAAGGTGCCGACATGCTTGTGGAAGGTGGGTTCGAACCAGCATTCGCGGATCGCACAGCCGCGCATCCAGACCGGGGCGAGTTCGTGCATTTCGGCGAGCACTGCCTTGGCATCGACATCGGGAGCGCCGAACAGCACTTCGAGCGGGCGGGTGGTCCCCCTGCCCTCGCTCAGCGTGGTTCCCTCGAGCATCACCGTGCCGGCATAGGCGCGCGCCATGTTGAGGCTGGCGGCATTGGGGCTGGGATTGATCCATACGCGTTCGTCCGACCAGCCATAGCCGGGGGCCTTGCCGGGCTTCCACCCGCTCATCTCGATCACCTGGAGATCGACGTCGAGCTTGAAATGCGCGACGAACCAGCGCGCCATTTCGCCCATGGTGAGGCCGTGGCGCATGACCATCGGGCCCGCCCCGACAAAGCTTTCCTGACCGGGCTGCAGCAAGGTGCCTTCCACCGGTCCGCCCGCGGGATTGGGCCGGTCGAGCACCCATACGCTCTTGCCCGCCTTGGCCGCTTCCTCGAGCAGGTAGAGCAGCGTGGTGACGAAGGTGTAGATGCGGCAGCCGAGATCCTGCAGGTCGAACAGGAAGATGTCCGCGCTGGCCATCATCTCCGCGGTCGGACGGCGCACTTCGCCATAGAGGCTGAAGATCGGGATACCGTAATGCGGGTCGATCTCGTCGCGTGTCTCGACCATATTGTCCTGCTTGTCGCCCTTCAGCCCGTGCTGCGGCCCAAAGGCGGAAGAGACGCTGATCCCGCGGCCGATCAGCGCATCGAGCGAATGATCGAGGCTGGCAGTAACCGAGGCCGGATGCGCGACCAGCGCCACGCGCTGCCCTTCGAGCGGGGCGCGCAACCCCTCCTCGGTGATGAGACGATCGATGCCGAATTTCATGCGCCGCTCGGTGCCGCAAGCCGCGCGGTGAAGCAAGCCGGATCGTGGAAATCGGGCTGCTCGCCGCTATGCTCCAGCGCCCAGAAGCTTTTGTGCCCCCCGACCTCCTCGATCACGCAGGTGAGACCCAGCGCGCAATCCGTGTCCGGCAAGGCGGCGGCAGGCAGTGCGGCATCGAAGATCGCGAAACTGCTACCCATGCGCATGGTGCAGACCGGTTCGCGCGGTATCGGGCGCTCCGCCATCCCGTCGCGGCGCGCGGCGAAGTCGTAGGCGTTCCAGCGTTCGGATGGAGACAGGTTGAATTCGCAATAGGCGGTCCCGCCATCGGGGCGCAGGAACAGCTCGAAGCAGGTGGTCTGCCATAGCCCGTCCGCCCGCCCCTTGCCCGCGAATTTGGGCACCACCAACTCGCCGCTGCCCTCGATCCGCCAGCGCAGGCGCAGCCAGTTGTCATCGCGCCCGATGATGCGGGCTTCGACCCCGGATACCGCGCGCGGCGGATGCCCCGGATGGGGCTGCAATCGATACGTTTCCATGCCGCCCCTTACCTGCTAGCGCGCGCTTCGTCATGAGCAACTACACCTCCGATCTCCTGCGCGTGCTCGACGAGCGCGGCTATATCCACCAGGTCACCGACGCCGAGGGCCTCGATGCGCTCGCCGCCAAGCAGATCGTGCCGGGCTATATCGGTTTCGATGCCACCGCGCCTTCGCTCCATATCGGCAGCCTCGTGCAGATCATGATGCTGCGGCGGTTGCAGCAGGCAGGGCACAAGCCGATCGTGCTGATGGGCGGCGGGACCACGCGGATCGGCGACCCCACCGGGCGCGACGAAAGCCGCAAGATGCTTACCGATGCGGCGATCGACGAAAATATCGCCGGGATACGGACGGTGTTCGAGCGCCTGCTCGTTTTCGGCGACGGGCCGACCGATGCGGTGATGGTCAACAATCACGACTGGCTGAGCGGGCTTGGCTATATCGAGATGCTGCAGAAGGTCGGGACGCATTTCACCGTCAACCGGATGCTGACCTTCGATTCCGTGCGCCTGCGGCTCGAGCGCGAGCAGCCGATGACCTTCCTCGAATTCAACTACATGATCCTGCAGGGCTACGATTTCCGCCATCTGGCGCAGGAAATGGGTGTGCGGTTGCAGATGGGCGGCAGCGACCAGTGGGGCAATATCGTCAACGGCATGGAGCTGGGCCGCCGGATGGACGGAAGCGAGCTGTTCGGCCTCACGACCCCGCTGCTGACCACCGCCGATGGCGGCAAGATGGGCAAGACCGCGGCCGGCGCGGTGTGGCTCAACGAGGCCCAGTTGCCGAATTACGACTTCTGGCAATATTGGCGCAATGTCGATGATCGCGATGTCGGGCGGTTCCTGCGGCTGTTCACCGATCTGCCGCTCGATGAGATCGCCCGTCTCGAAGCGCTCGGCGGGTCCGACATCAACGAAGCGAAGACAGTTCTTGCCAATCAGGTAACCACACTCGTTCGGGGTGAAGAAGCGGCCAGACTGGCTGCGCAAACGGCTGCGGAAACCTTCGCCGGCGGGGGTGCTGGCGCGGACCTTCCGACGCTCGATGTAGGCCCTGACGGCATGCGCATCGGAGCGGTGCTGACAGCGCTCGGATTCACGGCTTCCAACGGGGAGGCTAAGCGCAAACTGGCCGAAGGCGCGGTCAAGCTCGATGGCGAGACGGTCACCGATCCGGGCTATCTGGTGAGCGTTGCGGCCGACGCCGAAGCCAAGCTCAGCCTCGGCAAGAAGAAGCACGCGGTTATTCGCTGTTAACCAGCGACGAAACGCCCTTTTTTACCGTCGAAGCACCGGGCCGGTTTACCAATTGGCAGGCTTTTGCCGCCATAAGGAGCTTTGATGTCCGATACCCCCACTCCCCCCAACCCCAACCGCAAAGGGATCGCCAGCATGTCTGCCGGAGCACAACTGAGCGTCACCGACCAGCGGCGCATGACCCGCCACCCGGTCGACCATCCCGTCATTGCCGAGCATTTCGGCAAGGGCGACGTGCGGCTGCATATTGCGAATATCTCCGCCAACGGCTTCATGGTCGACAATGGCGACGGCATCGGCCGCGGCGAACGCGTGATCGTGCGCCTGCCGGTTATTGGCCGGATCGAAGCCTATTGCATCTGGACGCGCGACAACCGTGCGGGCTTCCAGTTCGAACGCATCATCCGCGTCGACGACTTCCTCGCCATGATCGATACGCTGCAGCCCAACCCGCGGCTGCGCAAGCTGCGCTAAGCCGCAACAGCTTCTACTAGAACAAAAAGCAGGCCCGTCTTCACAACCGAAGGCGGGCCTGCCATGCGTCCGGCGTGAGTGAAACCGCCGCGCCCTCCCCCGACAGTTCGCCGCTCCGGATAGCGAATTTCCGCGCCTATTGGTTCAGCCGCCTGTCGATGACGCTCGCGCAATATGCGATGATGCTGATTATCGGTTGGCAGACCTATAACATTGCGCGCGACAGCGGGCTGGGGATCGCCGCCGCATCGGGCCAGTTGGCGTTGATCGGGTTGCTGCAATTCGTGCCGCTATTCCTGCTGACGCCTTTTTCGGGCTGGGCGGCGGATCATTTCGACCGGCGCAATCTGGCACGGCTGACCGTTATCGCACAGCTGGGCTGTGCGGGCGCGCTGGCGTGGCTGACCTGGAGCGGAAGTCTTACCCTGCCCGCCCTGTTCGGGGTGGCGATCGTGCTCGGTGTGGTGCGGTCGTTCAACGGCCCGGCGCTGTCGGCGCTCGCACCCAATCTCGTGCCCAGGGCGATCCTGCCGAACGCCATCGCACTGTCCAGCATCGCCTGGCAGGTGGGCATGATCGTGGGGCCCGCGATCGGCGGCTATACTTATGCGATCCTGCCCGCGCTGCCCTATTTCGTGGCCTGCGGGCTGTTCGCCGCGGCGCTGGTCGCGCTGTCTTTCATCGGCAAGGTGCCGCAGCCCCCGCGCGCGGCCAATAAGCGCCCCATCCACCAGATGGTCGAGGGCCTGCGCTACGTGGTGCGCAACAAGATGGTGCTCGGCGCGATCACGCTCGACCTGTTCGCGGTGTTCCTGGCCGGGGCAACCGCGCTCTTTCCCGTTTATGCGCGCGATATCCTGCAGGTTGGCGAGACAGGGTTGGCGCAGCTCGCCATGGCCCCCGCGGTCGGCGCGGCGCTTACCGCGCTGTGGTTCAGTTTCCGTCCGCTCAAGACCAATGTCGGCCCCAAGATGCTATGGGCAGTGGCGATCTTCGGCCTCGCCACCATGGTGTTCGGCCTCTCGCGCTGGATGCCGCTGAGCCTGGCGATGCTCTTCATCATCGGCGCGGCGGACATGTTCAGCGTCTATATCCGCCAGTCGCTGATCCAGCTGCACACGCCCGACGACAAGCGCGGACGGGTGTCCTCGGTCAGCCTGCTGACTATCAGCGCGTCGAATGAATTCGGCGATTTCTTCTCCGGCAGCCTGGCCTACCTTGTCGGTCCGGCACTGGCGGTGGTCGGCGGCGGGGCCGGCGCGATCGTGACCGTTGCCGTGTGGGCGCGTATTTTTCCCGTCCTGCGGACCACGCGGACCTTTGACCCGCCCGACGAATTGTTAGACACTCCCCCCGAAGAGAAATTGCAGGAGCAGATGCCATGAAAGCCGACTCCGTCCTCGCCACGATCGGCGATACCGCCCACATCCGCCTGTCGCGCCTGTTCCCCGACCACGAGGTCTGGGTGAAGAACGAGCGCGCCAATCCCGGCGGTTCGATCAAGGACCGCATCGGCCTCGCCATGATCGAGGATGCGGAGGCAGCGGGCCTGCTCAAGCCCGGCGGCACGATCGTCGAACCGACCAGCGGCAACACCGGGATCGGCCTCGCGATGACCGCCGCGGTCAAGGGCTACAAGCTGGTTCTGGTCATGCCCGAAAGCATGAGCGTCGAGCGGCGCCGGCTGATGCTCGCCTATGGTGCCAGTTTCGACCTGACCCCCAAGGAAAAAGGCATGAACGGCGCAATCGAGCGCGCGCAGGAACTGGTCGCACAGACCCCGGGCGCCTGGATGCCGAGCCAGTTCGACAATGCCAGCAACTGGAAGGTCCACGCACGCACCACCGCGAAGGAAATCCTCGACGACTTCGCCGACACACCGATCGACGCGCTGATTACCGGCGTCGGCACCGGCGGCCACCTGACCGGCTGTGCCGAAGTGCTGAAACAGAGCTGGAGCGGCATGAAGGCCTATGCGGTCGAACCCACGCTTTCGCCCGTCATCAGCGGCGGCCAGCCCGGCCCCCACCCGATCCAGGGCATCGGCGCAGGCTTCGTGCCGCAGAACCTGCACACGCAGGCGATCGACGGCGCGATCCAGGTCGCTCCCGAGGACGCCAAGGAAATGGCACGCCAGTGCGCGGCCAAGGAAGGCCTGCTGGTGGGGATTTCGAGCGGCGCGACGCTCGCCGCGATCAAGCAGAAGCTGGCCGACATGCCCGCGAATTCGCGCATTCTCGGCTTCAATTACGATACCGGCGAGCGGTATCTTTCCGTGCCCGACTTCCTGCCCGAGTGATGGGTTTCGCGCAGGTCCCATATTGCGACGGCGCGGTCGAACTGGCCGGTCTCCACGCGCGGCCCGCGGGCAAGCCCCGCGCCGCGGTGGCGATCTATCCGACCTTCATGAACTCGACCGCGGTCGTCGAGGCCAAGGCCGCAGAGCTGATCGAAGCCGGCTATGCGGTCCTGATCGGCGACTTCTATGGGCAGGAGACGCCCGCAGACGGTGACGCTGCCTTTGCCGCGATGAGCCGGTTACGCAGCGATCCGGTAGCCATGCGCCAGCGGCTGCGCGCCACGCTCGACCTCCTGCGCAAGCTGGAACCCGACCTCCCGCATCTCGCCATCGGCTTTTGCCTCGGCGGGATGGCGGTGCTGGAAATGGCGCGCGACGGGCAGGACCTCGCAGCAGTCGTCAGCTTCCATGGGTTGCTCGAAACCGCCTTGCCCGCCGACAAGCCGATCACACCGCGTATCCTCGTCTGCCACGGAGATGCCGACGCGCTGGTGCCGCGTAGCCAAGTGGCCGCGTTCTGGGAGGAAATGGAGGCGGTGAAGGCCGACTGGCACTTCCACAGCTATGCGGGGGTCGAGCATGGCTTCACTGCCCCGCACCGGCCCACCGGGGCGGTCAATCCCGCCTATGATGCGAGTGCCGACCGGCAGAGCTGGGCGGCGATGCACAGCCTCTTCGACGAAGTGCTCGGCGGATAGCAAAAAAGCCCGGACGCGCGGTCCGGGCCTCTTCGTTTTCCTATCGCAGAACGATCAGGCGGCGGTGGCGAAGGCCTCTTCGCCGAGCGCCATCGTGCTGTCGCTGCCTGCCTCGAGCTTGCGGCGCAGCGCGCCGGCATCGGGCAGGTACCGGTCCATGTAATAGCGCGCGGTGGCGAGCTTGGCTTCGTAGAACGCCTTGTCTTCGCTGCCCGCGGCCAGCGCCGCCTGCGCGACCTTGGCCATGCGCAGCCACATCCAGCCCAGCGTCACGATGCCCATCATGTGCATGTAGTGATGTGCGCCCGCACCGAGGTGGTTGGGGTTCTGCATGGCATTGTTCATGAACCACATGGTCGCCGCCTGCTGCTGGCCCAGTGCCTTTTCGAGCGCTTCGGCAAGCGGGCCGAGATCATCGTCGCCCTTGGCGGCTCCGATATCGTCGCCCACCGCCTTGAAGAAGGCCTGGATTGCCGCGCCGCCCTTCTGCGCCAGCTTGCGGCCGCACAGATCCATCGCCTGCACGCCATTGGTGCCTTCGTAGATCTGCGCGATCCGGGCGTCGCGGACGAACTGGCTCATGCCCCATTCCTCGATGTAGCCATGGCCGCCGAAGACCTGCTGCATGTTGGTGGCGACTTCATAGCCCTTGTCGGTGCCATAGCCCTTGATGACCGGGGTCAGCAGCCCGATCAGCATGTCGGCCTGTTCGCGCTCTTCCTCGGTCTTGGCCTTGTGAGTCAGGTCGACCTGCAGCGCGCCCCACAGGCACAGTGCACGCATGCCTTCGGTAAAGGCCTTGGCGTCCATCAGCATGCGGCGCACGTCGGGATGGACGAAGATCGGATCGGCCTGTTCGTCGGGCTCGGCCGGGCCGGTCAGCGCGCGGCCCTGGCGCCGGTCGAGCGCATAGGCAACCGCGTTCTGATAGGCGACTTCGGCCTGGCTGAGACCCTGGATACCGACGCCGAGACGCGCGGCGTTCATCATGATGAACATGGCGGCGAGACCCTTGTTCTCCTCGCCGACGAGCCAGCCCTTGGCGCCATCGTAATTGAGCACGCAGGTCGCGTTGCCGTGGATGCCCATCTTGTGTTCGATCGAGCCGCAAGCGACACCATTGCGCTCGCCCGGCGTGCCGTCTTCATTGACGATGAACTTGGGCACGACGAACAGCGAGATGCCCTTGGTGCTGTCGGGTGCGCCCGGCGTCTTGGCCAGCACGAGGTGGATGATGTTATCCGCCATGTCGTGTTCGCCGGCGGAGATGAAGATCTTGGTGCCGGTGATGGCGAAGCTGCCGTCGGCCTGCGGTTCGGCCTTGGTCCGGATCATGCCTAGATCGGTGCCGCAATGCGGCTCGGTCAGGTTCATCGTGCCGGTCCATTCGTTGGAGATCATCTTGGGAAGATACTTCTCCTTCTGCTCCTGGCTGCCCTTGGCGAGCAGCGCGGAGACCGCACCGTTGGTCAGGCCGGGATACATGCCGAAGGCCTGGTTGGCGCTCGAGACGAATTCCTCGAAGGCGAAGCCGAGGACATGCGGCATGCCCTGCCCGCCGAATTCTTCGGGCTGCGACAGCGTGCCCCAGCCCGCATCACGGAACTGGTCGAAGGCTTCCTTGAAGCCCTTGGGCGTGGTCACCGAACCGTCTTCGTGGCGGGTGCAGCCTTCCTGGTCGCCCGACTGGTTGAGCGGGGCTAGCACTTCGGCGCAGAACTTGCCGCCCTCGTTAATCACCGCATCGGTGACATCGGGGCTCGCCATTTCAAAGCCGGGCAGGTCCCCGTAGCTCCCGAGATCGAGCATCTCGTTGATGATAAAGCGAGTGTCGCGGGTAGGCGCGGAATAGCGGGGCATCAGTAAGTCCTTGGGTCTGGGGTCTGTCGGTTATCTCGCCGGGGAGGCAAATCAGTCGAGATCGACATCGAGCGTTTCGATATGCTCGATGAATTCGGTGAGGTCGGTGATCGAGCTGTCGATATCGTCACGCTGTTCTTTCAGCTTGGCGACATGGGCCTTGCATTTCTCGACCGTGACGCGGCGCTGTTCGACGCGGCCGTCACCAAGGTCGTAGAGATCGATCATTTCGCGAATTTCGGTGAGCGAAAAGCCCACGTTCTTGGCGCGCATGATCCATGCGAGGCGGGCGCGATCGCGTTTGGAATAGATCCGCGTGAGGCCGATCCGCGAAGGCGCGATCAGCCCTTCGTCCTCGTAAAAACGCAGCGCGCGGGCGGTGCAGCCGAATTCGCTGGTGAGGTCGGAGATCGAATATTGTTCGCGGCCCAGTTCGTCCGGCCGTTCGATATGGGCGCCGGCATGGCGGCGATCGCCATTCTCGGCACGGAAGTCCTTGGGCAGCGGCTGTGTCATGAGCCGAGTCATACGCCCACGTTTACGTAAGCGTCAAGTCTTGACGGGTTGGAGAACATCACCGTCGAGTCGGCGGTAAAAGCAGCTCGGTGCGCCCGTGTGACAGGTCGGACCCGCAGGCCGGCAGGAGAGGACGAGCGCGTCCTGATCGCAATCGACGAGGATCTCCTCGACCTCGAGGACGTGGCCCGAACTTTCGCCCTTCTGCCAGAGCTTGCCGCGCGAGCGCGAGTGGAAATGGGCGAGCCCGGTGGTGCGCGTCGCGGCCAGCGCTTCGGCATCCATGAAGGCCACCATCAGCACCGCGCGACTGGCGTGATCGACGACGACTGCGCTCAACAATCCCTTGTCGTCGAACTTGGGCATGAACCGCGTACTTGCCTCGCGCTCGGCCTGATCATTCACTGCGACACCTTTCAAATCCCATTCTCGGGCGGCTTTTGTTGCACGATAACCACAAAGTCGACCCAAAATCCGACATTCTTGCAAATGCCTGTTTGATGATGGCGCAGTTTCGGGAACAAACAGTCGCGCAGGCGAAAGTGAGGCCTGCCCACCGGAGCAGCGGTGCCAACAGAGCGCCAGGTTCAGGGGGTCAAACGGATTCGCAGCCGCGATAGAGGGTTTACGCGGCGCATCCGGTAACGATGAGGGATGGGCCAAGGTGCATGCTGGGGGGCTGCACCTGTGTCGCAAGGCAGGTCCGGTTATATTCGTCACGTGGCGCCCGGGATCGCAAAGGTCCCGGGCGTTTCGCCGTCTAACGCGCCAGCGCCTCGTCGAGCACACGCGAGAAGCAGGCTATCGTGACGCTTGCCGCCCCGCCCCGTTTCAGCGCCTTGACGCAAGCGGTGCTGGTGGCGCCGCTGGTCAGCACATCGTCCACCAATATGACCTCGGCATCTTCGATCCTGGCCTTCCGGCTGCGCCGCAGGGTGATTGCGCCTTGCAGCGTGCGGGCCCGGGCGCGCTTGCCGAGACCGCCCAGCGCGGGGGTTGGCCTGGTGCGCATCAGCGCATCGACACACATCGTGCCGTGACCCATCTTCTGCAATTGCCGCCCGAGCAACGCCGCCTGGTTATAGCCCCGGTGCCACAGTCGGGTGCTATGCAGCGGCACCGGGACGATCACCCGCTCGCTGTCCGCGGCAGGCAGCCGCGCGGCGACCAGCTTTGCCAGCAGCGGCGCCAGCGCGATGCGGCGACCGTGCTTGAAGGCGAGCACCAGCCTGCGCGAGGTATCGGTATAGAGCGTCCCCGCCGCGATCCCGTCATGCGCCGGCGGATCGGCCAGGCAGGGCGCGCAGATCGCCCCCGTCTGCGGTCCGTGATCGCCAAAGGGACGTTGACAGGCAGCACAGCAGGGGTCGGAGGGGATGACGAGGTCGCTCCAGCAAGTGCTGCACAGACCGCCCTGTTCGCCCACCCCGCTCCCGCAGGCCGGGCAGCGCGGGGGATAGATGAAATCCAGCACCGGGGCGAAGCTTTCGGCGAGCAGGCGGCTTGTCGACATCTTCGCATGCTGCGCCGCTTGCGCGAGGCTGGCAAGCGCGGCAGGGCGATGCGCGATGGCTAGCCAGGCACCGCCCCGCATCTTCTCCCGCCAGCGCCGCATTGCCGGCCTGCGCCGCGCCCGGGTGCGGCAAGCCCACCGCGATGCGGCGCGCTATATCCTCGACGACATGGTCGAGGACGTGCTCGACCGGCTCGAATTCATCCGCCTGGCACCCAAGCGTGTGCTGGTGATCGGTGACTGGACCGGCACGCTGGCCTTGTCGCTACGCGGCGCAGGCTCCGAGGTCGAGGAGCGCGATGTCGCCACGCTCGACGAGGAGCAGCCGGTCGCGGGCGCGCCCTACGACTTGATCGTCAGCCTCGCCTCGCTCGACCGGGTCAACGACCTGCCCGGCGCGCTGCTCCACCTGCGCAATGCGCTAGGGGATGACGGCATGCTCATTGCCAGCATCGTGGGTGCGGGCAGCCTGCCGCATCTGCGCAGCGCGATGCTCGCCGCCGAACCCGACAGGCCGGCTGCCCGGATGCATCCGCTGGTCGACAACCAGGCCGCCTCCGCGCTGCTGCAGCGCGCGCTGTTCAAGCGGCAGGTGGTCGACAGCCGTTCGCTGACCGTTTCCTTCGGGACGCTCGAACGGCTGGTGTCGGATTTGCGCGATCAGGGCCTTGGCGGCACGCTGGCGAGTGCCCCGCCCCCGCTGGGCAAGGCTGCCCTGGAACGTGCCGAACAGGCTTTCCGCAAGGCAGCCAACGACAAGGGCCGCGTCCTCGAAAGCTTCGAGATCCTGACCCTTACCGGCTGGAAAGACTAACCTGCGCGCAGGCTGGCCTGCGCCGCCGCGAGCCGCGCGATCGGCACGCGGTAAGGCGAGGCGCTGACGTAATCGAGCCCGGTCTTTTCGCAGAAGGCGATGCTGGCCGGATCGCCTCCATGTTCTCCGCAGATGCCCAGCTTGAGCCCGTCGCGCGTCGCGCGCCCGCGTTCGGCGGCGAGTTCGACCAGCTGGCCGACGCCGTCGATGTCGAGGCTGACGAAGGGATCGCGCGCGAAGATGCCCTTGTCGACATAGGTCGTCAGGAAGCGGCCGGCATCGTCGCGGCTTACGCCCAGCGTGGTCTGCGTCAGGTCGTTGGTGCCGAAGCTGAAGAATTCGCCCACTTCGGCGATTTCGCCCGCCATCAGCGCGGCGCGCGGCAGTTCGATCATCGTGCCGACGAGATATTCGAGCGTCGTCCCGGTGGCGGTGAACACTTCCTTAGCCACGCGGTCGACCACATCCTTGAGCAGTTCGAGCTCGCGCCGCGTGGCGACCAGCGGGATCATGATCTCGGGCACCGGCGCATCGCCGCTGTCCACGGCGACCTGGCAGGCGGCCTCGAAGATGGCGCGCGCCTGCATTTCGTAGATTTCGGGATAGGTGATCCCGAGCCGGCAGCCGCGATGGCCGAGCATCGGGTTGAATTCATGCAGCTCGCCGGCGCGGCGGCGCAGCTTTTCGATATCGACGCCGGTCGCGCGCGCGAGGTCTTCGAACTCGGCATCGCCATGCGGCAGGAATTCGTGCAGCGGCGGATCGAGCAGGCGGATCGTGCACGGCAGGCCCGCCATGACTTCGAAAATCGTCACGAAGTCGCTGCGCTGTTCGGGCAGCAGCTTGTGGAGCGCAGCGCGGCGGCCGGCCTCGCTATCGGCGAGGATCATCTCGCGCACCGCGCTGATGCGGCCGGCGTCGAAGAACATGTGCTCGGTGCGGCACAGGCCGATGCCTTCGGCGCCGAACTGGCGCGCCATGCGGCATTCGGTCTCGGTTTCGGCATTGGTGCGCACGCGCATGCGGCGGTGCTTGTCGGCCCATTCCATCAGCGTGCCGAAGTCGCCCGCCAGTTCGGGTTCGATGGTGGCGACTTCGCCCGCCATCACCTGCCCGTTGGCGCCGTCGATAGTGATGACATCGCCTTCCTTGAGCTCGCGGTCGCCGATCGTCAGCGTGCGGCCTTCGCGCGCGATCGACACTTGCGATGCACCCGACACGCAGGGGCGGCCCATGCCGCGCGCCACCACGGCCGCGTGGCTGGTCATTCCGCCCCGCGCGGTGAGGATGCCGGTGGCGGCATGCATGCCGTGGATGTCCTCGGGGCTGGTCTCGACCCGCACGAGCACGACCTTCTCGCCGCGTCCGGCCCACAGTTCGGCGGTGTCCGCATCGAGCACGATCTTGCCGCTGGCGGCGCCGGGCGAGGCCGGCAGGCCGGTGGTCAGCACGTCGCGCGGCGCTTCGGGATCGAGCGTCGGGTGGAGCAGCTGGTCGAGCGCCATCGGGTCGACGCGCAGGATCGCGGTCTTCTCGTCGATCAGGCCCTCGCCGACCATGTCGACCGCCATTTTGAGCGCCGCCTTGGCAGTACGCTTGCCGTTGCGCGTCTGCAGCAGCCACAGCTTGCCCTGCTGCACGGTGAACTCGATGTCCTGCATGTCGGTGTAATGCCGCTCGAGCAGGTCGAACACGCGCGCGAGTTCGGCGAAGGCCTCCGGCATGGCTTCTTCCATGCTCGGCTTGTCCGCCCCGGCCAGTTCGCGCCGCGCCCTGGTGAGGTATTGCGGCGTGCGGATGCCCGCGACCACGTCTTCGCCCTGCGCATTGACCAGCCATTCGCCGTAATAGGCCTTCTCGCCGGTCGAGGGGTCGCGGGTGAAGGCGACGCCGGTGGCGCTGGTATCGCCCATATTGCCGAACACCATCGCCTGCACATTGACCGCGGTGCCCATGTCATGCGGGATGTCGTTGAGGCGGCGGTAGATCTTTGCGCGCTCGGTATCCCAGCTGTCGAACACCGCGCTGATCGCACCCCAAAGCTGCTCGATCGGGTCCTGCGGGAACGGCGAGCCGAGCTCGCGCTCGACGATCGCCTTGTATTCGGCGACCAGCACCTTCCATTCTTCCGCGCTCAACTCGGTATCGGCGTAATAGCCCTGGTCTTCCTTGGCGATTTCGAGCGCTTCCTCGAACAGGCCGTGATCGACGCCGAGCACGACATCGCCATACATCTGGATGAAGCGGCGGTAGCTGTCCCAGGCGAAGCGTTCGTCGCCGCTGGTGTTCGCCAGGCCGGCGACAGTGTCGTCGTTGAGGCCGAGGTTGAGCACGGTATCCATCATGCCGGGCATCGACACTGCGGCGCCCGAGCGGACCGAGACGAGCAGCGGATCGGCGGCATCGCCGAAGCCCTTGCCCACGGTCTTTTCGACATGGTTCAGCGCGGCGGCGACATCATTGCGCAGCTTGGCGGTGAAGTCGCTGCCCCCGGCGAGGTAGGTAAGGCATTCCTCGGTCGCGATGGTGAAGCCCGGCGGGACGGGAAGGCCGATGCTCGCCATTTCGGCGAGGTTGGCGCCCTTGCCGCCGGTCACGGTCTTGTCCTTCTGCCTTGCATTCGTATGCGGCGCGTTCCCGCCGAAGGTGAAGACCGTGTCGTTACTCATCAAGGCAATTCCTACAACTTGGACCACATGGACCACGGTCCATGGAGCAAAAATCCATCAGCCCTCGATGCGGCTGAAATCGGCGACTTTGTGCACTGCAGCACGGAAGCGCGCAAGCAGGTCGAGACGGTGCGCCCGCTTGTTTTCTTCATCCGCATTTACCGTCACTTCTTCGAAGAACCGGTCGATCGGCGCCCGCAATGCAGCCAGCGCGGCCATGGCGGCGGAAAAGTCTTCATCTTCAATGGCTCGGCTTGCCGCCGGTTCCGATTTCGCAAGCGCATCCATGAGCGCCTTCTCGGCGGGTTCGGGTGCGTAGGAAAGCTCTTTCGCATGGCGCTCGGCCATCTTGGCCTGGATCACCGCTGTCATATCGGGATCGTCGACCAGCGCGAGCGGGTCTTCCTCACCCGTCCGCGCGATCTCGCCTTCGACGCCGTGCCAGTCTTCCTTCTTGAGGATATTGGCCGCACGCTTGTAGCCCGCGAGGAGGTTGGCGCCGTCTTCGGTGTCCATGAAGGACTGGAGTGCGTGGACACGGGCGAGAAGGCGGACAAGATCGTCCTCGCCGCCAAGCGCGAAGACCGCATCGATCAGGTCGTGGCGGACGCCTGCCTCGCGCTGCTGGACCTTGAGCCGGTCGGCGAGGAAGTCGAGAATTTGGCCAATCGCCCCATGACCGATTTCCTGAAAAAAGTCGTCGCCCGACAAACGTTGTTCGGTGAGTCGTATCACATCGTCCAATGGCGGTGGTGCGCCGTGCGCCTCTTCCAATCCGAAATAGGTTCGTGCAAATTCCGCCTTTCGCTCACTTTCAGTGGCGAAGACATACCACTGGTAAGAGGCCGCCAACGCGACAAACGTCATTCGTCCGCGGACGCCGTTTTCAATAATGGTCCGAATGATCGCAAGCGCAGATCGACGCAAAGCGAAGGGATCTTTGGAGCCAGTAGGCGTCTCACCGATGGTGAAAAAACTTACAAGCGTATCTAGTTTATCCGCCAAACTCACCGCCACCGTTACCGGTGCGGTCGGAACATCGTCGCCCTGCCCCACCGGCTTGTAGTGATCGCGGATCGCGTCGGCGACGGCATCGGGCAGGCCCTCGGCGCGGGCGTAATAGCCGCCCATCAGGCCCTGCAGTTCGGGAAACTCGCCGACCATTTCGGTGACGAGATCGGCCTTGGCGAGCCGCGCCGCCTGTTCGGCCATGTCGGCCAACTGATCCTTCGTCATCCCAGCGGAAGCTGGGATCGCTGTCGAAGTGGCGCCTTGGCCGGTAGCGGTCCCAGCTTCCGCTGGGACGACGATACCCACTTCGACCAGCCAGCGCGCGAGCTTGGCCACCCGCTCGACCTTGTCGGCCACGGTGCCGAGCTTCTCGTGGAAGGTGATCCGCTCCAGCCCCTGGGCGTGTTCGGCGAGCGTCTTCTTGCGGTCGACGTCCCAGAAGAAACGCGCGTCGGACAGACGCGCGGCGAGGACCTTGCGGTTGCCGTCGACCACGCGCGCGCCGCCATCCTCCGCCTCGATATTGGCAGTGCAGATGAAGGCGTTGGCGAGCTCGCCCCTTTCGTCCTCGCAAACGAAGTACTTCTGGTTGACGCGCGCGGTCAGCTGGATCGTCTCGGGCGGGACCTCGAGGAAATCCTCCTCGAACCGGCCGAGCAGCGGGATCGGCCATTCGGTCAGGCCGGCATTCTCGATCACCAGCCCCTCGTCCTCGACCAGCCTAAGTCCGGCTTCGGAAGCGACCTTGGCGGCGCCTGAGCGGATCAGGTCCTGCCGTTCCTCATGGTCGACGATGACATGGCCCGCGCGCAGCTTCATCGCGTAGTCGTCGGCATTGCCGATGGTGATGTCGCCCGAGTGGTGGAAGCGGTGACCCAGCGTGACCGCGCCGCTGGTGACGCCGTGCACTTCGCATTCGACCACTTCGTCGCCCAACAGCGCAACGATGCCCGACAGTGGGCGCACCCAGCGCAAGGATTCGGTGCTGATCGAAGCCGCGCCCCAGCGCATCGACTTGGACCATGAAAAGTCGCGGACGATCGCGGGGATCGCTTCGGCGAGCAGGTCCGCTGTCGCGCGGCCGGGTACGTTCTTCACTGCGAAATAGGTTTCGCGGCCCTTGACCTCGCGCACTTCGAGATCGGCCTTGTCGACGCCAGCCTTGCGGCAGAAACCGTCGACCGCTTGATCGGGCGCACCGACGGGCGGACCTTTCAGTTCTTCGCTGACAGCCTCGGTCGCCAGCGGAAGCCCGCGCGCGATCAGCGCGAGGCGGCGCGGCGTCGACCAGACGGTGACCTCGCCCGCCTCGACACCGGCGGCATCCATTTCGCGGCGGAACAGTTTTTCGAGTTCGGCGCGCGCGCCAGCCTGCATGCGGGCGGGGATTTCTTCGCTGCGCAGTTCGAGGAGGAAATCAGGCATTCGCCACCTCCGTCGCCCCTGCGCAGGCAGGGGCCCAGATAAGGGCTGCGGCGCGCGCAATCGAGGTTATCTGGACCCCCGCCTGCGCGGGGGTGACCAAGTATAGATTAGGACTGGCAGAGATCATTTCGACCACTCCGGATATTTCTCGGCCCAGACAGGCGCTTCCTTCGCCATATGCGCTTCGCAGCTGCCGCGCGCGAGATCGCGGACGCGGCCCATGTAGCTGGCGCGCTCCTGCACGCTGATCACGCCGCGCGCCTGCAACAGGTTGAAGATGTGGCTTGCTTCGACCGCCTGTTCGTAGGCGGCGATCGGTACGTCATTGGCGAGCGCGTTCTTGCACTCGGCCTCGGCCTTGTTGAACAGGTCGAACAGCGCGTCGGTCTCGGCGACCTCGAAGTTCCATTTCGACATCTGCTTCTCGTTCTCGAGGAAGACGTCGCCATAGGATACGCCGCGATCGTTGAAGGCGAGATCGTAGACGCTGTCGACGCCCTGGATATACATCGCCAAGCGCTCGAGTCCGTAGGTCAGTTCGCCCGCCACCGGCTTGCAGTCGAACCCGCCCATCTGCTGGAAATAGGTGAACTGGGTGACTTCCATCCCGTCGCACCAGACTTCCCAGCCCAGACCCCAGGCCCCCAGTGTCGGGCTTTCCCAGTCGTCCTCGACGAAGCGGATATCGTGCTTGAGCGGATCGATGCCGATTACCTCGAGGCTCTTGAGATAGAGGTCCTGGATATCGGGAGGGCTCGGCTTCAGGATCACCTGGTACTGGTAATAATGCTGCAGCCGGTTGGGGTTCTCGCCATAGCGCCCATCGGTCGGGCGGCGGCAGGGCTGGACGAAGGCGGCGTTCCACGGCTCGGGGCCGAGCGCCCGCAGTGTCGTCGCGGTGTGGAAGGTGCCTGCGCCCATGCGCATGTCGTAGGGTTGCAGGATGAGGCAGCCCTGCGCGCTCCAGAAATCGTGCAGCGCGAGGATCATGTCCTGAAAGGAATTTTGCGGATTGCGGTCCATGGCGCGGGGCAATGGCGCAAGCGTCAAACAGGGTCAATGCCGCAGCGCAGCGCGCCTTGCGCTGCAATATCCACCGGCGACTTGGCAATTCGTCGCAATGCTCGGTATCGCGGCCTTCAACGACAGGGAATCACACCGCATGAACCGCATCTCGATCCGCCCGGCGCTCGCCTGCCTCGCCCCGCTCGGGCTGGCGCTGCAGGGCTGCGCCGCGCTGCCCGAAGCCGACGTTGCGGTCGCTCCGGCTACGACCGAGGCACCCGTCGCTGCGGGTCCCGGCCTGTGGCAGGTCGCGGATGCGGATACCACGATCTACCTGTTCGGCACCGTCCATGCGCTTCCCGAAAGCATCGAATGGTACAAGGGGCCGATCGAGACCGCGCTCGCCGTCTCGCAGGAACTGGTCACCGAGATCCCCAGCAATGCGGCGCATGACCCCGCCGCGCAGCAGATGGTGATGACCAGTGCGCTGCTGCCCGCCGACGAGTCGCTGCGCGACATGCTCTCCGAACCCGATCGGACGAGCTATGAACTCGCGCTCACCAAGCTGGCCATGCCGCCCGCGGCGTTCGACCGCTTCGAGCCGTGGTTTGCCGGGATGACGCTGGCGGTCGTCCCGTTGCTGCAGGCGGGCTATACCGCCGAAAGCGGCGTCGAGGCGAAGCTCGAGGAACTGGCCCCCGCCGATGTTGCGCGCGGTGCGCTCGAAACGCTCGAATGGCAGATCGAATTGTTCGACACGCTGCCGGTCGAATCGCAAATCGCCTTCCTGATGGTGTCAGCCGACAATATCGACCAGGTCGTACCGATGATGGACGACATGGTCGCCGAATGGCTCGAAGGCGACGCCGATGGCCTGGCCGCGCTGATGAACGACGGGCTGACCGATCCGGTACTGGCGCATGCACTCCTCTACGACCGCAACGAGCGCTGGGCCGAGTGGATCGATGGCCGCCTTGCCGAACCGGGCACCGTCTTCGTCGCGGTTGGCGCGGGCCATCTGGCCGGGCGTGGCAGCGTGCAGGATTACCTCGCCGGACGCGGGCTGTCCGTCACGCGCATCCAGTAATCGTCCCGCGACCGGGCATGGGGAATTCCCGACTTGCCACGGTGGGTAAACCATGCAGGGAGGAGGCGTGACCCGCCGCTTCCTTCCTTCGCTGTGCATCGCGCTCGTGCTGTTGCTTTCCGCCTGCGGGAAGCAGGCCGATCCGGCCAAGCCCGAAGGCCCCTACCCCGCGCTGTGGGAGATCGCCGACAGCAGGGGCGCGGTCGAAGGCTGGTTGTTCGGGACCATCCATGCACTGCCCGACGGCGCGAAATGGCGCTCGCCCCAACTCGACGCGGTGCTGGCCGAGGCCGACATGCTGGTGGTCGAGGTCGCCAATCTGGAAAATGGTGACGAGCTGTCGACGCTGTTCGAGGAAATGGCCTTCGATCGCCCCGCCGGGCCGCTGGCGAAGCGGATCGATCCGGCACTGCGCGACGAATTCGAGACTTTGCTGGTCAAGGCCAAGGTCCGCCGCGGCTATTTCGACCCGATGGAAAGCTGGGCCGCCGCGCTGGCGCTGGCGCAGGTGGCGCAATCCTCCAAGTCGGAAAATGGCGCCGACCGCGCGCTGCTGGCCGCGTTCGACAAGCGCGAGGTGGTCGAGCTCGAAGGCGCGCGCAAGCAGCTGGCGATCTTCGATACGCTGCCCGAGAGCGAGCAGCGCGACCTGCTGAATGCCGTGCTCGAAGAATCGCGCGCCAATGAGGGCGAAATCTCCGCGCTCGCCACCGCCTGGCTCGATGGCGATACCGAACAGCTCACGCAGCTCACGAGGCGCGGTATCCTGGCCGATCGCGAGCTGGCGCAGGCGCTGCTGCGCGACCGCAATGCCGATTGGGCGGCGCAAATCGAGAACCTTCTGTCGGCGCGCGACAAGCCGCTGATCGCGGTGGGCGCGGGCCATCTGCTGGGCGCGGACGGCCTGCCGACCATGCTCGAATCCCGCGGTTTCACCATTCGCCGGGTCGAATAAGCCCGCCTCCCCCGGGCGTTCTTGCTTGCCTTTCGGCCCTGCCCTGCTATGCGCGCGGCCTTCGGCACCATGGTCATCCCTGGAGGCGTGGTGGACCGAGCAACCAAATAGCATTCGAAAGGTAAGTGCCATGAGCGACGCTCTGACCCTGCCGGCCGAGGCGCGCGAACGGGCTGGCAAGGGAGCCTCCCGTCAACTGCGCCGTCAAGGCCGTGTCCCCGCCGTGATCTACGGCGGCAAGGAAGAACCCACGATGATTCACGTGGAAGAGAAGGAGCTGATCAAGCAGCTCGACACCGGCCACTTCATGAACTCGATCGTCGAGCTCGAAGTGGACGGCAAGAAGCTGCGCACGCTCCCCAAGGACGTTGCTCTGCACCCCGTCACCGACCGCCCCGAGCATGTCGATTTCCTGCGCCTCGCCAAGGGCGGCAAGATCGAAGTCTCGGTTCCGGTCGTGTTCCTCAACGAGGAAGCCAGCCCCGGCCTCAAGAAGGGCGGCGTTCTGAACGTTGTCCGTCACGAGCTCGAACTGGTCTGCGAAAACGACAAGATCCCGGGCGAGATCGAAGTGGACGTCACCGGCAAGGAAGTCGGCGATTCGATCCACATCAGCGAAGTGCAGCTGCCCGCGGGTAGCGAAAGCGCGATCACCGATCGCGACTTCACCATCGCCACGCTGGTTGCTCCTTCGGCGCTCAAGAAGGCCGAAGGCGATACCTCGCAGGATGACGGCGAAGCCGATCCGCAGGATGTCCCCGCCACCGAACAGGGTGTCGACGAGGACGCTGCACAGGAACAGGCAGACAAGAGCGCATAATCGCCTCTTGCCTCACCGCAACGAAGCGCCGGTCCCGCAAGGGGCCGGCGTTTTGCGTTTGGCCCCACCATCGCTAGAGGACCCCGCATGCAGATCTGGACAGGCCTTGGAAATCCCGGACCGAAATATGCGATGAACCGGCACAATGTCGGCTTCATGGCGGTCGACGTCATCGCGGCGATGTACGATTTCGGCCCGGTCCAGAAGAAGTTTTCCGGCTGGGCGCAGGAAGGCCGGATCGGCACGCACAAGGTGCTGCTGCTCAAGCCCGCGACCTTCATGAACGAAAGCGGCCGCGCGGTAGGCGAAGCGCTGCGGTTCTACAAGCTGGAACCCGATGCACTGACGGTGTTCCACGACGAGCTCGACCTCGCCGCCTTCAAGGTCAAGGTCCGCATGGGCGGCGGGCTGGCGGGCCATAACGGGCTGCGGTCGATCAACCAGCACCTCGGCCCCGATTTCCGGCGCGTGCGGATCGGCATCGGCCACCCCGGATCGAAAGAGCGCGTCCACGGCCATGTGCTGGGCAATTATGCCAAGAGCGAAATGGACCCACTGGCTGACATGCTGGCGGCGATGGCGGCCGAAGCCGAATGGCTGGCCAGGGGCGACGACGCCCGCTTCATGAACGATATCGCGCTGCGCCTGCAGGACTGAGCCTGTGAACCGGATCATGATCCTGGGGCCGTGCGGGAGCGGGAAATCGACCCTCGCGCGCAGGCTTGGCCAAATGCTCGAGCTGCCATGCTACCACCTCGATCAGCTGATGTGGTTGGCAGGATGGATCGAGCGTGAAGAGCGTGACTGGCGCCCCGAACTGGAAGCGATCGTCCAAACGCCGCGCTGGGTCATCGACGGCAATGATGCCAGCACGATGGAACTGCGGCTCGCACGCGCCGACCAGGTGGTGTTTCTCGACTTCTCGGCCGCGCGCTGCCTGTGGCGGGTGATCCGGCGCATCTGGTCGGCGCGCGGCACCACGCGGCCGGACATGGCCCCCGATTGCCCCGAGCGCTTCGATACGGGCTTCCTCTGGTATGTGGCAACGTGGCATAATCGACCGCGCAAGCGGATCGAGCGGGCTCTCGCGGGACATGAAGACAAAGTCCTCTACATCCGCTCTCCGCACGAACTCGAACGCTGGCTCGCTTCGCTTTCGGCGCGGTAATTGCTAGGCTGCAGGCAAAGGGAGACTGCCATGCCTGATTTGACTCGCCGCACCCTGCTTGCCGGAGCCGCCGCCACCGGGGCACTCGCCGCCACTGCCGTCCGGGCGCAGGACGACAAGCTGATCCCCGCGCCCGACCTGACCGGCAAGGCGATCCTCATCACCGGGTGTTCCTCCGGTTTCGGACGCCTCGCCGCCGAACATTTCGCCCGCGCCGGAGCAACCGTCTTCGCCACCATGCGCAACACGCCGCGGCCCGAAGCCGAGGAGCTGATGCAGCTGGCGCGTGACGAATCGCTCGATATCCGCGTGATGCGGCTCGACGTACTGCTCGACCACGAAGTGGCCGATGCCGTCGCCAACGCCGAGCGCGAAATCGGCCGCGGGCTCGACGTGCTGGTCAACAATGCCGGGATCGGCATCACCGGGCCGGTCGAGGTCCAGGACATGGAAGCGACCAAGCTTGCCTTCGATACCAACGTGCTGGGCTACCACCGGCTTGCCCGCGCGGTGCTTCCCGGAATGCGCGCACGCAAGCAGGGGCATATCTTCGCCGTGTCGAGCCAGTTGGGCCGCGTCATCGTCCCCTATGCGGGGCACTATTCGGCGACCAAATTCGCGGTCGAGGCGATGTTCGAACAGCTCGCTTACGAGCTGGTCCCGCACAATATCGGCGTCACGATTATCGAACCGGGCGGGTATCCGACCAAGGTGTGGGTCAATCGCAACCGCTATTCGCGAGAGCTCAAAGCGCGCGCCGAGCAAACCCATCTTGGCGGATATCCGCAGATCGTCGCGCGCATGGGCGAAGAGGACGGTTCGGGCCGCAGCGCCGATCCGATGGACATTCCGCACGCGATGGCAAGGGTTCTCGGCATGGCCCCGGGCACCCGTCCCGTCCGGCTGCCCGTCAGCGGCGGGAGCATCCCGCAAGTAGCGATCAACGAGGTCATCGCCAAGACGCAGGTCGGCTGGCTGGGCGAAAGTGGATATGGCCCGCTGATCAAGTCGGTGTACGGGGTTTAACAGTTGTCGAGATTTAGACTCTCTTCGGAGATTCAAGAGTTTGTCAGGGCCCATCAGGCTTTGGCCAAATCCTGGAAAAAGACTAGGCTGAAGTTCACGCTCGACGGAAAACTTGTGGGCGATATTGCTGAGGCCATAGCAGCCGAGCAATTTGGTCTGAAGTTTCCCCTCAAACGCACTAAGGGTGTTGATCTTCTCACCTCTAGCGATCAAAGTGTACAGGTTAAGAGCAGTGGTGTTTCGAAAGGGCCCGCCTTTACCGTTGGGGAGGCAACCGCCGACTACCTATTGTTCTATCACATTCATTTTCAGGACTGCGAAGCTGAACTCCTCTACAACGGACCGGAAGCGCCTGTCAGAAGCAAACTTAGGCTGCCGATTGTAGGAACCCGGCGTGTCGGGCTGAAGCATGTGCTCGAGTTACACGCGCAGCAGACTGATCGATTACCACTAAAGGAATGAAAAGATGGGTTTCCGCTGCGGGATCGTCGGCCTGCCGAATGTCGGCAAGTCTACCCTGTTCAACGCATTGACCGAGACGCAGGCCGCACAGGCCGCGAACTATCCGTTCTGCACGATCGAGCCGAATGTCGGCCAGGTCGCGGTGCCGGACGAGCGGCTCGACAAGATTGCCGCGATCGCCAAGTCGGCCAAGATCCTGCCGACGCAGCTGGCCTTCGTCGACATCGCCGGACTGGTCAAAGGCGCGAGCCAGGGCGAAGGGCTGGGCAACCAGTTCCTCGGCAATATCCGCGAAGTCGATGCGATCGTGCATGTGCTGCGCTGCTTCGAGGATGACGACATCCAGCACGTCGCCAACAAGGTCGACCCGCTGGCCGATGCCGAAGTGGTCGAGACCGAACTGCTATTGGCCGACCTTGAAAGCCTCGAGAAGCGTGTCCCCGCCGCTGCCAAGCGCGCCACCAGCGGCGACAAGGAAGCCAAGCTGATGGCCAGCGTGCTTGGCCAGGCGCTCGAGCTGCTCAAGGACGGCAAGCCTGCACGACTGACCGAACCCAAGGACGAGGAAGAAGCCCGCGTCTTCCAGCAGGCGCAGCTGCTGACCGCCAAGCCGGTGCTCTATGTCTGCAACGTCGCCGAAGAAGACGCCGCCAGCGGCAATGCGCTGTCCGAACTGGTTTTCGCCAAGGCCAAGGCAGAAGGCGCCGAGGCCGTGGTGGTTTCCGCGGCCATCGAAGCCGAACTGGTCACGATGCCTCCCGAAGACCGGACCGAATTCCTGTCCGAACTGGGGCTGGAAGAATCGGGACTGAGCCGCGTCATCCGCGCTGGCTACAAGCTGCTCGGCCTGCAGACCTTCTTCACTGCCGGTCCGAAGGAAACGCGCGCCTGGACTTTTCCCACCGGGGCCAAGGCACCGCAGGCCGCCGGCGAAATTCATACCGATTTCGAGCGCGGCTTTATTCGCGCTGAAACAATTGCCTATGATGATTACCTTGCGCTTGGCGGAGAAAGCGGTGCGCGCGAAGCGGGCAAGCTGCGCCAGGAGGGCAAGGAATATCTCGTGCAGGACGGGGATGTCCTGTTGTTCAAGTTCAACGTCTGAGGTCACTTCCATGAACCGGATTGCCGCCGCCCTCGCCCTTGGCTTTGCCAGCGTTCTCGGCGGGTGCGCCGGCTATGCCGATGCTCCGCTCGCCAGTGTGGCAGTGGAACAGCGCGAGCCGGTCACGATCCTCGTCTCGATCGACGGGTTCCATCCGGACTATCTCGAACGCGGGCTCACCCCGACGCTGTCGCGGCTGGCCAGCGAAGGTGCGCGCGCGGCGATGCGGCCGTCCTTCCCGACCAAGACCTTCCCCAATCACTGGACCCTGGTGACGGGTCTGGTGCCCGACCATCACGGCATCACGGCCAACCGCATGGAAGACAAGACGCGCCCCGATGAAGCCTTCACCATGGCCACGGTCGATCCCTATTGGTGGAACGAGGCCAAGCCGGTTTGGGTCGAGGCCGAGGAAGCGGGCATCCGCAGCGCGGCGATGTTCTGGCCCGGTTCGGCGGTCGCCTGGGGCGGCACGGCGGAAGGGTATGGCTCGGTACCGGATGGCACGATGGCGAGCGACTGGCAGGCGTTCAGCATGCAGGTCACCAATACGCAGCGCGTCAATTCTGTGCTCGACTGGCTGCGCCGCCCGGCGGACATCCGCCCCGAATTCGTGACGCTCTATTTCGATACGATCGACAGTGCGGGGCATGGCGGCGGACCGGTGGGCGAGGAGATCGACGAGGCGCTACGCGACGTCGACAGCCATATTGCCGATCTGCTCGCGGGGCTCGAGAGGCTGGGCCAGCCCGCCAATCTGGTGCTGGTGTCGGACCACGGGATGGCACCGACAGGATCGGACAAGATGATCGTGCTCGACGAGATCGTCGATGCGTCGCTCTACCGCGCCGTCGAAAGCGGGGCCTATGCGACATTCGAAGCCACCGAAGGGAACACCGCAGCACTCGAAGCGGCTCTGCTGCGCGACCATGCGCACATGAAATGCTGGCGCAAAGGCGATATCCCCGCGCGCTACCAATATGGCACGCACCCGCGCATTCCGCCCTATTTCTGCCTGCCCGATACCGGCTGGACCATCACCACCCGCGCTTCCGACGCGGCGTGGAGCGGCGGCAGTCATGGCTACGATCCGTTTGCCCCCGAAATGGCATCTCTGTTCATCGCCCACGGCCCCGCCTTTCGTAGCGGTGTGACGATCGAAACTTTCCAGAACACCGCGATAACGCCCTTGCTGCGACACTTGATCGGCCTGCCACAGGCGGCGCGCTCGGATGGCGATCTGGCCGATGTCGAGGATGCGCTCGCCGCGCAAAATTAGGCGGTGTGCGGAACGAGCACGCGCCCTCCCCGTTGCCAAGCAAAGCTCAACGGGGAGACTTACGTGGTCGATAAATCGGAAAAGTTCAGCACACTGGTGCGCGTCGGCTATTTCAGCCGGGCAATTCTCTATTCGGTGCTCGGACTGATTGCGCTGACCAGCGCGGGCCGCATTGGCCAGGGTACCAATGGCATCTTCCAGGCCATCCAGGATTTCCCGCTCGGCACCGCCATCCTGTGGCTGATGGTGGTCGGCCTGCTAGCCTATGCGCTGTTCCGTTTCGCCTCGACACTCCTCGATGTCGAACACCACGGCACCGACAAGACCGGCTGGGCCACGCGGATCGGCCATGCGGGGAGCGCGATCGGGCACCTGGCGCTGGCCTATTCGGCCTACAAATTCGCCACCACGGGCAGCGACAATGGCGGCGGCGCGCAGGAAGCGGCCTCGGGCGTGCTGGCAATCGAGTTCGGCGGCGTCGTGCTCGGCCTGCTGGGCCTCGCCTTCTTCGCCACCGCGGCTTTCCAGGCCAAGAAGGGCCTGACCGGCAGCTTCATGAACCGCATCAGCCCGCGCGCGCCCTCGCAGACCCGCTGGATCGGCGGCGCAGGCTATCTGGCACGCGCGGTCGTTTTCCTGATCATCGGCTGGTCGCTGTTCCAGGCCGGTTTCATGAGCGGCGGATCGGACCAGGTGAAGACGCTGGGCGATGCCGTCGCCAGCCTCGCGGGTGAAGGCATCGTCTTCAAGCTCGTCGCGATCGGCCTGCTCGCCTTCGGTCTCTTCAGCCTCGTCCTCGCACGGTATCGCATCATCCCCGATCTGGGCACCGAAGGACGCGTGCCCCGCTTCCGCGCATGAGCGCGGCGGGCGCAGCTCCCCGCGGGGCCAAGACCGCACGGCTGTACCGCATGGTGATGGACAAGCATGTCTGTCCCTATGGCACGAAGTCCAAATGGCTGCTCGAGCGCGAGGGCTTCGCGGTCGAGGACCATTGGCTGACCACCCGCGAACAGACCGACGCGTTCAAGGCGCAGCACGGCGTAGAAACGACACCGCAGGCCTTTATCGGGGACCAGCGGATCGGCGGTTACAGCGAATTGCGGACCCATTTCGGCTACGATGAGCCTAGCGCTGGCGACACCAGCTACACGCCGGTTATCGCGGTGTTCGTCGTCGGCGCGGCGCTGGCAATCGCGCTCAGCCTGTTCGTCTATGAAGCCGCCTTCACCGTGCGCACCGCCGAATGGTTCGTCGCCTTTTCGATGGCGATGCTCGCCATGCTCAAGCTGCAGGATGTCGAACAGTTCTCGACCATGTTCGTGGGCTACGACCTGCTCGGCCGGCGCTGGGTACCCTACGCCTATGCCTATCCCTTCCTCGAGGCCGGCGCGGCGGTGCTCATGGCGGGGCGGCAATTGCCCTGGCTCTCGATCCCGGTAGCACTGACCATCGGCGCGATCGGCGCGGTCAGCGTTTTCTACGCGGTCTACATCCAAAAACGCAGCATCAAATGCGCCTGCGTCGGCGGGAGCGGCAATGTCCCGCTCGGATTCGTATCGCTCACCGAGAACCTTGCGATGATCGGCATGGGGATTTGGATGTTGCTTCGCCCCGCGCTTTGATACATTGCATTTTGCAATGCAGTTCTACGAAGACATCGCCATCGGGCACAAGCAGGCCTTCGGCCGTTACGAGGTCACGCGTGAAGAGGTGATCGACTTCGCCTCGAAATACGATCCGCAGCCGTTCCACCTCGATGACGAGGCCGCGGCGCAGACCCATTTCGGCCGCATCTCAGCCAGCGGCTGGCACACCTGCGCGATGACCATGTCGATGCTGGTCGAGAATTTGACCAAGCACAAGCAGGCGGGCCTGGGTTCGCCGGGTGTCGATCAGCTACGGTGGAAAAAGCCGGTCTATCCGGGCGACACGCTCCGGTGCGAAAGCGAAGTGATCGAGAAACGCCGCAGCGCCTCTCGCCCCGAAATGGGCATCTTCAAGAGCCATCTCACCGTCTTCAACCAGAATGACGAGCCGGTGATGGAAATGGTCTCGAACGGGCTGATCCGCACACGCGACCCGGAAGGGACCGACTAGCTCAGACGCCGCATTGCGCGATGCCGGTCTTGCGATAGACCTCGGCCTCATGCGCATCGCGAATGGTCAGCGTGGCGGAATAATCGCTGACTTCCTCGCCGACCTGCTCGCCCGTTTCCTCGTCGAGCTCGAGCGTCATCGAAAACGCGGTCCCGTCATACTTGCGGCGCGCCAGATAGGGCAGTTCGGCGCTCCCCTTGTCCGCGGCCAGCGTGACCAGTTCGCCATTGTGGATGAAATGCCCGGTCTCCGCCATTGCGAGCGCGGTCGCCGCAAGGCCGCCGCCCTTGGGCGCGAAGCTGCAGCCTGCGCCATACAGATCGTGCTGTTCGATTTCGCGATAACGGATGGGGTCGAGCACCAGCGGTTGCGGCGGCGGGGTCTGATGCGCCTCGACCTCGGCGACCGCGGCGGCGCGTTCTTCCTCGGTCGGTTCGCTGGAACAGGCGGCCAGCGCCAACGTCACCAGCAGAGCAATCTTGCGCATCAATGTCTCCCGAACAGTTTATCGACGTCTTCCATCGACAGTTTCACCCATGTCGGGCGGCCGTGGTTGCATTGGCCTGAACGCGGTGTGCGTTCCATTTCGCGCAGCAGCGCGTTCATTTCGTCGACCCGCAGCACGCGTCCCGCGCGCACCGAGCCGTGGCAGGCCATCGTGGCCAGAACGAGATCGAGCTTTTCGCCCAGCAGCAGCGCCTCGCCATTGAGCGCGAGGTCGTCGTCGATGTCGCGCAGCAGCTTTTCCGGATCGGTGCGTGCGATGGCGTGTGGCAGGCTGCGTACCAGCATGGCGGACGGGCCGAAACGTTCGAGTGCGAGCCCGTGTTCGGCGAGCTTGGGCGCCGCCTCCTCGAGCCGGTCGCAGCTGGTTTCGTCGAGTTCGACCACTTCGGGGATCAGCAGCGCCTGGCTGCGCGCGACCGCTTCTTCCGCTCCCGCCGCGCGCAAGCGTTCCAGAACGAGGCGTTCGTGCGCCGCGTGCTGGTCGACCAGCACCAGCCCGTCCTGCGCCTCCGCGACGATATAGGTATTGGCGACCTGCCCGCGGGCTATGCCCAGCGGATAGTCGTGCGCCGTTGCGACCACCGGGGCCGCTTCCTCGGCCCTTCCGCGCGGTTCGGCCATGATGTCGCCCTCGGCCGCGCGCCAGGCGCCGCCGGGTTCGGCCACGCGTTGCTGCGGTGCAGACCAGTCGCGCCCCTCGAAGATCGAGCGCAGCGCGGGTGATGGTTCCTCGCGCGCCGGTTCCTGCTGCCAGCGCGACATGGCACCCGCATCGGGGCTTTGCGCGCTGCGCTTGTCACCCGTCGCCAGTGCCTGACGCAGGCCCGAAACGATAAAGCCGCGGACACCCTGTGCATCGCGGAACCGCACCTCGGTCTTGGCCGGGTGGACGTTCACATCGACATCTTCGCACGGCAGTTCGAAAAACAGCGCGAGCACCGCGTGGCGATCGCGAGCGAGCATGTCGGCATAGGCGCCGCGCACTGCGCCGGTCAGCAGGCGGTCCTTTACCGGGCGCCCGTTGACGAACAGATACTGGTGATCGGCGACGCCGCGATTGTAGGTCGGCAGGCCCGCGATCCCGGTCAGCCGCATCGCGCCGCGTTCCATGTCGAGCACGACGCCATTGTCCTTGAGTTCGCGTGCGATCAGCTGCGCCACGCGATTGGCCAGCCCTTCCCCGCCCTGCAGGCCGAAGATCCGCCGGTCGCCATGATCGAGCGTGATCGCCACGTCGGGCCGCGCCATCGCAAGCCGCAGGACGACATCCTTGCACGCGGCATATTCGCTGCGCGGCGTGCGCAGGAACTTGCGCCGTGCGGGGATCTTGCCGAACAGGTTTTCGACCCGCACCCGCGTGCCCGGCGGCAGCGCGGCGGGGCCCTCGGCAGCGATCTCGCCGTGATCGACCACCCGTTTCCAGCCCTGCTGGGCCCCGGACGGGCGGCTCTCGATCGTGAAGCGGGCGACGCTGGCGATGCTCGGCAGCGCTTCGCCGCGAAAGCCCAGCGTCGCCACCTGTTCGATCGCCTCGTCGGGCAATTTGGACGTTGCGTGCCGTTCGAGCGCCAGCGCCATTTCATCCGGCGTCATCCCGCAGCCATCGTCGGTTACCTCGACGCTCGTCAGCCCGCCTTCGACCAGCTTGACCGCGATCCGCGTAGCGCCCGCGTCGATCGCGTTTTCCACCAGTTCCTTGAGCGCCGAAGAGGGCCGTTCGACCACCTCGCCGGCGGCGATGCGGTTGACCAGATTCTCGGGCAGGCGACGGATTTGCGGCATGGTCGTGCGGTTGTAGCGGTGAAGCGTCACGAATCCGAGACGGCGCGTTCAGCTATCCCCCGCAGCCATAGCGGAAATTTTTGGCATTCCATTCGTATTATCGCTAAGGCTCCGCCACCATTTCCGCCCGGAGAGGTGCGAGCGGGTCGCATCCCTCTCGCCGGACCACGCGACAACATGGAAAATCGAATAAACATGGGCTTCTGGAACAATCTCTTCAAATTCGGCGTGCAGAATATGGCGATCGACCTCGGTACCGCCAACACGCTGGTTTATGTGCAGGATCAGGGCATTGTCCTGAACGAGCCGAGCGTGGTCGCACTCGAGACGATCAATGGCATGAAACGGGTCAAGGCCGTGGGTGACGATGCCAAGATGATGATGGGCAAGACGCCCGACAGCATCGAGGCCATCCGCCCGCTGCGCGACGGTGTGATCGCCGACCTCGACGTGGCCGAGGAGATGATCAAGCACTTCATCCGCAAGGTGAACGGGCGCAAGAGCCTGATGCGGTATCCCGAGATCACCATCTGCGTGCCCTCCGGATCGACCTCGGTCGAGCGCCGCGCGATCCGCGATGCCGCATCGAACGCGGGTGCCAGCCAGGTCTATCTGATCCTCGAACCGATGGCCGCGGCGATCGGCGCCGACATGCCGGTAACAGAGCCCGTGGGCAGCATGGTCGTCGATATCGGCGGCGGCACCACCGAAGTCGCCGTGCTGTCGTTGCGCGGCCTCGCCTATACCACCTCGGTCCGCACCGGCGGCGACAAGATGGACGAAGCGATCGTGTCCTACGTCCGCCGACACCACAATCTGCTGATCGGCGACAGCACCGCCGAACGGATCAAGAAGGATTTCGGTGTCGCTCGCCCGCCCGAAGACGGTGTGGGCGAAAGCATCACGCTGAAGGGCCGCGACCTCGTCAACGGCGTGCCCAAGGAAATCACCATCAACCAGGGGCACCTCGCCGAAGCGCTGTCCGAACCGATCGGGGCCATCGTCGAGGGCGTGCGCATCGCGCTGGAAAACACCGCACCCGAACTGGCCGCCGACATCGTCGACCAGGGCATTGTGCTCACCGGCGGCGGCGCGCTGATCGGCGGACTGGACGAATATCTGCGCGAAGAAACCGGCCTGCCGGTGACCATCGCGGAAGATCCGCTGTCTTGCGTCGCTCTCGGCACGGGCCGCGCAATGGAGGACCCGATCTATCGCGGCGTCCTGATGACGGCTTAAGAAAGGCAGGGGAATGGCGCCGACAGGCTCACGGCGCTCGGGGTTTTCTCGCAGGGCGCAATACAACCTCTTCACCGGCTATCTGATCGCGGGCGCTGGCGCGCTTATCGGCGCCATCCTCCTCACCCTGTCCTTCTTCCAGCCCCAATTGTTCGGCGGGCTGCGCGGGGCGGCGCAGACCGGAGTCTCGCCCGCGACCGAGACCGCCGCCACGGTGAGGACCGGCAGCAAGGGCTTCTGGGAAACCGTCAGCGGCTATTACCGCGCGGGGTCGAAGAATGCCGATCTCAAGCGCGAGATGGAAATTGCGCGTATCCGGCTGGCCGAAGCCGAGGCGGTGAAGCAGGAAAACCGGCGGCTGAAGGGCTTGCTCGATCTGCACGACAAGGAGATCGAGCCCGTCGCCGTCGCGCGGCTGGTCGGCTCCTCCGCCTCGAGCACTCGCCGCTTCGCCTATCTCGGCGCCGGGTCGAACGACGGGGTGGCGATCGGCATGCCGGTCCGCTCGTCCCGCGGCGTGGTCGGACGCATTCTCGAAGTCGGCAGCGACAGCGCACGCGTGCTGCTGCTCACCGATACCGAAAGCATCCTCCCGGTGCGCCGCGCCAAGGACGAGGTCGTGGCCTTTGCCGAAGGGCGCGGCGATGGCCTGCTGCGCATCAGGCTGATCAATCTCGGGATCAATCCGCTCAGCCCCGGCGATGTCTTCGTGACCAGCGGCGCGGGAGGATACTACCCCCCGGGTATTGCGGTCGCCATCCTCACCGAAACCACCGATGACGGCGGTCTGGCGCGCATCGTCAGCGATCCCGCTGCAACCGATTACGTCAGCGTCGAGCCGATCTACGAACCCGACGCGGCGCTCGGCGCGGCCACCCCGATCGAGCGCGAGCTGACCGACTGATGGAGCGCAACGACCCGCGGGCGCGCAGCGATGCCTATGGCAGCCGGATCAACCGCTCGCACTCGCCACTGCTCGCCAATAGCGTGCCGTGGATCTCGATCGTCATCGGGTCGGTTTTGCCGGTCTTCCCGATTGCCGCCGGCCTCCCGATGATGCCGCCCTTCGGCCTGCTCATGCTGCTCGCCTGGCGGCTGGTGCGGCCCGGATTGATGCCCGTATGGGCGGGCATTCCGCTGGGCTTGATCGACGATCTCTACAGCGGGCAACCCTTCGGCTTCGCGATCATGACATGGTCGCTGATCATGCTCGGCATCGAGCTGATCGAGGCGCGGCTGCCGTGGCGTGCGTTCTGGCAGGATTGGTTCACTGCGGGTATACTGATACTCGGGTACCTCGTCGCCGGATGGCTGTTCTCCGGCGGCCAACCGACCTTCCATTCGCTCATGGCCCTGGTTCCGCAGCTCGTGCTCACCATTCTCTTCTTCCCCATCGCAGCGCGGCTGGTCGCGGTCCTCGACCGTACCCGTCTCAAGCGCTGGAGGGCACGCTGATGCGGTTGCGCAAGCGCGCGCGCCCGCGCGAAGTCGTCACCCAGTCGACGCTCGAGAACGCCTTCGACCGGCGGACCTTCGTCATCGGCACCGCGATGGGCGGGCTCGGCGTGCTGCTGGCTGCGCGAATGGGCTACATCGCCATCGCCGAGAACGAGAAATACGAGCTCGAGAGCGAGAGCAACCGGGTCAATCTATCGCTGATCCCGCCGCGGCGTGGCTGGATCCTCGACCGCAACGGGGCGCCGCTCGCATCGAACCGCGCGGACTTCCGCGTCGATATCATTCCGGAACGCACACCCGATCCCGATGCCACGCTCCTTGCGCTTACGGACATCCTCAAGCTCGACGAGAACCAGGCGGCGGACATCCGCAAGCGGATCGACGACGGCCCCGGCTACCAGCCCGTCGAGATCGCCTCGGGTATCAGCTATGACGAGTTCGCCGCGGTCAGCGTGCGCCTGCCCGACCTGCCCGGGGTGGTTCCGCAGCGCGGCTTCTCGCGCTTCTATCCCACCGGGCCGACTGTCGGCCATCTGCTCGGCTATGTTGGCCCTGCCAATGCGGAGGAGTATGAGGAGCAGGATCGCAATCCGCTGCTGATCACGCCGGGGTACAAGATCGGCAAGGATGCGCTGGAGCGCCAGTTCGAACTCGATCTGCGCGGTATCCCGGGCGCGCGCCGGGTCGAGGTCACCGCATCGGGACGGATCGTCCGCGATCTCGAAACGCGCGAGGACGTCCAGGGCGATCCCGTCCGGCTGACGATCGACGGTCCGCTGCAGGATTACGCCGCACGCCGGATCGGGCTCGAGAGCGGGTCGGCGGTGGTGATGGATTGCGAGACGGGCGACATATTGTGCATGGCCTCGATGCCCAGTTTCGACCCCAACAGCTTTTCGCAAGGGATCGGGCGTGTCGAATACGGCATGCTGCGCGACGACGAGCGCGTACCGCTGCGCAACAAGGTTCTGAAGGGCCTCTATCCCCCCGGATCGACGATCAAGCCGATGCACTGCATGGCGTTCCTCGATGCGGGCATCAAGCCGGACGAAGCGATCATGTGCGGCGGCGGGCGCCGCATCGGCAATCGCTTCTTCAATTGCTGGAGCAATCATGGCCGGGTCGACATGGCCAAGGCGATCTACCAGAGCTGCGACAGCTATTTCTACCATTTCGCCCAGCAGGTGGGTTTCGCCAAGGTGGCCGAATGGGCGCACAAGATGGGTCTGGGCGAAGAATTCCCGCTCCCCGTCACCAGCCAGTTCTACGGAACGGTGCCGTCACCCGAATGGAAGCAGCGGCGTCACGACAGCGCATGGCAGCCCTATGACACGGTCAATTCCTCGATCGGCCAAGGCTATTACCTGACCAACCCGCTCCAGCTGGCGGTGATGAGCGCGCGCATGGCGACCGGGTACAAGGTCATGCCGCGGCTGCAACTCGAGGGCAACAAGCCCCAATTTGAGCATTTCGATTTCAGCCCGGAGGAAATCGGCTACGTCCGGCAGGCGATGAGCGATGTCGTAAACGGACCCGGCACGGCGGGACGCGCGCGGCTGCCGTTCGACGATATCAAGATGGCGGGCAAGACGGGCACCGCGCAGGTCGTTTCGCTCAGCGTCTCCAACGGCAAGACCGGCCCGTGGAAATATCGCGATCACGGCCTGTTCGTGTTTTTTGCCCCGTTCGACAAACCGAAATACGCCGGCGCGGTGGTCATCGAACATGGCGGCGGGTCGGGCGCAGCCTATCCGATCGCGCGCGATGTGATGACCTTCCTGTTCGATCCGGCGAAGGGCATGGACGCGCTGCGCCCGCTCGAAGAGCAATGGGGCGGCACTGCGCAGCAGCGGCTGAATGCCAAATACCGCGCCTATGCCGCAGCGCAGGGCGAGACCGTGCCTCCAGCCCCGTCACGGGACGAGGATATCTTCGACCAGGTCGAAGCCGAAGCGCGCGTGGCCGCCCGCCAGCCCGAAAGCATCGCCGAAGAGGCCAGTCCTTCGCGCATCGACACGCGCTCGCCCGAGGAAGTGTCGCAAGCCTCCGCCTCGGCCAGGCCGACCTCCGCCCGGAGCACTCCGGCGCCGGATGCCACAGACACGCCCGAATGACCGGCCTCGTCCCTGCCCCCGTCGCGCGTCAGCCGTGGCAGATGCTGTTTCCGCTGTTCGTGCTGATCGGGTTCGGCGCGCTGGTGCTGTATTCCGCCGCGGGCGGGAACTGGGATCCCTATGCGTCCTCGCATGTCATCCGCTTCGGCGTGTTCCTTGTCATGGCCTTCGTGCTCAGCCGGTTCTCGCGCGATCTGGTGATGTTGTTCGCCATCCCGATTTATGGGGTGGTGCTGCTGATGCTGGTCGCGGTGGAAGCGATCGGTTTCGTCGGGGGCGGCAGCCAGCGCTGGCTCGACCTGGGCTTTATGCAATTGCAGCCCTCGGAGCTGATGAAGCCGGCAATCGTGCTGGTCCTCGCGCGATATTACGCGACCTTGCCGGTCGGCATGGTGCCCACCTTGCGCGCCCTGATTGCACCGGGGGCGCTGATCCTCGCCCCGGTGGCGCTGGTGTTGCTGCAGCCCGATCTGGGCACCTCGCTCGCGATCGTGTTCGGCGGTGCAGTCATCATGTTTTCCGCAGGTCTGCCGCTGCGCTGGTTCGTCGGAGCGGGGGTGGCTGCCGCCGTGCTTGCACCGGTGGCCTTCTTCTTTGGGTTGCAAGACTACCAGCAGAAGCGGGTGTTCACCTTCCTCGATCCCGCGAGCGATCCGCTGGGGGATGGCTACCACATCACCCAGTCCAAAATCGCGATTGGATCGGGGGGCTTTTCCGGCAAGGGCTTCAACGAAGGCTCGCAGAGCCATCTGCACTATCTGCCCGAACCGCACACCGACTTCATCTTCGCCACCATGGCCGAGGAATGGGGCTTCATCGGCGGGCTTGTCGTGCTCGGCGCTTTCGCCATGATTTTCGGCTGGGGCCTGGCCGTGTCGCGCGCGAGCACCGACCGGTTCGGCAAGCTCGTGGCGCTCGGCATGACCGCGACGATCTTCTTCTATGTCGCGATCAATCTGATGATGGTCATGGGCCTGGCCCCGGTGGTTGGCATTCCGCTCCCCTTCATGAGCCATGGCGGCAGTTCGATGCTCACCAACATGATCTGCATCGGGTCGCTGATGATGGTTCACCGGTGGAACCGCAAGGCCCCGCGCACCGGCCTGATCCGCTAGAGTTCGATCAATCCCAGCTTGAGCGCGCGCACGGTCGCGGTCACGCGGTCGTTGGTCTGCAGCTTGTCATAGACCCGGCGCGTATAGGTACGCACGGTTTCAGGGGAAATCTCGAGGATCGCGGCGATATCGCCCGCCGACTTGCCCCGCCCCATCCATTCGACGACCTCGCGTTCGCGGTCCGACAAGGCGACCGATGCCCGGCCCTCGTCCATGACCTTGCAGAGCTGCAGATGCGCAGCGAGGATCAGCGAGTGGATTTTCTGCAGGCGCTTTTTGGAGAAGCCGTCGGGGTCCTCGGCAAACCGCATCGTCGCATAACCGTCGCGATTGCGCGGACCGAACAACGCGAAGACCACCCAGTTGTCGGCGCCAAGTTCCTCCAGTTCGTCGAGAAAGCTTGTGACATCCGGTATCGACTTTCCACGTGCGCGCACCTCGGTCCAGGTCAGTACGGGACCGTGCTCAAAAGCGAGTTGGGGGAGCGGGTCGCGTCCACGGAAATCGTCGCTAATGTAACGTTTCTGGTATTCGACGGGAAAATCGCGCGTCCAGATAAATGTGTTTCGCGAGGTGGGCGATTCGAACACCGGCGTGAAATGATAGGTTAACCAGGTAGCGCCTTGTTCTAGGCACGCCGCGTAAAGGTATTCGAGAATTGCCTCGCAATCCTCCATCTTGACGATATGTTTCGTCGGGTCGTGCATCGCTACTCTAGCTAGTTTTACTGTCCCCCCGTTGAGGGACTACTTTTACCACCGATAGACACTACTGAACAGTATGACGATTGTTGGCGGACCGGGGGGTTAGTCGCTGGCGCAGTTGGGACGCTGTTGACGATGACCTCTATGGACCGCCGACTTCCGATCGGTAACCGAACCAAGTATGATCCGGGCCAGCGGGTGCAGCGGAGGGATCTCGAGACTTGCGACAAAGTATTGCTCGAAGTTGCTCGCGCCAACCGGCGCGGTATCAAGATTACGATCTGGGATCTTCCAGAGGTTACCGGCATGCCACTGCACCAGGCATTCGCCGCTGTTCGGTCGTTGGAATTCGGCCGTCTGATCACGGTAGGTGACGATCTGGCGGACCCATTTGGCGCTACACTAGAGCTTCGCGAGGCAGGATCGCATCGGCTGCGCCAGCGCCGCGACGCCTAATTTGCCAATGGGGGCTTTTCATCGCGAGAAAGCCCGCTATATGGGCGCCTCCCGAGTCGGGAACGCCTCTTCCACGAGGCCGCGGTACGCCGCAGTGTGGACGCATAGCTCAGTTGGTAGAGCAGCTGACTCTTAATCAGCGGGTCCTAGGTTCGAGCCCTAGTGCGTCCACCATTTTCCTTCCATCCTTAACTCCTAGCCTGTCGCAGGCGCGCTCGTTTATGCGTGCATCACATCGAATGTGATTAGCGGGATTGGCAATCACATTACACTGTGATACCCGTCCGGTATGAACACGATCGAAAAAGTTCGCACGCTCGTTTCGCAGGGTCTCATGACCCGCGCCGGCCTTGCCCGCGCTGCCGGGCTCCATGCCAATACCTTGCGCGAGTGCGGCGAGGATAGCTGGAACCCTACGGCCGATACGCTGGCCAAGCTCGAAGCCTTCCTCGAGGCCAATGACGAGACCCCGGTCATCGTCGGCGCCGAGGAGATCATCGACGAAGCGCGCAATGGCCGGATGTACATCCTTGTGGATGACGAGGACCGCGAGAACGAAGGCGATCTGATCATTCCCGCGCAGATGGCGACACCCAGCGCGATCAATTTCATGGCGACGCATGGCCGCGGCCTCATCTGCCTGTCGCTCGACCGCAAGCGCGTCGAAGCGCTCGGCCTCGAACCGATGAGCCGCGACAATCGCGAAAGCATGCAGACCGCCTTCACCACCTCGATCGAGGCCAAGGACGGCGTTACGACCGGGATCAGCGCGGCCGACCGCGCGCGCACTGTTTCGGTCGCCATCGATTCGACCCGCGGGCCCCACGATATCGTCACCCCGGGCCATGTCTTCCCGCTGGCGGCGCGCGATGGCGGCGTGCTGGTCCGCGCCGGCCATACCGAAGCGGCGGTCGATATCTCACGCCTTGCAGGCCTCAACCCCTCGGGCGTGATCTGCGAGATCATGAACGAGGACGGCACCATGGCGCGGCTCGACGATTTGATCGGCTTTGCCCGCCGCCACGACATGAAGATCGGCACGATCCGCGACCTGATCGAATACCGGATGCGTCACGACCATCTGGTCGAGCGCGTCGCCGAAGACAGTTTCGATTCCGACTATGGCGGCGACTGGCGTCTGCTGACCTACCGCAACACTGTCGACGGCAGCGAAAGCTACGTCCTGCAGAAGGGCCATGTGGTCGAGGACCAGCCTACCCTTGCCCGCGTTCACCCGATCTCGATCTTCGACGATGTGCTGGGCAAGCCCGGTCCGCGCAAGCGCACGCTGCAGCGCGCAATGCAGGCGGTGGGCGAACATGGCGCGGGCGTGATCGTGCTCATCACCGGGCGTCCGGCGTCAAATCGCGGCTACAGCGAGAGTGACGCGCAGCGCAATGTCGGCATCGGCTCGCAAATCCTTGCCGATCTCGGCATCGAGGACATGATCCTGCTCAGCAATTCACAGCCCAATGTCGTGGCGATCGAAGGCTACGGCCTCAATATCGTCGACCACAAACCCATTCCGGAGTGACCCGCATGGCCCGTTTCCTGATCGTCGAAGCCCGTTTCTACGACCACCTCAATGACATGCTGGTAGCAGGCGCGCGCGCCGCGCTCGAAGCTGCCGGGCATGAAGTGGAAGTGCTCACCGTCCCCGGCGCGCTCGAAGTGCCCGGCGCGATCGCCCTCGCTTCAGAAAGCGGCCGCTATGACGGCTATGTCGGGATCGGCGTGGTGATCCGCGGCGAGACCTACCACTTCGAAATCGTCGCCGGTGAAAGCGCGCGCGGGATCATGGCGCTGACAATGGACGGCATGGCCATCGGCAACGGCATCTTGACGGTCGAGAACGAGGCGCAGGCGCTGGTCCGCGCCGACCCGGCCCAGAACGACAAGGGCGGCGAAGCGGCCAAGGCGGCTATGGCGCTGCTCGATCTGCAGGGGCGGTTCGCCGGCTAATCGGCCGCGTCGAGGAACTCCGTGAGCCCGAGCGGCGCGAACGGCCCGATTATCAGCTGTTCGAACACGCCGATGCCTTCGGACCCGTCATTGCCCGACACACGTACGGGTACCTGAACGTGGAGGTTCTCGGGCGCCAGCGGGTCGATATCGTCGAGCTCGATATCCTCGCGCACGACCTCGAGCGGGCCGTGGTGGAGACCGTGGCCCCAATTCGGATCGGTATAGCCCAGCCCGCGCATCTGAAAGCGTCCGAGCGGCTCGAAGGTCACCTGTTCGGGGGCGCCGCGTAGCGCGAGCGAGAGCGTGCCGCCCGACGGCCAGCGGGTGCCCTGTTCGAGCCGGGTGCGCATGCTGCCATGCCCCTCGGTGATCTGATCGGCAGAGGCCCCCTCACCCGCCCATGCGGCGCGCGTGTTCCAGGCATTGCCCTGCGCATCGTTATTGACGTGGAAGAACAGGCTGCCGCCGGGGAAGTTGATCGGGGTCCACTGCCAGAAGAAGCCCGGCAGCGGCGCCCCCGGCATCGGCTGCGTATCGCGCGCGCCAATCGGGCGCACGCCCCAGCTGCGGTCGCGCGTTCCCATGGTTCCGGCTGCCAGGTCCTGCTTGTCGCCATCGACCTCGATCCAGCCCTCGTACCCGCCGTTCTGCGTCAGCCGGGTATAGTCCATGAAGGCGCGCGGTCCGATCCGGTGCGTGAAACGCGGCTCCTCGATCGGGAAGGCACGGCCGGTGAAAGTGATGTCGGCGGCCATGCCTTCGAAGGGTTCGAGGCGGATACGCAGGATGTTGAGCGCCTCGATGATCTCGACCGAGATCGGCCCGGCGGCCATCGCCATGCGCTCCATCCCCAGTTCGGCGCTGGCGTGGACGCAGTGCTGCACCCCGTCCCGCACGACGTTGAAATGCGCGTCGACAATGTCGAGATGCGGATAGATGCCCAGCGCGACGGCGAAAAAGCCGCTGCCATCGGGCGCGTAGCCGTTGAAGAAATAGCGGTCGTAGAAATTGCGGTCGGTGCCCGCGAAGGCCACCGGTTCCGGCGTCTGGTGGATCGGATAGTCGTCTCCGCGGCTCAGAACCACTACGTCGCCTCCTTCAATATCTGGATACTATCGCGCTCGAGCGCCAGCGAACAGGCCCCGCGCGCCATCGACAGGAAATTCGCATCGCCGCGCTCGGTGCGTTCGACAAAGGCCGCGCTGAACACGGCGGTGGATACGCCGTGGAGGATGCCGAGCCGGTAGTCGCGCTCGATTTCCTCATGGGTCAGGTCGATCCCGCGGACGCGCATTTCCGCGCGCCACAGATCGAGCAATTCGCGTTCGTGATCCCGCCACAATGCCGCACCGATGCCGCAGCCGATGAAATAGCCGACATCGGTCATCGGCCTGCCCACGGCCACCGTCTGCCAGTCGAGAACAGCGATCGGCTCGCTTCCGTCACGGACATCGAACAGCATGTTGTCGAGACGAAAATCGCCGTGGACGAGGCATTGCGGGGGCTCGTCGCGCTCGAACCAAACCGCGCTGGCTTCGCGCAATTGCTCGCAGATCGCCATGAATTCGGGCTCGAGCATTTCGCCGTAACGCTCACGAAAAACCGCCTGCGCCTGCGGATACATCACTCCGAGCTGCTGGCGCAGGTCGGCGAGCGGCGCGATCCATTCGGCATCGAGCAGTTCGCGGCGGCCCCAACTGGGCGCATGGATCGCGGCCGCCTGCCGGATGGCGGCACGCGCATCCTCGATCCCGCACCCCGCGATCTGATCGCCCTGGCGCGCGGGGCCCATGTCCTCGCACAGCAGGATAAAGGCGCTGCCCGTCTCGTCGACTTCGGTGAAATAGACCTGCGGCACCCGCACATCGAGCAGCGGCGCGGCGTGGCGGTAAAACTCGACTTCCTTGCGGTAGAGCCCGAACAGCGCGGCGGTGCCCCGGCTGCTGGCGTCCTCTGCCGGGAACTTCCCCGCGAGCGTTGGGGGTACGTCCTCACCCGTCAGGAAGAAACGCACACTGTCGCCCACCTGCCCGGTGCCGATCGGCTCCCAGCAGACGGTATCCACACGCGCGTTCAGCTGCGCGCCAAGCCACGCAGCGCTGACCTCGTCCGGATGCGCCGGAAATTTTCCCATAGCCCCCCTCCCACAAAGAGCAATTTTGCGGAACGCTAGCTGCCCTTATGCGTCCTGACAATCATGCAGGACAGACAATCATGAACGGTGCCCTCGAATGGATCACTTCGATCGGCACCGTCCTCGCCGCATCGATGATTGCCTTCGACATGGGACGCCGCGCCACCGCCTGGGGGTTCGTACTGTTTTGCGTGGTTTCCGCGCTGTGGATTTACATCGGACTGACCGAGGACGCGATCCCGCTCGCCGCGATGAACGGCATCCTCCTGCTGATCAACGCCTGGGGCGTGTGGCAGTATTGGTTCCACCCGAAGAACCGGACCTAGATCACTCGCCCGCCCCGGCACCGGTCCCGGCCAACCGAGACCGCCTAGGCCGGGATTACTACGCTACGATACGGCCGAAGCATTCGCGCCCGCCATAGATTGCGCTGTCACCCAGCTCTTCCTCGATCCGGATCAGCTGGTTGTATTTGGCCAACCGGTCCGAACGCGCGAGGCTGCCGGTCTTGATCTGCCCGCAATTGGTGGCGACCGCGAGATCGGCAATCGTCGCATCCTCGGTTTCACCCGACCGATGCGACATGACCGCAGTGTAGCCCGCGCGGTTGGCAATGCTCACCGCATCGAGCGTTTCGGACAATGTTCCGATCTGGTTGACCTTCACCAGCAGCGAATTGGCCAGGCCTTGCTCGATCCCGTCGCGCAGCCGTTCGGGATTGGTGACGAACAGGTCGTCGCCCACCAGCTGGACACTGTTGCCGATACGGTCGGTGAGCGCTTTCCAACCGGCGAAATCGTCTTCGGCCATGCCGTCTTCGATCGAACGGATCGGATAGTCGCGGCACAGCTTGTCGAGATATTCGGCCATCTCGTCACCCGAGAGCGAGAGCTTTTCGCCCGAGATCTCGTATTTCCCGTCCTTGAAGAATTCGGTCGAGGCGCAATCGAGTGCGAGTGCGATGTCCTCGCCCGGCTTGAACCCGGCCTGCTCGACCGAGGCCATGATGAAATCGAGCGCGTCGCGCGTGCTGGCGAGATCGGGGGCGAAGCCGCCTTCGTCGCCGACCGCGGTGGCGAGGCCTTTCTCATGCAGCTTTTTCTTGAGCGTATGGAACACCTCCGCGCCCCACCGGACCGCTTCGGCCAGGCTGTCGGCACCGATCGGCATGACCATGAATTCCTGGATGTCGATCGGGTTGTCGGCATGTTCGCCGCCGTTGATGATGTTCATCATCGGCACCGGCAGGACATGCGCCGAAACGCCGCCGATATAACTATAGAGCGGCAGGCCGCGCGCATTCGCCGCGGCCTTGGCCACCGCCATGCTGGTGCCGAGGATCGCATTCGCGCCGATCCGGCCCTTGTTGGGCGTGCCGTCGAGCGCGATCATCGAGAGGTCGATATCGCGCTGGTCCTCGGCATCGAACGCGCCGACCAGCATGTCGCGGATTTCGGTATTTACCGCGTTCACTGCGTTGATCACGCCCTTGCCGAGATAGCGGGCTTTGTCGCCATCGCGGAGTTCGACGGCTTCATGCGCACCGGTCGAGGCGCCGCTGGGCACCGCGGCGCGGCCAAAGCTGCCATCGTCGAGCAGAACATCGACCTCGACCGTGGGATTACCCCGCGAATCGAGAATTTCGCGGGCGTGGATATCGATGATCGCGGTCATGGTGCTGGCGCTCCGGGAAAAGGTGTTGTAATCGGCTAAAACACCCCCAGATGGGGAGTCAGCAGCGCTCTATTCGCCGGAACATTGGTGTGCAAGTTGCGTTGCAACATTGAAGGCTAAAACGCCGGACGACAACCAAGTGAGGGCAAGGACCAGCATCATGGCAGAAACCACCGCAGGCGGCGCACCCAAGAAGCGCAAAAGTCCTGCCACCCAGAAACCCGCAGCCAAGAAATCCGCCACCGCCGCCAAGCCGCGCAAACCCGCGGCGAAGCAAGGCGCCGCGAAGGAGACAGTTATGACCAATACCGCAACGCCGGGAAATGCCACCGATAATCGCACCGAAGCCAAGTCGCGCTTCAATGCCGCGCTCGAGGAAGCCAAGGCCGGCGCTGCCGCGCTCAAGGCCGAAGGCAAGGACCGCGCCACCGCCTATCGCGAACAGGCCAAGGGCAAGGGTGACGACTGGGTCGCTGAAGCGCGCACCTATGGCGAACACGCCAAGGTCAAGGGCCGCGAACTGGCGACCGAAGGCAAGGTGAAGGCTGGCGAAGGCCTGCGTTCGCTCAGCAAGCTGGTCGATGAAAACGCCTATCAGGTCGACGAGAAGCTCGGCGCGAAATATGGCGATTATGCCCGCACCGCCTCGAAGTCGCTCGATGGCTATGCCAGCAAGCTCGACGAGAAGAGCGTCGACGACCTCGTCGAAGACGGTCGCGAATTCGTCCGCAAGAGCCCGGGCAAGGCAATCGGCATAGCCGCCATTGTCGGCTTCATGCTTTCGCGCCTATTCCGCGGTTCGCGCTAAGCGACCGATTACGGGGGACTGCATGCGCGACGATGACACCGAACGGGCCGACGAATATCCCGGCCCGTTCGATTTGCCCGACGAACACGAGGCTTCCGAACCGGAGGGCGAGGACGCTCAGCCATTTTCGCTGACCGATGACGTCCTCGCGCTTATCGAGGATGGCAAGAGCTATGCCGAGGCCGAGCTGCGGTTTCAGAAAAGCCGCGCTGGTTATATCGGCAACCGGACCAAGGGTGCCATTGCGTTCGCCCTGGGCGCATTCGGCGTGTTCCACCTTGCCCTGATTGCGGCAACGGTCGGAATAGTGATCGCACTGGCGCCCGTCATCGGCCCATGGGCCGCAACCGCGGTTGTCACGCTGGCGCTGATCATCGCCGGAGTTGTCATGTTGCGCCTTCTCAAGGGACGGCTCGACGATATCCGCGATGCCTTCGATGATGGGGATGGCGAATGAGTGATCGTCGTACACGCATGCTCGAGGATAAATATCTGCGCGAATCCGCCCGTGCCCTCGTCGAGGCGGATATCGAGCATCTCAAATCCGATTTTTCGCACAAGAGCCTGGGCGAGCGAGCGTTCGACCGGGTCCGCGAAGGCGCTGCCGACCTCTATGAAGAGGCTATCGATGTCGCCGATGACAACCGCGGGGCGCTCGCCGCGCTGGTCGCGGCGATCGTCGTCTGGTTCGCACGCAATCCGATCCTCGATGTGCTCGGCTTCGATCGCGAAGCCAATGACGGGCGCGATGAATATGACGGAGATTTGGAACGTTAGGCCCGCTCGATCCGTTGACTTTACGAACACAAATTCCGGAGATTTACCATGGCCGATGCAGCCGAGAACAACGTCACCCCGATCAGCGCCGACAGCAAGTTGAACGACGAGCAGAAGCGCGAGCAATTGCGCGACCGGATCGAAGCGGGTGAGAAGCGCAACGAAGCGCGTAGCCTGGCCGACCAGGCCAAGGACGCTGCCGACAGCGCAGTCGAATTCACCAAGAAGCACCCCTTCGCCGTTATCGGCGGTGTACTCGTTGCCGGTCTGGCGATCGGCGCGATGACGCGTCCGGGCCGCCGGCTCGGTCGTCGCGGCGGTACCATCGCGGCAATCGCCGCCGATGCCGCGCTCGCCTATGGCGCGCGGATGATCGACAGCATGGCCGACGGCGCGCAGTTCGCCGGCGACCGGCTCGAGGATCTGGGCGACAGCGCTGCCACTACCGCACGCGGGCTTCGCCGCGATGCGGCCTACAAGCTCGACGTGGCCGGTGATGCGCTGCGTAGCTCAAGCCGCAAGGCCGGACGCAAGAGCAGCCGCGCCTATCGCGCGCTGCGGACCGGCATCAAGCACTAGGCACAAGCATCGCAAGGATGCCGTAGCGGCGCGACGGGCTTGCCTGTCGCGCCGCTTTCGCTATGTGCCGCAGCCATTCCTCTCCCCTCCCCTTCGAGAAAGACGATTCCATGGAAGAAACCGAGAGCAAGCAGACGCTCTACCTCGTGATGGGCGGCCGGGTGACCGATCCGCGCAGCGTGACCTTTGCCGATCCCGAAAGCATCCACGTCGCCGGCGTGTTCAGCAGCAACGAAGCTGCGGTAGATGCCTGGCGCTCCAACGCGCAGCGTACTGTCGACGATGCCGAGATGAAGTATGTGATCGTCCACCTTCACAAGTTGCTCGATCCGAGCGCCTAATTTCGCGATGGCCTATGTAATCAGGCCGTATCGCGACGATGATGCCGAGGGGCTGGCCGAAATCCTCGCCTCGGCGATCACCGATATCGGGCCGCACGCCTATTCACCCGCGCAGGTTGCTGCGTGGGCCGCACGCCACCCCGGTGCCCGGCGGTACCGGGAGCGGGTTGCCGCTGGCGATGTGATCTTTGTCGCGGCCGATGTCGATGACCGGCCGGTCGCCTACGTCCTGCTCGAGCAGGACGGACATATCGATCATCTCTACAACCATCCCGAGCATACACGGCGCGGCCTGGCCACGCAGCTGCTGGCAACTGCGGCGACCTATGCGCGCAAACACGGGATGGAGCGCCTCTACGCCGAGGCCAGCGATCTTGCCCGCCCCGCTTTCCAGCGGGCCGGCTTCACCGCGACGCACAAGCGCGAATTCACCATTCCGCATGGGGACCGGGACGTCCCGATCCACAATTGGGGAGTGGAGAAACCCCTGTCGTGAGGCCCCGCATACCCGGGGCCCCGCCGATCAGATGAATTCGATCTTGTTGATCAGGTAGAATTTGTCGCCCGAGGGAACGGTCACTTCGACCTCTTCATCGAGCTGCTTGCCGATCAGCGCGCGCCCGATCGGCGAATTGTAGCTGATCCGGCCCTTCGCGGCATCGGCTTCGGTCTGGCCCACGATCTGGTAACGCACAGGCTTGTCGTTCTCGTCGAGCAGCGTGACCGTTGCCCCGAAGATCACCTTGTCGCCCGACAGCGTGGTGGGATCGATGATCTGCGCGCGGGTAATCTTGTCCTCAAGGTCGGCGATCTGCGTTTCAACGTGGCCCTGGCGTTCCTTGGCCGCGTGATATTCGGCATTCTCCGACAGGTCGCCATGCGCACGTGCTTCCTCGATCGCATCGACGATCAGGGGACGCTCGGCGCGCAGGACCTTGAGTTCCGCCGTGAGCTGTTCGTAGCCCTCGGCCAGCATCGGCACTTTTTCCATAGGGCTCTTGTCCTTCCTGTTCCGGCTGACCCCCCGGGGACAATTCGAACCCGGTCCGCCGGATTGCGGAACACAAGCGGTTCGAATGTCGGGAGGGGGAGCGTGTTTTTCGTCAGCTATAATAGTCTTGCAACGAACGTACTTCAAGCTGGTCCGGCGAAACCTCTGCGATTGCTTGCGCAACGGCCAGCGAAGCGGCGGCCGTGGTGTAGTAAGGCAGCTTCTTTTCCAGCGCCGCTTCGCGGATCGATTTGCTGTCAAGCAGCGACTGCCAGCCCTCGGTGGTGTTGAAGATCAGCTGCACCGCGCCGTCGATGATCGCATCGACGATATGCGGGCGCCCTTCGGCCACCTTGTTGACCGGTTCGACCGCGAGACCCTGCTGCGCCAGATACTGCTGCGTGCCGCCGGTGGCGATTACGCGGAAGCCCTTGTCGAGCAGTGTTTTCACGGCCGGCAGGATCAGCGGCTTGTCGGTATCCTTGACCGACACGAACAGCGTGCCCGACTGTGGCGGGGTCATGCCCGCGCCCAGCTGCGACTTGAGGAAGGCCGCGGCAAACCCGCGATCGATCCCCATCACCTCGCCGGTCGATTTCATCTCGGGCGACAGCGCCGGGTCGGCACCGGGGAAGCGCGCGAAGGGGAACACCGCTTCCTTCACCGCCATGTGGTTGGGATTGAGGTCGAAGGGTTCGAACGCGCTCAGCGGCTCGCCCGCCATGACGCGCGCGGCGACCTTGGCAATGGGCCGGCCGATCGCCTTGGCGACGAAGGGCACCGTGCGGCTGGCGCGCGGATTGACCTCGATCAGATAGACCTCGCCTTCCTTGACTGCGAACTGGACGTTCATCAGCCCGCGCACTTCCAGCGCCACGGCCAGTTCGGTCGCCTGGCGCTCCATCTCGGCGATGATATCCTGCGGCAGGCTGTAGGGCGGCAGCGTACAGGCACTGTCGCCCGAATGGACACCGGCCTCCTCGATATGCTGCATTACGCCCGCGATCCGCACTTCGGTGCCGTCGGAAACGACATCGACATCGCATTCCACCGCATCGCGCAGATATTGGTCGACCAGTACCGGGCTGTCGCCGCTGACATTGACCGCCGTGGCGATGTAGTCGTCAAGCTGCGCTTCGCTGTCGACGATTTCCATCGCGCGCCCGCCCAGAACGTAGCTCGGGCGCAGCAGCACCGGATAGCCGATCCGCGCCGCCACTGCGGCGGCCTCGTCGCGGCTCTTGGCGATGCCGTTCAGCGGCTGCTTGAGCTTGAGCTTGTTGATCAGCTTGGCAAAGCGTTCGCGGTCTTCGGCCAGGTCGATCGCATCGGGGCTGGTGCCGAGGATCGGAATGCCTTCGCGTTCAAGCGCGGCGGCCAGTTTGAGCGGGGTCTGCCCGCCGAACTGGACGATCACGCCGACCACTTCGCCGCGCGACATCTCGACCCGCATGATTTCGAGCACGTCCTCCTCGGTCAGCGGTTCGAAATAGAGCCGGTCCGAAGTGTCGTAATCGGTCGAGACGGTTTCCGGATTGCAATTGACCATGATGGTTTCGAAGCCGGCTTCCGCCAGCGCGAAACAGGCGTGGACGCAGCAATAGTCGAACTCGATGCCCTGCCCGATCCGGTTGGGCCCGCCGCCCAGGATGACGATCTTCCTGCGATCTGACGGGTCCGCCTCGTCCTCGGGCTCGCCGAAGCTGGGGGCCTCGTAGGTCGAATACATATAGGGCGTGATCGCCTCGAATTCGGCGGCGCAGCTGTCGATCCGCTTGTACACCGGATAGACGCCGAGCTTGCGGCGCAGATTGCGCACTTCCTGCTCGCTCGTCGCGCCGGCCATCGCGCGCAGCGCATCGTGCAGCAGGCCCGATCGCTTGGCCTGCGTTTCGCCCAGCCCGCCCGCGACGCCGACCGAACGCACTGCCAGCGTGGCAAGCCGCTTGTCCGAAAAGCCCATCGCCTTGAGGCGGCGCATCTCGGTCTCGGTATTGGGCAGGCCGTTATGCGCGATCATGTTCTCTTCGTAGATGATCGCTTCGATCTGGCGCAGGAACCAGGGATCGAACCCGGTGATCGGCTGGATATCCTCGACGCTCAGCCCTTCGCGGAAGGCCTGCGCGATCTTGAGGATGCGCTCGGGGGTACGCTGGCTGAGCGAGGCGACGATCTTGTCCCGCGACACGCCTTCCAGCTCGGTCACCCGGTTGAACCCGTCGAGATCGGTTTCAAGACCGCGCAGCGCCTTCTGCATCGATTCGGCAAAGCAGCGACCGATCGCCATGACCTCGCCGACCGATTTCATCGCGGTCGACAGCTCGTTCTTCGCACCCTTGAACTTCTCGAAAGCGAAGCGCGGGATCTTGGTCACGACATAGTCGATCGTCGGTTCGAAACTGGCCGGGGTCGCGCCGGTGATCTCGTTTTGGATCTCGTCGAGCGTATAGCCCACCGCCAGCTTGGCGGCGACGCGCGCGATCGGGAAACCGGTCGCCTTCGATGCCAGCGCGGAGGACCGCGACACGCGCGGGTTCATCTCGATCACGATCAGGCGGCCATCTTCCGGATTGACCGCGAACTGGACGTTCGAGCCGCCGGTTTCGACCCCGATCTCGCGCAGCACGTTGATGCTGGCGGTGCGCATGATCTGGTATTCCTTGTCGGTCAGCGTCAGCGCTGGCGCCACGGTGATGCTGTCGCCGGTATGCACGCCCATCGGATCGACATTCTCGATCGAACAGATGATGATGCAATTGTCCTTGCGGTCGCGCACCACCTCCATCTCGAATTCCTTCCACCCGAGGAGCGATTCCTCGATCAGGACTTCGGTGGTGGGCGAGGCTTCGAGGCCTTCGCGCACGATCCGTTCGAACTCGGGCTTGTTATAGGCGATCCCGCCGCCGGTGCCGCCCAGCGTGAAGCTGGGACGGATGATCGACGGCAGGCCGGTGCGTTCGAGCACCGCAAGCGCCTCGTCCACCGTATTGGCGACGCCGCTGCGCGCGCTTTCGAGCCCGATCTTGTCCATCGCCTCGCGGAAACGCTGGCGGTTCTCGGCCTTGTCGATCGCATCGGCATCGGCGCCGATCATCTGCACGCCGTATTTCTCGAAAGTGCCGTCGTTGAACAGCGCCAGCGCGCAGTTGAGCGCGGTCTGCCCGCCCATCGTCGGCAGCACCGCGTCGGGGCGCTCCTTGGCGATGATCTTGGCGACGATCTCGGGCGTGATCGGCTCGACATAGGTCGCGTCGGCCATTTCCGGATCGGTCATGATCGTGGCAGGGTTGGAGTTGACCAGGATGACCCGGTAACCCTCTTCCTTCAGCGCCTTGATCGCCTGCGTGCCCGAATAGTCGAACTCGCAGGCCTGGCCGATGATGATGGGACCTGCGCCGATGACGAGGATCGAGGAGATGTCAGTGCGTTTGGGCATCAATCTTTTCCAGATTCGAATTCAAGAGAAAGCGGCCGGTAAGTCGGCTTATCGTGGTCAGGGAGAGCCATCGGATGCCATGGACGAGTGCCGTCCACTTCGATCTGACTTTCTCGCAAAAGACACTTCAACTGATCGCCAGATAAATCTTCTAATTTGAGCTCGGCCCGCTCGATATTTTCAGAAGCTGTGACGATATCAAATTTCGCGACATTGCATCGCGTTACCGCGCTCGTAGGAGACGGAGTGTTTTGAGGACTACTGGCAGCGAGCGAGAAATCTTGTGTTTCTCCCGTGATCACCAGTTTGCCGTTCAGGCTTGGCGCAGAATCTCGACCAAAATACCATCCGAGATGCGCGCCCAAAACTAGAGCAAGAACGACCAGAATGACTGCCCTTTTACGTTTCACCCCAGCATCCCCACGAACTTCTCGAACAGGTAGAAGCTGTCCTGCGGGCCGGGGCTTGCCTCGGGGTGGTATTGCACACCGAACGCCCGCTTACCCGTGATCGCGATACCGCAATTGGTGCCGTCGAACAGCGATACGTGGGTTTGCTCCACGCCCTGGGGCAAGGTCTCGCCATCGACTGCGAAGCCGTGGTTCATGCTGGTGATCTCGACCAGGCCGGTGCTCTCGCCCCACCCTTCCCCGACACGCTGGACGGGGTGGTTGGCGCCGCGGTGGCCCTGGAACATCTTGGCGGTCTTCGCGCCTGCCGCGAGGCCGAGCATCTGGTGGCCGAGGCAGATGCCGAACAGCGGGACGTCGCGCTCGAGCAGCCCCTCGATCACCGGCACCGCATATTCGCCCGTCGCCGCCGGATCGCCCGGGCCGTTCGAGAGGAACACACCATCGGGCTGCAGCGCGAGCACTTCGTCGAGCGTGACGCGCGCGGGCACGACCGTGACCTTGGCGCCCCCCTGCACGAGGTTGCGGAAGATGTTGTCCTTCGCGCCGTAGTCGATCGCCACGACATGCGGCTTGGTGGCCTTGGCTTCGCCATAGCCGAAGCCGAGCTGCCAGTGGCCGCCGGTCCAATCTTCATTGGCGTCGCGGGTCACACCGGGGACGAGATCGAGCCCTTCGAGCCCGCTCCATTCGGCGGCCTGCGCCTTCAGTGCCGGAAGGTCGAATTCGCCGCGCGGACTGTGCGCGATCACCGCATTGGGCGCGCCCGCCATGCGGATCCGGCGGGTCAGCGCGCGGGTATCGACGCCCGACAGGCCGATCTTGCCATGATCCTTCATCCATTCGACAAATTCATTCTGCGCGCGGAAGTTCGAATGCGGGGTCACTTCCTGCCGCACCACGCAGCCCACCGCGCCGAGGCCGCGGCTTTCGTGGTCTTCCTCGTTCGCGCCGACATTGCCGATATGCGGGAAGGTGAAGGTGACGATCTGGCTGTCGTAGGACGGATCGGTCATCACTTCCTGATAGCCGGTCATCGCGGTGTTGAAGCAGACTTCGCCCACGGCATTGCCGGTGGCACCGAAACCCTTGCCCCAGATGACGGTGCCGTCACCCAGCACGAGGACTCCCGTCGCGCCTGAGGGTTGCGCGTGCGAAGATGCGGACAGGGCCATGGGCGCTCCGGGTAAAAGTTTTCCAGCGATGTTGCTAAGCCTCAGCGGCTAGAGACGCGCAGCCTTTCCGTCAAGCGCAACGCTTGGCTTTGTGGCAGCTTGTTCTACAGGACGTATGAACCATCCACAGCTTAGTGCAAAGAGGCGTCATGCTCCGCGAGAAAATCCAGTCCGAAACCGTTACCTCGATGAAGGCAAAGGACAAGGACCGCACCGCCGCGCTCCGCCTGATCGGCGCGAAGATCAAGGACCGCGACATTGAAGAGCGTGGTCTTAAGGCGAAGGCCGAAGGTCGCGCCGTCGACTACGATCAGGACCATAATCCCATTCCTGCCAGCGCCTACACACCGCCTGAGTCCGACGATAGCATGATCACAGAAGTTCTGCTCAAGATGGCCAAGCAGCGCCGCGAATCGATCGAGATGTACGAGGATGGCGGCCGCCAGGAGCTTGCCGACAAGGAAAAGGCCGAGCTGGCGGTGATCGAGGAATTCCTGCCGCAGCAGATGAGCGAGGACGAAACCCGCGCCGCGATCGCGCAGATCAAGACCGACCTTGGTGCCGATGGCATGAAAGACATGGGCCGCGTGATGGGGGAACTCAAAGGCCGCCACGGCGCTACTCTGGATATGAGCAAGGCCAGCGGACTGGTGAAGGAAGCCCTATCATGAACAAGATCGTATTCGCCCTCCCCCTTTCGCTGGCGCTCGCCGCCTGCGGGTCCGCCAATGAACCGCCGACCGATCTGGAAAACGCGGAGAGCGATGGCGCGGCCGCGGCGCTCGCGCGCAATATCGAGGCAGGCGAATTCCTCGATCTCGATCTTGGTGCAAAGATCGTCGGACCGCAGGGTCCCGAAGTGACCAGCGCGCTGTCGAACGCCGAAGGCAATTTCGCCGACCTACGCAGCTTCGTCGCATGTCCTGCGGACATGACCGAATGCGATCCCGCGACCGCGCCCGAAGGCACGATCTATACCTATGTCCATGTCGTCTATCCGGGCGAGGATAATGAGGCAGGGACCGGCAGCGGCGAAGGCAATGATTCGTCCGATGTCGAACGCGCGACCGCGTTTCGCATGACCCGCCCGGCGACCGGGTTCACCGGCGCGGCCGGTTATTCGAAAGACGAGGCGATGGCCGCCATCGGCGCCAAGGCCGATGTCGTCATCACCTGCGACGATGGCGCGCTGGTGTGGACCGTCAGCGCCGGTGATGGCGGCGACCAGTGGGAGCAGGCCGAACCCCTGACCTTCTGGTGGCAATCGACCGTCGCACCTGCGGGTCCGGCTGCCGCCTATGCGATCGACGCCAATTACGCGCAGGCGACGGGCAGCGGCCCCTACCCCGCCGATGCGCCCGGCGCGCCCAACGCCTGCAACGCACCCGCCGTAGCGGGCGCGGAAGGGTAATCGCATGATCCGCGCCGCAGGAATCGCAACCGTCATGGGGTGCCTGGCTATGGCCGGGTGCGGGAACAGCGAGCCTGCGCCCGCGCCCTCCCCCACCCCGACCATCGCGGCCCCGCGCACGCTGGTCGGCGCGGATCTCGATCTGTCGACGCTCGGCGCAAAGATCGTCGGGCCGCAGGGATCCGAGGTGGAAACCGTGCTCAGCGCGGGCAATCGCCAGATCGGCACGCTGGTCAGCTATGTCGCCTGCCCCGCGGGCACGCTTGTGTGCGAACCCGGCGAAATGCCCGTGGGCACTGTCTACACCTACGTCCATTCAATCACGCTGGTGGACGCCGAAGACGTCGCCGAAGGTCCTGTCGCCGATGCTCCCGACCTGCGCGAAACCCCGCCCACGCTGTTCCGCACGCTTCGCGCGGCGACCGGGTTCAACCAGGCGGTCGGCTATTCGACAGCGGAGGCCGACGCCGCGCTGGGCGATCCGGATGCGATTTCGATCACCAATGATAACGGCAGCCTGATCTGGCGCGTGGTGCGCGGCTCGGGCTGGCAGCCGGGCGGCACGGTCACGCTGTGGTGGCAATCCACCACTGCGCCGCAGGGTCCGGCGGAAGCCTATCTGTTCGAACTCGACGGCCAGCAGGTTGCGACCACCGGCCCGTTCCCGCCGGAGGATAAGCCTGTGGAGGGTTCCGCCGCGCGCTAGCGGTGGCCGCATCCCGGCGATAAGGTCTGCGACCTTATGGCCCTGTCACCCCAATGGTTAGATGAGTTGCGAATGCGGACCACGCTGTCCGCAGTGATCGGTCGTACCCTGCGGCTGACCAAGGCGGGGCGCGAGTTCAAGGCCTGCTGCCCGTTCCATAACGAGAAGACGCCGAGCTTCTACGTCAATGACGAGAAGGGCTTCTACCATTGCTTCGGCTGCGAAGCGCATGGCGATGCGATCCGCTGGCTCACCGACCAGCGCGGCCTGCCATTCATAGATGCGGTCAAGGAACTGGCGGCGGAAGCCGGGATGGAAGTCCCCGCCCCCGATCCGCAGGCTGCCCGCCGCGCCGAGCAACGCGCCAGCCTCCATGATGTCACCGCCGCGGCGCAAGACTGGTTCGAAGGCAATCTGCGCGGCGCGGACGGGGTGCAGGCGCGCAGCTATCTAGGGCGGCGCGGGTTTTCCGACGCGACGGTGCGCGAATTCGGCTTCGGCTATGCTCCCGAGGACCGGCAGGCTCTCAAGCGCGCGCTCGGCCGGTTCGAGGAGCCCATGCTGATCGAGGCGGGCATGCGGATCACGGTCGAGGACAAGGAGCCTTACGACCGCTTCCGCAGCCGGTTGATGCTGCCGATCCACGATACGCGGGGGCGGGTGATCGCCTTCGGCGGCCGGATCCTCGACAGCGAGGCCAATCCCCACGCGCCCAAATATCTCAACAGCCCCGATACGCCGCTGTTCGACAAGGGGCGCACGCTTTACAATCTGCACCGCGCCGCCCCCGCCGCGCGGCAGAGCGGGCGGATGATCGTGGTCGAAGGCTATATGGACGCCATCGCGCTCGCCAATGCAGGCATCCGCGAAGCGGTCGCCCCGCTGGGGACCGCGCTGACAGAGAACCAGATCGAGCTGCTCTGGCGCCAGGTCGAACGGCCGATCCTGTGCTTCGATGGCGACAAGGCCGGGCAACGCGCGGCGATGCGCGCAATTTCGCGCGCCCTGCCGATGCTGCGCCCTGCGCATTCGCTGGCGATCGTGCGCCTGCCCACGGGGATGGACCCCGACGATGTCATCCGCGACCAGGGTGTCGGCGCAATCGAGCAATTGCTCGCCGAACCTGCCAGCCTGCTGGATACGCTGTGGGACTTCGAAAAGGCCGCTGCCCCGCTCAATTCGCCCGAGGACAAGGCCGGGCTCAAGGCGCGGCTGCTCGATCACGTCGACAGCATCCAGCACCCAGACATTCGCGCGCTGTACAAGCGCGAACTGCTCGAACGGTTCTCCGCCTATGCCTTCCCCCCGCGCCCGCCGCGCGAATTTCGCCCGCGCGGCGAGTGGCAGAAGGGCGGCTTCAAGCCCCCCGCACCCAGCCTTTCGCCCGAGGCCCGCGACAGCCTGACCCGGGCAATGGCGGGCGGCGCGCGCGATTCGCTGACCCGCGCGGTGATCGCGGGACTGGTCAAGTTTCCCGACCAGATCCTGCGCCACGAAGACGCGCTTTCGGACCTCGCGCGGCGTGACCAAAATGTCGGTCCGGCACTCGATTCGCTGCTTGAAGCTGCCGAGACGCTTGATTTGTCCGCGCAATCGACCATATCGCTCGAGCGAGGCCTTCCCGCCCCACCGGCAAAAACCTTATTCGCCTTCCTCGATGAAGGCATCGACCCGGGTGATGCGCGCGAGGATCTGGCCGAGGCCGTGTCGCTCCTGGTCGAAAGACCAGCGCTGGAATCCGCTTTGGCGGAGGCTACAGCGCGCTTTGAACGCGATCCGGAAGGCTCCATCGCCGAACAGGGCCGATTGCGCGAGCGATTGCTGGCCCTGAACGAGCGTTTGAAGCGTTTTGGACGTAGGAAAGCTGCAGCAGACGGCGAATCGGACACATGATCTTGGCGGGAACGCGGCCCGCTGGAAGTTTTAGACTGGATTAGAAATCTTTATGGCCACCAAGTCGAAGACCACGGACGATGGCGACGCTCCCCTGATCGACCTCAACGAAGCCTCGATCAAGAAGCTGATCGCCAAGGCGAAGCGCAAGGGTTACGTCACCTATGACGAGCTCAACGACGCGCTGCCGCAGGGCGAGATGAGTTCGGACCAGATCGAGGATATCCAGTCAGCCCTGTCCGACATGGGTGTGCAGATCGTCGAAAGCGACGAGGAAGCCGAAGCTGCGGCCGAGGAAGATTCCGAAGTCGAGGAAATCGCAGCGGGTGCCAAGAAAGACACCAAGGCCGCAGCCAACAAGCCCACCGCCACGCGCAAGCTCGCCACCGGCGAACGCACCGATGACCCGGTCCGCATGTACCTGCGCGAAATGGGCGCGGTCGAACTGCTCAGCCGCGAAGGCGAAATCGCGATCGCCAAGCGCATCGAAGCCGGCCGCGACATGATGATCATGGGCCTGTGTCAGAGCCCGATTACCTTCCACGCCATCATCCAGTGGTCCGAAGCGCTCAATGCCGAGGAAATGCAGTTGCGCGAGATCCTCGATCTCGATGCCATGCTGTCGAAGGAACCCCCGCCCGAGAAGATGGAAGCGGGCGAGGATGAAGACGACGACGGCGAGATTTCCGAGGAAACCGCCGGTCCGACCATTCGCGACGACGATGAAGACGAGGATTCGGAAGAAGACGGCGAGGAGGGCGAGGAAGGTTCGTCCAAGAGCGACGACGAAGAGGAAGAGGACAACACCATGTCCCTTGCTCAGATGGAAGCCGCGCTCAAGCCGGATGCCATCGAACGGTTCGCGCGCATCGCCGACCTCTTCGGCAAGTTCGAAAAGCTCCAGAAGGAGCGCGTCGACCTTATGGCCAAGGGCGAGGTTTTCACCCGCGCCAAGGAAAAGAAATACGAAGCGCTTTCGGAACAGCTCACCGCCGAGGTCGAAAGCGTCCAGTTCCACGCGACCAAGATCGAATTCCTGGTCGACAATCTCTACGCCTTCAACCGCCGCCTGACCGCGCTGGGTGGCCAGATGCTGCGCCTTGCCGAACGCCACAAGGTCAAGCGGATCGATTTCCTCGATGCCTATATCGGCAACGAGCTCGACGATAGCTGGCTCAAGGAACGCGCCAAGAAGGACAAGAAGTGGGCAGCCTTCGCCGAGAAGGAAGGCGATGCGGTCGAACGCATCCGTGCCGAGATTTCGGACATCGCCAGCCAGACCGGCATGGCACTGGAAGAGTTCCGCCGTATCGTGAACATGGTCCAGAAGGGCGAGCGTGAAGCGCGTATCGCCAAGAAGGAAATGGTCGAGGCAAATTTGCGCCTCGTGATCTCGATCGCCAAGAAATACACCAACCGAGGCCTGCAATTCCTGGATCTCATCCAGGAAGGCAACATCGGCCTGATGAAGGCGGTCGACAAATTCGAATACCGCCGCGGTTACAAGTTCAGCACTTACGCCACCTGGTGGATCCGGCAGGCCATCACCCGTTCGATCGCCGACCAGGCACGCACGATCCGTATTCCGGTCCACATGATCGAAACGATCAACAAGCTGGTGCGCTGCAGTCGCCAGTTCCTGCACGACCAGGGCCGCGAACCGACACCCGAAGAAATGGCCGAGAAGCTCTCGATGCCGCTCGAGAAGGTGCGCAAGGTGATGAAGATCGCCAAGGAACCGATCAGCCTCGAAACACCGATCGGCGACGAGGAAGATTCGCATCTGGGCGATTTCATCGAGGACAAGAACGCGATCATCCCCGTCGATGCCGCGATCCAGGCCAACCTCAAGGAAACCGTCACCCGCGTGCTCGCCAGTCTTACCCCCCGCGAGGAGCGCGTGCTGCGCATGCGCTTCGGCATCGGCATGAACACCGATCACACGCTTGAGGAAGTCGGCCAGCAGTTCTCGGTCACCCGCGAACGTATCCGCCAGATCGAGGCCAAGGCGCTGCGCAAGCTCAAACACCCGAGCCGCAGCCGCAAGATGCGTTCGTTCCTCGATCAGTAAGCGCATGCGCAACCCCGCGGGAGCGTATGCCCATCACCCCAACCGGCAAATTCTTTAAGATTGCCGGGAACCGTTGGGCGTCCAATGCTTTAAGGCGCCATGCGGGGAGAAATACGAGGGGGCCCGGTCGCGAAATCGGCCGGTGTTCGGGGATCATCGACGTTGGATAGGGCTATCGACTTCAAGCTCGTGCTCGCGCACTCGCCGAACCCCTATCTGCTGCTCGATCACGAGCTGAATATACGATGGGCAAACGATACCTATCTCCAGCTCATGGATCGCGAGCGCGACGACATCGTCGGCCGCCATGTATTCGACGCATTCCCGAGCGAAGGTGAGAGCCGCCAGCAACTCCAGACCTCTTTCGACCGGGTGCTTGAGACGGGCGAGCCGGACGAGATTGCGCATATAAAATACGATATTCCCAATGCCTCGGGCGGCATGGATGCGCATATCTGGAGCACGACCCAGGTTCCGATCCTCGACGATAGCGGGGCCGTCGAATACATTCTCCAGCATCCCATCCAGATCACGAAGATCGAACAGCGCGATACTGCGGGCGTTGTCCGCCGGGCCGAAGCGGTCGAAGAGCGGTGGCGCGGCGCGTCGAAGGAATTGGACCGGCTGCGCGCCTTGCTTGAACAGGCGCCCGGTTTCGTGGCCGTACTTGCAGGTCCGGAACACCGCTTCGTCATGTCGAATGCCGCCTATCGCCGCCTGATCGGTGAGCGCGAACTGGAAGGCAAGAGTGTGGCGGAGGCGCTGCCCGAAATCGCCGAACAGGGCTTCGTCGAAGTGCTCGACAGGGTCATGAGTACCGGCGAACCCTATTTCGGACGCCGCGAAAAGATCCTGCTGAAAAGCAGCGATGACGACGAACTGCGCGAGCGGCATCTCGAATTCATTTTCCAGCCCATTCGCGGCCCGGATCGTTTCGAGGGCGTGCTGGTCCAGGGGTATGATGTCACCGAGGAAGTGGTGGCCGAGGAAAGCCAGCGCATCCTGATCAACGAACTCAACCACCGCGTGAAAAACACGCTGGCTGTCGTTCAGGGCCTGGCGCAGCAATCGTTCAGGGGTGAAAAGCAAAATCCCCAGCTCGATATCTTCGTCGAACGGCTGGCGGCTTTGGCCAGTGCGCACAGCCTGCTGACCGAACGGCGGTGGGAATCGGCGGATCTGGCAACCATTGTCCGGGGCGCGCTCGAAGCAACCGCGGGGACCCGGCAGTCCCGCTATACGCTCGACGGGCCGGATATCCGTCTCGAGCCGCAGCCCGCCGTCGCCTTGGCGATGGTGATCCATGAATTGTGCACCAATGCCGTGAAGTACGGCGCGTTTTCGACCGAGGGCGGCTCGGTCGATATTCACTGGTCGCTCGAACAGGACACCGACGGCAGCCGGCTCGTTCTCGATTGGCGCGAAACCGGCGGCGCGGCAGTCGCCAAGCCCGACAGGACCGGCTTCGGATCGCGGCTCATCAAGCGCGGGCTCGGCACACCGGGGAGCCGCACCGAGATCGACTATGCACCCGCCGGTCTGCACTGCCGCCTCGAGGGCATTCTATGCCCCTGACCGGCAAGCGAATCCTGGTGGTCGAGGACGAACCCATCATTGCCTTCTCGCTCGAGGACATGCTCCTCGAGGACGGCGCCGATGTGGTCGCCGTCGGCTCGCTTGAAGAAGGGCTCGATCAGGTCGAAGCCGGGGCGTTCGATTTTGCCATTCTCGACATCAACCTGCATGGTAAGAAAAGCTACCCCATCGCCTTCGAGCTCGTGCGCAAGGGCGTCCGCTTCGTCTTCGCCAGCGGCTATGGCGACGCCGAACACCCGGCAGAACTGGCGGATGTCACCACGCTGACCAAGCCCTATGTGCTGGACGACATCCGCGATATCGCGATCGACAACTGACCCCTATCAATCCGGCGTGGGCAACCGCCACAAGGAGGTGGCGAGCCGCTGCGGAAACGACTATGGGGCGCGCATGCGTATCGCCATAGCATCCGACCACGCCGCGCTCGATCTCAAGACCGAGCTGCGCGACTGGTTGATCGAGCAGGGCCACGAGGTCGCCGACCTTGGCCCCGAGACCGCCGACAGCGTCGATTATCCCGACTTCGGCTACAAGCTGGCCAGCGTCGTCGCCGATGGCACTGCCGAGCGCGGCGTTGCCCTGTGCGGCAGCGGGATCGGCATTTCGATGAGCGTCAACCGCAACCCCGCCATGCGCTGCGCGCTGGTGGGGGAACCCCTCTCGGCCACCCTCGCCCGCGAACATAATGATGCGAACTGCATCGCCATGGGCGCCCGCCTGACGGGCAGCGACATGGCCAAGGCGTGCCTTTCCGCCTTCCTCGAAACCCCCTTCGCCGGCGGCCGCCACCAGCGCCGCGTCGACAAGCTTTCCAACCCGGACATCTGACCTATGGCTACCCAGGCAAAAGACACCGCGCGCGATCCGATGGACCGCTTCTGGCACGATACGCTGGCCGAAGCCGATCCCGACATCCACGCTGCGATCCGCAACGAGCTGGCCCGCCAGCAGGACAAGATCGAACTGATCGCCAGCGAGAATATCGCCTCCACCGCGGTTCTCGAAGCCACTGGTAGCGTGTTCACCAACAAATATGCCGAAGGCTATCCGGGCAAGCGCTATTACGGCGGCTGCGACTATGCCGACGTGATCGAAACGCTGGCGATCGACCGCGCCAAGAAGTTGTTCGGGTGCGAATTCGCCAACGTCCAGCCCAATTCGGGCAGCCAGATGAACCAGGCCGTGTTCCTCGCGCTGCTGCAGCCGGGCGATACCTTCATGGGTCTCGACCTCAATTCGGGCGGTCACCTCACGCATGGCTCGCCGGTCAATATGAGCGGCAAGTGGTTCAATCCGGTCAGCTACGGTGTGCGCCAGGATAACGAGCTGATCGACATGGACGAGGTCATGGCGATCGCCAAGGCCAACAAGCCCAAGCTCATCATTGCGGGCGGCACTGCCTATTCGCGCGTGTGGGACTGGGCCGCTTTCCGCAAGGTAGCCGATGAAGTCGGCGCCTATCTGATGGTCGATATGAGCCACATCTCGGGCCTCGTCGCGGGCGGCGCCCACCCCAATCCCTTCCCGCATGCGCATGTCGTGACCACCACCACGCACAAATCGCTGCGCGGCCCGCGTTCGGGCGTGATCCTGTGGAATGACGAGGCGCTGACAAAACCGTTCAACATGGCGGTTTTCCCCGGCATGCAGGGCGGCCCGCTGATGCACGTCGTCGCCGCCAAGGCAGTGGCCTTTGGCGAGGCGCTGCGGCCCGACTTCAAGGATTATGCGCGGCGCGTCGTCGACAACGCCCGCGCGCTGGCCGAAGGCATCGAGGCCAATGGCTTGCGCGTCGTTTCGGGCGGGACCGATAACCACTCCATGCTGGTCGATCTCACCGCCAAGGACGTGACCGGCAAGGCCGCCGAGGCTGGGCTCGACCGCGCCTGGCTGACCTGCAACAAGAACGGCATCCCCTACGACACGCGCAGCCCCTTCGTGACCAGCGGTATCCGCCTGGGCACGCCCGCAGGGACCACGCGCGGTTTCGGGCCCGACGAGTTCAGAACCATTGGCGCGCTGATCTGCGAAGTGGTAGATGGGATGTCGCGCAATGGCCCCGAGGGCGACGGCCAGGTCGAAGAGCAGGTGCGCGGCAAGGTTGCCGAACTGTGCGCTGCCTTCCCCGTCTATCCGGGGCGCTGAGGAGACAAGCGATGGACGAGCAGGACCCCAAGCACCAGGATCACGAGCTTCTTTCCGACGCCAAGGACGAGGTGAAGGACATGGCTACTAAGGGCCTCGACCATCCTTCGACCAAACCGGTCCTTACCGGCGCGGCCGTCGGCGCGATTGCGGGCGGCCTGCTGCCCGTCGTGACCTGGCCGATCGGTCTCGTCGCAGGCGCGGGTTTCATGCTCTACAAACGTCTCCGACCGTAAATGCGCTGCCCTTTCTGCGCGCATGACGACAGCCAGGTAAAGGACAGTCGTCCGACCGAGGATTCCACCTCGATCCGGCGCCGCCGGCAATGTTCCAGCTGCGGCGCCCGCTTCACCACCTTCGAACGCGTCCAGCTGCGCGAGGTAACCGTGCTCAAATCGGGCGACCGCCGCCAGCCCTTCGATCGCACCAAGCTCGAACAGTCGATTGCGCTCGCCTGCCGCAAGCGCGATGTCCCGCAGGAACGCATCGACCAGCTGGTCAGCGGGATCCAGCGCCAGGTCGAAACCGCGGGCGAGGCGGAGATTGCTTCGCAGCGTATCGGCGAAATGGTGATGGACGGACTGCGGGGCCTGGACAGCGTCGCCTATATCCGCTTCGCCTCGGTCTATCGCGACTTCAGCGAAGCGCGCGATTTCGAGGAATTTGCCAGCACTGTGCAGGAAGCGGCCGCCAATGAGCGAAGCTGATACGCGCAAACCCGTAATCGTCCTCGTCCGCCCGCAGCTGGGTGAGAATATCGGCAAGGCGGCGCGCGCAATGCTCAATTTCGGACTGGTCGAAATGCGGCTGGTCGAGCCGCGCGACGGCTGGCCCAACCCCGCGGCCGGCCCTGCCGCGGCGGGCGCGGACATCGTGCTCAATCAGGCGCAAGTGTTTGCCACCACTGCCGAAGCCGTCGCCGATTGCGCGCATGTCTATGCCACGACAGTGCGCAAGCGCGGTGTGACCAAGCCGGTCGTCACGCCCGAGCAAGCCAGCCAGGAAATCGCCGCAGCGCAGGGTCGCAGCGCGATCCTGTTCGGGCCCGAACGCTCGGGCCTGGAAACCGAGGATGTCGCACTGGCCCGCGCGATCCTGACCGTACCGATCAATCCCGAATTCGGATCGCTCAACCTCGCGCAGGCGGTGATCCTGTGCGCCTATGAATGGTCGAAGCACGAACAATTGGTCCAGCCCACGCAGGAAGACCTCCTGCCCCCCGCCCCGCAGGAAGATCTCGACGGGCTGGTGGCGCATCTCGAGGGCATGCTTGCACCCAAGGGCTATTTCCTCCCCGAGTCGCGCGCCGAAGCATCGCGCCGCACGCTGCGCGGCGTGCTCACCAAGCCGGGCTGGAACCACCTCGAAGTCCGCACCCTGCGCGGGGTTTTGTCTTCTCTGGCGCGCCCACCCAGAGACTAGGGTGTTCTAATTTCTCGATTTCCCGATGTTGTGGTAATCTTCTTCTGCCCTCCTTTTGCAAGGGTCGGATGGTGAGAGGACAAGACATGACAAATACAGCCACAATAGCGCTTTTTGCTGGTGCCCTATTCTTCACAGTTCCTGCGATTGCTCAGGACGATTCCGAAAATCCCGACGCGGCCGCAAAGGTTGCTTTGAGCGATGAGGCCGAAGACGCTGCGGTGGAGCGCCAGGACGAAACCATCGTTTGTCGTGAACTGGCCCCCAAGGCTGGCACGCGCATCCCTGGTCGCGAGGTCTGCCTGCCGGTTTATAAGTGGGAAGAATGGGAACGGACGACACGCGAAACGGCGAATGATGTCGAACGGCGCGGGCGGATCAGAAATAATCCCTGACAATCCCGGCTGGGCTCGATAGGCTGCTTTCGCATCTTGCAATCCGCGCCTCACGCTTGGGGTGGACTGGCGCGGATTGCCTATCGATGGCCCATGCCATGGGCTGGCTCACAGGAGGAAAATGTGAATACCAAGTATCTGACTATCGCGGCGGGCGCTGCCGCACTCTTTCTGCTTCCCTCACCCGCATTGGCGGATGGCGAAAAGGGCGTAGTCGGGGACGAAGACAGTGCAGCCGCCAAGGATGCGGCCACGATCGTTTGCAAGCGTCAGCCCCCGCCCGTAGGCTCGCGCCTGGGCGGCAAGAGGGTTTGCAAGACTAACGCCGCATGGAAGATCGAGCGCGAAGCCGCTAGCGCTGCCGCGCGTGAAAACCAGGATCGCAGCGGCACGGGCAACACCCGTAGCACCGCTGGCTAGTTTCCTTCGCGGAGCCGGTCCCACTCGACCAGCTCGTAAGCGATAGACGTTTCGACCAGATCTCCCCATAGCCGCGTAAGCGGATCTGCCGGAAGATTGCGGCGAATGGCATCGGAGCGCGCATTGCCGACCACTTCGGCTTTGCGCGCTTCGTCGCGTACGGCGTGGCGGTCGGATTTGATCCGTGCCGCCGCGCGCATGTAGCCGAACCGCCGCTCGAGCAAATCCATCAATTCGCGGTCGGTCGCATCGACGCCGCGCCGCACGTCGCGCATATCGGTGCAGTCGTTGGGCAGTTTGTAATCCTGGGTCATGGCGCAGCGCCCTGCCCCGCTTGCTCCGCCTTGTCGAGCGCCTATGTTACCGCTTGACGCGCAGCCCGATATTGATAAGAGCGCGCCTTCGCAAATTGGCTCCGCACCCCGGTGAAGCGGAAGCCGCGTCGAACCCCCGGTTCGGCGGTGTGATGCCGGGTTTGATGGCCGTCGATGGGATGGCCCAGCAAATTGGAGAATATCTATGACGAAGCGCACCAGCGCCAAGTACAAGCTCGACCGCCGGATGGGCGAAAACATCTGGGGTCGCCCGAACAGCCCGGTCAACAAGCGTTCCTACGGTCCCGGCCAGCACGGCCAGCGCCGCAAGAGCAAGATGAGCGACTTCGGCCTGCAGCTGCGCGCCAAGCAGAAGCTCAAGGGCTATTACGGCGACGTCACCGAGAAGCAGTTCAAGCGCACCTACAAGGAAGCGTCGGCCATGAAGGGCGACACGGGCCAGAACCTCGTCGGCCTGCTCGAACAGCGTCTCGACATGGTCGTCTATCGCGCCAAGTTCGCGCCGACCATCTTCGCCGCCCGCCAGATCGTGAGCCACGGCCACATCCTGCTCAACGGCGTGAAGACCAACATCGCTTCGGCGCGCGTCAAGGTCGGCGACGTTGTGGCACTCGGCAAGAAGGCGCAGGAAATGGCGCTGGTCATCGAAGCGCAGAGCCTGCCCGAGCGTGACATCCCCGACTACGTCGCGCCCGACGGCAACGACAAGGTGACCTTCACCCGCGTGCCCAAGCTCGACGAAGTGCCTTATCCGGTGACGATGGAACCGAACCTCGTGGTCGAATTCTACTCGCGCTAAGCCTCACCGGCAGCGACACAGAAAAAGGGCGGTCCCTCGCGGGGCCGCCCTTTTCTTTGTGGTTGGTATGGCTTGGCTCAGGAGCCGAGGTTGGTGGAGAGGAACGCGTCGATCCGCATCAGCATGTCCTTGCGCGCTGCACTATCGCGGAGCGAGTGTTCCAAGCCCTCGAATTCGAGATACTCGACGGATTTGCCCGCTCGCCTTAGTGCCGCTTCCATATCGCGCGACTGCTCGACGTCGACGTTGTTGTCGGCCGTGCCATGGACGAGGAAGACAGGCGCGGCGAAGGACTGAGCGTTGCGCATCGGGCTGCCCTGTTCGAGATGCGGTCCATCGCCGACGAATTTCTGAACGAGGCGGAAATCGGAGGACATTCTCTCCTCCTCGATCAGCTGCCGCCAATCGGTGACCGGCGCGACCGCGACCACAGCCTTGTATAGCTCGGGATCCACGACCTGCGATTGCAACGCTGCGTAGCCGCCATAGGACCACCCGACGATCGCAAGTTTTTCCGAATTCGCAATCCCCTGCGAGACCAGCCAGCGACCGGCATCGTTTACATCGCCAATGGCGGTACGCCATGCCTTGACGCCGTTCTTGCCGAACCAAGCCTTGCCGTAGCCTGTCGAGCCGCGGAAGTTGGGCTGCAGCACCGCATAGCCCCGTGCGGCAAAGAACTGGACCAGCCAGTCGAAGCCCCATTCGTCCCGGGCGGAAGGGCCGCCGTGCGGCATGACGATGGCGGGTATGTTCTTTCCGTCCGACCCGGCCGGCAGTGTGAGGTAGCCGGGGATCACGGTTCCGTCGGCGGCAGGAAAGGTTACCGGCTTCATCTCGGCCAGTCGGCGCCCCTCGGTCATCTCACGCACGGGCAGCAACGGGCTCAGCTCGTTGGTATCGCGGTTGAAGCGATACAGCATGCCCGGATCGACATCCGACCCCGTAACAATCAGCAGCTTACGCTCGTCCTCGCTCGCGCCGACGAAATTCACCATGGGCTGGCCGGGAAGTGCATTGCCCAGCGCAACAGCCAGATCGCGCAGTCCGGGGTCGAAATATTTGACCAAGCGTTTCTCGGTCGCGAAACTGGCACCGATCACGCGCTGGCGACGGCCTATCGTTACCAGATCGTCGACATCGGCACCCTCGGCGGAAAGCACCAGCGACTTCGCCAGGCTGCCATCAAGCGCAATCGAATAGAGGTTGGTAAAACCCCGGTCGCCGTAATCGAAACCATACACCACATTACCGGCTGCATCGACAGCATGCGGTTCAAATCCATCAACGGTCTGGCTGTCGATCTCCGCCCGAGAAAGCGGCTGCCAGCGCTGTGACCCTTGCTCGCGGTAAAAGTAGGCCAGCGTATCCTTCGAGTAACCGCGCGCTGTTGCGTTACCGGTGCCTTTTATCCGAACGACGCCGTTACTGTCCGCGATATATCCGAAAGTGTCCTTGTCCGGCGCTTCGACACGCTTTTCTCTCCCCGTATCGACATCGTGCGAAACGACGCCAAGACCGTCCTTCTGATTGGCAAGGCGTGTATTGAGCGAGCTTTCCTTGCCATATAACCGGCTAACGAGGATCGAACTGTCGTCGCTCTCGGCATTGAGCGAGACGATCCCGCCGCCGTAATAGGTATGGCTCAGAGCCCGCAGCGAGCGGGCGCCCTCGATAACGTTTGGTTCGCTGCCATCGGAATTCACCGCAATCATGCGGGTTGCCGAGATGTAGCGCCCGATCGACTCGTCCTCGCGCGATACAATCGTCTGGCAAACAAGGCGCTGTTCGGTGATCCAGTTGCAATAGGCCAGATCGCTCATGACATCGAGTGCGGCAAGCGCGCGTTGCGGCGGCGTGCCCGCAGCAAGGTCGACCGTGTAAAGCGCTTCGCCGCCCGCGCCGACGCTGGCGACATAGGCAAGCTTGTCACCCGAAGGCGACAGGCTGGCATGGATCACCGATTGCCGCGCGCCAAAGGCGGTAGCGTCTTCTTCAGCGGTCTCTGCGGAGAGCGGCGTGGCAGCCGCGCAAAAAGAAATGGCGGCGACACCCGCGAGTAGCTTGTTCATGAATACGACCCCTCAAGTAATAATGCGTCGAAGCCTAACAACCAGTGGCATCAATGCAACCTCAGAGAAGGCCTAATTGCGCCGCCTATCCAAATGGACAACCGCCTTGGGCTCAACCCATGCTTGAAGGGGGTTCACTTGTCCTTTCGCCGGACAAGGATGGGTGCAACACTCGTCCGCGGCATCAAGACGAAGGCCCAACATGAACATATTGCTGCTCGACGCACATCCGGACCGTGAGCGCTTTGCATCAGTATCGCCCGGCGATCTGCAGCGATTTCCACACCATCGCGGCGATCGCGAGCGTGATCGCCCCGCCCCAGAACCAGTAGGGCAGGAACAGGGCATCGGCGATGCGGCCGGTGTCGGACAAGACCGCTTGCCCGCCAAGCTGGCCCCCAGGGCTGAAGAGATAGCCAAGGTCCTGATACACGCTCACAGCGCCCTGCACGCCGAGGAACTCGACCGCGACGCGTTGCCATTTCTCATTGCCGCGCAGCGCGATGTAACCCGCCGCGAACGCGAATAGCGGCAGCACGATCCACCCCGCGATCGAGCGCACCCAGACCAGTGTCGTTACCGCCAGCGCGGCCGCAAGACCCAGCAGCACCCAGCGGGTGGCCCGCCGCGAACGCGAGGCGATAATCATCAGGCACCCCGCGATACTCGGGCCCAGCAACCCTGCCGCCGCGACGATCGCTTGGCCGATGCCCCACATGCTCCCGGAATATTCGGCAAAGCCCGAGCCATTGCCAAAAATCACCAGACGCTCGAACTCGGCGCCAAGCAGCATCGCGGTCAGCCCGTGCGCCATCTCGTGGAACCAGGTCGCCAAAAGTGTAAACGGCATCAGCGCCAGCGTCCCAATCTCGGTCTGCCAAGCGATAATTGTCAGCACTGCGAAGGCGAGGATATAGCTCTGCTCGCGTTGGATGGCCGGCTGCATGTGGTCCTCCGCATAGGGCAGGCCCCATTTCGCGGGCGCGACGAGCGGCTGGGGATTATCGGTCATCGCCGCAGCCTATCGCCCGTCGGCCTCAACGCAAGTAGTCGCGGCGGAAATCGCTGGCGAATTGCGCGAATTGTCCGGCCGCGATTGCATCGCGCATCGCCTGCATCAGCTGCTGGTAGAACGCGATGTTATGCTCGGTCATCAACATCGCGCCGAGGATTTCCTGCGACTTGACCAGATGGTGCAGATAGGCGCGCGTATATGTGCCGCAGGTGTCGCAGGTGCAGCGGCTGTCGAGCGGTTCCTGATCTTCGGCGAAGCGCGCATTGCGCAGATTGATCGGGCCGTGCCACGTGAAGGCCTGGCCGTTGCGACCCGACCGGCTGGGCAGGACGCAATCGAACATGTCGACTCCGCGCTCGACCGCGCCGACCAGATCGTCGGGTTTGCCTACGCCCATCAGGTAGCGCGGGCGATCCTCGGGCAACTGGCCAGGCGCGTAATCGAGCGTGGCGAACATCGCTTCCTGCCCTTCGCCCACCGCGAGTCCGCCGATCGCGTATCCGTCGAAACCGATAGCGGCGAGCTTGTCCGCGCTGATGCGGCGCAGGTCCTCGTCGAGCGCGCCCTGCTGGATCCCGAACAGCGCCGACCGCGCGGCATGCTCGCCGCCCGCGTCGAAGCCGTCACGGCTGCGCTGCGCCCAGCGCATCGACATTTCCATGCTGGCCGCAATCTCGTCGCGCGGGCGGTCGGCGCGCGGGCATTCGTCGAATGCCATCACGATATCGCTGCCCAGCAGGCGCTGGATTTCCATGCTGCGCTCGGGCGTGAGCATGTGTTTCGAGCCATCGATATGGCTGCGGAATTCGACGCCCTGCTCGGTCAGCTTGCGCAGTTCGGACAGGCTCATCACCTGGTAGCCGCCGCTGTCGGTCAGGATCGGGCGCTGCCAGTTCATGAATTTATGCAGGCCGCCCAGCCGCGCCACCCGCTCGGCCCCCGGGCGGAGCATCAGGTGGTAGGTATTGCCGAGAATGATGTCCGCACCCGTCTTGCGGACGGTCTCGGGCTTCATCGCCTTAACCGTTGCCGCGGTGCCGACCGGCATGAATGCAGGCGTGCGGATTTCCCCGCGCTGCATGGCAATGGTGCCGGTGCGCGCGGCACCATCGGTGGCTTGGATGGTAAATGCGAAACGTTCGCTCATGGTCAGAAGCCGTAGATGAGGGTGGCGCGGGTCAGCGTGTCGGTGCCTTCCGAACCCGCCGGCGGGTTGCTGTCGTACTCCACCTTGTACGACAGGCGCGAACGCAGCCGGTTGCTGACGTCGAAATCGAGACCGGTCACCAGATTGATCGTGGTGTTCGCCCCATCGAAGATCAGCGTTGCCTCGGCGCCGGTTTCGGCCAGCGCCTCGACATCCTGCGTCAGCTTGAGGCGGTCGAGCATCTGCCAGTCGAAATCGAGCCCGACCAGCCCCGCGAACCGATCTGCGCTGCTCCCGTCGATGAAATCCGTCACTCGATATGCGGGGCCCGCCTTGAGCGAGAGCTTGAGCTCCGGATTGTCGACCACGCCATAACCGAGGCCTCCCGACACCGAATAGCGCGAGGAAAAGCCCTGGATCCGGTCGCGTTCGTATTGCGCGAGGCCATAGGCGAAGATGTTCTCGTCGAACTGCCAGCGCGGTTCGTAGGAAGCCGCGAACTGTTCGCGGCTGGTGGAGCCGTTCTGCCGCTGGTAATCGGCGCGCAACCTGATCGAATGGGTCCAGTCGATACCTTCGCGATCGAGCCGCAACGCGGCCACCACCCCGACAGACTCGGTATTGCCGCTCGACTGGAAAGCGCCCAGCTCGCCTTCGCCGCTCCAGCGCTCGAACATGCCTGCGTTGATCAGCGCGGTTTGCTCCGCCTCAGCCTCGGCCGCACGGCGCGCCGCCAGCGTGATCTTCCACTGGTCGTTGATCGCATCGATCATGCTGCGTTCTTCGGGCCATGTGCTACGTGCAAGACCGATAACCGTAGCGACCTTCTTCTCGTCGCCGCTGGCTATGGCAGCATCGATCATCGCGCGCGCGCCCTCGGGAAGCTCGGCCTGCACGGCCGTCGCGGCACAGCCCAGCAGGGTGGAAAAGATCAACGGGATAAAGCGCATGGGCTGCGCGTAGCGCCTAGTTTCGCGCCTCGCCACCCTCCAATCGATGGAACGTGTCAGGCGCGCAGGCGCCATCCGGTCTTGAAGATATAAGCGATCACCGCGACGCAGGTTGCGAGGAAGCCGAGCGTGATGCCGAAGCTGATCCCAATGTCGACATCACTCGATCCGTAGAAGGTCCAGCGCAAACCGCTGACCAGATAAACGATCGGATTGGCCAGCGCGATCGTGTCCCACGGTTCGGGCAGCATATCGATCGAATAGAAGGTCCCGCCGAGAAAGGTCAGCGGGGTCAGGAACAGCATCGGGATGATGCCGAGCTTCTCGAAATTGTCCGCCCAGATGCCGAGGATGAAGCCGAACAGGCTGAAGGCCGCGGCGACCAGCATGATGTAGCATACCGCCAGCAAAGGGTGCGCGATCGAATAATCGACGAATAATCGCGCGGTGAGCAGGATGATCGCGGCGAGCAGCAGGCTCTTGGTCATCGCGGCGCCGACGAAACCGATCAGCGTCTCGGCAACGCCCACCGGCGCGCTGAGCAGTTCGTAGATCGTCCCGGTAAAGCGCGGCATGTAGATGCCGAAACTGGAATTGCTGGTGGTCTCGCCCAGCAGTGTAAGCATCAGCAGGCCGGGAATGATGAAGGCGCCATACTCCACCCCGCCAAGATCGGGCATGCGCCCGCCGATCGCCGCGCCGAAGACGATGAAATAGAGCGAAGTGGTCAGCACCGGCGCAAGCACCGACTGGAACGCGGTGCGCAGGAACCGCATCAGTTCACGGGTGTAGATCGACCAGGTCGAACGCCAGGAGATCATGCCGCCTCCCCCTCGCCCAGCAGCGAGACGAAGATGTCCTCGAGGCTGCTCTCGCGCGTTTCGATGCCGGTGTAGTCGATCCCTGCGGCGATCAGTGCCTTGGTGAGGTCGGCAACCTCGGCCTTGCCCTTGCCGGTCCCGTCGCCGCCGCGATAGCAGAGCGAGGTTCCGCCCTGTTCCAGCTCGACCGGGAAACGGGCGATTGCCGGCGGCAGTACGGTCAGCGGCTGGGCCAGCGCGATATGCGCCTCGGTGCGGCCGAGCCGCGCCATCATGGCATCCTTCTGGTCGACCATCAGCAATTTGCCGCGATTGATGATCCCCACGCGGTCGGCCATCATCTCGGCCTCCTCGATATAATGCGTTGTGAGGATGATCGTCACGCCGCGGCTGCGCATGTCGTCGATGATCGCCCACATGCTCTTGCGGAGTTCGACATCGACGCCCGCGGTCGGCTCGTCGAGGAACAGCAGATCGGGCTCATGCGCCAGCGCCTTGGCAATCAGCACCCGGCGCTTCATCCCGCCCGACAGCGCCATGATGCGCTCGTCGCGCTTGTCCCACAGGCTCAGGCTGCGCAGGATTTCCTCGATCCGCTCGCGGTCGGGGGCAAGACCGAACAGCCCGCGTGAATAGCTGACCGCGCGCTCGACGGGTTCGAACATGTCGGTGCTGAGTTCCTGCGGCACCAGACCGATACGGCTGCGCGCCCGGCGCCAGTCGCTGGCGAGGTCGTAACCAAAGGCGTGGATCGTGCCCGAACTGGGGCGGACCAATCCGCAGACCGCACCGATCAGCGTGGTCTTGCCCGCCCCATTGGGGCCGAGCAGCGCGAAGATCTCGCCCCTGCTGACAGTCAGATCGACATGGTCGAGCGCTTTCAGCCCGCCGGGATAGACCTTCGACAGGCCGCTGAGTTCGAGAATCGGATCCACAGGCTCCTAGCTAGCGGCGATCCAGTTGCCGTGGAAGCCCGGTGGGATGAGATGCGGGATATGGACCGCCGCGACCGAGGCTAGGCTCATCGCGTCGAGGATCTCGAGTGCGCTGGTGCCCTGGTTGCGGTCGATCACATATCCCATCACCCAGCCATCGCCTTCGGACGCGTCGGCCGAGCGCGGAACAAAGACGAATTCGCCGGGAATGCGCCCTTCGCCGAAAACGTGCTGCACGCGTTCGCCAGTGGAAAGATCGTGGCGATAGAGCGGCATCGGCGCGACAAATTCCAGATCCCCGTCTTCGGGCATGCCCATCGACCAGAGATAGCGATGGGGCTTGGTGAAATAGCGCTCGTCCGGCCGGGGAAATTCCTGGCCCGCCGCATCCATGGTCTCACGGATGACTTTCCCGCCCTGCCCATCGACCGTCCAGCGTTCGAGCCCGAGCGCCTTGCCATAGGGCCCCGGCATCTCGCCGTCGAAAATGGTCTCATAGGGGCACACGTCGATGATCACCTGGCCGGTTTCATCTTCGAAACTGTTGCCGACATGAAAGACATAGCAAGGGTCGACCTCGTGCCATACTACCTCGTCGCCCGTGGCGCCGCGCGGCAGCAATCCGACCCGCGCCTTGTGGTCGCGGTTCCAGCGATAGGGGAATTTGTGGCCGGACATGAGCGCCTGCATCGAGAAGGTGACCGGCAGATCGAGGATCACAACGAAGTTCTCGGTCAGCGCGCTATCATGGATCGAGGGTCCATGCTTTACCGCGATCTCCGTTTCGCGCAGCACCTTGCCGTGCCGGTCCATGGCGACGTGGCGAATGGTGTCCTGCGAGGGACCCTCGTAGCAAATCGCGTGAAATTCGCCCGTATCGGGGCATTGATGCGGATGCGCGGTGAAGGAGCCGGTCAGCCCGCCTCCGAAGTCGGAATAGGCGACGCTGTCGAGATTGCCGTCGAGCTCGACCGGGAAGCTGTTGGCCTCGACCAGCGCCATGATCGTCCCGCCGATATCGAGGACATTGGTGTTGACGGTGTCGCCGAAACCGCGGCGCGGGCCGCCCACGGCCGGCGGGCCGCCCTTGCCTTCAAGCTCGGCGGAGCGGATGAAGCGGTTGCGATACCATTCGGCCTTGCCATCCTTCAGTCGGACGCCGTGCACCATGCCATCACCCAGAAACCAGTGGTGGCCCTTGCCGGTTTCGCCGAAAGGATTGGGACCGATCCGGACATAGCGGCCATCGAGTTCGACGGGAATGGTGCCGGTCACGGCCGGGTTATCGAGCGTGAACTCCTCGGTCAGCGGCGTATGGATCCCGCGCAGGAACGGATTGTCCGCCGCACCGGGCAGACGGGTGCGGTTGATGCTGGCAACCGCCTGAAGTGCGGGCGTAACTGCCTTGCGGATGGTTTTCTCGATGACGCTTGCCATGACCGACTCGCTCCGGTTAAAGTGAACGCTGTAAACATAGAGGTCATGCTAACAGTGTCAACATCGCCTGCCAGTTACCATCACGGCAATTTGCGCGACGCCCTGCTCGCCGCCGGGCTGGAAGCGCTCGAAGGGGCCGAGGGCAAGGCCCCCTCGCTGCGCGAACTGGCGCGCCAAGTCGGGGTTTCGGCGACTGCGGTGTATCGCCATTTTCCCGACAAGCAGGCGCTCGATAGGGCGCTGGCGCAAGAGGGCCTCGCGCTGCTTGGAAGCGAGCAGGCGAAAGCAGCGAAGAAAGCGGGTGGCGGGGCGGCGGGCTTTGCCGAGACGGGGCGGACCTATGTCCGCTTCGCGCTCGCGCATCCCGCGCTCTTCCGGCTGATGTTCACGCAGGGCCACCCGGTCGGCGACCGCGATGCACCCGATCAGGCGCGCGAGTTACTAACCGCGCATACCCAGGCACTCACCAGCGATCCCGAACGTGCCGAAACGCTCGCACTGCAGGCCTGGTCAATTGCGCACGGGATTGCGATGCTGATGCTCGACGGGCGCATCAGCGCCGATGATGCGCTGATCGACCGCTTGCTCGATACAGACAATGTGTTCCCCTAGATCAGGGAAGCAGCAGCGAGGAATCGCCATAGCTGTAGAAGCGGTATTCCTGCGCAATGGCGTGCTCATAGGCGGCCATCATCCGGTCGCGCCCCATCAACGCGCTCACCAGCATCATCAGTGTCGATTTGGGCAGGTGGAAATTGGTCATCAGCCCGTCGATCGCGCGAAAACGATAGCCCGGCGTGATGAAGATGGCCGTATCGCCCGAAAACGGCTGGATCACGCCGTCTTCGCCCGTCGCGCTTTCGAGCAGGCGCAGGCTGGTGGTGCCGACCGCGATGACCCGGCCGCCCGCCGCGCGGACCGCATTGAGCCGGGCGGCGACCGCGGGTTCGATCCGGCCCCATTCGGCATGCATCGCATGGTCGTCGGTGTCGTCCGCCTTGACCGGGAGGAAGGTCCCTGCCCCGACATGCAGCGTGAGCGTTTCGGTCCCAACCCCGGCCTCAGCCAGCGAAGCCATTAGCTCGGGCGTGAAATGCAGCGCGGCGGTGGGTGCGGCGACCGCGCCGTCCTCCTGCGCGAACATGGTCTGGTAGTCTTCGCGGTCGCGCGCGTCGGTAGGGCGCTTGCCTGCGATATAGGGCGGCAGCGGCATGCGCCCTGCCCGCTCGAGCAGGACCTCGACCGGTTCATCGCCCCCGAAGGCGAGCACGAAGCTGCCATCGGGCAGCCGTTCTTCGGCGAGCGCGGTCACCCCGCCGCCGAATTCGGCGATATCGCCGACCCGCAATCTCTTGGCATTGCGCACGAAGGCCTGCCAGCGGCGCAAGTCGATCCGCTTGTGCAGCGTGGCACCGATCTTGGCTTCGCCCCGACGTCCTTCGAGCTGCGCCGGGATCACGCGCGTATCGTTGAACACCAGCACATCGCCCGCGCGCAGCATGTGCGGCAGGTCGCGCACGCCGCGATCCTCGAAGGGGCCTTCCCCTCGGACGACGAGCATGCGCGCAGCATCGCGCGGACGCGCCGGGCGCAGCGCAATCCGTTCGGGTGGGAGTTCGAAATCGAAGAGGTCGACTTTCATCGCGCCGCCCCTAGTCCGGGTGCGGCGCGATGGAAAGTCAGTTGCCGATCGGCGCGTTCAGATCGCTGGCCGAAATCTCCGCATCGGGCACGCTCGGCGCGGGCATCGCGGGGACCGGCTTGTTGTCCGCTGCGATCGACGCCTGGAGGATCCGCGTCGGGTTAGCGGGCGGCTCGCCGCGCTCGATCGCGTCGACGGCGGCCATATTGGCAATGACGCGGCCGAAATTGGTGTAATTCTCGTCGAGGTTGAAGCGCGGGTAGAAGACGAGGAAAAACTGGCTGTTCGCGCTGTCGGGACTGGCCGAGCGCGCCATCGACACGCTTCCGCGGACATGCGGCATGCGGTGGAATTCCGCCGCGATGTCGGGCAATTCCGAACCGCCGGTGCCGGTCCCGGTCGGATCGCCAGTCTGCGCCATGAACCCGTCGATCACGCGGTGGAAAATGATCCCGTCATAGAACCCCTGCCGGGTCAGCGTCTTGACCCGCTCGACATGGTTCGGCGCCCAGTCGGGCTTCAGCCGGATCGACACGCGCTCGCCATTCGACAGGTCGAGCAGCAGGATGTTCTCGCGGTCCTCGGTCACGTCGAAATTGACCGGCGTGAATACGCGCGTATCGGCTTCCGTTTCGGCGGCAACCGTCGGGTCAGCTTCCTGCGCTTGGGCGGCAAAGGGGGCCGCAGCAAGCGAAAGCGTGGCAGCAATGGCAAGCGAAGTCTTGAGCATCGTCATTCCGTAGCAATGTCCTGGATGGCGGATCGTCTAGCGACCGGCGTCTGTCGGTTCAATGAATAGCTTGGGTAGCCGCGTCAGCCGCCGCGGGGGCCGAGCTTCTGCACCCGCGCCTCGACATCGGCGCGCACGGAGGGGGTCACGAATTTCCCGATCGGGCCGCCATAGAAAGCGATTTCCTTGACCAGACGGCTGGCGATCGGCTGCAGTTCGACATCGGCCATCAGGAAGACGGTTTCGATCTGGTCGTTGAGTTGCCGGTTCATGCCCGTGAGCTGGTATTCATATTCGAAATCGGTCACGCCGCGGATCCCTCGGATGACGATGCCCGCACCCATCTGCTGGGCAAAGTCCATCAGCAGCGAATTGAAACCGACCACGCGGATGCTCTGGCTCTTGATGCCTGCCACTTCGCGTTCGACCATCGCGATACGCTCGTCATCGTCGAACATCGGCGACTTGGCGATATTGGTGGTGACACCGATGATCAACTCGTCGACCAGCTTCGCGCCGCGCTCGATGATATCCATATGCCCGAGCGTGATCGGATCGAAGGTCCCCGGGTAAATGCCGATACGCTTGGCCATTAATGATCCCTCTTCACGATGAAACGCGCCAGCTCCACCAGCAGCCGCGCATCCTCGCCATGGCTGGCGAGATGCCGTCCGGCCTGTTCGACCAGCATGGTCGCCTGCGCGCGCGCCTGTTCGACGCCCATCAGCGTGACGAATGTCTGCTTGCCCTGCACCTCGTCCTTGCGCAGCGCCTTGCCGGCCCGTTCCTCGTCGCCTTCGACGTCGAGCAGATCGTCGGCGATCTGGAAGGCGAGGCCGATATCGCGGGCATAGGCGCGCAAATGCGCCCGTCCTTCGGGCGGTACCCGGCCGAGTACGGCCCCCATCTCGACGCTGGCAGCAAGCAGTGCGCCCGTCTTGAGCTGCTGGAGGCGGGTGATCTGGCGCAGGTCGTAGGCCTGTTCTTCGGACATGATGTCCATCATCTGGCCGCCCGCCATACCGTCATGACCGCTGGCGCGGGCGAGCGTGGCGACCAGCTCGGCGCGGACGAATGGATCGGTGCTGGTATCGGGCTGGCTCAGGATGTCGAAAGCCAAGGCATGCAGGCAATCGCCCGCGAGCACGGCGGTCGCTTCATCGAAGGCGGTGTGCACGGTGGGTTTCCCGTGCCGCAATTCATCGTCGTCCATGCAGGGCAGATCATCGTGGATCAGCGAATAGGCATGGATTGCCTCGACTGCGCAGCCGGCATTGATCGCGGCGCTGCGGTTGACCCCGAACAGGTCGGCAGTCGCGACGAGCAGCAGCGGACGCACCCGCTTGCCGCCGCCGATCGCGGCATAGCGCATCGCCTCGACCAGCCGCGCGCGGGTATCGTCGGGGACGGGAAGAAATGCGTCGAACGCGCTGTCGATATCGGCCTGGACCCGCTCGAACGCCTCGCCAAGCAGGTCGGGCAGCGCGGTAACCACCGTCACGCGGCGCCGCCTGCATCGAAGGGCTCGGTGCCCGCCGGTTTGCCGTCGGCGCCGGCCACGATCTTCTCGATCCGCGCCTGCGCCGCATCGAGCCGCGCCTGGCACGCCTTGCGCAGTTTTTCGCCGCGCTCGTAGAGATCGATGCTCTCGTCCAGCGGTACATCGCCGCTCTCAAGCCGGCGAACCACACCCTCGAGTTCGCGCAGGGCCTGCTCGAAGCTCAAATCCGAAATCTGTGACTGTTCCTCTGCCATCGCAGGCAAGCATTGACGGTCCGCCTGCGCGCGGTCAAGTAAACCCAAACGGGGGAGCCAATATGACGTGGATTGTCGCTGTCATCGCTGTGGCGTTGGTGTTCGGGGCCTTGGATGCGGTGTGGCTGAGCTGGGCCGGACCCAATTTCTATCGCCCCAAACTCGGCGATCTGCTGGCAGACAGTTTCCGCATGGCGCCCGCGCTGGTATTTTACGCGGCCTATGTCGCCGCGGTCGTCTGGTTCGCGGTCCGCCCGGGCCTCGCCAACGGGATCGCGTCCGCCGCGCTCAATGGCGCACTGCTCGGGGCGATCTGCTATGCTACCTATGATCTGACCAACCAGGCCACGTTGCGGAACTGGTCGACCACCGTCACCATCGCCGACATTATCTGGGGCGCGTTCGCCACGGCAGTTGCGGCAAGCGCAGCCACTTTCGCCGCCGATAAGTTCGGCTAAGCCATGTTCATCGGCCATTTCGCCCCCGCTTTGCTGGCCCGCGGAATCACCGAGGATGCGCCCAAGCTCGGCGTGCTGTTTATCGCCGCGCAGTTGGTCGACTGGGTATTCTTCACATTCGCGATATTCGGCATCGAGCAGCTTCGCATCGTGCCCGGCATCACCGCGATGAACCCCTACGATCTCGTCTTCATGCCCTATTCGCACAGCCTCCTGGCGACTGCCGGCTGGGCGCTGGTCTTTGGCGTGGTCGTCGGGGTCGTCCTGCGCAACATGGTCGCTGCCGCCTGGGGTGCGATCGTCGTTCTCAGCCATTGGCTGCTCGACCTGCTGGTCCATCGCCCCGACCTGACGATCGCGGGCGGCGAGGACAAATACGGCTTGGGCCTGTGGAACGCGCCCCATATCGAAATGCCGCTGGAGATCGGCCTCGTCCTGCTTGCCTACTGGTTCTATATCAGCCGGACCAAGGGACCCGTTATCCCGCCGCTGATCCTGCTTGGGGCCATGTTGCTGTTCCAGGCGATCAACTGGTTTGGGCCGCAGCCTGAAACCGCAGGCGTCGGCATGTATCTCTCGGTCTTCCTGTCCTACGGGATCCTGACCGCCATGGCTTTCTGGGTGCAATCGACACGGTGGCATAAAAACCAGCGGGGTCTGGCGGTCGCGGGCTAGCGGGGCTAAGCGCGCGCGCATGGCAACAGTCGAATCCGCGATCACCCCCGAAGTCGTCGAACAGCACGGCCTCAGCCCCGCAGAATACGAACGCGTCCTGCACGCGCTGGGCCGCGAGCCCAATCTGGTGGAGCTGGGCATCTTCTCGGTCATGTGGTCCGAGCATTGCAGCTACAAGAGCTCGCGGCTGCATCTCAAGAAACTGCCGACCGAGGCACCCTGGGTAATCTGCGGCCCCGGCGAGAACGCGGGTGTCATCGATATCGGCGACGGACAGGCCGCGATCTTCAAGATGGAGAGCCACAACCACCCGAGCTATATCGAACCCTACCAGGGCGCGGCGACCGGCGTGGGCGGCATCCTGCGCGATGTCTTCACCATGGGCGCGCGCCCGGTGGCGAATGCCAATGCGCTGCGCTTCGGGCGGCCCGACCACCCCAAGATGCAGCACCTGGTCAAGGGCGTCGTCTCCGGTATCGGCGGCTACGGCAATTGCGTCGGCGTGCCGACCGTATGCGGCGAGACCAATTTTCACCCCGCCTATGACGGCAATATCCTCGTCAATGCGATGACGGTGGGCGTGGCCGACCAGGACAAGATCTTCTATTCCGCCGCCACCGGCGTGGGCAATCCGATCGTCTATGTCGGATCGAAGACCGGCCGCGACGGCATTCACGGCGCGACCATGGCCAGCGCCGATTTCGAGGAAGATGCCGATGCCAAGCGCCCCACCGTGCAGGTGGGCGACCCCTTCACCGAGAAGCTGCTGATCGAGGCCTGCCTCGAACTCATGGCGACCGACGCGATTGTCGCGATCCAGGACATGGGCGCGGCGGGCCTGACCTCGTCCAGCGTAGAAATGGCGACCAATGGCAAGGCCGGCATCCGTCTCGATATGAACAAGGTGCCGTGCCGCGAAGACGGGATGACGCCCTACGAGATGATGCTGAGCGAAAGCCAGGAGCGGATGCTCATGGTCCTCAAGCCCGGCAAAGAAGCCATGGCGCAGGCCATCTTCGACAAGTGGGAACTCGATTTCGCGATCATCGGCGAAGTCACCGATACGCAGCACATGGTGCTCGAATTCGATGGCGATGTCGTCTGCGACATTCCGCTCGGCCCGCTGGCAGCCGACGCGCCCGAATACGACCGGCCGTATCTGTCCAAGGAAGACTACACTGCCTGGGCAGGCATTACGCCGATGCGCGAGCGTCCCGACACCGACGATGTGGGCGGTGACGTGATGAAGCTGCTCGCTTCGCCCAACCTCTCCTCACGCCGCTGGATCGCCGAGCAATACGACAGCCAGGTCGGCGCGGATACGCTGCAGACCGGCGGCGATGCCGGTGTCGTCCGAGTGCATGGAACGAAGAAGGCGCTCGCGATCACCACCGATTGCACGCCGCGCTATGTTCATGCCGATCCCTATGAGGGCGGCAAACAGGCGATTGCCGAGGCCTACCGCAATCTGTGCGCGGTCGGCGCGCGGCCGCTGGCGGTGACCAATTGCCTCAATTTCGCCAACCCGCAGCGCCCCGAGATCATGAGCCAGTTCGTCCACGCGCTCGAAGGTATGGGCGCCGCCTGCCGCGTGCTCGATTTCCCGATCGTGTCGGGCAATGTCTCGCTCTACAATGAAAGCAAGGCGACCGGGGGTGGCAGCGCAATCCTGCCCACACCCGCTATCGGCGGCGTCGGCCTGATCGACGACTACGACCACATGATGACCATGCCGTTCAAGGCAGCGGGCGAGGCGATCTACCTGATCCGCGCCGAACACTGGGCGACGCCCGATCCCGAACGCTCGCATCTGGGCAAATCGCTGTGGCTGTCCGAAATTCATGGCCGCGACGAAGGCCGCACCCCGCCGACCGACCTCACCGTTGAGAAGAATGCGGGCCGGATCGTGCGCCAGCTGATTGCCGATGGGCTGGTCAGCGCCGTGCATGACGTATCGGATGGCGGACTGGCGATCGCGCTGGCCGAAATGGCGATGGCGGGCGGGATCGGCGCCGAGGTCGAATGGCATCAGGACTACACGCAGGCGCAGTGGTGGTTCGGCGAGGATCAGGGCCGGTATGTCGTGACCGTGCCCGATACCGAGGCGCTCAACCGCGCGCTGGCCAAGGGGACCGAGAGCGATGAAACCGCCTCGATCGGGTTCCGCCGCATCGGCAAGACCGGCGGCAGCACGCTGTTCAGCAAGAGCGTCGAGGACATGCGCACCGCGCACCAGAGCTTCTTCGCCGACTGGATGGAAGGCTGACGCGGTGGCGGCGGGCTATTCCAACACGCCGCTGGCGAAAAAACTCAGCCTGCGCGACGGGCAACGGGTGTGGTTCGATGGCATGCCCGAGGCCATCCAGGACGATATCGGCGAATACGCGCTCGAGCTAACCTTCGTCGGCGGACCGGAGGAAGGCCCGGACGCTGCGCATATCTTCGTTACCGAACGGGCGCAGCTGGAGGCGAAGCTGCAGACGCTGCGCGACCACATGGCGCGCGACGGGCATGTCTGGGTCAGCTGGCCCAAGCAGGCGGCGAAGCTGCCGACCGACATCACCGAGGACACTATTCGCGAAGTCGCGCTCCCGCTGGGCCTTGTCGACACCAAGGTCTGTGCGGTGGACGAGGTCTGGTCGGGCCTCAAGCTGGTGATCCGCAAGGAATTGCGCTGACCCCTGCATGGGCTAGAACATCGCCCATGCGCGACCATGACACCGTCCCCTATTCGCTCCCCGACCTGCCCGACGAGGACCGCATCGCCCGCGCCCGGGCCCTGCGCGACCGATTCAAACAACGCCGTAGTTGCCGCTATTTCTCGGACCGGCCGGTTCCGCGCGCGATTATCGAGGCGGCGATCGAGGCCGCCGGCAGCGCTCCCAATGGCGCGAACCACCAGCCCTGGCATTTCGCGGTGGTCTCGTCCCCCGACAAGAAACGCGCAATCCGCGAGGCGGCGGAAGCGGAAGAACGCAATTTCTATGCCGGCAAGGCAAGTGGTGAATGGCTCGACGCGCTGGCCCCGCTCGGAACCGATGCGAACAAGCCCTTTCTCGAAACCGCCCCTTGGCTGATCGTGGTCTTCGCCCAGCGCAAGGGCGGGATTGAAGAAGACGGCACCACGCAGAACTATTACGTCAATGAAAGCGTCGGGATCGCCTGCGGCATGCTTATCGCGGCGCTGCATGAAGCGGGGCTCGCCACGCTGACGCACACACCCTCGCCCATGGGATTCCTGCGCGAATTATGCGGTCGGCCCGATCACGAGAAACCGCTGATGGTGGTGGTGGTCGGACATCCCGCGGAAGGCGCCACCGTCCCCGCGCATGCGCTGAGGAAGAAACCGCTGGAACAGATTTCCAGCTGGCTGTGATCTCAGGCGGCTGCCGCCATTTCACGCTCGGTCTGCTGCGCTAGCAAATCGTAGGGGTCGATCCCCTCTGCGCGCCAGACGCGGTGACATTCCCGATACCAATTGGGCTCGGGAATGTTCAATTCGGCGCGCGCTTCTTCGAGGTCCTTGGTCAATAGCTCCCGGATCGAGAGGCCGACCAGCGTGGGACAGGCCGCGCCGATACGGTGGGCCTGACGTACCGCCTTCAGGATCGGGGCCGCGCTTTTCACCTGCTGTTTCAGATGGAATGAACCCGCATAGCCGAGCAGCAAATGCCCCTGGCTGGGCGCCTGGCCATGGGTGAACAGCAGCACGCACTGTTCGCCCAGCGCATCGCGGCCATAGCCGGTCAACACATGCATCAGATCGTGCGTGTCACGCTGCCGGTAACCGAACCACTGGACCAGATCGTCATAGCTGGGACGGCCCGTCTTGTTCGATTCCTCGACCAGTCCAGCAGCGGAGAGACCTTCGCGCTCCATGAAATCGCAATAGGCCTGCGCGACCGAACCTTGGGGGAGCCGTCGCAGGGCCTCGTGATCGTCGAGGATCGGCGGGAGAAAGGGTTCGCTCGCCCGCAACGCCTCGCCATGCGGACTCAGCGTCAGGGCGCGCACGCGGGGTAGGAATTTGGCGGAAGGAAGCGCGTCGTAGATCCTGAAGACCTCGGCGGTATTTTCCTTGTCCTTGAGCAGCCTGCGAAAGTGTTTCACCGCCGTAAATGGCCGATAGCGAGCCTTGGGTCGGCGCGGGTGCCGCAGCGGCGTGCCATCGCGGGCGGCATCGAGATCGGCGGAATTGAAGGCGCTGCTGGTCATGGATCTATTCATATCAGATCGGTCTTTAACGGAAACCGACCTCCCACGATTGGAAATGCTCGCCACGCCTATGCCGGGCTGAATTCCTCGACCCACTCGCTCTCGGGGATGCCGAACAGCTTGAGGATGGGGGTCAGGCCCGCGCTGGCGATCCGGCCATTGGCGGCATCGCGCGCCTTGGGCTTGGCGCGGTAGGCAATTCCGTAATCGGCTGCCTGCAGCATGGGGATGTCGTTAGCGCCGTCGCCGGTTGCCAGCACCCGCGCGCCGTCGCCCAGGCCGGTCCGCTCGTCCTCCAGCGTCGCCAGCTTGGTCGAGGCATCGCTGACCGGTCCGGCAAGCAGACCCGTCAACTTGCCCCCCGCCACGGCGAGACGATTGCCGACCACGCGTTCGAAGCCAAGGTCCTGCGCCACCGGGTCGGCGAAATGATGGAAGCCCCCAGTTACCAGCACGGTCCGGCAGCCCTTGCTGCGCAGGGTCGCGGCCAGCGTGCGGGCACCTTCGACCGGGCGAATCCGCTCGCGCAGGCAGCGGTCGATCGCTCCTTCCTCAAGGCCCTCCAGCAGCCCCACCCGCTCTTTCAGCGCGCTGGTGAAGTCGAGTTCGCCTTGCATTGCCCGCTCGGTGATCGCGGCGACCTGGTCCTTGATCCCCGCATAGTCGGCAAGCTCGTCGATGCATTCCTGGCCGATCATCGTCGAATCCATGTCGGACACGAACAGCCGCGGGATCTCGATTTCGTGGTCCGCCACGAGAAGGTCGCATTCGCCGAACTGCTCGACGAGGATCGCGGTAAGCTGCGCCCGGTCGCCATGCGGGAGCGAGAGCTGGAGCACATCGCCGCAGAAGTCGAGCAGCCCGGCCATCGCCACCGGCATATCCGCTGCAGCGCAAGCCTGCATTGCTGCATCGAGGCGTGTTTCCACACCCTCCATGTCTGCTATCAGCCGCGCAATGAGCACCTTGAACCCTCCCGAGAAAAAGCCGGTCGCGCTCATTGCAGGGCCGACCGCGAGCGGCAAGAGCCATCTCGCGGTCGAACTGGCGCAGCGGCTGACGCGTACCGGGAGGCGCGGGGTCATTGTCAATGCCGATAGCCAGCAGGTCTATCGCGACCTCACGATCCTCTCCGCGCGTCCGACCCTTGGCGAGATGGGCGGTATAGAGCACCGATTGTTCGGCACCTGGGACGGGGCAGAAGCGTGCTCGGCTGCCGATTGGGCCGCTGCGGCAAAGCAGATGATCGCCGACATTCATGGCGCGGGGGACGTACCGATCCTGTGCGGGGGAACCGGTCTTTACCTGCGCACGCTGCTCGACGGGATCGCGCCAGTGCCCGAAATCGATCCCGAAATCCGCGAGGCCGTGCGCGCCTTGCCGCAAGCCGATGCACGTAGCTCGCTCGAGCGCGAGGACCCTGCCGCGGCTGCCCGCCTCGCCCCCGCCGATGCCACGCGCACGACCCGCGCACTCGAAGTAGTGCGGTCGAGCGGTCGCACATTGGCCGAATGGCAGGCGCAGAAGACCGGCGGGATTGCCGGGGACATCGCGCTGCACCCGCTCATCCTGCTGCCCGATCGCGACTGGCTGAACGCGCGCTGCGACCTGCGTTTCGAACGCATGCTGGACACGGGCGCGATTGCCGAGGTCGAGGCGCTGCTTGCGCGTGACCTCGATCCAGACCTGCCGGTCATGCGCGCAATCGGCGTGCGCGAGATCGCGGGGATGCTCCAAGGCGAACTATCGCGCGCTCAAGCTATCGCCGCTGGCCAGACCGCGACCCGGCAGTATGCCAAACGGCAATATACGTGGTTCCGCAACCAGCCCCCGGATGAATGGCCGCGCGCGGATAACAAAACTATTGTCGAGTGCGATTATTTTGTTTCATTGTTTCACGATAACGGTTGACCACGCAATTCAAGGCCCCTATTGGGTGCCTGTCGGCCCGGCGCTATAGACCCCAGCGCCGGGTCGATTTGTGTCTTGCAAGCACCGGAAACGGGCCGGAGGTTAGTGTGAATACCGAGCGCAGCGGCGCTGCAATCCTGATCGAATGCCTCAAGCGGCAGGATGTCGAATTCGTTTTCGGCTATCCCGGCGGCGCGGTCCTGCCGATCTATGACGAGTTGTTCGCCGATGATGGCATCCGCCACATCCTCGTGCGGCACGAAGCCGGCGCCGCGCATGCCGCCGAAGGCTATGCCCGCTCGACCGGCAAGCCCGGCGTGGTGCTTGTCACCAGCGGACCGGGTGCGACCAATGCGGTCACCGGTATTGCCGATGCCTATATGGATTCGATTCCGCTGGTAGTGATCACCGGGCAGGTCCCCACGGCGCTGATCGGAACCGACGCGTTCCAGGAAGCGGACACCGTCGGCCTCACCCGTCATTGCACCAAGCACAATTACCTCGTGAAGGACCCCGAACGCCTGCAGGCGACGATCGAGGAAGCCTTCCGTATCGCCACCACGGGCCGTCCCGGCCCGGTGGTGGTCGACATCCCCAAGGACGTCCAGATCGCGCTCGCCAATTGGGGCGAACAGGACGACACCCCGCTCCCCTCGCACCGCTATCAGCCGCGCATGGTCGGTGCAGCGGACGAGATCGCCGAAGCCATCGACATGCTCGCTGCGGCGGAACGTCCGGTGTTCTATACCGGTGGCGGCGTGATCAATGCCGGGCCGCATGCCAGCGCGATGCTGCGCCGCCTGCAGCATGCCACCGGCGCGCCCGTCACCAGCACGCTGATGGGCCTCGGCGCATTTCCCGCCGATCATCCCGACTGGCTGGGCATGCTCGGCATGCACGGCACCTATGAAGCCAATATGGCGATGAACCGCGCCGACCTGATAGTCGCGATCGGGGCGCGGTTCGACGACCGGGTGACCGGGCGGCTCGATGCCTTCGCGCCCGAAGCCAAGAAGATCCACATCGATATCGACCGTGCGAGCATCAACAAGATCGTCCCCGTCGATCTCGGCATCGTCGGCGATTGCGCGCATGTGCTCGAGCAGATGCTCGAAGCCTGGGGCGGCCGCAAGCCGCGCGACCTGTCCGAATGGAACGCCCGCATCCTCGGCTGGAAGGCGCGCGACTGTCTTGCCTATCCCGAGCGTGGCAGCGAACAGATCATGCCGCAAAAGAGCATCGAGCGGCTGTTCGCGCTGACACAGGACCGCGATCCGATCATCACTACTGAGGTCGGCCAGCACCAGATGTGGGCGGCGCAGTATTTCCGGTTCTTCGGGCCGAACAAGTGGCTCACCAGCGGCGGTCTGGGGACGATGGGTTACGGCCTGCCCGCCGCAATCGGTGCGCAATTGGGCAATCCGGGCAGCCTCGTGATCGACATCGCGGGCGAAGCCAGCATCCAGATGAACATCCAGGAACTGGGCACCGCGAGCCAGTACCGCCTGCCGGTCAAGGTGTTCATCCTCAACAATGAATATATGGGCATGGTCCGCCAGTGGCAGGAACTGACCTATGAGAGCCGCTATTCGAACAGCTATTCGGACAGCCTGCCCGACTTCGTGAAGCTGGCCGAAGCCTATGGCTGGAAGGGCATCCGGATCGAGGATGAAAGCCAGCTCGACGCCGGGATCGAGGCGATGCTCGCGCATGATGGCCCGGTGATGGTCGATTGCCAGGTCGCCAAGGAAGCGAACTGCTTCCCGATGATCCCGAGCGGCGCCGCGCATACCGAAATGCTGCTCTATGGCGACCAGGTGGGCGGCACGATGGACGACGAAGCGAAGGCATTGGTGTGATGGGCATGATGGCGAAAATTCCGCAGGGCTTCGAAGCGCGCGCCGAGCGTCGCAGCTGGTATTCGCGTGCGGATGCGGAAAGCCTGCTCGACTGGCTCGAAGACAATGGGCACCGCTTCGTGGGCATGGACGTGGCGCAGAAACAGGACGACGGGAACTGGACGCTGTTGGCCGACCGGCTCGACCTGACGCGGCAGACCGAGAATTTCGAAGCGGTGCGCATGGGCCGCGTTTTCCTGACCGAATATGATGGCGACGGCCGGATGTTCGAACCCGTATGGCAGGATCGCGCGCGATGAAGATCACCCAGGAGGCGAACGAACGGCACGTCCTCAATGTCATCGTCGATAACGAACCGGGTATTCTCGCCAAGATCACCGGCATGTTCACCGCGCGCGGGTACAATATCGACAGCCTGACCGTGGCCGATATTTCCGAAGATCACGCGATCAGCCGCATCACCATCGTGACCCGCGGGCCCGAACCGGTGATCGACCAGATCCGCGCGCAGCTCGAACGGCTGGTGCCCGTCCACAAGGTCATCGATCTCACCGAAAGCGGCGAGCATGTCGAGCGCGAGCTGGCGTTGGTCAAGGTCGCCGGCAAGGGCGACGACCGGGTCGAGGCGCTGCGGATTGCCGAACTGTTCCGCGCCAATGTGGTCGATACCACTACCAGCAGTTTCGTGTTCGAACTGACCGGCTCGCCCGACAAGATCGACAGTTTCATCGTCCTGATGCGCGAGCTCGGCCTGGTCGAGGTCGGCCGCTCGGGCATCGTGGGAATGATGCGCGGGGCCCAGCCCGACTAAGCGAGACAATTTCATCGCTCCGGCATAAGCGGGAGCCTATCCAACCTATCGCCAGCGGGCGACCTTATCTGGGCCCCTGCTTCCGCAGGGGCGACGCGAGGGAAAAACAATGCAAGTTTATTACGACGCAGATTGCGACCAGCAGCTGATCAAGGACAAGAAGGTCGCGATCGTCGGCTATGGTAGCCAGGGTCATGCCCATGCCCAGAACCTGCGCGACAGCGGGGTCGGCGAGATCGCCGTGGCGCTGCGTGAAGGCTCGGCCAGTGCCAAGAAAGCCGCCGATGCGGGCTTCACCGTCAAGACCGTTGCCGACGCCGCCGCATGGGCCGATGTCCTGATGATCCTCGCACCCGACGAGCACCAGGCGGCGATCTATGCCGATGAAGTTGCCGGCCAGATGAAGCCGGGCAGCGCGCTGGCCTTTGCGCATGGCCTCAACATCCATTTCGGCCTGATCGACCCGCCCGCCGATGTCGACGTGATCATGATCGCCCCCAAGGGACCGGGTCACACCGTGCGCGGCGAATATATCAAGGGCGGCGGCGTGCCCTGCCTCATCGCCATCCACCAGGAATCGAGCCAGTCGGGCGGCAATGGCTTCGCCAAGCAGCTCGCGCTGTCCTACGCCAGCGCAGTCGGCGGTGGCCGGTCGGGCATCATCGAAACCGATTTCAAGGAAGAATGCGAGACCGATCTGTTCGGCGAGCAGGCGGTGCTGTGCGGCGGGATCACCCATCTGATCCAGGCCGGGTTCGAAACGCTGGTCGAGGCGGGATACGCGCCCGAAATGGCCTATTTCGAATGCCTCCACGAAACCAAGCTGATCGTCGACCTGCTGTATGAAGGCGGGATCGCCAACATGCGCTATTCGATCTCGAACACGGCCGAGTATGGCGACATCAAGACCGGCCCGCGCATCATCACCGAAGAGACCAAGGCCGAAATGAAGCGCGTCCTGAAGGACATCCAGTCAGGGCGTTTCGTCAAGGACTTCGTGCTCGACAACCAGGCCGGCCAGCCCGAACTGAAGGCCAGCCGCAAGGCCGCCGCCGCGCATCCGATCGAAAAGACCGGCGCCCAGCTTCGCGCGATGATGCCCTGGATCGGCGCGAACAAGCTGGTCGACAAGGACAAGAACTGATCGTTACTGTCGGCATCCGTCGAGAGGGGACTCGCCGATGGATGCCGACAACCGACTGAACTTTGCCTGCGCCTGCGGGAAGATCGTGGGGACGGTCCACCGAGCGACCCCCGACCACGGCGACCATGTCGTCTGCCATTGCAAGGATTGCCAGGCCCTCCCGGCTTTTCTCGGGGCCGCCGAGCGTATTCTTGATGATGCGGGAGGCACGGCGCTCTACCAGTCGCGCTGCGCCCGGCTCGAATTCGCGCACGGCAGCGAGCGGCTGGCCTGCCTGCATCTGACCGACAAGCCGACGCTGCGCTGGTATGCGATATGTTGCGGCACGCCGATGTTCAACACCTATGCCACCGGCCGGATCCCCTATGTCACCACCATTCTTGCCAATTGCGAAGCGGCGGGGCGCGACCGCCTCGGCCCGCCGCTCGGGCATCTGTTTCTCGAGGATGCACCGGGTTCGACAGAGGGGCTCAAGCCACTGTCTATGACCACGCTGATGCGGCATTTTCTGGTGCGGATGGTAAAGGATTACGTGTCGGGCGATCATCGCCGCAATCCGCTGTTCGATCCCAAGACCCTGCAACCAATCGCCACGCCGCGGCGGCTCACACCCGAACAGCGCCTGGCGCTGTCGTAGCGTAGGCGCGGGTGCCGCGCGCGGGAACGGGTACTTGCCGACGATCATTCAGAACTGAGTATCAACAGGAGGCCGACCATGAAGAAATCGATCCTTGCCCTCGCACTCGCCGCAAGCGGCACGCTTGCCGTGACTGCAATCTCTGCGCAGGAACAGCCGCAGGTGCCCGGCGCCCCCGATGTCAGCCGGGTCCAGGCCGGCGACTATACGCTCGATGCTTCGCATACGCTGGTCAGCTGGCAGGTCGGTCATTTCGGCTTCAACGACTATTTCGGTCTGTTCGGCCAGATCGAAGGGACGATGACGCTCGACCCGGCCGATATCGGGGCAACCGAGTTCGACATCACCGTGCCGATCACCAGCGTCTCGGTGCCGAGCGAAGGTTTGCGCGGCCATCTGCTGCGACCGGGCAAGGACGGAGCGGCCCCCGACTTCTTCGGCCCCGAACCTGAAGCGGCGCGCTTTGTCTCCACCTCGGTCCGGCGCACGAGTGAGACGACCGCGGTTGCTACCGGGCAGCTGACGATGAACGGCAAGACCGGACCGGTCACGATGCTGGTCGAATTCTCCGGAGCCGGCGAAAATCCCATGAGCAAGGCGCAGACCGTCGGCTTCCACGCCCGCGCGCAGATCGACCGTACGGCGTGGGGCATCAGCTATGCCGCGCCGCTGGTCGACACAATGGTCGACCTTGAAATCAGCGCCGCCTTCGAACGCGACTAAAGCCCTCTCGACAAGCGCATGACGAGCGGCCACGGTCCGCCGCATGCGCTTGTCAGACTGTCACAATATCGACGATTTCCGCCGCCTTGCGCGGCAACGGCTGCCGTGGCCGGTGTTCGACTACATCGACGGTGCCGCCGATGACGAGATCACCAAGACGCGCAATACCAGCGCCTTCGACGAGGTCGACCTCGTCCCCGATGTGCTGGCGGGGGTCGGCGAGATCGACACCGGCTGCACGATCATGGGTCGCCGCAGCGCGCTACCGCTGATGCTCAGCCCGACCGCGCTGCAGCGGGCCTTCCACAAGGACGGCGAGCGGGCGGTCGCCAGGGCGGCGGCAAAGTTCGGCATCTGGTTCGGCATCTCCAGCCTCGCCACCCATTCGATCGAGGAAATCGCCGCGCTCACCAGCGGCCCGAAGCTGTTCCAGCTCTACGTTCACAAGGACAAGGGGCTGAACGCCTCAATGATCGACCGCTGCCGCGACGCGCAATTCGACGCGTTGGCGCTGACGGTCGACACGATCGTTTCGGGCAAGCGCGAGCGGTGCCTGCGATCGGGCTTTACCACCCCGCCCCGCTTCAGCGCTTCTTCGCTGTGGAGCTATGCGACGCGCCCGCGCTGGACGCTCGACTATGTGTTCGGGCCCAAATTCCGCCTGCCCAATCTCGATGGGCATGTGCAGGAAGGCAGCGGGAAATCGGTCAGCATCCAGGACTATTTCAACACCATGCTCGATACGAACATGGATTGGGACACCGCCGCGCGCATCCGGCAGGACTGGGGCGGCACTTTCGCGCTGAAGGGCGTGATGAGCGCCGCCGACGCGCGCCGCGCGGTCGAGATCGGCGCCGATGCGATCTGGATCTCCAACCATGGCGGCCGCCAGCTCGATGGCAGCCGCGCACCCTTCGACCAATTGCGCGAGATCGTCGATGCAGTGGGGGGCGAGATCGAGATCGTTCTCGATGGCGGGTTGCGGCGGGGCACGCATGCGCTCAAGGGCCTCGCGGCAGGCGCCACCGCAGCCTCGGGCGGCCGCCTCTACCTCTATGCGCTTGCCGCCGCGGGGCAGGAGGGTGTCGAACGCGCGATCGAAATCCTCAAGGAAGAGATCGAACGCGGCATGCGGTTGATGGGTGTGACCTCGATCGACCAGCTCACCGCCGATCGGCTGCGCTGGCGGTAAACGCTCACCCAGTCATTGCGAGCGCAGCGAAGCAATCCAGTCCTTCGCTTGGCTGCCAGTCCCGCACCTTCTGGATTGCCGCGTCGCCTGCGGCGCCTCGCAACGACTGGGTTCGGAATTCAAACCATCTTGGCGAAACAGGTGCGCAATTCCTGCACGAACAGCTCGGGCTGCTCCCATGCGGCGAAATGCCCGCCACGCTCGACCTCGTTCCAATAGACCAGCTTGGTCAGCGTCCGCTCCGCCCATTCGCGCGGTGCGGGGAGTATCTCCCCGGGAAACGCGCTCGCGCCGGCAGGGATCGCGACGATGCCTTCGCCGAAACTGCCGAAGCTTTCCCAATACAGCCGCGCCGCCGACGCGCCCGTCGCGGGCAGCCAATAGAGCATGATGTCGTCGATCACCTGGTCCATCGACAGGACATCCCACGGCGAACCGTCATTGTCGGTCCAGAAATAGACCTTCTCGAGCATCCATGCAGCGAGACCCACCGGCGAATCGACCAGCGCATAGCCGATTGTTTGCGGGCGCGTGCTCTGCTGCTTCGAATAGCCCGAATCCCATTGCTGGTCCCCAGCCGCTGCAGCGCCTTGAGCACTTTGGGATCCTTGCTTTCCATGTCGCCGGGTCCGGGACGGCCGATCGGCATGTTGAGATGGATGCCGCGGCACCCGTCCGGCGCAAGCTGGCCGATGGCGGTGGTCACTGCCGCGCCCCAATCGCCTCCCTGTGCGACCCAGTGCCCATATCCGAGCCGCTGCATCAGTTCCGCCCAGGCGCGCGCAATACGCTCGACTCCCCAGCCCGTTTGCCCGGGCTTGCCCGAAAAACCGTAACCGGGCAGCGACGGCGCCACGACGTGGAAGGCAGGGGCCGCCGGATCCGAAGGCTCGACCAATTCGTCGATCACACCGAGGAATTCGACCACCGAACCCGGCCAGCCATGCGTGATGATCAGCGGTAGCGCATCCTCGCGCGACGAGCGCTTGTGGAGGAAATGGATATCGAGCCCGTCGATCTCGGTGATAAACTGGCCGATGGAATTGAGCCGCGCTTCGCAGCGCCGCCAGTCATATTCGATCCGCCAATAGGCGACCAGTTCCCTGAGCGCCGCCAGCCGCGTGCCCTGCGACCAGTCGTCGACCGGTTCTTCCTCGGGCCAGCGGGTCTGGTCGAGCCGGTCGGCCAGCGCCACCAGCTGGTCTTCGGGAATGGCGAGTTCGAACGGGCGGATCGCGGTCATGCCGGCTCGCCCGTCGCTTTCTTCGAGGCTGCCACCACCCGGCTCATATCCGCGAGCAGGATCGTGCTTGTCGCTTTGGCGAGCACGTTACCTTCCGCATCCTTGAGATGGCCTTCGTAGAAGCTCGTGCGCTTGCCGTGCCGTTCGACCCACGCCTCGGCCACGACCAGCCCGGGCCGCGTCGGCGCAAAATAGCTGACCTTGAGTTCCAGCGTCATCGGTACGATGCCCGGGCCGTTCTTCGCCATCGCCGCATGCGCCATCGCCGCATCGATCCATCCGCTGATGAAGCCGCCCTGCACCACGCCGCCCGAATGGCATTGCTCGCGCTTGGCCTCGTATTCGAGGCTCGCATGGCCCTCCGCGTCGGTCGATACGACCCGTATCAGCCCCAAAGTCTCGTTCAGCGAATGCCCCTCGGCCATGCTCTCTCCTGCGCAGCGTGAAATATAATTTCTCGCGATGCCCAAGACTGTTTTGCTTTACAACCCTGCCCGGCTTTCGCATAACAACCGCCATGCACATTGCACTTGGCCTGACCCTGCGACTTACCCGCCCTTGGGCGTGATAGCTGGCGTATCTCTCCGGGTGCGCTAAGCGCCCAAGGGACCGACTTTCACCCAGCCAGTTACGCTACAGCCGAGTACATCCCATGCCCATGCTCCGCGACCCGAGCAGCAAATATTCGCCTTTTCCGCAGGTTCCCCTCGCCGACCGCCAGTGGCCGACGCGTACCATCACCGCGCCGCCGCGCTGGCTCAGCACCGATCTGCGCGACGGCAACCAGGCAATCGTCGATCCGATGGACGCGCATAAGAAGAACCGCTTCTTCGACCTGCTGGTCGAAATCGGGGTGCGCGAGATCGAGGTCGGCTTCCCCAGCGCGGGCGCGACCGAATTCGATTTCATCTCCGGCCTCGTGCAATCGGACCGCATCCCCGACGATGTATTCGTCCAGGTACTCACCCAAAGCCGCGAGGATTTGATCAGCACCAGTTTCGCCAGCCTGACGGGTGCGAAGCAGGCGATCGTCCACCTCTACAACGCGGTCAGCCCGGCGTGGCGCGAAGTTGTCTTCGGGATGACCAAGGACCAGGTCCGCGACATCGCGGTTCACGGCGCCAAGGTCATGCGCGACGAAGCGGGCAAGCAATCCGATACCGACTGGCATTTCCAGTACAGTCCCGAAACCTTCTCCACCGCCGAACTCGATTTCAGCCTCGAGGTCTGCGAGGCGGTGATGGAGGTGCTGGCCCCGACACCCGACCACCCGATCATCCTCAACCTGCCCGCCACAGTCGAGGCGGCGACGCCCAATATCTACGCCGACCAGGTCGAATATTTCATCCGCAATTTGCCCAATCGCGATAGCGCGGTGATCAGCCTGCACACGCATAACGACCGCGGCACGGGCGTCGCGGCGGCCGAACTGGCGCTGATGGCCGGCGCCGACCGCGTCGAAGGTTGCCTGTTCGGCAATGGCGAGCGTACGGGCAATTGCTGCCTCGTCACGATGGCGCTCAACATGTATACGCAGGGCGTCGACCCGGGGCTCGATTTCTCCGATATCGACCGCGTGATCGAGACAGTCGAATATTGCAACGAACTGCCCGTTCACCAGCGCCATCCCTACGGCGGCGAACTGGTCTACACGGCTTTTTCGGGCAGCCACCAGGACGCGATCCGAAAGGGTTTCGGCGCGCTCGAAACGCAGAACGACCCGCACTGGCGCGTCCCCTATCTGCCGATCGACCCCGCCGACCTCGGCCGCAGCTACGAAGCTGTAATCCGGGTCAATTCGCAATCCGGCAAGGGCGGCTTCGCCTGGGTGCTCGAACAGGACCAGGGGCTCAAGCTGCCCAAGAAGATGCAGGCCGATTTCGGCCCTCACGTCCAGCGCATGGCCGATGCGCTGGGCCGCGAACTCAACGCTGCCGATATCTGGGACGCGTTCAAGGCCGCCTATCACGTCCAGACGAGCGACAAGCATTTCCAGCTGGTTGATTACGAGGAACGCCGCGGGACCGACGGGACGCGGCTGTTCACGGGGACGATCGCGGTTGCAGGGCAGGAACAGACGGTTTCGGGTCGCGGCAACGGCCTGATTTCCTCGGTGCTGACGACGATCGAGGATGCCTTCGGCCTGCAGCTGGAAGTGGTCGACTATACCGAGCACGCGCTGACTACCGGACGCGACAGCCGCGCGGCCGCTTATCTCGAATGCCGCGATGCCGCAGGGCGGACGATTTGGGGCTGCGGGATCGACGAAGACGTGGCGACCGCCAGTGTCAGGGCAGTGCTGAGTGCCGCGAATTCGGCGGTCGAAGGCGCCTAGCTGACCACGGTCAGCGGTAGTTTCCTGACCGGCCCTTCGCGTGGCCCGAAACGGTCGATGTCCTGTGCGTGGCGGAGGCAATTGCGTCCCGAGGCCTTGGCCGAATAAAGCGGACCGTCCGCTGCCTGGAGGGCCATGGTCGAACTGCACCGCTCCGCAATCCGAGCGACGCCGACGCTGGCGGTGATCGAAAAGGCGCCGCCATCGCTGTCGGTCATGACACGGCGCTGGATGGCGAGCCGCAGGCGTTCGCAAACCTTCGATACTCTCTCCAATGCCGGGCCGACCGCAACCATCCCGAACTCTTCCCCGCCCACCCGCGCGAAGAAGCAGTCTTCCGTGGCAGCCTCGCGCATGATCTCCGCGACCTGCTTGAGCGCCATATCGCCCACGGTATGGCCATAGGTATCATTGACGCGCTTGAAGTGGTCGAGATCGATCAGCGCCAGCGCGAAGGGATGGTCGTGGGCGCTCTGGAGATGGCCTTCGAGGACATCGAGGAAGGCCCTGCGATTGGGTAATCCGGTCAGCGCATCGGTGCGCGCTTCCAGCGTGGCCTGAAGCTCCTCCAGCTTGCGCTCCGTTACGTCGCGAATGGTGACGACGAACGCCGAAGGCTGTTGCTTGGACGATTCGACCGCACGCAGCTTGGCTTCGAGCCAGATGGTCTGGCCGCCGCGCACGACGGACCGTTCGAAAATCTCCGTCCGCCCCGGATGCTGCGCGGCAGCTGCAAGCGCGGCGGAAACGATCTCTTTATCGGTATCGCTGAAAAACACCGCCAGATGTAGATCCATAACCTCCTCGAGACCGCTCAGGCGCTGCGATGAAGGCGATGCGAAGCGGATCGTCCCGTGCCGGTCGAGATGCAGCAGCGCATCGTCCGAATGGTCCGCGATGAGCCGCAGCATGGCTTCGCGATCGACCAGCTCCTGCATGACCCGTTCACGCTGGTTGAGTGCGACTGCAAGCGGGAAAGAGATCAGCAGTAATCCTGCGAGGTAGAATTGGAGGAACAGTGCCTTCTGCCAAAATGGCATGGCCAGTTCGGCAAGGATGCCCGCGTCCATACCGAGCGATCCGGCAGCGGCAATCGAGATGGTCAGCACTGCGATCGAGGCACCGAACCGCCCGAAACGGAAGCTGGCGAGCACCAGCGGGACGATCGGCAGGAATAGCAAAGGCAATGTCGACTGGAGGAAAGCGACCAGCGAAATGGCGATCGTCAGCACCACCATTCCGGCAAACGACGCGACCCTCTCCCGCCGCTTCAGCAACGCCTGCGGTCCAGAGCGGCTCGCGGACCCCAACAACAATACCAGCGGCATGACTAGCAGGGTGCCGAGGCCATGCGCGACCGCCCAAGAGAATGCATGGTCGTGCCATTCGCCGCCGACAATCTGCATGACCACGATCCCGCCCGCCACCGAAGACGGCAGCGGGCCGACCAGGCCGGCGAGAAAGCCCAGCCAGACGATCCCGCTCTCGCGGTCGAGATAATCGCGCTGGGGCCGGAAATGCAGCAGCAGCCGCGCGATGAACCAGGCTTCGAAAATATTGATCAGCCCCAGCGGGAAGGCCCATTCATGGCCGAAGCCGAACAGGCTTGTCGCCAGCGTGCTCAGCACGACCAGCACCGCGGCTGCCATGAGGTGGCGTGATCGCGGAAGGGAGAGGAACAGGGCCGCGGCAATCGCGGTTCCGGGCCACACCAGCGCCAACCCGCCGGCAAACCGCGTCCAGAAGATCGTGAACGAGGTCACGACAAAGAAAATCGCGCCGTAAAGAGCGATCTGCCACACCGGGTGCGTTCGAGGTAATGCCCGTCCCATAAGGCAGCGATAGAGCGGTAAGGTTAACGGCTGGAAAGGATTGCGTCAGGAAACGCCCCTACCATTTTACCGCGCGATTGCGGCAACTGCCAATGGAGCGAAGCCCGCCAATTTTCCTTGTCAGAACTGCGGTCCATGTGTTCCATCGTCGCAGGCCCCGGAACGGGGGCCGAACGATACCTATAGGGCAGCGAAGGGGAGAGAGCCGCCGATGACCGAAGAGATCCTCGAACCCGGACTGCCGATCATCGATCCGCACCACCATCTGTGGGACCTGCGCGCGCTGGTGCCCGCCTTTCCCGAACCGCGACACGATTTCATCGAAGCGATCGCGGGCGCGGCCTATTACACCTTCGACGCGCTGCATGCCGACACGCATTCGGGCCACAATATCGTGGGCACCGTCTTCATGGAATGCGGCGCCTTCTACGACGCCGCGCGCGATGAGGCGATGAAGCCGGTCGGCGAGGTCGAGTTCGTCAATGGCGTGGCAGCGCAGGGGGCAAGCGGCCTCTATGGCGATTACCGCCCCTGCGCGGCGATCGTCGGACATGCCGATCTGACATTGGGCGATGCGGTCAAGCCCGTGGTCGAGGCGCTGGTCGCGGCGGGCAATGGCCGCTTCAAGGGGATTCGCCACAGCGCCGCATGGGACGCCGATCCCGCAGTGCTCGGCCCGCCCTTCCATGCCCCGGAGGGCCTGTATGGCTCGGACGCCTTTCGCGCCGGGATGGCCGCCTATTCCGAATATGGCCTGACCTTCGATGCCTGGCTGCTGGAACCGCAGCTTGACGATGTGCTCGCGCTCGCCAAGGCTTTCCCCGACCAGCAGATCGTGCTCGACCATTGCGGCACGCCGCTCAACATCGCCTGCTATCACGGCAAGTTGCACGAGCGTTTCGACGGCTGGCGCCGGTCGATCCGCGCGATTGCCGAATGCCCCAATGTCGCGGTCAAGCTCGGCGGGCTGGCAATGGCCTTCTGCGGCCTGCCCGACACCGGCCCCGACAAGGGCCACGGTTCGGAGCATCTCGCAGGACTGTGGCGGCCCTATATCGAGACCTGCATCGAAGCCTTCGGCGCCGACCGGGCGATGTTCGAATCGAACTATCCCGTCGACCGCTGGGGCGCGAGCTATCCGGTGCTGTGGAACGCCTTCAAGCGGCTGGCCAGCGGGCATAGCGCGGCGGAGAAACACGCGCTGTTCGCTGGCACCGCAGCACGCATTTACGATATCGAGCACGTCCTCCCCGCCACTTGACGTTGACGTAACGTCACCCTCGACAAGCGCGGGAACGCGCCATACGCCCACGTCTCACGACACCAGCGAGGAGCCCGCCTACCATGACCCTGCCCGCCCCCTTCGACAAACTGCGCATCCCCGTCATCGGATCGCCGCTGTTCATCGTATCCGGGCCGGAGCTGGTCATCGCGCAGTGCAAGGCGGGCATTGTCGGCAGCTTCCCCGCGCTGAATGCGCGGCCGCAAAGCCAGGTCGACGAATGGCTGCACCAGATCACCGAGGAACTGGCGGCGCATAATCGCGACAATCCCGATCGCCCGGCCGCGCCCTATGCGGTCAACCAGATCGTCCACAAATCGAACGACCGGCTCGATGCCGACATGCAGACCTGCGCCAAATGGCAGGTGCCGATGGTCATTACCTCGCTGGGCGCGCGCGAGGAAGTGTTCAACGCGGTCAGCGGATGGGGCGGGATCACCATGCATGACGTGATCAACAACCGCTTTGCGCACAAGGCGATCGAAAAGGGTGCAACGGGGTTGATCCCCGTGGCTGCGGGAGCCGGCGGGCATGCCGGCGTGCTCAGCCCCTTCGCGCTGATGCAGGAAATCCGCGAATGGTTCGACGGGCTGGTCGCGCTTTCGGGTTCGATCGCGCATGGCCGCTCGATCCTTGCCGCGCAGGCACTCGGCGCCGACTTTGCCTATATCGGCTCGCCATGGATCGCGACCACCGAGGCCAATGCCGACGAACGCTACAAGCAAGCTATCGTCGAAGGCGGCGCGGATGGCATCGTCTACACCAATCTGTTCACCGGGGTGCACGGCAATTACCTGCGTTCGAGCATCGAGAGCGCCGGGCTCGACCCCGACGATCTGCCCGTGAGCGACCCCACAAAGATGAACTTCGGCAGCGGCGGGAATACCAAGGCCAAGGCGTGGAAGGACGTGTGGGGTTCGGGCCAGGGCATCGGCACGGTCACCGCCAGCGCACCGGTCGAGGACACCGTGGCGCGGCTCGAACGCGAATACACTGCGGCGAAGGAATCCCTGGCGCGCGCGACTGCCTAGGGCGCGGTCGCGCCCCACAGGATTTCGGCCATCGCGTCGAGATCGGCGAAATCCATCCCCTTGCCTACCGGGTCCTTGCGGTTGAGCCGCAAGGGCTGGCGTTCGTCGAGCAGGCGCCGACGCAGCGCCCGCTGGAGCAGCGAGAATCGCATCAGCGCGGTTTCCGCCGCACCGCGTGGATCGGCCAGCGTCTGGCGGGACCAGCGCCGCTCGATCCGGCCGACGCGTTCGATGACCATTGCATTGTAATCACCATGCGGTCCGCGGTGCAGCGGCAGCGCAAGCCGCCGCACCGCCTCCTCGCGCGCAGGCAGCAGCAGCCCGTTGCGCCGGAAGTCGTCGAACCCGATCCGGTCCTTGCCCAGCGTCTCGATCAGCGGGGCGAAACACGTTTTGCCGAGCAGCTCGCAGGGCAGCAGGTGATGCCTCTGGAGCGCCGGATCGTACTGCGGCGAACCCCGCCGGTTGACCGCGCGAAACGGCAAGCGACGGCGCGTGTGCGAGGGAGTGTATTGCGTGCCCTCCCCCATATCGCACCTAGGCTGGGCGGAGCTTGAGGAGCCCCATCGGAAGATCGGGTTCGAGCATGAAGACCTCGCCGCCCTCGGTCGTGAACTCCTGCGGCCCGTCGGGTCGCTGGTAGCCGACCAATTCCTGAACGATGCGGACTGCCAGACGCGTGTCGGCCAGGCGATCGCGGCATGCCGCAGGATCGATAGCAAGTTCGCAGCCGATGAAGAACCGCAGGCCCTCGCTCCGCAGTCCACCCTGTTCGTCGAAGTCGAACCCGAGCATTCCGAGCGCGGGAAACGGCCCCCCGCCGAGCCAGGCATCGACCGTCCGGGCGAAGAACCGGGGCGCAATCGCGGTGCGCGCCACCGGCCAGCAAACCGTCTGCACGCCCTCGATCGCGTCGGTCAGCGCTGCCCCAAGGCTCAGCAGCGTGCGGATGATCGGCAAGGCATGCGCGCCTTGCGCGATATGCGGGCCGGGAACGAGCGCGATCGCCTCGCTATCGAGCAGGGAGTCGATTTCGCAATTGTACCGGTAGGCGACCTCGGGCGCAGACAAGCCCGGACCGGGCGAGAGTCCCAACAGGTCGAATGTCAGCCCGTCGGCGAGAAGCTCGAGCCAGTCCTCCCCCGCCGCAGCCCGCTGCGGCGGATCGGCGACATGATGAGCAGGATCAGCCGGTGCGGGATCATGGCTGACCACGGCGCGCGGAATAGTCGCCAGCGCTGCGGCCACCGCCGCGCGGTCGGGTCGCTGGCCACGATCGAACATTAGCATCAAACCGGGTCGGGTGCCCCCGTCCTGGTCGCCGCCTTGCGCATCCACTGTCACCGAAATCGCCGTCCTTTCGCCCGCAGGGTGGTCTTGGCGGCTATCGGATAATCCGTCGAGTCTTCGCAGCCCAACCGCTCGGATGTGGAGCGAGTTCTAGAAAATGCCCTGCGCGATGCCCTCTGCCAGCGCCGCGCCGAGTTCGGCCGCGCGCGCACGCTCGCTATCGCTCACGGTTTTCGGAGCGAGGATTTCCTCGGGCTCCTGCGCGTCGGTCTTGACGATCCACGGATCAGTCACGCGCTTCAGCCGCCAGCCGGTTGCGATCCGGTCGAGCTGCCGCTGCGCGCCCTCGCCATCCGATCCCGCCGCAATCACCGTCGCGTAAGACCGCCCTTCGATACGCCCGCGGACGGGGTAATAGCAGCGGTCGAACATCTCTTTCATCTCGCCGCTCATGCTGGCGAGGTTTTCGGGGCAGCAGAACAGATAGCCGCCCGCAGCGAGGAGATCGTCCGGCGCGGTATCGCAGGCACGCAACAACTGCGCGCCCTCGCCCGCGCCCTCGCAGGCGGCTGCGGCCAGCTGCTCGCTGGTGCCGGTGCGGCTGTGCCAGATGATGAGGAGCGGGCCGGTGGACATCCCCGCAGCATCGCCCGCACCTGTCGATTGTCAATCACCGGAACTTCCGCTGCCCACAAGCAGGGGCTATTGCCCGGTTATGGCATCGCAGGCCCTTTCGCACGTATTCGGCGTATCCTCGTCGCTCACCGGCCTCGCATGGCGCTGGCGCGGCGGCAATATGGAGCTTGGTGCAAAGCCGACGCTGGGCGACGATATCGTCCGCCAGCTGCTGCTGTCGCGCGGCGTCGAGGCCGCCGATATCGAACGGCATCGCCAACCGACCCTGCGCAATTTCCTGCCCGATCCATCGCTGTTCCGCGATATGGACGTTGCGGCCGACCGGATTGCCCAAGCGGTCATCGCGGGCGAAACGATCACCATCTATGGCGATTACGACGTCGATGGGGCGACGAGTTCCGCGCTGCTGATCCGCCTTTTGCGCGAACTGGGAGTCGAGGCAGGCTATTACATCCCCGACCGCCTGCTCGAAGGCTATGGGCCTTCGGGCGAAGCGCTGGTCAAGCTGGGCCAGGCAGGGTCCAGCCTGATCGTCACGGTCGATTGCGGTGCCATGGCGCATGAGGCGCTGGGTATGGCGCATGCGGCAGGGATCGACGTGATCGTGGTCGACCACCATAAATGCAGCCCCGATCTTCCGCAGACGGTCGCGCTGGTCAATCCCAACCGGCTCGACGAAGAAGACGAGGCCGCCGCCCATGGGCATCTCGCCGCGGTCGGCGTCGCATTCCTGCTGGCGATCGCACTGGTCCGTACGCTGCGCCAGCGCGGCTTTTTCGCGGAGCGCAAGGAGCCGGACCTGCTCGCGCTGCTCGATGTCGTCGCGCTGGGCACCGTCGCCGATGTCGCCGCGCTGCACGGCCTCAACCGCGCGTTCGTCGCGCAGGGGCTCAAGGTCATGGCGCGGCGCGACAATATCGGCATGGCGGCGCTGATCGACGCCAGCCGGCTGAAGCGCAGTCCAGCCTGTTCGGATCTCGGCTTCGCATTGGGGCCGCGAATCAACGCGGGTGGGCGCGTCGGCGAGTCGACGCTTGGCGTCCGCCTGCTGACCACGCGCGACCCCGAAGAGGCGCGGACCATTGCCGCGCAATTATCGGCGCTGAATGAAGAACGCCGCCTGATCGAGGCCGAGGTTCAGGAAGCGGCCGAACAGCAGCTGGCCGCCCAGCACAATCGCGCGGTCCATCTGGTGGCGGGCGAAGGGTGGCACCCGGGGGTTATCGGGATCGTTGCCGGGCGGATCAAGGAAAAGACCGGCAAGCCAGCGCTGGTCATCGCGCTCGATGGCGAAACAGGCAAGGGATCGGGTCGCTCGATTTCCGGCGTCGACCTCGGCGCGGCGATCATCCGCGCACGCGACGAAGGCCTGCTGGTAGCCGGAGGTGGCCATGCGATGGCTGCCGGTCTGACGGTGAGCGCCGACAAGGTCGATGCGCTTGCCGAATGGCTCGACCGCACGCTGGAGGGCCAGGTTGCCCGCGCCTCTGCCAGTCGCGAGATGGCGCTCGACCTTGCGGTGTCGCCCGGCGGGCTGACCTCCGAACTGGTCAATTCGCTCGAGGAGGCCGGTCCCTATGGTGTCGGCTGGCCAGGACCGCGCGTGGCGGTGGGGCCGGTGCGTCTCGTCAAATGCGATATTGTGGGCACCGATCACGTCCGCCTGATCGCCGCCGGTGACGACGGCAAGAGCTTCAAGGGCATCGCATTCCGCGCAGCCGACAGCGATATGGGCCAGGCGCTGCTGCATGGTTCGCGCGGGCGCCGGCTATGGCTGGCAGGCCGGGTGAAGATCGACGATTGGGGCAGCCGTCCGCAGGCCGAACTGCACCTCGAGGACGCCGCCTGGGCCGATTGACCGAAATGCGTGCATTGGAGGGTTGACGACCCGCACCCCCACGCCTAATTGGCCCGCCACGCCACCGACCCGCCATGCGGGCGTGGCCCGTTCGTCTAGCGGTTAGGACGCGGCCCTTTCACGGCTGAAACACGGGTTCGATTCCCGTACGGGTCACCACGGTGGGGTGTTGCATCTGCAATTTCTTGCCAGCGCCACATCTGTGGCCCGTTCGTCTAGCGGTTAGGACGCGGCCCTTTCACGGCTGAAACACGGGTTCGATTCCCGTACGGGTCACCATCTCACCACATCATCGGGAAAAGCAGGTGGCGCGGCGAACCGCGCCCCGCTAAGCCGCGCAGCAATGAGCGAGCGTAGTTTTCCCTGGTCCGGATTCGTGCTGGCGCTGCTCGCCTGCATCATTCTCGCGACGCTCGGTACCAGCCTCGTCTATGCCGCCCTGATCTTCATCGTGTGGATCGGCTCGCTCTATCTCGTTGCTGCGCGCCCGCCCGAGGTAAAGGAGGCCCCCGTCGGGCCATCCTTCACCCGCGACAACATGGCCGATTTGTTCGAACATTCGGAAACCCCGGTGGTCATCACCGAACGCGACCGGGTGATCATTGCCAATCTGTCGGCGCGCAAGCTGCTGGGCGGCCATATCGTCGGGCAGGATGTGCGCATGGCGCTGCGCCAGCCCGAGGCGATTCGGCTGCTGGCGCGCAATGCCGAAGGCGGCGCGGTGGTGCGCGGCCTCAACCGGCGGACCGATATCTGGCGGATCAACCGCAAGACGCTGCCGGGCGAGCTCGCGGTGATCGAATTCGTCAACAAGACCGCCGAAGCCGACATTGCTCGCGCGCATACCGATTTCGTTGCCAATGCCAGCCATGAACTGCGCACGCCGCTCGCCGCGATCATCGGTTATGTCGAAACGCTGCGCGAGGATGTCGAGAACCTCGATCCGAAAATGGCCGACAAGTTTCTCGCGATCATCCAGCGCGAGGGGAAACGGCTTCAGGATCTCGTCAGCGATCTCATGTCGCTCTCGCGGATCGAGGCGGAAAAGCATGATCTACCGGATCGCACGCTCGAATTCTCCAAGCTTGCCGAACGCGCCGCGCATGACGCAGCCAGCGGAGACCGCGGCGAATTGCTCGATTTCAAGTCGGCAGGCGAATTCGCCATCCGCGGCGACCGGCAGCAACTCGAGCAGCTGGTCCGCAATCTGGTCGACAATGCCTTCAAATACGGGAAGCCGGGCCAACCGGTTACCGTCCGGCTGCATCCCAAGGGCCAGAACCGGTTGCGGCTGACCGTGACCGATCGCGGCGACGGTATCGCTCCCGAACACATCCCGCATCTCACCCGGCGTTTCTATCGGACGGATCCCGGACGCAGCCGCGCTTCGGGCGGCACCGGACTGGGCCTGGCGATCGTCAAGCATATCGTCGAGCGCCATCGCGGGCGGCTCGATATCGACAGCACACTGGGCGAAGGCACCCGTGTGACAGTCATCCTGCCGCTGGAAAAAGACGACAAGGAAAGCTGAGCCGGGGCCCTGGCGGCCTGCTCGGCAGCCGTACGGTGGATGGGCCGCGCACGTTCGATGTCATATATCTGCAACATCATGGTCATAGTGGCGTCGTCGATCCGTAACCCTCCTTACAAGAGAATCGATTGATGCGCACCCGCTCACGCCTTTGTCTGGTGACCCTTGCACTTGGCTGCGCCTTGCCCACCCCGTTGCTTGCGCAGGACGCTGCCGAAGATCTGGCCGCGCTACGCTTGCAGCTTGCAGCGATGAACGCGCGCATCGATCAGCTCGAAAACGAACTGGAGGCGACGCGCGCTGCCCCCGCAGTCGCAGCGCCCGCTAAACCGGCAGCAGACACACCGGTTGCTGCGCTGGGCAAGTCGGACGGCTGGAGCTTCAAGCCCCGCGGTCGGCTGATGTTCGATGCCGGCTTCACCTCGGCCCCTGCTTCGACCGGCGCCGCCGACGGCTTCGGCAACGAAGTGCGCCGCGCGCGGCTCGGCGCTTCGGGCGACATGCCGGGCGGTTTCGGATACAAGTTCGAAGTCGATTTCGCGGGCGACGAGATTTCGGTGGCCGCCGCCATTCTGTCCTACGAGGACGGCCCGCTCGAAGTGAGCATCGGCCAGCACAACACCTTCCAGTCGCTCGAGGAACTGACCAGCAGCCTCCACACGACCTTTATCGAGCGCGCGGCCTTTACCGATGCCTTCGGTTTCGAGCGCCGCCTCGGTGCCTCGATCACCTACGCCCGCGGCGATTTCCTCGCCCAGGCCGGCGTCTTTACCGACAATATCGAGGATACGGACAGCAAGAACCGCGGCGTCGATGCGCGGCTCGTCTACATGCCGAAAGCCGGTGATGCGCAGCTGCATTTCGCGGGCTCGGTCCATTACAACGACCTCGATGATGCCGCTACGCAGCTGCGGTATCGCCAGCGCCCGCTGGTGCACTTCACCTCGCAGCGCTTCATCGACACCGGCAGCATGGAGGCCACCAGCGAAACCGGTTTCGGGCTCGAGGCGGCGGCTATCGCCGGGCGCTTCCACGTGGCAGCCGAAGGATACTGGCAGACCGTCGCCATGCCCGCGCTGGCGAGCGATCCGACGTTCTTTGGAGGCTATGCCGAAGCGGGCGTTTTCCTGACCGACGATTCGCGCGGATACAAAGGCGGCAAGTTCGACGGCACCAAACCGCAGCGCCCGGTTGGCGAAGGCGGGTTCGGATCGCTCCAGTTCACGCTTCGCTACGACCATCTCGATCTCAACGACGCGGGGATCCTGGGTGGACGCCAGGCGGGCTATCTCGCCTCGCTGATCTGGAAACCGACCGACTATACCGCGCTATTGGTCAATTACGGCCGTCTGCAGTACGAAGATGCCATCCTGCCCGCCGCCAATGGCGATACCTCCTATGGCGTCGATGCCTTCGGCGTCCGTGCGCAAATCGATTTCTGACAGGCCGGGAAACGCGTTTATTTCCGCTCTGCGGACCACTGGTCAAAATATTGTCGCAACCATGTAACATTGGGGCGCTTTTGCGCCGCTAGCTAGACTTACAAGGGGTTATCCATGAGCAAGACCAAATCTTTCATCTTCGCCGCGGCATCGGCTGTCGCCCTCACCGCCTGCGGCGCCAATGGCGGCGACGGCGGATCGCGCGATTCGATCCGCGCGGTCGGCTCCTCGACGGTATTCCCCTTCGCCAAGGCCGTATCCGAAGCCTTCGTGCGCGCGCAGCCCGACTACCGCTCGCCGATCATCGAATCGACCGGCACCGGCGGCGGGATGAAGCTGTTCTGCGCCGGCCTCGGGGCGGACACCCCCGACATGACGCATGCCTCGCGCCGCATGAAGGCGAGCGAATTCGCCGACTGCCAGGCCAATGGCGTGACCGACGTCATCGAAATCCAGGTCGGGCTCGACGGGATTGCCTTCGCCTCGGCCAAGGGCGGGATCACCATGAGCCTGACCCCCAAGCAAGTTTACGAGGCGATTGCCGCTTCGCCCTATGGCGGCGAACAGACCAACCAGACCTGGTCGGATGTCGATCCCTCGCTCCCCGACCAGCCCATCCTCGTCTACGGTCCGCCCAGCACCTCGGGCACGCGCGACGCGCTCAAGGAACTGGTGCTCGAAGTCGGCTGTGACACCAATGCCGAAATGGAAGCCTTGAAGGACAGCGACAAGGATCGCCACGCGCAGCTGTGCACCGAAGTGCGCTCGGACGGCGCCTATGTCGACCAGGGCGAGCAGGACAATCTCATCGTCCAGAAGATCGAAGGCAATCCCAACGCCGTCGGCATCTTCGGCTACAGCTATCTCGAGGAAAACGCCGACAAGGTGCAGGGTCTCGACATGAACGGCGTCGCGCCGACTTACGAGAACATCGCCAATTTCGACTATCCCGGTGCGCGGCCGCTCTATGTCTACGCGAAGAAGGCGCATCTCGATGCGATCCCCGGCCTGCGCGAATACCTGCTCCAGTGGACCAAGATGTGGGCCAAGGACGGGGAACTGGCCAAGATCGGCCTTGTCGCATCGCCCGAGGACGTTATGGCGACCAACCTGAAGGCAGCCACCGAGTACACCACGCTCGACGGCGCGCAGCTCAAGTAAGGTCTGAAAGCAACCCATGTCGCCAGCTATCCTGCTTCTCCTGGCCCTGGGGCTCGGGCTCGCCGGATGGCTGGCGGCCCGTGCCCGGGCGTGGGCATTCCGGCGTGACAGCGCCGATGGCCGCTTGCCCAGCCTGCCGGTCTATCACGCGTGGTACGTCGCGCTGTGGGTCATCCTGCCCATGGTCGCCTTCATCGCGCTATGGAGTGCAATTGCCCCGGGTCTCGTGACGCAGCAGGTGCTCGCCAGCCCGGCGGCGGCCGAACTGCCCGCCTTCGGGTTCCAGCGCCAGACCATCCTCAACGAAGCGCGGGCGGTCGCAACCGGGGCCGCGTCCGCAGTGTTCAATCCGCAGGCCTCGGGCCTGGTCGAACCCTATCGCGAGGCCTTGTTCTACTACAACACGATCGGCATCGTCGTGGCGCTGCTGATCGCCTTCCTCGCCGGTACGTACGCTTTCCTGAAACTGCGGCCCGATTTCGCCGCGCGCAGCAAGGTGGAGCGGATCGTTATGGCGATCCTGCTCGGCGCCTCGCTGGTCGCGATCCTGACGACCATCGGCATTCTCGCCAGCCTGGTGTTCGAAACCGTGCGGTTCTTCGGCATGGTCTCGCCCATCGACTTCCTGTTCGGCACGCATTGGGGGCCCGACCCCATGGCCAATCCCGACAATCCGGACGGCAGCCGCTACGGCGCTGTTCCGCTGTTCTGGGGCACGCTGTTCATCGGGGCCATCATCGCCATGATCGTCGCCATTCCGCTGGGCCTGATGAGCGCGATCTATCTCACGCAATATGCCGACCCGGCCCTGCGGCGCTGGGTCAAGCCCGCGCTGGAGATCCTCGCGGGCGTGCCGACGGTGGTCTATGGCTATTTCGCCGCGCTGACGATCGCCCCGGCGATCCGCGACCTTGCGATGAGCCTCGGGGTCTCGAACCCGTCGAGCGAAAGCGCGCTGGCCGCAGGTCTCGTGATGGGCGTGATGATCATTCCTTTCGTGTCCTCGATGGCCGACGATTCGATTGCCGCAGTGCCCGGCGCCATGCGCGACGGCAGCCTGGCGATGGGTGCCACGCGTTCGGAAACGATCAAGCGCGTGATGATTCCCGCTGCGCTGCCCGGTATCGTTGCCGGGATCATGCTGGCGATCAGCCGCGCCATCGGCGAGACGATGATTGTGGTGATGGCCGCATCGACCGCCGCCAATCTCTCCGCCAATCCACTCGAATCGATGACCACGGTGACCGTCCAGATCGTCGCCATGCTGACCGGCGAAGGCAGTTTCGACCATCCCGCCACGCTCAGCGCCTTTGCCCTGGGTTTCGTCCTGTTCATGGTGACACTGGGTCTGAACTTCGTCGCCCTGCGCGTCGTCAAAAGGTATCGCGAAGCTTATGAGTGAGCGCATCGCCCCCACGCGCACGCCCGAATTCGAAGCGCGGCTGAAAAAACGCTACGCCTCCGAGAAGCGCTTCCGTGCGCTCGGCCTCGGCGCGATCGTGTTTTCGATCGCGGTGCTGGTTTTCCTGCTTGGAACGATGACCTTCAACGGCATCGGCGGCTTCCAGCGCGTCGAGATGAAAGTCCCGATCGACTTCACGCAGGCCGGCATCGCCGCCAGTCCCGATACGATGGCGCAGCCGGGGGCTCTGGCTTCGCTCGAGGCGCAGGGCCTGCGCGATGTCGTGCAATATTTCGCAGCGGAAGAACTGGGCGAGGATGCCGCAGACGAACTCGGCGCGCAGGCCTGGCGCGATGTCGCTGCTGCGGTGATCGCCGATCCCGCGCTGCTCCAGCGCAGCGAAAGTTTCTGGCTGCCCGCCTCGGCCGACCTCGCGTCGGGCTATGAAGGCGAAGGCTCGTCGGACATGCAGGCGCTCGCGATCGGCCTCTATGAGGACGGGCGACTATCGAAGAACTTCGATCCGGGATTCCTTGGCCGATCGGATGCCACCAATCCGCAGCAGGCGGGTATCTGGGGCGCACTCAAGGGCTCGCTGTTGACGATGGTCGTCACCCTGCTGCTGGCCTTCCCCATCGGTGTCCTCGCGGCGCTGTATCTCGAGGAATACGCCCCGAAGAACCGCTGGACCGACCTGATCGAGCTGTCGATCAACAATCTGGCGGCGGTCCCGTCGATCATTTTCGGCCTGCTGGGGCTCGCGGTGTTCCTGACGCTGTTCCCCAATCTGCGCTCCGCGCCGCTGATTGGCGGTATGACGCTGGCGCTGATGACCATGCCCGTCATCGTCATCGCCGGGCGCAATGCGATCAAGGCGGTCCCGCCGAGCATTCGCGATGGCGCACTGGCCATCGGCGCATCGCCCGTGCAGGTGGTGTTCCACCACGTCCTGCCGCTCGCGCTGCCCGGGATCCTGACCGGCACGATCATCGGCATGGCCCGCGCGCTCGGGGAAACCGCCCCGCTGCTGATGATTGGGATGCGTGCCTTCGTCGCCACCCCGCCCGATGGCTTCACCTCGCCCGCGACCGTGCTGCCGATGCAGATTTTCCTGTGGTCGGACGAAATCGACCGCGGCTTCGTGGAACGCACCAGCGCGGCGATTATCGTGCTATTGCTGTTCCTGCTCGTGATGAACGGGCTCGCCATTTACCTGCGTAACAAATTCGAGAAAACCTGGTGACCGTAGTCCACGACAACCTCGAGAAGACCGAAGCCAAGATGAGCGCCAATGCCGTCTCCGTGTTCTACGGCGACAAGAAGGCGATCGACGGGGTTTCGATCGACATCCCGACCGAATATGTGACCGCCTTCATCGGACCCTCGGGCTGCGGCAAATCGACTTTCCTGCGCACGCTCAACCGCATGAACGACACCATTCCTTCGGCGCGCGTCGAAGGGTGCATCGAACTCGACGGGGAAGACATCTATTCCTCGGGCATGGATGTCGTCCAGTTGCGCGCCCGCGTCGGGATGGTGTTCCAGAAACCCAACCCCTTCCCCAAGTCGATCTACGACAACATCGCCTATGGCCCGAAGATCCACGGTCTAGCCGAGGGCAAGGACGAGCTCGACGCGATCGTCGAGAAATCGCTCAAGCGCGCCGGGCTGTGGGAAGAGGTCAAGGACCGGCTGCTGGACAGCGGTACCGCGCTGTCGGGCGGCCAGCAGCAACGCCTGTGCATTGCCCGCGCCATCGCGGTCGACCCCGAGGTTATCCTAATGGACGAGCCCTGCTCCGCACTCGATCCGATCGCCACTGCGAAGATCGAGGAACTGATTGCCGAACTCAACGGTCGTTACGCCATCGTGATCGTTACCCATTCCATGCAGCAGGCTGCCCGCGTCAGCCAACGTACCGCCTTTTTCCATCTCGGGAAAATGGTAGAGTATGGCCGCACCTCAGACATTTTCACCAACCCGCACGAGCAGCGGACCCAGGATTACATCACGGGGCGTTACGGATAAGGCCATGAATCCGATGCAAGAACATACCGTTAAGGCCTTCGATGAGGACATCACCCGTCTGCGCGGGCTGATCGCCGAGATGGGCGGGCTGGCGGAAGCCGCCATCGCCCAGTCGCTCGAGGCGCTCGTCAAGGGCGACGACGAACTGGCCGACAAGGTCGTCAAGGGCGACAAGAAAATCGACGCGCTCGAGAGCGAGATCGACAAGCTCTCCGTGCGCATCATCGCACTGCGCGCCCCGATGGCCGACGACCTGCGCGAAGTGATCGCCGCGCTCAAGATCGCCGGCGTGGTCGAGCGGATCGGCGACTATTCGAAGAACATCGCCAAGGCGAGCAAGGAAATCGGCGGGAATCGCAAGCAGTTCGAACCGCTGACCCTGCTGCCCGCGATGGCCGAAGTCGCCGCGGAAATGGTCCATGACGTGCTGACCGCCTATGCCGCGCGCGACGCCGAACTGGCGCGCGAAGTGATCGCTGCCGACGAAAAGGTCGATGCCTTCTACAATTCGATCTTCCGCAACCTCGTCAGCCACATGGTCGAGAATCCCTCGACCATCTCGAGCGCGGCACAGATGCTGTTCGTGGCGCGCAATCTCGAGCGCATTGGCGACCATGCCACCAATGTGGCCGAAATGGTGCACTTTGCTGCTACCGGAAACTATCCTCTCGACGAGGACGGTTGACACAAAACCGTAGTGCGAAGGTCATAAAGCGGTGTCGACCGAGACTGAGTTTTCCCGGAAAGGCAAAAATTTGCACGCCGCCAAATTGCTCCTGGTAGAGGACGATCCCGCCCTCTCCGAACTGCTCGAGTACCGCTTTACCAATGAAGGCTATCAGGTCCGCACGACCTCCGATGGCGATGAAGCGCTGTTGCTCGCCACCGAAGATGTCCCCGATCTCGTCATTCTCGACTGGATGATCGAAGGGACCAGCGGAATCGAGGTCTGTCGCCGCCTGCGCCGCGACAAGGAAACCGCGCACGTCCCGATCATCATGCTGACCGCGCGCGAGGCCGAGGATGACCGCGTACGCGGCCTCGATACGGGTGCCGACGATTACCTCACCAAGCCCTTCTCCCCGCGTGAATTGCTCGCGCGCGTGGCGGCGGTGATGCGCCGTATTCGCCCCGCGCTGGCCGGCGAAAGCATCGAGGTCGGCGATATCACGCTCGACCCGGTGGCGCACAAGGTGACGCGCCGCGGTCGCACCTTGCAGCTCGGCCCGACCGAATACCGCCTGCTCAAGTTCTTCATGGAAAGCCCGGGCCGCGTGTTCAGCCGCGGGCAGCTGCTCGACGGCGTCTGGGGCACCGAGAGCGAGATCGAGCTGCGCACGGTCGATGTCCATATCCGACGCCTGCGCAAGGCGATCGAGATCGACGGCGCGAAGGATCCGGTGCGCACGGTGCGCAGCGCGGGCTATTCGCTCGAGGCCTGACCTAGCGGCAGACGCCGCGCCAGCGCGGGCTCATGTCGAGATGGAAATGGTCCGCATGCGCGGCATTGTAATCGGGTGACAGCACGGTCGCGAATCCGTCGCAGGCGCCATCGCGCACCGTGCGCAGGAACCGCGCCTTATCGCCTTCGCCAGGCCAGTCGCGCAGCACGCTGATCCGCGTCCCGTCGGCGAGCACGAAGCCCGCGATATCGATCGCATTGGCGGTTGCATGTTCGCTCCACGCTCCCGAATCGCGGCCATAGAGACGGCGGCAGGAATAGGCGCCAAGGTGTTCTATCCGCGCGATTTCCGATCCGAAGATCGCCTGCGCAGCAGGCTCGAGCACGTCACGCTCCCATAGCAGCAGCGCGATCGACGCAGGACAGGTGACCGGCGGCGTATCGGGACTGAGCGGATAGTCGGTGAGCCTTGTGCGGTCCTCTCGCCGACAGGCGCCCTCGCCCGCGGGTTCGAGCACATCATGCGCGATATCGCTGCGCTCGAGTACCGCGCGGCATGCCGGAGCATCCTCACGCAGCGCGAGCAGCTTGCGATCGGTCGCCCAACCCACCGGATCGCGCAGGTCGAGCGGTGCCCAGGGATTGTGCTCGGTATGCTCGGCGAGCCAGACCCGGCCGCTCAGCAGAAGTCCCGCCGCGATCAGCAGAAGCGCCAACCGCCTATCACCGGCAAAGTGTCCGATCCGTCGCGAAATCATCCGTGTCACAGCTTAGTCCCCAATAATTCGGCCAGCACCAGGGCCGCTATCAGGAGGAAAACCATTCCAATGCCGCGATCGATCCAGCGCCGCGTCGCAGCGCGCGCCATCAGGCGGGCGAGCCGTTGCCCGGCACCGATGTACAGCGCCCCGACCGGCACGTCGATCACGAGGGCGAGAACGGCGAGAAGGATGATCTGTGGCCCCAGCGGGGACGCGGTGTCGACGAAGGGCGGGATGATCGCGAGCATGTAGATCAGCGACTTGGGATTGCCGATGGCGATGAGGATGCCGTCGCGAAAGGCATGGCGCGAAGGCGCGCGGGCAGTTGGCGGCGTTTCCTCCCCCGCGTGGAAGGAGTGCCGGATCGCCGTAATGCCGAGCCATGCGAGATAGCCGATCCCCGCAAAGGCCAGCACCCGGAAGGCGAGCGGATAGGCCGCGGCGAGCGTGCCGAGCCCGAACGCGACCAGCACCCACCACACCAGGTACCCGATCTGCATGCCCAGCAGCGCCGCCCAGCCCGACCGCGCGCCGCGCCAGACCGCCTGCCCCATGACGAACAGCATCGATTGCCCCGGCACCAGGCTGGTGGTCGCGGTCACCAGCGCGAAGGCGGCGAGCTTTTCGGCATCGATCATGCAGCGCGCCTAGTGGAAGTCGCGGCTCGGGGGAATGATCCGCGCATCACGCGGATGCCCGCCCGAATTGGGGCCGAACCACCCGCATTCGCGATTGCCCGGCGGGGGTTCCTCCCACGGCTCGACCGGCCGGTAGGGGTCGTCCCCGCCTTCCCTGAGATTGTCGCGTGGATTGAACTTCGCGGGCAGCGGCGTCGTGACATGGTCCGCGCGCGCGACCGGCGCATTGAGCATGTCGTCGGACAGGCGGTAGAGCTGGTGCGTCGCATCTTCCATGTGATGCGCAATCACATGGATCACCTCGTCGTCATATTCGACCCGGCCGCGCACCTCCATCAGCCGTGAACCCATGACCACACGGCGTTGTTTTTCCTTCAGATCCGGCCAGACCACGAGGTTGATAACCCCGGTTTCGTCTTCCAGCGTAATGAAGCAGACCCCCTTGGCGCTACCCGGTCGCTGGCGGATCAGCACCACGCCCGCGACATGCACCATGCTGCGGAACTTGCGGCTGCGCAGATCGCTGGCGCGCACGAAGCCGCGTTCGGCGAGGCTGGCGCGCAGGAAGGCCATCGGATGCGCTTTCAGGCTCAGGCGCGTGGTCTGGTAATCGGCCACCACTTCCTCGCTCAGCGGCATGGCGGGAAGCTGCGTCCGCGCGGTCTCGGCGCCCTCGTCGCGCGCTGCGGCGGCGGCAAACAGTGGCAGGTCCGCCCCGCCCACGATGCTACGCGCATCCCACAGCGCCTGCCTGCGCGACAGCTGCATCGAACCGAAGCAGTCCCCGCTGGCCAGGCGTTCGATATGCGCCGGGCCGATCCGCGCGCGGTCCTTGAGCGCGGCGACATCGGCATAGGCCCCGACCGCCTCGCGCTCGGCGATCAGCCGCGCCGCCATCGCCTCGGGCAGGCCGTCGACCTGCCGTAGGCCGAGGCGGAGCGCGATATTCCTGTCCTGCCGGCCCCGCCCCCGTTCTCGGCCGCTCGCGGGTGTCTCGCCGCCAATATCCTCTAGCGTGCAATCCCATTGCGACAGATTGACGTCGGCGGGCAGCACGGTGACGCCATGCTCGCGCGCATCGCGCACGATCTGCGCAGGGGCATAGAACCCCATCGGCTGCGAATTGAGCAGCGCGCAGCCGAAGGCAGCGGGGAAATGGCATTTGAGCCAACTCGAGACATAGACCAGATGCGCGAAGCTGGCGGCGTGGCTTTCGGGGAAACCGTATTCGCCGAAACCGCGGATCTGGTTGAAGCAGCGCTGCGCGAATTCGCGGTCGTAGCCGCGCTCGACCATGCGCCCGACCATCATGTCCTGCAATTCATCGACCATGCCGCGGCTGCGGAAGGTCGCCATCGCCTTGCGCAGCCGGTTGGCTTCCTTGGAAGAAAACTGCGCCGCATCGAGCGCGATCTTCATCGCCTGTTCCTGGAAGATCGGCACACCCAGCGTGCGTTCGAGGATACTCGACAATTCGTCGGGCGGGCCATGCTCTGGGGCAGGCGCGGGAATGACGACCTGTTCGGCCCCGCGCCGGCGCTTGAGATAGGGATGCACCATGTCGCCCTGGATCGGCCCCGGGCGCACGATGGCGACCTGGATCACGAGATCGTAGAATTCGCGCGGGCGCAGCCGCGGCAGCATGTTCATCTGCGCGCGGCTTTCGACCTGGAATACGCCCAGCGAATCCCCCTTGCGCAGCATGGCATAGGTTTCCGGGTCCTCGCGCGGGACGCTGGCAAGGCTCAGCGGGCGATTGTAGTGATCGTCGAGCAGGTCGAGGCATTTGCGGATGCAGGTCAGCATGCCCAGCGCGAGGACATCGACCTTGAGGATGCCGAGCGCCTCGATATCGTCCTTGTCCCATTCGATGAAACTGCGTTCGGGCATCGCGCCATTGCTGATCGGCACGGTTTCGGTCAGCGCGCTTTCGGTGAGGATGAACCCGCCGACATGCTGCGACAAATGCCGCGGCATACCAATCATTTGCTCGGTCAGTTTAAGAACCCGGCGCAAGTGCGGATCGCGCACATCCATACCCGTTTCGGCAGCGTGTTTCTCGCTGATTTCGCGGCCCCACCCGCCCCATACGGTCTTGGCCAGCGCAGCGGTGACATCCTCGGTCAGCCCCATCGCCTTGCCCACTTCGCGGATCGCCATGCGCGGGCGGTAATGGATCACCGTGGCGCACAGGCCGGCGCGGTGGCGGCCGTATTTGCGATAGATGTACTGGATCACCTCCTCGCGCCGTTCGTGCTCGAAATCGACGTCGATATCGGGCGGCTCCTTGCGTTCTTCCGAAATGAAACGGTCGAACAGCAGCGCGTGCTTGGCCGGATCGACGCTGGTGATGCCGAGACAATAGCAGACCGCCGAATTGGCCGCGCTGCCGCGCCCCTGGCACAGGATCGGCGGATCGACCCCGCGCGCATAATCGACGATATCCTTGATGGTGAGGAAGTATCGCGCCAGGTCGAGCTTGCCGATCAGCGCCAGTTCGCGTTCGATCGTTTCGCGCACAGTCTCCGGCACGCCCCCGGGATAGCGCCAGGCGGCCCCTTTCCACGTTTCGCTGGTGAGATATTGCTGCGGCGCCTGCCCGTCGGGGTATATTTCCTCGGGATATTCATACGCCAGTTCGTCGAGACTGAAATCGCAGGCATCGGCCACTTCGCGCGTGGCGGCGATCGCATGCGGCCAGCGTTCGAACAGCCTGATCATGGTCGCGGGCGGCTTGAGATAGCGTTCGCCATTGCTTTCCAGCAGGTGCCCCGCCGCCGCCACGGTGGTCTTGTGGCGGATCGCGGTCATCACGTCCTGCAACGGGCGCCTGTCGGGCGTGGCGTAATGCACGTCATTGGTGGCGAGGATGCCAAGGCCATGCGCCTTGGCGAGCTCATCGAGCCGTTCGATCCGCGCGATATCGCTGTCGGTATAGAGGAAGCTTGCGGCAAGGTGGCGAAGGGTGGGAAGCTGGGCCGCGATATGCGGCAGGATATCGGATAGCGTTTCCACCCGCACCCGATCCGCTTGCTCGCCTTCGGATGCATCCGTCCGGGAGCCGGGCGGAAAGGGGACGACATTGTTCGGCACCGTCACGGCGAAGCGCTGGTGGAGATCGCGCGGGGGCAGCAGGATCAGCTGCACATCCCCGGCATGCCCGGCCAGCATCGCAAGACTGATGTCGCAGGCGCCCTTGGCCTGCCATTCCCCGTCGAGCGTGCGCATCCGTCCGGCCGAAATCAGGCGGCACAATTGGCCATAGCCGGCGCGATTTCTCGGATAAGCCAGGAAGGCAAGACCTTCGACCGTTTCTATCCTGCAGCCGATAAGCGGCTTCAGTTTAAGCGTTTTCGCCTCGGTATGAATGCGCACCACGCCCGCCATCGTATTGGCATCGGCAATCCCGATCGCATCGTAACCCAGCGCCCGCGCCTGCAGCACCAGGTCGACCGCATCCGACGCCCCGCGCAGGAAGCTGAAGCAGGACACGAGTCCGAGCTCGACGAAGGGCGAACGCGGCGGCGCCTCGATGCTCGCGGGATCGAGCTCGATCGTCCGCTTGGGGATCTGGAGGTCGTTTTCGGGCATGATGGATAGGCCGCAGGACCGCCGTCATCCCTGCGAAGGCAGGGATCCATCCACCTGCGCCGCTGGGCGAAAGGTTGGCTGGACCCCCGCCTTCGCGGGGGTGACGAGGGAAATTATGGGCATCATGGCGCGGCTAGTTCCGCGAGCCGTGCGCGCACCGCGGCAAGGTCGGCATCGAACAGGCGTGCCTGTTCCTCCCGCGCGGGCCCATCGAGCCGCAGCAGATAGGACGGATGCGCGGTGACCCACAGTTCGCTGCCATCCTCGAGCGGGATGGGGCGGCCCCGTGCCTTCGTGATGCTGACCGTCTTGCCCAGCATCCCGCGCGCCGCACTGGCCCCCATGGCAAGCACCAGTTTTGGCTGCACGATCGCGCGTTCGCTCTCGATCCACCACCGGCAGGTGTCGATTTCCTTCGCGCCCGGATTCTGGTGCAGCCGCCGCTTGCCGCGCTGGACATATTTGAAATGCTTCACCGTATTGGTGACATAGGCGCCGCGCCGGTCGATCCCGGCCTTTTCCAGATGTACGTCGAGCAATTGCCCGGCGGGACCGACGAAAGGCCGCCCCGCCAAATCCTCCTGGTCGCCCGGCTGTTCGCCCACGATCATGAGCGCGGCATCGTCCGGCCCCTCGCCCATCACCGCATGGTTGTCGAGCTGGCCAATCGGGCATTTGCGGCAGGCATGGATCGCTTTGTCGATCGCCGCCAGCGTATCGGGCCGATCCTCCAGCCCGTCCGCGAACAGCGACTTGCCCTTGTCGACCATCTGCGCCTCGCGGTTCTGCGCGCCCGCCACCAGTTCGGGAATGAGCGCGGCTTCGGGCATGTTCTTCCAGTATTTCTTGGGCATTTCCTTGAGCATCGCGCCGATCTTCAGCCGCGCGGGATTGAAGATCGAGGCGTAATAGCTGCGCCACAGATCCTCCGTCGGATCCCCTTCGGGCGCCTCGGACCGCTCGGCCGGCGGACCTTCGGACATGGTCGTCCCGTCCCAGTGCAGCGAACCGCGCGGGGTCAGGATCGACCAGCGCATGTTCGCAAAGCGCCGCATGAAGAAGCCCGCATTGGCACGCAGGATATGGTGATCGGGTTCGAACCAGGCGACGTAATGCTCGCCGCCTTCCCCCTCGCTGCCCTTGCCGTCTTCTTCCTCCTCGACCAGGCGGAAGCGCACGAAGGCGTGCATCTTGTGGCTGTCGCGGCGGACATTCTTGGCCAGCTCCTCCACCCGGCGCACATCGGGGTCGGCCTTGTCCTCCATGATCCGCCCGTTCGCCTGCAACCGCCACAGCAGGCGATAGAGCAGCGCGAACCGCTCGGGGTCGGAATGGAGGATGGCATTGCGCGCCAGCGTCACGAAGCGCTTGCTCGCGCGCACCAGCCGCGCATCGGCGGGCGGAACGGGCATGCCCCGTTCGCTTCCCGCAGTCGGTGCTGCCGCGAACAAGTCGCCATTGCCGCCCGGCTCGACCCAGGCGATGTGATCGGGCGGGACGTCGCATTGCACCAGCGTGCGGGCCTGCTCGCGCCAGAACTCGAAATCGTCCGGCTCGGGCAGGTGGACCACGTAATGGCTCGCGAGCCGGGCCTGCGGGAGCGCGTTCATGCCGGCCCCTTCAAACCGTCGCCCCTGCGCAGGCAGGGGCCCAGATAAGGTCTGCAACACAAGCCACGTCCGTTGTCTGGATCCCCGCCTGCGCGGGGATGACGGTGAAAGAGAAACAGGAAATTCATGCGGTGAACAGCTCCAGCTGCTCGGTCTTGGGCGCCAGCAGGCTGCGCAGGTCGGCACGGTCGGTCAGCATGACGGGCCGCCAGTCGACAGTGCAGATAAAGGGCCGCACCTTGGTCACCGACAGCGTCAGCCGCGCCACATCGTCGAGCCGCAGATTGCGATGGCGGCGGCTGGCGAGGATCTTGCCCACCGCCTTCACCCCCAGCCCGGGAACGCGCAGCAATTGTTCCTTGGTGGCGCGGTTGACATCGACCGGGAACTGTTCGCGGAATTTGAGCGCCCAGGCGAGCTTGGGATCGATGTCGAGCGGCAGGTTGCCGTCGGCCTCGGTCGCCTGCATCACTTCGACCGGCTTGTAGCCGTAGAACCGCATCAGCCAGTCGGACTGGTAAAGCCGGTGTTCGCGGATCAGCGGCGGGCGTTTCAGCGGCAGCACCGCGCTGGCATCGGGGATCGGCGAGAAGGCGCTGTAATAGACGCGGCGCAGGCGGAAATTGTCATACAGCCGGCTCGCCTTGCCGACGATGTCCGCATCGGTCGCGGCATCGGCCCCGACGATCATCTGCGTCGACTGGCCCGCGGGGGCGAAGCGCGGCGCGTGCTTGAAGCGCTTTCTGGCGTCTTTCAGTTCGCTTATGTCGCTCTTGACCCGGCCCATCGCGCCTTCGATCTGCCGCGCATCCTTGTCAGGCGCGAGCCGGGTGAGCCCGCTGTCGGTCGGCAGTTCGACATTGATCGATACACGGTCGGCATAAAGCCCCGCCTGGTGGACGATCTCGGCAGCGGCCTCGGGAATGGTCTTGAGATGGATATACCCGCGAAAATCGTGTTCTTCCCGCAGGATACGGGCGACTTCCACTAGCTGTTCCATCGTGTGGTTCGAGTTCTTCACGATGCCCGAGGACAGGAACAGCCCCTCGATATAATTGCGCCGGTAGAAGGACAGCGTGAGGTCGACCACCTCCTGCGGCGTGAACCGCGCCCGCGCGACGTTCGAACTCTTGCGGTTGACGCAGTAATGGCAGTCGAACACGCAGTGATTGGTCAGCAGGATCTTGAGCAGCGAGATACAGCGGCCATCGGGTGCGTAGGCGTGACAGATGCCCATCCCCTCGGTCGAACCGATTCCCTTGCCGCCCATGCTGGTGCGTTTGGCCGTGCCCGAGGACGCGCAGGAAGCGTCGTATTTTGCCGCATCGGCGAGGATCTCGAGCTTCTGAAGGACGGTTTGGGTAGCCATTCGTTCTATATATGTTCCACACAGCCCCCTGCCAATGTCGAATGATGCATCGAGGCGGTTTCAGGCACACAAACCGTGCAGGTACCAGTCGGGAGGGCCGCCCCGGCCATCGCCGATGATGCCCAGGCGGTAGATCCAGTACCGCCGGCCGGCTTCGTCCTCGATCCGGTAATAGTCACGCAACCGCGCGCCGCCGCGTTCGCGCCACCATTCGGGCGCGATGCGTTCGGGCCCTTCAACGCGCGCCACCTCGTGCACTTGCCCGCGCCAGCGAAACCGCTGCGGATAGCCGTCGGGCGTCGCATAGAGCACGGCAATGCTTTCGGGGCTGTCGAGCAGCTTGAACGGGCGCGCATGGAAAGCGAGCTGCCCTTGCGAGGATGCCTCGGGTTCGAGCGGCGGCTGCCAGCGCTGTGCACGCTCGGGAATATGGCTGGCAAAGGGCACGGGGCGGGTAACCGCCTGCGCCCCGAGACGGACGGTCAGCCGGTCGATACAGGCCGCCAGCGACGTGCCGTGGGTTTCCGCTGCGGTCTCGATATCGTCCTGGGCAAGTGCCAGCGGTTCCGCCCAACTTGCCCGCAGGCGCAGCATCTCGATCCCGAACCCGGCATCCACATCGTCGAGCCGCGCCGCGAACAGCCGGACGATATGCGCCGGATCGCGTGTCGCGGCCGCCAGTTCGAGCCGGCGAACCACTACTTCGCCATCGACGCGCCACAGCCCCAGTTCGAGACGCCGGGCACCCTGCCCCTGCCCCTCGAGCTCGCGCGCCATGTCCCCGGCAAGATCGGTGACCACCGTATCGAGCAACTGGCGATGGCGGATCGGTTCGAGCAAGCGCCGCTGGACCAGCGGCACCTGCTGCGGAACCACGGGCAGCAGCGGTTCGGGCACGCGGCCGAGCAGCTGGTCGAGCCGGACCAGCGGGTTGGCGGCAGGCGACTTGCGGTTGCGGAAACGGCGCTGGATCGCATCGCGCCCCAGGGTCGCGATCTCGCCCAGCCGCTTGAGCCCCAGCCGGCGCAACACGGTCACCACATCCTGGTCGAGCCGCAGCGCGGCCACCGGCAGATCGGACAGGGCGCGTTCGATCGCTTCGGCCCCCTCGACGATAGCCCCGTCGCGGCCATGATGCGCCAGCGCCCAGGCGGCCCCGGCGGTTGGCGCAATCGCCGTGCGAACCGCCAGCTGCCGCTGGGCAAAGGCCTGCTGCACATCGGCAAGCAGCCGGTTCTCCCCGCCGAAGAGATGCGCCACCGCAGTCACATCGACCAGCAGCCCGTCGGGCGGGTCGAGCGCGGACCACGGCCCCCAACGCTGCGCCCAGATCGCCAGGGTCTCGAGAAAGCCGAGATCGCCCGCCGGATCGCTGGGCGCGGTGGCGATTTCGGGGCAGAGCGTACGCGCATCGGCGAGCATCATTCCCGCTCGCGCGCCCGCTTCGGCAGCGGCGCGATTGCCCGCTTCGATCCGTGGCCCATGCGCGGTATCGGCGATCAGCACCAGCGGCCGGGTGGCAAGCGCCTCGGTCTGCTCGCCCCTGATCATCCGCCAGCGATCCATCGCCAGCGCGGGAAGCCAGATCGACAGGATGCGGCGAGCGCGGGACCCAGCTGCCAGCGGGGGGCTCACGCCCGGCGCAGCGGGCGCCGCTGGCGCAATCCCGCCGTCCAATTGCCAAGTATCTCATCGCCTGCACCGCGAGCCTTGCTGGCGGTAAGATCGCCTTGCTCTTCGGCCAGCAGCCATGTGCCGGGTGCATGCGCGCGGGCGCGGAACAGTTCGGCCTGCCAGCGCGGCAGGCCGGGAGCCTGCGCATTCCAGTGCGGCGCGGCGGAGGGGGCCGAGGTGACCTCCCACCGCATCCGTGCCGAGGACAGGTCGCGCGCCGCATCGATCCGGACGAGGAACAGCGGCACGCCATGTTTTTCCCCCGCCAGCGTCAGGCGGCGCGAGGCGGTGAAGTCGAGCGCCTTGGGGTTGCCCGCAATCTCGCCCACCACGAAGGCAAGATCGCGGCAGCGCAGCCCTTCCTCCAGCGCAAAAAGCGCGTCCTCGCATTTTTCGGCGAGCACATGGATCACCCGCCCCTGCAACAGCTCCGGCAGTCCGGCACGATAGGGCCGCCCCGTACGCCGCGCCGCCTCGCGCGTCTGGACCCACAGCACGCTACGCCGGTCCTGCGCCTCGCAGCCATCCCCCCGCGACATATTGCTCCAATCGTCGAGCGCCAGCGCCAGCGCGGCACCCGTCCCTGCCCCCTCGCGCGAGGAAGCGAACACTTCATTGTGCAGGGCCAGCCCCCGGCTAGCCGCCAGCCCCGGACGCCAGCGCGCACTGCGCCGTGCAGATAGCGCGGCGACGTCTTCGAAGGCCGTGAGCGGCAAGGAGGCAAAATCGGGCTGGGACATAGGGGAACGACTCGTTCGTTCCGGTTATGTTCCATATCGGATCGATTCGCAATTCGGCGCAGCGGGTTCTCCCGTCGTCGCACAGCGGGACCGAACCGCCGCCTCATCCATTGGTCAGACAACACCCTTTGAAGGAGAGACCCATGAAACACACCGCTGGAAACCCCGACGAACTGAAAACCAAATTCTGGAAGGCGCTGGCCGATTCGCCCTTCCTGTTCCTCCAGCTCGACGGGCACAGCGCGACCGCGGTGCCGATGAGCCCGCAGCTCGACAAGGATGCCAACAGTTCGATCTGGTTCTTCACCCATACCAAAAGCGATTTCGCCAAACTCGGCCGCGCCACCGCGACCTTCGAAAGTAAGGGCCACGAACTCTTCGCCCGCTTCGACGGTACGCTGACGCGCGAAACCAGCCAGGAACGCTTCGACCAGTTCTGGAATAACTTCGTCGAGGCCTGGTACGATGGCGGCAAGGACGATCCCGACATCGTCTTCCTGCGCATGGACCTCGGCGATGCCGAAATCTGGGACGGCGACCTTGGCCTGCTCAACACCGCCAAGATGGCGCTGGGCCGCAATGTGCGCGACGAGGCCGAGGAACGGCACGCCGAAGCAGTCGACCTGTGATGGACGGCTGACCTCAAACGACAAGGGCCGCGTTCCATCCGGAGCGCGGCCCTTTTTTGCCAGCAAACAATCAGTCGTGCGCGCGGGGCGGATGGATCGGGATAGCCGTTTCCTCACCCGCAACGGCATCGACCACTTCGACGATCCCCTGCCCCAGGTGGCTGCGCCTGCGGCTGTAGAGGAAGTAGACGAGGAAGCCGATCGCGCTCCACGCCGGCAGGACGATCATCGCTTCGCTCGGCAGGTTGAGGAACAGGAACAGGCAGCCCAAGATCGTTGCGGGGCCGACAAACCACAGCCCCTTCACGCGGAAATGGCGATGCACGTCGGGGCGCTGCCGGCGCAGCACCATCACCGCCACCGCGACCATGGCGAAGGCGTAGAGCGTTCCCGCATTGGCGATATCGGCCAGCTGGCCCACCGGGAAAAACGCCGCCCCTACCGCCACCACGATCCCCGTCAGCGCGGTCACCACATGCGGCGTCTGCCAGCGTGGGTGCACGCGACTGAGGAAATCGGGCAGCAGCCCGTCGCGGCTCATCACGAAGAAAATGCGCGTCTGCGCAAACAGCAGCACGAGGATCACCGAGGGCAGCGCGAGAAAGGCGGCCACGCCAAGCACATTGCCCACGCCCGACCAACCGATCTGGCGCAGCACATGCGCCAGCGCCTCGTTCGAACAGACCAGCGCATCGGCGTGAACCGACAGGGCACACTGACGTGCGAGCTCTTCCGACCCCGCGGGAAACGGGATCCCGTCCGGTCCCATGATCGGCTGGCCGCCGATGGTCCCGATCGCCCCCGCAGCGACGAGGATGTAGAACAGCGTGCAGAACAACAGCGAGCCGACCAGGCCGAGCGGCACGTTGCGCTGCGGGTCCTTGGTTTCCTCCGCCGCGGTCGAGACCGCGTCGAACCCGACATAGGCGAAGAAGATCGTCGCTGCCGCACCGACCGCGCCCAGTCCCGAACCAAAGCCGCCGAACACGCCAGCGGGCAGGAACGGGTTGAACCGCTCGGCCTCGAAGGCGGGGCTGGTCAGCGTCAGCGCGATGAACGCGATCAGCGCGGTCACCTTGATCGTCACCAGCACCGCATTGAACTTGGCGCTTTCGCTGGTTCCGATGATGAGCAGCCCGGTGATCAGCAGCGCGATGACCATTGCAGGCAGGTTGATTAGCCCGCCCGCCACTCCGCCCAGCGCGAGCGGCCCAGCCGATAGCCAGCTTGGCAAGGCCACGCCCAGCGTCTCGTCGAGGATACTGCCCACGAAATACCCCGACCAGCCGACCGAGACCGCGCTGGCCGCGATGGCGTATTCCAGCACCAGCGCCCAGCCCACCGTCCAGGCGAGGAGTTCGCCCATCGTCGCATAGGTATAGGTATAGGCCGACCCCGACACCGGTATGGTTGCCGCGATTTCGGCATAGCACAGCGCGGCCACGACACAGACCGCCCCCGCAATCGCGAAGGCGAGCATCAGCCCCGGCCCCGCCTTCTGCGCGCCCGCGGCCGTCAGCACGAAAATTCCTGTCCCGATGATGCAGCCGATGCCGAACAGCATCAGTTGTATGCCGCCCAGCGAACGCTTGAGCGACTTCTTCTCAGCAGCCGCGAGGATTGCATCCAGCGGCTTCACCCTATCGAAAATCATGCGGCCTGCGGCCTCCCCAGGCCCGCCGCAGGACTGCCCTGCTCCGCCAGCCGGAAGCGCGCCAGATACGCGCCATCGCGGCTAACGGGAAGCAGGATTCCGCACTAGTTGCCGAGGACCGAGGGAAACAGCCCGGTTACCAGGATCACCGCAACCGCGATCGGGCACAGCCAGGCGATCAGGAAGCGCCAGAGCCCGAAGGCCCAGGGCGACAGCCCGGTGGTGGTACGCAGCAGCGTCTCGTCGGCTTTCCAGCCGATAAAGATCGACGTCAGCAACGCGCCCACGGGCAGCATGACCTTGCCGGTGAAGCCGTCGACCGTGTCGAGGATATCGGTTTCCGCGAACAGGCTCCAGAAGCCCAGCGGGCGGACATCGGACCAGACATTGTAGCCCAGCAGGCAGGCGATCCCGATCAGGAACGAACCCGTTCCGAAGATCAGCGCCGATTTATGCCGGCTCCAGCCGCGCTCGCCGATGCCGTAGGCGGTGGGCACTTCGAGCAGCGAGATCGAACTGGTGACCGCCGCGACCAGGATCAGCACGAAGAACAGGAAGCCGATAAGCGCGCCGCCCGGCATGGTCTGGAAAGCGAAGGGCAGCGTCTGGAACACCAGCGTCGGACCCGCCGCCGGATCGAGCCCGACCGCGAAGACGATCGGGAAGATCATCAGACCTGCGAGCAGGGCGACGCAGGTATCCGCCACCGCAATAATGGCAGCGGTCGGGCCCAGTGCGCTGCCTTCCTTGATATAGGAGCCGTAAGTGATCAGCCCGGCCACGCCGAGCGAGAGCGAAAACAGCGCCTGGCCCAGTGCCGAATTGATCACCTGCGGGGTGAGTTTCGACCAGTCGGGAGTGAACAGGAACGCCACCGCATCGCCGATATCACCCTCGATCGCGCCATAGACGACGAGGCCGAACAGCAGCACGAAGAACACCGGCATGAGATAGGTCGCGGCCTTCTCGATCCCCGAACTGACACCGCGCGCGACGATAAAGAGCGTCAGCCCCATGAAGAGCAAATGCATGCCGAGCAGCAGGCCCGGGCTGGCGAACATGTCGCCCAGCCGCTGCTGAATCTGTTCGCGGCTTTCGCCCGCCAGAGCGCCGCGGAACGGATCGCCGGCCATGATCGCTTGCCCCAAGTCGGCGCCCATTACGCCGGCGTAATAGAGGACCCAGCCGGCCACGACCGAATAGAACGCCACGATGAGGAAAGCCGCCAGCGCCCCGATCGCACCGAAGATCGACCAGCCCGGCGCGGCCTGCGATTGCGTTGCCACGCGGCGGATCGAACCCACCGCATCGGTCTGTCCCACGCGGCCGATGAAGATTTCCGACAGCACCAGCGGGAGGCCGAGCAGGAAGACGCAGGCGATATAGACGATGACGAAGGCCCCACCCCCGCTTTCGCCCGCCAGCGTTGGGAAACGCCAGATATTGCCAAGCCCCACTGCGGCCCCGACCGCCGCGAGAATAAACGCCTTGCGCGAGGACCAGCCCTCGCCCGTCGAAGTCGTGGTAGCGACCATGTTCAGACTGTTCCTCTCCAACCGCGGCGATCCCTGCTCGCGCGTCACAAGCGCGTCTTAGACACGCAATACCCCCGATGCCAAGCTTCGCTTTGCCATCTTCCACGCGCTTGCTAGTGGGTGCCGCATGTCGACGACTTTCCAGCTCGATACGAGCACCAGCCGGGCCAACCCCACGCCGCAGCCGATGAAACGGCTGACGGTGCCCAAGATCCGCGCGCACAAGACCGCGGGGGAGACGCGCGAACCGCTGGTGATGCTGACTGCCTATACCGCACGGCAAGCGCAATTGCTCGACGCGCATTGCGACATCCTGCTGGTCGGGGACTCGCTGGCGCAGGTGATCTATGGCCTGCCGACGACGATCCCCGTCACGCTCGACATGATGGCCAACCATGCCGCCGCCGTTGTGCGCGGCAGCTACCATTCGGTTGTCGTGGTCGACATGCCCTTCGGCTCCTACGAACAATCGCCCCAACAGGCCTTCGAGAGCGCGACCTTCCTGCTCAAGCAATCGGGCGCCGCCGCGGTGAAACTCGAAGGCGGCGAGCAGATGGCCGAGACCGTGTCCTTCCTCAACCAGCGCGGCATCCCCGTGATGGGCCATGTCGGGCTGACCCCGCAGGCGGTCAATGTACTGGGCGGTTATGCCGCGCGCGGACGCAGCGATGCCGAAGCGGAGAAGATCGTGGGCGATGCCAAGGCACTGGACGAAGCCGGGGCCTTCGCCATCGTGCTCGAAGGCGTGCTCGAACCGATCGCGATCGAAGCGACGCAGGCGGTGGCGTGCCCGACCATCGGGATCGGCGCCTCGGCGCAATGCGACGGGCAGGTGCTGGTGACCGAGGACATGCTCGGCATGTTCGAACGCGTCCCGCGCTTCGTGAAGAAATATGCCGATATCGCCGGGGTCATCGAACAGACCGTGGTGCAATATGCCGAGGAAGTGCGCGCGCGCAGCTTCCCCACCGAAGACCAGACCTACCAGCCCAAGCGCTGAACGCAGGACCTTTCTACACATGGCAACGCTTTGGCGCTTCTACGGATTTTCGTTCGTTTTCACGCTTTTCTGTCTTGGCCTTGCCGTCTGGTATGGCTGGGTCAGCACCGCTTCGGTTACCGGTACGCTATCGCTGTTGTGGATCGTCGCGGTCCTGTCGGTGCTGGAAATATCGCTCAGCTTCGACAATGCGGTGGTCAACGCCTCGGTCCTCAAGGAAATGGACGAGGTCTGGCAGCGTCGCTTCCTGACCTGGGGCATCGCCTTCGCCGTGTTCGGCATGCGCATCGTCTTCCCGCTGGCGATCGTCGCCATCGCGGCGGGGCTCGGCCCGGTCGAAACGGTCAATCTCTCGCTCAACGATCCGCGCGAATATGAGCGGATCGTGTCCTCCGCCCATGTCGGCATTGCCGGCTTCGGCGGCGCCTTCCTCGCGATGGTCGGGCTCAAGTTCTTTTTCGACCTCGACAAGGAGGTCCACTGGATTTCGGTGGTCGAGCGCAAGCTCGCCAAATTCGCCGCGCTGCCCGCGGCCGAGATCGCGCTGCTGCTGCTGGTGCTGTGGGGCATCTCGACCACGCTCGCGCCCGACGAGGCGCTGACGTTCCTCGTTGCCGGCATCCTCGGGCTGGTCACCTTCATCGCGGTCGAAGGCATCAATGCGATCCTCGAGCTGAAGGAAGAGGCCGCCAAGCTGCAGGGCGCCGTCGTGCGTAGCGGACTGGGCGGCTTTCTCTATCTCAACGTGCTCGATGCCAGCTTCAGCTTCGACGGGGTGATCGGGGCCTTCGCGCTATCCAACAACATGATCGTGATTGCGCTGGGCCTGTCGATCGGTGCGATGTTCGTCCGTTCGATGACGATCCATCTCGTCCGCAAGGGCACGCTGGCGGCCTATCGCTTTCTCGAACACGGGGCCTTTTGGGCGATCATCGTGCTAGGCGGGATCATGCTCGTATCGGCCAAGGTACATATCCCGGAGACCATTACCGGCCTGATCGGGGCCATCCTGATCGGACTCAGCCTGTGGTGGTCGGTGCGCTACAACCGGCGTCATCCGCAGGAGGATGCTGCGCCAGCCGACTAGCGATCGGCGCTGCCACCACCAGTTGGAAGAAGTGGTAGAGCAATAGCGCGATAACGATGAAGCCGGCCTCTTCGGGCGGAAACAGGATCGTGGCCAAGGGCGCGCCGACCGCCGCGCTCTTTTGCGCGCCGGCGAAAAGGAAGGCGATGCGATCGGTGCGTTCGAGCTGCAGCCCACCACCCGCCAGCCACGCGCCCAGATTGCCAACGGCCAGGAACGCGGCCACCAGCGCGGCGATCACCAGCCAGTCCACTCCGTCGACCCGCGTCCAGATGCCCTGCTCGACCGCGCCCGAGAACGCGACATAGATCGCCGCTGCAATGGCGATCCGGTCGACCCAGGCGATCTTGGGCTTGTGCCGCGCGACGAAGGCGCCCGTGAACCCCTGCAGCGCCTGGCCGATCGCAAAGGGCAGGATCAACAGCAGCATGATCTTGCCGATCACATCCATGCCCACTGCCCCGCTCCCGCTGCCGCCGAGCGCGAGGAAGATCGGCACCGTTATGAAGACGCCGAGGATATTGAGCAGCGCGGCACCGACCACCGATAGCGCCACATTGCCCCGCGCCAGCGAGGTGTAGGATGTGGCCGATTGCACAGTCGACGGCAGCGTACCCAGATAAAGGAACCCGAGCGCTACAGAGGGGGCGAGCCAGCCCTGCCCCAGTGCGGCCAGTGCGGCACCGATCAGCGCCATCGCGCCGAACACCCACAGGACCAGCGGCAGGAGGAAACGCCAATTGGCAATGCCAGCAGCAATATCGCGCCGCGCGATGCGCATGCCGTTGAGCAGGAACAGGATGAAAATCGCCGCATTGGCTACCGCCTGCGCCACCCCTCGCGCACTACCGGTGGCGGGCAGGATGGCGGCAAGCAGGATGGCGGCGACCAGCATCCGCACCATGGGATCGGCAAAAACGGTTCGGAGCGTCATGCGCGGCCCTTGCCTCTACCGTGCAAGCTTGTCGAGTTCCTCAGCGCGTGCTCGCCGACACGGAACGCAGTTTCGTTTCAAGCTCGCTTCTTGCCGCCTCCTCGCTTTCGGGCAGCGCGTCGATCAAGGCGGCAATCGCCAGCGGGTTCATCGGCTGCAGTTCATGCGCCGCGAGCGCGTAATCGAGCGCCGTGTCGCTATCATCGAGCTCCCCAGCAGCGATGCTGCGCGCAGCAAGCACCCAGGGAACGCGCGCCATTCCGAGAGCCATGGTATGATCGAGCAATTGTGCAGCGCGCTCCCAATCACCTGCGGCCGCGAAAGCATCGGCGAGAAGCGCCGCGGCCTCTGCATTCATGGGATTGTCGCGCACATAGCTCTCGAGCAGACGGCGGGTCTCGGCGGCGCCCTCCTGCGCCGCTGCGAGCCGCAAAGTCAGCGGCCATGACCGCCGCACCAGCGCCGATCGTGCATAGGCCGCACGCGCGGCAGCTTTGTCGCCGCTAGCAAATTCGGCATCGCCGAGAATGGCCTGTGCATCGCCCGAGCCGGGAAAGCGCTGCGCGAAACTGCGGGCCCTGCCGACGGCGGCCATGGCGTCTTCGCTGGCAATCGCATGGCGAACGTAATCGCGTATCTCCAACCCGCCCATGTCAGGGGAGACGGCAAGCGATGCGCGCGGCGTGAGGCCGGGCAGAACAGCAAGCTCGGACGGACCAAATGCCGCCAGATCGAGGAATTTCGCGGCACGTTCCCGCTCGCCAAGCGCCTCGTATGCCCGGCCCACCAGCATGCGCAGGTAGGTCGACCCCGCGCCATTCGACGCGGGCGCAGCGAAGCGATGCACCAGTTCGCGTTCACCGCCGCTGCGGGACAGTGCATAGGCGAGCAAATCCCCGACACGGCGATTGTCGGGCTGGCTCCGGTGCAGGCGATCGAATGTGAGCGCCGCGCTCGCGTAATTCCCATCGTTGAGCGCGATAAGCCCCGACAGCAGAAGGGCAGAGGCGACATTATCCCTCGCCAGCCCCGATCGCGCGAGCAAGTCGCGAGCCGATCGAAAGTTTCCCCCCCGCGCAGCGATCACCGCCTGAACGAACATTCCGCGCGGAGTGGAGGCCGCACGCCCACCCTCGGCACGCAGGACCCGTAGCGCGTCGCGCGCACGGCCGGCATCGCCAAGCGTGGCGGCGTATTCGACCCTCAGTTCGATATTCTGCGGCTGGCGTTCGAGTGCCCTGCCCAGCAATTCGGCCCCCGCTTCAAGCCCCTGCGCATCGCGCGCGAGCTGCCCGCGAAATCGCAGCGCTTCGGCATCATTCGGATCAATCCGCAATGCCCGCTCGGCTGCGGCGATGGCTTCGAATTGCTCGCCCCCACGATACCGCAGGCGACCGATGTCGACCCACAGCCCGGCATTGTCCGGTTCGACCCGATAGGATCGGTCGAAAGCGGCCCCCGCTGCGGGTAGATTGCCTTCCGCCAATTCGAGACGGCCCAGCAATTGGAAGCCAGCCGCGGCGCTGCCCTCCGAAAACTCGCCCGGGCCGAGCCACTCACGCGCAACCCCCAGATCACCCGTCAAGAGCGCGCTTTCGCCGAACAGGGCTGCAAGCTCTTCGCGCGGAGTGCCTGTCGCGAGCGCCTGTTCGAGCTGGACCTGCGCCGCGAGGGCATCGCCCCGCTCCAGCTGGAACCGCGCCTCCTCCAACATTGGCCGGTCCGACCCTGCCTGCTCGCATCCCCCCAGCGTCGCAAGGGCAAATGCCAGTGCTACGATCAGTCCGAGATCACGCCTGAAGGTCATATTGCTTGAGCAGATCGTACAAGGTCGGCCGGCTGATCCCGAGAAGCTTGGCGGTGTTCGAGATATTGCCTTCGCTGCGGGCGAGCGCCTGCCGGATCATCCGCCGGTCCGCCTGTTCGCGCGCCGCCTTAAGGTTGAGGGCGATATCGCCGCCATCCGCAGCATCCTGCGTCAGGTCCAGGTCTTCGGCAGACACCAGTTTGCCATCAGCCATGATAACCGCGCGTTTGATCCGGTTTTCGAGCTCGCGCACGTTGCCCGGCCAGCTCCAGCCATCGATCGCCGCCAGCGCATCGGGCGCAAAGCCCTTCACCTGAGGGTTCATCTCCTTGGCGAAGCGCGTGACGAAATGCTTCGCAAGCAGCACCGCATCGCCCGGGCGTTCCGCCAGCGTCGGCACCTTCACGACGATTTCGGCAAGCCGGTAGAACAGGTCTTCGCGGAACGTGCCCGCACCGATCATCGATTCGAGATCCTGATGCGTGGCGCAGACGATGCGCGTGTCGACCGGGATCTGCTTGCGTCCGCCGATCCGCTCGATCGTCCGCTCCTGCAGGAACCGCAGCAGCTTCACCTGCAAGGGGAGCGGGATGTCGCCGACCTCGTCGAGGAACAGCGTGCCCCCGTCGGCCAGTTCGATCTTGCCTTCGGTCATCTTGACCGCGCCGGTGAATGCGCCGCGTTCATGCCCGAACAATTCGCTCTCGAGCAGGTTTTCGGGGATCGCCGCGCAATTGATCGCGACGAAGGCACCGTCGCGGCGGTTGCTCGAATCGTGGACACCGCGGGCCAGCAATTCCTTGCCCGTCCCGCTTGCCCCGAGCAGCATGACCGAAACATTGGTCGGTGCCACCCGTTCGATCGTCCGCGCAACCTTGGCCATTTCCGGAGCCGCGGTGACCATCGAGCCGAGCACCGTCCGGTCTTCGCCGACCTTTTCCGCGAGACGGCGGTTCTCATTCTCGATCTGATGCAGCCGGTATGCGCGCTGGACGATCAGCCCAAGCGTGTCGATGTCGAGCGGCTTCTGGTAGAAATCGTAAGCGCCCTGCTCCACCGCGCGCAGCGCACTCGCTCGGGCACCATGGCCCGAGGCGACGATAACCTTCGTATCGGGCTTCATCGCCATGATCGCTTCGAGCACGGCAAAGCCCTCGCTGGTCCCGTCGGGGTCGGGCGGCAGGCCGAGGTCGAGCGTGACCACCGCAGGCTCCTCCGAACGCAGGGCAGTCAGCGCTTCGGCGCGGGTCCCGGCAATCACGACATCGAAGTCGTCATAGGCCCATTTGAGCTGGGCCTGCAGGCCCTCGTCATCCTCGACGATGAGCAGTTTGGGTTTGGTTTCCCCCATTACGCGACCTCATTCCCCTCTGCCGACTGGCTTCGTCCAATAATGGTTGTCGCCGATTTAAGCGGCAGGCTGATGGTAAACCGCGTCCCCAACCCCTCGCGCGATTCGACATCCAATCGTCCCCCCATCGAGCGGATCAATTCACGTGCCTCGAACGCACCGATGCCGAAGCCTCCGGGCTTCGAGGAGACGAACGGCTTGAACAGGCCGTTGCGCAGGAATTGCGGCGACATCCCGCGCCCATTGTCGATCACCGTCGCCTTGCCCGAAACGCCATCGCTATAAACCTCGAGCATGACCGAACTGTTGGCATCGCTCGCATCGATCGCGTTCTGAATGAGATGCACCAGCGCCTGATCGAGCGCGTCGGGATTGCCCTCGACCGCGACCGGCTCGGTGCGGAGCACCGCCACCGGATGGACCTTGCCCAGCCGTTCGACGGCCTGCCGCGCCGTTTCGGCAAGATCGAACTGGCGTGCTTTCTCGGTTCCCGGCGGGCCATAGCGTCCGAGGCGCGCGAGCAGCGTGTTGAGCTTGTCCGCACTGCTGCGCAGCGTCACCAGCATGTCCTTGCGAAACTCGGGCTTGTCGGCATGCTTTTCCGCATTGCGCAGCAGCAGCGACATCTGGCTCGACAGGTTCTTGATGTCGTGCATCACGAAAGCCATGCGGCGATTGAATTCGTCGAAGCGCCCCGCCTCGAGCAGCGCAGCCTGTCCAGCCTGTTCCGCGAGGTAGCTGGCCAGCTGGCGCCCGACGACCGACAGCAGATCGAAATCTTCCCAGTCGAGCCGGCGCTCGATCAGCGGGCGCGACAGGATGACGAGGCCGACCAGGCGGTCAAAGTGGAGCAGCGGTACCGCCGCCCAGGCACGCGGGTCGTTGCGCATCCAGTCGGGCACCGCGGCCTGCTCTCCGCGATGGTCCACACCGTCGCGCACTTCGTCGAACGCAATGATCAACTCGCTGCTTTCGAGAATGACGCCGAGCGAGGCGGGTGCGGCGCGAGCCGGAATCTCGGCATTCGACCAACGCCAGTTCGCCGCCAGCTCGAACGAACCGTCTTCGTCGGGTACGAGCAGGATGCCCGAAGGACTGTCGGTGATATCCGCCAGCGCTTTCACCGTACGTTCCTGCAGGCTGATGTTGTCGAAGCCGGTGGTGCCGATCGTATCGGTAAAGCGAATCCACTCGTTGCGATATTCGTAGCGGTGCTTGAAGAGGTGTTTGATCGCCGTGACCCGCAGCCAGCCGCGTAGGCGATCAGACGGGAGCCAGATCAGCGCCAATGCACTGGCAGTGATGATCAGGCCGACCTGCGTCATCCGCGCGAGATCGCCCGTGAGCATGTCGAGCCAGCGGGCGAGCCCCAGCATCAGGCCGAGATAGCCCCCGATCACCAGCAACGAGAGAAAGCGGAAGGTCACCGCTCGCGACGGACGGAATTCGAGATCGGGCGACCGGCTGTTGAAGCCCAGCGCGAACGGCACCGCCACCAAGGCCGCAGCCACCCCGCGTAGCGCGGCGAGTTCACCCGGCAAGGCGCCGGTGATGTAGCCGATCGTAAAGTAATTGAGATCGAAGGCCCACATCCCCGCCAGCGCAGCTGCGTTCCAGCGCAGGATCTGACGCGAGGATGCCGCGGCGCCGGCATAGAGATTGTGCAACAGCACCAGCGCGCCCACCGAAACCATCACGCGGAACAGCGCTGCGGTTTCGAAAGTCAGCGCGGTCAGTTCGGGCGTCACCGCATAGCGCCGCGCGATCAGCAACAGGACGAATTGGAGTACCTCGACAAAGCCCAGGGCGAAGACCGCCGGACGGACCAGTCGCAGCGTCTCGTCGCGGCCGTCATTGGCGAACAGGCGGAAGAGCATGAACAGCCACGCGAGATTGCGCGCAATCTCGGTCAGTTCGACGATCGGCCGGCCCGGTTCGAAACTGGCCGCGGCGAAGCACCAGTTCGCAGTCAGCGCCAGCGCGACGACTGCAGGCGTACGGTCGGCGCGCAGCGAATCACCTTTGCGCCCGATCCAGATCGCCGCCAGCGCGCAGATGACCGCGCCGATCGAATAGGCGATATAGGAAAAACTTGCGATCCAGCCCATCAGCGCGCTCCTTCAGGCCAGATGATCACCCGCGCGGTCTGCAGCAGGATGATGATGTCGAGGAAGGGTGTGTAGTTCTTGGCATAATACAGGTCGTATTCGAGCTTCTGGCGCGAATCCTCGACGCTGGCGCCATAGGGATAATTGATCTGCGCCCACCCGGTGATGCCGGGTTTGACCATGTGGCGCTCGGCATAGAAAGGCAGTTCCTTCTCGAGATCGACCACGAAAGCGGGTACTTCGGGCCGCGGGCCGACGAAACTCATCTCTCCCTTCAGCACGCTCCACACCTGCGGCAATTCGTCGATGCGCACCATGCGGATCAGGCGGCCCACCCGGGTGATGCGCGGGTCGTCCTTATCCGCCCATCTCGCCCCATCCGCTTCGGCATCGGTGCGCATCGAGCGCAGTTTGACCAGCGTGAACTCCTGGCCATAGAGCCCGACCCGGGTCTGGCGAAAGAAGGCGGGCCCCTTGCTTTCCAGCTTCACCAATATGGCGAAGATCGCGACCAGCGGCAGACCGACGATCAGGATCACCAGACTGACGAGAATGTCGAACAGGCGTTTGCCAATGCTCGACAATCGCCGCCCGGATGAAAACCCATCGGAAAAGATCAGCCAGCTGGGATTGAGAGTATCCAGGTCGACACGGCCCAATTCGCGCTCGAGGAAGCTCGAGAAATCGCTGACCATGACGCCCTTGGTCTTAACTCTCAGCAGGTCCTTGAGCGGCAGCGAATTGCGCCGTTCCTGCAGCGCCAGGACCACTTCGGTCGCCCCTACCCGCTCGACGAACCGGCCAAGGTCCGAAATCGATTCGCGCGCGACGGCGGTATCGATGGTTGGTTCCGATTCCCCCATTGCGACAAAGGCGCCGACCGCAAAGCCGCTGTCGGGGCGGCGCGAAAGCCGTTCAAGCCGCTCCGCCCGCGGGCCCGCGCCGAGCACGAGGATGGTCCGGCGGAATGCCTCCACGCCCAGCATTCTGCTGCCGAGAATCCGGTTGGCTATGAGGAAGGCAATCGCAATGCCCATCGCGTAGAGCAGGACCGAGCGCCACAGCGCCGATCCGGGCAAGAAGAAGTTCATCAGCGAGATCGCCAACACGCCGAGGCTGACTGCGACCAGCAGCCGCGCGGTAGCGAAGCGCATCGATCGCAATGCCTCGGGGCCATAGGTCCCGACCGCGATCATCGCCAGCCAGATCACCCCGGCAAAGCCGCCGATTTCCAAAACGCGGTCCGAGAACTGGCCAGCACTGATCCCGATCTGCGCAACGCGCAGCCGCCACGCCGCCTCGCCCGCGAGCGAAAGCAGCATGAGATCGATCAGGGAAAGCAGCACGACATTGTAGGAGATGTAGTGCTTGAACAGGCGGATCATTCAGTCCGGCTCGCGAATTGCTGGTGTCGGAAACCTTGCCTAGCAGACAGGGATGAACCGTCGGTAAATTTTACAGTTGTACGAAAAAGGGCGAGGAACCCTCAAGCTCCCCGCCCTTCCGTTGTCGTTACTACAATTTAGTTCGTGACGGCTTCTTCCACCGCCTCGCCCGTATTCTGAGCGGCTTCGCCCACCTGGTTGGCGGCCTGGCCGACTTCATTGGCAGCGCCCGCAATGGCATTGTCCTTGGTCACTTCGGCACTGCTCATCTGGTTGATGAAGAGGAAGCCGACGATGGCGACGCCGAGCACCAGCAGGATCAGCACCCAATTGGTACCGCCCCGGCGGCCTTCACCGTCCGAGACGACCGTATGCGTCGTATGGGTGTTGCCTGCGGCATCGGTGGTTTCGGTAATCCGTTCTTCTGTCATAATTGTGTGCCCCTGCGACTCTAATGAGCTGAAAACGCGGCAAATCCGTCAGCGGTTCCCCGCAAATGGGCGAATGACGCTCAATCGGACGCAAATTCGAACGGCGTAACGCCGCGGCGCGCCGTGTCGAAGGCAAGCTTGCGGCCCGCCGGGGGCAGGGATCGCTGGCTACACCCGACGCGGTGACACCGGGCACACCCGGGACCGATCGGCTGGGCATCGTCGGGCCGCAGTGAAATGCCCCGTGCCTGCGCAAGATCGGCGGCAAGAACCGCTTCGATACCCACCGCCACGACGAATTGCGCTTCTCCGGGTGCGCCGCTGCCCTCGACCGTGCGCGCCATGGTCAGCCATCCGCCGTCGCGATCGCCCGAATTGTCGAGCGCAACGAACTGCACCTGCAAATCGCCTGCGCGATCGAAGGCGCGATGGGCGTGCCACAGCGGGCAACTGGCATCGGATTCGACGAACAGCGCGGTGCTGGCCCCGGTAAAGGTCTTGGAGAACTGCCCTGCGCGGTCGAGCCGGACCATGAAGAACGGCAGGCCGCGCTGGCCGACGCGCTGCAGCGTGGTGAGCCGGTGCGCAAGTTGCTCGAAACTGACCCCGAACCGGCGTTCGAGCACGGGGAGGTCGTAGCCGGTGGCCTCGCAGGCGCGCAGGAACCGGCCGTAAGGCATGAGGAGCGCCGCGGCGACATAGCCGTTGAGATGCCGGGCGAACAACGCCCGCGCCACCTCGTCATCGAAGCGTGCCCCCTTCGCGACCGCGTCGATTGCCCCGGCGAATTCAAGCTGCGCGAGCTGGAGCGCGAGCTGGAAGTTGCGCGAGGGAATGCTGAGCATCTCGGAAAGCTGGACCTGCCGTGCATGGAGGTCGAGCCGGCGCAGGCTGTCGGGCAGCACATCGCGGGGCAGGATCCGCACCGACAGCTGGTGGCGCTCGCGCAAACGTTCGGTCAGAGCGAGGCCGATATCGCCGCGCGAAAGGCGCATGTCGTCTGCCAGTTCTTCCGCGGCCATGTCGAGATCGGCAAAATGGTTGCGCCACCTCTCGATTTCACGCCGCGAGGCGGAGAGCGGGTCATCGGCGCTACCACCCGCCGTGCCTGCCCTGTCGTACAGCCGGGCGAAGGCCGCAGCGGCTTGCGGGGCCAGCGCGAGGAATTCCTGCAGCTCCTCGCGGTCGATCCCCAGGTCGGCAAAGCGTTCGTCGGCAAACCGCCTCGCCAAACCGTCGATCCCGCCGATCGCCTCGTCTTCGCGCAGCGATCGCGGATCGAAGTCGAACTGCTCGACCAGCTGCATCATTACCCGCGCGCTGACCGGTCGCTGATTGCGCTCGATCAGATTGAGGTAGCTCGGGGAAATGTCGAGCCGTGCGGCAGTGGCAGCCTGTGTCAGCCCCTCCCGCTTGCGCAAGCGGCGGAGCGCCGGTCCGGCGAAGAGCGCCTCTTCGGTCATTTGTAACTTTCTTTACAGCTTTACAGGAGTGATAGCCTCAAGGCGCCGCTCTAGACAAGTTTGTTTGTAAATTTTCCTGTCATCCCGCACCGTGGTGCGACAGAAGAGGGTCAACGATTACGCCCCCAATACGACAAGGAGTGTCCCCCGTGACCTATTCGGACCGGATCAGTGAACTGAACGAAACCATCGCCGCCAACGGTGCGCCCTGGGGTGCCATCGATGCCGAAAGTGCCGCGCGCATGGTCGTCCAGAACCGCTTCCGCACGGGGCTCGACATTGCCCGCTACACCGCGAAGATCATGCGCGAGGACATGGAAGCCTATGACCGCGACCCGGCGAACTACACGCAGTCGCTCGGCACGTGGCACGGCTTCATTGCGCAGCAGAAGATGATCTCGATCAAGAAGCACTTCGGCAATACCAAGCGCCGTTACCTCTACCTGTCGGGCTGGATGGTTGCCGCGCTGCGCAGCGAATTCGGTCCGCTGCCCGACCAGTCGATGCACGAAAAGACCAGCGTCCCCAACCTGATCGAGGAACTCTACACCTTCCTCAACCAGGCCGATGCCCGCGAACTGGGCGGCCTGTTCCGCGAACTGGATGCGGCGAAGGAAGCCAATGACGCGGTCAATACGCAGCGTTTGATCAAGGAAATCGACGAGCACGAAACGCATGTCGTTCCGATCATCGCCGATATCGATGCCGGTTTCGGCAATGCCGAGGCGACCTACCTGCTCGCCAAGAAGATGATCGAAGCCGGCGCCTGCGCGCTGCAGATCGAAAACCAGGTGTCGGACGAAAAGCAGTGCGGCCACCAGGACGGCAAGGTCACCGTGCCGCATGAGGAATTCCACCAGAAGATCCGCGCGATCCGCTATGCCTTCCTCGAACTCGGCGTTCCCGAAGGCATCATCGTGGCGCGCACCGACAGCCTCGGCGCCGGCCTGACCAAGTCCATCGCCTATTCGAAGGAACCCGGCGATCTGGGCGACCAGTACAACAGCTTCCTCGATTGCGACGAAGTGGATGCCGCCGACATCAAGAACGGCCAGGTCTTCATCAGCCGCGACGGCAAGCTGCTGGCGCCCAAGCGCCTGCCCAGCAACCTCTACCAGTTCCGTCCCGGAACCGGTGAAGACCGCTGCGTGCTCGACTGCATCACCGCGCTGGAAGCAGGAGCCGACCTGCTGTGGATCGAAACCGAGAAGCCGCATGTCGAGCAGATAGCGGGCATGGTCGACCGGGTTCGCGAAGTGATCCCCAATGCCAAACTGGTCTATAACAACTCGCCCAGCTTCAACTGGACGCTCAACTTCCGCCAGCAGGTCTATGACGCCTGGGCCGAAGCGGGCAAAGACGTGTCGGCCTTCGATCGCGACAGGTTGATGAGCATCGATTACGACGGCACCGAACTCGCCGCCGAAGCCGACGAGAAGATCCGCACCTTCCAGGCCGATGCCGCGAAGCGTGCCGGTATCTTCCATCACCTGATCACGCTGCCGACCTATCACACGGCGGCGCTAAGCACCGACAATCTCGCCAAGGAATATTTCGGCGAACAGGCGATGCTCGGCTACGTCAAGAACGTGCAGCGCGAGGAAATCCGCCAGGGTATCGCGTGCGTGAAGCACCAGAACATGGCTGGCTCGGACATGGGCGACGACCACAAGGATTACTTTGCCGGCGAAGCGGCCCTGAAGGCCGGCGGCAAGGACAATACCATGAACCAGTTCGCTGCCGCCTAAGGAGAGGAAGGATGACGACCATGACAGACGACACTCCGAAGACCGAGCCGGGCCGCGCCCGGGCGCTGTTCTCGACCGCCGATTTCCGCCTGCTGCGCACCGCGCTGACGCATTATGCACGGGCCACCGAGGATCGCGAGGAGCTGGCGAAGATCAACGCGCTGCACCACCGCCTCGGCACCTACGTCCCCGCGGACGGCTGACCTTACACCAAGTTCTCCTGGGGAGGAGAATAGGCCGTCGGAGTGTCCCCAACGCTCCGGCGGCCACATTTTTGCCTGCTGTCCTAGCTGCCACTACGCGGCATCAGGTCGATCGCGCTGCTGGCCAGCGCCTCGGCCCCCGTTGCGATCACCTTTTCCGCATCGGGAGCCCAGTAGGGCGAATGAAGCGAAGGCAGCGACGTGCCGTCGTTCTTCAACGCGTCGAGCATCGGCTGCGGGGTGCCGCTGATCCAGAAAATCATCGACTTGATATCTTCGGGCGCGGCGCGGCGGAACTGGCTGAAATCCTCGCCCCCCATCACCGCGGGCCATTCCATTACCCGGTTCTCACCGAACCGCTGCTTGAACCCGGCTGCGATGCTCTCGCTGAAGTCGGGATCGTTGAAGGTGGACGGGGTATAGGGATCCTCGACCGTCACAGTCGGCATCAAATCGTCAGGCAAGCCCGCAGTGATCGCCTCGCCGCGCGCGACTCGGCGGATTCCGTCAAGCAGCAGCTGGCGGCTCTCGTCCGAATAGCTGCGCACGGTGAGCTGCAGCTTGGCTTCATCGCTGATGATATTGTGCTTGGCGCCCGCATGGAAGCTGCCCACCGTGATCACCGCCGGATCGAGCGGCGAGGAATTGCGGCTGACCACGGTCTGCAGCTTCATCACGATTGCGCTGGCCAGCACGATGGGATCACGCGTGGTGTGCGGATAGGCGCCATGCCCGCCGACACCCTTCACCGTGATGTCGACGCTGTCGACATTGGCCAGCGCATAGCCCGGCGTATAGCCGATGGTGCCTGCCGGCGCGGGCGCTGCGGCATCGTGGAAAGCCAGCGCATAGTCGGGCTTGGGAAAGCGGGTATAGAGCCCGTCCTCGATCATCGCGAGCGCGCCCAGGCCGATTTCTTCAGCCGGCTGCAGGATCATGACCAGCGTGCCCTGCCACTTGTCCTTGTGGTCGACCAGCAGCTGCGCCGCACCGATGAAGCCCGCCATATGCGTATCGTGCCCGCAGGCATGCATGACCCCGGTGGTGACCCCGCTGGCGGGGGTGGCGGTTACGGTCGATGCGTAAGGCAGGCCGGTCTGCTCGACCACCGGTAGCCCGTCCATGTCGGCGCGCAGCAGGACGGTCGGCCCCTCCCCATTGGTCATCACCGAAACGACCCCGGTCCGGCCAACCCCTTCGGTCACTTCGAAGCCGAGATCGCGCATCCGCTTGGCCAGCTTGGCCGCGGTCTCGTGTTCTTCGAAACTCAATTCGGGGTTCGCATGGAGATCGCGGTAAAGCTCCATCAGGCCGGGCATGTCCTCGGCCAGATCGCTGCGCAGATCATTGGCCTGCGCGGGTGCGGCCAGTACCATTGCGAGCGCGGCAAGGCTTGTTGGAACGGTTTTGGACATGGGTTCTGGTCTCCCTACACGATGGACCACATGGAACAGGGTCCATGGGCAAACTTCGCCGCCGCTGTAGCGCGGTGGTTTTCCGGAACGCCTGTCTTGCAGACTCGGCTGCCGTAGGAAAGCCTACATCCCGTAGGTTACCACCAGCGCGAGCGAGAGCATGGTGACCATGATCAGCACCAGCGGGACCCCGGTCCGGACGTAATCTTTGAACTCGTACGAACCCTCGGCCATGATCAGCATGTTGGTCTGATAGGCGATGGGGGTCGCGTAACACAGGTTGCAGCCGAACAGCACGGCGAGCACCAGCGGTTCGGGCGGCAGGTCCAGCTTGCTGGCGATGGCGAAAGCAATCGGTGTGCCGACGGTGGCGGCAGTCGCATTGGACGCGAAATTGGTGAGGAAGGTCATCGCCAGCATGATCGCCGCCAGCGCGGCAGCGGGCGAGAGATAGTCCAGCCCCACTGCCATGACCGTCCCGATCCAGTCGGCCGCGCCGCTGTCGAGGATGATCCGGCCAAGCGCGATGCTGGCTGCAACGAGCACGATGACGCTACCCGAGAGCCCGCGCCCGACCCGGTCGAACTTCACGCAGCCGGTCACGAACATCAGAATGGCGCCTGCAAGCGAGGCGATCGCGATCGGGATCAGCCCGACCGAAGCAAGCGCGATCGAACCACCCATGATTACCGCCGACAGCGTGGCCTTCGACCGGCGCGGCAGTTCGCGCATGCCTTCGAGCTGGAGCAGGCTATCGGCGCGGGCGAAATGCTGCATGTCGTCGGGCAGGCCCATCACCAGCAGCACATCGCCCTCGGCGAAGCGCAGGTCGCCGCCTTCGGAAAACTGTTCCTTCTCGCCCACGAGCCGTTCGGGGCGATGCGTCCCGATCACCGCGACGCCATAGAGATCGGCAATGCCCGAACTGGGCAGCGTCCGTCCGATCAGGCGCGAATCCGCCGTCACGATCATCTCGCCGACCGCGATGTCGGTCCCGGTCTCGCCCGAGCGGCGGCGGATACGGTCGATCACCCAGCTTGGCGCCGCATCGCCACGCAAGGTCGCCATGGCTTCCTCGATCGCTTCATGCGTGCCGGTCATGCGCAGGCGGTGCTGCGGGCGCAGCAGGCCGACGGGCACTTCGTGGAACTCGATCCCCGATGGCAGGCGCGATCCCAGATCCGACAATTCGCGTCCGTTGAGGATCGAGTTCTCGGTAACGCGCAGCCGCGTCTCGAACAGCCGCTGGGCGTGGACCGCCTCGATGCGGTTGTCGCCGAGCAGGCGCGGCATCACGATCCATACGAAGGGCAGCGCGACCAGCGATGCGACCAGCACGATCGGCGTGAAGTGGAACACGCCCATTTCGGGCATCCCCAGATCCACCGCGATCGAAACCACGAGGATATTGGTCGAGGTACCGATGGTCGTCGCCATGCCCCCCATCAGCGAGGCTGCGTTGAGCGGGATCAGCGTTTTCGAGGCAGCCATCGCCCCGCGCATAGCGAGATGCACGAAGATCGGCATCAGCAGCACCAGCACCGGCGTATTGTTGACCCCCATCGACAGGAGGAAGGTGATCACCAGCGAGAACAGCAGCCCGAGCTGGAGGTTGATCTTGAACAATCGTTCGAGGAAACGCGCCGCCGGGTCGAGCGCGCCGGTAACCACCAGCCCCCGCCCCATGATCATCAGCGCGCAGATCGTGATCAGCGCGTAATGGCCGAAACCGGAGAAGGCGAGGCTCAGCCCGTCGGTCGGCTGGGTGTCCGGCAGCGGGAAGAAATACAGCCCGACCGCGATCACCGCGATCGTCATCAGCGAGATGATCTCCACCGACATGCGGCCGCGCGCGAAGGCAATGAACATCGCGATGGTAATGCCCATCGCGGCGATTGCATGGTAGGAAGGAACCCCGATCATCCGACCGCCGAAATCCCAGTTTATCCTGCGATACGCAAGGATTTAGTTTGGTACCCCTGGCCGGACTCGAACCGGCACTTCAAAGAAACTCGATTTTGAGTCGAGCGCGTCTACCAATTCCGCCACAGGGGCACTGGGTCGGGAGCGCGGGGATTAGCCGCGCCCCGTGCAGGCATCAAGCCTTCAGCGCATTCGCCAGCAATTTGTGCAGCTTCGAATGCAGCGCGTCATTGGCCGCCAGTACCTGCTTGGCATGGATCGGCTGCGAACGGCCGCGGAAATCGGATACGAACCCGCCCGCCTCGCGCACGATCAGGCAGCCGGCGGCGGTATCCCAATCGTTGAGATCGCTTTCCCAGAAGCCGTCGAACCGGCCTGCGGCGAGCCACGCCAGATCGAGCGAGGCGGCGCCGTAGCGACGAATACCCGCGACCTGCGGACCGATGGCCGCGAAAATCTTCGACCATTCGCTGAAGTTGCCATGTCCCTGGAAGGGAATGCCGGTGGCGACCAATGCTTCGGACAGGCCGCGGCGTGCGGACACGCGCAGGCGTCCGTCATGCAGCCAGGCCCCGCGGCTCTTTTCGGCCCAGAAGGTCTCGTCGGTGACCGGGTTGTAGATCACCGCGGCACTGACATCGTCCCAGCCCCCGCCGCCAAGCTTGGGTTCCTGTACCGCGATGCTGATCGCGAAATGCGGGATGCCGTGGAGGAAGTTGCTGGTGCCGTCGAGCGGATCGACGATCCAGCGCGGCTTGTTTGCGTCACCTTCGATGATGCCCGCCTCTTCCATCACGAAACCCCAGTCGGGGCGTGCGGCGAGCAGTTCGTCATAGATCGTGCGTTCGGCGATGCGGTCGGCCTTGGAAACAAAATCGGCCGGCCCCTTGCGGCTGACCTGGAGGTGCTCGACCTCGCCGAAATCGCGCCGCAAGCGGCCACCCGCCTTGCGCGCGGCCTTCTCCATTACGCGGATGACACCCGATAGAACGGCCATGGAAACTCTCTTATTCGGTCAGGACGCGGATCGAACGCGCCTGCAGGTGGATATCGCCCCACTCGCAGGCCATGTCGAACTTCGTGCCCTCGATATTGAAGGACTGGATGGCGAAACGACGCTTGGTTTCGCCTGCATTTTCAGCGCGATCGAGGCCCAGCTTCGAAATCCCGGCGAACTTGAGCAGGCCGGGGTGGAAGCAGCAGTCTTCGTCGGCGCCCGGCGCTTCGTAGTCGGGATGCGCTTCCTCGAGGCAGAAATCCATTTCCAGCGTCAGCTCGTCATCGTTGATGATGACCGCGCGCAGAACGCTGCGGGTGATGTCGATGTTCTCGAATCGGCTGGCGATGGATTTGCCCATGAGCTTACGCCTTGCCGACGTAGGACTGTTCGTAGACGTCGACGATGATCCGCGTGCCGCTTTCGATATGCGGCGGGACCATGATCCGCACGCCATTGTCGAGCACAGCGGGCTTGTAGCTGGACGAGGCGGTCTGCCCCTTCACCACCGCATCGGCCTCGACGATTTCGGCTTCGATCTGGGCGGGAAGTTCGACCGAGATCGGCTTTTCTTCCCACAGCTCGAGCTTCACCTGCATGCCGTCCTGCAGGAAGGCGCGCGCGTCGCCTAGCAGGTCGCTCGGCAGGGTGATCTGTTCATAGGTGCTCTGGTCCATGAACACGAGCATGTCGCCATCCTCGTAAAGGAATTGATACTCGGCCGTATCGAGACGCACCTTTTCGACCGTGTCCGCACTGCGGAAGCGGACATTGGTCTTGCGGCCGTCCTGCAGGTTCTTCATTTCGACCTGCATGTAGGCGCCGCCCTTCCCCGGCTGCGTGTGCTGGATCTTGGCGACTTTCCAGATGCCGGTTTCGTATTCGATGATGTTGCCCGGACGGATGTCCACGCCGCTGATCTTCATGGGGAAGCTACCTTCGACTTGTAAAAGAGCAGGCCGCCCGTCGGGCGGTTGTGTGCGGCGCGCCTTAGCCGAGCGAGGCCGCGCGGGCAAGCGAGTGGAAAACCGCGGGCGGCGTTGCTATATGCATCGTCGGACGGATGATATGAAACAGCTTACCAAACTTACCCTGCTCGCCGCGCTCGCGGGCCTCGCTCACGGACCTGCCATGGCGCAGGGACGGCTGCTGCTGCTCGACCAGGGCGAATATGTCTGTGCGCTCCCCGGCGATGCGAGCGGCGCTGCTTGGGTCGAACAGGAAGGCCGCGATTTCGCCATTACCGGCGGGTCGAGCTATCGCACAGTGCGCGGTGCCGGCACCTATCTGATGGAAGGCAAGCAGGTCACTTTCACCCGCGGTCCGATGCGCGGCACCAAGATGATGCGGCTGGGGTCCGGCCTGCTGCAGGAAGTCGGGCCTGACGGCAAGCTGGGCCGCCTGCGCTGCCACCGCGTCGGCCCGACCAGCGGCTGACTAGTCGGCGGTTAGCAGCGGGTAGGGATTGACCGCATTGGCGGGCTCCCACCATTCGGCATCCGCGGTCGTCTGCAGGATTGCGAAATGCAGGTGCGGGGCCTCGGCAGAGGCGTTGCCCGAACTGCCCACCATGCCCAGCCGCTGGCCGCGGCGGACGCGCTGGCCCTCGCGCAGCCCCTCGGCATAGGCATCGAGATGCGCGTAGTAATAGATCGTCTCGCCATCGGTCGAGCGAACATAGATCGTATTGCCCCCGGCTTTGGAGCGGAACAGCTTCTCGATCGTGCCGGGCGCGGAGGACAGCACGCTGGTGCCCTTCGGTGCCATGATGTCGAGCGCTTCGTGCAGGCGCGTACCGCCGCCGCGCGAATCGCTGTATGTATCGGTAAGATCGGCGGGGCGGATATTCTGCACCGGGATCAGCAATTGGCGCGACTGCGCCGCGCTGGGCGCCGCCGCCAATTGCGCATCGAGCGCACCGACCGCCAGCACTTCGCTATCCGTACCCGTTCCATCGGATGACGTGTCGCTCGCGCTCGGACTCGGCGCGGCTTCGGCGGGCCGGGTCGCTTCACGCTGGCCGGTGCTGGTCGCGTTCTCGATCAGGCTGCCACCCGCAACGATCCAGATCGCGCTGGTGATGGTGGCCGTTACGACGATGGTCAGGATGCGGTCGACGAGGTTCATGGGGTCACCCTAACCGCTCAGGCTTCGAAAAGCACCTTTGTCGATTGCGATACCATCCCGGCAAGCCGCGCCGCGTCCCAGTTGGTCAGCCGGACGCAGCCGCTGCTCTGCGCACGCCCGATGGTTTCCGGATCGGGAGTGCCATGAATGCCGTAATGTTCCTTGCTGAGATCGATCCAGACGATACCGACCGGCGAATTCGGCCCGGGCGCCAGCGTATAGGTTTCGCCGTCTCCATTACCGAGCACTTCGGGATCGTAGCTATAGGGCGGGTTGTAGGCTTCGCCGACGATGTCCCATTCGCCCAGCGGGAGCGGAAACTCGCTCGACCCCGAGCTGACAGTGAACAGCGCGATCAGCTTGTCGCCCTGATAGGCTTTCAGCGTCTTGCCCGCCTTGCTGACTACGATGCGGTCGACCGAAGGCTGTTCGGACCCGACGCCAAGCGAGGCGAGCGTGCGCTGCCAGTCACTATCCTCGACCGAACGCGGCGCGATCCGGTCGGCGCCGATATTGGGCACGCGGATCTGCTGGCCGGTGGCGAAAAGGCTGGTCGTTGCAGCGCTCGGTGAGCCGGTACCGCTGGCCTGCGGAGTGGGCGATGCTGTCGGGGTGGCGCTGGCCGAAGTCGTGGATTCGGTCCCGCCCATCCCCGCAGGCTTGCCGCCGGGATTGAGCTGTTCGAGCACTTCCACAGTCGTATGGAAACGCTCCGCCAGCCGTTCGACGAGCGAAGTGTAGCCGAGCCGATCCAGCTTGGCCTTTTCCGCCACATCCTCGGGCATGTCGGTATAGCTTGTTTCGCCCCAGGCTGCTGGGATCGTCACCACTCGCGTGGCGGGGATGCGGTCCCATTCGGACAGCGCGCCCTTGGTCGCTTCGTCGAGCTTGCCGGTGACGGTGAGGTCATTCGCTTCCTGGAACCCGCGCAGCGCGTTTTCGGTGCTCATGCCCATCTTGCCGTCGATGACGCCGGGACCGAAGCCCACGCGGTCGAGCACGACCTGCGCCTGCATGATCGGGCGCTCTTCGGGATCGGGAATGTCGGTCGTTTGCGCCTGGTCGCCCGACGCATCGTCGTTCGATGCCATCGTATCGGCGTGATTGTCCGCGCCATAGGTCTCGTAGCCGACATCGTCCCCGCTCTCGCCGCTGGCGACGCTATCGGTATCCTGGTCGTCGCCGGACCCTTGGGTGCCGCAGGCAGCCAGGGCGAGCGATGAAACGGCGGCGAGAATAAGGGTGCGCATGAGGGGACCTCTCCTGAAATGACGGGACGCGACCGCCCCTTTCAGAATAGCCAACTCACGCGGCGGCGATTTGCTCCTTAAAGGCCTTCACCGCAGCCGCTTCGTCACCATTCCAGATCGCCCCGGAAACGGCGAGGAAATCGGCCCCGGCCTCGACCAGAGGCTGGCAATTGGCGGGCGTAATCCCCCCAATCGCGACGCAGGGAATCTCGAACAGATTGCTCCACCATTCGAGGATTTCGAGTTCGGGACGATGTTCGCTCGCCTTGGTCGTGCTGTCGAAGAAAGCGCCGAAGGCGACATAGTCCGCGCCCGCTTCGCCCGCTTCCATGGCGAAATGCTTCGACGCATGGCAGGTCACGCCGATCTGCGCCTCGCGGCCGAGTTCCTCGCGCGCATCGCGCGGCGCGCCGTCACCCTGCCCCAGGTGCACGCCGTCGGCCCCAAGCCGTTTGGCCAGCGCGACATCGTCATTGACGATGAAGGCGACGTCATGCGCCGCGCAGATCGCCTGCAGCGGCGCGGCCAGACGCGCGGCCTCGTGCTGGTCGAGCCCCTTCACACGGAACTGGAAGGCGGTAACCAGCCCGGGGCCCGCCTCGATCGCGCGCTCGAGCCGCTGGGGGAAATCGCCCGATACGTCGAGCGGCGAGATAAGATACAATTGGCAATCGGTCATCGGGCCGCCCTAATGCGCCCGGCGGGTTTCGTCACCTGTTCAGGCAGGTGAAAGCGGCGGCGCGTTCTATCGCCTGCATGAAAACCCTTATCGCCTCCCTTATGCTCACCCCGCTCGCCGCCTGCGCGGTGATTCCCGACACGCCGCGCGCCAATGGCGACGCTGCCTCGCAAGGTAGCGCGGTTGCCATCGGTCAGCCGGTATGGACGGGCGATACGATCCTGACGCCACTGGCGGTGACCGAGGACAGCCGGTGTCCGATCAATGCGCGCTGCGTGTGGGCGGGCAAGCTGACCGTCTCGACCCGCATTGCCGCCACCCACTGGGCGCAGACCGCCCCGCTCACGCTGGGCGAACCGTATGAAGTGATGGGACGGACCTATGTGCTGGTGTCGGCCACGCCCGGGCAAACCACCGACCGGGAAATCCCGGCCGGCGAGTATCGTTTCACTTTCGAAAGGCGCTGAAGGCCTCAGGCCACGCTGGCGGCCTGGATCTTGTCCATTGCGGCCGACAGCGTCGCATCGAATTCGGCATCGTCCTGCGCGGCGCGCAGGTCCTGCAGCAGACCGCGGCTGAAGCTGGCGATCATGCCGGGGTTCTTGGCCAGTTCGCGGCAGGCGTCGTCGGTCGAATAGCCACCCGAAAGCGCCACCACGCGCAGCACCTTGGGGTGGTTGGTCAGCCCGCCATAAAGCCCCGCTTCCTTGGGGATCGACAGCTTGAGCATGACCTGCTGGCCTTCGGGCAATGCCACGAGGCCTTCCTCGATCGCTTCGAGCATGATCTTCTCGCCCTCGGCCCGGTCGGCGGCGGTGATGTCATATTCGGGTTCGAGCATCGGAACGAGACCGCAGGACAGGATCCGCGCGCCTTCGGCGAACTGCTGGCGGACGGCTTCCTTGATGCCGACGGGGTTGGCTGACTTGATGACAGAGCGCATCTTGGTACCGAACACGCCCAGTTCGCGCGCACGGTTGCACATCGCTTCAAGGCCGGGATTGGGCTTCATCAGCTGCGCACCGCCGCGTTCGTCCTCGAGCCCCTTGTCGACCTTCAGGAAGGGCACGATGCCGCGTTCCTTGAGACGCGCTGGCACGCTCTTGCCGCCACTCGTTCCGTCCATGGTCTTTTCGAACAGGATCGCGCCGATGACCTTGCCATTGCCGAAGCAGGGGCTTTCGATGATCCGCTGGCGCATTTCGTGGATCAGGCCGAACATCTCGTCTTCGCTGGTCCAGGCATCCTCGGCAACACCGTAACCGGCCAGTGCCTTGGGGGTCGAACCGCCCGACTGGTCGAGCGCCGCGATAAAGCCCTGGCCCTCGGCAATACGCGCCTTCATTTCATCGAAAGTCATCTGGAAAACCCCGTCGCTTGGTAAATGGTCCTGCAATCGTATGCGCGCCGCATACAAAAGCGTCCTTAAGGCTGCAACTATGGCGCGAAACTATTGTCACGGTGATTTCACCCCGCATCGAACCGGCGCCCGAAGTCCGCATGCGGGGGCATGGCCGCAAGCGTCTGATCGAGCTGCGCGCGGATCGTACCCAGCGCGCGGTCGAGCTGGCGCGGGTCGAAAGCCTCCGCGCGGCGATCATGCCGTTCGGGGATCACTCCGAAAGCCATGAGCAGGTCGATCCAGAACTGGCGATCGACCACCTCGCCATCGAATTCGGGCAAGCGACCCCGACTGCGGAACTGGTCGATCCGCAAGGCGAGCCCCTCGGGCGGCGCGGCTTTGCGCAAGTTCCGCCAATGCCGTTCGGTCCGCCGGTTGAGGAACAGCGGGGCGGCGACCAGTTCATCGAACCGGAACACGCTGCGCGAATGGAGCTGGTTGAAGCGCCGCGCCTCCACCGACATGTCCGCGCTGGCGGGCAGGCATTGCGCAAGGTGCACCGCCTGCGTCAGAAGCAGCCGACCGTCCGCCGACAATAGCGACCCGATCCGGGCAGAGGCGGGGCCGAGGCGGATCAGATTGGCCACCCATGGCGCCTGCAACGCAAAGGGCCCAGCCGTAGAAGGCGATGACTTTGCTTGAGCGATGTAGCGAGGCAGCGGTTCCGCATTGAGGTGCGCCCGAACCGCCACCCCTCCCGCGAACGCCGTATCGAGCACGGGGAGCGCCATAGTCTCCCCACCGTCCACCGTTTCACCCGGATCGCGCAGGTCTATAAACACATCGGCGGTCACCTCCGCGCCATCCTCAGTCCATGCGGCGAGCACCCGGCCATTGTCGTCGCGGTCCAGTCTCGCGATTTCGTCCGCGACGCTTCTAACCCGATCGTTGGCGAGGCGTTGGACGAGCAGCGAGGCCAGTGCCGAACTGTCGATGATCGCCAGCGGCCCGAGCATTGCGAGCGGCGAGTCCGGCGCATCTCCGGGCAAGCCCATACGCCCCTCGGCCGCAGCGCGGGCACAGAAACGGAAGCCCTCGTGCAGTTCGGCCAATCGGTCCATCGCCCCGGCCTCACCTGCGACGCGCCGCAGGACATGGTGAAGTGCCAGCCCCCCGATGGCCGGAAGATCACCCGAGGGTGCGGCGACGATCCGCGACTCCGAGCCGAGAAAGCCATCGAGCGCATAGCCAAGCGCAAAACTCGCTCCGGCATGGGCGAGGTCCGATGCCTTCAGCTCCAGCGCGTGGAAGTAAGGATCCTCAACCGGCAGCGCGACCAGCTCACCGGAGCGGTCCGCTTCCTCGACGACCGTGATGGCAATGCTTGCGGGTAGCTGTGCGGCGAGGATAGCCGCCACCGGCCAGACGTCGGCTTTCGCGCCGAACAGGAGGTAGGAGCGGACGGGCTGGCTCATCCTGCGGTTTCGCCCAATGCCTCGAATGCAGCGCCAGATCGGGCGATGAAATCGAGATGATCGGGCATTGCCGCGGCATCGCGGGCGATGCGCTGGTGTATCCCCTCGAGCCGGGTGGCGAGCTCCGCTTCGGGCAAGACCTCGGCCCGCGGGTCCCATGCCTCGGGCACCACATTCTGGCCGAGGAAGACCGATATCCAGCTCACCTGCTGGAACAGGCCATGCGCATAATCGGGCAGGATCGCACGGCGGCGAAAACCCTCGATCTTTTCCGCCAGGCTGTCGGGGATCGCCATGGTGCGCATCGCGCGCCAGAACTCCGCATCCTCGCGCTGGTTGGCGACATAATGCAACACGAGAAAGTCGCGGATACGCTCGAATTCGAGATCCATCAGCCGGTCGTATTCGCGCCGGTCCGCGGGTTCGATCGCCGCTCCGGGAAACAGGTCGACGAGATTGAGGATACCGCTCTGGATCAGGTCGATGCTGGTCGACTCGAGCGGTTCAAGGAACCCGCCGGCGAGACCGATGGCGACGCAATTACCTTGCCATAGCGAGCGGCGGCGCCCGGTCGTGAAGCGCAGCTGGCGCGGCTCTGCCCCCGCCTCGCCCTCCAGATTCGCCATCAGGCAATCGGACGCGTCCTGATCGTCCCACCAGGCATCGCAATAGACCAGCCCGTTGCCCACCCGGTGCTGCAGGGGGATGCGCCATTGCCACCCCGCCTTGCGTGCCGTCGCGCGGGTATAGGGGCCGTGATCGCCGCCATTGGCACAGGGCACTGCAAACGCGCGATTGCAGGGGAGCCAATGGCTCCAGTCCTCGAACGCCGTGCCCAGCGTGTCGCCGATCAAGAGCGCGCGGAAGCCCGAGCAGTCGATAAACAGATCGCCCCCAATGGCGTCGCCCGATTCGAGGACCACCGCATCGATGTCGCCGCTCTCGCCCGTGCGGCGGACCTTGGTGATCTTGCCCTCGCGCCGGACAACCCCCGCTTGCTGCGCGAGTTCGGCGAGCCATGCGGCATAGAGACCGGCATCGAACTGGAAGGCATAATCATAAGCCTGGCGCGCATCGTTCGGCTTCGGCGGTTCGAACCGCCCCGCCCATGCGGCGACAATCGGCAGCGAATAGTCGCCGATCGGCGCCGCCTTGCCCGCTGCCCGTGCACGCGCCCAATAGTCGATGAAGCTCGCTTGCCCGATCTCTTCGCCATAGGTGCCGAAGGGGTGGATGTAGCGATCACCGATCCGGCCCCAATCGCGGAATTCGATACCCAGCTTGATGGTCGCGGCGGTGCGCGCCATCATCTCGCGTTCGTCCAGTCCCAGCAAGCGGTTGAAGGTGCGGATCTGCGGCAGCGTCGCCTCGCCCACCCCGACCGTGCCGATGGCGGTGGATTCGACCAGCGTGATCGACAGGCCCAGCCGCCCGAGCAGGCGGGCCAGCGCGATCGCGGTCATCCAGCCCGCCGTCCCGCCGCCGACGATCACTACCCGGTCGATCTGCTGCGCTCGCGCGGTCATGCACAAGCCATAACCAGCGTGGCAAAGACCGACAACTGCGCGGGGTAACTATCTCGCCGCCCATGCGTATCTCAGGCAGACCCAAGGAGGGAGCATGCTCGACCGGACCCAAGAGACCTTGTGCGACGAAAATACGTCCGATTTTTCCGACCTCAAGGCGCTGACGATCAACTGCACGCTCAAGCCCTCGCCCGAAGGCTCGCATACCGACAAGCTGCTGGGGGTGACCGAGGCGATCCTGGTGCGCAACGATGTCGCGCTCGAACAGGTGCGACTGGTCGACCACGCGATCGCACCCGGTGTCTATCCCGACATGACCGAGCATGGCGCAGCGCAAGACGACTGGCCCGCGATCTGGGACAAGGTCGCCGCCGCCGACATCCTCGTGATCGGCACACCGATCTGGCTGGGCGAGAAAAGCTCGGTCTGCCAGCGGCTGATCGAACGCCTCTACGCGCATTCGGGCCAGACCAACGACAAAGGACAATACGCGTTCTACGGCAAGGTCGGCGGCTGCATCGTCACCGGCAATGAGGACGGCATCAAGCATGTCGGCATGGGCGTGCTCTATTCGCTGCAGCATGTCGGCTACACCATCCCGCCACAGGCCGATGCCGGATGGGTCGGGGAAGCCGGACCCGGCCCGAGCTATGGCGACGCCAAGGAAGATGGTGACGGCTACGAAGGCTTCGACAACGACTTCACCCGCCGCAACACCACCTTCATGACGTGGAACCTGATGCATATGGCGCGCATGCTGAAGGATGCGGGCGGCATTCCCGCATGGGGCAATTCGGTCGACCTGTGGCAGGAAGGCCGCCGCTTCGACGCGCCCAATCCTGAATACCGCTAGCGGGCGAATTCCTCGAGGAAGCGCTGCGCGATCGGGCTTTCGGCGACTTCGGCCTTGACCAGCGAATTGTCCCACCAGATCGCCTCGGTATTGGCGAGCACGATCAGCGTCAGCCGCTTGCCGGGCACCTTGAGGTAAAGCGCGGATCCCTTCTGCTCGTTCCAGCCCGAATGCCACAGCAAGCGCTGGCCGTTCCAATCCTCGAGGAACCAGCCGCGCCGGTAGTCGCCAAGCGGGCCGATATCGGCTTCGACCAGCTCGCGGATCAGCGCTGGCGGGATGATCGCGCCGGAATCGAAGGCGATATCGAACTTCGCCATCTGCAGCGGGCTGGCAATGATACCCGCAGCCGCGCGGAAATCGTCATCGGGCAGGACCTGTTTGACCAGACGCCCATCGACCGGGTGGAAGGGCGGTGCGAGAAACCGCAGCGCATCGCCGCCTTTTGGATCGCGCCAGCCAAGCGCGACGTCGCGCATCCCCGCCGGGTCGGCCACGCGGTCCCGCACGATGGCGCGCAAGTCGCGCCCACCCGCGCCGCTGATTGCGCGGTCGATCCGCGCATAGGCGATGGGGTTGTAGACGAAGGCCTCGCCGTTGGCGCGCATGTCGAGCATCTGGGAAAGCGTCAGCGGCTTGGCGCAATCCATCGCCGACACTGCATTGCCGTGCCGGTCCACGCCGCCGCTGCCGAAGGGGATCGAGGACTGCGACAGCCAGTCGCATGTGTCGGCAAACCCTTCGTCCGCACGCATCGACAGGTCGAGCGACAGCCCGCCCGCCAGTGCCTCGGCCATGATCGCCGTCGCGGCGATGGGCTTGGTGGTGGAAGCGATCTTGTAAGTGGTATCCGCGCTAGTCGCGACCTCGCCCTCGTCATCGGCCCAGCCGTAATAGCCTTCCCACGCGATCTGCCCGTCTCGGACGATCACCGCGCTCAGCGCAGGGACGCTGTTTTCCTCACGGAACTCGGCGAGGAACCGGTCGAAACTGGCGAACTCATCTACCGGGTCGCTCGCTTGCGCCAACGTGACCGAGGGCAGCAAAAGCAGGGCGAGCAGGCAGAGAAAACGCACGGACCTATCTCCTGGTGATCTTCCGGATAATGCCGTTGAAGCTGAGCACCGGCTTGCCGTCGGCGCGGATCATGCCGACGACATAGATCGTCTTGCCGCCTGCGCGCACGACTTCGCCGCGCGCCTCGATCAGCTGGCCGACGCTGGCCGGATCGAGGAAATCGCCCGCGAGATGCATGGTGACGCCATGCGATCCGGCGAGTTCGTCGGTCGCGATGGTGAAGATCGCGCTGTCGGCGAAGGTCATCATGCAGCCGCCGTGCATGAAGCCCGCGCCGTTCATGTGGCGCTCCTCCGCGCGGAAGGCGGCGACCATGCTGCCGTCGTCATCGCGCCGTTCGTAGAACGGGCCCGCGCGCTGTTCGAAAGCATCGCTCTGCCAGGTCGACCAGCCGGCCCACTCGCCCTCGGTAACGGGTACGAGCCCGCCGCTCGCGCCTACTGCTTCGTTCTCGCTCATGCGGTCAGCGCCGCCACGCCGGGAAGCGGCTTGCCTTCCATCCATTCAAGGAAGGCGCCGCCTGCGGTCGATACGAAGGTGAAGTCGTCCTTCACCCCGGCATGCGCAAGCGCGGCGACCGTATCGCCCCCGCCCGCGACCGAGATCAGCGAACCGTCCTGCGTCAGCGCCGCAGCGGTCCGGGCCAGCGCGACGGTGGCGGTGTCGAAAGGCTCGGTCTCGAATGCGCCCATCGGGCCGTTCCACACCAGCGTGCGGCAGGTCTTGAGCACGTCGGCGAGCGCCTCGGTTGCCAGCGGACCGACATCGAGGATCATCTCGTCATCCGCGACTTCGTGGACGTTGCAGGTACGCAGGGACGCGGGATTGGCGGCGAATTCCTTCGCCACCACGACATCATAGGGCAGGTGAACCGTGCAGCCCGCATGCGCGGCTTCGTCGATGATGCGATTGGCGGTGTCGGTCAGCTCATGCTCGCACAGCGACTTGCCTACATCGACACCCTTGGCGGCGAGGAAGGTGTTGGCCATTCCGCCGCCGATGATCAGGTGCTGCACCTTGCCGACCAGATTGGTCAGCACGTCGAGCTTGGTCGAGACCTTGGCCCCGCCGACGACCGCGGCGACGGGGGCTTCGGGATTACCCAGTGCGGCGTCGAGCGCCTTCAGTTCGGCTTCCATCGCGCGGCCCGCATAGGCCGGAAGATGGTGCGCCAGCCCCTCGGTGCTGGCATGCGCGCGGTGCGCCGCGCTGAACGCGTCGTTGACGTAGAAGTCGCCATGCGCGGCCATGCCACGCGCGAATTCGGGATCGTTGGCTTCCTCGCCCGGCCAGAAACGGACATTGTCGAGCAGGCCGATATCGCCATTGGCAAGGATGCCGATCGACTGTTCGACCACGGGGCCCATGACCTCGGGGATGAACATGATCTCCTTGTCCAGCACCTTCTCGACATCGCCCTGCACGAAGCTCGTGCTCATGGTCGAATAGCGCTTGCCCTTGGGACGCCCGTAATGCGCAAGCAACAGGACCTTGGCACCCTTGTCGGCGAGTTCGAGGATGGTCGGCTTGACCGCCTCGACGCGCGAGACGTCGGTGGCCGAACCATCCTTCATCGGCAGGTTGAGATCGACGCGCACCAGCGCGATCTTGCCGGTGATGTCACCGAGATCGTCCAGGGTCTTGAAGCTGCTCATGGTCGGGGCGTCCTTTGGCGGAACTTGGCGTTAAAGGAACTTCGCCATCACGCCGGCGGTGTCGATCATGCGGTTCGAGAAGCCCCATTCATTGTCGTACCAGCTGACGACGCGGGCAAGCTTTCCTTCCATCACGCTGGTTTCAAGGCTGTCGATGGTCGAGCTGGCCGGATAGTGGTTGAAGTCGCTGCTGACGAGCGGCTGGTCGGTATAGTCGAGCACGCCTTTCATCTTGCCTTCGGCGGCTTCCTTGAGCGCGCCGTTCAATTCTTCGACGCTGGTGTCGCGGCTCGGGGTGAAGACGAGATCGACGAGGCTCACATTGGGCGTCGGCACGCGGACGCTCGAACCGTCGAGCTTGCCCGCCAGTTCGGGCAGGACGAGACCGACCGCGCGCGCCGCGCCGGTGGTGGTCGGGATCATGTTCTGCGCGCCGCCGCGCGCCCGGCGCATATCGCTATGCATCTGGTCGAGCATGCGCTGGTCGTTGGTGTAGCTGTGGATCGTGGTCATGAACCCGCGCTCGATCCCGACGGTGTCGTGCAGCACCTTGGCCATCGGCGAGAGGCAGTTGGTGGTGCAGCTGGCGTTGGAGACGATCACGTCCTCGGCGCTGAGCGTATCGTGGTTCACACCGTAGACGATCGTGGCCGAAACGTTCTTGGCCGGCGCCGAGATCAGCACGCGCTTGGCGCCTGCCTTGAGATGCGGTTCGGCGGCCTCGTGGCTCTGGAAGAAGCCGGTGCATTCGAGGACGATGTCGACGCCTTGGTCGCCATGCGGCAGGTCGCCCGGGTCGCGCTCGCTAGTGACCGCAATCGACTTGCCGTTGACGATGATCGCATTGTCGCCGACCTCGACCGTGCCGGGGAAGCGGCCATGCGTGCTGTCATACTGGAACAGCAGCGCATTCGACTTGGTGTCGGCCAGGTCGTTGATGCTGACGAGTTCGAGATCGTGATCGTCACGCTCGAGAATGGCGCGCGCCACGAGGCGGCCGATACGTCCAAAACCGTTGATTGCAACCTTCGTCGCCATTGCAAAAACTCCTGCTTAGCCGTTCAGTTTGTTCATGATTTGCGGAACGATGGCGTCCGCAGTGAAGCCGAATTTCTCGAACAGATCGCCCGCCGGCGCGCTGGCACCGAAGCGGTCGATGCCGATCCGCAGACCGTTAGTCATCGTGTAGCGATCCCAGCCGAATGTCGTCCCCGCCTCGATGCTGACGCGAAGCGTTTCGTCGGGCGAAACGTCGGGCAGCAGCTCGGCCTTGTAGGCATCGTCCTGCTCGTCGAACAGCTGGGTGCAGACCATCGACACGACGTCCGCGCCGATGCCCGCCTTTTCCAGTTCGGCGGCGCATTCGGTCGCCAGGCTGACTTCCGATCCGGTCGCGATCAGGATGACCCGGCGCGGCGATTCGGCAGCCTTGAGACGATAGGCCCCGCGCCCGCTGAGGTTATCCGAAGCCGCCTCGGTGCGCAGCTGCGGCAGCCCTTGGCGGGTCAGCGCAAGAACCGTCGGGCGGTCCTTTTCGCGCAGCGCGATGTCCCAGCATTCGGCGGTTTCGACCGTGTCCGCCGGGCGCATGACCAGCAGGTTCGGGATCATCCGCAGCGACTGGATGTGTTCGATCGGCTGGTGCGTCGGCCCGTCTTCACCCAGCCCGATGCTGTCATGCGTCATGACATAGACCACGCGGGCCTGCTGCAGCGCGGACAGGCGGATCGCGGCGCGGCAATAGTCGGTGAACACCAGGAAGGTGCCGCCGTAGGGGATCACTCCGCCATGCAGCGCCATGCCGTTCATCGCCGCGGCCATGCCGAATTCGCGGATGCCGTAATAGATATAGCGTCCGCTGCGGTCGTCGGCGGTAAACGGGCCGATGCCTCCCGCCTTGGTGTTGTTGGACCCGGTCAGATCGGCACTGCCGCCGATCGTATCGGGCAGGTTGGCGTTGATTTCGCCCAGCGTCATCTCGCTCGCCTTACGCGTCGCGACCTTCTGCGGTTCGTCGATCAGCGACTGGATATAAGTGTCCAGGCTGAAGCTCTCGGGCAGATCGCCCGCCATCCGGCGTTCGAATTCGGCCTTGTCGCCATGAGCCTCGAGCCGGTTGCGCCATTCGGCGCGCGCCGCCGAACCACGCTCGGCCGTCCCGCGCCAGTCGGACAGCACCTGTTCGGGAATTTCGAACGGCGCCGCCTCCCAGCCCAGCGCCTCGCGCACTGCAGCGATTTCATCGTCGCCCAGCGGTGCGCCGTGGGTGGCACTGGTGCCCTGCTTGTTGGGTGAGCCCTTGCCGATGACCGTCTTGCACGCGACCAGCGAGGGCCGTTCGTCGGCCACCGCTTCATCGAGCGCGCGGCGGATGTCGTCGAAGTCGTGCCCGTCGCAGCTGACGACATGCCAGCCGGTCGCTTCGTAGCGCGCCTTGATGTCTTCGCTGGTCGACAGGTCGGTGGTCCCGTCGATGGTGATGTTGTTGTCGTCCCACAGCACGTTCATGCGGCCGAGCTTGAGATGGCCGGCAAGACCGATCGCTTCGTGGTTGATGCCTTCCATCAGGCAGCCGTCACCCGCGATCACCCAGGTGCGGTGGTCGACGATGTCGTCGCCGAAACCCGCGTTGAGATGCCGCTCGGCAATCGCCATGCCCACCGCCATCGCCAGACCCTGTCCCAGCGGGCCGGTGGTGCTTTCGACGCCGTCGAGCAGGAAGTTCTCCGGATGTCCGGCGCAGGGGCTGCCGAGCTGGCGGAAGTTGCGGATGTCCTCCATCGTCGGGGCGGCATAGCCCGATAGGTGGAGCAGGCTGTAGATCAGCATTGAGCCATGGCCCGCGCTGAGCACGAAGCGGTCGCGATCCGCCCAGTCGGGTGCGGCGGGATCGTGCTTGAGATAGTCGCTCCACAGCACGGTCGCGACATCGGCCATGCCCATCGGCATGCCGGGGTGCCCCGAATTCGCCGCCTGCACCGCATCCATCGAAAGTGCCCTGATGGCATTGGCCATCTGGACCATGCGAGCGGTAGCAAGACTCATGGGATTTATTCTCCGGAAACTGGGTCGATTCGACGCGCGCGAAGCCTTCGCGGAGCGTAGGCGCGAGGTCAACCCGCCCGCCGCGTCATGCACAGCCGGCAATTCCCTCATTCCACTTATCAACAGAATAGGCCAAGCCTTTGACCGGACGCGGCAATCTTGGTATTTCCCACGGTGTCATGACTTCGCAACGCATTCAATCGGCGATGGACCGCATCGACCGCGCGCTGGCGCGGATCGAAACGCAGGCCGCGCTTGCCTCGCATTCCCCCGCGCCGGACGCGCCGACCAATGCCGAACTCGTCGCCCGCCACGAAGCGCTGCGCGAAAGCGTGACGACCACCATCTCGCAGCTCGACGCCCTGATCGAAGGGCTGGTGCCATGAGCGATGTCAAACTGGCGGTCGGCGGGCGCAATTACACCGTTTCCTGCGCCGATGGGCAGGAAGATCACGTCCAGCGACTGGCCGGCATAATCGACAGCAAGCTGGGCTCGATGGGCGCCAACCTGTCGAGCAATGAAGCCAAGAACCTGCTGTTCGCCGCCTTGCTGGTGGCCGATGAACTGGACGAGGCCAAGCGCGCGGCAGAGCCGCCCCCGGAACCCGATTTCGACACCGAGCGGCTGGCCGGACAGCTCGAACGGATGGCGGCGGCGCTGGAGAATGCGGCATCGACCCTTGAGGGCGAGGCCCCCGCGTCCTAGATAGCATGATGGCGGGGCTGCCCGGCACGAGCCGCATGAACATCCCTGAGGCTATAAGCATTCCTAGGGAGCTGTCCCTGTCCTGGTCTACCGGTTCGGCCGTGGGACCGGGACATACGGAGCCCACCTGACGTTTACGCGTCAGAGGATTTCGCCGGAAACGACCCATGGTGGTCCCGCCACTTTCCGGACCAGCAATCGACACCAGCCCGCGCCTTTCACCAGGCGGCGCCGACAGCCATCGACGCATGGCGATTGCTCACCCACGAGCGGGGCCATTGGACGCCCCGCGCCTCTACCGATAAGGACCCCTGCGTGACCAAGGACGAGCTTCGCAAACACCTGCGCATTACGCGGCGCGAGGAAGCCACCGCGCTACCGGAAAACATGCGCACGCTGGTGTTCATGCGCCCGCCCGCGCCGCTGCTCGAACTGGTCCCCAAAGGTGCCGTGATCGGCCTGTACCGCGCCAATCCCTATGAAGCGCCCGCGGCATCCTATGCCAAATTCTTCTTCGAACAGGGGTACGATCTCGCCCTGCCCCGCTTCGCCGACCGCGACGCGGCGATGCACTTCGCTCAGTTCAGCGACCCGTTTGGCGAAAGCGATCTCGAGACCGGTCCGTTCGGACTGCTGCAACCCCGGGCCGATGCCGCAGCGCTGGAACCGCGCGTGCTGTTCGTGCCGCTGGTCGGGTTCACCGCCGAAGGCGCCCGGCTTGGCCAGGGCGGCGGGCATTACGATCGCTGGCTCGCAGACCACCCGGGAACGACCGCCATCGGGCTTGCCTGGGACGGCCAGCGGGTCGATGACCTGCCGACCGAGGCGCACGATATCCCGCTTGCGGCAGTCGTTACGCCCACCCGCATCTATGGACCTTTCGCATGAGGCAAGAACCCACCTGGCGTATCCCGGTCGGCATCCTCGGATTGCTGCTGGCCCTGACCATCTATGGCGTGGTCATTGCACGCTATGCGCCCGGGCTGATCGGCGACTGGCCGACACTGGTCCAGACGCTGATCTATGTCGTGCTCGGGCTTGTCTGGCTGCTCCCGCTGCGCCGCTTCCTCATCTGGATGGAAACCGGCCGCTGGAGCTGATTGCCAAGTCGACTGCCCTACCCTAGCCTCCATGCCCAAGGGAGAGGGCATGACCACACGCGAAGCGGTGGCCGACAAACCGTCGGTCTGGCTCAAGCTGGCGCACGGATCGGGCGCTGCCGCGTTCGGCATCAAGAACGGCGGCTTCGACTATTTCCTGTTGCTGTTCTACGGCACGGTGGTGGGGCTCGAACCCGGCCTCGTCGGGCTCGCTATCCTGATTGCACTGGTGGTCGATGCGATCAGCGATCCGCTGGTCGGCTATTGGTCCGACAATCTGCGCAGTCGCTGGGGACGGCGCCATCCCTTCATGTATGCTGCGGCGCTGCCCGTTTCGCTGAGCTATTTCCTGCTGTGGAATCCGCCCGACTGGGGCCAGGCGGGATTGTTCCTCTACCTGACAGCGCTGGCGGTGCTGATCCGCACCTTCATCACCTTTTACGAAACGCCCAGCTCGGCGCTTATTCCCGAGCTCACCACCGACTATGACGAACGCACCAGCATGCAGGCCTATCGCCTGCTGTTCGGCTGGTCGGGCGGCACCGTGATGAGCATTGTGGTATTCGGAATCCTCTTCACCGGGCCGCTGGGAATGCGCGATCCCGAAGCCTATGCCCAATACGGGATCATCGCATCGGCGCTGATATTCGCAACGATCATGATCTCGGCGCTGGGAACGCACAGCCGTATTCCCCATCTCCACCGCCCGGTCGCGACGGGCGAGCGGTTCAGCATCGGGCGCATTTTCCGCGAGATGATCGAGACGCTGAGCGAGAAAAGCTTCCTCGCATTGTTCGTCGCCACCGTGCTGTTCGCCATTGCGACCGGCCTGTCGGCGGCGCTCGCCTTCCTGATACTCAACTATTTCTGGGGGTTCAGCGAATTCCAGATCTTCATCTGGACCTGCTCGGTGCTGCTCTCCGCACTGATCGGTTTCCTGATTGCGCCATGGGCGACCCGCAAACTCGGCAAGAAGCGCGCGACCATCGTTCTGGGCCTGCTCGCCTTCACCATCCAGCCGTCCCCCGTCCTGCTGCGGCTGGCCGGGCTGATGCCCGAAAACGGCGACCCGCTGCTGTTCCCGCTGGTGCTGGGCATCAATGTGATCGACCTGGCGCTGATCATTGCAGTGCAGGCGGTGGCCTATTCGATGATCGCCGACCTGGTCGAAGCCAACCAGGTGCGCACCGGCCGGCGTTCGGAAGGCGTCTATTATGCGGCGATGACCTTTACGCGCAAAACCACGCAGGGGTTCGGCGTGCTCGCGGCGGGCCTGATCCTGTCGCTGATCGATTTTCCCGAAGATGCCGACCCGGCGAGCGTGGACCCCGGTATCCTGTGGCGGCTGGGTGCGTCCTACGCGCCCGCATTGCTGATCCTGTGGCTTTCCGCGCTGTTCTTCATTGCGCGTTACCGGATCGACAAAGGCATGCATGAAGAGAACCTGCGCCGACTGGCGGATGCGGAAAAAATCCGCATCCGCCTAGGCGTCAGACTATTGTCAGAAAACGTCCCAAGTGGCGCGAGTGACGGGGCTCGAACCCGCGACCTCCGGCGTGACAGGCCGGCACTCTAACCATCTGAGCTACACCCGCTTGAAGCGTTGCACCGCTTGGGAGCCGCGCCACTAAGGCAGGGTCCGATTCCTGTCAATGGCCGATGTTGCGGTTTTTTGGCACTTGTCCGCACGCGCCGAAACCGGGACCGGATTTACCCATTTTTAACCCTCTTTGGCGATAATCTGATCAGACTTTGCACGCGGGGTGAAATGGGGGGCTGACATGCTGACAAGAGCCATTCTCGCCTTTTCCATCGGCCTGCTTTGTGCCGGCGGAGTTGCGACCCAATCGGCTTTCGGCATCCAGCAATCGGCCTATATCGCACCGGGGTCCGGCGGCGACGGCGATACGCGGATTAGCCGCCTCGCCCAGCGGCCCTAACAGCTTTCATATTTCCAGTTACGCCGCTTGCCCTCGCCGATCCATGCGGCAGCGGTGGCAATGCGTTTCGCGCGGGTTGCTTCGCGTTTGGCGCTCACCACCCAGTCGAGATAATCGCGTCGCTGGGCATCGGTAAAACCCTCCCAGACGGCAATCGCACCGTCGCACCTGGCGAGCGCATCGCGGAAATCGTCGGGCATCGCGATCGGCGGCTTCGGCCTCTGCCGGGCGGCCATAGGCGCTTGCGCATCCTGGGCCGCCTGTTTGAACCGCGCGATCAGCTCATCATCGGCGGGAAGCATGTCGAGCGCGGTGATCCGGCCGAAATTTCCCATTCCGCCGCCAGCGAATTCTTCGCTGCATAGCATTAGTGAGGCATGGTTCTTGAACGCCGCCATCCCGACAGCATTCTTCCCGCCCACGACGAAATGCGGGACGCCCCATTTGATGGTTTCGACCGTATCGGGCAGCGCGCGGTGCACGAGATCGCGAATGTGGTGCAGGATCGGCTGCGCAAAAGGCTGCGCCCTGTCGATGTACTCGTCGACTCGGCTGTCACGCGTCATGCGTGACAGCCTAGCAGATCAATCCACGAGGATCAGCGCCGGAGTTTCGAGCAGCTTCTTGAGCGCCTGGACGAAGCTCGCCGCGTCCCAGCCATCGACCACGCGGTGATCGCAGCTGATCGAGATATTCATCAGCTTGCGCTTCTCGATCCGCTCGGCCCCATCGCTGCCGGTGACATACATCGGCCGTTCGATGATGCGGTTGGGGCCGATGATCGCGACTTCGGGGCGATTGATAACCGGTGTCGTTGCCACACCGCCGAGGGGGCCGAGCGAAGTGACCGTCAGCGTGCCGCCCTGCAATTCCTCGCTCTTCGCCGTGCCGCTACGGGCTGCCTCGGCCAGGCGCGAGATTTCGTTGGCGAGTTGCCACGGGTTCTTCGCCTGCGCATCCCGGATCACCGGGACCATCAGCCCGGCATCGGTCTGCGCAGCCATGCCCAGATGCACCGCGCCGTGGCGCGTCACCACGCCGCCTTCGTCGTCGTAACGGGCGTTGATCATCGGGAAGTCGGGCAAAGTCTTGCAGATCGCGGTGATCAGCAGCGGCAGGATGGTCAGCTTGGGCTTGTCGCCGCGGTTGCTGTTGAGCTGCGCGCGCAGCACTTCCAGATCGGTGACGTCGCATTCCTCGACATAGGAGAAATGCGGAATGTTGCGCTTCGATGCGGCCATGTTCTCGGCGATGCGGCGGCGCATCCCGATAACCTTCTTCTCCTCATCCGCTCGCGGCGCGGCGGCGGCGCCATAGCCCGCATTGTAAGACAGGAACTGGTCGAGATCGCCGTGGCGGACGCGGCCGTCCTCGGCCGGCTTCACCTGCGCGAGATCGACGCCGAGGTCCTTGGCGCGCTTGCGCACCGCCGGGGTGGCGAGAACTTTGGCGTGCTGGACCGGTTCGGGCGCGGGCGTCGGCGCAGGAAGCGGCTCGGGCTTCGGATCGGCCGCCAGCGCATCGTCGGCATCGGACGCATCCGAGTTCTCGACCTCGATCCGTTCCTCGACCGCTTCGTCCTTCGGCGCGGGCGCCGATGCGGGCGCGGCGTCGGTTGCAGGCGCGGCTTCCTCGACGACATCCTCGGGCACTTCGCCCTCGACCTCGATGACGACGAGCATCGAGCCGATCGACACCATGTCGCCCTCCCCGCCGGCTATCTCGAGGATCTTGCCGTTCACGGGGCTTTCCATCGGCACGGTGGCCTTGTCGGTCATCATGTCGACGAATTCTTCGTCTTCGCTGATCTGATCGCCGACCTGCTTGTGCCATTGCACAATCTCGGCCTCGGCGATGCCTTCGCCGATATCGGGCATGTTGAAGGTGAATTTCGCCATGGGATCAGTCCTTGAGGATCTTGTCGATGGCCTCGCCGATGCGGATCGGGCCGGGGAAATAGGCCCATTCGAGGCTGTGGGGATAGGGCGTATCGAAGCCGGTCACGCGTTCGACCGGGGCTTCGAGGTGATAGAAACAGCGTTCGGTGACCAGCGCGGAAAGCTCCGCCCCGAAACCGCTCGTCCGGGTCGCTTCATGCACGATCAGACAGCGCCCGGTGCGTTCGATCGAGGCTTCGATCGCTTCGATGTCGAGCGGGACCAGCGTGCGCAGGTCGAGGATGTCGGCTTCGACGCCCTTCTCGCGGCACACCGCCTCGACCACATGGACCATCGTGCCATAGGCGAGGACGGTCAGCCGGTCGCCTTCGGTGACGTGCCGCGCCTTGCCCAGCGGGATCTTGTAATAGCCTTCGGGCACCACGCTGGCGTCGAACTTCTTCCACGGCTGCACGGGCTTGTCGTAATAGCCCGAGAACGGGCCGTTGTAGATGCGCTTGGGCTCGAAGAAGATGACCGGGTCGTTGTCCTCGATGCACGAGATCAACAGCCCCTTGGCGTCATAGGGCGTGGCCGGGATAACCGTCTTGAGGCCCGAGACATGCGTGAAGATCGCTTCGGGGCTCTGACTATGCGTCTGCCCGCCGAAAATGCCCCCGCCAAAGGGCGAGCGGACGGTCATCGGTGCGATATATTCGCCCGCCGAACGATAGCGCAGGCGCGCCGCCTCGGAGATCAGCTGGTCGAGCCCGGGGTAGATGTAATCGGCGAACTGGATCTCGGGCACCGGGCGCAGGCCATAGGCGCCCATGCCCACCGCCACCGCGATAATCCCGCATTCGTTGATCGGCGTGTCGAACACGCGCGTCTTGCCGTATTTGTCCTGCAGCCCCGCGGTGCAGCGGAAGACGCCGCCGAAATAGCCAACGTCCTCGCCCATGACCACGACATCGTCGTCGCGGCCCATCGACACGTCGAGCGCATCGTTGATCGCCTCGATCATGTTGAGGCGGCGTTCGCCCTGCTGCTCGGTGGCGGGCAGGTCCTTGGTCTGGGTCTCGCTCATGCCTCGGGCAATCCTTCGGGAAACTTGGTCTTGCGCTCGTGCACCGCCTGGTCGGCCTGCTCGCGCAGGTGCCACGGCAGTTCCTCGAAAACGTCTTCGAACATGGTGCGGAACGGGTGGTGGAGACCGTGGCCGAGGATACCGTTGGCCTCGGCTTCCTTGGTCACCTTCTTGACGTGTTCGGCCGCCTCGAGGTCCATCTTCTCCTGCCGCTCCTCGTCCCATTCACCAAGCGCGATGAGGTGGTTCTTGAGCCGCATCACCGGATCGCCGAGCGGCCATTCGCTGCGCTCCTGCGCGCTGCGATAGCCGCTGGGATCATCCGAGGTGGAATGGCCTTCGGCGCGGTAGGTAAAGAACTCGATCAGCGTCGGTCCGGCATTGGCCCGCGCGCGGTTCGCCGCCCAGCGCTCGGCGGCATAACAGGCCAGCGCATCGTTGCCGTCCACCCGGAGGCCCGCAAGGCCGTAGCCCAATGCGCGCGCGGCGAAGGTGGTGCGCTCCGCCCCGGCAAAACCGCTGAAGCTGGAGATCGCCCACTGGTTGTTGATAACATTGAGGATAACCGGTGCATTATATACCGTCGCGAAGGTGCAGGCCGAGTGGAAGTCACCTTCGGCGGTACTGCCCTCGCCCACCCAGGTCGCGGCGATCCGGCTGTCGCCCTTCATCGCGCTGGCCATCGCCCAACCAACCGCCTGCGGGGTCTGCGTCGCGAGATTGCCGCTGATGGTGAAGAAGCTGTGCTCGCGGCTCGAATACATGATCGGCAGCTGGCGGCCCTTCAGCTTGTCGCCCTTGTTCGAGTAGATCTGGTTGATCATCTCGATCAGCGGGTAACCGCGCTGGATCAGGATGCCCTGCTGGCGGTAGCTGGGGAAGACCATGTCGTCCCCCGCCAGCGCCATCGAGGCCGAGACGCTGGTCGCCTCTTCGCCGGTACACTTCATATAGAAGCTGGTCTTGCCCTGCCGCTGCCCGCGGAACATGCGTTCGTCGAACGCCCGCGTCATCGCCATATGGCCGAGCATGGCGCGCAGCGTGTCCGCGTCGAGCTTGGGATCCCACGGCCCATGCGCCTTGTCGTCATCGCCCAGCACGCGGACCAGCCCATAGGCCAAATCGCGCATCTCCGCAGGGTCGCAGGCCTCGTCGGGCCGCGCCATGCTGCCCGCCTCGGGCACGTCGATATGCGAGAAATCGACCGTGTCGCCCGGCCGGAACTTGGGTTCGGGCACATGCAGCGAGAGAGCCGGACGGTTCTCGCCTTCTGCACTGCCCTTGGGCCTGTCGGCCATAGAATCGTCTCCCAGACGCAATCTTACGCTTAAGCGTTATTTTATTTCACGGATGGGAAACGGTCAAGTCAGGGGCCGAATCACACCGCGACGGGCGCCTTGATCGGCGCATGCGGCGTGTAATCGTGAACCACGAAATCCTCGATCGCGTAGTCGAAGATGGAAGGCGGACGCCGCATTATCTCAAGGCGCGGGCGGCCCTGCGGTTCCCGCGACAGCTGCTCGTCTATCAGTGCGTCGTGGTTGAGATAGAGATGCGTGTCCCCGCCTGTCCAGACGAGCTCGCCCGGCTCGAGCCCGACCTGCTGCGCGATCATCCGTGTCAGCAGCGCTGCGGACCACAGGTTGAACGGCAGGCCCAGCGCGACGTCGCAACTGCGCTGGTAGAGCAGGCAGTTGAGGCGATCCCCCGCGATATGGAACTGGTAGGTCTTGTGACACGGCGGCAGCGCCATCGCATCGAGTTCGGCGACGTTCCAGCCCTCGATGATATGCCGCCGGCTGCCCGGATTGGTGCGCAGCGATTCGACCACCTCAGCAACCTGGTTGATCCCCGGCCCCGGCCGGTAGCTGCCGTCGCCTTGCGCTTCGTAGGTCGGCCAGTCGACCCATTGCTTGCCATAGACCGGGCCGAGGTCGCCCCAGCGCGCAGCGAAAGCCTCGTCGTCAGCGATCCGCTGAACGAATTCCTCAAGCGGGACCTGCTCGCCCGTCTCCGCGACATAGCGCACATGCGGCCATTCGTTCCAGATTTTGACCCCCTGCAGCACGAGCGGGCGAATATTGGTGTTGCCGGTAAGGAACCACAGCAATTCGCGCGTCGCCGTCTTCCAGTAGACCCGCTTGGTCGTCACCAACGGCATGGCCCCATCGGCAAGGTCGAACCGCAGCATCGCGCCGAAGACCGACCGCGTGCCCACGCCGGTCCGGTCCATCCGTTCGTCACCCTCCGACCAGATGCGGCGCATGAGTTCGAGATAGGGCTGTTCAGGGTGCGATTCGGACACGGGATGCTCGTTTTGCTGCGGAGATTCTTCCTAGGCAGGATTTGCCCGAATTGCCTGCTTGCGTGTGCCGCAATCCCCACCTATAGGGCGCGCCTTGCTTCGCACCCAAGGCTTCACAAAGCCGCGGGCCGATCCGGTCGGGGAGTAGCTCAGCCTGGTAGAGCACTGTCTTCGGGAGGCAGGGGCCGGAGGTTCGAATCCTCTCTCCCCGACCAAACTTTCGTTTCTGTTTAAATTCAATGACTTGCGCCGAAACAAACCCGCCCTGTAGGGCAGGTTTGTGGGGCAGGTTTGTTAGGCGCATCGGAAGACATCACTTACCCTCGGCCAGTGCCGCCAAAAGGAAGCCGATGTAGCTTCGGGTAAGGTTGCAGATGAGAACGGCCTCGTTGAGGTTGATATCATCACCCCTGCTTAGGCTCGTGCCGTGCCTCACCCCGCCTCCGGTAGGGGAAGACAGGTAGCCGTGAAGCCTCTCCATCCAGTTCCCAGCTTGTACAAAAAGCCCACGGTCACTTTTGTGCGCGAGGTCGCGAATGATCTTGTTGAAATACTTCCCTTCAACGGTACCCCCGCTGACTTCCTTGCCCTCAAACGCTGTCGTCACTGTCTCCAAGAGCCAAAGAACCTCCTGCACTGCCTGCCGGGGCTTTGCTTCCGCTAAAAAGCGATCCGCCTGATCGAGTGTCGCACTTACGAGGAGCTTTGTTCTTTCATCAATTCCGATTTCCGGCACATTGACCGAGGGTGCCGAGACTTGATGACTAGGCAGGAGATGAGGCGGCTTAATCAGATAGGGGACATCGTGCTTCTTGAGGTATCCGTTGAGGACATTCTCATCCGGTAGCGGCAGAGCCGGATCGGTTGCTTTCAGATCTTGGAGGCCCTTCCAGAGAGCTGCGAGAAAGGAGGGCGCATTCTCGGCGGCTTCGTCCATTGCAATCCGCAAGTCAGTTAGCGCCCAGCTGGAATCGGAGCTTCGACCTATGGACCCGAAGGCGCTCTTGAAGTGCTCCAAGATCGCCCAGTTGCTTCCTTGTCTGGCCACCGTTTTTAGCAAGACAAAGAAATCTTGGACGCAAGTGTCTGGGAGGGGGCCGGGATTTCCGTAGACCCAATCGGCAGGGAGCTGAAGCATGCGAGGCGACTATCCCTAGATTGCCCGCCTGTCGAGAATCCGCAAGAGGGTAACCATGGGGAAGTGCTACGTTTCCCGAAATCCCTCCTACCAAATCATCGAACTAATCAGCGGGGTTCAATAGGATTGTCTCCGCTTCTCGCCACAGCTCCTCGTAATGCTCCTGTTTCCCCTCGGCGACTTCGGGAGACGCCTTTTGAATAGAAGCTGGGCTTCGCGCAGCGATGTCTTTGAAGGACTGCGATACCAGATGGACATCGTCGCGGCCAAAGATAATAAGCCGATCGTGCAGCGCCTTCCGCGAAGCTTGGCGAATCTCTAGCTTGGTGCGCGGCTCGTCAGTGACCCAACGTCGGGTGGCTGCGATCAAGGAGCTTGCCTCTCGTGAAGATGTGAGACAGCGAATCTGTTGCAGGGGCTTCAGAACAGGCAGGAACTCCAGAGCGAAGCTTGCGTCTAGATACGGATCGACAACAAGTACGCTCTTTCCGGGCTGGCTAAGAACCCCGATTAAGCCTGCGTAGCCGTTCCACTTGTCTCCTGATGCAATGAACGCTCCTTGCTTTGAAGCAGGAAGGTCCAGCTCCACTTCGGCCATTACCTGATAAAGGGGTGCGAGCAGCTCGTTGCGACTATGAGTGAGCGTGAACAAGTTCTTACGAGCAAGCTCAAACGCCATGTGTTCCCCGTTGCTACCTACCCTGCGTAGCAGCGCATGCGCCCGGCCAAGCCATTCCAAGTCGCCCTCTTGATACCCCTCCTGATCATAATCAAACTCTGGAACGGTCGCGATAGATTCGGCCAGGAGTGCCGCAGCTTGCTCTGGTGGGAACGGGGGCTTGCCAATCATTTCAGAAAGATGCGCTCTTTCTGCGGGTTCAACAAGCCGGGTATATGGCCCTATCCCCGACATCGAAAAAAGCAGGGCATCGGGAGCCTAAGCCTCCAACCTCGCGAGCAGCCGTCGGACCCCGGAAGGATGCCATGCGCCTCCCCTCGGCGCCTCTATGTGCCTCTGGTTCAAGCCCTGAGCGATCTCCCTCAGGCTCCTTGCACCGGCGTCTCTCACAGCAGCCACCTCGGCTACCAGTTCCTTGGCTCGATCTTCGGCCGCGGCTTGGCAGGCCTTCACGGCTGCCACGTTACCCTTCCCGGCTCTGAGAAGGGCGGCGGCTCCGTTGGGGTTGCCCAGCTTGACGCCCTTCTCTTTCGCAGCCCTAAGGGCCTCCTTCGTGCGCGCGGAGATTGCCTTCCGCTCGGCTTGCGCCACGGCTGCCAGCAGGTGGACGGTCAGCTCGTTCGCTTCTGGCATGTCCGCCGCCACGAACTTGGCTCCGCTGTCCTGAAGGGTGGAGAGGAAAGCGACTGAACGCGAGAGGCGGTCCAGCTTGGCAACGACAAGGGTTGCCCCCGTAAGCTTCGATCTCCTCAACGCCTCTGCCAGCTCGGGCCTATCGTTGCGCTTGCCGCTCTCCACCTCTGTGAACTCGGCAATGATCTCCAGCCCCCGCCCTACGCACATATCGACCACAGCTCTCCGCTGTGCCTCTAGCCCCAGCCCGGAACGGGCCTGTGAGGCGGTCGATACGCGGTAGTAGGCAACGGCTTTCATCGATATTTCCTTGGTTGTTCCATCCTGCGTAACGAGCGTTAGGCGGTATGGAACACTCTCGACAGAGGGAGATAACTCAGCTCAGCGGAGAAAAGACTCGGTTGGACTCACAGGCTTTTGGCTTGCCAGGTGGCACTGATCTTTCCTTACAAGTAGAGGTCGCTCATACCGAGTGAGCGTCCGATGGGGGGCTTAATCGGGTGGGAAGCGGGCGTCCTTTCGACACCCGCCCCGTTCGATCTGGGGACGTTCACGCCGCAAGATGCTGGTCACCGAGTGGCTGCGCGCTGATCAACCCGAGCGGGACCACGAGGTGCTGATACCCACCCCCCTAAGGGGGGATGGCGCGCCTGTCGTAAACGTATATCCCGCTTCGGATTTTTGCGGCAAAACTAACCGCCCCTCCAGTTATTCGGTGCCCTGATAGGAGCCCCGCCAGCGGCCATCACGCGCCTCTGCTGGGCAGCGTATCCTCGCACGCGCTCGAAGGAAGCCCATCGACGGGCTTCTGGTTGGGCAGATTCGTGCCGTCGTTTTCGTTGCCCGGCAAATCGTTGAGGGGATGCATGCCGGGGACCGTATCGAGGTATGCCTTGTGCTTTGCGGGGAGTTCTTCGGTTCGCTGGGGCTGGAAGCCGCTGTACTCGACGACGGCGCGCGGGCGCTGTTCCTCCCTTCGGTGGAGCGGAGGATACTCATACTCTATTTTTCTGAAGGCCTTTACCGCCACCATTTGCTTCACGTGTTTGCAGGACGGCTTAGAGAAACGTTTCATCCCCGAGAATGAGGGTTTATTGTCCGGCTGCAGAGCGGATGTTTCCGATCTCCGAGGATGAGGGATAATCGTATACGCTGCGGCGGTATCGCCAAGATGCTGCGATTCGTATCACCGAGGTTGTGGGTTAATTGGCACGATCTTCGGGGCGGGCATTTAGTGTAATCTTGCGGGCCTTGGGCATTCAGCGGCGGACACGTGGGAAGGCCAGGGAGAGGCCGTAGGACGTAATGCCTGTCGAACCCTCTCGCTGAAGTTATTGGAAGCGCTTATTAAGCGGTAGCTGCTGACGGCGGTGCTGCCGAATATCTGGCGGCCGCATGTTCCGGCAGACCCAGGCGATCGCTGAGGAAATCAGTGAGCGTAACGACCTGCGCGCTGTGCTTAAGATGACCAGTTCGATCTTCCTCCGTCACTCGAAGTGGTCTCGGATATAACGGGCGCACTCGCTGGGCGTGAGTTCCTGCGTCGAGTTGCCAGAGCGCACGAAGAAGCGTTCGGCGACCGCGCCGCTACGGTCGGCGGTGGAGACGAAGGTGGGCTGCCGCGCGCGTTCGACGTCGATCCGGCAAACCTCCGCCTCATCGTGGCGGGCGAAGCTAACCTTGATCTTGGAGGCCCGGTCCGCGTGTCCGAAGTGCTTCGCCATCAGGTTCGTAAGGTGCAGTTCGAACTTGTCGCGGTTGCCGCCAAGGCAAGCGTAGTCCCGGTCGAGACCCACGGGCTCACCTTCGTCGGTCACGCCGATTAGGAGGGTGCCTCCTGCGCGGTTCGAAAAGCCAGCGAGCGTTTTAATCACGACCTCCTCGAGCTTCTTGTTCGGTTGCCCGGCGCGAACGTCCCAGCGCAGCGTCTCCTTGAACTCGAGGCCCTCGTGTTCGTCCTGTTCGAGCAGGTGCGCCAGCGGGGACGGTTCGGGCGTCTTGGGCGCCGGGGCCGGCGCAGCGTCTCCTGCCACGAGCAGCTCGTCACGGCGCCCCAGCCAGTCCTTTGCCACAGCGGCCTCGACCACGCCGTCGATCGCGGTGCGCAACTGCGCGCTGGTGGACTTGAACCCGAGCGCTCGCGACACCGCAAGGCAGACTTGGTCAGCGGTCGCCCCGTAGTTAGCCGAGACGATGTCGAGGATCGCCCGTTCCAGTTCTTCGGGTGGCAGGTTGTCGATCTTGCGCAATGTAGCGGATGCGACGTCGGACCTGTCGCGGACCATTGGTATCCTGCCCGGGACTGAGAGGAAGTCCCCCGATCGTACGAGGCGGCCGGCACGCACCGGGCCCGCAATCGCGTTCTCAACGGCCAGCTGGATCCGCGCACCGGCTCGTTTGAGGCCCCAGGCGGTACGGATGCGGGCAACGACTTCGTCCACGTGAACCGGGCCCTCGATACCTACGATCTCCTCGGCCATCGCCGCGAGCACGCCTGAGGGCGCTTCGTGCAGTTCGCAGTTGAGATGGGACGGGACGGATGGGTCCGCCTCGACGTAGACGCTGGCGGCGGAGCCATTACCGGCCCCCTCGAGTCCAACCTCCGTAAGGTCCTCCCGCTCGATCGTGACGATCTCGTAGGGAACGGCTCGTCCGCCCTTGGCCTGGGAAGCTGCCGCGTCCTCCTTCGCGGCTTCGATGCTGGCGACGAGACGATCGGTCTCCTGGGTGGGTCTCTGGAACCAGTCGGTGCTCCAGACGCGCAGGATCGTCCATCCGTGGCTCTCCAAGACCGATTGGCGCAGGCGATCGCGATCCCGTGCAGAGCGCGCGTCGTGGTAGGAGGCACCGTCGCATTCGATGCCGACAAGGTAGCGCCCGGGATGGTTCTCGTCCGCCACCGCGAGATCTATGTAAAATCCGGCAAGTCCGACCTGGCGATGCACCTGATAGCCGCGCTGCTGCAGAGCCTTGGCGACCTGCTCCTCGAACACGCTGTCGTGATCGCGTCCGGTGCTCTCGGCCATGGTCATGCGTCCGGTGCGGGCGAAGTGCATGAAGAGCCGGAAGGCGAACACCCCCTTGCGTGTCTGGGCGAAGTCGGGATCGATGTCCTCGTCGGTCATCGATGCGAACACCTCGCAGCGCTGCTTGGCGCGGCTGATGAGGACGTTGAGGCGACGCTCACCCCCATCGGTCCCGAGCGGACCGAAGCGCATCGGAACGCGCCCTCCGGGGACCGTGGGACCGTAGCCCACCGAGATAAAAATGACGTCGCGTTCGTCACCCTGCACGTTCTCGAGGTTCTTCACGAAGAACGGTTCGGACGGGTGTGCTTGGAAGAACGCCTCCACTTCCGGCGGGAGGTTGCGGCGCAGCAGTTCAAGCTGGTCGAGGATCGCCCGGCGCTGTGCCGCTGAGAACGCCGCGACACCCAACGAGAGCTGCGGGTTAGACCGCGCGTGCGCAACGATGGCTTGCGCGACGACGCGCGCTTCGACCTGGTTCGTACGTGTCCCCCCGGCGTCAAAAATGCCGTCGGCCACGTGGTGGAAGCGCAGGCCCATGCCCGCCTCCGCGGTGTAGGGACTAGGGACGATGAACAGCTTGTTCTCGTAAAACTGCCGGTTGCTGACTGCGATGAGGGACTGGTGCTTGCTGCGGTAGTGCCAGCGCAGCATCCGAGTCGGCAGGCCCCGCGCGGTGAAAAGGCCAAGGATACTCTCAATGTCGGCAACGTGTCCGGCATCATCGCCGTCGTCTCCGTCGTCTCCGCCGCTCGTCAGCTTGGAGAAGAACGCCGTCGGCGGCAGCTGCTTGGGATCCCCGACTACGACGACCTGCTTGGCGCGCGCGACGGCACCCAGCGCATCGACCGGCTGGATCTGGCTCGCTTCGTCCATCACGAGGAGGTCGAAGTCGAACACCCCCGGTGCGAGGAACTGCGCCACCGAGAGCGGGCTCATCATGAACACCGGCTTCAGCGCCTGGATCGCCGGCGCGGCGCGCTCCATGAGCTTGCGGATCGGCATGTGGCCGCGCTTGCGGGCCATCTCGGAACGCAGCACGCCGAGCGGGCCCACGGATCCGCCGTCCCTCGGCGGCACGGCTTCGTGGTGCTTCTTCACCACCTCGTAGCTGGCGGCCTCGATCCGCTGGAGATCCATGTCGGCGAAGTCGCGCGCGAGCCGGCCGTGGAGGGTCCCGTCAAAGGAGCCGAGCTGTTCGTCCCGCTCGACCATGTCGGCGTAGACCGACTCGAAATAGGCCATCTCGAAGGCGGACATCGTCGAACCGGGAACCAATCGGCCGTCGGCGAGGCGATCGACGACGTCCGCACAGCCCAGGGCGCGCCCGCGTTCGGCGCGCTCGCGATAGGCGACCCAGCGGAACAGCTCCTCGCCGGAGCGCGACCATTCGCCGAGCCTATCCTCGAGGTCGGCCAGGGGCACAGCGGCCGGGTCCCGCGTCCCGAACGCGGCTTCGCGGTCGAGCTCCAGGGTATCGCATACCGCCTCGACGTCGCCGACCAGCGCGTCGCGTCGTGCGATGAGGTCACGGACCTGCCGATCCAGCCCGGCGCGGTCGTCGATCCGGCTGGCGAGATGCCGCAGTTCCGGGTTGTTGGATATCCACACGGAGGCCCGACCGAGGACGCCCCAGTCGCTGCCGGGACCCTGCCACATCGGGCCGAAGGCGTCGGTACCGAGCGGTTCGCCCGCCTCGAGGTCCCGTCGAAGCCGCTGCCCTTCGTCGATCGTCGCGAAACGGTCCCGCAAAGTCGAGATGTCCGGCGGCATCGACACGAGTGCGCGGCGCCCCTTCCGGAAGGCGTTCGCGACACGGCCCGAGAGCGTCTCGAGTCCCGGCAAGTCGATGTCGCCCGACTTCGTGGCTCCCGCGAGGGACTTCGGAGGATCGGTGCGGAGATCGTCCCAAACCGCCGCGGCCAACATCCCGACCTCTTCCATCGCGAGCCTGGTCCGCCTTGCGCGTTCGGCGACGTCGCGTCGGTCGGGTCCGCGAGAGGCGATGAGGCGCGGTTCTGCGCCGAGGCCGCGCAGCGAACGCATCCATTCGGCGAGCGACAGGAGCGAGGCGCTGCTCGAGCGGTCGCCGCGCCAGCCCGAGCCGAAGGCGCTGGCTCCGAACTCGTTCTCGGACGAGACGAGTGCAGCCGCCTTGCGTCCCTTAGTGACCGCGTCGAGCAGCGTGAGCGTCTCCTCGAGCTCGGTGCCGGGATCGGCGAGGACCGAACGCACCAGCCTGTTCGCGCTGCGCCATTCGCCGCTGAAGTACCGCATGAAGCTGGTGCCGTGCGAGGCGAGCACTGCCCTGGCGTTCGCGAGATCGATGTCCCATGCCGTGTCGGTCAGGCGATCGCCGATGCGCTCGCGGGCCTCCTCAAGTTCGCGCACGTGTTCGGCGAGATCGGTCGCCCGGTCCACGCCGCTGTCCCACAGGTCGGCCGCGAAGGCGGCCGGATCCGCATCGGGCGCCGCGCCCACGCGCTCGGCCACGGCGACGAGCGTCTCCACCCCGTCGAGAGTCGCCGGCTGCTCGCGGCCGATGCTCGCCGCAAGGCCTTCGGCCTCCCGGCGCAGCGCCGGAAGCCTTGCCTCTAGTTCCGCGAAGCGTTCGAGGGCATCGGTTTCCAGCTGCTGTGGTAGGTCGTCGAGCGTCTCGATCGCCTGTCGAAGGTCCTCGTCATGGGCCTCCACGGTGGCGACATCGCGCAGTTCCTCGCGAATCTCGTGATGGCGCCGTCCCGATCGGAGCAGGCCGAGTACATCGTCGTTGCGCCCACTCCAAGCTTCGCTAGCGAGGGACGCCGCGCCGATGTCGGGAGCTTGTCCGAGGAGCGCTGCGCGTTCGGCCAGCGTATCGAGTGCTTCGAGCGTTTCGGGAGGTGGAAGTTCGAGACGCCTCGCCGGTTCGTCCGAGCTGCGTGCGAGATCGCCATAACGGCCGTGTAGATCCGCGACCCTCTCGATGAGGCGCTCAGCATCGTTGGGGAGGATACGCGTCAGCATAACGCCGCGCCAAGGATGCAGCGACGGTGTGCCCACGGCCTCGATGCGTTCGACCAGCTCGGAGATGACGCCGCGCCGCGCTTCAAACTCGTCTTTCGACCAGCCGGTCGCACCCTCGAGCGCGATGTCGTTGGGGCGTTCCCCTTCGAGCCTCAGGCGGCTCAGCTGACCGATCGCCTGGAAGGGCGTGAGCCCGGACGGCTCGTGCGGTTCGTGCATACGCCGTGCGTGCGCATTGAGTGTGTCCCTCGCCTCCTCGAGACGGGTGTGCAGCGTACCGATGTCGTTGCGGCGGGGCGCGCCGAGCTCCCATGTCCGGCGCAGTTCGTCGAGGAGGGAGCGCTTGTTAGCCTTGTTGCTGTGGAGTTCGAGGCAGGCGTCGCCGACGCCGGTCGCATCGAGCCTGCGCTTAACCACCTCGAGCGCAGCCATCTTCTCGGCCACGAACAGGACTCGCTTCCCGTCACCAATAGCGGCCGCGATAATATTGGCGATGGTCTGGCTCTTGCCGGTCCCGGGCGGGCCTTGGATGACCATATCGCGCCCGCGGCGAACCTCGTGCACGGCCAGGGCTTGGCTGCTGTCACTGTCGACGATGTGCAGCATGTCGGCTGGCGTGATGTGCCCGTCGATGTTGGCGTCCTCGGGTATCATATCCTCTGAAGCCTCGAAGCCGTCTCGCAGCAGGCCGAGCACGAGCGGACGATCCAGGATCGAGCGGCCCTCGGGCCAAGTCTCCGGATCGAGGTCGCGATACATCAGGAACTTAGCGAAGGAGAAGAACCCGAGGGTCATCTCGTCGGGCAGGACCTCCCATCCCTCCTTCGAGGCGACCGCATCGGCAACCTGTTCGAAGTAGGTCCCGGGCACGAAGTCGTCGTCGGCCTCGAACTCGGGTAGCCTAATGCCATGCACCCGGTCGAGCATGACCTCGAGCGACAGGTTGCAGGCGACCTCCTCTTGGCGAAGGCGCAGCTTGAACTTCTCCGCCGCGTTGCCGCGTTCCAGCGAAACGGGGACGAGGATCAGCGGAGCGTGGCGGATGTTCGCCGAATTATTCGGGTCGATCCACTTGAGGGCACCGAGCGCGAGGAAGAGGATGTTGACCCCCTGCTCCTCCTCCAGCGTGCGGGCGTCGAAGTAGAGCTCGAGCAGGCGCTTCTGGAGGCCCGACGGGGTGAGCCGGGTCTGGAGCCTCGTGTCGGTGTGGCGCGCCGCCACCCCGTTCTGGTCGATCTCGTCATCCTCGGGTTGGGCTAGCTCGGGAAGCTCGTCGCCTTCCGGCGCCTCGCCCTCGCCCGCTTCCGACCGACCGGGAAGGAAGGTGAAGGGACGACCCTTGCAGACGAGGGCCGCGTAGACCTCGTCGCTCAGTTCGTCGACGATCGTAACGGACTTCGCACCCCGCGCGCCGCGGGGTATATTGAGGAGCCGGTTCCGTGCGGAGAGATCGAGAAGTTCGGTGCGCGCACGATCAAGCTTCTCGCGAACGGGCAAGTCGCTTTGAAGAACTGATCTATTCTGTTCTTCCTCCAGTCGAATCGGATCGGTGGCCACACTCATCCCCTTGTTACCGTTGTATAAGAGGGGAAAATCGTTCTCACGTCCAGCGCCTGTATGCGCCGCCAAGCTCGCGACAGACGTCACCTAAAAATAGGCTCTCAGTTTAAAAAGTCGTCAATCATTGTTGGCTTGCTCGCTATCCTTGCGAAGTAGGACCGATTTTTACCCTTTGACGGAAGTGGCGACTGGTTGCCTACCGTTTGAGCAAACTTCAACTTTTCGAGCTTGGTCACTTGAAACCTGCCTCCCGCTTCCGGTCCATGATCGGCCAATCGCGGGGTGTTCGTGCAAAGATGGTTTCGCACCCCACCCCGGCTATTCGTGGTTCTCGGGTTTGACGTTGAGAGCGAACACTACAGCATCACGGAACGGGCCAGCAGGATTGATTGGAACAGACACGGAGCAAGCTGCTTGCTCCAAATCGTCAGCCTGTCCGAAAGAAGCTGAATCGCCCGCCGTACCCGCCCTTTATCGAAGTCTGAAAATATCGCTGTGCCGATCCGGGTTAAGTTCCGAGTCTCACGCAGCGGCCTTGGCGGGCTATTCAACAATCCACGCCATTGGCTCACTCATGAGATCGGCCAGGACGACTTCGCAATGCACTCTGCCGTCGTCATCAGATCAGATGGAATAGCACTCTATTTCCGTGCGCTGGATGACGCGAAACGTTGCGTGGCCAAGTTCCCGTAGCTTGAGATCGCGGATCGAGCAGAGGGGGACGACGCGATCGATCGGCGGAACGATCGGACCGACGGCACGCCCGAGCTGAACCCCGCAGGACGTCGTCCTTACGGCCCCTAGTTAATGGAAAGAGGACGGCAAGAGCTATTGTGCGTGTACGACGGGTTCGCCGTTACCACCGTCCATCCTAGACATTACTTCGGTGTAGGAATCGACCATGGCTCGATGGAGGGCTGATGCATGGGATGTAGGGACGATAAAGCCGTCGTGAATCGGAAGACAGCATACGCCTTGATCGACCATCCGCAACAGCACACCCTCGGCGATCTCGCTGTCGATCCTTTGAAGCTGCAATCCTTTGCCAGTCCGAAACCAATCGCTGATCTCATAATGATGCTCGATAAGGTCAGCCACCAGCTGCTTCCATTCGTCCGCCTTCAGCTTGCTGTACGGCACGCCTGGGGGCCGTCTGATCGGCGAATGCGGCTTGGCGTTCAGGAGCTTCTGAAAAGCGTGCTTCGCCCAACCCCGCCGCTCTCCTTCAGACCACCGCCCGAGCCCGTAAGGGTCGACGCTTGGGGCCAACGGCTCGTGCTGGAGCTGGTAGATGAGGCGGGGGTGCAGAGCGGAGAAGTCCAGCTCGACGGTTTCCTCTCCGTCGATCAGGATCGATCGCCGATCCTTGCTGGCCATCTGGATCCACGGTGCGCCGAAGAAGCGCCCACCGAGTTCGAAGGTGCCCCGGCTGAATATCCGCCTGAGAATCGAGGGACCGATATGGACGACTGATCCATTCACCATCCGACTCAGCCGGAAGCCCGCTAGGTGATCATTGATGCGAGCGAGCTTTTCACGGAAGAGGACAGTCTCCGGCGTGTCCTCGTAAGGAACGTCGCGCTTCTCGTCTCCCCGCCCATCCCGCAAAACGATGGTCTCGATCCATGGCGCGAAGCCAACGTCGTACTGGTCTAGCCCGAACTCCTCACAGAAAAGCGACATCAAATGGTCGGTCGCTCGGATTCGAGACTGTTGGCCAACACCCGGGTTACCGTCGAAGCCGGGATATCGCCGGTAATGACCCCGCCAACCCTCGGCATAGCCTGCCGCCAGCAACCAATCCGCCGCCGTGCAGGCTGCGGTGTGGGTGATAGGGGAGCGGCTGTAGCGATCGCGCGTCTTGTATCCATCTTTCGCGCGGCTGTAGCGTCGCCAGCCCCCCGTCCCGTCACAGCGCGCCGCGAACAGCTCTAGCGCCAGTGCGCCAAGCGCTTGCTCCAGCCGGTCTCTGTCAGTTTGTCGGCGCTTCCGTTTGCGATCCTCTGATTCTTCAAGGTCACGCAGCAGGTACTCGACTGCCGTCTGAGCAGCTCGCATCCGGGGCGCACGCTCCCACGTGATGGCTGGCTCGCTATTCATGATTGAACGTCGGGGGTCGGGAGTGGCACACTAGGATAGTCGATCAAAGAGACGACCTCAGCCATCCGGCCCATGGATAGCTTCCGCCCGTATACGCCGAAGGTCATTCCGGTCTTTTCGTGACCGACGAGCTCCGCGACCTCGTTCTGCGGCACACCAGCCTCCTCGAGCTGGCCGACGAAGTTCTTTCGGAACGAATGAAACACCTTCGTCCTGTCCTCGAAGCCCTTGCCCCGCTTGAAGCGCGAGAAATCCTTGCCAGCATCTCCGCCCGGTCTGCCGGGACCCTCGGGGCTAAACTTTGGCCATACCCGTGCGCTAGCGTCTGCCCCTTCCGCACGTTCCCAAAGCCATCCTAGGCTGCGGTGCAGAGGCACCTTCCGGATCCCGGCGGTCGTCTTCGCGTCCGTCACATCGATGTACCGCACCCCGCCCTCCTCTCCGAACTGTCCGAACTTTAGCGAGGCAATCTCGTTCAGGCGCATACCGGTGAACAGAGCGACGATCATGACCTCTGCGAGATCGGCTCGCTTCGGCGGCGGCGAGAACAGCGTGCGAAGCTCCTCCGTCGTCCACGCGACATAGCTATGCTTGTTCTTGCCGACTCTGAGGCTCCGACGATGCCCTTCGAAGGGGTTCTTCCCCTCGCAGTGCTCCCTGCCCTCTGCCCAGCGCCATAACTCTGACAGCGTATTTGCATGCCTGTTGACGGTATTATCGGAGAGGCCCCGCTCCCTGCCTCCAAACTTACTTAGCAGCTCGGGCCAATCGATTTTATAGCCATCAGCATGCTTTTTTCCGGTTCTCGCCCAGTTCGGATCAAGCTGGCGGAGTTGGTCGAAGAAGGAAGCAGCATCACCTCGCGTGACTTGGCGGATTGGTCGGTCGCGCATGAATGCCGCGAATAGCTCGAAGGTCGCCCGTTTCTGCTGTTCGGTGTTGGTCTCTTTAAGCCCCGCGGTGGTCCGCCAGAGCTTCAGGAAGGCCTCTGCGATCTCGCGGAAGCTCATCTCGAACTCCATCCGTATCGTGGGCCTCTTCCCTTGCCGCGCCATTTGAGCATCCTGCAGCGCTGCCACCCTCGCCTGCTCGGCCTCGGTGAACTCGCGCCGTCCAATATCCTGCTCAAGCTTCTCGAGTTCGTATTCGATCCCGGCGGTGAACTCATCGTAGGCCTCCGGGTCGCCTTCGATCACGAAGTCCCCTCGCTCAGCCTGTTCCTTCACGCGCTCGTAGAGGGCCCTAAGAGATGCGATGGGGGGCGCGGTGCCGTTGAGCTTCTCGTGCCAGCCGGTCTTCAGTTCCAGCTCCCACGCCTTCGCCTCCAACTCCGCGCTGCGGCGATCTAGGGAGCGGAGAGTTCGATAGAGCATCTTCCGCCCGACCTCTTTTTCGAGCGCCTTGGGCACACGGAGCTTCGCTTCCCACTTGTTTCCGCGTTGTCTAATGGCGGCCATCTGCGTCCCTCGAAAGTGCCCTGTGGGGCAGGTTTGTGGGGCAGGTCCGTAGGGCATAACCCTTTGTGAATACAAGCTTTCCTGTGGAAACAGCCACTTAGTGGTGGCGGTCTCCGCCTCCTCTCTCCCCGACCAACTTCTATTGTAGCATCCAGATCGAGGATCCGCTTGCGTCCCTGTGGCGGAACGGCACGCGGCCGCGCGCGATTTGAGCTGATCACTAGCCGCTATCGGCGTGTCCGGATGCGTCCCGGAACACAGGCCAAATATCCGCTTTAGCCGCCGTCCGGATCGGTAAGCGCCAGCAAGCAGGCCAGCATGGTGGCGGCGACGGATTCGATCTGTTCGCGCGTCGTGGTGCTCATTTTCAGGCCGACGATCGAATGGTGGAGCATCTCGCCAAGCCCCTTGGCGGCAATGTGCCGGCGCTCGAGCGCTTCCTGATATTCGAGCAGGAATTCACAAAGATTGCGCTGTGCCTCGAGGTGAACCTCGACGAGTTCCTGCTTGATCGTGGTGGCCAGTTCGAGCTCGAGCTCGTCGGCATGCGGCATCGCCTGCATCGATTCCCAAGGCTCGATGACTAGATTGTCGAGCAATGCCTCGAACCGTTCGCGCCGGTCAGGGGTCGTGGCGCAGAACTCGCGTATCGCCCTCCACTTCGATTCGAAATGATACCGCGCGACGCCGAGCAGCAGCGCCTCGCGATTCGGGAAGACATTGTATATGGTCTGCCGCGAAACCCCCGCTGCCGTAGCGACATCGTTCATTGTGGCGCGTCTGATGCCGTATTGGCTGATGACCCCATAGCCCGCCGCGGCGATCCTGCATGCTCTCTCTTCCATGCAGGTTAACTGGACATCTGATGCAAAAATGTCAATTTACAATTGTATCGCAATTGTCAAAACGCGGCGCTAATCGCACCACCGGTCGCAGGGTGAGTCGCCCCTCGCAAGGAATCCCCATGACGCATCTTCGCACTCTGCTCCTGCTTCTGCTCGGTCTCGTAGCCGCCGCCTGCTCGTCACCCGATACGGTGCCAGAGGGTCAGGCCATCCCGGTCCGGACGATCACGGTCGGCGAAACCGATCTCGACAACATTCTCGAACTGCCCGGACGCGTCGAGCCGGTCCGGGTCGCGGAAGTCCGCGCACGGGTTACCGGGATCGTCCAGCAGCGGGTCTATGAAGAGGGCACCGATGTCGGACAGGGGCAGGCCCTGTTCCGCATCGACCCGGCGGAACTGCGCGCCAGCTATGCGCAGACGCAGGCCAGCCTCGACCGCGCCAAGGCCACTGCCGCAAACGCGAACGCGGTAGTCGCACGCTATCGCCCGCTGGTTGCCGAGAATGCCATCAGCGGTCAGGAATTCGACGCCGCGCAGGCCGCCGCGCGCGAAGCCAATGCCAATGTCGCGCAGATCCAGGCGCAGCTGCGCGCGTCCTCGCTCCAGCTCGGCTATACCACGGTTCGTGCACCGATTTCGGGCCGCGCCGGACGTGCTGCGGTGACCGAAGGCGCGCTGGTGTCGCAGGCGGAGGGGACGCTGATGACGCGGATCGAGCAGATCTCACCGATTTACGTCTCCTTCTCGCAATCGGCCACCGAAGTGCTCCAGATCCGCCGCGCGATTGCCAGCGGTCAGCTTGACCTTGCTCCCGGCGATGCGGTCGAGGTCCGGCTGCTGTTCCCCGATGGCACCGAATACGAACTGCCCGGTCTGATCGAATTCCTCGACTTCTCGGTCGACGAGGCGACCGGCACGGTCCAGCTGCGCGCCGAATTCCCCAATCCCGACGGGCTCCTGCTGCCGGGCGAATTCGTCAACGCGCGGATCTATGCCGGCAAGGTCACCGATGTAATCGCCATCCCGCAGCGCGCGGTTACAGTGGCCGATGCGGGCGGCACGGTGATGATCGTCGACAAGGACGGCAAGGCCGCGGTCCGCCCGGTCAAGCTTGGCCAGCTGATGGGTGATAGCTGGGTCGTTGAAAGCGGGCTCCAGCCCGGCGACCGGGTGATCGTGTCGAATCTGCAGAAACTGCAGCCCGGCATGCCCGTGCAGATCGCCAACGCCGCCACCGGCCGCAAGGCCGCAGCCCCCACGCCCGCTGCAAAGGCCGATTGATCATGGCGCGTTTCTTCATCGACCGGCCGATCTTCGCCTGGGTGATCTCGCTGGGCATCCTGCTGTCGGGCTTCATCGCCCTGCGCGCTTTGCCGATCGAACAATATCCCGAGGTCGCCCCGCCTTCGCTGGCGATCAACGTGGTCTATCCCGGCGCCGATGCGGAGACGCTCGAACAGAACGTCACACAGGTGATCGAACAGCAGCTCAACGGCGTCGAGGGTTTCCTCTACATGGCCTCGTCGAGCCTTTCGAACGGGACCGCCTCGATCACGCTGACCTTCGAAGCGGGCACCGATATCGATATCGCGCAGACCGAGGTGCAGAACCGGCTGAGCACGGTCGAGGCCCGGCTGCCCGAGGAAGTCCGTCGCCAGGGGATTACCGTGCGCCAGGCGAATGCCGGCTTCCTGATGATCGTCGCGCTGACTTCGGAATCGGGCACGCTCGACTCGACCGATCTCGGCAATATCGCCTCGACGCAGGTGATCGACGAATTGCGCCGTGTGACCGGCGTCGGCGATGTCACGCTGTTCGGCTCCGAATATGCGATGCGCATCTGGCTCGATCCCGAAAAGCTGGCGTCCTACAATCTTTCGCCCAGTGCCGTGGTGGCCGCGATCCGCGAGCAGAATGCGCAGACCGCGGGCGGTTCGCTGGGCGCGCTGCCGCTGCAGGAAGGCCAGCAGATCACCGCCACGATCACGACCGAGAACCGGTTCGAGACCGAAGACGAATTCCGGCGGATCATCCTGCGCGCAGATGCGGGCGGCGCCAGCGTCCGGCTCGGCGATGTCGCGCGGGTCGAGATCGGCGCGCAGAGCTATGCCACATCGACCACGCTCAATAGTCAGGCGATGGCCGGGATGGCGGTCCAGCTGGCCACCGGCGCCAACGCGCTGGCAACCGCCGAGGGGGTCAACGAACGGATGGCCGAAATCGGTGCGGGCCTGCCCGACGATGTCGCCTGGTCGATCCCCTACGATACCACGCCCTTCGTCGAGGTTTCGGTCGAGGAAGTGGTCAAGACGCTGATCGAGGCCATGGTGCTGGTCTTCCTCGTCATGTTCCTGTTCCTGCAGAACTGGCGCGCGACGCTGATCCCGACGCTGGTGGTCCCGATCGCACTTGCCGGTGCCTGTCTGGGCCTGTGGCTGTTCGGCTTTTCGATTAACGTGCTGACGCTGTTCGGCATGGTGTTGGCGATCGGCATCCTCGTCGATGATGCGATCGTCGTGATCGAGAATGTCGAGCGGATCATGCGCGAAGAAGGGCTCGGCCCGCTCGCGGCAACGCGCAAGGCGATGGACCAGATCACCGGCGCGATCATCGGGATCACGCTGGTCCTGATCGCGGTGTTCCTGCCGATGGCCTTCTTCCCCGGTTCGACCGGCGGGATTTACCGCCAGTTTTCGGTCACTCTCGCGATCTCGATCTTCTTCTCCGCCGTGCTCGCGCTGTCGCTGACGCCCGCGCTGTGCGCGACTTTCCTGCGGATGGAAGACGTCCAGGATCATAATGCGACAGACGAAGGCGAGCCGGACGAACCGCGCCCGCTGCCCGAAGGCTGGCGCGGACGGGTCGAACAGGGCCGCCGCGCAGCGGGACGCTTTTTCGGCGGCTTCAACCGCTGGTTCGCGCGCATGACCGAGAAATACGGGCGCACGAATGCCGCAATCCTCGGCCGCCCGATGCGCGGTCTCGCGGTCTTCCTGCTGCTGGCGGGGATCACCGGCCTGCTGTTCGTCCGCCTGCCGGGCGGATTCCTCCCGACCGAGGACCAGGGCTATGTCATCACGGTGGTGCAATCGCCCACCGGCTCGACGCAGGAACGGCTCGACGAGGCGATCGCACCGGTCGAGGCGTTCTGGCAGTCGCGCGAGGAAGTCGAACGCGTGGTCGTGGTGCGCGGTTTCAGTTTCTTCGGCCAGGGTCAGAACAACGCGATGATGTTCACGCCGCTCAAGGACTGGAGCGAGCGTAGCGGAGCCGAGAGTTCGGCCGAGGGGCTTGTGGGCCAGGCCATGGGTACGTTCATGCGGCTCGACAATGCGCTGGCTTTCGCGATCCAGCCGCCCGCGATCCAGTCGCTCGGCCAGGCCAGCGGTTTCACGATGAAGCTGCAGGACCGCGCCGGTCTGGGCCGCGATGCGCTGACCGACGCGCGCAACCAGTTGCTCGGCATGGCTTCGCAAAGCGAGACGCTGGCCAATATCCGACCCGAAGACCAGCCGCCCGCGCCGCAGCTGCATGTCGAAGTCGACCGGGTTCAGGCCCGCGCGATGGGCCTGTCGATGGACGATGTGAACAATGCGTTGTCGATCAATTTCGGGTCGGCCTATGCCAATGACTTCAACCGCCAGGGGCGGGTCCTGCAGGTGCTGGTGCAGGCCGACGCGCCGCATCGGATGACACCCGAGGACGTGCTGTCGCTGCGCATCCCCAATGCCCAGGGGGCGCTGGTGCCCTTCAGTTCCTTCGCCACGGCAGAATGGACCGCCGGGCCTCCCAGCCTGGCGCGCTACAATGGCTATCCGGCGATGACCCTTTCCGGCACCGCGGCCCCGGGCCAGTCCTCGGGTGCGGCGCTGATCGAAATGGAACAGCTGGCAAGCCAATTGCCCGAAGGGATAGGCTTCGAATGGACCGGGATCAGTTATGAGGAAAAGCAGGCGGGCGGCCAGATCGGCCTGCTGCTGGGCCTGTCGGTGGTGATCGTCTTCCTCGTGCTGGCGGCGCTTTACGAAAGCTGGTCGGTGCCCCTCTCGGTACTGCTGATCGTTCCGATGGGTGTATTGGGTGCGGTATTGTCCACCATGGCGCGCGGCTTGTCGGCGGATATCTACTTCAATGTCGGACTGATCACCATCATCGGGCTGGCGGCCAAGAACGCCATCCTGATCGTGGAATTCGCGATCGAGCAGGAAGACGACGGCAAGAGCCCGCTCGAGGCCGTGAAAACGGCGGCACTCCTGCGCCTGCGGCCGATCATCATGACCTCGCTCGCCTTCATCCTCGGCATGGTTCCGTTGGTGCTGTCGACGGGGGCCGGCGCGGCCAGCCGCATTGCGGTCGGAACTGGCGTCATGGGCGGCATGATCGCGGCGACGCTGATCGGGATTTTCGTGATCCCGCTGCTCTACCTGCTGGTCCGCACGCGCATTGGTAAACGCAAACCCACGCCCGCCAGCGACCTCGAAGGAGAACCGGCATGACCCGCATGCTCTGCGCCAGTGTGATGGCGCTGGCGCTGGCCGGCTGCGTCAATATGGCGCCCGACCACACACGCCCGCCGCTCGCCAGTGCCCCGGCTTACGATCCCGAGTACCGCCCCGACGGGACAGTCGTCGCCAGCACGCTGTCCTACCGCGACTGGTTCATTGACCCCCGCCTGGTCGCGCTGATCGATACCGCGGTAGCCAACAATCGCGACCTGATTGCCGCGACCGCGCGGATCGAACAGGCGCGCGCGCAATACCGCATCCAGGACAGCCGCCGCCTGCCCACCGCCGTGGCCAATGCTTCGGCCAGCCGCACCCGCACACCGCTCGGCACGGTGGACCCCGCGGCGAGCGGATCGGTGACCACCGATCGCTTCGATGTCGGTGTCGGCGTCACATCCTTCGAACTCGACTTCTGGGGCCGGGTCGCCAATTTGTCCGATGCGGCGCGCGCGCAATATTTGGCCACCGAAGCCAACCAGCGCGCCTTCTATCTCTCGCTGATTGCCGATGTCGCCTCGACCTATTTCGAGCTGCTCGAAACCGATGACCAGATCGACCTTGCCCAGGCCACGCTGGAAAGCCGGCAAGAGGGATTGCGGATCGCGCAATTGCGGCTCGATGCCGGCGTGACCTCGGCGCTGCCGTTCCGGCAGGCCGAGACGCTACTCACCACGGCGGAGCAGCAGTTGGCATCGGAGAAGCTGGCGCAGGCACGCCTGCGCAACCAGCTATCGGTGCTGGTCGGCGGCGGGTTTCCTGCCGATTTGCCTCCCGCGCTGCCGATGGTCGTGCAGGAAAACGCGATGGTTCTCGACGCGGCAACGCCGTCGAATCTCATGCTCGTCCGGCCCGATATCGTCGCCGCCGAAGAACAGCTGCGCGCCGCGCGCGCCAATATCGGCGCCGCGCGGGCCGCCTTCTTCCCGAGCATTTCGCTGACCGGGAGCGCCGGTTTCGCCTCGAGCGAGCTGGGTGATCTGTTCGGTTCGGACGGGCTCAGCTGGTCGTTCGGCCCCTCGATCTCGTTGCCGATCTTCGACTGGGGCGCGCGCGAAGCCGACCTCGATCTTGCCCGGGCGCGCGAAACCGAACAGGTCGCGCTGTATGAAAAGGCGGTCCAGACCGCATTCCGCGAAGTGTCGGACGGACTTGCCGGACGCCGCTGGCTGGCCCAGCAGGTCGCCGCGCAGGAACAGGGCGTGGCCGCGCAGGAACGCATCGCGCGACTGGCGCGCCTGCGCTACCGCGAAGGCGTGGCGGACTACCTCGAAGTCCTTGATGCCGAACGCAATCTGTTCTCCGCCCGCCAGCAATTGCTCGCCACGCGCCGGGCTTATCTGCAGAACGGCACGATGCTGTTCGTGGCGCTGGGCGGGGGTCTCGAACGCTCTCCCTAAGAGGACCTATGGCGGGCTGAGGACGGCCTACCCTGCCCCCAACGGATCGGGCCGCGGCTAAAAGCCCATTTTTACGCCGGCCCAGACCGTGCGCGGGACGCCGAAGTCGATCGAGCCGCCCTGATTGCGGGTGACGATGGTCTCGTCGGTGAGGTTTTCGCCGCGCAGGACCAGCGCGATAGTGTCGGTCAGCGGCACCTGGGCGAAAGCATCGAGCGTCGTCGCCGCAGGCAGGAGGTCGGTTTCCAGATCGTCCTCGAATTGCGCGCCGACATGGCGCAGCGTGGTCGACAGCAGCCAGTTTTCCGCCGGGCGCCAGGCCAGCGTCGCGCCGCCGACGAAGCGCGGGGTCTGCGAGGGGCGATTGCCATCGAGCGCCGCGGCGAAGCCCGAACCTTGCGCTTCGGCATCGGTCCATGCCGCCGAGGCATCGAACGACACCTCGCCCAGGGTCGCGGCTATAGACGCCTCGATCCCGCGCGCATGCACCGCATCGATGTTGCGGCGCTGGCGCAGGTTCGTATCGAGCGTGACATTGGCGACCGCATTCTTCACGCGGTTGTCGAAGGCTGTCAGCGACAGGCCCACACCCGGCACCGGGGTCACGTCCACGCCCAGTTCGAAGCCTTCGAGCCGTTCGTTCTCGAGCGCCGCATTGGCCTGGGTCACCACGGGGAAAACCACGAAGGGCCGGTAGAGCTCGTTCAGTGTCGGCAGGCGCAGGCCCGAATAGGCTGCGGCGCGCAGCGCTACGCCCTCGCTCGCCCGGTAAAGCAGACCGCCGCGGAAGGAAGCGTCCCACCCGGCCCGGTCGGCATAGGTCGTCGTCGATACCAGCGCTCCGGCGCCGTCGTTCTCGCGGTAGAAGCCATCGCGGATGGTCCAGCGGTCGAGCCGTGCCCCCGCGGTCAGCACCAGCGCGCCCAGCGTCCAGTCATCCTCGGCAAACACGCCGAGATCGGTATTGGTCCCGCCCGCATTGCGGCGCGCGGTGACCGCACCCGAAAAGGCGCTGATCGCGGTTTCGAACAATTCGCCCTCCGCGCGACGGTAATCGACGCCCAGCCGCAGGACATGCGCCCCGCCCACCGGCGGCCGGATCTCGAACTTCCCGCCCAGCCCCGTCGCCGGCGTGTTGCGCTGGTCGAGCACGGGCACGAAGCGGGTCGAGCTGACCACGATGTTGGTGAAGTTGCGCGCCTGGACATAGCCGATGGCATCGAATTCCCACGCACCGCGCCCGACCATGCGCAGGCTGGCGTCCTGCCCCTCGATGCTGCTGTCCGCACCGTCGAACCGCAGCGTGCGTTCATCGCGATAGGCCAGCCCGCGAACCTGCAGTTCGACATCCTGCGTCAGGGGTGCGACCCCGCGGATCTGCGCGGACCAGCCGTCGAATGCGGCGCGCGCGCTGAGCGGGGCGCGATCGCCTTCGGGCGTGGTGAAGAAGCCCTTCCCGCGGTCCCAGCGGCCCGAGGCGACCACGAAGCCGCTCCCCAGACTGGCGCCCACGCTGCCCGACAGTTCGGTTTCGCCGCGGTCGTTGACGAGCGCCTGTCCGGCGAAGCCATCCAGCGCGTCGATCCCGGCGCTTTCCAGCTCGATCGTACCCGCCAGCGCGCCTGCGCCGAACGGCCCCGATCCGCCGCCCCGCGTGACGCGGATCTGCGCAAGCCGCTCGGGCGCGATCGCGCTGAACGGGATATAGCCGAAGAAGGGATCGCTCATCGGTACACCGTCGAGCAGCACCAGTGCCCGACTTGTGGCATTGCCGCCCAGCGCGCGCAGCGTGGCCCCTTGCGCCGAGGCATTGGCCGAACGGCTGTCCGACCGGCGGAATTGCTGGAACCCGGCGACCGTGGACAGCGCGTCCTCGATCCGGCCCGAGGGAACCGAGAGCAGCTGGTCGCGGTCGATTACCTGCGTATCGTAAGCGGGCGCGGCGGGGGTCGTATCGAGACCCGCACCGGTGACGACGATCACCTCGTCCCCATCTGCGTCCTGCGCGGCCGCGGGTTCGACAAGGGCCAGCGCGAGGGCTGTACCGGACATCAGATATTTCAGAATAGGCATCGCCGCGTGGCCTAACCGGTGATCCGCGCGAAGGCGAGAGCAAGCTAACCGTTGCAGCCGCGCGGCGATTGCCTAGAGATGGCATTGGAAGAGGAGACAATCGGGATGACCGACGCAGATGCGCGTTCGCAATGGGTAAAACGGCCCGCAGCAGCGACCGAAGGGACCAATTGCCCGCTCGAGGAATACCAGGCGCTCTACGCCCGCAGCATCGAGGACAGCGATGCCTTCTGGGCCGGCCAGGCCCAGCGGCTCGACTGGATCACGCCGCCGAAGACGGTGGCCAACTGGTCCTATGATCCGGTGTCGATCAAATGGTTCGAGAATGGCGCGCTCAACATCTGCCACAACGCTGTCGACCGCCATGTCGCGGCCGGCCATGGAGAGCGGCTGGCGCTGATCTTCGAGCCCGACGATCCCGCGGGCGAGGTCCGCCGGATCACCTATGCCGAGCTGCAGGCCGAAGTCATCCGCATGGCCAATACGCTCAAGGCGATGGGCGTCGCCAAGGGCGACCGCGTGACGATCTATATGCCGATGGTGCCCGAAGGCGCCTTTGCCATGCTGGCCTGTGCGCGGATCGGTGCAATCCATTCGGTCATCTTTGGCGGCTTCAGCCCCGAGGCGATCGCGGGCCGGGTCGAGGATTGCCAGAGCGACTGGATCGTCACGGCCGATGAAGGGCTGCGCGGCGGCAAGCGTATCCCGCTGAAAGCCAATGTCGATGCCGCGCTGGACAAGGTCACCGCCAAGGCGGTGTTGGTGCTGCGCCACACGGGGGGCGACGTGTCGATGACCCCGGGCCGCGACCATTGGTATCACGAGCTGTCGGCGGATGTGGCCAGCGAATGCCCGTGCGAGCCGATGAATGCCGAAGATCCACTGTTCATCCTCTATACCTCGGGCTCGACCGGCCAGCCCAAGGGCGTGTTGCACACCACCGCCGGCTACGCCGTCTGGACCGAAACGACCTTCCGTTATGTTTTCGACTACCGCGAGGGCGAGGTGTTCTGGTGCACGGCCGATATCGGCTGGGTCACCGGGCACAGCTATATCGTTTATGGCCCGCTGTTGAACGGGGCCACCGCGCTGATGTTCGAGGGCGTGCCCAATTATCCCGATCACGACCGGTTCTGGGCGGTGTGCGAGAAGCACAAGGTCAATATCTTCTACACCGCGCCCACCGCGATCCGCGCACTCATGCGCGAAGGTGAGAGCCATGTGGTGAAACACGATCTGTCCGCGCTGCGCCTGCTGGGAAGCGTCGGCGAACCGATCAATCCGGAGGCCTGGCGCTGGTATCACGACACCGTCGGCAAGGGCGAGTTGCCGGTTATCGATACCTGGTGGCAGACCGAAACGGGGGGCGTGATGATCACCACCCTGCCCGGCGCGCATGACATGAAGCCGGGCAGCGCTGGCCGGCCGTTCTTCGGCGTTTGTCCGCAGCTGGTCGACAATGAGGGCGAGGTGCTCGACGGCGCGGCCTCGGGCAATCTGTGCATCACTCGCAGCTGGCCCGGCCAGGCGCGCACGGTCTATGGCGATCACGCGCGCTTCGTGCAGACCTATTTCAGCACCTATTCGGGCAAGTATTTCACCGGCGACGGCTGCCGCCGCGACCGCGACGGCTATTACTGGATTACCGGCCGCGTCGACGATGTGATCAATGTGTCGGGCCACCGCATGGGAACCGCCGAGGTCGAAAGCGCGCTGGTGCTGCACCCGCAGGTGTCCGAAGCCGCAGTCGTCGGCTTCCCGCACGATATCAAGGGTCAGGGCATCTATTGCTACGTCACGCTCAATGCGGGCGAGGTTGCGGATGACGATCTGACCGGAGCGCTACGCGCGCATGTGCGGAATGAGATCGGCCCGATCGCCACGCCCGATCACCTGCATTTCACCCCCGCACTGCCAAAGACACGCAGCGGCAAGATCATGCGGCGTATCCTGCGCAAGATCGCGGAAAACGAATTCGGTTCGCTGGGCGACACTTCGACGCTCGCCGATCCGAGCGTCGTCGATGCGTTGATCGAGGGGCGCAAGAACCGCTAGGTCTGCCGCCAGCCAATCGAGCGATATGCGGGAAACGCCCGTATTATCGTTATCGGGTGATTAACCGGGCTTCTGCATAAGCCTCATATGAATGTGGACCGTGCGCAATGTGGGTGGTGAAACAAATCGCCACGCGGTCGCGTGGCTCCGATTGGCGTGGCTATTTCCTGATCGCCTGCGTCATTATCCTCGCGCTGCTGCTTGCCGGCACCAGCTGGAGCGCATGGCAATCCTCGATCGAGCGCGCGGCGGCCGAGGCCCGTCAGGATTACACGCTCGAAGTCCTGCTCGAAACCGATCAATTGCGCACTGCCGCACTGCAGCAGATCCGCGGCGGGCGCGGATATCTGCTCACCGGCAAGCGCATCTTCCTGACCCCCCATACCGAGGGCAAGCGCAGTGCCAGTGCCGCCTATGACCGGCTGTCGGGCTTGCTGGCGGACGATACCGACCAGGCCCCCCGCATCAGGGCGCTGAAGACCGATCTCGCCCATCTCGACACCGTCATCGGATCGATGATCGCCAGCGCCGCCGACGGACGCCAGGCCGATGCGCTGCGGACCATGCGCAGCGGCAGCGACCGCGATGCAATCGAAGCGATCATCCGCACGCTCGACGAGATCGAGGGCACCGAGCGCGCCGCACTCGCCACGCGCACGGCGATTGCGCAGAGCCGGGCAATCGCCAACGAGCGCTACCAATACATGCTCGCGGGCATCGGCCTGTTGCTGCTGTGGCTGTCGATCCTCGCGACCGTCTATGTCCGCAAGGCGCTGGCGCGCGAACATGCGGTGCGGCGCGAGCTCGAACAGTTCGCGCTGACCGATCCGCTGACCGGGCTGCCCAACCGGCGCGCTTTCATGAAAGCGCTGACCAAATCGATGACCCGTTCCGAAACGGACCCCGACCGCAAGCTCAGCCTCGCCATTTTCGACATCGACCATTTCAAGCGGGTCAACGATCTGTTCGGCCATCCGGCGGGCGATGCGGTGATCAAGGAAGTCGGTGCACGCGCATCCAAGGCGCTGCGCGAGCGCGATCTGGTCGGGCGGATCGGCGGCGAGGAATTTGCCGTGCTGCTCCCCCGCGCCGACATCGAAACCGCACGGTTCGCCTGCGAACGCCTGCGCGAAGCGATCGCCGGGGCGCCCATCGTCCATGGCGATGCGATCATCCCCGTCACCGCCAGTATCGGGATCGCCGAGTTTCAACCGGGCGAAGATAGCGACAATCTGATGATCTGCGCCGACGCCGCGCTTTATGAAGCGAAGACCGGCGGGCGCAACCAGGTACGGCTCGCCGCCTGAAGGTTGCACATTCCCGCATCGCCGGATTAGGTGGGCCGCATGGCAACACCGCGTATCCTGTTCGTCTGACTCGGCAATATCTGCCGTTCCCCGCTTGCCGAAGCGGCCTTCCGCGAGGCGGCGCGCGAAGCCGGACTCGAGGTCGAGGTCGATAGCGCCGGGACCGCCGATTACCATGTCGGCGAGCCACCCGACCCGCGCAGCATTGCCGAAGCGCAGCGGCGCGGCATCGATATCACCCGCTATCGCGGGCGGCAGCTACACGCGCAGGATTTCCACGCGTTCGACCATATCCTCGGCATGGACCGGTCGAACATGGCCAATATCGCGCAAGTCGATCCGGGTGACGGCAAGGCCAGGGTGGCGATGCTGCTGGACATCGTGCCGGGGCAGGAGGGCCGCGAAGTGGCCGATCCGTGGTATGGCGAAGCCGACGGGTTCACTGCGACCTGGGCCGAGGTGGATGCCGGTGCCCGCGCGCTGCTTGCGGTGCTGCTCGACCAAACATCCTGACCCTGCAGCAATGGAGGCGCGCAGCCGCTAGCCGCCGCGCAGCGTTTTCACCCCGAAATCGCGCTCGAACATGTAAAGCAGCATGCGCGCCGCCTTGCCGCGCTTGCCTTCGAGACCGCCGTCGCGCTCGATCAACAACCGCGCATCGTCATGCGCCTTGGGCAGCAAGGCGGTGATCTGCTCCAGCGTGGCAACGTTGAACGCGCTGTCCCCCGATTGCCGCGTGCCGAGCAGTTCGCCGCCGCCGCGAAGGCGCAGATCCTCCTCGGCCAGCAGGAAGCCATCCTGCGTCTGGCGCATCAGTTTGAGCCGTTCCTGCGCGGTCTCCGACAGCGTTTCGCCATGCAGCAGCACGCAAAAGGACTTCTCGCTACCGCGGCCCACGCGCCCGCGCAGCTGGTGCAACTGGGCCAGCCCGAACCGCTCGGCCTGTTCGATCACCATCAGCGTGGCATTGGGGACATCAACCCCGACCTCGATCACGGTGGTCGCGACCAGCAGCTTGGCATCGCCGCGCGCAAAGCGTTCCATCGCCGCGTCCTTGAGTTCGGGGGCAAGCTGGCCGTGGACCATCACCACATCGTCGCCGAACCGCTCCTTCAGCATGGCATAGCGCGCTTCGGCGGCAGCGATATCCTCGGGCCCGTCCATCTCGCGCACCATCGGGCAAACCCAATAGGCCTGCCGCCCCTCGCCGATCTGCGCGGCCAGCCGCTCGACCAGCGCGGGCAATTTGTCCTGCCCCATCACCACTGTGTCGATCGCCTGCCGGCCGGGGGGCAATTCGTCGAGCTGGCTGACGTCGAGCTCGCCATATTGCGCCAGCGTCAGCGTGCGCGGGATCGGGGTCGCGGTCATCGCGAGCACATGCGGCGCGCGCTTGCCCTTGCTGGCAAGCATCAACCGCTGGCCGACCCCGAAGCGGTGCTGCTCGTCGATCACCACCATCGCCAGATTGCGATAGGAGACCTTGTCCTGGAAAATCGCATGGGTGCCGACCACCAGGTCGATGCTGCCATCGAGCAGACCCATCAGCGTCGCTTCGCGCGCGCGGCCCTTGTCGCGCCCTGTCAGCAGCGCCACGCGCGCGCCGGTGGGTTCGGCCATGCGGCGCAGGCTCTCGTAGTGCTGGCGCGCGAGGATCTCGGTGGGTGCGAGCAAGGCGGCCTGTGCCCCCGCCTCGACCGCGATCAGCATCGCTTCGAGCGCGACGACGGTCTTGCCCGCCCCGACATCGCCCTGCAGCAGCCGCAGCATCGGCGCTTCCTGCGCGAGGTCGCCTTCGATCTCGGCAATCGAGCGTTTCTGCGCGCCGGTCAGCGGGAACGGCAGGTCGAGCTTGGCGCGATAGCTGCCGTCGCCCTGCAGTCGCTGGCCCTTGCGTTTGCGATTGTCCGCGCGGACCAGCATCAGCGCGAGGCTGTTGGCGAGCAATTCGTCATAAGCCAGCCGGTCGCGCGCCTGCGCATTCTCGCCCTTGTGCGCCAGCACCAGCGCATCGCGCCAGCTGGGCCAGCCTTCCTGGTCCACTTGCGACGGCTCGATCCACTCGGGCAATTCGGGGGACCGCGCGAGCGCCTGATCGACAAGCCCCGCTAGCTTTGGCTGCGTCAGCCCTTCGGACAGGCGATAGACCGGCTCGCACAATCGCTGCAGCGTCTCACCGCCCTCTTCGACCACATGGTCGGGGTGGACGATCTGGAGCATGTCGCCAAAGCGTTCGAGCTTGCCCGCCACCCAGCGTGTTTCGCCCTCGGGAAGCTGCTTCTTCGCGGTGTAGGAAGCGCGGCCGAAATAGGTCAGCGCGAGCACATTGCCGACCGCATCCTGCGCCAGCACGCGATAGGGCGCGCGCGGCGACCGGCCCCCGCGATGCTCGGTCACGGTCAGCTTGACGACGATCTGCTCGCCCTCGCCCGCCTCGTCCACATTCTCCACTGCGCGGCGCGTCACGAAGCGTTCTGGAAGATGGTAATCGAGGTCGCGCACCCGCGTCAGGCCAAGCTTGTCGAGCGGTTTCTTCAGCTTGGGGCCCACGCCGTCGAGCGTCTCGCTTTCGGCGAACAGAGGGTTGAGGATATCGGGGCGCATCGCCGCTTCCTAGCCCAAGGCAAAACGGCCCGTCACCCCCGTGTGGGCGGGCCCCCCGATAAGCTGTCGATATCGCTCGGGCCTGATGTTCGCTGGATCCCTGCCTACGCAGGGATGACGAGGCGAAAGTTTGGCGCTAGTGGACCCACCATGGTCCAAGCCCTGACATTTGAAGGCCGCAAGCAACGCGCCAAGTTTCGTGCCTGGCATCGCGGCACGCGCGAAGCCGATTACATGATCGGCGGCTTCTTCGATCGCTATCACGACAGCTGGGGCGAGGAGGAACTCGCCTGGTTCGAGGCACTGCTCGAACAGGACGATGTCGATGTCATGGCATGGGCGCTCAAGACCCAGCCCACCCCGCCGCCCTTCCAGGGGCCGCTGATGATGGCGATGCAGGAACTCGACTACGTCGATATTCCGCGTTGACGGGCTAGCCACAGCCCCTATCTCCCTATTCGCACACCGCGCACCCCCTTCCCGTCCGGGCAGGGGGCATTCTTGCGTGTGCGGAACGCGCGGCCCCTTCGAACGCTAGGAACACGATGCCCGATCTTTCCAATATCCTGAACGCCCGCGAACCGCTGACGCTGGCGCAGGTGGCTCGGGGCGCGCAGCCGCTGGTGATGGCCGATCTGGCCCGCGCCAGCACGGGCCGCGCGGTGTTCATCGCGCCCGACGATGCAGCGATGCGCGGGATCGTCGAGGCGGCGGCGTTCTTCGCCCCCGAACTCGACGTGATCGAATTTCCCGCGTGGGATTCGCTGCCCTACGACCGCGCCAGCCCCGCGCTGTCGATCAGCGCACGCCGGCTGGCCGCGCTTCACCGGCTGCAGACGGGCAAGGCCAAGGCGCAGCTGATCGTCACCACTGCCAACGCCGTTCTCCAGCGCGTGCTCACCCCATTCCGCATCCGCGAAAGCGTGCGCGAGTTCAAGGTAGGGACCGAGATCGGCCGCGAGAGCCTCGCCGCGCTGCTCCAGCGGCAGGGTTACAGCCGTGCGGACACGGTGATCGACAAGGGCGAATATGCCGTCCGCGGTTCGATCGTCGACATTTTCCCGAGCGGTATGGAAGAGGCGCTGCGGCTCGACTTCTTCGGCGATGAGCTGGAGAGCCTGCGCACCTTCGACCCCAATACGCAGATGAGCACGGGGCGGCTGCAATCGCACCTGTTGCTGCCCGCCAGCGAGGCGCTGCTCGACGATGACAGCATCAAGCGGTTCCGCAGCCGCTACCGCGAGATGTTCGGCGCCAACGCCACGCAGGACCCGCTTTACGAAGCCATCAGCGAGGGGCGCCGGCTGGCAGGGATGGAACACTGGCTGCCCTTGTTCGAGGACAAGCTGGCCACGCTGTTCGACCATCTCGGCAAGGACGACCTCGTCGTGATCGACCAGGCGGCGCTGGCCGCCGCGGACGAGCGCGTGAAGGATATCGGCGACTATTACGACCAGCGCACCGCCATCACCGGACAGGCCAAGGGCAATTACCGGCCCCTGAAGCCCGATGCGCTCTATCTCACCGCGGGCGAATTCAAGGCGGGTCTTGCCGCCGCCCCCGCCCACCGCGCGACGCCGTTCGATGAACCCGAAAGCAACAAGGTGGTGAATTTCGGCTTCCGTTCGGGCCGCGACTTCGCGCCCGAACGTGCGCGCGGGGACAATGTCTATCCCGTGCTGGCCGACCATCTCAAAGCGCTGGCGAAAGCGGGCAAGCGTCCGCTGCTCGCCGCCTATTCCAAGGGTAGCCGCGCGCGCATCGCCTCGATCCTGGAGGAAGCAGGTACGCCGGTACAGATGGCCGACACCTGGCAGGAAGCGCTGGGCCTCTCGGCTGCGAAGGGATCGGGCGTACCCAGGCCCACGGCGATGATCCTGCCCATCGAAGCCAGCTTCGCCAATGACGAGCTCGAACTGCTGACCGAGCAGGACATCCTTGGCGACCGGCTGGTGCGGCGCAAGAAGAAGCGCAAGGATGCCGACGCCTTCCTCGCCGAATTGCAGGCGCTCAGCGTAGGCGATCTGATCGTCCACACCGAACACGGCATCGGCAAATATCTCGGTCTCGAACCGATCGCGGTGGGCAAGTCCAAGCACGATTGCGTCCAGCTCGAATACAAGGGCGGCGACAAGCTGTTCATCCCGGTCGAGAATATCGACGTGCTCAGCCGCTATGGCTCGTCCGAGGAGGCGGTGCAGCTCGACCGGCTCGGCGGCGAAGCATGGCAAAAGCGCCGCGCGCGGCTGAAGGAGCGGATCCTCGAGATCGCCGGCGAACTGATGCAGGTCGCCGCCCAGCGTGCACTGAAGAAAGCCCCCGTGCTGGAGGTGGAGGACGGCCCCTACAACCAGTTCCTCGACCGATTCCCGTGGGAAGAAACCGACGACCAGGAACGCGCGATCGAGGATGTCCTTGGCGACCTCGAAAGCGGCAAGCCGATGGACCGGCTGGTCTGCGGCGATGTCGGGTTCGGCAAGACCGAGGTCGCACTGCGCGCCGCCTTCATCGCGGCAATGAACGGCCAGCAGGTCGCGGTGGTCGCGCCGACCACCCTGCTCGCGCGCCAGCATTTCGAGAATTTCGCTGCGCGCTTCAACGGCTTCCCGCTGAAGGTCGGCCGCCTGTCGCGGCTCGTTCCGGCGCGCGAGGTGAAGGAGACGCGCGCGGGGCTGGCCGATGGCCAGGTCGATATCGTGGTCGGCACGCATGCGATCCTGTCGAAGCAGACCAGCTTCAAGAACCTCGGACTAGTGATCGTCGACGAGGAACAGCGGTTCGGCGTCACGCATAAGGAAAAGCTCAAGCAATTGCGCGCCGATGTGCATATGCTCACGCTCACCGCCACGCCGATCCCGCGCACGCTGCAGATGGCGATGACCGGGCTGCGCGAACTGTCGACCATCCAGACCCCGCCGGTCGACCGCCTCGCGGTGCGCACCTATGTGATGGAATGGGACGACATGGTGATGCGCGAAGCCTTGCTGCGCGAACATCACCGCGGCGGACAAAGCTTCATCGTCGTGCCCCGGATTTCCGACATGGAAGCCATTTCCGACTGGCTCCACGAGCACGTGCCCGAGGTCAAATTCGTCGCCGCGCATGGGCAGATGGGCGCAGGCGAGATCGAGGAGCGGATGAGCGCCTTCTACGAGGGCAAATACGAAGTGCTGCTGGCGACCACCATCGTCGAAAGCGGGCTCGACCTGCCCAGCGCGAACACGATCATAATTCACCGCGCCGATATTTTCGGCCTCGCCCAGCTCTACCAGCTGCGCGGACGCGTGGGCCGTTCGAAGCTGCGCGCCTACGCCTATCTGACTTACGCCACCGACACGCAGTTGTCTGAAGTGGCTGAAAAGCGCCTCAAGGTGCTCGGCGATCTCGACAGTCTCGGCGCAGGCTTCCAGCTTGCCAGTCACGACCTCGATATTCGCGGTGCGGGCAATCTGCTTGGCGACGAGCAATCGGGCCATATCCGCGAGGTCGGGTTCGAACTCTACCAGTCGATGCTGGAGGATGCGATCCTTGCCGCCAAGGCGGGCGAACTGGGGCTGGAAGCCAAGCCCGAACGCGTCAGCCCGCAAATCACCGTCGATGCGCCGATCATGATCCCCGAGGATTACGTCCCCGACCTCGCGGTGCGCATGGCGCTTTATCGCCGTCTCAACGATGCGCAGGACAAGCCCGAAATCGACGCGCTGGCGGCTGAGATGATCGACCGCTTCGGCGATCTCCCCGCTGCCACCGCCAATCTCGTCAACCTGATCGAGATCAAGCACCAGGCGATCGAGGCCAATATCGCCAAGATCGATGTCGGGGCGCAGGGCACGCTGGTGACCTTCCACCAGGACGACTTCCCCGATCCAGTGGGCCTGCTCGCCTATGTCGACCGGCTGAAGGGTACAGCCAAGCTGCGCCCCGACATGAAGCTGGTCATCAGCCGCGCATGGGGTTCGCCCGAAAGCCGCCTCAACGGCCTGATCCAGCTGACCAAGGGTCTGTCGGGTATCGTCAGGAAATCGCGCAAGCGCGAGAGCGCGGCGGCGTAGGTTCCGTCAGGTCAGGCTGAGGAACGCGCTTGCGCTCATCGGCTTGGCGCGCAGGAACCCCTGGTAATATTTGCAGCCTTCCTTGCGGACGAATTCGCGCTGCTCCTCGGTCTCGACGCCCTCCACCAGCACCTGCAGGTCGAGCGCCTCGGCCATCGCCATGATCGCGCGGATCACCGCCCGGTCGCGCTCGTCGTCCAACACGCCGTCGAGCATCGAGCGATCGAGCTTGAGAGAGTCGATCGGCAGGACCTTGAGATAGCGGAAGTTGCAAAAGCCTGCGCCGAAATCGTCCAGCGCGATGCAGATGCCGAACAGTTTCAACTGGTCGAGCACGCGGCTGACACGGTCGAGATCGGCGAGCAGCACCTGCTCGACGATTTCCAGCGTGATCCGTTCGAGCGGGAAGCCCGTCTTTTCCGCCATCTGCGCAAAATCGATGGCGAAATTCTCTGCCGCCAGATCTTGTGGGGTGATGTTGAGCGACAGCCGCAGGTGCTCGGGCCAGTGCAGCGCCTTTTCCAGTGCGCGCATCACGATATGGCGTGACAGGTGCGCCACATGGTCGGCCCGCTCGGCAACCTGGAACAGCGTCCCGCCGCCAATGCGCCCGATCACCGGATGGTCCCAGCGGGCCAGCGCCTCGGCCCCGATCAGCCGGTCGTTGTCGAGCGCGTATTGCGGCTGGAAGAGGATCTCGATCTCGTTGCGGTCGATTGCCGCGAGCAGATCCGCTTCCAGCTGCTGGTTCGAGCGGCCCGAGCGCGCGACATCGCCCGTCGACCAGTCGATCCGCCGCCGCGCGCTGTCGCGCATGCGGGCGGCGACCTCCGACAGGCGATCGAGCACGCTGTCGGGATCGTCGTTCTGGGTCACGCGCATCAGGGCGATGCGCGGCCACAGCCGCAGGCTCGCCCCGCCCTCGGGATTGGCGATCGGCATGGCGATGGCATCGGCCAGCGCCTCGGCCAGCCACTGCCAGCGTTCGCGGCTGCATTCCTGCCGCGCAACGAGGAGGAAATTGCCCCCGCCAAGGCGCGCCGCGGTCCAGGCGCTGCTGCTCTCGAGTTCGTCGCCCGCGAAATGCCGGATGCGCTGCGCCACTTCGACCAGCGCCCCGTCGCCCGCCGATTCCCCGAAGGCGACATTCACCGTATCGATCCGCCCGAGCGTGATCATCATCGCGTGCATGGGGCAGGCGATCGTGTCGCGGGGCCATTCAGCCAGCCAGCGCTCGATCGTCTCGCGCGCCTGGGACTGGTCCGCCAGGCCGGTTAGCGCATCGCGCGTGTCGCCGGTTGTGTCGCTGGGTATGCTGGCCATGTGACAGTCCTTATGAGGCCCGGGGGTAAGCGGTATCAGTTTTTGCAGTGTGTTGCCAAATGGGACGCGCGACCATAGGAAACCCGCGTGCCCGGCGAGCTCGTCCCGGCACGGGAGGATGCGAGGGGACCCATGTCCGAATTCAGCCGACTGGCCCTGCTCGTGTCCGACGCCCCGCGTGCGCAAGAAGCCGCCGACAAGGAATTCCGCGCGGTCGCCGATTGGGTGCCGCTCGAAGAAGCCGATGCGGTGGTCGTGCTCGGCGGCGACGGATTCATGCTCCAGACGCTGCATGCCATGCTCGACAGCGGCCGGATCATTCCGGCCTACGGGCTCAATCTCGGTACGGTCGGCTTCCTGATGAACCGCAACCGCAATCCCGAAACGCTGCTCAAGCGGATCGGGCGGGCCAAGCGCCACCATATCGCCCCGTTGCGGATGGAAGCGACCACGCAGGCTGGCGCGCAGCACACCTTCTGCGCCATCAACGAGGTCAGCCTGCTGCGCGAGACGCGCCAAACCGCCAAGCTCGAAGTGACCGTCGACGACAAGGTGCGGATCCCCGAACTGGTCTGCGATGGCGTGCTGCTCGCCACCCCCGCAGGATCGACCGCTTACAACCTCTCGGCCGATGGCCCGATCCTGCCGCTCGATTCGAACCTGCTCGCGCTCACCCCGATCAGCCCCTTCCGCCCGCGCCGCTGGCATGGCGCGATCCTGCCCGACCGCAGCCGCATCACGCTGCGCGTGCTCGAGCAGGAGAAACGCCCGGTCTCGGTGGTCGCCGACCAGCGCGAACTGCGCGACGTGGCCGAAGTGAACCTCGAAATCGCCCGCGACAGTGAATTGACGCTGTTGTTCGACCCCGGCCACGCGCTCGACGAACGCATCGTCGCCGAGCAGTTCGTGGTCTGAGCAACACAGCGGAACCGCGGCGCACAATTTTTGCGATTTGCCCGCTTGCCAAACCGTATGACCGCCCATATAGGCGCACCCCTGCCCAGCGGGCTGCTCCCCGATAGCTCAGCGGTAGAGTAGGTGACTGTTAATCACTTGGTCGTTGGTTCGAATCCAACTCGGGGAGCCACTTTTCTCATACATTCAGCAGCAAGCGCCCGCCAACCCAGGCGGTGAGCGCGGCTGTGCCGTAGCGGATCCAGCGTTGCGGCAGGTATTTGAGCGCCAGCAGGCTGCCGATCTGCCCGCCGATCGCGACCGCGACCAGCAGCGGCAGGCCGAAATCGATCGCGGCGCCGAGGCGGCCCGTCCCCCCCTTGAGCAATTGTCCCGCCAGCCCGAACAGCGAATTGACGAGAATGAACAGGCTCGCGGTCGCGGCAATCGCGCGCGCTCCGTCCCAGCGCGTCAGGTGCAGGAACGGGGCGAGGAAGATGCCCCCGCCAATGCCGACCAGACCCGCAAGATAGCCGAGGGGCACCGCCAGCACCGGCATCAGCCCGGCGAACCGCGGCGGCGCTCCCGTCGCCGTCTCGCGCGGTCGCAGCAGGAGCGTCAGCGCGGTCAGGACGAGGCTGGCCCCGAGGATGGTGAGGAATGTCGCCTCGTCGATCGGGGTGAGGCCGCCGAGCAAGGCGGCCGGCGCCGCGACTCCCGTCAGCAGCAACGCATTTCGCCACGGCGTGACCTTGGCGCGGGCGAACCGCACCGAACTGCCCGCCACCACGACGATATTGCATGCCAGCGACAGCAGCGGGAGCAGGCGATAGTCGATCTCGGCGAGCGCCAGCAGCGCGGTATAGGTCGAACCGCCGCCGAACCCGACGCTGGCATAGAGCAAGGCTGCCACGAAAAATGCGACGACGAGGGAGGCCATGGCGCTCGCCTAGACCGCCACCGCGCCGCGCGCTAGCGTCGCGGCACGGGAGGACGAGGGATAATGCAGGCAGGTAACATCGAACTTGGCGAGGCGCTCGTCCGCGCCGGGCCTGGCGATGCCCGCAGGATCGGCGACATCACCGCCGAGGCCTTCCGCAACGATCCTTTCAACCTCTGGCTGTTCGGCAAGTTCGCCGGGATCCGCAACCTGTTCCACCTGCAGGCGCGGCGCATCTACGTCCCGCGCGGCTATAGCTATTCGCTGGGCGACGAGGGCGCGTGCATGTGGATGTTGCCCGGCGGCGAGGCGAGCTTTTCGCTGCGGGATTATGCCGCTTTCGCCCTCCCCACGCTGTTTCGCTGCGGACCGGGAGCGGTGGCGCGCGGGATCCGTACCGGCGATGCAATGGCGCAGTGCCATCCCGCCTTCGATCACGCCTATCTGTTCAGTATCGGCCTGCGTCCGGCGGCGCAGGGCAAGGGACTGGGGCGCAAGCTGATCCGGCCGGTGCTCGATGCCTGCGACCGGATGCAGCTGCCCGCCTATCTCGAGAATTCGAACCCGGCGAACACCGGCTTCTATACGTCCTGCGGCTTCGAGCCCTTTGGCGTCCCGATCCATCCGGAACCCGGCAGCCCGCCACTGGTACCGATGGTCAGGCAGCCCCGCCGCGCCTAGCGGCAGAGCTGCCCCGACTGGGCATCACGCATTGGCGCTGATGGCGCCGTGGCAATGCTTGTACTTGTTGCCCGAACCGCACGGGCACGGCGCGTTGCGGCTGATGTCCATGCCCGCATAGGGGTTCTCGCTCACCGAACCGCCCGGCCCGACCGCAGCGCGCGAACTGCCCGCCAGTGCACCGAACAGCGCCGCGCGTCCGGCCGAGCCATCGCCGTCGTTGGAATTGTCGAGCCCGGTCAGCGGGTCGATGTGACCGGTAAGGAAGTCGGGCAAGTCGGGCAGATCGACCTGCGGCAACGGCGCAGGTTCGACCAGTTCGAGGCGGATCAGCTTGTTGGTCACCGTCTCGCGCAGCTTGTCGAGCATGGTTTCGAACAGGCTGAAGGCTTCCTGCTTGTACTCGTTGAGCGGCTGCTTCTGCGCATGCGCGCGCAGGCCGACCACCTGGCGCAGTGCGTCGAGCGTGGCGAGGTGGTCCTTCCACTGCCCGTCGAGTTCCTGCAGCAGCACGCTCTTTTCGATCCGCCGCCACAGCGCGGGATCGGCCGCAGCGATCTTGTTGTCCATGATCGTATCGATTTCGCTGGCCAGCCGTTCCTCGATGATTTCAGGTTCGACCTGGTCTTCCTCGATCCAGTGCTCGATCGGCGGTTCGATCGTCAGCACTTCGGCAATGCGCGTCTTGAGCGCCTCGATGTCCCACTGCTCGGGATAGGAACCCGGCGGGCAGGCTTCCGAGACGATCGAATTGATCGCATCGTGACGCATGTCGACCACCACGTCGTCGACCGCCTCGCTGTCCATGATCTCCGCGCGTTGTTCGTAGATGACCTTGCGCTGGTCGTTCATCACATCGTCGTATTGGACGACCTGCTTGCGGATTTCGTAATTGCGCGCCTCGACCTTCTTCTGCGCGGTCTCGATCGCCTTGGAGAGCCATTTCGAGCCGATCGCCTCGCCATCCTCGAGGTTGGAGTTGAGCATCTTGGAGAACAGCGTGTCGGGTCCGAAGATACGCAGCAGGTCGTCTTCCAGACACAGGTAGAACCGGCTGAGGCCGGGATCGCCCTGGCGACCCGAACGGCCGCGCAACTGGTTGTCGATGCGGCGGCTTTCATGGCGTTCGGTGCCGAGCACGAACAGCCCCCCGGCCTCGAGCACCTTCTGTCGCTCGGCCGCGACCTCGGCCGTGATGCGAGCGATTTCGAGGTCCTTCTTGGCCCCGTCTTCGAGCTCGGAGAGCTCGTCGCCGATCCGGAAATCGACATTGCCGCCCAGCTGGATGTCGGTCCCGCGTCCGGCCATGTTGGTGGCAATGGTCACTGCGCCGATACGGCCCGCCTGCGCCACGATATGCGCCTCGCGTTCGTGCTGGCGCGCGTTGAGGACCTCGTGCTCGACGCCTTCCTGCCGGAGGAATTCGCTGAGCATTTCCGACTTCTCGATCGACACCGTGCCGACCAGCACCGGCTGGCCGATGGCGTTCTTCTCGGCGATGGCCTTGGCGATGGCTTTGAACTTGTCCTGCGTGTTCTTGTAGAACTCGTCATCCTCGTCGATCCGCGAAACGGGGACATTGGTCGGGATCTCGACCACGTTCATCTTGTAGATGTCCCAGAATTCGGCCGCTTCGGTGGCCGCGGTGCCGGTCATGCCCGACAGCTTGGGATACATGCGGAAATAGTTCTGGAAGGTGATCGAGGCGAGCGTCTGGTTCTCGGGCTCGATCTTGACGCCTTCCTTGGCCTCGACGGCCTGATGCAGCCCGTTCGACCAGCGGCGGCCATCCATCATGCGGCCGGTAAATTCGTCGATGATGACGACCTTGTCGTCCTTGACGATGTAATCGGTATCGCGCTTGAACATGTGCACCGCGCGCAGCGCCTGGTCGAGATGGTGGACCACCTGCGTGTTCTCGACATCGTAGAGGTTGTCGGTTTCGAGCAGGCCTTTTTCGATCAGCAGCTGTTCGACCGCTTCGGTGCCTTCTTCGGTCAGCTGGATGCTGCGCTGCTTTTCGTCCTTCTCGTACCAGTCCTCGGGGAACTCCTTCACCACCTCGTCGATCGAGGTGTAGAGATCGGACTTGTCCTCGGTCGGGCCGGAGATGATCAGCGGAGTACGGGCCTCGTCGATCAGGATCGAATCGACTTCGTCGACGATGGCGAAATTGAAGGGGCGCTGGACCATCTGTCCGCGCTCGTGCTTCATGTTGTCGCGCAGGTAATCGAAGCCAAGCTCGTTATTCGTCGAATAGGTGATGTCCGCGTTGTAGGCCTCACGGCGCTGGTGCTCCGGAAGGTTCGGAACGATCACGCCGACAGTCAGGCCGAGGAACTGGTGCAGCCGGCCCATCCATTCGGCATCGCGCGCGGCGAGGTAGTCGTTGACGGTGACGATATGGACACCCTTGCCCTCGATCGCATTGAGATAGGTCGCGAGCGTGGCCACCAGCGTCTTGCCCTCACCCGTGCGCATCTCGGCGATTTCGCCGCGGTGAAGCACGATACCGCCGACCATCTGCACATCGAAATGGCGCATGCCGAGCACACGGACCGAGGCTTCGCGCACGGTGGCGAAGGCTTCGGGCAGGATGTCGTCGAGCGTCTTGCCATCGGCCAGCTGCGCGCGGAACTTGTCGGTCTGCGCCGCCAGTTCTTCGTCTGAAAGCGCCTGCAGCTGCGGTTCGAGCGCGTTGATCCGGTCGACGATCTTGCCGATCGATTTGACATAACGGTCGTTGGACGAACCGAATACGGTCTTCATGATGGAATTGAACATAGGGGGCCTGGCGCCTTCCGGATGAATTCTATGGTGTATGGTGGGAAGCCCGCGCACAGCGTGCGTGGCGGACGAAAATCGGGGGATGTCGCGACCGGCCTATTCGTAGGCGCGGTCGATGCCCATCTGCACGGTCGGGATGAATACCGAAAGGACCGGCGCCGGCTGGCCCGGTCCGGTCGCACGCGGCGCAACCAGCGAATGACGAGCCGTGTGGAGACGGATGCTTACCTCGCCGTGGCAGGGCTTCTCGGTATCGGCTGCGCGCTCGACGCCCGATGCCGCATCATAAACCACCGCATGGGCAGGCGCGCCGGCAGCAGCGAGGCCGGTCAGGAGCGCGAGGCAGGCGAGCAGGCGTTTAAGCATCCTGACCGGCGAGATAGTGACGCGGAGGCGGATCGTCCAGCCCGAAGCCGGTAAACTCGCCGAAAGTCCCGCCTCCGGCGCTGGGGACAGATGCGGGTCAGCAGTCGAATTATCTTTCCAGTAAACATACGCTCCTAAGCGTCGCACTCGAAACGGGATTGCAGGGGGCAAGAATGAGCACTGTCGACGGGACCTTGGATAGCAAGCCGAGCGGCTATGAAGAGCGGGATGACCCCGCCGTCGTTACCCGCCTGCTGCTGGCCAGCGGGCTCATGCTCTTCGTCGAACTCGCGCTGATCCGCTGGCTCGGTTCGAGCGTCGTCCACCTGTCCTATTTCTCGAATTTCGTCCTGCTGGGGTCGTTCCTCGGCATTGGCGCGGGCTTCCTGATCAGCCGCAAGGAATGGTCGATCTGGCCGATATCGCTGCCGCTGCTGGCGATCCTCGTGATCGGCGTGATCCAGTTTCCGGTCTCGATCGAACGGCAGGGCTCGGACCTCATCTATTTTACCGCGCTCGAAATCGAAGGGCCACCCGCCTGGCTTGCGCTGCCCGTGGTCTTCGGGCTGGTCGCGGTAATCCTCGCCGGACCGGCAGAGCTTGTCGGACGCTGTTTTCCCAAGATGCGCCCCCTGTCCGCCTACCGCTATGACCTGATCGGCTCGCTGGCCGGGATTCTCGGCTTCACTGCCCTGAGTTTCCTCCATGCACCCTCACTGGTCTGGGGCGTGGTCGCCATGGTTCCGATCATGCTGCTGACAGCGCCCAACCGCCGGATCATAAGCGCCGGCTGGGGCGTGGTGCTGCTGGCCGGCCTCGCGATGGAAACCTTCACCCCCGGGGTGAGCTGGTCGCCCTATTACAAGATCAACGCCGAACAGATGGAAGAAGCCGATTCCGGTTTCGTCCTGATCCGCGCGAATGGGGTCCCGCACCAGCTGATGGCTCCGGCGGAATGGAAGCTGGAACAGGGCGAACGGATTTACGAGACGCCCTATCTGCGGCTTCCGGGCAAGCTCGACGACGTGCTGATCGTCGGCGCTGGGTCGGGTTCGGACGTTGCGATCGCGCTGCGCGAAGGGGCAAAGCATGTCGATGCCGTGGATATCGACCCGCGCATCATGCAGATCGGCGTGGAGATGAACATCGACCGCCCCTACGCCAATCCAGGCGTCCAGCGGCATGTCAACGACGGCCGCGCCTTCCTCGAGAACACCGAGCGCAAGTACGATCTCATCCTTTTCGCGCTGCCCGATTCGCTCACGCTGGTGAGCGGCGCATCGCAAATCCGCCTCGAATCCTTCCTCTTTACCGAGGAAGCGATCCAGTCGGTCCGCCGCGCGCTCAAACCCGACGGCGCGTTTGCGATGTACAATTATTACCGCGAACCCTGGCTGATCGACCGGCTTGCCGGGACCACGCAGGCGGTGTTCGGCCATGAACCGTGCGTCGACACCTGGGCCGATGCGCAGGCCGTCGTCAGCATCGCGGTGCAGGCGGAATCGCAGACCTGCGGCGAACCCTGGGTTCCGACGACCGAAATCACCACGGTCAAGGACGATGCCCCGTTCCTGTACTTCCGCGGCAACAGCTTCCCGCCGCTCTATGCCTTCACTATCGGGGCCATCCTGCTCGCCTCGCTGGTGACCGTGCGGCTGCTGGGCGGCCCGCTCGGCACGATGCGGCCCTATGCCGACCTGTTCTTCATGGGGGCGGCGTTCCTGCTGCTCGAAACCAAGAACATCGCGACCTTTGCCTTGCTGTTCGGCACCACATGGTTCGTCAACGCGCTGGTGTTTGCCGGCGTGCTGGTGATCGTCCTCGCCGCGGTGGAGACCGAGCGGCGCGTCAAAACCCCGCCGCTCAAAGTGGTCTTCATCGCGCTGGCGGCCTCGCTCGCGGCAGCATGGGTCATCAAGCCCGAATGGTTGCTGCCGCTGGCGTTCTGGCCGCGGCTCATCGTGGCGACCGTGCTGGCCTTCCTGCCGATCTACCTCGCCAATATCGCCTTTGCGAAACGCTTCCGCGAAAGCAGCGATTCGCAATCGGCCTTTGCGATCAACCTGCTGGGGACGATCGTCGGCGGGTGTCTCGAATATGCGGCGCTGTTCACCGGCTACAACAACCTGCTGATCGTGACCGGCCTGCTGTATCTCGTCGCCTTCCTGCTGGTGCCAAGGGTCGCGGGCCGCGCAGCCTGACGCTTGTCTGGCGCGCGGCGCGGGGCTAGCGCGCGGGGAATGGATCTAACGCCTTCCCCGCTCGCCCGCCCCTTCCCCGCGCTTCCGGTAATCGACGGCGTAACGCTGCGCGTGGCGCGCGCGGGCTACAAGGCGTGGGACCGGTCCGATCTGACCTATGTCGAACTCGCCGCCGGCTGCGCCGTGGCGGGGGTCTTCACCAAATCGGCCTGCGCCTCGAGCGAGGTCGAGATCGGCCGCGCGCAGGTGGAGCAGGGCCGCGCGCGGGCGCTGATCGTGAATGCAGGCAATTCCAACGCCTTCACGGGTTATCGCGGACGCGAGGCGGTCGAGCAGATCGTCGCCCAGGTAGCCGAGGCACTCGGCTGCCCGGGGGACGAGGTGTTCGTGTCCTCGACCGGCGTGATCGGAGTGCCCTTGCCCAAGGACAAGGCGCGCGCCGGAGTGGCCGCGGTGCTCGGCGCCGAAAGCTGCGGTTGGGAAGAGGCGGCGAGCGCGATCGGAACCACCGACACCTTCACCAAGGGCGCGGCAGCCGGTGCGTTCGTCGGAGACCAGCGGGTCGAACTCGCCGGGATCATCAAGGGCAGCGGCATGATCGCGCCCGACATGGCGACGATGCTGGGCTATGTCTTTACCGATGCGGCCGTGGACCCGGCCTTCCTGCAGGAGATGCTGTCCAAGGCGAATGAGGCGACGTTCTCCTGCATCACGGTCGATGGCGATACCTCGACCAGCGACACGGTGCTGCTGTTCGCAACCGGAAAGGCCGGCAATGCGCCGCTGAACACATGGGACGATCCCGGTGCCGATGCCTTCTACGCGGCGCTACACGATGTCTGCCGCGAACTCGCCCTGCTGGTCGTGCGCGACGGCGAAGGCGCGCAGAAATTCATCGAGATCGCGGTCACCGGGGCAGCGGACGATGCCAGCGCGCGCCGCGTCGGCCTGGCGATTGCCAACTCACCGCTGGTGAAGACCGCGATTGCCGGTGGCGATGCCAATTGGGGCCGCGTGGTCATGGCGGTGGGCAAGGCGGGCGAACCCGCCGACCGCGACCGATTGTCGATCGGATTCGGCGGGACCTGGGCCGCACGCGATGGCCAGCCCGTCGCCGATTACGACGAGGCGCCGGTCGCCAAGCATCTTGCCGGGCAGGACATTGGCATCAAGGTCGATCTCGGTCTTGGCGAAGGCCGCGCGACCGTGTGGACCTGCGATCTCACGCATGGCTACATCTCGATCAATGCAGACTACCGCTCGTGAGCGCGCTCGACCGCGATATCCTCGCGCTGATGCAGCGGGTCACCGAGCAGGCGATCCTCCCGCGCTACCGCAACCTCGCCGCGGGCGAAGTCGAGGACAAGGGCGGCAACGACCCCGTCACGGTGGCCGACAAGGAGAGCGAGGCGCTGCTGCGCGAGGGGCTGGCCGCGCTCGACGATACGCTCGCCTTCGTGGGCGAGGAAACCGCGCATGCGGACCCGGCCATACTCGACCGGCTCGATCGCCCGTGCTGGATCGTTGACCCGGTCGACGGGACCCGCAATTTCGCCAGCGGGAAGCCGCCGTTCGGGATCATCATCGCGCGCGCCGAAGGCGGGGAAGCACAGTCCGGGTGGATTTACGACTGCCTCAGCGGTCGCTTCTGCACCGCGCATCGCGGCCAAGGAGCGCAGGTTGACGGCGTGAAGGTCGCCGCCCGCCCCACCGGAATGACGCCGCCGGTCGCCGCCCTGTCGCTGATCTTCATGCAGGAAGAGCGCCGCGAGGCGACACGGCGGCATATCGCGCCGCGGTACGAACTCGTCGACATCCCCTATTGCGCGGCGGAGCAATATCCGCGGCTGGCGCTGGGAACGAACGACGTGTCGATTTTCGAACGCACGCTGGCCTGGGACCACGCGGCGGGTGCGCTGTGGCTCAACGAGGCGGGCGGAAAAGCAGCGCGGCCCGACGGCTCACCCTATCGCGTGGACGAGGCGGGCCGAACGGGCCTGCTGGGTGCGGCGAGCCCGGTCCTGTGGGACGAGCTCGCCGAGCTATATGCGAAGCTGGATTAAAGCTCGCTCTCAAGCCACTGCTTCAGCTGGCCCTTGGGCGCCGCGCCGCGCATATGGGCGGCGGCTTCGCCATTCTTGAACAGCACGAGATAGGGGATCGACTGGACGCCCATCGAACCGGGGACGTCGGGGTTTTCCATGATGTCCATCTTGGCGATGGTGACCTGCTCGCCCAGTTCCTCGCTCAGTTCTTCGAGCGCGGGTGCGATCATCTTGCACGGACCGCACCAGTCGGCCCAGAAATCGACCAGCACGGGCTTGTCGCTTTCGAGCACGTCGGATTGGAAGCTGGCGTCGGTAACGGCGGTGGTGGCCATGGGAAATCTCCTGAAATTCGCTTGGCCCCCGATGTGGGCAGCCCGGTCAATTACTCAACGGGCGGCAGGGTAAAACTTTCCTGCGGCGCCGCAAACGCGCTCTTGTAAGCAGCCAGCATTGCGGGCGGCAAGGCGAACAGCTGCGGCGTCTGGGTATAGAGCACTGCGGCTTCGACCCGCCGTCCGGGATAGATCGTCTCCAGCGCGGCGACATAGGCCGCCATCTGCTTGAGCGTGCTGTCGGGAATGTCACCAAGCGTGGCCGGCGGGCGCCGCGCGGTCTTGAAATCGACCACGGTGACCGTCTCGCTCGTGACCAGCAACCGGTCCGCCGTGCCCATCACGACCTGCCCTTCGACCGTCGCGGCGAGCGGCACTTCGGCCAGCGCCTGCGGACCGAACACATGCGCGAAGGCCGGGTCCTCCAGCACCGCGCGAACCCGCGCGAGCATTTCCGCGCGCTCCGCCTCGTTCAGATCGGGGGCCTGCCGCGCGAGCCAGCCGCGCGCCTGTTCTTCGCGCATATCCTCGGCCAGCTGCGGCATCCGTTCGAGCAGCGCGTGGATCAGCGTCCCGCGCCGCGCCGCCTCTGCCGCATGGGCGGGAGGAAGCGGCGGATCGCTGCCCTCGACCTCGCCCAGCCCCGAGGGCGCGAGCGGGCGCGGCGGCCGCGGTTCGGGGCCGATCGGGCGCGTGGCCCATACGGGCAGCATCGGCTGCAAAGTCTCGGTGGTGTGCTCGGCCGCTGGCGCTACTGACGGGGCGCGTTCGCCGATTTCCCAGCGCGCGCCCCAGATCGGGTCAGCCAGCCCCTCGTCCTCGCCGAACAGCGGCTTGAGGCGCGCATACCAGCTATCCTCATGCGGGCCGTTCTTCGCATCGCGCGGACCCAGCGAGCCGGTGATGAACAGCGCCTCCTGCGCCCGCGTCAGCGCGACATAGAGCAGCCGCCAGTGCTCCTGCATTGCCTTGGCGGTTTCGAGCTCGCCCGCCAGCCGCACCGGACCGACCTGTTCGCCCTTGGCAAGGACAGGCAGGGGGACCGCGCGTGCCTCGCCCCCACCGGGGAGCTTCTCGTGCAGGACCAGCTCGCCCGCGCCATCGGGGCGGATTGCGCTGTCGGCAAGGATCACGATCGGCGCTTCGAGCCCTTTCGAGCCATGCACGGTCATGACGCGCACCTGGTCGCCGCCCTCGCCCGCTTCGCGTTTCAGATCGCCATCGCCGGCATCGAACCAGCGGATGAAGCCCTGCAGGCTGGCGGTATGCGCGCTGGCATAGGCATTCGCCGCATTGAGCAATTCGTCGATCGGATCGTTCGCTTCGCGCCCCAGCCGCGCGACCAATTGCCGGCGTCCGTCCATCGGGCCGATCAGCATCCAGTGGAGCAATTGCTGCGGGCTGTCGTAATCGGCGCGGCGCAATATTTCGCGCAGGATGCCCATGGTTTCCTCCACCCGGTCGGCATCGCTTTCGCGCAAATGCTCCCACAGCCGGACCCGCGGCGCGCGATGGCCGTAGCGGAGCAATTCGTCCTGGCTCCAGCCGATCAGCGGCGAGACCAGCAGGCTGGCGAGCGTAAGATCGTCGAGCGGTTGCGCGGCAAAGCGCAGCGCCGCCATCAGATCCTTCACCGCCAGCGGATTGCCCAGTCGCAGGCGATCGACCCCGGCGACGGGAACATCGTGACGGTAAAGCCGCGCGACGATCAGCGACGCCAGCTCGCGCCGCTTCTGTACCAGGATCATGACATCGCCAGCCGTGGCGCGGCGCGGATTGCCCTTCGACAGTGTGAAGCCCTCGCCCGCAGGATCGAGCCACTGTGCCACCTGCTGCGCGATACGATCGGCCAGCCGGCGATCGTGGCGGGCAAGCCAGCCTTCACGCTCGCCGTCATCGTCCTCGCCCTCCGCGACCCGGACGACCTGCCACAAGCCGATCAGTCCCGGCTCCGCGCTGCCCGTATGCGGGTCGCCGCGCTGGTCGAGACCGAAACCGTCATAGCCAATCGCGTCGATCGCCCGGTCGACGAAGCCCAGCACCTGCTGGTTCGTGCGATAGCTGCGCCCCAGCCCGTATTCCTCCAGCCCGCGGACGTCCGGCGCGCCGCGGGTTTCGCGCGCGGCCTGCGCAGCGGCATCCAGCTTGTCGCGGAAGTAATCGCGCGCCTCGCGGAAGTTTTCCGGACTGGTGCCCTGGAACCCGAAAATCGCCTGCTTGTAGTCGCCGACTGCAAAGATGGTGCGCACCGCATCGCCCTGCGCCCCGGCACCGTCGAAGTAATCGTCGGTCAGCGCCTTGACGATGCTCCATTGCGCCGCATTGGTATCCTGCGCCTCGTCGACGAGGATATGGTCGAAACTGCGGTCGAGCTTGTAGCGGATCCACTCGGCCATCGCGCTGTTCGACAGCAGGCTGGCGGCACGCGCGATAAGGTCGTCGAAATCGACGAGCCCCTCGCGCTCCTTCGCCTTGTACCAGGCGAGCGCGAAGGCGCGCCCGGCCTCCAGCTGCGGAGCAAGGAATGCGGCGAGCTCGATCAACGCGGCGCGTTCGCGCACCAGCGCCACGGCTTCGGCCACCTGCTGCTGGTTGTCGGGGAAGGCAGGATCCGCCTTCTCCGCCCCCGCCAGCTTACGCGGCGTTCCGTCCTTCTTGAGCAATGTAGTGCAGAAATCCTCGAGACCAGCTCGGCGCGCGTCCGCATCACCGGCGAGCCAGCCCTCGATGAAGTCGGCGCAATGCTGCCCGGACTTGGCGGGCCATGCGCGCGTGGCGGACAGGCAGGCGCGTAAGGCCGCGACGGGAAAGGCGTCGTCCGAACAGGCTTGCCCCACCCATGCAGCATCGGCATCGGCAGGAATGCCGAGAAGGCGGTGGACGCGCGGCTGCATCGGCGGCTGCCAGCTTCCCGGTCCGCGCCATAGTTCCATGTGCCGTGCGCAGCGCATCAGCCAGCCGCGGACCGCATCGGGGCCCTTGCGCTTGCTCAGTTCGGCAATCGCGCCGGTTATGCGGGTGTCGCCTTCGCCCAGCAGCGTCGCCAGCACCTCGCGGCTGAGCAGGTCGCGCTCGCGATCTTCCATCGGGCGCGATCCGGGCAGCATGCCCGCTTCGCCCGGGAACGCGGCGAGGAGATATTGCGCAAATGCGTGGATCGTATCGATCCGCAAGCCGCCGCCGGGGCAATCGAGCACGCGTGCGAACAGTGCGCGGGCCCGGGCGCGCGTGGCGGGATCGGCCGGCGCGCCAAGATAGCCGAGCTCCTTGCCGAGCTGGGCATCGTCCATCCGCACCCACCGCGCGAGCACCGCGTTGACCCGCACCGCCATTTCGGCCGCGCCCGCCTTGGTGAAGGTCAGGCACAACACCTGCGAAGGATCGGCACCCGGTTCGAGCAGCAGCCGCAGCACACGCGCCGACAGCACCTGCGTCTTGCCCGTCCCCGCGCTGGCGGACAGCCACACGCTGTCCTGCGGATCGACCGCGAGCCGCTGCTTGTCCTGCAGTTCGTAAACGGTCCCGCTCATGCGTCCTCTCCGCCATCCTGATGCGCGATCCATTCATCGAGCCGCATCAGCTGGTCATAGGTGTCGTAGGCGGGGTAATCGGGGTTCTCGCGCGCGGTGAAGGGATCGCGGCCCTTGATGAAACGGCCGATAGCCAGCGTCAGCTTCTCGGCGGTGAGCGGGAGGAATTCCTCGGGCAGCACACCCGAAGTCTTGCGCCCGACCTTCAGCGGGATGTCGACATAGCCGAAGCCGAACGGGTTATCGTCATTGTTCGCCTTGCCCAACGACCAGTATTCATAGCCGTGCGGATCGCCCGACAGGCCGTCGAACCCGCCCCGCTCGGCGATCAGGCCGAGGATACCGAGCTGGAGCGCGAAACCCTGCTCGACCATTGCCGCACTGGGCGGCTTGCCGGTCTTGTAATCGATGATCGCAAGGCTGCCGTCCTCGAGCCGGTCGATCCGGTCCGCGCGGCCATGCACCTGCACGCCCTCGAAGGTCATCGCGCCCTTCTTTTCGACCGCGAGCACGCGGCGATCGTCGTAACCGGTCACCTTGTCCTCGATCCAGCGCAGCGCCGCTTCGAGACGGGGCTGCCACAGGCCGCGCATCAGCGGATCGGCGTTTTCCTCGTCGAGCACCGCGTCCATGATCGGTGCCAGCGACGCCGCCGGATCGCTCTCGCGCGCCTCGTGCCAGCGTTGCAGGATCGTATGTGCGACATTGCCCTGCCACAGCGCCGACGGCTCGGCATCGAGCGCGTCGAGATCGGACAGGCCCATGATCTTGCCCGCATAGAATTGGTAGGGATCGCCCAGCAGCCGATCGAGCGCGGTGGCGGAAATATCGACATCGCGCTGTTCCGGCGCCGGATCGGGCGCGGGCCGCGGATAGCGTTCGGCCGCCGGTGCGCGCGTCATGGCGCGGGCCAGCGCGACCGCGTCGCGTTCTTCGTAACGCGGCAGCATCTCGCCCAGCAATGCCTGCACACGCAGCAGGAAACGCGAGGGGATCGCCGGCCCGGCCTCGTCGCGCTCCGACCGCGAGAGCACGACCTCGGGCGCCCCCATCGCGCCGGCCAAATCGTGCGCCGAGAGGCCGATGCGGAAATCGGAGCCGGGAATGCCCAGCGCGCGCAGCACCGGCGGCGCGAGCAGCGCGTCGATCCCGCCCCTGGTGGGCCAGACGCCTTCGTTGAGGCCCGCACAGATGACCAGTTCGGCGCGGTTCATCCGGCTTTCGAGCAGGCCCAGAATATGTACCCGCGCATGCCCGCCATAGGGCGGCCGCACTGCGATCTGCTCCATCGCATCACGCAGCGCGATGCCCGTCTCGGTCGGCGCGAGCGCAAAACCCGCCTCGCGCGCATGCAGGCGCAAATCCTCGACAAAGGCGGAGAGCGCGCGGCCATCTTCCCTGGCCCACAGCTTCTCGCCGCACAGCGCCTCGCCCGCCTCGGCCAGCGCATCCAGCACTTCGGCCAGCGACGCGCTTTCCTCCTGCCGCAATGCGAGCAGCGGCATCAGCGCCTGTTCGACCACCGCGTACCATGCGCCGACCCGCGGATGGGTTTCGGACAGCTGGGCTGCGATCTTCGCAAGCGGGACAAGACCGCCCGCCTGCCGCGGCCCGCGCAAGCGCCGCTCGACCCGGCGCAGCTGGCGCAGCCACGTACCGCGCTCCATCCTGCCATCGACCAGCGGATGCGCCAGCAGCCCCATCAGCGGCACGGGCGCGGCGTCCTCCGCCATCACCTCGGCCAGCAGCAGGAACAACCGCCCCGCGGGGGTCTGCGACAGCGGGCGGCCCGCCGAATCGTCGGCAGCGATATTCCAGCGGTCGAGATGATGCACCACCCGCCGCGCCAATGCGCGGTCCGGGGTTACGACCGCCACGCGCCGTTCGGGCTCGTCGAGCGCTTCGCGCACCAGCAGCGCGATCGCCTGCGCTTCTTCTTCTGGCGTTGCACAGGTCATTGTCCCCAGGCCCGACAGGCGGCGCTTTTCGGGCGGCAGATCGACCCAGCCCTTGCTCGCCTCGGGCGGGAGAAACAGCGAGCCGATCGCATGGCTACGCTCGGGCGGCGCCGCGGCGAGGCCCTTGCGATGCCACGGTTGCACTTCTTCCCGCGCAACGCCCATGCGGTTGAGCAGCAGCTTGAGGTGATATTGCGGATGCGTCACTGCATCGTCGCGCGCAAACGGCGTCGCTCCCGGCTCGGGCGTCGCGCCCGCCCGCCCCAGTTCGTCCCACACCGCCTGCGGCATCGTCAGGTCGAAATCGGGCAGGATCACCGCGCCCTGTTCGAGATCCGCCACGACGCGCAACAGCCGCGCGAGTGACGGCGCCGCGCTGGTCACGCCCGCGGCTACGACCGGCGTGGGCGGCGGGGTTTGCTTCCAGCGGGAAGCGGCCCAGTCGAACAGCCGATTGCGCCGCGCGGCCGCGTCGAGCGCGTCCCATTCGCGCAATTGTGCCAGCCACTGCGCCTGCACGCTGGCGAAGAGGTGGAGGCTTTGCTGCCAATGGCCCGATAGCGATCCGAACAGGTCGAGCACGGGCTCCCCGAGCAGTTCTTCGGGGCCGACGCCTTCGACGAGCAGCCGGTCCATCGTCGCGCCCATCTCGCGCGCCAGCCGGAGCAGGGTCGCCCCGCCGGGTGCCTCGTCGCCCATGGTTACGCCAATAAGCTGGGCCAGCGCGAACAGCCGCCGCTGCGGATCGATCGCGGGCGGGACGTCGGCCGCGCCAAGCGGATCGAGCAGCGGGCCCAGCGTCTCGTCGAGATCGAGATCGCCGACCACCGCCATGCGGGGCATCAGCAGCCCCGGCGTCGTGCGCTCGCCTGCGTGACGGATGAAAGCCTCGGCAATCGTCCGCCGTGCGCGGCTGCTCGGGACCAGCAGCGTCAGCCGCGCAAGGCCGAACTCGGGGTCCGAATACCGCGGGACGAGACCCGCCACCAGCGCATCGGCGAAGCCGCGGTGGGCAGCAATCGAGTAGACCTGCGGCTGGTGCCGTTCAGCCACCCTTGAGCGCCTGTTCGGTCGGGCGGATATGCGCCGGCGTGCCGACTTCGTACCAGTGCCCGGTAAAGGCGAGCCCGAACAGGCGGCCTTCGGCAATCGCCCGGTCCCACAGGACATTGGTCGAGAACTTGCCTTCGGGCGCGTCGCGCAGCAGCCGCTCGGACACGAGCTGGATCCCGGTATAGATGAACGGCGCGATCCGCCCCGGCAGCTTGCGCTGCAACCGCCCCGCGCCGTTCATGTAGAAATCGCCCACGCCGTCGAAATTATACGCCCGCGCGTGGTTCACGACCAGCAGCAGCGCATCCATCCGGTCGGGATCCCAGCGCGCCGACAGGTCGGCAAAGGCATTGCGCGGACCGTCGAGCCAGATGCTGTCGGCATTGCAGGCGAAGAACTGGCTGGGCAGCAGGCCCGCCGCCGCGGCCTTGACCAAGCCGCCGCCGGTTTCGAGCAAGTGTTCGCGTTCGTCCGAAAACGTCACGGCGGGCGCCTTGCGCGGCGCGATATGCGCCTCGATCGCATCGGCGAGGTAGTGGACATTGACCACCGCTTTGGCGATCCCGGCTTCCTCCAGCCGGTCGAGCGCGCGGTCGATCAGCGGCTTTCCCGCCACGCGCACCAGCGGTTTGGGCGTACTCGCGGTCAGCGGGCGCATGCGCTTGCCCAGCCCCGCAGCCATCAGCATGGCGGTATCGGAGGCCAGGTCGCTCACTGGATTTCCCCGCCCGCGGTATCGCGGATTTCCTGCGGGATATTGGCGGCAAACCAGTCGGCGACCGGCCGCAGCGCTTCATGCGCGAGATCGCGCTCCATCGCGGTCCAGACCCGCGGGATCATCGCGAGATAACGCGCCTTGCCATCGCGCTTCCACAGCCGGGTGAAGATGCCGACGATCTTGGCGTTCCGCTGCGCGCCGAGGCGCGCGTAATCGGCTTCGAAATCCCCGCCGGGATCGGCCGCCGCGCGATAGCGACCGAGCATTTCCCATTCGAGGTCTTCGGCAACATCGCGGCGTGCATCCTGCAGCAAGCTGACGAGATCATAGGCCGGGTGGCCGACCAGCGCGTCCTGGAAATCGATCAGCCCCTGCGCGCCCGCCAGCTTGCCGGGTTCGAGCAGCATGATGTTTTCCGCATGGTAATCGCGCAGCACGGTTACGCCCGGCGTCTGGCGCGGCAGCAAGGGTTCGAGCACGGCCTCCCACGCCTTGCGATAGCCCTCGACATCGACGTCGAGCCCCATCGCCGGACAATACCATTCGACCAGCAGCATGGCTTCGCGCAGATAGACCGCCATGTCGTAGGGCGCGAACGGACCCGGCGGCAGCCGGTGCAGCTGCACCAGCGTGTCGATCGCCTTGGCATAGATGTCGCGTTCGTCACCCGGATTGTCGTCGATCCATTCGCGCATCCGCTGGTCGCCGAAATCCTCGGTCAGCACCCATCCGCTCGCGGCGTCTTCCGACAGGATGTGCGGCGCGCGCAGACCGCTGGTTTCCAGCCAGTGCGCAACGTGCAGGAACGGCCTGGGATCTTCCTCGGGCGGCGGCGCATGCATCAGCATCGCGCTTTTGCCGCCAAGCTTGAGCCGGAAGTACCGGCGGAAACTGGCGTCGCCGACGAGCGGGGCGATTTCCGCCCCTTCCCATTCGGTATCGCCGAGGAATGCGTGAATATCATCGAGAAGCGCGTCGCTCATAGCCAGCGCCCTTGCCAAGATGTGCCCGGGGTTACAACGGCCTCGCGCCCGTCACCCACCTTTTCGAGATCAATCGCGAGACACGCCGGCTCATGCGCGAAGCCGCCGGCATGGTCGGGCCATTCGGCAAGCAGGACCGCGCCTTCGCGATAGTCGTCGAGCCCGAGTTCCTCGACCTCGGACGGATCTTTCAGCCGGTAGAAATCGGCATGGACCACCGGCGGGTTCAGCTCGTCATAGGTCTCGATGATCGTGTAGGTTGGCGACGGCACTTCGCCCGTGTGGCCCAGCGCGGCAAGGATCGCCCGGGCGAGCGTGGTCTTGCCGGTCCCCAGCGTGCCCGAAAGCGCGACGACATCGCCCGGGGCGAGCCGGGCCGCGATACGCTGGCCGAATGCCTCCATCGCTGCGAGATCGGGCAGTGCAATGGTCACGGCAGCGTGATCGTGGCCGTCGTGCCGCCGTTCTTGCGGCTGTGGATTTCGAGCGTTCCGCCATGCGCTTCGATCAGCTGCCGCGCGAGCGGGATACCCAGCCCCTGCCGCCGCTCGATCCCCTTGCCATCGGCAGACATGCGGATGCCCTCCAGCGCCCGCGCCAGTTCGTGCTGGCTCATCCCGCGGCCATTGTCGGCGATGACGATCTTGGTCTCGCCGCGCTTGCGCCCGATATCGACCAGGATCCGCCCGCCGCGCGGAGTGCCGTTGATGGCATTGTCGAGCAGCTGCGAAATCGCCCGCCGCAACTGGTGCGGATCGGCGGTGACGCTCTTCTCGGGGCTTCCCTTGAGATCGAGCGTCAGCCCGCTGTCGAGAATCCGCCGTTCCTGCTTGCGCACGATCTGCGTGACGAAAGGCAGCAGTTCGAGCTTGCTCTGGCGCAGCGGCATCAGGCCCGCTTCGGATTGCGAGAGATCGAGGACGTTCTCGACCTGCTCGGTCAGCTTGCCGACCGACAGCGAGATTGCCTGCGCATATTCCTCGGCCTGCGGGGGCAATTCGCCCGCAATGCCGCTGGTCAGCAATTCGGCAAACCCGCCGATCGAGGTCAGCGGCGTACGGAATTCATAGCTCATGTTCGCCAGGAAGCGCGTCATCACCGCATCGGCTTCCTCCAGCGCGCGGTTGCGCTCGCGCAAGGCCTGCTCGGCCTGCCGCGAGGCGGTCACGTCGAGCACGGTCAGCAGGCCATTGCCATCGGGCAGCGGGACCCCGGTGAAGTCGAGCGTGCGCCCATTGGCGAGCTCGATGCGGCCATCGCTCTTCTTGCGATCGAGCGTCGCCGCACGGATGACCTGGTTGATCCGCGACACCGCACTGGGATCGGCAAGGTTCGGGGCGATCGCGCCGAGCAAATCCTCCGCCTGCGGGTGGCCGTCGAGAACTTCGTGTTCGATCCCCCAGGCGCCGGGGAAGCCGCGGTTCCACAATTCCAGATGCCCGTCGGGAGCGAATACCGCCAGCGCCTCGAACAGATTGTCGAATGTCGCGGTGCGCGTGCGCAGCAGCGTGTCGCGCGTCGCCGACAGCGCGAGCTGTTCCGTCCGGTCTTCGGCGATCATCACCAGCCCGCCATCGGGGAGCGGCTGCGCGACGATCCGCAGATGCGTGCTGTCCGACAGCGACCAGGCTTCTTCATGTGGCTCGTCGCGCTGGAACCACTCGGCCAGTTCGTTGCGCCATGCAGGGAAGTCGCGCACTTCGGGGATGCGGCCGTTCTCGCGGGCAATCAGCAGCATCTGCTGGAAGGTCGTGCGGTCGTTGACCACGCCCGGCGGCAGCGAAAACACGCGGTGGAACGGCTGGTTGGCGAAGGTCATCCGGTGCGCCGCATCGAACTGCGCCACGCCGATCGACAGCTGGTCGAGCATCGAGCGCTGCGCCTCGCGGAAGGCGCGGAATTCGCGGGCCTGCTCCTCCATTTCCTCGATATCGACGGCATAACCGGCAATGCCCTCGCCCATCAACGGCAAGTCGGTCACCCGGATGGTGCGCCGCGCACGGTCGATGGTCGCGCTGACAATGCGCTCGATCGGCTGGCGCCGGTCGGCGGCCTGTTGCGCGACCTCGGTCGCCGTCCGGCCATTGACTGTTTCGACCAGCTCGATCTGCTCGGTGACCACGCGGTCCGCGCTGTCCGCGCCGACGGCTTCGACATAAGCCTGGTTGACCAGCCGCAATTGCATGTCCGCCCCGCGGAACCACATCGGCATCGGCGCCGCCTCGATCAGCCCGACCAGCGCGCCGAAATCCTCGCGTGCGCGCGCGGCTTCCTCGCGCAATTGCAGCAGTTCGGCTTCGCTCTCGCTGAAATCGAAGACCCAGATCAGCGCCGCCCCGCCGGGCGAAACCGCGGGGTCCGCCAGCGAACCCTGCATAGCCAGCGACTTGCCCGACCCCGGCGCCACGGTGATCGCCATGCGGAACGGCTTGGCGGTTTTCTGCGTGCGGCGCACGTTGCGCGTCAGATCGTCCATCTGCGCTTCGGTCAGGCCGCGGCCATCCGCGCCCGCCAATTCGGACATGTATTCGGGGACCTTGTCGAGCCCGATCCAGCGCGCCAGCCGGTCGGGTGCCTCGATCCGCCCGTCGGCGCGGACCAGCAGCGGGATCGCGGGGGCTTCCTCGATCAGGCGCGAAAGGCGCTGCGCAACCTGCCTGCTGGCGATCGATTTCTGCTCGCGTCCGCTCGCGCGCAGCATCGCCCAGACTGCACCTGCGGTCCATAAGGCCAGCAGGAGGCCGACGATGGCCAGCAGTGCGGGAGAGGTTTCCATTACCGCCAGCTATGCGGACGCGCGCGGGGATGCAATGCCCCCGCGCGCGTTCGTGCCACGGTAGTGCCGCAGTTTGCGGCGATCAGTAGCGGTAGTGCTCGGGCTTGAACGGGCCATCGACCGGCACGCCGATGTAGTCGGCCTGCTTCTGGCTGAGCTTGGTCAGCTTCACGCCGAGCTTGTCGAGATGCAGCGCCGCGACCTTCTCGTCGAGGTGCTTGGGCAGGACATAGACATCGTTCTGATATTCGTCGCCCTTGGTCCACAGTTCGATCTGCGCCAGCGTCTGGTTGGTGAAGCTGAAGCTCATCACGAAGCTGGGGTGACCGGTCGCGCACGAGAGGTTCACCAGCCGGCCCTTGCCGAGCACGATGATTTCCTTGCCGTCGGGGAACTTCACCAGGTCGGTGCCCGGCTTGAGTTCGTTCCACTCGTAATTGTCGAGCGCGGAAATCTGCAGCTCGCTGTCGAAGTGACCGATGTTGCAGACGATCGCCTTGTCCTTCATCGCCTTCATCTGTTCGGCGGTGATGACATGCTCGTTGCCGGTCGCAGTGACGAAGATATCGGCGACACCGACCGCTTCATCCATGGTCACGACTTCGAAGCCGTCCATGGCCGCCTGCAGCGCGCAGATCGGATCGATTTCGGTCACCAGCACGCGTGCGCCGCCATTGCGCAGCGACTGCGCCGACCCCTTGCCGACATCGCCGAAGCCGGCGACGCAGGCGACCTTGCCCGACAACATCACGTCGGTCGCACGGCGGATCGCGTCGACCAGCGATTCGCGGCAGCCATAGAGATTGTCGAACTTCGACTTGGTCACGCTGTCGTTCACATTGATCGCGGGGAACGGCAGCTTGCCCTGCTTGGCAAGGTGATAGAGGCGGTGGACGCCGGTGGTGGTTTCTTCCGAGACGCCGACGATGTTCTGAACCGACTTGGTCAGATATCCCGGCTTGGCCTTGAGGAACGCCTTGAGCGCACGCTGGAATTCGATTTCCTCGGCGTTCTGCGGCTCGGGCAGTTCCTCGCCCGCTTCGATGCGCGCGCCCCACAGCGCGAACATGGTGGCATCGCCGCCATCGTCGAGAATGATATTGGCGGTGCGGTCGGCATCGTCTTCGGTCGACCAGTCGAAAATGCGACCGACATAGTCCCAGTAATCGGCGAGGCTTTCGCCCTTGATCGCGAACACGGGAATGTCCTGCGCCGCGATTGCAGCCGCGGCGTGGTCCTGCGTCGAATAGATGTTGCAGGTGGCCCAGCGCACATCGGCGCCGAGCGCGACCAGCGTTTCGATCAGCACGGCGGTCTGGATCGTCATGTGCAGCGAACCGGTAATGCGCGCGCCCTTGAGCGGCTTGTCGGCATATTCCTCGCGCAGCGCCATGAGGCCCGGCATTTCGGTTTCGGCAATGGCGATCTCGTCGCGGCCGTATTTGGCCAGCGCCAGGTCCTTGATAACGTAATCGGTAAATTCGGTCACGATGATGTCCTCGACTTTTCGGGGTGGTGACCGCACGCAAAAGGGGCGGCCGCCATATTGGCGCCGCCCCTAGCCCCTCCACGAACCGGGGGCAACAGCCCCCCGACCGTTGCGAACCCGAAGGGGCCCCGGCGCGCCGCGAACCGTCCCCCGTTGCGCGGCGCAGCAGCGAGCCGTTTCATCGCTGCAATCTCGCATTTCATGGGATAGGATAAAGGGATTACAGTAACTTAAAGCGGCGCGGTAAAGAGGTCTTAACGCTTGCACGGCGGTTCCGCGATGCCGCGCCCGTCGAGGAAGGTTGCGCGGGCCTTCGCGCCCGCCTACCCATGCGCCGGACGACATTAACGGAGTTTCCAACATGACGATTTCGGTGGGCGACAAGCTGCCTGATGTGAAGCTGGTCAAGGCGACCGAGAATGGCCCCGAACAGGTCAGCTCGAGCGAATATTTCAAGGGCAAGAAGGTCGCGCTGTTTTCGGTGCCCGGTGCCTTCACCCCGACCTGCTCGGCGCGCCATCTGCCCGGCTATGTCGAAAAGGCCGACGACTTGAAGAGCAAGGGCGTCGACGAGATCGTCGCCACGGCGGTCAACGACGCCTTCGTCATGGGCGCGTGGAAGAGCTCGGCCGGATCGGACGACATCACCATGCTGGCCGATGGCAATGGCGATTTCGCCGAAGCCGTGGGTCTGACGATGGACGGTTCGGGTTTCGGTCTCGGCAAGCGCGGCCAGCGCTATTCGATGGTTGTCGAAGACGGCGTGGTCACGCAGCTCAATGTCGAGGCACCCGGCGATTTCTCGGTCTCGAGCGCGGAGCACATGCTCGGCCAGATGTAGACCTGTTTCGGCCTGCGCCGTTACCGTATGACCGCCCCGCCCGGCCCTGCGCCGGGTGGGGCGTTTTCGTGAGTCCCGTGCGAAGGCCGCGCTCCCGCCTGACCAAGATATACAAGACACGGGCCAAAATACCCTGAAGCCTGTCCTGATCGACCCCCCATCAAGGAACCCGATCGGTACCCTCAGCTCCCTGCAAGCGGGCCCCCTCGCGACTGGGCAGGTTGAGGCACGACTCAATGCCTATGATAGAAAAAACAAGAGATTATGTCGCAGTTCTCCGACAGCAGGCCACGCAGCTGAACGAACTTGCCGATACGCTGGAAAAAGACCTTGGCTCCGCTGCCCGCCCAATCAAACGGGCTTCCGCTCCGAAAGTATCACCGGTCGAATTGGTCCCGGTCGCCCAAGCGATGTTCTCGCTGCGACGCAGGCGCGAAAAAATCCTGCCCCAGAAATTCCTCGGCGAACCGATGTGGGACCTGCTGCTCCATCTGTTCGAACGCACGGCGAACGACCACCCGGTATCGATCACCAAGGCCAGCTACGCGGCGCACGTTCCACCGACCACCGCGCTACGCGCCATCTCGGTCATGGAGAACGAGGGGTACCTCGTCCGGACCAAGCCCTGCGCGAATTCGCGCAATGTCCAGCTGAGGCTGACCGACAATGCGATGGAGGCCATGTGCAGCTATCTGCAATCGTCGGACCCGCCGCGGCTCTATACCGAGGCGCTGGTTCACAGGATCGGCGGGGTCGGCGTGGCGTGACAGCTTGAGTATGCCTTCGGTGCCGTTGAACCGGCACTCGGGGAAACCTGGTCAGCCGTACCCCATCAGGCGGAGCACTTCCTCGCGGCTGCGGTGGTCGTCGAGGAACGTACCCATCATGCGGCTGGTGACCATGCCGACACCGGGGGTTTTGACCCCGCGCGCGGTCATGCAACTATGCGACGCCTCGATAACCACGGCGACACCCTGCGGCTGAAGGTTCTCCCAGATGCAATCGGCGACTTCCGCGGTCAGGCGTTCCTGCACCTGCAGGCGCCGCGCGAAACCGTGCAGCACCCGGGCCAGCTTGGAAATGCCCACCACCCGGTCATGGGGCAGGTAAGCGATAGCCGCCTTGCCGATAATCGGCGCCATGTGATGCTCGCAATGCGACTGGAACGGGATGTCCTTTAGCAGGACGATCTCGTTATAGCCGCCGACTTCCTCGAATACGCGGCCAAGGTGGTAGGCGGGGTCTTCCTCGTAACCGAGACAATATTCCTTCCACGCGCGCGCCACGCGTGCGGGGGTATCGAGCAGGCCTTCACGCGATGGATCATCGCCGGTCCATTCGATCAGAGTGCGAATGGCATCCTGGACATGGTCGGGCACCGGCAGCTTGCCGCGGGGATCGTCCTCGTCGGGTCCAACTAGGCTGCTCACGTTCCCTTGATCCTCCTGAACTTTTCGCGAAACCGCGCGAGCCTGCTGCCTTTGCGGAAAAGGCCGCCCTTTGCAAATGGCTCGAACATCTCTTGCGGGTGCTCGGGATCGAGTAGCGCGCTCTCGGCCAGGGTCTGCTCGACTCCATTGAGTTCGGGCGGGTGGTAACGCCGCAGATTGCGCCCGCCGTCTTCCTGCGAATGGTCGATCAAACGGGCCATCGACCCGTAGCGCGACAGCAGCTGGCCGACCTCCCCGTCGTCGATCCCGCAATGCTCGCCGAGCAGCGATCGGCGCAGGTCGGCAATGCCGGCACGCGCGTGATCGTTGCCCTCACGCGTAGCATCGATGAACACGTCGCATTCGCTGTCGAGCCCCATCGAGCGATTGTTGAGATTGGCCGAGCCGATCCGCAGGATATCATCATCGATGATCATGATCTTGGCATGGACATAGATCGGGGTCTCGCCGGAGAATGGTGACCACAGCGAGAACCGGTGGTGCTTGTCCGCCTCTTCTATCGCGCGCACCAGTTCGGCGCGCGCGTGGTCCATCGCCTGCTGCTCCAGCCAGCCGTCGGCATGGCAGGGATGGACGATGACGATCTCGGGCGGTTCGTCTTCCTGCAGCCGGGCGATGATCGCCTCGGCAATCGCGCGCGAGGCGAAGTACTGGCTTTCGGCGTAGATGAAGCGTTTGGCCGCACCGATCTGCTTGAGATAGAGTTGCTCGATCTCGTCGACCGCATCCCAGTCACGATAGGAGGCGCGGGTGCGGGCGATGCCGATTTCGACATTCTCGAATTGCGCCTCCAGCGCATCGGGCCAGGGGGTACCGGGGCTCTCGGGCACGTCGGGAAGTTCATCGCCGCCAGCGCAGGTCCAGCGGTCGTCCCCCAATTGTGCGAGGGCGACGGCGATTTCGCCTTCCATCATCATCGCCGCATCGTGCCACGGCTTATAGGGCCGCCCATGCGGCGTTTTGCGCCGCGGATCGTCTTCCTTGTGTTCGCGCGTGTCCCAGCGCTGGTCGGTCATGTCGATTCCGCCGCACACGGCGACCTGGTTGTCGAGCACCGCGATCTTCTGGTGGTGGGTGCAGCCGACCGGATGGGCGGTGTCGAATTTGAAGGTGATCCGCGAATGCCGGATCCACCGCGCGAGATCCCACCACATCGAGGCACGCCCGATGGTCGAAAGCGCGCCAACGCTCCATTTCAGGATACGGATATCCAGCTGTTTGCGGTGCCGGGCGAGCCAGGCGATGAAACTGCCCAGGCGCGAGGGATAGCCGCGCTTCCACCCGCGCTGCCACCAGCGGCGGCCGCGTTCGAGATGGATACGCGTATCGAAGTCCCAGCCGATCAGCAGGATACGCCGGCGCGATTTGAGCATCGCTTCCTGCACGAGGGCGAAATAGTCCGCGGCGTCGACAATAACGCTGGCGCGCGTAGCCTTGGCATAGCGCCACACCCCCGGTTCGACCGAAGGTTCGAGCCCGGAAACCCGGCTCGGGTCGCTTGTGCCCGCTTTGCTCACCTCCCGCCCCTGCCAGCGCTACTCCTTGGCGTCTTCCTTTTTCTCGGGCGTGACCTCGGCCTCGGCCATTTCCTCGCGCTTGCGGCGCTCGAACACCTTTTCCATGTGCTTCATGTCGTCATCGTCGAGATATTGCTCGAAGTCCGGGAAGTGATCTTCCTCTTCCTCGTTGATATGGTGGCGGTACTGGTGGTCGAAATTCTTGAACTTCGTCAGCCAGCCACCTTCGGACATATCGGTAGCGGCCAGATCGTTGAGCGCTTCCTCGATCTCGTGGTGCTCGGCGACCGAGTGGCGCGTCTCGCCGGTGGTCGGCGGTTTGCGCAGCATGGTCGAATAGAGCGCCTGCTCCTCAGCCGCGGCGTGCGACTTGAGCTCCTTGGTGAGCTCTTCGAACAGCGTCACGCGTTCGCTGCTGTCGCCGCTCGTCTCGAGCAATTTGTCGAGCAGCTCGCGATGCTGGTCGTGATCCTGCTTGAGGCGCGCGAAAATTTCTGAGGCGTCGGTCATGGAAAATGATCTCCTTTCACCAATGAACCGGCTACCGGCGGCGCGGTTCCAGTCTTGTGCCGGGCGGCGCGCGGTCCCATCTCCATGGCCATGCACGACCGCCAGGCCCCGTCGAAACCGCAGATGCAGATGATGGCGCAAGCCGCACTCGCCGCCCTGCCCGCGCAGTTCCGCGAGCAGCTGGGCGATATCGTCCTGCAGGTGGAAGACTTTGTCACCCCCGAGCAGCTAGCTTCGGTCGGCATGGAGGAACGCTGGCACCTATCCGGCCTCTATGAGGGTGAGCCCCTGCCCGAACGGTCGATCTGGGAAAGCGGACGCATGCCGCCGCGAATCTGGCTGTTCCGCGAACCGCTGATTGCCGAATGGCGCGAGACCGGCGTGCGCATGGATGACCTCGTTCGCCACGTGGTGGTCCATGAAGCCGGCCACCACTTCGGCTTCAGCGACGACGATATGCATTGGCTCGAGGACCAGGCGGACTAGCGCCGCACCCGGAAGGACCGGCCGCCGCGGTAGCGTGGGTCTGGCCGTCCTCAGCTCTCAAAAGCAAATTTCCCTACGCCAGAACCACAAGAGGCCACCCCTCTTGCGAGAGATGGCCTCTTGTGGCGCGCCCGGAAGGATTCGAACCTCCGGCCCCCAGATTCGTAGTCTGGTGCTCTATCCAGCTGAGCTACGGGCGCGCTTGGAGGGCGGCACATAGGCAGGTGCCCCCAGCTTGGCAATCCCTAATTCAAGGTTTTGCAAACAAGTGCCGCATGAGCTCGATATCGAGCGGCGGTTTGTCGAGCGACTCGATCTCGCGCGGCGCAAACCATGCGATTTCGCCCCCTTCGCGGGCCTCCACCGGACTGCCGTCCCACACCGACCTGTAAAGCATTATGACAATCGGCGGACGCGCTTCGGCAAGCGTTTCTTCGGCGAAGGCGACCGGCCAAACCTGCTCCGGCGCAAGCGCCAATCCGAGCTCTTCATCGATCTCCCGGACCAGCGCATCCCGCGGTTTTTCCTCGATTTCCACCTTGCCGCCGGGGAATTCCCACAACCCGCCATGGTGCTTGTGCGCGGGCCGCCGGTGCATCAGCCAGCGGCCCTTCCCGTCGCTGAGCGCCAGGGCCACCACACAGGTCCATGTCGGAATATTTTCCAAAACCTTCGCCGCCCTCAACCCTTTCTTAACCCGATCAGCCGTACTCACCGATTGTCAGCTTAGGCAAGTGACGAATGGGGCAACGAACATGGTCGAATTCCTGCGCAATCTGGGACGCGACACACGCGGAGCCACTGCCGTCGAATACGGGCTGATCCTCGCACTGATCTTTCTTGCCATGATTGGCGGGATTCAGGCCTTCGGCACTACGGCTACGGCCATGTGGACGAGCATTGAAGCCGCGGTTGTCGCGGTCACGAGCGGCTGACGGGGAAAATGGGATGCTCGGAGTGTTAGGAGTTTTTCAACCACTTCGATGCAAAACCGAAAATGTTCGAACCGGATTTTCGGGACGGACCGGGTACGAAGACTGAACCAGGAGACGACACATGAAGTTTTTCCGTAAGCTGCGCCGCAATGAAGAAGGCGCAACCGCTATCGAATACGGCCTTATCGCTGCCCTGATCGCCGTTGCTGCGATCACCGCAATGCAGAGCCTGGGTGACGAACTCAGCACGACCTTCAACAAGGTCTCGACCACGCTGAGCGCCGAAAACTAAGTTCGACGCGATCGATAAAGAGAGGGCGGCGGGTTCAACCCGCCGCCCTTTTCTTTTGTCCGGCGTCGGCGTGACGCGTTAGCGCCCGCGGACGACGATCTTGACCTTCTGCCCCGCGCTGACACCTTCATTCGACGTCAGCCCGTTGAGCACGCGGAAGCGCTCTACCTGATTGTCGCTATAGGCCATCCGGCTCGCCAGCGAATTGACCGTATCGCCGCTCCGCACAGTAACCACATCGATCACGCGCGGGATGATATTGGCCGCGGTCTGCGCATCGATCCGCCGCATCGAACTGAACATCTGGTTGAACGTCGAGGCCTGGCCCGCCGGCGTGATGGCGAGGAAATGATAGGCGACGCTGTTCGAAAATTCATACGCGAACACCGTCACATCGACCTGCCCATTGCCCGAGTTTACCCGCGCGGTTCCGTAAGCGGCCGGCAATCCGTTGACCGTCGTCTTCTGGATCGATTGCGGGCGGATCTGCTGCTGCTCGCTCACCCCGGCGAAGACGCTGGTGACGTAGCTGTCGAGATTGTTGCTGTACGGTGCGAGCGTAAACTGCGCCTGCCCGCTCTGGCCGTTGATCGACACGGCGCGCGTGCCATTGACCATGTAGAAGCCCTGCGGCGCGGTGAAGGCGAGCCGCAGTTCGGGATGGATGAACTGACGGCCTTCGACCACGCCCTGCGCCGGGTCGTCGCCATAGGTCAGCCCGTCGATCCGGGTGAGGAAGGTGTCGCGATTGGTGATTCCGCCACCGACGCCCGCGGCTTGCGCGGTCGTCATGGCGCTCTGGACGCGGCTGGCCGGGTCGGGGTGGGTCGAAGCCCATTCGGGAATGCTGGCATTGTCGCGGCCCTGGACCCGGGCATCGAGCGCGTTCTGCATCGCCAGGCTCTGCAGGACGGTTGCCATCGCGCGCGGATCATAGCCCGCCTGGTTGAGATAGCGGATGCCAAGTTCGTCGGCTTCCAGTTCCTGCGAACGCGAGAATTTCAGCGTCAGCAATTGCGAACCCTGCAATGCGGCCTGGCCGATCTGCTGCCCAATCCCGCTATTACCGAGCAGGATGCCCGACAGGATGGCACCTGCTGCGCCAAGCAGCGTATTGCGCTGCGAGGCCGCTTGGCGGCGCTGCGAATGACGCGCGGCGACATGGCCGACCTCGTGCCCGAGCACGCCGGCCAGTTCGGCTTCATTGTTCATCAGCGCGACCAGCTGGCGCGTCGTGTAGATATATCCACCAGGGATCGCGAAAGCGTTGTTCACCGGGCTGTTGAGCAGCGAAACCGTGAAGGATTCGCGCGCATTGCCAAGCCCGGACTGGACCGCAATGTTCTTGCCCACCTGCTCGACATATTGCGCATGGCTGCCGCTCATCGCGCCGCCGAATTCGGCAAGAAGCTGCGGATGCGCTTCGGCGCCCATCTGTGCTTCGCTTTGCGTAATCGGGGTGGATGCGCTCGGAATGTCGCCCCCGCCCATGCAGCCGGCCAGCGCCAGCGACAAAGCGGTGACGGAGGTGGCGGCGGTAAATCTGATGCGCGACATAAAAGGTCTCCCCGATTGGCAAACGCGCGCGGGCCGACTTGAAGCGACCCGCGCGGCGGTGTTTCATACAAAAGGGAAAACCTGAACGGGGGGAAGTTTGTTCCCGCCTTGGCGGTTGGGGGTCAGCCCGCCAGCGTCAGGAAACGCTCTTCCCGCAAGCGTTTGAGTTCGTGCGGCGCATAACGGCCAAGCTTGTCGAGCTCTTCGGCGATCGCGCTTCCCAGCGTGCTTACCGCCAATCGCGGATCGCGATGGGCGCCGCCGACTGGTTCGGGCACGATGCGATCGATCACGCCGAGGCTGGCCAGATCCTGCGCGGTGACCTTCATCGCCTCTGCCGCATCGGGCGCCTTTTCCGCGGTCCGCCAGAGAATCGATGCACAGCCCTCGGGCGAGATGACCGAATAGACCGCGTGCTCCATCATCAGCACGCGCTCGGCGCTGGCCAGCGCCACCGCGCCGCCCGATCCGCCCTCGCCCACGATGGCTGCAACCATCGGGACAGGCAGTGCGAGGCAGGCCTCGGTCGAACGCGCGATCGCTTCCGCCTGGCCGCGCTCTTCGGCTTCGACGCCGGGGAAGGCGCCCGAAGTATCGACCAGCGTGACCACCGGGAGGCCAAAACGCCCCGCCAGTTCCATCAGGCGGATAGCCTTGCGATAGCCCTCGGGCTTGCCCATGCCGAAATTGTGCCGAATGCGGCTGGCGGTATCGTTGCCCTTCTCGTGCCCGATGACCACCACCTTGCGGCCGTCGAGCTTGGCAAATCCGCCGAGGATCGCCTCGTCATCGCCATAACAGCGATCGCCGCCAAGCGGGACGAACTCGTCGAACGCATGCTCGATATAGTCGCGGAAATGCGGACGCGAGGGATGCCGGGCGACCTGCGTCTTCTGCCACGGGGTGAGCGCCTGATAAGTGCTGGCAAGCAGCGCAGCGCTCTTTGTCTCGAGCCGCTGCAGCTCGGTGGAGATGTCGACGTCGTCGCCCTCGGCTGCATTGCGCAGTTCGGCAATGCGCTGTTCAAGCTCGGCGACCGGCTTCTCGAATTCGAGATAGGAAATCATGCGGTGGCGCTAGTCCGAAGCGCGCTGCTGCGCAAGCGGGTGCCGCTCGTTGACCAGTTTCACCAGCCGTGCGGCATCGACATGCGTGTATATCTGGGTGGTCGAGATATCCGCGTGGCCGAGCAATGTCTGCAAGGCGCGCAAATCCGCCCCGCCCTCCAACAGATGCGTGGCGAAGGCATGGCGCAGGACATGCGGGCTGAGCTTTTCGGGCGGCAGATCGGCGCGCACCGCCAGTTCGCGGAGCAGCTGGAACAGCCGGACACGCGAGAGATGCCCGGTGCGCGAGGGAAACAACCAGGGGGAATCGCTATCGCGCAACGGCAGCCATCGCTGCAGCGCGGCACTCGCACGCTGGCTGACGGGGACCATGCGCGCCTGCCCGCCCTTGCCGATCACCGTCAGGAAAGGCGCATCACGCGGAACCGCCGATAGCGGCAGCGCGACCAGTTCGGTGGCGCGCAAACCCGATCCGTAGAGCAATTCGAGAAAGGTGAGCATGCGCACGGCGGCGGGCGATTCGGCAGTCGCCGCCTCCTCGGCGGCGGCGAACAGCGCCTCCACTTCGGCATGGGAGAGGATTCGCGGTAACGGGCGGCGGGTTGCCGGGCGTGGCAGCGCATGTGTGGGATCGTCTTCGCGCAGCCCTTCGTCGATCACGAAACCGAAGAATTGCCGCAGCGCCGAGATCTTGCGCGCCAGTGTCGACGGGGCGAGCGACGACCAGCCTTGGCCGAGCCGCGCCAATTGCGCCGGACTCGCCTGTTCGAGGTTTCCCCCGACCAGTTCGTCTGCCTGTTCGAGGTCTCTCCCATAGGCAAGGATCGTGTTTCTCGCTGCCCCCCGCTCGGCCGCGAGCATGGCGAGGAAATCGGGGATCGCGCTCACGTCAGGCGCGTGCGACCGCCTCCGCGGCGATCATCCGGGCTTCGGCCTCGAGACCCACGCGGCGCAGTGCCGATACGATGTGATAAAGGTGGCGGGCGGTCATGCGGTCCCAGCTCGATCCCTGCATGCCGAGGCCGGCGAGCATCGCCACCAGCGCGGGATTGTCGACCTCGGCCGCGCGATCGATCATCCGCGTCCAGCGGGTTTGCGCGGAAAAATCCAGGCCCAGCCGCCCACTATACTCGGCGATCTCGCCGCTGCCGATCCGCTCGAGCCCCGCCAGCCCGGCAAGCAGCAGGCGCGAACGGCGCTGGCCCGCGGACCCGTCATCGTCGACGAAACTGTCCAATTCACCGTCGGTGACGCCCACCATGCGGCGGGGATCGGCCAGTGCCAGCAGGGCCCATGCCTCGCTGCCCGCATCCACCGTGCCCGCCCAGCGCATGGCATCGCCATCGAGGCCGGCAGTCAGCATCGACGCAATCAGGGCGCCCGTCTCATCGCCCAGATCGGCATCGACCGGGAGGCGCGCCGCCGCGTAGGCGGTCAGGACCATGCGACCGTACGAATAATCGCCGCCGCCCGACCAGATATCGCGGATTGCCGCCAGCCGCCGCATCGGGTCAGTCCCGACATAGGCCTCGCGCAGGCGCGAGGCGGTCAGCGCGGCATCGCCCTCGGCGCCTTCTTCGGTGTAGAGCTGGCTGTAGAGATCCACCATCGCCGAGGCCGACAGGATGCCGCTCGCCCCCGCGATCTCCGCACCGCGTGCGCGCTGGACCGGCGCGAGCGCGGGGGTCAGCGCCGCGGTGCGCACCAGTTCGGGGGCTGCATCGTCCAGCAACCCTTCGGGGATCGGTTCGCCCAGCGCATTGGCGAGGGCAAAGCGCCACGGGGTGATCGCGCCCGTACCGTCCCATTCGATCGTCACCGCACGTCGCCCCCGCCCGGCCGAACCGGCAAGGCGCTGCGCGAGCAATACGTCGATCCGGTCGTCTTCGGTGCGGGTGAGCAGGCGGCGCAGATCGTTCTGCGCGCGGGTCGCCTCGCCGGCGTAGGCGTTGCAGATCCCCGCCAGCATCTGCCATTCCTGATCGTCGCGCCCGGTTTCGACCAGGCGCACGGCCGGGCAGGCACCGACTATATCAGCGGTGCCGATATAGGCGGCAACCGCGGCATCGGTCAGCGCGGGCGAGTAATTCGCGGTGTCGACATCCTGCACCAATGCGCGGGCGACACTGTGTTCGCCCATCGTGTTGAGCACTTGCGCGCGAAGCGCCGCGAATTCGACTGGGTCCATGCCTTCGGGCGCCGCCAGCCTGCTGGCCAGCGCGCGGCGCAGCAGGATATGGCCCCAGCGCGAAACCATCGGCTGCTGCATGCCCGCGAGCACCGCGCGGACCAGCGCCGCGGGCTGGCGCGCCAGCGAACCTGCGGGCAGGCCGCCCTCGCTTGCATCCATCACACCGACCCGGTCCATCGACCGCCGGGCCGCAGGCGGGATATCGAACTTCGGCTTCAGCCCGAGCAATTCGTCGAGATCGTCGGTCGACATCGCCTCCAGCTCTTCGAGCGTAGGCAGGTTGGACAGATCGAGATCGGCACGCGGCGCCGCGGACTGCACCGGCAGCGGCTGGACGATCTCGCCCGCCTGGCTCTCGGTGGGCGGCGGCGATCCGGACTGGACGGGCGCGGTTGGCGCAGGCGTGCGCGTGGCGCGCGGGCTCGGTGTAGGCGAAGGCGCCGGACTGTCGAAGCCGGGGGGCAGCAGGTCCACGGGCGCTTCCTGCGCCAGCACCATAGCCGAACTGAGCGCGAGCACCGCGCCGCCGACAAGCCATGCCGATTTCATCGCGCTGCCTCCGGCAATTCGACCGCCTGCTCGATCGGGTGCAGCGGCTCTTCCCCGCCATCAACCAGCGCCGCGACGAGCAATAAAACGAACAGCACCGCCAAGAGGCCTCCGATCCTTCTGCCGCTCATCGCCAAGATTTTCACGTCCCGTTTCAAGTGCTGATACCTTGCTCGCGCCCTAGCCCAGTTCTAGGCACGGCGGCAATGACCCATGCAACGACCCTCACCCCTGCCGAGATCGGCGGCATCGCGCGCCGGATCGACCGTCCCGTGGTGCTGGTGGGACTGATGGGCGTGGGCAAGTCCACCGTCGGCCGACGACTGGCGGCAATGCTCGACAGGGACTTCGTCGATGTCGATGAAGAGATCGAACGCGCTGCCGATCGCACGGTGAGCGAGATTTTCGATTCCCATGGCGAGAGCTATTTCCGCGACGGGGAGCGTCGCGTGATCGCGCGGCTGATGGACGAGGCGCATGGGGTAATCGCCACGGGAGGCGGCGCGTTCGTCGATCCCGAGACCCGCGCCGCAATCCTCGAGCGGGCGATCGCCGTATGGCTCGATTGCGATATCGACACGCTGGTCGAGCGGACCGCACGCCGTGACAATCGCCCGCTGCTGCGCTCGGGCGACCCGCGCGAGATACTTACCGCGCTCAAGGACCGGCGCGGTGCCGCCTATGCGGAAGCACAGATCCACGTGGTTACCGATGACGCGCCGCATACCGAAACCGCGCAACGCATCCTGGAGGCGATCGACGCATGGCTGTGATTCCCGTCGAACTGGCCGGGCGCGAGTATGAGGTCCGCATCGGGACCGGCCTGTTGGCCGACGTCGCAGGACAGGCGCGTCCGTTCCTGCGCAAACCCCACGTCTGCATTGTAGCCGATGAAAGCGCGCGCGCGCATTGGGGCGAGACAATCGCCGGGTCACTCGGCGCAGCCGGGATCGAACCGCGCTGGTACGATGTTGCGCCGGGCGAAGGCTCGAAAAGCTGGGACAGCCTCGCCCGGCTGACCGACTGGCTGCTCGCCCAGGGAGTCGAGCGCGGCGACTACGTCTTTGCCCTGGGCGGCGGGGTCGTCGGTGATCTGACCGGGTTCGCCTGCGCGATCCTCAAGCGCGGCTGCGGCTTCGTGCAATTGCCGACCACGCTGCTGGCGCAAGTCGACAGTTCGGTCGGCGGGAAGACCGCGATCAACACGAGCGCGGGCAAGAACCTTATCGGTGCGTTCCACCAGCCCGCGCTGGTGCTGGCCGATCTCGATACGCTCGGCACGCTCCCTGCACGCGAATTGCGCGCAGGTTATGCCGAAGTGCTCAAATACGGCGTGCTGGGCGATCGGCACTTCTTCGAATGGCTCGAGGGGCACGGCGATGCAGTGGTCGCGCTGCAACCGCAATCGCTCGAACAGGCGGTTGCCACCAGCATTGCAGCCAAGGCGCGGATCGTGGCCGAGGACGAACGCGAAACCAGCGGCGCGCGGGCGCTGCTCAATTTGGGCCACACATTCGGTCATGCGCTGGAGGCGGAAACCGGCTTTTCAGACCGCTTGCTGCATGGCGAAGGCGTGGCGCTCGGCATGGTGCTGGCGGCGCGTTATTCGGCGCGGCGCGGTGCGCTTTCGCTGGACGATGCCCGGCGGGTGACCCGCGCGGTCGACACTGCGGGACTGCCTGCGGAAATCTCGGCACTGGGTCTCAAGTGCGACGGGCGCCGACTGGCCGATCACATGCTGCACGACAAGAAGATGGATGCAGGCACGCTGCCTTTCATCCTGCTGCGTGCAATCGGCGAAGCGCATCTGGCGCGCGATGTCGAACTGGCCGATGTCGCCGCCTTCCTCGACGAGGAATTGCAAGCACATTGAGCTTAGCCGGAGGCGGCAGGCTCAGCCTGTCTGCGCTAGCTGAGACGCGGGGCCAGCCGGGTGATCTTGCCCACGCCGACCGGCTGGTAATCCGCCATCATCGCATCGTGTTCGGCAAACAGCCGCTCGATCTCGCCGCGGCGGTCGAGCAGCGTGCAGGCGATGCCCGGGGCAAGGCTTTCGCCGTCACCGATCTTGCCGAGGATGCTGGCGAGATCGCTCACCGTCGCCTCCTCGGGCGATTTGAAGAAGTGGCCCCTCGCATCGAAGAACCCGGTACCCTTGCGTGCCATGTCGCTACCTCCCGCATAAAAGCATGAGCCGACTCAGAGCGCACAGGATTCCCCGCAGCGGTCAGCCTTACCAGCGCGTTTACCAACAAAGCCGGTGAACTCGGGCAAATTCGCAACAACGATACTCTATCAGGCGCCGAAAATTGCGCGTTGATGTGAGAATGCGCCAGTCCCGCCTACCTATTCGAGCTCGAGAATCACCTCGTCTACTGCAAGGCTGTCGCCCTCGGCAGCGTTGATCTTGCCGACCGTGGCCTGCTTTTCGGCGCGCAGGATATTTTCCATCTTCATCGCCTCGACCGTGGCGAGTGGCTGGCCGGGATGGACTTCCTCGCCCTCGCCCACATGCAGTTTTACCAGCAGGCCGGGCATCGGGCAGATCAGCATCTTGGACAGATCGGGTGGAGTTTTCTCGATCATATGCGCGGCCAGATCGGCGATCCGCGTCTGCAGGATGCGCAAGTGATGCGTCGCGCCGCGCGTAGTCACCGCATAGCCGGTGCGCGTGGATTTGAGCTGGAGGGTATAAGCCTCGACCGGGTCGGCATCTTCGTCCGCCCCGTTCTCGAACAGCGCGACATCGACCATCGGTTCACCCGGCGTGTATTGCATCTCGATAGTGACCGGTTCGCCGTCGACGGTGAGCGCATTCTCTTCGAGCCGCACCTCATGCGATGTCGAGCCTTCCTCACGTTCGCCGATGCGCACGGTCCAGTCGCCCGGAGCGTAGAGGTCGTCGGAAAGCTGGCCCGCGATGCGCCGCGCACGGTCGGCATCGGCGGTGGCAACCACCCCGCCAACAGCGGCCAGAACCCTCGTCAGCTGGTCGGACGCGGGCGCTCCGGTGAACCCATCGGGATATTCCTCGGCGATGAAGCCGGTGGTCAGCTCGCCCGAGCGGAAGCGCGGGTGCTGCATGATCGCGCTGAGGAAATCGACATTGTGCCCCAGCCCCTCGATGCGGAAGGCATCGAGGGCCGCGATCTGCAGATCGGCCGCCTCGTCGCGTGTTTCTCCCCAGGTGACCAGCTTGGCAATCATCGGGTCGTAGAACATCGACACTTCGCCGCCTTCGAACACGCCGTCATCGACGCGAACGCCGTCGACGCCGCGGCGGCCGTTCTCCTGCCCGTCATCGGCCCAGGGTTCGACCGGGGGCTGGTACCTTACCAGGCGCCCGGTGGACGGCAGGAAGCCGCGATAGGGATCTTCGGCATAGACGCGGTTCTCAATCGCCCAGCCGTCGATTTTGACATCGTCCTGCGTCATCGCCAGCTTCTCGCCCGCCGCAACGCGGATCATCTGCTCGACCAGGTCCACACCGGTGATCGCCTCGGTCACCGGATGCTCAACCTGCAAACGGGTGTTCATTTCGAGGAAATAGAAGCTCTCGCCGGTTGCGTCGGCGCCGCTGACGATCAGTTCGACCGTGCCCGCGCTGTGATAGCCCACCGCCTGCGACAGCGCGACGCACTGCTCACCCATCGCCTTGCGCATTTTCGGCGTCACGAAGGGCGACGGGGCCTCCTCGACCACCTTCTGGTGGCGGCGCTGGATGCTGCATTCACGCTCGTTGAGATAGATCACATTGCCGTGCTTGTCGCCGAGGATCTGGATCTCGATGTGGCGCGGGTTGAGGATGAACTTCTCGATGAACACGCGGTCGTCGCCGAAGCTGTTGAGGCCTTCGCGCTTGGTCGCCTCGAAGCCTTCGCGCACGTCCTGTTCGGAATAGGCGAGCCGCATGCCCTTGCCGCCGCCGCCCGCGCTGGCCTTCATCATCACCGGATAGCCGATCTCGTCGGAGATCCGCACCGCATGTTCGGTATCCTCGATCTCGCCGACGAAGCCGGGGACGACGTTGACGCCCGCTTCCATCGCGAGCTTCTTGGACTCGATCTTGTCGCCCATCGCCGCGATGGCGTTCACCGGCGGGCCAATGAAAGCGATGCCTTCCGCTTCCAGCGCTTCGACGAAGCTCGCGCGTTCGGACAGGAAGCCATAGCCCGGATGCACCGCTTCGGCCCCGGTCTGCTTGGCCGCGGCAATGATCTTGTCCGCCACCAGATAGCTTTCCGAAGCGGTTGCGGGGCCGATATGCACCGCCTCGTCCGCCATGCGAACGAAGGGCGCGCGCGCATCGGCATCGGAATAGACCGCCACGGTCGCGATACCCATGCGCTTGGCCGTCTTGATGACGCGGCAGGCGATTTCGCCACGATTGGCGATGAGGATTTTCGTGAACATCGGTGTCAGTTCTCCGTTCCGGGTTTCGCTTCGCCGGACATCTGATTGCGCGTCAATTCGCGCAGTTCTTCGGTTCGCCGCTCGGTCAGAGCGGTCATGCAGGTGCTGTGGAGGAGCGGTTGCATCGTTCCCCCGCGCGCATCGTAGCTCGACAGCCGGCAATGCGCGTCGCGGTACGCGATCCAGGCGCGCTGGGCTGCCAGCAGGCTTTCCCAATAACCCGGCTGGTCATCCTCGACCGCATAGCCGTCCTCGCGCTGCATGACCGCGCGCACTTGCGGCCACAGCGCGTTCAGTTCGGCATCGGCCTGCTCCCATTCCCGATGCGCGCAGATGTTCATCTCGCTTTGCACTTGCGGGTCGGCGCAGTCGGGCATGCCGGCAGCGGCCTGCGCAGTCAGCAGCAGGGACGACAGGATGATCATTCGGCCGGCTCGGCCACCTTGCAGGCGCGCATCGGTTCTTCCTGCTGCAGCGCCGTCAGGCCCAGCTTGGCGAACAATGCGGCGTCGGTGTCGTCGCCCGCATTGGGCGCGGTGAGCAGCTTGTCGCCGGTGAAGATCGAATTCGCGCCCGCCATGAAGCACAGCGCCTGAGTGGCCTCGCTCATGCTCTCGCGTCCGGCGGACAGGCGCACCATGCTCATCGGCATGGTGATGCGCGCGGCCGCCACCGTACGGACGAATTCGATATCGTCAATCTTGGCGAGGGGCGTGTCTGCCAGCATATCGCCCAGCACCGTGCCCTTGACCGGGACCAGCGCGTTGACCGGGACGCTTTCGGGATGGCGTTCCAGCGTGGCGAGCGTGTGGACGAAGCCCACGCGGTCGCTGCGCGTTTCGCCCATGCCGACGATCCCGCCGCTGCACACGTTGATACCCGCATCGCGGACGTTCTGCAGCGTGTCGAGCCGGTCCTCATACTTGCGGCTGGAGATCACCCGCTCGTAATATTCAGGGCCGGTGTCGACATTGTGGTTGTAGTAATCGAGGCCCGCTTCCTTGAGCATGTCCGCCTGTTTCGGCGTCAGCATGCCCAGCGTCATGCAGGTCTCCAGCCCCATCGCGCGCACGCCTTTCACGATCTCGACGATCGCGGGCATGTCGCGGTCCTTGGGATTGCGCCAGGCTGCGCCCATGCAGAAGCGCTGCGAACCCGCGTCCTTTGCTTGTGCTGCGGATTGCAGCACTGCGCGCACATCCATCAGCTTGGTCGCCTCGACCCCGCTGTCGGCCTTCACCGACTGCGAACAATAGCCGCAATCTTCCGGGCATCCGCCGGTCTTGATCGACAGTAGCGTGCACAGCTGCACCTGGTCAGCAGGATGGAACTCGCGGTGAACCGTAGCGGCTTGGAACAGCAGTTCGGTAAAGGGAAGGTCGAATAGGACCGCAATTTCTTCGCGGGTCCAATCGGTGCGGATGTCAGTCAAAATTCCCTCTTTCTAAAAAATCGATGGGTCGCGTAGCCCCACAGTCCTATCGTGATAGCGGCGATGACCGCTGCATCGCGTCGCTTGTCACTCATGCAATCCTCAAAGCCTGCCTCGAAAGGCGGCAAGCATTCCGACATCGCATTCATGACGAAAAGTCCGAATCCGATACCAAGGATCGGCGCAGTGACGAAAAAGAGCCAGGCAGCCCACCTCACTCCGCCGCCTCGTCCAGATCCTCACCCGCAGGCGGCATGTTGTGGCCCAGCAGGCGCAGCACGTCGGCGGCGCATTCGACGACATTGCTGCCCGGGCCGTAGATGCCCTGCACCCCGGCCTCGCGCAGGAAGTCGTAATCCTTCTGCGGGATCACCCCGCCCGCGATCACCTTGATGTCGCTACGGCCCGCGTCCTTGAGCAGGTCGATCAGTTCGGGGATCAGCGTCTTGTGACCTGCCGCAAGGCTGCTGGCGCCGATCGCGTCGACGTCCTTCTCCAGCGCCATGTCGCGGGTTTCCGCCGGTGTCTGGAACAGCGGACCACTGACCACCTCGAAACCCATATCGCCAAAGGCGCTGGCGATCACATTGGCGCCGCGGTCGTGGCCGTCCTGCCCCATCTTCGCGACCATCAAGCGGGGCGCGCGGCCCAGACGACGCTCGACCGCCTTCACACCTTCGACCACCTGCCGGTAGCGATCATCCTCGGCATAGGCCTTGGAATAAATGCCGCGCACGGGGGTCGGCAGCGTGTCGTAGCGGCCATAGGCGTCTTCCATCGCCTGGCTGATTTCGCCCAGCGTCGCATCGTGCCGCGCAGCCTCGACCGCCAATGCGAGCAGATTGCCCTCGCGCTGCGCCGCCCCGCGCGCCAGCGTATCGAGCGCGGCCTTGCAGGCGAATTCATCGCGTTTGGCGCGGACTTCCTGCAGCCGCGCGATCTGGCTCTGGCGCACCGCGTGATTGTCGATGTCGAGCGTGTCGATCTCGTCTTCGGTATCGCGGCGGTACTTGTTGACGCCGACGATCACCGTTTCGCCGCGATCGACGCTCGCCTGCTTGGCCGCGGCGGCGCTTTCGATCGCCGCCTTGGGCTTTCCGCTGGCGACATATTCAGTCATCCCGCCGGCCGCTTCGACCTCGTCGAGCATGGCCTTGGCCTGTTCGACCAGCGCGGCGGTGAGGCTTTCGATGTAATAGCTGCCGCCCAGCGGATCGGCGACATTGGTGATGCCGGTCTCCTCCTGGATCACCAGCTGCGTGTTGCGGGCGATGCGGGCGCTGAAATCGGTTGGCAGCGCGATCGCCTCGTCCAGCGCGTTGGTGTGCAGCGACTGCGTTCCGCCCAGCACCGCCGCCATCGCTTCCACCGTCGTGCGGATGACGTTATTGTAGGGGTCCTGCTCCTGCAGGCTGACGCCGCTGGTCTGGCAATGCGTGCGCAGCATCTTCGACTTGGGGTTCTGCGCCCCCAGCCCTTCCATGACATCGTGCCACAGCGCGCGCGCGGCGCGCATCTTGGCGATCTCCATGAAGAAGTTCATGCCGATACCCCAGAAGAAGGACAGGCGCGGCGCGAAGGCATCGATATCGAGCCCCGCTTCCATCGCGCGCTTGGCGTATTCCTTGCCGTCGGCGATGGTGAAGGCGAGTTCCTGCACTGCCGTCGCCCCGGCTTCGTGCATGTGATAGCCCGAGATCGAAATACTGTTGAATTTCGGCATGTTGGCCGAGGTATATGCAATGATGTCCGAAACGATCCGCATGCTCGGTTCGGGCGGATAGATATAGGTGTTGCGGACCATGAACTCCTTGAGGATGTCGTTCTGGATGGTCCCCGACAGCTTGTCCTGGGCGACGCCCTGCCGTTCGGCGGCAACGATGTAGAAAGCCAGCACGGGGATGACCGCGCCGTTCATCGTCATCGATACGCTCATCGTGTCGAGCGGGATCTGGTCGAACAGGATCTCCATGTCGCGCACGGTGTCGATCGCGACGCCCGCCTTGCCGACATCGCCGACAACGCGGCTGTGGTCGCTGTCATAGCCGCGATGCGTGGCGAGATCGAAAGCGACCGACAGGCCCTTTTGCCCCGCCGCGAGATTGCGGCGATAGAAAGCGTTCGATTCCTCTGCCGTGGAGAAGCCCGCATACTGGCGGATGGTCCACGGGCGCCCAGTGTACATCGAGGCATAGGGCCCGCGCGTGAACGGCGCGATGCCCGGCACCCCGGGATCGACCAGCGCAGCGGTGTCCTCGGACGTATAGAGCGGCTTTACCGCGATCCCTTCGGGCGTGTGCCACGTGAGATCGCGCCCCTTCACTTCCTTGTCGGCGAGGGGCTTCCAATCGTCATAAGTCGGCTTGTCGGTCATGCACGGTCCTAAACCACAATCGTATGCACAGGAAAAGAGCGGGCGCGGTGCAAACCACCCTCCTCCCCCGTCACCCCCGCGTAGGCGGGGGTCCAGATAACCTTGCTATCGATAGCCAAGATAGATGGATTCCCGCCTTCGCGGGAATGACGATGATTCTATTGAGGGGTGGTGCTACTCGCCCTTGAAGTCCGGCTTGCGCTTCTGGAGGAAGGCCATGCCGCCTTCCATCGCATCCTTGCTCGCGCCCGCCAGCCGCTGGCCCTCGGCCTCCGCCAGCAGCACTTCGGTGATGGTCCCGTCCAGCGCGGTGGCGATGTTCTTCTTCATCGTGGCGTAGGCCAGCGTCGGACCATTGGCGAGCTTGTGCGCCAGCGCCCGGGCTTCGCCGATCAGCGCGTCGTCATCGCAGGCCTTGTAGATCAGGCCCCAGTCCTCGGCCTGGTTCGCGCCGATCTTCTCGCCCAGCATCATCATCCGTGTGGCGCGGGCGCGGCCGATCGCGCGGCTGAGCAGCCAGGTCGATCCACCATCGGGGACAAGGCCGATATTGACGAAGGCCTGGAGAAAATAGGCGCTCTTGCCCGCGAACACGAAGTCGCCCGCCAGCGCAAGGCTGCAACCGACGCCCGCGGCGGGGCCGTTGACCGCACAGATCACGGGCACGTCGGCGCGCAGCACCTGGTTGATCGCCGGGTTGTAATGGTTCTGCAGGGCGCGGTGGCTGCCGCCCTTGTTCTGCAGCGCGCTGCCCTCGCCCCGCGCGGCGAGATCGGCGCCCGAGCAGAAACCCTTGCCCGCGCCGGTGATCAGCACTGCACGGCTATCGCCCAGATCGTAGAAAGCTGCGCCGATTTCATCCGCCATCTGCGGCGGCATCGCATTCAACCGGTCGGGCCGGTTGAGCGTGATGGTGGTCAGCGGGCCGTCTTTTTCGACGATGATGGTTTCGTAGCTCACGCGTCTCTCCCAAAGGTTTCTTTTCGCCACCGACCTTGGCTGCGATGGCGCCCGCGTGCAAGAGCCTTGCGTAGCGGGCCGGAATTCAGGCGGCCGCGCTGGGCCGTGCCGATACCCGCTCGTGCCATGCCGCCAGCGCCGAACATTCGCCGGGCATTTCGAGCCCGACGAATTTGGCGAAATCGACCGTGGTCAGCAGCAGGATATCCGCCGCGGAGAAAGCCTCGCAAGCAAGGTGGTCGCGCGCTTTCAGCGATTCGTCGAAGAAGCGCATCGCCTCGGCCACGCGCGGCCGGTTGGCTTCGCCCCACTCCGCATTGCGCCCCGGCAGGGCGGCGGTGAAGGGATGCGTATGGACCCACACCGCGCCCACCGGCGGCATGAGGATCATCTCGACCCGGCGGCACCACATCTCGATGTCCGCGATTTCGCGCGCGGTGGTGCCGAACAGCGGCGGCTCGGGATGCTCGGCCTCGAAGTAGCGCATGATCGCGACGCTTTCGGCGATCACCGTGCCATCGTCGAGCTCGAGGATCGGCGTCTGCCCGCGCGGGTTCTTGGCGACGAATTCCTCCGCCTTCTGCTCGCGCTTGGGGATCGAGACTTCCTTGCTGGGAAGCTCGATGCCCTTCTCTGCAGCGAAGATACGCACACGGCGCGGATTGGGCGCCGGGTTGGGACTGTCGTAGAATAGCATCGAAGTTCCTCTCATTTCCGCCGTTTTTCCCGTCATCCCCGCGCAGGCGGGGATCCAGATAACGGTCGTATCCCCGCGCAGGCGGGGATCCAGATAACGGTCGTTCAATCTCGCCAGGTCAGCTGGACCCCCGCCTGCGCGGGGGTGACGAAAGAGGCTGGTGGCACGCCATTCCAACCTTCGCGCCGGTTAGTTCGACCAGTGCGCGTCGTCCTTGGGCGTTTCCATGATCTCGGTCAGCTGGCCCATCATGTCCTTGGGGTGAAGGAAGAAGATCGGCGTGCCATGCGCGCCGATGCGCGTGGGGCCGAGGATGCGCTTGCCCATGTCCTCGAACCACTTGCGCGCGTCCTCGATGTCCTCGACTTCGTAGCAGACATGGTGCTGCCCCCCGGCGGGGTTCTTGGCGAGGAAACCGGTCAGCGTGGACTGCTCCCCCAGCGGCTCGATCAGCTCGATCTGCGTGCCATTGGTCCCGTTCTCGCCCGGCGTATCGACGAAGCAGACCGTCACGCCCTGCTCCTCGAGATCGAAGGGCTCATGCGTGGTGCTAGCGCCCATGACATCGCGATAATAGCGCAGCGATTCCGCGATCGAGGGCGTCGCGACGCCGATATGGTTCAACCGTCCCAGCTTCATGCGTCTACTCCTCTGAATTCGTCATGCTGAACTTGTTTCAGCATCCAGTCTTCCTACTGCAATGACCGCGCGTTCCCAAAGCTGGACCCTGAAATAAGTTCAGGGTGACGGAATTCGGCGATGCGCATCATCGCTCAATGGCGGGTGATACGATAGAGTGCCATCACAAAAGCCCCATTCTCTCAAGAAGGAGAACAGCACCCATCGAAAACGATATTAAGCCCAAGACGAGGACAAACAGATTTGATGCCTGGCCTAGTCGGTACTTAAGTGGGGTGTCGGATTTGTCCCATCGAATGTTCCATTCCTCGAACTCGACAGCCCTTTGTCGGACGCTTTTTCTGTGAGCCAGCGACATCCAGATTGCGAGTGCCAAGCCCACCACGATTAAGACAGGTATTGAAGGCTCTATCTCGCTCACAACGGAATGTTATCGTGCTTCTTCCACGGGTTCTCGAGCTGCTTCGTCCGTAGCTTCCTCAGCCCCAGCGCGATCCGCTTGCGGGTCGAGTGCGGATAGATCACCTCGTCGATATAGCCCCGGCTTGCCGCCACGAAGGGATTGGCGAAGCGGTCTTCGTATTCCTTGGTCTTCTCGGCGATCTTGTCGGGATTGTCGCGGTCCTGGCGGAAGATGATCTCCACCGCGCCCTTGGCGCCCATCACGGCGATCTCGGCGGTCGGCCAGGCGTAGTTGAGGTCGCCGCGCAGGTGCTTGGAGGCCATCACGTCATAGGCGCCGCCATAGGCCTTGCGGGTGATCACGGTGATCTTGGGCACGGTCGCCTCGGCGTAGGCGAACAACAGCTTCGCGCCATGCTTGATGATACCATTGTGTTCCTGGCTGGTGCCGGGAAGGAAGCCGGGCACATCGACGAAGGTCAGGATCGGGATCTCGAAGGCATCGCAGAAGCGCACGAAGCGCGCGGCTTTCTTCGAAGAATTGATGTCGAGCACGCCCGCGAGCACCATCGGCTGGTTGGCGACCACGCCCACCGTGCGCCCCTCGACCCGGCCGAAGCCGCAGATGATGTTCGCGGCATGGCCCGGCTGCACTTCGAAGAAATCGCCTTCATCCAGCGTCTTACGGATGACTTCGTGCATGTCGTAAGGCTGGTTGGCATTGTCGGGGATCAGCGTGTCGAGGCTCGGCTCCTCGCGGTCCCAGGCATCGCTCGTCGGCCGCTCGGGCACCTCCTCGCGGTTGGACAGCGGCAGGTAGTCAAAGAAATCGCGCGTCGCGAGCAGCGTCTCGATGTCGTTTTCGAAGCTGTTGTCCGCCACGCTGGTCTTGGTCGTATGCGTCTTCGCGCCGCCCAGCTCTTCCTGCGTCACGACCTCATTGGTCACCGTCTTGACCACGTCGGGGCCGGTGACGAACATGTAGGAGCTGTCCTCGACCATGAAGATGAAGTCGGTCATCGCCGGGCTGTAGACCGCCCCGCCCGCGCACGGCCCCATGATCAGGCTGATCTGCGGCACCACGCCGCTGGCGAGCACGTTGCGCTGGAACACCTCGGCATAGCCACCGAGGCTGGCGACGCCTTCCTGGATGCGCGCGCCGCCGCTGTCGTTGAGGCCGATCACCGGCGCACCGACCTTCATCGCGGTGTCCATCACCTTGCAGATTTTCTCTGCATGGCGCTTCGACAGCGAGCCGCCGAAGACGGTGAAATCCTGGCTGAAGACATAGACCAGCCGGCCGTTGATCGTGCCCGACCCGGTGACCACGCCGTCGCCGGGGATCTTCTGGTCCTGCATGCCGAAATCGACGCAGTCGTGTTCGACATAGGTGTCGAGTTCCTCGAAACTGCCTTCGTCGAGCAGAATGTCGAGCCGTTCGCGCGCAGTCAGCTTGCCCTTGGCGTGCTGCGCGTCGATCCGCTTCTGCCCGCCGCCCATCTTGGCGGCATCGCGGCGGCGTTCCATTTCGGCGATATTGGCGGACATGCTCTCTCCGTGAATAGGTTTTGATGTGCGACTAGTGCCAAGCGAGGCGCAAGGTCAATCGCGCGGCGCGCTTCTCTCGGCGCTGATGAGGAACTCGACATTGCCTTCGGGGCCGGTGATCGGGCTTTGGGCGATGCCCTGGACCACGAAGCCCAGCGCCTCGGCCCATGCGCGTACGTCGTCGCAAACGCGGCGGTGTAGCGCGGGGTCGCTGACCACGCCCTTCTTGCCCACTTCCTCGCGCCCGACCTCGAATTGCGGCTTGATCAGCGCGACGAGGCGGCACTGCGGGGCCGCGAGCTGGAGCGGACGATCGAGTACCTTGGCCAGCCCGATGAAGCTGGCATCGGACACCACCCAGTCGCATGGCCGGTCGATCATGTCCGGCGTGAGGATGCGTGCGCTGGTCTGTTCGAGCACGGTGACGCGCTCGTCCTGCCGCAGTTTCCACGCCAGCTGGTTGGTGCCGCTGTCGACCGCGAAGACATGCTCCGCCCCGCCCTGCAGCAATACGTCGGTGAAGCCGCCGGTCGAACTGCCGATGTCCATTGCCACCGCGCCGCGCGGGTCGAGGTCGAAATGTTCGATCGCATGCGCCAGCTTGATCCCGCCGCGCGACACCCAGGGGTGATCGCGCCCGCGTACGTCGAGCGCCGCGTCCACGGGCAATTGCTGACCGGGCTTGGCCAGTTTCTGTTCGCCGCTGAACACCAGCCCCGCCATGACCAGCGCCTGCGCGCGCGTCCGGCTCTCCACGAGCCCGCGGTCCACCAGCATTTGATCGAGGCGCATCTTTTTCGGCATTGGAAACATGCGCGTTAGCGATCATTGTGCAGGCATGAAACCGATCTATTTGCATCTGGGTGGCGCGCTGGCGCTGAGCTTCACCATCGCGGCCTGCGTGCCCGCTCCGCAGCCGACGCCCGCGCCCACGCCCGCACCGACGCCGGTTGCGACTACACCGCCAGCGCCGCCCCCGATGCCCGCACCCGCCCCGGCAGAGAACTGGATCGACCGCCCGCAGACCGCCGGCAACTGGACCTATTCGGACCTCGGGGAGAATGCGCTCGCGCAATTCGTCGATAGCGGCGGCGCGCCTGCTTTCTCCTTGCTGTGCCTCGCCTCCGATGGGCAGGTCGGGCTGGTTCGGACTGCCATGTCGGGCGGCGCAGGCCAGATGATCATCCGGACCGAAACCGCCGACCGCGCGCTGCCCGCCCGCGCCTTCACCCCCGACAGCGCCGGGCGGCCCCGATCGATCGCATATCTCGACGCGCGCGACCCGCTGCTCGATGCGATGGCGCTGACGCGCGGGCGATTCGCTGTGGAGACTTCGGGTTTATCCACACTTTACCTTCCGGCCTGGGCCGAGGTTACCCGCGTGATCGAGGAATGCCGCTGAACGGAGTCGCAGGATCGGCCGCCTCCGGCACGAGCGCGCCGAGCAGGCACAAAAATGGCTCGGAAACCGATCCGAGCCAGAAACGCCAATTCTGACGTGGGAAAACTTTTTTACAAGGGTTGTTTTAACCCTCTGGAAGACTCAAATATATCCACAAGATCAGCGGCGAAACGCGGTCTTGTTCCCCGGAGACGGGGTACTTTGGCTCTAAACAGCGCGAAAGGAGGTGATCCGATGTCTCATGGTTCAGCAGAGAGGTCGGCAAGTTTCCGCGCGGAGCACTATCGGTAAAACCAAACCCTTAGAGGCTTCGTGAGCGGCACTTCCCGCCGCTGACCATGCGAAGGGCAGTTCCACCTACGGGCGTGGGGCTGCCCTTCTCATTGTGTCGGGTCCAAACCGGACCGGTTTCCCGCCTTCGCCGCATCCCTCGGTTTTTGCCGGTGACAGACGCCCATCAGACTCATCCTTGCCTCGCGCGCGCCTTCCGATTACCCGCGCTGCATGGATTTCGAGCATCTTCCCCACCCCGCCCCCGTCCCTGGCGAAACACGCCAGCAGGCGCTTCTCGACCCCGGTTTCGGCAAGCTGTTCACCGATCACATGGTCGTGATCGATTACGATGCCGACAAGGGCGGATGGTACAAGGCGACGCTGGGCGCGCGCGAGCCGATCAGTCTCGATCCGGCGGCGGCCGTGCTGCATTACGCGCAGGAAATCTTCGAGGGCATGAAAGCCTACAAGCAGGAAGACGGCTCGCTTGCGCTCTTCCGGCCCGAGCAGAACGCACGCCGCTTCAATGAAAGCGCGCGGCGGATGGCGATGCCCGAACTGCCCGAAGAACTGTTTCTCGAATCGATCCGCCAGCTGGTCACCTGCGATCGCGACTGGGTGCCGACGATTGCCGATGGCGCGCTTTACCTGCGGCCCTTCATGTTCGCTTCCGAAGCCTTTCTCGGCGTGCGGCCCGCGCGGCAGTATAAATATGTGCTGATCGCATCGCCCGTCGGCGGCTATTTCAAGGCCGGCGCGCAATCGGTGAAGATCTGGGTCAGCCGCAATTACACACGCGCTGCGCCCGGCGGCACCGGCGCGGCCAAGACAGGCGGGAATTATGCCGCCAGCCTGGTCCCGCAGGCCGAAGGCATCGAGAATGGCTGCGACCAGGTCGTCTTCCTCGATGCGGTCGAAAAGAAATGGGTCGAGGAACTGGGCGGGATGAACCTGTTCTTCGTGTTCGGCGACGGCAGCGTGATCACCCCGCCGCTGACAGGTACGATCCTGCCCGGTATCACCCGCGACAGCCTGATCCAGTTGCTGCGCGAAGAAGGCCTGGAGGTGCGCGAGGAGCCTTACAGCATCGACCAGTGGCGCGTGGACGCCACCACGGGTCGCCTGCTCGAGACGATGGCCTGCGGCACTGCCGCAGTGGTCACCGCGGTCGGCACCGTACTTGGCCCCGATGGAGAGTTCACCATCGGCAGCGGGGGTACCGGCCAGATGACCAACAAGGTCCGCGAGAAACTAGTCGCCATCCAGAAGGGTGCCGTTGCCGATACCCATGGCTGGACAGTAAAGCTCGACTGATCAGAACCGCGGGCGGACCAGGAACCGGCGGGTGAAGGTTTCGCTCGGCCGCAGCACGATGATGGCGACGCCGGCCAGCGCGATGCCGCCGCCGACGATCAGCCGCCCGCCAATCGCGTCCCCCGTCAGCCATGCGCCGAAGACGATGGTCAGGATCGGCGTGAACAGCGTCAGCGGCACGATCAGATTGGCATCGTATTCGCGCAGCATCCGGTAATAGGCGGTATGCGCACCGACCGAGACCACGATTGCGGCGAAGAACAGGCACGCAGCCAGCTTCCACGGTGAGGTGGCCAGCGATGCGACCTGCCCGGTTTCCATCACCGCGGTCAGCGGCAACAGCACCGCTACCGAGGCGAGCGCCGCCCATGCCTGCAAACGGATCGATGACAGGTCGAGCCGCTTGACGAAGACCGTGCCGAGCGCGCCCACTACGGCGGAGATGAAGACCAGCAACAGGCCGGTGCTGGTCTCCATCTGGTTTTCGCCCGCCATGGCGAACAGCACACCGCCGAACGCCAGCCCGATCCCGAGCCCGCGGCGCCAGCGGATACGCTCGCCCAGGAACAGGATCGCGAACAGCACCGTCATCGGTGCGCCGGTCAGGCTGACGACCCCGGCAGCCGAGGGACTGGCCGTGACCAGCCCCATGAAAAGCAGCGCGAAGGACCCTCCGCTGATCGCCAGACCGATGAGCAGCACGCGCCCGAGATTCTCGGGAAGCGGACGCAGCAGCGGGATGAGGACGATCGCCACGATCAGCGAGCGCAGCAGCGCATAGAATAGCGGCGGCGAAGCTAGGTCGACGATCGCCACCTTGCTGACGACGATATTGAGTGCCCAGACGATGTTGCACATCATCATGATCAGCAAGGCCCGCGCCGACATGGTCAGTCACCATCCAGCGGCGGGAGGGCCGCGGCCAGTTCGGTAATCCATGTATCGGCCACCGCATCGCTGGGCGCGCGCCAGTCGCCCCGCGGGCTCAGCGCGCCGCCCGCGCTGACCTTGGGCCCATTGGGAATGGCGCTGCGCTTGAACTGGCTATAACCGAAGAAGCGCTTGAGAAACTTCTCCAGCCAGGCCGCGATCGTGGCGAGATCGTATTCGTTCTTCGCCTTTTCGGGGAAGTCGATCGGCCACAGTCCCGCGTCCGCCTGCTTCCAGGCATGCCATGCAAGGAAGGCGACATGGCTGGGCTTCTGCCCCCAGCGGATGATGTGGTGGAGGAAGAAGTCGTTGAGTTCATAGGGGCCGATGATCGACTCGGTGCTTTGAATCGCACCGTCCTCGCCTGCGGGAACCAGCTCGGGGCTGATTTCGGTCGCAAGGATATCGGTCAGCACGGCGTCGACGCCCACATCGAATTGCGCGGTCTGCGTGGTCCAGCGAATGAGGTACTGGATCAGCGTCTTGGGCACGCCCGAATTGACCGCGTAATGGCTCATCTGGTCGCCCACGCCGTAGGTACACCACCCCAGCGCGAGCTCGCTGAGGTCGCCGGTGCCGATGACCCAGCCGCCATTCTGGCCGGCCAAGCGGAAGAGGTAGTCGGTGCGCAGGCCCGCCTGAACGTTCTCGAAGGTCGTGTCATAGACCGGTTCGCCATCGGCGAAGGCATGACCGATGTTCTCGAGCATCAGCCGCGCGGTGGGCGAGATGTCGATCTCCTCGGCGGTGATGCCGAAGGCCTCCATCAGCCGCCAGGCATTCGACTTGGTGTCGTCCGAGGTGGCGAAGCCGGGCAAGGTATAGCCGCGGATATCGCTGCGCGGACGCCCCAGCCGGTCCATCGCCTTGGCCGCGACGATCAGCGCATGCGTGCTGTCGAGCCCGCCCGAAATACCGATGGTCAGGCTTTTCGGCCGGGTTGCCTGGATCCGCCGCATGAGCGCATCGACCTGGATGTTGAACGCCTCGTAGCAGTCCTCGTCGAGCTTGTCCGCGCGGTTGGGTACGAAGGGGAACCGCCGGATCGGGCGGTTGAGGCCGATGTCTGCGCGCGGCGCGGCGCGCTCGAATGCGATCCGCCGGTACCAGTCCTCGGGGCGTCCGGCGGCCTCGGCGGCATCGTTGAAGGTCTGCATGCGCATCCGCTCGGACAGGATCCGCTGCGTATCGATATCGGTGACGCACAGTTCGGGGGCGAGATCGAAGCGCACGCTCTCGGCCATCAGATCGCCCAGTTCGTAGATCATCCCCTGCCCGTCCCACGCGAGGTCGGTGGTGCTTTCGCCATGCCCGCTGGCCGAATAGGCATAGGCGCAGACCGACCGGCTCGAGCTTGCGCGGCTGAGTAAATGGCGTTCGTCAGACTTGCCGATGACGATGTTCGATGCCGAGAGGTTGAGCAGGATCGTCGCCCCCGCCAGCGCGGCCATGGTGCCGGGCGGATTGGGCGCCCAGAAATCCTCGCATATCTCGATGCCAAAGGTGAACCCCGGTAGATCGCTGGCGGCGAAGATCAGATCGGTACCGAAAGGTACCTCACGGGCGCCGCAGCGGATCGTCAGGCCGACGCATTCGCGGCCATGCGCGAACCAGCGCTTTTCGTAATATTCGCGATAGTTGGGCAGGAAGCTCTTGGGTACCACGCCGAGCAATTCGCCCCGCGCGACGACCAGCGCGCAATTGTAGATCCGGCCATTGCGGCGCAGCGGTGCCCCGAAGACCAGCACCGGGCTTAGCTCGCGCGAGGCGGCGATGATCGCCTCGACCTGCGCTTCGACCGCATCGAGCAGTGCGAGCTGCATATGCAAATCGTCGATCGCATAGGAAGACAGCGCCAGTTCGGGATAGAGCAACAGATCGACATGCTGCGCATGCGCCTTGTGCGCGGTCTCGAGGATACCCTCGGCATTATAGGCGATGTCGGCTGTGCGCACCTTGGGCGTACTCGTCGCGAGGCGAACGAAGCCATGCGTGTGCATGTCGTAGAAGGGATGCGTCGCGCTTCCGCTCATGGGGGCGGTACCTTTCTGATCGGATGGTGCAGGAGCCGGTTCGAGCCAGTCGGCCGGCTGGCAAATGCCGAGTTCGGCCAGCCGCTTCTGGACGGTGGCGCGCGCGATCTTGCCCTTCGCCTCCCAGCCATAGACGGTCCGGCTGGGCCATGGCTGCGGCTCGCCGAAGCGCGCACCGAAGTCCTCCGCACTGAGCGGAGGGTGCTGCGCTTCGCGCCACTGGCGTATCTTGAAGCCGGCCAAGTGCATGGCCGCCGAGGTATCCTTTTAGGCTACCCTACGCAAGTTCGGACTGGTCTTCCTTGCGCATTTCGGTGCGGAAGCCGTTGAGCACGGGCCCCGCATGATGCGTTGCCTGGGCCTGGGCAGCAAAGGCGGCGAGCAATTGGCTGCCCAGTCCGCCCCCCGGATCGGTAAAGGCGTCGGCGCCCACACCGTCATCCTCGATGGTGAACCGCCACGTGTCGCCGCGCACGTGGAAGAAGACCGCGATCGTGCCGGTCCGGTCATCAGGAAAGGCGTATTTGCACGCATTGGCGACTGCTTCGTTGAGATAGAGCCCGATCGCCACCGCCTCTTCGGGGGTTAGCGTCGCCTGGTCGATTTCGCGGAACAGCCGCACCGATGGCGGCAGGCTCGATCCCTCGATCCGGTCGAGGAGGTATTCCAGATAGGGCTTCATCGCGACATCGGGATTGTCCGACTGTTCCAGCGCCAGCGCCGAATAGGCATCGGCAAAGGTGCGCACGCGGCCCACCGCATCGTCGAGCGGGGCATGAAGTTCGCGCTGCGGGATACGCCGTTTCTGCAATTCGAGCATGCTGGCGACCAGCGCAAAATTGTTCTTCGTGCGATGCTCGAGCTCGGCCAGCAACGTCAGCCGCCGGTCGGCGCGCTCGCGGATTTCGTCCATCGTCGCATGCGCGGCACGGCGAAAGGCCTCGGCGAAGACGAGCACGATCAGCGCGCAGGCGGCGTTGAGGACCACGCGTGCGGGATCGGTAAGTTCGGCGAACAGGAACGAGCGCGACGGCGGCAGGATAAAGAACCACGCCCAGAAGAAGGTGATCGTAAAGGCGACCACGCCCGCGCGCCAGTGTCCGTAAAGCGTGGCGAGCAGGATCGTGGGATAGATCAGCGCGAAGGGCCCGGAGACCGGCGCCCATACGTCGACCAACGAACGCAGGCCGACCATGGCCGCAGCACACATGGCACCGAACACCACTTGGGCGGCAATCTTGCTGCGCTGGCTGAGGAATTGGCGACTGACATCGAAATTGGCGAGCCGGTGCATGGATACGACATTCCGGCGGAGAACCGATGCCCGCCGTTGCCCCGTTGCACGCGCGGACGCGCGATGGCTCCGCACCATCGGCGCGCTCCGTTTATCGCAAACTTCCGAAAAGCAGAAGCCCTTCTCGCGTCTGCGCGCTACGCGGCGAGCAATTCCTGCGCGCTCGGACTTTCCTGCAACAGGTTGATAAGCCCGCGTTCTTCGCGGGTCAGCCAGCGCGTGGCCCGCGGCAAGCGCAATTGCGCGCGCCAGCTTTCCTGATCCTCGAGCAGTTCGAACACCGCCGGGTGGATATAGCTCTTGCGGGTCACGGCGGGCGTATTGCCGAGATGGTCGGCGACGCATTCGAGCAGCGCCTTCATTGGTATCGCACCTTCGCCATCCCGAAGGCATGACAGCGCCTTTACGCTGGCATGCCAGGTGCGGAAGTTCTTGGCGGTGAAGTCCTGCCCCATGGTCTCGCGCAGATAGTCGTTCACATCGCTCGACCCGACCGTGTGCAGATCGCCCTCATCGTCGGTATATTTGAACAGGTGCTGCCCCGGCAGGTCCTGCATCTTGCGCACCATGCGCGCCAGGCTGCCATCGGACAGCGTCACTTCGCGCAGCTTGCCCGCCTTGCCCTTGTACCGCAGGCGCAGCACCTTGCCGGTCAATTCGGCATGGCGCTGGCGCAAGGTGGTGGCACCGAAACTCTTGTTGGCCTTGGCATAGCCTTCGTTCCCGACGCGCACCGCGCCCAGGTCGAGCAGGCGCACGACACTGGCGATCGCGCGTTCACGCGTCAGCTTGTGACCGCGCAAATCCGCCTCGACCCGCTTGCGCACCAGCGGCAAAAGGCTGCCAAAGGTAACGCAGCTGTCGAACTTCTCGCCTTCGCGGGCCGCACGGAATTCGGGATGGTAGCGATATTGCTTGCGCCCCTTGGCATCGATCCCGGTGGCGAGGATATGGCCGTTGGGTGCGGGGCAGAACCAGGCATCGGTATAGGCCGGCGGAAGCGCAACCGCATTGAGCCGGCGCTTCTCCGCTGCATCGGTCAGCAGCTTTCCTTCAGGATCGTAATAGGCCCATCCCCTGCCCGCCCCCTTGCGAGTGATACCGGGCAGGTCGTCGTCGACATAGATGAGCTTCGTCATGGCGAAGGGAAGAACCGTGGGACGCCGGGCACGGTTCCCCACCTTGCGACGAATGGAAGGCTGTTTTAGCCCATCCGCCTGAGGAGAACGATCTTGGCCGATTCCACCTATACGCCGCCCGAAGTCTGGACCCACGATTCCGAAAATGGCGGCCGCTTCGCCAATATCAACCGCCCCACCGCCGGTGCGCGCGAGGACCGCGAGCTGCCCGTGGGCGAGCATGACTTCCAGCTCTATTCGCTCGCCACGCCCAACGGGGTGAAAGCAACGCTGATGTTCGAGGAATTGCTCGAGGCGGGACATGCTGGCGCCGAATACGATGCCTGGACGGTCAATATCGGCGAAGGCGACCAGTTCGGCTCGGGCTTCGTCGACCTCAATCCCAATTCCAAGATCCCGGCCCTGCTCGACCGTAGCGGGCCTGAGCCCGTTCGCATCTTCGAGAGCGGCGCGATCCTGATGCATCTGGCCGAAAAGTTCGGAGCCTTCCTGCCCACCGATCATACCCGCGCCGAAGTACTTAGCTGGCTGTTCTGGCAAGTCGGCAGTGCGCCCTTCATCGGCGGCGGCTTCGGCCATTTCTACGCTTATGCGCCCGAGAAATTCGAATATCCGATCAACCGCTATGCGATGGAAACCAAGCGCCTGTTCGACGTCACCGACCAGCGACTGGCGCAAAGCGAATTCCTCGGCGGCAAGGATTACACGATCGCCGATATGGCCACCTGGCCCTGGCTGTCGCCCTTTGTACTCGGCGGCATTTACGGCGAGGCGCGCACCTTCCTCTCGATCCACGAATACACCCATGTCGAACGCTGGGTGAAACAGATCGCCGAACGTCCTGCGGCGCGCCGCGGCCGGATCGTCAACAAGGCCTGGGGCGATGAAGACGCGCAGCTGCGCGAACGCCATTCGGCGGCCGATTTCGACGGCAAGGCAATCTGACCCGCCGCCCGTTTGGCTTGACTTAGCTCCTCCCATGCCGTCCCATCGCGGCGGTATGGGAGGATACAGATTTGCGTGATCCGGTGCGCCCGGTCGGCCGACTGGAGAAGATCGGCTATGGGATGGGCGATCTCGCCTCGTCCTTTTATCTCAACTTCTTCAATCTCTACCTGCTGTTCTTCTTCGTCGAGCTGGGCGGCGTGGCGCCTGCCGCCATGGGGCTGATGCTGTTCCTGACCAAGCTGATCGATGCGGTGACCGACCCGATGATGGGCGCGCTGGCCGACCGCACGCGCAGCCGCTGGGGCCGGTACCGCCCCTACCTCCTGTGGGGCGCGATCCCCTTCGGCCTGACTGGGGCGGCGATCTTTGCCGCGCCCGATCTCTCGCCCGGCTCGATGCTGATCTGGGCCTATGTCACCTATACCGCGACCATGCTCGCCTTCACCGCCGCCAGCGTGCCCTATTCGGCGCTGATGGGCGTCATTTCCCCCAGCGCTGACGAGCGTTCGAGCTTCGCTGCCTATCGCATGGTGTTTTCCGCCGCCGCGGTCATCCTGATCGGGGTGGTCGGGACGACACTGGTGCGCGAACTGGGCGCGGGCGACGAGCGGCGCGGCATCATGCTGACCATGTTCGTGCTCGCCGGACTGGGCGTCGCGACCTACTGGATCGCCTTTGCCGCGAGCCGCGAGCGTATCCCGCCTGCACCAACCAACGGCCGGATTATCGATGATCTCAAGGTCCTCGTGCGCACGCCTGCGTGGATCGCCGTGGCGGTGGCCGCGCTGCTCGCCCCGGTCGCGCTCTCCGCGCGTGCGGGCAGCGCGCTGTTCTGGTTCCGCTATGTCGCAGGCGACGATGGCGCGCCGGTGTTCTTTTTCCTCGACCGGATCGGGCTGTTCTATTCAGCGCTCGCCGTCGGCCAGCTGATCGGCGTCATCGGGGCCAACTACCTCGCCCGCAGGATCGACAAGCCGGTGCTGCTGATCGTGGCAGGCGGGTTGAAGATCGGCGCGATGCTGGTGTTCTACATGCTGCCGTTCGATGCGGTCTGGCCGCAGACCTTCGTCCAGCTGTTCGTCGGCGTGGGTTTCGGCATGATGATGGTGCTCGCCTATTCGATGTTCACCGATATCGCCGAGTATCTCGAATGGTCGAGCGGGCGGCAGATGACCGGCCTGGTGATCTCCGCCTCGATCTTCGCGATCAAGGCGGGCGTGGCCTTCGGCGCGGCGCTGCCGGGTTTCCTGCTGGCGCTGACCGGCTTCGAAGCAGGCGCGATCCAGTCTGCCGAGGCGCGCATGGGGATCGAGCTCGCTTTCGCCCTCGTCCCCGCCGCCGCGATCATTCCGGCGGGTGTGGCGATGTATTTCTACCGGCTCGACCGCGCGACCATTGCGCAGGTCGAAACCGAACTGGCCGAGCGTCGACTCGTTTCGCCTTCCAACCCCTTCCCTTCCGCGCCCGAGGCGTTATAGGGGCGCTCACTCGCTGGGGTGTAGCCAAGTGGTAAGGCACCGGTTTTTGGTATCGGCATTCGCAGGTTCGATCCCTGCCACCCCAGCCAGTTTTCCATGTGATCCACGCGACTGAAGCCAAGGTTTGCCGGCGAGCCAAACCGCCCGGCGCCCTGCGGGAATACGCTTTCGCGATATCGATCACTACTCCGAACTGCCAATACGATCGCGAGCAAGGGCGCCGCACTACCCGCGCGCTTCACCCGCAATCAAGGGTATGGTTAGGGCATCTTAACCCTCGCCCCTTAAGCTCCTGCGCGGGAAGTAGATGGGGGCAGGGAACAGCCGATGACGGCGGCGTTCATTCTCGGGATCAACATGTTCATCGCCGCGCTGTTCGGCGTGGCGTTTGCGGTGGTCGCGCGCTCCAACCCAGTCGCCCGGGGCGCGGGTTGGTTGGCCGCCGCCTATGCGCTGGGTATCGTCGATGTGATGCTCGAGTTCATCATGCGTTGGACCGAACATCCCACGCCGGTCATCACCGGCATCTTCTTTACCTATCTGGCGGCACTCACCTGCGGCCTTGTCGGCGTCGCGAAATATTATCGCACTGGTCCGCAGACCAGGCCCATAGTGGCCGTCTGGGTCCTAGCCGGAATGCTGACTCCCGCAATGCTGATGCTTCCTTACGGCACGGGCGCTCGCACGCTGCTCTATCAACTTCCCTATTTCACCATGCAGGTGCTGATGACCTGGATCGTGATCCGGTCCGGGCGCCGCATGCTGCTCGACCGGTTGCTGGTCTTCGTCAGCTCGGCGGCTGCGCTCTCCTATCTGGCCAAGCCGCTCATCGCCTGGCGGATCGGGGGTGCCGACACGCCGCAGAACTACCTCGCATCGGACTACGCAGCGATTTCGCAAAGCCTGGGTTCGGTCATCCTGATCGCGCTCGCGCTGGTACTGCTGCTGGTCATGATGCGCGACATGACGATCGAGATGATCGCGCGCTCGGAAACCGATCCGCTATCGGGCCTGCGCAACCGCCGCGGGTTCGAGGTTCATGGCGAGCAGATGATCGCTGACGCCATCCACGGTCACCAGCCCCTGACGCTGGTGACGGTCGATATCGACCGCTTCAAGACGATCAACGACCGCTTCGGCCACCCGGTCGGCGACAAGGTGATCATCGCGGTCGCCGAGTTGCTTTCAAGTGCGACTGGAGAAGGGGATCTGGTGGCACGGCTCGGGGGCGAGGAATTCGCGCTCGTGCTTGCCGGGCAGGAGATCGAGCAGGCGGCGCGTTCGGCCGAACTAATGCGGCAGCGGGTGCAGACCGAACTGTCGCAGGCGGTCGGCAACGCGCAGGTAGTCTCGGCGTCCTTCGGCCTGGCCCAGCTTTCCCCGGACGAAGCGCTGTCCAGCCTCGCCCGCCGGTCTGACCTCGCACTCTACGAAGCCAAGAACACCGGGCGCAACAAGGTCTCCATCGCCCCGCTCGAACAGGCGGCAACGCGGCCGGCACGTCCCGTGCTCGCGACGCGCAGGGCCGCTGCCTGATCGCACCAGGCCGGGTGCAAGGTGGTTCTTGCCCCCAATTCTCCTCCAGGTTTCGGTTGCAGCATGAAACCCGCTTGCTAGGCAGGGCAGCAAGAGGAGAGCATGTGTGCCCGAACAGGACCCCGAGAATATCCCCGTCATCGCCGGTGTCGGACAGGTCAACGACCGCCCCGAGAACCCCGGGGATGGGCTCGACCCCATACACCTGATGGCCGAGGCGCTGCGACGGGCCGATGCGGATGCGGGCGGCGACCTGCTTGCCGAATGCGATTCGCTGGCGGTGGTGGCGCAACTGGCCTGGCCGCAGCTCAACCCTGTCGATGGCAAGCTGGCCGAGGTACTGGGAATCGATCCCGCGCACCGGATGCAGACCGCGATGCCCAATGGCGACAGCCCGATCCTGCTGCTCAACGAAGCCGCCAATCGCATCGGGCGCGTCGAGGCGAAGATTTGCGCGGTGACCGGCGGCGAGGCTCTGCGCACTGCGGGCCAGCTGGCAGCGCTGAAGAAGCGCACGGATGGCGCAAAACCCAACGCGCTGCGCGATGCGAGCCACCGCGTGCGCAAGGGATATGCGCAAGGATACGGGCTGGTCGTGCCGACCGATGTCTATCCGCTTTACGAAAACGCCGGACGCGCCGCCTACGGGCAATCGCTCGCCGAAGGGCAGGCGGAAAGCGGTGCGATCTGGGCCGGGATGAGCGAGGTCGCAGCGCAGAGCGAAGGCGCCTGGATCCGCAAGACGGTGAGCGCGGACGATGTCGTGATGCCTTCCGCCGACAACCGCCCCATCGCCTTTCCTTACACCAAGCTCCAGGTCGCCAATTCGTCGGTCAACCAGGGGGCTGGCTTCATCGTTACCTCGCTGGCCGAAGCGCGGCGACGCGGGATTGCGGAGGACCGGCTGGTCTATGTCGGCTACGGCGCGGCAGCGCATGAAAGCGACAGCTTCCTGTCGCGCGATCGCTATGACGCTTCCCCCAGCCTCGCCACCTCGATCGAGCGGACGATGGCGCTGAACGGTGTCACCGCCGCCGACCTCGCGCATGTCGAGCTTTACAGCTGCTTTCCCTGCGTCCCGAAAATGGCGCGCCGCGTGCTCGGCTGGCCGCTCGAGCGGCCCGCGACCGTTTTCGGCGGATTGACCTTCGGCGGCGGTCCGATCGGCAATTACATGAGCCATGCGGTCGCCGCGATGGTTGAGAAGCTGCGCGGGACCGGCGACAAGGGGCTGCTGTTCGCCAATGGCGGCTATGCCACGCACAACCACACCATCCTCGTATCGGGTGCCCCGACGCAGGCCGCCTTCCCGCAGGAGTTCGACTACCAGGCCGAGGCCGACGCGCGGCGCGGGGACGTTCCGCCGCTGGACAAGACCTATACGGGTCCCGCGACGATCGAGAGCTACACCGTGCATTACGACCGCACCGGCACACCAAGCTCGGGCGTGATCGTGGCCCGCACGCCCACGGGATCGCGCACGCTGGCCAGCGTTCCCGCCGATGATGGCGATATGATCGCCTTCCTCACCGAAGGACGCGGCGAACCCGTTGGAAGCAGCGGCGTGATAACGCGCTCGGGTGAGGCGGAGGCACTGGCGCTCTGGTCGCGCGACTGACCGCTGGACCCGCGGCTCAGAACTGCAGCGCCTGCACCTTCGCCCCTACCGGCAATTCGGCTTGGCCCCGCGGGCAGCGGATAAGCCAGTCCCCCCGGGCCAGTCCACCCTGCACGCCGCTGTCCTGGTTGCCGAGCGGGCACAGCCCCTTACTCGCCCAGGCCGCCCGTGCGAAGGTCTCGCGATCGCCGGTAGCGGGCAGGCCCACCGCCAGCGGCATCGTGCGCCAGCGATGCGCGGTGCTCGCGCCCTGAATCAGCGCGAGGATCGGCTGGAGGAACAGCCGTGCGGTCACCATGGCAGAGGTGGGATTGCCCGGCAGGCCCAGCACCAGCGTTCCTCCCGCGCGGCCCAGCCACACCGGTTTGCCCGGCTTGATCGCCAGCTTGTCGAAGAGCAGTTCGAGCCCGTGCGCCGCGAACATCGGTTTCGCAAAGTCACGCTCGCCAACCGACGCGCCGCCGGTGACCACCACCAGGTCGGCACCGCCGAGCAATTCACCCGCCTGTCGTTCGAGCGCGGGCAGGTCGTCGAGCCCGCGCTCGCAGGTGGTCACTATCGCGCCCTCGCTTTCGACCAGCGCAGCCAGCGCATAGCTGGTGCTGTCGGGGATGGCGTCGGGCGTGCGCTGCGCCGATCCGGGCTCGGCCAATTCGTCGCCGGTCGCGAGCAGCGCCACCCTCGGTTGCCGGTGGACGGCAATCTCGGACCTGTCTCCCGCCGCAATGGCGACCAGCGCTTTCGGGTTGCAGCGTGTGCCTTGCTCGAGGACGACATCGCCTTTCGCGAAATCGCTCCCCTGTTGGCGGATGTGGCGGGCCGGACCGAACCCGGCGGAGAAGCGCACGCCCTCGCCCTCACGCGAGGCATATTCCTGCATGATCACGCAATCGGCGCCCTCGGGCAGCGGCGCCCCGGTGAATATCCGCACGGCCGTCCCGGTGGCCAAAGGGTGTTCATAGGGGTGACCGGGCCGCGCCTCACCGACCACCCGCATCGGCGCGTCGGGGACGACGCTCTCCAGCCTTACCGCATAGCCATCCATGGCGGAAATCGTTCGGCGCGGTGACGGGATGTTGGCAGTAACATCGGCGGCGAGCGTCCGTCCCGCAGCTTTGGATAGCGCAACCGTCTCAGCCTCGAGCGGAGCGATATGCCTAGGAAGCAACGCCATCGCCTCGTCGAAGGAAATCATGCGCGCTGCCAGTCACCCGACTGGCCGCCTTCCTTGGCGGTGACGCGGATGTCCGCGATGGTCATGCCCTTGTCGACTGCCTTGAGCATATCGAACAGCGTCAGGCAGGCGATGGACACTGCGGTGAGCGCTTCCATTTCCACCCCCGTGCGCCCTTCGGTCCGCACCGCCGCTTCGACGATGAATCCGGGCCGCGTATCGTCGAACGCGATCGTCACCTCGACTTGCGAGAGCGGCAGCGGGTGGCACAGCGGGATCAGGTCCGACGTCCGCTTGGCGGCCATCACCCCGGCCAGTTCCGCAGTTGCGATCACGCTGCCCTTGGGGGTCTTGCCCGCCTTCACCAGCGCTATCGTATCGGCTGCGCAATCCACCCGGCCCGCTGCCGTGGCGCGGCGGGCAGTAACGGGCTTGTCGCCGACATCGACCATGCGCGCGCGGCCCTGTTCGTCGATATGGGATAGATCGGCCAATTGCGGGTCCTCGATTGCTGCGGTCGGGCGGCGTTCGAGCATCATCGCGCGGCCCTGTCGAGCGGCTTCGCAAAAAAGGCCACTATCCACGGTCAGACGGTCCGCCAGGAGTGGGAGATACTCGCGGCGCATTAACCTCAAGTTTGATTGAAGTTGCGAATTCGGCCCAAAGTTTATTGGGGTTGGTTCTGATTGATGACGGAATGCATGGGTACAGAATGCCGACGGGGACCACCGCGATGCGCGCATCAGCGCGACTTGCAGGTTGCTGGCTTAGGCGCGAAGAACCGCACTCACCCCGGCTTGGACAAGCCGACCACGCTTCGCGGGAGAATGTTGGCGCTTGGCCTAGCTAGCGCTTGCGCCAGCCGAACAGCTACGGGCGCGACCCGCTCACCGAAAACGGACAGGGGGTTTCAGCATCCTCGGCGGCATCCGTGTCGAGGTCACCGATCTGCCGGTCGGCCAGGCGATGGATGTTCGGCGCATCGGGCTCGCGATACTGCCCCAGCAAGGCCAGCACGCCCTCTTCATCGAGCGGGCGCCCGAGATAGAAACCCTGCCCGAACTCTGCACCCAGTTCGAGCGCGGTCTCGCGATCGCCGACGGTGGCGATATATTCGGCAATGCTTTCAAGCTTCATCGCCTCGATCATCTTGATAACGCCGCGGAGCATGTCGCGCCCTTGCGGTTCGCGCGCGCCCCGGATCAGCGAGCCATCGATCTTGACTTTGTCGAACTTGATTTCGCGCAGATAGACCAGCGATGCAAAGCCGGCGCCGAAATCATCGAGAGCGATGCGGCAGCCTGCGCTACGCAGGAGTTCGACATTCCGGCGGGCGACGTCGAAATTCACCAGCATGGCGGTTTCGGTGATTTCGAACTGCAGGCGGTCGGGCGGGAAATTCTTCCGCTTGATCAGATTGACGATTTCCGCTGCGGCGTTCTCGCTGCAGATATGGGCGGCGCTGAGGTTAAACGACAGACGGCAAGGCGGGACCCATTCGGCTGCAAAATCGAGCGCCTTGCTAAGCAGCGAGAGGGTGATTTCGCCGATCCGGCCCAGACGCTCGGCTGCCGGGATGAACAGCGCCGGCGAAACTTCGCCGAAGGTCGGATGATTCCAGCGGGCAAGCGCTTCGAAAGAGGTCAGTTCGCCCGTCTTGAGATTGAGAATCGGCTGATACGCGAGCGTCATGTATTTGATCGTGCCAATTTCCATCAGCTCGGCTTCGATGGCGTGCAACCGCCTGGTTTCTTCCTGGATCGCGCCATCGAACAGCTTGGTGGTCTCGAGATTTTCGCGCTTGGCGACATACAGCGCAGCATCCGCATCGCGCAGCGCGCGACCGACATCGGGCGCATCCTCGCCCAGAAGGCGGGCGCCCGCGCAACCCCCAACGCTGACCAGGGCATTCGACAGGCGCATGGGCTTGCGCAGTTGCACCAGCGCATCATCGCAGGTCGCGACCAGCGCGCCGAGCTCTTCGGGGCATGACGACCCGCCGATAAAGATGCCGAATTCGTCCCCGCCCAGCCGGCCGACGATCGTTCCCGCCGGTGACACGCGTTGCAGGCGGCGGGCGACGTGGCGCAGCACGACATCGCCGGCATGGTGACCATAGAGGTCGTTGATCGGTTTGAAGCGGTCGAGGTCGATCACCGCCAGTAGCCCGCATTGCCCCCCGTCCAGCTTTGCCTCGACATCGTGGATGAAGGCAAGGCGGTTGCGGACACCGGTCAGATTGTCGAACTCGGCCTGGCGCTGGGCAGTGCGCCGGGCATCGATCAGTTCGAGATTGGTCCGTTCCATCCCGACCAGCGCGGCATCGGCATCGAATTGCGCCTTGAACAGGCTGAGCTGCATCTTGTGGCTGGTCTCGGCGAGATACAGGCTGACCACGGTAAGCACGATGACCGCGACCGAAGCCGGCAGGTTGTTGCCCGCATAGATATACAGCACGGCGGCAACCAGGGGGAGCACGAAACAGAAGAAGATCACCCGCGAAGCGAAGACGATACCCGTCAGCGCGGCGCCCTGCGTCAGCCCCGCCAGCAGCGCGAGCGAGAGGATCTGCAACCACGCCATGTTTTCATTGTTGAACGCGATGCTGCCGAACGCGAGCGAGAGATAGAACAGCGTCTGCGAGCAGGACAGCAGCACGACCATGAAACCCGTCACGCGTGCTGCAACCGGATTGACGTCTTCCGACGCGCCTTCGGGCAGCGGCAACACCCAATGCCGGAAGCGCGTGATAACAGCGAGCACCAGGATGCCGGCCATGATCCGGGTGGGGGTCTGGTCCCAGGTCACCCACGCGATCCCGATAAAGGGCGCGATGATGGTCAGATAATAGATATGGATCGTGTTGCGCACCGACTTGATGCGTTCCCGACTGAACTTGGCGGCGATTTCGTTGTCGGATTCAAATCCGATCAACCTATCTATACGCCGCCAAAATTGCACTCGAGCCTTAAACATTAATCCGAGGTGGCAGGCCGGAACGAAGGTATGGTAAACCGCACATCAGGGGAACTACGGTGTTGTGCGGCAGCGGCGCGTGCCGAAGCACCTCTCCAATGGTTAACGGCTCCAACGAAACCGCGCGAAAAACCGGATGGATTCGTCGCAACGCGGCAACCGTTCGGTTAGGCGAGCCGGAGCACGGCGCGTCCTTCCATGCTCTTTCGGATCGCGTGCTCGCCCTTGCGACATGGGAATCGACGCGTGCGAACTCGGGAATGCGCGCAATCCCTACGCGCCCACGCGCCGCAGAATGTCGTCGATCGCCGCAACGAGTGCGGCGTTCAGCGACGGGTCGAGCGCATCGGGGTGCGGATTGCGAAACTGGCCGCTGTCATTGTCGAAATAGCGGCCCGAGGCATGGTCGAACTCCGACGACACGGCCGCCCGCCGCAGGATGTCGGCCCCGATGCCGAGGTCCTTGCCCTCCATTCCATAGGCTTCCTTGACCATCTTGCTACCGAGGAGCGAGCCGGGGTTCACTGCGATCACCGCCGGTCCGGCATCGGAGAACTCGTCCGCCATGTGGCGCGACCACATGGTCAGCGCGAGCTTGCTTTGCGCATAGGCGTCATTGTCGGAAAGCCGCTCCTCCCCCGCGAGCGCGGCGAGCGATACCGGGACTTGTGCCGCCGAAGACAGGTTCACGATCCGCCCGCCCATGCCGATATGGAACGCCAGTTCGCTGGCAAGGACATAGGGTGCGATCGTGTTGACCACGAAGCGGACGTCGAGCCTGTCCTCCGTCATGGGTTCGGCGATGCTGAAGACGCCGGCATTGTTGATCAGCACGTCGAGATCGGGCTCCGCGCGGCGGATCTCATCCGCCAGTCGCCGCGTCGCCGCAATCGAGGACAGGTCCGCCTGATAGGTCGCGATCCGGCCGTCGCCGTCCACGGCCGCGACAGCAGCGCGCGCCGCATCCAGTTTCGCTGCGCTGCGTCCGTGTAGCAGGACGCTATGCCCGCTGGCGCGGAGCACCTTGGCGGTCTCGAAGCCGATGCCATCGGTCGCGCCGGTGATCAGGATGGTTTTGCTCATGATTGTCCGTTTGATATGCCCAAAGGCCGCCGGCCGAAATCCATCCGCCAGCCGTTATTCGGCAAGGGTGAAGGCCGCGCTCGTCCGAATGTAGAGGAGGCAGTCGTCTTCGGCGTCGCATCTGATGGTGTGGACGGCATTCCCCATCGATCCGAAATAACTGCCCGCCCCCAGCGCCACTTCACCCGTGGTCTGCGGATTGGTGTAGCGCATCCCGGCGGACGTAACGACAGCCCGCAAGGACCCGGCGCCTGTGGCGATCCGCGATGAAGAACCGGCAGGCAGGCGCAGAAGCGATCCGCGTTCGCCGGTTTCCCGATCAGCCCACAGGAACGCCGTCTGCGCGCCGGATCCGTCGCTGACAGGAAGGAAGGTCACATCGTCACCATCGAGCCACACGAGATTGGACGATGCAACATTGATGGGACGCTCGCCATTGTCGAACGCTTCGGCGGACGGCTGGACGAGATAGGGCCCGGAATCGATTTCGATATAGGCCATGTTGAAGGCGCCCCTCGCGGCGGTGACATGATCCTCGCCAGCGGGCTGTGTCCAGAAGGAGGACGGCGACAGCCACAGGGGCGCAGCCTCCGGGTCGTCATTGTGGATCGCCCCGCCGATCACGACGCCGCGATAGGTGACGTTGTGAATATGCGGCGGGGAGGAGAACCCTTCGTCGAAACGGACAAGGAAGCCGGAGGCCTCGTCGCGGGCCCGATCGCCCCACAGATCGCCGGCCCGCGGGCTGGCATCGCCGCGCGCCGCGTTGAGCGCACCCCATTCGACCGCATCGAACTCGACCACCTCGTAATGCGGCGTATCCGCGGCCGCGGCAGGCAGCGACGCCAGCATGGAGATGACAGTGGCGGCGGCTATGATCGGCTTGGTCACGGAACTGCTCCTGTTGAGCCGGTCAAGCAAGACGGCTCTGGTGATGTTCGAGCATTTCGACATAATAGAGTGCCTTCTCGATACAAATGCGCCATGTGAGGTAACAGTATTCGTAGATCAGGTATAATCGATGGACACTGACAGCCTGCGTCTGTTCGTACGCGCCGCCGAGAAACTGAATATCAGCGCTGCCGGGCGCGATCTGGGACTGGCGCCTGCGGTAGCCAGCGCCCGGCTCGCCAGGCTCGAACACGAAGTCGGCGCCCAGCTTCTCCATCGCTCCACGCGCAAAGTCTCAATCTCGATTGAAGGTGAGGAATTCCTGCCCTTCGCGCGCGAAATCCTGGCGCAGCGCGATGCGGCCATGGCCGCGCTGGGGCATGGCCGCGCGCAGGCCGAGGGCACGATCCGGTTCGCCGCCTCGAGCACCTTCGCACAGCTCTACGTCGCGCCGCTGCTGCCCGAATTTCTCGCCCGCAATCCCGGCCTCCGCCTCGATCTGCGGTTTTCGGATACGCCTTTCGATCTGCTCGAAGGCAGTTTCGATCTCGCGCTGCGCAACAGCGCGCTCGACGATAGCAGCCTGAAGGCGCGCAAGCTGGCCGAGGTGCGCGGCGTGCTGTGTGCTTCGCCGGACTATCTCGCGCGGCGCGGAACCCCCGCCTCCCCCGCGGATCTCGCGGACCATGACCTGCTCGCCTTTCGCAGCATGGGCACAAGGACGCTGATTTCGAGCCGCGGCGAGAAAGCCGAATTCGCCTGCCCCGAGGAAAACTGCCGGGTGGTGATCGACGATGGTGCGAGCATGCGCTTCGCCGCGATTGCCGGGCTGGGCATCTCTCCCCATGCCGACTGGAACGTCGAGCAGGCCCTGCGTGACGGTACGCTGTGCCGGGTACTTCCCGAATGGCATGTGCAGGACAACACCGCGCTCTGGCTGGTCTATCCCAAGACCAATGTCCTGACCGCCAAGGTGCGCGTGCTGATCGACTTCCTCGTCGAGAAAATCGGTCGCGATCCGCCCTGGCTGCAGTAAACCGCGCAGCTCCCTTCCCGCCCCCCTCCCACGAAGACTACGAACCCCGCATGTCCATCCGTCCCGCCACCAGCCACGATCGCGACGCGGTCTGGCATATCCTCGAACCGGTCTTTCGCGCTGGCGAGACCTATGCCATCGATCCCGCGATCTCCAGGCAGGATGCCCTGGCCTATTGGATGGGCGGCGACAGCGAGGCCTTCGTCTTCGAGGACGCGGGCGAAGTCCTGGGGACCTATTACCTGCGCCCCAACCACGGCGGCGGCGGGGCCCATGTGTGCAATTGCGGCTATATCACGGCCACCGCAGCGGCGGGTCGCGGGATAGCGCGGCAGATGGGCGAGGACTCGCTGCGCCGCGCACGCGAGCGCGGGTTCCGCGCGATGCAGTTCAATTTCGTGGTCGCCAGCAATGTCGGTGCGGTTCACCTGTGGGAAACGCTGGGCTTCGCCGCGGTCGGCCGGCTGCCGAACGCCTTCGACCATCCGGCCAGGGGCATGGTTGATGCGCTGATTATGTATCGTCAACTATAGAACAACCGACCAGGCCGATGGGCTGGCGGCTTGATTATAGCGAAAACCGGAAAACTCTTTGCCGGTCACGGGCGGTTTTCTTGCTTTGCCAATGTAATTATCTCGACTGACAAGACACGCATGCTTCACGCAGCGTGCACAACAGCCAAGAGGTAAGCATATGACCGCTCTCGCCCCCCTCGTCCGCACCGGCGACGCCATCGTCGAAACGGCCAAGGCCCGTTACACCACCAAGTCCTACGACGCCTCGCTCCGCATCCCCGAAGCCGATCTGCAGGCCGTGCGCGACCTGCTCCGATTCAGTCCCTCGAGCACCAATGCCCAGCCCTGGCACTTCATCCTGGCGGGCACGCCCGAAGGCAAGGAACGCGTGGCGAAATCGACCGCGGGCGGTTTCGGGTTCAACCGCAGCAAGGTGATCGACGCATCGCATGTGGTGGTGTTCGCGGCGCGCACCTCGATCGAGGAGGACTATCTCCAGCATATCCTCGACGTCGAGGATGCCGATGGCCGCTTCGTCGCCGATCCTGCAGCACTGCGCGAACAGATGCACGGCGCGCGCTCGATGTTCGTCAACATGCACAAGGAAGCGGGCGATCTCGACGCCTGGAGCCAGGCGCAGACCTATCTCAACATCGGCCAGTTCATGCTCGGCGTCGCCGCACTGGGTATCGATGCCACGCCGATGGAAGGCGTCGATCTCGATCTGCTCGACGAGGAATTCGGCCTGCACGAAAAGGGTTTCCGTGCGCTGGTCGTCGTATCGCTCGGCTACCGCGCCGAAGACGATTTCAACGCCGCGCTGCCCAAGTCGCGGCTACCTGAAACGGAGGTCATCACCGAAATCTGACCCCCCTCTCTTTGGTGATACCTTCGAAGGCCCCGTCGAGTGATCGGCGGGGCCTTTTTGCGTGTTCGATCACACCTGGAGGGAAGCGGGAGAGCGTGTCGGGGAGGCTGTATTCCGCCCCTCCCCGACAGGCTCGTAACCACGGTCAGCCGACGCTTTCCATAGTCAGCACCTTGCCGACCCATTCGGGCGCCTCGACCGCATCGGCCAGCAGCTTCGCGACATCGCCGCGCGCAGCTTCGCCCTTGGGATCGACATTCTCGCCCAGACGGACCTCGCCGGTGCCGTCCGCATCGGTCAACGATACCGGGCGCAGGATCGCATATTCGAGATCGGTCGCCTTGAGATGCTCGTCGGCCTCGTGCTTGGCCTGGAGGTAATGCGCGAGTTCGCTGTCCGGGTCCGGATTGTCCGCCCCGACGCTGCTGAGCATCACGAAGCGGCGCACGCCATTGGTCACAGACAGGTCGATGAGCCGCTTGGCACCGTCACGGTCGACCTTGTCGGTCATCTCCGCCGGCGTGTTTCCACCCGAGCCCGCGGCGAACACGACCACGTCGCATCCCTTGGTCACATCATTGGCCAGATCGGTCAGATCGGCCTCGCGCTGCTCCACCCCCTCGGGCAGGCCCGAGGTGTCCGAACTGGCGCGCACCATGGCGACGGTATCGAGGCCCCGGTCGTGCAATTCGCGCACGAGCCTGAGGCCGGTATTGCCGGTCGAACCGGCGACGAGGACTTGCATGGATATTCTCCGAATTGGATGTTGATGGGTCGCTTTCGACCGGGGTTTTATGAAGGCAGGAAAATCGCCTTGGCGTTGACGAATTCCTTCATGCCGAAGCCGCCGTGTTCGCGGCCGTAACCCGAATCCTTGACGCCGCCGAAGGGCATGTTGGGGTCCGCCGCTCCGAACGAATTGATCCGCACCATGCCGGTATCGAAATGATCGCGCGCCAGACGGATCGCCTTGTCTTCGTCCTTGGTGAAGATGCCCCCGCCCAGGCCATAACGGCTGTCGTTGGCGATCCGCATTGCGTCCTCGTCATCCTTCGCGCGGATGATCGAGGCCACGGGCCCGAACAGCTCGTCGTCATAGGCAGGCATGCCGGGCTTGCAGTCGGCGAGCACTGTGGCGGGGTAGTAATAGCCCTCGCCCTCCTGCGGATCGCCGCCGCACAGCAGCGTCGCGCCCTGCTCCACGCTCTTGCCGACCTGCTCGACCAGCGTGTCGAACTGCTCCTGGCTCGACACCGGACCGAGCTCGGTATCCTCCGCGGTGGGATCGCCCATCTTGGCGCGTTGCATGCGCGCGACGAAGGCGGTGACGAAATCGTCATAGACTGCCTCGGTCACTACGAAGCGCTTGGCGGACACGCAGGTCTCACCATTGTTATAGAGCCGCCCCTGCGCGCAGGTTTCGACCGCGAGGTCGATATCGGCGTCCTCGAGCACCAGATAGGCGTCGTTGGAACCCAGCTCGAGCACGGTCTTCTTGAGGTTCTTCGAAGCAAGCGCGCCGATATGGCTGCCCGCGCCGTCGCTGCCGGTCATGGTCACCGCGCGGATCAGCTTGTGTTCGATGACCTTGTCCGACAGATCGTGCCCGACGAGGATGACCTCGAACAGATCCTTGGGCAGGCCCGCTTCGAGACACAGATCGCGCAGCAACAGCCCGCTGCCGGTGCAGATCGATGCATGTTTGAGGATGACCGCATTGCCCGCCATCAGATTGGCCGCGAGCACGCGCACCGGCTGGTAGACGGGGAAGTTCCACGGCTGCACGCTGTAGATCACCCCGATCGGCGAGAAGGTCACGATCCCGCGCTTGCGCCCGCCGCTGTGCTGGCGTTCCTGGTCGGCCAGTTCCTTCGGTCCACGTTCTGCAGTGTATTCGAAAATACGCGCGCAAATCTCGACCTCGGTCTTCCCGTCCTTGATCAGCTTGCCCATTTCGCGCGTCATCAGTTCGGCAAAGCGATCGGCATTGGCGCGCAGGACCTCGGCGATCTTGCGCAGATAGGGCGCACGCTCGTCATGCGATTTGGAGCGCCAGTCGAGAAACGCGGCATGCGCTGCTTCGATCTTCGCGAACACCTCGCTCTCGCCCATGGTCTCATAGGTCTCGAGCGGTTCGCCGGTGGCGGGGTTGCGGGTCTGTATCTGGGTCATATTTCGCTTTCTCGCTGTGGGGGGAGCGCTCGCCGATCCGCGTGGGACCGGCGCAGCTGCACGCCGCAAGGTTCAGCAAGACAACGGGAGCGACCACCCCCCGTTCCGTTCGCACCCGCAACAAACGCGTTCACGCGCTCGAACGTGCGTCAGGCAGGGTGGTTTGGCGCAAGGGGCCGGACAGGCCCACGACAGGCGTCGATCAAGGAGCGGGAGTTGTTGAGAAGCTTACGATCATACCTAGCGTATTTATCGCATTCAGCTGGCGCTCTGTTGCGCTCTGGCCTGGTCTGAATGATCGTTGGGAACGATAGGCGCGGCTGGCCGCAGTCGCGATCTTACCGAAAAGAACTTGCCTCGAACTGGTAAGCTAGAATTGGCTTACTTCATTGGAGTCCCCCCTACCCGATCGCCATATCCATGACGATAGCCCGAATACGCGGCCGGAGAACGTTCACCCAAGCGTCAAGCCTGCCGCGCAACCATTCGAACGCTTCTGCGCGAACTGTGGGGTTCTTCAGATCCCCCACGAGCCTCTCTTCGTAGATCTTTTCCTTGCCACCGATGTTCGCGACCCCGACGTCGCTCCCCAGCAAACCCCGAACATTCTCGAAGTCGGCAATCAGAGCTTTCACCGCTTCCTCGCCCGCGTAACCCGATGCGTAAGAAAGGGTTAGTCCGACCCGCCCCTTCGTTATGTCTCTCCATACATTTATCCAACAGCTCCCCTGCGGGGCGGGCAGCATAAAGCTAAGGTAACCAAGCTTTGCTGGCCGTGGAATGGGCTGCTCGGGATCGTCCAAGGCCAGATCCGACAGGAACTCGCTCCAGAAAATCTGCTGCTCTGTCGAAAGCGACTGTCGGTCTTGGTCGATTTCCTCCTCAGTCTCTTCCTCGACCTCATGACCGTCAGGAACCGCAATCACATTCCTCGTAATCATAGTCGTGCGGGCCAGAACACGCGGCGTTACGAGATGCGAGCCATCGGGCAGGCGGAAAATCGGCATCTCCACTAGCCCGAGAGAAAAATGCAGCCCAAGATGGGCCTGAAGATAGGAAGCGATCGCTTCGACACCTTCGCGAATTCCATCCCCCACGATCAACAACAGGAAGCGACCGCGTCGAAGGTTGGAGGTCAATGCATCGTTAAATGCGATCTCATCGACTTCATGGCCCGCGCTCTGCAGCAAGGTCAGCAACGGACTGCCTGGCAAATCAGATCGTTTCGCGACTTCCCGCTGCAAGTCCGATGAAGACCACCGGCTCAGCTCCTTGGCATAGTCGAGAATTTGACCGACCACTTCGCGACGGCCTTCTGGATTCCTCCATAGCTTGCATTCGACGATGATCGGGAGACCCGAAGGAGTGATCAATAGGTTGTCGATTGGTCCCGCCATCGTGTTCAATTCTCGGCAAACCGCAATAGGAGACACGAAAACGGGATCGACCTCTGTGATCGGCAAACAGTCGGGATGTGCATGCACGAACGCTTGTATCTGTGCCTCACTGAAGCTGCCGTCGTCAGACAAGTTCAAAGCGACCTGTTCCAAGGCGCTTGTGCTGCCATCGGCCGCGACGACTATCGGAGGGGTGTGCTGTCGAGACATGGAAGCGGCGCGCCAATCGATTAAGGACCCGCGCGCTTTGGCAGCATCAAAGGCGCGAGACAATATTCCCGTGGTAATCTCGCAATCATTCCAATTTCTCGGCCACTGGCCTCGCCTTCGAGAGATAGTGCATCTCGCAACGCTCGGAGGAAGCCTACGAAAACCTCGCTGGTGGCGGTCAATGGATACCCTGATCTCGGCGCGGTTCGGGCCACTGGAGCAGATCGTCGAGCAGGCATCGCATAGCCCGCACGAAAGAGGACAATGAGCCCGCGATCGTCTTGGAATTGGTAGCGGAGGAGGGACTTGAACCCCCGACACGCGGATTATGATTCCGCTGCTCTAACCACCTGAGCTACTCCGCCCCATAGAGGCATGCCGGGGCGATAGCCCCCTCGGCAGGCGGCGCATTTAGGGCGGTCCGCGATTGCGGTCAACCGCGCAAATGCGCCTCGTCGGCGTTTTCTGCGGATGCTTGCGAGGCCGCCTCGTTCATGCGCCGGACCTTGGCTGCCAGACCGCGGTTGAGCGCGTGCGTCAGCGCGGTATCGACCTCGGGCACGGCGCGCGCATAATGCGCCAGCGCATCGCGGTCGAAAGTCGCCACACGGGTGCGTTCGGTCACCACCACCGTGGCCGAGGCGGTCTGGCCCGACACCAGGCTCATCTCGCCGAGAAACTCCTCCGGGCCGCAAGTGCCCACGACCTTGCCGTCGCACTCCACCCGCGCTGCGCCGCGCGCCACATAGATCAGCGGCGGGTCGGGCTGGTGCTGGTTCATGAGCACCGCGCCCGCGTCGACATCGCGCCATTCCATCAGATCGCGCAGGCGCTGCTGGCGGCCAGCATCTTCGATACCGAGCAGGCGCTGGAACAGGCTGGTTTCCTCTTCCAGCATCGCGCCGCGCCGCGCACGGCGGCGCAGCACCGATATCTGCATGCCATTGATGACCAGGAACACCGCGGCGATGATTGCCCAGCCAAGCTGGTCGGTCAGCGCGAAATGCGCGAGTGCGGCAAGCCCGGCGACGAACATCGCATAGCGCAGCTGCCTGATCGTGGTCGCTGCCATCGCCGCGACCGCCAGCAACGCCGCAGCATAAGCCAAGATAGTGGCGATTTCAGCCATCCCCCGTCCCCTCGTAAAGCACGGCTCTTATGCCGCGCTCCGGCCCCTGAATGCAAATTCCTTTACCGCTTCCCACGGCCCGCCGCGATAGCGAAAGAGCGCAAGGCCGCGAAAGGCGAAGGGGCGGGGTTCGATCATGCCCGCCAGCGCCGCTTGCAGCGCCTTGGCCTCCTTGGCGGTGACCTTGTTCTGGATCGTGACGTGCAAGCGCGGGCGGTGCTGGTCCTGCTGCGTCAGCATGCCGCGAAAATGTTCGGCGATCATGTCGCGCAGCGCGAGCATGTCGGGACTGGACAGCTTGATCGCAGTGCCGCCGCCGAGCGACATCAGCCCCTCGACCTGCCCCGCAACCGGCGCAAATTCGCCCGCCAGCCGTTTGAGATAGGTACAAGCCTCCGCCTCGCACATGGCCGGCAGCGCGTGGAACAGCGTGACATGCGCGTCGAGATAGTTGCGCTCGGGCGGGAAATGCTCGGTTCGCAGCGCCGTGTACCGGGCGTGCAGGTCGCGCGGCAATTGCGCGGTGACGATCAGCGGGGCGGTGTCTGCCGCGCTCACATTTCCCCGCGGCGGCGGCGGATCTCGAACCATTCGGCGACGTTGCGGTTATGCTCTTCCAGCGTCTCCGCAAAGGCATGTCCCCCGGTGCCATCGGCGACCATGTAGCGCGCGCTCGTTTCCGCCGGGTTCAGCACCGCCGCGATCGCTTCACGCCCGGGATTGGTGATCGGCCCCTTGGGCAGGCCGACCATGGTATAGGTGTTGTAATCGTTGATCGCGGCGATTTCGGACTGGCGGATGCGCCGCCCCAGCGGCTTGCCCTTGGTCAGCGGGTAGATGATCGTCGGGTCGGCCTGCAGAAGCATGCCGTCCTTCACGCGGTTGGAATAGAGCCCGGCGACCATCCTGCGCTCGCGCGCGACCCCGGTTTCCTTCTCGACGATCGACGCGAGGATCACCGCGTCCTTCACATTGTCGACCGCGATGTCGGGCGCGCGCTTGGGCCAGGCTTCGGCGAGATAGTTCTGCATGGCTGCCTGCATCCGCGCGAGCACTGCGCTGCGCGCCTCGCCGCGCTCGAAATCATAGGTATCGGGCAGCACCGAACCTTCGACCGGGACGGGGATTTCGCCGGTCAGGTGATCTTCCGCCATCAGCCGTTCGTGGACCAGTACCGAGGGCAGGCCTTCGGGAATGGTCACGAAGCGCCGGATCACCTCGCCATGCTGGAAGGTGTCGAGGATCTGCGCATTGCTCGCCCCGGCGGGCAGCAGGAATTCGCCCGCCATGATCGGGTCCGACGAACCGAACAGCTTGGCGCGCAGCAGGAAGCCTTCGGGATTGGCAATCAGCCCTTCGTCGCCGAGCTTGTCGGCGACCGAAGTCAGGCTGGCCCCAGACGGAACGATGAAATTGGTGTCCTCGTCGATCTCGGCGGTGCCCCACCAACCCGACAGGAACCAGATCGCCCCGACGGCGAGAACCAGCGCGAGGACGCCTGCGAGGAGGCACCCGGCCTTTTTCACGTCAATCGACCTGTTTGAGGATCAGCGATGCATTGGTGCCGCCGAACCCGAAGCTGTTGTTGAGCACCGCTTTCACTTCGCGCTGCTTGGCCTGCTTGGGGACCAGGTCGACACCTTCGGTGCCCTCGTCGGGATTGTCGAGATTGAGCGTGGGCGGGACGATCTGGTCGCGGATCGCGAGGATACAGAAGATGGCCTCGACCGCACCGGCGCCGCCCAGCAGGTGCCCGATGGCCGATTTGGTACTGCTCATCGATGCACCGCCCAAATCGTCGCCCAGCACGCGCTTGACCGCGCCCAGCTCGATCGTGTCGGCCATGGTCGATGTGCCATGCGCGTTGACGTAATCGATATCCGCAGCGGTCAGGCCCGCCTTCTTGAGCGCCATGCGCATGGCCAGTTCGGCGCCCTTGCCTTCGGGATGCGGTGCCGTGACGTGATAGGCATCGCCCGACAGGCCATAGCCGACCACTTCGGCATAGATCTTCGCGCCGCGGGCCTTGGCGTGCTCGTATTCCTCCAGCACCACCACGCCCGCGCCTTCGCCCATGACGAAACCGTCGCGGTCCTTGTCATAGGGGCGGCTGGCTTCGGTGGGGCGGTCGTTCATGCTCATGTTGAGCGCGCGCGCCTGTGCGAAACCGGCTACGCCGAGCGGGTTGATGGTGCCTTCGGCGCCGCCTGCCAGCATGACGTCGGCATCGTCGAGCGCGATCATCCGCGCGGCATCGCCGATCGAATGCGCGCCGGTCGAACAGGCCGTCACCACCGCGTGGTTGGGGCCCATCAGGCCGTATTTGATCGAGACCTGGCCCGAGATGAGATTGATCAGCCGCCCGTGGACGAAATGCGGCGACACGCGGCCGGGGCCGCGCTCGTGCAGCACGATGCTTTCCTTCTCGATCCCCGGCAGCCCGCCGATGCCCGAACCGATCGAGACGCCGGTGCGCAGCTTGAGTTCGTCGTCCATCTCGTCGAGGCCGGCGTCTTCAAGCGCCTGCCCCGCGGCATCGATGCCATAGATGATGAACGGATCGACCTGCCGCTGGACCTTGTGGTCGACGCGCTTGTCGGGGTCGAAGCCGAACTCGTGGTCCTTGGGCTTCACCTCGCAGGCGATGGTGCATTTCTGCCCCTCGGTGTCGAAGCGCGTGATTTGCGCGGCTCCGCTCTTGCCCGCGATCAGGTTCTTCCATGAAGTCTCCACGTCACCGCCCAGGGGGGTGACGAGGCCAAGTCCGGTTACGACCACACGACGCATGTAATTCTCCGCAGATAAGACAACAGGCCCGGCCCGCTATGGGGTCGGGCCTGTCCGGTCCCGCATATAGTGCGGGATTCGAAAAGCGCGAGGCTTAGCCCTTGTGCTCTTCGATATACTTGGTCGCGTCGCCGACGGTGGTGATCTTCTCAGCCGCATCGTCGGGGATTTCGACGCCGAATTCCTCTTCGAAGGCCATGACCAGCTCGACGATGTCGAGACTGTCCGCACCGAGATCGTCGATGAAGCTGGCTTCCTGGGTGACCTTGTCGGCCTCGACGCCGAGGTGCTCGACGACAATTTTCTGCACGCGGTCGGCAGTATCGCTCATTTGTGTCCCTCTCAGATTGGGGGTTTGTGAATTGCCTGTCGCCCTAATGAACGCCGCTGGCAAGCGCAAGGGGCTCGCGACAGCAGCATAATAAAGCGATTTCCCTACCAAACGCCAACCGCGCCCAGCTTATCCCGGCGGATAGCGCCGGTCGAGCTGGCGTTCGGCGCGCATCCGGCTCGCCACGCGGTCGAGACCGGCTTGCGCATAGGCCCGCCCGTCGGCCGTCATCCGCGTGCGCTGGTACAGATCCGCCGCTTCTTCCAGCCGGCCATCGCGTTCGGCGCACAAGCCTGCGTTGAACAGGAGCGATGCATGATCGGGATAGGAGGCCAGCATCGCTTCGAACTGGGTGCAGGCCGCCGCCTGATCGGACTTGGTCAGCCGGACCGTCTCCCTGAAAGCGCTGGAATCGGCCTTCGCCAACCCCTTGCGGCTTTCCATGATGCGCACATCCTCGCGCCGGAATTCGGGAGCAAGGTCATAGCGTATGCGCTGGGCAAACTCGTCCACCATCGAATCCATCATGCGCGCGGGCGAAGGCTCGGACTTGTCGTTTGCGCAATAGCGCTGCGATTGCACCAGGTCGTCGTCCGCCGCGTAGAGCGTCCCGCCTTCACGCGCGATGAGACGCAGCGAAGGAGAGAAGTGAACGGTCATCTTGCGACAACGAAAGACGTCGACCGTTTCCTCAATGCATTTCTTGTTATCGTCGCGGCGCACGCAGCGGGTGCGTTTCTCCGACCCGTCGCGGACTTCCGAAACCTCGCCGCTTGCGGTGCCCCGCAGCGTGGCTCCTACCGGACCGGCGGGGGCCTCCTCGGGCGCCGCGCCAGCCGCACCGTAGATGTGGTAGGTGTTGCCGCCGCCCGTCGCCGACTTGATCGTGAAATAGGGCTGCGAATCCAGCCGGACATCCTCCAGCCGGTCGGTGATCGCAATGGCGAGCTGTTCGCCGACATCGCCGCCGAAGCGTTCGACCGTGATTTCCTCGACCTCGACCGCACCGGCCGTGCGCGCCGGGTAGACGCCTTCGACGGTCAGCACCTCGGCCAGAGCGATATCCGGGCCGGCCAGTGCCAACCCCGCTATCGCAAACAGTGAATATGTCCGCATTCCATCCCCCGTTTCTCCGAGGGAAGGTCTAGGTCAGCGCGGTGACGCTGTCATGAACAAATCGGTCAGCTATTGTCAGGCTTCGGCGCTTCCACGGTCCGGACATGCACGTCGCGCAGCTGGCGCGGGCTGACGAGATTGGGCGCACCCATCATCAGGTCCTGCGCCTTCTGGTTGAGCGGGAAGGCAATCACTTCGCGAATGTTCGGCTCGTCGGCGAGCAGCATCACGATGCGGTCGATCCCCGGGGCCGAACCGCCGTGCGGCGGGGCACCGAGCTTGAACGCCTCGATCATGCCGCTGAAGTTCTCGTCGACATCGGCCTGGCTGTAACCGGCCAGTTCGAACGCCTTGTACATGATGTCGGGGCGGTGGTTCCGGATCGCGCCCGAGGACAGCTCGTAGCCGTTGCAGACGATGTCGTACTGCCACGCGAGGATATCGAGCGGGTCCTTGGTTTCCAGCGCTTCCATCTCGCCCTGCGGCATCGAGAAGGGGTTGTGGCTGAAATCGATTTTCTTCTGTTCTTCGTCATATTCGAACATCGGGAAATCGACGATCCAGCAGAACTTGAAGCAGCCTTCCTCGATCAGGCCGAGTTCCTCGGCCACGCGGGTGCGCGCGGCGCCCGCCAGCTTGGCGGCGTCCTTTTCCTTGCCCGCGGCAAAGAACAGGCCGTCGTTTTCGCCCAGCCCCAGCTCGGCATAGAGCTTTTCCATGCCTTCGGTGCCGTGGTTCTTGGCGATCGGACCGCCGAACTCGCCGCCCTTGCGGGTGACATAGCCGAGCCCGGCAAAGCCTTCGCGGCGCGCCCAGTCGTTCATCTCGTCGAAGAACTTGCGGCTCTTCTCATGCGTGTTCGGCGCGGGGATCACCCGCACGCGGCCGCCGCCGCCCACGATCTTCTCGAACAGGCCGAACCCGCTCTTCTCGAAGTGGCTGGTGACATCGCTGATGATCAGCGGGTTGCGCAGATCGGGCTTGTCGGTGCCGTATTTCAGCATCGCTTCGGCATAGGGGATGCGCGGGAATTCCCCCGCGGGGGTCACGCTCTTGCCGCCCGAGAATTCCTCGAACACGCCCGCCAGTACCGGCTCGATCGCCTGGAACACGTCTTCCTGCGTGACGAAGCTCATTTCGAAGTCGAGCTGGTAGAATTCGGGGCTGCGATCGGCGCGCAGGTCTTCATCGCGGAAACACGGCGCGATCTGGAAATAGCGGTCGAAGCCGGCGACCATCAGCAGCTGCTTGAACATCTGCGGGGCCTGCGGGAGCGCGTAGAAACGGCCCGGGTGCAAGCGGCTGGGCACGAGGTAGTCGCGCGCGCCTTCGGGGCTGGAAGCGCCCAGGATCGGCGTCTGGAACTCGCTGAAACCCTGGTCGGTCATCCGGCGGCGCAGCGAGGTGATGACCTTGTTGCGCAGCATGATGTTGGCATGCACGCGCTCGCGCCGCAGGTCGATGAAGCGGTACTTCAGACGCGTCTCTTCCGGATAATCCTCGGCCGAATTGACGATCAGCGGAAGATCGTCCGCGCGGCTCTGCACGGTGACCGAGCGGGCGAAGACCTCGATCCCGCCGGTCGGCAGGTTCGGGTTCACCGCGGCATCGGCGCGCGCCTTGACCACGCCATCGATGGTGACGACCGATTCCAGCTTGAGCTTGTCGAGGACCGGCAGCGCCTCGCTGTCTTCGTCGGCAACGATCTGGGTGATGCCGTAATGGTCGCGCAGATCGACGAACAGCACGCCGCCATGATCGCGCTTGTTATGCACCCAGCCCGACAGGCGAACAGTGTCGCCGACATTGTCCTTGGTCAGCGCGGCGCAGGTATGGGTACGATAGGCGTGCATCTAAAGCTCGATCTTTCTGCCGGAGATTGGTTGGAACCGCGCGCGCATCCGGGCGCCGCACGAGAGCGCGCCCCTAACAGCCACCAAGGGCCGTTTTGTCAAGATTTCTCTGGGTCCGCGCTAGGCGAGTCGCGCCCGGCGCAAGGCGCGCAGCGTGCCGGCGCGCACCCACGGGCGCACCCCCGGCTCGGGCGCTCTGACCCCGCAACGCGCGAGCAGGCCGTTCATCGCCCAGGCATCGTCCTGCAATAGGCTGCTGTGCGAACGCCAGGTCACCGAGAGCGAGATCGACGGTTCGGTCCCGACCGTGACCGTGTGCGGGGCCTTGAAGGGAACGTGGAGTGCATCGCCCGGGGCAAGGTCGAAGGGCCAGCCCTGCGCTGCCAATTCGGGTCGCCATTCGAGTAGATTGTCGCCGCTGCGGTGGAAGCGTTCATTGTCCGACCGGGACGGCAGGCCGCAGGATGGCGGCAGGACGGTGAACCGTTTGCGGCCGGAGATCTGGAACAGGATATTGTATTCCGGATCGAAATGCAGCGGGGTGACGAGACCCGGCGAACTGATGAACAGGAACGCGGTGGGTTTGACGATCGCGCCGGTACGCGGTTCGACCACCGGCGCCACAGCCTGCAGGATATCGGCGACGAGCGGCGCGAAATCGGGCCATTTGTCCAGCTCGCGCAGCATGATCCAGCGCTTCGTGCCGTCGAGCCCGTGCACCATGGGCCGCAGATCCGCCGGATATTCGGGCAATATGCGGAAGCGCTGCTGCGGCGTATCCTCGCGTATCTCGATCAGCGCGCGATCGGCTGCCGCGATGGTATCGGCCAGCCGCGACCAGTCGAAGCACGGTTCGATGTCGAGCCTGTGCGAAAGCAGGTGCGCGGCTTCGGGATAGGCCCCCCACAGCGGCGCGCGGTCGAAGCCGGGCGTGGCTGCGACGGCATCGAAAGCATGCTGGAATTCCATGCGGGACATGGGCCGCACCATGGCACCCAAGCGTTAAGACCAGCTTGACCGGACTTGCGGCAGGTCTAAAGCGGCGCGCATCGCGACGGTGCATAGTTGCCGCCGAACGATTGCGGGCCACGCCAGACGCGCTAGCCTGAACCTGCGGGACAAGCCCGCAACTCGATGGGCCCCGGCCCGGGGGCGGCACTCCGCCCGACAGAAACGAAAAGATACGATGAAAATACACGAGCTTATTACCGAGACTGCACCGCTGGCCGAATTGTGCGAGCGACTGGCGAAAAGCGATTTCGTCTGCGTCGATACCGAATTCATGCGCGAGAACACCTATTGGCCCGAGCTGTGCCTGGTGCAGATCGGCAATGAGGAAGAGGCCGCGGCGATCGACCCGCTCGCGCCCGGGATCGACCTCACCCCGCTGTGGGACCTGATGTGCGACAATGACGAGGTGCTCAAGGTCTTCCACGCCGGCGGGCAGGACGTCGAGATCGTCTACAATTTCACCGGCAAGACCCCGCAGCCGATCTTCGATACGCAGATCGCGATGATGGCGATCAGCCAGAGTGAACAGATCGGCTATGCCAATCTGGTCGAAAGCTGGCTGGGCCTGACGATCGACAAGGGCGCGCGGTTTACCGACTGGGGCCGCCGCCCGCTGACCGAGCGGCAGATCGAATATGCGATCGGCGATGTCACCCATCTGGCAGACATCTTCCCACGCATCCTCAAGAAGCTGATGAAGACCGGCCGCGGCGCGTGGCTCGATGCCGAAATGGAAAAGCTCGCCGATCCGGCGAATTACGCCAATGACGCCGACATCGCGTGGAAGCGCATCCGCTCGCCCGGGCGCAACCCCGCGGTGCTCGGACGGCTCAAGGCACTGGCCGCGTGGCGCGAGAGCGAGGCGCAGCACAAGAACATCCCGCGCGGGCGCATCATGCGCGACGAGACGCTGGCCGATATCGCCAGCCACCCGCCCAAGAAGCAGCCCGACCTGATCAAGGTCCGCGGCCTGTCGAACGCGTGGAAAGACAACGACATCGGCAAACGGCTTCTCAAGGTGCTCGACAAGGCCGAACCGCTGCCGAAAGAGGAAATGCCCGACAAGCCCAAGCGCGGTGCGCCGCTGGGCAAGGAAGGCGCGCTGGTCGCCGATTTGCTCAAGCTGCTGCTCAAGATCCGCGCGCGCGAGATCGATGTCGCGTCGCGCCTGCTGACCAAGGCCGACGAGATGGAAGCCCTCGCCGCGGGCGCGCGCGACCTCAAAATTCTTACGGGCTGGCGCTACGAAGTCTTCGGCAAGGATGCGCTCGAACTGGTCGAAGGCCGGCTGGCTTTCGCGGTCAAGGACGGCCGTCTGCTGATGACCCATGTCGATGAACTGCACGCCGGCATGGTCGAAGCGCAGGCGGCGGAGTGATCCGCGCGGCAAATATCCTCCCCGAGACGGGGAGGGGGACCATCCGCAGGATGGTGGCGGGGCACGTCGATAGGCTCCGAACCGACGATTTTGCCCCTCCACCCCGCTTCGCGCGGTCCCCCTCCCCCGTCGGGGGAGGCTACGCATGAGCACTTATCTTCCCACGCTCAAGCAGCTCCAGTATCTCGTCGCGCTCCACGAGCACGGCCATTTCGGGCGCGCGGCGGATGCCAGCTTCGTGTCGCAATCGACGCTGTCGGCGGGCATCCGCGAGCTTGAATCGCTGCTCGGCGTAACGCTGGTCGAGCGCAGCCGCCGGGTGGTGCGCTTCACGGCGCTGGGCAACCAGGTGGTCGACAAGGCCCACCGCATCCTGCGCGAGGCGGAGGAACTGGCCGATCTGGTGCAGGCGGCGGGCAAGCCGCTGGCGGGCCAGCTGCGGATGAGCGTGATACCCACGATTGCACCGTTCCTGCTCCCCCGCTTCCTCCCCCGCCTGCGCCGCGAACGGCCCGACCTCGAACTGCTGCTGCGCGAGGAAACCAGCCACGACGCGGTCGAATCGCTCCAGCACGGCCGCGTCGATTGCGTGCTGCTCGCGCTGCCCTTCACCACCGGCGAGGTGGAAAAGGCGCATATCGCGCATGACGAACTCTACGTCGCCTTCCCCAAGGACGACCCGCGCGACCCGCCCGAATTCGTCCCGCCGAGCATGATCGACGAGGGACGGCTGCTCCTGCTCGAAGACGGCCATTGCCTGAAGGACCACGCGCTGGCCGCGTGCAACCGGCCCGAAATGCGCGCCAGCGCGACGATGATCGGCACCAGCCTGCACACGCTGGTGCAGATGGTCGATAACGACCTCGGCCTGACGATGCTGCCCAAGATGGCGGTCGATGCGGGGATCCTCAACGGAACCGACGTTGTCGCCCGCCCGCTCAAATCGAAAAACGCCACCCGCGAAATCGCGCTGATCTGGCGCAAGAACTCGCCAAGGCGCGCCGATTTCGAACTGCTGGCCGAGGAATTGCGCGCGGGGTGAGTGGGCGGCTTTCGGCGCGATTGCGAGCGGCGCGGATATGACCTTACATCGTCCGCTTTGCGCCCCATTCCCAGTCATTCGGCTTCGACAATTCACTACTGCAAAGCAGTCATAGAAGCATGAATTCACCCTATGTCATCTTCACTCCAGACCAGCGTGATTTTAAAGACAAAACTCCCAACGAGGCGAATTCGACTAGCAAAGCTACCTACAATCCAAATTGCGGTTTGCCGTGGCTTCTTGCCGCGTAGCGGTTCGGCAACGTCGTCCGGAATTCAACTGGCGGGACTTTCGACGATGGCGGGCAAAGTGGGCAGCTTGGCCGCTACGTCGCTTGCGAACAGCTGACACGCCATCGCGATTTCGCAAAAATCCGACGCAGCGATAACGACGGGTTCGCCAAGGGCGTACTCGCGCGAGCGGGTTACCCGGTTCATGTAGAGCGGCACGTCCTCGCCTTTCCCGAACGGATTGGCGGGCGAATGCGTGTCGATCACTTCACCCGGTGCCAGTTCGATTTCTTCGTCGCCGCGACGATAGAACATGCGAAGTCGCGGGAAACTAAGCGTCATGGTGCCGGTTGCAGCGTCCACGTCCCGTGCGCCGACAACCCCGCCGCGATGTTCAAGGCAGTTCCGAACCTTTTGCAGCGACAGGAATTCGGCGTCGAACGCCATCGGTTCGGTAAGTCCGGCGTTCACTTCCTCTAGTAGCTTAGGGAACTGGGGCTTGGCTGCATTCGCTCTGACTTCGGCCATTTCGGCTTCAATCGCCGCCCATGTCGTCATGCCCGGCTGCCGTTTCACTATTGCGAGATAGAACACGGCTTCCTCTAGCGTCTCGCGTACGCCGCGCGCCAAATCCTGAAAGCCCTTGCTCAATATCCAGTTCTGATAGGTTTCGCGGCGTTCTTCGTTGCTCATTTCGAGGCTGTCGAACTTGTAGCCGATAAACCCGCCTTGCATTTCGGGGGGCGATAGGTCGTCGTTCGCCAGTCCTCGCAGGCAAATCCCGACGACTTGGCTTGCTATGACGACGGCGCGCTGCGCGGGCGCGGCGACACCGTTCGGGTTCAACGTGATATGCAGCGCCTTCAGTTCGCTTGCATTCTCGCCGGGGTTCCGGTCCATTCTCGATCCATTCTCACAGTTCGGGTGATCACTTTGAAGGCTTTCGAGCATCTAGGCGACTACACAAAGAACCCGGCCTTTGCTGCGTTCCACGATCTAAGCGTTCGCTCGTTTGCCATGTACCACGACGGTATATCGCGCGCGGACACGACGCGGCCCCTTGTCGATCTAATTCGGCGGATGACCTACGTAGCGGAAGCGACGAGTTCGGGACTTCGGCTCAATGCCAGTTGGGCGCTTACACACCCGGCGTTTTCGCTATGCCGGGATCGCTACGAACAGTGCGTCCGGTTTTCGTGGCTGGCGCGGCAAGGCGACGACCGCGAATGGCATCGCTACATCGCCGAGTTTTACCTTACCCGCCACCGTCTCAAAAATGCGTTCGATCAAAGCGGCATCGCGCTTCCGGTCGATCTAGACGACGGGTTGTCCGAAGCACCTGCCTATGTGCGTGAACGGTTTGCAGACTGGCGCAACACGCCTATCGATCAAAAGGCACGACGCCGCGACGGGCTTGCCGGTATTACCGGAAGCGCCGTGGACCGGGAATCGCTGTTTGGCTTCTATGACAGCATCTACCGGCAGGGCAGTTCGGTGTCTCACTACGACTTATACAGCGTGAATATGCTTGGCCCGTACGACGGCCCGGACGGGGTGGTACTCGCGCCCGACCCGGGAATGCCAATCGTACTCACACTACATTGCGCCCTATTCGACATAATCCAATGCGCGGAAGCGCTGACACGAGCGGAAGTGCCCGCGCCCGTTGATGCGATGAACGCGCTAGTTGCCGAATGGTGGACGAATGTTCGCCGGACAGGATATCTAGACGAACCCAGCAACGACTAACCGGACGCAAAACCGGACGGTCCGCAATTTGGCCCAATCCCGGACGTTTCCTACTCGCCCGCGCTCCGCTAAAATGCCGAGCGCTCTTTCTCGCCGTCGAACCAGCCCGATCCAGCCCTTTCGCACCCCCGCGTTTTTTGCGCATGGACCGTGTAACACCCGGTCCATGTCTACAGAGTGGCCGAGGGGGAATCCTAATCCATGTGCTTGAGGCCGACCCGCAGGTAATCCCAGCCGGTGATCAGCGTCAGCACGGCTGCCGCCCACAGCGTGGCAAGGCCGACGGTGTGCGGGATATTCGCTTCGACGGCGCCGATCATCGTGGTCCATTGCGGCAGGCCCTGGCCGAGGATCAGCGCCCCCAGCGCGACCATCTGGAAGGTCGTCTTCCACTTGGCCAGCCGGCTCACCGGGACCGAGACCTGCAGCGGGCCGAGGAATTCACGCAGGCCCGATACGGCGATCTCGCGCATCAGGATGATCAGCCCGGCCACGACATGCATGTCGCCGACATAGGGCCCGCGCAGCACGCCCTGCGCGGCCAGTACGAGGATCACCGCCGCGACCATGATCTTGTCCGCGATCGGATCGAGGAAGATGCCCAGCTTCGACACCGTCCCGCTGGTGCGCGCCAGATAGCCGTCGAAGTAATCGGTGATGCCCATCAGGCAGTAGAGCCCGAAGGCGAGCAGGAAGCCGGTTTCCCAGCCTGGCCACCACAGGAACCAGGCGAGCAGCGGAATCGCGAAAATACGCGACAGTGTCAGCATGTTGGGTAGCGTCAGCATCGTGGCGCCAGCCCTAGCGGCAATCGTCCCGTCGCAAAAGCCGCTGTGTGCCCTTGTCCGCCACCGCGATGGCACTAGACTTGGGCCACAAATGGGTTTCTGCCCGGGGGGTCATGCTTACATCCACGCATTTGCTGCGGCGCCGGCGGTTCCTGCCGCTGTTCGTCACGCAGCTGTTCAACGCCTTCAACGACAATCTCTACAAGACCACCATGGTCCTGTTCGTCGTTTACGCGGTCTATAATGACGAGACGACCGAGGCGGGGTTCAGCGGGCTCGCCTCGGCGCTGTTCATCCTGCCGTTCTTCATCCTGTCCGCGCTGGCGGGCCAGCTCGCCGACATGCGCGACAAGGCGAAGATCATCCGCACGGTCAAGCTGTGCGAGATCGGGCTGATGATGATCGGCGCGGCCGGCCTCTACATGGCGTGGCAGGGCATCATGGTGGAGACAGTGGCGATCCCGCTGCTGCTGCTCGCGCTGTTCCTGACCGGGGTGCAATCGACCTTCCTCGGGCCGATCAAATACGCGATCCTACCGCAGCACCTCAAAAAGGAAGAGGTGCTCGCGGGGACCGGCCTGGTCGAGGCCGGGACCTATATCGCCATTCTGGCCGGTACGATCCTCGCCGGACCGCTGGCGGTGGAGCATACCGGTTGGGCCGCGATCGGCATTATCGTGACCGCCTGCATCGGCTATCTCGTCAGCCGCCAGGTGCCCCCCGCCCCGCCCATGGGCGAGATCGAGAAGCTCGACTGGCACATCCTGCGCGCCTCGGCGAAGCTGGTGCGCGACACGATGCACAATCCGGAAGTCTATTACGCGATCCTCGCGATCAGCTTCTTCTGGACCATCGGCGCGGTGCTGTTCATCCAGTTCCCGCCGCTGGCCAAGAACACGATCATGGCCAGCCCCGAAGTCGCCAGCCTGTTCCTGGTGGTGTTCTCGGTCGGCGTGGCGATCGGATCGGTTGCGGTCAATGCGCTGCTCAAGGGGCGCGTCTCGGCGCGGTTTGCACCCGGATCGGTGATCGCGATGGGGGTGTTCGTGGTCGCCTTCTACGTCGTGGCGAAACTGTGGGAAGCGGACCAGCCGACCAGCCTGCTGGGGGTGAGTGAATTCATCGCCTGGCCCATGGCGGCGGTGCTGCTGCTGTGCCTGCTGGGCATCTCGGTCGCTGGCGGAATGTTCGTGGTGCCGCTCTACGCCTTCCTCACCACGCGCGTTTCGCCCGACAAGGCCTCGCGCACGATCGCGGCGAACAATATCGTCAATTCGGGCGCGATGGTGGGCGGGTCGCTCGTGGCGATGGGCATGAGCGCGATCGGGGTGCCGATTACCGAACAGATCCTGCTCTGCGCAGCGATGTGCCTGGTTTCCGCATGGCTTGCACGCAGGCTGATCGCGGCGGAGAACCACGCCGCCGCCGAAGCCGTTGCTGCCGGCGCCTAAGCGCTAAACAATAAAGGCGAACACCGCGGCCAGCGTGGAGAAATAGGTCGTTGCGACCCCGCGGACATCGTCGCTGGTCAGACGCCAGTCGACCGTCCCGCTCGCGGGAAGATCGGCGAAAGCCGCACGTCGCTGCGGCAGGCTTGCCCGTAACCAGTGGCGGGCGGCTTCACTCGAGAGGACCAGGGCGCGTCGCATAGACCCTTGTTAACGCTTTCTTAACCTTTTGGAACCGCTTTTGGACCAACTGTCCCCGACTGGAACGGCGCGCGCGCAAATCGGCGATCGAGGTCGCAATTGCGCCGCTGCATCAGGCGGGCTAACCGGCGCAATCATGCAAGCGCCCAACACACCGCCCGCCGCCCGACTGCTCGTCGATTGCCTTGTCGAACAGGGGTGCGACCGCGTCTTCACCGTGCCGGGAGAAAGCTTCCTCCAGGTGCTCGATGGTCTCGGCCAGCAGGAAGCGATCGACGTGGTAACCTGCCGGCAAGAGGGCGGCGTCTCATTCATGGCCTGCGCCGATGGCGCGATGACGGGCCGCCCCGGCGTCGCCTTCGTCACGCGCGGTCCGGGGGCGACAAATGCCAGCATCGGTGTGCATGTCGCGATGCAGGATTCGCAGCCGATGATCCTGTTCGTCGGCGATGTCGATAGCGAAATGCGCGACCGCGAAGGTTTCCAGGAAGTCGACTTCGCGGCGTTCTTCGGACCGATCGCCAAATGGGCGGCACGGATCGATTCCGCCGAGCGCATCCCCGAATATATCGCGCGCGCCTATGCCACCGCGATCTCGGGGCGGCCCGGACCGGTCGTGCTGGCCTTGCCCGAAGACATGCTGAGCCGGGACACCGCGGCGAGGCCTCGTCCGCGTGTCGAACGTCCGGCCCAGGCGCCCTGCCCCGATGCGATGCAGGCGATGATGGCGCTGATTGCCGATGCCGCCGCGCCCGTGGCGATTATCGGCGGTGCCGGCTGGAACGCCAAGGCCCGCGCGCATTTCCAGCTCTTCGCCGAACGGCTGGGCATTCCGGTGGCCACGGCGTTCCGCCGGCAGGACGCGATATCACCCACGAGCGCGGTCTATGCCGGCAATCTCGGCTACGGGCCCAACCCCGCGCTGGTCGAACGCGTCAAACAGGCCGACCTGATCCTCGCCATCGGCGCGCGGCTCGGGGAAGCGACCACCGATGGCTACACCGTCCCGCCGCTGACCGCGCCCGAGCGCAAGCTGGTCCACGTCCACCCCGATGCAAACGAACTCAACCGCGTCTACCCCGCCGATCTCGCCATCTGCGCCAGCATGGATGAATTCGCGGAAAGCGCCGCACTGTGGGACGACGGCGATGCAATCGACTTCGATGCCGGGGCCGCGGCGCATGCCGAATGGGAAGACTGGGCGACCGCGCACCCCAATGACCATGCGCTGGACATGGGTCAGGCGGTCCAGTTCATGCGCGACACGCTGCCCGCCGACACGATCATCTGCAACGGCGCGGGCAATTTCGCCGGCTGGTGGCATCGCTACTGGCGCTACGAGGGCTTTCCGACCCAGCTCGCCCCCACCTGCGGCGCAATGGGTTACGGGGTGCCGGCGGCGGTCGCTGCGGCGATGCGATATCCGCAACGCGCCGTGGTCGCGGTGGCAGGCGACGGCGATTTCCTGATGAACGGGCAAGAGCTGGCCACCGCGGTCCAGCATGGCGCCAACCTGCTGGTCATCGTGGTCGACAACTCCGCTTACGGCACGATCCGCATGCACCAGGAACGCGAATTTCCCGGCGAGGAACGGATCAGTGCCACCCGCCTTGCCAATCCCGACTTCGCCGCGCTCGCCGAAGCCTTCGGCGGCTGGTCGGCGCGGGCGGGAACGACCGAGGAGTTCAAGCACTCGCTGGTCGAGGCGCAGGGCCGCGGCGGTGTGCGGCTGATCCACTGCACCATCGATATCGAACAACTCGCCGCCAGCGGCGCCAGTATCAGCGGTCTGCGCGGCGGTTAACGTATCGGGCGGCTAGATCCCCGCCATCGCGCAGATCACCGACCATTCGTCGGGCTTGATTTCGGCCACCGACAGGCGCGAGAGCCGGACCAGTTCGCAATCCGCCAGCTTGGGTTCGGCCTTGATCTGCTTGAGCGTGACCGGATGCGGCAGCTTGGTTTTCGGCTTGACCTTCACCGCGGCCCATTTGCCTTCGGGATCGGTCGGGTCGGTAATGCCCGCCACGCTGACTTCGCAGATGCCGACGATCTCGAGCCCTTCGCGCGAATGGTAGAAGAACGCCTGGTCGCCCACTTCCATCGCCGCGAGATTGTTCTTGGCCCGGTGGTTGCGCACCCCGTCCCACGTGCCTTCCTTCTCGGCGATGAGATCGTCCCAGCCATATTTGAAGGGTTCGGATTTCAACAGCCAGTAACGCATCGGGGAACCTGCTCCGTCAATTTTGCTCGGGTTCGCAGCGGGTAGCGCGTGCAGCCCGCAGTGACCACCCACCGCAGTCCCCGGTTAACCTGTTTTTAGGCGGCCTTGCCTAAGCAAGCCCTGCAGCCACAACTCAGGGGGCGGGCTTGACCGCGAAAACTGCCAAGACACATGAGGATCGACGCACGCAAGCGGGCAGGAAACCTGCGCCTCGCGAACGTGATTTCGTCACTCTCGGGATCGCCTTTGCGGCGATTATCCTGTTCGTGGGGACGGCGGGCGTCGTCCTTCCCGACCTGATCAAGGCATGGACCGGCAAGGAGGCGTCGCCCGACACCGCATTAACCAATGCCCTGCTGCTCAATATCGCGCTGATCCTGCTCGGCTGGCAGCGCTACAAGGCGCTGTCCGACGAATTGGACACCCGCCGCGCATCCGAGGAAGAAGCGCGCCGCCTAGCCGATCTCGACCATCTGACCGGCTGCCATAACCGCCGCAGTTTCACGACTGCGCTGGGCGACCTGCTCAACGATCTCGAGCGCCGCGAACAGGCGCTGGCGGCAATTGCTGTCGATCTCGACAATTTCAAGCAGGTCAACGATCTTCACGGCCATCAGGCCGGCGACGAAGTGCTGCGCACCACCGCAGCGCGCATCCAGCGCCTGCTGCCCGATGGCGGTATCCTGGCGCGGCTCGGCGGCGACGAATTCGTGTGCGTCGTGCCCTACCATCCGCAGGTCCCCGACCGGGTCGACCAGCTCGCCACGCGGATGATCGAACAGGTCGCGCGGCCGGTTCCCTATGGGGATTCGCCGGTCGATGTGACCATGTCGATCGGCATCGCCTCAAGCACGCAGATCGAAGACATGCGCCACGGCACAACGTCGGCGCAGAAGCTGATGCACAAGGCGGATATCGCGATGTATCACGCCAAGAAGCAGGGCAAGAACCGCTTCTACTGGTTCGAACCGCCGATGGAAAACGAGCTGCGCTTCCGCAACGAGCTCGAAGCGGGCATCCGCAAGGGCATCGCCAATGGCGAGTTCCGCCCCTATTACGAACAGCAGGTCGATCTGGAATCGGGCAAGCTGGTCGGCTTCGAAATGCTCGCCCGGTGGGAATCGCCCGAAATGGGCGTCGTCGGCCCCGATATCTTTATCCCGATCGCCGAGGAAATCGGCGTCATCGGCGAAATGAGCGAAGCACTGATCGCGCGCGCTTTCGAAGACGCCAAGGAATGGGATTCGCAGCTCACCCTGGCGGTCAATATCTCGCCCGTGCAGATGCGCGATCCGTGGTTCGCGCAGAAATTGCTCAAGCTGCTCGTGCGGCACAATTTCCCCGCCAACCGGCTGGATATCGAGATCACCGAAAGCTGCCTGCACGAAAATGTCGGCATGGTCCGCTCGATGATCAGCAGCCTGCGCAACCAGGGCGTCGGGGTCAGTCTCGACGACTTCGGCACCGGCTATTCGAGCCTGTCGCAGCTGCGCAGCCTGCCGTTCGACCGCCTCAAGATCGACCGCACCTTCATTTCCGAGCTCAAGCAGGAAGAACATGGAGAAAAGCTGGTCGATGCGATCCTTGCGATGAGCGACGGGCTCAAGCTGCCGGTGACCGCCGAAGGGATCGAGAACGAAGTCGTGCTCGAAGCGCTCAAGCGGATGGGCAAGATGAAGGGCCAGGGCTATCACTATGGGCGTCCCGAACCGGCCGGGCTGGTCCTCGAACGGCTGAGCCGGCAGGACCTGCTGGCCAAGGACAAGCTCGACAATGTCACCGAGGTCGATTTCACCCCGCAGGGTAGCAAGCGCGCCGGCTGACACGGCACTGGACGCTGCGGCGGCGAGTGCATAGATGCGCCGCACGATGCGCGTCGATTTCATCAAGATGCATGGACTGGGTAACGACTTCGTCGTGCTCGACGCCCGCACGCATACCCTCCCCGCGATCGACGCGCCCGTTGCCCGCGCATTGGCCGACCGCCGCACCGGGATCGGCTGCGACCAGCTGATCCTGCTCGAGCCGAGCAAATCCGCCGACTTCCGCATGCGCATCTTCAACCAGGACGGCACCGAGGTCGGCGCCTGCGGCAATGCCAGCCGCGCAGTCGCGCTGCTTCATGGCGCTGCCGCGCGGGTGGAGACAGCGGGCGGCGTGATCGCGGTCGAACCCAGCGGCACTGGCGCCAGCGTCGACATGGGCGAACCGCGCTTCGACTGGGAGGCGATCCCGCTTGCCTATGGTATGGACACCGCCGTCATGCCGGTCGGCTGGGAGACCCTCGACCAGCCCGGCGCGGTCAATGTCGGCAATCCGCATGTGATCTTCTTCGTGGAGGATACCGACGCGGTAGCGCTCGAGACTTTCGGCCCGCAAATCGAAACCGATCCGCTGTTTCCCGAGCGCGTGAATGTCAACGTCGCGACGATCCTCGACCGCCGGCATATCCGCCTGCGCGTCTGGGAACGCGGTGCTGGGATCACGCGCGCCTGCGGCACCGGTGCCTGCGCGACCGCCGTGCACGCCATGCGCCGCGGACTGGCCGAACGCGAAGTGACCGTCACCTTGCCCGGCGGCGACCTCGTCATTGCCTGGGGCGACGACAATCGCATCCGCATGACCGGCCCCGCAGCGGAGGCCTATCGCGGCAGCTTCGAATGGGACGATTTCGCGTGAGCGAGGCGCAGGTTATCTCGCTCGGCTGCCGGTTGAACATCTCCGAAAGCGAACAGATCCGCGCGATGCTGGCGCAGGAACGCGACCTGGTGGTGATCAATAGCTGCGCAGTGACCAGCGAGGCGGTGCGCCAGACGCGGCAGGCGATCCGCCGCGCGCGGCGCGCCCATCCCGATGCGCGGCTGCTGGTGACCGGCTGCGCCGCCGATATCGAGCGCGACCAGCTTGCCGCCATGCCCGAAGTCGACGGACTGGTGGCGAATACGGCCAAGTTCGATGCGCGCGCCTGGAACGTCGCCAGCGAAACACCCGCGATTCCGCAGGACCGCACCCGCGCCTTCATCGCGGTCCAGAATGGCTGCGACCATGCCTGTACCTTCTGCGTCATTCCACAAGGCCGCGGGCCCAGCCGATCGCTGACCATCGCGCAGGTGCTGGCCGAGGTCGAACGCCATCTGATCCACGGCGCACCCGAGGTTGTCCTGACGGGCGTCGATGTGACCTCTTGGGGCCACGATCTGCCCGATACGCCGCCGCTGGGCGAACTGGTCCGCGCGGTGCTCGACCGCTTCCCTGAATTGCAACGCCTGCGCATGTCCTCGCTCGACGGAATCGAGATCGACCCGCTGCTGTTCGATCTCTTCGCGGGCGAGGAGCGGCTGATGCCGCATCTGCACCTCTCGCTGCAGCATGGGCACGACCTGATCCTCAAGCGCATGAAGCGCCGGCATCTGCGCGATGATGCCATTGCGCTGGTAACCCGGTTGAAAGAGCGCCGCCCCGATATCGCCATCGGCGCAGACCTCATTGCGGGCTTCCCGACCGAGACCGAGGAGCATCACGCGGCCAACCTCGCGATCATCGAGGAGTTCCAGATCGTCCACGGGCATATCTTCCCCTACTCGCCCCGCCCCGGCACGCCCGCCGCGCGGATGCCGCAGGTCGAACGCGAAACCGTCAAACGCCGCGCCGCCGAATTGCGCACCCTTGCCAAGGCAACCCGCGACCGCTGGCTCGCGTCGCTCGTCGATAAGCCGCACAGTGTCCTCGCCGAGCGCGATACGACGGGCTACACCCCGCATTTCGCCCGTGTGGCCGTGCCCGAAGGCACACCCGCCGGGACGATCGTCTCCGTGACGCCGACGCAAATCGAGAATGGCCTGCTGCAATGAATGACACATCGAGCTGGAGCGACCGGCTGTTCGGGGGCTTTCGCAAGACCTCCGAGAAACTGACGAGCAACCTCACCGAAGTCGTCGGCACGGCAAAACTCGACGATGCGACGCTCGACGATGTCGAGGATGCGTTGATCCTGTCGGACCTTGGCCCGGCGGCAGCCGCGCGGATCCGGACCAAGCTGGCCGAAAAACGCTTCGGGCTCGAGATAACCGAGCGTGAGCTGAAAGAAGCCGTCGCGGAAGAAATCGCCGCGATCCTGCGCCCGGTGGCGAAACCGCTCGAGATCACCGCCTTCCCGCGCCCGCAGGTCCTGCTGGTGATCGGCGTCAATGGCAGCGGCAAGACCACCACCATCGCCAAGCTCGCGCATCTGTTCCAGGAAGACGATTACGCGGTCATGCTGGCAGCGGGCGATACCTTCCGCGCCGCTGCCATCGGCCAGCTGGCAACCTGGGCCGACCGCGTGGGCGTTCCCATCGTGCGCGGCCCCGAAGGCGGCGACCCCGCCAGCATCGTGTTCGACGCGGTCAAGAAGGCGACCGAGATCGGCACCGATGTGCTGATCGTCGACACCGCCGGACGGCTGCAGAACAAGCGCGAGCTGATGGACGAGCTGGCCAAGATCCGGAAGGTGCTCGGCCGTCTCAACCCCGAGGCGCCGCATGACGTGGTGCTCGTGCTCGACGCCACCAATGGCCAGAACGCGCTCAACCAGATCGACGTGTTCAAGGAAGTCGCGGGTGTCACCGGCCTCGTGATGACCAAGCTCGATGGCACCGCGCGCGGCGGCGTGCTGGTGCAGGCGGCAGAACAATACGGCCTGCCGATCCATGCGATCGGCGTGGGCGAGAAGATCGACGACCTGCGCCCGTTCGATCCCGATCTCGTGGCGCGCGTGATTGCGGGCGTTGCCTAGTTCAGCCCCTCGTCATGGCAATGGGGCGAAGGCGAACCCGATATTTCCGCGCGATTGCGCTGCACGTAACGACTGACTGAGAGAATGATGAGTGAGACTGACAGCAACACCGCGGCCAAGCCGAAACCCAAGACGGGCTGGCTCAACATTCTCGTCGACTATGGCCCGCTGCTGGTCTTCCTCGGCGTGTACAAGTTCTACCAGCCACCCGAAACCTCAACCTTCGGCGAGATCGCGGCGGTCATCTACGGCACAATCGCCTTCATGATCGCGGCCGTAGTGGCGCTGGTCTTCAGCAAGTTCAAATTCGGCCATGTCAGCCCCATGCTGATCCTCTCGACCGCGCTGATCGTCGGCTTTGGCGGGCTGACGATCTGGCTGCAGGACGAAAGGTTCATCCAGATCAAGCCGACGGCGATCTACCTGTTGTTCGGCGTGCTGCTGATCGGCGGCTGGCTGCGCGGCAAGGCGCTGCTGCAAATCCTGCTCGAGGCAGCCTTTGAAGGCCTCGACCGCGAGGGCTGGCTCAAGCTGTCGCGCAATTGGGGCCTGTTCTTCTTCTTCATGGCCGCGCTGAACGAAGTCCTGCGGATGCAAATGGACTTCGAAAGCTGGCTGTGGGCGAAGCTATGGGTGTTCATGCCGCTCAGCTTCCTGTTCACCTTCACCCAATTGCCCATGCTGATGAAACACGGGCTGGCGCTGGAAGACCGCGACGAGGTGGTGAAGGACGAACCGCCGACGGCGTAACTGCGCGGTTCAACCCAGTGGCACAGGGCCGCGTTAAGGCCCTCTAAGCCCGGTCCTAAATCTCGACCTGGCTCCCGAGTTCGACCACGCGGTTGGTCGGCAGGCGGAAGAAATCCATTGCGGTCGCGGCGTTGCGCAGCATCCAGGCGAAGATCTTCTCGCGCCAGATCGGCATGCCGGGCTTGTCGCTGGCGAGCAGCGTCTGGCGGCTGAGGAAGAAGCTGGTGTGCATCATGTCGAATTCGCCGCCGCAGCGCGACATTTCCTTCAGCCCCTGCGGGACATTGGTTTCCTGCATGAAGCCGTAATGCAGCGTCGCCCGGTAGAAGCCGTCACCAAGGTCATGGATCTCGCACCTCTCGGTGGTGTCGACATAGGGCGCGTCCGCGATCAGCACGGTGAGGATCACCACGCGTTCGTGCAGCACCTTGTTGTGCTTGATATTGTGCAGCAGCGCGCTGGGCACGCCAGCGGTCTGGCTGGCCATGAAGATCGCCGTGCCGGGTACACGTGTCGCCGAATTCTTCGCGCTCTTGGCGAAGATCTCGATCGGCAATGCGGTCTCGCTCATCCGGTCGCGCATCAGCTTGCGTCCACGCGCCCAGGTGGTGAGCAGCGTGAATGCCACGAGACCGACCACCAGCGGGAACCAGCCGCCATCGGGGACCTTGGCAAGGTTCGCGGCGAAATAGGCGCCGTCGACGATCAGGAAGAACGCCACCACCGGCAGCGCGATGAACCATTTCCATTTCCACACGCCGACGAACAGCACGCCCATCAGCAGCGTGTCGATCGTCACCGCCCCGGTCACCGCGATGCCGTAAGCCGCCGCAAGATTGGAGGATGTCTGGAAGGTCAGCACCAGCAGGATCACCGCCACCATCAGCGACCAATTGACCACCGGAATGTAGATCTGTCCCGCTGCGGTCTCGCTGGTGTGGCGGATCGACAGGCGCGGCATGAAGCCCAGCTGCATCGCCTGGTGGGTAATGCTGAACGCACCCGAGATCACCGCCTGGCTGGCGATAAAGGTCGCAACCGTGGCGAGGATGACCAGCGGCAGGCGCCACTCCTCGCCCGCCAGCAGGAAGAAGGGATTGCGCACCACTTCGGCGGCCTGTTCGGGCGGCAGGCCGGCGATCATGGCGCCCTGCCCGAAATAGTTGAGCAGCAGGCACGGCATGACGAAGCCGAACCAGCTCAGCCGCATCGGCCCGCGCCCGAAATGGCCCATGTCCGAATAGAGCGCTTCCGAACCGGTCACCGCGAGCACCACGGCGCCCAGCGCGAAGAATGCCACCGCACCGTCGGTGACGAAGAACATCACCGCGTAATAGGGGTTGAGCGCCCACAGGATGTCGGGATTGAGGATGATCTGGTTGAGGCCGAGCCCCGCGATGGTCACGAAATAGACGATCATCACCGGCGCAAACAGCGCGCCGACCTTGGCCGTACCGCGGCTTTGCAGCAGGAACAGGCACACCAGCAGCACCAGTGCGATGGGGATCACCAGCGGATTGAGCCGCTGATCGACCACCGTCAGGCCCTCGACCGCGGACAGGACCGAGATGGCCGGCGTGATCATGCTGTCGCCATAAAACAGCGAGGTCGCGAAGACCCCCAGCAGCACGACCAGCCAGCCATAGCTCGACTTGCCGATATGGCGGCTGAGCAAGGCGACCAGCGCGAGGCTGCCGCCCTGCCCCTTGTTGTCCGCACGCATCAGGATGGTGACATACTGGATCGCCACGACGACCAGCATCGACCAGAAAATCAGGCTGACCACGCCGAGCACATGCAGGCGGTCGATGGCGATGCTCGCGGCCCCGGCGAACGTTTCGCGGAAAGCATAGAGCGGGCTGGTCCCGATATCGCCGAAGACGACACCGATCGCCCCCACCGCCAGCGCAGTGCGCGAGCCGCCGTGGCCGTGGCCACCCTGCTCGGTTACGGGAGGCACGCCATCCTGCTGGAGCGGCGCAGAAGCGGTATCATTCATGCGGGATTGGGTTCCGACAACATCGTGTCACATGGCCTGCTTGGCGAAGTCGCGGCGATTAGCAGCAAGGCTTCGCACTCGCAACAAATCGCGCATCGCATTGATTATTCTTCGCTTTGTTGGGCAGCGGATGGATCTGCAACGCCCAACATCGTCTCCAGCCGGTCGAGTCGCGCGGCCAGCGGTGCCCGCCACTCGGCATTTTCGGGCGCCGCTTCGAGCAGTTCGCGCCACAGCGCGAGCGTGCGGCCCGGCTCCCCTGCCCGCAGGAATGCGAGCCCGAGGAAGTAGGTCGGCGCGGGATTATTCGGCGTAGCCTGCTCGCCGCGCGAATAGGCGAACAGCGCCGCCGCGGTCAGCTGGCCATCGGCATGTTCGACCAGCGCATTGCCCAGCGCCACCCAAGCCTCGCCGTCATTCGGGTTCTCCGCCACCGCATTGCGCAGGAAATTCGCCGCCTGGTCGTGCTGGCCGCGCCGGGTGAAGGCGTCGGCAGTGACCACGAAGCGCGAGGGCAGCCTACCCGCAGGATAGAATTCACGCCGCGCCTCGACCATCAGTTCGCCGGTCTGCGCGGCGTTGTCGGTCACCGGAGTGGCGGGCGCGCCGGCCTGTCCCGGGTGGCCCTGCAAGGCGTAGCCCGCGAGCCCGAACAGCAGCGCCGAGCCGAACAGCATCCACAGGCTGCGCGGTAGCTTGAGCAGGACGATTGCGAGGCCGAAGACCAGTGCCGCGAGCACAATGATCGGCAACCAGCTCATGCACGCCCCCGGAACCGGCGCAGCAGCACCGCGCCCGCACCCAGTATGAGCAGCAGCGGGATGGCGAAGAGCGGCCAGGTCGTCGCGCTCACCTCGGGTTGGTAGCTGACGTAATCGCCATAGCGCTGCATCAGCCAGCTGCGGATGTCGCCGGGGCTTTCACCCGCCGCAATGCGGATGCGCACCTGGTGGCGCATGTCGCCCGCCATGGGGGCATCGCTGTCGGCAATCGACTGCGACTGGCACTTGAGGCAGCGCAGCGTCTCCATCAGTTCCTGCGCGGCCTGTTCCTGCGCGGGATCGTCAAGCTGGCGATAGGCATAGGGCGCGGGTGGCATGCTTTGCTGCGCGGTAGCCGGCAGCGCGAGTGCGAGCATGAGGGCGGCCAGAAAGGCGCGGATCATCGGGCCTGCTCCAGTTGTTCGAGCAACACCGGCACATCGCTCGCACGGACATCGCCGATGTGCTGGTAGCGGATCACGCCCTCGCCATCGATCACGAAGGTTTCGGGCACGCCGGAAGAGCCGATCGCCAATTGGACTTCGGACAGGTCGTCACGCCCGATGCGGCTGTAGGGATTGCCGTGCTGCGCGAGGAACCGGGCGATGTCTTCGGGCCGGTCGCGGATCGCGACGCCGACGATCTCCACGCCCTGCCGCTCGAGGGTTTCGAGATGCGGCGCTTCGGCGATGCAGGGCAGGCACCAGCTTGCCCAGATATTGAGCAGGCGCGGCTGCCCATCGGCGAAGGTCGCATTGGACACTCCCTCGACCCCGTCCATCGCCGGCGGAAGGTCGAAATAGGGCAGTTCTTCGCCGACCATCCCGCTGGCGACGAATTCGTCCTTGGGCTGTGTCAGCTGATACGCCGCGAGGCCGATGAACAGCGCGAACAGGAATAGCGGGACCCACAGACGCCAGCTCATGCGAGCGCCTCCCGGTCCGCGCGGCGTTCGGCAATGCGCACCGCGAGGCGGCGATGCCTCAGATCGCTCAGCAGCCGGCCGAGCAAGGCCAGCACGCCGCCCAGCGCCACCAGCAGGCCGCCGTACCAGATCAGCGGGACGAAGGGCTTCCACCACAGTCGCACTTGCCACCGCCCGTCGGGTGCGCGGTCGCCGATCACTGCATAAAGCTGGCCGTTCCACCGCGTGACCAGCGCGCTTTCGGTGGTCTGCTGCGGCGGGGCCCAGAAATTGCGCGATTGCGGGGTCAGGATATGCGGTTCGCCGCCATCATAGCTTGCCGCAAGCCGCGCCTGGATCGCGGTCCAGTTGGGACCCGCAACCGGCTCGACGCCCTGTAGCACGATCGTCCACGGGCCAACGGTGGCGCTGTCGCCTTCGGCCACGGCGGCAAGACGTTCCTTGGTGAAGGCACTTTCGCTCGCCATGCCGATCAGCGCCACCGCGATGCCGAAATGGGCCACCACCATGCCCCATGTCGCAAGCGGGGTGCGGCCCAGCTTGCGGCGGCGCAGCGGCAGCAGGCTGGCGACCGCCAGTCCCAGCCCGAAGGCGAGCCCGAGCAGCGGCAACAGCGCGATCTCCGCGAGCAGGCCGAACAGGACCAGCCCCGCGAGCACCAGCGCGGCGAACAGTGCCACTTCGCGGCCGATCCGGTCGATCCGGTCCTGCCGCCAGCGCAGCAGCGGCCCGACCGCCATGACCGCGAGCATGGGGATGACGAAGATCGCCCCGACGGGATTGAAATAGGGCGGCCCGACCGACACGCGCACATCGAATGCCTCGGTCAGCAGCGGGTAGAGCGTACCCAGCAGCACGATGGCAAGGATGGCGCTGAGCATGACGTTGTTGAACACCAGCGCGCCTTCGCGGCTGGCCAGCGCGAACCGCTCGCCCTCGCTGATCGTATTGGCGCGCAGCGCGAACAGCAGCAGCGCCCCGCCGATGAAAATACCGAGCAGGACGAGGATGAAGGTCCCCCGCTCCGGATCGACCGCAAAGGCGTGCACGCTGGTCAGGATGCCCGACCGCACGAGGAAGGTCCCCACCATGCTCATCGAGAAGGCGACCACGCCCAGCATGATCGTCCAGGTGCGCAGCGCGTCGCGGCTAGCGAGAACGCTCGCCGAATGGAGCAAGGCAGTCGCCGCGAGCCAGGGCATGAGCGAGGCGTTCTCGACCGGATCCCAGAACCACCAGCCGCCCCAGCCGAGCTCGTAATAGGCCCAGTAACTGCCCGCGGTGATGCCCACTGTCAGCATGACCCACGCGCCCAGCACCCACGGCCGCATCGCGCGCGCGAAATCGGGGGTTACCTGCCGCGTCAGCAGCGCCCCCACGGCGAAACTGAAGGCGACCGACAGGCCGACATAGCCGAGGTAGAGCGTGGGGGGATGAAAGGCGAGACCGATGTCCTGCAGCAGCGGATTGAGCCCCATCCCCTCCGCAGCGGGGGTTGGCAGGCGTTCGAAGGGATTCGAACTGAGCAGCAGGAAGGCGTAAAATCCCAGCGAGACCACACCCTGTGCGGCCAGCGTGGCATTCATCGTGCGCTCGGGCAGACGCCGCTCGACCAGCGCGATCAGGGCACCGGCCAGACCCATCACGGTCACCCACAGCAGCATCGAGCCCTCGTGATTGCCCCATGTGCCCGACAGCTTGAACACCAGCGGTTTCATCGAATGCGAATTGGAAGCCACCAGCTTGACCGAGAGATCGGTGACCGCAAACAGCCACACCAGCATCGCGAAGGAGAACGCGACGAGCACACCCTGAACGATCGCCGCGGGGCGAATCAGCCCGGCCAGTTCGCTCGCCCCGTCATTGCGCACCGCCATGAAGCCGACGGCCATCTGCAGCGCGGCCAGGGCAGCGGCGAGCCACAGGGCGGCAAGACCCAGTTCGGCGATCATTCCAGCCCGACCGTCGTTTCCTCGGCCATCTGCGCGGCCTGGTGCTGTTCCATGTCCTGCAATTCGCGCGGCACGTAATTCTCGTCATGCTTGGCGAGGAGATTGTCGGCGATGAATATCCCGCCGGACCCCAGCCGCCCTTCCGCGACCACCCCCGAACCTTCGACGAACAGGTCGGGCGCGATACCGCTGAAGCGGACCGGCACGCGCGACCCGTCATTTCCCGTGACGGCGAAGGTCAGCGTGACCCCGTCGGCCGCGGTTTCGAGCGATCCTTGCTCGACCATGCCGCCCAAGCGCACCGCCTGGCCGACCTCGGGCGGGTTGGCGAGCATCTGCTCGGGCAAGTAGAAATAACTCGCCTGATTGCGCAGCGCATAGGCGGCGAGCAGACCCGCCCCGACCAGCGCCACGAGCGCGAGGACCACCAGCACGAGCCGCTGGTGCTTGGGTTTGGGCGCGTTCATTTCCGGCGGCTTTCCTCACGGCGCTTCTCGGCGCGCTTCATGTCGAGCCATGCCCAGCCGACCATCGCCAGCGTGCCGATCACGCCCACTGCATAGGCGGCGACGACGAAGGTCCATTGATCGAGTGCTTCGCGCATCAGGCGGCTTCCATCGCGCGGCGGCGCAGGCGCGCCTCGGCCTGCACATCGGCGAGCAGCGCGCGCATGCGCGCAAGCACGACGCCGCCGAACAGCAGCGAGAAACCCGCCACTGCAACGAGCAGCGGCACGAGGAATTCGGCGTCGATCGCGCTCTTGCCCAGCGTGATGCTGGGCGGCTGGTGGAGCGAATTCCACCACACCACGCTGCGATTGATGATCGGGATGTTGATCGCGCCGAGCAAGCCGAAGATCGCCGGGATGCGCGGCGAAACACCTTCGCGCTCGGCGGCCTGCGCCAGCGCGATATAGGCGAGATAGAGGAAGGCGAGCACCAGCATGCTGGTCAGCCGCCCGTCCCACACCCACCAGGTCCCCCAGGTCGGGCGTCCCCAGATGGATCCGGTGGCGAGACAGATGATCGTGAAGACGAGGCCGGGCAATGCCGCAGCGCGCGCGGCCAGCGCGGCGAGCGGATGGCGCCAGACGAGGAATACGAGGCTTGCCACGGCGATCGCGGCCCAGCCGCCCATCCCCAGCCATGCGGCCGGGACATGCAGGAACAGGATGCGCACCGTCTCACCCATCAGGCGGTCGGGAGACACCTCGAACAGGCCCCAATAGAGCGCGGCCGCGCTCACCACCAGGCCGCCGACCAGCAGCAGCGGGGTCAGCGGGTTGGCGAGCGCGAGGAAGCGCTTGGGATTAGCGAAGCCATGCATCGAATATACCGTCCGGCACCGCTTTGGCAGCGCGCCACCGGCCTCGCAAGGGCGCAGTTCAGCGGCCGATCAGTTCCTGTGCCATGCGGTCGGCAACCTGGTCGGGCGAGACCCCGCTCTGGTCGCTTTCCTGCCAGATCTGTTCGAGCCGTCCGGGGATCAGCGCGATGCGCTTGCGAACCTCGTTGATGTCGCACGGCGTCTTGTCCCGGCGACAGAGATATTCAAGCGTTACCGAGATGATCCCGCCGGCATTGATCACATAGTCGGGGGCATAGAGAATGCCGCGTTCGGCCAGCATCGGGCCATGTTCCGGACGCTTGATCTGGTTGTTCGCACCGCCCGCCACGATCTGGCAATCGAGCCGCGCAATGCCCTCGTCGTCGAGGATCGCGCCCAGCGCATTGGGGCTGAAGACATCGCAGGAAACCGACATGATCGCATCGGCCGCAGCGGTGTCCGCACCGAGTTCGGCGGCGAGCGCTTCGGCGCGACCCGCGTCGATATCGGAAAGCGTCAGCCTGGCCCCATCGCGCGCCAGCAGGCGGGCAACCCCGCCGCCGACACTGCCCGTGCCCTGCAGCGCGACATTCACGCCTTCGATACTGTCCTTGCCGAGCTTGTGCCGCACCGCGGCCTTGATGCCGAGGAAGATGCCGAGCGCGGTGAACGGGCCCGGATCGCCGCCCGCGGCGTCCTCGCCCTCGACCGGGAGGCCCGAGACATATTGCGTGCGCTGCGCGACCGCGGCCATATCCGCTTCGGAAATGCCGACGTCTTCGGCGGTGACGTACTGGCCGTTGAGCCGCTCCACCGCATCGGCGAAGGCCGCCAGCATTTCGGGCGTCTTGGCGGTGTCCTTCTTGGCCAGGATCACGGCCTTGCCCCCGCCCATCGGCAGGCCTGCCATGGCGTTCTTGTAACTCATCCCGCGCGACAGGCGCAGCGCATCGCGCATGGCATCGGCGGGTTCGGCATAATGCCAGAAGCGGGTGCCGCCGGCACCGGGACCGAGATGGGTCGAATGGAGCGCGATGATGGCGGTCAGGCCGCTTTTCGCATCGCGGACCACCTCGACCAGTTCATGGTCGTCGAAATCCGCTTCGGTCCAGAATGCCGTCATGCAGCGAGTCCCCAAAATGCTCTGATGGACGGCCATGATGGGGGAGAATATGGGGCGATCGACGGGGTTCGAACCCGCGACCTCCGGTACCACAAACCGGCGCTCTAACCAACTGAGCTACGATCGCCACATGCCCCCGGAACCGCCCGGGAAAGGGGGGCTGTTACGCATGAGCGGGACAGCGTCAAGCCGCCTGCGCAACGGCGCGTGCCTGTTGCACAATGAAGCCGAATAGGGAAGCGAAAATCGCAACCGCCGCAGCTGTGCGCAATTTTCTTTCGCGGTTGAAGCGCGTTGCGCGCGCGCTATCGTAAAAGTGATGACGGGACCGGGCGAATCTTCGAGCGAGATGCTGCTGGCGCGCGAGGGCATGCAGCGCGTGCCGAGCGACAAGGTCGAGCTGTTCCAGCTGCGCGATTTCGTCCCCCTCGACCTGCGTGCCGGATTGATCCGCCTGATCGAGCAGGACCGGCGGCCCTCGACGCTCGCCGATGCTGGCGACGACCGCTATTTTCGCACCAGCGAGACGTGCGACCTCGATACGACGGAACCTGCCGTCCAGGCACTCGAAGACTTGCTGTTCGACCTCAACGGGATCGACCCCGCGCATGGCGAACCGCTGCAGGGCCAGCGCTATGACGTGGGGCAGGAATTCAAACCGCATTGCGACTATTTCAATCGCGGCGGGGCCGACTGGGCGACCTATTGCTCGGTCGCGGGCCAGCGGACCTGGACCTTCATGATCTATCTGAACGAGGTCGAAGGCGGCGGGGCGACCCGCTTCAAGGCGGTCGGCAAGACCTTCCAGCCCGAGGCGGGGAAGCTGGTCTGCTGGAACAACCGGCGCCCCGATTTGCGCGAAAACCCCAATACGCTCCATCACGGGATGAAGGTGCGCAAGGGGATCAAATATGTGATCACCAAATGGTACCGCGAGAAGCCTTGGGGCTGGTGATGCGGCTATCCGGCGCGCGGCGCTTGCACAACGAGAAAGGGCGGCCCCAGTGGGACCGCCCTTGCGAAAATTCTTGGGGTTGGCTGCGCTCAGCCCTTCTTGAGCGACAGGCCGCCGAAGCGCTTGTTGAAGGCTGCGACGCGGCCGCCTTCCTGGATCTGCTTGGTGCCACCCGTCCATGCCGGGTGGCTGGTCGGATCGATGTCGAGCGTCAGCGTTTCGCCCTCGTTGCCCCAGGTGGAGCGCGTCTGGAATTCGGTACCATCGGTCATCTTGACCGTGATCATGTGGTAATCGGGGTGACCTGCGGCCTTCATGATAAACGTCCTTCTAGCATCGGAACGGTTCCGACCGGTCCAGCTGTTATGGGAAAGGCGCGCGCATAGCGGCGAGCGCCCGAATTGACAACCCTATTCGGGTGCGTCGGCGATCATCGCGGTGAACTGCACTTCGCAGGTCACCTTGCCATCCACGCTCGCCTTGCCCGCGAACTTGCAGACCTTGGCGCGTTTCTGGACGAATTCGGCCTTGAGGTCGAGCAGCACGCCCGGAGTCACGGGAGCGCGGAACTTGGCGTTCTCGATCGCCATGAAATAGACCAGCTTGCCCGAATCCGCGAGGCCGAGGCTCTCCACCGCGAGCACGCCCGCGGCCTGCGCCAGCGCCTCGATCTGGAGAACGCCGGGCATGATCGGCGCGCCGGGGAAATGGCCCTGGAAGAAATCTTCGTTGAAACTGACCGCCTTGACCGCGTGGATACGCTCGTCGGCGACCAGTTCCTGCACCCGGTCGACAAGCAGCAGGGGATAGCGATGCGGCAGGCGCTTCAGCACCCCGACGATGTCGAAACCGGTCTCGCTCATCACCCTGCCCCTCTTGTCGTGCCTAGCGGCCGGTCGGCTGCGCGGGCTGCTGCTGCGCGGCCTGCTGGGCTGCCTGCTGCTGCGCGACGCCGAGGAGGACCTGCGACACGGTCTGCTGCGCGGACAGCGATTCCTGGCGGGGACGCCAGTCGGCCGGCGGCGTGATCTGCACGCTCGGCATGCGCTGGTTGAGCGCGGAGACGAGGTCGTTGGTCACATTGACCGCTTCGGGTGCCCACTGGATCGCATCGGGGTTCAGCAGCAGCTGGATATTCTTCTGCTGGATGACCTGCTGCTGGACGTTCTGGTAATCGTTGATCAGCTGCTCGATGGCATAGGTCTGCGCGAGCACGATCGGCTGCGAAGCCTGGCCAAGCTGCTGTTCCTTCTGCTGGAGCTGCTGCACGACCGTGGGGTTGGCCTGCGCTTCGGCCTGGCTCAGCTGGCCATTGTTGTCGGTATCGAGGCTCTGCTGCAGCGTCTGCATTTCCTGACGCAGCGTGCGGATCTGCGCGATCTGCGCCGAATACTGCTGGTCGATCTGCTGATAGGCATTGATGCGCGCCTGGCTGCGCACGATCACGGCTTCGGGGCTGCTGGTAGCGATGCCCGACACCTGCGCGGCGGCGGGGGTAGCAATGGCCGCAGTGCCCGCAAGCGCGGCGGCAGCAATGGTCTTGGCGAAAAGTTTCATCAGAATTGCGTTCCTACGTTGAAGGAGAAGGTCTTGGTGTCGTCTCCGACCTGCTTCTTGAGCACGTGAGATACATCGATCCGGAACGGACCGAAGGGCGAGTTCCAGTTCACGCCGATGCCCACCGAAATACGCGGTGCCGGGCTGTCGCCGACGAACACTTCCTTGAAGAAGGTGCCGCCGATGACGTTGCGTTCGTTCTCGGTCCCATCGGGTGCGAAGCGATTGGTTACTGCCTGGAGGATGTCGTTGCCTTCATCGTCTACGCCGGGCTGCAGATAAAGCAGATTGCCGTCCCCGTCAGTGGCTTGCAAGCCATCGGGGTAATCCTGCAGGACCGGGCGGGTAACGCTGAACAACGACCCTACGTCCAGGAAGATCGACGGACGCAGGCCCATCTCACGCGCTCCGCTGCCGAGCGGAATCTCGAGTTCGGCGCGGCCGAGGTAATAGGCCTTGCCGCCCAAGGCATCGTCCACGCGGCTATCGCTGGCGAGCGCTTCCTCGATCGTCTGCGAGACCCGCGGCGTGGCGGCATCGTTATCGTCGTCCAGGTACTGCAGGCGCACGATGCGCGGTCCAACACCGCGGATGTCGAACCCGCGCATTTGCGGCTCGCCGAGGAAGAAACGATCGGTCAGGCGAACGTCGTCCTGCCCGGCTACGTTATTGTCCTCGAGGCTGCGAATCCAGCCGCCTTCACCGGTCACCGAGAAGATGAAGCCCCCGCCGACGGGCCAGTACTTACCGGCGCGGGCGCGCGAACGGACATATTTCACATCGCCGCCGAGCCCGGCCAGTTCGGTCGTCCAGCTGATCGTCTCGCCACTTGTGGGACGCAGGCGGCTGTTGAGCGTGTTGTAATTGAGCGTGAGCCCGACGATCGAGCTGGTCCGCTGCCCGATCGCCTCGCACAGATAACGACTGGCAAGGATCGGATCACAGGTCGCAACCCCGTCGCCATCGCGATCAGAGAAATACAGTCCTTCATCGAGCGTCACGTCGTCGTAATTGAACGTATAGCTGGCAACCGCCGAGGTGTACTCGGTCAACGGAACGCCCGCACGCAGCTGGGCGCCGGTGGTCGACTGCGCAAAGGTGGTGTTGCGCTCGTTATTGCGGAAGTTGAAGCTGTTGGTGTCGCGGCGATAGATATCGACGCCCGCCGAGATATTGCGGTCGAACACATAGGGTTCGGAAAAGCTGACCTGCGCCGATTTCGAATAGCGCGAATAGTTCAGGCTGAGGCCGACCGTCTGGCCACGCCCGCGGAAGTTGCGCTGACGGATCGAGCCAGCAAGAATGAAGCTCTCGAGGCTGGAGAAACCAGCCGACAGCTGCAGTTCGCCGGTCGCCTGTTCTTCGACATTGGCCTCGAGCACGATGCGGTCGGGGGCGCTGCCCTCGACCTGGTTGATTTCGAAGTTTTCCTGGAAATAACCCAGCGAATTGATGCGTGCGGTCGAACGCGCGACCGACAGGGAATTGAAGGCATCACCTTCGGCCAGACGGAATTCGCGGCGCACGACCTTGTCCTGCGTCAACGTGTTGCCGTTGACGTCGATCCGTTCGACATAGACGCGGGGTGCTTCGCGCAAGGCGAAGGTCACGTCCATCGTCAGCGTGTCCTGGTTGCGACTGAACTGCGGCTGGACGTCGGCAAAGGCGTAACCGAAGGTCCCGGCCAGCTCGCTGAGCTGCTCGACCGTGTCCTCGACCAGCTTGGCATCGTACCAGTCGCCGCCCTGCATCGGCAGACGCGCGGTCATCGCCTCATCGTCGAAATCGCGGATCTGCGATTCGACATCGACCGTGCCGAATTTGTACCGCTCGCCTTCCTCGACGACATAGGTGATGATGAAGTCGCGCTTGTCGGGGGTCAGTTCGGCGACCGCCGAAACCACGCGGAAATCGGCATAGCCTTCGGTCAGGTAATACTGGCGCAGCTTCTGCTGGTCGAAGGCCAGACGATCGGGATCGTAGCTGGTGTTGGAACTGAGGAAGCTGGTCAGGCGGGCCTGCTTGGTCAGCATCTCGCCGCGCAGCTTCCCGTCGGAGAAAGCATCGTTGCCGATGATGTTGATCTGGCGAACCTTGGACTTGGGTCCTTCGCTGATCTCGAACACGATATCGACGCGGTTCTGCGACAGTTCGACCATCTTCGGCTCGACCGTGGCGGCGAAGCGGCCCTGGCGCTTGTACAGCTCGATAATGCGGGAGACGTCGGCGCGGACCTTCGAGCGGGTAAATATCTGCCGCGGCGACAGCCGGATTTCGGGCAGCACCTTGTCGTTCTTCAGCCGGCGATTGCCTTCGAGGATGATGCGGTTGATGACCGGGTTCTCGACGATGGTGATGACCACATCGCCATTGTTGTTGACGACATTGGCGCTGGAGAACAGCTCGGTCGCGTAGAGGTCCTTGAGGACCTCGTCACCCGCGGCCTGCGTCCACGTGTCGCCGGGGCGCAGCTTGATGTAGGACAGGATCGTCTGCGCCTCGAGGCGCTGGGCGCCGCTGACAGCGATCGTGCGCACGACATCCTGCTGGACCGCCGGGGCGGCTGCCGGGACTGCGGCAGCCTCTTCCTGGGCAAGAACCGCGGTGGGCACACCTGCAAGCATGGTGCCGCCCAGCAGGCCGATAGCCAGCCGCGCGGCAGGGTTGCGTCGCGTGGCGGCAGAAGCAAAATTAGTCATCGACAAGGAGATTCCCGTCCTCGTTACACTTACAGCAGACCCGGCTGGTGCAGCCCCCGATCCGGCATCGGGCCGCGTTGTGCGGGGCGGCCTTGCCGTCCCCTGCCCCATGCGTCCGTGGCGATCAAGCTTTGCTGCGGTCTATTGCCGGTTACCCGCTCCCTTTCCCCGGCTAATTCCCGAAAACGGGAAGCGTCACCAGATCGTTGATTGTGACGAACACCATCAGCATTAGCACGAGTGCCACACCGGCGCGGTACGCCACTTCGGTTCCACGGGGGCCGACCGGCTTCCGGCGGACCGCTTCTGCCGCGTAGAAAGCCAGGTGCCCGCCGTCGAGCGCCGGAATTGGCAGGAGGTTGATGAATGCCAAGTTAAGCGAAATCAGCGCCGCGAAATTGATGAAGGCCATCGCGCCGAGACTGAGCTGTTCGCCCGAGAATTTCGCGATCTTGACCGGTCCGCCCAGTTCCTGGACCGACCGTTCGCCGGTGAATATCTGGCCGATGCCGGTGACCATCATGTCGATGATCCCGATCGAGTGATCGACCGCCAGGCCAAGCGAGGCGACCACGCCCTGCGGCTCGAACTCGAAACCCGCGGCGGCGGGCGCAATGCCAATCAGCCCGATCTTGGAGACATTGCCGAACCGGTCCTCCATTTCGACGCTGCGGACGGGTACGGCAAAGCTCTGTTCGGCCCCGTCCCGTTCGACCGTGATGTCGAGCGTGCGCCCGGGATAGAGCATGATCGAATCCTGCAGGTCGCGGAAATCGTCGATCCGCTCGTCTTCGACCGCGACGATGCGGTCGCCGATTGCGATCCCCGCCGCACGTGCGGGCGAAATCTCGGCGAATTCGGCGACGGTCAGCTGCTCTTCGGGATTGCCCGGGACCGGCTTGCCGTAAAAGGCGAAGAAACCCGCGAAGATCGCCAGCGTCAGCAGGATATTGGTTGCCGGCCCGGCGAAGACGATCAGCGCGCGCTTCCACAGCGAGGCATGATGGAAGCTTCCCGCGCGCTCTTCCGCGCTCGCTTGTGCAGCGGCCTCGGCATCGGGAATGCTCGCCGGGTTCATATCGCCCTTGAACTGGACATAGCCGCCCAGCGGCAGCGCGCTGAGCTTCCATCGCGTGCCACGTTTGTCCGTGAAGCCCCAGAGTTCCTTGCCGAATCCGACCGAGAACGCTTCTGCATGGACGCCGAACCAGCGCCCGACCAGATAGTGGCCCAGCTCATGGATCGTCACCAATGGCCCCAGCAGCAGCGGGAAACCGATGACGTAATAGAGCCACAAAGGCAGGTTCAGTTCCAAGGTCAGGCAGGCTCCAGAATGCGGGTGGCACGGGTGCGGGCGTCTTCGTCTACGCGCAGGACCTCTTCGAGGGTCCGCGGCGCCGGGTGCAGATCACCCTGCTCGAGAACGCTCTCGACCAATACCGCGATGCGGCTGAATACAATCTGACGCTTCAGGAAAGCGGCCACCGCGATTTCGTTTGCGGCATTGAGCACCGCCGGGGCCGCTCCGCCCGCTTCGGCGGCCTGCCGCGCAAGTCGTGTCGCCGGAAAACGGTCTTCATCGGGGGCGAAGAAGGTCATCTCGCCAATTGCCGGCAGGTCGAGCGGGGCCATTGGCGTATCCATCCGCGCGGGCCAGGCAAGGCACGAGGCGATCGGCACGCGCATGTCGGACGGCCCCAACTGCGCCAGTGTCGAGCCATCACGGTATTCGACCATCGAATGGATCACGCTTTGCGGATGCACGACGATGCGGATGCGGTCGAGCCCGACGGGAAACAGGTGATGCGCCTCGATCAGCTCAAGACCCTTGTTGAACATGGTCGCGCTGTCGACGCTGATCTTGGCGCCCATATCCCAATTGGGATGCGCGATCGCCTGCTCGGGCGTCACTGCGGACAAATCCTCGACCATACGCAGCGGACCGCCGCTGGCGGTCAGTGTGATCGAGCGGACGTCCGCGATCTTGCCGCCCTGCAGGCACTGGAAGATGGCGTTGTGCTCGCTGTCGACGGGTAGCAGCGTGGCCCCGTGCCGGGCGACGGCGGCGGTCATTACCTCGCCTGCGGACACCAGCGCTTCCTTATTGGCCAGCGCAATCGTGCCGCCCTGTTCGATCGCCGCCATCACCGGGCCCAGCCCGGCGCAGCCAACGATGGCCGCCACGGTGATCGCGGCAGGACGCGCAGCCGCTTCGCAGAGCGCACTACGCCCGGCCGCGGCTTCGATCCCGCTGCCCGAAAGCGCGTCACGCAGGTCATCGAGGCACTTCTCGTCGGCGACGACGGCAAGTTCGGCCCCGAATTCACGCGCTGCCGCAGCCAGCCCCGCGACGTTGGAATTGGCGGTCAGCGCGACGACGTTCCAGTCCCCTGGGTTGCGGCGGAGGAGGTCGAGCGTCTGCTCGCCTACCGAACCCGTCGCACCGAGGATGGAGATCGACCGTGTCACTGCGCGGCACCCAGCAGGACACCTGCGAGCAGCACGACGGGGATCATCCCATCGGTCCGGTCGAACACGCCGCCATGACCCGGGATGAGCATGGACGAATCCTTCACCCCCGCCTTGCGCTTGAGCCAGCTTTCGAAGAAATCGCCGGCCTGTGCTGCCACGGCAGTGAGCGCGCCAAGGCCGAGCATCTGGCCGAACCGGGTAACATCGATGGCAGCAGCCGCATCGCCGCGCATGGCGGGGGCGACGAAATAGCTCCAGACCGCGATCCAGATCGTCGCACCGACGATCCCGCCAAGCAGGCCCGCCCAGGTCTTCGATGGGCTGATCGAAGGCGCGATCTTGGGGCCACCCAGCGTGCGACCGAAGAAATAGGCAAAACTGTCGACGAACACGACGGCGCCGATCACGCCGACCACCAGCGGCAGCGGGAACCGCGCCAGCATATAGCCCGCAAGCCCGATATAGATCGCGCCGCCGAGGATACCGGCGAGGCGGAAGGCCACGGACGGGGTGGCTTTCACCATCAGCAGGACGAATTCGACCATGGTCGCAAGCGTGACGGCGAGGATGAACCAGCCCAGCCACGGGGCACCGGCGACCAATGCGCCGACTGCGAGCGCAATCATCACCACGGCGGAGACGACCCGTACGGGCAGATCGGCATTCTTGCGTACGGGCGATGCCGCAGATGTCTCAGCGTCCGCCAAAGCGCCTCTCCCTCTCCGCGAACTCGGCCAGCGCCTGCTTCAGGTGATCGGGCGTAAAGTCCGGCCAGAGGACGTCGAGGAACAGCATCTCCGCGTAGGCCGCCTGCCACAAGAGGAAATTCGACAGCCGCACTTCGCCGCTGGTGCGGATCAGCAGGTCGAGCGGGGGCAAATCCGCACTGTAGAGATGCCGGGCGATGCCCTCTTCGGTGATCTCGCCCTCGGCCGCCGCTTGCCGCGCCGCCTGGACGATTTCGGCATGCGAACCGTAATTCAGCGCGACCGCGAGCGTGCGCGAGCCCGGCGCGGTCTGCTCCAGCGCATCCTCGAGCATTTCGACGATATCGGGCGCAAGTCCGCGCCAGTCACCGAGAATATGCAGCCTGACGTCGTTGGCCACGAATTCGGGCAGGTCCGATTTGATGAACTTACGCATCAAGTTCATCAAATCGTCGACCTCTTCCTCGGGCCGCTTCCAGTTTTCGCTGCTGAAGGCATAGAGCGTCAGGCACTCGATCTCGGTACCCTGGAGACCGCGCACCAGTTCGCGCACCGCTTCCACGCCCTTGCGATGCCCCATCGCGCGGGGCAGATGCTTGCGCTTCGCCCAGCGGCCGTTGCCATCCATGATGATGGCCACATGGCGGGCGCTCGCCCCTTCCCCAGTCATCCTTTCACTCCGCGTCCTGCCCGCCTTACTGCGTCAGGATTTCCTTTTCCTTCTGCACAGCGGCGGCATCAGCTTCGGCTACATAGGTGTCGGTCAGCTTCTGCACTTCATCTTCGCTGCGCTTGCGCTCGTCTTCCGAGATTTCTTTCTTCTTCTCGTCTTCCTTGAGCGCTTCCATCCCGTCACGGCGGACATTGCGGATGGCGATCTTGGCCTGTTCGGCATACTGGCCGGCCAGCTTGGCCAGTTCCTTGCGCCGTTCCTGCGTCAGGTCGGGCATCGGCAGGCGCACATTCTGCCCGTCGATCATCGGGTTGAGCCCGAGATTGGCCTTGGCGATACCCTTTTCGACCGCAGTGACATTGGCCTTGTCCCACACCTGCACGCTGAGCATGCGGGGTTCGGGCGCGCTGACCGTGGCGACCTGGTTGAGCGGCATCATCGAGCCATAGACCTCGACCATCACGGGATCGAGCAGGCTGGTGTTCGCCCGGCCGGTGCGCAGGCCGCCAAGATCGCTCTTGAGGCTCTCGACGGCACCCTTCATGCGGCGCTCGATATCGGCTTTGTCGTACTTGGCCATGGCGGCTTCCTCTGTCTTGTCTTTGCGTTCAGTTCTTGACGATCGTCTGCACGCCTTCGCCGCTCAGCACACGGGCGAGATTGCCCTTGTCGCGGATCGAGAAGACGACGATCGGGATCTTGTTGTCGCGGCACAAAGCAACGGCGCTGGCGTCCATGACCTTGAGGTCGTCGGCCAACACCTTGCCGTAAGTCACGGTATCGAAACGCTTGGCATCCGCGTTCTTCTTGGGGTCGCTGTCATAGACCCCGTCGACGCTGGTGCCCTTGAGCAGTGCATCGCAATTCATTTCCGCCGCGCGCAGCGCGGCACCGCTATCGGTAGTGAAATAGGGCGCGCCGACACCCGCGGCAAAGATCACGATCCGGCCCTTTTCCAGATGGCGCTCGGCGCGGCGACGGATCACCGGTTCGCATACCTGGTCCATCTGCACCGCGCTCTGCACGCGGGTCTGGACGCCAAGCTGCTCGAGCGCGCTTTGCATCGCCAGTGCGTTCATCACCGTGGCAAGCATGCCCATGTAATCGGCCTGCGCGCGGTCCATCCCCTGCGCTGCACCGGCCATGCCGCGAAAGATGTTACCGCCGCCGATGACGAGGCAGATTTCGAGGCCGGTTTCCTTCGCCTGCTTCACTTCCTGCGCGAGTTCCAGCACGAAGGCCGGATCGATTCCGAATTGCTGGTCGCCCATCAGCACCTCGCCCGAAAGCTTGAGGAGGACACGTTTCATCGTCGAAAGAGGCATGAGCGCGGAGGGATCCGTGTAGCGTAGGGGGTTGCGGGTCCTTAGCCATGAAGCAGGAAACGCGCAAAGGGAAAGCCGGGGTTCGGCGCTAGCGGGGAAAACGGCGTGCCCCGGTTCGGGCGGCAGCACGTGAGCGCGAGGAAGATGCGTCCGCCGGACACGAAAGCGGTCGCCGAACCGAAGTCCGACGACCACTCCCGAATTCACGCGTCCCGGAAACATCGGGCGCAGGAAACTGCACAGATAAAGAACTGACGGTCCAGCCCTTTATCGTGCGCGATACACAGGATTAGCCAGCGACGGCTGCCGCGACTTCTGCAGCGAAGTCAGCTTCTTCCTTCTCGATGCCTTCGCCGAGCTGGAAGCGGACATAATCCACCAGTTCGATCTTGGCGCCGGCATCCTTGCCGGCCTGCTCGACGACCTGCGCGATGGGGGTCTTGTTATCCATCACGAAGACCTGGCTGAGCAGCGCGTTTTCCTTGGCGTACTTGCCGATCGCGCCTTCGACCATCTTGTCCTGCACGGCTTCGGGCTTGCCGCTTTCGGCAGCCTTTTCCTTGGCGATCGCGCGTTCACGCTCGATCACGTCGGCGTCGAGGCCTTCGGCGGTCAGCGCCTGCGGGAATGCCGCGGCGATGTGCATGGCCAGCTTCTTGCCGAGTTCTTCGAGCTTGGCGGTATCGCCTTCGCTCTCGAGTGCGACGAGCACGCCGATCTTGCCGAGGTCGGGGGCAACCGCGTTGTGCATATAGGGCACGATCACGCCCTTGGTGACCGAAACGGTCTTCATGCGGCGAACCTGCTGGTTCTCACCGATGGTCGCGACATTGTCGGTCAGCTTGTCCGAAACGGTCCCGCCATCGGGATAGGAAGCAGCCTTGAGCGCGTCGATGTCGTCACCCGAAACGCCCAGCGCGACCTGCGTGGTCTTGCGGACAAAGTCCTGGAACTTGTCGTTCTTGGCGACGAAGTCGGTTTCCGAGTTCACTTCGACGGCCACGCCCTTGGTGCCTTCGACGGCCACGCCGACAAGACCTTCGGCCGCGGTGCGGCTCGACTTCTTCTGGGCGGTGGCGAGGCCCTTGGCGCGCAGTGCGTCGACCGCGGCTTCGATATCGCCATTGGCGCCTTCGAGGGCCTTCTTGGCGTCCATCATGCCCGCGCCGGTCTTCTCGCGCAGGGCCTTTACGTCAGCAGCAGTGAATGCAGCCATGGTCGTTTCCTTCTTGGTATGGTGTGCGGGCACCGGGCCAGCTGGTGGGCGGCCCGGCGCGTAACTCCGCTTTGTGACGGGCGCATGATGGCGCCCGGTCAATCGAGGGATCAGGCCTCGACGGTTTCTTCCGGCGGGTTTTCCATCGCGCCGACATCGGCACCCGAATCCTGCACGCTGTCACCCTTGCCGCTCTTGGCGGCATTCGCGACTGCATCGCAGTACAGGCGGATGGCGCGGGCCGCGTCGTCATTGCCCGGGATCGGGAAGGCGATGCCTTCGGGATCGACATTGGTGTCGAGCACCGCAACCACCGGGATGCCGAGGACGTTGGCTTCCTTGATCGCCAGGTCTTCCATGTTGGCATCGATCACGAACATCACGTCGGGAATGCCGCCCATGTTGCGAATGCCGCCGAGCGACATTTCGAGCTTGTCCCGCTTGCGGGTCAGGTCGAGCACTTCCTTCTTGGTCAGGCCCGCAGTGTCCCCCGACAGGCGCTCATCGAGCGTCTTGAGGTACTTGATGCGTTCGCTGATGGTCTTCCAGTTGGTCAGCATGCCGCCGAGCCAGCGATGGTTGACGAAGTGCTGGCCCGAAGCGAGCGCGGCTTCGCGGATCGCGTCCTGCGCCTGGCGCTTGGTACCGACGAACAGCACCTTGCCGCCCGAACGTGCGGTCTGCTGGATGAAGTCGAGCGCGCGTGCGAAAAGCGGCACGGTCTGCGACAGGTCGATGATATGGATGCCGTTGCGCGCGCCGAAGATATACGGCTTCATGCGCGGGTTCCAACGGTGGGTCTGGTGGCCGAAGTGCGTGCCGGCCTCGATCAGTTCCTGCATCGTGACGGTAGGAGCCGCCATAAGTAAATTCCTTTCCGGTTATGCCTCTGGAAAGCTGGAACCCGAGTGCGGTCATGTCCCGCGGCGGGCACCGGTCTGTGCGCCTTCCATGTGGATTTGCCCGCTGCGCTGCAGCCGAAAATCGGCCGAATCCGCTGCGGACCGCGCGCACTTAGCGCCGATGAGTGGGAAAATCCAGACTCGATTTGCCGCAAAAAATGCGGGGCCGAACGGGAAAACGCTTGACAGTCGAGAACAAAAAGAGAACATTGCTCTCATTCGCCGGAACCTCCGGCGGGCGCTACGGGTTTTCCACTAGATTTCCCCGGTCTGTCAACAGGCTTGTCGGCAACCGGGCAGGGAGATTTCGCGATGTTCGCATTGTTCCTCATTACCCTTCTCGCTGCCATCGGCCTGGCAACGGCGACCGTGCTCGCCGACAGCGGGCTGCGCTGGTGGTCCGCTTTCGCTCGTCTGCGGAGTGAATTGAAGGGCGCACCCGCCCCATTGCCAGCACTGCGACCGGCCACGACTGCTGGCTCTCAGGCCGCGTTCGATCGGTCGGGTGCGGTACGGTCTGCCGGCGGCAGGGTCAGCTACGCCGCTTGACCCGCGAGTAGCGCAGCAGGCTGTAAGGAAGCAGCAACAAGTACCCGGCGCAGATGGCGCTCAGCGTCCACCAGGGTTCGACGAGCAGCGCCGCGAAGGTCAGGCCCACGAAAGCCAGCACTTCCAGCCGTATCCCGCGGCGCGGGCGCAGCGAGGTCCAGCTCGGCGTGGCCATGTTCGAGATCATCAGCAGCGCAATGACGGTCAGCCAGATGCCCACCAGCAGCGGATGGCGCAGCACGTCGAGACCGGTGGCCATCCACAGATAGAACGGTGAAAAGGCGAGCCCCGCCCCGATCGGTGCGGGAACGCCGGTCAGAAAGCCAAGCGATTTGTGCGGCTGCTCAGACACATCGATCTGCGCATTGAAGCGCGCAAGGCGCAGCGCGCAGCAGATCGCGAACGCCAGCGCGGCAAACCAGCCGAGGCGCGGCTCGGCCACCAGCGACCACAGAAAGATGATGATCGCCGGTGCGGTCCCGAAGCTCAACGAATCGGCAAGACTGTCGAGCTCCGCACCGAACCGCGACTGCGCCTTGAGCGCGCGCGCGATCCGCCCGTCGACCCCGTCCAGGATCCCGGCGATGATCACTGCCACCACTGCAGCAGACCAGTTCTCGTCAATCGCGAACCGGATCCCGGTCAGGCCCGAACACAGCGCGGCCGCGGTAATTGCATTGGGGATCATCGCGCGCAGGGTCAGCGCCCGCGTGTGCACCTCGGTGGGTTGTTCGTCTTCCGTCGCCTTGGGACCGAGGCGGGCTCCGCCTTCCGGGTCGGCGCTGGGAGCGGTCACTGCGACACGCCCTCGATCAGCCGCTGCGAACCGATTTCGGCCAGCACGGTTTCACCCGCGATGACCTTCTGGCCGAGCAGGACGCGAGAATCGGTCCCCGCAGGCAGATAGACATCGACCCGGCTGCCGAAGCGGATCAGGCCGATCCGCTGGCCCACGCCGACACTGTCGCCGGGCTTGACGAAGGGCACGATCCGCCGCGCGACGAGGCCGGCGATCTGCGTGAAGCCGATTTTCTGCCCGTCCATCCGTTCGATCAGGACGTGCTGGCGTTCGTTTTCCTCGCTTGCCTTGTCGAGGCCCGCATCGACGAAACTGCCGGGGATATAGACTACGCGGCGCACGGTCCCGGCGATCGGGGTCCGGTTGATATGGACATCGAACACCGACATGAAGATCGAAATGCGCGTGACCGGTCCCGGCGTCAGCCCGGCATGGCCGCTGCCATCGTCGATCATCAATTCCTCGGGTGGTTCGACTTCGGCGATCAGCGACACCAAGCCATCGGCCGGGGCGACGATCAGATTGTCGTCCTGCGGCACCACGCGCTCGGGATCGCGGAAGAACGCGAACACGCCAAGCGACAGCAGCAACAGCGGCCAGCCAATGATTTCCCAGTCGAGACCGATCAGGAACACAAGGCTGACCAGCACCGCGATGACGCCGAACTTGCGACCTTCGGGATGGATCGGGGGCCATGACCAGCGAACATCGCCGCGGCCACGATTGTCGAGTAAATCACCTGCCATGTCGGCCAAGTAGGGCCTGCGGGCAGCAGTCACAAGATGTTATGCCACCTTACGCACGAACACCGCCCCTGCCGAATAGCCCGCGCCGAAGCTGCAGATCAGCCCCGTATCGCCCGCGGCAAGGTCTTCATTATGCTTGTGAAAGGCGATGATCGAGCCCGCGCTCGACGTATTCGCATAGGTATCGAGCACCGTCGGGCTCTCGTCGGGCGTGGCCTCGTGGCCCAGCACACGCTGTGCGATCAGCCGGTTCATCCCGGCATTGGCCTGGTGCAGCCACAGCCGCCTCAGCGTCTGCGGTTCGATGCCCAGCCGCTCGGCTTCGGTGACGATCATCTCGGCCACCATGGGGACGACTTCCTTGAACACCTTGCGGCCTTCCTGGACGAACAGCTTGTCCGGCTTGCCCTCGCCCTCGGGCGAAGCGCGGTTGAGGAAGCCGAAATTGTTGCGGATGTTGTTCGAGAACACGGTCTTCAGCCGCGTGCCGAGAATGTCCCAATGCTGCTTGGGCGCCACAGCGACATCTTCGACCAGCACCGCCGTGGCCACATCGCCAAAGATGAAATGGCTGTCACGATCGCGCCAGTTGAGATGGCCGCTGGTAATCTCCGGGCTGACCACGAGCACGCTGCTGGCATTGCCCGAGCGGATATAGTCGGCGGCAGTCTGGATGCCGAAGGTCGCCGAGGAGCAGGCGACATTCATATCGAAGCCGAAGCCGTCGATCCCCAGCGCCTGCTGGATTTCGATCGCCATTGCCGGGTAGCCGCGCTCCATGTTTGACGCCGCGCACAGCACCGCATCGACATCCGCAACATCGCGGCCCGCCTGCTCGAGCGCCTGCCGCGCCGCCTTCACGCCGATTTCCGCCATCACCGAAAGTTCGTCGTTCGACCGCTCGCGCAGCCGCGGTGCCATGATTTCCGGATCGAGGATAGGCGCCTTGGTCATCACATGGCGCGCCTTGATTCCACTCGCCTTTTCGATGAATTCGACCGAACTCGGCTGAAGCGGTTCGACTTCTCCCGAGGCAATGGCTTCGGCATTGTCGGCATTGAATATCTCGACGTAGCGATTGTAGCTTTCGACGAGCTCTTCGTTGGTGATGGTGTCTTCGGGCGTGAACAGCCCGGTGGAGGAGATGACGGGGCGCCCGGTCAAATTGCTATCGTGACTCATGCCGGCTGGTTAGTCCGGCTCCGGCCATCCCGCAAGTTCCGGTCCTGCCCGCGGTGCAGACATGCCTTGGCATCACCGCGGGCACCCGATAGTGCTGGCGACATGCAGGATACGCAGCCTTCGCGCCCCCGCAACTTTTGCGATAGCTGCGCCATTCGCAACCGGGCGATCTGCGCCGAGCTGGACGAGCGCGAGATCGACCTGCTCAACACCATCGGGCGGCGCCGCACCCTGGCAGCAGGCGAACAGCTGATGTGGGAAGGCGACGAGGCGGTGCTGGTCGCCAATGTGATCGAGGGCGTGCTCAAATTGTCATCGCACTCGGCCGACGGCAAGGAGCAGATCCTCGGCCTCGTCTATCCGTCCGATTTCCTCGGCCGGCCCTTCGGAGAAACCTCACCTTATGGCGTCGAAGCGCTGACCGAGGCGCAGATCTGCGTGTTCGAACGCGCGGACTTCGACCGTTTTGCGCGCGAACATCCGCGGCTTGAACACAAATTGCTCGAACGCACGCTCGGCGAACTCGACCGGACCCGGCGCTGGATGCTGCTGCTTGGCCGCATGAATGCCGAACAGAAGGTCGCCAGCTTCCTGATCGAAATGGCCGACCGGCTGGGCAACGGCGCTGCGGGTGCGCAGACGAGCCTGCTCCTGCCCGTGTCACGACAGCAGATCGCCGATGTACTCGGCCTCACGATCGAAACGGTCAGCCGCCAATTGACCCGCCTGCGGAGCGCAGGCGCGATCGAACTCCCTTCGCGGCGCGAAATCATCCTGCGCGACCGCGCCGATCTCGAACTGCGCGCAGGGTAACGCCGATCACGCGGATTGCCGCCGGAGATCCCGACGACGTCAACGGATATGAGAGTTTCGGAAAGGGTGGCGGTGGTGGCAGGGCTTGAATCGAACCAGAAAAATAACCCTTTGATATCAATCCCGTTCTTGGAACAAACGCAGGTCTTCCCCCACACTCTCCCCCACACTTTCGTTCATTTAACGGTGGTTCGGTTCAGCGTTTTGCCCAAAAAGCTGAATAAATGGGTGGCTCGTAGTGCGCCTGATCGCAACATAATGGCACGTGCCGACACTGTCCAATTGCGAGTTGGCGACCTGGTCAGTTCATTTCCCGATGCCGCTCAACCAGCTTATGCAAACTGGCTGTCGTGATGCGCGTTGCCTTGCCGATCTTGACTGTTTCGAGTTCGCCACTGGAAATCAGTTCATAGAGCTTCGTGCGCCCGACGCCGATCATGCGGGCAGCGTCGTTGACCCTAACGCAGATCGGCTCGACAGATTGCTGCTCGCTCATTCCGCCGGTTCCTCTTCGCGATAATGGGCGGGATCAGCGATCCAGCGATTGATGGCTGACTCATGCCAGCCCGCACCATGCACGCTGATCTTTACCTGTGACGGGAATGTGCCGTCGGCGATCTTGCGATAGATGGTGGAGCGAGAGAGACCTGTGCGGTCGAGCACGGTCTTCAAGCGGATGATGCGTTCGGTATTGGACATTGGGCGTTCTCACTTTGACATTGGCAGCCCCTCTACGGAACATAATGAGAACTTTTTAGCTCGGCACAAGGGTTGGTTTGAGTTAGAATTCAGGCAAATCTTCAACGATTTGCACGATTTGAAACGGCTATGGACGGTCAGAGACCTTTACGGACAATCTGCTCGACAGCCTTCGGTTCTGGAAATTTTTTCGTTCGGCCCGAAGTTGCCACTGGCAAGCGCGGATTAGCGATGTCAGCGATGGAATTCCGCGCCATTAGTGCCGGAAATTGCGCACGAATCGAGAGACTTTTGGTCAGGTCGGTTTGCAGAGTTGTCGAAACGCCAAGCAGGACTTCGCCTTTCGAGCGAAATGCAAACCAGCACACGCTCGGTCTAGTTTCGATTTAGCCCTATCGAGCGGCTTAGAAGTTTGCCTTTCCAAGCGCCCTCCAAAGCAAGGATATCATCCGTTGATGCAGATGACCCAGCAACTTCAAGGACACTGACGACATAATCGGATGGGTCACGAATTTTCATGGCCGCGTTGCCTCCATGACCGGAAGTCAACTAGCTCCGCCAACGTCCAAGGAAGCCGTCTTGGCCATGAGCAGAGCCTACATAGTGCTCTCTTGTTCGAGGACATGCGAGCAAATAGACCCCCCGGGCAGAGCTTAGTGCAGTTGACCAGCCGATTGGGAGCGCTGTGAGTTCAGACAGCTTGGCAGTGAACGAGGTAAAACCAGGGAACTCTTCTTCTCGAAATTCCCTAGTCAGTTCAATGATCTCTTTGTCCTGATTGTCCGCACGCTGAACCCAAGCGCGGAACGCGCTAGGAGAGTCTCCCCAGGTTATGTGCAATCGTCCGACATACTCGCGCAGAATTGACGAAAGCTCACAGCGATATTGGTCGTAGGGAAGGTTGGCCTTCCCGGCACCAGGAACTTGACCGGTCAATGGGTCAATAACGCCCGGTGCCACTCGCCCAGTCCGCTCAACCGAATACAGTCCGACAAAAAGCGTGCCACCATCGCGCGGTGAAACAAAACTAGCCCAGTACTTTGCTGAGAACCTTGCTCTCTTGGCGGGGTCTTGCGTGCTCTGATATTGCTCGAATGCCGAAACATTATCTCTCCAGAGCGTGTATGGTGATCGACCGGGAATTTTTCCGGTCTGATGCCGTAAAAGCCGAACATCCTTCGGGTCAATTCCCGCTTCATCGAGCAGCATGTTAAAACGAAGGGGCATGATAAATTGGCCAATCAATGCAGTCGTAAGGCTGATTTCAAAGCGGCAACAAAATCAGTCCGATCTGAGCCTGATGTGACAAACATTGGTCGCTCTCCAACGCCTGAATCAACTGAGGCCACTCCCTCTGGCACGACTAAGACGGCGCATATCGCCTCGCCTAAAGACCGGTAATCGAATAGATATCCGAATACCTTGTAAATGCTGTCACTTACATAACGCCCATCGTCGGTTCGTTTCATCTCTACGAGGGCCACTCGCACTCCAGCCTCATCTTTTAGCCGCAAAATGATGTCCGGCCTTCGGCTAGAACCCGAAATACCACTATGAGAAGCAATTACCTTCTGAACCATCGTACGGATTCCAAGGGCAGTGGTCGCACTTTGATCGAAAAATACTTCAATCGACCCCCTACTACATTCAAATTTCGCGACATGGCCCCGTCTGGACGTTACCAGACCGTATTCTATGGGTTCGCCAAACCCCAGCTCAAGAGCAATGACATCGATTGTGAGCAAGAGCACATATAACTCAAACAAGTCGTCATCATTTAGGGGTTCTAGCCAGTTTACCGCCAGGAGGGACAGTACAGTATACCACCGCGCCTCTCGGTCGTTCGCTTGAAGTTCCAGGCGTCGCGTGGCCAATTTCGCGGCGCTGCGATATTCTTCTCTCCTATGGCGGCGGGCGGCAGCGATCATTTCGGAAGTTGGACGGAGGGGGGATGGGATACTTCCCAGCCAGTGATGATTCTGTGCCGCCTCGCTGCGCATTTGCAGAGACCTGAGTTGCGGGTGAAGTCGAGAAGAGCCGACCACATATTCAACCTGATCAACCGCTCTGACTAAATCTGTGAGCAACCAGGCTAGAAGTTGATTTTCGGGTAAGTCGAAGGATCGGTGTGCGGTCCGACTGACAAAATGAGTCCTCGATAGGCTACCCGATAGCCTTCCCAAAATCGTTTTATCCCAGATCGGATTCCCGCGGAGGCCAGGTCCCACAACTTGCTGTTGCGCGAGCATCTCGTTTGAGAGTGAGTCGAGCAGGCGGCTGAGTTTGGTCTCGACAAAATCGCAGTATCCGCCGCAAATCAGGTCTACAGCACTACCCAGAAGAGTCGCGTCTGCGGAATCGTTCAAGCGTTCCAGAAACGCTTGGAGGACATTCAGGTCGATTGCATCGGCCTGCGACCCAGCTACACCCCTGCCGATACTAGAAAGATGTCTACCGGCACGTTGCGGCGAGCTGATGAATGCATGCCAATCCTGCCTGCTCATCAAGCAATGTAGCCTGTCCAAACCGCGAGATGTCGTTCAAGCTCTTCGCCCGCATCTGGAAGCGTGGATTGAAGCAATTCAAGCGCGCTTTCATGCAGATCGGGACGACCTTGGAACTGAGGTAGAACATAAAGCTCAAGCGCCGACTCCAGGACGCTCGAAAGGGAGCGCGTGTCATCTTGCGCCCATTCGCTCTCAGCATGCCGGATCATGGTGATCGGAAAGGCAGGTCCTAAAGGTAGCCCCAATCCGCCCAAGCCGCTCGCACGATCAGCGAACAGTTCGACAAGGATTTCAACGAGGGCCGGCATATGCTGTCCCTTTCGGCCCGATGCTTCAGAACGTATCAGGTTTGCGTATACGGACGTGCCAGGCAGATCGACCGGGATAAACGCGAAGCGCCTCACGAATGCCATTGAGAGCCGTTTCAAACTCGCTTTGTCAGCGTCGTTCATCGCACCGATCAGCCTCCACCAATCCGGTGCGACAACAACATCAGCGTCCACATCCGTGACCACTGCCGTTCCAACTTGAAGGCGTACACGCCGGAACTTCCCATCGTCCCCTCGACGCCTGTATGGCAGCGTGACTGAGTTTCCGCTCAGCAAAGTAAAGAGTTCGCCAAACGCCTTGTCGATATCTGCACGATTGATCTCGTCAATGATCAGGCAGCGGCCCTTTTCAAGCGAGTCAACCACCGCGCCAGGAAGGAAGTCGAGACGATCCTGATTTCCTTCGTCATCAGGGATGGGGAAGTATCCACCAATGGTTTCGAAGGTAGTCCATTGGTCTGTGGCCGGTACGGTCCAAACGGGAAAGCCAGCCTTCTTGCAAATGCACTCAGCTAGCTGCGTTTTGCCGGAGCCTGGTGGGCCTGTAAACACAACATGCATGCCAGCGTTCAAAGCAGCAACTGCACGAGTTGCAGCCTCTTTCAATCCCTGAAGACCGCACAAATCATCGAGGTCTGTACTTGCAACATCCCAGTCGCCCGGTGCTTCTGCGGGCATCCTTACCATGCCCACTGCCTTGCTGGGCGTTACGTCGGAGATCGCCTCTTCTTCTGTTTCTTCTTTTTCTGGTTCGTAGCTTTGCAGCAATAAGAGCAGTTGCGTGGGATCAATAGGAGTGTCGGACAACGGAATTGCAGCAAGTTCCGCCGGTGGAGTCAGTTCGAATATTTCGGGGACCAGTCCGTAGATCGACAGGCGAAATTCGTCTTCAAATCTTGAGATAGCGCTTGGCAAATCATTCACGGATTCTGAACGGTAAAGCCAAGCTGCAAAATACCCAGCCAGTAGTGGCACCTGCCCAACCACGTCGGTAGCTGGAGCCTGTTTGATGGCCGCTATGACATCCTTAGCCAGTGTCCATTTCTTGTTGTCGCTCGGGTGCTTTTGGAAGAGGTCGTGTTTGTCACGTTGGACTTGCAGAGTGCGCCCCGGATAATTCCCATCCTTCCAATGCGAGTACCCATATCCGGTACCGAAAACCAGAAAATAGGGCTTCTCGTCCGGCCCGCCCGTTGGGCGGAAATAGTCCTCCATTAGCTTTCGTTCGATGGGGCTACCGAAGGCAACAGCATCGGTATCACTATTCGTCGCGGGAACACCATGACGAAGCATCGCCAGGACACTCAACAGCGCAGGGTGGGTGTTGCTCGAAAAATAATCGATCGCCGCCCTGACGTGCTCAAGCGTAAAGTATGCCATCTGCAGTGCCTACGCCGCATCCTCGAGCCGCACCAAATCTTTTTCCTTCGACTTGCGCGGCGCGCGGAGTTTTAGAATATCCGACTCTTTGACCGCATTCTCAACCAGAACCACATCTCGGCAGTTTTCGATTGATACACCCGATACGTCTCGCAAAAGAGCAGGGAAAATCGCCTCTGCAATTACTTGAGCTAGCAAGACAGGTACGGCGTTGCCGATTTGCTGTCGAATTTGCGCTGCACTTCCGTCAAAAATGAAATGGTCGGGGAACGACTGAAGTCTAGCTGCCTCACGAAGCGTCAGAGTGCGAGGTTGATCTGGGTGGATGAACGCACCCGTGGTCCCTTCATTGAACTTGGTTGTGATCGTGTACGACGGAGCGTCATTGGCCAATCGCTTGAGAATTGTCGTAGCATCGTATCGACGGATTTTCCGAAAACGTGGCGGCAGTTGATCGAGCGGAAGATCCCGCCAGTTTTGGCCTGGCATGAGCGTTCTAGCAGCCAATCGATCAAGTGAAGAAAGGTCGGCGGCAGCATGCTGGCGGACAAGACGCGAGCGACGACGCATGTATTTCTGATATTCTGTTGACGCCTTCACGCCATATCGCTTGCCATCGATTTCCCCGCCCTCGCTCACGGCAGGCAAATCGCCGCATGCCTCTCCAAAACCGATGTGTGGCGCGACTTCACTAGAGCTTCCGTGGCCAATGCGCGAAAGGTGAGCGAATGGGAGAGCATAGTCCCGCCATAAATCCACATTTCCATGAGTAGCAGCAGGGAATGGTATGTCATTGCCGGTGCGGTTGCCGACAAATACGACCCTACGCCTCAGCTGTGGCACTCCAAAGTCTGCGGCCAGCAAAATCATTGGCACGACCGAGTAGCCAATTTCTTTGAATGCCCGAACGATATCCAACGCTACACGACCCTGATTATACAGTAGTAGGCCGGGGACATTTTCAAAAACCACCCAAGAAGGCCGAAGTTCATCGACGAGGTTTATGTAGTTTAGGAAGAGGCGATTCCTGGGGTCATTCTCATCTCGCCCGGATGCACGGCTCAGGCCGCCGGAAGTCGAAAAACCTTGGCAGGACGGTCCGCCAACAACCACATCGATTTGCTCGGTCCCGATCCGCTCCAAAATATCGGCAAAGTCAGGGTCGCGAAGGTCCCGCGACATTGCCCACGAGCCTGGGATATTTGCTGCAAAGGAGTTCAGCGCGGCGTCGAAGTTATCAATGCCGCCAACCACCCGATATCCCGCTTCCGCGAAACCGGCAGCGATACCCCCTGCGCCGCAGAACAAATCAAGAACAGTAGGTTTCGGACCGACCGAAACGTCGCCCATCGAGTTGTTGAAAGTCCTCATTATTTCTCCCGGTTCCGCCCTTGTTCCAAGAGAACATAACAGAAACAACTGTGTGACGACAAGGGTGCAATTCTTCTGGCTCAATGGCAAGCTTTGCAGTGGGCTTTTCACCGGACGTGAGGTCTCTCGTTGTCGGATTGATCTGAGTCCAGATCAAACGCCCGCTTCCCCTTGCGCCGGAACAGCGCCAACGCCTGCGCGCCATCCGGCCCGCGCAGCTTGGCGGCAACGGTGAGGAACGCGCCGTAGAGTGCAGCCCGATCATCGTCGGTCAGCTCGACCAGTTCGGCCTTGGCGACCAGGCCGCCAAGCTCAATCAGTTGCCGGGTCCGTTCGCGGCGTTTGACTTGCCAGTCGCGCATGTCGGTTCGTGCCTTTGCTGCCTCAAGCCGATGCCGCGCCGCCGTCGAGCGGGAGAGTGCCTTCCGGCTGCTGGCGAGGTCCGCTCGAAGTGTTGCTCTGTTTGCCCTGAAAGAAGGCCGCGCCGCGCTTGCGCCAGCCCTCCCCGATTACCTTGTCGGTGTTGGCGGCAGCATCGAGCAGCGCGCCCGCCAGGACTTCGGCATCGAGCGCGTCGGCTCCGGTTGCCGTGACCAGCGCACCGAGGTCGCGCACACGGCGTTCCTTCAACTGCTTGGCCTTGTCGGCCAGCGCCTTCAGTTCCGAATCAAAATCGCGGGGTTTGCGCATGGGATATCTCCATCGTTGGTGTGATGGAGCGATGATAATCCCGCTTGTAATCCAATGCAGTAAGGTCGCCGGGACAGTGTGATACCGCCTAGTCCCGATCAGGATTTTATCATGAGAGGGCGCGCTTATACGTCGTGCCGACGTTGCGTTTGCGGTGTAACTGGATTGCCGAAATGGCAATCTTTCACTTCAGCGCAAAGGTCATTGGAAGGTCGAGCGGACGCAGTGCCGTTGCGGCTGCGGCTTATCGGGCTGGCGAGCGGCTGCACGACGAACGGATCGACAGAACCCATGATTTTACCAACAAGGCAGGCGTCCTTCATTCCGAAGTGATGCTGCCCAAAGGCGCGCCCGAAGCTTTCGCCGACCGCGCCACCTTGTGGAATGCAGTCGAGGCCGCCGAGAAGCGCAAGGATGCCCAGCTCGCTCGCGAGGTCGAGTTCGCCCTTCCGCGCGAGCTGTCGAAGAAGCACAACGTCAAGCTGGCTCGCGAGTTCGTGAAAGTCGAGTTCGTCGAAAAGGGCATGATCGCCGACCTTAATGTTCATTGGGATATTGGCGAAGACGGCAAGGCCAAACCGCACGCGCATGTCATGCTGACCATGCGCGAAGTGACCAAGGATGGTTTTGGCGCAAAGGTCCGCGACTGGAACAAGACGGCGCTGATCGAACAATGGCGCGAGCGCTGGGCCGATCATGTCAACCGCGCGCTGGCGGAGCGCGACATCGATGCGCGGATCGATCATCGCAGCCTGGAAGCGCAGGGGATTGCGCTGGAGCCGCAGGACAAGATCGGTCCTGCTGCATCGCGCATCGGCGGGCGCGGACTGGACGCAGAACGGATCGAGGAACACCGAGCCATCGCCCAGCGCAATGGCGACCGGATCATCGCCAATCCCGCGCTGGCACTGGATGCAATCACGCACCAGCAGGCGACGTTTACCAAGCGCGATCTTGCTGCCTTCGTTCACCGGCATAGCGATGGCAAGGAGCAGTTTGATGCTGCCTACAATGCAGTGCGCGCATCGCCCGACCTGATTGCCTTGGGCACGGACGGACGCGGGCAGGATCGCTTCACTTCGCGCGCCATGATCGAGACCGAACAGCGCCTGCACCGCGCCGCCGACACAATGGCCGGGCACGCCAAGCACAGCGTCAGCGATGTCCAGCGAAACGCCGCATTCGCCAGTGCTGCGAAGCGCGGCCTGGTCCTGTCCGGCGAGCAGAAATCTGCCTTCGAGCACGTCACCAAGAATGGTGGTCTTGCGGTTGTCGTTGGCTATGCCGGAACGGGCAAAAGCGCGATGCTGGGCGTTGCGCGCGAGGCATGGGAAAGCGCGGGCTACACTGTGCGAGGCGGGGCGCTCTCCGGCATCGCAGCAGAGGGGCTGGAAAACGGCTCGGGCATCGCATCGCGCACCATCGCCAGCCTTGAGCACCAGTGGGGCAAGGGACGCGAGCGGCTCACATCGCGCGACGTGCTCGTGATCGACGAAGCGGGCATGGTCGGCACCCGCCAGATGGAGCGCGTGCTTTCCCATGCCGCCAAGGCCGGTGCAAAGGTTGTCCTGGTCGGCGATCAGCAGCAGCTTCAGGCGATCGAGGCAGGCGCGGCCTTCCGGGCGATCCACGAGCGCCACGGCGGGGTCGAGATCAGCGAGGTCCGCCGCCAGCTTTCCGCATGGCAGCAGGAAGCGACAAGGCATCTCGCCACGGGTCGCACGGGAGAAGCAATCCGGAGCTACGAAGAACGCGGCATGGTTCATACCGCCGACACGCGCGAGGTCGCGCGGACAGAGTTGATCGAGCGCTGGGATCGGGAACGCCGGGATGGCCCCGGCGGCAGCCGGATCATCCTCACCCACACCAATGACGAGGTGCGCGAGCTGAACCAGATGGCGCGCGAGAAGATGCGTGCAGCGGGCGCGCTAGGTGCCGATGCCACGATCAAGGCGGCACGCGGTGAGCGGCAAATTGCATCGGGCGACCGCATCATCTTCTTGCGCAATGAGCGCGGGCTTGGGGTCAAGAACGGCACTTTGGGGACGGTTGAACGAGCAAGCGCACAGAGCTTGGCGGTGCGCACCGATGATGGGCGCGAGGTTGCCTTCGACACCAAGGATTACGCCCACATCGATCATGGCTACGCCGCCACGATCCACAAGGCGCAGGGCATGACGGTGAACCGTGCCCATTTGCTCGCCACACCGGGCATGGATAGCCATTCCGCCTATGTCGCCATGTCGCGCCATCGCGAAGGGTTGGCGCTGCACTATGGGCGCGATGATTTTGCCGATCAGTCCAAACTTGTTCGCACGCTGAGCCGCGAGCGCGGAAAGGACATGGCGGGCGACTACAAGCCCGAGCAGGCCTTCGCCGAACTGCGTGGCATCAGCTTCCGCGAGCGGGTCATGGAGATCGTTCGGCAGGTGCCCGAGAAGGCCAAGTCCATCCCTTCGACTTTGCTCAGGGGAGCCTTCTCCAACTTCCGTCCGCAGGCCCGCCAGCTTGAGCCGCTTCCAGCACAAACGAACACGCAGAACGACCAGCGCCGTGCGGTCGAACGCTACGCCCGCGCGCTTGGCGATATCGGAACGATGCAGGCGCAGGGCCTGCCCGTTCTCCCGCACCAGAAGAACGCGGTGGAGGAGGCCGGAAGGGCGCTCGACGCGATCCAGCCCCATGCCGCCAGCGATCTCGCCAAGGCGCTGGATCGCCGTCCTGAGCTAGTCACAGAAGCCGCTGGCGGTCGCAGTCAGGAAACCATGCGCGCCATGCAGCACGAAGCCGCAGTGCGTACCGATCCGGCGCTGCGAACCGAACGCTTTGTCAGCGATTGGCAGGGGTTGAGCACGGCACGCAAACAACTTGAGCAGCAAGGCGACCGGGTAGGCGCTGCCCGCGTATCGGCAAAGCTGACCGATCTGGCGAAGGGGCTTGAACGTGATCCGCAGGTCGAAGGCCTGCTGCGCGGCAAGACCCGCGAACTCGGCATCGATCCCAAGCCCGAACGCAGCATCGCCAACGAACTCACCGCAACTCTCGCTCGCGAGCGCACCCGCGCTTTCGACATGGGCATTTAGGAGAAACGAGATGGAAGACGACCACATCGAAGAAGTGCAACTGGACCTCGAAGTCGAGGAACCGCCGACACCGCAACCTGAGTCAGAGGCTCTGGCGGAAACCGATCCGGCAACTGAAGCCTTCGCCCGTCTCGAAGGCGAAATGGCAATGGTGCGCCATACGGTTCAGAACATGGCCAGAGAGCGAGCCGACATCGTGATCCCCGACTACACCGCCACGCTCGGCAAGATGGCCGATCAGTTGGCGCAGGTCTCCAAGACGCTGACCGCAATCGGAAGCAAACCTGCTATCGATTTGACGCCGGAGGACATCGCAGTTCAGATCAAGCGCGCCTCGCTCGACATGTTGCGCGATGCCAGCGACCTGTTCCGACAGGGCCGCAAGGACTTCGACAGCGCCACCGGGCAACTGAATGCAACTGTCGGGCGTGTCCGCACCAAGGACGAGCAGAAGCGTCAGACTTGGCGCTTTGCAGGCATGGGGCTGGCTGTCGGTATTCTGCTCTGGTCGATCCTTCCCGGAACCATCGCGCGCGCCATGCCCGAAAGCTGGCAATGGCCAGAATGGATGGCTCGCAGGGCCGTTGGCGAGCCGACCATCGTGGAAGCGGGAATACACTTGATCCGGTCTCAGAGCCCTGAAGCGTGGGAGGAATTGGCAACGACGCAGCGCATTGTGAGCGCCAACCGCGAAGCATTGGACCGATGCATTGAAAGGGCGACGAAAGTGAAAAAGCCAGTCAGTTGTTCTTTCGAGATATCGCCCTGATGTATCTGTTTCGACCACTCCAGAAGCACTCTCTGCCCATCGGACCACGACCCGATTGCGAACAAAGCCCCAATTTTCTACGCTGGGAAAGTCTGAGCGAAGGAGGCACGATTGGCCAAATTTACTGCCCTTGGCGATTATTGTCGCGAGCAATCGCTGAGAGAGTTCGAGTTGTCTTTTCTCAAAATTGAGTCGATCATTGGAAGCAAGCTCCCCGACAGCGCTCTGCGCCCGCAATACTGGGCGAATGTAGTGGACGGGACAGGTCCTGTACGCACCGCGATGAAGGACACGCCTTATGAGACATTCCTAGTCGCAGGTTCGCGCCGCGTTCGCTTCAAGCGGAAGTTTTGATCTCGTTACGAGAGTAGCTGATTAAGCAGTTGCGCACCGACCACGAGCAGGGCAAAGCCGAGAAACAAGCCGACGACAAGACCAATAAAAACGGCGCAGCCGAATTTCAGCATCAGGTCGCCCCGTGCTTATTCCACGGGGGGCGAATCAGACGGATGAGCCCTGTCTCCAACCCAGCCGCACCGTCTACTGGCAATCCATTCCATTCGAGATTGGGCGGGCAGGCAACGCAAACCTCAACTTTGTCACCCTTTGCGAGTGTAGCCAGTATTAGGCCCTTTACACGCGCGCTAGTTCTTTGCCTCTCGTGACCGTAAACATAGTGGCCCAATCTCGTGCGCAACGCGCCTCGGGTCAGGCCGATATACGCGATCATACCATTGACGGCGAAGGCATAAACCCCCGGCTTGGTCGGGGCATGGTCGGAGTACTCGAAAGCATCGTCAGCCGTAAGGCGGCATGATCCGACCATCTCGAAACCTGCATCCAACAATCGACAGACAGACCAAGGTTTCGGAGGTTCAATTGTTGTACCTCTTGATGATCTTGGGAGTTCGTCTCTCGTGCCCGCTTCGATGCCGGACTGTACTAGAACGTTTCTCACGTGCTGGTAACGGATTTCCAGAAAGGCAGCTATTTCGGTCCGCGAATACTTTGCAGCTGCAAGTGCCCGAATCTTTGCAGATTTGGTTGGCAATCCATGGACTACAGTTTCAGGCGGGAGCCTTTCCATTCCGATATGGTGACACAGCGATGTTTCTTCTGGCTAGTCACTTTCTTTCGCAAGGATCCATTCCCTTGCCATCATAGTTGCGGCAGCAACTGACTTTGCGGTTGCATTGCAACCTGACCAAAAAAGGCGGGGGTCCCTCTTGTCGTTCTCAAATGCCCGCGCCCTCGGTCTGACCGAAGTCCTTGGATGCCGCCACGCCATTGCAATAGTTCCCCCACGCTTCCATCAGCTTGACCCGAGCGCCCGGATTATCCGCCGTACCGAGATAGGTAGTGCGGCGATAGGCTGCTTGCACCGCGTCAGGCGTCTTGTGCGCCAGTGCCGCTTCGACAACCGCATTAGGGAAGCCTTCGTTCGCAGCCCAGTCGGTAAAGCTGGAGCGGAAACCGTGAACGTGGAACGGCTCCTGCATGTCGCGCATCACCTTGAGTAGCGTCATGTTGGACATCGCCTTACCGGTCATGCCAGGGAATACGACTTCGGCACCCTCAAGCCGCATCGCGTCCGCTTTCACAAGAACCGCCATCGCCGCTTCTGACAGCGGCACGATGTGCGCCCTGCTGCGCTTCATGTGTTCGGCTGGAATTGTCCAAAGGCGTTGGTCCAGATCGAATTCATCCCACTTCGCGAGCCGCACTTCCTGCGAGCGAACGCCGGTCAGAATGAGCAGGTCGAGCGCCAAACGCGAATAGGATGGCTTGCGGCGCAGCGCGGTCAGGAATGATGGAACGGCCACGTATGGCATCGCCTTGCGGTTTGCCGGTTTCTTGATCTGTCGCGGCAGCCCTCGCCCCGCTTTCAGGCTGCTGTTGCCCGATGGAGCCTCCGTGGAACGCCAGCCCTTTGCGTGGGAGTAGTCCAGCACCGCGCAAATTCGGTTGCGAACCTGGCGGGCCGTTTCAGGGATTTCCTGCCAGATCGGCGTAAGGACCGAGATGATGTCGGCAGCGGTGATTCCGCCGGTCGTCATGTCGCCCAGCTTCGGAAAAGCGTAGTTTTCCAGACTGGCCAGCCACTGGCGGCCGTAGACATCGCTCTTCCAACCTGCCTCATTCTCCGAATGATATTGGGTGGCGGCTTCGCGGAAAGTGACCTTGGCGGCTTCCTCGTCCTTACGCTCAGTCAGCACATCGCGCTTCTCGACCTTTACGGCCTTGCGGAGATCGGCAGCTTTCGCGCGTGCTTCGGCCAGCGTGACCAGCTTCGGACTACCCAGTCCGATATCTTGACGCTTGCCATCGCGCTGGATTCGCAGGAGCCAATAGGCTCCTCCTCTTTTGTCGACTCTGAGAACCAATCCGTCGCCATCCTGATAGGTGCCCGGATTCGCCAAAGCGGCCTTGACCGCAACCGCCGTGAGTTTGCCCATAGGTTACTCCCACATCTTTGCCGCCATTGTGGGAGAACCCAAGTGTGGGAGGAAGCCATGTTACTCCCACACCTCTCCCACACTACGCCTCGGCTGCAAGCAAACAGAAGCGGTCGAGTGCGGACGATGTAGAGCAGAATACCCTCGGTTTTCTGCGATTTCTAGGGCTTTTCGGGGATGTACTGAGAAAGGGCGGTGGTGGACAGGGCTGGATTCGAACCAGCGTACGCTTGCGCGGGCAGATTTACAGTCTGCTGCCTTTAACCACTCGGCCACCTGTCCACACGGGCCATTTCGCTGAGGAAATCGAGGGATCGACAAGCCGACCCCGTGCCGAGAGGCGCCCCTTTGGCGAAGCGACGCTTGCCTGTCAATGCCCTCGCTGGCACAGGCCGCAACCAATGATGCAGACAGGACGAATTTGATGGCCAAAGGCGAACGCAGGCGCGCGCTCCGGGGACGGGCAGGACGAATGAAGGGCGGTCGCGGCAGCGGGCGCGCGAGCACCGGGCAGGTCCGGCTGTGGGGCCGCCATGCGGTGGAGGCCGCGCTCAAGAACCCCGACCGGGTCCATCAGAAGCTGTGGGCGACGCGCGAAGCGATCGACACGCTCGACGGCGAACTGCCGGCCGACTTCCCGATCGAATATGCCGATGTTGCCGATCTCGCCCGGATGGTCGCCAAGGATGCCCCGCACCAGGGGCTGGTGCTCGAATGCGCCGCGCTGGAAGATATCCATCTCGATGAGGTTCTCGACAGCGAACCCACCCGTCCCATCATCGTGCTCGACCAGGTTACCGATCCGCATAATGTCGGCGCAATCCTGCGCTCGGCCGCGGCTTTCGGGGCGGCCGCACTGGTCACGCAGGATCGCCATGCGCCGCCCGAAGGCGGGGTGATTGCCAAATCCGCATCGGGTGCGCTCGAAACCGTGCCTTGGGTCCGCGTGATCAATCTCGCGCGCGCGCTCGAGCAAATTGCCGAGGCCGGATACTGGCGCATCGGCCTGACCGGCGCGGCGGAGGCAACGCTGGCAGAAGCGCTGCCGGCAGGCCCCGTGGCGCTGGTGCTGGGCGCGGAAGGCGAAGGGATGCGCCAGAATATCGAATCGCATTGCGACGCGCTGGCCAAGCTGCCGATTGGCGACCAGATCGAGAGCCTCAACGTCTCGAACGCGGCAGCCATCGCGCTTTATGCGGTCGCCACTAGGTAAATTAATTCGAATGGGGGGAGTTCATATGAAACGCATCGTGATCGCTTTGCTAGCACCGCTACTGCTGGGCGGGTGCCTGTTTTCACCCGGCAAATTCACCAGCGAATTGCAGCTGTTCGCAGACGACCAATTCGCCTTCACCTATGACGGCGAGATCCAGATGCTGGCGCTGAGCAAGCTCGCCGAAATGGCCAACAACGGCGACGAAAGCTTCGTCGCGGAATGTTATGACGCCGATTTCGAAATGGCCGAATGTTCGGAGGCGGAGATCGCCGAGCAGCAGGCGGAATGGGATGCGGGAGCCGAGGATCGCCGGGCCGAACAGGCCCGCGAAGCCGAAAAGATGCGCGCCGTCATGGGCGGTATCGATCCGGCGAACCCGCAGGCGGCACAGGAACTGGCCGCACGGCTCGAACGCCAGCGCGGTTGGCAGCGCGTTACCTATAAGGGCGATGGCGTGTTCGACGTGGCGTTCGCCGTTTCCGGCACTCTCACGCATGACTTCACCTTCCCCACGATCGAGGGAATGCTGGGCGCCAATGCGTTCGTCAGCGTCAACCTGCGCGATGGGGCGCAAGTCCGTGTCGATGCGCCGGATTTCAGCCGGCAACAGGACAGCAACCCGATGTTCGGTGGCGGCTCGCTTGCGGCGCTTGCCGCCATGGCCGAAGCCGATGAGAGCGGGGACATTCCCCAGATCGTCATGCCCGAAGGGACCTTCACCATCGTGACCGATGGCCGCGTGCTGGCCAACAATACCGACGAAGGCCCTGCCCCACACGCCGCGGGCCAGTCGCTTTCGTGGACGATCGGGGCCACGACACGGCAGGCGCCGACCGCGCTGATCGCCTTCGACTGATCGATACGAAAACGCCGCGCATTCCGGGTAGGAATGCGCGGCGAAGTTCGATCCCATTGTCGCACCGCGAGGCGTGGCGGCGCGCCGGTGAGAGAAACCGGCTTAGTTGACTGCGTCCTTGAGACCCTTGCCCGCCTTGAACTTGGGCTGGTTGGATGCCTTGATCGTCATCGGTTCGCCGGTGCGCGGGTTGCGGCCCGTCGAGGCCTTGCGCTTGGCTACCGAGAACGTGCCAAAGCCGACCAGGCGCACTTCGTCACCGCTCGACAGGGCCTTGGTGATCGCATCGAACACGCCTTCGACGGAGCTCGCTGCATCGCTCTTGGAAAGGCCGCTGGAATCGGCAACCGCGCTGATCAGGTCGTTCTTATTCATTAGGAAAACCCCCTTGTTCTTATCGGGAAATGGTATTGGCTGAATCGCCTCGGCGAAGACGCCCAAATTGAGAGTTTTTTGCCCGCACTGTCAAAGGCAAAATCGGCTAAAAACGGCGGCTTCCGGGGCTGAAGCGGTTAATATTAGGGTGAAGCACTTATTCACCATCCCGATACCTCACCCGCAGCGGCGGGACGGACCCCGGCATGCCGCCGGAGCCCGTCCGATTCGCTGCAGCGCAGCACATCTTTTGTTAATGTGCTGTCGGGGGCGGCGCGGGATGTGCGTGGCTCGGCTGGCTTGCGAGATCGTCGGCCTCGGTCCATTCGATCGGTTCGGGCACGCTGCACAGCGCCTGCGCGAGGACCTCGTCGACATGGCTGACGGGAATGATTTCCAACCCATCCTTCACATTGGCGGGTATCTCGGCGAGGTCCTTCACGTTTTCTTCGGGGATGAGGACCTTCTTGATCCCGCCCCGCAGCGCCGCGAGCAGCTTTTCCTTGAGCCCGCCGATCGCCAGCACTCGGCCACGTAGCGTCACTTCGCCGGTCATTGCCACATCGGGGCGCACCGGGACTCCCGAAAGCGTCGAGACGATCGAAGTGACCATGCCCACGCCCGCGCTCGGCCCGTCCTTGGGCACTGCGCCTTCGGGAAGATGGATGTGGATGTTACGGCGGTGGAACAGGCTTGGCTTGATTCCATAATGTGGCGCGCGCGCCTTCACGAAGCTGAAGGCCGCGGCGACGCTTTCGTTCATCACCTCGCCGAGCTTGCCGGTGGTCTTGATCTCGCCCTTACCGGTCGTGGTGACACTTTCGATGGTAAGCAATTCGCCGCCCACTTCGGTCCACGCCAGACCGGTGACAGCACCGACCTGCGCTTCGTCCTCGCCCATGCCGTGCTTGAATTTGCGCACCCCGGCAAAGTCGCTGAGGTTGTCGGGAGTGATCGTGACGCTCTCGACTTCCTTTTCGAGAATCTTGCGCAGGCTCTTGCGTGCCAGCCGCGCCAGTTCACGCTCGAGCGTGCGGACGCCCGCTTCGCGCGTATAATAGCGGATCAGATCGCGCAGCCCGTCTTCGGTCAGTTCGAATTCGCCGGCTTTCAATCCATGCTCGCCGATCTGCTTGGGTAGCAGGTGGCGTTTGGCGATCTCGACCTTCTCGTCCTCGGTATAGCCCTCGAGCCGGATGATCTCCATCCGGTCGAGCAGCGCCTGCGGCAGGTTCAGGCTGTTCGCCGTGGTGACGAACATGATGTCCGACAGGTCAAGGTCGAGTTCCAGGTAGTGGTCCTGGAACTTGCTGTTCTGTTCGGGATCGAGCACTTCGAGCAGCGCCGATGCGGGATCGCCGCGGAAGTCCTGGCCCAGCTTGTCAATCTCGTCGAGCAGGAACAGTGGGTTGATCTTGCCCGCCTTCTTGAGGTTGGTGACGATCTTGCCCGGGAGCGAGCCGATATAGGTGCGCCGGTGTCCGCGGATTTCCGCTTCGTCGCGCACGCCGCCGAGCGACTGGCGCACGAATTCGCGGCCCGTCGCCTTAGCAATGCTCTTGCCGAGCGAGGTCTTGCCGACGCCCGGCGGGCCGACGAGACACAGGATCGGCCCCTTCAGCTTGCGCGTGCGCGCCTGCACCGCGAGGTATTCGATGATCCGGTCCTTGACCTTCTCGAGCCCGTAATGGTCGGCATCGAGCACCTGCTGCGCTTCGCCGATGTCCTTCTTGACCTTGCTCTTCTTGCCCCAGGGCAATCCGAGCAGGACATCTAGGTAGTTGCGAATGACAGTTGCCTCGGCGCTCATCGGCTGCATCGCCTTGAGCTTCTTGAGTTCGGCTTCCGCCTTTTCGCGCGCTTCCTTACTGAGCTTGGTCTTGCCGATCTTCTCGGTCAGTTCGGCAATCTCGTTGCTGCCGTCCTCGTCGCCGCCAAGCTCGTTCTGGATCGCCTTCAATTGCTCGTTGAGGTAATATTCGCGCTGGGTCTTTTCCATTTGACGCTTCACCCGGCCGCGAATACGGCGCTCGACCTGAAGCACCGACAGTTCGCCTTCCATGAAGGACATGACCATTTCGAGGCGCTTGAGCGGGTCCTTCTCGACCAGTAGCGCCTGCTTGTCGGACACCTTGGCATTGATCGCCGCCGCAATCGTGTCGGCCAGTTCGCCGGCGTCGTCGATGTCGCCCAGCTGTTCGGCCGCTTCTTCGCCCAGCTTCTTGTTGAGCTTGGCGTATTCGCCGAACTGTTCGACCACCTGGCGCATCATGGCCACGACTTCGCTGCCCGATGCGGTGACCGCGTCGTTCATGGCCACCGCCGCTTCGACATATTCGCCGCGTTCGCTCAGCTGCTCGAGCTGCGCGCGCGAACTGCCCTGGACCAGCACGCGCACGGTGCCGTCGGGAAGTTTGAGCAATTGGAGCACCTGCGCCACCACACCGACATCGAAGAGGTCGTCGCGTTCCGGATCGTCGCATCCGGGATCGAGCTGCGCGAGGAGGAAGATGTCCTTGCTGCCTTCCATCGCCGCTTCGAGCGCAGCGACCGATTTATCGCGACCGACGAATAGCGGGACCACCATGCCGGGGAACACCACAATGTCGCGCAGAGGCAGGAGGGGATAGGTCTGGGTCATCAATCAAATTCCAAATCGAGGCCGTCCGTGGCCGTTCGCAAGGAATATGGTGAGCCGTGTCCCGCAACGCAACGCCATGCATCAAAGTCATGTGGATGGCGCACTATTACAATGAATCGCTCGTTAAGGTAAGGTATATGCGCCGGGAGGTGGGGAGAGGAAATTTATTTCCTTTTGGAGTCAGGACAATGCTGGGTTCGGTAATCTGCAAAGTTAGCGGCCATCGGGTAAACCGGCGTCGTGTGTGGCACGATGGATTGGATTTTCGTACCAATTGCGAACGGTGCGACCTTCCCTTGATCCGCGATATGGCGAAGGGGTGGCGGCCGTTCGACAGCGCGCGCGACCACCAGGCCCATCGCAAGGGGCATCCCCATCATGCGTGATGGAGCGCGCGCAAAATAACTCGGCCTTTGCGGCTCGGCGCGCACCCCATGGTATGCCGCACGAAGGGTCGCCGGGTCACCGTCTCGCTCTCGGAAGTCCGAACTCCGCGCTCACATGCCCGGCAGTTTGAAACCCGGTGGCAAGCCCACGTCCTGCTGGATTTTGTTCATTTCCTCGGCGGAAACACGATCGGCCCGGTCGCGCGCATCGTTGAACGCCGCGGTCACCAGATCCTCGACCATCTGCTTTTCTTCGGGTTTCATCAGGCTGTCGTCGATCGCAACGCCAAGAATGCGTCCGCGTGCAGTCGCGCGCACCTTGACCAGTCCGCCGCCGGCCGAACCCTCGACTTCGATATCGTCGAGTTTGGCCTGCGCTTCGCCCATCTGCTTCTGGATGGTCTCGGCGGCCTGCTTGGCCTGCGCGAGCATTTCTTCCATGTTCATGCTTTTCTACTCCAGGGTATTTCGCGGCGCTCGGGGGGCGCGCCGCCTTCTTCGATCAATTCGGCATCGGGGAAGGCATCGAATGCCGCCTTCACCAGCGGGTGCGAGCGCATGGCAGCGGCTGCAGCCGTGCGTTCCGCTTCGAGCACTTCGACCAGCGACGGCGCACCGGCACCGCCGGCCACTTCCTCGACCGTCCAGCGCTTGCCGGTATGGCGATGCAGCGCCTCGCGCAGGACCGGGGCGATATCGTCGGTGAACTTGCCGTCGCGCCCGTAGCGCAAGATGCCGTCGGCAAGCTCGACGACCCGCACCTGCAGACGCATAATGCTCGCTTCCTGCAACAGGCCGGATGCATCGATGGCGTCGACCAGTCCCTGCCAGTCCGGTTGCGCGGTAGCGGTCGGCGCTGCTTCTCCCCCCCCGCCAGCGGGCGCGGATGCAGGAGGCGGCCCAGCTTCCGCGAGCGCCTCGATCTTCTTCGCCAGCGTGCCCGGATCGGGCATTTGCCCGGCATGCAGCGTCCGCAGCAGTGCCATGCGCAGGGCGACCAGCGGATCGGGTGCCAGCCGGACCTCCTCATGCCCTTTGAGCAGCAATTGCCACAGCCGGTGCAGTTGACCTGCCGGCAGGCGCGATGCCCATTCGGCCAATTGCTCGCGTTCGTCGGCGCTGGCGCCTTCGGGTTCGCTGCCCGAGACCTGCGCGACGGTGATGCGGTGAGCGACGTCCATCTGGGCGCGCATCAGTGCAAGCGGTTCCACACCAAGCGCATATTGCTCGTCCACTGCTTCCAGCAGGGCCTTGCCCTCGCCTTCGAGGATATGGCCGAACAGTCTCCGCTGCGCGCCTTTGTCGGCGAGGCCGAGCATGTCGCGCACCCGCGCCGCGCTCACCCGTCCCTCGGTATCGAGATCGGCATGCGCGATCGCCTGGTCGAGGATCGAAAGCCCGTCGCGGACCGAACCTTCGGCGGCATTGGCAACGATATGCAGCGCCTCAGCATCGGCCTCGACGCCTTCCTTGCGGCAGATTTCCGCAAAATGCGCTTCGAGCAGTTCGACCGGGATTCGCCGCAGGTCGAAGCGCTGCGTGCGGCTGAGCACTGTAACCGGCAGTTTCTCGACTTCGGTCGTCGCGAAGAGGAACTTCACATGCGCCGGCGGCTCTTCGAGCGTCTTGAGCAGCGCATTGAAGGCATTGCGCGACAGCATGTGGACTTCGTCGATGATGTAGATCTTGTAGCGCGCCGAGACCGCCGCATAGCGCACAGCCTCGATGATCTCGCGCACGTCGTCGACACCTGTATGGCTCGCCGCGTCCATTTCGATGACATCGATATGGCGCCCTTCGGCAATCGCGCGGCACGGCTCGCATTGGCCGCAGGGGCTGATCGTCGGGCCACCCTGCCCGTCGGGGCCGATACAGTTGAGCGCCTTGGCGATCAGCCGCGCGGTCGAGGTCTTGCCGACCCCGCGCACGCCGGTCATCAGGAAGGCATGCGCCAACCGATCCCGTGCAATGGCATTGGCGAGCGTGCGTACCATCGCTTCCTGCCCGATAAGTTCGGCAAAGGTCTGCGGGCGGTATTTGCGTGCCAGTACGCGATAGGGCTGCGCCGGATCGGGTGTAACCGGTGGGGTCACGGGAGCGGTTGGGGGCGCGGGCTCAAGCTCGGCCTTCTGCTCGGGTGCGCCAGTTGGCGGACCGCCGAACATCGCTTCCTGTCCGGCGTCCTCGAGTTCCGCCACGCTCGGCGTGTCGGCCTCTTCGGCCCCGCTTTCCCACGGAAGGCCGTCAGGATTGTCCGGTGAATCACCCATGCCCGACTAGGTAGGCACTGGCGTGACAAAAGTCATGCCATGGCGCATACGAATTGTGGGTGAAAAAGGAGCCGGCCGACCCGCCGCAATCCACCTGGGCTGCTTCCTTCCGGACCTGACCCGGTGAGCGAACGCAAACGTCCGACCGACTCCCGGCGCGCCATATGGCGGCGGGAGCGAGAAAAATCAATTACCGAAAATTGTCGGCGTAGGCTTGCAGCTTGAGGCTCTTCGCAGGCGTCGCGTAAACGCGCGCGACAATGCCGTATTTCTCGGCATAGGCCTTTGCTTCATCCTTGCTCGGGAAGGTCAACTGGACTTGTGCCTGCGTATCGCCGCTGCCGGTCCACCCCATCAGCGGATCGGCCTTGCGCGCTTCGGACTGCTCGAATTCGAGCACCCATTCGTCGGTACGCGCCCTGCCGGACTGCATGGCGTTCTTCGGTCGCTGGTAGATACGTGCTGACATTTCTCTCGATCCTTCAGACGCCGGGCGGCGAACACCCGTCGCTTGGCCACCTCGCATGAGTTCGAACGGGCCCCGCCCTTGCCTCGCCTGCGGCGTGGAAGTCAACTAGCGAGAGCGGTCGAAGGCGTTCCTGGTCTTCAAACTGGGTGCTTCGGCCCAGGGTTCCTCGGGCCAGCGATGCTTGGGATAGCGCCCCTTCATGTCCTTACGCACTTCGGCCCAGCTTCCCCGCCAGAAGCCGCGCAGGTCGCGGGTCGACTGGATCGGCCGCCCCGCCGGGCTGGTCAGCTTGAGTAGCAACGGGGTGTCGCCGACCATGGGATGGCGCTCCAGCCCGAACAGTGCCTGGACGCGAACCTCGACGCTCGGGGCATCGTCGCCGATGTAGTTGATCTCGTGACTAGTCCCTGCAGGCGAGGTAAAAGCGCGTGGCGCCAGCCGGTCAAGCCGCTGGCGGCTGTCCCAATCGATCTGGCCGAGCACGGCGTCGACCAGCTTGCCCTTCGGCAGCGCCAGATCACGCCTGCCCTGAAGTAGGGGTGCGAGCCACACATGCGCATTGGCGGCGAGGCCCGCGCTGGATAGGCTTTCGATGCCGGCATGACCGGCTCGAGCAAGCAGTGCTTGCGGAAGCAGCTTCGCCGGGTTCTCCAGAGCCTTTTCCACAAGCATGTCCACAATTGCGCTGGGATCGGGAGCGGGATCGGGACCGCGCGCCAGCGTGATCGCGCCGAGCCTGCGCTCGAGCAAGGCCTCGACCCGGTCCCCCGTCCAGCGCAGGACTTGTTGGCGCTCGATACGGTCGGGGAGCCAGCGTTCCAGCTCGATTTCTTCCAGAGCAATACCCGAGGTTATCCGCGCGCCCTTCGCTTGCCCCTGCGCATCGCCCACGACCATGAACGCCGCGCGGGCGAGCGGGGAAGTCGGATCGAGGACGAAACCCCTGCCGCCTGCCGCGAGCCACTGTTCACCGCTGGCATCGCGCCGCTTGGCAATGAATTCGGGCCGACCGGCCGCCAGCAGGATCGCGGGCGGCGGCGGATTGTCAGTCGAAACCGGACCGGCAAGGTCGGCGGCGCGCTTGGCCCATCGCCCGGCCAGCTTGCGACTGGCATCGGCCCGGCGACCGCGATCGGCATTCCAGCGCGACAGACGCGCTTCCAGATCCTCGCCGCGACCACCCAGCCCGCGCTCCTGCAGCAACAGCGCTAGCCGCGCGGCTTGCTCGGCTGCGCCATGCTCGGCCCCGAACAGCACGGTCGCCGCACCTTGCGGATCGAGCGGCAGTTGCGCGAGCTTGCTGCCACGCGGCGTAACCCGGCCGGTTTCATCCAGAGCGTCCAGCGCCGCCAGCATTTGCCGCGCCGCGCCGACCGAAGCTTCCGGGGGTGGATCGAGCCATGCGAGGTCCGCCGGATCGCCGCTGCCCCATTGCGCCAGTGCCAGCACCAGCGGGGCAAGGTCGGCCGTAACCATTTCGGGCGGATCATAGGCGGGCCGCCCTGCATGCCCCGCTTCCTCCCACAAACGGTAAGCCACACCCGGACCCTGCCGCGCTGCGCGCCCGGCACGCTGCGCCGCCGCCGCCTGGCTGGCACGATGCGTCACCAGATGCGTCGTCCCCGCGACGCGGTCGAACTCGGCCCTGCGCGACAGCCCCGCATCGACCGCCACCGAAACACCGTCGAGCGTGAGCGACGTCTCGGCGATCGCAGTTGCGAGCACCACCCTGCGCCGCCCCCCGGGATCGCGTTTGATCGCCGCGCGCTGTCCCGCCGGGTCGACCTGTCCGTGTAGCGGCAGGATGAGCGCAGCGGGCAGACGCGCTTCGAGCCGTTCGCGCGTGCGATCGATCTCGCGAACGCCGGGAAGGAAGGCGAGGATGTCGCCCTCCTCCTGTCGCCATGCGGTACCGATGGCCTGCGCCATGGCGTCCTCGACTGCGACCTGAGGCGACGAGCCGAGCCATTCGATACGCAGCGGATAGGCCCGGCCCGCGCTTTCGATGACCGGTGCATCATCCCCCAGCAAGCGCGCAAAGCGGCTGCCGTCGATAGTCGCGGACATGACCAGCACGCGCAAATCCTCGCGCAGCACCGCGCGGCTTTCGAGCGCCAGCGCCAGCCCGAGATCGCTGTCGAGATGGCGTTCATGCGCCTCGTCGAAGATGACCGCCGATATGCCGGACAGTTCGGGATCGGCGAGGATCGTGTTCACGAATATGGCCTCGGTCACGACGAGCACGCGGGTTCGTGCCGAACGCTTGCTGTCGAGGCGGGTGAGATAGCCGATCGTTTCGCCGGGTTTCTCACCCAGCGTTTCCGCCATCCGCTCGGCCGCGGCGCGCGCGGCAACGCGGCGCGGCGACGTCAGGATGATCGTGCCGCTGCACCAGTCTTGGTCGAGCAGCGCGGGTGCGACAGCGGTGGTCTTGCCCGCGCCGGGCGGTGCGACCAGCACGGCACCGGTCAGCTCGCGCAGAGCATCGAGCAATTCGGGAAGGACGGAGTGGATCGGCAGTGCGGGCACGCCAGTGGCCCTAGGACGGATCAGTACCCGCGCGCTACCGCGAACAGCGCCGCTTGCGTCATCGCCTGGCGCGCGGTGCTGTCGGGGAAGATCGACAGTGCATCGATCGCCCGCTGGGCAAAGTGCCGCGCGCGCAGTTTGGTATCGTCGACCGCGCCATGGCGATCGATCAGTGCAATTGCCTGTTCGAGGTCATCGTCGGTGGTCCGGAAACCGCCGATCGCCGCTTTCCAGAAGGCCCGCTCTTCCTCGTCGCCGCGGGCATAGGCGAGGATGACGGGCAGCGTCATCTTGCCCTCGCGGAAATCGTCGCCGCGATCTTTGCCCATGGTAGCGGCGTTCGAATCGTAATCGAGCGCATCGTCGACCAGCTGGAATGCAACGCCGAGATTGCGACCGTATTCGTCGAGCGCCTGCTCCTGCTCGTCGCTGCACTCGGCAATGACGGCGGCAATCCGGCTTGCCGCGGCAAACAGCGCTGCGGTCTTGGCGCGGATAATATTGAGGTAGCGTTCCTCGCTGGTGTCGATCTTGCGCTGCGCGGTGAGCTGGTCGACCTCGCCCTCGGCAATGATCGCGCTCGCGCCCGAGAGGATCTTGAGCACCTTGAGGCTGCCGTCCTCGGTCATCAGTTCGAACGAGCGGCTGAAAAGGAAATCGCCGACCAGCACGGTCGCGGGATTGCCGTAAATGATATTGGCGGCCGCCTTGCCGCGGCGCAGGTCGGACCCGTCGACGACATCGTCGTGCAGCAGCGTGGCGGTGTGGATGAACTCCACTGCGGCGGCGAGCTTGTGCTGGCGCGTGCCGCTGTAACCGACCAGTTCGGCCCCCGCGAGCGTCAGCATGGGGCGCAAGCGCTTGCCCCCGCCCGCGATCAGATGCCCTGCTAGCGCGGGGATCAGCGGTACTTCGCTCTGCATCCGGTCGAGGATGACCTGGTTGACCCGGTTCATGCCCTGCGCAGTGAGAGCCAGCATGGGTTCGATCGAGCCCTCGGGCTCTGCGCGATTCAGGGGGATTACGTCGGCAGACATTTCGGCTTGGCCATGGTCTGCCCAAGCTTTCTTGGCAAGACGGGATTTGCTGTTAGCGTGATCGCATGTCCGACGCCCCACAGACCGATGCCGTACTCGCCGGCTTTCGCAAAAGCATCGACAATATCGATGCCGCGCTCATCCATATGCTCGCCGAGCGGTTCCGGATCACGCAGGCGGTTGGCGAATACAAGGCCAGGGTCACGCTGCCCCCGGCCGATCCGGCGCGCGAACAGGAACAAATCATGCGGCTGCGCCGGTTGGCCGAAGACAGTGAGCTCGATCCCGAGTTCAGCGAGAAGTTCCTCCGCTTCATCATCGACGAGGTGATCCGCCACCACGAACGCGCGGCGCGGCGCTAGACCCGGCTTACAGCGCGCTGCGCGGCAGGGTGAGCTTGACCAGCAGGCCGCCCAAATCCTCGCTCTCGCCCAGTTCGACCGAGCCGCCGTAGATCTCGACCACATCGCGCACGATGGCAAGGCCAAGTCCGGTTCCGGGCTTGCCCGTATCGAGCCGTGCACCGCGGTCGAAGATGCGCGGGCGTTCGCTTTCAGGGATGCCGATACCGTCATCCTCGATCCAGATGATGCAGCGGCTGGCTGCCGGATCGGCGTCGATCGTGACGAACACGCTGCCGCCGCCGTATTTGGCCGCATTCTCAATCAGATTGCCGAGGATCTCGTCGAGATCCTGCCGCTCCATCGAAACCGCGGCATCGCGATTGCCATCGAGGTCGAAGCGGGTTTCCTCGTAGATCCGGGTTACCGCACGCAGCACGCTTTCGGCGCTGGGCCAGACCTCGGCGCGCGCATGCCCGCTGGCGCGGCGACCAACCGCGCGCGCGCGCGCCAGATGATGCTCGACATGGCGCTGCATGGTCTTGGTTTCCCGGCAGACAAGGTCGGACAGCCGCGGATCGTGCGCGGTGGCGGCATTGGTCAGCACCGTCAGCGGGGTCTTGAGCGCATGCGCGAGATTGCCCGCGTGCATCCGCGCTTCCTCGGCCTGCTGTTCGGTATGCGCGAGCAGCGCGTTGATCTCATCGACCAGCGGCTCGACTTCGAGCGGAAGCGGATCGGTAATCCGGTTCGTGCCGTGGGTGCGCATGGCCTGGATTGCGTTGCGCACGCGCCGGAGCGGCGAAAGACCGTACCAGCTTTGCAGCATCGCCATCGCCAGCAGGCCAAGCGCCAGGGCGGCAAAGCTCCAGACGAGGATCGAGCGAATCCGCGTAATCTGGTAGTCGAGTTCGCCGCGCGCCGAGGCAACCGCGAAGGTCCAGCGCGTGTCGCTATCGGGCAGGATCACGGTCCGTTCGACGATCCGCAGGGGTTCGTTCTCGAACTGGTCCGAATTGTAGAAATGCGGCTCGTTGTCGATGTGGTCGCCCTCGACCGTCAGGCTGCGATCCCACAGGCTGCGGCTGGGAAACGGCTGGCGCCCCTCACCGGTGATCTGCCAATAGACGCCGCTATTGGGTTCGAGAAAGCGCTGGTCGCCGAGCGAGCGGTAGAGCTGCACATCGCCGAAGCTGTCGATCTCGGCCGAGGTAATCAACGCGGTCTGCACATATTCGAGCTGCTCGTCGAAATTGTCCTCGACCAGCCGCACCAGCGTGCGGTCGAGCGCAAAGCCGCCGCCCAGCAACAGCACGCCGATCCATAGCGCGGCGATCGCCATCATGCGCCGCGCAAGACTGCGCTTCGCGGGCGGTGCAGCGAGGGTCACCGGGCTGTCGGCAGCCGGGTCTGGCGGCGGGGGTTTCCCAACCTTCAGCACCGTGCCGGGCGCAGCATCAGGCGCGCGGCTGGTCGGCGGGGTCGTCGAGGCTGTATCCGAGTCCACGGATCGTCGTGATAACTTCGGCGCCCAGCTTCTTGCGGATGCGCGTGACGAAGACCTCGATCGTGTTCGAATCGCGGTCGAAATCCTGATCATAGATATGCTCGATCAGTTCGGTGCGGCTGACCACCTTGCCCTTGTGGTGCATGAGGTAGCTCAGCAGCTTGTATTCCTGCGCGGTCAGTTTGACCGGTTCGCCCTTGAGCGTGACGCGGCCCGAGCGTGTGTCCAGCCGGACATGGCCGGCAGTCAGTTCGCTCGACGTGTTGCCGGACGCACGGCGGATCAGCGCGCGCAGGCGCGCGATCAGTTCCTCGGTCTGGAACGGCTTGGCTAGGTAATCGTCCGCGCCTGCATCGAGGCCTGCGACCTTGTCGGACCAGCTGTCGCGCGCGGTCAGGACCAGGACGGGGAACTTGCGGCCTTCCTTGCGCCACATGCCGAGCACGGTCAGACCATCGATTTCGGGCAGGCCGAGATCGAGGATCACGGCGTCGTAATCCTCGGTGCTGCCGAGAAAATGGCCGTCTTCGCCATCGGTGGACAGATCCACCGCATAGCCGTTCTGCTCGAGCGTCGACTTGAGTTGCTGGCCCAGGGTGGGCTCATCCTCGACGATCAGGATCCGCATAAATGTCCGTCCTCGGATTGTTTGAAGCGCGTTTCGTTCATGTAGATGAACGCGTCAACCTGAACGGAGTTGCACCGGCGCAAATCAGCGGCTGCGCCGAAGGACTTTCCCGGTGCGCGCATCGACATCGACATACATCACGCGGCCATCCCTGATAAACTTCAGGCGATAGGCCATCGCGGTCGAATCGTAGGCCGGGCCGAGATATTCCGCCCCGCGCATGGTCGGCAGGATACGCGCCTCGATATCGCGCAGTTGCAGGATATTGCCCGCACTCATCTCGCGCCGCGCCTCGCCCTGTTCGGAACGGGACTGCGCGACAGCGGGCGCGGCCATGATCGGGCCGGTAACGAGCCCCAAGGCGAGGAAAGAGGCGAAAATGCGTTTCATGATGCGAACCTGCCTAGCCTTGGGGCGTTGAACAAGGACTGAATGTCCGTGCTTGCGCTCATCCGGCCTAGCGGGTCATCTCGAATTTTACGGTCAGCGAAACCATCGTGCCAACCAGACCCGGTTCGACCGGCGTCGGCGCCGCCGATACCTTGATCGCCTGGCGGGCATCCGATTCGGCAAAAGGCATCGGTCCGCTCGGTGCGACGGATTCGGTCACTTCGAGCAGCCTCACGCCGCCAAAACCCGACCATTGGGCATATTCCTCCGCCTGTGCCCTCGCCTTGTCGAACGCCGCCTTGCGCGCCTGCGCGCGCGCCGGGCTGTCATCGTCGAGCGAGAAGCGCGGACCGCCGATATCGGTCGCTCCTGCAGCGACCAGCGCATCGAGCACCTCGCCGGCCCGCTTCACGTCGCGCAAGGTGACGCTCACGCGGTTCGAGGCCTGGTAGCCGCGGAACACCTGCTGGCGGGTCGACTGGTCGTAATCGTACTGCGCGCCAAGATTGATTCCGGTCGTCTGGATATCGTCTTCATCGATCCCGAGAGCCTTGATGCGGTCGATCACCGCGGTCATTTCCCGCGCGTTGATCTGCATCGCCTCGACCGCGGTGCGCGCCTGGCTGGTCACGCCGGCGCTGATGTCGACGATGTCGGGCTTGGCATCGACGGTTTCGCTCACCGACAGTTCGACCACCGGCCCCTGGCTGGCGATCTGGACTTCGGCGGCCTGCACCTGTGAAGCGGTGGCGGCAATCGCCAGCGCGGGAATAGCGAAACGGATCATGGATTTGCTCCTCATTTGTCGAGCGTAATGTCGGCTTTACAGCTTTACGGCTTGCTGAACGGAAGTGTTCCCGCTTTTCTCGGCCCTTGCTTGCCGCTAGCCATAGCGCCGATCGAGAGGGAATGAATGACAGCCTGGAAATATGCGCTGGCCGCCTTGGCCATGGTAGCGACGCAGCCGCTGGTCGCGCAGATGGAGCCCGTGCCCGCGCGCGCCGCAGACGAGGGCGAAGGCCCCTTCGGCAAGCTGCTGATCCGCGGCGCAACGGTGATCGAGGGCAGCGGTGCCCCGCCGGCGGGACCGATCGACATCATGGTCGAAGGCAATCGCATCGCTGCGCTTTATCCGGGCGGCGCCCCCGCCGCCGAGGCGCAAGACGTGCAGCGCGTGATCGATGCCAAGGGCATGTATATCCTGCCCGGCTTCGTCGATGTGCATGGCCACAATGGCGATGCTTCGAAAGCGCCGCAGCCATCCTATGGCTACAAGCTGTGGCTCGCGCATGGCGTGACCACGGTCCGCGGGGTGAGCTTCTACTTCGGCCCCGATACGCCCGACCTTTCGGACGCGCGCCGCAGCGCCGCCAACACCATCACCGCTCCGCGCCTGATCCCCTACGCCGTCTTTGGCGATAAATGGTCGCGCGGAGCGCCCGACACCCCAACCGAGGCGCGCGAATGGGTCCGCTGGGCCAAGGCGCAGGGCTATTGGGGTGTCAAATTCTTCAACGGCTATTCGCCCGCAGTCTTCGCGGCGGCTTTCGACGAGGCGGAGAAGCAGCAGATGGGCACCGTCGCGCATCTCGCGCAGACCGGCGTGGCCGAAGTCAATGCGCGCAAGGCGGTCGAACTCGGCCTCGACGACGTGACGCATTTCTACGGCCATTTCGAAAGCCTGCTGAAAGACGCCGCGCTCCCCTATTATCCCGAGGACTACAATTATTTCGACGAGCAATCGCGCTTCGCCTGGGTTGCCCGGCTTGCCCCGCAGGCCGTCGAACCCGGTAGCGAGACGTGGGACGATTACGTTGACCTGCTGATCGAGAGCGGCGTGACGCTGAGCCCGACCTTCAACATCTACGCCGCCAGCCGCGACGTGATGCGTGCGCGCGGGTTCGATTGGCATGCACGGTACACACTGCCCTCGCTGATGGATTTCTACGCGCCCAGCGCGACCAATCACGGGAGCTATTACAAGGACTGGACGAGCGAGGACGAAGTCGCGTGGCGGAATTTCTACGCCAAGTGGTTTGCGCTGACCAAGGACTTCCATGACCGCGGCGGACGCGTCACCGCCGGTTCCGACCCTGGGTATATCTACCAGACCTGGGGCTTCGCCTACATCGGCGAGCTGGAAATGCTGCGCGAGGCGGGCCTTTCGCCGCTCGCCGTCATTCGCGCGGCAACGCTCGACGGCGCGCGCTCCTTGTACGAACCGCTCGGGCAGGAACCGCCGATGGGGCGCATCGCGGTAGGGCAGCTCGCCGATCTGGTGATCGTGCCCGAGAACCCGCTGGCCAATCTCAAGGTGCTCTATGGCACGGGCCACACGCGGCTCAACCGCGAGACCGGTGCAATCCAGCAGGTCGGCGGGGTGCGCTGGACCATCAAGGACGGGATCGTTTACGATGCGCCGCAATTGCTCGCCGACGTCGCGCAGATGGTCGCGGAGCAGGAGGCGGCGCGCTAGCGTCTTGCGGAGCGGCCTCCGCGCGCCTACCTCGCGCGGCCTATGGCACAGCCCCCCATTCTCAGCCTCGAAGGCATCGCGCTGCAACAGGGCGGCAAATGGCTGTTCGGCGGGCCCGATCACGACCCGCTCGACCTGCATGTCGGCCCGCGCGACCGCATCGCACTGATCGGGCGCAATGGGGTGGGCAAGACCACGCTGTTCCGGATGATCAACGGGCAGGTCGAAACCGATGCCGGGATGCGCAAGACCAAGCCGGGCACGCGCATCGTCGTGCTCGAACAGGACCCCGACCTGTCGGGCCATGCCACGCTGATGGAGTGGGCGCTGGCGGGCGAACATGCGCCGCAGGAGCACGAGATCGATGCGATTGCCGGTCAACTCGGCATCGACATGGCGCGCGAGACCAAGGGCGCAAGCGGGGGCGAGAAGCGCCGCGCGGCGATCGCCCGCGCGCTGGCGCAGGACCCCGACCTGCTGCTGATGGACGAGCCGACCAACCATCTCGACCTCGGCGCGATCGACTGGCTCGAAAGCTGGCTCGAACGCTACAAGGGCGCCTTCCTCGTCATCAGCCACGACCGGACCTTCCTCAAGCGCCTGACCCGCACCACGCTGTGGCTCGACCGCGGAAGCCTGCGCCGCAAGGAAGTGGGCTTCGGCGGCTACGAGGCATGGGAAGAACAGGTCTATGCCGAGGAAGCCCGCGCGGCGGAGAAGCTCGACGCCAAGCTCAAGCTCGAAGCGCACTGGCTCGAACGCGGGGTAACCGCGCGGCGCAAGCGCAACCAGGGCCGGCTCGAGAAGCTGGGCCAGATGCGCGCACAACGCGCCTCGATGATCGACGCCGCTGGCACCGCCAAGCTCAAGCTGGCGACCGAGGAAGACTTCAAGTCCAAATCGGTGATCGCGGCCGAGAACATCACCAAGGCCTATGGCGACCGGACGATCATCAAGCCGTTCTCGCTGCGCATCCAGCGCGGTGACCGGATCGGCATTGTCGGCGCCAATGGCGCGGGCAAGACCACGCTGCTCAAGATACTTACCGGCGAACTCGCACCCGACAGCGGCAAGGTCGACATCGCCAAGACGCTGACCGGCGTGATGATCGACCAGCAACGCCAGCTGCTCACCGCCGACAAGACGGTGCGGCACGTGCTCGCCGAAGGCGGCGACTGGATCGATGTTCGCGGCAATCGCAAGCATGTGCAGGCCTATCTCAAGGACTTCCTGTTCGATCCCAAGATCGTCGACATGAAGGTCAGCGTGCTGTCGGGCGGCGAACGCAGCCGGCTTCTGCTGGCGCGCGAGTTCGCCAAGGCGAGCAACCTGCTCGTGCTCGACGAGCCGACCAACGACCTCGACCTCGAAACGCTCGACCTGCTGCAGGAGGTCATCGCTGATTACGAAGGCACGGTGCTGATCGTCAGCCATGACCGCGACTTCCTCGACCGCACGGTGACCATTACGCTCGGCCTCGACGGGACCGGCAAGGTCGATGTGGTCGCGGGCGGCTACGAGGACTGGGAGCGCAAGCGCCGCCAGCCAATCGCGGGCAAACCCAAGTCTGAGAAGCAGGCCGAGAAACCCGCCGCCGCGCCGCCACCACCCGCAAGGTCGAACAAGCTTTCCTACAAGGACCAGCGCGACTTCGAACTGCTGCCGACGCGCATCGAGGAGCTCGAAACCGCGATTGCCAAGGGCGAGGCGATCCTGTCCGATCCCGAACTCTACACCGCCGATCCGCAGCGCTTCGCCAATATCTCCAAGGGCCTGGAGAACGCCCGCGCCGAGAAGGACGCGGCGGAGGAGCGCTGGCTGATGCTGGCGGAGGCGGTCGAAGGGTGAGCCTCGAGGCCGAGATCGCGGCCTGCCGCCTCTGCGCCGACCACCTGCCGCACGGCGTGCGCCCCGTGGCCAGCTTCTCGGCAACCGCGCGGTTGCTGATCATCGGCCAGGCGCCCGGATCGAAGGTCCATGAAAGCGGCATTCCGTGGGATGATGCCAGCGGCGACCGGCTGCGGGAATGGACCGGGCTGAGCAAGGACCAGATGTACGACCCTGCGCGGGTCGCGCTGGTCCCGATGGGGTTCTGCTATCCCGGCAAGGCGAGCGGCGGCGACAAACCGCCGCGCCGCGAATGCGCCGCGCAATGGCACGAACGCGTCCTCGACGTGCTCCCCGAGGACCGGCTGACCTTGCTGGTGGGCACCTATGCGCAGGCGCGGTACCTGCCCGCGGCGCGCACGCTGTCGATGACTGACCGGGTGCGCCAGTTTCGCGACTATCTCCCGTACTTCATCCCCCTGCCCCACCCCGCGTGGCGCTCGACCATCTGGATGCGCCAGCACCCGTGGTTCGAAGCCGAAGTGCTGCCCGTATTGCGCGAGGCGGTTGCGCAGCGCGTATAAGACTGGACGGTTCGCGTCCAACGACATGGACCACATGGACCACTGTCCTGCGCAAAATATCCTGCCTCAGCCGATCCGGTAGAAAGCCGCCACCCGGTCGAGCGCGAGTTTGAGCACCAGCTTGCCGCTGCGTGCGGGCCATTCAAGCGCGCGTTCGGCCCCGGGGAGCCCTTCGCCCGCACACGCGACACGCCATAGAATGTCGCTGAGCCCCGGCCCTGCCTCGCGCATCGCACCATCGAAGCGCGCCTTCGCCGCAAACTGCCGCTCGGTCGGGGTAAGGTCGCGGTCCGCGGCGCCGCCATCGACCCGCACTGGATCCCAGCGCATGGTGGTCGAAGGGGCGATCTGCGCGCGTTCGTAATCGGCGCGCAGCCGTTCGCCAGCATCGAACTGCCGTTCGGTCAGATGCCCGCGTGCATGCAGCCAGGTAAGCGGGCTTTCGGCCAGATTGACCGTTACGCTACGCCGTTTGCCATGCGCGGCGGCACCGCGGCGCGGCCCTTCCTCGGTCAGTTCGCGTTCGACAAGTGTGCGGCGCATGGCGGTCTCCCTGGCTGTGAAAGTTAGGCCTTGCGCCGCGACGGTTCCTGTAGGAAACAGGAAAAACCAAATCGGTTATCTGTGGGGCAGCCAAGTGATCAACCGGATCCGCGACATCCGCAAACAGAAGGGCTTGACGCTGGCCGACCTCGCCGAGGCCTGCAGTCCGCCGACCACCCCACAGACGGTCGGACGGCTCGAGACCGGGATGCGCAATCTCTCGCTCAAATGGATGGAGCGGATCGCCGCGGCGCTCGAGGTCGATCCCGAAATGCTGGTGCGTAGCGAAAAGGCCGGTCATCCGCAGGTTGTCGCCGCGCTGGCAAAGACCGGACCCGAAGCGCTTGCTACGCCGCAGGATGCCATCCTCGCCACCGATCTGGGCGGCGATGGTTCGCTGATGGTGCTCAATATCGCCTATCCGCATGGCGAGTACCGCCCCGGCGACCAATTGTGGTTACGCCAGCTCAATCCCGAAGAGGCGGCGCGCGCGATCAACCGCGATGTGCTGGTCCCCAAAAAGGGCGGACGTTTCGCCTTCGGGCGGCTGATCGACCGGCAGGGCAAGATGGTCGGCCTGCTCCCTCCCGGGCATGGCGAGAAGCAGCAGGTTGTCGACAATCCCCCCTGGATCGCGGTGGCGGAAATGCTGGCGCGCCGGCTGTGAGCGTCGCCAAGACCCGCCGCGTGCTGTCGCTGGCGACCCTGTTTCCCAACGCCGCCAATCCGCGCTTCGGCGTCTTCGTCGCCAAATCGCTCGAGGCGCTGCAGCGCGATACGCATTGGGATGTCACGGTGATCAATCCGGTCGGCCTGCCCCCGGTCGCGCTCGGGCGCTACCGCGCTTTGGCGGGTGCCGCCGAGGATGGGCGCGAGTTCGGGATGGCGGTTTATCGCCCGACCTTTCGGCTGCTTCCGAAGATCGGCGGCAGGCTCAACCCCGGGCTGATCGCCAAGGCGGTGCTCCCGCTCGCCCGCCGCCTGCATGCGGACCATCCGTTCGACCTGGTCGATGCGCAGTTCTTCTATCCCGACGGACCCGCCGCGATGATCATCGCGCGCGAACTCGGCCTGCCCTTCTCGGTCAAGGCGCGCGGGGCCGATATCCATTACTGGGGCGCACGCGCCTATGGCCGCGACGCATTGCTCGAAACCGCGCGCGAGGCGGCGGGTGTGCTGGCGGTATGCGCGGCGCTGGCCGATGACATGGCCACGCTGGGCATGGCACGCGACACGATCACCGTGCATTACACCGGGCTCGACCGCGACCTGTTCCGCCCGATGGACCATGTCGGGCTGCGCGCGCGGCTGGGCGAGACCTTCTCGATTCCCATCGCCAGCGGCGATCGGCTGCTGGTGAGTGTCGGCGCGCTGATCGAACGCAAGGGCCAGTCTTTGGTGATCAAGGCGCTGGCCGATCTGGCGCAGGCGCGATTGCTATTGGTCGGCAAGGGCGAAGACGAAACGAGCCTGCGCGCGCTGGCGAAAGAAGTCGGCGTGGCCGAGCGGGTCCATTTCCTTGGCAGCTTGGCCCCGACGATGCTGCCGCCGATCCTGTCGGCTGCCGATGCCATGGTGCTGCCTTCGGCCAGCGAGGGCCTTGCCAATGCCTGGATCGAGGCGCTGGCCTGCGGAACGCCGCTGGTCATCACCGACGCGGGCGGCGCGCGCGAAGTGGTGACCGCGCCCGAAGCCGGGGTCATCGTCGCGCGCAATTGCCGCGCCATTCGCGAGGGGATCGACCTGGTGACCCGCCGCCCCCGCTCACCCGAGACGGTGGCGGCGACGGTCGAGAAATTCAGTTGGGAAGCGAACGCCGCGGCGCTCGCCGCCCATTACGACGCGATTGCCTAGACCAGGCCACGCGCCTTCTTTTCCTGCTGGTCGGCCACGGTTTCGGTAGGCACGAAGCTGTCGCTGGTGACGCCCAGCCAGACGAGGATCGGCGCCGCCATATAGACCGAGCTGTAGGTACCCACGAACAGGCCCAGCGTGATCCCGGCGACCATGCCGAACAGGCTGGCCGGACCGAACAGCAGCAGCGGCAACAGAGCGATCAGCAGCGTCAGCGAGGTCATCACCGTCCGCGCCAGCGTTTCATTGACCGACAGGTCAAGGAGCGCAGGCAGTTCCATCTTGCGGAACTTCTTCAAATTCTCGCGGATGCGGTCGTAAACGACGATGGTATCGTTGAGCGAATAGCCGATGATCGCGAGGATCGCCGCGATGATCTGCAGGCTGAATTCCATCTGGAACAGCGAGAACATGCCCAGCGTCAGGCTGACATCGTGGAACAGTGCGAACAGCGCCCCCACGCCGAACTGCCATTCGAAGCGAATCCAGATGTAGAGCGCGATCGCCCCCATCGCGGCGAGCAATGCGTAAAGCGCAGTCTGGCGGAATTCGCCCGAGACCTTGCCGGAGACGTTGTCATTCCCGTCGAGCCGGAAGTCCTCGTAATCGGTCTGCAGCGTCTCGACGATGTCGTTCGCGGCAGCCTGCGCGGCTTCCTTGTCGGCCGATACCTCGTCGGGCAGGCGCACGCGGATCGAGACCTGGTTGTCTTCGCCGAAGCGCTGGACCACCGGATCGCCATAGCCGAGCGTGGCCACCTTTTCGCGCAATTCGCCCACCGGGGCTTCGACGCTCTGCGTGAAGGTCGCGCGTACTTCGAGGCCGCCGGCGAAGTCGACGCCGTAATTGAGCCCCTTGGTGAAGACCAGCGCCCAGCTGGCCGCGATCAGCAGGATGCTGATGGCGAAGAAGGGCACGCGCCAGCGGAGGAACTTGATGTTGGTGTCGTCGGGGACGAGCTTGAGCAGTTTCATATCGTCGCCCTCCTTACAGCACGATGTCTTTGGGCTTGGCCTTGCGCAGCCAGTCGGCGACCCACATGCGGGTCAGCGTGACTGCGGTGAAGACGCTGGTGAACAGACCGATGATCAGCACCACTGCGAAGCCGCGGATGGGGCCCGATCCAAACAGGAACAGCAGCACGCCAGCGATGAAATTGGTGACGTTGGCGTCGTAGATCGCGCGGCTGGCTTCCTTGTAGCCGTTCTCGACCGCGGCAACCACGCGGCGCCCGCGCTTGCGTTCCTCGCGGATACGCTCGTTGATCAGCACGTTGGCGTCCACCGCCGCGCCGATCGTCAGCACGAAACCGGCAATGCCGGGCAAGGTCAGCGTGGTGTTGAGCGCGGCCATGATGCCCAGCAGCATGGCGACGTTGATGACCAGCGCGACCGTGGCGTAAACGCCGAAACGGCCATAGCTGGCGATCATCAGCGCGATGACCAACAGCGAACCGACCAGCATGGCGAGCATGCCGCGCTTGATCGAATCGGCGCCGAGATCGGGACCAACGGTGCGTTCCTCGATCACTGCGAGGTCGACCGGGAGCGCGCCCGAGCGCAGCGAAATCGCCAGCTGGTTGGCGGTCTCGACCGAGAAGCCGCCCGAGATCTGCGCCGTACCGCCACGGATCGGCTCGTTGATATTGGGCGCGGACAGCACCGTATCGTCGAGGATGATCGCGAAGGGCTTGCCCACGTTTTCGGTAGTCAGCTTGGCAAAGCGGCGCCCGCCATCGCTGTCGAACTGGATATTGACCACCGGCTCGTTGGTCTGCGGGTCGAAACTCTGCTGCGCGCCGGTCAGATTGTCGCCGCGGATACCGCCGAGGCGGCGCACTGCGAGCGAGGATCCCGCAAAGGCGGATGTATCGGCATAGGCGAAGATTTCGGAGCCCGGCGGGGCGAGGCCCTGCTGCACGTCGCTGGGCAAGGCGTTCTGGTCGACCAACTTGAATTCGAGCTTGGCGGTCTGGCCCAGCAGCGCCTTGAGCTGGTCGGGATCCTGCAGGCCGGGGACCTGTACCACGATGCGCGTATCGCCCTGGCGGATGATCGTCGGTTCGCGTGTGCCGAGTTCGTCGATCCGCTTGCGCACGACTTCGGTCGCGCTTTCCATCGCATCGCCAACCGCCTGGTCGATCCCCTCGGAGGTGGGGGTGAGGATCATGCGATTGCCGTCCTCGACCGCCAAATCCCATTCGCGGACCAGACCGGTGCCGTTGATCGACGGCAGCAGCAATTCGCGTGCGCGGTCGACCTGCCCCGGATCGTCAAGCATGAAGCTCAGCCGTCCGTCACGCGTCGACACGTCACCGATGCGGATCCGCGGTTCGGCGCGGCGCATGGTGTTGCGCACATTCTCTTCCATGTTCTCGAGCCGCTGCGTCGCCACCTGCGCGGCATCGGCCTCGAGCAGGATATGGCTGCCCCCGGCAAGGTCGAGACCGAGGTTGACCATCGGGTCGGGCAGCGCATCGGGCCAGCGGACACTGGTGGCCGACAGCAGCGAGGGCAGCGCCGCGGCCACGCACAGGCCGGTAATCAGCCAGAGCCAGACCTTACGCCAGGTAGGGAAATCGAGCATGGAGGTGAGGCGTCCCTAGTCGTTCGCGGCGGGCGTGTTGCGCGACGACAGCACTTCGCCGATCGTGTTGCGCACCGCCTTGACGGTCATGCCCTTGGCAAGTTCGACATGGACGAAATGCTCGTCCACCTTGGTGATCTTGCCAACGAGACCGCCGGCGGTGACCACTTCGTCACCCTTGCCAAGCCCGGCAACGCGTTCGCGGTGCTGTTTCTGCTGGCGCATCTGCGGGCGCAGGATGAGGAACCACAGGATCAGCAGCATGCCCAGCGGCAGCACCCAGCCGGTCCATGCGGGCGGCCCGGCGGCGGCGCTTCCGGCGGCGGCGAGAAAATCGATCATCGGAGGAATACCTGTCGGAAATTTGCGTGTCGGTCGGATCCGCAATTGGGCGATGCGCGCGACCGGTTCAAGCGGCCTGCGCAGTCCTTCTTGCGAAAGTGCGGCGCGGTTAGCAGCATTGCGATGCCGGGGCAACGAAATGCCTGCGAACTCCGCTTGCCATGCACAAACACCCGCCCTATAGGGCCGCCTCCACTGGTTTCGGGATGTAGCGCAGCCTGGTAGCGCACCATACTGGGGGTGTGGGGGTCGCTGGTTCGAATCCAGTCATCCCGACCAGTGGTTTCCCTCGCATTTCGCCGAACCGACGCGCCCAAGAGGCCGCGCAAACACGCGAATCATTTTCCTACACGAACCGATGTGGTTATCTGATCCGGTCTCACCAACCGGAGACGCCCCATGCCGCTTATCGAATCGCTCATCGGCCCGATCGCCTCGATCATCGACAAGGTGATCCCCGACAAGGAAGCGCGGGCGAAGGCCAAGCTCGAACTGCTCGCGCTCGAGGGCACGCAGGAACTGCAGCAAATCGAGGCGCGCCTGTCCGCGATCGTCGCCGAAGCGCAGAGCGCCGATCCCTGGACCAGCCGCGCACGGCCGAGCTTCCTCTATGTCATGTATGCGCTGATCCTGTTCAGCGTCCCGATGGGCGTGATCGCCGCCTTCGACCCCACCGCCGCGCGCGCGATCGGCGAAGGCATGACCCGCTACCTCGCCGCCCTGCCCGAGGCGCTCTACGCGCTCTTCGGCACCGGCTACCTCGGCTACACCGCGGCGCGCCAATGGGGTAAGGTCAAGGGCGTGGATCAGTAGCTAGGCGGCCGAAATGGGGTGGGAGGCGGCCTCTATTAGTCCGCTACTCAACGCCTTCCTCAAGCGGGAAAATTCCCGCTTCCATGAGCAATGCATCTGTTGCAAGATACGCGTCGTCGAACCGATGAAAGAACCGAGCCTCGAAATCATCCGCGACCGGGCATGACTCAACACTTCGGTCGAAAAATCCCTGAACAACGTCCCGTACCTCTGCCAGTCGCTCCTCGGCAGTCGGCCAAACGCCAAGATCGCCTGTGTGCCATGCATTTCGACCGGCTGCGCCGTATCACAAGCTGGTGCCAGAGTTTCCATGAGCAAGGGGGACGCATAGATCGACGGCTCCTTTGCGACATAAACCGCCACAAAAATCCCATCGAGATCTCTAACCATCGCGGCGTGGTAGTCAGGATGAGAACCGACGAACCACTCATCCGATTGGGCAATAGCAGCGTTAGGGACCGCCAAAAGCCCACAAGCGGCGATCGTTGCGCTTAACAGCCTCATCGGCCAATCCCCTTTTCGTCATAAAGATGAAGCTCTTGCAGCATTGCTATGCGCAATACTCAATGTCCGCAATCGGGTCGTTTGCCGACCTTCCGCTTTCCCAGTCCGCGGGCAACCGCTAACCCCTTCCCATGACCGACACCGTTTTCGTCCTCAACGGCCCCAATCTCAACCTGCTCGGCACGCGCGAGCCGGAGATCTACGGCTCCGACACGCTCGCCGATATCGAGGTAATGCTAGGCGAGAAGGCGCGCGAACTGGGCCTCGAGATCGACTTTCGCCAGACCAATCACGAAGGCGTGTTGGTCGACTGGCTCCACGAGGCGCGCAGCGTGGGCGCGAAGGCGGTGCTGCTAAACGCCGCCGCCTATACGCATACCTCGATCGCGCTGCTCGATGCGATCAAGGCGATCGAATTGCCCGTGATCGAGGTCCATCTGTCCGACCCTGCGACGCGCGAAGCGTTCCGTCACATCTCCTATGTGGGCATGGGCGCGGTGGACGAGGTCAAGGGACTGGGCGCGCGGGGCTATACCGTAGCGTTGGAGAAAGCGGCCGCGCTCTAATTCGCCCGCACACCCCTTGCCCTATCGCCGCGCGGGTAGCATAGGCGGCGCAAACAACACACAAGGGGTTCCATGGCCGATCGTAAAGCCAGCGCCGGCAAATCCGGCATGAATGTCGACACCGCTCTCGTACGCGAGCTGGCCGAGATGCTGGACGACACCGGACTTACCGAAATCGAAGTCGAGGATGGCGACCGCAAGATCCGCGTTGCGCGCGGCGGCGGCGTGGCGATGGCAGCCGCTCCCGCGATGGCGGCGCCAGCGGCGGCGGCTCCGGCAGCGCCTGCTGCTGCGGCTCCGACACCCGATAGCGCGGGGGCCGCGCCAGCGGACACCGCCGGGGCGACCAAGTCGCCCATGGTCGGCACGGTCTATCTGGCCCCCGAACCGGGCGCGGCCGATTTCATCAAGGTCGGCGACAGCGTCAAGGAAGGCCAGACGCTGGTGATCGTCGAAGCGATGAAGGTGATGAACCCGATCACGGCCGACAAGGCAGGAACGGTGAAGGCGATCCTCGTCGAAAACGCCCAGCCGGTCGAATTCGACCAGCCGCTCGTCGTCGTCGCGTAAGCCATGGGTATCTCGCGCATATTGATCGCCAATCGCGGCGAAATCGCGCTGCGTATCCACCGCGCGGCACATGAAATGGGTATCGAGACGGTCGCGGTGCATTCCACTGCCGACGCCGATGCCATGCATGTCCGGCTCGCCGATCATGCGGTGTGCATCGGTCCGCCGCCCGCGACCGACAGCTATCTCAATGTGGCCAATATCATTTCCGCGGCCGAGGTCAGCCAGGCCGACGCGATCCACCCGGGCTACGGCTTCCTGTCGGAAAATGCCAAGTTCGCCGAGATCGTCGAAGCGCACGACATCGCCTGGATCGGCCCGAAGCCCGAGCATATCCGCACCATGGGCGACAAGGTCGCAGCGAAGAAGACCGCCGGCGCGCTTGGCCTGCCGCTGGTCCCGGGTTCCGACGGCGCGGTCGAGACGGTCGAGCAGGGCCGCGCGATCGCGGACGAAATCGGCTATCCGGTGATCATCAAGGCTGCCAGCGGCGGCGGCGGGCGCGGCATGAAGGTCTGCGAAAGCGAAGACCAGCTCGAAACGCTGATGAAGCAGGCGGGCAGCGAGGCCAAGGCCGCCTTCGGCGACGCCACCGTCTATATCGAGAAATATCTCGGCGATCCGCGGCATATCGAATTCCAGGTCTTCGGCGACGGCAATGGCGGGGCAATCCACCTGGGCGAGCGCGACTGTTCGCTCCAGCGCCGTCACCAGAAGGTGTTCGAAGAAGCCCCCTCCCCCGTACTGGGCGAGGACGACCGCATGCGGATGGGCGAAATCTGCGCGCAGGCCATGCGCGACATGGCCTATCGCGGCGCGGGGACGATCGAATTCCTGTGGGAAAACGGCGAGTTCTATTTCATTGAGATGAACACCCGCCTGCAGGTCGAACACCCGGTTACCGAAGCAATCACCGGCGTCGATCTGGTGCGCGAACAGATCCGTATCGCCGAGGGCAGGCCGCTCTCGATCACGCAGGACGAAATCGAGTTCAAGGGCCATGCGATCGAATGCCGCATCAATGCCGAAGATCCCTGGACCTTTGCCCCCTCGCCCGGTGAAGTGACGCATTATCACGCGGCCGGCGGCATGCATGTGCGCGTCGATAGCGGGCTTTATGCCGGTTACCGGATTCCGCCCTATTACGACAGCATGATTGCCAAGCTGATCGTCTATGGCCGCACCCGCGAAGGCTGCATGATGCGCCTCAAGCGCGCGCTGGAGGAAATGGTGGTCGAAGGCGTCAAGACCAGCATCCCGCTGCATCAGGAACTGCTGCAGCAGGACGATGTGAAGAGCGGGAACTACTCGATCAAATGGCTCGAGGAATGGCTCAAGACGCGCGAGGGGTGACGAGGGCTATCGGCCGGATGGCAGCTATCGGCATTCAAGCTTTCCGGCCTCTTTTCGAACCAGGCGGACCAGTTTCTCGACCCGCGGTGACCGGGCCTTTCGCTTGAGTTCCACCAGATGCAGTTCGAGGAAACTGGGCTGGGGGAATTGCGCAATCGAAAGCTGCTCGCGCCCCGGATACGCGAGGACCCCGCTGCGCGGGAGGATCGAATAGCCCAGCCCCCGCGCCACGGGCTCGGGGATCTGCCCGATCTGGTTGACGGTGCTGCGGACGTGCAGTCTTTCCCCGCCCCGGTATTCCTTGGCGAAGTTCGATCCGAGCACGGCATCCGCATAGGTCGTGCCGTCCGGATGCTGGACGAACCCCAGCGATTGCAGGTCCTCGAAACGCGGCAGGCGTCCGTCCCATTCGCGGGGCAGGATGAGGTCGAGCGGCTCCGCCCCCAGATATTCAGCGGTCAGCCGGGGATGGCGCGGCGCGTTCGCGATCACGCCGACATCGTAGTTCCCTGACAGGACCCCTGTGACGATGCTGTCCTCGGGCGCCGCCGTGAGGTTTGCGGAAATTCCGGGCGCGTCCGCCATCCATTGCATCAGGGCAGGATAGAGCAGCATCGCGAAGCTGCCTGAACTCGCCGCGCTAATCTTGCCGCGATCTTCGTCTTCATCATCGAGGCTTTCGAGGAAGTCCCGTTCCTCGCGCCATCGCGCGCGCGCCATGGCGAGGGTTTTCTCTCCTGCATCGGTCAGGGCGAACCCCGGGGCATCGCGTTCGATAAGCGGCACGCCTAATTGCTGCTCCAGCTTCGCAATGTGCTGGGACATGCCGGGCTGGGTCATGTTGAGGCGCGCTGCCGCTCGGGTGAAATGGCGTTCCTCGCACAGGACGGTGAAGGACTTTAGCCATAGGGAATTGAGGTCACTCATAATCTAACCTTATCACGATTATGAGATATGATAATTTCAAATTGTCAGGTGCGAGGTCGATATCGGCGGGGTCAACGAGTGAAAGGATCCCCCATGAACGTATCGCCCAAGACCTTCTCGCATATCGGCCTCTCGGTCCCCGACCTCGAAGCCGCGGTCACATTCTACACCGAAGTCCTCGGCCTTTACACGATCATGGAGCCGACCGAGGTGTTCGAGGACGACAGCCCGATCGGCGTGATGTGCACCGATGTGTTCGGCCCGAACTGGAAGTCGCTGAAGATCGCGCACCTTGCCACCGCCGACCGCGTGGGCATCGAAATCTTCGAGTTTCCGGGCAATTATGCCCCCGAGGACAATCTCGCCCATAAACGCCACGGGACGTTCCATTTCTGCGTACAGGACCCCGACGTCGAAGGCTTGGTCGAAAAGATCGTCGCTGCCGGCGGCAAGCAGCGCATGCCGATCCGCGAATATTACCCCGGCGAGAAGCCCTATCGCATGTGCTATGTCGAAGATCCGTTCGGGATCGTCTTCGAAATCTACAGCCACAGCTACGAGCTTACCTATTCGGAAGGCGCGTACTCGTAACCCGGCGCCGGGCGGGACGGGTTTTCTCGTTCCGCCCGGCTTGCCCGATACCTTACAGGCGGGCGCCCGGTCCCTGCCCGCCCCCGACTGTCGCTAGTCGAAGGTGAAACCCGCAGCCTTGGCTTCCGCGATCACTTCCGCGCCGGTCTGGCGCGGATGGTCGCCTTCGATGCGGCACCAGTCGGCGCGTTCGTCGACGAAGATCTCTTTCTCGATCGCATGGTGGGCCGCCGCATCGAACAGGCCCGCGGAAAAGCTGCGGTTGCCGGTCGGGAGGAAGCGGAACCACAGATTGCTGCCGCATTGCGAGCAGAAGGCGCGCTCGGCCCATTCGCTCGAGCGGTATATGGTGGCCTTGTCCTCGCCCGTGATGTCAGCGCGCTCGCCCGTCTGCGCAGTGTAGAACGAGCCGCCCCAGCGCCGACACATGGTGCACTGGCAGATCTCGATCTCATGCGCCGGATTGTCGAGCGCGATGGTGACCGCGCCGCACAGGCAATGGCCCTCGATCCGCTCGACCGCGCTCACAGCGGGACGCCTGGCTCGTGCTTGCTGGTGCGGATGGTGAGCGAGGTTTTCACGCTCTCCACATTGGGCGCCGGCGTGAGCTTGCTGGTCAGGAATTCCTGGAAGCTTTGCAGATCCCTGCTGACGATCTTGATGATGAAATCGATCTCGCCGTTGAGCATGTGCACTTCGCGCACCTCGGGCAGGTCGCGCATCGCGACCTCGAATTCGCGCAAGGCGTCTTCCGCCTGGCTCTTCAGACTGACCATCGCGAAGACGGTGATCGAAAAGCCCAGCTTCGACGGATCGAGCTCGGCATGATAGCCGCGGATCACGCCCTCTTCCTCGAGCGCGCGCACGCGCCGCAGGCACGGCGGTGCGGTCAACCCGACCCGATGGGCGAGTTCGACATTGGTGATTCGTCCTTCGGACTGGAGTTCCGCCAGCAAACGACGGTCGATATCATCAAGATTGGCCATATACGCTGCCCCTGCTAACCCTGCGCCACGGGCGAGTCATCGCGAAACTTCCACGAAATGTTGGAAACGCGATGCAGCCCTCTTGGCTAACATTATTAGCTCTGCCAGCAATTGTCCCGCTTTGCAACGCGAAGGCAACTTTCCGTTCAGCCTAAGTTTTACACCTGTAGAAACGTTGTGCTGCGATGGGTTACGTGTAGCGGACCCCCACGCCACCCGGAGAATCAATGCATTTCGACGATCGCCTTGCCACTGTGCTGCGCCACCGCGCTGCGGGCGAGCGCGCGGCGAAGACGCAGTTCCGGCAATTGCTCGATCTGCTTGGCGAGCGGCCGCAAGGCGGTGATCCTGCGCTCAAGGCGGCGGCGTATCTGCGGCTGATCGCGCTCGCCGAGGTGATCCCGACCGATGAACGCGCGGGCATTGTGGGCGAGAACGGCTGGCGCTTCCGCAACCCCGAACTCGTGCGCTGGTTCGGCGAAGCGCATCCCGCCATCGCCGGGGCCGCGCTGTATCGCGCGCAATTGACCGACAAGGAATGGGCAGCGCTGATCCCGCGCCTGCCGATCCGCGCGCGCGGCTTCCTGCGCCATCGCCGCGATTTGCCCACCGGTGCGGTGCGCGTACTCGACCGGCTTGGCGTATCCGATCGCGCGCTGCCGGCGCCAACCCCGGCGCCCCAGCGCAAACCGGCCGCGCAGGACACACGCGACCCGATCGATCTCGAAGAGCTCGAACCGCTGGTGCTGCGCCCCGCGAACGAGAATGCCGCGCCCGCGGATGAGCCTGGCGGCATCGTTGAAGCGGATCCGCAGCCGACGCCGGTGCCAGTCGCTGAAGACAACCCTCCCGCACCCGGGGCGGAAATGCCTGCCAAGTCCGATGGCATCCGCGCGCTGGTCGAACGGATCGAGACGTTCCGCAAGGCCCGTGCGCCCGGCGCGCAGGGGGCCAGCGCGCCGACACTGCCGATGGCGGGGCTCGAGGAGACGGCGCAGCGCAAACCGCTCGACGGGTTCAGCTTCGGCACCGGGTCCGAAGGCCGGATCGACTGGGCCGAACCCGAAATCGCCCCATTGGTGATCGGGATCGACCTATCGCAGCGGCGCGCAGGCAGCCAGGTGGGCGAGGATTTCGCCACCGCTTTCATCAATCGCCAGCCGGTCCGCGACGTGCCGATCAGCCTGCGCGGGGCCGACGCGATCGAAGGCGAATGGATCGTCGATGCCGCCCCGCGTTTCACCCGCGGCGATGGGCGCTTCTATGGCTATGTCGGGCGCTTCCGCCGCGCGCTCGCACCGGTCGACAACCGTGCCCAGCGCAGCGCCGATCGCCTGCGCCAGCTGCTTCATGAGCTGCGCACGCCGGTCAATGCGATGCAGGGCTATGCCGAGGTGATCCAGCAGCAGGTCTTCGGGCCGACCCCGCATGAATACCGCGCATTGGCCGCGACGATCGCGGGCGATTCCGCGCGCATCCTTGCCGGGTTCGACGAGCTCGACCGGCTCGCGCGGCTAGAGACCGGCGAATTGGATCTGGAAGCGGGCGAGAGCGATTTTGCCGCCATCGTTCGCGCGCAGGTCGGTCAGTTGCAGACTGTGCTGGGCCCACGGGTTGCGCGGTTCGATGCAGAGATCGCCGACGCGCCTGCTCCAATGGCGCTGGCGCAGAACGAAGCCGAGATGCTTGGCTGGCGCATTCTGGCGACGCTTGCGGGAGCGACCGGAGCGGGCGAAAACGTCGCGCTGGCCCTCGCGCTGGATGGCGACCAGGTTGCGCTGCGTGCGCAGCTACCCGCCAAGCTGGCTGAAACCGAGGACGTCTTCGTCTCCGATGTCCGCTCGGGTGGCAGCACCTTGAGCTCGGGCATTTTTGGCGCCGGCTTCTCGCTCCGCCTCGCGCGCGCCGAAGCCCGCGCGGCAGGCGGCGAACTGGTGCGTGAGGAGGGTGCGCTCATCCTCGTGCTCCCGCTCTTGACCGGCGTGGATGCGCTGCCTAGCCCTGCCGATGCACCTGATCGCGCCGCCGGCTAGGACCCACCGCTATCGCCCATGCCAACCTCCTCGACCCGCCCCACCCATCGCAGGTCGCGCGCTATGCGGACGGGTTCGGCCAGCGTTCGCTGCTGACGGTCGATACCGAGGAAGAATTCGACTGGAACGCCCCGTTTCGCGCCGATGGCTATGGGCTCGACCATGTCCGCGCGATCACCGGTTTCCAGGAGTTCTGCGAAGGGCTCGGCGTCTCGCCCGTTTACATGGTCGACTGGCCGATCGCGGCCGACCCGCTGGCGCGCGAGATCATCGGCGGTGCGGTGCGCGCGAAGAAGGCCGAAGTGGGCGTGCAATTGCACCCCTGGGTCAATCCGCCGCACGAGGAAAAAGTTACCACGTACAATAGCTTTGCCGGCAATCTCCCGCACGAGCTGGAGCGGGACAAGTTTTGCCGCCTGCGCGATGCGATCGAAGAAGGCTTCGGCACCGTTCCGCGGATTTATCGCGCGGGCCGCTATGGTCTCGGCCCGCAAACCGCCAAAGTGTTGAGCGAGACTGGCGTGGCGATCGATAGTTCGGTGCGCGCGCGTTACGATTATTCCGATGCGCACGGTCCCGATTACAGCCGCCATCCGGTCGTCCCCTACTGGACCGATGCCGAGCGCACATTGCTCGAGCTCCCGCTTACCAGCGTGTTCTGGGGCATGTTGCGCAAGCAGGGCCGGCAGCTCTTCCCGCTCGCCCGCAAACTCCCGCTGCTGGGCGGCGCGCTGGCGAAGCTCGGGCTGCTCGAACGCATTGGCCTCACCCCAGAAGGCGTGACCAAGGAAGAGGCGCTGCGCGCGGTCGATATCGCGATCGACGACGGCCTGCCGGTACTGGTGCTGAGCTTCCACAGCCCCTCGCTGGCGCCCGGTCACACACCCTACGTCCGCACCGAAGAAGACCTCGACGCGCTCTATGACTGGCTGCGCGGGATCTACGGCTATCTCGACATGCGCGGCGTCCGCCCGACCACGGTCGCGGAAATCATGACGGCAGTGGACGCCTAGCGCTTGCATGCCTCTCGCCCCGGGGCTAGGCGCGCTGTTCCGCAGGGCGTGCCTTGGGGCCTGTAGCTCAGTTGGTTAGAGCTGGCCGCTCATAACGGCTAGGTCGCGGGTTCGAGTCCTGCCGGGCCCACCAAGCTCGGCGTCTTGCGGGAAATCGGTCGGGGAGTGGCGCAGCCTGGTAGCGCACTTGTTTTGGGTACAAGGGGTCGCTGGTTCGAATCCAGTCTCCCCGACCAGTATTTCGTAATGCGTAGCCGTCGCCTGGGCGGCTTCGTCCGGCAGGCTTCCAGCCGCCGTTGCGGGAGTTCCGCCGTTTGAACACCGCCGCCTCTCCCGCCATCGACACCCGGCTGATCTGGGCCATCGCGCTGCCCGCCATGGTGACCAATGTCGCCACCGCACTGATCGGCGTTGGCGATATGTGGATAGTCGGGCGGCTGGGCGATGCCTCGACGCAGGGCGCGGTAGACGTCGGTGCCAAGCTGTTCGCGGCGCTGTTCACCGTGATGAATTTCCTCAAGACCGGCACCACCGGCATGGTCGCGCAGGCGGGTACGCGGTCGGGCGCGCAGGCGCAGGCCGAGGTGCTGATCAAGGGGCTGGTGGTCGGCCTGTCGATCGCCGCGCTGCTGCTGCTCGCCAAGCCGGTGCTGCTCCCGCTGTTGCTCGACGCGCTGGGTGCAGAGGCGCAGGTGCGCAGCGCGGCGCTGGTCTATGCCGATATCCGGTACTGGAGCGCCCCCGCCGTAATGGCGAATTTCGCGCTGGTCGGCTTTCTCGTCGGGCGCCGCCGCATGCGCGAGGTGCTGGCGATCGAGGTGTTCTACAATCTGCTCAATGTCGCGCTGGGCCTGTGGCTCGCGCTGGCGATGGACTGGGGCATCGCAGGGATCGGCTGGTCGAGTTTTATCGCCGAGTTTGCCAAGCTCGCCGTCGCGGGCGTCGTGATCTGGCGGATTGCAGGCAGCGATATCCGCGCGGCGCTGCACACCGGGACCAGCATGTCGCTGGCGGCGCTCAGGCCCTTCCTGTCGGTCAATCGCGACCTGTTCCTGCGCACGGTGGTGTTGATCATCGCCATTGCCGCCCTAACGCGGCTGGGGGCAGAACGCGGACCGGTGGCGCTCGCGGCGAACGGGATCGTGTACCAGCTCTTCGTGCTTTCCGCGCTGCTGCTCGACGGATTCGAGAATGCCGCACAGGTGCTCAATGGCGAACGCGCCGGAGACAAGGACCGCGCTGGCTTCACGCTCTATATCCGCGCGATCCTGTGGCGCTGCCTGGGCGTGGCGGCCGTGCTGGCGCTGTTGTTTGCCTTCCTTGGCGGGCCGATCACCGACAGTTTCGCCGCCACCGCCGCAGTCGCCGCCGAAGCGCGAACGCTGTGGCCGTGGCTGGTGGCGATTCCGCTGGCGGGCTTTGCCGGTTTCGTGCTGGACGGCGTGTTCGTGGGCGCCAGCTGGACTCGCGCACTCCTGCTCGCAATGGCGGGCGCGACGGCGGGCTATGGCGTGATGCTGTGGCTAACCTGGCCGCTTGGCAATCACGGGTTGTGGGCCAGCTTCGTCGGTTTCCTGCTGCTGCGTGCGGCGATGCAAGCAGCGCTCATGCCGCGCTTGCTGCGGCGGGAACTGGGCTAGGCGCGCACTTCGCGCGGATCGGGACCCTGCTTGAGGGGGGAGACGACGGCGCGTGGTCTGTCGTCGCCATCGCCGGAAGTGCAATTGCGGCCGCCTTCCTTTGCCCGGTAGAGCGCGGCGTCGGCACGCGCGAACAGCCTGCCATAACCTTCGTCCGTCACCCATTGGGCGACGCCGAAGCTAGCCGTCAGCCGGACATCATCCGAAATGCCCTCGATCGGCAATTGCTCGAACCGCGCGCGGATACGTTCGGCTAGGTTAAGCGTGGGCTCCTCCGGGCAGTTCCAAACGAGGATGCAGAACTCCTCCCCACCGATGCGCCCGGCAATGTCGGTATCGCGGATCGTCGAGCGCAGCAGGTCCCCGAAGCTGGCGATCGCCGTATCACCTACCTGGTGCCCCCAGATATCGTTGACCCGCTTGAAGTGATCGATATCGGCCACGATCACGCTCACCGGGACGTCCTTGTCGCGAGCGCGGTTCAGCATGGCGATTGCCTGGGCTTCGAAGGGGCCCCGCATCTTCAAACCGGTCAGCGCATCGCGCTCCGCATCTTCGCGCACCGCCTTGGTCTGGTCGGTCAAGGCCGCCCCCAGCAAGATCAGCGCCAGAGATACCGCCGCAAGCGCCAGCGACACGACCATCAGGGCGTAGAACGGCGTTTCGCGATATTCGGCAGCGGTCATCGACCCTTCGACCATGATCGCGACCAGCGGGCGGACGAAGAACTGGAAGGTGCCGATGGCAAGAAGGAGAATTATCGCCTTGTCGAGCAACTCCGTGCCTGCCTTGCGCGCGGCTGTCTGGGTGCCGAGAGCAAGGATCAGGCCGTAACAGGCGTTGGCGGTATACAGGCGGGCATTGTAATCTACCCCGAAGCTCGCGCCGATCATCAGGATCATGCCGGTAACGGCAATCGCGATATAGAGCCTGTGATTGATCGGCTGCCCGTACCGTGCGCATATTCCCCACACCAGGCTGATCGTGCCGAGCGAATAGCACAAGTGCATCAACACGATCGCGATGATCCCGTTGGGGTCGTCGGTGAAATGGAAAATGAAAAACCCAAGCGCGCTGGAGAAATATCCCACGGCTATGATCGCGATCCAAGTGGCGCTGGGGTCGCGTCGCCACAAGATGAAGAACGCAAGGGCGAATACCGTGCTAAGCATCGGATTCGCCAAAGCTAAAATGTTCTCTGACATGCGCTACCCCGACCCTCTCACCCGATCCCTAGGTGATAACAGTTAAGGCCCGATTGAAAAACATCGGTTTAGTTTTCGCAGGACAAGTGGCTTGGCGCAGGGACATAGCGCAGCTTGATTCGAGTTCTTGGCTAAACGCTCGCTTCGCGCCGCTCCTCGACGCTCTGCGTGATCGAGGTGACCACGTTGCGTTTCTTACCCGCACTGTCGCGCACCGTGCGGTTGCGGCCGCCTTCCTTGGCCCGGTAGAGCGCCGCATCGGTCCGCGCGAACAGTCGGCCGTAACCTTCGCCCTCGATCCGCCCGGCAGCGCCGAAGCTGGCGGTGAGCCGGTGATCGTCGGGCATGCCCTCAACCTGTGTGTGCGCGAACTTGGCGCGGATGCGCTCGGCCATGGTGACCGCCGCGGTTTCGTCGCAATTCCACGCGAGAATGCAGAATTCTTCGCCGCCGATACGCCCGGCAAGGTCGCTATCGCGAATTGTCCCGGTGATGATCTGGCCGAATTGCGCGATCGCATGGTCGCCGACCTGGTGACCCCAGACATCGTTGACCGCCTTGAAGTGGTCGATATCGGCCACCACCAGCGAGACCGGCAGGCATTCCTGCTTCGCTCGCTCGAGCAGTTCGACGACATCCTGTTCGAAGGCGCGCCGCGTGCGCAGCCCGGTCAGCCCGTCCACCTCGGCCTGTTCGCGCACCGCCTTGATCTGGTCGTAGACGCACGCACCGACCAGCGTGACGGCCGTCATTAACGACTGAATGGTGACGGCCACGCTCAGAACCGAATAGTAGATGGATTCGCGATAGGCGCTCGCTTCGCTGCCGCCAGCCAAAAGCAGCGTGAGCACCGGCCGGATGAGGAACTGAGCCGATGAGACAGCGAACAATAGGATAACCAGCGTGTCGATCGCGGTACGGCGCTGGGCCTGCAGCATTGCCAACGCGCCCATCAGGAACATGACGGCATAGCCCGCATTCACGATATAGAGGCGGGGTTCTGTCTGCGACGACAGCGCAACGGCGACCGCCAATGTGGTTGCTGACAACAGATAGACAATACCTAGGCCCGTCAGCGAGATCGGCTGCCCCATTCGCCGCGCGGCCCCCCAAACGGCGGCGACACTCCCCAGCGAATAGAGGCCTTGCGTCAGGTGGAACACATACCATTGGCCCGGATCGACCGCATGGGTCGCAAGAAAGCCGAGGCCGAAAAAGAAATAGGCACCGGCGAATGCCAGGACGTAGTCGCCCATCCGGCCTCGCCGCCACAGCACGAGAAAGACGACGACGAATACCATCGCCATCATCGGTGTTATCAGCCCTAGAATCTGTTCGCGCATGGACTGCCCCTGCCCTCCTGCCAATGCGATAAAGAGGTTCGGTTAAGAGTTGGTGTAGGTGAAACCCCCGAGTGCCGGCCCCATTCGTTTTATTGCCGGCTTTGTCCAGATGTCATTGCGCGTTAACACGCAATTCCCGTCGCGATACCTGCAGCGGCGAAGCTGTGCCCTCGTCATACTTGCCCCGCGAGGCTCGGACGACTATCTGCGCCCCCAAACATGAGGGCCACTGTGCCCGCCCAGCCAATTCCATTTCTCGAAGGATTTTCGCCCGATGGCCGCCCAGTACGCTTTCGTCATGAAGGACATGACCAAGACCTTCCCCGGTGCGCCCAAGCCGGTGCTCAGCAACATCAACCTGCAGTTCTACCAGGGCGCCAAGATCGGCATCGTCGGCCCCAATGGGGCGGGCAAGTCCACGCTGATCAAGATCATGGCCGGGATCGATACCGATTTCACCGGTGAAGCCTGGCCGGGCGAGAACATCACCGTCGGCTATCTCGAGCAGGAGCCCGAGCTCGACGAGAGCAAGACCGTGCTCGAAAACGTCAAGGACGGTGCGCGCGAAACCGCCGGGCTGGTCGACCGCTTCAATGCGATCAGCGCAGAAATGGGCGATCCGCAGGACGACACCGATTTCGATGCGCTGATGGAAGAAATGGGCGATTTGCAAGCCAAGATCGACGCAGTCGACGGCTGGACGCTCGACAACCAGCTCGAAGTGGCGATGGAAGCGCTGCGCTGCCCGCCGGGCGACTGGTCGGTGACCGACCTCTCGGGCGGCGAAAAGCGCCGTGTCGCGCTGACGCGTCTGCTGATCCAGAAGCCCTCGATCCTGCTGCTCGACGAACCGACCAACCATCTCGACGCCGAAAGCGTCCAGTGGCTTGAAAACCACCTCAAGGAATATGCCGGCGCGGTGCTGATGATCACCCATGACCGCTACTTCCTCGACAATGTCGTGGAATGGATCCTCGAGCTCGATCGCGGCAGCTACTATCCCTACGAAGGCAATTACTCGACCTATCTCGAAAAGAAGGCCAAGCGTCTCGAGCAGGAAAGCCGCGAGGAAAGCGGGCGCCAGAAGGCGCTGGGCCGCGAACTCGAATGGATCCGGCAGACCCCGGCCGCGCGCCAGACCAAGTCCAAGGCGCGTATCCGCAAGTTCGAACAGCTCCAAGATTCGCAGAAGGACCGCAAGCCGGGCAAGGCGCAGATCGTCATCCAGGTCCCCGAACGCCTCGGCGGCAAGGTGATCGAGGCCAAGAACATCACCAAGGCCTATGGCGACAAGCTGCTTTTCGAAGACCTCTCCTTCATGCTGCCCCCGGGCGGGATCGTCGGCGTGATCGGCCCCAACGGCGCAGGCAAGTCGACGCTGTTCAAGATCCTTACCGGAAAGGAAGAGCCCGATAGCGGGACAGTTGAAATCGGTTCCACCGTGCATCTGGGTTATGTCGACCAGAGCCGCGACCATCTCGATCCGAGCAAGAACGTGTGGGAGGAAATCTCCGACGGGCACGATTACATGAAGGTCAATGGTCACGACACCAGCACCCGTGCCTATGTCGGAGCGTTCAACTTCAAGGGCGCCGACCAGCAGAAGAACGTCGGCAAACTGTCGGGCGGTGAACGCAACCGCGTCCACATGGCCAAGATGCTCAAGGAAGGTGGCAATGTCCTCCTGCTCGACGAACCGACCAACGATCTCGACGTCGAGACGCTCGGCGCGCTCGAGGAAGCGATCGAGAACTTCGCCGGATGCGCCGTGGTCATCTCGCATGACCGTTTCTTCCTCGATCGCCTCGCCACGCATATCCTGGCCTTCGAAGGCGACAGCCATGTCGAATGGTTCGAAGGCAATTTCGAAGCTTACGAGGAAGACAAGCGCCGTCGTCTCGGCGATGCGGCAGATCGTCCCACACGTCTCGCCTACAAGAAGCTGACGCGTTAAGCCTCCGGTAAGGCCCGGCCATCCACGCCGCGGCCAAGGGGGGACTGAGTTGGGCAGGCAAAAGTTTGCGGTTTCGGCGGGCTCGGAACTGACGTGGGCGATCATCTTCAGCCTCGGCTGGCTCGTGTGCGCGATGATCGCACTCGAGCTCACCCAAGGTGCGGATGGCCTGGCGGCGGTCTGGCCTTCCAGCGGCATTTTCGTCGCTGCGCTGCTGCTGCTCGGCCCCCGCGGGCGCAAGCTGACCAGCATCGGCGTAGCCCTCGCCAGCTTTGCAGCAAATATGTGGTCCGGCGTGGGGGTCTTGCCCTCGGTGGGATATACCATTGCCAATCTGATCGAAGGCTGGCTGGTCTTCGTGCTGATGGGCGGCGGGCGTGCGGAACATGTCCTGCTGGCGCGTCCGCTCAACCTGCTCCGTTTCGCCGCCTCCGCATTGGTAGGCGGCATTGCCAGCGCAATCATGGCGGGCATCCTTTCCAGCAATTTCGATACCGTGTTCCTTACCTCGTGGATGAGCACGGTGACGCTGGGCATGCTCGTGGTGACCCCGGTCGTCATGTTCCTCCATCAGGACGAAGCGCACGAGACCCGCATGCTGTCGCTGCGCGGCTTCTGGACCTTCGTATTCGTCGCGCTGACCGCGCTGGCGGCCTTCGGGCAGGCCGAGTTCCCCTTGCTGATCCTGCCGCTGGTCGCGATCTCGATCACCACTGCGGCATTAGGTCTGAGCGGCGCGATGGTCGCGCTGCTGCTCGTGACCGCGATCGGCTCGGTCCTGACGATGTTCGATCTCGGTCCGGTGGGTGCCTTCTTCCCCCCGGTCGAGCAGCAGGTGCTGGTGTTCCAGGTCTACCTGCTGGCCCTGCTGGTCTCGACCCTGCCCGTTGCGCTGTCGCTCGCCCGCAACCGGCGCGATCTCGAGGAAATTGCCACCAGCAAGCGGCTTCTCGAAGCTGCGGAGCGCGCCGCCAAGGTCGGCCATTGGCGGCATGACCCGGATACCGATGCCATCTATTGGTCGGAAGAAGCCGGCAGGATGCTGGCGCGCGACCCCCTGCCTGCCACACTGACCGAGATGGCGGAGATGTTCCACGAGGATGACCGCCCGCGGGTGATGGGCTTGCTGGCGGGCGCACGCCACACCGGCATCCCGTTCATATTCGAAGCCCGCATCGATTCACCCGATGGCACGCCGGGCTATTTCGAATGCCGCAACGAGGTGGAAACGAACACTCGCCATGGGCCCGCGATCATCTTCGGCACCATCATGGATGTGACCGAACGCACCGAGGCCATGCGCGAACTCGAGCAGGCAAAGCTGCGGGCCGAGACCGAGGCAGCCGAAGTCAGGATCCTGGCCGAGACCGACCATCTCACGGGCATTCCCAACCGCCGCAAGGTGCTGTCCCGGATCGGCGGGCAGATAGCGAAAGCCTTTTCCGGCAGGCATCGGTTCACCATCGCGATGATCGACATCGATCACTTCAAAACCATCAACGACCGGTTCGGCCACGAGATCGGCGATCTCACGCTGGTAAAGGTCAGCCAGGTGCTGGAGGCGCATTTGCGCTCGGGCGAAATGGTGGGCCGCGTCGGCGGCGAGGAATTCCTCTTCGTCTGGCCGGGCAGTGACGCGCTTGCGGCACGCGAACGCTGCCTGGCCATCGGCCGCGCGCTGGCAGCTACCGAATGGCACAAAGCCGGCCTCGAACCGGTGACTGTCAGTATAGGCATCGCGGAATATGACGTGCGCTGGGACGAAAGCCAGCTGCTGCGGTCGGCCGACGACGCGCTATATCGCGCCAAGCACGCCGGCCGCGCGCGCTGCGTGATCTACGAAGAACCCGCCGTGATCTAACGGACCGCGTGGATCATCCCCCGCCCTAGGCGATGAATCGGCAGGCAGTGAGCGAGCTGCGCCGACTGCATTTGACTAGCACCGGCTGAGTTGCGACAATCAGGGGCAAGGCGCTCGATTACGAGTGCGTTCCCGGACGGCCCATGGCGGCCGCAAAATCCAATTTCGAAAAGGACATTTATGCCCACTCCCAAAAACGGTGATACCGTATCCATCGACTACGTCCTGCGCCGGAGCGACGGCGAAGTGGTCGGCAACACCGAGGAACAAGGCCCGCAGGACATCGAACTGGGCAGCGGCCAGATCTTCCCGCAGATCGAGCAGGCGCTGACCGCGATGGAAGTCGGCGACGAAGAAACCGTCGCGATCGAATGCGACAGCGCCTTCGGTCCGCGCCGAGACGAGCTGGTCATCGAAATCCCGCGCGAGAACCTGCCGCCCGAACCCACTCCGCAGCCCGGCATGGCGCTGCAGGCACAGCAACAGGACGGTTCGCCGATGACGCTCTATGTCGTCGATGTGAACGACCAGTCGATCAAGGCCGACGGCAACCATCCGCTGGCCGGTGAAGACATTACTTTCGCCATCACGCTGCGCGAGATCAAGCAGGCGGCCTGATGGGATACTGGCGGGCGGTCCGCGCCCACGGCCCCGATCGGGCACGTGGATGGCCGCCCGCCATCGTATCGATACATGCGCGAGAGACCGAAGCGGCTTGGCCGATCCCCGGCTCTAAGGCGCGATCCAGCGGCCGGCGCCGTGGCGCGCCAGCACCGCCCGGCGATGGCCGTTATGGGCCAGCGAAAACCAGTCGATCTCCTCGGCCTGCATCAGCAGCACCGCGAAATTCTCGCGCGCGGGGACAAGCTGGACATCATCGGGCTCGTCGCGCTCGAATTCGGGCGGTAGCCCCGAGGTGGGCTCGTTCGAGACTGCACCCGGCCCTTCCCCAAGGTAGCAACGCCGCGCGAAATTGGTGCTTTCCGCCCACGCCGCATCGACTATCTCCCCGCCGCGTTCGATCCGTGCGGTGCCGCGCAGGCGCAACTGTACCTTGGCGTCGCGGTCATAGGCCAGCACCGCCATACGCGGATCGCCTTCGATCACCGCGACCTTGGGCGACCGGGCGTCGGTATGGAAGCGCAGCGTCCAGCGATCGGCATCGAAGGCGCGCAGCACCATCACCCGCGCATCGGCATCCGCCGTAGCCACCACCGGCGTGTGCATGGGCTAATGGCGGTTTGCCGCCGCATCGGCCAGCCTGGCGGAGATATCGGCGCGGACTTCGTCGAGTGTATCGTACATGGCCGTAGCAATGCCTGCGCACCGACCCGGTGCCAACCCCCACGAAATTCATATTTTCCTATCGAAACATGAACAACACCCCGACAGGCCGGTTCAGTTTGGGGTCAGGCCGTTGTGTTACAAACTGCGACATCGACAAATGCCGCGGGTGGTGGAGCGGTACCAAGCGTAAGAAGAGGACACGCTCCATGAATCTGACCAAGCTCCTGAAAGGAAGCGCGCTGAGCGCTCTCGCTGCGGCGATGGCGATCACCGCCCTGCCCGGAGAAGCCGAAGCGCAATCGCGCGACCGGCAGGAACGCGCCCAGCGCGACCGCGGCGACCGCAGCGAAACCCGCCAGCGACGCTCCGCCCCGCGCGCCGAGCGCCAGCAGCGCAGCGAACGGCGCGCCCAGCCCCGCGAGGCACAGCGCCCGCAACGCGTCGAGCGGGTGCAGCGCACGGAATCGCGTGGCAACAATCGCGCGGACATTGCGCAGGCCCGTGGCGCAAGCACTTCGGACCGGCGCGGAGAAGCGGCTCGCGAACGCAACAGCCGGCGCGAGATCCAGCAGCGTACCCGCAGCTCCACGGGCGATCGCAGCCGCGCCAATGCCGACCGCGACCGCGCCGATGCTTATCGCAATCGCAGCGACCGCCGAAGCGAACAACGGACCGACCGACGCGAAGACGCGCGCCGCGAAGCCTATCGCGACGGTCGCCGCGACCAGCGCGAGCGCAACACTCGCGAGGAGCGCCGCAGCCGTAGCGATGCCAATCGGACCAGTTCGCGCAGCGTGCGTCACGACAATCGCCGGGCGCGTTATTACGACGGACGTCAGTGGCGGGATTACGATCGCTGGGACCAGCGCCGCTGGCGCAGCAACAATCGCTACGACTGGCAGCGCTATCGCTACAACAATCGCAGCACCTACCGGCTTGGTCGCTATTACGCGCCCTATCGTAACTACAATTATCGCCGCCTGAGCATTGGCCTGCGCATCGGCAGCCTGTTCTTCGGCAGCCGCTACTGGATCAACGATCCCTGGCGGTATCGCCTGCCCGAGGTCTACGGCCCCTACCGCTGGGTGCGCTATTACGACGACGTGCTATTGGTCGATATCTACAGCGGCGAAGTGGTCGACGTGATCCACAACTTCTTCTGGTAAGTCACGCCGCCGACCGGATTTCGTGAGCAGTGCGGCCGGCAATCAGGCCCCCGCCAGGTGACTGGCGGGGGCTTTTTCGTAGCCCGCCTCAGCCCGGCACCTTGCCGAAGGGCAACATGCGGAAAATACCGCCGCTGCGATCGAAGAAAGTATGCTTGAGCGCGCCGAGTATGTGCAGGCCGATCAGCGCAATGAGAATCGATCCACCCAGGGCATGGGCGTCGAAAATCTGGCCTGCCAGATCGCTATTCTCGCCGACCGGGAGCGCGGGAATGGTGAACAGTCCGAAGACGTCGATGGTGCGCCCTCCCAGCGAATTGGCCAGCCACCCGCCCAGCGGAAGACCGATCAGCAGGACATAGAAAATCGTATGCACCGTCCGCGCCAGTGCAGCTTCCCAGCGGGCGAGGTCAGCGGGTAGCGGCGGAACGCGGTGCGTGAACCGCCATGCCAGCCGACCCAGGGTCAGAGCGAGGATCACCATGCCCCAGGCCTTGTGATAGCCGAAGACTTCCGCCTTGAGCGGCATCTCCAGCGATCCTGCGCGTTCGGCGATCTGCCAGTTCATGATCACCAGGATCGCGATTGCCCAGTGGAACAGCATGGCTCCCTTGGAATAGCGGCGTGCGTGCGTCTCGCTCATCATTCACTCCCTATGGATAGGACATCATCCTAGCGCTCGCGACCTGCCCGGCAAGCGGCTTACTTGAAGCCCTGCGCATGCTTGCTAACAAGGGCCCCGATGACAAAGACCGCTACCGTTCCCGATCAGGATGCCCTCAAACGCGTCGGCGCCATGGTGCGCAAACGGCTCGATGCCGACCCGCAGGCGTACAAGATCCCCACCGATCGGGCGGAAATCTACGCCATCGGCGATTTCCTCTCGCCCGATGAATGCGAGCGCCTGATGGGCATGATCGATGCCGTCGCGCGCCCGAGCGAGCTGCACGAAACCGCCTATATCGCCAAGTTCCGCACCTCCTATTCGGGCAATTTCGATCCGCACGATCCGTTTATCAAGGCGATCTCGCGGCGGATCGACGATCTGCTCGGACTGCCGGGCAAGACGGGGGAAAACATCCAGGGCCAGCGCTATCTTCCCGGGCAGGAATTCAAGCCGCACAATGACTGGTTCTATACCGACCAGGAATATTGGCAGCTGGAACGCAAGCGCGGCGGGCAACGCTGCTGGACCGCGATGGCCTTTCTCAACGAGGTCGAGGAAGGCGGGCATACGCATTTCGTCGAGATCGGCGCCTCGATCGAACCGAAACCCGGCGTGCTGATGGTGTGGAACAATGCCACGCCCGAAGGGCTACCCAACGAGGACACGCTCCATGCCGGGACCCCGGTGATCGCGGGACAGAAATACGTGCTGACCAAGTGGTTCCGCACGCGCAAACACGGGTAACCCTGCTCAGTCGAGCGCGCGCGCCGCTGCCGGTACGCGGATGGTGGCCTGGAACCCCGTGGGTTCGAAGCGCATCTCGACCCCGCCGCCAAGGCCCCGAATAACGCCTTCGATCAGCCGCGTGCCCGAACCCGTACCCTTGATCTCGGGATTGGCCGCAAGCGGGATCGCGCCCTGTCCGCGCGTCTCCTCCCATTCGATCACCAGCGTGCCTTCCGCGACCTCCCAGTCGATCGTGACCTTGCCGTCCTGATGCGCCAGCGCGCCGTATTTGAGCGCATTGGTCGCCAGTTCGTGCAGCGTCAGGCCCAGCGGCGTGACATGCTTGCGCGGCAATTCGATGAGTTCGCCGCCAAGGTCGATGCGGTCGCCGCGCGCACTGCGATAGGGCCGCATGACCGCTTCGACGAGATCGCGCAGGTTGCTGCGGTCGTGATTGAGCCCTTCTGCCGCCAGCGAGACCCGGTGCGCCCCCGCGAGTGCTTCGACCCGCCGCTCGATCTTGCTCGAAAGTTCGCCCACGTCCTGCGAATTGCGCGCCGACAGCCGGACGATGGCGACCAGGACGGCAAACAGATTGTCGGTCCTGTGCCGCAATTCCTCCGCCACGCGCTCGTTCTCGACAATCGTCTCGCGCGCGGCGAGCAGTTCGGTGATGTCCCATTGCGAACCGAACAAATACGCCAGATCGCCATTCTCGTCGTAGATCGGGCCGACATGGACCGCGTTCCAGAAAGACGAACCGTCCTTGCGGTAATTGAGGATATCGACGACCGTATATTCCCCGCTCCGCACCGCTTCGGCGAGCTTTACGACAGCCGAGGGCTTGGTGCCGCGCCCCTGCAGGAAGCGGCAATTGCGGCCGATAATCTCGTCGCGGTCATAGCCAGTCAGATCGACAAAGGCCTGGTTGCAATAGACCAGCGGGCAATCGTCCTGATGCGGATCGGCGATAGACAGCGCCATGCGTGTCTGTTCGGTCGTCTGCAGGAATAGCTGCGACGAGCCGATCTTGAGATCGGCAAGACGGCCGACCATGCGCGCTTCATGCTCGGCGCGTTCGACTGCCTTTTCGACCCCGCTGGAAGGTGGAGTCCGCCCGTTGTTGCCGTCCATGGCGCGACCCATGGCGCCTCCCCTCGTCTCTGCTTCCGATCTATCCGGCGCAGAGACTGTCGCGGTTGGACAGGGATTGCAAGTCCCGGCCCCGGCGTTTCTGTCAGGCTTGGTCGAGGTTCCTGGACCGGTCAGCCGCGCGCCAGCGCCTCGGCAATGAGCTTGCGCGTATTCGCGACCCCGTAAAGCGCGATGAAACTGCCCATGCGCGGGCCCTGGTCGCTGCCGAGCAGCGTCTGATAGAGCGCCTTGAACCAGTCGCGCAGCGAGGCGAAGCCATAGTCTTCGCTTTTGCCGATCTCATAGACCTGCGTTTGCAGGTCTTCGGCACTGGTATCTTCAGCGGCCCCCGCAAGATAGCTGTCGAGGGCGCGCAGCGCGTCCGTTTCGTTGGCGGTGGGCGCGCGCTTGGACAATGTCGGGACGATGTAGTCGCGCGTATAGGTAACCGCAGTACCGATCAGCACTTCGAGTTCGGGCGTGATGCGGCCATCGCCGATATAGCTGGCGAGGTAATCGCGCAGCGCATCTTCGCTTGCTTCGGCACCCAGCACGCTGGCGAGGTTGAGCAGCAGGCCGTAGGTCACCGGCAGGCTTTCACCTGCACCGGGCGCCTCCGCCTCCTCGAAGCCGCCATTCGCGCGCGCCAGATGCCACACCGGATTGCCGAGCTGCTTGTCGAGCTCCTGGTCGGCCAGCCGCTCGCGGAACTGCCAGTAATCGTCCACCGCGCGCGGGATGACGCCGACGTGCAGCTGCTTGGCGCTCTTGGGATTGGGGAAGATGTAGAAGCCGAGGCTCTCTTCCGAACCATAGGTCAGCCATTCGTCGATGGTCAGGCCGTTGCCCTTGGACTTGGAGATCTTCTCGCCGTTCTCGTCGAGGAACAGCTCGTAGATCAATCCCTCGGGCTTGCGCCCGCCCAGCACCTGCACGATCTTGCCCGACTGCACGCCGCTATCGGTCAGATCCTTGCCGTACATCTCGTAATCGACGCCCAGCGCATACCAGCGCATCGCCCAGTCGACCTTCCACTGCAGCTTGCTCATGCCGCCAAGCGCGGATTGCTCGACCACGCTGCCGTCCTCGTCAGTGAAGCGAATCGTGCCCGCCTCGGCATCGACGACCTCGACCGGCACCTGCAGAACGCGTCCGGTCTGCGGACTGACCGGCAGCACCGGCGAATAGGTCTGGCGGCGCTCCTCGCGCAGCGTCGGCAGCATGATATCGAGGATCTGCTGGTTCTTGCGCAATACCTGCCGCAGCGCCTCGTCGAAGGCACCCGAATTGTAGCGATCGCTCGCCGAGACGAACTCGTACTGGAAGCCGAAGCGGTCGAGGAATTCGCGCAGCATCGCATTGTTGTGCGCGGCGAAGCTGGCGTGGTCGCTGTCGAAGGGATTGGGCACCCGGCTCAGCGGCAGGTGCAGATTGTCCTGCAACAGCTGCTGGTTGGGCACATTGTCGGGCACCTTGCGCAGCCCGTCCATATCGTCGGAAAACGCGACCAGCCGCGTCTTGCCGTCTTCGGGCTTGGCGCCGATCAGCGCTTCGAAGGCGCGGCGCACCAGCGTGGTGCGCAGCACTTCCTGGAACGTGCCGATATGCGGCAGGCCGCTGGGGCCGTAACCGGTTTCGAACAGGACCGGCGAGGTGCTGCCGTCCTTGGCGGTCTTGACCCCGTCGGGATAGCGTTTGAGCAGGCGCTGCGCCTCCTGGAACGGCCAGGCCTTGGACACGCGTGCAGCGGCGATCAGATCGGTCATGCTCATGTGAAACGCCATTGCGGGTGACCGCCGCTTTCGCAAGTGCGAAGTGTTGGACGCGTGTTGGAACGCGCGAAGACGAGTCCAGTCACATGGACCGCATGGACCACGGTCCTGGAAGAGAAAAGCCGCCGGGCCCTTTGGCAGATGCGATAGAGGTAGCGTTCAAGAACAAAGGTCTGCGGCATGCTCCGGGGAGTATCCGGAAAGCGCCGTGTAGGACAGACGTTAGCTTATATCGAACAAGGCGCGACGAAAGACGCTGCGGCCCGATATGCTGCGATGGGAACAGTCGCCAATAGGGGCGCCTACTCGTGGGAGTAGACGCCCCTACCGCTGCGACACCTATCGAGGGTCAGGAGGGATTTAGGTCGTCGCAGGTCGCCAGCCGCGCAGTTCGGGCCAGACATTCGCGTACTGGCTGAGATCGATGCCCGGCTTGCGATCGGTGAAACGGGTACCAATCGATTGCAGGATGAGGCGGGCGCGCTTGGCACGGGCCTTGTGCGAGGCGAAGGGGTTGGCGCGATCGGGCCGCGCGTTGATCATCCGCTGAAGCAGGCGCCCACGCTCGGCACGGCTAGGCGGCAATTCGCTTGGCAAATCGACTGCTGCGCCATTGCTAGTAGCGGTGGATGGCGACTTGCTCGCCCACGTGCTGTCAGCTTCAGCGGCATGCACCGTCACAGCGGGTTCGCGCTCCACAATCGGCGACGCACCGACGATTGGCCGTTCGATTACCGGCGCGTCGCCGGTGCGACGACGGCGCCGCGAGCGGAACAGCAGCAGCGCTGCCAGACCGATTCCCCCTGCGCCAAGGAGCGCGAAGAGCAGGGCCGCGCTCGAGGCGTCCCCTACGGGCTCCTCAACCGGTACGATCTCGGCCGAAGGGGCAGGCTGCACAGCGCTTGCGCCAACAGCCAGAGGAGCTTCCTCCGCTGCGACTGCGGTATCCGCCGTGGCCACGGGTGCAAGTGTCGTTTCTGCAGCGGTCGTAGGTGCTACGGCGGGTTCCGGAGATTCAGCACGAGGTTGCGTCGGGGTAGCCTGCGTGGTCCGCGTGCTGGCGACCGGTACGGGATCGTTCACGACCGGGGGTTCGACCACCGGTTCGGCCTGTGGCAGGTCGATCACGATCGGAGCAGGCGCGGGCGCTGAAATTACGATCGGAGCGGGCGATGCGGCCGGCGTTGGCGCCGGCAAATCGAGGACGATCGGTGGCGCTTCCTGAGCCATAGCGGCTGGTGTATGGAGCGCGGCCATCGCGGCAATTGCGATAGGGGCGCTGGCGATCATATGGCGGGTCTTGGTCATGCCAATAGAACGGGCATGATTTCGCCACAGTTCCTGTCATCTGGCGTTCAGGAAACTCCAAATAGCTGATATTGCAGGTGTTCTCAAAACCGTTTCGCGGCCAAGCACCGACCGCTTGCGACGAACCGAAACGCTCTTGGCATAGTCTCGTCGCCCTCTGTTTACTTTTCGTTCCCGCCCTTACATGGTCTTTTCCGTGAGCCATTTGCTGCCCCTCCCCGCTCTTCATGCCAGCCACGCCGGCACCTGGCTGCGCGATCCGAATGGGTCGACGCGTGGGTGTTCGAAGGGCGAGGCGGTGATGGCAGCCGCCGATACGCCGCAGCTGCTGATGAATGCGCCGCTGGTGGCCAGCCGGCTCGGCTATCCCGACCTGTCGGGGCTCGACCTGCTCGAACTGTTCGCCTTCGTCCACCCGGCGACCTTCTGCGTGCCCACGCCCAAGGGGCTGGCGCATGCGCTGGGGCTGGACGAACCGGCGGACGATGCGGGTGTCCCCCTGCTGCTGCAACAGGCCGCAGGCGTGCTGGTGGCGACCTGCGAGAGCGAGGACTGGTCGCAGCGCGAAGGCGCGTGGTCTTCGCTGCAATCGCTGGCGCGGCTGCGCTGGCCCTGGGCAGGTGTGCTCGCGCCGCATATCAAAAGGCCCGATCGCGCGGAGAAATGGCTCTTCTCGCGGCTGCCGGAATGGGAGGAGACGCCCGACCGTCCGCAGCCTGCACAGGTGCTGATCGACGAACCCGAGATCGAGGCACAGCTCGAACGGCTGACCGGCGAAGGCGCGGAACGGCGCGAGGGCCAGCGCGCGTTTTCGAAGGGTGCAGGCCATGTCTTCGGCCCGCGCGACAGCCAGAAGCGCCCGCATATCCTGCTCGCGCAGGCGGGTACCGGGATCGGCAAGACGCTGGGCTATCTCGCCCCCGCCTCGCTCTGGGCAGAGCGATCGGGCGGGACGGTCTGGGTCAGCACCTATACCAAGAACCTCCAGCGCCAGCTGCGCCAGGAAAGCCGCCGCGCATGGCCCGCCAGCCGCGCCGACGGCTCGCCCCCGGTGGTGGTGCGCAAGGGGCGCGAGAACTATCTGTGCCTGCTCAATCTGGAAGACGCCTTGCAGGGCGGTTTCGCGGGACGTCCTGCAATCCTCGCGCATCTGGTCGCGCGCTGGGCGGCCTATTCGCAGGATGGCGACATGATCGGCGGCGACCTGCCCGGCTGGCTCGGCACGCTGTTCCGCAAGCGCGGGATCGCCGCGCTGACCGACCAGCGCGGCGAATGCGTCTATGCCGGGTGCCCGCATTACCGGAAGTGCTTTATCGAGCGCAGCGCGCGCAATGCGGCGCAGGCCGATCTCGTCATTGCCAATCATGCGCTGGTGATGGTCAATGCCGCGCGCGGACGCGATGCCGCCACGCGCCCGACGCGGATCGTGTTCGACGAAGGGCATCATGTCTTCGACGCTGCCGACAGCACTTTTTCCGCCGCGCTGACCGGGCAGGAAGCGATCGAGCTGCGGCGCTGGATCATCGGCCCGGAAAAGAACAGCCGCGGGCGCCGCCGGGGCCTTTCCGCGCGTCTCGCCGATGTCGCCAGCTATGACGATGCGGGCGGCGAAGCGGTCGAGGCGGCGGTCGAGGCAGCCAATGCCCTGCCCGCCGATGGCTGGCTCGGGCGGCTCGCCGAAAGCGGGCCCATCGGCCCGATCGAGGAATTGCTCGCCGCCGTGCGCGCGACCACCTTTGCGCGCGACGAAAGCGGGCTCGAGATGGGCTATGGCATCGAGACCGAGACCGCCCAGCTCCCCGGCGAGCTGGTCGAGGCGGCAGGCACTGCGGCGCAGGCGCTGGCAGCCATCCGCACGCCGCTGCTCAAGCTTGCGGGACGGCTCGAAGCGATCGTCGAGGACGCGCCCGACTGGCTCGACGGGCAAGGCCGTGCGCGGATCGAAGGCGCGCGCCACTCGCTCGCCTGGCGGATCGACCTGATCGCGGCTTGGGAAGCGCTGCTGTCGCGGCTCGGCGGGCCCGCCGATCCCGAATTCATCGACTGGCTGCAGGTCGACCGCAACGATTCGCGCGAATTCGATGTCGGGATCTATCGCCACTGGCTCGATCCGATGAAGCCCTTCGCCAAGGTCGTGCTCGAACCCGCGCACGGGGTCATGCTGACCAGCGCGACGCTGACCGACCGCGACGAGACCGGGCCCGACTGGCCGCATGCCATCACCAAGAGCGGCGCGCCGCATCTGGAACTGGCGCCGAAGACCGCGGAGGCGCAAAGCCCCTTCGATTACGCCGGCCGCGCGGAAGTGTTGATCGTCACCGATATCCGCAAGGGCGATATCCCCGCGCTGGCGGGGGCCTATGCGCGGTTGATCGAGGCGAGCGATGGCGGCGTGCTGGGACTGTTCACCGCGATCCGGCGGATGCGCGCGGTCTATGGCCGGATCGCCGACCGGCTCGCGCGCGCCGGGCTGCCGCTCTATGCGCAGCATGTCGATCCGATCGATACCGGCACGCTGACCGACATCTTTCGCGACGATCCGCGCGCCAGCCTGCTGGGCACCGATGCGCTGCGCGACGGGGTCGACGTGCCCGGCCGGAGCCTGCGCTGCGTGGTGATGGAAAGCGTGCCCTGGCCGCGCCCGACGATCCTGCACCGCGCGCGCCGTGCCGCCGCCGCGGAACAGGCAGGCGGCGCCAAGCGCTATGACGACCGCATCATCCGCGCGCGACTGGCGCAAGCCTTCGGGCGGCTGATCCGCACGCGCGAGGATGCGGGTCATTTCGTCGTGCTTTCGCCCGCTTTCCCCAGCCGGCTGTTGTCCGCCTTTCCCGAAGGCACCCCCGTCACGCGGCTGACACTCGAAGAGGCTTTACAGCGCGTCACCGAGGGTGTTGTTAGCCCCGACCTTTCGACAGCGGAGACCCTGCCCCAGTGATGACGCGCGCATGAAAATCCTCGGCCTGCTGCGTCATGCCAAGTCCGACTGGGGCCAGAGCGACAAGCGCGATTTCGATCGCGGCCTGAACGATCGCGGGCGCCGCGGGGCGCGGGTGATCGGCGATCATATCCGCGCGCATGGGGTGGATTGGGACCGGCTCGTCGCCAGCCCCGCCGAACGCGTCAAGCAGACGCTGGCCGCCGCGCTTCCCGCGCTTGCGCCGCAATGGGACGAGCGGCTGTATCTCGCCGGGACCGACACGATCATGGACGTAATCCGCGAAGCTGGCGGCGATGGCGATGCGCTGCTGCTTTCGGGCCACAATCCGGGGCTCGGCGACATGCTGTTCGAACTGGTCGCACCGAAGAACGAGAACGCGCTGTACGACGAGGCCAAGGTCAAATTCCCCACCGCCGCCTATGCGGTGTTCGAACTCGATATCGACGACTGGGCCGACCTGCGGACGGGCTGCGGCACGCTCGCCCACTTCGCCCGCCCGCGCGATCTCGATGCGGAGCTGGGGCCGGAGTATTGAAGGCGGCTGGTCCGGTGTGAGGTTCAACTGGTTGTTCTGGTGACTTACAGGTCGTGAAAAGCGGACTACGCAGTGTGATTGTCATGGCAATGGGTGAAACAACAGCTCAACGAATGGCTTTGAAAGCCGCGCTTGCTCCGCTATTTCTGATCTGCTTCGCCTTGTCTGCATGCAGTCCTGAGCCAAATGCTCCAGAGAGCTGCGTCGGGGTGAAAGCGCAGCCGAGTTCCTTGCGAGACGCGCAAAGCTTCACTTATCGCCGTGCAAGCGATCGAGACCTGAAGCTCCATGTCTTTTCGCCAGCTGGCTCGCCCAAACAGGCTCGCCCAGCGATACTTTTCTTCTTTGGCGGAGGATGGAGAGTCGGCAAAATCTCCGCTCTGGAGCCACAAGCCCGTGAATTCGCAAAGCAAGGCTATGTGACAATCCTGGCCGACTACAGAGTGAAATGCCGCGACGGCACCACCATCCTCGCAGCACAGGAAGATGCCCGAGCAGCTTGGGACTGGGTTCGCAACCATCACTCGCAGCTAGGGGTCGATCCAAAGCGGATTGTGCTAGCTGGCGGTTCGGCTGGTGGTCAGCTCGCCCTGGCTACCGCGCAAAAATCGCCCGAAGATGCAAAACCAGCTGCGCTTATGCTGTTTAATCCCGCCGTCGATTTGGTCACGCCCGCGGCTTGGTGGGCAAAACCCATTGCAAAGAGGATCTCCCCGAGCACGTTACCGGTCGATGCCTTGCCTCCGACCCTGATTTTCCACGGGACCGGAGATCACCGGGTTCCAATCCAGACGGTGAAGGCCTTCTGTCGAAGGGCGAGGGAAACGGACAGAATTTGCGAAGTCGTCAGCTATGCGGGTCAAGAGCATGGTTTCTATCACTCGAACCGCATCACCCCTGGCCTGGGGATTAATCCTTACCGAGATACGCTGGATCGGTCAGAGGCATTTTTGGCCCGGCAGGGGCTTGCACCTTCAGCACCGTAGTCACGTCGCAACGACACATCGAACCACCGCAATCGGATCGTTGGTTGCCGTCTCGACCTATCGCAAAACCCGCGGCCCCGGGCCGCCCTCGGCGGCGATGTCGTCGGGGTTGTAGAGCTTGCAGGTCTTCAGGCTGAGGCAGCCGCAGCCGATGCAGCCGTCGAGATTGTCGCGCAGTGCCTGCAGTTGCGCGATACGCCGGTCGAGGCTTTCGCGGATGGCTTCGCTGATCTTCCACCAGTCGAAGCTGGAGGGATTACGTCCCTTGGGCAGGCTGCGCAGGTGATCGCCGATTTCCTCGAGCGAGAGCCCCAGCTTCTGCACGATCAGGATAAAGCTGAGGCGCCTGATATCACTGCGCAAGAAGCGCCGCTGGTTGCCCGCGGTGCGGAAGGATTCGATCAGTCCCTTGTCCTCGTAAAAGCGGATCGCCGAGGCGGAAAGGCCGGTCCGGCGCGCCAGATCGCCGATGCTGAGGTGGTCGTTCGCATTCATCGATCAGAGTGATAGGGCAATTGAAGCTTGACCTCAAGTGAAGTTGAGGTTGCATATGCCTGTGCATCGCAAACAGGCGGTCCGGCCGAGCCATGGCCCCCGCCCCGCAAAGGAGATGCACCATGGCTACTGGACGACTGGAACACGCGAATATCTCGGTCACCGATCCCGAACGCAGCGCCGCGCTGCTGAAGGACCTGCTCGGCTGGGAGGAACGCTGGCGCGGACCTTCGCAGAAATACGGGCGTTCGGTCCATATCGGGGCCGAACACGATTACATCGCGCTCTACACGGGCGACCATGTTCGCGGCGAGTTCGCCAAGGGCCATCCGCTCAACCATATTGCCTTCACCGTCGACGATCTCGACGCGGCGGAAAAGGCGGTCACCGCGCATGGCCTCACCCCCTTCGGGCATGACGATTACGATCCCGGGCGGCGGTTCTACTTCTTCGACTGGGACGGAATCGAGTTCGAGGTGGTCAGCTATGAATGAACCCATGCCCCGCGCGCCTATCTTTGCGCGACGCGCCGCTCGCCCGCAGGTCCGTGAAAACCCGACATTGCGGCCAGCGGAACCTCCTCGAACCGGCCCAGCCAGCGGCGTGCGATCTTAGCCAGCGGCACCGGGTTGAGATAATGCCGCTTGCAGCGCCCGTCGCGCTCGGAGGCGACCAGTTCGGCTGCCTCGAGCACGGCGAGGTGCTTGGCCACCGCCTGCCGGGTCATCGGCAGGTCTTCGGCCAGGTCGGACAGCGTCAGCCCGCCCGTTTCGCTCAGCCGGTCCAGCAGGAGCCGCCGCGTGGGATCGGAAAGGGCCGTGAAAGTGTCCGTCATGTGACCATGGTTAAGAAGGCGCGGCCGAGTCGCTCAAGATTCGCCGGCCCTCCCCCGCCGACTTGTCCACCGCCGGAAGCTAGCGCGGCAGGGTGCCGGTCTGGCGCAAGGCCTCAGCCAGCGCGATCGCCGCGCTGGTCGCGACGTTGAGCGATCGCACTTCGGCGCGCATCGGCAGACGGACCATGGCGTCGCTGGCCGCGGCCACATGCTCGGGCACGCCCGCGCTTTCCTTGCCGAACAGCAGCACATCGTCGGCGCGAAAAGCAAAATCATAGGCCGACCGGGTCGCCTTGGTGGTAAACAGGATCAATCGTCGCTCACCCAGCCCCGCGCCGAAAGCCTCGAACCCGGAATGGCGCGTGACCTCGACCTCGTCGATATAATCCATCGCGGCACGCCGCACGCGGCGGTCGTCCCAGGTGAAGCCGAGCGGTTCGATCAGGTCGATACCCGCGCCCATGCATGCGCCAAGACGGAGCACCGCGCCAACATTCCCCGCGATCTCGGGTTCGAACATCGCGATGCGCATACCCATCAGGCATTGCCTACGACAAAGCACGCCGCGGCAACCAGCGCGCCGGTCCAGCGATTGGCACGGAAGCGGTTTAGCGGATTGGCGCCATCGGTCCCGTCGAGCGTGGCAACCTGCCATGCCAGATGCGCGGCTGCGGGGAGCAGCGCGAGTAGTGCCACCCAATCTGCGCGGTAGAGCCAGAAGGCCAGCGCCCACAGCGCGACGGCGCCCGTATAGAACAGCGCCACCCCGCCCTGCACATGCCCGCCCAGCCGCAACGCGCTCGAGCGGATCCCGACCAGCGCATCGTCCTCGCGGTCCTGCATGGCGTAGATCGTGTCGTAGCCAATCACCCACAGTGCCGCGCCGGCATACATCGCCGCCAGCGCATCCCAGTGGTCGGCGCGCAATTGCGTCCAGCCGACCAGCAGCCCCCAGGTGAACACCATCCCCAGCCAGGCCTGCGGCCACCAGGTGATCCGCTTCATGAACGGATAAGCAGCGACCAGCGCGACACTGGCGAGCGCCACGCCCTGCGCAAGCGGACGCAATTGCAGCAGGACCAGCAGCCCGATGGCGCACAGTACGAACAGCCAGCCCCATGCCAGCTTCTTCGAAATTCGCCCGCTGGCCACGGGCCGCACCGCAGTACGCGCGACCTTCCGGTCGAGATCGGCATCGACGATGTCGTTATAGACACAGCCCGCACCGCGCATAACGATCGCCCCCAGCAGCAAGCAGGCGAGGAGTGCCAGCTGCCAGCCCGCGCCGGTCAGCCAGACACCCCAGGCGCAGGGCCAGAACAACAGCCACCAGCCGATGGGGCGGTCGAACCGCGCGAGCTGCGCCAGATCGCGCGGCATTTGCGGCAGCCGCGCAACCAGCCCGCGGTGTTCACTATCGGGGACGACGGTTTCATTCATCGGGATGCGCCCTATCAATCTCGTCATCCTAGCGGAACCCGGGATCGCTGCCGGCCTTCTTGTCAGAAGCGACCCGATCCCGGCTTTCGCCGGGATGGCGGATGTGATTAGAGGGGCCATGCCCGCAACCCCCGCCTGGCCGCCCAAGAGCGCACCCCGTCTGTTTGTCGAACAGCCGCTTTCCGCAAGCGAACCGGTGACGATCGAGGGCAACCAGGCGCATTACCTGTCCAAGGTCATGCGCGTTGTGCCCGGCGATGCGGTGATCCTGTGCGACAATGTCACGGGCGAATGGGCCGCCGAAGTGATCGAGGCCGGCAAGCGGCAGGTCCTGCTCCAGCCGCGCGACCACCAGCGCCCGCGCGAAGACGTGCCCGATTTCTGGCTCTGCCCAGCGCTGCTCAAGAAGGACCGCTTCGATCTCGTGCTCGAGAAGGCGACCGAGCTCGGTGTGGCGCGGATCGCGCCGGTGGTCACGCGGCGCTGCGTCGCCGACAAGCTCAATGCCGAGCGCGCTGCCGCAATCGTGACCGAGGCGGCCGAACAATGCGCGCGCACCGCGCTGCCCGAAATCGCGCCTGTGGCAAAGCTCGACGCATTGCTGCGCGACTGGCCGCAGGAGCGCGACCTGTTCTTCGCCGACGAGGAAGGCGGCGAACCTGCCGCCGATGCGTTCTGCTATGCCGATCGCCCCGCAGCACTGCTGATCGGCCCCGAAGGCGGGTTCGACGAGGCCGAGCGCACGACGATTCGCGCGCATCCCGCCACGGTCGCGATTAGCCTCGGCCCGCGTATCCTGCGCGGTGAAACCGCGGCCATTGCGGGCATGGCGGTATGGATGGCCGAAGCGGGCGACTGGCTCGACGCAGATTAATTTCCTTTTCACGCAAGGTTCGGTTGCCTATCGCCACGCGTCATGAGCACGCGCGAAACATCGGGGACTGAAGACCCCATTATCGAAAGCCGCGACCAGCTGGTCGCCCCGATGCAGCGCGGCGAGAAGCCGAAGGCCGACTGGCGCATCGGTACCGAGCACGAAAAACTGGTCTATTGCTGCGATGAACATCGCGCGCTGTCCTATGATGAAGAGGGCGGCATCCGCGACATCCTGCTCTCGCTGCGCGAGTTCGGCTGGGAGCCGGTCGAGGAAGGCGGCAAGGTCATCGCGATGCGGGGCGACGACGGCACCGTCAGCCTCGAGCCCGCAGGCCAGCTCGAACTGTCGGGCGCGCCGCTCGAAAACCTGCACGATACCTGCGCCGAGACCGGACGCCATCTCGCGCAGGTCAAGGAAATCGGCGAACGCAAGGGGGTCGGCTTCCTCGGTCTGGGCATGTGGCCCGACAAGACGCGCGAGGAACTGCCGGTCATGCCCAAGGGGCGCTACGACATCATGATGCGGCACATGCCCAAGGTCGGCAATCTGGGCCTCGACATGATGCTGCGCACCTGCACCATCCAGGTCAATCTCGACTATTCGAGCGAACCCGACATGGCGCAGAAGTTCCGCACCGGGCTGGCGCTGCAACCGCTGGCCACCGCGCTGTTCGCCAATTCGCCCTTCACCGAAGGGGAACCCAACGGTTACCTGTCGTATCGCAGCCATATCTGGAGCGATACCGATCCGCACCGGACTGGCATGCTGCCCTTCGTGTTCGAAGACGGCTTCGGCTACGAGCGCTACGTCGACTACATGCTCGACGTGCCGATGTATTTCGTCTTCCGCGACGGCAAGTACATCGACGCCGCGGGGCTCAGCTTCCGCGATTTCCTCGAGGGCAAGCTGTCCGTCCTGCCCGGCGAGAAGCCGACCGAAAGCGATTGGTGGGATCATCTGTCCACCGCCTTTCCCGAAGTGCGCCTCAAGAGCTTCCTCGAAATGCGCGGCGCCGATGGCGGCCCGTGGAGCCGGATTTGCGCATTGCCCGCCTTCTGGGTCGGCCTGCTCTACGACCAGTCCGCGCTCGATGCGTCCTGGGATCTGGTCAAGCACTGGTCGATGGAAGAGCGTGAGACCCTGCGCAACGCGGTACCCAAGCTGGCGCTCGACGCGCCGCTGCCCGGCGGCGGCAAGCTGCATGATCTGGCCAAGGAAGTACTCGCCATCGCGCGCTCGGGCCTCGCAGCCCGCGGCCGTCTCAACACCTCGGGCGACAATGAAACCGGCTTCCTCGAAACGCTCGACGAGATCGTCGCCACCGGCAAGGTCCCGGCACAGGTGATGCTCGACCGTTACCATGGCGAATGGGGCGGCGATATCGACCGCATTTACAAATACAGCTTCTGAGAAGCGTGGGAGACAAGCGATGATCCAGATCAACGGCACCATCAAGCTGGGGCGTTCGATCGACGCCGCGACGCGCAAGGCGATTGTCGAGATGGTCCGCGCCAGCCGCGCCGAGGACGGGTGCCTCGATTACGCTTTCGCCGGCGACCTCGCCGATCCGGACACGCTGATCCTGTTCGAACGCTGGCGCGATCGCGCGGCGCTCGACGCGCATGGCAAGTCCGAACACATGGCCGAGTTCCAGACCTTCATGGCTGCCAACCCGCCCAAGGCGCGCGAGTTGCGCGTCTATGAAACCGACGAGGGCCAGCCGCTCGGCTGATTACTCGGCGGGTTCCGCCGTCATCGACGGGCGCGGCCTGATCCGGTTCCACAACCGCGTCAGCGGCGCGGTCAGCAGGCCGTGCTGCGCCATCCAGGCGTGGTAGGCGCGATATTTCGGGTCTTCGGCGAGCAGATGCGCTTCCTCGGTCTTGGCACGCCAGAAATAGATGCCGTTCACCACCGCGAGGAAGAAGCAATTGCGGATCGCCTCGACCGGCGAGCCGCTGGTCACGAGGAACGGCAGGATCGCCGCCCACCAGAACAGGTTTTTCGAGACATAGGCCGGGTGCCGGGTGAAACGGTACGGGCCATTGGTCACCACACCGCGATAGGTGAGGTTGGAGAAACGCAGCCCGAAAGCGAAGGTCGCCCAGGCATAGATCCCGGTCAGCACCACCAGCAGCGTGCCCCACAGCGCGATCAGCGTGTCATTGCCCGCCATCCAGTGCAGCCAGCCCGCGGTATCGTATTCGTAATTGATTGCCCGGCCGCCGCCGAGGATGCCCCACACGATCGGCGGGTAACAGATCAAAGCCGCGATCCAGCCGCCCAGCAGCGGATTGCCCGAACGGATATGCGCATCGAGCGGGCGCATGGTGACGATATAGCCGACGGTGCCGATCATCACGTCGATCATGAACATCGCCTCGATGATCGTCAGCGCGATCCGTTCGGGCCTTGCAAACACCTCGGCGAAGTTCGCGGTCACGATATGGTTGAAGGCGAAGGGGGTGATCGAGAGCATGAAGGCGGTGAAGAAGGCCTTGATGATCCACGCCTGCCAGTGCTTGGCGATCTGGCCCATGTCCCAGCCCGGGCGCATCAGCAACAGCGCGCCGAAATGCCACGCGGCATCGCGCCGGTTCACCAGCGCGCGGTCGATCCACAGGACGTAAGGCACCGAGAGCACCACGAGGGGCAGCGCGGCATAGGCGAGCACCTGTATCGCGAAGACATATTGCCCCTCCCAGTACCAGCGACACAGGCAGTAAAGCCCTGCGATGATCGCCCAGGTCGCCCAGAGGCCGAACAGCTTTACCAGCGTGACACCGTGATCGGGCGCGCGGCTGCGCACCAGCGACCAGTCGAGCCCGGTCGAGGCACGCAGATGTACCTTGTCGGCAAGGATCGACCATGCCGCCATCGGGATCGCGGCGGCGAGCAGACCCACCAATGCGGAATTGCGCCCGCCCAGCGTATCGAGCGGGACCGCCCAGTCGAAGGTTTCGGCAAAGGTGGGAAAGGCGCGCGCGAACGCCACCCAGGCAAACAGCCCGGCCAGACCCACCAGCCCCACGGCCGCGGAGACATCGCTCTCTGGCCGCGCGAGGGGTGCTTGTTCCGCCGCGTTCATGACCGCACCTGTTAGCCCGATTTGGTTAACACGGCGGTCACGCTAGCACGCAAATCACCGGAAAGCGGTAATCCTGCCGCTGTCATCGAGGATGTAGAGCGTGTTGTTGGCCACCACCGGTGCCAGCGACACCGGCTGGTCGAGATCGGTGAACAGGCTGGCCGAACCCTCGCCCGAACTGATGCGGTAGACTTCGCCTTCCGAATTCACCGCCCACAAATTGCCTCCGGCGAGCACCGGTCCCGACCAGAAGATCGGACCCTTCTTGTCCTCCTCGTCGCGCCAGCGCGGCAGCTGGGTGAGCCAGCGCACCTTGCCCGTGGCGCGCGCGATCGCGAGCAGGCGGGCATCGTTGGTCAGCGTGAAGATCCATTCGCCCGCAATCGCCGGGGTCGAAATCCCCGCGAGGTTGAGTTCCCAGATCCGCTGGCCGGTGACGAGTTCGTAAGCGGCCATGCGGCCACCCTGTCCCAGCGCATAGACGCGCCCATTGTCGATGATCGGATCGGCATCGATATCGGTGAGCGAGCCGACCTGCGTCGAGATCGAGGTGCGCGCCAGCGCGTCGGCCCACAATGTCCGCCCGTTTTCATAGCGATGCGCGATCAGTTCACCCGAGCTGTAGCCGGCGATGACCGTGCCCTGCGCGGCTGCCGGAGCCGCGACCCCGAACACGCCCGCCTGCGTCGACGAACCCGATTCCTGCCACCGCACCGAACCGTCGGCGGCATCGAGCGCGAAGATCTGGTTGTCCTGCGTCATCACGAAGACCGAACCGAAGGCAATCGTCGGGGCGCCGCGCAGCGGGCCCGAGGGCTTGACCTTCCACAGCACCGATCCGCTCGCGGCGGTCAGCGCGACGACGTCGCCCGCGCCGTCGGTCATATAGACCTTGCCGTCGTCATAGCTGGCGCCGCCGCCGAAGGCCGAGGATTTGAGATCGCTCGCGAGATCCGGATTGTAGCTCCATCGCTGCGCGCCCGATTGGGCATCGAACGCCGTCAGGATGCCGTCGCTGCCGACCGCGAAGAGCATGCCCTGGCCGATGACCGGCGAGGCACCGAAGCGGCGGCGCTGGCTGGCGCCTTCGATCGAGACGGTGAAGGCCTTGGTGGGCGAACCCGACAGCGCCAGATGGCCATAGGACTTGCCCGCATTGCCCCCCGCCTGCGCCCAGGCATCGTTGACCTGCGCCGGGGGCAGGACCACCGACACGCCGGCCAGCGCCGGATCGACCTGTGCGCCGGTTTCGATACGCGAGAGGATCGGCTGACGATCGCCCAGCGTCGGAGTGACCTTCTTGTCTCCGCCGCCGCCGAAAAGACCGCCGCTGCAGCCGCCCAGCCCGATGGCCAGTGCCGCAACGAATGCCGTACGCGATAGGTTCTTGCGCTTCATCTGTATCCTCGTTCCGTATCTCTTGGCGGGCCGCAGGGGCCTATTCGGTTGCGGCCGCGGCGTTTTCGCTCGCGGCTTCGTCACGCTGGACCCCTTGCTCCTCGAGCACCGCATCGACATCCTCGATTGCATCGACACCGAGCACACCCGCCATCTGCCGCGCACGCGAGCGGACCGATTCCGGGCTATTCTCATCCTTGGCGATCTGGGCGAACATGGCCCCGGCCTCGGCGCGCTTGCCCTGGTCGAGATAGGCATGCGCCACGAACTCGCCCGCGCTGGCGAAATAGGGTTTCCCCGGCACGGCCAGGGGCTTGAGCGCGGCGATGATATCGGCGCTCTCCATGCTATCGTAATTGAGCGCTACACTACGCAGGCGGGCAAGGTCGCGCATCGCGGGCGCCGCGCTGTCATTGTCCGCAACGCGTTTGAAGATCGTCGAGGCTTCTTCACTATCGCCGCGCTGCTCGGCAATTCCGGCGCGCATCATTGCCGCAGCGACCGCCGCGCCGCCGCCTTCGCGGCCCGCAAGCTCTTCCAGCCGGTCGTACCCGCTGTCGATATTGCCCGACTGGATCTGGTCGAGCGCGCCCACGAGCGCCTCGGAATCGCGTTCCATCGCGGCTTCCTGGCGGCTGTCCCAATAAAGATAGCCGCCGAAGGCCACGAGCCCCGCGATCAGCAGGCCGAACAGCGGCTTGCCCCAGCGATCGAGAAACTGCTCGGCATCGCTCTGCCGCACGGCTTCATCGACTTCGCGCAGCAGCGCTTCCTGCTGGGCATTTTCCTGCTTGGCGCGCTTCTCTTCGCGGGACAGTTCGTTCTTCGGTGTCAGGGCCACAGGGGCGGGCTCCATCTGGATAGATATCGGTTTGGGCGGCTCTTTAAGGCCCGGTGCGGACAAGGGCAATGGTCGCGACCGCCTGTCCCCGCTCGCGTGAACGCTGGCTGAAACGGCTTAGAGGTCAATTTTCATCGCACTCGAATAGAGGCGGCGATAGGTCGCGATCATCTTCGCCGCGTCGAATTCGGCAACCGCCTTCGCGCGGTTGGCCTCGCCCACCTCCTTGCGCAGTTCCTTCGACACGGCGAGCTGGACCAGCGCCATCCGCAGTTCTTCCTCGTCACCCGGCGGGGCGATGAACTCCGCATTGGGCTGCGACACCATCCCCGCGATATCGCCGACCGCCGGGGCGACGACCGGCAGGCCCGCCGCCATCGCTTCCACGACCGACAGCGGGAATTGTTCGGAATCGCTCGACAGCGCGAAGATATCGAACAGGCCGACGACCCGTTCCGGCGCGGCGACCGCGCCGGGCAGATGGACCCGGTGGTTGATCTGCAATCGGTCGGCCTCGGCGAGGATCGCATCGCGCGCCTCGCCTTCGCCCAGGATCACCAATTGCCAGTTTTCGGGCAGGTCGGTGAATGCCCGGACCAGCCGCGGCAGGTTCTTGATCGTGCGGAGCCCCGCCAATGTGCCGACCCAATATTCGCCCGGCCGCTTGATCAGCCGCAGCGCGTCCTTCTTGGGGCGCATGGCGAAGGCCTTGGTATCGATCCCGTTGGGAATGCGGCGCACCCGGCCCAGCGGCTGCTGCCAATCGACCAGCGCGATCTCCTCGAGCCGTTCGGACGGCACGACCAGCCCGGCGCTCTTGCCCAGTGCAATGCGGCGATACCACGTGCGGCTGGTCTTGAGCTTCTTCAGCTCGCTTTCGTCGAAGCCATCCTCGTGATGGATCAGCGGCGGCAGATTGTGCAGGTCCTTGAACAGCGTATGCGCCATCACCGCATCCATCGCGCCCCAATTGTAGGTGCAGACGAGATCGAAGCCGCGCATCGCCTTGGCCAGCTTCTGCAATCGTCCCGGTGTGGGCCGCCCCTTGAGGCTGGGGAACTCGGGCTGCAGGCGGACGTCGATGGTCCGGGCAATCCGTTCGGCCGCGCCCAAGCGCTCGGGTTCCGCCGAGACGATCGTATGCCGCGCCTTCTTGCCGAAGGCGTTGATCAGCTGGACCGTGCGCAATTCCTTGCCCCCGGGGGCGAAGGTCGAATGCAGGTGGAGGATATGCGGGACCGCCCCGCCGCGCGGCGTGTTCATGCGACACGTGCCAGCAAGGCGTCGATCGCGGCGCGGGCCTCGGGCTCATCGAGCGTCGGCGCATGCCCGACATGGGGGATCACCGCGCTGTCCGCCTCGGTCGCAACCTTTTGCATATCGGCGAAGCTGCGCGCGGACAGCAGCGTGGACAGTTCACCACGCAGCAGCAGCAGCGGCTTGCCCTTGAGCGCGTGGAACGCGGGCCATAGATCGACCGGCGCCGCCGCCTCGGGCGTGGCGAGGATCGGTTCGGCCAGCTTCATGTCGTAGTCGAACACGATCCGCCCGCTGCTCGACAGCGTCATCGTGCGCTTGGCCATGGCAATCCACGCGTGGAGATCGAAAGCGGGGAAGGATGTGCCATGCACTTCCTCGAGCGCGCGCGCCGCGTGCATCCAGGTGGGAAAGCTGCGGCCCTGCCCGACATAGGTCTTGATCGTATCGAGACCCGCGGTTTCGAGCACCGGCCCGACATCGTTGAGCACCGCCGCGGCGATCCGTTCGGGCTGCGCCTGCGCCAGCAGCATCGTCATCAGCCCGCCCATCGACGTCCCGATCGACACAAATTGCGTGATGCCTTCCTGCTCCAGCAGCGCCAGCAGGTCCGCGACATAGGTCGGCAGCGCATAGCTATCCGAAACCTCGGCATAATCGCTGTCGCCGCGGCCGCGCATCGAGGGGACCAGCACCCGCCAGCCCTGCACGGCGATATGCGGGGCAAGCGCTTCGAAATCGCGCGCATTACGCGTCAGGCCGTGCAGGCAAATCACCGGTGGGCGATCGCTGGCCGTGCCGTATTCGCGGCAATGCAGAGTGAGACCGTCGGCGCTGTGCCAGTGACGGTCGGTGAAGCTGGTATCCATGTCTGGCGGCGAAAACCTTAGTCGCTTGGCAATCCTGCCCTTGTATCGGGCTGTTTCGCCGCCCACTATCGCCGTATGCGCGCCGAACCGCAACCTGTCCCGAGCAATGTCGCAGCGGACGCGAGCTATCGCGCCGATACGCCGATCGAAACCATGGCTGAATGGATCGGTGATGAGGTCGCACCGGCGGCCTTTCCCGAAACCATCCTGCGCTTTCGCAACGATCGCCATGCGGCCGGTATCGGCCTGGCGCAATTGTCGGACGCGGACTGGGTCAAGCATTTCGGGCGGTTCGAGCCGTTGCCCGGCAATCTGCCCCGCCCGCTGGCGCTGCGCTATCACGGGCACCAGTTCCGCGTGTACAATCCCGAGATCGGCGATGGCCGCGGGTTCCTGTTTGCGCAGCTGCGCGACGGCGCGGATCGCCTGCTCGACCTCGGCACCAAGGGATCGGGCCCGACGCCGTGGAGCCGGAGAGGCGACGGACGGCTGACGCTCAAGGGTGCGGTGCGCGAAATCCTTGCGACCGAAATGCTCGAAGCGCTGGGAGTGTATACGTCGAAGACCTTCAGCGTGGTCGAGACGGGGGAGGAGCTGACCCGCGGCGACGAACCTTCGCCGACGCGCTCGGCGGTCATGACGCGGCTGAGCCACGGCCATATCCGCATCGGCACGTTCCAGCGGCTGCTGGCGCTCGAAGAGCGCGCCCATATGGCGCAATTGGTCGATTACTGCCTCGAACAGTTTCCCGGGCCGCCCCCGCCCGAGGATGCGCCGGGGCGCGACGACCCCGCAGTGCGGCTGATGCATCTGGTGGTCGAGCGGATGGCGGATCTGGCAGCCAGCTGGATGGTCGCGGGCTTCGTCCACGGTGTGCTCAACACCGACAATATGAACATTTCGGGCGAGAGTTTCGATTACGGTCCGTGGCGTTTCCTGCCGCAATGGGATCCGGGCTTCACCGCGGCTTATTTCGACCACCAGGGGCTTTACGCCTTCGGGCGCCAGCCCGAGGCGCTGCACTGGAATTGCGGCCAGTTCGCGATTGCGCTGCGGCTGCTGACCGATGCGCCGCCGCTGATTGCCGCGATGGAGCGCTTTGGGCCGCTCTACATGGAAGCGATCGGTCGGCGCTGGTGCTGGCGGTTCGGCGTTGCCAGCCGCGGGCCCGAGGCCGATGCCGCAGTGGTGGCGGCGAGCGAGAAGGTGCTGAGCGAAACCGGCGTGGCGCCCGACCGATTCTTTTTCACCCACCGCGCCGGGCGCGCCGCCGAAGGCGATCTGGCGGATGCGCTTGCAGGCTACGAACCGCTCGCCAGCGAACATTCCTATTGGGACGGACCGGGCCCGCAGTCCATGCTGATCGACGAGGTCGAGGCGATCTGGGCAGCCATTGCCGAAGCCGACGATTGGCAGCCGTTGAGCGACAAGGTTGCCGCCCTGCGCGACATGGGCGCGGCGCATGGCGCACCCCCGCTGCCCGCCGGCCATGTGTGGGACACAGCCACGACTTGAATTGACGTTGCGCGCCCGACCCCCCAATTAAGACGCACTTCGAGGCGCAAACAGGAATATCATACCGTAATGGCAACCGATCTGGTCTCAACCGAACCGGCGACCGGCAAGGAAATCTGGCGTGGCAAGTCGGGCAATGTCGATGCTACAATCGAGCGCGCGCGCAAGGCGATGCGCGACTGGGCGCGCGAGCCACTGGCCCGCCGGATCGAATTCATGCGCCGCTTCGCCAATGAAGTGCGCAAGCATGCCGAACCCTTCGCCGAACTGATCGCGCGCGAAACCGGCAAGCCGCTGTGGGAAGCGCGGACCGAAGTCGAAGCCGTGATCGGCAAGGTCGAAATCTCGGTCACCGCCTATGCCGAACGGACCGGCCAGAAGAAGCTCAACAGCGCGCTGCAGGGCACTGCCGCGCTGCGCCACAAGCCGCATGGCGTGATGGCGGTGCTGGGCCCCTACAACTTCCCCGCGCATCTGCCGAACGGCCACATCATCCCCGCGCTGATCGCGGGCAATGTCGTGATCTTCAAGCCGAGCGAGAAGACCCCGGCAGTGGGCGAATTCCTCACCCGCTGTTTCCACGAGGCCAAGCTGCCCGAAGGCGTGATCCAGTGCATCCACGGCGGAGTTGAGGTCGGCCAGGCGCTGGTCGAACACTGGATGGTCGACGGCGTTCTGTTCACCGGTTCGGCGCGCGCAGGTATCGCGATCAACCGCAAGCTCGCCTCCGACCCGGGCAAGATCGTCGCGCTGGAAATGGGCGGCAACAACCCCATCGTCATGCTCGACACGCCCAAGATCGAGGATGCTGCGGCAACGATCGTCCAGTCGGCTTTCACTACCGCGGGCCAGCGCTGCACCGCCGCGCGGCGGCTGATCGTGGTCGATTCGGTGTTCGACCAGATCGTGCCCGCAGTGAAGGCGCTGACCGAAAAGCTGATCGTCGACGAACCCTTCGCCGATCCGCAACCCTTCATGGGCTGCGTGATCGACAACAGCACCGCCGACCTGTTGTCGGAAAGCTTCGTCGCGCTGATGAGCCGTGGCGGCTCGCCGATCATGCATATGAAGCGGCGCGACGAGAACCTGCCGTTCCTGTCGCCCGCGATCCTCGATGCGACCGATATCCATGAACGGCCCGACATCGAGCTGTTCGGCCCGCTGCTGCAGGTCGTCCGCGTCGCCGATTTCGACGCGGCGATCTACGAGGCGAACGCCACGCGCTATGGCCTTTCGGCCTCGCTCATCGGCGGCAAGCCGCAGGATTTCGAGATGTTCTGGAACGAGATCCGCGCCGGCATCGTCAACTGGAACCGCCCGACCAACGGCGCGTCATCGTCCGCCCCCTTCGGCGGCGTCGGCCTGTCGGGCAATCATCGTCCGGCGGCCTTCTATGCCGCGGACTATTGCGCCTATCCGGTCGCCAGCAATGAGATGGAACAGCCGCGCGCCAGTATCGGTGTGGGCATCAAGGGAAGCTAAACCGATCCTCAGTCGGTGGTGACGAGGTCGATCTCGGTCACGCCCTGCGGCAGCCGCCGACCGTAGATGACATAGGCCGACTTGCCCTTGGTCCCGCTCAGCACGTTGTCGCCCGCGCTGACGACATGCTCGGCGCTGTAGCCCGACGCCTTGGCGCGGGTGTGATAGAACGACAGCACGTCCTCAAGCGCAACCGGCGTGAGGAAAGTGACTACGCGGAGCGCGCAATCGCCCTCGTCGGTCCCGGCTGCTTCCTGCGTATTGCCACGCGGATAGACGGGGAAAGCCGCGGGCAGTTTTGCCGCCCAGGCCGAGGTGTATTCGACCTTCTCGCCGCAATTCTCGCCCCCGGGGGCAACCGCGGCGCGGGCGGCAGCGACCATCGCCTGGCTCGGTTTTGCGTCTTCACCCAATGCCCGGGCAGCGGGAACCGCGATCAGCGCGCTGCGCCCGCCGACCAGTTCGGCGGCACGGCTGCGCGCAGCCTCGATGGCGCGCGGCGATTTATCGATATTGGGGATCGCGGCATTGCCCGTGCCCGACAGCGCGGCATTCGCCTCGTTGCGGCCGGCAAGATCCGGATCGGTCATCAGCTCGTCATTGAGAGCCTGTTCGCTGGCCGGGTCCATGGCGTCGCCTGCCGCCTCGTCCTCGGTCTTGTCGCCGCAGCTTGCGAGCAGGACGACGGGAACAAGGGAGGCGAGCAGGCGACGTTTCATCGGTAGACCTTCAGCTTGGGAACACGAACGGCATAAGACCGGACCGGCAAACTGTGCCAGCCCGGCGAACACCGTTGCACCATAGCGGGACATGCGCGCATGCAAAGGTTAAAGGGCGCCGCCCGCCTCCTCTGTGGGAGATCGGACGACGCCCTCACGGCTCGGTGGAACCGTGGTATCCGGCCGTGGGTGGGCACGGCCGGAACTGGTAAAGCTGACTAGCCGCAGCGGGTGCTTGAGCGGTCGATCGAACGGCCGAGCAAGGCCCCGGCTGCGCCGCCGAGGATGGCGCCCAGCGTGCGGTCGCCGCCGCTGCCCGCCACTTCATGGCCGAGCAGCGCGCCGACCCCGGCTCCGACCAGCAGGCCGGTCGTGCCATTGTCGCGCTTGCAGTAGTAGCGTCCGTCATTTCCACGCCAGACGCGGGTATTGGCGCGGACCGGCTGACCGTATTGGCGGTCGTAGCCCATGTAATAGGGGCGGGACTGCGCGCCGCGATAATCGTTGTTGCGGTTGCGATCATGGCCGTGCGAGCGCTGTCGCTTGTGCTCGAAACTCATGTCCCCGATGACCGCGGCGTGCGCGCCGGGGGCCATGTGCGTGGCAGGGGCAGCGCTGGCCGGCACGGCGAATGCCAGACCCGCTGCGGCGATCGCCATCGAGGCGTTCCGAAACGATTTGAGCATGATAGGTCCTTTCCTGAGCGGGAGCCGAGAGGGGCACCCCTGCGATGCCGTTAAGCTTTAAGTGCCCTAACCTGAACCGTTTGCAACGCCGCCGTCAGGTTTCGCGAAATTCGATGAAGCGAGGTTTGGGCGCCGACGAATTGCCGCTTGCGGGCGCCAGCACACCCGCCTAGCGCGCGGGGAATGGATGCGAGCGCCCCACCCCAGCATGACCGGACGGGCCTCGCCGCGGCCTTTGGCGCCTATGTCATCTGGGGCTTCCTGCCGCTCTATCTGATACTCGTCCGCAGCGTCCCGGCCTTCGAATTCGTCGGCTGGCGGATCATCTGGACGCTGCCGTTGTGCCTGCTGATTGTGCTGGCCCGCAAGCAATGGCCCGATTTGCGCACCGCGCTTCGAAACCGGCGCACGGTCGCCTGGCTCGCCGCGAGCGCAACGCTGATCGCGATCAACTGGGTGGTCTATGTCTGGGCGATCCAGAACGGGCAGGTCTATGCCGCCAGCCTGGGCTATTACATCAACCCGCTGGTCAATGTGCTGCTCGGCACGTTGCTGCTGGGCGAGAAACTGACCCGCGCGCAATGGGTAGCGGTCGGCCTCGCCGCCATCGGCGTATCATTGCTCGCAGCCGGCGCGCTGACGACCTTGTGGATCAGCCTGACGCTGGCGCTGAGCTTCGGCACATATGGCCTTATCCGCAAACAGCTGGATGTGGGCGCGGTACCCGGCCTGACCATCGAATCGACGCTGTTGCTGCTGCCGTCGCTTGGTGTGGCATGGTATTTCGCGCAGACGCAGGGCTCGTCCTTCGCCGTTTCGACCCAGTTGAGCCTGTCGATCATGGCGGGTGGCCTGCTGACCGCCTTCCCGCTGCTTCTGTTCGCCATCGCCGCGCGCAAGCTGCCCTATTCGACGCTCGGTTTCATCCAGTTCCTCGCGCCCAGCATCGTCTTCATTCTCGGCCTGACCGTGTTCGGCGAAGAGCTGAAGCCCGCGCAGGCCGCGTGTTTCGCCTGCATCTGGGCAGCCGCGGTGATCTTCATGTGGGACATGGTCAAACGGTCACGCAGCCAGAGCAGGATCAAGGCCGCCAGCTAGCTCCGCGCCGATCAGGCTTGCAAGCGCCAGTCGAGTGTCTCACCCGCATGGAACGGCACGATCCGCGCCTCACCGCCATCGACTTCCGCCGGCACTTCGACCGGGACCTTTTCCAGCGTGATCCGCTCCTCATTGGGCGTGAGGCCGTAGAAGGCGGGACCGTTGAGGCTGGCGAAGGCTTCGAAATGGTCGAGCGCGCCCTCGTCCTCGAACACCTGGACGTAGCTTTCGAGAGCAAAGGGCGCGTTGAAGATACCCGCGCAGCCGCAGGCGGTTTCCTTGGTATGCCGGTGGTGCGGCGCGCTGTCGGTGCCGAGGAAATACTTGGCCGACCCGCTGGTCGCCGCGCCGCGCAGCGCCAACCGGTGCTGTTCGCGCTTGGCCACCGGGAGGCAGTAGAGATGCGGGCGAATACCGCCGACGAGGATATCGTTGCGGTTGATCTGCAGGTGCTGCGGGGTGATCGTCGCCGCGACATTGGGACCGGCGCTTTCCACGAAGCTAACCGCCTGCATGGTGGTGATATGCTCGAAGATCACGCGCAGCGTGGGCAGCCGATCGACCAGCGGCTGCAGCACGCGATCGATGAACACTGCCTCGCGGTCGAAAATGTCGATATCGGGCGTGGTCACTTCGCCATGGACGCACAGCGACATGCCGATGTCGGCCATGCGTTCGAGCACGCCCATGATGTTGGCGACATCGGTAACGCCGTGCGCGGAATTGGTGGTGGCGCCAGCGGGATAGAGCTTGGCCGCGGTCAGCACGCCGTCGGCATGGCCTGCGGCGAGATCGTCCGCATCGCTCTCATCGGTCAGATAGGCGGTCATTAGCGGAGTGAAATCCACGCCTGCGGGCACCGCGGCAAGAATCCGGTCGCGATAGGCCGCGGCGAGCGCGGTGGTGGTCACCGGAGGCGCCAGATTGGGCATCACGATCGCGCGGGCGAATTGCCGCGCGGTCTGCGGCACCACGGCGCGCATGGTGTCACCATCGCGGAAATGCAGATGCCAGTCGTCGGGGCGGCGGATTGTCAACGATTCGACCATGTGGTTGCCTATGGCGTCGGGCGGCCTATCTGTCACCCATGACTGCTACCCGCCTGTTCGACCGCGCCGTAATCCGCCTGAGGACCGAGGACCCGGAGGAAGACGTTGCCGACTTCCTTCAGGGGCTCGTCACCAATGACGTTGCTGGTACGCTCCCCGCCTATGCGGGGCTGCTGACACCGCAGGGCAAGATGCTGTTCGATTTCATCGTCTGGCCGGGCGCCCAGGGCGAGTTGCTGCTCGATTGCGAGGCCGATGCGGCGGACGATCTGGTGAAGCGGCTGTCGCTCTACCGTTTGCGCCGGAAGATCGAGATCGCGGTCGACCCCGAAGTCGCGGTGCACTGGCAGCGCGAGATGGGCGATGGCGGCGCGGCCGACCCGCGGCTGGGCGCGCTGGGCCAGCGCTGGCTCGCTCCCGCCAGCGAGAGCGATCAAGCAGCAGACTCGGCCTGGCAGGCGCACCGCCTTGCGCTTGGCGTTCCCGAAGGCCGCGCGGAACTGGCCGATATCCTGTGGCTCGAAACCAATGCGGTCGAGCTCCACGGCGTCAGCTTTGGCAAGGGGTGCTATGTCGGGCAGGAAAACACCGCGCGGATGAACTGGCGCAGTAAGGTCAACCGGCGGCTGGTCGTGGTTCCGCTCGACCAGTCGGAGGAGAAACGCCGCAAGGCGGAATATCCCGACCTTAGGCTGGCAGTGGACCACCTGCGGGTGGCCGACATCGATCCTGAAATCGCACCCGACTGGATGCGCGGTGCGCTTAGCCCTGCGGAACCGTCGGATCAATCGAACGGGTAAGCATACGCTCGGCGCGGTCGCGCGCAGCGGTCTCCGGCAGGCCTAGCGACCGCGACAGCGCCGTCCCGATCAAGGCATCGCCCATCGCCATAAGGACCAGCGCGAGCGTTTCCTCGTGCACTTGCAGCGGGCCAGCGCCATGCCCCGCCTCTTCGGGGGCGATTTCGTCGACCAGTTGATGGATGGTCTCGACGATCGGCGTCAGCGCGTCTTCATTGCCGGTGAGGATCATCCAGCTGGCCAGCGCGCCCGCGCCTTCCTTGTCGAAAGCGTCGAAAGCGAGGTCCACCACTTCGCGCGGGCTGCCCAGCCCGGCGCGGCTGGCGCGGACCGCGTCGATGATCGTGTTGCAGACCGTCCCCGCCAGATGTCCGGCAAGCGCCTTCTGCAGCCCTGCAGCCGAACCGAAATGATGCAGCAGATTGGCATGCGTACGCCCGATCCGCGCCCCGACCGCCTTTAGCGTGACCGATTGCGGGCCGGTTTCGATCAACAGCAGGCGGGCCGCCTCGAGCGCGGCGAGGCGCGATTCCTCGGGGCTAAGTCTTTTGCGTGTCGCCATATACCGCCAGCGTTAACCCATCGATCGGGGCGTGGGAAGCAGTTAGACCCCGTTATTGACAGTCCTGTAAGTAAGCGTTACTTACATCAATGTCAGTTAAATCTCGCGGAGCTACCCATGAACGCGCCCGTTTCGATCGATTCAGACTACCGTACAGCCGCGCCGACCCCGGCCGATCTCACCATCACCGTGCGCGACGAGCGCTTCAACCGTGGCACCAATCCGCGGCGCTGGTGGGCAGGCGAACCATTCGGCACCGCCTGGCACAATGCGCTATCGGCCACTTTCCCGCGCGGCGAGGCGTTCTTCATCGAAGCGGTCAAGGCCCATCGCGAAGGCGCACCGCCCAAGCTCGATGCCGAGATCCGCGCTTTCGTGAAGCAGGAAATCAACCACACGCGCGAGCATATCGCCTTCAACCGGCTCGCCGAAGATGCCGGCTATGACATCAAGGCGATCGACGCCCGCGTGGCCGAACTGCTGGCGCTGACCAAGGGTCGCCCGGCCATCGCCAATCTCGCGGTGACCATGGCGCTCGAGCACTACACCGCGATGATGGCCGCCGAATTCCTCGCGAATCCGGCGCATTTCAAGGATGCCGACCCCGAGGTCCGCGACATGTGGCGCTGGCATTCGGCAGAGGAAATCGAGCACAAGGGCGTTGCCTTCGACACCTGGAACCACGCAACCAGGGACTGGAAACCAAGCAAGCGCTGGCAGGTCCGCAGCCTCGTCATGCTCACCGTTACGGCGCGCTTCTTCAAGAACCGCTGGACCGATTCGCTCGCATTGCTCGAACAGGATGGCATCACCGGCTGGAAGGCGAAGTGGGGCCTGTTCAAATACCTCACCGGCACCCCCGGCATCGTGCGCCGCATCTTCCCCGCATGGCTCGCCTATTTCAAGCCCGGCTTCCACCCGTGGGACCATGACGACCGCGCGCTGATCAAGCTGTACGAAGGCGACTTCGAAGACGCCCTGATGCCCGCCGAATAGGCGCTGGCACCAATCGGGACGGGCCGGAACAAGCAGGCCCCGCGATCGCTCGCGGGGCCTTTTCCTTATCACGCCGCGATCGGCGCGACCTTCTCGCATTCGTCGAGGCACAGGCGATAGAGCGCGCAGGGCACGTCCTCGCCGCGTCCCTTGCTGAACCGCGCCACCGCCCGCCCCGTGGGCACGAAGCCGAGCTTGCGCAGCACACGCCCCGATGCCGGATTGTCGAGGAAGTGCCCGGCGGTGATCTTGCGATGGCCGAGCAACCGGGCGATCTCGAGCACGCCGCGCGCCGCCTCGGTGGCATATCCCCGCCCCCAGAAAGGCCGTGCGATCCAATAGCCGAGTTCCACCCCGTCTTCATGGTCGCCCAGGCCGACCGCTCCGATGACCCGCGAGCCCTTGCTACCGGGCAGCGTCATCAGGAAGGCGGGCATTCGCGGATCGGTTTCGCGAGTGACGAATTCACGCGCATGTTCGGGAAGATAGGGCCACGGCGCGCGCGCAAGATTGCGGACGATCGCTTCGTCGGCGATCCCGCCAAACAGCGCATCGGCATCTTCGGGCCATGCAGGCCGCAACAGCAGCCTCTCGGTTACATGGAACATCGGTTATCTCCCCTGTGGTCCACGCTCCGGGCTCCTAGGCCGGACGCGTGACAATTGCGTGATGGCGAAAGAAAGTTTCGCCGCGAAATCGAAGAGGGAGAAACGACAAGAGGGAGACGGGTCGGCCCCATCTCCCTCTTCGGTTGCCGGATCATGGACCCGGCTGGGACCGTCCTGTCTGGACGATCCCGTTATCGGAGCGTCCTGTTATTCGGCGGCTTCGGCCATCATTTCGACCGAGACGAATTTGCGGTCGAGTTTGCCCTTGTGGAATCGCACAATACCGTCGGTAAGCGCGAACAGGGTGTGGTCCTTGCCCATGCCGACATTGGCGCCCGGATAGACGCGCGTGCCGCGCTGGCGCACGATGATGTTGCCGGCGACGACGTTCTCGCTGCCGAACTTCTTCACACCGAGGCGACGACCGGCCGAATCGCGACCGTTACGCGACGAACCGCCTGCTTTCTTATGTGCCATCGTCCGTGCTCCTTACTTCTTGTCTGCGGTCTTTTTGGCGGCGGCCTTCGCAGGCGCTGCCTTCTTGGCCGGAGCCTTCTTCTCGGCGGCTTCCTTCTTCGGAGCAGCCTGCTGGTCTGCAGCGTCGTCCTGCTTGGCCGCTTCCTTCTTCGGAGCTGCCTTCTTGGCCGAGCCGGTGCCGACATCGGTAATGCGCAGCAGCGTCATCTGCTGGCGATGACCGTTCTTGCGGCGATAGTTGTGACGGCGACGCTTCTTGAAGACGATCACCTTCTCGCTCTTGGCCTGCGCAATGATCTCCGCCGAAACGGTAACCTTGCCGGCATCCGAAAGCGTATCGCCTTCGCCTGCAAGCAGGATATCGCCCAGCGTGATGGTGTCGCCGGCTTCGCCAGCCAGCTTCTCAACCGCGATCTTGTCTCCGGCGGCAACCCGGTATTGTTTGCCGCCCGTGCGCACTACTGCGAACATGGTGGTTATCTCTCGTTCAAATTGCTGTGCCGTGATCTTGCGATTGCACGGCGCACCCGTCAGGCTGTCAGAGCCAGCCCCGGAAAGAAGCGTGCCGTTAAGCGATGGGTGGCCGCAAGTCAACGCCCGGTGCGAGGAAATTTGCATCCTCGCTGGCGCGCTGCGGCCCGCGTGATATGGAGAAGGCGATGATCGACCGCAAGCATCTCGTCCTTCCGCTCACCGTATTCCTGCTGGCGGGCTGTGCAGCCGGCTCGGGTGATGGTTATCCCTCGCTCGCCGTTCGCGATGTCGAACGGGCAGAAGGCACCTTCGAACCTGTCCCCAGCCCGCGCCTCGATGTGCCGCAGGTCCCGGTCGAACTGGCCGGCGGGCTCGATGCCCGGCTCTCCGCCCTGGTCGAACAGGCGCGGCAGGCGCACGCCGACTTTACCGGCGCCGTTCCCTCCGCCGAACGCCGGGTTCAGGCGGCATCGGGCAGCGCTGTCGGCAGCGACATTTGGGCAGCGGCGCAGGTCGCGCTGGCGGATCTCGATTCGGCACGCAGCATCTCCGCGATTGCGCTGGGCGATCTGGATATCCTCTACACCGCCGCCACGGTTCAGGCCGAGGATGCCACACCGATCGCCGCGGCACGCATGACGGTGATCGCGCTGGTGGCCGAAGAGGATGATGTTCTGGCGCGGCTGCGCGCGCAGGTCCGCTAGTCCCCGCACACAAGCAACGCGGAGCCGGTCGCCCGGCCCCGCGCCTCTCCCCGGTATTCGATCGCTCAGACGAGCGCAGCGATCGTTACCGTGACTATGCCCCAGCAGAAGATCAGCGCCGGGAGGATCAGGACCTGCGCCATCGCGTCACGCGCCGTCACCCGGCCCGTATGCGTGGCGATGCCCTGGCTGGACAATTGGGCCCAGCTCATATTCCGGCCGCTGTGCTCCGGCCCGATCCGCGTCCACAGCGCCGGGAGACCGAAGCCTGCAACGATGAACAGCGTGAAGATGGCCATCGGAATGATCAATCCCGGCGACGCGAAGCCGACCGCAGTAATCGCCAGAAAGCCGAGATAAAGCGCGACGGTCCCGACATAGAACCCCTTGGGCAGTTCGAAACTGCGGTCGGCCTCGTGCGCAACCTTGGGTGCGTCGCGGATGATGGCCTGTTCGGCAACGAGTTCACGGATCAGATGCTTGGACATGACGTGCTCCTTTGTTGGAGCCGTGATGCCGTCAGGCGAGAGTGCGGTCTTTGATCTGGATCAAGAACCGGCGATTAATTCCACCGCGCAAGGTCCGCATGATCGCGCTCGCGCGGAGTGATCCAGTGCCAGCCGTCATCGCGCTTCTCGCGTTTCCAGAACCAGGCGGCGGATTTGAGATGGTCCATCAGGTAATCGGCCGCCTCGAACGCATCCCGCCGATGCCGCGCCGCAGCGGCGACCAGCACGATCGCCTCTCCCGGCCGCATCACCCCGATCCGGTGCCAGGCGAGTACGCCGTCGAGACCGAAGCGCGCCTGTGCCGATTGCGCCAGTGCCGCCATGCCCGAATGCGTCAGCGGTTCGTAATGCGTCAGCTCGAGCGCCTTCACATTACCATCGGGCCGGACCTTGCCGAGGAAGGAAACGATCCCGCCCGCCTGCTCATGCGCGGCATTGAACGCCGCCAGCGCTTCGCCGACCGACAGCCCCTTGTCGAGGAGCCGGACGTCGAGCGGGGTTGCGAGCGTAAGCCTAGCCACCGCTCACCGGGGGAAGCAGCGCAACTTCATCGCCGTCGCGCGCGTTGAGCGCGGTCTTGTCGGCCAGCACCTTGCCGCCACATGCCACATGCACACGCGCGTCATCCAATTGCGCGGCGATTTCGGGACCGGCTGCGGCAAGCAATCCTGCCCAATCGAGCGGAGCGGCCACCTCACGCTCCTGCGTACCAGCGAGGTCGGACAACGGGCCCAGGAAGAGAATGCGCACGCTCATGGCTCAGGTCTCCAGATACTGCCCGGTAATCCCCGGTGCTCCGGCAAGATAGGCTGCGGTCGCGTCGACTGCCGGCCCCTCGCCTGCAACGATGTTGATCCGGCGCGGCGTATGCTTGCGGGCGAGCCCGGCCGCAATCGCCAGCCGCCATTCGCGATGCGTGTGATCGGCGGCAGGCAGTGCCAGAAGCACATCTTCGCCCGTTCGCAGGATTTGCTCGACATGCGCCAGCCAATGCTGGTGGAAGACTCCCGCCGCAGCCAGCGGGTCGTCGGGCAGCCCGTCGACCGTGATGCGTTTCATTCACGCCGCTCGCGGCGGAGCGTGATGCCGATCTTCTCGCCCGCCTCGGCAATCGCCAGCTTGACGATCTTCACCGTCACTGCGGTGATGCGCGCATCCTGCAGGAACAGCGTTTCGCAGACGTGGTCCGCGACAGCCTCGATCAACTTGAAATGCACGCCTTCGGGCAAGGCAGCGGAAGCGGCGAATTTCAAATCCATGTAGTTCTTCGAATGCTCGAGCGAGGTATCGGGCTCGTAGCGATGCAGCGGCTTCATCCGCGCCTGGATCGTGAACCGCAGCGGCTGCGGCCGACCGGTTTCTTCAGAATAGATGCCGGTGAGCACATCGTGCTCGAAATCGGCCACTTCGAGGATCAGCGAATCGTCCATGGGCAGCGTCCTAGCGCGGATTGGACCAGCGCGCGAAGATCGCGGTGGGGAGGAGCCGCCCATCGTCCTGTTCCTGCACCGCCAGATCGCCATGTTCGACCGTGCCGGGCAGGTCGGCGAACAGTTCCTGCAGCAAGCCGGCCAAGGCAAGGCTGCTCATGCGTACAGCGTAGACGGTGAGAAACAGGAACCGGCTGTCGGCATCGAGCAGTTGGCGGCAATCGGAGACCAGCTCCGGCAGGCCGTCCTCAAGCCGCCACACCTCGCCATCGGGGCCGCGCCCGAACTTCGGTGGATCGAGGATGATCCCGTCATAGCGCCGTTCGCGCCGCACTTCGCGCGCGGCATATTTCATCGCATCCTCGACCAGCCAGCGAATCGGGCGATCCTCCAGCCCCGCCATGGCGGCATTCTCGCGCGCCTGCGCGACCGCCTTCTTGCTCGCATCGACATGCGTGACGCGCCCGAACCGGCTCAGCGCCTGCGTGCCCACGCCGGTGTAGCCGAACAGGTTCATCGTCTCGGCATCGCGCGCATCGCCGAGTTGCCGGCCCATCCATTCCCACACCGGGGCCATGTCGGGGAAGAAGCCGAGATGGCGGAACGGCGTGCATTGGGCCGTAAAACGCGCTTCGTCGCCCCAGCCCAGTGTCCAGCCATCTAGCGGGACGTCCTGTGCGAATTGCCAGCGTCCACCGCCATCCTCGTCGCTTCCGGGGACGAACTCGCCATGCGCGTCCCATTCGGATAGGCGCGGCGACCACATCGCCTGCGGTTCGGGACGGATGAAGCGATAGGCGCCGTATTGCTCGAATTTGCGTCCATGCCCGCTGTCGAGCAGACGATAGGCGTCCCAGCCCTCGCCCACCATCAGCACCGGATCGCGAACCAGTTCGGCCATCAGGCCGCGTGCTCGACGATATGATCGCGGACCGCCTCATAGGTGCCGGGCAATTCGATATAGGCTTCTTCACGCGCGAACAGGTCGCCGACCCGCGCCGGCAGCGCGGGCCGGTTGCCGGTGGCGCGTTCGACCGCGTCGGGAAACTTCGCCGGATGCGCAGTGGCGAGCGTCACCACGGGAGTATCGCCAGCCAGCTCGGCGTGGCGCGCAGCATGGAGACCGATCGCGGTATGCGGGTCGATGATCTCGGTGCATTCCTCGCTCGCCCAGCGCATCGCGCGCGCCATGTCATCCTCGTCCGCACGCATGCTGGTGAACAGCGCGGCGGCGCCTTCGCGCTGCGCATTGGTCAGACGCATCGCGCGTGCTTTCTCGAACGCGCGCATCTGTTCGGCCATGGCTCCCCCGTCACGCCCACCAACGTCGAACAGCAAGCGTTCGAAATTGGAGCTGACCTGGATATCCATGCTCGGCGCGGCGGTTGGGGTCACGGTGCCGGTCGAATAATCGCCCGCACTCAGAGCGCGGTGGAGGATGTCATTGACGTTGGTGGCGACGAGCAGTCTCTCGATCGGCAGCCCCATTCGCGCCGCGACATGGCCCGCGAAGACATCGCCGAAATTCCCGGTCGGAACGCTGAAGGCGGGTTTGCGCTCGGGTCCGCCCAATTGCAGCGAAGCGGCGAAATAATAGACCACCTGCGCCATCAGCCGCGCCCAGTTGATCGAATTGACCGCGCCGATCCGGTGCTTGTCGGTGACGTCCTTGTCGGCGAAAATGCGCTTCACCATCGCCTGCGCATCGTCGAAGCTGCCGTCGATCGCGATATTGTGGACGTTGGGCGCGCGCACGGTGGTCATCTGGCGGCGCTGGACGTCGCTGACGCGCCCCTTGGGGTGGAGCATGAATATCTCGACCCGGTCGAGCCCGGCTACTGCATCGATCGCCGCGCTACCCGTATCGCCGCTGGTCGCACCAACGATGGTCAATGTGCCGCCGTCCCGCGCGAGGAATTCCTCGAACAGCAAGCCGAGCAATTGCAGCGCCACGTCCTTGAAGGCGAGCGTGGGGCCGTGAAACAGTTCAAGCAGCCACTGCCGCTCGTCGAGCTGGGTCAGCGGGGTCACTGCCGCATGGGCAAACCGGCCATAGGCCTTGGCGGTCAGTTCGCGCAGCCGCTCGGGCGTCAGGCAATCGCCGACGAAGGGCTGCATCACCCGCGCGGCGAGTTCGGCATAGGGCAGGCCGCGCATCGCCGCGATTTCTTCCTGCGTGAACTGCGGCCATTCGGCGGGGACATAGAGCCCGCCGTCGCTGGCCAGGCCGGCGAGCGTGACGCCGGCGAAATCGAGCGACGGAGCGCTGCCGCGGGTGGAAACGTATTTCATCGGTTGGGCGGTTAGCGGGGCATGCGGAGGCGGGCAAGCAAGCGGTCATTCACCAGTCGTGATTTCCGCTTTGTCTTCGAGCGCCGACTTCAGCTGCAGCAGGCCTTCCGCCGCGCGTTCGGCATGGGGGCCGATCCAGCGGGCGTGCAGCGCCTGGATGGGCATGGCATCAAGATGATTGAAGCGCTCGCGCCCCTTGCGCACGGGCACCACCAGCCCCGCCTCCTCCAGCACCCGTAAATGCATCATCACGGTGGTGCGATCGAGTTCGGAGAAGCAGCTGGCGAGCTGGCCGGTGGTGAGCGGACGGACCTTCAACTCATCGCAGATCGCACGGCGAATGCGGTTGGCAAGCGCCTTGAACACACGGTCGAGATCGTCGTCGGCAGTTCTGTTCTCGTTTGACATGTTAGTTTTTTATAACATAATGGATCGCGACTCAAGGGAGAAGCTCGATGGAAATCAATTTTCGTGTCTCCGGCCGCATCGCCAAGCCGGTCGAGGAAGTGTTCGAAGCGGTCGCGGACCCGGCGCAGCTATCGCAATATTTCACCACCGGCGGCGCCAAGGGACGCCTCGAAACCGGGGCCACGGTGATGTGGGATTTTCACGATTTCCCCGGTGCCTTCCCGGTCGAGGTGATCGAGGTCGTCCCCCATGAAAAGATCGTGCTCGAATGGCCCGGGCACGAAGCCGAGAGCGGCGAGATCGGCGCCAAGGGCCGAGATGGCGACTATCGCACCACCGTCACCATGCTGTTCAAGCCGACGGACGATGGCCGCACGCTGGTCGAGATCGTCGAGGAAGGCTGGCGCGAGACCGCCGAAGCGCTACGCGGGTCCTATATGAATTGCGAGGGCTGGACCGGGGTGATCCTCGCGCTCAAGGCGTGGATAGAGCACGGCATCAACCTGCGCCAAGGGCTCTACAAATAGATCAACCCTGCTTGCGCAGGCGTGCCCTCAGCGCGAGCACGTAGATCACCAGCGCGGTGAGCGCGAAAAAGAACCACTGCCCGGCATAGGCAAGGTGGTTGTTGGGCAGATTGGCAGGATCGGGGCGGGCGAGCGGTTCGAGACCGCCCTGCCCTTCGTCCGCGACCAGCTTCACCGTGTCGCCCTGGGGTGCGATCAATCCGGCGACGACGCCGCCATCCCACGAGGGTGGCTGCGGCTCACGCGACCAGCCGATCGCGATATCGACCGTGCCCTCGCCATCGCTCGCACAGCGGGCGATGTGTGCCCATCCCGGCGCATTCGAGCGCGAGCGACCCGCGACGCTATCTATCGCGCGAACGTCGTTGCATTCGACCGTGGTGTGCCGGAACAGGCTGGCTTCGTACTCGCCTGGCGATGGCCAATCGACATCGGCCGAATTCCCCAAAGCCGTTTCGTAGCGCGCGATCAGCGCTTCCTTCTCGTTCATCCGGCCAAGCTGCCAGACGCCCAGCGCGACCATCGTGGCGATCGCGGCAGCGACTATGACGGTCGGAACGATCGGAAAACGCATTACAGATTCCAACTCTTTATCTCGCGCGGATCGCCTGTAGGCGCCATCGTCCCGGCGCGGTCATGCGGGTATAAACCGAGAAGGGCAGCCTCGGCGGTGCCGGGCTGCCCTTCGCGTTGTTCGAGCCTGTCGGCAGCCATCAGTGGACGGCGGCGCCCCAGCCACCCCAGACGTAGACGGTGATGAACAGGAACAGCCACACCACGTCGACGAAGTGCCAGTACCACGCTGCCGCTTCGAAGCCGAAGTGCTGGCGCGGGGTGAAGTGGCCGAGATAGGTGCGGCGCAGGCAAACGATCAGGAAGATCGTGCCGACGAGCACGTGGAAGCCGTGGAAGCCGGTCGCCATGTAGAAGGCCGAGCTGTAGGTGTTGCCACCGAAGGCGAACGGAGCGTGCGCGTACTCATATGCCTGGATGGCGGTGAAGATCGCCCCGAGGATGATGGTCAGCCACAGACCCTTCTTGAGCCCGTCGCGGTCGCCATGGATCAGCGAGTGGTGCGCCCAGGTTACCGTGGTACCCGAACACAGCAGGATCAGCGTGTTGAGCAGCGGCAGGCTGAAGGGGTCGATAACCGCCTCGATTGCCGCGGGCGGGAACACCCCGCCGACCACGTCGGATAGTTCGCTCGGGAACAGCGCGAAATCGAACCAGCTCCAGAACCAGCCGACGAAGAACATCACTTCGGACGCGATGAACAGGATCATGCCGTAACGCATGTGCAGCTGGACGATCGGCGTGTGGTCGCCGCGCTCGGCTTCCTTCACGATGTTCGAGAACCACGCGTAGAACGTCGCGATCAGGCCGGCGATGCCGAGGCCGAGCACGAGGTGCGCGCTCCCCATTTCGTGCATGTACAGGACCATGCCGCTGGTGAAGGTCAGCGCCGAAAGCGAGCCGATCAGCGGCCAGATATCGGGTTCGAGGATGTGATATTCGTGATTGACGTTACCGGCCATTGTACTCGCGTCCTGGGTTTCGCTTTGCGGGTGCCCTTAATGCGCCATCGCGCGCGGGTCTAGGGGCTACTCGGCAGAATCCCGCGCCCGGTGGAAAGTATAGGAGAGCGTGATCTGCTCCACCCCGTCCATGTTGGGATCATCGAGCGCCTTGGGATCGATATAATAGAGCACCGGCATGCGCACTTCCTGCCCCGGCTGGAGCACCTGCTCGGTGAAGCAGAAGCACTGGATCTTGTTGAAATAGGCCCCGGCCTGCTCGGGCTCGACATTGAAGGTCGCGGTGCCGGTGATCGTCAGGTTCGAATTGTTCTTGGCCAGATAGATCGCCATGTCGCGCTGCCCGATGGTGACGGTATCGGTCACCTGCTCCGGGCGGAAACTCCACGGAACGTCACCCGCCGTGGTGCCGTCGAACCGCACCGAAATCGTCTTGCCGCCTGCGCTCGCACCAAGCCGCTGGGCGATGTCCGCCTCGCTCTCGGTGGCGCGCTGGGTGGTGCCGCCGAACCCGGTCACCTGGCAGAACAGCTGGTACAGCGGCACTGCGGCATAGCCCAGACCGAGCATCGCCAGAGCGCCGCCAAAAGCCAGCAGCGCGGTGCGGTTCTTGCGGGTTTCGAGGGTTGCAGCAGTCATGGCGTGGCTCACATCCGGGCGATGGTAATCACATAGAACAGCACGGCGAAGAACAGCAGGATGCCGCCCAGCACGAGGTTGCGGCTCTTTTGCCGCCGCTTGAATTCGATTTCTTCTTCGGGGGTCATGCGATCCATCCCTGATAAGCCAGCACCCGGTCCGCCACCAGCGCGGTGAACAGGGCGAAAAGGTAGATGATGCTGAAAGCGAACAGGCGCTTTTCGGGCTTCATCGTGTCGTTGGCTCCAGTCTGCCGGAAAGCAACCGGGACCGAAAGCGCAAGGAAAGCAAGCGATAGCGCAAGCGAAGCAACACCGTAGACGAAGCTCGTCCCGCCGATGAACCACGGCGCGGCGGCAATCGGCACGAGTAGCGCGGCATAAATCAGGATCTGGCGGCGGGTCGAGGTTTCGCCCTTGACCACCGGCATCATCGGGATGCCGACATTGGCGTAATCGGTCTTCACGAACAGCGCGAGCGCCCAGAAATGCGGCGGTGTCCACATGAAGATGATCGCGAACAGCAGCACCGGCATCAGCGTGATTTCGCCGGTTACCGCGACCCAGCCGATCAGCGGTGGAAAGGCCCCTGCCCCGCCGCCGATCACAATGTTCTGCGGCGTGCGCGGCTTCAGCCAGATGGTATAAATGACCGCGTAATAGAAGATCGACAGCGCGAGGATCGCAGCCGCGAGCCAGTTCACCGCGAGCCCCATGATCATCACCGAAGCGGCCGAGATCAGCACGCCGAAATCGCGCGCATCGGTGCGGTTCATGCGCCCCGCGGGAAGCGGGCGTGCAGCCGTGCGCTTCATCCCCGCATCGATATCGGCTTCCCACCACTGGTTGAGCGCCGCCGCTCCGCCTGCGCCCAGCGCGATGCACAGGATGGCGCTGAAGCCGAGCACGGGATTGATGCTGCCCGGCGCGGCGAGCAGGCCGCACAGGCCGGTGAAGATCACCAGGCTCATCACGCGCGGCTTGGTCAGCGCAAAGAAATCGCGCCATTCCGCGGGGAGGTGTGTGGGAACTGTCTGGGTCATGGAATCGGGCGGCATATAGGGCGTCAAAGGCGCTTTAGCCAGTCAATCAGGATCGAATTGACTGCATAGGGCCGCTCCTGCTGGGTCCAGTGACCGACGCCGTCGAGAATATGCCCTTCGGCGCGCGGCGCAAACATCTTCACCAGCGCCACCGGGTCCTCGATCGCGCCGAACAGGAAGGTGGCGGGATCGCGCGTGCCGCCGATGAACAATGCGGGCTGTTCGATCCGCTTGCCCGCCCAGCCCTGCAGCCATGCGTAATCGGCCTCGTGATTGCGATAGCGGTTGAGCGGACCGCGGAAGCCCGAGGCGGCGAACTCCGCCTCGTAGAAATCGAGATCGTCTTCGGTCAGCCAGGCGACCGGTGCGGGATCAGGGAGCCCTTCGAGGAAGGTCGCGCCCAGCGGCTTGTCCCAATAGTCGCCCGACGGGACATCGCCGCTGATCGAATACATCATCCGCTGGACGAAATCGCGCGGGTCCTTTTCCGCCTCCGCCTCGGCGATACCGGGCTCCTGGAAATACTCCTGGTAAAAGAAGCGACCCTGGCTGGTGAAGTGTTCGCGGAAGACCTCGGTGAACGGGCGGCTCGGCACGCCCGCGAAGGGCACCGACAGACCGGCAACGGCGCGGAAATGCTCGGGGTGCGTCAGCGCGGAATTCCACACGATCGGCGCCCCCCAGTCATGACCGATGAGCACGGCGGGCGCATCGGGCGACAGCGCCTGCCGCAGTCCGACGAGGTCAACGACGATATGCTCCATCGCATAGGCATCGACCGGCTGCGGTTTGTCCGAACCGCCATAGCCGCGGACATCGATTGCGCAGGCGGTAAAGCCCGCTTCCGCAATGGGGCCGATCTGGTGACGCCAGCTGTACCAGCTTTCGGGAAAGCCATGGACCATGATCGCCAGCGGGCCCTCGCCCTCGACGGCGCAGCGCAGGCTGACCTCTCCCGTATCGATGGTACGCATTTCGAGCATGGCACTCCCCCGTGCAGATATCCGGCAGACAAAAGAAAACGGCCGGCCCACCATGGGACCGACCGTTTGCTTGTGTCCAGTGCTGCGCGCCTAACCAGCGGCGGGCGCAGCCTTGCTCATGTGATCGTGAGCGGTGTGATGATCCTCGATCACCGGCAGCGTCTCGAACTGGTGGAACGGCGGCGGGCTCGACAACGTCCATTCGAGCGTCGTCGCGCCTTCGCCCCACGGATTGTCCGCCGCCTTCTTGCCCGCCACGAAGGCGTAGACGATGTTGACGAAGAAGAAGATCATCGAGCCGGCCATGATCACATAGCCGATCGAGCTGATCTCGTTCCAATAGGCATAGGCATCGGCATAGTCGGGATAGCGACGCGGCATGCCCTGCAGACCGAGGAAGTGCTGCGGGAAGAAGATCACGTTCACGCCGATGAAGAAGCCCCAGAAGTGCAGGTGGCTGAGGAGCTCGGAGTGCATCCGTCCGCTCATCTTGGGGAACCAGTAATAGAACCCGGCGAAGAGCGAGAACACCGCACCCATCGACAGAACGTAGTGGAAGTGCGCGACCACGAAATAGGTATCGTGGACCACGTCGTCGATGCCGCCATTGGCGAGATAGACGCCGGTAACGCCGCCGACCGTGAACAGGAAGATCATGCCGATCGCCCATACCATCGGGGATTTGAACTCGATCGAGCCGCCCCACATGGTCGCGATCCAGCTGAAGATCTTCACCCCGGTGGGAACTGCGATGACCATGGTCGCCGCGGTGAAATACATCTTCGTGTTCACGTCGAGACCGACGGTGTACATGTGGTGCGCCCACACGACGAACCCGACCACGCCGATCGCGACCATGGCGTAAGCCATGCCGAGATAGCCGAACACCGGCTTGCGGCTGAAGGTCGAGACGATCTGCGAGATCATGCCGAAGCCCGGCAGGATCATGATGTAGACTTCGGGGTGACCGAAGAACCAGAACAGGTGCTGGTAGAGGATCGGATCGCCGCCACCGGCGGGATCGAAGAAGGTCGTGCCGAAGTTACGGTCGGTGATCAGCATGGTGATCGCGGCGGCCAGAACCGGCAGCGCGAGCAGCAGCAGGAAGGCGGTGACCAGCACCGACCACACGAACAACGGCATCTTGTGCAGGGTCATGCCCGGCGCACGCATGTTGAAGATGGTGGTGATGAAGTTGGTCGCGCCGAGGATCGAACCGGCACCGGCAAGGTGCAGCGAGAAGATCGCGAAATCGACTGCCGGGCCCTGGCTGCCGGTGGTCGACAGCGGCGCATAGACGGTCCAGCCCACGCCTGCGCCCGGACCCGTACCGCCCGGCACGAAGAGCGAGAACAGCAGCGACATGAAGCCCGCCACGGTCAGCCAAAAGCTGACGTTGTTCATGCGCGGGAAGGCCATGTCGGGCGCGCCGATCATCAGTGGGACGAACCAGTTGCCGAAGCCGCCGATCATCGCGGGCATGACCATGAAGAAGACCATGATCAGGCCGTGGGCGGTGATGAACACGTTCCACATATGCAGCGAGGTATCGAAATCGGCGTTGCCGCCCATGAACTGCGCCCACCACTGCAGGTACTGGATGCCGGGTTCGGCCAGCTCCAGACGCATGATGCCCGAAATCGCGCCACCGACGATGCCCGCGATGATCGCGAAGATCAGGTAGAGCGTACCGATGTCCTTGTGGTTGGTGGACATGAACCACCGCGCGAAGAAGCCGGGCGTATGATGATCATCATGCGCGTGGTCTTCGGTGTGGGCCTGGAAGCTGTCGGCGGTGGTAGCCATCGTGCTATACTCTCGAGCTAATCGTAAATCTTAAGCGGTCGGGGCGGCGCCGGCACCGGGTGCACCGGGGACCGAGCTTTCGGGTTCCTGCAGCGGCGCGACCGAAGCCGCGGCGTCTGCGGCACCGGCGACGGTGCCGCCCTGCGCCAGAACCCAGGCATTGTATTGCGCCATCGGCAGTGCTTCGATCGCGATCGGCATATAGCCGTGACGCGCGCCGCACAGTTCCGAACACTGGCCGTAATAGACGCCCGGCTCTTCGATCAGCAGCAGCTTCTCGTTGAGACGACCGGGAACGGCGTCGAGCTTGAACCACAGGCTCGGCACCGCGAAGGAATGGATCACGTCGGCGGCAGTGGTCTGAAGACGGATCGGCACGCCGGCGGGGACGACCATGCGGTTGTCGACTGCCAGCTGGTGCGGTTCACCGCTCGCTTCAGCCTCTTCCTCGGTCAGCATGTTCGAAACGACTTCGAAATCGCCATTATCGGGATAGGCATAGCCCCAATACCACTGGTAGCCGATCGCCTTGATGGTGATCGCATCCTTGGGGGGCGTCTTGTACTGCGCGCTCAACAGGCCGATCGACGGCACGGCGATGCCGAGCAGGATCAGCGCCGGAACGACGGTCCAGATCACTTCGATCAGCGTGTTGTGGCTGGTCTTCGAAGGCACCGGATTGGCGCGCTTGTTGAAGCGCACGATGACATAGAGGAACAGCAGCAGGACGAAGATGCTGATGATCGCCATGATCCATACCAGGGCAATATGCAGCCCGTTGGCCTGCTTGCCGATCGGCGAGAACTGCGATTGTACGTCGATCGCGCCCGCGACCGGCATGCCTTTGCCTTCGGTCGGCTTCATCGGCGTATAGGCGCTTGCACCGGCAGCCACATCTTCGCTCGAGGCGTCGGCGGCAACCGCCGGGTCGAGCGTTTCAAGCTGTTCGGTCGCCGCGGATTCGGCAGCGTCCTGCGCCGCCGCGCCATGCGCGCCGAAAGCCAGCATCGCCGCCATCGCCAGGCTGGCGACAATCCGGTGGAACCCGTGGAGGGAGCCGAAGTTCTTCATCGTCGTGGCACTCTTTCGTGTCGTGTCTCGTTCGGGGCCTGTGGCTGGGACAAATCCCGCGCTGCGTGGCGGGACGCGCCCCATGCAAGGGCCCGATTGCGCCCGCCCTATAGGCAGGGATTGCGTATGCCTCAAGCGGCTGGCCGATAAAAATGTGCAAGCGCCTTTGCCTCTTGCGCAATCGCGCGCGAGACGCTTTGGACCACAGCATCATGACCGATGAAGAAATCCTCCACGAGTTCCGGGCCAGCGAAGCGCTGCTCGAGGGCCATTTCAAGCTGTCCAGCGGGCGCCACAGCGGACACTACCTGCAATGCGCGCGCGTGCTGATGAACCCCGACCGTGCCGGACGGCTGGCCTTCGCGCTGGCCCAGAAGATCCCGCGCGATATTCGCAGCCGGATCGATGTAGTGGTCAGCCCCGCGATGGGCGGGATCATCATCGGTCAGGAAATGGGCCGCGCGCTGGGCAAGGACGCGATGTTCCTCGAACGGCCCGAGGGCGAGTTCCACTTGCGCCGCGGCTTCCGGCTCGAGCCCGGCACCAAGGTGCTGATGGTCGAGGACGTGGTCACTACCGGGCTCTCCAGCCGCGAGGCGATCGCGGCGGTTGCGCGTGAGGGCGGCGAAGTGATCGCCGAGGTCGCTCTGTTCGATCGCAGCAATGGCGCCGCCGATCTCGGCGTACCCTTCTTCCCGCTCGTCGATATCAATTTCCCGACCTATGCCGAAGGGGAAGTGCCTGCCGAACTGGCAGCGATCGGGGTGACCAAGCCGGGCAGCCGCGCAGCGTGAGTGCTCCCTTGCGTCTCGGGGTCAATATCGACCACGTCGCCACCATCCGCAATGCGCGCGGCGGCGATCATCCGGACCCGGTGCGCGCGGCGGAAATCGTCGCGGCGGTGGGCGGCGACGGGATCACCGCACATCTGCGCGAGGACCGGCGGCATATCCGCGACGACGATCTCGAGCGGATACAGAAGGCGACCGACCTGCCGCTCAACCTCGAGATGGCGGGTACCGAGGAAATGCTGGCTATCGCACTGGCGCACAAGCCGCATGCCGCCTGCATCGTCCCTGAAAAACGCGAAGAGCGCACCACCGAAGGCGGGCTCGATGCTGCCGGGCTGCACAACCAGCTCGCCCCGATCGTGGGGAAGCTCGCGGACAACGGCATTCGCGTCTCGCTGTTCATCGAGGCGAACGAGCGGCAGCTCGAAGCAGCGCAGCGCTTGCGCGCACCCGTGGTCGAATTCCACACCGGCGAATATGCGCATGCGGGTCTCGACGGCGATGCCGAACGCGAAGCGCGCGAGCTTGAGCGGATCGCAGCAATGTCCCGGCTGGCGCGCGATATGGGTATCGAGCCGCATGCCGGGCACGGCCTGACCTATGAGAACGTGAAGCCGGTTGCCGCCATCCGCGAACTCGCCGAACTCAACATCGGGCATTATCTTGTTGGCGAAGCGGTTTTCGTCGGGCTGGAGACCGCCGTGCGCCGGATGCGCGACCTGATGGACGAGGCGCGCTAGATGTCGCCCGACAATGCCTTGAATATCTGGCGGTCGATCCGGACCACCTTCGTCCTCTTCCTGGTCGTGGTTCCGCTCGTCATCCTCGCGAATCTGCACGGCGATGACGGCGCGGGATCCAGCTGGGACGAACTCGCGCTGCCGGCAGTGGGATTGGTCCTGGTCGCAGGACTCTTCGCTGAAATCGGCCGACGCCTGATCAACCACTTCGCGGGCACACCGATCTGTACCTGGACCCCCCGGACATGATCATCGGCCTTGGCTCCGACCTGTGCAATATCGAGCGGATCCAGAATTCGCTCGACCGGTTCGGCGAACGCTTCGAGCAGCGCGTCTTCACCGAGATCGAGCGTGCCAAGGCGCGACGCCGCCCCTTCACCATCGCGGGCACTTACGCCAAGCGCTTCGCCGCCAAGGAGGCGTTCTCCAAGGCAGTCGGTACAGGGTTTCGCCGCGGCGTGTTCATGAAGGATATCGGGGTGGTCAATGCGCAATCGGGCGCACCCACGCTGGCGCTGACCGGGGGCGCGGCGATCGTGCTTGCGGAAATGGTGCCGCACGGCCATGAGACGCGCATTCATCTCACCCTCACCGACGACCATCCATGGGCACAGGCCTACGTCATCATCGAGGCCCTACCCAAGTGACCACCGGTGCTACGGCAGTGAACAAGACATCCGACAAGAAATCCGACGACAAGGTCGACTGGATCGCGGAAATTCGCGGGCTTGCGCTGATGCTGCTGGCGGTGTTCGCCTTTCACAGCTTCATCGCCAAGCCGTTCTATATCCCGTCGGAATCGATGATGCCCAATCTGCTGGTGGGTGACCGGCTGGTGGTCAGCAAATATCCCTATGGCTGGAACTGGAGCTCGATCAGCTTCCACCTCGCCCCGCGCGGTGACTGGCGAATTGCCGGATCGACGCCCGAATATGGCGATATCGTCATTCCCGTTCATCCCGAGCGCGACGAGGATTACATCAAGCGGGTGGTTGCGCTGCCCGGTGACCGGATCGCGGTGCAGAACGGACGCATCATCCTCAATGGCGCGCCGGTCGAACAGAAGGTCGAGCCTGCCATCGCGCTGCCGCTCGATGCCAATTCGCGCTGCGATGGCTTCGGCTTCGACGATTTCCGCGCGGAGAACGCCGCCGGCACGCCCGTCTGCCGCGTACCGGTGATGCGCGAGACGCTGCCCAATGGGGCGACCTATCTGGTGATCGACCACCAGACCCAGGAACTCGACAATTTCGCCGAAATCACGGTGCCGGACGATCACGTTTTCGTGATGGGTGACAATCGCGACCATTCGGCCGACAGTCGCGAGCTCAACCATTCGCGCGGCCTGCTCGGCCCGATCCCGCTCGAAAACATCGGCGGGCGCGCCGAATTCATCACCTTCTCGCTCGACGGCACCACCTCGCTCAATCCGGTGAGCTGGTGGACAAGCCTGCGCGAAGGCCGCGCCTGGTCGACCCTGCGTCCCGCCATTGCGGAACGAAAAGCCGCTTCCGAGCGCTAGGTTCCTGAAACGAAGGGGCGCGCATGGCCGACGAAACGCAGGACATTCACGACCAGGACCTCGGCACCAGCCCTTCGCGGATCAACGATCCACGTATCCGTCACGAGGTCGCCCGTGCCATCGTATGGGTGGGCATGGTCGGCGCAGTGGCGCTGGCGATCTGGATCGCCCGCCCTTTGCTGGTGATCTTCGGTGCCATGGTCTTCGCCTCGATGATCGATGGCGGCGCACGCCTGCTTGGCCGGGCGCTCAACATCGCGCGGGTCTGGCGCGTCTCGATCGTACTGTTCGTCACTGCCGCTTTCCTGCTGTGGCTGGCCTATTTCGCCGGGTCGACGATTTCGCAGGAAGCGGCGCAGTTTCCCGCGATCATCGAACGGCAGATTACCGAGCTGATCGACTGGGCTGGCCGGCAGGGTTTTCAGGTCGACCAATCACAGCTGCAGAACTATCTCGGCAATATCGGCAGCGGCATCAGCACCGTCACCAAGGCGCTGGGCGGCATTCTCGGCGGCGCGGCGACCATTGTCCTGATCCTTGTGATCGGCGTCTATGTCGCGATCGATCCGCAGCTCTACGAACGCGGGGTCGCCTGGATGCTCCCACGCGAGCAGCGCGACCGCTTTTACATCACCGCAGCGCGGATGGGCCAGACCATGCGCCGCCTGATGGCGGGGCGCCTGCTCGGCATGGTGGTGGAAGCAGTGTTCACCTATGTGATGCTCGCCTGGGTCGCCCCGCTGGTGGGGATCGGCGCGGTGCCGATGGCGGCGCTGCTCGCCATCCTGACCGGCCTACTGGCCTTCGTCCCTAATCTGGGCGCGCTGATCTCGGGCGCGCTGATGGTGCTGGTCGGCTTCTCGGGCGGGGCGGAAATGGGCATCTACACCATCGCGGTCTATTTCTTCGTCCAGAATTTCGACGGCTATGTCGTCATCCCGATGATCGCCAAGAAGACGGTCGACCTGGCGCCGGCGCTGGTGCTCGCGTTCCAGTTGATCATGGGCATATTGTTCGGGATACTCGGCCTGTTTCTGGCCGATCCGCTATTGGCGATGATCAAGGTCGCGCTCGAACGCCGGGCCGAACAGGCGAACGAGAACCAAACCAGAGAGGGTGCCAAAGATGGCGCGTAAGTTCCTGTACTTCATTGCAGTCTGCATCGTGCTGGTCATCATCGGCGGGATCGCGCTGACGATCTGGTCGCGCGAAGCAACCGAGATCGCCTTCGTCCCGCGTGGCGACTTCGTCGAACAGGCGCCGCTCGACGCCAATGCCTATCAGGACCCGGAGATGTGGTATTCGCGCCCCGGCCTCGGCACCAGCGATCCGGCGCGCTATCAGCCTGCGGTCGCCGACGCCCAGCCCGACCCGGCTGGACGCGAACCCTCGCCCGACGCACCCGCTGCCGAACAGAGCCTCGACCGCGGCGACCCGCTTGCGACCACCACCTCGACCACGGGCGAAGCGGCAGACCCGCAGGCGCTGCCCGAGTTCGCGGTCTTCTTCGTTCCTCCGACCAGCTATATCCAGGCGGGCGGCGACTGGAACGCGACGCTGGAAGATGCGACAACCAACAATCGCGCGCGCGTCTTCCTCAAGGGACTTGCCAGCCCGTTCAATCGCGCGGACGAATTATGGGCGCCCAAATACCGTCAGGCGGCGGCAGGGGCCTTCCTGACCAACCGGCCCGAAGCGCAGCAGGCAATCGATGCCGCCTACGCCGATGTCGCGCAGGCGTTCGACTATTTCCTCGACAGCGTGGACGAAGACAAGCCGATCGTGCTTGCCGGGCATAGCCAGGGCGCCGCGCATATCCTGCGCCTGCTGCAGGACCGGGTTGCAGGGACGCCGCTCGAAGCGCGGATTGCCGCAGTTTACGCGCCCGGCTGGCCGGTATCGGTCGAGCACGATCTGCCTTCGCTGCCCTTCCCCGCCTGCGCTTCGGCGGACCAGGCGCAATGCCTGCTCGCCTGGTCGGCCTTTTCCGACGATGGCGATGCCGACATGATCATGCGCCGCTACGAGGCCACCGTCGGCTATGACGGCGAGCCGCGTGGCACCGGGCCGATATTGTGCGTCAATCCGCTGACCGGCAGCGCAAATGGCGACGCCCCCGCCAGCGCCAATCTGGGCACGCTGGTCCCCGACGAAACCCTTTCGAAAGGCGAACTGGTCGCGGGCGCAATCCCGGCGCGCTGCGGCGCGAATGGCCTGCTTTATATCGGAGATCCGCCCGAGCTGGGCGAAGGCGTGCTGCCGGGCGGCAATTACCACGTTTACGATATCCCGCTGTTCTGGAAGAACCTGCAGGAAGACGTCATTGCACGGGTGAAAGCATGGACGGCAGCGCGGGCCTCGTAACCGACAACGCGCTGACCTATGGCGACGTGCTGGCGGAAGGCGGCGCATTGCTCGGGCTCGATCTGGGCACCAAGACCATCGGCGTCGCCACATGCGATGCCGGCTGGCGTTATGCCACCGCGGGCAAGACGATCACGCGCAGCAAGTTCACCAGGGATTGCGGCGCGCTGCGCACGATCGTCACCGAGCGGAAGATCGCCGGCGTGGTGATCGGCCTGCCGCGCAATATGGACGGAACCGAGGGCCCGCGCGCACAGGCCAGCCGCGCTTATGCGCGCAACCTTGCGCAGACGCTGCACTTACCCGTGCTGCTGTGGGACGAGCGCTGGTCGACCTCGAGCGCCGAGGCCGCGATGATCGGGCAGGACATGAGCCGCGCCAAACGCGCCACCAAGATCGACAGCCATGCCGCGGCAATCATCCTGCAGGGCGCGATAGACGCGCTGGCCGGCGGCGGGTTATAGTGCCAGCCGCGATGCGGCTGATCGACGCCCTCAGGCACCTCGTGACCGGCGAAGGTGCGGATCCCGACACCGGGTTGGGCCACCGCGAACGCGCATTGTCGCGGGCGTTGGCGATCATCGCTGCGATCTTCCTGCTCCTCGGCTTCGCGCTGTTCGCGATGCTCTACGGCTGAAGCCGGCGCGGCGGACCTGCGCCTCGCGTGCCAGCATGACATTCCCCGCCAGTTCGGCCTCGCGCCACAGGGCGTCGCGCTCCGCCGCGCTGCTGGCGAGGCCCGCACGCGCTTCGAAACAGGCCAGCCGCATTCGTCCGCTGGGATGGTGGCGTCCGAAGTCTTCGGCCAAATCGAGGGCGTCGGCATCGCCCAGCGCCACTGCGCAGCGCAGGAAGGTCTCGCTGGCCGACGGATTCAGCACCCCGCTCACTTCCGACCTCTCGAGGTCGAAGCCATATTGGTCGAACCAGTCCTGCCCCGCCCCGACGCGCATGATGTTGAGCGAAACGGAGGTTGCCTCGGGCGGGAGCTGCGCATGAACATCGACATGCGCGCGGTAGTGCATCAGCCGCCCCTCGTGCAGCGCGCTGCGTTCGATAAAGCGCAAAGCCACGCGCTCGCCCGTAAATCCAGCGATCGAGGGATAGTCGATTTCGTAATAGTCGCTGCGATACCCGGGTCCGAAATAACCCGCGGTGAGGAAATCGAAATTGTGGTCGTGCGGCACGCCATAGACAAAGCTGCCCGCGCCGCTGCTGCGGAAACAGCTTTCATCCTCGCTTGGCCAGATATTGGCGCGGAGGAAACAGCCGCCGACCATTGGGGACAGCACGATGACCTGCGGTCCGTAGGCGCTGTCCTCGAATGTATCGCGATACCGTTCGCGCAAATGGTCGATCAGAAGGTCGCCGAGAAAGGTGCGATTGTTGGCCAGCCGCGCGAGCGCGGCTGCCGCTTCCATGGTGCTGCTGTCGTCCTGCGGATCGAACCCGTCGGCAATCGCTTCCACGGTTTCAGCGAGGCTCGCCGATCGGTTTTCGTGGTTCGCGATTATGCGGGGCATGGAGCGGGCTCCCATCGAGCGAGCTGCGGATGGGCTTCCACCAGCCGGGCGCGCAATGCGCCCGCCTCGGGGGCCAGATCATCGGTCGGATCGGTTGCAATCCTGCCGAGCGCGGCAAATCCCGCCGCGCTGTCGAGCGCCAGGCACTCGCGCAAGGCCTGCCAGCGCAAGTGATCGCTGCCCGAACGGGTCAACGCCGCCAGGACGGGCGCGGCATCCTTGCGGCGCATCCGGCCAAGCAAGGCCATCATCATCTCGTCGCGGCTTTCATGCCGGTCTCCGCTCGCCCGATGCACCAGCCTGCCGGTGGCGAGGTCGTACTGGCGGGTCGGACGGGGCCGTGGGGCAATCCGGGTGAGGCGGAGAGTGAGAAGACGTCCGTGAACCCGGCGGACCATCCGTGATTTGGCCGCGCCGGCAAAGCTGAGCCGGTCGCCTGCCTCGATGGTGCGGCAGCTTCTGTCGATGACCGCATGATCGGATTGCTCTCCGCGGATTTCGAGCAGCGCGATATCGGCCGCGCCCGCCAGCACGATTTCGTCCCATTCGCTATCGGGGAATGTCGCCACCGTGCTGGCATCCTGCACCGCTTGATCATCATGGAGCGCCAGACCCAGCGCGGCGCGCCCCTTCGCCGCCAGTTGGAGAAAGTGGAACCCCGGGCGCGACTGGTGGCGAAATGCCAGCTGCGCCAGCGGACACGCGCGGTGCACTTCCACCAGCCTCCCGACGAGCGGCGCAATGACGCGCATCGCCGCGCCGCCATTGGCAAAGAGGCCCGTGAGCGCCGGACAATCATCCAGCCTTGCCCCCGAACCGTAGGCCTCGAGATCCCGCAGGACAGGCGCCAGGCCCGCGTCCTTGCGGCACTCTGCAACAATTTGGACAACCGCCTCGCTCATGGCGCGCTGCGCGGCAGTGTCGCCACGCAGCGCGCCGATTTGCGGATCGATATGCATCTCGTCGTCAACCGGTCAGAGCAGCATTTCGACCAGCATGTGGTCGTAAACATAGACCATGATCGCCACGATGGTGTCGTCCGGTCCAGCGGACGAGAAGCTGCCGAACAGCCCGGTCGCTGCATCCAGGTCGGGCAGACTGCCCAGTTCGATCTCGGGAAATTTCATGTGGTTCTCCTACATTCGGGCGAACCCCGACCCCGTGTCCCCGTCCGCCACTGGCGAGACTGGCGAAGCACGCGGCCCGCTTGAAATTAAAACATTGTAAGCGCGTGAACTGCGCGGCTATCGCGGCAGGCGATGAGCGAGCAGCCGCGAAAATTCGATCCGTCCAAGGCGACGTCCTTCTTCGCGGGACGCGGCCATCCGGGCTGGCTGGGGCTCAAATATTCGGACCATGGCGACGACTGGGTCGAGCTCGAACTGCCATGGCGCGAGGACCTGCTGGGTGAAGAAGGCCAGCGCGTGCTCGCTTCGGGCCCCATCCTCAGCCTGATGGACATGGCGAGCGGCATGGCGATCTGGCGCGCGATGGACGAATTTTCCGCCATCGCCACGCTCGACCTGCGCGTCGATTACGTGCGCCCCGCGCGCGAGGGGGCGAGCGTATTCGGGCGGGCGCAATGCTATCGCCTCACGCGCAGCGCGGCGTTCGTCCGGGGCCTCGCGCATGATGGCGATGCGGGTGATCCGGTGGCGCATATCCAGGCGGTCTTCATGAAAATCGCGTCGACGGCGAGGCTCTGACATGGCGGATATCCCCGAAATCGAGGCGCTGACGCCCTACGCCCGTTCGCTCGGCATTACGCTCGACAGCTGGGAGGATGGCACGCCAATTCTGTCGGTGCCATTCGACGAAATAGTCGAGGGACGCCCCGATCATTACCATGGCGGCGCGACCGGCGGCCTGCTCGAAACCGCGGGCTATGCCGTCTTGCGCGCCGAGCTGGCACGGCAGGACCGTGCCGCCATGCTCAAGCCGATCAACATCACCGTGCAATATCTCGCGGCGGGCAAGAGCCGCACCAGCTATGCCATGGGGCGGATCACCAAGCTCGGGCGGCGCAGCGCGAACATCACCGTCGAAGCGTGGCAGGACGATCGCAGCCGCCCGATCGCGACTGCCGTAATGAATGTCCTGATGGCCGAACCGACCGGCTAGTTACCCGCGTCCTCAGTCTCACGCAGCCGTTCGTCACGGCGGTTGCGGATCGCCTCGAAGCGGCGCTCGTCCGCGCGGCGGCGGGCTTCCTCGATCGCTTGTTCGTCCACGGCGAGGCCATCCTCGCCGATAGTAATGTCGACCGGGATGCCGTCGATCTCGGTCGAGAATACCGCCTCGCCATCGCGGATGCGCAGGCGCGAATTGCCATCGCCCAGCGGGATGTCATCGAGGCCGGGGACGTCGAGCGGCTCGATCGGCGTGCCGGGATCGTTTTGTTCGCGCGGCGCGGGCTGGCTCGGCGCAGCCTTCACGTTCATCGCCCCGTTCATGAAATCGCGCCAGATCTTCGCGGGCAGCCCCCCGCCGCTGATCCCGCCTGCGAGCGGCGAATTGTCGTCGTTCCCGATCCATACGCCGACCACCAGATCGCCCGCATAGCCGACGAACAGCGCATCGCGATTGTCCTGGCTGGTCCCGGTCTTGCCGAAGTTCGGCCCGCGCAGCATCGCCGCGCGCCCGGTGCCGTCATTGATGGCGGCGCGCAGCATCCCCTGGATATCGTCATGTGTCCGGCCGGATAGCGAACCGGGCCCGTCCCATAGCGTCTCCCACCAGCCCTTCTCTTCGCGCGCGAAGGCATGCGGTTCGACCGGGAAGGCATTGGCGGCAATGCCTGCATAAGCGGCGGTCAGTTCGATCAGCGTCATGCTGGTGGACCCCAGCGCGACGCTCGGATCGCCCTCGACGAAAGAGGCGCGGATGCCGAAGTCGCGCGCGGTCTGGATCACCTTCTCCGAACCCACTTCGTTGAACAGCCGCAGCGTCGCGACATTGCTCGACCGGGCAAGTGCATCGCGCAGCGTGATCGTGTCCGAATACCGCTCATTGGCATTGCGCGGGCGGTAGCTGCCCTCGGTGATCTCGGTATTCGCGATCTCGTCGTCGGGCGACCAGCCATCGCGCAGCGCCGCCAGATAGACGAAGGTCTTGATCGTCGATCCCGGCTGGCGCTTGGCCTGCGTGGCGCGGTTGAAGGGCGATTTCGCATAGTCCTTGCCGCCGATCATCGCCACGACCTCGCCATTGCGGCGCATCGCGACAAGCGCGACCTGCGCCCCGCCCAGCGGCGCGCGCTGTGTCACCTGCCGCGCGATATTCTGCAGGCGGCTGTCGAGCGTGGTGGTCAGCGTCTGGCGTTCATAGCCCTGCTCGGTCAGTTCGCGCGCGCCGGGCAGCGCCCAGTCGGCGAAATAGGTCCCCGTGGGCAGATCGTTGCGCGTGCGCACATCGAGCGCGGGCGGCTTCATCGCGCGCGCTTCGGCCTCGGTGATATAGCCCGCATCGACCATCGATTGCACCACGATCCGCATGCGCCGCTCCGCACGGTCGTAATGCCGGGTCGGGGCATAGGCGCTCGGCGCCTGCAACAACCCGGCGAGCATCGCCGCCTGGTTGGGTTTCAGGTTCTCCGGCTTGCGGTAGAAATAGTGCAGGCTCGCCGCGCGCAGCCCGTAAACATTGTCACCGAAATAGGCGTTGGAGAGATAGCGGCTGAGGATGTCGTCCTTGGTCAGCCAGCTTTCCAGCCAGAAAGCGATCAGCGCCTCGCGCGCCTTGCGCGTCAGCGTGCGTTCGGGGGTCAGGAAGGTGAACTTTGCCAGCTGCTGGGTGATCGTGCTGCCCCCGCCGGTACCGGTGAAGGCCGCCCGGGCAATCCCGCGCGGGTCGATCCCCCAATGCGAATAGAACCGGCGATCCTCGGTCGCGAGGAACGCCGCGATCACATGCGGAGGCAGGTCCGCGACCGCGACCGGTTCGTCGGTTATCGCCCCATTGCGTGCGATCGGCGTGCCATCGGCGGCAAGCAGCGTGATCTGCGGGGCGGCTATCGGTTCGAGCGATTTCGACAGCGGCGCGGTTATCGCCAGCCATGCGACCAGCACGATGAACAGGCCGATTATCGCCGCGAGTATGCGCCCCAGCCACCAGCGCTTGCGGCGGCCGCGCCAGTAATCGCGTTGCCACCAGCGCAGGCGTTTTTTCTCTTCGGCTTCGAGCGCGCTGTCGAGCCGGTCGAGGCGGCTGTCCCAATCGTCGTAATCGAGCGCATCGTGGGTGGCGTAATAGCCGCTATGCGACGGAAGTTCCGCCTGCGGTTGCGGCCTGCGCCGGAAGAGGTTGAATACGCCCATCGCCTACTGTGTTAACCGAACAATACACGCAGGGATAGGGGGTCTCGCCTTAACTCTTGCCAACCACGCTCTCGGGCAGGTCGTCACCGAACACGCGCTGGTAGTATTCGGCCACCAGCATGCGTTCTTCCTCGTCGCATTTGTTGAGGAAGGACAGGCGGAAGGAGAAGCCGACATCCTTGAAGATGGCGTAGTTCTGCGCCCAAGTGATGACCGTACGCGGGCTCATCACGGTGGAGATATCACCATTGATGAAGCCCTGCCGCGACAAATCGGCGACCTTGATCATGTCGGCGAGGATCTTGGGATCGATATCGGGGTTCTTCGCCTCGACGATCTTCTGTTCGGTTTCGGCGGGCAGGTAGTTGAGACCGACAACAATGTTCCAGCGGTCCATCTGGCCCTGGTTGATCTGCTGCGTGCCGTGATAGAGGCCCGAAGTGTCGCCCAGCCCGACCGTGTTGGCGGTGGCGAACAGGCGGAAGCCCGGATCGGGGCGGATCACGCGGTTCTGGTCGAGCAGCGTCAGCTTGCCCTGCTGTTCGAGCACGCGCTGGATCACGAACATCACATCGGGGCGGCCCGCGTCATATTCGTCGAACACCAGCGCCACCGGGTGCTGCAGCGCCCACGGCAGCAGGCCTTCGCGAAATTCGGTGACCTGCAATCCGTCGCGCAGCACGATGGCGTCGCGCCCGACAAGGTCGATCCGGCTGATATGCGCATCGAGGTTGATGCGGATGCACGGCCAGTTGAGCCGCGCGGCGACCTGTTCGATATGCGTCGATTTGCCCGTGCCGTGATAGCCCTGCACCATCACGCGGCGGTCGTGCGCGAAGCCTGCCAGGATCGCCAGCGTGGTGTCCGGGTCGAACACGTAGGATTCGTCGAGGTCGGGCGTGCGCTCGTCCGGCTTGGAGAAGGCGGGCACCTGCCAGTCGATATCGATCCCGAAGGTTTCGCGCACGTCGACGGTGGTGTCGGGCGCGGGGAGGACGGTCTTGGCGGAAGCGTCGAAGCTCTTGTCGGTCATATCGTTCATCGCGTGTGGCGGGGTAGCGGGATGGATAGGTAGCTGCAAGCAACGAAATTGCACCCCGGCCCAAGCACCACTCGACTCCCCTCGCAAGCGGCCGCATAGTCGCGTCGATGCCGCCGATCCCCTTGTCCGAACGCCTGCGCCTCAAGCTCGTCGAGCAGGTGCGCGGCGTATTCAACGACGTCGAGAGTGGGCAGCAGCCGGTCCCGCCTTCGGACGAGGCACTGTTCGCCAGGGACACGCCGATCCGGATGGTCCATGCCGATATCGTGGCGATGATGGTCGGCGGGATCCGCGGCCTGCTGCTGCAGATGCTGCATCCGCATGCGCTGCAAGGCGTGCTCGACCATTCGAACTTCCGCAGCGACATGCACGGGCGGCTGCGCCGGACTGCACGGTTTATTGCGGTGACGACCTTCGGCCACCGCAAGGATGCGCAGGCGGCGATCGACCGCGTCAACCGCATCCACGCCGCAGTCGGCGGGACATTGCCCGATGGATCGCCCTATTCAGCCAGCGACCCCCGCGTGCTGGCATGGGTGCATGTGGCCGAAGCGACCAGCTTCCTCGCCGCCTATCTGCGCCATGTGCGGCCCGACATGCCGGGCGCCGAACAGGACGAATACTATCGCCAGTTCGCGGTGATTGCGCTGGCGCTGGGTGCCGATCCGGTGCCGACGAACCGCGTCGAGGCCGAGGCGATCTTTCGCGAATTGCGCAACGACCTGGCCGCATCGCCCGCGGCGCGCGAGGTCGCCGATCTCGTGCTCAGCCAGCGCCCCAAGGGCGCCCCGCCCGCGGTCCAGACGCTGCTCGGTGCCGAAGCGGTGGCGCTGCTGCCACCATTCGCGCGCTCGATGCTCGGTCTCGAACGCCCCGGGCTGGCGGCGATCCCCGCGCGTGCGGCGACCTGGGGCATGGGCAAGACGCTGCGCTGGGCGTTTCGCCAGACCTAGGCGATCGGCGCGGGCAATTCGAAGATATCGGCATAGGCGAGCGCCAGATCGCGGTCCCCCTCGATAACCAGTCCGGCATCGCGCTCCAGCTCGTCGGCTCCTACCCCGCCATAGAGCAAGCCCGCCAGAACCGGGGCGCCGGGGGCGCAGAACACCGCCTCGGCAATACCCGGATCGGCGCGCTCGATCGGCAATGCGCCATGCGCCATGCGCGCGACGAAGGTTTCGCCGCCGATGTCGAAGCCGATGGTCGCCTGCATACCCTCGGCCTTGGCGGGATCGAACATGGTGCGCATCGACAGCATCAGCGACACCGGCGAAAGCGGCAGCGTGGGATCGTGCCGTGACGACATCGCCGCCCAGCGCCCCAGCTCCTGCACCAGCGGTTCGGCGCGATAACCCCATTCGGTCAGTTCATAGACCTGCGCCGACACCGGCGGCGGCAGCTTGCGCCGGTTCAGCACGCCTGCTTCCTCCAGCCCTGCCAACCGTTCGGTCAGGACCTTCGCGGAAATGCCCGGCAGGTTGGCGCGCAGGTCGGAAAACCGCCGGGCACCGAACATGAGTTCCCTGACAACAAGCAGCGCCCAGCGTTCACCCACCAGCTCCATCGCAAACGCCGTTCCGCAAGCGTCGTCGTACCATTTTCCGTGACCCATAGTTTCTTTTTGTAACTTCATAGTTGCTTTTAGTAACTCATCGACGCATCACACTCAAGGTCCGAGTCGGTCGGACCCTGAGGGAGAGCGTCATGAGCAAGTTGATATTCGTAAACCTGCCGGTCACGGACTTGGCACGATCCACGGCGTTTTACGAGGCGGTCGGTTTCGCCAAGAACCCCAAGTTCAGCAATGAGCAGGCTTCGTGCATGGTGTGGTCGGACACAATTCACTTCATGCTGCTGAGGCATGATTTCTGGAAAACCTTCACCGACAAAGAGATTGTCGATGCGCCTAAAGCGGCGCAGGTCCTGCTGTGCCTGACCCGCGACAGCAGGGACGAAGTCGATGCCATGGTCGCGCAGGCCGGGGCCGCCGGCGGCACACTCGACCCGACACCGGTGCAGGACATGGGCTTCATGTACGGGCGCAGCTTCGAGGATCCCGACAGCCATATCTTCGAGATCAGTTGGATGGACCCGCAGATGGCCGCCGAAGGTCCCCCCGCCGAAGCGATGGCCTGACAGCAGACTGGAGGAGCGAGCAGATGTATATCGACGGATTTGTGATGGCGGTCCCCACCGCCAACAAGGACAAGTTCACTGCGCATGCCGAAATGGCGGACAGTGTTTTCATCGACTTAGGCGCGACGCGTGTGATCGAATGCTGGGGCGATGACGTGCCTGACGGCGAAACCACCGATTTCCGCAAGGCGGTGAAGGCCAAGGATGACGAGGCCGTGGTGTTCTCCTGGATCGAATGGCCGGACAAGCAGACCCGCGATGCCGCCATGGCGAAGATGATGTCCGAGGACTTCTCCGACGAGCGGATGGATCAGGAGAAAAACCCCATGCCGTTCGACGGCAAGCGGCTGATCTTCGGCGGGTTCGCCCCCGTCGCCGAACTCAAGGGAGCATGACCATGACCAACGCCCAGGGCGATTTCGTGTGGTACGAGCTGATGACCACGGATGCCGATGCAGCGCAGGCGTTCTACGAACCGCTGCTCGGCTGGAGCTTCGCGGATAGCGGCACGCCTGATGTCGATTACCGGATCGGCAGCATGGCGGGCACCGAAGTTGTCGGCATGATGCAATTGAGCGAGGAGATGCAGCAGGGCGGCGCGCGCCCGGCGTGGATCGGCTATATCGCGGTTGACGATATCGGCGCTTCGATTGCCGCGCTGAAGGACAGGGGCGGCCAGCTGTTCATGGGACCCAACCACCTCGACGGCGTGGGCCATATGGCAATGGTCGCCGATCCGCAGGGCGCGCCCTTCTACCTGATGCAGCCCGAAGGCGAGGGCAGCGAATCCTTCGCCAAGCACGAACCGCGCGACGGGCATTGCGCCTGGAACGAGCTGGTCACCGACGACCCGGACGCAGCGGGCGCTTTCTATTCCGCGCTGTTCGGCTGGCAGAAGGGCGATTCGATGGAGATGGGCGAACTGGGCCTCTACCAGATGTACAACCACACCGATTACGGCCTCGGCGCGATGATGAAGCGGCCCGAACAGATGCCGGTTTCGCTGTGGTGCCATTATTTCCGCGTCCCGCAAATCGACGCGGCGAAGGCCCATATCGAGAAGAATGGCGGGCAAATCGTCAACGGGCCGATGGAAGTCCCGGGCGGCGAATTTGCGCTGCAGGCGGTCGATCCGCAGGGTGCGATGGTCTCGCTGATCGGCAAGTAGGGAGGCTGGGAAAATGGCGGATTATACATTCTACACCAATCCGATGAGCCGCGGGCAGATCGTCCGCTGGGCACTGCACGAAGCGGGCGCGGATTACGAACAGCAGATCGTCGAATACGGCCCGACAGAGGGCAAGCCTGCGGCGTTCATTGCGGCCAACCCGATGGGCAAGGTGCCCACTCTGGTCCACCATCACGGCGATCACGATCATGTCGTGACCGAGGCTGCCGCGATTTGCCACTACCTTGCAGAAATGCACCCCGATACCGGCCTACTTCCCGAAGCACATGAAAAAGCGCAATATTTCCGCTATCTGTTCTTTGCCGCCGGGCCGGTAGAGCAAGCCATCATCGCCAATTCGATGGGCTGGTCGGTCGATCCGCAAAAGGAAGGCTCGCTGGGCTTTGGCAGCTACGAACGCATGGTCGACGCGTTCGAAACCATGCTGACCGGGCGCGATTACGTGTGCGGCGATCGGTTCACGATGGCGGACGTCTATGTCGGCAGCCAGGTCGACTGGGGCCTTGCATTTGGCACCCTGCCCCAGCGCGATGCCTTCGCCGCCTATGCCGAACGGTTGCGCACGCGCGAGGCGTACATGGCCGCAAAGGCAATCGACAACGACCTGATCGCACAGCGGGAGGCCGCCGATGCCTGAGGCACGCAAGGCGAGTGTATTTCTGTGGTTCGACAGCGAGGCGGAGGACGCGGCGCGGTTTTATGCCGAAACATTCCCCGACAGCCGAATCGACAATCTCGTGCGCCCCGTAAACGACGTGCCCGGCACCAAGGCCGGCGCGGTCCAGATCGTCGAGATGACCTTGCTCGGCATACCGTACGCGCTGCTCAATGCGGGGCCGCACCCCGTCCCCAACGATGCCTACTCGCTGCAGGTCTATACCGAGGACCAGGCAGAGACCAACCGCTACTGGGATGCGATTGTCGGCAATGGCGGCGAGGAAATCATGTGCGGCTGGTGCAAGGACAAATGGGGCTATCGCTGGCAGATCACGCCCCGCGCCTTGATGGCGTCGCTGACCGATCCCGATCCCGCGGCGTCGAAGCGCGCACAGGAAGCGATGCTGACGATGAAGAAGATCGACATCGCCGCGATCGAAGCCGCCAAACGCGGAGACTGATATGGCACGCACGATTACCGGTTCGCTATTCGTTTCCCTCGATGGAGTGATTCAGGCACCCGGCGGGCCAACCGAAGACCCCACCAACGGGTTCGACCAAGGTGGTTGGCTGTTCAAGCTTCCGGACGACGGCGTGAACCAGACCTTGGGCGAGTTGTTCGGCGGCGCATACGATCTGCTGCTTGGCCGCCGGACCTACGATATCTTTGCCGCCTATTGGCCGTATATCGAAGGGCCCGAGGCAGCGCTGGGCAAGGCATTTTCCCACGCCAACAAATATGTGCTCACCGGTAGCAACGCCCCGCTGCCGTGGGAGAACAGCCGCCGCCTGACGGATTGGGAGGAGGTGGCCAAGCTAAAGGAGAGCGAGGGCCCGGACCTGATCGTGCAAGGTTCGGGATCGATCTACCCCGGCCTGCTGGGCGCCGGTTTGCTCGATCGACTGATCCTCATAACCTATCCGGTAATCCTGGGCCGCGGCAAACGCTGGTTCGGGGCGGAAACGCCGGCTCGCAAGCTGGGCATGACCGACCACTACGTCACCGACAAGGGGACAATCATTGCCAGCTATGCCCCGGACGGCGATTTGCCGGCATACCCTGCCGACGCGCTCACACCGAGCACCAGCGACCGCGAAGCGGAACGGCAAGCGCGGATTGCCAATGGCACCTGGTAGGCGGGTCAGGCGATCGCGCGTGATTTGCGCAGCATCTGATAGGCTTCGACTACGCGGTTGAGCCGCGTTTCGTGCTGGCGGTCGCCGCCGTTGCGGTCGGGGTGGTAACGGCGCACGAGTTCGGAATAGCGGCGGCGCAGGCCGCGCCGGTCGACGTCGAGCCCCAGCCCCATGGTTTCGAGCGCCTCGGCTTCCTCGCGGCTGAAGCGGCCGTCCATCGCCATTTCGGCTTCGCGGCGCGCGCGGCTCTTGATCCCGCTGGCGCGCGCGGAGATTGCATCGAGCGGATCGGTGAAATCGGCCCAGCGCGGCATGCCGTCCACCCCGGCGGTGGGGCGAAAGCTCGGGCTTTCGGTGCGCCAGCCCGCGCCCGGCGCCTGCGCGGCGAAGATTTCCTCGGCGCTCATGCCTTCGAACCAGTCATAGCCCGCATTGAATTCGCGCACATGGTCGAGACACAGCCAGCGCCATTCGGCGGGCCCGTCGAAACCGTGGCCCTGCCCGCTGGGCGCACGAAATTCGCCCGGCTCGTCGCAGGTGGGATGGGCGCAGACCCGGCCCGAGCCTGCATGTTGTCCGTGAAACTTTGTCTGGCGCATTCGTTCTAGGATGGGGAGCGAAGTGCGCTAAGGAAACCCCCAAAGAGGAGATTCGAACCCGTGTCAGGACCCGTCCAGCAGGAAATGGAACGCCTTTTGAGCCAGGCATTCAGCCCGACCCGGCTCGAAGTGATCAATGACAGCGCCAAGCATGCCGGCCATTCGGGCGACGACGGCAGCGGCGAATCGCATTTCACCGTGGTGATCGAAGCCGCCGCCTTTGCCGACCAGAGCCGCCTCGAACGCCAGCGGATGGTGAACCGGGCGCTGGGCGACATCCCCGGCGAGCGTGTCCATGCGCTGGCCATCCAGGCCTCGGCCCCGACCAGCTAGGAGGTTCGCGAAGATGAGCCAGATCGACCAGGTCCTTGTCCCGACTACGCACGATCTCGGCCAGTTTACGGTCCGCCGCGTGCTGCCCGCGCGCCAGCGCAGCATGGTCGGGCCATTCATCTTCGTCGACCAGTTCGGCCCCGCGCAGCTCGATCTTGGCGCGGGCATGGATGTCCGCCCGCACCCGCACATCAATCTCGCCACGGTGACCTGGCTGTTCGAAGGCGCAATCGACCACCGCGACAGCCTCGGCACATTTTCGACCATCCGCCCCGGACAGGTCAATCTGATGACCGCCGGGCGCGGCATCGTCCATTCGGAACGCTCGCCCGATGCGGAACGCAGGGGCGGACCCAAGCTGTACGGCATGCAGACCTGGCTGGCACTGCCCGACGGGCGCGAGGAAATCGATCCCGCCTTTGAAGCGATTACCGAACTGCCGGTGATCGAGGACGGGCGCGCCACGGCGATCGTCATCATGGGCGAACTATGGGGCGAACGCGCGCCGACGACCACTCACGCCGCGACGATCTATGCCGAGATCGTGCTGGGCGCGGGCGGCGCAATCCCGCTTGAAGACGATGCCGACGAACGCGCGGTCATGCTGGTCGGCGGCGACGCGAGTGTCGATGGCCATGCGCTGAAGGAATTCGAGCTCGCCGTGCTCCAGCCGGGGCGCGACATGACGCTGGCGAGCAAGGGCGGTGCGCGAGTGATGCTGATGGGCGGCGAGGCGTTCACCACCCCTCGCCATGCGTGGTGGAATTTTGTCAGTTCGAGCCGCGAGCGTATCGAGCAGGCGAAGCAGGACTGGCGCCAGGACCGCTTTCCAAAAGTGCCGGGTGACGAGGATGAGCGCATCCCGCTCCCCGAAGGCGCGCCGAAGACCGTAACCTATCCTTGAGGGGGGAGAATAATGAGTTTCGAAGGCAAGACCGCCTGGATCACGGGCGCGAGCAGCGGCATTGGTGCGGCGCTCGCGCGTGAATGGGCGGCACGCGGCGCGCGCATCATCCTGTCGGGCCGCGACGCGACGCGGCTGACGCAGGTCGCCGGCGGTATCGACGGCGAAACGCTGATCCTCCCCTTCGACGTGCGCGACGAGGCCGCGATGACAGCCGCAACGCAGCAGGCGATCGACTGGCGCGGCGGGGTGGACATCTTTGTCGCCAATGCGGGTATTTCGCAGCGCAGTGCGGCGGTCGATACCGACATGGCGGTATACCGCGAGATCATCGATATCGACCTCACCGCGCAGATTGCCGCGACACAGGCGCTGCTGCCCCATCTGGTCGCGCGGCAGAGCGGCACGCTGTTGTTCATCAGCTCGATCGCCGGCAAGGTCGGCGTGCCGATGCGCACCGCCTATTGCGCGGCCAAGTTCGGGCTCATCGGTTATGCCGACGCGCTTCGGGCCGAATTGTCGCAGCAGGGGGTTTCGGTGCATGTCGTGTGCCCGGGGTCGGTCGCCACCGATGTCAGCCGCAACGCGCTGACCGCCGATGGCAGCAAGCGCGGGCGCAGCGACAAGGTGATCGACAATGGTATCGCCCCGGACGAAGCCGCCAAACGTATCGTCGACGCGGTGGAGGCCAACCAGCGCGAGATCATCGTCGCCGAAGGCGTGGAAGAGGCGATGGGCGAACTGCGCCGGACACCCGATCAATTGCTCGACCAGGTCGCGGGCATGGTCGCGGCGGGATATATGGACAAGATGAAGGCCGACAGTTGAGCATGCCGCTGCAGCAGAAGCGCGTGGTGCTGGCAAACGGCATCGAGCTCGACGTGGTGGACGAAGGCCCGCGCGATGCGCCCGTGCTGATCTTCCTGCACGGTTTTCCCGAAAGCCACCGCACCTGGCGCAACCAGATCCCGCATTTTTCCGGCCGTTTTCGCTGCATCGCGCCCGACCAGCGCGGCTATCGCGGCTCGTCCAAGCCGCAGGAGGTCGAGGCCTATACGCCCGACAAGCTGGTCGGCGATGTGTTCCTGCTCGCCGATGCGCTGGGGGTCAAGACTTTCACCATCGTGGGTCACGACTGGGGCGGCGCGATCGCCTGGGGCGTGGCCTATGGCGGCATGGCAAACGGCCGCGTCACGCGCGCGATCATTGCCAATGCACCGCATCCGGTGCTGTTTCCCAAGCTGCTTTACACCAATCGTCAGCAGCGCGAGGCGAGCCAGTATTTTACCGAGTTCCGCGACCCGGCAAATGATGCGCTGGTGCGCGAACATGGCCTTGCCCCGCTGCTGATGAAGGCCTTCGAAGGCCAGGTCATGAGCAGGATCGAGGAAGATGAAGCCGCAGCAATGCTGAAGGACTGGTCCGATCCCGATGCCGCGTTCGGAATGCTGAACTATTACCGCGCCAGCCCGATGGAGGTGTTGCCGCTCGATGCGCCCTACGACCTTCCCGAGGATTACCAGCCCTACCCGCTGCCGAAACTTACGCTGCCGACTCTTGTGATCTGGGCGATGGCCGACGAGGCCCTGCCGCCGGCAAATCTCGAGGGGCTGGACGAAGTGATTGCGGACCCGGAAGTCGTGCAAGTCCCCGACTGTGGACATTTCGTTCAGTGGGAAGCACCCACCGCCTTCAACGCAGCGGTCGACGCGTTTCTCGAACGCACCGCCTGATCAGCCGGCCCATTCGATCCAAGCGCCGTGCGGATGCGCGGTGGCAAGCTGCTGCCAGCTGTCCCCGCCCGGCCAGTAGCGCACCGTCAATTCGTGTCGGTGGGTGTCGCGGTTGGCCTCGAGACTTACCCAGGCAAGCGGCGTGGTTTCGCCCGCGCGCTTGCCGGCCGCTTCCATCAGGGCGACGATCCGCTCGCGCTCACCCGCGGGGATATATTGCCAGACCACCGAATGCATCAGCACCCGCGTGGTCCCTTCGGGCTGCGGCTCGCCAAGCCGGGCCTCGAGAAAATCGGCCGCATTCATCCGCGCGATCTCGGGCGGGAAAGTGTTCGCGGCTTCGACCGCGGCGTCCATGCGCGCGAAACGCTCGGTAAACTCGGGCCAGATGTAGGCTTTCAGGCGCAAGGCTTGCGCCTGATCGGTGAGGTCCACGGGGGCGACATCGCACCCTCGCGCGCCGACGATATCGAAGCTGCGCGCAGGCGGCGCCTCCCCGCGCCATTCGGGCACAAGTTTCATGCGCGAGGTCTTCGGCCCCACCGCCACCCCGCCCAATTCGTAGCGATAGCGCCGCATCATCAGGTTGATCCCTGCGCTCGATCCAATCTCGAGCAGGTCTAGATCGGCGGGCAGACCGCGATCCACCAGCCACAGGAAAGCCGCGGCGAAATTGGCCGACCGCCCGGCCTCATTGGTCTGCGGCGGTCCGTCGAGCCACGGCATGAGATAGGGTTCGTGCCGCTCGATCGCATCGGCGATCAGTTCGGCGGCATGGGTCGGGCCCAGCCCTTCGTATATCGGGGCCAGCCCGGGTTCCTCACCCCCGAGGTGCAGCGCATGCAGCCCGCCCGCGATACGCAGAGGCAGCGCATCTGCCAGCGCGGGTCCCGCCCAGCGCCGCACACGGCGCATCACCGCGCCGCCGCGTTCGGTGTCGAGCAATTGGTACAGCGCCTCGGAGACCAGCGCGGTAATCGGCGCCCCGCTGTCGCGGCAATAGGCAACCTGGTTTTCGAACGCCCGTGCCACTGCCTCGGGCCCGGTGGCCCCCGGTTCGGTTACGCGATACTGAGCCTTGTCGATCGCCATTGCCCTTTACACCCCCGCTGCCTATCTGCGCTTCCCATGAATGATCGCCTGACTTTCGCCGTCCCCAAGGGCCGCATCCTCGATGAGGCGCTGCCGGTCATGGCGCGTGCCGGTGTCGTGCCGGAAGACGGCTTCCACGACAAGGCCAACCGCTCGCTGACATTTGCCACCACGCGCGCAGACATGCACCTCATCCGCGTGCGCGCTTTCGACGTTGCGACCTTCGTGGCGCATGGTGCGGCGCAGCTGGGCATCGTCGGATCGGACGTGATCGAGGAATTCGATTATGCCGATCTCTACGCCCCCGTCGATCTCGACATCGGCCATTGTCACCTGTCGGTGGCCGAACCCAAGGAAGGCGGCGCCAGTGTCGATGGCGCGAGCCACCTGCGTGTCGCGACCAAATACCCCAACCTCACCCGCCGCCATTTCGAGCGGCAGGGCATCCAGGCCGAATGCGTCAAATTGAACGGCGCGATGGAAATCGCCCCCGCGCTGGGCCTCGCCGGACGGATCGTCGATCTCGTTTCGACGGGTACCACCCTGCGCGAGAACGGCCTGGTCGAAACCAGCCGCATCCTCGACATTTCCGCGCGCCTGATCGTCAACCGGGCGGCGCTGAAAACCGATCCGCGGGTCGCCGCGCTGGTCGAGGGCTTTCGCGCCGATGCAGCGAAGCGCGAGGCCGCCTGATGCAATGGCTACGAACTTCGGCTGAAGGCTTCGAGAACGCCTTTGCGCGCATCGTGCGCAACCGGCGCGAAAGCGATACGCAGGTCGGGCGCGATGTCGCGAACATGATCAACGAAGTGCGCGAGCGCGGCGACGATGCGCTGGTCGATTACACCGCACGCTTCGACCACCACCGGCTGAATGAAGACACCGACTGGCGGATCGACGCTGCCGATTGCCACACCGCGTATGACGCGCTCTACCCCGAACTGCGCGATGCGCTCGAACTCGCGGCCAGCCGCATCCGCGCCTATCACGAAGGGCAATTGCCCGAAGATCGCGACTATACCGACGATATCGGCATGCGGCTGGGCGCGCGCTGGAACGCGGTCGATGCTGCCGGGCTCTATGTTCCGGGCGGACGCGCGGCCTATCCCTCCTCGCTGCTGATGAATGCGATTCCCGCCAAGGTCGCGGGCGTCGAACGGCTGGTGGTCACCACTCCGACGCCCAAGGGCGAGGTCAATCAACTGGTGCTCGCCGCCGCGCATATCGCGGGGGTGGACGAGATCTGGCGGGTCGGCGGTGCGCAAGCCGTGGCCGCGCTCGCCTATGGCACCGAGCGGATCGGCAAGGTCGATGTCATTGCCGGACCGGGCAATGCCTGGGTCGCGGAGGCCAAGCGCCAGCTGTATGGCGTGGTCGGGATCGACATGGTAGCCGGGCCCAGCGAAATCCTCGTGATCGCCGATGGCAACAACAATCCCGACTGGATCGCCGCCGACCTGCTCAGCCAGGCCGAGCACGACCCGACCAGCCAGTCGATCCTGATCACCGACAGCGAGCCGCTGGCGCGTCAGGTCGAGGATGCGATCGATGTCGCACTGATGAAGCTGTCGACCGCCAAGACCGCCAAGACCAGCTGGGATGGTCACGGGCTGATCGTGATCGTCGACAGCCTCGATGAAGCCCCCGCCCTGTCGGACCGGCTAGCGGCGGAACACGTCGAGCTGATGGTCGACGAGCCGCAGGCGCTGTTCGACCGGTTACGCCATGCCGGCAGCGTCTTCCTCGGCCGGCACACGCCCGAAGCGGTCGGCGATTATATCGCCGGTCCCAATCACGTCCTTCCCACTGGCCGCCGCGCCCGTTTTGCGAGCGGACTGTCGGTGCTCGATTTCATGAAGCGCACCAGCTTTATCGATGCTTCCCACGCCGCGCTTGCCGCCATCGGCCCCGCAGCGGTGAAGCTGGCCGAAGCCGAAGGCCTTCCCGCGCACGCCCTATCGATTTCCACGAGACTGAAATGAGCCAGAACCCCAAATCCCAGGCGCGCAGCGCCGCCCGCCTCGGCGCTGTCCAGGCGCTTTACCAGCAGCATATGGAGGGCACCAAGCTTGCCCGCCTGCTCGACGAATTCCACCAGCATCGCCTCGGCCGCGTGATCGAGGACGAGGAATATGCCGATGCCGACACCGACTTCTTCGATGATATCGTCGGCGGGGTGGATGCGCGGCGCGAAGAAATCGACGAACGCCTGACCGCGCGTCTGGCGCAGGGCTGGACGCTGGCACGGCTCGACAAGACCATGCTGCAGATCCTGCGCGCGGGCACCTATGAACTGATCGCCCGGCCCGACGTGCCCAAGGCCAGTTCGATCAGCGAATATGTCGATGTCGCCAAGGCGTTTTTCGACGATCGCGAGGCGAAATTCGTCAACGGCATCCTCGACGCGGTGGCCAAAGAGGCGGGGCGCTGAACGAAAGCGCATTCGTCGCCGCGCTGAGGGCGCTGGCCGACACACCCGCCGCGCGCGGCCTCGACGATGATGCCGCGATTATCGAGATCGGCGGCGAACAGCTTGTCCTGACACACGATACGCTGGTCCAGGGCGTCCATGTCCGCGAGGACGAGGACCCGGCCGACATCGCGTGGAAGCTGGTGGCGGTGAACCTGTCCGATCTTGCCGCCAAGGGCGCCGCCCCCGTCGGGGTGCTGGTTTCGCATATGCTGGGCGACGCCGACGAAGGCTTCGTCGCGGGCCTCCGGGAGGTGCTCGAGACCTATGCCACCCCGCTGTTGGGCGGCGACACGGTGCGCGCCGATGGACGCCGCGTATGGGGCTGCACCGCTATCGGCCGGGCCACGCACACGCCCGTCCCCGACCGGCGCAGCGCGCGTGCAGGCGACGCGATCTTCGTCACCGGCACGCTTGGCCGGGCAATGCTGGGAATGGCCGATCGCGGGTCTGGCAGCGCCGACGACCTCGCTTATCGCCGCCCCCGTCCGCTGCTGACCGAAGGGCGCGCCCTGGCGCCGCATGTCGGCGCGATGATGGATATCTCGGACGGCCTGCTGCTCGACAGCTGGCGCATGGCGAAAGCGAGCGATGTCGGGTTCGACCTCGATCGCGCCGCGATCCCCGTCGCCGATGCCGAACGCGCGGACGAATGCATGCGCTGGGGCGACGATTACCAATTGCTGTTCACCGCGTCGCACGACGCCGATTTGCCCGTCCCCGCAACGCGTATCGGGACGGTTGCCGAGGGTCCGGCCCGGCTCGCGCTGGACGGGAACATCCTCACGCCCGAAGACGGTCTCGGCTACCGCCACTGATCGGTTGCGCCGCCCGCGGCCGGCAGGTTCCGATTGCTGCGCATTTCGGCCTTGTCACGCAACACGCGCCGCTTATACCTCTCGAGACGTGCTCCGGCGTTTCCCACGCCGGGGCGCATAAATATAAAAATCAAACGGGAGGGGGAATTTCGTGGACCTAGTTCTCATAGCAATTCTGCTGGGACTTGTGGCCGTCGTGTACGGCTTCTTCACCAGCCGCCAGGTGCTTGGCGCAGGCGCCGGCAACGAGCGAATGCAGGAAATCGCCAGCGCAATCCAGGAAGGCGCGCAGGCCTATCTCAAACGGCAGTACACCACCATCGCGCTCGTCGGCGTGGTCGTAGCGGTACTGGTATTCGTGTTCCTCGGCACCGTGCCGACGATCGGCTTTGTCATCGGGGCGATCCTGTCGGGTCTCGCGGGCTTCATCGGGATGAACATCTCGGTGCGGGCCAACGTCCGCACGGCCGCCGCCGCGCAAAGCGGCTTGCAGCAGGGCCTGACCCTCGCCTTTCGCGCAGGTGCAATCACCGGCATGCTGGTGGCCGGCCTCGCGCTGCTCGCGATCGCGGTGTTCTTCTGGTATCTCACCGGACCCGGCGGGCATGCGCCCAACAGCCGTGAAGTCATCGACGGCCTCATCGGCCTCGCCTTCGGGGCCTCGCTGATCTCGATCTTCGCGCGTCTTGGCGGGGGGATTTTCACCAAGGCCGCCGATGTCGGTGCCGACCTCGTCGGCAAGGTCGAGGCGGGCATCCCCGAAGACGATCCGCGCAACCCTGCGGTCATCGCCGACAATGTCGGTGACAATGTCGGCGATTGTGCGGGCATGGCTGCCGATCTGTTCGAAACCTATGTCGTCACCGTGGGTGCCACGATGGTCCTCACCGCGCTGCTCTTCGGCGACGCGCTGGGCGACCAGCTCATGCCGATGATGGCCCTGCCGTTGCTGATCGGCGGTGCATGTATCGTCACCAGCATCATCGGGACCTATTTCGTGAAGCTCGGCAAAGGCAGCACGAATGTGATGGGCGCGATGTACAAGGGCTTCATCATCACCGCCGTGCTGGCGGTGCCGCTGATCTGGCTGGTCATGGACTTGGCACTAGGCGGGATGAATACCGAAATCGGCGGCGCACCCGCCGGGATCGACCCGGGCGCCCCGCTGGCGGAAGAAGGCATGGCCGAACAGGTCCGCACCTTCACCGGCTGGGACCTGTTCTGGAGTTCGGTCGTCGGTCTGGCCATCACCGGCCTGATCATCTGGATCACCGAATACTACACCGGCACCAATTTCCGCCCGGTGAAGTCGATCGCCAAGGCCTCGGAGACGGGTCACGGCACCAATGTGATCCAGGGCCTGGCAATCAGCCTTGAATCGACCGCGCTGCCGACGCTGGTGATCGTCGCCGGCATCATCGCCTCCTTCCAGCTCGCCGGGCTGATGGGGATCGCCTATGCAGCCACCGCCATGTTGGCGCTGGCAGGCATGGTCGTGGCGCTTGATGCCTATGGTCCGGTGACCGACAATGCCGGCGGAATCGCCGAAATGGCCGGTCTCGACGACAGCGTGCGCGAAAAGACCGATCTGCTCGACGCGGTGGGCAACACCACCAAGGCGGTGACCAAGGGCTATGCCATTGGTTCGGCGGGTCTGGGCGCACTGGTGCTGTTCGCGGCCTATACGACCGACCTCGCGGAGTTCTTCCCCGATGCGGACGTCGATTTCAGCCTCGAGAACCCGTACGTGATCGTCGGCCTGCTGCTCGGCGCGCTGCTCCCGTACCTGTTCGGTGCGATGGGCATGACCGCGGTCGGCCGCGCTGCGGGCGATGTGGTGAAGGACGTGCGCGACCAGTTCGCGGGCGACCCGGGGATCATGGCGGGCACCAGCAAGCCTGATTACGCCCGCACGGTGGATCTCGTCACCAAGGCCGCGATCAAGGAAATGATCGTGCCCTCGCTGCTGCCGGTGCTGGCGCCGTTCGTGGTTTATTACGCGATCTACTTCCTCGCCGGGCAGGAGAACGCCTTCGCCGCTGTCGGGGCCCTGCTCCTCGGCGTGATTATCGGCGGGATCTTCGTCGCGCTCTCGATGACCGCCGGTGGCGGCGCATGGGACAATGCGAAGAAATATATCGAGGACGGCCATCACGGCGGCAAGGGCAGCGAAGCCCACAAGGCCGCAGTGACCGGCGATACCGTGGGCGATCCCTACAAGGACACGGCTGGTCCGGCGGTGAACCCGATGATCAAGATCACCAATATTGTCGCCCTGTTGCTGCTGGCAGCACTTGCGGCGGGCTGATCTCCGACCCTACCAAGTCGAGGGGCGGCGGCATCACCAGGTGCCGCCGCCCTTCCCTTTTAGCGCCATCCTTTTCAGCGCGTTAACCGAGTTTAAGCGCCTTGCTCCCTAAGCTGTCGCCCCAAAGGAGGGCCGAGTGACGCATATTGACGATCTTGCGACCGGTGCATGGTCCGATCGCGCTCGGGAGCTTCCCGCAGATGCAGCCCTCCCCGAAGGATTCTCGGTCCTGCCGTGGACGAAGGTTGTCGGCAGCAGCTTTGCCGAACATTGGCGCCGTCTTGCGCAACATTGCGCCACGCCGAACCCCTTTGCCGAAGAATGGTTTCTGGCCCATTCGCTCCGCCACCTCGAGCCAGCCGGCAGCGTATTGCTGGCCTGCTACGTATCCGAGGGTGAACTGGTCGGGTTGATGCCGCTGATGCGCGACAGGGACTATCACGGGCAGCCTGTGCCGCACCTTGCCAATTGGGTACATGCCAATGCGTTCTGCGGCGAACCGCTCGTCAAGGAGGGCTATTCGCGGCCATTCTGGGAATATTTGCTCGATTGGTGCGATAGCTATGCGGGCACTAGCGTTTTCCTGCATCTGACCCACATCCCGGCCGACGGCGCCAGCTACACCGCATTACAGGGCATTTCCGCCACCACTGGCCGCAAGCTGAGCGTCGTCCATAGCCTGCAACGTGCCGTGTTGCGATCCGGACCGGCGCCCCAGGAACATCTCAGGTCTGCGCTCGACAGAAAAAGGCGCAAGGAACTGCAGCGCAAGCGCCGCCGCCTCGAAGAATCGGGGCATTTCGTCTTCTCGCGCCAGACTGACGAAACCGGCGTCGCTCGCTGGATCGACGAATTTCTCGCGCTCGAACGTGCCGGCTGGAAGGGGGAACAGGGCTCCGCCATGGCTAGCGCGCCCGCGACCGAAGCGCTGTTTCGCGCGAGCCTGACCGAAGCGGCCAAGCTGGGCAAACTGGAACGGCTCGCCTTCCATCTCGACGGGCGCCCGGTGGCCATGCTGACCAGCTTCGTCACCCCCCCTCACGCTTTCGGCTTCAAGACGGCGTATGACGAGAGCCTCTCGAAACTTTCACCCGGAATGCTGTTGCAGGTCGAAAACCTCGCCATTCTGGAATGCAAGAGTGTTACGCTGTCAGACAGTTGCGCAGCACCGGACCACCCGATGATAGGACAGATTTGGCCTGACCGCCGCGAAATCGCGATGCTCACCATCCCCATCGGCGGGCGTCTCCGCCGCGGGCTCGGGGCCGCGCTGACGGCCATCGAGCTTTACCGCACGGGGAAAAGGTAGTGACCAAACACGATCCCGCCCTCTCCGCAGCAGCGATCCGCGTCTTCCCGCAACAGTCCCTGGCGGCCTTTGCCCACGGCTATCCCGAGACGCCGCATGTCCTGCACCACCGGCTGGATGCCGACGCGCGCCTGTCGCTGGACCGGCTTGCGCAATTGGGTGAAAACCTGCCCGCCGCATCGGTCGAGTACAATCGCGGGGACTTGCCGATCGGGATCGACGGCAAGCCCGGTACCAACGGCATGACCATCGGCGAAACGATCCGGCATATCGCCACCAGCAACAGCTGGGCAGTGCTCAAGAACATCGAGCAGGTCCCGGCCTACGAAGCCTTGCTGATGGCGCTGCTCGAAGAACTGCGACCGTCGATCGAAGCCGCTACCGGCAAGATGCTGACGCCGCAGGGGTTCATTTTCATTTCCAGCCCGAACGCGGTGACGCCCTATCATTTCGATCCCGAGCACAATATCCTGCTGCAGGTGAAGGGCACGAAGTTGATGACGCAGTTCCCCGCAGGCGACACGCGTTACGCACCCGATACGGTCCATGAAAGCTATCACCTGGGCGGACCGCGCGAATTGCCCTGGGACGAGAGTTTGCGGTCCGGCGGCATGGCCATCGCCCTCGAGCCGGGCGAAGCCGTATACGTCCCGGTGATGGCCCCGCATTTCGTCCGCAACGGTTCGGAACCCTCGCTCTCGCTTTCGATCACCTGGCGGAGCGAATGGAGCTATGCCGAGGCTGGCGCGCGGTGCTTCAACGGCCTTGTTCGCAAGCTCGGCATCACCCCCGCCCCGCCCCGGCGCTGGCCTGCCCGGAACACTGCCAAATCCCTTGCCTACCGCGCGTGGCGCAAAGCCTTCGGGACCCCGGGATAGACTGTCGATGGAGCGGATGGGGTCCGGCGATCGGCGCATTCACGACAGCGCGCTATTCGACGCTCTGGCCGAGCAGGGCCCGGCGCGCCGCAGTTTCCTGCGCGCTGCATGGTTCGACGCTGCCACGCCCGCACCCGATCGCTTCGTCCTCGCCGACAAGCTCGGTGCGCCGCTTGCCGGACTGGCACTGAACGAACGCCGCAAGGGGCCCCTCACGCTGCGCGAAGTGGCTGGCGGCTACTGGCCGTTCCGCGGCGTACCCCTGGCCCGCGATGTACAGGCGGCGCCGCTCGCACGAGCGCTGGGCGATCATCGCGAGCGGCTGGGCCGAATCTGGCGGCTGGGGCCCGTGGAGGCTGGCGACCCGTCACTCGAAATGCTGAGCGCCGCCGCCCGCATGGCCGGTTGGCACATGCTGTCGCGTCCGCTCGGGCGGGTCTTCGAACTGGATCTCGCGGCGCTTGGTGCGCAGGGCGATTGGCCATCGGCGAAGACCCGGCGCAAGAACCGCTGGCGCAAGCGCAGGCTCGAAGAAGAAAGCGGACCGCTGCGCGTGGAGTTCTTCACCGGGACCAACTGGACTCACGCCCAGCGCGACGCGATGGCGCAGGTCGAGGCGGCAAGCTGGCTCGGCCAGCTCGACCATGGCGGCGATACCAAGTTCCGCGACCCCGCGATGCGCGGCTATTGGGAGGCGCTCTGCGCGGACCCGCAGCTGGCCGCCATGCTGTTCGGCAGGCTGATGTGGCTCGGCGATACTCCGGCAGCCTTTACCTTCGGGGTGCAGGCGGGGGATGTCCGTTATTACATCGCCAACAATTACGACCAGCGCTTCACCCAGTTCGGGCCCGGACGGGTTCTGCTGTATGACGACTTCGCCCACGCCGCCGAACACGGTATCACGCGCATCAGCTGGGGCCTGGGCGACGCGGGATACAAGAGCGAAATGGGCGCGCAGCCGGGGCCCGAAATGGTCGATCTGCTGTTCGTGCGCGGCGCGCTGCTGTCCCGGCTGCTGTCCCCGTGGTGGGAGCGTGCCGCATGACCCGCTCGCAATGGTTCATCCTTACCAGCGCGATCCTCTGGCTTGGCTTCATGGCCGGCGTGGCCGCTTATGAGCAAAGCGTATTCGACTGGCATTTCGCCCGCGAGGAAGCGCCGGTGCATGATGGCTGGCACTGGGCGCGCAGGCTGGTAACCGCAGGCTTGAGCTTCTTGCTCGTCGCGGCGCTGGCCCAGGCGTGCGTACACAGCGAGCGGATAGGCGGCGGCGCATTGGTGCTGGCCTGGTCGGTTACGCTGCTTTCGGTCGCTGGCGAGGCCCTGCTCGGGATAAGCCCTGCCGCCTTTGCCCGCGTCGGCGCAGAGGATAGCGCGATCGAATGGCTGTCCGCCCTGCTGCTGTTCGGCGCCGCCGGATTGATGGCGCTGCGCGCGCGCACAGTGCTTCGCCTTACCCCGGCACACGGCCACCGCTGGATCCCGGTAGTGATCGCTGCGGGCTTCACCGCGCTGTTCGCGCTGATGGCCCTGGAAGAGGTCAGCTGGTTCCAGCGTCAGATCGGCTTCGACACGCCCGAAGCGGTTGCCGCGCGCAACTGGCAGGGCGAATTCAACCTGCACAATTTCCATACCGACATCACCGAACTGGCGCTGTATTCGGGCACCGGCATCTTCCTCATGCTGCTCCCCCTGCTGCGCGAAAGCGAAGTGGCGCGCTGGCCCCTGATGCGCGTGTTGGCGCCCTTCCTGCCCGACCGCACAGTGGCCGCGGTCTCCGCGCCGATGCTGGTGTTCACTTACAGTCACTGGACGCTCCTGCCGGTGCAGGCGGCGTTCTGGATCGGTCTTGGCGTCTGCATCGCGTTTGCGCGCAGCAGCGTCACGCGGCATGGCACGGTGCTATGGAGCACCCTGGCGGTGTGGGTCGCAGCGGGCCAGCTATTCATGCTCGCCTTCGGGCACACCATGGTGATGATCTTCGACAGCTCCGAATATCGCGAGCTTTTCATCAGCATCGGGCTGGCGGTTTACGCTTTCCGACAATCGCGCGCGCGTGACGCTTGACGCAAACGTAAAGCACCCGCAAACCGCTGGGCGTGAGCATTGAAAAGACACCAGAAGAGCTCGTCGCAGCCTTTATCCGCCTGCTGACCGTTTCCCGCGATGCCGAGGACGCCTTTAGCGGCCTCAAACAGCCCGATGGCGTGGGCCGCGTATTCGGCGGGCAGGTCATCGCGCAGGCGCTGCAGGCGGCGCAGGCAAGCGCGCCGGACGGCCTCGAGGCACACTCGCTCCACGCCTATTTCCTGCGCGGCGGCAAGGAAGGCGTCGACATCGCCTACAACACCGCACGCGACTTCGACGGGCGCAGCTTCGCCAACCGCCGCGTGGTCGCCAGCCAGCCCGACGATAGTGGCGCGCCGCGACCGATCCTCAACCTCACCGCCAGCTTCCAGCGGCCCGAAGACGGGCTGGCGCATGACGATGTGACCATGCCCGATGTCGCGCCGCCCGAAGAACTGAAGAGCGATATGGAGATGCGCCACAAGATGGTCGAGCGTGCGGGCGACCGCATGACCGAGCAGCAACGCAATCTCGTCCTGCGCCCCCGCCCGATCGACATGCGCACGGTCGACCGGCTGCACTGGATGAACAGCGAACCACGCGAACCGCGCGCGCACAGCTGGTTTCGCACTGTCGCCCCGCTGCCCCCGATCGAACAGAACGCGGCGCTGCACCGCGCGGTGATCGCCTATGCCAGCGACTACACGCTGCTGGGCACCAGCGCGCTTCCGCATGGCCTGTCGTGGATGCGCGGCGAACTGGTCGGCGCCAGCCTCGACCATGCGATCTGGTTCCATCGCCCTGCACGGGCGGATGAATGGCTGCTCTACGCCACCGACGCCCCGTGGAGCGGTGGCGGCCGCGGATTCAACCGCGGCCGCATTTTCAACCGCCAGGGCGAACTGGTCGCCAGCGTCGCGCAGGAAGGCATGATGCGCAAACGGGTACAGAAGGACGCCTAGGCGCCCTACTCCGCTGCCAGCGCCTCCTCGATCGCGCCCAGCGGGACCAGCTTGAAGTTCTGCGCCTTGCCGTCGTTGATCCCGTCCTGCGCGATGAACAGGCCGCCGGGGAAGTTCGGACCGAAATCGCCGCGCATGGCTTCGATCCCGTCGGTTTCCTCGGTGCTGCCGAAGCGGCCCTCGGCAATCCGGAACCGCCCTGCCGGGGTCATGTCGGGCAGCGCGTAGCGCGTGTAGGTGTTGTCGCCCTGGCTCGAAGCATAGAGCCAGCCGCCAGTACTGCCCTCGGGCACCAGGGCCAGCCCCTCGAGATCGGCGACGAGCTTGCGCCCGTCGACCGCGGCAACCAGCTCGCCCGCGGTCGCGCCGGGGGCGAACCGCCAGACGCCGCCCGCTTCCTCGCCGATGTAGAGCGTGCCGCTGCGATGATCGACCGCGCAGCCCTCGGGCTGCGAGGGGACCTGCATGGTGCGCAGTTCGCGCGCGCCGGGAGTATCGCCCAGGGCGATTTCCCACTCGCCGATCCGCCCGCTCTTGGGCGCGGTGTAGACGACCAGCTTGTCACCGCGGCGCGTGCCGCAGATGCCGTAGGCTTCCCCCGGACCCGTGGCTAGGCGGGCCAGTTCGGTGAGCGCGCCCTTCGCCGTGTCGAGACGGTAAAGCACGATCCTGGCGCTGGCGAGATCGCTGCGATCGCTGGCGAAGACGATCACGCCCGCCTCGCCCATATCGACGAGGTCGACATTGTTGAGCGCGGGATGCTCGCTGAAGCTCTTCACCTTGCCGTCGAGGCCATAGACATACAGGCCCGCCTTCTTGTCGGTCGCGACGATCAGGCTGTCGGCGGGCGATGCCGCATTGCGCCAGATCGCCGGATCGTCGGCGGCGTCCTCATTGGTGGTGACCACCGGCACGGTCTCCGCCACTGCGAAGACCGGCACGGCGGGATCGCCGGCCGCCGGGACCGTCGCGCAGGCGGCGGCGATCCCGAGGCTGGCAAGTGCGAAAATCTGGAATTCACCGCGCATCAGAACGTCACCCTCAAGCCACCCTTCATGGTCCAGTTGTATTCCTCGTATTGGTAGAGGTTACGCTGGCTGCCGAAGGTGTTGTAAGCAAAATATTTCGCGTTGTTGATGTTCACCCATTCGTAGAACACCTGCACGTTGTCGGTGACCCGCAGCTTGGCCGACAGGTCGAGCTGGAAGTGGTTGTCGACATAGCGGTCGAGATCGGCCGTATCGGCAAGCTCGTCGAGATATTTGTCGCGATAGGTGCCCGACAGGCGGATATCGATCGGCCCCTTGTCGTAACCGACCGAGAAGTTGGCGGTATGCTTGGCAGTGGCGGGCAGCGCAATCGAGCGCGGCCCTTCGCTGGCCAGCGTGGTGACCGTACCCTCGGCATCGGTGTAGGTGTAGTTCGCCTGCACCACGACACCGTCGAGCGCGCCGGTGAACGCCTGCGCAAAGCCAAGCTCGATACCGAAGATGTCGGCATCGTCGCCATTGCGCGCGATGGTCGCCTCGTCGAATGCGAGACCGCGGAAACTGCCCGCGACATCGGTGTTCACATCGACAATGAAGTTGTCGAGGCTCTTGTAGAAAACCGAAGCGAACAGCGCGCCGTTCGAGCTCATGTAATATTCGACTGCCGCATCGAAGTTCCATGCCTCGGTCGGCAGCAGCGCGGGATTGCCGAACTCGCCTTCGCGCTCGCCGTCATCGGCTTCCTCGACTGCGAAGTGCGGTGCCTGCTGGAACGGCGTGGGACGCACGATCGAGCGGAAAAAGCCCGCGCGCAGGACGAGGTCAGTCTGCGCTTCGTATCGCACATTGAGGCTCGGCAGCCAGTGGTCGTAGCTCTTGTCGATCGAAATGGGCGAAACGAGTACGGTATCGTCACCCGCGATCGAGCCGTCGGGCAGCGTTCCGTCTTCCTCGACCAGCAGGACATTGTTGCCTGCCAGCGTGTTGTCGGTGTGCTCGTACCGCAAGCCATAGACCACGCGCAGGTCCGCGCTTTCCCAGCGGCCGAGCAGATAGCCGGCCATGATGTCCTCAGAGACCGCAAAATCCTCGACCGCGCTGTCATAGGCGCTGTCGGCTTCCTGCAATTCGAAATCGCCGAAGTTCGCACGGAAGAAGTCCGACCCGGCGGTGAAGCCGGCAACCGGCGAGATATCGGCCAGGCGATAGGTCTGTCCCTCACCCAGCGCGTCGTTCAGCGTCATCGCGTCGTTTTCGTAGAATTCGACATCCGCGTCATAGGTTTTGTCGCGCCAGCGGCCCTTGAACCCGACCTGCACGGTGAATTCGCCATTGTCGGCGGCAAAGCGGCGGCCGATATCGAATTTCGCCGACCATTCCTCGTCCTGCGAATCGGAGAGCGTGACGAATTCCACGTCGTTGAGTTCGAATGCTCCAGGATCGCTGAAATCACCACTCGGATCGGTGGCGGTATAGAGCGGGATACGCGGATCGCTGAAGTCCAGACCTACGCCGAAGCCCTCTTCCTCATATTCGCGTTCGAACGAGATCGGATCGAGGCTGCCATTTTCGAGCTCGCTCGATTTTGCCCAGCTGGCCGAGTAATTGGCGAACCATGCACCCCAGTCGCTTTCGCCGCCGAAGACGAGCGAGCGGATCTTCTGGCTTTCGAAGCGGTCCTTGATGTCGCGTTCGACGGTGATCGCGGCTTCCTCGTCCGGATCGGGATCGGTATCGCTGTAGTTGACCGTGCTGCCCGAACCCGAGACGATCGCATCGCCGAGATCGAAGATCAGGCGGCGGCGGCTCTCCTGGTCGTCGAACTGGCTGTACACCCCGCGAACATAGAGCTCGGTGTTGTCGCCCGCGCGGACATCGAAGCCCAGAGTCGCGCTGATACGCTCGCGCTCGACATCATAGTCGCGATATTCGAGGTCTTCGGCATAGATGACGCCATCGTCCTCTTCCCAGCCATCGGCCTCGATATTGTCGGTTTCGAAGGTGCGCTTGTAATAGCTGACGCCGCCCGAAATGCCGAAATTGTCGCCCACGCGGGTGGCGAAGTCGAGGCTCCCCTTCGGACTGATCTGGTCGGCGTAATCGTTGTAGCTGCCTTCAATCTTGGCGGTCAGCAGGCGCTTCTTGCGGTCGAAGGCGCTGGTCGTCTCGATCTCGACCGAGGCGCCGATCGTATCGGCGTCCATATCGGGAGTGAGCGACTTCTTCACTTCGATCGATTCGATGATGTCGGAGGAGATCACGTCGAGCGCGACCGACCGCACGTCGGCTTCAGGCGACGGCAGACGCACGCCGTTGAGCGAGGAGGACACGAGGTCGGGTGCGAGCCCGCGCACCGAAACGAAGCGGCCCTCGCCCTGGTCGTTGAGGACATTGACGCCGGGCAGGCGGCGCAGGCTTTCAGCGACGTTTTGGTCGGGGAACTGGCCGATCGCGTCGCGGGTCAGCACATCGGAGACACCGTCGGCTTCCTTCTTGCGCGACAGCGCGCTCGACAGGTTTGCCGCCTGGCCGATGACGAGGATCTCGTTATCGCCGAAGCCGGACATCGCGATATCCGCGCGCACCGCGCCGGTGGCGGGAACGCTGACCATGCGGGTAACGGTTTCGGCACCGACATAGCTGATTTCCAGCGTGTACTCACCCGCCGGAACTTCGGCGAAGAGGAACGAACCATCGCGTTCGGACGTCGCCACGCGGTCGAGCTCGACGATGCGAATCTGCGCGCTGCGCAAAGCGATGGTATCGCTGGCATCGGACACGGTGCCGACGACTTCGCCGGCATGCGCAACTGCGGGAAGCGACAGCGCCGCAATCGCGGCTCCGGCGAACAGCGTGGTTCTGATTTTCATGAATTGCCCTCCAGGTAAGATGAAGGCGCAATATGAGCGCTGGTTGACCGGATCATTGCCGGACGAAGAAATCTGCAAGACAATCGAGCCGTTTGTGACCCGCAACTGTAACATCCGGACCGGCCGCCGGATCGGCGTTTGCGAGCGCCGATTTCGCACCTGCAAAATATCGCAAGCCAAACCGGCTCCAATACGCTATAGGCGGTCCCGAGCGTGCAGGTGCAAAACCCGCCGACGCACCCCTTATCCGCGCCAGCCGGGCGCATTGCTACACCTCCCCCTCCTCCTCGCGTCGCATCCCGCGATGCCTCCGTTCTATCGAGTCCTATGTCTTTCGAAACTCTCCCGCCGGTTCTCGGCGAAGCGCTGGCCGCCCGCGGCTATGAAGCCCCCACCCCGGTCCAGGCCGCCGTCATCGCTCCCGATGCGGCCGGCCGCGACCTGATCGTCTCGGCGCAGACCGGCAGCGGCAAGACCGTTGCCTTCGGTCTCGCGCTGGCACCCGAACTGCTTGGCGAAACCGGCAGCATGCCGCTGTCCGAAAAGCCGCTGGTGCTGGCCATCGCGCCCACCCGCGAGCTCGCGCTGCAGGTCAGCCGCGAGCTTGGCTGGCTTTATGCCGGTGCGGGCCTGCGCATTGCCACCTGCGTTGGCGGGATGGATGCGAGCAAGGAACGCCGCGCGCTGCGCGGTGGGCCCGCGATCGTCGTCGGTACGCCCGGACGGCTGCGTGACCACCTCGAACGCGGCGCGCTCGACCTCTCGGGACTGGTCGGCGTGGTGCTCGACGAGGCCGACGAGATGCTCGACATGGGCTTCCGCGAAGATCTCGAGGAAATCCTCGACGCGACTCCCGATACGCGCCGCACGCTGCTGTTCTCCGCCACCATGCCCCGCCCGATCGAACGGCTGGCCGAACGCTACCAGCGTAATGCACTGCGCCTGTCGCTTGCCGGCGAGACGCGCGGGCATGGCGACATCACCTATCAGGGGATCACCGTCGGCCCGTCCGAAATCGAGAACGCGGTGGTCAACATGCTGCGCTTCCACGAAGCGGAAACCGCGATCTGTTTCTGCGCCACGCGCGAAAGCGTGCGGCGCCTGCACTCCACGCTGCAGAACCGCGGCTTCGGCGTTGTCGCGCTGTCGGGCGAGCATTCGCAGTCCGAGCGCAACCAGGCGCTGCAGGCGCTGCGCGACCGGCGTGCCCGCGTCTGCGTGGCAACCGATGTCGCCGCGCGCGGGATCGACCTGCCCACGCTCAGCCTGGTGATCCATGTCGAGATCCCGCGCGATGCCGAAACGCTCCAGCACCGCTCGGGCCGCACCGGGCGCGCGGGCAAGAAGGGCACCGCTGCGATCATCGTGCCCTACAACCGCCGCCGCCGGGTCGAAGGCATGCTCCGCGGGGCCCGCATCGAGGCCCAGTGGATGGACGCCCCCACCCCCGAGGCGATCCGCAAGAAGGATCACACGCGCCTCATCGAGAAGCTCACCGAACCGCGCGAGATCGACGAGTCCGATCGCGAGACGGCTGCCGAGCTGATGGCGCGCATGACGCCCGAGGACATCGCCGCCGCGCTGGTCCAGGCGCACCGGACGAAGATGCCCGCGCCCGAGGAGCTGATCGCCAACACCCCCGAAGCGCATGAGAAGGCCAAGGCCGAGCGCCACCGTCCCGGCTTCGAGGACGTGACCTGGTTCCGCATCGACATCGGCCGGCGCCAGAACGCCGAGCCGCGCTGGATCCTGCCGCTGATCTGCCGCCGCGGCCACATCACCCGCAACGAGATCGGCGCGATCCGTATCGGCCAGACCGAAAGCTGGTTCCAGGTGCCGCGCGCGGTGGCGGGCAAGTTCGCCGATGCCGTGCAGCGCACCGCCTCACCCGAGGACGAGCAGGATGCGATCGCGATCGAGGAAGCCCCCGAGGGCCCGCGTATCGAAGCGCGCGAGAACCGCCGCAAGCACGGCGGCGGTGGCGGCGCGGGCAAGATCCACGCGCGTCCCGCGGGCAAGGGTCCCGGCGGTCCGGGTGGTCCCGGCAAGGGCCCCGGTGGCAAGCTGCCGTTCAAGCGCGGCAAGCCCGGTGGCGGCAAGCCCGGCGGCGGCAAACCCGGGGGGGGCGGCAAGCCGTTCGCGGGCAAGCCCAAGTTCAAGCCCAAGGGCAAGCCGGGCGGTCCGCGCAAGGACTGATCCGGCCCCCCGGCCCGCCGTCAATGCGTCAGCAAGAGCGGGATGCGCACTCCGGTGAGCATCCTGCGCGTCACGCCGCCGAACACGCGTTCGGTCAGGCGCGTATGGCCATAGGCACCCATGACGAGCAGCCCCGCCTTGCGCGTGGCGGCCTCGGCCTGCAGCGCGGCGGCGACGCCCTCCTCATGCGGTGCAACCTCGATCATCTCGCAGGAGATGCCGTGGCGCGAGAGGTAGTCCGCCCCTGCGACCGGCGGCAGGTCGGGCTCCTTCGCCGCCTTTGCCCCCTTCGCCGGTTCCTTGACCGTCGCGAGATAGACCGCGCTCGACAGCTTGAGCAACGGCACCGCCGCCTTGAGCGCGTGCGAGGCTTCGGCCGATCCGTCCCACGCAACCAGCGCGGGCGCTTCGGGATCGATCCGCGTGCAGGTCTCGGGCAGCACCAGCACCGGGCAGGACGCCGACAGCGCCAGCTCGCCCGCGGTGAAGGACGGCGTATCCGGGCCTGCTGACTGATCGCGCGCGCTCACCACCACCAGGTCGTTCAGCGCGGATTCGCGCAGCAGCGCCAGCGCAGCCGGTCCGCCCGCATCGACCCAGTTCCACGGCACGTCCTCATTGGCGAGATCGGCCAGCGTCGCCTCGCGCAGCCGCGCCGCCTCCTCGCGCCAGATCGGTACCATCGCGGCAAAGGCGGCGCCCTGGAAATCTAGCACGCCCACCGCTTCATAGGGGATTGCGTGCAGCAGCGTGAGATGCGCATCGAACCGCCGCGCCAGACCAAGCACGGCGTCGAGCCGTCCGGGAAAGGCATCATCCCCGGCGGCGTTGAACAGGATCGTCTTCATGGCTCGTCTCCCAGTTTGCAGGATGGCCAACGGGCCGATTCCCCGCGTGATGCCGCCAGTATAGCAGCTATCCGGCACCGCTCCTTGATCGAGATCAAACCGTGCGCTGGCATGGACCGCGAACCGCGCGCCCGAAAAGCGTGACTTTTGCAGTGCATCATGCCCGCTCTGCGGCCGCCCGCGTGCGCGACAGCAGCGCAAGAAGCGCGGTTTCATCGGGCTTGCGGACCACGCCCACATAGCGCCCGCCGCGCAGCATGACCTGCCACAGCCCGGTCGCCACCCGCCATTCGAGCTCGGGGATCGTGACCTTCCGATCGGCCTGCCTTGCCGCGCGTGCGGCCTCCAGCGCCGCCTCGAGCCGCGCCCGCCCGGCCTCCGAACGCGGCCGCGCGAGCGCCACGTCCCACGCCGCCGCAAAGCCTTGCGCCCCGGCCCGCGCGCGCAGGCGATAGGCAGTCTCGCGCGCCATCGAAACGCCGCGCGCCGCCGCCGCGACCGAACGCGTTGCGGCAAGGTGCCCGATGAACTCCGCCTGCCGCACGGGCGTCCACCCATCGGCGCGATGACGCAGCGGGACGGTGTGGAACGGCGGGATGGTGATGGAGGGCGTGCGGGAGCGGACAGAGCGCGGTGGGTAGTGCTTCATCCACGAGGGTAAGGCACAAGATAGGGCGTGTAGGAAAGCCCTGCCGCCACGGCGTCAGCCCAGCCCCCCTACGTCATCCCAGCGAAAGCTGGGATCGCCCTCGGCCCAGCCCCACCAAGGCAGCCAGCCCCGCCACGTCAACTCTGCCCCGCCATGTCATCCCGGCGAAAGCTGGGATCGCCCGCCATCAAAGCACCACGTCGAAAAGATCGTCCCACGCAGGATTCACGCCCTCGATCAATTCAATCTTCCACGCACGCTTCCACGCCTTCATCGCTTTCTCGCGCGCGATCGCGTCATCGATGCTGTCATGCTCTTCGGCATAGACAAGCCGCGTCAGCCCGTACCGGCGGCAGAAGGCCGAGCCCTTCCCCTCCCGATGCTGAACGATCCGCCGAGAGAGGTCGGCGGTCACGCCGATATAGAGCACGCCATCCCTGCGGTTGCTCATGATGTAGACCCACGCGCTCATGCACCCCGAAAGCTAGCAGCATGTCGCGAGCGATCCCAGCTTTCGCTGGGACGACTGAGTTGGGATGGGAAGCGGACCTTAGCCGTCCCAGCCGCCACCCCAATATTCTGCTACGCCACCAGCAGCGAATCCCACCACAAATGCCGCAAGGAACATACCTGCACCAATGAGGGTCTTGCGGGGATAGCCAATATGCTCGTCACGGTGGCGAAAGCCTGCAAGCCACATCGGAAAGAAGAATCTGGCGGAATAAAACCACGCTGCAACGCCAACGCACCAAGCAACAATGAAAATTACCAACATGATCATTGCGAGGACCGTCATCGCGTTGCTCTAACGAGGGCTGATAATGTCCGCAATGGCGTCGTCAGCCAACAGTCTGGTATCGACGCGCCATTAGTTTGGTAGTGTTCGCGTCAGACCGGTAATCACGGGTGGTCGCTCCCAAGCGCTTGCATGCTCGATCTGCAGGTGGCTCGCGTTCCTTCGACAACCACCGTGGCTGCTTCACCAGTTAGAACTGGCGTCGACGTCTTGATGCCTTTCCAGCTGAACTCGAAGTTGATTGGTCCAATGAGCCGGCAAATTGCGCCCTTGCCTTCCGCCGCGCACATGGTCGCGGCTCGCTTATAATCTTCAACCGTTGCTGGCTGCAGGGGGTCGACGTTCACAGAGGTCGCGGCGGTCCCACCGAACAGCACACGCTGACCAAAATTAAGCGCGTTGGCTGACCAAGTCGTCTCGCCATCGATCGTTTGCGTTCTTTCGATCCCCGCATTCTCGGCAAGGCGAGCGCAGAAACCCGAAGGATCACTCCCTGCCTGCAAAGGCGTCTGGACGATAAGAGCAATGAAAGCTGCCGAAGATGCAGCAAATCGCATGGTCTTGTGCAAGTAGGTCTCCGATGCGCGTAGAAACGAGAGAAGAAGTCAAGATGGAAGCGAGCCGATTAAGCCGGTCCTGACGTTCCGCCAATACCAAAAAGCGGCTCACGATCATTACGTTACCGTCCCAATGCTAGCAGATCGCTCTGCTAACCGCATAAGCCACATAGCTGTCCCACCTAGTTTCGAAACGGCGGGACGCGTCCGTAATTTCTATCGGTCGCCCTTCGCCCAGGTCGTGACCCGCAAACTCAATGGCGGTGGTTTCCCCGAGCAGTCCCTCCGCCACCACTATCCGAAGTTCATTCTCTGATGGTTCGCCAATCCCTCTTACATAGAGATTGAGCGACCCTTCGGACATTCGATCACACACCCTCCCAATTCGCATGAAGCCAGTGGACTAGCTGTTTGCTCTCAATGTCCGCAATCGAGTCGTTAGCGGACCTTGCAAGCCTCACCCACCAGCATGGTAAAAATCATACACCTGCTGCGCCACGCCCGCGCTGATGCCGGGCGCGCGTTTGAGATCGTCCAGCGCGGCGGCCCTTACCTTCCCCGCGGTGCCGAAATGCAGCAGCAGCGCGCGCTTCCTTGCTGGCCCGATGCCGGGGATTTCGTCGAGTGGTGAGGCGGTGATCGCGCGGCTGCGTTTGGCGCGGTGGGCGCCGATGGCGTAGCGGTGGACTTCGTCGCGCAGCGTCTGGAGATAGAACAGCAGCGGCGAATTGACCGGCAGCGTCTTTTCGCGCCCGTCGGGGAAATGGAACACCTCGCGCCCCTCGCGCCCGTGATGCGGGCCCTTGGCGATGGCGATCAGCGGGACGTCCTCGATCCCCATTTCCTCCAGCGCGTCGCGCACGCTCGACATCTGCCCCTTGCCGCCATCGATCAGCACCAGATCGGGCCAGACGGTCCGATGATCCTCCCCGCTGCGGGGAGGGGGACCGCCAGCCGCAGGCTGGGGGTGGTGGGGCACGGACTGCTGCTCCGGACCTTTGCCGTCATGACCATCCCCCGGTGCCCCTCCACCATGCTGTGCATGGTCCCCCTCCCCGAATTCGGGGAGGCTGGCCAGCTTGCGGAAGCGGCGTTCCATCACCTCGCGCATCATGGCGAAATCGTCATTGGTCTGCGCGGTCCTGATGTTGAACTTGCGGTACTGGCCCTTCTCGAAGCCTTCGGGACTGGCGACGACCATTGCGCCCAGCGCCTTGTCGCCCTGGATATGGCTGTTGTCGTAGACCTCGATCCGCTGCGGGACCTCTTCCAGTTCGAGGAACTCGGTGAGGTCGCGCAGCACCTTCGCCTTGGTCCCGGTTTCGGCCAGCCGCCGCTCGAGCGCCTCGACCGCATTGCGGCTCGCCTGCTGCATCAGCTTGCGCCGCGTGCCGCGCTGCGGGATCGAGATCGCCACGCCGTGCCCCGCCTTCTCGCACAGCGCTTCGGCGACGAGGTCCTGTTCGGGCAGCGCGCGGTCGACGAGGATGGTGCGCGGCGGCGGCACTTCCTCGTAGAATTGCAGCAATACGTCGGAGAGCACCTCTTCCTTCTTGAGCTCGCCCGTATTGCGCGGGTAGAAGGTGCGGTGGCCCCAGTTCTGCCCGCCGCGGATGAAGAAGGCCTGCACCCCGACCTGCCCGCCCTTGGCGGCCAGCGCGAAGACATCGGCATCGCCCATGCCCTGCGCATTGATCGCCTGGCTGCCCTGGATGAAGGTCGCCGCGCGCAGCCGGTCGCGCAGGATCGCCGCGGTCTCGAAATCGAGCTCCTCCGCCGCCTTCGCCATCTGCTTTTCCAGATCCTGCTGCACCGCGCTCGACTTGCCGCCGAGGAAGTCCTTCGCCTCGCGCACCAGTTTCTCATAGCCCGGCTCGTCGATCCGGCCGACGCAGGGCGCGCTGCAGCGCTTGATCTGGTAGAGCAGGCAGGGCCGGTCGCGATTGTTGAAGAAGCTGTCGGTGCAGCTGCGCAGCAGGAACAGTTTCTGCAGAGCGTTGAGCGTCTTGTTGACGCTGCCCGCGCTGGCGAAGGGGCCGTAGTAATTGCCCTTGGCCTTGCGCGCGCCGCGATGCTTGGTGATCCGCGGGAAGGCGTGATCGGCGCGCAGCAGGATGAAGGGGAAGCTCTTGTCGTCGCGCAGCAGCACGTTGAACGGCGGGCGGTAGCGCTTGATCAGCTGCGCTTCGAGCAGCAGCGCTTCGGCCTCCGAATTGGTGACCACGATCTCCATCGCGCGGCACTGGCTGATCATCCGCTGGATGCGGTTGGTGAGGCCCTTGATCTGCGTGTAATTGGCGACCCGCGCCTTGAGGCTGCGCGCCTTGCCGACATAGAGCACATCGCCGCGGGCATCGAGCATCCGGTAGACGCCCGGGCGCGGCTTGAGCGTCTTTACCGTTTCGCGGATCGCGGCGATGCCTGCTTCGAGATCGGGCTGCGCACCGGCCACGGTCTTGGTGGCGCGGTCCTCGTGGAACCGCTCCTTGCCTCTCGGGTCATGCGGGGAACCGGCTTTCGTGCGTGACATGCAAGGGGAGATAGTGCGCCGCATCGGCTTGTGCAAAGCCGGTTTTGCCGCCATCCCCCGGGCGATGGACCCAACCAAAATTGCACCGCCGCGCACGGTCGGCTTCTGGGGCACGTCGCTGTTCCCGCTCAACGGGATGATCGGCGCAGGCATTTTCGCCCTGCCCGCAGTGCTGGTGGCGGCAGTGGGCAACTTCGCCCCGTGGATGATGCTGGTCGGCGGGATCCTCTTCCTGCCGCTGGCGCTGTGCTACGCCTGGATGGCCACGCGGTTCGAACACAGCGGCGGATCGGTGCTTTATGGCGAAGCCGCCTTCGGGCGCTTCGTCGGCTTCCAGGCCGGCTGGGCGCGCTATGCCAGCGCGATCGTGACCGCGGCGGCCAACATGCATGTGATGGTCGCCTATCTCGCCGCGCTGTTCCCCGAACTGGCGGGGCCGATCGCCTCGCCCGTCGCGGTGGCGGTGGGGCTGGCGCTGATCACCGCGATCAATCTCTACGGCATGCGCGCCTCGGTCGGCGCGCTGGGGGTGATGACCGCGATCAAGCTGCTGCCGCTGGGCGCGCTGATCCTCTCGGCCTTCTTCGCGGGCGGCGAGATGGGCGCGGTGACGCTGCCGCAGTTCAGCCAGGTCGAGACGGTCATCCTGCTGACCTTCTACGCCTTCATCGGCTTCGAGGGCGTGGTCGAGGCGGCGGGAGAGTTCAAGCATCCCAAGCGCGACGTCCCGCTGTCGATCGTGACCATGGTGAGCGGGGTGACGCTGCTCTACATGGCGATCATTTGGGCCTTCATCGCGATCGGCCCCCAGTTCGCGGGCGAGGACAATGCGCTGGCGGGCGTCGCCGGTGCCTCGATGGGGCAGATCGGGTCGCTCGCGATCGTCGTCGCGGCCAGCTTCAGCATCGGCGCGAACAATTTCGCCAGCGGCGTGGCGCAGCCGCGGCTGATGTACGGCATGGCCGAGCGCGGCATGCTCCCGCGGTGGTTCGAATATGTCCACCCGCGCTTCCTCACCCCGTTCAACGCGATCCTGTTCTACGGCGTGGTGGCGATGCTATTCGGCTTGTGGGAAGGCTTCGAAGTGCTGGCGATCGCGGGGACGCTGGTGCGGCTGGTGACCTATATCGTGACCAGTTGCGCGCTGCCCGTGCTCGAGCACCGCGAGGGGCGGATCGTCCCGTTCCATCTGTTCTGCGTGGTCTTCGCGGTCGGCAGTTCGCTGTTTATCGCCGCGCAGGCGCAGGCGCAGGCGTGGCTGGTGCTCGGCGGGTTCATCGCCGCAGGCACGCTGCTGTATGTCATCGCGGCGCGGCAGAAGCCCGAGTACCCGATCGACAAGGCCTAGTGCGCAGGCGGCGACAGGCTGGGCGCCCCTATAATACAATCTATCTATTACAGTGATCGCCCTATCCTGCATGAAAGATGAAAAAGGCGCTGATTAGATATACTTGGCGATAAATGTGCCGCCACCACCTGTAGTGGGCGGCGCAATTCTACAATTCTTCCGATCTTTTCAAAGACATTGTCCGCTCACTCGAGTCGGAATGAGTCAATGAGAACCGTCGATTACGACAGCGTACGGTCGCGTCTGCAAAACATAGCAAACAGGAGACCGCCAATGTCCGGCCATGAACATCACGGAATGAAGCCCCTCGAAGGGATGAGCGCCTATTGCCGGCGCGGGCACCAGCCCGGCCACCAGCGCGACGACCGCTTCGGGCGGTTGTTCTCCAAGCTCAGTCCCGCCTACATCCCCATCCACACGCTCGAGGCGATCGGCCGTAAGGGCGGGCCGATGGATGGCAAATCCAAGAACGACCGGACCGATACCGTACCCGTCGGCATGGTGTTCTTCGGCCAGTTCGTCGATCACGACATCACGCTCGACGCGAGCACCACCTTCGACAGCGTGGTCGACGATCCGGGCGAAATCGCCAATGTCCGCACACCGACGCTCGATCTCGACTGCGTCTATGGCGTCGGGCCCGAAGCGCAGCCCTATCTCTACGAACAGGCGGGCGCGTTCGCGGGGGCCAAGCTGCTGACCGGGAGCGACAATCCCGGCCAGGCGGGTGAGCGCGACCACGATCTGCTGCGCAGCCCCAATGGCCGCGCGATGATCGGCGATCCGCGCAATGACGAGAACCGCATCATCAGCCAGCTGCAACTGGCGATCATCCGCTTCCACAACCACGTTTGCGACACGCTGCATGCGGAAGACGGCTTCGAGGGCGAGGAACTATACGAACACGCCCGCGAGGAAACCACCTGGCATTACCAGTGGGCGGTGGTGAACGATTTCCTGGCCGCCATGTGCGGCCGGCCGGTGGTCGAGCGTATCCTCGGCTGCGGACGGGCGCATTATTGCGGCGACACGCCCTTCATCCCGATCGAATTTTCGGTGGCGGCCTATCGCTTCGGCCATTCGATGATCCCGATGAAAATCCAGGTGCAGAAGGGCAAGTCGCCGCTTGAGCTGTTCGGCGCGATCCTGGGAGGCGGTTTCGATGCGCTGGGTACGCCCGATGGCGTGGTCGACTGGCACGAATTGCTGTTCACCCCGGCCAACCGCCAGGTCGAACGCGCGCAAAAGCTCGACCTGCTGCTGGCGGGCGATCTGCTGGACTTGCCGTTCATCACCAATGCCGAGAACTCGCTCGCGACGCGCAACCTGCTGCGCGGCAATGCCTTCCTGCTGCCCGGCGGCGAGAAGGTGGCCGAAGCGATCGGCTGCGATCCGAAATGGACCGCCAAAGTGAAGAAACGGATCGCCAAGCTGTCCGATGCGGTCGATGGCGCGCTGTCCGAACACGGTGTCCCGCTGTGGCTGTGGATCCTTGCCGAAGCCGAAGTGATCGGACGCGAGGAAAGCGACGGCAGCACCAAGGAAGGCGAAGCGCTCGGCCCGGTCGGCGCGACCATCGTCGCCGAGACGATCATCGGCCTGCTCGAGAATGACGACCACTCCTATCTCGGCAGCAACCGCAACTGGTCGCCGCGGCCCGAGTGGGACACGCTGGGCAAGCTGGTGACCGTCGCACAGCCCTAAGGGCTTGCACACCGCCCCCGCGCGGCTAGGGCGCTTCGCATGGAACATGGCTTCGATGCGATCGTCCTGGGCGCCGGGGCCGCGGGCCTGATGTGCGCGGCGCGTGCGGGACAGCGCGGGCGCCGCGTGCTGGTGCTCGAACGCGCGAGCGCGCCCGGGAAGAAGATCCTCATCTCGGGCGGCGGGCGCTGCAATTTCACCAATATCGGTGCAGGTCCGGCCAATTACCTGTCCGCCAACCCCCATTTCGCCAAATCGGCACTCGCACGCTACACCGCGCAGGATTTCCTCGAGCTGGTCGAAAGCTACGGCATTGCCTGGCACGAAAAGACGCTCGGCCAATTGTTCTGCGACGGGTCGGCCAAGCAGATCGTCGCGCTCTTACTCGAGGAATGCGCCAAGGGCGGTGTCGAGATCCGCTGCGGCGAAGAGATCGTCCGCGTCGAACAAGGCGACGGTTTCACAATTACCACGCAGACCGGCACCTATCGCGCCCCGGCGCTGGTAATCGCGACCGGCGGCCCCTCGATCCCCAAGATGGGCGCCACCGGCTTCGCCTATGATCTCGCGCGGCAATTCGGCCTCAAGCTGGTCGAGCCGCGCCCCGCGCTGGTCCCGCTGACGCTGGGCGGCGAGGAAGTGCTGTTCCGCGATATTTCGGGCGTGTCTGCACCGGTCGTCGTATCGGCTGATAAGGCCAGCTTTGCCGAAGCCGCGCTGTTCACGCATCGCGGGCTATCCGGCCCGGCGATCCTGCAGGCCAGTTCCTACTGGCGGCCGGGCGAACCCCTGTTCGTGGACTTCCTGCCGCAGCGCGACGCCGGATGGCTGCTCGACGCCAAGCGCGCCAATCCGCGCGCGGGCCTGCGCGCGCACTTGCGCGACGCCTTCCCCGCGCGGCTGGCGGATATATTGACCGACAAGCTCGCGCTCGAAGGCGAGCTGGGCAATCTGCCCGACAAGGCGCTGCGCGCCGCGGGCGAACGGCTCAAGCGGTGGGAATTCCGCCCCAATGGCACCGAGGGCTTTGCCAAGGCCGAGGTTACCGTCGGCGGCATCTCGACCGCCGAACTGTCATCGAAGACGATGGCCGCCAAGCGTATCCCCGGCCTCTATGCCATTGGCGAGGCGGTCGATGTGACCGGTTGGCTGGGCGGCTACAATTTCCAGTGGGCCTGGGCGAGCGGGGTCGCGGCGGGCGACGCGCTGTAATTTCGCGCGCCGCCCCCTGCCGCTAGAACATCTTGCGCAGATCGACGCCGATATAGCGCCCGACCGGGTCGATCCGGCGCGGGTCATAGGCTTCGGGGACAAGCCCGCTAGCATCGACCACGCGGCGCTGTCCGTCGAACACATTGTCGAGCACGAAAGCGACGCGGAAGCCCTTGAGGAAGCCCTCGTCGCGTTCGAGGATTTCCCCGAGATCGGCGAACAGGCGCAGGTCGAAGGTTACCAGGTCGCCGAAGAACAGATCGCTCGATCCGGGCAGGCCGCTACCGCGCAGTTCCGCTTCGCCGAGGTAATTGCCCGACAGGCGCACGCCATACCCATCGATGAACATCCCGGCTTCGAGCCGCGAGGTGTGCTCGGGGATCGCGCCGCTACCCAGCACGAAGCCGTCGAGTTGGTCGAACACCGGTCCGCCAGCCGCCAGCGTCACTTCGTTTTCCAGCGCGATGGTGTGGTTGAGGTTGACGAAATAGCGCCCGCCCGAGCCGCCACGCCGGGCGAAGGGGTTCATCCCCCCGCCGCGCTGCTGGCTTTCGCCCTGCGGCGGACCACCCGCGCCATCGGCGGCACACGTGCGCTCGCGGAAGGCCTTGAGCCGCTCGGGATCGATCTCGCCATCTTCGCCGCGCAGCCGTTCGAGCATCTGCGGCGGCAGCTGGTCAAGCTGCGGCGGTTCGGCGCACAGCGCGGTGCGCAGCTCGGCAAAGCGGCCGATATCGGCCTCGCCCTCGGCGCTGCACAGCCGCTGGCGGAGCATTTCGACACGCGCCGGATCGGGCTCGCCATTCTCGTCGAGCAGGCGGGCCCGCATCCCCTCGGGCAGCTGCGACAGGTCGGGTGTGCCGGTAGTGGGTGCGGCACACAGTTTTTCGCGCATCGCAGCAAAGGCCGCAGGATCGAAGCGCGAACCGCCTGCGCCGCCACCGGGTCGCCCGGCACTGAGACCAGCCGCTGGCGGACCGCCGCGGCTGCTTTCGTCGCTATCCGAACCGCCGAAGCTGCCGCGGGTCGACAGACCGAAGCTGAGCGTACGGCTGCGCGTTTCGTACAGCGTCACCGGGCTGCGGTCGATCGCCAGCAATTCACCCGCCCCATTGCGCGTCACGCGATCGGGAAAGGCCTGTTCGAAAGCCGAGGTGAACGCGGGCGAGGACAGCGTGACATCGCGCGAGCGGTTGATTGCATAATCGGCCTGCAACCGCGTGCCTTCCCAGAAGGGCAATTCCCAGTTCGCGCCAAATTTCCAGTCGGACTGGGTTTCGGCACGCAGATTGGGATTGCCGCCGGTGATCACCGTGGCCAGCACATCCTGCCCGGTGGCGAAATCGAACACCGAGACATTGGCTTCGTCGATCCGCGGCGAGCCCAGCGCGCTCAGCCCGGGGGCGACTTCGCGCCAGATCCGCGTCGCCTGCAGGTTGAGATTTTCGAATGGCGACCAGTTCACGCCCAGGCTCCAGTCCTGCAGCGTGCCGAAGTCCGACAGATGGTTGATCCCCGCCTGCCCGGAAACCGAAATGTCGCCAACGGCATCGAGGAAGCCGGTACGGCGGCTGGTAAGCGGGACGACGATATTGACGCCGCCCGACAGATCGCCGCGCGTCAGCTGCGTATCGAAGGCGGTACGCGTGTCGTCGCTCTCGATCCGCTGCCAGTCGTAACCCACATCGAAGGTGGTCGCGATCTCGCCTGCCGGAATTTCGACCGCGATGCCGCGGAGCGTCACCAGATTGGTCGCGTTCCACGTGGTCGAGCGCGAAATATCGTAGCCTGCAGAGGCGCTGCGATCGACTTCGCTGCGCGTCTTGGTGCGCCCGCCGTCGAAGGTGGCAGTCAGCTGGAAGTCGCCGACCGGCTGGGTGTAGCTGGCCGCAGTGGACAGCGTATCGGTGCGGTTGCGCCGTTCGATCGGTTCGAGCACGCCGTCGACCTGGCGCAGGCCCGACAGGCCGAGGCTTTCCTCGCGCGAGCCAGTCAGGTTGAGGCTGATCGAGGAACCGTTGTCGATGAAGGCCTTGGCATAGTTCGCGGTCGCCTCGACGCCGTAGCTGTCCGAGACGAGGCTACGGAACGGGGCTTCATCGGCGACACCGGGGATCGACGAAGCGGTCACCAGGTCGCGCTCGTCCTCGGTCAGCAGGCTGACGTCTTCGACTTCGAGATTGAGGTTGATCCGCGCGCCGTCATTGATCGAGAGGTAGCCGATCTCCTGCTCGTTGCGCCAATAGCCGCCGCGCGCGGGGGCTTCGGCCTCGACTTCCGCAGTGATCGAGGAATAGCTTTCCTGCAGCACGATATTGACCACGCGCTGGTCGGGCGAATAGCCGAAGCGCTGCGCCACTTCCTCGGCGAAAACCTCGATCTTGGCGATGCTTTCGGGCGGATAGGAACGGAATTCGCGGAAGCTGGACACGCGGATGCCGTTGATGAGGAATACCGGGCGGCCGCTGCCACGCCCACCGCGCGCGCTGCCCGTCGCGGGTTCGATCGCCGCGATGATATCGGCGATCGAGCTGCCGCCGAACGCCGCGATATCCTCGCTGTCATATTCGGCCACCGGCGGCTGGTCGACGATCAGCTGTCCGCGGATGCGCGCACCGGTGACGACGATCGTCCCGGGCGCGGACAGCACGTCTTCATTGACCTCGGGCGCGGGCTCGGCCGCCTGGCCGGTATCCTGGGCATGGACCGCCGAGGCCCAGCCGAGTGCGAGGAGCGAAGTTGCGACAAATGATAGGGATTTCAAGCGCAGGGCCTTCCGTCTTAAATTATCCAACCGCCCCCGTGTGGCAGCCTATTGCGACGATGAATGCCGACAGGCAAGCGGGGTTTCCGTATCGGTTTGTCGCTGAACGAATACGATATACGTTCCGTCGATGGCACTTGGATGCAGCGAGGCTTCCCTTTTCCCCCCGTCACCGCTAAAGGCCGCCGCTCATATTGCACAATCGAACGGATACGAAGACCTACATGGCGAAAGAAGAACTTCTCGAAATGCGCGGCAAGGTGGTTGAACTGCTGCCCAATGCGATGTTCCGCGTCGAGCTCGAGAACGGCCATGAAGTGCTTGGTCACACCGCCGGCAAGATGCGCAAGAACCGCATCCGCGTGCTGGTGGGCGACGAAGTCCTGTGCGAACTCACGCCCTACGATCTGACCAAGGCGCGGATCACCTACCGCTTTATGCCCGGTCGCGGCGGCCCCGGCCCGCAATAAGCGCCGGTGGGCCAGCCCACACTCATCCTCGCATCGGCCAGCCCCCGCAGGCGCGAATTGATCGCGCGCCTCGGGCTGGAGCCGGCTGCGATCAATCCCGCCGATATCGACGAAACGCCCGCTGCCGGCGAACGCCCGCGCGACTATGCCATCCGCATGGCGCGCGAGAAGGCGCAGGCCGCCGCATCGGAGGACGGCTTCGTGCTGGCCGGCGATACCGTGGTCGCCGCTGGGCGCCGCATCCTGCCCAAGGCGGAGGATGCCGCGACCGCGCGGAAATGCCTCGAGCTGCTGTCGGGCCGCCGCCACCGCGTGCTCTCGGCAATCGCGCTGCGCGCGCCCGATGGCCATCTGCGCGAACGGCTGAGTGAGACCACGGTCCTGTTCAAGCGCCTCTCCGCCGAGGAGATCGACGCCTATCTCGCCAGCGGGGAATGGGAGGGCAAGGCCGGGGGTTATGCCATCCAGGGCCTTGCCGAAGGGCTGATCTCGCGCATCCAGGGCAGCCATTCGGGGGTTGTCGGACTGCCGCTTTACGAAACGCGCGCGCTGCTCAAATCCGCAGGGTTCCAGATTGTCTGACAGCCGCGGGCCTGGCAGCGACGGGCCCCAATGGCTGGTCGAACACGGGATCGGCGAAAGCCGCGCGCTGCTGGTCCACGGCGAAGAGGTGGTGGCCGCGAAATTGCGCTGGCCGGGCGACCTCCCGGTGGACAGCACCGCGCTGGCGCAACTGGTGTCGAAGCCCGCCGGGGGTGCACGCGGGCTCGCGCGGATGGCGAATGGCACCGAAATCCTCGTCGACCGCATTCCGCCCCGAGCGACCGAGGGCAGCGCGCTGACCCTGCGCATCACCCGCGCCGCGATTGCCGAGCGCGGACGGTTCAAGCGCGCGCAGGGCCGCGTGATCGAGAGCGAGGCCGACGCACCGCCGCCGCGCGACAATGTCTTCGGGCTGGGCGCTGCCGTCCGCCGCTTGCCCGCGGGCGAGTGGGACGAGATCTGGCATGCCGCGGCCGCGGGCGAAGTCGCATTTGCGGGCGGCTCGCTGCTCTTTAGCGTCACGCCCGCAATGACGGTGATCGATATCGATGGCGATCTGGCGCCGCGCGACCTCGCACTTGCCGCGATCCCCGCGATCGCGCGCTGGCTGCGCCTGTTCGACCTCGGCGGTTCGATCGGGATCGATTTTCCCACGCTGGCCGCCAAGGCCGACCGCAAGGCGGTGGATGCGGCGCTCGAGGCCGCGCTGGCTGGCTGGCCGCATGAACGCACCGCGATGAACGGCTTCGGCTTCGTCCATATCGTCGCGCGGCTGACGGGGCCCTCGCTGCTCCACCGCTTCGCGACTGCCCGCGTGGATGCTGCGGCGCGCATGGCGCTGCGCCGCGCGGAGTTGGTCGACGGGCCGGGCGTGACGCTGCTGGCGATCCACCCCGCGCTCAAGGCCCGGCTCAAGCCCGAATGGATAGCCGAACTCGAACGCCGCACCGCGCGGCCCCTGCGGATAGAGACCGATCCCGGGCTTGCGATCGAGGCCGCCACCGCCCAGATCGTGCCGCATGACGAGTAAGCCCCGCCCCTGCCCGATCTGCCGCAAGCCGCGCAGCGAGGAGCACACGCCGTTCTGTTCGACCCGCTGCCGCGACCGCGACCTCGCGCAATGGTTCGGCGATGGTTATGCGGTGCCGGCGCGCCCTGCCCTGCCCGAGGAAATCGCGGCGGAAGTCACCAAGGGGCAGGACGACTAATTACCCCCTTGCCAAGGCGGGCCAGCTTCGCCATAGGCGCGCTCTCATTGCTCGCGGGGCTGTTCAAGCCCCTCCGCCGAAGCAGTGTGCCCGGGTAGCTCAGGGGTAGAGCAGACGACTGAAAATCGTCGTGTCGGTGGTTCGAATCCGCCCCTGGGCACCACTTCGCTGCGATGGCTTCCCCTGCTTCGCCGCCCGCGCTAGTCAGCCGGGATGCATGACACCGCCAGCACCGCGCTCTCCGCTTTCGACATCGCCGCAATCCTCGTGGTCGCCTCCGCGCTGCTCGGCTGGTTCAATCACCATTTCCTCAGGCTGCCGCATGTCATCGGGTTGACCGTGATGGGCGCGCTGGGGGCGATTGGCCTGACGGTGGCCGATGCCTTCATTCCCGGCGTGACGCTCGACGACTGGGTCGCCGACACGCTGCAGCAGATGAATTTCACCGAGACGCTGCTGCAGGGCATGCTCAGCTTCCTGCTGTTCGCCGGCGCGCTGCATGTCGATCTCGACCGCCTCAAGGTCGCATGGCTGCCCGTGCTGCTGCTTTCCACCGTCGGCGTCATGATCTCGACCGTGCTCGTCGGGCTGGCCATGTGGGGCGTGGGCATGCTGCTGGCGCTGGGGATCGCGCCGATCTGGTATTTCGTCTTCGGCGCGCTGATCGCCCCGACCGACCCGGTTTCGGTGCTCGGCGTGCTGCGCGAGGAGAAGGTCCCGCAATCGCTGCAGAGCGCGGTGGCGGGCGAGAGCCTGTTCAATGACGGTGTCGGCATCGTGGTGTTCATCATCCTGCTCGGCGCTGCGGTGAGCGGGAACGACTTCTCCTTCGCCGAGGGCGCGCGGCTGTTCGCGATCGAGGCGGGCGGCGGCATCCTGATCGGGCTGGTCGCGGGCTATGTCGGCTACCGCGCGCTGGCGGGGATGGACGAATACACGCTCGAGGTGCTGGTCACGCTGGCGGTGGTGATGGGCGGCTATGCGCTGTGCAACTACCTGACGCTTTCGGGCCCGCTGGCAATGGCAGTGGCCGGGCTGCTGATCGGCAACCACGGCGTTACCTATGCGATGAGCGACGTGACGCGCGATTATCTCGTCAAGTTCTGGGAGCTGGTCGACGAATTGCTCAATTCGGTGCTGTTCCTGCTGATCGGGCTCGAAATGATCGTGCTGGTCGCGGGCTTTGACGAGTTGGTGCTGGCGCTGGCCGCGATCCCGCTGACGCTGGCCGCGCGCGGGGTCGGTATCTTTGTCTCGACCAAGGCGATCCCCGCCGCACGGCTGCAGGATAAGGGCGCGGGCCGCGTGCTGTGGTGGGGCGGGCTGCGCGGGGGGATCTCGATCGCGCTGGCGCTGTCGCTGCCCGCGGGCGAGACGCGCGATCTGATCCTCGCCGCGACCTTCGCCGCAGTGCTGTTCAGCGTCCTCGTCCAGCGCGCCACGTTGGGGCGGTTGATCGAGAAGCTGAAACGCGACCACGCGCCCGCGGTCGAAGACGATACCGCCGCCGCAGCAGGCGCGCCTCCTCCGCCCTAGGACGCGGCCACATCGTCTGCCGCGGCGGCGATTTCCGCCCAGACCCGGGCGAGATCGGCTTCGTCGATGCAATAGGGCGGCATGACGTAGACGGTGTTGCCAAGCGGGCGCAGCAGCAGGTCTGCTTCGCGGAACCGGCGCAGCAGCTTCGGCCCGAGGTCGGACAGATAGCTGCCGCCCGGCTCGCCCAGTTCCAGCGCGGCAATCGTCCCGCAGCGCCGCGCGTTGCGCACCATGCGATGATCCGCCAGCGCGGCCAGATGCGCTTCCTGCCGTTCGCCCAGCGCCGCGATCCGCTCGAGGACCGGTTCCTCGCGCCAGATCGCGAGATTGGCATTGGCTGCCGCGCAGGCCACCGGGTTCGCGGTATAGCTCGACGAATGGTAGAAAGTGCGCGTGCGGTCGGTCGAATAATGCGCGTCCCAGATCGGCTCGCTCGCCATGGTCACCGCCAGCGGCATCGCCCCGCCGGTCAGCCCTTTGGACAGGCACATGATATCGGGCACGACATCGGCCTGTTCGCAGGCGGTCAGCGTGCCGGTGCGGCCCCAGGCGGTCATCACCTCGTCGGCGATGAAAAGCGTGCCGTGGCGGGCGCAGATCGCGCGCATCTCGGCCAGCACTGCGGGCGGATACATCAGCATGCCGCCCGCCCCCAGCACCAGCGGTTCGACGATGAATGCCGCCGCCCCGCCCGCGCATTCGGCTTCGAGCGCATCGTAGGTGGGCTGCGGATCATTGCCGGGAAAGGGCACGCGCCCGACATCGAACAGCATCGGCGCATAGGCGGCGTTGAACACCCCGCGCGCGCCCACCGACATCGCGCCGATCGTATCGCCGTGATAGGAATGTTCCATCACTACGATCCGGCTGCGGCCCTCCCCGCGATGCGTCCAGAAGCCGAGCGCCATCTTCAGCGCGACCTCGACTGCAGTCGAACCGCTGTCGGAAAAGAACACGCGGGTCAGTTCTTCGGGCAGGATCCGGCACAATTCACGCGCGAGGTCCTCTGCCGGTTGGTGTGTCCAGCCGGCGAAGATCATCTGGTCGAGCCGCTGCGCCTGGTCCGCGATCGCCGCCATGATCCGCGGGTGGCAATGGCCATGCGTGGTCACCCACCAGCTCGAGATCGCGTCCACCACGCGGCGGCCGTCCTCGGTATGCAGCACAGCGCCTTCGGCATGCGTGACCAGCGGAACCGGATCGCCCAGCCCGTGCTGCGTGAAAGGATGCCATACGGGCGAGTGGGTCATGTGAAATCCGCCAGATCGAAATTGTCGGTAAAGGCATGAGCAAGCGTCGCCGCATCAAGCGTGCCGAGCAGCGGCAGGCGGCCGAGCCGCTTCACCGCACCGAGCCGACAGATCGTCGCCTCGCTGTCTTCCACCGCGTCGCCGACAAAGGCCACGCCGTGGATCGCCACCCCGCGCGCGCGCAGCGCTTCGATCGTCAGCAGCGAATGGTTGATCGTACCCAGCGCAGTGCGCGCGACGACGATCGCAGGCAGGCCCCAGCGCGCGAACATGTCGGCGTAGAGCAAGTCCCCGCCGAGCGGCACCAGCGCGCCGCCGGCCCCCTCGACCACCAGCGGGCGCTGCGCGGGAAGCGTCAGCCGTTCGGGATCGATGACGACCCCGTCGATCTCGGCCGCGCGGTGCGGCGAACAGGGCGTCGCCAAGCGATAGGCTTCGGGCAGCACGCGCGTTTCGGGCAGTCCCGCGAGCTTCGCCACCTGCGCCCGGTCGCCGCCTTCGTCCAGCCCCGCCTGCACCGGCTTCCAGTAATGCGCATCGAGCGCGCCGGTGAGCGCGGCAGCGAAGACGGTCTTGCCGACGTCGGTATCGGTTCCGGTGACGGTGAATGCACTCATGCGAGAATCTCCGAAAGCGTGTCGGCCAGCGCGTCGATCTGCGGCTTGCCGATATTGAGAGTGAGCGAGATGCGCAGGCGGCTGCTGCCCGCAGGCACGGTGGGCGGGCGAATGCCGCGGATATCGAAGCCCGCGCTGCGCAGCGCCCCGGCAATTTGCATGGTGCGCGCCTCGTCACCCAGCACCAGCGGCATGATCTGAGATCCGCTGGCGCTGGCGCCGAAGGGCGCGAGTTTGCGGCCCGCATAGCCGATCAGATCGTGCAGCGCTTCGCGCCGTTCCGGCTCCTCTTCCACGATCCTCAGCGCCTCGCGCACGCAGGCGGCCATCAGCGGCGATGGCGCGGTGGAGAAGATGAAGCCCCGCCCGCGATTGATCACATGGTCGCGCATTACGCGCGGCCCGCACAGCAGCGCGCCCTCGCTGCCCAGGGCCTTGCCGCAGGTCCGCAGCACAATTGCATTATCGCGCCCGTCGATATCCGCAGCCAGCCCCCGGCCACCATCGCCGAACACGCCGGTCGCATGCGCATCGTCTGCCAACAGCACCGCGCCATGGCGATCTGCCAGGTCGGCCAGTTCGGCAATCGGCGCGCGGTCGCCGTCCATGCTGTAGAGCGTTTCGACCGCAATCCAGGCCTGGCCCGCGGCATTGCTGGCCCGCCAGTGCGCAAGCGCTTCGGCAAAGGCGCCGATATCATTGTGCGGCACCGCAATGCATTCGGCCCGCGACAGACGCATCCCTTCGTGCGCGCTGGCATGGACCAGCGCGTCGTGGAAGATCGCATCGCCGCGCTGGGGCAGTGCCGACAGCAGCACGCTGTTCGCGCCGTAGCCATTGGCAAGGAACAGCGCGCTTTCGCAGCCGAAGAAGCGCGCGGCATCCGCTTCCAGCGCTTCGTGTTCGGGATGGTTGCCCCGCAGCAGCCGCGAACCGCCCGAACCGACGGGAACCCCGCGCTCGAGCGCATCCATCACGGCGTTCTTGAGCCTCCCGCTGCCCGCCAGCGCGAGGTAATCGTTCGAGGAGAAATCGGCGCCGCCGGGAAGCGACAGGCTGCGCAGCCGCGCCGCGTGCGCCAGCCCCGCCAGATCGTCGGCCTGCGCGGCAAGCGGAGTGTTGGTGGTGCGACCCGTATCCATGCCGCGCGCGCTAACCACCGCGCCGCGTGCCTGCAATTGCTTTCGTCAATCGGCTTCTGTATGGCTCGCTAAACGCCCCGGCAGTCGCAATCGCCAGTCGATTCCGTCGCCGGGGCGCAGGCTTTTCTAGCGTGAAGGAATGCATATTCATGGCTCGTCGGCGCCAGATCTACGAAGGCAAGGCCAAGATCCTCTACGAAGGTCCCGAACCGGGCACGATCATCCAGTATTTCAAGGATGATGCGACCGCGTTCAACGCCGAGAAGAAGGGCACGATCAACGGCAAGGGCGTGATCAACAATCGCATCAGCGAATATGTGTTCACGCGGTTGTCGCACATCGGCATCCCCACGCATTTCATCCGCCGCCTCAACATGCGCGAACAGCTGGTGCGCCAGGTGGAAATCATTCCGCTCGAAGTGGTGGTGCGCAATGTGGCTGCGGGTACGCTGAGCAAGCGCCTCGGGATCGAGGAAGGCGAGCTGCTGCCGCACACACTGATCGAATATTGCCTCAAGGACGATGCGCTGGGCGATCCCAAGGTCTCCGAAGAGGAAATCGCCTGCTTCAACTGGTGCAGCCATGAAGAGCTGCAGGACATGTCGAGCATGGCGATCCGGATCAACGACTTCCTCTCGGGCATGTTCAGCGCGATCGATATCCGCCTGATCGACTTCAAGCTGGAATTCGGCCGCATCTGGGATGGCGATTTCAGCCGCGTGATCCTGGCCGACGAGATCAGCCCCGACGGCTGCCGCCTGTGGGACATCAACACCGGCGAAAAGCTCGACAAGGACCGCTTCCGCCGCGACCTGGGCGGCGAAAGCGAAGCCTATCAGGAAGTCGCGCGGCGTCTCGGCCTGCTGCAGAACGAAGACAGCGGCCCGGGCGAAGTCCTCGACATGAACGCGCATCGCGGCCGGCTGCGGACCCCGAGCAAGCCCAAGAAGTAACGCGGTCGGGCGCACCCGGCGCAAGCCGCGCGGCGCAGCGTTGGCATAGAAAAAGGGCCGGAGGGATCGCTCCCCCCGGCCCTTTTCTTGATCGGTCGTCCGCGCGCTTAGTAGCTGACGCGGGCCGAGATACCGAACACGCGCGGATCGTTGACGAAGGCGGTGTTGTTGTTGAAGTCGATGCCGCCCTTCACATTGTCGGCATCGAGAATGTTGCGGACGAAAGCGGCGACTTCGAACGTGCCGTCACGCTTGGCATAGCCGACGCGCAGCCCGCCCTCGATCTGGTTGTTCGTGTTGAACTCGGCGCTTTCGTAGATGAACAGGTTGGTCTTGCCCTGGTAGGCCCAGTCGGTGAAGGCGAAGATCTCACCCGCATTGCCCACCGGAACGCCGTAGCGCGCGGTCACGTCGGCGATCCATTCGGGCGCATTGGGGAACGGGTTGCCGTCCACCAGCGCGCGCGTGTTGCCCGACAGGACCACGGTCGGATCGGTTACGGTACATTGCGCGCAGATGCCCACAGCCAGCGTGTCGTCCTGGATCTCGGTCTTGTTCCAGCTGACGCCTGCCGTGACGAGGAAGTCGGGCGTGATCTGGAAGGCGCTGTCGAGTTCGTAACCGTAGCCACGACCTTCCTCGGCATTGACCAGCTGCACGAGGTTGCCCGCGCCGCCCACCGCAGTGAACTGCGGATCGTCGATGGTGTAGTAATAGACCGCGCCGTTCAGACGCACGCTGCGACCCGCGAATTCGGACTTGAAGCCGGCTTCGTAGCTCATGATCTTTTCCGAAGTCGCGATCGACGGTGCCGAACCGAAGGCCACGTCGCGGCCCTGGATGGTCGGCGCGCGGAAACCGCTCGCCACGCGGGCATAGACGCTGGCGTCGGCGCCGACATCGTAGAATGCGGCGAGGTCCCAGCTGATCCGCTCGTCCTTGACGCTGCGCTCCTGCGCATCCGGACCCGAGATGAAGGAGGTCTGCGTCACTGCAAACTGCTTCTCATCCTCGGTATAGCGCAGGCCGCCGGTCAGCTTGAGCGCGGGGGTGATTTCACCCGTGACCTGGCCGAACACCGCCCAGCTTTCATTGGTGTGGTTGACGGTGACCGGCGGCGGGAACGAGAAGCCGGTCGTGGTGACGTCGAAATCGCTGTCGAAATAGAAGCCGCCGACCTGCCATTGCACCGGACCGTTCGAATTCGAGGCGATGCGGACTTCCTGCGTGAACTGATCGAGATCAATCGAATCCTGCGTATCCGATTCAAACGGGATGAAACCGGGACCGGTCTCGATCACATCGCCATTTTCATCGCGAACGATCCATCCACCGTCGATATCGCCGCGGCTGCGGCCTTCGCTGTTGGCCCAGCTGGTGATGCTGGTAAAGGTCGCGAAATCGGCTTCGTAATCGACCTTGGCGGTCGCGATCTCGGCCTTGTAGGCGGCTTCGTTACGGCCACCGGCGTCGTAAAACACGGTGTCGCGGTCGTAATTGTCGTTCAGCTCGTTGTCGCCCGGGCCGAGGATATTGGCGCGGAACAGCGTCGACTGGCCGTCGAGGTCGCGGATCGAGTAACTGCCGAGGATCGAGAGGCGATCGCCGGGGGTGATCAGCAGCTGCGCACGGCCGGCCACTTCGCTGTAGGCGCCATAGGCGTCTTCCTCGCCGGTGAAGCCGTTGTCGACCCAGTTGTCGCGTTGCTGCCACAGGCCCGACAGGCGCAGCGACACCACGCCGGGTGCGAGCGGCAGCGTCACGCCGCCATCGGCTGAGATGCTGTTGAAGCTGCCATAGCTGACCGAACCGTCAACCGCGAATTCGTCACCCGGCTTGACCGTGTCGATCTTGACGATGCCGGCAGGCGTGTTGCGGCCGAACAGCGTGCCTTGCGGCCCGCGCAGCACTTCGATGCGCTCGACGTCGAAGATCGGGAAGGATTTGAGCGTGACGTTTTCCATCACCACATCGTCCATCACCACCGAGACCGGCTGCGATGCGGCAAGATCGAAATCGGTGTTTCCAAGCCCGCGGATGTAGAAGCGGGGCGCCGCGCGGCCGTTCGAGCTTTCGACGAACAGGCCCGGCACGCGCGCAGCGAGCGCGGTGATTTCGGCACCGGCATCGAAGATCGTGCGCACGGTGCTGGCATCGAGCGTGGCGGCCGAAACCGCGACATCCTGCAGGTTTTCCTCGCGCCGGTTGGCGGTGACGATAATCGTATTGAGCTGGCCCGCGCCGGCTTCTGCGGTGCCAGAGGTTTCGGCATCGACATCCTGCGCGAGGGCGGGTTGCGCAGCGAACGCCGCGAAGGCGAGCGTGCTGGCGCCGAGAAAACGGGCAGCGGTGGATCGAATGGTCATGTAGGGAAGTCCTGCTTGAGCGCGCACATGGGGGGCGGGCATTTGGAGGGAAGCGGCACGATCGCCGTGCCCATCCGATAGCAGGTTGCGCGGGAAATTGGCGTGCGACGCTCAGGGTTGCGACAGATTGATTGCAAATGTTGCAATCGCGCTACAATCCGTCGCGCATATGCCGCCCTTGCGACCTTCACCGCTGCGCATGCGCGCGGGCTTGAATGCGCGCGGGTGCTGCGCCATAGGCGCGCCAACACGAAAGGCCTGTCGATGAAGATCCGCGTCCATGTTTCGCTCAAGCCCGGCGTCCTCGATCCGCAGGGCCGCGCCGTCCACCATGCGCTCGAAGGGCTTGGTTTCGACGGGGTTGCCGATGTTCGCGTGGGCCGGCTGATCGAACTCGAAGTCGCCGATGGCACGAGCGACGCGGCGCTGACCGATATGTGCGAGAAGCTGCTCGCCAATACGGTGATCGAAAACTACCGCATCGAGAAGGTCGGCTGATGGCCCTGCGCGCCGCCGTCATCACCTTCCCCGGTTCCAATTGCGACCGCGACATGGCGGTGGCGATCGAGCGGGTTACGGGCACTGCCCCGCTGCGGGTCTGGCATGCCGATGCCGAACTGCCCGAGCGGCTCGATTTCATCGCGCTGCCCGGCGGCTTCTCCTATGGCGACTACCTGCGTTCGGGCGCGATGGCGGCGAACAGCCCGGTCATGCGCGGGGTCAAGCAACAGGCCGAACGCGGCGTGCCCGTGCTGGGCGTGTGCAACGGCTTCCAGGTGCTCACCGAAGCCGGGCTGCTGCCCGGTGCGCTGATGCGCAATGCCAGCCAGAACTTCATCTGCCGGACCGTCCCGCTGACGGTCGAGAACAACCAGTCACTGTTTACCGGCGGCTACGACCAGGGTCAGACGATCCATATCCCGGTGGCACATCACGATGGCAATTACTTTGCCGACGAGGATACGCTCGACCGGATCGAGGGCGAAGGCCGCGTGGCGTTCCGCTATGTCGAGAATTGCAACGGTTCGCGCCGCGACATCGCCGGCGTGCTCAATGGCGCGGGCAATGTGCTCGGCATGATGCCGCACCCCGAGCGTGCGGTCGATCCGGCGCATGGCGGGACCGACGGCCTGGCGCTGTTCGAAAATGCCCTGAAAGCGCTGGCGGAAGCCTGATCAGGCGCTTTTGAGCCGCTGCTCCGCTTCCCGGCGGGTAAAGACGCCCGCAACGTCGTCGCGCGGCATCGGGCGACCGAAGTGGAAGCCCTGGATCTTGGTGCAGCCCATGCTGCGGATCATCTCCGCTTCTTCCTCGTTCTCGACGCCTTCGGCGGTCGTGGTCATGCCGAGGCTGTCGGCCATGGCGACGACAGCGCGGATGATGGCGATCGATTCGGGGCTTTGCTGCGCGGCACCCTGCACAAAGGTGCGATCGACCTTGATGGTCGAGAACTTGAGCTTGCGCAGGTAGCCGAGCGAGGAATAGCCGGTCCCGAAATCGTCGAGCGCGACCGAGCATCCCAGTGCCATGCACTCTTCGAGCGCGTTACGCGCCACGCTGGCATCGCGCAGGAAAATGCTTTCGGTAACCTCGATCTCGAGCCGCTTGGGATCGAGCCCGCTGTCCGACAGCGCGCGCACGACCGTGGCGGAGAAATCGGTTTCGAGCAGCTGCTCGGGCGAGACATTGACGTTGACCTTGATATTGGTCGGCCAGTTTTCGGCAGCCTCGCGGCAGGCCTCTTGCATCACCCAGGTGCCGATCGGCACGATCAGGCGGGTATCTTCGGCCAGCGGGATGAACTTGCCCGGGCTGACGAAGCCGTGATCGGCGCTATCCCAGCGGATCAGCGCTTCGAAGCTGACGATCTCTTCGGTCGTGGCGTCCACCACCGGCTGGTAGTGCAGCAGCATCTCGTCGCGTTCGAGCGCATTGCGCAGCGAATGTTCGAGCTGGCGTTTCTCTTCGGCATTGGCGTGGAGCGAGGGTTCGTATTCGCGGTGCATGCCGCCGCCTTCGCCCTTCGCACGGTACAGCGCGAGATCGGCGTTGCGGAGCAATTCCTCGACCGTGCGCCCGTCGCGCGGCCCCAGCGCCGAACCGACGCTGGCACCGACATAGAGCACCTGGTTTTCGATGTGATAGGGTTCGGAAAGCCGCTGGATGATGTCGCGCGCCAGCGTGTCCATGCGTTCGCGGTTGGCAATGTCGCGGATGACCACTGCGAATTCGTCGCCGCCCAGGCGGCCCACGACCTCGCCTTCGACGACCAGGCTTTTCAGCCGCGCGGCGACTTCGCCAAGCATGCGGTCGCCGACCAGGTGTCCAAGCGAATCGTTGATTGCCTTGAACCGGTCGAGGTCGATCATGAGAAACGCACAGCGCGAGCGCCATTCGGCGGCATATTTGAGCGCCTCGCCCAGCGCCTCGTTGAGCATGCGGCGGTTGGGCAGCTGGGTAAGCGTGTCGTAGCGCGCAAGATATTCAATCTTCTCCGAGGATTCGCGCTGCTCGGTGACATCGGAGCCGACCCCGCGGAACCCCTGATAGGTTCCCATTTCGTCGACGATCGGTGTGCCCGACAGCTCCCACCAGCGGTCCTGGCCGTCGATCGAGACCCTGACCACGAGGTTGGAGAAATTCTTCTTTCGCTTCAGCTTATCGGCCAGCTCGTGCAGGCTCGGCGGGAAGCGGCCGGTTTTCCAGCCGTCGCCCGAAATCAGCTGGAGGAAGGATTCCCCCTCGATCTCGCTGGGCTGCTTGCCCAGCGAAAAGGCGAAACGCGGCGAGACCGATTTGAGGCGGCGACGCGGATCGATCTGCCACAACCAATCGGCCTGGCCTTCCTCGAATTCGCGCAGCAGCATCGAGACGACTTCGCTCTTCTCCTGCATCGCCGATTCGGCGAGCCGCGCAGCCACACGGATACGGGCGCTTTCGATAACGCCGAAGATCGCCAGCAGCGTGGTCATGAGCACGACGACGGCAAGTCCGTACTGGGCGGTGATCAGGCTGGCTGCGAGCCCGCCTGCTCCGACGGCCAGCGTGAAGGTGATCGAACTGAGCGGCGCGCCGAAGCGGCTCGCGCTGCTCGCCACGACAAGCATCGCAACGACGGCCCAGACGAGCACGACCGATGCCGGATCCGCAAGCCAGGCGCAGGCAAGCATGCCCGCCGACCACACCGCACCCTTGGTGCCCGTGGCCATCGCATGGGATTTCATCTCTGCGAGTTCGATAAAGCGATTGTCGGCATCGCCCAGCCCGAGGTCGGAGCGGGAGGCGAAGCCCACCGCAACAAGCAGCGCAAGCCCCCACAACCCGAGCACTACTGTCGGAAGCGAACCATAGAGCGTTACCGCGACCAGCAGGAAGCTTGTCAGATGCAGGCCGATACGGACCTTCACCCGTTCCTGCAGCAAGGCATATTGCTGCCCGTGAACCACGCCCCAATCGGAGCCCTCGGGCGCTTCAAGCCCGATGACCTGCCGAGTCGACAGCGCAGGTGCACTGGTTTGTTGGGGGTTTACCGGCTCGCTCACCCGGGGACGATTAACCGCAAAACCTTATCCTCTGGTAAAAGACGGACCAAACAGTTGAGGCAGGAAAAAACGGTTAAACCGGCCCTAAGTTACTCCACAGTAACGGATTTCGCCAGATTTCTCGGCTGATCGACATCGGTGCCTTTGACGCAAGCCACGTGATAAGCGAGCAATTGCACCGGTATCGCGTAAACCAAAGGTGCGATCAGCGGATGGACGCGCGGCATCTCGATCGTCGCGAGACAGCCCTCGCCCGCAGCTTCCAAACCCTCGGCATCGGAGATCAGCACGATCTGTCCGCCACGCGCACGTACCTCTTCCATATTCGACACGGTCTTTTCGAACAGCGGACCCGAAGGCGCGAGCACGATCACCGGAACATCGTCGTCGATCAGCGCGATGGGGCCATGCTTCATTTCCCCGCTGGCATAGCCCTCGGCGTGGATATAGCTGATCTCCTTCAGCTTCAGCGCCCCTTCGAGCGCGAGCGGATAATCAGGTCCCCGGCCCATATAAAGAACGTCGCGCGCCGGGGCGATCAGATGCGCCATGCTGGCGATATCGTCATCATGGTCGAGCGCGGCGTTGAGCGCGGCAGGCGCTTCGAGCAGATGCGCGACCACTTCCTGCTCCTCGGCGCGGCTCATCAGCCCCTTCTTCACTGCCATATGGGCGGCGAGCGCGGCGAGCACGGCAAGCTGGCAGCTGAAGGCCTTGGTCGAGGCGACGCCGATCTCGGGCCCGGCATGCGTCGGTAGCAGCAGGTCCGCCTCGCGCGCCATCGAACTGGTCGGCACGTTGACGATCACGCCGATCGTCTGGCCGTTTTGCTTGCAGTGGCGCAGCGCAGCGAGCGTATCGGCGGTTTCGCCGCTCTGCGAAATAAACAGTGCCAGCCCGCCTTCCTCCAGCACCGGCTCGCGATAGCGAAACTCCGATGCCACATCGATATCGACCGGCACGCGGGCGAAGCGTTCGAACCAGTATTTCGCGACCATTCCGGCATAGAAGGAGGTGCCGCAGGCGACGATGGTGATGCGCCTGACGCTGGAAATGTCGAAATCGAACTGCGGCAATGCGACCGAATTGTCCGACTGGCGCAGATAGGAGCCGAGCGTCTGCGCGACGACGGTCGGCTGCTCGAAAATCTCCTTTTGCATGAAGTGGCGGTAATTGCCCTTCTCGACCGCCGCGGCCGAGGCACCCGAACTGCGCACCTCGCGCTCGACCGGCTGGTTCTCCGCGTCATAGATAGCGGCGCCATCGCGCGACACGACCACCCAGTCGCCTTCTTCGAGATAGCTGATCTGCTGCGTCAGCGGGGCCAGCGCCAGCGCGTCCGACCCGATATAGGTCTCGCCATCGCCATAGCCGACGACCAGCGGCGAACCGCGGCGGGCGCCGATCAGCAGATCGGGATGGTCGCGGAAGGCGATCGCCAGCGCGAAGGCCCCGCGCAGGCGCGGCAAAACGGTGGCGACGGCTTCCTGCGGACTGCTGCCCGTTTCGACCAGCCGCGACACGAGATGGGCGACCACCTCGCTATCGGTATCGCTTTCGAGCGTGCGGCCATCGGCGCGCAATTCGGCACGCAGTTCCTTGTAATTCTCGATGATCCCATTGTGCACCAGCGCCACCTGCCCGGTCGCATGCGGATGCGCATTCTGCGCAGTCGGCGCGCCGTGCGTGGCCCAGCGCGTATGCGCGATCCCGGTGTCGCCGGGGGCGGGATTGCTCGCCAGTTCGACCACCAGATTGTTGAGCTTGCCCTCGGCGCGCCGGCGGATCAGTTCGCCCTGGTCGAGCGTGCAGATCCCGGCGCTGTCATAGCCGCGGTATTCCATCCGGCGCAGGCCATCGACCAGCCGTTCCGCCACGGGTTCTGCCCCGACGATCCCGATAATTCCGCACATGCGCCGTATTCTCCGATTGGCTGTGTGGCGCGAGACTTAGCGGTTCCTGACGGGCAATCAATCGGTCCGGCAGAATGGGTGCGCGCGGTTCGCCTTCATGATGGGCAATCGCCGCGCGCGAAGGACGTGCTTACGCGTCACCCCCTATTAGGGAATAATCAAGGTTTCCAAATTATTCACCACGCTTCGAGAGGCGGACTTGGGCGCATAAGCGCAAGGTTCCGCTGGGCGAATCAAGAGTTTCTTCGGGGGTTACCGGAATGAGCGCATTCGGACGGAAAAACGGGCCGGCAGGTATGGGCGCCGGTGCCCGTCCGCAATTTGGTGTGGCCAAACCCATGCGGGGCGGCTCGCCAACCCCTTCGCCATCAAAGCCCGACCGGGACGATGGCGGAGACCAGTTCCCCCCGCTGCCTGAAAACGACGTACCTTCCGCCGGGTCCAACAGCACCGGCGACGCGATGTCGCGGCTCGAAGAGCGGATGAATTCCACACATTCGGGCCAGAGCGAAGTCGGCGGGTTCGAAGCCAGCGTCCACAAGATCAAGGAACAGGTGCTGCCGCGCCTGCTCGAACGCGTCGATCCCGAAGCTGCGGCGACATTGTCCAAGGATGAGCTGTCGGAAGAATTCCGTCCGATCATCATGGAAGTGCTGGCCGAACTGAAGGTCACGCTGAACCGCCGCGAGCAATTCGCGCTCGAAAAGGTCCTCGTCGACGAATTGCTCGGCTTCGGTCCGCTCGAGGAATTGCTCAACGATCCCGACGTCTCGGACATCATGGTCAACGGCCCCGACCAGACCTATATCGAAAAAAAGGGCAAGCTGATCATCGCGCCGATCAAGTTCCGCGACGAGACGCACCTGTTCCAGATCGCCCAGCGCATCGTGAACCAGGTCGGCCGCCGCGTCGATCAGACCACGCCGCTGGCCGACGCCCGTCTCAAGGACGGCAGCCGTGTCAACGTCATCGTCCCGCCGCTGTCGCTGCGCGGCACTGCGATCTCGATTCGTAAATTCTCCGAGAAGCCGATCACGCTCGACATGCTCAAGGACTTCGGTTCGATGAGCGACAAGATGTGTACCGCGCTCAAGATCGCCGGTGCCTGCCGGATGAACGTGGTCATTTCGGGCGGTACCGGTTCGGGTAAAACGACCATGCTCAACGCCCTGTCCAAAATGATCGACCCGGGCGAGCGCGTGCTGACGATCGAGGATGCGGCCGAATTGCGCCTGCAGCAGCCGCACTGGCTGCCGCTCGAAACCCGTCCGCCCAACCTCGAAGGCCAGGGCGCCATCACCATTGGCGACCTCGTCAAGAACGCGCTGCGTATGCGCCCCGACCGGATCATCCTGGGCGAAATTCGCGGCGCGGAATGTTTCGACCTGCTCGCCGCGATGAATACGGGCCATGACGGTTCGATGTGTACGCTTCACGCCAACAGCCCGCGCGAATGCCTTGGCCGTATGGAAAACATGATCCTGATGGGCGACATCAAGATTCCCAAGGAAGCCATCAGCCGCCAGATCGCGGAAAGCGTCGATATCATCGTCCAGGTCAAGCGCCTGCGCGACGGTTCGCGCCGCACCACCAACATCACCGAGGTCATCGGGATGGAAGGCGACGTGATCGTGACGCAGGAACTGTTCAAGTTCGAATATCTCGACGAGGGCGAAGACGGCAAGATCATGGGCGAATACCGCTCGTCGGGCCTGCGCCCCTACACGCTCGAAAAAGCGCGCCAGTTCGGCTTCGATCAGGCGTATCTGGAAGCGTGTCTCTGACGCGCGCCCTCTTGTGCAGGCGATCTAGACCCGCGGAATTGTAAGAACGCGCCGCACAAAGGCGACTTCTTACAATCACGTACCGTCCGGCCGGCGTATACCCGCTTTAAGGGTAGGAACACGCCATGTTGAACAAGCTTCTCTTTCTGGGCCACCGCAAACCGAAGCGGGACACGCTGCGCGACCTCGCGCGCGAACGGCATTTCGAGGCGCTGTACATGCAGAGCTTCACCGAAATGCGGGCGCGGAGCCCCAAGGCCGAGCACGCTATCCCTGGATGATCGCGGGGATCGACGCTGCCAACAGGCCGCCGGCAAACACCGCAAAGTTCAGGAACAGCCCCGTCCACGGCATCCAGCCGACGCGGTTGAGCACCGTCCGCTTCATTCGGCGCCGCTCCATCGCAAGACAGAACAGCGCCGCCACCAAGAAGGCCGCGGCCCAATAGGCGGCAAGTTCGGCATCGCTTGCGAACAGCAGGAAATCGGGTTCTTCCATTACGCGGCCATATGGGCAGGCCATGCACCGCCTGCAATCTCCCGTTTGCAGACCGCCATGGCTGGGCTAACCGCCCGGTGCGATGCAGTCCGAAAGCGATCATCCCCACCATCGGCCCCTGCTCGCGCTGGGGCTGCGTCTTGCCGCCGCTTTCGTGCTCGCCGCGCTGCTCGCCTGCGTCAAGCTGGCCAGCGACAAGGGCATCCATCTCGCCGAAATCATGTTCTGGCGGCAATTGCCGACGATCCCGATCCTGTTCGGCTGGTTCGCACTGCGCGGCCGACTCGATGTGCTCGCCACGCGCCGCACCGGATCGCACCTGCGCCGCTCGGGCTTCGGTCTCGTCGGCATGGCGATGAATTTCGGCGCGGCGACACTGCTGCCGCTCGCGGTCGCGACCACGCTCAATTACAGCTCGGCAATCTTCGCGGTACTGCTGTCCGCGCTGATCCTGCGCGAGCCGACGGGCTTGTGGCGCTGGAGCGCGGTGGCGCTGGGCTTTGCCGGCGTCGTGCTGATCGCACAGCCCTGGGGCGGAGAACTGCCGCTGCTGGGCGCGGCGATCGCGCTCGGGGCCGCGCTGATGATCGCGCTGATCTCGGTCCAGTTGCGCGATCTGGGGCGAACCGAGCATCCCTTCACCATCGTGTTCTATTTCTCGCTCTTCTCGGTCCCGGTGCTCGCGCTGGCAATGCCCTTCATCGGCAAGGCGCATGCGCCCGAGGAGTGGCTGCTGCTGCTGGCTTGCGGGGTCATCGGGCTGCTGGGGCAGGTGCTGCTGACTGCGGCGCTGCGCTACGGCGCGGTCGCGAATGTCATCGTGATGGATTATTCGGGGCTGATCTGGGCGACGCTGTTCGGCTGGCTGGTGTTCACCAGTCTCCCGCCCGCGTCCTTCTGGTTCGGCGCGCCGCTGGTGGTGGGGGCCGGACTGCTGATCGCCTGGCGCGAACACCGGCTCGGCCTGGCGCGCAGGGCACTGATGGAACCGAAGGAAGCATGATCCGTTGAATCTTTCGCACCCCGCGATGGGAGCCCTTTGGGAAGGAAACGATGATGATCAAGAAAATCCTGCTCGCCCTCGGCATCACCACGATGACGCTGACCGCCGCCGCCTGCAACACCGTGCGCGGCGCGGGCGACGACCTGCAATCCGCCGCCAACACGGTCGACGACGCGACCTGAGCCGAGCCACAATTTGACAGCGAGACGCCCGCCCTTACCGGCGGGCGTTTTCGTATGCGGGCTATTTCCCCGTCAGGCGTTTCCACACCCAGCGCCAGAAGCGGGCCTCGAGCACCATCAGCCGGGCGATCACCGGCGGAATGCCTTGCCGCTCGAGGGCGGCAGCGCTCGGCGCTTCGCCAAAGACGATCCGCAACATGGCCATAATCGCGGCGGCTTCGAACAATACCAGTACGATGAGCCCGACCCAGCGTAGCCCCGCGCCGAACCCCAGCAGATCCTGCGCTTCGGGCGGGACGATCTGGCCCGCCAGCCAGATTCCGCCGCAAAACAGCGCAAGCATGCGCAGCGCGAGCGCGCGGTGCGGCATGTCGCGATAACAGATCGCGAACAGCACCGGCATGAAGATGCACCAGTCGAACAGGACGATCGCTTCACCCAGACGCGGTTGCTGGTTCCACATAGACGCACCGCGCAAGGACCAGGACGCGGCAAGCCACACGGGCAGCAGCAGATAGAACCAGTGGCGGCTGGCGAGTTCACGAATGGATAGGGCGGTCATGAGGCGTCTCCCTCCTGCGACACTCTATCGGCGAGGCGCGACCGCGCAAGTGTGCTCGCGCTGAGCACAAGACAATCGCGCCGCCTGCGACAAGCCCGCATCAGACGGTTCGCGGGTAGTGCGTGGTTCGGCGCGGATCATGTTTCACGGTTCCCGCCGCTGCCAGAGTCGGGCTCGAATGGCATGAGTTCTGCTTTGGGGTGGAAAGCGGAAATCGCGAAAGCTAGACAAACGAGGCTATGAACCACCCTCAGATGCTCACTGAAATTGACGTCAGCCAGCTTGCAGACGCCTTCCCCATGTCGATGAGGACAAACGCGGTCGAAGCCGGAAAGGTGGTCCATGGCCTTCTTGATCCACGACAATGGGCCAAGCAAGTGAGCCTTCTAGTTGGCGGAGAGAAAATACTCGTGCCGCGACGGCTGCGATATAGCGAGGCCCAAAGCGCATCCTCGAACGACGGCCGCATCGCGCAAATGGCCGCCTGTCTCCAAACTCAGAGTTCCAACGGCTTTGACCGGCAGCGTGCTTTGCGATCACTTCTACCCGCGGTGCAGCCATGGTCTGCACCCTTTGTAATAACCCTGATCGGTGAGTATGTCGTCGAGATCATCGAGGACATCGCAGGTGCGACCACTCCGTCAAATGTTGACGCGATGATCTCATTTATCTCCGAAAATTGTGACTATTGGGAACTGACTAAGCAGCGCGTGGCCAGTTACTGGAATGCCTACTACAGACATAAACACACAAAGCTGAATTACCCCGGATTTCAGCTAGTGAGGACACTTGAGACTAGCCTACGCGCACGCGCTGCATGATGTCCGGTTTCGGGTCGTTAGCCGGCATTCCCCCTTAGCCTCGCCGGTAGACCAGCGCCAGATTGTTGGCAGGCATCGCGTGGCGCGCAGTTCGGCGCAGGCCGTGGTCTGCGGCAAGCCGGTCGAGATCGGCGGTATTGCGCAGACCCCATTCGGAGTTGCGCTGTTTGAGCGACTGGTCGAACGCCAGGTTCGACGCCGCGGTTTCCTGATCGGGTTCGATAAAGGGGCCGTAGAGCAGCAGTGGTGCGCCGCTGGCCAATATCCGCCCTGCCCCCGCAAACAGTCCGACCGCCGCATCCCACGGGCTGATATGCACCATGTTGACGCACAGCACCGCATCCGCCCCCGCGATCGGCCAGTCGGCCTGCGCGGCATCGAGCGCGATTGCGGAGCGCAGGTTCGCGCAGCCGCCTTCGGCCGCCCAGGCATCGACCGAGGCCAGTGCCTCCGCATCGTGATCGCTTGGTTGCCAGTCCACTGCGGGAAAGCGCCGCGCGAGGAACACTGCGTGTTCGCCGCTCCCGCTGGCGATTTCGAGCACCAGCCCGCTGGCGGGCAGTTCTTCCGCCAACACTTCGGTCAAGGGCTCCAAATTGCGCGCGGTGGCGGGTGCGTGGCGCTTCAATTGACCTGCCTGTCGCGCCCTTCCCAATAGGGCGCGCGCAATTCGCGGCGCAGGATCTTGCCGCTGGCGTTGCGCGGCATTTCGGGAATGACATCGACCGTCTTGGGGACCTTGAATCCCGCCAGCCGCTCGCGCGTGAAGGTGATGATATCTTCGGCATCCACTTCGCTGCCGGGCTTGGCCACGACGCAGGCCTTGACCGCTTCGCCCCAGGTATCGTCGGGCACGCCGATCACAGCGACCTCGCCCACTGCCGGGTGGCCGTAGATCGCGCTTTCGACCTGCGCGGGATAGACGTTTTCGCCGCCCGAGATGATCATGTCCTTGATCCGGTCCTGGATATAGACGTAGCCGTCCTCGTCCATATAGGCGGCGTCGCCGGTGTGCATCCAGCCGTCCCTGAGCGCGCCGCGGGTGGCATCGGGCAGGTTCCAGTAACCCTGCATGTTCGACGGGCTCTTGCAGATCAGTTCACCCACCTCGCCGGGCGGCAGTTCGGCGCCGTCTTCGCCGACCACCTTGAGCTCGGCACCCGGTACCGCCTTGCCCGCGCTGCGCATGCGCTGGTTGCCGTCGAGCGCGTGATCTTCGGGCGGGAGCATAGCAATGGTGCCGGTCGTCTCGGTCATGCCGTAGCATTGCAGGAAGCCCGCGCCGGGAATGGTCTGGACCGCCTCGCGCAGCAGGTCGAGCGGGATCGGCGCCGCGCCATACATGACGTATTTGACCGCCGACATATCGGTGTCCTTCGCGCGCGGATGCTGCACCACCATCTGCAGCGCGGCGGGCACGATGAACAGCCGGGTGATCCCCTGTTCGAAGCCGTCGAGCACGCCATCGGGCGTAAACTCGGACTGGACGATCCCGCGGATGCCCGCCGCGATCGCCATGATGCCGAGCCCGGTCCCGCCGATATGCGCGCAAGGCATGCAGATCAGGATCGCCTCGTCCTCGTCCCAGCTCGACCATGGCTGTGCCGCCGCTTCGGCGGGCTGGCGCAGCGAGAAGAGGTTGGCATTGGTCAGCACCGCGCCCTTGGGATTGCCCGTGGTGCCCGAAGTGTAGAGCTGGAGGACCGGATCGTCGGGTCCCGCGCCGTCGAATGCATCGGCCGGTGCGGCGGCGATTTCGCGCTGGGCGGTCGGCGTGTCGATAATCTCGGGGGGTGTATCCAGTTCGCCGCAGGCCTTGGCGGCAAGTTCGCCGAACCCTTCGTCGATGAACACCAGCTTCGCGCCCGTATCGCCGAGGATATAGGCGATTTCGGGCGCGGCGAGACGCCAGCCGATCGGCACCATGACCACCCCGATGCGCGCGGCGGAATAGAACAGTTCGAAATAGTGCCGCGCGTTCTTGCCGAGCCAGGCGATCCGGTCGCCCTTGCCCACCCCGTGCGCGGCGAGCATCGCCACGATCCGGCGCGAGCGGTCCTCCAGCTCGGCGAAGGTCAGCGCAGCGCCATCCTGTTCGAGCGCGACCTGATCGGGCTTTTCCTGCGCCCAATGCGTGATGAGCTCATCGAAAGTGAGCTTTTCGGTATCTGCCATATATCCTCTCCGCTGTTTTCAGCAGTTGGAGGCATCATGGCAGGTCGGTTGCGTTGCGCAACCCGATTCCGACAGGCGTTACTGCCAGCGTCCGCCGGCCCGCGCACGACGTTCGCGAATGGCCAGCCACAGGAACAGGCCGAGCGGCCCGGCAAAGAAGGTCGCGAGCAGGATCGGTGCCTGCAGCAGCCGCGAAAAGCCCTTGGCATCGGCATCGCGCGCAATCCACAGACCGGCGAAGAGATCGAAGGCGAGGTAGTGGATCCAGCCGACGGTCACGCCGCCATCGCTGGAGAAAATCGCGCGGACGCCCTCGATCGTCGAGAAGCTGGCGGCTTCACCCGAGCCGAGGGGAACGGGGTCGAAGGCGCCCGTCAGGATACCGATCAAGCCGACGGTATAGGCAAGGCACAGCAGCCCCACCCCGGCATAGAGCACCGCCGCCAGCAGCGCCGGCCAGCGCGGCAGCAGGATCAATCCGGCCCACATGATCATGGCGAGCGCATTGGCTGTCCCGAAAGCCGTATCCCACATCAGAGCACCTCATGTTCGATTTGCGGCAGCGTATGCGCCGCGCGCTGGATGGCGTCGTTATCATGCACGAAGCGGCCGCGTGCGGCCCGCTTTGCAAGCGCCAGCGCCGCGCGGGCAACGACATCGGCCTTGATACCACGATACTGGCGATATTTGCCATGGAGCAGCAGGTTCGCCACCGGCGCTGCCGCGATGCCGAACCGCTCGGCAGGTCGGCGATCGTTCTCGCGCGTGCCGCGCAGCAGGCCGGGGCGCAGGATGTCGAGCCGGTTGAAGCGCAGCTTGGTCAGCTCGCGCTCGACCTCGCCTTTCACGCGCAGGTAGAACGGTTTCACCATCGGATCGGCGCCGACCGAGCTGATATGGACGAAGCGTTCGACCCCCAGTTCGCGCGCCGCGCGGGCGGTGTCGAGCACGAGGTCCTGATCGACCGCGCGAAACGCCGCCTCGTCCGCGCCCGCCTTTTTCCAGGTCGTGCCCAGCGCGCAGATGATCGCCTTGGGCTGGACCGCCTCGATCACCTCGCCCCATTTGGCGGGCTCGGCGACGAACAGCTCCATGCGGATACCGCGCGGCAGCGCCACCTCGCGCCGCGCGATACCGGTAAGGCGCAGGTCCTCGCGCCCGACGCATTGCCCGATCACGCTCGAACCGACGAGCCCGGTGGCGCCGATCAGGGCGATGCGAACCGCGTCAGACATTGCTCAGCCCTTCGGGCGTGCTGCCGTAGATGCGGTTGCACTGGGTGATCGCATAGCGATCGGTCATTCCGGCGATGAAGTCCGCGATATGGCGGCTGCGCTGCGGTTCCTGCGCGGGCAACGTGGCGAGCCAGTCGTCGGGCATGGTGCGCGGGTCGTCGTGATAGGCGGCGAACAGCCGCGCGATCACGTCGCGCGCGCGTTCGGCGGTGGCGAGCTGTTCCTCGTGATAATAGAGCCGGTCGTACATGAAGCGCTTGAGCACGCGTTCGCGTTCACCCATCGCGGGCGAGAACCCGGCCAGCTGGCGGCCCGCGCCGCGCACTTCTTGGACGCTGGCAATGCCCTGTACCTGTTCGCGCGTATGCGTGAGGACGTCGTTGACCATCAGCCCGATCTGCGTGCGGACCAATTCGCGCAGCTGGCGATCGCGCGGGGCGAAGGGAAAGCGTTTCTCCACCGCGCGCCACTGATCGGCCAGCCAGTCGAGCGCGAGCAGATCGTCGAGTTCGAGGAAGCCGGCGCGCAGGCCGTCGTCGATGTCGTGATTATCGTAGGCGATGTCGTCCGCGACCGCCGCGACCTGTGCCTCCAGCGAGGGCCAGGTCGCGAGATCGAGCGGGAACGCACGATCGATTTCGGCCAGCGCCCAGCTCGGCGCGGCGACCGGGCCGTTGTGCTTGGCCAGCCCTTCGAGCGTCTCCCATGTGAGGTTGAGCCCGTCGTGGTCGCAATAAGGGCTTTCGAGCCGCGCCAGCGTCCGCAGGCCCTGCGCGTTGTGGTCATAGCCACCGGCATGGACCATGGCCTCTTCAAGCGCCTTTTCGCCCGCATGGCCGAAGGGCGGGTGGCCGATGTCGTGACCCAGGCACAGCGCTTCGGTCAGGTCCTCGTCGAGCCCCAGCTCGCGCGCCAGCACGCGGCCGACCTGCGCGACCTCGAGACTATGCGTCAGCCGGGTGCGGTAATGGTCGCCATCGGGCGAGACGAACACCTGCGTCTTGGAACGCAGGCGGCGGAAGGCGATCGAATGGACGATCCGGTCGCGGTCGCGCTGGAATTCGCTGCGCGGGCCGCGCGACCCCTCGCGTTCCTCGGTGAATTCGCGCCCGCGGCTGGCGGCGGGATCGGAAGCGTAGGGGGCTCTTTGCATGCCCGCCGAGGCTTAGGTCAGCGCCGGGTGGGCGACAACGTGAACGAAAGGCGAACCCGGCGGGTTTTCGGCAGAATGTGCGCGCGGACAGCCGGGTTCGCGGGTTTGCGGATTCAGCCCAGGATCCAGTCCGCCGCGGCGCGGCAGTGGATATCGGTGGAATCGTACACCGGCAGCACGTTGGCGTCGGTGTCGACGACCAGCTCGAGCTCGGTACAGGCCAGCACGATCGCCTCGGCGCCGTCCTTTTCCTTCATCGTGATGATCGTCTTGAGCGCACGCTCGGCATCGCGGGTCACGCGGCCGAGCATCAGTTCCTTGTAGATGATCCCGTCGACCAGTTCGACATCACCCGGATCGGGCGGGAGCAGATCGACGCCGTGGCCGACCAGCCGCTGGCGATAGAAGCTTTCGGTCATCACGAAGCGCGTGCCAAGCAGCGCGGCGCTCTTGCAGTCGGCGTCTTCCATCGCCTGGCCGACGCTGTCGGCGATATGCAGCACTGGGATCGAGACCGCTTCGGTCAGCCGGTCATAGACCTTGTGCATGGCATTGGCCGCGATCACCAGGCCTTCGGCCCCGGCGCTTTCGAGCCGCCGCGCGGATTCGACCAGCGTGGCGGCGATCGCGTCCCAGTCATCGGCATTCTTGGCCGCGGCGATGGGCGCGTAATCGAGGCTTTCGATCAGCAGCGGCGGGCTGGCCAAGGGGGCCGCCCGCTTCTGCACCGATTTGTTGATCCGTTCGTAATAGGCGCGGGTCGAGATCCAGCTCATCCCCCCGATAATGCCAAGCTTGCGCAACCGTTTGTCCCCTATTCCGCCCTGATGTTCGCACGATCGCGGTGTGCCCGCGTATCAGGGCCTTACAACGGGCGGGTCACGAGGCGGTTCCTTCGTCCGCGACATCTTGCGAGGCGAGCACTTCGCCCAGCCAGATCCGCAGGTCCGCAACGCTTTGTTCGGGCGCTTCTTCCATCGGGATATGGCCGACGCCGGGATAATTCGCGAGCGTCGCATTGGGCAGGTGTTCCATGTACCAACCGGCCGCCGCATAGGGGATCAGGCTGTCTTCCTCGCCCCACATCACCAGCGTGGGAACTGTCACCGCCGCGATCTGCGCAGCGTCGAAATTCCGGCGCGGCGTTGCAAAGCGCTGGCGCGTCGCATTGCGGTTGCCGGGATAGCGGGCAAGCTCCCAATAGCGGTCGACCGTGCCGGGGGTCACGACCGCCTGGTTGGAAACGCTTTGCGACAGGCTGCGCTCGACCAGCGAACGCGGCAGCAGCTGGCTCATCACATTGCCCACACCGGGCATGGCGGCCAGCTGGAAGGCGAGATTGCCACCACCGTCGCGCTCGACTGGCGCGCCGGCGGCATCGACCAGCACCAGTCCATCGAGCCGGTCCGGATTGGCGATCGCATAACCCATGGCGATGGCCCCGCCCATCGAATTGCCCGCCAGCGTGAAGCGTTCGACATTGAGCGCGTCGGCGACCGCGTCGATATCTTTCACGAAGGCATCGAGCGCGTAATCGCCATCGGCCGCAGGACCGGTCAGCCCATGCCCGCGCTGGTCGAAACGGATCACGCGGTAGTCGCTTTTGAGCGCGTCGGCCCAGGCCTGCCAGGTGTGGAGATCGGCATTCGAGCCATGCAGCAGGATGACGACCGGTGCATCGCGCGGACCTTCGTCGCGGACATGCACGCGGCGGGTCCTGTCGATTCCCAGCATCTGCGATGGCGGGGTGCCATATTTAGCATACATGGCGCCGGCATCGGTATCGGGTACGCGCAGGACGAAGAATGCGGCCACAAGGACGAGCGCCAACCCGCCCAGAATGCGCCAGAACCATTTCACGGGGCCATCTCCTCGATCCAGCGGCGCACGATGGTGAGCCCTTCTTCATCGACCGTCGCCTTGCCCAGTTCGGGCATCGCCACACCGGGTTCGGGGCTGGCCATGCGATAGGTGAGGATCGACGCATCGGGCGATCCGGGCACGATATCGAACAGGTGTCCGCCCGCCCCGCGCCCGGCCGCCACGGGTCGCTTGCCGATCCCCAGTGCCTCGGGCGCCTGTTGCTCCCACCTCAGGTCGAGCCCGCTGTTCGAGGCGGTCGCGCCAGGCTGGTGACAATGCGCGCAGTTCACGTCGAGATAGGCGCGCGCGGCGGCGGACAGCGGCGCGCTTTCACGCTCCTCCCACAGCGGCAACTGGTCGGCATCCTGCGGCATGGTATCGAGATGCCCGTCCGCGACCATCCGGCTCAACCAGGCGTGCGACAGATTGCGCGCCTTGGGGCCGATGGGCACCACTTCACCGCTCAGCCCGTGACATTCCTTGCACTGGTTCTTGTTGGGGACGCGGTAACTGATCGCCTGCCCTGCCGGAGTGGTCAGGGCGATCCGCGCACCGACCACTGCCAGCCGCGCATCGGTCTGCGCCTCGTTCCACAGATAGGGCAGCGCCAGCCAGCCGTCCGCGCGGTGCAGCAGCACACGCGTTTCGATCAGCCGCCGGTCGCTGCCCTCGCCGAAGGCAAAGGTCTTGATCAGCGCCGTACCCACCGGCAGGTCGAGCAAGCCTTCACCCTGCGCGCCGAACTGCGTCCCCGCTGCGCGGTAGACAAACCGCAGTTTCTCCGCGCCATCGGAATAGAGCGGCGTGTTCAGCCGGTACGGATAGACATGCGGCACGGGCACCTGCGCGCCCGGATCGTCGAAAAAGCCGTAGTCCGACAGCAGGCGCGGCATCCCGTCGCCCATGATCGCGGCATCATTGACGTATTCGGGCGGCGGCGGGGTCGCGCGCGCGACCATCGCGCCCGAAAGCGCGACAGCAGCACAGGCGAGCCAGCCGGCTGGCCTCACCCGCCAAGCCGTTGTTCGAGTTCGGCGGGTGCGCCGATCCCGCTGCGATCGAATTCGCTGGCGGGGGTCCCGACTGCCAGCGGACCGGGCTGCGCCGCGCCGAGGCCCTTGCCCGCTTCGGTCAGGTTGAGGTTCCAGCCCGCGGTCCCCTCGACTGCCGACAGCGACCCGAGGCCGTCCCACAGCACCGGCGGCAGTTCGCCGCCGAAGGCCGCGAGCAGCATGTCCGCACCCTCGAGCTGCGGATCGTAGCCGCCGCCGTCATAGCGGTTTTCGCCCACCACCACGTCGCGCGGCAGCGGATTGTACCGCTCGTCCTCGAACTCCTGCGTGTAAGCGATGACCATGATCGGCGCGGTCGGATTGCGCGACAGGATGTTGTCTTCGATCAGCACCTTGTCATTGGCCATCACCATGATCCCGGTGCCGCGCGGTACGCCTGCCACGATATTGCCCGGGGGCGCGAAATTGGGCGTGTCGTTGGCGATCACCAGGTTGTTCGCGACCACCACATTGCCGCCGCCCATCACGGGCAGATTGGGCAGGTCGAAGACCAGGATCCCGCCGGTGTTGCGCGTGGCGAGGTTGTGTTCGACCAGCGCATTGCGGCTGTTCTCGATCTCGATCCCGGCGACATTGGCCTCGGCAATCGAATTGCGCACGGTGATGTTGTACGACTGGCCGACATAGATGCCCGCATCCGATGCGCCGGTGACCTTGACGCCATCGACCAGTACGCCGTCGCTTTCGACCGGATAGACGCCATAGGCGCCGTTTTCGGGATGCGGACCGCGCGTCCAGGTCACGCGGATGCGGTAATAGACGATATTGTCCGCGCCCTTGGATTTCACCCCGTCGCCCTTCGGGTTCTCGAGCGCAAAATCGCGCAGCGTTACGCCGTCGCTGGTCACCAGCAGCCCTTCGCCCGCGCCCTGCTGGGCGGTGAAGTCGAGCACGGTGCCATCCATCCCGGCGCCGCGCACGGTCACATCGTCGACATCGAGGCTGAGACCATCGGTCAGCGTATAGCGGCCCGCGGCGAGCACGATTTCGTCACCCGGCTCGGCAAGGATCAGCGCTTCCTGCAAGGCTTCCTGCGCGCCTTCACCCGGTGCGACATTATGCGTGGCGGCAAAGGCAGGCGCAGCGCTTGCAAGTAGCGCGGCGGCAATCGACAGTCTGATCATCATGAGTCTCTCCCTTGCAACCTATAGTGCCGCAAGGACCGGCGATTGCAAGCGTAGCGGACGCCTCAGCGTCCCGCGAAGGCACAGACGGCGGCAGAGCTGGCCGCGACCTCCAGCACCTCGCTGTCGCCCACGCGGCGAACACGTTCGAGCAATTCGGCGATGCTCAGCGGAACGTCCGCTTCGCCGTCTTCGGCGCGCAAGTTTTCCAGCTTGCGCAGCTGGGTAACCGAAAGCCGCTGCGCCATTCGTCCGGCCATGCATTCGGCCATCGGCTGCGGCAATCCGCGCGCGACGAATTCATCCTCCAGCCGGTCCTCGACCGTGGCCTGCAGCCCGCCGCCCACAGTCGCCCAGAGGACCAGCCCGCCGACGACCAGCAGCGCGAGTACGATCAGGATGCCTTTCATCTCAGTCGAGCGCTTTCACGATTTCCTCGACCATCTTCTTCGCATCGGACAGCAGCATCATCGTCTGATCCATGTAGAAGACGTCGTTATCGACCCCGGCATAGCCGACACCGCCCATGCTGCGCTTGATGAAGAACACCTGCTTGGCCTTGTCGACGTCGAACACGGGCATGCCGTAGATGGGCGATGACTTGTCGGTCTTGGCCGCGGGATTGACCACGTCGTTGGCACCGATGATGAAGGCGACGTCGGCCTGCGCGAACTCGCTGTTGATGTCCTCCAGCTCGAACACCTTGTCGTAATCGACCGATGCTTCGGCGAGCAGCACGTTCATGTGCCCGGGCATGCGGCCCGCCACCGGGTGGATGGCGAACTTCACTTCTACACCCTTTTCCTCGAGGATATCGGTCATCTCGCGCAGCGCGTGCTGCGCCTGCGCCACCGCCATGCCGTAGCCGGGGATGATGATGACCTTCTCCGCCTGTTCGAGCATGAAAGCCGCATCCGCCGCGCTGCCCTGCTTGTAGGGGCGCTGTTCGCGCGGTTCGCCGCCAGCCGCCCCGCCGTCCTCCGCGCCGAAGCCGCCCGCGATCACGCTGAGGAAGCTGCGGTTCATAGCGCGGCACATGATGTAGCTGAGGATCGCGCCCGAAGAGCCCACCAGCGCGCCGGTAATGATCATCGCGCTGTTGCCGAGCGTGAAGCCCATCGCCGCCGCGGCCCAGCCCGAATAGCTGTTCAGCATCGACACCACGACCGGCATGTCCGCCCCGCCGATCGGGATGATCAGCAGGAAGCCGATCAGGAATGCCAGCACGGTCAGCGCAATGATCAGAGGCATGGTTTCCGCAGGCCCGCTCGCCATCGCGAACAGCGCGGTCAGCACGATGATCGCCGCCAGCGTGCCGAGATTGATGACATGGCGCGCAGGCAAAAGGATCGGCGAACCGCTCATGCGACCCGAGAGCTTGGCAAAGGCGATGACAGAACCGGAGAAGGTGATCGCGCCGATGGCGATGCCGAGACCCATCTCGACCTTTGACACCGCGCCGATGCTGCCATCGACCAGCAGTCCGAAAGCACCCGGATTGAGATAGGCCGCCCAGCCCACCAACACTGCGGCCAGGCCGACCAGCGAGTGGAAGGCCGCGACCAGCTCGGGCATCGCGGTCATGGCGATGCGGCGGGCGATGGTGATGCCTACGATTGCGCCGATAGTGATGGCGGCGAGAATCTCCAAACTGGTTCCTATGTCGGGATAAACACTGCAATCGAAGCAGAACTCATTTCCGGTTTCATCAATAAGTGGGAAATGGGTCACAAGTGTTGTGATGACCGCTATCGCCATCCCGAGAATACCGTAGCGGTTGCCTGCACGGCTGGTAGCAGGACTTGAAAGGCCACGCAGCGCGAAGATGAAAAGCACACCTGATAAAAGATAGAGAAGCGGGACGATGTTGCTGTCACCGAAACTCGGGTGCGCACGTACCGCTTCAGTTGACCCAGCCATCAAAAAAGAAAGGACGCTCACTTTGAAGCCTCCTTTTCAGCGTTTGGTTTTTCCTTCTTCTTGTACATCGCGAGCATTCGCGCCGTCACCGCAAAGCCGCCGAAGATGTTCACGCTGGCGAGCACGATGCCGAGCAGCCCCAGCCACTTCGCCCCCGGCACATCCGCCGCCGCCGCCGCGATCAGCGCGCCGACGATGATCACCGAGGAGATCGCATTGGTCACCGCCATCAGCGGCGTGTGCAGCGCGGGCGTGACCGACCAGACCACGTAATAGCCGACGAAACACGCCAGCACGAAGATCGACAGGATCGAAATGAAGTCCATGTGCGGCCCCTCCCCGGGCCCGGATTACGTCGTGGTCAGTCTCTCGTTCACGACCTTGCCGCCCTGCGTCAGCCGCACGGCATCGCCGATTTCCTCGTCGAGCACGGGCTTGCCAGCCTCCTTGTCCCAGAAGGCGGACAGGAAGTTGTAGAGATTGCGCGCGAACAGCGCCGAAGCGTCCGCCGCCAGATGTCCGGCGGTGTTCGAATAGCCGACGATCTTGACGCCGTGCTTCTCGACCACCTCGTCGGGCTTGGAGCCCTCGACATTGCCGCCTTGCGCGACTGCGAGGTCGAAGATCACGCTGCCCGGCTTCATGCTGGCAATCTGCGCATCCGAGATCAGCCGCGGTGCGGGCCGTCCCGGGATCAGCGCGGTGGTGATGACAATGTCCTGCTTGGCGATATGGCCCGAGACCAGCTCGGCCTGCGCCTTCTGGTATTCTTCGGACATTTCGGTGGCATAACCGCCCGAGCCTTCGCCCTCGATACCCGCGACATCTTCGACGAAGATCGGCTTGGCGCCGAGCGACTGGATCTGTTCCTTCGTCGCCGAGCGGACATCGGTGGCCGAGACCTGCGCGCCCAGCCGCTTGGCGGTCGCGATTGCCTGCAGGCCCGCCACGCCCACACCCATCACGAAGACCTTGGCCGCCTGGATAGTACCGGCAGCGGTCATCATCATCGGAAAGGCGCGGCCATAGACATTGGCCGCAGTCAGCACCGCCTTGTAGCCGGCGAGGTTCGACTGGCTGGACAGCACATCCATGCTCTGCGCGCGGGTGATGCGCGGCATGAATTCCATCGACAGCGCTTCGAAGCCGCCCTTGGCATAGGCTGCGACCAGCTCGCCATTGCGGAACGGGTCGAAGGTCGCCGCGACCCATGCGCCGGGTTTGGCCCCCGCGAGCGCCAGGACCTCGGGTGCCTGCACGCCGAGCATGATATCCGCCTCCGCGACCGCCTGCGGCCCGGTGAGCACTTCAGCCCCGGCGTCGCGATAGGCCTGGTCGGTGATGGCGGCGGCCAGACCGGCGCCCTCCTCCACTGCGACTACAGCCCCGAGAGCGGCAAATTTCTTCGCCGTTTCGGGAGTCAGCGCGACCCGGTTCTCACCCGGTGCGCGCTCTTTCAGCGCCGCGATGCGTAGCGCCATGCGGCTAGTCGGCAATCAGGATGACGACGACCAGCGTGATGATGGCGATCAGCGGGACCGACCATTTGAGCGTGCCGATGAACGAGCCGTAGGTCTGGTTGTGCGCCTTGTGGTCGTTGGCGGATTCCATGTCGATAAGTCCCTGTGTGGCAGTGATGTGTGAACGGGTGTTGCGGCGGGGTCTATCGCGGCGGGGCCGGGTGCTCAAGCCCCGCAATCGCCGCCATCATCGAAACAGGCTTAATCCGGTCTTTACCCGTTTCGGTTAGGGCACTTTGCACAAGGGCGTGGTCTGCATGCCCGAGGGGTCCAAGGGAGTTTGGCGAGACAGATGGCGACACAGCAATCACGCGTGTTGATGCTGATCGACGACGAGCCGGCACAAAGCCGGCTGGTGTCCGCGCTTGCCGCGCGCGACGGATGGCGCACGCTGACCGTTGCCGATGGCGAACAGGCGCTCGCGCTGCTCGCTTCGCCCGAGGGCCGCGACATCACGGCGATCCTGCTCGACCAATGGGTGCCGGGCGACCGCGCCTGCGACCTGATCCGCGATTTGCGCGCCGCGCGGCCCGATGCGCCGCTGCTGATGCTCACCGCCAGCGCCTCGCCCCAGCTCGCCGTCGAGGCCATGCGCGCGGGCGCTACCGATTATGTCGTCAAGCCGGTCGAACCCGACCGCCTGCTGCAGGCCTTGGCAAGCGCCACGCGCGCCGGACGGCCCACCGCCGAACTCCAGCCGCTGGCCGAGAAGCTTCCCCATCCGGTGGACTTCGACGGCATGGTCGGCACGGCCGCCCCCTTCCGCACCGCGCTCGCCAAGGCAGCAACCGCCGCGCGCGGGCATGCGCATGTGCTGGTCGAGGGCGAAAGCGGCTCGGGCAAGGACATGCTCACCAATGCGATGCATGCCGCCAGCACGCGCGCCAAGGCCGCGATGCGCAAGGTCCATTGCGCCGGGATGCCGCCCGCCTCGCTCGAATCGCTCTTGTTCGGTCATGAACAAGGCGCCTTCGCCGGGGCATTCGACCGCCAGCGCGGATTGATCGAGCATTGCGACGGCGGCACGCTGATCCTCGACGATGTCGACCGTATACCCGCCGACCAGCAGGAGCGCCTCGCCGAGGTCCTCGCCACCGGGATCGTCCGCCCGACCGGCGCCGCGCACGGCTTCCGCGTCGATCTGCGCATTTTCGCCACGAGCGATTTCGCGCTGGCCGAGCTCGCCGCGACGGGCGGGTTCTCGCAGGCCCTTTACGACCAGCTTTCGGCCACCCGCATCCGGATGCCCGCGCTGCGCGAGCGGCTGGGCGACATCCCCGGCCTGACGCGCTATTTCCTCGCCAAGATCGGCGAACAGCCGGGGCTCCAGCACCACTCGATCGCCGACAGCGGGCTGAGCCTGCTCGAAGCCTATGACTGGCCCGGCAACGTCCGCCAGTTGCAGGCGGTATTGTTCCGCGCCTGCGTGTTCGAACAGCGCGAGGCGCTGACCGCGCACAGCTTCCCGCAGCTGGCCGAACTGCTCGGCGACCAGGCCGATCGCGGCGAGAGCCGCGCGCGCGGGCTGGGCGTGCTGCTCTACACCGATGACGGCAATGTCCGCCCGCTGGAAGAGATCGAGGCCGACATCATCCGCCTCGCCATCGGCCATTACCGCGGGCGTATGACCGAAGTCGCACGCCGGCTCGGCATCGGCCGCTCGACGCTCTACCGCAAGCTCAGCGAGCTCGGCATCGACAACGCCGCCTGAGCGGACTAGCCCTTGGCCATGGGCAAGCTCGACGACATGCTGTGCGTGGTCACCGGCGGCGCACGCGGCATCGGCAAGGCGATATGCGCCGCATATATGGCCGAAGGCGCGCGCGTCGTGCTCACCGATATCGACGAGGACGAAGGTAGGAAAGCCGCCGCCGAGCTCGGCTGCAGCTTCCACCGCCTCGACGTCGCCAGCGAAGCCGAATGGGACGCGCTGGCTGCGGCCTTCCCCGCGATCGACGTGCTGGTCAACAACGCCGGGATCACCGGGTTCGAGGACGGCCCCGCGCCGCATGATCCCGAGAACGCCAGCTTGGCCGAATGGCACCGCGTGCACAGCGTCAATACCGACGGCTGCTTCCTCGGCTGCCGCTATGCCCTGCGCGCGATGAAGGCCAAGGGCACGGGGTCGATCATCAACATGTCCTCGCGCTCGGGCCTCGTCGGCATTCCCGGCGCGGCGGCCTATGCCGCGAGCAAGGCGGCGATGCGCAACCACAGCAAGTCGGTCGCGCTCTACGCCGCGCAGCAAGGCTGGGCGATCCGCTGCAATTCGGTCCACCCCGCCGCGATCCTCACCGACATCTGGGAGCCGATGCTGGGCGACGGGCCCGACCGCGACGCGAAGATGGCCGCGCTGGTCGCCGATACGCCGCTGAAGCGCTTCGGCACGGCCGAAGAGGTCGCCGCGGCCTGCGTCTACCTCGCCAGCGCCGACAGCGCCTATATGACCGGCGCGGAACTCACGCTCGACGGCGGTCTGCTCGCCGGCAGCGCCGCTTCGCCCGGAAGCTAGCCAGGCAGCTAGGCGGGCAGGTCGGCGAAGTCGGTCAGCGCGGCATCGCGCAGGCCGCGCCAGACATTGCGCGCCTGCACCGTCTCCGCGACATCGTGGACCCGCACCATCTGCATGCCCGCGCGCATCCCCTCGAGCGCCAGCGCCACGCTGCCGCCCAGCCGCTGTTCGACCGGCGCTTCCTTCGACAGCGCGCCGATTATGCGCTTGCGGCTGGCCCCCAGCAGCAGCGGATGGCCCAGCGCGTGGAACAGCGGCAGCGCGTTCATCAGCGCGAGGTTCTCCGCCAGGCTCTTGCCGAAGCCGATCCCCGGATCGAGCACGATGTGCTGCGCCGCGATCCCCGCTTCGAGCGCCGCGTCGCGCCGCGCGCGCAGCGCGTCGAAGACGTCGAACACCACGCTGGCATAGTCGGCGCCCGTGTGCAGGTCTTCCTGCGCGGCACCCGGCGCATGCATCAGCACCACCGGGCAGCCGGCGCGTGCGACCACTTCGGCGCTGCGCGGATCATGCGCGAGGCCCGAGACGTCGTTGACCAGATGCGCGCCCGCTTCCAGCGCGGCCTCCATCACCGCTGCCTTGCGCGTGTCCACGCTGACCGCCGCGCCCATTCCGGCGCAGGCCTCGATCGCGGGCACGACGCGCTTGATCTCGTCGCCTTCCCACAGCGGCTTGGCCCCCGGCCGCGTGCTTTCGCCGCCCACGTCGATCAGCGCGGCACCGGCCTCGACCATGGCGGCGGCGTGGTCACGGCCGGCCTCGGCATCGTCGAGGAAGCGCCCGCCGTCGCTGAAGCTGTCGGGGGTGACGTTGAGGATGCCCATCACCTGCGGCTGGTCGAGCGGCACGGTCCGCGCACCCAATTGCAATGGCGGATGCGCGAGCGTCAGATTGGCCCATTGCGCTCCGCCCTCGGCGCCAAGCTCTTCGGGCAGGCGGCCGAGCGCTTCGGCCATGGTGTCCGGCGCCGCAAGCCAGCGCTCGACCACCTCGCCATCTCGCCGCTGGATCACCGCGAAGCGGCTGGCATAGACCATGGTGCCTGCCAGCCGGATCGCATTGCCATGTTCGGACTGCGGTCCGGGGACGAGACCGATCGGCCGGATATAGACCTGCCCACTCATTGTTGGACTTCCCCAGAACAAGCACCGCGACATGGACCGGGTGTTACACGGTCCAATGCGAAAAAAGCCGCGGAGGGGTTTTGCGGTGCGAGGCGGAACGGGGCGTGAGCTGTGAGGCGCTGGATCATGCGCGGAGTGTTAGCGCGCGAATGCACTGTAGGACAGTCACCCTATGGCGGTTTGCTACTCCCCTGCCCCGGTACGGAGCGCAGTTCCTGCATGAAGCGGGCGCTTCATTTGCGGGAAAGCAGGCAATATGAGGGTTGGCGCGACGACTTCCGTATCGTTTGTGAAGCCTCCCGAATACCTAAACCGACTTTCCGAACACGGCCAGCCACTGGATGCGCACTCGAACGCTTCCGTTTTCTGGCAGCCGTGTAGCCGTCGCGATCATACGGTAGGGATTGTCCCACCATCGATGACATACTCGGATCCAGTGATCGTCGCCGCTCGATCGGAAGCAAGAAAAGCAACCAGATTTGCGATCTCCCCGGGTTCGGATGGGCGACCGATCGGCACGCCCCCAAGCGAGTCCATGATCAGCTGCTTTCCCTGCTCTACGCTTACGCCATGATCAGCTGCGAGGCGTGCTGCGAGAGCGATTGAGCTTTCTGTCGCGATCCAGCCGGGCGAGACGCGAACAACGCGAACGCCCTTGGGCGAAACCTCCTTCGAAAGCGCCTTGCTATAGGTCGATAGAGCGGCCTTGGCTGCAGCGTAGGCGGTTGTAGCCTCGGGCAATGGCAGCTCGTTCTGGATCGACGTGACGTGGATTACGACGCCGGATCCTCGCGTCGTCATCGAAGGAAGCAATGCCCGGTCGAGGCGAACTGCGGGCATCAAGTTGAGGTCGAGTTCTCGGTACCATTCTTCATCGGTGAGCGCTTGATACCCACCGGCCGGTGCAGAAGAACCGCCGAGCATGTGCACAACGATATCAACCCCGCCAAGGCGATCGAATACGGCGCGCGCCACGCGAGCGCATCCATCCGGAGACGTGAGGTCGGCCGCCACGAAGTTCGCCGCCTTCATGTCCTCTGGCTTGCTCCTCGCTGTAGTCAGGACGCGGGCGCCGAGTTCGGTTAGAAGTGCGACGGTCGCGGCACCTGCTCCGCGGGTCCCCGACGTAACGAGCGCCCGCTTGCCGCAGAGCGAGAGGAAGTCGCTCATGGCACGATCTCAAGTCGGGCGATCTTGTCGTCTGCGAAGGCGAAGATGTAACGCAGATCGACCGGGCTACCGGGGAAATTGCCCGCCAGATGTCCTGTCACGACAATCCGACCGTGCTCGGGAGCGATGGCGATCGGCTTGACGGTGTAGGTATATTGAGTGGAGGCATTCGCCATCCACTGGCGGATGGCTTCGCGTCCCGTGTAGGTATTCCCTTCGTCGATCACGACCGCGTCTTCGGCGAAGCATTGGGCGATCGCATCGGGATTTGAAGACTTGTCGGCCTCGAAATACTCGCGGACCACGTCAGGCAAATGAATAGGCATTATCATTCTCCAGATTAGTTTGGTGTTCGGCGAAGAGCACCGGCCTGTTCGGCACCATCCGAATAGGCCTTTACCTGCATCCCGATAATTGAGATAAATCTGGATGAGCCATCTGGATTTTGAGGACAATGAGCGGCTACAGCTTGAGCGATTTCGAAGCCGTCCTTGCGATTGGTCGCAAAGCATCGTTTCGCGCAGCAGCGGTCGATCTGGGTATCTCGACTAGCGCATTGAGCAGCGCAATCGCCAAGCTGGAGAGCCAGTTGGGTGTTCGCTTGTTCAATCGTACGACCCGTAGCGTTGCTTTGACCGAAGCAGGCCGCCGGTTTGTCGATCAGGTCACCCCCGCCTTACGGGACGTCCATCAAGCGCTCGACACCGTCCGATCGCAGCAGGACACACCTTCCGGGACATTGCGGATCAACACTTTCCCCACTGCCGCTCGCGAGATCATGGCACCACTCGTCTTGGAGTTCCTGAGACGCTTTCCCGAGGTCTATATCGATCTGGTCACGGAGGGCAATCTTACCGACATCGTCGCAGCCGGCTTCGACTTCGGTGTAAGGAGCCGGGACCTGGTTCCGTCAGACATGATCGCCATTCCGATCACTCCAGCCAGGCGGTACGTCGTGGTGGCTTCCCCAGCATATCTGGCTGGGCGAGAACGCCCGCAAGTACCGGCAGACCTACTCTCTCATGCATGTATCCGCATACGCCTTCCGAACGGAGCAATGTACCGCTGGCATTTCGAATCCCAGGGCCAGCCAACGCAAGTCGATGTCCGAGGTCCGATCATCCTCGATGAGGCAAGCGTGGCTCGCATGGCCGTCCTCGAGAATGTTGGCTTCGGGTTCTTTATGGAATCGGATGTCCGGTCCGACATCGATGCGGGGAAGATGGTGCAGGTTTTGGAAAACTGGACCCCCGCGCTTGCGCCCTTGTGCCTCTATTATCCTAGTCGTCGCAACCCACCCGCGGCGGTTAAGGTCTTTGTTGATCTCGCCCGCGAACTCGCACGCGCGGCAAAACAGAACTAAAAGCCAGAAACCCTGCTTCAAGGCCCGGATGCCCCCTCTTGCAGGCTAGCGGCCCCATGGCGTTCGGCCACCGGCATGGGCCTCTGCCGAGCGGGGACATGCAACTCGCGTTGGGCCTGCCATTTCACCACCGCAAGTTGAGCTGGCGCGCGCGGCGCCGATGGGTTTGATTACGACGTCCTGTGCGAAGTGCCAGAAGGCCCAGCCATATCCGTTTCACGCGCTGCTTGGTGCTGTGCATTCGTAATTACTGCGCGCGCCGACAATTAGCCGCGGAAACGACACCCGACAGGCGTATCCTGCCTCCTGCGACTCGGGCCGACAGCGGCCGGTCGCCACCCATGCTTGCCGTATTTCACCCTCCCACACGCAAAGGAGACCGGAAATGCCGTTTGTCACCACTCAGGACGATGTCGAAATCTTCTACAAGGATTGGGGCCCTGCAGAGGCGCAGCCGATCGTGTTCCATCATGGCTGGCCGCTCAGTTCCGACGACTGGGACGCGCAGATGCTGTTCTTCCTGTCGCATGGCTTCCGCGTTGTCGCGCATGACCGCCGCGGGCATGGCCGCTCGGCGCAGGTCGATCACGGTCACGACATGGACCATTATGCCGCGGATGCCGCAGCCGTGGCGGCCGCGCTCGACCTGCGCAATGCGGTGCATATCGGCCATTCGACCGGTGGCGGCGAAGTCGCGCGCTACGTCGCGCGCCATGGCGAGCCCGAAGGCCGCGTGGCCAAGGCGGTGCTCGTCGCCGCGGTCCCGCCGCTGATGCTTAAAACCGACGACAATCCGGAAGGCACGCCGCGCGAGGTGTTCGACGGTTTCCGCGCCGCGCTGGCGGGCAATCGCGCGCAGTTCTTCCGCGACGTTCCCGCAGGCCCCTTCTACGGCTTCAACCGCGAGAATGCGGAGACGATGGAAGGCGTCATCCAGAACTGGTGGCGCCAGGGCATGATGGGCGGCGCCAAGGCGCATTACGACGGGATCGAGGCGTTCTCCGAAACCGACCAGACCGGGGATCTGCAGGCGATCACCGTGCCCACGCTGGTGCTGCACGGCGAAGACGACCAGATCGTGCCGATCGCCGCCTCGGCGCACAAGGCGGTTGGCCTGCTCGCGAACGGCACGCTCAAGACCTACCCGGGCCTGTCGCACGGCATGCTGACGGTGAAGGCCGACCAGCTCAACGCGGACATGCTGGCGTTCATTACCGGCTGAGGCGTTGGTCCTCCCGGCCCGCCAAGGGGTCTGAGGATGCGCGCGCTATCCGGCGAGGCCGCGGAAGAGGATCAGTCCTCCACCGCCAGCAGATACAGCTGCCGCGCGGCGTCGATCGGCTTGGCTTCGCCTTCGACTTCATAGTGCCAGAAGGTCCAGCCGTTACAGCTGGGCGCGCCTTGCAAGTCCTTGCCGAGGCCGTGGATGCTGCCGGTCTGTTTCTCATGCGCGAGCGAGCCGTCGGCGCGGACGGTGGCGGTCCAGCGGCGTTTCTTGTCGAACACCTGCGTGCCGGGCTTGATGAAGCCGTTTTCGACCAAAGCGCCGAAGGCCACCTTGGGCGCGCTGCGGCCCGCCTGCATCGTGGTGAGCGCGCTTTCGTCGAGCGGGAGTTCCTTCTCGATCCGCTTGATCGCGGCGTCACGGTAATTGCCTTCGCGTTCGCAGCCGATCCATTCGCGCCCCAGCCGCTTGGCCACCGCGCCGGTGGTGCCGGTGCCGAAGAAGGGATCGAGCACCACGTCGCCGCGCTCGGTGGTGGAGAGCAGCACGCGGTAGAGCAGGCTTTCGGGCTTCTGCGTCGGGTGGACCTTGTGGCCGCCCTCCTTCAACCGTTCGGCGCCGTTGCAGATCGGCAGCACCCAGTCGCTGCGCATCTGCAATTCGTCGTTCAGCGTCTTCATCGCGCGGTAGTTGAAGTGGTACTTGGCCTTCTCGCCCTGGCTGCACCACAGCAGCGTTTCATGCGCATTGGTGAAGCGCGTGCCGCGGAAATTGGGCATCGGGTTGGACTTGCGCCAGACGATGTCGTTGAGGATCCAGAAGCCCAAATCCTGCAGGATCGCGCCCACGCGGTAGATGTTGTGATAGCTGCCGATCACCCACAGCCCGCCATCGGGCTTGAGCACGCGCTTCGCCTCGGTCAGCCATTCGCGGGTGAAGTCGTCGTAGATCTTGAAGCTGTCGAACTGGTCCCAGTGATCGGTCACCGCATCGACATGGCTGCCGTCGGGCCGGTTGAGATCGCCGCCGAGCTGGAGGTTGTAGGGCGGGTCGGCGAAGACGAGGTCGACCGAGGCGGTGGGGAGCGAGCGCATGGCGGCGACGCAATCGCCATCGAGAATGCGCCCGAGCGGCAGCAATTCGCGCGGCGTTTCGGCCGGTTTTACAGCCGCTTTCGCGCGACTCTTCGTGGTCTCGATGACCCCCATCATATGCTTCCCTGTCCTGAGTTATCCACAGGGTGAGTCCAAACGGAGTCGCGGTCAAGCACCAATATCCCGGACGCTGCGAGGTGCGGTGGAATGCGTAGAGAGAACAGAAGGTGTCCGCTACAACATGTTGAGTCCCCCGCGAATCTGCGGACTCAAGATGCTGCGGTGTGGCCGCGAGGACTCTATCGCGCGGCCTTCGCAGCATTTCTTAGGCGATCGGCCTGCGCTGTGGTACAAGCGCTGCTGCTACCGGTCGCGAACGACGGGTCTGGGGGTCCCCTGGCAATGGGCACCCGCCTCCTTTCCGCCTTCTAGCTACAGCCCCCGCCACTCGGGCCGGGTTGTTGTGCTATCCGAAAGGAGCCTGCCCATGAAACTCGCCGACCGCCTGTCGAACCTGTTCCGCGTCTCGCGTCGCAAACAGGACCCCGCGCCCGCCAACGATGCCTTGCCGTGGGTTGGCAGTGATCCGGAAATCGACCGCCAGATCGCCGAATGGCATGCGCTGATCGAACAAGGTCAACCGAGCGCCGGAGCCACCGGCAGCGACCAGCCGCGCAAATAAGCGTTTGGTATCGGCAGGCGCGCGTGCTAGTGCATAATTGCTGACGTCGAATTATGCGACGGACTTCGGGTTTTGACGACCGCCGCTTGCTTTCAATAGCCCCGGCGCAAACCAGACGACGACTTCCTTTCATTGGACGATTTTAAGCACGACCGCTCCACATGTTGTGGCGCGGCAACCTCTCGCGTTCTCGAAAGGAACTATCATGAGCAAGACCGGAACCGTAAAATTCTTCAACACCGACAAGGGCTATGGCTTCATCCAGCCCGACGACGGTTCGGACGACAGCTTCGTCCACATCAGCGCAGTGCAGGCCGCCGGCATGCAGTCGCTCGATAAGGAACAGCGCCTCAATTACGAAGTCGAAACCGGCCGTAATGGCAAGGCAAGCGCCGTGAACCTCTCGGCTGCCGATTGATCTCACGCGGCCACGCGGCGTCGTCCCAGCGGATGACGCCGCGCAGCCCATCCCTTCTGCAGCAACGGAGATGATCGATGGCGAATCCGACCTACGAATTCTATTCAACCCGTGCTGCCGAATCCGCAGCGGAGGCGAAGGCGGCGACGCTGGATAATGTCCGCGATCGCGCGCTGCGGTCCGAAGCGACCTGGCAGGCGCTTGCCGATCAGGCCCGCGCGGTAGCGCGGCAGCGCAAGAAGATCGAAACCGCCAAGGCCGAAGCGCGCGAGGCCGAAGCCCGCGATCTCGCCGAGCGCGAAGTCGGCGTCCCTACGCCACCCTACTCGTAAACAGATCCGCCTGCGCCACGGGCGCAAAACTGCGCCTGTGCAAGGGCGTGGGCCCATGCACGCGCAGTGCCTCGACATGTTCGGCAGTGCCATAGCCGGCATTGCGTTCCCACCCGTAATGCGGGTGCCGCGCGGCCGCAGCGCGCATCAGCGCATCGCGATGTTCCTTGGCGAGGATCGAGGCCGCGCCGATACACCGTTCCTTGCCGTCACCGCCGACGATCGGGCGGGCCTGCGCCCAGCGCCACTCGGGATGTCGCCCGTACGGGGTCATGTTCCCGTCGATCAGCACCGCTTCGGGTTCGCACCCCAGCGCCGCGACCAGCCGCGACACCGCCACGGTCATCGCCAGCATGGTCGCGTGGAAGATATTGAGCCGGTCGATCTCCGCCGGCTCCACCACCGCCAGACCCCACGCGCAGCGCGCCATGATCTGCGGCTCGAGCGCCGCGCGTTTCTTGGGTGAAAGCCGCTTGGAATCGTCGAGCCCGCCGGGGCATGGCTTGCATAGCACCACCGCGGCTGCGACAACCGGACCGGCCAGGGGCCCGCGCCCCGCCTCGTCGACGCCGATCACTAATGGCGCGGCACCAAGCCCTCGTTCGGGAGTTGCACTGAACATGAAAAAGACCTCAATCCTTGCCGCCACTTTATCGCCCCTCCTGCTCGCTTCAAGCTGCGGCTCCACCGGATCGGGGGATAGCCCCCCGACGCAGGCATCGCCTTCGGGCGAGACCGGCGCCGCATGGGACGGCGGCTTCGTAACCACCGAACACGGGAGTTTCGCTGAACCATGGGCGGCGGCCTTCGTCCCGGGTACCGCGATGCTGTTCGTCACCGAAAAGGCGGGCACGGCCAAAATCGTCGATACGGCAAACGACCGGGTCATCCCCGTCACCGGCCTGCCCGAAGTCGATTACGGCGGTCAGGGCGGGCTTGGCGATGTCGCCTTCCTGCCGTCGCAAAGCGCCTCCACCATCGGTCGCCGCGCGATCTATCTCAGCTGGGCGGAAGCCGGCGAAGGCGATACGCGCGGCGCGGCCGTGGGCCGCGGCGAACTGGTCTGCGCAGCATCGGACAGCTGCCGCATCGACGGCCTCGAGGTCATCTGGCGGCAGACCCCCAAGGTTTCCGGACGCGGTCATTATTCGCACCGCCTCGTGCTGAGCCCCGACGAACAGCACCTGTTCGTCGCCAGCGGCGAACGCCAGAAGCAGACCCCCGCGCAGGACAAGCAGAGCCATCTGGGCAAGATCGTCCGGCTCACCCTCGATGGCAGCCCCGCAGGCGATGGGGCGATCGGCGGGGCGCTGCCCGATATCTGGTCGATGGGTCATCGCAACATCCTCGGCATCGATTTTGATGCGCAGGGGCAATTGTGGGAAGTCGAGCACGGCCCCAAGGGCGGTGACGAACTCAATCTCGTCCGGCGCGGCCAGAACTATGGCTGGCCGGTGCGATCGAACGGGGTGAATTACGACGGCTCGGACATTCCCGACCATTCGGCCGATGACGGCTTTGCCAAGCCCGCAGTAAGCTGGACGCCGGTCATCGCGCCGGGGAACATGATCTTCTACACCGGCGACCTGTTCGACGGGCTGGCGGGCGATCTGCTGATCGCGGGTCTCAAGACCGAAGCGATCGTGCGCGTGTCGACCGATGGCGACACGGCGCGCGAGACCGCCCGCTACGATATGGGCAACCGTATCCGGCAGATCGTCGAAGGGCCCGACGGTGCGCTGTGGGTGCTCGAAGACGGCGACGGCGGACGGCTGCTGGAACTTCGCCCCCGATAAGGCGAAATTGATCGACACCGGCCATGGGCAGCCCTAATCGGCGCGGCCCATGGCTAGCCTCGTCCCCCTTTCCGCAATCGATCCGGCGCTGGTCGAGCAATTGCTCGACGCGGCGTTCGGCGAGGAGCGGCATGCACGCACCGCCTATCGCATCCGCGCGGGGATGGACTGGCTCGAAGGCGCGAGTTTCGCTGCGCTCGACGACGAGGATTACCTCGCCGGCACCATCCAGCTGTGGCCGGTGGCGCTGACTGACCCCAAGGGCCGCGCGCATCCGATGATCATGGTCGGCCCCGTCGCGGTCATGCCCGGGCGGCAGGGCGAAGGCTTCGGCAAGGCGCTGATGGCAGCCAGCCTCGGCGCGATCGACGCAGGCTTCGAAGAGGGCGCAGCCCCGCTGCCGCAAGTGATGATCGGCGATCCCGACTATTACGACCGCTGGGGCTTCCTGGCCGATCATACGGGCGGCTGGCACTGCCCCGGCCCCTATGACCGGGACCGGCTGCTGGCGCGCACGGGCAATCCGGCGGTGCTGCCTGCCGAGGGCATGCTGGGGCCGTGGAATTCCTGATGCGTGCGTGAGGCGCATCCGCGCTTCCCTCGGCTGTTCCGTCCCGCTCCCCCTCCCGGCCACCCATAGAATACCGGGCCGTGGGTGGCCGGGAGGGGGAGCGATCAGGGCGCAGCGACTGGCGCAGTCAGCCGCGAACAGACGTCATTTTTCGCGCCGTCATCCCTGCGCAGGCAGGGATCCAGATAACCTCGCCTGTGGAGCCTGACGTGAAGGCATCTAGGCCCCTGCCTTCGCAGGAGCGACGGGGTATTGAGTGAGCGGGAGTGTTCTGCCATCGCTCGCGTCGTGCCTTACACTCCGCCCCCCGAACTTGCCGGAATGTCGCTGGCCCAGATCGCGGAGGCGGTTGCCGCGCGCAAGCTGCCCCCGGTCGAGCAATGGTCCCCCGACAATACCGACGACAGCCACATGCGCATCGCCGCCGATGGCACTTGGTATCACGAGGGCTCCCCGATCAGGCGGGGGGGCATGGTGCGCGCCTTTGCCGGCCTGCTCAATCGCGAGGACGATGGCAGCTACTGGCTCGTCGTACCCTACCAGAAGCTGTCGATCGCGGTGGACGACGCCTGCTTCATCGCGACCGACGTGTCCGAGACCGAAGGCGACCTCGCCTTCCGGCTCAACACCGACGAACTGGTGGTGGCCGGCCCGGGCCATGCAATCCGCGCGGCGGGCGATCCCGATAGCCCCGCGCTCTATCTCCACGTGAGGCGCGGCTGCGAAGCGCGGCTCAACCGTTCGACCTATGAACAGCTCGCGCAAATTGCACTGGCACGGGGCGATGACTGGACCGTGACCAGCGGCGGCGAAACCTACTCGCTCCTGCCCGCATGAGCGCGATCTTCGATCGGCTGACCACGCTGTTCCAGCAGGGCCATACGCGCGAGTTCGATGATCTCTTGTCCGACAGCCGCTTTGCCGATGCCAGCCGCACTGCCGATGCGGCGGTGCTGATCGCAGTGACCGAACAGCCCAACCCGACCGTTCTCCTGACCCAGCGCCCGCGCACCATGCGCGACCACCCCGGCCAGGTCGCCTTTCCCGGGGGCAAGCTCGACCACGGCGAAGACGCGGTGCAGGCGGCGCTGCGCGAGGCGTGGGAAGAACTGTCGATCGAGCCCGAGCATGTGCGCCTGATCGGGACCACCGACCGCTACCAGACCGGGACCGGGTTCGACATCACCCCGGTGCTCGCCACGGTGCCGCATGACCTGCCCATCCGCCCCGATCCACGCGAGGTCGAAAGCTGGTTCGAATGCCCGCTCGACAAGCTGATGGATGCATCGCAATGGAACCGCAATTCGGTGTTCTGGAAAGGCGCGATGCGCGAATATCTCGAAATGGACCATGACGGCTACCGGATCTGGGGCGTCACCGCGGCGATCTGCTGGAACCTGTCGCGCAGGGTCGAATGGCTGCGGGCGCAGGATGACTGAGCATCTTCCGCGGGCCGATTGGACGCAGCGTGCCAGCCTCGCGAAGCTGGTCGAGGCGCTGGGCGCGGAGGATCTGCGCTGGGTCGGCGGCTGCGTGCGCGACACGCTGCTGGGCTATCCCGCCAACGATATCGATGCCGCCACGCGCCACCTGCCCGCAACCGTAATCGACCGCTGCCGGTCGGCGGGCATCCGCACCGTGCCCACCGGGATCGACCACGGCACGGTGACCGCCATCCTCGAGGATGGCCCGGTCGAGATCACCACCCTGCGCCGCGATGTCGCGACCGATGGCCGGCGCGCGACGATCGCCTTTTCCGAAGATTGGCGCGACGATGCAGCGCGGCGCGATTTCACCATCAATGCGCTCTATGCCCACCCCGAAACGCTGGCGATCGACGACTATTTCGGCGGGCTGGACGATCTGTCCGCGCATCGCGTGCGCTTCATCGGCGATGCCGCAACCCGGATCCGCGAAGACCATTTGCGCATCCTGCGCTATTTCCGCTTCGCCACGCGCTTCGGCGACGATTGGGATGCACAAGCGAGCCGCGCCTGCAGCGAGCTGGCGCCCACGCTCAAGGGCCTCAGCCGCGAACGCGTGGGCTGGGAATTGCAGAACCTGCTCGCGCTGCCCGATCCCGCGGCCACGGTCGACCGGATGCACGAATTGGGCGTGCTGCAGGAAGTGCTGCCCGAAAGCGGACGGCGCGAGGTCGCGCAGCTCGCGCGGCTTGTCGATGCCGAACGCAGCGCCGCAATCGCCCCCGCCGCCATGCGCCGGATGGCGGCGCTGCTGCCCGCCATCGTTCCGGTCGCGGAAACGGTGGCTGCACGCCTGCGCCTCTCGCGCAGCCAGCGCGCCCGGCTGACCTGTATCGCCCGGCGCGAGCCGCAGGACGCGGCGCATCCGCAGGGGCTGGCCTATATGGTCGGACGGGAATGCGCGGTGGACCGCCTGCTGATCGGCGGGGCCGATCCGGCCCCGATCATCGACTGGGAGGCCCCCGCCTTCCCGCTCAAGGGGGGCGAGATCGTCGCCCGCGGCGTGGCCAAGGGGCCCGAGGTCGCGCGGATGTTGCAGTGCATCGAGAAGCGCTGGGTGGCGGAGCGTTTCCCCTCCCGCGAACGGGTCGAGCAACTGCTCGACGAAGAGCTGGCCGCGCGCTGAACCCCGCCTTCGCACGGCTTCAGCGTGGCTTAAGGTGCAATGCACCATAAATGCCCCGCGGTTGCGAAATGATGCAATCCGTGAAATAGAGAAGCCGTTCTCCCTTGGGGGACTGCGGGGGGCGCAGATCACCATTCTCGTCCGCTCTTTCCAGTTTAGTCGGCTCGATCGCGCGTTTCGCGTGTGGGAGAGCCGCGAGTTCCGAATAACAAGCCTTGGAGTTGCATATGAAAATCGCGAAACTGGCGCTCGCCGCCGTTGCCCTCACCACCACTGCCGCTGTCGCCCCGGGCGTCGCTACCGCGCAGGAAGCTGCCGCCGGTGTGACCGCTGGCGCCACCGTCTATGGCAATGACGGCGTCGAAATCGGCACGGTCGAAAGCGTCGAGGGCGAAACCGCGGTCCTCGTGGTCGACGGCATGAAGGCCCCGGTCCCGGCGGCTGCTTTCGGCACCGGTGAACAGGGCGCCACGCTCAACGCCACCAAGGCGCAGATCGTCGGCATGCTGGAGGCCGCGCACCAGGAAGCCATGGCCAAGCGCGACGCCGCGCTGGTTGTCGGCGCCGAAGCCGTGACCGCCAAGAACGCCCCGCTCGGCACCGTGCTCGAGATCGAAGGCGACAATGTCATCATCGCCCGCGGCGGTGACGAAACCAACAAGATCACGCTGCTGCGCGAACATTTCGCCGCTGCGCCCGACGGCGCGCTGATGGCGCTGATGACCAATGCCCAGATCGATGCCGCGATGGCTGCATCGGCCCCGGCTGCCGAAAGCGCCGGCGAATAATACGACAGCCCTTCAAGTGTCGCATGAAGGCCGGGGACGATCGATCGTCTCCGGCCTTTTCTTTGGATATGGGTCGGACCTCCGTCCAACCCTGGCGGTACCGGCCCACGCCCCCTCCCGGCCACCCACGGCACGGTACTCTATGGGTGGCCGGGAGGGGGCGTGGGCTGGTGCCGCCGCAAGCTAGCGGCGGATGCCGCTAGCGCACCCCACAAACCTCAACCAAACTTGTTATCCCGCGGGAAGCCCTGCGGCGGGAGGCGACCGGCGCCGCCGCGGGCGACTTTCCATTGCCACATCTCGCCCTCGGTGCGCGTGCGGTCGCCCTTGCCGCCCATCTGCCATGACAGGCCGTCCTCGAGCCGGAAGGTGGTCGCATCAGCCAGCCCGCCATCGCGATAGCGTTGCAGCGTCACCCCTTGTCCGCGGGCGAGTTCGGGCAGTTCCTCGAGGTTGAACACCACCAGCTTGCGATTGTCGCCGACCACGGCGACATGATCGTGCCCTTCGGCGATCGCGCGCGCGACGACCAGCTTCGCACCGTCCTTGAGATTGACCACCTGGCGCCCCTTGCGCGTTTCGGCGAGCAGATCGTCGGTGGTCGCCCCGAACCCCTTGCCGGTATCGGCGGCGAGCAGCAGCCGCTGGCCCGGCTTGTGCACGATCACCGTCATGATCTGCGCGCTGGCGTCGATATCGAGCGTGTTGCGCACCGGTTCGCCAAAGCCGCGCGCGCCGGGCAGCTTGTCCGCGCCCAGCGTGAAGAACCGCCCCTTGTCGGTCGCCAGCAGCAATTTGTCGGTCGTCTGCGCGTGGAAGACGAAGGCCGGCCCGTCGCCTTCCTTGTATTTGAATTCCTGGTCGAGCGGCAGATGCCCCTTGGCCCCGCGCACCCAGCCCTTCTGCGACAGGATCACCGTCACCGGCTCCTTCTCGATCATCGCATCCATGCTGAATTCCACCGCGGGCGCGGCTTCCTCGATTGCGGTGCGGCGGCGGCCAAGCGCGGTGTCTGGGCCGTATTCCTTGCGCAGCGCCCCCAGCTCGCGTTTCAGCCGCGTGCGCTGGCGAGCGGGCGAACCGAGCAGCTTCTCGAGTTCGTCCTGCTCCTTGAGCAGATCGTCCTTCTCGCCGCGCAGCTGCATCTCTTCCAGCTTGCGCAGCGACCGCAGCCGCATGTTGAGGATCGCCTCGACCTGCCGGTCGGTCAGCTTGAACTCCTCCATCATCACCGTTTTGGGATCGTCCTCGGTGCGGATGATCTCGATCACCCGGTCGAGGTTGAGGAAGGCGATGATATAGCCTTCGACCAGCTCCAGCCGCCGCGCGATCTGGTCGAGCCGGTGCTGGCTGCGCCGCTGGAGGATATCGATCTGGCTGGCAATCCAGTGGTTGAGCAGTTCCTTGAGCCCCATCACCATCGGCGTCCGGCTCGCGTCAAGCACGTTGAGATTGAGCCCGAAGCGCGTTTCCATATCGGTCAGCTTGTAGAGGCTTTCCTTGAGCAGGTCGGGATCGACATTGCGGCTGCGCGGAACCAGCACGATGCGGATCTGTTCGTCGCTTTCATCGCGCACATCCTCGAGGATCGGCAGCTTGCGGTCGCCGATTGCGGCGGCGATCTGCTCGATCAGCTTGCCCTTGGCGACCTGATAGGGGATTTCGCTGATGACCAGCTGCCATTGCCCGCCGCCAAGCCGCTCGATCCCCGCCTCGCGGTCTTCCGCCTTCTCGGCTTCGGCAGCGTGGAAGCTGCCGCGCACGCGGAACGACCCGCGCCCGGTCTCGTAAGCGGTGGCGACCGTCTCGGCACTCTCTGCCACGATCCCCCCGGTGGCGAAATCGGGGCCCTTGAACAGTTCCATCAGCCGCGCATGTTCGACATGCGGATTGTCGATCACCTCGAGCGTCGCATCGACGATCTCGGCGACGTTGTGGCTCGGGATATTGGTCGCCATGCCCACTGCGATGCCGCTGGCGCCATTGGCCAGCAGGTTGGGGAACAGGCCGGGCATGATCTCCGGCTCTTCTTCCTCGTTGTTGTAGGTCGGGATGAAATCGACCGTGCCCGCGTCGAGGCCTTCCATCAGGCGCATCGCGGTCTTCGTCAGGCGGGCCTCGGTATAGCGGTAGGCAGCGGCGTTATCCCCGTCGATATTGCCGAAATTGCCCTGCCCTTCGACCAGCGGATACCGCAGCGAGAAATCCTGCGCGAGGCGGACCATCGCGTCATAGGCCGCGGTGTCGCCATGCGGGTGGTACTTGCCGATCACCTCGCCCACCACGCGCGCCGATTTCTTGAAGCCACTGGAAGGGTCGAGCTTGAGCTGCCGCATGGTCCACAGCAGGCGGCGATGAACCGGCTTGAGCCCGTCACGCAGGTCGGGCAGCGAGCGCGCGGTAATCGTGCTCAGCGCGTAGACAAGATAACGCTCGGACAGCGCCGAATCGAACGGGGCGTCGACGATCGCGTCGAACGGGTCTTTTTCACTGTCGAGAGTGGTGTCGTTAGCGGCCATGCGATCCGCCCTATCACCGCCACGCCCTACCTAGAAGAACGGAACGGTGCGCTTTCCCCACGCGTTGCAAGGGCAACATCAAATCAAGGAGTTCCCCTATGACAAAGCGCGTAATGATCCTCGCCACCGATGGCTTCGAACAGTCCGAACTGATAAAGCCCAAGGCCAATCTCGAAAAGGCCGGCATCGAAACCGAAGTCGTCAGCCTCGAGGAAGGCTCGATCCGCGGCTGGGACCAGAAGGACTGGGGCGAAAGCGTCGCGGTCGACAAGACGGTCGATGCGATCGAGAATTGTGATGGCTACGGTGCGCTGCTGCTGCCGGGTGGCCAGATGAACCCCGACATCCTGCGCATGAACGAGCGCGCGGTCGCCATCGTCCGCGAATTCGCTCTGGCGGACAAACCGATCGCGGCAATCTGCCATGCCCCGTGGCTGCTGGCGGAAGCGGGCCTGATCAACGGCAAGACCGTCACCAGCTGGCCCTCGATCCGCACCGACCTCAAGAATGCGGGCGCCAATGTGGTCGACCAGGAAGTCGCCACCGACGGCAAGTTCATCACCAGCCGCAACCCCGACGACATCCCCGCCTTCAGCAAGGCGTTGATCGACATGCTGGGCGAAACCGTTGCGGATGACGAGCTCGAAGCCGCCTGAGCCATACGATAATTCGAAGCATGACCCCGCTGCGCTCGCGTAGCGGGGTTTTGTTTGTTCGGGACCGATCGCAGCCGCGGTGCATTCGGACCGCATGGGGAATCGTCACACCAGCTTCATCCGCGGGCTCATCGCGCTGTTCTACGCGCTGTTCGCCTTCCAGGCGGTCGCCCAGTCCGATCGTACGGTCGCGGAGGATTCGAAGGCCTTCGTCTATGAGGTGGAGCGGCTTGAGAACGGCACGCCCGCCGGCCGGATCCCGCTCGATCTCGATACCCCGATGGGGCTCATGGAAAGCTTCATGGCCGCGGGCGAGAACGGAGACTGGTCGCGCGCGGCCGCGGCGCTCGATCTGGCGAATGTCGATGCGGCGGAGCGCGATCCGGACCGCTTCGCTGCCCGACTCTACGACCTCATGCACCGGTCGGTTGCGTTCGACTGGGCCTTGCTGCCCGACCGGCCCGACGCGGTCGACACCACCACCACCTCGAAGGACCCGATGGCGGGGGTTGCGCGCCGTTCGCTGACGATCGGCCATCTCGAACTGGCCAATCGCACGGTCCCTATCCGGCTTGCCCGCGTGCAGGCGCCGGGAGGCGAGCCGGTATGGGTCTTCAGCCGCCAGACGGTCGAGAATGTCCCCGCGCTCTACGATATTTACGGGCCGACCCGGTTCGAGAAGAGCCTGCCCCCCGTGCTCCGCCAGCAGGCCTTCTGGACGCTGGCATGGTGGGAAGCGATTGCGCTGCCGCTGATCCTGTTCGTGGCGGCGCTGGCGGCAGCGCTGACCTATCTGGGCATCGCTCGCTTGCGGCGCAGGCAGGAAGAGGATTCGCGGCTCTATGGCGTGTGGCAGGCGATCCACGTTCCCGCCACGCTGCTGGCCTTCGCGGGCACCTTTGCGCTGGTGCGGCTGACGCTGTTCCGCCTGTCGGGCCCGGTCAAGGATCTGCTCGATCCGCTCCAGTTGGTGCTGATCATCGCGGCCATCGTCGGCATCGCGCTGTCGGTGATCGAGGCGCTGTTCGATTTCGCGACCTCGCAGCGCACCGATGAACTCGAATCCCCCGAGAACAATCCTGACCGCAATTTCTACACCAAGATGAGCGCGATCCGGCGGATCGTGACCGTCATGATCCTGCTGGCCGGCATCGGCTTCCTGCTGGTCGCCAGCAATCTGTCGAGCACGCTGGGGTTCTCGATCATGGCCTCGGCGGGCATCCTGGGCCTCGTGCTAGCCTTTGCCGCGCGCAAGGTGCTGGGCGACATCATGGCGAGTGTGCAGATCGCCTTCGCCCAGACCGCGCGGATCGGCGATGCGATCCGTTATGACGGGCAATGGTGCTATGTCGAAAAGATCGGCTTCACCCATCTGCGGCTGCGCACCTGGGACGAACGCCGCCTGATCGCACCGGTCAGCGATTTCACCAGCGACAGCTTCGAGAACTGGACCAAGCAGGAATCGCGGCTGATGATGCATGTCGAGCTGGAATTCGACAACCGTGCCGATGTCGAGGCGCTGCGCCGGCCGTTCCGCGAGTTCGTGGAGAATGACGAGGATGTCGTCGATCCCGAAGACGCGAAATGCCAGGTCATCGCGCAGAACGCGCAGGCGATGACGGTGCGCTTCATGGCCCGCTCGACCGATCCAAAATGCGGGTGGGACATGCATTGCCGGCTGCGCGAACACATGCTGCGCGCCGCTTCGGAAATGGATGCTGCGGCCGAGCGCGAACCGGTTCCTGCCTATCTTCCCCGCGAACGCGAAGTGCGGATGGATCTGACGGCGGCCGAAGAAGCCTGACGCCGGGCCTAGCGGCTCATATCGTAGCTTTCGGCAGGAATGCGCACCTTCAACCCGTCGAGTTCGGGGGTGAGGTCGATCTGGCACGACAGGCGGCTGGTGCGCGCGACGCCGGCGGCGAGGTCGAGCATGTCCTCTTCCTCCTCGCTCGCTTCATGGAGCAGGTCGAACCAGTGGGGTTCGACGATCACATGGCAGGTCGAACAAGCCATCTGGCCTTCGCAGGTCCCCTCGAGCGGGAGCCCCGCGGCCTGCGCGACGCGCAGGAGGTTGTCGCCCGGTTCGGCCTCGGCGGTCACCACCTCGTCGGTCGCGGTAACGAATTCGATCTTCACAGCCCTTGCGCCTCCGCTGCAGCGTTGATCTTGCCCGCCGCTTCCTCGATCTCTTCCATGGTGGTGTAGCGCCCGAAGCCGAGCCGGATCGAGCTTTTCGCCTGCTTGTCGGACAGGCCGATGGCCTTCAGCACATGGCTGGGACGGCCCGAGCCGCTGGCACAGGCACTACCCGCGGAAAACATCACGTCGCGGACATCGCTCATCAGCCGGTTCACATCGAGCCCGTCGCGGCGGATGTTGAGATTGCCGGGCCAGCGCGCATCCTCGCTGCCGTTGAGCGTCCAGTCGCCGAACAGGGCGCGCGCGCGCGTCCAGAGCGCATCGATATGGTCGCGGTCCTGCTCCATCCGGTCCTTCGCCTCGGCAGCCGCGGCGCCCATCCCGGCGATCAGCGCGGGGCTGAGCGTGCCCGAACGCAGGCCGAATTCCTGCCCGCCGCCGGTCTGCACCTCGTGCAGATCGACCCCGTCGCGCAGCCACAACGCACCGACGCCCTTGGGGCCGTGGAACTTGTGCGCCGAAATCGCGATCATGTCCGCACCGGTCACTTCGATCCGGCCATAGGCCTGCACCGCGTCGCACAGGAACAGCGCATTGTGCTGCTTGGCCTTGCGATGCCATTCGATCGTCGGCTGGATCGTGCCGATCTCGTTATTGACCTGCATCACGCAGACCAGCCGCGTGTCGGCGGGCAGGTCCTGCTTCGTATTGCACTGGCCGTTGCTGGCGACATTGAGCACATGGCTCTTGCCCGCGGCTTGCGCGGTATCGCCGACCGCCGAATGCTCGATCGCGGAATAGGACACGGTGCCGCCCTCGCCCGACCCGCGGATCGCGAGGTTGAGCGCCTCGGTCGCGCCCGAGGTGAAGATCACGCGGCCACCCGCAGGCAACAGCGCAGCGACCTGGTCGCGCGCGAGCTCGATCGCCGCCTTCGCCTGGCGCCCCATGCGGTGCGCGCTGTGCGGATTGCCGAAGCCGGTCCCGCCGGGTCCGTCGAGCCAGCGCAGCATCGCATCGCGCGCTTCGGGCGCAAGCGGGGTGGTGGCCTGGTAGTCGAGATAGATCACGGGGTTCTCATACAGTCATTGCGCGCAAAGCGAAGCCATCCAGTTCTGGCTGGGCTGGATTGGCGCGGAGCCTGTGGCTCCCCGCAAGGGCTGGTCGGCTATGCACCGGCCAGATCAAGCCAGACCTCGCAGAAGCGTTCCACCTCGGCGCGGGTCGTGTTCCAGCCCAACGACACGCGGATGGTATTGGCGGCGATCTCGGGTTCGACCTGCATCGCTTCGAGCACGCGGCTGGTCTTCATCGTCCCGCTGGAGCACGCGCTGCCTTGCGACACAGCGATGCCCGCCATGTCAAAGCGCATGACCTGCGCGGTGGCGCTCATCTTCGGCATGGCGATCGCGCGGATATAGGGGGTCGGGTCGGACAGGCGGTCGGACAGCCAGGTGCCGCCGATCCTGCGGCATTCCCCGGCCAGCGCATCCAGCGGTTCGAGCACCTGCGGATCGACATAGAGATCACCGCACGCCTCGAGCGCTGCCGCCATGCCGAGCACGCCGGGCATGTTCTCGGTCCCGCGGCGATAGCCGCGCTCCTGCCCGCCGGAAGGGGCAAGCATGGCATAATCCTTCACCAGCAATGCACCGCCCCCGATCGGCCCGCCGAACTTGTGCGCCGAGATAATCGCCATGTCACAGGACGGCAGCGCGAAACGGCCCGCACCCTGCGCGCAATCGGCGAGCAGCAGCCCCCCGGCCTGGTGGACGATACCACTAATGGCGGCGAGGTCCTGACGATTGCCGGTTTCGGAATTGACCTGTTGCACCGCCACCAGCGGGCGTTCGCGCTGGACCGCCTCGGTCAGCACTTCGAGATCGAGCGCGCCGTTGGGCCGCACCGGCAGGCGTTCTGCGGCAGGGACGGCCTGCAGCACGCAGTCATGTTCGACCGAGGCCATCATGCGCGCACCAGCCTGCGCATGGCCCAGCGCCAGCGCCGCCGCCTCGCTTGCGCCCGAAGTGAAGATCACCTCGCCGTTCCAGCCGAGCGCCGCCTTCACCCGCTCGCGCGCATCTTCGAGCAGGCTGCGCGCCTTGCGCCCGGCGGCATGCGGGCTGCTCGGATTGGCCCAGAGCGCGAAGCCATCCTGCATCGCCTGCAGCGCTTCGGGGCGCAGCGGCGTGGTGGCGGCATGGTCGAGATAGATGGGCGTGGAAATGGCGGATGCTCGAAAATATTGCGAAATGGGTGTTAATCACTATATAGCGCGCCACTTCGCGCAAAGCTTCATCCGGTTCAAGCCGGGGGTGCCCGCGCCCCGACATTTTCCGACAGGGTATACCTCTCCATGCCGACCGTGATCTTTCCCGGCCCCGAAGGCCGCCTCGAAGGCCGTTTCTCCCCAGCCCCGCGCCCGCGCGCACCGGTGGCGATGATCCTCCACCCGCACCCGCAGGGCGGCGGGACGATGAACGAGCAGATCACGCAGCGGCTCTACAAGACTTTCGTCAATCGCGGTTTCGCCACGCTGCGGTTCAATTTCCGCGGCGTCGGCCGCAGCCAGGGCAGCTTCGACAATGGTGTCGGCGAATTGTCCGATGCCGCCAGCGCGCTCGACTGGATGCAGCAGGTCCACCCCGAAGCGCAGGTGACGTGGGTCGCCGGAGTCAGCTTCGGCGCGCTGATCGGCATGCAGCTGCTCATGCGCCGCCCCGAGATCCGCGGCTGGATCAGCATCGGTGCGCCCGCGAGCATGTACGACTTCTCCTTCCTTGCCCCCTGCCCCGCCAGCGGTATCTTCATCCACGGCGCGCAGGACACGGTGGTCCAGCCGCAGGCAGTGACCAAGCTGGTCGAGAAACTGCGCACGCAGAAGCACATTACCGTGCATCACGAAGAAATTCCGCGCGCGAACCACTTCTTCGAAAACGAGCAGGAAGAGCTGATGAAGTCGGTCGACAATTATCTCGACTTCCGCCTCGACCCGAGCTGTCCGATCAAGTGATCTGGCAGCCCCGGATGCGGGCCACACCCAGCGTTCGAAACGGCTAAGGTTGCGTAATGCAACGCGAAATCGCTTCGCCCAACGATAGTAATGTTGTAACATCTTTCATGTGAGGAGGCATCAGAGCCTCCCGCATGGAAGAGGAGCAACACCATGTCCTATACCGACCAGACCCGCGGGCCCTCGCCCGCCAGCATGGCGGCGGTGATCGGGGTTCACGCCGCCATCGGCGCGATCCTTGTCGCCGGGCTCACCGTGAGCGGTACGGTGCCCGATATCATCACGCCGATCGACGCGACCAATATCCCGATCGAACCGCCCCCGCCTCCGCCCAAGCCCCCCGAACAGGTGCAGCCGACCCCCCGTGACACTGCCCAGCCAGTTCCGAAACCGCCGGTGCCCCCGATCGACATCACGAACACTGCGTCGACCCGGCTCAAACCGCTGCCCATGCCGACCTTCCCACCTGTGGATTTTCCATATGGCAAGGAAGCCGCCAAACCCGAACCGATCAGCAGCTTCACCCCGGTCGGGGCCAAGCCGAGAAACGATCCGGCGGCGTGGCTATCGACCGATGACTATCGCCCGAGCTGGGTCAGGCGCAAACTGACCGGCCTGGCGCGGTTCCGGCTCGAGATTGCCGCAAACGGGCGCGTTACCGATTGCACCCTCACCGGTTCGACCGGGCATGGCGTGCTCGATACGGCGACCTGCAAGCTGGTCACGCAGCGTGCGCGGTTCGAACCCGCGCGCAGCGGGACGGGCGAAGCGGTGGCGAGCAGCTACTCAGGCGCAGTGCTCTGGCAGCTGCCTGAATAATCGCGCTTTAACCGGGGTCCTGCTCGAGCTTGTCGAGCGGGGCCTCGCCCCCGGCGTCGGGCAGCACCCAGATCGCCACATTGGCCAGCGCGACCGCGGCCAGCAGCACCATCAGCAGCGCATTTTTTACATTGCCGGTCCGCCGCCAGAGAAAGAAGGCGCCCACAAGCAGGAGGAGCGCGGCCAGGACGGTGATCGAAAGCACGGTATCGAGCATGCCTTTCCCATAGCCCGCTGCCCCGCCGCCGCAAGTCATCAAACCGGAACGCGGCGACGCTCTACCCGTTCGGACAGATGAAGGAGACGGCAGCATGAGCATTTTCGGCAAGATCAAGGACGCGGTATTCGGCAAGAAGGCCGAAGCGCAGGACACCCCGAAGCCCGCGCCCAAGCCGACCGGGAATGCCTGGGCCGATGCCCCGGTGGTCGAACAGAAGGCCAGGCCGGTGGTCGATATCGAGAACAATCTCGACAATATGCCCGGCGCCGACACGCTCAACTGGCGCACCTCCATCGTCGATCTGATGAAGCTGATCGGGGTGGATTCCGATTACGAAAGCCGCAAGGCGCTCGCCGTCGAGATGGGCCGCGAGGATTATGCCGGCAGCGCCGAGGACAATATCTGGCTGCACCGCCGCGTCATGAACGAACTGGCCGCCAATGGCGGCAAGGTCCCGCCCGAATTCCTCGATTGATTTGACAGGCTTGCACGCGGGAAGCACACCCGCGGGCATGATCCAGACCAGCACCGCCATCACCCGCCGCCAGGCCCTTGCCGGCCTTGGCGCGACCTCCGCCCTTGCCCTGTCGGGATGCGCCGCCACCGCGCGGCCCGAAGCCATCGCCCGCGCGCAGGCGATCGGTGCGCAGCGCCTGCTCGAAGTGGTCGGTTACAATCTGCTCGCGCACGAACCCGAACGGGCGACTGCGCTGGGGGTCGACACGGGCCGCTACTACGGCCTGCGCGGCAAGCTCGAAGACCAGTCGCCCGCAGGCCAGGCCGCTTATGCCGCGACGCTCAGGCAGGATCTCGACCGCGTCCGCGCGCAGCCGCGCGACGGCCTCGACAGCGCGACGGTGACCAGCCTTGATGTCGTCGAAAGCGCCTATGAACTCGCGCTCGACGGCTTTGCGCTGCCCTATGGCGATACGCCGGTCGGAAATTGGCGCACCGCGCCCTATGTCGTGATCCAGAACGTCGGCGAATATCTGGCGCTGCCGCGCTTCATGCAGTCGAACCACAAGGTTGAGCATGGCGACGATGCCGACGCCTATATCGAACGCATGGAAGCGATGCCCGCCACGTTCGAGGGCGAACTGGCGCGGATCCGCCAGGCGCGCGGGATGGGCGTGGTCCCGCCTGCCTTCCTGCTCGACAAGGCGCTGCGCCAGATGGATCAGACCATCGCCAGCGCGGGCAAGGGCGAACTGTTTGCCGAGGACTTGCGCACCAAGCTGCAGGCCGCAGGCATGCCCGAAAGCCACGCCAATCGCGCGCTGGCATTGGAAAGCGGACCGATCGCCGAAGCGCTGACCCGCCAGCTCGAGGAGCTGCGCGCCGAACGCGCGGTCGCCAGCGATGCGCCGGGCATTTCCGCGCGCCCACACGGCGAGGAATTCTATGCCTGGGCGCTGCGTTCGAGCACGACCACGCGCCTGTCCGCCGACGAGGTTCACCGGCAGGGCCTCGAGGAACTCGAAACGCTGCATGCGCGCATGGACCCGATCCTGCGCGGCATCGGCTATACCAGCGGCTCGGTAGGCGAACGCATGCAGGCGCTGGCTGCCGACCCGCGCTACAAATTCGCCGAGGGCGATCCGGGCCGCGCCGAGATCATGGATTTCATCGCCGAGCGGGTCGTGTGGATCAAGGCGCAGATGCCGCGCGCCTTCAACACGCTGGTCGATCCGAACATGGAGGTGCGCCGTATCCCGCCGGCAGAGGAAGTCGGTGCGCCGGGCGCCTATGGCGGCGCGGGCAGCAAGGACGGCAGCATTCCCGGCCGGTTCTGGATCAATCTGCGCAGCACCGATCTGCACCGCAAATACGATCTCGCCGACCTCACCTATCACGAGACGATCCCGGGCCATGTGTGGGAAGGCGAATATTCGAACCGCCTGCCGCTCATCCGCTCGATCCTCGCCTTCAATCCGTTCAGCGAAGGCTGGGCGCTCTACGGCGAGCAGATCGCAGATGAGCTGGGCGCCTATGACGAGTTCGAGGTCGGCCGGCTGGGATATCTGCAGAGCCTCGCCTTTCGCGCCTGCCGCATGGTGGTGGATACCGGTCTGCACGCCAAGGGCTGGAGCCGCGCGAAGGCGGTCGATTTCTTCGTCACCCGCAATGGCAGCAAGCCCGCGGAGGTCGAGAGCGAGGTCGATCGCTATTGCAGCTGGCCGGGCCAGGCCACCGGCTACAAGCTGGGCCACAGCCGCATCGTCGACCAGCGCGCAAGGGCACAGGCGGCGCTGGGAGCAGCCTATGACTTCAAGGCATTCAACGACGCGGTGGTGCTGGGCGGCAATGTCCCGATGGATGTGCTTGAAAAGAACGTCGGCCGCTATATCGCCGCAGCGATGGAATGACGTTTCTGTCATAGAATTCTAGCCTCCCCCCGCTAGGTTCGATGCACAACACATCGACGGGGGTCGCATCCATGTTCAGGTTCTTTGCTGCTATCGCAGCCCTATCGCTCGCCGTTCCCGCGCAGGCCGACTGGCATCGCGCGGAAAGCGAGCATTTCGTCATCTATGCCGACGATAGCGCCAAGGATATTACGCGCTTCGCCACCATGCTCGAACGATACCATTCGGCGATGGCATTCGTGATCGGGCGCGAAGTCGAAACGCCTAGTCCATCGAACCGGGTGACGGTCTATGCCGTCGGCGGCTCGCGTACGATGCGCAAGCTGTCCGGATCGCGAAACATCGGCGGGTTCTATATCCCCCGCGCGGGCGGTTCGACCGCTTTCGTCCAGAATGTCCGCGCCGGGCATGGCGAGCTCGACTGGTCGATGACCGTCCTGCTGCACGAATATGCCCACCATTTCCTGATCGCGAGCTCGCGGTTTGCCATGCCGCGCTGGATGGACGAAGGTGGGGCCGAATTTTTCGCGTCGGCGCGTTTCCCGCGCAATGGCGAGGTTCACATCGGGCGGCCAGCCTATCACCGTTCGGCCGAGCTGGCCTTCGCCCCCGAGGTCCCGCTGGACGAGTTGTTCGAACGGGGGAATTTCACGGCCGGCGGATCGGTTTCACGTGACGATTTCTACGGGCGTAGCTGGGCGCTGTACCATTATCTGACGTTCGACCCGGACCGCAAAGGCCAGCTGCTCGGCTACGCGCGCCGCATCGCCGCGGGTGAAGCATCGATCGACGCCGCGCACGCCGAATTCGGCGATTTGCGCGCCCTCGGCAAGGATCTCGACCGCTATCTGATGCAGCGCAAGCTGAGTGGATTTGTGCTCCAGCCCGATATCCTGCCGATCAAACCCATTTCGGTCGAACGGCTGAGCGACGGCATGGATGCGATGCTCCCCGTGATGATCCGTTCGAAGCGCGGCGTGGACGAGGATACGGCCGCCGATGTGCTCATCGATGCGCGCGAAGTGGCCGCGCTCTACCCGAATGACGCCGGGGTCCAGGCGGCCCTGGCAGAAGCCGAATACGATGCCGGCAACACCGCCGCAGCCATTACCGCCGCCGATGCCGCACTGGCGATCGATCCATCGGTGAAGAACGCCTATGTCCAGAAAGGCTATGCCCTGTTCCGCATGGCGCGCGAGGCGGATGACGAGGCGGCGGCCTATGGCGAAGCCATGCAGCCCTTCTCCGCGCTCAATCGGCTCGAGAACGATCACCCGCTGCCGCTGGTCTATTACTATCGCAGTTTCGCCGAACGCGGCGCGGAGCCGACCGACACCGCCAGGCATGCGCTCGAACGTGCGTCGCAGCTGGCGCCCTTCGATCGCGATCTGGCAATGAATGTGGCGCTGATGCAGGCACGCGAAGGCAAGATCGAACTTGCGCGCAGCAACCTCGAACCGGTCGCCGCCAATCCGCATGGCGGGTCCGCGGCGGGCGCAGCGCAGCGGTATCTCGCGGCGCTTGAGCAAGTCGAGGAAGGCACTCAATGGCGCCCGGGCCGCGAGATCGATCCGACCGGGCTGCTGCAGGCGCTGGCCAGGCAACTGGCCGACGACAGCGAGGACGAGGACGAGTAATCCACGCTCGCGCAGACCGGCGCCCGCGACTATAGCTGGGCACGCCGGGTCGCTTCGGCACGATGGAGTCGGCGCGATGGAAGCATTGGGCGAAAATCTCGAGACCATGCCGCGCGTGCCGCTGGCCGACCATCATGTCGCCGCGTTGCACCGGCTGGGCCGGATCATGACCTATGCCGAGGGCGAAGTGGTGGTCGAGGCCGGCGATCCGATGGACAGCTTCGTCTATGTCCTCGAAGGCGAAATCGAGGTGGTCGATCCGCGCTCGCGCAACCGGCTGATGGAAAGCTCGATCGGCCCGACGCAGTTCATGGGCGAGATTGCCTTCCTCAACGCAGGGGCGAACATCCTTCCGATGCGCGCGGCCAAGCCGACCCGCACGCTCGAAGTTCCGCGTCAGGCGATGCTCGACCTGATGGCGCGCGTGCCCGAATTGTCGGACCATGTCATCGGCGTGTTTTCCGCCCGCCGGCGGCGGCAGTTCGAGCTGAAGAACAGCGCGGTCAAGCTGATCGGCGCAGACCGCGACGCGGCGGTGCAGAAGGTCGAACAGTTCCTCAGTCGCAACCGTATCCCGTTCGAGAGCCTCGATCTCGACGGAAGCGACAGCGAAACGCTCGCCGCCTGCAACCTTACCGGTCACCGCCCCAGCGTCATCCTGGGCCAGGACCGCGTGCTCGACGACCCCACTCCGCGCAAGGTGGCGCAATATCTGCATCTCGATTTGGATGTCTGCCGCGAGACGCTGTACGACTTGCTGATCGTCGGCGGCGGCCCCGCGGGTGTGGCCGCATCGGTCTATGCGGGTAGCGAAGGGCTGTGCGCGCTGACAATCGAAGACACCGCGATCGGCGGCCAGGCGGGCACCAGCAGCCGGATCGAGAATTACATGGGCTTCCCCACCGGGATCAGCGGAGCCGACCTCGTCTATCGCGGGCAGATCCAGGCGATGAAATTCGGCACGCGCTTCGCCATGCCGCGCAGCGTCGAGGGGCTGACCCGGCGCAGCGACGGGACCTTTTGCGCGCAATTGGACGATGGCGACGAGGTTTGCGCCAAGGCGGTGCTGGTCGCCACCGGGGTGCAATACCGCCGCCTGCCGCTCGACCGGCTGGAGGCGTTCGAAGGCGCGGGGATATTCTATGCCGCGACCGATATGGAGGCGCGTTTCTGCCACAACACCGAAGCGGTGGTGGTTGGCGGCGGCAATTCGGCGGGGCAGGCAGCGATGTATCTCAGCCGCACCGCGACCTGCGTCCACGTCGTCGTTCGCGGCGACAGCCTGGCCGCGTCGATGTCGAACTATCTCACGCAACGGCTGGAAGCCGACCCGGCGATCCAGATCCATTACGATACCGAGATCACCGATCTGCATGGCGATAGCCATCTCGAAGGCGTGACCCTCACCACCCCCCAAGGCGATCGCGTGATCGACACGCGCGCGCTGTTCGTGATGATCGGTGCCGCGCCCAATACCGGCTGGCTGTCGGGCCTGGTCGAGACCGACGACCGCGGCTTCGTGAAGACCGGCGCGCAGGTCGGGCGCGAAACGCCGTACGAAACCGCCACCGACGGCGTCTTCGCGGTCGGCGACGTGCGCTCAGGCTCGGTCAAGCGTGTCGCCAGCGCGGTTGGCGAAGGCTCGGTCGTGGTGAGCCGTATCTGGAGCTATCTCGACCGGCTGGCGGTGCCCGCCAGCACGGTCTGAGCCGCCGCTACTTCTTGCCGAACAGTCCGCTGGCCATTCCGGCGATATCGTCGAGCGGATTGCCGTCGCCATCGAGGTCGAGCATGCTGGCAAACTTGGCCAGCGAGCCTTCGCCGCCGATCGCATCGCGGATCTGTTCGAGCATCTGCGTGTCCATTCCGGTCTTGGCCGAGGCGACCTCGATCGTGTCGCCCGGATCCTGATGCGCCTCGCCCAGCGCCGCGACGGCCTTCGCCGCCAGTTCGGGATCGATGCCGAATTTCTCCGCCATGTTGGTCACGGTCGGATTGTCACCGACCTGGCTGAGGATGCTGTCGAAAAGGCCCATCGCGCGTATCTCCTGCGGTAAAGTGCGCGCACAATGGCAGGTGGACGGACAATGTTAAAGCCCCCGGTCCGCATTGCTGCGGCCGGGGGCCTCCTCTCCGACTGGTGCGCTCCCGAGCGGAGCGAAAGGGGTCAGGCGGCGACCGACTTGTTGGGTGCCGCGTCGCGCACGCCCTGGTCGACATGCGCTGCATAGGGTTCGAAATTGTCGACGAAAAGCTGCACCAGCTTGCTGGCGGTGCGGTCGTATTCGTCCTTGTCCGCCCAGGTCGACCGCGGGTCGAGAATACCCGTATCGACGCCCGCAACCGCGACCGGCACTTCGAAACCGAAGTTGGGGTCCTTGCGGAATTCGGCGTCGTTGAGCGACCCGTCGAGCGCGGCGTTGAGCAATGCGCGGGTGGCCTTGATCGGCATCCGGCTGCCGACGCCATACTTGCCGCCGGTCCAGCCGGTGTTGACCAGCCAGCAATGCACTTCGCCCTTGGCGATGCGTTCTTTCAGCAAGTTGCCGTAGACGCTGGGATGGCGCGGCATGAAGGGCGCGCCGAAGCAGGTGCTGAAAGTGGCTTCGGGCTCGGTCACGCCGATTTCGGTGCCCGCGACCTTGGCGGTGTAGCCCGAGAGGAAGTGATACATCGCCTGATCGGGCGTCAGCCGCGCGATCGGGGGCAGCACGCCGAAGGCATCGGCAGTCAGCATGATGACGTTGGAGGGCGGCGGGCCCATGTTCTTTTCCGACGTGTTCGGAATCGACGACAGCGGATAGGCGCCGCGGGTGTTCTCCGCGAGGCTGTTGTCGTCGAGATCGATTTCGCCTGCATCGTTCATCACGACGTTTTCGAGCACGGTGCCTTCCATCTTGGTGGTGGCGTAGATTTCCGGCTCGGCCTCGGGATTGAGGCGGATCATCTTGGCGTAGCAGCCGCCTTCGAAGTTGAAGACCGCCGTATCCGACCAGCCATGCTCGTCATCGCCGATCAGCGTGCGGCTGGCATCGGCCGACAGCGTGGTCTTGCCGGTGCCCGACAGGCCGAAGAACACCGCCGTCTTGCCGTCGGGGCCGATGTTGGCGCTGCAGTGCATCGGCATCACGCCCTTGGCGGGCAGCAGGTAGTTGAGAATGCCGAAGACGCTCTTCTTCATCTCGCCAGCATATTTGGTGCCGCCGATCAGGATCAGCTTCTCTTCGAGATTGACCGCGATCACGGTCTCGCTGCGCGTCCCGTGGCGTTCGGGGTCGGCCTGGAAGCTGGGCAGGTCGATGATGGTGTATTCGGGCACGAAACCGTCGAGCTCGGCCTCGGTCGGACGGACCAGCAGCGTGCGGATGAACTGGTTGTGCCACGCGAGTTCGTTGATGACGCGCACGTTGACGCGGTATTCGGGCTGCGAGCCGCCGAACAGGTCCGCGACGAAAAGCTCGCGCTTGTCCGCCACCGCCTTGAGGAAATCTTCCTTGAGCGCGGCGAAATGCGCCGGCGTCATCGAGGCATTGTTGTCCCACCATACGGTCTCTTCGGTTTCGGCGTTGCGGACGATGAACTTGTCCTTCGCGCTGCGGCCCGTGTGCTTGCCCGTTTCGACCACCAGCGGACCGTCCTTGGCGCGGCGGCCCTCGCTGCGCTCCAGCGCGGCGGCGGTCAGCTCTTCCGACGTCATGTTGGGATGAATGGTGGCGGAAGTCTCGATGCCCTGGTCGGCAAGCGAATGGGAAAGCGAAAAGGTCACTGAATTCTCCAGCGCGGGATGCGGGTTCGTCCGAAAGTGGCCTGCGCATACGAATGCGCGGCTGTCCTCAAAGCCAATAGTCCGGCTGCCACCCGCCGTCAAACCACTGGCTGCCGATAAGTGCGCGGCATGCGACCGCCCGCGTTGTTTTGCCGCGGCAATGCGGCTAGTCATCGGGGCATGGAGCACATGGGCGCAGAGGCGATGCCGCAGGGCGAGACGAACCGCACGGTCATCGCGCTGGTCGATGACGACCGCAATATCCTCACCACCGTGTCGATCGCGTTGCAGGCCGAAGGATTCGCCACCCGCGTCTATTCGGATGGCGAGGCGGCGCTGGGCGCGCTGCTGTCCAACCCGCCCGACCTGGCCATCTTCGATATCAAGATGCCCAAGATGGACGGGATGGAACTGCTCCGCCGCCTGCGCGAACAATCGCCGCTGCCGGTGATCTTCCTGACCAGCAAGGACGATGAAACCGACGAGCAGGCGGGCCTCGAAATGGGCGCGGACGATTATATCGCCAAGCCGTTCAGCCTGCGCCTGCTGCTGGCGCGTATCCGCGCGATCCTGCGGCGCAGCGGGGGCGACCATCCGCTGCTGTTGTCCGAGCAGTTCGACGACAAACCGGGCGAACTGGTCGAACGCGGGCGCCTGTTCATGGACCCGGCGCGTCACCATGTGACCTGGGACGGGCAGCCGGTATCGCTGACCGTAACCGAATTCCTGCTGCTCGAGGCGCTCGCCGCACGCCCCGGCGTGATTAAGAGCCGCAACCAGCTGATGGATGCCGCCTATCCCGACGATGTCTTCGTCGACGACCGCACGGTCGACAGCCATATCAAGCGCATGCGCCGCAAGTTCCGCAGCGTCGATGACACCTTCTCCGCCATCGAAACCCTGTACGGCGCAGGCTACAGCTTCAACGAAGGCTGAGCGAGGCGCAATGTCCGAAACCGGCAGTGTCCTCAAAGGCGATCCGCGAATCGAGAAGCAGCGCTGGTCGCGGCGGCTCTCGCTCACCAGCCGCATCCTGTTCGTCAACGTCCTGCCGTTGGTGCTGCTGGGCGGCGGGGTCATCTATGTCGATGCCTATCGCAAGCAATTGCTCGACGAGCGCTTCAAGCTGGCGCTGGTCGAAGCGCAGATCACCGCCGAAGCGCTGGCCGGCGCGACCCCGCAGCGGCAGGAAGCACTGCTGATCCAGATCGGCAAGGAGCAACGCCTGCGCCTGCGGGTCTACAGCCCCGACGGCACGCTCGAATCGGATAGCTTCAAGCTCGCCCCGCCCAGTTTCGTCCTGCCAAGCGCCAAGGAAGTCGACCAGAGCGCCTTCGCATTGCGGCTCGATCGCTGGTTCGACCGGGTGGTGGGCGCCCCCGCCCTGCCCGACTATGTCGAGCCCGAGACCGACGATGTCGGCGACTGGCCCGAACTGACGCGGGCGCGCGAGGACAGCCTGACGCAGATCGTCCTGCGCGATGCGCCCGACGGCACGCATGTGATCAACGCCGCCGCACCGGTCGGGCTCGACGGCGATACGCTGCTACTGACGCGCAACCCGGTCGACATTACCGAAAGCGTGCGCGAGGCCCGCTCGACCGTGGCGCTGGTCGTGCTGCTGGCGCTGGTGATCTCGACGCTGCTGTCGTTCTTTCTCGCGCAGACCATCGTGCGGCCCTTGCGCGAACTGGTCCATGCCGCGGTGCGCGTGCGGCAGGGCCGTGACCGGCAGGTCGAAGTGCCGCGCCTGCCGCAGCGGCGGGACGAGATCGGCATGCTCGCCCGCTCAATCTCGGACATGACCGCCGCGCTGCGGCAGCGGATCGATGCGGTCGAACATTTCGCCGCCGATGTCGCGCATGAGATCAAGAACCCGCTCGCCTCGCTGCGCAGCGCGACCGAATCGCTGAGCAAGGTCGAGGATCCGACCCTGCGTGCGCAATTGCTCGATATCGCCACGCATGACGTGCGCCGGATCGACCGGCTGGTCACCGAAATCTCGGACGCCAGCCGGATCGATGCCGAAATGTCGCGGACCGAATTCGAGCCGGTCGACCTGGCGCAATTGCTCTGCACGATCGTCGAGAGCCGCGAGGCGCGCGACGAGAACGACGGCCGCACGCTTGAAATCACGGGCGCGGACCGCCCGGCGCGCGTGATGGGCGTGCCCGTGCGGCTTGAGCGCGTGATCCAGAACCTGCTCGACAATGCCGTGTCCTTTTCGCCGCCTGCGGGCCGGATCTGGGCCGACCTCAGCCGCCGCGACGACTGGATCACGCTGACGATCTGCGACGAGGGTCCGGGCATCCCCGAGGAAAAGCGCGAAAAGGTCTTCCGCCGCTTCCATTCGGACCGTCCGGCGGAAGAGGATTTCGGCAATCATTCGGGGCTCGGCCTCGCGATCGCGCGGACCATCGCCGAAGCGCATGACGGGACGCTGGTCGCCACCTCGCGCATGGACGGCGAAAGCGGCGCCTGCCTCCACCTGGGCCTTCCGGCCAAGCGTTGAGCATGGCGGTGCTCGCCAATATCACCGCTGTGGCAGTCGCCGGGCGGGTGCTGCTGATCGAGGGGCCGCCGGGGTCGGGCAAATCGGCGCTCGCGCTGGCGCTGATCGATCGCGGGGCCACGCTGGTGGGGGACGATGCCGTGTCGGTCGTCCGGCACCGCGACACACTGCACGCCGCGCCGCCGCCCAATACCTGCGGGATGATCGAGATACGCAATGTCGGTATTGCGGAGCTGCCCGTGACCGAAGGTCCGGTCGCGCTGCTGCTTACGCTCGATCCCGCCGCACCGCGTTTCCCGATGGACATTCCCGTGCGCGACATCGAGGACGTGCCCATCCCGGCGCTGCCGTTTGCCCCCGGGGATGCGGTGCAGGCGCTGCGCGCCGAATATGCGTTGGAACTTCACGGGCTTCCCCTCCCCAAAGGCGATGAAAAGGCATAGGCACCCCCGCCATGGCTGATGATTCGCCCCCTTCGCAGCGCATCCTGCTCGTCACCGGACTGTCCGGCGCGGGCAAATCGACAGCGCTGCAAGTGCTCGAAGATCTCGGCTGGGAAACGATCGACAATTTTCCCATTCGCCTGCTTGGCGGACTGGTCGCGGGAAGCGATGCGAACACCCGCCTTGCGATCGGTTTCGATTCGCGCACCCGCGGCTTCGTGCCGCAGGAGATCATCGCACTGTGCAAGCAATTCGAAGCGCGCGACGATATCGAACTGACCACGCTGTTCATCGATTGCACCAGTGCCGAGCTCGAGCGGCGCTATAACGAGACCCGGCGGCCCCATCCGATGGCCCGCGGGCGCACCGCGCTCGACGGGATCAAGGCCGAGCGCGAATTGCTCGACCCGTTGCGCCGCTGGTCGGATACCGTCATCGACACATCCGATTACGCGGCCAACCAATTGCAGCAGGTGGTGCGCGAACGCTTTGCCGAGAATGCCGAACCGGGAATGAGCGTGACCGTGTCCAGCTTTGGCTTCGCGCGGGGCATGCCGCCACTCGCCGATCTGATGTTCGACATGCGCTTTCTCGACAATCCCCACTGGATCGAGGGCCTGCGCGAACAGACCGGGCTCGATGAAGCAGTCGGCACGCATATCTCCGCCGATCCGGCCTTCGACCCCGCTTTCGAAAAGATCACCGACCTGCTGCTCGAGGTCATGCCGCGCTACGCCGCGCAGGGCCGCAGCTATCTCAACATCGCCTTCGGCTGTACCGGAGGGAGACACCGCTCGGTCTATAGCGCGGAACGTGCCGCCGAGGTCTTGCGTGAGGCCGGATTTTCGCCCACGGTCATTCACCGTAACCTCGGTTCGCGTCCCGCCGATCCGCTCGAGCGCCGCTAGACCCGGGGGCAAGGAATGATTAAGCGCCACGCTGGCATATTCTTCGGGCATCGCAACGGAACTGAAGCTGCATGATCGGCATGATCCTCGTCACCCACGGCAAGCTGGCCGAACACTTCATCGATGCGATGGAGCACGTCGTCGGCAAGCAGGAAGCCGTGGCAACCATCTGCATTGGCCCCAATGACGACATGGAGCAGCGCCGCGCCGATATAGCCGACGCGATCAAGGCGGTCGACGATGGCCAGGGTGCGATCATCCTGACCGACCTGTTCGGCGGGACGCCCTCCAACCTCGCCATCTCGCTGCTCGATACGGGCCACATTGAAGTGATCGCCGGGATCAACCTGCCGATGCTGATCCGCCTCGCGGGCGCACGCAAGAGCATGAACGTGGTCGATGCGGTCAACGCCGCGCAGACCGCCGGACGCAATTACATCACGGTCGCGAGTGAATTCCTTGGCCAGGATATCGCAGGCGCGCGGAAAGCCTCTTGAACGAGCTGCGCAAGAGCCTTGTGGTAGTCAACCAGCGCGGGCTCCACGCCCGGGCGAGCGCGAAATTCGTCAATGCGGTGGCCGAACTTCCCGAAGGCTGCAGCGTCCGCGTGGCGAAGGGCGAGAACGAGGCTGCGGGCGGGTCGATCCTCGGCCTGATGATGCTTGGCGCCGCCAAGGGCGACACGATCGAGATCGTTGTCGCTGGCGAGGATGCGGATGCCGTGATGGCGCAGCTTTCGGCCATGGTCGAGGATGGCTTCGGGGAGCCCTGACGTGAGCCCGACACGCCGCGAAATCACCGGCTTTTCCAATCCCACGGTCAAGGCGCTGCGCGCGCTGCGCGAAAAGAAGCACCGTAAGGCCGCGGGCCGCTTCCTGGCCGAGGGGCTGCGGCTGCTGACCGATGCGCGCGAATGCGGCTATCTGCCCGAAGTGCTTGTGCTGTCCGACAGGCGCGAGCCACACCCGCTGCTGGCCGCGCTCGAAGAGGCGGTCGAAGCCGATGGCGGCGAGATTATCGAAACCACGCCCGACATCCTCTCCAAGATCACCGGCAAGCACAATCCGCAGGCGGTCGCGGGGGTCTTCGCCGAATTCGACACCTCGCTCGCTGCGCTCGACCGCAGCAGCGCCGATATCTGGCTGGTCGCGCAGGCGCTACGCGATCCGGGCAATCTGGGCACCATGCTGCGCACCGGCGACGCGATCGGTGCGGGCGGTGTGATCCTGCTCGACGATTGCGCCGATCCCTTCAGCGTCGAGGCCGTGCGCGCCAGCATGGGCGCGGTGTTCACGCAGCGCCTTGCGCAGGCGCGGTGGGAGGAATTCGAACCCTGGCTGCGCAGCGGCGCAGGGCAGCTCGTCGCCGCCAGCCTGCGCGATGCGCAGCCCTATCGCGGCGCACCCTATAGCGCGCCGTGCTTCGTCATGGTCGGCAATGAAAGCCGCGGCCTGCCCGAACCGTACGAGATGGCCTGCGACCTGCGCGTGACCATGCCGATGAAGGGCCGCGCAGACAGTCTCAACGCCGCGGTCGCCGCGGCAGTGCTTGGTTATGAGGTATTGGCATCACTCTGAGGGGCGTGCGGCGGCCCGCGACGGGACGAAGGGGATGTTAACCACAGTTCCCTAGTAATGGGTTCGACGCCCATGACCTCACCCGATCGCTTTGTCTCCCTCGACGGATTGCGCGGCATTGCGGCGATCGCGGTCATGCTGTTTCATGTTTCGCTGGGGTACATGCCCGGCGGCTCTCTGGCGGTCGATTTCTTCTTTTGCCTCAGCGGCTTCGTGATCGCGCTGGCGTTTGGCAAGCGGTTCGCAAACGGACTGTCGTTTCGCGCCTTCGCCAAGGCCCGCTTCGCCCGGCTCTACCCGATGATGTTCATCGGCGGTCTGCTCGGCATTATTCTGCATGGCGGCAATCCCAATATCCTGCTGCTGGTACCCGATTTCCTGGGACTGAGCCTGTTTCCGACCAACCCGCCGTTCTGGTCGCTGCTCGCCGAAGTCCTCGCCAATATCGCCTTCGCGCTGGTGCTCGTCGGACTATCGACCCGCAAGCTGGCGCTGGTTGCATTGGTTTCCGGGTTGCTGCTCGCCTTTGCGATCCTGTCGGGCCCGTGGCCGCGCGAGCTCGGCTCGCATTGGGACGGGGCCGGCTGGGCGGTCCCGCGTACGCTCTACTCTTTCACTGCGGGCATGCTGATCTATCGCTGGCATGCGCAGGCAGCGCCAGTGCGGCGTATTACCCGGCTTGCATTGCTGCTGCCTGCCGCGCTGCTTGCCCTGACCTATTTCGGCGGACCCGACCGCGCGCTCTGGGACACCGCCGCGATCCTGTTCGGCCTGCCTGCGATCGTCTGGCTCGGCACGCGAATGGAGATGCCGTTCCAGCCGCTATGGCAGCGGATGGGCGCGCTGTCCTACCCGCTCTATTGCATCCATGTGCCGCTCATCGCGCTGGTCGACGATCCGCTTGTTCGGCTGAGTATTGCGGCGCTGCTGCTACCCGCGGCGCTGGCGCTCGATGCGTGGTACGACAAGCCCGTCCGGACGCTGCTCGCCAGGCGGTTTTCGCAGGCCAAGCCCGCCGCCATGCCCGCCCCTTAGATACGGGGGTGCCCTACTCCGCTGCTTCGCGCCCGTCGGCGATCTGCGCGGCATCTTCGGCATTGTAGCGTGGGGTCGCCTCGACCTGGGGCACTTCGTCGATCTCGCGCTTGCCGATCTCGATGCCCTTGTCGTGCAGGCGGCGCCCGGCGGACAGCACGTTACGCTCGAAACTGCCGACGAACTTGTTGTAATTGTTGACCGCGGTTTCCAATCCGCCGCCGACGCGCTTCATATGTTCGGCCGCGACCGCGAGGCGATCGTAAAGCTCCGCCCCGGCCTTGCCGATCTCGACTGCTTCCTGTGCAATCGTGTCCTGCCGCCAGACCTGCGCGACCGTGCGCGCGATCGCGACGAGATTGGTCGGCGTCGCGAGCAGCACCTTGTTGCGGAAGGCGAAGTCCCACAATTCGGGATCGTGTTCGAGAGCGGCGGCGACGAAATGCTCGCCGGGGACAAACATGACGACATAGTCGGGCGTGTCGTCGAACTGGCTCTGGTAGCTTTTCGAACCCAGCGTCTGGACATGCCCGCGCATCGATTTCGCATGCAGGTCGAGATGCCGGATGCGTTCGTTCTCGTCATCGGCCTCGAACGCAGCCTGATAGGCGTTCAAGGAAACCTTGGCGTCGATCACCAGCTTCTTCTGGCCCGGCACATGGACCACCGCATCGGGGCGCAAGCGCCCTTCGTCGGTCTCGATCGAATGTTCGAGAATGAAATCGGTGTGTTCGGACAGGCCGCATTGTTCGAGCACGTTCTGCAGCGCGCGCTCGCCCCAGCGGCCGCGCGCCTTGGGCGCATTGGTCAGGCTGTTGCCGAGCCGCTGCGCCTCGCGCCGGACCTCTTCCTGGCCCAGCCGCATCTGCTCGATCTGCGCCGCAAGCGAGGAGAACGCATTGGTGCGCTTTTCCTCCAGCGCAGCGACCTGGTCCTCGTATTTCTTGAGCCGGTCGCCCACCGGTTGCAGCAATTCGCGGATCTTCGCTTCGGAGGTCTTTTCCGAATGCCCCAGCCGCTCGGTCGCGCGTTCGAGAAAGGCATCCTGCGCCTTGGTCAGCACCGCCGAACCGGTGTTCTGGAATTCCTTGAGCATTTCCTCGCGCGCTTCGATCAGCAGGCGTTTCTGCTCGTCGAAATTGGCGGTCTTTTCCTTCAGCGTCGCAAGCTCGGCACTGAGCGCCCCGTTATTGCGGCGCATTTCCTCGAGCACCGCCTCGTGCTGGCGGCGCGTCTCGCGCAATTCGCCGTCGAGCGCGTCGGCCCGCTCGGCGCGGACCGTGGCATTTTCCAGGTCGACGATCGCCTTGCGGAACTTCGCGTCGAGTTCCTTCGCCTCCGCATCACGCTCGCCATGGCGGGCCTGCCAGTCCTTGACCGGCGCGGAGCCGAAGCGGTGACCGAGGAAATATCCCAGCGCGAGGCCGAGGACGAGTACGATGATGGCAATGAGGGTCGGATCCATGGCGCGACCCTACGCAGAACGGAGCGGGAACGCTAGGTGCACATTGCCACAATCAACACATGCGTCGCCCCTGCGCTCGCAGGGGCCCAGATAACGTCGCGAAAGGAACCCAACTCAGCTGGATCCCCGCCTGCGCGGGGATGACGCAATTGTGGGGGAAGCCCTTACGCCGCTTCGCGCAGCTTCTTCAGCTTCTTGAGCGCCATGTTGCGCTTGAGGCGGCTGAGGTGGTCGATGAACAGGATGCCTTCGAGATGGTCCATCTCGTGCTGGATGCAGGTGGCCATCAGCCCTTCCATGTCCTCTTCATGCGTTTCGCCCTCGAGGTCCTGATAACGCACGCGGCAGGTCGCCGGGCGGTCGACATCGGCGAAGATGTCGGGGACCGAGAGGCAGCCTTCCTGGTAGCTGGCGAGGTCTTCCGCGGGATCGAGGATTTCGGGGTTGATGAAAACCCGCGGCTCCTTCTTCGTCGGATAGTGGACGTGTTCGTGCCCGTCGTGATTGCACGGTTCGGGCTCGGCATCCTCATCCTCGGGCTGGAGGTCGATCACCAGCACGCGCTTGGGGACGCCGACCTGGATCGCGGCAAGGCCGATACCGGGCGCGGCATACATGGTTTCGAACATGTCGGAGACGAGTTCGTTCAGCTCGTCACCGAATTCGGTGACGGGTTCGGACACGGTCTTGAGCCGGGGATCCGGCACTTCGAGGATTTCACGGATAGCCATGGGTTGCCAGATAGTCGCGCCATGCGGATTCTTCAATTGTTCGTTGCGCACAGGCCATACCCCGTCTGCACGCGCCGGGATTTACCCCAGCGGCCGCCGCGCGCGTAGCGCCTGTGCAAGCGTGCCTTCGTCGAGATAGTCGAGCTCGCCGCCGACCGGCAGGCCGTGGGCAAGCTGCGTGATGCGCACCGGATGCTCCTCGAGCCGTTCGGCGAGGTAATGCGCGGTGGTCTGCCCTTCGAGCGTGGCGTTCATCGCCAGCACCACTTCGTCCACCCCGCCCGCCTCCACGCGCGCCAGCAATTGCGCGATATTGAGGTCTTCGGGCCGCACACCGTCGAGCGCGGACAGCTTGCCGCCGAGCACGTGGTATTTCCCGGTGAACAGCTTCGCGCGGTCGAGCGCCCACAGGTCGGCGACATCCTCGACCACGCAGAGCGATTTCAGATCGCGCCGCGGATCGCGGCATATCCCGCACGGGTTGGTGGTGTCGACATTGCCGCAGGTGTCGCATTCGACCAGCGCTTCGCCCACCGTGGCGAGCGCTTCGAGCAGTGCGGGCAGCGCGCTTTCGCGGCGCTTGACCAGCCACAGCACCGCGCGCCGGGCGCTGCGCGGTCCGAGCCCGGGCAGGCGCGCCAGTGCGGCGGCGAGGGTTTCGATCTCTTGCGATGCCATGGGGCGACAGATAGGGGCCGCAGCCAAACAGAGAAAGGCCAACCGCCCAATCATGCGCATAATCTTCATGGGAACGCCCGATTTCGCAGTGCCGACGCTGCAGGCGCTGGTCGATGCGGCGCATGAGGTCGTCTGCGTCTACACCCAGCCGCCGCGTCCGGGCGGACGCCGGGGGAAGGAACTGACCCCCACCCCGGTGCACCAGCGCGCCAGCGATCTGGGGATCGAGGTCCGCCATCCCAAATCATTGAAATCGGCCGAAGAGCAGCAAGCCTTAGCCGCACTCGATGCCGATGTCGCGGTGGTCGCTGCGTATGGGCTGATCCTGCCGCAGGCGGTGCTCGATGCGCCGGAGCATGGCTGCCTCAACGTGCATGCCTCGATCCTCCCGCGCTGGCGCGGGGCGGCGCCGATCCACCGCTCGGTGATGGCGGGCGACAATGTGACTGGCGTCACGATCATGCAGATGGAGGCCGGGCTCGACACCGGCCCGATGCTGGCGATGGCGCGTACCCCGATCGAGGGCAAGACCACCGGCGAGCTTACCGAAGAACTGGCCGAACTCGGCGCGCAACTGATGGTCGGCACCTTGCGCGACCTCAAGATCCACGTGCCGGTCGCGCAGGACGATGCCGATGCCACCTATGCCGCCAAGATCGACAAGGCCGAGGCGCGGATCGACTGGGACCGTCCGGCGGTGGAGGTGGTGCGCCACGCACATGGCCTGTCGCCCTTCCCCGGGGCGTGGTTCGAGATGGCTGGCCAGCGCGTAAAACTGCTGCGCGCCGAGCGGGTCGAGGGGGCGGGCGCGCCCGGCGAAGTGCTCGACGAGCGGCTGGCGATCGCATGCAGCGAGGGAGCGATCCGTCCGCTCGAACTGCAACGCGCGGGCAAGCCGAAGATGGACCTGGACACCTTCCTGCGCGGCAACGCGGTGGCCAAGGGTGTCGTTCTCGAATGACTGCCGACCCTGTCCGTCACCCCCACAAAGGCGGGGCCCCAGATACCCTCTCGCCTGCCGCGATCGTCAGCTGGATTCCCGCCTGCGCGGGAATGACGGGTGTGGGGAGTATGGACCGCCGATGACCCGTTTCGCGCTTACTCTCGAATTCGACGGGACGCCCTTCTTCGGCCTCCAGCGGCAGAAAGACGGGCCCAGCGTCCAGCAGGCGGTCGAGGAAGCAGCCTTTCGCGTGCTGGGCGAGGAGGTGCGGCTGCACAGCGCCGGCCGGACCGATGCGGGCGTGCACGCGATCGCGATGCGCAGCCATCTGGATGCCGAGAAAGACATCAAGCCTTACCGCCTGATGGAGGCGCTCAATGCGCACCTCCGCCCCGATCCTGTCGCGGTGACGCATTGCGCGATCGTCCCCGACGACTGGCACGCGCGCTTTTCCTGCACCGGCCGGTCCTATGTCTATCGCATCGCCAACCGCCGCGCGCCGCTGACGCTGGAAGGCGGCCGGCTGTGGCAGGTGCCGCAGGAACTCGATGCGCAGGCCATGCACCGCGCGGCGCAGGTGCTAGTCGGGTTGCATGATTTCACCACCTTCCGCTCGGTCCATTGCCAGTCCGACAGCCCGGTGAAGACGCTCGACCGGCTCGATGTCGAGCAGGTGGCGACCCCGATGGGCGCGGAAGTCCGCGTTCACGCTGAAGCGCGCAGCTTCCTGCATCACCAGGTTCGTTCGATGGTCGGCTGCCTCGCGCTGGTCGGCATGGGGCGCTGGCCCGAGGAGCGCATGGCCGAAGCACTGGCCGCACGCGACCGGCAGGAACTGGGATTGAACGCGCCGCCGCACGGCCTGTATTTCGTATCGGCGAGTTACCCCGCGGATAGTTGACCCAACGTCACCCTAGCCAAGCGCCACGAGCGCGCCTAGCGATAGGCCGGTTAGGTCCAGAATTGAATTGGGAGAATGCAGATGACCACCACCGGAAAGCAGCTTTTCACCACTCTTGAAAGCGACGGTACGCTGACCGTCGAGATCGCGCAGAGCGAATTTCCCGATCCCAACGGCAATCAGGTGCTGGTCAAGATGGAAGCGGCGCCGATCAACCCGTCGGACCTCGCGATCCTGACCGGCGCGGCCGATTTCGAGAATGCCGACTATTCGCCCGGCAAGGTCGTCGCCAAGATGCCCGAGCCGTTCAACTCGGGGCAGAAAGCCCGCCATGGCCAGCGCCTGCCCGCGGGCAACGAAGGCGCAGGCACGGTCATCGCGACCGGCGACAGCGACATGGCCAAGGCGCTGATGGGCCAGCGGGTCGCCTGCGTGCCCGGCACCGCCTACAGCGAATACGCGATTGCCGATGCCGCCATGTGCCTGCCGCTGGGCGATCACAGCGCCGAAGCCGGCGCGTCGAGCTTCGTCAATCCGATGACCGCGCTTGGCTTCGTCGAGAACGCCCGGATGGATGGCCACAAGGCGATCCTGCACACCGTCGGCGCATCCAATCTTGGCCAGATGCTCAACCGCATTTGCCTCGAGGACGGCATGGGCCTGGTCAATATCGTGCGCAAGGACGAGCAGGCCAAGCTGCTCAAGGACCAAGGCGCGACCCATGTCGTGAATTCCTCCGACGACGATTTCCTCGACCAGCTCAAGGCGGCGATCGACGATACCGACGCCTTTTACGGCTTCGATCCGATCGGCGGCGGCAAGATGGTCGACACCTGCTTCAAGGCGATGGAACAGGTCGCGGTCGGCAAGATGACCGAATATTCGCGCTATGGCTCGAACCAGCAGAAGCGGATGTTTATCTATGGCCGCCTCGACTTCGGGCCGACCACGCTGACGCCCAGCTACGGCTTCGGCTGGACGCTCTCGGGCTGGCTGCTCACGCCCTTCCTGCAAACCGCGGGAATGGAAACGGTGATGCGCATGCGCAAGCGCGTGCTCGACAACCTCACCACCACCTTCGCCAGCGGCTACAAGACCAAGGTCGATCTCGAAGGCATGCTGACCAAGGACGCGATCCTCGATTATCGCCAGATGAAGACCGGCGAGAAATACCTCGTGATGCCGCACGGCTGATCTACGAACATGCCCCTCCTCTTCAGAGGAGGGGCAACGAGACTTGGCAAGCCGCAGGCGAGCCTAGTCGCAGTGGGGTGGTGATAGCGGCAAGCGCGACGCTGGCGCGTTGCCACCACCCCCAACCCCCTCCTCTTAAGAAGAGGGGGCCTTAACGCCCGTCGAAGGCGCGCTGGATGGCGGCGGGATCGCTTTCGCCGCTGGCGATCAGTAATTGCAGCAGGATGCGCGCCTTTTGCGGGTTGAGCGCGCGCGCGGCAACGAAGCCATTGCCGGTATCCTCGGGCTCGCGGTCGACCAGCCCTTCGTCGGCCCGGCTCGCGCGGACCACGCACACGCCGCGCGCTGCCAGCCGTGCCAGTTCCTGCCGGACGCTCCCGGGCATATTGCCCTCGCCCACCCCGGCAATCACGATCCCGCGCGTGCCCTCGGCCAGCTGCCGCGATATCGCGGCGGCATCCAGCCCGGCGTGGGCGTAGAGGATCACCACCTCGGGCAGGTCATCGGACCAGGCGAAGGCCGCGTCGGTCCCGCTGCGCCAGGGCGCGCCGAACCATTCGAGCGAAGCGGGCGTGACCAGCCCGACCGATTCGCGCGGGAAACCGCGAAACGCCTCGGTCCCGCGGGTGCGGACCTTGTAGACGTCGCGCGCGCCGAACACGCGGTCGCCCATCACCACCAGCACCCCGCGCCCCGCGGCATCGGGATCGCTCGCCACCCGCACCGCATTGGCGAAATTGCGCAGCCCGTCATAGCCGACCGCATCGGCGGGCCGCATCGCGCCGACCACCACCACGGGCTTGTTCCCCGGCAGCGTCAGGTCGAGCAGGAAGGCGGTTTCCTCCAGCGTATCTGTGCCGTGGGTGACGATGATGCCGTCGCATTCCGGGTCCGAGAGCGCGGCCATCGCGGCGCCATGCAGGGCCTGCCACACCGCTGGCCCGATGTCGGCCGAATCGATATTGGCAATCTGCGTGCCCGACAATTCGGCCTCGAGCCCCAGCCCGCCGACCTTTTCGAGGTAATCCTCGATCCCGATCTCGCCCGACCGATAATCATGCGCGATGGCGGAACCGGCGATCCCGGCAATCGTGCCGCCGGTGGCGAGGACGGTAAGCTTGGTCATGGGCGGGGCGAATAGCGGTCACGCAGCATTCTCGGCAATTGATTTTCAAGGAACAGCCGCTATGTGCGCTTCCACCCCGATGGACAGGGGGGCGCTTAGCTCAGTTGGTAGAGCATCTCGTTTACACCGAGAGGGTCGGCGGTTCGAGCCCGTCAGCGCCCACCACATTTCGAAACTCGATCCTATTCGAGGGGACCTGATCGGCCGAATTCTCCCGAGCTCAAGCGAAGGGCCGGAGCATCTTGGGATCAAGTGCGGGAGAGGGGCATCCGCCAGACCTACGACATCGCGATAATCGGCTGCGGTCCGGCAGGGCTTGCAGCGGCATTACTGCTGAATACGGACGGCCATGCCGTCACGCTTTTCGAAAGGTTCAACGAACCAAAGCCGCTCGGCTCGGGTCTGATGCTGCAGCCCTCGGGCATGGCCGTGCTTGATGCGATGGGGCTCGCGCATGAAACGGCCGCTCGCGGCGCTCGGATCGATGCGCTTTTCGGCATGCAGGAACATGGTCGCACCGCCCTCGATGCTCCCTATGCGAAGCTCGGCAAAGGCGAAGCTTTCGGTATCGGCATTCACCGCGCGAGCCTGTTCGGTGTGCTCTACGAGAAGGTGCAGGCGGCCGGTATTGCGATCCGGACTGGGCACGAGGTGCGCGACACAGAACTCGAGAGCGCCGCCCGGAGACTGTTATTTGCCGATGGCAGCCTTTCGGACCGCTTCGATCTGGTCGTCGATGCCAGCGGCTGGGCCTCTCGTATCGAATTTGGCAACAACCACGGCTTGCTGCCTTTCGGCGCATTGTGGGCCACCATACCGGTCGAGCCGGGCGATCCTCATGCCAAGAACCTCCTCGAACAGCGCTATCGCCGCGCATCGCAAATGGCAGGCGTGCTACCGATCGGATCGCGGGGGGGAGGTCTGCCGCAGGAGGTTGCCTTCTTCTGGTCGCTCAGGCGCAAGGACCATGGGCGGTGGTGCACCACCCCCATTGACCGCTGGAAGGCAGACGTCCTCGAACTTTGGCCCGAAATCGACTTCTTGCTCGACCGCATCAGTTCACACGAGGACCTCACCTTCGCGCGCTACGCGCATCGCAGCGCGCATCGCCCCTATCGCGAGCGGCTCGTTCGGATCGGCGATGCCTGGCACTCGGCCAGCCCGCAGCTGGGGCAAGGAGCGAACATGGCGCTGCTCGATGCCTGGAGCCTCGCTGCCGGCCTGCGCGAAGGAGATAGCTTGCGCCAAGGGCTGCGCCTGTCGTCCGGCTGGCGGCGCGACCATGTCGATCTCTATCAGGCGGTCACCTACGCCTTCACTCCGCTATTCCAGTCGAACAACGCGCTCTGGCCGTGGCTACGTGACCGCATCGTCGCGCCGCTGTCCCGCCTCGGTCCCGTGGCCAGGCTGCAGGCAAATCTCATGAGCGGTTTGTTCGGCTTCCCGCTACCAATCCTGGGGCTGGACCTGCCCGATTATCGCGCGATTGCCGCGTCGATGGCGGCGCGCGCTTCTTCGCCCGACCAGTCGTAGTCGCCCTGCACGCGCCAGACTTCCTCCCCCGCCGCATCGTAGAGCACGGTGGTCGGCATCACCCCGCCGCCGAGCGTGAAGCCGAGTTCGTTGTCCGGGTCCATCCACGGTTCGAGCCGGGCATAGCCGCCGGTAGCGAAAAAGGGTTCGACCACCGCGGCGCCCTGCATGTCCTGGCTCACCGTCAGCACTCTGAGGCGGCCGTCATATTCGCCGGCCAGCGCGTCGAGCAGCGGCATTTCCTTGACGCAGGGCGCGCACCATGTGGCCCACAAATTGAGCAACACCGGCGTCCCGCGCAGCGCGGCGAGATCGAGCGTGCGCCCTGCCGGATCACTCACCGTCATCGCAGGCATGGGCGTACCCGCCTCGCTCGGGTCGATCTGCGCGGTTGGCGCGGATGAAGCGCTGCTTTCTTGCACCGCACCGGGTGCGCCCCTATCGCAGCCTGCGACAGCAAGACCGAGGACAAGTGCAAGCGTGAACGACGATCGGGACACGAAAAGCTCCAACAGCATGTGGGGCGGCAGGTTCGCCGAAGGGCCTAGCGCGATCATGCGCGAAATCAACGCCTCGATTCCGTTCGACAAGGCGCTGTGGCGCGAGGATATCGCGGGCAGCCGCGCGCATGTCGCGATGCTGGCCAAGCAGGGCATCGTCTCGGCCGAAGATGCCGCGACGATCGACAGCGGGTTGCAGCAGATCGCCGAGGAATACGAACGCGGCGGCGTCCCCGAGGATTGGGATCTCGAAGACATCCACATGACCGTCGAAGCGCGGTTGACCGAGATCGTCGGCGCGGTCGCGGGGCGGCTGCATACCGCGCGCAGCCGCAACGACCAGGTGGCGACCGATTTCCGCATGTGGGTGCGCACCGCCAACCAGCGCGCCATTGCCGGGATCGAAGCGGTGCTGGGCGCACTGATTGCGCGCGCAGAGGAGCATGCCGACAGCATCATGCCCGGCTTCACGCATTTGCAGACCGCGCAGCCGGTCACGCTGGGCCACCATTTGCTGGCCTATTTCGAAATGCTGATGCGCGACCGCTCGCGCTTTGCCGACGCGCTAGCGCGGATGGACGAATGCCCGCTGGGCTCGGCTGCACTGGCGGGGACCGGCTTCGATCTCGACCGTGACATGACCGCCGAGGCGCTCGGCTTCGCGCAGCCCACGCGCAACAGCCTCGATGCCGTGTCGGACCGGGATTTCGCGCTCGATTACCTCATGGCCGCGAGCCAGTGCGCGCTCCACCTCAGCCGGCTGGCGGAGGAATTCATCATCTGGGCCAGCCAGCCCTTCGGCTTCGTCAAGCTGCCCGATACGCTGTCGACCGGCAGTTCGATCATGCCGCAAAAGCGCAATCCCGATGCCGCCGAACTGGTGCGCGGGCATGCGGGCCGCGTGATCGGCTGCGCCACCGCGCTGATGGTGACAATGAAAGGCCTGCCGCTCGCCTATTCGAAGGACATGCAGGACGACAAGCCGCCGGTGTTCGAGGCCGCGGGACTGATCGATCTGAGCCTCGCCGCGATGGCGGGCATGGTCGCCGATAGCGGGTTCGAGACCGCGCGGATGCGCAAGGCCGCCGAAGCGGGCCACGCCACCGCGACCGATCTGGCCGACTGGCTGGTGCGGCAGGCGGATATCCCCTTCCGCGAGGCGCACCATATCACCGGCGCCGCAGTCAAGCTGGCGGACGAGCAGGGCGTCGCGCTGGACGGCTTATCGATTGACGATCTGCAGAAAATCGACAGCCGTATCGATGCGCGCGTGTTCGATGCGCTGTCGGTGGATGCCTCGGTTGCTGCGCGCGCATCCTATGGCGGGACCGCGCCGGTTCGCGTAAGGCAGCAGGTAGCCGCGGCGAAACAGCGTCTCGGCATGGAGGTTTGATGCGCAAACGGGTCGCCCTTGCCGCTTTCGTGATGCTCGGCGCCTGCGGGCAGAAATCCGCGCTGCAGCCGGTCGAGGGGGCCGCCCTGCCGCCTGCGCCCTATGGCGCGGCGGTGCAGCCGACGGCGGACGAATTGCTCGCGGTCGAACCCACCGCGGCGCCCGACCGCAGCGTGGAACTGCGTACGCGTTCGGAAGAGCGCGAGGATGACCCCTTCGAGCTTCCGCCCGAGTAATTTCAACGCCGCAAGCAAGCCTTGCTCGACATGCAGCGGGGCTTTGGGCAGAGGCGGTGCCCATGGATCATTTTGAGCTGAGAGACGGCGTATTGCATGCCGAGGGCGTGCCACTGCCACACATTGCCGAAGAGGTCGGGACGCCGGTCTATATCTATTCGCGTGCCACGCTGGAACGGCATGCGCGCGTGTTCCGCGAGGCGCTGGGCGCGCTCAAGGACCCGCATATCGCCTTCGCGGTGAAATCCAATCCCAACCTCGCGGTGCTCAAAATACTCGCCAATGAAGGCTATGGCGCCGACGTGGTGTCGGGCGGCGAGCTGACCCGCGCGCTGGCCGCGGGGATGAAGCCCGAGGACATCGTCTTCTCGGGCGTCGGCAAGACCCATGCCGAGCTGCTGCAGGGCCTCGAGGCGGGCATCGGCCAGTTCAACATCGAGAGCGAGGAAGAGGGCTATGAGCTGGCGGCCATCGCCGCGCGGCACGGCAAGCGCGCCGCCTGCGCGCTGCGCGTCAATCCCGATGTCGATGCGCGCACGCATGAGAAAATCTCGACCGGCAAGCGCGAAAACAAGTTCGGCGTCCCGCTCGACCGCGCGGCGGAAATCTATGCCCGGCTGGCCGAGGAAGACGGCCTCGATATGCGCGGCGTGGCGGTGCATATCGGCAGCCAGCTTTCGACGCTCGAGCCGCTCGAAACCGCCTTCGGCAAGGTCGGGGCGCTGATCGCCGAATTGCGCGCGCGCGGCTGCACCGTGACGCATGCCGATCTCGGCGGCGGGCTGGGTGTGCCCTACAAGGCAGGCGAAGAACTGCCCTCCCCGGCCGAATATGGCGCGATGGTCGCGCGCGTCACAAAGGATTGGGACGTGCGCCTGATGTTCGAGCCGGGCCGCGTGATCGCGGGCAATGCGGGCGTGCTGCTGACCCGTGTGATCCGCGCCAAGCGCAGCGGCAACGGCCCGCCCTTCGTGGTCGTCGATGCGGCGATGAACGATCTCGCGCGGCCCGCCATGTATGGCGCGTGGCACGATTTCGACGCGGTCGAGCCGAGCGGCGAGCGCATGACCGCGCATATCGTCGGGCCGATCTGCGAAACGGGCGATACCTTTGCGATGGACCGCGACTGCGATGCGCTGGTCGCAGGCGATCTGGCAGTGTTCCGCACGGCTGGGGCCTATGGCGCGACCATGGCCTCGTCCTACAATTCGCGCGGCTTCGTGGCCGAAACGCTGGTCGATGGCGATCGCTATGCCGTGGTGGCCGACCGGATCGCCGCCAGCGCAATCATGGATGCCGAACGGGTGCCCGAATGGCTCGACTGACGCGATACCGCGATGCATAGCCTGCCGCTGTTCCACCGGATCGCCGGACGACGCGTCGTTGTGGTGGGCGATGGCGACATGGCGGGCGCCAAGGCGCGGTTGGTCGAACGCGCGGGCGGAATTCCCTGCGCCGAAACCGAAGCGCATCACGCCGCGCTGGCTTTCGTGGCGCTGGACAACCCCCGCGCGGCCGAGGCCGCGGCATTGCGGCTCAAGCGCGCGGGCCTGCTGGTCAATGTCGCCGACCGGCCCGAATTGTGCGATTTCACCCTGCCCAGCCTGCTCGACCGCGATCCGGTGCTGGTAGCGGTGAGCACGGGCGGTGCCTCCGCCGGACTGGCGAAGCATTTGCGGCTGCGGCTCGAAGCGATCCTGCCGCAATCGCTGGGTGCGCTGGCCAGCACGCTGAGCGCGGCGCGCGAGCGCATTCGCGGGCAGTATCCCGATGGCGACACAAGGCGGCGCGCGATCGACGCGGCGCTGCAGGAAGGCGGCGCGCTCGATCCCTTCGAACCCGGCAGCGCGGACGCAGTCGAGACATGGCTCGATGGCAAGACCGCCACCGAAGAGACGCGCGTGCTCGACTTCACGCTCACCAGCGACGATCCCGAAGACCTGACCATCCGGCAGGCCCGCGCGCTGGGCCAGGCGGATACGGTGCTGCACGATCCCGCGATTGCCGAAGCGATACTGGTCCGGGCGCGCGCCGATGCGGTGCGCCAGCCGCTTCCCGCAGAGCCACCCGCGAGCGGGCTGACAGTCCTGCTGCGGCGCGGCTAGACGACCGCGAGTTCGGTCGCGCCGACTGCCGCGAAATAACGCGCCAGCGCATCGGCAGTGCTGTCCGCCAGCGCGATATAGGCACGGCGGCGGTCATGCGGATCGGATACGCGCACCAGCAGATCGGCATCGACCATCTGCCTGATCCAGCGCAGGGCGGTAGTCGCGGGAACGCCCGCGGCGATGCATAGCGAGGTAACGCAGACCTGCTGCCGCTCGGCCCGCGCGGCGGCGAGATCGAGCAGGATATCCCACGCCGGATCGGCAAACAGCTCGGCATCGAGAAAGCGCATGCGCAGCTGGCGCGCCTTGATCAGCTTGCGCAGCACCGCGGCCTCGGGAAGACGCGGGCGATCGACCCCGTCTCGCGCGGCTTCATAGTCCTCCCCTTCACCGCGCCACGCAGGTGCGGGCGATTCGAAGCGGAACGCGCCGCCGCCTTCGCGCTGGCCGGGGGACAATTGCTCGAGCCGCTCGGCGATCTGGCCAACCTGTTCGGTCAGGCGGAGCAGCATCAGCCGGTCTTCCTCGCCCATTTCGCGCAAGCGCAGATTGGGCACCCGCGCGAGCACGCGTCCGATGGCGATGATGCGTTCGGCCCGGCCCGGATCGACGAGGATCTGCGGCGCCGACATCGAGAAACAGCCGAACACGCTGTCGAGCGCGCCCATGGTGGTGGACACCACAAGCTGCGCGCCCGCCTTGCCCCCGCGCATATCCAGCCGCGAGAGCAGCGCCAGCGCATCCGCGCTCGCTTCCGCGCAATCGACCAGCACGAGATCGCCCAGCGCACCGAGCGGCCCCTGCGCATATTCCTCGAGACTGCAGCATTCGCGCACGCGGAACCCCGCCGCCGCCGCATCCTCGCGCATTTCGGCGCGGATATGCGCGCGGTCGGCAAGCACGGTCACCGCCAGTTGGCACCCGGCGGCATCGCGCACCGGTGTTAGTTGACAGGAGGGGCTAGAGTGTCGGCGAGGCGGGAATATGTGGGATTTTCCGGGGTCTGATGGGATCGAAACGTCGGAATTCTGCCGTTTCCGACCGGTTGGCCCCTACGGCGTTCGCTCGACTGGCTGTCTAGAGTCCGTGTCCGTTTAGACAGTCGGCTGCCAAGATCGGCTGGAGGGACCGGTTCTAAGAGGCCCCCTCTGAGAATGCGCGGAAAGCCTTCTAATCCGCCATTCAGAGGCCGCTGAGACGGGAAAGGGGCATCGCCACGCAGCGCGCGAAGCGTAACCGAACTGGGGCAAACCGCGTTACTCTTCCGCCATCCAGCACGGGAACTGGGCACGTGTTGAAATGCAACGATAATTCCTGCTTCGGATCCGCGCGGCCCCAGAGGGCCAGCCGCGACATGTGGGACAGTTATTTCGGCTGCTTCATCAGCCGATAGGTCGGCTTTCCAGCGCCGCATTCGGAGCAATTGAGCGAGCTGGGGATGTATTCGAGCCGTTCGCCGCCGCACTTTCGCCAGAGTGCTTCGCGCAAGGCGTGCAGATCGGGATGCGCAACATGGCCACAGCTGCACTTCACCTCCAGCACCAGCCGATCGCGAATCAGGTGCGAAATGCAGTTCGGTCCTTCCCAGCCCATGGCTAAGCCCCTGCCCGGCGATCCTGTTCGCTATCCAGAACAGAGCAGCCCTCGCCGGCTGCCGCCTCGAGTGCGCGGCGCAATTCCGCATATTCCTCGCGCGATCGACAGCGGGAGAGATAGCGGCGCGATCCCTCGATCTCAGTTCCGCTTTCGTCGACCACGAAAAGATAGCCCTTCACAGCGCCAAGCCGAGCATCAGGCCCACCACGGCAATGACCAGCCACGCGCGAAATTCACGTCGAGCCAATCGCCTTTCCGCTGGCCGTGCCTGACGATCGGAATAGTCCCGCAGGGTCATTGAAGCATCTCTTCGGTCACTTCGGTGGTGGTGAGCGTTTCCATGCTGCCGCGGTTGATCGCCTGCAGGATAGCGAGGCAATCGAAGTATTGCTGACCGGTCACGGCATTGTCGGCCATAAAGCGTTCGACGTACGACCTTTGCCACCTTGGACGGCCATAGGTAACGGCGGTAGAGACTAGGGCATCCCCGCCACGCAAGATTTCTTCGCGATATTCGATCCCATAGCTGCAGCCGTAGCCATCATCACTGCCGACCGACAACAGCAGGTCAGGAAGCTTGGGATGATAGCCGACACCAATGGTCGTCATTTCGAGCCCCGCGCCCCTGAAGGTCTGCGCTTCTGCGCAGCGAAACCCGACCTGGTCATTCGGCCAGCAACGAATGCCATATTCAAAGTCTGAGATGGGGCCCCCGGCGTGGCCATAGTGGCTGCCATCGTCGAGCTGTCGCCATTCCAGCCGGCTATCGGCGAGCGGATCCGTACCGCGATCATCCCCGCATGCCGCGAGCATCGCACAGACGAAGATCGCGCCCCGCTTCATATCCTGCGCACGACGGCGATCACCCGACCGATCACCTGCAGCTCGTCGTCGCCAGGATCGTAATCGGGCACGTTCTCATTGTCCGAAAGCAGCGTGATCTTCCCCCCGCCCATCCGGACGCGCTTTACCATGCCGATGCCGCCCACCGAGAGGACCCATATTTGATCGTTGATGCTTATCGTGTCCCTGCTGCGATCGATCAGCAGCACGTCCCGATCGCCAATGGTCGGGTACATGCTGTCGCCGATCCCGTGCGAAAAGCACAGGAGCTGTTCGGGCGCTGCGGTGAACATGCGCACGAAAGCTCGGGGGAAGTGTTCGATCACCTCGCCGGGATCGATGCCATCGAGGAACGTGCCCCCCATGCCATAACCGAGTTCGAGCATTGGAATTGCCAAGCTGTCCCGACCAATCGGCTGTGAGACTTCTTTTCGCCGGACAGGCGGCTGAGCGTCCAAAGCGCGCGCCCAGCCCGGGAAGGCGGGATAAGCTTCCTGCAGTTTTTCGAGCGTGCGTTGGCTGAGCCTGGTGGTGGCGGTGCCGTTCAGCGGGCGCTGCAGCGTGGACGGCGCCATGTTTGCCTTCTTCGCGACCGCGGCAGCATGTGTGCCGGCATATTCGACCAGCTCGCGAAGTAGCGCAGTATCCTGTTCCAAGCCGTCCATGTTCACGCGCTAGCAGGAGCGTGGCCGCAATCGTAATTGCATAAATGCGGTTGCAGAGCCGCATTTATGCGGTTAATGCGGCTGGCATGGATGAACAGAAATGGATCGCCGACATCGAGAAGAGGGCCCGGCTTAACGGGATCTCGATCACGATGGTGTGTGGCAGGGCGAAGATCCGCACCTCCACCTTTTTCCGGTGGAAGAAGACCGCCGGCAATCCGGAGCCGACCAGCCCAACCTGGCGCAGCACCAAGGCGATCGATGCCGCACTGGCGGAGCTGATCGAAGAACGTCGGCGCAGTCGTAAGGCGATGGCCGCGTGATGGGCTTTGTTGACGCCGACGCGGCGCGGCGCGCAGTGCGCCGCCTGAAGCTGCGCAGCGCGCTGGGCGCGCTGCACACATCAGTCCCGACATTGCTGGATGTTCTTGATCAGCGCCCCAACGCGGATGCTGGTGCTGACCCGGCCGCGCGCCAGGGCGGAATCGGCCTGGCCAGCGGCGATCATCAAAGTGGCATCGGTGGCGGGTCCATCGACTGCGTCAAACGCGACGACATGCGCGAGCAGGAGCTGCTGGAGGGCGTTAACCTGGCTCTCCAGTTGCTCGATACGCTGGGTGTCGGACTTCGGCATGGGCTGTTCTCCGCTGTTGCTGGCACGGAGGGTAAGCAGGCTGCCGGAGACGGTCACTGTCTAAGTGAGGTGGCGAAATGAGCAGCCACCAATCGCTGTTATCGAGCGCCGAAATCATTGCGCTCAATCCAGCCGACGTTTTCGTGCCTGATCGCATTGGGTTCTACCATGAGGACAAGGCAATCGCCCTGGGTCGCCTGATCGCGGTGGATGGCCAACGCGATCCGATCAAGGTGAAGGCGCGAGGTCATGGCGATGAGGCCTGGGAGCTGATCACCGGCCTGCACCGACTACGCGGCTGCGCAAACGAGGAAATCAGCGTCTTCGCGCTGGTGGTGGATGGTGAGGCTGAAGACTTCGCCGACCTGGAAGCCAGTGAAAACCTGCACCGACGTCCGCTGGGGCCGATCGAGCGCGCGAAGTTCACTGCCGCACTGGTGCAGGCCGCACAGGATCGTATCGCGCGCGAGCATGGCGGGCTGAAGCAACAGCAGCTGGCGATCAAGGCGCGCTGGGAACGGGTGAAGGCGGGCGAAACCACCCACGAACAGGCCTTGCGCGACGAAACCGAGGATACGTGTGCAAAGATTGCACACGTATATGGCTGGGAAGATTCGGTGGGCGAGGCACTGGGCCTTTCGCGCCGCACCATCCACGGCGACCTTTCGCTGTTCCGCCTGCTGATCGAGCCGTTCCCCGACCTGATCGAGGCGCTGGCAAAGCACCCGGTGATCGGAGAGAACGCCAACCAGCTGAAGGCGATTGCGGCCGTCAAGGACGAGGCGCAGCGGCGACAAGTGATCGAGCTGGTACTGGATCAGCCGAGCATATCGGTGGACGGCGCGCGCATTCGCCTAGGCATCGACAGCGGCAAAGCACCCGCGCCCACGCCCGATGTAAAGTTCACAAGCACGATCAGCGACAGCTGGGGTCGCCTGTCCACCACGGCGAAGCGCGATTACCTGCCCCGCTTCGTCACCATGCTGACGCCCGACATGCGCAGCCGCCTGCGCGAGCTGCTCGACGAGGGGGGCAGCTGATGCGCGCCTCCTATCTCCGCGCCGTTGCGTGGCTGGCGCTGCATGACGATTGCAGCTGGGCCTATTGCACCGATGGCACGCTGAGCGTTGCGGCACAGCTGACTGCCGAGTTGTTCGGCAAGTCGCCGCGCATCCTGGCATTCGATCTGCGCGCCAAGCGCCTGGCCGAGGGGATTGCCCATGGCCGGTGAAGTGACCCGCACCCCCAAGAGTATGCGCCACCCGCTGGATTGGTGCGTGGAGCAAGGCTGGGAATGGGACATGATTCTGGGCTCGATCGGCGCGGAACCGGAGCTGGGCGAAGGCGTGGCGATCTGGGACCCTTGCGCCGGCTTCGGCCACAGCGGTTCGCGTCTGGAAGGCTGGGGCTTTACCGGGCGCATTTACCTGTCCGATTTGGTCGAGAACGTGGCGTGGGATGATTTTCATCTCCGACCTACATTCTTCCTCGCCGATTTTCTGACCCTGACAGAGCCGCCTAAGAGCCCGATCAGCGTCTTCTTCAATCCGCCCTTCAGCTACATCGACGGGATCTGGGAAGACTGCGTTCGGCATGCGCTGAAGCTGGCCACGCACCGCGTGGTGGCGATCGCCCCGCTGAAATACACCGCTGGCGGTCTGAAGCGCGGCAAGCTGTTCCGGTTCGACCATCCGCCGCAGCTGCAGCTGATCTTCACCCAGAGGCCCAGCATGCCGCCCGGCGATATGATCGCAGCGCTAGGCAAGGATGCCTATCGGAAGGGACAGATCGATTACTGCGCCTTCGTATGGGACGTGCGCGAGCCGACCCAGCCCGGCGAAACCCGCACAGTATGGCTGCCCCGGTTCGATGATCCGATCGAGGGGATCACGTGATGTTGACGCTGACCGCAAAACAGGCAGCGCTGCTGCGTTACATCGCCGGCTATCAAGAGGCCCACGGCTTCTCGCCCAGCGTCCGCGAAATGGCAGCAGGCACCGGCACTAAGAGCGTCAATAATATCGTGCGCATGCTGGATTGCCTGGAAGAGCGCCGGGCGATCCGCCGCATGTGCCAACGGGCTCGTTCAGTCCAAATACTGGTGCCCGTATCGCTGCCCCGCGCACCCGACGGCGCGCCGCTGCGTGCCGTCTTGATCGGTGGTGCAGCATGGGCCTGACAATGACCGAACAGGCTGTGTTGGAGCGTAGCGATCGGGGCATTCTGAACGCATCAATCGCGCGCGAACTGAAGCTGCGGCCTGGGTATGTCGACAACATCGTCAGCCGGTATTCGGTTTCGTTGGCCAGTGATGCTGCGCGCAATACCGAGATCCGCCGCGCAACCTGTGCCTTGGGCCGCGCCGTGATCGCAGCGGGGGGCCATCGGTGATGGGGTCCCGAGCTGAACAGCTGCGGCACCACCGCAAATGTTTCGAATACGGCCTGCAGCACGGGATAAGCCCGCGCGAGGCCGAGCTGCAGATGAAGCTGCAGGAGGCGCGCGACCGAGCGCAAACGCTTCAGGCGAGGATGACCGCGAAGCACCATGCCCAGTGCGTGGCGCCGGCGCGGATCGCCTCGGCCGAAGAACCCAAACCCGAACCCTGGATGATGAGAGACTGACCATGGCAGAGACGTCAAATCAATCGGAACACGCCAGCTTGTATGGCTTCGGCCTCGACAACGATCTGCCGATGGGCGCGACTGTCAGCGACCCGGCGGAGTGGTCCAAGATCTTGGACCACTACCGCCGCGGAAGCCGAGACATGCGGGACCAGGCGGGCGAGTACCAGCAAGCCGATCCTTACTTCGCGGAGTGGCACCAGCTGGAAGGCGCTCAGGACGAAGCCCAGAACAGTTCAGGCGCGTGCCTTTGGGCCGTAGGTGTCAATGTCATCGCCATTGGCGCGCTGATCGGATGGTTGCTGTCGTGACTGGGCCATCCGATCGCTTTGCGAAGCCGCGCGGCCGCATGCCGGTGCTGCAGTTCCTGCAGCCTACCGAGCTGTCCATCGATCCGTCCTATCAGCGGTCAATCGAAGGGGGCGACTCCCAACGTCTGATTCGGACGATCGCGCGCGAGTGGAATTGGGATCTGTGCCTTCCGCTTGTCGTCAGCCGTCGCGATGATGGTGACCTGTACGTGATCGATGGCCAGCACCGACTGGAGGCGGCGCGGCTTCGCGCAGATATCCACCACCTGCCTTGCGTTGTCGGCAACTACTCCGATGCCGCTGCCGAAGCGGCGAATTTCGTGCACCTGAACCAACGGCGACGCCCACTGAACGGGCTCGACATGTTCAAGGCCGCAGTTGCTTCGGGACATAGAGAGGCCGTCGAAATTGCGGAGGCGATCGATGCGGCCAAGCTTAAACTGGCACCGCATCTGACCGCAGCCGGGTGGAAGCCTGACATGATCGGCCACATCGGCGGGATCAAACAGGCCTGGAAGACCAGCCCGCACGCTACCAGGCAAGCACTGAAGTTTCTGGCTGCGACCTATGCCGGTGAAGTGCTGCGATATGGCGGCACCATTTGGCCAGGAATTGCCGCTGTCTGTGCGAAGCATTGCAAGGCCGATCGACCATTCGATCCCGAGCTTCAGGCAGCGTTCAGTGCGCGGCTGAAGCGGTACACCCAGCGGCGACTGCGCAGCGATATCATGGTCCTTTCGGCAGGCGACACCATGAGCCGGACCGAAGCGGCCGTTCACGCTGTTCAGGCAGTGATCGATGGTCGCGACCCAGTAAAAGTCGCATCCCACCGATCCGCCCCGTCGCTGACGACCGCACCGGCGCTGCCGACCAGCCCAACCCTGGACAGGTTCGATCTGCGCACAAAAGGCGGTGCTCAATTCTGCGAACAGTGTGACGAACTGCGCAGGCCGCGCGAAGTTGCCGGGTGCAAGAGCCGCTGGTGCAGTCTGCGAGATACAGCAGCATGAGCGCCGCGACATCCCATTCCCAGCGCAACCCGAAGCGCTCGCGACAGACGCGCAAGCGTACACTGGCCATCGACCTGAACCAGGTGCCCAGCGCCATGGAGCAGCTGGCGGAAAGCTGGAAGGGCAACCGATGATCGCCTGGGTCGCAACCACGAAAGTCACTGCGCTGCCAAGCGATGACCCCGACAAGGGGCTGCCACGTCATGGGTAAAGCCAAGGCGCATCCCGACCAGGTCCCTTTCGACTTCGCAGCGCCAGCTCCGCGCAGAGGCCGTGCCGCGCTGGCCGGGCTGGAGAAGCGCATAAATGAAACCGTGGGGACCATGTTGAACAGTGATCCGCGTCCGCGCGAGGTGATTGCCGCTGAAGTCAGCGTGCTGCTGGACGAGGAAGTCAGCGCGGCGATGCTGAATGCCTATTCCAGTCCGGCGCGGGTCGAACACCGTGTTCCGATGAGCCGGTGCTTCGCCATCGCCGTCGTGACCGCCAGGCAGGATCTGCTGGACCCGCTGGTGCACGAAATCGGCGCGGCCCTGCTGGTGGGGGACGAAGTGAAGACCGCCCGGTTGGGCCAGCTGCAACAGACGATTGCCGCGGCACAAAGGGAAATGCGCGAACTCAAGGGCAATGCCCCGAAAATGCGGGGGGACAGCTAAGTGGCAAGTACACAGCCCATTCATTCGGATTCGTTCGCAACGGACGGCGAGGCGTGGTTTTCCGCCGCCGACCTGGCAGAACTGGCATTGCCCGGCCTGCCAACCGACAAAAGGTCGATCGCTCGGCGCGCGAAGGACGAGCGGTGGAACAGCAGAGCAGACGCCAAGGGCAACTTGCTGGTACGGCCGCGGCGCGGACAGGGCGGAGGCCATGAATTCCACGCTTCGCTGTTGCCGCCTGCGGCACAGCTTGAGTTGGCCCGTAGGGGCCTGATCGAGAGGGCGAACCAGGAAGAAAGCCGCGATGAAGATCGCCATGGCTGGCGCTGGTTCGAACAGCAGACGGACAAGGCGCGCAAGGTTGCCCGTTTTCGCCTAGAGGTCGTGGGCGAAATCGAAGTTCTGGAAGCCGCAGGGGCAACCCGCACTGCGGCAGTGGCAGAAATCGCGGCCACCCGATCGCTGGGCAAAAGCACGCTATGGAACTGGCTGCGCGCGGTCGACGGGATCGAGCCGGCCAACCGGTTGCCCGCCCTGACGCCGCGGCGAAAAGGTGGCGGTACGCAGGCCGAGATCGATCCGGAACTGTGGACTGTATTTAAGAGCGATTATCTGCGCGCGTCGCAGCCGACGTTGACCAGCTGTTACGATCGCACCGCAGCGATCGCGGCTGCAAAGGGCCTTTCAATGCCGTCTGAGCGTACGTTCAGAAGGCGGTTGGAAACGATCGATCCCGGCATTGTGACGCTGAAGCGTAAGGGCAGCGAAGCCCTGCGCCGATCGGTCCCCGCACAGCGCCGCACGATCGAGCACCTGCATGCGCTGGAGCATGTGAATGTCGACGGACACCGGTTCGATGTGTTCGTGAAGGACAGCGAAGGCCGTGTGTTCCGCCCCATGATGGTGGCGATCCAGGACATCTATTCGAGCAAGATCGTGGCCTGGCGCCTCGCAGAAACCGAAAGCGCGGTGTTGACCCGATTGGCCTTTGCCGATTGCTTTCGCGAGTTCGGCATTCCCAAGCACTGCACGCTGGACAATGGCCGTGCCTTCGCCAGCAAATGGATCACCGGCGGAGCAAAGACCCGGTACCGCTTCAAGATCCGCGAGGAAGAGCCGACTGGCCTGCTGACCGGACTGGGGATCGAGATCCACTGGGCGCTGCCATACCGCGGGCAATCCAAGCCGATCGAACGCGCGTTCCGCGACATGTGCGACCGGATTGCCAAACATCCTGCGATGGAGGGCGCATACACTGGCAACAGCCCCATGGCGAAGCCGGAGAATTACGGCAGCCGCGCGGTGCCGATGGACGAATTTATCGTGCATGTGGCGCAGGGAATTGCGGCTCATAACGCCCGCTCGGGCCGCAGGGGCCGCAATTACGCCGGGCGCAGCTTCGACCAGGTCTTCGAGGAAAGCTATGCCGCCGCGCCGATCGGCAAGGCGACGGCAGAACAGCTGCGCATGGCGTTGCTGAGCGCGGAGCAGGTGCTGGTAAACCGGACGACCGGCGAGGTCAGCCTGTTCGGCAACCGGTACTGGAGCGTGGAATGCGGAAGCCTGCATGGCCAGCGCGTGACGGTGCGCTTCGACCCCGACAATCTCAACGAAGATATTCACCTGTACGCGCAGGACGGCCGATATCTGACCAGCGCGCAGGTGATCGACGATACCGGGTTCGACGACGTGGCCGGTGCCAAGGAAACGGCCAAGCGGCTGAAAGGATATCGCCAGCTGATCCGCGATGCGGCCACGGCAGAGGGTCTGCTGGATGCCGAACAGGTGGCAGCGATTCAGCCGGGAACACCAACGCGCGCGGCACCCCATCCGGGCGTAGTGCGACCCGTCCGGCACCGGGGCACGGCAGGCGCCGCGGCCGCCGCGCTCAAACCACGACACGAAGAACAGGAAGAACGCCAGACGCGCGTGTTCAACGCGCTGCGCCTGGTGACCGATAACCAGCCATGAAGAGATCGGCGCGCGGGGATCGATTGGAACCCGCCCCCGCGCACCGTGCCCAACAAAGGACGGAGACTAGGGTAGCATGAACGATCCAAAGAAACAGCAGATCGATGTGGAGCAGCAGCGCGCCTGGCTGAACCAGCACAAGGAAGAGACGGGCCTGAGCTGGAAGCAATTGGAGGCGCGTATCGGTCGATCGAGCAGCACGCTGAGCCTGTTTGCCAGCAACAAGTATGGCGCACCAGGCGAACTGATTGCCGAGGAAGTCTTCGTCTATCGGCAGACGCTGGCCGCGAAAGCCGCGGCCGCCAGTAAGGCGGTAGAGCTTCCCGATTACTATCCGACTGCCACCAGCCTGCAGCTGATCAGCCTGCTGACCTGGGCAAAGCGGGGTCGCATCACCATGGCGGCGATGGGGCCGGGAATGAGCAAGAGCATCACCGCCCGCCATTTCGACGCCTGCAATTCCAACGTGTTTCTGGTCACGATCAGCCCGGCGACATCGGGCATCCGTGCCATGCTGCGCGCAGTGCTGCATGCGATGGGTGTCGCCAGCCCAACGGGTGATATCCAGAGCATGTCGATGCAGATCAAGGATCGGGCTTCGAAGCTGCAAGATCCGCTGCTGATCCTGGACGAAGCGCAGCACCTGACTGTGCAATCGATCGAGGAAGTACGCCATTGGCACGACGCCACCGGCATCGGCATCGCGCTGATGGGCAATGAGCAGGTGCAGCAGAAGATCGATGGCGGATCGCGCGCCGCGGCCTTTGCCCAGCTGTTCAGCCGAGTAGCGCAATCGATCGTGCGGTCGCGGCCGTTGCCCGACGATGTGGATGTGCTGCTGGATGCCTGGGGCATCATGGATCCGGCGATCGCGCGTGAAGTACACCGGATCGCCCAGCTGCCCGGTGCGCTGCGCGGCGTGACCTTCACACTGGAGCTGGCGAAGATGCTGGCAATTTCCGAGCATGCGCAGCTGCACGTAAAGCATGTCGAGGATGCCTGGGCGCAGCTTTCACGCCGCACAGTGGGGGCGTGACCATGAGTACCAGCATCCGCCGCGCGATTACCGATTTCATCGCACTGCAAGGCCGCGACGCTGCCCTGCGTGAAGCGATCGCGCTTCCCCAAATCCTTGCCGCTGCCGCAATCGTCATGGTCGCAGCGGCAGTCATGCTGGAGCATTGAAATGCGGATCATCGGATACGAGGACAAGCGGATCGGCGAACTGGCCTTCGTCTATATCCGGCTGCACGCTGGCATCGACCGCATCGAGCTGCAATCGAAGCGCCGCGCCCGCAACCTGGTGGAAGGGCGTACGCTGTTCACCTGGATACTGCGCAACCATACCGGAGCGCGACCTGCGAGCTATCCCGCGATCGGCGAATTGCTGGGCGATCTTGATCCTTCGAGCATCCGATACCTGGATGCGAAAGCAGACATCCTGCGCGAGCGAGATCCCGCCTTCGTTGCACTGTGCGCCGGCTTTGCCCACTTCGAACGAGAGCGCAGGGGAGATCCGGTATGACCGCGGCAAGTGCACGGCCCGCTACGTTCAACCGCAGCACGCAGCATCGGCGATCGATGCTAGGCAAGATCCATATCGCCAAAAAGCAACTGGCCATGGACGAGGACGATTATCGCCAGCTGCTGTTCGAACAGACCGGCCATGGCAGCGCGGCCGATTGCAGTGACGCGCAGCTGGCGCGAGTGATCGAACAGCTAAAGGCGAAAGGGTTCAAGCCGCTGCCCAAACCGGGAAAGACAGCAGCGACACATCCGATGGCGCGCAAGGCCCGCGCACTGTGGATCAGCCTGCATCACCTGAACGTGGTGCAGAACCCTGCGGAAGAAGCGTTGGAGGCATTCAGCCGACGCCAGCTGGGCTGCGCGAAACTGAACTGGGCGAACCAGCGCGAGGCCTACAAACTCATCGAAGCGCTGAAGGCGATGGCCCTGCGCCATGGCTGGCGGCAGACGGCTGCGCATGACGGGCACCAGCTGAGCCCGAAAGAGCTGCAGATGCACCTGTGCGAGGTGATCCTGGCCCGGCTGAAGGATGGCGGCCACGTGCCCGACGACTGGTATCTGGATATCGCAGCAAAGCGACTGTGCGGCATCGATACCACAGCGACCGAAACTGGATACACGGCCGAAGATTACGGCCGTCTGGCCAAGGCGCTGGGCGACAAGCTGCGCCAGCTGGCCAACCCGGTACCCGAAGCATGAGCGGCGAGTTGAAAGCCGCGCTGACGCTGGTCGAGCGCCGGGGGATCGCGCCGCTGAATCGAGTGGCCGCGTTCCAGACAGGTGCCGACTGGTCAACCTACATCGCGCGCCGGCGCGAGGTCGAAGGACAGGTGATCGAGGCGCTGGAGAAACAAGGGGCGAAAATCACGCCTCAGGCAACTGGCACGCAGATCCGCATGTGCGGGCTGGCCGCACGATCGACCACCGGCCTGCTGGGCGCGCTGCAGAACTGGCGCAGCCAAGCCGAAGCAAAACTGAAGGAGAACCGCCGTGTTCGACCGTAACGACCGTCCGCTAAAACGCGAATACGAGACATTGGGCTGGCTGGACCTGCCCGAGCTGGGGCGCCGCGAACGGACGGCGACCCGCCGCACGGGGCCCGCCATCCTGATCGCGATCGGCGCATTCATCGCAGCCATCGCGATCGCGATCACGGCAGCGGGCTGATGGCTGGGCTGCACATGACAGATCATGCGATGCTGCGGTTCCTCGAGCGCGGGGGTGGCATAGATGTCGAGGCGCTGCGCGGCGCGATCGAAGCGTCGCTTGCACGCGCCCACAATGCCGCCAGAACCGTCAGCGATAGCGATTATCTGGTTCGGGTGGACGGCATGACCTTCGTCGTCCGGGGCGCAGCGGTCACGACCGTGCTTCCCGATGATCATCCCGGCCAGCACGCGGCCGCACTGCGCCGATGAGCGAAGAGCTGACCGCCAGCCTCAGCGCGTTGCTGGGCGAAGAGGGGCTGATCGCCCTGGCCGAGAATTTCGGCGGGCGGCGGCTGTATGTGCCTGGCGACATCAAGCCCGACCACCCGATCGCCAAGGCGCTGGGCGAACAGCGAGCGCGCAAGCTGGCCAGCCTGTATTCGCCCGCGCAGATCCGCGTACCCCTTGCCCGGACGATCCGCGCAAGGCATTACCGCGCCAACGGCGATTCCAATGGTGTGATCGCCACGAAACTGGGCATGACCGAAACCGGCGTCGACAAGATGTTCGACCGCATGGATTGCCCGCCTGACAAGGGCAGCGCCCAGCTTTCCCTGCAGATCTGACGCCCATGCCCGCGCCCGCGGGCATGCACTCCACGGCGCGGCAACCGTACACCGGGCGCCATGAACGCCGAGAATTCAACCCCAGAACCCATTGTGGTCACCGCCTTCAGCGAGCGGTTCGAGCATGCCTTTGCCGAGCTGCTGGGGATCGAAGGCGGTTTCGTTGACGATCCGGTCGATCGCGGCGGCGCGACCAAATACGGCATTTCGCTGCGCTTCCTGAAGGCCGAAGGCGCGATCGACGAGGATCTGGACGGCTACGCCGATTTCGACCTGGACATGGATGGCGATATCGACGGCGCCGACATCCGCAAGCTGACCGTGGGCGATGCGAAGAGCCTGTACAAGCGCAGCTTCTGGCAGGCGCTGGAATGCGAGAGCTTCCCCCGGCCGATCGGCGAAATGCTGTTCGATCAAGGCGTGAATGGCGGCAACCACGCTGCGAAGAAGCTGTTGCAGCAGGCGATCAACGCCGTGCTGCGCGCCGGGCGATATCGCACCATCCCGCTGAAGGCTGACGGCCAGATCGGCGACCTCACCCGGCAGTCATTCCAGTCGATGTGGGAGCGACATCCCGAACAGTTGGTGATCGAATACCGCGAGGCTGTGAAGGACCGGTACGTCGCGATCGTGCGGCGCAATCCCAGCCAGGCCAAGTTCCTCAAGGGATGGCTGAACCGGGCCGAAAGGCTGGGGAGATAACGATGTTCGCATTCCCGAGCCTTTCGACTGCGCGCGTTACCTTCAAGGCATTCTGGCTGGCAATCGCGGCAGCCGCGTTCATCGCGGTGGCCGGCCTGGCCGGTGTGCAGACCGTGCGGCTGTATGGGTTCCACCTATGGCCGATATCGATCACGGGCTGGATTGCCACCGCGAAGGCGCGCGAGGCCGAACGCGATGCCGAAAGGCGCGAGCACCAGCAGACCAAGACCGATTACCGCGGAGCCCAGGTGGAGGCCGCGCGCCTCGAGCAGACGCGCCTGGACCGCGTGAAAGCCGAACAACAGGAGATCACCGATGCGGTGGAAGCAGACTATCGCCGCCAGCTTGCTGGCCTGCATGCCCGCGCTGAGCGCTTGCGCGAAGAGCTACGAACCAGAGCCGGCGCTGCCGGTGCGGGCCGAGGTATCGAAATGCCCGGCCTTCCCGCTGCCGGCAGCGGATCTGCTGAAGCGGCCGGCGATCCTGGATTTCCTGCCGCCTTCGACCGCGACCCAGCCGAACAGCTAGAGCGCGACGTAATCGCCACCGAACAGGCGATCCAGCTGAATGCGCTGATCGACTGGCTGCTGAAGCAGCACGCGATCGATCCCAACGCCGACCTCTCCAACACAGCGGAGCAGCGCTGATGGAACTGGGGGAAAGGGCGATCGAGAGCAGCGGCGCATTTGCCGATGCCGAGCGCGATCGCGAGATCCAACGCACCAAGGCCAAGCTGGCGCAGGAGGGCGACGCCTTCTGCCAGGGCTGCGGCGAGGAAATACCCGCCGCGCGCCGGGCTGCCCTGCCCAGCGCGACGCGCTGCATCGAATGTCAGGCCAAGCTGGAAAGGCGGCCGCGATGATCGAGGGGCCCGTTGCCTTCCACAAGTTCGCTGCCAGCTGGGTGCTGGCGGCCATGGCAAGCGTGCCGCTGGATCAGGCGGCACCGCAGGCGGAAACCGTGCTGCAGCTGGGCGGCGCCGAAGTGCCCGTGGTCACCGCAGCGCTGGGCCTGCTGGGCGTGCTGTGCGCACGGTTCCTGGCCCTGCCCAAGGAACGATCGCTTGGCACGCCCCGGTTCATGGTGGTGAGCCTGCTGATGGTGGTGGCGGTTCAACTCTGGATCGTGGAGGCACGGCCGGGCTGGCTGTTCGCTTTCGTGCTTTCGATCGGGCTGGGATTTTCGGGATATTCGCTGATCGAGCTGCTGGGCGACCAGGTGAAGGAGACGGTGACCGCCGGTTTCGAAGCCGCGCGCGGGGCCTTCGGCAAGCTGTTCAAGACATCGAAGGACGTGGACGCGGACAATGGATAGCGGCAAGCTGATGGAGCTGGCGATCATCGCCATCATCCTGGCCGGAATAGGCTATGTGATCTGGCGCGGCGGCGCTGCGAACCCGGTGGGGACCGGGCACCTGCAGCAACGCTTCAGAAGCTTTTCCACAGACCTTGCCACGATGAGCTCCGGCATGGAAACGCTGGGCGACCAGATCAAGGCCCTGGAGCAGAGCGGTGCGTCGGCTCATGAAGTCAAGCGCCTGCAGGGCGAGTTCGAGGCCGAGAAGGCGCGAACCGACAAAATCTACGCCACGCTGGAACGGATCGACGGTGATGTGAAGGGCATGCGTGAGGACCAAGCCGCGCGCAATCAGGTGATCGCTTCGCTTTCCGATAGCGTGCGGTCGGTGGCCAACAGCCTCGAGCAGCACCGTCGCGACATTACCGAAAAGCAAAGTGCCGTGGCTGAAACATGCGCGGCGACGTCGAGCGACCTGAAGCTAATGGGACGGCAGCTCGACCGGCTTTACGATGTCATAGTCAAGAAGGGATTGGCCAAATGAGCATCGGACACGAGTTGAAAGAGAGACTTGCCGCCGATGCCCGGCTGCAGATCCTGCGCGAGCTGGCGGCGCAGACCGACGGCCGCCTTTCGATCCTGCCGCTGCAGCGCGCGCTGGACGTTTACGGAATCAAGCGCGACCGCGACTGGGTATTTACTCAGCTGCGCAAACTGGAAGCGCTCGATGCGATCAATATCCAGATGGCGGGCGAGATGCCCATCGCCCGGATCGCGCGTGTCGGCCGCGATCACCTGGACGAACGCGCGGTGATCGAAGGCATCACCCGCCCGGCCGAGGTGGAATGACATGGGCATCGCAATTCTGACGGCACTCTACCTGCTCGGCGCAGCCGTAACCTACTTGCTGGCGATCGATATGCTCAATGTGCGGCTGCACTTGCGCCGCCTGGTGGCATTGTTGATTGCTAGCGCTTGGGTTCCGATACTGATCATCGCTGCGGTTTTCCTGGGCGTGGATCTGATCGAGCTGGCGTGGCGCAAGCACTTGCGCTGGGGGCGGCGATGACGCGGGACAGGCGCGGGCGCGGCCACCTGTCATCGATCGACCTCCTGCCGGAAGAGGCGGAAGAGGATATTGTCTGGGCGCTGGAACAGCTGCGCGAGAACAAGCTTCCGCAGACCACGATCCTGGAAGAGTTCAACCTGCGCCTGGCGGACAAGGGGATCGATCCGATCAGCAAGAGCGCCTTCGGTCGGTATTCGATCCGCAAGGCCCGCCAGTTCCGCCAGCTGGACGCCGTTCGGCGGATGAGCGCCGAGCTGGTCGAAACGCTGGGGCCCGAAGGCCCCGACGAAGTGACCGTGATGGTGGCGGAGATGATCAAGACCGCCGCTTACCAGGCGCTGGAAGGCGGCGAGATCAAGCCCAAGGAAATCATGGAGCTGAGCCGCGCGCTGCAGGCAGCGGTGGGCGCACAAGCCAAATCCGACGAATATCGCAAGCAGCTGGAGCGGCGCGTTTCCGAACAGGTCGAGGCCGGCGCGGACCGGGCTGAGCAGGTGGTCCGAGAAGCCGGATTGTCGGCCGAAGCCATCGCCCAGATGCGGCGCGAGTTCCTGGGCGTTAAGTCGTGATCGAGGCGGATACCCTGCCTACGGCCGACCAGGCGCCGCCGCGATCGCCGATCGACGATTGGGTGCCCGGCATGGTGCCGCCGCCCGAGCTGGACCCGCTGGCGGACGGGATCCTGATGGCGCACCAGAGGGCTTGGATCGAGGATGCATCGCCGCTGAAGCTCGCCGAAAAAGGCAGGCGAACGGGCATTACCTTTGCCGAGGCGCTGGATACCACGCTGATCGCGGCTGCGGCGAAGAGCGCGGGCGGGGATTCAACCTATTACATCGGCGATACGAAGGACAAGGGGCTGGAGTTCATCAGCACCTGCGCCAGTTTCGCCCGCCATGTGGCCAAGGAATTCCTGACGATCGACGAATTCCTGTTCGACGACGTCCAGCCCGATGGATCGAGCAAGCAGATCGCCGCCTATCGCATCCGCTTCGCGTCCGGGCATGTGGTGGTGGCGCTGTCCAGCAATCCTGCCAACATTCGCGGCCTGCAGGGTCGCGTGATCATCGACGAGGCGGCCTTCCACCGCAATGTCGCAGCCGTCATTGATGCCTGTAACGCGCTGCTGATCTGGGGCGGCGTGATCCGGATCATTTCCACCCACAACGGCAACCTCAACCCGTTCAACGAACTGATCAAGGAAACGCGCGCCGGCCAGTACGACTATTCGATCCACACCATCACTTTCGACAATGCGGTAGAGAACGGGCTGTACGAGCGGGTGTGCCTGATGCGTGGGTGGGAGCCGAGCCCAGAGGGCAAGGCCGAGTGGTACCGCAAGATCCGCCGCGCATACGGCAGCCGAGTGGAAGCGATGCGCGAAGAGCTGGACGCCATCGCGCGCGAAGGCGAAGGCGTACTGCTGCCGCTGGCCTGGATCGAGAAATGTAGCACCGATCGGTACCAGGTGCGGCGGTGGACATCGCCGGCGAAGGACAGCGCGCTGGGCGAATTTGTCCACTGGCCTGAGCGCATGCGCCGCGCCGAAATGCTGATGTGGCTGGAAGACCAGGTGCGTCCGGTGCTGAAGGCATATGCCGGCCAGGGCTTCACCTGGTTTCTGGGCGAAGACTTCGCCATGCGGCAGGACCGCACCTGCCTGGCGCTGGGTTTTACCGACCAGCAATTGAAGCGGCATGTGCCGCTGATCATCGAAATGGCCCAATGCCCATACGATCAGCAGAAGCAGGCTTTGTTCTGGGCGGTCGATCTGGTGATGGATCTGAACCGGTTCGGCGGCGGCATACTGGACGCTAATGGCAACGGCATGGCGCTGGCGCAGGAAGCGGCCCAGCGGTACGGACCCGAGCGCATCGTGGAGCTGATGCCATCGGATGCCTGGCGGCGCGAAACCGGCCCGCGGTTCCGCGCGGGGTTCGAAGACGGGACGATCCTGATCCCAGCCGATGCCGATATTCGCGGCGACCTGCGCCAGCTGCAGACGATCGGCGGGGTGGCCAAGATGCCCACTGATATCCGGACCAAGGGCACCGATGGCGGCAAACGACACGGCGACGGCGCGATCGCGCTGTGGAATTTTCACGCCGCCACCATGAACGAGACCATCCCCGATTATGCCTATCGCCCGATCAGATCGGCTGCCGCCACGGGCCACGGGGCCGACGATGACGACGATGGCGATCGGCGCAGCTGGTGGCGACCGCCACTGGGTGCAGGCCGTGGAATGGGCGCGATATGAGAATTTGCGCGAGAATGGCCGCTGAAGCCGCCCAAGGCCCGGTGACAGCCAATTTTCAAGCGCCTGCCTTCTCAGGGCCGTTAAAATCGCCCGTACGGGGCATTTCAGACCGAAGGGACAATCGAACATGACGGCGCTGGTCGATCAATGGGGCAATCCGCTGCGCAAGGCAGTGCTGACCCGCGAAGTGGCCGGCCCCACACTTGCGGGCGTGCGCCAGCCGATCGCCGGCTATCCGGCCGATGGGCTGAACCCTGTTCGCCTGGCCAATATCCTGCGCGAAGCCGACCAGGGCGAACCGCTGAGCTATTTCGAGCTGGCCGAGCAGATCGAGGAACGTGACCTGCATTATGTGGGGGTGCTGGGCACGCGCAAGCGGGCCGTCAGCCAGCTGGACATCACGGTGGAGCCGGCATCGGACAGTGCCGAGGACCAGCGCCGGGCCGACATGGTCAGCGGTTGGCTGAACCGCGACGAGCTGGCCGACGAAATGTTCGATATCCTCGACGCGATCGGCAAAGGCATTTCGTGGACCGAGATCATCTGGGAACACAGCGAGGGGCAGTACCGCCCGCAACGCCTGGAATGGCGCGACCCGCGATTCTTCCGTTACGATCGCGACGGCGCCACCCCAATGCTGCGCGGCGGCGAGGACGGCCACGGCCAGGACAGCCCGCTGCCGGCGTTCAAATTCATCCAGCTGCAGATCAAGGCTAAGAGCGGGCTGGCAATCCGATCGGGGCTGGCGCGCCTGGCGGCGTGGAGCTGGATGTTCAAGGCGTACACTCAGCGCGACTGGGCGATCTTCACCCAGACCTATGGCCAGCCGATCCGCGTGGGCAAGTACCACGCCGGCGCCAGCCAGGACGATCGCGACACGCTGTACCGCGCAGTGGCCAATATCGCGGGCGATTGCGCGGCGATCATCCCCGAAGGCATGAATATCGATTTCGTCGAGGCGGACAATATCAGCGCCGGCGCCGACCTGTACGAGAAGCGCGCCGATTGGCTGGACCGGCAGGTGTCGAAGGCGGTGCTGGGCCAGACCAACACCACCGATGCGCAGGCAGGCGGGCTCGGATCGGGACAGGCCAACGCGCACAACGATGTGCGCGAAGATATCGAGAAGGCGGATGGTAAGGCAGCGGCCGCCGTGCTGAATAGGGACCTGGTGCGGGCCTGGTGCGATCTGGAATTCGGCCCCGGCACTGCATATCCCAAGGTCACGATCGCGCGGCCGGAACAGGAAGATCTGAAGCTGCTATCCGAAAGTCTGAAGGAGATGGTGCCGCTGGGCCTGCGCGTCAGCGCCACCGAGATCCGCGGCAAGTTCGGCCTGAGCGATCCGGGCGAGCAGGACGAGATCCTGACGGCACCGACATCGGCGCCGATCGCATTCGATCCCGCGCGGACCGGCGCCGATCCCAGCGCGTTGACCCTGCATGCGCGGCAGAGCCCGAAGCATCCGGCCGAAATCATCGCCCTGCAGCTGGCGGACAAAGGCGATGCCCATGTGCGTGAGATGGCGGGCACCATCGAGACGATGCTGGAGCGCGCCGGGGACCTGCATGAATTCCGCGCCATGCTGGCCGGCGCATTCGGCGATATCGACAGCACCGCCCTGGCAGAGGTGATCGCCGGTGGGCTTGCGGCTGCGCACGCCGCGGGGCGGAGCGACGTGACCGACGAGAGCGCCTGATGTCCGGCGAGAGCGAGCAGCACCCATCCAGCGTTTGGGGTGCGCTGGGTCGCCCGTTCACCGAACAGGTAGCCTTCTTCCGCAACAAGCTGGGCAACCAGGTGCCGACAAGGCGGTGGGACGATATCACCGGCGCCGCGCACGACGATGCGTTCATGGTGGCCGGCGCGGTAAAGGCGGATCTGCTGTCCGACCTCGCGGCCGCGGTCGACAAGGCGATATCCGAAGGGCGTGGGATCGAGGAGTTCCGCCGCGATTTCCGCGCGATCGTTAAGCGTCATGGCTGGACCGGGTGGGCGGGCGAAGGCAGCACCGGCGGTGAGGCCTGGCGGGTAGGCGTGATCTATCGCACGAATTCGTACACGAGCTATGCCGCAGGCCGATACGCCCAGCTGCAGGCGGGTAATTTCCCCTGGTGGGTCTATCGCCATGGTGGCAGCCTGGAGCCGCGGCCGCAGCACCTAAGCTGGGACGGCACGCCACTGCCCCCCGATCACCCTTTCTGGAGAACGCATTATCCGCCCAGCGACTGGGGCTGTTCCTGCTATGTCGTAGGCGCACGGAGCGCGCGGGGCATCAAGCGGGTGGGCGGCACGCCGGGCAAGCAGCTGCCCGATGGCTGGAATTCCCGCGATCCCAAGACGGGAGCGCCGCCCGGCATCGGCAAGGGGTGGGATTATGCGCCGGGAGCAAGCGTTTCGGAAACGGTACAGGCGATGGCCAGCAAGGTGGGCGCCTGGGAATACCAGATTGGCAAGGCTTTCATGGCCAGCCTGCCGGCCGGAACCGCCGACGCCCTGGCAGACAGCTATCGCGCACTGCCCGGCACCGCAGCCGATACCCGCCGTTATGCCGCCCAGGTTCTTGAGCCCAGGCCCGACCTGCCGGCGCCGCCCGCGCGCACGCTGGGCCGGCTGCGCAGCGACCAGGCGCGCGCGATCGAGGCGGAACTGGGCCGATCGGTCGATGGGTTCGATTTCAGCCTGGACGCATCGGCCGTGGGCCACGTGCGCGGCGAACATGGCGACCCGCTGAAGGAATGGCGCAGCAATCAGCGGGCGGTGACGATCGCCGATTTCGCGCAGCTGCCGCGCATCGCCAGTGCGGGCGAGCTGGTACGCCTGCCGCACAAATCGGACATGGGCGAGGATCTGTTCGAACAGCGAGTGACAATCGGCAACGATACTTTCGTGGCGCGTTGGGTGGCGCGCGGCCGGCTGCGCCGTACCGTGGCGCTGAAGACCCTGTTTATCGAAGTGAAAAAGCGCGGCCCGAAGCCAACGTCCTGATCCGTTCCCGGTTATTGGCCGGGCGGCCCGATCCGCGCCAGGAGAGATATAGGCATGTTCGATTACGAACTCAACGGCGAGGCAGCCCGCAAAGCCTTGCGCGAAGCGGCGGCCCGCCTGGACGACATGACGCCGGTCTATACCGATATCGGAGAATATCTGCTGGAACAGCGCCGCGCGCGCTTTCGCAGCGGGACCGATCCCGAAGGCAAGCCCTGGGCACCCAAGCGGCAATCGACGCTGGATCGATATAAAAGGCTTGGCTACGGCACGCTTAATCGCCCTCTCATCGGCCCTTCAAAGGCGCTTTCGCGGCAGATCCAGCGCATCGTCAGCAAGGACGGCGTGGTGATCGGGTCATCGCTGGCATACGCCCGCACGATGCAGGAAGGCGCGGCGAAGGGTGCCTTCGGCAGCGACAGCCGCGGAAACCCGCTGCCTTGGGGCAATATCCCGGCGCGGCGCTGGCTGGATTTGTCTGACGAGGAAGAGCTGGAGATCGTGGCGATCGCCGAAGAGCACCTTGAAGGATTGCTCGAGCAATAGGGGTGACACGCCCCTTGCCCAGCACAAGCGCATTGCCAGCAACCCCGAAGCTGTGGCAGCCAGATGGCGTCCGCGCGGCGAATCGCCGCAGGCCCATCCCCCAACGATAATTGCTGTACTGCCCGCCGCCGCGGGCATGCCATCACAGTGCGCACGGTGCCAATCAGGCTTTCGTGACGACGAGAGCCGCCCTTGCCCTTTGTAATGCACTTCCGCTCAGCGAGCCTGAGGGGGATGGCGCGAGCGAATGGCTGCACCTGCTGCCCGGGGGCGGCGAGATCCGCACGGGGGACGGCCGCGGCCCTTACACGGTCGACGATTACGAGGCGCTGGCAGCTGCAAGCCTTGGCGAAGGGGACCGCCTCGTACTGGACGAGTGCCATTCCACCGATCTGGCTGCGCCCAAAGGCCACAGCGCCCCTGCACGTGGCTGGATCGTCGAGCTGCAGGCCCGGGCCGACGGGATCTGGGGTCTCGTGGAATGGACGGGCACAGGCCGCCAGCTGCGCGCCGACAAGGCATACCGGGGCATTTCGCCAGCCATCCTGCACACCAAGGACAAGAAGATCGTCGGGATTGCCCGCGCGAGCCTGGTCAATGTCCCGAATCTCAAAGGGCTCACTGCCCTGCACCAGAAGGAAACGAGCATGAACTTTCGCGAATTGCTGATCGAGCTGCTGAAGCTCGACAAGGATGCGGACGATGCCGCGATCGAGGCGGCGCTGCGCAAGGCCATGGAAGGCGCGGGCCAGGAAGCCGATGTCGAAACCGCCGTTCAGAGCGCACTGGCCCCGATCCGCCAGCAGCTGCAGCTGGAAGACGGTGCCGATATCGCCGCCACCATCACCGCGCTGCAGGCAGCCGGCAATGACGATCGCCAGACCGAAATCATCACCTCGCTGCAGGGGCAACTTACCGCCGTCAGCACCCAGCTGGCCGAAATGCAGACCGACCAGGCGCTGCAGGCGGCCACTCGCTTCGTCGACAATGCGATCGCCGAAGGCCGCGTGGGCGTGAAGCCACAGCGCGATCTGTACATCGCGATGCACCAGGAAAACCCGCAGCGCACCGAAACGCTGATCGGCGCGATGGCGAAGGTCGGCGGCATTTCGCTGCATGCCCAGCGCGACGTGCCCGCCCGCACCGCCGAACTGGACGATGCCGATCGCCAGGTGATCGCGCTGATGGGCATCGATCCCGAAGAATACAAGAAAGTCCGCGCCCAGGAGCTGGGCCTGGAAAAGGAGGCAATCTGACATGGCCCTTTCCGCAGACCGCAACACACCGCTGAAGGGTGGCGATATTCGCCAGTTCGATGTGGCGGCCGACACCAAGATCTACGCCGGCGCGCTGGTGTGCCTCAATGCAGCGGGCGCCGCAGTTCCCGGTGCGGTGGCCACCACGCTGACCGCAGTCGGGCGTGCCGAAGCACCGGCAGACAACACCGGCGGTGCAGCTGGCGACAAGCGCGTGGACGTTCGCAAGGGCATCTTCCGCTTCAACAACAGCGCGGCGGCTGACGAGATCGGAGCCGAGGATATCGGCGCCACCGCCTACGTCGTCGACGACGAAACTGTCGCGCTGACCAACGGCACAAACACCCGTTCCGCCGCCGGAACCATCTACGATGTGGACGCCCAGGGCGTCTGGATCGAATTCTAAGGGGATCGATCAATGCTTCTCAATACAGGCAACCTGGCATCGCTGCGTACCGGCTATTCGGCCAGCATGCAGAAGGGCCAAACGATGGCCGCCAAGCCGCAGGCGGACAAGATCGCCACGCGGGTCAAGGCCACCCAGAAAGAACAGAAGTACGGGTGGCTGGGCAAGATGCCCGACGTGCGCGAATGGATCGGCGACCGTGTGATCCAGAATATCGCCGAACACGATTACGCCATCCGCGAAAAGAAGTTCGAGCTGACGCTGGGTGTCGATCGTGACGATATCGAGACCGACAATCTGGGCCACTATGCCCTGCTGTTCGAACAGATGGGCGAAAGCACGGTGACCAAGCCCGAGCGCCTGATCTGGGAGCTGCTGAAGGCGGGCTTCGCCACCGAATGCTACGATGGGCAGTATTTCTTCGACACCGATCATCCGGTGCTGGACGCAGACGGCGAACAGACTTCGGTCGCCAACACCGATGGCGGGGCCGGCACGCCGTGGTTCCTGCTGGACACCCGCCGCGTGATCAAGCCGATCCTGCTGCAAGTTCGCCGCGATTTCGACCAGTTGGTCGCAAAGGACAAGGTGACCGACGACAACGTGTTCGATCGAAACGAGTTCGTCTACGGCGTCGATGCCCGCATGAACGTGGGTTACGGCTTCTGGCAGCAGGCCTGGGGATCGAAGCAGGATCTCGACGCCGACAGCTATGCTGCCGCGCGAGCCGCGCTTTCCAGCATGAAAGGCGATTACGGCCGCCCGCTGGGCATCATGCCCAACCTACTGGTCGTTCCCCCCAGCCTGGAAAGCGCCGGCCGCAAGATCTTGAACAGCGAGAGCGCCGCCGGCGGCGAGACCAACGAATGGAAGGGCACGGCCGAACTGCTGGTCGTTCCCTGGCTCGCATAGCCTGCGCGCCATCGCGCCATAAACGGCCCGCCGCTTTCGGGCGGCGGGTCTTTTCGAAAGGGGCAACACCCCGCCCTTTCCGAAAGGACCCGAAGGAGATCATCATGGGCAACCCCGCAACACTTACCGACATCGACGGCATCGGGCCGGCCACGGCCACGAAGCTGGAAGCTGCCGGCATCAAGACGGTTGCCGATCTGGCTGCTGCCGAGACCGCAACGCTCGAGGCGCTGGACGGAATGCCGCCTGGTGCGAAATTCGCCGACTGGATCGCTGCTGCCCAGCCCGCGCCGGTCGCGAAGACGCCCGCACCTGCACCCGCGTCGCCAATGGTGGTCAGCCAGCCCCCGGCCAAGCCCGCCGCAAAGGCAGCGAAGGCAGTGGCGGTCGATGAGATTGCGGCCGGTCCCATGATCGTGGTGACCGGGCCGAAGAAGGGTTTCCGCAGGGCAGGCTTCGGCTTCGGCCACCAGCCCCGCGCTATTCCGCTGCAGGAATTCGGCGAAGGGATCGAGGCGCTGCGCCGGGTGCTGGCCATTCTCAGCGAAGATCGCCTGACCACCGTTTGCATCGATCTGGACGGGGCGGAACACAAGCCCGATCGCAATGCCGTGCAGGATCTGGCCGCGCTGGCCGCAGCGGGCGGCAATCGCGAGGTCGACCCCGAAGATCTGCACGCGCTGGTTGCTTGCGTGTTCGGCAGCTTCTGATCCATGCCCTACACCGACCTCGGCAAACTGACCGCGCGCTTCGGCGAAGACCTGCTGCTGCAGCTCGCCGATCGCGACGGATCGGGCGCGGTCGATGACGGCGTGGTGGATGGCGCGATCGCCGATACCGACGCGGCGATCGATGGCTATCTGGCTGGGCGGTACAAGCTGCCCCTGGCCACGACGCCGCCGCTGCTGGCGGATCTGGCCGCGGCGATCGCGATCTACAAGCTGCATACCTACGAGCCCGACGCGAAGATCGCCGAAGATTACAAGGATGCCATGCGCCAGCTGCGCGAGATCGCGGCCGGCACCATCCGCCTGCCCGCCGAAGGGGTAGAGCCCGAAGGCACCGGCGCCAGCGGCGTGCGCGTGACCGATCGGGAGCGCCCCTTCACCGAGCAGAACCTGAAGGGCTTCATATGAGCGCGCCCTTCCGCATCGAAGAGGTGGCCGCCCGCATCGAGGCCGAAGTTGCAGAGCTAACCGGCCAGCTGGGCGAAGCCGCCGATTTCGCCGATCTGGTGGAACGCAAGAAGCTGCCGGCGAAGACGGGCGGATTCGTGTTGCCAGGCGGATTGCGGGGCGGCGCGGCCGATGCGGCCAGCGGCCTGTTCCGTCAGAGTTTCGACGAGATCGTGAAGGTGGTGCTGGTGGTGCGCGTGGCGGGCGATCCGCTGCGCGCCAAGGCCGTGGCCAGCCTGGTGCCGCTGGCGCGCGCCACGATCAACGCCGTGGCCGGTTGGGCGCCCGACGATGCGATCGGCGTGTTCAAGCTGGTCCAGGCCGAGCTGATCGGCGCGAGCGGCGGTGCCCTGATCTTCGAAATCGATTTCGCCCTGGACGACCAGCTGAGGATCACGACGACATGACCAAACCCAAGAAGCCCGCGCCGACCGCGCTGCCCAAAAAGGGCGGCAGCTACGTAGCGGATGCCGGCACCGGAAAGCTGAAGCGCACCGCACACACCGAGCCGGCCAAGCCGCGCCCGGCCGCGCCGCAGGTGGATGCCGCGGCGCCGACCAAGCCCGAAACGAAGGAGGGGTAAATGGCCGATCCGATCAAGTGGAAGACCAAGATCATCCTAGCGAAGATCGAGGGCACATACGGTACTGATGCCGAACCGGTTGCGACCGACGCCATGCTGATGACCGATGTCGAGCTGCGCCCGATGGAAGGCCAGGACATCGCGCGGAACATCGAGCGGCCGCACCTGGGGGCGCAGGAAACGATCCCGGCCGGGCTGTACGCAACGTTGACCGGATCGGTGGAGCTGCAGGGATCTGGCGCGGCCGGAACAGCACCGGGCTGGGGCATACTGATGCGCAGCTGCGCGGCGGCCGAGACGGTCGTGGCTGCCACTAGCGTCACCTACAACCCGGTGAGCGACGGGCACGAATCGTCCAGCATCTATTTCTGGATGGGCAACACCCAGCACAAGCTGACCGGCGTGCGCGGCACGGCCGACATCACATTGAACGCGCAGGGCATCCCCGTGGCGCGGTTCACCTTGATGGGGCTGTTCAACACCCCTGCCGAAGCGGCGCGCGTCACGCCCGACCTGTCCGCCTTTCAGGTGCCGCAGGTGGCCAGCAACAAGAACACCCCGGCCTTCAGCGTGGGCGGGCAGGCCATGGTGCTTTCGCAGTTCGGCTTCAATTTGGGCAACGACGTGCAGCAGCGCCTGTTGATCGGACGCGAGGAAATGCTGATCGTCGATCGGAGCGAGAGCATTTCCGCGCGGGTCGAGGCCCTGCCGCTGACCACCTTCGATCCTTACACTATCGCGGAGGCGCGCACGCGCCAGGCAGTGCAGCTGGTGCATGGCACGGCGGCCGGCAAGACCGTGACGATCGACGCGCCGAGCTGTTCGCTGGGACGCCTGCCGGGATACGAACAATCGCAGAATGTGGCCGAATGGCCGCTGTCGCTGACCCCGCTGCCCACCGACGACGGCGACGATCAGTGGACCATCACCCTGACCTGACCACCATCTGCGGCCGGGCAGCGCCAGGCGCGCCGCAGGCCGTTCTGAGAAGGATCTACACGCATGTTCAAACTGGCCGAAGAGCCGACCTTTCGCCACACGGTGACCGCCAAGGTGCCGGTGGACGGCGGGTTCGAAGACCAGAAGTTCGAGGTGACATTTCGCGCGATCGGCGTGGAAGAGGCCGAGGGCTACGACCTGATGAATGCGGACAGTTCGAAGGAATTCCTGAAGCGCATCATCGTGGAGCTGCACGATATCGCCGATGCCGAAGGCAAGGCGCTGGAATATTCGGACAAGGTGCGCGACCAGGTCACCCGCCTGCCCTGGGCGCGCAAGGCAATCGCCAAATCCTATTTCAACGCTCTGAACGGGGCGAAGGAGGGAAACTGACCGCGGCGGCCCGCGCCATTGTGGGCGGCGCCGCCGGGCCAGACGAAGCGATCGAAGATGCCAAAGCCTTCGGCTTCCCGGCCGAGGTGATCGTTCAGCTGCAGCAATCGGACGTGCATGCGGGCAACGTTGATATCTGGCCGGTGAACTGGCCGATCGTGCAGGCCTTCACCGCAATCGCAACCCAGTGGAGAACCGCGCCGATGGGCTTGGGCGGGCACCGGTACCTGGGCCTCGACTATGCCGCCGCCAAGGCCGGGCTGGAATTGGCGGGCATTACCCTTTGCCCCGGGCAGTGGAAGGGCGTGCGGATGATGGAACGCGCGGCAACCGAACATCTCAATGGGCGGAAGGGCTAACGCGATGACGCTGCGCACAGCTCTGGTCGTTTCCGGCGACACCGCCCAGGCCAAACGCGCCCTGGCGGATCTGGATCAGGCGATGGACCGTTCCGAACAGTCCACCGCCGAGCTAGGCCGCGAAGGCGTGAAGGCTTCGCTGGCAATGGAGCGTCTAGAAGTCGCTGAAAGAGATGCTGCGCGCGCTGGCGTGGAGCTTTCGCGGGCCCAGAAGCTGGCCGTAATGCACGGCAAGGAATTTGAAGCCACCGTACAGCGTCAGCGCGCCCGCGGCCGCGAGAACGTGGCTTCTATCGGGGCTCAACGCGCCGGTCTGCAACAGCTGGGCTATCAGATCGGTGACGTTTCTATGATGTATTCGCTGGGTGCCCGCCCGGCTACCATCTTCGCCACTCAGATCGGGCAGATCACGCAGGCGGCACAGCTGGCGCTCGGCGGCAGCAGCAAGTTCGCCACGTTTCTGACCGGCCCCTGGGGTATCGCGATGATCGTTGCGGTCCAGGCTATTTCGCCCTTCGTTGGCAAGCTTTGGGAAACCGAAGACGCCATGGAGGCAGTCGAGCTCGCATCTGACGGCATGTCCGAAGCGCAATCGGTCCTCGAGAAGATGTTCGATCGCACGACCGGGGCGATCAAGGAACAAAACGAGCAGCTGCGGCTCAATGCGCAGCTAATGGCAATCAATCTGCGCGCCGAAGCGGAAAGCAAGAGAGCATCAGCCGACGAGGCTTTCGACAACTTTCAGCGCGGATCGATGGGCCTATCCATCGGTCAGAAGGCGCTGGGCGCCTTCGGCATCCCGGTCGGCGGCACGGTCGGCCGTGAAATGGATGTTCGCAACTTGCTGCGCGAAATGCAGTCGGGTCGCATCGATCGGGTCGAGGCGGCGCAAAAGGCGCAGGAACTGGATTTCGATGGTCTGGCGATCTCGCGATCCGACTTCCTTCAGGCAATTGCCGATGACCTTTCTTCAGGCCTTCTGAAGGAAACTGCAGACAGGATTGAAAGCTCGCTCGCGAATGAAGAGCTCGATCCGACTTTCCGCAGCGATCGGCCGAGCGGCAGAAGTTCGCGCTCCCGTCGTTCGGGCCGATCGGCCGAAGAGGAACGCGCGCGCCTCGAGGAACGGTATCTGTCCGAACTCGCCAGCCAGCAGCAGGAAGAACTGCAGGCGCGCCTGGCGCTGGCAACCAATATCGAAGACGAGCTGGACATCCGCCTGGATCTGCTGGCGGCCGAGCGGGCCGAGCGCGAGCGGCAGATCCGCAACAACCAGGACTATACAGCCGCACAAAAGCAGGCGCAGCTGGCGCATCTGGATCTGCTGTACGGCAAGCGCGCCGAACAGACCGATGGCCAGATCATCGTATCCGACCAGGGATTGCTGGGCGCGGCCGAGAAAGAGCGGATCACCCAGCGCGAAATATCCATGGGCTTCGACATGCTGGCGATGCAGGCGTCAGCGTTGGATGCGCAGGCAGGCGTGGCGCTGGGCCTCGACGAGAGGTTCGCCCTGGAGAAGCGCGCACTGGATCTGCAGCAGGAGATCGAGCGCAAGCTGCTGGAACAGGACATTGCCCAGGGCCGCATCCTCGATGCCGCTCAGGCGCGCGCACTTCTGGAGGAACGGCAGGCCGCCCAGCGCGAAGGGGTGCGCCTGGACCAGCGCGGCCCGCTGGAGCGCTACACCGACGATCTGAACATGGGCCCCGAGGAAATGCGCCGCTGGGGCGAGCAGCTGGTGGTCGACGAGCTGGAGCATCTCCGCAACGGCATGCGCGAGGGCATCACCGATGCGCTGGGCGTGGACGATCCGTTTCTGAGCAGCATCATCGATATGTTCATCCAGCAGGTCCTGATCGCCCCGTTCGCGGAAGCCTTGCAGAGCGCTGGTGCCGGCGACTGGGTCAGCGGACTGTTTTCATCGGTTCTGGGCATCTTCGGCGGCGGCCGCGCCGAAGGTGGCCCCGTGTCGCCCGGGAAAATTTACGCGGTAAACGAGCGCAGCACCGCGCCTGGCCTGTTCCTGCCGCTGGCACCGGGACGGATCGATCCCGCCGGCGCCAACGACAATGGCAGCATGCGCGGCAGCAGTTCGAGTTCATCCAATTATTTCGATCTGCGCGGGGCCGTGGTGACGCAGGATCTGCTCGACCAGATGAACCAGATCGCCCGGGGCGAAGCGCGGGCCGCAGTGGCTGGGTACGACCAAGTCGCCGCGTCGCGCGTGCAGGATACGCTGGAGCGGCGCCAATGATTTTCGACTGGCCTGCTAGCCTGGTACCGCAGGATATCGCCGTGCTGCCACCGCGCGCGACCGTGGGCTTATCGCGCAGCCTAAACGGATCCACGCAATCGGCCCCGGCGATCCGCCCGCCCTTCGGGCTGAAGCTGACCTTCGGTAATCTGTTCGGGGACGAGGTGAAGGCCTGGCGCGCGATGATGGCGCTGTTCGAAGGTCGCGCCAATGCCGTGCGAGTGCCGCTGTTCGACCTGTGGCACCGGGCGAACGATAAGGCGATCGCTGCAGGGATCGTGGGGCATTCGGACGGTTCGTACTTCTCCGATGGGACAGGCTATTCGACGCCCGACTTGTCCGGAGTTCTGGTAGCCGGTGTCCAGGGCCAGCGGACGATCACAGCGGACTTCCGCGCCTACGGACAGCTGCTGGAAGCCGGACTGTATTTCGGCCTGGGGGAGCATCCCTACATCGCGCGGCGCGTCTGGTGGGATGGAAGCGTGGCGAGGATCGAGACCACACCGACCCTGCGAAAGGCCTATGTGGACGAACCGCTGAGGCTGAAGCCCACCATGATTGCCGGCCTGATCGATGATGACCAGGGCGAGCTGATGCTTCGCCGCGCGCGCTTTGGGGCGCCGTCGCTGGAGCTGGTGGAGCGGTTCGTATGAGCCTGTTCCCCGAAACCATCCGCGCATACATGGCAGGCGCGAAGGTCGAATGTTCGTTCCTGTTCGCCTTCGAATTCGCCACCGATACCGTGCGCCTGTGGGCCGAGAACGGCCGCCTGGACACCAATGACGGGGAAAGCTGGTTCGGCATCGGATCGCTGGGCGATGCAACGGGCATCGAGCAGGCGATCAACGGTGAAGCGCCGGAGGCGAAATTCACCCTGTCCGGCATCGATCAGGACATCCTGACCAAGTGCCGCGAGGAATGGAACACCGAGGCGCGCGGCCGCTGGGTGCGCGCATACATCCAGTTCCATGGCGAGCCCGACGAGGCCGACCCTTACAACCAGCGCTGCTGGGACATGCCCTTTGCCATCGCTGCCTTCCGCATGCTGCGACCCAGCTTTTCCTTCACTGAAGAGGGCGAACGCTCGATCGACGTGACGGCGGAACAGATCTTCGCCCTACGCAGCCGGCCGCGCCATGCGATGTACACCGACGCCGATCAGAACGCGCGTTTCCCCGGCGATCGCGGCTTCGAATTCGTCGGCCTGCTGGCGGGCGGCATCACCACCACATGGCCCGATTACTGATGGCGGCCGCACAAATCATATCGCCCATGGAGGCCGCGATCGCAGCCGTGCTGCAGCGCTGGCTATCTGTGCCCTTCAGTTTGCCGGATGCCAATTGCGCGATCGATCTGCTGGATTATGCCGAAACGCTGACCGGCCGCCGATATGCCGGGCGCCCATCGCGCGTGCAGGTGCTGCGCATCGCCCGCGATCCCCATGGCGTGGTGGAGATTGCAGCCGAGGCCTTGCACACGCTGGGCTGTGAACCGATCGCAGCCGACATCGCGCGCGGCGATCTGGCGATCGTTGCCAATGCCGAGCATGGCCCCACGTCCAGCCTGTGCCTGGCAGCTGGCGCAGGTGCGCAAGCCCCGATGATGGCCGCGCGAGGGCGCGAAGGCATCGAGATCGTGCGGATCGAGCCCGAATTTGCCTGGAGGGTGCCATGCCTCAGGCGATAGCCGGCGTGCTGGTGAAGTGGGGCCTGTCCAAGCTGGCGGCCACCATCATCGCGCATGTCATCACCTTTGCCATCACGTTCGGCCTATCGCAGCTGTTCAAGCCCGGTCGGCCCAAGCCTGAAGACGGCCAGATTGAAACGCGCGCGGCCGTGGGATCGCGCAAGAAGAACTGGGGCATCGTTCATACCAGCGGACAGGTCAGCTTCGAAGCCAGCAAGAACGGCACGCTCGGCAAGGTGCTGACGCTGGGCACGGGGCATGAGAACGACATCATCGAGCACCGACTGCACGATGAAGTGGTGAACGTGGATGGCAGCGGCACCATCAGCGATGCCAGCTTCAAGGGCGCGGTGCATATCATCACCCGCCCCGGAGATCCCAATCAGACCGCGATCGGCGAGCTGACCGCCATCTTCCCGGAATGGACAGCCAACCACCGCCAGCGCGGATGTGCGCATGTCGCCATCATCTGCGACCCAGTGGATCAGGAAGATTTCAACACCGTCTATAACGGGCGGGTGCCTGAATATTCGCAGGTCCGCAAAGGGTGCTCCTGCTACGATCCGCGCCAGGACAGCACGGCCGTGATTTACGACGATGGCGAAGGCTTCGTTGTCATGGGCACCGGGCCGCAGCGGGTGGACGATCCCACGACCTGGCCGTGGTCGGACAACTGGGCGCTGGTGACGGCGAATTACTGGGCCGACAGCGATGGCTATGGCGGCGGGTACGACAATGTAAACTGGACCAATATCGCGATCGAGGCAGCGGTATCGGACGATCCGGTGCCTGCTGCTGGGGGCGGTACGGTTACCCGCTGGCGCTGCTGGGCCAGCTATTCGCTGGTCAATGAAGACCGCAAGGATGTGTTCGCCGACATGCTGAAGGCGGCCGATGGCTGGGCCTTCCAGGATGCCAATGGCAAGCTGAATATCCGGGCGGGCCGGTGGGAAGAACCCGACGTCACCATTACCGACGATGCAATCAAGGCGCTGAGCGTGGAACAGGGGCCGACCACGCGCCACCGCACCAGCGCGATCAAGGTGCTCTATACCGAAAGCGCGATCGGGTACCGGCAGCAGGAAGCAAACACGCTGACCGTGCCCAATAGCAATGCGGACCCGAACAGCGATCCACAATCGCTGCCGGCCAACTACATCCCGCACCACAACCAGGCCATTCGCGTCGGCTATCGCCATGCCGAAAGCCTCGATCCCGATCGCTGGCATCTGACCGCGCTGCTGGATCTGCGCGGCCTCGATTTGCTGGGGCGCAGGTTCTGCCGTCTCGAGACAGAGGTGATGGGCATCTACGCCTGGTTCGAGATTAAGCGCCTCCGCCTGTTTGTGCGCACCAAGTCGATCGAGGCAGAGCTTTCGGAAGTGAAGCCGGGCGACTGGCTGGATGATGCTACCGAGGTCGAAGGTACTCCGCCTGGCAGCACTGCCCCACCCAAGGGCGACCCCACGCTGGCTGTGCCGACCGGGCTGACGCTTTCCGCCGTGGCCCTTTCCTTCGGTGACGCAAACGGCGTGGCGATCGCCGCCATCTGGGATGATCCAGGCCGCAAGGGGCTGACCTTTGAAGCGCAGCTGCGCGAAACACCCGATGGCGAATGGGTGACCATGGTGGTCGACAACGCGGCCTTCAGCGCCCGAAGCGGCCCGGTCAACAGCGGGATAGAGCACGAAGTGCGTGTCCGCGCCCGGTCGATCGGGGGGCGCACCAGCGCTTGGAGCGCGCCCGTTACCATCACACCCTCGGCAGCCGCCAGCGTGCCTGCGCCAAGCAATCTCGCCGCCGCACCGGGCGCCGCGGGCGAGGCGGTGATCGACTGGCGCAGTCCGCAGGCCGCCTTCGATCATGTGGAGCTGTTCGAAAACACGGCCGATGATCTGGATACAGCGACCCAGATCGGCGGGGAATTCGCCGGCAGCCTGGGTGAATTCAAGACGCACACCGAAACCGGCCTTCCCGCCGGTACCCACTATTTCTGGGCGGTCGCATTCGACGCCGCCGACAACCCCAGCGCCGCCGCCGGCCCGGTGACGGCCGTGGTGACCTGACCAGGAGGACGAGACGATGGGCGTGATCAAGGACAAGGGTGACTGGGTTTACCGCGATTTCAGCGCCGAGGGCATGGAGGCAAGCGGCCCAAACGCGCCGCCGAAGAAGGACGTGCGTGACCTGTTCGCCCTGATCGAAACGGTTGTGGCTGCGGTGAGCAGCGGCATCGGCAAATACGAAACGGTCGCCGATCTACCGGCCGGCGCAACCGAGGGCACGTTGGCGCGCGTCTATGGCGACCCGGCGCCAGAGAATAACACCTATTACGAATGGAACGGGGCAGCTTGGAACGTCGCCGACTGGTACGTCGACCTGATCACCGGCCCGGCCGGTGCCGATGGGGCGGACGGCACGCTGCAACCCAGCGAAGTGCGCCAGGCAGTCGCTAGCGACGGTGTGCTGAGCGACGATGCCGGACTGTTCCTGCTGGCGCGCACCGCGAACGTGGTTGCCACGCGCGCGTCCAGCGGATGGGCTGTCGGCAACGGCATGATGGCTGGGGTCAAAGCCGACAATCCACGCGTGTCCGATCGCGGCCTTCTGATTGCCGCTGCCCGCACCCAGAAGATTACCGAGAATACCGATTATTCGACCTGGGCAACCGCCAGCGGCGCGGTGAAGGCGGCATCGCCCTACACCGCGCCCAATGGGATCGTGGCGACAAAAGTCACCGGTGCCGCCTCGGCTTTCACGCGCATTTCCAAGGCCTACAATCTGGCGCTGGCGGCCAGCCATGTGGCGATCGTGCTGGTCAAGAACGACCCGGCCGCGCCCGCGCCGCGATCGTCCATCTATATCGACAAGGCCAACGATGCCGATGCCGAACTGGAATGGCTGTGGAACGGTGCCGAATTCGCCGCCTATCGAACCGAGACCGGCTTCACCGGTTTCCGACCGATCCATGTGGGCGATGGCTGGTGGATCATCGGCGGCAGCTTCATCTCGGACTCGGCGACGGCGGCCCACACCGTCCAGCTGCGGCCCGATACCAGCGGGACTGCCAAGTCCGTACACCTGGGGCAATACGATGCCTATGAAGCGGTGCAGGCCATGGGGCCGATGCGCAATGCCGCCGATGCTGCCGATGTCTGGCGCGTGCCGGTGGCGATGGACAAGGTTTTCACCGCGTCGGCCGACTTCGAAGTGCCCAGCGCCGTTTCAGCCATGGCGAGCCCGATCCTGACGCTGGACAACGGCGATGGCGACAATGACGACGCGTTGAGGATCTACCTCGACAATGCGGGCAAGGTGCGGTTCCGCGCGACACTGGCCGGCGCGACGATTGCTGACGAGGTCTGCGCGAACGCTGCGCTGCCGGCAACCGACTTGCGCGCGACATTGCTGGTGAGCCCGACGCACTATCGCTTCTGGGTGGGCGACAACCTGATCGGCGAAGGCACTTTCACTGGGGCCCTGCCATCGATTTCCCGCCTGCTGTTGGGCGAAGACGGCGCGGGCAACAAACTCAATTCTTCGGTGGGCGCGGTGACCCTGGCCAATGGCGATCTGTCAGCCAAGGCAATCGACGGCGCGCCGGTGGCCAAGCTCTACCGCCTGCACGGGCAAAGCAACGCGGCCGGGCGCGGCGCCTTTGCCGAGGTGGCTTCCGCACAGTACACCTACAAGCAGATGGATGCCCGGCTGTGGGTGGCGCCCAATGCATTCTCGCTGGACGATTTCAGCACCGACGCCAGCTTCAAGCGGATCAACTGGACCTCTGGCGGCAGCGCGGTGACCATGTCGGATGTGGGCGCTGCTCTGGGCATGGAAGGCCCGCTGATGCACGGGGTCGATCGCAACACCTTCCTGGCCAAGTACGCAATCGGCGGAACCCAGCTGGCGCAAGATGCGGGGATCGAAGACTGGGACCCCGACAGCGCCGGCGAACTCTACGACCTGGCCAACGAATGCCACGATGCTGCGAGGGCATATCTCACTGGAGCCGGCTACAAGGTGCGGTGCATCGCGACGGTCTGGTACCAGGGCGAGAAGGACGGCGACAGCGGGGCATCGACGGCCGCTTACGAAGCCAACCTGTCGGCGCTGGGCGATGCCTGGAAGGCGTATCACGATGCCCTGGGCGATACCGACATGAAATTCGTGGTCTGCCGCCTCGCCGCTGGCCAGACGAATGTCGTCAACCTGGCTGCCATGCGCGCTGCGCAGGCGGCGATGGTCGCGGCGCGGCCCGATTATGCCCTGCTGGCCGATCTGGATGCCGCAGCGGTGCAGGCCGACAACCTACATCTGACCGGCGAAGGGCAGGTGGCCGCCGCGGCCGCCGTTCGCGCTGCGCTGCGCAGCGCGGGCGTATTCAGCTGATGGTCTGATCGAAGCCCCGGCAACGGGGGAGGCCGGGCGGTTGCAGCCGCCCTGAACCGCGAGAATACAGCTCGCACCTAGGGCTGGCGCGCCAGCCTTCAGTTCCCCCGGCCGTGACGGCGGGGGTCGCGATAGGTGCCAATGATGAAGGAAGAGTTGAGTTTAGCAGCAGTGCGGCCGGTACGGCCGGTCGCTCCATATATCGGAGGCAAGCGCGCGCTATCGAAGCGGTTGGTGGCGATGATCGAAGAGCAGCCGCACGATATCTATGCCGAGCCTTTCGTGGGAATGGGTGGCATCTTTTTCCGCCGTACTAGGCGGCCAAAGAAGGAAGTGATCAACGATATCAGCAAGGACGTGGTGACGCTGTTCCGTTTGCTCCAGCGCCACTACCAGCAGCTACTCGACGTGCTGAAATGGCAAGTGTGCAGCCGAGCCGAGTTCGAACGCCTGCTAGCGGTGGACCCGGATACGTTGACCGATCTCGAGCGCGCCGCCCGGTTCCTGTACCTGCAACGAACCGCCTTCGGAGGAAAGGTGCGAGGCCAGACCTACGGGATCAGCTTCGAAGCCAGCGCTAGGTTCGATCTCACCAAGCTGGTCCCGATGTTGGACGATATCCATGAGAGACTCTGCCGGGTCGATATTGAACGATTGCCCTTCGGGGAGTTGATCCGTCGCTATGATCGACCGGGCGCGCTGTTCTATCTCGACCCGCCATACCACGGGAACGAGGAGGACTACGGCAAGGACGTCTTCTCAGAGGCCGATTTCGTCGCCCTGAGGGACCTCTTAGCGGCCATTGAAGGTCGCTTCATCATGTCGATTAACGCGACGCCGATGATCCGCGATCTCTACTCGCGATTCACGATCGAGGAGGTCGGCGTGAATTACCGGGTTAGTGGCAAGGTGACACCGGCGCGGGAACTGATAATCAGTTCACAAGCCACGAGGTAGAGGAGCGGCAATGCGCAACGACCTAATCGTTTTCGAATTCGAGAACCTCGACGGTCGAGAGGTTTTGCTGATGCCAAGCGCAATCGGCAATCTAGGCAATTCTCTCGCCGATGTTTTCAAAGCCGCCCTCATTGAATTTCGAACCGAGCAGGGGGCTGAGCTGCCAGCCAGGATGCGGAACATGGACATTCGTCTGGCCGCCTTGGAACCGGGAAGCATTAGAGTCGGCTTTCGAGCCTTCTTCGGGAATCTCACTACGGAAGACCGCGAAAATCTTGAAACCGCTAGTGCAGCTGTAACCGTGATCGACACTGTGGTCGGATGGATGTTCCGTGTGGGGATCGCAGTTGCCGTGTTCCATCAGATCGTGCCGTCGGATGACAAAGAAACGGAGGCCAAAATCGAGCTTCCTAAGAACCTTTCGACGAGCGAATGGTCTGACATGATCGAAGCTCTAGTAAGTGCCGCATTGGGAGCTGGAGCGGATCGAGTGGTGATCTCCGCACCAGATCAGCCGAGGTGCATTCTGAGTAACAACAAGTTTCGCCCGGACCTTTTGGGTAGTAAGGTTGTTCGGCTCGAACAGAAGCTGTTGGGCGATCATCGAGGGAACCTAAAGCTCATTGGGGAGCCGGTACCATTTAACACGCCAGAGGGCGTGAAGGACTTGGCGCTAGGCATTCTGGATTGGGATTACGCGTCAAACCCTGCCCGCCCGCAGCAGCGCACACAAGTTTCCGCGTACGTCCTAGTGGAATGGAATTCTGCTCAGCCTGCGCCGCCCGTTGGTCCGGATCTCATACCCGTAGAGGGAACCCTCATGTCGCTGGATATCGCCGACTACCAAGCACTCGGAGATCTAGCCGCCGATCATCGGCTTGTGCGAGCCGTCTTCAAAGTCAGAGGGATGAGAGTCTATGCTTAAGCACTTCGCGGAGTGCTCCAACTTCTCTTGTCAAAGACTCTAGAAGCACGCGCCGCGCTACAACCGGCTCATATTGGAAATCCGCCTCCATCGACTCGTCCTCCCTTGCTCGAATACAGGAACAGGATGAGAACAAATGTGGATCACGTCAAGAAGACGGGCAAAATTCCCGTTGGCGATTGAACCATTCCCCACCCTGCTGCGACTATCGGATCATGGCAGCTATCGAAGCCTCATCGCCCGATGCCGGGCGGCTGTATGACGAGTTGCTCGTCACGCTGGTGCAGACGGGTGACCGGCGCGCGGGCGAACGGCTGGCGATCCGCTGGCAGCCGCGCCTGGCTCGAACCGCGCGCCGCCTGCTGGGCGATGACGAGGCGGCGCTGGTCGCGGTGCAGGAGACATGGCTGTCGATCCTGCGCAATATCGCAGGGCTGCGCGACCCGTCACGCTTCGCGCCCTGGGCCTTTGGCATCCTGCGCCGGCGCTGCGCCGACCGGATCCGACAGGCGCAGGCCGACCGTACGCGCCAAGGAGAAAGCGAGGACGAGCCCGTGCTCCCCGCCGCGGCGGACGACGCGCTGGCCATTCGCCAGGCTTTCGCCGCGCTGCCGGGGGACCAGCGGCTCGCCGCGCAATTGTTCTTCGTCGAGGGGCTGACCCTCGCCGAAATCGCCGAGGTGCAGGAGGTGCCGCCGGGCACCGCCAAGACGCGCCTCTTTCATGCCCGCCGCAAATTGAAGGCGGCCCTGTCCGGAGACGAAACATGACCGATATCGACACCCGTATCCGCGGCGCGCTCGACGCGGACGACGAGGCTTTCCTCGCCGCGCTCGATCCCGACCGCGGAATGTTCCAGCAGATCGGCGACAGCATGCGCGGTCCGCTCGGCGGCTGGGCCAAGCTCAGCTTTGCCACCGCGATCGTGATCGGCGTGGCGCTCGCCTATGCCTTCTACCGCGCGCTGACCTTCGCCAGCATGGAGCAATTGGTCGGCTGGGGCCTCACCTGTATCGCGCTGCTGGTGATGCAGGGCTTCCTCAAGGAATGGATGTTCGCACGGATGAACATGCTGACGCTGCTGGCGGAAGTGAAGCGGCTCCAGCTGCAGGTCGCGCTGCTCGCTGACAAGCGCGGCTAGGGGCGGATCTCGATCGGCGTGCCGTCGGGGATCAGGCTCCACAGCTCGGCGATCTCGGCATTCGACAGCGCGATGCAGCCATCGGTCCAGTCCCCGGGTATCCGCGTTTCATAGGGCAGGCCGTTGGGCTGGCCGTGGAGGAAGATCAGCCCGCCCGGCGACCGCCCGCGCGATCGCGCATAGGCGCGGTCCTGCGCATTGGGATAATCGATGTGCAGGCTGAGGTAATAGCTCGACTGCTCGTTGCCATAGGTGATCGTATAGCGCCCCTCGGGCGTGCGTTCGTCACCCTGGAAGCGTTTGTGGCCCTGCGGCGCATCGCCATATTGCAGGCCCGAATAGGTGCGGATCGCCCGCCCACCCTGATAGACCCACAGCTTGCGCTCGGACTTGTCGATCAGGACGAAATCGGCCCGCTCACCCGGCCGCGCCTGCTGCGCCTGCGCTGCCGGCACCGGCAGCACAGCGGCGCAAAACAGGACGGCGAGGAAGACGGCGAGAACGCGCATGGTGCCGGCACCATAGCGCGGATTTCTCATCAATCCATAAACGGATCGCGCATCAGGATCGTATCGTCACGCTCGGGACTGGTCGACACCAGCGCCACCGGGGTTTCGATCAGCTCCTGCACGCGCTGGATATACTTCACCGCATTGGCGGGCAGATCGGCATAGCTGCGCGCACCCGCGGTCGATTCGTGCCAGCCTTCCATGCTTTCGTAGATCGGCTCGACCGCAGCCTGGTCGGCGGCATGGCTGGGGAAATAATCGTAGACATTGTTCCGCAACCGGTAGCCGGTGCAGATCTTCACCTCGTCCAGCCCGTCGAGCACGTCGATCTTGGTCAGCGCGATCCCGGTCACGCCGCTGATCGCGCAGGTCTGGCGCACCAGCACGGCATCGAACCAGCCGACGCGGCGCTGGCGCCCGGTGACGGTACCGAATTCATGACCGCGCTCGCCAATGCCCTTGCCCACATCGTCGTCGAGCTCGGTCGGGAACGGGCCGCTGCCGACGCGGGTGGTGTAGGCCTTGACGATGCCCAGCACGAAGCCGGTGGCATTGGGCCCCAGCCCGCTGCCTGCCGCGGCCGTACCGCTGACCGTGTTCGAGCTGGTGACGAAGGGATAGGTCCCGTGGTCGATGTCGAGCAGGACGCCCTGCGCGCCTTCGAACAGGATCTTGGCGCCGGCCTTGCGGACCTTCTTCAGCCGCTTCCACACCGGCTGCGCATATTTGAGCACGAAGGGCGCGATCTCGCGCAGTTCGGCCAGCAATTGCTCGCGGTCGACCGGGTCCTGCTCGAACCCGGCGCGCAGCGCGTCGTGATGCGCGCACAGCCGGTCGAGCTGGGGTTCGAGATGGTCGAGATGCGCGAGGTCGCACACGCGGATCGCGCGGCGGCCGACCTTGTCCTCGTAAGCCGGACCGATACCGCGCCCGGTGGTGCCGATCTTGCCCGATCCGGCGGCCGCTTCGCGCAGCCCGTCGAGATCGCGGTGGATCGGCAGGATCAGCGGGCAATTGTCCGCCACGGCGAGGTTGTCGTCATTGATGGTGACGCCCTGCGCTTCGAGCTTCTCGATCTCGGCCTTGAGCGCCCACGGGTCGAGCACCACGCCATTGCCGATCACGCTGAGCGTGCCTGAAACGATACCGCTGGGCAGCAGCGAGAGCTTGTAGGTGGTGCCGTCGATGACCAGCGTGTGGCCCGCATTGTGGCCGCCCTGGAAGCGCACCACGGCATCGGCGCGGCTGGCCAGCCAGTCGACGATCTTGCCCTTGCCCTCATCGCCCCATTGGGCGCCGATCACGGTGACGTTGGCCATTCGATAGTTCTCGCAAATGTAAGGAAATCAAACGCCGCGGGCGTTAGGCTGATCTCAGGCACGGGGCAAGGCGCTTTGCCGGAAACATGGGGGCGCAAATCCGTTGGTACGGCAAAGGAGATCTTATGGCCGATTATCCCACTCTCGCGCTCAATGACGGCCGCCAACTCCCGCAACTGGGCTTCGGCACCTACAAGATCGACGAGGACGATGCACCCGAAGCGGTCAAGACCGCGCTCGATGTCGGCTACTGGCTGGTCGACACCGCAGCCATCTACCAGAATGAACGCGGGGTCGGCAAAGGCGTCGGCGACTGGTCCGACATTTTCCTGCAAACCAAGATCTGGAACGAAAGCCAGGGCTTCGAGCGGACCAAGAAGGCTGCCGACAAATGCCTCGAACGGTTGGGGCGCGACCATGTCGACATGCTGCTGATCCACTGGCCCTGCCCCGAAAAAGACCTGTTCGTGGAGACGTGGAAAGCGTTCATCGAACTGCGCGACGCAGGCAAGGCGAAGTCGATCGGCGTGTCGAACTTCCGCGAGCAGGACCTGCGCCGGATCATCGACGAAACCGGTGTGACGCCCGCGCTCAACCAGATCGAACTGCACCCCACCTTCCAGCAGCGCGAACTGCGTAAGCTGCACGAGGAACTGGGCATCGTCACGCAGTGCTGGTCGCCGCTGGGCCAGGGTGCGGGTATCGAGAACGAGACCATCGCCGTCATCGCCGAGGAAACCGGCCAGCCCGCCAGCGCCGTGATCCTGCGCTGGCACATGCAGCACGGACTGTGCGCGATTCCCAAGGCATCGAGCCGCGATCACATCGAGGCCAATTTCGCAGCGCTCAAGTTCACCCTCACGGACGACCAGATGGACCGCATAGACTCACTCGACGATCCCGAGGGGCGGATCGGTCCCGATCCGGGCGATTTCGAAGGCTGATCGCCGCTAGAGGATCGAACCCGACTTACTTGACTGTATTATATGGACATGACACCTCCTCCGGAAATTTCAGGAGAGTGTCATGTCCATTTTTCTTGCCCTGCTCGCTGCCACGCTGCCCGCCGCGCCGGTTGCGGCCGAGGCGACGGATCCGGTATCCATCGTCGACCAGGCTGCGCGCGATCGCGGCGATCTGAGCGAAGTGCTGGTGTTGGGCAGCGCGCATCTCAGTTCGCTATCGGCGGATTTCGATACCGCCCGCTTCGATCCCCTGCTGGGACGCCTCGTGGACTGGCAGCCGGATGCAATCGCGATCGAGAACCTTGATGGACCGCAGTGCGATTTCCTGCGCGCCTATGCGCATGCCTATGCCGACACGGCGGAGAATTATTGCCCCGATCCCGCACCGGCACGCGAAGCGCTGGGCCTGAGCGCAGCGCAGGCGCACCGCGAGATCGGCGAACTGCTTGGCGAGGGGGCAACCGAGCGCCCGGCATCGCAGCGCCGGCGGCTGGCCGCGCTATTCCTGGCGATTGGCGATCCGAACTCGGCGCTGGTCCAATGGCTCCGCCTACCCGAAGCCGACCGCATTGCGGACGACGCGCTCACCGCCGAGCTGGTCCAGACGCTTGCGAAACGGATGGCACGCCTGAACGAATCCAGCCTGATCGCCGCGAGGCTGGCCGCCCGGCTCGGCCATGAACGGGTCTATCCGGTGGACGATCACACCGGCGACATCGCGGGGCATCCGATCGACGAAGAGACCTTCGGCAAGCAGATGCGCCAGATCTGGGACAATCCCGCCAGTGCCGAGCGGCTGGCGGCCTATCGGGAATGGCACGAGCAGGTGGAAGACGGCACGCTATCGGTGCTCGAATGGTATCGCCGCCTTAATACCGACGAGCAAGCGCGGCTGGCGATGAAGAGCGATTTCGGCGCCGCGGCAGGGTCAACGCTGCCGGGCAATGCGGGGCGCAAATATCTCGCGTATTGGGAGACCCGCAATCTGCGCATGGTCGCGAATTTGCGCCAGGTGATCGGCGACGAGCGCCGCGTGCTCGCCATCGTCGGCGTCTCGCACACGCCCTATTACGAACGCTACCTGCGCATGACGAGCGATGTCGAACTGGTCGATACAAACGTGGTTCTGGAGATCGACTGATCGGCGGGGGTGCCTGCACGGCCAAGCCCTGCTAACGGGACGCGGTGATGTCCAAGCCCCCGATCCGCATCGCCGCGCTCTATCAGTTCGCGCGGTTCGACGACCCGTCCGCGCTGCGTGCGCCCTTGCTCGCCGCCTGCGAGAGCAACGCGGTGCGCGGGACACTGTTGCTGGCGAAGGAGGGGATCAACGGGACCATCGCCGGCAGCGACGAGGGAATCGCCGCGGTGATCGCGCACATCCGCGCGCTGCCCGGCTGCGGCGAGATCGAGGTGAAGGAATCGCGCGCTGCCGCCATGCCCTTCAACCGCACCAAGGTCCGGCTGAAGAAAGAGATCGTGACCATGGGCCAGCCCGATCTCGATCCGCTGGCAGATGTTGGCACCTATGTCGCGCCCGAGGACTGGAACGCGCTGATTTCGGATCCGGAGACCATCGTGATCGACACGCGCAACGATTACGAAGTGCAGATCGGCACCTTTGCAGGCGCGATCGATCCGCAAACCACCAGCTTCGGCGAATTTCCCGAATGGTTTCGCGCCAAGCGCGCCGAACTGGAGGCCGAGGGGCGCAAACCCAGGATCGCCATGTTCTGCACCGGCGGGATTCGCTGCGAGAAATCGACCGCCTTCGCGCGCGCCGAGGGGGTGGACGAGGTCTATCATCTCAAGGGCGGCATCCTCAATTATCTCGAACGCGTGCCCGAGCAGGACAGCCTGTGGCGCGGCGAATGCTTCGTTTTCGACGAACGGGTCAGCGTGGGGCACGGGTTGGCGGCGGGCACCCACGGCCTGTGCCGCGCCTGCCGCAGGCCGCTGAGCGAGGCCGACATGGCGCACGCCCATTTCAGCGAAGGCGTGTCCTGCCCGCGTTGTTATGACGAGCGCAGCGATGAGCAGCGCGCGCGTTATGCCGAGCGCAACCGGCAGGCGCGGCTCGCACGCGAACGCGGCGAGGAACACATCGGGCGGCGCGGCGAAGCAGAGCGCGATGGCTGAACCGGTCCTCTACAGCTTTCGCCGCTGTCCCTATGCGATGCGTGCGCGCATGGCCCTGCGGATCGGCGGTGCGTCCTACAAACACCGCGAGGTCGTCCTGCGCGACAAGCCGCCGGAAATGCTCGAGGTGTCGCCCAAGGGCACGGTGCCGGTGCTGGTCGCCGGACCGGGCGAGGTGATCGAGGAAAGCCGCGACATCATGCGCTGGGCGCTGGCGCGCAGCGATCCCGAAGGCTGGCTCGAGCGCGACGATCCGGAGTTGGTCGAAACCAATGACGGGCCGTTCAAACACCATCTCGACCGCTACAAATACGCTACCCGTTACGACGATGTCGATCCGGCGCAGCATCGCGCGGCGGCGCTGGAGATACTGCGCACGCTGGACGAGCGGCTTTCCCGGTCAGCCTATCTGCGGGGCGAGACGCGCGGCTTTGCCGACATCGCGATCTTTCCCTTCATCCGCCAGTTCGCCAATGCGGATCGTGAATGGTTCGATGGTCAGGCGCTGCCGCACCTCCAGGTATGGCTCGCAGGCCTGATCGATTCCGACCTCTTCGCCGGGATCATGGCCAAGCACCCGCAATGGGTGGCGGCCTAGAGCGGTTTGGGCTCGGTCCCGTCGAGCACATGCGAGCAGCCGAGCGCGCACGCATCATCGCTGTTCGACACCGCTGCCACGGTCCGCCAGCCGATCGCCCGCAGGCGTGCGCCGACATCGCGGTCGTGGCCCAGCGGCAGGAACAGGATCTCGCGCTCATCGGCGTCCGGCCCGCCCAGTGCATCAAGCAACGGGTCCATATAGAGCGAGAACCCGGTCGCGGGTTCGTCGCTGCCCTTGATCGTATAGGTCCCCCCACGGCCCAGCGCGCCGCGCGCGCCCTCGCCATAAAGCGTGAAGCCGAACCAGCTCTGGTATTCGAACCCGTGCCGCTCGGTCGGGTCGAGCGTGACCCGCGCGCGGTCGCCGATGGTCGCGGCAATTTCGCGCAAGCCGGTGATCCGGCTGCCCAGCGCGCCGTCCACATCGATCTTCGCCAGCGTGTCGATCGCCTGATCGAACGGGCCGGTGGCATACAGCAGCGGGAGGTAGGCCTCGCCGCCTGCGTCGCGCAGACCGCCGGCGTCCTTGGTATCGAGCTCGCGGCGAACCGCGGCGCGGCGTTCGGCATCGAGCGGCAGCGTGTCTTCGGCCAGCGTATCGACCAGGTCGGGCAGCGTGAAATCGACCGAAATATTGGCCACCCCCGCCGCCTTGAGCGCCGCGATCGCCACCGAGACCATTTCGCTGGCAGCGGCAACACTGTCGGCGCCGATCAGTTCGGCCCCCACTTGCAGCCGCTGGCGCGCCGGGTCGAGCTGGTCTGCGCTCAGCAGCGCGATATCGCCGGCATAGCACAGACGCAGCGGACGCGGTGCGGCCGCCATGCCGGTGGCGGCAATGCGCCCGACCTGAACGGTCATGTCGCTGCGTAGTGCCAGTGTGCGCAGGCTTTCGGGGTCAGTGAAGCGCACCATCCGGCGCGTCGCGACACCATCCATCCGGCCTGCCAGCGAGTGTTCGAATTCGACCAGCGGCGGACGCACGCGGTCGTAGCCATGGCTGTCCATCGCATCGAGCATCGCGCGCTTGGCAGTGGTGATCGCGCGGGCGCACGCCGGCAGCGCGTCTTCGAGGCCGACGGGCAGGAGGTCGTCTTGATTGGTCATCGCGCCGCGCCCCCTGCCCTATCGTTTGTCAGAATGCCAGTGGCATCACGACCTTGACGCCTTCGAGCGCGCAGGCCTGCTCGACCACTTCGGGCGGGATCGGCGCGTCGACGCTGAGCAGCACGGTGGCCTCGCCCCCGGCCTGGCGGCGACCGAGGTGGAAGGTGCCGATATTGATACCCGCCTCACCCAACAACGAACCGATCCGGCCGATGAAACCGGGCGCGTCTTCGTTGACGATATAGAGCATGTGGCCCTCGAGTTCGGCCTCGATCCGCACGCCGAACAGCTCGACCAGCCGCGGGGCATCGGCCCCGAACAGCGTACCCGCCACCGACCGGTCGCCCTGGTCGGTGCCCACCGTCACGCGGATCAGCGTGTTGTAGACGCCTTCCTTCTCGTGGCGGATCGAGCGGATGTCCAGCCCGCGTTCCTTTGCCAGATAGGGCGCGTTGACCATGTTCACCGTGTCCGAATACTGGCGCATCAGCCCGGCCAGCACCGCGCCTTCGATCGGCTTGCCCGACAGTTCGGCTGCCGCGCCTTCGCGCTCGATCGAGATCTTGGTCAGATTGCCATGCGCCAGCTGGCCCACCAGGCTGCCGAGGTCTTCGGCCAGACCCATATAAGGGCGCAGCTTGGGCGCTTCCTCGGCGCTGAGGCTGGGCATGTTGAGCGCGTTGGTGACACCGCCGCTGACGAGGTAATCCGCCATCTGTTCGGCCACCTGCAGCGCGACATTGACCTGCGCTTCGGTGGTGCTGGCACCGAGGTGCGGCGTGCACACGAAGTTGGGCTTGCCGAACAGCGGGCTGTCCTTGGCCGGTTCGCTCTGGAACACGTCGAGCGCGGCCCCGGCAACCTGCCCGCTGTCGAGCGCATCGGCCAGCGCCGCCTCGTCGATCAGGCCACCGCGCGCGCAGTTCACGATCCGCACGCCCTGCTTGGCCTTGGCGAGGTTTTCCGCCGACAGGATATTGCGCGTCTCGTCGGTCAGCGGCGTGTGCAGCGTGATGAAATCGGCCTTCGCCAGCAGCGTATCGAGATCGGCTTTCTCGACCCCGATTTCGACCGCGCGTTCCTCGGTCAGGAAGGGATCGTAGGCGACGACCTTCATGCGCAGGCCGAGCGCGCGGCTGGCGACGATGCTGCCGATATTGCCCGCGCCGATCAGGCCCAGCGTCTTGCCGGTCACTTCGACCCCCATGAAGTCGTTCTTGGGCCATTCGCCCGCCTGCGTGCGGACATTGGCGGCGGGGATCTGCCGCGCCAGCGCGAACATCATCGCGATGGCGTGTTCGGCTGTGGTGATCGAATTGCCGAACGGCGTGTTCATCACCACCACGCCCTTGCCGCTGGCATAGGGTATATCGACATTGTCGACGCCGATGCCCGCACGGCCGATCACCTTGAGGTTTTCGGCAGCGTCGAGGATTTCGGGCGTGACCTTGGTCGCGCTGCGGATGGCGAGGCCATCGTACTGGCCGATCACGGCCTTGAGTTCATCGGGCGTCATGCCCGGCTTCACATCGACATCGCAGCCGCGCTCTTCGAAAATGCGCGCGGCGTTCGGGTCCATCTTGTCGGAGATGAGGACTTTGGGTTTGGTCATTTTTCGTCACTCCCGCGACGGCAGGAGTCCATCCCACCTGTCGCTCATATACTGACGTTATCTGGATCCCCGCCTGCGCGGGGACGACGGATTAGCTCGCGGATTTGACCTGCTCGTAGGCCCACTCGATCCACGGTAGGAGACGCTTGAGGTCTTCCTGCTCGACCGTGCCGCCGCACCAGATGCGCAAGGACGGCGGGGCGTCGCGATAGCCGTTGAAATCATAGCCGACGTCGCGATCTTCGAGGAGCTTGACGATCTTCTTCGGGACCGCGGCCTTATCGTCGTCGGAAAGGCCATCGTACCACTCGCCCTGGAAGACAAAGCACACGCCGGTGTTGGTCCGCTTCGCCGGGTCGGCGACCATGTTGCGCAGCCAGGGGGTCGCCTCGATCCAGTCGAGGACGATCTTGGCATTGGCATCCGCGCGTTCGAACATCGCCTTGCGCCCGCCCATCGCCTGCGCCCATTCGAGCGCGTCGATATAGTCTTCGGTCGCCAGCAGCGAGGGTGTGTTGATCGTCGCGCCCTCGAAAATGCCGGTGTTGATCTTGCCGCCCTTCTTGAGGCGGAAGAGCTTGGGCAGCGGCCATTCGGGATCGTATTCCTCGATCCGCTGCACCGCCTTGGGGCTGAGGATCAGCATGCCGTGCTGCGCTTCGCTGCCCATCACCTTCTGCCAGCTGTAGGTCGTGGCATCGAGCTTGGCCCAGTCCATCTCCATCGCGAAAACAGCACTGGTGGCATCGTTGATCGTCACGCCTTCGCGGCCCGGCGCCAGCCAGTCGGTGTCCGGGATCTTGGCGCCCGAAGTGGTGCCGTTCCAGGTGAAGACGACGTCATTGTCCTGCGGGATGCTCGCCAGATCGGGAATCTCGCCGTAATCGGCGTCCATGACCGTAAGTTGCGGCAGCTTGAGCTGCTTGACCGCATCCTGGATCCAGACATTGCCGAAGCTTTCCCATGCCGCGACGGTCGCCGGGCGATCGGGGCGCAGCATGGTCCACATCGCGCATTCGAGCGCGCCGGTGTCCGATGCCGGCATGATGCCGACGAGGTAATCCTCGGGCACGCCGAGCATTTCCTTCGACAGGTCGATGGCATATTTCAGCCGCGACTTGCCGAGCGCGCTGCGATGCGAGCGGCCGAGCGATTCGGTTTTGAGATTGGCGGCAGACCAGCCCTTGTGTTTGGCGGTCGGACCGGACGAAAAGAAAGGGCGCTCGGGTTTGAGCGTAGGTTCGGCAGTCATGTATTCTCTCCTTGCAGAGAGCTCGCGCGGCGTTGGGACCGCGTGGCCCGCCGCCCGCACTAATGTTGCGCCGCAGCAAGTCAATGCGAAATAGCTATGCATCGGTGAAGCGCCTTTGCGACACGACCGGCGCCATCGCGCGACCGGCTGGCTTGGCGGCGCGTTTTGCGCGCCTTTCCAGCATCGTAGGCGCGGCCCATGCGGCGGATGGACGGCATCGGACAACTTCCCTAAAGCCGCGCGCAATGGATGTGACCGATCTCCGCATCGCGCTTTTCAGCGGGAACTACAATTATACCCGCGACGGGGCCAACCAGGCGCTCAACCGGCTGGCGGACTATCTGCTGCGCCAGGGCGCCGCGCTGCGCGTCTATGCCCCGGTGGTGGCCGAGCCCGACTTCCCGCCGACGGGCGATCTCGTCGATGTGCCCAATGCCCGCATGCCGGTGAAGGGCCGCGGCGAATACCGCCTGCCCCTGCGGATCGACGCCAAGGTGCGCGCGGACCTGGCGGAATTCGCGCCCAATATGCTGCATCTGTCCTCGCCCGATCCGGTGGCGCATGGCGCGCTCAAATGGGCGCGCGAGCGCGATCTGCCGGTGCTGGCATCGGTCCACACGCGGTTCGAGACCTATCCGCGCTATTATGGGCTCGGCTTCCTCGAGCCCGCGGTCGAGGGCATTCTGCGCCGCTTTTATCGTCGCTGCGATGCGCTGGTCGCGCCCTCGCAAAGCCAGATCGCCGAACTGAAGGCGCAGGAGATGCATGACGACATCTCGATCTGGTCACGCGGCGTGGACCGGACAGTGTTCGATCCATCCAAGCGCGATCTCGAATGGCGCCGTGCGCACGGTCTTGCCGATGACGATGTGGCGATCGTCTTCCTCGGCCGGCTGGTGATGGAAAAGGGCCTCGACGTCTTCGCCGAAACGATCGTGCAATTGCGCAAGCGGCAGGTGCCGCACAAGGTGCTGGTCATCGGTGACGGTCCGGCGCGCGGCTGGTTCGAAAAAGCGCTGCCGGGCGGCATCTTCGCCGGGTTCAAGACCGGCAAGGAACTTGGCCAGGCGCTCGCCAGCGGCGACATCTTCTTCAACCCGTCGATCACCGAAACCTTCGGCAATGTCACGCTGGAGGCGATGGCCTGCGGGCTGCCGGTGGTGGCCGCGGGCGCAACCGGCGCCGCGAGCCTCGTCAAGGAAGGCGAGACCGGGCGGCTGGTTGCGCCAGGTCGGCCTGAAGTGTTCGCCCCGGCCTGCGCCGATGCGCTGGCGCCTTATTGTCTGGACGATGCGCTGCGGCTCGCCCACGGCGCCAATGGCGAGCGGGCGGCGCGCGCCTATTCCTGGGATGTGATCAACCAGGCCGTGGTCGATACCTATCTGCGACTGCTCGAAGCGCGCAGGGCCGCGCGCTAGGCCCTCAGCGAAGCACGCCCGCCGCGCCCATCCAGCGCGAATACCACAGCGAGAACAGCGTCGAGATCCAGATCGCCGCCATCAGCGCAGGGTTCTGGAGGCTGTCGGGGATTTGGGACACCACCAGTTCGAAATAGGTGGTGGCGATCAGCCCGATGGTCGCCACGACGAAAGCGGCCAAGGCCAATTTGCGGCGCAGCAGCAACAGGACCGAGCCGGTGAAGGCGCCCCATACTCCCAGCGCCCATGCCGCATCGGCCCAGGCGGGGAAGCCATCGAAATAGGCGATCTGGTCGGTGGTCATGCCCAGATCGGCCAGACTTCCCTTTTGCGTCATCGTATAACTGTAGCAGCCAATCGCATTGAACAGCAGCGTCGCGATGCCGACGACCCATAAATGCCACGGCGTTTTGATTGCCTGTTCCATCGAACTCTCTCCCCAAATGAGACCCGCGAGCGAAGACTAACGCTTCTCCCGCGGATCGCCAAATGGGTCGGGGTCAGAGCCGTTCGATCTTCTTCGCCAGATCGTCGACCAGATCGACGATTTCCTGCACCGTCTCCTCATCGAGCTTGCCCGAGCGGGCGCGGTTCTTGAGCACATTGGCGAGGTTGCCGACCGCACGAAACATTTCCGGCGTAGCGTAGGCCCGTCGATGCTCGCCATGGCCCGACAGGCGTTCGAACAGCGCCGCGACCTCGTCGGCGCGCTCCTCCAGCTCGGTCCGGCCGGCGGCGGTGGCTTCATAGGCCTTGCGCGTCTCGTCGCCCGCGGCCTGCGCGATCGCGCCTTCATCCTCGAGCAGCGCGAGGGTGGGATAGATCGTCCCGGGGCTCGGCGCATAGGAGCCTTCGGTCAGTTCCTCGATCGCCTTGATCAATTCGTAGCCATGGCGCGGCTCGTCGGCGAGCAGCTTGAGCAGGACGAGCCGCAGCTCGCCCGAACCGAACATGCGGCGGCGGCGGCGACCACCCCCGCGCTGGCCGAAATCGAACGTCCAGCCAGGGCCGCCGAACTTGGCCGACGCGCCATAGCCGTCGCGGCAATCGGTGTCCGCCATCATCGCCGCTACGAAAGGCCAACCGCCCATTCGGCGCATCCTGCGCCATTTGTCTGCCTTATGCATAGTCATATCCTTGCAGTATCTTCGATAGCTCTAAGATATATCTTAAAGACGAGTCTGCAAGAGGGCACTGCAAATCCTCGGCGAACACCCTATGTCAGCCGACCAATGGCCGACCTCTTTCCCGACGACCTGCCCCAGGCAGCTGCACCCGACACTCCGCGCGAGGATGCGCCGCTGGCCGACCGGCTGCGTCCCGCAACCCTCGACGAGGTGATCGGGCAGGACCATCTGACCGGGCCCGAAGGCGCGATCGGGCGAATGGTCGCCGCCGGCCGCCTGTCGAGCATGATCCTCTGGGGGCCGCCCGGCACCGGCAAGACCACCATCGCGCGGCTGCTCGCCGATAGCGTGGGGATGCGCTTCGAAAGCGTCAGCGCGGTATTCAGCGGCGTGGCCGACCTCAAGAAGGCCTTCGCCGCTGCCGACAAGGCCGCGCAAGCCGGTCAACGCACGCTGTTGTTCGTGGACGAGATCCACCGCTTCAACCGTGCGCAGCAGGATGGCTTCCTGCCCTTTGTCGAACGCGGCACGGTGACGCTGGTGGGCGCAACGACCGAAAACCCCAGCTTCGCGCTCAATGCGGCATTGCTCAGCCGCGCGCAGGTGCTGATCCTCCAGCGGCTGGATCACGAGGCGCTGGGCCAGTTGCTCGACCGCGGCGAGACGCTCGAGGGGCCCCTCCCCCTCACGCCCGAAGCGCGCGATGCGCTGGTCGCCAGCGCCGATGGCGATGGGCGGTTCCTGCTCAACCAGGCCGAAACGCTCTACAATGCGCAGATTGCCGACCCGCTCGACCCGGCGGCGCTGGGCCGGTTTCTCCAGCGGCGCGTCGCGGTCTATGACAAGGACCGCGAGGGGCATTACAACCTCATCTCCGCGCTGCACAAGGCGGTGCGCGGGAGCGACGTCCAGGCGAGCCTCTATTACTTCGCGCGCATGCTTACCGCGGGCGAGGAACCCCGCTTCCTCGCGCGGCGGCTGATCCGCATGGCTGTCGAGGACATCGGCATGGCGGACCCGCAGGCGCTGGTGCAATGCATGGCGGCGAAGGACGCGTTCGAATTCCTCGGTTCGCCCGAAGGCGAACTCGCGCTGGTGCAGGCCTGCATCTACCTCGCCACCGCGCCCAAATCGAACGCCGCCTACAAGGCGCAGAAGGCCTCCTTCAAATCGGCAAGGGAAACCGGCAGCCTGATGCCGCCGCAGAACATCCTCAACGCGCCGACCAAGCTGATGAAGGATATCGGCTACGGGTCCGGCTACAGCTACGATCACGACGCGGAAGAGGGCTTCTCGGGCGACGATTACTGGCCCGAGGAGATGGAGCCGCAGAGCTATTACCAGCCGGTCGAACGCGGGTTCGAACGCGAGGTAAAGAAGCGGCTCGACTATTGGGACAAGCTGCGGCGCGAGCGTGGGCAGGTTTAGCCATTTCCTCGCGATCGACTGGTCCGGCGCCAAGGGGCCGGTCCAGAAAGGCATAGCGCTGGCGCTGGCCGATGCGGCTGGCGGCCCGCCCGTGCTGGTCGAGCGGGGCCGCGGCTGGTCGCGCGCCGATGTGCTGGCGCTGCTGCGCGAGGATCTGCCCGACGATACGCTCGTCGGCATGGACCTCGGCATCGCGCTGCCCTCCGCCGATTGCGGTGCCTATTTTCCCAAGCGCGACGTGCTGTTGCCCGATGCCCCGTCGCTGTGGGCGCTGATCGACGATATCTGCGCGGGCGATCCCAATCTGGGCGCGCAAAGCTTTGTCGATCATCCCGAGTTCGCGCCCTATTTTCGCAACGGCAGCGATACGGGCGTGCATTTCGGCTGCGACGGCGCCGCGCATGGACGTGGGCGGTTCCGGGTCACCGAACGCGCGCAGGCGGAGATGGGCTGCAAACCCTATTCGAACTTCAACCTCGTCGGCGCGGCACAGGTGGGCAAGTCGAGCCTGACAGGGATGCGGGTGCTGCACCAGCTCCGCGGGAGATTGCCGGTGTGGCCGATCGATCCGCTGCCCGAGCGCGGCTCGGCACTGGTCGAAATCTATACCAGCCTCGCCGCGCTGGAGGCGGGACGAAGCGCCTCGAAAGCAAAGATGCGCAGCCATGAGGAACTCGACGCGGCGCTGGCCCATCTGGACAGCCCGGGAGTGGGCGGCCACGGGCCGATCGACGACCATTCATCCGATGCCCTGCTCAGCGCAGCGTGGCTGCGTCACGTCTCACACGATCACAATCGCTGGTCGCCCGCAGGTCTGACCCGGGGGATCGCGCAAACCGAAGGCTGGACCTTCGGCGCGCTCTAGATTTCGGGCAATTGCCCGCTGAAGACCGACCAGCCGGTCCTCCGCGCAATTTCTGCCAGCGCCTTGGCGCCGAGCAGGCTCGTCCCCGCGCGATTGAGCCCGGGCGACCAGACCGCGATTGCAGCACGGCCCGGAACGCTGGCGAGGATTCCTCCGCCCACGCCCGATTTGCCCGGAAAGCCGACTTCGAAAGCGAATTGGCCCGAATTGTCATAGTGGCCGCACAGCAGCATCAGCGCATTGATGCGCCGTGCGCGGCTGGCGGAGCACATTTTCTGCCCTGTCACCGGGTCGGTGCCGTCGAACGCCAGGAACAGCGCACTTTCGGCGAGCTGCCGACAGCTCATCGATAGCGCGCATTGGCGGAAATAGACCGACAGCACCTCTTCCACCGGGTTCAGCAGCCGCCCGAAATCGGCGAGAAACCATGCCAGCGCGCGGTTGCGTTCGCCCGCCTCGCTTTCGCTGCGCGCGACATCCTGATCGAAATCGATCTGCGGATTGCGGCCCATCCGCCGCAGGCGATCGATCAGGTCGCGCACCGCCTCGTCCACCCCGCGCCGGCCGATGAAACGGTCGGTGGTGACGATGGCGCCCGAATTGATGAAGGGATTGCGGGGTATGCCCTTCTCCTTCTCGAGCTGCACGATCGAGTTGAAGGCATCGCCCGACGGTTCGCGGCCCACCGCGTCCCACAGCGCCGATCCCTCGCGTTCGAGCGCTAGCGCCAGTGCAAACACCTTGGAGATCGACTGGATCGAGAACTTCTCGTCCGCATCGCCGGCGCAGGCGACCTGGCCGTCATCGGTCGCCAGCGCGATCCCGAACTTGCATGGATCGACCGCCGCGAGGGCGGGAATGTAACGCGCGGGCGTGCCCCCGCCGCGCTCATCCGCAAGGGCATTCCACGTATCGGTGACGATTGCCTGCAAATCCATGCGCGCCGCGATAGGCGGGGCCGGTGTACAGGGCAAATGGTGAAAGCAACCTGGTGGAGCCGAGCGGGATCGAACCGCTGACCTCGTCATTGCGAACGACGCGCTCTCCCAACTGAGCTACGGCCCCGTTCCAGGTTTGCGGCACACCGACAAGCGTGATGCGCGGCGCGCCACCTAGCGAATGGCGGCGCGCCTGAAAAGCACCAATCTGCCTAGTTCTGCGAGTTGTCGTCCCCGTCCCCGCTGTTGGGGATCGGCTGGACGACGGGCACCGAGGCGCGCGTTTCGTCGACCGGCACGATCGGGATCTTCGCTCCGGTATCGGGGTCGATGACCTTGGTTTCCTGCAGCGGGGTCGCGCTCAGCGATGCGGGATCGGCACCCGGCTGTGGCGTCTGGAACGGACGTGCGTTCTGGACCGCAACATAGCCCGGCTGCGAATCTCCATAGCGATCGCCATAGCGGGCATCCCATGCGGAGGATTCGCGCTGGTACTGCTCATAGGCGACGAAGAACCGTTCGAACGGCCCTTCGAGAGCGGAGAAATTCGCCAGTGCGAAGCCGGCGGGGTCGACTTTCTCGGAAGCCAGATATTGCTGCGAGATGCCCAGCGCGGTGCGGCAGAAGTCCGACCGTGCGGGCGGCAGCGCGAAGTAGTTGTAGACCATCGTCATCTGGCTCTCGCGCGCCATGATGGCGGGCCGGCCCCTGCCGTATTCCTGCCGGTACTCGGCATCGATGCGGTCGTTCACCTGCTTGAGCGGACGCGCGTGATCCTTGATGTAGCTGCTGTAGGCATCGAGGATCGGCTGGTATTGCGGGTCGAGGCAATTGAGCGCGGCGACGTTCCAGGCCGAGCGGAAGTGCCAGACCTTCTCGTCATCCGAAATACCGAGGTTAACCGTTTCGCGCAGCCCCAGCGAATTTACCGGCGGGATGGCCATGGCATAGGATGCCTGGCCCGGCGGCAGGGGGCGATATGGCACTGCTTCTACCGCCGGGGGCGGCGGTGGCGGTGGCGGCGGTGGCGGCGCGGCGCAGGCCCCCAAGACGGCGAACCCGGCAGCCGCGGCTGCCATGCGAATGGTGATGTTTGAACCGCGACTCATAGCGCGTGGCACTCCTCGATAAATCTGGCATTCATCCTGCGCTGCCGTCCCTTGACGGAGGATGAAGACACGCGTCCTAGCCCTCGCCGGATGCAAAGAAAATGCCCGAGGCGCTGGTTACGCCCCGGGCACGTTCAAACGATTCCTGTGTGCGACGAGTGGTTTACTCGCGGCTGCCCATGAAGCGCAGCAGGAACAGGAACATGTTGATGAAGTCGAGATAGAGGCTCAGCGCGCCCATGATCACGGCCTTGCCGGCGAATTCGGTACCGCGCAGGTACTGATATTCGCGCTTGAGCCGCTGCGTATCGTAGGCGGTAAGGCCTGCGAAGATCAGCACGCCGATAAAGCTGACGGCCAGCGCCAGCGTGCTCGACTGCAGGAACATGTTGATGACCATCGCGATCAGCAGGCCGATAACACCCATCACCAGGAAGGTACCCATGCCCGACAGGTCCTTCTTCGTGGTGTAGCCGAACAGGCTGAGACCGGCGAAGGCACCCGCGGTGGCGAAGAACGTCGCGGCGATGCTTTCACCCGTATAGACGAGGAAGATCGTCGAGAGCGACAGCCCCATGACGGTGGCGAAAGCCCAGAACATCAGCTGCAGCGTCGCCTGGCTGAACTTGTTCACGCCAAAGCTCATCGCGAAGACGAAAGCGAGCGGCGCGAGCGCGACGATCCACATCAGCGGACCGCTGGCGAAAGTCAGCGCAAGACCACTGCGGGCAGTCAGCAGCGCGACCAGGCCGGTCAGCAACACGCCCGAAGCCATGTAGTTGTAAATCTTGAGCATGTGGGCGCGCAGGCCCGCATCGAAGGTTTCCTGCCTGGCAACGGCGTCGCCAGCGCGTGGCACCGAGCCGAAGCCCTGCCTCTGGTCGGTGTCGTTCCAATTGGCCATGTCTATGCAACTCCTTTTGGCGGCGCGGTCATACGCGCCGCTCGTGAGGGGAATATCGGCACTTTACCGCTCGATTTCAAGCGAAACCGGATTTTGTAAGGCTAACGCGATTTAACCGATCGGGAGGGCGGCTCAGGCCTCGCCGACGGCGTCCACCATCGCCGCCTCGAGCGCCTCGCTCGGGGTGCGCCCGCCCCACAGCACGAACTGGAACGCCGGATAGAAGCGATCGCATTCGTCGACCGCGATTTCGACCAGCGCCTGCGCCTGGCCCAGGCTGAGCATCCCGTCGTCGCCCAGTATGGTGGCATTGCGATAGAGCAGGACGCCGCCATTCGACCAGATCTCGAAATGGCCGAGCCACATCTGTTCGTTGATCATGCTGACGAGCTCATACGCGGGGGTCAGCTTGTCCTTGGCAATACGGATATCGGGCAGGCACAGGATCTGCAGCACCATATCTTCCGGACGCCAGATGCCGCGCAACTGGTACTTGGTCCAGCTTCCCTGGATCTCGCCGCTCATTTCTGTCGCGGTCGATTCGCATGGCCAGCCACGCGCTTCGAACAGGGCTACCAGCAGGTCGACCGGCGCCGCGTCCTCTTCGACCTCATAGCGATCTTCTGATGGTCTCATCGGAGCTGTTCCATGCGCGTCATGACTTGCTGGATGCAGAAACGCGGGGCCGCTTGGCAATGGATGCACGCCTCGACGCTGGGGAGAACCGTTAAGGGTTGTGCAAAGCTTGTGAACAAAACCGCCGTGCGCGTTAACCTTTGCGCGGGTTTACAGCTTTTCGATTACTTCGCCCTCAGCGCTGGTGAAGGTGAAACAGTCCACGCCCAATTCCTTGAGTTCCTTGACCATTTCGCGCGCCTTGGCGGCGCTGTCATAGGGGCCGGACAGCAGGCGATTGGCCTCGACCCAGGGGGTGACGAACGGCCCCTTGCCGTCGAGCTTGCCCTCCGCCCTGCGCGAAATCCGGCGCCAGTCGAACTTGAGCGCCGACACATCCTTGCCGGTCGCGACCTGCACCCAGTGCCGGGCCGGATGGGCGGGCGGCGGCGGCGGCTTGGGTTCCTCGCGCTCGCGCGGGATGGCGATGCGCGTGATATCCACCGCGCCGCTGGCCGAAGGCGTCGGCGTGCCGGGCGCAAGCGTAAAACCATCGAAGGCATCGGCGACCGATGCGGGCTGCGGCTCGGGCTCCGGTTGGATGGGCGCGGGCGGTGGCGGTGGCGAGGCTGTCGTTCCCATCGGAACCAATGGCGGTGGGTCTGCGCGCGCTATGACGACCGGGGCAGTGTCCGGCTGCGGCGCGGGTTCTGGTTCGGTAAGCGTTGTCGTGAGCGAAGGTGCAGGGCTCGGCGCAGGGATCGTTGAAGGGGTCGGAGGAGACGAGGGCACATCATCTGGCGCTGGTGCTGCTACAGTAGCCGACGCGATGGCGCTCGCCCCTGCGCTCGTAGCCCTGCTGCCCGTCAGATCGGGACGACGCCGGGTCTGGCGAGAGCGCGGATCGGCGGCGGCGGGCGAAGGCGTGGAGGCCTGCCGTACAGGCGGCGGTCCGGCACGCGCGATCTGCACCGCATCGCCCGCGTAACCGGCAATCCCGGCATCGTCCGTGCCGATGCTGGCGGTGCGCGGGAAGACGCCCAGATTGCCCGCTGCCGCCTGCTGCGCCTTGGTCAGTCGCGGCATATATTCGAAATAGGCCGCCATGCGTCCGCCGATCCCTGCGGGGAGCATGGTGTTGGCGATGTCCTTCGCCTCGCGCGCGTCACCCAGGATCGCCAGGCCGAAAGCGCGGGTACGGAAGGCGGCGACATCGCGCTGTTGCAGCAAGGGAAGCAAGGCGTCTTCGAAGCCCTCCCGATCGCCCGAAATTGCCAGGCTCAAGGCCAGGCGGCGGGTCGCTTCGGGACCGGCCCCATTGGCCAGCGCGAGCCGGTACAATTGCTGCGCGCTGGCGGAATCGCCGACGAGGTCGAAGGCCAGCCCGCGATCCTCGGCCATCCGCGCATTGGCGACACCCGCCTGCTCGGCCTCGGCGAACAGGCGCAGGGCCTCGACCGGACGGCGCGAGCGGGTGTAGGCCTTGGCCAGCCCCACCTTGCTGCGCGAATTGCCCGGCGACAGCTCGTTGGCGCGGCCGAAAAAGCCGATTGCCGCGTCGATGTCACCCAGTTCCAGCGCCGCTTCACCCGCATCGAGCAGTGCCGTGACATCGAGCGAATTGCGCGCCAGCCGCGACAGCGCGTCACCCAGCCGACGCTCGCCTTCGGCGGGTAATGGCTGCACGATCTCGCGCTGGGCCGAGACACGCTCGGCCTGCGCTGCCAGAGCCAGCAACGCCACGGCAGCAGCAAGTCGCCCGGTCGAAATCATGTCCTGTCCCTCGCCGCGCGGGCGTTAACCCGCGCTGACGCGGCCTTACCTACTGGTTGTTCTGGCGTCCGAGGAAGCGCGGGATGTTGAGGCCGCCACTGCTGCCGCCATCATCATCTTCGTCTTCGTCATCCGCGCCTTCGGGATTGCTGGCCCCGCGCGAGAGATTGGCCATCCGTTCGAACAGCGTGTTCCCGGGCAGCGAGCCAGAGCCCGCCCCGCCGCTGGAACCCGAACCGCTGCGCGCCGACTGGTCGTCGCCAGCGCCTTCGCCCGGGAACAGCGGTTGCTTGCGCCCCGGCTTGGTCGCCAGCGGGCTTCCCGCGTCGCGCTGGTCGTCGCCGAGTTCGAATTCGTCCTGCGATCCGCCTTCGGATTCGCGCATTTCGCCCGACAGGTCGAGCGGGGGGCGGTCTTCGTTCCAACCATCCTTCGCCGGCGTGCCGCCGAATTCGCGGTCATCGGCAGGCGCGGGTACGCCCTCGTCATCGTCGCCTTCGAAGCGTTCGGTATGTTCGTTGCGCAGGCCTGCGAGCGGATCGACGATGCCGTCGACATCGTTATAGCCTTCCTCGTCATCCTCGTCGAACGATCCGGAAGTCGCCGGCGAGAGGCCGAAGCCCTGGCCGACATCCTCTTCCTCGGCTTCGTCGGTGAGATCGAACGCATCCGCCTCTGCCGCGGTCGGCTCCGGTTCGGGAGCGGGCTGCGGCTGGTAGGACGGCTGTTCGGGCTCGGGATCGGCCGAAAGGCCTTCGTTGAGTTCGAACGGCTCTTCCTCGGCCACGTTGTCGCTCGGCAGGTCCAGCACCGGACGCCGCGGCGCGCTGCTTTCGCGCATCGAGAACGCCCGCGCGGGCGCTGCTGCAACCGAACCGTCGGGTTCGATCCCGGTAGCGACGACCGACACGCGGATCTTGCCGTCGAGGTCGGGATTGAAGGCCGAACCCCAGATGATGTTCGCGTCCTCGTCCACCAGCTCGCGGATATGGTTCGCGGCTTCGTCGACTTCGAGCAGCTTCATGTCCTCGCCGCCGATGATCGAGATGATGACGCCCTTGGCGCCGGCCATCGACACGCCGTCGAGCAGCGGGTTGGCGATGGCGCGTTCGGCCGCTTCGAGTGCGCGGTTGTCGCCTTCGCCCTCGCCGGTGCCCATCATCGCCTTGCCCATCTCGCTCATCACCGAGCGGACGTCGGCGAAGTCGAGATTGATCAGGCCCGGCATGACCATCAGGTCGGTGATCGAACGCACGCCCTGCTGGAGGACCTCGTCCGCCAGCATGAAGGCTTCCTTGAAGGTCGTTTCCGCCTTCGCGACCAGGAACAGGTTCTGATTGGGGATGACGATCAGCGTATCGACATGCTTCTGCAGTTCGTCGATGCCCGCCTCGGCTGCGCGCATGCGGCGCGTGCCTTCGAACAGGAACGGCTTGGTGACCACTCCGACGGTCAGCACGCCGCGCTTGCGCGCCGCTTCGGCGATGACCGGAGCCGCACCGGTGCCGGTGCCGCCGCCCATGCCCGCCGCAATGAACACCATGTTCACCCCGTCGAGCGAATCCTCGATTTCCTCGACAGTTTCCTCGGCCGCGGCCTTGCCCACTTCGGGACGTGCGCCTGCGCCAAGTCCGCCGGTAATGTCGGGGCCGAGCTGGATGCGTTTTTCGGAGGGCGACGTACTCAGCGCCTGGGCATCGGTATTGGCGACGATGAAGTCGACGCCCTCGATCTCTGCCTGCATCATGTTGGCGATGGCGTTGCCGCCCGCACCACCGACACCGACGACCATGATCTTGGGACGAAGATCGTCATCTGATGCCGGTCCGATATTGATACTCATCAAGAGTCCCCTGGGTATTCGAAAAGTCGCTTACTGGCTTTATGTCACAACTTTGGCACAAAGCGAATCGCACGTCGAAGTCATGATTGCCTTATCCACAAGGCCTAAAGGCGTGTTTGCGCGGCGGTTCAACCCTCAGAAATACTCGCGCACCGCGAGTAAGACACGGTTGATCAGACCCATGCCGCGATAACGCTTGGTGGGCTGGTAGCGCGGACCCACCGAACGGATGTCGACCGGGTCGTCGGACGCATACAGGCACAGGCCCGCAAGCGTGGCAAAACCGGGCGTAGCGTGCGCTTCGGGCAGGCCCTGCAACACGGGTGGCTTGCCGATGCGGACCGGGCGGCCGAGCGCGCCCTGCATGAATTCGGCGATCCCGTGCAGTTCCGCCCCGCCGCCGGTGAGCACGACCTGCCCGCCCTGCGCACCGGAGAAGCCCATCGCCTTGAGCGCCTTGCCCACTTCGGCGGTGGTGATGCCGAGCCGGTCGGTGACGATCGAAACGAGTTCGGCGCGGGCGATGCGATTGTGCTCGTCCGCGCCGCGGGCCAGCCGTCCGCCGGGTTCTTCGCCGGGGCCGTTGACGGGGATCATCTCGCGGTGGTCGGTCGGCGTCGCAATGGCCGAGCCCGACACGCATTTGAGCCGTTCGGCCTGGCTACGGCGAATGCCGAGCGAGGAAGCGATCGCATCGGTAATGTCGTTCGACCCGATGGGGATCGATTTCAGCCCCAACAGCATGCCCGCCGCATGAACCGAGACATTGGTCACCTGCGCGCCGATTTCGACCAGCGCGACGCCTAGGTCGCGCTCTTCCGCAGTGAGGCAGGCATAGGCCGCAGCCAGCGGGCTGGCGACCACACCTTCGACATCGAGATGCGCGGTCTGCACCGCCTCGATCAGATTGCGGACGGGCGGACCTTCGGCCAGCGTGACATGGACGTCGACCCCCAGCGCCTCGGCATGGAGGCCCTTGGGATTGGCGACGCCATGCGCCCCGTCGAGCGTGTAATGGGCTGGCTGCGCATGCAGCACCATGCGTCCGTCGGGGTGCAGGTGGTCGCGCGCGGCATAGAGCAGGTGCTCGATGTCGTCTTCCTCGATCCGGCGCCCGCCAATGGCGATCTCGACACTGGAAATCTTGCTCGACAGCCCCGCTCCCGCGCAGCCAATCCACACGCTCTGGATCGAGGTGTTGGCATTCGCCTCGGCCTTTTCGATCGCGGTGCGGATGGCATGGCTGGCGGCGCGCATATCGGTGACATAGCCGCGCTTGATCCCGTCGCTGGCGCGGTGGCTCGAACCGAGCACGACCATCTCGCCGCCCTCGGCCTGGCCCATGATCATGGCCGAAACGCGGAACGACCCGATGTTCACGGCGCCGAAGACACGGGTGATGCGCGGCTGTTCGGAGGCCATTATTCGGCCTTCCCGTAGAGCGCCATCTGCTTGGGACACGGCCCGTCCGCGCAGCGCAAATAGGCGCGGTCGGGCACGCGCATGTCGATTGCGATGGGCTTGCCCCCGATGAGCCGGTGCATCCCGTCGAGCTGGGCGAATTTCACCAGCGCGGGCGCGCCCAGATCGCCTTCGGGCAGCGCGAGCAACTGGCCGGTCTTGAAGGTCAGGTTCCAGCGCCGGTTGCCGACCCATTCGGCAGACGCAATTTGCGGCTTGAGTGCAGGGGCGGCATCGAGCAGCCGCCCGAGTTCCTCGACCTGGCGCGCGGCCCCGGGCCCCTCGATCAGCAATTTGCCTTCTGCATTCTTGGAGCTGATCGGTTCGAGTTCGTTGCCCCGCGGGTCGATCAGCACTAGCCGGTCGGGCTTGCGCAACACCGCATGCGGCACGCGCTCGACGATATCGATCTTGAGCGTATCGGGTAGTTGGCGCGAGACGCGCGCATCGGCCACCCACGGCAGGTCGAGCAGGCGCGCGCGGACCGCATCGAGCTCGACCAGCGGCATCGGGCGATCCTGTTCGGCCAGCACCCGCTCATAGACCTGCTGTTCGTTCATCCGCTCGACGCCCGAGACGCGCACCCGGCTGACCTCGAACCCCGAGCGCGAGGCCGACTTGGCCAGTTCCGCCTTCGCCATTTCGGGCACGCCGGCATAGCTCGCGATCGTCCAGGCGATACCCAGCCCCGCCGCGATGATCACGAACAGGAAAAACCTGTGCCACTGCTCCTCGGTGAAGGGCAGCGCGGCCATGGCGCGGTCGAACAGCCCGCTCGTATGCTTGCGTGCGGCATGCGCCTTCTGGCTGCGATTGCGCGCCGCCGCAGACCGGCGCACGCCGGTGGGTGAGCGTTTGACCTTAGCCATCCTTGCCCCCGGAGCGGGCGGCGTGATCGCGCAGCGCCGCGGCCACGATCAGCTCGCACAGCGTCGCATATTCGATCCCGGCATATCGCGCCTGTTCGGGCACGAGGCTGAGCGGGGTCATCCCCGGCTGGGTGTTGGTTTCGAGCACGAACAGCCCGTCCTCGCCCTGTTCCTCGTCCCAGCGGAAATCGGTCCGGCTGGTCCCGCGGCACCCGAGTACCTTATGTGCGGTCAGCGTATATTCGAGGCACAGTTCGGCGATCCGCGGCGGGATGTCCGCCGGGCAGATGTGATCAGTCATGCCGTCGGTATATTTGGCGTCGAAATCGTAGAACCCGCTCTTGGGCTTCAGTTCGGTGACCGCCAGCGCGCGCGGGCCCTCGGCGAAATCGACCACTGCCGCGGTCAGCTCGCGGCCCTTGATATAGGGTTCGGCAAGCAGTTCGGCGAAGTCCTGCCACGGCCCCTTGGCCTCGGCAGCGATGGGATTGCCGTAATTGCCTTCGTCGGTGACGATGGCCACGCCGACCGAGCTGCCTTCGTTGACCGGTTTGAGAACGTAGGGGCGCGGCATCGGATCGCGCTGGTGCAGGTCCGCGCTCTTGACGATCCGCCCGCCGGGCATGGGGATGCCGCGCGGCACCAGTGCCTGCTTGGTCAGCTGCTTGTCGATCGCGACAACCGAGGTCGCGAGGCCCGAATGCGTATAGGGCACGCCCATCAGGTCGAGCATGCCCTGCACGGTGCCATCCTCGCCGGGCACGCCATGCAGCGCGTTGAACACGACATCGGGCGCGGCCTCGGCGATCCGCGCGGCGACGTGGCGGTCCATGTCGATCCGCGTCACGCGGTGCCCGCGCTCTTCCAGCGCCTTGGCAATGCCTTCGCCCGACATCAGCGACACCGGTCGCTCATTGGCCCAGCCGCCCATCAGGACGACGATATGGAGTTTGGGGAGATCGGTCATTGTCGGTCCTTAGGGTCGCCCCACACGCTGGATTTCCCATTCGAGTTCGACACCCGAATGTTCGTAAACGCGGCGTTTCACTTCTTCGCCCAGCCCTTCGATATCGGCGCTGGTGGCATTATCGACATTGAGCAGGAAATTGGTGTGCTTCTCGCTCACCTGCGCGCCGCCCATGCGCAGGCCGCGGCAACCCGCGGCATCGACCAGTTCCCACGCCTTCCTGCCCGGCGGGTTCTTGAAGGTCGATCCGCCGGTCTTGGTCCGCAAGGGCTGCGAATTTTCACGCGCTTCGCCGATCGCATCCATCTTCGCACCGATCGCGGCAGGATCGCCCGGCTCGCCCTGAAAGCGCGCCGAGATCACCACCGCGCCATCGGGCAGCGCCGAATGGCGATAGGTATATTGCAGGTCCGCGACGGGCAGCGTGAGGCACTGGCCACCGGGCATGACCACCGTGCAATCGATGAGTACGTCACTGACTTCGCGGTCGTAGGCGCCGCCGTTCATGCGCACGAAACCGCCGACCGTGCCGGGGATGCCGCGCATGAATTCGAGCCCTGCCACGCCGGCATCACGCGCCGCGCTGGCAACAAGGATGCCATGCGCACCCGCGCCGCAATCGACCACGCTGGTCGCTTCGTCGATCGCGACATCGGCAAAGGACTTGCCCAGCTTGACCACGACGCCGGGCACGCCGCCATCACGAACGATCAGATTGGAGCCGAGACCCAGCGCCATTACCGGCAGATCGCCCTCGAGCCGCTGGAGGAATTCCTTGAGGTCTTCTGCGTCGGCGGGCTCGAACAGCCAGTCGGCCTTGCCCCCGGCCTTGAACCAGACGAGCTTGGCGAGCGGCGCATCGGGGGTCAGCTTGCCGCGCAGGCCCTGCGTGTCGATCGGCGCAGCCACTCCGCCCTCGACTTCGCAATCGGGGGCCATGCCGCTGTCGCGGTTCCACACATCGCCCGGCTGTTCGCCCGCGCTCATGCGGTACTCGCTTTCGCAATGCCATTGGCGAGGCCCGCCGCCCATTGGGTGATATCGCCCGCACCGAGGCATACGACCAGATCGCCTGGCTGCAGATCGGCGGCCAGCTTCTCGGCCAGGTCTTCCTCGTCTGCGACCGTCTGCGCGGCGCGGTGGCCGCGTGCCTTGAGCCCGGCGACCAGCGCCTCGGCATCGACCCCCTCGATGGGATCCTCGCCCGCGGCATAGACCGGCGTCACATAGACCTCGTCGGCCTCGTTGAAGCAGCTCTGGAAATCCTCCATCAGATCGCGCAGCCGCGTGTAGCGATGCGGCTGGACCACCGCGACGACGCGGCCCTTGCCGGCGCTTTCGCGCGCGGCGGACAGCACCGCCCGGATTTCGACCGGGTGGTGCCCGTAGTCGTCGATGATCATCGCCACACCGTCGCCGCTGGGCACTTCGCCCACCCGCGTAAAGCGCCGCCGGACCCCGCCGAACGCGGAAAAGCCGTTGCAGATAACGTCGTCGGGGCAGCCCATCTCGATCGCCACCGCAATCGCCGCCAGCGCGTTCTGGACATTGTGGCGGCCCGGCATCGGCAGGTGCACGCCCTCGATCCGGCGATCTTCCTGTCCCCGGCGACGCACGATCACGTCGAAGACATTGCCGCCAGCATCCGGCTGGATGTTCACGCCGCAGATGTCCGCCTGCAGGTTGAAGCCATAGGTCACGACATTGCGATCACGCACCTTGCCGATCACCGCCTGCACTTCGGGGTGATCGATGCACAGGATAGCCGCGCCGTAGAACGGGACGTTGTGGATGAACTCGACGAAGGCGTCCTTCACCCCGTCGAAATCGCCGTAATGGTCGAGGTGCTCGGGATCGATATTGGTGACCACCGCGATGGTCCCGTCGAGCCGCAGGAAGCTGCCGTCGCTCTCGTCGGCCTCGACCACCATCCATTCGCTGTCGCCGAGGCGCGCGTTCGAACCGTATTGTTCGATGATCCCGCCATTAATCACTGTGGGGTCGATATTGCCCGCGTCGAGCAGCGCGGCGATCATGCTGGTAGTGGTGGTCTTGCCGTGCGTGCCCGCGACCGCAACGGTCGATTTCAAACGCATGAGTTCGGCCAGCATTTCCGCGCGGCGGACCACGGGGATGCGGTTTTCCAGCGCGTAGGCGACTTCGGGATTGGTCCGCTTCACCGCGGTCGAGGTGACGACGACCGCCGCGCTTTCGACATTTTCGGGGGCGTGGCCGATCGCCACTTCGATCCCGCGCTGGCGCAGCCGTTCGACGGTCGCGCTGTCCTTCACGTCGGAACCCTGGACCGCATATCCGAGATTGTTCATCACCTCGGCAATACCGGACATGCCAATGCCGCCGATGCCGACGAAATGCACGGTGCCGATATCGGTGGGGACGCCCCTCATTCCGCAGCCTCCCGCACCGCGCCCTGGCCGGCGGGCACACCCTGCGACGACCCGCGCGCATTGTTGCCGCCGACGCGGATGACATCCATCAGCTCCGCTCCGCCGAAGCTCTCGACGAGATCGGCCAGGTCCTCGACCGCCTTGGGCCGTCCGCAATTCCACGCGGCATGCGCCGCCTTGGCGAGACCCTGCGGATTTTCCGCCAGCACCTTGATCTGCTTGGCCAGCTCCTTGCCGGTGAAACGCTCCTGCCGGATCATCCGCGCGCCGCCCGATTTCGCCAGTTCGCGCGCATTGGCGGCCTGGTGGTCGTCGGTCGCGATCGGCAACGGGATGAGGATTGCAGGGCGACCGACCGCAGTCAGCTCGGCAATGGTGGATGCGCCCGCGCGCCCGATGAACAGATGCGCATCGGCAAGGCGGGCGGCCATGTCCTCGAAATAGGTCGCCAGTTCGGCGGGAATGCCATGCGTGCGATAGCGTTCGCGGACCGCGTCGAGATCCTCGGGGCGGCACTGCTGCGTCACCTGCAGCTGCTGGCGCAGCGCAGGCGGGAGCATGGAAAGGCCGTCGGGCACCACTTCGGACAGCACCCGCGCGCCCTGGCTGCCGCCGGTGATGAGCACCCGCAGCAAGCCGTCTTCGGTAAAGGGAGGGAACGGTTCGTCGCGCAGACTGAGCACGCCTGCGCGTACCGGATTCCCGACAAGGTGGACCTTCCCGGCGTGTTTCGCGTCGAGCCGCTCGACTTCGGGATAGGCGGTGGCGACGGCGTCCACCCGTCCGGCGAACAGGCGATTGACCCGGCCGAGCACGGCGTTCTGCTCGTGTACGACGGTGGGCACGCCGGCGCTGGTGGCAGCGAGGATTGCGGGCAGCGAAGGGTAGCCGCCAAAGCCGACCACCGCGCTGGGCTGGAAACTGTCGAACAGCCGCAGCGCCATGCGCCGCCCTTCCCATACCGCCTTGAGGCCCTTGAACCAGCTGAGCGGGTTCTTGCCGAACCGGCCTGCAGGAATGACATGCGCGGGCAGGAAATCGGGCTTGCCGGGGATTTCGGCACCGCGCTTGTCGGTGATCAGCGCGACATGATGACCGCGCCTGTGGAGCTCGGCCGCGAGCGCGAAGGCGGGCAGCAAATGCCCGCCGGTGCCCCCGGCAGCGAGGACGAAATGGCGGCTGGCGCCGGTCATGGGTGAATCTCCCGGCGTGCGGAACCCGTAGTGTCTTTCATCGGGGCCGTCTGCCCGAAGCCGAGCCTGTCGCCAAGTCCAATGGTCCGGCTTTTCAGGAACGGATTGCGCCGGGTGATCGCCAGCATCAGCCCGACATTGAGGCAGATGGCGATAGTCGAAGAGCCGCCATAGCTGACCAGCGGCAGCGTCATCCCCTTGGATGGAAACAGCTGCAGATTGACCAGGATATTGATGAACGCCTGCCCGCCGAGCAGGGCGATCAGCCCCGCACCGGCCAGCAATGCGAACAGGTCCTCCTCGTCGATCAGACGCATCAGCACACGCACCACGATGGCGAGATAGAGCAGCACGATCAGGCCGCAGACGATCAGGCCGAATTCCTCGCCGATGACGCTGAAGATATAATCGGTATGCGCCTCGGGCAGGCTCATCTTGCGAATGCCGAGGCCATAGCCTGCGCCGGTCCACCCTCCGGCGAGCAGCGTGCGGCTGGCGAGGTCGACCTGGTCGAACGCGGTCCCGCCGCCGAGGAAGGCGTCGATCCGGTGGCGCGCATTGTCATAGAGGAAATAGGTCGCGGTCAGGCCGATGATGCAGCCGCCGACCACGCCGCCCAGCCGCTTCACATCGACCCCCGAGAGCACCACCATCACGAACCACACGCCGCCGAACAGGATCGTGCTGCCCAGATTGGGCTGCATCATCATCAGCACCGCGATCAGCGCGAGATAGGCGGTGGCGATGCCCAGCACCGGCAGGTTGGGATCCCGCATGCGCCACGACAGGATCCACGCCATGGCAATGGCGAAACCGGGCTTGAGGAATTCCGACGGCTGGAACTGCATGCCGAGATTGATCCACCGCCGCGCGCCGTTGATCTCGACCCCGATCAGCGGGACGAGGAACAACAGTCCGGTCATCACCGCCGCGAGCACGATGGCAAGCCGCCGCGCATTCTCGCGCGTGAGCATCGATATGCCGAGCAGCGTCCCGATGGCGAGCACCTGCCAGGCGAGGTGGCGGTAGAAGAAATACAGCGGGTCGAGCGTCTCGCTCGCAGTCGACAGGCGATCCGCGCTGGCGGGCGAGGCGGCGGCGACCGCGATGGTGCCGAAGCTCATCAGCAGCAGCACGAGCAGCAGCAGCACGCGGTCGATCTCGCGCCACCAGATCTTGATTTCGGACCAGCGCGACAGCTTGCCCTTGGGCATATGCGCGGGCTGGCGCTTGCCGGGGACATAGGGCTGCATCGTGTTCATGCCAGCCGCTCCACCAGCGCGCGGAAATGGTCGCCGCGTTTCTCGAAGTCGGCATATTGGTCGAAGCTGGCGCAGGCGGGCGAGAGTAGGACCGTGTCGCCCGGCGCAGCGCTTTTCGCAGCGCTGGCCACCGCACGGTCGAGCGTTTCGCATTGTTCGACCGGCACGCGGCCGTCGAGCAGCGCCGCGAAGTCCGGCCCGGCCTTGCCGATGGTATAGGCGGCTTTCACATGGCCCAACACGGCCTCGCATTCGCCAAGTCCGGGTTCCTTGGCGAGCCCGCCGACGATCCAGTGGATATTCTCGAACGCCGCCAGCGCGGGGGCCGAGGCGGCGGTATTGGTGCCCTTGCTGTCGTTGACATAGGCGACGCCGGAGATCTCGGCGACGCGCTCCATACGGTGCGGGAGGCCGGGGTAGCTCTTGAGCCCGGAGCGGACCTCCTCGGTCGCAATCCCCAGGATGTCGCAGACTTCGATGGCCGCTGCCGCGTTCTCGCGATTGTGGGATCCTTGCAGCGATGGCCAGTCGGCTTGCTCGCCCGTCGCGATGCCCCTGTTCTGGAGCACATCTTCGAGAATGCTCGCAACCGAACCTTCGGCGAACTGCCCCAGCACCCGCGCATCGGTAAACCGCGCGATCGAATTCTGGCCCCGCGTCTGCATTCCCAGCAGACGCGACTTGCTGGCAGCATATTTGCCGAAATCCCCATCGTACCGATCCAGATGGTCGGGTGTGATATTCAGCAGCACCGCCACATCGCAATCGAGCGAATAGGTCAGGTCGATCTGGTAGCTCGACAGTTCGAGCACATAGACTCCGCCTTCGGGCAGCGGCTCCTGCTCGAGGATCGGCAGCCCGATATTGCCGCCCATGGTGGTCGGCACGCCTGCCTCTTTCAGCATGTGGTGGACCAGCGCCGTCGTGGTCGATTTGCCATTGGTGCCGGTGATCCCGACGACCTTGTGCGGCGGCAGGTCGCCCCGCGCCTGCGCGAAGAGTTCGATATCGCCGATGACCGGCACGCCGAAACTGTCGGCATGCTGCTTGATGGGATGCGTGTTCAGCGGGACGCCGGGGCTGACGACTACGCCGGCATAGCCAGTAAGGTCCGCCGCCAGCGGATCGCCGATGGCGCAGCGCCCAGCATAGGGTTCGCGCGCTTCGGCGCGGTCGTCCCACACCAGCACGTCGGCGCCGCTCGCCAGCAGCGCTTCGACCGTCGCCCGGCCGGACCGCGCGAGGCCAAGCACCGCGTATTTTGTGTCCTTCCAGGCAGGTGAGGTGATCATCGTAGCTTGAGCGTCGCGAGCCCCAGGAGTGCCAGCACGATGGCCACGATCCAGAACCGGATCACGACCTTGCTCTCCGACCAGCCGAGCTGTTCGAAATGGTGGTGGATCGGTGCCATGCGGAAGACCCGCCGTCCGGTACGCTTGAACCAGACCACCTGGATGATGACGCTCAGCGCCTCGAACACGAACAGCCCGCCGACGATCGCGAGGACGATCTCGTGATGCGTCGCAACGGCGATTGCGCCAAGCGCACCGCCCAGCGCGAGGCTGCCGGTATCGCCCATGAAGACCGCCGCGGGCGGGGCGTTGAACCACAGAAAGGCCAGACCCGCGCCCATGATCGCGGCGCAGAAGATCGCCAGCTCGCCCGCGCCCTCGACATGGGGAATGCCGAGATAGGTCGAGAAGTCGACGCGGCCGACGAGATAGGCGATCAGCGCGAAGGTCCCCGCGGCGATGATGACCGGCATGGTCGCCAGCCCGTCGAGCCCGTCGGTGAGGTTCACCGCATTGCCCGCGCCGACGATGACGATCGCGGCGAAGGCGTAGTAGAAGACCCCCAGCTCGACCCCGAAGTCATTGACGAAGGGGACATAGACGAAGGTGTTGATCTGGCTGACGATAATATAGCTTGCGATACCCGCGACCGTGAATTCCATGAGGAGGCGGATGCGCGCCGAAACGCCCTTGTGGCTGGCCTTGGTGACCTTGTCGTAATCGTCGAGGAAACCGATCAGGCCGAAGCCCAGCGTCACGGCGAGGCAGGCCCAGATGAACGGATTGCGCAGATCCATCCAGATCAGCACCGACAACGTCAGGCTGATCAGGATCATCAGCCCGCCCATGGTCGGGGTGCCGCGCTTGGCGAGGTGGGTCTGCGGCCCGTCCTCGCGGATCGGCTGGCCCTTGCCCTGGCGGATGCGCAGCATGGCGATGAAACGCGGGCCAATGACGAGGCCGATGACCAGCGCGGTCATCAGCGTCGCTCCGGCACGGAACGTCTGGTAGCGCACGAGGTTGAAAAAGCCTTCGAAATTCAACCATTCGGCGAGGATGTATAGCAAATCGGCCTCTCGTCGCGCCTAGCCGGCGCGGGTGAAATGATCCACGAGCCGGCCAAGACCGACCGAGTTGGAGCCCTTGACCAGCACGGCATCGCCCGCGACGACGCCGAAGTCCTCGAGCAACCCGATCGCCTCGTCGGCGGTATGGCAATGCGCCCAGGCGATGGGCTTGCCAAGGACGGAGCTTTCCGGTTTCCCCAGTTCGCGCGCCAGGGCGAGCATCTCGTCGCCGACCAGCAACGCATAGTCGACATCGGCGGCGAGGATGGGTTCGGAGAGCGCGGCATGGAACTGCGGACCGAAATCGCCCAGCTCCTTCATTGCGCCCAGAACGGCGATGCGGCGGCCCGAGGGCGTCTGCCCGAGCTGCGCGAGGGTGGCGCGCATGCTGGCGGGATTGGCATTGTAGCTTTCGTCGATCAGCAGCGCCTTGCCGCCGGGAACGTCGATCCCGTGGCGCGCGCCGCGTCCCTTGAGCCCGCCCATTTCGGCCAGCGCAAGGCCGGCAGCCGCCATATCGCCGCCCGCCGCCCGCACTGCGGCCATCACGGCAAGCGAGTTGACCACCCAGTGATCGCCGGGCTCGGCGACGGTGTAGCACAGCCGCCCTTCGGGAAATTCGCAGGTCACGAGGCTGCCGCCGTTGGCGCTGGGGATCGCATCGAGCAAGCGGACATCGGCGAAGCGTGCACGGCCGAAGCTAACGACGTTCGCGCCTGCCCGCAGCGCGGCCAGCTTGAGCGGTTCGTAATGTTCGCTGTCGGCGGGGATCACCGCGGTCCCGCCCGGTTCGAGGCCAGCGAAAATTTCGGCCTTGGCGGCAGCGATCGCCGCCATGCTGCCGAGATTTTCGATATGCGCCGGGGCGATGGTCGTGATGACCGCGACATGCGGGCGGACCTGCGTGGTCAGTTCCGCGATCTCGCCGGCATGGTTCATGCCCATTTCGAACACGCCGAACCGGCTGCGCGCGGGCATCCGCGCCAGGCTGAGCGGCACGCCGACATGGTTGTTGTAACTGCGCGTGGAGCGATGCGCCGCGCCGCGGCTCGCGCGTTCGAGACTGGCGAAGATCGCTTCCTTGACGCCCGTCTTGCCGACCGATCCGGTCACGCCGATGATGGTCGCCTCGACCCGGCTGCGCGCCGCACGCGCCAGCGCCTGTAGCGCCTTGGTGGTGTCGTCGACGAGAATATGCGGCCAGTCGACCGGCCGGTCGACGATCGCCCCTGCCGCGCCATTGGCGAAGGCGGTGCCGAGGAAGCGGTGGCCGTCCATCGCCTCGCCCTTGAGCGCGACGAACAGGTCGCCATTGACGACGTCGCGGCTGTCCATCTCGACGCCCGCGACCTGGAAATCATGGCTGGCAGTGCCGCCCACGGCCTCGGCAATGCTGCGCGCGTCCCACAGCGTCAGCGGCAGGCGGTCGCGCGGGTCGGCGGGCCATTCGACATAGGCCGGATGGCGCAGGATTGCCGCGCTCATACATCACCTCTGGCAATCTGCGCGGCGCATTCGCGCGCGACCTCTACGTCGTCGAAGGGTAACACCCGCATGTCCTCTCCCGATCCGATGATCTGACCCGTTTCATGTCCCTTGCCGGCGATCAGGACGATGTCCTGCGCACCCGCTTCGGCAATGGCTGCGAGAATGGCTTCGCGACGCCCGCCTATTTCGCGCGCTTGCGGCGCACCTGCAAGCACCTGGCGGCGGATTTCCGCAGGATCTTCGCCGCGCGGGTTGTCGTCGGTAACCATGACGAGGTCGCTCGCCTTGACGGCTGCCTCGCCCATCGGAGCGCGCTTGCCATGATCGCGGTCGCCGCCCGCGCCGAAAACGGTGATGAGCCGCCCGCTGACATGCGGGCGCAGCGCCGCGATGGCTGCCTCGAGCGCGTCGGGTGTATGCGCGTAATCGACATAGACGGGGGCGCCCGAGGGCGCGATCACCGCACGTTCCAGCCGTCCGCGGACCGGCTGGAGCCGCGCGACCGCATCCCAGACCAGTCCGGCGTCGCTGCCGGTGGCAAGCGCCAGCCCGGCGGCGGTCAGCGCATTGGAAACCTGGTAGGCGCCGATCAGCGGCAGGTTGATCGTCCGGCTCTGCCCCGCGTGCTCGACCGTCAGCGACTGGCCCAGCTGGGTCGGTTCGCGGCGGGTAAGGCGAATGGCATCGCCCTGTTCGCCGACGGTCATGACTGCGAGACCGCGCTGTGCCGCATGGTCGACCACGCGGGCATTCCAGCCGCAATCGCCCGCTCCCATCCAGATCACTGCCGTCGCGCCGTCCGAAACGACTTCGTCAAACAGCCGCATCTTGGCGGCGAAATAGTCTTCCATGTCGGCATGATAGTCGAGGTGGTCGCGGCTGAAATTGGTGAAGCCCGCGGCCTCGACGGGCACGCCTTCATTGCGAAATTGCGAGAGGCCGTGGCTCGACGCTTCATAGGCGACATGCGTCACGCCTTCGCGGGCGAGCCCGGCGAGGTTCGACAGGAAGGTGACGATGTCGGGTGTGGTCAGCCCGGTGGAAACGCTTTCGTCGGGCGTGGTGACGCCCAGCGTGCCGATGCTCGCCGCGCGCTCGCCCGCCATGCGCCAGATCTGGCGCGTCATTTCGACGGTGGAGGTTTTCCCATTGGTGCCGGTGACCGCAACGATATGGTCGGGCACGGGGGTGAAGAACCGTGCTGCCAGCGCAGCGAAGGCCCGGCGCGGCGTATCGTCGGCGATGTGGATCGCGCCTTCCACCGTCGCTTCGGGCCGCGCGACCACCGCTACCGCACCGCTTTCGATCGCGGCAGGGATGAAGTCTTCGCCATTGACCTGCGCGCCCTGGAAAGCGCCGAAGACGGTACCCGGCGCCACCTTGCGATTGTCGATGGCGAAGCCGGTCACCATGGCGTCGGCATCGCAAGCGATCCCTGCCGCGGTGCAGAGCTTGGCCAGCTTCACTTGTTCGCCTCCGGGATCAGCGGCTTGATATCCGAAATGTCGACGTCGCGCGTATCGTCGGGGCGCACGCCGATCAAAGGCCCGATGCGCGGGACCAGCCGGCCGACGATCGGCGCGGCGTTCCATGCGGCAGTGCGCTGGTAGGAGCTGGCCAGCGTCCCGCGCGGCTCGTCGAGCATCGCGATGACGACATAGCGCGGGCGGTCCATCGGGAAGGCGGCGGCGAAGGTCGAAACCAGCGCGGTCTTGCGATAACCGGCGCTCCCGCCAGGCTTTTCGGCCGAACCGGTCTTGCCGCCGACGCGGTAGCCCGGGGCATCGGCATTCTTGCCGGTGCCATAGACCGCAATCGCGCGGAGCAATTGACGCATCCGGCTCGAGGTCGAGGCCTTGAACACGCGGCGTCCCTTGGGTGCTTCGCCCGGGCCGAGCTTCTTGAGCGTCGCGGGGCGCCAGATGCCGCCATTGACCATCGCCGCATAAGCGCTGGCGAGATGCAGCGGCGTGACCGCGATACCGTGGCCATAGCCGACCGTCATCGAGCGCAGCCGCGGCCATTTCTCGCCCGGCCAGATCGGGAAGCCCTTGGCGGGCAGTTCGATATAGGGCCGCTCGTTCATGCCGAGGTCCATCATCGTGCGCCGCATGCGGTCGGGGCCGAGTTCGTCGACCAGCCGCGCGGTAACCGTGTTGGACGAATGGATCAGCGCCTCGACCGCGTTGAGGTCGGCGCCCAGATCGTGGCTGTCCTTGATGCTGAACCGCCCGACCTTGACCGGGCTGGCGTCCCAGCGCTTGCCCAGATTACGGACGACGCCCGCATCGATCGCAGCGGCGACCGACAGCGGCTTGAAGGTCGAGCCCAGTTCATAGACCTGGTTGGTCACGCGGTTGAACATCAGCTTTTCGCCGCGCGCATCGATCTTGTTGGGATCGAATTCGGGGAGCGATGCCAGCGCCAGCACTTCGCCGGTGTCGACATCGAGCACGATGCCCGCGCCGCCCTGCGCCTGGACCAGCTTCATCCCGCGGCGCAGCTCGTCCTCGAGCGCGCCCTGCACGCGGGAATCGATCGACAGCGCAATCGGCGTACCGCGAGTCGAAGGGTTGGACAGGTGATCGTTGAGCACCTGCTCCATGCCGACCCGGCCATTGCCGTCGGCAGCGACATAGCCGAGCACATGCGCGGCCATCGAACCCTGCGGATAGTGGCGGTCGTTTTCCATCGGCATCTCGAGCGCGAGTTCGCCGATTTCCTGCACCCGGTTGGCTTCCTCGGGCAGCACGCGGCGGCGGATATAGCCCTGCTTGCCCGCGGCGAATTGCGCGGCAACGGCCTTTTCGTCGAGATCGGGGAAGATCGCTTTCAGCTTGCCGATGACCGTCGCGGGATCGCGCACCAGCGGCGCTCCGTCTTCGCCCAATGCTTCCGGGTTGAACCACAGCGCATAGGCGGGAAAGGCGCGCGCCAGCGGCACGCCATTGCGATCGGTAATCTCGCCGCGCGGCGGCAGCAGCGCTTCCTCGAGCGAGGTGCCGCGCAGGCCATCGTCGGACATGCCGAGATAGCCGATCCGGACAAGCGCGAGCAGCGCGACAAAGGCAAAGCCAAGCGCGATCCACAAGACCCGCCAACGGGCAAGCGTCAGCGATTGCTGGCGGATGGTGACGAGCTGGACGCGGCCCGAAGCGACCGCCATGCTCACCGCCCCCTGCCCGCTCCTGCTGCCCGCGGCGATGGCGGGGCCGAAGCCGGAAAAGGCGTTCACTGGCTCACCTCGGCGACCGCGGCCATGCCGACCGCGGGGCTCGCCAGCCGTTCGGCGAGGCCGCCCGCAGCAGCAAGCTCGCGGCGTTCGGGACGCGAGGCGCTGTCCGCGCCCTCGTCATCCATCCACTCGGCGAACAGGCTCTCGCTTTCGGGCGCAGGCCGGTTGAGCGCGACGCGGACCGGCGCGGGAGCATCGATCCCGCGCGGCGTCCCGAGCACGGCGAGCTGGCGTTCGCTTTCGAGATATTGGTCGGCGCGCGGCGCGGCATAACCGAATTCGACCGCGTTCCAGTCGGACAGCTGCTGCTGGCTGGCGCGGGTCTCGAACTCGGTGTCGAGCATGAGCTTGGCCTGCTGCGCGGCGATGATCTGGCGTTCGGCGAGGCGCACGTCGCTTTTGACCGCATTGACCTTGAAGGTCAACGCAAGCAGCAGCGCGAAGCAGATGCCCAGCACCAGCGCCCAGCCGATCTGGCGGATGCGCGAACCCCCGACCATCACGCGGCTTCCCGCGCCGGCGTGGCGGTACGCGTGGCATGGCGCAGCACGGACGAGCGCGAGCGCGGATTGCGCGCGATTTCGGCTTCACCGGGCTTGATCGCCTTGCTGACATTGGAAAAGACCGGATCATCCTGCGCCGCCAAGGGGACATGACGCGAGGCACTCGGGGTTGAGGACGCCTCGCGCAGGAAGCGCTTGACGATCCGGTCTTCGAGGCTGTGGAAGCTGACCACCGCGAGGCGGCCCCCTTCGCGCAGCAAATGCTCGGCCGCCGACAGGCCATGGGCCAGTTCGTCGAGTTCGCCGTTCACATGAATCCTGACCGCCTGGAAGGTCCGCGTGGCGGGGTCCTTCTTGTCATGCGGCTTGTAGCCGAGCGCCTTGCGCACGACCCGCGCCAGCGCGCCGGTCGTCTCCAGCGGACGCGCGGCAACGATGGCCCGCGCAACACGGCGCGACTGCCGCTCCTCGCCATAGAGGTAGAGCACGTCGGCGATGGCTTTTTCGTCCGCCGAATTGAGGAAATCGGCCGCGCTTTCGCCGTCCTGGCTCATGCGCATGTCGAGCGGTCCATCGGCCGAGAAGGCAAAGCCGCGCTCCGCCTGGTCGAGCTGCATCGAGGAGACGCCGATATCCATCACCACCCCATCGACCCGCGCGACGCCCGCCGACGTCATGACGTCAAGCATTTCGGAGAAGCGATGCGGGTAGAGAACGAGGCGCGGCGGGGTCTCTTCCGTTTCGCCCCAGCTGCGACCCGAAGCGATGGCATCGGGATCGCGGTCGAAGGCATGCACGGTGGCGCCGCGCTCGAGCAGCGCGCGCGTATAGCCGCCCGCCCCGAAGGTCGCGTCGATGATCACGTCGCCCGGCTGCGGATCGAGCGCGTCGATCACCTCGTCGAGGAGCACGGGAATATGCGGCGCGGCGCTCATTTGCCCTTCGCCTTCGCATCGGCGAGGAAGCTTTCGCAGGCCGCCTTCGCGCCCGCCCAATCGTCGCCCATCTGGGCGAGTTCACCCGGGTTCCACAGCGTGAAGAACCGGCCACCGCCCTGGAAATAGAGCCCGTCCTCGATCTTGCCGAGCATCCGCAGATGGTCGGGCATGACGAAGCGGCCGCTGTCGTCGAACGGCATTTCCTGGAAGCCGAAAAGCTGGCTGGAACGCGTATCGCGGTCGAATTCCTTGCCCAGGCGGACGGCGAGTTCTTCCTCGCGGTCGAGCTGCGCTTCGAGTTCGGGTTTGCGCGAGAGGCCGAAGCCGACGAGGCAGTTCCAGCTGGGGTGCTTCATCAGGCACAGCACGCGGCCATCGCTGCTGTCCTTCACCGCCTTGCGAAACAGGGGCGGAAGCACAAAGCGGCCCTTATCGCCTGCTGGCGAATAGGCCTGACCGCTGTACCCTCCGAACGACACTGTCTCCAAACCCCAATACCGGTTTAATTTGCCTCCTCACCGGGCAAAGCCTTCCTCCCTCGCCCAAGCATGGGGGCGAGCCGCTTGGCCCACGGGCCGAGCGCGCAGAGACAGTCCTTGTCCGATGTGATTGCGGTTTATCGCGGGTCAGCCGGGGATGGAAGGGAAAATTGCGGGATTTCACGGGATAAGCCCGTAGAGCATTGTTTTACAGCCATATTTTTCCCGCACCCAGTCTCGAATTCGTTACCAGTTCCTTAACGAAGGGACTGGAAACGCGTGGCTTTGTGCGGAGTCGAGCGAAGAATCCCGCGATTTCCCCGGGCCTCACCCGTGAAATCCCCGGTCAGTTGGTATTGGCTGGTTGGTCGAGGCTCACCGGCCCGAGCACGGTCCACAAGGCGTCCTTGCGCTCCTGCGGAACGGGGCTGCTGCCATCCCAGTCGAGCAGCGCCGCATCGGCGAACAGGACCGCTACCCCGCTGCCGCGCGCGCAGCGGGCGAGCAGTCCGTCGGCAAGGATCGCGCAGGAACTGCTGTCCTGGCGCGCAAAACGGCCGCGCAGCGCCACCGGGACGGCTTGCCCCTGCACTTCGGCCATCCGCTCCCCGCCGGGCTGGCTGTCGTCGAACAGCAGTTCGACCCCCCAATGCGAGAAGATCGGCGACAAGAGGACGACATCCTGTGGCCGGCGCCGGTCGCCGATCGGGTAGCGCGAATGGCGGGTCAGCATCGGATCGGCGAGGATCACCGCCTGGCCGCCCTGCGTCACCCATCGGTCGAAAGAGACATTCTCCGATGGTGCCAGCGCGCGTGGCTGCGCCAGGATCACGCGGTCGAGCCCGGCCAGCGTCTCGGGCTCAAGCGTATCGAGCGGGACCAGTTCGAACCGCGTCTCGAGTTCCTCGCGGACCCAGTCCTTCTGGCCCCCGCCTTCCAGCATCGCGCCGAACTCGCCTTCGCCCCAATAGAGCGGCAGGCTCGAGAACAGCCCGACGCGCGGTTTGGAAGCCGCTTCATGCCGCGCCTCCCCCGGAGAGCAGGCCGCGGCGAGCAGCGCCATGAGCAAGGAAAGCGTGCTAGTTAGCAGCGGGAGGCGGCGCATCGGTCGTGGTCTGCGGCCGAGAGGTCGGCGCGGCATTGGGCGTCGCGCTGGGTTCGGCCGGGAGATCGGGCACCACGCCCGCCTCGACCAGCGGGTCGTTCTGCGGCGCAGCCTGCGTCGGTTCGGTGGTCGGCGCGGCAGCGGGCACGGTCGTCGCATCGGTTTCCGCGGCGCGGTTCTGGATGATGCTCGCCAACCCGACGAGCAGGATCATCATGACGATGCCGGTGATCCCGATCTGCAGACGCTGCACGGTGCGTTCGCGCCGGGCATCGCTACCCGGCACTTCGGGCAGCTCGCCCACCGGCGGCTTGCGGCTCATGTCGAAAAATTGGTGCACGCGCATAAGCGTAGGGACCCGTGGCGGGCAGTCAATCGCCCGATTGCAACCAATCGAACACCGGCAGGCCCTTCGCAGCCAGCCATTCGGCGCTGTAGAGCGTCGAGAGATAGCGGAAGCCGGTGTCGCACAGGATGGTGGCCACGCGCGGGTTCTCGCGCCCTTCGGCCACCAATTGCTTGCCCAGCGCAATCGCGCCGGCCACATTGATGCCCGAGGACAGGCCAAGGCACAGCCCCTCTTCGCGCAGCAGGCGGGCGACCCAGGTCAGACCTTCCTCGTCCGAAATGCGGAACTGCGTATCGATCGGCGCACCTTCGAGATTGCCGGTGATGCGCCCCTGTCCGATCCCTTCGGCAACCGAAGACCCTTCGGCCTTCAGCTCGCCATTGGCGAAGTAGTTATACAACGCCGCGCCATGCGGGTCGGTCAGCGCGATGGTGACGGTTTCGTCGAGTTCCTTCAGCCCCATGCCGACGCCGGCGATGGTGCCGCCCGTGCCCGCCGCGCAGGTAAAGCCGTCGATCCGCCCTTCGAGCTGGTCCCACAGTTCCTTCGCCGTGGTTTCGATATGTGCCTTGCGATTGGCGGTATTGTCGAACTGGCCGGCCCAGACCGCGCCGTCGAGTTCTTCCGCCATGCGGCGCGAAACGTGCTGGAAATGGTTGCAGTCGGCATATTTGGTCGGCGGAACCGTGACCAGTTCCGCGCCCAGGGCGCGGAGCGTGTCCATCTTTTCCTTCGACTGGTTGTCGGGCATCACGATAATCGTGCGATAGCCCAGCGCATTGGCCACCAGCGCGATGCCGATCCCGGTATTGCCAGCCGTCCCTTCGACCACCGTGCCACCGGGTTTGAGTTCGCCGCGCTCTTCTGCATCACGGATGATGTAGAGCGCCGCGCGATCCTTCACGCTGGCGCCCGGATTGGCGAATTCGCATTTACCAAAGATGTCGCAGCCGGCTTCCTCGCTCGGTCCTTGGAGGCGGACCAGCGGAGTGTTGCCGATGAGGTCGAGCGTATGCTCGCGTACGGGAATTGCAGTCATGGGTCGGGAATTAGGCGCGCCGGCCCGAACCTGCAAACAACATCAGTCTTCAGGCGCGATAGTAACCTTCAACCCGTCGAGGTCCGCAGTGAAGGGGATCTGGCACGACAGGCGCGAAGTCGGCTGGCGGTGATCGGTGGATTCGAGCAGGTCGTCCTCGTCCTCGCTCAGTTCGGGCAGCTTGTCGGCAAACGCCGGATCGACATGCACATGGCAGGTCGCGCAGGAACAGCAGCCGCCGCACAGCGCCAGCAGCTCGTCGAAGCCATTGTCGCGGATCGCTTCCATCACGGTCAGGCCGTCGGCGACGTCGATCTCGCTGGTTTCGCCTTCGCGGGTGGTCACGGTCAGTTTCGGCATTGCGTGTTTCCTCGGTTGCAAAGGGCTACTGGTCAACCCTATGCGTCGCGCTGCTATTCAATCGCGACGGGGAAGGCAAGCGCACTCGCCATGGGGCTGACCAACGCACAATTGCGCACGCACCTCGATACGGTCGCTGCATCCGACCCCGTGGTGGCCGGGGCGCTGGAGCGCTGCGGCTATCCCGAAGAACGCATCCGCCCCACCGGCTATCGCACGCTGCTGCGGACGATCGTCGGCCAGCAGGTCAGCGTCGCATCGGCGGATGCGGTGTGGGCCAAGCTGGAAGCCGAACTAGGCGAAGCCATGCCCGCGCCCGAATTGCTGGCGCGCGATTTCGACACGCTGCGCGCCTGCGGCCTGTCGCGGCAGAAACAGGGCTATGCGCGCAGCCTGTGCGAACTGGTCGCCAGCGGCGAACTCGACCTCGCGAGCCTTCCCCAGGACGATGAGGATGCGATCGCCGAGCTGACCCGGATCAAGGGGATCGGGCGCTGGTCGGCGGAAATCTATCTGCTGTTTGCCGAAGGGCGGCCCGACATCTGGCCCGCGGGCGATCTGGCGGTCCAGGAAGCGGTTGGCCGCATGCTCGAACTGGCGGCGCGGCCGAGCGAAAAGGAAACCCGTACCATCGGCGAAGACTGGCGGCCCCATCGCGGCGCAATGGCCATCTTCACCTGGCACGCATACACCAATGCCGCGCTGTAGCGCGCACGAGGGAGAGAGACAGTGAGCGAGCGCAAGGCGATTTTCATCACCGGCGGCGGGTCGGGTATCGGGCGCGCGGTTGCGCTGTATTTCGGCCAGCGCGGCTGGTTCGTCGGCCTGGGCGATATCGACAAGGCGGGCATGCGCGAAACCGAGGACATGATCGGTAACGGCTTCGTTTATGGCCATCTCCTCGACGTGCGCGACCGCGCGGCATGGGACGAGGCGCTGGAAGCTTTCTCGGTGGCGGCGGGCGGCCGGATCGACGTGGTGTTCAACAATGCGGGCATCCCGCTTGGCGGATCGCTGCTCGAAAACAGCGCCGAGGAAATCGAGCGCTGCCTCGATATCAATCTCAAGGGCGTGCTGTTCGGCGCGCAGGCGGCGCATTCCTACCTGAAGAAGACCGCGCCGGGATCCTGCCTGCTCAACACCGCCAGCGCGGCGGGCATTTACGGCACACCGGGCGCAAGCGTCTATTCGGCGACCAAGTTCGGGGTGCGCGCGGTGACCGAGAGCCTCGATGGCGAATGGGCCGAAGACGGCATCAATGTCCGCTCGCTAATGCCCAGCTTCATCGACACGCCGCTGCTCGATCACAATCCCAACGCCCGGTCCAATGAAGGCATCCGCCAGCGCGTGACCGATTCCGGCCTCGAGATCACGCCGGTCGACGACGTGGCGGCGGCGGCTTGGGCCGCGGTGCATGGTGAAAAGCTGCACACCACCGTCGGCAAGACCGCCAAACGCATGGCCTTTGCCGCGCGTTGGTTGCCGGGTCGGGTACGCAAGGGAACCCGCGCTGGCGGGCGTCCGATGGGCCGGTAAGTCCTAGCCGAGCAGCGCGTCGATCTTGCGCGCCATCTTGACGTCGCGCAGCGACAGCCCGCTGGCGTCATGCGTGGTCAGGGTGATCTCCACGCGGTTGTAGACATTCGACCATTCGGGATGGTGGTCGCGCGTCTCGGCGATCATCGCGACGCGGGTCATGAAGGCGAAGGCTTCGGAAAAGTCGGCGAATTCGAAGTTCCGCACGATCGCCTTGCCATCACGGGCGAGGCTCCAGCCGGTCAGCCCGCGCAGCCAGCTGCCACGCTCTTCCTCGGTCAGCTGTTCAACGGTCATGGCTGCGATTCTCCTCTACTTGTCGGTGGCGCGCCTTTTGCCTATCGCCAGCGCCCATGCAACCTCGCCTCGTCGCAAAGGATATTGCCTGCCGCCGCGGCGAAAGGCTGCTGTTTCGCGGGTTTTCGCTCACCTGCGATGAAGGCGCTGCCGTGCATGTGACCGGCGCGAACGGGATCGGCAAATCGAGCCTGATCCGCATTCTCGCCGGATTGCTGCATCCGTTGACCGGCTCGGTGGACCACGCCGGGGCGATGGGACTGGTCGACGAACGGCTCGCGCTCGATGCCAATCTGCCGCTGGGCAAGGCGCTGTCATTCTGGGAGGCGCTCGACGGATGCACCCAGCCGGGCCGCGCGCTCGAACTCCTCCAGCTCGACCCGCTGATGGAGGTACCGGTGCGCTATCTCTCGACCGGGCAGAAGAAGCGCGCCGCGCTCGCGCGATTACTCAACCGCAACTGCCCGATCTGGCTGCTCGACGAACCGCTCAACGGTCTCGACAGTCACGCACAGGCGGCTTTCGAGGCGCTGATCGCGCAGCATTGCGCGAGCGGCGGGATCGCCGTGGTCGCCTCGCACCAGCCGATCGCCCTGCCCTCGCCGCAAATCATCCAGCTTGCCGAGTATGCCGCATGATCGGCACGCTGCTCAGGCGCGATCTCGGGCTGCTGCTGCCCGGTGGGCGCGGCGGCGGCGGGGTGCTGCCGCTGCTGTTCTTCCTCGCAGTGGCGATGCTCTATCCGTTCGCGGTCGGGCCCGACGCGCAATTGCTGGCGCGGACCGGCGGCGGCGTGATCTGGGTGGCGGCGCTGCTTGCCGCGATCCTGCCGCTGGACAAGCTGGTCTCTGCCGATCTCGATGCAGGCATGTTCGACCAGCTGCACCTGCGCGGGGTGAGCGAGGAGGCGGCGATGGCGGTGCGGCTGCTCGCGCACTGGCTGGCCTTCGCGCCGCTGCTGCTGCTCGCCACGCTTCCCGCGGCGGCGTTGCTGGGACTGTCCGGGGAGACGGTGCGCACCGTCCTGCTGGGCCTACTGGCGGGCACCCCCGGCCTCGCCGCGGTCGGCCTTGCGGTGGCCGCGCTCACCGCGAGCCTGCGCGGCGGTGCGGCGCTGGCGGGCCTGATGGTCATTCCGCTGGCAGTGCCGATCCTGATCTTCGGTGCAGGCGCATTGTCGCGCCCCGATCCGGGCGCGCTGCTGCTCACCGGCGCAATCAGCCTGGGGCTGTGCGCGGTGACACCCTTTGCCGCCGGGGCGGCGATACGCGCCGCGCGCGAAGGCTAGTAAGGCGGCTTGTGCAGCCCCTTGGGGCTTTCGGTGAAGATCTCGACGCCGTCATCGGTGATGCCGATCGAATGTTCGAACTGCGCCGATAGCGACTTGTCGCGCGTCACCGCGGTCCAGCCGTCGCCCAGCACCTTGGCATGCGCGCGCCCGGCATTGATCATCGGTTCGATGGTGAAGAACATGCCCGGCTTCATTTCCGGCCCCGTTCCGGCGCGCGCCGCATGGATCACCTCCGGCGCATCGTGGAACAGCCGGCCAAGGCCGTGGCCGCAAAACTCCTGCACCACGCCATAGCGGAACTGGCGCGCATGCGCTTCGATCGCGGCGCCGATATCGCCCAGCCGCGCGCCGGGCTTGCTCGCCGCATCGATCCCCAACATCAGGCATTCATAAGTCACCTCGACCAGCCGCTTGGCCTTGATCGAGGGTTCGCCGGCGAAGAACATGCGGCTGGTATCGCCATGCCAGCCGTCGAGCAGCGGGGTCACGTCGATATTGACGATGTCGCCGTCCTTCAGCGCCTTGTCGGACGGAATGCCGTGGCAGATCACATGGTTGATCGAAGTGCAGCAGCTGTGTTCATAGCCGCGGTAGCCCATCGTCGCAGGCACCGATCCGGCATCGAGCATCATGGTGCGGACATAATCGTCGATCGCGCCGGTGGTCACGCCCGGCTGCACGAAGGTGGTCAGCTCGTCGAGGATTTCGGCAGCCAGCCGCCCCGCCTTGCGCATGCCCTCGAAACCTTCGGGGCCATGCAGCTTGATCGTGCCGTCGCGATAGACGGTCTCGTCCGCCTCGATTACCTGATATTCAGTCATGCCGCCCACATAGGTGCTTTGCGCGGCAATTGCGAGATGCCTAGCGGCTCACGCTGAAAGCCCTGGCATGCGCGGGCTTCACTGCATCGACGACCGAGGCAGTGACGGGGAAATCGAGCTCGTAATCGCCCTCGGCATAGGCGCCCGCGACATAGGGGCCGAAATACACCGTGATCCGGTCGAAGGTCTTGCCGTTGGACGACCCGACCAGCACGCTGGCCTCGTCGAGCCCGGGGCATTTGTCGAACATGTCGTCGCTGCCCTCCTCGATCTCCATGCCGCGCCGTTCTTCGCGCGCGGTGTTGAGCGTGTCGCACAATCGGTTGCCCAGCGCCTGTTCGAGCGCGACGGGCGAGTTGAACAGGTCGATCCCCTTCATCGCCGCGCCCGCTTCGCGGTCCCAGACCAGCGATTGCATGCCGTACATGCCATGCGCCCCGCCCGAATAGGTCGCCAGATGCCCTGACAGGCTCAGGTAACCGGGCAGATCCGCCACCACTTGCCACTCCTCGCTGGCGCTGTGCTGGCGCGGCGTCCACTCGCTCCCCTGCGACGAGTTCCAGTCTTCGTCGGCTTCCTGCTCGAGTTCGGCGCGCATCGCGTCGGCCTTCTGCCCGAGGAACGCCGCCAGCGCCGGTTCGGCGGCGACTTGAGCGGGCCAGGAATAGGCGAACTGGTACCGCTCGGTTTCCTGCTCGACCGCATAAGCTTCTGCCGCCGGCGCTGCGGTGGCTACGGCACTTGCGGTCGCACGGTCGCTGACTCCCGCCTTGTCGGCATACTCGGCGCTGTCGGAACAGGCCGCACTCGACAGCGCGAGGGAAATCAGGAACAGGGGCGCACGCATCGCGGTTTCCTTTGCGAAAGACGAATTCATTAGAGGCACCTCCGATATGGCCGACAAACAGCCACTGATCCAGCCCGACCGCGGGCAGGATGCGATTTCCATTCACCTCGTCAACCGCGACGGCCTGGGCGACTGGCTCAAGCAGCTTTCGACCAGCCAGCGGGCCGCGCTCGCGGCGCAGAAATTCGACGGCGGCGGTTACCAGACCGCGATCGTGCCCGACGGCGAAAGCTGGTTCGCGGTGGGCGGCGTGGCCGATCCCGACAGTCTCTCGAGCTGGTGCATGGCGAAGCTGGCAGAGAGCCTGCCTGCGGGCACCTATCGCCGCGCGAAGGGTGTGCCCGGCCCCGCGGTGCACGGCTGGCAGACCGCGCAATATGTCTTCGACCGCTACAAGCGGCCCGAACGCCCGGTCGGCCCGCGGGTGCTGCTGACACAGGATGTCGGCGCGATCGATGGCGCAATCGCCGAGGCGCAGGCCGTGTGCCTCGTCCGCGATCTCGTCAATACGCCCGCCGAGGACATGGGCCCCGCCGCGCTGGAAGAGCAGTGCGAGACGCTGGCCAAGCAGCATTCGGCCACGCTCAAGGTGACCATGGGCGATACGCTGGAGCAGGAATATCCCATGATCCACGCGGTCGGCCGCGCCGCCGCGCGCCATCATGCCCCGCGGCTGCTGCATCTGACCTGGGGCAGGGAAAGCGACCCGGTCCTCGCCATCGTCGGCAAGGGCGTCTGCTTCGACAGCGGCGGGCTCGATGTGAAGAGCTCGACCGGCATGCTGTTGATGAAGAAGGACATGGGCGGCGCGGCGCATGCGATTGCCCTGGCCGGTCTGGTCATGGGCGCCGGGCTGCCGGTGCGGCTGCACCTGCTGGTCCCGGCGGTCGAGAACGCGATCAACAGCAACAGCTTCCGTCCCGGCGACGTACTGCGCTCTCGCAAGGGACTGAGCGTGGAAATCGGCAATACCGATGCCGAGGGCCGGCTGGTTCTGGGCGATGCGCTCCAGCGCGCCAGCGAGGAAGGGCCCGCGCTGATCCTCGACTTCGCCACGCTGACCGGTGCCGCCCGCGTCGCGCTCGGCCCTGATTACCCCGCGCTGATGGCCCGCGAGGACGCGACCGCCGCGGCGCTGATCGACGCCGGCCGCGCGCATGACGACGAGCCGTGGCGCCTGCCGCTGCCCGATGCCTATCGCGAATGGCTCAATTCCGACATCGCTGATACCAACAACGCGCATGGCAATGCCTTTGCCGGGGCGAGTGTCGCGGGCCTGTTCCTCGACAAGTTTGTCGGCGACGGCATCGACTGGGCGCATTTCGATACCTTCGCCTGGCGCCCGCAGGCCAAGCCGGGCCGTCCCAAGGGCGGCGATGCCTTTGGCCTGCGCGCTGCATGGCACATGCTGAAGGGCCGTTTCGGTGGAGCCTGAGGCCCGCCGTCTTGCGGGAAAGCGCGCGCGGGGTTAAGCGCCCGCAACGTTCACAACCGGATTTTGCACACAGCGTGACTGCCCCTGCCCGTTACTCCCTCCCCGAAGGTATCGTCGGACTGAAGGGCCCGGTCGACAAGCCCGCCCCCGGAACGCTGCCGCTGCGCGGCGATCTGGCGCATGTCGCGCTGGCGGATCGGTATCTCGCCGCACACTATGTGATCCCGCATGTGCGGACCATCGGCAGCGCGCCCGCGACGCTCAAGCTGACCATGCGCGATGATGCCGACGATGGCGCGACCCTCGCTGCAGGTCAGGAGATCGAGCTGCTCGACTGCGCGGGCGATTGGGCATGGATCGCCTGCGGCCCCGAGGGGCCGAGCGGCTATGTCCGGCTTGGCATGCTCGCGCCCGGCCAGTGACACACACGGTCTTCATCGACGGTGCCGCGGGCACCACCGGCCTCGAAATCGCCGAGCGGCTCGAAGGGCGCAGCGAGTTCACCCTCATCCGGCTTGGCGATGCGCAGCGCAAGAATGCCGAGGCCCGGCGTGAAGCGCTCAACGAAGCCGATATCGCGATCCTCTGCCTGCCCGACGATGCCGCCCGCGAGGCGGTGGAACTGATCGATCCGGCCAATGGCACGCGCGTCATCGACGCTTCCAGCGCGCATCGCACCACCGAGGGCTGGTGCTATGGCTTTCCCGAACTGGTCGGCAGCGACCGGGTCGCCGATGCACGGCGGGTAAGCAATCCGGGGTGCTATCCCACGGGTTTTCTCGCGCTGGTCGCGCCGCTGGTACGCGCAGGTCTCCTCCCCGCGGACTGGCCCTATACCGTCAATGCCGTCAGCGGCTATTCGGGTGGCGGCAAGGCACTGATCGAACGGTTCGAGACCGAAGGCGCGCCGGCATTTCGCGCCTATGGCTATGATCTTGCCCATAAACACCTGCCCGAGATGAAGGCGCATGCCGGGCTTGCGCATCCGGTACTGTTCGCGCCCTCGGTTGCCGCGGCCTATCGCGGCATGATCGTGGAAGTCCCGCTACATCTCGGTGCGATGGACAACGATCCGCATGCCGACAGCCTGCGGGATGCGCTCGCCAGCTTCTACGAAAATTCGCCAGTAGTGGCGGTGCACGACAACGCTCCGGTCGGGGAACTCCTGCTCGACAGGAATGCCCCACCGTCGGACGATATGGAACTGTTCGTACTCGGCAATGATGGCGGCTGGAACGCGCGCCTCGTCGCGCGGCTCGACAATCTTGGCAAGGGGGCCAGTGGAGCCGCAGTGCAGAACCTCAATCTGATGTGCGGCCTGCCCGAGACCGCCGGCTTGCGCTTGCCCGTTGCCTAAAAAACAGGCATCGCCTGTCTGCGCTTCGGGCACGATTGCCCGGACGCGATGCTCGAACCTGCGCACTTACGCCGTGCCGCCCAATTGGCACGGTTCTTGGAACACGGGCGAGCGCGACGCGTAAATTACGTGCATTACGGCTAGCAGAACTCTCGGGGGGACACCGCCAGGTGAAAAAGATCGAAGCGATCATCAAGCCATTCAAGCTCGACGAGGTGAAGGAAGCCCTGCACGAAATCGGCGTGTCGGGGATCACTGTTACCGAGGCCAAAGGCTTCGGGCGGCAGAAAGGCCATACCGAGCTTTATCGCGGCGCCGAATATGTCGTCGATTTCCTGCCCAAGGTGAAACTCGAGGTGGTCGTGCCCGAAGACATTGCCGACCGCACCGTCGAAGCCATCGCCGCCGCCGCCCAGACCGGCCGGATCGGCGACGGCAAGATTTTCATTTCGTCGATCGAAGGCGCGCTGCGGATCCGCACGGGCGAGCGAGACGACGACGCCATCTGAATAATCGCGGGATCAACCCGCTCCAGCAGTTCCAGTTCAAACGGAGGCAATACCAATGGCAAGTGCAAGCGACGTCCTGAAACAGATCAAGGACGAAGGCATCGAGTGGGTCGACCTGCGGTTCACCGACCCCAAGGGCAAGTGGCAGCACCTGACCATGGTCGCGGGCGTGCTCGGCGAAGACGAACTGGAAGACGGGCTGATGTTCGACGGTTCGTCGATCGCCGGCTGGAAGGTCATCAACGAAAGCGACATGATCCTCAAGCCCGACCTCGAGCGGGTCTATGTCGATCCCTTCAGCGCCGAACCGATGTTGATCGTCTTCTGCGATATCGTCGAGCCCTCGACCGGCGAATGGTATGCGCGCGATCCGCGCTCGACCGCCAAGCGCGCCGAAGCCTATCTCAAGTCGACCGGCGTCGGCGACACGATCTATGTCGGCCCCGAAGCCGAATTCTTCATGTTCGACGATGTCCGTTTCGAAGACGGCTATGCCGGATCGGGCTTTACTCTCGACGATGTCGAGCTGCCGACCAACAGCGGCCGCGAATATGAAAGCGGCAACCTCGCCCACCGGCCGCGCGCCAAGGGCGGCTATTTCCCCGTCGCCCCGGTCGATAGCGCGGTCGACATCCGCGGCGAAATGGTCTCGACCATGATCGAAATGGGCCTGCCCTGCGACAAGCACCATCACGAAGTGGCCGCCGCGCAGCACGAACTGGGCCTGACCTTCGGGACGCTGGTCGAAACCGCCGACAACATGCAGATCTACAAATATGTCGTGCACCAGGTCGCGCATATCTACGGCAAGACCGCGACCTTCATGCCCAAGCCGATCAAGGACGACAACGGCTCGGGCATGCACACGCATATGTCGATCTGGGAGGAAGGCAAGCCGACCTTCGCCGGCAACCAGTATGGCGGGCTGAGCGAGAACTGCCTCTATTACATCGGCGGCGTCATCAAGCACGCCAAGGCACTCAACGCCTTCACCAACCCGACCACCAACAGCTACAAGCGTCTGGTGCCGGGCTTCGAGGCGCCCGTGCTGCTCGCCTATTCGGCGCGTAACCGCTCGGCCTCGTGCCGCATCCCCTATGGTGCGGGCGACAAGGCCAAGCGCGTCGAGTTCCGCTTCCCCGATGCGATGGCCAATCCCTATCTCGCCTATGCCGCGCTGCTGATGGCCGGGCTCGACGGGATCACCAACAAGATCCATCCGGGCGAAGCGATGGACAAGAACCTCTACGATCTGCCGCCCGCCGAACTGGCCGACGTGCCGACCGTCTGCGGCAGCCTGCGCGAAGCGCTCGAGGCGCTGATGGCCGACCACGAGTTCCTGCTCAAGGGCGACGTCTTCACCAAGGACCAGATCGAAGCCTATTGCGAGTTGAAATGGGAAGAAGTCCTGCGTGTCGAAACCACGCCCTGCGCGGCCGAATTCGACATGTACTATAGCTCGTGATCCGATTCCGCCGGTAACGGCAGAATGATTTTGACTGGGCGGCCGGAGCGATCCGGCCGCCCTTGTCTTTGAACTAAATCAAAAAGTGCGTCCCTTAAGCAACAATAAACCATAAAACATGACGGGAGGGGAGCGCAAAGCCCTTCCCTTTTCGTCCCCCCCGGTTCTAGAACATTCGCATTGCGCGGCTTGGGCGCGCCTTAACGAATATTTCCTGGAGGGACACTCGGAATGAAATCCACGTTCAATCGCACCGGAAGCCGCCTTTTGGCTGGCGCCGCAACCATCGCCTTGTCGACAGTCGCGTTGAGCACGCCGGCTCACGCCATCGTCCCCAATGACAATTATACGCCCGACGACATCGTCGATAAGGACGAAGACTTCAGCGGCGTCGGCATGTTCTTCCGCAACGACGGCTTCGTCTGCTCGGGTACGCTGATCAATCCGCGGACGGTGCTGTTCGCCGCGCACTGCGTTAACGATGTGGCCGAAACCGATTTTCGCGACGATGCGCTCCGTGCGGCGTGGTCGTTCAACGTCAATGCGCTGCCGGGCTTCCAGAACTGGATCGGCAACGCCTTCACGAGCAATCCCGACCTCGCGGTCTTCGACGTCAACCGCATCTATTACGATCCGCGGTCGGTCGCGCGTCCCGACGGCCAAGGCTTCCTAGAAGGTGATATCGCCCTCGCCAGCCTCGACACGCCAGCAGCCGACCTGCCGACCTGGTCGCTGCTGTTCTCGCCCTTGCCGACGCCCGAGGAAATCGACGACACCGATGGCACTGGCTATCACGTCAACATCACCGGCTACGGCCGCACCGGCTCGGGAACCGCGGGCGACAATCTCGGCATCGACTGGCGCCGCAAATCGGCCGAAAACATGCTCGGCTCGCTGACTTCGTTCGACGACCGCAACACATTCCTGTTCGGCGCGGCCTTCGGCGATCTGCCGCAGGTCCTCTACCGGCTCGACTTCGACGATCCCAACAAGACCAACCCGTTCGACTTCAACCTCTACAAGGACGAGCCGCGCGAACGCGAAGGCACGACCGCAGGCGGCGACTCGGGTGGTCCGCTGGTCCTCGATGCCGCGAACAACACGCTGAGCGACGAAGACCTCGTCATCGCGGTCCTGTCGGGTGGTTCGCGCTTCTTCGGCGCGCAGGTCTTCTCCAGCTACGGCACCGAGAGCTTCTACCAGCCGCTTTACCTGTTCTGGGATTATATCGTCGCCACCAACCCCTATCGCTATGTCTCGGCGGTTGAAGGGGACGGCAATTGGGAAGACGCCGATCACTGGGTCACCACGCTTGATCCCGTCTACCGCATTATTGACGAAAACGGCGATGTGGTGAACGGCCTGCCGACCACGCCGGGCAACGGCGTCACCGGCGATGCGCCGCAATTCGGCGAAGTCTGCTTCGATCCCGAAGGCGACAACCCGGGCGACGGCTGCGAAGACCTGTCCACCGGCGATCCCACCCCGCCGGCGCGCACCGCCGACGGTACGGTCAATTCGGGGATCGGTGAAGCCGATGGCGACATGCTGGATGCGCTAGGCGGCGAGGAAACCCAGGCCTCGCCTGAAGCTGCGGACGGCCGCGCCGCGCTGGCGCGCAACGGGCTGATCAATGCCAATGAAGCGCAGAACGGCGCTCCCGAATTCGCTGAGGAAAACCCGCATGCCAGCGATGGCGGCAGCCCCGAATTCTCGGACGATCCGTTGCCCGATCCCACGCTCGACAACGGCCTGCCCGGGGCGACCGATTTCGTCCCCGACAACATCGATCCGGTCGTAAGCGCGGATGCCGCGGTCAATGTCGACCCGCGCTATTTCGATGTGACGCTGGCCAACGCGGGCACCACCACGCTGAGCAGCGACGTCACCATCGACCGGCTCACCGTACGGAGCACTGCGGGGCTCAACATTACCGCAGACGCCAGCCTGACCTCGCTGATCGACGTCACCCAGTTCGGCGGCACGATCACCGTCGACGGCGGCCTTACCTCGGTTGGCGACTACACTCTCTTCGGCGGCGCGCTGCAGGGTGGCGGGACGATTACCGCGCCCTTCGTGACGGCCTTCATGGGCGCAATCTCTCCTGGGAGGATTGGGACCATCGATACGCTGACTATCGATGGATCGCTGATCATGACTACGGCGTCGACGCTGATGATCGACATCGGACCGAATGGCACTTCCGACCTCGTCGCAGTCACAGGAGAGGCGGCGTTTGGCGCCCCGGCTGACCCTGACGCGGAGGAAGACGAAGAACCGACCGGTCCCATCGTGGCTGTAGGTGCAGGGATACTCGGCCAGGTTAACGGCCTTGGCCAAGTCTATACGATCGTAACTGCTGAAGGGGGCGTGAGCGGGGAATTCGTACCCGACGATATTTCGCCGATCCTTCGCCAGTCGTTCACCTACACCGACAACGCCGTGCTGATGGAAATCCTCGCGGCCAGCTATCGTACGGCGGTAACAGCAAATCCGGTGCAGCGCAGCTATGCCCGGCTGTTCGACCAGAACCGTGGCAACGCCGCGCTGGCCGAGCTCTACCAGCTCGATTTCGCAGATGCGGCGACGATCCAGTCGACCTTCGACGGGCTGGCTCCGGTGGCGGAAACCGCGGTCCAGCAATTGGCGACGCAGTCCTTCCACAACCTCCAGTCGTTCAACGCTTCGCGCCTGCGCGAATCGGATCTCGCCAGTTCGGGCGGGACGATCGCCACGCTCGGCAGTCCGATCCAGACCGCCCAGATGTCGGTCTCGCGCGGAAGCCAGCCGATTACGGCGGGTGCGCTCGGGCTCGACCAGAGTGACGAGCCGACGCGGGTCCAGGAAGGTGCCATCCGCGAGGATATGGCGATCTACATCGCTGGCGGCCTGCTCCGGGGCAGCGGGGCATCGATGCCCGGCTACACCCAGAGCGATACCGACGTCGATGGCTACTTCTTCGGCGGCGGGATCGAGTACTTCCCCAGCGAACGGTCGATGATCGGCCTGTCGGGCTTCTACTCGGACCTCGAGGCGGATGTGGCGCTCAACCAGCAGGCCGATGCGAAAGCGCTGGCGGTGTCGCTCTATGGTAGCGCCAAGACCGTCGACGGCTTCGTCGTCGATGGCCAGGTCAGCCTGATCGATCTCGATATCGATACTGAGCGGACCGTGTCGTTCCTCGGTGGTTCGCAGACGCTGACCAGCGAAAGCAGCAACAGCGGCTTTGCCGCCGCACTGGGTCTGGCCTACGATTTCGAAGGCCCGCTGGGCACGATCTCGCCGGGTATCGAACTGCGCTACGTCGACCATTCCTTCGATCCGGTGAGCGAAACGGGTGGTTCGCTGGCCCTGACGATCGACCGCGAGGACGTGGAAAGCCTTCAGGGCCGTATCGGGCTCGATTACCAGAGCGCCGGTGGCCCGATCCAGATCGATGCCAATATCGACTTCGTGCATGAATATGAGGACGGACCCTCGGTCTTTACGGCGCAGTTCGCCAGCGGGACCGGACCGGCCGTTCCATTCCTTCTTGCCGACCAGGCCAAGGACTGGGGCGAAGCAGGCTTCTCGCTGCAATATGTCAGCGGGGGCGCACAGTTCGGCGTCGGCTTCGACACCACGATCGGGCGCGACAACGCCGATGCGCAAACCTACCGCGCGATGGCGAGCTTCAAGTTCTAAGCCAAGGGGACTTTCAGTTCCGACGAGATGGGCCGTCCGGGAAACCGGGCGGCCCTTCTCTTTGGATGAAAGCGTTTTCCTACTCCCTCCGCTTGTGCCTACTCGGTCGGCCTCATTCATCATGGAGGCCGCAGATGAACCGCAAACCGCTATTCGATGCCATCCGCAAGCTTCTGGGACGCGGGTTCCGGCAAGCCGAGGTAGAAGCGCTGGACAAGGCGATCGATACCGTCGCCGGACGCGCGCCAAACGGAGGGGCACGCAGCATGGGCCCCCAGGGGCTCGCGCTTATCCGGCAATTCGAAGGCTGCGCGCGCCTGCGCCCCGACGGGATGGTCGAAGCCTATCCCGATCCGGGCACTGGCGGCGAGCCATGGACCATCGGCTGGGGCGCGACGGGGTCCGGCATCGGTCCGGGCACCGTATGGACACAGCAGCGATGCGATGCGCGGCTCGAGAGCGACGTCGCACGGCATGCACGGGATGTCGCATTTGCGCTAGGCGATGCACCGACCACGCAGGCCCAATTCGATGCCCTGGTCAGCTTCCATTACAACACCGGCGCGATTGCGCGATCGACGCTGCTGCGCCGCCATTTGGCGGGCGATTACAGGGCGGCGGCGGAGGAATTTGCGCGGTGGAACCGGGCCGGCGGACGGGTGCTCAAGGGCCTCGTCCGTCGCCGTGCAGCCGAAGCGCGCCTCTATCGCTCACGCTGAAAGCCGCGGAATTCTGCCATCCACGCCGAACGATTAGCCGGAACCCGAATGCTCCCACCGCCGTTGGGCGAGCAAAGGAGTATCCCAAATGCGTATCTTGGTCGCAGGAGCGGCCGCCATCGCACTCGCGGCGGGCGGCGCTTACGCCGCGCCCGGCAAGGGGCAGGGAAACGACAAGCGGAATAACGACCGCGGGGCCGCCCAGTTGGAGCGCGGTAAGCCAGACAACGGGCGAGCGAACAGCGTCCGCCAGCGCGCAAAGCCCAACACCGAGCGACGCGACAACCGCACACCCGACGAGCCCATCGCACGCGATCGCGGCAATGGCGCGCGCGCCTTCCTCGATCGCGACCGCAACCGCACACTGATCGCCGGATGCCCACCGGGGCTTACGCGCAGGAACAGCGATTGCGTCGCACCGGATCAGGCCGGCACCTCCCCGGTCCGCAACCGGCGGTGGAACGGCTACGCCTACGATCCGGGCCTGTTCGGGCTGAGCCACTACGATGCGGGTCGCTATCACTACGAAAGCGGTTATCTGCTGCGCCGCACGAGCGAAGGCCGGGTGACCGGCTATCTCCCGGTGCTTGGCGGGGCGCTGGTGATCGGCAATGTCTGGCCAGCGAGTTACGAGAGTTATGCGGTCCCCGACTATTTCGTCGACTATTACGACCTCGGCCCGATGTCGTCCTATCGCTATGCCGAGAACGTCCTCTACCGGGTCGATCCGGAGGATTCCGCGATCACGTCGGTGGCAGGGTTGCTGACCGGCGACACATTCGCCGTCGGGCAGCCGCTACCGGCAGGCTACGATGTCTACAACGTGCCGTATTCCTACCGCGCGCGTTACGCCGATACGGCGGATGCCTGGTACCGCTATTCGGACGGGCATGTGTACCGGATCGATCCCGAAACACAGCTGGTCGCGGCTGTGATCGACCTGCTGGTCTGAAAGTGTGCCCATGACACCCTTGGTGAGAACAGGTTTTGCAGCGCTGTCGCTGGCGGCGCTGCCGCTCGTGGGCGGTTGCGGCGAGGCCGAGGACAAGCAGTCCGTGCCGGTGACGCAGGATGACGCAACGCTGACGCTGGCCGCGGCACTGGGCGCGAACAAGGCGCTCGGCACCTTCCAGAGCGCGATCGAGCAATCGGAGCTTTCGGGCGTCCTCGACGGGCGGGCAAGCTACACGGTGCTTGCCCCCAAGGATCGGGCGTTCGCCGCGCTGGGCGAAGACGGCGCGGCGCTGCTGGAAGACGAACAACGCCCGGTACTGATCGCGATATTGCGCGACCACATGCTGCCCGGCCACCTGACACTCGAAGCGATCGGCGCAGCCATCGACCGGCGCGGCGGCCCGGTCACGATGACGACGCTCGGCCAGACCGAGGTCCAGTTCGCCAGATCGGGCGAAACGCTGACGGTTACCATGGATGGCGGCGCCAGCGCGCGTGTGTCCGGCACCGCCATTGCCGCCAATAACGGGGTGCTGATCCCGATCGATACCGTGCTGCTCCCGCCCCGCGGTTGAGCGGTGTCTAATAGTCGCGGCTGATTTCCGCGACCACGCTTTCCCGGCCCACCGTCGAAACCGCCGCCAGCAGCGATAGCCAGCTGGTCACGCGGAACTCCAGCTCGGTCGCGCTATATCCGCGTCCGTCGGTGATGATCTCCGCATAGAAACGGCGTCCGAAGTTCTTGCCCAGCGCCACGCCCGTGCCGCGGCCCAGCGCCGGGTCGGCGCTGACGATCCGCAGGCGATCGAGGCCGATGGCGCTGCGCAGCTGGTTGATCGGATCGAGCCCGCCGCCGCCGCGCAGGCTGGCAACCGCCGCCCCCAATTGCAGTGCATCGGTGGCTGACAGGCTGGTGACCGATCCGCCGAACAGCAGACGTGCCAGCAATTCCTCTTCGGGCAGCGAGGGGTTCGAGCTGAAGGCGATCTCGGGCTGGGTCGCGCTGCCCTGCACCGTGGCTTCGACGGTCAATCCGTCGCGCTCGGTCTCCGCCACGATGTCGAGCCGCGGATCGACCGGCACATTGGCATCGAATTCGATCTCGCCGCGGGTCAGCTCGAATTGCGTTCCGGCAAAGGTGTAGTCGCCGCGCACCACTTCGGCGCTGCCGCCAATGCGGGGGTCGTCGGTGGTCCCGCGCAGGATGACATCGGCCGACCATTCGCTGTCGAGACCCATGCCATCGACATTGATCCGGCTCGCCGCCGTGGCATCGATCAGATAGCGCCACGGACGCGACGGGGCGACCTGCGGAGCGCGGTTGGCGGGGGCGTTGATCTCGCGCGTGGCAATCTGCGGCAGGCGCAGATCGTCGGACGCGGTGCCCAATCGCCAGCTCGCCTCGTTCACGCGTACGCGGCCCGCAATGGTCCCGCCGAGCCCGTTCGAAACGATCCGCAGCGGCCCGGTGATGGTGGCGCTGAGCCCGCCGGTATCGAGCAGGCGGGCATTGCGTGCCGAGGCGCGCAGATCGATGATCGGCCCGCGGATTTCGAGCACCCGGCCTTCCACCGCTTCGCCCAGCGTGCGCAAATCGACGATCCCGCTGCCGCTCACGCTCCCACCGTTCACCGCAGTGCCGGCAAAGCGCGCGATCTGCAGGCGCGATCCGCGGAACCGCCCGCGCAGCGTGATGTCGCGAATATCGGTGCCCGACAGCGAACTGCGCAATTGCAGCGTCTCGCCCGAAATCGAGCCGCGCACGGTGGGGTCCTGCAAGGTCCCGCTGGCATCGGCCGCGATCGCGATCGGGCCGGTGATGTCGAAGGTGTCGAGCGCCGCCAGCCGCCACAGGCTTTCTGCCGCGCCGCGATAGCGCAATTGGGCCAGCAGGCTCCCGGCACGCAGCCGGTCGATCAGCATGCCCTGCGCGGGCAATCCGGTGATCTGTGCCTGTACGCGGCCGCGCTGGATATCCTCATTCTGCAGCAGTGCGCGGGCCTCGAGCTCGCTTTCGGTCAACCGCGCAACCAGGGCCACATTGACCGGACGCGAAGTCAGCACGAGTCCCGAACGGGTCAGCCCGTCGATCTTCACCTTGGCGTCGCTGACTGGCAGGCGATTGGCGCCGATGCGATAGTCCACCGTACCCGAGATCATCCCGCCCAGCCCGGTATCGGGCCGCACGATATCGATCAGCGACAGCGGCATGCGTGCAAGCTTGAAGTCGAAATCGAGATCGCCGCCGCCAAAGCTGCCCGAAGCAATCATCCCGCCATCGCCATAGGACAATTGCGTCGGCGCAAGACGCCACCCGCCATTGTCGAGGCTGGTGAGCACCGCGCGGCGCGGCATGGAAATACGGCGTCCGGCAAACTCGCCCTGCGCGGCCAGCGCGATCTGGTCGGGGCGGATCCCCGCGTTCACATCGAGCACGAACCGGCCGCTGCGCCGCCCCGAAAGCGATGCATCGACGCTGCCTACGCCGTTCTCGATTTCGCCCTGCGCCGCCAGCCGTCCGATAAACAGCGTGCCATAGGAGAGCCCGACTGCAGTGCCCGTGCCGGAAAAACTCGTATGGCCTTTGCGGATCAGCCCCGAGGCGTCGATATCCGCGCCCGCAATCCGCAGCGGCGTCTCACCGCCAAAGCGCGCATTGCGGGCCTTGAGCGCGATATCCAGCCCCTGTCCGCCGCCACGCGGTGCCAGCGCGACAGTGCCGTCGAGCCCGCCCCCGGCGAAGGCGAGCGTTCCGTCGGCGCCGCCATCGACCAGCGTCAGTCCGCCGGTGACATTCGTTTCGGATACGCGCATGCTCTCGATCGCTATCCGGGTCGGCCCACCCTCGGGCGCGAGCAACGCCAGCTGTCCGGCGAAGGGACCGAGGAGCGACTCGCCCTCGGTATCGATCGCAAAGCCTTCCTCGCTTGGCGCGATTGTCACGCGAACATTCTCGAGCCCGGTCGCGGGGCTGGCGAAGACCAGCGCGGCGCTGGGTCCGGCATCGGTCACGCTGGCTTCGACGGTGAAGGGGCCGTAATCGACATGTGTGCCGCTGCCCGCCACCTGGGTGGTACCATCGCGAATGCTGCCGTCGAGCGCGAGGCTCAGCTTGCTGGCATCGACGCGCAAACGGTTGAAGTCGAGCGGCGCATTGCCGCCTACCGCGATACCGCCGCGCACGCGGATCGGTGTTCCGGCGAGATTGGCCAGCGTGGCATTGGTTACCGGCGCGATCCGCGCGTCGAGATCGGCGGCCAGCCGCCAGGGTGCCCCCGATGCCAGCACGAAGTCGATCACGGCGGTCCCGCCCAGCGTACCGACATTGTCGAGCGCAAGCCGCTCCGCGCGGACCGGGCCGCGCAGCTCGTAACGGCCGCTCGCCAGATCGCCGCGCAGCGCAAGGTTGGCCGACGTGCCGGGGAAGGCCACACTCAGATCGTCCGACAGCAACGTCGAACCGCTGAGCACCAGAGTGCCGCGGCCCACGCCGTCGACCAGTCGCGGATCGACCCAGGCATTGCCGCTGGTGACCTTTGCGACCGCGACATCGAGCGGCAGCGTCCAGCGCGTCCCGTCGTACCGCGCAGTGCCCTGTTGCCGCAGCCCTGCCAGCACGGTGCCTTCGAGGTCGAGTTCGCCGATGCGCAAATCGTGGACCACCGCCAGATCGCCGAATGCGCCGTCGAGCGTGGCCGAAAGGCGCGTGTCGCGGAGCGCCATACCCTCGCTCAGCACATTCGGGTCGCGCACACGGACGACCAGCTCCAGGTCCTCGGCGCGGTTGGCTGCGAGGTCGACAAGTCCATCTGCATCGACGCTCAGCCCGCGCCCGATCAGAGTCGTCCGGCCATCGAAAGCGCGGTCGTCGATCGCCAGATCGGCTTTCAGCGCGACATCGTCACCCAGCGCGCGCGCGGGGATACCCGAGAGGAAATCGGACGGATCGAACTTGCCCAGCAGGCCGAAGCGGCCCGCCTGGTTGGTTACGCGCATGGCCGCCACGCGCTCTTCGTCGCTGCGCACCAGCAGCCCGCCGGTCCATTGCGACCAGGTTCCATCGCCGCGCAGCCGCGCGGTATAGGCACGGTCGAGGCCCGCCAATGCTGCCAGCGGGCCATCTTCGGCCGCAGCAAGATCGAAGGAGAGATCGAAATCGTCGCCATCGGGTTCGGCGTCGAGCAGCAGCGCCAGCCGGTCGCGTTCGCCCAGAGCGCCGTCCACGTCGAGCAGCAGGCGCCGGTCGGTGACGGTCGCATTCCCGCTCAGATCGACCCGCTGCGCCTGATCCCCGGCGATGCCGGGTGCGAGCGTGAGCCGGTCGATCGTGAAGTCTTCCACCGCGATGTCGAAACCGGGCAGGATCGGCCCTTCTTCCTCGCTCGGCAGGAATTCGGGGATCCGCGCCAGCGTCGCGCGGCGCGCGGCGAAGGTGTCGATCTCCAGCCGGTTCGACAGCCAGGCGCCGGGGTTCCAGTCGACCTCCGCACGCGGGATCGTCAGGAACACGCCCTGCGGGTCCGACAGGCGCACATCATGCAGCACCGCCGCGCCGTAGAGATTGCCCTCGATCCGCCCGATCTGGACGTTCAGTCCATTGGGGAAAGTCCGCTCGGCGATCCGGTTGGCAAGGAAACGTTCGCCCAGCGGGGTGTTGAGCACAGCCAGCGCGCCGACAATGACTAGCACCAGCGCGCCGATAATGCCCAGCAGCCATTTGCGACCGCGCGGACGGCGGCGGGCGGCGGACTCGGTTTCGCTCAACGCGTCCTCGCTCATCAGAAGGCCTGCCCGAGCGAGATATAAACCCCGACCGCCGAGTCTTCGGGTTCGGGATTGAGCGGTATGCCCACGTCGAAGCGGATCGGGCCGAAGCCGGTCGCGTACCGCAGGCCTATGCCCGCGCCCATCTTGATCTCGGCGAAATCGGGCGTGGTCGAGGTCGACACGCTGCCCAGATCGAAGAACGGCACGACCGACACCGCGCCATCGAGGAAGCCGGTCCCGATCCGCGCCTCGAGCGAGGCTTCGACCAGGCTGCGCCCGCCGGTCGGCTCCATGAATTCGTTCTTGGGTCCGATCGCCTGATAGCCATAGCCGCGCACCGATCCCCCGCCGCCCGCATAGAGCCGCCGCGACGGCGCGATGCCGACCAGGTCGGCACCCTGGATGCTGGCGAAGGCCCCGCGCGCCGCGATCACCGTGCGCGCGCCGACCGACTGGTAGAACGCGCCGTCAACACGGTTACGCAGGTAATAGTACTGCTCGCCCTCGGTGCGCGAGGTTTCGGGGGCGAGGAACCCGGTTACCCGGAACCCGCGCGTCGGGTCGAGCAGCGAGTCGCTGGTATCGATCGTCGCGCGGCCGAACAGCGAGGCGACGAAATAGGTCTGGCGGGGCCGCGCCACGCCATCGACGATGCGGTTACGTTCGTCGGTCGCGAGCACTTCGGCGCCGATGCCCCAGGCGAGCGGTTTCTGGAACAATAGCGTCGAGGTGCGTTCATAGGTCCCGGTCAGCGCCACCGTGCGCGCATCATAGGCGGTGGTATCGATGCTCGACGCATAGGCATCGACGGTGAGCACCTTGTCGCGGCCGCCGAAATTGTTCTTGCGGAAGGTCACCCCGGCCAGCTGCTCGCGCGTGCCGAGGATGCCGCGCAGCCGCAGCGCGCCTTCGGGCGGGAAGAAATTGCGGTGCTCCCAGCTTGCCTGGATACGCACGCCCTCTTCGGACCCATAGCCGATCGCGCCCGCGATCGTCCGCAGCTTGGCGCGTTCGAGCGTGACGTCCATTGCCACCACGCCGGGTTCGTCACCCTGCGGCGGCGACACTTCGCGCGCTTCGACACCGACGGTCGATACCAGCCCCGTGGCGGTCACCGCGCGGCGCAGGTCGAAGGCGAGGCTGCGCTGATAGACATCGCCCGCATCGAACCGTGCGATGCTGGCGAGATGGCGGCTGGAGAGAAACGCCTCGTCGCTGCTGACGACTTCGCCGAAGACATATTTGCCGTTCGGGCGGACCGGCATGGTCAGGTCACCCTCGACCCGCTCGTGATCGATCAGCAGTTCGGGATTGTCGATCTCGGCAAAGGCGTAACCGGTCTCGCCCAGAGCGCGATCGAGATCGAACCGTTCGGCAAGGATGTCGTCGGACTGGAGATAGTCGCCCGGGCGGATTTCGAAGGCGTCGCGCAGATCGCCGGCATCGGGCGCCGCAGCCAGATCGCCCAGCGCGATCGCGCCGTAGGTGTAGCGGGGGCCCGGGATGACATCGAAGCGTACGCGCGGGCGCTGGTCGGCCGCCTCCTCGCCCGCATCGCGCGTGGCAATGGTGCGGACGATCTCGCCATCGTAATAGCCATAGACGCGCAGCAGCGTGCGCAGCAGTTCCTCGTCCTTGCGCGCGCGTGCGGCCAGCTGGGCGACATTCTCGTCGCCATCGTCGAGTTCCTCGATCGTCGACAGCGCCTCGAACCGGTCGATGAAATCTCCGCGCTCGCTGAACGGCGGTTCCTTCTGCGGGAAACCCAGCACCAGCGTATCGGACAGTTCTTCCAGATCAGCCTCGTCGAAAGCGATCTGCGGCACATCGGCCAGCAGGTCGGCAAAGACGATATCGGTTTCGGGTTCGAGCGGCTCGAGCGGTTCGAAAACGACATCTTCGGGCCATGCCACCGACATGCCCGGAATTTCGGAAACCGCGGTCTCTGCCCGGAGGTCGCTCGCGCTGTCGTCCACGGCAATTTCGGTGGGCGCGTCAGTGCCTTGCTGCGCCCAGGCCTCGGGATCGCTGACCGCGCTGTCGGGGATCAGGTCTTCGAGCGAAGGCGGAGCATCGGCATCCTGCGCCGCGAGCGGCTGGACGCCCGCGATTGCAATCGCGGCAAGACAGGTAGCCAGCGCGTGACGCGCTAGGTCAGTCGGCAATCCGGTACTCGGCCGCGAGCCCGTCCTTGGCCGGCAGCGCTTCGTCGCGGCGGCTGGTGCGCGGGGCGGTAGCAGCGGCGATAAGGCGCTTCTGCTCGTCATCGGACATGCGCTCCCATCCGCCGCGGGTAAGTCGTTCGAGCGGGCGATAGCGGACTTTGTATTGCATCCGCTCAGCCCCATCGACCCAATAGCCGAGATAGACATAGGGCAGGCCGCTGGCGGCCGCACGGCGAATGTGGTCGAGGATAATGTAGTTCCCAAGCCCGGCGCGATCCCCATGCTCAGAGTTGTAGAAGCTGTAGATCATCGACAGCCCGTCACCCTGATAATCTGTTAGGCACGCCCCCACGAGGCGGCCCGGTTCGGTGCCGATGCCCGGCTCCCGATATTCAATGACATAGCTGGTGACACTGGTGTGTTCCACCATGTCGGCAAAGTCACTTTCCTCCATCTGCGTCATTCCGCCACCGGGGTGGCGGGCTGCAAGGTAACTCTGCAACAGCTCGAATTGTTCCGCAGTTGCCCATGGACGGCATTCGGTGGCGATCAGATCGTCATTGGCCTTGAGCGTGCGCTTCTGCGACGAGGACGGCTTGAACTCGTCCGCTACCACCCGCACCGAGACGCAGGCCTGGCAATCGAGGCAGGACGGGCGGTAGGCGACAGTCTGGCTGCGACGGAAGCCGATCCGGCCAAGCGCTTCGTTCAGTTCATCGGCATTGTCGCCGCGCAGTTCGGTAAAGACCTTACGCTCGCTCTTGCCCGGCAGATACGGACACGGCGCAGGGCTGGTCACGAAGAAGCGGGGGAAGCGAATCGGTGCGGTCACTTTGGGTTGCATCCTCTCAGAGGTTAACAATTCCTTACCTGTCGCAGACATTAATGACAGAGCGGGTCTCTGGTTAAAACCCTCTTAACCATGAAAAGCGCAAACCGCCCGTCGAACGGTCTCTTCGAGACTGGGAAATCGGGCCGCGCCGCGCGCTGGCCCGCGACCTAGATCAGGCCAGTTCGGCCAGTTCCACGGTGTAGCCTTTTTCGCGCAGGTTGCGCACCAGCCGGTCGATCTGCTCGCCATCGCGTGCTTCGCATTCGATCTCGGCGGTCAGCCCCTTGGCCGGCAGCGTGGTGAAGATGCGCTGGTGATAGATTTCGATGATGTTGACATTATGCGCGTTGAATTCGCGCATCACCTTGAACAGCGCACCGGGACGATCCTGCAAGACGACCTGCAACCGCGCCAGGCGGCCCGAACGGGCGAGATCGCGCAGCAGCACATTGGCCAGCAGGCGGGTGTCGATATTGCCGCCGCACAGCACCAGGCCGATCGTCTTGCCGGCGAATTTCTCGGGGTTGGACAGGACCGCGGCAAGCCCGGCCGCGCCCGCCCCTTCGACCACCGTCTTCTCGATCTGCAGCAGCAGCGACACCGAATGTTCGAGCGTGGATTCCTTGACCAGCAAGACCTCGTCGACCAGCTCGGCGATGATCTGGCGGGTGAATGCACCCGGCGCCTTGACCGCGATCCCTTCGGCCAGCGTATCGCCCCCGCAGGGGCGATCATCACCGGTGACGGCGGAATACATCGAGGGGTAAAGCTCGGCCTGCACCCCGACCATTTCGATCTCGGGCTTGAGCGCCTTGGCGACCGTTGCCATCCCGCTCATCAACCCGCCGCCGCCGATCGGCACGACGAGGCAATCGAAATCGTCCTTCTCGGCCAGCATTTCGAGCGCCACCGTGCCCTGCCCCGCAGCGACCAGCGGATCGTCGAAGGGGTGGACGAAGGTAAGCCCGCGTTCCTGCTCCAGCTCGAGCGCATGGGCATAGGCCTCGTCGAAGGTTTCGCCGAACAGCACCACGTCGCCGCCAACGCTCTGCGTCTGCATCACTTTCACGCTGGGCGTGGTTTCGGGCATCACGATGGTCACCGGCACGCCCAGGCGGCGGCCATGATAGCTCAGCCCCTGCGAGTGATTGCCGGCCGAGGCGGCGATGACGCCGCGCGCGCGCTGCTCCTCGTCGAGATGCAGCAGCGCATTGAGCGCACCGCGTTCCTTGTAGGCGGCGGTAAACTGGTGGTTCTCGAACTTGAGCCAGATATCGGCCCCGGTAATTTCCGACAAGGTCTGCGAGCGCAGCATCGGCGTGCGCACCACCGCGCCTTCGATCCGCGCCGCGGCAGCGCGGACATCGTCGAGGGTGAGGAGGTCGGTGGCCTTGGTCGCGGCCCGCACGGGAGATGCCTTTATCATCCTTCGCCCCTACGGCGCGCGGCCACGGGGCGCAATCGCCGAAAGGGTTTGCCTCAACCAAGCTTTGCCTTATCGCGAACCATCGAATTCGAGACGGGACCGCAGTGAAATGACACGCAAATTCCTCGCCGCCATGATCGCCCTGACGCTCGCCGCACCGGCGCAGGCCGATGTGCTGATCGACAATGTCGAAGGCATCACCATCGGCGAAGACGGCACGATCCAGCGCTTCACCGCACTGGTCATAGACGACGACGGCAAGGTCGCGCAGATCCTTTCCGCCAAGGACAAGAAGCCGCAGACCGATTACCGCGAAGACGGCGAAGGCGCAGTGATGATCCCGGGGCTGGTCGATGCGCATGCGCATGTCATGGGGATCGGGATCGGCGCGCTGACGCTCGACCTGTCGGACACCACTTCGCTCGAAGAGGCGCTCGACAAGATCCGCCGGTTCGCCGCCGAAAACGAGGCCCGGCCGTGGATTCTCGGGCGCGGCTGGAACCAGGAGAAATGGGGCCTTGGCCGGTTTCCGACCGCCGCCGAACTCGACCGCGCGGTATCCGACCGTCCGGTCTATCTCCAGCGGGTCGACGGCCATGCCGGCTGGGCCAACAGCCTCGCAATGCAGGCGGCAGGCATCGACGCGAACACCAAGAGCCCGGCGGGCGGGCGCGTCGAACGGCTTCCCGGTTCGCAAGCCCCCGCAGGCGTGTTCGTCGATGCCGCCGAAGCGCTGATGATGCGCGCGATCCCCGCACCGCGCCCCAACGAGCGCGATCTCGCCTTTGCCGAGGCGCAGAAGGTGCTGCACAGTTTCGGGATCACCGCCGTGGCCGACATGGGCACATCGATCGAGGACTGGCAGGCGTTCCGCCGCGCAGGGGACACGGGCGCGCTGACGCTGCGCATCATGGCCTATGCCGCAGGGCCCGACCAGATGGAGCTGATCGCGGGCGCCCGCCCCTCGCCCTGGCTGTATGACGACAAGCTGCGGCTGAACGGAGTCAAGATCTACCTCGACGGCGCATTGGGTAGCCGCGGGGCGTGGCTCAAGCGCCCTTATGCCGACGATCCGGGCAATACCGGCCTGCCGCTGACCGGCCCAGCCAAGCTGCGCAACATCCTGGTGCGCGCCGCACAGGGCAATTTCCAGCCCGCAATCCACGCGATCGGCACTGCCGCCAATGAAGATGCGCTCAACGCGATTGCCGAACTCGCCGAAAGCTTCCCCGGCGACCGCCGCTGGCGGATCGAGCATGCGCAGATCGTCGATCCGGTCGACCTGCCCAAGTTCGGGCAGCACGGCATCATCGCCTCGATGCAGCCGGTCCACCAGACCAGCGACCGCGTGATGGCCGAAGCCCGGCTGGGCGCCGACCGCCTCGACGGCGCCTATGCCTGGAACACCATCCTCGGGCTTGGCGGCAGGCTGGCCTTCGGCTCGGACGCCCCGGTGGAATCGCCCGATCCCTTTGCCGGTCTGGCCGCCGCGGTGACGCGGATGGATGCCGCTGGCGAGCCTTTCGGCGGCTGGCGCGCGCAGGACCGGGTCAATCGCGAACAGGCGCTGGCAGGGTTCACCAGCGAAGCCGCCTATGCCGGTTTCGCGGAAGGCCGCTTCGGTCGGCTACTGCCCGGCGAACGCGCCGATTTCGTGCTGATCGACCGCGATCCGATGCTCGCCTCACCCGGCGAATTGCGCGCCACCAAGGTGCTCGAGACCTGGGTCGGCGGGCGTAAGGTTTACGACGCCGACTGATTTTCCTCGGCCTGCTCGTCTTCCGCCTTGCGGCGCTTTTCGGTCAGCCGCATCAGCAGCAGCGAGCCTTCGAACAGCAGCAGCAGCGGGATGGCCAGCAGCAGCTGCGATCCCGGGTCGGGCGGCGTGATGATCGCCGCCACGGCCACGATCAGCACGATCACGTAGCGCCGCGCGGATACCAGTTGCGCGCGCGTGACGATCCCTGCGCGGTGCAGCAGCAACAGCAGCACGGGGAGCAGGAAGCTCATCCCGAAGGCGAGGATGAACTGCATCACCAGCCCGAGATATTCGTTCGCGGTCGGCAGCGCCTGGATCTCGAGCCCGCCGGCCGTCCCCTCGAAACCGAGGAACCACTCGAAAGCGGTCGGCATGACGACGTAATAGGCGAGCGAGGCGCCCATCAGGAACAGCACCGGCGTGGCCAGCAGGAAAGGCAGGAAGGCCTTCTTTTCCTTCGCATAAAGCCCCGGCGCGACGAACGCCCACAGCTGGTTGGCGATGACCGGGAAGCTCAGGCAGAAGCCGGCAAACAGCGCGACCTTCAGCTCGACGAAGAACACTTCGTAGAGCTTGGTGAAGATCAGCTGCCCCTCGCCCGCGGGAAAGGCGTTCTTGAGCGGCTGGATCAGGAAGCCGAGGATCGGATCGGCGAAATAGAGGCACCCGCCGAAGGCCAGCGCCAGCGCCAGCACGCAGCGGACCAGCCGCGCGCGCAGTTCGATCAGGTGGTCGAGCAGCGGGGCCTGGCTTTCGTCGATATCCTTGATCACCGCCATCTCAGCCGTCCTTGCCCGGCGGGGGCGGAGCGAGTGGCGGCGAGCCCGGCGGGGGGGGGGACGCCTCGTCCGCATGTTCGGGGGCCTTCACCGGGGCGGCGCGCTTGATCGCGGCCTCGGCGGCGGCATCGGCATCGGGCACCTCATCGGCGGCGGCAAGCGGTTCCATTCCGCCCGGTAGAAGGTTCTCCGGCCCGCCTCCTTCGGGGGTCGAACCGTCGGGGTATTCGGCCATGATCTGCTTGTTACGCGCCGCCCACTTCTCTTCCATTTCCTCGATCTCGGCCTGGCGGACGACCTCGTCCAGCCCGGCGCGGAAATGGTTCGACATGCGGCGCAGCTTCCCGATCCAGCGACCGGCATGTTTCAGCGCCTTGGGCATGTCACTGGGACCGATCACGAGGATCGCCACAATGACGATCACCAGCAATTCGCTGGCGCCGATATCGAACATGGCCTGCCTCCGCCCGCTAGCGGATCACTTGGTGTCGGTGGTCTGCTTGACCTGGTCGGGGGTCAGCCCCTCGTCGGCCGGCTTGGCGTCATGCCCAAGCTGCTTCGCGGGCGCCTCTTCCTCGTTCATGCCCTGCTTGAAGCTTTTGATGCCCTTGCCGAAATCACCCATCATTTCGGAGATGCGACCCCGGCCGAACAGGACGAGGACGACGACGGCGATGATGGCGAGCTGCCAGACACTGAGACCCATGGGACCTTCTCTTTCAGATTGCTTGGCACCGAATATAGGCGTTGCGGCGGGTTAGCGCCAGTCAGGCTTCGTCGGCAGGCTCATCAACCTCTTCGGCGGCGCTCTGCCCCTCTTCGGTGCCCTCGTCCCCGATCAGCTCCTCATAGGCGTCATCGACCGGGTCGAGCAGTCCCGTAGCGCGCAATTCCGCGATTCCGGGCAGGTCGCGGCGGCTCGAAAGGCCGAAATGGTCGAGGAAATCGGGGGTCGTCGCGTAGATCGTCGGCCGTCCCGGAACCTCGCGCCTGCCGGCGATCTTCACCCATCCCGCTTCCATCAGCACGTCGAGCGTCCCGCCGCTGGTCTGCACACCGCGGATCGATTCGATCTCCGCGCGGCTGACCGGCTCGTGATAGGCGATGATCGCGAGCACTTCGGTGGCGGCGCGACTGAGGCGGCGCACCTGTTCCTTCTCGCGCCGCAGCAGATGCGCCAGATCGGGTGCGGTTTCGAAATGCCAGCGCTTCGCGCGTTCGACCAGATGCACGCCGCGCTTCTCGTAATCCGCCGCCACGCTGCGCAGCGCCTCGCGCACATCGCCCACTGCAGCGCCGCCGAGAAATCCCGCCAGCGCCTCGGCCGTCATCGGTTCCTCCGCCGCGAACAGCGCGGCTTCGACGGCGCGGGCGAGCTCGTCCATCAGGCGGGCACCCGCCGCAGGTGGAGCGGTCCGAAGGTATCCTCCTGTTGCAATTCGGCCCGGCCCAGCCGCGCCAGTTCGAGCGCGGCGACAAAGCTCGAGGCCAGCGCCGAACGTTTGAGCCGCGGCTCGGCATGCGGCGGAAGGAAATCGCGCAATTCCATCCAGTCGAGCGTCACCCCGAGCATGTTGGAAACCCGGTCGAGCGCCGATTCGAGCGTCATCACGGGGCGTTCGCGCACCATGTGGATGGCGGGCGCCGTGCGCGCCTTCACGCGTCCATAGGCCTCGATCAGCGCGAACTGGTCGCAGTGCCACAAGGTCTTGCGCGCAATTTCCAGCCCCTCGGGCGTGCCGCGCAGGAAAACGTCGCGCCCGATCCGGTCGCCGCCCATCAGCCGCGCCGCCGCATCGCGCATCGCGCCGAGCCGCTGGAGCCGCAATTGCAGCTTGAGCGCCAGTTCCTCGGGGCTGGGATCTTCCTGCTCTTCCTTGGGCAGAAGCATGGCCGATTTGAGATAGGCCAGCCACGCGGCCATCACGAGATAGTCGGCGGCCAGTTCGAGCTTCAGCGCCTCTGCCTGGTCGATATAGCCGAGATACTGATCGACCAGCGAGAGGATCGAAATCGAGCGCAGGTCGACCTTTTGCCGCCGTGCGAGGTCGAGCAACAGGTCGAGCGGCCCTTCCCACCCGTCGAGTTCGAGATAGAGCGTGTTCTCGTCGACCGGCGCCTCGGCGGCAATCCCGTCCCACTCTTCTTGAGCGTCGTCGGCCGGATCGGCGAAGAGCAGCCCGTCGCTGGTCACGCCGCGGGCTCCTCCGCCAGCGCGAGCAGCGCATCGCGCTTGGCCAGCAATTCGGCGGTCTCGGGGCCATCCTGCGGTGCCCGCATTGCCGCATGGACACGGTCGAGCCGCGCGGCGGATTTTTCCGCCAACGTTCCGCCAAGCGCGGCGATGGCTTGCTGGTCGGCCATCTTCGCCCAGCAGTTGAGCACGATATCGCAGCCCGCTGCGAGGGCGCGCTCGGCGCGTTCGGGGATCGTGCCGTCGAGCGCTTCCATATCGATATCGTCGGACAAAAGCAGGCCATCGAAGCCGATCCTGCCGCGGATCACATCGTTTATGACCATCCGCGACAGCGTGGCGGGCGCTTCGGCATCCCACGCTTCGAACACGATATGCGCGCTCATGCCCAGAGGATGCGCTGCCAGCGTGCGGAAGGGTTCGATATCGACTTCGAGCTCGGCGTTGCTCGCGGTGACGACGGGCAGTTCCTTATGCGTGTCGCAGGTCGCGCGGCCATGCCCCGGCATGTGCTTGAGGCAGCCGACCACGCCTGCGCGGCCCATCCCGTCGAGCACCGCGCGGCCCAGCGCCGCGACCTGCAAGGGATCGCTGCCCAACGCGCGGTCGCCGATCACATCGTCGGTTTCGGGGCGGCGCACATCGAACGGGGCGTGATAATCGACCGTGATTCCCATCTCGGCCAGCTCGCGCCCCATCGCTTCGGCATTCGCGCGCGCGGCCTCGATCGCCGAAGCGGGCGCGATATCCCAAAGCCGCGCGAACGCTTCGCCCGCCGGATAGCGCTGCCATTCGGGCGGTTTCATCCGCGCGACACGCCCGCCTTCCTGGTCGATCGAGACGATCAGATGCTTGCGTCCGTGGATCGCGCGCAGATCGTCCGTCAGCCTGCGCAGCTGCGTACCATCGGCGCAATTGCGCGCAAACAGGATGTAACCCGCAGGGTCCGCCTCGGTGAAGAAGGCGCGCTCGTCGGCCGTTAGTTCGAGACCGGAGATGCCGAAAATGGCGGGTGTCATCGCCGGAAAGTGGAACCTTGGCCCGAGTCCCGCAAGCTAAGCCCCTGCGGGAGGTGTGGAAATCGAACTCGAGACGCGCCTATTTGACGAAACAGGCGAGCCCGTCCGCCTTGAGCGCGGCGCATAACCGGCTTGCGCTGGCGCGGTCGCCCGTGATCGCCTGCAGGCGATAGACCGTGCCGATATCGACCTGTGCCTCGACCACGCGGTGGCTGACCCCGTTGAGCGCTTCGGTCTGCCGCATCAGGTTCGACCACGCCGCTTCGGCATCGGCGCGGCGCGGATAGGCGCCGACCTGCACCGAAGTGCCCGCCACCGGGGTAGCCCGGGTGCCTTCGTTGACCGTCGAGGCGATGGTCGGACCCGAAGATGTGCCCGCATCGACCGGCGGTTTGGTGGTGGTTTCGGCCAGCTTGCCTTCGCGCGTCTGCCCCTCGCCCACCGCAAAACTGGTGTCGCCGGTGCCGGCAAACGTCTTGCCGCCCGGGTCCTCCGGCTTGGTCTTGTAGGGTTCTTCGGGGGCCGCGATCACGCTGCCATCGGGTTCGGGTTCGTCCGAAGCCTGGTTGGTGAGGAACCAGATACTGCCGACAACCGCGCCGAGCAGCACCAGTGCGAGTACGCCGAGCAGGATCAGGCGCGAGATATCGAAACCCGCGGCGTGGTCATCGTCCTCGGCCGCCTCGAGCCAGGGCAGGCTGTCGTCTTCGGCAAGGTCGAGCTGGTCCTCGGCCCCGCGATCCCCGCCCATGTCATACGGTGTCGATCCCACCATGCTCACATCTCCTCGACCGCTTCGACCCCCAGGATGGCGAGGCCGTTGCGGATTACCTGCCCGACCTGCGCCGCCAGGAACAGGCGCGCGGCGGTCAGTTCGGCGTCGCCTTCCTGGATGATCCGTTTTGCCGGATCGTCGTTACCCGTATTCCAGAAGCTGTGGAAGGCAGCGGCCAGGTCGCCGAGGAAAAACGCGATGCGGTGCGGCTCGCGCGCCTTGGCCGCGGCTTCGACCACGCGCGGGAATTGCGCCGCTTCGCGCACCAGCGCCAGTTCCTCGTCGCCCAGCCGGTCGAGATGTTCGTCGCTCGGCGTCACACCCGCCTTGCGCAGCGTCGAATGGATCCGCGCACTGGCATATTGGAGGTAGAAGACCGGATTGTCCTTCGACGCCTCGACCACCTTGGCAAAGTCGAATTCCATCTGCGCGTCGGGTTTGCGCGTAAGCATGGTGAAGCGCACGACATCCTTGCCCACTTCCTCGACCACTTCGGCCAGCGTGACGAAAGTGCCCGAGCGCTTGGACATCTTCACCGGTTCGCCATCGCGCAGCAATTTGACCATCTGCACCAGCTTGACGTCGAACGGCACATCGCGCCCCGCGCCCTTGGTCAGCGCCGCGACGGCTGCGCGGATCCGCTTGACCGTACCGGCATGGTCGGCGCCCCAGATGTCGATCAGCGCATCGGCTTTTTCGGCCTTTTGGAAATGATAGGCGAGATCGGCCCCGAAATAGGTCCACGCGCCATTCGACTTCTTGATCGGGCGGTCCTGGTCGTCGCCAAACTCGGTCGAGCGGAACAGCGGCAGTTCGACCGGCTCCCAGTCCTCGGGCGGCGCCTTGCCCTTGGGCGCTTCGAGCACGCCGTCATAGACGAGGCCCTTCTCGCGCAGCCACGCCTCGGCGGCTTCGGGCTTCTTCGCCGCCTGCAATTCGGCTTCCGATGAAAACAGGTCGTGATGGATGCCGAGCAAGGCGAGATCGGCGCGGATCATCTCCATCATCGCGGCGACCGAACGCTCGCGGAACAGGCCGAGCCATTCGCTTTCGGCAGCATCCTTGTAGGCGGGGCCGAATTCCTGCGCGAGCCGCTCGCCTACCGGCTTGAGATAATCGCCGGGATACAGCCCTTCGGGAATCGCACCGATATCGTCGCCCAGCGCCTCGCGGTAGCGCAGATGCGCCGACCGGGCGAGGACATCGACCTGCCCCCCGGCATCGTTGACGTAATATTCGCGCACGACCCGGTAGCCCGCCCATTCGAGCAGTCCGCACAGCGCGTCGCCGACGACTGCGCCGCGGCAATGGCCCATATGCATCGGGCCGGTCGGATTGGCGGAGACATATTCGACATTGACCGTCCGCCCGTCGCCCAGCGCCGAGCGGCCATAGTCGTCGCCCTGGGCGGCGATCGCCAGCAGTTCGCGGCGCCACGCATCGGGCGACAGGCGCAGATTGATAAAGCCGGGACCGGCGATTTCGGCGGCGTCGATGTCGGGTTCACGCTGCAGATGCTCGACGATCTTCTCGGCGAGCGCGCGCGGATTGGTCTTGGCCTGCTTGGCCAGCACCATCGCGGCATTGGTCGCCAGATCGCCGTGCGAGGGATCGCGCGGTGGTTCCACGGTCACATTTGCGCGCGGCGTATCGGCGGGCAACACGCCCTCCATTTCGAGAGCGTTGAGAACGGCATCGATCCGGGCCGCAAAAGCCGCGTGAATTGTCTGCATGTCAGCCATGCCGCGCGCCTAGCCTATCGGCGCAAAATGGCAAGACACGAGCGCTGTTAGCGCGTGGCGTTGTAGCGCAGCTGCGCTTCGGTCAGCTGGAAACCGACCAGCAGTTCGAAGGTCGCGCGCTGCACCGCGGCACGCACCGCCGGATCGGCCAGCGGATCGAGCGCAGCATCGGGATCGCCGGGTTCGCGCTTGCGCGTGATCTGCTCGCGGATTTCGGCGGGCAGCGTGGCATCGGCGCGATTGACATAGGCGCCGGCGGTACCGCGTGCCTGCGCGCGCTCCTGCCCGTCGGCGAATTGCAGTGTTACATTGCCGATGCGCTTGGTGACGACCGACGAACCACCGCGCAGCACGGTGGAGAAATAGGGCAGCGTGACCGTGCGGCTGCCGCGCGTATCGCTGCGGCGCGCAACGACGTCGAAGCTCGCTTCCGTATAGACCCGGTCGCCCGCTTCTTCATTGCAGGTAGAGCGCAGATTGGTGATTGCCGCGGTCACGTCGAGATCGGCCATGGTGGTCGCCCCCGCAGTGCGGAAAGTAGTGATATCGCCCGTGTAATCGGGGATGCCGACCGCCGGGCATGTGCTGCGAACCGCGGAAATGCCGACGCCCTGGTCGACAATCAGGTCGCCTTCCCTGGCGCAACCGGCCAACGCCAGGCCAAGGGCAAGCGCGGGAAGAAGACGGTTACGGATGGTCATGCGGCTAAATTCCCTTTTGCGGTCATTCGAAATCGTAGCCCGGCGGGCTGCGGGATGCCCTAGCTTGGCCTGCACGAAAGCGCTAGAGGGCGGGACATGAACGCCCCCTTTCAATCCCCGCCCGGTTCGCCCGGCAGCGACCCGCGCCAGCCGCTCAAGCTCCTCATCGCTGCGCCGCGCGGCTTTTGCGCAGGCGTCGACCGCGCGATCGAGATCGTCGAGCGCGCGCTGCAGAAATACGGCGCGCCGGTCTATGTCCGGCACGAAATCGTGCACAATCGCTATGTGGTAGACAGCCTCAAGGCCAAGGGCGCGATCTTCGTCGAGGAACTGGACGAAGTGCCCGACGATGCACCGGTGGTCTTCAGCGCCCATGGCGTGCCCAAGACCATCCCGGCCGAGGCCGAGCGGCGCAAGATGCTGTATGTCGATGCGACCTGCCCGCTGGTGAGCAAGGTCCACCGCCAGGCCGAACGCCAGATCGAAAAGGGCCAGCACATCCTGTTCATCGGCCATGCGGGCCACCCAGAGGTGATCGGGACGATGGGCCAGGTGCCGGAAGGCCGGATCACGCTGGTAGAAACGATCGACGATGTGGCGACACTCGACTTCGCGCCCACCGATGATCTGTCCTATCTTTCGCAGACGACGCTATCGGTGGACGACACGCGCGACATCATCAATGCGCTCGAAGCCCGCTTCCCGCAGATCATCGCGCCCAAGGCAGAAGACATCTGCTACGCCACCAGCAATCGCCAGGCCGCGGTCAAACAGATCGCCGCGAACTGCGATCTGGTGCTGGTGATCGGCGCGCCGAACTCTTCGAACTCGCTGCGGCTCGTCGAGGTTGCCGAACGGCTCGGGACCAATGCCCGGCTGATCCAGCGCGCCGACGAGATCGATCCGGCATGGCTTGAGGGGGTTCGCACCATCGGACTCACGGCAGGCGCCTCGGCACCCGAAAAGCTGGTCCGCGAAGTGGTTGACCGGCTGTGCGACTGGCGGCTGGTCGACGAGGAGGTGATAACCGCCACCGAAGAGAACATGGTCTTCAAGCTGCCGCGCCAGCTGACCGACTAACGTGGCCGTCTATACCCATCTCGGGGCCGAGGAACTTGCGCGACTCATCGCGCATTACGATGTCGGCGAACTCGTCTCGTCCAAGGGCATCGCTGAAGGGGTCTCGAATTCCAACTGGCTGGTCGAAACCACGCGCGGGCGGTTCATCCTGACGATGTACGAACGGCGGATCGAGACCGCTGACCTGCCCTTCTTTCTCGGCCTGCTCGACCATCTTTCCGCGGCGCAATGTGCGGTGCCGCGCACGATCCATGACCGCGACGGCGCCGCCTACCGCATGGTGGGCGACAAAGCAGTCGCGCTGATCGAATTCCTCCCGGGCGTCTCGCCGAGCAACCCGACACCGGCGCAGGCGCGCGCAGTGGGTGTTGCGCTGGCGCAGGCACACCTCGCCGCGCATGATTTCCCCATGGCACGCGAAAACACGCTGGCCCCGTCCGATACGCTGGCGATCCTCGCGCAGTGCGGAGCCGCGGCGCTCGGCACGGTCGACCCGCATCTGCCCGCGATGCTGGACACCGGCGAGACGATCGTGCGCGACTGGCCGGAAGATCTGCCGCGATCGATTATCCATTCGGACCTTTTCCCGGATAACGTCTTGATGCTGGACGACCGGGTCACCGGGATGATCGACTTCTATTTCGCCTGCACCGGCGCGATGGCCTATGACCTGGCGGTGACGCACGCCGCCTGGTGTTTCGACAATGCGGGCCAGACCTACGATCACGCGCTGGGACGCGCGCTGATCGAGGGCTACGAGAGCGTGCGGGTGCTGAGCGAGCCGGAGCGCGCCGCGCTGCCGCTGCTGGCGGAGGGCGCCTGCCTGCGCTTCATTGCCAGCCGCGCGCAGGACTGGCTCGATACGCCCGAAGATGCGCTTGTCCGCCGCAAGGATCCGATGGATTTCACGCGGCGACTGGAATTCTATCGCGCAAACGGCCAGAGGGCGTTCGCATGAAAAAGGTCGAAATGTTCACCGATGGCGCCTGCAAGGGCAACCCCGGCCCCGGAGGCTGGGGCGCGCTGCTGCGCATGGGCCAGCACGAGAAGGAACTGTCGGGCGGCGAACTCGATACGACCAATAACCGCATGGAAATGACGGCGGCGATCAAGGGGTTGAGCGCGTTGATCGAACCCTGCGAGGTCGATCTCCATACCGACAGCAAGTACCTGATCGACGGGATCACCAAGTGGGTCCACGGCTGGAAGAAGCGCGGCTGGATCAATGCCAGCAAGAAGCCCGTGCGCAATGCCGAGCTATGGCATGAGCTGATCGAACTGACCGCGCACCACCGGGTCCACTGGCACTGGGTTAAGGGCCATTCGGGTCACCCCGAAAACGACCGGGTCGACCAGCTTGCCAGTGACGCCGCGGAACAGTTCGCCCGTACGGGTTGATCAGCTGTTGTCGACGGTCTCCGCGCCGGGGCCGTTCTTCTTGATCGAATCGATGGCGTTCTGCGCACTCGCCTTCGAGGCATATCCTTCGGTCGAGAACATGACTTCCGAATTGTATTTGAAACGGACGCGAAATTCGCCGGCCTTGTCCTTGTAGATCTCGAAGTGGTGGCTCATCGATTGGTCTCCTTCATAAGCTTGGATGGGGGGCGCACCCTAACAAATGATGCCGGCTTTGCTAGCCAAAGCGGACCGCTGAATAGAGTTCAGGATCGAGACCCGCAGTCATCGCATCGGGTTTTTCGTCCAGCAACAGCTGGCGCCCGAGCCGCGCGGCGGCGGGCGAAGTCTGGATGCCGAAGCCGCCCTGCCCCGCGAACCACGCGAAGCCTTCGACCTTGGGATCGGGGCCGTAAACCGGCCGGCGGTCCGGCGTAAAGCTGCGCAGGCCCGCCCATTTGTGCTCGACCGCTTCGACCCGCCAGTCGACGACTTCCTCGAGCCGCGCGATCGCTTCCGCCACCGCCAGTTCTTCGGGCGCGGCATCGCAGGGCTCGCTCGGTTCCTCGTCATGCGGGCTGACCCACAACCGTCCGGCTTCGGGTTTGAAATAGAACCGCCCGCGGATGTCGAGCACCAGCGGAAGGTTCTCGGGTACCGGGGGATCGACACGCACCTGCACCACCGTTCGGCGATAGGGGCTGATCGCGGCAGGCTGCGCGCCGGCCAGCCGGGCGACCTCGTCCACCCATGCCCCGGCCGCATTGACCAGTACTGCGGCGTGATGGGTGTCGCCGCGCTTGGTCGTCAGCGCCCACTGCCCCTCGGCGCGGGTGGCCTTGGCAAGCCGCGCGCGGCATTCCAGGCGGGCACCGCCGCGCTGCGCTTGGGCAAGAAAATGCGCGTGGAGGCGGGCCACGTCGATATCGGCGCACATCGGCTCCCAGATCGCATCCGACCAGTCGTGCCGGATACCGCCGATCCGCCGCTGCAATTCCGCGCGGCCGAGATGCTGGATCGTCGCCCCGGTCGGAACGAAGCGCTGCATGAACTGCGTCACCAGCTCCTCGTCGCCCTCGCGCCCGATATACAGCGCACCGCGCTGGTGGAGGAACCCGCCGTCGCGCAGATAGGCACCCGATGCGAGCGTCAGCGGCACGATCTCCGGACCGCCGTAGCATTCTTCCCAAAACGCGGCGGAACGCCCCGTGGCGTGATAGCCGGGCCGCTCCTCGGCCTCGAGCATCAGCACGCTTGCCCCGCCATCGGTCAGCTCGGCGGCGAGACTGGCGCCGGCGATTCCGGCGCCGATGATGGCAAAGTCATAGCTGGTCACGGGTTCTCCTGCGGAGCCACGCGATCGAGGAATTCGGCCATGCCCGCAAGGGCCCGCTCGCGCACCGGATCGACTTCGCGCAGGATTTCGTGGCGTGCCTCGTCACCGAAGGCGATCAATTCGCCCTTGGGCAGGCGCTGCACCGCGCGCACGGCGGATGCGTGGCTCACCAGCCGATCCGCCGCAGTGCTCACCACCAGCACGGGCACCTGCACCTTTTCCATCGCTCCGCGCTCCTCGAGCCGCCGGCTCGAGGCATAGGCGCGTTCCACCCAGCCCCAGCTACCCGGCCCCATGACCAGTTCGGGGCGTTGCTCGCGCCACCACAGCTCGTCGGCATAGCGCGCGCCGTCATGGGTGAGCAGGTCGCTGCGATCGGCGGGCATTTCGCCCGGCTTCTCGCTCCATTTCCAGGCCGGACGCGTTGGCTTGCCGACCTTCGTCATCAGCCGCGCTGCCGCATGCAGCAGGCCGAGCGGCAATGGCGGCCCGGCCATCCCGACCATCGGTGCGCTGAGAATTGCGGCATCGGGCGCGACCAGGCCATCGACCAGCGCGCGCAGGACCAGATGCCCGCCCATCGAATGGCCGGCCAGGATATGGGGCCCGGGGGTGGCCGCCTTCCATGCGGTCCAGAGATGCGCAAGATCCGCGGTCCAGTCGGAAAAATCGTCCACATGGCCGGTCACCGCGTCATTGCCGAGCCGCCCCGACCCCGCCTGTCCGCGCCAGTCGGCAGCGGTGACGCGCCAGCCTGCACGATGCCATTGCTCCAGCGTCTCGAGATACTTCTCGTAGAAGTCGCCGCGACCAGGGAGGAACAGGATCGACCCGCGCTGGCCGCCGTCTGCGCCGGGCCAGTCGATCCGCCGAATCGCGTGGCCATCGGCCAGCGCGAAGGTGGATTCGCGCGCGGCCGGCGGGATCGCGCGGCGATCGATGGTTTCCTGCGGCGCTGGCATGTCGGCGATCACGACCTCCTCTATGGTTACTTTTTGGTAAGCACGTTCCTGTAGCACCGCATCCCGAAGGGTTGCCCGGGGAGCGTCATGCAAAGCCAGATTTTCACCTACGTATTGCTTGCCGGATTGGCAATCGCACTCCTCTGGGTGATCGTGACCGACCTCAAGAGCCGGACGATCAGCAACCGGCTGACCATGACGGTCGCCCTCGGGGCGCCGCTCTACTGGCTCTCGGTCGGGCTGCCGCTATGGCCCGGCGTCGCGTTCCAGATTGGACTGGCGCTGCTGGTCTTCGCCGTGTGCTGCGTGCTGTTCGCAATCCGCCAGATGGGCGGCGGCGATGTCAAGCTGCTCACGGCGCTCGCGCTGTGGGTCCCACCATCGCAATTCACGCTGCTGCTGGTCGCCATGGCGATGCTCGGCTGGGTGCTGACCATGGCCATCGGCGCATGGCGGGTGGCGCATTCGAAGACGATCAAGACCAGGCCCGCGCGCGATACCGTCCTGCTCGTCATCGGCACTGCCATTGCCGCGCTGTTCGCCAGCGCAGTACTGGGCGGGCCCAAGCTGCCGATGCCGCCGGGTCTCGCCGGGATGGGCAACGCCAGTCCGGCCGCCGCGATCGCCCTGATGCTCGCCCCCTTCACGATATTGCTTATCGTCACGCTCGGCTCGATCCGCATCATCCGCCGCCACGACCGCGATCTGTGGGTCCCCTACGGGCCGGCCATATCGCTTGCCGGCATCTGGATCGTGGTCAGCGGGCAGTTGCTCGCAGGCCACGTAGCTGCGGCGGGTGGTTGAAAACGCGATCTTAACCAATTCGCCCTTAGAGCGTGAAACCATACTTGCCCGCGATAGGATTTGCCGGGCTGAACTAGGGGGCTAGATAGCCATGGATAGGAAGAAGCTGGTTCTGCTGATTGCCGCATTGGTCGTTGCGGTCGGAACGGCGCTTGTCGCGCGGAGCATGTTCGCCGGGGCGAGCGCACCGCAGGCCGAAGCCGCACAGGCCCAGGCGCAAGGACCCAAGGTCCTCGTCGCACAACGCGCGCTGCCGGTCGGCACGATCATCACGGCCGACGCAATCGGCTTCCAGATGTGGCCCGAAGAGCTGGTCCAGGACGCCTACTTCCTCGATGGCGAAGCCGATATGAGCAAGCTGCTCGGTACGGTCGTGCGCCATCCGATCACGGCGGGTGAACCGGTCACCCAGGGCTCGCTCGTCGCGCCCGGCGACCGCGGCTTCCTCGCCGCCGCGCTGGCCCCGGGTATGCGGGCCATCACCGTTCCCGTTAACGCCCAATCGGGCGTGGGCGGCTTTGTCTTCCCGGGTGACCGGGTGGACATGGTCCTGACCCAGCAGGTCGAAGGCAATGAAGGCACCAGCCTGAAAGCGTCAGAAACCATCCTTCGTAACCTTCGCGTGCTGGCAACCGACCAGTCGACCGTGTCGGAAAAAGCCGAAGACGGCTCGACCGTGGTCAAGGAATTCCGCACGGTGACGCTCGAAGTGACGCCGGTGATCGCGGAAAAGGTCGCCGTCGCGCAGACCATCGGCTCGCTGAGCCTGTCGCTGCGCTCGCTCGCCGACAACCAGACCGAGCTTGAACGCGCGATCGCTGCCGGTGACGTCACCATTCCCGACGATGCCACGCCCGAAGAGGAAGAGCGCCTGCTGCGCCAGGCAATGGCCCGCCCCGACGATGGCAAGAGCAGCTATGTGACCGGCGGCGATGTCTCGCGCTTCCAGCGCCGTACCATGCCCTCGCAAGGCACCGTCGCTCCGGCTGCACCGGGTGGTGCGCCTGCGGGCATCGGCGGACAGCCGGTCCGCCAGGGCCCGAGCGTGCGCGTCACCCGCGGCAAGGACACCGAAGAGGTCCCGGTCGGCAAGACCGGCGTGACTGCCTTCGTCGGCCAGCAGGCCGCCGGAACCGCGCAAGCCGCGAGGACGGTACCCGTCGCCCAGGCGGCCATGATCAAATGAGCCCGATACAAGATACGGAACGCCATTCAGGGGGCAATTCCATGAAACGTCGTCTTACTACCAAATTGCTGCTCGCCAGCCTGGCCATTGCGCCGCTGGCAGCCGCGCCGACGACCGTTGCGACGGCCCAGTCGGTCGTCAGCCCCGGTTCGGAGATCGTCCTTTCGATCGGTCGCGGCGAATTGGTCAATGTGCCCGGCACGATGGCCGACATCTTCGTCGCCGACGACAATGTCGCCGACGTGCAGGTCAAATCGCAGCGCCAGCTCTATGTGTTCGGCAAGGCCGGCGGCGAAACCACGATCTACGCCAGCAACCGCGCCGGCGATATCATCTGGTCCGCCAATGTCCGCGTCGGCTCGAATATCGGCAGCATCGACCAGCTGATGGCGCTCGCCATGCCCGATGCCAAGATCTCGGTCGCGACGATGGGCACCAACGTCATCCTCCTGACCGGCACGGTTGCCGCACCCGAGGATGCCGAAGAGGCGCAGCGCCTCGTCGAAGCCTATGTCGGCGAAGACGCGAATGTCATCAGCCGGCTGCGTATGGCGACGCCGTTGCAGGTCAATCTGCAGGTGCGCATCGTCGAGGTTAGCCGCAGCTTCGTTCGGGCAGTCGGTGTCAATCTGACCAGCGTCGACTCGACCGGCGGTTTCCAGTTCGGCGTGGGCCAGGGCCGCGAAGGCGCGGTGACGATCGGATCCGCAGGCGAAGGCAGCAATTTTACTGCCATCAGCCCGGGCACGACCCTCGCCGGGTTTGGCAAATTCCTCGGTCTCGACCTCGGTGCTGCACTCGATCTGGCTGAAACCGAAGGCTTCGCAACCACGCTGTCGCAGCCCAATCTGACGGCTCTGTCGGGCGAAACCGCCGAATTCCTTGCCGGCGGCGAATTTCCGATCCCGCTCAGCCAGGGACTTGGTGCGACGAGCATCGAATATAAGAACTATGGCGTCAGCCTCGCCTACACCCCGACCGTCCTTGCCAATGGCCGCATCTCGATGCGCGTTCGCCCGGAAGTGTCGGAACTGACCAGTCAGGGCGCCATCACGCTCGAAGGTTTCCAGGTACCGGCGCTGACTACGCGCCGCGCGGAAACCACCGTCGAACTCGGTTCGGGCCAGAGCTTCATGATTGCCGGCCTGCTGTCGAACAATGCGACCAACTCGGTCGACAAGGCCCCGGGTCTCGGCGACGTGCCGATCCTCGGCAATCTGTTCCGCTCGACCACCTACCGCAAGGGCGAAACCGAGCTGGTGATCGTGGTCACGCCGTATCTGGTGAAGCCGGTCGATGCCAATGACATCAAGCTGCCGACCGACGGGTTCCGCAAGCCGACCGAATTCCAGCGCCTGCTGGGTCTGCAGCAGAGCGACGGCGTAACCGGCGGCGACCGCCCCAAGCCGCGCGCGGTCGAGACCGCTCCGGCAGCCCCGGGCATTTCCTACGGAACCCCGGGCGACAGTGACGAGCAGCAGGCGGCTGCCAAGCCCGACGCGCGCCGTAACGAACGTACCGCGTCGGCGCAGCCCGGCTTCAGCTTCGAATAAGAGGGACGAGTACCATGGCAAAGGCAATCACTCGCAAGCTTACCGGTTCGCTGGCCGTCTCGCTCAGCCTCGTGCTCGGCGCCTGTGGCGGTTTCCCGACCGAGAACCGCTCGCTTTACAGCGCGCGTCAGCCGGTAGTGGAACGGACCAATTTCACGCTCGATGTGAACACTGTCGGCGATGGCCTGGCGGTTAGCGAGCAGCAGCGCGTGTCGGGCTGGTTCGAGGCCATGGGCCTCGGCTATGGCGACCGCGTCTCGCTCGACGATCCCACCGCCAATCCGGCGTTGAAAGACGACCTTGCGGCGCTTGCTGGTCGGCACGGGCTGCTGGTTACCGAGGGTTCGCCGGTCACCGCCGGCTATGTCGAACCGGGCCAGGCCCGGATCGTCGTGACCCGTTCGACCGCCAGCGTTCCGGGTTGCCCCGACTGGTCGGCCAACAACGAGGCCAACGAATATAACGCGACCTATCCCGGCTACGGCTGTGCCGTGAACGGCAATCTCGCCGCCATGGTCGCCAATCCCGAAGACCTGATTTCCGGTCAGCAGGGCACCGGCCAGACCGTCGTCACGACTTCGACGAAAGCCATCCGGAGCTATCGCGAGAAGGCGCCGACCGGCGCGGGCGATCTGACTGAAGTCAGCACCAATGAAGGAGGCTAAGCAGCCATGAGCGCTTCACTTAAATCGAGCATGGCGGGCAACCGCGACGCCTTTGCCGCCTATATCTGCGACGAGACCGCTCTCGACGTGCTGCGTCCTGTGGTCATCGAACTCGGCTGGCAGCCTGAAAAATGCAACAAGGGCGGTCTGCGCAATGCGATCCAGTCGCTGTCGGTGGCGGCCAGCCCGAACATCCTCATGGTCGACCTGTCGGAAAGCGGCGACCCGCTGAACGACATCAACGCGCTGGCGGAAGTCTGCGAGCCGGGCACGGTGGTGATCGCCATCGGCCAGGTCAACGATGTCCGCCTTTACCGCGACCTGCTCGCGAGCGGCATCCACGACTATCTGCTCAAGCCGCTGTCGGCCAGCGCGGTGCGCGATTCGCTCAATCAGGCGCAAGCGGTGTTCCTGGCACCGCGCAGCGGCGAGGACGAGGGCGTCAAGCGTCACATCTCGGCGGCCGTGATCGGTACGCGCGGCGGCGTGGGCGCATCGACGCTGGTGACCTCGCTGGCATGGATCTTCTCGGTCGACCAGCGCATGCCGACCGCCCTGCTCGACCTCGACGTGCATTTCGGGACCGGTGCGCTCGCGCTCGATCTCGAACCGGGCCGCGGCCTGACCGATGCGATCGACAACCCCGGCCGGATCGATGGCCTGTTCATCGAACGCGCCATGATCCGCGCCAACGAAAATCTCGCCATCCTGTCGGCGGAAGCGCCCATCAGCCAGCCGCTGATGACCGATGGCGCCGCCTTCCTGCAGTTGCAGGAGGAATTCAAGCACCAGTTCGAAATGACCGTGGTCGACATGCCGCGCAATATGATGATCAATTTCCCGCACCTGCTCAACGAAGTGAATGTCGTCGTGCTGGCCACGGAAATGTCGCTCGCTTCGGCGCGTGACACCATCCGCATCCTGTCGTGGCTCAAGACCCATGCGCCGCAAGCTCAGCCGCTGATCGTCGCCAACAAGGTGCAGCCGGGCGTCGCGGAAATCAGCAAGGCCGATTTCGAGGCCTCGATCGAACGCAAGATCGATGTGACGATCCCGTTCGACCAGAAGGCGGCGGCCAATGCCGCCAAGCTGGGCAAGACCTTCGTCGATGCCAATGCCGGTGCCAAGGCCACCTCGGCGATCAAGCAGCTCTCTTCGCGCGTCATCGGCATGGGCGACGAGGAAGCCGAGAAAGCCGCGGAAGCAGGGGCCAAGAAGTCGCTGCTCGGCGGGCTCGATTTCAAGAACCTGCTGGCGAAGAAGAAAGACCCGCGGACCGCGGTGCCCGCGGAATAACGGCTTCCGGGGGCGACCCCGGATCCGCGATCGGATAATCGGAGAGTACGCATGAACATCTTCCAGCTGGTGCTGTTGGCCTTCGGGGTCCTGGCTTTGCTGGCGATCGGCTACGCTTTGTTTTCCGGTCCGAACACGGCCAAGGCGAGCCAGCGCCGGCTCCAGCAGGTACGCTTCCGGCATTCGGAAAGCACCGACACCAAGGTCGAATCGCAGCTCAAGAAGGCCATTGCCGCGCGCAGGCCGAAGATGCGCGGCGTTGCCGGATCGTCTTCGCGCGTGGAGGCCCTGGCCATCCGGCTCGACCGGACCGGCAAGGGCTGGACGCTCAGCCAGTATGCCTATGCCTCGCTCGGTCTCGGGGTCGCGGTCGCGCTGCTGATGTATCTGCGCAGCGGATCGCTGGCCTTTTCGCTTGGTCTCGGCGTGCTGGTCGGCGCAGGCCTGCCGCATTTCCTTGTCAGCCGCGCGATCAAGAAGCGCACCAATGCCTTCAACGCCAAGTTTCCCGACGCCATCGAACTGCTCGTTCGCGGCCTGCGTTCGGGTCTGCCGGTAACCGAAACCCTGTCGGTGGTATCGCAGGAAGTCCCCGGCCCTGTCGGGGCGGAATTCAAGGGCATCGTCGAGCGCATCAAGATCGGCCGGACCATGGAGGATTCGCTCCAGGAAGCCGCCAACCGGCTCGAGATTTCGGAATTCAACTTCTTCTGCATCACGCTCGCCATCCAGCGCGAAACCGGCGGTAACCTCGCCGAGACGCTGTCGAACCTGGCGGACGTGTTGCGCAAGCGCGCGCAGATGAAGCTCAAGATCAAGGCGATGAGCTCCGAATCCAAGGCCTCGGCCTATATCGTCGGCGCGCTGCCCTTCATCGTGTTCTTCATGATCTGGTGGATCAATCCCACCTATATCGGCGGTTTCTTCGAAGATGACCGCCTGATCGTCACCGGCCTCGGCGGCCTCGTCTGGATGAGCATCGGCGCCTTTATCATGGCCAAGATGGTCAGCTTCGAAATCTGAGCTGGGGAAGGACTAGCGTAATGGATCCCGCAACCGGCCCCACCCTCTTGGGCTTCGACATCTTCGTGATCGGCTCGATCCTGTCCGGGGTCGCAGCACTCGCCGTGCTGTTCGCCATCTACACCGCGGTCACGATCAAGGACCCGATGAGCAAGCGCGTGAAGGCCCTCGAAGGGCGCCGCGAAGAGCTCAAGATGGGCCTCGTCACCGCGAGCGCGAAGAAGCGCCAGAGCCTCGTTCGCAACAGCGACACGACCGACAAGATCAAGGACACGCTCGGCAGCATGAAAGTGCTGCAGCAGAGCCAGATCCTGACGGTCCAGCAGAAGCTCGCCCATGCCGGTATCCGCAACAAGGAGCTGGCGATCGTCGTCATCGGCCTGCGCGCCGTGCTGCCGATCCTCCTCGGCGGCTTCGCCTTCGTCATGCTGTATCTGGTCGAGGTCTATCCCGACTGGGAGATGAAGCGTGTGGCAGCACTCGCCCTGGCCGTGTTCGTCGGCTACAAGGGTCCCGAAATCTACCTCGGCAATCTTGCCAAGAAACGCTCGGACGCGATCCGCAAGGGCCTGCCCGACGCGCTCGACCTGCTGGTGATCTGCGCCGAGGCCGGCCTGACCGTCGATGCCGCGTTCAACCGCGTCGCCAAGGAACTGGGCCGCGCTTATCCCGAGCTGGGCGACGAGTTCACCCTGACCGCGATCGAGCTGTCCTTCCTCAACGAACGGCGCCAGGCGTTCAACAACCTCGCCTATCGCGTCAATCTCGACGCGGTGAAGGGCGTGGTTACCACCATGGTCCAGACCGAACGCTATGGTACGCCGCTGGCCTCCGCGCTGCGCGTGCTGTCGGCCGAGTTCCGCAACGAGCGCATGATGCGCGCCGAGGAAAAGGCCGCCCGTCTGCCCGCGATCATGACCGTGCCGCTGATCATGTTCATCCTGCCGGTGCTGTTCATCGTCATTCTCGGCCCGGCAGCCTGTTCGATCGCCGACGCCTTCAGCGGCGGTATCGGCTAACCCACGACTCCTGCGACCAGTCGCAAACCCGGGAGCCTGGCCGACAGCCTAGTCGGCCAGGCTTTCCGCGTCGAAGTCCCCCGCCTGGTCGCGCACCCGCGCGAGCATGTCGAGCAGGCTGGCCCGCTCATCCTCGCTCAGCACGGCGAACAGCTGCCGTTCGATCTTGAGCGCCAGCGGCATGATCCCCGCATGCACCGCGCGCCCTTCCGCAGTCAGTTCGAGCAAGTGCGAACGCCCGTCGCTCGCATTAGGCGAACGCTGCGCCAGCCCGCGCTCCTCCAGCCGCTTGCACGCGCGGTTGACGGGCACCTTGTCCATCAGCGTCTGCTGCGACAATTGCCGCTGGGTCAGCGCGCCATGGTCGCCCAGCACCGCCATGATCCGCCATTCGGTGGTCTTGAGCGCAAACCGCTTGCGATACTGCTCGGCAATCCGGGTCGAGACTGCATTCGAGGCGATCGACAGTTGATAGGGCAGGAATTCTGCAAGGCGTTGGGCGGGCTGGCGTCTGGACATGCGGTTACATTTAGATGACGGTCCCGACTTGGCAAGGCCGTTGCGATTGTAACCTTTTGCCGCGACTCAGCTGTAGCCCGGTTCGTCCCACCAAGGGTAGAAATCGGGCATGTTGCCGCTCACCGTGTCGGGATATTCGGGCGCGCGCTTTTCGAGGAAGCTGGCGATACCTTCCTTTGCATCCTCGCTGCGGCTGAGGCGGTAGATCGCGCGGCTGTCGATCCGGTGGGCGTCCATCGGATGGCCGCCCGCGCCAAGCCGCCAGAGCATCGCGCGGGTCATCGCCACCGACACCGCCGAGGTGTTGTCGGCAATCTCGCGCGCAATGCCGCGAGCCGCGTCCATCAGTTCACCCTGCGGATGGACCGAGCGCACCAGCCCGCGATCAAGCGCTTCGCCGGCATCGAAAATCCGCCCCGTCATGCACCATTCGAGCGCGGTCTGCATGCCGACCAGCCGCGGCAGGAACCAGCTCGAGGCGGCTTCGGGCGTGATCCCGCGGCGTGCGAAGACGAAGCCGAAGCGCGCATTGTCGCTCGCCAGCCGGATATCGAACGGCAGTTGCATGGTCGCGCCCACCCCCACGGCCACGCCGTTGCATGCCCCGATGAGCGGCTTCTTCGAATTGAACAGGCGCAGCGTCAATCGCCCGCCGCCATCGCGCACGCGTTCGTCGGACAGGTCATCGACCGGATTGGGATCGGAGAAGACGTGCCCCCCGCCCTCGGGCGTGAGGTCGGCACCGGCGCAGAAAGCCCGGTCGCCATGCCCGGTTACGATCACCGCGCGGACGCTGTCATCGGCATCGGTGGTGTCGATCGCGTCGATCACTTCATCCATCATGACGCGGGTGAAGGCGTTCATCTTCTCGGGACGGTGCAGCGTGATGGTAGCCACGCCGTCGGCGATATCGAGCTTGATCTGCGTGTAGGACATGGTTTGGGTTTCCTCTCCGGTCATCCCGTCAGGATGGAACACATGGAACACGGTCCTGCGGGTAAAAGCAAAGCGCCCCCGCCCGCGCCGTTTTCGGCATGCGGACGGAGGCGCTGGAATGGTTCATGCGGGCAAGGCTAGATGTCCCGCCCGCAGTAGGAAAGCCGGCTGGCGATCACCGCGGCGCCATACGGATGGCACCGTCGAGGCGCACGTCCTCGCCATTGAAATAGCCGGTTTCGATCATGCACATGGCAAGCTTGGCATATTCGCCCGGCAGACCGAGACGCTTGGGGAACGGGACCGAAGCGGCAAGCGCTTCCTTAACCTGCGGCGGCGCGGCGTTCATCAGCGGGGTTTCGAAAATGCCCGGCAGGATGGTGTTCACGCGAATGCCTTCGCGCATCAGGTCGCGCGCGATCGGCAGGGTCATGCCGACAACGCCGCCCTTGGATGCCGAATAGGCGGCCTGGCCCATCTGGCCGTCTTCGGCAGCGACCGAAGCGGTGTTGACGATCGCGCCGCGATCCCCGTCTTCGCTCAACGCGTCGAGCGTCATCATGCCCGCCGCCGATTTGGCGATGCAGCGGAAGGTGCCGATCAGATTGACCTGGATGACGAAATCGAAAGCCGACAGCGGGAAGTGCTTGATCTCGCCGCTCTGCTTGTCGCGGCTGGCGGTCTTGATCGCATTGCCGATGCCTGCGCAATTGACGAGGATGCGTTCCTGGCCATGCGCTTCACGCGCCTTGGCGAAACCGGCATCGACGTCCTCGTCGCTGGTCACGTTCACCTTGCAGAAGATGCCGCCGATGTCCTTGGCGACCGCTTCGCCCTTTTCCTCGTTCATGTCGAAGATGGCGACCTTGGCGCCCTTGGCGGCCAGCGCGCGCGCAGTGGCTTCTCCCAGACCCGATGCACCGCCGGTGACGACGGCGGGGGTTTTGCTACTTACTTCCATGGATTGTCCTCTCAGATTTCAAGTGAATTAGAGCGCCTCGACGATGGTGACGTTGGCGACGCCGCCGCCCTCGCACATCGTCTGCAGGCCGTATTTCTTGCCGCGCGCCTTGAGCGCGTGAACCAGCGTGGCCATCAGCTTGGTGCCCGAAGCGCCGAGCGGGTGGCCCAGCGCGATCGCGCCGCCGTTGACGTTGAGCTTGGCGGGATCGGCATCGAGGTGCTTGAGCCATGCCAGCGGCACCGGCGCGAACGCCTCGTTCACCTCATACAGGTCGATATCGCCGATGTTCATGCCCGCGCGCTGGAGCGCACGATCGGTGGCGAACAGCGGTTCTTCGAGCATGATCACCGGATCGCCCGCGGTCACGGTCAGATTGTGGATCCGCGCGAGCGGGGTGAGGCCGTAATCCTTCAGCGCCTGTTCGCTGACCACCAGTACCGCGCTCGACCCGTCGCAGATCTGGCTGCTGCTGGCTGCGGTGATCTTGCCTTCGGGGCTGAGCAGCTTGACGCCCGCGATGCTGTCCAGCGTCGCGTCGAAGCGGATGCCCTCGTCGACCGTGTGGCATTCCTCGCCTTCGGGGGTTTCGATCTCGACGCCGACGATCTCGTTTTCGAAGGCGCCCGACTTGGTCGCTTCGATCGCCTTCTGGTGGCTCGACAGCGCAAAGCGGTCGAGGTCATCCTTCGAGAAGCCGTGTTTCTGCGCGATCATTTCCGCGCCCATGAACTGGCTCCACTGGATGCCGGGATATTTCTCTTCCAGCCCGGGCGACTTATAATTGCCCAGCCCTTCCTTCATGTGGAACATCGCGGTCGAGCCCATCGGCACGCGGCTCATGCTTTCGACACCCGCGGCAATCACGACATCCTGCGTGCCGCTCATCACCGCCTGCGCGGCGAACTGGATCGCCTGCTGGCTGGAGCCGCACTGCCGGTCGATAGTGACCGCGGGGACGCCCTCGCCCAGATGCTTGCTGGCGAGCACCGCGTGGCGCCCGACCTGCATGGCCTGTTCGCCGCCCTGGCTGACACAGCCCATCACCACATCGTCGACCGCCTTGGCCTCAAGACCGCTGCGCTCCATGATCGCATCGAGCGACCTGGCGGCGAGATCGACCGGGTGCACACCGGCCAGGCGGCCACCGCGCCGTCCACCGGCGGTCCGGACGGCTTCGACTATATAGGCTTCGGGCATCGGCTTCCTCATACGGTTATAGGTTTTGAAACGGGACCGTTTGCCTAGTCCCGCCTTACGTAAACGTCAAGCAAGCTGGAAATGGGGTCGTTTGCGACTATTGCCGAGCCGGCCATCCCCGGTGAAACTTTCACATACTCCGGTGTGACATCGACGTCACACCCGTTACGCCAAACCCCCGAAGGTGTAACAAATGCTTTGCATTGGGCGCGTCCCTAAAGGCACATGCCGGGTTCCACTGGAGGGACTGCACATACGTATGGCTGTTTAGGTCATGCGAATTCTTTAGTTCCTCCCAGGGGTTCCTTGGAGATCCGACCTCAGGGGTCGGTCGATCAATAGAGGGATTATCAGAGTGAAACTTCAAACCTACTTCAAAGCCAGCGCGGCACCCGCCGTTCTCGGTCTTGCGCTTCTCGCGCAGCCGGCGATGGCACAGGTCGGCCCGGCCGACGAAAGCACGGTTGGCGACGTCGGTGAAACGGCGACTCCCACCGGCGCGATCGTCGTTACCGGTTCGCGTATCGCACGTCCCGACGTCGACAGCGCCAGCCCGGTTACCGTTATCGGTGCCGGTGAAGTCGCCGACACGGGTACGGTCCGCGTCGAAGACCTGGTCAACTCGCTGCCGCAGGTTGTCGGCGGCCAGAACGCCTTCATCGCCAACGGTGCATCGGGTACCGCCACGGTCGACCTTCGCGGTCTCGGCACGTCGCGTACGCTCGTCCTCATCAACGGTCGCCGCCTGCAGCCGGGTGACCCGGCTGCGCCCGCAGCCGATCTTAACCAGATCCCGGCGTCGCTCATCGAGCGTGTCGAAGTTCTGACCGGTGGTGCTTCGGCTACCTACGGTGCCGACGCTGTGGCCGGTGTTGTCAACTTCGTCATGGACACCGACTTCGAAGGCGTCCGCCTCGATGCGACCTATGGTTTCTACCAGCACGACAACGGCACCAGCCAGATCGTCAACGACAATGGTTCGACCATTGGCGACCTCAACGATGCCCGCGGCTTCACACCGCCGAGCGGCAACGATGTCGGTGGTTCGCAGTACAATGTCGAACTGACCCTCGGCTCGTCGTTCGACGATGGCCGTGGCCACGTCACTGCCTATGCAGGTTATCGCGAAGTCGATGCCCTGCTGCTCGGCGACCGTGACTATTCGTTCTGCGCCCTGACCGGGTTCGGCGGTTGCGGTGGTTCGTCGAACGCGATCAACGCAACCATCACCGACGCCTTCTTCAACTACACCTTCACCACGGGTCCGACCCTGGTGGCGGACGGTTCGGATGACTTCGGTGCACCGTTCCAGGCGTACAACTACAACCCGATCAACCACTTCCAGCGTCCGGATACGCGTTACACCGCAGGCTTCTTCGGTGATTACGAAATCTCGCCGGCAGTCACGGCCTATGCCGAGTTCATGTTCATGGACGACCGCTCGCAGGCCCAGATCGCTCAGTCGGGTACCTTCTTTGCCGAAGCCTACGACATCTCGTGCGACAGCCCGCTGTTCAACGCGGCACAGGGCGACTACCTGTGCGGCCTGATCGACGGCAATGCCGACTCGGGTGACACGGTCGTCGACCGTGTCATCCCGCTGTACATCGGTAAGCGTAACGTTGAAGGCGGTCCGCGCTTCGATGACCTGCGTCACACGGCCTATCGCCTTGTCGCCGGTCTGCGGGGCCCGATCAGCGATTCGATCAGCTACGATGCATCGATCCAGTACGGCACGACGATCTTCCAGCAGAAGTACAATAACGACTTCTCGGTGTCGCGTCTGCGCAATGCCCTTCAGGCAACCACTGATGCCGACGGCAATGTGGTCTGTCAGTCGGTCGTCGACGGTTCGGATCCGAACTGCCAGGTGTACAACCCGTTCCAGGGTGCTGGCATCGTGGCCAGTGGCGACCCGCGTGACGGTATCACCCAGGCAGCGATCGACTATGTCAGCATCCCGCTGCTTTCGACCGGTGAAACCGAAGAAGTCATCGCCAATGCGTATATCTCGGGCGACCTCGTTTCGCTCGGCAACGCAAGCCCGGTTGGCTTCGTCCTCGGCGCCGAATATCGTGAAGAGTTGATCTCGACTTCCAACGATGCCGGTTTCCAGACCCAGGACGGTGCCGGACAGGGTAGCCCGCAGCTCGACGTGTACGGTCGCTTCGACGTGAAGGAAGTCTTCGGCGAACTTCGCGTTCCGATCATCGAAAACGGCTTCGTGGACCTTCTGGCTCTCGAACTCGCTTATCGCTATTCGGACTATAGCACTGGCGCTTCCACCGATACCTACAAGATCATCGGTGAACTGGCTCCGGTCGACTGGGTCCGTTTCCGTGGTGGCTACAACCGCGCAGTCCGCGCCCCGAACATTCTCAACCTGTTCGCTCCGAACCGGATTGCGCTGTTCACGGGTAACGATCCCTGCGCCGGCGCTACTCCGGTTTACTCGGAAGCACAGTGTGCGAACCTGGGTGTCCCCACCGCTCGCTACGGTAGCGTGCCGGTCAGCCCCGCTGGCCAGTACAACCAGTTCATCGGCGGTAACCCCGACGCTGAACCGGAAAAAGCCGACACTTACACCGTGGGTCTGGTTCTCGAACCCGACGCGATTGTCCCGGGCTTCGTGATGGCGGTCGATTACTACGACATCAGCATCGAGAACGCGATCTCGACGATTGGTGCGCAGACGACCATCAACCAGTGCGGCATCACCGGTGATGCGCTGTTCTGTGACAACGTCAACCGTGCTCCCGGCAGCCTCGCGCTGTGGGTGAACGGTGGCTTCGTCAACAACACCACGCTGAACATCGGTGGTGTGGAGACGAGCGGCGTCGACATCACGGCTTCGTACAACCGTTCGATCGGCGCTGGTCGACTGAGCCTGTCGTTCAATGGTTCGTGGCTCAACGACTTCACCATCGACACGGGCATCGCTACCGCCAACACCGATGGTCGTTACGACTGCACCGGCCTCCACGGTAACAACTGTGGCACGCCGCTGCCGGAATGGCGTCACCAGGCGCGTCTGGGTTACACCTTCGACTTCGGTTTCGGTGCCTCGATCCGCTGGCGTCACTTCGGTGCCGTCGATTGGGATCAGACCAGCACGGATGACGATCTCGGCACGGGTGCAGATGCCTCGGTTGGCGACATCAGTGCGCAGAACTACTTCGACCTGACCCTGTCGTATGACCTGGATCCGGTGAATCTGCGCCTCGGCGTCAACAACATCTTCGACAAGGAACCTCCGATCATCGCTTCCAACTATGGTGGCTCGAACGGCAACACCTATGTCGAAACCTACGACCCCGTTGGTCGTCGCATCTTCCTCAGCGCCTCGCTTCAGTTCTAAACTTTAGCGCTCTGAGAAAACAGGAAAGGCGGGCTTCGGCCCGCCTTTCTTTTTGCCTGGCCGAGATTTGCCCGGACGCCAGACGCGGGCATACACCCGCGGCTAAACCGTCCGATCAAGCCAGTCTGAATTTGGAATCAGCGCAGCGCAGCGTCGAAGGCGACGGTCAGCCGCTCGCCCGCCGAAAACGGCCGGGTCCCATGCCATGTCCATGAGGGGAACAGCGCCAGCCGGCCCTTCGCCGGCTCGATCAGCCGCAGGGGTGCCCAGTCGAGTCCGAACTCGCGCGGCGGTTCGCCCAGCGCCAGCCAACCATCCTCGCCCGCCTCGCCTGCCCCCAGCGTATCGGGCAAGGCGAGATAACACGCCGAACTGATATCCCCGAGATTGTGGAAGTGCGCGACGTGAAAGCCGGCATCCTGCAGCCGGACCGACCAGGCCCCGGTGAACCGGCGGACCTCGCGCGGCAGCGACAACCAGGGATGGGCCGCATCGCGCGGCGGCAGTGCCGCAAGATATTCGCTCACGGCATCGACCACCGCGGCCTTGAGTTCAGCAATTTCGGGCGCGGTCCGCGCAAACAGCATGCCATCGGTCTGCGTTCCGCCCCGCAAGGATTGTTCCAGCGGTTGCCGCTGCGACGTGTGGATGCGGCGCAAATGCTCCGCCAGCGCGTCGACGTCCCTGATCCGCGACTCGATATCGGCCGTTCCGACCAGCTCGCCATCGCGTTCCAGCCAGTGCCAGCGGTCGGGATCGCTCCCCCGCCACGCCAGCGAGAGATAGGGCAGCACGTCGCGGGCATACCCGGCGCGCAGCAGGCGCTTGCCAAGTTTCGCCAATTCGTCCCAGCGATGCATCCGCGCCAGCCAGCGCGCGCGCAGCATGTCCGCGCGGGGATCTTGCCATGACGCCACAGCCGCGAGATCGTGCTCGCGCTCGGCAAAATCCTCTGCCTCGCATGCGGCCTGTGCGGCCATGAATGCGACCTCGCGCGTGTCGCCCAGCGCAGTCCGCGCGCGATCGACGATCGCCAGCGCCGCCTGCGCGCCCGAGTGGCGCTCGGCCAGACGCGCATATTCCGCCCAGACTTGCGGCGGGCAGCCGGGCCGGGCCACCGCCTGTTCGAATCCCTCCATTGGGTCCTCGCCCGTGGCTGCCTCCCAACGCAGCTGCGCGCGGGTCCGCAGCGCATCGAGCTGGAATGGCTGCGCGGCGATGACGTCGCCCAGCAGGCGATCCCCCTCGGCGCTGCGGCGTTCGGCATGCAGCGCGGCGGCGTGCTTGATCGCCAGCACGGCATTGCCCGGGTCGGCAGCGCTGGCGCGCGCGAAATGCGCCGCGCTCGGCTCGCCCGTATCGAACTGCGCCAGCGCCCGTATCCGCAAGGCGGTAGGATCGCCCGGCGCCGTTGCCAGAACGTGCTCGCTGGCCGCAATCGCGCGTTCGGCTTCGAGCGCATCGCGCTCGAGCATGGCAAGGTTGCGCCAGCCGCGCAGATGCGCGGGATTGTCACGGGCAATCTGTCGCAGCTCCTCCAGCGCCGCCGCGCGGTCGAGCTTCTGCGCCTGCAACACCGCCCGATCGACCGCGGCATCGACCAGCCGCGGTTCGAGCTGCAGCGCGCGATCATAGGCCTTCACCGCCTCGTCGGGGCGCCCCGCATCATCCAGCGTACTGGCATATTCGGCCCATAGCGGCGCCTCGCGCGGGGATAGCCGCAGCGCCTTCTCGAGCAATTTTGCGGCGCCGCGCGCATCGCTTTCGGCGCGTGCCAGCCGCGACGCCAGGTAAAGCACCGCCTTTTCGCGGGGCATCGCCTTGCGCACGGGGGCGAGGAACGCCTTGGCCTCGGCCAGCTGCCCCCGCTGCAGTGCCTGCTGCGCCGCCTGAAGCGCCCGCTGCGCGGCTGCGGCATCCATCAGTCGATACGCTTGACGCCGCGCCAGCCACGCTTGCCGGCAATCGACAGCCTGAGCGTGCCCAGAACGCCCTTCTCGATCGTCACCTTCTCGCCCGGCTGGAAGAAACCGTAGCGCAGCGAGCCCGAAGACTTGGCTTCCCAAACGCTCCCATTGTCGAGCTGGAAACGCAGGATGTTGTAGGTCTGGTTGAAATCGACATGGGTGATCGTGCCGTCATAGCGGTCGGCCCGGTCCTGTTCGTCCGCAACGGGGTTGCCGAAATTGTCGCGGCGCAGTTCTTCACGCTCGGCCTCGACGACCTCGTCGACCCCGAAGATGGAGTTCATCGCTTCGTCGAAACAGTCGAGACGCTGCGAGTTCTTCTCCATCGCACGGCATTCGAGCAGCAAGGCGTCGTTACCCGTTTCCTGCGCGCTGAGGCCGACGGGTGTGGCTAGGACGAGGGCCGCAAGGCCGAAGAGACGCAGCATGTGGGAGTTTCCTCTCGCGAATATGGTTCGTGACATCGCCCGCGAACCTAACAGATTGCCCTTCGGTCACAAGATGATGCGTAGCCGGGAGCGATCTTTACGCCAGCATGATTGTTGCAGATTTGAGACAGTTTCAAACAGGATCACTTTTTGGTTCGAAATTCGACGAACGGCCATTGCTAGCGTGCGGGTCTCAAGTTCAATGGGCGCTGTGCACTAATGCACGGTCGCAAATCAGGGAATACAGATGACCCATACAACCCCGCTTCTGCGGGGCCGGCGTCTTGCGCTCTTCACAAGCGCAGGGATCGCAGCCCTCGCCATTTCCACCCCCGTTTTCGCTCAGGATGCTGATGACAGCATCGTCGACGAGCAGGTCGAAGCCGCCCCCACACCCGGCAACGCCATCATCGTCACCGGTTCGCGTATCGCCTCGCCCACGGTCGAGTCGCCCGCGCCGCTCCAGATCGTCGATAGCCAGGTTATCGATGATGCCGGTGTTACCAACATTCAGGAAGTGCTGCTCGAAAACCCCGTTTTCGGCACGCCCACCCTCAGCCGCACCAACTCGGCTTTCCTTACCTCGGGTACCGGTGTTGCCACGGTCGACCTTCGCGACCTCGGCTCCGACCGTACGCTGGTTCTGATCAACGGCCGTCGGGTCGTCGGCAGCGTTGCAGGTTCGGCCACGGTCGACCTTAACGTGATCCCGACGCAGTTCATCGAACGCGTTGACATCCTTACCGGTGGCGCTTCGTCGCTTTACGGTTCGGACGCGATCGCCGGTGTTGTGAACTTCGTCTACAAGACCGATTTCGAAGGCGTCGAAGCCAACGCCCAGTACGGCATCACCGAAGAAGGTGACGACGCACGGTACCAGGCCAACCTCACCGCGGGTACCAACCTCGCTGGCGGCGATGGCAACATCATGGTCCACTTCGGCTACTCGAACGAAGAAGGCCTGCTGTCGAACAGCCGCGCCAACACCCGCGTCGACGATCTCGATTCGATCTATTTCGGCGGCGAGTTCGGCGTTCCGACGGAACCCTATTACTCGAGCTTCCCTCCGCAGGGCCGCTTCGTCACCCCCGGCGGGACTTTCACCTACGATCCGGACGGAAACCTGCAGGACTGCTTCACCACCAATGGCCCGACCTGTGCGTCGACCATCGGATCGGGTACTGGTCCGAACGGCTTCAACCGCCAGGACTTCCGCACGCTGGCCGTTCCGGTTGAGCGTTACCTGTTCGCTGCCCGCGCCAATTACGCGCTGTCGGACAACGTCAGTGTCTTCGCTGAAGGTACCTTCAACAAGACCACCTCGTCGCGCATCATCGAGCCGTTCCCGCTTGAATCGGGCGGCGCCAACGGGATCTATCCGACCGATGGTGGCTACAACATCGAGAACTACCTCCCGGGTACCAGCACGATCGTAGCCAACCCGTTCGTTCCGGCGGAAATTCTCGCTGCCGCGACCGATTCGAATGGCGACGGACTGCGTGACATCGGCTTTGCCCGTCGCCTGTCCGAATTCGGCGGCCGCACCGGCTCGACCTCGCGCGATTTCTATCGCTTCGTGGTCGGTCTCGAAGGTGGCCTGTTCGACGACAAGTTCAGCTGGGACATCAGCTACAACTACGGCGATGTCAGCGAAAACCAGGTCTCGTCGGGTCAGGTCAATGTGATCAACTTCCGCGATGCACTCGCCGTGCGTTCGGAAGTCGGTGACGAAAACGGTAACGGTATCGCTGGTGAAGCGATCTGTATCGACCCCGAAGCGCGTGCAAACGGTTGTGCTCCGGCCAACATCTTCGGCGCGGGCAGCATGTCGCAGGATGCCGTGAACTACATCCAGGCGCAGGGCACCTACCAGACCGGGATCACCCAGCAGGTCGTGCAGGCCAACCTTTCGGGCTCGCTCTTCGAGCTTCCCGCAGGTTCGGTCGGCATCGCTGTCGGTGCGGAATACCGCAAGGAAAGCTCGTTCTCTGACAATGATGCGCTGACCAATGCCGGCCTCAACGCCGGTAACGTCCTGCCCGACACCAGCGGTTCGTTCGACGTGAAGGAAGCCTACGGCGAAATTCGCGTTCCGATCCTTGCCGATACCCCGTTCTTCGAAATCCTCGAAGTCGGTGCAGCGGCGCGTGTATCGGACTACTCGACCGTCGGTACCACGTTCAGCTGGAACGTGACCGGCACCTGGGCGCCGATCGAAGACGTCCGTTTCCGCGGCACCTACGCCAAGGCGGTTCGTGCGCCTAACGTGGGCGAGCTGTTCTCGGGTCTGTCGCAGACCTTCCCGAGCGGCCTGACCGATCCCTGCGAAGGCATCGGTGCCACCGGCGGCGGCGCACTGGGCGACAATTGTCGTGCAGCTCCGGGCGTAGCGGCAAACATCGCTGCAAACGGTACGTTCACGCTGAACCAGTCGGATATCCAGGGTATTTCCGGCTTCAACGGCGGCAACCCGGACCTGCAGGAAGAAACTGCAACGTCGTGGACTGCGGGTGTGATCATCAACCCGCGCTCGTTCGACGCTCTGCGCAACCTCACGATCACCGGCGACTACTACAATATCGAAGTAGAAGACGTGATTTCGGGCTTCCCGCGGCAGTTCAGCCTCGACCAGTGCTATGGCCAGGGCAATGCTACGTTCTGTGACCTGATCACGCGCCGTCCGACGGCGACCGCGGTCAACAGCGCGGGTTCGATCGATCTGATCAACTCGCTGTCGGTCAATGCTTCGGTCCTCAAGACCTCGGGCATCGACGTGACCGCGAACTGGTTCACCGGTCTCGGCCTGATGGAAAACGATCGTCTGACGATCCGTGGTGCATACACGCACATCCTCGAGAACGACTTCTTCTCGCTTCCGGGTGGCGACGCCGACCGGACCGATGGTGAAGTTGGCACCTCGAAGGATCGTTTCACTGCAAATGTTGCATATGGAACGGGCGATTTCCGCACGACGTTCACCGGTACCTTCATCGGCAGCGCCTACATCGACGACCAGTTCGATGGCTCGCGCGTCTATGAAATCCCGGCTGAATTCTACCTCGACATGCAGACGACGTTCTTCGCTGGCGACCGGTACGAATTCTATCTCGGCGTCGACAACCTGCTCGACAACGATGCCCCGAACATCCTCAGCGGTGTGACCGGCAACGTTACCGGGTCGGACACTGCCGCAGACGTCTACGATGTCTTCGGTCGTCGCTATTACGCTGGTGTTCGCCTCACCTTCTGAGGCCTCGGCAGCTAACGACACAAAAGAAAGGGCCCCGGGAAACCGGGGCCCTTTTTCGTGTCGGTACTAGGTCGGCGCGGTCAGGTGATCGTCATCGCCAGTTCGCCGTCGCCTTCGTCGATTGCGACCTTGGAGCCGTCGGGCACCTTGCCCGACAGGATCATGTCGGCCAGCGGGTCCTGCACATAGCGCTGGACCGCGCGCTTGAGCGGGCGCGCGCCATAGACGGGGTCGTAGCCCACGCGGCCGAGCCATTTCTTCGCTGCCTCGCTCAGTTCGAGCACGATCTTGCGATCCGTGAGCAGCTTCTGCACCCGCGCAACCTGGATCTCGACGATCGGCGCCATGTGTTCCTGCGCCAAGCGGTGGAACAGGATGATCTCGTCCAGCCGGTTGAGGAACTCGGGGCGGAAATGCCCGCGCACCACATCCATCACCTGCGGCTCGACATCCGCGACCTTCTGGTCATCGTCCATATTGGCGAGATACTGGCTGCCGAGATTGCTGGTCAGGATGATCAGCGTGTTGCTGAAATCGACCACGCGGCCTTGCCCGTCGGTCAGCCGCCCGTCGTCGAGCACCTGCAGCAGCACGTTGAAGACGTCGCTATGCGCCTTCTCGACTTCGTCGAACAGCACCACCTGGTAGGGGCGCCGGCGGACCGCTTCGGTCAGCACGCCGCCTTCTTCATAGCCGACATAGCCCGGAGGCGCGCCGATCAGCCGCGCGACCGCGTGCTTCTCCATGAACTCGCTCATGTCGATGCGCACCATCGCGCTGTCGTCGTCGAACAGGAAGCCGGCGAGCGCCTTGGTCAGTTCGGTCTTGCCGACGCCGGTCGGGCCGAGGAACAGGAAGCTGCCCAGCGGCCGGCCGGGATCCTGCAGGCCTGCGCGCGCACGGCGCACCGCCTTGGACACGGCATCGATCGCCTGGCTCTGGCCGATCACCCGCTTGGCGAGGATGTTCTCCATGTCGAGCAGCTTTTCGCGCTCGCCTTCCATCATGCGGTCGACCGGAATACCGGTCCAGCGGCTGACAACACCGGCGATATCGTCTTCGGTGACCTCTTCCTTGAGCAGCGCATTGTCGGTGTGGCCGGACGCTTCCGCGAGCTTCTTCTCCAGCTCGGGGATCCGCCCGTATTGCAGCTCGCCCGCCTTCTGCAGGTCACCGCCGCGCTGCGCCTGTTCGAGTTCGATCCGCGCCTGGTCGAGATCTTCCTTGATCCGCGCTTCGGCGTGGATCTTGTCGCGCTCGTTCTGCCAGCGCGTGGTCAGTTCGCTCGATTGCTGTTCGAGTTCGGACAGTTCCTTGCGCAGGTTTTCGAGCCGGTCCTTCGAGGCGGTGTCGGTTTCCTTCTGCAGCGCCTGCTCCTCGATTCGCAGCTGGATGATGCGGCGGTCGAGATTCTCGATTTCCTCGGGCTTGCTTTCCACTTCCATGCGGATGCGGCTGGCGGCCTCGTCCATCAGGTCGATCGCCTTGTCGGGCAGGAAGCGGTTCTGGATATAGCGGTTGGACAGCTGCGCCGCGGCAACGATCGCGCCATCGGTGATGCGCACACCGTGGTGCAGTTCGTATTTGTCCTTGATCCCGCGCAGGATGCTGATCGTGTCCTCGACGCTGGGCTCGTCGATGAAGACCGGCTGGAAGCGCCGCTGCAGCGCGGGGTCCTTCTCGACATATTTCTGGTATTCGTCGAGCGTGGTCGCGCCGATGCAATGCAGCTCGCCGCGGCTGAGCGCGGGCTTGAGCAGATTGCTCGCATCCATGCTGCCCTCGCTCGCGCCGGCGCCGATCAGCGTGTGCATTTCGTCGATGAACAGGATGATCTGCCCTTCGGCACCCTTCACCTCGTCGAGCACCGCCTTGAGCCGCTCCTCGAACTCGCCGCGGTACTTCGCGCCGGCGATAAGCGAGCCCATGTCGAGCGCCATCAGCGTGCGGCCCTTGAGGCTGTCGGGCACATCGCCATTGGCAATGCGCAGCGCGAGGCCTTCGGCAATCGCGGTCTTGCCCGTGCCGGGTTCGCCGATGAGCGCGGGATTGTTCTTGGTCCGGCGCGCGAGGATTTGCACGGTGCGGCGGATTTCCTCGTCGCGGCCGATCACCGGGTCGAGCTTGCCGTCGCGCGCCGCCTGCGTGAGGTCGCGGGCGTATTTCTTCATCGCGTCGTAGCTTTCTTCGGCGCCCGCGCTGTCGGCGGTGCGGCCACCGGTGACCTCCTGGATCGCGGCCTCGAGCGCCTTGGCATCGATCCCCGCGGCGGTCAGCGCCTTGCCTGCCGAATTGTCGGCCAGCGCGAGCGCCTGCAACAGGCGCTGGACGGGGACGAAGCTGTCGCCCGCCTTCTCGGCGAGCTGTTCGGCCTGGTCGAGCGTGCGCACGGCGTCATTGTCGAGCCCCGGCGTCGCTTGCGCTCCGCCGCCCGAAACCGCGGGCACCTTGGCGAGCGCATTGTCGACTTCGGTGATCGCCACGCCGGGGTTGCCGCCGGCACGCTGGATGAGCTGCGCGGCCATGCCCTGCTCGTCGTCGAGCAGCGCCTTGAGCAAATGCGCGGGCGAAATCCGCTGGTGGTTCAGGCGGATCGCAACGGTCTGTGCAGCCTGCAGGAAGCCCTTGGCGCGGTCGGTGAATTTCTCGAGATTCATGCAAACACCCCAGTTATGAATTGTCGCCCGGATATGGTGTTGCGATTATGCAACACAACCCCTCCCCGCGAATTTTCACGAGGTGTGTTAGCTACATATAGGGGTCGCGGGAGGCTTGTGAAGCCAGCCCGGGCGCAATTCACGCCAGCCGCGCACCATCCGCGACACCCGGTTCGGGACGGGCCAGCAGGATCTCGCCGTCGCTGTCGGGGAAACCGAGCACCAGGATTTCCGACATGAAGGGGCCGATCTGGCGCGGGGCGAAATTGACCACCGCCATCACGCGCTGCCCGACCAGGGCGTCGGGCGTGTAATGCCCGGTGATCTGCGCCGAGCTTTTGCGCTCGCCGATCTCGGGTCCGCAATCGACCCACAGCTTGATTGCCGGGCGGCGTGCCTCGGGGAAGGGTTCGGCGCGGGTTACCGTGCCGGCGCGAATGTCGAGAGCGGCGAAATGCGCGAAATCTGCATGGTCCATGACGCCGGTCTATGCCGAGCGCGGGCGTGCATCAACCTTCGGCAAGCGGCTCGAGCCCGGGAACCATCACCGTGCGGTCACCGCCGAAATCCTCGCGCACTACGACCAGGCCCTGCCGCTCGAGATGGTCGAGCAGGCGCCGAATCCGCCCGGGCGAGCTGGTGCCATAGGCGCGTGCGAGTTCGGCCTCGTCGACCTGCGTTTCGCCCGCATGCGCAGCCTTGGCGATCACCAGGAAGGGGCCGAGCAGGTCTTCTTCCACGGCGCCTGCCAATTGCATGATGCGCGCCTGCAGACCCTCGTCGAGCGCTTCCAGACCGGCCCCGGCCACGGCGAACCGGCGACGGAAGGCGCGCATGTCGGGCATCGGGCCGATCAACCGTTCGCGGCGGCAGCGGGTGAGGAAGGTCTGGTATTGCGCGCTGGCGGACTGGAAGGCGATCCCTTCTTCCTGCGCCAGCTCGCTGATGATCTGCGCGATCCGCGTGGCGACCACCGTGGTATCCACCGGCTCCGCGCGGGGCTCGACCTGGCGCTCCTCCGCCCGGGCGATGCTGTCCTCGATTTCGTCGACCGGCGGCGCGGGCGGCGGGGCAGGCGGCGGCGGCGCCTTGGCCACATCGGCCGCGAGGTTGGTGGTGAGCAGCGCCGCCATATCGGCGGGCGCGGTATCGGGTAGCGCCATCAGCCCTTCGCTGCGCGCCTGGTGACCGGTTTTCACCGGGCCGATCTTGACCGCGAGCGGCAGCCGCGTGATCGCCGGGCCGAGCGCAAGGAAATGCCCGCGCTCGAGCTCGCGGATGCGCTCCGCCTGCCGCCGCTCCATCCCGAGCAGGTCGGCCGCGCGGATCATGTCGATATCGAGGAAGGTCCGTCCCATGAGGAAGTTCGACGCTTCGGCCGCGACGTTTTTCGCCAGCTTCGCCAGGCGCTGCGTGGCGACGACCCCCGCCAGACCGCGCTTGCGCCCGCGGCACATCAGGTTGGTCATCGCCGCCAGCGTCATCCGGCGCGTATCCTCGGCCATCTCGCCCGCGGCGGCGGGAGCGAACATCTGCGCTTCGTCGACCACCACCAGCGCCGGATACCAATGCTCGCGCGGGGCATCGAACAGCGCGGTCAGGAATTGCGCCGCACAGCGGATCTGCTGCTCGACCTCAAGCCCGTCGAGATCGAGCACCACGCTGGCGCGATGTTCACGGATACGGCGTGCCAGCGCCTCGATCTCGCCCGGCGAATAGGCCGCCCCGTCGATCACCACATGGCCGAACTCGTCCGCTAGCGAGGGAAAATCGCCTTCGGGGTCGATGACCACCTGCTGGACCATCCCCGCGCTTTCTTCGAGCAGCCGCCGCAGCAAATGCGACTTGCCGCTGCCCGAATTGCCCTGGACAAGCAGCCGGGTCGCGAGAAGCTCCTCGATATCGAACTCGACCGGCTTGCCGGACGATTCGTGGCCGATGGTGATCTGGGCTGTCACGCAACAGCGATTAGCCAGTCGAATCCGCAAGGGGGAACAGCGCCGCGGCGGTTTTGCCCAATCGCATTGCGTCACCCCGCTCCGCTCGCTAATCGGGTTGCAAGAGAGGACGGAAATCTATGAGGAAATCGCTGGGGCGCATTGGTTTTGCGCTGCTTCTGCTCGTGCTGGTTGCATTCATCGCACTGGCGACGTGGGAACCCTTCTGGGCCAAGCGCGGCGATGTCGCCCTGCCCGACCGGACCTACACCGCCGAAATCAGCCGCGACGAATTCGGCGTGCCGCATATCTACGCCGCCACCGATGCCGATGTCGCCTATGGCGTGGCCGTGGCGCATTCGGAGGATGATTTCTCCACCCTGCAGGATGTGATCGCGATGAGCCGCGGGCGCTATGGCGCGATCGCGGGCGAGGAGGGCGCGGCATTCGACTATGCGTATCACCTGCTCGACGCGCGCGGCACGGCAGAGCGCGAATATCCGCTGCTCCCCGCAGACACGCGCGCGCTGTTCGATGCCTATGCCGTCGGCCTCAACGATTTCGCCGAAGCGCATCCCCGCGAAGTGAAGCTGGGCAACCTCTTCCCCGTCGACGGCGTCGATGTGGCCGCGGGTTTCGCGCTGCGCCAGCCGTTCTTCTTCGGCCTGGGCGGGATTATCGAACCGCTGGTGTCGGGCGAGCCGCTGCTGCCCGAATACGGCCCCGCGATCCCGCGTGATACCGGCGGGGCAGCCCCGGCCATCGAACCTGCCGAAGTCATCCGGACGGAGGCCGCACCCGGCCCCGACCTGGCCCGCGCCGGGCCGCTCCCCAGGGGCGAAGAGGCCGCTCTGGCGGGGTCCAACGCCTTTGCAGTGACGCCCGAGAAATCGGGCGGCCCGACGATCCTGGTGTCGAACAGCCACCAGCCCTGGCGCGGCGGCGTGGCGTGGTACGAACTGGTCGTCGAGAGCGAGGAAGGCTGGCATTACGCGGGGGCGAATTTCCCCGGCAGCCCGTTCCCCTTCCTCGGGCATAACGAACATCTCGGCTGGACCAATACGGTCAACACGCCCGACATGACCGATATCTACCGGCTCGAAATGAACGAGGACGAGACGCAATACCGCATCGGCGACCGGTGGCGCGAGCTCGAGGCGCGAACGGTCACCCTGCCCGTCAAGCTCGGCCCGGTGACCCTGCCGATCCGCCGCACGGTCTATCGCAGCGTCCATGGCCCGGTGATCAAGAACGACGAGGGCTTCTTCGCGGTGCGCTATGGCGGGATCGGCAATCTCGGCCAGCTCGATGCCTATTACCGGCTCAACAAGGCGACCAGCCTTGCGGAATTCGAGCGAATCCTTGCGCGGATGGACATCCCTTCGACCAATTTCATCTATGGCGACGAGGCAGGCAATATCGCCTATGTCTACAACGCCGCCATCCCCGACCGCGCGAAGGGATATGACTGGCGCACGGTGCTGCCGGGCGACGATCCGCGGGCCATCTGGTCCGGCCCGGTCGCCTATCAGGAACTGCCGCGTTATGTGAACCCGGCCAGTGGCTGGCTCTACAACGCCAACAACACGCCCTATACCGCCGCGGGCGCCGGGAGCGATCTTTCCCCCGAGGATTTCGCCCCCGAACTCGGCATCGAGCTCAAGCAGACCAACCGCTCGCGCCGTGCGTGGAAATTGCTGAGCGAGGCGGGGCAGCTCGACCGCGCCACGCTCGAGGCGATCAAATACGACACTGCCTACGACCGCAGCGGCTATGTCGCCAAGCTGTGGGACCAACTCGAAGCGCTCGACCTGTCGGACGATGCCGAATTGGCGCAGGCCCGTGACATGCTGATGGGCTGGGACTTCACCGCCGACAGCATCGACGAAGCCGATGCGCTGGCGCTGTTGATGATCCGCGAATTCATGTCGTCCAGCTACCAGAACAAGCCATGGCCCGATGCCCGGGCCGAACTGGAGAAACAGGTCGCGCATCTCAACACGCATTTCGGGCGCATCGACCCGCCGATGGGTGATTTGCTGCGCCTGCGGCAGGGCACGGTCGACCTGCCGCTCGATGGCGGATCGGACACGCTGCGCGCCTCGACGCTGTGGGATGTCGATGACGACGGCCGCCTGTCGGTGCGGCATGGCGACAGCTTCATCCAGTGGGTCGAATGGCTGCCCGGCGAACGTGTTTCCTCGCGTTCGATCCAGCCGTTTGGCGCCGCCACCACGCGGCCCAATTCCCCGCATTACACCGATCAGGCTGCGCTGTTCGTCAAGCATCGCTTCAAGCCGGTGCATTTCTGGCGCGAGGATGTGCTGGCCAATGCGAAATCGCGCAAGACCGTGACCAATCGCCGCTGAGGCGTTAGCATCGCCCAAACCCGGATTTCGAACACACCATCGAGGTATCATGCGTATCAAGCCCCTCCTGACCGCCAGCGTGCTGGCCCTCACCCTCGGGGCCTGCGCGCCCGCCATGACCGCCAGCGCGCCGGAAACCGCGCCCGTCGTGGCAACGGCCGATGCCGCCCCGGCTGAACTCGCCGCGCTGGTCGAACAGGTCGACATCCCGTTCGAGAAATTCACGCTCGACAACGGGCTCGACGTGATCGTCCATACCGACCGCAAGGCCCCGATCGTCGCGGTGGCGGTGTGGTACAATGTCGGTTCGAAGGACGAGCCCAAGGGCAAGTCGGGCTTTGCGCATCTGTTTGAGCATTTGATGTTCAACGGCAGCGAGAACGCACCGCAGGACTATTTCCAGTACCTCCAGGAAATGGGCGCGACCGATTACAACGGCACGACCAATTTCGACCGCACCAACTATTTCCAGACCGTGCCGCGCCCCGCGCTCGAACGCGCGCTGTGGCTCGAAAGCGACCGCATGGGCTATCTGCTCGGCGCGGTCACGCAGCAGAAGCTCGATAACCAGCGCGGCGTGGTGCAGAACGAAAAGCGCCAGGGCGACAACCAGCCCGGCGGGCTGGTGTTCTACGAGATCGTCAACACGCTGTTCCCCGCGCCGCATCCCTACGACCACACGCCGATCGGCTCGATGGCCGACCTCGACAGCGCGAGCATGGACGATGTGCGCGACTGGTTCCGCGACAAATATGGTCCCAACAACGCCACCGTGGTGCTGGCCGGCGACATCTCGCCCGCAGAAGCCCGCCCGCTGGTCGAGAAATACTTCGGTCCGATCGCGCGTGGGCCGGTCAACAATCCCGCCGAAGCCGCCGTTCCCGAGCTTGCCGAAGATGTGCGCACGGTGATGCGCGACCAGGTCGCTGCGGTCAGCATCGACAAATACTGGACCGCGCCGGGCATCACCGATCGCGAACTCACGGCCCTGACCGTGGGCGCGCGGATCCTCGGCGGGCTGTCGTCGAGCCGCCTCGACAATGCGCTGGTGCGCGACGAGCAGCTGGCGGTGAGCGTCTCGGCCGGAAACTATGCCTGGCAGCGTGTCGGCATCCTGAATGTCGCCGCCACTGCCCGTCCCGGCGCTGACGAGGCCGAGGTCGAGCGCCGTCTCGACGCGCTGATTGCCGAGTTCATCGCCGAAGGCCCGACCGAAGACGAGGTCCGCCGCGCGGCGACCAGCTCGGTCGCCAGTACGATCCGCGGTCTCGAACAGGTTGGCGGGTTCGGCGGCAAGGCCGTGACCCTGGCATCGGGCGAAGTGCTGGCTGGCGATCCGGGTTTCTATGCCCGCGAGTTCGAAATCCTCGCCACGCTGACCCCGGGTGAAGTCCAGGCGGCAATGCAGCGCTGGATGACGCGCCCCTCGATGACATTGATCCTCGAACCCGGCGAACGCGGCGACGCTTATGAAGAAGCGGCCAGTGTCGCCGAGACCGACACGCAGGCGGAAGATGGTGCGGCCGAAGAGCTGACCGTGACCAAGGAACGTCCCGCCCCGCCGATTGACTCGATCGCGCAGCTCGACTTCCCCGACGTGCAGCACACCACGCTGGCGAACGGAATGACGCTGCATTACGCGCAGCGCGACGCGATCCCCGCGACCTATGTCACGCTCTCCTTCGATGCGGGCAGCAGTGCCGACCCGGCAGGCAAACGCGGGCTTGAAAGCCTCGCGCTCGGCCTGTTCGAGGAAGGCACCACCAGCATGAGCTCGCGCGAGATCGCCGAGACCAGCGAACGGCTGGGCGCAAATATCTCGCTCGGCGGCGGTGCCGACCGGTCGAGCTTCACGCTTTCCGCGCTGTCCGCCAATCTCGTGCCCTCGCTCGAACTCCTGTCCGACATCGTCCGCAACCCGGCCTTCGCGCAGTCCGAGATCGACCGGGTGCGCGCGCAGCGGATCACCGGTGTCGAACAGGAATTGCGCACCCCGGCCTCGATCGCGCAGCGCACCGCCGCCCCGCTGATCTATGGCGCGGACAGCCCCTATGCCGGACCCGAAAGCGGCACGGTGGAATCGCTCTCGGCGATCACCCGCGCCGACATCACCGGCTTCAAGGACCGCTGGATCCGGCCCGACAATGGCGAAATTTTCGTCGTCTCTGACCGCCCGCTGGACGAGATCGTCACCTCACTCGAGGCCGTCCTGGGCGACTGGGAAGCACCCGCGATGGCGAAGGGCGCAAAGAGCTTTGGCCCCGCCCCCGCAGCGCCTGCCGAAAGCCGCATCGTGCTGGTCAACCGGCCCAATTCGCCGCAGAGCTACATTTACGGCGGCCAGCTGACCTCGGTCGATCCGCGCGGCGAGACCTACGTCGATTTCCTCAACGCCAACAACGCGCTGGGCGGCAATTTCCTTGCCCGGCTCAACATGAACCTGCGCGAGACCAAGGGCTGGAGCTACGGTGTGCGCGGCGCCCCGCTGACCAATGAGAACGCGGTCGCCTATACCGTGCGCGCGCCCGTCCAGGCCGACCGCACCGGCGATGCGCTGGCCGAACTGATCCGCGAAACCGGCGAATTCCTCGACACGCGCGGCGTGACCGACGAGGAGCTGACCCGGATCGTCACCGCCGAGATCGGCGAACTGCCCGGCCAGTTCGAAACCTCGGGCGCCATCCTCGGCGCGATGCAGAGCAATGCACTCTATGGACGGCCCGACGATTACTACGAGGTCATCGCCGACCATTACCGCGAGCAGACCACCGCCAGCCTCGATGCCGCGGCGCGCGCAGCGATCGATACCGACCGGTTCGTCTGGGTCGTGGTGGGCGATGCGGCGGTGGTCGAACCGCAGCTCGAACAGCTCGGGCTCGCGGTCGAACGCATCGAAATGACGGGAACCGACTAATTGACATTCCTGTCAGCAGGCCCGATTGAAAAGGGACTTTGAACCTTCAAGCGAAGAGAGGAATACCCATGTCCGTAGCAGGTACCTATGACACCGTCGTAAAGAGCCCGATGGGCGACCAGAAGGGCACGCTGACCGTGGTGCCGGGCGACGATGGCAACAGCTTCACCGGCTCGATGGCCGGCGGCATGGGCTCGATGGACATCACCGACGGCACGATCGAAGGCGATACCCTCAAGTGGAAGATGGACATGACCGTCCCGATGCCCATGACCCTCAACTGCACCGCCACGGTGACCGGCGACCAGATGACCGGCACCGTCAATGCGGGCGCTTTCGGCGACATGCCGCTGACCGGCGAACGCCAGGGCTAAGCCTCGCAGCTACCCAACACAAAGGGCCGCCGGAGCGATCCGGCGGCCCTTTCTATTTGCGGCGAGGCGAACGGGGCCTAGCGGACCACGTCCATTTCCTCGATCAGGCCGTGGGCGCCATCGACCTTGTCCATCACCCACAGCATGTAGCGCGTGTCCACATGGATCGTGCGCGTGGTGCGCGGGTCGAAGTCCCAGTCCGAATTGACGCTTTCGAAGGTCCCGTCGAACAGCAGGCCGACCAGTTCGGCGCGCGCGTTGAGCGTGGCCGATCCGCTGTTGCCGCCGGTGCTGTCGAGATCCGACAGGAAGTTCACCGGCACCGAACCGATGCTGTCCAGCGCATAGGGGCCGTAATCGCCCGCCCGGATGCTGGCGAGCTGGCCCTCGGGCGCGTTGAACGGCTCCTCGCCGGTATCCTTTTCGAGGATGCCTTCGAGCGTGGTGAACGGCAGATAAGCCATGCCGTCGCGCGGGCTGCCGCCCAGCACCTTGCCATAGGTCACGCGCAGCGTGCTGTTGGCATCGGGATAGGTCGCCGCGCCCTGGCTGCGCTGCCACTGCGTGATCGCGTCCATATAGGCCGGACGCAGCGCCAGCGCGCGGCCTTCGCGCTCCTCGCTCTCGGCCTCGAGCTTGCGCTCGTAATCGTAGAGCGCAACCGCCAGCTGCATGAAGGGATCATCGCTCGCCTCGAGCTCGGCGGCGCTCGCTTCCATCAGCGCAAGCCGTGTCTCGCTCTCGTCCAGCGTGGTGCCCGCGTAATAGCCATCCACGATCGCATCGAGCTGCTTGGCATCATCGACACCAGTCAGGCCCAGCGCCTCGTCGAACACCGCCACGCGTTCGGCTTCCGGCTGCGCGAGATAGCCGTCGAGGAACAGCAGCCATTCGGCCTTGTCGACCGCCGCGTCATAGCGCCGGTCGAGCGCCTGCAGGCCCTGGCGGAAGAACGCCATGTCGCGTTCCTGGTAGCCGCTTTCGCGCTGCGCATCGGGCAGTTCGCGTTCCTTGGCGAGGCGGTAGAGCCGCTGCGCAGCCGACAGCAGCTGCGCGCGCGTCGCATTGCCATACCAGAAATTGGTCCGCGCGGCGGTGGCGCTTTCCCCGGTCAGCGTATCGAGCGAAGCGAGCGCTTCGCCATAGGGGCTGCGCGCAGCATCGGCGGCAATCCACGCATCGAGCGCGGCTTCACGCTGGCGGCGGCGATCGACGAGGCCCACGCGGCGTGCGCCATCGATCTGGCCGCGCAGATTCTTCTCGTAATTGTTCAGCCCGGCAAGACGCGATTCGTATTTCACCCGCGCATCCGAACCGACCGGTGCCGCCTCCTCGATCGTGTCGATCCAGTCGTTGAGCAGCGTGACGAAGGTCGGATAGGTCCATTCAAACGTGTTCTCGACTTCGCCCAGCCGCGCATAGCGCTGGGTGGACCCCGGATAGCCCGCGGCCATCACGAAATCACCATCATCGAGCCCGGCTGCGCTCACCTTCAGATGGTGTTCGGGCCGGTAGGGGACGTTGTCCTCGGCATATTCGGCGGAAGAGCCGTCGGGCGCGACATAGGCGCGGTAGAAGGCGAAATCGCCCGTGTGGCGCGGCCACATCCAGTTATCGATATCGCCGCCATATTTCCCGACCGCATCGGCGGGGGCATAGACCAGCCGCACATCCTTGACCTCGAGCCGCTTGATCAGCGTGTACTCCTTGCCGCCGTAGAAACCCGCGACGAGGCAGCGATAGCCCGCTTCCTGTTCGCATTCGGCGGTGATGTCCTTCACCCGCTGGTCGACCGTGTCATAGCGCTCGGTCGGCGAAAGCGTGTCGATCCCGTCGCGCACCCGCGCGGTCACATCGCTGATTTCGGTGGTGACATAGACGCGCGATCCGGGCGCGGCGGGCAGTTCGTCGCCCTTCGCCTGCGCGAGGAAGCCGTTCTCGAGATAATTGTTCTCGGCGGTGGAGTTGTACTGCACCGAACCGCGCGCGCAGTGATGGTTGGTGACCACCAGCCCCTCGGGCGAAACGAAGCTCGCCGAACAGCCCTGCAACTGGACGATCGCGCCCATCGGGAAGCCGGTCAGGTCGGACAGCTTCTCGGGCGAAACCTCGAGCCCCATGGCGCGCAGATCGTCGGCGATTTCGGGCAGCTGCCCGGGGGTAAACATCCCCTCCTTGGCAGCCAGCGGAGCGGATGCGACGCAGGCCATCAGCGCTGCGAACACGGCAGTGTTTCTCATCGGGATACAGTCCTCATTCCAGATGCGCGAAGACGCGCCAATGGCGCAGAGGCTAGGCCCCCGCCGACGGCGGAGCAAGCGCGTGCTCGGCGAGCTTCATCTGGGCTCGACCGGCGCCGCCGAAACGGCCCGGTCAGGCGTTCAGCCTAGCTTGTCCTTGAGTATCTGGTTGACCACCGCGGGATTGGCCTTGCCCTGCATCGCCTTCATCGTCTGGCCGACGAAGAAGCCGAACAGCTTGTCCTTGCCGCCGCGGTACTGTTCGACCTTGTCCTCGTTATTGGCGAGGATTTCGTCGATCGCGGTCTCGATCGCGCCGGTGTCGCTGACCTGCTTGAGGCCCTTCTCATCCGCGATCTTCTCGGGCGCGCCGCCTTCCTTGAGGACGATTTCGTAGATTTCCTTGGCCTGGCCGCCCGAAATCTCGCCCTTGTCCTGCATCGCAAGGATACTGGCCTGCGCTTCGGCGGTGGCATTGGCCATATTGGCCTCGTCGCCGAGCGACTTGACCACGCCCGGTGCGACCGAGAGCGCCCAGTTGGCGACCTGCGTCGCGACCTTGGCCTCGGGCTTGCCGATCTTCTGCGCCGCCACCTTGAGCAGCGTTTCGAACCGCGCAAAGGTTTCCACCTCGGCGGTGAGTTCGCGCGCATTGTAGGGCGTCAGGCCCAGCTCGTTTTCGTAGCGCGCGCGCTTGGCATCGGGCAGCTCGGGCAGCGAGGCGCGGCATTCGTCGAGGAAGCCGTCCTCCAGCTCGAGCGGCAGCAGGTCGGGATCGGGGAAGTAGCGGTAATCATGCGCATCTTCCTTGCTGCGCATCGACCGGGTTTCGTTGCGGTCGGGATCGTAAAGCCGGGTTTCCTGGACTACCGTACCGCCATCCTCGATCAGATCGACCTGGCGGCGTGCTTCCTGTTCGATCACCGCCATGACGAAGCGGACCGAATTGACGTTCTTGGTCTCGGTGCGGGTGCCGAGTTCGCTGTCACCGACCTTGCGGACCGAGACATTGACGTCGGCGCGCATCGAGCCCTGCTCCATATTGCCGTCGCACGATCCGACATAGCGCAGGATACTGCGCAGCTTGCGGACATAGGCGCCGGCCTCTGCGGGCGAGGTCATATGCGGCATGGAGACGATTTCCATCAGCGCGACACCGCAGCGGTTGAGATCGACATAGGACATGGTCGGATGCTGGTCGTGCATCAGCTTGCCCGCATCCTGCTCGACATGGATGCGCTCGATGCCGATGACCTTGTCTTCAGGGATGCCGGCCTTCTCGTCGGCCTCGATCAGCAACTGCCCCTCGCCCACGATCGGGTGGTAGAGCTGGCTGATCTGATAGCCCTGCGGCAGATCGGCGTAGAAGTAGTTCTTGCGGTCGAACCGGCTGTATTTGTTGATCTGCGCCTCGATCGCCATGCCGGTGCGCACCGCCTGGCGGATGCATTCGCGATTGGGCACGGGCAGCATGCCCGGCATCGCCGCATCGACAAGGCTGACCTGCGTGTTCGGCTCGGCCCCGAATTCCGTACTCGCGCCGCTGAACAGCTTGGCGTTGGAAGTGACCTGCGCATGGACCTCGAGGCCGATCACGACCTCCCATTCGCCCGTGGCGCCCTGGATGCGGTAAGTGCTCATATCAACTCTCACGTCATCCCAGCGAAAGCTGGGATCTTTCTCGGTCACGTCCGACCTGGCGGACAGCGATCCCAGCTTTCGCTGGGATGACGAAAATTACCACCACTTCTCCGGCTGCGCGTCGAACCCGGCGCGCTGCTGGATCGCTAGTCCCGTGTTGAGCACGCCCTGCTCGTCGAACGGCTTGCCGACGATCTGCAGCCCGAGCGGCAGGCCATCGGCATTGACCATGGCGGGTACGCTCATCGCGGGCAGGCCCGCGAGGCTGGCGGGCACCGCGAAGACATCGTTGAGATACATCGTCAGCGGGTCTTCGTTGAGCGAACCCAGCGGGAAGCTGGCGGTCGGCGTGGTGGGCGCGAGGATTGCGTCGCATTGCGCGAACGCCTGCTCGAAGTCCTGGCTCACCAGCGTGCGGATCTTCTGCGCCTGCGTGTAATAGGCATCGTAGAAGCCGGCGCTGAGCACATAGGTACCGATCAGGATACGGCGCTTGACCTCGTCGCCGAAACCGGCGGCGCGGGTGGCGGCATACATGTCCTGCAGCCCCGCCCCGTCGGGCAGGTCGCGCAGGCCATAGCGCACGCCGTCATAGCGCGCGAGATTGCTCGAGGCCTCGGCGGGCGCGACGATGTAATAAGCGGGCAGCGCGTATTTGGTGTGCGGCAGCGAGATATCGACGATCTCGGCGCCCGCGTCGCGCAGCCATTCCTTGCCCTGCTCCCAGCTCTTGAGAATGGCCTCGTCGGTGCCGTCCATCCGGTATTCCTTCGGGATACCGATCTTCTTGCCCTTGAGGTCTGCCGACAGGCCCGCTTCCCAGTTGGGCACGTCCATCTGCAGGCTGGTCGCGTCCTTGGGATCGAAGCCAGCCATGGCCTCGAGCATGATCGCGCAATCTTCGACGCTGCGTGCCATCGGGCCCGCCTGGTCGAGACTGGAGGCGAAGGCGACGACGCCCCAGCGGCTGCAGCGGCCATAGGTCGGCTTGATCCCGCAGATACCGGTGAAGGCGGCGGGCTGGCGGATCGAACCGCCGGTGTCGGTGCCGGTCGCCGCAGGCGCAATCCGTGCGGCGACCGCGCTGGACGAACCGCCCGACGAACCGCCCGGGCTCATCGCGGCATTGGTGCCTTCCTTGCGCCAGGGCGAATTGACGTTGCCGAAATAGCTGGTCTCGTTCGAGCTACCCATCGCGAACTGGTCGAGGTTGAGCTTGCCCAGCATGCCCGCACCCGCATCCCACAGGTTCTGCGAGACGGTGCTCTCGTATTCGGGAGTGAAGCCTTCGAGGATGTGGCTCGCGGCGGTGGTCTGCACACCCTTGGTGGCGAACAGATCCTTCATACCGATCGGCACGCCGCCCATGGCGCCCAGATCCTCGCCCCTGGCGCGCTTGGCATCGGCGGCATCGGCCGCCGCCAGCGCGTGGTCGGGCGTGGTCACGATGAAGGCGTTGAGGTCGGCCGCTTCGGCCACGGCGGCGTTGAAGGCTTCCGCCACTTCGCGCGCGGTGAAACTGCCGCCCGCTACGCCGTCGCGGATCGCCTTGACGCCGAGTTTGGTCAGTTCGGTCATGCTTCGTCACCCTGAACTTGTTTCAGGGTCCATTTCGCCACAATCACGGTGTCGTCCTCAAAAGAGCTGCGTTCCTGTTCCTGGATCCTGAAACACGCGCGGCTTTGCCGCTGTTCAGGATGATCGAATGAAAATGCGGGGCTTTTCATTCGATCACCTTGGGCACGCCGAAGAAGCCGTGTTCGGCCGCCGGGGCATTGGCGAGCACATCCTCGCGCCGCCCGCCGCCGGTCTTGGGATCGGCATCGACCACATCGTCGCGCAGGCGCAGCGTATTGGGAATGACCGCGGTCATCGGCTCGACGCCGCTGGTATCGACCTCGCCCAGCTGTTCGACCCAGTCGAGAATGTTGTTGAGTTCGGGGACCATCGTATCGAGTTCGTCATCGCCCATCTTGATGCGGGCGAGCGAGGCGATCTTGGCCACTTCTTCGCGTGTGACTGACATGCTCGCGCACTAGCCGCGCGAAGGCCGCGCTTCAAGCAGCGATGCTGCAGCGCAATGCTATTCGAAGGGCTGCCCCGCGGGCTGACCGTCGATATAGACCCGCCGCCCGGTCCATTCGCGGATTTCCACCTGTGATCCCGCGCGCTGTTCCGGCGCGTCGAACTCCCCCCTGATCGCCGCTTCGCGGGCTGCCGTGACCGCTGCCTGATCGGCCGGCTGGGCAAGATCGAACTCTTCCCATGCGATGCGCCCATCCTCGACCAGCGCGACCCGGCGCCGCCCATTGTCGCCGGCCCCGGCATCCAGCGCCACACAGGGGTTATCGCAGCGCCACGGCGAGGCGCGGACATGGCTTTCGACGTGGCGGCGCAGCGTCTCGTCCTCGAACTGCATCCGCAAATTCGTGAGCCGTTCGTTGCGCTCGGTGCCTCTCTCGACATCCCGATAGGTGCGGGCTTCCTGCGCGAGGGCATCGGCGGCAAGCTCTGCCGTCTCGGCATCGTCACTCTTCGCCAGCCGCTCCAGGGCTTCACGCCCCGCATCGCCGAAGTCCCAGCGCAGCGCGTCGAAATCGAATTCGTCCACGGCGACCTCGCCCGCATCGAACCGCGCAATCTGGTTGCGCGCGGAAATCGCGCCGAAATCGAACAGCGGCAGCGCGAGGATGAAGGCCAGCACGCAGGTCGCCACCGCGAGATGCATGTTGGCGCTGCGTACGCGCTCCATCCACCCTGACATGCGCCCGCGGATCGGCGCGGCGAAATAGGCGACGCCGTAGGCCACCGCGACCGCGACGGCGACGATGCCCCACAGCCGTTCGGGGCTGAGCCCGTATTCGGCGATCCGCGTGCCGGTCGAGATCGCCGCGAGCAGCGCCAGCGGGAGGATCGCCAGCGCCAGCACCAGCGAAGCCCAGCGCAGCGCGCGGTTACCGCTGACCTCGTGATCGGCATTGCGAATCACCGCATTGACCAGCACGAAGGCGACCACCGCCACCGAGAGCAGCAGCGGCGTGGGGCTTTCGGTCGCATTCCACAGCACCGCTATGCCGCTCGCCAGCACAGCCAGCAGGAAGATCGCCAGCGCGGCCGCCAGCGGCACCGCGATGATCGAGAACACCAGCATCACCACCGATTGCAGCGTGCCGATGACCTTCAACTGGTTGCGCAGCACGCCCAAGGCGGCGCCAAATGCCGCACCCGAGAAGGTCCAGCCGAACCATGGTTCGTCGACCACGTTCTCGACGATATCGATATCGATGGCCGAGAACAGCGCCGCCAGCAGCACCACCAGCAGCCAAGAAACACCGGTGAAGACAAGCGCCCCGGCACCGCTGATGGCATCGGTCCAGACATGGAAGTGCGTCTGGTCATAGGCCGTCCGCCAGCGCAGCCGGTGGAACCCCGCCTGGAACAGCGGCAAGGCCAGCGTGATCGCGACCAGCCCCGCGGCAAGCCAGAAAGTTTCGTCGGCATAGCGGTCCCCCGCAGCCGTGACGCGCCACGCGATCCCCGCCATGACCAGCGCGACCAGTCCGGCAAAGACCAGCGGCTCCTTCCAGCGGGCGCGATCGACGGTGAAGGCCAGCGCCAGCGGACCAAAGGCAAATGCGGCGACCAGCGCGGCGCGCCACGGCGGCATGTTGTCCGCATTCCAGTCGGAGAACAGATGGACACAGAGCCCGGCGATGCCCAGCAGGACGGCGAGCGCCCAGGGCCGCAGCGGCCAGTCGGTATGGGCGGCGGGCGCGTGGTCGGTGACTGCCTCGTTCATGCGCCCGGCCCCGTTCCTATTCCGCCGGCGGCCCCGCCTGGCCTTCGGCGCCCTGTTCGCCCATCATCTGCTGCAGCGCAGCGGCGCGGGCCTGGAAATCGTCGCGGCTCATGAAATCGACCACTTCGACCTCGAACACCAGGTCGGCATTGGCCGGGATCGGCGAGCCCGGGGGCGGTTCGGCGCCATAGGCCTGATCGGCGGGAATCGTCAGCACGTAGCTGCCGCCCTTCTGCATCTGCTGCAGGCCCTCGATAAAGCCGTCGATGATCGCGCCTTCCTCGAGCAGCAGCGGATTGCCTTCGGGGAACAGGCCGGGCGGCACCGGCAGCGGCTGCGAGCGGTCGAATTCGGTCCCGTCGGCGAGCTTGCCGACATAATTGACGAACACCACGTCGCCGACCTGGGGCGAATCGCCTGCACCCGCGGTCACCGTCTCGACATCGAGCCCCTTGGGCATGGCGGCCCAGGCCAGACCGGCGCCGATGAGGACGGCGAGGATCACCCCGAGCCACAGCTTGGTCAGCGAGCCCTTGGCGACGGGCTGGAGGGGAACGCGGGTAATCTCGGTCATGGGTAATTCTTCCGGATACGCAAAGGGCGCGGATTGCTCCGCGCCCTCATGGCTTAGCTTCGATATCGCATCAACGGCTTATTTGACGCCGTCGCGCTCCATCCGCTTACGCTCGAGCTTGCGCGCGCGGCGCACGGCAGCGGCCTTTTCGCGGGCGCGCTTCTCGCTCGGCTTCTCGTAGTGGCGGCGCAGCTTCATTTCGCGATACACACCTTCACGCTGCAGCTTCTTCTTGAGCGCGCGGAGGGCCTGGTCGACATTGTTATCGCGAACCATGATCTGCATAAACTTCAATACCTCGACTTTGCGGGCCAGAGCCCGCGCAAAAGCGGGGTATGCCTCCTTGAATAGGGTTTCGCTTGTTCAACGAAAAGCGCGCCGAATCCGTTCCGGACCGGCTCGAACGGAGGCGCACATACGGATTCTCGCGACTGAAAGCAAGTATTACTCGCTCGCTGCAGCATCGGGATGACGAACGCGCAATTGGCGGCTAAGGGCAGCGGCAATGTCTACCTTTACTCCATTTGTCGCCGCACTGCACGTCTTTGTCGGCGGCGGGTTCGGCGCAGTGCTGCGCTGGCAGCTCGGCCGCGCGATGACCGGCTGGCTTGGCGTGCCTATCGTCACCGCCTTTCCTTTCGCCACGCTCGCGGTCAATGCCGCGGGTAGCCTCGCCATGGGCCTGCTCGCCGGATGGCTGGCGCGCCACGGCGGCGGGGGCGGCGAACAATTGCGCCTGCTGCTGGGGGTCGGCCTGCTCGGCGGGTTCACCACCTTCAGCGCGTTCAGCCTCGAAATGGTAATGCTGCTCGAACGCGGCAATTATCTTTTCGCCCTGCTCTACGGGATCCTGTCGATCGCTATGGGCATCACCGGGCTGATGGTCGGGCTTGGCGTGATGAGGATGGCAGGATGAAAACCTCCGACGAAGTACGCAGCTTCACCGTGGACGCCGACGATGACGGGATTCGCGTCGATCGCTGGTTCAAGCGGCACCTGCCGCAGGTCGGTTTCGGTACGGTCAGCAAATGGGCGCGCACCGGGCAGGTCCGCGTCGACGGCAAGCGGGTGAAGCCCGACGACCGGCTGGCCGAGGGGCAGCAGATCCGCGTGCCCCCGGGCGGCGATGCGCCGCATAAGCAGCCCAAGACCAAGCGCGAGCTCAAGCCCGCCGAGATCGAGCAGGCCGAGGCCATGCTGATCGAGCAGACCAAGAGCGCGCTGGTGATCAACAAGCCGCCGGGCCTTGCGACGCAGGGCGGGACCAACACGTTCAACCATGTCGACGGTCTGCTCGACGCCTATGTCGAAGGCGAGGACGAACCGCGCCCGCGGCTGGTCCACCGGCTCGACAAGGATACCAGCGGCGTATTGCTGGTGGCGCGCACGCCGGGCAGCGCGGCCTATTTCTCGAAGCGCTTTTCGGGCCGTTCGGCGAAAAAGATCTACTGGGCGCTGGTAATCGGCGTACCCGATGTGAAGGAAGGCGTGATCGAGGCGCCGCTTGCCAAGCAGCCCGGATCGGGCGGCGAGAAAATGCATGTCGACCACGAGGGCGGCCAGCCGGCCAAGACCAAGTACCGGGTCGTCGATGCAGTGGGCAAGAAAGCCGCCTGGCTCGAACTGCAGCCGCTGACCGGTCGCACGCACCAGCTCCGCGTGCATTGCGCGGCGATGGACCACCCGATCGTCGGCGACGGCAAATATGGCGGCAAGGAAGCCTTCCTGACCGGCTCGATCAGCCGCAAGATGCACCTCCACGCGCGGCGGTTGATCATCGACAGCCCTGACGGCGGCAAGCTCGACGTGACTGCGGACCTGCCCGAACATTTCGCCGCTTCGATGGAGCAGCTCGGCTTCGATGTGAACCTGTCCGATGCCACCCCCATGCGCGACGATCCGCCGCCCAGGACTCGCGAGGAAAAGAAGCAGCAGGCGCGCCAGCATGCGAAGAACTATCGCAAGTCGCAGCGCTCGCCGCGGCGTGCGCGCGGTGCAGCGCCGACCAAGCCGAAGAAGCCCCGGGGCAAGGCCTGATGCATCCCAACCCGCTCTACCACGGTGACGATCGGCCAGCCATCGAAGCGATGATTGCCCAAATCGGCGTGGGGACCGTGTTCCTGCAGACCCCCGCCGGTCCGCGCGCGGCGCGCACCCCGCTCGTCATGGGCGGGCATAACCGCATTCACTTCCATCTGGCGAAAGCCAACGCGCTGTTCGAACATCTGGACGGGGCCAGCACGCTGGTCACCGTGGACGGGCCCGGCGGCTATGTCTCACCGCGCTGGTATGCTGATCGCGATACGGTCCCGACATGGAACTATGTCGCGGTCGAGGCGGTCGGAACGGTGCGCCGGATGGCCGACGACGAGCTCGAAACCTTCCTCCATCGCCTGATCGCGCTGCAGGAAGACCGCCTGGGCGCGGACCGCTGGAACGCCGACGAAGCCAGCGAAACCGTGTGGCAGCGCCTGTTTACAGGGATCGCGGGTTTCGAACTCGCGGTCGAGGAATACCGCCCCACGATCAAGCTGTCGCAGGACAAGCCCGCCCCCGTTCGCGCGGCCATCGCTGCGGGCCTCGAAAGCGCAGGCAATCGCGACCTCGCGGCGGCAATGCGCGAGCTGCCCGCATGAGCCGCTTCGTCGTATTCGATTGCGATGGCACGCTGGTCGACGGGCAGGCGGCGATTTGCGAGACGATGGAGCTCGCTTTCGCCAATGCGGGTCTGGTCGCCCCCGAACGCAACAAGGTGCGCCGGATCGTCGGGCTCAGCCTGCCCTATGCGCTGCGTGAACTGGCCCCCGAGGCCAGCGACGACCAGCGTCACGCGGTGGTCGAAGCCTACAAGCTGGGCTATCGCGACCTGCGCCTGTCGGGTGCGCTGCGCGAGCCCCTGTTCGAGGGCATCGCCGCGCTGATCGACGAGCTCGACGCCGAAGGGCGGCTGCTGGGTGTCGCCACGGGCAAGAGCGACCGCGGGCTGCACGCCTGTCTCGACACGCATGGCATCAAGCACCGGTTCGTGTCCTTGCAGACCGCCGACCGCCATCCGTCCAAGCCGCATCCCGCCATGCTGGAAGCCGCGCTGGACGATGCAGGCGTGTCCCCGGGCGATGCAGTAATGATCGGCGATACCAGTTTCGATATGGAGATGGCGGTCGCGGCCGGCGTACGCGCGATCGGGGTGTCGTGGGGCTATCACGAACCGCAGGAACTGTTCAATACGGGCGCCAGCGCCGTCGCCGAAACCGCACAGCAATTGGGAGATTTGATCCGTGGACCAGCATGATCCGGCCAAGGCGCGCTTCCTGACGATCCAGGCCGTCCGCCTGTCGGGCGTGGCGCTGGCGGTGCTCGGCGCGCTGGTGCTGGGGAAGGTCCTGCCCCTGCCCGAATTCGTCGGCTACATCTTCCTCGCGCTGGGCGCGGTCGACGTATTCATCCTGCCGATCTTCCTCGCCAAGCGCTGGAGAAGCGGCGAGTGAAGCGGTTCTACAAGGACGTCAGTGTCGAGCGGAGTGCAGCGGGCTATCACGTCGCGCTCGACGGTCGCCCGGTCAAGACGCAGCGCGGCGGGAGCCAGATCGTCGGCTCGAAGGCGCTGGCCGAGGAACTCGCCGCCGAATGGGCGGGCCAGGGCGAGACGATCGACCCCGCGCGCTTCGCCTTTCGCGACATGGCCGATTATGCGCTCGATGTCGTGTCCGCCGACCGCGCGGGGATAGCCGCCAAGCTGCTGCGCTACGCGGAAACCGACACGCTCTGCTATCGCGCCGATCCGGACGAGCCGCTGTGGCACCGCCAGCGCGAGGTTTGGGACCCGCTGGTCGATGCACTGGAAGCGCGCGAGGGTGTGACGCTCGAACGCGTCAGCGGCGTCGTCGCCCGCCCGCATCCGGCGGCAACGATGGAAACCCTCAAGGCGCGCATCGAAACCCACGACGACTTCACGCTCGCCGCGCTGGAGCAATTGACCGCGCTCGCTGCATCCTTGTGCATCGGCCTTGCCGCGCTGGATGACGATGCCGAGGGAGAAGCGCTGTGGGCCGCCGCCAATCTGGAAGAAGACTGGCAGATCGAGCAATGGGGCGCGGATGAAGAAGCCGCTGCGCGCCGCGCGAAGCGGCTGGAGGCGTTTCTGAAGGCGATGGCCTTCGTGCGGCTGGCGCGCGCCTGAACCGGTCTAGCCGACCCAGTCGGCGATTTCTCCGGCCACCTGGTTGGCCGCCTGATTGAGCGCCGGACCGACGAAGGCGATTTCGGGCGCGGCAACGGGGACGCGTGCTTCGAAGCGGCGCGTCATGGGCTCTGCGTCAGCGGTATTGCGGACCGCGTCGAAGGTCACCACGGCTTCGCGCGTGCGCGCGTCATAGCCGAAGGCGCGCAGCGAGCCGTGGAGGCGATCGGTCGCGTTGACTCCCGGATCGGCGCCATCGATGACCACGCGGCCGGTGCGCGAACGGATCGTTTCGGCGACCAATTGCCCGAACAGCCGCGCGGGCCGATCGACCCAGACGGCGTCCTGCAGATAGGCGAGCTGCGTATCGGTGACCTGCACCGGCACGCGGGTGACATCGAGCGCGCGGGTTGCTTCGAATTCGACCATGGCCAGCGCGGTGCCCTGCGCGGCTGCCGCGCCGGCGCCCGCGGGTGCAGTCGCGGTAGGCGTCAGCGTCAGCAGGCTGTCGGGCGCTTCGCCGCCGAAGCTGAGGCAGCCACCGAGCAGCAGGACCGGGGCCAAGACGGCAAGTGTGATGGTGCGTGTCATGCTCTGGCCCCTTACGGCTTGTAGTCGGGCAGCGGCTGGCTCGAAAGCAGCGCGCCCGCGCCCTTCTCGTCGATCGTCTCGGTCACATCGCGCAGCGCCTTGCTGGTCGCGCGCAGGTCGCGCAGCGTCGCTTCGGCGGCGGGCAGCGTGCTTTCGGTCAGCTGCCGGGTGGCCGGGCGCGCTTCGTTGAGCGTGTCTTCGAGCGCCTTGGCCGCGCCACTGGCGGATTCGAGCGTCGAGCGCAGGTCGCGCGCGATCGCCTCGCCTTCCTGGTTGAGGATGCGATCGGTCGAGGCAGTGACCTTCTCGAACTGGTCGAGCGCCTCGCTTGCTTCGCGCAAGGTCACCTGCAGTTCGGCCATCGTGCGTTCGAGCTGCGGCGCTGCGGCGGCAAAGCCCGCGCTGGCGGCATTGGTGTTGGCGAGGATCTGCGAGATTTCTTCCTGGTTGCGGTCGCTCAGCAACACGGTCAGCCGCTCGGTCAGCGTGGCCAGCCGCTCGAGCAGTAGCGGCGCGCTGGCGAGCACGGCGCCGAACCCGCCGCCGGTGGTGGGCGGAATGATCGGCACGCCTTCGGTGCAGGCGGTGGTCTCGCACGAGATCGGCGGCGCCCCGCTGCGCGCGCCATCGAGCGTGATCGTCGAAACGCCGGTAAAGCTGCCCTGGATCGTCGCGGTGGTGCCGACCAGGATGGGCACGCTTTCCTTCACCTTGATCCGCACGCGGACGAATTCGGGGTCCTTGTCCCACAGCACGATTTCATTGACCTGCCCCACGGGCACGCCGGCGAAATCGACCGAGCTGCCATTGGCGAGGCCGGCGACCGACTGCTTGAAGAAGATGTCATATTCGTTCTGCGCCCCGCCGCCGAGGCGCGCGAGCCAGACGATGAACAGCGCGAGCGCGCCGAGGATCAGCAGCGTTACCGCACCGACCCAAACGTGATTTGCCCGCGTTTCCATTGGTTTCGCCCTATGCCTTGCCCGCAGGCGGTTTGTCCAACGCTTTGACCGCATGCGCGGCCACCGGTTTGTCCATGTGTCGGCGCAATTCGTCGAGCGCCTGCGCGGTCAGCGCCGCGCGTCCGCGGGGACCGTTGAAATATTGCTGGATCCACGGATGGTCCAGCTCCATCAGATTGGGAACGGTGTCGACTGCGATCACCTGCTTGTCCGCCAGCACCGCCACGCGGTCGCAGATTTCGTGCAGCGTATCGAGATCGTGGGTGATCAGGAACACGGTCAGCCCGAGCGTTTCCTTCAACTCCAGCGTCAGCCGGTCGAAAGCCGCTGCACCGACCGGATCGAGCCCCGCGGTCGGCTCGTCGAGGAACAGGAGTTCGGGGTCGAGCGCGAGCGCGCGGGCGAGCCCGGCGCGTTTCTTCATCCCGCCCGACAATTCGGAGGGAAACTTGGCCACCGCTTCTTCGGCAAGCCCCGACAGCACCACCTTGTAGCGCGCGATCTCGTGGCGCAGGTCGGCTTCGATATCGGGGTAGAACTGCTTGAGCGGGACTTCGACATTCTCGCCCACGGTCAGCGTCGAGAACAGCGCCCCGCCCTGGAACAACACGCCCCAGCGGTTGCGGATGCCGATATGCACATTGGGATCGGTGTCGATGATCGACTTGCCGAACACGCGAATATCGCCCGCAGTCGGCCTTTGCAGCCCGATGATCGAGCGCATCAGCACGCTCTTGCCGGTGCCCGACCCGCCGACCACGCCGAGGATTTCCCCGCGCCTGACCTTGAGATCGAGGTTCTCGTGAACGACCTGCGGCCCGAAGGCATTGGTCAGCCCCTCGACCACGATCGGGTAATCGCCGCGATAGCGTTCGTGGCGGCCCAGTTCGCGCCCGGTTTCGTCCTGCGCCATCAGCCCCACCCGATTTCGGTAAAGAATACGGCGAAGAAGGCGTCGATCACGATCACCGCGAAAATGCCCGTCACCACCGCCATGGTGGTGCGCAGGCCGACGTCTTCCGAATTCCCCTTGACCTGCATGCCGTGATAGCAGCCCGCCAGCGCGACGATCAGCCCGAACACCGGCGCTTTGACCAGCCCGACCCACAAATCGTAGATCGGGACCACGTCCTGGATCCGGGTGAGGAAGGTCCAGAACGGAATGCCCAGCATGAACTGCCCGACGAACGCGCCGCCGATAATCGCAACCCCGGAGGCATAGAAGCCGAGCAGCGGCATCATCAGCACCGCGGCCAGGATGCGCGGAACGACCAGCGCCTCCATCGGCGAAATGCCAATGGTCTGCATCGCGTCGACTTCCTCGGTCAGCCGCATGGTGCCGATCTGCGCGGCAAAGGCGCTGCCCGACCGGCCCGCAACCATGATCGCGGTCATCAGCACACCCAGTTCGCGCAAGGTTATGCGCCCGACGAGGTTAACCGTCAGCGTCTCGGCACCGAATTGCTGCAATTGCACCGCGCCCTGCTGCGCGATGACGACGCCGATCAGGAAGCTCATCAAGCCGATGATCGGCAGCGCCGACACCCCCACCAGTTCAAGCTGGCGGACCAGCGCAAGCAGGCGGAAGCGGCGCGGATGGCGGATCAGGCTCCCGATGGAGATCAGCAGCGCGCCCAGAAAGCCGATCACGCCATATGCACCGTGGCGGGCGTTGAACAGCTTGTCGCCCACCGCCTGCGGCACGCGCTCCCACACGGGCAGGCGCGGCGCGGTGATGTCTTCCTCGACGCTCATGCCCTCGAGCGCGCCGACCAGCCGCTGGGCGCGATCGCTCGCACCGACGATCTCGGCATCGTGCGTCTTCGACAGGCTGCAGGCCACCCATGCGCCGACCGTATCGATTTCGCTGATGGCAGACAGGTCGATGGTGCCGATGGGCCCATCGAGGACCCGCAAATCCTGGTCGATCGCACCAATGGTCGAGACCAGATAGGGCCCGGAGAGCACGAGGACCGTAGCCCCGTCATCATCCTCGATCAGTTCGTATTCGGCGAAACCACCCATTGCGGCGTCGTATGCGAGCAAATCCTCCACTTGCCAAGCGGCTATCGCGCGAGTTCACCTGCAGCGTTGCATCGCACCAAGGGCGCTGGCAAAGGCCAGTCGCATGAGCACCGAGCTACCCACGACCTTCGACCCGGCCGAAATCGAGCAGCGCTGGTACGCGCATTGGGAAGACCAGGGCCTGTTCCGGCCCGACCGCCCCGACGCCGAGCCCTATACGATCGTCAATCCGCCGCCCAACGTCACCGGCAGCCTGCATATCGGCCACGCGCTCGACAACACGCTGCAGGATATCATGATCCGCTACGAGCGGCTGCGCGGCAAGGACGCGCTGTGGGTGGTGGGCACCGACCATGCGGGCATCGCCACGCAGATGGTCGTCGAACGCCAGCTGGAAGCGAAGCAGGACAAGCGCACCAATTACAGCCGCGAGGATTTCGTCGCCAAGGTGTGGGAGTGGAAAGAGGAAAGCGGCGGCACGATCACGCGCCAGCTGCGCCGCCTCGGCTGTTCGATGGACTGGAGCCGCGAACAGTTCACCATGGACGAGCATTTCAGCAATGCCGTGCTCAAGACTTTCGTCGACCTTTATAACGACGGGCTGATCTACCGCGACAAGCGGCTGGTAAACTGGGACCCCAAGCTCAAGACCGCGATCTCCGACCTCGAGGTCGAGACGCAGGATGTGAAGGGTTCGTTCTGGCATTTCCGCTACCCGCTCGAAGATGGCGTCACGCTGGCCGACGGACGCGACTATATCGAGGTTGCGACCACGCGCCCCGAAACCATGCTCGCCGACATGGCGGTGGCGGTGCATCCCGATGACGAGCGCTACAAATCGGTCGTCGGCAAGCATGTCGTCCTGCCGATCACCGGCCGCTGCGTGCTGATCGTGGCCGACGAACACGCCGATCCCGAACTGGGCAGCGGCGCGGTGAAGATTACCCCGGGGCACGATTTCAACGATTTCGAAGTCGGCAAGCGCGCAGGGTTCAAGCCCGCCGAGATGCTCAACATGCTCGATGGGGAAGCCAATGTCTGCCAGACCGCCGACGGGCTGGTGCCCGAGGAATTCCTCGGCCTGCACCGGTTCAAGCGCGACGGGGTGGACGGGGCGCGCGAACTGGTGGTCCAGCGGCTGAAGGACAGCGGCCACCTCATCCCGCATATCGCCAGGACCAAGAAGGGTGAGGAACAGGAACTCGATGCCGAACCGCGCACCATCGCAACGCCCTTCGGCGACCGCGGCGGCGTGGTGATCGAACCCTGGCTGACCGACCAGTGGTATGTCGATGCCGAGAAGCTGGCGGTGAAGCCGATCGAGGCAGTGAAGAACGGCGACGTCGAGATCGTCCCTAAGAGCTGGGAGAAGACCTTCTTCAACTGGATGGAAAACATCCAGCCATGGTGCGTCAGTCGCCAGCTATGGTGGGGGCACCGGATCCCGGCGTGGTATGGGCCTCATCTCAACGATGGCGCGCTCATCCCATCGTTCGATAGCCTGCGTTTCATTGCCAATAATGAAGCCGAAGTCATCGAGCAGGCAAAAGAGATCTACGGCGATCGCGAAATTGTATTCGTCACCCGCACGGAAGCGGCCGAATACGCAGGGAACCTTGATCAGACGAAGGTTCTTCTCTGGCGCGACGAAGACGTGCTCGACACCTGGTTCTCGTCCGCGCTGTGGCCCTTTGCCACACTCGGCTGGCCGGAGAATCCCTCTCCCCCTGCGGGAGAGGGAGGCGCGCCGACAGGCGCGGAGGGTGAGGGGGCGGCGACCATGGTCGCCGCTGACACGGCGAACCCCTCTCCCAACCCTCTCCCGCAAGGGGAGAGGGCTTCGCTGCTCGCCAAGCACTATCCCAACAACCTGCTGATCTCCGGTTTCGACATCCTGTTCTTCTGGGATGCGCGCATGCTGATGATGGGCCAGTACAACACGGGCAAGAACCCCTGGCCCAAGCTCTATCTGCACGGGCTGGTCCGTGCTGCCGACGGCGCCAAGATGTCGAAATCGAAAGGCAATGTCGTCGACCCGCTGGGCCTGATCGACCAGTACGGTGCCGATGCGCTGCGCTTCTTCATGGCGGCGATGGAAAGCCAGGGCCGCGACATCAAGATGGATGACAAGCGGATCGAGGGCTACCGCAACTTCGCCACCAAGCTGTGGAATGCGACGCGTTTCTGCCAGTCGAACGGTATCGGCGCGAGCACCAGCATTGCCGCACCAAAGGCCGCCCATGCGGTCAACCGCTGGATCATTGGGGAAGTCGTCCAGACCAGGCAGGCGCTCGACGCGGCGCTGGCCGATCTGCGTTTCGATGCGGCAGCGAACACGATCTATCACTTCGTGTGGGACCGGTTCTGCGACTGGTATATCGAACTGGTCAAAGGCAATTTCGACGAGGAAACCAGGGCGGTCGCCGGGTGGGCGCTCGACCAGATCCTCGTGATGCTGCATCCCTTCATGCCCTTCATCACCGAAGAACTGTGGTCCAAGCAGGGCGACCGTGCCGATTATCCGCTGATCACTGCAAAGTGGGTCGATCCGCAGGCCGAAGTGGATGCCGAGGCCAAGGCCGAGATCGACTGGCTGATCGCGCTGACCAGCGCGATCCGCACCGCCAAGAACGAGTTGGGCATTGCCCCCGGCGCCAAGCTGGAAGCCTTCTGCCCCGCCCCCAGCGCGCTGGCGAAATCGGTGGTCGAGGCCAATGCCGGGGCCATCGAACGGCTCGCGCGCCTGACCGCGATCCACTTCGCCGAAGCGCCCGCTGGCGCGGCGATGCAGATCGCAGCGAGCGAGGATGCGCTTGTCATTCCGCTCGAAGGCGTGATCGATATCGAGGCGGAGAAGACCCGCCTGTCGAAGGCGCTGGAGGCGTCGGCCAAGGAAGCCAAGTCGCTCGAAGGACGGCTGTCGAACGCGAACTTCGTCGAACGCGCCAAGCCCGAAGCGGTCGAGAAGGCGCGCGCCGACCATGCGCACCACACCGCCGAAGTCGCGCGGCTCGAAGCCGCCCTGGCGCGGCTCGGCTAACAAAACACGCCTAACCCTCTCGTCAGCCCGGACTTGATCCGGGGTCAGGCTTCTTCGCTCGGCCTTGGGCTCGCAACGAAGAACAGCCCGACCCCGGCTCGGAGGCCGGGGTGACGCGTGGTGGCGATTTCCTACGCAGCCCGATTGTGTCATGAACGTGCCAATGGCCCACGCCCCTACCCTAACCTCCGACGCGCATCTTCAATCGACCCACTCGATCAAACCCCGCATGACTGATCGGTTCGATTTTTGCGCCTGGACCGTGGTCCATGCGGTCCATGTGTGCGCCGCGCACGACGAACCGAGTGAGGGTGCCCGATGCCGCTAGTCCTCGCCACGCAGGCTCCGGGTGAGCCGGAGATCTTCGCCAGCGTGCAGGGCGAAGGACCAAGTGCGGGCATGCCCTGCACCTTCCTACGCCTGTCGCGCTGCAATCTCGCCTGCGTGTGGTGCGACACCGCCTACACCTGGCACTTCGCGGGCGACGAGCGGCCGCACCGCGACGGGGTGGAGTTCGACCGCACGGCCAACCAGCTCACGCTGGGCGAGGAAGAGGTCGCCGCGCGCATCACCGCGCTGGGCCAGAAGCGCCTCGTCATCACCGGCGGCGAACCCTTGCTGCAGGCGCCCGCGCTAGCGCGGCTGCTGGGCCATCTGCCCGATGTCACGGTGGAGATCGAAACCAATGGCACGACCAGGGCAAGCCCCGCGCTCGACATCCGCATCGACCAGTTCAACGTCAGCCCCAAGCTCGCGCATAGCGGCAATCCGGCCGAACTGGCCCTGATCCCCGAGCGGCTCGACGCCTATGCCACCGACCCGCGCGCCTGGTTCAAGTTCGTGATCGCTGCGCCGGCGGACCTCGACGAGGTGCTGGCGCTGCGCGATCGCTACCGCTTCAAGCCCGACCACGTCTTCCTGATGCCCGAGGGCACCGACAGCGAGACGCTGCGCGAACGCGAGCAGTGGCTCGCGCCGCTATGCGTCGAACACGGCTTCAGGATGAGCGACCGGCTGCATATCCATTTGTTCGGCGATACGCGGGGCACTTGAGGCGTCAGTCATTGCGAGCGTAGCGAAGCAATCCAGTTCCAAGCGTTCGGGCCAGTGCGGGTACTCTGGATTGCCGCGCCGCCTGCGGCTCATCGCAATGACCTATATGGACGGATCAGCCCTGCGAGCGCCAGCGCTGGACGGTGCGCTGGACCATGTCCTCTTCGCCGCCGGCATTGTTCCACAATTCGACGAAGCTGGGGTCTTCCGACGCGGGCCGTTTCGATTCCTCGAGATTGTCGAAGCTCATGCGGATCGGGACGGCGACACCCTCGCCGCAGATGATGCACTCGCGGTTGCGCAGTGCGGGGATCGCATCGAGGAAGCCGCGCGCGCCTTCGGGCATCGCCGCGCGGACGAATTCCTGGTCGCGGTCGTTGTTGAGGCGCATCGAGAGGATCGTGCCGCACTGCGACAGCACGCCTTCGGCAAGGTCGGACGGACGCTGCGTGATCAGGCCCAGGCTGATGCCGTACTTACGGCCTTCCTTGGCGATGCGCGACAGGATGGTGCCGACCGAATTGCCATCGGCGTTCTTCTCGTTGGGGACGTAGCGGTGGGCTTCTTCGCAGACCAGCAGGATCGGCGAGGTCCGCTCGTCGCGGCCCCAGATGGCGAAATCGAACACCAGCCGGCTGAGCACCGCCACCACGGTCGAGGTGATGTCCGACGGGACGCCCGAAACATCGATGATCGAGATCGGCTTGCCGTTCGACGGCATGCGGAAGATCTTGGCGATGAAATCGGCCATCGTGTCGGCCACCAGCATGCCCGAGAACATGAACTGGTAGCGCGGGTCGGCCTTGATCTCGTCGAGCTTGTTCTTGATCCGCATATAGGGCGCGGAATTGGTCGATTTGTCGAGCTTGCCCATCGCGTCCTGGATCTCGTTCGAGAGGTCCGAGAGCAGGTAGGGGATCGGCGAATCCACCGTGATCTTGCCCATGTGCTCGGCCAGCCGGCTCTTCTGCCGCGCCTTGAGCAGGCATTTGGCGAGGATGTCCGCATCGACCTGGTGGTCATTGCCGGTGCTGGTAATCAGCACTTCGCAATGTTCCTCGAAGTTCATGATCCAGTAGGGCATCTGCAGGTTCGAAACGTCGAGGATCACGCCCGTATTGCGAAACGCCGAGGCGTATTCGCCATGCGGATCGATCATCACGATGTGCCCTTCGGGCGCGGCCTCGCAGATGCGGTGCAGGATCAGCGCGGCGCTGGTCGATTTACCCGTACCGGTCGAGCCGAGCAGCGCGAAGTGCTTGCCGAGCATGGCATCGACATAGATGCCGGCGCGGATATCCTTGGTCGGATAGACCTTGCCGATGGTGATCGCGCTGCGCCCATCGCTGGCATAGACCTGTTTCAGATCCGCCGTCGTCGCGGGATAGACCATCGCGCCGGGGACCGGATAGCGCGTCACCCCGCGGCGGAAGCGGTGGAGTTTGCCGGTCAGCTTTTCTTCGGTGCCTTCGCCGAGGAAGTCGATATTGGCGAGGATCGACCCCGCCTTGCGGTCCTGGCGCTGGTTGCGCACGCTGGCGAGCAGCCAGCTGTTGCCCACGCGGATCTTGATCTGCGAGCCGACCTGCCCGGCCATGGCGACCGACGGATCGGTATCGTCGGCACATTCGTTCAGGCGCTGGAGGTCGATCGCGATCTGCGAACTGGAACCCGCGATTTCGAGCACGACGCCGATCGGCTTGCCCGCGTTCTCCCCGACTGCCTCGGGTTCCTGCGCTGACTCGGGCACCTCGCCGGTCTCGGGCGCCGCGGCAGGTTCGGGCGGGCGCGGCGGTGCTTCACCGAGCGTGGCGGCAGCGGGCGGGCCGGGACGTTCCGCAGGGTCTTCGCTGCGGGGCACCTCGAGCGGCGCGGGCTGCGGCTGTGCCTCCGGTTCCGGCTGGCTCATCTCGGCAACAGGCTGCTGCGGCTGGTGGACATAGCCCGACGGCGACACCGCCGGAGCGGAGGACTGTTCGGCGCTACGGCGGATGCGGTCGCGCAGCGAATTGCTACGCGGCTGGGGCGGCTCCGCGCCGTCTTCCTGCGCGGGGTCGAAACTGCGGTAATCCGGATTGCCTGTGTCGTTCATCGATCTGGCTGTGCCCCAACGTCAAACGCGCCCATTGCGCTGGCAGCCTGCCTGACCGAAACTGCTTAAGATGTGGTCAACGATAGTGCCCGGGAAAGGTCAGATCAGAGCGAATAATCGCCCGGCCGCCCAGCCCATTCCGACCGACAGCGCAACCGCCAGCAGGCCGTAGACCAGTGCCCATTCCTGCGAGTAGACCGCGACAATCCGTTCGAAGCCGACTTTCTTGACCTCGACCTCTGCCAGCGCCGAGGCAATCACCCGGCCATCGCGCACCGCGAAGGTCTCTGCCGTATAGGTGCCGGTCGAGACATTGGACGGCAGCGAGATACGCGACTGGTAGAGCACCTGTTCGCTGATCTGGACCCCGCCGAAGTCCTGCTTGTAGAGCTGCTGGCGGGTCTTGAGATCGACCAGCCCGGCTTTGAACCGCGCCTGTTCCTCGGGGTCGATCACCCCGCTGGGCGACAGCTGGATGTAATCGGTCCCGAATTCGTAGATCGCGGCGGTTTTCTCGTCGACGATCGCGTCGATCGGCTGCGAGGATGCGACCGCGAAATAGGACGGGACCGAGCGGAAATCGCTGGTCGCGGCATTGACCCATACGCCGACAAAGCGTTCCTTCTCGCGCAGCCGGACGGGTTCGGAGGGGCCCTTGAGCACCACCACGATGTCGTAATCGCTGCCAGCCGCGCGGCCCTGCGGATCGAGCACTGCGCCGAACAGCAGCAGTTCGGTGCCGGTGAACCCCTGCCGCACCTGCACCTCGTGCTGGCTGACTTCGGGCACGAGGATCGGATCGCGCTGGCCCATCAGCGCAAAGGCGAAGAGGAGAAGCAGCAGCGCCCTCACAGCGGATACAACGTGTAGATTTCCTCGGGCTGGTAGAACAGGCCGAGGAACATGCGGAAGGCGACCGCCAGAACGGTCGCGGCGAGGATCAGGCGCAGCACTTCGGGCTTCGCCTTGACCGCGATCTGCGAACCGATCTGCGCCCCGGTAACCGAGCCGACCAACAGCAGGAAGACCAGCACGATATCGACCGCCTTGGTGGTCAGCGAGTGCATGATCGTGGTCGCCATGGTCACGAACAGGATGTTGTAGAGCGAGGTGCCGACGACGACATTGGCGCTCATCCCGAGGATATAGAGCATCGCGGGCACGAGAATGAACCCGCCGCCCACGCCCATGAGCATGGTCAGCACGCCCACGACGACGCCCACCAGCAGCGGGGCGATCGGGGAGATATAGAGACCCGAGCGGTAGAAGCGCCAGCGCATCGGCAGGCTGGCGACAAGAGGGTGGTGCCTCCGCCGCGCGGCTTGCGAACCGCCCTTGCCCCAGATCGTCTGGACCGCTTCGCGCGCCATCAGCATCCCGATGGTACCGAGCAGGACGACGTAGAGCGCGCTGATGACCACGTCGATCTGGCCGATCGCGCGGAAGAACCGGAACAGGAGCGCCCCGAAGCCCGAACCGATCACGCCGCCTGCCACCATCACGGCGCCCATGCGATAATCGACCCCGCCGCGCCCGCCATGCGCCAGCACGCCGGTAACGCTGGCACCGGTAACCTGGGTCGAGGCCGAAGCCGCGGCCACGGTCGGCGGGATGCCGTAGAAGATCAGCAGCGGTGTGGTCAGGAAACCGCCACCCACGCCGAACAAGCCCGATAGTATCCCGGTCAGCCCCCCCAGCGCGACGATCCATAGTCCGTTGACGGACAGGTTCGCGATGGGGAGGTAGACGTCCATGCCTGCGCCCTATCGCAGCCGGGTGACGGATAAAAGCTGAACTGTGTCAGAAGCCGGTCGAAAGCGTCACGACCCCGCTATCGCCCGGCTCGGCATTGCCCGCCACGCACCAGCGATAGTCGGCCTTGATCGCATTCTCTGCTGCGAGCGAGAGCCGTCACCTACCGCCAGCCCCCAAAGGACGCGCGCCATAATCGAAGCCGCCGATGGTTGATGTGATCTCAGGCGAGGACTGGACTACCTGCCATGCGACATTCGCCTACTTCGTGTTCGGCGGGGCTTGCTTGCTACTAGCGGCATTCATATTGGCTGCTATTGGCAATCGGTAAAGCGTTCACCAAGCAAGCAGGCTAGGCGCGCCCGAAAATACCGGATAAACACACCCTAGGGGAGAGAACATGTTCGGTATTTGGCGCACGCTACTCGCCCTCGAGGTGGTCGCGACACACCTCATCTCGATGAAGATATTCGGCCCTTATGCGGTCGTAGCGTTCTTTGTCCTCTCCGGCTTCCTCATGACTCTCATCATGCAGGGCAGTTATGGGTACACGCAGCAAGGACGCTGGCGCTTCGCCACCAATCGCGCGCTGAGGCTACTGCCCGCCCATTGGTTCGCCTGCGCTGTTGCCCTGGCGCTCATCGCGATACTGCCCGCCTTCGCCTCCGCATATCATCCCGCGCTGACGGCGCCCCAAACGGCCAGCGAATGGCTCTCCAACCTCACGCTGATCTACCCGTCGCTTTACCCGCAAGAGGTGTTCCCGCGGCTGTCGCCTGCCACTTGGGCGCTGACCGTCGAAATCTTCTGGTATGCGCTGATCGCCATCGGCTTATCGCGCACCAAAACAAGCACGCTTCTCTGGCTTTCTGCCTCAGCTGGTTACTGGCTGGCGGCGCTGCTCTTCGACGTGGGCCAGCATGCGGTCTATGGCTCGATTATGGGTGGCAGCCTGCCTTTTGCTATCGGCGCAGCGGCGTATCATTTCCGCGCCGAGCTCGAGACTACGATCGGCCGGCGCTGGGAAACGCTTGCCGGCCTCGTGTTGGGGCGCTGGGGTCTCTGCCTCGCCATGCTGGCGCTATATGCGTTCGGGGATCTCGACTGGCGCGTTCGCGCGATCGGTAATGTCGTCAATGCGCTCCTCGCCGCGGGCACTGTAGTCTATCTTTTCGGCACCAAGATGCCGTGGCGATCGCTTGACAAGCGCATCGGAGATTTCAGCTACCCGATATACCTTCTGCACTGGCCTGCCGGAATGATCGCGGCCTATTTCGTTCTTGGCGAACCATACCACGGGGCGAGCTTGCCGGGCCTGGCAGCCCTTGCAGTTGCTTTGCCTGTTCTCCTCATCTTGTCCTGCGCCGTCGTGTATGGGATCGACCCACTGGTAGAGACGCTTCGCAGCAAGGTCAGGCGTCAGGCACAGGTCGCGCGGGATATAGGATAGAATTGGAAGAAGGTTTCGCCGACCCATTCGCCTGCGCCGGATAGGGCGTCGTCAGCGAACGGGCGATGGCCGTGACAGGCTCTGCGTGCCCATCCTGTTGTGAATGGACTGCGCTTTGGCGAGCACGCTCAATGCGATCGCCAGACCCAACCAGTCGGCAAGGTCCAGATCGCCCTGAGACACCAACTGCGTCAACGTAATCACATAGATCACACCCGAGAATGCACCCAAGGCAAGACGCCTTACCGCTCGCGGCATTTGCTGGTTGATCATGAGGGCGAAGGCTTTGACTGCGAGCAGGCACAGCACCCCGAACCAGATGAACGATGCCAGCAGCCCGATCATCCCCGCCGACAGGTAATTGAACAGAAACAGATTGTGCGGGTAGAGATAGCTGGTGTCACTGAATGACAGCGGGATGCCCATGCCGCCGCCCAGCATCCCGAGCTCGCCCAGCCTTACCAGCACCCGGTCGAGGTCGGTAAACCTCGGGTTGTTCATAATCCGGTAGGCGTATTCCTCGAAAGTCCCCTGCGCTGAAGCGCTGACTGCGATGTACATGATCGCGCTCAAACTCACCCAAAGACCTCCGAAAGTGAGCCATGCGCCGAGCTTCCAATTCCCGTGCATGAAACCGAAATAGGAAAGGTGCGCAATTATCAGCAGGGCACCGTATATCTGCACGCGGTCGCTGAAGGCGATCATGATCACAAAAACCGCGTTTACAAGCGCCAGCCACACCGCCCAGTCCCGCTTGACGCTGCGGTATCGGGTAAGCGCCCGGTCCGCGGCGACGACATGAACCGCCGCAATCGCCGTGGTAACGAAAGCGCTCCCGAACGAATTGGTCGCCTTCGGGGCGATGGAGGAGAAGAAGCTGGAAACCCCCTCGACCCCGAGGCCCTTCATGCCGCCGACGAAATAGAGCGCTTTGAAATTGCGCAAGTCGCCGCTCGTCGCTGCTTCGATGAGGACCGATATGGCATTTTGACCACTGAGCGCGTGCCCGACGAACAAGGAGAGGTGAAACGCTACGGCACCAGCGAAAGCGCCATAGGCCAGAAGATCTGCCAGACGCGTCAGGCTGAGCCGCGACGCCATCAAGCAGAAGGCCAGCGCGATCACGCAGTTCGAGAAACTGATCATGAGGGAAAGTGCCCCCGTCGTGACCAGGGGCGACCACGCCAGCGAAACCAGCAGCACCGCGAGGTGGGTGAAGAACGCGAATGCCACCATCCTCACGATTCCCGTGCCTTCGGGGGATCCCGGGAGCATCGTCGGTGTCAGCAACAGCAGCGCAGCAGCGAAGATATGGATCGGCTTCAGGAACGGCGTTCCAAGAAAGGCCAGCGGCAGGAACCCGAGCCCTACGAGCGCGATGCAAGAGAGCAACACAAACCATAGAAGCTGGTCCTTGCTGCTCGGTTTACGAGCTGCCGTGCGTACCGGTACCGAAGGCGAGTGGGGCATCATGCCGCTGCAGCAAAGCCTGGCGCGAGACTATGCGCGCGCGATGTTGTAGCAGGAGATAAGGTCATCGACGTTAAATTCGCTTCGTATATTCGCGGTACGGCAACCTGCTCAGTACCCATCACGGGTTGTGCATCCAAAAAATACAGGAAACGCGGCGCGACGATTGGACCTCAAAGGCAGGTCCAACCCGTATCGCACGCATAGTATCCGCACAAGTGCATCTCGCCGCGGCCTCACGCCTCACGGGGCACCTCCGACGGAACTCTGCGAAGGATTTCGCACCCGCCGGACGCCGAGCCCCTCGAGCCAGTCACCTAGGTCCCGAGGGGTCAAAATTCGCCGCAATCGAGGTATGTTGGTAACGCAATATGCGAAGGCGCCTGAGAGGACGAGAGTAGCGAATACGAGAACCAGACCCACTGCAACCTCATGCTCGCGCAGCACGTCGGGGGACGCTCTTCGAAGCAGCCTCACCAGTACCGAATAGAAAATCTGATGGCTGAGGTATATCAGCAGAGAGGAACGTCCCAACCACGCCAGCAAGGCCGGTCGGACCGATAAAGCCAAGAGCAAAACGACTGCGGAACAAGCCGCGATTGCAAGCAGGGCATGGACGACGAGCGAATGCAACTCGCGAATGTCGTAGTACTTGAAAGCCGCCAGCACCAATGTCGACGGGCTGAGTGACGCTATGAGGGTACAAATAGCCAGAACGATGACGGAAAGGACACCGCAGGTGAGCAACCGGAAGCGGCTTCCCGCCAGTGCATATGTCATGAAGGCCCCAAACACGAGACAGGGCCCGAGAGCGTAAAGCGCGATCGGAAGGCCAAGTGGAATAAAGGGTTCAATCCGATCGGGTAGCAACCCGGAGAACAGGAACCCGCACACAGCGACAACGGGGAGTAGATATCGCTCCCATCCCCCGGTTTTCGCAATGGCCCACCGAATTGCGGTCAAACCCAGCAAAGCAGGCAAAAACCAATACAGTCTCGCACCCGACGCATCTCCCAGAAAATCCGCCGACCCGATCACGACCGCCGAAAGCCACGCCAAGACTTTTTCCAGTGGTTGATCCCAGCCTCCGGTGGAGGCCCAAACCAATGTGAAAAACAAGATGAACGGCACATAGTAGCGTACCGCTCGAGTCAAGAAGAACCCGGGCTCGTGCGGGCGAAAGGGAAGAAAGGCGGAAATCAGGAAAAAAGAATAGACATGCCAGTTATATAGAAACCATCTTCCGCTTGGAAATGCATCTACCAATTGGTGGTTATGGCCGACCACGATGAGGAATATCAATATTCCCTTCGCACAATCCAGCGTGTCGCGCCGTTCAGTCTGAGATAGCATGCCCATTTACCCAGTCGTTCGGCGATCCAATCCGTGTCGGTCACCTGCACTCGCGACGGATAATCTGTCAACCTGCCAGCATATGCCCTTCGCTGGCTAGCTAGTCGGCTGGTCTGCGAAGAAGACCGCTAGCGGCGCTTCCTCCAGCTCTTCGGCCGGTTCTTGCGGCGCTGATACGCTACGAATGCGCCGAGTGCGGCACACATGAGAAGCGCAATGAGCGCGTAGGCAAGGATAATTCGAAGTTCCATGACTCGGTCGTGATAATTGCTCTTCTACGGGATGGTTAATAGCAGAATAGCGCCGCCGAAGGCGAATTTTAGGACTGTGTCAGAAACCGGTCGAAAGCGTCACGACCCCGCCATTGCCGGGCTCGGCATTGCCCGCCACGCGCCAGCGATAGTCGGCCTCGATCCGCGCGGGCGCAGCGCCGAGGCGGAGATCGACGGTGAGGCTGGGACCGATGTCGAGCCGCGCCGCACCCTGCTGCGCGCCGCCCCACACACCGCCGCCCAGCGCCACGCGGCCAAGATCGAACCGCGCGACCTCGCGCTCGGCCACGAAAGCGCCATCGGCAAACGCAGTGGCGAAGTCGCCGCCGACATAGCCGGCCTGGCCATATCCGCGCGCCGCCACCTGTGCGGGCAGGTCGATACGGTCGAAACCCCCGGCCACAAAGGCTGCGGGGCGTATTTCGGGGCTGGCGCCCGGCCGGACGGTCAGCCGGGCCTCGGCATGAACGGCAAGCGGAATGCGTCCGAACGGCTTTGCGCGCAGGCCCAGCGCGCCTTCGGTTTCGCCGCCATCGACCAGCGCGCGGCTAGCACGAAGATAGGCGGCGGGGGCGTGCGGCGTTCCGGGTGCGAGGCGGTAGGACAGGACTGCACCAAGCTGGCTTGCGCCATAGCTGGCTGGACGCGTGCCGCTCTCGGAAAGCTGAAGACCGTCCTCGCGCAGCACGACCCAGCCATCGAAGCGCCACGGAGATGATGCCCGGCGCGGGATCGACCGGGTGGCAGGCTGCAGCATGCCCTGCTCGCGGTCGAGCAGGGCGGCAACGCTGCGCGGTAGCGGCAGGCTTGCCATCCCCGCGGCGAACAACAGATTGTGGCCAGCAGCGCGCCGGTGCGTGTCGAAATGTTCGAGGGGGTCGGATCGCTCGAAAGGCGGCCGCTGGGCAGTACTTGCTACCGGGCTGCGGAAAACAGGTAGCGGTGCGGAACGCCCTGCGGCTTCATCTGCGAGGCGGTCATTGCTCGCAAGGAGAGCGACGATACCATCGTTCAGCCCGGCTGCGGTGTCGGGCTGGCGCAGATCGGCGCTGGCGAAGTGGAGCGGCTCGGGCAGTCCGAGTGCCTGCGGCCACGGGCTTTCCCAGGTGAGCACCCGCAGCAGGCACCAGCCCGCCAGTAAAAGGCCGAGGAACAGCACAGGCTGACCCTGCCGCCGGGCGACCGCATGGGTCATGCTGTACCCCTACCCGGCAGGACGAGCGCCGGATGATCGCGGTGCTCGGTCTTGTCCCAGACGATCGGCGCTCCGCGCAAAGTGCCGACATAAGCGGCGAGCGCACGCCGCCCGGCCATGATCGAGACGATATTCGACACCAGTGTCCGCGGGATCGCGAGCAGGCCCTGTCGCCAGCCATATTCGCGCGCGGTGAAACAGGCCCGCGCCACGAACCGTCCCGCCAGCCCGACGAAATTGATCCAGAACAGCACGCTTAACAGCGGCGTGGTCGGGGGCGGTTCGACCAGTCCCAACTGTTCTAGGATCAGGCCCACGGCGACGAGGCACACGAGCAAATAGGCCACGACCAGCAGGATCGCGGCCAGCGGGCCGCGCCGGTCGCGCAACTGCATCCACAGTTCGACCGGCTCGCTGTCCCAGCCCAGCCGGTCCCACCCCTGCAAGGCAATGCCATGCATCCAGCGCGTCTTCTGCCGGATCGATTGGTCGAGCCGTGAGGGGAAGAAGGCACGGGTCGCGATCAGCCGTCCATCGGCCCCGCGCACACGCAGGAACCGGCCCTGCCCGCCCGCCTGCGCGATCTTCAGGCCAAGCTCGTAATCCTCGGTCAGCGAATCCTCGGCAAAGGGTTTGCCGCCCTGCCGATGCGCGAGCTGGCCGAGCGAGCCGCGCGCGATCGCACAACCCACGCCTGCCCCCGGGATCGCCGCGCCCAGCGCATCGCGCACCACCAGCGTCTTGCCATGCGCTTCGGCAAATTCGTCCGAATAATGCGACCCGATCCACGGCGAATGACGCTGCGGCAGCGCGAGCACCGGAAGCTGGACGAAATGTGCGTGCCACAGCGCCTGGTCGAGCAGGTCGAGCGCGGCGGGATCGACCATGTCTTCCGCATCGTGCAGCACGACCATCCGTGCTCCCACGCCCGAGCGCTGCTCGTCTTCCGCCAAAGCGGCATAGAGCCGGTTCAGGCAATCGGCCTTGGACGTCGGTCCATCCTTGCCATGCACCACCAGCCGGACGCGCGGATCGCCGCGCACTGCAGCAACCACCGAGGCCATGGTCGAGATATCGTTGCGATAACAGCCGACATAGACCGTGAGTTCGTCCTGCGGCCAGGCATCGAGCATGTGCACCAGCGTGGGTCCGATGACATCGGCTTCCTCCCACGCGGGAATGAACACCGCAGCCCGTCCCGCCAGACCATCGATTCCGGCGAATTTGGTTTCATCGAGCCGCGGAGTGCGGATGCGTCCGGTCAACCGGCACCAGAGATAGGTGCAGTCGAGCGCAAATTCGTCGATTATGCCGAGCGTGAAAAAGGCTGCCGCGAACAGCAGCAGCTCGTGCTGTACGACCAAAAACCATTCAGCGACCGTGAATGCCCCAGATACCAAGCGTACCCCCTGCCTTTCTGGATAACCGCGTGCTTCAAGACTTGCAACGCGGGCCGCTTTGCGAAAGAGAGCGTGCCCAAGATGACCGAACGCCCTTCAGCATTTCGCCTCGTGTTTGCCCCCGTCCGCGCGCTCTTCGTCAGCGACGCCTCTGCGGGCATCCTGCTCATCCTCGTCGCGGCCGCTGCAATGCTCGCGGCCAATTCGCCGCTGGCCGGCGAATACGAGCAATTGTTCTACGGTGAATTGCCCTGGACCCCGATCCCCAAGCTCGACGATCTGCACCTGTGGATCAACGACGGGTTGATGGCGGTGTTCTTCTTCGTCGTCGGGCTCGAGGTGAAGCGCGAATGGATCGAAGGGCAGCTGTCCACCGCGCAATCGCGCCGCCTGCCGATCCTGGCGGCGGCTGCGGGCATGGCGATCCCGGCGCTGGTCTATGTCGGCGTGGTCGGCGGCGATGCCGAACTGCTGCGCGGCTGGGCGATCCCTGCGGCGACCGACATCGCCTTCGCGATGGGCGTGCTCGGCCTGCTGGGCAATCGCTGCCCCGCGTCGCTGCGGCTGTTCCTGCTGACCGTGGCGATCGTCGACGATATCGGCGCCGTCATGGTGATCGCGCTGTTCTACACGGCGAATATCAAGCTCGGCTGGCTGGCTGCCTCGGCGGGCGTGGTGGTCGCAATGATGGTGCTCAACCGGATGCGCGTGGCGCGTTACTGGCCCTATATCCTGCTAGCCTTGGCACTGTGGTACTTCGTGCTCAATTCGGGCATCCACGCGACGATCGCGGGCGTGGTCGCCGCGCTGTGCATCCCGATGGTCGGCCCTGACGACCAGACGATGGTCGAACGCATGGAGCATGGCCTCGCCCCGTGGAGCGCCTATCTGGTGGTGCCCGTATTCGGTTTCGCCAATGCCGGCGTGCCGCTGGCCGGGATGGGGCTCGAGCACCTGCTCGCTCCGTTGCCACTGGCGATTGCCGCAGGCCTTGTCATCGGCAAGCAGGTGGGCATCTTCGCCGCCATCGTGGCCGCCGACAAGCTCGGTTTCGCACCCCGCCCCGACCAGGCCACCTGGCCCGAGATCTGGGGCGTCTCGATCCTGTGCGGGATCGGCTTTACCATGTCGCTGTTCATCAGCGGGCTGGCCTTTGCCGGGCAGCAATTGCTGATCAACGAGGCGAAGATCGGGATCCTGCTCGGATCGCTGATCTCCGCCATCGCCGGTTATGTCATCCTGCGACTGTCGGCGACGCATCCGGATGATGCGCGCTCCCCCTATATCGACTGACCTGGCCGATGAGGCACCGAGAGCTTACCAGCTCCCGGTGTTCTCCATGCTGGCCCAGGGTTCCTGCGGGTCGAGATAGCCGTCCTGCAGCAGTTCGACCGAAATCCCGTCGGGCGTCTTGACGAAGGCCATATGCCCGTCGCGCGGCGGGCGATGGACCGTATGTCCCGCATCGAGGATCGCCTGGCAGGTCTGGTAGATGTCCTCGACCCGGTAGGCGAGGTGGCCGAAATTGCGCCCGCCCGCGTATTCTTCGGGCGCGCTGCCTTCTTCGGCAGGCCAGTTATAGGTCAGCTCGACCTCGGCCACGCCTTCCTGCCCCGGCGCGGCGAGAAAGATAAGCGTGAAGCGCCCGGCCTCGACATCGAAGCGGCGCACTTCCTCGAGTCCGATCAGCTTGAAGAACGCCACCGTCGCATCGGGGTCGCTCACGCGGATCATTGTGTGCAGATATTTGGTCAAGCAAAACTCCATTCATCGCTATTCAAACACGGTTCATCGCTCGAGCCCTATCGCCAGTCTTGGGAGACACAGGTCAGAGAGGAAGGCGAACATGCCCGAAGAAACCGAAAGCGTGCACAATGGTGCCACACCGCGACATGGCGATGCAACGCTGAAGCGCTGGCTGGGAAGCGCGAGCATTGTCGCGCTGGGCCTGATCGTCGGCGGCTTCGTACTTGGCGACGGGTTGGTGCGCATGAAAGCGGCCGAGCGCAGCGTGACCGTGCGCGGTCTGGCCGAGCGCGAGGTTACTGCGGATCTGGCAACATGGACGGTGTCGTTCGCTTCTACCGCAACCAATCTGCAAACCGCACAAGCCAATACCGATCGCGACGCCGAGGCAGTGCGGGCCTTTTTTGAAGAGCTAGGCTTTCCCGCAGAGGAGCTGACCCCGGCCGGGATCAATGTTTCGAGCTACACCAATGACGGGACCGTGTTCTACACCGTGCGCCAGCGCACCGTCTTGCGCACGCGCGATATCGACCGCGCCCAGCGCGCGGTTCGCCGGCAGGCCGAACTGGTGCGCGATGGCGTGGTGCTCGAAGACGGATCGGGGATCAGCTACACCTTCACCGGGCTCAATGACATCAAGCCCGAAATGGTGGCCGAGGCGACCAAGGACGCGCGCGCTGCGGCGGAGCAGTTCGCGCAGGACAGCGGCGCTGCGGTTGGCGGCATCCACAAGGCGACGCAGGGCTATTTCTCGATCGACGCCCGCGATGGCGAAGCGGGCGGATGGGGTATTGGCGATACGCCGTTCAAGAAAGTCCGTGTGGTGACTACGGTCGATTTTGCGCTCGACTGACGCGAAAAGGGGGGCGCGCTGGCATGCGCCCCCCTCCGGGGAATTCCCGCCAGTGAATTCTCAGAAACTGGCGGAAATCGTACCCACGATGGCATCGTCGGTGAAGTCGTTGATCGAAGGACCTTCGACGCCGATATAGGCGACGCCTACTTCGAAATTGCCCTGGGCAACGCTCGCGCCGATCGACCAGTCGAGACCGGTATCGTCGGTGTCACCGGCGAGCAGCGGCGGGGCCAGAGCGCCGTCGGTGTAGCCGATGTGAGCCGAAATGCTGAACGGGCTGTCGGCGATGCCGAAGCCGACATCGGTATAGAGATAGAGGTTGTCGTCCCCGCCAAGCGAATCCTGCTCGGGCGCATAAGCGACCCCGAAGGTGGCTTCGGCCGGTCCGAAACTGGTGCTGATCGAGGCATAGGGTTCGATATAATCGGTATCGAGCCCCAGATCCTCGGTCGGATAGATATAATACAGCACGCCGATATCGACGCTCACCGCATCGCTCAGATTGCCGCCCCAGCCGGCATAGACATCGAATTCGAGATCGCCATAGGACGGCCCACCCTTGATCGATGACGCCCAGGTGCCGACGTAGAACCCGCTTTCATGTCCGACGTCGAAGCCGCCCTGGATGGCGGGTTCGCCGCCCGAGAGCGAGACGCCGCGGAAGCGGTAGTCGGTGGTCAGTGCCACATTGGCGGAGGTGGTGAACCCGCTGTCGTCTTCCGACTGAGCCATGGCGGGAGTTGCGAGAGAAAGGCCCGCGGTAGCGAGCGAAACGGCCATGAGGCCGCGAAAGGACGTGAGCATTACAAACTCCTGTACGAGTGTCGCTTCGTCCCACCTGCGAATCCGTCGGGGCCATTTTGTTAGGCTCCTCGTCCGGATACGGTCATAAACCTGCACACTTTGGCCGGTTGACGCAAGCTTCAGCCGCGAGGTTTTCGCATACGCAACAATAGCTGTGCTTTTCTCGCAACTGCAACAGTAGCGGTGCAAGCGCATTTGTTGCTCCCGCCGCAGCTTGCGCCTATCTGGTCGGCTTCAAACCAGAACCAGGCTCGAAGTCGCACAATCCTGACATGCTGAAACTCGCAAAACTGTTCAACAAGGGCGCGTCGGCCAAGCCCCTTCCAAGGGTCCCGGAGGGCGAGCGCTTCTACGTCATCGGCGATATCCACGGCCGCTGCGACCTGTTCGACGAACTGATCCTCGCTATCGAAAACGACGATAGGAAGGCCGGCGACGCGCGCAGTACGGTCGTTATGTTGGGCGATCTGATCGATCGCGGTCCCGAAAGCGCGCGCGTGATCGAAACCGCACGCCAATGGCGCGACCACCGCGCGGTCCGCTATATCGCCGGCAATCACGAGGAAATGTTCCTCGAGAGCTTCGAAGACAAGGAAATGCTCCGGCATTTCCTCAAGCATGGCGGGCGCGAGACCGTGCTGAGCTACGGCATCAAGAAAAAGCGCTACAACGAGCTCACCATGAAGGAACTGCAGGCCGAGCTCCACGAACTCGTGCCTGGGAAACATCGCAAGTTCCTCGCGGAGATGGAAGATATCATCGTGGCGGGCGATTATGTCTTCGTCCATGCCGGGATCAATCCGAAGCACAGCCTCGAAGACCAGAAGCAGTCCGACCTTCGCTGGATCCGCGAACGGTTTCTCAAGCATCGCGAACCGTTCAGCCATGTCGTGGTGCATGGGCACACGATCTTCGAGGACATCGAGCATACCGATTACCGGATCGGGATCGATACCGGCGCATTTCGTACCGGCAAGCTTACCGCCCTGGTCCTCGAAGGGGACCAGCGCCGGCTGATCCAGACGCAGGACATCGATGGTACGATCGCAGTCACGCACAAAGAATTCGCCTAGCAATTGGTTTCGACCATTGGCGCGGTGCAGTGCGTGCGCCAGTCCCATTCCAGAATCCGGCATCCTGCCTTGAAGGAGTTCCCCGCGTGCCGATCGATCATCCCGAAGGTCTGGAAAATCCCGTCGCCAAATGGACCGTCGTCGCGACGATGGTCGCTCTGGTCCTGCTGATCGGCATTTCGATCTGGGCGGCGTTCTCGATCCGGCTCGATACCTTTGCCCGCATCGACGAGGGTACCGACCGCATCCATATCCGCGGCACGGAAACCAAGTTCGTCGGCTATGCGACGGCCCGCTATGCCGGACGCGACGTGCTGATCGAAGGCCTGCCGACCATCGAGCAATTGCAGGAGCTGCCGCTGGCATGGCGCGCGCTCTGCGTGGTGCGCGACGATCCGCGGACCGATTGGTCCAAGGCCGATCCGATGCTGAAAGTGCATTTGCATTCCGACGACATGAACGAGGCATGCCGCCCATTCGAAGGGCTCGAAGTCGATGGGCAACTGGTCCCCGAAGAGACCCCCACGCCCTCGCTATTGCCCGCAGTCGAAGATTTGCCAGGGGGCCTGTAAGCCGGGTTCTGTCCCGCACGCGGTATCCCGAGGGACCGGCCGTGCGGCGGCAGCCATTCGTCTAGGCTGCGGATTGCTCCGCAGCTCAAGCAGCCAACCCGGGCGGTCGATGCGAAACGCACCTGCCCGCTTGCGCGGACGCGCCGCCCCTATTCGGCCTTGCTCCGGGTGGGGTTTGCCGTGCGGGCCGCGTTGCCGAAGCCCCGGTGCGCTCTTACCGCACCCTTTCACCCTTGCCTGAGCCTGCAAGCAGGCCATCGGCGGTTTGCTCTCTGTGGCACTTTCCCTCGGCCGATCTCAGAAGAAACCGGCCGGGCGGGCGTTACCCGCCACCCTCGTTTCGTGGAGCCCGGACTTTCCTCGTACCTTGCGGCACGCGGCTGCCCGGCCCCCTGGCACCGTGGCAGATAGGGCAAGGGGTCGAGAGTGCAAAGTATAAATAGGGACGCTTGCCTTGGCGGCGGCATGGGTCCCCCACGCGGGACTCATCCATCACGCGTACCCGCTTCATGACGAATTCGTTAACCTCTACGACCTAGGCGGCCCGGCGGTCTGCAATCCATGCGGGCGCGCGCGCGAGGATTCATGCTGATAGTCGGCTGCATTATAAACGATCACAATCTCTGGTTCGTCCTCATGGCTGCGGTGATGTGCATCGCCGGGTCAATGGTTTCGGCGACCCTGTTCCGCCGCACGCTGTCCGAGGACGGGATTGCGCGGGTCCACTGGTGCTTCTTGTCCGCCGTAACGGCGGGTGCCGCCACCTGGGCAACTCACTTCATCGCCATGCTCGGCTATCAGCCGAACACGCCCGTCACGTTGGACGGGGCACTTACCGTTGTCTCTGCCTTGATCGCAGTCGCGGGCATCGGCGCCGGGCTTGCGCTGGCTTCTTCAAAATTCGCCCGGCTCGCTCCCCTCCTCGGCGGGTCGATCATCGGCCTTGCGATGGGGGCCATGCATTACGTGGGTATGTTTGCCTATCGCGTAGACGGGATCGTGCATTGGGACTGGCGATACGTGGTAGCATCGATGGTCATCGCCATCACCTGCTCCTCGCTAGCAATCCGTGTGTTGCGCCGTAGTTTCGGCGCTCTTGGCATCTGGCATGCTGGAACCCTGCTGATGCTGGCGATCATCGGACTGCATTTCGGCGGTATGGCGGGGTTCTCGGTCTCGGCGATGCCCGGCTTTTCGCAAGGAGCGAACAGCGAAGCCTTCGCCGCTCTGGCAACCGCAATCGCGATGGTCGCGCTGCTGATTGTCGGGACCGGTATTTCGACCTATCTTGTCGAACGCAAGACGAGTTCCGACGGCGAGAGCCGGATTGCGCACATCGCAATGCACGATGCGCTCACCAATCTCGCAAATCGTCACCAGTTCACCGAAGCATTACGTCTCGAATGCGACAAGATCGAGCTGTTCGGCCGCCCCTTCGCACTGATGATGGTCGATCTGGACCGCTTCAAACCGATCAACGACACGCTCGGCCATCCAGTCGGTGACGTGGTCCTCCAGCGCCTGGCGCACAGGCTTACTCTGGCGGTTCGGGACGGCGACATGGCGGCGCGCATCGGCGGCGATGAGTTCGCCGTCTTGTGCTTCGGCATTGGCGACCATCGCCAAGCCTCGATCATTGCCGAGCGAATCATCGAAATCCTGTCGCGGCCGATGATCATCGATGGCAACGTGGTCGAGCTCAGCGGGAGCGTCGGAGTGGCCTTGGCTCCGGACCATGGGGTCACCCCCGACGTCCTGATCCAGCATGCGGATATCGCGCTGTACTCGGCCAAACATAATGGCAAGCAGACCTATCGCGTGTTCGAACCCACGCTCATGGAAGCCATCCAACGTCGCCGGGCGCTGGAAGCCTCACTGCGCCGGGCGTGCATGCGGGACGAGTTCACGATCGTCTATCAACCTGTCTTCGCCTCGCAGAGCGGCGCGATATCGGGCGCCGAAGCCTTGCTGCGCTGGACCTGCCCCGATCAAGGAGAAATTTCGCCGACCGAGTTCATCCCGATTGCCGAAGATCTGGGCTTGGTCACGCGGATCGGAGCAGATGTCCTGCGGCAAGCATGCAAAGATGCAGCCTCCTGGCCCGGACACATCGATCTGGCGGTCAATGTTTCGCCGGTGCAGTTGCTCGATCCGCGACTGCCCCAGATCGTGACCCAATCACTGGCCGACTCGGGTCTGGCGCCGCATCGGCTCGAACTCGAAATCACCGAGACTGCACTGCTCAACAACGATCTGGCGGCGCTGCGTACGCTCACCCATATCCGCGACCTTGGGGTACGTATCTCGCTTGATGATTTCGGGACCGGATATTCCTCGCTGAGCTACCTGCACCGCTTTCCGATCAGCCGGATCAAAATCGACAAGAGCTTCATTCAGAAACTGCCCGACGATGTAGGCAGCGCGTCGATCGTGCGGGCGATCGCCCAATTGGGTGCCAGCCTGAACATGAAGATAACCGCGGAGGGCATTGAAACGGACTCGCAATTGTCCTTCATCCGCGATCACGGATGCGACGAGGTCCAGGGCTTCCTCACCGGCCGCCCAATACCGCCCGCAGCCTTCCTTGCCCTAGCCGGCACCCAAACCGATTTTGCCGAAGCCTAGGTCCGGGAGAAGATCATGCCCATCAGCAGGCTATTGTACACCAGCCGCTCCTGCCTCACTCCGGATGAACTCACGGTCGAACAGCAGGTCAGCAATATCGCGGCACGTGCCGCCATCCGGAACAAGGAGGTCGGTGTCACCGGGGTACTCGTCTTCGTCGAAAACCAGTTCATCCAACTGCTCGAGGGCGAAGGTGAGGTGGTCGCAGAAGTCTTCGAGCGGATCTGCTGCGATTTCGATCACGCTCAGTTGCGCCTGGTCGATCTGGTCGGGGTCAAGGACCGCATGTTCGCCCGCTGGCACATGGCCGAACTCTCAGGCGGAGAGGATCCAGCATCCCCGCTCGACGAGGAACTGCAGAACATCCGTTTCCTGATGGGCGTGAATGCACGCGTCGCGGTCGACAAGATGCAGGAATGCCTGCTCGACTGCGATGCAAAGGGATTGCTGCCACCGACCTGATCGGGCGGCGCGGTCGCCGGATTACCGGGCGTTCCCCCGGTCGCGATCGAGCAGAAGCTGGAACAGGATCGCGCGCACTTCGCCGTCGATTTCCCCGTCGATTTTCTCGGGGCGCCAACGACGCTGGAAGGCCTCGACCGCCTTGTGCCCATCGGTGATATCGTAGCCGAAGCGCTCGAGCGCGAGGTAGAACGAGGCGTCATTGTCGAACGGATCGCCGCGTTCGAGCTTCTTCGGGCGCGGCAGGCACAGGCCATACTCGGCCAGCCGCTCCCACGGGAACAGCTCGCCCGGATCGATCTTGCGCGCCGGGGCGACATCCGAATGGCCGACCACATTGGTGCGCGGGATATCGTATTGCTTCACGATCCGCGCAACCAGCGGCACCAGCGCTTCGAACTGCGCATCGTTGAACTCGCGATAGCCATATTTGTGGCCCGGATGGTCGAGCTCGATCCCGATGCTGGCCGAATTCACATCCTTGTGCCCGCGCCAGTAGGACTGGCCCGCATGCCAGGCGCGCTTTTCCTCGGGGACCAGCCGGACGACCTCGCCCCATTCGCCGATCAGGTAATGCGCCGAGACCTTGGCCTCGGGATCGCACAACCGTTCGATGGCGAAGCCCTTGTCCTCCATCTCGGTATAATGGATCACCAGCATGTCGATCGGCATGGCGCGTTCGTCGTGGTTGGGCGAAAGTACTTCGCGGTCGACGAGTTCGTCCTTGCTGGCGGGGAGCCCCTGGCCCAGCTTGCCGAAATCGGAGCTCACCCGATCAGCCCTTCACCCGCCGGCAGGACCGCGCCGAGCACCAGCGCATCGGGACCCTTGTGATATTGCAGCCCGCCCCCGCTTTCGGTGGCCAGCAGATTGATCATATGCGCAGCCGCCGTACGGCTGGTCAGGTCCGCGCGGTCGAGCGAACCGTCGAGCGCCTTGCCGATGGTGTCGTCGAAAGCGATCTTGGGCCCAATTGCGCGGACCACGATCTCGCACGCGCCGTCGCGCATTTCGGCCCCGATATCGAGCGTCCCGCCACGCACCAGCGCATCGATTGCGATCTGCGCGAAATTGAGCAGCACCTTGACCGCGGGCTTGCCCAGCGTGGGTTCGGCCAGCGCCCATTCGATCGTGATATTGGGCTTGTCGGCAATCAGCGCCGCGATCAGCGCCTTCGGTTCGGCAATCTCGACGCGTTCACCAAAACCGCCTGCGGCCCCGAAGGCGAGGCGGAAGAATTTGAGCTTGTTGGTGCTGATCAGCGCGCTCTGCTCGAGCAGTTGCATCACATTGGCACGCATTTCGGCATCGGATTCCATCGCCAGCAGCTCGAGCCCGTTGGACAGCGCCCCGACGGGGCTGAGCAGGTCATGGCACAAGCGCGAGCACAGCATCGCGGCAAGATCGATCGATTGGCGGTCGTCCATTGAGTTTCCGAGTGGTGAATATTCGATTACGGTCTTAGCGAGGGGCAAGCTCATAGGGAAGCTTCGCGAACCCTGCATCCCCCGAACGCCACAAGGTGATTCGCCCTGCCGCGATTATCGCCCAGATCGCCCCGTCGCCTGCCGCGAGAGAGCGATCGGTGGCCGAGGGCTCGGCCACGCCATTGGGGTGCGAATGGTAATAGCCCAGTACCTGCGGACCGCCCTCGCGGGCCTCGCGATAGGCATCGACCAGAGCCTGGGGGTCGATCTCGAACCGGCGCGCGGGTTCGGGGTGGACATTGCGCGCGGGCCTGATCGCAGTGATCGCGTCGCCGCTGCCCAGCAGGATGCCGCAGCATTCCCGCGGATGCGCGGAACCCGCCTCGGCTAGGAGGCGTTCGACGACATCGCTTGAGACTTGGGCCGGCATCGCGCATGGCCCTAGCATGGCCGATGCCGATATCATCACCGGAAAACTGACCAGCAGCGGCCGCCTCGACAAGGCACTGGCCGAGGCGACCGAACTGTCGCGCGAACGGATCAAGGGCCTGATCGCCGAGGGCGCCGTGACCGTCGGCAAGACGGTGGCGCGCAGCGCATCGGCCAAGGTCCAGGGCGAGGAACGCTTTGCCATCGTCCTGCCCCCGCCCGAACCGCTGGCCGCCGAGCCGCAGGACATCCCGCTCGATGTGGTGTTCGAGGACGCGCATCTGGTGGTGGTGAACAAACCGGCGGGGATGGTCGTTCACCCGGCAGCGGGCAATCCGGACGGTACGCTGGTCAATGCGCTGCTGCATCATTGCGCGGGTCAGCTGTCAGGGATCAACGGCGTCGCGCGGCCGGGGATCGTCCACCGCATCGACAAGGACACCTCGGGCCTGCTGGTCGTCGCCAAGTCGGATGCAGCGCATGAAGGACTGGCGCGCCAGTTCGCCGACCATTCGATCACCCGCCGCTATCTCGCGGTGTGCGCCGGCCACCCGAACCCGCCCGCGGGCACGATTGCAGGGCGGCTGGGCCGTTCGGACCGCGACCGCAAGAAGATGGCAGTGCTGCCCGACGACACATCCCGCGGCAAGCACGCGGTCACCCATTACGAGACCCTCCGGGCGCTGACCCACGCGTCGTTGATAGAATGCCGCCTCGAAACCGGGCGCACGCATCAGGTCCGTGTTCACTGTGCGTCAATCGGCCATGCGCTACTAGGGGACCCTGTCTATGGACGCACCCCGAGGGCCCTCAGGCCGCTGCTCGAAGAGCTCGGTTTCGCGCGCCAGGCATTGCACGCCGCACGGCTTGGATTCAGACATCCTATCAGCGGCGAAAGCTTGGATTTCTGCGCCGAACCGCCCTCCGATATGCGGGAACTGATCGACCAAACCGCACGTTGAAATCGACGAAAGGCGTGTGCAAACTGGGCTGCGTCCGCTATAGGTAACCTTAGTGGCCCGAAGGTCGGATGCCCATCAGGGGTCCGCCACACGAGGTCGACGCTAGAAAGGTCAGGGTACAAGTGAGCAATACCAAAACTTTGAGCGTTCCGGCGCTCGGCGGTGAGCAGAGCCTCAACCGCTATCTCTCCGAAATCAAGAAATTTCCCGTGCTGACGCAAGAGCAGGAATATATGCTCGCGAAGCGCTACGAGGAACATGACGATACCGAAGCTGCTGCACAGCTCGTTACCTCGCACCTGCGTTTGGTGTCCAAGATCGCCATGGGTTACCGCGGCTATGGGCTGCCGGTGTCAGACCTCATTTCCGAAGGCAATGTCGGCCTGATGCAGGGCGTCAAGAAGTTCGAGGCCGATCGCGGCTTCCGCCTCGCGACCTATGCGATGTGGTGGATCAAGGCGAGCATCCAGGAGTATATCCTGCGTTCGTGGAGCCTGGTGAAGATGGGCACCACCGCCGCGCAGAAGAAGCTGTTCTTCAATCTGCGCCGGATGAAGAAGAACCTCGACGCTTACGAGGACACCGATCTTCACCCCGACGATGTAACCAAGATCGCCACCGATCTGGGCGTGCCCGAGCAGGAGGTGGTCAATATGAACCGCCGCATGCTGATGGGCGGCGATGGTTCGCTCAACGTGCCGATGCGCAATGGCGAAGAAGGTTCGGGCGAATGGATGGACTGGCTCAAGGACGATGGTCCGTTGCAGGACGAGCTGGTCGCCGACGCGCAGGAATCCGAAGTGCGCCACGACATGCTGGTCGAGGCGATGGACAGCCTCAACGAGCGCGAAAAGCACATCCTTACCGAACGGCGCCTGACGGAAAACCCGCAGACGCTGGAGGAACTGAGCCAGGTCTACGACGTCAGCCGCGAACGCATCCGCCAGATCGAAGTGCGCGCGTTCGAAAAGGTACAGAAGGCGATGAAGACCATCGCCGGTGACCGGCTGCTGGCCGGCGTGGCGTAAGCCAGACGCAAACCGACACTGAAAAGGCCACCGATACCCGTGGGTGTCGGCGGCCTTTCCGCGTCATGACCCCTAGCTGGCGGGAGCCAGGTCCAACACCGCGGCGACCATTGCCTCGGTTCCCAGCGTAACGCTCTCGCGCGGGGCGATCTTGAACAGCGGCGAGTGATGCGACGGGACCGGCGGTCCGCCGTTCTCTGCCGCGTCGAACGCAGCCTGAGGGGTACCGCCCACCGCGAAGTAATAGCCGGGGACACCATATTCCTCGGCCACGAAATAGGCGAAATCCTCCGCCCCCATGCCGCGCTGCTGGAACGGGATAAAGACATCCTCGCCAAGATCACGCTGCATCACCGCATTCAGCCGGCGCGCCAGCGCGGGATCGTTATTGGTGACCGGGGTCCCTTCCGAAACGCGGACCTGCACGGGCATATCGTCGGGCAGGCCATGCGCGGCGCCGATATTGACCGCAATCCGTTCGATCGCGGCAAGCAGCTGCGCCCGCGTATCCTCGTCATTGGCACGCACGGTCAGTTGCAGATCGGCGCGGTCGGAAATGATGTTGTGCTTGGTGCCCGAATGGAAGGCGCCGACCGTGATCACCGCGGGTGACAAAGGCTCGACCTCGCGGCTGACGACCGATTGCATCGCAGTGACGATCTGCGAGGCGATATAGACCGGGTCACGGCCCGCATGGGGGCTGGCCCCGTGCGCGCCCACCCCGGGCACCATGATGTCGACCGAATCCGCGCTGGAATACTGAATGCTTTCCGAAGCCGAAATCTTGCCCGCGGGCAGGATCGAGGCGACATGGAACGCTAAGGCGTAATCGGGCGTGCCGAAGCGGTCGTAAAGCCCGTCCTCCAGCATTGCCGCAGCGCCGCCGACGCGTTCCTCGGCCGGCTGCACGACGAACATCAGCGTGCCCGACCATTGGTCTTTCGTCGCCATCAGCCGCCGCGCGGTGCCGACCATCGAGGTGATATGCACATCGTGGCCGCAGGCATGCATGACCGGGTATTCCTGGCCATCCTGCCCGACCTGCGTCGCCGTGGACGCATAGTCGAGGCCGGTCTTCTCGGGCAGCGGCAGCCCGTCCATATCAGCGCGCAACAGGATCAGCGGCCCGTCGCCATTACGCACCATGCCAACCACGCCCGTTCCGCCGACGCCTTCGGTCACCTCGAGACCTGCGGCGCGCAATTCCCCCGCCATCCGCGCGGCGGTTGCGGTTTCGAGGAAGGACAGTTCGGGATTGGCGTGAAAATGGAGGAACAGGTCTTCGAGGTGGTTGTCGTAATCCGCCGCCACTGCCTGCTTCACTGTCGCGGGATCTGCCGCTGCGGGCGTCGCGCCCCAGGTCAGTGCCATCGCCGAAGCGGCCAGTCCGAAAATTGCCTTACGCATGAAAAAGTTCCCTCCAGGCCCCCGTGGCCGCGCGGCAAAGTAAGCATGCGTGGCGGCGCGCGGCAAGCAGGCAGATTGCGTTGCCCTGTCCCCGCGGCTAGATGCGCTGGCATGCGCTGGCTGCTCCGTTTCCTGTTCAAGACATTGATCGGCTTCGTGGGCCTAAGTCTCGCGCTCGTCCTGCTGTTCAAATTCGTGCCCGTGCCGGTGACCGCCACCATGCTACTCGACGGCAATGGCATCACCAAGAACTGGACCGCGCTGTCCAATATCGACCGCAATATGGTGCGCGCGACCATCGCGGCGGAGGACGGCAAGTTCTGCACCCATGACGGGTTCGACCGCGAAGCGATCGAGAACGCCATCGCCAGCAATGCGCGCGGCGGGCGGATCCGCGGCGGCTCGACGATCAGCCAGCAGACCGCCAAGAACGTCTTCCTGTGGCAGGGCGGCGGCTATGTCCGCAAAGGCTTCGAGGCGTGGTTCACCGTGCTGATCGAACAGATCTGGGGCAAGCGGCGGATTATGGAAGTCTATCTCAACGTCGCCGAAACCGGCATTGGCACCTATGGCGCGGAGGCTGGAGCGCGCCGCTATTTCGGCAAGTCCGCCGCCTCGCTCACCCCGCTCGAAGCCGCGCGGATGGCCGCCGCATTGCCGCTTCCCAAGGAACGCTCGGTCGTCAATCCCCGCGGCTGGCTGGCGCGCCACGGCAATACGATATCCGCACGGATCGGGTCGGTATCCCGTGACGGGCTCGATTCCTGCGTCTATCGGTAGGGTCGATGGGAGCGGGTCACAGCCATTCGCATGATCACGGGCATGGGCACAGCCATGCTCCCGCCGATTTCGGCAATGCCTTCCTGATCGGTATCGTCCTCAACACTGCATTCGTGGCGATCGAGGCGGTGTATGGCTGGATCTCCGGCTCGATGGCGTTGATCGCGGATGCCGGGCATAATCTCTCCGATGTCCTCGCGCTGCTGCTCGCATGGGGCGCCAGCGTCGCTGCCAGACGCCCCGCGTCGGAGCGGTTTACTTATGGATACAAGAGCTCGACCATCCTCGCGGCGCTGGCCAATGCCGGGCTGCTGCTGGTGGCTATCGGGGCGATCCTGTTCGAGACGCTCAACCGGATTGCCGAACCCGCCCCGGTCGCGGGTGAAACCATGGTGGTGGTCGCCGGGATCGGCATCGTCATCAATGCCGGCACCGCTGCGCTGTTCATGCGCGGGCAGCACGATATCAACATCCGCGGCGCGTTCCTGCATATGGCGGCCGATGCGCTGGTCAGCCTCGGCGTGGTCATCGCGGGGCTGGCTATCATCATGACAGGGGAGCGCTGGATCGACCCGGCGGTCAGCCTGGCCATCGTGGCGGTGATCGCCTGGGGGACCTGGGGCCTGCTGAAGGACAGCGTCGCCATGAGCATGCTCGGCGTGCCCAAGGGCATTTCAGAGAACAAGGTGCGCGCCTATCTGTCCGGTCTGCCCGGGGTCGAAGCGGTGCACGATCTGCATATCTGGCCGATGAGCACCACCGAGACCGCGCTGACCGCGCATCTGGTGATGCCCGGCGGCCACCCGGGCGATCCCTTCCTGCTCGAACTGGCGCATGAACTGGAGCATCACCACCGCATCGGCCATCCGACGATCCAGATCGAAACGACCCGCGCCAATTGCGGGGCGGGCTGCTGATGCAACCCGCCAGCCAGGATGCCCGCGATCGGCTCAAGGCTGCCATGAGCCGGCTCGCCAGCGGCGACCGCGCGGCGCTGGAGGACATCTACCGCGCGACCTCGGCGAAACTATTGGGCATCTGCTACCGTATCTTGGGGGACGAGAAGGAAGCCGAGGACGCATTGCAGGACGTCTATCTCACCCTCTGGCGGCGCGCGGATCGTTACGATCCGGACCGCGCCAGCCCGATCGCCTGGCTGGCGACATTCGCGCGCAACCGCGCGATCGATCGCCTGCGCACGGGCAAGGTGCGCCGGGGTTCGGTATCCGAGGACGAAGCAGCGCCGCTCGCCGACGAGACCCCGCTTGCCGAAACCATGCTGATCGACGCCGAACGCGAAGCCCGCGTGCGTGGCTGCCTCGACACGCTGGACGATACCCCGCGCGATGCCATCCGGACGGCATTCTTCGAAGGCCGCACCTATGCCGAGCTGGCTGACCGCATGGACGTGCCGCTGGGGACGATGAAAAGCTGGATCCGCCGCGGCCTCGCCAAGCTCAAGGCCTGTATGGAGGCGGGTGAATGACCGGCGACCAGACCCTCGCCGCCGAATATGCCCTCGGCCTGCTCGAAGGCGAAGATCTGCTCGCGGCGCGTGCACGCGTGGCCAGCGATGCGCTTTTCGCCGCCGAGGTCGACCAGTGGCAGGACCGCCTCGCCCCGCTGGCCGACCACATCCCCCCGCGCCTGCCGCGCGCGGAGGTGTGGGAACGGATCGAAGCCGAGCTGTCCCGCGATACCGGCAGCGCCGAAGTGGTTTCGCTGCGTCGCAGCCTGCGCCGCTGGCAATGGGCGGGCGGGTTGAGCGCAGCCGCAGCCCTGGTGCTTGCCTTCCTCGCGCTGCCGCAATTGACCGGCCCCGGCGATACGCTGCCCGATATTGCGCAGGGTCCGGTCGCCGCAGGCCCGCCGCTGGCCGCCAACATGCCCATCGCGGGAACGCCGCTGCGTCTCGACTTCACCTATCTCCCCGCCGAAGACAGCCTGCTCGTCGGGGCGATCGGGCTGACGGCTGACGGGGTCCACGATCACGAAATCTGGTTCGTCCCGCCCGAGGGCGAACTGGTATCGCTGGGCATCGTGACGCCCGGCAAGGTGGTTGCACACGATGTGCCCGATGCGGTCGCGCAGGCCTTGCATGATGGCTCGCAGCTGGTGCTGACCCGCGAACCGCTCGGCGGCAAGCCCGCCGATGCCGGGGCGGGTCCGGTGGTCGCCGAGGCCCGTTTCACCGCTATCTGAAATAAATCAAGCGGCCGCGTGCATCCGGCGCGCAGCTCTTTGCGTAACTCGGTGCACAGGCTGGACGGGGCCTGGCGCATAAGGAGAGTTACACATGCCGATTTCCAGCAAGCTCAAGGCCGCAGCCTTCGCATCGATCGCCGCCATGGGCAGTTTCGCCCTCATGACCGGTACCCCGGCTTTTGCCGACCACCACGCCAAGGCGGCGGAGACCAACCAGCCGAATATCGTCGAGACCGCGATGGGCACGGGCGTGCACGGCACGCTGGTCGCCGCGGTCAAGGCCGCCGATCTCGTCGAGACGCTGTCTGCCCCCGGCCCCTATACGGTCTTCGCTCCGACCGACGATGCTTTTGCCGCATTGCCCGCAGGCACGGTCGACACGCTGCTCAAGGGCGAGAAGAAGGGCCAGCTGACCTCCATCCTGACCTATCACGTGGTTGCGGGACGTGTTCCCGCCGCGGCGCTGACGCAGGCGATCCGCGGCGCGGGCGGAAGCTATGAATTTGCGACCGTCGCCGGCGAGACGCTGAGCGCGCGCTTCGACGGTCACACCATTGTGGTCACCGACGGCGCGGGCCGCGAAACCAAGGTCGTGCAGGCCGATGTCGATACCGCCAATGGCGTGATCCACGTGACCGACGGCGTGTTCCTGCCCGGCTAAGCCATCCCCACGGGTGCCGATCGGGTCACTTCCATCTCCGCCCGGCACTCCACTGTCCCCGTCCGGCGCTCAGCAGAGGCCGGGCGGGGTTTTTTGTGGCGAGGACGAAGCCTACTCAGCCGGTCAAGCGCGTCATTCTGCGCTCGAGCAGGTCGATAAGGTGGGGGTCCATGTACCGATAGCGATCGGGTATCCCGAGGCAGACGATCGGTGTCGAACCCAGCGACGATCTGAACTGCCGCCGGACGGCGGTCCGGTGTCTCTGTTCCATCACGAAAATGCGGTCCGCCCAGTGCACCAGCTCGTCATCGAGCGGCGTGTCGGCTTCGGATGCAATTCCGGCAGAAAGGACATCCACGCCCTTCCTGCCGGAGAAAATATGCTCTGCTGTCGGACTTCGCCAGCGGTTCTTCCCGCAGACGAACAGGAAGCGCTGCCCGGTCAGGCCGCCTCTTCCTCGTCCTTCTTGCCGCCATGGACCTGGATCGGCTCTTTCTTGCCTTCGACCACGTCCTTGTCGATCACGATTTCAGTGACGCCGTCCATGTCGGGCAGGTCGAACATTGTGTCGAGCAGGATGCCTTCGACGATCGAACGCAGTCCGCGGGCACCGGTCTTGCGCTTGATCGCGCGTTCGGCGATCGCGCGCAGCGCTTCGTCGGTGAAGGTCAGCTCGACATCCTCGAGCTCGAACAGCTTGTGATACTGCTTGGCGATGGCGTTCTTCGGTTCCTGCAGGATCGTCACCAGCGCATCGACATCGAGATCGTGCAGCGTGGCGATGACCGGCAGACGGCCGACGAATTCGGGGATCAGGCCAAACTTGAGCAGATCTTCCGGTTCGCTCTTCTCGAGCAGCTCACCCACCCGGCGCTTGTCCGGGTCGGCGACATGTGCGCCGAAGCCGATCGAGCGCTTCTGAAGGCGATCGCCGATGATCTTGTCGAGCCCCGCGAAAGCGCCGCCGCAGATGAACAGGATATTGGTCGTGTCCACCTGCAGGAATTCCTGCTGCGGATGCTTGCGCCCGCCCTGCGGCGGGACCGAAGCGGTGGTCCCTTCCATCAGCTTGAGCAGCGCCTGCTGGACACCCTCGCCCGATACGTCGCGCGTGATTGAGGGGTTTTCCGCCTTGCGCGTGATCTTGTCGATCTCGTCGATATAGACGATGCCGTGCTGGGCCTTCTCGACATTGTAGTCGGACGACTGGAGCAGCTTGAGGATGATGTTCTCCACGTCCTCGCCCACGTAACCGGCTTCGGTCAGCGTGGTCGCATCGGCCATGGTGAACGGCACGTCGAAGGTGCGCGCCAGCGTCTGCGCCAGCAGCGTCTTGCCCGAACCGGTCGGACCGACCAGCAGGATGTTCGACTTCGCCAGTTCGACATCGCCGGCCTTCGCGCCGTGCTTCAACCGCTTGTAGTGGTTGTGCACCGCGACCGAGAGGACGCGCTTCGCGCGTTCCTGACCGATCACATAATCGGCGAGCGTGGCGCAGATTTCGGCCGGCGTGGGGACATCGCCTTCCTTCTTGCCGGTCAGTCCTGCCTTGGTTTCTTCGCGAATGATATCGTTACACAGTTCGACACATTCGTCGCAGATGAACACGGTCGGGCCCGCGATGAGCTTCCTCACCTCGTGCTGCGACTTGCCGCAAAAGCTGCAATACAGGGTCGATTTACTGTCGGTTCCGCTCAACTTGGTCATATCCTAACGTCTTTCCCGCGTCCCCATCAGAAGGCTCCAGACTGTAGGGGCCATGGGGTATGGGTCAATATCCCAGGTATCACACACCCCTTGCCACAGTCTGAAGCGGCAGGGTTGCCCAATTCCTACGACATTCTTGCAACAGTCCCGCGCGGGCACACTACCCGCGCCGGAACCTGAGTGCCGTCCTATTCGGGCGCGCCGCCCGAACCTTCGGCATCGCCGTTTTCGGATTCGGGACGGGTTTCGAACACCTTGTCGACGATACCGAACTTCATCGCCTCATCGGCTTCGAGGAAGGTATCGCGGTCCATCGCCTTCTCGATATCGTCGAGGCTCTGGCCGGTGTATTTAACATAGAGGTCGTTCATGCGCTTCTTGATGCGCAGGATCTCGCGGGCCTGGATCTCGATATCCGAGGCCATGCCGCGCGCGCCGCCCGAAGGCTGGTGGACCATGATCCGCGCATTGGGCAGCGCGATCCGCATCCCCGGCTCGCCCGCGGCAAGCAGGAACGAACCCATGCTCGCGGCCTGACCCATGCACACCGTCGACACGCGCGGCTTGATGTATTGCATCGTGTCATGGATCGCCATGCCGGCGGTCACCACGCCGCCCGGCGAATTGATGTACATGCTGATCGGCTTTGAGGGGTTCTCGCTCTCGAGGAACAGCAGCTGCGCGGTGATGAGCGAAGCCATGCCGTCTTCGACCTGTCCGGTCACGAACACGATGCGTTCGCGCAGCAGGCGGCTGAAGATGTCGAAGCTGCGTTCGCCGCGGCTGGTCTGTTCGACCACCACGGGCACGAGCGCACCGGTTACGGGATCGGTGGTGAACTGGCCCTGCGCGCCGTGGGCGTTGCTGCCGAACAGGTCGATCATGAATAGTCCTCTTGTCGGATCAATTGGCCGCCTATGTCGCCATGCATCCCGGGATGTTCAAGGGCCTTAACCCTCGAAAGCCGCGGATATGTCGGATGCGACCAAGATCGGGGCACTTTCCCGGCCTATATGGAGAGGCATACACTACAGGTGGCTGTCCGGAATCCGTTTGTCGGACGTGGAACGACATCGGTCGAGGCGCCATTGGCCCGCTCGCCTACACTCGTAGACGAACGCTCGACGAGATGGCGGGGAGGCTAATAAACCATGACTTTACGTTCGTTGACGCTGGCAGCGTCTACCCTTGCGCTGATTGCCGCTGCGCATGCGCCGGCCCATGCCCAGGGCAGCGACGATGTGGCGGATACCGCCACCCCGGCGACCGCGCCAAGTGCGGGCGCGCAGGTGTTCGAGCCGGCCTATTTCGACCAGTTCGCACCGCGCAATGCGCTCGACATGGTCGATCGCATCCCCGGCTTCTCGATCAGCGGGGGCAATGACCAGGGCCAGCGCGGGCTTGGCCAGGCAACGCAGAATGTGATCGTCAATGGCGAGCGCCTGTCGAGCAAGTCCGAAAGCGTGCACGACCAGCTGCGCCGCATCCCCGCACCCGATGTAATCCGGATCGAGATTCTCGACGGCAATGCCACCAGCATCCCGGGCCTGACCGGGCAGGTCGCCAATGTCGTTTACACCACCACCGGCTCCTCCGGGCAGTTCGAATGGACGACCGGTTTCCGCCCGTACAACACCGCGGCGCAGCTCTTCGGCGGCGAAATCTCGGTGATCGGCAGCAGCGGCGCGCTCGATTACACGGTCTCGCTGTCGAACGAGAACAACCGTTTCGGCGCCGATGGACCTGTCACCATCATCGATCGCGGCGGGGCGCTGATCGAACTGCAGGACACCAAGTTTTCGGGCCGGTTCGACAACCCCAAGCTCTCCACCGCCTTTTCCTACGATTTCGGCGGCGGCGTGCTGGCCAATCTCAACCTCAGCTACGGGGTCGACTACTATTCGCGCCAGGAACCCGAAACCGGGACGCGCGCGTCGGGCGAAACTCGCACCCGCGAATCGCGGACCGATGAAGATGGACCGTTCTACGAGCTGGGCGGCGACATCCAGTTTCCCTTCGGCCCCGGCTCGCTCAAGCTGATCGGCCTCGAGCGGTTCGAGCGCGATAATTACGCCTCGACACTGATCGACAGGTTCTCCGACGGCAGCCCGTCGCGGGGCTCGCGCTTCCAGCAGACAAACGGCGAGGGCGAGCGTATCGGCCGCTTCGAATATGACTGGCGGTTGTGGAAGGCCGACTGGCAGCTGTCGGGCGAGGCCGCCTTCAACCGGCTCGACCGGCGTTCGAGGCTGTTCGAACTGGAAGCCGGTGACGAATTCGTCGAGCGCGCCTTCCCGCAAGGCACCGGCGGGGTGACCGAAGATCGCTACGAAGCCAGCCTCAGCGTCTCGCGGTCCCTGTCACGCACATTGTCGGTCCAGCTGATCGGAGCAATGGAATTCTCGACCATCGAGCAGACCGGCTTTGCCGCCAATTCGCGCAGCTTCAAGCGGCCTAAGGGATCGTTCGCTGCGACGTGGAAACCGCGCGACGATTTCGACGTCTCGGTCACGCTGGCGAAACGCGTCAGCCAGCTGTCCTTCGGCGATTTCCTCGCCTCGGTATCGCTTAACAACGACAATCAGAACGGCGGCAATAACGAGCTCGTCCCCTACCAGAGCTACAATGTCGAGATCGAAGCCAACAAGACCTTCGGTCCGTGGGGGTCGATCAAGCTGGAAGCCCGCAAGGCGTGGTTCGAAGATTTCATCGACTGGTTCCCGCTGCCCAATGGCGGCGAGGCGCGCGGGAATATCGGCGATGCGGACCGGCTCCATCTGCAGGCCAATGCGACGCTCAACCTCGACCCCATCGGGTTTCGCGGCGCGCGGCTCGATGTCGAGGTGATCAAGCGGTTCATGAATGTCACCGATCCCTTCACCGGTCTGGAGCGTCCTTTCTCCTACGACCAGGAAGGCGCGTTCGAGATCGATTTCCGTCACGACGTCCCCGGCAGCGCCTGGGCGTGGGGCGCCAGCCTCGATCACGATGACCCGGCGCCCTATGCGCGGCGATACGAGGAGGGCCGCGAATGGGAAGGCCCTGTGTGGGGCGGGCTGTTTATCGAGCACAAGGATGTATTCGGCCTCACGGTTCAGGCCCGCGCGAGCAATCTGCTGGGTGCGCGCAATTACTTCCGCCGCACGGTCTATGAAGGCGAGCGCCCCGATGGCGATATCCGCTTCGAGGAGTATCAGGATCGCCGCATCGGCCCGATCTTCCGCTTGACTGTCAGCGGGGATTTCTAGCGCCTCGCGGACCCCTCCCGCGTTCCACGCGTTAGGCGGAACAAGGGAGACCATCTTGGAATTCGATCCGCGTATTGTGATGTTCGTCGTTTTCGGCGCCGGGCTGACGCTGGCCGTCACGCTCGAACGGTGGCTGGCGCGCTACTGGCTGTCGCTGCCGATCCTCTATGTCGCGGTCGGGTTCGCGGTGTGGTCGCTGCCGCTGGGGCTGCCGCATTTCAACCCGACGGTCGACGGCTTCGATGCGATGACGCTGGAATATGCCACCGAATTCATCGTCATCGCTTCGCTGATGGCCGCCGGGATCGCGATCGACCGGCCGGTCAGCTGGGTCAACTGGCGCCAGATCTGGCCGCTCTTGGTGATCGCCATGCCGCTGACGATCGGCGCGGTGGCGCTGCTCGGCTGGTGGGGCCTGGGACTGGCCCCCGCCAGCGCGATCCTGCTAGGCGCAGCCCTGGCTCCGACCGATCCGGTGTTGGCGCGGAGCGTCCAGGTCGGCCCGCCGGGCGAGGACCAGCGGCACGACGTCCGGTTCAGCCTGACGGTCGAAGCCGGGCTCAACGACGGCTTCGCCTTCCCCTTCACCTATCTGGCGATTGCCGCGGTCGGGATGACCGCACTGGGCGGCTGGACGCTCGAATGGGCCGCGCTCGACCTTGGCTGGCGGATCGTGATGGGCTGCGCGGTCGGCTGGGCCGTGGGCCGTATCGGTTCGTGGTATGTCTTCGAGCGCGAAGCCGATTCCCCGATGGAGGAGATCGACGAAGCCAGCGAGGGCGCCGCCCAGCCCAGCTATTCGACCAGCGAAGGCTTGATCGTGCTCGGCACGCTGCTGCTCGCCTATGGGCTCGCAGAGCTGGTCGAAGGTTACGGCTTCCTCGCTGTCTTCGTCGGTGCGGTGACCGCGCGCCAGCGCGAGAACCGCAGCCGCTATCACAAGATCAGCCACCACTTCATCGACCAGATCGAACAGATCGTGCTGGTCGCGGTACTGTTCGGCTTTGGTGCCATGTTAGCCAGCGGCGTGCTGGCCGCGCTGACTTGGCCTGCCGCGCTGGTCGGAATTGCGCTGATCTTCGTCATCCGCCCGATTTCGGGGCTGCTCGCAGAACTCAATTGCGACCTGCCGATGGTCGGCAAGCTGGCAGTGGCCTTCCTCGGGGTGCGGGGCATGGGCTCGATCTATTATCTCGCCTATGGCCAGAACCACGCCGATTTTGCCCAGATCGACCTGCTATGGGCCACGGTCAGCTTCACGATCCTGCTATCGATCGTGGTCCACGGCGTCGTTTCGGGGCCGCTTATCCGCCATGTCGAGAACCGCCGTGCGCATGTCCATGCGGGGCAGGATACCAGCATGGCCGCGCTATCGCCCGAGGCGGGAAAGACCGCAGGCAAACCCGAATAGCCTCGCCCAAACGACAAGGGGCGGCGAACCGTAGTCCGCCGCCCCTCGCATAACCCGTTGCTGCGGAATTATTTCTTCGCTGCAGCCTTCTTGGCCGGAGCCTTCTTGGCAGCCGGCTTCTTGGCAGCGGGCTTCTTCGCCGCGGCCTTGTCGTCATCCTTGGCGGCAGCAGCCTTCTTAGGCGCCGCCTTCTTGGCAGGCGCTTTCTTGGCCGGCTTGTCGTCCGCTTCCTTGGCAGCATCCTTCTTGACCGGAGCCTTTTTCGCGGCAGCCTTCTTGGCCGGGGCCTTCTTCTTCGGCTTTTCGTCGGTGGTCTCTTCCGCCTCGATCGCGGCTTCGAGTTCCTCGCGGGTCACTTCCCGGTCGGTGATCTCGGCCTTGTCGAACAGGAAGTCGACGACCTTGTCCTCATAAAGCGGCGCGCGCAGCTGGGCGGCGGCCATCGGCTCGGACTGGACGTACTGGACGAACCGCTCGCGGTCTTCGGCGCGATATTGCTGCGCTGCCTGCTGGATGAGCATGTTCATCTCGTTGGCATTGACCTCGACGCCGTTCTTCTGGCCGATTTCCGACAGCAGCAGGCCAAGGCGGACACGGCGTTCGGCGATCTTGCGATAGTCGTCCTTCTCGTCGTCCATTTCCTTGAGCATGGCTTCGGCATCGTCCGACTGCGCGGCTTCCTGCTGGAGCTGGGCCCAGATCTGTTCGAATTCGGCTTCGACCATGCCCTGGGGCACGGCGAAATCGTGACCGGCGGCGAGCGTGTCGAGCAGCTGGCGCTTCATCTGCGTGCGGGTGAGGCCGGCAGTTTCCTGCTCGAGCTGGCCGCGCAGCAGTTCCTTGAGCTTGGCGAGATCCTCGAGGCCGAGGTTCTTGGCGAACTCGTCGTCGATCGCAGTGTCGGTCGGGACCTTGACCTGCTGGACGGTGATGTCGAATTCGGCATCCTTGCCCTTGAGGTTTTCGGCCGGGTAATCGTCGGGGAAGGTGACCGTGATGGTCTTGGTGTCACCGGTCTTCACGCCCGTAAGCTGTTCTTCGAAGCCGGGGATGAACTGGCCCGAGCCGATCACCAGCGGGGTGTTCTCGGCCTTGCCGCCTTCGAATTCGGTCCCGTCGACACGGCCGACGAAATCGATGATCAGCTGGTCGCCGTCGCCGGCCTTCTTGGTCTTGGCGGCGTCCTTATAGCTCTTGTTGTTCGACGCGATCCGCTCGACTGCTTCCATGACCTGCTCGTCGGTCACCGGAACGGTCAGGCGTTCGAGTTCGATGCCATCCACTTCGGGGGCGTCGATTTCGGGAAGGATTTCGACTTCGACGCTGAGCGAGGCATCCTTGCCTTCTTCATAGCCCTCGTCGATTTCCACCTTCGGCTGCATCGCGGGGCGCAGCTTGTTGTCGGCCATCACCTTGTCGACCGATTCGCGGATCATGTCGTTGACCATCTGCGCGTGCAGCTGTTCGCCGTGCATCTTGCGGACCAGGTTCGCCGGCACCTTGCCCGGGCGGAAGCCGGGCATCTTCACCTGCGGGGCGATCTTCTTGACTTCGCTGTTGACGCGCTCGTCGATTTCCTTGGCAGGAATGGTGACGGTGTAGGCGCGCTTGAGGCCCTCGTTGGCGGTCTCTTTGATCTGCATGGGTTGAAACTCGTGACTTTCCAAAAGCGACTATGTGCAAGGGGATTCGCGCGGCGGCGGCACTGGTGCGGGCGAAGGGACTCGAACCCCCACATCTTTCGATACTGGTACCTAAAACCAGCGCGTCTACCAGTTCCGCCACGCCCGCTAACCCGAACGAAGCTGCGCGTTGGCGACATGCGCTACGCGTGTAGGCGCGTGCCTCTAGTAGGATGCGACCAAATGCGCAAGCGCGGCGACGGGTGAGGGAACGGCTTTGCGCGCGCAGGCGTTTTGTAATCATGCGCGACTACGATAAATTCAAGCCGCCGGCCAATACTCCGCCGGTCATCGATCCCGGGGCAAGGCAGGAAAACCCGGCCGGAACGAAGGCCGATGGCGAGCTACCTGCCGAAGACACCGAAGACGAGAAGATCGAAGTCGAGAAGGCGCTCGGCAACGCGCAAGAAGGCGGGCGCGACGGTGCGGGTGAAGCCGCGCTCGACAGTCCGCCACCCGATTGAGGATACCATATATGGCGACGCAACCCGACCCCGATCCCGACACCATCAATCCCGGTGCACCCGACGAGATGCCGCCCGCGAGTCCGCCCGACGAGGCACCGATGCATGAACCGCCCGGTTTCGAGCCGCCGCAACCCGACTTCGACGAGCCCGACCGCGGTCCCGATGAAACACCCCCGCCGCCCGATTGATCTTGCCCGCGCGCGCGCGTCGCAGTATCGGCGCGCGCCATGAGCGAAGAAACCAAGAGCCAGACCCCGCCCGATCACCTTTCGGTCAATCCGGATAGCGAGCATTTCCAGATGGAAGCGCTCGAGCGCGGCGTCGGCATCCGCTTCAAAGGCAAGCAGCGTACCGACATCGAGGAATATTCGATTTCCGAAGGCTGGGTGCGCGTTCAGGCAGGCAAGACCGTGGATCGCCGCGGCAAGCCACTGACGATCAAGCTGACGGGTCCGGTCGAAGCCTGGTTTGAAGATATGGGCGACGAACCGCCAGTGGCCAAGGCCGACTGATCAGTCTGCGAAATCGGCAAAGGCGCTGAGAAACCTCTTCGAGGTTTGCTTGCGCGCCGGGGCCATTGCGATCTGGCGGCGCGGCTGCGGCTGCCGATCGCTATAGATGAAGCCATCTACCGGCCAGGCCGTCGTCCCGACCTTGCCCAGCGGGGCATACCAGACGCGCACCTCGCTCCAGTCATTGTTGGGCGAAACGTCGACCGCGAGCACATCCTTTTCGATCTGCCCGCGGCGGCCGTTGATCGGCGACCAATTGGCGTGATCGAGCAGGACCCGCCGCGAATCGAGCACGCGGCTGACCGCGGCCACATGACCCAACTGCATATTGCGATGCGCGCTGAAGGCCATCACTGCGCCGGGACGCGGCGTCGAGCCGGTGGCGTAGCGGCCTTGTGCCTGGTCCCACCAGGTATGCGCATCGCCGTAGATCTGGATACCTGAGACATCGCGCGCATAGGGTACGCACTGGAGGTAGGCGTCCAGTTCTACGCCGTGGGCGGCGAAGTTGTCGAAGTCCTCGGCAAGCGCTGGTGTAGCGCAGGCAAGCAAGGCGATCACGGCAAGATTCTTCCTCATACCGGCAGGATTATGCCGGTTAAGCTTATCGCGATCTTTCCACTTACGGTTAACGTGATTTAACCATGATCCCTGCTGCCGCTTGCAAAGCGGCGCGCAAAGCGCCACTTGCCGCGCCATCATGGTGCCCTCCTCCTCCAAGCCAACGGTGATCATCATCGGCCGGCCCAATGTCGGCAAATCGACGCTGTTCAATCGGCTCGTGGGCAAGCGCCTGGCGCTGGTCGACGACCAGCCCGGCGTCACGCGCGACCGGCGCTTCGGCAATGCGGAAATCGCCGGGCTCGAGTTTCAGGTGGTCGACACTGCCGGGTGGGAGGATGAAGACCCCGCCAGCCTGCCCGGCCGGATGCGCATGCAGACCGAAGTCAGCCTCGAGGGCGCCGATGCCGCGATGTTCGTGTTCGACGCGCGCGTCGGCCTAACCCCGCTGGACGAGGAAATCGCTCGCTGGCTGCGCGGACAGTCGGTGCCCGTAGTGCTCGTCGCCAACAAGGCGGAAGGCACGCAGGGCGACGCCGGTATCTATGAAAGCTTCTCGCTCGGCTTTGGCGAACCGGCCGGCATCAGCGCCGAACACGGCGAAGGCATTGGCGACCTGTTCGAACGCCTCTGGCCGATCATCGGTGACAAGGCCGAGGCGGCTGCCGAAACGCTCGAACTGAGCGAAGAGGATGAAGAGGCGCTGCTTGCCGGACCGCTCAAGCTGGCCATCGTCGGCCGCCCCAATGCGGGCAAGTCGACGCTGATCAACCGCATGCTGGGCGAAGACCGGCTGCTGACCGGTCCCGAAGCCGGGATCACGCGCGATTCGATCGCGGTCGATTGGGAATGGCATGACCCGCGTAGCGGCGAAGACCGCGAAATCCGGCTGATCGACACTGCGGGCATGCGCAAGAAGGCGCAGGTCATCGACAAACTCGAACGGCTTTCGGTCGCCGATGCCCGCCGCGCGGTCGACTTCGCCGAGGTCGTCGTGCTGCTGCTGGATGCTACCCGCGGTCTCGAATCGCAGGATCTCAAGATTGCCAGCATGGTGCTCGAAGAAGGGCGCGCGCTGATGATCGCGATCAACAAGTGGGATGTCGCCGAAGGCGCCAGCGCGCTGTTCAACGGCATCCGCGAAGCGCTCAACGAAGGTCTGGCGCAGGTCCGCGGAGTGCCGCTGTTCGCGGTCAGCGCGAAGACCGGCAAGGGTATCAACCAGATGCTCGGCGCGGCGTTCGACCTGCGCGAAGCATGGAGCCGCCGTGTGCCCACCGCCGCGCTCAACCGCTGGTTCGACGATGCACTGGAAGCCAATCCGCCGCCCGCCCCCAAGGGCAAGCGGATCAAGCTGCGCTATATCACGCAGGCCAGCATTCGCCCGCCGCGTTTCGTGGTGTTCGGTACGCGGCTCGATATGCTGCCCAAGAGCTATGAACGCTATCTGATCAACGGCATCCGCGACAAGCTGGGCTTCGACGCGGTGCCGGTCCGCGTGGTGCTCAAGAGCCCCAAGAACCCCTTCCAGAAGGATTGAGTTTGCCGCTGCTCGACATCCTGTCCGGCGTCGGCGCTTTCGACCTGATCGAGCGCACCAGTTCGACCCTGCGTGTGCAGCAGGTCGTCCAGCTCAGCCTCGCGCCGGCCTTCCTGCTTGCTGGGATCGGCGCGGTGATGAACGTCATGACCAACCGGCTGATCTGGGTCGCCAACAAGATCGAGCGGATTCTCAACGCGGGGGAAGATGGCGATGTCAAAGCCATGCGCGCCGAACTGCCCGCGCTGGAAATGCGCCGCAATTACGCCCAGCGCGCGGTCATGTTCAGCACCGCTTCCGCGCTGGCAATCAGCGTGGTCATCGTCCTATTGTTCGTGAGCGCCTTCGTCACCACACCGCTGGGCACGCTGGTCGCCGCGACATGGGTGATGTGCATGGGACTGCTTGTTGCTGGGCTCGCGTCCTTCCTGATGGAAACCCGCACCGCCGCCCGTCGCAACCGCGAACGGATCCGCGAACGCCGGGCTGCCGCCAAGTCCTGACTCAGTTTGCGCCCCGCGCGCGACCGACCGAAGTCATTTGCGCGACGATTGGCGTAAAAACGTCGGCCACGGTTCATCTCCACCTGTCATAAACGCGGCGGGGCAAGGAGGTGAGATATGAGCAAACTCCGCGTTTCGATCCACGGGCATGCCAATCGCGTGGACGATCAGTTCGCGCTCGAAGCACTCGACATCGCCACCGCATTGACGATAGCCGATATCAACGTCGGCACGGGCGATGCGGAAATCTGGGATGGCGAGCAGCGGCTGGCCCGTCTGTCCAAGCACGGCGGCGTCCACGCGACCTTCTGGCGCGTCACCTGACCGGCGTTATCCCGGGACCGAACAGCAGCGGGACCAGGCGTGGCAAGGAGGCTGAGACTGCGTGGCTTCGAATGAGCCGACTCTAGGTCAGCCCGCTTCGCCCTCGCCCACCGGCTTGCTGTTGAGCTGGACGTAGTTTTCCAGCCCCATCCGCGCGATCATGTCGAATTGCGTTTCGAGGAAGTCGACATGCTCTTCCTCGCTGGCGAGGATGTCTTCGAAAATCTGGCCCGTGGTAAAGTCGCGCACGTCCTGGCAATAATCCGCCGCTTCCTTGAGCAGCGGGATCGCTTCCATTTCCATCGCCAGATCGGCCCTGAGAATTTCCTCAACCGTCTCGCCGACCTTGAGCTTGTGGATCGCCTGGAAGTTGGGGAGCCCGTTGAGGAACAGGATCCGCTCGGCGAGGATGTCGGCATGCTTCATCTCGTCGATCGATTCGTGCCGCTCGTATTCGGCGAGCTTGGTCACGCCCCAATCGGCCAGCACGCGATAGTGCAGCCAGTACTGGTTGATCGCGGTCAGTTCGTTGGTGAGCGCCTTGTTGAGGAACTCGATGACCTTGGAATCGCCTTTCATGGCCGTGTCTCCTGGCTGCTGGATGCGGCGCAGCTATGCGCTTTTCCACCGGCGCTTGGCAAGGTCGAAGGTCGAAAAATCGGCGTAATTCCGCCAGTTGCGAGCAATTCTTGTTAGCGGAAAGTCACGCCGCAGCAGAGACGAGACCGAACTCGCGTTCTTCCTGCAGGATGTCGTCGGCATCGTCGAGACAGGTCCCGCAGCACGGCGCCTTGCCCAGCGCGGCATAGCACGCCTCGGCATCACCCGAGACATGGCGCGCAGCACGGCGCAGTTCGCTTTCCCGGATCGCGTTACAAATGCAGACGTACACTCGACAACTCCTGCGATTGACTCGCATGAGCAGTTCTAGTGAGAGTCGTTCTCATTATCAAGCGTCGTTTTCCACGGCGCGCTCAGCGCCGCAGCGGAAACATTTGCCAGTAGGTCAGGCAACGCCACAACCATTCGAGCGGGCCAAACCGGAAACGCGTCAGCCACGGTTTCGACCACAGCAGCATGAGCGCCCAGGTGGCGAGCATGACCAGATAGAGCTCTCTGCGTCCCAGCTCGCCATAAAGCCCACCTGCCCAGCCGTGGAACACCAGCAGCATGACCAGCGATGTGCCGATGTAATTGGTGAACGCCGCACGTCCCGCCGCCGAGATCCGCTCCATCAGCCAGCCCGATGTGCGCGTGCCGATCACGGCGAGCACCGCAGCGAGGCCGAGGACGACGGGCAGGCGCGGGAGCATCGAAAAGCTCATGAAAGCGGCGAGCGTGCTCCAATAGGAGAACCCGATCCCCTTGACCCACAGCGCGATCAGCAGGGTCACCGCGCTTCCGATCGCGATACCGGCCAGCCCCCAGCGCAGCTGCCTGCCCGGGTTCATGCGGCCGCTGAACAGGCCGAACCGGTAAAGCGCCATACCGATCAGCATCAGCGGTACGGATTCGAGCGCGAAGAGGAACAGTCCGAACAGCGGGTCACCGCCATGTTCCGTGATGTTGTGGCGCACGTAGTCCGGGTAAGAGCCTTCGACGATGACCTGCCGCTCGGCCTGTCCCTCTTCGAGCGTGGTTTGCTTATCCGCGGCCAGTTGCTCGCGCAATTCGGCATAGGCGGGCTGTTCGCCGAGCGCCGTCTCGGCGATGAAATAGGGGGAAGCGGTGAAGCTGGCGACCATGGCGATCCCCGCAGCATATCCGAGCAGGCCGACGAGCAGCTGGGTCTTGGCCGCCCAGCGTATGCCGATCATCGTGACAAGGCCGAACACGGCATAATAGATCAGAATGTCGCCGCGCCAGATCAGGTAGAAATGCACCAGCCCGAACAGCAGCAGCCAGAACAGGCGGCGGGCCTGGAGCTCGCGCCCCTCGCCCTTGGCCCAGGCCTTCTCCATGAACAGATACAGCCCCGCGCCGAACAGCAGCGTGAACAGGCCGCGCATCTTGCCGTCGATCAGGACGAATTGCGCCACCCACATCCAGTCTTCCGCGTCGCTGTGCGGGACGAGGAAGCCATCGGGGTACATATAGGCGGAAAAGGGTTGGCCGAAGGCAACGATATTCGCCGCCAGGATACCCATGACGGCGATGCCGCGGATGAAATCGAGACTAACGATACGGTTGCCCGCGAGCGCGCTCGGCAGCGGATCGTCCCCTGCAATATCGGCGATCGCCGCCCGATCGTTCGCTTGGCTCATCTGATGCCCCCTTCGCCTGCGGGCCTTAGCCCCGACAAGCGGAAGAGCAACCCATGTGCTTGCGCCCTAGCGGGTGACGAGGCAGCCCTGCCCGCTACGCTTGAGCGAAGCACAGGCCGCCGCCGCCTGATCGCGCGTGGCATAGCCGCCTGCCAGCAGCTTGGTCAGCCGCCCCGATTTCTCGAGCAGGCGGGTGCGCCCGGCAATTTCGCTGCGACCGGCCAGCTGGCTCCATAGCCGTTCGGCATTGCCCGGCACGCCAAACGCGCCAAGCTGGACCTTCCACGGACCAGCGACTGCTGCCACGCGCGTGACTGCGGCGGGGGCCGGCGCGGGAGATGAGGGAACCGGGCTGGACGCCACGACCACCGCCTCGCGCGAAAGAGCTTCCTCGTCCTGCCGCGCGACGACTGTCGGGCGCGAGGCGGGGAGCGTGTAATCCGCCCCCGCGGTTGCCGGTGCAGAGGCCGCGGTACTGCCCGCGACACGCGGGGTCCCGGCGGGACGCGTCGTCGGCGCGGGAGCGGGGGCAGTGACCACCGGCCCGGTCGGCGCATCGGTGCCCAGCGCGAGATCGACCGCGGCCAGTTCGCGCGCGCGCGCCGCTTCGGCCTCGGCCTTGAGCGATGCGGCGAGCGGCTGTGCGGCCTGTCGGTCCTCGAGCGAGATATATTCGTCCATCTGCGCCAGCGCGCCGCGTGCCTGCGGCAAGCCCGCCGAATTGGCCAGCGTCAGCAGCGCATAGGCGCGGCGCCAGTCCTTTGCGACGAGATCGCCGTTGAAATGCGCGATGCCGAGAAGATATTGCGCGCGCGGATCGCCGCGTGAGGCAGCGGCCGAAACATAGGGCAGCGCTTCCTCGCGCGCGCCGCGCTGGAATAGCAGCAGCCCGTAATTGTCCGCCGCCTTCACATGCCCCTGCGCTGCGGCCAGCGCATAGAGCGCCTCGGCCTGCTGCGGATCGGCGTCGAGCCCGCGGCCCAGACGGTAAGCCTGCGCCATGTTGAACTGCGCATCGGGGTCGCCCTGCGCGGCGGGCCCTGCCCATTCGCGCACTGCGGTGGCGAAATCGCCCCGCGTCCAGGCATCGACACCGGTTTTGACGTCGGCCTGCGCCGGAACCGAAACCATCGTTGCCGCGGCCATTGCGCCGGCCAGCCATGCTGCTTTCGCCACTCGTAGCATCGTACCCTTCCCATGCGACGACGCGCGGGAACGCGCCGGATCAGCGGCATCCTATAGTAAATCACTCGTTAGCAAAGTGTTGCGAGGCGTTTTGCTGCGTTCGGCCCTGACCAAAGTCGCATCCGGTTAACCCAAAATTAGGGGTAGTCTGCGATTTCCATGACAAGAGCGCTGCAAAGCAAAGCAGCACGAGTGAATTGAATACTGGCGCAAACCAGGGGGACCAAGTCTTGCGTGTACTGGCATTGGCATCGCAGAAGGGCGGATCGGGCAAGACCACGCTCTCGGGACATATGGCCGTTCAGGCCCAGCGCGCCGGCGCCGGTCCCGTCGTCCTGATCGATATCGATCCGCAGGGGTCGCTCGCCGATTGGTGGAACGAACGCGAGGATGAATATCCCGCTTTCGCCCAGACCACCGTCGCCCGCCTGGCAACCGATCTGGCCATTCTGCGCCAGCAAGGTTTCAAGCTGGCGGTCATCGACACCCCGCCGGCCATCACCATGGCCATCCAGTCGGTTATCTCGGTCGCCGAACTGATCGTCGTCCCGACCCGTCCCAGCCCGCACGATCTGCGCGCCGTGGGCGCCACGGTCGATCTGTGCGAACGCGCCGGCAAGCCGCTGGTGTTCGTAGTCAATGCCGCGACGCCCAAGGCCAAGATCACCTCGGAAGCCGCCGTCGCGCTGTCGCAGCACGGCACGGTCGCGCCGATTACCCTGCACCACCGCACCGATTTCGCCGCCTCGATGATCGATGGCCGCACGGTGATGGAGGTCGACCCCGAAAGCCGCTCGGCCGCCGAGGTCACTGCGCTGTGGAAATATATCGCCGACCGTCTGGAAAAGAACTTCCGCCGCACGGTTTTCGCCGCGCCCAATTCGCAATCCGCGATGCCCGGCGTCCATCGTCCTGCCGGTGGCTTTGGCCGCCGCGTAGCCCAGTAACAGGAAGGGCGGAGACTCCCGGATGTCTGACGCCAATTTCGCCTCTCTTTCCTCGACCCTGCTGGCACGCAAGGGCGGCGCGAAGCCTGCCATGCGTCCCCAATCGGGGATTCTCGGCCCGGTCGACGGCAAGGAAGCCGCCGCCAGCCTCGAGGATCTCGGCTGGAACGACATGGGCGAGAGCGAGCAGGCCCCGGTCGATCCGGCCGAGGAAAAGGTGGTCGCGATTACATCGCGGGCCGCGAATGAAGCGGGCGCACCCAATCAGGTGCGCGAATCGCTGACCAAGATCCAGGCGCAGCTCGAACGCCCCGCCCAGCCCCGGCCGATAGTCCGCAAGGCCGCCGCCGCGCAGGGCAAGCGCGCAGCCTTTACGCTGCGGCTCGACCAGGAACGCCATCTCATGCTGCGTCTCGCCTGCACCGTCCGCGGTCGCAGCGCACAGCAGCTGGTGACCGACGCGCTTGACGCGTTGCTCGCCGAAATGCCCGAAATCGCAAGCCTCGCTGCCCAGGTCCAGCGCGGCGAATAAGCACTTTAACGACGTGGGATCGCCTTCAAGGGGGTAATTATGAGCATCGAGACGAAAGCCAGGAACAAGCGGTTCGTCCAGCTCGCCGTCACCACGGCGCTGGCGACGACCGCGCTTACGGCGTGCACCGGCAAGGCTGCACCCAGCCATTCCTATTCGGCTGCGCATGCCGAACAGGCACTGAGCAAGGGCCGCACCTCGAAGGCCGTCCAGCACGCCGAAGCGGCGGTGCTGGCCAGTCCGCGCGACGCCTATTCGCGCACGTTGCTGGGCAATGCCTATCTCGAAGACGGGCGCTTCGCATCGGCCGCGACGACTTTCGCCGAGGCCGTCGAGCTGGGCGACACTGCCCCGCGCACCATCATCAGCTATACGCTGGCGCAGATCGCCATTGGTGATCAGGTCGGCGCGCTGGCAACGCTCGATCAGTTCGAAACCGCGCTCGACCCGGCCGATTTCGGCCTGGCCATCGCGCTCGCCGGTCGTCCCGACCACGGCGTTCATGTGCTGAGCAATGCGCTGCGCTCGGGCCAGAACACGCCGAAGGTTCGCCAGAACCTCGCCTATGCCTATGCGCTGCAGGGCAATTGGCGCTCCGCGCGCATCATGGCGGCGGAAGACGTGCCCGCGGGCGAAGTCGGCGATCGGATGGCCCAGTGGGCCGCGGTCGTCCGCCCCGAAGCCTTTACCACCCGCGTTGCCAATCTGCTCGGCGTAGAGCCGCAGGCCGATCCGGGGCAGCCGCAGATGCTCGCCCTTGCCAATCATCCCAGCGTCAACATGCTGGCCGCGCAGGAAGTGGGCGAGCTGGAGGCCGTGGCCGAGCCGCAGGGCGATTTCGCCTTTGCCGAGGAACTTCCCGCAGTGGGCGCCGCGCCGACCATCGACGATCGTGCCGACGCAGCGCTCGCCGACGGCGGCCTTGCGCCGAGCATCGGCGGTGTTCGCTATGTCTCGCGCGAAGTGGTCCAGCAAACGCCGGTCCAGTCGCGCAAACCCGTTGCCCCGCGCATCGCGGGTACCGCAGCGCCCGCCAGCACTGCCCGCAGCGGCGACTACAACGTCCAGCTCGGCTCGTTCTTCTCGATGTCGGACGCCAATGAGGCCTGGAAGCAGTTCCAGAAGCGCTATCCCGAACTCGGCGATGCCGAGCGCGTGATCACCAAGGCCCGCGTCAATGGCAAGATCTACTACCGCGTCGCGGCTGCCGGTTTCGCCAAGGCATCGGCCGATTCCATGTGCCGCACGGTCAAGGGCAAGGGCGGCGGCTGCATCGCCTATGCCTCGAGCCGGCCGCTGCCCGGCGCGATCGACGTCGTTGCCGGTGACATGCGGGTTGCCGCCCGCTAGTCGGCCCACCAAACCAGACCACCGAGCGACCCCGTCCGGAGCAATCCGGACGGGGTTTTTCGTGGCGCCTAGTGGTGGATCCGGACGCCGCCCTTGAACAGTGTCTTCACCCGCCCCTGCGTCGGCTGGCCGTCGAACGGCGTATTGCCGGCGGTGGCTTCCATCCGGGCGCTCTGGATTACCCATGGCTGGTCGGGATCGACGATCGCGATATCGGCTTCGAGCCCCACCGCGATCGCACCGGCATCGACCCCGAGGATGCGCGCAGGCGCCGTCGCCACCAGCGCGAAGGCCCGCGCCATATCGATGACCTCGTCGCGCACCAGCGACAGCGTCATCGCCAGCAGCGTCTCGGCCCCTGCCATGCCCGGCTCGGCATCGGCAAACGGCAGCCGCTTGTCTTCCGGGCCGCGCGGATCGTGACCGCTGGCAATGACGTCGATCGTCCCGTCAACGATCGCCTCGCGCACCGCATGGCGGTCGTCCTCGGTGCGGAGCGGCGGCGAAAGCCGGGCGAAGGTCCGGAAATCAACCGTCGCCAGATCGGAGAGCATGAAATGCGCCGGGGTAACCCCGCAGGTCACCGGCAGGCCGCGCGCTTTCGCCTGGCGGACGATATCCAGCCCAGCGCGCGTAGTGACCTGGCGGAAATGAATCCGCGCGCCCGCCATCTCGGCCAGCGCAATATCACGGGCGAGCGCGATGGCTTCGGCTTCGGCAGGTGCGCTCGGCAGGCCGCGCCGCGTGGCAATTTCGCCCGCCGTAGCGACCGCGCTGCCGACCAGCGCGGCATCCTCGGCATGGGCGACCACCACAAGGTCGAGCATGGCGGCATATTGCAGCAGCCGCAGCATCGCACCGGAATCCGCGATCCACTGGCGTCCAGTGGCAACGCCGCGCGCACCGGCAGCGCGCATCAGGCCCAGTTCGGCAATCTCGCGCCCTTCGAGCCCGCGGGTCGCGGCGGCGAGCGGATGGACCCAGAAATCGGGCTTGCCGCTCTTGGCGATGTAGGAAACCCGGCTGGGCAGGTCCAGCGGGGGGGATTGGTCGGGCATCAGCGCCGCGCGCGTGATCCCGCCGAAATGGAAAGCCGGCTTGTCGATCGCGAACACGCCGAAGTCGACCAGGCCCGGTGCAACCAGATGGCCCCTGGCATCAACGATTTCATCGCCATCCTGCGCTTCACCGCCGATCGCCTCGATGCAGCCGTCGACCAGCCGCAGCGCACCTTCGCGCACGCCGTCAGGTGTGACCAGCCGGCCACCGGTGATCGTCAGCGGGGTTTGCTGCTTCATGCCGCGTCTCCCCAGCCGGTCACACCGCGGGCGCGGCGGGTGAGCACGTCGAGCGCGGCCATGCGGATCGCGACGCCCATCTCCACCTGCCGGGTGATGATCGACCGGTCGATCATATCCGCCACCTCGCTGTCGATCTCGACCCCGCGGTTCATCGGACCCGGATGCATCACGAGCGCGTCCTTCGAGGCTTTCTCAAGCCGCTTTGCAGTCAGTCCGTAAAGGTGATGATATTCGCGCGCCGAGGGGATGAACTGGCCGCTCATCCGCTCGGTCTGCAAGCGCAGCATCATTGCGACGTCTGCGCCGTCGAGCGCCGCGTCGAAATCGTGGAACACTTCCGCCCCCATCGCCTCGATCCCCACCGGCATCAGCGCCGGCGGCGCACAAAGCCGCACAGAGGCACCAAGCGCCTGCAGGCAGAGCAAATTGGAGCGCGCAACGCGGCTGTGCAGGATATCGCCGCAGATGACGATCTTGAGCCCGGTGAAATCATCCGCCGTCTCGCCCCGGTCGCGCAGGGCATGGCGCAGCGCGAGCGCGTCGAGCAAGGCCTGCGTCGGGTGTTCGTGCTGCCCGTCGCCCGCATTGAGCACCGGGCAGTCGACCTTGTCGGCAATCAGCTGCGTCGCCCCGCTCGACCCGTGGCGGATGACGATCGCATCGGCGCGCATGGCGTTGAGCGTGATCGCGGTGTCGATCAGCGTCTCACCCTTCTTCACGCTCGATTGCGCGGCGTGCATATTGACCACATCTGCGCCAAGGCGCTTGCCCGCAATCTCGAAGCTCAGCAGCGTCCGCGTCGAGTTTTCGAAGAAGGCGTTGATGACGGTGAGACCCGACAGCACATTCTCGTGCTTGGTCGGCTGCCGGTTGAGCGCGACCCATTGTTCCGCCTCGTCGAGCAGGAAGAGGATTTCGTGCCGCTCCAGCTGGCCGATCCCGATCAGGTCGCGGTGCGGGAACGCGAGCGCACCCGCCGGATAGCGGGCCGCGGGGGGCGAAGTTTCCGTCGATGTCATTGAGGCCACGCCCTTAGTCGAGGGGTATCGTGTGCTCAAGCGCTTTCCGGTGGCAAAGCGCCACGCCCTCCCCTAACTCTCCCGCAACAGGAGATTTTACGCATGCAGTTCGCCGGAAAAGTGTGGCGCCTTTTGGTCGGTATCAAGGACGGGCTCGTCCTTTTGTTCATGCTGTTGTTCTTCTCCGCCCTGTTCGCAGTGCTGACCGCGCGCCCCAGCCCCGCTGCGGTGCGCGACGGGGCGCTGCTGCTCGATCTCAACGGCGTAGTGGTCGAGGAACGGACGCGGATCGATCCGCTCGAGGCGCTGCTGTCGGGGCAGACCCCGATGGGCGAATACCAGGCCCGCGACCTCGTCCATGCGCTCGACGAGGCGGCGGGGGACGAACGGATTTCGGCCGTGGTGCTCGATCTCGACCGCTTCATGGGCGGCGGTCAGGTCCATCTGCAGGAAATCGGCGAAGCGCTCGACCGCGTGCGCGCGGCGGAAAAGCCCGTGCTCGCCTATGCCACCGCCTATAGCGACGACGGCATGCTGCTGGCCGCGCATGCAAGCGAGGTGTGGGTCAACCCGATGGGCGGCGCGGTTGTCGCCGGCCCGGGCGGCGAACGGCTCTATTATGCGGGTCTGCTCGACCGGCTGAAGGTCAATGCGCGGGTCTACAAGGTCGGCGACTACAAGAGCGCGGTGGAACCCTATAGCCGCGCCGACATGTCCGACCCGGCGCGCGAAAATGCCCGCGCGCTCTACGAGACATTGTGGGAGGAATATCGCGCCAATCTCAAGAAGGCACGTCCGGCGGCGGACATCGAACGCATCACCACGCAGCCGGTCGCCTGGATCGAAGCCGCGCAGGGCGACCTCGCCACGGCCGCGCTGCAGGCTGGCCTGGTCGACCAGATCGGCAGCCGCGCCGACTTCGAGCAGCGCGTCGTGGAGCTGGTCGGCGAAGACGAATGGGGCGACGGCGCAAACGCCTATCCGCATACCAGGCTCGCCGTGTGGCTCGAGGACAATCCGCTGCCGACCCCCGGCCGCCCGATCGGCGTGATCACCGTGGCGGGCGAGATCGTCGATGGCGAGGCCGGCCCCGGCGTGGCGGGCGGCGACCGGATCGCCGCGCTGCTCGACGAAGCGCTCGAGGACGAGCTGGCCGGACTTGTCGTCCGCGTCGATTCTCCCGGCGGATCGGTGCTCGCCAGCGAATTGATCCGCGAGGCAGTGCTGCGCCACAAGGCGCAGGACATCCCGATCGCGGTCTCGATGGCCAATGTCGCGGCGAGCGGCGGCTATTGGGTTTCCACCCCCGCCGACCGCATTTTTGCCGAGCCCGAAACGATCACCGGATCGATCGGCATTTTCGCGGTCATCCCCACGTTCGAGGAAACCGCAGCCGCAGCCGGTGTCACCAGCGACGGCGTGCGCACCACGCCGCTGTCGGGCCAGCCCGATCTGATCGGCGGCTTCACCCCCGAAACCGACGCGATCCTGCAGGCCTTTATCGAAAACGGATATGAGGATTTCCTCGACCGCGTCGGCGAAGCGCGCGGCATGACGCGCGACCAGGCGGATGCGGTCGGCCAGGGCCGCGTCTGGGATGGCGGAACCGCGCGCCAGCTGCGGCTGGTCGACGAATATGGCGGCATGGAAGAGGCGCTGGCGTGGACCGCCGCGCAGGCCGACCTCGGCAGCGACTGGCATGTCGTCTACCTTGGCACCAGCCCTTCGACCTATGACACGCTGCTGCGGCAATGGCTGATCGGCGATGGCGAGGAATCCGGATCGGGCGGCGATGTCTTTGCCCGCATGGCGCGCGGACAGGCGAGCGTGGTGACGCAGGTCGCCGCCGACGCCGACCGCCTGCTCGGTGCCAAGGGCGCGCAGGCCTATTGCCTCGCCTGCCCTTCGCCGCAGGCCGGGCAGTCGCAGGCCAGCGCGCCCGACGGCTGGCTCGCGCGGATCGCTGCGCTGCTGTTCGGCTAGGGTGCTTGCCATGCGCCGATTCGCACAGTAAAGGCGCGCCCCTGCCCTGCCGCGGCCCCGCCCGCGCGCACCATCGGGCGGGCGCGTAGCTCAGTGGTAGAGCACACCCTTCACACGGGTGGGGTCGCAAGTTCAATCCTTGCCGCGCCCACCATATTTTCAATGACTTGGAAGTGACGGCGCGCGTTTCCATGAAAAGAACATGAGAAACGTGGGTGGTCATCGGCGAACGTCGGCGGTAATCTCCCCGCACAACCCGTCAGGCTGCTCTTGGTGGAAACTGCCGGTCAGCTAAGTGCCCCCATGCCGGACGTTCACGGCTACTTTTCGATGCCCGTTTAGCTATCGCGCGCGACGAATTCGAAAAGCAGGCGCAGAGCCGGAAACTACCGGCGGTCCGCGGGCTGCTTGGCTAGAAGTGCCCTTCAGCAGTCAAGATCAGAACGCGGCTCTCCAACCAGCCACACCCCTGTTGCCGCCACCAGTTCCATCGAACAGATCGGCGCGCCATCTTGGTAGAGATCGGCTTGGCCGGCTTTGACCATGGCCTTGGCCTTATCCAGAGCGCCGGCAATCGAAAGACATTCGAAATCGATTTCTTCAATCACTGAATCGTGATCGTCGCGCGCGCGCAGCTTGTAACTATGCATCACTTGCTTTCCGCCCCGTTTTTGCGCGAACTCTGTTGGCCACCCCGGCCGGAGCCGGACTTGTTGCCGCCGCCGCTTTCCTTGTTGACGGTCGCCCAGGCGCGGCGTTCGGCCTCTTCCTGCGAGACGCCGCGGTCCTCGTAGCTCTCTTCGATATGCTCGGCCTTGCGCTTCTGCTTGTCGGTGTATTTGTCCTTGTCTCCCTTCGCCATCACGTTTCTCCTCGTGTCGTGTCGAGAACCCGTCCGCTCTGAGAAAATATATGAGCAACCCCGTATGGGGCAAGGGTCCCACGAAGAGATTGTCTCATCTTTGCAACGGGTTATCGTAGGGGCGCTGCCCGGCTGCCGACAGGAGAGAGCATCCAACCCGGCAATTGCAGCACTCGGGTCGGTTGTCTTATCAGCTTGCGGCGAGCGCAAAGGCCCCGTCCCGGGACCCGGGCAGAAAGCGGAATAGCGAACCATGGAACTCAACCCTGTCACATCCCTCGAATGGCTCGACTGGGATATCATCAGCCGGCTTGGCGTGGCTGCGATTCTCGGTCTGGTGCTGGGGCTTGATCGCGAATGGCGCGGCCATGCCGCTGGCATGCGAACGCATGGCCTGATCTGTGTCTCGGCAGCGGCCATGGTCGTGTCGATCATGGCCCTGTACCATCAGCTCGACGGTCCGCGGATGGACCCCCTGCGACTGTTTGAGGCAGCCGGAGCGTTCATCGGGATAATCGGGGCCGGTCTGATCGTCTTCAGCAAGGGCCAGCTCCACAATTTGACGACCGGCGGCCCATCTGTGGCTGGCGACCATGGTGGGTATTGCCTGCGGTGCTGCGCAATGGCCCCTGGTGGCAATACTGACCGTAGTCAGCCTGATCATGATCACGGTCCTGCGGGTTGCCGAAGACAAGTTCGGCAAGGAGGATCGCAACATCGCGCGCTCGATCGGAAGGTCGCTCGACGAATAGGAATCCGCGCCGGACCCGCATCTTCGTCGAGGCAGCCCAAACTGGTCGGCCGCGCTGTGCCGCCCCCTTACTCGGGCAGCCGGGAGGTCACATCATTGGTTTGCCGCCGGTAACGGCGATTGTAGCCCCCGAGATGTAGCTCGCTTCATCGCTCGCCAGCATGACGTATGGCGGCGCGAGTTCGGCGGGCTGCGCGGGGCGGCCAAGCGGATAATCCTTCCCGAATTCGGCGACGTCCTCTTCGGGCATCGTAGAGGGGATAAGCGGTGTCCAAACCGGGCCGGGCGCGACGCAGTTCACCCGGATTTTCCGGTCTGCCAGCAGTTGCGCGAGGCCTGCCGTGTAATTCTGGATCGCCCCCTTCGTGGTCGCATAGGGCAGCAGGGTAGGATTGGGCTGGTCGGAATTGATCGATGCCGAATTGATGATCGAACTGCCCTCACCCATGTGGGGCAAGGCGGCTTTGGCGAGATAGAACATCGCGTGGATGTTGGTGGCGAAGGTCCGCTCCCACTCCTCGTCGGGAATGTCCTCCAATGTCTCGAAAGTCATCTGGTGGGCAGCGTTGTTCACCAGCACATCGATCCCGCCGAAGGTGCGGACAGCCTGGGCGATTATCGCCCGGCAATGCGCCGCATCGCTGATATCGCCGCGCATCAAGGCGCATTTGCGCCCGGCTTTTTCGACCCAATCCTTCGTTTCCTGCGCGTCGTGATCCTCGCACAGATAGGCTATCAGCACATCCGCGCCTTCGCGCGCGAAGGCGATTGCGACCGCGCGGCCGATCCCGCTGTCACCGCCGGTGATGACGACCCTTTTTCCTTCGAGACGGCCCGAGCCCTCGTAGCTGTCTTCGCCGTGATCGGGCTTGGGGTGCATTGCCTCGGTCGCGCCCGGGACACGCTGTTGCTGCTCAGGCAGGGGCGGCTCGATCCGGTTGGTGGTTCCTTGTCCCATGATGATCTCCCAGGAGATTACGGAGTGTGAGCGTTCCGGGCCGTCAGGACTTCGTCCCGGGGTAGGTGTCGCCTGCGAGAAGTTTGGCGAGATGCGCGGCATTGATCGCGCACATCTGCGCGGTCTCGGTCACCGCATCGGGGGTTTCGGCCAGCTCCTTGAAGTCGGTGCTGCCCATCGCCTCGCCGACCCAATAGCAGGCCGCGCCCGCCGGGATCGTCCAGCCGGTGTCGTTGAGCGACTGGAACAGCTGCGCCGCGCTCCAGTGCGCGCCATCTTCATTGCCAACGATCGCGGCAATCGCCACCTTGCCGAAGCTCGGCATCCGGCCGTGGTCATCGGTTTCGCTGGTGAAGGCATCCATGCGTTCGAGCACGCGTTTGGCCACCGACCCGATCTGGCCCATCCAGATCGGCCCGCCGAAAACGAGGATGTCGTGGCTCAGGATTTTCTCGCGAATACCCGGCCAGTCATCACCCTCGCCCTCGTCCGACGTCACGCCCGGGGGGACATTGTGATCGGCGATGCGGATGGTTTCGGCCAGTTCGACATCCTGCTCGGCCAGATGCTCCCTCAGCACGGCGATCATGGCGTCGGTCGAGCTTGCTTCGCTCGATGATTTCTTGAGCGAGCAGTTCAGGGCGATGGCGGTGAGAGGCATAGGTTTTCTCCTCGGTTGTTGCGATTGGCGAAAGCGTACGGCCCTAGCGATCGTCGGGTTCGGCCATGCGGCGGTGCATCTGGGCAAGCACCGTGTCGGGGATCACGCCGGCGAACATATCCTGGATCTTGTTCATGAAGCCGCTGACGGTGTGCGCGTCGCCTTCGAGAAGGGCCTTGTAGCCCGCCTCGGCGACCATGGCGGGATCGTCCTTGCTGTCCGATTTGCCGACATCGGTGTTCTCGAGCCCGGCGCGGTCGAAGAACTGGGTATCCGTCGGACCCGGCATCAGGCACGAGACGACGAGGTCGGTATCCTTGAGCTCGTTGCGCAGCCCGAAGCAGAAGTAATCGATGTAGCTCTTGGTGCTGTTGTAGACGAGCTGGAACGCGCCGGGGATGTGCCCCGCGATCGAACCGGTCACGAGGATGCGGCCGGCGTTTTTCGCCCGCATCTTCTGCCCGACATGGTGCAGCAGCCAGGTCGTGCCGGTGACATTGGTGTGGATCACATGGGCGATGTCCGTCCACTCCTGATCGAGGAACGCTTCGCCCAGCCCGTGGCCGGCATTGGCGAGCAAGATATCGGGCGTGCGATCGCCCAGCGCCGTCACGAGGGCCTGGAGGCCATCGCGGGTCGCGAGATCGGCTTCGACCGTCTCGACGCCAGCGGCACCGCGCTGCCGCGCGGCGGCTTCGGCCGTGCCAAGATCACGGTCGGCGGCGAGGATCAGGTCGCAGCCATCGCGGGCCGCCAGCTTCGTGAGCTCAAGACCGATGCCGCTCGAAGCACCGGTGATCACGCACAGCCCGGACAGCCTGTCGATTTTCCCGGCCATGATCAGTTCTCCATCCCGGGCTTCAGAATGACCTTGGTCCATTCATTCTGCTGCTCCTTGAAGTTCTTGTAGCCCTCGGCCGCCTGTTCGAGCGGCAGCCGGTGGCTGATCAGGAATGTGGTATCGAGCGTGCCATCCTCGATCTTCTCGAGCAGCGGCTTGGTATATTTCTGGACATGGGTCTGGCCGCCGCGGACCTGCAGGCCTTTCTCCATCATCGCCCCGAGCGGCCACTTGTCGGTCATTCCGCCATAGACGCCGGGGATCGAGACCTTGCCGCCGAACCGGACCGCGAGAATTGCCTGCTTCAGCGCGCTCGCGCGGTCGGCGCCCATGCCGACCTTCTGCTTCACGACGTCGAACATGTTGTCGATGGCGAAGCCGTGCGATTCCATGCCGACCGCGTCGATCACGGCATCCACGCCGATCCCGCCGGACATTTCCATCAGGGCCTCGCGCACATCGGTCTCGCGGAAGTCGATGATCTCCGCGCCCAGCTGCTTCGCCAGCGCCAAGCGGTTCGGATAGTGGTCGATCGCGATTACCTTGGATGCGCCCATCACGATGGCCGACTGAATTGCGAACAATCCGACCGGGCCGCAGCCCCACACCGCGACGGTATCGTCGGGCTGGATGTCGGCATTTTCCGCCGCCATCCAGCCGGTCGGGAGGATGTCCGAAAGGAACAGCACCTTGTCGTCCTCCAGATGGTCGGGAACGACGATCGGGCCAACATCGGAAAAGGGCACGCGGGCGTATTCGGCCTGTCCGCCGGAATAGCCGCCGGTCAGGTGCGAATAGCCGAACAGCGCGGCCATCGGCTGGCCGTAGAGCGTCGCCGACATGTCCTGCTTTTCAGCCGGGTTGGAATTGTCGCAGGCGGAATATTGCTGCTGCTTGCAATGGAAACAGCCGCCGCAGCTGATCGTGAACGGCACAACGACGCGCTGCCCTTTCTTCAGATCGCTCGCAGACCCCGTCTCGACGACTTCGCCCATGAATTCATGGCCCAGCACATCGCCCGGCACCACGCCGGGAATGACGCCATCATAAAGGTGAAGGTCGGACCCGCAGATGGCCGTGCTGGTGATCTTGATGATCGCATCGCGGGGATTGATGATTTCCGGATCGCTGACCGTGTCCACGCGAACGTCGTTGGTTCCATGCCAGGTAAGTGCTCGCATCATCCGTTCTCCTGCTTGGCTGCACGGGTTTCGTCCCGCGTTCGCGCCGATGTCGCTATTTCCCCGGTTTCCATGAGCATCTTGAAACGCTTCAGATCGTGCCGGGCCTGGACCTGCGGCTCGCGCAGGAACAGCTTCGCCACCACTCGGCCGAGCGCGCCTGCGGGCGGGTCGTAGGCCATCACCAAGCTGACCCTGGTTCCGCGCTCGCCCGGTGCATCCTCGAAGCGAACCTCGCCGCTGGTTTCGATCTCGGAATCCTCGACCGAGCGCCAGGCGATCAGCTCGTCCTGCTTCTTGCTGGCGATTTCGGTTTTCACCGCGACCGTCTGACCCGCGGGGGCCTTGATCCGCCAGGTCGATGCTCCGTCTGCACCGGCTTCGATCGCTTCCACATTCTCCATGAATTGCGGCAGGTTGGAGAAGTCAGACCAGAATGCGAACAGTTCGGCTCGCGGCTTGCGGATGGTTACGGATCGGCCGACCTGCGCGTTGTCGCCTTCAGGCTGGCGTTTGGTATGGTTGGCGGCATCGTCATATCCGCGATTTTGGTGCCTGTTGGACAGGAACGCTCCGAATGCGATCGCTCCGGCAGTAAGAACGACGCCGCCCAATCCGGCGCCGATTTTGGAATTTTGAGACATAGATTTTCTCCGCGACATGATGACGCAGCGAATTCCCGCTCAAACAGTTCCGGACATTTTCGGCGAGGCGTTGGTGGGTTGGGGTCAATCCTACCGAGGCACTGTTCGGCGGTGCTGCGGGCCGCGTGCGGGCCTCAGCCGTGCTCGCCCAGCGCCTCGCGTAGCGGGGCGAGCCATGGCTCGTAGGGTTTCCACGCATCCTGCCCGCTACGGTTGATCGGCTGGCGGACCTGCTCGCTGCTCGCGGTGCGCACCGCGCGGCGGGTCGTGTGGAAGGCAAGGCACCGGTCCTCGAACGGCAGGCCGAGATAGTCGAGCATGCGGCGCGTCTGCCCTTCGAGATCGTCGAGCACGTCTTCGTGCTGCACGCGCAGGATCTTGCCCGGCAGCACCGCGTCCCAATGGTCCATCAGTTCGACATAATCGGCATAGTAACGGCCGATCTCGGGCAGGCCGTAGGTGAACTCCTGCCCCTCGGCGAACAGCTGCTTGAAGCCCGAGAAACAGCAATCCATCGGCGCGCGGCGCGCGTCGATGATCTTCGCATTCGGCAGGATCAGGTGGATCAGGCCGATGTGGCGGAAATTGTTCGGCATCTTGTCGATGAAGAACGGCGCGCCCTGCCGGTGCACGCGGGTATCCTCGATGAACTTCGCGCCGAAGGCGGAAAACTGTTCGGCGGTCAGGTCATGCAGCACTTCGGGATAGCGCGACTGCCCTGCCCGGCGCCCGCGCAGGCGGTGGGCCAGCGCGAGGATGTTGGGCAGTTCCAGCGTCCCGTCGATCTGGCTGTGGCTGGCGAGCACCTGCTCGAGCAGCGTCGAACCCGCGCGCGGCAGGCCGAGAATGAAGATCGGATCGGGTGCCGGATCGCCCGCGCCGTCATGTCTGGCGAACAGCTCGGGCGTGCAGATGTCGCGCTGCCGGGCCAGTTCGGCGCTCATCGCGTCGGCGCTGTAGCGGGTCTGCGCGCGCTTGAGCGTGTTGCCGCGCTCGTAATGCACGAAGCTGTCCGCGTAATCGCCGCGGTCCTCCAGCGCCTTGCCCAGCGCGAAGGACAGGTGGACCCGGTCCATGAAAGCGAGATCGGGACGCCCCGCCTGCTCGCGCATCCGTTCGATCTCGTCGTCGGTGAAGCGATAGGTCTTGAGATTGGCGAGCGCATACCAGGCATCGCCATGGTCGGGTTTGGCCGCGAGCGCCGCCTGGTAGCTGGCGACCGCATCCTCCTGCGCACCGGTGGTCTTGAGCGCATGGCCCTTGCTGGTCAGCGTCGCGGGATCGCCCGGCAGCCTGGCAAGCACGGCGTCGAACAGATCGAAGGCGCGTTCGTAATCGCCGGTCTGCATGCTCTCGATCGCCAAATGCGACTGGAACAGCGGGTTATCGGGGTCGCGCGCATGGAGCGCTTCGGCCTGTTCGCGCGCCTGTGCGAATTTCTGCCGCCGCCGCAGCGCATCGATATAGTCGAGCCGGATCTGGATGTTGTCGGGTTCGAACGCCTGCGCGCTGTCGAGCAGGAACTCCGCATCGTCGAGAATCCCCAGCTTGATGCCGATCTGCGCCAGCAGCCGCATGCCTTCGACATTGCGCGGATTGGCGCGCAGGAAATGGCGGCAGATTTCCTCCGCCCGCAGCAACCGGCCTTCGTGGAGATGGTGCGTGACCGCGACCAGTTCGCGCGGGAGCGCGGCGATACGTTCGGCCTGCGCGCGGGCCGCCTGTGCTTCGGCGGAGCGCCCGCGGGCCTGTTCGAGCTCGGCCAGCGCGCGCCAGCTCGCATCGAGCGCGGGATTGAACCGTGTGGCGCGGCCGAATGCAGCGATGGCGGCGGGGACATCGCCCGTCGCGCGCGCAAGGTGCCCGGCTTCCTGCCATGCGCGGCCGTATTCGGGCATGGCGGCGTGGAGCGCCGCCAGATGCCGGTCGGCCTCGTCGAAATGTTCGAGATAACGCGCCGCGACCGCGGCCAGATACAGCGCTTCGCCATCCGCCGGATCATCGATGAGCAAAGGCTCGACCAGCGCCGATCCCTCGGCGAAATCGCCTGCCTGCAGCGCCTGTTGCGCCCGCGCCAGCCTGTCGTCGCGTGTCGTCATTGCCTGCGACCCTTACAAAGGGAAACGGCGGAGGCGAACCCGTGTTCGCCCCCGCCGCCCCGTTTTCCAAAGGCAGGGATCAGTAGTCGTAGCCGACCCTGATGCCGACCGTCAGCGGACGGTTGGTGCTGATCCGGGCGCGATCATTGACGTAATTGCCCGAGATCTGCGCGCGTTCGTCGAACAGATTGTCGCCGAACAGCTCGAACTTCCAATTGTCCGAGGTGATCCCGGCTGCGAAATCGACCACGGTGTAGCTGTCGAGCTCGAGCTTGTTGATCTCGATCACATCGGTGAACTTCGACGCCGAATAGCTGACCTGCGGCTGGACATAGGCGCCCAGCGTCGCGGACAGGTCCCATTCGTAGCGGACGCGCAGATTGCCCTGGAACGACGGCGCGAACGCGAGGTCCGAACCCTCGACGACATCGGACGTCGGGATCAGCACTTCGGTGATCTCGGTATCGAGCACCGAGACGGCACCCGCGACCGTCAGCCCCGGCGCCGAATAGGGCGCGAAGGTGAAGTCCGCCTCGACGCCCTTGATCCGCGCATCCGCGGCATTGGCCGAGAAGAACAGATTGGTGATCGAGGGATCGAAGATCGTCGTCTGCAGACGGCTGATGTCGACATAGAAGGCGCTACCGTTGAAGCGGAACTGGCCATCGGCAAGATCGAGCTTCCAGCCCAGTTCGTAGTTCTTGACTTCATCGGTTTCGAGTTCGAACGGCACGGTGAAGCCCGCGCCATTGGTCGCGCCGCCGGGCCGGTTGAGCAGGCCGGGACGGAACCCTTCCGAATAGGTCAGGTAGAACAGCAGGTCTTCGGTCGGGGTGACCGTTGCCGTCGCCTTGTAGATAAACCCGTCGGTCTTGGCCGTGTCGGGCGCGCGGACGGCGTTGAACACCTGCTGCGCCTGCGTTGCCGAAAGACCCGCGGCCTGGATGTCGGCAAGGCTGTCGTTCAGGTCGAAGGTCTGCCGCAGCGAGGCATCGCACGAGCCGATGAAGGTGTATTCGCCGTCGCCATCGTACAGATCGTTCAGATCGGTGCCGAAGGCGTTGGCATCGCTCGCGGCGCCGCTGTTGCAGAAGCTGCCGTTTGCGCTGCCTTCGAAATCGACTTCGATATCGTAATAGCGCGCGCCCAGCGTGACGGTGAGCAGGTCGGGTACGATGTCGAAGCTGGCTTCACCGAAGATGCCCCACTGCTCGTCCGTCCGGCGGATGTCGTTACGGAAGATCGTTTCGGCGGGGAACGGTCCGGGATCGGTGGTGAACCCTTCCTGCGGGAAGTTCGGGGCAAACGGGCCGAAAGGCTGCGCAAGGACATTGCCCGGATAGGCGAAGTCGTTGCGTTCCTTCAGCTCGAGGTCCGAATAGAACCCGCCGGCGGTCACGCGCCAGCGGTTTTCCGCCGGCGTGCTGAAGCGCAGTTCCTGCGTGAACACGGTCGTCTTGCTGGCCGAGGTCACATAGAGATTGGGCGCCTGGCAGGTGCCGCTGGGATCGGCCGCGCCGGGATAGCTGACGCTGCCGTCGCAGATGTAATACGGCAGGTACTGGCCGACGAAGAGATAGTCGGAATAGTCGACGCGCTGTTCGGTCTCACGATCGGTGTAGGCACCGGTATAGACCACATCGAGCATCGCCAGGCGGCCTTCGACCGTCCAGCTGGTGTTCGAGAAATCGTCTTCGAGGCGGTCTTCCTCGTAACGCTGGATTTCGAGGTCATCGAGCCCGTCGAGCGTGGGATCGGCGAAGAACACGCCGTCGCTTTCGACGCTCTGGCGCGAATGCGCGACGGTCACGGTCCAATCGGGGGTGATTTCCCACAACGCGGTCGCCCGGAAGCCGGCGTATTGCGTGTCGTTGAAATCGTCTTCGACCATGCCGGCGTTGTCGGCATCGATGAAGTTCACGTTCGACAGGTCTGCGCCGGCCTGGAAGCCGCCGCGCAGCGCGCTGACCGGCACGCCGTTCGAACGCACCGTTCCGGCGGGACGGAAGCGGGCGCTTTCGCTGGCGTTGCGGGTGCCGGCGACATTGTCGATGTAACCGCCCTGGTCGTCGAGATAGACCACACCACGCAGCGCGAAGGTGTCGGTGACGGGCACATTGACCATCGCATCGACCTTGTAGCTGCTCTCGCCGCCCTTGGTGAAGGACACGCCGGTGTTGAACCCGGCATCGAAGCCGCCAAGGTCGGGCTTGTTGGTAATCAGGCGGACGACGCCGGCCTGCGAACTGGCACCGAACAGCGTGCCCTGCGGACCCGAGAGCACTTCGATCCGCGCCAGATCGGCGGCATAGACATCGAGGTTGCGACCCGGCTGCGCGAGCGGCTGCTCGTCGAGATACATGGCGACGTTGGGCGCGAGGCCCGCGACGCCCGCGGTGGTGAGGTTGGGCGTGGTCGAGGCGAGGCCGCGAATATAGATCGTGCTCTGGCCCGGGCCGCTACCGCCCGCAGTGACGGTCGGCAGCTGCTCGAGGTAATCCTCGAAGGTGTCGATGGCGAGCTCTTCGAGCCCTTCTTCGCCGATCGCGGAAACCGAGACGGGCACGTCCTGCAAATCTTCGCTGCGCTTCTGCGCGGTCACGATGATGACGTTGACGCCGCCCTGGCGTTCCTGCGTGGCAGGCGCGGTGTCTTGCGCCGCAACAGGTGCGGCGGATGCAATAGCCAGCGCGCCCAACGACGCACCGCTTACAAGATATTTCATTTCGGGAAGCCCTCGCTCTCGATTATGTCTCAATTGCCTCGCGGACAGACCCCGGTCCGACCGGCAAAAACAGGGCGCGAATTCAGATTGAACTCTTCGCCCTCGAAAGCAGTAACAAGCTAAATCGAACGCGACCACCGGAGACACCGGATAGGCAGGGGATTATGGTCACGCCTGTGACATCGAAACAACATTTAATTCCGCCGACAGATTACTTTTTCACTCTGTCATGAAAATCCCAAATATTCATTTTGGGGACTTATAATTTGAAATTGCGCCTGGACTTTACTTATACGATGCGCAAATACCCACCAAGTGGCCGCGGATATCCATTTCGATCCGCCACCAATTGCCCAAAACTCTAGGAAAACGGTTACTTGCCGGCAGCGATTTCGTTGCAGGCCTGCGCAGTAGTGGGCACCCCGTGATGCTTGCGCCGCAGGTCGTAGGCCACCGCCTTGAGGATCGCGACGCCCATGATCGCCACAACAAAGCTGAACGGCAGAGCGCCGATGATCATGGTGATACGGATCGCATCGATCCCGCCGAGGATCAGCATGCTGCCGACCACGAAGGCCAGTGCCGCACCCCAGAACAGGATGTGATGACGCCGCTCGCCTTCGCTTTCCCCCGCCCCGTTGATCGTGTTGACGATCAGGATGGCGCTGTCGGCGGAGGTGATGAGGTAGGTCATCAGAAGGAGCACCACGAGGCCCGACACGACCGAGGCCACCGCGGGGTCGAGAAGCACCGCCAGCGTGGCGAACAATTGGTCCGAAATCCCCGCCTCGAGAATGCTGCCCTGCGCCGCGCCGCTCAGTTCGAGATCGATCGCGGTCCCGCCGACGATGGTCATCCACGCAAAGCACATCAGCGAGGGCACGAGGATCACGCCGAGAACATATTCGCGGATCGTCCGTCCGCGCGAGATGCGGGCGATGAACATGCCCACGAACGGCGCGAAGGCGATCCACCACGCCCAGTAGAACACCGACCAGTCGAGCTGCCATTGCACCAGTGCATCGCCGAATTCACCGCCGCCCCGGAACAGGGTCAGCGAATTCGGAACGAGCGTGCGGATGTAATCCCACACGCCCACACCCAGCAGTTTCAGGCCGTAGAGCCCCGAGCCGGCCACGAGGAAGAGCGCCAGCAGCGCGAAGGAGAGGCCCATGTTGAGATTGGAGAGCCATTTGATCCCCCGGCCCACGCCGGACAGCGCGCTCAGCGTGGAGGCACCGACCAGCACGAAAAGCGCGACGATCACCGCGAGGGCGGAGGACGACCCGTCGGGATCGAGCAACCAGTCGCCCAGTCCCAGGCGGGCGAGACCGGCAACGAACTGCTCCACGCCAAGGCCCATTGTCACTGCCACGCCGAGGATGGTCGCAACCACCGCGACGATATCGACCACATGTCCCCACGCGCCCGATAGACGCAGGCCGAACAGCGGTGCGAGCGCCGAGCGGATGGTCAGCGGCAGATCGCGGCGATAGGCGACATAGCCGATCGCCAGCCCGACCAGCGCATAGGTACCCCAGGCGGCGAAGCCCCAGTGGAGGAAGGTATAGACATAGGCGGGGCGGATCGCTTCGGCGGTCTGCGCCTCGATGGTACCGCGGATAATGTCGGGATTGTTTGCGAAATGCGCCATCGGCTCGCCGGTCGAATAGGTCAGCATGCCGATGCCGATGCCCGCGCCGAACAGCATGGCAAACCACGAGAAACGCCCGAACTCGGGCTTTTCGCCGGGATTGCCGATGCGCAGGCTGCCCGATTGCGGGACGATCGCGAGCACGAAACACACCAGCATCAGGAACGCCACGAGATAGACGTACCAGCCGGAGAAAGTGGCGATGATGCTCGAATTGGCAGCGGTGAGCGTTTCGCTCGCGCTGACCGGAAAGAAGATCGCCCACATGATCAGCAGCGAGACGATGATCTTCGAGGGAATCGTCACTTCACGGCTGAAGCCATCGTAAAATCCGCGGGAGGCGGTCTTGATCGGTAAATCTATCAGCGGAGGCTCGACTGGATAATCGGTCTCGGCTGTCATGCTATCTCCTGCCCTTGCACACCCTGGCGGGTGCGAAGTGGTCATATGTTTCGGGGGGACCGTGTGGGGGAAGCATAGAAAGCGGGGCGCAAGATGCAAACGTCTTGTCCCCGGAACGCAGAAGGGCCGCCCATCGGGGCGACCCTTCGCTAGTCCAAAACGGACGAGACGGTGTCAGGCAGCCTTGGCCTTGGCCGTGCCCGCGGGCGCCGTCGAAGTGTGCGGCGGGGTGGTAGTGTCGTCGCCCGCCTGCTTCTTGTCGATGACCTTCTTGACGATGTAGCCGCCAACGCCGAGTGCAACCATTGCAGGCAGGCTCATCCGGCGCAGGACGCTGGTGGCGACCACGCCGAGCGCGGCACCGCTGGCGCCGCCGATACTGCCGGTTTGCTTGGCGAGCCTGTCGCCGACGAATGCTCCGATTACCTTGCCGATCATGTCGATTTCTCCTTTGGAAAACCAACGGCCCCGCCGCCCGGTGGTTCCAGAGAAGCGAGGCTAGCGCCCGATCCCCTGCGTCAGCAAGATATTGGCACGGCGCGCGATTTCCGCGAAATCGGGGTCGCCCTCGCGTCCCCAGATGACATAGCGCAGGCCGAGGAACACATTCATCCCCATCAGCGCCCAGGCTTCGGGTGTCCCCAGCCCCGGGACGAATTCGCCGCTCTCGCCGCCCTGCCTGAGCCGCTCCTCGATGCGGGCGCCGATGGTTTCGTAATGCGTACGGTAGCTGTCCGGATCGACGAATTCGGCTTCGTCGATAATGCGGTAGATTTCCTTGTGCTCGGCGGCGAATTCCAGAAAGGCGCGCAGCGCGGCGCGTTCGATCTCGAGTGCACCCATCGACGGGTCGAGCGCCTCGCGCGCCGCCTTGCCGACGCCCGCGCTCATATCGGAAACCAGCGCGCGGAAGACCGCATCCTTGCTGTCGAAATAGGTATAGAACGTGCCCAGCGCGACGCCGGCACTGCGGGTGATCCCGCTGATCGAGGCTTCGTGAAACCCCTTGTCGGCAAATTCGGTCGCGGCTGCATCGAGCAGTTTGCGCAGCGTTATGCGCCCACGCTCGGTGCGCGGCGTCTTGTCGCTCGGGCGGTGCGTTGCGGCCAATGTCGATCCCTTCGAATGCGCGGCCAGCCTATCAAATCGCACCCCCTGCGCAACAACAAACTTGAAAGGTGGTTCAGGTTTCAGTATTATGCCCTCAACAAGATAATCGGGAGGGAGATACCGAAATGCGTCCGACACAGATTCTAACCGCCAGCCTGCTTTGCGGTGCAGCGACCGCGGCACTTGCCGCAGCCCCTGCACAGGCCCAATCCGCCAGTGACGAAATCGCCGAGGCCGCACCCGCTGCCGACGACAATGTCATCATCGTCACCGCGCGCCGGCGCGAGGAGCGGCTGATCGACGTGCCGGTGGCCGTTACCGCAATCAGCGGCGAAGAGCTTTCGCGGCGCGGTGCGCTCGACATTACCGATGTCGGCCAGAGCGTGCCCAACGTCACTCTCGAAGCCAGCCGAGCGACCAATTCGACGCTGTCGGCCTTTATCCGCGGGATCGGCCAGCAGGACCCCGTTTCGGGCTTCGAACAGGGCGTCGGCATCTATCTCGACGATGTCTATCTCAACCGCCCGCAAGCCGCCGTGCTGGATATCTATGATGTCGAGCGCATCGAAGTCCTGCGCGGTCCGCAGGGCACGCTCTATGGTCGCAACACGATCGGCGGCGCGGTCAAATACGTCACGCGGCGCCTGCCGCTCGATCCCTCGATCGAAGTGCGCGCGACTTACGGCACCGACGACCAGGCCGAAGGCGTAATTACCGCCTCGGCGCCGATCAGTGATCTGGTTCGCGTCGGCGGATCGGTCGCGCGGCTGTCGCGCGGTGGGTTCGGCGACAACCTCACCACCGGTCTGGAAAACTACAATAAGGATATCTGGGGCGGCCGGATGAGCCTCGAGGTCGGCGGCTACGGCGAGCCCGGCTTCATCCGCATCCAGGGCGATTACACCAAGGATACGAGCGATCCGCGCGGCGGCCATCGGCTCATCCCTGGGCTGGTGTCGGGCGCGCCCGTGCTCGACAATGTCTTCGACACGCGCGGGGCGCTCAACGATCCCGAGCAAGAGGTCGAATCCTACGGTCTGGCGATGCATGCCGAAATCGAGCTGAGCGACGCGCTGACGCTGCGGTCGATTTCCGCCTGGCGCAAGGATGACAGCTATTCGCCGATCGATTTCGATGCGCTCCCCGCGGTCGATCTCGACGTGCCCGGCGCCTATCTCAACGAACAGATCAGCCAGGAATTCCAGCTTCTGTGGGATAATGACGGACCGTTCGCCGGGCTGCTCGGCTTCTACTACCTCGATGCCAAGGCGGACACGCTGTTCGATGTGCGTATCTTCACCACCTTCGCCGGCCTGACCGCTTTCACCCAGGCGAATGTCGATACCGAAACCTTCGCCATCTTCGGCGACTTCACCTATGATCTGACTGACCAGTTCAGCCTGTCGGTCGGCGGACGCTATACCTGGGACGAACGCAGCGCGGAAATCTTGCGGCAGAACTATCTCGGCGGCGGGTCGCCCGAGTTCGGCGGGGCGGGCGTACCCTTCGGGGCCGCAAGCACCGATTTCAACGGCAGCCGCGAGTTCAAGAAGTTCACGCCGCGTGCCTCGCTCAGCTTCATGCCGACGCCCGATCACAATATCTACGCCAGCTATTCGAAGGGCTTCAAGGGCGGCGGCTTCGACCCGCGTGGGGTCGGCACCAACGCACCGGCAGCTACGCCGGGGGCGCCGACCGATGCTGAAGTGGCCGCGTTCCTCAGCTTCGCACCCGAAGAGGTCGATAGCTACGAAATCGGCTACAAGGGCAATATCGGCATTCTCAACATCGCCGCCGCAGCCTTCTATGCGGACTACACCGATGTGCAGATACCGGGTTCGGTCGCCTGTGAAGTGGGCGGACTGCCCAGCTTCTGCGGCGTCGTATCGAATGCCGGCAAGGCGACCTTCAAGGGGGTCGAACTGGAAGCCAATGCCCGCTTCGGCGGTGGTTTCGGCCTTGCCGGGTCGCTCGGCTATATCGACGCGCAATACGATGAATACATCACCAATATCGGCAACACTCCGACCGATGTGGCAGCGTTCCGCGTGGTCCAGAACACACCCGAGCTAACCGGCAGTATCACTGCCAGTTACGATACGCCGGTTGGCGCAGGCGATCTCTATCTGGGGACGACGCTGTCCTATCGCAGCAAGACCAGCCAGTTCGAGATACCCAACCCCTATCTCGACCAGGGCGGCTATGCGCTGCTGGACGCGAGCGTGGTCTATAGCGCGCCCGACGATCGCTGGAGCGTGGGGCTGTACGGGAAGAACCTGCTCGACAAGGAATACAAGACCAGCGGCTACACCTTCGTTGCCACCGATCCGGTCACCGGCGACATCGTCAATGGTGCCAATGGGTTCCCCGTCCCGACGCTCGGGCCCGAGGGTACGCTTACGGCGTTCTACGGCAACCCGCGGCAGGTCTTCGCCACGGTTACCTTCAGCTACTGATCGACTGAGATTGGCAAAGGGGCGGGAAGTTCGCTTCCCGCCCCTTTTGCTTGCCTATTCGGCCAATCGCATGCGGGGTAACGCCGGAGCGTCGCCCACCGGAATGCCGTATGTCTCGGTATAATCCGCAAACAGCGCGTCCACCTCGCCCTCGCCCAGCCCGAATTCCTCGAGACTGTAGCGATGCGGGTGCCGCTTGAGCCGGGCCGAACGGTCGAGATAGTCTTCCATCCCCGCTACCGCGGGTTCCATCTCGAGATCGAGGAAGCGGTAGACGCGCTCCATCGTGCCGCGCCAGTCGGTTTCCATGTCCTCGTACTGGACATCGATCATCCGTTCGCGCGGGATCGCGTCGCGCGCCGCGCGCATCCGGGCGATCATGGTCGCGGTCTTGCCCAGCCAGTCGCGGCCGGTCTGCGCGGGATCGTTGTGATCCGAATAGATGATGGTCTGGTTCCAGGCGAGCGAGGCGGCGCTGCCGACCACCTGCTTGGGGTCGCGGTGGGTGAAGATCAGCCGCGCATCGGGGAAGACTTCGAGCAGCGCGGGCAGGTCGAGCATGTGCTGCGGCGTCTTGAGGATCCACGGGCGCAGCGAACTTTCCTGCTGCGACCAGCCGATCAGGCGCAGCAGGTTGGCCATGTGCCGATAGGCGGGAAGGGCGCTCTCCTCGTGGCACCATTCGGCATAGGACGGCACGTTCCACTGCGCTTCCCATTTCATGCCGTACATCGAGGCGGCAACGAGGCCGAGTTCCTCCTCGGGTTCGTAGGCGCCGGTCGGATGGATCGACAGCGTGCGCGGGTTGGCGAGCCGCGCGACCTTCAGAATGCGCGCGGCCAGCTTGGGCCGGAAGTCCTCCGCCTCGCCGGCGAGCACCTGCTCGAACTCGGGCCGGGGCACCGGGCTGATGGTTTCGAAACTGCGCAGATGGGCAAAGCGCTGGTCGGCCGCGAGCAGGCGGTGAAGCCGCGTGGTACCCGACCGCATCGGGCCGACGATAACCACCGGGTTCTTGAGCGGCCGGGCGAGAATCTCCGGGTGCCGGCCGAACCACATCTGCGTGTAGAGCCGGTCGCGCAGCACGTGGTGAAACATCTTCGTGGCGGAAAATTCGCCTGCCGCGTTGAGCTGCGCTTCGTGCTTCACGCTGTCGAGCAGCACCTCGAAGGGCTTTTCGAACCAGCGGTCGCCGAAATCGTTGAGCCCCGTGGCCGCTGCCGCTTCTTCCAGCAGGGCATCCTTGTCGAGACGCGGAGGGCCGAACACCCCCAGCTTGCGTCCGCCCCGGATCACCCCGTCCGCAATATCGATAAAGCGCGTGCGGCGCGGCGGCTGGATCGGCTGGTCGTTCAAGCTGGCAGCCCTTTCAAGCTCTTCGATGTCCCCCTGAACGTCCGGGGCCTAATGCGGTGCCCGCAAAAGGACAAGGTCGCCCCGCTGGAAGTGGCTGGCCAAGCGGCAAGCGAAACGGCATAGGCCGGGCCATGCACGACATCGCTTACATCCGCAGCAATCCGCAGGAATTCGACGCCGCCCTCGCCCGCCGCGGGGCCGAACCGGTGGCCGACCGCATCATCGCGCTCGATGCGCAGAAGCGCGAGGCGACGACCAAGGTCCAGCAGGCGCAGAGCCGCCGCAACGAGGCGTCGAAAGCAATCGGCCAGGCGATGGGCCAGGGCGACAAGGACAAGGCCGAAGCGCTCAAGGCCGAGGTCGCCGAGATCAAGGCCTCGATGCCCGAATGGGAAGAGACAGAACACGCTGCGGCGGCAGAGCTCGACCATCTGCTGGCGACCTTGCCCAACCTTCCCGCGGCGGATGTGCCCGACGGCGCGGACGAGAACGACAATGTCGAAATGGCGCAATGGGGCGAGAAGCGCAGCTTCGAATTCGAACCCCGCGAACATGCCGATATCGGCCCCGCGCTGGGAATGGATTTCGAAACCGGCGCCAAGCTGTCGGGTGCGCGCTTCACCTTCCTGCGCGGCGACGTGGCGCGCCTCCACCGCGCGCTGGCGCAGTTCATGCTCGACAAGCAGACCCGCGAGAACGGCTATACCGAATGCAACCCGCCGGTGCTGGTGGGTGACGACGCGATGTACGGCACCGACAAGCTGCCCAAGTTCGCGGAGGATAGCTTTCGCACCACCGATGATCGCTGGCTGGTCCCGACCTCCGAAGTCCCGCTGACCTATTCGGTCGCAGGCGACATCCTTACCGGTCTCGCGCTGCCGATCCGGCTGACCGCGCATACTCTGTGCTTCCGCTCCGAAGCGGGTTCCGCAGGCCGCGACACGCGCGGCTTTATCCGCCAGCACCAGTTCGAGAAGGTCGAGATGGTCAGCATCTGCCGCCCCGAGGACAGCGAGGCGGAGCATGAACGCATGACCAAGTGCGCCGAGGGTATCCTCGAAGCGCTGGAGCTGCCCTACCGCCGGATGCTGCTGTGCACGGGCGACATGGGCTTCGGCGCGCGCAAGACCTACGACCTCGAAGTCTGGCTGCCCGGGCAAGGCGCCTATCGCGAGATTTCCTCCTGCTCGAACACGGGCGATTTCCAGGCGCGCCGGATGAATGCGCGCTATCGCCCCGAAGGCGAGAAGAAGACCGCTTTCGTCCATACGCTCAACGGCTCGGGCCTCGCGGTCGGCCGGACGCTGGTCGCGGTGATGGAAAACTACCAGCAGGCCGACGGCAGCGTCGCCGTGCCCGAAGCGCTGGCCCCCTATATGGGCGGTGTCACCAAACTGGAGCCTGCAGCCTGATGCGTATCCTTCTGACCAATGACGACGGTATCCACGCCCCGGGTCTCGCCGTGCTCGAGAAAATCGCGCGGCAATTCTCCGACGACATCTGGATCTGCGCGCCCGACGAGGAACAGTCGGGTATGGGCCATGCGCTCACCCTCACCCGCCCCGTGCGGCTGCGCAAGCACGGCGAACGCCGTTTCTCGGTGACCGGCACGCCCACCGATGCAGTGACGATGGGCTTGCGCAAGGTGATCGAGGCGCAGCCCGACGTGATCCTGTCGGGCGTCAATCGCGGCGCGAACCTCGCCGACGACATCACCTATTCGGGCACCGTCTCGGCGGCAATCGAAGGCGCGCTGGCGGGCGTACGCTCGATCGCGATGAGCCAAGTCTATACCAAGGAGACCCGTAACAGCGATTCCGCCTTCGCCGCTGCGACCGAATGGGGCGCGCGGGTGCTGGGCCCGCTGCTGGACACGCCGCTGCCCAAGCGCACGCTGGTCAATGTGAACTTTCCCCCGATCGCGCCCGACGCGGTGAAGGGCGTTCGCGCGGTGCGGCAAGGCTTTCACGATTATTCGCGCGGCACGGTGGTCGAAGGCCGCGACCCGCGCGGCTTCCAGTACTACTGGTTCGGGCTCGAGGCGATCGAACACACGCTCGACCACGGCACCGACCTCGAGGCGATCGACGAGGGCTATATCTCGGTCACCCCGCTCCAGCTCGACCTGACACACCATTCCTCGCTCGGCGCGCTGGCGGCACGCTACGAGGGTTGAGCGGACGCTATGCTATTGACCCTGCGGTCTTCCGCGCGCACCTAGGCGGCGCATGAGCAGCGAGAAAAAGGTCGATCGGATCGCCGCAAGCACGCGGGTGCGGACCTATCGAGGGCCCAGTTTCCAGCCCCTGCGCCGCGCGGTGAAATTGCCCGTCTGGGGCGATCTGGGGATCCGGCTTGGCGCGGCGCTCTTCCTGATTTTCGTCGTGGTGCTGGTCCATTGGTGGGACCGCGAGGGACTGGTCGACAATCTCGACGGCGAGGTCAGCTTCCTCGACGTCGTCTATTTCACCATGATCTCGATCACCACCACCGGGTTCGGCGACATCGCACCGATTTCGGACCGTGCGCGGCTGGTCGAGGCAGTCATCGTTACCCCGATCCGCTTTGCGGTGTTCTTCATCTTCGTGGGCACCGCCTACAATTTTCTTATCAAGCGCAGCTGGGAGAAATGGCGCATGGCCCGCATCCAGGAACAGCTCTCGAACCATATCGTGGTGCTCGGTTACGGCATCTCCGGCTCCGAGGCGGTGGGTGAACTGATCGAACGCGGCACCGATCCCAGCTGCATCGTGGTCATCGACCCGAGCGAGGATCGGCTGCACGAGGCCGAAGCGCTCGGCTGCAACGTGATGGCGGCCGACGCCACGCGCGACCAGACGCTTAAGGCAGTGCGCATCGCCGAAGCGCAGAACGTGCTGGTGTCCGCAGGGCGCGACGATACCACCATCCTGATCACGCTCACCGTGCGCGCGCTGGCGCCGCATGTGCCGATCAGCGCAGTAGTCCGCGCCGACGACAACGAATCGCTCGCGCGGCAGGCAGGCGCGAACAATGTCATCAACCCGGTGCGTTTTACCGGCCTGCTGCTGGCCGGCAGCGCCAAGGGCGAACATATCGCCGACTACCTCGCCGATCTCGCGAGCGTTTCAGGCCGGGTCCAGCTGGTCGAACGCGAAGTCACCGAAGAGGAATGCGGCAAGACCATCGGCGAGCTGACTACCGGCGGGCGCGGGCTGCGCGTCTATCGCAACGGCCAGGCGCTCGGCTTCTGGGAAGACGAATGCCAGAGCCTGCTCGCGGGCGACATCGTGGTGGAAATCATCCCGACGCCCAATGGCGAAACCCGCGGCGACGGGCATGACCGCGACGATCTGGACAATAGCTAGACGCTAGCGGAAGAGCAGGAAGACCCCGCCCATCGCCGTCATCCCGACGATGAAATGGCCCGCATCGATCAGGAAATGCGCGAGGGTCTTGCGCAGGTAGAGATAGTTGATCCCGATCGCGGGCACCATGATCATGGCGCCGAAGCCGACGGCCATCATCATCACCGCCCGATCGCTTGCGCCGCTGCGCGCGATCCCGTGCCATAGCGTCAGCGAAATCACGAGTTCGGCGAGAAACGTCAGTCCGAAAATCAGCGCCATATTGCCGCTCTGGATTTTCTCGTCGCTCATTCCCGCAGCCTTCTGCCAGGCCTTGGAAAACAGCACGCCATACCAGATCGCGCCCACCAGAAAGAATGCCAGCGCGCCCAGCAACACCGCCAACCAGTTGATTTCGGCCATATCCCATCCTCCCCATGTCTCTCGATGCGCAGGAAGCTAGCCTAATTGGGCGCACGGGTGTAGGGGCGCGCGCAATCATGAGCACGACCACCACCGCAATCCCCGACCAGAAGAAGGTCGGCATGGTATCCCTCGGCTGTCCCAAGGCACTGGTCGACAGCGAGCGCATCCTCACGCGGCTGCGCGCCGACGGCTATGCGATGAGCCCCGATTACGCCGGGGCCGACGTGGTGCTCGTGAACACCTGCGGCTTCCTCGATTCCGCCAAGGAAGAGAGCCTGCAGGCGATCGGCGAGGCGATCGCAGAGAACGGGCGCGTCATCGTGACCGGCTGCATGGGCGAAGAAGCCGACGCCATCCGCGCCGCACATCCGCAGGTGCTCGCAGTGACCGGCGCGCATCAGTACGAACAGGTCGTCGATGCAGTGCATACGCACGCCCCGCCCAGCCAGGGGCCCTATGTCGACCTGATCCCGCAGCCCGACATCAAGCTGACCCCGCGCCACTACAGCTATCTGAAGATTTCGGAGGGCTGCAACCATTCCTGCGCCTTCTGCATCATTCCCGACCTGCGCGGAAAGCTGGCCAGCCGCCGGATCGACGCAGTGCTGCGCGAGGCGGAAAAGCTGGTTGCGGCGGGCACGAAGGAACTGCTGGTCATCAGCCAGGACACCAGCGCCTACGGTGTCGATACGCGGCACGAGGAACGGCTGTGGAAGGGTAACCCCGTCCGCGCGCATATGACCGACCTCGCGCGCGAACTGGGCCAGCTCGACATCGGCGGGGGCACACCGCCCTGGGTGCGGCTGCACTATGTCTATCCCTACCCGCATGTCGATGCGGTCATCCCGTTGATGGCAGAAGGCCTGCTCACGCCCTATCTCGACATTCCCTTCCAGCATGCGAGCCCCAAGGTGCTGCGCGCGATGCGGCGCCCCGCAAACGAAGCCAAGGTGCTCGAACGGCTGAAGGGCTGGCGCGAAATCTGCCCCGAGATCGCGATCCGCTCCAGCTTCGTGGTCGGCTTCCCCGGCGAGACCGAGGACGATTTCAAATATCTGCTCGACTGGCTCGAAGAAGCCCAGCTCGACCGCGTGGGCGCGTTCCGCTTCGAACCGGTCGAAGGCGCGCGGGCCAACACCCTGCCCGATCCGGTACCTGAAGAGATCAAGGAAGAACGCTACGCCCGCGTGATGGAAGTCACCGAGCGGATCAGCGCCGCCAAGCTGGCGGCCAAGGTCGGCAGGAACATCCCGGTCATCATCGACGAAGTGGGCGAACCCGACGAGGACGGCGATGTCGGCGCGACCGGTCGCAGCGAGGCCGATGCCCCCGAAATCGACGGCGCGGTGTACCTGCGGAACGTGCCGCAAGGCCTAGCCCAGGGCGATATCGTAACTGTCTCAATTGAGGACAGTGATGCCCACGATCTGTTCGGGGTGGTAACCGAGTAAGCCCTCAATGGGCCGTTAACCTAGTGAAGTCACGCAGTAGGTATGGCCATAACACGTTGTTATCCAACATCTAATTCGACGTGCGCAACAACGAGACCGGCGGCAAGCGTGAATTCTCTTCACCCCAGTTCCTAAACCGGAATTTACCTTCGCAACCCGCGGCCCGGTTGGGTTACGAGGGATTCGCGCCCGCACCATCAAAACTTTCTTAAACTTAAGAGCGCCATAAGGGCGTTCGATGGGTGACCAACGCATCTCGAACCTTGCCGGGCCAATTGTGACCCATGGCCGTCTGCTGTTCCGCGGAGGGCTGACCGAGCGCTTGCGCCACGTATTGTGGGCAGGGCTGATCAGTCTGGCGATGTATGCGGTTTTCCTGTTCCAGCCGATCGATCAGTTCCTCTGGCTGGTACAATCGCGCGCCGCTGATCGCAGCCCGACGGGCGATGTGGTCTTCGTCGCCTCCGACGAGGCGCTGAACGATCCCGACGCTCCCGAGAAGCGCTATGAAGTTGCCGCCGCATTGGACGAGCTCGACCGCCGAGGCGTGGGGAAAGTCTTCCTCGACGTTTCATTCGCGGAATCTGGGGATTCGGATGCCGATAAACGCCTTGCGCGCGCCATCGCCGACCTCGGACCGCGTATCACACTGGTCAACCGGATCGTCGAAGGAACCGGCGTAGACGAATTTCTCCGCACGACCTCACCGGCTATTGGTGGTACCGCACCCCATGTCGTGTCCGACCAGACCGACCGCAACTGGCTGGGTTTTGCGTGGGAGCTTCACTACGCCTACGAAGTCAATGGCAAACAGGTCCGGTCCTTCGGTGCAGCGATTGCCGGTGTAGAAGCCAAACCCAAAGCCACGTTCTCGGTCGACTATGGCTTCGCTCTCGATCGCATTCCCGTCTTGCCCCTCGCCACTTTGTCGAAGAGCAGCTCCGAAGGTGCCACCATTCCGGTCGAAATTACCGGGAAGACCATCGTGGTCGGCCATACCGGCCGGGTGCCCGGAAGCCAACAAGCCATGCCGCGCAAGATCGACGCAGCGGCGAGCTATGTCGATATCTATGCTGGGGAGTCGCTGAAAGCGGGCTACACCGGCAATCTTCGTGGACCTATGGTTCTATCGCTGTTCGCATCCTTGTTACTGATCGCCTTGTTGGTATGTCGCCCGAGGAAGCATCGCTGGATTGCGTATTCGGGGATTGCCCTCCTCGCGCCCGTCCTCCTGTTTGCCTCTGCAAAGATCGGCGTCAGGGTCGAGCTCTCCTATGCTCTCGGGTTTCTGGTGGTTTATGCAGCCTTCCGCTCGCGCATGCGCTGGAAGCGTCGCGTCGAAATGGTCAATCCGGACACCGGACTGCCGAAACTGCGCGCGCTCGAGGCGCGGCTGGTGCGCGATTCGATTGGCAATGGTCACATCGTCATCGCCAAGATCCAGAATTACGAACGCGTTCTGAAAACGCTACGGGCGGACGACAAGGGCAGCTATGTTCTCAAGCTCGTCGACCGGCTGCGCGCCGCCGATCCAAACCTCGCGGTTTACAGCGAAGGCCATAGCCTCGGCTGGCATGTGGCGAGCGACGAAACCGATGCAGTCGTAGAGCATCTCGAAGGACTGCGCGCGATCTTTGCCGCCCCGGTCCAGGTCGGCGGCTTCTCGGTCGATGTAGGCATTACCTTCGGGGTCGCATCGATCGAGGGCGATCCGCCCGCGCGCCTGGCTGCTGCCGTCGCGGCGGCCGAGGAAACGTCCGAAGCCCATAATCCGATCGCCATCGCCGAAACGGGGTCCGAGACCGATCTCCTCTGGGACATCTCGCTCCGCGCGCGGATCGACGAGGCGATGGAAGCCGGCGAGATTTACTGCGTCTACCAACCCAAAATCGACCTCGCGTCGAAATCCATGGTCGGGGTCGAAGCGTTAGTGCGCTGGCATGATCCGGCCCGCGGTTTCATTTCGCCGCTGCACTTTATCCAGCAGTGCGAAAAGGCCGGACGGATGGAGCATCTGACCCGCTACGTCCTGCAAAGCGCCTGCTCGGCTGGTCAGCTCCTGCATTTCCGCGGCCGGACCATCTCCATGTCGGTCAACATCTCGGCCACCCTCTTGGGCGACATGCGCGTGGTTGGGCTGGTGCGCAATGTGCTCCAGGCGACGCGGTTCGATCCCCAGTATCTGACGCTCGAGATCACCGAGACGGCGCGCATCTCCGATCACAACGTGGCTTCGAGCATCCTCCAGGAACTGCGTTCGATCGGCGTGCGCATTGCCATGGACGATTTCGGCGTCGGTGCGGCCAGCTACGAAGCGTTCTACGAATTGCCGTTCGACGAGATCAAGATCGACCGGCTTTTCATTACCAATATCGCCAAGGACCCGAAGGCCCGAGCCATCGTGTCGAGCATCGCGGCAATGGGTCGCGAAGCACGAATCACCGTGGTGGCAGAGGGCCTTGAGAACCCGCAAGACATCGCCTTGCTCGAGCATGTCGGGTGCCAGCAGGTGCAGGGCTTTGCGTTTTCTCGCCCTCTCTCATTATCCAATCTTTTGGAATATCAGGACTTTACGTCAGACAGGGCCATCGCTAACATGGTTTAGACTTTACAAACAGACATGGTTAATGAAATATAACTCTTGAGCAATCAGGAGGTACGACCATGTGGAATATTTGGGAATGGCTGTTCGACGGCTGAATTTCATAACTTAAGTGATTCAAAGGGCCCCGTTTACGGGGCCCTTTTTCGTTTCGCAGGTGCGAAACGAACCTGCGGCTGCGGCGTTGACCCTTCATATGCCGATCTCCATCGAAACCCGTTTCGCCTTCCACCTGCCCGCACCAACCGATGTGCTGCTGCAATTCGAGGTGGCTGCCATCCCCGAACAAACGATCCTGTCGAGCGAGACACGGCTGGGGGACAGCGAACATTGTGCCCGCGTCCCCGCGCGCGACCATATCGGCGAACGGATCTGGATCCGTGCCGAGGGCGATTTCGAAGTCGATTATCGCGCACGCGTCGAACTCAACCGGCAACTCGATACGCTGGAAGATATGGCCGCCCTCGCCCCGCACGAGCTGCCTGGCGAAGCGGTCGAATACCTCTTCGACAGCCGCTATTGCCCTGCGGACGATTTCCAGTCCTTCGTAGAAGCGCAGTTTGCTGGCACCACCGGCGGTGCGCGGGTGGCCGCAATCCGCGACTGGATCGCCGAACATTTCACTTACACGCCCGGCAGTTCGACCACCGAAACCGGCGCCGCGGAAACCTTCATCTCGCGCAAGGGCATTTGCCGCGACTATGCGCATGTTCTGGTGACGCTCGCGCGCGCCAGCACAATCCCCGCGCGCTATGTCGCCTGTTTTGCCCCCGGCGTGCAGCCCCCCGATTTCCATGCGATAGCAGAGGTCTTCCTGGCCGATCCAAGCCGCGCCGACGGGGGGACCTGGCAGTTGGTCGATGCGACCGGCATGGCCGACCCGGCCGAAACCGTGAAAATCGGCGTCGGCCGCGATGCCGCCGATGTCAGCTTTCTCACCAGTTTTGGCCCCAACGACTTTCGCTCCAGCTCGGTCAGCGTGAAGAAAGAATAGGAATGCAGGCGGCTGGTGTGCATGAGTTGGCGCTGGTAACCGCATCGACCAGGAGTGACCAACCGATGATTGCCTGCCCCCGCGCATGAGTGTGAACGCCGACCGCCTGCTGCTCTTCGGCGCGACCGGAGACCTCGCGCAGCGCATGCTGCTGCCCTCGCTCTGCGCGCTGGATGCCGACGGCCTGCTCGAGCCGGACCTCAAAATCGTCGGCACCGCCCGCTCGGCAATGACCACGCGCGAATATCGCGACTGGGCGCGCGCCGCGCTGGAGAAAAATCTCCCCGACCACCGCCGCGGCGGTGTCGCCACCTTCCTCAACCGGCTCAGCTACGTACCCGTCGATGCCACGACGCTCGACGGCTATGACGAGCTCGCCAAGGAAGTCGGCACCTATGACAAGGGTCTGGCGATCTTTCTGTCCACGGCGCCCAGCCTGTTCGAACCGACCATCGACGGGCTCGTCCATGCCGGGCTGACCGAGGGCAATGTCCGCATCGGGCTGGAAAAACCACTCGGCACCGATCTCGCCAGCAGCGAGGAAATCAACAATGCGGTCGCCAAGGCGTTCAGCGAAGACCGCATTTTCCGCATCGACCACTACCTCGGCAAGGAGACGGTGCAGAACCTGCTCGCGCTGCGTTTTGCCAATCTGCTGTTCGAACCGGTCTGGAACGCGACCTATATCGACCACGTCCAGATCACCGTCGCCGAAACGATCGGGCTGGAATCGCGGGTCGCCTATTATGACGACAGCGGCGCCTTGCGCGACATGGTGCAGAACCACATGCTGCAATTGCTCGCGCTGGTAGCGATGGAGCCGCCGACGAGCTTCGATTCCACCGCCGTGCGCGACGAGAAGGTCAAGGTCCTGCGCGCTCTGCGACCGATCGCGAAGGGCGAAACCGTGACCGGCCAGTACCGCGCGGGCGCGGTCGATGGGGCCGCGGTCCCCGGCTATGACGAGGAACTGGGCAAGCCCAGCGACACCGAAACCTTCGTCGCATTGAAGGCGCATGTCGACAATTGGCGCTGGAAGGGCGTGTCCTTCTACCTGCGCACCGGCAAACGCCTGCCCGAACGCGTGACCGAAATCGTGATCCAGTTCCGCTGCATCCCGCATTCGATCTTCGAAGGCCGCGGTGCGAGTACCAAGCCCAACCGCTTGGTCATCGGCATCCAGCCTGAAGAAAACGTCCAGCTGTCGATGATGGCCAAGGTGCCGGGGCTCGACCGCGAGGGCATCCGCCTGCGGCAAGTCCCGCTCGATATCGCCATGCCCGATGCCTTTTCCGGCACGGTCCGCCGGATCGCCTACGAGCGTCTGCTGCTCGACCTGATCGAAGGGGACCAGACGCTGTTCGTCCGCCGTGACGAGGTCGAGGCGCAATGGGAGTGGATCGATGCGATCCGCGCACTGTGGGAGCGTGAGGAAATCGCGCCCAAGCCCTATGGCGCGGGCAGCTGGGGGCCCAGCGCGGCCATCGCGCTGGCCGAACGCGACGGAGTGACCTGGCATGACGAATAAACCGCTCAACGACTCGATCCACCGCGTCACCCAGCGGGTGATCGACAATTCGCGCGAGAGCCGTAGCGACTATCTCGACCTGATGGACCGCGAAGGCGACCGGCAGGTCAACCGCGGCTCACTGTCCTGCTCGAACCTGGCGCACGCCTTTGCCGGGGCGGAGGAAGACCAGGCCGCGATCATGGCCGCGCGGGGGCCGAACCTCGGCATCGTCACCGCCTATAACGACATGCTCTCCGCGCATCAGCCTTACCACCGCTACCCCGAGCGGATGAAGATCTGGGCGCGCGAGGTGGGCGCTACCGTTCAGGTCGCCGGCGGCACCCCCGCCATGTGCGACGGAGTGACGCAGGGCGAAGCGGGGATGGAACTGTCGCTGTTCAGCCGCGACACGATCGCGCTGTCGACCGTCGTCGCGCTGAGCCATGCCATGTACGATGGCGTCGCGCTGCTGGGCATTTGCGACAAGATCGTGCCGGGCCTGCTGATGGGCGCGCTGCGCTTTGGCCATCTCCCCGCTATCTTCGTGCCCTCCGGCCCCATGGGGACCGGCATTTCCAACAAGGAAAAGCAGCGCGTCCGCCAGCTCTATGCCGAGGGCAAGGCGACCCGCAAGGAACTGCTGGCGAGCGAGATGGGCAGCTACCATTCCGCGGGCACCTGCACCTTTTACGGCACTGCCAATTCCAACCAGATGATGATGGAGATGATGGGCCTGCACGTGCCCGGCGCCGCCTTCGTCCAGCCGGGCGCCAAGCTGCGGCAGGAACTGAGCCGCGCGGCCACGCATCGGCTCGCGGCGATCGGCAAGTCGGGCGACGATTACCGCCCCCTCGCCCGCGTGGTCGACGAAAAGTCGATCGTCAATGCGGCGATCGGCCTGCTGGCCACGGGCGGATCGACCAACCACGCGATCCATATCCCTGCGATGGCGCGCTCGGCAGGCATCCGCTTCGACTGGGCCGATCTGGCGGAATTGTCCTCTGTCGTTCCGCTCGTCGCACGCGTCTATCCCAATGGCTCGGGCGATGTGAACCATTTCCACGAGGCGGGCGGGATCGGCTATGTGATCGGCACGCTGCTGGATGAGGGCCTCGCCCATTCCGACATCATGACCATCTGGGATGGCGGGTTCGAAAGCTATTCGCGCGAACCCGGCATGGACGGCGATGCGCTGACCTGGCGCGACCCGGGCCCCTCGGGCGACAGCGAGATGCTGCGCCCGGCCTCCGCGCCGTTCGAACCCGACGGCGGCATGCGTCTGGTCGAGGGCAACCTTGGCCGTGCCTGCTTCAAATCCTCCGCCGTCGAACGCGAGCGCTGGATCGTCGAGGCACCGTGCCGCGTGTTCGAGACCCAGCATGAGGTGAACGAGGCGTTCAAGCTGGGCGAGCTCGACCGCGACGTTGTCGTCGTGGTCCGTTTCCAGGGTCCCCGGGCCAATGGCATGCCCGAACTGCACAAGCTCACGCCCGCGCTCGGTGTCCTGCAGGACCGCGGATACCGCGTCGCGCTGGTCACCGATGGCCGCATGTCGGGCGCATCGGGCAAGGTCCCGGCGGCAATCCACTGCACACCCGAAGCGCGGGGCGGCGGTCCGCTGTCGCGGCTCCGCGATGGCGATATCGTGCGGGTCTGCGCCGCCACGGGGACGCTATCCACCGAGGCCGATCTCGACAATCGCGATCCTGCCATGGCGCCCCCGCCCGAGACCGGCATGGGCCGCGAGTTTTTCGCGATGTTCCGCGCGAATGCCGATGGCGCCGAACAGGGTGCCTCCTCGATGCTGGCGCTGGCCGGGCTGTGAGCGTGGATCTCGTCAGCGTCGATATCGGGGGCACCCATGCGCGGTTCGCGCTGGCCACCGTGCACGACGACGGAACGATCGTCCTCGGCGAACCCGAAACGCTGCACACCGACGAATATGCCAGCTTCCAAACTGCATGGGAGGATTTCCGCAAGCGGATGGGCGGCACCCTGCCCCCGCGCGTGGCGATGGCGATCGCGGGGCCGGTGGGCAGCGATGTCATCCGCTTTACCAACAATCCGTGGATCATTCGCCCCGCGCTGATCAAGCAGAAACTGGGCGTCGAGAACTACTTCCTCGTCAATGACTTCGAAGCGGTCGCACACGCAGTGGCGCGCGCGCCGGAGGAGCAGTTCCTGCACCTTGCCGGGCCCGACGAACCGCTTACTGCCGATGGCACGATCAGCGTGCTTGGTCCCGGCACCGGTCTGGGCGTCGCCCACCTGTGGCGCTCTGGCAGCGATTACCGCGTGCAGGCGACCGAGGGCGGCCATATCGATTTCGCCCCGCTCGACAGTATCGAGGATGCGATCCTTGCCCGGCTGCGCAAGCGCCATACGCGCGTATCGGTCGAGCGGGTCGTCTCCGGACCGGCGATCGTCGACATCTACGAGACGCTGGCCGCGATGGAAAAACGCAAGACGCGCGACGAGGAAGATATCGCGATCTGGACCCGCGCCATGAGCGACGAAGAAAGTCTCGCCGCCGCAGCGCTCGACCGGTTCTGCCTGTCGCTGGGCAGCGTCGCGGGCGATATCGCGCTGGCGCAGGGCGGCTTTGGCGGTGTCGTGATCGCGGGCGGGCTCGGCTATCGTCTGCGCGAACATTTGCCCAAATCGGGTTTCGCCCAGCGCTTCCGCGCCAAGGGCCGCTTCGCCCAATTGATGGCGACCATTCCGGTCAAGCTCATCACCCATCCCCAGCCGGGCCTGTTCGGCGCGGCCGCAGCCTTCGCCAGGAGACACGCTTGACCATTGCCGACATCATGCAGACCGCGCCGGTTATTCCAGTGATTGTGATCGATGAGTTGGAGCATGCCGAACCGCTCGCGCGCGCGCTGGTGGCGGGCGGGCTGCCAGTGCTGGAAGTGACGCTGCGCACGCCTGCCGCGCTCGATGCGATCCGCGCAATGCGCCAGGTCGAAGGCGCTGTGGTCGGCGCGGGGACGGTCACCAACCAGTCCGAGCTTGCCGCTGCAGTCGATGCCGGCAGCCAGTTCATCGTTTCGCCCGGGCTGACCGAACCGCTGGGCAAGGCTGCCATTCGCGCGGATATTCCCTTCCTGCCGGGCATCGCCAATGCGGGCGACATCATGCGCGGGCTGGATATGGGACTCACTCATTTCAAATTCTTCCCCGCGATGGCCGCCGGCGGCCTGCCCGCGCTCAAGGCCCTGGCCGCACCTTTCGGACAATGCCGCTTCTGCCCGACCGGAGGTATCTCGCTGGCCAATGCGCCCGAATGGCTCGGCTTCGATCCGGTCCTGTGCGTCGGCGGTAGCTGGGTCGCCCCGCGCGGCGCCGTCGACGAAGCGGAAGTCGAGCGTCTGGCGCGCGAAGCCGCCGCGCTGGCTGCTTAGTACCACCGCCGATCCGTCCCTGTGCGGGGCGTTCTTTCCAGCCTAGGTGGAAAATTCACCCATTCATGCGCATAATGGGTAGATGGACGTGATTCTGAAATGGATCGGCGGGGGAACCGTCGTCGCAGCGCTGGTGCTGGCGGGCGTCGCTGTGGGTGGCCGTGCAACCGCCGAAGCGGAAACGCCCGATGTGGTGGCCGCCGCGCCCGAGCCGGCGGTAGAACCGGTCGAAGTCCATGGCGCGCTTGCAGCCAAGGCAGTGGCCGATGCCAAGCGGCTTTACACTGTCCGCAGGATCCTGCCGATCGACGGACCGATCAAATATGGCGAGTGGCATTGGGACGACGAAGGCGTCCCCGATGGCCCGCTGCTGGTGACCGTCGACCTCGAAGCGCGGGTGATCTCGATCTTTCGCGGCGGGTATGAAATCGGCGCCGCGGCGGTGATGCTCGGCACGGACGAGCATCCGACCCCGACCGGTGTCTTCCCGATCCTGTGGAAGCAGCGGCACAATGTCTCCGAGAAATACGGCAATGCGCCGATGCCCTGGAGCATGTTCCTGACCACCGATGGGGTCGCCATCCATGGCGGCAGTACCGTCGAAAACGGCTATGCCAGCCATGGCTGCATCGGCGTGCCCGACGACATCGCCAAGCGTCTGTTCGCGATCGCCAAGAAGGGCGACAAGATCGTGATCACCAGGGGCGAGCAGATGACCGTCGGCGACAGCATCATCTGATGTGAATCAGCCGCTGCGACGCGGCGGTTCGGGCGTACAGATAAATCTATCGCCGCGCCGTTCGACCAGCACACCCGCGATGTTGCCGCGCCGATCCGCCGCTTTCAGGAATGCGGCGACCTCGCCGTGCGAAATCTCGCCGCCAAGAATGGCAATGGCACGTGCGACCAGCCGCGCGGAAGTATCGCGCATGGGGCCGACCGGCACTGCAACGCGTGCGTCGCCGACCACAGCCGCATCTTCCCACAATTGGTCCGCGACTATCTGTAGCGCCTGCTCCGCCTCCTCCAGATGCGACGCGGAACGGGCCAGCGCCACGGGGTCGATCCAGCCGGCTGCCTCCAGCGCACGCCGGATACGCACCCGGTCGTAGCTTTGGTCGCGGTTGCTCGGGTCCTCCGCAAACGGAATTCCCAGACGCTCGACGAAATCGCGTAGCTCCTGCTTGCGGAAACCGAGCAGCGGGCGAAGCACGGGGACCGCGCAATCCGCGACCCTCGTCGACGAGCGGATGCCTGCCAGCCCCGCCAACCCGCTTCCGCGGTTGAGGCGCATCAGCAGCGTTTCGGCCTGGTCGTCGGCATGGTGCGCCGTGGCGATCGCGGCCAGCTCGCGCGCCTGCGCCCATTTTCCCAGTGCCGCATAGCGCGCCGCACGCGCGCGGTCCTGCACATTGCCATCATCCACGCTGACATTGAGCACACGGCACGGGATGCCCCGGTCCGAGCAGACCCGCGCGACCAGCGCGCATTCCTCGGCTGCCTCGGCGCGCAGGCCATGGTCGACCGTCGCGACCTCGATCGCATCGCCGAGCAGGTCATGCGCCAATGCCAACAGCGCCATGCTGTCGGGCCCGCCCGATACTGCGAGGCCCAGCTTCCCGTCCGGACGCAGACGGCCAAGTCCCGCTTCGAAGCGCGCTAGCAGCGCGGGAGCGATATCCCCGTCAATTGCACGTCACCTTGCCGCGATTGGCCTCGTACTGGCTCTGCAAGCGGCCCGCGGCAAGCGCGGGATAGGTCTCGGAGAATTCGGCCAGCGCGATGCAGGCACGCCGCGTGTCGTCGAGCGCGATCATGGTTTCGGCAAGATACAGCAGGCTGTCACCCGCGCGCGCGCCGGTCTTGTCTTCCTGGTAGTTCTTGAGGAACCACGGCGCCGCTTCCTTGGCCTTGCCGTCATCGAGATAGGCCCGGCCGAGCAGGTTGCGGCCATAGGTCGTGCGCCAGTGATCGGGATTCTGCTCGACGAACAGCGTCAGCTGCTGCTGCGCTTCGGGGAAGAAGCCCGCATCCCACAGGCGGAAGCCATAGGAATATTCGTCGTCCGCTGCATCGTCGGTCTGCGGCTTGGCAATCGCCTGCACCGCGGCGACACGTTCATCGCTCGGCCCTGCAGCGGTCGCCGTCGCGGCAACATTGCGCGTTGCGCCCGTACTCGCGGCAGGCGTGGCAGTGGGGGTCGTCGCCGCGACCGTGGCCGATCCCCTACCACCTTCGAGCGTATCCATCCGCTCGCTCAGCAGGCGGATCGCATTGGCGTTTTCCTCGTTCAGCGCAGTCTGGCGCTGGAGCTGCGCTTCGAGCGCGTCGAGCCGGGTCAGAATGTCGGTCACCGCCGTGGTCGACGTACTCGGCGCGGTCGAGGAAACGGTCGGCTGCGCCGAGATCTGGGGTTCGAAAAAGCGCCCGTCACCGCCGGGGAAGACCTTGCGCTGCAGCGCCCGCACCTCGGCTTCGAGCCGGCGCATGCGCGCTTCGTCATTGCCGTCCTGCGGCAGCGCCGGCGTGGCAGTCGCCAGCAAGGCAAAACCCGCCCCGAGAAACGACAGGTTGCGGGTAATCGATCCGAAAGTCATCGGGAGGCTCCTGGTGGGATGTCCGTAGGCGGCGGAAATTGCCCTAGCCCCGCGAATCTGTCGAGGCCATGAAACGCGCTTATCCCCCTTTCGGAAGGGGAAAATTAACCGCCGTCGGCGGCGGGAGAGGCGGGGGTTGCCGGTCGTTCGGCGCGCGCCAGCAGCGCTTCGGCGGTGATCGGCGCGTCCTTGATGACCTCGTCCACTTCGGACAGCTTGGGGACCGAACGGCCGCCCACGGTGATCGCCAGCGCATAGGGCCGACCGGTCCAGACCTGCGGCCCTTCGGCATCGGCGGGCACGGTGAAGCTGTCACCCTCGGCCATCTGCGCCTCGTACAGACGCTCGCCATTGGCGTCGTAAAACTTGACCCAGGTGCCATCCATCTCGCTGGTGAAGACCACCGGACCTGCAGCCGCGGGGGCCGCTGCCTGCGCGGGTGCATCGCCGTTCGCGGCCTTGTCCGCGACCTCGGCCTTCGGGTCCTGCAGCGGCGCAGGCCCCATGCCGGGGGCAAAATAGCTGCTGTAGAAGGCGTAGATCCCGCCCAGCAGCAGCACGGCTGCGAACAGCGCGAACCACGCCAGTCCGCGCCCCGGAACGCGCGCCGGATCGCCGGGCTCGAACTTGGCGGGCGCATCGCCGGCATCTTCGCCATCGGCCAGCTCCAGGCGGGCCTGTTCCACGATCTCGCGTTCATCGAGCCCGACCAGCCGGGCATAGGTGCGCGAGAAACCGACCGCATAGGTTCGTGCGGGGAGATCGGCGAGCCGGCCGTTCTCGATAGTCAGCAAATGGCGCTGCGGTATGCGAGTCTCTGCCGCGACCTGCGTCAGCTCCATCCCCGCGTCCTCGCGCGCCTGCTTGAGCCGCGCGCCGACGGTGCCGGCTGGTACAACCGGTTCTTGTTCAAGAATTTCTTCGTCGCTCATGCGATCCCCGATAATGCGATCCTGCGGTTTTCCCGCATGTGGTCTTGACGCAGGAAAAGCGAACCCGCGGTACGCCTGTCAAGCATGCATCATAACACAGTTGGTATCTATGGACGAGAAGAGGCGGTTTCGCGACGAAATCAGTCGAGATCGATATCGCGTTCGCTGGCCCATTTGTGCAACTCGGCGCGCATGTCTTCGGGCGGTGAAGCCAGCAGGCGTGCCATATGCTCGGTCAGTTCGGCCAGATCGACCTTGCGCACCAGTTCCTTGATCGGGCCCACCGCGGCGGGCGTGATCGACAGCCGCCGATAGCCGATCCCGAGCAGCGCCAGCGCTTCGAGCCGCCGCCCGCCCATTTCGCCGCAGATGCCAAGCCGGACATTCTGCCCGACCAGCGTCTGCGAAACGCGTGCAAGGAAGCGCAGGATAGCCGGGCTGAGCCAGTCGTAGCGCTCCGCCAGCTTGGGGTTGGCGCGATCGGCTGCAAACAGGAACTGCGTGAGATCGTTGGTCCCGACCGAGATGAAAGACAGCTTGGGCGCCAATACGTCGAGCATGTCGGCCAAGGCCGGCACTTCGAGCATGCAGCCATATTCGATCGTTTCGGGCACCAGCTTGCGCCGGTCGCGCAGGAAGGCGAGCTGTTCGTCGAACACTTTCTTCCCGGCATCGAACTCCCATGGCTCGCTGACCATCGGGAACATCACCGAAAGCGTGCGGCCCGCCGCGGCTTCAAGCAGCGCCCGCGCCTGGGCCTTGAGCAGCCCTTCGCGTTCGAGCGAGAGCCGCAGCGCGCGCCAGCCCATCGCCGGATTCTCTTCCCGCTCGGCCACGGCATTGGCGAGATAGGGGACCACCTTGTCGCCGCCGATATCGACCGTGCGGAAGATAACCGGCTTGTCGCCCGCCGCGTCGAGCACATCGCGATAGAGCCGCATCTGGCGGTCGCGCTGCGGGAGGGTGGAGGACACGAGGAACTGGAATTCGGTGCGAAACAGCCCGACGCCGTCCGCGCCGCTCATCGCCAGCGCGCTCATGTCGTCGCGCAGGCCCGCATTCATCATCACGGTGATGCGCGTCCCATCGCGGGTGAAGGGTTCGACATCGCGCAGTTCGGCGTAGGCAGCCTGTTTTTCGCGGGTTCTGGCGAAACGGGTCTCGAATGCCTCGAGCACCTGCTGGTTGGGGCGCAGAGTGACCCGCGCCCTGTCGGCATCGAGGATCACCTCGTCGCCTTCGGCAACCCGCGTCCGGATACCTGTGACGCGGCCCAGTACCGGTACGCCCATGGCGCGCGCCACGATCACGACATGCGCGGTGAGCGAGCCTTCCTCCAGCACCACACCCTTGAGCCGGCGCCGGTCGTACTCGAGCAGTTCGGCCGGACCGAGATTGCGCGCGAACAGGATCGTGTCACGCCGCAGCCCCTGCGTCGCCGCAGTCCCAAGCTGGCCAGACACGATCCGCAGCAGGCGATTGGAGAGGTCCTCCAGATCGTGCATCCGGTCCTGCAGCAGCGCATCGTCGATCTCGCGCATGCGCATGCGGGTGCGCTGCTGGACGCGTTCGATCGCCGCCTCGGCGGTCAGGCCGCTGTCGATCGCCTCGTTGATCCGGCGGCTCCAGCCTTCGTCATAGGCGAACATCTTATAGGTCTCGAGCACTTCGACATGCTCGCCGCCCTTGCCGAATTCCGCTTCCTTGCCGAGCGCGTCGATCTGGTCGCGCATCTTGTCGAAAGCGCGATAGACGCGCTGGCGCTCGGCTTCGATATCCTCGGCCACAACCTGATCGATCTCGATCCGCGGCTGGTGGAAAACCGCGTGCCCTGCCGCGAGGCCCTTCACCAGTGCCAGTCCCTCGAGCACATCGTTCTCGACATGCGTAACCTCGAGGTCGATCGGCCCTTCGCCATCGACCAGTTCCTTGTGCGCGATCAGTTCCGACAGGACCATGGCGGTGGTCTGCAACGCCTCGATCTCGATTTCCTCGTAGCGGCGCGGATCGACATGCTGGACGCACAATACGCCCACAGCGCGTTCGCGGTAGACGATCGGCACACCGGCAAAGGAGTGGAACTTTTCCTCCCCCGTCTCGGGGCGATAGGCGAAGTCGGGGTGGGCCTTGGCCTCGGCCAGGTTGAGCGTTTCGATATTGTTGGCGATGGTCCCGGTAAGGCCCTCGCCCACGGCCAGCCGCGTGACGTGGACCGCTTCGGCATTGAGGCCCTGCGTCGCATACAGCTCCAGCGCGCCTTCGCGCAGCAGGTAGATCGAGCAGACCTCGCTCGACAGGCTCTCGGCGATGATCTCGACCACGCGGTCGAGTTTGTGCTGTGCATGGGTACGCCCGGCCATGACCTCGTGCAGGCGCGTAAGTATCTGGCGGGCGGAAGCAACTGCGGACATGCCTCAGCCTATAGCAAATAACTGGTCGGGCGGAAGCGGGGCACGTGGCCCCGCCCCCCGTTTGCCATTGTCAGCAGGAAGCGATCTCTTCCTTGATCCGGAGTTTCTGCTTCTTGATCTGCTGGATCATCGCGATGTCGGGTGCCGGTCGGATCTGTTCCTCGTGCAGGCGGACCTCGAGACCGGCGTGCTTGGCTTTGAGCGCGTCGACATGGGATGATTGCATCGGGTTGTCTCCTTGACGGTTGTTTGACCCCAGGAGCGACTCGTACGCTTGCGCGGAACGAGCCGCAGACCAGGTAACAAACCACAGGATTGCCAATTTACAAAGAGCCTTGTTGTGGGCATGCGACAAAGCGGTCGCGAGGGGCGATTGTCCGGAAAGGTCGGCGTGAACGAACAGGAACTGCGCAAGAGGCTCGCGCTGCTCCGCAGCGAGCATCGCGATCTCGATGTCGCGATCGCGGCACTGACTCACGCGGGCGAGCAGCGGGGCTTTACCGACCAGTTGCAGATGGCCCGGCTGAAAAAGCGCAAGCTCGTGCTCAAGGATCGGATCGCCGCGATCGAGGATGTGCTGCTGCCCGATATTATCGCCTGATTCCCGCAGCTTGCGTCGCACCCGCTGTCATGCGAGCGGCGCCGTGGTTAATCCGCTGGAAGGAATGACGCGAAATGCGTAATAAAAGCGCATGTCGGCCCGCGATATCAACGAAGAGATCATCGAAGATCTCTACAGCGCAGCGCTTATGCTCGCCGATGATGCGCGCGCGGCTTTCGACCTGCGCTGTGAAGACACCAGCGCCGATCCCGACGACCTGACGCGCGTGGCGCTGTCGATCGAGGGGCTGCGCGCGACCACCCGGTTGATGCACGTACTGGCGTGGTTGCTCAACCAGCGTGCCTATATGGCGGGCGAGCTGTCCGAGCAGCAGCTTGAGCGGTGCGGCACCCTGCCCGAGGAACGCGAAGCCGATGCGGACAATCTTGCGCGGCTCGAACCGAGCACCCGGGCGCTGATCGAGGACAGCGAGCGGCTGCATGCGCGCGTGGCACGGCTCGATCGCCACCGGCGCTCGCAAGTCGTGGCAGCCACGCCGGTTGCCTCGCTGCAAGGGCGGATCGCGCAGGCCTTTGCCACCGGCTGATCAGGCGGCGGTCAGTGCCCGCGCGTAACGCGCAAGGCGGGCTTCGCGCACGTCCCCGGTCATCTGCGGATTGAACGTTTTTCCGCCGCCGCGCATGGCCTGCGCGGCCCTTTCTAGACTATCCTGCATCCCGGATCCGACAGCAGCGAGGATGGCGGCGCCGAGCGCGGTCGTCTCGACAAAATCGGGCCGTTCGACTTCGAGATCGAGAATATCGGCCAAGTCCTGCGCCATCCAGTCGTTGGCGCTCATCCCGCCGTCGATATGCAGACGGCACCAGGGGGCCCCGTCCGCCGCGAAGGCGCTTGCCAGATCATGCGTCTGGTGCGCCATCGCCTCGAGCGCCGCGCGCGCGATCTGTGCGCGCCCGCTGGCAAAGCTGAGGCCCGAAATGACCCCGCGCGCATCGGGGTTCCAATGCGGCGCACCCAGCCCGGCAAGTGCGGGCACGATCACCACCTCGCCGCTATCCTCGATCGAGCGCGCCAGATCCTCGGTCTCGGCAGCGCTGCCGATCAGGCCAAGCTGGTCGCGCAAATACTGGATAAGGCTGCCCGCGACGAAGCATGAACCCTCGATCGCGTAGGTCCGCACACCGTCCTGCTGATAGAGCACCGTGCCGAGCAACCGATGCTCCGAGCGCGGGATTTCCTGCCCCATATTGGTCAGCACGAAGGCCCCGGTGCCGTAGGTCGCCTTGGTTTCGCCGAAACCAAGGCACCCCTGCCCGATCGTCGCCGACTGCTGATCGCCCGCCAGCCCGCAGATTGGAACCGCCGCGCCGAGCCACTGCGCATCGCAGGTCGCCAACTGCCCATGCGTATCGACCACTTCGGGCAAGGCGGCGCGCGGCACGCCGAACAGTTCGCACAGATCCTCGTCGAACTGCGCCCCGTCGAGCGGAAGCAGCAGTGTGCGGCTGGCATTGCTCGCATCGCTCAGATGCGCGCCGCCCGACAGTTTGTAGACCAGCCAGCTCTCGACCGTGCCGAGGGCCAAGGTGCCGGTCTGCGCGGCCGACCGGATACCCTCGTCATGGTCGAGCATCCAGCGCATCTTCGTGCCCGAGAAATAGGGATCGAGCAGCAGGCCGGTGCGCCGCTGCACTTCCGGTTCATGGCCATATTGCTTCATGCCCGCGCAAAAGCCCGCGGTCCGCCGGTCCTGCCAGACGATCGCACGCGCCAGCGGCTCGCCGGTCTCGCGATCCCACGCCACCACCGTCTCGCGCTGGTTGGTAATGCCGATAGCGCCGATCCGGCCGACATCGTCTCCGGTCACTTCGCGCGCGCAGGCGAGCGTCTTGTCCCAGATCTCGGCGGCATCGTGCTCGACCCAGCCGGGCCTGGGATAATGCTGCGTCAGCGCCTGCTGCGCGACCGCTTCCATCGTGCCGTCGGCGGCGAACATCATGGCTCGTGTCGAGGTGGTCCCGGCGTCGAGGACGAGGATGCAATCGGCCATGCTGTCTCCCATGCAAGCGGCGAGACGTGACATGGCGCAGCCTAGTCCCCATATGCAAGAGCATGGCTGGACCTCCTCCCAAACCGTGGCCGACCGGCAAGGCGATGCAACTCGAGCCGCTGGTGCGGCGCGTGCTGGCGCCGAACCCCTCGCCCTATACCTACACTGGCACTCAGACCTATATCGTCGGTATCGGCGATGGCTGCGCGGTGATCGACCCCGGACCCGACGAGACCGAGCACTTGCTCGCGCTCGACGCGGCGATCGGCGAGGAACACGTCTGCGCGATCATGTGCACGCATACGCACCGCGACCATTCGCCCGCCGCCAAGACGCTCGCCGCGCGCACCGGTGCGCCGATCGTCGGCTGTGCCCCGCTGGTGCTCGACGACAGCGGCCCGCGCGCCGATGCCTCGTTCGACCGCACCTATGAACCCGACAGGGTCATGGAAGATGGCGAACAGATGACCGGCCCCGGTTGGACGCTGACCGCGGTTGCCACACCCGGACATGTGTCGAACCACCTGTGCTTCGCGCTGGAGGAAAGCGGCGCGCTGTTCACCGGCGACCATATCATGGGCTGGTCGACCAGCGTCGTGATCCCGCCCGATGGCGACATGGGCGATTACATGAAGAGCCTCGAGCGGCTTTACGGGCGCGAGGATCGGGTGTTCTACCCCGCGCATGGCGAGGCAGTCGACAAGCCGCGCCAGCTCGTGCGCGGGATGATCGGCCACCGCCGCCAGCGCGAGAACCAGATCGTCCGCCTGTTGGGTGAAGGCCCGCATGAAGCCCCCGATTTCGTCGGCAAGATGTACAAGGGTCTCGACCCCAAGCTTCACAAGGCGGCCGAAATGTCGGTTACCGCGCATCTGATCGATCTGGAACAGCGCGGCCTCGTCGCCCGTTCGGGCGAGACATGGCAGACGATCTGAAACGAAGCGAGCGCACGGTCGCACCCGAAGTCCAGCAGGACCGCCCGCTGGCGCGTGTCCAGGCGGTGCCGTGGCTGATCGTCATCGTTCTGCTCGCGGCAATTGCCTGGCTCGGCTGGCGCGCGTTTTTCTACCAAGAAGAAGGCGACCCGGTGGGCAGCGCGATGCTGGCGTTCGAGAAGCAGAATTCGCTGACCGTCTTTTCCAGCCGCTTCGAAGTCGTTGCCGAAAGCGTCGATCGGCGCGGCGTGCTGAATATCGACCTGCTCGAAAGCCGGCAGGCGGCGATCATTCCCGCCACGGTCGAATACCGCCTCGACCTGTCGAGCATGGACCGCGACCGGTTCGCATGGGACGCGGGAAGCGAAACCCTTTCGGTGGTGCTGCCGGCGCTGCGCATCTCGCGGCCCAATCTCGACGAGGCGGCGCAGAAAACCTTCACCGAAGGCACCTATGTCAGCCGCGATGCGAGCGCCGACCTTGCACGCAACAACTCGCAGCAGGCCGAACGCAAGGCCGCCGCCTTCGCCAAGAACCCCGAAGTGCTCGCGCTTGCACGGCAGGCCGCAAAGGATGCGGTACGGCAGAACCTCGCCATTCCGTTACAGATTGCCGGCTATGGCGATGTGACGGTCGCAGTGCGGTTCGACGGGGAAGCCACTCCCGGAAATTGACGCTCCCCGAACCGCTGGGTAACCTCCTCCCAAAATAGCCAGGTCGCGTTTTTGGAGGAGATACGGGATCATGGCGACCATTCACCCGCCGCATGTCGCAGCGCCGCGCGAACAGACGCGGTTTTTCTTTGTGATGGCTTTGGTCATGGCGCTGGTGATCGTGGGCGGCTTCACCCTCCAGCTGGCGATGGGCCGGTCCAGTTTCGCAGTCCCTGCCGCCTATCACTTGCATGCCGCGGTCTTCATGGGCTGGATCGGGATCTACCTGACGCAGCACGTCACCGCGCTACGCGGGCAATGGGCATGGCATGCCGGTTTCGGCCGGATCGCCTATCTCTGGATCCCGCTGATGCTGGTCTTCGGCAGCGTGCTGATGGTGGTGGTCGCGCGGCGCACCGGCGGGCCGTTCTTTTTCCACGTGAGCGAGTTCCTGTGGAGCAATATGATGCTGCTGTGGTGCTTCGGCGGGCTCGCCTTCTGGGCACTGCGTAGGCGGCGCTACACCGGCTGGCACAGGCGCTTGATGCTTTGCGCGATGGCGATCCTGACCGGACCCGGTCTCGGCCGGATCCTCCCCCTGCCGCTGATGATCCCGCATGCCTGGACGATCACCACGCTGGCTACGATGGTGTTTCCCGTGATCGGCATGATCGCCGACAAGCGCGCCAACGGACGCGTGCATCCCGCCTATCTGTGGGGCCTCGGCATCTACGCCGCCGTGTTCATCCTGTCGCTGGTGCTGGCCCATTCGGAGCCGGGGATGGCGATTACCCGCAGCGTGATCGCGGACACGCCGGGCGAACTGCGTCCGATGGAGGCGTTTCTGCCGCCCGGCTTCACAATGTAGGAACGCCCTCGCCTTCCGGGCCGTTCAGTCTATAAGCGCCCCAAACGCAGCAGACGGGACCCCACATGACCGCACAGACCGACCTGCCGACCGGCCAGGACCTGCTCGCCGAGATCAATCGCCTCCGCAAGGAGAAGAACGCGATCATTCTCGCGCATTACTACCAGACCGCCGATATCCAGGACCTCGCCGATTTCGTCGGCGACAGTCTGGAACTGAGCAAGAAGGCCGCAGAAACCGATGCCGATGTCATCGCCTTCTGCGGCGTGAAGTTCATGGCCGATACGGCCAAGATCCTCAGCCCCGAAAAGATCGTGGTGCTGCCCGACATGGACGCGGGCTGCAGCCTCGAGGACAGCTGCCCGCCGGACAAGTTCAGGGCATTCCGCGAAGCGCACCCCGACCATATCGCGCTGACCTACATCAATTGCTCGACCGAAGTGAAGGCGCTCAGCGACGTGATCGTCACCAGCTCCAGCGCGGAAACGATCATCAGCCAGATCCCCGAGGACCAGAAGATCATCTTCGGTCCCGACCGGCACCTGGGCGGCTATATGAGCCGCAAGTTCAACCGCGAGATGCTGCTGTGGCCGGGCGTGTGCATCGTGCACGAGGCGTTCAGCGAGACCGAGCTTCTGAAGCTCAAGGCGCAGCATCCCGATGCGCCGGTCGCCGCGCACCCCGAATGCCCGCCGACCATCGTCGATCATGCCGATTACGTCGGTTCGACCAGCGGCATATTGCAGTTCGCGGAGACCTTCGAGGGCGATACGCTGATCGTGGCGACCGAGCCGCACATCATGCACCAGATGGAAAAGGCGCTGCCCAACAAGACCTTCATCGGCGCGCCCGGTGCCGACGGCAACTGCAGCTGCAACATCTGCCCCTATATGGCGCTGAACACGATTGAAAAGCTCTACGCCTGCCTGCGCGATCTCGAACCGCGAATCGAGATCGAGGAAGGGCTGCGCCTCAAGGCCAAGCAGAGCCTCGACCGCATGCTCGAAATGGCCAGCGGCACGATCGGCAAGGGCGATCTGGGCCGCGTCTAGGATACTAATTCAGGGAGAGAATTGATGGTCGCACGTCTGGCGCTGGCCGCCGCGCTCGTTTTCGCCGCCGCACCGATTACGGCGCAGGGGAGCGATGCGGAGGATCCGTATATCTGGCTCGAGGAGATCCAGGGCGAGCGCGCGCTGGCCGAGGTCGACCAGTGGAATGCCGATACCGAGGCGGTGCTGACCGCGCAGGCGGAATATCCGCTGGCCAAGGCCTGGGCCAGGCAGATCCTCGACGATACGCGCCAGATCGCCATGCCCGATGCGATCATGGGGGACCAGGTTACGAACCTGTGGCGCGATGCGGACAATCCGCGCGGGTTGTGGCGCACCGCGACGCTGCAGAGCTATCTGGCGGGCGCCCCCGAATGGCGCACACTCATCGATGTCGACCAGCTGGGCGAGGACGAGGGCCAGAGCTGGGTGTGGCACGGCGCCAACTGCCTTGCGCCCGATTACACCCGCTGCCTGGTCTCACTTAGCCCGGGCGGCACCGATGCGGATGTGGTCCGCGAGTTCGACATCACCACCAGCGCCTTTGTCGAAGGCGGGTTCACGCTTCCCGAAGCCAAGTCCAATGTCGCCTGGTATGACGAGAACACGCTGTTCGTCGGCACCGACGAAGGGGCCGGATCGTTGACCGATTCGGGCTATCCGCGTCTCGTCAAACTGTGGGAGCGCGGAACCGATTTTGCGCAAGCCCGGCTGATTGCCGAGGGCGAACAGACCGATATCAGCATGAACGGTTTCTCGGTGCTCGACGGAGAGACCCGCTACCGTTTCGTGCGCCGCGGCCCCAGCTTCTGGACCAGCGAATATGCGCTGGTGACCGACGATGGCGACACCGTCGCGCTGCCACTGCCCGAAGATGCCGAGTTCGAAGCGGTGCTTGGCGGCTTTGTTATCGGCAAGCTCAATTCCCCGATGGAAACATCTGCGGGCACCGAACAGCCCGGCGCGCTGCTCGCCTGGTCGCTCAACGACGTGCTCAACGGGGGCGATCCGCAGCCCTTCGCGGTCTTCCGTCCCAGCGAAACGCAGGCGGTCGAACAGGTCGCGGCGTCGGAAAACAAGCTGTGGGTCAAGGTGCTCGACGATGTGTCGGGCAAGCTCATCGAGCTGACACCCGACGCCGCCGGCTGGACCGAACGCGCAATGGACTTGCCCGCCAACAGCACGATCCAGATCGCCGAGACCAGCGGTACGGGCGACACCGCCTTCGTGACGGTCGAAAGCATGCTGACGCCGCCGACACTCTATGCCGTGCCCAGCGAGGGCGCGCCGCGGACGATCGCGAGCGAACCCGCCCAGTTCGACGCCAGCAAGTTCACCGTCGAGCAGAAGTTCGCCATTTCGAAGGATGGCACCAAGGTCCCCTACTATCTCGTTCGCCCCAAAGGCATGGAGGGCCCGCTACCCACGCTGATCCACGCCTATGGCGGGTTCCGCGCGGCGCAGACGCCGAAATATCTCACCGCCGAACCCTATCGCAGCGGCCCGCTGGGTCTCTTCTGGGTCGAAAGCGGCAATGCCTATGTCCTCGCCAATATCCGCGGCGGCGGTGAATACGGGCCGCGCTGGCACGAAGACGCGCTGCGCGAGAAGCGCCAGAACAGCTTCGACGATTTCCATGCAGTGGCCGACGATCTCGTCGCCAACCGGTTGGCCAGTCCGGGCCGTATCGCCGCTTCGGGCCGCTCGAACGGCGGCGTGCTGGTCGGCGCGGTCGCGAACCAGCGCCCCGATCTATACGGCGCGATCATTTCGGGCAGTCCGCTGATCGACATGAAGCGCTACAACAAGCTGCTCGCGGGCGCATCGTGGATGGCCGAATACGGCAATCCCGACGTACCGGCGGACTGGGCCTTCATGCGCGAATGGTCGCCCTACCAGAACATGCGCGATACGCCGGACGTCCCCGCTGCGTTCTACTATCTTTCGACGCTCGATGACCGCGTGCACCCCGGCCATGCGCGCAAGGCGGCGGCCAAGCACGAAGCCTGGGGCCAGACCTTCTATTATCACGAGTACCGCGAGGGCGGCCATTCGGTCGGATCGGACCACGAGGAAGACGCCAAGCGCGCCGCATTGCTGCTCGCCTATCTCAATCGCGAGATCGGTAGCGAAGCGGACTAGGCACGGAGATGGGCTTCGCGCGTTCATCCCCTGACCGCAACTGGCAGGGGATGGGCGCTTGACCGCCGACATACGCTTTTTCTGGGCACGTCTGAACGCGAATTACTGGTTTTATCCGGCGCTGTTCTCGATCATGGCGGGCGCCTTGGCGTTCATCATGGTCTGGCTCGACCGTGCGGGGCTGGCCGAGTTCCTCAACGAAGTCGACTGGATCGTGCCCGCGCGCCCCAAGGGGGCGGCGGATATGCTCACCGTGATGGCAGGCAGCATGATCGGCGTCGCCTCCACCGTGTTTTCGATCACCATCGCCGCGGTCGCCTATGCCAGCGGCAATTACGGTCCGCGGCTGCTGACCAATTTCATGGAGGATCGCGGCAACCAGTTGAGCCTGGCGACCTTCATCGGCAGCTTCGTCTATGCGCTGATCGTGCTGCGCGCGGTGCGGGCCGAAGATGAAACCCCCGCCGCGCTGGCCGATGCCACCGCCACCGCCCTGCCCGGCTTTACCCCGCAATTGTCGCTGCTGGTCGCCTATGTCCTGATGGGCCTGTGCGTCGCGGTGCTGGTGTTCTTCCTCAACCATATCCCGTCGAGCATTCGCATCAACAAGGTGCTCAAGGGTATTGGCGAACGGCTGCTTGAGGCGGTCCGCGAGACCTATCCGGTCGAAGACGAGTTCTACGAAGCGGTCAAACCCAAGGGCGGCAAACCCTTGACCGCACGCGGCACGGGCTATGTCCAACTGGTGGACTTCGACGAATTGGTGAAGATCGCGCGCGATTGCGGCTGCACCATCTCGCTACGCGTGCGTACGGGCGACTTCGTCCATCGCGACATGCCGTTCCTGGATGTCGATGGCTGCGATCCCGCGATCATCGATGAACGCATCCGCGGCTGTTTCACGCTCGGCTCCACCCGGACACCCGAACAGGATCCCCAATTCCTGATCGACGAACTGGTCGAAATCGGGCTGCGCGCGCTGTCGCCCGGGATCAACGATCCCTTCACCGCGATCACGGCGCTCCATTGGCTGGGTGCCGCGACCGCAGAGATCGGGCGGCGCGACTTGCGCAAGGATATCTGCGGCGAGGATTGCGACGATTGTCCGGTGATCCCGCTGCCCGACGATTTCGCCCACTACGTAAGCCGCGGGTTCGGCGCGATCCGCAGCGGGGTAGCGAGTTCGCCCACTGCAGCAGAAGTCATGCTCGATACGCTTGCCAATGCCGCAGTGCCGATCCGCGACGAGCGGCGCCAGACGCTGCTCAAGGACCAGGCCGACAAGCTCGCGCGGCAGACGCGGCTGGTGCTTGTCGGCCCGGACCTCGATCGGTTCGAGCGTCACGTCGCGCGGTTCAACAAGGTCTTCTGGTAGGGGCTAGCGGACCCGGCCCGGCCGCCCCGCGCGCGCCAGGACCAGCGCGGTACCCACCAGCACCATCCCGACGACATCGAGCGGTGCCAGCAATTCGCCGAATGCCAGCCAGCCGACCGTGGCGGCAATGGCGGGCTGGGTCAGCAGCGCCATCCCGATGATCAGCGGCGGGAAATGGCGCAGCGAGAAGACCAGCAAGCCCTGCCCGACAAGCTGGCTGCTGAGCGCGAGCACCAGTACCGGCGTCCACCCCGCGTCACCCGGCCACACCGGTTCGCCCGCAGCCAGCGCGATGGCGAGCAGCAGCGGCGCGGCGATGAGGCTGACCAGCAGCAGCACTGCCCACGGCCCCAGTGCCGCCCGAGCCCGCTGGGCGGGAAGCAGGTAGAAGGCGTAGAAGATGCCCGCTGCGAGGCAGAACAGGTCGCCCATGAAGGTGGTCGCGGAAATCTCCAGGCTGCGGCCCAGCAATATGCCCGCACCAACCAGCGCTGCGAGCACGCCCACCCCTTCCTGCCCCGACGGTGCCCGCCGCGCCGCGATGATCCCCCACGCCATCAGGATCACGCTGCCCGAATTGCCGAACAGCGTGGCGTTGGCGAGCCGGGTCCGCTCGATCCCGACATGCCAGCTGGCGAGATCGACAGCGAAAAACGCGCCGGCGAGCAGGCACAGCAGCACCAGCCGACCGTCGATCGGTCCCGGCGAACGGCCGCGCCAGGCGAGCAGCGCCAGCACCGGGAGCGGCAGCAGAAGCCGCCAGAAACCGGCGGAGACGGGGCCGGTGTCGGACAGCCGGACGAGCCATGGACCCAGCGCCAGCGCGATGTTTCCCGCGACCAGCGCGGCGAAGTGCCATGCACTCGCCTGAAAGCCATTCTTGTCCGGTGTGGCGGTTGCGCTGCCCATGACCCGCCCCTAGCTCAATGGCCAACACGCGCTAGCAAAAAGGATTTGCCCGCATGCACGAAAGCCTGTTCCAGCCGCTCACCATGGGTGCCCTCGAAGCGAAGAACCGTATCTTCATGGCACCGCTGACCCGCGGCCGCTCGACCCAGCCCGGCTCGGTCCCCAACGAGATGATGGAAACGTACTATCGCCAGCGGGCGAGTGCCGGCCTGATCATTTCCGAAGCCACCGGGATCAGCGTCGAAGGCCTCGGCTGGCCCGCCGCGCCGGGGATCTGGGGCGACGAACAGGTCGAAGGCTGGAAGCCGATCACCGACGCCGTCCATGAAGAAGGCGGCCTGATCGTCCTCCAGCTGTGGCACATGGGCCGCCTGGTGCACCCCGACTTCCTCGGCGGCAATCCGCCGGTGTCCGCCAGCGCGACCACCGCGCCGGGCCATGCGCATACCTTCGAAGGGCGCAAGGATCACCAAGCCGCGAGGGCCCTGTCGGTCGATGAAATTGCGCGCGTGGTCGAGGATTATCGCCATGCCGCCGAGAACGCGAAGAAGGCCGGCTTCGATGGCGTCCAGCTGCACGCGGCGAATGGCTATCTGGTCGACCAGTTCCTGCGCGACAGCACCAATCTGCGCGATGACGATTATGGCGGCAGCCCCGAAAACCGCAGCCGCTTCCTGCGCGAAGTGCTGACCGCGCTGGTCGATGTCTGGGGTGCGGACCGCGTTGGCGTCCGCCTGTCGCCCAATGGCGAGACGCAGGGCTGCGACGACAGCGACCCGGCAGCTACCTTCGGCGCCGCCGCCCGGGTGATCGAGGAACTTGGCGTGGCTTTCCTCGAACTGCGCGAGCCGGGTCCCGACGGCACCTTCGGCAGCACCGACGTTCCCAAGCAGAGCCCGCTGATCCGCGAGCTCTATACCGGCGCGCTGGTGCTCAACAGCGACTACACGCCCGCGGGTGCGGTGGCCGATCTCGAGGCCGACCGGGCCGACGCGATCAGTTGGGGCCGCGACTTCATTTCCAATCCCGACCTGCCGGCCCGCTTCCGGACGGGCGCGGAGATTGCGCCGAATGTGAATGTGCCGCATAGCTGGTATGGTCAGGGACCTGCCGGATACATCGATTACCCGATGCTAACTAAGCAGGAGCAAGCTGCGGCCGAGTGAGTCGCCGTGCGGCGACACTTCGGAGGCTGAATGCGGTCGTGGATACTCATCCCGGCAGATAACGAGAAGGCGATCGGCTCGGCAGCGGGCACGGGGGCCGAGGCAGTGGTCATCGACCTCGCCCGGCCCCTTCGTGCTGCCCAGCAGGCCACCGCCCGGATCGCCGCGACGACCTGGCTGCGGCTGCATCGCGAACAGCTGGTGGCGCAGCGCAAGTTCGAACGCTGGGTGCGCATCCCCGCGCTCGGCACCCCGCACTGGCGCGATGATCTGGATGCCGCGATGGATGGCTCGCCGCACGGGATCGTGCTGTCGCACTGCCGCGGCGCGGACGATATCCGGCAATTGGCTTCGGTACTGTACGAATTCGAGGACCGGCTCGGGCTGGCGGCAAACATCACGCGGATCATGCCCGAACTGGGTTCGACCCCGGCCAGCGCGCTGACGATCCGTCGGTTGGCCGACGAGTTGCACCCACGCGTGTCGGCACTGACCTGGGACGCGGTCGGGCTGGCCCATGCCATCGGCGCGCGCCGCCTGCGCGGGCCCGGCGGGCGGTGGGGAGACGCGCTGGCGCAGGTCCGCGCGCAAATCCTGCTGATCGCCCATGCCCGCGGCATCGGGGCGATCGAACACCCGTTCCGTGATATTCGCGACAGTGAAGCGGGGGCCCGTATCGCCGATGCGGCACGGGCGGACGGCTTTACCGGCATGTTCGCCATTCATCCGGGGCAAGTCGAGGGCATCAACGCCGCCTTCGCCCCGCTCGAGAGCGAAATTTCCGACGCGCACAAGATCGTTTCGGCCTTTGCGACCAATCCCGGGGCGATCTCGCTGTCGGTTGGCGAGCGCCGCGTCGACCAGGCCGATCTGGAGCGCGCCAGGCGGCTGCTTGGCGAGGACTGACTAGTCCCCGGCGGGGTCGTCGCCCGCTTCTTCCGCGATCACCGGAGCAGGCGCAGGTTCGCTGGCTCCCTCGGGTTCGGCCGGCGCTTCGCTGGCTGGGCCCGCAGCGGACGGCGGGCTCGGCGCTTCGCGTACCGGCGGCGACTGCGAGCGCAGCCGGTCGAGCGGGATCATCGCATCGCTGATCGTTCCGCCGATCACTTCGCCCTTGGCGTTGCGTTCGGCCTCGACCTCGGTCTCCGCCGGGGGCGCGTCGTCCCCGCAGCCGGACAGGATCGCGGTGGCAGCGACAAGCAAGAGAGCCGAACGTATCATCATGGCAGCGCGTTGGCCTTTCCTTCGAGCGCCGCGAGGAAATCCCCGAAGCGCGCCCGCAATGCCTCATCGAAGGCCGCGGGTGCAAGATCGATTCCCAACCGTTCGAGGCTGGTCACGCCGAACTCCTCGATCCCGCAGGGGACGATGCCGGTAAAGTGCGACAGATCGGGCGCGAGATTGACCGAGAAGCCGTGCATGGTCACCCAGCGCCGCACCCGCACGCCGATCGCACCGATCTTGGCTTCGCGGCCGTCGACATCCTTCGTCCAGATGCCGACCCGGCCCGCGCTGCGCCAGCTGGTTACGCCGATATCGCCGAGGGTGGCGATCACCCAGCCTTCTAGCGCATGGACAAAACCGCGCACGTCGCGTCCGCGTTCGCGCAGGTCGATCATCGCATAGCCGACCCGCTGGCCCGGCCCGTGATAGGTATAGCGCCCGCCGCGCCCGGCCTCGACCACTTCGAAGCGCGGGTCTAGCAATTCGGCCCCATCGGCGCTGGTCCCCGCGGTATAGACCGGCGGGTGTTCGAGCAGCCACACCATCTCGCGCGCCTCGCCCTCGGCGATCGCGCGGTTGCGCGCGGTCATCGCGTCGAGCGCATCGCGATAAGCGATGCGGCCCGGCTCGGCGCGCCATTCGACGGTTTCGGGGGGTGCAGACGACATGCACGATTGCGTGGCGACTGGCGAAGCGCTTATCAAGAGGCAAACGGGAGAGCCGCTGCATGAAATTCGATCTCGACACCGCGTGGAAAGACACCATGGGGCTGCTGTCACGCAATTTTGGCCTGCTGGCGGTGCTGGCCGGCGTCTTCTTCTTCCTGCCCTATGCCGGGTTCATGATCGCCGTGCCCGAAATGGGCGCTATGCAAAGCGCGCAGGCAGGCGGTGACTTCGAAGTCGTGATGGCGGCGGTGACCGAGCTGTATCTCGAATATTGGTGGGTGTTCCTGCTGCTCGCGCTGATCCAGGGCGTCGGACTGCTGGGGATGCTGGCACTGGTCCGGCGACGCGCCAACCCAACCGTGGGCGAAGCGCTGGCGACCGGCGCGCGCTCGGTCCCCAGCTATATCGCGGCGCAATTGCTGCAGACCGCGCTGATCGTGATCGTCGCGACGCTGCTTCTGACCGTCGGCGCGCTCACCGGCTTGAGCGCGCTTGCGGTGCTTGGCGGGATCATCGCTTTCGTCATCACCTGCTATATCGTGACCAAGCTGTCGCTTGCCGCCCCGGTCATTGCGATCGAGGGGCAGCTCAACCCGGTCAAGGCGCTACAACGCTCGTGGTCGCTGACCCGCGGCAACAGCATGCGCCTGTTCCTGTTCTACCTGCTGCTGACGGTCGCCTTCATCGTGGTATCGGCGGTCGTCTCCCTGGTCCTCGGCCTCGTGTTCGCGCTTGCCGGGGAACAAGGCGCGCTGCTGGGCGAGGCGATCGTATCGGGGCTGCTCAACGCGGTGATGTTCGTGCTGATGGTGTGTGTGATGGCAGCGGTGCACACGCAGTTCAGCCGCTTGGCTACCGCCCCGCAGCCCGACGCCGAAGACTAGCTTTCGCGATCCTTCCAGCCCCAGAAGAGCTGGCAGGGAAGCACGTTGAGCAGTTCGAACCCGCGATCGATGCGGCGGAATTGGCGCGCCATGAAGTCGCGCGCCTTGGCCGAGAACTGGTAGACAAGGAAGGCCCCGCCCGGGCGGATCACGTCATAGGTCGCCTGCGCGATCGCGGGGCCGACCCCATCAGGCAGGGTCGAAAAGGGCAGACCCGACAGCACGTAATCGGCGCCGTCATGGCCATGTGCCTTGACGATCTCGACCACATCGGCGGCCGATCCGTGGACCGCATGGAAGCGGCTGTCGCGGAAATGCTTGCGCAGATAATCGACATAGAGCGGGTTGGTGTCGATCACGATCAGCGTACCGTCGCGCCGCAAGCGGTCGAGCACCGGCTGGCAGAAAGTGCCGACCCCGGGGCCGTATTCGACGAACACCTCGCACTGGTCCCAGTCGACCGGGGCGAGCATCTTGCGGATGGTGAAGCGCGAAGACGGGATGATCGAGCCGACCATCCGCGGTTCTTCGACAAAGCCACGGAAGAACACCCCCCACTGGCCGAAGAAACGCGCCGCGCGTGTACGCAGCCGGGGCCGCGAAATGGTGCCAACGCCCTGATGTCCGGTCAAAATCGCGTACCCTGTGATTGTTTCACTAAGGCGCCGGTTTGCCAGTCCCGCTGCACCATTGCAAGGAGCCGAGCGCGCGCCTACCGCCTTGGCGATGGCCGATGTCGAACCCACCGCCCCGCTGGCACCGCCGCCGCCGGCGCCCCCTGCGCGCACCATTCCGCGCGGGCGGATGGCGCTGCTGTTCGCGGTCATGCTGACCACCGCGGCGGGCAATACCGCGATGCAGTCGGTAATGCCCTCGATCGGCACTTCGCTGGGCGTGAACGATGTGTGGATCAGCCTCGCCTATAGCTGGTCGGCGCTCTTGTGGGTGATCTGCGCGCCGATCTGGGCGCAGAAATCGGACCAACGCGGGCGCAAGGCGATGATGGCGCTGGGCATGCTCGGCTTCATCGCCAGCTTCCTGCTGTGCGGGCTCATGCTGTGGCTGGGGCTGGCGGGTATCCTCCCGGCATTCTGGGCGTTGATGCTGTTTGCCGCGGCGCGCAGCCTCTATGGCGGGTTCGGCAGCGCCGCGCCGCCCGCGGTCCAGGCCTATGTCGCCAGCCGCACACCGCGTTCGGAACGCACGCAAGCCTTGTCGCTGATTGCGTCGAGCTTCGGGCTCGGCACGGTGATCGGCCCCGCACTTGCGCCGCTGATGGTGATGCCCGTGTTGGGCCTTGCCGGGCCGTTCCTGGTCTTCGCGCTGATCGGGCTGGTTACGCTGATCGCGCTGCGCCTGCGACTGCCCGATGACGAGCCGCAATTCGCCGCGCGCGGCAGCGCCTATGATGCGCCCTATTCGGGCGGCCCGACTGCCGAGGTTTCGAAGGACGAGGACGAGGGCGACGAGCCTGCGCCGGGTAAGCTGCGCTGGTTCGAACCGCGCCTGCGTCCCTGGGTCATCTCCGGCCTGCTGGGCGGGCATGCGCAGGCCATGATCCTGGGGATTGCGGGCTTTCTCGTGCTCGACCGCCTTGGGCTGCGCGGCGATCCCGCGGCGGGGGCCGGACCTGTCGGGCTGGTGCTCATGGCGGGCGCGATTGCCACGCTGCTGGCGCAATGGGGGCTCATCCCGCGGCTCGACCTCGGGCCCCGCGCGGCTTCGCTATGGGGCATCGCCATCGCCGCGGCGGGTACGGTGGTCCTCGGTCTGGGCCAGACCATTCATACCATCGCCCTGGGATATTCGATCGCCTCGCTTGGCTTCGGCCTGTTCCGACCCGGGAATACGTCAGGCACATCGCTGGCGGTGACCCGCGCCGAGCAGGGCCAGGCAGGCGGGGTCACCGCCTCGGTTGCGGGCGCGAGCTTCATCTATGCGCCCGCGCTTGGCGTCTGGCTCTACAGCCATTCCGACTGGCTTGGCTTCGGGCTGATCGTGGCGCTATGCGCGATCGTGTTCGTCTATGGCTCTCGCGCGCTGCAAGCCGACGCTGCGCTGACGCAGGACCGCCGCTAGAGAATTTCGAGCACGGTGTCCTGCGGCCGGCACAGACGGACGCCCTTGTCGGTTTCGACCAGCGGACGCTCGATCAGGATCGGGTCGGCCGCCATTGCCGCCAGCACATCCTCCGCCGAAGCCTCGGGCAGGCCGCGCTCCGCCGCATCGGTTCCGCGCAGGCGGAGGCCCGCGTTCGGGGTGGTGCCCGCATCCTTGTAGAGCTGCGCCAGCTTTTCCGCGCTCGGCGGATCCTTCAGATATTCGATCACCTCGACCTCGACCCGCGACAGGTTCTCGAGGATGGCCAGCGTCTTGCGCGAAGTGCCGCATTTCGGATTGTGCCAGATAGTCGCTTTCATCGGTCCGATCTCCTTTTCCGGCTCGCTACGCCAGCCAAACCCCGACGAAAAGAGGGCAGTGTCGAAAATCCCAGAGACTTCTTGCAAATGCGACTGACTCGCAATATCAGCGCGGCGGACGCAAAACAGCATCAACAGGGAAAATCATGGGATCGACATTCGAACGCACTGCGCGCGCCTCCGGCATGGCATCACGCCAGCGGCTGGCCACACTCAAGCTGGGTTCGGCACTCGCCGCGCTAGCCGCAGCGAGCCTTCCGGCGCTGGCTATCGCTGCCGAGGAGGATCTGCCGGGAGACGACCAGATCGTGGTGACGGCCACGCGCACCCCGCTTCAGATCGAGGATGCACCGGCCACGATCACCGTGATCGATGACGAGCAGATCGCCGATGAGCTGGCCACCGACATCAAGGACCTCGTGCGCTACGAACCCGGTGTATCGGTGCGCCGCGCCCCGGCCCGCTTCGGTGCCGCGCTGGGTGCGACTGGCCGCGCGCGCAACGAAGACTTCATCATCCGCGGCATCGGCGGCAATCGCGTGCTCATCCAGGTCGACGGCATCCGCAGCCCGCAGGGCTTTTCCTTTGGCGCGCAGGATGCGGGGCGCGGCGGCTACACCGATGTTTCGCTGGTCAAATCGGTCGAGATCCTGCGCGGTCCGGCTTCCGCACTATACGGCAGCGACGGGCTGGCCGGCGCGATCAGCTTCACCACCAGCGACCCGGTCGATCTCGTCGAAGCGGGCCAGCGGTTCGGCGGATTTGTCCGTGCCTCCTATTCGAGCGCCGACGAGGAATTCACCGAAACCGCGGCGATCGCAGGCCTGTTCGGCGATCTTTCGGCCATGCTGTCCTACACCCGCCGCGATTTCCACGAGCTGGAAAACGCGGGCGAAGTGGACGGCCTGGGTAGCGGGCGCACGCTACCGAACCCGCAGGACGGGACTTCCAACGCATTTCTCGGCAAGCTGGTGTGGGATACCGGCGCGCACCGGGTGCGCCTGTCGGGCGAATATCTCGAGACCGAAGTCGCCACCGATGTCCTCTCCGGGCAGGGTCCGGCCTTCCTCTTCGGCCCCTTCCCCAGCTGGATCGTCGACGATCTGACCGCACTCGACACTACCGAACGCGGCCGCGTGTCGCTCGACTGGACCTATGTCGGCGAAGGCGCGATCGATTACGCGCATGCTGCGGCCTATTACCAGACCGGCGAGGACGTGCAGTTCACCGACGAGGACCGCTCGCCCGTCAGCGCCACACCGCGCCCCGATCGCGAGCGACTGAACACGTTCGAGAACGAGGTCTATGGCTTCTCCGCCGAAGCCCGCAGCGTGTTCGGCAGCGACGCCTTCCGCACCACGCTGGCCTTCGGCGGCGATGCCAGCTGGACGCGGCAGGAGGGCCTGCGCGACGGCACCGAACCGCCGTTTGGCGAGGTATTCCCGACGCGCGCCTTCCCCGCGACCGACTTCATGCTGGGCGGCGTGTTCCTCGCCACCGAATTCACCTTCCTCGACGGGGCGGTGACGCTGTTTCCCGCGCTGCGGTACGATTTCTACGATCTCGATCCGACCGACGATCCGCTGCTTCCCGATTTCGCCGGCTCTGCGCAGAGCGATGATCGCCTGTCACCCAAGCTGGGCGTGACGGTGAAGCTGGCGGACGATGTCCTGCTCTACGGCAATTACGCCCAGGGCTTCCGCGCGCCAACACCGTACCAGGTGAACAACTTCTTCGAGAACCTCGCCTATGGCTACACCTCGCTGCCCAATCCGGACCTGGGCCCCGAAACCAGCGAGAGCTGGGAAGCCGGGATCAAGTTCTCGACCGAGGCAGTGTCGCTGCAAATCGCTGCCTTCACTGCCGACTATGACGATTTCATCAGCCAGCAGGTGGTCGGCGGGTCGTTCACCCCGATGGACCCGGCGCAGTACCAGTTCGTCAATTACGATGCGGTCGAGATCGAGGGCGTCGAGGCCAAGGCGAGTTTCCGCATGGAGAACGGCTTCTACAGTCGCTTTGCGATCGCCTATGCCGATGGCGACATTCTGTCCCCGGGCGCGGCATCCCGCCCGCTCGACACGATCGACCCGCTCAATCTGGTGGTCGGCATCGGCTATCGCGAGCCGCAAGGCCGCTTCGGCGGCGAGCTGATCGCAACGCATCACGCACGCAAGCCGCTCGACGAGACCGACGGCGGCTATCGCCCCGACGCCTTCACCATCCTCGATGCCACGGCTTTCTTCGCCGTGACCGACGCGCTCAAACTGCGCGCGGGCATCTTCAACATCTTCGACGAGAAATACGCCTACTGGCAGGACGTCAGGGGTCTCTCGGCCACATCCACCACGACCGACGCCTATACCCGGCCCGGCCGCAATGCGAGCGTTTCGCTCAGCTTCCAGTTCTGAGGGAGGACACCATGACCAACGTACGAACTTTCTTTCGCACCGCGCTTCTCGCCACCGCACTCGTCGCCGCGCCCGCACTGGCCGACGGCCCGATTGCGGACCGCGGTGAAGCAGTCGAAACCGCGCAATTCGAGCGCGACCGCGCCACCATCCTGAGCATGGCAGGCGACTACAAGGTCCGCTTTGACATGCAGGAAACGACCCCGTGGATGGCAGGCTACGAACCGCTCGACCGCAAGATTTCGGGTGGGCACGAATCGGTCCGCGTGATCGAGGATACCGGCACCAAGATCATCCTCCAGCACCTGCTGGTGGTCGGGTCCGAGGGCGAGGAATTCGTCATCAAGCACTGGCGCCAGGACTGGGAATACGAGCCCGAGAAAATCCTCGCCTATACCGGCCCCAACAGCTGGGAATGGATGGAAATGCCCGAACGGCTGCGCAATGGTCGCTGGTCGCAGACGGTCTACCAGGTCGATGACAGCCCGCGCTATGCCGGGTGGGGCGAATGGCAGGACAGCCAGGGTATCCGCCGCTGGCGTTCGAACTGGACGTGGCGCCCGCTCGCCCGCCGCGATGCGGTGCGCGACCCGGTCTACGATCGTTATGCGTCGATCAACCGCCACCAGCTGACCCCGACCGGCTGGATCCACTGGCAGGACAACACCAAGATGATGCCCGACAGTGCGGGTGAGGACGGACTTGCGCCGGTGGTGCAGGAATATGTCCTCAACACCTATGACGCCTTCGACGATTACAATGTCGCGGCCGCCGACGAATACTGGGCGGCGACCGCGGATTACTGGGCAGCCGTACGCACGCAATGGGACGCGGTGGCCGAGGCCAATGGCGGGATCGCAATTGCCGAGGAAGCGCAGACCGGCACGGTCATCTCGGGCCGCCTGCTGACCATCGCCAACGAGATCAAGGATGGCGCGCTGAGCGAAGCCGATGCCATCGCCGAGGCGCGGCAGCTTATCACTCAGGCAACTGCCGAAGGCGCCACAGCGGCGGCTGAAGTGGCCGAGGCCAACGGCGAATATTGATCCGATGGCCGGGTGCGCGGCTGCGCGCCCGGCTATTCGCGCGGTTCGGGGGCGCTGATCGCGGGGACTTCCTGCGCGGCGTCCCCAGCGCTGATTCCGGGCGCGGGTGCGGCGCTGATCGTCTCGGTCCGCCGCGTCACCCGCCCCGCACGCTGGATCGAACGGACCAGCCGCGGATAAACCCCGCAGCGGCACAGATTGGGGATCGCCGCCTTGATCTCCGCTTCGGACGGCGCGGGGTTCTTGGCGAGCAGCGCGCTCGCCGCCATGACGATGCCTGGCGTGCAATAGCCGCACTGGATCGCCTGTTCGGCCACCATCGCCTGCTGCACGGGGTGCGAGCGGTCACGGCTCAGCCCCTCGATCGTGGTGATAAAGCGCCCTTCGGCTTCGGCAATGGTGATCAAACAGCTGCGCAGGGCCTCGCCGTCGACATGGACCATGCACGCCCCGCAATCGCCCTCGCCGCAGCCGAACTTGGTGCCGGTAAGGTTGGCCGCATCGCGCAGCGCCCACAGCAGCGGGGTGTCGGGATCCATCAGGAAGCGGAGCGGCTTCCCGTTGACGGTCATGCCGGTCATGCGCGCTGTGCCTTACGTCCTGCGCCTGTGGCGGGATTCAGGATTTCCAGCTGTCGTCGATCTTCGACACGCGGCGCTTCCACGCTTCGAAATCGAACACGCCCGCGCCGCCCTGCGATTGCATCACCGACAGATCGCGCTGGTGCACGTCGACGACCTCCTGCGAGATCACATTGGCTTCGCCCTGGCTGAGCGTGGCGACCTGGATTTCGCACGCTCGCTGGAGCGCCCACATCTTCACGAACATTCCCTGGATGGTCTTGTCCATCACCACCGGGCCGTGGTTGCGCAGCATCAGGATCGAATGATCGCCGAGGTTCTGCACCAGCCGTTCGCCCTCTTCACTGCGGACGGTAACGCCTTCGAAATCGTGATAGCCGATCTGCCCCTGGAAATTGCAGGCGTAGAAATTGGTTGGCACCAGCCCGTCCTTGTGGCTGCACACTGCCATCGTGGCAGTGGTGTGGACGTGGCAGATCGCATTGGCGCGGGTGCCCAGCTTTTCATGGAAATAGGCATGCTGCGTGAAGCCCGCCTTGTTGACCATATATTGCGACGGGCCGACATTGTTGCCCTCGACATCGATCTTGACCAGGTTGGACGCGGTGACCTCGTCGTAGAGCAGCCCGAAAGGGTTGATCAGGAAGACGTTTTCCTCGCCCGGCACCGCCACCGAGATATGATTGTAGATGCTTTCGCCCCAGCCGAGATGGTCGAAGATGCGATAGCATGCAGCGAGATCCTGCCGCGCCTGCCATTCGGCATCGCTGCATTCGAAATCGCGGGTCTTCATTTGCGTCGCCATGGCAAGCTCTCTCCGTAAGGGGTTTTGTTTGAGGACCTGTATCGCACGGCCGGGCGCGAGTCCGCAAGACGGCAGGACTTGGCGCTATGCAAGCCAGCCCCGCCCCGCTAACGCCGCCCGCGATGAGCGAGATGGCCAAACTCACCCGCGGGAGCATTCGCGGCCATCTTGTCAGCCAGACGATGCCGATGATCTTCGGCGTCGCGGCGATCATGTCGGTCGGGCTGATCGATGCCTATTTCATCGGCCAGCTGGGCGCGCAGGAACTGGCTGCAGTCAGCTTCATCTTCCCCATCACCATCGCGCTTTCGAGCCTTGGCGTCGGCGTCATGGTGGGGATCAATTCGGTTATCGCCCGCGCGCTGGGCGAAGGCGATGTGCCGCGCGCGGAGCGGCGGGCGAATTTCGGCGCGGTGTTCGCGCTGGTCGCCGGGCTCGTCCTCGGGCTGGGGCTTTATCTGCTGCTCGATCCGCTGTTCCGGCTGATGCAGGCGTCGGAAAACCTGCTCCCACTGATCGGCCAGTACATGCGCCCCTATGCACTGGGGCTGCCCATCATGCTGCTGCAAATGGGGCTCAATGGCGTGCTGCGCGGACAGGGTGAGGCGCGCAAGACCAGCTATGTCTCGCTGACCTATTCGGTGGCCAACTGGATCCTCGATCCGATCCTGATCACCGGCGCATTCGGCATTGCCGGTTTCGGCATCGCGGGTGCCGCCTATGCCACGATTGCCGGGTTCTTCATCGCGATCCTCGTCGCGCTATGGCTGATCCGTGGCGCGAAACTGCACATCCACCCTGCCGCGATCCGCGATTGCGATGTCGGCGCTTCGAGCAAGGCGATCCTCTCGGTCGCCGCGCCCGCCGCCTTTTCGAACGCGATCAACCCCATCGGCCTGTCGGTCCTCACCGCGCTGCTTGCCAACCAGGGCGAAGCGGCGGTGGCAGGTTTCGGTGCGGCCGGACGGCTGCAGAGTTTCGCGGTCGTGCCCTTGCTCGCCCTGTCGGGATCGATCGGGGCGATCGTGGGGCAGAACTGGGGCGCGCGGCGACCCGACCGGGCACGCCGGGCAATGTGGTGGTCGGGGCTGTTCTGCATCGGCTATGGCCTGGCGATCGCGCTGGTCCTGTTCTTTACCGGCGACTGGTTTGCCGACATCTTCACCGACAATCCCGCAGTGATCGAGGAATTCTCCCGCTATCTCGCGATTTCGGTGTGGGGCTATGCCGGTTTCGGCCTGCTGATCGTGGCCAATGGCGCGCTCAACGCCGTCGACAAGGCGGGCTTCGCCCTCGCGCAGAGCGCCGCGCGCGTGTTCCTGGTGATGCTGCCGTTCGGCTGGCTGCTGCGCGCATATTGGGGCTCGCCCGCGATTTATGCCGCCGAACTGGTCGCCAACCTCGCCGGCGGGGCGCTGGCCGCGTTCATCGTCTGGCGCGTGCTGCGCGCACCGTCCGAAAAGGGCGGCGCCGCCCAAACCAATAGTTAACCATCCTCGTCCATAGCCGTTCGCATCGTACGAGGGGCTTACAATGATGGATGACCTGCTGGCGGATTTCGTGGCCGAAACCCGCGAAATGCTGGAAGCGAGCGGCGGCGAGATCGTCGCCTGGGAAGCCGATCCTTCGGACAAGGCGCGGCTCGATACCATTTTCCGCTTCGTCCACACGGTGAAGGGCAATTGCGGCTTCTTCGATTTTCCGCGGCTGGAAAAGCTCAGCCACGCGGCCGAAGACACGCTGGCCGAATGCCGTTCCGGACGCCGCGAACCCGACCGCGCGCTGGTATCCGCCGTCCTCGCAATCATCGACCGCATCAGCGAGATGACCGATTCAATCGAAGCGGGGGAGGAATATCCCGAAGGCGGTGACGACCAGCTGATCGCCGCATTGCAGGCAGGCGCAACCATCGAAGTCACCGGCGGCGCATCGTCGCAGCCCCCTACCGAAACACCGCCCGCAGCAAGCGAGGAAGACGCCGCGCCGAAAGCCGCACCCAATGCGGGTGTCCAGCGCTCCATCCGCCTGCCCACCGAATTGCTCGACGAGGTGATGAAGGGCGTGTCGGACATGGTCCTTGCGCGCAACGACCTTGCGCGCCGCCTGCGCGAAGCGGGCGAACAGCCGACCATCGATGGCCCATTCGATCGCCTCAGCGCGATCCTTGCCGATGTCCGCACCTCGATCACCCGCATGCGCATGCAGCGGCTTGAACATCTGTTCACCTCGCTGCCGCGGCTCGTGCGCGACCTGTCGAACGAGCTCGGCAAGCAGGTCATGGTCGATTTCGAAGGCGGCGAAGTCGAACTCGACCGCGAAATGGTCGAGATGGTCCGCGACCCGCTCACCCATATCATCCGCAATGCCATCGATCACGGGCTCGAAGGCCCGGGCGAACGCCTCAAATCGAACAAGCGCGAAATCGGCCTGCTCAAGTTTGCCGCGCGTCAAGCGGGCAACCAGATCACCCTGACCATCACCGACGACGGACGCGGGATCAACACCGATCGGCTCGCGGCCAAGGCCGTCGCGGCAGGCATCTACAGCCAGTCCGAAGTCGACAAGATGTCCGAACGGCGGCGGCATTACCTGATCTTCGAACCCGGCCTCTCGACCGCCGACCAGGTCAGCTCGGTATCGGGACGCGGCGTGGGGATGGACGTGGTGCGCGCCAATATCGAACGCGTCGGCGGCTCGATCGACGTCGCCACCAAGCCGGGCGAAGGCACCAGCTTCTATCTCAAGCTGCCGCTCACGCTGAGCATCATCGCCGCGCTGACCGTGGGAAGCAGTGGCCAGCGCTACGCGATCCCGCGCAGCTATGTCGAAGAAATCGTCTTCGGTTCGAGCGACCATGTCGACTTTGCCGAAGCGGGCGAACGCCAGCTCATGACCTTCCGCGGCAAACGTGTGCCCTGCCTCTCGCTCGGCGAGATCCTCGGCACCGAAACCAACCAGGACACCGACTGGCAGGACAAGACGCTCGTGCTTATCCGCCTTGCCAGCGAGGATGTCTTCGCGCTCGCGGTCGATCGGGTCTATGACCACGAAGACGTCGTGGTAAAACCGATCGCACCCGCAATCATGGAGACCCGGCTCTATGCCGGGACCACGCTGCTCGACGATGGCCGCCCGATGATGCTGCTCGACCTGCCGAGCATCGCCGAGCAGCGCCAGCTGGTCAACGAAATGCGCAGTTCGACCCGCGTGGACGAAGAAGAACAGGTCGAACGCCGCAAGACCCATCCGGTCATGCTCTTCACCGGCCTCGACGGGCGCCGCCGCGCGGTCCGCCTCGAACTGGTCCGCCGCATCGATACGATTGCGCGCGAAGCGATCGATATCGAGGGCGCCCGCGCTCAGGCGGTCATCGACGGGGCGATCTTCTCGCTCGTCGGCCAGGAATATGGCGACCTGCCCGAAGACAAGTGCCGCCTGCTGCGCCTGTCGGATGGCGAATGCGAAGTGGTCTATGCGGTGCGCGAGGTGCTCGACGCTGCCGATATGGATGGCGACCTCATCCCTTCGCATGGCGATACTTCGGTCGAGGGCGTCACGCTGATCGGCGACCAGCCGGTCCCGGTGATCGACGGCCATGCGCTGTTCGCCAAGCACCACGCGCCGCGCCGCACCGAGCAACCGATGTCCTGCCGCCTGCCCGCCGACAGCGATTGGGCCCGGACCATTCTCGAACCGCTGGTCGAAGCTGCCGGTTACCGCGTTTCCACCGACGAAACCGAGGAAGCCGACGTCGCGATCGAACTCGCCGAAAACGCGCCCATGGCAAGCGGGCCGGCGCGCCGCGTGATCCGCCTGCGTCCCGAACCCGAATTACCCGAGACCGCGGACGACACCATTTATCGCTACGACCGCGATGCATTGCTCGACGCGCTCAAGCAAGCTCGCATGGGGAAGACAGCATGAACGAACTTCTGCTCATGTGCCTGATTGCCGGGCGCCGTGCGGCGATCCCCGCGATTCGCGTCCAGTCGGTGATCGAGATCGACGACATCACGCCCATCCCGGGTGTACCGTCCTTCATCCGCGGCCTGACCGCCTTGCGCAGCCAGGCGCTCACCGTAATCGATTGCCCGGTCGCGCTCGGCTTTACCGGCCGGCAGGATACCTCGGGACAGCGCGCCGCCGTGGTCGATGTCGAAGGGCATCTCTACGCGCTGCTGGTCGATGAAGCCTATGATGTGGGCGAGGCGCGGAGCGAGCCGGTCGGGGTCCCCGGCGGCTTTGGCGAAGGGTGGCAGGCCGCCGCGCGCGGGATGGTCGAAACCGATGGCGGCCCGACCCTGCTGATCGATGTCGAAGCGCTGGTTTCAGGACCGATCGCGCAGGCGGCTTAAGCTAATAGTTACCTACTGACTCTACGAATTGCTGGGAAACACCAGAGGGTATTAGAATGAAATCTTGCCTTATCGTCGACGATTCGCGCGTCATCCGGAAGGTTTCGAGGCATATCCTCGAGACGCTGGGCTTCCATGTCGAGGAGGCCGAGAACGGCCAGGAAGGCCTCGACAAATGTGCCGAGGGGATGCCCGACGTGGTCCTGCTCGATTGGAACATGCCGGTGATGACCGGTATCGAATTCATCACCCAGCTGCGCCAGCGTGATGGCGGCGACAAGCCCAAGGTCGTGTTCTGCACGACCGAGAACGATGTCGCGCATATTCGCGAAGCGATCAGCGCGGGCGCCGACGAATATGTGATGAAGCCGTTCGACCACGAAACATTGCAGATCAAGCTCCAGCTTGTCGGCATGGCCTGAGGAGGCGTGACATGGGCGCGCTTCTCCGTTCCGAACCCGTAGCTTCCGACCCCTCCAACCCCACTTGCGCCGATCCGGTGCGGGTAATGATCGTCGACGATTCGCTGACCGTGCGCACGGTGTTCACGCGCATGATCGGGCTTGAAACCGACATGGAAATCGTCGCGACCTCCAACACGGCGGAAAGCGGGCTTAGCGAGCTGGCTTCGGTGACTGCCGACGTCATGCTGCTCGACCTCGAGATGCCCGGCATGGGCGGGCTCGAGGCGCTTCCCAAGATCATGGAAGCCGCACCCGAGACCAAGGTGCTTGTCATCTCCTCGCTCACCGCCGACGGCGCGGAAGCGACGGTCAAGGCGCTCTCTCTGGGCGCCGCCGACACGATGCTCAAGCCGCGTCCGGGCGGTTTCAACGACGATTACAAGTCGACCCTGCTGGGCAAGATCCGCGCGCTCAAGGGCATTGCGCCCGACGCGAACTCCGCCTCCCCCGCTATCAAGGGATTCGGCAAGCCGCCCCAGATCGTCGCCATCGGCGCCTCGACCGGCGGGATCCATGCGCTCAACCTGTTCCTCGCCCAGGTTCCGAAGAATTTCGACCTGCCGATCCTGGTGACGCAGCATCTTCCGCCCAGCTTCATCCCCGTGTTCGCCCAGCAGATGGAAATGGCTGCCAAACGGCCTGCGATCCTTGCCGACGAAGGCGTGCGGATCGAACGCGGCAAGATTTATATCGCGCCCGGCCATGGCCATATGGTGGTGCGCAAATCGGGTGGCTTTCACACCCTCGGGCTTGCCTATCATCCGGTGAAGAGCGGCTGCATGCCCTCGGTCGATCCGATGTTCGACACGCTGGCCGAAGCCTATGACGGGCATGTCGCCGGCGTCCTGCTGTCGGGCATGGGCCGCGATGGTAGCGATGGCGCCCAGTCGATCGTATCGGCGGGCGGAACGATCTTCGCGCAAAACGCCGAAACCTGTGCTGTCTGGGGCATGCCCCGCGCCGTGACCGAACTGGGACAGGCGGCTGCCGTTCTGCCCCCGGCCGAACTCGCCGACGAGTTGCTCGCGAGCGCGGGAGCCGACGCATGGCGGTAGACGACGCTTCGCATCGCATCATCGGTGAACTGCTTGCACAGCGTACAGGACAGCAATTGACGGAAGGGCGCCGCTGGCGTGTCTCGAGTGCGCTGTCCGGCCTGTTCCGCGAATTCGAGATCGAGAATGTCGACCAGCTTGCCTGCATGCTGGAACGCCCCAGCGAGCAGCAGTTGGCGACCAGGGTGGTCGAGGCCCTGCTCAACAATGAAACCTATTTCTTTCGCGACAACGCCTATTTCTCGGTCCTCGCCAACCAGGTCTTGCCCGACCTTGCGCGCAAGCGCGAAGCACGCAAGCGGCTGACGATCTGGTCGGCCGGCTGCTCGACCGGGCAGGAAGCGCTGAGCCTGGCGATGATCTTCGCCGAACAGCCTGCCCGCTGGGCCGACTGGACGATCGAGATCCTCGGGACCGATGTGTCGAGCAAGGCGATCGATACCGCGCGCGACGGGCTTTATACCCAGTTCGAAATCCAGCGCGGGATCAGTGTCGCGCAGATGCTGAACTTCTTCGTCGAGGACAAGGGGCACTGGCAGGCGACCGACAGGATCCGCGCGATGACGCGCTTCCAGCAGCACAACATCCTCGACTTTCCGCCCTCGCCGGGCCGGTTCGATCTGGTGATGTGCCGCAATGTCCTGCTCTATTTCGATCCGCAGACCCGTGCGACCGCTTTCGACCGGCTCGCCAGCGGTATTGCGGCCGATGGCTGGCTGATGCTCGGCGCGGGTGAAACGGTGGTCGGGCAGGCCGAAAGGTTCAAGCCAGCCGAATTCGGATCGTCGCTTTATGCGCCAATTCACGAGGACACGTCCTTGGCCGCCGCACCGCGCCAGCGGGTCGCCGGGTTCTGACTTCACCCGGCGAAGCTTCGCCAAGGTAAACCGCTGATTTACCCTTATTTAGCGAATGAACTCTAAGTCACTGCAAGGATCGTAATAAGAGGCGCGTGTTGAGGGATGACGGTGGGCTCGTACCAGTCTGACGAATGCGGCGGCACGCGGACGATCATCTTCGGTCCGATGGCTGCGCTCGTGGGCATTTTCATCCTGACCTGGCTGGTCGCGCTGGCCAATCGTCACCTCGACTTCAGCTCGCCGTCGGTCATTCTCGGCTTCGGTGCACTGGCGTCCAGCGTCGCAACCGCGATCTGTGCCTATCTCGGAGTGCGCTACCTGCGCCGCGTCGATCAGCTCTCACGCAGCGACAGCCTCACCCTGCTGCCCAATCGCCGCGCGCTGCATTTCGATATCCAGCAGGAATACCGGCAGGGCCATGAAGTCGCACTGGCGATGATCGATCTCGATGGCTTCAAGCAGATCAACGACCATTACGGGCATTTCGTCGGGGACGCCGCGATCCGCGAATGCGCCGAAATCTTCCTACAGGTCAGCGATGGCGAGGCGACAATCTATCGCCTTGGCGGCGACGAATATGCAATGATGATCGGCGGACCGGTCGCCGGAACGCTGCTCGAAGGATTGTGCCGCCGGATCATCGACCGGCTGACCAAGCCCATCCATGTCGAGGACCGCCGGCTGACACTGGGGGCCAGTATCGGTCTCGCTCGCCGGACCATGCAGGACGACGTGCCCTCCTCCGAATTGCTCCGCCGGGCGGACATTGCGATGTATGCCGCCAAACAGGGCGGCAAGATGCGTTGCACCTGGTTCAACACCAGCTTCGACCGCAGCCGCGAACAGCTTAAGGAAATGGATGACGAGCTGCGCCACGCGCTCGCCAATGACGAGTTCCGCGTACACTACCAGCCGCTGGTCGACAGCAATACGCGCGAGATCGTGGCGGTCGAATGCCTGCTGCGCTGGGCGCGTCCCGACGGCAAGGAACTGGGGCCCAACGTATTCATCCCCGTCGCCGAACAGAGCGGGCTGATCAATGCAATCGGCTTGTGGGTCATGCGCCAGGCCTGCTGCGATGCGCTCGCGTGGGACGACATCACGCTGTCGGTCAACATTTCCGCGGCGCAATTGCGCAATCCCGAATTTCCGATCCAGCTGGGGCATATCCTCGAGGAAACCGGCTTCGATGCCCACCGCCTCGAACTCGAGATTACCGAGACCTGCCTCGTGCTCGACCCGGTGGTCGCCGAGCGCAGCCTGGCGGTCATTCGCAGCTTCGGGGTCAAGATCTCGCTCGACGATTTCGGCACCGGTTATGCCTCGATCGGCTTCCTGCGCCAGTTCCGCTTCGAAAAGCTCAAGCTCGACCGTAGCCTGGTGGTCCAGGCGAGCGAGGACGACGGCAGCCGCGCGATGATGCTCTCCAGCATCACCGTGGCACGCGCCATGAAAATGGCGGTCACCGCTGAAGGCGTCGAAACCGAAGAACAGGCCGCGATGGTCCGCGCCGCCGGGTGCGACCAGATCCAGGGCTGGCTCTATTTCAAAGCCATGCCGCCCGAGGAAATCGGGCAGCATCTGGGCAAGCCGATCGCGCTCGCCCGCAAATCCAAGAACAAGGAAACCAAGGTCGCATGAGCGCGCTTGATGACATGGTCAACGGCATGGTTGCCGAACACGAAATTTCTTCGCCCGGTACCGTACCCGAAAGCCCGGCCTATCGCAGCGCGCCGGACGAGGAAGTCGCCAGCGGCTGGAAGGGCTGGCTGTCCAACCGTTCGGTCGGCGAGAAGCTGCAGAGCATTTCGCACGCCAATATCGCCGTGGTGCTGCTGTGCCTGACCGCCACCTGCCTTGGCGGATATTTCGCGCTGGAAGCGCGCACCGAACGCATGGCGATCACCGCCGCGGCCGTGTCCGCCGAACGGATGGTGGCAGATACCAATGAAGGCCGGCTGTTCGTGCAGCGCTATGCCGTCTCGGGCGAGCGCCGCGATCTGGTCGCCGCGCAGGATGCATTCAACGACACCGACCGGGCACTGAGCGCGCTCGAGGGCCAGGTGGCCGATGTCGCCCCCTCGGTGCTGCCGCAGATCGACCAGCTCGACGCAATGCTCGCCCGGATGCGCCTGCGCATCGATGCTGCGCAAAGCTCGCGCGGCACGCAGGAGCAGTGGCAGGAATTCTCCGACAGCGTGTATTTCGAAGGGCAGGATTTCGTCGATCTCGCCATCACCTCGCGTGAGGAAATCGAGCGGATCGGCGAAGAGTCGGACGCCGAGTCACAGGGAATGGTGATGTGGATGTTCGCCGCCTTCTTCATGGTCGCCGCGATCGGCATTGCGATCGCGATGCTGAGCGCGCGTTACCTCGGCCGCGATGTGTCGACCACGCTGCACCGCATGACCCATGTCGCCACGCGCCTCGCCAATGGCGAGAAGGACATGCATATCCCCGCGACCGGCCGCTATGACGAGATCGGCGATCTGGCCCGTGCATTGGAGGTTTTCCTCCAGCGCGCCTGGCAGCTGGAAAAGCTGTCGCAGGAACGCGAGGCCGAACGCCGCGAACGTGGGCAGGACATGGTCCGCTTCGCCGAACGCTTCGAAACCACCGTCGGCGAAGTCGTCAACGGCGTGGCTTCGGCATCGGCCCAGCTTCGGGTCACTGCCGGTTCGATGGCCGCCGCCGCCGAGCAGGCTTCGACCAAGACCTCCAACGTCACCCTCTCGATGGAGCAGGCTTCCAACGGAGTTACCGCAGCCGCGGCGGCCTCGGACGAGTTTGCCATGTCGATCAACGAAATCAGCCGCCAGGCGTCGCATTCGGCCAACCTTGCCCGCAAGGCGACCGATGCCGCAAGCGGAGCCGATGAAACGATTTCCGCACTGGCGAGCTCGGCCGAGCAGGTCGGCCAGATCGTCGAGCTGATCCAGTCGATCGCGCAGCGCACCAATTTGCTCGCGCTCAATGCCTCGATCGAAGCCGCGCGTGGCGGCGAAGCCGGACGCGGGTTTGCCGTCGTCGCCAGCGAAGTGAAGGAACTGGCCGCGCAGACCAGCCGCGCGACCGAAGAGATCGCCGACCAGATCCGCGCGATGCAGGATTCGACCGGCGCCAGCGTCGGCGCGCTGCGGTCGATCGCGGGCCAGATCAAGGAACTCGAGACCACCGCCACGTCGATCGCCAGCGCGGTCGACCAGCAATCGGTCGCCGGACAGGATCTGGCGCGCAGCATCGATCTCGCCGCGCGCTCGACCGATGAAGTGTCGACCAATATCGGGCAGGTCCGCGAAACCAGCCTCGCGACCGGTGCGGCGGCGAGCCAGGTGCTCAATTCCTCGACCGAATTGGAAGCGCAGGCCGGCACGCTCAAATCGCAGGTCGCGCAGTTCCTCCAGCTCATCCGGGCAGCTTAACGCGATCTCAAGCATTCCCCCTTAGGGTTGATGCAGCCTTAAGAGGGGGATGCTTGGGGATGAACGCGCATAGTTCGATTATAGCGGACGACTTGGCCAGCGAAATCGCGGAAGTCGAAATCGCCGATGCCATGGATGGTGAAGAACTTACCGGCGTGAGTGGCTGGTTCATGCGGCGAACGCTGGCAGCCAAGGTCAGGATCGCTTCGGTCTTCTCGCTCGGCGGGTTGGCCGCGATCACCACCTTCGCCCAACTGGGCTTCTTCTTTCCATCTTTCGCCCCGACCGCGCAGGTGCTGACGCTGGCCGTCGCCGGGATATCGCTGCTCGTCGGGTTCGCCAGCATGCACTTCGTGCTACGGCACATCGTCGAGCCCTTCATCACGCTCAAGGACGGCATGGCGCGCCTCGCCCAGGGCGAACGCGACATTGAGGTCCCCGACACGCACCGACAGGACGAGATCGGCGACCTTGCGCGCTCGCTCTCGGTGTTCCTGCGCTCGGGGCACAAGCTCGACGAACTGTTTGCCGGGCGCAAGAAAGCCTCTGCCGAGCGCAAGGCCGAACTGATCCGGATGGCCAACGATTTCGAGGGCGGCGTAAGCGATGTCGTCAGCGGCGTGGCCACTGCGGCCAGCCAGCTCAATTCGACCGCTTCGGGAATGGCCGCGATTGCCGACCAGGCGGCCGACCAGTCCAACCAGGTCACCGCCTCGATGGAGCAGGCCAGCGGCGGGGTTACCGCTGCGGCTGCCGCATCGGACGAATTTGCCATGTCGATCGGCGAGATCAGCCGTCAGGCCTCGCATTCCGCCGAACTCGCACGCAAGGCGACCGATGCCGCCAATGGCGCCGATGTCACCATTTCCGCACTGGCCAGCTCGGCCGAGCAGGTCGGCCAGATCGTCGAACTGATCCAGTCGATCGCCCAGCGGACCAATCTGCTCGCGCTCAATGCCTCGATCGAGGCCGCACGGGGCGGCGAAGCCGGGCGCGGCTTTGCCGTCGTCGCCAGCGAAGTGAAGGAACTGGCCGCGCAGACCAGCCGCGCGACGCAGGAAGTCGCCGAGCAGATCCGCGCGATGCAGGATTCCACCGGTGCCAGCGTCGGCGCGCTGCGTTCGATTGCCGGGCAGGTGAAGGAATTGGAATCGACCGCCATCTCGATCGCCAGTGCGGTCGACCAGCAATCGATCGCCGGCCAGGATCTGGCGCGCAGCATCGATGTGGCGGCACGCTCGACCGAAGAGGTTTCGGCCAATATCGGTCAGGTTCGCGAGACCAGCCTCGCGGCGGGTGCCGCTGCCAGCCAAGTGCTCAATTCAGCTTCCGAACTCGAAGGCCAGGCAGGCGCACTCAAGAGCCGCGTCGATGCTTTCCTGAACCATATTCGCGCCGCCTGACCGCGGCTGGACAGGCGCCGAAACAGGCGGCGCGGGGTCGTTTCCCGCGCCGCCATTTTTTTGGGTTCACTCCCACAAATAGGGCAGGCGCCGGGCAGAGCCCGTCTCGACCTCGTTCATGGTGCGCGCATCGTACAGCCGCCCGCCCAGCATGACGCGGTCGATCTTGTCCGAATTGCGGATGTTCTCGCTCGGGTCGGCGGACAGCACGAGCAGGTCGGCGAGCTTGCCCACTTCGAGACTGCCGATATCACGGTCCATGCCCAGCGAACGGGCGGATTCGATGGTCCCGGCACGCAGCGCCTCGACCGCGGTCATTCCGCCGCGGGCAAAGCTCCACAGTTCCCAATGCGCGGCGACCCCGGCCTGCTGGCCATGCGCGCCAATGCTGACCTTGACCCCGCGTTCGGCGAGCTTCTTCGCTTCGCGCGCGGCTTCATCGTCGACAAAGGCCCAATCGGGTGCGGTCACGCGGCGTGCGGTCTGCGCAATCAGCTGGCGCGGCGGCGTGTGCACCATCAGCGGGTTATCGAACACGTCGGTCGCCTGCCGCCAGTAGGGATCGCCGGCGAGACCGCCATAGGTCACCACCAGCGTCGGCGTGTAATTGGACTGCGATCCCTGCCAGAACTGCAGCACGTCCTCGTAGAAGACCTCGCCCGGGACATTATGCTCGATGGTCGAATTGCCATCGGCGATCAGGTTCATGTCCATGCCGAACAGCGAACCGCCCTCGGCCACCACCAACATGTTTTCCGCCCGCGCCGCGGCCACCACCTGCTGGCGCTGGTCGCGCCGGGGCTGGTTGTAGTTCTTGATCGAAATCCCGCCCTGCGCCTTGATCCGCTGGATATGCGCCAAGGCGTCGTCATAGCTGTCGATCCGCGCATAGACGCTGGGCGCCTTGGCGCCGTAGACGATCTCCGCAGTCGAGAAGATGCGCGGGGCGAGCAATTGCCCCGCCTGCTGCCGTTCCGAAGCCGAGAAGATCATGCTCGCGCTCGACGAGGGATCATGCAGCGTCGTCGTGCCCATCGCGAGGTTCTGCACCAGCGACCAGTTCTGCTGCGGTACCAGATCGCCGACGCCCTGCGGGCCATGCGCATGCGCATCGACGAGGCCGGGCATGATCGTCTTGCCGCCGGCATCGATTACCGTCGCGCCCTGCGGGACCGTGACACTCGACGCGGGGCCGATCGCCGCGATCCGGTTACCCGTGATGACGATGGTGCCATTGGCGATTTCGCCTGCGCCCTCGCCCGCCATAGTGAGGATTTTCGCGCCGGTGATGGCAACCGTGCCGCGCGGCTTGTCGGCCGCGATGACACGTTCGAGCGAGGTACCGCTGGTCGGCGGGACGAATTTGGGCGCGTCCTTGTCCTTGGGCGCGTTGGCGAACATCGATGCCACGCTGGCACGATAGAGCACCGGCCCCATCGTCCAGGTCAGCATGTCGCCATCCTGCGTCCAGCCGATGTAATCCGCCCCGCCCTTCGACGCGCGCACGACCGGCAGCGAACTCGCCTTTTCGCCCACGGTCACCGCCTGCCCGCCGGGCATCAGCGGCGTGGCGAAGACTTCGTAATTCTCGCGGAAAGCGACGAAATCGCCGCGCGGGCTGACGTGATATTCGGTCGCCAGCTCGCCTTCGGCATGGACCTGCCGCGCCTCGCCATCGAGATCGGCGCTGAGCAATTGCAGCTTGCCATCCTTGCGGCCCAGCATGAACACGCGATCGCTCGATGCGCCGAACTGCGGGTTCGAGGTATCGCGCGCGACCAGCTGCGCCGCCCCGCCACTTGCGCTGACGCGGTAGATGCCCTCGTTCTCCGAATATTCGGGCGCGGTCAGATACCCGCCCGAGCGCTTCTCGAAGACGATGGTCGCGCCATCGGGCGAGAAGCGCGGCTGCGCGTAGTGGCCGGGCATGCGGGTGACCGCACGCGCGCCCGAACCATTGGCATTGGCGCTCATCACCTGGCCAAGCCCGTCATCGGTCCAGCGGATATAGGTGATCCGCCGCCCGTCGCGTGACCAGGACGGCCAGAGTTCGAGTGCTGCATCGCTGCCCGAGGTCAGCCGCCGTGCGGTGCCCCCTGCAACCGGCTTTGCATACAGCTTGCCGAGGCTTTCGAAGACCACCGTGCGCCCGTCGGGCGAAACGCGGGCGAAGCGCGGAATTTTGGCGGTGAAGCTGTCGGGCGCCACCGGGATGACCGGATGCGGCGCATCGGCCACGCCGCGCGTATCGTTGACGGTGAAGGGAATCACGCTGTCGCCGCTGCCATCGGCAGCCACGCGGCGCAGCTTGCCCCCGGCCCACAGCACCAGCGCATTGCCATCGGGAGTCCAGTCGATCAGCGGGTAGAACCCGTGGACCGCCCAGGTTTCCTGCATGTCCATATCGAGATCGCCATAGATCATGCGCTGCGCGCCGCTGGCGAGGTCCTTGATCCACAGCTCGGTCTGGTCCTTGTCGCGGCGGATGAACGCCAGGCTCTTGCCATCGGGCGAGGGCTGCGGGCGGACTGCACCGCCAAAACCGCTGACCGCGGTGGTGACTTCACCCGTCGCCAAATCATAACGTTCGATGGCGAAGGTGCCCTGCGTCGAATCCTGCGCATATTCGAAGATCGGACCCGAGGTGACGTTGCGCGAGTAATAGACTGCGCCGCCATCGGGCGAATAGACCGGTTCGCCCAATTCCTTCTGGAGCGTTTCACTGGCGCGCGCGACCAGCTTGACGCCGCCGCCGCCCGAGACGTGGTAAAGCCAGATCTCGCCGGTACCGAGCGACCGCTGGGTAGTGAAATGCTTCTTGGCGACGATGTAATTGCCATCGGGCGACCAGCTTGCCTGGTTGAGCAGGCGGAAATCTTCCTTGGTCAGCTGGCGCTTGTCCGACCCGTCGGCATTCATGATCCAGATATTGTCGCCGCCGCCGCGGTCGCTGGTGAAGGCGATCCGCCGCCCGTCGGGCGAGAAGCGCGGCTGCACTTCCCATGCCAGGCCTTCGGCGATCCGCGTCGGCGTGCCGCCCGTGATCGGCATCGTGTAGACATCGCCCAGCAGCGAGAAGGCGAGCATCCGCCCGTCGGGCGAGACATCGACATCCATCCACGTGCCTTCGTCGGTGCGGATCGGCACTTGCCGGATCGTCGCACCACGCGGCGCGGTGACATCCCATTTCTCGGCTTCGTCGTCGTCGGCACCCGGATTGGCAGTCGCCGGGGCGGCATCGACCGTCATGCCGCTGCCTTCGGCCGGACCACTTTCTGCCGAGGCGTCGACCTCCTGCTCCTCGACCGGATTGGGGCTCGGCTCGGAATCCTGCGCATAGGCCGCCTGGCTGGCGAAGAGGACGGCAAGGACGGAGGCAATACTGGTTTTCATGGATATCTCTCTCAAACGAACAGGCAAGGTCAGCGCACGCTGGCGCGCTCGACAAGATGGACCGCGACGCGCCGCTCGGGACGCTCCGCTTCGGAGGCAAGCGCGGTTTCGACCAGCAATCTGCCGGCCAGCGCAAAATCGGGTTCGACAGTGGTCAGCGGCGGCGCGCTGAAGGCGCCCGAACCCAGCCCGTCGAAGCCGATCACGGCAACATCGTCGGGGACCGAAATCCCGCGCGCGGCGAGTTCTTCGAGCGCGCCCAGCGCCATGGCATCGCAGGCGAAAAACAGTCCGTCGAAGCGCGCGCCGCCATCGACCATCTGGGCCGTGGCATTGCGGCCCTGCGACACGCGGTCCTCGCCCGCGCTCACCACGGCTTCGCCCGGTGTCAGGCCGGCGGCTTCCATGGCGCTGCGATACCCCTCGTACCGCTCGCGGAACTGGCGCTGGGAAGAGGTTGGATCGCCGACGAAGACGATGTGCTTCGCCCCGCCCTGCACCAGCCGTTCGACCGCCAGCTGTCCGCCCGCGCGATTGTCCGAGCGAACCCAGACGCTGTCGTCGAAGGGCGAACCCCAGAAGGCCATGCGCGGCGCTTCTTCGGCGCAAGTGCGGAAATAGTCCCACGCGGCTTCATTGGTTGCGGTGCCGATGACCACCACGCCATCGCCATGGCGCCGTGCGACATAATGGCCGAAGAATTGTTCGGGCTTGGCCTGGAACGACACCAGCGCTTCATAGCCCGCCTCGGCGGCGGCGGCGCAGGTGCTGCCCAGCAGGCTGTAATAGAACGGGTTGATCGCGGTTGGCCCCTCCCCGTCGCGGCCGATGACGACGATCGCGATGGTCCCGGTCTCGCCCCGGCGCAGCCCTGCGGCGCGGGCATTGACCTGATAGCCGAGTTCCGCGGCAGCGCGCTCGACGCGGCTGCGGGTCGCTTCGGTAATCGTCTCCGATCCCGCCAGCGCGCGGCTCACGGTTGACTGGCTTACTCCCGCCCGCTCGGCCACGTCGATCGATGTAACCCGCCGCGGCTCGGGCTTGTCGCTACTGGACATGCTCTGACGGCTCTCCCTTTGGGGCTGCCCTACCGCAGGCTTTTGCCGAAAGCGAGAGCGAAGCGCCATGCTGGGGACCCCGCGCGTGCGCGCGATTAGGTTGCGCCCTGCAACTGAGGCTGGCGCTACGCCGCAGTCTGCGTTACGTTCTCGTCTCTTGGGAGAGAACAATGAAGAATACGGCGACCGATTTCGACGTGATGATCGTAGGTGCGGGGATTTCCGGCATCGGCATGGCGGCGCATATGAAGGAAAAGACGCCGGACCATGGCTTCGTCATCGTCGAACGCCGCGAGAATCTGGGCGGGACCTGGGACCTGTTCCGCTATCCCGGCATCCGCTCGGACAGCGACATGCATACGCTGGGCTTCGATTTCGAACCGTGGAAGCACGAGAAATCGATCGCCGATGGCCCCGCCATCCTCGATTATCTCGACGACATCGTCGACGAGCGCGACATCCGCAAGCACATCCGCTTCGGGCACAAGGTGCTCGCCGCCGACTGGCGCGAGAGCGAGGCGCGCTGGCATGTCACGCTGGAAACGAGCGAAGGCGAGCGCAAGCACCTGACCGCCAATTGGCTCTATCTCGGATCGGGCTATTACGATTACGACGAGGCCTATGATCCGGGCTTCGATTTCGGCGACTTCGAAGGCACGGTGATCCACCCGCAGTTCTGGCCGCGGGACCTCGATTATACCGGCAAGAATGTCGTCGTGATCGGTTCGGGCGCGACCGCCGTCACCATCGTCCCGTCGATGAGCGACAAGGCGGCCAAGGTGACGATGCTGCAGCGCACGCCGACCTGGATGTTCAGCCGTCCGGCCAAGGACGCCATGGCCAATTTCCTGCGCAAGATCCTGCCCGAGAAGGTCGCCTACCGGATCACCCGGTGGAAGAATATCACGCTGCAGGACATCGGTTTCAAGCGCGCGCGCACCAAGCCGCAGAAGATGGGCGAGGCGCTGCACAAGCGTATCCGCAAATCGCTCGGCGAGGATTGCGATCTGGCGCCCTTCACCCCGCCCTACAATCCATGGGACCAGCGGCTCTGCCTCGTCCCCGACGACGATCTGTTCACAGCGCTGAAGAGCGGCAAGGCCGATATCGTCACCGGTCATATCAAGGCCTTCGAAAAGGGCGGTGTGCGGCTGACCGACGACCAGTTCATCCCTGCCGATATCGTGGTCACCGCGACCGGTCTCAAGCTGGCGGTGGCGGGCAAGATCGCGCTGTCGAAGGAAGGCCAGCCGATCGATCTGTCCAAGCACTTCTATTACAAGGGCTGCATGTTCTCGAACGTGCCCAACCTGGCAGTGGTGTTCGGCTATCTCAACGCCAGCTGGACGCTGCGCGCGGATATCAATTCGGATTATGTCTGCCGCGTACTCAACACCAGCAGGAAGCGCGGCGTCGACGTGACCGAGCCGATCCTGACCGCGCAGGCCGAGGCCGCGATCGAGGAGGACGACATCTTCGATTTCTCCTCCGGCTATATCCAGCGCGGCAAGGCGATCATGCCGCGCAATGCGGTGGCCTATCCCTGGCGGCTCAACCAGGAATATGTCAGCGATCGCAAGCGCATGAAAGACGACCCGGTCGATGACGGCGTGCTCGAATTTCGCCGTCACGGGGCCAATGCCCGCGGCGCCGACGAGCAGCTCGAAGCAGCGGAGTAGCTTTCGCCTGCCAACCGCGTTACGCCAGCCGTCATGACCGAACGCATCTACACTGCCGGCCTCGTCGTGATCGGCGACGAGATCCTCTCCGGCCGCACGCATGACAAGAACATCGCGCAGATCGCCAGCTGGCTGCAGGTACAGGGCATCCGCCTGTCCGAGGTCCGCGTGGTGCCCGATGTCATCGAGCGGATCGTCGAGGCGGTGAATGCGCTGCGCGAGAGCTACGACTATCTCTTCACCACCGGCGGGATCGGCCCGACGCATGACGACATCACCGTCGATGCAGTGGCCGCGGCACTGGGCGTCCCCGTAGTCGTCCATCCCGAGGCGAAGGCGATGCTGGAACGCTATTACGCCAGCATCGACAAGGAACTGACCGAAGCGCGGTTGCGGATGGCCCGTGTCCCTGAAGGGGGCGAGCTGATCCCCAACCGCATGTCGGGCGCACCCGGGATCAAGCTGGGCAATATCCATCTGATGGCCGGGGTGCCGCATATCACCGCGGGCATGCTCGATGCGCTGACCGGCACGCTGGAAGGGGGCGCTCCGCTCCTGTCCGAAACGGTCGGCTGCTGGACGCCCGAAAGCGAGGTCGCCGATATCCTGCGGCAGGTCGAAAAGGCGCACCAGGACTGCCAGATCGGCAGCTATCCGTTCTTCCGCGAAGGCCGCGTCGGCGCCAATTTCGTCGTCCGCTCGACCAGTGCGGAAGACCTCAAGAGCTGCGTCGACAGCCTGTGCGACGGGCTTGCCACCGCCGGGTTCGACTTCACTCCCGGCGGCATCTGACCGGATCGAACGGTCATCGCGCTGCTGCCGGGTGCATGCTAGGGTATCGCCGATGACCGCGGTCTACATCACCATCGATACCGAGTATTCGGCGGGGCTGGCCATCCGGCTGGGGCTGCATGCGCGCGAGGCGGTATATGCCCGGTCGATCGCCGGCCACACCGCCGATGGCGCGGTGGGTATCGAGCACCAGATGGAAGTGATGAATGCGCATGGGATCAAGGGCGTGTTCTTCGTCGACCCGATGCCCGCGCTGGTCTGGGGCACCAAGGCGATCGCCGAAGTGGTCGAGCCGATCCTGCCGCGGGGTCACGAGGTGCAATTGCATCTTCATCCGGAATGGATGGAAATCGCCGGGGACGCCAATCCTCTGGGGGCCCGAACCGGGCGCAATCTGCACGATTTCACCGAGGACGAGCAGGTCGAACTGCTCGAACTGGCACGCGAATATCTGATGCAGGCAGGCGCGCCTGCCCCCACCGCCTTTCGCGCAGGGAATTACGGTGCCGACGATGCAACGCTGCGCGCCCTGCACCGGGTCGGCATTCGCTATGACAGCAGCCATGTGCCGGGGATTGCCGGGTCGGACTGCCACATCGGCCTTACCTCCGCCGACCGCGAGGTGGTCCGCCGCGAGGGAACGATCGAGGTGCCGGTCGGGTCGGTCCGCAGCTTCCGCGGCCAGCGCCATGCGCAGATCACTGCGCTGTCGCATTGGGAAATGGCCGCCGCGCTGCGCTTCTGCGTGCGCGAGGGCGTGGCGATGTTCAATATCGTCAGCCACAGTTTCGAGCTGATGAGCCGCGACCGCCGCCGCGCCAATGCGATCGTGCGCGGCCGGTTCGCCAGGTTTTGCGAGACCGTTGCCACGACCCCCGGTGCGCATGGTGCCACCTTCACCAGCCGCCCGCCGCAGATCGGCGATGGCACCGGGGCGGCAGGCATGCCGCACAGCGAAATCCGCAGCGCGGCGCGGGTCGCCGAACAATTGGCCTCCAACGCATTGTACGGGGCATCGTGAGCGACGGTTCGATGCACTCCTACCGCATTCCCTTCTTCATTGGGTCGCGCCGCCTGCTGACGGTCGAGCGCGAGGTCGCCACGCTGGCTTTCTCGCTCAGGGACATCCTCTCCGAGCGGACCCCGGCGGTGCCGTCGCTCAACAATGTCGAGGGCTTGCGCGTACTGTCTGCCCCGCAAGCAGGCGAAGCGCGGCTGCGCGAGGCAATGCCGGGTTTCCTGATCGGCGGGCGCGAGGAATATGCGCGCAGCTATATCGACATGGCGCGCGGCTATGACCAATACTTCGCGCAGTTCTCGGGCAAGACCCGGAACACGCTGCGGCGCAAGCGGCGCAAGTTCGAAGAGGCTTCGGGTGGCGAACTCGACCTGCGCACCTATCACTCGCCCGATGAAATGGACGAGTTCGTCCGGCTGGCGCTGCCGCTGTCGCAGCGTACCTACCAGGCGCGGCTGCTCGATGCGGGCCTGCCCGAAAGCGAAACCGCCCGCGCCGAAATGCGCGAACTTGCTTGGCAGGATCGCGTGCGCGCCTTCCTGCTGTTCCTCGTTGGAAAGCCGGTCGCCTATCTCTATCTGCCGGTCGAACGCGACACGCTGGTCTATGCGCATCTGGGCCACGATCCCGACCATGCCGGCCTGTCACCCGGTACCGTGCTCCAGCTCGCCGCGCTTGAAACTCTGTTTGCGGAGAACCGCTTTCGCTATTTCGATTTCACCGAGGGCGAAGGCGCGCACAAGGCGCTGTTTCGGACCGACAGCGTCCGCTGCGCCAGCTTCCTGATGCTGCGCCCGAGCTGGATCAACCGGACGTTGCTCACCGGCCTGGAAGCCTTCGACCGGACGGTCGCGACGGGCAAACGGGTCGCGCAGCAGACCGGCGCGGAGACCGCGCTGCGGCGATTCCTGCGTTAAAGGTCGATGTCCTTCTGCGGACGTTCGGCCACTTCTTCGCGCAGTTCGCGCGCGCCGCGCTCGGCCGCGCGATCGACCGACCTGGAGGTCTTGCGATTGCGCAGCCACGCATAGACGAGCGCTGCGAGAAGTAGGATCGGGCCAAGGACGGTGGCGACGGGAAGAATGGCTTCCATGGAAATCTCCTGCGTATCTTGCCCCATCAACGCCCCAGCATCGCGATCTTTCCGATCGCCCATGCAAAAGGGCCGGCAGGTTTGCACCCGCCGGCCCTTTCGGAAATGTATTCGGCCATAGGAAGGCGCAGCGTTCCCGCGCCATCGCTACGGGCGTAAAAGCGTCAGGCGCCTTCGACTTCGGCGAGGTCGACCTTGAGGCCGGGACCCATCGACGACGTCAGCGTGATCTTCTGGACATACTTGCCCTTGGATCCCGACGGCTTCGCCTTGACGATCGCATCGGTCATCGCCTTGAAGTTCGCCTTCAGGTCTTCGTCCTTGAACGACAGCTTGCCGATGCCCGAGTGGATGATGCCCTGCTTCTCGACGCGGAATTCGACCTGGCCGCCCTTGGCGTCCTTCACGGCCTGTTCCACGTTCGGGGTCACGGTGCCCAGCTTCGGGTTCGGCATCAGGCCCTTGGGGCCCAGCAGCTTACCGAGGCGGCCGACGACACCCATCATGTCCGGCGTGGCGATCACGCGGTCATAATCGAGATTGCCGTTCTGCATGTCTTCCATGAGGTCTTCGGCACCGACCTTGTCCGCACCGGCAGCAAGAGCCTTGTCGGCATTGTCACCCTTGGCGAAGACGGCAACCTTGACGTCCTTGCCGGTACCGCTCGGAAGCGACACCATGCCGCGGACCATCTGGTCGGCGTGGCGCGGGTCGACGCCGAGGTTCATCGCGACTTCGACGGTCTCGTCGAACTTCGCCTTGTATTCGCGCAGCGTGGCGATGGCCTCGTCCACGCTGTAGAGCTTCTCGCTGTCGAGCTTGGCGACAGTCTGCTGCTTCTTGGTCTGCTTTGCCATGGTCTTAGCCCTCCACCACGTCGAGGCCCATCGAACGCGCGCTGCCTTCGATGATCTTGGTGGCCTGTTCGATGTCGTTCGCGTTCAGATCCTTCATCTTCTGCTCGGCGATTTCGGTCAGCGCCGAACGCTTGATCGATCCGGCAGAAACCTTGCCCGGCTCCTTCGAGCCCGACTTGAGCTTGGCGGCCTTCTTGATCAGGAAGCTGGCCGGCGGGCTCTTGGTGGTGAAGCTGAACGAACGGTCGGCATAGACCGTGATCGTGGTCGGGATCGGCATGCCCTTTTCCAAGCCGTCGGTGGCGGCATTGAAGGCTTTGCAGAATTCCATGATGTTCACGCCGCGCTGACCCAGCGCAGGGCCGATGGGCGGCGAGGGATTGGCGGTGCCGGCAGGCACCTGCAGCTTGATATAGCCGTCGATCTTCTTGGCCATGAATGGCCTCCTTTCTCACTGTTGCCGCAGCACTTTCGAACCGCGGCTCATGGTAAGCGGTCCAGCGGTCCGCCTTGGCGAACCTCCCGCACGGGTTTCCCGAGGATGACTTGGGAAGGCGCGCACATAGCGATCTGGCCCCCGAATGCAAGCGATTCGCCGCCTCGGGGGGCATTCAAGAGCGGGTATAAGGGAGGTGCCCAACTATCGCGCCGCGCCCACCATGCTACCACAAGTTCCCGCTAGTGGAGCACACATGCAGAACTTCATCGAAATCTGGCAATATATGCCGCATGGCATGTGCCTGCTGTGGCAACCCTGGCTGGTGGCATTGTGGGCCGGCAGCGACCTGCTGATCTTCCTGTCCTATACCGCCATTCCCTTCGCGCTGCTGACGGTGTTGCGCAAGCGCAAGGACATTCCCTTTTCCGGCCTCGTGGTGCTGTTCGCGAGCTTCATCCTGCTGTGCGGCCTCACGCATCTGATGGGTATCGTCACGCTGTGGTATCCGATCTATCCCTGGGTCGGAATGCTGAAGCTGGCGACCGGCCTCGTGTCGGCAGCCACTGCCGTGGTCCTGTTCCGGCTGATCCCGACACTGACTGCGCTGCCCTCGCCCGCGCAGCTGGCCGAAGCCAACCAGCAGCTCGAGGCGGAAGCCGCCGCCCATGACGCGACTCTGGCCAAGCTCGAAGAACTCGTCAGCGAGCGAACCGAGGAATTGCGCGTGGCCAATGCCAATCTCGCCGTCCAGGCGCGCGAAGCAGTGCACCGTAGCGCCAATCTGCTCTCGGTCGTCACCTCGCTCACCCGGCAGACCGCGCGCGGGCACGAGCGGACCGATGAATTCGTCGATACGCTGCTGGGCCGCATCCATTCGCTGGCCCGCGCCACCTCGACCGTTATCCGCGGGGACGACAACTATTCGGGCGACCTTGCGACGATCGTCAAACTGCAACTCGAACCCGTCCTGCTGACCTATGGCGAGCGGATCGACATCCAGGGTCCGCCCACCCAGATCATCAGCGAAGCGGCGCAGCAGATTTCGCTCGCGATCCACGAACTGGCGACCAATGCGCAGAAATACAGCTTCGCGCGCGATCCCGGTGCACGGGTGGCAATCGCCTGGACGGTCGAGGATCGCGACGGAAGCCAGCTGTTCACGCTGACCTGGCGCGAGGACCTGCCCGGCGGCGGCACAGCCGAAGAACCGTCTGCCGAACAGGCCGGGTTCGGCACCACGCTGCTGACGCGGATCGTCCCGCGGGTGCTGCGCGGGACCGCGGTGCGCACGCTGGCCGACGGCAAACTCGAATACCGTCTCGAAGCGCCCGCGTCCGCCGTGCTGGCCGACCCTGCCGATACCGCAGCGGCCGCGCTCGCCGCGCGGCTCGTCGACGAGAGTTTCGACGACGACTAGTCCGCAATCCCGGCGCAGCACGCGGCGCGCCGGTCGGGCGGGGTGCGCCCCTGATCGACCTGCGTTCGCGCGGCGCGCCATAATCGTCTATGGCTATGGATCATGAGCAAAGCTCTGACCTCGATCGCTGTTGCCGCGCTGCTGAGCATGGCCTCCGCCTCTTCCGCCCAGGACCCGTCAGCGGCAACCGTGCGCATGCCCGAACTGCCATCTGCCGAGTTCGACGAGACGCTGGCCATCGGCGGCGAGGAAATCGGCGCGCGCAAGCTGCGCAGCCGGATGACCGTCGATGTCATGGTCAACGGCACAGGCCCGCATAAATTCGTCGTCGACAGCGGGGCGGACAGTTCGGTGGTGGGCGAAAGGCTGGCCGGGCGGCTCGCCATGCCCGCCGGTTCCCCGGCGATGCTGCACGGTGTGACCGAGAGCAAGCTGGTCGACCGCGTATGGGTCGACGAGATCGTGCTCGGCCCTACGACGACGACCGATCTCGAACTGCCGGTACTGGACGAACGCGACCTCGGCGGTGACGGAATGATCGGGCTCGACGCGCTGGTCGAACAACGCCTGCTGCTCGATTTCGAGAAACGCCATATCAGCGTGGACGACGGCTTCACCCCCGAACCGGTCATGGACGGCGTGATCGTGGTGCGCGGCCGCCTGCAGCGGGGCCAATTGATCCTGACCGAAGTCAAGGTCGGCCGGCAGACGGTCGAGGCCGTGGTCGATACCGGGTCGGAGATCACCATCGGGAACCGGGCGCTGCGGAACCGGCTGGCGCTAAAACGCGCGGGCAATTTCAGCAAGATCAAGGTCTATGGCGTCACCGGCAAGGAGATGGAGATCGACTTCATGCTGGTGAAGGAGATGAAGCTCGGCCCGATTATGCTGCGCAATGTACCGATCGCCTTTGCGGATATTCCGCCGTTCGCGGTCTTCGGGCTCGAGGACAAGCCCGCGCTGCTGCTGGGCACCGATCTGATGGAGAACTTCCGCCGGGTGTCGCTCGATTTCAAGGACCGCAAGGTGCGTTTCCAGTTGAAGAAGTGCAAAGCCACTTCGCTGGTCCTGCGCACTACCACGATCGCGTCGCGCCTGCGGGCGGACCGGTCGACCGCGTGCAGCTGACCCGCGCAACCGATATTGCACCGCCGCCGCAGCGCGCTTAAAGGCGCGGCCCATGGTAGGCGTGCGCTCAACCAACGCGATCTGGCTGTTGCTCGCGGCAACGCTGTTTCTGCGCGCGCTGGTCCCCGCCGGGTGGATGCCCGATACGGCCAGCGGCAGCGACGTGATCGTGGCCAAGATGTGCAATTCATCGATGGTGGTCACCATCCCGCTCGGCCGCGACCCCGCGCCCGGTGACAGCACCGCGCATCAAAGCGGGACCTGCCTGTTTGCCGGTTTCGCGGGCGATGCGCCGCTCGCCCCCGCAGACCTCGCGCTCACCGCCGCGCCGCCGGTGGAACAGCAACCCGTCGCCATCCTCGCGGCGCTGCTGCTGCAGCGCACCGCCTTCCTGCTGCCGCCCGGTCGCGGACCTCCTGTCGTCGTCTGACCGGCGTTTCCCGTCGTCTTGGGGAGCGCCGCAATCTCGGCACACCCATTTCACGACAGGAATATACAATGAAACACGCTTTTGCGCGCGCCCTTCTGGCGTCGCTGCCGCTGCTCGCCGCCTATCCCGCCTATGCCCAGCAGGGCCCCGAAGGTCCGCCCGCAGCGGAAGAACCGATCGTCGTCACGCCGGTGGCGGTCTATCCCGCCGCCGGGCTGATGAACGGGCATACCCATGACGGGGGCGAGTTCATGATCGGGCTGCGCTACACCCGCAACAGCTATTCGGGCGCCAACCAGTCGGGCACCGATCCCGTGTCCGATGCCGAAGTGCTTGCTGCGGGTTACACCGTCGCGGCGAGCGAAATGACCATGGACATGGTCATGCTCGACCTGATGTATGCCCCCACCGACACGCTTACCTTCATGGTCATGCCGCACTGGATGCGGCACGAAATGACCATGGTCGGGATCGATCCGGCCAATACCGGCATGCCGATGGGCGGGATGGAGATGGGCGATATGGACCATGGCCACCACGGGCTCACCTTCGGCCAGAGCATGACCCATTCGACCCAGGGCTTCGGCGATACGCTGGTTTCGGTGAGCTACCGCCTCGCCAACACGCCGGGGCTCAAGGCGCATGCGACGCTGGGCGTCTGGGCCCCGACGGGCAAGGTCGACCGCAAGAACGCCGACGGCACTTTCGCGCACTACATGATGCAGTCGGGCAGCGGGACGTGGGACATCGAACCCGTAGTGACCGTAACCGGGCAGTCGGGAATGATCAGCTATGGCGCACAGGCGAGCTATCGCTGGCGCACCGCCGATGCGAACGAAAGCGGCTTCACCTTCGGCGACAAGGCGCAGGCGAGCGGCTGGGTCAGCTATCTGGTAGATAGCGGTTTCAGCCTGACCAGCCGCCTGACGTGGGAGCACGAGGGGCAGATTCTCGGCCAATACAATGGTCCGCATAATAGCCGCACCCCGTCCGACATTCAGGCCAATTATGGCGGCGACACGGTGCTGGCCGGCTTCGGGGCGAATATCGCGCTACCCGTGGGCGGGCGTCATCGTCCGCAGGTCGGGATGGAAATCGGCGTGCCGCTCTACCAGGACCTCAACGGTATCCAATTGCCCGAGGATTGGCGCGTTTCACTCTCGCTGAGCCAGACTTTCTAAAACGAAAAAGCCCCGCCCGGTCGATCCGGGCGGGGCTTTTTAAATCGTTGCAGCAGGCGCTTACTTGACCAGTTCGACCTGTTCGAAATCGAGTTCGACCGGCGTCGCACGACCGAAGATCGAGACCGAGACCTTGACCTTCTGCTTGTCGAAATCGAGTTCCTCGACAAGGCCGTTGAAGCTGGCGAAGGGGCCGTCGAGCACCTTGACCTGATCGCCGATTTCGTAATCGACGCTGATTTCCTTCTTCGGTGCCGAACGCGCTTCTTCGACTCCGCCGAAATAGCGTGCCGCTTCCTTTTCGGAGATCGGTTGCGGCTTGTTGTTGTTGCCGAGGAAGCCGGTCACCTTGGGCGTGTTCTTGACCAGGTGATAGACGTCGTCGGTCATGTTCAGCTTGGCCAGCACGTAGCCGGGCATGAACTTGCGTTCGATCTGCACCTTCTTGCCGCGCTTGATCTCGGTGACGGTCTCGGTCGGAACCTCGACCTCCTCGACGCCCTCGGACAGGCCAAGGCGTTCGGCCTCGGCGATGATCGCGTCGCGGACCTTGTTCTCGAAGCCGGAATAGGCGTGGATGATGTACCAGCGTGCCATGTGTTCTCGTTACCCTGTCGAAATGCGGATCAGGCGAGCGTCAGCAGCCAGCGCACCACGGCACTGAACAGCGAATCGACGCCGAGGAAGAAAAGCGAGAGAATGACCATCATGATGAACACGAAGATAGCGGTGCGCACCGTTTCCTCGCGCGTCGGCCATACGACCTTGCGCCCTTCGGCCTGCACCTGCCGGAGGAATTCCGCCGGACTGGTCTTCTTCTCGTCTGCCATGCTCACGTCTCTCGCGTAAAAATCGTGCCGCCTTCCGTCACGTCCCTTTCAGGTAGGGTCTTTCGCCGCCCCGGTTCAAGACCGGGAGGGGCTTTTATCGATCCCAATGTCGGAAGACGGCGCTGCATCTAGTCCCGCGCGGCGCAAAAGGCAAGCCGGGGACGCGCCCCATTCTCCCCCTTTGCAAGCGACCGCAGCGCGACTAGCTTGCGCGCTTTCCAATTCCGGGACGCATGAGGGGAATTATCGACATGGCAACAGGCCAGGCGCCGAGTCTGGGCGAGCGGTTGATCCAGCCGGTCACCAACATATCCGATTTCATCTGGGGCGGGACGTGGAACGGCGAAGCGGTAATCCCCTTCCCGCCGCTGGCGATCATCCTGCTGGGGGTCGGCCTGTGGTTCATGGTCGGGCTGCGCTTTTATCCCATCGTCCGGCTGGGCAGCGCGATCAAGGGCCTGTTCGCCGGACGCAAGGGCACCGGCGCAGGCGAGATTTCCCCTTTTGCCGCGCTCTCGACCGCGCTGTCGGGCCAGGTCGGCACCGGTAACCTCGCGGGCGTCGCCACGGCGATCGCGCTGGGCGGACCGGGCGCGATCTTCTGGATGTGGGTCACCGCATTGTTCGGCATGGCGCTGGCCTTCGCCGAAGGTTCGCTGGCGATCCGCTACCGCGAGAAGACCAGCGACGGCGTCTATCGCGGCGGCCCGATGAGCTACATCATGATGGGTCTCGGCCCCCGGTTTACCTGGCTGGCGGTGGTCTTCTGCCTCGGCACGCTGTTCAGCGCGCTGGTGACCGGCAATTCGATCCAGGCCAATGCGATGGCGGACGGGATGAACGAATTGTTCGGTCTGCCCGAATGGCTGGGCGGTTTGGTAACGGCGGGACTGGTCTTCATCGTCATCATCGGCGGCATCAAGTCGATCGGCAAGGTCGCCGAAAGCGTGGTCCCCTTCATGGCGGCGACCTATATCGTCATGGCGGTAGTCGCACTGATTCTCAATTTCAGCGATCTGGGCGAGACCTTCGGCCTGATCTTCAACGGGGCCTTCAACCCGCAAAGCGCAGTTGGCGGGTTTACCGGGGCCGCCATCATCATGGCGATCCGCGCAGGCGTTGCGCGCGGCCTGTTCTCGAACGAGGCGGGCCAGGGCTCGACCCCGATCGCGCATGCCGTGGCGCAGACCAACGATCCCGAACAACAGGGCCGCATGGCCATGCTCGGCACCTTCATCGACACGGTGGTGATCTGCACCATGACCGCGCTGGTGATCCTGACCGTGCGCGGCGATTTCACCGCGGGCGGCGAAGCGGTGGCGCATGCCTGGCAATCGGACCGGGTCGGCTTCGAGATGACGAGCGGTGCCTTCGCGGCGGCGTTCCCGATCGAGATCGCCGCGATCCCGATCGGCACACTGATCGCCTCGATCGCCTTGATCCTGTTCGTCTTCACCACGCTCCTGACGTGGAGCTATTACGGCGAGCGGGCGATCACCTTCCTCTACGACCGGGTGAAGGGATCGACGCGCGAAGGCGAAAAGAAGCTGCACATGGCCTGGCGGGTGCTGTGGTGCGTGGTGATCTTCATCGGTGCCGCGCAGCCGAGCGAGCTGGTCTGGCGCCTCGGCGACATCTCCAATGCGGCGATGGCCCTGCCCAACCTGCTGGCGCTCGCGCTGCTCAGCGGCGTGGTGTTCAAGCTGGCCCGCGGTCAGCGCGATGCCGGGCCGACGCACACCGCCAAGACACCGGAAGAGCCCGAAGAATACTAAGCGGCGCTCCAGCGGCACAGAACAGGGGGCCGGGGGTCGATATGACCTCCGGCCCCTTTCCTTTGGCGGATGGGCGCCCGGTGACGCGCAGACACGCGTGAGCGAGGGGGCTACTCTACCGGCTGGCCTGACTTGCCGCCGCGGCTCCATACCAGCGCCAGCAGCGCCAGCGCCGCCAGCGGCATCAGATTGACCCCGAGCGGAAAAGCCAGCGCGCGCGTGGCGTAGGGCGCAAGATAGAGCAGTACGAGGCCCAGCTTTTCATAGGGGCGGAAGCCGCGCTCGAGACCCTGCACGACCAGCCACAGCGTCGGGAAGATCAGGAGGGGCAGGTCGTAATTGAACAGATAGGGCGATGCGAGCGCGGTCGCGGCCAGGAACGCCGCGCCCGTGGCCCGCGCGTCGCCGCCAAAGCGCCGCCATGCGCCAAGCGCGACCGCAATGCCAAGCAGGCCGGACACCGCGCCCGCCGCTATTCCCGCGCCATCGCCCCACAGCAATCGCCCCTGCGAGTAGAATGTCGTCATGCGCAGCAGGAAGTCGGGATTGATCCCCTCCATCAGCAAGCCGCTTGCGCGCCAGCTGGTGGTGTAGGCGGCAATGGTCTCGCTGCCGAAGACGAGCCACGAGGCCGCGCCCAGCATCAGCGCGGTGACGCCAGCCGCGCAGAAGGCGCGCCATCTGCCCGCTGCAGCAAACCAGAACGGCGCGAGCAGCGCGAGATGCGGTTTGATCACCAGCGCGCCAATGGCTGCGCCGGAGAGGATCGGCCGCCGCGCCAGGTGCTGCGCCGCCAGCACCAGCATCGCCCCGGTCAGTAGGCCCGTCTGCGCATGGCCTGCGGCGAGCAGCGCCCCCGGATAGGCAATCACCAGCGGCCACAGCCGCGGAAACGCGCGGATGCTCGCCCACGCCCACAGGCCCCAGGTGACCGCCACCCACGCGATCCAGGCGAGCGCGAACGGCAGCATGCCGAACGGCGCGGCGATGAAGAGAAACGGCGGCGGATTGACGAAAGCGAACCAGCCTTCGCTGCCGGTGCCGGTCTGTACCCGCTCCTGCGCGGCAAGGTCGTAGGCCGCCGCGGGCGCGCCTTCGGCGGTCAGCTGGCCCGCACCCCAGAAGGCAAGGAAATCGGTCCCTGCGGGCCCCATCGCCTTGAGATAGGAATTGGCCAGCAGCGCCAGGCTGGCGAGCGCCAGCAGCAGCGCATAGCCGCGCACCCGCTCGCGGGTCAGCCAGTCCGCCCGGCGCAGCCAGTCCATCGCCGCTTACCCCTCCATCGCGTCAGTTCGCGACCGAGGTAGCGCGCCCAGCGAAAGGGAGCCAGTTCGGGCGGGAGCCAATCCCCCGCCCGGACCGTGGTTCAGCTTGCCTTCGATGCGATCCAGCGGTCGATCTTGGCTTCGAGCACCGGCATCGGCAGGCTGCCCGTATCGAGGACTTCGGCGTGGAATTCGCGAATGTCGAAATCCTCGCCGAGCTGCTCTTCGGCCTTCTCGCGCAGTTCCTGGATCTTGAGCGCGCCGACCTTGTAGGCGAGTGCCTGCGTCGGGATGGCGATGTAGCGCTCGACCTCTGCGACCACCTCGGTGCGGGTCATGCCCGAATTGGCGAGCATGAAATCGATCGCCTGCTCGCGGCTCCAGCCCTTGGCGTGGAGGCCCGTATCGACCACCAGCCGCATCGCGCGCAACTGTTCGTCCTGCAGCGTGCCATAGCGGTTCCACGGATCGTCGAAGAAGCCCATTTCATAGCCCAGCGTCTCCGAATAGAGCGCCCAGCCTTCGACATAGGCAGTGTTGCCGCCAAAGCGCATGAAAGCGGGCAGCGCCTCGTTTTCGCGCGCGAGGCTGATCTGGAAGTGATGCCCCGGCGCACCTTCGTGCAGGTAGAGCGTGACATTGCCCGTGGTGAGGCGGCTCGGCAGGTCATAGGCGTTGAAATAGAAGGTGCCGGGACGCGAACCGTCGGGCGCACCCGACTGGTAGGAACCGCCCGCCTGGAACTGCTCGATCGAGGGATCGTAGGGCTTGATCTCGAGCGGGGTCTTGGGAACCAGCGAGAAATACTCGCCGATCTTGGCATCGACTTCCTTGCCGATGTCGTAATAGCTCTGCGTCAGTGCCTCGCGGCTTTCCGGCTTGAACTGCTCGTCGGTGCGGACGTAGTCGAAGAACTCGCCGAGCGTGCCGGTGAAGCCGACCTCCTGCTTGATCTCTTCCAGACCCTGTTTGATCCGGGCGACTTCGCTGAGCCCGAGATCGTGGAGGTAGTCGGCGGTGAGCGGCAGCGTGGTCGTGTTCTCGATCATCTGCGCATAGAGCTTGTCCCCGCCCTTCATCTGGCTGAGGCCCACGCTGTCGCGCGCTACAGCCAGATATTCGTCGCGCAGGAAGTCGCGCATTGCGGCATCGGCCGCGTAAAGTTCGGCGGTCTTTTCGGCATAGGCCTCGGTCAGCCGGGCCTTGTCCGCGTCGGAGAAGTCTTCGGGGAAGTTCTTCACCGGCTTCATGTACTGCGATTCCTCGATCGGGATCGCCAGCAGCGTGTCGAGCTGCTTGATCACGAGGCCGATGGTGAGCTTGGTCTCGACCACGCCGCTTTCCATGCCTTCGCGGAACTTGCCGATCGCGCGTTCGGAGATCTCGATATAGTCGTCGTGGCGCGAGAGATTGTCCTCGTAATTCGCCAGCGTCTTGAACTGCGCCGCGGAATCGCCGCTCGCGAAATTGGGATAGAAGGTGTGGAAGCCGGTGAAATGATTGACCGGGCGCACTTCGGTCAGCGCGCGGATTTCGTCGGTCTGCCCGCGCAGCGCCGCTTCCTGGTTATATTTGAACACATCGTAGGCCAGCTGGTCGGTGTCGCTCAGCTTGCTGCGATCGATCAGCGCCAGCTTGGCAAGATTGAGCTGCGTGTCGAGGCGGTTGGCATAGAAGGACGAATCGGTCAGGAAATCGCCCAGCCGGTCGGCATTGCGATCGTCGCCGCGGAACAGCCGGCCCAGCGGATTGAGTTCGAGGCTGCGCGCATCGGATTCGGCGAACAAAGCGACCAGCTTGTCGTGCTCGGTCGCTTCGGCGGCGGTTTCGGTCTCGGCATGGTGATCGCGCGCGAAGGCCGGATTGGCGGCCAGCGCGAGCGAAAGAGCGGCACCCGAAGCGAGTGCGTGGCGGACGAGTTTCATGGTAATTCCCCTGCTACCTGTATTACTTTGTTAAAACACGCTTCCGCGCCCGCACGCAAGCGCGCGGTGCGACGAACGCGTGACACTGTTCGACCAGCGCCATGCGGAGCGGTGCCGCGCGCAGTGCCGCGTTCGATCAGTCGATGATCCGCCCGCGAACCATCACCCAGCCGACATTTTCAAGCGTGGCGGTATCATCCAGCGGGTTGCCGTCGACTGCGATGAGGTCCGCCGAATAGCCCGGCGCGAGCCGGCCGATCTGGCCTTCCATGCCCAGCACCTTGGCGGCATTGGTCGTCGCGGCGGCAAAGGCATCGCGGTGGCTCATGCCCTGTTCGACCATCAGCGCGAATTCGCCCGCATTGCGGCCATGGCCGAACACGCCTGCATCGGTGCCGAAGGCGATCGGCACCCCCCAGCGCAGTGCCTTGCCCATGAACACGCGTGCGGTATCGGCAACGTCGCGGATCTTGGCTTCGACCACCGGCGTATAGACGCCCTGGCCCAGCCGTTCGGTGACCCCCTTGAACGCCATCAGCGTGGGCACCAGCACCGTGCCATTCGCTTTCATCGCGCGGGCGGCGGCTTCATCGAGATAGGTGCCGTGTTCGATCGAATCGATCCCAGCGCGGCTGGCCGCCTCGATCCCGCGCGCGCCATGCGCATGCGCCATGACCTTGAGACCGAGCGAATGCGCGGTATCGGCGATGCTCTTCATCTCGGGATCGGTGAAATGCGCTTCGAGCCCGCGGCCCTGCTGGCTGAGCACGCCGCCCGTGGCGGTGATCTTGATGATATCCGCACCGTTCTGGCTGGCGAGGCGGACCTTCTCGGCGCATTCGACTGCGCCGGTGCAGGTGAACCCGCTGTCGAGCAGTTCGTTGACCTCGGGGCGAAAGCCGCTGACATCGCCGTGCCCGCCCACGATCGCAAGCGAGGGGCCCGCGGCGATAATGCGCGGGCCGTCGATGAAGCCTTCTGCAGTTCCGCGCCGCAAGGAAAAGGCGCTGGCGGGACCGCTGCCCGCTTCGCGTACCGTGGTGAACCCGGCAAGCGCGGTCAGCCGCGCGTTCTTGGCGCCGACGACGACATCCCATTCATCGGGTTCGACCGCGCCCTTCCAGAAATCGCCGCCCGGGTCACCGGTCAGATGGACATGCAGGTCGATCATGCCGGGGGCGATCGTCTTGGTCTTGAGATCGACCGTCTTCGCATCGGCGGGGCCGGGGGTGAAACCATCGGTAATCGAGACGATCCGCCCCTCGGTCACGGTAATCGTGGACGCCCCGCGCGGCGCGCTGTCGGCATCGACGATCACCGCGCCCGCATGGATCACGGTGGTATCGGCCAGGGCGGGTGTGGCGACCAGCGCTCCGGCGAGCGCGAGCAGTGCGGCAGTTCTCATTCTCTATCCCCTTGGTTTCGCAAGGGGATGCCCGCGCCGCTCGCGCGTATCAAGCCATATCAGAAAGTATAGCCGATCCCGAGTGCGCCCATCCACTGATCGGCACTGCCGCGGATCGCGGTGAACGGCGTGCGCTTGGAATCGCCCAGCTGGCGCGAATAGCCGCCCAGCGCGATGAGCGCGAGACCGCCATTGGTCAGGTCGCCATCGAGATCGATGCCGGTCAACAGGTTCACGCCGACGCTGTTCCAGCCGCCATCGGCCTGGAAGGCAGGCAGCGCGCCGCCAGCCGGGACCGAATAGTAATAGTCGGCATAATCGTCATCGACATAGGTGCCGCTGACCGACAGCGAAATCGCCGCGCCGCGGCTGACCGGGGTGAAGTAGGTGACGCTGGGATTGACGGTCATGCCGTCATGCGCCCCGGCAACATCCCACAGCGTATCGATGTTGAAGCTGAGGCTGTCGTAGGGGTTGAGCACGCCCGGCAGGCTGACGCCGATCGTGGGGCCGACTTCGAAGGCGGTGTCGAGTTCGCCGTAGGACAGCACGACCTCGTCCTCGATCTGCGAGGCCCGGTTGCGGTTCAGCTTGGCCGCCACGCCTGCGGAAATCTTGGCGCCGTCGCTATCGTCATTGACGAAATCGAGCGCTGCGCCGCCGGGACGCGGACTGATGCGGACGCCGCCGATCTTGCCCTGGATGATCGGGATTGCCGACACGACGTAATCGTCCGATCCGTCGTAGCTGGGCGAATAGACGGCTCCGGCGCCGATCGAGATCCAGGTGTCGTCGTAAACGACATCTTCGCCGCCCTCGGGCAGTGCCTCGACGTTCTGGGCCAGCGCAGGTGTTGCGCAGATGAGCGCAAGCGAACCGGTTGCGGCGAACAGTGACTTCATGATGGATCCCTCGATAAATCTATTTGTCGTCCAACTATCGTCACAATGCCACGTTCCCGTCGCTTGTACCAAACCGTTTGCCGCATGTGCGCTTCACCCCTAAGTCCTGCGTCAATGAGCGGGCGCATGATCGATCTGGCTATCGTCGGCGGCGGGCTGGCTGGCGGGCTGGCCGCGCTGGCGGTCCACCGCGCGCATCCGCACATGCGCATCACCCTGTTCGAGGCGACAGACACGCTTGGCGGCAACCACCGCTGGAGCTGGTTCACCAGCGATCTCGATGCCGACGGTACCGCGCTGCTCGCTGCGTTTCGCAAGACCGAATGGGATGCGGGCTATACGGTCCGCTTCCCCGGCCATGAGCGCTGCCTGTCATCAACCTATCGCTCGCTTGCCAGCTACGATTTCGACGCTGCGCTGCGCCGCGAACTGCCGCAGGACGCGGTCCGCACGCAGGCCAGCGTCACCCGGCTTGCCCCCGATGGCGTCACGCTGGAGGATGGCGAGCACATTCCCGCGCGGGTGGTGGTCGACTGCCGCGACTTCGAGCCTTCGCCGCATCTGCGCGGCGGCTGGCAGGTGTTCATGGGTCGCCACCTGCGCACCGCCACGCCGCATGATGTCACCCGGCCGATCGTGATGGATGCCCGCGTCCGGCAGCACGACGCCTACCGCTTCGTCTACACCCTCCCGCTGGGGGCAGAAGAGCTGTTCGTCGAGGATACCTATTACGCCGACGATCCCGTGCTCGACCGCAATGCGCTGTCGGGCCGGATCGACCGCTATTGCGAAGCCGCGGGCTGGCACGGCGATATCCTCGGCGGCGAAACCGGCGTGCTGCCGGTCATTACCGGGGGCGATCTTGCCGCCCATCGCCGCGATCTCGGCCCGCCCGGCGTGGTGCGCGCGGGCGCACGCGGCGGCTTCGTCCATCCGCTGACCAGCTATACCCTGCCCTTCGCGGTCGCCAATGCGCTGGTGCTGGCGCGCGAGGCGCGGCTGCCCGGCGAGCAGCTTGCCGCATTGTTCGACAAGCGCGCGCGCGATCACTGGCGCGCGATGCGCTTTTACCGCAGCCTCGGCCGGATGCTGTTCGATGCGACGCGGCCCGAGGAACGCTATCGCGTATTCGAACGCTTCTATCGCCTGCGCGAACCTCTGGTCGAACGTTTCTATGCCGGGCGCACGACCCGCCTCGACAAGCTGCGCATCCTCTCGGGCAAGCCGCCCGTATCTGTCTTCGCTGCCATCCGGGCGCTGCTTGGCAAGGGCAGGCCGCTCGTCCATGAAAGATCGCCATGACCCCCGACACCGCCACCCCCTCTTCCATCAACGATCCCGCCGAACCGCGCGAGCCTGCCCTCACCGGCCGCACGGCCTGCGTCATCGGCGCGGGCTTCGGCGGGCTGGCGCTGGCGATCCGGCTGCAATCCGCCGGCATCCGGACCACCGTGGTCGAAGCGCGCGACCAGCCCGGCGGGCGCGCCTATTACTGGGAACGCGACGGTTTCACCTTCGACGCGGGCCCGACGGTCATCACCGATCCCGACTGCCTCAAGGAATTATGGGCGCTGTCGGGCCACGACATTGCCGAGGATGTCGAGCTGATGCCGGTGACGCCGTTCTACCGGCTGACCTGGCCCGACGGGACGCAGTTCGACTATTCGAACGATGAAGAGCAGCTGTTCCGCGAAATCGCGCAGCTCAACCCGTCCGATGTCGCGGGCTACCAGCGCTTCCTCGAATATTCCGCGGCGGTTTACGAAGAGGGCTACGTCAAGCTGGGCCATGTGCCCTTCCTCGATTTCAAGTCGATGCTCAAGGCGGCGCCCGCGCTGGCCAAGCAGCAGGCCTGGCGCAGCGTCTATTCGATGGTTTCGAGCTTCGTCGACAATGAAAAGCTGCGCGAGGCGCTGAGCTTCCACACGCTGCTGGTGGGCGGCAATCCGATGAAGACCAGCAGCATCTACGCGCTGATCCACAAGCTGGAAATGGATGGCGGCGTGTGGTGGGCGAAGGGCGGCACCAACCGCCTGATCGCAGGCATGGTGCGCCATTTCGAACGGCTCGGCGGGACCGTGCGGATGCATGATCCGGTGGTCCACATCCACACGCTGGGCAAGCAGGTGAGCGAAGTCGAAACGCACTCGGGCTGGCGCGAACGCTTCGATGCCGTGGCCAGCAATGCCGATATCATGCACAGCTACAAGGACCTGCTCGCCGGGTCCAAGCGCGGCGCGGATTACGCCCGCAGCCTGTCGCGCAAGAGCTACAGCCCGAGCCTGTTCGTGGTCCATTTCGGGATCGAGGGAAGCTGGCCCGGCATCCCGCACCACATGATCCTGTTCGGACCGCGCTATAAGGGTCTGCTCGAGGATATTTACAACCACGGCGTGCTACCGCAGGACTTCTCGATCTACCTGCACCACCCGACGGTGACCGATCCGACCATGGCGCCCGAGGGGATGAGCACGTTCTACGCGCTGGTCCCGGTTGCGCATATGGGCAAGCTGGCGGTCGATTGGGAGGAGATGGGCCCGCTGCTCGAGAAGCGCATTCTCGATGAACTCGAACGCCGCCTGATTCCCGATCTCCAGTCGCGGATCGTCACCAAGTTCCATTATGCGCCACGCGATTTCGCGATGGATCTCAACGCGCATATGGGCAGCGCCTTCAGCCTCGAGCCGGTGCTGACGCAGAGCGCCTATTTCCGCGGGCACAATCGCGACGATGTGCTGGACAATTTCTACCTCGTCGGGGCAGGGACTCATCCCGGCGCCGGGATTCCCGGCGTGGTGGGCAGCGCCAAGGCGACTGCCGGACTGATGCTGGAGGACCTCGCGGAATGAGCCGCAAACTGAACCGTATTGCCGTCTATTGCGGCTCCGCCTCGCCCGACGACCCGCGCTATATCCAGCTGGCCTATGACGTGGGCCGCGGACTGGCCGAACGCGGCATCGGCGTGGTCTATGGCGGCGGCCGCCTCGGCCTGATGGGTGCGACCGCGCGCGGCGCGCTGGAAGCGGGCGGCGAAGTGATCGGCGTAATCCCCGATGCGCTGGCCAATAGCGAAGTCGCCAATCACGATTGCACCGAGCTTTACACCGTCGGCGGCATGCACGAGCGCAAGCAGCGTTTCACCGACCTCAGCGACGGCTTCGTCACCATCCCCGGCGGGGTCGGCACGATGGACGAATTGTGGGAGGCGATGAGCTGGGCGCAATTGGGCTATCACGACAATCCGGTCGGCCTGCTCAACGCCTTCGGCTTTTACGACGAACTGATCGCCTTCAACAGCAAGATGGCGCAGGTCGGTTTCGTGCGGCCGGTGCATCAGAATATCCTGGTGCACGATACCGCGCTGGCGGGGCTGATCGACAAGATGGCGTCATACGAACCGCATACACCGATCTTCCAGATGAAGGCCGACGACCTCTGAGCAAGCCGCGCACCCTCGTCCAGTCGCGCTATCTGCGTGCCACCCCGGCCCGCGCCGGGGGTGGCCGCGATCGCGCGGTGCTGGTCGACAAATCGCTCGAGTCGATCGAGCAGGGCTCGCACAGCTTCGCCGCTGCCTCGAAGCTGTTCGACCGGGCCACGCGCGAGCGCAGCTGGCTGCTCTATGCCTGGTGCCGCCGCTGCGACGATATTGCCGACAATCAGGACAAGGGCGGCCCGCTGGGCGACCAGGGCAATCTGAAAGACGCCGAGGACCGGGTGCAGGCGCTGCGCATCCTCACCAAGCGCGCCTTCGAGGAACAGCCGACCGCCGATGCCGCTTTCGACGCCTTCGGCCTCGTCGCCGACGAATGCGGGCTGACGCTGGCCGAGGCGAACGACGTGATCGCCGGTTTTGCGCTCGACGCCGCGCGCTGGAGCCCGACGACCGAAGCCGACATGCTGCGCTATTGCTATCACGTCGCGGGCGCGGTGGGGATCATGATGGCCCGGATCATGGGTGTGCACCCGGACGATGGCGACACGCTCGATCGCGCCTGCGACCTCGGCCTCGCTTTCCAGATGGCCAATATCGCGCGCGATATCGTCGAGGATGCCGAAGCCGGGCGCTGTTACCTGCCGCGCACCTGGCTCGATACGATGGGCTGGCAAGCGGGCGAACACGCGCTGCCTGAAAACCGCTTCAAGCTCGCCAGCCTGATGCCGCGCCTGATCGCACTGATGGAAAAGCACGAGGCGGCGGCCAAGCTGGGTGCCAAGCGCCTGCGCTTCCGCCAGCGCTGGGCGGTGCTGGCCGCAGCACGGATCTATGGCGCGATCGGCCGCAAGGTTCTCGATCGCGGGCAGTTGGCCTGGGACACGCGAACCCGGGTGAACGGGCTGGAGAAGGTGTGGCATATGTTCGCCGCCTTCTTCGAGGCGATCTGGAACCGCCCGGCCCAGCCGCAGGAGCCGATCATCTGGTCGCGCCACGATTTCAAGCCGGTGGCCGGCTGGTAGGCGCCCGCGGTTTGAATTCGGTGCAGCCCGCGATGGCCCCGTGAATTCAGCCGACAGTCGGGGGCGGCAGATCGCTGCGCCAAGCCCTCGCAATGACCCGGGAAATGGGTTAGCGGCAGCGCCATGATCCAAAAGCTCCTTATCGCCAATCGCGGCGAGATTGCCTGCCGCATCATCCGCACCGCGCGCGCCATGGGCGTGGCCACGGTCGCGGTCTATTCGGACGCCGACGCCAGGGCGCTGCATGTGCGGCAAGCCGACGAGGCGGTGCATATCGGCCCCTCGCCCGCCGCCGAAAGCTATCTCGTCGGCGACAAGATCATCGCTGCGGCGAAGCAGACCGGCGCGGACGCGATCCACCCGGGCTACGGCTTCCTGTCCGAAAACGCCGGTTTTGCGCAGGCCGTGATCGACGCGGGGCTGATCTGGGTCGGCCCCAAGCCGGCGAGCATCGAGGCGATGGGGCTCAAGGACGCTGCCAAGACGCTGATGATGGAAGCGGGCGTTCCGGTTACGCCCGGCTATCTGGGCGCAGACCAGTCGGCCGAACGGCTGAAGAAGGAAGCCGACGCCATCGGCTATCCCGTGTTGATCAAGGCGGTCGCAGGCGGCGGCGGCAAAGGCATGCGCAAGGTCGACAAGGCCGAAGACTTCGAAGCGGACCTGCAAAGCTGCCGCCGCGAGGCCAAGGCCAGCTTTTCCAACGATGAAGTGCTGCTGGAAAAATGGATCACCTCGCCCCGCCATATCGAGGTGCAGGTGTTCGGCGACAGCCACGGCAATGTCGTCCACCTGTTCGAACGCGATTGCAGTCTCCAACGCCGCCACCAGAAGGTGATCGAAGAGGCCCCCGCCCCCGGCATGGACGAGGCGACGCGCCAAGAAATCTGCGCCGCTGCCGTGCGCGCCGCCAAGGCGGTCGATTACGAGGGCGCGGGCACGATCGAATTCATCGCCGACGCCAGCGAAGGCCTGCGCGCCGACCGCATCTTCTTCATGGAAATGAACACCCGCCTGCAGGTCGAACATCCGGTGACCGAGGAAATCACCGGGGTCGATCTGGTCGAGTGGCAACTGCGCGTCGCGAGCGGCGAGCCGATCCCGCTGCAGCAGGATGAACTGCGCATCGACGGCCACGCCATCGAAGCGCGGCTCTATGCCGAGGACCCGGCCAGCGGCTTTCTTCCTTCGACCGGCCCGCTCGACCATTTCGACCTCGGCAGCACGGGACGGATCGAAACGGGTGTTGCGGAAGGCGATATGATCTCCCCGCATTACGATCCGATGGTCGCCAAGCTGGTGGTGTGGGAAGAGACGCGCGACAGGGCGATCGAGACATTGGCCGATATTGCCGAGAGCGTCGAAGTGTGGCCGGTCAAGACCAACGCCGCCTTCCTTGCCAACGCGCTGCTCGAGGACGATTTCGGCGAGGCAGAACTCGACACCGGCTTTATCGAACGCAAGCTCGACCGGCTGGTCGGCGACGACGCACCCGATGATGCGATCTGGCAGGCCGCAGCCGATTTCACCCTGCTCGATGCGCTGGAAGAAACCGCTCCGGCAGCGATCGGCTTTCGCCTCAATGCCGTGCCCCGCGTTGCCACCACGCTGTGCTACAAGAGCGAGAGCCGGACGATTGCAGTGACCGGCGAGCGCGATGCCGCGCATGCGACCGGCTTCGTCGAAGACGCGCGCACCGTGGTCTTTGCGGACGGCCAGAGTTTCGAATTCGCGCTCGAAAGCCGCGGCAGCGGGGCCGCTGCAGCTGGCGACGGGGCGATCCTCGCACCCATGCCGGGCAAGGTCATCGCGGTCGATGTGGCCGCGGGCGACACAGTCACCGCTGGCCAGCGCCTGATGGTGCTCGAAGCGATGAAGATGGAACACGCGCTCACCGCGCCGTTCGACGGGACCGTGACCGAACTCGCCGCCACCGAAGGCGGGCAGGTGCAGGTCGAGGCCGTGCTGTGCGTGGTCGAGCCTGCAGAGGAATAGCCGTCATCCCAGCGAAAGCTGGGATCGCTATCGAAGTCGTGCCCGGTGGAAAGCGATCCCAGCTTTCGCTGGGATGACGGTTTGCTTATGGGGTGGGGATGACCTGGGAAGCTGAACTCGAGGAACTGCGCCGGCGCGAGGCGCTGGCCGAGCAGATGGGCGGCGAGGAAAAGGTCGCCCGCCAGCATGGCCGGGGCAAGATGGATGCCCGCGCACGGCTCGCCGCGCTGTGCGACGACGGCACCTTCCGCGAGATCGGCAAGATCGCGGGCAAGGGCAGCTACGACGAGGACGGCAATCTCCAATCCGTCCTTCCTGCCCCGTTCCTGTTCGGCAAGGCCAAGATCAACGGCCGCCCGGTGGTTGCCACCGCCGATGATTTCACCATTCGCGGCGGCGCGGCGGATGCCGGGATCAGCCGCAAGATGGTGCAGGCCGAGAAGATGGCGCACGAGCTCAAGCTGCCGATCATCCGCATGATCGACGGCACGGGCGGCGGCGGGTCGGTCAAGACGCTCGAACAGATCGGCGCGACCTATATCCCCGCGGTCCCCGGCTGGGGCGATGTTGTGACGAATCTCGACACCGTCCCGGTGGTTGCGCTTGCTCTCGGACCCACCGCGGGCCTTGGTGCGGCGCGTGTGGTCGCCAGCCATTATTCGGTCATGGTCAAGGGCCTGAGCCAGATCTTCGCCGCCGGCCCCGCCGTGGTCGACGGGCTGGGTGAAAGTTACAAGGGTTCGACTGACCACCAGCAGGCCAAGGAAGACCTCGGCGGCAGCGGCATCCATACACGCAACGGCGTGGTCGATGACGAGGTTGCCAGCGAAGCCGAGGCCTTCGCCCGCGCCCGCCATTTCCTCGCCTTCATGCCCGAACATGTCGGCCAGCTTGCCCGCCGGTCCAATTGCACCGATCCGGTCCACCGGCGCGAGGAGGCGCTGCTGGACCTCGTCCCGCGCGATCCCAAGGCGGTCTATTCGATGCGCCGCTGCATGGAGATGGTGTTCGACCAGGGCACCGTGTTCGAAATCGGCCGCATGTGGGGCCGCGCCTGCATCACCGCGCTCGCCCGGCTCGACGGGTGGCCGGTGGCGGTGCTCGCCAGCGACCCGTCCTATCTCGGCGGCTCATGGGATGCGAAATCGAGCGAGAAGGTCGAGCGCTTCGTCAAGCTGGCCGACCAGTTCCGCCTGCCGATCGTCCATCTGGTCGACAATCCCGGCTTCATGATCGGGCGCGAAGCCGAAATGGCAGGGACGATCCGCTACGGGGTGCAGGCGATGAACGCGGTCTACAAGGCCAGCGTCCCGCTCGCCTCGGTCGTTCTGCGCCGCGCCTACGGGATTGCGGGCAGCGCCATGTCGAATGCCGAAACCTATCAGTACCGGTTCTGCTGGCCGTCGGGTGACTGGGGCAGCCTGCCGATCGCGGGCGGTCTGGAAGTGGCCTATAAATCCGAACTCGAAGCCGCCGCCGACCCGGAAGCCGAACTCGCCGCAATTCGCGCGCGACTCGACCAGGTGACCTCGCCCTTCCGCAGCGCCGAACGCTTCAATGTCGAGGACATCATCGACCCGCGCGACACCCGTCCGTTGCTGGGTGAATATGCCGAGCTTGCGTGGCGCAGGCTGGCCAGCGAAGGCTAGGTTTCCTCGACATCCGGATCGGGCGGCCCGAACAGCGCACCGCGTTCTGAAAAGAGCACCAGCAGCAGGCTGACGGTGGCCGTTACCAGCAGCGCCAACGCCAGCGGACGCGCGGTGCCGTCATAGGCATAGCCGATACCCGCACCCAGCAACGCCCCGGTGGTCATGCGCAGGAAGCTCTGTGCACTCGACGCGGCGCCCGCAATATGCGGGAACGGCTGCATCGCGATCGAACCGAAGTTGGCCCCGATGAAACCGAGCAGGCTCATGTTCGCCGCCATCAGCGGAATGAAAGTCCACAGGCTTTCGTTCGGCTGATAGGCGAACCACAATTGCAGCCCGGCGACGAAGATGAACACGAATAGCGCGGTATGGCTGACGCGGCGCGCGCCAAGCCGTTCGACGATGCGGCTGTTCGACCAGTTCGCCAGCGCCATGCACCCCGCGCACAGCGCGAACAGCAGCGGGAACATGTCGCCCGCCCCGAAAGCCTCGCCGATCAACTGCTGCGAGGAATTGATGAAGCCGAACAGGCCGCCAAACACCAGCGCGCTCGCCAGCGTATATCCAACCGTCGACCGCAGCGTGACCGCACTGCGCATGTTGCGCGCGATGACGGCAAGATCGATGCGCTGCCTGTCGTCCTCGTGCAGCGTTTCGGGCAGGCGGACATAGACCCAGACCGACATCAGCGACCCGAAGACCGCCATCGTCACGAAAATCCAGCGCCAGTCGCCCAGCAGCAGCAGCACGCCCTGCCCGATGCTCGGCGCGACGGCGGGAACCAGCAGGAAGATGACGAAGATCAGGCTCATCATCCGGGCCATCTTGTCGCCGCCGACGCGGTCGCGGATGATCGCCGGCGGCAGCGCGATGATACCGGCAGCGAAGAAGCCCTGCAGGGCGCGCAGCGTGATCATGGAGGTGAAATCGGTGACCAGCGCGCAGCCGAGCGACAGCACGATGTAGAAGCCCAGCGCGGTAAACAGCACCGGCCGGCGACCGAAGCGGTCGGCGAAGGCCCCCGGAATCAGCGTCCCGATCCCGGCAGCGAGCAAATAGACACCGACGATGAACTGCCGATCGTTGCCCGGCGCACCCAGCGACAGGGCGAGATCGTCCAATGCCGGGAGGATCGCATCGATGCCGAAGGCATTACATGCCATCAGCAGCGCCATCATCGTGATCAGCTCGCGCTCGCCAATGTGCTTGCCTTTGACAGCGTCGGCTATCGGACGTTCGCCGCCGGCAAGAGGTTCGCTTCGCATCTGCACAAAATGTCAGGTGGCGGACAAGGTTCCGCTTTGCAACCCGTAGGGCTATCTATTCGCGCATGAGCGAAGGCCAGGGCAATCCCGATGACACCGATGGCGAGGCCGACGGCCTGCGCAAGATCATCCATGTCGACATGGATGCCTTTTTCGCCAGCGTCGAGCAGCGCGACAATCCCGAGCTGCGCGGGAAACCCGTTGCCGTGGGGGGATCGAGCGGGCGCGGCGTGGTTGCCGCCGCCAGTTACGAAGCGCGCCGGTTCGGCGTGCGCAGCGCCATGCCCTCGGTCACCGCCAAGCGGCTGTGTCCCGACCTGATCTTCTGCAAGAGCCGCTTCGACGTCTATCGCGAGGTCAGCCAGCAGATCCGCGCGATCTTCCGCCACCATACCGACCTGGTCGAACCGCTCAGTCTCGACGAAGCCTATCTCGACGTGACCGAGGACAAGCTGGGCATCGGCAGCGCAACGCGCATCGCCGAGCTGATCCGGCAGGAAATCCGCGCCAAGACCCGGCTCACCGCAAGCGCGGGTGTGAGCTACAACAAATTCCTCGCCAAGATCGCCAGCGACCAGAACAAGCCGGACGGACTCTGCGTGATCCGGCCCGGCCAAGGCGCGGCCTTCGTCGCCGAACTGCCGATCCGCCGGTTCCACGGCGTGGGCCCAAAGGGGGCGGAGAAAATGGCCCGGCTGGGGATCGAGACCGGCGGCGATATCGCGGCCAAGGAGATCGAGTGGCTGCGCGCGCATTTCGGGAGCTTTGCCGACTATCTGTATCGCGCCGCGCGCGGGATCGACCTGCGTCCGGTCCGCTCGAGTAGGATCCGCAAGTCGGTCGGCGGCGAGCGGACCTTCAGCCGCGACCTGTCCGCGGGCGCCGAACTGCGCGAGACAATGGAAGACATCATCGATATCGTGTGGGGCTATATCGAGCGTGCCGAAGCCCGCGGCCGCACAGTGACGCTCAAGATGAAATACAGCGATTTCCAGATCTTCAGTCGCGCGAAAACGCTCGACCAGCCGATCGCCAGCAAGACTGAATTCGCTGCGGTCGGGCGCGCGCTGCTCGAAGAGGTGCTGCCGCTGCCGATGCCGATCCGGCTGATGGGGCTGACGCTGTCGAAGCTCGAACGCGGCGGCAGCGACGAGGACAAGCGCCCCGACGCGCAGCTATCGCTGCTCTAGGTCCCGCGCCGGGGCCTGCAGGTCAGTTCTTGCGGTTCTGCCACAGCGCGAGCCGCGCCGTGGTGCGCGCGCTGAGCGGTTCGGGCAGCGAATGGATCGGGAAGAACCGCGCTTCCACCACTTCGCGCCCGTCCACCCGCGGCATCGCATCGACCACGCCGGCAAAGATATGCGCGCTGTGCGGGGCGCCCGAGAGTTCTTCCTCGATCACTCCCAGCGGTTTCAGCCCTTCGATGGTGCAGCTGATTTCCTCGCGAATTTCGCGGTGCGCGGCCTGTTCCGGAGTCTCGCGGCGCCCGATCCCGCCGCCGGGCAGGAACCAGCCCGCCGGACCATAGCTGTGGCGGACGAGCAGGATCTGGCCGCCGAGGTCGCGCGCGATCACGCTCACCCCCGCGCCCGTCCTGCCACTGGCCTTGCGCCAGTGGTGGCGTAGCCGGTGGGCCAGACGGAGTGCCAACCGGTGCAGCGGCTTGGGTATCAGGTGAAGCATATGACCGGCTGTTTAGCTGCGCCCAGCAGGCGCGCAACCGGGAAATCATGTTTGCCCACAAGGGCTTGTTCGAAAATGGCACGCTTCTCTTCGCCGCGGATAACGAACAGCAATGCAGCGCTGGCGAGCAGCGCGGGTATGGTCAGGCTGATCCGGTCGAAGGGCGCCTCGGGCGGCAGAGGATCGGGGGTCAGGCGCACGATGCGGCGCGGGTCGTCGACCCGGGGATCGGTATTGGGAAAGAGCGAGGCGATATGGCCATCGGTGCCCATGCCAAGCCAGGCGAGCGCGAAGGGAGGCACCGCCTCCATTTCGGTCAGCGTGACCACTTCGGCCCCGGCAGGTTCGAACAGATCGCGCAACCGGCCCGTGTTGGACGCGGCATGGTCTTCGGGCACCACGCGGTCGTCGCCCGGCCAGACGACCAGCCGGGTCCAGTCGAGATCGTGCGCCAGCAGCGCTTCGATGATCGGGAACGGGGTCGAACCGCCGGGCACGGTGATCGTCACCGGCCCCGCGCTTGCGCTCAGCGCTTCGCCCAGCCGCGCCGCCAGCCAGTCGGCGATGGCGGCATCATTGCAGTTCTCGACGATGGTCACATTATCCATGCGCCCCTGATACACCAAGGCCGCCCTTCCCCAAGGGGAAAGGCGGCCGGTGTGCCTGTATGAGGCGGATCGCTTACTTGCTGGTCTGGTTGAGGAACCAGATGCGTTCCTCGCATTCGTCGATCCAGTCGTCGACCACACCGCTGGTGGCGTTGTCGCCCGCTTCTTCGGCGGCTTCCTTCACCTCGAGCAGACGCCCATGCAGCGTCTTGTTGTCGTCGCGCAGTTCCTTGACCATCGTGTCGGCCGAGAGCGTGACATCGTCCTGATCTTTGATGCGGGTATTCTTCATCACGCTGCCGATCGAGGTGAGCGTATATTCGTCATTCTTGCGTACGCGCTCGCCAAGATCGTCGACCGTGCCGACCAGCTGGGCAGCCTGTTCGTCGAACAGGACGTGCAGGTCGCGAAAGCGCGGCCCCGCGACATGCCAGTGGAAATTCTTCGTTTTGAAATAGAGTGCTACGGTATCGGCCAGCGCGCCATTGAGCGCGCTTACCAGACCAGCTTTCGAGTTATCGCCGACGTCTGCCATTTGATTTGCCCCTTCATGTTTGTGGAATTCACTACACTAACGCCGAACGTCGATTTGGGTTTCTCGATTATCGGTAGTGGCAGTGATCGATTTATCCGATAATGCCCCTCGCGCTCAGCCCCGTGATCGCGGCAAGGATGAACAAGATCAGCGCCAGAGCGATCCTGATCGCGCGCAGGGGCAGCTTGTCTTCCAGCGCCAATCCGAGCGACCAGCCCACCGCCACCGCGCCGCCGCCGCCCAACGCCCCGCCCAGTCCCGCGAGCGGCCAATAGGCGAAGACCACCGCAAAAGCCGCGACGAGGAAGCGCGAGGCATCCGTCAATTGCCGCGCGAACAGCACGATTGCGAGCGCGCCGAGCGAGCGGGTCGGTTCTCTCGGCGTCTTCTCCCGATTGGGCCATGCGCATTCGACCGCCGCGAGCAGCAGGGCGATGGCGACGAACATGGTCGCCGCATCTTCCGACATGGTCCGGGCCAGCCAGGCACCCGCCCATGCCGCGATGCCCGCGGTGACCGCCGAACTGGCCAGCGCCACGACAAGCAATGGGGTGGACGCGCCCAGCACGCCTGCCAGCCGCGCGACAAGCAATTGGTCCCGCGCGCCGGTGGCGGTCAGGAAGCTGGCGACCATGGCAAACAGCAGCGATGTCATGGCGGTCTCGGCTCCCCTTCCTCTACCCGTCAGCTTGCGATAGCACGGGCACAAGGGAAACATAGAGGGGAGAGCAAGAGTGAAATTGGAACAGGGCATGGCAGCCGTCGTCACCGGCGGGGCATCGGGCTTGGGCAAGGCGAGCGCGCAGGCGCTGGCCGATGCCGGGCTCAAGGTGACGATCTTCGACGTCAATGACGAAGCCGGCGAAGCCCATGCCAAGGCCATCGGCGGCACCTTCGCGCATGTCGACATCACCGACGAACAAGCAGTCGTCGACGGTTTCGCCAAGGCGCGCAGCGCGCATGGCCAGGAACGCGTAACAGTCCATTGCGCGATGACCAGCCGCCGCGGCAAGACGCTCGGCTGGGACAAGGCAAGCGGCGGCTACAAACGGCTGTCGACCAAGGATTACGCGTTCGGGGCCGAGGGCATCCTCGTCTCGTCCTACCGGGTCGCCAGCTTGTCGGCGCTCGGCATGGCCAATGCCGAACCGCTGAACGAGGATGGCGAGCGCGGCTGCATCACGCTGACCGCCAGCGTCGCCGCGCAGGACGGGCAGATCGGCCAGGTCATCTATGGCAGTTGCAAGGCCGGGGTGAACGGTCTCGTCCTGCCCATGGCGCGCGATCTGATGGATCTGGGCATTCGCGTAAACTCGGTCATGCCCGGCATTTTCGCGACGCCGCTCATGCTGGGCATGAAGGACCGCAACCCGCAGATGTGGGACCAGCTCAACGCCAGCGTCCCCTTCCCCAAGCGGCTCGGGCATCCGGAGGAATTCGCTTCCCTGATCTGCGAGATTGCGCGCAACAGCTACATCAACGCGCACCAGTTCCGGCTCGACGGCGCGATCCGCATGCCGCCCAGATAGTCAGGGCCGCGCGGGGCCTAGATGCACCAGTCCTTCTGCTGACCCTGCGGGGCCTTGCCGTCGAATTTCTCGCGGCCATGGATCATGTCGGCGGCCAGCCGGTGCACCGCCCGGCTGCCCGTGCTCTTGCACCAGAACGGGAATATCCCGTGTGCGATACACGCCAGCCCGGCGACGATCAGCCGTCCCCCGAAGCGCAATGCGCTGATGAGGTGCTCGCCATAGCTCTCGCCGATCGCATGGGGATGGTCGGTGAAGATCGACATCGGGATTGCTCCGCTGGCTAGATGACATGCGCGAACGACAGCGCGAGGATGAAAGCGACGAGTGTCGATCCTACCACCGGCACGAACGAGCGCCAGCCATGCGCGAGGATTCCCGACAGATTGGCCTTGATCGCGGCAGAGGTTACCGCGAGCAGCAGGAAGAAGCTGGCCGCGCTGGCACCCCATTCGCCCGCCGTGGGCGGGAGTGCAACGGTGCTGTTGAGCGTCACCAATGCGACGAACCCCGCGATGAACCATGGGATACCCCGGCGCAGCGAAAGCGCGGGCCCGGTTCCCGCATCGCGCGTCCCGCCGCGCTGCAACAGCAACCCGACCACGATCAGCAGCGGCACCAGCATGGCCACCCGCGACAGCTTGACCACCGTCGCGACTGCCCCCGCCTCGTCCGAAAAGGCAAAACCGCCCCCGATCGCCTGCGCGACATCGTGGATGGCCGCGCCGATCAGGAACCCCGCCTGCCGGTCGTCCAGCCCCAGCGCCCCGGCGAGCGCGGGATAGGCCACCAATGCAAGCGCGCTTGCCAGCGTGGTGCCGAGCACCACGATTGCGAAACCTTCCTGCCCCACGCGCTTGCTGCCGATGATGCTCCATAGCGCCAGCGCCGCGGAGATCCCGCAGATCGCAGTCGCGCCGCCGGCCAGCAGGCCGAACTGCCAGTCGAGCCGGACCAGCCGCGCGGCAAGGATGCCCGTACCGATCACGCACGCCATGATCGCGAGCAGCGCCAGGAACGGTCCCGCCCCGAGGCTGGCGATTTCGGCAAAGGTCACACGCAGGCCAAGCAGGACGATGCCGACCCGCAGCAATGTCTGCGAAGCGAGGTCGAGCCCCGGCAGGAGCCGCGCATCCTCGCCTGCGAAATTCAGCGCGAAGCCCAGCAACAGCCCGATCAGGATCGCGGGCGCGCCGTAATGCTCGCTCAGCCACAGCGCCGCGCAGGCGGCAATTGCGACCAGCAACAGCCCCGGCACCACCGCCAGCCACGAACGCTTCGCTCCGGGCGGCTCAAGCTGGAGCTCGCCGTAGAGATCGGCCATCCAATAGCTGTCGGTCTTGTCGCGCATGGCCCCCATTCGCATGCATCGCCCCCGGCGGCGATACCGCCGGCGCCGCCGATCCCCCGCAATTCGGACCTGGTGAGTGGAGCGGGTGAAGGGAATCGAACCCTCGTCGTCAGCTTGGGAAGCTGCTGCTCTACCATTGAGCTACACCCGCAAGACATTGGCAATCGCGGAGAAATCGAGCTGGCAACCGCGAGGGTCGTCAGTCGGCTCGCTCACGCTGCGTGCCATGCGCGGGCCGCTTGCCACGATCCCCGGCATTTGGTCAATACGGGACTGAACGGCGCCCGCGCCCCGCGCGGCCCGCGCCCCTTCCCACGCGCGGTTAGGAACGCATACGCGCCCGGAGCGCTGTTTCGCCTGAAGGGAAGGCACATGGCAGCACGCGCATATTGGCAGGGGCAGATCAGGCTGGCGCTGGTTTCGATCCCGGTCGAAATCTACTCGGCGACCAAATCGGGGGCGAAGATCCGGTTCAACCAGATCCACGAACCCAGTGGCAAGCGCATCTCCTACGAGAAAGTCGTGCCCGGGATCGGTCCCGTCGATCGTGACGAGATCATCAAGGGCTACGAGGTTTCGAAGGGCAATTACGTCCTGCTCGACGAGGACGAGATCGACGCGGTCAGGATCGAGAGCAAGCGGACGCTGGAACTGGTGCAGTTCGTCGATGCCTGCGAAATCGACCCGCTCTATTTCGAGAAGCCCTATTACGTCGCGCCGCAGGACGAGCTTGCCGAAGAAGCGTTCATCGTGCTGCGCGAGGCGCTGCGCAAGGCAAAGAAGGTCGCGCTGGGCCAGCTTTCGGTGCGTGGCAGCGAGAAACTGGTCGCGGTGAAGCCATGCGGCAAGGGACTGCTGCTCGAAACGCTGCGCTATGCCGATGAAGTGCGCGCAGGGCAGGCGTTTTTCGACGATATCGACGATGCCAAGCCGGAGAAGGAACTGCTCGAGCTGGCGAACACGCTGATCGAGCAGAAGAGCGCGCCCTTCGATGCGAGTGAATTCGAGGATCGCTATGGTCAGGCGCTGCGCAAGCTGATCGACAAGAAGGCGAAGTCGAAGAGCAAAACCGCGGTGATCGAGGATGTCGACGATCCCGATGCCGGTGGCGGCTCCAACGTCATCGACCTGATGGCGGCGCTCAAGAAGTCGGTTGGGGAGGAGAAGCCCAAGAAGACCTCGCGGCGTAAGAAGTCCGCCTAGGCTATGGCTGCGCGCAAGGACCCCCTCGCCGAATACAACGCCAAGCGGGATTTCTCGCTGACCCCCGAACCGGCGGGCGAGCCGCTCGCCAGCGAGACCGGCAACCGCTTCATCGTCCAGAAACATGATGCGACCCGCCTGCACTGGGACTTGCGGCTCGAGGTCGATGGCGTGCTCAAGAGCTGGGCGGTGACCAAGGGGCCCTCCCCCGATCCCGATATCAAGCGGCTGGCGGTGCGGACCGAAGACCACCCGATGTCCTATGCCGATTTCGAAGGCGTGATCCCCAAGGGCGAATATGGCGGCGGCACGGTGATGCTGTGGGACCGCGGGACGTGGCAGCCGATCGAGGGCAAGAGCGCGAGCGACGTGGAGGAAGGGCATTTGCACTTCTGTCTCGAAGGCGAGCGGATGAAGGGCGAATGGCTGCTGATCCGGCTCAAGCAAAAGCCCGGCGAGAAACGCGAGAACTGGCTGCTGCGCAAACTGCAGGACGACAATGCCGAAGCGGGCGACGGGCTGGTCCAGCGCGAACTGACCAGCGTGCTGACCGGGCGTTCGATGGCCGAGATCGCCAGCGACAAGCAGGGCGAATACCCGCTGGCAGGAAAGAAGGACGATGCCTTCCTTGCGCAAATGCAGAAAGCCTCTGCGCGCAATGCCGGCAAATCCAAGCCCAGGCGCCGCAAGGCCGCCCCGCTGCCCGAATATCGCAAACCTCAGCTCGCGACGCTGGTCGACGACGTGCCCGCCGGCAATCGCTGGATGCACGAGATCAAATTCGACGGCTATCGCACGTTGGTGGCGATCAAGGGCGATACCGTCCGCGTGTTCACCCGCAACGGCAAGGACTGGACCGACAAGTTCGGCCCGCTGGTCAAGGCGATTGCCGCGCTCGACCTGCCCTCGTGCCTGATCGACGGCGAAGTCGTCGCTTACGACGGCAAGGGCAATCCCGATTTCTCCACCTTGCAACAGGTGCTCAAGCGCGGGCACGGATCGCAGGGCAAGGAGGACAAGCTCGCCCTGCATGCCTTCGACCTGCTCGAACTCGATGGCGAGGATCTGACCGGCCTGCCCAATATCGAACGCAAGGAGCGGCTCGAAGCGCTGCTCGATTCCGCCGACCCGCCGATCCATGTCGCCGAACACGTGTTCGGCGCGGGCGAACACCTCTATCGCGCGATGTGCGATGCGGGGCAGGAAGGCATCATCTCCAAGACCGTCGATGGCAAATATGCCGGGCGCCGCAGCAAGGCCTGGGTGAAGGTCAAATGCACGCGGCGACAGGAATTCGTGATCATCGGATGGAAGAAGTCGAGCGCGAAGGGGCGGCCGTTCGCTTCGCTGCTGGTCGCGCAGCACGAGGGTGACGACCTCATCTACAAGGGCAATGTCGGCACCGGATTTTCCGCCGACGATCTCGACGAACTCGCGGGCAAGATGAAGCGGCTGGCGCGCAAGACCCCGCCGGCGGAAGTCGACCGGGCCTCGTCGCGCGGGGTCACCTGGGTCACGCCCAAGCTGGTCGCGGAAATCGCCTTTGCCGAGTTTACCGCCGACGGGAATGTCCGCCACGGCAGCTATCTGGGCCTGCGCGGTGACAAGGATGCGAGCAGCGTGCAGCCGGAAACGCCGGCCAAACCGGCCGAAACCAGCGACGCGGTCAGGATTTCCAGCCGCGACCGGGTGATCTTTCCCGACAGCGGCCAGACGAAGGGCGCGCTAGCCGACTATTACGAAGCGGTGGCGGCGATCATGCTGCCCTTCGCCGCGCGGCGCCCGATCAGCCTGGTGCGCTGCCCTTCGGGCCGGGCGAAGAAGTGTTTCTTCCAGAAGCATGACAGCGGCAGCTTCGGCGATGCAGTGCACCCCGTGCCGATCCGCGAGAAGGACGGCGGGCACGAGGATTACCTGTTCATCGACGATGCGCGCGGGCTGCTCCAATGCGTGCAGATGGGGACGATCGAATTTCACGCCTGGTGCGCGCGTTCGGATGCGGTCGAACGGCCCGACCGGATGATCTTCGACCTCGATCCCGACGAGGGGCTGGGGTTCGACGAGGTCAAACAGGCGGCACGCGACATTCGCGCCCAGCTGGCCGATCTCGGCCTGACCAGCTTTGCCATGCTGACGGGCGGCAAGGGCGTGCATGTGGTGGTGCCGCTGACGCCCGGCCATGACTGGGAGGCGCACAAGGATTTCTCGCGCCGGTTCGCCGAGGCGCTGAGCATGGCCGAGCCCGACCGCTTCACCGCCACCATGAGCAAGGCCAAGCGCAAGGGGCGGATCTTCATCGACTGGCTGCGCAACCAGCGCGGGGCGACGGCAGTGGTGCCCTATTCGGCGCGGGCGCGCTCGGGTGCGCCGGTGGCCATCCCGCTGGCATGGAACGAACTCAAGGCGATGGAGAACGCGCATCCCTATTCGATTGACGATGCCAAGACCCTGCTCGACCGCGCGCAATCGAAATCGCTCCACGGCTGGGGCTTCGCCGACCAGCGATTGCCCGACCTGTAGGCCGCGCCTCGGCGATTCCATAAATTTGCGCAAATGCGGACACCTTTCGCGTGGAAAGGGTTAATCGGGTAAAGGAGGCGTCCTTGGCCGAGACAATATCCGTAAATGGAACCCAGCACCCGATCCCCGAAGACCCGCGAGTCTCTCTTCTCGATTTCCTGCGCCGCGATGTCGGCCTGACCGGCACGAAGAAGGGCTGCGATCATGGCCAGTGCGGGGCCTGTACGGTCATCGTCAACGGCATCCGCATCAACAGCTGCCTCACGCTCGCCGCGATGCACGATGGCGACAGCGTGACGACCATCGAGGGGCTGGGCACGCCCGACGCGCCCTCGCCGCTGCAGCGCGCCTTTCTCGAACATGACGGCTTCCAGTGCGGCTATTGCACGCCGGGGCAGATCTGTTCGGCCACCGCGATGATCGAGGAGTTGGCGAATGAATGGCCGAGCGATGCGAGCGGCGATCTCAACGCCATCAAACTGAGCGACGAGGAAATCCGCGAGCGGATGAGCGGCAATCTGTGTCGCTGCGGCGCCTATGCCAACATCGTGGCCGCCATTCGCGAAGTCGCTGAGGAGGAGATGACATGAGGCCCTTCCAGTACAGCCGCGCGCGAACGCTGGCAGATGCGGAGCAAATGCTCGCCGAACCCGAAACCACCGCAATCGCCGGCGGGACCAATCTGCTCGACCTGATGAAGCTGCAGGTCGAGACCCCCGGGCAACTGGCGGACGTCAACCGGGTGGGCTTTGCCGAGATCGAGGACACCGATGATGGCGGGCTGCGCATCGGCGCGCTGGCCACCAATACGGCGACCGCGGTACACCCGCGGGTCCGCGCGGACTATCCCGTGCTCGCGCGGGCGATCCTGGCCGGGGCGACGCAGCAATTGCGCAACAAGGCCACCACCGGCGGTAATTTGTGCCAGCGCACGCGGTGCTTCTATTTCATGAATATCGACCAGCCGTGCAACAAGCGCGAACCCGGTAGCGGTTGCGGCGCGATCAACGGGATTGCGAAGCTGCATGCGATCCTCGGCACCAGCGAAGAGTGTATCGCCACCTATCCGGGAGACATGGCGGTGGCGCTGAGCGCGCTCGATGCGACGGTCCATATTGCCAATGGCGATGTCGAGCGGAGCGTCCCGGTGCGCGATTTCCATTGTCTGCCGGGTGATACGCCGTGGATCGAGAATGTCCTCGAACCGGGCGAAGTGATCACGGCGGTTACGCTGCCGCGTCCGGTGGGCGGAACGCAGCTTTACCGCAAGGTGCGCGAACGCTCGTCCTATGCCTTCGCCCTGGTGTCGATCGCGGCGGTGGTCGAAATGGAAGGCGGCAAGATTGCACGCGCCGATCTCGCCTTTGGCGGCCTTGCCCACAAGCCGTGGCACGATCCGCGGATTGCCGAAACGCTGGTCGGGCAGGTCCCGTCTGCCGAACTGTTCGATGCCGCGGCCGATGTGCTGCTCGAAGGCGCGCGCGGCTATGGCGAGAACGACTTCAAGATCCCCCTGGCGCGGCGCACCCTGCATGCGGTGCTGTCGCAAGCGACGGAGGACGCCGCATGAGCGCGCATCTCAAGCAGGACGAGCCCGATACCGCCAACCGGCTGGATTCGATGAAACAGGGCGTGATCGGGAAACCGCTCACCCGTGTCGAAGGGCTGGCGAAGGTCACCGGCACGGCGCCCTATGCAGCCGAATACCCGGTGGATGGTTGCGCCGAAGGCGTGCTGGTCACGGCCACCATCACCCGCGGCGAAATCGTCCGTATCGACAAGGACAGCGTGCTCGACCGGCCCGGTGTTATTGCGGTGATCGACGATGAACGGCTGACCACGCGCGCTGCCCAAGGCACTGCGAACGAGGCGCCGCAGCAATCGCCGCAAACCGTCTGCTATTGGGGCCAGCCCATTGCACTGGTGGTGGCGGAAACGTTCGAACAGGCACGCGATGCGGCGAAGCATCTGGTCGTCGAATATCGCGAAGAGCCGGGCGCGCCGCTGTTCCCCGCCGAGGTCGAGGCGGAGGAACAGGAGGACGAGACCGTCCGGCAAGGCGACCTCGCGCAGGCCATGTCTGCCGCCGCGCATAGCGTCGACGTCACCTACACCACCAAGGGGCATGCTTCCGCCGCGATGGAACCGCATGCCGCCATTGCCGAGTGGGATGGCGAGAAGCTGACCGTCCATGCATCGCTGCAGATGCTGAACTACAATATCACCGAGCTGGCGGATTCGCTGGGTCTCGAGGAAGACAAGGTCCGGCTGGTCTCGCGCTTCGTCGGCGGCGGGTTCGGCTCGAAACTGGGGATCAGCGAGGAAACCGTCGCCGCATCGCTTGCTGCCATGGAACTCGGGCGCCCGGTGCGTGTCGTCATGTCGCGCCAGCAGGTATTTCAATGCATCATGCGCCGGTCCGAAACGACCCAGCGACTGCGGCTGGCGGCAGATGCGGATGGCCGGTTGACCGGCTTCGGCCATGAGGCACTGGTCTCGAACCTGCCGGGCGAAACCTTCGCCGAACCTGTGCTGCAATCCTCGCACTTCCTTTATGGCGCCGGCAATCGCGAGCTGATGCTCAACGTCGCGCGAATTCACCTTATGACCGCCGGCTCGGTGCGCGCACCGGGCGAAGCGGTCGGGATGCCCGCGCTCGAAGGCGCGATGGACGTCCTCGCCGAGGAGATGGGTATCGATCCGGTTGAACTGCGGCTGCGCAATATCCCCGAAGACGATCCTGAAGAGGGCCTGCCGTTCTCGTCGCACAAGCTGGCCGAATGCCTCAGGCAGGGCGCCGAGGCCTTTGGCTGGGACGCGGGTCCGCGCACGCCGCGGATGACGCGCGAGGGTGAATGGTGGGTCGGGACCGGGATGGCGAGCGCCGCCCGCGTTCACAATGTCGGCGAAGCCAAGGCGCGCGTCACGCTCAAGCCCGATGGCACCGCGCTGGTCGAAACCGACATGACCGATATCGGCACCGGGACCTATACGATCCTCGCGCAGATCGCAGGCGAGATGCTCGGCCTCGATACCGCCGACGTGCTGGTCGACCTTGGCGACACCCGCCACCCGCGCGGTCCGGGTTCCGGCGGCAGCTGGGGCGCGTCTTCGAGCGGCTCGGCGGTCTATGTGGCGTGCAAGGCCCTGCGCGAGGAACTGGCGTCGCGTGTCGGTGTGGCCGAGACCGAGCTCGACCTCGCCAATGGCCAGGTCGTCGGCGGCCAGACGCTGGTGCAATTGCTGGGTGGTGCTGAACTCGCGCAAGAAGGCCACTACGAGCCCGGCGCGATCGACGACGACTTTACCGCGGCGGGATTTGGCGCCTTCTTCGCACAGGTTCGGGTCAATCATTATACCGGCGAAACCCGGGTCGATCGCATGCTGGGCGCATTCGGTTTCGGCCGCGTGCTCAACCGCAAGACCGCGCGTTCGCAATGCCTTGGCGGGATTACCTGGAGCATCGGCGCGGCGCTGACCGAAGCGCTCGAATTCGATCCGCGCGATGGCCATCTGGTGAATTGCGATCTCGCCGAATACCATGTCCCGGTGCACCGCGACGTGCCCGATCTCGAGGTCATCATGGTCGAGGAACGCGATCCCGCGGCCAGTCCGATCCAGGCCAAGGGCATTGGCGAGCTGGGCATGTGCGGCGGCGCGGCGGCGATTGCCAATGCGATCTACCACGCCAGCGGCGCACGGCTGTTCGACTATCCGATGACCCCCGACCGCGTGCTGGCGTGCATGCCCGATTGATGCTGGCCGACCCGGCTCTCCATCTTTCCGCCGACGAGGACCATGCCGCGCTGGTCGCCGCCTGCGAACCCGGGGTCGGGCTGTGTACCATTGTCGGGATCGAGGGCAGCTTCTCGCGGCGGCTGGGCGCGCAACTCGCGGTGCTTCCCGATGGGACGACCGTAGGCAGCCTGTCCGATGGCTGTCTCGAAGCGCAACTCGCAACCGATATGCGCGGGCAGGCGGGCCCGCGCGTGATCCGCTACGGAAGCGGTTCGGCGATGGTGGATTTTCGCCTGCCGTGCGGCGGCGGGCTGGATATCCTGCTCGATCCTGCACCCGACCGCTTCGCATGTCGCGAGATCGTGCGAATGCTCGACAGCCGCCGCCCGGCCATACTCCCGCTGCCATCCCCGTCCCCGCTGGCTGAGCGTCGCTATCACCCGCGTCTCAAGATCGTGGCTTTCGGTGAGGGGCCAGAGCTCGACGCCTTTGCTCGGCTTGGGGACGCAATGGGACTGCATGTCGAGCTACATCGCAAAGACGACCTTACGCTCGGCTCGCCCGCGCCGCATGTCACGCTTGATCGCTGGACCGCCGCGCTGCTCCTGTTTCACGATCACGAATGGGAAGCCGCACTGCTCGAACAATTGACCTCGGGGCAGGCATTCTACATCGGCGCGCAGGGCGGCGAGAATGCGCGGATCGAACGCGCGTTGACGCTCGCCGCGCGCGGCGTGGACGAGCAGGCCATCGCGTCCATTCGCAGCCCGATCGGCCTGATCCCCTCGTGCAAGTCGCCCACCACGCTGGCGCTGTCCGCGCTGGCGGAGATCGTTGCCGAATATGAGCGATTGCGTGCCGCCGATTGACCCCGGGGTGGGCTTCATCCTGCTCGCGGCTGGCCGGGGACAGCGGTTCGGCCGCGACAAGCTCACCCAGGACTTCCGCGGCCAGCCGCTATGGTCGTGGGTCGCGCTGGCGGCGGAAGAAGCCGGGTTTGCGCAGCGATACCTTGTCAGCGGCCCGCATTCGGCCATCCCGGCGCGGAGCGGTTGGCATGCGGTGATCAATAACCGTGCCGCCGAGGGCATGGGGACGTCGATTGCAGCGGGCGTGCGTGCTGCACAGCACTGTTCGCGCGTGGTTATTGCGCTGGCCGACATGCCGCTGGTCGAGCCTGCCCATCTGCGCCTGCTGGCCGAATCCGTCGGCCCGGTATTCACCCGCTATGCCAGCGGCGTCGAAGGATCGCCCGCAGGCTTTCCGCGCAGCGTCTTCGACCGCCTCTGCGCCTTGCAAGGCGAGGCTGGTGCGCGGAGCCTGAGTTTGCCGGACGCAACCGCGATCACCCCGGCCAGCGCCACGGCGCTGGCGGACATCGATACGCCCGAAGACCTGCTCGCGCTTTCGTCGCGGCACACTGCCGGGCGCCGCTAACCCCTTCGGCCACCCCCTGTTCCCAGCTTAAACAATGATGGGTTGGGAGGCGGCGATGGGCTCCGCCCGTTAGCGGGGTGAAGCCAATCAAGGGGACCTGTTTTGCATATCGTATCGCTCGCACTCGGCGGCTGCCTGAAAGGCGAGCCGGTCCGGTACGGGATCACCGAAGATACGGGGGGGCACATCACCTACATCCTGGGCGAGATGGAAGCGCTTGCCCGGCGCGGCGATGTGGAAATGGCGGAAATCATTACACGGCGGTTCGACGATCCGCGGCTCGGGGCGATCCATGCCGAGGCCGAGGAATGGCTTGGTCCCAAGCTGGTCATACGGCGCATCGACAGCGGCAACCGGCGCTATCTGGCGAAGGAAGCGCTGAGCGCCGACCGCGCCGCCTTTACCGAGGCGCTGATTGCGGAACTGGGGCAGCGCGAGCGGTTGCCCGACCTCATCCACGCGCATTTCGCCGATGCAGCGGATGTGGCACGCAAGGTCGAAGACGCGCTGGGCATTCCCTTCATCTACACTGCGCATTCTCTCGGCATGGACAAGCGCCGGGCAATGGATACTCCTAGCGCCGCGCTCGAGGCGCGGATCGCGGAAGAGGACCGGGCGATCGCGGGTGCGCGGGCAATCATCGGTTCGTCGCGCGACGAATGCGAACGGCAGCTTGCGGCTTATCCTTCGGCCCGGATCGGCAAGATCCATCGCCTGATCCCGGGGATCGACCACAGCGCCGCGGGCGGGGAAATTTCGTCGGCGATCGAACTCGTTTCCGCGTTTCTGCGCGAACCGATGAAGCCCGTGGTGCTGGCGATCGCCCGCCCCGTCCACAAGAAGAACCTCGTCCGGCTCGTGGAAGCCTTCGGCAAGTCGCCTACGCTGCGCGAACAGTGCAATCTGGTGGTTCTCGCCGGGCTACGCGACGATCTGCAATCGGGCGAAGCGGAACAGCAGGATGTGCTGCGCGGTCTCGTCGATGCCATCGACCGCCATGATCTCTACGGCAAGGTCGCCTATCCCAAGTCGCACACGCGCCAGCAGGTCAAGGAACTCTATACTCTCGCCGCCCGGACGCGCGGCGTATTCGTCAATCCGGCGCTGATGGAGCCCTATGGCCTGACACTGGTCGAGGCAGCCGCGCACGGCGTGCCTGTCGTCGCCACCAAAATCGGCGGCCCGCAGGACATCGTCGGCGAGCTCGAGCATGGCTTGCTGGTCGACCCGGGGAGCGAAAACGAAATCGCCGAGGCGATCGAGCGATTGGTGACCGATCGCCGACTGTGGGAAACCTGCTCGCACAATGGACAGGCCAACAGCCGGGAGGTCAACTGGGATGCCTATGCGGGCGGCTTCATGGCAATCGCCAGGCAGGTCACCGCGCCAGCCACCGCGCTGCGCCCGAGACCTGCCCATTTGCTGGTCAGCGATCTCGACAACACGCTGACCGGGTGCGACCGCGGCGCGCTGCGCATCGGCCAGTTCTTCCAGCGGCAGGCGCAGTTCGGCTTCGTGATCGCCACCGGTCGCTCGATCGTGGAAGCGCGGCGGCTGGTGCGCGACTGGAAGCTGCCCGATCCGCGCGCCTGGATAACTTCGGTCGGCACCGAAATCTATGTCGAACGTGGCGGCGATCTGGTGCTCGACACCGACTATGCCAACGGCATCGGCTATGAATGGCATCCCACTGCCATCGACGAGGCGCTGGGCGATCTGCCGGATTTGATCCCGCAGGCGAGCTACGAGCAACGCCCCTTCAAGCGCAGCTACTTTGCCGGCTCGCCCGGGATGGCGGCGCAGGTCGAGGACCGGCTGCGCAGCCATGGCATTCCGGCGCGCGTGGTGTTCAGCCACGACCGCTTGCTCGATGTCCTGCCCCCCATGGCAGGCAAGGCAGCGGCGATGGGGCATGTTGCCCGCATGTTCGACGTGCCGGTCGAACAGGTCTTTGCGGCCGGCGACAGCGGCAATGACGAGGATATGCTGACCGCCTGCCAGAACGCGATCATGGTCGGCAATCACGCGGCGGAGATCGCCGCCTTGGCGAGGCGCCCCAATGTCTATCTGGCGCGGCGCAGCCACGCAGCCGGCACGCTCGAGGGCATTCTTGCACAGCACCGCGCGCAGCGGCTTCGCGAACGCCGGGATACGAGGATTTCAGCATGAGCATGACCGGACCCATCGGCTATTTCGTCCATCACCAGGGGCGCGGCCATGCCGAGCGCGCGGCGGCGATCGCCAATGAATTGATCGGGTCGCGCGGTGTGAGGCTGTTCTGCGCGCGGGACGACATCTTCCCCGCGCTCGACAAGCGGATCGAAATTCGGAAAATCCCCTCGCTATTCGAACCCACCGGGCAGGAAGCGCCCGCCATGGCCGCGCTCCCGATGCCCGAGACGGTTCACTGCGCCCCGCTCGGCTGGCCGACGATTACCGATGCCTTTGGCGCGATTTCGGGGTGGTTTGCGCAGGCCCGCCCCGCCCTCTTCGTGACCGATGTCTCCGCCGAACTGGGCCAGTTGGCGCGGCTGTGTTCGGTGCCGCATGTCGCGGTGCTCCAGCATGGCGAGCGCGGCGATGCCGGGCATCTCGCGGCCTATGACAGCGCGGTCGGCCTGCTGGCGCCCTATTCGGAACGGATCGAACAGCACGACCGCCCAGCCTATCTGCGCCGCAAGACGCACTATGCCTCGGGCGTGGGGATCGACTGTTCGCCGTTCCCCACCAAGCGCGAGGCGCGGCGCAAGCTCGGACTGGGCGAGGAGGACGAGATCGTGCTGGTCATCGCCGGCGGCGGCGGGGAAGGCACCCCGTCAACGCCGCTGACTCTGGGCGCGCGCGCCGAGCCCGAGGCCCGCTGGATCACCATCGGCAAGGTCCGCAGCGAATGGCACGAAACCCCGCCGGGCAATCTCGACCATCGCGGCTGGGTCGAAAACCCGCGCGACTGGATCGCCGCGGCGGACCGGGTCGTTTCGTCCTGCGGAAATACCACCGTCCATATGGTGCTGGCAGCGGGCAAGCCCTGGGTGGTCATCCCCGAATGGCGCTATTTCGACGAGCAGTTCTGCAAGGCCGAAGTGCTCGATCGCGAAGGGCTCGCAGCGGTATCGCGCCATTGGCCCTCGCACCCCGCCGCATGGGAGCGGCTGTGGACGGCCGCGGCGCTGATCGATGTCGAACAGCAGCGGGCGATCATCGAACCACGCCCGGCCCAGGCCGCAGCGGCCTGGCTCGACAGTCTCGCGACCGAGCTGTGGCAGGGGACGGAAGGCAAGCCCGCGCTGGAGATCGTGGCATGAAGATATCGGTATGCACGCTCGCGCATGGGCGCGAAGACCATCTGCGCAATCTGGTCAGCGGATTGAACCATTCGCGCCGCCCGCCTTGCGAACTGGTGGTCGCGGTCATGCAGGACAACCGCTACGATCTTCCGAGCACAAGCTTCCCGGTCCGGCAGGTATTGCTGGGGAGCCAGGGCATCTGCCTCGCGGAGGCGAGGAACACCGCCGCCGAACATGCGCGCGGCGAATTGCTGATCTTCCTCGATGTCGACTGCATCCCCGCGCCGGGATTGATCGAGGACTATGCCGCCGCCTCTGCCTTCAACGAAGGCGTGCTGATGGGCGAGGTCGGCTATCTCCCGCAGGGCGCGACCGAGCAGGGTATCGACTATGCGCAGTTCGAACAGCTCGCGGTCACGCATCGCGACCGCGCCGGTCCGCCGCGCGGGATGGTCGGGCACTGCGGCGACTACCGCTGCTTCTGGTCGCTCAATTTTGCGCTGCCCGCCGCAACCTTCCGCGACCTCGGCGGGTTCGATCCGCGCTATGTCGGCTATGGCGGCGAGGATACCGATTTCGGTCGCACGATTGCGGCGCATGACGTGCCGCTGTGGTGGGCGCGCGGGGCGAAGGCCTATCACCAATATCACAAGCATCACATGCCGCCGGTGCACCATCTCGACAGCGTGGTCGCCAATGCGCAGGTTTTTGCCGAGAAATGGGGCGAGCCGACGATGCAGCACTGGCTTCGCGCGTTCCGCCTCATGGGGCTGATCGAGCCCGATGGAAACGGCGGCTGGATCAAGCTGCGCGAACCGGGCGAAGCGCATTTCGCACTCACCCGGCAGCAGGAACACCAGCCTTATGCGAGCAGTTCGGTCGTGCTCGAAGAGCTCGAGGCCCAGGCGAGCCGCGGCAAGGAAGCGAGCCGGGCCCCGGCGATGACCTTGGCGTAGCAACGCTCGTAGCCTGCGATCATCGCTTCGATCGAGAGCATGCTGGTCGCCCGTTCGCGGCACGCGGCGCGATCGATCGAACCAAGCCGCCGGATGGCATGCGCCAACGCGCCGACATCGCCGCCTTTGACCAGGATCCCGCAGTCTCCGACGACTTCGGACAGCGCCCCGCGATTGAACCCTGCGACGGGCGTGCCGCAGGAGAGTGCTTCTGCCGCCACCAGGCCGAACGGTTCGTCCCACAAGGGCGTGACCAGCGCGCCCCGGGCCTGCGCGACTTCCTGTCGCAGGTGTTCGGCGGACCGGTGTCCGTGAAATTCGATCCCCCCGTCGAGGAACGGTTCTACCTTGGCGGCGAAATAAGCAGCATCTTCGACCGGCCCGAAAATCTTCAGCCGTGCCCGCGCTTTGCGCGCCGCCTGGATCGCTTCGGCCAGTCCCTTGTCGGGGACGATGCGGCCTACCCATGTCAGATAGTCGCCCGGCTCACCCGCGGGCACCCAGCGGTCAGTATCGATGCCGTTGGGGATCACCTCGAGATCGGGACACCCGCGGTCGGCCCATAGGGATTGCTGATCGCGCGAGGTCACGGTGAAGCCGATATTCGGCTGCGCGCGCGCCGCTTCCACGGCATCGAACATCGTCCCGAAGGGCGGGACATGCTGCGAGGTTACGCAGGGAATTCCCGCTTGCGCGCACCAGGCGATGATCTCGGGAAACAGCGAGTTGTTATGGACCACATCATACCCGCCCCCGCCGATCTTCAGCAGCACGCGCTCGAAGGCGGCACGCTGGTAGGCAGCGAGTTCGCTGGTGCCGCGATAGACGCGCCAGGGCAGCACCTCGTCATAGGGCGCCGCACAGATCGGTACCAGATTCTCGTCATGCGACCCTTCGGCGGCGAAGAGATCGACCTCGTGCCCGGCTGCGCGTAGCCCGCGGCACAGCATGTCGCAATGCGCCTCCATCCCGCCGCCGAAGGGTTCGGCGATGGCATGGCGGATATGGGCGAGGACCGCGATTTTCATGGGCGGATCGGGCTGTTGAAAGACATGACAGGCAAACGCACCATGAGCCGCGCTTCGGCAAAGCTAACATTTATGCAATGTGCTACCGGAACGGCGGACACGGCATTGCATTTTGTCGACAGGAGGACACGATGGCGCTCACCGACGAGCTGGACCGCTATCCCAAGACCGGACGGTTCCTGACCGGGCGCTTGCGGCACGACATGACCGATGCCGAGAAGTCCGAACTCGAAGGTCTGGTCGCGCGGACGCTGACGCTGCAGGACGGCGAGCGGCTGATCGCGCGCGGCGAGGAATGCGATTGCTCCACGCTGTTGATCGACGGCTTCGTCCTGCGCACGCTGGAAAGCGAGGACCGGCGCTATGCGGTGAGCTTTCACGTGCCGGGGGATTTCGTCGACCTGCATTGCTTCGCGCTCAAGCGGCTCGATCACAACATCGATTGCGTGGGTTCGGTGAAACTCGGCCAGGTGCCGCATGCGGCGATCGCGGAGGTGATGGCGAACCGCCCGCATCTGGCGCGCCTGTTCTGGTTCTCGACCCTGCTCGACGCGGCGATGCATCGCGAGTGGATCATGAAGCTCGAACAGCTCACCGCTCCCAAGCGCATTGCGCATATCTTCGCCGAAATCTGGCGCCGGCTCGAAATGGTCGGCATCGGCTATGCCGATGGCTTCGAGACCCCGCTGCGGCAAAGCGACATTGCCGATATGTGCGGTGCGACCTCGATCCACACCAACCGCGCGCTGGCCGACCTCAGGAAGAACGGCCTGGCCGATTTCCAGCGCGGCAAGGTACGGATTGCGGACCGCACAAGGCTGGAGGCCTATGCCGGCTTCAACCCCGATTACCTGTATGGCGACGGCGCCTTGTCGCTGCGCGAATTCGCGTGAGCCACTGCCCCAATCGCTTCGTGTTCGTCGCCGGGCTGCATCGGACCGGAACGAGCCTGCTGGCGCGTATTCTCGGCGCGCATCCGGCGGTCGGCGGAATCGAAGGCGCGCCGGTGCCCGAGAACGAGGGATGCTATCTGCAGGGCGGTATCCCGCATACCGCATGCGACGGCCGACCGGGGCACTATGCGACCGACCCGCGCCAGCATCATACCGAAAGGTCGCGCTGGAATACGCTGGAAACGCAGCGGCGTATGCTGTCGGACTGGTCGCCATGGCTGGACCGGGGCAAGCCCTGGTGGCTCGAGAAATCGCCGGTGAACCTCACCCGGATGCGCTTGTACCAGCAGCTGTTTCCCACCTCGCAATTCATCGTGATCCTGCGCCATCCCGAAATGATGGCGGCAGCGCTGGCGAAATGGGTCGATCACGAACCGGACGCGCTCATGCGCTACGCGCTCGATGCCTATGATCTCGTGGCCGCAGACCTGCCATACCTGCATGCCGCGCTGGTCATTCGCTACGAGGATCTCGTCGCCCGCCCTGATGTTACGCGGCAGGCGCTGTTCGCCTTTCTCGACCTCGCCGATCACGACCCCGGCATTGCACTGCGCAATGGCAATGCCGACTATGCAGCCGCACACCGCGCGACCGGCAACCTCGCGGGGCGCCTCACAAACTGGGGCTATGGCGCCGGGGGAAAGGTCGCGGACTTCACCCCGCTCTGCGCGCATCCCCTGCGGCGGGTCGAGGAAGCAACCGCGCGGGTCTTGACCGCGCAAGCAGGCGAAAAATGATGCCCGGGCGCAAAAAGAACAGAAAGCTAACATGCGTTAATAGACGGTGTTTGCGCGACTTGCTTTACCGCGCGCGATGAACGGGACCACCGAACTCCTGGGAACGGCAAGCTTCCCCCTGACCGGCAATTTCCTCGCCGGACGCCTGCGTCACAACCTCAGCCTCGACGATCTGCAATATATCGAGGGGCTGGTGGAGAGCGTCGAGGAGCATGACGACGGTGCGCGTCTGCTGTCCCGCGGCATCAAGACCGATCGCAGCACGATCCTGATCGAGGGATACATCTTCCGCACCATCGAGAGCGGCAACAAGCGGTTCATCACCGGCGTCCATGTCCCGGGCGATTTCGTCGACCTGCACGGCTTTGCACTCAAGCGGCTCGATCACAATATCGACGCGGCGGGCAAGGTAAAGGTGGGTTCGGTCAGCCATGAGACGCTGCGCACGGTGATGCGCGATCGGCCGGGCGTGGCGCGGGCAATGTGGTTTGCCACGCTGCTCGACGCGGCGATCCATCGCAAATGGATCCAGACGCTGGAGCAGCTCGACGCGCCGCGGCGCATTGCGCATCTCTATGCCGAATTGCATACCCGGCTGGAACTGGTCGGGCGCGGCGTAACGCGCGCGCTGCGGACCCCCTTCACCCAGTTCGACATGGCCGATATGTGCGGGGTGAGCGCGATCCACGCGAACCGCGCCGTGGGCAAGTTACGCGAGCTGGGCATTGCCGAAATCCGGCGCGGCGATCTGTACACCAACGACTGGGCCGCGCTGAAACGCTATGCGCAGTTCGACCCCGATTACCTTTATGGCAACGGGCCGCTGAAGGTGAAGGAAGACTGGGACTAGTCTTTCAGGTCATCCGGGCAGTGAACGTCGGACAATGCCTCGGCATCGCCCCAGCGCACATCCTGGCGCGGGATCACCGACAGTTCGCCATTGGTTTCGAGCACCACCCAATTGGCATCGGCGTTGGCGGTGATACCGTTCTGCCGCAATGCGGACCTGATCTCTTCCTCCGAAATCCGCGTACGCTCCATCGCGTCGCGCAGATAGTCGCCCTTGTGCGTCAGCAGCGTCGGCTCGGCCTTGACGACTTCGGCAGCGGTCTCGCTTTGCTGGACCATCCGCGTGGTCAGATACTGGCAGGCTGCCAGCACGATGATCGCGGTCACCGCATCGAGCGTCGCGACATTGCGCAGCAGGATGCCGCTCGCAGCCAGGCTGCCGACCGCGACATTGATGATCCAGTCGAAATTGTTGAGCTCGCTGGTCGTGCGTTTGCCGACCAGGCGCACCATGATGATGATCAGGACGTAGAAGAGAAAGGCATTGCCGGCGATTTCGAGCATCCGGGGCCAGCCGGACCAGAAATTGATGGCCTCAGCCACTCGCGCTCACCTCATAGTCGATCGGCCTGAACGATCCGCCGTTGGAATCGTAGGCCGAACAGGCGGTAAGACCGATGATCAAATCCATCTCCGCGCGCATGACGATCGTGTCGCCCGGCTCGCTCAGCGGCGGCTTGACCGTCAGCACACCGCTCTCGCCATCGACCGGGACATTCATGAACAGGTTGAATGCGGTCGGAATGTCGTCCGGCCCGATGCCATAGGGCTCCAGCGCCTCGGCCAGATTGCCGAAGCAGCCGCGATGGAGCGGCTTGTCGGGATAGAAATGCCGGAACGTGTCTTCCGAACACGGGGTCAGCAGGAAATCATGCTGTTTGACCGTATCCGACGTGATCGTCAGCATCGGGTTCGATCGGTTCGACCACAGGCGGTGCCCCCGCCCAAGCCGGATGGTTTCTTCATAATCGAAGGTGCGCCCGTTGGAGATGACTTCGCGGACGTCCTGCGCGTTATAAGCCAGCAGGTCGGAAACCTGGCTGCCTTCGGGATCGCAGACGGTGAGCTGCGCGCCTTTCGGCAGTTCGAACGCCACGCCGCTGCGCGGTTCTATGCGGTTCATTGCTTCTCCATTCGGGGATCGCGAAACGGGCAGGTCCAGTCGTCATCGACGGCCCGGCCGCTATATTGACGCGCTTCGCTGCTCTCGCCGTGGCGGGCGAGCATCGGGTTGATATCGCCTGCCAGAGTGCGGTCGCGCTCGAGGATTGCCTCGCGCATGCGCTCGTACCGCCCGTCCTCGCGCAGCGCTTCGAACTGGTTGTGCAGGTTGAAGACCATCGTCGGATAGGCAAAGCGCCGCGCGGGGCGCGAGGCATGCGGGTGCAGGCCGACGACGAAATAGGCTTCGCCGCCGAAGCTGAGCGAGAAATGCGGATCGGTCGGATCGGGGCTGACGCTGGGATCGTAGCTCTGGCCGAGCCATTTGTCCTTTTCGGCAAAGGACTGGAGCCGTTCCCACAACAGGCTTTCATATTCGCTCTCGTCGAGCGAGCCGGGTTGCTCGAACACCACCGCCATGCTGCGCAGGCCTTCGGGATCGTTGCGGTACCGCTCGGCCCATTCGATAAGCCGGTCGTGGATCCGCAGATCGTCCCAGCCGCTGCGCATGTCGTGCGCGACGAGCACGTCGAGCAGGTCGCGCGCCTGGGCCGATTTTGCACCGACGCAGGGGAACGCCGTATCGGCGATATGCGCGCGGAACTGTGCTTCGATATCGCGGGCGACGCTATCGTCGACCGCTAGAACGCCGGGCTTCATTGCGACGACACTCCTTCGGGCACGAACTGAAGGCTGGTGTCCTTCGTGCGGCCCATCGACCAATTGGCTTGCAGGCGAACCTTGGGATTGGGGGCGCACCAGATTTCGCCCGACCCGTCGAGCGCGGTGACCCAGATCAGATTGTGTTCGACGCCATAGTCGATCACGGCAAAGGCCAGCCCCGCACCCTTGTCGGTCACCAGCACCGGAAGCGGTGGATTGAGTTGCGTGAACACCGGAAACCTCGCGTTAAGCCCATCAGACGGCCGCAGGGCCCGCGCGCCGCGCCAGCCCCACGTATGCAACCACGCGCCCGATCGGACGCGCGTATCACTACCGGCCCAACGCATTTGCGCGCTCGTTGATCCGAGACTGACATGCGTTAGCTTGCACCCGAAACGGGTAGGCACCCCTATCGCGAGGCCATCCGGCACGAGTGTGAAGGCCGTTTGGCTTTCCCCGGCCGCCGCGCTAGGCCGCGCGCAAACCGATATCGAAGGACGGGTTTCATCACGCCATGATCAGCGACGACAGGATTATTCTCGGGCTGCTCGCCCTCGTACTGGGTTTCGTATTCGCCACGCGCGACCGGCCCGGCTGGCAGCGCTTCTACGTCTTCGTGCCGATCATCCTGGTCTGCTATCTCGTCCCCAGCCTGATGACGACCTTCGGGCTGATCGATGTGTCCGAAAGCAATCTGTGGCCGGTGGCGAAGGATTATTTCCTGCCTGCCGCGCTGTTCCTGATGACGCTGTCGATCGACATCAAGGGGATCCTCGGTCTCGGCAACAAGGCGATCATCATGTTCCTGACCGCCACGGTGGGCATCGTCCTCGGCGGGCCGCTGGCGCTGTGGATCGTGGCGCAGTTCGAACCTTCGATAATCGGTTCGGGCGATACGGCCGCCTGGCGCGGGCTGGCGACGCTGGCGGGAAGCTGGATCGGCGGCGGCGCCAACCAGACCGCCATGCTCGAGGTCTATGGCTACCCGCTCGAAGGCTTCGCCGCGCTGCTCGCGGTCGACATCATCGTGGCGGAAATATGGATGGTGTTCCTGCTCTATGGCGCGGGCGCGCATGAACGCGTCGACAAATGGCTGGGCGCGGACAGTTCGTCGATCGCCCGCCTGCGCGACACGATGGCCGATTACACTGCAAGCATCGAACGCGTCGCCAAGGCCAATGACTATGTCCTGCTGTTCGGTGTGACCTTCGCCATTGTCGGGCTCGCGCACCTGCTCGGCGGCTGGCTCGGCGGCTGGTTCGCCGCGATGCAGGGCGAGGACGCCACGCTGGCGAGCGAATTCTTCTGGGTCGTGGTCATCGCCACCACCGCGGGTCTCGCCGCCAGCTTCACCCGCGCCCGCGAGCTCGAAGGGATTGGCGCGAGCAAGTTCGGCGTGTTGTTCATCTTCCTGCTGGTGGCGGTGATCGGCACGCGGATGGACGTGACCAAGATTGCCGATGCGCCCGCCTTCATGGCGATCGGCTTCATCTGGATGCTGTTCCACGTCATCCTGCTGCTGAGCGTGGCCAAGATCATCAAGGCGCCGTTCTTCTTCGTCGCGGTGGGCAGCAAGGCGAATATCGGCGGCGCGGCGTCGGCGCCGGTGGTGGCGGCGGCGTTCCACCCCGCGCTTGCCCCCGTCGGCGTGCTGCTGGCCGTGCTCGGCTATGCGCTGGGGACCTATGGCGCGATCCTGTGCGCGCAGATGATGGCGGCGGTCGGCTAGCCGCGCGCGGCAAAGGTTTCACCCGATACCGGTTGCTTTCGGACCTTGCGCGCGTATGGGCCGTTGCAAAGAAAAGAGAGGAACTTTCATGCGTCAGCTTGACCATTTCATCGTCGGCGGAGCGAGCGCTCCCGCGGCCCGCACCCACAAGATCTGGAACCCCTCGACGGGCGAAGTCCAGGCCGAGGTTCCGCTGGGCGACGCCGCCTTGCTCGACCGCGCGGTCGCCGCCGCCAAGAAGGTCCAGCCCGAATGGGCGGCGACCAATCCGCAGCGCCGCGCGCGGGTGATGTTCGAATTCAAACGGCTGGTTGAAGCCAACAAGCAGGAACTGGCCGAACTGCTCGCCAGCGAACACGGCAAGGTCGTGGACGATGCGCATGGCGATGTGCAGCGCGGGCTCGAGGTCATCGAATATGCCTGCGGCATCCCGCAGGCGCTGAAGGGCGAATATTCGCAAGGCGCTGGCCCCGGCATCGATGTCTATTCGATGCGCCAGCCGCTGGGCATCGGCGCGGGCATCACCCCGTTCAACTTCCCCGCCATGATCCCGATGTGGATGTTCGGCATGGCGATCGCGGTGGGCAACGCCTTCATTCTCAAGCCGTCCGAACGCGATCCCAGCGTGCCGATCCGGCTGGCCGAACTGTTCGTCGAGGCCGGCGCGCCCGAGGGGCTGCTGCAGGTGGTGCATGGCGACAAGGAAATGGTCGATGCGATCCTCGATCACGAGGATATCGCCGCGGTCAGCTTCGTCGGGTCGAGCGATATTGCGCATTACGTCTACAAGCGCGGCGTCGCTGCGGGCAAGCGCGTCCAGGCGATGGGCGGCGCGAAGAACCACGGCGTCGTCATGCCCGATGCCGATCTCGACCAGGTGGTGGGCGATCTCGCGGGGGCCGCCTTCGGCTCCGCGGGCGAACGCTGCATGGCGCTGCCAGTGGTCGTGCCCGTGGGCGAAGACACCGCCGAGAGGCTGCGCGAAAAGCTGATCCCCGCGATCAATGCGCTGCGCATCGGCGTTTCGACCGATCCCGACGCGCATTACGGCCCCGTCGTCACGCCCGAGCACAAGGCGCGGATCGAACAGTGGATCGACACCGCCGAACAGGAAGGCGCCGAAGTCGTGATCGACGGCCGCGGGTTCACGCTGCAGGGGCACGAGAAGGGCTTCTTCGTCGGCCCGACGCTGCTCGACCGCGTGACCACCGACATGGAAAGCTACCGCGAGGAAATCTTCGGACCCGTCCTGCAAATCGTGCGTGCCGACGATTTCGAGCATGCACTGCGGCTGCCGAGCGAGCACCAGTATGGCAATGGCGTCGCCATCTTCACGCGCAACGGCCATGCGGCGCGCGAATTCGCGCACCGGGTGAATGTCGGCATGGTCGGGATCAACGTTCCGATTCCCGTCCCCGTCAGCTATCACAGCTTCGGCGGATGGAAACGTTCGGGCTTCGGCGACACCGACCAGTATGGCCAGGAAGGCCTGAAGTTCTGGACCAAGGCCAAGAAGGTCACCCAGCGCTGGCCCGATGGCGGCGGCGACGGATCGAACGCCTTCGTCATCCCTACTATGGGGTAAGCGCCGCGCCAGGCGAACTTGGGAGAGAAACGATGAACCGCATACTGTTCCCCGCCGCCTTGCCGCTCGCGGTACTGCTCGCGGCCTGTTCGGGCGGATCGGACGAGGCGGCCGCGCCCGACCCTGCCGAAACGATGATGCCGGTCGAACCCGATGGCGGGATCGGCGACGGCGCCGGACCTCCCGGACCTGTCGTTGCAGAAACCATCCCCGCCGCTTTCCGCGGCGTGTGGGATTATGTCGAGGGAAGCTGCGATCCGGCATCCGACATGCGGGTCGAAATCGGCCCCGAGACCATGCAGTTCTACGAATCGCATGGCGATGTGACCGGGGTCGAAGTCGGCAGCCCGCAAGACATCGTCGTTTCGCTGGCGATGGAAGGCGAAGGCGAAACATGGGAAATGGTGCGCAAGTTCACGCTGACGGACGGTGGACGCACGCTGACCCCCGCGGCTGTCGGTGAAGAGCAGTTCGAGCCGATGCCGCTGAAGAAATGCGAATAGGAGTGTTGCCATGCGTACCCTGATCTTCACCGCACTTGCCCTGCCCCTGGCCGCCTGCACCGGCTATTCCGAACCCGCACCGCCCGCCCCGCCTCGCGACGCCATGTTCGGGGCCTGCGACGCAGCTCCCGCGCAGGCGCACGTCGGCCGTGAAGCGACCGAGGAAGCAGGCGCCGCGATCCTCGCGGAAAGCGGCGCCGAAGTGCTGCGCTGGGGCCCGCCCAATTCGGCATGGACGATGGATTACCGCACCAACCGGGTAAACGTGCGCTATGACGAAGCGCGGCTGATCACCGAGATCACCTGCGGATGACGCGCCGCCGCGCCTTCACCGGCTCCCCGTTCGAAGCGCAGTTCGGCTTCGCCCGCGCGGTACGTGACGGCAACCGCATCCTCGTCGCCGGGACCGGACCGATCGAAGACGACGGCAGTTCCACCCCGGGCGGCGCCGCGGCCGAGGCCGAACGCTGTTTCGTGCTCATCCTGCGCGCGATCGAGGAACTGGGCGGAAGCGCGAAGGATGTCGTGCGCACGCGGATGCTGTTGACCGATCCGGCCGACCAGGAAGCGGTCGGCGAAGTCCACGCGCGCTTCTTTGGCGAGGCCCCGCCCACCGCAACGATGGCAGGTGTGGCCTGGCTGTGCCGACCGGAATGGAAAGTCGAAATCGAGGCCGAAGCAATCATCGAAGGCTGACCGCCGCAGCCCTTTTCACCTCCCCTCACCACCGCTAGGTCACCCGCCATGACAGGACAATTCCAGCTTACCGAAGAGCAGTTCGCGATCCAGGAAGTGGCGCAGCGCTTTACCGCCGACAACATCACGCCACATGCCGGAGAATGGGACCAGACCTCGCATTTCCCGGTCGATGTGATCAAGCAGAGCGCCGAGCTCGGCTTCGGCGCGATCTACGTATCCGAGGAAGCCGGCGGTATTGGCCTGGGGCGGCTGGAGGCGGCGCTGATCATGGAAGCCATGGCCTATGGCTGCCCTGCGACCAGCTCGTTCATCTCGATCCATAACATGGCCGCGTGGATGATCGACCGCTTTGGCGGCGAGGAACTGAAGGGCCGCTACCTGCCCGAGCTCGTCACCATGGAGAAGATCGCCAGCTATGCGCTGACCGAACCCGGCAGCGGATCCGACGCGGCGGGGCTCAAGACCAGCGCCAGGCTCGACGGCGACCACTACGTGCTCAACGGCACCAAGCAGTTCATCTCGGGTGCGGGATTCAACGATGTCTATGTCACCATGGTTCGCACGGGCGAGCACAAGACCAAGGGCATCACCTGCCTGGTGATCGACAAGGACACGCCGGGCGTGTCCTTCGGCAAGCCGGAGAAGAAGCTCGGCTGGAATGCCAGTCCGACCGCGCAGCTGATCTTCGAGGATGCACGGGTGCCCGTCGCCAACCGTGTCGGCCCCGAAGGCGACGGCTTCCGCTATGCCATGATGGGGCTCGACGGCGGCCGCCTGAACATCGGCGCCTGCTCGCTCGGCGGGGCGCAGCGCTGTCTCGACGAGGCGGTGAATTACACCAAGGAACGCCAGCAGTTCGGCCAGGCGATTGCCGATTTCCAGAACACGCAGTTCGTGCTCGCCGACATGGCGACCGAATTGGAAGCGGCGCGCGCGCTGCTCTATCTCGCGGCCGCAAAGGTCACCGACAACGCGCCCGACAAGAGCAAGTTCTCCGCCATGGCCAAGCGGCTGGCGACCGATAGCGGCAGCAATGTCGTCAACAATGCGCTGCAGCTGTTCGGCGGCTATGGCTATCTGAAAGAATACCCCATCGAACGCTTCTGGCGCGACCTGCGCGTCCATTCGATCCTCGAAGGCACCAACCAGGTCATGCGCATGATCGTGGGCCGGGAGATGCTACGCCAATGACCGAAACCGTCGACATTCACACCCACGCCCATGGCCGCACCGGCCATATCTCGCTCAACCGCCCCAAGGCGCTGCATGCGCTGACGCTCGACATGTGCCACGCGATGAGCGCGGCGCTCGCCGATTGGGCGGGCGACGACGGTGTCGAGGCCGTCATCCTCGACCATGCCGAGGGGCGCGGCTTCTGCGCAGGGGGCGACATCAATCTCCTGCGCCATTCCGCGCTCAACGATGGCGGGAAGAGCGGGCGCGAATTCTTCCACGACGAATACCGGCTCAACCACCAGATGTTCGAATACGGCAAGCCGATCGTGGCCTTCATGGATGGCATCACCATGGGCGGCGGCGTCGGAATCGCGCTGCCGTGCAAATATCGCGTCGCGACCGAGAACACGCGCTTTGCCATGCCCGAAAGCGGCATCGGCCTGTTCCCCGACGTGGGTGGCGGCTGGCACCTGTCGCGGCTGGGCGGGCGGCTCGGCCAGTTCCTCGCGCTGACCGGTGCGCGGCTCGACGGTGCGGAATGCGTCTGGGCGGGTGTCGCCACGCATTACCTGCCTGCCGAGAAACTCGCCGAAGCCAAGGCCCGGATTATCGAGCATCCCGACCGGATCGGCGGTATCCTGTCCGAACTTTCCACCACCCCGCCGCCCGCGCGGCTGGAAGAGAATGCCGCGCTGATCAAGAAACACTTCGCTTCGGATCGCTATGAGGACATCCTCGCCAGCCTCGAGGCAGACGACAGCGAATGGGCGGCGAAGGAGCTCGCCACGCTGCGCGGCAAGAGCCCGCAAACCTGCAAGGTTGCGCTGCGCCAGCTGAGCGAGAGCGAACAGCTCGGCAGCTTCGCCGACAACATGCGCATGGAATATCGCATCGCCAGCCGCGTGCTGACCCGGCCCGATTTCGCCGAGGGCGTGCGCGCGGTGATCGTCGACAAGACGAACGACCCGCAATGGGATCCCGCAGCGCCCGAGGACGTGAGCGAAGAACTGATCGACAGCATCTTCGCCCCGCTTCCCCAGGGCGAGGAATGGACGCCGCTCGAACGGTGATATCCGTCGCCCCTGCGCAGGCAGGGGCCCATACGCCGTTGCAGTTCCGCGCGGCCGACAAGTCATCTAGGCTCCTGCCTTCGCAGGAGAGACGTGGAGAGAACATTGGCTTACGAAACCATCACCGTCGAACAGCGGGACGCGGTCACGCTGATCACGCTCAACCGTCCCAAGGCGCTCAACGCGCTCAACAGCACGATCCTCGCGGAACTGACCGAGGCCTTCGCCGCCTATGAAGCGGACAAGAGCCAGCTTTGTGCAGTCCTGACCGGTTCGGGCGACAAGGCTTTCGCCGCGGGCGCGGATATCAAGGAAATGAGCGAGAAGGCCGCGGCCGATTTCTACCTCGAGGATTTCTTCAGCCCCTGGACGAGCGAGATCGTCAAGAAAACGCGCAAGCCGTGGATCGCGGCGGTCAATGGCTTCGCACTGGGCGGCGGCTGCGAGCTCGCCATGATGGCCGATTTCATCATCGCCAGCGAAAACGCCAAGTTCGGCCAGCCCGAGATCAAGCTGGGCGTTGCGCCGGGCATGGGCGGATCGCAGCGTCTGACCAGGGCGGTCGGCAAGTCGAAGGCGATGGAAATGTGCCTGACCGGCCGGATGATGGATGCCCAGGAAGCCGAGCGCAGCAATCTGGTCGCGCGCGTCGTGCCGCATGACACGCTGCTCGACGAAGCGCTGAAAACCGCCGCGCAGATCGCCAGCATGCCGCCGATGGCCGCGATCGCGAACAAGGAAATGGTCAATGCGGCCTTCGAAACCAGCCTCGACCAGGGACTGATCATCGAGCGCCGCATTTTCCAGATCCTCGCCGCGAGCGAGGACAAGGCCGAAGGCATGGCCGCCTTCGTCGAGAAGCGCGAAGGCAAGTGGAAGGGGCGGTAAGCCACTGGTGCAAAAGCACCGCTTTCCTACGCCCCCGCGAAACTGTTAAGTCCGTTTCCGGCTGGGGGCCGCCGTCTGGGCCGGGGGGGGCGTCATATTGGCAAGCTGTCGCCTTCGCCCCAAAAATCTACCAGAATTCAGCATCTTGCGATGTTGGATTGGGGCGACACACTGTCGCCTTTGTCGCCCCAATGTCGCCAGGGCACAGCAATTTGCGAGAGGATAGATCATGAAAATCGCCTTTATCGGCCTCGGCAATATGGGTGGCGGGATGGCCGCCAACCTCGTCAAGGCCGGGCATGCCGTGAATGCCTTCGACCTGTCCGAAGAGGCGCTGGCGACGGCCGAGGCCAATGGCTGCACGCCCTTCACCGATGCCGCCAAAGCCGTTCAGGGTGTCGACGGTGTCGTCACGATGCTGCCCAATGGCGGTATCGTGAAGTCGGTCTATGAAGGCAGTGTGATCGGCAAGGCGCCCGCGGGCGCGGTGCTGCTCGATTGCTCGACCATCGACGTTGCCACCGCGAAGGAGGTCATCGCCAAGGCCGAGGCAGCCGGTTACGACATGGTCGACGCGCCCGTCTCGGGCGGGATCGCGGCGGCGAATGGCGGCACGCTGACCTTCATGGTCGGCGGCACCGAGAAAGCGTTCAAGCGCGCCGAAGAGGTGCTCAACGCGATGGGCAAGGCGGTGATCCACGCGGGCGACGCAGGCGCGGGACAGACCGCCAAGATCTGCAACAACATGCTGCTCGCCATCTCGATGATCGGCACCGCCGAGGCAATGAAGATGGCCGAGAAGCTCGGGCTCGATCCGCAGAAGTTCTACGAGATCAGTTCGCAGTCCTCGGGCTATTGCTGGTCGCTCAATGCCTACACCCCGCTGCCCGGCGTCGGCGTCGAAAGTCCGGCGGACAAGGATTACCAGGGCGGCTTCGCCACCGGACTGATGCTCAAGGATCTCAAGCTGGCGATGGAAGCGGCCGAGACCGCAGATGCCTCGACCCCGCTGGGTCGCCACGCGAAGGAGCTTTACGAGCAATTCGCCGAGGACAATGCGGGGCTCGATTTCAGCGCGATCATCAAGACGCTCTGATCTCCTCCAGCACCCGCGCGAGCCATTCGCGCGGGGCCGTGCGCCGCCCCACGTCGGCCACGAATTCCTGCCCGCGCGCCACGCTCTTGAGCCGTCCGCCACGCAGCCAGCGGTCGGCGCGGTCGTGATAGCTCAGCCCCCCGCGCTTCAACCATGCGGGGCGCTGCCATAGCGAAGGCGGCCCCCCAGGCACGGTGAGACGCAGCGCATCGCTCGCTTGCCGGGCTTCCACGCCGGGGCCTGCATAGATCACGTCGTTGCGCGCATGGAGCGCCAGCGCATGCGGATGGCCGCGCTCGACCAGATAGTCGGGTGCGCCACGTGTAAGATCGACGATCTCCGCGACTTCGAGATAGCCGAAAATCCGGTGGTGGAGATCGCCGCCTTCCTCGCGGAAGAGGCCGAAGAACAGGAACACATCCCCCGGCCCCACGCCCCGGTTCGCCAGATGGGTCTGTGCCGCACCGCATTGGCCGAACAGGCAGGTGCCATCGGCGAGGAACATCGGGTCGTGGTGGCACAGCGTCCCCGCATCGAACCGCCCGCGGCTGGCACGCGCGGCATGTTCGCCCAGCCCGAGATCGCCATAGGTGGTGCACGAGGCGGTGCCTGCGGGGATCGGCAGGCTGACCGGCCGACTCTCGACGATCGGCGACGGGCCGCCGCCCGAGGCGCTGTCGAACCCTTTGCGGGAGAAGATAATTCGCACGCCATCCCCGTGCCTTAAGCGCGCGACAGTGACAACCGCGCCATTCGGCCCTATTTGCGCGCCCATGACACAAGACAACAATGGCAAGGTCACCGCGCTGATCATGGCGGGCAAGCGGTCGGGCGTGCTCGATCCACTCGCCGAGCGCGCCAATGTGGCCCAGAAATGCGTCGTTCCCGTCGGCGGCATGCCGATGATCGAGCGCGTGGTGATGAATGTCGCCGCCAGCCCGCGCATCGGCGAAATCCGTGTCGTGGCGCATGAAGCCGACGAGATCGCCGCAATCCCGTCGATCGCCAAGCTCCAGGCCGAGGGCCGGCTGGTGTTCAAGCCGGGCGCATTCAATCTCGTCGACAGCGTCTTTGCCGGGGCCGAGGGTGCGGCTTACCCGATCCTCATCACTACTGCCGACAATTGCCTCTGGCTGCCCGAGGATTTCACCGAATTTGCCGACAAGGCGATTGCCAGCGGTGCGGGCGCTGCGGCTGCGCTGGCGCACAAGGAAGACGTTCAGGCCGCGGACCCCGAAGGGCAGAAGAAGTTCTACGAATTTTCCGATGGCGGCTATTCCAACTGCAATGCTTACTGGATCGGCAGTCCGCAGGCGCTTGCGGCGGCCGAGATCATGCGCGGCGGCGGGCAGTTCGTGAAATTCCCGAAGCGCATTGCCAAGGCTTTCGGCGTGATCAATCTGATCCGCTTCTTCCTCGGCTGGGGCACCAAGGAAAAGCTCTTCGCGCAGGTTTCGCGCCGGTTCGGGTTCTCTATGGTGCCGATCGAGATGAGCCACGGGCACTGCGCTATCGATGTCGATAACGAGCGGACGTTCCAGGTCACCGAAAAGCTGCTGACCAAGCGGCTCGCCACCATCTGACGCCGCCGGCCGGACGATGCATCGCCTGCTCCGCAATATCGGTTGGTTGCTGACCGGGCGCGGCCTCAACGCCGTTTTGAGCATCATCTACCTGGCGCTCGCCACGCGGACGCTGGGGCTCGACCATTTCGGCTATTTCGCGATCATCCTCGCGCTGGGGCAGACGGTCACCGGGCTGGCCAATTTCCAGACCTGGCAATTCGTCGTGCGCTGGGGTGCGGACGAGGACGGGCCCGCCGATGCGACCGGCTTCGCGATTGCGCTCGACCTGCTGTCGGTCGCGCTGGGCCTGGTGCTGGCAGCCGCGCTGGTGGGGAGCGCGCCGCTCTGGCTGCCGCTGCCCGACGAGCTGTTACCGGTCGCCTTCGGCTATTGCGTGATCTCGCTGCTGGCGATCCGCACCACCCCCACCGGCTTGCTGCGGCTGCGCTTCGCCTATGCACGCACCACCGCGGCCGAAGCGGTGCAACCAGTGGTGCGCGCAGCGGGCGCGGCAATTGCCGCAATCGCCATGCCGACCGTGACCGGCTTTATCCTCGCCTGGGCCGCCGCAGAAATCGCGGTGGCCATATCCTTGTGGATCGCGGCCGGCCGGCTCGAGCGGATCAACCTGTCGCGCATCAGCCTGCGCCATATTCCGCGCGCGCATCCGGGTGCCTGGCGGTTCGTCTGGTCGACCAACATGTCGGGCAGCCTCAATGTTGGCGCCAAGCAAGTGCTGATCCTGCTGGTCGGCGCGATCGGCGGCGAAACCGCGGCAGGCGGGTACCGCGTTGCCAGCCAGCTGGGACAGGCGCTCGTCAGCCTCGCGCAGACGGTCTCCAAGGCGATCTATCCCGAACTGGTCCATGCCCGGGAAACGGCGCATGACATGGCCCGGCGCATGGCCAATATCGCGCTGATCGCCGGCGTGCTGGCGGTGCTGGTAACGCTGTTCTTCGGGCGGACCGCGCTGGTCCTGATCGCGGGGCCCGAATTCCGCGTGTTCTGGACCATGGTGATCCTTGCCATCGCCGGCGCGATCGAACTGGTCGGCGCCAGTCTCGAATCGCTGCTGGTCAGCGCCGGCCGGGCAGGCACCGCCTTCCTGATCCGCGCGATTCCCACGATCATCGGCCTGGCGCTGCTCGAAGTGGCGATGGGCTGGAACGGGCTGAAAGGCGCCGCCTTCACCGTCATGGGCGCATCCGCGCTGTCGGTGCTCGGTTTCTGGGTGGCAATCATCTCGCTGGCGCAGATCACGATCACCGTGAAGCCCGCGCCCGAGTTGCCGCCCAAGGGTTAGCGAATTCCGAGCGCTTCCGCTTCGGCGCGCAGCCGAGCGGCGGCGGAGGGATTGGCCGCGACCGCATCGCTCAGCGCCTTGCGCGCGCGATCGGGTTGACCCAGCGTCACGCGCGACCGCATCAGCATTACCCAACCGTCGAGGTTCGACGGATCGGCGACCAGTTTCTGTTCGAGGCTGGCCACCATGCCTTCGGCCATCTGGCGCTGCTCGCCCGGGGGCATTTGCGAAGCGGCGGCAAGCTGGGCCGCGTTCGGCCCCGGAATCGCGCCGGTGGCGGTCAGCCCCGCGCCCGTCGCTGCCGGGACTGACCGCGCAGCCTGCGCGCGTTCGAGCCGCGAAGCGACCTCGAGCTTGTTGATCGTCGCCACCTGCTCGATCGTGCGCGCCAGATCGGCTTCCCACGGCGCGCCCGGCGGCGTGTCTTCGAGCAGCTCCAGCCACGCGGCAATCGCGCCTTGGTGGTCGCCATCGAGATCGCGCTTCACGGCAAGGAAATAGCGCGCCCGCGGATCCGCCGGGTCGAGCGCGATTGCGCGGCGGAAAGCGGCGAGCGCTTCGGGCGGCAGCGGATCGCGCTGGCTGTCCATCACCAGCGCTTCACCGTATGCCGACCACAGCACTGCAGTGTCGGGTTCGAGCGCGGTGGCTTCGCGGTAGGCCGTGGCCGCCGCGCCGAATTCACCGCGTCCATAGCGGGTGAAGCCCAATTCCTGCCATGCCGCGGCATCGCCGGGTTCTTCGGCGACACGCGCCTCGAGCGCTTCGAGCGGTGTAGCCGCAGGCGATTCGTCCGTATCGGCATCGGCCCCGTCGAGCGCGCGGTAGCCAACCGCTGCAAGGATGGCTGCGAGCGCCAGGCCGAACAGCAGCACACCCCCTGTCACGCGGTTGCCGGTCTTTTTCTCGCCCATCACGTCCCCCTTGCCCGCTGGCTATCGCGGCTGGGCCCGACAAGCAATTGCCACCGCTTGAGTTTTGCCTATGATGCCGCCTCATAACAAAATACGGGTTCGCAAGCCTCCGGGGGGGATTGCGGTTTGGGCGATAGAGTTCGTGTAGCGATTGTAGGCTCCGGCCCCGCCGGGCTGAGCGCGGCTGCGCATGCGGCAGAGCGCGGCATGAGCCATGTGCTGCTCGAAAAGACCGACCATCTTTCCGATACCATCTACAAATACCAGAAGGGCAAGCACGTCATGGCGACGCCCAGCAATCTGGTACTGCGCAGCGATCTGGATTTCGATGCCGGCAAGCGCGAGGTGATCCTCGACACCTGGGACCGGCAGGTGGCGGACCGCCAGGTCACAGTGCGCACCAATGCCGATGTCACCGGCATTGCGGGACAGGCGGGCGCGTTCACGCTGACCTTGCAGGACGGTTCGACGGTCGAGGCCGAAGCGGTGGTGCTGGCGATCGGGACGCAGGGCAATCCCAACTTGCTCCGCCTGCCGGGTGGCGACCTGCCGCACGTCCAGTACCAGCTCGATGATCCCACCGAATATGTCGACGAGCACATCACCGTGATCGGTTCGGGCGACGCGGGGATCGAGAACGCGCTCGGCCTCGCCGCCGACGAGGCGCAGGGCAATGTCGTCACTATCCTCAACCGCCGTGCCGATTTTGCGCGCGCCAAGGGCGCCAACGTCAAGCTGCTCGAAGAGGGGGAGGCCGACGGGCGAATCTCGGTACGCCGCGAAACCAGTCCGCAGGAGGTCCGCGCGGGCGAACTCGTCCTCGAAACGCGCGACGGGCAGGAAACCATACGCTGCGACCGGATCATCGCGCGCACCGGCTCGCAGCCGCCGCGCGCCTTCGTCGAAGGATGCGGCGTCGAGTTTGCGAGCGAGGACCGCACTGCCTTTCCCAGGCTGACCCCCAGTTTCGAGACCACGCAGCCGGGCATCCATGTGATCGGTGCACTGGCGGGCTATCCGCTGATCAAGCACTGCATGAACCAGGGCTATGACGTCATCGAATTCCTCGATGGCAATACCGATCTCAAACCGGCCGACGAACCGATCCTGGCGGAGAAATTCGCTGCGCTGCCGGGCGGCCGTTCGGTGGACGACTGGCTCGAGGCGTTCCGGTCGCAGGTCGTCATCCTGCAGGAGCTGAGCCCGCTGCAGATGCGCGAGCTGATGCTCGACAGCCGGGTCCATGCCTATGACCGCGGCGAAGTGATCTTCACCCGCAACGAGCCGGGTTCGTCGATGTTCGCGATTGCCGAGGGATCGGTGCTGGTCGAGGTCAATCCCGAGGACAGTTCGATCACCGTGCCGATCGAAACCGGCTCGATCTTTGGCGAGGTCGGGCTGATTTCGGGCCGCAAGCGCGGGTCCACCATCCGCGCTGCCGAACCCACCGTGGTGGTCGAATTCTCGCGCCTTGCCGCGCTCAAGCTGCTGGCCACCGCGCCCTCGGCCAACCGCGCGGTCAACCGCATCTCGATCGAGCGGCAGGTGCTGCAGATCTTCGGTGCAGGCCTGACCCCGGCCGACATCGCCGAACTGGTCGAGGCCGCCGAAGTGGTCTCGGTCCCCGCGGGCGAAGTGGTGGTGGAGGAAGGCGCCGACGATAAGGACATCTATATCGTCCGCGTCGGATCGATGGTGGTAGAGAAGGACCTCGGCGGCAAGCCGGTCTTCCTCTCCTACCTTCCTGCCGGCTCCTATTTCGGCGAAATGGCAGTGATCGACGGGTCGAAACGCTCCGCCAGCGTACGCGCGGCAATCAAGAGCGAGGTGATCCGCTTCCCGGGCGAGATGTTCAACGCATTGCTCGACGCCAAGCCCGATATCCGCGCCCGCGCGCTCAAGGACATGGCGGCGCGGCGCGAGATCAACGACTTCGTCGAAAGCCGCAAGGCGAGCTTCGGCGGCGCGGTCGACATGTATTCACAGACCGCGCAATTCCTCGTCGAGAACGGGCTTGGCGAAGCGACCGACGTGCTGCTGATCGACGAGAAGCTGTGCGTCGGCTGCGACAATTGCGAAAAGGCCTGCGCCGACAGCCATGACGGGCTCAGCCGGCTCGATCGCGAGGCGGGGCGGACCTATGCGCATCTGCACGTGCCGACCTCGTGCCGCCATTGCGAGCATCCGCATTGCATGGCCGACTGCCCGCCCAATGCGATCAAGCGCGGTCCCGACGGCGAAGTGGTAATCGACGAGACCTGCATCGGCTGCGGCAATTGCCAGCGCAACTGCCCCTATGGCGTGATCCGGATGGATGCCAAGCCGCCGCCCAAGCCGGGGCTCTTCAACTGGTTGCTGTTCGGCGCGGGCCCCGGCCCCGGCGAAGCCAGCTACGCCTGGCGCACGCGCAAGGCCGCCGAAGTGGGCGAGACCGCCAAGCTGGCGATCAAATGCGACATGTGCAGCGGGATCGAGGGCGGTCCCGCCTGCGTGCGCGCCTGCCCGACCGGCGCGGCGATCCGCGTGAGCCCCGAACGCTTCCTCACCGTCGCGCGGCTCGAAGAAGGGGCCGACTGATGGCAACCGTCTCCTCCAGCGACGATGCCACGGGCTATGCCGAGATCGAGCAGCGCCGCTCAGCCAATCACGAAAGCTTCCTCGCCCACCGCGCCTATTACTGGGCCCGGGTGGCAGCCTTCCTCGGGCTCTTCGTGGTGCTCACCTATGTGCTGATCGACGTCGATCCGCGGCACAATGGCGGGAGCTGGTACGGCTATACTTTGGGCACACTGGGCGCGGGGCTGATCGTCTGGCTGGCGTGGCTGGGTATTCGCAAGCGCCGCCCGACGCCGGGCAGCTGGAGCCTCAAGGCCTGGACCAGCGCGCATGTCTATCTCGGCCTGTCGCTGGTGATCATCGGGACGCTGCACACCGGCTTCCAGCTTGGCTGGAACGTCCATACGCTGGCCTGGGTGCTGATGATGCTGGTGATCATCTCGGGCGCCTATGGCATAGCGGTCTATGCCTCGCTGCCGCAGGCCCTGTCCGAAAACCGACGCGAGATGACGCGCGAGCAGATGATCGAAAGCCTCGCGGCGATCGACAAGCAGCTCGAGGCCGCGGCGCAGCCGCTGTCGCGCGACGATGCCGACCGGGTGATCGCTGCACTTGAACAGGATGTCTTCTCTTCCGGGATCGCCGCGCGGTTCCGCGGATCCAGCCGCCGCGATGCGACCCGCGCGGCGCTGCAGCATATCTCGACCGGGCGCGCCTATGACGACGACACGCATGACCTTGCGCAGCAGAAGGTCCGCTCGCTGCTGGGCAAGCGCGCCGCACAGATCGACCAGATCCGCCGCCAGATGCAGACCAAAGCGCTGCTCCAGATCTGGCTCTATGTGCATGTGCCGCTGACCATCGCGCTGCTCGCAGCACTGACGGCGCATGTCGTCAGCGTGTTCTATTATTGGTGACGGACGGATCATGACATTTCTCATCCGCACCATCGACCTCACCGCCACCGGGCGTGAAATCGTGCGCGATCGCGTTGTCGAAGGCGACACGCTGGCAATCGGCCGCGCGACGACCAACGATGTGGTGGTGGCCGACCTTGCGGTCGAACAGCACCATGTCTCGGTCACCCGCACCGACCGCGGCCATTTGGCGATCGAGGCCGCGGGCAGCCGCGATTTCACTTTCGACGGGCACAAGCGCAAATCGGTGAGCATCGACCCGGCGGCGGGCGGTGCGCTGACGCTCGGGCTCTATACGCTGACCTTCGGGCTAGAGGCGGACGGGCGCACGGTGGTCACGGTGACGCAGGAAGAGCGCGAATTCGGCAATCGCGATGCGGTGCGCGGTTTCGATCTCGCCAGCGTCATGCCGAGCAAGCGCGCGGCTGCGTGGATCGGCGTGCTGGTGATCCTCATCGCCTTCCTCGCCGTGCCGATCTGGACCAATCTCACACGCGCGGACAAGCAGCCCGGCGCGCATGGCGTGGACCAGGTGGCATGGGACGATAGCTGGAGCACGGGCAAGCTGAGCCTCGCGCATCATTCGCTCGAGAACAATTGCGAGGCCTGCCACGTCGAGCCCTTCGTCTCGGTCCGCGACGAGACCTGCCTGTCGTGCCACGAGAATATCGGCGACCACGCCGAGATGGACCGGCTCGCCGCCTCACGCCGGCCGATGGGTACGGGCGAAGCGCTGCTGTGGGACGTCGCCGGGGTCTTCGGCAAGGAAGGCCCCGAAGCCTGCACCACTTGCCATACCGAGCACGAAGGCGCCGGGCGGATGGAGCCTGCCGCGCAGCAATTCTGCTCGAGCTGCCACGAGGCGATGGACACGCGGCTGGGCGATACCGCGCTCGGCAATGCGCATGATTTTGGCACCGACCACCCCGAACTGCAGGCGCTGGTGTTCACCGAGGCAGGCAGCGATCGCACCGCGCGCGTAACGCTCGACGGCAAGGCGCGCGAAAACAGCGGGCTGCGCTTCCCGCATGACATGCATCTCTCGCAGACCAATGGCGTCGCGCGGATGGCGGGGACGCTGCCCGATTATGGCGAAGCGCTGGTCTGTGCCGATTGCCACCGCCCGACCGCCGACCGCGTGGGCTTCCTGCCGGTGGAAATGGAAAGCGATTGCGAGAGCTGCCACAGCCTCGTTTACGACAAGGTCGGCACGACGTTCCGGTCCCTGCGCCATGGCGATGTCGCGCAGATGCGCGCCGACCTGATCGCGATGGACCGCGCCCCGCGCGAACCGATCACCAGCGGGCTGAGGCGCCCGGGCGAATTCAAGCGCGGCGGCCGCTATTTCCAGGATTTCGGCGCACCTGCGCGCAACTATCTCGGCGTCGCCCGGGCGCTGTCCGAGGATGGCGTCTGCGGCGAATGCCACATCCCCACCACGGTCGACGGGCAGCCAAGCGTCGTGCCGGTGTTCCAGCGCAGCCACTATTTCCTCAATGGCCGGTTCGATCACAAGGCGCATGAGCAAGAGGAATGCAGCAGCTGCCACGCCGCCGACACCTCCGCCAGCGCCACCGACCTGCTGCTGCCGACGCTGACCAGCTGCCGCGAATGCCACCAGGGCGCCGACGCGGTGGCGGCGGATGTGCCGTCGACCTGCGCCATGTGCCACAGCTATCATCCGCCGACGTTCCAGCGCCGCGAGGACGGCCCGCAAAGCCCGGCACCCGATCGGGTGGCCCGCCTGTCGCGGCAACGCGAGGGCAGCGAATGAGGGGCGGCGTGGCATCAGGGGGAGAGACGCTTTGCTGATCGCTCAGATGACCGATGTCCATATCGGTTTCGATCCGGACGCGCGTCCGGAAGAACTCAACCGCATCCGCTTCGGCGCGGTGCTCGAACGGTTGGCAAAGACCCCGCACACGCTCGATTTCCTCGTGCTGTCGGGCGATCTCACCGACCATGGCGACCGCGACAGCTTTTCCAAGATCGCCGCGGTGCTGGCCGATATTCCCTGCCCCATGCTGCCGCTGGTGGGCAATCACGACGACCGCGAAGAGCTGCTCCGCGCGTTTCCCGACACGCCCTGCGAAGGCGAGTTCCTGCAGTATGTGGTCGAACAGGACGGGTTGCGGATCATCTGTCTCGATACATTCGAGCCGGGCCGTCATGGCGGCGCCTTCTGCGAAAAACGGCGCGACTGGCTACGCGCGGCGCTGGCGAGCGGCGGCGGCAAGCCATGCGTCATCTTCATGCACCACCCGCCGATCGTCGCGGGGATCGACTGGATGGACCCTGCGCCGGACGAGCCATGGATTGCCAACTTCGCCGCTGCCGTGGACGGGCACCAGGATACGATCCAGGCAATTCATTGCGGGCACCTGCATCGCCGCGTCGCAGCGCGCTTCAAGGGCATCCCGCTCGGCATCACGCCGTCGGTCGCGCCGCTGGTCGCGCTCGACCTGCGCCCGATCGACGAGCATGCGGCGGACAATCGCGCACTGATCACCACCGAGCCGGCCAGCTACGCATTGCATTACTGGGACGGCACGGACCTGGTGACGCATTACGAAAGCTGCGGCGAATGGGAAGTGCTCGCGCATTATGGCGAGCATCTCAAACCCATGGTGCGCGAGATGAAGGCCGAGCGCCGGTAGTCCTGCCAAGCCCCTGATGGGCCGACGCACAGCGATGTGGCTTCCTGATCGGGGGAATATTCCGGGGCGCTCAGTCGCCCAGCGCCGCCCGGTCCGGGTCCAGCCACGGTCCGCGCCCGCCGACCCATGCGCCCATATCGGGCTCGTCCGAAACCTTCCACGGCACGCCGGCGCGGGTGAGGAACAGCTTTTCCATCTCCTCGCGGTTGAACGGGCGTGATCCGAGCCGCCCGAAGACCGCCATCTGACCGCCGGTCTCATCGACCCCGCGGTCGCGGTCGATCCCCTTGCTGAGCGCGCGCGCGGCGCCCTTGGTCCGCGCCCAGGCGATCAGCTCGGGCTTGGGCGCGGGGCTGAAGCCATAGAAATTCGGCTGGCTGTCGGGCGTCGTCAATTGCAGCACCTTCAACCCGTTGCGCCCGTCGGCGACATAGGCGAACAGCGTGGCATTGGTCGAACCGACGATGACATCCTCGGCATCGTTGAGCGTGCCGCCCAGCGTGACCTTCTGGTAGATGCGGGGCGATAGCGGGCGCGTCACATCGAGGATCACCAGCCCGTCCTGCTTGGCTGCGACATAGGCATAGGTGCGCGCGACATAGACCCGCTGCGCATCGGCGAGCGGCACGCTCGCCTGCGGCATGGCGACCGGATTGCGCATGTCGGTGACGTCGAACAGCTTCACCCCCTCGGCATCGGTCACCCAGAGATAGCGGAACTGGATGGTCGAGGCGCGGGCATCGGAAAGCGCGCGCACGGCCATCAGCTGCGGGTCTGTCGGGGTTGCCAGATCGACCACCACCAGCCCGGCGTCGGCAGTGATGAAGGCGATGTCCCCGGCGAGCGTCACATGCCGCGCACCCGCGAGCACGCCATCGGGGTTCCACGCCGTGCCGCCATCGGCAAACCGCGTGCGCTCGAGCTGGTTGTTGCGAAATTCGCCATCGGCCATTGTCACGATATCGACCAGCACCAGCCCTTCGACCGCGTCGGTGACCACGGCATAGTCGTAGATCGGCCTCATCGGCTGTTCTTCATTGACCTGCAGCAGCGTCATCGGCGTACCGTCGGCATTGAGCACCGGATTGCCCGCGGCATCGTTGACGGGGGTTGCCGCCATTGCCCGGTTGCGGTCGGGCCGGACCGGCTGGGTGGTCGCCAGCGCCATGCAGGTGGCATTCTTCGTCTTCACATGCGTGTCGTGCCCCATCGCGCTGAACGGCGCGGTGAGGATGCGTTCGGAGACGCCTTTATTGGCGATCGAGGCAACATCGTAGACGCGGAAGCCGCCCTTCCCTTCGGCGACGAACATGTATTCGCCGCGCAGTTGCAGACAGCCGACGCCATCGCGCGTGCCTTCGTGGACATTGGCGAATTGCTCGAAGGGCTTGGTTTCGCCGCTGGCATCGCCATCGAAGGTCTGGCCGCGGATCCAGTCCTTCAATTCGCGATCATTGTCCTCGACATGCATGCGCCAGTAATCGGGATAGGCGTATTTGTGCAGATAGCTGCCCAGCACGGTCTGCGGCTCGTCCCATTCGGTCACACGCACCGCCTCGAAGCCGGTATCGAGTCCGACCCAGGCGTTGAGCCCGACGAAATTGACGAAATTGGTGCCGAGCAGCAGCAACTGGCTCATGATCGCATTGTTATCGTCCGCCGCCGACAGATGGCAGTCGGTGCAGGTCTTGGTTTCGGTCAGCCGCACCGTGTGCGGGAAATGCGGCGCGAAGGCCTGGCTCGAATAGCCCGAGGCTGCGACCGGGGGCTGCTGCACATAGATCCGTTCGCGGTTGATATTGGTCGAGGACAGCACCAGCGCGCTGGTCGAACGGATCGGCGCGACCTGGTTGCCCTTGGTGGTCTGGTGGCGGCCGAGCTGGAACATCTGGTCGCGCGCGACCTGCGGATTGTAGGTCGCGAAATTGCGCGTTTCCTCGGTCCCGTAATGGTGCGACTTGGTTTTCCAGTTCGCCTCGATCGGCAGGTGGCACCCGCCGCAGCTGGTGGTCCATGACAAATGGCAGGTGAAACAGGCCATTTCCTCGGTGCCATGCGCGCGGTCTTCGAGCGCGATGCCGGTGCCGAATTCGAACAATCCGGTTTCCGCGCCTTGCTTGCTCATCAGCTTGGCGCGCGCGGCCTTGGCGTTGAATTCGTGCGAGACGGGATCGACGCTGTCGCGCACCAGGCTGACTTTCCATTCAAGCGCGGGATCGACGATTGAACGCTGGACGAGCACCCGCCGGCCATCGTCGCCATAGGTCCATTCGAACCGCCGCTTGCCATCCGGATTGCGCAGCAGCGAGAGATCGTTGCCCTTGGGCGGCGCAGCGGGACCGCTGGTCAGCAGCGTGGGATAGGCATCGGGTGTGCCGTGGCAATCCTTGCAGCCGATCTCCACCGCATTGGCGACCTCGGCATAGATCAGCCCGTTGCCGTGGCTGTCCTGCGCGAAATGGCAATCGGCGCATTGCAGGCCCTTTTCGGCATGGATGTCCATCATGTGGACGGTCTTGCCCGGATTGGTGCCGGGTTCGACGAACTTGCCCTCGCCCTCGCGCCGCCATTTCTCCGGATCGTCGGGCGGGACGATATTGTCGTCCTTGTCGAGCAGATTGCCTTCGCGGTCGCGTTTCAGGATCGCGCGGAAATTCCACCCGTGCCCGTGATAATCGGCGAACTGGGTGTCCTTGAGCTCGGGATTGAGGTCGTAGACATTGCGCAGGAAGTCGAGATCGGCCCACTTGCCCTTGGGGGCGGCGGCTTCGGGGTTGCGATCGAGCACCGCGTGCACTTCTTCGGCGGTGGGGTATTTCTGCTCCTTGGGCCACATATGCGGCGCATCGCTCTCGTAATCCCACATCGTGTAGCCGAGGTAGGAATTCAGGAAGATGTTCGGCTGGTGCATGTGGCAATTCATGCATTGCGCCGTCGGGATCGACCGGGTGAAGGTATGCCGGATCGGATGGCCGCGTTCCTTGTCCGGGCCTTCGGCTGGCCGATCCACCGCATGATCGTCATCCCCCGGCTGCTTGACCGCGCCATGGCCCGCCTCGTCGCCTGCGCCGTGATCCCCGCCATGCGCGTCCCCGCGCGCGCCTTCATAGAGCGCGGCAATGGTTGGATCGACAGTCGCGCTCTGCCCGTCGCGGCCATATTGCGCATAGGTCAGCGAATGACGCGGCTCGCGGTCGTTGGCATAGACCACATGGCAGCTCGCGCAGCCCGAATGGCGATAGTCGCCCGGCTGGTCGTTGGTCCCCATAAACCACATGAAGGGATCGTTGAGGCGCGTCTTGTGGATGTTGAGCACGGGAATCGCCACGCGCAGGCCGGTCCCCGCGCCGCGGTTGGACTGCTTCAGATCGGGCCGCCCGGGTTCCTCCAGCCGCTGGATCAGCCCGGTGGGATTGGGAATGCCGACCTCGGGAAACTGGCTGGCGACATTGCGCCCGCCGCGTTCGAACACGCGGAACACGTCACCCGGCGGGATCACATGCCAGGTCGGCAGCGGATAGAGCGCCGCCAGCGCGCCGCGCGCCTCCTGGTTGTCGGTCACACTGGCTACCGGCGCGCCGGGGCTTTCGATCTTCGCGGGCTCACCCTCGCGCGTGTACGCTTCGCCGAGTATGTAGCGTTTGAAGGGCAAAATGCCGTTATTGTAGGACGCACCGCCCCACAGCATCGCGCCGGTCGCCATGATCGAGCGTTCGGACGCCTCGATCGTCTCGATATGGCAGGCGCCGCAGGCTTCGCGCACAACGCGATAATCGCTCGGGTTGACGAAGCGGACGAAGACCGGGTCTTCCTTGTTGAGCAGGCCGTAGCTGCGCTTGGGATTGGCGGAGGAGGGCCAGTGCCAGCTTTCGGGATATTTGGGTAGCACATGTGCCGCATCGCGCGCGGCGGTATAGGCGGGATCGTCATGCGGCAGGTCGCTGTCGCCGAAGACCTCTGCATTACCGCCATGGCAATCGATACAACCCAGCCGCACGGCGGGCGTTTCGTGCATCGTCGATTGGTCGGTGCGGACATGGCAGGAAACACAGCCCGCCGATTTCGCCGCCATCTGCGCCTCGGTCTGGACCCGCGGCGCAGGCGCGGCGGTGACGAGGCTGTAGTCGCGCTTGACCGGAGTTTCCTTCTCCGCCGCGCGCAGGCCCACGGCCCCGGCGAGAAGCATGACCGCGATGGCCAGCAGGAGGCGGGAAAGGCTGCGCATCAGTAGGTCAGCACCGCGTTGGCGAGCACCGAATAATAGGCGCGCGGATTGCCAAGCGAGGTGAACAGGTCGTCGAAACCGTCACCGGAAATCAGCGTCGCCGCGGACAGGCGGAAAACGATGTTCTGCGTCGCCTTGGGCCGCCAGATCGCCGCGGCGGACAGGTCCCAGCCGATCGCCTTGGGGATCGAGCCTTCGTTGCGCAGTGCCTGCAGCGTCGCCGTGTTCTCGAACCACAGGTGATTGGCATTGGCGGAGAGTCGGAACTCGGGCGTGATGTCGAAATCGGCGCCGGCGCCCAGCAGCATCAGCCCGGGATTGTTGAAATTGGACTGCCCCTGCTCTTTCGAACTGCGCAGCGAATTGAGGATGCCATTGCGCCCGTTGACGCTGATCGCGCGGCCGCCGCCGGCAAAGGGGATCGTCTGGCGGATCCAATAGGACGTATCGGCCCCGGCAAAGACCGGATTTTCGAAGATCGCGTCATAGCCGGTCTCGACATCGTCATAGGGATCGTCGTCGCCGCTGCCATAGGCGGCGGACAGGCGGAAACGGATCCAGTCGCGGTCATAGCTCGCCTCGAGCGCAGCGAAATAGGCGCTGATGTCGGCGGGCCGATCGGTGAAGAAGGAATTGCGATCCTCGCCAAAGGCATAATAGGCGCTGCCCGTCAGATTGATCCGCCCGATCCGCCCGTCGGCGTTGTAGCCGAGGTAGAAGACATCGTAATCGCGCCCGCGCAGCGACCCCAGCAAGGCGGGGCGCACGGGGAAGCCATTGTCGTCGATCTGGACGTCTTGGGCCTCGCGATTGGCATTCCACACGAAGGTCAGCTGGCTTGTCAGCGCGGGGATCAGGAAATCCTGCCGGTAGGCATTGACGTAGAACACATAATCATCGCGCGGCGTCTGCAGCACCGCGTTGAGCCCGCTGTTGGTGTCCTTCTCGAGCCGCCAGAAGCCGCCGAAATTGTACTGGAAGCGGTTGTTGTCGCGCGTTCCGAAAAACCGCACGCCGAGCTGGTTGTCGTTGAACAGGAAGCCGCGGAAGTCGGCCTGGAAGGGCTGGATGCCGATCCGCACGCTATCGAAATCGTAGCGGTCGGAGACATTGCGGAAGTGATAGTCGAAGAAGGCTTCCTGCACGCCGACGAAGTGGTCGAAACGATGCGAGGGCTTGCTCGGTTCGACGAACAGCACGCGCCGCTCGGGCACATCGACATAATTGAGATTGGCCGCCAGCGTGACGCGGTATTCGACATCGGGCGGCTTGTAGGCGGTGCTGCCCTTGAGCAGCGCGGCGCCGACGATAAAGCTCTGCGACAGGACATAGCTGGTGTCCTTGCCGAAGACGTCGATGCTGTCGGGCCGCTCGGTCGTCTGCACTCCCACGGGGATAGGGAAGGTGCGCGGCTCGAACACCGTGTCGCTTATCGCATTGACGATGAAGAACCAGTCGTCGCCGGTAATCGGCAGCCACGGCACCTTATCCGGATTGATCGGCCGGTCGCCCTTGTAGGTGTTCTGGTTATAGGGGTCCCACCAGCGTTCGGTCACGAGGCCGAGGCTCTCGACCAGCCGCCAGCGGTCGGGGATCGGGACCTGGTCGACCGGGAACGCCTCGGGCGGCGGCGCGCGCACCGCGCCCTCATTGCTCTGCGACACCGGATCGGGCAGCGGCTCGGTATAATCGGGACGGCGGCGGCCATCGATGATCGCCGGGTCGACCGCGGCGGGTTCGCCCGGTTCGGGATTGACCACCGGCGGCGCTTCGGCAGGTGCGGGCTCGGGCGGCAGTTCCGCCTGGGCAGCGAGCAACAAAGCCAGCGGGGTGAGCGCGGCCGCTGCCATCACAGCCCCTCGCAGACATTCTGGCGGGGATCGTCGAGGAACGGCGCGAAGGGGCAATTGACGTAGCGCAGCCGCACGTTGCGTCCGTTGACATTGACCACGATCCGGTCGGCGCGGATTTCGAAGCGCGCATTGCCGATACCGCCCGCGCGTTGCCCGCCATTATGCAGGCCGAGGAAGCTGACCATATCGTCCTGGTCGATCCCGTCGCCCGACACCCCGATGCCGCCGACGAGCTGGTCTCCGCGATAGATCGGTACCGAGCCGGGGAATATCTGGATGCCATTGGCCAGCCGCTTCCCGCCGCCGGGCGCATCGGGCACCTGCGTGCAGCCGCGCGGCGTATCAGGACTGGTCCCGCCCGAAATCACGAAGCCGAGATGCTGGACGAGATTGGGAACGATCAGCTCGGTTTGCAGCCCGGTCATGAACGGGCTGAACTGGCCCGGCCGTTCGACCGAGAGCGGGCCGGCCACATCGCCCACCTCGCCATCGGGGAAATAGGGCCGCGACAGATTGCCGCCCGACCGATCGGCAAAGGCAAAGGTCCCGGTCAGCGCGTTGGCATCGCCGAGGAAGCTGCGCACCCGCTCGACATAGTCCGCCACCGCGGATCCGGCAGCCTGCAATTGCGCAGCCGCAACGCGGTTCGAGAAGAACGCCGCAGTGCGCGCCTTTTGCAGCGATACGTCGGTGCCGAAGATCGGCCCGTCGGGCGAACGCACGATCCCGAGCACCGCGCCATGCGTATCGACCACGCTGATCGTCGCCTGCATCCGGCTGTCGAGCGGGCGGCGGATCTGCGCACGCGCGCGGCTGAGGACGGTAAACGCCTCCTCCATCGCCGCGCGCACTTCGGCTGCGCTCAGCGGATCGGCATTGCTTGCGGCGTCGGTCCCCGCGCGGATCGGGAAGCGCGGCGTCCCGGCCGCGTCGACCAGCACATAGGCATCGCGATTGGCAAACTCGCTCGCGGTGCTGCGACGGATGCCCGAGGCATTGGTGCCATAGGCGGTCCCCGCGCGGATCGTGCCGTCATTGTAGCCGAACACCGGCACCAGCATGCCGGAAGGACCGTTGACCGCGCCGAAACTGCGCTGCAGCGGGCCCAGGTCGCTGGCCGCGATATCGCTATAGCGCAGGCTGGTGCCGTCGACCGGGATGCGGTCCGCCTCGATTTCTCGCGGCGGGGTGAACCCCTGTGTCCCTGCAAGCGCGGCGAATTCCTCGGCGGCGCGGTCCACATCGATCGTATCGGGATCGAAGCCGTAATCGCCGTCGCCGGCAACGCCGATGCCGCCGACCACAACGCCGTCCTTGTACAGCGGGAAACCGCCAGGGTCCGCTGCCAGCCCCAGCGGCGAGCGCTGCGGGCCGATCATCCCGTCGCTCATCCGCGTGGAAAGGTCCGAACAGGGCAGCTGGCTGAACTGCACGCCGAACAGCGGCCCGCTTTCAAGCCCCACAGTCGAGGAGGCGGGCGGGAAATGCTCCTGCACGATCTGGCTGGCGGTGCGGGTCGAAAAGGCATTGCCCCCGCTCGAGAGATAGGCCCCGGTGATTGCCTTGGCGATGGCGGCGGCGGCGGTGGGCACCTGGACGCCCTGTAGCCCGACCTCGTCAACCGGCGCGGCGCGTCCGGCGATCGTGCGCCGGCTGATGCGGGTGTTGCCGGGCGTGCCGGTCATGGCGAAAACGCCGAGGACATTGCCCACCCGGTCGACCACCGCCACGGTGGCGGGGAGGCCGCGTGCCTGTGCCTCGCCCACGGCTTGCGCGATGATCTGCTGGACATCGCCGACCGACAGCGCGCGCTGCGCCGGATCGGTGAACAGCCGGCCCCCGGTGGTCGGCGTGGGGCTGGGTGTCGGAGACGCCGTGCCGCCTCCACCGCCGCCCGTCGATCCGCCAGCGCCGCCGCAGGATGCCAGGACCAGAGCGAGGGCCCCCGTCAGGCAGCCAAGCGCGCGCCGGCGCATTATCGCAGGCTCCCGATCGCGGATGTCGCGCTGGCCAGCGCGCTGCGGAATGCGGCGGGACGATAGGTCTCCGGCGCGGCCACTGCGGCATAAGCACGGTTGATATTGGCACGGATCGCAGCCGCCGCGCCGACCGTTACGCGGCCTTCGCGGACCAGCGCATTGAGCAGCGTATCGACCGCCATCACCGCCTGGACCGACCCGGCGTAGTCGGTAAAGCGCGGCGCGGTCGCCTGCGAGGCGATCGCCGCGATCACCTGATAGGCATCATTGCTGCCGAACGAGCGCGTGGCTAGCGCATTGGACAGCGCCTGCGCCCGCTCGCGCAAGGCAATCGCGGCCTGCTGCGCGCTGCCCCGGTCGCGGCCCATCGCGCGGTGGAATTCCACGCTCGCGTCACCGAAAGCCTCGCCAGCGCCGGGGGCCAGCGCCCGGCCGACCGCGGACAGCATGATGATGTTCTCATCGTTGAACGGCGCATTGCCGAAGGGGATCGGGCGGCCGGGATTGGTCTCGAAAGTCAGCCGCCGGGCGGGCCCGTCGGTGATCGCGCGGTGGCAGCTGTGGCAGTCGTAGAAATAGAATTCGGGGAACATGCCGCGCATGCCGAAGCCGGGCCGCGCGAACAGATCGGTCGCCCGCGCAACCGCTTCCGCCTGGCCCACCGCCCATAAGCGCACGCTGTCGCTGCGCCCCTTGCGGCGGGCATAGTCGGCATCTTCGGTGTGATGCTGCTGGAGCGAGGAGAAAAGGTCGAGTTCGAACGAAATCCGCGGGTGGCCCGCAGCCATCATCGAATGGGTGACGAACTGGCCGGTATCGGTGCTGCCGTAATGGCAATCGAGACAGATTTTCGCGCGCACCTGCGGGTCTTCGAGCGGCACCAGCCCCGCGCGCACATTGGAAGCATGGCTGGCGGCCTTCTCGTAATGGACCTGCAGCCAGCCCTCTGCCGCGCCATGGCAGCTTTCGCAGCCCACCCCGTCGCTGGTGTGGAAACGCGCGCCGCGGCGCGATTGCGGGACATAGGTTGCATGGCAGCCGAGGCAGGCTGGCGCGGATGTCGCTGTCCCCAGCCCCAGTGTCTGCGCGATCTGGCGGCCGCGGCGGCTGGCGAGCACCGAATAGGCGCGGCTGTGCGCCCCGCTGGCCGAAGAGGGGGCCTGCCAGGTCGCGATCTCGTCCTGCCGGACGACCGCACCATTGCCTTCGGAGCGGCCATGGCAGGTCGAGCCGGCACAGGTTGCCACGCCTTCGAAGTTTGCAGTCGAGGACTGGGCGTTGGCGGCGGAGGAATCGGGGCTCGCGGGCGCAACAGCGGCCAGCGCAAGCAGCAGCGCGAGCGCAAACGCCCGCACGGCTCCGCCCCGTCCCCCTTGCCAGCGTGCTGCCCGGCGTTTCATCGGCCCTCCCCGATTGCCCTAATCTGCTGCTGCCGCCCCCCGCGGCAGCCGCCATGCCCCGTGCCGCGGGGCCACCGGTAGATACTTAGCTCGCCAGTTTCTCGCTCAGGAGGTCAAGCTGGCCCATGCAGCCGAGATTGGCCAGCGCGACGGCCAGATCTTCGGGATCTTGCGGCGTTTCGTCCAGCGCGATGAACTCGAGGCGCTGCTTCGCCCCGCCCGCGGGACCCGAAAGGTCGTAGAGCCGGTTCTGCGCCAGCGGCAGTTCGTCGGCGCTGAGCGAAGCGGTGGCGGAGCCGTCCTCGAAGGTGAAATGGAGGTGGAAATCCGAAATCGCCGAACCCAGGACCCAGGTTTCCCCGCCTTCGATCGAGGGACGCCAGAAGGTGATGGCATCGCCTGCCGGGAGGCAGACCTTGCCCGGACGGCTGATGTCGATGTTCCACAGATTCGAATTGGTGGACGATCCGGTAGCTCCGCCGCGCACCGCCCCCGTCCGGACGCGGGCGCCCGACTGCTGGCGGGTGAGCATGGCAAAGGCGGTCCGCTTGCTCGCGCCGCGTGCCCCCACCCGGTGCGTGCCCGGACCCGAAATGACGCGCGTCCCGCTGCCGGTCAGCACGGTGATGCTGTCGCCGGTGCGGAGCGTAACACTCGCCGCATCGTCGAGCTTCTTGCCTACCGGATAGGTTTCGGCAGACGGCCCGCTGGACTTGACCACCACCCCGGCCTGCGCGGGTGTCGATCCAAGAAAACCGAGCGCTGCAAACGAGAGCGCGGCCCCTGCGAGTATGTTCTTAACCGAGGACATAAGCCCCTCCATCATCCAGGTTCTGAATTCGATATAACAGGTTTTCCAGCGCCGTGTCAGCCGGATGACGGCTGACGACATCGGCGATGATTTCCGCTGCCCTAGCATCGTCCGTCCCGACCAGCTTGTATGCATCCGCCAGCATTGCGCGATCGGCAGCGGGGAAATCGGGTACCGGCTCCATCAGCTCGACGGCGCGCGCGCGTCCGCGCAGGACCACGCGGCCCATCGGACGCCACCAGTCGAGCCCCGCCCGGTCGGCGAATTCGCGGCTGGCCATGACGCTGGATGCCAGCGCCTTGTTGGCCGCCTCGAGCCGTGCGGCAGTGTTCATGCTGTCCCCCAGCGCGGTATACTGGATGCGGTTCTCGCCGCCGAAATTGCCGACCACCGCCTCGCCGAAATGCAGCCCCACGCGGGTTTTGCCGATCTTGGGCAGCCCGGCGTCCATCGCCGCGACTTCTTCGCGAAACGCCTCGCCCGCCTGCCACAGGGCATAACCGGCGCGGGCGGCGCGCTCGCCATCGTCGGGCCGCGCGATCGGCGCGCCCCAGAAGGCGACCACCGCATCGCCGACGAATTTGTCGATCACGCCGCCATGATCGAGCACCACGTCCGACAGCATGTCGAGATAGCGGTTGAGCAGCTTGGCGACCATTTCCGGTTCGATCGCATGGCTCATCTTGGTGAAGCCCTCGAGATCCGAGAACAGCACGAAGAGTTCCTTCTTCTCGCCATGGAGCGAGAGCAGCTGCGGATTTTCGAGGATTTCCTGCGCCATTTCGCGCGGGAGGTATTTGCCCAGCGCGCCTTGCGCGAAATTCCGCTGCACCGCGCCGCTCGCGCGCGCGGCGGACACCACTGCGGTAAAGGCGATGATCCAGCCAAGCAGCCAGCCGGCAGCGGGCACGCCGAGCGTATCGACCCCCTGCCATTCCATCACGAAAGGCACGCCGATGAAGGTGCCGAATTGCGCCGCGAGCAGCAGGTGGATGCGCCAGCTACCCCATTCGAGCAGGCCGGTGAGCACGGCAGTGGCGACCACCAGTATCGCCATCAGCCACAGGGTGAGCCCCCCCACCTGCCCGCGCCGGTCGCCGTCGAGCATTTGCGCGATCATATCCGCATGGACGCGCAGTCCGGCGGGATTTTCGCCGATGACGCTGGAGAGGGTGGTCTGGACGCGGTCGTAATCGATGATGTCGCCGCCGACGAGGATATAGCGGCCCTCGATCTGTTCGCGCAGCATGGCGCGCACCTCGGGAATTTCCATCAGCACCGGGTCGAGGAAATTGTCGATCTGGAGACGCCCGTACATCGGCTCGTTCTCGAACGCGGGGTGGCGATAGCGCAACGCCCCTTCGTAGCCCGGCAGCGCCAGCTCGCCATCGCCCGCGGCGCGGAGCATGGCGCGGCCCAGCACCGGCGGCAGGTCGGGTTCGATGCTCGGCCATTTGCGTGTCACGCCGTTGGTGTTGTCGAGCCGGATGCTGGCGGGGGTCGCATTCGACCCTTCGAGCTGGGCGAGGAACTCCTCGAGATAGACCTGCTGGTCGTAGACGATATCGGCTTCGTTGGTCGCGAAATTGGCATAGCCGACGAGCGTCGGGGTCTGCATGCCGCGCAAGGTGGCGAGCAGCTCGGCATCCTCGTCCTGCGGCTGGTCGAACAGGATATCGAGCCCGATCGCCTTGGGCTCCATCTCGTCGATGATCTTCAGCGCGCGCGACAGCATCCCGCGATCGAGCGGTGAGCGCTTGCGCGCGGCGATCAGCGTCTGGTCGTCATAGACCACCATCGTGATGCGATCGTCCTGCTCGATCTTGTCCGCCAGGATCGAACTGCGCCAGTCATACAGTGCGCGTTCGGCGTCGCCCGTACCCGGCGTGGTGATGTCGACATTCTCGGCGCCTTCGATACGCCATTCGTCGGGGACCACCTCATGCGGGATGTTCCAGCTGTAGCGCGCGATCAGCAGCGCTATGAGCACCAGCACCGCGGTCAACACCAGTCGACGCGGGCCGGCCTCGCGCACATTGCGCCAGCCGCGGATCAGCAGATTGTCGTCCCTGTCCTCGCTCAACCCCCGCCTCCCCGCGGTCCATCGAACGACCCATTTTTATTGTGTTATCCGGCGGTTGTAGAGCAGTAACGCAATGCCGCAACCCCCGTTAGCGTCATGCCATATCGGGATCGTTCCACGCCAGCACCGGCTTGCGCGCGGCCTGCGTTTCGTCGAGCCGGCGCCGCGGCGCGTAATGCGGCGCGGTCTGGAGCGTTTCGTCACCCGCCTTGGCCCGCTCGGCTACGCTGCGCAGCGCCATGATGAACTGGTCGAGCGCCGCCTTGCTCTCGGTCTCGGTCGGTTCGACCAGCATCGCGCCATGCACCACCAGCGGGAAGTACATGGTCATCGGGTGATAGCCCTCGTCGATCAGCGCCTTGGCCAGGTCGAGCGTCGAGACGTCGTCGGCGAAGCCTTTGTCGCTGAACAGCGCTTCATGCATGCACGGCCCGCTGTGGCCGAAGGGTGCATCGAGCACGTCTTCGAGGCTGCGCAGGATGTAGTTGGCATTGAGCACGGCGTCTTCGGACACTTGCTTGAGGCCATCGGCGCCATGGCTGAGGATATAGGCCAGTGCGCGGGTGAACATCCCCATCTGCCCGTGGAAAGCGGTCATCCGGCCGAAGGCCTTGGTGTGGTCGAATTCGGCAGCGTTCTCTTCCTCGACCAGGTGGACCACGCCATCCCTGGTCCGCGCGGTAAACGGCAGCGGGCCATAGGGGCAAAGCGCTTCGGACAGCACAACCGGGCCCGAACCCGGGCCGCCGCCGCCATGCGGGGTGGAGAAGGTCTTGTGCAGGTTGATATGCATCGCGTCGACGCCGAGGTCGCCGGGGCGAACCTTGCCGACGATGGCGTTGAAATTCGCGCCGTCGCAATAGACGAAGCCGCCGGCCTCGTGGACCGCGTCGGAAATCGCCTTCATGTCGCGTTCGAACAGGCCGCAGGTGTTGGGATTGGTGATCATCACCCCCGCGACATCGGGGCCGAGACGCGCCTTCAGCGCTTCGAGATCGACCCTTCCATCCGAATTGGCGGGGATATCCTCGACCCGGTAGCCGGCGAAGGCCGCGGTGGCCGGGTTGGTGCCATGCGCGCTTTCGGGGACGAGGATGACCTCACGCGCATCGCCGCGCGCTTCGAGAGCGGCGCGGATGCACAGGATGCCGCACAATTCGCCATGCGCCCCGGCCTTGGGGCTCATCGCGACGCCCTGCATGCCGGTCAGATCGATCAGCCAATGCGCCAATTCGTTGATCACTTCGAGCGCGCCGCGCACCGTATCGACCGGCTGCAGCGGGTGGACGTCGGCAAAGCCGGGCATCCGCGCGACCTTTTCGTTGAGCCGCGGATTGTGCTTCATCGTGCACGAGCCGAGCGGGAACAGGCCGAGGTCGATCGCGTAGTTCTGCCGGCTCAGGCGTGTGTAGTGGCGCACGGTTTCGGGTTCGGAAAGGCCGGGCAGGCCGATCGGATCCTTGCGGTCGAACCCGCCGAGGCGATTGGCGCCCGCTTGCGGTTCGGGCAGGTCCACCCCGGTGGTTTCGACATGGCCGATCTCGAACAGCAGCGGTTCCTCGAGCATCAGCGCGCGGTTGCCGGTGGCGGTGTCGGGACCGCTCATCGCATTGTGTCCTTCGACGGGGGTACCGGGCTTCCAGCCCGATGCGTTGGGCGCGTTCATGCCAGCACCTCCTGAAGTGCGGAGGCGAGCGTTTCCACGTCCTCCTCGGTAGTGGTTTCGGTCACCGCAACGAGCAACCCGTTCGATAGCGCATCATTGCCCGGGAACAGCCGCGCGAGCGAGACGCCCGCGAGGATGTCCTGCTGCGTCAGCTCGCGCACGATGCTGCGCGCATCGCCATCGAGCAGCAGCGTGAATTCGTTGAAGAAAGTGTCGTTGAGCAGCTTCACGCCGGGCACCTTGGCCAGCCGGTCAGCGGCAAAGCACGCGAGCCGGTGGTTCTCCATCGCCAGCCGGCGCAGCCCTTTCTCGCCGAGCAGCGTCATATGGACATTAAATGCCAGCGCGCAGAGCCCCGAATTGGTGCAGATGTTCGAGGTCGCCTTCTCGCGCCGGATATGCTGTTCGCGCGTCGACAGCGTCAGCACGAAGCCGCGCTTGCCCTCGGCATCGGCGGTCTCGCCGCACAGGCGGCCCGGCATCTGCCGGACGTGCTTTTCATCGCGCACGGCGAACAGGCCGAGATAGGGGCCGCCGAACTGCAGGCCGACGCCGATCGACTGACCTTCGCCCACGACGATGTCCGCGCCCAGCTCGCCCGGCGATGCAATCGCGCCGAGCGCCACGGGTTCGGTGTTGACCGCGATCAGCAGCGCGCCCTTGTCATGCGCGGCCTCGGCGATTTTCGCGAGGTCGGGCAGGCGGCCGAGGATATCGGGATATTGCACTACGACGCAGCTGGTGTCCCCGTCGATCCGCGCGATCAGCCCGTCATCGTCGGGCCTGGCGGTCAGGCTGGGCGGCGCACCGGCGATCTCGTCGTCGGTGAACTTGGCCATCGTCCGCACCACTTCGGCATAATGCGGGTGCAGCGCGCCCGAGAGCACGACCTTGCGCTTCTTGCCGCGCGCCACACGGCCCGCCATCGCCACCGCTTCCCAGCACGCAGTCGAGCCGTCGTACATCGAGGCATTGGCAACCGCGCAGCCATAGAGCCGCGCGACCTGCGTCTGGAATTCGAACAGCATCTGCAGCGTGCCCTGCGCGATTTCGGGCTGGTAGGGCGTGTAGGCGGTCAGGAACTCGCCGCGCTGGATGATGTGGTCGACGCTGGCCGGGATATGGTGCTTGTACGCCCCTGCCCCGAGAAAGAACGCCGCATCGGCTGCGGCAAGGTTCCTCTTGCTCAGCCGCCGCATATGCTTTTCGACCGCCATTTCGCTGGCGTGCATCGGCAGGCCTTCGATCGGGCCGGAGAGCCGCGCCGCCTCGGGCACATCGGCAAACAGCGCATCGATATCGGGCGCGCCGATCGTGTCGAGCATGGCCGAACGGTCGGTATCGGTCAGGGGTAGGTAGCGCATCGTGGTTCCTTCACGCCCCACAGGGCATCAGCGGATCAAAGCCCGTCGCAGAAGCTCTTGTAGGCGGCCAGGTCCATCAGACCGTCGAACTCCGACTTGTCGCCGATGGTCATCTTGAAGAACCAGCCGTCTTCTTCCGGGGCGGTGTTGACCAGCGCGGGGTCGTCTTCGAGCGCGTCGTTGGTTTCCATGATCTCGCCGCTGATCGGCGCGTAGACATCGCTCGCCGCCTTGACGCTTTCGACCACGGCGGCATCCTTGCCCTTCTCGATCACGCTGCCGACATCGGGCAGTTCGACGAAGACGATGTCGCCCAGCTGGCCTTGCGCGTAATCGGTGATCCCGACGGTGGCGGTGTCGCCCTCGACGTCGATCCATTCATGTTCATCGGTAAAATAGCGGGCCATTTCGATCATTTCCCTCTGTGGTAGCGATGGGGGACGAAGGGGAGCGAGGCGACCGTGGCGGGCAGCCTTTTCTTCCGCACCTCGACTTCGAGTTCGGTGCCTTCGGCGGCAAGTACGGTGTCGACATAGCCCATGGCGATGGGCCGTTCGAGCGTGGGCGAGAAGCCGCCGCTGGTGATGCGGCCGACCTGCGTATCGCCCGAATAGACCAGCGCGCCTTCGCGGGCGGGCATCCGGCCGTCGATGGCGAGGCCGACGCGTTTCTGCGCGGGTCCCTCGGCGAACGCCTGCATTACCGGCGCATGGCCCATCCAGCCGCCTTCCTCGCGCCGCCGCTTGGTCAGCGCAAAGCCGAGATCGGCGGAGACGGGGTCGGTTTCGGTGGTGATGTCGTGGCCATAGAGCGGCAGGCCCGCTTCGAGCCGCAGGCTGTCGCGCGCGCCCAGACCGATCGGGCGCACTTCGATTTCGGCGCACAGGCGATCGGCGAGGCTTTCGGCGAATTCGGCCGGGACCGAGATTTCGAACCCGTCCTCGCCGGTATAGCCCGAACGCGTGATCCGCAGCGGCCATTCGCCGAAGTCATGGACCACGCTTTCCATGAAGACCATGTCGTCGATGACATTGCGCATCACGCGGTTGAGCGCGGTCGCGGCATTGGGCCCCTGCAGTGCGATCAGCGCGTGCTCGTCCATGTGGGTGAGCGTGACATCGTCATCGAGATGTTCGCGCAGATGGGCGATATCGTCCCATTTCATCGCGCCATTGACCACGAGGTAATAGGCCGGTTCGCCCCAGTGCCCCTCGGTGCCCGCTTCCTCGTCGCCTTCGATCCACGGCGTCGCATTGGTCACCATGAGGTCGTCGAGGATGCCGCCATCCTCGTCGATCAACAGCGAATAGCGGACCTTGCCCGGCTTAAGCGATGCGATCGCCCCGGGGAGCAGCTTTTCCAGTTCCGCGGCGGCCTTATCGCCGGTGACCATCAATTGGCCCATATGGCTGACATCGAACAGGCCCGCCTGGCTGCGGGTCCAGCCATGCTCGATAACGATGCCTTCGTACTGGATCGGCATGTGATAGCCCGCAAAGGGCACCATCCGCGCGCCCTTGCGGCGATGCCACGCATCGAGCGGCAGCGTTTCGGTTTCGGCGATCATGTCTTCGGTGTCGTCGCTCAAGTCCCGTCCCTCACAAGCATGGGGCGCGCCCTCGCGGTGCGCCGAAAACCATGCCCCCTCTGTCGGGAAACCTGAGAGACTGGCGCACATATGGGTGCGCTTACCCCTTCGGTGGCCACGCGCAGGCGCGCGGCGCTTTCCAGAGTGCCGATGGAGCGCACGGTCCGTTTAGCCTGAGAGTTTCCGGGGCGGTTGCTCCTTCGGCGCCGGATGGACGTCGCCATCCGGGCTCTCCCGTGCGCGCCTGCCGCAGAATCGCTCCTGCCGCCGACCTGTGCTGCACTGCGATATTACCGCAGCGCGGTCAATCCAGGTTTGGCCGCAACCAGCGTTCCGCCGTGGCGATATCCACATTGCGGCGGGCGGCATAGTCTTCCAGCTGGTCCCGCCCGACGCGCGCCACGCCGAAATACTGCGCTTCGGGGTGGCCGAAATAGAACCCGCTGACCGCGGCGGTGGGATACATGGCAAAGTTCTCGGTCAGGGTGATGCCGGTATTCGCCTCGGCATCGAGCAGTTCGAACAGGATCGGCTTGAGGCTGTGATCGGGACAGGCGGGATAGCCCGGCGCGGGGCGGATCCCGCGATATTGCTCCTTGATCAGCGCTTCATTGGTCAGCTGCTCCTGCGGGGCATAGCCCCACAGATCGGTGCGCGCATGCTGGTGCAGCCGCTCGGCAAAAGCCTCGGCGAACCGGTCCGCCAGCGCCTTGAGCAGGATGTCGGAATAATCGTCCTTGTCGGCGAGGAAGCGCTGCGAATGCTCCTCGATCCCGTGGATGCCGACCGCGAAGCCGCCCAGCCAGTCGCCCGCAGGATCGATGAAATCGGCGAGGCACATATTGGCGCGGTCGCGCGATTTCTTCACCTGCTGGCGCAGGAAGGGCAGCGTCACATGCCGTTCTTCCTCGGCCAGGTGCAGCGTGACATCGTCGCCATCGCGCGCGCAGGGCCAGAAGCCCGCGACACCGCGCGGGGTGAACCATTTCTCGGTCACGATCCGGTCGAGCATCGCCTCGGCATCGGCCTTGAGGCTGCGCGCGCTTTCGCCGACGACCGGATCGTCGAGGATCTTGGGATAGGTACCGTGCAATTCCCACGCGCGGAAGAACGGCGTCCAGTCGATATAGCTGCGCAGTTCGGCAAGGTCCCAATCATCGAACACGTGCACGCCCGGGTGCAGCGGCGGGGCGGCCTTGTCGGACAGGAACGCGTCGTAGAAATTAGCCCGCGCATCGGCGAGGCTGAGCAATTCGCTCTGCCCCTTGCCCGCACGTGTATCGCGGACATGGGTATAGTCGGCGGCGGTGGTGTCGACGAATTCATCGCGCTGCGTGTCGGACAGGAGACGGCTGACCACGCCGACCGCGCGGCTGGCGTCGAGCACGTGGATCACCGGCCCGGGATAGGCGGGATCGATGCGCAGCGCGGTGTGCACCTTGCTGGTGGTCGCCCCGCCGATCAGCAGCGGCATGGTCATTTCCGCGGTCTTCATTTCCTCCGCCACGGTGACCATTTCGTCGAGCGAAGGGGTGATAAGACCCGACAGGCCGATCATGTCGGCATCGTGTTCCTTCGCCGCGGCAAGGATCTGCGACCAGGGCACCATCACGCCCAGGTCGATCACTTCATAGCCATTGCACTGCAGCACCACGCCGACGATGTTCTTGCCGATGTCGTGCACATCGCCCTTCACCGTCGCCATGATGATGATGCCCTTGGCGCGCGCGCCTTCTTCCTTGCCCGCTTCGATGAAGGGAATCAGATGCGCGACCGCCTTCTTCATCACGCGCGCCGATTTGACCACTTGCGGCAGGAACATCTTGCCGCTGCCGAACAGGTCGCCGACGACATTCATGCCGTCCATCAGCGGGCCTTCGATCACTTCGATCGGACGGTCGAAACGCTGGCGCGCCTCTTCGGTGTCGGCGACCACATGCGCGTCGATGCCCTTGACCAGCGCGTGTTCGAGCCGGCGTTCGACCGGCCAGCCGCGCCATTCCTCGGCGGCCTTTTCCTCGGCCGCGGTCTTGCCCTTGTAGCTTTCGGCAAGGTCGATCAGCCGCTCGGTCGCATCGGGGCGGCGCATGAGGATCACATCCTCGCACGCTTCGCGCAGCTGCGGATCGATCTGGTCGTAGACGTCGAGCTGGCCCGCATTGACGATCGCCATGTCGAGCCCGGCGGGGATCGCATGGTAGAGGAAGACCGAATGCATCGCGCGGCGCACCGTCTCGTTACCGCGGAAGCTGAAGCTCAGATTGGACAGCCCGCCGCTGGTGCGCACATGCGGGAGCTGCGCCTTGATCTCGGCCAGCGCCTCGATGACGTCGAGCCCGTAGCGGTCATGCTCCTCGATCCCGGTCGCGACTGCGAAAATGTTCGGATCGAAGATGATGTCCTCGGGCGGGAAGCCGATCCCGGTGAGCAGGTCGTAGGCGCGCGAGCAGATGGCGACCTTGCGCTCCTTGGTGTCCGCCTGACCGGTCTCGTCGAACGCCATGACGACCACTGCCGCGCCATAGTCCATGCATTTGCGGGCTTGCTCGAGGAACTGCGCCTCGCCCTCTTTCATGCTGATCGAATTGACGATCGGCTTGCCCGAAACGCATTTGAGCCCGGCCTCGATCACGTCCCATTTGGAACTGTCGATCATCACCGGCACGCGCGCGATGTCGGGTTCGGCGGCGATCAGCTTGAGGAAGGTGGTCATGGCATGCTCGGCATCGAGCAGGCCTTCGTCCATGTTGACGTCGATCACCTGCGCACCGTTTTCGACCTGCTGGCGCGCGACTTCCACCGCGGTATCGTAATCGTCCGCCATGATCAGTTTCTTGAACCGCGCCGAGCCGGTCACATTGGTGCGTTCGCCGATATTGACAAAACGGGCGGTGGATTGGTCGGTCATTGCTCAGTCCCGGTCGAGTTCGCGTGCGAGCACGACATCATCGTAAAGTGTGCCGCCGACATCGAAGCGGCGCGTCGCGATCTTCCTGAACCCCTGTTTGGTGTAGAAGGCGATTGCGCGGCGATTGTCGTCCTTTACGCCGAGCAGCAGACGCTGATGCCCCCGCGCACCGGCCTTGGCCGCATCGAACAGGTCACGCGCGATGCCGCTGCCGTGGAAGCGCGACAGCAGGTAGATCTTCTTCAGCTCGATATCGCCATCGCGCGCAGCATCGAGTTCGGGCCGGTTGAGCAGGGCGTAGCCGACCGGGGCATCATCGACTTCCGCCAGCCAGGCCCGCGCGCCTGCGTCGAGGAGCCTGGTGAGATAGGCAGGCGCGTGCTGCGTCTCGCAATGCGCGACCAGCGCATTTCCCGCAATCATTCCGGCGAAGGTTTCGAGGAAGGTGGCGTTGGCGATCAACGACAGCCGCCCGGCGTCAGCGACGCCTGCGGTGCGGATAACCGCGCGGTTCGCAAGCGAATCGCTCATGCCGCCACCGTAAACGGCTCGAGCCCCGCGAGGCGCATGTCGGGCTTCAGGCTCGGCGGGATACGCGGTGCCAGCCCTTCGACCGCTGCCGCCATCGCGGCGATATGCGCCGGAGTCGAGCCGCAGCAGCCGCCCAGCGCATTGATGCGGCCGTTCTCCGCCCAGACCCGGGTCAGCGCCGCGGTGGTTTCGGGCAGCTCGTCATATTCGCCCAGATCATTGGGCAGGCCGGCATTGGGATAGGCCATCAGATAGGTGTCGGCGATATCGGACAGCAGCTGGACATGCGGGCGCAGTTGCTCCGCGCCAAAGCTGCAATTGAGCCCGATGGTCAGCGGCTTGGCATGCCGCACCGTGTACCAGAACGCCTCGACCGTATGGCCCGACAGATTGCGCCCCGACAGGTCGGTCAGCGTCAGCGAGATCATCAACGGGAGATCGCGGCCAAGCTCGCGCTCGAGCTGCTTCACCGCCATGATCGCGGCCTTGCAATTGAGCGTGTCGAACACGGTTTCGATAAGGATGAAATCGGCCCCGCCCTCGACCAGCGCGCGGCACTGGTCGACATAGACCGCGACGATTTCGTCGAAGGTAACCTCGCGAAAGCCCGGGTCCTCGACATCGGGCGACAGCGACAGCGTCTTGTTGGTCGGTCCCACCGCCCCCGCGACGAAGCGCGGTACGCCATCGGTGCGCGCGTCGATCGCCTCGCGGATGATACGCGCTGCGGCGACATTGATCTCGTGGACCAGGTCCTCCGCCCCGTAATCCGCCTGGCTGATGCGGTTGGCGTTGAAGGTGTTGGTGGCGAGGATATGCGCGCCGGCGTCGATATAGCTGTCGCAAATCGCCCGGATCACCTGCGGCTGGGTCAGGTTGACAAGGTCGTTATTACCCTTCTGGTCCTGCTCCAGAGCGGTGCCCGCAGCATAGTCTTCAGGCTTCAGCCCGGCCTGCTGGATTGCGGTGCCATAGGGACCGTCCTTGATCAGGATCCGCTGCGCCGCGGCAGCCTCGAATTGCTCGCGCTTGGTCATGGCTTCGCTTTCGGACGCAGACCGAGCATGTGGCAGATCGCATAACTCAGCTCGGCGCGGTTGAGAGTGTAGAAATGGAACTGGCGCACCCCGCCCGCATAGAGGCGGCGGCACATTTCGGCGGCGATGGTCGCGCTGACCAGCTGGCGCGCGGCGGGCTGGTCGTCGAGCCCTTCGAACAGCCCTTCCATCCAGTGCGGGATCGCGGTGCCGCATAGCCCCGACATCCGCTGGACCGCGGCGAAGCTCATCACCGGCATGATCCCGGGCACGATCTCGCCCTCGATCCCGGCGGCGGCGGCCTTGTCGCGGAACGCGAAGAAGCATTGCGGATCGAAGAAGAACTGCGTGATCGCGCGGGTCGCGCCGGCATCGAACTTGGCCTTGAGATTGGCGATGTCGGCCTGCGCATCGGGGGAATCGGGATGAACCTCGGGATAGGCGGCGACCGAAATCTCGAAATCGGCGATCTGCTTCAGTCCGGCAATCAGCTCGACCGCATTGGCATAGCCGCCCGGGTGCGGCGTGTAGCGCGAGTGGCCGTCGGGCGCGTCGCCGCGCAGCGCGACGATATGGCGGATGCCTTCATCCCAATAGTGCCGCGCAACCGCATCGACCTGTTCGCGCGTTGCATCGACACAGGTCAGATGCGCAGCGGCGGGGATATGGGCTTCGTTCTGGATGCGCACGACCTGCTCATGCGTGCGTTCACGCGTCGAGCCGCCTGCCCCATAGGTGACGCTGGCGAAGCGCGGCCCGAGCGGGGCCAGCGTTTCGACACTGTGCCACAGCGTTTCATTCATCTTGTCGTTCTTGGGCGGGAAGAATTCGAAGCTCACCTCGACATCGCCGGGCAGGCCGGAAAACAGCGGGGCGTCGAGCGCGCGCTGGGCCTCGCGCATCTGGTCCATCGTCGGGCTCATGATGCGGCCTTCCTGTTTGCGGCGCGCCGCTGCGCAATCCAGATCTTCACCACCAGTTCTCCATCCTCCAGCGCCATCGGGGCCGCTGGCTCGAACCCTGCTTCGTCGAGCAGGCTGGCCATCTGGCCGTCCTCGAAGCCCAGCCGGGCATGCGCATGGCGATCGCGCAATTCCTCGCGCTGATGCGCGGCGAAATCGACGATCGCGATCCGTCCTTCGGGGCGCGTCACACGCGCCGCCTCAGCCAGCGCCGCGCCCGGGTTCTGCGCGAAATGCAGGACCTGGTGGAACAGCACCGTGTCGAAACTTTCCGCGGCAAACGAGAGCGAAGCGAAATCGCCCTGCACCAGTTCGACCCGTTCGGTTGGCAGGTGCTGCAGTTTGGCGCGCGCCACCCGCAGCATCGCGAGGCTCTTGTCGAGCGCCACGATCCGCTCGGCGCGTTCGGCGAAAAGTTCGGCCATACGGCCCGTGCCGGTCCCGATATCGAGCAGTCGTCCGAGCGACCTGGTGCCGAGGGCTTTGCCCAGCGCGGCCTCCACCGCCTCGTCAGAGGAATGCAGGCGGCGCAGTTCGTCCCAATCATGCGCGTGGTCGGAGAAATACACCTGCGCTTCGCTTTCGCGATGCTGGCGGATCGCTGCAAGCTTGCGGCGGTCCTGCTCGCATTGCTCGGCAAACGGCGCGTCGGTCGCTTCGGCTTCGACCAGCAGATCGGCGACTGCAGCGCACAGCGGAGGCGCCTCGCTGGCATTCGCGCAAGCGCGCAGGAAGACCCAGCTGCCTTCGCGGCGGCGTTCGGCCAGACCCGCATCGCACAGGATGCCGATATGACGCGATACGCGGGGCTGGCTCTGCCCCAACACCTGCGCCACTTCGCCCACGGCCAGTTCCATCGACCCCAGCAGGCGCATGATCCTGAGACGGGTAGGGTCGGCCAAGGCCCGGAAGAGAGTATCGGTGCGCATTGCAGGATGGATATAAAGATATTTTTATATCTGTAAATCACCTCCCTTCACAAGCGGCTTGCGGCGCGACCCGCATGGCGAAGAACCTACCAAAACAAGATGTTTACCTATTTGTGGGACACGGACCTGCCATGGCACGCCGCCCCACCGATTACGCCGCCGAACGCGAGCGTTTCGTCGAAGACCTGCTCGCCATCATGTCGGTGGAGGAGAAGATCGGGCAATTGGCGCTCGAACGCGCGCCCGATCCAGCCGATACCGATGCAATCGATCGCGTGCGCGACCAGCTCCGCCGCGGCCAGTTGAGCGGTCTCGTGGGTCCCGGCTCGCCCGCCGAGTTTGCCACTCTCCAGAGTATGGCCATCGAAGAAACCCGCTTGGGCATTCCTCTGCTCTACGCCGCCACCCCCGGTCGCGGCGAAGCGGTAATTATGCCCAGCCCCTTCGCGCTGGCCGCAAGCTGGGCGCCCGAGGTGGTCGAGCGCGCCGCGCGCATCGTTGCCGCCGAGGCGCGGGGTAGAGGCAAGAACTGGCTGCTCGGGCCCTCCGTCGCGCTGAGCACATCGCATACCGACGAGGATCTTTCCGCGAGCTGGGGCGCATCGGGGCTGCTGGCCCGGTGCCTGGCATCGGCCACCGTGCGCGGGCTGCAGTTCGAAGACCAGGACGGCGGCCGCATGCTCGCCTGCCTGCGCGTGGATAACCCCTCGTGGACGGGTCGCCGCGGCGCGCACTTGCCCGCGGACCAGCTGCGCCTCGTCGCAGGTGTGCTGCGCGAATCGCCCCCGGCCAGTATCGCGCTTGGCCGGATTGCCTCTTCGCTCGACAACGGCGACCAGTCGACCAGTGCGACCTTTGCCATTGGCGGGCCTGGCGGTTTCGAAGGGATCGACCTCGCCGAATGGACGGAAATCGCCAAGGCGGCGGGACAGGATCTGACCGGCGCACCCTATGCCGACATCTCTGTCGCCGCAGTGGTGGCAGCGGTTGCAGACGGGCGCGTGACGCCGCTGCAGCTCGACGATGCCGTGCGCAAGGTGCTGGGCGCGAAATACGACCTTGGCCTGTTCCGCAGCGCGGGACCGGAAGAAACCGAAACGCCGAAGCGGTCGGCGGCGGGAGCGCGAACCGTTGCGCTCGATGCCGCGCGCCACGCGATCATCCTGCTCCGCAACGACCCTGCGCTGCTTCCGCTGAGCATCGATTCGGGCGAAATCCTCGTCGTCGGCCAAGCTGCCGGTGACCGGTCGCTGCCCACCGGCGGATTGCCGCAGGAAGGGGCGAGCCTGATCGACGGGTTCGACACCCGTGAACTGGCGCACAATTTCGTACCCGGGCTGGCCTTGCGCCGGGATCAGGCAGGATCGTCATCGGGTGATCTGATCGATGCGGACCATATGGCGATCGGCATGGCCAGCGAAGCCGCCCGCCGTGCGGGGACGGTCATTGTCACGCTCGGCGAAACCAGCACACTGACCGCAGCGCAGCAGACGCTGCTCGAGGCGCTCTATGCGGTCAATCGGAGCATCGTGCTTATCACGCTCGGAGCGCGCCCGCTCGATCCCGATATCAGCGGCGCGAAACTGCCCTGCATTATCCACGCGGGTCAGCTGGGCAGTATGTCGGGCCATGCCATCACCGATGTCCTGACCGGCGAATTCGCGCCCTGCGGCCGCCTGCCGATACCGCTGGTCGACCGCGGGCGGGTGGGCCTGACCTTCGGGCACGGGCTCAATTATTCCGAATTCGGGCTCGGCCAGACCACGACCGAACTGGGGCACGACCGGCTCATTGTGAGTACCGTTCTGCACAATGTCGGGGGCCATGAGGGCACCGAAACCGTCCAGCTTTACCTGCGCCGCCCCGGCGGACGCGGTCAGGGGCGGACCGAACTGGCCGATTTCCAGCGAGTCTCGCTCGGCGGCGGGGAAACCCGCCAGATACTGTTCGAAATCGGCGGCAACCAACTTGGCCGGTTCGAACGCGACGGACGCTTCGTGATCGATCCGGGCACCTATGAAGTCTCGGTCGGGCTGAGCGAGGACCGCGCCCACGCGATCGAGATCGCAGTTCCCCAAGCGGTCGCCGATGCGATGGGCAAGGCGCGCGCCTCCGAACCGTTGCCGGCCCTGTTCGGCAAACTGCGCAGCGTCGGTTAGCCGCCTTCCCCAAAGCGCCAAGAATTCCGTTTCGGCTTCGCCCGCCAGCGTGTAGGGCACCGCCATGCGCGACGCTTTCGGCCGCCAGATCGACTATATTCGCCTGTCGGTGACCGACCGCTGCAATCTGCGTTGCACCTATTGCATGGCGGAAGACATGCAGTTCCTCCCCCGCCGCGACCTGCTGACATTCGAGGAAATCGAGGCGCTTGCGCGGCATCTGGTCGCGCGCGGCGTCCGCCGCATCAGGCTGACCGGCGGCGAACCCCTGGTGCGCAAGGGCATCATGGATCTGGTCGGCAGACTGGCGCGGCTGCGCGGGGACGGTCTCCAGGAACTCACTCTCACCACCAATGGCACCCGCCTGCCCGACATGGCGCAGGATTTGTACGATGCGGGCGTGCGGCGGATCAATGTCAGCTTGGACACACTCGACCGTGAACGCTTCGCCCAGCTGACGCGGCGCGACGAGTTCGACCGGGTTATTAGCGGGATCGAGGCGGCCCGCGCAGCGGGTCTCGGGATCCGCATCAATGCCGTGGCGATGCGCGGTCTTAACGATGACGAACTGCCCGCGCTGCTCGGCTGGTGCAGCGAGCGCGGGTTGGACCTAGGCCTGATCGAGGCGATGCCGCTGGGCGAAGTGTCGCTCGACCGGCAATCGACGCATTTGCCGCTCGACGACGTCCGCGCCGAGATCGAACGCAGTTTCACGCTCGCCCCCTCGCTCCACCGCACGGGCGGACCGGCACGCTATTTCGATGTCGCGGATACCGGCACCCGGCTGGGCCTCATTACGCCACTGAGCGACAATTTCTGCGCGGGCTGCAATCGCATCAGGATCGGCGCAACGGGGACGGTCTATGGCTGCCTCGGGCACGACCAGAAGGTCGAACTGCGCGATATTATCCGCGCCGGCGGCGAAGAGGCGCTCGACGCGGCGCTCGACCGGCTGCTCGCGGGCAAGCCGCTGCGCCATGCCTTCGACGTTGACCAGCGCGAACCCGCGCTCGCCCGCCATATGAGCGTGACTGGCGGATAGGTGAGGCCCGCGGTCCGGACCCCCGCGATTCCCGCGTAGGCAAAATCGCTTCGCCGCGTTAGGAACGCTGCAATGACACGATCGCCCTGGTACAGCCGCCTCGCCCTTGTCCTAGCGCTTCTGCTGCCGGTCTATTTCGCGGTCGCCGCGCTGGGCACCAAGTTCGGGCTGTGGAGCTGGCAGACGGGGCTGCTGACGATGACGATCAAGGCGGGACCAATCCTGCTCGGCATCGTCGCACTGGTGGCGTTGGTGGCGCTGGTCGCCACGCTGCTGCGCAAACCGCGCCGCGGCTGGCTGCTTGCGTTGATCGCGCTGCTTGTGCCGCTCGGGATTTTTGCTGCGCTGGGCTATGTTCGCGGCCAGGCCGCGGATATTCCGCCGATCCACGACATCGCCACCGATGTCGCCAATCCGCCCGCCTTCTCGCAAGCGGCAGTCGATCGCCGCAATGCGAGCAATGCCAATCCGCTCAACGACTACACCACCCCGCTCGGCGAACTGGATATGTGGGCGCAAACCGAAGCGCCGCTCGCGAACCAGTCGCATGCGCAGGTCATCACGCAAGCCTATCCCGATCTCGTATCGCTCCCCATCGGCACGGCCGACCGCGCGGCAGCTGTCGCGGCCGTAGCGGAGGCAATGGAGGAACTGGGCTTCGCGGATGTCACGGCCAATGCTGCAGCCGGGCGCGTCGAAGGCGTCGCGGAGACCTTCTGGTTCGGGTTCAAGGACGACATGGTGGTGCGCGTTGCCGATGGCGAGATCGATTTCCGTTCGGTCTCGCGCGTCGGAATGAGCGATCTGGGCGCCAATGCGGCGCGGATCGCGAAGTTGCGCGACGCGGTCACCGCGCGCCTCAATCCCTGAATTGCATCACCGCCAATGCGCTGCGCTGGAACACGGTCAGCACGCATAGTCCGGCGTAGCCATAGGCAATCGGCACGAACCATGCCGGGAACAGCGCAAAGGCGATGAACACCGCGATCGTTTCCGCGCCTTCGGCAAGTCCGGTGGAATAGAAGAAGCTCTTGCGGCCATGCGCGCGGGTTTCTTCGCCGCGCTCAGCCGCGACAACCGCAAAGGCCAGGAAGCTGACCCCGGTCAGCACGAACGCAGCGACCAGCACCAAGGCGGCTTGCGTGTTGGCGGGATCGAAAAACCCAAAGGCCATCGGAACCGACACGTAGAAGGCGAAATCCGCGACGATATCGAAATAGCCGCCCAGCGCGGTGGGTCCGTGGGCGCGCGCGACGGCACCGTCGAGCCCATCGAGCAGCCGGTTGGCGATGATCAACACCAGCCCGATTGGAAGCTGACCAAGGGCAATCGCGCCAGCGCCCGCCAACCCGAGCACGAGACCGAGGAACGTCAGCATGTTTGCCGTCACGCCGCCCGTCGCCAGCGCACGTCCGATGCGATTCAGCGGCGGGTCGATCAGCGGGCGCAGCTTGGCGTCGAACATCGGTCGGCCTCCTTCCAGCTCATACCCAGGTGATCAGCCCGATCCAGGCACCGGTCATCGCCGTCGCCATATTCCCCGCGATCCAACTGCGGACGCCCAGTCCCGCCACTTCGCCGCGCCGCTCGGGGCATAACGTGCCGATCGTCGAAACCAGCAGCCCGATGCTGGCGAGATTGGCGACGCCGCACAGCGCATAGGTCACGATCAGCAGGCTGCGCGGTGCGAAAGTGCCGCCCGGCAAAGCGGCGAGTTCGAGATAAGCGACATATTCGTTGAGGATCGCCTTGGTGCCCATCAGGCTGCCCGCGGCCTGTGCCTCGCCCCACGGCACACCGATCAGCCACATCAGCGGGGCGAACAGCCACCCGAACCCGCGCTTGAGCGTCAGCGGATCGCCGTCGACCAACGGCAAGAGCGCGAGCACTTGGTCGGCCAGCGAAACCAGCGCAACAACCACGATGATCACCGCGATTACCGCGAGGAACAGCTGCATCCCGTCCATCGTCCCCTTGATAATCGCATCGATGCTGGATTCGTAGCGCAACCCGGGCACCTTGAGCGCGGCCTCCCCCTCGTTCTCTCCGTCGACCGCAGCCTCACCCGGCACCATCAGCTTCGCGATCAGCAGTGCTGCTGGAAGCGAGATGAGCGAGGCCGAGATCATATGCCCCACCGCATCGGGCACGGTCCGCGAGAGCGTGGTGGCATAAAGGATCAGGATCGCCCCGCTGATCGTCGCCATCGCAAGCACCATAACCTGGAACAGGTCCGCGCGGCTCATCCGGGCGAAATAGGCGCGCACCACCAGCGGGCTCTCGACCACGCCGAGAAACATGTTCGCACCGCCCGACAGACCCACGACGCCGCTGACCCGGAGCGTTCGGCGCAGGAGGAAGGACAGGCCGTTCACCAGCCAGCGCAATACGCCCCAGTGCCACAGCAGGGCGGCAAGCGCGGAAAAGACGATCACCAGCGGCAGGATCTGGAAGGCGATCACCACCGGGGCGGCTACGCCTTCCTTGAGCGCGAAAGGCAGCGGGGCACCGCCGAGATAACCGAACATGTAGGACGAGCCGTCGAGCGTCGCGCGCTCGATCGCCGCCACGATCTCATTGGCGAGCGTGACCGCATCCCAGACGATCGGCACACGCACGATCAGCAGCGCGAGGAACGCCTGCAAGGCAACCGCGCCTGCGATCCAACCCCATGACGGGCGGCCCCTGCGGTCTTCGGACAGGCCCCAGGCAAGCAGGATCAGCAAGGCGATGCCGATCAGGCCGCGAAACTGGTCGAAAATCTCCACTGCCGCCCCTCGCTGGCCGTTCAGCCCTTCCGCTTGACCAGGTTGTCGAGCGCCAGCGTGTCATGTTCGCGAAACGCGATCAGCGCAAGCGCGGCGCCCGCCACGGTGATCGACGGGAAGAACAGCAGGTTTGCTTCCTCGGGGCTGGCGAACAAATACCGTCCGAAGGGATCGAGAAAGTGGCGCCAGATCGGCAAGGCGCCGCCAACGAGGATGATGGCAGCACCGACCAGCGCCACGCGCCGGAACAGGCCGAGGACGACCAATGCGCCGATCACCACCTCGGCGCTGGCGAAGACGAGCTGGATATTGCTCGCCGCGCCGACCCCGCCGTAATACTTCTCTGCAAGCTTGGTGCCCATGCCGTCGCCGAACAGCCTGACGTTGCCCCACAGGACCAGCAGCATGCCGGTTCCGACACGCATGATGAGCAGGGATATCTTGCCGAGTATGGTATTCTCCAGTCCGCTTGGACGCGCTTAACCGCGGCGCCAATTGTGATACTTCTCTACCAGCGCGAGCAGCGCCTCGGGCTTGTGCGCCTTCTTCCATTCGCCCGCGGCGAATTTGTTCGCCTCCGCCATGGTCGGATAGGAATGGATCGTGCCGAGGATCTTGTTGAGCCCCAGTCCGTGCTTCATCGCAAGCACATATTCGACCAGCAATTCGCCCGCATGCGCGCCGACGATAGTCGCACCGAGGATGGTGTCCTTGCCGGGCGGGGTCAGCACTTTGACGAAACCGCGCGTCTCGCTTTCGGCAATGGCGCGGTCGAGATCGTCGAGATCGTAGCGGGTGACTTCGTAAGCGATGCCCTGCTCTTCCGCCTCGACCTCGTTGATGCCGACCCGCGCGATCTCCGGATCGAGGAAGGTGACCGCGGGGATGACGCGGTAGTCCGCCTTGAACCGCTTGAACTGACCGAACAGCGCGTTGACGCTGGCAAACCAAGCTTGGTGGCTGGCCGTATGCGTGAACTGGAACGGACCCGCCACATCGCCAGCGGCGTAGATATTGGGAAACTTGGTTGCCAGGAATTCGTCCGTGACCACCGTCTTGGCCGTGTCGATGCCAATGTCTTCAAGACCATATCCCGTAAGCCGGGCGGCGCGCCCAACGGCAACGATCAGGCAGTCGAAATCGATACCGACTTGCGCCCCCTGGCAATCGGCAAAAAGGGTCCCGTCCGCGACCCTGATCGCACGGTGATTGGTCAGTACTGACACGCCCGAGGCCTCCAGCGAGATCTGCGCGGCGGCGGACACCTCGGGATCTTCGCGGCCCAGCACCCGGTCCGCCATCTCGACCTGTGTCACGCTTGATCCCAGCCGGGCCAGTGCCTGTGACAGCTCGCAGCCGATCGGCCCACCGCCCAGCACTGCGATGCGGGCAGGCACGCGGTCCATCTGCGCGAAGGCATCCCACATGGTGTCGCTGGTCAGATACCCGCTTCCCTCCAGCCCCGCGATCTGGGGGACGAAGGGTTCGGCGCCCGCGGCAATCACGATGGCGCGCGTGGTCAGGCGCTGCGTCGCCCCGTCCTTGCGTGCGATCTCCACCGTCCACGGATCGACGACCTTGGCATAGCCTTCGACCACATCGACCCCGAGGCCGGTATAGCGTTCAACGCTGTCATGCGGCTCGATGGTCTTTATCGCACCCATCACCCTGGCGATGGTTTGCCGGAAAGGAATCTCGGGTTCGGATGGCTCGAGGCCGTAACGATCCGCGTGGCGCATCTGTTCGGCGACCTTGGCGCTCTTGATCAGCGCCTTGGACGGCACGCAGCCGGTGTTGAGACAGTCGCCACCCATCCTGTTCGCTTCGACCAGCGTCACCTTCGCCTTGACCGTCGCGGCGATCAACGAGGACACAAGGCCGGCCGACCCGGCGCCGATCACCACCAGATTGCGGTCGAAGCTCTTCGGCCTGGCAAAACCGGCATAGACCTTGCGGCGCTTGATCCAGCCAATGATCGCCTTGGCAATCCAGGGGGCGATCCCGAGCAGGGCGAAGGAGGCCAGCACTGCAGGCGAAGCGATGCCTGCAAGGCTGTCGATCTGCGCCAGCTGCGTGCCCGCATTCACATAGACGATCGTGCCCAGCAGCATGCCTACCTGGCTCACCCAGGCGTAAGTGCGAGCCCTGATCCGCGTCAGCCCCATGACCAGGTTGACCACGAAGAACGGAAACAGCGGGATCATGCGGATGGTGAAGAGATAGAATGCGCCGTCGCGTTCGAGCCCCTGGTTCACCGTCTTGAGCCGCGCGCCGAAACGCTGTTCGATCGTATCGCGCAGCACATAGCGCGAAGCGAGAAAGGCCAGCACGGCGCCCAATGTCGAGGCGAAGGAGACCACGATAGTGCCGACCCCGACCCCGAACAGCGCGCCTGCCGCCAGCGTCATCACCGCTGCACCGGGCAAGGATGCCGCGGTCACTGCGACATAGGTCAGGAAGAACAGCGCAATGACCTGTAGCGGATTGCGCTCGTAATAGCCTCCGACCTCGCCTGCGACCTGCTTGATGCCGTCGACGGTAAGATAGTCGCCTAGCCCGAAGAAGAAGTAGGCTGCGACCAGCACAGCAAGGGCCAGAATGATGAGAAGTTTTTTCATGAGTTCTTTCTGTCGCTCGCCTGTTCGTCGCCGTGGGCGAGCGGGTTACACCGGATCGGTCGGTTTGGCGAAAGATGTCACCCAGCGCCGGTCGATCCAGCGCTTCAACGCGGCTGCCCAGCGCCCCTGCACAGCAAACGGGCCATAGCTTGCGATCGCTTTTCCCGATCCGGTCGAGAGAAGATAGAGGCTGGCGGGCCGGGGGCGGTAGCTGCGCAGTCCCCCCTTACCGGCGACGAGGCAGCGCAAATTGGCAGCGAGGACCGGGCCCGTATGGACGGCATGGACGCCCGAACGCGGCACCCGGCGGTCCTGTCTCGCCGCGACATCGCCCGCCGCAAGGATATGCGGATGCGACAGCGAGCGCTGGTAGCGGTCGACCGCGATGTATCCGTCGTTGTCGACTGCGAGCCCGCTCTCTTTCGGCCATCGCGGGGCCGCCGCGCCCAGCGAGGCGACGATGAGGTCGACCGGCTCAATGCTGCGCCCCCCGGCGGTGAGCGCGCTGGCCTCGATCCGCGCATCCTCTTCGATCGAAAGGATATCCTGTCGCGCCAGCTCACGCCGCGCCAGCACGGTGGTCCGGCGTCCGAGATTATCAAGCAGGCCAGCCCGCCCGGCTACCAGCGTGATACGCGCGTTCCCACCGGCGAAACGCCGGCGCAGGGCGAAGGCCAGTTCCACCCCGCCCGCACCGCCGCCAGCCACCACTATGTGCCTGGGTATATCGCGCGTAATGCTCTGCCACTCGGTCAACCGCGCAAGGAAGCTGCCGATCGGCCGGACGTCGACGATCCGTGGATCCATGCCGAGAACAGTCTTGGCTCGCCCCACGCCGCCGACATCGATCGAACAGATGTCGAAACCGACCGATCGGCCATTGCCCGTGGCGATCCTCCGCTGCTCCGGATCGATCGCGGCGCAGCGGTCGAGGATCAGTTCGACCCCCGCCCGCCTGGTAAGCGCCACGAGATCGATGCTTCCATGTTCATCATCATATTCGCCCGCAACCGTTCCCGGGATCATACCCGAATACCGCGTGTAGCGATGTGGCGAAATCAATGTTGTGCGCGCCTCGGGAGCGCCGCGGCGCACCCAATCGGCCAACACCCCGAGATGCGCATGCCCGCCACCGATGAGCATGAGTTTGGGTCCGGCCGTCCGCATCCTCTCGGTGGGTGTGGCTCACGGCTATAGAAGTCAATCGGATTGGGAACCGGCGAGCGGAACTCCCGGCGGCCCATCGGGATCTGTGCGCGGCGGGGAATTGAGCCCCATCACCATGATGACGTTCTCCAGTTCGCTTCGGGCCCGAAGCGTTCAGCTGCGCGCGGCGGAGGCGCGTCACCGACCGGAAGAAGTGGTTTCCTGCGGTTTGACTACAAGACACCGCCGGAGCCCGCCGTTGACAACGCAAGACAATCGGGCCACGGAATTGCCGATGGCCCGCGGAGCAAAGCGATCGACGATCGTCGATGTCGCCAAATTGGCGGAAGTGTCGCCGAAAAGCGTATCGCGCGTTTTCAACGACGAACCGCATATCACGCCCGCGCTGCGCAAGAAGGTGCTGCGCGCGGCCAAGGAACTCAACTACCACCCCAATGTGATGGCGCAGGGCCTCGTGCGCCAGCAATCCTATCTGATCGGACTCGTCTATGAAAAGCCGAGCCCCAGTTATGTCGTCGAATTGCAGCGCGGCGCGCTCGAGCGGCTGCATGGGGAGCGGTATCGGCTGATCGTGCTGCCGGTCGAATCCGTCGCCGACCATCCGCAGGACGTTGTCCGCACCATCCGCTCCGCCGCGCTGGACGGCGTCATCCTCGCGCCGCCCGCGTCCGACCACGCCGAGGTTCTCGACGGGCTCACGCAGGCGCGCATTCCGTTCGCCCGGATCACCCCGCAGTCGCACGAAGGCGTGGGACTGGCGACGACGATGGACGATATTGCCGCGGCCCGCGAGATTGCGGATCATGTGCTTGGCTACGGCCATCGCCGGATCGCGATCATCAAGGGCGATCCCGACCACCCGGTAAGCGCGCAGCGGCTGATCGCCTATCGTGCGGCCTTCGATGCAGCGGGCGTGGACTACCTGCCCGAGCTCATCGAAACGGGCGATTGGAGTTTTGAATCGGGTTATGAAGCGACCAAGCGCATCCTCTCGCGCAAGCTGCGTCCGACCGCCATTCTCGCCGAGAATGACGACATGGCAGTCGGTGCGATGTCGGCCGCGCGCGAGCTGGGGTTTGATGTCCCCGCCGATCTCAGCGTGGTCGGCTTCGATGACTCCGAGATTGCCCGCGTCGTGTGGCCGCGGCTGACGACGGTGCGGCAGCCGGTCGTCGAAATGGCGCATACCGCTGCGGACATGCTGCTGCGCCAACTGGCGGGCGAGGACCCGGGACCCACCGTCATCCATACGCACCGACTTATCGAACGGCTGACTGTCGGTCCTCCGCCGGTTTAGACGCAATCACAGTACCCCTTGTGGGCCCGTCAGCCCCTAACGGTTGGCCCAGCCTGCTCCGGCACCGAAATTGGGGCGCCGCGTCTCCTTCGGATCGAGCAGTCGGTCGAGGATCGCATCATGCGACGGCGCCGCCGCGCGAAAGGCGCCCATCGCGTCGCGCAATTGCACGATTACCTTTCGAACCTCCTCGAACGGCGCGACATCGACCAGCGGGTCGATCGCCGCGGGGCGCAAGCCCATACCGGCGGCGACATAGAACCAGCTGATATCGGAGAAGAGTTCGCGGTGCTTCGACATGATCCGCCCGGTGCGCTCGAACAGCGCCATCTTCTCTACCAGCGTATCGGGCAGCTCGATATTGCGGACATGATCCCAGAAGGGCTCGCCCTCGCGCTGGTTGGGATAGTAATGCAGCAGCAGGAAATCGCGGATGTGCGCGTATTCGCGTTCGACATCGCGGTTGTAGCTGTCGATCAGCACCGGGTCGAAGCTGCGATCGGGGAACAGGTCGAGCAGGCGATTGAGCCCGGTGTGGATGAGATGGATGCTGGTGGATTCGAGCGGCTCGAGAAACCCCGCCGACAGGCCGAGCGCGAGGCAATTGCCGATCCACACGCGTTTGCGCAGCCCCGGGGTAAAACGCAGCACGCGCGGATTGGCAATCGGCGGACCGCCCAGACCCTCGCGCAGTTCTTCGGCCGCGTCGTCATCCCTGATGAAGTCGCTGCAATAGACGAGGCCATTGCCCGTCCGGTGCTGGAGCGGAATACGCCACTGCCACCCCGCCGATCGCGCGGTGGCCACCGTGTAGGGCGCGCGAACCGATTGCGCAGCGGTCGGTGCGGCGACCGCGCGGTCGCAGGGTAGCCAGCGGCGCCAGTCATCGAAGCCCGCCTCCAGCGCCTCTTCGATCAGCAGCCCGCGAAAGCCCGAACAATCGATGTAGAAATCAGCCGAGAGCGATTCCCCATTGTCGAAATGGACCGCGGCAATGTGCTCGCCCTCGCCGCGTTCGGCACGCAGGATGCGTCGGTCGAGCCGCTCGACTCCCGCCGCCTCGGCATGTTCGCGCAAGAAGGCGGCCACCAGGCCGGCATCGAAATGCAGCGCATAGGCCACTGCGCCTCCCGGCCAGTTGCCGTCGGGCGAAGGGAAAGCGAACTTGTTGTCTTCCGCCAGCGCGACCGATGGACACAAATCGGCCAGTCCCTCGTCATGCCCTTCGGCGAGGTTCTTCCAATAGTAGTGATGGAATGGCCGCTGGTTGATGGTGACACCCAGATTGCCAAACGGATGCCAGTAGCTGTGCCCGCGGTGCAGCCAGTCGCGAAACTGGATACCCAGCTTGAAAGTCGCTTGGCAGCGGCGGATGAAGGCAACCTCGTCCGCGCCGATATTGCGCAGGAAATCGAAGATCGGCGGGATCGTCGCCTCGCCCACCCCAACGGTCGGGATATCGGACGATTCGACCAGCGTGATGCGGCAGCCGCTGCCCTGCAGTGCGCGCGAGAGCAATGCAGCGGCAGACCAGCCCGCGGTGCCGCCGCCGACGATGCAGATCGATCGCAGGGCCTGCGGCGAGGCCTCGCCCGTATGCGTGTGATTCATCACCCGGTCTCCCACATGCGTCGTCGGAAAATCGATGGCGGCCCGTACCGATCGGGGCCGCCATCAGTTCCGGGAGGGACCGAAATCAGAAGTTGAATTTCACCCCGCCATAGATCCGCCTTGAACCGGATTCGAAGCGGAAGGGCAATTCGGGAAATTGCAGGTACACGCTGGTATCCGCCTTGGTGATATTGATCGCCTCGGCAAAGACCTCGAAATTGTCGGTCAGCTGGTAGCTGATCTGCCCATCGAGCTGGCCGAAGGATTTCTGGTAAATCCCCAGCGTCCGCGTAACCGACCCGTCGGCGAAACCGAAATTGCCCAGGTACTGCTTCGAACGCCAGCTATAGGATGCGCGCGCGGCGAACCCGTAACGTTCGAAATAGACCTGCCCGTTCGCCGAATGCTTCGACACGCCCGGCAGCGGGAGGTTGTCGGTGAAATCGGTGCTGAAATCGGTCTCGGTGTCCGAGAAGGTGTAGTTCGCGGTGAAGCCCAGGCCGAAGTCGAAGGCATATTGCGCCGCCAGTTCGAAGCCCTTCACGCGGCCGCCCGAGCCATTGGCCGGCTGCGACACCGGTCCGAGCCGTCCGCCGGCCTGGTCGTTGACGAATACGGCAACCGTTTCGTTGACGATGAAGCTGTCGACCTCCTTCCAGAACAGGCCAGCCGAGAGCAGTCCCTGACTACCGAAATAGTGTTCGAAGCCGAGGTCGAACTGATACGCCCGGAACGGATCGAGTTCGGCATTGCCGCGCGCGCCATTGGTGAACTTGAACAGATCGTCGGCGGGATCGCGGGTGAAGTCGGTCGAGAAGCCCTGACCCAGCGAAACCAGCGGTTGGCGGGCGACCACGCGTGCTGCGGAGAAACGAACCTTGCTGTTCTCGCTCACGTCGAACACCGCGTTCGCGCTCGGCAGGAAGTCGGTGTAGCTGCGCATCACCGTATTGGTGGTGAAATCGCGCAGCACGCCGTTCCAGCTATCGGTGCCCCAATAGCTCGGATCGGCATTGGCCGGCTGGTTCTGGTCGATGGTCAGGTCGGTGTTGACGATGCGCAGGCCCACATTGACGTGGTACGGATCGTCGACCCCGCCCAGATCGGCCATGATGTAACCCGACTTGGTTTCTTCCTTCACCCGGTAGGTCTGCAGCGGGTCTTCGAAGAAGCTGAACGGCGTGTCGGGATAGAGCGCCTGGATCCATTCGAGCGCATTGGTCATCCGCGACCGGTCGGCGACGAGCACCGTATCGCCTTCGATCCTGCCACCACCGGCAAAATTCGTGATCGCCTCGACGCGTTCGGGATTGCTCAGGAAGGTTTCATAGGGCGTGAACACTGCGGGCGAATCCCCGAAGCGGCTGCATCCGGCAAACGCCGCAGGCTTGTTGACCTCGGGCAGATCGCAGATCTTGAAGCCGATCGCCCCGTCCTGGAAATAGCTATAGGGCGTCCAGTTGTAGGAGAAGCCGTCGACCCGTTCGGATTCGGGGATCGCGGTGGCATCGAGTTCGCCCTTGCCGCTCAGATCGGCGAGATAGCGCCCCGATGCGAAGTCCACCGTGCGCTGGCCATAACGGAAGCCCGCGCTGATCGTGACGGTATTGGTATAGTCGTTGTCGACATCATAGGCGAAGTCCGCGCGAAGCGAGTGGCCTTCGATGTCGGAACGGTCGCCAAACGCCCAATGCGATTTGAAGAAGCCGAAATCGGGATTGTTGAACAGGTCCTGCGGGCTCCCCGGCGCGATGCCGAAACTGGGAAACTCGCCATTGCGATAGGTGAAGTCGAAAGTCGGCGGTGCAGCCGAATTGGGTGTGAAACCAGGCTGCGGTCCCGAAGTGCCCGGCCCGCGCACGCCATAGGCGGTGTAGCGCACGTCGTTATTGGCGACCTCACGCTTCATGCTCGACGAGGAGTAATTCGCCATCATCGAGACGCGGAAATTGGTATCGTTGTCCCAGTCGAGGCCGAATTGCACATTGTCCGACTTGATGTTCGACACATCGACGAAGGAAATTGCCTCGGCCGATTGCGCGCGGACCGTACCTTCGGTCAGCACGCCGTTGCCATCGATCGAATAGTCTCCGACGAGACCCTGCGATTCGCCCTGTCCGAAGGGGAATTTGACCGAGGCTTCGCGCGTGTCGATCTTCAGGTCCGAGTGGAAATATTGCGCGCTGACCTCGAGCTCGTCGGTCGCGCGGTAATTGATGCCGATCGAAGCACCCCACCGGCGGCGATACTGGTCGCGGTCGGTGACATAGCGATATTCGGGCGCATAATAATTGGTCGGCACGGTCGCGGTGTCGCGGCGTCCTTCGTCGAAGGCCCAGTTGCCGCGATTGTCGCCGCCCAGCACGTTGACGTGATTGTTCGTCTTTTCGTAGCTGAAGGTGGCAATGACCCCGAGGCGGTCGTTGAAATTGTAGCCGAGGACTGCAGCGCCCGCCGGCTCCCAACCCGAAATCTCGCTGCCCTTGCTGCCCTTGACGTTGCCGGCCAGCGTGAAGCCTTGCTTGAGGTCAAGCGGATTGCGCGTCTTGAGGTTGACGATCCCGCCAAGCCCGCCTTCGAGCAGCGATGCATTGGGCGATTTGAAGACCTCAATCCCCCCGATCAGTTCCGAAGGCACGCCTTCGAGACTGTCGTTGCGGTTATAATTGCCTTCGCCGACCTTGTAGACCTCGAGGCCGCTGACGAAGAGCTCGCCGTTCAGCAGCGTGACGTTCTGGTCGAGCCCGCGGATGCGGACTTTCGAACCCTGCCCGTTTTCACGGTCGATCTGGATACCCGGCAGGCGCTGGAGCGATTCCGCGACGTTCTGGTCGGGGAATTTGCCGATGTCTTCCGCAGTGACTGATTCGATGATGAGGTTCGAATCGCGCTTGGCATTCAGCGCGTTTTCAAGCGATGCGCGAAAGCCGGTGACGATGATGACGTTGTCCGTCTCGTCGGCGGCCTCGGGCCCGGTGTCGGTTGCATCCTGCGCCAAGGCTGGCGCTGCGGTTACTCCCATTGCAAATATCGACGCGGCAGCCATCAAGGCCGCACGGTTGCGCAAAATCCCGCTGTTCATCTCTCTCTATCCCTCCCAAGCCGCATCTTTGCGTGCGGACTTTCGTACGTATCGGCAGCTTGACCCACGACTCGCGGGGCAGCTTTCCGTTCGCGACTTACTGGTTGCATATTTCTGTCAACGTTGTCAAACATCGCCTCACATTTGGACTGAAGCCGGGCGTTTGTGTGACTTTTCTGTCAAGGTTGTCAGAGACGACCCGGCCTCGAGTGTACCGGCCAGAGCCGGATGATGGGACGGGGTTTATGCTTTCGAAAACAATCTTTTCTGGCGCCGCCACGGCGGCGTTCGCAGTGTCGGCACTGTCGGCCCAACCGTCGACGGACGAATCGGTAACGGCTCCGGCACCGGAAGCCATCGTCCACCCGGAGCAATGGCCCGAAGTCGCCTTTCCCACGGTCCTGACCGAAGAAGGCGAAGCGCATGTTCAGGCGCTGCTCGCTCAGATGACGCTGGAGCAGAAGGTCGGTCAGATCATCCAGGCCGATATCGCCAGCGTGACTCCTGAAGAGGTTCGAGAATACCGGCTCGGATCGGTGCTCAACGGCGGCAATTCGGGGCCCGGAGGCGATGACCTTGCCCCGGCGGAAGAATGGCTGGCGTTGGCGGACGCCTTCTACGCCGCTTCGATGGATACCGCACCGGGCGAACCCGCGATCCCGATCGTCTGGGGCACCGATGCAGTGCACGGCCATAGCAATATCGTCGGCGCGACGATCTTCCCGCACAATGTCGGGCTCGGCGCGGCGCGCGATCCCGATCTGATCGAGCGGATCGGGCAGGTTACTGCGGTCGAGATCCGCGTCACCGGGCAGGAATGGACCTTCGCCCCGACCGTCGCGGTGCCGCAGGATTACCGCTGGGGCCGCGCCTATGAAGGCTATTCCTCGGACCCCGCGCTGGTTGCCTCCTATGTCGGCAGCATGATCCGCGGCCTGCAGGGACCGCCATCGACCAAGCCGATCCTTTCGGGCCCGCACGTCGCGGCCAGCACCAAGCACTTCCTTGCCGATGGCGCCACCACCGACGGCAAGGACCAGGGCGATGCCGCCATTTCCGAAATCGAGCTGCGGCTGATCCATGGCGCGCCCTATCTGCCGGCGATGGAAAACGGGGTTGCCACCGTGATGACCAGCTTCTCGAGCTGGAACGGCGTCAAGCTTTCGGGGCACCGCGGGTTGGTGACCGACGTTCTCAAGGGGCGCATGAATTTCGGCGGCCTGGTGGTCACCGACTGGAATGCGCATGGTCAGGTGGCAGGCTGCAGCAACGCCAGTTGCCCCAAGGCAGTCGATGCCGGAATCGACATGTTCATGGCGCCCGACAGCTGGCGCAGCCTCTACAACAGTACGCTGGCCGAGGCGCGCGACGGGACGATCTCGATGGCGCGGCTCGACGACGCGGTTGCCCGCGTTCTCCGCGTCAAACAGCGCCTCGGACTGTTCGAGGCGGGCAAGCCTTCCGCGCGTGCGCTGTCGGGAAAGTACGAGCTGCTCGGTGCCGACGAACACCGCGCGGTGGCCCGCGAGGCGGTGCGCAAATCATTGGTGATGCTCAAGAACAACGGCGTGCTGCCGGCCAAGCCGGACGGGCACATCCTTGTTGCAGGTGATGGGGCCGACGATATCGCGCGCCAATCGGGCGGCTGGACGCTGAGCTGGCAGGGAACCGGCATGGACAACAGCCAGTTCCCCGGCGCGACTTCGCTGTGGCGCGGGATCGAACAGGCGGTGGAGGCCAGCGGCGGCAGCGCCGAACTGGCGCCCAATGGCGAGTACGAGCAGCGACCCGATGTCGCGATCGTCGTGTTCGGTGAAACGCCCTATGCCGAATTCCAGGGCGACATCGCCTCGCTCCAGCTGCGCCCCGAGCTGCGCCGTCCGATCGAGACCATGCGCAGGCTGAAGGCGGAAGGAATTCCAACCGTGGCGGTGATGATCACCGGTCGCCCGCTCTATGTGAACGAAGCACTGAACAGTGCCGACGCCTTCGTGGTTGCCTGGCTTCCGGGTTCGGAGGGCGCCGGGGTTGCCGATATGCTGCTCGCCGGGGTGGACGGCGAACCCGCTTTCGAATTCCAGGGACGGCTGCCGACCGCCTGGCCCGCGACCGCGCAGCACGGCGGGCCCACGCTGTTCCCCTTCGGCTACGGCCTCCGCTATGCCGAAGGCGCGCGGGCATGGACGACGCTGGCGGAAGACAATGGCGTCGATGACGATGGCAGCGGCGGCGGGGTCTTCTTCGACAAGGGCGTACCGGCTTCGTCGTGGTCGCTCACCGTCGCGCGCGCCGATGGCAGCGATTCGCTTCGCGTGACAACCGTCCCCGCGACCGCGCTGTCGGGGCGTGCGCGCATATCGGCCACCGACCACGACGTGCAGGAAGGCGCGCGCAGCTTCGCCATCGATGCGCATCCGGCAGGAGCCGCGGTCGAACTCGGGACGCATGACGCGGTCGACCTGTCGCGCGAGACCAATGGCGATGTGCTGCTGCTGACGACGGTCCGGCTCGACGCACCGCTTGCCGCGCCGCTGCGCATGTCGGTCCTCTGCGAAGGAGCATCGTGCGGGGCGGATGTCCCGATTGCCGAATTCGGTGCGCTGCCCGTGGGTCAGTGGCAGACCGTCGGCGTACTGCTCAAATGCTTCCGGGCGGCTGGCGCGGATATGACGCAGATCACCGCGCCATTCCGGCTGACGACCAGCGATGCGGCGCAATTCAGCCTCTCCCGGATCGCGCTCGGCAGCCTGTCCGAAGCCGATGTGATCGCGCAATGCCCGACCGAGTAAGGACGGCAGCAAGGTGCGCGCCTTGCTGCGCGGGGCACCGACGCGGTTAGTCGGCCGGGCTTGCGGGGCGCTCGCGCACGGCCAGGATCATCACTGCCCCGGCAAGCGTCAGCACGGCAAAGGCGAGCATCACAAGCGTGAAGTCCTCGGGAGTGGCCAGCTGCCACACGATCAACGCTCCGATCATCGAGGGCAGCGTGTTGGCCAGATTGACCAGCCCCAGATCGCGGCCCCGGCGATCGGGTTTGGGCAGCAATTGCATCGCGAAGGTCGCATGCAGGCTCAGGAAGACTGCCGTCCCCGCAGCAAAGACGCAGAAGGCGATCGCTCCCTGCCAGGCATCTGCCGCCGCGGCCATCCCGAGCAGACCCATCGCCCCGACTGCTGCCGAGACAAACAGGAACGGGCGGCGCACACCCAAACGGTCGGACCACCGCCCGGCGATCACTGCTGCCGGCAGGGGAATGATGTAGGAGACCATCAGCAGCGTCCCCACCCCCGCGGCAACATCGAGATCGTCCGTCACGATCGTCTGGAAGTAATAGAGCAGATATAGTCCCAGCGTGGCGCAGGCCAGCTGGACCAGCAGGCGCGAGCCCGAAGCGATGAGGAGATCGCGCCGGCTCAAGCTTTGCACCGGTTCCGGCATAGGGTCGAAGCGGCGCGTGCGCAGCGCCAGCAGCGGAAGCAGCAGCACCACCGCAGCCACCGGAACCAGCGCGAAGCGCGCCATATCGGACAGTCCCGCCACCGCCAGCAGCATGACCGCGAAGGTCGCCGCGACCGGATTGCCGAGCGAGAGTAGCCCGCCCGCCAAGCCCTTCTGGCTGCTCGGAACTTCTTCCGCGATGATCGCGAACAGCGGGGCGAGCACCGCATTGATCGCCGCCTGCGCCAGCGCAACGGCGATCAGCAATTGCGCCGGTGTTCGGGCCAGCGCCAATGCCGGATAGGAAAGCGCCAGCGCGCATAGGCCGATCACGACCCACAGCCGCCGTCCGCCGCCCGCCTCGACCGATCGATCGCTCAGCCAGCCGAAGAGGATATTGGCCACGCTCGCGGCGACACCACCGATCAGTACCGCAGCGGTGAGCAAGTCGATCTTCGCCGATTTGTCCAGCGCCTCGACCTGGAGCGGCAGCAGCAGCGTCACCAGCGGCATATAGGCCACCACACCGCCGGCATGCGCCAGCGCGACCGCAGCCAGCAGGGGATTGGTCCGTATCTTGGGCAAGGGCCGCTCCATCTCGCGGCAACCTGCCCCCCGCGCAGGCGGAAGGCAATGCGCCCGGCGTTGCGCGATTTAAGCGGCCGCGGGCCGCCGTGCGTAGAAGCCGAACACCGCGATTATCGCATAGCAGGATGCGGGCAGTACCAGCGACAGCGCAAGGCTGCCCGTCAGGTCGGCGAGCGCGCCCGTGGCCAGCGGGACCACCGCACCGCCGAAGATCGCTACATTGATGATCCCCGAACCGTCAGCCGCGCGGCTGCCCAACCGCTCGCAGGCAAGCGAGAAGATGGTCGGGAACATGATCGAATTCATCAACCCGATCGCCAGTAGGCTGTAGGCGGCCAGCGTGCCGCTGCTGTTGGTCGAGATCGCGATCAGCGTGATCGCGCCGATCGCCACCGCGGTCAGGATCAGGCCCGGGCTCACCATGCGCAGCAGCGCGGAGCCGATGAAGCGCCCGACCATCGCGCCGCCCCAGTACAGGCTGACCATCCAGCCGACGATGTTTTCGGGCTGGCCGAGCACGTCGTCGAGCATCAGGTAATTGATGACGATCGAGCCGATCGCCACTTCGGCGCCGACATAGAGGAAGATCGACAGCGCGCCAAAGCCGAACCGCGGCCGCTTGAGCAGGTCGAAGCCCGCGAGCCCGCTCGAGGGTTCGTGCTTTTCGCCCTCCAGCCGGTTGCGGAACAGCCACACTGCGCCCGCCACCACGGTGATCGCGATCGCGATGCCGAGATAGGTCTTCACGATCATCGCCGATTCCGCTGTGCGATAGGCAGCCAGCGCGGCGCCTTCGAAATCTTCAGCGGAAACATCGGCCAGCGTGCCGAGGATCAGTCCCGCACCGATCAGCGGGAAGAGGAAGGTGCCGAAGGAATTGAATGCCTGCGCGAAAGTGAGCCGGCTGTGCGCGGTCTTCTGCGGGCCGAGCAGGCTGATCAGCGGATTGGCCACCACCTGCACGATCACCACCCCGCTGGCGAGAATGAACAGCGCCAGCAGGAACAATGGATAGGTCGCAGTGGTGCTGGCGGGGATGAACAGCAGACAGCCCAGTGTCATCGTCAGCAGTCCCGCCACCGCGCCGCGCATATAGCCGATCCGCTTGACCAGCTTCGCGCCGGGAATGCCGATCACCAGATAGGCGGCGAAGAAGCAGAACTGGACCAGCATCGCCTGCGTGTAATTGAGCGTGAACAGCTCTTTCAGCTTGGGGATCAGGACATCGTTGAGGCTGGTGATCCCGCCGAAGATGAAGAACAGCGCGAAGACGAAGGGCGGCAGGCTTGGCGCATGCACATGGCCCTCTGCCTCGTCACCCACGGGATCGCTTGAAGAATAATGCTTCGCGGCTTCCGCCGCGGCCCCCGTTGCCGTCACCACGTATCGTTCTCCCATTTCGCCGCCCGCATCCCACTGTAAGGTGCGGGCTAGCGCGGGCGGAAATTAGGAGCGCAGCGCTTTTCTGTCAACGTTGACAAAAAATAGGCCCGAGTTGGTGGCGAGGCGATTTGCGCAAGGGCCTGCCGCCGCGCAGCAAGGGTTGAAAACCGTTTGAGACAGGCCCCGCGAAGCAGGCAAGTGCACTTCGCGTATCGGAGCCTGTCCGAAGAACGATGGCCGAATAGATGGGCTGCGTGACGAACGTCCCGAATGGCGGCGATATTCAGCGCCGCAGCCGCGCCCGTTTCTTAACGGCGTTGTGCCGCATGCAAGAATAAGCGAGAACCCGAGCGATGTCGCTCTCGCTCAGAGGCTTGTTCATCGCGCTGCCGATCGTTGCGCTGGTCATCGGTGCCATGGCCTGGAGCATCTATGTCGGCAGCATCGACGACGATCGCGCCAATGCGCTGCGCGAACTCGACATCGCCAATGCCGCCGCTGCCGATACGCTCCGCCGCGAGATCTCGCTGATCGCCGAGACCGAGGAGAAGGCGGTCGCCACCATGGCGCGCAAGCTGGAGCAGCGCAGTCCGACCACCATCGGCGATATCTTCGTCCCTGCGGCAGACGGAGCCTTCCATAGCCGCGACGATTTGTGGGACGGCCGCGCCTCCGCAGGAGCGATCCAGCTGCGCGGCATTGGCGGCTTCCTCGCCCCGCCCGAACCGGACGACGACCGCCGCGCGACCGTCCTCGCCGCCTTCGACACGCTGCGGCAGATGACCAATGGCCTGCCGAGCGATGTCGAAAGCCTCTATTTCTTCTCGCCCGCCAACGACCTGCTGATCTACGCGCCGCAGCGCCCCGACGAATTGTCCTTCTATCGCACAGCCCCGGCCGATTTCGATTTCCAGGATGCTGAATTCAGCCGGATTACCTCGCCGGCAGAAAATCCCGCCGGGATGCTGCGCTGCACCAGCCTGCAACGCCCGCTGTATGACGAGACGGGCGACAATTGGACCACCGGGTGCATGCTGCCCATCCGCGTCGATGATCGGCATGTCGGCGCCTGGGGTATCAGCATCCCGCTGGACCAGTTTACCCGGCGGCTGACGCCCCCGCCCGAGGACGCCTTCACCATCATCGTCAGTCGGGACGGAAAGTTGATCCATCACTCGGGCGTAGCCGGGGACGACAGCCGGCGGCTCGAGGCGAATGTCGACCTCGCGACTTCGGAAGAGCCCCTCCTGCGCGCCATCTGGGATTATGTAAACGCGGGGATCGACGACCAGACGGTCTTCGCGCAGCCGCTCGATGCCTATGTCTCGGCGCGCGAGTTGCAGGCGCCCGACTGGTACGTGCTGACCGTGCTGCCAGAACAGGCGTTGAGCGCGCGCGCATGGTCGCTGGCGCAGCGGGTCATCCTTATCGCGCTGACCGGGGCGCTTGCGCTCGGCCTGGTGCTGTCGGCGATCTTCCACCGGACCGTCGCCTCGCGGATCGCCCGGCTCGCGACGCGGATCGACCGGGTCTCGGCCACCGAGGGTGTGGCGCTGGATGCGGGGACCAGGGACGAGATCCGCCAGCTCGAGCATGCCTTCGAAAAGATGGAAGATCGGCTGGCCACGGCGCGCTCGCGCGAGCAGCATTCGTTCGACGTGCTGGTCAATGCGGCGGAACGCTATGCGATGGTGCTGTTCGACGACCAGGGGCAGCTGATCCGGGCGAGCAAGGGCGCGCTCGACCTGTTCGGCGAAAAGGAACTGGTCAAGCTGCTCAGCGAATGGGGCCTGTCGGCCGAGTCCGCGCCTGCGACCGGCCATCCGTCGGGGCCGGGCCCGCAACCGCGGATCATCGCGCGCAAGCTGGCCGACGGGCGCGAAGTCTGGCTCGAGGAAATCCTGATCTCGCTCGAGGATCATCTCGGCGCGCCCTTCGGAACGGCGTATATCGGGCATGACATTACCGAAAAGCACACCGCACAGCGCGCGATAGAAGAAAACCTGCTCTATCTCGAACTGGCGCAGTCGAGCGCGCAGGCGGGGCATTTCGCACTCGATCCGCACACCATGGAACTGTCGCTTTCGGGCTGGCTGCGGGAAAAGCTGGGCGTTGAGACGCCAACCATCCCGCTGGCCGAGCTTGCCGCGCTGATCGATGAGAGCAAGCGCGACGAAACCATGGCGGAAATCGCCGCGGCGATCGAAGCACGAACCGAATTTTCCTTCGAAACGCTGGCGATCGGTGCCGAGGGAGACCGTTTGCCGATCGTCGTGCGCGGGACGGCGGTGTTCCAGGATGCCGACAATACCGAAGAGCTGGCTGGCTTCTACGGGATCGCACAGGATATCACCGAGCAGAAGAAAGCCGCCGAGGCGCTGTTGCGCGCGCGCGACGAGGCCCGCGCCGAAGCGCGATCCAAAACCGACATCCCCGCGGTCATCTCGCACGAAATCCGCACGCCGATTTCGGGTATTCTCGGATTGATCGACCAGATCCGCCGCGAACGGTCCGAAAGTGAGCGCAGCCGCGCGCTGACGCTGGTGGAGGATTCGTCCGAAGCGCTGCTCAAGACGCTCGATGCGACGCTCCAGCGGACCCGCTCCGAGCGCGAACAATCGGTCTCACAGGACGAGGAGTTCAGCCCCGCCGCGCTGGTCGAGCGCGTGGCCGAGTTGTTTCGCCCGCTGGCCCGCCGCAAGGGCCTCGCCATCGATGTGCTGGCGGGTTCCGAGGGCCGGGCGTGCGGCCAGCCGGCGCGTATCCAGCAGGTGCTCGCCAACTTCGTTTCCAATGCGATCAAGTTTACACCGATCGGCAAGGTGACCCTCTCGTTCAACGCGCCCGAACCCGGGTCCGATCTCTGGACATTCTGCGTCGAGGACACGGGCGGCGGGATCGATCCCGAGCGGATGAAGACGATCTTCGAGCCATTCTCCGGCAGCGCGCCCGACACGCTCGGCCGGTCCTCCGGCAGCGGGCTGGGCCTGTCGATCACGCGCGATCTCGCCCAGCAGATGGGCGGCACGGTTGCGGCCGAAAGTTCGGCAAGCGGCGGGACGCGGATGACGCTGACGCTGCCCCTGCAGACCGTCGGGCCTGGCAAGGAACAAGCCCCCGCCCGCGGCACTATCGCGATCAGGCTGGCGCGCGCTTCGCTCGCCGTGCGCGTCGAAGTCATCGCGCATGCGGAGGGCTTCGCCGTTCTCGACCCGGCTTCGGACGATCCCGGGGCTACCGCCGATATCGTGGTCAGCGACGATGCGGAATTCGTCGCGCAATGCGGTGCCGAATGGAGCATCCAGCTCGTCGAAGCGGCGGAGAGCGCGCGCGACGGCAAGCATATGGTGGCCAGCGAAGCGGATCTGCTCGACATGCTCCCCCGCATCCTCGACGAGGTCGCCGATGGATAAGATGGACGACATCCCCGCCGAGCGCCGCGCCGAGATCCTGGCCACGCGGCTGGAGCGTAGCGAACCCGCGCTAAGGGGTGCCGAAGCCGCGCTCGAAAAGCGGATGAAGGAGCTGTTTCGCGCCAATCAGGACCTCAGCCTGCGTCAGAGCGAACTGGCGCGAAAGCTCGAGATCGAAAGCGCGCTCCTGCTTGGCGCCCTGTCGACCATCCGGATGGCCACGCTGTATGGCGAACGCGAGCGCGGGTTCACCATGTCCGAAAGTGCCGGGCCGATCCTAGGGCTGGCCGATGGCGAGGAACCCACGATCGAGAAGCTCGCCGCGACGCTCCATCCGCTCGATCGCGACCGGATCATGCGTGTGGGGCTTGCGTTCTTCAGCGAGGCCGAGCCGGGGGTGGCGCATGCCTATGAACATCGCATCGTCCGGCAGGACACGGGGGAGACCCGCTGGCTCAGATGGTCGATCACGCGCGAGACCGGCACCGAGGATCGTCCCGGCCATCTGATGGCGACGATGCGCGACATCACCGAGGAACGTCAGAACGAGCGCGGTGTGCGGGCGCTGCAATTGCGAGCCGAGCGAAGGGTGCGCGAGCTTGCGCACCTCCAGCTGGAGCTAGCCGGTGCGAAGGATCGGGTGGAAGAGGCGCTCAGCGCGCGCAACCGGTTCATTTCCGAAATGGCGCATGCCATTCGCACCCCGCTTGCGGCGTTGAGCGGCGGGCTCGAATTGCTGCGCTCGAAGGTCCGCGAGGGCGGCGAGAAAGATCTGTCGGTCGCGCGCGAGGCAGCGGAGCAGCTCGGCGAACTCGCCTCCCGGCTGATCGAGGAAGCGGCCTCGGATGGCGAGGCGGAACCGGTCGCCTATGCCAGCGGGGTCGGCACGCCCACACCGGAAACCGCATCGGCGCTGCCCGACCAGCCGCGCATCCTGCTGGCCGAGGATACCGAGAGCAATCGCTATGTCGCCGAGCGCATGCTCGCCGATCTGGGCTGCCTCGTCACCTCGGTAGAAAACGGCGCCGCCGCAGTCGAGGCGATCAGGCGCCAGAGTTTCGATCTCGTCCTGATGGATGTGATGATGCCGATCATGAATGGCGAGCAGGCCACGCAGGCGATCCGCGGGCTCAGCGGGCCGGCCGCACGCACCCCGATCATCGGAGTGACCGCGCATAGCCTGCAGTCGGAGCGCGAGCGTCTGCTGTCGGCCGGGATGACCGCCTGCATGGCGAAGCCGGTCAAGAAGGAAGCGCTTGAAACCGCGATCCGCACCGCGCTGATCTCGGGCCGCGACGTTCGCCAGAACCAGGCGCGGTTCGATCACGACCTCTTCCGCCGGACCTTCACCGATCTGCCCGACGCCTATCGCGATCGGATGCGCGATGCCGCGAAGAAGGACATCACCAAATATGCGGGCGAAGTGCTCACCGCGGTCGAGGCCGATGACGAGGAGGACCTGTCCCGCGCGGCGCATGCGCTGACCGGGGTATCGCTCAATATCGGGGCGGTCGGGATCGTCGAAGAGCTTACGCATTACCGCGAGGCGCGCGCGCTAGGCGAGGCGTCGATCGAAGCCTTCCGCGAAGCGGTCGCCGCCTGCCTCCTGGCCGTCGACGACCTCTACGAAGCGCTGATCGCGGGGGATAAGTAGGCCCCACGTCCACCGGTCATTGCGGGCACGGAGGAATACTCCGAGGAATTTATTGTCCCCGGAGCGGCGAACGCCATGCAAGGATGCTCCATCCATCTGAATTGAAGATGTTTTTCCGGCGCGGAAGACGGTGACGCTTGTCGATCATGGCGTTTCGCAATTTGCGGCAGTAGTCATGCAATTTGCAAGTCGCATCCTCGCAAATTGCGAAACGCTACTTGAGCGAAGCTCCAGAACCGCGGAACTGCGTCGTTTTTAGGTTTGGCACGGACCTTGAATACGTCTTGGTAACCATATGCCGAGGCCCCCATCCCTTCTTTTCGCCATTCCCTTCACCCGTTCGCCGCCTCGCAGACCAGCCACGGCGTCTCCGCGCGCAATCCGTGCGTATCGAAGTCACGCGGCGATCTGCTGCGCGGCATTCGGGAAACGCTCGCCGGGTACCTGCTGAGCGCAGCCGTCGCCGCACTCGCGGCCAGCGCCGTCCGGGCGCGCGCGCCCGGCGCGATTGTCGCCTGATCCAACACCAAGGAAACCAGCCATGACCTCCCCCCGCATGTCTGTCGTGATGCCCGTCTCCAATGTCGAGGCCTATATCGCAGAAGCCATTGAGTCGGTCCTCGGCCAGACCTTCGAGGACTTCGAACTGATCGTCGTCGGCGACGGTGGGCAGGACGGGTCGATGGATCTGGCGCGCAGCTTCGACGATCCGCGTATCCGCATCGTTTCGCAGGAAAATCGCGGCCTCGCCGGCGCGCGCAATACCGGCATCGCCGAAACGCAGGCGCCCTATATCGCGCTGCTGGATCCCGATGACCGCTGGCACGAGGACAAGCTGAAGCTGCACTTCGACCACCTGCAAGCAAACCCGCATATCGGGGTGAGCTATGCCGGCTCGCGGATGATCGACGAGCGCGGCGCGGTCATCTCGGCTGCGATGCGGCCCAAGCTGACCGATGTCGCCGCCGGCGACATTCTGTGCCGCAATCCGATCGGCAATTGCAGCGCGCCGGTCCTGCGCCGGACAGCGCTCGACCGCGCGGCATTTCCCCACCCGCAGGAGCGGAACCGGGCCTGCTGGTTCGACGAAAGCTTCCGCCAGTCGGAAGATATCGAACTGTGGGTGCGTCTCGCTTCGCTGCATGGCGTCAGCTTCGAAGGCATCGAAGGGCTGCTGACCGATTGCCGGATCATCGGCGGCGCGCTTTCCGCCAATGTCGTCAAGCAGTACCTCAGCTGGTCGCGCATGATCGATATCGCGCGTGACAATGACCCCGAGCTGGTCGCCAGGCACGGCGATGCGGCACGCGCCTACCAGCTGCGCTACCTTGCGCGTCGGTCGGTCCAGCTCGGCAATGCGGATCTGGCCAACGATCTGATCAGCCGCGCCGCCAGCCTCGCCCCGCGAATCTTTCTCGAGGAACCGGTCAAGTCGACGGTGACCTGGGGCGCTATCAAGCTCGCCCGGCTGACCGGCCCCGAACGCTTCCGCCGCCTCGCGCGCCCCTATCTCAAGGCGACGGCATGATCCGGATTACCCATCTCCTCGACGATGTCGGCACGGGCGGGGTCGCCCGCGCGCTATCGCTGTTCGACGACCCGCGCATGATGCGCGAGGCCGAGTCGCGAACCATCCGCATGGGCCGCGGACCGGCCGGCGCCGTGCGGCTCGATAGCGAGCTCATCGTCATCCATGTGCCGCCCTCATGGGGCCGGCTGCCCTATCTGGCGGCGCTCAGGCTCAAGAACCCGCATGCCCGGATTATTCAGGTCGAATATTCCTACACTCGCGCTTTCGAAGCGGAGGCGGTGTCCTCCCCGGGGCGGTTCCGCACGCTGCTGCAGACTGCCGCACGGCCGGTCGATGAAGTGATTGCCATGTCGGGCGCGCAGCGCCGGTGGCTTGCCGAGGCAGGCGTTCCTTCTAGAAAGCTGCACACGATCCATCCGTGGAGCGGCCGCGAAGATCTGTACAAGGTTCCCGATCTCGAGCCGCGCGGCGGCCCGCTTCGCCTGCTCGCCTATGGGCGGCTGGCCCCGGAGAAGAACTTCGCCGCACTGATCGAAGCCATGGGCTCTTTCCGTGCCGACGAGGTCACGCTGACGCTGGCCGGTTTGGGCCCCGAAGTGAAACGGCTGGTGGAACTCGCCAGTGAGCGTGACAACGTCCGGCTGCTACCTGCCACCAATGCGATCGACGCTCGGCTTGCGGCCTGTTCCGCGGTGGTCGTTCCGTCGCGCTACGAAGCCTCTGGCCTGGTCGCAACCGAAGCCCGCATGGCGGGCCGCCCGGTGCTGGTCGCCGATATCGACGGCCTGCCCGAACAGGTTCGCAGCGGCGGCGGGGTTGCCGCACCAATGCGCAATGCCGCCGAGATCGCCTGCGCAATCATCCGGCTTAAAGGTGCGGACTTGCCTACGATGGGCCGGGCCGCACGCGCCGGGGTCATGCAGCAGCACGATGAGATCATCACGGGTTGGCAGGCGGTTTTACGCCGTGCCGAACCCCTTCGAAAGAAAGCCGGTGTGCAACCGGCCATGGCTGCCAGCGCCTGAATTGCGACCCCAGGCGCCGCAGGGCCGCCTCGTTCCCTCCGCTATGCGGATGGGGGCGGGGCGGTTTCCCTTTGGGGGCGACGCAAAAGGCCATGCGCGGCGCGCAGCCGGCTGAGATGGGCGCGGGGCTCGTCGAACAAGGGTGGCCTGGAACCGGCACCCCGCGCCGGTCACGGCAAGATACTGATAATCTGACAGCTTCTCCGACGGGCTACAGTTTCGGCGGTTGGCACGATGCGCGTTTCGCAATCTGCAGTGCGTGCCTGCCGCATTTTGCAAAGCTGGAGGTGCGGAATGCAGTCGGCCGCCGAGGCGCTGCCATTAAACCGTTGTTTCTGAATCTTTTTAGATTTTGGCACGGGTCGTGAAAAGCAAAGTCCCGAACACTTCGAATGGGGACAACACATGCTACTTCTAGTTCTCGCAAACGCAGCAGCTCTGGCAGGCGCGCAGGCATCCGACACCGGCCGCCCCCAGAGCGCGCCGATGTCCTTCGAGCGTGATGCCAACCACAACCGCGTCATCATCTCGGGCTCCGCTTCGCAGGGCAGCAGGCTGATGGCCAATCCCGCTCGGCGGCATCGCCAGGATAGCCGCGCGATTGCGATCGCCAACATGGTCAACGTCACGGTTCACGGCAGTAACAACACGGTTGTCGTGAACGCGCGTCAGGCCAGCTCGGGCAATCAGAAGGCCGTTGTCGCGGCCAGCCCTGCCTCGCTCGGACAGGGAGGGTAAGGTTATGATCGGGGGAAAGAAACTCGTTCATCGGGCTATCGCTCTGGCAGCGACCGGCCTGACCCTGGGGGGATGCGCAAGCTTTGCCGACACGCCGCCCCAGCGGATCACGCCCCTCAGCGGCGCGCGCGTTACCGATGGTGACACCGCCTATTCGGGCATTCTGCGCTGCATGGCTTCGCACACGAGCGCTATCGCACAGCCGCGGATCGCAGTGGGGGAAGTTGCCGATTACACTGGTCGGCTTGACGGGCTGAACGGTTCGGTCGCTCCCCAGGGGGCTGCGCTCATGGTGATTTCCGCGCTGGCCAAGGCAGGCTTCCCGCTTGCCGAGAGACTGGACCTGCGGATTGCCCTGCAGGAACTCGATTACGCCAACAGCAAGCTGCTCGGCCCGGACGGCCAGCCGACCGACGACTATCGCCGGATCTATTCCGGGTCGATCGCGGAAGCCGATCTGATCGTCCTGGGCGGCATCACCGAACTGGACTTCAACATCCGCAGCGATGTGGCCGAAGCCTCGATCGGGCCGGTGGGCGGCGGGGCCCGTTCCTATGTCATGTCGGTCGGCGTGGACCTGCGCCTGATCGATGCGCGCAGCCTTCGCGTCGTCAATGTCGCCAGCCTGCAGAAACAGATCCGCGGCCGCGAAATCCGCGCCGGCATCTTCGAATTCATCGGCAATACCACCCTGGATCTCGGCGTCGGACGCCGCCGCCAGGAGCCGGTGCATGGAGCGATCAGAGCGATCATCGAAAAGGCGGTGATTGACCTGATGCGCGAACAAAGGGGCGCCGACGCACCGCGCTGTCCAACCAACGTTCAATCGGTGAGCTACGCCGTAGAACAAGCGGCGAGCCCGCAAACTCAATTTGAAGGAGACTGAAAATGACGAAGTTTTACCTGATGACTACGGCGGGCCTGCTCGCCATGGCCGCAGCCCCTGCAACCGCACAGGTCGCGCTGCCGACCGAACCCGACCCGCTGGTTGCAGTCGATGTCGATCTTTCGACGGGCGCGCTCCTCGGTGACCAGTCGGTTCTCGATGCCGTCGTCGAAGTTGGCGGCGGCGAGCTGCTCGACGTCTATCTCGGCCTGCTCGAAGGCTCGACCGGCGGGACCAACTTCCAGCTGCTCGACGGATCCATCGTGACGGCCCTCGATACGCTAGGCGGCCCGGAACTGGTCAGCGCGTTCGAAGGTCTCATCGGAACCACGGCCCGGACCGCCGATTATGTCACGGACCAGTCCAATTCCGCCACTCAGGATTCAATCCTCAGTGCTACGGCAAACTCGGTTGCCAGCGTGAATGCAACCGCGGCGAGCATCGGCAACAGCTATGCGCTCGATGCGGCTGCGAATGTCGTGGCGGATCTGGCCCAGATCAATCAAGGCTACGGCACCAGTTCGGTTGCGACCGTCTATAACGCCGTCAGCGAAGTGACCGAAACCGCCGCTTCGATCGGGAACACCGGATCGTTCAACGCCGACGGCGCGCTCCTCGACCTGGCGATCGATCAGAACAATCTTGGCGGTCAGACTTCGAATCTGGTTACCATCCAGAACATGGTCGCCGAGGCCACGAGCACGGCAGCATCGATCGGCAATTCCCTGGCCGTGGAAATGCCCGGCGGCAGCAAGCTGACTGCAACCCAGAGCAATTCCGGCACGATGATCGCCGATCTGACGGGCATGATCGCATCCACCGTCGATTACACCGCGACTGCGGCGTCGATCGGCAACAGCTACGCCCTGACCAGCCTCGACAGCGGCATTGCCGGCAATGTTTCCAGCTCGCTGAACCAGTGGAACGGCGCCGGTCAGATCGCCAAGGTCACTGCCAATATTGCGGCCAGCACGAACGCCGCCGCGACCGCGGCCGCTATCGGCAACAGTGTCAGCATCAACGTCGAATAGCTTCCCCCCGGGTGGTCCGCACTGCAAGCGCAGTGCGGGCCACCAAATCTTTCGGATTACCCAGTCATCCAAGAGGCTGTCATGCACTCGGCACCCGCCACAGCGCAGAGCGCCGCGAGCATCAAGCGATGCGCTGCATTGCGAACCCTCCAGAACAGACAGATCGCCAAAGCATCGTTGCAATATGCAAGAGTCACTTTTGCAAATTGCAAGGGAATGCTGCATATTACGGCAATCATGACGCCGTTATCGCCCGATACGCCTGTCCTTATTCCGGCACGGCCTTTGCATCGATGCACTCACATCGCAGCACAGCATTCGGAGATTACGGTGAAAGGCATTATCTTTTCGGAACTGGTCGGTTTTCTCGACCGCGCCGGCGGGCCCGAACTCGCCGAGAAGGTGTTGGCCGATGCCGGCCTGCCGCATGGCGGTGCCTATACCCGCGTCGGCCAATATCCGTGGCAGGAAGCCGTCCGCGTGGTCGAAGCCGCCTCGCGCGAGACGGGCGCCGAATTTGCCGATCTGTGCCACCAGTTCGGCGCCTATCTCTTCGAGCGTTTCACCGTGCTCTATGGCGATATCGTCGGCCGCTATGCCAGCGCAGAGGAATTGCTGTCGCATGTCGGGGATCACATCCACGAAGAGGTCAGGATCCTCTATCCCGATGCGCAGCCGCCGCAGGTTACGGTCCATGACGAAGGCGACGTATTGCGCGTGGAATATGCCTCGCACCGCCCCTTCGCCCATATCGCCCATGGGCTGGTGGCCGGCGCGATGACCCATTTCGGCGACCACCGCGCGCTCAACTGGGTGGGCGCAAACGACGATGGCTCGCGCGCCGAATTCGCATTGACGGGATAAATATGTCGAAACCCGCCATTCTGATCATCGAGGACAGCGCCTCGCTCGCCCTCGGCTTCGCCGCCCAATTGGAAGAGGCGGGGTACGAAGTGGCGCTTGCCGCCACGCTTGCCGAAGCGCGCGTTGCGCTGGCGAACACGCGGTTTTCGGCTGCGCTGCTCGATCTGCAACTGCCCGACGGGGATGGCCTCTCGCTGCTTGAGCAACGCGACGAGACGTCACCCGCCTTTGTCGTCATCACCGCCGATGGTTCGCTGTCGCGCGCGATCGCGGCGATGCGGCTCGGGGCGTTCGATTTCCTCGTCAAGCCGGTTGCGGGGACGCGCCTGCTGGCGACGATCCGGGCCGCAGTCGAGCAATCGAAAACCGCACCGGCCAAGGCGGTCATCAAACCGGTCGAGGACGGCACACGCTTCCATGGCTTTATCGGCCAGTCGCCCGTCATGCGCGCCGTGTTTCGCACGATCGAACAGGTCGCCGATTCGCGCGCGAGCGTCTTCGTCACCGGCGAGAGTGGGACGGGCAAGGAAGTGACTGCCGAGGCGCTGCACGCGGAATCGCGCCGCCGGAACAAGGCTTTCGTTGCGATCAATTGCGGTGCGATTCCGGAAAACCTGCTCGAGAGCGAACTGTTCGGCCATGTCAAAGGCGCCTTCACCGGAGCGATCGAGAACCGGATCGGCGCCGCCAAGGCCGCCGATGGCGGAACGCTGTTCCTCGACGAGATTTGCGAAATGGAGCTCAAGCTCCAGGTCAAGCTGCTGCGGTTCATCCAGACCGGGATGATCCAGCGGGTCGGATCGGCCCAGGCCGAACCCGTCGATGTGCGCATTGTCTGCGCCACCAATCGCGATCCCTTGCGCGAAGTCGCCGAGGGGCGCTTTCGCGAAGACCTGCTCTATCGCCTAAACGTCATCCCGATCCACCTGCCCCCGCTCCGAGAGCGGGGCGACGACATCGTTCTGCTGGCGGACCGGCTGACCGAATCGATCGCCCAGGAAGAACGCCGCCCCGGACTCCAGCTCAGCGCGGCGAGCCGGGCGAAAATCCGCGCCCACTCATGGCCTGGCAATGTGCGCGAGCTCCAGAACGCGCTGCGGCGGTCGGTGGTGATCGGCGAAGGCGACGAGATCGACATTTCGGTGCCGACGGGTCACGCCGCAATGCCGGAGGCCCTGCCCCCTGCCTCGTTCGAGCCGGCCTTTTCCGAGCCTTCGGGCACGCCCGCGCAGCCACCCGTCATCCCGCAGAGCGAACTGGCCTTCGAGGGCATGACCTTGGCCCAGATCGAGCACCTCGCGATCGAGGCGGCACTGAAGCGACACGGCGGCAATGTCACCCGCGCCGCAAAGGAGTTGGCCGTGAACCCGTCGACGATCTACCGGAAACTGGAAAAGCAGCGCGCCCAAACCGGTTAGGCGCATCGTCTGATCCCCGCGTCAGGGCGGTGAGGCGCTGGCGATCATATCCATGATATTGCGCGCCGCCTCACGCTCGGCCGGGTCCTCGAACGCGACATCCAGATCGGGAGCGGCGTCGAGCATATAGAGCAGCGTCCACAGCGCAAAGCGGCGACCGCTGTCGCGCTCGAGCCCGAAATCGACGCGCATGCGATCGATTCCGGCGGGCAGTGCCACCGGGTCGACCCGGGCCAGATCGGGCGTCCCGAAATAGCGCTGCAACAGATCCTGCATCTCCATCCCCCCGCGCTAGCGCACCGGGCGCGGGCTGCATACTCCCTGCCCCCCTATTTCCTTTGGGCACAGCGCAATTGGCTGTTAAGGGGCCGCGCATGCTTACCATCGACGGTGTCACAGTGCGGCTTGGCGGCCGGACCATTCTCGAACGCGCCAGTGCGACGGTGCCGGTCGGCGCGCGCGTCGGGCTGATCGGCCGCAATGGCGCGGGCAAGTCGACGCTGATGAAGGCGCTGATCGGCGAAATCGAACCCGATGATGGGGACATCACCAAGCCGGCGCGCGCGCGGATCGGCTATATTGCGCAGGAAGCGCCCAGCGGCACGATGACGCCCGAGGAGGTCGTGCTGGCGTCGGCCACCGAACGCGCCGAACTGCTGGCCGAGTTGGAAACCTGCACCGACATGGACCGGATGGGCGATGTGCATGACCGCCTGCTGGCAATCGATGCCTACAGCGCGCCTGCCCGCGCGGCCAAGATCCTCAACGGCCTCGGCTTCGACGAAGAGATGCAGCAGCGCCCGGTCGAAAGCTTTTCCGGCGGGTGGAAGATGCGCATCGCGCTGGGCGCACTGCTGTTTTCCGAGCCCGAGATCCTGCTGCTGGACGAACCGTCCAACCACCTCGATCTGGAAGCGACGCTGTGGCTCGAGAATTTCCTCCGGTCCTATCCCGCGACTTTGGTGGTCATCAGCCATGAACGCGACCTGCTGAACAAGGTGGTCGATCACATCTTGCACCTGCAGGGCGGCCAGCTGACGCTGTATTCGGGCGGGTACGATGCGTTCGAGAAGCAGCGCGCCGAACGCGCCGCGCAATTGGCGGCGGCAAAGGCCTCGCAGGATGCGCAGCGCGCGCGGCTGCAGGATTACGTCGCGCGCAACAGCGCGCGTGCCTCCACCGCCAAGCAGGCGCAATCGCGCGCCAAGATGCTGGCGCGGATGCAGCCGATCGCAGCGCTGATGGAAGACCCCACGCTGAGCTTCGACTTTCCCGACCCCGAAGAGCTGAAGTCGCCGATGATCACGCTCGAGCAGGCGGCAGTGGGCTATGGCGGAGCGCCGCCCATCCTGCGGCGGCTCAATTTCCGCATCGAGGCGGACGACCGGATCGCGCTGCTTGGCCGCAACGGCAATGGCAAGACCACGCTGGCCCGCCTGCTCGCATCGCAGCTTGCGCCCGCAGAGGGCGAGGTCAACGCGCCCGGGCGGCTGAAAGTGGGCTATTTCACGCAGTATCAGGTCGAGGAACTGGCGGGCGAAGACACGCCGCTCGACCTGATGAACCGGGCGATGGAAGGCGCGGCGCAGGGCGCAGTACGCGCCCAATTGGGCCGCTTCGGCTTTTCGGGTTCGCGCGCGCAGACGCGGGTGGACAAATTGTCCGGCGGGGAACGGGCGCGGCTGGCGCTGGCGCTGATCACGCGCGATGCGCCGCATCTCCTGATCCTCGACGAACCGACCAACCATCTCGATGTCGATGCGCGCGAGGCGCTGATCCAGGCGCTCAACGATTATTCGGGCGCAGTCATCCTGATCAGCCATGATCGCCACATGGTCGAACTGACCGCCGACCGGCTGGTGCTGGTCGATGAAGGCACGGCGCGCGAATATGCCGGCAGCATGCAGGATTACATCGACTTCGTCCTGGGCCGCAAACCGAAGGAAAACCGGCGCGGCGGGGCCGGCAAGAAACGCGGGTCCAATGGCGCGGACACGGCAGCACAGGCCCGCTCGGCCAAGGCGGAGCTGACCAAGGCGGAAGAGGCGATGGCGCGGCTCACCGCCGAGCTGGAAAAGCTCGACCGGCTGATCCTCGACCACACGCAGGACGGCGCGAAGATGCAGGACCTGCTCACCGCGCGCGCCGAGGCCGCCGATACGCTGGCCGCGACCGAGGAGAAATGGCTGGCCGCCGGTGCCGCGCTAGAGGCTGCGGAACACGGCTAGGTTGCCGTTTCCGGTACAGGCAACAGTCTCTCAGCCCTCTTCGCTACCGTCGGGCAGGCAGCTCACACTGCCCAAGGCCCCGTGATCGCCAGCGTGCGGGTGGGCGAATAGGCGTTGACGAAGAACCATTTGCCGTCGGGCGAGAAACACCCGCCAGCCAGTTCGGTCTGCATCCGCAGGCGGCCAAACGTATAGGCCCGGCCATCGGGCGTGATGCCGCGCAAATGGTTGTCGACGACATCGGTATACTGGTCTTCGCAGACGATCAGATGGCCATTGGGGCCGACGGTGAGGTTGTCGCCGTAGTTGAACTGGTCCTCGCGCTCGCTCTCGAAGAACAGTTCGATCGTGTCATGGCTCCCGCCCCGCCCCGGGACAAGCTTGAAGATCTGGCCGAGCTTGCGCTGCCCGCCATTGGTGGAGCAGATGAACAGTTCATCCATGCCCATGTGGATACCTTCGCCCCGGGCGATCAGCGCGGCGCCGCGCGCGGCCGAGCGGTGGCGCAAATCATCTGCGGGCGCTTCGACATTATCGCAATCGATCCAGCGCACCGGATAGCCCGCCCCGACGGGCATATCGGGCGCCGACCAATTGCGCGTATCCGCAAGGCCATCGACGACCATGGCCTGCAGCTGGCCGCCGTCGTGCAGACGTCCGGGCGTCTTGGGAATAAACCGGTAAAGCACGCTGTCGCCGCGATCCTCGGTCAGGTAGACGACACCCGTCGCCGGATCGACGCAGGCAGCTTCGTGGTTGAACCGGCCCATCGCCTTCAGCGGCACCGCCTCGACCAGCCCCGTCGCAGCTGCCGGGACTTCGAACACCCAGCCATGATCGAGCGCGAGCCCGTCCCCATAGCGCTGTCCAGGGCCTGTGGGCGCTTCCTCGCAGGTCAGCCAGCTGCCCCATGGGGTAATGCCCCCCGAACAATTACGGATCGTGCCCGCCAGCGTGCGGAATTCGCGTTTCACTTCGAGCGTGCGCGCATCGAGCACCAGATTGGTCGTGCCGCCGGGGACGATCGATCCGTTGTGTGTGCCATAGCCATGGGCGAGCGGGCCGCCCGCGTCGTCGCCCGGGACGAGTTCATGGTTGCGGATAAGGACGATCTCATCGCCGCCAAGCGGCAGGCAGCCCATGCCATCCGCCTTGTCGGGTACCGTCCCGCCATCGGCCATGGCATCGCCCAGGCTCGACAGCAGCCGGTAGGTAAACCCGCGGGGCAGGTCGAGCATTCCCGCCGGATCGGGTACCAACGGGCCGTAATCTGTAAAAGCGGCGGGCGCCGTCATCGCCGAGCCGGTCCGGCCCGCGCACCCGTTCAGCAGCAATCCGCTGAAGGCCGCGCCGGTCGCGCCCATGAATCCTCGACGATTGATCTGCACTTCGCTTCTCCTCGCAAGCCCCGGGCACCACGCTGCACTGGCGCCAAGCCCGTGCCCGGCCCCTATGCTGGATTAGCGACAGTTCGGTGGCAAGCGTCTTGAGACCGGCGCATCGCCAGCCCCAAGACGCCCGCCCCTCCCCGAGGTCAAACGATCAGAACTCGCCCGCCACGCCGACCCGCGCGGCGGTATTCTTGCCGCCGCTGTAGGAAACGCCCATCGTGACCGCGAGCGGCGTGTCCGAATTGACCCGCGCCGCCACCGATGCGCCCAGGCCCAGCTCTCCGCGATAGACCGAGGCGTTGGCCGCATAGCTGACCCGGCCCACTTCGGAGGGCATCGGCGCCGGGGTCAGCGCCACCGCTGCGGCGATCCCGCGGTTGGTCTCGCGCCGCTCGACGGCGGCCAGGTCGAACAGCGTATCGACCCGCCCTTCGAGCGAACCGATCCGCCCGGCCGTGCTTTGCAGCAAGCCGATATCGAGCGTGCTGACGCCCAAATTGCCCGCGGCATCGGTGGTCACCAGCGACACCGGCCCGGACTGGCGGGCAGCGCTTTCGGCCGAATTCAGCCCGGCGAAAGTATAGGTGCTGTCGCTGCCGCCCAAGGCCACCTGTCCGTCCATCGTCGCAACCGCGCCATTGCCGATCGCGACCGCGCCCGCGCCATTGGCGGAGGCTGCGTTGCCCAGCGCGATCGCGCCATTGCCCACCGCGCTGTTCAGATTGCCGATGGCAACCGCGCCGGTGCCGGTCGCGGTGTTGTCCGCGCCCAGCGCCACCGCGCCGGTCCCCGTCGCCACATTGGGATCGCCGATGGCCACGGCGCCATTGCCCGACGCGATATTGCCCGCCCCGATCGAGACCGCCTGGCCGTCGATGGCCTGGGCATTCGACCCGATCGCCACCGACCGGTCGCCGCTGGCGAGGCTGCCGGGACCCATGGCAAGCGCATCGGTGCCGGTGGCGGACGCCGCCGGGCCGGTGCTGTTGCTGTCGAAGAACGCCAGCTCGGCACTGTTCGCCTCGGCGCGGGCCAGGGCGGTATTGGCATCGGATTGCGCCTGCTGCGCCTCGGTGCGCGCCAGATTGGCGGTTGCCTGCGCATCGACCGCATTCTCGAAGGCGGCATCGGCCCGCGCCTGGGCCGCTGTCGCACCCGAACCCGCTTCGTCGGCAGCCCGCTGGGCCGCGCGGGCTTCGGCGCGCGCCGTGTCGGCAATGCTCTGCGCGGTGGCCGCATTGTCGAAAGCGGCATCGGCGCGATCCTGCGCGGTTGCCGCTTCGGCGCGGGCGGTGTCGGCCGTGGTCTGCGCCGTCGCGGCACTCGTCACCGCGCTATCGGCAGTCGCCTGCGCCGTGTCAGCAGTCGTTTGGGCGGTCGCGGCATCGGCAAGTGCCGTATTCCCCGTGGCCTGGGCCGAAGCGGCAGCGGCCACCGCGCTGTCGGCGGTTGCTTGCGCCGAAGCAGCAGCGGTCACCGCGCTGTCGGCGGTCGCCTGCGCCGCTTCCGCCGCAGTCTGCGCGGTCGCGGCATCCGCGAGCGCGGCATCCCCGGTAGCCTGGGCAGCCGCCGCATTGGTCACTGCGGTATTCGCCGTCGTCTGTGCTGCGGCGGCCGCTGTCGCCACGCTGTCGAGCTGGCCCTTGTTGACCGCATCGGTCGCCTGCGTTCCGGCGGCAAGGTTGACGATCTGCCGCTCGCTGCCGGTGCTTCCGACAGAGACCGTATCGGCCCGGTTGGCGACCGAGCCCCTGCCCAGCGCAACCGCATTGGCCGCACTGGCCTGCGCGCGCGCGCCCACGGCAATGGCGCTGGTAAAATCGGCCAGCGCATCATTCCCGATTGCGATGGCATCGTTGGCCGACGCCAACGCGCCAGCACGATCGCTGTCGGTACCATCGGTCCTGATCGCGATCGAGCGGTCACCGCTCGCTGTCGCAAAGTGGCCGGTGGCGGTGCTGTACTTGCCGCTCGCTGTCGCAAAGGCGCCGGTGGCGGTGCTGTACTCGCCGCTGGCCGAGCTGTCCCCCCCCGGTCGCAGTGCTGTAGTAACCGCTGGCGCTGCTGTACGCTCCGGTGGCGGTGCTACTTGTATCACCTGCAGCGCTATAGGCACCTGTGGCGGTGGCGCCATCTCTACCATTGGCGGTAGCGAAAACGCCCGTAGCGGTGCTGTCCAAACCCGTAGCGGCACTCCGGTTTCCCGTGGCGGTGCTACCCGCTTCGGTCGCCGTCGCGTCAACGCCGCAGGCGAGAGAGGACAGGCCTTCGGACGATGCGTCGCCGTCATCGTCGGTGGCCGTATCGATGGTGCCATTGTCGTTCCTGTCGAGAAAACAGGTTTCGGCCATGGCCGGACTTGAGATGGCGATCGCGCCGACGCTGGTCGCGACGAACAGGCTGCGCCGAAGCGCCTTTGTTGAAATAGACATGAATTTCCCCCTCCCAAATAGTCAAGCAATCGGTCGGCAGCGGCTGGGGACCGCTTCCGGGCATGGACAAGCGCTTGGCAACGCACCTCGTCGCCGCGCCGGTTGGCCGGCGGTGACGGTGACATTGGTGCAGGCGGGGCTGCCTTGCCGGGGCCCGCAGTCCCGGCGCGTTACGCGACCGCCACCGGCTGGCACACGCGACGACGGCGGCGACCCACAGGGCGGTGCGCGGTTTCCGCCCCCTCGTTTACGTCATCTTCCCCAATCCCCGAAACCTTTGAAAACAGGGTCAAGCGGCTAAATAGTACGGTGCGAGTTCAGCAATTTCGGACCATTTCAGGCAAGAGGGATTCCGGTGAATGGCAAGCATGGCATCTGAATGGAGTGAAAACCTGATCGAGCTCGAAGGGGGCCGCGGCGATTCGGCAGCGAGGTGGACATCTGGCAGCTTGCCGAATTGCCCGAATATCTCGATCCGCCGTGTTGGGCGGTCATTGCCGCGCGGCTGCTGCTGTCGCTTCCGTTCGAGGAGGCGGTTCCGCAGGTCCTCGAATATATCGGCGAGGCCGCCAGGGCCGATCGGACGTGGGTGATGCGGTTCAATGACGATGTCACACTGCTGCGCAATTCGAACGAATGGTGCCGCGATGGCGTGTCGTCCCATGTGGCGGATCTGCAGAATGTGCCGGTCACCATGATGGGGGAGATCCTCGCCCCGCCGCGCGAGGGGCGCAGTGTCGCGATCAACGATGTCGCGATGCTGCCGCGCAGCCTGCGCAGCCTGCAGGTCGAATTCAGGCACCAGCAGATCCAGAGCACGCTGACCGTCCCGGTCCATAATGATGACGGGCGGCTGATTGCGTGTATCGGACTCGATGCCGCGCGCAGCCGGCGCCGCTGGACGATCGACGAGGTCCACGCGCTGATCCAGATCGCCGCATTGATGGGCGTGGCGAACACCGAAGGCGCCCCCAGACGCAAGCCGAAGGGCGAGGAATTCTCGGTTCCGATCTATCTCAAATCGGGCAGGTCGGCCCGCGGCGTTCCGGTTGCGTCGATCGCCTCCGTTCGCGCCGACCGGGACGGGTCGCTGGTCGGCCTGCGGGACGGTGCGCAGCTGGCCGACGACCGCCCGCTGCGCTGGTGGCAGTCGGTCCTGCCCGACCAGGATTTCCTGCGAATCCATCGTTCGGCGCTCGTGAATATCCGGCTGGTCGACATCCTGCGCCGCCGCGCGGGTGGTCAGGATCTGGAATTGCTCGTCAAGGGCTGCCCCGCGCCGGTCCCGGTCTCCCGCACCTCGACCGCCGAACTGCGCCGCCGCCTGGGCGCGTGACCAGGAGCGGAAGCAGGAAGTCTGGCAGGCGGATACCCCTCAGAACGAATATTTGGTCGAGACCTGGACCTTCTGGAGATTGCCCGACTGGCCGTCTTCGGTGGTCCGCTCGGCATACATGTATTCGATCCCGATATCGATCGGACGCACGGGCGAGTAGATGAGGTTTGCCAATACGTTCCAGCTTTCGTCCGTGACCGCGCCCGAGGTCAGCAGGACCGGGTTGTCGGCCTTGAAATAGGACCCCGCGACACTCGAACGCAGCTGGTCCGACCATTGGTGGCGAAAGGCGCCGAAGCCCGAATAGGTGAAGATCGGGTCGAGATCGCCATTGGCATCGACCGCGGCATCGTTGACGATGTTGAGCCCGATGTAGCGGCCCAGGCCGTCGCCGGCCGTCCCCATGAACCGGAAATCGTCGCGCTCGCCCAGCTGGACCTTGCCCGAGACGCTCAGGCCATAGCCCAGCGCGCTGTCCGAACCGCTCCCGAAGTCATCGTCTGCGATACGCAGGTTCCTGAGGATGCCCGCTGCCGTGAGAGAGCCCCAGTCGCCGGTGAAATTGTAGCGCGCCACTATGTCGGGAATGGTATCGTCGCCGGGCAGCACGCGCGCGCCATTGCTCGCAGTCACGGTTGTTTCGGGCTGCTCCGCCGCCAACATGAAGCCGCCGGCGGTATAGCGGATCATCGGCTGGCGGACGAACACCGTGCCCGGCGTAGTCCCGATGAAGTCCAAGCTGTCCGGCAATGCGCCGACATTCTGGAAGGTCGACCATGCCTGGCCGAACAGCCAATTGTCATAAGTGATGAACGCTTGCCGCAGGCGCGGCTGGTAGCTGTTCGAAATCCGCTCATCGCCATCCGGGGTGACCATGAAGTCGAGCTCGATCTGCGAGCCGAGCGTATGCTCGCCCCCGACATCGGTCGCGGTCTTGAACACGAGGCGGCTCTGGCGGGCGTTAAAATCGGTGTCCCAGCCCGATGCCTCCCCGCCCACCGGAATGGCGCCGGGAATGAGGAAATCGCGCACGATACTGCTTGACCCGACCTGCCCGGCACTGGTGCGCTGGGTGATCGCATCGAGCTTCACATAGCCGGCGTAGGAAACGCGCGTGTTGCCGACCCGGAAACCCTTGCCGTCCTGCTTCTGCGATTCGTCGATCTGCGCCGCGAGTGCTTCCTGGCGCTCATGAAGATCACGGGTTTCGGCCAGCGCCTGCTGCGTCTGGATAACGGTTTCGGCTTGCCGGGCATCCAGTTCGCCGTCCTTGGCATCAAGCCGCTCGACCAGCTGTGTGACCAGCCGTTCGAGCCGGTCCAGCCGCGCCTCGACATCCTCGTCCTGTGCCGCCGCCGGTGCCGCCGCAAGGCAGGTCCCGGCAAGAAGTCCTGCGCGGATGAATTTTCCGAATGCGCTGCCACCCATGTTTGCCTCCCTCAGATATTATCAGGAGGATGATGCGCGCATCGGGCCGGACAGATAAATCGGCAGATGGTCGTAAGACCTTGGTCTGACAGCGCGTATGGTACCGGGGCTGCTATCCGGGTCGGCAGACAAGGGAGATAGTCCATGCTCGATGTTGTCCGCCGTCTTGGCAATGCCGAAGCAAGCCGGTGCACGCTCGAACAGTTCGACAGCCTGTACGAGCGGTCGATCGAGGACAGCGACGGCTTCTGGCTCGAACAGGCAAAGCGGCTGGACTGGTTCCAAGAGCCGTCCAGGGCGGGAGAATGGTCCTACGACCCGGTGGAGATCGCCTGGTTCGCCGATGGGAAACTGAACCTGTGCCACAATGCAGTGGACCGCCATCTGGATCGGCGCGGTGACGATACTGCGATCATCTTCGAACCCGACGACCCGCAAGGCGACAGTCGCACGCTGACCTATCGCCAGCTCCACGCCGAAGTCGTTGGCATGGCCAACGCGCTCAAGGCGATCGGAGTAACACGGGGCGACCGCGTTACCATCTACATGCCGATGATCGTCGAAGGGGTCCTTGCCCTGCTGGCCTGCGCACGCATTGGCGCGGTCCACTCGGTGGTCTTCGGCGGCTTTTCGCCCGAAGCGCTGGCCGGACGCATCGAAGGGTGTGGTAGCCGCTTCGTGGTCACTGCCGACGAAGGCCTGCGCGGTGGCAAGCGCGTACCGCTGAAGGCGAATGTCGACGCCGCGATCGCCGAGCCCGACCACGATGCGCCGATCGACGGCATGCTGGTGGTGCGTCATACGGGCGCGGACATTCCGATGACCGCAGGCCGCGATCACTGGTATCACGAGGTCGCCAACGGTACCGACTGCCCGTGCGAGCCGATGGACGCGGAAGACCCGCTGTTCATCCTCTATACCTCGGGTTCGACCGGCAAGCCCAAGGGCGTCGTGCACACGACCGGCGGCTATGGTGTGTGGACCGCGACGACCTTCGCCTATGTCTTCGATTACCAGCCCGGCGAAGTGTTCTGGTGCACCGCCGACATCGGCTGGATCACCGGCCACAGCTACATTGCCTACGGTCCGCTGTTGAACGGCGCCACGCAGGTCGTTTTCGAAGGCGTGCCGAGCTATCCGGACCACGGCCGCTTCTGGGAAGTGGTCGACAGGCACAAGGTCAATATTCTCTACACCGCGCCCACCGCCATTCGCGCGTTGATGCGCGAGGGCGACGGTTTCGTGACCTCGCACAACCGCTCCTCTTTACGCCTGCTCGGCACGGTGGGTGAGCCGATCAACCCGGAAGCCTGGCGATGGTACTTCGACGTCGTCGGCGAAAAACGCTGCCCCATCGTCGACACCTGGTGGCAGACCGAAACCGGCGGCGTGATGATCACCACCCTGCCATCGGCCCACGACATGAAGCCGGGCAGCGCGGGCAGGCCGTTCTTCGGTGTTCGGCCACAATTGGTCGACAATGAGGGCGCGGTGCTCGACGGCGCGGCCGAGGGCAATTTGTGCATCACGCATAGCTGGCCCGGTCAGGCGCGCACGGTCTATGGCGATCACGAACGCTTCGAGCTGACCTATTTCAGCACCTACCGCGGCAAATATTTCACCGGAGACGGCTGCCGCCGCGACGAGGACGGCTATTACTGGATCACGGGCCGCGTCGACGATGTGATCAATGTCTCGGGCCACCGCATGGGCACCGCCGAAGTCGAAAGCGCGCTGGTCAGCCATGCCAAGGTCGCAGAGGCCGCGGTGGTCGGATGCCCGCACGACATCAAGGGCCAAGGCATCTATTGCTACGTCACGCTCAACGCGGGCGAGGCGGGTTCGGACGACCTCCACACCGAGCTGCGCAGCCATGTCCGCACGGAGATCGGCCCGATCGCCTCGCCCGACCATATCCAGTTCTCCGACGGCCTGCCCAAGACGCGCAGCGGCAAGATCATGCGCCGCATCCTGCGCAAGATTGCGGAGAACGATTACGGCTCGCTCGGCGATACATCGACGCTGGCCGACCCAAGCCTGGTTGATCGCCTGATCGAAGGAAGGCAGAACCGCTGATCGAGATGGCAAGTCGCATCATCATCGCCGACGACCACCCCCTGTTCCGCACGGCGCTAAGCCACGCGGTAGCCAAGGTGTGGCCCGGGGCCGAGATCGTCGAAACGTCGAGCGCGACCGAGGCCCGGCGCGAGCTGGAACAGGGCGCCGAAGTCCTGCTGCTTGATCTCCACATGGAGGATTCGAACGGGCTCAGCGCCCTGATGGACTTCCGCCAGGACTTCCCCGCGCTTCCCGTCGCCATCATCTCGGCGAGCGAGGAACCACGTGTGTATGATGCGGCAAGCCAGCTGGGCGCGGCGGCCTTCATCCCCAAGTCGGCCAGCCTCGAACTCATGCGCGAGGCGCTGTCATGCGTGCGCGAAGGCGACGACTGGTTTCCCGAAAGCGACGGCACTACCGACGACGACCTCGCCCGGATTGCCAATCTCACCCCCGCCCAGCGCCGGATACTCGGCCAGTTGAGCGAGGGGCTTCTCAACAAGCAGATCGCCTATGAGCTCGACATCAGCGAGGCGACGGTAAAGGCGCACATCACTGCCATCTTCCGCAAGCTGGGCGTCGTCAACCGTACGCAGGCGGTCCTGCTGGCTGCCAAGCTGGACGTGGCTCAGGACGTAGCGGCCCCGACCTCGGCCTGATTTTCTGGCGTGCTGCGCGCCACGCAATCCGAAAAAAGCGCTCGCAGCGCGGCTGGCGATGAGGGTTTCAACAGCCGGTTCGCGCCCATGCGTGCCGCGGCGGCCTCGGTTTCCTCGCTCGCTTCGGCAGTCAGCAGGATCGCGGGCGGACGGGTGCCCCAAGCAGCGCACAGGACCTCGTAAACCCCGTCGCCGCGCGCGTCGTCATCGAGGCGAAAGTCCATGACAACCACGTCGGGCGCGGTCGGCGCGAGTGCGAGCGCTTCTGCCTCGCCCGAAGCACAGGTCACATCGAGCTGCCATCGGTCGAGCAGCGCGGCGGCCGCGCTGAGCGCAGCCGGATCGTTGTCGACCACGAGGATGCGCGCATCCGCGAGCGTCGACGCCTTGCGACGCCGACGCTCCGGTTCGGCGCGAGCGCCCCAGCGCAAGACCGGCAGGCGGACCGAAAAGCTGCTTCCGCGCCCGGGGACCGAGCGCGTCACGACTTCGATCGCGAGCAGCGCAGTGATGCGCCGCACGATGGCGAGGCCCAGGCCAAGGCCCTCGCGGTCGGGCGTCCGCCCCCGCTGGAACTCGCCGAAGAGCCGTTCGACATCCTCCCCGGCAATACCCGGCCCGGTGTCGAAGACGCATAGTTCGATATCGGCACCCGCCCGCCGCACCCCGAGGAGCACGCCCCCGCTCTCGGTGTAGCGGATCGCATTGCTCATCAGGTTGCGCACCACGCTTGCCAGCAGCGCGCGGTCGGTCTGGATCCACCCGCTTGTGGCGACCCGGCGGAAGGCGAGCCCCTTGTTCTCCGCCTGCACCGAAAACTCGCGCATGATCTCGTCGAAGATATCGTCGACCGCAACGGGCTCGTACTTCGGCTCGATCCCGCCGCCGTCGAGCTTGGAGATATCGAGCAACGTGCGGATCAGCCGGTCCGCCGAGGTGATCGACCCGTCAAGGTCCCTGACCAGTGCTTCGAGCTGTTCGCGTCCCCGCACTTCCTCGCCCAGCGCCGAGGCGAAGAGCCGCGCGGCGTTGAGCGGCTGGATGAGATCGTGGCTGGCCGCGGCGAGGAAGCGGGTCTTCGAACGCGTCGCCGCCTCCAGCTTGGCATTCGCCTCGCTCAGCTGCTGGGTCCGCTCCAGGACTTTCTGTTCAAGCGCCTGCTCGGCGCGGCGATCGGCAGTGACATCGCTATAGCTGGTGACATAGCCGCCGCCGGGTGCCGGATTGCCGATGATGCGCATGATCCGGCCATCATGCTGTTCGCGCTCGAGGCGATGCGTGCGACCGGCGCGCATATGCTCGAGCCTGCGGGCGACCTGCAGCTCGATCTCCTCCTCGGGCACGCCGCCCTGTTCGAGATTGTAGCGGATGAGGTCGGCGATAGGGGTGCCCACGCTGGCCATTTCGTCCGGCAGCGAGAACATGTCCTGGTAACGGCTGTTCCAGGCGACGAGGTTCATATCGAGATCGACGAGCGCCACGCCCTGGTCGATGTTCTCGATGGCAAGCTGCAGCAGGTCGCCGCTGAAGGAAAGCCGGCGGTTGGTCTCGTCGAACATGGCGACGACCTGCTCGAGCGGCACGGGATCCCCTTGCGCCCAGCTCGACATGAGCATGCGTGCCGAAGGGGTGCCGACCACGCCCGCAATCGTGCGCTCGGCCATGGCGAGGATCTGGGAGTCGGCCGGATCGCTGTCGCGATAACCTGCGCCGAGCGTCTCGCTCGCCCGCTTCTGGCCGACAAACTGGGCGAGCAGCAGGCGGACGTCGGCGATACGCTTGGCGGTGGTGAAGGCGGGCCGCGCTCCCGGCGCAGCCGTGCCGACGAAGGCCGCCGCCTGCGCGGCATCGACCAGCGTTTCGCGTCCCAGCGCCGAACCGGCCCAGAAGGCCGCTGTGTTGGCGCCGAGGCTCACCAACACGCCCGAGACCAGCGGATCGGGATGGATGAGGAAGATCGGCACCTGCCCCGTGGCGGGCGGGAGGATGAGCAGCACCAACCAGCAGACGAAGCCTGCCAGCAAGCCGCAGACCATACCCACCTTGTTGCCGTTCCGCGTGATCATGCCGAGCACGAGTCCCGGCGCGAATTGCGCCATGGCGGCAAAGGCCAGTGTCCCGAGACCGGCAAGGTTCGCCGTGTTGCCGAAGCCGAGATAGACGAGGTAGGCGAAAAACAGCAGCGCGGCGATGACGAGCCGGCGGATCATCAGCAGGCGGGTTGCGAGGCGGGTCCGGTCGCCCTGACCCTTGAGTTCGCGCCGGAACACCAGCGGAGAGACGAGATCGTTGGTGATCATCGTCGAGAGAGCCACGCTGGCGACCACGATCATGCCGGTCGAGGCGGCAAACCCGCCGATGAAGACGAACAGCGCGAGCACCGCATTCCCGCTTTTGAGCGGCAGCTCCATGACGATCAGGTCGGCGGGCGTGGAAGCGGGGAGCACGGCGATCCCCGCCAGCACGATCGGCACGATGACCAGCGAAGTGACCACCAGATAGGCCGGGAAGATCCACTGCATCCGCGGGCCGGCGCGGTCGGTCTGCGCCTCGACGAAACTCATGTGGAACTGGCGCGGAAGACACAGCGCGGCGCAGGCCGCGATCAATGTGAGCACGGCAAACCGCGCATCGAACTGGCGAGCCGAAAACGGCGAAACCGAAGGCGCAATCACCTCAGGCCGGTCGGCGACGATGGTCAGTGCGAATGCCGCCACCGCCAGCAGCGCGAGGATCTTGACCGCCGATTCCACTGCGATCGTGAGCACCAGTCCGGCATTGTCGCCTGCGCGGCCGACGCGGCGCGAGCCGAACAGGATGGCGAACAGCGCCATGCTGCCGGCAACCAGCAGCACCAGTTCATTGGCCGAAACCCTGGCCTTGAGTTCGGGATCGAGTGCGAGCAGCGATGCGCCGACCGATTGCAATTGCAACGCCATGTAGGGAAGCGACCCGATCGTCGCGAAGATGGTCACCAACGCCGCAACGATGGCGCTCTTGCCGTAGCGCGCGGACAGGAAGTCGGCGATCGAGGTGGAATGCTGCGCCTTGGCCTGCGCGAGAATGCGCCGCACCAGCCCGAAGCCGAGAGTGAAGACCAGCACCGGGCCGAGATAAATCGGTAGGTAGTGCCAGCCCGAACTCGCAGCCGAGCCCACACCGCCGAAGAAGGTCCAGCTGGTGCAATAGACCGCGAGGCTGAGCCCGTAGGTCCAGTCGCGCCTGCGCGCTGATACGACCTGTCCCGCATCGGCCAGCCGGTCCTGCCGCGCGGCGATCCAGAACAGCAGCGCCAGGTAGAGCGTCGCCGCGATGATCGCTGCACCGAACAGCATGACTGTCTCCCTCCGCTTGCCAGACTATCGCAACTGGCGCTTCATGCAAGAAAGGGCGGCGCCGACGGCACCGCCCTTCCCTGCGACCGGCCCGATGGCCGTCAGTGGGCGTGGGCGTCTCCGGCGCCGCGCGGCACGCGGATCGAATCGACCAGCTTGCGGATCTCGACCGGCGGGCTCGCCGTCATCTTCGAGACCGCGATCGCGACACCGAAGTTCAGCACCATGCCGACCACGCCGATCCCTTCAGGCGAAATTCCGAACAGCCAGTTTTCCGCCACATTCGCCGCCGGATTGGCCAGCTTGAAGTAGAAGATGTAGCCGAAGGTGAAGGCCAGACCCGTAACCATGCCCGCAATCGCCCCTTCCTTGTTCATCCGTTTCGAAAAGATGCCCATGAAGATGGCGGGGAACAGGCTGGCTGCGGCGAGGCCGAAGGCGAATGCCACCACCTGTGCCACCCAGCCCGGCGGGTAGATGCCGAGATAGCCTGCAACCACGATCGCCGCGGTCGCCGCGAGACGCGCCGCACGCAGTTCGCCTTTCTCCGATATGTCGGGCTTGAACGTCGACTTGAGCAGATCGTGGCTGACCGAGCTGGAGATCACCAGCAACAGGCCGGCTGCGGTCGACAGCGCCGCAGCGAGCCCCCCGGCAGCGACCAGCGCGATGACCCAGCCCGGCAAATTGCCGATTTCCGGGTTGGCGAGGACCATGATGTCGCGGTCGACATAGACCTCGTTCGCACTGTCGGCGACGGGCGCGTTGGTGACCACGCGCTCGCCCGAGGGTCCGGTGCCTTCGCCAAAGGCGGGGGCTCCTTCGAAGGCATCGCCGCTGCGATATTGCATCACGCCGTCACCGTTCTTGTCTTGGAAGGCGATCAGGTCGTTGCGCTCCCAGTTCTTGAACCACCCGGGTGCTTCCGAATAGCTCGTCTCGTTCACCGTATCGATGAAGTTGAGGCGGGCGAAGGCACCCACCGCAGGCGCGGTGGTGTAGAGCAGCGCGATGAACACCAGCGCCCAGCCGGCCGACTTGCGGGCGTCGGACGCCTTGGGGACCGTGAAGAAGCGCACGATCACATGCGGCAGCCCCGCGGTCCCGACCATCAGCGCCAGGGTGATGCAGAACACATCGATCATGCTCTTCGACCCGTCGGTATATTCGCCGAAGCCGAGATCGGTGAGCACCAGATTGAGTTTCTGGAGCACGTATAGCCCCGACCCGTCGTTGATCTGGCTACCCAGGCCGAATTGCGGGATCGGATTGCCGGTGATCATGAAGCTGAGGAAGAAGGCCGGCACCATATAGGCGAAGATGAGCACGCAATATTGCGCGACCTGCGTATAGGTGATGCCCTTCATTCCCCCGAGCACGGCGTAAATGAAGACGATCCCCATCCCGATGATCACGCCCATGGTGATGTCCACGTCCAGGAAGCGCGAGAACACGATCCCCACGCCGCGCATCTGGCCTGCGATGTAAGTGAAGCTGATGAAGATCAGGCAGATCACCGCGACGACGCGCGCCGCGTTGGAGTAATACCGCGTGCCGATGAAATCGGGCACGGTAAACTGGCCGAACTTGCGCAGATACGGCGCCAACAGCAGCGCCAGCATGACGTAACCGCCGGTCCAGCCCATCAGATAGACCGACCCGTCATAGCCGAGGAAAGCGATGAGACCGGCCATCGAGATGAAGCTTGCCGCGCTCATCCAGTCGGCCGCGGTCGCCATGCCATTGACGACCGGGTTGACCCCGCCGCCGGCGACATAGAATTCCTTCGTCGAACCCGCCCTGCTCCACAGGGCGATGCCGATGTACAGGGCGAAGCTGGCGCCGACGAAGAGATAGATCAGAGTTTGCGTGTCCATCGTCGCCTCCTCAATCGTCGAGATCGTATTTGCGCTCGAGCTTCCTCATCTTGACGACGTAGTAGAAGATCAGCGCAATGAAGATGTAGATCGAGCCCTGCTGGGCGAACCAGAAGCCGAGCGGATATCCGCCGACCGTGAACTGGTCGAGGAAGTCGCGGAACAGGATTCCGGCCCCGAATGAACAGGCGAACCAGATCGCCATCAGCGTGACCAGCAGGCGGATATTGTCGCGCCAGTAGGCGCCCTCCGCTTCGCTGGTCTGATGGGTTTCGTTCTCGTCGGACATGGAATCCCCCTCCCTTTCGTATGTGCAAAGCGCCCAGGAATTGGGAAGCTTTGCGAAGGGAGGCTATGCCGCGTCGCCCCGCGCGGCGAGCGCGACAAAAGTCTAATGGGGTGGCGCTAGAGCGCCTCCAGGCGGCCGAGGCGGGTGTCCGTGGGCATGCGCGAGAGCTGCGCCAGCAGCAACTCGCCGGCTGCCAGCGCATCGGACAGCGCGTCGTGCTGGCTGTAGGCGGGCAGGCCGTACCGCGCGCGGGTTGCCGCGAGACGATATGCCCCGCTGCCGACGAGGTTGGGATTGAGCCTGCGCTCGAGCGCCAGCGTGCAGATCGACCGGACCGGGAGCGCGATGCCGAAGTGCGCCCGGGTCACGCGGGCGATCACCCCGCGTTCGATCGACGCACCATGCGCGACCATGACGCGCCCCGCGAGCGCCCCGACCAGTTCGCCCACGACGCTGCCGAGACTGTTCCCCGCCCGCGCCCGCTGTTCGCCGATCCCGTGGACCGCGACGGCATCGTCATCGAGCCTGCGAGCGCTTTTAACGTCGAAGGATCGCGCGGTGCCGAGATCGATCCCGCGCACGTCGAAGACCAGCCAACCGGCCTGCAGCACATGCGCATCGCCTGCGAGACCATCGAGCTCGAAATCGAGCGCGAGCAAGGATGCATCGCCGATGGGTGTGTCGGCATCGGGCCAGTCGGCCTGCGCATAATGCGCGAGCAGCGCATCGCCCCTGGCCGCGCAGGCTTTGAGCCCGCGCGCGAAGCGCCACGACCGCAGCGCCTCACGCAATGCCGCCCGCCAAATTGCGCTTGAGCGATTCCAGCCCGCCGCGAATTACCGAGAATGCATCCTTGAGATAGTCCCGCTCGAGCGGAGAGAGCGAGGCGGGGTCGATGACATTGTCCGGCGCTTTGCCCCGGCGAAGCTGCGCCGCCTGATGCGCAATCCGCAGCTCGTTGACGAGCAGGAACGCATCCTTGAGACTTTCCGCATCGCCCTTCGCCATCCGCCCCGCTGCGGCCAGCGCAGCGAGCCTTTCGAGCGTGCCGACCGCGGATATGCCTTCGGACAGGGCGAAAGTGCGCGCGATCGCGATCAACGGCAGGATGGCCTGTGCCTTGGCATCGAAGCCCTTGGTCCCGTCGGCGGTTTTTTCCAGCACGAGATTGCGGAAGATGCCGAGCGGAATGCGGCTGCGCTGCGCATCGCGCGCGAGGTAGCTCAGGAACAGCCGGTTGCTCGCGACTTTCTCGAGGACATAGCCCCGCAAGTCGCGTTCCACCTCGAGCCTGCCATGGACCACGCGCATGTCGAAGAAGATCGTCGCGCGCAGGATCTTGTCCTCGTCGGGATTGTCGATCCAGTCGTCGTAACGCGATTGCCATTCACCCAAGGTCAGCCGCTGGTCGGCATTGCGCGCCATGATCCCGCCATTGCAGTAAACGAAGCCCGCCTGGTGCAGCGTATCGGAAATGCGCGTGCCCAGCGCTTCGAAATAGGCCCGGCCAGCCGCATCGACCCGGTCGTCGATCACGAGACCATTGTCCTGGTCGGACCCGACCAATTGTTCGCCCCTCGCCAGCGAACCGAAAACCATCAGCGCATAGGGGACAGGTGGGGGACCAAGCTCCGCCTCGGCCAGTTCTGCCGCACGCCGATGCACCGCCTCGCCCAGCGCGGAGGTGAAGCGCATGGTGTGCTCGGCGTGAAAGCCGCCCGCATCCATCCGCGTGAAGCCTTCGGGAATACGCTCGGCCGCGGCGACCAGCGCCTCCGGCGTTGCCGCTCGTGCGACGAGCATGCCCGTGTCGATCGCGCTGTCGCCGAGGTGGGCCAGGATGTCGGTCGCGCTCAAGATGGCGAACAACTCCCCGTCCGGGCCAAGCAGGGGTATATGGCGAAACCCGCCGGCGGCCATCATCGCCATGGCCTCCGAGATATTCGCACTTTCGGGCAGCGTACATGGCGCCGGGGTCATGACGGCGCTGATAGGCGTATCGAAACTGCGCCCCGTCGCGACAACCCGGTTGCGCAGGTCCTTGTCGGTGAAGATCCCGACCAGCTTGTCGTTTGTGCAAATCGCCAGCGTGCTCACATCGTGGTGGCTCATCAGCGTGGCGGCATCGGAAACAAGCGTATCCGGATTGCAGGATACCGGTCGGCGATGCGTAAGGAGTTCCCGGATACTGCGCTGTCCGAGCAGGCTGGAGTGCCTGCTCTTCAGGTCGCGCACGGCATTGCGGATGCGCGCGCTCTCGTTCTCGGCAAAGAATTCGCGAAAGGCGGTCGATTTCTGGCGCAGCTCGCGAAAAAGGTCCCCCGGCAAGAGATAGGCGAGCGTGTCCTCCAGCGCGACGGTCGTATTGCGCACCTCGCCCCCGCGCAGCAGCGAGGGAAAGGCAAAGCAGCTTCCCGCATCGAGATGCGCCGTCAGATCGTCTCCCGCAAGCCGCAGTTCGACCGATCCCGAACGCACGATGTAGAGATGTTCATTGTGCCCGCCGCTCGCCAGGATTTCCTCCCCGGAGCGGTAGTACCGAACCGTCACCCGGCGTACGGCAGAGACCAGCGTGTCGCGGTCGAGTGCGTCGAACGGGGCCGTGTGCTCGAGAAAAGACCGGATATCGCTCAGCTCGCTGACCATCGAGCCAGGATAGCACGACTGGCGCCATTTGGCCGTATCGACTTTAGTACAACCGGATGGGCGGGGACGATATCCGTGCGGCACGGCCAACCAGCCTTCGATCGCGATATCCGTCAAAGCTCGACGGGATGACGATGCGGGGCACGTCGCCCAGCGCCTCCACGCTGCGCAGCGACCGGTTGAGGTCGGTCAGAAAAAGTATTCCAAGAGTTCCCGCTCAGAGCAGGATCGCACCCCTGTGCGCTAGCGTATCCCGCGCAGTTCAGGAGTTCAGGCTGGGCTAGGGCCGCGTTTCAGCCTGACCAGTAGAGGTGCATCGGATTGTCAATCAGCAGCTTTTGCTGGAGCAGCCCGCCCGGAGCTATCCTGGGGATCATATCGACCAGATGGCCGTCGTCGGGGATTTCGTCCTGCATGTTGGGATGGGGCCAGTCGGTACCCCAGATGCACCGATCGGGATAATCGGCCACAAGCGGCGCGACGGCCGCAGCAAAACCTTCCCACGGGTCGCCTTGTCCGCCATCCTTCACCGCATCGAGCCGGTCAGGACATGTCGGCTTGAACCAGATATCGGCGCGGCTATCGAGCAATGCGCGGAAGGCACGCATGTCGGGACCCTGGGGTCCTTGCGAGACATCGGGGCGTCCCATGTGGTCGATCACTACAGGGACCGGGATCGCGTCAATGAACGGCCGCAATTCATCCAGCAATTCGGCCTCGAAATAGATGACCACATGCCAGCCAGAGGGCAGCCGGCGCGCAACCTCGAGGAGATCGTCGCGCGGGGCAGTGTCGACCAGCCGCTTGAGGAAGTTGAACCGGATCCCGCGAATACCGCCCTCGTGGAGGACATGCAGGTCCTCCCTGGAAATCCCGGGTTCGACCACCGCGACGCCGCGGGCCCTGCCTTCGGACTTTGCGATCGCGTTCAATGTCGCCGAATTGTCGGTCCCGTGGCAGCTCGGCTGGACGATCACGTTGCGCGAGAAGCCAAGATGATCGCGCAGAGCGAACAACATGTCGGCGCCTGCATCTTCCGGCAGGTATTTTGCCTTCGCGCTGAAGGGGAACTGCGCCATCGGGCCAAAGACGTGACAATGCGCATCGACCGCGCCGGGCGGCGGAGTGTATTTCGGCTTGGACGGATGCGGGTGCCAGCTGGTGATCCGGTCAGGCAAAGACTTCTCCATCCATGAGCTTGCGCGCGGTCCGCAAAAGCGCCGCACTGCACACCGCGCCAGCGTCGTCGGTTTCAAGCAGGCAGCTGAGTTCGCCAGTTGGATGCTCGATACCGAGGCGCTTCTTCCTGCCTGCAGGAATGACCGCGGCGGCATGCGCAGGCGAGCCCTCCACCAGACAGGCGGTCGCCACGGTCACTGCGCCGAGCACCCCGATCGAGGCATGCGCCCGGTGCGGAATGAACGTCCGGGCTGTAATTGCCCCCGCTTTCCGCGGCGGGGCGACCAAGGTCATCTTGGGAACGGTCTTCTCGGTCACATCGCCAAGGTTCATCAGCGGCCCTGCCGCGAGCCGGATCGCTTCGATCCGCTGGCGAACGGAAGCGAAGGCGTCGCTTTCGAGCTCGTCACGGCTTTCATACCCGCTCGCCCCGACATCTTCCGCGCTGAACACGACGCAAGGCATCCCGTTGTCGATCAGGGTGCAGGCCACCCCCTCGATCATGTCGACGGGATTGCCGGTTGGCAGCAGGGCGCCGCAACTGGATCCGGCGGTATCGCGAAACTCGACCGGAACGGGAGCGTGGGTACCGGGCACACCATCGATCGCGGCATCGCCGGTATAGCTGACCACGCCGCCGGGCGTCTGAACCGTCGCCACTGCGACCTGCCCGGTATTTTCCATGTAGATCGTAACGCGGGTTTCGTCGCCGCCTGGTCCCACCAAACCGCGTTCGATCGCGAATGGGCCAACCCCGGCAAGGATATTGCCGCAGTTCTGCTGATCCGAAACGAGAGCCTGGTCGACAAAAACCTGGAGGAACAGATAGTCGACATCTACCCCTTCGCGGTTGGACTTCCCTACGACCGCGACCTTGCTCGTGAGCGGGTCGGCCCCGCCCATCCCGTCGATCTGACGCGGATCGGGGCTGCCCATGGCGCGCAGCAGGAACGCATCGCGTTCGTCCGCGTCGGCGGGAAGATCGCCGGACAGGAAATAGCCACCCTTCGACGTCCCGCCGCGCATCCACATCACCGGCGCACTCGATTGCATCAGATGTACCGCAGGCCTTCGGCTTCGAGCCGTTCGCGCATCTTGTACATGTCGAGGCCAAGTTCGCCCTTGGCAAGCCGCTGGCGTTTTTCCTCTTCATTCGCTTCGCGGGCACGCGCCTTTTCGAGCACATCCGCCGCTTCCGACCGTTTCACCACGCAGACGCCGTCATCATCAGCCACGATCACATCGCCCGCTTCGACATGTGCGCCCGCGCATACGACAGGCACGTTGACGCTGCCGAGCGTGTTCTTGACCGTACCCTGCGCAAACACCGCCTTGGACCAGACCGGGAAGCCCATTTCGGTCAGGTCACGCAGATCGCGCACACCCGCATCGATGATCAGTCCGCGGCAGCCGCGTGCCATTGCACTCGTTGCCAGGAGGTCTCCGAAGTATCCATCTTCGCAAGGGCTGGTAGGGGCCAGCAGCAGGACATCGCTTTCCTGCAATTGTTCGATCGCGACATGGACCATCCAGTTGTCGCCCGGCGGCGCGCTGATCGTCACCGCGCTCCCGGCAATTCTCGCCCCCGCATAGATCGGGCGCATGTAGCTTGCGAGCAGGCCCTTGCGCCCCTGCGCCTCGTGAACCGTGGCGACCCCGCAAGCCGCGAGGCCGTCAATCACGTCGCGGTCGGCCCGCTCGATCTTCTGCACGACGACACCCATCGCAATCTCCTTCCGCCCTCGCTTGCGCCGGCCGCTTCCACCTTGCCAATGGGAAGCTTTGCCGACGCATAAGTTTTTGCTAATCCAGCCGGGTGATCGAACGGCTCCCGAATATCCGGCATCTGGCAGCGCTGGCTGCAACGGTCGAGCATGGCACGGTCACGGCGGCGGCAAGATCGGTCAATCTGACCCAGCCTGCCCTTACCCAGGCGATTGCTCGCCTCGAAGCGGAACTCGACTGCCGCCTGTTCCACCGGGAACCGGGCGGAATGAAGCCGACGCAGCCGGCCCTGTCACTGGCCGAGCGCGCCCGGGCCGCTCTCGATTTGATCGGCTCGCCCCGCGTGACCGCCACCCAGATGAGGGCCTATATCGCGCTAGCCCGAACGGGTAGCTATTCGGCAGCGGCACAGCTTGTCGGCGTTTCGGCAGCATCGCTGCACCGGGCGGTTGCCGATCTGTCAGTCGCCTTGGGAGAGAGGCTGGTCGAACGGCGTGGACGCTATCTTGCGCTTACAAGCAAGGGAGCGATGCGAGCGCGCAATTTCAGCCTCGCCCAAGCGGAACTGCGCAACGGATTGTCGGAAGTCGCGGTTTGGACAGGCAGGGCTGGGGGCCGTGTCGTGATCGGCGCGATGCCGCTGTCACGCGCGCGCTGGCTGCCGCGCGCGATCTTGCAGTTCACCAAGCATCACCCGAGTGTCGAGATTGCCGTCCTCGAAGGCAGTTATGCGGAACTGGCCGGTCCCTTGCGCGACGGCGAAATCGACCTCCTGCTCGGAGCGCTCCGTCCGGACGATAACTCCGAAGACCTGGCCCAGGAGGTGTCGTTCACCGACCGCCCGCAGATCGTCATGCGCGCCGGCCATCCGGTCGCGGCGGTGGCTGATGTCTGTGACGGGACCCTTCACGATTATCCCTGGGTGCTCCCGTCCAGGGATACGCCGCTGCGGCGGTATTGGGAGGACATGATCGGTGACGGCGGGCGCCCGGAACCGCAAGTCCACATCGAGTGCGGTTCGGTTCTCACGATCCGCGAACTGCTACTCGAAACCGACATGCTCTCGCTCCTGTCGCCCGACCAGCTGCGCGTGGAAATCGAAAGCGGATTGATCAGTTCCATTGCACCGCCGGTCGAAGTTGCCCGTACCATCGGGATCACAACGCGGCGCGACTGGAAGCCTACGGCTGCGCGGCGGGCCATGCATGCAATCCTCCGCGAAACCGCATTTGCCTATTCGTAAAAACTTATCGCTTGGCCGGTCTATTCATTAGTCGGCGCGACAGGACGCCCCCATGCTCCTGTAATGGATACCGCACTGACTCTCATCGGTTTTGGCGAAGCTGCGGGCACCTTTGCCGCAGCCGCGTGCTGGGGCGAGAAGGCGCGCGCCTTCGATATCGATCCAGGCCGCCGCGATGCGATGGCGCGAACGCTTGTCATGCCGTCGAGCGATCCGCAGGCAGCGCTCCAGAATGCGCGGCTGGTGCTCTCGCTGGTCACCGCCGATGCCGCGCTGGAGGCCGCCCAAACCTGTGCGCCGATGCTGGATCGCGGAGCCGTCTGGATCGATATGAACTCCGTGGCCCCGGACACCAAACGGGAAGCAGCCAAAGTCATCGAGCAGCATGGCGCGAAATATGTCGATGCTGCCATCCTGGCTCCGGTCCATCCCGCCCGGCTGGAGGTCCCGGTCCTGCTGGCAGGGGCGTGCGCCGCGGATGCGCAGGACGCGCTGCAAGCACTAGGGTTTGCAAACACCAGCATCGTCGGCAGCGAGGTTGGCCGCGCCTCTACAATCAAATTGATCCGGTCGGTGATGGTCAAGGGGGTGGAGGCCCTGACCTATGAGATGATCGCTGCTGCCGAGGAAGCGGGCGTCGCTGACGAGGTTCTCGCCTCGCTCGAAGCGAGCGCGAAATCCGAAAGCTGGACAACGAGAGCGGCCTATAATCTCGAGCGCATGGCAACGCATGGCAAGCGGGCACGAGCCAAAAGCCAAGATCATGGTGGCGAGTTACAGCCAGGACCTCGCTCGGCACCATTCGAACCAGACCCGTACGCTCATGGAAAGCGAGTGGTACCGGAAGGATTTTCCGGACACCCGCATAAGCGATCGCGGCAACCGCGCCCTGGAAATCGAGACGACGGCAGGCGGCGTGCGTAAGGCTGTCTCGGTACAGGGCTCAATCACGGGCTTTGGAGCCGACATCATCATCGTCGATGATTGCATGAAGGCCGACGAGGCAAAGAGCGCTGTCGAACGGCAGAACCTGCGCGACTGGTTCGACAACACCTTGCTGAGCCGCCTCAACAACAAGGCAACGGGACGTATCATCTCGATTCAGCAACGCCTCCACGAGGATGACCTGCCCGCCTACATGTTCGAGAAGGGATATAGGCACCTCAACCTTCCCGCCATTGCCGAGAAGGAGGAGCGCATCGCGACCGGGAGGGGACGGTCACACCATCGATCAATCGGCGACCTGCTCAACCCTTCCCGGGAAAACCGCGCGACGCTTGATCGGTTGCGTCGTGATCTCGGCCCGGTGGTCTTCTCTTCGCAGTACCAGCAGGAGCCCGTTACCGCCGAGGGCAACATGATCCGGCTCGAGTGGTTCGGGACCTACGATGAACCTCCGGAACGGCATGACTTCCTCAAGGTGGTGCAGAGCTGGGACACCGGAATGAGCGCGGCACCGATCAGCGATTTCTCGGTTTGCACGACCTGGGGCTTCGAGCGCCACGAGAGGCAATGGTACCTCCTCGACGTGCTCCGCAAACGGCTCGACTATCCCGACCTCTTCCGCGCGGTCCAGGATCTCAGCCGACGATACCGTGCCGACCGGGTCATCATTGAAAAGGCAGGTAGCGGGCATGCACTGCTCCAAGAGCTCCGCGCGACGAATAGGTTGCGTCCAATTGCGGCCACCCCCGTGGCCAGTAAAGAAGACCGGTTCAATGCCTGCATCGCGGAAGTAGAATCAGGACGATTTCTGTTGCCACGAGAGGCGCTCTGGCTCGACGACTTCCGGAACGAGCTTCGTGCATTCCCGCACGGCAAGTACGACGATCAGGCGGACAGCTTCAGCCAGTTTGTCCGGCACCAGCTGCGACGCTGGACGTGGCTTTTTACTGAATACGAACCGGAGGGCAGGGCTCATAACGTGGTGCGCCTGGAGCGGAGGCCTTGGTAAACGAGAAGGCTGAGACGTGCCGATCGCTTAAATATGGACCACCCCCGACTGGATCGAAGCGACCTGTGATATGTGGATATCATTTTCAGCTTGACCGAATCCTCCGATTGAGTGATATGAGGATATCACAACGGAGCGCAGTCATGGAAATCCCCTCTCTCACGAACACCGAGACCAATCTGAGGCACTGCCTTCTGCTCAAGGCAGATGATCTCTATTTCACGCTGGCTGCACCACTGGGTGAAGAACTTCGAAACCGTTTTCTCGGCATCGAGGTTGAGGGGCTCGCGGATGAGAACCTGTCCGAGGAAGCGATTGCTGCAATTGACCTCGACCGGTTCGACATCGCCGAGCGGGTCCGGCGACTTCACATCATGATCTCCGCTCGCGGGCTGTCGATCGACGATGCCAACCGCCCGGACACCGAATTCGGCCGAAACGACAACCTTTATTTCCTCGAGCACTTCCTCTCGACCCTGCCGGACGTCGCGCTTGGCGGCACGGATCTGACCGGGGCACGGAATGGCGCCGTCAGGCATCTCTACAACCTCTCGTTTGCTTGGCTCAATCTCATCGAGACGATTGAAGGCGGGTTCCACGGCGAGACCGAAACCGCATTGAGCGTGGGTGATCTCGCCCTTCTTTCCGGTCTCGACATCCGGACAGTTCGTAACCGTTGCGGCCCAGGCAAGCAGGTCCGGACAAGTGCCGACCGTGCCGTCCGGCAGCGTGGCAAGGCAGCGCCGGCGTTCGTCTCGCTCAATGCCCTCGACGCGCTTGAATGGCTTGTCGGCAGGAAGGACTTCAAGGTTTCGCAGATCGATCCTGCCTGGCTGACCCGCGAGCTGGCCAACTCCGATGCATGCGGTGCGACACGAGGGCTGCTCATCGCCAGCATCGTCAATCTGGGGCCCCTCTCAACTCTCGGCAACGAGCTGGGCTTCACCTTTGAACACGCTCGAGACTGGTTCGATCAAGGTAGCGCATTGTCCTCCAAGGTCATCACCAGCCTCACCGCCAGACTTGGCATTCGGAACTGAATTCAGAAAACAGGAGATTGAATATGGACCACACCACCGGCCTTGGTCGCCAGACCGCTGAACTGCACACGCTTCTCGTCAGCCACCGCAACATCGAGGAGCACCCGAAAGGGCATTCGAAGTATGTCCTGCGCTATCGCACCGCGTGCGGCCACGAGGTGGCAGTCGAGAAACGCGCGGGGACGCCGCTGCTCTACTTCACCCGATCGCTCGCCGAGGGACGGATCAACGACCTTGCGCCCGATTGGCTTCCGGGGTCGAAGACCGGCCGCAACAGCAATCTCAACACCTTGGAGACCTTCCGCAACAAGCCACTGGCTCGCCTTCGCGTGACCACGCTCGACACCGCACGCAGGGCACTTGATGCCTGCGTGAGCGGGTAGCGCGGCGCGAGCCCGCTCCCTGCGGTTTCCAGGGAGCACGCGCAGCCGGCGGTCGCGGAAAAACACCGGCAGGCCGGTTGCTGGAGTCTCACCTTTCCTCCAGTGACCGGCCACCCCGACGTGGGGCAAGGCGTGACAGCACGGAGAGACGGCAACTAATCTTATGTTAACGCCGGTTCGAATCCGAATGTTTCGAGCCAAAGGGGTCAGGTTGGTTTCGTCAGACCAAAATGCACCTGCTAGTAACGTCGTGCTGTCAGTCTAGTCGCACTGCTCCGCCCTTTTGCCAGGATTGGCAGCCTTTTGCTTAGGCCGGGCGAACAAATTGCGGAGGATCTTGCGGCCAACCGGGCCCGTGCATTTGGTCTGACAACAGCGTCTAGCGCTTATTCGATTGGAGGTAATGGCGGATGCGTGTCGGCGGTCAGCTTCTCAAGTTCAGCCGTCCCAGCGACAATGCGCTCCAAAACTTGGAGAAGGGACAGCTGTTCTGCCAGCACTATGCTGCGTACAACGACCCATTTGAATTTTGGACGAGGATATCCAACGGAATTCCTGACCCCGATCGGGAACCCGAGCGATATCTGGCTGCTCTGAAAGTTTGGGGTTTTCATTGCCGGACGGTCGCCGAGGCAAAAAGTGATCCGCTCATACAAAAGTCGGTGGACGACTATTTCGACGAGTGTCAGTCGTACGCACCGCCGTTTGAGCAAATGCGGCAGAAAATGCGGGTTTCCTGCTTCAGTGATGAGGCCGACAATCTGCTGATGTGGTCGCATTATGGCGAAGGTCTGCGGGGTTTCTGCATCGCATTCGATGAGGATGCCATCAAGGGGGATGGTAGGGGCAGCTATGTGCTCGACGTTACCTATCGGGATAAGCCTCCCTGCGTGGACAGCTTCATCTATGGCGTGGCTTGGGATCAGGACTGGTACAGTGATATCGCGATTCAGGAAGCGGAGCATACTGCTCGGGCTCAGGGCAGATCCTGCGACCGGATGAGGTTGCGATGTACGAGGATTCGGGCGCGGAAGCGCTCCGCACGATGCGCGAAATTTGGCAGCACGTCTTTGCGACAAAGCCTTCCGAGTGGAGGTACGAGCGGGAACGTCGCCTGCTGGTCCAGACCGACTTGGACGACACACGTCCCTTGCGGCGAGCCTACGACCGCGCAGCGGTCAGGGAAGTCATCGTGGGAGAGAGGATGCCGGAGGACTATCGGGCACGCCTGATCGCCGTCATGCGGGAGCACTATCCAGACGCGCCCGTGAGAACTGCCAGTCGTGCAGAGGGTGTCTACAGCCTATCCATCAATTCCTGATTGTCATCCGGTGGCCACGACAGCCTCCAGCTGCATCTTGAAGAACTGCCAGCGCTCTTCCAATGCCGCTCGGGCAGGCCCGCTTGTGCCGTTTACTAGCAAAGTCCGATCGCCAAATTCTGCATAGCCCGCCGCAAGCAAAGCGGGGTGAAGCGCGATCCGTAGCTTACCGGGATCGATACCCAGCAGCCCGAGATCAAATAGCGTGTGGAGGTCGCTACGCAGCAGCAAGCCGTTACCGGCGCCGTTGTCCTCGCTAGTGGAATAGGGCCGAATGTGCGCCGCCTCGATTAGACCGGGGAAGTGGCAGCCGCTGATCTGACATTGCGGTCCGTATCGCTTGATTAGCCGGTCGCGAAAGCGGCGCTGCCCGCGACGGAGAGCAATCTCGCGCAAGATGCGCCGTCGGGTTTCGATGACCGAAGCCGGAGGTGGCTCGTTCTCGGTGGCGAGTTCGGGAACCGCTACCGAGCCGGCGAAGTGCCGGATCAGGCTGGCGATTGGAAGCTCGCTGCCCAAGAACGGCTCCAGAGCTGCAAGGTCAATCTCCTTGATCGACATTTGATCGCTGGGGCGCAGAACTGCTTCGTGCACGCGCGCAACGGGGAGAGACGGGTAGGGGACAAAAGTGCCCCCACAGTGAGCCGTATACTTAATAACCGGAACCTGCTCGACGACGGGATCCTCAAATCCGTGTCCTGCCTTGCACATCCACGGCGGAAGCATCGTAACGCGCTTCTTGATATTGCCCGCTCCACAGAGCGGGCAGTGCAGCCTCTCCTTTTCTCCGTTTTCCTTCTGGACCGATCTCGGCCAATCCGATAGTGGCTGAACGGGAGCGGATGATCACTATATCGCCTGGCTTCACCTGAAGGTGGCTCGGAACGCTGCTGTCATATCTATAGGCGCTGGCTGGATCGTCGTTATACCCGGCGTTGCCGCCATATTGACGGACGCCTTCGATTGTCAGGAACGACCAAGCGCGACGCGCGGTCATGAGAGCCTTCGCGCCAGCATTATTCGAGCACTCGCTGAATGACCTTCCCGATCTGGAAGGCTAGGTAGGGGGGGACCGCATTGCCCACCTGCGTGAATTGCTGCGTGCGATTTCCCTCGAACAGATAGTTGTCAGGAAAGGTCTGGAGTCGCGCAGCCTCGCGAACAGTCAGACTTCGACACTGAAGAGGATCCGGATGGATGAAATAGTGTCCGTCCTTGGCTATGTGGCTTGTGACCGTGGTCGAAGGCTGGTCCCAGCACTGCACGCGGAAGCGATCAGCGAACTTGCCCGAGGTCCAGTTACGGTGGGCTGGCGCTAGGCCGGCTGGAAACTCGGACGCTTTTGGGGAGCGGTCGAACATCTCCGCGAACGTGGCAGCAAAGGCATACCGTGCGAGGTCGCTTTCCATGTGTCCGCGCGTTTCGTGGTTTGGTAGGTGATCGAGTTCGGGATCGATCAGCCAATCTGCCAACTCCTTGTCATCCACAATCGCGGATTCCGTTGATTTCGTCGGCAGGACATCGTTGCGACCACTCACTGCTTCAGCGTTGGCAAACAGCCTCAACGCGACCATATCGATCTGCTCGCTTTCCTCGTCAAATGCCGCTCGGGCAGCCAGCCGGAAGGCTTCCGCAACGATCGCGCGCCATGCGGACGGCGAGTCCTTAATCTTGCTCAGCCGGCTGCGCAGGACGGGCATCCCGCCCAGAACCTGTCTTACGCTGGGCGCAACATCGCGCGGCCGCAGATGGTGTTCGGGGAGCTGGAAGACCGACATCTGGCAAGGGAAGTCATGCCGGATGCCGAACAGAAAAACCCTATGACGGCGTTGCGGGACCCCGTGCTCCTCTGCCCGGAGAATATGAGCAGAGCCGCCCCGGGCATTGCTGACGACGAGTGGCAGGATAGTGTAGCTGTCCTTGGACCCGCCAGCCGCCATCAGATCTAAGACGACCTTAGAGAAGATGTTCTCGCCATCGACGCTGGCGGACAAGAAGCCCTTCACGTTCTCCATTACGAATGCGACAGGCCTCAGGCGGGCGAGGATGCGGATGTATTCGCGGTAGAGGAAATGCCGATTGTCCTCGCTTGCTACGTAACCGGCATTACCCCGATTCCGTGCGCGTCCCACGAGTGAATAGGCCTGACATGGCGGACCACCGACAAGGATGCATCTGTCGGGCGCTTCTGCGGCAATTTGGTCGATCAGCGGATCGATTTGCGCCGCGGCCTCCGGTGTCCCTAGCTCCAGCTGTATGGTTTCCTCGCATGCCGAACGCCACTGATCGGGGAAGGCGCCAACCAGCTGCTCCCGCGAAAGCTCGCCACGGATGTATTCGTGATATTCACGCGGCGCCCGTTCGAACTGGCGGAAGAAGCTCCGCATCCGGAGCGTGGAAAAGGCCGAGGGTTCCTTTTCCACGGACAGGGCGATGTCGAACACGCGATTGCCGTTCGCGTCGCGCACTGAGGCGAACCCTTCCGCAAGCCCTCCGGGTCCGGCAAACAGATCAACAACCTTGAACATCACGTCCTGCACAACCAGACTCCATGGAGACTGGCATTACCAGGTATGGTGGCTTCATCCAGGGAAAAACATGGTCGACGTTGTAGATAGCGCCACGCGCTCGAGGATGATGTCCGGCATCCGGGCGGCGAACACCAGACCCGAGCTAAAACTGCGCCGGGCGCTGCATACCCGTGGCCTGCGCTTCAGGCTTCACGACAAATCTCTACCCGGCCGGCCTGACATCGTGCTTCCGCGCTGGCGCGTCGTCATCGAGGTTCGGGGCTGTTTCTGGCATCGCCATCAGGATTGCCGCTTGGCAACCAAGCCATCGACTAGGCCCGACTTCTGGGAGGCCAAGTTCCGCGCGAACGTCGAACGGGACAAGCGGAACGTGGGCCTGCTGCGCGATGCCGGCTGGAGGGTGGCGATCGTCTGGGAATGCGAGCTGAAGGCGAGAGACATCGACGCCGCGGCAAATGCGATCCTCACCTGGATGCAATCGGACGAGGGAATGCTCGAAATCCCTAGTATGGCGAGGCCCGTGGGAGCCGATTCGGCACTGCTCTCCTGACAGGCCCACGGCCTTGGCGCCACGACATGGACCTTTCAGGCTTTCTCCGCCCTTTCGAAGAACCCCTGCACTCGAGCCAACCTCTCCTGTTCGCTGAGCGCACCGAAGCAAGTGATCTCGTTATCCCGCCGGATCATGCGCACAGCGCGCCGCGTGAGCGGCTCCATGCGGTTCGAGCCGACACGGGCCGAAGTCACCACCCAGGCTTCAGCCAGCGCACGCGCGATATTCGAGTCCGCGCCGATGCCGGGCCGTTCGGTAATCTGCACGGAAGCATCTTCGGACAGGGCACGAAGCAGACCCCACCTGTCCTTGTGACCCTCGCCGCGGTCTACCGCACAAGCTCTGAGCCAGAGCCTCTGGAACGTGTTCCGCACTCCACCGCGAAAGCGGTCCGGATGCTCATCCTCGAAGCGCCAGAGGACAATACCGGGCGCAATGCAGCACGCGACGCAGGCCCACACGTCGTCCCGCATTGCCTCGGCTCCGTGGAGAATGTCCCCTTCGCCCAGCCAAGCGCCGCAAGCTGCATCAAAGGTAGCCCGGTCGGTCGCCCCGCCCCTGTTCGGAAAGCCATGTTGCACCGCCAGCGCGGTCAGGCCATCCAGAAGCGCTTGGAGATCAGCCTGTGATGCCCGCGACCCACCGCTGGCCGCGTGAGTGATCGAGCTCGCTGCGGCCGCCAGTCGCTCAGCCATCGTACCCTCGCGCAAGAGGTCCGGAGAGCCCAGCAGCCTGCGAACTCCGATCTCGTCGAGGCGTGGCATGAGACGTACATCATTCGGCATCGAGCTCTCCTTTGAAAAGGCTGCCGATCGACAGGTCGAAACGCGCCGGATCGTTTTCGGCGAGCGTGCGCACTGAGCCCACCGATTGTCCCGGGAAAGCCTGGTTTATCCATGCCTCGACCACCGAACCCGTCAAACCTGGCGTACTGATGGCCGGGTCAGGCGGGAAGTGGTCAAGCGTGATCGCAGAGCGGATCATCTGCCCGGCAACCGAGCAGATGAGCATTCTCAGGACAATGTCCCCCCCGTTCTGGACCGCCTCCACGAACTCCGGACGGTCCTCGTTAAGATAGAGGCGAACAGAGCTGGTGAACTCCTGATCGAGATGCTGCGGAGACCAGTCAAGGAACCATAGGGCATCCCGATGACCTTCCGAAAAGGCCTCTGCAAAGCTGACGGTCTCCATCGGGAAGCGCATGCCCGCCGGATCGACGCTGATTCGGATGCTGTCTGTCCAGAGCCGGGCTCCGCGATGTTTCGGGGACAGGCGGCCGATTGTCGAACCTGCTGAATAAAGAACAAGCTCGGTTGCCAGATTCAGCGATCGTGATACGTCGTGACCATGAACCGCTATTTCGAGATTGGCGGAAGGGTGTTCTGCGTCCAGCAATTGGCGCGCGACAATCTGTTGGCCTCGGGGAATACGTTGATTGCCGGTGCCCTGCGTGACGATGCAGAGAAGCTGGAGGCTGTCGGCAGCAATGCCGATCTCGTCCGCAGCACGGGCGAAGTCCACGCTCACATGACGCTCCATCCTTAGCGACGCAGAATAATCGAAATGCTCGATCTGATGGTTGTCGATAACGCACGGCTCGCCGTCGAGGGTTGCGAGCCAAGGGCCCGCCGTCACGGCATCGCCGTCCAGGCGAAGGTACGGATATGCAATCTCGACCATCAGGAAACCTGCTCGGTTGCGGTCACCCGGATTCCGGCCGCGCCATCGTCGGGGAAGGCAATCCGTGCGAAAAAAGTAGTGTCGGAGTTAGACGCGGCTACGATCCCTGTCGAAGTCGCCAGTCGGGTGCCCGCTTCGTCCTCCCAGCATACGAAGGACACATCCTGACCGTCGTCCTCGGCGTCCGCGAGCGCGCCGTCCATCACTGCGGCAGGCGTGGCGACGAGTCGCAACGAATGGCCGCTGCTGTTGGCGACGTCTATCTGGAATACTGCCTCGACACCGTCAGTCCCTTCCTCGATCCTCCGGAACCGAGGATCGCTGATGTGCCATTGACGCCGCCCCACTCCCCGGCCTCCGGAACCTCCACCGCTACCGCCGGAGCGCCCGCCGCCGGGACGGCCGCCCCCCGCGCCCGTGTTGCCGAATATCGGAATGCAGTTGCCCAGTCGGTCTGCGGCCAGGGCAAGCGGAGGTTGCTCCGACCCTCCGGAGGCCGCGTCGGGCCCCGGATAGGCATATGACGTCGCAAGGTATTTTAGTCGAGACAGTGCGACCCGTACATACGTCTTCGCCCGGCTCTTTGGCATCTGATCCGGAATCCAGTCATCATGCGCCGGCGGTTCGGCATCCGCGAAGGCCCTTTCGACCTCGGGGTCATCATTACAGATGAAAACCCCGGCCCACTCGACCGTGTCACTCGGAAGCTGAGTGCCCTCGACATATTTCACGACAAGCTCGACCGGCCGCATGAGGGCGATATGCGCACTCGACGACGGCAGCAGGCTTTCGTCCTCCGGGACCAGATACCGGCGGGGCTGCCGGAATCCGCGCCGGATCGAGCATTTCCCAAGGTGCTGTATGGGGCGCTCGGAATTAATGTCGTACAGGTTAGGGCCGCCATCCTTCACGCAGCGATAGGCTTCCACAAAAAGGTCCAATGGTGGAAACTGCTCTGGTGCCGGCAGCGGCAGAACCTCGCCGTCGATCTCGACCTTGAACTCTATCGGCAATTCACCGTCAGGTCCGGGCAGCATCTTTGGCCAGAAGTACCAGAGCAGCGCCTCTTGTATCTGCGCACCAATGTCTTCCAGCGAAAGATCTTCGTCGAAGTCCGGATCCAAGATGACCAGCGTGGTTCCCGTAAGGCCTTCGTCGCGCTCGGGCAGTCCCAGCAGCCGGCGAAGGCGAGCAGCCTGCTGCCCGGTTACCGGGTCCACCACATCCTCGTCTTCGACTACAGCGCCCCACCAGTGCCGGCCAGTCAGGCGACCATGCTTCTTCATGTCGTGGGCCTCGCCGAGGTGGCAGGCAATGAAGCGATTGATGGGCTTCTTCCTAGAGGAAAGCGTCACGGTGTCGATCAGCACGGTGCTGCACCGGCTCAGCTGATAGAGCGAGCTCTTGCCATATCCGTAGGTGCCACCTCCTCCCGCGACGTCGCGTCGCGCGCCCATGTTACGGACGAAGTTGACGAAGTCGTTGGCTTCGCCCGGTTCGGGAATACGGTCAGCCCGGACCGGTCCGCCGAGACCCGCCGTCTGCCAGTCGGAAATCTCCATGACCACTTGGCGATCGGCATCGAGGAACTCCCGGATGCCCTTGGCGGAGGACTTGTGAGGAGGCAGTTCGTCGAACACTTCCTCTTCCAAGACCGCGAGTTCCTTCGGTCGGAGTTCGCGCGGGCGAATCCGGTAGCCGACACCGAAGTCCTCCCGTCTCGCATCCCACGAATTCTGGACAGTCTCTCGGATCACGGTCTCCAGCAGGCTTAGTGCCGGCGTGCCGAGGAGCTTCTTCATTCCGTCGGCCGTCATGCCTCCGGCAGCCTTGAAACATTCAGCGTGAAGGGTCAGGGGTTCAGGCATGCGACAATCTCCTCAAGCAGGGCGTCGACGGAAGCCGGCGCAACGCGGAACCTGGAGGCGAAGTCCAGATCGACGCGGTACCGGAAGTGGCTGACGCCCGCGGGGAGCGGGTCCTCGGCAAACGAGGCCGGCGTGAGGCGCGGGAAACCATCCGCGACGGAATAGAATTCGGTGGAAAGCATTCCGAACCTGAATGCGGTCCAATCATGGGCAAGCTCCGGTACATATCCGACCATCGCCAGACGATCGGCCACCGCGCCCGGGTCGCTCGCAATACGCTGTGCACGTTCGGCCTCACCCGGGATCGACAGCGCGCCAGCCGCATCAAATTCTAGGACGAGATGAGCGAGATGAAGGGAGCCATTTTGCGGTGCCATCAACTGGTCAATCGCCGATACCTCTATCGTCCTCGATTGCGCTCGTAGCGACGTCTTGACCTCGATCGCCCTGCCTCCGCCCCGGAAGTCATGGCGAGCTCCCGTCGGCCCGAGCCAGAGTTCCCAAGCGTCGTTCCGGACGGCGAGCAGCCGGTTCAGGATCACGAGCTCACCGAGCAACCCGAGCGCGACCTCCAGCGTCGGCCGATCGCGGTTGGCGCCAACCAGCAGGCTGCGGAAGTCGGTAATCGCTTCCTCGATACCGCGGGCAGGCTCGCCCCCGGTGCCGAGGCGCCGGATTATGTCGGCAACTACCTTCTCGAACACTGCCTCCAGTCGTTCGCCGCGACAGGTGAGGTCGATGAAGCGGACCGGCAAGCCTCGCTGAAGGAGGACGTTGTCACGAAGTTCGAGGCCGTTTGTGTCGTCGATTGCGGGGAATCTCTCGCCCGGCATTAACGGGACGAGAAGCCGGGCTTCGTGCTCGGTTCCGATCGCGAGCCTGACCGGGCCAGCCCGGACTTCGACGTCAACGACTAGGGAGGGGACGCCTAGGTCGTAGTTGCGACCCGTCTCCGCCCTCAGGCGGTTCCACCCTATACCGGCGAGCGTGTCCGTCATGCGGCTTGCCCGTCAGCCCCGACGTCCGCCTCGACATCCTCTTCCTCGCCATCGTCGTGATCGATCGGCACGCGGACGTAGCTGGTCTTTGTCCCGCGATCAGGGAGTGCCAGTCCGACTGCGAGGATGTCACTTACCGCGTCCAGCGGTTCGCGGAGCTTCTCGGACCTGGGCGTCGAGTTCGCGTCGATCGCGTACAGCAGAAGAAGCGGGATACGGTCACCCACCTGCGCCTGCCGGAACTCCTTGATTGAGTCCCATGAGAGGTCGTCCGGGCTGCCGTGCACGTCCATGAGCAGGTCTTGGCGCGACATGAGGCCCTTGATGTCGGCAAGACCATCCCGGGTCAGACCCTTGAGGCGGGCGCGATTGACGAGACCGACCTTTCCGAACGCGCCAAGCGGCTCGTTGGACTTTTTCTTCCCGCCAGCCTCGACGATGCCCACATTCCACGTTTTGTAGGGCTGATCTGCCCTTCCGGCCTCGAGGCGGATATACTCGAGCAGCTTGCCCGAAACGAGATCGCGCTGATCGCTCCGGTAGTTCTCGAGGAACGCCATGGCGTCCTCGTATGTGACTCCCTTAATGAGCCGCCCACGCGGTACCGTCGTGATGCCCTCACCGGCGGCCGCGTCTATCAGCTTGGAGGCCGACGTCCAGTTGTGGTCGAGCGTATCCTTATCCCGGTGCGGAAAGCGGATGGTCTGGAGATGCTCGCCGGAGAAGCTGACGTCGCATGCCTGCGCGGCGTACATCTTCTTCGCTGCAGTGATCGCCATGCCCGGAATCCGCCGCACGCGGATCGAGAAGTCTGCCGGTGTTATGTCACGCTTGCGGTAATGCTGGATATCGGCGCGGATTTCCGCTTCGACAGTGGCGAGGTCGCGAAAGGCAACCCGCAGGTCATCTGTCATCCAGATGCGAGGAAGGTCCGCATAGCCGAGACGAAAGCCGAACCAGCGCCCCATCTGGAGAAGGGTATCATACTGGTTAGACGACCGGACGAAGTAGCTGACCACCAGTCCCTCGATGGTAAGGCCGCGTGCCAAGACCGAACCGCCGACCACGATGTATTTTTTCGGCCCTTTTGTGTAATCGAGGCGCGTTTCACTGTCGCTGTTTTCGACGACGATCTCGATGTCTGCGAGTACCTGCCCGAGCTGCTCGCGAACGGCTGCGAAGGAAACAGTCGCCAGCCCGAACCGGGACGAATCCACCCTAGCTGTTTCGTCGTGCCAGAGCTTCTCGAGCCGTTTCAGGACGGCCTTGTCGTTCTTCGCTAGTTTTGCCGTGATTTTAGCTTTCCAGTCGCTGATCTTTTCGGCGAGCGCGTGATGGGGGTGCGTGTAGACCGTGGTGTGCACGAGCATAGAGCTGTGGTCGGCGGACTGACCTCGCACGTACCGGCAGGCTGTCGCGAGCAGGAAGTAGCAGAGGGAATCCGCTAGGGAGCCCGGAATAGCCGGTTCGAACGTGAATCGATCCTTCGCCGACGGCGGCCGTACCAGCGGCACGTCTGCGTCGGGCACGTCCCGGATCATGTCCAGTCCGGCCTCTTCGGGGGTTTCCTCGTCAGCCTCGATGGCGTCTCTGCCGAACAGACTTTCCGGACCGAAATAGTCGTCTGGCTTTGGCAGGTCGGTGATGAAGTCCTCAGGGTAGAGGTCGTCCAGACCGCCCGTCGGCTTTTCCGGATTGATCAACACGTTGGCAAATGGCGTCGCCGTGTAGCCGACATACTGGGCCTTCGGCAGCGCAGCGAGGATCCTGCGAATCCGTTCGTTAATGGCGGTCATGTTGTACTGGCTGCCGGCCGCGTTGACACCGGCCTGGTCGCACTCGTCATCGATGATGAGTACAGGCATGCGCGCGCGATGGGTCGGGGGCGTCTTCTCGATCGTAGCTAGCAGTGCATCGAGCGGCGCCACGTTCTTCTTAACCGCGGCGATCTGCACGGCATCCATGATCGAGAACCACTTACTGGCCGGCTTGTGAAAATCGGTATCGCTCGTCGTGTGGAGGTGCCAGCCATACTTGTTACGGTCGAGCAGATCGAGTTCGAGCCTGTCCTGCGTCTGCCTGCGCAGGGAGTTGGTCATTCCCGTCAGGACGATGACAAAGCGATAGCCTGCGTCCACGGCCTTGGCGATGACGGCCTCCATGTTCGCCGTCTTGCCGCTCTGAACGTACCCCACCACCAAGCCGCGACCACGGAACTCCGATTGCCCAGGGTTCTCGAGCAAGGAGACGACCTCCGTTGACGTGGCGTCGATGCTTTCAACGGTTTCCTTCGGCCACTTCTTCCTCGTGAGGAGGTAAGACTCCAGTTTGGGCCAGTGTTGGTCCCCCACGCGCGGGCCGTCGTACCAGTGCGGACGACGCGGCTTGCGCAGCGAATAGTTGCCGAGGAATTCGATCTTCTTCTCGTATGCGGCCTCGAGCTCCGCGACAGCAGCCTTCCAGTTCGCTTCATGCTGTGTGTCCAGCGGCCCAAGGAAGCGCTCGAACGAGGCCCGCGCTTCGTGTGCAGCCGTTTCGAGGTCCAAGCCGGCAGCCTGTTCCTTGCGGATGTTTGTCACCCAAGCTTCGACCTGTCCGGCAGCGGGGGGCGGGAGAGGCGGCGCATCCGCTTCACCGATGAGCGATGCTACCGAAACACCGTAGTTCTCGGCCAGTGCCTTCAGGATGTCGATGCCAGGATTGGAAGCGATCCCGCGCTCGAGTTCCGAGAGATAGGCTTTCGATGCGCCGATCTTATCAGCCACCTGCTGAAGCGACTCGCCCGTTCCGGCGCGCAATTTCTTGAGAAGGGTGGGAAGGGACATTTTCTCTCCGTGATCTGCTTGGCTGGGCCCCCGCCCTGATAGCTCGCGATGGGCCGCCGTCCGTTGTTGCAGATGCACATTCCACATTGGAAGACGAATGTCAATCGTCTGCCAAAACGTACAATGTGTTCGCTGGAACGTCCTTCAGCGCTTCCACCGCCGAGCTCGCGACGCCGACCGTCCCGACCCGTGATGCGCTCGAGGCCAGGATCGCGGTGGTGGAGCGCGCGGAGGATCTCGGCGCAATCGCGACCTCGATACGCGCCATTCTCAAGCTAGTCCGGCCCTGAATTCGATATAGTGCACTTTCCATTCGACTTCGGTCGCAAACGAAGCATTGATGTGATCACTGGATCGCAGCCGCCTCAACCGGCTGCCGCCCCGGCGACACGCTCAGCCGGGGCCTTGGGTGGTGGGAGCGGCATGTTGCCGCTTTGGAACAGGAGAACCACCCATGACGATGCAGACTACAAAGAGGCCTGCCAGCTCCATGAAGACGGCGATCGAGAAAGCCGCAGCGAAGCCGCGCGAGACCAAGATCGGCAAGGTCATCGCGCTCCTCGATCGCAAGGACGGCGCAACGCTCGACGAGATGGTCGAGGCCACGGGCTGGTTACCGCACACCACGCGCGCAGCGCTGACCGGGCTGAAGAGGAAGGGGCACACGATCGAGCGCGACAAGCGGGACGATAAGGCCTGCTACCGCATCACCAAGAGCGCCTGAACATGGCTAGGCTCGAAGACCAGCTCGCGAAGCTGGACACGATGGCGAAAGGAGACCTCATGGACCGGTGGGCAAAGCTCACCGGTCGCCCGGTCCCGCAGGTCAGCGCCAAGCTGCTCCGGCTGGCGCTTGCCTACGAGATACAGGCGAAAACGCTTGGCGGCCTCTCCCGCAAGACGAAGCAGCGGCTCGACCAAGTCGCTGCCGCGAAGACCGAGACGAAGGATGTACGAGCCGGCATGCGGCTCGCCCGCGAGTTCGGGGGCAAGGTGCACGTGGTCACCATCGGCGATGCCGGCGAGATCCTTTGGAACGAGCGCGAGTGGCGCTCGCTTAGCGAGGTTGCGCGCGCGATCACCGGTACGCGCTGGTCGGGGCCTGCCTTCTTCGGCCTCCGCCAGAAGAAGAAGGCAGCATGAAGAAGGTCCGCTGCGCCATCTACAAGTCGAGCGAGGAGGGTCTCGAGCAGGACTTCAACTCGCTCCACGCCCAGCGCGAGGCCTGTGCCGCCTATGTCCTGAGCCAGGCATCGGAAGCCTGGTCGCTACTGCCCGAAGAGTACGATGATGGCGAGCTCTCGGGCGGAACGCTCGAGCGTCCTGCCCTCCAACGCCTGCTGGGCGATATCGAGGCGGGTAAGATCGACATCGTGGTCGTCTACAAGGTCGACCGGTTGACCCGCTCGCTCATCGACTTCGCGAAGTTGGTCGAGACTATGGACCGGACCGACGTCAGCTTTGTCTCGGTCACCCAGTCGTTCAACACTACCAACTCGATGGGCCGGCTAACGCTCAACATGCTGCTGAGCTTCGCGCAGTTCGAGCGTGAGGTGACCGCAGAGCGCATTCGCGACAAGATCGCTGCCTCCAAGGCCAAGGGCATGTGGATGGGAGGCGTCCCGCCGATCGGTTACGAGCCCGACGGTCGCAGCCTCAAGGTCGTCGAGAACCATGCAGCGTTCGTAAGAGAGGTCTTCGCGCGATACCTCGAACTGGGGAATGTTCGGCTGGTCGCCGGACAGATGCGCGAGAATCAAATCCATGCGCCGCGCCGCATACTTCCGACCGGCAGGGAGATTGGGGGCGGACCACTTACGCGCGGCCAGATCTACAAGTTGCTCGCCAACCCGGTCTACCTCGGCGAGATCCACCACAAGGGGCAGGTTTATAATGGCAGGCACGATGCCATTGTCGATCGGGCGACATGGGACCGTGTACCAGGCCATGCTAGCGGCCAACCTGCAAGGCGAGGAGCGCAAGTCCCGGACAAGCTCACCAAGCCTGCTCGCTGGATCTGTCTTCGACGAGACCCGCGAGCCGCTGGTCGCGAGCCATGCATGCAAAGGCAACGTGCGCTACCGCTACTACGTCAGTCGATCGCTGCAACACGCCGGAGACGAGCCAAGCGAAACGGGCATCCGTATTCCCGCGCGCGAACTCGAAGGCGCGGTAACGAAACGCGTGGCCGAGGCGCTGCGCGACCCGATCACTCTACTAGTGGATGCTGACCTACCGATCGAGGCCGCGAGACTGCCATCGATCAACCGGACATGTGGCGAGCTTGCCGAACAAGTCTCATCCAAGGACCGGCGCCTGGGGAACGAGCTGGTAGAACAGATCGTAGTCACAGCGAGCGTAATCGAGATTGTGCTCAGCGGCCCGGCACTACAGGCTCGGCTAGGATATGCAGCCGAAGAGCCTTGCCGCATCGTACTGAAGTCGAGGGTGCAGCTTAACCGCAGCGGACGCGCGTTGCGGCTCGTCCATGCAGATGGCAAGCCCGCGGTACTCGCAACCGCTGATCCCGGCCTCGTCCAACTCCTGGTCCGCGCGCGCAAATGGTGGGCTCGCCTTTCGAGCGGAGAAACTGACATCGCCACCATCGCCCGCGAGGAGATGGTCAACGACTCGTGGATATCGCGGGTAGTGCGGCTCAACTTCCTCGCCCCGGCCATCGTCGATGCCATCCTCTCTGGATCGCAGTCGATCACGATCACGGCAGCGACCTTGCGGGCCGCCGATCTCCCGACACGATGGGACGAGCAGCTCGCCTACTTCAACATGTAGCGCGATCGCACCAACTCCAAACTCACCGCGGCGCTTCGGCGCCGCTCTTCGTGCGAGCCTACTTTGCAGGGCCGGGTCCTTACCCCATTCCGGTCTGGCCGAATTGCCTGCAGAGAAAGGTAGTCAAATTGGCCGTGCACGCGCTCGGCAGTGGCTCTCTGCAGACCGGACCGAGTGCGCAAATGGCGCGGAACCCCGCAGTTTTCGACGGACAAAAAACTACCCAAGATCAGGTACTTGAATAGTGGCGGAGCAGGAGGGATTCGAACCCTCGATACGGGGTTACCGTATACACACTTTCCAGGCGTGCGCCTTCGACCACTCGGCCACTGCTCCGCATTCCTGTCCGGCCCACCGCGCTTCGCGTTCATCGAGACCGCGATCCGGAGAACTCGACCCCAGCGCTCAAACCGTGAAGCGATTGGGCTGACAAGAAGGCGCGCGTCTAGCGGCGCTGCGGGGGAATCGCAAGCCGCTGCGGAACCGGGATGGTCGGGCAGGCGTTTTTCGTGGTACAAGCCGGTTCAACGACGGTGCTGCGCGGATCAGGCATCCCCTGCGAACACCGTCTCGAAGCCCCCTCCCGCCCCTTCAATGTGCGAGAGGGGGCTTTTGTTTTATGCGGGCGGATGGCACCCCTTCTTCCATGGCTAGATCGCTTCTCCCCCTCGCCGCGCTGCTTGCGCTCGCCGTCCCCGCACAGGCGCAGGACGAAGCCCCGCCGCCCTCGCCGGGCGAGATCGTCGCGCAGGCGCCTGCCGGAGAATGGATCGATATCGCGGCAGAGGACCTGCTAGTAATGACGCTCGCCCCCGCAGTCGACGGGAGCGAGCGCAAGGTGGTGATCCAGTTGATGCCCGCGCCCTTCAGTCAGGGTTGGGTGGAGAACATCCGCACACTCGCCCGCGCCGAATGGTATGACGGCATCACCATCAACCGCGTGCAGGACAATTACGTCGTCCAGTGGGGCGATCCGAATTACGACAATCCCGAGGCAGATGGGGCGGCGAAGCCGTTGCCAGAAGGGCTCGAGGTGATGGGAGAAGCTGAGTATACGGCCCCCTCTTTTGTCCCCCCCGCATCATCGATAAAGCGCGAATTGCAGGGCTCGGCGACGATGTCCGGCCTGATCGCAGCTGGGGTCAACGTTGATGCATTGATGGCGGAGCCCGAACCCATACAGACCCCTGAGGCGAGACGAGCCCTAGCAGATCGTTACTCCCAGTTTGCCGCATTCACACAGGGTTGGCCAATTGGGGGGCGTGACGAAGAATTCTGGCCCGTCCACTGCTACGGCATGGTCGGTGTAGGCCGCGGGATGTCGCCCGACACGGGATCGGGCGCGGAACTCTATACGGTAATAGGCCATGCGCCGCGCCATCTCGATCGCAATATCGCGTTGGTCGGGCGCATCGTGGACGGGATGGAACATCTATCCTCGCTCCCACGTGGCTCGGGCGCGCTGGGCTTCTACACCACCGAGGAATCGGACAAGCGCACGCCAATCCTCTCCGTGCGCGTTGCCAGCGATTTGCCCGAGGGCGACCCGGCATCAAGCAGCGAAGCGGTAGGCCAACAAACACGCCCCGCCTTCGAATATCTCTCGACCGAGAGCGAGACATTCGCGCGCTATGCCGATGCGCGTGCCAATCGCCGCGATCCGTTCTTCATCCATCCGGCAGGCGGCGCGGACATCTGCAACATCCCCGTCCCCGTGCGCCGGGTAGCCGATTGAGCGAGAGCGTATCCGTCGTGGCGCCCTTGTGGCGCTGGACCGCGAAGAACGGCGTCAGCTGGTTCTTCGTGACCATCGACGGTGAGGAAGGCGAGAAGCTGTCGGCAACCGAAGCGATGCGGCGGCTCGAACTGGGCGGCCAGCGCGGTTTCCGCTCGCTCAAGGTCGAGGCGCGCATCGGCGCAACCCTATGGCAGACCTCCTGCTTCCCGCGCGACGAGGGCGGCTGGCTGCTGCCGGTCAAGGCAGCGGTGCGCAAGGCGGAAGCGATCACCGAGGGTGACCCGGTCGCAGTAACGCTGCTCCCGCTCTAGACCCGCTGCATCAATTCGATGCGATTGTCGAAGGGGTCGGCGATATCCCCGCGCACATAGCCTTCGAGCGGCTTGCCCGGCTTGAATCGGATACCCGCTTCGCCCAGCCGCGCGACCAGCGCGGCGAGGTCGCCGACGATCAGCGCGGGGTGCGCGCGGCGCGCGGGCAGGAAGGCATCCTCCACCCCGCAATGGATCGCCACCTGGCCGCTTTCGAACCAGCAACCGCCATTGACCGCGAGCTGGGCGGGCTTGGCGACCTCTTCCAGCCCCATCAGATCGACCCAGAAGCGCCGCGCATGCGGTTCCCCGCCATGCGGCATGGCCAGCTGGACATGGTCGATGCCCAGCACGCCGGTCATACGCGTTCGGCCTGCGCGATCGAATCGCTGGCCCTGAGCGCGCTGAGAATGCGCGTAAGATGCGGCACGTCCTGCACTTCGAGGTCGATTTCGTAAGTGGTGAAGGGATGGTCGAGCTGGGTCTGCTCGAGGCTGGTCACATTGACATGGTTCTGCGCGAAGATGCCTGCCATTTCGGCCAGCGTTCCAGGCCGGTCGTACAGCGTGACGCGCAGCCGCCCGACCGCGCCGCGCGAGCGCTTGCCCCACGACAGGTCGAGCCAGTCGCTGTCGATCCCGCTGGCGAGGTGGTTGCAGTCGATCGTATGGACCTCGACGCCTTCGCCGGGCTTGCGCAGACCCACGATCCGGTCGCCCGGAACCGGGTGGCAGCATTCGGCGAGCTGGAAGCCGACCCCCGGGGTCAGCCCGCGGATCGACAGCGCCTTGCCGCTCTTGGCCCAGTCGGGCTCGTTTTCGAGCTCGGCGGTGCAGCCGGGGACCAGTGCTTCCATGACCGCGCGATCCTCGATCTTGGCCGCACCGATGGCATAAAAGAGGTCTTCCTCCTCGTCCATCTCCAGCCGTTTCAGGGCTTCGCGCAGTGCCTTCTTGCCGACCTTGGCGGGCACACGCAGCGCGATCTCGTCGAACAGTTTCTGCCCGATCTCCGCCACTTCGGCGCGTTCCTTGAGCCGGACAGCGCGGCGGATCGAAGCGCGCGCCTTGCCGGTCACGACAAAGCCCAGCCAGCTCAGCTGCGGATCGGCATTGTCGCTCTTGATGATCTCGACCACATCGCCATTGTTGAGCTGCGTGCGCAGCGGCATGTGCCGCCCGTTGATCTTCGCGCCCACTGTCTGCGCGCCAAGGTCGGTATGCACGGCAAAGGCGAAATCGACCGGGGTCGCGCCCTTGGGCAGCTGGAACAGCGCGCCCTTGGGCGTGAAGGCAAAGATGCGATCCTGGTAGATCGCCAGGCGCGTGTGTTCGAGCAATTCTTCGGGATCGTGGCTCGCGTCGACGATCTCGATCAGGTCGCGCAGCCAGCCGACCTGCCCGTCGGGCCGTTCATCCTGTTTGTAGGCCCAGTGCGCGGCGAAGCCGAATTCGTTCACCCGGTGCATCTCGCGGGTGCGGATCTGCACTTCGACGCGCATCGACTTGCCGTAGATCAGCGAGGTGTGGAGCGAGCGGTAGCCGTTGTTCTTCGGCGTCGAGATGTAGTCCTTGAACTTGCCCGGCAGAAACTGCCACGTCGTATGCAGCACCCCCAGCGCGCGGTAGCAGTCGGCCACGTCCTCGCAAATGATGCGAAAGGCCATGATATCGGTGACCTGTTCGAACGAGACATGGCGCTCGGCCATCTTGCGCCAGATCGAATAGGGATGCTTTTCGCGCCCCGAAACCTCGCTGGTGATCCCCGCCTCGAGGAGCGCGTGCTTCATGTCGAGTGCGATGGCATCGACCTGGCCGCCGTCCTCGCTGTGGATTTGATTGAGCCGCTGCGTGATCGTCTCGTATGCCTCGGGCTCGATCTGCTCGAAAGCGAGCATCTGCATCTCGCGCATATATTCATACAGCCCGATGCGCTCGGCCAGCGGGGCGTAGATATCCATCGTCTCGCGCGCGATGCGCTGGCGCTTCTCGGGCTTCTTGATGAAGTGCAGCGTGCGCATGTTGTGCAGCCGGTCGCCCAGCTTGACCAGTAGCACGCGGATGTCCTCGCTCATCGCCAGCAGGAACTTGCGCAGGTTTTCCGCCGCGCGCTCGTTCTCGGGCATCTGCTCGATCTTCGATAGCTTGGTCACCCCGTCGACCAGCCGCGCGACATCCTTGCCGAAGTGCTTTTCGATATCGTCGATCGTCGCCAGCGTGTCTTCCACCGTATCGTGGAGCAGCGCGGTGGCGATGGTTTCCTGGTCGAGCTTGAGATCGGTCATCAAGCCGGCGACTTCGACCGGATGGCTGAAATAGGGATCGCCGCTGGCGCGGGTCTGCGTGCCGTGCTTCTGAACGGTATAGACATAGGCGCGGTTGAGCATCGCCTCGTCGGCGTCGGGATCGTATTCCTTGACCCGCTCAACGAGTTCGTACTGGCGCAGCATGTCTTCGAGATAGGTGCGCTTCACCCGCCTGAACAGATGGAATCTTCACGCAGGGCCGCTGCGGGTGGCATGCGCCGTGCAGCGATCCTACCTGTGCATCACATCATCCGGAGAGAAACAGGCCATGACCCAGACGCGCACCGAAACCGATTCCATCGGCCCCATCGTAGTCCCTGCCGACGCCTATTGGGGCGCACAGACACAGCGCAGCCTGACCAATTTCCCCTTCCCCGCGCACCAGCGGATGCCGATCCAGATCGTCCACGCGCAGGCAGCGGTCAAGCAGGCGGCGGCGCGGATCAACCGCCAGCACGGACTGGAGGCACCGCTCGCCGAGGCGATCGAGAGTGCCGCCACCGCGATCCGGGCAGGCGAGTATGACGACCAGTTCCCGCTGACCATCTTCCAGACGGGCAGCGGCACGCAGACCAATATGAACGTCAACGAAGTGATCGCCGGGATCGCCAACGAAGCGCTGGCGGGCACGCGCGGCGGCAAGGAGCCGGTCCATCCCAACGACCACGTCAACCGCTCGCAAAGCTCGAACGACAGCTTTCCCACCGCGCTGCATGTCGCCACCGCGCTGGCATCGCGCGATGCGCTGCTGCCCGCGCTCGACCGGCTGGTCGCAGCGCTCGATGCCAAGGCGCGGGCCTTTGCCGATATCGTCAAGATCGGCCGCACGCATACGCAGGACGCCACCCCGCTGACGCTGGGGCAGGAATTTTCCGGCTATGTCGCGCAGCTGAAGAGCTGCCGGGCGCGGATCGAAAGCGCATTGGAGAATGACATCCGCAAGCTCGCGATCGGCGGAACGGCGGTCGGCACCGGGCTCAATGCGCCCGATGGCTGGGCCGCGGATATGGCCCGCGCGATCAGCGATATCACCGGCTTCGCCTTCGAGCCTGCGCCCAACACCTTCGAACAGCTCGCTGCGAAGGACGGGATGGTGTCCTTCTCGGGCGCGCTCAACACACTCGCGGTGGCGCTCAACAAGATCGCCAACGATATCCGCTTCCTCGCATCGGGGCCGCGTTCGGGCCTTGGCGAACTGTCGCTACCCGCGAACGAACCGGGCAGCTCGATCATGCCGGGCAAGGTAAACCCGACCCAGTGCGAGATGCTGACCATGGTCGCGGGCCAGGTGATCGGCAATCACCAGGCGGTGACGGTGGGCGGAATGCAGGGCCATTTCGAGCTCAACGTGTTCATGCCGCTGATCGGATCGAACGTGATCCGCTCGGTCGAATTGCTCGCAATCGGGATGGAAGGTTTTGCCACCCGCTGCGTCGAGGGGATCGAGGCGAACCAGGAACAGATCGCCGCGCTGGTCGAACGCTCCTTGATGCTGGTGACGGCATTGGCGCCCGAGATCGGCTACGACAATGCCGCCAAGATCGCCAAGCATGCACACCAGACCGGCCAGACGCTCAAGCAGGCCGGCCTCGAGCTGGGGCTGGTGGACGAGCCGACCTTCGACCGCCTCGTCCGCCCCGCCGATATGGTGTGACTTAACCCTCGGTCCCGAGAATGCGGTCGACCCCGCCGCGCGTTACTGCATGGTAGCTGCCGCGGGTCTCGTCATAGATGCGCTGCGCGATCGGCCGGCCCCATTCGTCCTGGTCCCACAGCACCTGGAACAGCGGGCGCACGAATTTCGCGCGGCCGACCTCTGCGAGGAATTCCTCCGCCTGCGGCACTGCGGGTTCGTAGCGGTTGGCGAGCGCCAGTTCGAGCCACAGGAACAGCTCCTCGTTATTGCCCGTGCCCGACAGGCCCAGTGCCTCGTTCAGCGCGGCGAGTTGCCCGGCAGTGCGCTGCTTGGGAATATTGTCGAGGAAGCGCTGGCGCTCGGCGCTGCTCCACTGCGCATAGCCCGCGGGGATCGTGCCCTCGGCGGCATAGGCCGACACCGCGGCATCGACCGCGGCGAATGCCGCCGGGTCGGGCTTGGCCACATTCGCGGGCAGGCCCGGCTCGAAGATCCATTCGCGCAGCATCAGCGCATCGGCTTCGGCCTCGCCCCGCACCAGGTTGTCCATCATGTCCGCAAGGAACAGCTCGCTGGTGGCGGGCTGGAAAGCATGGTTGTCGAACCACTGGCGCAGCCAGGCATCGAAACGCTCGCGGCCGACCACGCTTTCGACCGTGCGCAGGAAGAACGCGCCCTTGTCATAGGCGATCGCGCTGCCGAGCTGGTAGCCGCCATCGGTGCTCAGCGCGGTGCCGGGGGCATCCTCGCCGACCTCGGCCAGCGTTTCCTGGATATTGGCGAACATCAGCGCGGCTTCCTGCTCGGCGCGCTGCTTGCCATAGACCGCCTCGACGATGCGGTTCTCGAAATAGGTCGTGACGCCTTCGTTGAGCCAGCTGTCACCCCACACCGCATTGGTGACGAGGTTGCCCGACCAGCTATGCGCCAGTTCATGCGCCACGAGGCCGTTGTTCGACCGGTCGCCCGCGATGAAGGTCGGGGTAAGGAAGGTCATGACGGGGTTTTCCATCCCGCCATAAGGGAAGGCGGGCGGCAGCACGATCATATCGTAGCGGCCCCAGCGGTATTCGCCGTAGAGTTCCTCGGCCGCGACGACCATTTCCTCGGTGTCGTTCACCTCGCGCCAGGCCCGGTCGAGCGTGGCGGGTTCGGCCCAGACGCCGGTGCGCGGGCCGATCGCGCGGAAATCGATATCGCCCGCCGCGATCGCGATGAGATAGGGCGGCACCGGCTTGTCCATCACGAAGGTGAAGGCACGGCGGCCGTTGCCGAGATCCTCGGGCTCACCCTGGCGCACGCCGCTCATCACCACGTCGAGCGGCTCGGGCGCGGTGATGCGCGCTTCCCATGTCTGCCGGATGCCGGGGCTGTCCTGCGTCGGGATCCAGCTGCGATTGAGGATCGCCTGCCCCTGGCTGAAGAGGAAGGGTTGCACCCCGCCCTTGGTCTGTTCGGGGCTGAGCCATTGCAGCGCGCTGGCATCGGCGGGCGCGCGATAGGCGATGCGCAGCGTCTCCGCGCCGTCGAGGCGGATCGTCAGCGGCGCGCCCTTGCCGCCTTCGGCAGCCGTTTCGCCCACCGTATGGGACAGCGCGCGGCCCTGCCCGTCGGTGACCTGCGCGATCTCGAGCCCGTTGGTGTCGAGCACGATCTCTTCCGCACCGGGCGCGGCCAGCACAGTCAGTTCCGCCGTCCCGCCGACACGCCTGGCGTCGAAATCGAGGTCGAGATCGAGCGCGACATGCGTCACCCGCGCGACCTGCGGCTGCGCATGGGTCAGCGTATCGACCGCCTCGGGCGAGGTCAGGATCGGCGCGACCATCGCTGCGGAAGGTGCGGTCGATACGAGCGGTTCGCCCGGCACACCCGCGCAGGCGGTCGTGGCAAGCAGGATGGCGAGGCTGAGGACATGGCTGCGCATTGGGCTCTCTCTTGCATGATGGGCGCACCGGAACGGCGACAGATCGGAAATTCGCCGCGCTATATCAACGATCCCGCCAAACCTTTCCAGCCCGCAGAGCGAATACCTATCCACGGACTTCCGAAACGCGCTCCAATGCGCAATGGTAACGTTATCAACGATTCGGGGAGGATCCTATGAACCGCTTTTCGATGCTCAGCCTCGGCTGCGCGCTTGCGCTGGGCTGCGCTGTCCCGGCACAGGCCACCGACACCGGGGAGGCACTCGCGCAGGCCATGACGCCCGAGCGCGAGCTGCTGTTCGCCGACGAATTCGATACCGGCACGCTCGACCGCGACAAATGGATCGTGATCGGGACCGACTTCTGGGTAAACAACGAGCAACAGGCCTATATCGACGACCCTTCGACCATTGCGTTTCGCGATGGTGTAGCGGGCGCCAATGGCGGCGTGCTGGTGCTGCGGCCCGTGTTCACGCCGGGCACTGATCCCAACAAGGACCGTGATGCGCCCTTCGTGTCGGGCCGGATCGAAAGCCAGGGCAAGTTCGACTTCACCCATGGCCGCGCCGAAGCGCGCATCAAACTGCCGGACAATGTCGGCGTGTGGCCCGCCTTCTGGCTGCTCGGCAACGGCCAATGGCCCGAGACGGGCGAAATCGACATCATGGAATATGTCGGCGAGAAGGACTGGATCGGGGTCGCGCTGCACGGCCCGGGCTATTCGGGCGAGACCCCGATCGTGAACAAGTTCTTCTTCCCCGAAGGGCTCGATGTGACGGGCTGGCACACCTATTCGGTCGAATGGACCGACCGCCAGGTCGATTTCATGGTCGACGGGCATGTGCTGTATCGGGCCACCCGGCCAATGGTCGAACATTACGGCGATTGGCGGTTCGACAATGCCAAATACCTGATCCTCAACTTCGCCATGGGCGGTGCGTATCCGGTCAAGACCAATGGCATCCAGGAGCCCTATGTCGGCATCCCGCAGGAAACCGTCGACGCGGTCGAGCGGGGCGAGGTCGAGATGCTGGTCGACTGGGTCCGGGTCTACGCGCCGGAGGAGTGATCAGCTCCAGACCGCCTCGGGCGGCAGGCTCATCAGGATCGCGTCGATATTGCCGCCGGTCTTGAGGCCGAACAGCGTGCCGCGGTCGTAGACCAGGTTGAACTCGGCATAGCGCCCGCGCCATTCGAGCTGGGTTTGCTTGTCCTGCGCCGTGAACGCGCTGTCCATCCGGCGGCGCACCAGCCGCGGGAAGATATCGAGGAAAGCCTCCCCCACGTCCTTGGTGAAAGCGAGATTGCGGTCGAACGCGGCCCCTTCGTCGACAGCGGGATCCTCGCATTCGAGGTGGTCGTAGAAGATCCCGCCCACCCCGCGGTGCACGCCGCGGTGGGGTATGTAGAAATAGTCGTCGGCCCACTTCTTGAAGCGTTCGTAATAGGTCGGGTTGTGCGCCGCACAGGCCGCGCGGAAACAGGCGTGGAATTCGTCCGTGTCCTCGGCATAGGGGATCGGCGGATTGAGATCGGCCCCGCCGCCGAACCACGCCTTGCCGGTGGTCAGGAACCGCGTGTTCATATGCACGGCGGGCACATGCGGATTGGCCATATGCGCGACCAGGCTGATGCCGGTGGCAGTGAAGCCCGGGCTGTCCGCGCTGGCGCCATTGATCGTGGCGGCGAATTCCTTCGCGAAATTGCCGCGCACGGTCGAGACGTTCACGCCGACCTTTTCGAACACCTTGCCCTTCATCAAGCCGCGCGTCCCGCCGCCGGGATCGGCATTGCCTTCCTCTTCGCGGTTCCAGCTGTCGTACTGGAAGCCGGCATCGCTGCCCGCTTCGCGCTCGATGGCTTCGAATTCGGCGCAGATTCGGTCGCGCAGGCTTTCGAACCAGGTGCGGGCGGTCTCGGTCTGCTGGGTCCAGTCGGTCATGGCAAAAGCCTTGCCATCCCCACTTCGCTACGGCAATAGCGAGCCATGGTTCCCCTTTCGTTCGCAGGCGAGGAATGGCTCCTCACCGAAGGCCGCGCGCTGTACTGGCCGCGCGAACGCGCGCTGCTGGTGGCCGACCTGCATCTGGAAAAAGGCAGTTTCTTCGCGCGCCACGGACAGTTGATCCCGCCCTATGACAGCCGCGAAACGCTGGAACGCGTGGCGCTGGCGATCCGCGAAACGGGCGCGCGCCGGGTCATCACGCTGGGCGACAATTTTCACGATTCGGCCGGATCGACCCGGCTTGAAGAGCATGCCTCGGGGATGCTCCACGCGCTGACCCGCACGGTCGACTGGGTGTGGATCACCGGCAATCACGATCCCGAAATGGAAGCCCGCTGCGGCGGCACGCTGGCGGAAGAACTCGAGCTCGGCGGGCTGATCCTGCGCCACCGCGCCAAGGCGGGCGAAATCCGCCCGGAACTGTCGGGCCACTACCACCCCCGCCTCCAGCTCAAGGTGCGCCAGCGCCATATCCGCCGCCCCTGCGCAGTAGTCAGCGCGAACGATGGCCCCGGCGCCAAGCCGGGCGGACGCATGATCCTGCCCGCCTTCGGCGCCTTTACCGGGGGGATGGATGCCGCCGATCCGGCGATCCTGAAGGCGCTCCAGCCAGCGCAGCGGATCGATGCGGTGGTCCCGGCCAGGGGCCAGCTGGCGCGCTTCAACCTGTGGAACCGCGCTGCCTGAGGGCAACAACAGCGCGCAAATATGCGCCCCATTCGCATAACACACTTCCGAATCCCCGGAACAATGCCTACATGCTGGCTTTCCGAATACCGCAACCAGTTCCGAATACGGCCACCAAAGGAGAGTGCCCCATAGCCCGTCCACCCCGGCGCAGCATGCAAATGCCCGTGAAAAGCGGCCCGCGCTACGATAACATGATCAATGTGCCGAAAGTCCGCGTGATCGACCACGAAGGCGAAAACATCGGCGTTATGTTCACCCGCGAAGCGGTCGAGCAGGCCAATGAACTTGGTCTCAACCTCGTCGAAGTGTCCCCCAATGCGGACCCGCCGGTGTGCAAGTTCCTCGATGTCGGCAAGCACCGCTACGAGGCGCAGAAGAAAGCCAACCTCGCCCGCAAGACGCAGAAGACCCAGGAAATCAAAGAGGTCAAGATGCGCCCGAACATCGACACCCACGATTATGAGGTGAAGATGCGCAATGTCGTCAAGTTCCTCGAGAACGGCGACAAGGTGAAGTGCACGCTGCGGTTCCGCGGCCGCGAAATGGCGCACCAGCAGCTCGGCATGGATCTCCTCAACCGCGTCCGCGACGATGTCGAGGAAATCGCCAAGGTCGAAGCCTTCCCGCGCCTCGAAGGGCGCCAGATGATCATGGTGCTCGCGCCCAAGTAAGGCGCACGCCACACTGCATTGCGAAAGGGCGGCGCTTCGGGGCCGCCCTTTTCGTATCGGGTATCCATGCGCCTGGCGCGTTGCCCCGCCAGCGCGCCGCTGTTAGCAGTTCGCGCCAAGGGGGAGATCGCAGCACATGGCGGCCAGACATATCGGATTGCTGGTGGGCGCTGCGGCGCTGCTGGCCAGCATTTTCCTGCCCACGCCCGCGGGCATGGAGCGCGAGGCATTCATCGTCGCCGGGCTGGTGGTGCTCATGGCCGCCTGGTGGATGACCGAGGCGCTGCCGCTGACCGCGACCGCGCTGATGCCGTTCATCGTGCTGCCCTTTGCCGGGGTAATGAGCGCCAAGGAAACCGCCAGCGCCTATTATTCCGACATCCTGTTCCTGCTGTTGGGCGGCGGGTTCATCGCGCTGGCGATCGAACGCACCGGCCTGCACCGGCGGCTGGCGCTGGGGATCCTCAGCCTGCTTGGCGGGCGCGGCGGACAGGCCGGCCTGCTGCTGGCCTTCATGATCGCCGCCGCGATCCTGTCGATGCTGATTTCGAACACCTCCACTACCCTCATCATGATGCCCATGGCGGTGGCCGTCCTCGCGGGCGGCGGGGTGCTGGCCGGGGACCGCGACGGGCTGGCGGGCGCCTTGCCCATGGGGATCGCATTTGCCGCCAGCATCGGCGGGCTCGGCACGCTGGTCGGATCGCCGACCAATGCGATTTCGGTGGGGCTGCTGGACACGATGATCGGTACGCAGATCAGCTTTGCCGAATGGTCGTTCTACGGCTTTCCCATCGTGCTGCTCGGCGTCCCGCTCGCGGCTTTCCTCGTCGCGCGGGTCCAGCGCGTCTCGGCGCATCCCTTCGATGTCGCTGCGGCGCGCGCAGCGGTGGCCAATGAACAGCCGATGGGGTCCGCCGAACGGCGGCTGATGATCGTCGTCGCGCTGACCTTCGCCGCCTGGATGACGCGGCTGGTACTGGGACCCTATCTGCCGGAAGGGTCGTGGACCGATGGCACCATCGCCATCATTGCCAGCCTGGCGCTGTTCCTGTTGCCCGATGGCACCGGGCGGCCGCTGCTGGTGTGGGAAGAGGCCAACCGCGCGCCGTGGGGCGTCATCATGATGTTCGGCGGCGGATTGGCACTTGCGGCAGGCATGAGCGCAAGCGGGCTGGCCGACTGGCTGGGCTATGCGCTGCTCCCGCTCGAGGCCTTTCCGCTCGTATTCGTCGCGCTTGCCGTGGTCGCCATGGTGGTGCTGATCACCGAGTTTGCCAGCAATGTCGCCACCGCCACCGGGATCATCCCGGTAATCGCCGCGCTGGTGGTGGCGCTGGGCGTGGACCCGATCCTGCTGGCCATGCCCGCCGCGCTTGCCGCGAGCTGGGGTTTCATGCTGCCCGCCGGCACCGGCCCCAATGCCATCGCCTGGTCGACCGGACACATCCGCATCGACCGCATGGTCAAGGCCGGGCTGCTGCTCGACATCGTCGGAATTTTCATGGTCGTCGGCGTGGTGTGGGGCATGGCGGCGCTGGTCTAGCGCGATGACGCGCGCGGCGTAGGGGTGCGAGATTCTCCCCCTTGGCGTCTGCGCGCTAGAGCCCGCCGCATGCCCGGTGCATCGCATTTTCCGTGCGTCTTGCCATGACTTATTTGCGGACCGCGCGTTGTTGCATCGGGACCGTGTTCCATGCGTTCCATCCTGTGGGGATCGTCGCAGTTGAAACCAACTTCGGTCCACCATATGGAATGCCCAATAGCGGCGGCCGGTGGAGAAGCGTTCCTGCGGAGGTTAGGAACGGGCGCCCCGGCCCATCCGACTTGGCTCCCGCCTTCCTGGGAGCGTTGATCAGGAAGGAGGCTCGCCGATGAGCGACCACGATATCGACCCGACCTCGCCGCGTATGGCGCCCAAGCCCGAAGTCACCAAGATCGACGGGCGCGAACTCAAGCCCAGCACGCTGATGATGGGTTATGGCTATGACCCCGTCTTGTCCGAAGGCAGCCTCAAGCCGCCGATCTTCCTCACCTCGACCTTCGCCTTCCCCAGCGCCGCCGACGGCAAGCACCATTTCGAAGGCATTACGGGCAAGCGCCCCGGCGGTGCGGACGGCCTCGTCTATTCGCGCTTCAACGCGCCCAACCAGGAAATCCTGGAAGATCGCCTCTCGGTGTGGGACGGCGCCGAAGACGCGCTCAGCTTCTCCAGCGGGATGACCGCGATCTGCGTACTGATGCTCGCCTATGCCAGCCAGAACGACGTGATCGTCCATTCGGGCCCGCTCTATGCGGCATCCGAAGGCTTCGTCGCCAAGGTGCTCGCCAAGTTCGGCGTGACCTATGTCGACTTCCCCGCCGGCGCCACGCGCGAGGAGATCGACGCGGTGCTCGAGAAGGCGAAGGCGCAGGCCGACGAACAGCGCGGCAAGGTCTGCATGGTCTATCTCGAAAGCCCGGGTAACCCGACCAATGCGCTGGTCGACATCGAAGCGGTCCGCGCCTCGGTCGATGCGGCGCAGCTCGACTGCCCGATCGCGATCGACAACACCTTCCTCGGCCCGCTGTGGCAGCGCCCGCTCGACCAGGGCGCCGACATTGTCGTCTATTCGCTAACCAAATATGTCGGCGGCCATTCGGACCTCGTAGCGGGCAGCATTGCCGGGGCGAAGAAATGGATGGATCCGGTGCGCATGCTGCGCAACACCATGGGAGGTATCTGCGATCCGAACACCGCCTGGATGCTGATGCGCAGCCTCGAGACGGTCGAACTGCGGATGAACCGCGCGGGCGAGAACGCCGCCAAGGTCTGCGATTTCCTCGCCCGGCATTCCAAGGTCGAAGGGCTCGGCTATCTCGGCATGATCAAGGATGCGCGCCAGCAGGACATTTACAACCGTCACTGCAAGGGTGCGGGCAGCACCTTCTCGCTGCTGCTCAAGGGCGGCGAGGCCGAATGCTTCCGCTTCCTCGACAGCCTCAAGATCGCCAAGCTGGCGGTCAGCCTCGGCGGGACCGAGACGCTGGCGAGCCACCCTGCTTCGATGACGCACCTCTCGGTTGCGGAAGGCCGGCGTGCGGAACTGGGGATCTCGGACAACCTCGTTCGTATCAGCATCGGCATCGAAGACGCCGACGATCTGATCGCCGACTTCACGCGGGCGCTGGAGGCGGTCTGACCCGGATCGGCTTCCTCGCCTGTCCCGAAACGCTCCCCGGCGAGGGTCCTCGCCGGGGAGACGCGTTCGAGCACGATCTCGAGGTCGCCGCGCTGCGGCCCGCGTTCGAGGCGGCGGGACTGGAGCTGGTCGAGATCGACTGGCGCGCTTCGCTGGATGCATTCGGCGACATCGCGCTGGTCCTGCTGGGCACTGCGTGGGATTATCAGGACTATCCCGAGGCGTTCCTCGCCCGGCTCCAGGGGCTTGCCGCGAAAGGCATCGCGGTCTGCAATCCCCCCGAGGTGGTCCGCTGGAATGCGGACAAGCGCTATCTGCGCGAACTGGCCGAACGCGGGGCAACAACCGTGCCGACGCTTTGGCTCGACGATGCGGGCCCGGACGACGTGCTTGCGGCGATTGCCGAATTCGCCACTGATCGCGTGGTAGTCAAACGCCAGGTCGGCGCGGGCGGATTGGGCCAGCACAGCTTCGCCCGCGACGCGCTGCCCGATCCCGGTTGGACGATGGGTCGCCCCTGTATGATCCAGCCCTTCCTGCCGAGCGTTGTCTCGGAAGGCGAGTACACCTTCGTTTTCATCGACGGCGCTTTCAGCCACGGTGTGCTCAAGCGCGCGGGCGCGGGCGACTATCGCATCCAGTCGCTCTATGGCGGTTACGAACGCGATTATGCGCCCGAGCCGCAGGACCTCGCGAGGGCCGAGGCCATCTTGGCCGCGCTGCCGTTCGACGACCTGCTATACGCGCGCATCGACATGGTGCGGCGGCCAGCAGGCGAACTGGCGGTGATGGAAGCGGAGCTGATCGAGCCTTATCTCTACCCCGAGCAGGGACCGGGCTTGGGCCACAGGCTGGCAGCGGCTATCGTCGCCCGGCTGTAGGGAGGCGGGCATGACGGACAAGGTATTCCTGGTAATCGGCGCGGGCGCGGGGATCGGCGGCCATGCGGCCGCGCGCTTCGCCCGCGGGGGCTACCACGCGGTGCTGGCGCGGCGTTCCGACGAAGCGGGGATGGAAAGGCTGGTCCACGCGATCGAGGAGGACGGCGGCAAGGCCACGGGCACTTTGCTCGATGCGGCGGCGGATGGCTCGATCGAGGAACTGGTCGACCGCGTCGAGCGCGACATCGGGCCGATCCACACCGTGCTCTACAATCTCGGCGCGCAGATCGGGAACCGCACGCTTGGCGACACCCCGCACCGGACCTTCGAACTGGGCTGGCGGCTGGGCTGCTTCGGCCTGTTCCGGCTGGCGCATGCGGTGACCCCGCTGATGGTCGCGCGCGGCAGCGGCACCATCCTCGTCACGTCGGCCACCGCCGCCGTGCGCGGCAATGCCGGACAGCACAGCCACGCCGCAGCGATGGGCGGGCGCCGCATGCTGTGCCAGACGCTCAATGCCGAATTCGCCCCGCAGGGTGTGCATATCGCGCATGTCGTGGTCGATGGATCGGTCGATGCGCCCGATACGCTCGGCAAGCTGCTCGGCGACAGGTTCGAGGCCTACAAGGCCGCGAAAGGCGAAGACGGTGTGATCGATCCGGGCGCGCTTGCCGAAACCTATTGGCACCTCGCGCACCAGCCGCGCAATTGCTGGACCCACGAAGTGGATATCCGGCCGTTTACTGATGCCCCATGGTGGAACGACAATCCAATTCCGGCGATCGATACCAAATCGAAATAGCCGCCTCGGCTGCTAGCCCTTCCACTCGCGGCGTTCTTCGGCGGCCTTGAGCACTTCATAGGCGAGCTGCAGCTTCTGGAATTCGGCCGCGGCTTCCTTGTCGCCCGGTTTGACGTCGGGATGGACGGTCTTCGCCTTGTCGCGCCAGGCCTTCTTGATCGCGACGAATTCGGCGTCCGATTCAAGTTCGAGCACGTCGAGCGCGCGCATTTCGTCGGCGCTGCGCGATCCGTCGCCGCTCCCGCTCCAGCCATAATGCTGGGCTTCGGCATAGCCCGCATTCTCGCTGCGCTCGGCAGTGGTGCGGGCTTCCTTCTCGGCCTTGTCGAGGCCTTCGAAATAGTCCCACTTCTGATTGTATTCGGCCGCGTGCTTCTGACAGAACATCCAGCGTTCGGGACTGTTCGGTGCCTTGGGCGCGGGGCATGCCCCCGGCTCTTCGCAACCATGGCGATCGCACAGGCGCACGGTCGTCGCCTCACGCGACGAGCCATAGCCCCGCCAGCGCGGGAAGCCCCAGTCGTTGGAACGGCGCGGCTTAGCCATGCGCCGGGACAATCGTTTTTCGGGTAAGCATGGCGTCAATCTAGGAGGATAGGCGAAAGGTGCAAGCGCTCAGGAACCAGTTTCAAATTGAAATGTTGCACTGCAAGCAATGCTTAATATTTTCGCCCTAGGAAGCCGACCGATGAAACCGACCATGAGCAAACAGCTGTGCCTGTCCGCAACCGCCGCGATCCTCGCGATGGCGGTCTTCGTGCTGATCGCAGGACGGGGCGGGCTCCATGCGGACACTGCCGACCAGATGGCCGCCCAGGTGCCGCTGGTGAGCCTTAACGCCACGCAATAGGCATCGCCCGCACATTGCAGGCTTGAAAGGGCTCCCGGGATCCGGGAGCCCTTTCCATTTGATCAGCTGATGGTGATCGTCGCCGCGCGGCGGTTCTGCGCCCACGCCGATTCGTTCGAACCCAGCGCAACCGGGCGTTCCTTGCCATAGCTCACCGTACGGATACGGTTTGCCGGGATGCCGATCGAGACGAGGTAGTTCTTCGCCGCATTGGCCCGGCGTTCACCCAGCGCGAGGTTGTAGTCGCGCGTGCCGCGCTCGTCGCAGTGACCTTCGATGGTGAAGGTCACCTGCGCATACTGGCTGAAATACTGCGCCTGGCGCTGCAGCTTGGTCTGGTCTTCGGCGTCGATATTGAAGCGGTCGGTATCGAAATAGACGACCGTATTTTCCTGCCCGACGGCATTGACGAAATGCTGCTGCGAACCGACCGATGGACCGCTCTGCGCGGGGGCCGGTGCAGGCGTTTCGGTCGGCGGCGGCGGCAGTTCCTCAGGCGCCTTCTTCTGGCAGGCTGCAAGCGCGATGGTCGATGCAAGCATCAGGCCGGTAGCAACACGGGTATTCATAGGCTGTCCCCTTTTAAACAGCGTGGTGAAATCGGTTTTGCCCCCCGAATTCGGTCCCTGTTGTAGTTCAATGCAGTTATGGCAGGATCGGTCCCCAGGCCGGGTCCGACGCATCGACCGGGGTTGGCAGGCGGCGCAGATTGTCGCCGGTCAGATCGACCTGCCACAGCGATGTCTTACCGCTGTTTCGCTCGGTGCGGAAGAACTGGATGATGCGGCCGTTGGGTGCCCATGTCGGCGCCTCATCCTGCCAGCCATTGGTCAGCGAGCGCAGGTTGCGGCCATTGGGGCTCATCACCGAGATGTTGAAATTGCCCGCGATGTGCGTGAAGGCGATCTGGTCGCCGCGCGGGCTCCATTCTGGCGTGGCCGCGCGTCCGCCGAAAAAGGACAGGCGGCGCTGTCCGGTGCCATCGGCATTCATGATGTAGATTTGCTGGCTGCCCGACCGGTCGCTTTCGAAGACGATCTGGCTGCCGTCGGGCGAATAGGACCCGCCGATGTCGATTCCCGGCGTATCGGTCAGTCGCTGGCTTTCCCCGCCCCGCGCGGCAACGCGGTAGATGTCGGTATTGCCGCCGACCGCCATCGAATAGAGGATCCAACGCCCGTCGGGGCTCCATCGCGGCGCAAAGGTGGGATTGCTGCTTTGCGTCACCAGCGTTTGGCGCCCGGTACCGATGTCATAGACATAGATCCGCGGATTGCCGTCGACATAGCTGAGATAGACGAGTTGCTTGTAGTCGGGCGAATAGCGCGGCGTCAGCGCGGTGGAACGGCCGGTGGTAATGAAGCGGTGGTTCGCCCCGTCGCTGTCCATGATCGCGAGCCGCTTGGTGCGGTTATCCTTGGGACCGGTTTCGGCGATATAGGCAATGCGGCTGTCGAAGAACGGGCTTTCGCCGGTCAGGCGCGCATAGATCAGGTCGGCGCACTTATGCGCCGCGCGGCGCCAGTCGGCCGGCGGGACCACCCAGCCTTCGCGGACCAGTTCCTGCTGCAGCGCCATGTCGTAGAGATAGCAGCCGACCGTCAGCCGATCGTCGCTGCGCCCGCGGACATAGCCATGGACCAGCATTTCCGCGCCGCGGTTCGACCATGTCGACCAATTGGGGGCAGTGATCTCGCCAAAACTCGGCTGCGGCAATGCGTCGGGGCCGGTCGGCTTGAACAGGCCGTTGTTGCGCAAATCGGCAGTGATGACGCGCGCCAGCTCCTTGCCCAGCGCCGCAGTGCCCGATGAACTCGCCGGTGTCGCGACGTCGCGATCGGTGGCGAAGCCGGGGATGGCGATCCCGAGATCGTCGAGATTGCCATCGAAGCTGACCGTTCCCGAAAGGCCTTCGCCCTCTTCGATGGTCTCGACCTCGCCGCCTTCGAGAACCGGCTGGCCGAGGTCCTGGTTCTGCGCTGCGAGCGGCGCTGCGATCAGGAGCGATAGGACGAACAGGGCTGATTGCTTCATCGGGACAGGTTCCAGTCGAAATCAACGGTTACGGTCTTCCACGCCTCGTAATATTCGGGCGGGAGGTCGAAAGGGGCGGCGAGTTGAACCGCCCTGATAGCATTTTCCGCATGGCGCGGCGCCTGCGCGCGATTGGCTTCGGTTTCGCCGCGCTGGCCAAGCAGGCTCGGCGCCCCGGCCAGTGTCCCGTCCGGATTGAGCCGGAAACGGATTCTCGACACCAGCTTTTCACGATCCGCGCCGTCCACCGGGCGCCAATGCGGGCGCAATTGACGGGCGACGGCCTGGAACAGCGACGCTTTCGCACTGGCACCGATTTGCGATGCGGGAACGCGCGTTTCATCGGTCGTCGTGCTGCTTCCCGAACCTTCGAGGAAATTGTCGCTCAGGCGCGAACCGCCACTGCGCTGGCTGCTTTGCGGCCGGCTCTGGCTGCGCTGTGGCTGCGCTTCGCTACGCTGCGCCGGGCTCTGCGTGCGCGGCGGATCGGGGCGCCGCCGTGGACTGGTATCGGCACGGGCATTGGGCGAGGGAACAGGCGATTGGACCCGCGGCGGTGTCGGCCGTGTAATCTGCGGCGATGCGGGCTGGTCCTGCGCAGGCGCAGGCGCTGGATTGATGTCGAGCGTCGGCGCCGTCGAAGCGCGGCTTTCGGTGACCGGATCGGGCGCAGTGGCTTCCATCCCGACGTCCTCGGCGAGGCTTACCGTCATCCGCTGCGGCGGCTCGATCACGGGGGCGGGGAACAGGCCCTGCACGATCAGCATCGCGAACAGCGCAAGGTGCAGCACAACCGCGACCGCCAGTCCGGTCCGCTCCTCTGCGCTGATGCCTGTCCTCTCCATGGCCCGCCGCTACGATTCGTCCGATGAACGGGTGTTGACCGCCGCCGGGGCGGCGCTGTTGGTGATCAGCGAGATACGATTGAGCCCGGCGCGGTTCAATTCGCCCATCACCGCCATGACCCGGCCATAATCGAGCGCACGGTCGGCACGCAGCGTGATATCAGGCCCGTCCCCGCCCATGCGCGGCAGGCTTTCGAGCGCCTGCGGCAGGCCGCCGAGCGGAACCTCTGTGTCATCGATATAGACATACCCCGCCTGGTCGATGCTGATCGTCACCTGCTGCTGCTCGTTGGATAATTGCGCAGCGCGGCTGTCGGGCAGGTCGATCGGCACACCCGCGGTCAGCAGCGGCGCGGTGACCATGAAGATGATCAGCAGCACCAGCATGACATCGACGAAGGGCGTGACGTTGATTTCGGACATCGGCCGGCGATGCCCGCCACGCCCGCGCCGGGTCCCCCGCGCAGAAGCCAGACCCATCGCCATCAGCGCGTTTCCAGCTGGCGGCTGAAAGTCGCATTCAGCTTGTCGGCAAACCGCTGGAGGCGCGCTTCGTAGCGATCGACGCGGTGGCTGAAGCGGTTGTAGGCGATCACCGCCGGGATGGCGGCAAACAGGCCGATGGCGGTAGCGAACAGCGCTTCGGAGATCCCGGGTGCGACCACCGCGAGCGAGGAGCTTTCCTGCGCACCGATCTGGAAGAAACTGTTCATGATGCCCCAGACGGTACCGAACAGCCCCACAAAGGGCGCAACCGAGCCGACAGTGGCGAGAAAGTTCAGCCGTTCGGCAATGTCATCGGCTTCCAGTGCGATCTGGCTGTCCATGGCAGTCGCAATGCGTCCGCGCAGGGCCTCGGGATCGCGGACCGGGTTCTTGGTCGAACGGCGGTATTCCGCCACCGCCGCCTGCGCCACGCGGGCGGCGGGAATGTCCTTGTTGCCGCGCTCGGACGTCAGCCGGTCGAAGCTGTCGGCTTCCCAGAACTCGCCTTCATAAGCGATGGTCCGGCTGCGCAGCTTGCGCATCCGCAGGCTGAAACTGACGATGATCATCCACACCCAGATGCTGGCCAGCAGCAGGCCCGCCATGACCAGCTGGACGACGATATCGGCGTCGAGGAACAGGCGGATCGGATCGAGCCGGGTCGGTGCCGCAGCGGCGAGGAGAGTAAGCGAGCTCATGGGTTCCCTTGATCGGCAAAACGCGCGAAGGCCGCGCGCCATTCCTCCGGCTGGCGCCTGGGCCGGCCTTCGGGTGAAACGAAGCCGACGCGCAATTGTGCCTCGGCCAGAAGTTCGCGCTCTTGACCCGCCAACCTGAACGCAAGCTGGTGCATCCGGCACGACGCCGCGCGCAGTTCGGTGCAGCGGGTTTCGATCAGCACATCGTCGTCGAGCTTGGCGGGGCGAAGGTACTTCAGATTGACCTCCGACACCGCATAGGCGCCCACTCCGGCCTCGATCGCCGAACGCTGGTCGATCTCGAGCTGGCGCAGCAGATCGCTGCGCGCGCGTTCGAACCAGCGCAGGTAATTGGCGTGATAGGTGATCCCCGAAAGATCGGTGTCTTCGTAATAGACACGCACGGCATAAAAGTGCCGGTCGCCGTCGAGCGTGCCATCGGGGAAGGTGGGCAAGGTCATATGCAAGCGCGCCCCTTAGACGAGCCGCTATTCCCGCGGCAATGCAGAACGACGAAACGACATATTCGAGCGACCAGCCGGAAGCGGGTCACTCGCCGCGCAGATCGGACAGCTTGCGCTCCCATTGCAGCGCATGGGTGATGATCTGCGACAGATCGGCATGTTTGGGCTGCCACGGCAGCGTTTCGCGGATGCGCGAGGGGTCCGAGACAAGCTCTGCCGGATCGCCCGCGCGGCGCGCTTCCAGCCGCCTCTCGATCGTCTGGTTGGTCACGCGGTCGACCGCGTCGAGAACTTCGAGCACCGAGAACCCGCGCCCATAGCCGCAATTCATCGTGAGCGAGCGCTCGGGCTGCTCGATCAGCGCCTCGAGCGCCAGCAGATGCGCGGCCGCAAGATCGCTGACATGGATATAGTCGCGCACGCCGGTGCCGTCGGGGGTGTCGTAGTCGGTCCCGAACACCGCCACGCTGTCGCGCTTGCCGGTGGCGGCTTCGCAGGCGACCTTGATCAGATGCGTCGCGCCGGCGGTCGACTGGCCGGTGCGCGCCTGCGGGTCGGCCCCCGCGACGTTGAAATAGCGCAGGGCGCAGAAGTTGAAGCCATAGGCCGCGCTCGAATCGGCGAGCATCTGTTCGGTCATCAGCTTCGACCAACCATAGGGGTTGATCGGCTGCCGCGGACTGTCTTCGGAAACCGGAGAGCTTGCGGGCGTGCCATAGGTCGCCGCGGTCGAGCTGAAGATGAAATGCTGCACCCCGCCCTCGACCGCAGCCTCGATCAGCGCCCGGCTCTTCACCGTGTTGTTGTCGTAATAGGAGAGCGGGTCCTCGACCGATTCGGGGACGATGATCGAACCGGCGAAATGCATGATCGCCTCGATCCCCTGCTCGGCGAAGATCTGCTCAAGCAGGATAGTATCGGATATGTCGCCTTCGTAGAGCGGCACGTCTTCAGGCACCGCAAAGGCGAAGCCGGTCGACAGATTGTCGATCACCGCCACCGGCCAGCCTGCGTCGCGCAGCGCAAGGACCGCATGGCTACCGATATAGCCCGCCCCGCCGGTTACCAGCACGGGCACTTTCGTCGTCTCGCTCATGGCCTGCGGACGTAGCATACCAAATGGTAACGGCAACTTTCTAGATCTGCGGCCGAACGCCCCGGTGCGGAATTGCATCGTCATGCGTTGCAGGGGCAGGCATTCAGGCCGCTACGACGTTAGAAGGATCGCCAGAGATGAACCGCTTCCCCCTCGCACTGGGCATTGCCGCCACCCTGACACTCGCGGGCTGCACCACGCCGGTCGGCCCGGTCGAGGTGACCCGTTTCGTTGCGCCCGAGCAGGCGGCGCAATTGGGTCAGGGCAGCATCTTCGTCGAAACCGCGCCGGGCACCGGCGGCGACAGCCTCGCGCTGGCCCCCTACAAGGCTGCAGTCGCCGAGGAATTGCGCCGGCTGGGCTATAGCGAAAGCGACCGCAGCGGCGCACGCCAGATCGCGCAGGTATCGCTGTCCCAATACGTTATCGGCAGCGGCGGAAAGCGCAGCCCGGTCAGCGTAGGCGTCGGTGGATCGACCGGCAGTTATGGCTCGGGCGTCGGCGTGGGGATCGGGATCAATCTGGGCGGCGGGGCGAAGGATCGCCTCGGCACCGAGCTTGCCGTAACCATCCGCGACGAAGCCACCGGACAGAGCATCTGGGAAGGCCGCGCCGATTTCCAGCCGCCCGAGAATTCACCCCTTGCGCGGGGCCAGGCGAACGCCCAGACGGTCGCCTCAGCGCTGTTCCGGGAGTTCCCCGGCAACAATGGCGAAACGATAGAAGTAGAGGTTACCGAGTGAACGATATCCGGATCGATTCTGCCTTCGACAGTGGCAATGTCGAGGTCCTTTCGGTGGATGGTGCCAGCGCGAAGCTGGCGATCCCGAAGGATACCAATAGCGATTTCAAACAGTGGTTCCATTTCCGGGTCGCAGGCGCCGCGGGACGCGAGCTGGTACTGATGATTACCGGCCTCGAGCAGAGCGCCTACCCCGGCGGCTGGCCCGATTACGACGCCTGCGTATCCGAAGATCGCGATTACTGGGGCCGCGCTGTCTCGTCCTATGACAAGGATGCCGACGGCGGTACGCTGACGATCCGCTATACGCCCGCCAGCGATATCGCCTGGTTCGCCTATTTCGCGCCCTATTCGATGGAGCGCCATCACGATCTCATCGCCGAGGCCGCGTCGTCCGAAGGTGTCGACCATGTCCATCTGGGCACGACGCTCGACGGGCAGCCGCTCGATTGCCTCGAAATGGGCGAAGGGCGCTTCAATGTGTGGCTCTATGCGCGCCAGCATCCGGGCGAAACGCAGGCCGAATGGTGGATGGAAGGCGCGCTCGAAGTGCTGACCGATCCCGCCGACAGCGTAGGCCGCGAATTGCGCAAGCGCTGCCGCCTGCATCTGGTGCCCAATTGCAATCCCGACGGCTCGAAGCGCGGCAATCTGCGCGTCAACGCCGCGGGATCGAACCTCAACCGCGAATGGGAAAACCCGACCGCGGAAAAATCACCCGAAGTCCTCGCGATCCGCAACCACATGGACAAAACCGGCGTCGATTTCGCCATGGACGTGCACGGCGACGAGGCGATCCCCGTCAGCTTCCTTGCCGGTTTCGAAGGCATCCCCAGCTGGACCGACGAACAGGGCGAGCGCTACTATCGCTACGAGGCGATCCTCGACCGCCGCACGCCCGATTTTCAGACCGAGCTGGGTTATACCAAGTCGGCGCCGGGCCGGGCCAATCTGTCGATGAGCACCAACCAGGTCGCCGAACGCTTCGGCGCGACCGCGATGACGCTGGAAATGCCTTATAAGGACAACAAGGCCAATCCCGAGCCCGAACAAGGCTGGAGCCCGGAACGCTGCAAGATGCTCGCACGGGACTGCCTCGCGTCGCTGCTCGAACTGATCGAAACGCAGGACAGCTGAGCGCAGGCTTCAGTCGTCGAGGATCTTGCGCGAAACCTCGTCCATCGTGCCGGTGACCAACAGCGGCTGGCCGCCGACGATACCGACGGTGGTCTGGCCGTTTTCGGCCGCACGCAGCCATGCGATGTTGGACGCAACTACGAGGTAGTTTCCGCCACGCGAATCAAGGGCAACGAATTTCATAATGGGGGGTGTCTCCTGACTCTTCCCCGATAGCCCGAAACCGCCGGGGAAGCGATCAAGATCGTGTGGCTTCAGGCGACAGCCGGTTCGAGCATCCGCAGCGTCCGCGAAGCGGCGTCCAGTTCGACGGGGACATTGACCGGCAGGCACAGCTGGTTGCGGACATGACCGGTGTTGAAGCCCGCGATCACCGGCTTGCTTAGATCGCCCAGATGCCGGTCGAGCACATCGTCGAGCGTAAACCCCGCATAGTCGGGATCGCGCACCGTGCAGCGGGTGCATTGGCCGAAGACCACGCCGGCCACGCGTTCGAATATCCCCGCCAGCCGCAATTGCTGGAGCATGCGGTCGACGCGATAGGGCTCTTCATTGATATCCTCGAGAAACAGGATCGCGCCATCGAGGTCGGGAAGCCAGCCGGTGCCCATCAGGGTCGAGAGGATCGTCAGATTCCCGCCCAGCAGCCGCCCGCGCGCAGTGCCGGGGACAAGCGTTCGAGCGGGCCGGCCGGTCGCCTCCTCGATCCTCCCGCCACCGAGCACGGGCACTCCCCCGGCAAAGGCGATGCGCCACAGGCTGTCCCAGCTTTCCCCCTCCCACCGGCTCGCGGCATTGGGGGCATGCAGCGTGGGGAAACCGGCTCGCGCGGCGATGGCGAGATGTAGCGCGCTGGTATCGCTGTAACCGATCAGCAGCTTGGGATTGGCGCGGATCGTGTCCCAGTCGAGCAGCGGGAGGATGCGTGCCCCGCCCCAGCCCCCGCGCACCGCGAAGATCGCGCTGACATCGGGCGCGGCAAACATGGCCACGAGATCCGCCGCCCGGTCCGCATCATTGCCCGCGAGATAGCCCTCTTGGTCCGCGACATGCGCGCCAAGCTTGGGGACCAGCCCCATGCCGCGGATCCAGTGGATCGCGCGGTCGAGTTCATCGGGCAGCGTCACGGCGCTCGCGGGGGCGACGAGGCCCACCGTATCGCCCTGCCGCAACCGCGGCGGCCTGCGAGGAGGCGCTGCCGCCAGTCGGCCCGGCGTCACCGCTGCACCCGCCAGCCCGCCAAGCAGGCCAAGCGCGGTACGCCGCGCGATCATCCGAGGCTCGCGGGTCCGAAAGCGTCGGGCAAAAGGTCGGACAGGCGCACCTTGCGGACGTTATCCGGCCCCACGCAGAGCACTTCGGGATCGGTCCCGCCAAGCTGCGCGAGCTCGTTGAGCACCTGCCGGCAGCGGCCGCAGGGGGTGATGGGATCGGCCCCCGGCCCGGTCACCGCCACCGCTTCGAGCCCGCCGCGCACGCCATCGGCCATCGCTTTCGAGACCGCTACCGCCTCGGCGCACAGCGCGAGGCCATAGCTCGCATTCTCGATATTGGTTCCGGTCACCACGCTGCCGTCGGCAAAGCGCAGGGCGGCGCCCACCGCGAAGTTCGAATAGGGCGAGTAGGAATGGCGCGAAGCCGCGCGGGCGGCGGCGATCAGCTCTTCATCGGTCATCACGATATCCTCAGGGCCGGACCACGACCCAGCGTAACGGCTCCTGCGCCGCTTCGGTCTGGTACCAGCGATTGGCGGTCCACATCAGCCAGGGGCGTGTGGCATATTCGGGTTCGAACCAGCTGCGCGTCAGCCATAATTGCCGGTCGAAGCGGCGCGACGGGGCATAGGCCGCCTCGAAATCCTCGACCGGGGCCAGGATGGCGGGTTTGCCCGCATGCGCCTCGATCTGGTTGACCAGCGTCGTCAGTTCGCTCTGCACCGCGGCGTCCGATACCCGCGTCGGGCAATCGTCGGCGGTGGTTTCAAGCAGGATCGCGGGCGGCAACAGCTCAGCATCACGCGGGACCATGGTGACGAAATTGCCCGATTGTCCATCGGCCACTGCGCAGGGATCGAAGCGATGCGCCGCACCGACCTGCAGACCGGCATTGCGCGCACGGGCGAAGTTCGGCCCAAAACCGGCGTCCTTGCGCGCGGCCCCGTCGCTCGCTTCGAGATAGACGAACTGGGCGCCGAGCCCGGCCAGCGTGTCGAAATCGACCGCGCCGTCGCCCGCACTCACCAGCGCGCCCTGGTCGGGCCAAAGCTCCTCGTCCGGCCGCCAGTCGCGTCCTTCGTGCCAGGCATAGGCCGCCCCGATCAGGGCGATGAACACTAGGAACATGGCGGTCTTGCCCGCGCGCGACAGCACCGGGGGCAGGCGAACCGTGCGCCGTTTGCGTCCGCGTTTGGCCATGCGCTCTCCCTCAGCCCTTGATATGCAGCACGCAGATCAGCGTGAACAGGCGGCGGGCGGTGGCGAAATCGGTTTCGATCTTCCCCTCGAGCCGCTCCATGAGCGATTCGGCGGCCTGATTGTGGACGCCGCGGCGGGCCATGTCGATGGTCTCGATCTCCGACGGGGTGGCCTTGCGGATGGCCTGGTAATAGCTGTCGCAGATCGCGAAATATTCGCGAATCGGGCGGCGGAAACGTGCCAGGCCGAGCAGCAATTCCTCGAGCAATTGCTGCTGTTCGTCGGCGATTTCCATCAGCAATCGCCCATCGCGCACGGCGAGCTTGAGGCGATAGGGTCCATCGGCGCCGCGTTCGGCCGCGCGCAGCGGCTTGAAGGTATTTTCCTCGATCAGGTCGAAGATCGCGATCCGCCGTTCCTGCTCGATATCGGCATTGCGCCAGATGATCGTCTCCTCGTCGAGCTCGATATGCGCGATGCGATGGTCGCCCGGGGAGGTTGCGGAATCGGTCATGGCTGGGCGCTGCTTTCGCAGAGATAGGCAGGGTGCGGCAAGGGCTTGGCGATGTGTCCCCACTATCCACAACCCCCACGAAAAATTTAGCTGCCCAAATTCCTTGTCATCCATGGACGGCGAAGCGCATCAGGGCGCGATGCCCGATACCGACCTTCTTGTCCCCGCCGACGATTCGACTTCCACGAAACCGGCGAAGGGCCCCGTGCTGCCCGCCAACCTCGAAGCCGAAGCCGCGTTCCTCGGCGCGGTGCTGATCGACAACAAGGTGATCGAGGAACTGACCACGCCGCTGATGGCGGAGCATTTCCACGAGCCGGTGCACCAGCGCATCTACGAACGCGTGCTGCGGCTGCTCGATCGCAATTCGGTCGCCACGCCGGTCACGCTGCGGCCCTATTTCGAAGCCGACGAAGCGCTCAAGCAATTGGGCGGGGTGACCTATCTCGCGCAGCTGACCGCCGACGGGCAGGGGCTGCTCCACCCGCGCCAGCTGGCCGAACAGATCTACGACCTTGCGCTGCTGCGCGAACTGGTCAGCGTCGGGCGCAATCTCGTCGAAGGCGCGCTCGACACCTCCGACGAGGTCGAGCCGCTGCGCAAGATCGAGCAGGCCGAAGCCGATCTCTACCGTGTGGCCGAGGGTGCCAGTTCGGGCAATGAAGCGCAGACCTTCCGCAAGGCTGCCTTCGGCGCGCTGGAAGTCGTCCAGGCGGCGATGAATTCGGGCGGGCGGTTTTCGGGCAAGACCACCGGTCTCGACACGATCAACGACAAGACCAGCGGCCTGCACAATTCGGACCTCGTGATCCTCGCCGGCCGCCCGGCTATGGGCAAGACCTCGCTCGCCACCAATATCGCCTTCAACGCCGCGCGCCGGCTGATGGACGATCAGAAAGCGGGCATCGAGCCCGACAAGTCGCCCGGTGCCGGTGTCGCGTTCTTCAGCCTGGAAATGAGCGCCGACCAGCTGGCCACGCGTATCCTCGCCGAACAGGCCGAAATCTCGAGCGAGAAGCTGCGCTCGGGCAAGCTCAGCCGCGAGGAATTCCAGCGCCTCAGCTTCGCGAGCCAGGAACTGACCGATCTCCCGCTGTATATCGACGATACGCCCGCACTGACCATCGGCGCGCTGCGCACCCGCGCGCGGCGGCTCAAGCGGCGTCACAATATCGGGCTCGTCATCGTCGACTATCTGCAGCTGCTGCAGGGTTCGGGCCGCGCCAGCGACAACCGTGTGAACGAAATCTCGGAGATCAGCCGGGGCCTCAAGACGCTGGCCAAGGAACTGCATGTCCCGGTGGTCGCACTGTCGCAGCTCAGCCGTCAGGTCGAACAGCGCGAGGATAAGCGCCCGCAGCTGTCCGATTTGCGCGAATCGGGCTCGATCGAGCAGGATGCCGACATGGTGTGGTTCATCTTCCGCGCCGAATATTACCACAATGCGCTCAAGCCCGACACGCCCGACGAAACCTCGTCGGAAGAAGTGCGGATGAAATATGCCGAATGGGAAGCGCGCCATCTCGAACTGGTCAACAAGGCCACGCTGATCGTTTCCAAGCAGCGTCACGGCTCGACCGGCAACGTCCCGCTGCTGTTCCACAGCGAGTTCACCAAATTCAGCAGTCCCGACGTGCGCCATTACGACGATTACGAATAGGTCAGATGCCCAGGTTGAGCCTGCGGGTCACCGTGTAATCGATCACCGAGACCAGTAGCCAGCTGAGGTTCCAGCGGATGCGGTTCCACAGCGTCGCGCGGCGTTTGTGCAAGGGGACGGTGATACGCTGCGACGCGGCGATCTGCTGGCTGACGAAGGCGCGCATCCGGTCGGCCAGCGCGGCATCTTCCACCTTCAGCATGAGTTCCAGGTTGATATAGAGGCTGCGCATGTCGAAATTTGCGCTGCCGAGATAGACGGCATCGTCGAGCACGATCAGCTTGGTGTGCAGCTTGCACGGCGCGAACTCCCAGATCTGCGCGCGTTTCGACAGCAGGTAGGAATAGAGCGAGCGGCTCGCCCCGATGGTCGCGCCATTGTCCGACTTGCCCGCCATCACCAACCGCGTCGCGCCCTTTTGCGCGATCGCGCCCATGCGGCGCAGCAACCGCTTGGGCGGACTGAAATAGGCCATGAACATGTCGAGCCGTTCGCCGTTCAGCAGATCGTCCGACACGCAGCGTGCCCAGCTCGACAGGCCGCGCGTCGGCCCGCCGACCAGCCAGGTGACCCCCGGCTGCTGCCATTGCCAGTCGCGCACCGTCCGCGCGATCTCGCGCGCATGCTGTTCCTCGCGCTCGGTCCAGTGGCGCAGCCGGGCATACCAGTCGTTGAGGCCCTCGACCGCCGATCCCTCGATGACGATGCCGAGATCGGCCCAGCCGTTCTGTTCGGGCGGCGCGAAATAGGCATCGGCGATGTTGAAGCCGCCGAACATCGCGCGCACGCCATCCGCAATAACCAGCTTCTGGTGGTTGCGAATCAGATAGCGCCGCGTCCATTTGGCGGAAAAGCGCAGGCACACGCCGCCGGCATCGGTCAGCGGGCGCAGGAAATCATCGCTCGCACCCGCACCGAACTGGTCGACGATCAGCGTTACGCGGACCCCGCGCCGCGCCGCCGCGGCAAGTGCATCGCGAAATTGCGCCCCGACGCCGTCTTCGGCGAAGATGTAGAAGCACACATCGAGCCGCGTGCGCGCGCTTTCGACAAGGTCGAACAGCGCTGCGCGCCGGTCCGCCCCCGCCGGATAGAAGACCAGCCGCTGCCCCGCGGCCTCGGCCTCGAACGGCGCCGGTTCGGCATAATCCGCATTGCGGTCGGCGGCTTCGGCAGTTCCCATCGCGGAGGGCTTAGCCGCTTGTCCGCACCGCGCAAATCCTTGACTATTTCCCGCGCGGAACCTATGTGGCGCGCTTTCCCGGAATCACTTGATTTGCATCGGAGTGCCCCATGGCGCGCGTTACCGTCGAAGACTGCGTAGACAAGGTCCCCAACCGTTTCGATCTCGTCCTGCTGGCTGCCCAGCGGGCGCGCGAGATTTCGGGCGGTGCGGAACTGACCGTCGATCGCGATCGCGACAAGAACCCGGTCGTCGCGCTGCGTGAGATCGCCGAACAGACGATCAAGCCCAAGGAACTGCACGAAGCCGCGGTTACCAATCTGCAGAAGATCCTGCCCGACGACGATGACGAGATGGATGAAGTCGGCTCGCTCAGCCAGTCGGCCGAAGCGCTGCGTATCACCGCTTCCGCGCCGACGCGCTCGACCTCGATCGGCGCCGATTACGACGGCTGATCGCTCGCCACATCGATATGTTTGAAAAGGCCGCCCATCGGGCGGCCTTTTTGCATTGCAGCATAGGGGCCGAGCGCATTACCCTGTCCCGCGACAGGGAGGCATCATGACCGATATCGCAGAAGGGCTCGGGACAGCCGTGGAAGGCGGATTGTTTGCGCGCGCCGTGGCCGGCAAGTCGACCCAGGCGACAACGCTTAGCAAGGGCCATTTCGCCGAGGGTGCATGCCTCAACTGCGGCACCGAACTGATTGGCGACCATTGCCATTCCTGCGGACAGCAGGCGCATCTGCACCGCACACTGAGCGCGTTCATGCACGACTTGCTGCACGGGGCGCTCCACTTCGATGGCAAGACCTGGCGCACGCTGCCGCTGCTGGTCGCCAAGCCCGGCGAACTGACCCGGCGCTACATCGATGGTCAGCGCAAGCGCTTCGTCAGCCCGATGGCGCTATTCCTGTTCTGCATCTTCCTGATGTTCGCCGTGTTCCAGATCGCCGGGATCAGCGCGCCCGTCGACATCCCCGGCGACACCGACGCGCAATTGCAGGAACTGACTGCCGAGCAGCAAAGCGAATTGCTCGAACGGCGCGATCTCTTCGCTTCGCGCGTAAATGATCCCGAGATCAGCGAGACGCGCAGGGAACGCGCGCAGGAATCGCTGGCCGACGTCGAACGCCAACTCGATGCGCTGGTAAAGGCGCGCAGCGAACTGCCCTTTCTTGGCGAACCGAAGGCAGGCGCACGCCCGGCCGTTGCAGCAGAAGCGCCCAAGGAAGGCAGCGACACTGAAATTGCACCGGCGGACGCAAACAGCGAACTGGTCACGGTCGAAGGCTGGGAAGGCGAGCTGGAAAGCGTTCCCTGGTTCCAGGCCGCGGTCAAGAAGTGGCGCATGAACCCCGGGCTCATGCTCTACAAACTGCAGACCAACTTCTACAAGTTCAGCTGGCTCCTGATCCCGCTCTCGATACCCTTCGTGTGGGTGCTGTTCGCGTGGAAGCGCGCATTCAGGGCATATGACCATGCGATCTTCGTCACCTACTCGCTGAGCTTCATGACGCTGTTCATTCTGGCAATTGTGCTGGCGGGTCTCGCCGGTGCGGGCGCCTCGACCATGACGCTGTTGTCGATCTTCGTCCCGCCGATCCACATCTACAAACACTTGCGCGGCACCTACCGGCTATCGCGCTTCTCGGCGCTATGGCGACTGGCGGTGCTCAGCGTCGCGATCATGTTCATTCTCTTGATGTTCACCGCGCTCCTGGCGCTGCTCGGGCTCTACTGACACAGCAAAAAGGCCGCCCGGTCATCCCGGACGGCCCTTCGCGTTTCCTGTAATGGATCGAGTGGTTCAGGCGCCCTGCGGTGCCGGCCCTCCGCCAAGCTTGCGGCCGGCTTTGGGCACCGCGATGCTCCCGACCGGCTTGACCGCGACCGGGCCCTTGGGCTCGTCGGGCCGGTCGATCTTGCCGTCCTTCATCAGCTGGTCGATCTCGTCGCCGGTCAGCGTTTCGTATTCGAGCATGGCCTGCGCGAGCAGGTGGAGCTTGTCCTCCTGCTTGGTCAGAACGTCCTTGGCGCGCGCCAGGCCGTCTTCGACCAGCCGCTTGATCTCGGCATCGATCAGCTTGTTGGTCTCCGCGCCCGACATGGTGCGCGCGGTCTGGCCCATGCCGAGATAGCCCTCCTGGCTGGCCTCGTATTGCAGCGGCCCGAGCTTGTCGCTCATGCCCCATTTGGTGACCATGTTGCGCGCCAGATCGGTGGCATACTGGATGTCGCCCGAAGCGCCGCTCGACACCTTGTCGTGGCCGAAGATGATTTCCTCGGCGACCCGGCCACCCATGGCGACCGCGAGGTTCGCATGCATCTTGTCGCGGTGGTAGGAGTAGTTATCGCGTTCGGGCAGGCGCATCACCATACCCAGGGCGCGGCCACGCGGGATGATCGTCGCCTTGTGGATCGGGTCCGACGCGGGTTCGTTGAGGCTGACCAGCGCGTGACCGGCCTCGTGATAGGCGGTCATCTGCTTTTCGTCCTCGGTCATGACCATCGAACGCCGCTCAGCGCCCATCATGACCTTGTCCTTGGCGTCCTCGAACTCCTGCATCGCGACAAGGCGCTTGTTGCGCCGCGCAGCGAGCAGCGCCGCCTCGTTGACGAGGTTGGCGAGATCGGCCCCCGAGAAGCCCGGCGTACCGCGTGCGATGGTGCGCGGGTTCACATCGGGCGCCAGCGGCACCTTCTTCATATGGACGGCAAGAATCTTCTCGCGCCCTTCGATGTCGGGCACGGGCACGACGACCTGGCGGTCGAACCGGCCCGGACGCAGCAGCGCGGGGTCGAGCACATCGGGGCGGTTGGTCGCCGCAATGATGATGATGCCTTCATTGGCTTCGAACCCGTCCATCTCGACCAGCAGCTGATTGAGCGTCTGCTCGCGTTCGTCGTTCGAATTGCCGAGGCCGTGGCCACGGCTACGGCCGACTGCATCGATTTCGTCGATGAAGAGGATGCAGGGCGCGTTCTTCTTCGCCTGTTCGAACATGTCGCGCACGCGGCTGGCCCCGACGCCGACGAACATTTCGACGAAGTCCGAACCGGAGATGGTGAAGAAGGGCACGCCCGCCTCACCCGCGATCGCGCGCGCCAGCAGCGTCTTGCCGGTACCGGGCGAGCCGACCAGCAACGCGCCCTTGGGGATCTGCCCGCCGAGCTTGGAAAAGCGCTGCGGATCCTTGAGGAATTCGACGATTTCCTCGAGCTCCTCGCGGGCTTCGTCGATCCCCGCGACATCGGCGAAGGTGACCTTGCCCTGCCGTTCGGTGAGCATCTTGGCCTTCGACTTGCCAAAACCCATCGCGCCGCCCGCACCGCCGCCCTTCTGGACCTGGCGCAGGGCGAAGAAAGCGATGCCGAGGATCAGCACGAAGGGCAGGATCTGGATCAGCGCGTAGAGCAGGAGATTGCCGCTATCGGCCTCGACCCCTGAATACCGCACGCCATTATCTTCGAGCAGCTGCGGCAGCGTGGTGTCGTTGGGGACGGGAATGGCCGAGAACTGCTCGCCATTCTTCATCTCGCCGACAATCGAGGTGTCAGAAATCTGCACGCTGGCAACCGAACCTTCGGCGACCTTGTCGCGGAAGTCGGAATAGAGGATCTGCGCGCCACCGCCGCTCGACCCGCCGCCGAAGACCGAAACGACCATCAGCAGGGCAAGGAAGATGCCGCCCCAGATCATCAGGCTCTTCACCCAGGGGTTCGGGCCGTTGCCCTCAGGCTCGGGCGGGGAATTCTGGTCGCTCATGCACGGAGTCCTTTCGTTCCCGATTATGTAGGGTGCGACAGGTGAATGGCAAGTTGCGCCGAGCCAAGGGAATTCCCGCTATGCTCGCTGCGGGCACGGTCGGGCCGGCGGCAGCGCTGGCTAAAGGAACGGCAAGCCCGCGCCGTCGCCCGAGGAATTGAAGTACATGGCGAGCCCCAGAGCGGTGGCAAGCGCGGTAAACAGCAGCGCTCCCAGCACCAGCGCGCCGTCGCGTACGGTCAGGGCCAGCCCGAGAACCGCTATGGCGAGCATCGGAACCGAACTGGCGAAAGGCAGGAATTCGAGCGGCGGGACCGTGCAGCACAGCAGGATCACCGCCGCCGCGACCAGCCTGATCGCGGCGCCTTGCGTCAGGCCTTCCAGCCGCCCTTCGCTATGGTGATCGAGAAAATTGGCGAGCCCGCGCAGTTTACGGACCGATTTGTGCAGTTTCTTCGAGCCGACCGAACGCTGCTGGACAAAACGCGGCATCCATACATGGTCGCGCCCCACGAGCAGCTGGATCGCGATCAGCGCGATAAACAGCGCCAGCGCGGTGGGCAGGCCGGGGATGCCACCGATGGGCGTGATCTCAAGCAGCGCGGGGAGCATGATGAACGGGCCGAAGCTGCGTTCGCCGAAATCGTCGAGCACATCGGCAACGCAGACCTCGTCATGCGTCGAGGCCAGCTCGTCGAGCTCGCCGAGCACTTCGCCCATGCTGGTCGGTTCGTGTTGCACCTCAAGCATCTCCCTTGCGCCATAAACGCGCCGGGAGCCAAAAGGTTACGCGCGCGGAACGGGACGGTGTCAGGCGGGTCGCTTGTTGAGCAGCGCCGAGCGTTCGCAGCGGCACACCACCTCGCCGCGCTGGTTCACTGCTTCGTGGAGGAAGGTGACGATGCCCGCATCGGGGCGCGACTTGCTCTCGCGCAGGCCGATCACCTCGCTGGTGGCATGCAGCGTATCGCCGATGAACACCGGCTTGGGCATGACCAGCTTGTCGTAACCGAGGTTGGCCACAAGGGTACCCAGAGTGGTGTCACCGACGCTGAGGCCCACCATCAGCGAGAAGGTGAAGGTCCCGTTGACGAGGATCTGCCCGAACTCGCTCGCCTTGGCCGCTTCCGCGTCGAGATGGAGCGGCTGCGGGTTGTGCGTCATAGTGGTGAACAGCAGATTGTCGGTCTCGGTCACCGTCCGGCGGATGTCGTGCGTCAGCGTATCGCCGACCTGCCATTCGTCGAAATACTTCCCCGCCATCAGCCGTGCCCCATGACGGCTTTGACCTCAAGGAAGTCGTGGAAGCCCCACTCGCCCCATTCGCGGCCATTGCCCGACTTCTTGTAGCCCCCGAAGGCAGCGCCGAGATCGTAGCCACCGTTGATCGCCACGCGGCCTGCGCGAATGCGCTTGGCAAGGCTGCGGGCGAGTTCGATGTCCTCGCCCGTGATCGCGCTGGCGAGGCCGTATTCGGTGTCATTGGCGATGCGGATGGCGTCGTCGTAATCCTCATAGCCGAGGATACACAGCACCGGGCCGAAGATTTCCTCGCGCGCGATGGTCATGTCGTTGGTGACATCGGCGAAGACGGTTGGCTTGACGTAGTGACCGGTCTCGAGCCCGTCGGGCTTGCCGGGGCCGCCCGCAACCAGCGTCGCGCCTTCCTCGACGCCCTTCTCGATCAGGCCCTGGATCTTGTCCCACTGCGCGCGGCTGACGACCGGGCCGATCGCGGCATTGCCCTTCGGATCGCCGGGAATGACGCCTTCGGCAGCTTCCTTCGCTGCGGCCTTGGCTTCCGCCATTCGCGCATGCGGCACCAGCATCCGGCTGGGCGCGGTGCAGGTCTGGCCCGAATTGCCCATCATCGCCACCGTGCCCTTGGCCACCGACTTGGTGAAGACGCCATCGTCGAGCACGATATTGGGGCTCTTGCCGCCCAGTTCCTGCGCCACGCGCTTGACGGTATCGGCGGCATTCTTCGCAATCGCGATGCCTGCACGGGTCGAACCGGTGAAGCTGACCATGTCGATATCGGGATGGCCGCTGATCGCTTCGCCGACGCCCGGCCCGTCGCCGTTGACCAGGTTGAACACGCCCGCGGGAACACCCGCCGCATGCATGATCTCGGTAAAGATATAGGCGTTGAAGGGCGCGATCTCGCTGGGCTTGAGCACCATGGTGTTGCCCGTCGCCAGCGCCGGAAAGACCTTGCAGGCGATCTGGTTGAGCGGCCAGTTCCACGGGGTGATCATGCCGACCACGCCGACCGGCTCCCACACATGCAGCGTCGGCCCATCCTGCCGCTCGAACGCGAAGCCCTCGAGCACTTCGATGGCCTTCTGGCAATGGCCCGAAAGCAGGCCAACATGCGGCCCGTTGGCAAGGCTCAGCGGCGCGCCCATTTCGTCGCTGACCGCAGTCGCGAGCTCTTCCTTGCGGGTCTCGATCTCCGCCTGGATCGCGCGCAGCAGGGTCAGCCGTTCTTCCTTGCTGGTCTGGCTGAAGCTCTCGAATGCCCTGCGCGCGGCGACCACGGCCTTGTCGACATCGGCGCCGGTGCCGAAGCTGATGTGGCCGATGGTTTCCTCGGTCGCAGGGTTCTCCACCGCAACGGTGTTTTCCTCGACCGGGTCGACCCATTGGCCGTCGATGTAGAACTGGGTGCAATCGCGCATCGGAAACTCTCCTTTGCGCGCGCCTCTAGCTCTCCTGACGCCAGCGCGCCACCACCTCTTCGCCATCGCTGGCGCTGTCGCGGATCGTGTTGGGCGTGCGGTCGAACCGCGGTGCGGGGGCGGTGTGCCAGCGCCCGCCGTGTTCGACGAAAGCCCCGCGCGCCCTCATGTGCGGATGGTCCTTGGCGTGATCGAGCGGAACGACGGGCGAGAAACAGGCGTCGGTGCCTTCGAGCAATTCGCACCATTCATCCTGCGTCTTCGTCACGAACAGCGCGGCCAGATCCTCGGCATAGCTGTCCCAATTGGCCGGGTTCATCTGCGCCTCGCGCAAATGCTCGGGCGCATCGGCGCGCTGCAGCAATTCGGCATAGAATTGCGGTTCGATCGCACCGACGCTGATTTCCTTGCCATCCTTGCAGGTATAGCAGCGATAGAAGTGCGCCGCCCCGCCCAGCAGGCCGGCGCCGCGATCCACCGTGCGCAGCGCGCTATGCGGCTGGCCGTAGAAGAAGCTCATCAGGCTGGTCACGCCGTCGACGATCGCGGCATCGACCACCTGCCCCTTGCCGCTGCGTTCTCGTTCGAACAGCGCCGCAAGAATGCCCATCGCGCAATACATCGATCCGCCGCCGAAATCGCCGACGAGGTTCTGCGGCGGCACCGGCAGTTCGCCGCGCTTGCCGATCGCGTCGAGCGCACCGGTGATGGCAATATAATTGAGGTCGTGGCCGGCCGCCTGCGCCAGCGGGCCGTCCTGCCCCCAGCCGGTCATCCGCGCATAAACCAGCCGCGGATTGGCCTCGAGCAATTCCTGCGGACCGAGACCCAGCCGTTCCATGACGCCGGGACGAAAGCCTTCGACCAGCACGTCGGCATGCGCCAACGCCTGTTTGACGAACGCCTGACCTTCGGCGCTTTTGAGATCGACTTCCGCGCGGTGCCGCGCGCGTTCGACCACCGGGTTCATCGGCTGGTGACCGGCGCGTTCGATGCGCACGACCTCCGCGCCCATATCGGCCAGCATCATGCACACATGCGGGCCGGGGCCGATGCCCTGGAATTCGACGACCTTGAGGCCGGTCAGCGGACCGTTCGACATTACTCTCTCCTCGGAAAAACTATATATTCTAGAAACTCTTGGGTAGGCCCAGCACATGCGTGGCGACATGGCTGAGGATCAGGTTCGTGCTGATCGGCGCGACCTGGTAGAGCCGGGTTTCGCGGAACTTGCGCTCGACGTCATATTCCTCGGCAAAGCCGAACCCGCCGTGGGTCTGGATGCACATGTCGGCGGCAAACCAGCTGGCCTCGCTCGCCAGCATCTTGGACATGTTCGCTTCGGTCCCGCCGGTTTCGCCGGCATCGAACATGCGCGCGGCCTTGGTCACCATTTCGGCGGCCGCGGATAGCTGGACATAGGCGCGCGCGATGGGGAACTGGACGCCCTGGTTCTCGCCGATGGCGCGGCCGAACACGCTGCGGTCCTTCGCATAGGCTGCCGCGCGGTCGATGAAGAAACGTCCGTCGCCGATGCATTCACTGGCGATCAGGATGCGCTCGGCATTCATGCCCGAAAGAATGTAGCGGAAGCCCTTGCCCTCCTCGCCGATCAACGCGCTGGCGGGCACGCGCAAATCGTCGAAGAACAGTTCGGTGGTCGCATGGTTGAGCATGGTGCGCACAGGGCGGATCGTCAGCCCGTTGCCTACCGCCTCGCGCATGTCGACCAGCAGCACGCTCATCCCGTCGGACGGCTTGGCGCATTCCTCGCGCGGGGTCGTGCGGCATAGCAGCACCATCAGGTCCGAATGTTCGGCGCGGCTGATCCAGATCTTCTGGCCGTTGACCACGTAATCGTCGCCATCGCGCTTGGCGAAGGTGCTGATCCGCGTCGTATCGGTACCCGCGCCGGGTTCGGTCACGCCAAAGGCCTGCAGCCGCAATTCGCCGCTGGCGATCTTGGGCAGGTATTCGCGCTTCTGCTGGTCCGAGCCATGCTTGAGCAGCGTGCCCATCGTGTACATCTGCGCATGGCAGGCACCGCCGTTCGAACCCGAACGGTGAATTTCCTCGAGCACCGCACAGGCTGCCTCGAGCCCCAGGCCCGACCCGCCATATTCCTCGGGAATCAGTACCGACAGGAAGCCGGCCTCGGTCAGCGCGGCAACGAATTCGCTCGGATAGGCGCGCTCGCGGTCGAGCTTCTGCCAGTATTCGCCGGGGAAGCGCGCGCACAGCCGCCGCACCGCTTCGCGGATTTCCGGAAAGGTCTCACTCAAATGTCCGTCTCCCATTGCAACCTGTTTGGCGCGGGAAGACGGCTTTGGCAACGGATGTGAGGAAACTGGATGCCCCGTGAGGATTCGAACCTCAATTGACGGAGTCAGAGTCCGTAGTCTTACCATTAGACGACGGGGCATCAGCTGGCCGGGCGGGCGAGAATCGCGGGCCGTTCCTGAACAGAGGCCGCGCATCTAGTTTTGCCGGGGCGCGAGGTCAACCCCGCGCGCGCCGCCTGCCCTTGCCCCGTCTCCGCTTCACCGCTAGCATCGCCGCCAAGTCCCCGTGCACGCTGGTTTGCGCGGGAGGAACAAGAAAGCTCTCGATATGGCGGATCATTCTCCGCCGGACACGAACAGGGGGCCAGGGACAAAACGGGGCGGCAAGTCCGGCAAGGTAGCCGATTTCCGCTACAAGCGCCCCTCCCGGCCCGACGGCAAGCACGGCGACCGGCGCAATGCGTCACGCCGCGATGGCACCTTCACGCCCCGCCCGAACGTTGCTGCAGCCAGCCCTCCCGCACGCCGCCAGGCCTATGCCGCGCTCGACCTCGGGACCAACAATTGCCGCCTGCTGATCGCCCGCCCGTCGGGTGAAAATTTCACCGTGATCGATGCCTTCAGCCGGGTCGTCCGGCTGGGCGAGGGTCTGGCCGCGAGCGGCAAATTGTCCGACGAAGCGATGGAGCGCACGCTCGCCGCCTTGCAGGTCTGCGCGGAGAAGCTGCGCCGGCGCAATGTCCGGCTGGCGCGCTCGGTTGCCACCGAGGCGTGCCGCCGCGCCAGCAACGGTCCGGCCTTTATCGAACGGGTGCGCCGCGAAACCGGGATCATGCTCGACATCATTTCCGCACAGGAAGAGGCGCGGCTGGCGGTACTCGGCTGCCATGTCCTGCTCGAGGAAGGCAACGGCCCGGCGATCATCTTCGACATCGGCGGCGGTTCGACCGAGCTTGTGCTGGTCCAGCCGGGCGAGAACGTGCCGCGCATCGTCGACTGGCTGAGCGTGCCCTGGGGGGTGGTGTCGCTGACCGACACGGTCGAGGGATCGGACGACACCGAAACCACCCGGCTCGAGCGCTATTGCGAGATGCGGCGTACCGTCGGACGCAGCTTCGCCGAATTCGCCGAGCGCATCCGCGAGCATACGCATTCGCGCGAACCGATCCGCCTGCTGGGTACCAGCGGTACCGTAACGACGCTGGCGAGCCTGCATCTCGAACTGCCGCAATACGACCGGCGGGCGGTTGACGGGCTGATCGTGCCGTCGCAATCGATGCGCGATATCTCCACCCGCCTGTCGCGGATGAGCAGCGCCGAACGCAAGTGCCTGCCGTGCATCGGCGACGACCGCGCCAATCTGGTCATCGCGGGCTGTGCGATCCTTGAATCGATCCTCGACATCTGGCCCGCCGAACAGCTTGGTGTGGCCGACCGGGGCATCCGCGAAGGGATCCTGCGCAGCCTCATCGCTGCCGATGCCGAGGGCGAACGCAGCCGCGCGACAGTACAAAGAATGCGAGAACAGGATGTCTAGATCGGGCAAGGATCGCGACGTTCGCGTGCGCACCGCAAAGAAACGCACGGCGAGTTCGACGCGCTGGCTCCAGCGCCAGCTCAACGACCCTTACGTCAAACAGGCCAAGGCGGACGGCTATCGCAGCCGCGCGGCGTATAAGCTGACCGAGCTGAACGAGAAATACGATTTGCTAAAGGGCGTCACCCGCGTGGTCGACCTCGGCATTGCGCCGGGCGGCTGGAGCCAGGTGGTGCGCAAGCTCAAGCCCAAGGCGTTGGTCGTCGGGATCGACCTGCTCGAAGTCGAGCCGATCGAGGGCGTCACGATCTTCCAGATGGATTTCATGGACGACGACGCCCCGCGCGTGCTCGAAGAGGCGCTGGGCGGCAAGGCCGAGCTGGTGATGAGCGACATGGCGGCCAATACCGTCGGCCACAAGCAGACCGATCACCTGCGGACGATGGGGCTGGTCGAGGCGGGGGCATGGTTTGCGATCGAGAACCTCGCGCCGGGCGGGACCTTCCTTGCCAAGGTGCTCGCAGGCGGGACCGACAACGATCTGCTCGCACTGCTCAAGCAGCATTTCCGCACGGTGAAGCACGCCAAGCCGCCCGCCAGCCGCAAGGACTCGAGCGAGTGGTACGTCATCGCGCAGGGCTTCAAGGACAACGGCTGAAACGAAAAAGGCCCCGCCGCAGCGAGGCCCTTTCGATTATCCCGTGAAAGATGGCTTATTCGTCGACCTTGGTCGCGCCATCGTTGTTGGTCGCGGCATTGCCCGCCGGGACCGGCTGGTCCGCGCCCATGCTGCCAGCCGATTCCATGGCCCCGGCTTCGGCGCCTTCGACCGGTCCGGCACCCGCGCCGGGCGCGTCTTCGCCCTCGGCCGGCTCTTCTTCCGCCACGACCGGCGCAGGCTTGGCCGGCGCACCGCCATAGGTGGACATGAATTCCATGACATTGGCGCGGTCTTCAGCCTTGCCGAGACCCGCGAAGCTCATCTTGGTGCCATTGGCGAAGGCGCGCGGGCTGGTCAGCCATTCGTCCATCGCTTCCCAGGTCCAGGAGCCGCCCTTGCTGGCCAGCGCCGAGCTGTAGGCGAAGCCCGCGGCGTGGCCGCCGATCGGCTTGCCCATCACGCCATAAAGGTTCGGGCCGATGCCGTTGGCGCCGCCCTGGTCGATCGTGTGACACGCGGTGCACTTGGCGAAGACTTTCTCGCCCGCCGCGGCATCCGCGCTGGCAAGCAGCGTGCCGAGGTCGGGGCCCGCATCGGCACCGCCTTCTTCGGCTGCGCCTTCGATGAAGTAGCCCGGCTCTTCCGGGTGCTCGGCGCTATCGGCATGGAAATACATGCCCGAAACGATGGAGCTGCCCAGTGCCACGATACCGGCGGCAAGGACCCAGCCTGCAGCGGTGTTGAAACGATCGTCCATTGCGTAAAATACCCGGCGAAAATCGGTTGGTCAGATGGTTGCGCGCCGCTCTAGTGTGCACCGCCGCCTTTCGCAAGTGCGCAAGCCGCAATAGCGCTTGATGCGACCGGAACGCAGCCGTAACGCCCGCAGACCATGCGCCAGTTTGCCAAGCCTGCCCTCGCCCTTGTCGATTCGATGCGCGCCGCTGCTGCGCAGGAACCGCTGCGCGCCATCGCCTTTGGCGGGGCCCCGGGATCGAATTCGCACCAGGCGGCGATGCAATTCGCCCCCGAGGCACTGCCGCTGCCGTGCTTCAGTTTCGAGGACGCGCTCGAAGCGGTGGAAAGCGGCGCGGCGGGCTGCGCGATGATCCCGATCGAGAACAGCCAGCATGGGCGCGTGGCGGATATCCACTTCCTGCTCCCCGAAAGCGGGCTGTCGCTGGTGGCCGAACACTTCATGCGCATCACCCATTGCCTGATGGCGCTGGGGCCGGGTCCGTTCGACGCCGCTTACAGCCATCCGCAGGCGCTGGGTCAGTCGCATAAATTTCTCAGCGAGCGGGGCATCGTCGGGCTCGCCCATGCCGATACGGCGGGCGCGGCCGCGTTCGTGGCGGAAAGCGGCAAGACCGACATCGCCGCCATCGCCCCCGCACTCGCCGCCGACCTCTACGGGCTCGAAATCGTCGAGCGCGAGGTCGAGGATGCGCGCGACAATACGACACGCTTCGTGGTGCTGGCGAACGAGGCACTCGATCCGGCCGCGCTGGCGGACACGCAGGCGATGACGACCTTCATCTTCGAAGTGAAGAACACGCCCGCCGCGCTGTACAAGGCGCTGGGCTGCTTCGCGACCAATGGCGTCAACATGACCAAGCTCGAAAGCTACCAGAAGGGCGCGAGTTTCGCCGCGACGATGTTCTTTGCCGACATCGAGGGCGCGCCAGGCAATGCCCGGGTCGATACGGCGCTGGAGGAACTTGCCTTCCAGACCAATGGCGTGCGCCTGCTCGGCAGCTATGCGCAGGCCCGCCCGCGCGGCTGAAGGCCTACTCGTCGCCGTAGATCGCCACTTCGCGCAGCCCGTCGCTGGTAGCGCGCCCGCGGTACATGCCCGAAGTATTCATGCTGAACAGCGGATGCCCGTCGCGCGTCACCACGATCACCCCGCCGTCACCCCCGAGACTGCCGACATCGGCAATGACCGCGTCGATTTCTTCCTGCGCCTGCGCGGCGTCGAGACCGAATTCGCTGGCGTGGACCATATAGGTCGGAAGACCCTCGTCATCGAGCGGTACACTGGCCTGCGCGGCGTCGATTTCGGTGCGGTAACGATGGCGTAGCCGGGTGCAGATTTCATGCGCCACGCCGACACGGATGAAAAACTCGCCCCAGCCGGTTGCCGAGACCGCGCAGGCGCGGTTGTCGGCATAGGTGCCCGCGCCGATGATCGGCGCATCGCCGATACGGCCCCAGCGTTTACCGGTCATCCCGCCGGTCGATGTGCCCGCCGCCATGTTGCCATCCCGGTCGAGCGCCACCGCGCCGACCGTGCCGAACTTGATATCGACATCGATCGCGGAGAGCCGCTCGGCCTTCATCCGCTCGAGCGCCTTCTTGCGCCGTTCGGTCTCGAACCATTCGGGGGGCATGGTCGCCAGCCCCTGCTCGGCCGCGAACTGAGCCGCTCCGGCCCCGGCCAGCATGACATGCGGACTGTCGCTCATCACCTTGCGCGCAAGCGCGATCGGGTGGCGGATGCCCGTGACGCCTGCCACGGCGCCCGCATCGCGGGTACGGCCATCCATGATCGAGGCGTCGAGTTCGATGTCGCCGTCCCAGGTGAATACCGCGCCGCGTCCGGCGTTGAACAGCGGATCGTCCTCCATCGGCTCGATTGCGGCCTGGATCGCATCCATCGCGCTGCCGCCTTCACGCAGCACCTGCGCGCCCGCGTCGAGCGCGCTTTGCAGTGCAGCACGATAGGCAGCATCCTGCTGCGGCGTCATATCGTCGCGCGCGATGGTCCCTGCGCCGCCATGAATGGCGATCGACCAGCCGGGCTCGTCCTCAGCCGCGGCAGGTACTGCGATAAAGACGAGAAGCGCGGCAAATGCGCGAGCGATGCGGGTTGAAAATCCTCTCATGTAAAAGCGGTAGCATGACCGCTTTTCCACTTCATCCGTTAATGCGTTTTGGAGAATAACGGTTTGCGTGATAGCCCTTCCCTTACGGAAACCACTTGGGGGACGGGGTTATGATTTTCGACCGCTATCGTTTCGACGAACAGGTGGCGATGGAACTGGGAGAAAAGATTCTCCTCGCCGTCGTCGCGCTGATCATCACCTGGCTTATCGCGCGCGGGGCCAAATGGGCTTTCGCCAAACTCGTCGATACCGTCGACTTCTTCAAGCGCGGGACCGGCAGCGGCCAGTCGCTGGGAGAATCGCTCGGCAAGATCGTCAGCCTGCTGGTCTGGCTGTTCGGGCTGTTGATCATTCTCAACATCCTCGAACTGGGCGGAGTAGCCGGCCCGATCGACAGCCTGCTCGAAAACGTCGTCGCCTTTCTTCCCAACCTGCTGTGGGCGGGGCTGATCTTCTTCATCGGGATGATGGTGGCGCGGATCGTCCGCGACCTGGTCGTGACCATGCTGCAGACGGTCGATTTCGACAAATGGGCCAATCGCGGCGGGGTCGAAGGTGTCACCGGCAACAGCGCCATCAGCAAGACCATCGGCACGATCATCTATGTCCTGATCGCGATCCCGGTGGCGATCGCCGCGCTCGAACAGCTCGGGATCGACTCGATCAGCGCGCCGGCCAGCGAAATGCTGCGGATGATCTTCGCTGCCATTCCGAACATCATCGCTGCGGCGGTCCTGCTCGGCATCGGCTATCTCATCAGCAAGTTCGTGGTCCAGATCGCCAAGGAAGTCCTGCCGGGGCTGGGCGTCGACCGGGCCATGGCCGAAAGCGGGCTGGTAACCGAAGGCACGACCGCATCGAGCATCATCGCGCGGGTCGCACAGGTCGCGATCATCCTGTTCTTCGCGATCGCGGCGACGCGGCTGCTCGGCTTTCCCGAGCTGACCGTGATCCTCGACCAGCTGCTCGAACTGGGCGGACGGGTAATCTTCGGGGCGGTGGTCATCGCCTTCGGCTTCCTGATCGCCAACCTGCTCGCACGGCTCATCGCCGGCGATGCGGGCGGGTCGACCGCCGGCACCATCGTGCGCTGGGCGACCATCATCCTGTTCGTCTTCATGGGCCTGCAGTTCACCGGCATCGGCGGGATGATCCCGGCCAATGCGCTGACGATCCTAATCGCCGGCGTCGCGGTGGCCGGGGCGCTTGCCTTTGGCCTCGGTGGCCGCGACTGGGCAGCGCGCAAGCTGGAACAGATGGACAGCGACCTGGGCGGCGCCTCCGCACCCAAGCCGGGCCGCAAGGCGGCGTCCAAATCGGCCGATCCGCTCCCCCCGGGGGCCTAGGCCAACCGACCTTTCGGTCTCGCAGATTACGGGCGTGGGATTAATCATCCCGCGCCCTTTTTTCTGTGCTACGCCGCCTTGCAAAGGGAGAGAGCGTATGAGCGAGTTCGGGTTCGAAAACACGGCCGACGAGGTCCTTGCAGACCGCGATCTGAACGGGCGGACCGCGCTGGTCACGGGCGGATATTCGGGGCTCGGGAAGGAAACCGCGCGGGCGATGGCGGCCAAGGGCGCGCATGTCATCCTGGCTGGGCGCGATACGACCAAGCTGTCCGCCGCCGCCGACGAGGTTGCCGAGGGAACCGGCGCGAGGGTGGACACGCTCGTCTGCGACCTCGCCTCGCTCGACAGCGTGCGCGCGGCAGCCAAGGATGCCGCCAGCCGCTTCGACAAGATCGACCTGCTGATCAACAATGCCGGGGTGATGGCCGCCCCGCTCGGATGCACCGCCGACGGCTTCGAAATGCAGTTCGGCACCAACCATGTCGGTCATTTCCTGCTGACCAATCTGCTGATGCCCCTGATCGAACGGGGGCAGGCCCCGCGCATCGTCAATTTGTCGAGCCGCGGCCACCATATCGACCGCCTGCATTTCGACGATCCCAATTACGATCAGCGCGAATACAACAAATGGGAGGCCTACGGGCAGTCGAAGACCGCCAACATCCTGTTCTCGGTCGGGCTGGAACGAAGGCTCGCGGACAAGGGCATCCATGCCTATGCGGTGCATCCGGGCGGGATCATGACCAACCTCGGACGCCACATGACCGAGCAGGACCGCGAATGGATGATGGAGCGGATGCGCAAGTCGGCCGAGGAATCGGGCCAGCCGGGTCAGGGCTTCAAGACCATTCCGCAGGGCGCAGCCACCACCTGCTGGGCGGCGACGAGCGACGCGGTTGCCGGTAGCGGCGGGCTCTATTGCGAGGATTGCCATGTCGCCGACCAAGACGATGCAAGCCCGATGGGCGGCGTGCGCAGCTATGCACTCGACCCCGACAGCGCCGAACAGCTGTGGGCGATGAGCGAGGACCTGGTCGGCGAACGTTTCGCTTACTGACCGAGGCGCTCGATCCACCCCTCGCCGACCCAGCGGGCCTGCGCCTCGTCTTCCCATGCCGGGTGCATGGCGAACACCGGCCGCTCGCCCGCGCGCCAGACCACCGCACAATGGACGGAGCCGAGCGCCGCGAGATCGGCCGCGGCATCATCCACTTCCCAGCGACGACCAGATCATGCCGGGCGCGGCGGTCGGGCGCGTCACCATGCCGCCGCTGGTGCGCTGGCAGTCAGAGCCAGCGCAACCGGCGGAAGGCGACGATCAGCGCGGTGAACAGCAGCCCGCACAGCGCCACCACCGCCCAGAAGGCGTCGGGGTCCTGCATCCCGGGCATACCGCCGACATTGATCCCGAGCAGGCCGGTGAGGAAGCTCAAGGGCAGGAAAATGCCCGCGACGATGGTCAGCATATAGGTCGCGTGCTCGCTCGAGGCGAGGCTGCGCGCCCGGATCTCGTCCTGCAGCACCAATGCGCTTTCCTTGCTGATGTCGATATCGTCGAGATAGCGGCGCAGGCGAGCGATGCTCTCGGCGATCTCGCGCCGGTCGTGTTCCTCGAACCAGAAGGGCGCATCGCGGCTGATCTGCTCGAGCGCCTCGTGCTGCGGCGCCATGTGCCGCTTGAGCCCGAGGCAATTACGGCGGATCGTCGAGATCCGTTTGAGCATGCGCTCGGCATGTTCTTCGGGATCGTCGTGTTCGAGCACGTCGAGCACATCGTTCATGTCGACGATCGACTGGCTCATCCGCGCGATCAGCAGTTCGGCGAGCAGCGTGATCGTTGCACCTGCATCGGGCGGCCCATCGCCGCGATCGAGCAGCGCCACGACCTCGCGCGGGATCTGCAGCGGGTCGCGGCGCAGCGTGACCAGCCGCCGCCCGTCGCACCAGAACTGCATCGAGATCATGTCTTCGGGTTCGGCGCCGGGATTGAAATTGATCCCGCGCAGCGTGCCGACCAGCGTTTCGCCTTCGCGAAAAGCGCGCGGACGCGTCTGGTCGCTGACGAGCAGTTCCGCAGTCGGCTCGGGGATATGCAAGCGGCCCTCGAGCCATTCCAGCACGCCGGGGCGGTTGCGGCAGATATGCAGCCACAGCACTTCGCCCGCGGCGGCGGGCTGCCACTCCAGCGCCTCCGCCCAGGCGATCGGCCGCGCCCCGCCCTGGCCATCGAGCACCCGCCCGAACAGCAGCGGTGTTTCGGTCTCGGCGGCGTCGGTTGTCTGGCTCATACCCGCCTGAATGCCGCATCCATCGGGGCGGTGGAAGGGGGAATGCGCCAACCGCGCAGCCCGATGAGCAACCGCAGACCGGGCACCGCGCGCCCGATGCGGTAGAACAGCCAGCATCCGATCGCGGTGATCGCCACGGTCAGCAGGAACGCCGCCCCCGCGGGCATGGCTACCGGGCGCAGATACCAGATGAACATGACGATGATGGTCTGGTGAATGATATAGAAGGGAAAGACCGCCTCGTTGAGCATGGTCCGACAGCGCGCGTCGCGGTTCCAGAAGCGGTCGGCGACCCCAAGCAGTGCGACGATCGTGCACCATGATTGCACCCCGCGCACCACGGCGTAGATCGCCGCCGCCCCGTCCGACCATTCGTGCCCGGTCAGCCACCAGACCTGTCCGACCATGGCCGCCGTAGCCACCAGGGCGATCAATCCCGCAAGGTGCCAAGTGGCGCGGATGCCCGACCACAGCGGCGCGGAATGGCGCAGCAGGAAACCGAACAGGAAAGCGGCGAGGAAAATGTAATGCGCCGCGAAATCGTCGAACAGCGCATGCGTATCCTCGACCCCGGGAAAGAAGAAGAGGGGGCGCAGCACGGCCCACAGCACCGGGATCGCCAGCAAGCCGCCCGCGGAGGCGAACACCTTGCCCAGCAGTTTGACGATCCAGCGCCGAGCCTGGGCGGGGAGCAGTGCATGGAGCGCGAGGACGACCAGCGTATAGGCGAACAGATAGACGACGAACCACAGGTGCTGCCACGTCGGCATGACGATGCCCTCGAGCGTGCCGAAGCGGAAGTAATCGGTGCGCCAGAAGGCCGCGAAGGGCTGCGCATATCCATGGTTGTACATCAGATCGATCCACACCTGGGGCGGAATGACGACGATCATCGCGAAGACGGTCGGGACCAGCAGGCGTGCGCTGCGCGACCGCAGGAAGGCGAGCCGTTCGCTGCGGGCAAGCAGGGCCGCGGTGGCATATCCCGACACCACGAACAGCAGCGCCAGCCGCCAGCCGTTCAGCGCCAGCATGGGCAGCCGCGAGAACTCGCTGATCTCGCTCCATTGCACATGCCAGCCCCAGGGTACGAAAGCCATGCCGACATGGTAGAGGATCAGAAGCGCGAAGGCCGCGATGCGCAGCCAGTCCATGCCGAAATGGCGGCCGGATGTCGGGTCGGGCAGCGGGTTTGTGTCCATGCTCCGAAGATTAGGCGAAGCGCCGCCCGCTCTGCTATCTCTACGCCATGAACGGGGGAGCGGCAGGGATGGATGGCACCGGACCGGGGACAAGCGGCGGGCCGCGAGGGTCAAACGGCAATCGCTATTTCGTCCTGCTGGGCGTGGTGGCGGCGTTGCTGGTCTATGCGGCGCTGCAGCTGTGGGCCAATGTCGGGTCGAAGCTGACCGATAGCGAAGGCAGCGCCGATCCACAGATCGTCTGGACGCTCGAACTGACCAGCTTTGCCGCATGGTGCATCGTCGTCCTGCTGTTGTGGCGCGCGATCCCGCATATGCTGCCGCCGCGGCGCAGCTGGCCCGTCGCAGCGGTCCTGCTGGTGGTGGGTGCCCCCATCGCCTCGGCGGTTCACGTGGGTCTCATGGTCGGCCTGCGCGAGATCGCCTGGGCGTTCGCCGGCGGGGACTACCACTTCCCCGAAGGGATGCGCGGTTTCCCCTATGAATTGCGCAAGGACATTGCCGACTATACCCTGCTCGCTGCGATTGCGGCGGCACTCCATTGGTACATGCTGCGTCCGGCCCCCGCCCCCGGCCACGGTGCCAGCGCCGAGCGCGTCCTCGAGATATCCGATGGCAGCCGCCGCATCCGCGTGCCGCTTGCCTCCATCGACCGGATCGAAGCTGCCGCGAATTACGTGGAAATCCACGCACAGGGCGAGAACTACCTATACCGCGCAACGATGGCGGGGGTGGAAGCCGAACTGGGCCCCGCCTTCGCGCGCATCCACCGGAGCCGCCTTATCCGCCGCGATGCCGTGCGCGCGATCGAGAGCGGACAGAGCGGGGACTTCACCGTCACGCTGGCAAATGGCGAGCGTGTGCGCGGCAGTCGGCGCTATCGCGACGCCCTCGCCTAGCAGCGTCATTGCCCCTTCACACTGGGGGCTCTATATTGCCGCACATGTCTTCAATTCGTCCCTGGCGCACTATCGAGCGCCGCCCGTCCCGCCAGATCATGGTCGGCAACGTCCCCGTCGGCGGCGATGCCCCAATTACCGTCCAGACCATGACCAACACGCCGACCGAGGATGTCGGCGCGACGATCGACCAGATTCGTCGCTGCGAGGATGCCGGGGCGGACATCATCCGCGTGTCCTGCCCCACGGCGGAATCGACCGCACATTTCGACAAGATCACCGCGGCATCCAATGTCCCGATCGTCGCCGACATCCATTTCCACTACAAACGCGCGCTCGAAGCGGCGGACAAGGGCGCCGCCTGCCTGCGGATCAATCCGGGCAATATCGGCAGCAGCGAGCGCGTCGCCGAAGTCGTGCGCGCGGCCAAGGCCAATGGCTGCGCGATTCGCATCGGGGTCAATGCCGGCAGCCTGGAAAAGGACCTGCTGGAAAAATACGGCGAGCCCTGCCCCGAAGCGCTGATCGAAAGCGCGCTCGACCATATCAAGCTGCTGCAGGATCACGATTTCCACGAATACAAGGTCGCGGTGAAGGCGAGCGACGTGTTTCTCGCGGTCGCCGCCTATCACGGCCTCGCCGAAGCGGTCGATTGCCCGCTGCATCTCGGCATTACCGAAGCGGGCGGGCTGATCGGCGGCACCGTCAAGAGCTCGATCGGCATCGGCAGCCTGCTGTGGGCGGGGATCGGCGACACGATCCGCGTCTCGCTCTCCGCCGAACCCGAACAGGAAGTGAAGGTCGGCTTCGAAATGCTCAAGGCGCTGGGCCTGCGCACCCGCGGCGTGCGCGTGGTGTCCTGCCCCAGCTGTTCGCGCCAGGGGTTCGACGTCATCCGCACGGTCGAGACGCTCGAAAAAAGGCTCGAGCATATCAAGACGCCGATGAGCCTCTCGGTGCTCGGCTGCGTGGTCAACGGCCCCGGCGAAGCGCGCGAAACCGACATCGGCATCACCGGCGGCGGCGCGGGCAAGCACATGGTGTTCCTCTCGGGCGTGACCGACCACCATGTGAAGAGCGAAGACATGCTCGACCACATCGTTTCGCTGGTCGAAGCCAAGGCCGCGCAGATCGAGGCGGGCGAGGCGGTTGCCTTCGATCCGCACGCCACGCAGCCTGCCGAAGCGGCGGAATAAGCACTTTACGCCAAATTAAACCCGATCGCGCATGCTGGCGCCATGCGCGAGGCCATCTTTCTTGCCATTGCCATGCTGGCCTTCGTCGGCGCCGCTTTCGTGCCCGGCGGCGCAATCGATTCAGCGACCGAGGGCGCAGAAGACTTCGCGAGCGAAAAGACCGCCGACCCCGCCGCTCTGGATCGCCATTCGAACAGCAGCGCCAGCTATGCGAGCTGGGCCGCGGGCGCGACCGAACTGCCGCGTGCAGCGGACGGACATTTTTACGCCGACACGCGGATCAACGGGTCGCAGGTTGAATTCCTGGTCGATACCGGCGCGACCAAGGTCGCACTGACCGGCACCGATGCGCGTGCAGCGGGGCTCTACTGGTCCGATGCCGATGTGCACGAGGTGGCGCGCGGGGCTTCGGGGCCCGTCTATGGCGTCAGCGTCACGCTTGATCGCGTTACGCTCGGCGGGCACGAGGCGCGCGATGTCGCGGCGCTTATCGTGCCCGAAGGCCTCGGCGTGTCGCTGCTCGGTCAAAGCTTCCTGTCGACCATCCACCCGGTCCGCATAGAACACGATCGCATGGTGCTGGGCGAATAGCTGCGCCGTTTCGCCGCAATATTCATGACGTGGCCAGCACAAGGCTGTTAAGGTGCCCAAGATGAAACGTCGCGATATTCTCAAAGGCTCGCTTGCTGCCGGTGCGGCGCTGACCGTGCCCGCGCGCCTGTTCGCCCAGGTCAATCCCACCGCCGCGCGCGATGCGCAGTTGATGGCGATCGCGCGCGATGAATTGGCGCGGACGGGCAGCAACATCTGGCGCAAGGATGTGGTCGGTATCGCCGATTTCGGGCTACATTCGGCGCAGAAGCGGTTCCATTTCGTCGATCTCGCGAACGAGCGCGTGGAAAGTTTCCACGTCAGCCACGGTACCGGTTCCGACGGCGAACACGACGGCTGGCTCAAGCGCTATTCCAATATCGAGGGCAGCGAAGCCTCCAGCCGCGGCGCGTTCATGACGCGCAGCTGGTATGTCGGGCGCTATGGCACCTCGCTGCGGCTCGACGGGCTCGACCCGACCAATTCCAACGCGCTGCCACGCGCGATCGTGATGCACCAGGCGAATTACGCCACCCCCGGCCACGTCGATCGCTTTGGCCGGTTAGGCCGCTCGAACGGGTGCTTCGCGATGGGGCCCGAACAATTCGACCGTGCGCTGATCGACCTGTCGGGCGGCCGCCTGCTGGTCGCGGGCAGTTATGGCATTGCCGAAGACGGCAGCCGCGTCACGCCGCCGGTCGCGCAATACGACCTGCTGCGGAATGACCACGGCGGCACGTTCGAACGGACCAATCCGGGCGTCTACTAACCCCTTCAGGTCGTCTGCAGGTCGTCGACGATCTCCACCACTTCTTCGCTTGTCTTGCGCGCCCGGTCACGCTCGCGCGGGGCGTCGAGCGCGGCCAGTACCGGCGCATCGCGATCGTAGATGTCGGCGAACTTGGTCAGATTGCCGTTCACGTCCACCCCATAGGTGAAATAGGTGATGTACACCGGCCACTGCTTTTCCATCGGATAGCGTGTGTAGGTCCCGCTGGCAGTGATTTCTGACACTTCCTGCTGGATGACCGGCAGGTCCTCGCGCGTTTCGGCATTGCCCAGCATGGCCATCGTCATCGCCAGTTCGCGCGCGCCCTGCACGCGGATGCAGCCGTGGCTGAGCGCGCGATTGTCCTGGTTGAACAGCGCCTTGGCAGGCGTGTCATGGAGGAAGATCGCATGCTCGTTGGGCATGTCGAGCTTCATCAGGCCGAGCGAATTGCCCGCCCCCGGCTGCTGCACCACGCTGACCCAGCCATTCGCGCCCTTGGTCGCCTTGTAGCCATTGGCGCGCGCCCAGGCGGGGTTGTTGAGCACTTTCGCGCCCAGTCCCTCGCCCTTCACGATCGATTGCGGCACCGTCCAGGTTGGGTTGAAGATCACCGCCTCGACCATTTCGGAGAGTTGCGGCGTGGCCGTGCGACCGGCCTTGCCCACCACAACGCGGTAATTCTTGATGATCCGGTCGTTGACCGTCAGCCGCAGCTGGTATTCGGGGACGTTGGTCAGCAGGTACTGCTTGCCCAGATCGCGCGCCAGCCAGCGCCAGCGATCCATATTGGCGCGGATCAGCTTGCGCTTGGCCGGATCGGTGGTCTTCGCCAGCTCGGTTTTGAGCCGCGCATAGTCGGGCGACACCGGGTTGAGCGCAGCCAGCGTGCCCGCGATATCGCCACTCTCGACCGCCTGTTCGAGCAGGCGATGCGACGGCAGGACATCGGGGTCGGGATCGACCACGAACCACTGGCGCCGCGCGTCCATCGGCGTGCGCCCGTCGCGCAGATCCTCGACCAGCCAGATGAAGATCTGGCTCGCGATGTCATTCAGCGCCGCGCCTTCGCCCGCGGCGATTGCAGCGGACAGCTCGGCACTGCGGTAATCGGCAGGCACCAGCCCCTCGGCTTCGACAGTGGGGATGAAGGCCAGCAGCTTTTTCGCCTGCGGCACGCTCCATTCGCGGACCATCACCGGCAATTGCTGGACCACTTCGCCCGAGCTCGTGCGGATGTCGTCGAAGCTGTCCTCGACGCTCGGCGGCGGCGCGCCCGTAGGAACGCCGGTTGTGTAATCGGGCAGTTTCTCGGTCACCTTCGCGGGTTCGGGCGGCAGCAGGTCTTCGGGCGCATTGTCCTGCGCCATTACCGAAGTTGCACACAGCGCCGCACCCATTGCGGAGCCGAAAATCAGACGGAAGCGTGTCATAAGTCCTACCAGATGCACCCCGCGCCCCTGTAGCGCGTATGGGGGGATATTAGTCCAATGCGCCAAGCTAATCCAATATCCCGGCTTTCGCAGTGCTGAATTACCGGTGACGGTTGCAGGATGCGCGGATAGAGCCGTGCGGTGACCCGCGACCATGTCCTGCTTCCTGTCTTCATGGCCGCGCTGGCGGTTGCCAGCCTGTCGCTGATGGATGCCTTCATGAAGAGCGCCGCACTGGCGGTAGGGGCGCTCACCGCCTCGTGGCTGCGGTCGGTAATCGGTACGGGAATTGCGCTGCCGCTATGGCTGGCGCGCGGCGGCCGCTGGCCGCAGCGGCATGTGCTCAGGCTGCATCTGCAGCGCTCGGTGGTCGCCACCTTCATGGCACTGGCCTTTTTCTATGCGCTTACCAAGCTACCGCTGGCGGAAGCGATCGCGATCAGTTTCATTGCCCCGCTGATCGCGCTCTATCTCGCGCGTTTCCTGCTGGGCGAAACCATTCGCCGCGAAGCGATCGCGGCGTCGCTGCTCGGTTTCGCGGGAACGCTGGTCATTGTCGGCGGCAAGATCGGGCAGGCCGATTTCGACCGCGACGCCGCGCTGGGGCTCGCCGCCATGCTCTTCTCGGCCATGCTCTATGCTTATGGGTTCATCCTTATCCGGCGCCAGTCGCAGGTTGCCGGCCCGGCCGAGATCGCCACCTTCCATTCGGGTGTTTCGGTGGTCCTGCTGGGCGTGGCCGCGCCGTTCGTGTTCGAAATGCCCGATAGAGCCACTTTGATCGATCTTGGCGCCGCCGCGGCGCTGACCGTGGCCGGGGCGATGGCATTTGCCTGGGCCTATGCCCGCGCCGAGGCGCAGGTACTGGTCCCGCTCGAATATTCGGGTTTCCTGTGGGCTTCACTGTTCGGCTGGCTGTTCTTTGCCGAACAGCTGACGCTGCCGACCGTGGTCGGTACGGCGATCATCATCGCATCGTGCTGGCTGGCGACCCGCAGGCCCCGCGCGGCAGCGATGCCCCAGCTGCCCTAGCGCGCCTGTTCGACTGTAGCGGCGCGAACCGGCTGGTCGGCAAAGGTGAAAGCGGCGGTAAAGCATCCCGCCACGCCCAATGCCACCGCGGTGACGGCGATCCGCAAGGACCGTCGAGACCTGTCGCCGGCATCGAAAAACGAAGGCATTCAAATTACTCCTCATGCGGCCCTGGTGCCGGTGCGGGGTCAACGCCCCGATTCTGGCACACCAAGCGCACAAATCGCGCAAGGGTTCCTGCGAATACGCGATGTTGCACCGCCGCACACTTGATTTTTGCGGCGTTCCGGCGCAGGTGCGCGGCACATTCTGCAGTCCCGGCCATTGGGCAGGTGACGGCTCTCAAAAGAAAGGATCAACGCGCGCATGACCCAGGTCGGTAAGGATACGCTCGGAACCCGCTCAACCCTCACCGTGAACGGCAAGGACTACGCTTATTATTCCTTCGCCAAGGCGGAAGAAAAGATCGGCGACGTGTCGAAGCTGCCCTTCAGTCTCAAGGTCCTGCTCGAGAACATGCTGCGCTTCGAGGACGGCGGCTTCACCGTCTCGACCGATGACGCGCAGGCGATCGCCGACTGGCAGAAGAACCCCGCGACCGGCAAGGAAATCCAGTACCGCCCCGCGCGTGTCCTGCTGCAGGATTTCACCGGCGTGCCCTGCGTGGTCGACCTCGCCGCGATGCGCGATGCGATTTCCAAGCTCGGCGGCGACACCGCCAAGATCAACCCGCAGGTTCCCGTGAACCTGGTGATCGACCACTCGGTCATGGTCGACGAGTTTGGCCATCCCAAGGCGTTCGAAAAGAACGTCGAGCTCGAATATGCCCGCAATGCCGAGCGTTACGACTTCCTCAAATGGGGTTCGAAGAGCTTCGAGAACTTCTCCGCCGTGCCCCCGGGCACCGGCATCTGCCATCAGGTGAACCTAGAATATATCGGCAAGGGCGTATGGTCGACCAACGACCCCGACGGTAACGCGGTCGCCTATCCCGACACCTGCGTCGGCACCGACAGCCACACCACCATGATCAACGGCCTCGGCGTGCTGGGCTGGGGTGTCGGCGGGATCGAAGCCGAAGCTGCCATGCTCGGCCAGCCGATCTCGATGCTGATCCCCGAAGTGGTCGGCTTCAAGCTGACCGGCGCGATGGCCGAAGGCGTCACCGCCACCGACCTCGTACTGACCTGCGTGCAGATGCTGCGCGAAGTCGGCGTGGTCGGGCGTTTCGTGGAATTCTACGGCGACGGCGTCGCCAATCTCAGCCTCGCCGACCGTGCGACGATCGCCAACATGGCCCCCGAATACGGCGCAACCTGCGGCTTCTTCGGTATCGACGAGAAGACGCTGGAATACATGCGCCTCACTGGCCGCGACGAAGAAACCATCGCGCTGGTCGAAGCCTATTCGAAAGAACAGGGCATGTGGTTCACGCCCGAGGCCGAGCCGGTCTTCACCAAGACGCTCGATCTCGACGTGTCCAAGGTCGTCCCCAGCCTCGCGGGCCCCAAGCGTCCGCAGGACCGCGTGGCGCTGCCGCAGGTCGACGAGCTGTTCAATTCGGATCTCGAGAAGATCTACAAGAAGAGCGCGCCGGTCCGCGTCGAAGTCGAAAACACGCATCACGATATCGGCGATGGCGACGTGGTCATTGCCGCGATCACCAGCTGCACCAACACCTCCAACCCCGATGTGCTGATCGCTGCGGGCCTCGTCGCCAAGAAGGCGCATGAAAAGGGTCTCAAGCCCAAGCCGTGGGTCAAGACCAGCCTCGCACCCGGTTCGCAGGTGGTCACCGACTATCTGGTCAAATCCGGCCTGCAGGAAGACCTCAACGCCATGGGCTTCGATCTTGTCGGCTATGGCTGCACCACCTGCATCGGCAACTCGGGCCCGCTCGCCCCGCCGATCAGCAAGGCGATCAACAATAACGACATCGTCGCCGCCAGCGTCCTGTCGGGCAATCGCAATTTCGAAGGCCGCGTGTCGCCCGACGTGCGCGCCAACTTCCTTGCCTCACCGCCGCTGGTGGTTGCCTATTCGATCCTCGGCACGGTGACCAAGGACATCACCGACACCCCGGTCGGCCAGGACCAGCAGGGCAATGACGTGATGCTTGCCGACATCTGGCCGAGCAATGCCGAAGTGCGCGAACATCGCGCCGCCAATATCGACCGCGAGATGTTCGTCACCCGCTATGCCGACGTCTACAAGGGCGACGAGCACTGGCAGGCGATCAATGTCGAAGCCAGCGACACCTATCGCTGGAATCCGACCAGCACCTATGTCGCCAGCCCGCCCTTCTTCGAAGACATGGAGATGACGCCTGCGCCGGTGACCGACATCACCGACGCGAAGCCGCTGGCGATTCTCGGCGATTCGGTCACCACCGACCACATCTCGCCCGCCGGTTCGATCAAGGAAGACAGCCCTGCGGGTTCCTATCTGCAGAGCCACCAGGTCGCCAAGCAGGACTTCAACTCCTACGGCTCGCGCCGCGGCAACCACGACGTGATGATGCGCGGCACCTTCGCCAACATCCGCATCAAGAACGAAATGGTCCCCGGGGTCGAAGGCGGCGTGACGACCTACAATGGCGAGCAGATGCCGATCTACGATGCGGCAATGAAGCACAAGGAAGACGGCACCCCGCTGGTGGTCGTTGCCGGCAAGGAATACGGTACCGGTTCGAGCCGCGACTGGGCGGCCAAGGGCACCATCCTGCTGGGCGTCAAGGCGGTCATGGTCGAAAGCTACGAGCGTATCCACCGCTCGAACCTGATCGGGATGGGCGTACTGCCGCTGCAGTTCAAGGATGGCGATACGCGCAACACGCTGGGCCTGACCGCGACCGACAGCTTCACGATCAAGGGCCTCGCCGATCTCAGCCCGAGCCAGGACGTTGAAGTCGAGGTGACCCGCGAGGATGGCTCGACCTTCAGCTTCACCGCGCTGTGCCGCATCGATACTGCGAACGAGATGGAATATTACCGCAATGGCGGCATCCTCCATTACGTCCTGCGCAAGCTCGCCGCGGCCTGATCCGACAGGTACGGTAGCGCTCCGGTAGCATGTCGGTCTTTGACCGCCTGTCACAGCTGCTGGGGCGCGCCGAACCCGATCCGCAGGCCGATCCCGCCATCATGCGCGCGATCGGCACTACGGTTCGCGAACGGCTGCTGGCCGACCCGCGCGTTGAACCGCGTGGCGGGGGGAAAGCCGACCTGTTCCTCATGCGCGGACTGCTGACACAGCAGCAATGCCGCAAGCTGATCGCGGTGATCGACAGCCGCATCCAGCCATCGGTGCTGTTTTCGGACAAGGCATCGCCGCGCGGACGCACCAGCTCGACCCACTTCTTCGCCAAAGACATGCCTGAAACGAAGACGCTGGCGCGCAAGATCGGCGCGGTCACCGGCATCGCGCCGGTCCATGCCGAGCCGCTACAAGGCCAGCGCTATCGCGAAGGCGAGGAATATCGCCACCACCGCGACCATTTCCGCCCTGACCGCCCGCATTGGCAGGTCGAGCGGCGACGCGGCGGGCAGCGCAGCTGGACCGCGATGGTCTATCTGAATGCGGTAGACAGCGGCGGCGAAACCGAGTTTCCCGAGCTCGACCTCAGGATCGTTCCCGAACCCGGCCTGCTGGTAATGTGGGACAATATGGACCGCAGCGGGCAGCCCAACCGCGCGACGCGGCATGCCGCGCTACCCGTTGGCGCGGGCACGAAATACGTCGTGACGCAGTGGTATCGGCAAGGCGAATGGAGCCTCAGCCAGCGCGGTTGAGCGCGATCGGCGTGGGCCTTAGGCCGCGCGTTTGATGCGGAATTTGCGGCGCCCGAGGATCGCCGCGGCGGCAAAGCCGAACAGCGCCATCATCGGCGGGGCGGGCACATCGGTGCCGCTGCTGCTGCCCGAGGTCGACGAACTGGTCGACGACGAAGTCGAGCTCGATGTCGAGGTGGAAGAGGAAGTCGAACTCGACGTGCTCGTCGAGGACGAGCTGCTCGTGCTGGTGGTGACGTTGCCGCTCGAAGTCGAGACCTCGCCGGTCGAGGTCGAGACGCTGCCGGTAGAAGTCGATACTTCGCCGGTGGAGGTGGAAACTTCGCCGGTGGAGGTCGAGATCGACCCGGTCGAGGTCGAGGTCGACGTGCCGCCGGTCGAGGTGGTCGTGGAGACGTCGACGATCACATCGGGCGTGTCGCCGCCGGTGGTGGTGGTCGAATTGACGATCACGCTGCCGCCGCCGCTCGATCCGGAAAAGAAGCCGCCAAAGAAACCGCCGCCGCCGAAGCCGCCGCCACCCGAAGTGCTGCTGCCGCCGATCGAGCGCGATGCGCCGCCACCGCGTACCGGCGCGGCTGCGGGCAGCGGCGGGACGGGAACGGGCGCCATCGCCTGGCGATAGACGGGCGGACAGATATTGTTCGGACTGTTGGCCGCTGCGGGCGAATCGGCGGGCACGCATTCGACCGGCCGCGGAATCGTCCGCGCCCGCGGCACGGTCGGCCGGGGTACGGCGCGCGGGGTCGCCTGCTTGACGTATTTGACCGCCTTCGACTTATATTGCGGATTGTCGGAGATCGGACGCTCGGCGACATGCACCGCACCGCCCGCAAGCAGCGCGCCACCCGCCGCGGTGGCCGAGAGTTTGGCGAGAGCTGACTTGACCGACATAACCATGACTTCCTGTTGCGACCGAGGAAAAGGGTTCTTTTTCCGTCCCTTACCACGATCCGGATGTACTCCGGCGAATCCCTTCCTCGGGGACGCGCCAATCTTTACGGTTCGCGGTACGCCTAGAAAGTAAATTTTTCGCCGAAATGCGAGCTTTGCGCAAGCCCCGTCCCGTTTCGGGACCGTCCAGCGGTGCTTTACTACCGCTGCGGTAACCTCATTTGTCGAACATACTTCCCTGCGGTGTGGAGGGCGGCGCCAGCCCCAGATGCAGCCAGCCGCCATCGTTGAGACAGCGCCCGCGCGCGGTCCGCGCGATCAGGCCGAGCTGGATGAGATAGGGCTCGATCACCTCCTCGACCGTGTCGCGCGGCTCGCTGAGACCCGCCGCGAGCGTTTCCACCCCGACCGGCCCGCCCTTGTAGGTGGTGGCGATCATGGTGAGATAGCGCCGGTCCATCGCATCGAGACCGAGGCCATCGACTTCGAGCCGGGTGAGCGCATCGTCGGCCACGCGGCTGGTCACCACCGCCTCGCCCAGCACGCTGGCGAAATCGCGCACTCGGCGCATCAGCCTGCCCGCCACGCGCGGCGTCCCGCGGCTGCGGCGGGCAATCTCGCGCGCGCCGCCCTCGTCGATCCCCATGCCGAGCAGCCCCGCACCGCGCGTAACGACGCGGAGCAGTTCGTCCTCGGTGTAGAAGTTCAGCCGCACGGGGATACCGAACCGGTCGCGCAGCGGCGTGGTCAGCAAGCCCTGCCGCGTGGTCGCGCCGACCAGCGTGAACGGCGGCAGGTCGATCCGCACGCTGCGCGCGGATGGCCCCTCGCCGATGATAATATCGAGCGCACGGTCTTCCATCGCCGGGTAAAGCACTTCCTCGACCACCGGATTGAGCCGGTGGATCTCGTCGATGAACAATACGTCATGCGGCTCGAGATTGGTCAGCAGCGCGGCGAGGTCGCCCGCCTTGGCGATCACCGGCCCGCTGGTGGCGCGAAAGCCGACGCCCAGTTCCTTGGCAACGATCTGCGCCAGCGTGGTCTTGCCGAGACCGGGCGGGCCGAAAAACAGCACATGGTCCATCGCCTCGCCGCGGCCCTTCGCGGCCTCGACGAACACGCGCAGATTCTCGCGCGCTGCCTTTTGCCCGACGAATTCGGCAAGGCTCTTGGGTCGCAGCGCGGCATCGGGGTCTTCTGCCTGGCGCTCGGGGGAGTGGATGGGGACGGGTTCGGTCACACCACCTCCTTACCGTCATGCTGAACTTGTTTCAGCATCCAACGCGCGGCAATCACCGGAGCATGCCGATCGAACGCGAACCCTGCGTCTACATCCTCGCGAGCCAGTCGCGTGGAACGCTGTATATCGGCGTGACGAGCAGCCTCATCCAACGGCTCTACCAGCACCGCCAAGGCATCACCGGCGGTTTCACCAGCCGCTACGGAGTCCACCGTTTGGTCCGCTTCGAGGTGTTCGGCGACATGGAGCTTGCGATCATGCGCGAGAAACAATTGAAGCGTTGGCACCGTCAATGGAAAATCAATCTGGTCGAACGAGACAATCCGCATTGGGTCGATCTTGCGATCGACCTTGGGTTTGATCCGCCTGCTCCGAGCAGGGCGAAAGATGGATCCTGAAACGAGTTCAGGATGACGGAGGCTTGAGGTTTCCTCTCTCCTCAAAACGGGTTCACCGTATAACCCGCCTGCTGCAATTGCGCGTGGGCGGTCATGGCGGAGAGCGCGAGTTCGACGCCCGGGATGAGATCCGCCTCGGCCACGCCATGCGCCGCCGCGCTCTGGCCGCAGACGATGAAGCGCACGCCGTAGTCGAGCAGCTGCGTGACCATGTAGTGCGAGCCATTGCCTGCCTCATCGTCGCGCAGATCGTGGACCGCCTTGCCATGCACGACCACCGCGACCCGCATGTTCGCCGGGTCGACCGCGTGCGAGGCATGCATGTTGATGAAGCGTGCGGCGCTTTCGAACCCGCGGTTGCGCGTGCCTGCATCGGCCTGTTCGGCGACATCGAAGGCAATCGCGAACTCGGTATCGGGAGCGAAGGTGTCGATGCCTTCGACCGGGGCGTGGGCACCGAACTCCTCGAAGATCGGCCCAGTGCGAAACGCGCTCATGTCCTGTGCGCCCGCCGCGCTCGCGAGCAGCGCGCCCGCGGCCGCCAGTATCGTGAAGCGTATCGCCGTCATCGTCATCCTGCCGCCTTCTTCAATGCCACGCGGATCAACTCGCCCTCGCCCGCCCCCTCGCCCAGTTCGCCCTGCGCCGCGGCGACCGCGCGCGCGGCGACTGCAGGCTTGAAGCCGAGGTTCTCCAGCGCGCTCACCGCATCGGCACTGGCGCCGCCCGCCGGAGTTGCGCCTAGGACAGTGCCCGCCGTACCGCCACCCGGCAGCGCGCCCGCCTTGTCCTTCAATTCATTGACGATCCGCCCCGCCAGCTTCGGCCCGACCCCGTTGGCGCGCGCGACCGTGGCCGCATCGCCCTGCGCGCAGGCCTGCTGCACTTCGCCGATCGACAGCGCCGAGAGGATCGCCAGCGCGACCTTGCTACCCACGCCCTGCACCTGCGTCAGCAGGCGAAACCAGTCGCGCTCCGCCGCCTCGGCAAAACCGAGCAGGCGCATGTCGTTCTCGCTCACCTGCAGATCGGTAAAGACGGTGCAGGCTTCGCCCACCTCGCCCAGCGCGGCGAGCGTCTTGGACGAGCAATGCACCAGATAGCCCACGCCCGCGACATCGATCACCGCCCAGTCGGTGCCGGTTTCGTCGAGCAGGCCCTTCAGCTTCGCAATCATGGTTTGTTCTTGGGCGTCAAGAAGGATTTGGTCCAGCGAGAATGGACAGGCGCCCACAGTTGCGGGCATGAGACGAGGCATGAGCTGGAATACATTCGGACGGACGCTGCGCTTCACCACCTGGGGCGAGAGCCACGGTCCCGCGATCGGGGCGGTGGTCGACGGGTGCCCGCCGGGGCTGGCATTGGCCGAGGAAGACATCCAGCCCTTCCTCGATGCGCGCAAGCCGGGGCAGAACAAGTTCACCACGCAGCGCAAGGAACCCGATGCGGTGCGGATCCTGTCGGGCGTGTTCCAAGGCACCACCACCGGCACGCCGATTTCGCTGCTGATCGAGAACACCGACCAGCGCTCGAAAGATTATTCCGAGATCGCCAATAGCTACCGCCCCGGCCACGCCGATTACGCCTATGATGCGAAATACGGGCTGCGCGACTATCGCGGTGGCGGGCGCAGCTCGGCCCGCGAAACCGCGATGCGCGTGGCTGCGGGCGCGGTGGCGAGGCGGGTGATCCCCGAGGTTTCGATACTCGCCTATGTCGCCGAAATCGGCGGCGATGCGATGGACCCCGCGAATTTCGATGCCGACGAGATCGCGCGCAATCCCTTCTGGTGCCCCGATGCGGCCGCCGCGAAACGCTGGGAGGCGCTGGTCGACGAGGCACGCAAGGCGGGGTCCTCGCTGGGCGCGGTGGTCGAATGCGTCGCCACCGGTGTGCCCGCCGGATGGGGCGCACCGATCTATGCCAAGCTCGACAGCGATCTGGCGGCGGGGATGATGAGCATCAATGCGGTCAAGGGCGTCGAGATCGGCGACGGCTTCGGCGCGGCGCGTCTGACCGGCGAACAGAACGCCGACCCGATGCAGCCGGGCAATGACGGCCCGCGCTTCGCCGCCAACCACGCCGGGGGGATCGCCGGGGGCATTTCGACCGGCCAGCCGGTCACCTGCCGCGTCGCGTTCAAGCCAACCAGTTCGATCCTCACGCCCGTGGACAGTATCACACGCGGCGGCGAGGCGACCGAAGTGCGCACCAAGGGGCGGCACGACCCCTGCGTCGGCATCCGCGGTACCCCGGTGGTCGAAGCGATGATGGCGCTGGTTCTGGCCGACCACAAGCTGCTGCACCGGGCGCAATGCGGATAAGGCGCCTTGGCGAGCCAATACCGCAAATCCATTGTTCTGCCCGAACAAGCCGCTAGGGACACCCTGTGACACCCGGCAAGCATCCCCAGGAAGAGGAACGGCTGCGCGAACTGCGCCGCTATGGCATCCTCGATACCGAGCGCGAGCGCGATTTCGACGAGATCGTCGAACTGGCTTCCGAACTGTGCGGCAAGGCGGTCTCGGTGGTGAATTTCATCGATGACGACCGCCAGTGGTTCAAGGCCGAAGTCGGCCTCGGCGTGCGCTCGACCCCGCTCGACACCAGCTTGTGCGGTCATGTGATCCTGCAGGACGATTTCGTCGAGATCCCCGACACGCTGGCCGATCCGCGCATGGCGGACAATCCGCTGTGCACCGAGGAGCCGGGATTCCGTTTCTACGCGGGCGCGGTGCTCAAGGGCGCGAACGGCCTGCCGCTGGGCACGCTCTGCATGCTCGATCACAGTCCCGGCACGCTCAACGATACCCAGCGCCGCGTGCTGAAGGTCCTCGCACGGCAGGTGATGCGCGAACTCGACCTGCGGCTGTCACTGGAACGCGAGACCGCACTGCGCCGCGAGATCGACCACCGGGTCAAGAACTCGCTCGCTTCGCTGGGGGCGATCCTCGCGATGCAGGCGCGGCGGTCGGACGACCCCGCAGTGCGCGCAGTGCTCGAGGAAGCCGGCGGGCGCGTCCGCGCGCTTGCCTCGCTGCATGCCGAACTGCACGGCTTCGACGATGGCCGCAGCGTCGATATCTCGTCGCTGTTCAACCGGGTCGAAACCGATTTCCGCCAATTGCTGCCCAAGGGCATCCAGCTTGCCATCACGGTCAAGGGCGACCGGGCCAGCGCCGAGCTCGCCAATGCGCTGCTGCTGACAGTCAACGAATTCGTCTCCAACGCGCTCAAGCACGGGTTTCCCGATGGCACGGGGACGATTGCAGCGCGGATCGCGGTCAATACCGAAGGCTGGTCGCTGGTGTGCAGCGACAATGGCGGCGCCGATGCCGAAGCGGCCGATCGCGCAGCGGCGGGAGCGGGTCTGGGTACGCGCGTGATCGCCTCGCTCGCCCATTCGATCGGCGCGCAACCTGCCTGGCGCGCGGTCGATGGCGGGATGCAGCTGACCCTGCGCGGCGAGCGTCAGGACGACAGCTGAGCCGCGCGTCGAAGCTTTCGCAGCCGGAAAACATCGTTCCACGCCTGTGATAGAAAATTCCGATGCTCGCAATCGCAACATATCGCTTTTGTGCATCGCAACAATGCCTATCTGACAATCTCGAGTTTCAACCCGAACAACGGAGTACACCCATGGGTATCATCGGATCGCAGATCAAACCGTTCACCGCCACCGCCTTTCAGGCCGGCAAGGACTTTTTCGAAGTCACCGACGAGGACGTAAAGGGCAAGTGGGCCATTTTCTTCTTCTACCCGGCCGACTTCACTTTCGTATGCCCGACCGAGCTCGAAGACCTCGGCGAGCAGTATGCGATGCTCCAGAAGATGGACGTCGAAGTCTATGGCGTGTCGACCGACACCCATTTCAGCCACAAGGCATGGCACGACACCTCGGAAAAGATCGGCAAGCTGCAGTTCCCCTTCCTAGGTGACCAGAACCACGTCCTCGCGCGCAACTTCGACGTGCTGCGTGAAGGCGTCGGCCTTGCCGACCGGGCGACCTTCGTCGTCGATCCCGATGGCGTGATCCAGATCATGGAACAGACCTGCGAAGGCGTCGGCCGCAATGCCAACGAACTCGCGCGCAAGATCAAGGCCGCACAGTACGTCCGCGCCAACCCCGGCCAGGTCTGCCCGGCAGCCTGGGAAGAAGGCAGCGACACGCTGGCTCCCTCGCTCGACCTCGTCGGCAAGATCTAGGCGTTAAGCCAAGCGAAAGATCGGGCGTCCTAGCGGCGCCCGCACAAGAGCCCGGGATTCGTCCCGGGTCACTGGAAGGCCCGGGGCACCCCCCTCCCCCCGCCCCGGGCCTTTTTCCTCCCGAATTTTCGAATGTCCGTTTCCCTTCCCGCCCGGAGTCCGCCCATGCTCGACGCAACGATGACCCAGCAACTCAAGACCTATCTCGCCAATCTGCGCGAGCCGGTCGAGCTCGTCGCCTCGCTCGGCGATGACGACAAGAGCGCGCAGACCCGCGAACTGCTCGAGGAAATTTCCGCGCTGCACGATCTCGTCAGCGCGAGCTTCGATGGTACCGACGAGCGCAAGCCAAGCTTCGTGATCCGTCGCGGCAGCGATGCGGAGAAATGGGTCCGGTTCGCCGGGCTGCCGATGGGGCACGAGTTCACCTCGCTGGTGCTCGCGCTGCTGTGGGCCGGCGGCCATCCGCCCAAGGTCGATGCCGACCTGCTCGAACAGGTCCGCGGGCTGGAGGGCGATTTCAATTTCGAGATGTATTTCTCGCTGTCGTGCCACAACTGCCCCGACGTGGTGCAGGCGCTGACGCTGATGGCACTGGAAAACTCGCGCATCACTGCCACGCTGATCGAGGGCGGCACCTTCCAGGACGAGGTCGAGCGCCGCGATATCATGGCGGTGCCCGCGACCTTCCTCAACGGCGAACCCTTCTATAACGGCAAGCTCGAACTGGCCGAAATCCTCGCCAAGATCGACAAGGGCAGCGAAGCCAAGGCAGCCGAAAAACTGGCCGCCAAGGACCCGTTCGAAGTGCTGGTAGTGGGCGGCGGTCCAGCCGGCGCGGCGACCGCGATCTACACCGCGCGCAAGGGTTTCCGCACCGGCATCGCCGCCGAACGCTTCGGCGGCCAGCTGCACGATACGCTCGGCATCGAGAACCTGCCCGGCACGCCCTATACCGAAGGACCCAAGCTGGCGGGCGAGCTCAAGCGCCATGTGGGCGAATACGACATCGATGTGATGGACCTCGCGCGCGCGGTGAAGCTGGTGCCTGCCAAGCAGGAAGGCGGCCTGCACACGGTCGAACTGGGCAATGGCGCGCGCCTGAAAGCACGCAGCCTGATCCTCGCGACCGGTGCGCGCTGGCGCAATCTCGGCGTGCCCGGCGAAGCCGAGTATCGCAACAAGGGCGTCGCCTATTGCCCGCATTGCGACGGTCCGCTGTTCAAGGGCAAGCGCATCGCGGTCATCGGCGGCGGCAATTCGGGCGTCGAAGCGGCGATCGACCTGGCCAAGATCGTCGGCCATGTGACGCTGGTCGAATATGACGACAAGCTGCGCGCCGACGAAGTGCTGCAGGCCAAGCTGCGCAGCATGGACAATGTCGAGATCGTCACCAGCGGCCAGACCACCGAGATCACCGGCCGTGACGGCAAGGTCGACGGGATGATCGTCAAGGACCGCGCAAGCGGCGATGAACGCCGTATCGAGCTCGAAGGCGTGTTCATCCAGATCGGTCTCGTGCCCAATACCGAGTGGCTGCAGGACAGCGGGCTCGAGCTGACCAAGCATGGCGAGATCGCCACCGACGAGGAAGGCCGCAGCAATCTGCCCGGTATCTTCGGCGCGGGCGATGTGACCGATGTGCCGTACAAGCAGATCGTGGTGGCAATGGGGGAAGGTTCGAAAGCGGGCCTGTCCGCTTTCGACTACCTGATCCGCACCGAACCGGTCGAGGACATCGCGCAAGCGGCCTAGACTTCTGCCTTTCCCCTCCCTGACTTGCGAATATATAGAATTGAAGTAGTATTCGTGAGCTGGGAGGGGGCGAATTGACGAATAATAGAAAGTTTATATCGGCTTTGGCCGTGACGGCACTTGTCGCATCCTGCACTGGTTCTGGGGATGACGGGCGTGGTCCAGCTAGTGGACCGGTAGAAACGCCGACGCCCGTCCCCACGCCGCCACCTCCACCACCACCACCTCCTCCTCCGCCACCTCCACCGCCGCTGCCGCCGCCTCCACCGCCGCCAGTTCCCGATCCGCCACCCTCACCGACACCCACGTGGACGGCCTCGCCGGACCTGCCGCCCCGCACAGGCTCACAGCCTGCCCACATCGAGCCGATTGTCGCGGGAAGTTCCGGATACGATAGCTACGCGATGCTGGTGCAGGCCCATTCGGAGGCCGCAAACTGGCTCACCGGAGGCGACAGCGGCACGCTGACGGAAGAAGGGCTGCAGTCGATCCTGGGGGCGTGCGAGGAATTGAATGTCCGCCCCCGCGCTTGTGCTTCCAGAATTGTCAATCGCACCCGTCCCTTCGAGACCATGCGCGATGATGCAGCGGCAGAGGCAGCACTGCTCTTGCGGGAATGCAGCGCATCCCAAACTCTCGGGGAATGCCGGCAGGATATCGAGGACGCCCGGTACGTCCGGGACCAGAACATCGGCCTAGCCGAACCGTCCACTCTCCAGATGCGCCAGTCCGAGCGGATTGATTGGCTGGTGTCGATAAAATCGACCGATCTCGGGTTCGATCCGGGTCGGCGCAACATCACCGTGCCCTCTCCTACCGAGGCCGATCCTGACCGCCGCGCACGCGTCGAAAACGCAGTTGTCTATACCGAGAACACCTGTTTCGTTCTGGAATACGACCCGCAGGAATTCGACGTGGCGGCAGATCGCAGCTGCCCGGAATACCGGGGTGGTTCCATTCCCTACATTGCCAAGTGGAAGGTGAAGCCGCTGAAATCGGGTGAGCGGCAAATCTCCATCAGTGCGGTGTATGTGCGCGATGGCCGCGAATTCGGCACCGCAACGGTCCCGCCCAGCCCGTTCAAGATTGAGGTGGAAGATTGGAAAATAGCGTGGATCAAGGATCTTGAACTGTGGCAGCAGCTCCTCGCCGCAGTCGGACTGATACTTACCACGGTAATGGGGTGGAAAATCTGGCAGCTGTTTCGGGGACGGAATAAATCCGGTCCAGGCGAGGCATAACGGGCCGTCCCGTGCTTCGCGCGCCTCGACGAGTGATCGCACAAGCCAATCAATTCGACGCAATTAATCGATTGGACGAATTACAGGGATTGGCCCATTCCTCCATCTGTAAGATTTTCCGAGTCTAGATGGAGAGATGAACGATGGACGCTAAAACCGGTGAGATGAGTGGCTGCCCCTTCAGTGGCAACGGGGGCACGCGTGACCTCCTCGGTCGCAACAATCGCGACTGGTGGCCCGACCAGCTGCAGATCGAAATCCTCCAGACGGGTGGTCGCAATCCCGACCCGATGGGCGACGATTTCGACTATTGCGAAGCCTTCAACGCGCTCGACTATGCTGCGGTGAAGCGCGATCTGACCGCGCTGATGACCGACAGCCAGGAATGGTGGCCGGCGGATTACGGGCACTATGGCCCGTTCTTCATCCGCATGGCGTGGCACGCGGCGGGTACCTACCGCACCGGCGACGGCCGCGGCGGCGCCTCGAGCGGGCAGCAGCGCTTCGCCCCGCTCAACAGCTGGCCCGACAATGGCAATCTCGACAAGGCCCGGCGCCTGCTGTGGCCGATCAAGCAGAAATACGGCAAGCACCTCAGCTGGGCCGACCTGTTCGTGCTCACCGGCAATGTCGCGATCGAATCGATGGGCGGGCCGGTGTTCGGCTTCGGCGGCGGCCGCAAGGACGTGTTCGAACCCGAACTGGTCTATTGGGGCTCGGAAGAAAAGTGGGTCGACGAGGGCGTCGAGACGCGCATCATCCCCGATGAGGGCAAGGCGCTCGAAAACCCGCTCGCGGCGATCCAGATGGGCCTGATCTACGTCAATCCCGAAGGCCCGGGCGGCAATCCGCACGATGCCGAGGGCATGGCGCGCGACATGCGCGAAACCTTCGCCCGCATGGCAATGAACGACGAGGAAACCGTCGCGCTGACCGCAGGCGGCCACGCCTTCGGTAAGTGCCACGGCGCAGCCCCGTCGGACACGTTCGGCACCGGTCCCGAAGGCGAAGGCCTGCACTCGATGGGCTTCGGCTGGCTGACCGACCCCGAGGAAATCGGCAAGGGTCACATCACCACGTCGGGTATCGAAGGGGCCTGGACCCCCAACCCGACGCAGTGGGGCAATGACTATTTCCGCCTGCTGTTCAAATATGACTACGAGCTCACCCAGAGCCCGGCAGGCGCGAACCAGTGGACCCCGATCAACCCCGAGCCGGAGGACATGGCGCCTGACGCGCGGGACCCGAACAAGAAGGTCCCGACGATCATGACCACCGCCGACATGGCGCTCAAGCGCGACCCCGAATATCGCAAGATTTCGGAACGCTTCCGCGACGACCAGGCGGCGCTCGACGATGCCTTTGCCCGCGCGTGGTTCAAGCTGACCCACCGCGACATGGGCCCCAAGGTCCGTTACCTGGGTCCCGACGTCCCTGCCGAAGAAATGATCTGGCAGGACCCGGTCCCCGCCGGAACCACGCCTTCGGACAGCGCAGTGGCCGAGTTCAAGAAGGCCGTGCTGGACAGCGGGCTGAGCGTTCGCGAACTGGTCAAGGCAGCCTGGGCTTCGGCTTCGACCTATCGCAATTCGGACCATCGCGGCGGCGCCAACGGCGCGCACATCCGCTTCGATGAGCTGAGGAACTGGAAGGTCAACGATCCCGAGGAACTGAGCAAGGTGCTGGCCAAGCTCGACGAGCTGCGCGGCGATATCTCGATGGCCGACGCCATCGTGCTCGGCGGCGCGGCGGCGATCGAGAAGGCGGCCAAGGACGGCGGCTTCGACATCACCGTACCGGTTACCACCGGCCGCGGCGATGCCCGTGAAGACCAGTTCGATGCCGAAAGCTGGGAGCCGCTTGAGCCCTTCGCCGATGGCTTCCGCAACTATCTCAAGACCAAGGCCGAGGTGAAAACCGAGGACATGCTGGTCGACCGGGCGCACCTGCTCGGCCTGTCGATGCCCGAAATGACCGTGCTAGTCGGCGGCATGCGCGCGCTGGGCGCAGTGTCCAAGCACACGCAGCACGGCAACGACGTCGGCGTGCTGACCGATCGCCCCGGCGTGTTGTCGAACGACTTCTTCGTCAACCTGCTTCACATGGGCACGGTCTGGGAAGTGATCGACGAGAGCGGCGACGAGGAATTCGTTGGCAAGTGCCGGCTCAAGGGCGATGTCAAATGGCACGCCACCCGCACCGACCTCGTCTTCGGCGCGAACTCGCAACTGCGCGCCGTCGCCGAAGTCTATGCCGAGAACGGGCACGAACGGAAGTTCGTCGACGATTTCGTCGCCGCCTGGACCAAGGTCATGGACGCCGATCGCTTTGACATCATGTATCAGAAGTATCATAATTGATGGACAGACGGCCTGGCTGGTCGTCCACCGAGAGCCCCCGACCACGTGTCGGGGGCTTTTTTGTTGTCTTCTCACCAACTTGCCCGCGAATCGGCGCGAGTAGGTGAACGGAACCGAGCGCGGTCTGAAGGCAGCCGAGGCGGGCGCAAGCGGCCCAATGCCATTACGAACTACCAAACTACCCAGCTATTTCGTGACTCTGGCGCACAAATTGTCACATTTCCTGGGTCGTCGCCCCTTGCGGCCGTCGGCCCTGGACCGTCCGATCAGCGTTCGCGCTTGAGGACGATATATAACGCGCCGTCTCCGCCATGGCGCTGGTGCGCGCGGCGCACGGCGGCGATGGCGGAATGATGGCTCGAGGCGGCCAGCCAGTCGAGCACCTTGGCGCGGATTGCACCGCGCCGCGACGCGCGGTCTGCCGCTTCGACCGGACGCGCTTTCCCTGTCACCAGCAGGATCGTGCGCGCGCCGATGGCCCGGGCCTGCGCCACCCCGCTCATCAGGCGGTCGTAGGCAGCGTCGAGATTGTGGCCATGCAGGTCGAGCGTGAGTTCGGGTTGGAGGGTCCCCGATTTGAGCCGCCGGTCCCAATGCGAATCGAGCCCGCGGTCCTGCACCGCGACCGGTTTGGGCGGCGCTATCGGCGCGGGCCGGGGTGGCGGCACGGGAGCGCGCCTGACCGGCTTGGGGGGCGCGGGCGGCTTGGGCGCGACAACCGCTTTCGGCTGCACCGGTTTGCGCGGATGCAGCGGAGCCACGGTAGCAGCCAGTTTTTCCCACGCCTCCGCCTCTTCGGAAGATAAACCGCGCGGGGAACTCACCGGCGCGATTCAAGGCGGTCGAGCGTGCCGCGTGGCAGAAGCACCAGCGCCGACCCGCGCGCGCTCATGCCGCCCGCGATCTCGCGCGCATCGGCGCCATTGCCCCAGAAGGTATCGAAGCGGTTGGCGCCCTTGATCGCCCCGCCCGTATCCTGCGCGATCCACAGGCCGTCGGCGACGCCGCGATCCATGTCGAGGAAGACCGGCGCGCCGTAGGGGACGAACAGCGGATCGACCGCGACCGAGGCTTCGCGCCGCACGGGCACGCCAAGCGAACCCAGCGGGCCGTCGGTGTTGAGTTCGCGGAAGAATATCCAGCTCTTGTTGAGCCGCATGATGTCGCGTCCGTCGGCGGGATTGTCGCGGATATATTCAATGATGCCCTGCATCGAGGTGGCATAGGGTGTGCCCTCGCCGATCATCCCGCGTTCGCGCATGACGCGCCCGATGCCGACATATTCGCGCCCGTTCTGCGCCGCATAGCCGATCCGCATCAGCTCGCCGTCGGGCAGGCGAACCAACCCCGAACCCTGGATCTGGAGGAAGAAGAATTCGACCGGATCGGCGGCCCAGGCGATCTCCAGCCCGCGATTGGCCAGCGCGCCGAGCTCGATCTGGGTGCGGTCGTAGAACAGCACGAACTTGCCGCTGGCATCATACCGACCCAGCGGCGGCCGGCCGGTGCGTTCGCTTTCGGGCATGTCTTCGGGCCATGCGCGGACGAGTTCGGGCGGCGGGGCATAGATCGGCACGTCATAGCCGGGCGCGCGGGTGCGGCTGCCGCGAATCTCGGGTTCGAAATAGCCGGTGGCGAAGGCCGCGCCATCGCCGACCCGTGCGGTTTCGAAATAGCTGGTGAAGAAGCGCCGCGCATCGGACACCGGCCAGCTTGTGGCGGCCTCGCAGGCCGGGCGCCAGTCCTCGGCGAAAGTCAGCCCGCTCTGATCCTCGCGCGTGAGCACGGCCGGGCAGGATTCGAGGAAGGACACGAGCGCGGTGCCTGCATCATCGGCCGTAATTCCCAGCGCATCGACATCGACCCCGCGCACCAGCGGCGAAAAGGCGGCGCTGGATACGGTGCCCGGCGGCAGCGGAACCGCCACTTTGGGCGCGGTGTCGGGCACCATGCGCACGCAGGCGGCCAACATCATGGTTGCCACGATCACCAGCAGATAGCGCATTATCCCTCCCCGGGTTGCGCGGAGCGTCAACCCTCGTCGGTCTCGTCGAGGATCCAGTTGGGATTGGCAGCACCGACATGGCGACTGAAAGTCCACACGTCGCGGCTTTCGATCGCATCGTCGAGCGAACCGGCGATGACGGTGCCGTCGCTGTCGCGTGTCACGGCAGCGATATCGGCGACAAACAATACCGCGATGCGCGCGGTACGGCCATCGAGTTCGGCCGACCGCACGGTCGCGTCCTCGATCCGGATGAGGCGGTTGTCGAGCGTTTCGCCCGCTGCCTCGCGCGCGTCGATCGCACCGGCGAAGCTGTCATAGACATCGTCATCGGTCAGCTGGCGCAGCGTGTCCTTGTCGCCCTTCCAGAAGGCTTCGAGGATCACGCCATAAGCGCTCTTCGCCCCGTCGAGGAAGCCGAGCAGGTCGAAACCCGGTTCGGCGGCGGCAATCGCGCGGATGCCCGCTTCATTGGCCGGGGCGCGGTTGTCGCCCGCGCGCAGCACCACCGGCTGACGGACCGCGCGCGGCGCATTGTCTGCCTGCGGCGGGGTATCGCTGCGTTCGAAGCGGTGCGGAATCGCCTCTTCCTCGTGCTCCGACCGGCGGCCGAGCACCGAATAGAGCCGCAGCCCGAGAAAGGCGGCGATCATGGCGAGGATGACGATCTCGGTGATCACGGTAATAACCTGCTTCCCAACTTCATTCCGGCGGCAACGCCCCCGGCAGTCCAACATTTGTCCTGCCCTAGATAGGAAAGAAATACAAACCGACAATGGTCCTGCGATGAACGGGAGCCCGCGCTGCGCGCGGTCGCGGGCTGCGGATTGCTACGCGCGCCCGACAGTGCTAGTCGCGCGCACCGACGGTCCGGCGCGGCCCGTGGCAGCGCACGCGACCAGCAAAATCGGATAATTGGAAAGCGAATTCTCATGGCCGACGAAGGCGACGTTCTCACCGACCTCAACATGGATCCCGCAGCCGGCGCCAACGGGGCCGACACGCAGCCCAGCGCGGGCGTGATCTCGCAATATATCAAGGACCTTTCGGTCGAGAATCCCAACGCCCCGGCCTGCTTCCAGTGGACCGAGCAGCCGCAGCTCGACGTGCAGGTCAATATCGCCGCCGACAAGGTCGCCGACGATGTCCATGAAGTCACGCTCAAGGTGACCTGCACCGCCAAGACCAGCCAGGGCAATCTCTACCTCATCGACCTCGACTATTGCGGGTTGATGGGCATGCGCAACCTGCCCGACGAGCACGCTCATGCGTTCCTGTTCGCCGAAGCGCCGCGCATCCTGTTCCCCTTCGCCCGCCGCGTCATCGCCGATGCCAGCCGCGATGCGGGCTTCCCGCCGCTGATGCTCGATCCGATGGATTTCGGCGCGCTCTACCAGCAGCAGCTGGCCGCGCGCGCACAGGAACAGCAGCAGGGCGAAGGCGCGGTCCCGCCCGCCGGCGAGGCGTAAGGCGCTGAACCGCGGCAGGGTCTCTGACGCGTGAGCCTGCTCAAGAACGTCGGGACGATCGGCGGGCTGACCGCGGTCAGCCGCGTGTTCGGCTTTGTGCGCGACATTCTGGTCGCGCGCGTGCTGGGCGCAACGCCGATGGGCGATGCCTGGCAGCTCGCGTTCATGCTGCCCAACATCTTTCGCCGGCTGTTCGCCGAGGGCGCCTTCGCCAGTGCCTTCGTACCGCTGTTCAACCGGCGCATGGTCGAGGGGCAAAGCGAAGCGCAGCGCTTTGCCGAAAGCGTGCTGTCGATCCTGCTGCCGACCCTAATCGTGTTCGGCGCGATCGCGATGATGGTGATGCCTTGGGTGGTCGCCTATTTCGCGCCCGAAGGGCTCGAACGCGATCCCGAAGCGCTGCCGATCGCGGTGATGATGGCGCAGATCACCTTTCCCTATCTGCTGTTCATGAGCCTCGCGACGCTGGTCGCCGCGGTGCTCAATTCGCTCTCGCGCTTTGCCGCGGCGGCGGCGGCACCGATCCTGCTCAACCTCTGCCTGATCGCCGCGTTGCTCTATGGCGCCTCGCTCGGCGACAGCGTGATGGCGCGGCGCGAAACCGCCTTCTGGCAATCGGTCGCGCTCAGCGCCTCGGGGCTGCTCCAGCTGGTCTGGCTGTCGTTCTGGATGCGCCGCGCGGGCTTTCGCATCCGCATGGTCTTGCCGCGCGTGTCGCCGGGGGTGAAGGAGCTGGGCATATTGATCGTGCCTGCAGTGTTCGGCGCGGGGATCTACCAGATCAGCCGGTTCGTCGACCTGTTCTTCCTCTCCACGCTGCAGGTCGGCAGCTATACCTACCTCGCGATGGCCGACCGCTGGAACCAGCTGCCGCTGGGCATCATCGGCATCGCGCTGGGCACCGCGATCCTGCCCGCGCTGTCGCGTTTTCTCGCGCGCTCCGAGGATGCCGAGGCGCAGCGCCTGCAATCGAATGCGATCGAGCTGGCGATGCTGCTGACCGTGCCCGCCGCGGTCGCGCTGTTCGTCGCGGGAAGCGCCTTCACGCGCGTGTTCTTCGCCGGCGGCGCGTTCAGCGTGGAAGACGCGATGATTACCGGCACGGTGGTCAGCGGGCTGGTCATCGGGCTGCCCGCCTATGTGCTGGTCAAGGTGCTGACGCCCAATTTCTTCGCCCGCAAGGACACCCGCACCCCGGTTTTCACCGCTGCGGTCTCGCTGGTGATTACGGTGGGGCTCAACATCCTGCTGGTCCCGCGGCTGGGCGTGCTGGCGCTGGCAATAGCGGGGTCGATCGGGGCGTGGTGCAATGTCGCGCTGCTTTATGCGATCCTTGCCCGGCGCGGATATTTCCGCCTGCCGCCGCGGATTGCGGGGCGCATCGTGCGGATCGTGATCGCCGCGCTGGCGATGGGGGCGGCGCTGTGGCTGCTGATGGACCCGCTCGATCCGTGGTTCGACGGCACGGTGCTCGAACGCACCGGCGGGATTGCCGCGGTGACATTGACGGGCAGCGCGGTCTACGGCATCGCGGCCTTCCTTCTGGGGGTCCTCGACCGGGATACGATCGCCCGGCTGCTGCGCCGCCAGACCTGAACTTGATTGAGAGAATTCATGCGCCCTGAAATGCGGGTAGTCTCCGGCATCCAGCCCACCGGCAATCTCCACCTCGGGAATTACCTCGGGGCGATCCGCAATTGGGTGCGCATGCAGGACGAGATGAAGGACGGCGAACAATGCCTGTTCTTCCTCGCCGATCTGCACGCCATTTCGATGCCGCACACCCCGGCCGAGTTGCACAAGGCCACGCTCGAAATGGCTGCGGCGGTCGTTGCCTGCGGGATCGACCCGCAGCGCAGCGTATTGTTCAACCAGGCGCAGGTGCCCGCGCATGCCGAACTGCAATGGCTGCTCAACGGCACCGCGCGGATGGGCTGGCTCAACCGCATGACGCAGTGGAAGGACAAGGCAGGCAAGAACCGCGAAGGCCAGTCGGTCGCGCTGTTCGGCTATCCCGTGCTGCAGGCCGCCGACGTCCTGCTCTACCAGACCACGCATGTGCCGGTGGGCGAAGACCAGAAACAGCATCTCGAGCTGGCGCGCGACATTGCGCAGAAGTTCAACAACGATTTCGCCAGCGAAGATGCGCCGGTCTTTACCCTGCCCGAAGCGATCACCCCGCCGCAGGCTGCGAGGATCATGAGCCTGCGCGACGGGTCGAAGAAGATGAGCAAGTCCGACCCCTCCGAAATGAGCCGGATCGAGCTGGCCGACGACGCCGACACGGTGATGAAGAAGGTCAAGAAGGCCAAGACCGACCCCGAACCGCTGCCGAGCGAGGCCAAGGGCCTGGTCGGCCGGCCCGAAGCGCTGAACCTGGTGACCATCTATGCCGCAGTCACCGATAAGACGGTCGATGCGGTGCTGGGCGAGTTCGGCGGCGAGGGCTTTGGCAAGTTCAAGCCCGCGCTGGGCGAATTGCTGGTCGAGACGCTGCGCCCGATCTCGACGCGCTTCAACGAGCTGCTCGGCGATCGCGAGGCGCTCGATGCGATCCTTGCACGCGGTGCCAGCCATGCGCGTGAGCTGGGCCGCCCGACGCTCGATGCGGCTTACACCGCGCTCGGCCTTGTTCGCTGACGCGCGCACCGGTGCAACATATGTGAATCGGGATATTCAATCCGGGTTCATCGACGGACCGCTAAATCCCCGGACATTCGCCGCCAATCCAGCGCGGCAGATTGGCGGGCTGCACGGGCGTGGAAAATCGTGTATTCCCCGCCCGTTACTCGAAAGGTATTGAGTATGACCAACCTGAAACAGGGTTGGGGGCGCAAACTCAAGCTCGCCTCCGTTCCCATGATCCTCGCGGGCCTTGCGGCCTGTGCCACCCCGTTCAAAGCGGATGTTTCGCGCTTCCAGTCGCAGCTGCCCGCCCCGCAGGGCGAAAGCTATGCCGTGGTCGCCGATGACCCGGCGCTCGCCGGCGGGCTCGAGTTCGCGCAATATGCCAATCTCGTCGAAGCACAGATGACCCGCCTCGGCTATACGCAGGCGGCTTCGGTCGATGACGCATCGCTGCTGGTGCGGTTCGACTACACGGTCGACAAGGGCCGCGAGCGCGTGCGTTCGACGGGCTTCCGCGATCCGTTCTATTCGCCCTGGTACGGCTACACCGCACGCGGCTACCGCGCGCGGCCGGGCTATTACAGTCCGCGCTATTACGGCAGCCATTGGGGCTACGGCTTCAACGATCCGTGGTTCGGCGGGCCCGAAGTGCGCAGCTACACCGTCTATACCAGCGGCATCGATCTGAAGATCGACCGCGCGGCCACTGGCGAGCGCCTGTTCGAAGGCGAGGCGCAGGCCGTATCGACCTCGAACCGGCTGCAATATCTGGTGCCGAATCTGGTCGAAGCGATGTTTACCGATTTCCCCGGCAATTCGGGTGAGACGGTGCGCATCTCGATCGCGCCGGAAAAGACCACCGTGCGCCGGATCGAAGACTGACGATAGCTTCCCGGACGGGATGAGACGAGAGAGGGCGGTTCCTAATCGGGCCGCCCTTTTTCATGCGCGGATCAGGCGAGTTTGGCGTGACCGCCGGTCGAACCGAACCCGCCCGCGCCGCGCGTGGTGGTGTCCAGTTCGTCGACCTCTTCCCACGCGGCCTGCGTGACCGGCGCAAGGACCAGCTGCGCGATCCGGTCGCCGCGCTGGATCGCAAAGTCACCGGCGCCGTGGTTGATCAGGATTACCTTGAGCTCGCCGCGATAATCGCTGTCGATCGTGCCGGGCGTATTGGGCACGGTGATGCCGTGTTTCAGCGCGAGGCCCGAGCGCGGGCGCACCTGGATTTCGTACCCTTGCGGGATTGCCACGGCGAGACCGGTGGCCACCGCATGCCGCTGGCCGGGCGCGATCACGCAATCTTCGGCTGCGAGCACATCCATCCCCGCCGCACCGCTGGTGGCATAGGCGGGCAGGGCCAACCCTTCGCCATGTGGTAAGCGTTTGAGACGCACACCGACGGGATCAGTCATGGTCGTCCTCGACGGGGGTGAGCGCGGCGGCGGCGCGGCGCACCAGTTCGCGCGCAACGTCTTCCTTGGGCATTTCGGGCAGGCTTTCGACCCCGCCAGACGTGACGATATGGACCTGGTTGAGATCGCCGCCCATCACGCTGTTGCCTTCATTGCTCGAGACATTGTTGGCGATGATCCAGTCGGCGCCCTTGCGCTTGCGCTTCGACTTGGCGTTTTCGATCACATTCTCGGTCTCGGCGGCGAAGCCGATCAGCAAGGTCGGTCGCTTGCGCCCTGCCGCAGTGCCAGCGAGGATATCGGGGTTCTCCGCCAGGATCAGCGCGGGCGGTGCGGAGCCGCGCTTCTTCATTTTCTCGCCGGCGACATGGCGGCTCTTCCAGTCAGCGACCGCGGCGACCATGAAGGCGATATCGACCGGCAATGCGCGGCGCACTTCCTCGGCCATATCCTCGGCGGTTTCGACATCGACGCGGTCGACACCCACCGGGGTGGGCAAATGCACCGGTCCCGCGATCAGCGTGACCCGCGCACCGGCGGCGGCAGCCATCGCGGCAATCGAGAAGCCCTGCTTCCCGCTCGACCGGTTGGCGATATAGCGCACCGGATCGATCGGTTCATGCGTCGGTCCAGCGGTGATCAGCACATGCTTGCCGTAAAGCGGGCGGTGCTCGGGATCGGGATCGAAGGCGGCCTGCCCGGCCAGCGGCGAATCGTCGAAGGCAATTTCCGCGGTCTGCACATCGTTGGCGATCTGCCGCGGCATGGCGCGCGCTTCCTGCACCGCCGGATCGAAACCGAGCGCTGCGGGATCGGTCGGCGGGGCGGACGACGCCTTGCCCTTCTTGGCGAGGATCGGCCCGGCATCGGCGCCCTCGGGGATAGGCACGTCGAGCGGATCCTGCGGGCCGGGCATATCCGGTTCCGGTTCGGCTTCGGATTCGGGCTCGGCTTCGAGATCGGCCTCGATCTCGTCATGGCTGCGCTGCTCGGTCGAGCGCGGGATGATCATCGACAGCAGTTCGCCCAGCCCGCCGCCGCCCTGTTCGGCTTCGGCCTCGTCGTCCTCGACTTCGATGTCAGCTTCGGCCTGCTCCTCGACCTCCGCTTCCGCTTCGGGTTCGCGCGCTGTGAGGACATCGTCCACAGGCGCCTGCGTTACCGGCGCGGCGAGCTGTGCCGCAGCAGGCGGGGCCAGTTCGGGTACTTCGATATCGAGATCGAGTTCCGCGGCGATGCGGCCGAGAATCGCGGGCGGTTCGGGCATCCGCCCGGGACCGAATTCCCCGCAGGCCATCGGGCCTTCGTCGGGATCCATCACCGCGACGCCCGCTTGCCGCAGCCAGTCAGCATTGCGCTGGGTCGCGTGGTGTTCCCACATCTTCACATTCATCGCCGGAACGGTCAGCACCGGCTTGTCGGTAGCGAGGATCAGCGTAGTCGCCAGATCGTCGGCAATGCCCGCCGCCATTTTCGCCAGCATATCGGCGGTGGCGGGGCATACGACCACCAGGTCGGCCTCGCGGCTGAGCTGGATATGGCCCATCTCGACCTCGTCCTTGAGATCGAACAGCGAGGTATAGACCTTGTTCTCGCTCAGCGCGGCGAGCGCCATCGGGGTGACGAATTGCTGGCCGCCTTCGGTCAGCACACAGGTCACCTCGCCGCCCGCCTTGCGGATCAGGCGGACAAGCTCGCACGCCTTGTAGGCCGCGATGCCCCCGCCGATGACGAGCAAAATCCGCGGACCGCTCATGCGGTGCGCCCTGCGGCTTGAGGCATGCTCGCGCTGGTCCGCGCGGATCGGCGAATGGATACCCATTGTGTCATCGCTGCGCTTGCTAGCGCCCCCCATCGATCATGGCCAGCGGGTTGCGCTGGCGTTTTTCCCATTACGCCTTAACCTTACGAGGTGAAAAAAACGGAAACGGGGGAGGTTCCGATGCATGTGATTCTAAGCGCGATACTACTCGCGCTGGCGATACTCGACCTGGTGCTGGGGACGAGCTTCCTGGTCGACCCGGACAGTGCGGCAGCCGATTTCGGCATTGCTATCGTCACCACGCACGGCGAATCGACGCTGCGCGGGGATATGACCGCGTTCTTCTATGTCACGGCCTTGTCGCTCGCCTGGGGCGCGTGGAAGCGGCGCGGCGACGTGATGCTGCCCGCGCTGGGCCTGTTCGGCATTGCGTTGACCGGTCGCCTTATCAACCTGGTGGCGCAGGGCCCCTATGAGGGCTGGATCGTGCCGGTGGGCGTGGAGGCGTTCCATTGCCTTGTCATCGTCCTGGCGATGCGGGCGTGGGGCTGGCCGAAGAAGGACGCCTGAGCGCTACGGCGAGATCGGCGACAGCGCGCGGCAGGAAGGCGAGGCCGACCCCGTAGGCGGGAATGAACAGCCCCATCCAGTAAAGGTTCTCCTGCCGCGCGAAGATCGCGACGGCGGCGATGAAGCCGGCAAACCACAGGCTGGCCAGCGCGCCCAGTCTGCCGCCCGCGGCAAACCAGCCGAGCAGCGGGAGCACCCCCAGCGGTCCCGCGAGCCAGGTCGGGAGTGTCTGCAGCAGGGTGGAGATATGGATGCCGTAGAGCGGCAAGGCGGGGCCCAGCAGCCCGTGCCACCCGGAGGAGACGAGATCGCCGGGCTGGCGGATATTCGCCACCGCCGCAGCGTGCAGCGCCAGCCCGAGCGCGAGCAGCGCGAGAACCACGGCGATCGCGCGCGCCTGTCGCCGGTCTTGCGCCACCAGGGCGACCGCGCCCCAGGCGAGCAGGAACGGCAGCGCCAGTTCGCGCAGCGCCACCGCGCAGGCCGCGAGCAGTAATCCGCCTATCGGGGCATTGCGCGCGGCAAGCGCCAGCGCGAGCGACAGCATCATCCCGGCAAGGATTTCATGGCTGAACGGGATCACGGCAATAAACGCGACCATGCCGAACAGACCGGCAAGGCCCGCCCCCGCAAGCCCTTCGAATCGCCCCCGATCGCGCAAGGCCACGAACCAGGCGAGGATATTGGCGGCCCACAGGACCACCGCGATGATCCGCCAGCCGTCTTCACCCCATAGCGCGCTGGTCCACGCCAGCACGGGCGTGCGCACAGTCACGAAGGGGCTGGTGGGCATGGCGAAGCTGCGATGCTCGATCACCGCCGCCGCGTAGTAATCCTCGCCCGCGGCAACGCGCGCATTGATTGCGCGGTAGAGGTCCATATCGACCCGCTCGCCGCGACCAAGCCGCTCGGCGACATCCGCCTCATGCGCAGTGTTGCGCGTTTCCAGCGCAAAGCTGTTCCACACAGCGGCAAGCAGCGTCACCAATACCAGCGCCAGCGCCGCCCAGCGCGGCAGGCGCGACAGCGGCCGAGCGGGCAAGGTCATGGCCGCCCCCGCGCGGAGCGCATCAGCGAGGACAGCGCCATCGGCAGGAAGGCGAGACCGATGAACATGGCGGGGGCGACCACCGCGCCCCAGTAGAAATTGTTCGCCCGCCCGGCGAGCATGAAGGCGAGGCCATAGCCGAGATAAAGCAAAGTGCCCGTGGACCCTGCTGGCGATTTCCACCCGGCCCAGCCGAGCACCATCAGTACGACCAGCGGACTCGCGACGGCATGCGGCAGGAAGCGCAGGTTCGAACTCAGCACGATATTGCCAAGCCAGCCCGACAGTCCGCGCAGCACCAGCCAGTCAGGGCTGGCGGGATCGCCCGGCGCCACCTGCGGCGCGAGCTGCGCCCAATGCCACGCCATCGCGCCGCAGAAGACCGCGATCAGCGCGCCCCATGCCGCGGCTTCCTTCCAGTCGCGGCGCCACACGGCCATTACCCCAAGCAACAGCACGAACGGCAGCGCATGTTCGCGGATCGCCAGCGCCAGTGCGGCGACTGCCAGCGACCAGCCCCAGCGGCCCGGCCGATGGAGGCCGAAGGCCAGCGCGACGAGCATCCCCGCCCACAATTCGTGCAGGACGAAGTAATAGCGGTTGAGGCCGAGCGATGCGCCCATCAGCATCAGCGCGGCGCCGACCCGGCGCATCCGCAGCCCGCCGGGTTCTTCGCCCAGCCGCCGCCACCACGCCCAGACGGTCGCCGCCATCAGGGCGATCGCCAGCGCGATCATGCCGCCCTCGCCCAGCCATGCATGGACATAGGCGAGCGTCGGCAGGCGCACGGCAAAGCCGGGGCGCACGGGATAATCGTGCGCGCGCTGTTCCTCGACGATGAAGTCGTAATAGGCCTCGCCGCGCGCAATCCGCTCGATCACCGTATCGTAAAATGCGAGATCGTCGTCGCGCGGCGGTTCGCCATTTGCTGCCGGCGCGTCCTTGACCAGACCAGTCGCCGGCGCCGCCACCTCTTCGCCGTCGTTGGCCAGCGGCGTCAGCGCGGCGAGCACCAGCAGGATCGCCGCCAGCGCGAGCAACACCCGCGCGGGCCATGCGCCCCAATGGGCGAAGCGGTCCCAGCCGGGCACCGCGCCGCCGCTGCCTAGCCGATCCACCCCTGCGTTATCGCTGCCCATGTAGCGAGCCCCCCTGCCACTGCCGCAACGGCATAACCCAGCCAGCCGCGATCATGCTCCTTGCGGCGGCGCCTTTCCCCCATCAATTCGATATCGGGGAGCGGCGGCGGCTCGGGCGCACCGCCCTTGGGCGGGAAACGGTCCTCGATCCGGCGCACCAGTTCGGGAATCCGCAGGAAGGTCGCGGTATCCTCGCGGATGCGATCGGCGATCGCCGCTTCGGGGCCGAGCTCGTCGCGAATCCAGCTGCGTACATAGGGCGCGCTGACATCCCACATGTTGATCGTGGGATCGAGCTGGGTGGCGATGCCTTCGACCATTACCATGGTCTTTTGCAGCAACAGCAGATGCGGCTGCGTCTGCATGTCGAAATCGCGCGTGATCGCGAACAGCCCGTCGAGCATCTGGCCGACCGACAGCTCGCTTACCGGCTTGCCGCGCATCGGCTCGCCCACCGCGCGCAGCGCCGTCGCGAACTCGTCGACATTGTGATAGCTGGGGACGTATTGCGCCTCGAAATGGATCTCGGCGACGCGTTTGTAATTGCCCGTCGTCAGCCCGTAGAGGATTTCCGCCAGCCACATCCGCGCGCGGCGGTCGATCCGCCCCATGATGCCGAAATCGATCGCGGCGATCGTCCCGTCGGCTTTCACGAACAGATTGCCCTGGTGCATGTCCGCGTGGAAGAAACCGGCTGCGATGGCCTGCTTGAGAAATGCGAGCACCAGCCGGTTGGCGAGGTCCTTGGTATCGTGCCCGGCGGCCTTCAGCGCGGCGACATCGCTGATCTTGATGCCATCGATCCAGTCGACCGTCAGCACGCGGCCATTGGTGCGGTCCCAGTCGATCCCCGGAATGTCATAGCCCGCCGTGCCGACCATATGCTCGGCCAGTTCGGATGCGCTGGCCGCTTCGCGCCGCAGATCGAGCTCGCGATTGGTCCAGCGCTTGAAATTGGCGATGATCAGCCGCGGGCGCAGCCGCGCCGCCTCGCCGCCGAAGCGTTCGAGATGCGCGGCGGCCCATTCATAAGTGTCGATATCGCGCGCGAAACGTTCGCGCACGCCAGGACGCAGCACTTTCACTGCGACCTGCCGGCCGTCATTCGTCACCGCGCGGTGGACCTGCGCGATCGACGCCGCGCCGACGGGCACGGGATCGAAATCGGCCCACAGCGTCTCGAGCGGCTGCTCGAAACTGGCTTCGATGCTCGACTTGATCTCTTCGAAATCGACCGGGGGAAGATTGTCCTGCAGGGTCAGGAGGTTGCGCGCGGCATCCTCGCCGACGAGGTCGGGCCGCGTGGCCAGCGTCTGCCCCAGCTTGATCGCGGCGGGGCCGATATCGCGAAAGGCACCCGCATAATCGGGCTCTTTCGGCTGCACCGTGCCGAAACGGGCAATCCGCGCCAGCCGCTTGACCTGCGGCGGCGTGTTGGGATCGTTCTCGATCCCGCGCAGCGCCCCGTGGCGCGCGAGCGTGCGGCCCCACTTGAGCAGGCGCAGGATATGCGTCGAGGGTCTGGCCACCCTTTAGACCTTCCACCCCGAGTGGATCGCGACAAGACCGCCCATGATCGGCTCGACACGGGTATTCTCGAAGCCCGCATCGCGGATCATGCGCTCGAATCCGGGCATGTCGGGGAAGCGGCGGATCGATTCGACGAGGTAGCGATAGCTGTCCTCGTCATTGGCGATGGCCTTGCCGATCTGCGGCACCAGCTTGTGCGAATAGAGGTCGTAGGCTTCCTTGAAACCGGGCCATTCGACAGTGCTGAATTCGAGGCAGTAGAACCGCCCGCCGAACTTGAGCACGCGGTGCGCTTCCTTCAGCGCGCGATCGATATGGGTGACGTTGCGGATGCCGAACGCGATCGTATAGGCATCAAAGATGCGGCTGGAAAAGCTCAGTTCCTCGGCATTCTGGCGCGACCAGACGAGGCCGTCGATCCCGCGCTCCATCGCGCGTTCGATGCCGACATCGAGCATGTCCTGGTTGATGTCGGACACGGTCACGCTGGCGCCGTGCTGGGCCATGCGGAAGGCGATGTCGCCCGTGCCGCCCGCCATGTCGAGGATCGTCTCGCCCGGCTGCGGCTTCACCCGCTTGACGAAACGGCCCTTCCACAACCGGTGCATGCCCGCGCTCATGGCGTCGTTCATCACATCGTATTTGGCGGCAACATTGGAAAAGACCTCGCCCACGCGGCCGGTCTTTTCCGCGGCATCGATATCTTCGTAGCCGAAGGAAACGGTTTCGCTCATGCGGGGGGCCTTAGGGGGAATTGTGGCCGGGGCAAAGGCCTTGAATTAGCCCGTCATCCCAGCGAAAGCTGGGATCGCCCTCCGACAACGACCCCAGCTTTCGCTGGGGTGACGAGATTTTCAAATGCCCGAGCTCCCAGAAGTCGAAACCACCGTGCGCGGGCTGGCCCGGTTCCTCGAGGGCGAGCGGATCGTCAGCGTGCGCGTCAACCGCCCCGACATGCGCCGACCCTTTCCCCCCGACCTGGTGCAAGCGCTGACCGGGGCGACTGTCTCGGGTCTCTCGCGCCGCGCGAAATACGGGCTGATCCACACCGACCGCGATCATGCGTTGGTCTTCCACCTCGGCATGAGCGGGCGCTGGCGGATCGATCCGGAGGCGCCGGACAAGCACGACCATCTGGTGCTCGCGACCGAAGACCATGTCTTCGCGCTCAACGATCCGCGCCGGTTCGGCTCGGTCGATTTGCTGCTGAGCCCCGAACTCGACCTGTGGCCGCCCTTTGCCGCGCTTGGTCCCGAGCCCTTGGGCGAGGCGCTGACGCCCGAGCATTTGCGCGAGGCTACGCGTGGCCGCAAACAGGCGATCAAGCTGCTGCTGCTCGACCAGCGGATCGTGGCGGGGCTGGGCAATATCTATGTCTGCGAAGCGCTGTGGCAGGCCGGAATCCACCCGCGCAAGGCGGGCGGCAAGGTGACGATGCCGCAGCTTAGGCGGCTCGTTCCGGCAATCAAGGACGTGCTCACCCGCTCGATCCGCGACGGTGGCTCCACGCTGCGCGATTTCGCGCAGCCCGACGGCGAGCTCGGCTATTTTGCCACGCGCTTCCATGTCTACGGGCGCGAGGGCGAGGCCTGCCACCACGAAGACGGCGGCACGATCCGGCGCATCGTGCAGGGCGGGCGGAGCACGTGGTTCTGCCCGATTTGTCAGAGGTGATGACCCGGTCGGCCCAGCGCGGGTCATTCGACAACGCACTATCGAGACGAATCGGAGGCTCATTTTTCGACGCGCCATGGCTACGTTCGAAGAGGCTCGACGAAACATTCAATCTTCTGCGGAGGGAGATCGATCTCGTACACGGCGTCGATGAATATCGGATCTTCGGTGCCTGCGCCTAGAATATTCCTGCATTTGTCGATTTCTACGTTGCGCGGATGCCGATCGACAATTTTCGGAATCCTTGTCTGAACATATATTTGATCGCCTCTGATGGCCCAAGCACCTTCAAGGTTCAGCGGCCCCCTGAGTTTGATGCATGCGCTCCAACTCCCATCTTTCGCGAAAAATTCGGAGAACGGCGGATAGTTGGGCTCAGCGACTCTCGAATTCGAAATGCCTCTCCCGATGAGCCTTTCCAAGAGGCTCTGTCCATCGAATGGGACGAGATCGAGTGGCATGGCGAAGTACCTTTTGGTTGGTAACCTTTACAAAGGTCAGCGAGCTCTCACCGCGTATTCTCGCGCCTCACGCATCAACCAGCGCGTAATGCGGCGGCGGGGGCAAGCCTTCCATCTTCTCGCTCAGCAGCGGGCGGAAGCTGGGACGGCTTTTCATCACCGAATACCAGTGCCGCGTCTGATCGTGGCCCTTCCAGTCGATCCCGCCGAGATAGTCGGCGACCGACAGCTGCGACGCGCAGGCGAGATCCGCCAGGCTCAGGGTTGCGCCGCCGAGCCACTGGCGGTTGTCGACCAGCCAGTCGATATAATCGAGATGCGCATGCGCATTCTTCATCGTCTCGCGCAGCATCCGCGAATCGGGCGGCTGGCGCAGGACCAGCCGTTTCTTCATCCGTTCGTGCAGCAGCGGCCCGGTGACATCGGCATAGAGATTTTCGTCGAACAGCGCGACCAGGCGGCGGATTTCCGCGCGCTGCAAGGCCGAGCCATTGACCATCGGGCTACGCTCGACCGTCTCTTCGAGGAATTCGCAGATCGCCTGGCTGTCCGACAGGCTGACCCCGCGCGCCGGGTCATGCAGGACCGGCGTGCGTCCGGCCGGGTTGAGGTGCCAGAATTCGTCGCGCCCCTCCCACGGATATTCGCGCACCAGTTCGTAGGCGATGTTCTTCTCGCCCATCAGCAGGCGCAGCTTACGGCTGAACGGGCAAAGGGGGAATTGGTAGAGCTGCCACATGGATTCGGTCGCCTTGCCACAAGCCGCGGGGGCGCGTCCACTGGCGTGCCGGGGGCTCTCGCTAATTTTCGTGGGGATCAGTTGCGCGGCGGGATCGCGCCGCGCAACTGCCCCGCCATGTCGCGCAGCAACGGCGCCATCGCGGCGAGGCCTTCCGCCATGGTCCCTGCAGCCTGCATGGCGCGCGGGACGGTGCGGGCGACCTCATCGCCCACCCGGTCCGTCTGCGGCACGACGCGGCGCAAGGTCAGGTCGGGATCGATGTCCCGGGTCTTCTCGCCCGCCATTTCGGCAGCGGCCTGCGCCAGCGGTGCAATCGGCATGTCGAGTAAGACTTCGGTCATCGCCTGCAGCATCAGCGCCATGTCGCGCTGATAGGCAGGATCGCGCATCTGCTCGCCCAGATCGGCCAGCGGTGCAGCAGGTGCATCCTGCGCCAGCGCGGGCACGGGCAGAGTGCAGGCCGCAAGCGCGGCGGGCAGGATGAATTTGCGCATGGGTAGCCCCTGAAGCGATCGATGAGGCGATCAACGAATGGCCGCCAAGCTGGCGCGCCCGCGCTGACCCTGTGCTGAACGCGGCGTCAGAGCCCTGCGGCGTCGAGCATCAACAGACAGGCTGGCATCACCTCGTCGACCCGCTCGGGGCTCTCTTTCAGCGCTGCATGTTCGCGCATCACCAGCCCCATGATGGTCTCGCGGCTGGCCCCGAGTTCGTCCATCAACTGCGCGGTGGTGCGGACGAAGAACTCCTGTCCGCGCTCGGCCATGACGGGATACGCCGCCGCCGCTTCCTCGCCGCTGTTTTGCGCGCGGTGGACCAGCCCGAAAGCGACCGAACAGCGCAGCGAACTGGACTGTTCGAGCGTCAGATCGGGGAGCTCGGTGGCGGCAGTCGGCGCACCGCCCGCAGCTTGCAGGAAGGACAGGGCGAGCGGGGCAAGAAGCAGGTGCATGGCACGCTTCTATACCCGCCGCGCTGAACCGCAAGCGACGAGATGCGATCGTCGCTTGTCACGATGCCGCGCGTGATTAAGGTGGCGAAACGAAACTCACAGGAGAGAGACACGATGTTCAACCACATCATGATCGGCACGAACGATATCGACAAATCGAAGGCCTTTTACGAAAAGGTGCTCAAGGTTATCGGTGTCGAGGGGGCGATGGACAACACGCTCGACAGCGGGATCAAGCGGGTGTTCTTCATGCATGACGGCGACGTGCTCGCGCTGTCGCAGCCGATCGACGGCGAGGTGGCTACCTGCGCCAATGGCATGACGATCGGCTTCAAATGCGACTCGCCCGAACAGGTCAAGGAACTGCACGATGCCGCGATCGCCGCGGGCGGGACCAGCATCGAAGACCCGCCGGGCCTGCGCGAAAGTTCGATGGGCGCGCTGCATCTGTGTTATTTCCGCGATCTCGATGGCCACAAGATCTGCGGCCTGCATCGTCCGGGGTAGAATGCGGCGCGGCGGCGGCGGAGCACCGAGCGTGCCCGCCCGCCGCGCATGGCTGAAGCCTGCCTAGCGCGACAGCTCGAATACGGCGAATTCGGCGCGGGCATTGGCGCCGATGCGCGCAATCGGGCGCTGATGCGAAAAATACCAGTCGCGCTCGATCGTCGCGGATTTTTCACGCGCGAGGTCGCGGAAATCCGCGATTGTTACGTGGTGGATGTTCTGCGTTTCGTACCAGCTGACCGGGATGCTGCGCGTTACCGGCATGCGCCCGCCGACCAGCAGCGCGGCGCGCGTGCGCCAATGCGCGAAATTGGGGAAGCTGACAAAGGCGCGCGTGCCGACGCGTAGCAGTTCGTCGAGCATGCGGTCGGGGCGCACTGCGGTCTGCAGCGTCTGGCTGAGCACGGCATAGTCGAAGCCCTTGTCCGGATAATCGTGCAGATCGCGATCGGCATCGCCCTGTACCACCGACAGGCCCTGCGACACGCAGCGCTCGACGCTGGCGCCGTCGATCTCGATCCCGCGCACATCGCAGCCCAGATCGCGCAAAGCGAGCATCAGCGCCCCGTCGCCGCAGCCGATATCGAGCACGCGGCTGCCCGGCGTGACATGCGCTGCGATCACCGCAAGATCGGGGCGCAGGCTCATCCGAGGAACCCCTGCACGACCCGGTCGAGCGCAGGCACGTCGAGCAGGAAGCTGTCATGGCCATGCGGGGCGGACAGTTCGACAAAGCTCACCGCAGCCCCTGCGGCATTGAGCGCATGGACGACATGGCGGCTCTCGCTTGTCGGATAGAGCCAGTCGCTGTCGAAGCTGACGAGGCAGAAGCGCGCGGTGGTCCCGGCGAAGGCATCGGCCAGCCGTCCGCCATGCTCTTCCGCAAGATCGAAATAATCCATCGCGCGGGTGATATAGAGATAGCTGTTCGCGTCGAACCGCCGGGTGAAGCCGCTGCCCTGGTAGCGCAGATAGCTTTCGACCTGGAAATCGGCATCGAAGCCGAAGCTCTTGGCACCCTTCGTCCCGTCGGGGCGGTCCTGCAGATTGCGCCCGAACTTCGCAGTCAGAGCCTCTTCGGACAAATAGGTGATATGCGCCGCCATCCGCGCCACGGAGAGCCCGCTGTCGGGCGCTTCCCCGCCGTAATAGTCGCCGTCCTGCCAGCGCGGATCGGCCATGATCGCCTGCCGCCCCAATTCGTGGAAACCGATGTTCTGCGCCGAATGGCGGCTGGTCGAGGCGATGACGAGCACGCGCTCGGTGCGTTCGGGCCAGTTCGCGGCAAGGCTCAACGCCTGCATCCCGCCCATCGACCCGCCGACCACTGCGTGCAGCCGGTCGACCCCCAGCACGTCGAGCAGCGCGACATGCGCGCGGACCATGTCGCGGATGGTGATGACCGGGAAGCGCATCGCATAGGGCTGCCCGTCGCCGGCGGCGCTGGCGGGACCGGTCGAGCCCATGCAGCTGCCGATCACATTGGGGCAGATGACATGGAAGCGGTCGGTGTCGATCGGTTTGCCGGGACCGACCATGCGCTCCCACCAGCCGGGCTTGCCGGTCACCGGATGCACGCTGGCGACATGCTGGTCGCCGGTCAGCGCATGGCACAGCAGGATCGCATTCGATCCATCGTCGGCTAGCGTGCCATAGGTCTCATACGCCACCTCGACACGCGCCAGTTCGGCGCCGCCATCGAGCGGCAGCGGGTCGGGCAGGAGCAGCGATTGGGGTTGCGCGTTCAAATCGGACCTTGGGATGAAACAATCAAACGCTGTCTCTATCGGCAAGCCTCCGGCTTGTCGAAGGGCCGTATTTCTTTCATGCGGCGAAGCTGAAATGGCAGACACACCCATCATGAAGCCCTGGATCGAAGGCGTCCATGCCTATGTCCCGGGCAAATCGACCAGTGCCGACGGGCGCAAGCTGGTCAAACTGTCGGCAAACGAGAACCCGCTGGGGTGCAGCGCCGACGCGCTGGCGGCGCTGGCCGTGGATCATGCCCCCGCGGCCTATCCCGATCCCGATGCCGCCGCATTGCGCGCTGCGCTGGGCAGACAGCACGGCATCGATCCTGCGCATATCGTTTGCGGTACGGGCTCGGACGAATTGCTCAATCTCGCCGCGCAGGGCTTTGCCGGTCCGGGCGACGAGGTCCTGTTCAGCCGCTACAGCTTCGCGGTTTACGACATCGCTGCAAGGCGCTGCGGCGCGACCCCGGTGGAAGCGCCCGACGCCGATTACGGCACGGATGTCGATGCGCTGCTGGCCGCGGTGACCGAGCGCACCCGCGTGGTGTTCCTCGCCAATCCGAACAATCCCACCGGGACCTGCCTGCCCCGCGCCGAGGTCGAGCGGCTCCATGCCGGATTGCCGGGCGATGTGCTGCTGGTGGTCGACCAGGCCTATGCCGAATATCTCGAGCCCGGCGAGGAGGACGGCGGTCTCGATCTCGCCGCGCACCACGCGAACGTGCTGGTCACGCGGACCTTCTCCAAGATCTATGGCCTGGCGGGCGAGCGGATCGGCTGGGCCACCGGCGCGCCGGGGCTGGTCGATGTGCTCAACCGCATCCGCGGGCCGTTCAACGTCACCTCCAGCGGCCAGCGCGCCGCACTTGCGGCCTTGGCCGACACGAACTTCCTCGCCCGCTCGCGCGAAGCCAACCGCGAGGAGCGCAAGCGGTTCGTCCATGCGATCGAGGCGCTGGGCAATCACGGGCTGCGTGCAGTGCCGAGCAAGGCCAATTTCGTGCTCGTGCTGTTCGAAGGCGACCTGAAGGCGGATACCGCGCTGCAGGCAATCGCCGAGGCCGGTTATGCGGTGCGCCACCTGCCCGGACAGGGGCTGCCGCAGGCGCTGCGCATCACCATCGGGACCGCGCGCCAGATGGACGACATCACCCGCGTATTGCGCACGCTGTGCGGTGCGGGCGCATGACGATTTCGCGCGTCGCAATCATCGGGCTGGGCCTGATCGGCGGTTCGATCGGGCTGGCAGTCCGCGAGATGCTGCCCGATGTGGCGACCACCGGCTGGGATGCCGATGCCGCCGTGCGCCGCCGCGCTGCCGAACGCGGGCTGGCCGGCACCATTTGCGAAACCGCGGGCGACGCCGTGCGCGAGGCCGAGCTGGTGATCCTGTGCGTACCCGTCGGCGCGATGAATGCGGCGGCCGAGGCGATTGCCGCCGACCTTATACCCGGCACCATCGTCAGCGATGTCGGCTCCTCCAAACGCCGCGTCGGCGAGGCACTGGCCAGGACGCTGCCCGAGGCAGTGGTCATCCCCGCGCACCCGGTCGCAGGGACCGAGAACAGTGGACCCGATGCCGGTTTCCCCGAACTGTTCCGCCATCGCTGGTGCATCGTCACGCCGGGCGACACGGCCCCGCCCGCAGCGGTCGATGCGCTCACGCAGTTCTGGGAAGGGCTTGGTGCCACGGTCGAAATCATGGACCCCGCGCATCACGACCTCGTGCTCGCGGTGACCAGCCACATCCCGCACCTGATCGCCTATACCATCGTCGGCACTGCATCCGATCTCGAGGATGTGACCCGCGGCGAAGTGATCAAATATTCCGCCGGTGGCTTTCGCGATTTCACCCGCATCGCCGCGAGCAATCCGACGATGTGGCGAGACGTGTTCCTGTCCAACCGCGACGCCGTGCTCGAAGTGCTGGGCCGGTTCACCGAAGATCTCAGCCTGCTCCAGCGCGCGATCCGCGACGGCGATGGCGATACACTGTTCGACCTGTTCGAACGCACCCGCGCGATCCGCCGCTCGATCATCGAGGAGGGCCAGGACGACGCGCGGCCCGACTTCGGGCGGACCGATCACTAAAGACCGCGTGAGACTGGCGACCGGCCTGGCGCATCGGCCGAGGTCTCAGTTCAGCGCGTTGATCGCCTCGCGCACGCGCTCTTCGACTTCGGCGCGTGGCAGGCCCGGCGGGATCGGCTCGCCGAAGCGGTAAGTGATCCGCCCCGACCGCTTGAGCCGCCGATGGTAGATCGGCCCGCTGTCCACTGCCACCGGCACCACCGGCAGACCAAGCATCTTGTACAGCCCCGCAAACCCCGATTGCAGCGGCCTGCGTTCGCCATGCGGCACCCGCGTGCCTTCGGGAAAGATCACCAGCGGGCGACCATCCGCGATCAGCGCCTTGGCGTGGCGGATCATCTTCATCAGCGCCTTGGCGCCCGCCTCGCGTTCGACCGGGACCAGGCCGAAGGCGGCCGCGGCGCGGCCCCATAGCGGGATCTTGAACAGCTCCTGCTTGGCGAAGACGCTCGGGCAGTTGAACAGCGCGGGCGCATCGATCGCCTCGAAGAAGCTCTCGTGCTTGATTGCATAGAGTACCGGCTGGTCGAGCGGCGCCCCCTCGTGGACGATCTCGCAGCCGAGCATATGGGTGACGCACCAGCGTTGCCATTGCGACCAATTGCGCACCCGCGCACGGAACGCGGTCACGCTGAACGGCAGCGAGGCCAGCGACGCCGTCGTGATCAGCAGCGAGCCGCTGTAGAAGGCGAGATAGAAGGCGAGGTTGCGGAGAAAGAGCATGGGCTGCGTCAGCGCGGCAGACCTTGCGAGATCGCCGCCGCCAGCAGCTTGTTATATTCGAGATAAAGCGTCGCGAGCTGCGGGTGCGAGACCACCGCGTCCTTGACCACGCGCATATCGGGCGGCAGCGTTTCGCTGAATTCGGCGGCGGAGCGCGCCATGTGCCAGTCGGTCGTCACGAGGCGCACCGAGGTGAACTCGTTTTCCTTGAGCCATTGCGCCGCTTCGCCGGCATTGCTGCGGGTATCGACCGCGAGATAGCCGAGCTTGACGCAGCATTGCATCACCCGCCGCGAGACATCGAATTCGGCGGCGAATTCGGCGGGCGTCACATCGGGATCGACGCCCGAGACGAACATTTCGCGCGCCAGCCCCTGCTCGACCACATCCAGGCCGCGCGCGATCCGGCCCGGCCCGCCGGTCAGCACGATCACCGCATCGGTCTTCTCATCCGCCGCCGGCTGGGGCAGCGAAACGGCAAAGCCGAGGAAACCGAACGCATAGACGAGCATGACGGCAGCGAAGAGGCGGAGGATCACAACATTTTCCTGAGCGACGCGAGCACGGTGAACCGCGCCGTATAGACCGCTAGAACAACCGCCCCCACAGGGACAAGGGCCAAGACCAGCCAATCGCTGGTTTCGAGCCCGCCGCCCGTCACGAGTCCCGAATCGAGCGCGGCGAATTGCGCGCCCATCACCCAGACCGCCGCCGCGCCGAGCGCCAGTCCGAGCACGCCCCCGCCCAGCGCATCGACCAGGATCGAGCGCTGGAATATCCGCGCGATCTGGTCGTCATTGCCGCCCAGCAGATGGACGATCTCGATCGTGTCGCGATTGCTGCCCAGCGCGTTGCGCGCCGCCAGCCATACCGCCGCCGCGCCGGTGAAGGCGAGCAGGCCGATCAGCCCCAGCGCCATCCAGCCGAGCGCCGAGAGCGCGGCGAGCACGGGAGCGAGCCATTGCGCCTGCGCATCGATCCGCGCCGCGGGGACGCGGTCGGCGAGCAGGCTGCGCAGTCGGTCGAGCGTGGCCGCGTCCGCGCCATCGCGCAGTCGCAGGTCGATGAGCGCGGGGATCGGCACCGTATCTTCGGGCGTGTCGGTGCCCAGCCACGGGGCAAGCAATGCCTCGACCGATTCCTGCGGGACGACCGCGAGTCCCGCGACCGCCGGGTCCTGCACCAGGATGGTCGCCGCATCCTCCGCCTGCCGCGCGCGGGATTGCGGATCGGCCTCGACGATCTGGACCGTCGCGCTGCCGGACAATTCGCCGCGTGCGCGATCGGCCAGATTGTCGAGCGCCAGCCCGCCCCCTGCCGCCAGCACGGTCAGCGCGACCATGATCGCGATCACCCATGGCATCGGTCCGCCCAGCCGCGCCTGCGGCAGCAGATGCGCGGCGCGGCGGCCTTGGAAAGGCGAGCGGCCACGCTCGACCATGCGCGGCGGGACCGGCGGCTTCTTCATTCGCCCGCCCCCACCCGCCGCGGCGGATAGCGCAGCGCGCCGGTGGGATCGGACAACAGCCCCTTGTCGAGCCGCATGATCAGCGAATCGGGCACCTTGCGCAGCAGGTGGACGTCATGCGTCGCCACCACCACGGTAGTACCCAGCCGGTTGAGCGCTTCGAACAGGCGAATCAGCTTGAGCGCCATTTCCGGATCGACATTGCCCGTCGGTTCGTCGGCCACGAGCATGTCGGGGCGGCCGATCACGGCGCGGGCGATGGCCACGCGTTGCTGCTCGCCGCCCGACAGCGTCGCCGGGCGCGCATCGGCGCGGTGGGCCAGCCCGACCCAGTCGAGCATGTCGGACACCGGCCCCTGCAGATCGGCTTCGCGTACGCCCGAAACGCGCAGCGGCAGCGCGACATTGTCGAACGCCGACAAATGATCGACCAGCCGGAAATCCTGGAACACCACCCCCATCCGCCGGCGATAGGCAGGCAGGCGCTCGCGCGGGAGGGTGATGACATCGGTCCCGAACATGCTGATCGCCCCGCGCGACGGGCGCTGCGCGAGATAGAGCAGGCGCAGCAGCGAGGTCTTGCCCGCCCCGCTGGCGCCGGTGAGGAAATAGAACCGGCCGGGGAACAGCGTGAAGGAAACGTTCGACAGGATTTCGCGATCGGTGCCGTAACGCAGCCCGACATTGTCGAACCGGACGACCTCGTCCTCGGGCGCGCTCATCGCCTGGCCCGGTCGTTCAAGAGGAAAGTTGCACCCGTCATTGTAGGAAACTGCCTATAACCGCGCTTGCATGTGGAAAAAAGCCGCTCTCGGGGTTTGCGAACAGGGCTGTCGCTTGTCGTGATTCGCAACGGGTCCTAAGGCCTTGGGTCACCATGATCATTGCCTGCCCTGCTTGTTCCACGCGCTATGTCGTGCCCGACAGCGCTATCGGGATCGACGGGCGCACCGTGCGCTGCGCGAAATGCAAACACAGCTGGTTCCAGGACGGCCCCGATGCCGAACGGCTCGCCGCGGTTGCTGCCGTCCCGGTCCCGCCGCCCGCTGCGCCATCCGCTCCCAGACCATCGCCGCCTGCGCCGCCGCCGCCCCCCGTGGCGGAAGGTCCCGACCCGCAGGCGCAACCCGGCTTCAGCTATGGCGAAACCGCCACCGCGGCGCCTGTGCGTGATGCCCCCACCCGCGACGCGCCCCTGCGCGACGGGCCCGATTTCGACGAAACCACCCCGCCCTATGGCGAAGTCCAGGACGAGCTGCCCCCCGCGCCCACGCCCGAGAGCGACGATGCCCGCTCGCGTTTCGACCATGCGCCGCCGTTCCGCCCGCGTCGCAACCTCACCAAGCTGTGGACCTGGGCGGCGACGATTTTTGCGGTGATCGCGATCGGCACGATTGCCGCGGTGAATTATGCCGGCCTACCCGACTGGGTGCCGGTCAGCCGCCCGCTGTTCGGTGCCGCGCAGCCCGATCTGGAATTGTCCTTCCCGGTCGAGCAGCAGGAACGCCGCACGCTGCCCAATGGCACCGAATTCTTCGGCGCGCGCGTGATCGTCAAGAATACGGCGCGCGAATCGCGCCCGATCCCGCAAATCCTGATCGTCCTGCGCGACCAGCGCGAACGGCAGGTCTATAGCTGGGTCGTCCAGCCGCCGCAGTCGACGCTGGCCCCGGGCGAGGAACTGACCATCAACGAGGCGGTCACCGACGTGCCCAAATCGGCGGTCTTCGCGGATATCGGCTGGGCCCCGCGCTAGCTTGCGCAGCCGCGCAACAAAGATGCTTGCGAGGCCGCAGCCTCGCTGCTAGTGGCGCGCTCCTACCGGCGGGAGCCCGTTCGCGGATTCGCTCTCGATGCAGACTGTGTGCGGTCGTGGCGGAACTGGTAGACGCGCAACGTTGAGGTCGTTGTGGCCGCAAGGCCGTGGAAGTTCGAGTCTTCTCGACCGCACCAATTTCTCTCCTTACCCCGATGACCACCCTGTAGGACGCCGATATCGGCGCATGCTTGACGCTGCGACCGATTTGCGGAACACCTCACGCAAGAACAAAAACATTCGTGGGAGAGCTTCGGCAACCCGCGCCGGTCCTGCGGCGCGCGGAAAGGAGACTCCTCATGCGCGCGACCTCGCAGATTCTTATCGCGGGTGTTCTGCTCGCGCTTGCTCCGCCCATTTCCGCCGCACCCGCCCCCGAGGCCAGGCTGGTCCGCTGCGGCGATCACGATTGCCTGCGGGTCTCGGGCCAGCGCAAGGATGCGCGCGTGCTGGTGATTGTAAACAGCCACGAAACCAGCCCGCGGGGTGCACGGAAATGGCGCGTGGACCTCCCGCTCGATACGGTCAGGCGCCTTGCGCCGCTGCACGCACGGACGGTCGAGGTGACGTTGCGCGATCCGGACACCGGCGACGAGACGTCCGCCAGTGTGCGGCTGCCGATCGGGCTGCTGGGGGGCACGACCCGGCTGACTGCGCTCGAGGTCACCGGTTCGTGAGCCTCGCTTCCATTCACCGCGAACCTTGCCAGCGCCGACACCTGGGCATATCTCCCTGCGCAGCCGCCAAAGAGCGGCGCAATAATAACGCAGGAGACGATGATCATGAAAGCTGGCCTGATGGCCCTGGCTGCGTGCGCGCTTGCGGCGCCGGCCATGGCGGAAACCACCCCCTCCGACCCCTTCGTGCAGGACAGCGCGACGCTGCACCTCGGCGGGCTCGATCTTGCGACGGTCGACGGGCAGCGCCGCTTGGCCATTCGTATGAACGATGCCGCGCGCGCGGTATGCGGCGACGGCCTCGACACCGTGCATTTGCGCGCGCATGCGCGTTCGCAGGAGTGCCGTACCGAAGTCCTCGCCCGCATTCGCGAACGGATCGAAACGCGCGTCGCGCTGCAGGACACGGCCACCCGGCTCGCTGCGAGCCAGTAGGCACCACACAGCAGGCCACCGCGCGAGGACCGCGGCGGTGAGCCTGGAGCAGCAGGCGCGCGACGCGCTCGAACGCGACGACCTCCTGGGAGCGACACAAGCTGCCAAGGCGATCGTCCTGCAGGATCGCGATGCACCGGTAGGATATTTCCTGCTGGCCATTGCGGCCGAGCAGGCCGGACAGATCGACAATGCGGTCCTGTTGTTCGACGCGGCCGTCCAGCGCGGCCCCCAGGCCGAGCATCTGGCCCAGCAGGCCCGGCTGCTCAGCCTCTTGCGCCGTGACGGGGAAGCCGCCGCGGCCAGCAGGCGCGCCCTCGCGCTCGCGCCCGCCGATGCGCATACGCTGGATACGATAGGGTGCGTTCTGACCCGGCTGGGCGACCACGAGGGCGCCCTTGGTCCCTTCACCGCGGCGGTGGCCCGCGAACCCGGCAATCTCGATTATCGCTACAATCTTGCCGCCGCGAGCAGCTTTACCGGGCGCGTCGAGGACGCACGGCATCATTACGAGGAGATCCTGCGCGCCGATCCGGGCAATGCGCGCGCACATTACGCACTCGCCATCCTGTCGCGCCAGACGCCCGAGACCAACCATCTCCCCCGGCTGAAACGCGCATTGGCTGCCGCGCAAGGCCCGGGCGATGCGCTGCGGATCCGGTATGCTCTGGCCAAGGAACTGGAGGATCTGGGCGATCCCACTGCGTTCGAGCACCTTAAAGCAGCCAATGCGCAGCAGAAGAGCGCGCTCGGCTACGATTTCGCGCAGGATGCGGAAATCTTCGACGCGCTCGAAACGGTGTTTACCAAGCCCGCGGGTGCGCTGCGCGAGGCGCCGGGCCATCCCGATACCGCGCCGATCTTCGTCGTGGGCATGCCGCGAACGGGCACCACGCTGATCGATCGCATCCTGTCGTCGCATCCAGAGGTCGTATCGGCGGGAGAGCTTCAGGCCATGCCGGTGGCGGTCAAGCGGCTGGCTGGAACCGCATCGAAAAAGGTAATCGACGCAGAGACGATTGCCGCCAGCAGCACGATCGATCCAGCGCAGCTGGGCCGCGCCTATATCGAGCAGGCTGCGCATCATTTGCCCGAGCAAACGCCGCGCTTTATCGACAAGCTCCCCGCCAATTTCCTGTATATCGGCCATATCGCAGCAGCGCTGCCGCATGCGCGGATCGTGTGCCTGCGCCGCAATCCGATGGATACGGTGTGGAGCAATTACAAAAACCTGTTTGCGAGCCAGTCGGCCTATTACGCCTATTCCTACGACCTCCTCGATACGGCGCGCTATTATGCGCGCTTCGACCGGTTGATGGCGCAGTGGGAGACGCTCTTTCCCGGGCGGATATTGCAGCTGGGCTATGAAGGCCTGGTCTCCGATCAGGACGGGCAGACGCGGCGGTTAATCGACTTCTGCGGGCTCGACTGGGACGATGCCTGCCTGCACTTTCACGAGAATACGGCAGCGGTGGCCACGCCGAGCGCGGCGCAGGTGCGCCGGCCGCTCAACGCCGATGCCGTGGGCCGCTGGCGGACGCATGAACGCGCGCTGGAGCCGGCGCGCGTCTGGCTCGAAAAGCAGGGCATCTCCACCGGCTGAAGGACATTTCGACAGGGCGCAAGAATAAGGGCGCCTGCGTACGAACGCAGGCGCCCTTTGCTTGGGACGGTGTTGTCGCTCAGAACGACATGCGTGCTTCCACCCCGACGACCCGCGGACTCATTACCGCCTGGCGATAGTAACGCACCGCAACACCATCGTTCACGCCGATGCGCGAGCGATCGTTGGCAGTCGATACAACTGCGTATTTGTCGAAGATGTTGTTGGCGAACAGGCTGATGCTGTAGGTTTCCATCTCGTAGGTCAACGCAGCCCGGTGCAGCGTGTAACCGGGGATCAGATCGCCATAGGCGCGATCCCACCCGATCCTCGAAACGACATTGCCGCGATAGGTCGCCGTCCAGTTGGCCACCAGATCGGCATCGCCCATCGGCTGGACGTAGGTAACGCCAAGGCTGCCCGAATTCTTCGCCGAGCCGGGCAGGCGGTCGCCATCGAGCGCGTCCAGCTGGACGAAACGGTTCGAATAATCGCCCGGCGTTTCGCGAATGGTGATGATGCCCGGCACGTCTTCGGTGAGATAGGCGTCGGTATAGGAATAGGTCCCCTGGATCGACAGCTCGGGGATCGGCTTGAGCTGGAACGAGGTCTCGAAGCCGCGCGACTTGGCCGACCCGCCGTTCACCGTGATCCCGGTTGCGCCATAGAGCGTGGAGGAATTGACCTGGATCCCCTGCCACTTCACGTCGAAGACGTTGAAGTTGAGCGCCAGCACGTCGTTGAACAGCTGGCTGCGCATCCCGATCTCGATATTCTTGGTCGTGTCGGGGCCGTATTGCAGCTCGTCGGGCAGCGCGCAGATGATCTGCTGACCCGGCTGGATATCGGCCGGGCAGGGCGCAACCCGGTTGGGCCCGCCGAGGCGGTAGCCCTTGCTGTACGTGGCGTAGACCATGAAGTCGGGACTGAATTCATATGAGGTATTGAACTTCCACACCCAGCCGTCTTCGCCGGCATCGCCGCCATTGGACGGCAAATCATAGGGGCTGAGCGGATCGCCCAGGACAGGCAGGGCCGCCGCACCCGAGATCGTCGATGTATAGTCGAAATAGCGCGCGCCCGCAGTGACCTGCCAATCCGGCGTAACCTCGAACGTGGCTTCGCCGAAGATCGCCTTCTCCTTCACCTCGGAGGTGATGTAGCTGACATATTCCAGCGCTTCGGGATTGGTGGTCGGGTCGACCCACGGGTGGTTGGGAATGCGTTCGGCGTAGTCGCTCTGATAGTCGTTCTCGTTGTAGAAGCCGCCCAGAACCCAGCTGAACGGACCGCCATGGCTCGACACCAGCCGCAGTTCGAAGTTCTTTTGCTTGCGCGTGCGGTCGGATGCGTAATGGCCCGCGAATGCCGGGAACAACTCGTAATCGTAATCGAGGTCGAGCAGCAGGTCGGTGACGTCGCCCTTATCGCTATAGCCCATCTCGGTGTAGGCGCCGGTGGCGACGATATCGACGATGTCGGCGATATTGGCATTGATCTCGGCGCTGACGAGATGCGCGTGACGGTCGACCGGTTCCTTGAACCGGCTGGCGTTTTCATAGCGTCCGGTGCCCAGCACGCCCGCGCTGTTCGATTGCGCACCTTCGGTCTCGGTCTGCTGATACGCATAGGTCAGCAGCAATTGCAGGTCCTCGTCGGCCTGGAACAGCAATTGGTTGCGCGTGGTGAAGGTCCGCTCGAAATTGAGATCCTCTTCCTCGTAGAGGTTCGCTGCATAACCCGCATCGGAAATGCTGTCGGGGCCATCGGGCTGCGGCAGCGATACGCCGGGCTCCTGGACGAGCAGCGAATAGTCGATGAATCCCGGGTCGAAGTAATAGCCCGTCGCGCTGCGGAACGCGATGTGATCGGCCACGATGGGCAGGTTGATCACGCCATCGATCTGATAGCCGAAATCGTCGCTATGCGATTTGGCATAGGCGCGCGCATGGACCTCGCCCTCGACCACGCTGGGATCGGGCCGGTTGGGAATATAACGGATCGCCCCGGCCAGCGTACCAAGCCCGTAGAGCGTGCCCTGCGGGCCGAGCAGGGTTTCGACGCGGGCGATATCGACCAGCTTGAAATCGTAATAGAGCGGGACTTCGCCCAGATAGATGCCCAGCGCGTCGTCATAGATGGCGCCGCCGTCACCCACGCCCGAGGCATTGAGACCGCGCAGCACCACCGTGCCGGTCGAGCCCGGGCCGGTGTCCGAAATCGTCATGCCGGGGGTGAAATCGGCAATATCGCGAATGTCGTCGATCCGCTGCCGCGCCAACTCTTCCGCGCTGACGGCGGTGATATTGATCGGCGTATCCATCAGCGTCGTCGCGCGGCGGGTGGCCGTAACGACGATCGTGACCGGGGCCGCGCTCTCCTCTTCCGGCTCCTCCTGGGCGAAAGCCGGTGCGGCCAGCGTGGTGGTCGAAAACACGGTTGCCGACAGCAGACCGAATTTCAGTTTTGCGCATTTTTTCATTGTTTTCTTCCCGTCTATTGCGGTTGAGCTTCCCCGGGCCGCGACACGCATGTCGCAGCCGACCCAGCTTTACTTGAGGACCTGAGGTGTTCCTGTGTTCCGCTATTCGGACTTCAGGCATTCACCTTATCGATACGGCGAAACCAATCCGCCTATTCGCACGATCCCGCTTGCTTTTTCTTCGGTTGTTCGGATTTATCCGAATTGCCCCGCCTGCGATTGTTCTTCGTTCTCGATTGAGGGAATGAGAACGCGGTGTTTTCATATGGAGAGGGGTGTTGTGCGGCTCCGCATCGACGGGACCGCAACGAGCGCACGTGGGCGCGCCGCGAGAAATCATGTGCAGGTGTCGAAGATAGGGAGGCGGCCGGACCGGCAGCGCGGACGGCAGAGCGCTTGCTCTTCGCGAGGGTCCCGGCTCCCGATGTTCGGTCCATAGACAATCTCCATATCGAGCCGATAGCCGGCTCAATCCTGCAGATCCCCTTCCCAAGCGTTGCCGTTGCTTACGACGGCATGACACATACGCTAGAGATATTACGGAATGCGTCAAGAGTATTAATTGATCGCGCGAACAGCACCGCGAACCCGGCGTTTGGAACTGAATTCACACAATTTTCACAGGGTTCGGCAAGTCACGCGAACCCTGTGGTTGCTGCGTCATATCGTCCCCTTCGCAGCCTCAGGGCGTGCGCGGTGTGGCTATCCCGAATCGATTCCGCGCCGTCACCGGGCTTCGCTGGTCCACCATGTCAGCGAGTGGACGTCATGCGCGCTCGTCCATATCCCGTCGGGCGTATAACGCAGCGCGCCGCTGCCCTCCGCCCTTCCGACGCGGGCGAGGATTTCGGCGGTCGCCGCGTCGATCACGACGAAGGTCTGCTCGTCGGTCGTACGCAGCCACACCTTCCCGTCGCCCGTGTCGATATCGCCCCATTTGAGGTTGGCGCCGACGAGGGTGCGGCCCGCGACTTCGCGCGTTTCGGGGTCGATCCGCGCGACGGTCCCGTCGCCCTGCTCCTGCACCCAGACGGCCCCTTCACCCGCGACGAGGAACCCGGGCGTATCGCCGAGCTGGACCGTATCGGTGACCGCATTGGTAGCGGGGTCCACGCGCTGCAGTGTCCCCCCGGTTCCGCTTACCGCCCATAGCGCGTCGAACCCGAAGGCGAGGAAAGTCGTACCCGGCGCTACCTCGATCGACGCGGAGATTTCATTGGTCGCGGGATCGATGCGGGAGATCGTCCCCTCCGCCTGGTTGGGTGCCCATACCGACCCGGCGCCGGCGACCACGTTCTGTTCGCCGCTCGGTCCGATGCCCGCCGGTATGGTGGCCAGTACCTGCGCGGTCTCGGGGCCGATGCGATACAGCTCGCCCCCATCGCAATTGCCCACCCAGAGCGATCCGGATTCCATCGCCATCGTGCCGCACGGGCGCGGGATCGCGACCGAGGCTAGCTTCTCGGTTTTCGACCACTGCTCCACCCGGCCGTCATTGGTGGTCCACACGGTATCGCCATCAACCTGGAGGAAATCGGCGAAGCCGGGGACGTCGATCACATTCTCGGCAAATGCGGGCTCGGGGCTCATTTCGGCCGCAGGCGCGCAGGCCGCGGCAATGAGGGGCAGGAGGCAGATCGATCGGGTCATGGGCGTTGGTCCTTGCATGGCAGGCGGGGCGTGCCGGGCCGTCCCGGCGGCGGCGTCAACTGTAGCGATACGGATTGGTGTCGATGGTGGTGAGGCTGCGCGTCTGGTTGCAGAGGAACACCGTGCCGGTAAAATAGATGCCCGGTTCGGTGATCGTCTGGGCGTAGGCATAGGCTTCGCGAAGCTGATCCACCGTCATCTGCACGGGCGCCTCGTCGGGTTGCCAGGTCAGACCGTAGGGGTAATCCTCCCCCGTCCTGCTGATTTCGACATGACACCCCATGACATGCGACACGGGATGGGTGTCGCAGAACTCGATCAGCCGCGTCATGCTGTCGAACCAGGGCTGCCAAAAGGTGATGTAGCAGCGCCCGCGATAGAACATGTCGCCGGTGTAGAGGATCTGCGTGTAGCTGTCGTAATAGGCGAATTCGGACGCCACATGGCCGGGCGAGCCCCAAATAAGGATATCGCGCCCGCCGAGATCGAGCGTGACGCGTTCCTCGGGGAAGTTGGTCATTCCCCAGAAGCCGAGCATCTCCTCATGCGTCAGCCCCATGTAGCGCGTATTGGGCCGGTCGGCGAACTGGTTGACCGCGGCATAGTGATCGGCGTGAAGGTGGCTGAAGGCGACGAGCAATTCGAGGTCGGCAGGATCGCGTCCGTTGCGCCTGCACCAATCCGCGATGCACTCGTCGACCACGCCGCGCAGGTCCCAGTCGGTGCGCAGCTGGGTAAAGCCCTCGTCGAGCAACAGCACGCGATCATTGCCGAAATACAGCGGGGCAAAAGGCGCCTCGAAGCTGTAGGCCTTGTTCTGCCGAAGGATGGCCGTGTGTGCATTGTACCAGTGCACATGCACCGGCGGATCGGTGTTGTCCTTGAGCGATTCCGAACCGCAGATCCAGCGGTCTGGGAAACTGCCCGGGGCAGGCAGGTCGCTCTTGAAATCGACCGGATCGGGCCGCAGCCCGGCGGCCTGCGCGGCCTGGCTATAGGTTGTCAGCGCAGCCGGAACCGCCAGCGCTGCGGCATTGTACGACAGGAAAGTACGACGGTCCAAAGCGGTTCTCCCGGTCGTCAAAAGGGGTGCGGCGGAGTGATGCGGGCGACGCCTTCGGGCCAGACCCGGGTCCGCTGGTCGGGACTGACCCCGTTGAACAGGACGAAGTCGGGGCGGATCAGCACCATGTCGCGGCCCTGCACCTCGCGCGCATAGCGCAAGGCCTCGTCGATCGTGGCGCGCGAAAGCTGCAGGATGCGTTCATAGGGTTTGTAGGTCGCGAAACGGGGATAATAGCAGCCCGGCGCGAACATCATGTCGATATGCCCGCCGAGCACCGCCTCAACCGGATTGCGTGCGGCAAACTCCTGCAACCGCGCCAGCGCCGCAATGTAATCCCGGTCGTTGCCGATGTTGATCCGTCCGGGGAACAACAGGTCGCCCGTGAACAGCAAGTCGCAATAGGGATCGTAGAAGGTCACCCCGTCGCGGTGGCTCCCGGGGGTGGGGATGACCTCGATCCGCCTGTCGCCAAGATCGATTGCCCCGGTTCCGCCCGGCCAGCTACCCGCAAGCCGGTAATGCGCCTGCATCGCTCCGATCGGTCGGGGGACGATGGTGGTTCGCGGGCGATCCGCGAATTGCCGCAGTCCCTGGTTCTGCGCGACGTCTTCGCCCGATGTCAGCGCGATGGTCAGCGGCATGGGCTTGCGGCCGCGCATCTGCTCCCAGCGGGTGATGATCGCATCGACGGTCTCGCGCAGCGGGAAATAGGCCGCTTTCGCAGTGGCCCCGCTGTCGATCAGCAAGGCTCCGGCATTGCCGAACAGCAGGTAGACGAACGGCGCTTCCCAATGGACGCAGACGTTCTGCCGCAGGACGAAAGTGTCTTCGTTATACTGCACCACCTGGATGCGCGGATCGGTGTTCTTCGCCGCGACATTCGATCCGTAGATCCAGCGGAAGCCGAGCCGCCCGGGCGCCGGCCCGATGCTCGAATAGTCATGCACAACCGGTTCGCGGGGATGCAGCGGCAGCGCGGAATCGGTGTTGCGCACTCCCGGCGGATTATACGCCGCCGCGATATCGCCATTCCCCGCGAAGGTCGGCTGGACCGATGCGGCAGGGGTCGGGGTCGGTGCGGGGGCAGGCGTGGTCTGCGACATCGGGCGCTCCGGGCAAAGCCGCCGGGACAGCGGCAATTGGCTGCCTTCGATGCATGCCCTCCCAGGCGATCCTCCGCGCGTCGGTAGCCTTACGGCCCCGCGCTCTGGAGCGATACCATATGATTATTACCAACAATGGCAATGGTAATAAATAAGTGATGGACAGGGGGCGCTTTTGGCGCAATGCTGCACATGCGAAAGGAGTTACCTCTATGTTGAACGGGATCCGCAAAGTGGGGGCAGCCGCAGCGCTGGCCTGTGCCTTATTCGTCGCCTCGTGCGCGCCCGCAGGCGAAGACGCCACCGCGCCCAAGACGCAGTTCACGATCGGCTGGTCGATCTATGCCGGGTGGATGCCGTGGCCCTATGCCGAACAGGCCGGGATCGTGAAGAAGTGGGGGGACAAATACGGGATCGAAATCGATATCGTGCAGGTCAACGATTACGTCGAATCGGTCAATCAATACACCGCCGGACAGCTTGACGGGGTGACGGTCGCGAACATGGATGCGCTGACCATCCCCGCCGCCGGCGGGAAGGATACCACCGCCCTGATCATCGGCGACTATTCGAATGGCAATGACGGGGTCTTGCTCAAAGGCACCGACAACCTCGCCGGTATCGCCGGACAGCAGGTCAATCTGGTCGAGCTGTCGGTGTCGCATTATCTGCTCGCCCGGGCGCTGGAATCGGCAGACCTCGCGATGACCGATGTGCGGACGATCAATACCGCGGATGCGGATATTGCCGGTGCGTTCACCTCGCCCGATGTCACCGCCGCGGTGGCGTGGAACCCGCAGGTCCTGACGATGAAACAGGAAGCCGGCGCGCATGAGGTCTTCAGCTCGGCCGACATTCCGGGTGAAATCCTCGACCTGCTGGTGGTCGATACCGCCACGCTCGAAGCCAACCCGAATCTGGGCAAGGCGCTGGTGGGCATCTGGTACGAGACCATCGCGCTGATGCAGCAGGACGACGAAGCGGGCGAAGCCGCGCGTGCAGCGATGGCGCAGCTTGCAGGTACGACGCCGGAAATGTTCGAAGCGCAAGTGGCGACGACCCATCTTTATGTCGAGCCCGCGCAAGCGGTTGCGGCGGCGACCGATCCGGCACTGGTCGAAACCATGACCCGCGTCCGCGACTTCAGTTTCTCGCAAGGCCTGTTCGGACAGGGTGCCAGTTCGGCCGAAGCGGTGGGAATGGCTTTCCCGGGCGGCAAGACCTTGGGCGATGCCAACAGCATCACACTGCGCTTCGACGACAGCTTCATGCAGATGGCTGCCGATGGCGAGCTATAGGCCGGTGAAGCGGACGGGCAGCGGACCGGGGATCGGCGCGTAGTGCGCTGGGTCGATCGCCGGATCGGGCGGACCAATTCCCTGCTTCTGGGGGCGATCCCGATCCTGCTCCTGATCCTGGTATATCTGTTCCTTGCGGCCGGGCGAAACGAGATCAACCCGGCCGACAAGATCCTCCCGCTCCCCGGCGCGATGGTCGACGCCATGCGCGCGCTGGTGTTCGAGCGGGATCCGCTGTCGGGCCGCTACCTGTTCTGGGCCGATACGCTGGCGAGCCTGCAACGGCTCGGTCTCGGACTGGCCATTTCCACCGCCAGCGCGCTGCTGGTGGGGCTGGTCCTGGGGCTTCTGCCACCCGTTCGCGCCACCTTCGGCATGCTGGTCACCGGGATTGCGGTGATCCCGCCGATCGCGCTGCTGCCGATCCTGTTCATCGCCTTCGGGCTGGGTGAGACCGCCAAGGTGGCGCTTATCGTGATCGGCATTGCGCCTTTCATGATCCGCGATATCGCTGCGCATACGGCAGCGCTCCCGCGCGAGCAGATCATCAAGGCGCAGACGCTGGGCGCAAGCACATGGCAATTGGCGCTGCGCGTCGTCCTCCCGCAGGCCATGCCAAGGCTGATCCAGGCAGTGCGCCTGTCGCTGGGCCCGGCATGGGTATTCCTGATTTCGGCCGAAGCGATCGCCGCCGATATCGGGCTGGGCTACCGCATCTTCCTCGTTCGCCGCTATCTCGCGATGGACGTCATCCTGCCCTATGTAGCGTGGATCGCCATCCTCGCGGCGATCACCGACCTGCTGCTGTCATGGTCCAGCCGCCGCCTGTTCGGCTGGGCGCACAGGGCCGAGAGATGAGCGGCTTCCTCAGCCTGCGCGACGTCTGGGTCGAATATGGCGACAAGATCGTGCTCGAACGCGTCAATCTCGAGATCGAGGAAGGCGCATTCGTCTCGGTCATCGGGCCATCGGGTGCGGGCAAGAGCAGCCTGCTGCGCGTGGTACTGGGGCAGGATGCGCCGACGCGCGGGACCATCACGCTCGACGGCGCCCCGCTCAAGCCTCAATGCGACAGCGATCGCGGCGTGGTGTTCCAGCGCTATTCGGTGTTTCCGCATCTGACGGTCCTGGGGAACACGCTGTTCGGGATCGAATGCGGGCGCGCCCCGCTGGCCGGGCGGCTGTTCGGCGCGGCGCGGCGGGCTGCGCTGGCCGAAGCGGAAGAAATGCTGGCAGCGGTCGGGCTGGAGGACAGCCTCCATTTGTATCCGGCGCAGATGTCGGGGGGCATGCAGCAACGCCTGGCGATCGCTCAGGCGCTGATCAAACGCCCGCGGATATTGCTGCTCGACGAACCCTTCGGCGCGCTCGATCCCGGGATCCGGTCCGATATGCACGCACTGATCACCAGCCTGTGGAGCGAATATGCGCTCACCGTAATGATGGTAACGCACGATATCGGCGAGGCCTTCGCGCTCGGCAATCGCGTGCTCACGCTCGATAAGCTGCGGCATGACCCGCACGCCCCAAATCGGTATGGTGCCTCCATCGTCTACGATCTTCCTCTCACGCGGAAGGCACCGCAGCGGGCGGAGACCCGCGCTGTCCTGACCCAATCCGCATGAGACAAAAATCGTAGTATTACGATTGACAATATAGATAATACTTGAGAGGACCGTCCCATGGCATCCGAACCCACCAACCTTGCCCGCCTCAGCATGAGCCTGCCCGCGGACCTGTTCCGCCAGCTCGACATGATGGTGGAAGAACGGGGTCTGCCGTCGCGCTCGCAGCTGATCGCCGAATTGATCCGGCACGCCCTCGCCGAGCACGAAGCGCAGACCCGGCCTGAAGAGATGCTCGCGGGCACGATCACGCTTGTCTATGTCGGCGATCGCGGCAGCATCCGCCAGCAGCTCGCGACGACGCAATTGCAATATCTGAAGGAAGTCATCTCCTCGCAGCATGTCTTCCTCGAGGATGACCAGTCGCTCGAAGTGCTGCTTGTGCAAGGCCCCGCCGTACGGCTCGAGGCGCTGTGCGATTCGCTGCGCTCGATTCGCGGGGTCCACCAGCTCCAGCTGGTCACCACCACCGCGCTGCTGCCGCCGCTGCATGAACAGGGCGAAGCCGACGCCAACGACAACAGTGCAGGCAAGAAGCCCAAACCGCCAAAGTCCGCGGCCGCATGACGGAGGGGCTGGCAAACCCGCTGGCAGCGCGCGACCACGCCCGCGCGATGGCCGGCACGGTGGTCGACGCAATGCCCGTCCTGCCGCCGGTTGCGCCAGACCTTCCCGAAGGCGTGGAGCCGGGCGACCTCCTGTGGGAGGAAACCGTCGCCCCGGGCGGGTATGCTACCCGCAGGCTGGCGCGCGGATCGCGGGTCCGGCTGATCGATCTCGCCGGCGACGCCTGTGCCTCGATGCTGATCTACAATGCCGAAATGCCGACTGAACGGCTGAACGTGGCCGACACGGTCAAGGTACAGTGGAACGGCTATCTCGGCGCAGGCAAGCTGCTGCTGTCCGACATGGGCCGCGTGATGATGAGCATCCTCGAAGATGGCGCCGCCACGCATGACGTTTTCTGTGGCACATCGAACGCCGCCACCAACGAAGCCAAATATGGCGAGGGCCGCAACAGCGGCGCCTTTCCGAATGGCCGCGACCGGCTGCTGCTGGGCTCGGCCAAGCACGGGCTGCAGCGCCGTGACGTCCACCCTTGCGTCAATCTGTTCAAGGGCACGCGGATCGAGGCCGATGGGGCCATCACGCCGCTGGTAGGCCCTTTCGAGGCGGGGCGCGAGATCGTGCTGCGCGCCGAAATGGATGTCATCGTGGTCCTGGCCAATTGCCCGCATGTCCTCGACCCGCGGGACGACTGGCAGGTCTCGCCGCTGCGCATAAGCGCGTGGCGCGGGCCCGTGACCGATCAGGACGATTTGGTCCGCTGTGCAACGCCCGAGGGCCTGCGCGCATTCGAGAATGTCGAAGACTACTACCGCCGCTAGCAAGGAAGGGCGCAGACTGCATGACCGCTGATCCCGCAACAGGGGGCCTGCCCGGTGCCATCGTCCATGACGAAATCGTGCCTGCCCGGGCGCCGTGGCTGCATCACATCGCGGCAGGGCAGACGCTCCGCATTATCGATGTCGAAGGCAATCAGGCGATCGATTTCCTGCTCTACGCGGATGCCGACGATGCCGAACGGTATAGCTCGCAGGACACCGTGACCGCGCAGGGGAACCTGTTCCTGCGCCAGGGCAGCGTCCTGCGTTCGAACGAAGGCCGCGCGATGATGACCATCACCGGCACTTCGGTCGCCTATCACGATACGATCGGCGGCGCGTGTTCCTGCGAATCCAACACGCTGCGCTATGGTCACCACACCAAGGCACAGCACGCCTGCGTCGAGAACTTCCTCGAGGCCAATCTGTCCGAAGGGCGCGGCAAGCGCGACATGGTGCCCAATATCAACTTCTTCATGAACGTGCCCGTAGAGGAAGACGGGTCGCTCGGCATTGTCGACGGCATTTCCGCGCCCGGCCTTACGGTCGACCTGCGCGCGGATATGGACGTGGTCGTGGTGGTGTCGAACTGCCCGCAGATCAACAACCCGTGCAATGCCTTCAACCCGACTCCCGTGCGGATGATCGTCGCTGCATGAGCACGCCGACGGTATTGATCGCCAACCGCGGAGCGATTGCCACCAGGATTATCCGGACCTTGCGGACCATGGGTCTGCGTTCGGTCGCGGTCTATTCGGAAGCCGATGCCGATTCGCTGCATGTGTCGCTGGCCGACAGTGCGGTGTGCATCGGGCCGCCCCCCGCAACCGAAAGCTACCTCGATAGCGCCGCGATCATCGCCGCGGCGAAGGAGGCGGGCGCGGGCTATATCCACCCCGGTTACGGGTTTCTCGCCGAGAAAGCCGAGTTTGCCGAAGCCTGCGAGGCTGCGGGGATCGTCTTCATCGGCCCGCGACCCGAGCATATCCGCACCTTCGGCCTCAAGCACAGCGCCCGCGCTCTGGCCGAGGAACAGGGCGTGCCGCTGGCGCCCGGTACCGGACTGCTGACCGGGGAAGACGAGGCCGCCCGCGCGGCTGCCGATATCGCCTATCCGGTCATTCTCAAGGCGACCGCGGGCGGCGGCGGCATCGGCATGCGCATCTGCGCGGACGAGGCCGAGCTGCGCGACGGCTTTGCCGGCGTGGTACGCCAGGGCGAGAGCAGTTTCGGCGATGCGGGCGTGTTTCTCGAGCGCTACATCGCGCGGGCCCGGCATATCGAGGTCCAGATTTTCGGTGACGGCGAAGGCCACGTCATGCCGCTGGGCGAACGCGACTGTTCGCTCCAGCGCCGCAACCAGAAGGTCGTCGAGGAAGCCCCTGCCCCCTGCCTGTCGGATGCGCTGCGCCGCGACCTCATCCTGGCCGCGGTCAACCTCGCTCAGGCGGCACACTATCGCTCGGCAGGGACGGTGGAATTCCTCTTCGACGCCGAACGGCAGGAATTCTTCTTCCTCGAAATGAACACCCGCCTGCAGGTCGAACACGGGGTGACCGAAGAGGTAATGGGCGTCGATCTGGTCGAATGGATGGTGCGTGGGGGCATGGGCGATTACGCCTTCATGGATCGCGCTGCGCCGACCGCCCGTGGCCATGCGGTCCAAGTGCGACTGTATGCCGAGGACCCGGCGCTCGACTATCGCCCGACCACCGGCACGCTGTCGGCGCTGTCGTTCCCCGATAGCATTCGGGCGGAAACGTGGTGCGAAGCGGGCAGCACGATCAGCGCATGGTACGATCCGATGATCGCCAAGCTGATCACGCATGCCGACACGCGCGAAAACGCCATTGGCGCGATGCAGGCGGCGCTCGCCGAAAGCCGGGTCGACGGGATCGAGACGAACCTGCGCTGGCTGCGCGATGTCGTGCAGGACGAATCCTTCATCGCGGGCACGGTCACGACCCGCCTGCTCGATACGATTCCCTATGCGCCCAGCAGCCTCCAGATCGTCTCCGGCGGCACTGCCACTACCGTACAGGACTGGCCGGGGCGCGAAGGACTATGGTCGGTCGGGGTTCCGCCGTCGGGGCCGATGGATGACCGCTCGTTCCGGCTGGGCAATCTGCGGCTTGGCAATCCAGAGGGCACGGCCGGACTCGAGGTGACCTTCACCGGGCCGACGCTGCGCTTCAATGCGCACGCGCGCCTGTGTCTTGCCGGGGCGGATTTCGGGGCCAGGCTCGATGGCAATCCGGTGGCGCGCGACACGCCGTTCGACGTGGTCGCCGGACAGACGCTGGCGCTGGGCCGCGTTTCGGGCGGGGGCATGCGCGGCTATATCCTGTTTGCAGGCGGGCTGGATATCCCGCCCTATCTTGATAGCCGTAGCACCTTCGAACTGGGGCAGTTCGGCGGACATGCGGCGCGGCGGCTGCTCGCAGGCGACACGTTGCATCTCGCCGGTAACGCCACGACCCAAAGCACGCCCGCGGAGCCCGAGCCCGAGCTTGGCAATTGCTGGACCTTGCGGGTCCTGTACGGTCCGCACGGCGCGCCCGACTTCTTCACCCCGGACGATGTACAAGCGATCACCACTGCCGAATGGCAGGTGCATTACAACAGCAATCGCACCGGCGTCCGGCTGGTCGGGCCCAAGCCCGAATGGGCGCGCAAGGATGGCGGCGAGGCGGGGCTTCATCCGTCCAATATCCATGACAATCCCTATGCCATCGGTGCGGTCGATTTCACCGGCGACATGCCGATCATCCTCGGCCCCGATGGCCCCTCTCTGGGCGGTTTCGTCTGCCCCTTCGTGGTGATCGCCGCAGATCGCTGGAAGATCGGCCAACTGGCTCCGGGGAACCGCCTGCGCTTCCAGCCCGTGGATATCGCCGAAGCGCAAGCCGCCGACCAGTCCGCGCCCCTAGCCGGGGCAACGACCGGGGTGCCGGCGGACAGCCAGCCGCGCGCACCGGCCGATCACAGCCCGATCCTCGCCGAAATCCCCGCCGAGGGGCATCGTCCGCGAACCGTCTACCGGCAGCAGGGCGATCGCAATATCCTGGTCGAATACGGGGCGATCGTGCTCGATCTCGAATTGCGTATCCGCGTCCATGCGCTGATGACCGTGCTCGAGGCGAAAGGGCTCCACGGGGTGGTCGACATCACCCCGGGCATCCGCTCGCTCCAGCTCCATTTCGACGGCAAGCAGCTCGACCAGCGCTCCGCCCTCGCAGCGCTGATGGAATGCGAGGACGAGCTCGGCGATCTCGAGGATTTCACCATCCCCTCGCGGATCGTCCACCTGCCGCTCAGCTGGCGCGACCCCGCGACCATTGCGACCGTCGAGAAATATATGGCGGCGGTGCGCGACGATGCGCCCTGGTGTCCCGACAACATCGAATTCATTCGCCGGATCAACGGCCTGCCCGATGCCGATGCGGTGCAGGATATCGTATTCGATGCCAGCTACCTGGTGATGGGATTGGGCGATGTCTATCTGGGCGCCCCCGTCGCCACACCCGTCGATCCGCGGCATCGACTCGTTACGACCAAATACAACCCCGCGCGCACCTGGACCCCGCCCAATGTCGTCGGGATCGGCGGCGCCTATATGTGCATCTACGGGATGGAAGGCCCGGGCGGTTACCAGCTGTTCGGGCGCACCATCCAGGTGTGGAACACCTATCGCCAGACCGACGTCTTCAAGGACGGCAAGCCGTGGCTGCTGCGCTTCTTCGACCAGATCCGCTTTTTCGAAGTCTCGGCCGAAGAGCTCGAGGAATGGCGGCGGGACTTCCCTGCCGGGCGGCGGTCGATCGAGGTCGAGCATTCGGAATTCCGGCTGGCCGATTACCGCGCTTTCCTGAGCGAGAACGCGCAATCGATCGCCGCGTTCGAGGAGACCCGGCAGGCGGCATTCGATGCCGAACGGGGCGAATGGGAGCGTAACGGCGAATTCGACCGCCTTTCCGAACTGGCGGACGACATCGGCGGCGCGGCGCTGGATGCGCCGGTGGTAGATGTGCCGGAGGGCGCCGAAGTCGTCGAATCTCCCTTTGGCGGATACATCTGGAAATTGCTCGTCGCCGAGGGCGACGAGGTCGAAAAGGGGGACACTGTGGCCGTCATCGAAGCAATGAAGATGGAGTGCCCGCTGGAAAGCCCGGCTGCCGGGACGATTTCCGCGCTGTATATCGAGGAACGCCAGCCGATCGAACCGGGCGCGCCGCTCATGGCGCTGACGAGGCGGTGTTGATGGACCTCGCACGCCAGAGCGCGAAAATGATCGCCGCGGCGGTCAACACCGGCCAGGCGAGTGCGCTCGCCATTGCCGAGGCGACCCTGGCACGGATCGACGCCTATGACGAAATCCAGCCGCAGGTCTGGATCAGCCGCGCTTCGCCCGAACGAGTGGCAGAGGCCGCGCGCGCAGTGGATGCGCGGATAGCCGAGGGAGAAACGCTCCCGTTGGCCGGCGTCCCCTTTGCAGTGAAAGACAATATCGATGTCGCCGGTTTCGAGACGACCGCGGGATGCCCGGCGTTCTCCTACACCCCCGATACCACCGCACCGGCGGTCGCGCGGTTGCTCGACGCTGGCGCGATCTGCGTCGGCAAGACCAATCTCGACCAGTTCGCGACCGGGCTGGTTGGCACACGCAGTCCCTATGGCATTCCGCGCAACGCCTACAATCTCGCCTATGTGAGCGGGGGATCGAGTTCGGGTTCGGCAGTCGCGGTGGCGGCCGGTCTCGTGGCCTTCGCTCTGGGTACCGATACTGCCGGATCGGGGCGCGTGCCCGCAGCCTTCAACCATTTGGTGGGATACAAGCCGAGCAAGGGACGCTGGAGCACCACGGGGCTGGTACCTGCGTGCCGTACGCTCGACTGCATCAGCGTCTTCACCGACGACATCTCCGAAGCGCGTCTGGTCGACCAGATCATAGCGGGATTCGATCCGCAGGATGCCTATTCTCGCGCCTTGCCCGCTCGGGAATTGACCCCGAAACGCATCGGCGTCCCCCGTCCCGACCAGCGTGGCTGGTTCGGCGACGGCCAGTCGGAAGCGCTCTATTCCCGCGCGCTCGAAACTCTGGGGCGCGGTGCCGAAATCTGCGAGCTCGATATCGCCTTCCTGAACGAAGCCGCGAGCCTGCTCTACAGCGGCCCCTGGGTAGCCGAGCGCGCGGCGGCGCTGGCTCCGTTGCTGGCCGCCAACCCCGAGGCGATCGACGCCACCGTCCGCGCAGTGGTGGCGCCGGGCCTCGACATTTCGGCGGTCGAACTGTTCAACGGGATCTATCGCCTCGCGGAATTGCAACGGGATGCCGAGGAGATGTGGGTCAGCGTCGACATGCTCGCCTTCCCGACCACCGGCACGACCTACCGCGTGGCCGAACTGCAAGCCGCGCCGGTCGCGCTGAACAGCAATCTGGGCCTTTATACCAACTTCGTGAACCTGCTCGACATGGCCGCGATCGCCGTGCCGGCCGGTGCGCGCGCCAACGGCACCGGCTTCGGGATCACGCTGATCGGTCCGGCGGGCAGCGACAGCGGCCTTATGGACGCCGCCGAAAGCTATCTCGCCAAGGCGGACTTGCCCGCGAGACCCCCGCTCGATCTGGAGGGAAGAATGGAAACTGTTAAGCTTGCCGTCGTCGGCGCACATCTGAAGGACATGCCGCTGCATTGGCAACTGACGTCGCGCGATGCGCGATTCGTCGGTGCGTTCGACACCGCCCCCGCCTACCGGCTCTATGCGATGGCCGACAGCACACCGCCAAAGCCCGCGCTGGTCCATAGCGAGGATGGCGCGGCGATCGCGGTCGAGGTCTACGAACTCGACGTGGCCGCCTTCGGCAGCTTCGTCGCCGAAGTGCCCGCTCCGCTCGCCATCGGCACTGTGACGCTGGAAGATGGCAGCAATGTCAAAGGCTTCGTAGCCGAACCCCGTGCAACCGCCGGGGCCGAAGATATCACCGAGCTGGGCGGATGGCGCGCCTATATTGCTCGCACCTGACCTTCAGCTTCGCATAAATGTCAAAAAAGGACCGTTATTACCCTTGACGGTTTTCATAATATCGATAGCCTCGCCGCAATAGCCAAAAAACGTTCGCCGGGAGAGACACAGAAACCAGCCGGATCGGTCATTCGATCCGAGCAAGGGGGAGTCCGTCGGTGCGCATCCCACAGAACCTCAGGAGGCCGGACAGCAGTCTGCCCAGGGTCCTGCGCATTGTCCGGCGTATCCCCACAGTCTCGCACGGGAGGTAGCGGATATGGCCGGTGTACGCGTAGGAAACAGGATCATCGGGGCGGACTCGCCGGTTACGGTCGGATGGGACAACATTCCCAAGGTGGAAGGCGGCCCGCTGAAGCGGTTCATCTTCACCTATTTCCAGCCCTTCTTCCTCTTTTCGCTGATCGCCTTCTGGTATTACGCGCCCAATTCGCTGGCCACGGCAACGACGGCGATCGCCATTGCCATATCTTTCAAGGTCCTGCTGATCGGGATCGAGCTGGTGAACCCGCGCCACAAGAGCTGGCAGCTCACGTGGAAGGAACTGTGCACCGACCTGTTCTATGTCGGCCTGGGATACACGCTGCTGCGCATGGTCGATGTCTATATCGGCGCCGGCGTGGTCATCGAAGCCATCCAGGGCGCCTATGACTGGGGCAAGCTTGATTGGTTCACCGGAATGCCCTTGCTGGTGCAGGCGCTCCTGATCTCGCTGATCTTCGATTTCGGCCAGTACTGGATGCATCGCGGAATGCACAATTGGTATCCGCTGTGGCTGACGCATGCACCGCATCACTACATCACGCAGTTGAACATCAACAAAGGCGCGGTGGGCAACCCGATCGAATTGTTCCTGATTGGCCTCGGGATCGGCGGGTTTTTCGATTTCCTGCCGCGGGCCGCGCTGCTTGCCGCGACCTTCGGCCTCGCCATCGGCACCTATCAGCACATCAACGTGCGCTTCAACACACCCCGCTGGTGGCGCTTCCTGTTCAACACGACCGAGCATCACAGCGTCCATCATTCGCAGGATTTCCAGGGCAGCCGCAGCAATTACGGCGCCACCTGGATCATCTTCGACCGGATATTCGGAACCTGCGTCGATGGCGAAGCCGAAAAGCTCGGAATGGAGGGCGGCCGCAGGATGCAGATCAACGAGACGATGGTCTTTCCCTTCACCGAAGGGGTCAGGGCGGTGAAGGAGCGGATTCCCGCACGCTTCCGCCGCTCAAGCGTGCCAGCGGAATAGCCCCACATTGCGGCCTCATCCGGTCGCAACCCGACCAAACCTTTCGACGTGCCTGCCTGCGATCCGCTTCAGGACGTGGAAGGCTTGTGCCCGCCCGAGATTGCCGGAGACCAGCGCCATGCCCAAACTGTCTTTCATCGACTGGATATGGCGCGCGCGCGGTGTCGTGGAGCTGGACCCGCCGCGCACACCGCAAAGCGCGTTCGCACGGCTCAATCCATTGCTGGACGCCGCCAGCCACGAGATCGACGGCGACACGCTGACCTATGTGAAGGACAACCCCGCCGCGCAGGACAAGCTGGCCACCTTCAGCCGCGGCACGCTCCAAGTCGTGGAGGAAGGCGGGACCGCCAAGCTGCGCTACGATCTGTTCAGCCCCGCTCTGCTGCTGTGTGCGCTGGCCCCGCTGCTGTTCCTCGCGATTGCACAGGCCACCATCGTCATCTCCGAGCTCGAAAGCGCCGCGGAAACCGAGGAGAGCGACGCGGAGGATGAGGAAGACGAGGAAGAGCCCCGGCCGCACAATATCGTCGATCAGATGCTGGGTGCCCCGCCGCCTGAATCGCTCGAGCAAAAGAAGCAGCGGATGGAAGAGGAGGAAGAGGAGCAGGAGGGCACACACTCGCCCACGCCTGCTTTTGTCTTTGCCGGACTGTTCTTCGCGCTGTTTCTCGTGGGCCGCGTGCTCGAGCCCTGGCTGGTCAGGCGGACCTTTCGCCAGGTGCTGAACACCCAGGCCGAATCATCCGAGCCCGAACCGGGCCGCCCCGCCGAGGTCTGACGGCCCGGACGAGCTCGCCAGCGGCGACCCATCCGTCAATCACTCCCGCAACACCCCCAGCCGCCATCGCGCCGGAAGGAGCGCCATTCATGATCAAGCTGCACATCAAGAATCTCTCGGGCACCGAGCAAACCGTCGAGGTCGCACCGGATGGTTCGCTGATGGAAGCAATCCGCGACAGTGGTTTCCAGGACTTGCTGGCACTGTGCGGCGGATGCTGTTCGTGCGCGACCTGCCACATTGTCGTGGAATCCGACTTCGTCGCGCCGGAACCGGTGTCGAGCGAGGAGGACGATTTGCTTGACGGGTCCGAGCACCGCCAGGAGGGGTCGCGATTGTCCTGCCAGATTCCGCTCACCGACGCATGTGACGGCTTGCGTTTGCGGATCGTCCCCGCAGATTGACGCTCCTCCGCCGGGCGACCGGAGCGTAAAGGCTAGGCGATCTTGCTCAGCGGCCACCACGGCCCGGTGGGGCGTTCGGCCTTGTGCCGGCCAAGGTCGCGCAGCCGCGCCATGAAGGCGGGCTTGAACATCTCGTCATCCTTGAAGTTCTCGCCCACATCGCTCGGGAAGGTGTCGTAGCGGTCGGCGCTGGTCAGCATGATCTTGCCATAGGGATTGTTGAGCCGCAGCCCCGCAATCGCGCCGATCTCGCTTTCATTGACCAGCAGGTCGTAGCCGCGCTGGCCGTTCCTGAGCGGGCCCGAAGTGGTGTTGAGCGCTGCGTCGGGCTTGCGCGCGGTGGGGCCGTTGCGCACGACATAGACGGTCGGCGCCTTGCGTTCGTAATCGTCGCCGAAGCTCGCCTGCTTCATGGTCGCCAGCGCCTCCGGGCCGGTTTGCGCTGCCATCTGCTTGCGCACTTCCTGGTCGACCGCGGCCATCGCCCGGTCGAAGAACACCGAGCGGCGCACCCCGCCGTCATATTGCGTCATCGGCTTCCCATCGCTGCCCGCGACCCGCAATTGCTGGTGGAACACCGGCATGGCGGAAGACGCCATCGACGCCGCCGCCAGCGCCTGGGCCGCTGCCGCCGCATCGGGCGCAGCGTTCACCAGCTGCTTGACCTCGGCATAGCGGAACACGCCGCGTTCGGCCTCGACGAAGCCGACGAACCCTTCGATGCTCGAATTGCCGATCGCCTCGACCAGCCGCGGATCGCCGCCGGGCATCAGCGCCTCGATGATCCGCTTGCGCAGCGGCGCAGTCCCCGCCGCCGAGCCGTAGAGCGGGACGGAAATGAGCTTGGTATTGTTCACCACGTCGCTTTCGCGTTCGGGCGAATAGCCCCACACCAGCCGGTCAAGCGCGAAACGCCGCATGTCCGGGGTCTGCGCGGGGTCGAGCCCGACCATCAGCATCAGCGCCTGCAGCGAACCGGTCGAAATGCCGGTGATCACGCCAATACCCGGCAGGGCGAGTTCATCGGGGCTGTGCCGGCTCAGCGTGTCGAACAGGCCCGCGCCATAGGCCCCCCATTGGCCGCCGCCCGACAGCAGCAGCACATTGCAATCGGGCCGTTCGGCCTGGTTGTGGCATTGCACCGCATCGCGGATCGAACAGGACATGCGGTCATCCAGCGTGCAGATCTTCGCATCGGGCACATCCGCCTGCACATCGCGGATGAAGGGGCCAACATCGCCATCGACCACATGGCTGTAGAAGCCGTCGATCTTGAACGTCAGCGGCCCGCGGCGAAACAGCCGGAAGCCGAGATAGCCGAGCACGCCAAGCGCCACGATCGTCGCGCCGACTCCGAGCAGGAAATTCCCCATGACCGCATCCCCCAGGTTGATCGGGAGGGACAATGCGCCCGTATTGCGGCGAATTCAATCAGCCGTGTGCGCCGAACTCGTTGGCGATCGCGGTCGAGATCCGCAGGCACAGCGCATAGGCCTGCTCGATCGGCTCGATCGAATTGGCGCGGATCGCGGCATAGCCTTCTCCCTCGCCCAGCGGATACTCGCCCGCTTCGTCGAGCGCGAAATCGCCCTTGCGCGGAAAGCTGATGGGGAAGGCGCGGCGCAATTGCGCCAGCGCTTCGTCGATCCGCAGCGTGAACACCATTTCGAGCACATCGGTACGGCTGATGTCGTTGGCGCGGCTGAAGGCAGGCACCGAAACGACCTTGAGGAACATGTGCTGGAGCAGTGCGAGGCGCACCGCCTGAAGCACACCGATCGCGCGGCGCACGCTTTCGCGTTCGGGATGCGGATCGTCATCGGGCACGAGGTCGAACAGGCGGTGGAGCTTGAGCGCATCGACGCGCAGCCGCGAGGCCAGCCGCCGGAACACGCCGTTGCGATCGTCCTTGATCAGATATTCGGCGAGCGCTTCACAGGACTGCGCAAGATGCTGTTCGGTGCCGCGATATGGGCGGCTCGCCCAATAGGCCGAATTGAACAATTCGCCGAAGGCGGCGACGGTCTTGATGCTGGCGAGCGCATTCGAGGCGCGGACCAGCCGCATGATCTGGCGGCCGCGCGCGCTCTCGGTGAGCAGCGCGCCAAGCTCCTCGATATTGCCTTCGGCCGCGCTGCCGACCCCGGCAATGATGTTCACCGGATAGCCCAGTTGCTGCAGGATGGCGTTGTGCGGGATCGCGCGGATCTGGCGCAGGCTCATCTCGCGATCGGCGGACAGGTCGCTCTGGCGGCGCGACTTGCGGCTACCGGTTTCGTTGAGCAGCCCGAGGCCGAAAGCGGTGATCGCACGGCTGTAGGTCCGACTTTCGAGATGGTCGCGCTGGTGCTCCTTGATCGCGCGGTAGAAATCGAGGCTGAGATCGGTCCGCCGGTAGAAGGGATCGGTGGGAACGTCGGCATCGGTATGCGCGGGGCTGTGCGCGATGACCTGGGTCAGCGTGGCGAGTGCGAGATCGGGCGTGGCGAAGGGCAGATACCCATCACCGCCCTGGAAGCTTGCTTCTGGCTCGAGCGCGACCCCCGCACGGGCGAAGCGCCGCTGCGCCCAGGCACTGAGCGCCCATTCGATGCGGTCTTCGAAACTGGAAGGATGCGCGCCGCGGCCCATGCCTTCGCCATGCGTATTGAAGATCAGCGCGGCGACATCGGTCAGCCCGTTGGCGGCCATCGCCTCGGCCAGCCGCCCCTGCAGCCGCTCGATCGCGAGGCTGGCGGGAATCTGGCCGACGAAGCGCCCCGCATCGGAAAAACCCGTCTGGATCGCCACGCGCCCGCGCACCTTGGCATAGGCCTTGTAGTCGGGCTCGGCGAGCAGCAGGTCCAGAAACCGTCCGCCATGTTCGAGCGCGGTCTCGGTCTCGAACAGCGGCGAGACATCGACCTTGTCGGCAATTCCGAACAGCTTGGCGAAATAGAGCGCGGCGAGCACGGTGGAGGGCTGCTCGCATTCGGCCACCAGCATGCGGATCGGTGCATCGGCATCCACATGCTTGAGGATCTGCGCCATCGCGAGGAACTGCCGCACCGCGGTCGAGCTTTCGACCGCGAGGCTGGCGAAATTGGCGCTTTGCGGTTCAACGCTGGCGAGCAGTTCGCGCAATGCCGCAATTGCGCCGCGGCTGGACAAGTCGATATCCGCTGCATCACCCAGCCGCGTGCGGATCGCATTGTGGAGCTGTTTGGCATTCACGCGAAAATGGATCCAGCTCATGCCGAGCCCGTCGGCGCGCATGGCGGCCGCCAGCGTGCGCCGGCCGATTGCATCCTCCGCATTGCTGTCGCCCGCCTCGCTCTCGAGCTGGTCAATCAGCGGGGCAAGCGTGAGCAGCTTGGCCGGATGGTCCGCCGTCAGGCGATTGGCGGCGGCCGACATTGCCGCCGGGTCGGACAGGTCCCCGGCGAAGTCCGCCGCGCTCGCCGCCGCATGATCGCGGGCGGCGCGCAGCGCGGCGATGGCCCCGTGCGCCACGTCGATCGCCTCGAGCGTATCCGCATAGCGCCCCAGCCGCTGCGCCTTTTCGGACAGGCGGAAGGCGATCGAATTGTACCAGGTGATATCGGTGCGCCCGTCCATGTCGTAACCGACCCAGCTGGCGAAGCGGAACGGCATGGGCTGCAATTCGGTCCAGCGGTCGGGATAGGCCCCGCGCGCTTCGCGCAGCACCGCGGCTACGATGCGGTCGCGCGCATCCTGCGCATTGGCCAGCGCGGCCATGGCGCATTCATGCTCGTAGCGCAGCGTGATTTCGGGCGTCTCGGAAGGGCCCTGCGGATCGGCTTCGCGTCCCGAGGCGACCGCGGTGGCCACCGCCTCGCTCTGCCGCGGGGTCAGCAGGAAGGTGGGGTGGGCGGTAAACACCGCATGCATGTGCGGGCGTTCCCACGAGGCGCGGAAGCGCTCGAAATCATCGCCTGCCGCCGCCAGCGTGGCGAGCCGGTGGTCGGCCTCCTGCGGTTCGAGCAGATTGCCGAGCCGCACAGCCCGCGCATCGAGCGATTGCGCTTCGAGTTCGTCGACCAGCCCGGCCAGCGCGTCGATCCCCAGCTCGCCGCTTTCGAGCTTGCGCGAAATGTCGAGCGAGAGCTGGAACACGGGGTTGAACAGCGGCGTCTCGCGCGTCTGGCTGTGGAGCACGCGCAGCCTGTCGCTCAGGCTTGCCAGGGTCGGTTCGATCTTCGTTTCGGCCATCATCATTCCCTATGTCCCGCATTGCGGAGGGTTCCGCGCGAAACCGGGCGCAGTGTCAAGCGGGGCGCCCATCGGTAGCGCGTGAATACCAATGCGTATGGCCTGGGCGGGCCTTGCACGCGACCCCGCATGCGAACCATTGGCCGATTTGAGGGGTGGACTTAGCCGCTGCCACCCGCCACGCCTCGCCGTCATGTTAACGCGATCTTGACCCGCGCTGCCGGACACGGATCGGCTTGCGACGCGAAAGGGAATATATGAGCGACTGGACCATCGGCATCATCGGAGGATCGGGGCTTTATGCCATCGATGCGCTCGAGGATGCGCAATGGATCCCGATCCAGTCGCCCTGGGGCCAGCCGTCGGACGAAGTCCTGTGCGGAACCATCGGCCATGTCCGCGTGCGCTTCCTGCCGCGTCATGGGCGGGGACACCGCATCGCCCCTTCGACGATCAATGCGCGCGCCAATATCGATGCGCTCAAACGCGCGGGCTGTACCGACATCCTCGCGATCAGCGCGGTCGGCTCGTTGTCGGAGGAGCTGGCGCCGGGCCGCTTCGTCACGGTCGACCAGTTCATCGACAACACCAAGGGCCGCCCGTCGACCTTCTTCGGCGACGGCTTCGTCACGCATGTCAGCATGGCCGACCCGGTCTGCCCCCGGCTCGCCAAACACGCGGCCAAGGCAGTCACCGGCGCGGGCGGCGAATGCACCGAGGGGGCGACCTATCTGGCGATGGAAGGTCCGCAGTTTTCAACCAGGGCGGAAAGCCGGCTTTACCGCCATTGGGGCGCCGAAGTGATCGGGATGACAGGCATGCCCGAAGCCCGGCTCGCGCGCGAGGCCGAACTGCCCTACGCGCTGCTTGCCATGGTCACCGATTACGATTGCTGGCGCGAAGAGGGCGAGGCAGTCGATCTGGCGCAGGTCGTCGAGCAGATGGAGCAGAACTCCAAACTGGCCCGCAAGGCGGTCGAGGCGTTCTGCAAGGGCCTGCCGCGCAAGCGCAGCCCTTCACCGATCGACCACGCTCTGAACGACGCGGTGATCACCGCTACCGAACAGCATGATCGTGCCACGCTGGCCAAGCTCGACGCCATTGCCGGGCGGTTGCTCCAGCAGGGATGAGCCAGGCTTACGACCTCCTAGTCATCGGTGGCGGAATCAACGGGGCCGGCATCGCGCGCGATGCCGCCGGGCGCGGGCTGCGCGTGCTCCTGGTCGAAAAGGACGACCTTGCCTCGCATACCTCATCGGCCAGCACCAAGCTGGTCCATGGCGGGCTGCGCTATCTCGAGCATTACGAGTTCCGGCTCGTCTCGGAGAGCCTGCGCGAACGCGAGGTGCTGCTGCGCAATGCACCGCATATCATCTGGCCGCTGCGCTTCGTCATGCCGCACGAACCGAGCATGCGGCCCAAATGGATGCTGCGTCTGGGACTGCTGCTCTACGACCGCATCGCCGGGAAGATGAGCCTGCCGCGCAGCAAGCGTGTCGACCTGCGCGTCGCCCCGCATCGCGGGGTGCTGCAGGAGCGGCTGCGGGCCGGGTTCGAATATTCCGACTGCTGGGTCGAGGACGCACGGCTGGTGGTGCTGACGGTCAAGGATGCCGAGGAACACGGTGCCGAGGTGCGGGTCGGGACCGAGTGCACGGCGCTGGCGCGCGCCGCCGACGGATGGCGGGCAACCCTTCGCGATAGCGCTGGCGAGAGCGAGGTGACCGCGCGCGCGGTAGTCAATGCGGCTGGCCCGTTTGTTGATCGCGTGGCAAAAACCGCGCTCGGCCGCAGCACACCGGCGCATCTCCGGCTGGTCAAGGGCAGCCACATCATCGTCTCGCGCCGCTTCCCGGGCGAGCATGCCTATATCTTCCAGCAGCCCGACGGGCGGATCGTCTTCGCCATTCCCTACGAGCGCGATTTCACGCTGATCGGCACCACCGACCAGCTGTACAAGGGGGATCTCGACGACGTGCGCATCGCGCCCGAGGAGGTCACGTATCTGTGCGAGGCTGCCTCGCGCTATTTCACCAGCGCAGTGAGCGAGGAAGAGATCGTCTCCACCTATGCCGGGGTGCGCCCGCTGTACGAAGACAATGCGGCGAGCAATTCGACCGTCACGCGCGATTACGTCTTCGAGCTGGAAGCCGAGGGCGGCGCGCCGATCCTGTCGGTCTATGGCGGCAAGATCACCACCTATCGCAAGCTTGCCGAACACGCGCTGGAAAAGCTTGGCCAAGTGCTCGACCTGCCCGGTGCCGCGTGGACCGCGCAGGCGCCGCTGCCCGGGGGCGACATGCCCGATGGCGATTTTGCCGCCTTCCTGTGGCGCGCGAACGAACGCTATGGCTGGGTGCCGCCCGAAATGCTCCAGCGGCTGGCGCGCGCCTATGGCACCCGGCTCGACCTCGTGCTGGGCGAGGCGACCTCGCTCGCCGATCTCGGGCGGCACTTCGGCGGCACGCTCTATGCTGCCGAGCTGCGCTACCTCGTCGCGCAAGAATATGCCCGCACCGCCGAAGATGTGTTGTGGCGGCGCAGCAAGCTGGGCCTGCACCTGGCGGAGGATGCACAGCAGGCCGTGACCGACTGGTTCGCCGCGCGCGACTGAACGACGCTACGGAACCACCGCGTTCCACAATGCTTGAAAGGGAACCACCGCAGGTCCAAGGGGCCTGCTTGATCCCTCGTTCTCCCGGAGTCGTATGGCCCTGCACGATCCTGCCCGCCTGTCCCCCATTTCCCGCCAAGCGCTCCGCGAAGCCTATCGCGCGGAAGAAAATGCCTGCGTCGCCGAACGCATGGCACAGGCCGGCACCGCCAGCGCGAAACACGAGGAAGCAGCGCGGATCGCGATCCGCCTGATCGAGGACGCGCGTCAGCGCAAGGCGAGCGGGATCGACGCCTTCCTGCATCAATACGGCCTCGCGACCGAGGAAGGCGTGGCGCTGATGTGCCTTGCCGAAGCATTGCTGCGCGTGCCCGATGCCGCCACCGCCGATGCGCTGATCCGCGACAAGATCGGCGATATCGACTGGGCCGAACATATGGGCGAAAGCTCGTCGACCTTCGTCAATGCCGCGACCTTCTCGCTGATGCTGACCGGCGAGGTACTCGACCGCCCCGAAGATGCGCAGAAGGGGATGGGCAAGACGCTCAAGCGCGCGGTCAACCGCCTTGGCGAACCCGTGATCCGCACCGCGACGCTGCAGGCCATGCGCATCCTCGGCGGCCAGTTCGTCTATGGCCGCACGATCCAGGAATCGCTCAAGCGCGCCGCGCCCGAACGTGCCCGCGGACTGACGCACAGCTTCGACATGCTGGGCGAAGCCGCGATGACCTATGACGATGCCGAACGTTACCGGGTGAATTATCACAAGGCGATCGACCGGCTGGTCAAGGAGGCCACCGGCGATGTCCGCACCGCGCCCGGCATTTCGGTCAAACTGTCGGCGCTGCACCCGAAATATACCTTCCTTCACGCCGATCTTGCGGTGGCCGACCTGCTGCCGATCGTGCGCGATCTCGCCACTGCGGCGCGCGATGCCAATATCCACTTCACCATCGACGCCGAGGAAGCCGACCGGCTCGAGCTGTCGATGGATCTGATCGAGGCGCTGGCGCGCGACGACAGCCTGTTCACCCGCCCCGACGGCAGCCGCTGGGAAGGTTTCGGCCTGGCCATCCAGGCCTATCAGAAGCGCGGCGCGCCGATGGTCGACTGGACCGCACGGCTGGCCCGCAAATACGACCGCAAGTTCTTCGTCCGGCTGGTCAAGGGCGCCTATTGGGATACCGAGATCAAGCTCAGCCAGGTCGGCGGCTTCAAGGATTTCCCCGTCTTCACGCGCAAGCTGGCGACCGATGTGAGCTACCTTGCCTGCGCGGAAAAGATGCTCGCCGCAGACGACGCCATCTATCCGGCCTTCGCCACGCACAACGCCTACACCATCGGCGCGATCAAGGCGCTGGCGGGCGGCAAGCCGCTCGAATTCCAGCGGCTCCACGGCATGGGCGAGGACATCTACGGCGCGCTCGCACAGATGGAAGGCAGTGATCGCACCAATGTGCGCATCTACGCCCCCACCGGCACGCATAAGGACCTGCTCGCCTATCTCGTACGGCGCCTGCTCGAAAACGGTGCCAACAGCTCGTTCGTCAATCGCATGGCCGATGCCGAAGTGCCTGCCGCCGAGCTGGCGACCGACCCGGTGGCCGACCTTGCGCTGCTCGAACCCTATCGCAATCCGACCATTCCGCTGCCGACCGATATCTTCCCCGGCCGCCCCAATTCGGCGGGGATCGACCTGTCCGACCCGCTGGTGCTCGAACCGCTGCAGGACCGCCTCGCCGCGCTCGAAAGCCGCCATTGGGTAGCCGAGCCGACCTTCGTATCGGGGGCCGAGGGCGAAGTGGCGCCGATCAACAAGCCGCACGACCTCTCCGCCGAAGTCGGCACGCGGCGCGACGCGCTCGATTTCGAAGTCGAGGAAGCGATCAGCCGCGCCGAAGCGATCCAGCCCGGCTGGGACCGTCTGGGCGGCGAGAAGCGCGCGCTGCTGCTCGATGCCGCCGCCGATCTGTTCGAGGACCATACCGACGAATTCCTCAGCCTGTGCCAGCGCGAAGCGGGCAAGACGCTGATGGATGCGGTGCTCGAATTGCGCGAAGCGGTCGATTTCCTGCGCTTCTATGCCAATGAGGCGCGGCGCCAGTTCACCGGCCCGATCCCGCTGCCCGGCCCGACCGGCGAGGAAAACCGGCTGAGCCTGCACGGCCGCGGCGTGTTTGCCTGCATCAGCCCGTGGAACTTCCCGCTGGCGATCTTCATCGGTACCCCCGCCGCCGCGCTGGCCGCGGGCAACACCGTCATCGCCAAGCCTGCCGAACAGACCCCGCTGATCGCCGCGCTCGCAGTGCGCCTGTGCCATGAAGCGGGCATTCCCGAAGCGGCGTTCCAGCTCCTGCCCGGCGCGGGCGATGTCGGCGAGATGATCACGTCGGATCCGCGCATTGCGGGCGTCGCCTTTACCGGCTCGACCCAGACCGCGCAGGCGATCAATCGCGGGCTGGCAGCGCGCGAAGGCCCCATCGCCACGCTGATCGCCGAGACCGGCGGCCAGAACGCGATGATCGTCGATTCCACCGCGCTGCCCGAACAGGTGACGCGCGATGTCGTCGCCAGCGCGTTCCAGAGCGCGGGCCAGCGCTGCTCCGCCTTGCGCGTCCTCTACATCCAGGACGATGTCTATGACGACATGCTGAAGATGATCCGCGGCGGGTTCGAAGCGCTGACGATCGGCAATCCCGAGCACCTTGCGACCGATGTCGGCCCGGTGATCGACATGGATGCCAAATCCTCGCTCGAACGCCATGTCGCGCGCCGTAAAAAGGGCGGACGACCGGTCTGGCGCCGCCGCCTGCACCGCGGGGCCAATGCGGGCTGCTACGTCGCACCGACGATCATCGAAATGGATTCGATCCTCGACCTGAAGCGCGAGAACTTCGGCCCGATCCTGCATGTGGTCCGCTGGAAGGCGTCCGACCTCGAGCGCGTGGTGGAAGATATCAACGCGACCGGTTTCGGCCTGACGCTGGGGCTCCACAGCCGCAATGACGATACGCGCGCCTTCGTGGAAGCGCGCGCCAAGGTCGGCAATTTCTACGTCAACCGCAACCAGATCGGCGCCGTGGTCGAAAGCCAGCCCTTCGGCGGCGAGGGCCTGTCGGGCACCGGCCCCAAGGCGGGCGGCCCGCACTATGTCGCCCGCTTCGCCACCGAGCGCGTGGTGTGCATCGACACGACCGCCGCCGGGGGCAACGCAACGCTACTGGCGAGCTAGATGAGGCACTAGGGCCACCCCATCCGCTCAGGCCGAGCGGATGGGGTGCGGGTGCCTTGAAGACCCGGCAATCGCCGCGATACGGGATAAATCCCGCCCCTCACTTGCCCCCGCCACTCACTTCGGGAATTCCTTTCCCATGGCGATTCTTTCCGACAAGTGGATCCGCGACAAGGCGCAGAACGAGGGCATGATCGAGCCCTTCGTCGAGGCGCAGCGACGCGAGGGGGTGATCAGCTACGGGCTGTCGAGCTATGGCTATGACGCGCGCGTGGCGCCCGAGTTCAAGATCTTCACCAATGTGAACAGCGCGGTGGTCGATCCGAAGAATTTCGACGGTGACAGCCTGGTCGACCGCGAAACCGACATCTGCGTGATCCCGCCCAACAGCTTCGCGCTGGCACGGACGGTCGAATATTTCCGCGTGCCCGAAGACGTGCTGGTGATCTGCCTCGGCAAAAGCACCTATGCGCGCTGCGGGATCATCGTGAACGTCACCCCGCTCGAACCCGGCTGGGAAGGCCATGTGACGCTGGAGTTTTCCAACACCACCCCGCTGCCCGCGAAGATCTACGCCAATGAAGGCGCGTGCCAGTTCCTGTTCCTGCAGGGCAACGAGCGCTGCGAGACCACCTACCGGGACCGCGCGGGCAAATATATGGGTCAGCGCGGCGTGACGCTGCCGCGGCTGTGACCGCCATCGGATGAGCGTTTCGCGCTTCCCCTTCTGGCGCGTCGTGCCAGGTCAGCGCGAAGGTGAATACGTCCTGCCGGTCATGCCGCCTGCCACGGTCGGGCCCGAAGGCGCACCGCATGTGATGGGCGGTGTCGCGCTGGCGGCAGCGGTCGACGCACTCGAACTGGCGAACGGACAGACGCTGCTGTGGTCGAACATCCAGTTCCTCGCCCCGACCACGCATGCGGAGGAGCTGGTCGTTTCCTGCGAACAGTGCGGCGGCGGCCAGTCGGTGGGCCAATGGCAGGCGGAAATTCGCAGCAACGGCCGGCTGACCCACCGCGTCAGCGCGGCGCTGGGTGCGCGCGAGCCGAGCGAGCAGCGCATCTTCGCCGCAATGCCCGATGTCCCGCCCGCAGCCGAATGCGAACCGGGCGACCACAGCTGGGGCGTGCCCGGTACGCTGGGCGACCAGCTCGAGACCCGCGTGGCGCTGCAGGACGACGCGCGCGGCATCCAGGCGCTGTGGTCGCGTTCGCAGGCGGGCTTTCCTGCAGATTCGGGCTGGCTGGCGATCGTCTCGGACTTCTTCCTCGGCGCGCATCCCGCTTCGCGCGGCGGATCGAGCCTCGACGATACCTATCGCTATATCCAGTCGGCGGATGACGGCTGGGTCCTGACGGTGACCGAGCTTGCCGCCTTCGATCGCGGCGTGGTGCACGGCAGCGCCCGGCACTTCGCCGAAGACGGACGCTTACTGGCAATTTCGAGCCAGTCGGGCGTTCTCCCGCGCATTGCGCGGACGCCGTAACGTCTTTGACTCTCCCGCCCGCCACGCGCATTCAGGCGGCAAAGGAGAGACACATGGCCGACACCGAATTCGACATCATCGTCTATGGCGCCACCGGATATACCGGGCGCCTCGTCGCGGAGCATTTCGTGCGTGAATATGGCGCGGCGGCGGATGGGCCGAAATGGGCGATGGCCGGGCGCAGCATGGACAAGCTCGAAGCGGTCCGCGACGAAATCGGCTCCCCCGTCACGACCCCGCTGGTGGTCGCCGACGCCGACGATCCCGCCAGCCTCGAAGCGATGTGCCGCCGGACCAAGGTCGTCCTCAGCACCGTCGGCCCCTACCAGCTCTACGGCGACAAGCTGGTTGCCGCCTGCGTCAAAACGGGCACCGACTACGCCGATCTGTGCGGCGAACCGGCATGGATGCGCGAGCAGATCGATCTCCACCACGAAGCCGCCAAGACGAGCGGCGCACGGATCACCTTTTCGAGCGGCTTCGATTCGATCCCCTTCGATCTTGGCGTGCTGATGCTCCAGCACGAAGCGGTCGCCCGCCACGGCTCGCCCGCGCCGCGGGTCAAGGGCCGCGTTCGCGCGATGCAGGGCACCTTCTCGGGCGGCACCGCGGCGAGCCTGACCGCGACGATGAAGGCGGCGGCGAAGAACCCCGGGATCATCAAGGTGCTCAACGATCCCTTCGGCCTCGCCCCCGGTTTCGACGGCCCCGACCAGCCTTCGGGGATGATCCCGCATTATGAGGACGAGCTGGGCAAATGGGCCGCGCCGTTCATCATGGCGACGATCAACACCAAGAACGTCCACCGTACCAATTTCCTGCGCGGCCATCCCTATGGCGAGGACTTCCGCTATGACGAGATGATGCTCACCAGCCCCGGCGAAGCGGGCAAGGCGGCGGCCAATGCAGTGACCGAAATGCTCAAGAACCCGTTTGGCGCCAAGCCCCCCAAGCCCGGCGAAGGGCCGAGCAAGGACGAGCGCGAGAACGGGTATTACGACGTGCTGTTCGTGGGCGAATGGCCCGATGGCAAGCGGCTCCACTACGGGGTCAAGGGCAAGTATGATCCCGGCTATGGCTCGACCAGCCGGATGCTGGCCGAAACCGGCATGGCCTTGCTCGACAGCGATGCCGAAGGCGGCGTCGGCACGCCCGGTTCGTTCCTCGGCGAAGCGCTGGTCGAACGCCTGCGCGACCACGCCGAATTGCGGTTCGCAGTCGAGGAGTAGGAGGCGGGGTCGCACCGGCGGCGCCGAACAACACCACAGGGGAGAGAGACAATGGCTACCATCGCAGCGCTGATCGGGCGCATCCTACTCGGCGCATTGTTCGTCATGGCCGGGCTCGGCAAGGTCATGGATCCGGCGGCGACCGCTGCCTACATGGAAGCCGAATCGCCCTTTCCCGGCAGCCTTGCGCTTGCCGTGGGCGTGTTCGAGGTCGTGGCGGGACTGATCCTGGCAAGCGGCTTCATGACACGGCTGGCCAGCCTCGCACTGCTCGTCTTCACCGCGCTGGCGACGCTGTTCTTCCACGAACAGGTGACCGACCAGACGCAGGCGGCGATGGCGCTCAAGAACGTCGCCATCATCGGCGGTCTGCTGATGGTGTTCGCCTATGGCCAGGTCCGCGGCCAGGTCGGCCTGTGGCGTGAACGGGACCGCGCGCACGACGCCGAGGTCAAGGCCGCGCATGCCGAAGGGAAAGCCGAAGGGGCGACCGCCGCGGCTGTTCGCAGCGATCGCCCCGCCGACAGTGTCTGACCCGGCCTAGAAGCTGGCGCGGATGCTCGCGCTGAAATTGCGCCCCGCCAGCGGCACGAAATCCTTGGTGACGCTGGTGTGGCGGCGCGCGGTCACATCGAAGATGTTGTCGGCCTTGAGCATCAGCGTGATCGACTCGTTCCCGTGCAGCGGGCGCCAGGCGAGCGCGGCATTGACGAAGGTGTAGCCCTCGGTCGCCGTCTCATACGCCGCGATGTCGTTCTGGTCGTCATACCATTCCACTTCGCCGCGCAGGTCGAAGGCATCGGTCGAAGCGGTCAACGCGGCCGCGAGGTGAAGCGGCGGAATCCGCGGCACGAAGCTGTCGTCGGCGAGCCGGGCATGGACATAGTCGCCCTGCAACTCGGTCCCGATCGTGAAATCGCCGGTATCGATCAGGTCGAAAGCCACTTCACCCTCGATCCCGGTGTAGGTCGCATCCTGCTGGAGGAAGAGAAACACCGGTAGATCGTCTTCTTCCTCGCCGTTCTGAGCAAGGTAGATGAAATCGTCGAACCAGCTGCGATAGGCAGCAATGCTGAAGCGCGCCCCGCCAACGCTGCCGCGGGCGAAGATTTCCGCACCCCAGGCGCGTTCGATATCGAGATCGGGATTGCCGATTTCGAACGCCTGCGTGGCAATATGCGGGCCGTTGGAGAACAGTTCCTCGCCCGCCGGTGCACGCGCCACGCGGGACAGGTTGATCCCCGTCCGGACGGTTGGCGAAACCTCGTAGGCCAGACCGATCGCGCCCGAGAAGGTGTCGAAACTGCGTTCGATACCCAGCGTGGTCGCATCGACCCTGGTGTTTTCGTAGCGTAGCGAGCCTTCGACCTCGAACGGGCCGTCGCCATATTCCTGCAGCGCGAAAAAGGCGATCTGTTCGGTGCGGTTGGGCGCCACGAAGGCTTCCGCGCCGACCGCTTCGAAATCGCGGAAGTAAAATTGCGTGCCCAGCGATCCCCGCCATGCGCCCGAGGTGTTCTGGACCAGCTCAGCCCGCGCTTCGAGGCCTTCGACCTCGAACACCGTGCCGATCTCGTCGCCTTCGAATTCGGTATGGGTATAGTCCGAATAGCCCGCGCGGATTTTCAGCCGCTCGAGGAAGCCTTCGCCGAGGAAGATATCGCCGCGCAGGTCGGCGCGGTACTGGCGCAGGCCAATGCTGACCTGCTCTTCGCCATGCTCTTCCTCGCCCTGCTCGTCTTCGTCGTGATCCTCTTCCTCATGGTCTTCTTCCTCGCCATGATGATGCCCCGCACCCGGCCGGCCGGGAACCTCATAGGCAGTGTCGTAAACGCCGAAGGAGACACCCAGATTGCTATCGCCCTTGAAGAAGGCGAGACCCGCATTGGCAGTCCAGGTTTCGGTCGCGCTATTGGGCAGCACGCCGCGCTGGTCGGCGGCCTCGCGCAGTTCCTCGGCCTCTTCGAACTCGCCCTCGTCCTCTTCTTCGGCGGCCTCTGCAAGGATCTCGGCGCGCAGCGCAGGCGCCACCGAGAACCCGGCAATCTCGAGATCGTCGCTTTCGCGCCATGAGCCGTCGACATGCGCCACGAAGCCGCTGGTGCCGAAGGGCACATCGACCGAGCCGCCGAATTCGCGCAGATCGCTGGCGGTGTCGGTGCGGGCGAGGAAATCGACATGCACCGGCTCGTCCGGAACCCGGCGCGGGATCCGCTTGTCGATCACGTTCACCGCGCCGCCAATCGCCTGGCTACCGAACAGCAGCACGGCAGGCCCGCGCAATACCTCGATGCTCTCGGCGGTCAGCGGGTCGATCGAGACGGCGTGATCGTCGGATGTGTTGGAGGCATCGATTGCGCCGATGCCGTCGACCAGCACCTTGACGCGTTCGCCCGAGAGGCCCCGCAGGATCGGGCGCGAGGCGCCCGGCGCGAAGCCCGATGCCGAAACGCCGGGCAGGCTGGCGAGCACTTCGCCCAGCTGGCCATCCATATTGCGCTGCAATTCGTCTGCCTCGACGACGCTGGTGCCCGCCAGGAGGTCGAATTCGCGCAGGCCCTGCGCGCTGACGATGATCTGGCCCTGATAGTTGATCCGGCGGTCGTGCAGGTCTTCGGCCGGGGGCGCGTCCTGTCCCTCCTCCTGTTCGGCATCGACCTGTTGGGCCAACGCCGGACCGGCGGCCAGCATGGCCGCGAGCGAGAAAGTGGAGACGACTAGGCCAAGCGAGTGCTTTGAACGATACAACATATCCTGTGTGTTAACGGCGTTGGCCGGGCGCGCAAGGATTTTCTCTGCCCCTTGCGGCCTAATCGACGAATGCATTCGCAAAGGCGACGAATTGCGCCCGGAAGCGACCGATCATTGGGCGCGTGTATGGCCATCCGGCCCGCGAACATTGGGCGGGGAGGAAGATACCCCCCTCCCCGCCGCACCGGTCAGAACCGCAAGCCCAGCCCGATGAGGACCTGGTGGCGATCGCTCTGGACATCGATCGACGTCTCTTCGTCCTCGTCGAGGAGATAGGAATCGCTGCCGAAGTCGGTGTAGACATATTCGAGCTTGGCATAGATGCTCGAGGTGATCCCGATTTCGGCGCCGGCACCGAGGTGATAGCCGTCGCGCTTTTCCGAGAAGGCAGCGATTTCGCCGGGTTCCTCGTCGTCATTGTCGGTAACATCAGGATCGTAGCTCAGGTCGAGCTTGCCGTTGGAATAGCCGCCCTTTGCATAAATGAGCGAATTCCTGCCGAACGGCACGCCTGCGCGCAGACCCGCGGTGAAGGTCCGGCCGAGCTCGGCGCAGGAGAGGTCGTCCTCCACCAGCTCGACGCAGATATTGCTGTCCGACAGGTCGACACCGCCATAGGCACCGACGACGAAGCTGTCGCCGATCTGAAAGTCGTAGCCAATCTCGACCCCGTAGGCAGGGCCGTCATCCTTGTCCTTGCCGACGAGGAATTCGTCGCCGGTTTCGTCTTCGTCGTCTTCCGGGTTGGGGAGCACGGCTTCGGCGCCGGCCTTTTCCCACCCGAGGCGGCCCTCGATGCGGAAGCCAGAGACGTCCTGCGCCTGTGCGGAGGTGCCCGCCAGAGCCATGGCCGCAGCACCGATCAAGAAAATAGCTTTCATAGTCTTTCCTTTCATAAACTCGGAGGTGCGAGGGAATGCGCTCGCGAGTTGCCCGGCTTGCCGGGATCACTTGCGAGACAGCCTTCGACTGCCGCCTCGCCCAAGAGACGGAGTCCTCGTTCAATTGCCTTGATCGCAGCCGCTTGCGGCGCAATGGAACCGTTCGCACCTGTCGGCAGCGCCGCGCGGGACGGCTCGTTGTCTCCGGTTCAGCGATTGCGGTTCACCTGCACGCGAAGCGGCTGTGCGCGAATCGAGAAGTGGGAAGGGTGAAGCTTGCCGTGACCGAGGATCCGGACGATGGACTGCAGGCCGTCTTCCTTGCGAACCGGCAACCGCTTCTGCGTTTCCTCGTGGCGCGCGGCGCCGGTGACGATGCCGAGGACATATTGCAGGAGGTCTGGCTGAAAATCGCCCGCCGCCCGGCCGGTCCCGTCGGCGCGCCGATGGCCTATCTCTACCGCGCGGCCAATATGGCGATGATCGATCGGTATCGTTCCGCAAGGCAATCCGCCGTGCGGGAGAAGGAATGGACCGAAGCCAGTTCCGGACCGGTGCCAGGCGTGTCCGACAGCCCTTCGGCCGAGCGCGTGATCGCCGGCCGGCAATTCGCCCGCAAGGTGGAAGAGGCGCTGGCGGAATTTCCCGACCGGGCGGTGAAAATCTTTCGGCGCAGCCGCATCGACGGTATCGCCCAGCGCGCCATTGCCGAGGAATTCGGCGTCAGCATCAGTACCGTCGAAGGTGAGTTGCGCGCCATTTACCGGGTTCTCGCTGCACTCAGGGAGCGGTTCGATGAGGAATGAACGCAGGGACTCCGTCTATAGGGCAGGAGCAACAATCTATGGCGCTTGATCGCAACATTCTCGATGAGGCCGCCGCCTGGGCGGTAAGGACGTCCGAGCCCGGATTCGAGGACTGGTCGCGCTTTACCGACTGGCTCGAACAATCGCCCGAGCATGCGGCGGCCTACGACCATGTCATGCTGGCAGCGGAAGAGGGCGCCGCCATGCTCGAAGTCCAACCTGCCAATGATATCGACGAAGAGCTCCCCGCCCCCCTGCGACCCTGGTTCGCTCCCGCACTTGCCGCATGTCTCGCGCTGGTGGCGGCGCTGTGGGTCTGGCAGGTGAACGATGCGACCTCGGTCTATCGCACCGTGCCCGGCGAAACGCGCCAGATCGCGCTTGAGGACGGGAGCGTGATCGTCATGGCCGGCGACACCGAGTTGATCGTCGATCCGGACCGGGATCGTTACGCCCGCCTCGAGCGCGGCCGTGCCCTGTTCGAAATCCGCCATAACGAGAGCAACCCGTTCCGGGTCGATGTCGGCAGCGCCACACTGGTCGATGCCGGGACGGTTTTCGATGTCAGCATCCGGCGCTCCGAGGTCGGTGTCGGCGTGTCCGAGGGCGCGGTCATCTATAATCCGGCAAGACATAATGCCCGGATCGAACCGGGCCGCATTCTTACCTTCGACAGGGCCAGTGCAACCTACGAACTTGCAAGCATTCCGCTCGATCAGGTCGGCGAGTGGCGCGAGGGACGGCTGACTTTCCTCCGCGCGCCCCTGGCCGATGTCGCCGCCGACATCGCGCGGGCAAGCGGGATCGACTACCGGGCTTCCGAGACCAGCGGCGAACGGCCCATTTCAGGCAGCATTGCCCTCGACCCTCTGCGCGCAGACCCGGCTGCGCTGGGTCCCCTGCTCGGGGTCTCGGTCGAGCGGCGCGGCGAGACCTGGATCCTTGCGTCTCGTTGACCATGCGGCACGCTCTCTATGCCCTTATTGCCCTGGCGGCCTGTCTTCCCGCGCAAGCCGCTGCGCGCGACGCTTCGATCGATATAGCTCCAGGCACTGTCGCCGAATCGGCCATCGCCATCGCGCGGCAAACCGGCACGAGCATCGTGGTTAGCGACCCGGTGCTTGCCCAGCGGCCCGCGCCGCGCATCCGCGGCCGCATGAGCGCCCGCCAGGCCGTCCGGCGACTAGCCGAAAGCGTCGACGCGAAGGCCGTTGCCATCGGTAATTCCTCGTGGCGGCTTGAGCAGCAACCGCGCAGGGCTGTGCGGTTCGCGCGCACGGCGCGGCGGCCCGAGCCCCTGCCCCAGCGGCCCGCCAAATCGCCCCCTCCCCCACCGGCCCCCATGGAAGAGATCGTCGTCGTCGCCAGCAAGCGCGATACACGGCTCGAAGATCTCCCCGCGCAGGTGTCGATCGTCGATGGCGAGGAACTTGCTCTCGGCGGTATCGGCGGGACCGAAAAGATCACCCAGCGAATCGCCACCGTTTCTTCGACCTATCTCGGAAGCGGGCGCAACAAGCTGTTCATTCGCGGAATTGCCGATTCCAGTTTCACCGGGCCGACACAGGCGACGGTCGGCCAGTACCTCGGCGATATGCGGCTCAGCTACAATGCACCCGATCCCGACCTCAGACTGTCGGATCTTGAACGCGTCGAAGTTCTCGAAGGGCCGCAGGGCACGCTTTACGGGGCGGGTTCGCTCGGTGGCATCATTCGCCTGGTGCCGAACATGCCCGAACTCGACCGGCGGGATTTCCGCGCCACTGTGGGCGGGGCGCTGACCCAGCACGGGGCCGGAAGCCTCGATGCGAGCGCGACCGCCAACGTCCCGCTGGCCGCGGAAAAGGCCGCGCTTCGCATCACGCTCGATGCCGCCAGCGAGGGCGGGTATATCGACAAGCCGCTGCTCGGCAGCAGCGATGTGAACCGCACAAGTATCGTGGCGGGCCGTGCGATCGCCCGGCTCGAACTCGCCCCGCAATGGACCGTGGACGTAATCGGCCTCGCGCAATCCACCCATGCTTCCGACAGCCAGTATGCCGCGCGCGAGGGGAAACGCTACGAGAGCACGGCGCGCGTCCGTGAAGGTTCGGATGCCGACTATCTTCACGGACAACTCGTTCTTTCCGGACAGATCGGCGCGCTGGGATTGCGCTCCACGACCGGACTTGCCCGTCAGGAGCTCGAGGAGCGTTACGATGCCACGATGCCCGATGCCGAAGACCGTGTTTTCATCCAGCGCAATGAAACGCGCATGTTCGCACATGAAACGCGGGTCTGGCTGCCGCTCGATGAGCGCCGGTTCGGCTGGCTCGCCGGGATAAGCCTGATAGACAACCGCACGCAGCTGAACCGTTCGCTCGAGCGGGAAAACCAGCGGTCCGCTACGACGGGCGTGCTCAATACGATTACCGAAGCCACGCTCTACGGCGAAGGGTCCTACCGCTTGCGCGATGGCCTCATCGCGACACTGGGCGCCCGCTTCACCCATGCCCGCCTCGGCGGAAGCGCCGAAGACGTGCCGCTCGCCTTGATGGTGGAGCGCGCGGCGACCACCGCGAGCCGCGACCAGTCGGCCATCCTGCCCTCGGCCTCGCTACTTGCCTCGCTGGGCCCGAAGACCAGCCTCTATGCCCGCTATCAGGAAGGCTTCCGCCCGGGGGGGCTGGCGATCGAGGGCGAATTCGTCCGCCGCTTCCGCGACGACCACGCCCGGACGCTGGAAGTGGGGGCGCGTCACGGGCGCGCCGGGATCGATTCCTTCGATCTGGCGCTGAACCTGTCCTACACCCGATGGAGCGACATCCAGGCCGACTTCATCGACGACCTCGGGCTTCCGAGCACGGCCAATATCGGTGACGGCCGTGTCTGGACCATCAGTGCGTCGGGCGGCGCGTTCCTGACCGACGATCTGCGCCTGACCGGTGGCGCGACGCTTAACCGGAGCGAGATCGACGAACCCGTCCTGCTCGCCTTCAGCCGGATTACCCACGTCCCCAATATTGCGGAATTCTCAGGCCGTCTGGGGCTGGAATATGCGCGCTACCTCGGCGGCGGTCTCGATCTCGATGGCCGCTTATGGGCAAGCTACATCGGCAAGTCCCGTCTCGGCATCGGCCCCGAACTGGGCGATTTGCAGGGCGACTATCTCGACAGCGGGCTGCTCGTCCGCGTCGGCAACGAACGGGTCGGCGGGACCCTTTCGATCACCAACCTGGCCGATAGCGAAGGCAATCGCTTCGCGCTCGGCACGCCGTTTGCCGTGATGCGCGAACAGGTAACGCCGCTGCGGCCGCGCACCATCCGGATCGGAGTCGATTTCTCCTTCTGAATGCCGCGCTGGCGGAATTAGCCGCACGGCGCGGCACTTTTTTCCAAGGCATCGCGCCGCTGTCTCCGTCTCGTCTGCAACCAGACGGAGGATTTCATATGTATCGATACCTGCTGGCCGGGACCGCTCTGGCGACCCTGGCCGTTCCGCTCGCCGCGCAGACGCTCATTGAAGACAAGCGCACGCAGCCGATCCGCACATCGCAGTTGAAGGGCGGGGCAGGCGATGCAGTCAAGGTGACCGACAAGGGTTCGATCGAGCTGACCGCCGGTTCGGCGATCGCCGTCGATGGCGATCACGATACGACAAATGCTGGCAAGATCGTGGTTACCAATGCCGATGGCGCAAGCGGCATCGAGGTGGTCGGCGACCGGCAGGCCGATATCGTCAATTCGGGTACGATCACGATCGACGAAACCTATACGGCAGAGGACATCGACAACGACAAGGACTTCGACGGCCCCTTCGCCGTCGGGCGTGACCGCGTAGCCATCCGCGTTCGCGGAAATCTGGTCGGCGACATCCGCCATAGCGGCACAATCACTGTCGAAGGTAACGAGTCCGCCGGGATTTCGGTAGCGGGCCTGCTCGATGGCGACCTCGTTCACGATGGCAAGACCAGCGTCCTTGGCGACGATAGCGTTGGCGTCGAGGTCGGAGACGTGACCGGCAATGTTCGGCTGGCCGGAACCATATCAGCAGCCGGGGAAGGCTCTTCCGCCGCGCATCTGGGCGGCGATATCGATGGCGCGCTGGTGGTCCAGGGCACCATCGCGGCGACCGGCTATCGCTATACGACTGCGCCGACGGACCCGTCCAAGCTCGACGACGATGACCTGCTCCAGGGCGGCAGCGCGCTGGTGATCGAAGGCGATGTCGCCAAGGGCATCTACTTTGCGGTCCCGCCCAAGGATGCCGACAAGGACGACCCCGACGAGGACAAGGACGGGATCGAGGACGCCAAGGAAGGCAGCGCGAAAGTCGTGTCTTATGGCGCTGCGCCGGCAGTCGTGATCGGCGCCACCGATCGTGACATCGCAATCGGCGCGGTTCCGGCGACCGGGTCGGGCTTCGGCCTGATTGTCGATGGCAGTATTGCCGGGCACGGTGTCTATGCGGGCATCGATGGCAACGGCTTGCTGATCGGCGGACGCGGCGGCGCTGTGACGATCGAGAAGGGCATCGCGGTCGCAGGCGCGGTCGAAGCGACGTCGAAGGATGCCAATGCGACCGCGCTGCGGCTTGGCGGTGGAGCGTCCACCGGCGAACTGCGCGTTTCGGGGAGCATCGCGGCGACGACCGGCAAGGACGCGGATAGCCGCGCGACCGCCATATCGATCGACCAGGGCGCCACGCTTCCGCACCTGCGCAACAGCGGCACGATCCGGGCCGCTTCGGGCGGCGAGGACGGCACCGCCATCGCCATCGTCGATAGCAGCGGCACGCTTGAGCTCGTCGAGAACAGCGGCAAGATCGTGGCGAGCGGTGCAAAGGCGGGTTCGGGGCGTAATATCGCCATCGACCTGTCGAACGTGTCCTCGGGAGCCACGGTCCGGCAGACCGCGGTGGGTTCGGGCGTGGCGGCCCCCGTGATCGAAGGCGATATCCGGTTCGGGACCGGTAGCGACCTGTTCCAAATCGCGGACGGCGTGGTCGCCGGCAATGTTGCCTTCGGGACGGGTCAGGACCGGCTGCTGATGGCGGGAGATGCAAAGTTTTCCGGACGGGTGGATTTCGGCGGGCAAGCGGACGAGCTCGCACTCTCCGGCACCTCATCTTTCTCCGGCACGGCTGATTTCGCTGGCGGCGCGGCTGCGGTCACGCTGTCGGACAAGAGCGCGTTCTCCGGCCGCTTCGTCGACAGCCAGAATGTTGCGGTCGCGCTCGAAGGCGGGACCCTCGATCTGGCCTCGCCGACGACGATCGCTTCGCTCGAGGTCGGGGAAAAAGGCATCATCGTTGCCACCTTGAGCAAGGAAGCGGGCGAAGGAAGCGCGATCACCGTTGGCGGCAATGCCAGCTTCGCGGACGGCGCCAAGCTCAAGCTGCGCCTGACCAATATCGCCGCGGCCGAGGGCACATATACCGTGATCACCGCGGGCAGCCTCACCGGCGCCGACGATCTGGTGTCCGACAATACGCTGGTCCCCTTCATGTACGATGCCGCGCTGGCGATCGAAGAGGCTGCGGGTCTGGTGATGGTCGACATCGAGCGGAAGGCCAATGAGGATTTGGGCCTGAACCGTGCGCAGGGCGCTGCCTATGACGCGCTCTACGCCGCGCTGGCCGAAGACGATGAGGTCGCCGGCGTATTCCTCGGCATTACCGATAAGGATCTGTTCCGCGCCACGGTGGCGCAGGCCCTGCCCGATCATGCGGGCGGCGCTTTCGAGGGGCTGAGCCTCGGCATGCGCACCTTCGCCCGGCGCCTGGCCGACGGCGACGGGCCGATCGAAGCGACCGGCAAGCTGCGCCTGACATTCGAGGGCGCCGGCTGGGGTTCGAGCAAGGACGAGCAGGAAAGCGCCGGCTACGATCTCGATGGTCTCGGGTTTTCGGGCGGCGCCGAACTCCTCACCGGCATCGGTAGGGTCGGCGCGAGCGCAAGTTGGCTGTGGAACCGCTATGACAACGGCCCGGAGAACACCGTGCTGTCGAACACCTATGAGGCGGCGCTCTACTGGCGCGGCGACTGGGGTGCCTTCTCCTCCTTCGCGCGCGGATCCTATGGCTTCACCGACTTCGACGGCTCGCGCCAGTTCATCGGCATGAACGGCGAGGAAACGCTGGCCCGCACGATCGAACGCGACTGGTCGGGCAATGTCGTTTCGCTGATGGCCGGTGCTTCGGTCGAGGGCGGCTCGCAATTCTTCTTCTTCCGGCCGTCCGTTTTCGTCGATTACATTCGCCTTGACGAGAACGGCTACGACGAGACCGGCGGGGGCGCTGCGCTCGATCTTTCGGTCGAGGACCGGACGAGTGACGAGCTGGGGCTCAACCTCGCGACAGCGCTCGGCTTCGACCTCTTGGGGATGCGGCGCGGCGACGACCTGTGGATGCGCCTTGAAGCAGAAGGCGGCTGGCGCGAAATCCTCGCGGGCGAACTCGGCGGCACCACCGCGCGGTTCGGCGATGGGGAAAGCTTCACCTTGCTCCCGGACCAGAGTTCGAGCGGCTGGTTCGCGCGGCTGCGCGGCCAGGCCGGCGACGAGTTCTACACGGTAAGCGGCGAGTTTTCGGTCGAGGAGCGCAACGACAAGATCGGATACGGCCTGCGTGCCTCGATCAATTTCGAGCTCTGACGCAGGAGTTCGGGATAGGATCCGATCGGCCAGATCCTCCACCCCTGGATTCCAGGGCCGACCGTATCCGGGCCCGGGCGTGAGAACGTCCGGGCCTTTCTCCGAATAGAAAGAGAGAACGACAGGGCGGCGGCAATCGGCTGCGCCGATATCCGGCGCGCCGCGCGTATGGTGTCTATCTCAACCGCTGTCAGGCGGGCGAAACGGCGTGGGCGGGAGAGCGACGACACAGCCTTCCCGCGCCCGGAACAAGCCCGGCTGGATGCTGACATCGCTGGAAGAAAATGGAGCGGGCGAGGCGATTCGAACGCCCGACCCCAACCTTGGCAAACTTCCCAGTCGCCTTTTCTATGCTTTTCGATTCTACGCCAAAATGCCCTCAAATATCTGATATCTTGATTATTTTTTGAGTTCGGCTACGCTAGGCTTTTCCAGAGGTGACCGGCGATTTCCGTTCCCGTGGTCACCCGGTGGTCACCCCGACACCCAAGGTTGGGGTCGCTTGACGGAGCATAAAATGGCGAGTCCCAAGTCGATTTTGATCACAAAGCGTTTGCTTGATGCGACGGCGCCAAGATCTAGGCGCTATGAGATCTGGGACAGTCAGATTTCGGGTTTCGGGGTGCGAGTAGGCCCAAGCGGGATCAAGACTTTCGTTGTTCGCTACCGGGCCGAAGGCGGCGGCCGCTCGGCACCCAAACGCTTCGTGTCGATCGGTCGATTTGGTGCGCTGACTGTCGAGCAGGCACGAAAGCGCGCCAAGGAGGTTCTTGCGGCAGCAGCTCTTGGTGCCGACCCTGCGGCCGAACGCAATGCCAAGCGCCTTGAACTGAAGATCGCCGGGCTGGTCGATCTCTATGAAGAAGAAGGATGCTATATCCAGCGCGGGCTACGGCAGGGCGAGCCGATGAAACCTTTGACCAAGAAACACACGATTGGTCGCTTGCGTCATCACGTGGTTCGCCTGCTCGGTCATAAGCGGATCAACGAACTGACCGCTGGCGATATCGAACGTTTCTTCCGCGATGTCGAGCAGGGCAAGTCACGTAAGGACCAGAAGATCGGCCACCGAAAACGTATTGTCGTGCGCGGCGGTCCCGGTGCTGCCCGAAAAGCATTTCGGGACCTTTCCGCCATGTACAGCTTCGCAGTCCGACGAGGACTGGTCGATTCGAACCCTTGCGAGAAAGCCGTGGTCAAGAAAACCGACGGTCGAAGGACGCGTTTTCTGTCACTCGCCGAAATCAGGAAGCTCGGCGAAGCTTGTGACAAGCTAGAGGAAGAGGGCTTTAATCCGAAGGCTCTCAACATCACCCGCATGTGGATCCTGACCGGCTGTCGACGCCAGGAGATCGTCGAGCTTAAATGGGACGAAGTAGACTTCGAGCGTGGATTGCTGGTGCTGGCCGACAGCAAGACCGGGCAATCGACCCGGCCACTTTCAGGGGCGGCACTCGGATTGATCAGGACGATCTCAAGAAACGATGACAGCAAATATGTATTCCCGGCGGACTCCGGGGAAGGCTACTTCCAGGGAACCAAAAAACTATGGCCAAAGATCGTTGCCAAGGCCGGTCTCAAGAACGTGACGCCGCACACACTGCGCCATACCATGGGTGCCATCGCCACTTCGAGTGGCGAAGCCCTCGCTATGACTGGCGCTATCCTCGGCCACGCCAATATGCGCTCGACCATGATTTATGCCCACATCGATTATGATCCGGCCAAAGAGGCCGCCGACCGGGTAGGCGCTACTCTCTCAGCGGCGCTGGGCAGATCAGTGGAGCCCGCCAGCGAACGATCGCCAAAGACAATTGGCTGAGCAGTTGCTCTTCGCAATTGAGTGGCCCGCTTTGAGTCGCAGAGAGACAGCCCACCCACCGAAAATCTCGACGCGAGACTACTGCTAAACCTCTGCTCGCTTTGCGGCACGACGTGCCTTCGCAAAGTCACGGTCGGTAGCCACGAAACGCTCGAGCATGGGCGCAATGAGTTGCTCCGGTGGAGGAGCATCCCTTTCGTTCCCCCCATTCAACACGACACCATACGCGACAAGGTCACTATGCAAGCGCGCAGAAATCTCGATCGACAGTTTGACTGGTTTGACGTCGGTAATGTCGGAGAGTTTGAGCCGGGTCACCGTACCTGCTCCATGATAATATCACGCGTCACCAGCACCCGTACCGGGTAGCCCGGGCGGATGGTGAGCGTCGGACGAATATCGAGCTCGCGCGAGACGATCTGCTCCCCTGCACGGTTGACGGTGTCCTGGCTGCCCCGGCGAAGCGCGCGAACGAGATCGCTGTCACCGCCCAATCCGAGTTCGCTGCCGATGCCGAGCAGGGTTGAGACAAGAGTAGCCTTGACCACCCCGCCCCAGTGATAGTCGACGCCGTCCTCGAGCCCGGCATAGCCTGAAGGGTCGGTGGCGGGCTGGCGTTCAAGAACCAGCGAGCGCCCGTCAGGCAGGATCAGGCGATTCCATGCCAGAAGCACGCGGCGCTGCCCGAAGCCGACATCGGACGCATAATCGCCGATCAGGCGTGCGCCCTGGGGAATAAGCAGAATCCGCCCTGTGAGGCTGTCATAGACATTCTGCGTGACTTGCGCGGTCACAAGGCCGGGCTGGTCTGACCGGACGCCGGTGATAAGTGCGGCAGGAATGACCGAGCCCGCCTGAAGCACTGCATCCGTCGGCGCCGCGGCGACCTGCTGCAATGCAGAGGTGCGCCGATCGGCCGGGCGTTCGAGGAAAGCGGGCGCAGATCCCACGGCATCGGCCCGGCTCACAAGCTGCCCTGCGTTCGAATTGGCTGTGGGCGATGCATCGGTGCTTGAAACCGCCGTAGCGCCCGCAAAGAAGAGCCCGCTGGCCCGCGCCACTTCGCGCTCCTGCTCGATGCGCTGACGCGCTGCCTCTGCGGGACTTATTCCCTGCGTCTGCGGCACAGCGGGCTGCGATCCGACTGGTGGAAGCGCAGCGACAGCTCCGCGATCCTGGGCATTGAGGATGGGCTCGCCGAGATCGCCGGGAAGCGGCGGGCCGAGACGCGGTACCTGCGAATAGTCGCTCGGGCCCGAAGCAAGACCGTCGGCGACCGCCACTGTTTCGGTTCCAAACAGCTCATCCGGCCCTGCCTCCGAGACCGGTTGCAGGGCGTAAATCAACGCGCCGCCAACCAGTGTCAGAGCAGCGGCGCTGGCGATGCCGATGGCTTTGCGCGAGAGGCGGACGACGCGCGGTCCCTCTCCGCGTAAACGAACGATGGATTCAGCATCACTAGGCCGGTCCGGTTCGGCTTCACTGTTCATGACCGGCCCCACGCCCGATTGGTGATTTTGACCCGAACCTGCCTGCGCTTGGCGCCGAGCCGCAGTTCGGCCTTCTCGAACAGGCGGTCTACAATCAGGTAGCGGCCCGAAACGCGGTAATTGACCAGCTCCGCCTGCCCATCCTCGCCGATAACGAAGAACGGCGGCATCTCGCCTTGCGCAATATCGGGCGGAAACTCGATCAGGGTGCGCTGCCCGTCATCGAATATCCGCACCGGCCGCCAGTCGGGCCTATCGCCCGAAATCCGGTAGTCGAAGTTGAGATTCTCGACCGCGAAACCGCTTGCAACCGGCGCGGCGCGCGCTGCGTCCTCTTCGGCCCGGCGAAGAGCGATCAATTCGTCTGCCGGATAGCTCCAGCTGACCGACGCCATATAGACACTGGGGTTGGCCCGCAGTTCGACATGATAGGTTCGCCGATCGGTGTTGATCACGAGATTGGTCGCAATATCGGGCCGGGTGGGTTTGACGAGGATGTGGACGCGCGCGGTAGCGCCGGTCCCGCTCAGCGTATCGCCGATCATCCAGCGCACCGTATCGCCGGCAGCAACCGGTCCGGGACCGACGAGCTTTTCGCCTTCCTGCAATGCGATATCGGTCACCTGGCCCGGCTTGGTATAGATCTGAAACAGCGCGCCCTCGGTATAGGGATAGCGCTGGATCGCATTGTCGAATCCGACATCGTCGGGCTCGACCCGTGCGGCATCGTTCGCCGCTCCCACTTGGCTTTGGGGGTCAGGGGCGGGGCCAGAGCCAGGGGAGCGGCGCGCGGCAGTGGGGGAGGCCTGCCGCGAACTGAAAAGGTGAGGAATTCCGATGTTGTCTTGCAGGGCCGGGAAAGCCCCTGCGAGCGCGCCCAATGCGTCGATTGACGCCGCCGCTTGCGGGGCCGGTGTCGCTGCGGCAGGCGAGGCGAGAGCGAGCGAGACAAGGCCGAAAAAGCCGATTGTGGGTGTTGTATGCGAGCGGGACATCAGCCGAGCTCCTTTGACCAGTTGATGGAAGTGACGAATATTCCGAGCGGGTTTGTGCGAAGCGCATCCGCGTTGGTGGGTGGCTGGACGGCGATGCCCAGAATCGCGGTCCAGCGGCTCGTCTCGGCGAGCGAGCCGTCACGGTAGCGGCGCTCGATCCAGGCCACGCGGAAGCTCCTTGGCGAAGCGCGGATTACGCTTGTGACATCGACCGCAACTTGTTCGCGGCCGATCGCGGCGAACGGATCGTTGGCCCTCGCATAGTCGTTGAGCGCCAGCGCACCCTTGTCGCTGGCAAAGTCATAGGCTGACATCCAGTTCTCGCGCACCACGATCGGATCGTCGGGAATGGCGCGCACGTTTTCGATGAACCGGGCAAGATGAAACGCAATCTGCGGATCGCTTGGGTCGAATGCGGCATTGGCGGGCGCGACGCTACGCGCTTCGCCGAGCTTGTTCACTTCGACCACCCAGGGAACGATGGTTCCCCGCGCGTTCTGCCAGACGAGACTGCCAGTCAGGATTGCCGACAGCGCGAGCGCACCAAAAAAGGCATAGCGCCAGCTTCTCGCTTGCACCCGCGCCGAACCGATGCGCTCGTCCCAGACCTGGGCCGCGCGCTGGTAAGGTGTCTCGGCTTGCGGTGTCTTGCCGTATCGGATCGAAGGGCGTTTAAACATGAGGCGTCAGTCCTTTTCCTGAGTGTCGATGGAAGCGCCTGCGCCGTGCCCGTCGCCAGCGCGCACGGTGTGCGCGGCAAGCGACGCGGAATGTCCCAGAGACTGTCGCTGTTTCATGGATTTCGCCCAGCTCGGCGGGCCGCTTTCGGATTGCGCTGAAGACGGCGACCCCGACGAGGAAGCAACCCGGCCACCCATATTGCTGGCCGCTGCGCGCGCACCTTCGCGAAAATTTCCTTTGGCGCTATCCGCCGCCTTACGCAGAGGTGAGAGGGCAGCACCGCCTGCGGCACGTCCGACACCGGCCATGCCGCCTGCAACCGCGGCGCCGCCGCTCTTGCCTGCCGAACCTGTCGCATAGGCCATGGTGGCGCCTCCAGCAGCGCGCGATGCGCCACTGGCGACCGAGGATGCTGCGCTGGCTACAGCGCCGCCCGCAAGCTTGGCGCCGGCAATGCCGCCGACGGCTGCCCCGCCGGCCAGCACAGCGGTGCCTGCCGCGGCCCCTGCGCCGAGCTGCGGGCCGCCTGCGACGATGCCGTTGGCAATACCGGGACCGAATATGCCGAGCCCGAGCAGGGTAAGACTGGCGAGCACGATCGCTAGCGCATCTTCAATGGTCGGCTCGCCCGGAATGGCACTGGTAAACTCAGCGAAAAGCGTCGAGCCGATCCCGATAATGACGGCGAGCACGAGCACCTTGATGCCTGAAGAGACGACATTCCCAAGCACGCGCTCGGCCATGAAAGCGGTCTTGCCGAACAGGCCGAAAGGGATGAGCACGAAGCCTGCAAGCGTCGTCAGCTTGAATTCGATGAGCGTCACGAAGAGCTGGATCGACAGAATGAAGAAGGCGACGACCACCAAGGCCCAGGCCACCAGCAGGATGATGATCTGCAGGAAGTTCTCGAAGAAACTTACATAGCCGAGCAGATCGGCCATCGACGCAAGCAAGGGCGCGGCAGCATCGATCCCCACCTGCGCGACCCGTCCCGGCTGCAGCAGATCACTAGCGCCAAGGCCAGAACCGCTGGCTTTGAGGCCAAGTCCGGCAAAGCTTTGGAATATGATATTGGCCAGCGCGCTCCAATTGCCGATGATATAGGCGAAGATTCCGACGAAGAGCGTCTTCTTGACGAGGCGCGCGATAATGTCGTCATTCTCGCCCCAGCTCCAGAACAGCGCAGCGAGCGTGACATCGATAACGATCAGCGTCGTCGCGATGAAGGCAACCTCGCCCGAAAGCAGGCCGAACCCGCTGTCGATATATTGCGAGAAAATCGCTAGAAAACGGTCGACGACGCCGGTGCCTCCCATGTCAATTCTCTCCGCGCGATTGAGGCGTAGGAGATTGAGGCGCAGGAGCGCTCGTCACGGGCTTATCACCTACCGCGGCGTAAGCGTCGGGGTGCTCAACCCCGAAGAAACGGCGGCGCTTTTCGGCCCAGGCGGCACGGCAATCGGGCGAGGACAGCGCGAGCTCGCCCATTTGCGCGCAGGCCCTGAGCTGCGCAGGCAGCGGATCGCCGTCAGGCTCCCAGATGCTCGTGGCAGCCTCGGGACGCACTGCAGGCTCCTCGCGCAATTGCACGAGCGTCATGGCGACAGCGAGGCCTACAAAAACGGCTGCACCGGTGCGCGCGAGGACTTTGCTATCCATGGCGGGTCAGTCCGATTTGGCCGGAAGATCGCGCGGGCGCGTCGCCAGAAAGCGCCGTAGCTGCTCGCGCGCCTGAGCCTTCGCCGCCGCACGTTCGGCAGCGTCGAGTGCCTGCGCTCGTCCCATGGCCGCCATGGTCGCGGTAAGATCGGCGAGCTGGCGTGTTTGCAGTGCAAGCAGCTGGTTCCCGGCCTGCGCAGCTTGCAAGGCACCGGCAGCCGACTGGCTCGCGCCCAGCAGGCTATTCACCGCTTCGCGCGAGCCTTCGATATTGGCAACCGCTCCCGCTTGCACCTTGAGCGCATCCTCGAAAGCGGCGACACTATTTTGCCAGCGCACCTCGGCGCTTGTCACCATGGCCTGCTGCGAAGCACCGAGCGGGATGTTCTTGTATTGCGTTTCAAACGTCGTCTCGATCTCGCGTACATCATAAGCGATGCGCTGGGCCTGCTGCAGCAATTGCTGGGTCTGCTGGATTTGCTGCTGTAGGGGCTGGACGATATTGAGCGGCAGGCTCTGCAGGTTCCTGGCTTCATTGATGAGCGAAGTCGCCTGGTTCTGCAGCATGCGGATTTCGTTGTTGATCTGCTCAAGCGTTCGCGCTGCAGTCAGCACATTCTGGGCATAGTTGGACGGGTCGTAAACGATACCGCCGAACTGCGCATGGGCGGGCACCGGTGCTGTGGCAACCACGCCGGCGACAGCAAGCGCAAGGCCACCAGCCAGTCCGTTCAAATTCTTACGAAAGGTCATTGGAAGTCTCCTTCATTCTGAGGGTTGAAAAGGCCGAATTCGGCTCGGGAATAGCGAGCAGCTCTGCGGCCCAGTCGAGGCCGCGATGCCTCAGCCAGGCTTCGGTAAAACCTTCGCGCCTTTCGTTTTCGGCAATCCGGGCAATGTCGAGCTGATCGCTTTTCGAAGAGGCAGCCGTGAAAGCGAGCGCCACTTCTCCAAGCCCGAGTTCGAACAGGCGATTACCGCGTGCCGACTGGCAATAATAATCGCGTTTAGGCGCAGCCTGGCTGAGGATTTCGATCTGCCGGTCATTAAGCCCGAAGCGGCGATAAATCGCCTGTATCTGCGGCTCCATCGCCCGCTCATTGGGCAGAAATATGCGGGTCGGGCAGCTTTCGATAATGGCGGGCGCAATCGCCGATGTTTCGATATCGGCGAGGCTCTGGGTCGCGAAGACCACGCTCGCATTCTTCTTGCGCAGCGTCTTGAGCCATTCGCGCAGTTGCGCAGCGAAGGCAGGGCTGTCGAGCACCAGCCAGCCCTCATCGATGATGAGGAGGGTAGGCGATCCGTCGAGCCGCCCTTCGATCCGGTGAAAGAGATAGGAAAGGACCGCAGGCGCTGCCGCCGAGCCGGTCAGCCCTTCTGTCTCGAACGCCTGGAAGCGCGCTTCACCGAGCCGTTCGCTTTCGGCGTCGAGCAGCCGTCCGAACGGGCCGCCGATGCAATAGGGCGCGAGCGCCTGCTTCAATGCCTGCGACTGGAGCAGAACCGCAAGACCGGTAAGCGTCCGCTCCGCAACAGGCGCTGTGGCGAGCGACGTCAATGCAGTCCACAGATGATCCTTGGTGGCCGGATCGACCGCAACACCTTCCGAGGTAAGAATAGCCTGCAGCCATTCGGCGGCCCAGTTTCGTTCGGCCGGTTCGTCGATGCGCGCAAGCGGCTGCAGGAGGACGCCATTGTCGCTGTCCTGCGAAAGGCTTGAACCGAGATCCTGCCAATCGCCGCGGCAGGCAAGCGCTGCGGCGCGGATCGAGCCACCGAAGTCGAAAGCGAATATCTGAGCGCCGGCATAGCGGCGAAACTGCATCGCCATGAAGGCCAGCAGGACAGACTTGCCGGCGCCGGTTGGGCCGACCACCAGGCTGTGACCGACATCGCCGACATGAAGCGAGAAACGAAACGGGGTGGAGCCTTCGGTCTGCGCGTAGAACAATGGCGGCGCATCAAAATGCTCGTCGCGCTCCGGCCCAGCCCAGACTGCCGAAAGCGGCAGCATGTGCGCGAGGTTGAGCGTCGAGATCGGCGGCTGACGAACATTGGCGTAGACATGGCCCGGCAGGGAGCCAAGCCAGGCTTCGATCGCGTTCATGCCTTCTGTCACACAGGTGAAGTCGCGGCCCTGGATGACTTTTTCGGCGAGCCGCAGCTTTTCGGCTGCGAGTGATGCGTCTTCATCCCAGACAGTGACGGTTGCCGTGACCAATGCCAGCCCGACATGGTCCGACCCCAGTTCCTGCAGCGCTGCATCGGCATCTTCGGCCTTGTTGGCTGCATCGTTGTCGACAAGCACCGAGGCCTCATTGGTCATCACCTCCTTGAGGATCGCGGCGACCGACTTGCGCTTGGCGAACCATTGCCGCCTGATTTTTCCGAGCAGTTTGGCCGCGTCGCTCTTGTCGAGCATGATCGCACGGGTCGACCAGCGATAGGCGAAGCCCTGCGCGTTGAGGTCGTCGAGCAGTCCCGGAAATGTCGCGCTTGGAAACCCGACTACAGTCAGCGTGCGCAGATGCGCTGCGCCAAGCCGCGGTTCGAGCCCTCCGCAGAGCGGTTCATCGGCGAGCAGCGCATCGAGATGCATCGGCGTTTCGGGTACGCGAACTTGCTGCATGCGCGTGGAAATGCAGCTGTGAAGGTATGTCAGCGTTGCTCCATCATCGAGCCATTGGACTTCAGGAAAGAAGCCTTCGAACAGGCGCAGCAAACGGTCCGTCCGGTCGATGAAGCCATCGCGCAGTTCACGGGGATCGACGCCTTTCTGGGCCTTGCCTTCATACATCCAGCTTTCGGCGCGGGCGGCATCTTCGGCGGGCGGCATCCAGAGCAGCGTCAGAAAATAGCGGCTTTCGAAATGCGCGCCTTCTTCGGCAAACTGGGCCGCGCGTTCGCGCTCGACCAGCGCAGAAGCAGGATCGGGAAAATCGCATGCAGGATAGTCCTGCGCAGGTCGGCGCACTGCCTCCGCGAAGAGCGCCCAGCCCGAGCCAAGGCGGCGCAGCACACTGTTGAGCCGTGCGGTCGTTGCAACCAGCTCAGCAGGCGTTGCGCTATCGAGATCAGGTCCCCGGAAGCGCGCGGTGCGCTGGAAACTGCCATCCTTGTTGAGCAGCACGCCGGGACCGATCAGGGCCGCCCAGGGCAGGAAGTCCGCCAGCCGTTCGGCCTTGTTTCGATATTCACGCAAGCTCAGCATGGCTTAGACCTGCAGATGCGCGGGGAAGCGCAAGTGCCGCCGGGCGACATCCACGAATTGCGGGTCGCGCCGCGCCGCCCACATCGCGGCCATATGGCCCAGCGCGAGGAAGGCTATCCCTGCGATCCACAATTGCAGACCGAGCCCGATAGCTCCTGCAAGTGTCGCATTGGCAATCGCGAGCCCGCGCGGCGCACCGCCCAGCAGGATATGCTCGGTCAGTGCCCGGTGGACGGGAACGGCGAAGCCTGGCGGCAATCCAGTTGAACCGGCGCCCATCAGACGAGCGCTCCGCCGCCGAACGAAAAGAAGGAGAGGAAAAACGAGGAAGCTGCAAAGGCAATCGACAGGCCGAAGACAATCTGCACCAAGCGCCGGAAGCCGCCCGATGTATCGCCGAAAGCGAGAGCGAGACCGGTCGCAATGATGATGATCACCGCAACGATCTTGGCGACCGGCCCCTGGATCGATTCCAGGATCGCCTGCAGCGGCGCTTCCCATGGCATCGACGAGCCGGCGGCATGGGCCGGCGCGGCAAGCGTAAGTGCGACAACACCGGCAAGAGCGATAGCGGAAAGGCGCGATCGCGCCCGCGACAGAATAATCATCATGAAGGGTCTCCTTGGGTATGGGGAAGAGGGACGAGGACGTATTCGCCCGAAGCATCGAGAGCGCGGACCTTGGCCAGTTCGGCGAGCCGCCGTCCGGCGCCATCACGGACCAGCACAGCGATGACGTCGATGGTCTCGGCGATGAGCGCGCGCGGTACGGTCACCACGCTTTCCTGAATGAGCTGTTCGAGCCGCCGCAGCGTGCCGAGCGCAGAGCCTGCGTGGATTGTGCCGATCCCGCCTGGATGACCCGTTCCCCAGGCCTTGAGCAGATCGAGCGCTTCAGCGCCGCGCACTTCACCGATGGGAATGCGATCGGGTCGCAGACGCAGCGCCGAGCGGACCAGATCGGACAGAGTTGCAACGCCATCCTTGGTCCGCAGCGAGACGAGATTGGGCGCGGCACATTGCAGTTCGCGCGTGTCCTCGATCAAGACAACCCGGTCGGGACTCGATGAGATTTCGGCGAGTAAAGCATTGGTAAGCGTCGTCTTGCCGGTCGATGTGCCGCCCGCGACCAGGATGTTCTTTCGCTCCGCAACCGCAGCGCCAAGCGCCTCGGCCTGCCATGCATCCATGATTCCCGCCGAGACATAGTCGGCGAGCGTGAAGACGGCGACAGCAGGCTTGCGGATGGCAAAGCTCGGCGCGGCGACCACCGGTGGCAGAAGACCTTCAAAGCGTTCGCCGCCATCGGGAAGCTCTGCCGAGACGCGCGGAGCTCCAGTATGCACCTCGGCGCCGACATGATGGGCAACGAGCCGGATGATCCGCTCTCCGTCGGCGGCGCTCATCAGGCAGTCGGTCGCGGCAAGGCCTTCGCCCAGCCGGTCGACCCACAGACGACCATCGGGATTGAGCATCACTTCGATCACCGCAGGCTCTTCAAGCCAGCGTGCGATCTCGCAGCCAAGCGCCGTGCGCAGCATGCGCGCGCCGCGCGACAATGCCTCGGACCGGATCGGAATAACGCTCATGAATTGCCTCGAATTGCGGCAACCGACCACCGGCTGCACTCGCGAGGCAGATCAAAAGGACATCAAAATGCTGTCAGGCAACAGGAATTTGCGCGAAGCGTAGAGTAGAGTGAAATTGGCCGGAAAGGGCGGTGCGAATCCAGCAGGCACGGTTCTCGTGTCGATGCCGCCCTCGTTTGCTGGGTTGTGAATTTCTCGTGTTTGCCCCCAATGGCGCCTGCTCATGGTATCTTAGGCGTTCCCGATTTTCGGAGACCCTTCACCGTGACTTGTCACAAAACCTCTGATAGGGGCATGTCGAGTGCAAGGATTTGTGACATGAAGGCGGCGACCCAACCCACACAACGTGAGATCATGCGCGGGCTCTTTGCGCAGCAACCGATCCTGCGCGCGCGCGAGCTGCGCGAAGCGGGTGTCGATGGAAAAACCATAGCCCGGGCGGTCGACGATGGAGAGATCAACCGCATCTCGCGCGGGCTCTACCAGACCGCCGACGCAGACATCGATGCCGACCAATCGCTCGCTGAAATTGCAAAACGCATCCCCAATGGCGTGATCGCCATGTTCTCAGCGCTCGCCTTTCATGAACTGACCGATCAGATGCCGCGCAAAGTGTGGGTTGCTATCGGCAGCAGCGACTGGTCTCCCGCCCCCTCCTATCCCCCTACACGCACTGTTCGATTTAGCGATTCCTATCACCAGCAAGGGATCGAGCATCACAAGGTCTCCGGCGTATCCGTTCCGATATATTCTGTGCCGAAGACGCTTGCCGATATGTTTCGAAACCCAAAGCTCGTCGATCGATCAGTCGCAATTGAGGGACTGAGGGCCGCGCTTGAACAGCGCAAGGCCACACCGGCTGAAATCTCTCAGGCCGCGATTGAAGGCGGAGCCTGGAGCACGATGAAGCCTTATCTCGAGGCGCTGACCTCGAATGGGTGAGAAGCCCATCAATCTGGCAAAATCGGTCAAAGACCGGCTGCTCAACATCGCACGTGCGAACGGCCGGGTGTTTGAAGTTGTCCTCGTTCGCTTTGCGCTCGAACGCCTGCTTTATCGCCTGTCGCAGTCCGCCCATCGTGATCGATTCGTCCTCAAAGGCGGAATGCTGGTTACCGTCTGGCTGGAAAGCGAAAGCCGCGAAACCCGCGATGCCGACTTCCTGGGTCATGGCGATGAAGGCCCCAAGCAACTCGTTGCGGACTTTCGGGAGATCATGAGCATCGCGGTTGAGGATGGCATAGAATTCGATCTCGACGCTCTGAAAGCCAATCCCATCAGAGAAGAGATGGAATATGGTGGGACGAGGCTCAAGACCTTCGCCTATCTCGAGCGAACGAGGATCCCGGTCACCATCGACATCGGATTTGGTGACGCCCTTGCCCACCCATCCCATGAACTCACCTACCCGACATTGCTCGATCTTCCACCGCCCGACATTCGCGCCTATCCGCCTGCCACAGTGATAGCCGAGAAATTTCAGGCGATGGTTCAGCTGGGCATCGCGAACGGACGTATGAAGGATTATTACGACCTCTGGGCGATGCCCCAGGCCCTCGACGTCTCGGACGACGAGCTCGACGCTGCCATAGCGGCGACATTCGCACGCAGAGGAACTGAGATTCCAATCGATCGCCCGCCCGGCCTGTCGGAAGAGATGGCGCAGGATGGTACCAAGCAAGGCCAATGGGCCGCATACGCCGAGTCAATCGACCTGGAAAAAGTCAGCCTTGAGGAAGTGATCGAAACCATCTGGTCGATGGTCGGATCCGCTTGCAAGCGGATCGCGCAATCGAAGTAGCTTGTATGGTTTGTCCGCTGTTGGGCCGGTAGCGGACTGTCGGCTTCAGACGCGATTGTAGCCAAAGCCGACCTTCACCTGGCTCACGGGTATGATCAGAGCGAATGCGGTTCACCGATTATGGCCTACCTACATGCTCTCGGGACCCTAAATTCTGTCCGAGCGTCTTTCATCCTAGATTGCGATCGCTTTCTGCTCATTGCGTCGGTTTGCAGGACACCAATGACTGTTGTGAGCATGCAATTGCTGATCTAACCACACGCTCACGGGAGACGGATGCTGCACGATTGGTTGCCCTATTGCGGAAAAGCTCCAGATCCTGGGGGCTGGTTAACCAATTGGAATTTCGCACCCGAATTGGTCGCCTGCCTTCTGGTCGTGGTAGGGGGCGCATATTGGCAACGCGAAAGTCTGAGAGCCACGCCGACATACGCAATCCTGATCGTCTTCTGCCTTCTCTACATCAGCCCCTTCTGCGCGCTCGGATCCGCATTGTTCACAGTTCGCATCATCCACGATGTCATACTCGCAGCGGTCTTCGCCCCACTGCTCATTGCGGCCTTTCGGCTCGAGGACAAGAGCTTGCCCGGGACGTTGACCGTATGGACTGCGGTACATGCCATCACCTTCCTGGCCTGGCATGCACCTCCATTGTACGAACTCGCGATGCGTAGCGACGCGGTTTTCTGGCTCATGCAAATCAGCATTGTCGCCACGGCAGCAGCATGGTGGGTCAAGGTCATTCGATCGCCGTCTCCAGCTGCCGCGACAGGGCTGTTGGCGACGATGGTCGCAATGGGGGCACTTGGCGCGCTACTTACCTTTGCGCACCGTGCGTATTATGCCCCACATTGGCTAACGACCCGCTTGTGGGGTCTCTCGCCAATAGAGGATCAGCAGATTGCGGGTATCATTATGTGGGCCCCCGCGAGCCTGGTCTATCTAATCGCTGCATTGACGATACTCTATCGATCGCTTGGTAACAGAGCGGCTGCATGAGGCTTCATGACCTGATCCGAAGATGGGCGGTCAGTTATACCGAGCATGGAAAGTATTCTCCGGTCGGTGTCTGGTTTCACTGGATAATGGCAGGGTTGGTTCTCTTTCAGCTCGGCTCAGGCTGGATGATGTTGCGCTATCCCGTCGGGGCAAGCAAGCTTGCCACCTACGAATTGCATAGCGAGCTGGGGCTGACCATCCTGTTCCTCGCCATCTTAAGGTTTGGCTGGCGCCTTTTTGTCCCCGATCCGGTCAACGACGCCGATGCGCCAGGCTGGCAGAGCACGGCAGCACATATCACACAGTACCTTTTCTATGGCCTGTTCGCGCTACTTCCGCTGAGCGGATGGGCGATGTGGTCGGCGATACAGCCGGTGCAGCCTCTGCGGCTTGCCGGATTGGTCGCTATACCCCCGATGCCCTTTCATACACTCTCCCCAGCGTGGCAGTATCAGGTACTCGACTGGGCGGAGAGCCTTCATGTGCTAGGCGTTATCGGCCTCGCATTGCTGGTGCCGCTGCATGTCATTGCGGCATTGAAACACCATTTCTGGGATCGCGATGATACAGTCAGGGGCATTCTTCCGGAAATCCGAGACGACGAGACGGCTCCGGACCATACGCAATATACGCCGCGAGTGGGCTAATTTCGCTCTCTTGCAGCTTGCTGGCCGCATCGTGCATGACGTTTAGTGCATCGCCGTATCGCTCACCGTTGCGCCAGCGGCGCAATTGTTCGGCGTGGTACTCAGCGCTTTGACCGATCAGGGGTGGGTTGCCGCCACCCGAGCCCAGACCGGTTTCCCCATGGCAAGATGCGCAGGACGATAGAGCGCGTTCGGGTAAGCCTGCATGGTAGATCTCGTATGCTTTCGCAATTTCGCACGAGGGTTCAGTCAAAGTCGTGCTTCCCTCCATGCCCTCGGGAAAGTCCATGGCCGCGTAATAGGCTGACACAGCCAACCGCTCCTCGGAATTTAGACGGCCTGCAAGCCAAGTCATTTGGGGATGGCTACGTTGGCCGTCCGCGTAAAAGCCCAGCTGCCGCACAAGATATCCCGTATCCATGCCCGCTATTCTCGGCACCAACGCTCCGTCGCCGCCGCCGTCCAGCCCATGACAAGTGTGGCAAGCGGCCTGCGGACCCGCGTCCCCGCCTGATAAGGCAATCAATTCGCCGGTGTCGTCGAATGGATCGTCGATCGGGGCAGGAGTGCATGACGCCAGCGCCATAGCAAAGGCGGCGACGGACAGGTTAGAGCGGAAAAGCATCGTCTGGCGGGAACGAAGCATGCAATTGTCCGGTTCCCATGGGAATGGGGAGTGTGGAGCATCGGAATTGGAAAGCCATCGTGGCCGGCGTAGCCTTAGCCGCTTGTGCAGCGCTTGCCGCATGCAAGGACCCGGTCGAGACGCGGCGAGAGCCGGCTATCGGACCGAAGGATCGCGGCTTAATAGCAATCAAGCGCGCAGGCTGTGGATCTTGCCACGAAATTCCCGGGCTGGACTGGCCATCCGGGCGCTTGGGACCATCGCTTGATGGCTTCGACGATGTCGGCTTGATAGCTGGCCAATTGCCGAACCGGCCGGACGTATTGGCGGCCTTCATCCGCAACGCACCTTCCGTGAAGGAGGGCTCTTCCATGCCGCCAATGCCAATTAGCGAGGCTGAGGCGGCAGATATCGCAGCCTATTTGTATGGTCTCGACCATGATTGACGCACTTTGGGGTTGGCCACCTCCGGTACTCGACCCGGCAGGTCCGTATTCAGGCAAAGTTACAACCCTGGCCTGGTCGCTTTTCGGTTTGGGCGCTTTCGTCACATTGGTCGTGGTGTTTGCTCTTTGGGTCGCCATCAAGGGACCAGACAAGTGGAAAGCGAAGCTAGGAGGCGAACGCGCGATCTTGCTCGGCGGGGTGGCCTTTCCGGGCGTCGTATTGACCGCGCTACTGGTGTGGGGACTCACACTTACGGCCAGCCTGACAGAGCCGATCCACGGGGACGAGATGCGTATTCGCGTTACCGGTGAAATGTGGTGGTTCCGTGTGCAATATCTGGACCCATCGGGCGCGGTTGTGATGGAAGATGCGAATGAGATTCACATTCCCGTCGGACGTCCGGTGGTGCTCGAACTGGAATCCGCCGATGTGATTCACAGCTTTTGGGTGCCGCATCTATCGGGAAAGAAGGACATGATCCCCGGGCGACGCACACTGCTGCGGATCGAAGCCGATCGCCCAGGAGAATTCGGCGGGGTGTGCGCGGAGTATTGCGGGCGGCAACATGCGCTGATGGGCTTCGTTGCCGTAGCGCATGAGGACGACGATTTTCGAGAATGGTATGCCGAGCGGAATGAGCGCCTCGTTTCAGCGGGCCTCGACATAACGCGGCAAGTAGAATCATCGTCCGGATCAGGGACGCAGGGTTCGGAGCGATCAACAGTTACGCGTACGGGTGCGGGCGCTAACACAAATTCCGGTCAGCAGTCCGGAAGAACACTATTCATGCAGTCCGGGTGTGCTGCCTGCCATCGTGTCGCAGGGACTGAGGCAAACGGCCTCGCTGGCCCGGACCTCACCCATGTTGGGTCGCGCCGGACGCTGGGAGCGGGTATTTTGCCGAACAACCGCGGGACGCTGATTGGTTGGATCGGCGACAGCCAATCGCTCAAGCCTGGCAATCGCATGCCGAGCTATGACATGCTCAATGCCGACGAGCTCGAAGCTATCGCCATCTGGCTCGAGCAGCAGAAATGAGATCCGAGACGGGTTTCGATTATTCGCTCTATGAGCGCTTCCCCACCGAGAAGCGTCCCGATAGCGAAGTCGAAGAATTGAACCGCATCTGGCGCGCGCCCAAGGGGTGGCCACGTCTTACCGCGGTCAATAACAACTACGTTGGCTTCTGGTACGTCGTCACTGCTTTCGGCTTCTTCTTAGCAGCAGGAATTCTGGCGCTGGGCATGCGTGTGCAACTCGCCGCTCCGATGCAGGATTTCCTCGGCGTCGATACCTATAACCAGTTCTTCACCATGCACGGAACGGTGATGATGTTCCTGTTTGCCGTGCCAATGGTGGAGGCGATCGGGATCATGCTTTTGCCGCAGATGCTGGCGGCACGCGATCTACCGTTTCCCAGGCTGTCAGCATTCGCCTTCTGGGCCTATTTCGTAGGCGGAACGATGTTTTTTCTCTCGCTGTTCGTGGGGTTGGCGCCCGACGGCGGCTGGTTCATGTATCCCCCGCTGACGAGCATCGCCTTCAGTCCCGGTATCAATACAGACTTCTGGTTGCTCGGCATCGGCTTCATCGAGATCTCGGCCATTGCCGGAGCGATCGAGATCATCGTGGGTGTGCTGCGCACCCGCGCGCCGGGGATGACCCTCGACAAGATGCCGATGTTTGCGTGGGCCATGCTGGTGTTCGCGGTAATGATCGTGGTCGCTTTCCCCAGTGTGATCCTGTGCACGATGCTGCTGGAGATCGAACGAGCTTTCAATTGGCCTTTCTTCGATGCGCTACGCGGCGGCGATCCCATGCTGTGGCAACACCTCTTCTGGTTTTTCGGCCATCCAGAAGTCTACATTATCTTTATCCCAGCCGCGGGTCTGATGAGCATGATGGTGGCCGCAGTCGCCAAGGTGCCGCTCGTTGGGTACCGCCTCAACGTTCTGGCGCTGGTCGCTACCGGCTTCATCAGCTTCGGCGTCTGGGCGCATCACATGTTCACTACCGACATGCCGCGCGTCTCGGCAGGCTATTTCTCCGCCGCCAGCATGGCGGTCAGCCTGCCGGCCGGCATCCAGGTGTTCTGCTGGATTGCGACGCTTGCCAGCGGCAAGATAAGATGGACCACGCCTGCGCTATTCGTAGTCGGCAGCGTAGTGATTTTCACGATGGGTGGGTTGACCGGCGTTATGGTGGGCATGGTGCCCTTCGACTGGCAGGCGCATGACACCTATTTCATCGTCGCCCACCTCCATTACGTGCTGATGGGCGGCATGGTTTTCCCGATGTTCGCCGCGTTCTACCACTGGCACGGCATGACTAGCAGCCGGGCGCTATCTGAGCGTGTCGGGAAGTGGGTCTTCGGGCTGATGTTCGCGGGTCTTCACATCACTTTCTTCCCCATGCACCTGACCGGCTTGATGGGTATGCCGCGCAGGGTCTATACCTATTTGCCCGGGCGCGATCTCGATCTGCTCAATCTGGTGTCCACCATCGGCGCTTTCGTGATGGCCGCTGGGATACTCCTTTTCCTGTTCGATCTCGCGCGCCGCTTTCGTTTCACGGTTCATGACGATGCAGGCAATATCTACGGGGGCGGTACGCTCGAATGGCTTCCCACCGGTTTGTACTCCACTCGCTCGATCCCGCTGGTTACGTCTCGCGAGCCTTTATGGGATCGCCCCCAAATCTCGAAGGAAGTCGAAGAAGGGCGCTATTTCCTCCCGAACTCTGCCACTGGTCAGCGCGAGACGTTGATCACCTCGACCGTGATGGCTGAACCACAGTACGTTCAACTCATGCCCGGCCCGTCGCCATGGCCATTGTCAGCAGCTGTGTTCACCGCTCTCTTTTTCCTCTCGCTGACGGTGCAGGGCTACGCCTTTGCAGTGTTTTGCGGGATTGTAGCAGTGCTAAGTACGCTTCGATGGCTTTGGGAAACCGACCGTCCCATCAAACAGGAAAGCGCCGACATCGGCGGCGGTATCGAAGTTCCGATCGCCATCACCGGGCCGAAAAGCCACGGCTGGTGGGCGTTGAACACTTTGATGGTCGTAATCGGCATGATCGGCTTCATGGCCGTGTTCGCCTACCTCTATCTCTATGGCATCAATCCCGAAGTCTGGAGTGCGCCTCCGCCGCTCGGCGCAACTGCAATCATTGTCGGGATAGAAGCGGCGGCGCTTCTTGCGGCCTGGGGCGGGCGTCGGTTTCTCGCATCGAAAGAAGGGCGGCTTGCCGAAGACCTGCCCTGGATGCTGGAGGCACTTGCTGCGACCCTGCTGGTCGGAGCCTTATACCTCGATGTGACTGGATGGCTCGCGACGGGTCTTGAACCCACCGCGAATGGGATGGGTGCGACTGTTTTTATGCTTTCGGTGCTTCAGGGACAGGTGGTCGTGGTCGCTGTCATCATGGCCACCTATCTCGCTTTTCGCGAAGCGCGGGGAATCATGACCACTCCGACAAACGTCACCATGGATATTGTCGCACGTTTCATAATGTTCTGCGCGCTGCAGGGCATGGTCTTTACTCTCTTGCCGAGGGTGTTCCCCGGTGTCTGAAGCAAAGAACAGCGAGATTGGCGAGCCCATCGACCGTCCTTCGATCTATCGCACGCTTCTGATCGCCTTCGTGATCTGGTCGGCGCATTTCGCTATCAGCTACACCGGAGTGCTGGTTTTCCCCGATGACGGGATCGCGCGGATCATCGCGATAGGAGCTGGTCTCATCGCAATCGCCGCATTGCTGGGACAAGTCCTGAGGCTACGTGCTCCACGCTCGCCGCTCGCTCTCGGCGCCCTCGGTCTGGCTGGGGCGGGTGTAATCTTCGGCACCTTCCCCGCGATTGTTGGTTAGTCAGAGTGGCAAAGCCGGAAGAGGAGATTGCCCGCATGGATCGCACAGTCACTAATTCTCGTTCTTTTGCAAATCCCTTGCACGCGATACTGCTCGCCTTTCCCGTGGCGCTTTATCCTGCCGCTCTACTTACCGATATAACCTATCTGAATACGGCGGAGATCCAGTGGTCCAACTTCTCGTCCTGGCTCATTGCCGGGGCAGACCTGTTCGCTGGCCTGGTCCTCGCCTCGGCACTGCTCGCCCTCTTCTTCGGACGAGCTCGACACGCGAAAGGTCGCGGTACGCTCTATCTGATTGTCATCGCCGCAATGTTCGGTCTCGGTGTGCTGAATGCTTTCCAGCATGCTCGTGATGGCTGGCATTCCGTCGGCACTTTGGGCCTCGTGCTTTCGATACTGTGCTCGATCCTGGCCTTGATCGCAGCGTTTGTCGCCTACAGCACCCAGACGGTGGAGAAACGTGCATGAACCGCCTAGCCTATCTCGTCTTGCCGCTTACTTTCGCGCTTGCCGCGTGCCAGGTCAGCAGCGATCCCGATCTCGATCAGACTGGCGAGCGTCCCGAGCTTCCCGAACAGAACGATGCTCTCGTGCCGGCGATGGAAATTCCGACGCCGGAAGGATGGGGGGACGAACTACCCATCGTACCCGAGGGGTACACTGTTTCCGCCATTGCACAGGATCTGAAGATTCCACGGCAGACGCTCGTGCTGCCCAATGGGGACATTCTGGTCGCCGAGGGTTCTGGCGGCAAGGCGCCAAAGTTGAGGCCCAAGGATGTTATCGCAGGCTGGATAAAGAAGCGCGGCAAAAGCCCGGTCGAAGGCGGAGACCGGATAACGCTGCTGCGCGATGAGGACGGAGATGGGCAGACCGATCTCCAGACTACTTTTATCGAGGGTCTCGATGCACCCTACGGCTTAGCTTTCGTTGATGGCACGCTCTACGTAGCCAATCAGGGAAATCTGGTAAGCTTTGAATATTCCGAGGGAGCGACCAGTATCGCGGGATCTGGCACCGAAGTTACAAAGCTCCCTGCCAAGATCAATCACCATTGGACGAAGGCGATGACCGCCAGCCCCGATGGCTCGAAGTTATATGTAGGCATTGGCTCGAACAGTAATGTCGGCGAACGCGGCATGGATGTGGAAGAGGACCGTGCGGTCATATGGGAAATAGACCGCGAAACGGGCGCCAGCCGGATTTTTGCCTCCGGCATCCGCAACCCCACAGCACTCGCTTTTGACCCGTGGAACGAGCAGCTTTGGGCGGTCGTCAACGAGCGTGACGAACTTGGACCGCAACTCGTGCCTGATTACCTGACTTCCGTGCGCGACGGTGCCTTTTATGGCTGGCCCTACAGTTACTACGGTCAAAACGTCGATCCGAGGATCAAGCCGGCGAGGCCCGACCTGGTCAAAAAGGCCGTAGTGCCTGACTACGCGCTGGGCTCACATGTTGCCGCACTTGGTGTCGATTTCACAACCGACGGTGGCTTGGGTGGCCGGTTCGGCGAAGGTGCTTTCGTCGGGATGCACGGAAGCTGGAACCGCGCCGATCCGTCGGGCTACAAGGTCGTCTTTGTGCCCTTCCGTGGTGGACGCCCGGATGGGCGGCCGATCGACCTGCTCACAGGTTTCTTGAAAGACGGGCATGCGAGGGGGCGTCCGGTGGGCGTGACATACGACGAGGCGCGTGGCGTATTATATGTCGCGGATGATGTGTCGAACACCGTTTGGCGTATCGCCCCACGCGGTGCAGTACGCCGCGCTTCCCCGCAGGACAGGACCCAGGTGCTTGGCGGGGCACGGCCGCCGTCCACAACGTCCACCACGAGGTAATCCGGTTTAGTAGCGCCGCCTGAAATCGGGATGCTGCTTGTGTACGTCGGATGCGCGTCCTTGGTTTAAATGTCAGATCGTACGCTCAACAGCTTTCTCGGAATTGACCAGATCGGAACATCCGCGCGGACAGCCCAGTTACTTAACCATGCTTGGATTTCTTCGCATTGACCGAAATTTGGTGGTGTTGATCGCCACCGCGCTTCTCTGTGTTCCCTCGGTATCGCCGGCCCAGTCAACAACCGATGCCGAAGCGGGTATCGAGACGACACAAAGCGAAAGTCTTGATCTGAAAATCCCACCCTCGGTGCCGGAAACGGCATTTTCTGGCGCTCGTTCGCGCGTAGTGCTTGCCGCGCAGGTTATGCTCGATCGAAGCCGCCATTCGCCCGGCGTGATCGATGGTTACATGGGCGGCAACACGATGCGGGCGATCCAGCATTTCCGACGCGCCCGCGGGCTTCCTGCTGAGGGAGGCCTCGATCCGCAGCTGATGCGATCACTGATAAAGTCGCAGAGCGGTGAGATTTTCCAGACCTACACGATCACGCGCGACGACGTGGACGGACCGTTCTTTCGTGTTCCCGACGCTATGTCGGCAATGGCAGCGCTGGAACGTGTTGGCTGGACCTCGCCGCAGGAGCTGATCGCAGACCGGTTCCATATGGATCAGGACCTGCTTCGGGCGCTCAATCCCGAGGCCGATTTCAGCCGCGTGGGGACGCGGATCACTATTGTTGCGCCTCGAGAGGAAACACTTCCTTCGCAGGTCGCCCGGATTGAGGTCCGCAAGTCGGACAATTCGGTCGTCGCTTTCGACGAGCGGGGCAATATCCTTGCCAGTTATCCCGCGACGGTGGGCAGCGCGCAATTTCCCAGCCCCTCCGGTTCGATGGAGGTGGTCGCGGTAGCGCCCGATGCAAACTATACCTTCGATCCGAGCGGGCGCGAATGGGGTCCCGACGAAACGCTGATCGTCCCGCCCGGGCCGAACAATCCGGTGGGCGGCATTTGGATCGATCTGAGCAAACCCGGATATGGCATCCACGGATCGCCCGACCCGCAACTGATCGGCAAGACCGCCAGCCATGGCTGCGTAAGGCTTACCAACTGGGATGCGAAGGAACTGGCGGATGCGGTGCGCCAGGGGACGCGCGTGGTGTTCGCCAACCAGGCTGGAGGTGCATCGTGAGCGGCACCGACTATGCTGACCGGCGCCAGTTGATCAACCGCAACCAGATTGCCGCGCGCGGCTTTCGCGACGAGGCGTTTCTGTCCGCCTTTGCCAAAGCCCCGCGCGAGACCTACGTCGATCACCGGATGGATGCGGGGGAAGTCGGGGCAGACGACCGATTGCTCGAGGTCGGGGCGGTAACGGGTTATGCCGCAGCCGTCCTCTCCCGCCCTGCTGGGCAGGTCCATGCGATCAAGTGGCACGAGGCGCTGGCAAGGCAGGCGGCGGCGCGGATTAGGGAGTTGGCCTACGACGATTGCGAGATCATTACGGGAGATGGTCTGAAGGGTCTGCCGAACGAGGCGCCCTTCGACGCGATTTTGGTGGCGGTGCGGTTCGATAGCGTGCCGGACGCGCTCAAGCGGTGATCCGCTGACAGTATGGAGTCTTCTGGCCTTCTTGCGGTACTCGCTCTCGCGCTGCTGCCTTCGCTGGGTAATCTTCTTGGCGTTGCGCTGGCCGAGTGGCGCAAGCCGCCCGAATGGCTGGTCGGCGGCGCGCTCCATGCCGCTGCTGGGATCGCCACCGCGGTTGCCGCAATTGAGCTCATCCCGCGTTCGCAGGAGCGGATCGAGACCTGGCTGTTGGTCGTGGCGCTGATCGTCGGGGCAATCTGCTCCGCAAGTATCGCCAAAGCCACACGAAAGATCCGCGACCGAATGGGTAGCGCCGCAGGCCGTGCGACCACTTGGGGGGCCTATGCCGCAGTGGGCGTTGACTTGCTGACCGATGGACTGATGACCGGCGGCGGGGGAGCGGTGGCGCGCGAACTGGGGCTGCTGCTGGCCCTGTCTCAAGTGGCGGGCAACTTGCCGGGTGGCTTCGCCATCGCTGCGAATTTCCGCTCGGCAAAGATTACGCGCAGGCACCGGCTAAGCGCGCTGGCGATCTATCCGCTGCTTCCGGTGATCGGTGCGTTCGCGGGGTATACCGTGTTGGCCGGAGCGGGGGATGTGCTGACGGGCTTCGTGCTCGCTGTGTTCGCGGGCCTGCTACTGACCGCGACGATCGAGGATATCGTGCCCGAAGCCGACCAGCCCAAGGCTAAGCGCCGTATATCGAGCCCGTCCTTCGCACTGGGCTTCGGAGCACTCCTGTTGACCTCGGCTTATCTTGGACAGTGACATGAGCCTTGCTGGCTTGTCTCTGTTCGCGCTCGTCCCGCTGTTCCTGACCGGAGCCGTGCTCGTCTGGTTCGCCGGAGCACGGCTGGCGGGCTATGCCGACACGATATCGCAGCGGAGTGGCATCGGACAGGCGACTATCGGCGTCATCTTGCTGGGCGCGGTGACTTCGTTGCCCGAAATCACCACCACCAGCGTTGCGGTAATCTCCGACAATCCGCGCATGGCGGTCAATAATCTCGTCGGCGGGGTCGCCTTTCAGGTGGTCGTCATCGCGCTGGCTGATCTGTTCGTGGGCAAAAATGCGCTGACCAGTATGGTGCCGGGGCCGCGCGTTATGCTCAACGCGGCAGTCAGCATCGTGCTTCTGGTGCTCGTGGCGCTGGGCGTGATGGTGGGCGACTGGGAATTATGGGGTATCGGGGTCGGCTTCTTCCCGGTGCTGATCGCCACAATCTATCTTTTGTGCCTCTGGCGGTTAGGGAGGAGCGTCTCTTCGAGAGGCTGGACGCCGGAAGCCTTGCCGGAGGTGGATCGACAAGAAGAAGCTCCTTCCGAGCTTTCCAATATCCGACTTGTCGGCGTCACCGTGACAGCAGCCGTGCTGATTTGTGCAGGCGGCACACTCGTGACATTGGCGGCGGAGGGGATGGCCGAACAAACGGGTACCGATACCGGAGTGATGGGCCTGACCCTACTCGCCTTCGCCACGTCACTGCCCGAACTCAGCACGGCAATTGCCGCGGTTCGCATCCGCCGTGTGGAATTGGCTATTGGCGATATATTGGGCGGAAACATGTTCGATGTGACGCTGATCCTGCTGATCGATATCTTGGCGGCGGGTCCGCTCGTACTCAATCAGGTCGATCGCAGCGCGATGGTGGCCGCGCTCCTCGGCATATTGCTGACCATGCTGGTCCTGATCGGCCTGCTCGAACGGCGGGACAAGGCCATGCTCCGCATGGGCTACGATTCAATCGCCGTGCTTGTCGCCTATTGTGCGGGAATGGCGGCGATCCTGGGCGGCGCCTTTGCCGAATGACTTTCCGACGATTATGGGGTAGAGACCTGCTGTCCAATCCCGTGGCGGAGAAGGCGATGCCAAAGATGTCGATCGACAGCCACGAGGCCGCTACGGGTGAACTGCATCGCGTCCGGGCCGGTTTGGAGACCGCTTATTCCCTCGACGATGCCGGAAGAGGATGTTGCTGAATTCGGCAAGGATTATCCGCTTGGCCGCCCCGCGCAGCCCGCCGAACTTGCGCCGCCATACGTCATGCTGGCGAGCGATGACGCAAGCTACATTTCGGGAGCTACAATCACCGTTACGAGCGGCAAACCAATGATGTGATCATTCGACTCTCTGATATCCGGAATGGGGGCAAGAACTGAGCCTCCGCTAAAGGGCTGTAACCGCGGTCGCGGCCGGAATGACAGTTGCAAAAGGGCCCGACAGTCAAGCCGGGCCCCCCAATGCTCATAGTGCTAAGCTACCTGCGCTGTTTCATAGTATTTGTGAACGCCAGACCGGAAATTATCGTCGTAGGCCTTGTGTCGTTCCTCGGAAGTGAAGCGCGGCCCTTCGCGAAGGGCATCTTCGTCGATGTTAAGGTGGTAGCCACCAAGGTCGGTATCGTAATCGAGCTTCGACCAAGGGACGCAGTGCTTCTCATCACCCATTCCCAGGAAACCGCCGACCGACAAAACTGCCTCTGTTGCCTGTCCACCGCGCTTCTCGATCAATACGTAATCTACGTGGCCGATGTTTTTCCCGCCGCGATCAAAGACGGCTGTACCTTCGACGCGATCACTCGAAATAACAGCGGAATTTTTTTCTGCTTCAGTATGCATTTTGCCACTCCTTTGCTGAAACACACCAGACTACCCGAAAGCACATCGAGAACGGGCCGGTGCTACGGCAAAAAATGCCTTCGATTGAATGTTGATCCGGAACTCGTGGACCCTGTCAGACAGGACGTTCAACAAGTGGGCTAAGAGGGGTACTGTGTGTTTACTTGCGGCTCGCTCTTGATCATGTGCGACCAATGGTTCCCGTCATGCGACCGTTTAACAGCCATTGCCGTTGCCGTAGTGAGTGCAGATGATATTCTAAGCTCGGCCGTTGAGGCGGGGAAACGGTGCGCCAGGGGCGTGGATTTCGTTTCGTCGCCGGAAAGCGGATATTTAAAAGGCAAGGACGGGGACCGGAAATCAATTTCAGAAGTGAGGTTGCTTATGAGTCACTACGTTCTGCATTCTTGGGACCAACGTTCTGCGGCACGCGAAGAGATCGCTTTCGATAGCGTTTCAATTGCTGGGGCGCTGGACAAGGCGAAGAAGGTTGCGCGCGGGACCAAGGCCGACCTTTACGAAAACGGAAGACCTGTCTGCTCTATGGAACTGGTCGGCAAAACGGGGGTCTGGCTGATAGGTAAGCCAAACGAAAGCACGGAAGATTAATCAGGAAGCACTGAGCGCATCGCTGTGATCGGGCTCATATGCGCGTACTTTTCGCCTAGCCGATAAGCGTCGAAAGCGTGCGCCCATAAAATGTCTCTTGGTGCCTGTCGGACCATGATTCTTTAGACGCTTTGTCGTCATGCAATATCTGCAGTTTGATCGGACGCTACGATTGAGGAACGGTAGATGACCCCCGAGTTCGCTAAGCTATCCTCCTTGCGGACCAGAGCCAGCATCTGCTTAACGCCCGTATCGGCAATGCGGCGCGCGGCGTTGTGCGAATTGATGATCGCCTCCACCTCGATCCCGTTCATCAGGATCACGCGGCATCTCGTATAGGGATGGACCTCGCGGGTGTCGAAAGGTTTGCTCGTCAATTCCGACCAATTGCGGAACTGACGGTCGATCGGAATGCCTTTTTCTGTAAGTGGATTGAAAGACAAGGGCATCTCCTGAACCTAGTGTTGCAGGTTCGGACGAATGCAGAATCAATTTCAATTAGATCGATAGGTTCCGCCCAAGCTCTGCTTTTGACGATAAGAAATGTTATCTAACACGCTCACATTATTATGAAAAGTCGAGAAACCCGCGGAACAAGGGAAGGCTGGAACAAACTCGAACGTCCGGCGCTCACGGAGTATGACCACGACGAACTTCAGCCAATTGCTACGAGTGGCGCTTGATGACCTGCGGGAGGGCCGTCGCACACTTGCGTGCAGGATGCAGAAAGTTGCTGTCGCAACAAACGATGCCGTTACGAGAGAGACCTTCCGTACTTTGATTACTCGGTCCAATGAAGAAGCAAACATCCTCGGCCAGATGCTGGGTGATCCTGATGGGAAACCTAATCTCTGGGCAAATGGCATAATGGACGATGCATTGCGCGACGTAGCGTCGACAGCGCAGGGACGGGTGCGAGACGTCGCCGTAATTGGAGCGATCCGCAAATTTCTGGCTGCTGACATCGTGTCGCTGGAAACGGCCATTGCGCTCGATCAGTACGAAGGGGCCGCGAAAAACCAAGCGTTAAATGCGTTTCGCCAGCAAGCTCGGGATACGGACCATCTGCTCCGTGAGCGCTTGGCGGAATTAACCCGGTCGCTTGCTGGGGAATGAGGTAAAGCCTCTTGGCATCTTCACCGAAACCATGCTCTAGCTCGTGCAGCACTGCAGGACAAAGAACGCGTTGAACTCGGCCGAGCGTCTCACGATCGCTGGATTTCTCGCCACTGCAATCGGCTTCGGTCCCGCGAGAGTCGGTCTAGGTCTCTTCATGCCCCAGTTCGCCGATGAGTTCGGCCTTTCGGTGGCCGATGGCGGGCATATCGCGAGTATCGCATTTTCCGCCTTTATGGTGGCTTTGCCAATAACTGCTATCTTTGTTTTTCGGCTCGGACCTCGCACTCCTGTCATTCTGGCCTGCCTGATGGCGTGCGCGGGATCAGTGCTGGTAGCTACTGCATCGAATGCGACAATGCTGACCGCAGGGATAGTCATCGCGGGATCCAGCGCAGGCCTGTGTTGGACCCCGTTCAACGATGCCGCGCGCCACAGTTTAACCGAAGATCGGCGAAATACGGCCCTCTCGATAATCGCGACAGGAACGGCCACCGGCGTAGTAATTGCAGGCGTTCTCTCATTATTTACAGGGATGGGCGCAATCCACTGGCGACACGCTTGGTGGGCCTTCGCCGGCATCGCCCTCTTAGCGGCAATCGTGGCGTGGTTCGGGACCCCGAAGCTCGAACAGAGGCAATCGATGAAGGGGTTCGCCCTTTCGCATTTCTATGGCCGCAAGGCTTGGCCGCTCCACACCCTCGCTTTGGTTTTCGGCGCGACTAACGCGGTCTTCATTACCTTCGCGGCGAAGCGCATAGCCGATACGGGAGGGCTGCCTAGCCTGGTATCGGACGGCGCTTCGGCCGTGGTCTTCATCAGTTACGGTATCCTGGGCTTAGTCGGCGTAGCGGCGGGGCGTCTGGTAGACCGGTTCGGTCTGAGCGGCGTGCTGCGCGTGATTTTCGCGGCTGCCGCCCTCTCGATGGTCCTCATCGCGTTCGCACCCAATGACTGGATCACCGTGATAACCGCAAGCGCATTTCACGGAGCAGCGCTCATGGTCGTCAGCGCGGTGATCTCTTTCTGGAGCCTGAGATTGTTCCCCGGATGGAGCACGACCGGATTCACTGCGGCCCTCATGGCGCTAGCGATCGGGAGCTTGATCGGACCGACTCTCGTGAGCGGAATAGCCGAAAAAATGGGAGGACAGGCGATGTTCGCCATCGCGGCGGTTCCGTCAGTCGTGATTGCTCTCTGGCCCGGGCGTTTGCCCGCCTTGCCGACCATCCGTTCAAGCCCGGCAGGCGATTGCGACCTCGCAACTGCGTCTGACAGATAAACCCGGCCTGAAATTTCACCGAAGAAAGCTCGGTAAAATTGGTCGCAACCCACCAACGCCTCGCCGAGAACGTCCGGAACGGTTTGAGAGGGAATTCGCTGCGTCATCATGTCGCGGAGAAAATCTATGTCTCAAAATTCGAAAATCGGCGCCGGATTGGGCGGCGTCGTTCTTACTGCCGGAGCGATCGCATTCGGAGCGTTCCTGTCCAACAGGCACCAAAATCGCGGATATGGCGATGCCGCCAACCATACCAAACGCCAGCCTGAAGGCGACACCGCGCAGGTCGGCCGATCAGTAACCATCCGCAAGCCGCGAGCCGAAATGTTCGCGTTCTGGTCGGACTTCTCCAACCTGCCGCAATTCATGGAGAATGTGGAAGCGATCGAAGCCGGTGCAGACGGCGCGTCGACCTGGCGGATCAAGGCCCCCGCGGGTCAGGCGGTCGCGGTGAAAACCGAAATCGCTAGCAAGAAGCAGGACGTGCTGATCGCGTGGCGCTCTGTCGAGGATTCCGAGATCGAAACCAGCGGCGAGGTTCGTTTCGAGGATGCACCGGGCAAGCGTGGAACCAGAGTCAGCCTTATGATGGCCTACGACCCGCCCGCAGGCGCGCTCGGCCGAGCGGTGGCGAAGCTGTTCCTACGTGAGCCGCAGGTCCAGGCCCGGCATGATCTGAAGCGTTTCAAGATGCTCATGGAAACCGGGGAAATAGCGACATCGGCGCGAACGCGGGACGAAACCCGTGCAGCCAAGCAGGAGAACGGATGATGCGAGCACTTACCTGGCATGGAACCAACGACGTTCGCGTGGACACGGTCAGCGATCCGGAAATCATCAATCCCCGCGATGCGATCATCAAGATCACCAGCACGGCCATCTGCGGGTCCGACCTTCACCTATACGATGGCGTCATTCCCGGCGTGGCGCCGGGCGATGTGCTGGGCCATGAATTCATGGGCGAAGTCGTCGAGACGGGGTCTGCGAGCGATCTGAAGAAAGGGCAGCGCGTCGTCGTGCCCTTCACGATCAGCTGCGGCGGCTGTTTCCATTGCAAGCAGCAGCAATATTCGGCCTGCGACAATTCCAACCCGGCTGAAAAGCAGGATATGTCGGCGACGCTCTACGGCCAGCCGATGGCCGCGCTGTTCGGCTATTCGCACCTGACCGGCGGCTATTCCGGCGGACAGGCCGAATATGCCCGCGTGCCCTTTTCCGATGTCGGCCCGATCGTCGTTCCCGACCATCTGGAGGACGACCAGGTGCTGTTCCTCTCGGACATCCTCCCGACCGGCTGGATGGCGGCGGAAAATGCCGACATCCAGCCCGACGATACGGTTGCGGTGTGGGGCTGCGGCCCGGTCGGATTGTTCGCGATCCAGTCGGCCATCGTGATGGGCGCATCCAGGGTGATTGCGATCGACCACTATCCGAACCGTCTCGCACTGGCGAAGCAGCTGGGTGCGGAGATCATCGACTTCCGCGAGACCGATGTGCGCGAAGCCCTGATGGAAATGTCCGGCGGGATCGGCGTGGATGCCGTGATCGACGCGGTCGGCATGGAATCGCACGGCTTCGCTATCGACAACATGTTCGACGTCGTGAAGCAGAAGGTCGGCATGGGCGCCGACCGCGCGAGCGCGCTGAAGCAGGCGATTCTCGCGGTCCGGTTCGGCGGCAAGGTCTCGATCCCCGGCGTCTATGGCGGGATGACCGACAAGTGGCCGCTTGGGGCAATGATGGAGAAGGGCCTGCAAATCCGCGGCGGCCAGACCCATGTCCAGAAATATACCAAGCCGCTGCTCGAGAAGATCGAGGATGGCACGCTCGACACCACGTTCCTGATCAGCCACCGGCTGCCGCTCGAACAGGCGGCCGAGGGCTACAAGAATTTCAAGGAGCAGCAGAATGAATGGACCAAGGTCATTCTGAAGCCCGGGATGGAGAACTGATCATGGCCGGGAAAATCGACAAGCTGTCCGGGCTGTGCGTAATCACCGGTGCTTCGAGCGGCATCGGGCTCGAGCTCACGAAGCTGGCGGCCCGCGATGGCTGCGACCTGGTCCTCGCCGCCGACCGTGATCTTGGCGCGGCCGAAGCCGCCGCGCGGCAGTGCGGTGCCGCTGGTGTCGAGACGGTCGAAGCCGATCTCGCCACCCGCGATGGCCTCCAGGCCCTCGTGACGGCGCTCGGCGACCGTACGCCCGATGTCCTGCTGGCCAATGCCGGCCACGGGCTGGGCGAAGCGTTTCTGGATCAGGAGTGGCAGGACATCGCCCATGTCATCCACACCAATGTCACCGGCACGACCTGGCTGCTGCACCATGTCGGGCAGAAGATGCGCGCGAAAAATGCCGGCCGCATCCTCGTGACCGGTTCGATCGCGGGGCACATCCCCGGCGCTTTCCAGCTCGTTTACAATAGCACCAAGAGCTACGTCGACTACTTCTGCTTCGGGCTGCGCAACGAGCTTAAGGATACCGATGTGGTTGTTTCGTGCCTGATGCCGGGGCCGACCGATACCGATTTCTTCGACCGCGCCGGGATGGAGAACACCGATGTCGGCAAATCGGACAGCAAGGACGATCCCGCAATGGTAGCCGAGGCGGGCTACAAGGCCCTTCTCGAAGGCGACGCCCACACGGTCAGCGGCTTCATGAACAAGATCCAGGATATGTTCGCCGGCGTGATCCCCGACACGGTGCTTGCCCAGATGCATCGCCGCATGGCCGAACCTAACGGTCGCTAGGGCCGCCCGCCTTCGCCAATCTGCAAAAACGAGGAGAATACGCATGCCTCTTACCGCCATCGCACTGAACTGCTCGCTTAAGAAATCTTCGGGCGAAGCAAGCTCGACCGACGCCATGATCGCCGTGCTGAAAGAGCATTTGGCCAAGCAGGACGTCGAACTGTCCGAAACCATCCGCATCGCCGACCACAACGTCCCGCCAGGCGTGACGTCGGACGAGGGCGAGGGTGATGACTGGCCAGGTATTCGCGAAAAGATCCTGAGCCACGACATTCTGGTCTTCGGCGGGCCGATCTGGATGGGGCAGATTGGATCGGTCGCCAAACGCGTGCTCGAACGCATGGACGCCTTTACCGGCGAGACCGACGATCAGGGCCGGATGCCGAGCTTCGGCAAGGTGGCGATTGCCGCGATCGTCGGCAATGAAGATGGCGCGCACTGGAGCTCGGCGCAGCTGTTCCAGTCGCTCAACGACACCGGATGGACGATCCCGGCGGGCGCGGCCTGCTATTGGGTTGGCGAGGCAATGGGCAGCACAGACTTCATGGAGCTGGAGGAGACGCCCGATGCGGTGACCGAGACCGCGCAGATGTGCGCGATCAATGCCGCGCATCTCGCCAAACTGCTCACAGGCGACACCTACCCCGGGACGAAAGCCTGACGGCACGGAACGCTCACACTCCGAAATCTCTTGGGAGATCATTATGCGACAAGGAACCACCAACCAGATCGAGCCGCCCCTGCCTGAACAGCAACAGCGTGTTCCGGGCGCGACCGAGTCAATGCACCCCAAGCCCGATCACGGCGAAGAAAGCTACGAGGGCTCCGGCCGTCTCGAAGGGAAGAGGGTCGTCATCACCGGCGGTGACAGCGGGATCGGTCGCGCGGTCGCAATCGCCTTTGCGCGCGAAGGCGCGGATGTGCTGATAGCCTATCTCTGCGAGGATCGCGACGCGCAGGAATCGAAGAAATGGGTCGAAAAGGCTGGACGCAAATGCGCCTTGATGCGCGGCGATATCAGCGATGCGGCGCATTGCCGGACGATAATCGACGAGGCTGTCCGCACCTTCGGCGGCATCGATGTGCTGGTAAACAACGCTGCGCACCAGATGACTTTCGAGACATTGGAGGACATTCCCGACGAGGAATGGGAGGGGACCTTTGCCACCAACATCCACGCGATGTTCTATCTCGCCAAAGCCGCTTTGCCCCACATGCGTAAGGGCAGTTCGATCATCAATTCGGCATCGATTAATTCCGACCAACCCAATCCTACCCTGCTGCCCTACGCGACCACGAAGGGGGCGATCCAGAATTACACGGCAGGCCTTGCGCAACTGCTGGCAGATCGGAAAATCCGGGTGAACTGCGTCGCGCCCGGGCCGGTTTGGACACCGCTTATCCCCTCGACGATGCCGGAAGAGGACGTCGCCGAATTCGGGAAGGATTATCCGCTCGGCCGCCCCGCGCAGCCCGCCGAACTCGCGCCTCCATACGTCATGCTGGCGAGCGATGAAGCAAGCTACATCTCGGGAGCCACAATCGCCGTTACCGGCGGCAAACCGATGATGTGATCTGTCGGCTGCCCGAGCAAGGGGAGCGAAACAGCGCGCGGTGACCAGTTTGGGCTGCCCCGACGAAGATGCGAGTCCGGCGCGAACCCCTATTCTTCGGGCGACCTTCCGATCGAGCGCGCGATGTTGCGGTCCTCCTTGCCGAACTTGTCCTCCGCAACCCGAAGGACCGTGATCATGATCAGGCTGACTACGGTCAGAATTGCCACCAGGGGCCATTGCGCAGCACCGCAGGCAATACCCACCATGGTCGCTAGCCATAGATGGGCCGCCGTCGTCAGATTGTGGAGCTGGCCCTTGCTGAAGACGATCAGACCGGCCCCGATTATCCCGATGAACGCTCCGGCTGCCTCGAACAGTCGCAGGGGGTCCATCCGCGGGCCGTCGAGCTGATGGTACAGGGCCATGATCGACACCACCATGGCCGCAGCCGAAACACAAATCAGGCCATGCGTTCGCATGCCGGCGGCATGGCCGCGCCATTCGCGATCAAGCCCCAGCACCAGACCGAGAATCGCAGCCACGCCAAGCCGGCTGATGATATCCCAATCGAGCCATTCGAGGGATGTGACAGGGTTGAGTTCCATGATTGGCTGCTCCGCTTTCTGCCCGGATCCCGGGATGGGTCTTTCCGCTCGCCGCAAGCTGATAGGACAATCAACCCGAGTGCTGCAATTGCTGGGTTGGCTGCTCTCTCCCGCCGACAGCCGGCCAGGCCCCTACGATAACCCGTTGCAAACGTGAGACAATATCTTCCTGGGACCCTTGCCCCATACGGGGTCGCTCATATATTTTCTTAGCGCGGACGGGTACTCGACACGACATGAGGAGAAACGTGATGGCGAAGGGAGACAAGGACAAATACACCGACAAGCAGAAGCGCAAGGCCGAGCACATCGAAGTGAGCTACGAGGACCGCGGCGTCTCGCAGGAAGAAGCCGAACGCCGCGCCTGGGCGACCGTCAACAAGGAAAGCGGCGGCGGCAACAAGTCCGGCTCCGGCCGGGGCGGCCAAGGCGGCAAAAAGAGTTCCAGCGAATACGGAGCGGAAAGCAAGTGATGCATAGCTACAAGCTGCGCGCCCGCGACGATCACAACTCAGTGATTGAAGAGATCGACTTCGAATGTCTCTCGATTGCCGGAGCGCTGGATAAGGCCAAGGCCATGGTCAAAGCCGGCCACGCCGATCTCTACGAAGATGGCATGCCGATCTGTTCGATGGAACTGGTGGCAGAAACAGGCGTGTGGCTGGTTGGTAAGCCGCGGTGATCTGAACGCTTAACGAAATTATAGCCGAGCGCCCCTTAAATCGCGCGCAGTTCCAGCTCTGCGTCTGCTTTTCGAATGCGTCGCGCGCGGCAGCTAAAAGGGGATTCGAAAGCAGCGGTGTACGTCCGGAATGAGGGCGCGAAGCTGCCGTTGCGTGAAATGCAATTGGCGGCTGAGCCATTTTGAGCAGGTTGTGTCCGGCTACACTCGCATTGGCGAATGCTGTGGAAACCAATCAGATATGGCGGGAAGTGGGCCGATTGCGGATCGTCCGCTTTTCTACACCATGAGGCAGAAACAGACATTGCGGAGGCAATGTATCTACCGCTCGCTTCGTTCAAGGGTCCGTATCGTTTCTCGGTCCTTGTCGCATGGAAGATATGAGCCGTTCAGCCGGCTAGCGCGACTTCATTGATTTCGCGCGCATTCTCTTCAATGTGCTGTCATCCGTTTAGGATGCTGCCATACTGGGAGGGGCGAGTTGAAAGCAAGCGTGTCCGAGGCGTCTTTCGAGGATGCTCGGAAGCTGAAGATATCTGTCTTCGGCAAGCCCACGATAACGCTTGGCTCCGGAGAAGTCCCCAATCTATCCAACCAGCGCGCCCGCGCCATCCTGGCCATGCTGTGCCTCAATGATGGTGAGGCAATGGACCGTGAGACTATCAGCACGATGCTCTGGCCGGGTCGGTTTCCCGCTCAGGCTCGTGCCAGTTTGCGTCAATGCCTTCTGGCCTTGAGCAAACTTCCACCCGAGAGCGAGTGCAACCCACTCATCAAATCGACGCGCAGCACCATCGAACTCAGTCGAACGCGGATCGATGCTGATCTGTTTGTCCTGTTCGATGCCTTGTCGAACCGGCGCGGTGAGGAAGCCTCTCGCTTGATCGAGGACATCGGCGATCGCCCGCTTCTCGACGGTTTCAGTTTCGGTGCCTCATTCGCCGCGTGGCTTACCGAAAGACGCGATGCGATAGAACATCGACTGGATGCGGAAGTGCGCCGGGTCGTCTCATGGCTGAACTCCCGCGATGATCCAGAGACGGCCGCTCGCCTCGAAGCTGCTCTTCAAATCCGGCAGCGCGAAGCGTATCGGAAGCGCGGTGCGGGCTGCCGCATTGCGGTCCTGCCGTTCCATCAGCACGATGAGATCGGCGGCGAGCTTTTCCTGAGCGAGGGCGTCGTCGATGAGCTTTCTTCGCGTCTTGGCAATATCCAGGATATCACTCTTGCGGGGCGCACATCCATCGCGGCGCTTCTGGAGCGAGGCTATACCTTGCAGCAGATGGGGAGCGAGCTGGGCGTATCGCACCTGATCGAAGGTGAGGTGCGGCGAACACATCAGGGGATCTCGGTACGCATCGCGCTGATCGATGGCCGATACGGCACCGAAATCTGGTCCGATTTCGTAAGCGGATCGATCGAGGAATTCATCGGATCGCGCGACATGATCGGTGCCACCGTGATTTCGGCGATCACCCGGACGCTCGGCCTTTCAGCACCACCTTCGACCTCGCGGCGCATGACTACAAATCGCGATGCCTATGCGCTGTATCTTCAAGGGCGCGCGCTGGCACAGCGCGTGGGCGTCGACGGAGCCATGGCCAAAGCCATCGAGTTTTTGGAAGAGGCCCTGGATACAGACCCCGAATTTGCAAGTTGCTGGACCGCGCTTGCCGATGCGCACATCAGCGTCGCCGCTCTCACGCCAAGTGTCGAGCGCGTCAAGAATTCACGGGATGCTGCACAATGCGCGCAGTGCGCCATTTCCCTCGATCCGGGGCAGGGTCATGCCTTCTCGATCATGGGCATTCACGAGTGGACGCAATTCAATCCGGCGCGCGCACTGGAACTGTCCTTCGAAGCTTTTGCCCGGGACCCCAATGATGCCGATGTGATCTCTCGGTTGGGATCGTGCCTTCTCTATCTCGGCAAGACGCGCGAAGGGCTTCCCTTTATCGAGCAATCCGTTGCTCGCGATCCGATTTATGGGCGCAACCACGTGATGCTGTCCTCAGCCTATCTCAGCATTGGCGAGGTCGACAAGGCGATCGCCGCAGGCCAGCGCATGGTCGATCTTGGCTTTCCCGGAATGTGGCTCGCCGTGGCGTACATGGCTGCGGGAGACCACGAGGCGGCTGTCAAGGCGCATTACGACAGCAGGATATATCTAGGGACGACCATCATGCGACCTCCGGGAATGCCGGTGATGGACGATGCCGCGCGTGATGCCTATTTCGACATTGCCGCGCGCGGAATTTTCAGCGGGAAGGCCGCCGATCGCGCGGTTTACTGCCAGATGCTCGACGGTCTGCATGCGACAATGGCGGATCCCTATGACTCGTCAATCGCCTTCCCAGCGATCTGGATGGGACATGCCGACCTCGTGATGAAACTCTACTCCGAATGCATTCACCCGGCCAACATGTTCAGCTTGATGAGCCTGTGGATCGATATCGACCCGATAAACCGCACCCGCCTCCATCCCGGCTTCATGCTGTTTGCAGAGAAGATCGGTATGGTCGAAGCGTGGGAGAAGTTCGGCTGGCCCGATCTCATTCCGCACGACCCGCGAAACACGTCGTCGGACCCGGATTGACGCTTTTTTGACGGTTGAGCCTATTGACGCTCGGCTCGGTTCGGCAGACAGTTCTCCTCAGTCGCACAACAGATCGACAAGCCTGCCTTAGCCCGGAAAAGCACCGCTTTCCGGTGCCGGCGAAGCTTGGCCCGGTCGTCGTGGGAGGGGGAGGAATGAGCGAGACGCATCCGGCAGGCGAGAACCTGCACAATCTCTATGTGACCGCGATCAATTCGAACGACACGCAGGCGGTCGCAGCACGCCTGTCCGACAACGTGGTGTTTCAAACCCCGGGCGAACCCGAACTGGTCGGCAAGGAAGCTGTGACCGAGTGGGCTTCGAGCTTCTTCGAGGCATTCGAAGCGCACTGGGACAAGACCGAAAACCTCTTCGAGGTTTCGGGCGATTTTGCGATCAGCCGGTACACCTATAGCGCTCGCATCCAGCCGCGTGAGGGTGGCGCGCCGATGGAGGAATTTGGCAAGGGCGTATGCGTTTATCGCCGAGGCACTGATGGCAAGTGGCTGCTCGCGATCGACAGCTGGAGCACGAATGAAGGCGCGCAATGATGCAGCGTATCTGGATATTGGCGGCGCCGCTCCTCCTTGTAACCGGATGCAGCGCCGAACGCGCGGAACCGGTCGACAAGGATGCGATCGCGCAAGCAGTGAAGACCGACGTCCAGTCGATCGTCGATGCCTTCAATGCCCGCGATGCCGATGCCGCGCTGGCGGTGAACGCGCCCGATACGCGGGTCATGTCGCATGGTCAGCCGAACATGGGCTTCGAGGAGAACCTCGCCACGGTGCGCCAGTATGTCAGCGATCCGGCAGTTCATCTGCAGGTGGCGGACGAAGAAGTGGATGTCGCCGATGCAGGGGACATGGCGGTCTACACGGCGACATATGACTGGGAGTTCACCGATCCCGAGACTGGCGACGTGGCAAACGAGCAGGGCAACTGGGTGATGGTCTTCAGGCGCCAGGAAGACGGCTCGCTGAAAATCTACCGCGAAGTCATCTCGGACATTCCAGCGAGCGGGGAAGGTGTCAGCTGATGCCCATGCCGACGCCCAAGCCCGTCCATGTCGTTTACCGGACGTGCCGCTTTGCAGAAATGCTCGACTGGTACGCACAGGTGTTCGGCTCCGAGGTCGTTTACCAGAACCCCGCGCTGGCGTTCATCACTCATGACGACGAACATCACCGGTTCGCCTTTGCCGATCTGAATGTCATCGCGCCCGGCGTCGATCCTGAGGACCGTGGGCGGGTGGGCGTAGATCACGTCGCCTACGACTGCCCGTCGATGCGCGAATTGCTCGAAGCCTATGACGACCTCAAGGCGCGCGGGATCGCACCCTACTGGTGCGTCAATCACGGGATGAGCGCGTCGCTTTATTACGCCGATCCCGATGGCAACCAGCTGGAATTCAGCGTCGATTGCTTCGCCAGCAAGGCCGAATGCACAGCCTATTTCAAAGGCGATGCGATCGGCGAGAACCCGGTCGGCGTGGAATTCGATCCCGATGAATGGCTGGAGAAGCTGCGCGGCGGAATGGCCGAAGCCAAGCTGCTCAAGATCGACCGCAAGGCCCCGGCGTCGCCTATCCGCGGCAAGCTCATGGAGATGACCGATGGCTGACGGGCTTGGCGAGGTTCCAGTGATCGGGCCGATCTCCTGACGATGATCGGCATCTCCACCGCGTTTTTCATGCTGCGCTGAACCAAGAGGAAATCGACCATGTCCCAACAGATCAGTGCGGAAGAGCAGGTTCTCGGCATCGTTACCAACCACTGGCAGGCGCATGGCGTCGGCCTGGCGGCCAAGCTCGAACTGGCCGATCATCTTGCCGACGGTCCGCTGGCGGTCGAGGAGCTTGCCAAGCGTTCCCGGACGCACGCGCCCAGCCTGTACCGCATGCTGCGCGCGCTGGAGAGCACGGGGATTTTCGCGAGCACTGAAAACGGTTCGTTCGAAAACACGCCCGCCAGCGATTGCCTGCGCCGCAACAAGCCCGGCTCGAACTGGGCCTGGGTGCGCTTCACGCTATGCCCCGGCGCCCCGGTTTACGAAGGATGGCGCGGCTTGCCCCTGGCGGTCGAAACCGGCGAACCGGGCTTCGACCAGCTGCACGGCAAGAGCAATTGGGAGAACATGCAGGCAAACCCAGAGGCCTATTCGATCTTCAATCTCGCCATGCGCGATCTTGCCGCCACGATCGGGCCCGCCGTTGCCTCGGCAATCGACTGGAGTCGCTACAACGTAATCGCCGACATCGGCGGCGGTATCGGGTCGCAGTTGTCCGAAATTCTTGCGGCGCATCCCAATACCAGAGGTATTCTTTTCGATCTTCCGCATGTGGTTGCCGAAGCGCCGAAGAACGAACGGTTCGACGTGGTAGCCGGCGACTTCTTCGCGAGCATTCCGGTCGAGGCCGATGCTTATGTGCTGCGCTGGGTACTGCATGACTGGTCCGACCAAGAATGTATTCGCCTGCTCCGCAACGTGCGAGAAGCGATGCAACCCAAAGCGCGATTAATGATCGTGGAATCGATCATCCCAGGCGGTTCGCAGTTCGACATGGGCAAGTGGATGGATCTCAACATGATGGTCATGGCGACCGGCAAGGAACGGACCGAAGCCGAATTCGCGGCTCTTCTCAAGAATGCCGGTTTCGAGCTCATGTCTATCGAACCGACTGCGTCGCCCCTGTCGATCCTGGTCTTTGAGCCCGCGTGATGAAAACCGATCAAGCACTGGAGGAAGTCGATGTCTAAGTATCGGAAGAACGCATTTGTCCGATCTAAGTCTTTGGGCGCGCTTCTAGCAGCCACGATGCTAGCCTCTCCGTCAGGAGCGCAAGAGAGCGATGTCGCTACGACCACCGGCGGGGGCGATGCGAATATCGGCTACGTGACGGGCGATCCCGATACTTGGCCAGCGGAACTCGAGGCTACGGTAGCAGCCGCCGAGAATCACAAGATCCTGCTCGAGAACGATCAGGTTCGCGTTCTGGAAGTGACGCTGGCACCGGGTGAAGTAGAGCCCTTGCATTTCCACCGCTGGCCCAGCGTGTTGTATCTCCAGCAGGCCGGCGACTGGATCGACCGCGATGCCGAGGGCAACGTGATTTTCGATTCACGCAAAGTGCCACCAATGCCCTTTCCGGTGACGCTTTGGAAGGGGCCTGAAGCGCCGCATTCTCCCGTCAACCTGAGCGACGACGTGACGGTCCGTCTCATCCGGGTCGAGATCAAGCCGCAAGAGGCGTGGGCTCCTGGCGGGCCAAGCGATGAATACTCGTTTTTTCCGGCCGACCGCTCGCTCACCCACGCCGAAGACGGGGTCGTCCTCCCCGACGGCAGGTTGTTGGTCGGGGATTGGGATCACGGTCTCGTTACCCTGTCTGCCGACGGCACCAAGACGCCGTTCGGCGATTTCGCGCGAGCGGGCTTCAGGTCGAAGCCGGACCCCATGTGGAACAGCCCGAACGGCGTATCCTGGGAGCCGGACGGTCGCCACGTGCTGGTCGCCGACATAACCGGCGGACACATTTACCGCGTCGATACCGAGACCGAAGCGGTAACGCGGATTTACGATCACCCCTACGGGGTAAACGCCGTCGTGCGCGACCCGACCGGCGCGATCTGGTTCACGCAGTCGACCGAGAACGCAGAAGGCGAAGGCAGCGAAGCGCGGATGTTCGCTGCGGCCGACAAGCCGCTTGGCGACGGGGCTGTTTTCCGGATCGCGCCCGAACAGGTTGGCAAGCCCGAGCCAGTTGCCATCAAGGTGGCCGACGGGCTCGACTTCGCCAATGGTATCGCCTTCGACGGGGCGCGGGCGCGACTATATGTCGCCGAAATCGTGCGGAGCCGCATTCTCAGCTTTGCGGTGGATCAGGCGACGGGCGAATTGAGCGACCGCCGCGTCCTCGCGACCCTTCCCACGCCCGATAATATCGAGCTGGATCGCGATGGCATGCTGTGGGTCGCCAGCCCCTTCGCGAACACCGTTTACGTGGTCGATCCCGATACCGGCGATCGCCGTACGGTGTTCAATCCTGCGCCCGAGACAAGCGCTCGCATCGTCACCGAGACTTATCGACGGTTCGATGCTGGCGAACCGATCCTTTCACTCCTGACACCGGAGATGTGGGGCCCGATGCCCGGCCTGCTTACCGGGATCATCCTCGCACCGGATGGGACGGTTTACGGCTCGAACCTCGGCGATGCGCTGGTGAAGCTCGAACGAGCCGATACGGCCCAAGTCGATCCCTCTCTGGCCAGCGTGCTGACCAACCGGACCGAGGTTGTTCTTGAGGCGATCAAGTCAGGAAACACCGAGCCGATCCTCTCGCTTTACACCGACGATGCCCTCTATTCGCCGTCGGGGGATATGCTGCTGAGCGACCGGACGGCACTCGCTGCCTTCTGGGAAGGCGTTGCCGCAAGCGAGGCCGCCGATGCGACGCTCGAAGTCGTCTCGATCGAGCGCCTCGGGCCAAATGCGTTCACCGAATTGCAGAAATACGAAGTGTTCGACGCCCAGGGCGGCTCACTCTTCGGTGGTTATGCCTTGCTGCTGTGGGTTCGCGAGGATGGCCACTGGCGGATGGCTGCGGATGTCTCGAACGAAGGGAGGCCCTGAGATGGCCGCTTTCGAGGGAAAGGTCGCCATTGTCACCGGTGCAAGCAGCGGGATCGGCAAGGCAACGGCGCTGATTCTGGCCGAGCGCGGAGCCACGGTCGTGGTCGCGGCGCGCCGCACGGAGGTGCTCGACGAACTGGTCGCGCAGATCGAACAGGCGGGAGGCAAGGCAAGCGCTGTCGTCACCGATGTCGCACAGGCCAGCGACGTCGAAGCGATGGTGGCGCATGCGGTAGACACGCATGGACGGCTCGATCTTGCCGTCAACAACGCGGGCATCGGTGCCGAGGTCTATCCGCTGATCGACACGCCAGACGATTACTGGGACCGCGTGATGGCGGTAAACCTTCGCGGCAATTTCCTGTGTCTCAAGCATGAAGCGCGCGCTATGCTGGCGGCGGGCAATGGCGGATCGATCGTCAATATCGGATCGGTCAACACGTTCCTGGGTTGCCCCGGAGCCAGCACATACACCGCGTCCAAGGCCGGCCAGTTGGGGCTGACGACCTCCGCCTCCGCAGAGCTGGCCGAACACGGCATACGCGTGAATCTGCTGTGCCCCGGCGTCATTCACACGCCGCTGCACGAACAGATCAAGGGCAATCTCGGCGCCGAAGCCTTCGATGGCATTCGTCAGCGCAAACATATGCGGCGCTTCGGGGAGCCAGAGGAAATAGCGCGCTGCATCGCCTTCCTCTGCTCCGAAGATGCCAGCTTCGTGACCGGCACTACACTGACACCCGACGGCGGCTTCCACCTATCTTTGTAAGGAGCACACCATGACCAAGGGCACTGGAGATCGTGCAGCAATTCTATGCTGCCGTCGGCACTGGCGACAAGGACAAAGCTGCATCGCTGATGGCCGATGACGTCCGCTGGATGGAGGCGGAGAACTTCCCGCTGGCGGACCGCAATCCCTATGTCGGCGCGCAGGCCGTGCTCGAAGGCGTCTTCGCGCGGTTGGGCGACGTGCTGGACGATTTCGGCGTCGAGCCGGGACGTTTCATCGCGGACGAGACCAGCGTCGTGATGGAAGGCCGTTACACCGGCACCGGGAAGGCGACCGGGCAGCCCTGCAACCCGCAGGTTGTCCATGTCTGGACTGTCGAGGATGGCAAGATCGCTACCTTCCAGCAGCATATTGATACACTCGCTGTCGCGCGGGCCACCGGCAAAGCGCCATGAGCGAGGCGGTCGCCCCGATTACTGCGAAAGACAGGGTCGGGGAGCTCGACGTGCTGCGAGGCTTCGCCTTGCTCGGAGTAATGACGATCAACCTGTGGGAATTTGGCGGCGAGAGCGTCACCATCACCGCCGATCAACTTGCCGCATTACCCAACGCCGCGCTCAACAGCTCGATCGAATTCTGGCTGTGCCTGTTCGTTTCCGACAAGGCCAACACCCTGTTCGCCTGCCTGTTCGGCATGGGGTTCTGGATTCAAATGGAGCGCCTGGAAGCACGCGGCGCACCGTTCCGCTCGATCTACTTCCGGCGTGCCGGCATCCTCCTGATCTTCGGCTGGCTGCACTTCTTTCTGCTGTTTTCCTGGGATGTCCTGCATGTCTACGGGATCGCCGCTTTCATCCTGCTGTTCAGTCGCAAGCTGTCAGCGCGCACGATGCTGGTCGTCGGAGGGGCGCTGCTCCTGTTTGCCAAGCCTCTGATCTCCGGTGTTTTCGAGTGGTCCGGCGTTTCGGTCACGCTCGATGCGATCACTTCCGCCGATAGCGAAGTCTTGGCCCGCCAGGCCGCAGCGCAGTCAGGCGATTTTGTCACCTTCATGGGCTTGATGGCGGAAAACAACTGGCTCGGCTGGATCATGAACGGCGGCCTCGTTGCCTGGATCGCATACGCTACCGGGAGGTTTTATATCGGCGCGTGGATCGCGCGAAAGGGGTGGATCCAAAACGCCTCGACGAATCTCGCGCCGTTCCGCCGGGTATTGTGGCCCACCCTGGTGCTTGGCCTTGCGCTGGAAGCGACCCATCTCCTTACCGAGAATGCCGAGCCGGGCACCACGCTCTCGGCGATCAGCGCATGGGGCGGCATTCTTCACGCCTTGGCGACGCCGCTGATTGCAATCGGCTACGGCTGCGCGCTCATTCTCCTTTTCAATGGCCGGTCCGCCAAGTGGCTTGTCGCCCCGTTCGGAGCGGTGGGGCGGATGGCGCTGACCAACTATGTGCTTCAGAGCATTGCGATTGTCCTGATCCTCACCGGGGTCGGGCCTGGACTCGCCTTGGCTGGCAAGGCCGGCATCGCCACCTTCCTGCCACTGGTGGCGATTTTCTACGGGGCGCAAGTTCTGATCAGCAATTTCTGGCTCAAGCGCTTCTCTTACGGCCCGCTCGAATGGGTCTGGCGCGCGCTAACCTATGGTGAGCGGCCCGCGATGCGGCGATCGACCTCCGCCATGATCGCGCAATAGCCAGCGCCCCGCTTTCTGCCAGTCCACGTGCCCCGCCCATCTCGCTCTCATCGAGATGTGAGAGCGTTTCTCCTGTGAAGAGGAGAACGGCAAACCAAGCCGCTGCTGCGAACATGAGGGATCCGCCACGTGCCGGACGGGCACCTGGGGTGTTTGTCGTTCCGGCAAATCGCCCCATCGCATCCGAGCAAATATGACGATCGAAACGACCGCTTTGGTCCTTTTAAGTGCAGCCACGAATGACCGAGATTAGGGCGCAAAACAGTCATAGTGTGAAGTGTAATCGGGCCCGCTGGCAAGCCACGGTCAAGCGACTGCTTCACTCTTGAGCTTCTCAAGCCTTACCGAGCATATATCATGGACAACGCGGCCGAGCTCCTCGACCTGCTCTCCGAGCCATTCGAGTTCCTCCTTGGTGATGCGGTAGTGCTGTGAGTAGCGGGCCTTCACGTAGGCTTCTTTGAGCTTTTCAAAGCGCGCCCGATCGCGGCGCGTATCGCGTGGCCAGACATAGGTGAGGCGTGGATCAATCCTCTCCGCTTGGGTGCGCAGAAAACCGAGGTTGTGCACGTGCGGCGTGTAGAAGGTGCAGACCAAAAGCACGCAGTGATAGAGGAATTCGGCGGATTGATGCATGTCAAACGCTGCCGGTTTTAGAAACCCTCGCTCTCGACCCACCTTTGATAGCTCGTATCGCTGCATCGCGGTTGGAAACCACTCGTCGAAATACTCCTGCGCCATCGCGAGTGCCTGCTCGGGCGTTTTGGGCTTAGGCTTATGCAGTTCGGTGTCGTCTGCCTGGTAGAGCGCCACCCCGTCTTTCGCGACATCCATGAAGAAGTAGCGCCCGTGCGCGAGGCCGTCGTTCACTTCCTGCAATGTGTGGACGATAAAATTCACCGGCGTGTTGAGGGTCTTGGTGACGCCGTATTCGCGCATCAGCCGGTCATCGAGCTTGGACCAGTACTTGATGCGGTCAACCAGACGCTTGTCATTGACGATAACAAGCAGATCATAGTCAGACTGGTAGCCCTTTGCAGTATGGGGTTCATCGACCCATGTTCCGCGTGCATAGCTGCCGTACAGAATGACCTTGAGGATGCGCCCGGCCTTCTTCCAGTCGTGCCTCGCCAGCGCGAAGGCGTCATCGAATTCTTCGAAGATAAGCTGCACCACGCGCTCAAGCTCGCGCTGTTTTTGCGGTGGCAGATGATCGAGTTCGGTGCGCATTACACAACCTCTAGCAAGCAGTTGGAATAGTTGCACCTATAGACTGGCGCGTCGGCAATTCGCCCTGCTCCAGAGCGCATCTCTCCTCCTTCCCAACTGAAGCATTTGACCAAGGTCTGCGCGTCTTTGCGCGCGAAGTTGCCGTGAAGACACCGAGGCGCGCTTCCAATGGCCTATTGGCCATTTTCCGCCTCATCATGTTGTGGCTCCCGACGAATAAGCTCGTCGGACAGGTGCTTTCCCGTTTCCATTCTGCGGGCCAGCGCCTCGACGAGATGACTGAAGCGTTTCTCGGCGTCGGCCCGCGCAGCAGCAGAGGCACCGGCACCAAGCGCGGGCGTGACTTCGAGCCAGCGCCGCAGGTAAAGAGCAAACGCCTCATTTCCGACCTCGACGTGATAGTCGAGCTTGTCGATCTGCCGCGAAATCCGGTCCAACCGCCGGCTGAATGCCGCCTCGAGTCTCTCCGAACCATCGGGCGACAAGAACGAAGCGATCGCGGCTTCGACCACCGAAGCCTGCGATACACGCTTGCGTCCAGCGAAGTCGGCCAGTTGCCGCGAGAGAGCGGGCGGCAGGCGAAAAGTGTGCTTGATGCGATTGCCCTTGCTCACAATTCGATCCCGTCATCGGGATCAAGCGCCGCCCGCTGTGCATTGGCGCGCATCTGGTCGGCGATCCGGCGGTTTCTGCTCGCCTCTTCGTCATCGCGCCGATCGTCGAACTCGAATTCATTGCGCGGTGGCGATGGCGCGGGCGCAATATCTTCGTGCTGGGGCAGTTCAGGCTCGCGCCGGACACCGCCATCGGCAACTGTGTCGCGATCTTCCAGCTCAGCGGCATCCGACGCCACAAGCGGGCACTTGAGTGCGCGCGCAATCACCCCTTCCCATTCTCCGGCGTCGGGCTCACTGCACGATTGTTCGGCCACCGGCGGCGGCTCGACCCGCTTCGCCAATCTGGGATCGGCATAATAGCGCGCTTTCTTCGCCCGGATCGGATGCGCGCCTGCAAGCATCACAATCTCATCGGTATCGGGCAGCTGCATGATCTCGCCCTGGGTGAGCAAGGCCCGGGCGGTTTCGCTGCGCGAGACCATCAGATGACCAAGCCATGGCGAGAGCCGGTGCCCAGCGTAATTCTTCATCGCGCGCAGTTCGGTCGCGGTGCCAAGCGATTCAGAAATGCGCTTCGCCGTGCGCTCGTCATTGGTCGCAAAGCAGACCCGGACATGACAATTATCGAGGATCGCGTTGTTCTGACCGTAAGCCTTCTCGATCTGGTTGAGCGATTGCGCGATCAGGAATACCTTGATGCCGTAGCCTGCCATGAAGGCAAGCGCGCTTTCGAAAAAGTCGAGACGACCGAGCGCCGGAAATTCGTCAAGCATCAGCAGCAATCGGCGTCGATCCGATCCTTCGTTCAGGTCTTCGGTCAGGCGGCGGCCCAGCTGGTTGAGAATGAGCCGGATAAGCGGCTTGGTGCGGCTGATGTCGGACGGCGGCACGACGAGATAGAGTGTGACGGGGCGCGCCGGATCGACGAGATCGGCGATCCGCCAGTCGCATTGCCGCGTGACTTTGGCGATCACCGGATCGCGGTAGAGACCAAGGAAAGACATCGCGGTTGAGAGGACGCCCGAACGCTCATTCTCCGACTTGTTAAGCAGTTCGCGTGCGGCGCTCGCCACAACCGGGTGGACGCCTTCCGCTCCCAGATGCTGCGTTGCCATCATTGCGGTGAGCGTCGTCTCGATCGAGCGTTTCGGGTCGGACAGGAACGACGCCACTCCGGCCAGGGTCTTGTCAGGCTCGGCATAAAGAACATGGAGGATCGCTCCGACCAGCAAGGCATGGCTTGTCTTTTCCCAATGGTTGCGGCGTTCGAGTGAGCCTTCGGGATCGACCAGCACGTCGGCGATGTTCTGGACGTCGCGCACTTCGTTAATTCCCCGGCGCACCTCCATCAGCGGATTGTACGGCGCAGAGGCTTCATTGGTCGGATCGAACAGCAGGACCCGACTGAAACGCGAACGGAAGCCTGCGGTGAGATCCCAGTTTTCGCCTTTGATGTCGTGAACGATGGCCGAATGCGGCCAGGTCAGCAGCGTCGGGACAACGAGGCCGACACCTTTGCCGCTGCGCGTCGGGGCGAAACACAGCACATGCTCGGGTCCGTCATGCCGTAAATAGAGATTGGCATGGCGACCGATCACTGCGCCTTTGCCGCCGAGTAGCCCTTCGCGGGCGATCTCGGAGCGGGTTGCCCAGCGCGCGGAGCCATAGGTCGCGCTGGTCCGGGCCTCGCGGGCACGCCAGACCGACATGGCGATTGCCACAACCACCGCAATCAGACCGCCCGATGCGGCGATCATCCCGCCGGTTTCGAATATTCGCGGAGCATAGGCCTCGAAGCTGAACCACCACCAGAAGATCGAATATGGCGGATAGACCGGCTGACCAAACGCGGTGAACCATGCTGGACCGAGCTCTTGCTGGTAGCCGAGCGTTGCAGCAGTCCATTGGGTGGCCGCCCAGACTCCTGCAAGCGCCAGCGCAAATACGGCCAGGATCTGGCCCCACAGGATCTTGGTTGCCGACACAGTCGCCTCCTTTCGCTCAATAACAGGAGGCAGTTGTAACGCCGGTATCAAGTTCGAATGCGTGTGATCGGGGTCCAGCGTAGCCAAAGAAGCAGGAGGCGGGGTCGTGGCAAGACGGATCAATCCAGCGCGGCTGGCACGGAACCCGCTTGCTGGACCCTGTGCCGGATAAGACAACAAGGCTATGATTTGCGAACGAAACCCGACATGTTAAGTCGTTCCAGTATCATGGTATCCGAGAGACCAACGACCACTCCTGCGATTGTCGTGCAGCTTTTGCTAGGCATGGCACTCTTTGGCAGTGCAACGCCGCTCAGCAAGTTAATCGGGCAGCAGTTCTCGGTCTTCACAGCGTCATGCATGCGCATGCTGATCGCTTGTCTGGTCCTTGCTCCATTCACATGGTTGCTGACGAAAAGGTTTGCTCGTGCGAAGCGGTCGGACTGGTTGGTGATTGTCGCGATCTCATTATTCGGGATGGTCGGTTTCACCGCAGCCATGCTTTTTGGCATGCGTCTCACCACAGGCGTGATCGGCTCCACGATCATGAGCGCGACACCGGCAGTGACTGCCGCCGCGGCCGTAGTTTTCTTCGGTGCCGCAATGAACTGGCGCACATCAGGAGCATTGGCCCTTGCGATCGCGGGGATCGTAATGATCAATCTGCTGCGAACCGGGGGAAGCGGAGCCACCGAAGCGCCGATCCTTGGCGCAGCGCTTGTCGCAATGGCTGTGTGCTTCGAGGCAGCCTACACCCTGCTTGCGCGCAAACTGTCCGACGGGATCAGCTCACTGGAAGCCACTCTGGCAGCATCGCTCATTGCCGCTTTGCTCTTCGTTGCTCTGGCTTTTGTTTTCGACTCTCGACCGTTTGATTTTTCCGGCATAGGTCGGGATGGTTATTTTGCGCTGGCCTTTTGGGGTGCGGCCACAGGAGGGCTCGCTCCTGTTCTATGGTATAATGGTGCCCGCAAAGCGCCAGGAGCACTCACGGCAGGTGCGATGGCAGTCATGCCCCTTAGCGCGCTTGTCCTATCTTACGTCCTACTTGGCGAATCCTTTCGCTGGTCTCACCTTTTGGGCTTCGGGTTGGTTTTCGCAGGGCTTGTCCTGATGATAGTCGAGCATGCGAAATCGGCGGATTAATGAGAATGAGATGTTCGTCCCACCCAACCCCTGAGACAGAATGAGCGTCTAGAACCTACGCGGCCTCCCATGTAAATTCAGGACTACCCGACCAGGTCAGACGGTACATGGCGCCCTGAGTCACCGACTGAACGACATTGGGCCATAGCGCCGCGATGCAAATCCCTTCCGGATGGCGAACCGAGGGATAGATGATGCCGTTGTGACCCTCGGCACGAGCCTGCGCCGCCAGCGCGTTGCCGACCGGATAACCCTTTTCAGCATTTGGATGGAGGCCGGGATGATCGGACGTGCCGCGCAGGTCGACAAAGATGCCGGACATACTTGCAATCATCTCGCCATATTCCACCACGGCATTGAAATCGGCTGCATCCGCCAACGCCTGAGTCAGGTGATGTCCGACCTCGGCGAGGCAGGTTTCGACCGCCAGGGCCGCGTACCAAGCCCCACGATCCGCGGGGTTAAATCGCCCCGGCTCGCGTGGTTTGGCGTAAGCGAAACTCGCATTGATGAACTTGGCATGCGGCACGCCGTGCACCAATTCTTCGGCGCTAAGGCCGCCATGGCCGCGCTCCTCGGCTATCAGGCGCGAGCTAGTCGCCCCTTCGATCTCCGCAAGCAGCGTAAGTTCATCGTCATCGTCAGTGAGCGGCGCCATCGCCGCGTCGCGCAGGCGCGCACTCGAAACCAGCCGAATGGTGCGCTCGAACGCTTCTCGTTTGGTAGCCAGATCGGCCGACGGCGGTTCGGGATCGCTCTCAGAGCCCGCCACGAAGCGCGTCAATATACTGGCGGGTTTCGAGCATACGCGGGATACCGCCTTCGATCATTGCCTGGACTGGCGAAAGCCGGTCGAACACAGGTGCCGTATTGACGAGCCTGGGCCAGCGGTCGGCCATGTCGTCGGCAAACAGCAGATGCAGCCCCTTGAACAAGCCGATCAACGCCGAAGCGCGCGTCAACTGGTCCTGGCTAAGCGCGCCTTCCCAAGTTCCGGCCTTCATCCGGTCCCAGGTACTTTCAGAGACACCGAGCAGCGCAGCGCCCTCGGCATTACTGCCACCCCAAGCGTCGACAAGTCGCAGAACGGCTTTGACTGCCGCGCCCGTCAGGCGGTCACGATCATCACTGGCCGCGAAGGTCTGAATGCCTCGCGGTGCTTCGGCTTGCTCTAATGCTATACTTGCCATATCGCATCTCCTGACGCTTGTTTACGCATCACATGGTGTTTCGTCAAGGACAGATTTGTCTGCACAGCCCCGTCAGACAGAAGGCCCCCGTGAGCGCGTGAAGCTCCAGTCAACACTGCCGCGCTCGTTGACCCTGCCTGCGACCGTCTGGCCCAGATGGCGCTCCAGATCCTGCCGCCAGGGGACGAGTTGGAAACCCACACCGTTGTCGATCATCGCGAACCGGCCCGAAGCGAGTGTGACGCGTTCCCGATACACGCCTGCGACATGATCCCCGGAAGTCGCGCTCTGCATGGTGCTTCCGTGACGCGAGGCGAGCGCATCGCTCGCATTGGCCAGGTCCCGGTCACGCAAAGTGCCAAGCAGATTGCGAGCATAGACGATCTGTTGCCCCTGACGCTTGGCTAAGCCTTGCTCCAGGAGGACATCGGCCCGTTTAGCCAATGCCTCGCGTACCTCCGACCCGAACCCGCCTGCCACGGTTTTGAGGCGGGGCGATACGAGTTGCCGATCAAGCCAGGTCGCACCGCCTGCACCGATCTGTCTTTCGAGAGTGAAGTCGGAGCGAACAAGCAGGCTCATCTGCTGCCGGCCTTTCCGATCGGTCCATGCGCTCGTCTCCACGATGGCACCTGGCACGGCATCACCTGTCCGCTCGAGGTCGGGAAAACGCAGGTGATGAATGCGCCCATCGGCCCCGTCGACGATGGCAAAGGCCTTGCCAGTAAGCTCGTCATGCAGCCCGCGCTCGACGAGCCTGCCAATCACACGCTCACCGTTCGCTTCGTCATGCAAAGCCAGCCGCGCCGGGTCCGCATCAAAGCCTTTGCCGGTCATGGCCCGGTGCATCGTTTTGATGATGTCGCCGCGTTCTCCAAGTGCCCGAAGCGTGGGCTCGATATCGGATGCCAGCGTCCAGCTTGCTGGTCCCACCTGCTCAGCCAGTCCCATGCGTTCGAGCACCTGGGCGCGACCAATCAAGATCGAGCGATCCCTACGTGCGTCCGAACCGGCTTCGGGCCGCAGATCGATCTCGCCAAACGCGCCGCGTTGCTTGTGCAGGCGGCGATCGAGACTGGTCCAGCGTTCAGCGTCAACCTCGCGCGCCAGAGCATTGAGGATATCACGTTCGCTGCGCGGTCCCAGCTCGATGGTCACGCGTTCCTCGGCGCGGGCGCGCATCCCCTCGCTGATATAGGCGCGGTCGATCACAAGGTCCTCGCCGCCTGTCGCGACGCCGCGAACCAGCACATGGATATGCGGATTGTCGGTGTTCCAGTGATCGACGGCCACCCAGTCAAGGCTGGTGTCGAGATCGCTGGCCATGTCGGTCATCAATTCACGCGTGAAGGCGCGCAGGTCGCCCATATCGTTCGCATCCTCAGGCGAGACGATGAAGCGGAAGTGGTGCCGGTCGTCCTCGCAGCGCTCGGCAAAGCTGTCCCCATCGGCCTCGTCGGACGTGGCATCGAACATCCGGCCATGCGATCCGTCGCGCGTCGCTCCCTCGCGCTGAATATAGTTGATATGACGCGCGAGCGGCGCGGACCTGGTCTGGGATTGCCATTGGCGAACAACGCGGGCCTTGATCAGGACACGCCGCCCAAATGCGCCTCTGCTGCGCGTCAGCGCAGCGAGCTTACCGCGTCCATAATGTCCCGTGCCGCGACCGCCTGCGCCGCTTGCCTTGGACCGTGTGTATCCAGCCTTGTGAGAGACCTGAGCTACCCGGCCGAGCAGCGTCTTGGCCTTTCTGTAGGAGCGAGCGCCGCTGTCGCGCGAACGCCCGGGCTCGATATTGAAATCATCGTCAGCCATGCCGCGCAACAAGAGGCGATGGCGCCTTCGCCTTTGAAAAAACACAGAAAATCAGCAGTAGCGACGGCACTGTAGTCGTCCAGACGGCGCTAATTGCCCTGGAAAACCAACCACATGCAGCCCGGGCGACGGCGCTGCTTTTATCTTGCCATCCTCCCTTACCCTTTCTGACCAGCCCGCCACTCGTCCGCAGGTCTTCGCTAGCGGACGACGCGAGACGCAAGGATGCGCGCCTGGCTGTCATTGGTCGGCGACCGTGGAGACGGGCGCGAAAAGATCGTGCGCGGGCTGTACCGGGCGGGCAAAAACCTCGCCCGAAGCCTTCGGGAGACCTAGATCGCCGGGTGCATAATCCGAAGTGGAAACAGGTTCATCGGGCGCGCCCGGAGCGCCCGTAGGGTGCGAGCCCGCCGCGACAAAAATGCGCCCGGGCTGCAGCAGGGGTGCAATCTTCGCGACATAGCGGCGGGTTTCGAGAGGGAGCGAACGCCGTCCGGCAAGCCATGACTCGTAGCGTCCAGGCCCCGCATTATAAGCTGCAAGGAAGCCAGCTACGCCGTAGCGGTCATACATTTCGCGCAAGTACGATGTGCCCGCGAGGATATTGTCGCGCGGGTCAAAAGGATCGCTTCCGAGCGAGTACCGGCCGCGCTGGCGCGCCCAGGTGCCGGGCATGAGCTGCATCAATCCCATCGCGCCTGCCGACGACACTGCGCGCGTCCGGCCCGCACTTTCAATGCGGATCACGGCATAGATCCAGTGCTCGGGAATGCCGAAGCGCTGCGAGGCCTCGCGCACATGTGCTGCAAAATCGATCGAAGCTGCGTGCGTCTGCGCTGCGCGAGATTGCCCGCTCGCTTTCAGCGGATACGCAAGCGCCAATGCGGCGAGAAGAGCGGTTAGCGCGATACCAGGGCGCACCGTTCAAGCCTTTCTGGCGCGCCGCGCAGGGCGCGACCACGTCAGTACATGAGAGCCGTCATCGGATGCGAACAGATTGGCGCGTACCGGCCGGGCGAACGCCGGATCGTCGATCAGCACCGCGATATAGTCGCCGGCCTTGTCGCCGACGCGCTTCCAGCCCGCACCAACTTCGTAGGCGGCGTCGTTGTCACCCCCCATGATCCGGTAGTCCGGCGCATTTTCGGTTTCGGACGGTTCCGCAGGAACGAGGGCGAGCCTTGTATCGAGTGTGAGCGTGTGCAAATGCCCCTCGAAGCCATCGCGGGTCGCTGTGAATGTGCCGATATAAGTCATTGATCGTCTCCTTGGTTGTTGATTGAGGTTGCAGTATTGCTTGGCTGCGCGAACCAGATATGCGCGCCATCACCGTGCTCGTCGGTCCAGACAGGACTGGCGAGGCCAAGCACGCGGTCGCGCGCGATGGGTCCGAAATAGCGCCCGTCGAAGCTGCCTGACGCGCGCCGGTTCATGACGAATATCTCGCCTGCGACGATGGTCCGGCAGCCTTGCCAGACCGGCAGAGCGCGCCCGATACTGTCAGCTGCGCGCGCCACACCGGCGCGCGCACCATTGATGGTGATGGTCAGACCCTGCCTGCAGACAGTGTCGCCGGGACGCGCCGCGACTTCCTTTAGCAGCGGAATTCCCGTCGGCAGATAACCGCGTGTCGCAAGGTAATCGCGCAGCCGAGGCGGCGGATCGATCGCCACGCGCTCGCCAACCTGCAGACCGGTCGTACCGCCGATATGATACAGCCCCGTCGGCACACTGGCGGTCGCGTTCCAGCTCAGAATGCGCGAGAGGGGCAGCGCGGCGCTGACCAAAGCGGCGGCACAGACCGTGCCCGCCATAATGAGAGTGCGGCGCTTCATGGCCGAAGATTCCGGTAGCGCAGCCAGACGCGGTGCCGGTCTGGATGATAGGCGCGCGCCTGCATTCCAGCTGCAAGGCGGTTGTCCATGTGCCGCCAGTGGTCGGGCGCGACATCGCACGGATCGGTGCCGCCTGCCTCGATTGCATCGATCAGGCCAAGGACCTGGCGCACCTTTGGCCAGCCCCGGACCGAGAGCAGTATCTCTGCGCCCGGATCGACTTGCGGAAGCGTGGAATAGGTGTCGCCAGCTGCGACCGCGCGCGCAATTGCGAGAGCCGAACGGATGGTGCCATATTCGTTGGACGCCCAGCGCACGAAAGCGAAGAGCTGCCCCGGCTTATAGCTTTCAACCCGTGTCCTGCGATCGATGACGCGCTGACCGACCGGCTTGCCGAAACGGAGCCAGTCTTCGCGCAGGCCTTCCTGCCACACCAGTGTGACATGGGTCAGCGGCGGATCGCCGTCACAACGCCCGGCGCCGCTGCGCGGCGGTGCCAGTCGACCGACCGTGCACAGGCGCGGCGACGTTAGCAGGAATCGATTAGATTCCTTGTTAGGATAGTTAAGGGGCTCGCAAGGCCAGCATTTCTGCGGGTTTGCGCAGCGTTTCGGTTCCCGATAGTCCGAACTTGCGGTTCCTGATAGTCCGTGCGCGGGGGTTCCTGATAGTCCGAACATCACACCGACTTGTCCACAGGAGGCATGCCGATGCGCCGCCGGGCGACATCGAAGGGATCGACAGGAATTGCCACGAAGCTGAGCCGCTCGCGGCCCAGCTGGTGGTCGAGCGAGAGGGTGTAGCCCGGGAGCGGTTGGCGCTGGACGATTGCGCGCATCTCGAAAGCGAACCGCTTGAGCGGTGAAAGCGCACCAGATTTGAGGTGAAGATGGGCAATGTCGAAGCTCCATCCGCCCTTTTGTTTGCCGCCATGCTTGCGCACGATCCGGTATAGCCAGCGCTCCAGGCCCCCGGTCAGCGTGAAATAGGCCGGGTCGATCGTGAGTACGAGCGCGCGGTCGATTACCGCTTCATAGAGCCAGTCCGGCACGATCATCTCGATGCCGAGCGCGCGGCCATTGCCATCGAGGCATTCGCGCCATTCGTTGATCCAGGAAAAGCGGTGGCGACGGCGTGCGCCCAACTGGCGGATCGATGTCGCGATGCTGGTTGATTGCAGCCTGTCGAGCGCGGCTTTCAGTCGCTCATAGGCGGCCTTGCCGGTACCGCGGCGGCTAAAGGCGAGGATTTCATGCGGGGTGGCGGCAATGAGTCGCGACGTCGGCTTTCCGGCATCGCGCGCTTCGACGATCTGGCTGGCCACCCAGATCAGCACATCGGCATCCCATATCGTTGCCATGCCATGTTCGGCAGTTGCCTCGACAAGAATTGAGATGTCGCCCATGCGAAAGTCGATGGGCTTCACCCGTTTCGATTTGGCGAGGCTGAAAAAGGGCCATGCCATCAGGTCCTGCGCATCACGCGCCGCGATTGCTGCGCTGGTTCCGACGAACAGATCGAGCTGCTGTGCTGCGCTGGCAAAGGTCATGTGGGCCGTCATTGGATAAAACTTCAGCGCCGAACCGGGCCGGTGTAGCCGTCAATCCTTTTGGCGGGATGGACCACGCCCTTGCCCGGATCGCTGGTCGAGCGGCGCACCCCTTGTTCGGCCCAGGCATCGAGATCCTCGCGCCGGTAGACGATCCGCCCGCCGAGCTTGTGGTAAACGGGACCGGTCCCGTAGCAGCGGTGTTTTTCCAGCGTACGCGGCGATAGGCCCAGATGCACGGCGGCATCGGGCGTTCGCAGAAAACGGGGGCGAACTGGTTCTGGAACGGCGGTCATGGGTAATCTCCGCAACACATGGGATGGATGGTGCGGCGAGTTGCCGCTTGTTGCAGAGAGGGATGGCGGGCAATTGGTCCCACGGGGGAGCGACGGAACTACGCGAGAACAATTGTCGCCCGTACCTTGCTGCCCTGCCGCCAAATATGGGTCGCTGGCCGTGCGGACCCACGAAAGTCCATCGCCCACCCGATCTTGAGCGATGCCCAGCAAAAATTCCGCACCGCGAACAAGACGGCGGCAAAGGATCGCGTGCGGAGCCAGGGACCGGGACTTGTCGGTCCCGCCAGCTTCGCGCCGGTCCGACCCGCTGCCGGTTCGCAGTGCGCGCGGGGCCCAAAACGAAAACGCCGCGCCCTCAGGAGCGGTGCCGAAGGCAGCGCGGAACAGAGCGCGTCCCCAGCCCCGCTCCGCTTTTCACAGCCATCCCTCATGCATGCGGACACGCAAAGAGGCAGGAACCGGAGAAGGCTCCTGCCCAATCGCGCGTCAGAACTCGAGCATCGCACCGGGCACAGTATGCACTATGCGGTTTGCCAGATGGGGCGGCAGCGCATTGTAGTCGCCCTCATCGAAGGCGAAGTGACCAAGGTCGTCATCCTCGACGACATGCTGGTCAAAGAAGCTGTGCAAAGCACGCCGTTCAGCAACAGCCAGAGCTTCGAAATAGCTGTGCGAGCTCGATACAGATTGAGTGAGTGTAGCCATGATGTCCTCCTGATGTCTGCCTTGAAACGGCAGGAGGACCGGCAGACGGGCGTGCAGGTGCCGGGTCACAGGATCGCCCGTACGGGCGACCACGAAGTGGCGTTGGGGGAAACGATTTTGTCGAACTGCAGCGCAGCGAACGGAGGCAAAATGGTGGGGCCCCGCCGTCCTTGATGCGGTGGCTGCACGCCCGTCATGCTCAGATTTCCGTGGGTCAGCCCCTCCCCGCTCTTACGCTCCTGAACAACACAAGAAGGGGCCCTGTCCGGTGAGGACAGGACCCCTTCGGGAGAGATCGACTGGGAGAGTTCAGTCGATTTCGGGAGCGTCGCGATTATCGCTCTCGCCGCCAGATTCACCGCTCTGATTGTTGCCACGCGAGAGAAAGTCGACCTTGTCGGCGAGAATCTCGCAGCCGTACCGCTTCACGCCGTCCTGATCGTCCCACTGGGTGTAGTGCAGGCGGCCCTGTACCGACACCAGCTGGCCTTTCGAGCAATACTGGCCGACAGTCTTGGCGAGGCCGTTGAAACAGGTCACGCGGTGAAATTCGCTGTCCTTGGCGGTGTAGCCGTTTTCATCCTTGTAGGTCTTGCCGTCCTTGTCGCGTGCGGGGCGATCGGTAACGACGGTGATCCCGGTGACGCTGGTTCCGCTCTTGGTTTCCCGTGTTTCGGGATCGCGGGCAATGCGGCCGGTGAGGATAACGATATTGGTCATGATAAATTCTCCTTCAGCTCTCAACCCGGAAACCATTTCCGGCTTGCGAACGTCGATGAGAAACAGGGCATGGGAGGACTGCACCGCAGGCGCGCAGCGCCAAGGGAAACCCGTTTACGCCGGGTGGTGCGGGCAGCCCGCGCAGCGGGCAACACGGCCGGAAAGAAAATGGGTTGCCGGGCTCAGCTGACCTGGTTCAGACAGGTTCGCATGAAAAGCCGGACTGGGTTCGGAGTGGGCATGAAGGCAGCGCCATGGTCCAACGCTTTATTCGCAGGCCGCGGTGCCTCCGGTTGCAGCAAGAAGGTCCATGAAATTGCGGGTAGCGCCGCAATCATCAGGATCCTCGAACTCAGCTCAAGGTCAGAGGCAGACCCAAGCCTAGGAGGCAACCGCTACCAAGCGAAGCGCTTCACCCGGTCTTGCTCAAAGCCGAAATTGACCCGGCAGCGCTCGATACCCAAGGCAATCATCTCGGGGCTAACCGGCGACACATCGGTTGCAAGGACATGACGTAAAAGGAGATCACTGCGAGTTACGGTGACAAGCTAGCCTTTTTCATTTCTGCGCCATCAGGCGTTACGTTGCTTGCATCAGAGCGTTCGGTACTATCGCGTTTGTCACATGCAGCTCCCACAGCTTCTTGCGGTCCACAGGGCAGCGCGCCGCCTTCTTCTTCCCATCGCAAAAGGTCTCTATCCTTCTTCTCGATCACCATATGGAATTCTCCAAATTGAAGCGGCGACGCAGCAGTCAATCATCGTATCAATCAGAGGCCCAGCGTCTACAGAACCGTTAGTATCACAGCGCCGATAGCACTGTTCCGGTCGCCTGTTCGGGACAGGGATGGCACTTGCACGACACAATATTCATTTCAGGTCGCGGCTCTCCTGAAAATTGCCTTGCGCAGAAGAAACCTCGCGCATGAGCGTGTCATACGCGGGGTTTCAAAGCTGCCCCATTGCACCTGCGACCCGCAGGGCTCCGGGGGGACGTCGGGACCGCCTGTTCGGTGAGCGATGTAAAAGACGCTCGATGTTCTTTCCCGCTCGCGTCACATGTCTTTCATGTCGTGATCCGGCATCGTCCGCATATCGTGACCTGCATGCGGGTCGGCGGGCTCGGCTGTCGGCGTGACCGCGCTGGCATCTGCCGGTAAAATTGGCGTCACTGGTGCCGCGCGCGAGTTGCCGGAGCGCGGCCTGGTTGAGGCCTCGCCCATGCTCTCAGGCGAAGTTCCTGCGGTCACTGACTGCGTCTCGCGGTTAGCATCCGAGGAATTTTCGGAACCCTCAACACCGGGGGAAGCTGTGGCAGCCGATGGCACAGTTCCGATGGTAATTGGCGTCTGCGCGTCAGGTGCCGAAACCCGCGATTCGTCACACCCGGCGAGGAAAAACAGAGCACCCACGACTGGAGCGAGACCGGCGGCTGTCATCTTCGATTTGCTTTTGCGCATCATACGATTCCCTTACAGCCAGGAAATGCCGAGATGGTTCTGGCCATGCGCCAGTTCGCCGCCCAGGAATCCTTGGGCGAGAATGAGCACAGCCATCGAAACAAGCGCAATGCGCAGCATCGTCCGGCTCTCCGGGCGGCGGTGCGCTAGTGCGGCGAGTACAACACCCAGAACAGCAATCAGCATGCCGTTCCAGCGGTGAATCTGCATAGCCGTATCCCCGCCAAACCACAGGCCGGTATGTATCCACCCGAATATGGCTGCAATGACGGCGCCGCCCGCCCCGCCATAAATGAGCACGCGTACGGCGGGCTCCAAGCCGGCTTCTCTACGCTTACCGACGAAGAGCTCGGTCAGCGCTGCCATCAGAAACAGGGCAATCGGGAAATGTATCGTGGCGGGATGCAATCTCTTGAGCACACCGACGATGCCTTCCTCGTTCACATCGGCGGCCTCACCCGATGCTTCGTCGTGCCCGCCGGAAGCATGAGCGTCGCCCGAAGCTCCATTCGATAATTCCTGGGCTTCACCAAAGTTGTCTGCTGGACTGCCTGTCGCAGGCGCAGCTGCGCTCTCGGCCCCGCCATGCGCTTCGTCACCATGCGCGTGGACCGGGCTGACCCAAAGAAGACTTGCACAAACAAGCGCCAACAGTTGGAATGGTTTCAAAATGACAGGTGCCCTTTCATGGCGGCTTACCGCTGCCCATGCAGATTGTTACGCATCTGGAGCTCTCACCCCTCAGAACAATTTATGAAGGGTGGGCTAGCGCAGGATTCATTCGAAATTTGTGGGGTCGGGCAATTTAACGTCTGCCCGAATTGCGACCCATTGCAGCGAGCGGAGCCCGGGGGAGCGTCAGCACCGACCCGGGTCGCCGGTTCCTAGTCTTGCTGCGCCATATCCTGCTGCGCAGCCATCTGCTCCATCATATCGTGCATCATCGTCATGCGCTGGTGACAGGCCGCCATCATGCCGGCGTTGTCCCCTTGCATCATGCCCGCCATGTGCTCCTGCATCTTTTCGCGGTGCTCGGCCATCAGCCTTTGGCGTTCGGCAGGATCGCTCGCCGCGCGGGCCTGCTGCATCAGTGCGCGCATTTCAGCCATCTTCTCACGATGGGCCGTCATGGCCTCGGAATCCTGCATCATGTGGCCACTGTGATCCTGCTGCTGTGCTGCAGCTTGATTTGCATGGTCATGCTGCTGCTGTGCCATCACCGGGGAGGCTGTCAGGCCGGTGGCGAGCAATAGGGCTAGGGCTGTGCGTTTCATCGTCGAGTTCCCTTCTGTAACTGTGTGGTGGATGCCTTGTGCATTCATCACCTTTACGCAGCGAACGTCGCTGCCCCTCAAACAATCACGCAAAAGATGGTGGCGGCGAAGGGCAGGCCAACAGCCGAGCCGGTTGCAGCAGTACTGATTTTCAGCCACGTTTCCGGCATAAGCCCAGAGAAAAGAAAGAGACTGTCATGGTATCAGAAAAGCCGCCAGGAATGCTGCAATGAGCACGGTCAACGATGATGGCAGCTGGCAAGTCCCGGAACCCGACCACGCCGAACTGGTGCAGATGCGCATTCGGCTCATAACGCTCGAAAACATCGTTCTTGGCCTGCTGTCCGGAGCGAGCAGTGAGCAGATCGAACAGATCAGAAAGCGCGCGGACATGATTGAACCGCGCCCCGAGGCGAGCAGGCACCCCCTCACCGAACTGGCAGCCAATGACATGCGCAAATTTCTTGACCGTGCTGCTCGGCTTGCCGACAACGCGGATCATGGAGAGGCGGAGTAATCCGGCAATGCAAACGCGATCGAGGACCAAAAATTCAGGCCGGGCGCGGCTTCGTGATGCACATATCTGCGGTATCCTGGCAACGTGACCAGAACCCATTGGCTAATCTATATTTGCGGCAGCTTGATCGCGTTCGTCTGGGAAATCTACCAGATGCCGTTTTTCGTTTCCGGCAATCTCGAACCCTATGAACAGACCATTCGCTGCGGCATTGCGAGCTTGGGCGATGGACTTATCCTGCTCGCAGCCTACTCGCTCGCAGCCATCAACGGCGAGCGCGCTTGGTTTCGCCAAGGCGCCAAGATATCTTATGCAATTTACTTCGGTTTCGGCCTTGTCATTGCAATCGCTGTCGAAATCATGGCGACGTCGCTACCGTCAGACAGCCTGCTGAGCTGGCGCTATAGCGATCTGATGCCCCATGATCCATTGACCGGCATGGCGCTGATCCCGATCGCGATGTGGACGATCGTGCCTGCGCTGACGATCCTTCTGGTTCGGTTTGCTCAAAACGCGCGCAACTGAACTGAAAGCAGTCTCAACGAGCGACTTGGCCATGTCTCGCCCGGCGCTTAATCCTCGGGAACCTGTTGGCCAGCAAGACGAAGCCCGAGATCGCTATAATTGTCCCGCCGATGCCGAACAGCAAAAGCCACCAGCTGTTGATCCGGTCGCGCTGTGTCCAGTCCATGATGTGCAGCCCCCAGATGAAATCGAAGAACCGCCACGTGTCGCTTCGCGCGGAAAGGACCGCACCGCTCGATGCATCGACATAGACGCGCGTGTTAGCCTCGTCATTATAGGTGATTTGCCATGCAGGAAACGGACCTCTGAATTCGGTGCCGACGCTTTCGTCGACCAGGCGCGCCGCATGGATGGATGTTTGCGGACCGACCCAGGCGCGCCGCGCAATTGAACGTGCCGTGGCTGCGGGAATGGGAGATAATATCCGACCGCTTTGTGGCTCATGCAGGCTCACGGCGCCATCGGCTCGCCGCACTTCAGTAACAGTCTCGCCATCAAGGGCCCGGGTCGTGATTGCGGTAATGTCATCGCTGTCGGACAGCCATCGCGGGATGGCGGCATCGGCGGGAAGCGTCTGTGCTGCACGCGAGATGACGTGTTCGGATCGTACTTCCTCCAGATCGAGAAAGGACATCAGAGCTCCGGTGGCCATCCACAGAAGCACCTGAAGGCCGACGAAGATCGCCAGCCATTTGTGCAGCTTGCTGCCCAGGATATGCAGGCGCAGCTTGAACGAGCGCTTCGCCACCCGGTTGGCCCCTCGCACTCCGATCAGCGGTTGCGCGGCGCGCGCGACGAAGAATGGTATTGCACGATCTTCCAGCCATCGGCGTCATGGGCAAGTACGGATGTTGCCACGCCCTCGCGGTCGATCACCCGCCCATCCGTCAGTTCGATCCGGTAGGTATAGGTCTCGCGCCCGTAAGCGAGATGTCCCATGCGGGTGACCGCAACGGTCGGATCACCGAAGGTGAAACTTGTAATTGCACCCAGTTCGGGCCCGAGATGATGCTCCATATAATGCGTGAAGCTGCCTTCGTCCTTGCCGTTTTCGTAAACGAAAGATTCGTCGGCAAAAAGAGCATCCATTGCGTCAGCGTCGCGGGCAACCAATGCCTCACGGTAGGCGACCAGAACCGCTTCTGCACCGGCGACATCGTCGTTCATGGCCGCCATGTGATCGGCATGGTTCATGCCTTGCGCCGAATGGTCCATCTCCATCGCTTCAGCTTGTTCCTGATGCGCCGAATGATCCATGGTCTGCGCCATCGCCGGTACTGCGGAAACTGCGAGGGCCGAAGCCATCAAACCGTGAATGATCATCGAATTCTTCATTGGTCTTTCCTTTTCTAGAACCAGAACCGGAGGCCGACGACGTAGTTCGTCACGCTGGGATCTTCGCCCTCAGCGCGCGCAAAATCGGCGCTGTCGCCAATCCGCCATTCCTGAGAGATGCCGATATATGGCGCGAACTCGCGCGCGAATTCATAGCGCAGGCGCAAGCCCGCCTCGATCGTATCGAGGCCTGCACCCACTCCAAGCTCAGGTATATCCTGAGCGGACAGAGCGATTTCGGCGCGAGGTTGAAGGATCAATCGCTGGGTGATCCGCTGATCGACTTCGGCTTCGATCCTTGCGGTAACATCGCCCTTGTTCGACACAAACGCTGCGGCATCGACTTCGAACTGGTATGGGACCAGGCCCTGAATGCCGATGACTGCATGCGTGCGTTCCGGTCCGGTCAGATCCTGCCGGATACCGCCCTGCAGATCGAAAAAGGGGGCTATGGCCCGGCTCCAAAGCGCCTGGACCTCGGCTCCCTCAACCGGCTCGCCGAAACTGCCTTCGCCCTCGGATTTGAACCAGAACTTGTTGATGTCACCGCCGTAATAGCCCTGCACATCCCACAGATAACCATCCTCGCCCGCGCGCACACGATATTCGAGACGGTCTCCCTGGAACCACAGGCGCATGCCGCCGTCGGTGTCCCTGATCAAGGCTTCGCGAGCCTCTTCCATAGCTTCTGCCCCCCAGATCGCGATTGCCGCGCGGGCGGGCCCGCTACCGGCTTCTGGCGGCGCAGGCAGTAGCGGGATCGCGGCATCGGAGTTGGAACTGTCCTGCATCGCGGAATGATCCATTCCCTCCATGCTGCCGGTCGCCATCGAGCCCTGATCCATTTGGCCCTGATCCATTTGGCTATGATCCATTTCAGGCTGATCCATCGGCATGGTCATGCCAGTCTCTGCCGCGTCTGCAGCCATTGCCCCGTGGTTCATCTCGGTGTGATCCATAGCGCCGTGATCCATCGAACCGGGCGTGGCGGATTCCGGTTCGCACGCGCCTTCCGGGACCTGGTGGCCCATTGCGCGGTGGCGCTGTGCTTCCAGTGCGCATTGCGCGGCAGCTTCGTCGGCTGCCGCCTGTTCGGCGCTTTGCTGCGGCTCGCTGGTGGTATGGCCAGCGTGCTGCGCCAGAGCGGGCGTGGCCGCGGTTCCGGCGGCGAGGGAGGCGATCAGACTTATGGCGACTTTCTTCATGCTTCGCCTCCAGCCGGATTGGCGACGGTGACGATCTGAAACATCCCGGCATGCATGTGGTAAAGCAGGTGACAATGGAACGCCCAGTCGCCCGGCTCATCGGCGGTCAGATCGAACTGCGCGCTGCCACCGGGCTGCACTATCACCGTATGCTTCAATGGCTGGCGGTTGTCAGGTGCGCCATTGACCAGCTCGAAGAAGTGCCCGTGCAGATGGATCGGGTGCGCCATCATGGTGTCGTTGACCAGCTTAACCCGCACGCGTTCGTTGTAGGCAAAGCGGATCGGCTCGTCCGCTACCGCCGAAAATTTCTTCCCGTCGAACGACCACATATAGCGTTCCATGTTTCCGGTCAGGTGAAGCTCCATCCGGCGCGAAGGCGTTCTGCCCTCCTGATGCGGCGTCAGAGCGCGCAGCTTGCGGTAATCGAGTGTGCGGTGCAGAACATCATCAAGGCCAATTCCGGGATCGCCCATCCGGTCGACCGGGTTCATGGCGACCATATCAAGGCCCGGTCCGACTTCCACGTCGGCAGGCAGGCGCGACGTGTCACGCATCTGCATACCGGACATTCCCGACATACCTTCCGTACCAGAGGTGTCGCCCGAGCCATGATCCATACCGGCCATATCGCCATCGCCGTGATCCATGCCCGCCGTGGCACTGTCGCCGCTGCCATGATCCATACCGCTCATGCCCATGTCGGCCATGGTCAGCAGCGGCGGATCACGCAGCGGAGGAATGGCGGCGCGCGCACCTGGCGCAGACGCCAGCGTCGCGATGCCCATGCCGGAGCGGTCCATCGATTCTGCCACTAGCGTATATGCAGCCTGCTCACCGGGGGTCACGACGACATCATATGTCTCGGCCACGCTGATCTGGAACTCGTCGACCTCGACCGGCTCGACATTCTGCCCGTCTGCCTGAACCACGGTCATCGGCAGGCCGGGAATGCGGATATTGAAGAACGTCATTGCCCCTGCATTGATAAAGCGCAGACGCACGCGTTCGCCGGGCCGGAACAGATATTCCAGCCCGTCGAGCGGCCCATGACCGTTGAGCAGATAAGTGTAGGCCGCGCTCGATACATCGAGGATGTCAGTCGGCATCATGCGCATCTTCGCCCACATCCGCCGGTCCTCACCCGACAGCGGATAATCATCCGTCCAGGTGTTCTGGTTGTAGTTGAAGTAGCCTTCGCCCTTCTTGAGCTTGTCGAAGATCGTGTGCGGCGACATCTCGCTGAATTCGCTCAGCACGACGATATATTCGCGGTCCGCCTGAACCGGATCGGCACCCGCCGGATCGACCACGATCGGCCCATAATGGCCCGCCTGTTCCTGAAGGCCGCTGTGCGAATGCCACCAGTACGTTCCCGATTGCCGCACGGGAAATTCGGCCGTGAAGGTCTCGCCTGGCTTGACGCCCGGGAAGCTCACACCCGGGACGCCATCGAGCTCGAACGGCACAAGGAGACCGTGCCAGTGAATGGACGTATCTTCCTCAAGCTGGTTGTGAACGTTGAGCCGGACTGTCGTCCCTTCCTTCAGGCGCAGGAGGGGTCCGGGAATGCTGCCATTGACAGCGATAGCACCGCCGCGGCGGTTGCCGGTTGAAAACGCCGATCGCGCCACCGTCAGATCGATATTGGGGCCAGTTGCCTCGTCGATACCCTTGCGGGCCGCGCCGGTCAGCAGATCGGCTCCGCGCGCCCAGGCCGGAACAGCGCCGGCCAGACCAAGCAGGCCCATGCCGCCCGCTCCTGCGCCAAGAAATTTTCGTCGATTGACGGAGATCATACGTGCGGCTCCTGATGTGACATACACCGACCCTTACGCGCCCGTCAGCTGAACCCCTCAAAGTTTTTAACCCGTTCTCTCAAACGATTCCGGGCGCGATAGATGCGGGTCTCGATCGCCTTCTCGGTCGTCCCGAGCAGCGCGGCGGCCTCGGCCTGGCTTCGGCCCTCGACACTGACGAGCACGAGCGCTTCGCGCAGGCGTATGGGTAACTGCCTGATCTCCGCCTCGACGAGCCTGAGTTGCTCACGGCTGGCTGCAAGGTTTTCGGGATCGGGCGTATCGTCGGCCACCGCCTGTACCTCGCCGGAACCCGAAAAACCGAAGAAACCGACGATCTTCCTTCGGCGAACTCGGTCGCGACACCGGTTCAGGACAATGGTTGTAAGATAAGGGCCGATGGGCTTGGAGGCATCGAGACGATGCCGAGTGAGCCAGACCGATGCGAGGCTGTCCTGGACCACGTCCTGAGCGGACGAGGAAGACCCCAGCATGCGCGTCGCCAACCCAATCAGCCGCGCGATGTGCGCTTCGACAAGAGACGAAAACGCCTGCCTGCTGCCGGCCACTACCTGCGCGACAAGTGTTTGTTCTGAATTGCCCCCCTTTTTTGCCGGCATGCGGGGTCAGCTGCGCGGGCTGTCGGTAAGAGCTTTGGACACTTGCTGGTCAAATCGTCTTTGCTGATCGGGGTCGAGAATTTCACGCATGTCGAAGACATGGCGAACCGTTGCTTTTTGGAGATCGCCCATGCGGGCATGAACCTCGTCGATGGCCGCCCCCACCTCCGGGCCGTATTCGTGCTCGGCTTCCATCGCCTGCGCGAGTTGGGCGTTGGCAGCGCGCGCAGAGGCCTCGAGCCTGGCCCGTTCCACAGCGAAGCGCGCTTCGAGTGCCTCAAGGCGTTGCTTCTGCTCGTTGGTTAGCGTGAGTTCATCATGCACGAACGCATGCAGGCCCGTATCAGCATCGTGATTGGCCCAGCGATCCGCGCCGAGCGCACCGAGACTACCGGCGAGCGCCGCGAGCAGCACCGCGAGGGCAATATGCAATTTCTTCAATGTCTAGCGCTCCACATGCAGCAGCGCGGAGGGCGAGAGCCGCTCTCCGACAATGATACTATCTGCTATGCCAGGTTGCGAACCAGCAAATTGTGCGGGCCACCCGCTGGTGCCTGCGCCGGCTCCCAGACCGACGACGAACAGGCCCGCGAACAAGGCCATCCTGCGGCGTCTTTCAACGATTTCGCCAAGCTGGCCTGCCCGTTGCCATACGCCGGTCATGAAATCGTCCGGGACTTCGAAGGAGTCCTGTGTGCCCAGCGTCCCAAGCATCGCATCGAGTGTCTGATTGTCACGCATCCATTGCTCCTGTCGGTTGCCCGCATCCTATACGCGATAGAATACCCGAACCCTTAAGTTTCTTTTTTGAGGGCTGGGGCCCGGCTGTGCGTATCAGAACGTGCAACGGACAATAGCGAAGTCTGTCTGAATAGATCGGGAATCATCTGGTGAAAAATGCACGCCTCACAGAAGCGGAACGGGAGTTCACTCCGCTGCTTGGCAAGAGCTGGCTTACACCGTTCTATGATCGTGCAATTGGTATATTCACCCGTGAGGCGAAATGGCGCCGGGAGATCGTCAGTCAGGCTCGGCTTCAACCTGGCGACCGCGTCATCGATGTCGGGTGTGGCACAGGTACGTTACTGCGGGCCTTGATGGCAGACTGTCCCGAAGCGGGCCTGGTCGGCGTCGAACCCGACCCTGCCGCGCTGGCCATAGCCCGCAGCAAGTTCGGTCAGGGTGCCGATATGGTACGGTGGCACAACGGCTTTCTCGACAGCCTCGTGCTTGCCGATGATTGGCGGCCCAACATAATAGTCAGCAGCCTCGTCCTGCACCAGGTTCCATTGCCGGAAAAACGCGCGATTCTCGAAGAGATCGAGAGGTTGCTCTCGGCGAACGGTGTAGCACTGGTCGCGGACTATATGCGGCAGGACCATCCGCTGATGCGCGCCCTGTTCCGGGCAACCGTCCAATTCCTCGACGGCGTCGAGGATACCCAGCCGAGCGCTGACGGAGCAGTCGAGAAACTGCTCGGCGAAATTTTTGCAAGCGCAGAGCTGTTCGCTCAGATCCACACCGCAACCGGAACCATTTCGCTCTGGCGCGGCTCCAGGAAAGGCAATGTAACATGATCAAAGACAACCCATCGAAGCCGCTGCGCCGTTCGCTGACGGCATCGGTTCTTCTCACGCTTGCGGCGTGCTCGAATGCCGCACAGGCCGCCACCTACACGATGTTCCGGGATCCGGGATGTGGTTGCTGCCTGAGCTGGGCAGGACATGTCGAGGGCGGCATGGAAGCAGAAGTGGCTTCGGTCGATACTGACGATATGAGTGCGCTCAAGGCAGCCAAGGGCGTACCGCAGGATCTGTGGTCGTGCCACGCAATGGAAGTCGAGGGCTATATCATCGAAGGTCACGTGCCCGCCGAAGCGATCGCGCGGCTCCTGCGTGAACGGCCCGCGGGCGTAACCGGCCTCGCCGTTCCCGGAATGCCGCTAGGCTCCCCCGGCATGGAAATGGGCGATCGAGTGCAGCCCTATGAGGTCATCGCTTTTGGTCCGGACGGCCACAAAGTCTTTGCATCCTATCCGTGACCGCCACCCGATCTGTATAATCGCAATGCAATAGGAGATCACTCATGCAAGACCGCTCGCTCAAATCGTCGATCCTCGCCTGGGGCTGGACACTCAGCCTGTTTCTGCTCCTCAGCTACTTGATCTGCATAGCTTTCGGCCTGCTCGCGCCCGAACGGTTCCATATGCATGAGGCCTGGGAACCGCTGCTTCCCGGATTCGAATGGCTGACACTCCCTGGATTTCTCGCAGGCGCAATCGGCAGCTTTTTATATGGGTGGTACATCGCCGTGATCGTGGTGCCTTTGTACCGGTACTTCAGATAACGCTTGAGGAAATCAGACTGGCTTGAAACGGCGCTCTCTCGATCGGATCGAGCACTCGATTTCGCGCGGATGTCTGATGCGTCAAAAGCAGGCCGGCGGCACCAGCCAGTAAAGACGCCCCCAACAGGAGAGGAACAATTTCGCGACATCGATCCAGCGACGATATACAGGGTCTGCTCCTGCACACTGCCATAGGCGCAGTCATGGGTTTCGCGATCCTTCATCCGGCGACGACACTTGTCTACTGGTACGAATTCGGCGCTTCGAACACTGCTGCCCAAAGCAACGCGCTCGCTTTTCTGCTTGACCGCCTGTCTTCGGCATTCGCGTTCGAAATGCTAACGATGAGCGCTGTGTATGTGGCGTTGGGCGCTGCGATTGGGCTCGGATTTGGTATTTATCACAGCCGCCTTTTGGATGAACGCTCGAAAGTTCGTTTCCTCGAACGCGAGCTCGAAGAAGAACTACCCTTGCTCATTGCCCGGGGCGAAGGAGAGCATGTCGAGTTCAAGTCGTCTATGCGTTGGGACAGACGCGAAGAGCGCGTAAACCGGCGCCTGCAGCAGGTTGTCGTGAAGACGATAGCGGGTTTTCTCAACCATGAAGGTGGCACGCTTTTGATCGGCGTGGAAGATGACGGGACTGTTGCGGGAATTGAAGCGGATATGCGAACGCTCAAGCACGCGAACCAGGATGGATTCGAACGACTTTTGATGGACACTGCAAGAGACGCCCTGGGCGGGGATGCTTGTGCCCTGGTCCATAGTCGTTTTCATGGGCTTGGCGGGCTGACCGTTTGCAGGGTGATCGTCGAGAAAAGCGTGCATCCGGTTTACTACACCGAAGGGGGTGTCGCTCATCTCATGCTGCGCACCGGAAACAGTACCCGGGAGCTGGATGTTCGCGAAGCTCAGGCGCACCTTCAACGAAGAGAAGCCGGGCCGATGTGACTATAACCCGGTCGCACGCAGGTGCCTGGAGTTTCACAGAATCTTTTTTGAGGGGTGAAGCCCTGCCGAACGTACGGTTCGGCAATGATGTTTCTCGGACGGGAGGACATCCATAGGGGGATGTATTGCAAGACCATGGTCACCATCGAACGGGCAATACCGCCGGATCCATAACGCTGCTGGGCGGTATCGCGATGGGAACCGGCGTCATGATCGGCGCAGGAATATTCGCGCTTACGGGACAGATCGCCGAGCTTGCCGGCCCGCTTTTTCCACTTTCGTTCATCGCCGGTGCCCTCGTTACATCGCTTGCGGCCTATAGTTACATCAAGATGTCGAACCGCTGGCCATCCTCGGGCGGTATCGCGATGATCCTGCAAAAAGCCTATGGTCCAGGCGTAGTGGCAGCCTCGGCATCGCTCTTGATGGCGCTCTCGATGGTCATCAATGAAAGCCTGGTTGCGCGTACTTTCGCCACCTATGCGCTTCGCCCGTTCGGTCTGGAAAGCACCGGCTGGCTCGTTTCCGCCGCCGCGCTCGCCCTTATCGTCTTTGCCTACCTCGTCAATGCCGCAGGAAACAAGTCGGTAAGCGGTTTCTCGGTAGTCATGTCGGCGATCAAGATCGGCGGTATCGCGCTGTTCGCTGTAGCCGCGATCTGGGCCAGCGGCATCAGTGGCGGCTCATTTACGCAGCCTGCCGCACTTACGAATTTCGAGGCGTTGCTCGCCTCCGTCGCCTTCTCGATCCTTGCCTTCAAGGGATTCACCACGATCACCAATAGCGGCGGTGAGATCGTGGATCCGCACAGGAATGTCGGACGTACGATTATCATCTCGATCGCCGTATGCATCGTGGTCTATCTGCTTGTCGCTGTGGCTGTCGGGTCAAGCCTCACGATCCCACAGATCGCCGAAGCACGCGACTACTCGCTCGCGGCGGCGGCGCGTCCGGCACTGGGGGAGCTGGGCTTCTATTTCACTGTTGCGATTGCAATTGCCGCGACCACGTCGGGCGTGATTGCAAGCGTTTTTGCCGTCTCACGGATGCTCACCATGCTGACCGAGATGAAGATGATCCCGCACAGTCATTTTGGCATGAGCGGCGGGATCCGCAGCCACATGCTGGTCTACACCGTGGTTATCGCAGGCACGCTTGCGGTTCTATTCGACCTGTCCCGGATCGCTTCGCTGGGGGCGTTTTTCTACCTGATTATGGACATGCTCGTTCACTGGGGCGTGTTTCGCCGTCTGCGCGGTGAAGTCGGCGCACGTGCATCGATCCTGCTCGCGGCACTCGCGGCCGATGCGGTCGTGCTGGTCGCATTTACCTGGGTGAAACTAAAGAGCGATCCGGCGGTCGTTGCCTACGCAGTGCTGGGGATTGCAGCCGTCTTTCTGGCCGAGTGGATCTACCTAGCGAAAAACGCAAACACGCCTCGCGATAGCAGCAAAAGCTCCGGGAAAGACACATGAGCACAATGGGCCTCTGGATCAGCATCAAGGTGTTCACATCATAGCCGCCTTACTCCTTGGTATCGTGTTGTTTTTGGTCGCCATTTACGCGCACCTTTCGATCCTGGGTGTCGGTCATTCTCTTGCGAGCGAGCGTCAGGATCTCTTGGCAAAGCTCACCATATCCCTCCTGGTGCTGTTTTCGCACCTGCTCGTCGCTGTCCTGTTTGCAGTAGGCTTCTGGTTGGGCGCCGAATGGGGTCTGGGGAGTTTCGACGAAACCTCCAGCATGAACTGGATGGACTATTTCTATTTCTCGCTGATCAATCTGACGACACTCGGACTGGGCGACATTTATCCAACTGATCACCTGCGGGTGATCGCAGGGATCGAAGCCCTGACCGGGTTCGCGCTTATCAGCTGCTCGGCGCAGCTTTTCTGGAAAATGATGAAGGAAGGAGAAGGTAAATGAGCCAAGATTCACATTCGGACAAGGGAGGGGGCGGCAATTACTGGCGCTTCATGGCGATGGTCTCGACCTCGACCGTCATCATGTTTTTCTTGATGTACACCAACAGCTTCGATGCCGACGACCTGTTCTGGAGCGAAACGCGTTTCTGGATGATGTTCGTCATGGGCGGCGCGATGATGATCGTGATGCTCCTTTTCATGTGGGGCATGTACAAGGACCGGACTAAGAACTTCATCATTCTGGGTGTCGGCGCGATCACCATGGCCCTGGCGCTGTGGCTGGTCCGCAGCCAGACGACGGTCGATGATACCGAATACATGGCCGCAATGATCCCGCACCACTCGATCGCCATCATGACCAGCGAGCGCGCCAGTCTGAAGGATCCCCGGGTGCGCGAACTCGCGCAGGCAATCATCGTCGCGCAGCGCCGTGAGATCGCTGAAATGAAATATCTGATCGATGATATCGAGGAGAACGGCCCAAGGACCGAAGAACGCCTGCCAGAGGAGATGCAACAATGAACAAGTTCGCATACATGACAGTGCTCGCGCTGCCGCTCGCCGCCTGCAATTCGAACACCGCACCTGGAAACGACCGTGAAGCGCAGCTGGACCCGCCTGCAACCGCGGCCCCGATCGAGAGCGCGGCCAGCGCTCTTGCCAATCTGAGTCCCGGCCTGATGCTTCCCGAGACGATGACCGATGCTGACCTTTCTGCGCTCGGCGCGGAAAATTCGTGCCAGTTCCGGCTGACCGAAGTGGCGTTCCCATCTTTCGTTTACGATGGCAACGGACGGGGCGCAATCAAGATTAACGGAAAGCTCATTCCGGTCACCGCGAGCGGTCCCGACAGCTATGCAAGCGGGGAGCTGCGTATCCAGATCCGCGTGCTAGACGACGAGGGCACTGCCGGACTGCAGATGCAGGAGCTGATCGTCGCGGCCCCAAGAGCCAAAGACGAGCTCGGATTCTGGGGCTACACGACCTGCAGCGGCGATCCCGCCTGACAAACGGATAGGCGGACACCGGTCACGTCCGGTGTCCGCTGTCCGGCAAGGACGTGCAGAAACTCATTCTAGTGCTGCACGGATTGGATCAATCAACTTCAAACCGCGGACATGAGCTCATGAGCATTTCGTCACCCATCGCCGTCTTCGGAGCCGGCGGCAAAGCCGGAACCGAAGTCTTGCACCGCGCCCGGCAGGGCGGGCTCGCAGTCCGCGCCTTCGAGCACAATCTACCCGAGCCAGGTGATCGCGTAGAAGGGGTGGAATACGTCCAGTGCGATGTGCTCAAGGATTCCTTCGCCGACCAGCTTCGGGGTTGCGGCGCAGTGATATCCGCGCTGGGGATCGGGTTCAGTCCCTCAACCGCCATAGATCCGCCACCTCTTTACACCGATGGCACGCGCCATCTTTTGGAGGCCATGCGAGAGACCGACATCACACGGATTGTCGTGATCTCGGCTGCGTTTGTCGTACACCAGCCGAGCATACCAGCATGGTTTGAGCTCACCGCGCGCTCCGCCCTGTTCAACATACTCGAACAGATGGGAGCCATGGAAGACATGCTCGAGCAGGAAGTCGGCCTCGATTGGACCTCCGCGCGCCCCGGCTGGCTGCTTGATGAACCCTATACGGGTGAAGCAATCATAACGGACGAGCGCTTGGCGGAACGTTGTTTCCGGTGCCGCCACGGCGACCTTGCTGAAAGCCTCATCGAATTCGTAGCCGAGGGAACCTGGCTGAAGGCGAAGCCCGCAATCGGCCGACCCGAAGCGGAGCGGTTTGAGGAGATGAGTGCCCTCAAAGTAGAACTCGAGTTGGATTGAACAGCCCACCAGTAACCGAAGCGCAATCGGCCAGAGGATCCCGGCTGTTGGCCATGCAACATGCAGTAGCATCCAAAAGTGACAAGGAGACAAACGCAGCCACCGCTTTTCCAAAGACTATTAATGCTCGCAAAAAGACATTTACCGGCAAAAGGGAAAATATAATGGCCAGGAAGGTAGCAATTTTTTGGCGCTGGTGTTGGCGGCCTGACAGCAGCTCATGAGTTTGTCCGGCGCGGATACGAGGTGTCGGTGTACGAACGCAACGACACCGCCGGTGGTTTTTTTCGCAGTACCCGCCGTGAAACCGACAACTTGCCGACCGAATATTCGTGGCATGGCTTTGGTCCTTGGTATCACAACACCTTCGACGTTCTTCGCCAGATACCCTTTGATGACGAGGCATCACTGTATGACCGCGTTCTGTCGAGGCCGATGGAATATGCGGTTGTCCCGAACAGGTTTAATGACGACCAGAAAATAGCCGCTTTCTTTGAAAAGCCGGGCGCATTTCGCATGTCGCTATCAGAGAAGGTTTCTCTCGCCTGGGGCATCCTCAAGGCCTGGTCCGTTAACAAGCGGTCAAAACACCGGTATGCTCAGACGAATGCGGCAGCCTACTGGCAGCCACGCATGACCTTGACAGGTCATAAAACTTGGAAGGCTCTGTTCGGGCCGTGGATCGGTGCAGATTGGCCTTACGCGTCCCTGCACCATGTCGGTCTATTTTTCGGGCGCAACATCAGGTCGGATCCTGCGCACAAGCATCCCGCCGATGAAAACGGCGCGGCCTGGGAACACCGATCGATGGGGGGATGGTCGCTCCTCAAGGGGCCGAGCAATGAAGTGTGGTTCGACAATTGGGTCGAGCATCTGGAAGAAAGCGGCGTAGCGTTTCACTGGCGGGCACCCCTCGAAGCGCTTCAGTTTGATGGAGCGCGGATCACCGGCGCAAGCCTATCTTCAGGCAATGGAGTGCGTGCGGATATATACGTCTTGGCCAGCACTCCGTTCTCGTCTGCCGAAATCGTAGAGCGAACGCCCGCTTTGTTGGTTGACCCCCAGTTGGCGAAACTGAGGCCGCTAATCGAGGACGGCCCGCACACTCAGGTTTCCTTTCGTATCGCCTTCGCTGAACGCATGGCCTGGCCGCGCGAACGCACCGCGATCGCGCTGACTGATTCTCCCTTCAACATCACGCTGTTCGCAAATGAGCAATCGTGGCCTTCCCACATCGATCTAGGCGAGGAGGTGCAATCGCTCTGGACGTGTACCGCATGCGTTGCGACCGTTCCGGGAATAATCCACGGCAAGCCGCTTCGCAATTGTACCAAAAGCGAATTTATCGACGAAGTTCTCGCCCAGATACGCGCATCGGAAGTGCTGGACGGAATGATTCGAAGGACGAATGGCGGTCGCGGAATGGAGGAGTTTGCAATCCTCAAGACCGAAGTCTGGGACGAATGGGAATTCGACCCTTCCGGCATCACGCCAGAGCAGCCCAAATGGGTGACCACCACGAACACCCGCGACCATCGGCCCTGTCAGGCGACATCGATACCAAACCTCGTCCTGGCGGGTGCCCATACGGACACCGAGGCGGATATCTGGAGCATCGAGGGAGCGGTCGAAAGCGGTCGCCGCGCGGCGAAAATCTTCGAGCCTGAAGTAGTCGTTAAGCCGCAGCACAAGCCTCTCGCGCTCAAGTTCACATCATGGATTGACGATGCATTTTTTGCCCTGCGGCTGCCACATGTGCTGTCGGTGATCGGAGCACTCGTCGGCGCTGTCCTCGTGATCGGTTTGTATGAGCTGATTGTGCGGAGTTGATTGTAAGCGGAACCCGGCTGCGAGGCATAGGTTCGAAAGATATGACTAAAACGCTCAGAGGAGAGCCACCATGGATCGCGTCAAGATTGACAATGACCTTTCAGTACTGAATTTTCCGCCTGAAGCGCACGACATGCAAAATCTTGCAGAGGCTGGCTTCAAGACTGTCGTCAATCTCAGACAGGCAGGCGAGCAAGGGGAAAAGCTTAGCCCGCAGACCGAAGCGGAAGAAGTGCGCGAAGCTGGCCTCGAATATCTTCACTATCCCGTCTCGCCGCCCGATCTGACGGCGGCGAAGGCGAAGGGTCTTGCAGTTCGGCTCGAACAGCTTCCCGGTCCCGTGGCCATTCACTGTGCAAGTGGCCGCCGGGCCAGCTTGATGGCGCTTGTATCGTGGGCGCATCAGCACAATTGCGGTGCATCCGCCGCTGCGGATCGCGGGCGGGAATCGGGCTTGGACATCAGCGAAGCCGAGCTATCGCCAATGCTCGTAGAAAGTGAGGCCCAAGCGTGATTTTCAGACAGCTTATCGAGCGGGAGTCCTCTACCTATACCTATCTGATCGGATGCGAGAACACGGGTGAGGCGGTTCTGCTCGACCCCGTCATCGAGACGTACGACAGGGATCTGAAAGCCGTCGCTGCATTGGGTCTCAACCTGTCCTTCACGCTCGACACGCATATCCACGCTGACCACATCACGGGTGCATGCCGACTGCGCAGTCTGACAGGGTGCAAGGTAGCTTACCCTGTCGATGACAATATCTCATGTGCGGATGTGGAAGTGAGCGAAGAGGCGCCCCTAGCGGTAGGCGACCTGACCATCCGCGCGCTGTTTACACCCGGCCACACTGACAAGCATCACTGCTATCTGATAGAGCAGGGCGGGCATAGGCAGATCTTCTCAGGTGACGCGCTGCTGATCGATGGCTGCGGCCGCACCGATTTCCAGAACGGCGATTCCGAAACCCTTTACAGGTCTGTCCGCGAAAAGCTGTTCGCCCTCCCGGAAGACACGCTGGTCTATCCAGCTCATGATTATTCTGGTCGCCGCGTTTCGACGATCATGCAGGAACGCACACGCAATCCCCGCTTGAATGACGATGTTTCGCTTGCCGAATTCCAGCAAATCATGGCCGATCTTGACCTGCCCTATCCCAAGAAGATCGACGTGGCCGTGCCTGCCAATCTGAAATGCGGAGATTGCGTCGAAGAAGCGGTTGAGCAATTGCATGAGCTCGGCGGGAAGTCGCCGCAGGGATAGGTTGGCCTGCCATAGATCGCACGAAAGCCTGCGCCGGTTATTGCGCGCTATCCGCGCGCACCCATCATTTGATCGAACTGGGAGACGATCACCAGAACCATGTCTGGATGGCAAATCGAACTGCTATGCTTCGGGATCGATGAGTTTTTCCAAATCCGTCGAAATCAAGATCGCCTTGGATCCGCTCGATAACGGAAACGCTTCCCCTCAAACCTTGCCAGGCAGCATCAGCCTGCATGACATGGCAGGCCGAAAAGCGTCTGGAACCATCGTTGCGCAATGGCCCATCGAATCTCTACGCTGGCTTCAGCTATCGCATCAAACGGAGCATACATGCGAGTGGCGTTCTCTCAGAGCATGAGACTACATAAATGCTTTCATAAGAGTTGGCTCGAACAAGCCCCAAGCGGCAGCGATGAAGGTCAACGCAGTTGCAACTAGGAGCATAATTATCTGAGGGTTCAAGAACCATTTATGTGCGGCTTGGGAATCGCAATGACATTTGCGCCGATATTTCCGTAGAAAAATGAGCCAACTAGCCGCCACCGCAATCATCGAAAGGGCGGTCATTGGCCAGTGAAGCGAGCCCAGAGGCGTCAAAATACTGCTCAAGCTCGCACTTAATCCGGCAGCGGCCAGCACCAACGGTAGAATGCAGCAAGAGCAAGCTGCCAAAACAGCAGCCGAACTGCTTATGACACTCACAAAGGCGGTCTTGCCTTCATTCAAAGGAAATGTCTCGACAGCATTAATCTGTTTAGCCATGGAACGACTAGTCGCCACGGGCGGCCCTTAACCACATGTGATCTTTAAATAGATCTGCCATAGTACTCTTTCGACCAGAGGCTTTCCAAGCAAGGGTTCTTCGTATTTCGCGAATGTGGCATAGCCTTCAACCAATTGAAGGTCGAGGTCAATTGCGTCCCAACTTTCTGGCAGCTCCTGAAGCCCGCATTACGCAGCCCTGGTGTCCTAGGTTGCTGGACACCGCAGTCCTTTGGCCAGCATAGCTGCGCCCAACACCCATTGTACCAGAAAGACGGAACCCCGCGCCCAGGGTTGGGTCAAGCGCGGGGTTCCTGAACGGCCCCGGGACACCTGCGACCCGCAGGGCTCGGGGGGAGACGGGGCCGCCATTCTATTAACGAGGAGCAATCCGGCCGGGAACGGATTTGGTTGTTCGCTGCACCTGAGCGTTCACGTTTTTTGCAAATCCATAATTCGAACGGATAGATCCACTCGTAGATGTGGCGACGCACGCAAAACTTAGCATGAGCATGCTGCATTCTCGCCAACACTCAATCGCCGGTCACCTGCTCGCTCAATCAGTCGAGCGGTTCTGGGATCACGCGCAAATACGGTTTCTTTTCGTCCCAGCCAGCAGGGTATTTTGCTTTCGCATCCTCGTCCGACAAGGAAGGCGGGATGATCACGTCATCACCTTTTTGCCAATTGACCGGCGTCGCGACGCCCTTGCGTTCGGTGAGCTGAACCGAATCCAGCAGCCGGAGCACTTCATCGAAATTCCGCCCGCTGCTCATCGGATAAAGCAGCATGGCACGAATTTTCTTGTCTGGGTCGATGATATAGACAGCGCGGACGGTGGCATTGTCGGCTGCGGTTCGCCCCTCCGCATTGCCCGTTTCGTCGGCCGGCAGCATGTTATAAAGCTTGGCGACCTGAAGGTCGCTGTCGCCGACCACGGGATAGTCGACCTTATTTCCGCTCACCTCCTCGATATCGGGAAGCCAATCGCGATTATCCTGGCTGCTGTCGACCGACAGGCCGATAATCTTAGTGCCGCGTTTGGCAAATTCCTCGCCGAGCCCGGCCATGTAACCAAGCTCGGTCGTGCAAACCGGTGTAAATGCCTTGGGATGGGAAAAGAGGATTGCCCAGCTGTCACCCATCCAATGATGGAAGTGAATGCTGCCTTGTGTGGTCTGAGCTGTGAAGTCGGGGGCTGTCGAGCCAATTGAAAGGGTCATGTAGATACTCCTATTTATCTTGTGGGAACTCAGGGCTCATTACTAGCGATGCTCTGAGAAGAATGCGGGTCCGACCTCGTCTTCATCCTGTTCCTCAAAGATGGGCACCAGATCCGCTTTGCTCGGGTCAACCGGTCATACGACAAACCGATCCCAGCCAGCATAATGCTCACCGCTACGCTTGCCTTGAGGCAGGCTCAGTCCGATCAAGAGCAGGCCGGCCACAACCGACGCCACCGTTCCGGCAGACGACGCCCCCGCAAGGAGGAATGGCGCCGCGACAAGCCAGGCACCGAATGCAGCATTGATGAAGCGGAGGGCGCGCGCGACTTCCGCAGTCGCGATGATTGCCACCGTAATCACCAAAGCACCCACCACGTGATCGCTGTTAGCCATCGCGCCCTCGCTGCCAAGCGTGATCCTTGTCAGCATCAGCCAGGCTCCCAGAGCCGTGCTGGCCATCAGGGTCCAGGGGAAGGTCACGCCGCGCACCGTGTTGTTCCAGATCGAGCGCGCATCGGTCATATAGTCGGTATCGTCGATTTCGCCGTGTGACACTGCGCCGCCCTTGAAGAAGGTTCGGATAAGCGGTTTGCCTTCCTTTTTCGACCAGTAGAGATACTGTCCCATGGCGATGACCTCATCGAGCGAGAACGGGATCATGATGAGCATCGCAAGGGCAGCGATCAGAGCCGGCGTACTCCACGTTCCGATCATGATCGGCTGAATGATCACGAAGTAGATACTGACCACGCCCAGCGGAATGACCAGAATGCCGAAAAAGGTGACCATCCACGGCATCGTGCGCCAGCGCGCGCGGGTTCCCATGACCGCCATCAGGATTTCGAGCACATAGCTGACCGCGCCAAGCCCGGCATCCGGGATCGGCCAGGCCTTGGATACATCCGAAGTGATGATTTCCTCGGTCCCGTTCTTGGGATCGGCGAACGATCCGGAAAAAAACGGTTCCCACGCCACATCGATATGGCCAAGCTGGTAGGAGGTGAGCATGCGCGATATCAACAGGCCGATAATGCCCATCGCAACAATCGGGAATCGCTGGGCATCTGTCGAGGGACTGTAGGTCCACCCGGGCGGGATGGACTTCTTGTCCATCATCCCTTCCATGCTCATGCCGGGCATCATTGGCACCAGCACCGAAAATGCGATCGCCAGTGTACCGACAAGCAGATTGGTCAGATATTGGGCCGCGCTCGGACTCCAGAAGAACAAGGGCGCGAAAAGCAGCCAGATGCCGATGAAGGCTGTCGCCCACTGTCCGAACCAGGCGGTGCGCTTCGAAAGCGACATCGCGCCGAAGATCATCAATACGATCCCGCTCAGCATATCGCTTAGGGCAAGAGCGTTGGCCCGCCATTCGATCGATGGCAAACCCCGCTCCAGAGTGACCGCTACGACCGACGCACGGGCAGTATCGGCGGATACGACGTCATAGACACCCGGACTTGCAGCGAGCCACAGGCCGAGCCCGATGACAGCAAACTGCGTCCAGCGGGTACCACGCTGGGGGCCGTCCATGTCGTGCATGTCGCCGTCCATCTGGTGCCCATCATGAGCCATATCGGTGTCATGCGATTGGGGCCGCGCCGGTTCGGTCTTCCCTGCATCCGAACTCTTTGGATGCCAAGCCACGCGGGACGTGTTCAGCTTATTCGTTTCGTACCAGTCCTGCGGGTCGGCTTTCAACGCGTCGATGATGGTCGGAAGCGTGTCGCGGAGCGAATGTTCTGGCTCCCACCCCAACAGGTTCCGGGCACGGGAGATATCAAGGATGTAGTGAGCATTGGCATCATCGACCATCCATTGCTTGATGAATCCGTCATGGCCAAGGACTTCTTCCTCGATCCACGTGCCCAGTTTCGCCACGCTCTTTGGAATGCGCACTGTCGTCCATTCCTCGCCGTGGATCCGGCAATGGACGATGTCCTGAATCTCGGCGTAGCCCAGCGTTTCGGGCTCGCCGACAAGTATCGGCGTCTCGCCCTCGAGGTCAGCGCGACGCGCGATAGTCTGCTCGACCGCCTTGGTCAGATCTTCAAGATGCAGTGCCGACTGCGCAGCGCACAACATGCCCGGATACAGATGCGCCGACACGCGGTGCTCATACACGCCGGCAATCTGCTCGGCGAGAAAGGCGGAATGCCCCTCGTCGTCGTAGACCCCGGCAAACCGCAGGAATACAACCGGAATGTCGCCACGGTTCTCGCGCAGTACCTGTTCCGCATCGGCTTTCGACTGGGGGTAAGGCCAGGTTGGTCCGAGCGGGCTCGATTCGTCGATACGTACGCCCGGCAGCGGTTTGGGCTCGTGTACAAGCATTGAGCTTGCATAGATGAACTGTTCGATGTCGAAGGCCTGCAGCGCCGTGATCAGTCGGCGTGAACCCTCAACGTTGACCTTCTCGTAGAGAGGATTGGGCTCGCCGGTGATATCGAAATAGGCGGCCAGATGGATACAGGCAGCAAGCTCGTTTCCGAAATCGCCCCTGACCTTTTCGAGGGCAGCAGCCACGGACGCGTCATCGCCGAGATCCATGGAATAGGAGGCTGTGAGATCGGGATTGTCCTCGACGGGAGACCGGTCGAGACCAATGACGCGATATGCGCTGCCAAGGCGCTGCGTCAGCGCGCGGCCAATATATCCGTTCGCGCCAGTAATCAGAACGATACGCCTGTCCATGGGAGTGCCCTCGATTTAATAGCCGGAAGATGTTCCACTTCCGTACGAAGCAGACGGCAGCCGCCCCCTTTCAAAGAGCGGCTGCTGTATATCGTCGCCCTAACAACAGCCGGAGGATTTCCCATCTGCGCGTGATTGGGAAACTTCCTGCACGAGCTCGGCCGTCTTTGCATCGTTACCGGTACGGGCGACATCGGCTTGCGAAACCATGCCGCAGCATTTCCCGTCATCGTCGATAACCGGGACACGGCGAACCTGGTTTTTTTCCATGGACGCCAGACAGTCTTCCAGAGAGGTATCGGGGGTAACGCTCACGACCGACCGGGTCATCACGTCTCCGACGCGTGTCTCCGCCGACATTCCCTCGCCCACAGCCCGGCAACACACGTCGCGATCGGTGATCACACCGACAAGACCACCATCATCGTCGACGACCGGAATTTGCCCACAATCATTGTCGACCATGAGCCTGGCAGCGTCCTGAAGGCTTTGGTCTTCCTTGCAGCATGCCGGATCGCTAGTCATTATTTCGCTGGTTTTCATCTGTTTCTCCAAAGGTTTGGCGTTCCGTTCGATGGGAAGCCGCATCCGCCTAAGGAACTTTGGGAGACGTGACCGCCGCATCGAATCGTCGGGTTCTGCAAACCTAGTGCTTACCATCGTTGGAAGGTCAAGGCCGGCTTGCGAGATTCCATTCTTCCAACAATTCGTCGCCAGGTCGGTTTCCACCCCCAAGGCTGAAAAGACTAAGCATGGGTTTGTTTCAATTGATTGCCCGAGAGCAGCCACGTGCATAGCCCGTCCCCAGCGAGGCCGATCCAATGGTTTAAGCTCTGTCTACTCCTTGGCCCCCAAGAACCGGAAGCTTCAAGCCCCGCAACCGCAGAGCATTCCCGATCACCGAAACCGATGACAGGCTCATCGCTGCCGCAGCGATCATCGGGTTCAGCAGCAAGCCGGTAAAGGGAAACAACACACCTGCGGCAACCGGAATGCCCAGCGTGTTGTAGGCGAAGGCAAAGAACAGGTTCTGTCGGATATTGCGCATGGTCGCGCGCGACAGGACAATCGCCTGCACCACGCCGGTCAGATCGCCGCGCACCAGCGTGACGCCGGCGCTCTCGATCGCCACGTCGGTGCCGGTGCCCATGGCGATGCCGACATCGGCAGCCGCCAGCGCAGGCGCATCGTTGATCCCGTCGCCGGCCATCGCAACACGGCGTCCGTCGGACTTCAGCCTCTCGACCTCGCGATGCTTGTCTTCGGGCGAGACATTGGCGTGCACTTCGTCGATGCCCATTTCCCGCGCGACTGCTTCAGCAGTTCCCCGGCTGTCGCCTGTCAGCATGACCACGCGAATGTTGCGCGCATGTAATGCGGCGATGGCGTTGGCGCTTGTCGGCTTGATCGGATCGGCCACGGCGATGCGACCGGCGGGCCGCCCGTCGAACGCCACGAACATCACCGTTTGCCCCTGAGAGCGACCGCTTTCCGCCGAACCAAGCCAGGTCTCGTCTTCGACCCCAACACGCCGCATCATCTTCTCGTTGCCGATTGCAACGCGGCGGGCACTAACAGTCGCCTCGACGCCTTCCCCCGTGGTAGAAGCCAGGTTCGTTGCGCTGGCCGGCGACACCCCGCGCGCCCGCGCGCCCTCGACGATTGCGTGAGCAAGCGGATGTTCGCTGCCCATCTCGACGCCCGCGACCGCGGCAAGGAACTCGGTTTCATCGATGCCTTCAACCGGATGAACGGCCACCAGGTCGGGTTTACCCATCGTCAGCGTCCCGGTCTTGTCGACTACCAGCGTGTCGATCTTTTCCAGCGTTTCCAACGCCTCGGCATTACGGATCAAAATGCCGTGCTGCGCGCCCTTGCCGGTGCCGGTCATGATCGACATCGGCGTAGCGAGGCCGAGAGCGCATGGACAAGCGATAATCAGGACCGCGATGGCATTGACGAGTGCATAGGCGAGTGCTGGGGCAGGACCCCAAATCGACCAGACGATAAAACTGGCGATTGCGATAACGACGACTGCAGGTACGAACCATGCGGTTACTTGATCGGCCAAACGCTGTATCGGCGCCCGGCTACGCTGTGCTTCGGCAACCATCTGCACGATTTTGGACAGCATCGTGTCCTTGCCGACATTGATAGCCTGCATAATGAAGCCGCCGGTCTGGTTCACAGTGCCACCGATAACCGTGTCGCCAGCGTATTTTGCCACGGGCAGCGGTTCGCCGCTGATCATGGATTCGTCTATCGCACTCGATCCTTCCTCGATTTCGCCATCAACCGGAACCTTGTCGCCTGGCCGCACGCGCAAGCGATCCCCTGTTGTCAGCTCATCGAGAGGAACTTCGCGTTCATCGCCCTCACCAAAGATCTTGACGGCGCTGGGCGGGGCAAGCTCAAGAAGCGCTCTAAGGGCACTTGAAGTCGAACCACGCGCTTTCAACTCCAACACCTGGCCAAGGAGGACGAGCGTGGTAATAACCGCGGCAGCCTCAAAGTAGACGCCGACGCGCCCTGATTGGTCGCGGAACGCTGCAGGAAAAATGTCCGGTGCTACCGTCGCTACAACGCTGAAGAAATAGGCGATCGCCACGCCGAACCCGATCAGCGTAAACATGTTCAGATTGCGGGTTTTCACGGATTGGATGGCGCGAACGAAGAACGGCCAGCCGCCCCACAGGACAACGGGTGCCGCCAATAGCAACTGAGCCCATTGCGCCCAGACTGGCTCGATCAGACGTTCGAAACTAATCCCTGGGATGAGATCGCCCATTGCATACGCAAACAGCGGTATGGTGAAGAGCGCACTCCACCAGAAGCGGCGACGCATATCGACAAGCTCGGGATCAGGCCCGTCGTCGAGACTGACGGTTTCAGGCTCGAGCGCCATGCCGCAGATCGGGCAAGACCCGGGCCCCGGTTGACGTATCTCGGGATGCATCGGGCAGGTGAAAATCGTACCCTCCGGCACGTCCTCCACCGCGTCGAGATGCGCTCCTGAGAGATAAAGCTCCGGATCAATCTCGAATTTGTCGAGACAGCGCGACGAGCAGAAATAATGCTCAGAGCCCTCGTAGCAGGCCATGTAGTTGGCGCCTTCGATTGTAACGCTCATTCCGCAGACCGGATCGATCGCTGTGCCTTCAATAACGCTTTCTTTCTTGCTCATGACCAGCCCTTCCTAGCTTTTCGCCACAACGAACTGCCCCATCATTCCGGCATCCTCGTGCTCGAGAATGTGGCAGTGATACATATATGGCAGGTCCGGGTCCGTGTGTTCCTCGAACCGTAATAGCAGGCGCACTTGCTCGCGCGGGTCGACAATAACCGTATCCTTGTAACCAGTCTCCAATGGCGGCGGAGTGCGGCCGTTGCGGTCGATCACGCGGAACTGCGCGTTATGAATATGAAAGGGATGCGCCATCATCGAGGCATTGGCGATTTCCCAAATTTCCCAATGACCGACGGGCACCCGCTCGTTGATGACATTCATGTCCATGCTGGCACCATTGATGGACATCCCGCCGCCCATCATGCCCATATCGAGCACGAACCGCCGGGTTCGCACTGCAAGAGAAGGGTCGAGTGCCGGTAGCGCGGCAAGCTGCGGCGGCAGATTCCTTCGCGGCGAGGGGCCGGCGGGCCTGATATCGAGGACACGGAACGGCTCGTCCATCTCGGTATCGTCGCGGCGTCGGCCCATCATACCGCCGCCCATCATGCCGCCGCCATCGCCCATCATGCCCATCGAATTGTCAGGACTGGTCGCCAGAAGACTGAGTGGGCGCCCCTCGGAAAGATCGACGAGGATCTGCGCCCGCTCACCTGGTGCCAGCCTGAGCGAGCGAACCGGATGCGGACGCTCCAGCAGGCCACCATCGCTGGCGATGAACTGCATGGTCTGACCACCGGATAGCGAGAAATCGTAGAAACGAGCGTTCGATCCATTGAGGATCCGTAGGCGTAATTGGCCAGTCCGCGCGTCAAACACCGCGTTGTGCGTGCCATTGACGTAGATACGATCCCCGCGCACGCCCATCATTTGCGCATGCATGTTCTGCGGATAGAGGAGCTTGCCGGAGTTATCGAGCAAGCGGTCCTGAACGATAAGCGGAATGTCATCCACGCCGTATTCGCTCGGCAGGTCCAGCGCGTCCTCTTCATCATCACGAACATAGATCGGAGCGGCAAGACCAGCATAGACCTGCGGTCCCGTGCCGCGATGCAGGTGCGAATGATACCAATAGAGAGAGGCACGCTGGCGAACTTCGAAAGATGGGCTCCAGCGGGCGCCGGGGCGGATCAGCTGGTGCGGCCCGCCGTCCGCAGCGGCGGGAAGTTCGAACCCGTGCCAATGAACCGTTGCTCCTTCGTCCAGGCCGTTGTCGACATGCAACCGGACGCGCTCGCCGCGGCGCATCTCCAATGTCGGACCGAGATAAGGCGCGTTTACACCGATCGTAGGCGAAACGACCCCGGGAACGAATTCCTTCTGCCCTGCGGATATCGACAGTCGAAAGACCCGTTCGCCTTGTTCGACAATTCCCTGATCGAGCTTGGGAATGGCGAGCGAATTGGCTCCGGCCCCATCGGCACCAAGCAGCGAACTTCGCGCTTCGCACGCAGACAAGGGAAGAGCCATGAGGCCCGCAGCCGCTGTGCCGGCCCGTCCCAGCAAGGCACGTCGGTTTAGGCTGGATGCGTTCGCCCACTGGTCCATTTCACTTGCTCCGGAGATATTTAATCAGCGCAGCGATGCCCAACACAAGAAGGATGGTCAGCAATAAGCAGAACAGACCCATGATCCCCATCATGGCTGCTGGCATGTCACCGTTCATCATCGTACTTCTCCTATCATACCGGCCCCGGGGATACGGTCCGGGGCCGGCTCGCAAATTACTTCTTGGTGATCGAAGTGATCGTGTTGCCGCCTTCACCGGTAGTGAATTCGAACGAGATCGCGTCACCAACCGCCACGTCCTGACGCAGCTGTTCGTCGGCTTCGAACCCCATCGTCATGGCGGGCCATTCAATCTCGGGGACAGCGCCGTGGTCGACGGTGATCGTTCCCGCGTCGGCGTCGATGGCGGTGACGGTTCCTTCGGCGCTGGCGGTCTGCATCGCGCCGTCCGATCCCATCATCGCCATGTCGCCATCGTCCATAGACATCTGGTCATCTGCCATCTGCCCGTCCGCCATCGGCATTTCGTCCATCGCTTCGGTATTGTCGCCGGAATCGCAGGCAGCGAGTGCCAGCGGCGCTGCCAATAGGGTCACGAGGGTTGTAATACGCATTCTTCTTCTCCTTCAGAGGGTTTGGACCGTTTGGTCCGGGGGCGCCGCATCAACAGATATGCAGCGGGAAGTACGAACATCGAGAGCAGGGGAGCAGTGATCATCCCGCCAATCATCGGGGCCGCGATACGGCTCATCACCTCGGACCCGGCGCCGGTGCCGATCAGGATCGGAAACAGTCCGGCAAGAATGACCGCTACGGTCATCGCCTTGGGCCGCACGCGCAACAACGCGCCTTCGCGGATCGCCTGATCAACCTCATCTTCCGAAGGGTTGGGAGGGCGTTCCTCCAGCGCCGCTTTCAGGTAGATCAGCATGACCACGCCGAACTCTGCCGAAACACCGGCAAGAGCGATAAAACCGACAGCAGTCGCGACCGACTGGTTGTAGCCGAGCATATACAGAAGCCAGAACCCGCCGGTCAGCGCGAAAGGCAATGTACCCATGATCAGCAGCGCCTCATCGAAGCGGCGGAAGATCAGATAGAGCAGCAGGAAAATGATCGCGAGCGTCGCCGGGATAACGATCTTCATACGCTCGGCAGCGCGAGTAAGATATTCGAACTGCCCAGCGTAGGATATGCTGACGCCCGCCGGAAGATCGACTTCTGCCGCGATCGCCTCCTGCAGATCGCTGACGACCGAAGTGAGATCTCGTCCGCGAACATCGATATAGACATAGCTCGTCGGTCGACCCTGCTCGCTTTTGAGCATGGGCGGCCCGCTACTTACGCTAATTTGCGCTACGCTACCCAGCGTGATCTGCTGCCCTGACGGTGTCAGGAGAGGAAGCGCTCTGAGTTCGCCCACGCTGTCGCGGATTTCGCGCGGATAACGCACATTGATCGGATAACGTGCCAGCCCTTCGACCGTGCGCGCGACATTGGCGCCGCCGATCGCGCCAGATACGATCATTTGAACGTCGTCGATGTTGAGGCCGTATCGGGCGGCAGCCAAGCGATCGATATCAACGTCGACATAGCGCCCGCCCGACAATCGTTCGGCCAGGGCGGAGCTCACGCCCGGCACTTGCTTCCCGACCTGTTCGATAGCCTGCGCCACCTGGTCGATATCGCTGAGGTCCTCACCTGAAACCTTTACCCCGATCGGGCTCTTGATCCCGGTCGCGAGCATGTCGATCCGGTTGCGGATCGGCGGCACCCAGACGTTGGCGAGTCCCGGCACCTGCACCACCCGGTCGAGTTCCTCGACCAGCTTGTCCGGCGTCATGCCTTCGCGCCATTCCTCACGCGGTTTGAACTGGATGGTGGTTTCGAACATCGTCAATGGCGCCGGATCGGTCGCCGTGTCCGCACGGCCCGCCTTGCCAAAGACGGTGTCGACTTCAGGCACTGATTTGATCAAGCGGTCGGTCCGCTGGAGGAGCGCAGAAGCCTGCCCGGGAGACAGGCCTGGAAGCGCACTGGGCATGTAGAGCAGATCGCCCTCGTCGAGCGGCGGAAGAAACTCACCGCCTAGCCGGGTGAAGGGAACCAGCGTCGTCGCGAAGACCAGCGCGGCGATAACCAGCGTGGCCTTTGGCCGGCGCATAACCCAGTTCAAACCCGGACGATAGGCTCTGGTCAGCCCGCGATTGATCGGGTTTTTATCCTCGGGCGGGATCTTGCCGCGGATCATCCAGCCCATCAACACGGGGACCAGCGTGATCGACAGGATTGCTGCACCGGCCATGGCGTAAGTCTTGGTAAAGGCGAGAGGCGCAAACAGCCTGCCTTCCTGCGCCTGGAGGGTGAACACGGGAATGAAGGACAAGGTGATGATCAGCAGGCTGTAGAACAGCGCCGGGCCAACCTCCTTCGCTGCATCCCCGATGACCCGCCAGCGTTCGTCGCCCGCCAGCACGCTGTCGGGGTTTTCATGCGTCCAGCGCTCAATATGCTTGTGAGCATTCTCGATCATGACGATCGCGGCATCGACCATCGCGCCGATCGCGATGGCAATGCCTCCAAGCGACATGATGTTGGCGTTGACCCCTTGAAAGCGCATGACCACAAAAGCAGCGAGCACACCCAACGGTAATGTAACGATGGCAACGAGCGCCGAGCGTACATGCCACAGGAACAAGGCACATATCAGACCGACGACTATGAACTCCTCGGCCAGCTTGGTGGTGAGATTTTTAACCGATGCATCGATCAGTTGCGAACGGTCGTATGTCGTGACGATTTCCACGCCTTCGGGCAGGCTTTGGCGAAGCTGTTCGAGCTTCGCCTCGACCGCAGTGATTGCGGATCGCGCATCGGCACCCTGACGCAAGATCACCACGCCGCCAGCGACTTCGCCCTGACCGTTTAGCTCCGCTATCCCGCGCCTCAGCTCGGGTCCGATCTGGATGGTCGCTACGTCGCCCAACGTCACCGGGACTCCTCCACTTGCGACTTGCAAGGGGATCGCCCGAAAATCATCGAGGCTGCCAAGATAGCCGGATGAGCGCACCATATATTCGGCTTCGCCCATCTCAACGATCGAGCCGCCCGCTTCCTGGTTGGAAGCCCGAACCGCCTGCACGACGTCGGCATGCGTCACACCGAGCGATGCCATCCGATAGGGTTGGAGGACAATCTGATACTGCTTGACCATACCGCCGATACTGGCGACTTCGGCAATGCCGGGAATGGTCTTGAGCTCGTAGCGCAGGAACCAGTCTTGTAGACTCCGTAGACCCGCCAGATCGTTGCCACCGGTTCGGTCGACGAGCGCGTATTCGTAGATCCAGCCTACACCTGTGGCGTCGGGGCCGAGGCTGCTCTCCACGCCTGCGGGAAGCTGCCCTTGCACCTGGTTGAGATATTCGAGCACGCGCGAACGCGCCCAGTAAAGGTCAGTCCCGTCCTCGAAAATGACATAGACATAGCTGTCACCAAAGAACGAGTATCCGCGCACGGTCTTGGCTCCGGGTACGGAAAGCATCGTCGTCGCCAGCGGATAAGTGACCTGATCCTCGACGAGCCGGGGTGCCTGACCGGGATAATTTGAGCGAATAACCACCTGAACGTCGGATAGGTCAGGCAGTGCATCCACAGGCGTGGTCCGCACGGCCCAGAACCCCGCGAGCGCGATGGCGATCGAAGCCAATACGATGAACATGCGATTGGCGATCGAGCTTTCTATTATGCGCGCGATCATTGGTCGCCTGCCTTCCTGATGCCGGTGAGGCGTGGGCCGTCCGTTCCCTGTACGAACTGGAACGAGACGCGGTCGCCGCGCTTGAAGCCGCGCACCTGCGCTGCCCCCTCGGTCGCGAACGTCATTGTCATCGCCGGCCATTCGAGCGCGGCAACGGGCCCGTGCCGCAAGGTGATATTGCGGGCAGTTATACGCTCGATAGTCCCGCTTGCCCGGTAGGTGCGCGGCTCGTCAGCATCGTCCTGCGCTTCGCTTGCACCTGCGGCCGTCGGCACTTCGTCGATGCCGCGGACATCGAGCCCCGCGAGACTGGCTTCGGAATCAAGCAGGAACTGGCCCGATGTGACTACTTCCTCGCCCGGCGCAAGGCCCGCGAGTATCTCGGTCCGACCGCCCGCTTCCCGGCCAATCTGCACCTCTGCAGGGCGATAGCCACCCTCGTCCTGCGCCAGCATCACGATCGTGCGTTCGCCAGTGCGGATAATTGCTTCGGAAGGAATTAACACCGCTTCGCGGCGCGCCGGAGAAAGCGAAACCTGTGCGAACATGCCAGGACGCAGTCGAAGGTTGGGATTGCGCAGTTCGGCCCTAACGGTGAGCGTTCGACTGGCCTCCTGTGCGCTGGGCAATATCGCAGTAATCCGCCCCGCGAAACGTTCCCCCGGATAAGCAGTTAAAGTCGCGCTCACGGGTTGGCCAACTCGCACATCGGCGGCAAGGATTTCGGGGACCGCTGCTTCCAACCAGATCGGATTGAGCCCGGTGATTTCGGCCAAGGTCTGGCCCGCACTCACGCTCATTCCCGGTCGCACACCGAGCATTGTCACTGCGCCGGAAGAAGGCGCTGTAATCGTCAGGGTGGAACGCGGGCGACCACTGCGCGCAACCGACGAGATCACGCCATCGGGCATGCCAAGGAGCCGCAACCGTTCGCGTGCCGCGCGAGTAAGCGCTTCATCGCCGGTCGCGGCGACCGCCAGATATTCCTGCTGCGCCCCGCCCCATTCCGGAATCAGCAAATCTACGAGGGGAGTACCCTGTCTGATAATGTCGTCGGGCGCATGGCCATAGGTTCGCTGCACGAAGCCGCTAGCGCGGGGCTGCACGATCGACACCTCCCGGGCGTTGTAAGCGAGTGTGCCGGTGACGTTCGTCTCGGGTTCGAGCACGCCGATCTGCGCTTCGGCCGTTCGAATGCCGAAATTCTGCACGAGCTGCGGATCGATGCTGACGCCCCCCGCTCCGGCACTGTCTCCACCGGCGCATTTCGGGACCAGTTGCATGTCCATGAAAGGCGACTTGCCCGGCTCGTCGAAGCGCTGATCAGGCACCATCGGATCGTACCAGTAGAGCACTTCCTCGCAGCCTGCTCCCGCTGCGGCGCTGTCTCCGGTCGAAGCACCGGAGGAACCTTCCCCAAGCTGGGCGATGCCGTAGCCGGCGCCGAGGCTCACAAGTACTATGCCGGCTGCAAGCGTGTAGGACTTTTGGCGAGGGGTGAGTTTTTGCCAGGCGGCTTTCATTGCATGTGCTCCCGGTAGGTAAGTCGCAAAGTCGCGGCGGCTTCGACCGTCGCTTCTTCGCGTTCGAGGATTTCCAGTTCGAGTAGAGCCAAGGCTGTCCGGGCCTCGATGACGTCGATCAGATCGGCGCGACCTGCAGCAAAACTCGCCATTTCAAGGTCTGCCCTGTCACGAGCGAGGGGCAACAGTTCCTCGCGGGCACGCTGCCATTGGCGCGCTGCGCTGCGCCAGGCAGCGAGATCGGCCGCGAACTGGGCTTCAAGTTCGCGTAGCTCGTCCGCGCGCTCGGCCAGCGCCGCAGCCGCTTGCGCTTCGGCCGCGGCGATGCGTGGCTCCTGTCGCCGACCGGCGAAGATCGGCAATGTTACCGAACCCATGACCGAGACGACATTCCCGAAATCGGGATTTCGCCGTCCGAAGCTGACATTGACGCCGAAGTCGGGCCTCTTTTCCGCCCGGGCAAGATCGATGGCTGCGCGGGCCCTTTGCTCGGCAGTGTCCGCCAGACGGATCCCGGGGTTGCTCTCTAGAGTAGTGCGCAGCTCGACCGGATCGACATCGGCGGGCGGTACCGGACCTTGCGCCACCGGCTCCTCCCCTGCAATATACCGCGTCAACCGCGCCTGCGCCGCTTCCCGATCGGCTTCGATGCGCGTCCGGGCATCGTCTATCTCGAGCAGTGCACGGCGGATCTCGAGGCTTTCCGCAGGGCGCGCCGAACCCGATGCGACTGCGCTGCGAGCAACCGGCACGAGCTCGCGCAATTCATCCTGAGCCTCGACGGCCAGCGCCAGTCGCTGCTGCGCATAAGCCAGTGATATCCACGCGCGACCAGCGGCGACTTCGACATCTCGACCAACAACGCCGAGGCGAGCTTCGGCCAAGCGGATATCCGATACCGCAAGCCCAGCCCTCGCACGTCGCTTGGCTAGATTGGGAATTTCTTGCTCGACACCCACCTGGACTTGGGTCGGAAGCTGCCGGTCGAGATCGAACGCCGCCGGCCCGGTGACCGGCAAATTGACGATGCCCGCTCGTAGCCGCGGATCGGGCAATTCGTCTGCAGCCTCCGCCGCGTTCCGCAGAGCTTCCACCTCAAGTTCACGCGCCTGCAGGACAGGCTGTTCGACGCGGGCCGCGCGCAAAGCCTCTTCGTAGCCGACAGACTGTGCTTGCGCTCCTTGAGCGACAAATATGAGAGCCACGAAAGCGCAGCTGCTTCGCCATTTCATTGTGTAACCTCGCAGAATTTCTGATGCTGGACAGTCCAAGGCTTCTCGCTTCGCGGTACGAAGCGAGCGGATATAGACTATTCAGCTTGTATACGGCACCATGGCACCGACTACAGAAGACTAGATATCGAGGTTAGCTTGTGGAGGAGGGGATTCGGGCGTGAGAAGGCGTCCCTTGAGGCCCATCAGATCGCCCGTCAGATAGATTTTTCGATCGACCCGCAGAGGGGCCAGACTCTTATCATTGGTATCAGGGATATTCGCTGGGGCGAGACATCCCATCGCGACGACGCAATCGAGTGTCCTCTGGTCGCATGGAGGTTCTTCGGAGGAATTGCCATCCGTCTTCTCTTCCATAGTCATGTCGCCCATTTCCGAGCAATGGACGGTCGCGGCTGCCTCCAATTGCGGAACCGCAGCCGCTTGGGCAGCACTTTGTACAAAAAGGCCGAGGCCAAAAAGTACAACAGCAAGGAAACGACCTATCGACACTCTTTTGCGATAAGTCGACCGTCGGCTAAACGCAAGTGCGAAGACCGATTGATGGCTCGAAAATTCCATGGCGTTCCGCGCATGCTGGGGAAAGCTTCCCGATGTCACGCTGAGATCCGTCCTTCATTCAATCACGGAAGCGAAGGATAGGCATCCCAGCCTTAGCCTCGGTCGCCAGAAACTTTGGATGACGGCGCGACCGCCGAAGAACAGGCAACGCTGTGCGCTGAGACCGGCGCGAGCCTGTCTGCAAATCTACGCACCAGCGCACCATCCTTCAGCCTGCCTGCGCACAGGGCCGAAACGGAGGGGCGCCGAACTGAATAGACCGGCGCCCGGTTCCGCGTCACCTCTCATCCTGCGAGGACGCGGGCATATCCCGCGAGGCCGACATGTCTTGCGAGGCGGACATGGCCTCCATGCGCTCCATCATCGCTTTGCAGTTTTCCATCATCGCCATCATCTTGCGGCGCATTTCCGGATCCTGCATCATCGCCATCATCTCACCCCGCGGCATTGCCTCTTCCGCGCCAGTTTCGCTGTCCATATTCATGTGTGAACCGGCATCCTGTGGAGCACGGTCAGCCTGTTGGGCGAGTGCGGCGGTGGAAACGAGACCAAAAGCGACAGCAGCGCCGGTCAACATTGTTTTGAAAGTACGATTCATTGGTATTCTCCTAAGATTATACGGTGACGAAGGGTGGCACTCAATCAACTTGGGGTGCCCGAACCCTCTGGGCCCGTGCTCTTCATACCCTTCATGCACATGGCCATCATCGCCAGGCATGGAAGCAGATAGAGCAGGGGCAAAACCGCCGCGAACCCGAACCACATCGAGCCCAGTATCGCAGCGCCTAGAGCGAGAACGACGCTCGCGGCGATCAGCCACTTCGTCTTGGTCGACCAGCGTGCAGGGCTCGCGCAACTTTTGCCTCCCGATGACTTCGAGGTCGCCGCCTGAGGCTGCTGGGCTCCTAATTGTGGCGTCCACGGAACAAGCGCGGTGGAACTCGACGTCATTTGGGTACTCCTCGATTCGTCCTTGATAGCCACAAGATAGGCCTTCCCATCATGGGAAGGTCAAGACCTTTCTCAGAGTTTTTGAAATGGAAGAAATGGTGGCTTTTTTGGCGCTAGCGCACACTGTTCGTCGGCAATCGCTCGGATTCGTCTGGTCCGCCGTGCTAAACGGCATAGAGTGCACCGGCGCCGTATCTAATCGACAACCGGCGCACTCTAAAGGTCGCCGAAATCAGCGTTAGCAACAACGCGATGGTACATGCTTGCGGTGACTGTTTGAAGCAAGGACCTAAAAATTGCCTAGCAACATCCCGCCGAAGCGGCTTCCTTTGTAGGCTCCGAGACCTCGCGGACCAGATCGCCCGTTTCGCTCTTCTCGGCGTTTTGCGCAATGTCGGCCTGCGAAACGATGCCGCAGCATTTGCCTCCATCGTCGACCACCGGAAGTCGGCGGACCTGGTTGTCCTCCATCTTCTTGCAGCAATCGTCAACGCTCGTGTCAGCGGTGACTGTCACAGGGGATTGGGACATCACATCCTCAACCCGCGTGTCGGCTGATTTGCCCTCTGCGACGCAGCGGCATGCGATATCGCGATCGGTTACGACACCGACGAGGGCACCGGTTTCATCGACGACCGGAATCTCGCCGCAATCGTTATCAACCATTAGCGTCGCGGCGTCCTTGACCGTATCCGAAGGGCTGCAGCAGGCTGGGTCGGCTGTCATGACATCTCGGGCTTCCATTGTTCATCTCCATCTTGGTGCTTCGGCGCATTTATGCGCTCGCGTAGGAAATGATCTAAAAAAACTCTTGGTTCCAATCACATCCGCGACCCGTTGCCTGTGCAAGCCGGTTCGCTTGGCGCCCCCCCCAACTCACGCCTTTTCAATTGATCAGAGTACCGGCCTATTGCAGGCGACCGGGACCGAACCGATGATCTAAAGGGCTCGCACAATCGGACGGACTACCCTGCGCGAGGTCGCGAAGGATCGGGCAGTCGGGCCTATCGTCATCGGTACACTTCGCCGCTAATTCATCGAGCGTGGCAACCATTGACTGCATCCCGACGATCTTTTCGCGTAGTCGCTCAATATGAGCGCATGCCACCGCCCTTACATCGGCGCTGGCGCGGCTTCGATCCTGCCAAAGCGCAAGCAATTCCTGGATTTGCTCCACAGAAAAACCGAGATCTCGGGCACGGCGAACGAACCGAAGCGTGTGGACGTCTCGCGGCTCGTAAACCCTGTACCCCGAAGCCGTCCTTTCCGCTGGCTCAATCAATCCGGTTTTTTCATAATAGCGGATCATCTTGGCCGAGACGCCGGATTTGTCGGCTGCCTGCCCGATGTTCATGACTACTTCTCCTTGACGTTGGCCTGCACGCAAAATTGACATTTCTACACCAATTCCCAAGCTTCCAATGATGGGAAGAAGTCTTGCCGGATCAAGTGCCGGGCGACTTCCCCCAAGCCAACATCCTTGGATTGTGGGCCTCGCTCGAAGAAGATCGGGGACTATTTCGAGCTGCGCTGCGAAGCCCTGGCGAGTTCACGCCACCGTCCCCTGCGCGGCACGAACATGGGGACGCGGTCTATATAAGCTCGGTAGTCGTCACCAAAAATGGCGATCATGTCGCGCTCTTCTTTGCGTGCCAGGAAATAATAAGCAAGAATGATCACAGGCAGCAGCGCAACCGAGAATATTGTGGGCCAATGGACCACGCCCTCACCAAACAGGGCGATGAACAGCCCGGTATATTGCGGATGGCGAACGAAGCGGTAGAGACCGTCTCTGACCATGCGGTTCTCCTTGCGCGCCCTATGCACCTCTCGCCAGCCATGGATGAACATTCCGATCCCGATGAAGGCCAGGGTATAACCGGCAATCATTGCGACCAGCATCCCGGTCTCGCCTGCTCCCACCAATGTCGACCAGAGATTGGCGCTGCCATAATCCCTGTCGAGACCGAACGACCGGATCAACAGGTATATCGTTAGCGGAAATCCGAACATCTCCGCGTAGAGCGCGATGATGAAGGCTTGCACGAGACCGGCGCCAGTCCATTCGCGCCATCCGCGCGGAGCAAAGTAGCGGTAAAAAATCCACGAGGCGATTACGATCATGATCGCGGCAAAGGCCCAGCCCGTCGGGGTCATGCTATTCTCCGTTCGCGTTCCTGCTGGCCGAGCCAGTCTCGTCGGACGACCCTCGTCGCCCGCCTATTCGACAGCGTAAACCGACCGCTCGCCGCCCTGCGCCAATGCAAAGATCGTGAAGGGGCTGGATTTTGTACCGCCCATTCCCGGAGAGCCAGCGGGCATTCCGGGAAGCGTTATACCATTGAGTTCCGGACGCTCAGCCAGCAGGCGGTCGAAGCTTCCGATCGGCACATGCCCGTCAACATAATAGCCTCCCACGAACGTGGTATGGCAGCCCCCCAACTCTTGCGGAATACCTTGCCTCTGCTTGATTAACGCCAGGTCGTTGGTCGCTTCGACCTTCACTTCGTAGCCATTTTCCCGCAGATACGCCGCGTAGCTTTCGCAGCAGCCGCATTGCGGATTCTTGAAAAGGGTCGCAAGCGGCTTGTCCGGGGGTGCTGCGAGGGCCGGTGTTGCCGCGACAGCCGCTAGTGCGGCGAGAAGTTGTACTACAGTTTTCATTTTTCGTCTCCTTTGATCTAGGTCACTCTGATTGTCGCCATCATGCCTGCGGCCTGGTGTTCGAGTATGTGGCAGTGGAACATCCAGTCTCCGGGATTGTCAGCCATGAAAGCGACTTCCACTATTTCGTGCGGCGCTGTGAGCACCGTGTCCTGCCATTCGCGATATCGCGTCGGCTTGCCGTTTCGGGAAAGCACTCTGAAACTGTGCCCATGCAGATGGATTGGATGCCACCAGGCCGTCTCGTTACGAAGGGTCAGAATGACACTCTTGCCTCTGGGTAGGGTCAAAACCGGCTCGAGATTGTGGCCCGAGGCCGCCACGCCATTTACGGTCCAGTCCATCTTGCCGGACGCCGATGATCCCATCATTCCACCACCGAACACAACTTCGTGGCGGGTCGACGTTTCTTCTTGCGGCTCAGGGATGGGATTAGGCGGCAACGCAATCGGAGTCGTCAACGGGTCTGCGCGAAGCGGTGTGTCCGAATAGACGACATCGGTCAGCGGGAATTCAAGACCCTCGTAGAAACTGTCATCTATCGAGACGCGCGATCCGGGCGCACCCTCCGGGTCCAGGATCAGATCGATCCGCATTCCCGGAGCAATGCGCAGCGCTCCATCGACCTCGTGCGGAGCTACCGGCTGTCCGTCCAGGGCGATGATGCGCGGATTGAGATTGGAAAAATCGAGGGCGAATATCCGCGCATTCGCGGCATTGATCAGCCGCAGACGGATGCGTTCCCCGCTGCGTACTACAAAAGGCTGGGGCGGACGCCCATTGATCGTCATGGTGTTACCAACGCGGCCGGACATGAAGGCGTCGGACGGATTCCCGAAATCTTCGTTTATCTGACCATCTGCGCCCATCCGCCAGTCATCGAGCATCCAGGTTATATCCCTGTCCACCATGACCGGTTCACGCTCTTCGACGATCAGTGGGGCATAAAGGCCTCGCGCGACCTGTTCGAAACTACGGTGATGAGGATGATACCAGAACGTGCCGGCATCCTGAGGCACAAAATCATAGGTGAACGACTGGCCCGGACGGACGGGATCCTGGGTAAGATGCGGCACACCGTCCATCGCATTGGGAACCCGCACACCGTGCCAATGGATGGTGGTTTCCTGCGGGAGGACGTTGTCGAGCGTGACGCGCAGACGCTCTCCCTGTCTGATGCGGATCTCAGGAGCCGCCACCTGGCCGTTGTAGGCCCATACGTCGACGCCGCCCTGTGAAACGCCGAGAAGCGGTACAGTCTCAGGCGATGCGCGCAGACGCATATCGACCGGTCCGCGGGCCGCAGATCCCGCCATCACGCTGCCGCCACGCTGCATGAACAGTGCCGCAGCGCCAGTCACGGCCACCGCTCCGCCACCCGCGAGAAAGCCGCGGCGGCTCAGCTTTGCAATGTTCATTGCCATGATCTTGCGCTTTCCGATCAATCTACTTTCGTCTTCCAGCAGCAAAGATAGGGCTTCCTATCATGGGAAGGTCAAGGGCCGTTTTCAGGGAAGCCAATGATCGGCCCGGCACCAATTCGCGCGCCGGATGCACCCACCATTGACCTCCTCGATGAAAATGGTCCCATCGTTCACCGCGCCGGTGCGGTTTATCTGTCACACGGTCCTACTAGGGAAACTTGCGCGCCTGTGAACGTTGGCAGCATTAGACTGAAAGCCGCCCACTGCTTTTAAAACGGAGAAATATCTCATGAACAAAATCGCCTTGGGTATAATGGCTATCGCCTCGCTCGCGCTTGTTTCGTGTGGCGAGGAAGGCGCCACGCAGGAGCCTCGCGACGGCACGACAGCAGGCGTATCAGCGGGTTCAGGAGATCAGACGCCAGCAGGTGAGATCGAGGGGCCTCTCCACAAAGGAAGCGGTGACATCACCGATATCGATGGCAGCCGTATTACGATCTCGCATGGCCCGGTCGAGACACTCGATTGGCCCGCAATGGCCATGACCTTCGTGGCGCAATCTCCCGACATGATCGACGAATTCTCCGTAGGTGACCCCGTGAACTTCGAATTTGGCCAGAGCGGTGAGACTTATGTCATCACGGGGATTACCAGGGATGCGGTATAAAGTCGTCTTGAGTGAGGGGTGAAGCCGCTTCGGGCGTAGAAGACGTATCGGCACTGCGGCTTCGCCGCAAAAAAGGGAGAGACAATCATGGGTGACGGTTCGATGATGGGAGGCGGCATGATGATGATCGGCATGGGCCTGGTCTGGTTGCTGGTAATTGTCACCCTGCTGCTCGCGATCGCTGCGCTTATTAAATATCTGCGGAAGTGAGCCCTTGCATATGATTATGGGCCTGCGTCTCGACCTTCGCACGATGGCATTTCGCTTATGAGTGATCCAGACAAACCCGTCGTGATCGTTACCGGCTCGAGCGGCTATATCGGTTCGGCCATCGTCAAGAAGCTAGCAGTCAATTACCGTGTGATCGGATTCGACCGCGACGCCGCTCCCCATCCACCGGCAGAAGCCGAGTGCGTCTGTGGCGATGTGACCGACCAGGCGAGCATCGATGCGGCCTTCGAACGCGTTCGAACCGCTTATGGCGAAAAGATCGCCTCCTTCGTCCATCTTGCTGCCTATTTCGATCTTACCGGCGAACCAAATCCCAAATATGACGAGGTTACGGTCATGGGAACCGGCCGATTGCTCGAAGCGCTGCAGGATTTCGATATCGACCAGTTCGTGTTTGTCAGCACGATGCTGGTCCATGCCCCCATCAGGGGCGGCGGGCTGATCGACGAGACTTCGCCGCTGGACACGGATCTGCCCTACCGCGAATCGAAAGTCCGCACCGAGCAGTTGATCCGCGAGAAGCGTGGCGACATCCATGCGGTCTTCGTGCGGCCTGCGGGCGTATACGACGATGAAGGCCATTCGGCGTTTCTTGCCCAGCAGATCGCGCGCATTTACGAAAAACGGCCGAGCGCCCGCGTCTATCCCGGTGACCTCGACACCGGACAGCCATATTTGCACCTTGAGGATTTGCTCGACGGGATCGAGCGCATCGTCGACCGGCGGAGCGAGCTTCCCAGTGAATGGCCGGTTCTTCTCGGCGAAGATGACGTGATGTCCTATGGCGAACTGCAAAAGTCGCTTGGACGCCTGATCCACGATGAGGACTGGACGACGCGCACGGTGCCGAAGGGACTCGCCAAGACCGGTGCCTGGGTCGAAAACGAAGTGCTTGGCGAAGAGGCTTTCATTCGGCCGTGGATGGTGGACATTTCGGACGACCACTACGAACTCGATCTCAGCAATGCGCGGGAAAGGCTGGACTGGACGCCGCAGCACAGGCTGAGGACCGCGCTCCCGCGGATCGTCGAAGGTCTGAAAGCCGATCCTTCGGCCTGGTATGGCGAGAACAAGCTCAATGCCGCGCGGGTGGCCGGCAGCAATTTCGATGAAGCCGATGAGGCAGAGCCTGCCCCGCTAAGCGAAGATGCTCTGGCGGACCACGCCGGTCACATGCGTAAGATGCATTTCAACATGCTCTGGGTTCATTGGTTTACGATGTTGCTCGGCCTCTGGCTCGCGACCACCCCGTTTGTCTTCGGAACCTTCGACCAGAGCGAATTTACCACCGCAGTCACGCGCATAACCGAGGATCGCGATCTTTGGGACCCGGCGCTGCGAAGCTGGCTGACAGCCTGGAACGATGTCGTGAGCGGCATCCTGATCATGGTCTTTGCGGCCATCTCGCTCTCGCCGCGCGGAGGTTGGGCGCAATGGGCCAACACCTGCATCGGCATCTGGCTGCTCGGCGCCCCGCTGGTGTTCTGGACGCCCGATGCCGCCGTCTATGCCAACGATACCTTTGTCGGCGCGCTGGTGATCGCCTTTACCATTCTCGTACCGATGATGCCCGGCATGGCACCCGAAGGCATGATGGATGATACCGACGTACCGCCGGGCTGGACCTATTCGCCTTCTACCTATGTCCAGCGCATGCCGATCATTATCCTCGGCGCCGTCGGTTTCTTTCTTTCACGTATCCTCACGGCATATCAGCTCGGCCATATCGACGGCGTGTGGGAGCCGTTCTTCGCTTCGCCAAGCGCGCTCAACGGGACCGAATACATCATTACCTCCGATGTCTCCAAGGCCTGGCCGGTGGCCGATGGCGGCATCGGTGCGATGAGCTACATGTTCGAGATCCTGATGGGCGTCATGGGCGGCAGGGCCCGCTGGCGGACCATGCCCTGGATGGTGACACTGTTCGGCATCGTCGTCGTGCCCCTCGGCGTGATCAGCATCTACTTCATCATCATCCAGCCGATCATGATCGGCACCTATTGCACGATCTGCCTCATGGCGGCGGCCGCGATGCTGATCATGATCCCCTATTCGCTCGACGAGCTGGTCGCGATGGGCCAGTTCCTGGTTCTCAACACGCGGCGCGGGCGACCGTTCTGGCGCTCGTTCTTCCGCGGCGACGCGCTGCCAGGCGGCAGCAAGGATACAGATCCCGGTTTCGATGCTCCGCTCGCGGCGATCGGCGGTTCGGCGGCGCGCGGGGTCACGGTCCCATGGACATTGGCCATCAGTGTGCTGATCGGTGCTTTCCTGATGTTCTCCAGGCTCGTTCTTGGGAATGTACCGCCTCTTGCTGACAGCGACCATCTGGTCGGCGCGCTGGTCATCACGGTATCGGTAATTGCCATGGCGGAGGTCGCAAGGCCATTGCGCTTTCTCAACGTCGCGTTCGGTGCCTGGCTCATCGTGGCTCCGTGGCTTATGGACGGAGGCGCCAGTACTGTTGGCAACGTTGTCGGTACGATGCTCGGAGCGCTTCTGATTGTACTGAGCCTGCCAAGAGGGCGTCGGAGCGACGAACATTACGGAAGTTGGGACCGGTTCGTTGTTTAGCGGATCGGCATGGCGATGGTGGAGCCAATGCAATAGGATGGTGAGCTTTGGAGCCTATTAATACGGGTAGGCCCGAAGCAGTGTGGCGGGGCGCGCATCCCGCCCTGTGGATCGCCATTTTCGGCGGACTGATTGCCTTCGCCTGGGAAATGTTCCAGCTCCCGTTCTACAGCACTGACGGGCTTGGTCCTGTTGAAGCCGCATACCGATGTGGTCTGGCATCGTTCGGTGACGCGGGTATCATGGTGGCGGCCTATCTGGGCGCCTCGTTGGGAAACCGCCGAACACCTTGGCTTGTCGACTGGCCAATATCCCGCTTCCTTATCTATCTCGCCATCGGTCTCGCGATAACATCCGTGGTCGAAATATTGGCCGTTGGGGCTGCCTGGGGCTGGACCTACAGTCCCACTATGCCGCTAGTCCCTGGGACAAAGATCGGACTCGTTCCCATAATCATGTGGGTTCTTGTCCCGACCGCGACCCTTTGGCTCTCACGAAAAATGGGACTTGGGTCAGCCTAGTCGAAGCGAGCGAAAGTGATTCCTAATGAGCAGCGGTCGCCGGGATGAGCAGCGCGACGAATTGCATCAAGACTGTCACCATCAGGAGAGACAATCGTTACCCGGCCGCCGAAAACATCACCGTCTCCGGAGTCCACCGCAAGGATGGTTTTGATGGACCAGTACTCATGCGGTCACCTGCAATAATTGAAAGCGGTTGGCCTTCAATGGGCTTTGAAAGGAAGTTAGCGTAAGCCAGCAGAGGTCGTGCTATCACGTAACTGCCTGTCGGAGTCCCTTCTCAAGCAGAGCGCAACTCACCGCGCGCTTGACCGAATACCTCAATACTGCCCCAAATTGCTAGGCTGGCCATAATGGCGGCCACGACCAGGTCGGGCCACGCGCGCCCGGTTCCGAAGACACCCAGCGCCGCGCCCAGAACCGCTACATTGCCGATCGCGTCGTTGCGCGAGCAAATCCACACCGAGCGCATGTTGGCATCACCCGTGCGAAACCGGAACAACATCGCGGCAACTGCGAGATTCACCGCAAGCGCGACGGTTCCGATAATGCCCATGGTCCCGGCGTCCGGCGAGGCACCGACAAAGAAACCCCAGATCGCGGAGCCAAGCACCCATAGCCCGAACGCCAGCATGGTCGCTGCTTTGGCAACGGCTGCGCAAGCGCGCCACGCAAGCGCCATTCCGGCAACGCCGAGACTTATGGCGTAATTTGCCGCATCGCCCAGAAAATCGAGTGCGTCAGCCTGCAATGCACGCGAATCAGCAGCAAGGCCCGCCACGATTTCGACGCTGAACATAACCGCATTGAGAATGAGAGCGATCCACAGGATACGGCGCCACAGCGGATCATTATTCGCCTCGACGTCCGCGACAGGACCGCAGCAATTTTTTCCCATTCGCTCGACTCCTTGTGTGGAATCGATTTATACACCTTGTAGTCGCTACAAGGTCAAGCGATCGAGGGAAATCTATGCGGATCGGTGAACTCGCCCGCGCGGCGGGCGTAAAGGCGGAAACCATCCGTTACTATGAACGTGAGGGCATTCTCGCGTCCCCGCCCCGCACACAGGCCAACTATCGCGACTACAGTCCTAAGGACGCCCGGAGGCTGAATTTCATTCGCCGCGCGCGCGACCTGGGGTTTTCCATGACGCGCATTCGCGACCTTCTCGAACTGGCCGACGACCGGTCGCGGGCCTGCCATGCGGTCGACACGCTGGCACGAGCGCACCTGGACGAAGTCAACCGCAAGATTGCCGATCTGGAGGCTCTCCGAAGGGAACTGCGCCGGATGCTGGAAAACTGCGAGCAGGGAACGGTCGGCACCTGTCTGATCATTGAAGCGCTCGCCGAGGGGACTGAAGCGTGAACGCGATATGGATCTATCCCCTTGCCGCGCTCGCCGAGATTGCGGGGTGCTTTGCGTTCTGGGCCCGGTTCAGAATGGACAGGAGCGCCTGGTGGCTCCTTCCCGGAGTATTGGCGCTCGTGTTGTTCGCCTATCTCCTTGCTCGCATTGAGGCGGATGCTGCAGGGCGAGCCTTCGCCGCCTATGGCGGCGTCTATATCGCCGCGTCGCTTGGCTGGCTCTGGCTCGTCGAAGATACACAGCCGGATCGCTGGGATCTGCTAGGAGCATTGATCTGCCTCGGCGGTGCCACAGTCATCCTTTTCGCGCGACGCGTGGCCTGAAAGATCGCGACGAATCCCTGATACTGAAAACACCGGTCGACTTTTCAGGGACACGATTGTCGTTCGAGAACCAGGATTTGCGGACGAGCTCACCCACAGACGTCCGCAACAGTCTTGGTGGGGAGTTCCGCCCTGCCCAATCCCGTCCGGCATTCGATCTAGGGTCAGCTTTCATCTCAGTTCTCGCCTCCAAGCACGCAAAATGAAGGGCGGGCACGAATATCAACGCCAAAAGCCTCACGCGGAGTTTAAAAACTGACCCGAGCACCACCCACAATGCGCCGCGGAACCCCTGGGCGCAGACCGAACGGGCGCCTGCTCACGGCGTATTGATTGTCGAGAACATTGTCGACGCGCGCAAACAGGGAGAACTTGTCAGTCAGCGCGTAACTTCCCGCAATATCGAAGACGATGCGATCATCGATCCTCTCGTTTTCAGCAACGGCTCCGCTTCCTGGATCGTCGCGCAACTCAGAAACGTAGTTGGCGCCAACGGTGGCTGCCGCACGGCCGATATTTGCGCCCGCTTCGACATAGAGCTGATGGCGCGCGATGTACGGCAGGTCATCGCCTTCGTTTACGTCGCCAAAAAATTCGCTGTCGAAGCTGCTGTCGAATTCTGCATCCGTGAACGTGTAGGCAAGCGAGAGCGGGAACGAGACCGAATTGGAAAGACGTGGCTCCGCAGCCGCCGATAGTTCCAAGCCCTTGACCGTAACCGCGCCGCCATTGAATTGATCGCCAATGTCACCGACGCTGCAGCCCACGGATTGGGTGCAGTTGCCGAGCAGGTTCGAATAATCGTTGAAGAAGCCGATCGCGGCGACCTGGACCCTGTCGCTCCGGTAGCGGATCCCGGCCTCGTAGTTCCAACTTTCCTCGGCCCGCGCATCGGGGTTACCGGGGCCAGGAGGCGAGAAACCACGCGACACTCCTGCCAGCAATATGGCATCACCCAACTCGTAGGTAGCGCCAAGACCTGGTAACCACTGATCGATATTGGTCTGACGGACACGTGTAGGCCCATTCGAGCGATCCGGGTCGAACCCGGCATAGTCGAGCCGGGTCAGATCAATCCCTTCATACCTCAAGCCGGGAGTCAGTGTCAGGGCACCGATTTCGATCCGGTCCTCGATATAGAACGCAATCGCCTTTGCTTTCGCTTCGCGGTTGGCTTGCTGACCAAGATCGGTCTGCCGTTCGAAGACGAGATCGCCCCCGATCTGCGAGTAGAATTCCTCGTTTTGCAGCCTGTCTTCCTCATCTTCATGGTAGCGGAAAGATACGGCTAGGTTGTGCCTTGCGCGGCCAGTTTCGAACGGACGCTCGAGCGAAATCTGAGCGCCCTCGCTGCGATAGACCCGGTTGTTGTTGCGGATGCGAACCGCACCTGTGGCACTATCAGCCCCGCGCAAGATGCTAAGCGCCCCGGCGTTGTCATCGGGATTATCGAAAACCGCGCTAATTGAATCGAAGCTGCCATCGTCATCGAAGTCGATATCCTGGAGCTTGGACCAACTGCGAGCAAAGTCGTTGCGGTACAGAGTGGCGGTGATCCTCGTTTCGTCAGAAAACGCTAAACTACCGGCAACGCGATATTGATCATGCTCACCCGTGAAGGCATCGCGCTGGCTCGCCGCATAGCGACGATAGGGGGCCGCCGCGAAATCGTTATCGGCCAGTCCAAGGTAGGTCTCGTTGGCTTCAAGGTCCGATCGGCCATAGACGAATTCCAGTCGCGCCTCGACGGGCGCGGCCGGTGCCGTGTGAACAGCCAGACGTCCACGGTAATCCTGGCGCTCGAAACCGGTGTCGGCGTCCGGGCGCCCATCGACCGTCTTGAAGCCGTCGCTGCCCTGTTGATAGGTTTCAAGCAGCGCGCCGACATAGTCCGTGTCTCCACCGACCCAGGCCTGTCCCTGATAATAGTCGCGCGACCCGTATTGCCCGGAAGCGTAGCCGGCCAGCCCGTCGGTCGGAATGTCGGTCGACCGGAGGTTGACCGCCCCGCCGATCGTACGGGGGCCATAGCGAATGGCGGCAGCGCCTTTCGTGACTTCGACCGCCTGCATGCGTCCGATGGCCGGGAAATAATACGCTGCCGGGGCGGCATAGGGAGCAGGCGCGATCAGCACGCCGTCTTCCATGAGCGTGATATTGCTCGAACGTTCGACCGGACTACCGCGCAGACCGATGTTTGGGAACAAGCCGAACCCGTCTTCCTCCTGCGTATTGACGCCGGGGATTTGCCGCAGGACGCGATTTACATCCCCATGATCGAAACGGCGCAGATCCTCGCTGTCGATAAGATTCGCCGACCCGGCGATCCGGTAAGGATCAATGCGGCCACCGATTACGATAATCGATTCAGCCGGATTCTCCCGGCGGTCCTCTGCGACCTGCCCTGCGCGCAGCTCTTCGCCATCAGACCCGGCAGTCTCCTGGGCCAGAGCCGGTGCGGACAGAGCAATTGCGAGGGACGAGACGGCAGCGCGATACATAAAGACTTCCCTGTTTTTGATTGTGGAGCCCGCCACTATCTTTATTGCGAGTGCCTCGCAAGAGCAAAAGCGCAATTTGAGCAAGATTTGTCGATGGCGCTAATGCGGGTAGTCGTGCGGCGCAACGTGCTAGGTTTTGCAACACCTAGGAGGCAAGGATGCGCGCGCGCCGCCTGAGCTTCGAAGAGCAGGTCTGGCGGCCGGCTAAGTCTCTTTGCTCCGGGGCAACCGCAATACATTTGAACCTCGAGTAGCGTTGGTCCTCCGTGTTGCCGAGCCGATGGCAAGGCCGAAAGTCGTCGAGGTCTGCTGTAGGATTGTTCAACAATCACACACACCCATACCTAGCAGCTGAATCTTGCGGGATCGGATTTTTGGTATTTCAGCAATTGCCGTGAGCTACAGCTGCCATCGACATGCGCATACGGCTCTAGCGCTAATCGTTTCCACTCTCTTCATGCGGATGCGCAGTTCGGTGCGCAGGAACAAGATCGGGTTCGCAGTCCATTTCAAGGCACGCTTCGAATGTGGCGTGCTCGATCTGAAACTCTTCTTTCAACATCGATCTTGCCCGGGCCTTCACTTTCTCGAATTGCTCAAGTGAAGCGCCTTCAGGGGTTACATGCGTTTCCAGCGCCCGGTGATGCTCGCCGATCGACCAAACATGAACATGATGTACTCCGTCGATCCCATCCAAATTTTCGAGTGCCGAAACGATCCGATCAAACTCCAGCTCGTCGGGAACCGCGCCCATCAAGAGCCGGACTGTCCGCGGCATCAGGGTCACCCCCTGCCAGATGACATAACCGGCGATGATCAGGGTGATGATCAGATCCGCGATGTAGAGATCGTATAGCAGGATCAGCGCGCCAGCGACGATCACACCGACCGACGCGAGAGCATCGGAGACGTTGTGCAGAAAGGCCGCCTTCATGTTGATGCTGTCATGCGAACCGCGATAGACGATGAAGGCAGTCACCAGATCGATGACCAGCGCTATGCCCGCCACGCCTATGACGGTCCATCCCTCGACCGGTTGGGGATCGGCGAACCGGTTGATTGCCTCCACCAGCAGGTAGAAGCCGATGATAAGCAGGGTCGTGAGGTTGATGAGTGCGGCGACGACTTCGCCTTGCGCATAACCGAAGGTCAAAAGTTTGTCGGCGGGTCGCCGCCCGATTTTGCGCGCGAACCAGGCCAAGCCAAGCGAAGCCGCATCGCTGAAATTGTGCAAGGCGTCGGCTATGAGCGCGAGCGACCCTGAGACGATCCCGCCAATGATTTGTGCAACTGTAAGCAAGACGTTGATCGCCACTGCAAAGATCAGCTGGCGATCGCTGAGATTTTCTTCGCCGTGACTATGTCCGGCGTGACCGTGGGAATGCTCCATTACTCGCGTCCCATTGTGAGGGGTTCAATGCTAAACGCGACTGCCGGTCGCTCTGCGGGATGCTCCAAACCCGAATTCGGAAGATCCACCGCGTCTGATAATTCATCAAGCCCGGCGAAAATGAGTGCGAGAAGGGCGAACCCGACGAGAAAAGCAAGAAGCGATTTGAAGTGCCCCGCTGTGTGTGCCGCTTGATGAAGAAGCAAAGCTCTTACCGCCGCAGCCAGGAGTAACCCTGCAAGGACGGTGAGGAGCCAAAGCAGCCCGAAACTATCGACACTGTGTACCATCCAGAATGCCAACAGCGTAGAACCGATGAAGGCCAGAGCGAGACCGACGTGTAGCGCGATGCGGTCCATTCGGCTTGAGCTAGCGGCTATGAACCTGGAGCCAATCTGGCGACTGACCAAGATATTCGCCGTGGCTAACCCCGCCGCCGTGACTATTGCCAAAGTCACGGAAGCGGCTGCTGTAATACCGAGCACCAAACCATAGCCGATCAGATCGACGATTGAGATGATCGACGATGCAGCAACATTGGACAAATCCTCGTCATGATCATGCTGCTTTCTTTTGCCGTCCGCGAAACGGCCTCTGAGATAGCCGGCTGCCTTGCACAGAAGAACATAGGCTCCTCCACCGAGCAAAAAGAGCACAGGGATGGCCCAGCTGTCGACTGCCGATTGGACGAACGGCGTAACCGCTAGCGCAGCGGTCGCAAACAGAACGCCCGCAGCAGCAGGATACAACAGATCGGACCGACGCAATCCCGCCCCCACACGTTCGACCCACAACGTCCCTACGACCAAGCCGGTGCTTGCGAATATCGCAAGAAGCAAAACATGCGATCGGCTTTGTGTCTCAAAGATAGTGTCGAAAAGGCTCATTAGCTTTTCAAACCCCGTACCGCCGGAAGTTCGTCTGCGACTTTCTTCCGCGCGACAGGCAAATCTCCATCAAAATCTTTTCGGGGAGATGTCCTCATAAGCAAGGGCTGATCGTCATGATCCTCTTCGCGGTGGCTATGGCCGCTCCGTTCACCCTGATCTCGGTTGTCATTGCTCATCCGGCTCCTCCGGAGACTTGCAAAGGCTTCACCCACAGGAATATTACGGCAATAAAAGCCGCATTGGCTGCCCAGAACGCGAAGATGTGCCATCGACCAAAGCCTCTTTTCTCTTCGTCTCCCAACGAAAGAAAGAGAGCGTATAGCGCGGCCATCAGCACGACGAACGCGAGACTGACCCAGAAGAGTTGAAAATTCTCGATCGGCGTTCCGATGATGGTGAGCGGGATGAAGGCGAGCGTCATGGTCACGACATGGTCGCCGATCACGCTTGTGCTGGCGGAGGTCACCTGACCGGAGCGCGCGACGCTCCAGGTCGTGAACACCTCGGGCAGCGATGCGACGGCGGCAGTGATGAAAAGACCGCCGACGATATTCGGGATGCCGAGTGCGCTCACGATCCTTTCGGTCGAGAATACGGTGAAGTAGGCCCCGACCGCCAGGGCGCCGACGCCCGCTATGGCCATCCATTTCTCCTTTAGACTCCACTCTACCTCCTCTCCCATCTCTCGGCCCCGAACGAGAGCCTGAAGGAGATAGGCGAGATACGCGATCAGCAGCAGCCATCCATCGATCGGCTGCAACCCGCGCCAAGGGGCGGGAAGCGTCAGTAGAGCGAAGACCGCGAGGATCGCCAGGTAAGGCAGCGCCTGGACGGTAAGAGCCCCCTTATCGACCGCGACGTAATGATCACGACGATGCTTCTTGTGCTCCTTGTCAGCACCTTCAAGGGCCCCTTTACGGGTCGCCAGATAAGCGGTCGTCACGATCACCGGAATCACCAGAACGGTCGAACCCAGCATGGCGCCAAGGCCGATATCGGACACATCACGAGCAGCGCTCGTCACATTGATGCCCATCTCTGGCGAAGCGGCGGCTAGACCTAAAAAGGAGCCCCCCGCCGCGACGGAGAACCCCCATTGCTTGCGTAATTTCTTGAGCGGTGCGGACAGGCGTTCCGCGCCCCAATGAGCGGCCCAGACGGCGGCGAGGAGAACCGCTGCCCAGACCGCGATCACTTGCGCCAGCCCTCGTGCTCTGTGCCCTCTTCCTCATGGATGTCCATATGCGCATCGCGCAGGATCTCGATGCCGCCGTAGATCGCTATGCAGGCCACACCGATCCCGACGACGAGATCGGGCCAATTCGATCCGGTGAAAAACACTACGATACCCGCTATGATAATCCCGCCGTTCGAAACGAAATCATTCAAACTGAACGTGGTGGCTGCACGTAAATTGACATCCTTATTCTGCAAACGTTTCAGCAGGTAAAGGCACCAGAGGTTCACCGCACCGGCAACCAGCGCCATCACCATCATGACGCCGCCGATCGGATCCGAACCCTCCATGAAGCGCCGGATGGCATCGAGAATCACACCGCCTGCGAACACAAGCAGCATGACCCCGGAAAAACGCGCGGCTCCGCGCTTCCAGACCCGGGAGCGGGTGAGCGCGAGCAGGCTCAATGCATAGACAATCGCGTCCGACGAATTGTCGAGCCCATTGGCAATCAGCGCGTTGGAATCGCCGATTACCCCGGTGATGAAAAACCCTATCGCAATCGCCACATTGAGCCAGAAAACGATCCAGAGAGTGCGGCGCCTTTCGGCCGAATCGAGGTTGAGTTCGCCTTCGCCGCTCATGACGCATTCCTTCCGTCTCTCGCCCAGCTTTCGGCGGCAACCCGCTCGACAGGTGTGAAAAACCTCATCTCCGCGCGGAATAGCGGATCGAAAAGCTTGGTGCCCCACTCTTCCCAACTACTATCGCCGACCATCGCGATCCGGCCGAAGCTGTCCTTGTGCTTCGCATCGAATTTCAGGTCGCGCCAGAGACCGCCCATATCCCAGCCAGAAAAGTCGGGAGCAAGTTCGATAAGCATCGGAACCGTCCCAGGAACTCGCGCCGCGACGCGCTCGAAAAACGGAACGAAGCGGTCATAGTCGCTATCGGAAAGCGTTCCGTCCGCCCTGATGAGCAACAGACCGTTATCTTCGATTGCGGTGAGCATGGCGATTTCTCCTCTTGAATGTTCCGCGCGACCGTCGAGCGGCTTTGGCGCGTCCTCTGGACAGCGGTAAAAGATGCGCTCGAAACCTCGATAGTTGCAGGTGAAGGGCCGTCCCGGGCTACAATCTTCGATCGTAAGATGGCGCACTTGCATTCGCCGCGCATGCCGTTCGAAGGGCTTATGGTCATGGTATATGCGATGGCCTCACCCTCATCGCGCCAGATGCCGACAGCGGACAGATCACCGTCCGAAGGTTGCACCTCTGCATAGAAGCCATCGGCGAAAAACACCCACGCCGTGCCCGTATCGCAGCCGGGCGTTCTGCCGAGGCTCCGCGCGCCCGCAATTGAGTCCGATACCGGATCGCTTCGAGACTTGTCAGTCCCGAAGCGATCTGAGGCAGACAAATTGACCTAGCTAACTTCAATAAGCCCTCCCCTTCAAGTAACATCCCGAAGTTCTTTACGTTCCTCAGGCGTGACGTTGCGACGCAGGCGGTCCCACCATCTTTGGCGCCAGCTTCGCTTCTCCTTGCCATCATCGAGTACCAGGCGAGCGATCGCTGGCAAAACGAACAGCGTGAGCGCAGTGGCTGTGATCAGCCCGCCGATAACCACCGTAGCCAAGGGACGTTGCACCTCAGCACCTGTTCCTGTGGCAATCGCCATCGGCACAAAACCCAGCGACGCCACCAACGCGGTCATGAGCACCGGTCGCAGTCGCGCCAGCGCGCCATCGGCAATCGCCTCATCCAGTGACATCCCGCTGTCGAGTCGCTGCCGGATCGCGGTCATCATGACGAGACCGTTGAGCACCGCCACGCCGGAAAGCGCGATAAAGCCGACCGCTGCCGACACCGAGAATGGCAAGCCTCGCAGCGCCAGAGCGAACACCCCGCCAGCCAAGGCCATGGGAATGGCACTGAACACGGCAAGCGCTGGAACCCATCCACCCAAAGCCATGAACAGCAAGAGGAGAACCAGAGCGAAGGCAATCGGGACGACGATGGTGAGCCGCGCCTGCGCTTCCTGCAGGTTCTGATACTGTCCGCCCCATTCGATGAAGGAGGCCGGCGGCATATCGACGCCGGTCGAAACCCTTTCCTGCGCTTCCTCAACAAAGGAGCCGAGATCGCGCTCGCGTACGTTGGCCGAGACGATCACAAGCCTTCGGCCCTGCTCTCGCCGAACCTCGGCAAGGCCATCGACGACCTGAAAATCGGCCAATGTCCGCAAAGGAACGGTGACCCCGTTTTCAAGCACGATCGGGAGCGCGCCGAGCTGGTCGAAATCGTCGCGCGTAGCATCCTCGAGGCGCACGACAACATCGAATCGGCGATCGCCCTCGAACACCAGTCCTGCTGGCCGCCCGCCGAGCGCGATAGCAACCGACTGTGCCACTTCCTCGACGGTCAGACCATAGCGCGCGATGGTCGGGCGATCGAAGGCGATGTCCAGCGTAGGAAAGCCGGTCACCTGCTGCACCTTCACGTCCGCGGCGCCTTCGACACCTCCAAGCACGCCCGCGACCTCGCCCGCAGCTTCGGTGAGCGCAGTGAGGTCATCGCCGTAGAGCTTGACCGCGACATCGCCGCGCACACCGGCGATCAGCTCGTTGAAGCGCAGCTCGATAGGCTGGCTGAACTCGTAGAGATTGCCGATGAGGCCTCCGAGCGCGCTTTCCATTTCACCAACAAGCTCATCTTTCGGCAAATCGGGATCGGGCCATTCGTCGCGAGGCTTCAGGATGACATAAGCGTCCGAAGCATTGGGGGGCATTGGATCGCTGGCGACTTCGGCCGTGCCCGTCCGTGAGAACACAAGATCAACTTGGGGAAACTCTTCGAGCCGGTCTTCGACCCGCCGCTGCATCGCCAGCGAGCGTTCGAGCGATGTCGAGGGGATGCGCAAGGATTGCACCGCGATGTCGCGTTCATCGAGCTGCGGGGTGAACTCGCTGCCCAGAAAGCCGAACACAAAAACCGCTACTGTGAAGAGACCAACCCCGGCACCAATCATCGGCCAGGGCCGCGCAATGACCTTGCGCACGGCGGGACCGTAGCGCTCTTTGGCCCAGCGAATGGGCTTCACCTCCTTTTCGGTCAGCTTCTTGTTGAGCAGGACCGCAATCATCGCTGGCACGAAGGTCAATGAAAGAACGAAGGCCGAAGCCAGCGCGAGCATCATCGTGATCGCCATGGGCGAGAACGTCTTGCCCTCGACCCCGGTAAAGGTCAGCAGCGGCGCGAAGACGAGGAAGATAATCGCCTGACCGTAGACGGTCGGTTTGATCATTTCCTGCGCTGCGAGACGCGTTTCGGTCAGCCGCTCACCCAAGGTAAGCAAGCGTCCTTCGCGATGTTGCCGGGCCGCAAGCCGGGCGACGCTGTTCTCGACAATGATGACCGCACCATCGACGATCAGCCCGAAGTCGAGCGCGCCCAGGCTCATCAGATTACCTGAGACACCAAGCCGGTTCATCCCCACCGCTGCCATCAGCATCGAAACGGGAATGACCAGTGCGGTGATTATGGCGGCGCGGATATTGCCGAGCAAGAGGAACAGGACGGCGATCACGAGCAATGCGCCTTCGAGCAGGTTCTTTTCGACGGTGGAGATCGTCGCATCGACTAGTGAGGAACGATTGTAGACAATCTCAGCGACAACTCCGTCCGGAAGCGATGCGCGGACCTCTTCAAGTCTCTCGGCAGCACCAGCCGCAACGGTCCGGCTGTTCTCGCCCGCGCGCATCAGCACGGTTCCCACCACCGCCTCTTCACCGTTCAGTGAAGCAGCACCGGTTCGCAGGTCGCCGCCGATCTCCACATCGGCCACATCGCCGATGCGGATGGGCACGCCCTCGCGGGTCGCAATGACGGCTTCTTCGATGTCGGCAATGCTGCCCAGCCTCGCGTCCACGCGGACAAGCAGGGCTTCGTCGGCACGATCGACGAAATTGGCGCCTGCCGCCAGATTGGCGGCTTCTAGAGCATCGATGAGTGAGTCGAATGACAGGCCATAGCCGGTGAGACGTGCCGGATCGGGCTGAACAAGGAATTGCTTTTCGAACCCGCCAATCGAATCCACGCCGGCCACACCATCGATCGAGCGCATCAGCGGCGCGACCACCCAGTCCTGCACGGTGCGAAGATACGCCGCTTTGGCAACCTCGCTCTCGAGCCGGTCGCCGCGTTCGGTGATGAAGCTGCCATCGGACTGCCAGCCTGTCCGCCCACCGGTCGAAGCGCCTCGACCTCCGGGATATTCGTATTCGATGGTATACATCAGCACTTCGCCGAGACCGGTGGAGATCGGCCCCATCGTGGGCTCTGCGCCCTCGGGCAGCGACGCACCGATTGGCGCGAGCCGCTCATTGACCTGCTGCCGGGCGAAGTAGAGGTCGGTTCCCTCCTCGAAGATCGCGGTAACCTGGCTGAAGCCGTTGCGCGAAATCGATCGTGTCATCTCCAGGCCTTCGATCCCGGCAAGTCCGGTTTCGATGGGGAAGGTCACCTGCGTCTCGACCTGCGAAGGTGAGAGCGCGGCAGCGCTGGTGTTGATCTGGACCTGCGTGTTGGTGATGTCGGGAACCGCGTCGATCGGCAGGCGCACCAGATTGAACGCTCCGTAGATCGCTGCGAACACGGTCAGGACGATGATCGCCCAGCGGAAACGAACGGCGACATCGAGGATGACTCCGATCGGGCCGTGACGGTGGCTACCTTCGTCCGAAGACATGGGAGAAGATGCCGTGGTTTGATCAATGGCCATGTTCTGCGCCCTCCTTTTCGAGCTCGGACTTCAACAGGAAGGCATTGGCAGTCGCGATCCGCTGACCGGGCTCGAGCCCGGAGAGGATCGTCACCATTCCGGCAGACCGGCTGCCGATCTCGACCTCCCGAGCCTGAAATCCGCGTCGTGTCCGCACGAAGACAACATCGCGTCCTTCGAGCACCTGCACAGCATCTTCGGGTACCGCGATACGGCTCTGGTCCAATTCGCCCGAGGGGCGAATACGCGCCTGAAGGAACGATCCGGGCTGCAGACCGGGAACGGCGCGCGTCAAGGTAAGAACCGCTGTCGCGCTACGGCTCTCGGCATCGAGCGAAGGCGTTACCGACCGGACGCGAGCGCCGATCTCCCTTCCATCGCCGAGGATCAACGCAGCCTCGTCGCCAGGCTGGATGCGTGAAGCATCTTCGGAAGGCAGCGCAACCTCGATCTGCAAGCCGCTGGGATTGACCACGCTGTAAAGCTCCTCCCCGGCGTCGACGAACGAGCCGAGCACGATTGGAGCGGCGGTCACACGGCCCGAAAGCGGACTGGTGACAGCGAGCGAGCGTCCATCGCCGCTCACGCCTGCCGCGGCGACGGCCGCCTGCGACCGGTTCAGTTCGGAACGGGCAACGTCAAGATTGGCGCGCGCCGCTTCGAGATCCTGGCGTGCGGTCACGTTGGCTTCGAATAGCCGGCGCTCCCGTTCATAGGCCGCCGAAAGCTCGGTTACGCGGGCGCGGGCGGCACTAAGCTGGGAAGCGAGTGCAGCCGCATCGGCGCTTTCGATCCGAGCGACGGTCTCGCCCTGCCGGACATAATCGCCAAGCGTCTTGCCAACGCTGCGCACGACACCGGAAGCCCGTGCATCGATGCGTGCGCTGGCGGTCGGACTTGCCGCAACCGTTGCAGGAAATACGAGTTCGACAGCGGCACCCGTTTGCACCGCTGCGACCTCGATCTCGGCGGTGCGGATCTGCTCTTGCTCGATTAGCACGAGCCCCTCGGGCAGTTCTGTCTCTGCGACCTCTTCGTCCGCGTGGGTGTCGACCTGGCTGTCAGGCCAGAACATCAGCATCAAGGCCGAAACAAGTATGACAATTCCGGCGATGATCGCCAGTCTTTTGCGGTTCATTTTGGTATTCCTCATTGTGCGGCCAGCCTGATCAGTTCGGCGGCAGCTTGTCCCCGGTCTTCTTGCGCAGCAATCAACGCCTCGCGAATGGCATCGCGCGCTTCGGCTGCGCTCAACACTTCGATCAACGGAAAACGGCCATTGCGATAACCGATGCGGACGAGCCGAAGAGCCTCCTCGGCCTGGGGGAGTGATGTCGTGGAAAGCGTCTCGACGCGCGCTTCGGCAGCAAGATATTGCGATCGTGCGCGCGTCACGGCTTGCTCGAAATCGGCCAACGCTACAGCCTCGCGAGCATTGGCGGCGCGCAGCCTTGCTTCGGCTGCAGCGATATTGCCCTGATTACGATTCAAGAAGGGAAGCGGGATCGAGACACCGAGAAGAAAGGCACTGTCATTGCTTTCCTCGAAGCGTCGAACACCGGCGGAAACGACGGGATCGGGAATGCGCAGGCTGCGCTCACGATCGATCTCGGCGGCGGCGGCGGTGCTTTCCGCACGCGCCACTCGCAATTGCAGACCGCTTGCTGTCGCCATTACAGCACCGGGCGGTTCGATCCCGGGGAACCTGCTCGGAACAAGCGGCGGCGCCCCCTGATCGCCCCATAGCGAGGCGAGGGCCGTTCGGGCTGCAAGACTTGTCGCTTCGGCGGCCTGAAGTTCGGCTTGCGCTTCCGCCAAGGCCGCTTCGGCCCGAAGAGCACGGAGCGGGGGCTCGCGCCCGACTTCTACGAGGAGACCGGCAATGCGGGCGAGCTCTTCGTTTCGCTCAACCACATCGAGGGCCAGTTCGACGCGCGAGGCTGCTGCAGCCGCTGCTACGTAGCGTTCACGGACAAGAAATCCGAGTTCGGCCCCCGCAAGGTCAGCCCGCAGATCCGCCAGCTGTGCCTGCGCCCGGGCAGCCTCGACGCGTGTGCCGCGTTTACCTCCAAGTTCGAGCCGCTGTCCGACAGCAAGCGTATATTCGGTGGCGCTTAGCCCGGAGAAGGCCCCACTCCCGGCGATGTTCTCGACCTCGAGCGATATTTCAGGGTTGGGCCGCAACCGCGCCTGTCCGACAAGAGCCTGCGCCGCCTCGGCTTCCGCTCGAGGGCCGACGATGCGCGGGTTTAACTCGGTGTTAGCGGGTTCGGCAACCACGCCTGTCCGGCCCAACGCCTCGTCGAGCGTCAGAAGCTCCCGCTCCTGCGCTGCCACAGGCGTGACAATTGCGGCGAGGGTTAGCCCTGCTATCAGGGCCCCTCGCCATTTGATGGCTGGCATTTTTCAAAACTCTCTCTGCTGACAAATCGAAATGCGCTGCGTCAAGCAGCGCAGTGACGGTCGTCAGGCGCGAGGAGGGCGTTTGGGTAAATTGCTCGCATCGCCGAATAATTCTTCGGCCATATGCGATCCAATCGCGATGCTAGGCCGGTCGGGCATGTCGTTTAATAGCTTCGATTTCAGTGCCGCGGCGACGTGATGGCAATGCCCGTGGGCGCATTCCTGCTGCTCCGGGCCATCGTTTTGCGGGCTCTCGTCCGCGTCAATGTCGAGCATCTGGACCGAATAGGCTATCTCTGACAGCTCGTCCGCACATTGCGCGGCTTCGACCGCCGGAGACGCCATCAGCGCTGCGACCGCCAAAAGTGCGGCTACAATCCTGACGGGAATCAAGGCGTTCAGATCGAACATCGGGTGGCCCCTAACAAGATGAAACGAAAGTTGAAACAAAAATCTTTTCGGTTGCTGTAATGTGATATTGTCACGGAGCGTCCCGGCATTGAATATTGCTCGAGTAGTTTACTTTTCGACCGAATTCCATGGAATAGATACAGCCTTATTATAAGGCGAGAGCTAATTACTATTCAAGTCACCCAAGTTCCGTCATAATCAGCCATCCAATCCTAGATCACGACATCAGAACCTGGATTATCACGATGATAACGCCTCCAGCGACTGGAGGTGCAAGCGCTTTTTCACTGCCAGGGTGCGGTGCCCATAGTACCGTAAAGGCCCTCGCATCAGCGACTGGCAGAAATGCCAGCTGGGTTTCGAGAAAGCGCTTCGATAATTTTGCAGTCCGACACCTCGCCGCCAGTGCAGGCAACCACCACACGTTGCAACTCGGAACGAAGCGCTTGTAGCTGACTTATGCGTTCTTCCACGGCCCGAAGGTGCCGAGAAGCGATGTCGCCTGCCTTGCTGCAGCTCTCGTTGGGCGTTGCCTTTAGCCCCAGAAGAGAGCGCGTTTCGTCGATCGAGAACCCCAATTTGCGGGCACGCCGAATGAAGGAAAGCCGCTTCACCTCGCTCTCCGTATAGGTACGCTGGCCCGCTGCTGTACGCGCAGCTTCGGGCATAAGTCCGATCTCTTCGTAGAACCTGATCGTATTGACCTTCGTGCCCGTGGCTTTCGCAATACCTCCGATCAGCATGAAATCACTCCTTCAGTTCTAAAATCGCGAATCATTCGCAATTTTGACTTGCCTCTACAGTTACTAGAGGTGCTACCTATAGTGGTATGTTGGAAAACGAAACATCGGACTGCGGTTGCACAGGTGATACGCAACGAGCGAGTACAGACCCGGCCTATCGCCGCGCCCTTTGGATAGTCGTCATACTCAATCTGGGGTTCGGTGTTGTCGAGGCCTTCGGCGGGTTTCTGGCGGACAGCCAGGCGCTCAAGGCCGACGCTCTCGACTTCATTGGCGATGGATCGATCACGCTGATCGGCATCCTCGCGCTTGCATGGACCGCCCGCACACGCGCACGGGTCGCGCTGACACAGGGCCTGTTTCTCGGCGTGCTGGGTCTTGGAGTGATCGGTCTCGCAGTCTGGCGCTCGCTTAACGCGGTCGCGCCGGAAGCCGGCTTGATGGGCGGGATCGCCGTCGCAGCCTTGATAGCCAACATCGCGGCGGCGCTTGTGCTCATGCGGTTTCGCGAAGGCGACGCACATGTATCCGCGATCTGGCTGTTCAGCCGCAATGACGCGATCGCCAATGTCGGAGTGATCATCGCTGCTGCCCTGGTCGCCTGGACCGGGCAAGCTTGGCCCGATCTGCTGGTCGCAGCGGTGATCGCCCTGATCTTCCTGCATTCGGCTTACCTCATTGTAAAACGCGCGACCGAAGAACTTCGCGCGCAACATGCTCCGGCTTTCGGAAAGGCCGCCTCCAAATGACGCTACGTGCTTTTGCGGTCCAATTGATCGCTTTCTTGTCGATCGCAGTCGCAATGCCCGCTTCTGCAGGCACGCATGACGCGGTTCAGACGACCTGGCGCCTGCTCGATTACATCGCCGTGGATTACACCGAAGCCGTTAGCGGCGGTGAAGTCACGAACGAGCTGGAGTATGCCGAAATGCAGGAATTTTCTGCTTCGGTAGTCGAACGCATGGCGGCGCTACCCGCAAATGCGCAACGTGCACAGCTGGTTGCGGATGCAGAGGCGCTCGGCGAGGCAATCTCGGCGAAAGTGGAGCCTGCTGTCGTCGCGCGAGACGCGCGCAGGTTGGCAAGCGAGCTGATCGCGGCCTTTCCCGTTCCGCTGGCCCCGGACGCGGTACCCGACATTGCGCGAGGCGCCGCGCTGTACGCCCAGAGCTGCGCAAGCTGTCATGGGGTAAGCGGAGACGGCGCCGGCCCCGCCGCAGAGGGACTCGATCCCCCACCAATCGCTTTTGACGATGTCGCCCGAGCCCGCGAGCGAAGCGTTTTCGCGCTCTATCAGGTCATTGGACAGGGTCTTGAGGGAACGGCTATGCCGGGCTTCTCCGATCTCCCGGCGCAAGATCGCTGGAGCCTGGCCTATTATTCAGGATCGATCGCATTTCAGGATGTGGAGCGCGGCAGACGGATCTGGAACGACGATCCGGAAATCCGGGCGCGTATTCCTGACCTCGCAGCTCTATCCGGCCTTACGCCGGCAGCCCTTGGGGAGGCGATCGGAACCGAGCGTGCCGATGCCGTTATGGCCTATTTGCGGGCTCATCCCGAAGCCGTGGCGAGCGATACAACCAGCTTACTCGCTTTGGCACGCGAACGCTTGCAGCAAAGTCTTGCCGCCTACGAAGCGGGTAATAAGGCCGAAGCGCGCGAACTCGCACTCTCGGCCTATCTCGATGGCTTCGAACCATTGGAAGCCGTTTTAAGCACGCGCGATGCGGACCTGCTCGCATCTGTCGAAACCGGCATGGCCGAGCTTCGAGCGGCAATCAGCCGCGGCGACCCGGTGGCCGCCGTCGCCCAGAGGGTGAATGCGCTCGACGTTCTTTTCTACCGCGTCGAGACGGTCCTCGCCCCGGACAATGCCAGCGCGGCGTCGGCATTCGCGGGAGCCTTTGCGATCTTGTTGCGCGAAGGGCTCGAGGCGTTGCTGATCGTGATCGCGATGATCGCGTTCCTGCGCAAGGCCAAGAGGACGGAAGTCTTGCCCTTCGTCCATGGCGGATGGCTGTCGGCCCTTGTCGCCGGTGGCCTGACTTGGGTGGCAGCGACTTACCTGATCGGCATAAGTGGAGCAGGCCGTGAACTCGTGGAGGGGTTCGGATCGCTTTTTGCCGCTCTCGTCCTGCTGTCGGTCGGTATATGGATGCACGGCAAGTCGCAGGCCGGCGAATGGCAACGCTATATCCAGAAAACCATGCAGCACGCTCTCTCGCGCAGGTCCGCATGGTTTCTGTTCGGGCTGGCGTTTCTGGTGGTTTATCGGGAGGTCTTCGAGACGATTCTCTTCTTCGCGGCGCTCTGGACTCAGGGGCATGCCGACGCAATTCTCGGCGGCGCCGCCTCCGCAGTCGTGTTGCTCGGACTGATCGCCTGGGCGATGCTGCGCTACAGCCGCCGACTGCCGATCGGAACCTTCTTCGCGTACAGCTCGATCCTGATCGGCATTCTTGCCGTCGTTCTGGCCGGGAAGGGCATTTCGGGCCTCCAGGAAGCCGGTCTGCTGGGCATCACCCCGCTTCCGGACCTGCCCCGCGTTCCGATTCTGGGCATTGCACCAGCACTCGAGCCGGTGGCAGCGCAAATCCTCACACTCGCCCTGATCACGCTGGGTTATTGGCGCAACAGAACGAAAGGCCTGCAAGTGCGGACGCTGCAAGCCGAATCCGGTTAGAGGCGCTCCGGTCGCAGGAAAGCGATATGATCGACAGACGTTCCATTCTTGGCGGTGCGATGCTTGGCGCAGGTGCATTGGGGATAGCCGCATATGCCGGGCGCGACCTGTTGATAGGCAAGAAAGCAACGCTTGCTTCGGGAACGGCACGCTCGCAACTTCTCATTCCTCCTCTTTATTCAGGCGAACGAGAAGGCGGCGAGAGGGTTTTCGATCTCAATCTGCGCCACGGCGTCTCGCAATTTTTTGACGGGATCGAAACGCCAACCATCGGCATCAACCAGCCCTATCTCGGCCCCACGCTTGAACTGAACGCGGGCGATACGGTGCGTATGAATATCACGAGCGATCTATCCGAAACGGCGACCGTCCATTGGCACGGTTTTCATCTGCCTGCGCGCGCCGATGGCGGACCGCATCAACCGATCGAGCCAGGAGGCAGCTGGACCGCGCGTTTCGATGTCCGCCAGCGCGCATCGATGTTCTGGTATCATTCGCATGCGCACCGTCGTTCGGGGCCACAGGTCTATCAGGGTCTGGCCGGAATGATTTATGTCCGGGACAGCGAGAGCGAGGCGTTCGACCTTCCCAACGATTATGGCATCGATGATATACCGCTGGTCGTTCAAGACCGCGCGTTCGCGAGCGATGGAAGCTTCATTTACTCCACGCGAATGCATAATATCATGATGGGAATGATGGGTGACACGATGCTGGTCAACGGCGTCGTCGAGCCCGTCTTCGAGGCAAAGTCCGATCGTTTGAGGCTGCGACTAGTCAATGGCTCGAACGCACGCTTTTACCGTTTCGGGTTCGACGATGGCCGCAGCTTCCATCAGATCGGAACCGACGGCGGTTTGCTCACTGCGCCGCTGCCAACCGACAATGTTGTTCTCGCTCCCGGCGAACGCGCGCAGGTAATCGTCGATGTCAGCGATGGAAGGCCGGTTTCGCTGCTTGCGGACGGGCTCGAAATCATGGGTATGGGAAATATGGGCCGGGGAATGAGAGGGTCCGGACCCGTGGGCGATTCCGACCGGCCGACGGACAATTGGATGATGGGCGACCGAGGCGGCCGTGGCGGTATGATGGGCGAAGAGGAGCGTCGCGATGGGATGATGGGCGGCATGATGGATGAAAGGCGTCGCTTTATCGTGCTGGATATCCAGCCGGCCGCGAGCCGCAGGCGGGCGATCGCTATGCCTCGCCAGCTCGCTACTTTGCCTCAGGTCGATCCGGGCAATGCCGTTCGCACGCGCCGTTTTGTTCTCGATATGGGCATGGGAATGCGCATGATGCGTGGAGGTGGTTTCACCATCAACGGCAAATCGATGGATATGCAGCGTATCGACGAGACAGTACGGGTCAATACCACCGAAATCTGGCAGGTCGAGAATGCCTCGATGATGGCGCATCCGTTCCACATCCACGATGTGCAGTTCCGTATCCTCGACCGGAACGGCAGGGCCCCTGATGCGACGGAACAGGGGCTAAAGGACACGGTTGTCGTCTATCCGGGCGAAGCCGTGCGGCTCCTTTTGCGGTTCGAGGACTATACCGACCCGGATTTGCCTTACATGTATCACTGCCACATCCTCGAGCACGAAGACGCCGGCATGATGGGGCAATTCACCGTCACAGCCTGAATCAGTAACCGGGCAGAAGACCTGCCACCGACGGCCTCCAGGCCCTCACCAATGCGAGAACCATTTCATGAAAGCATCCGATCTTCTTGTCGCCGCGTTGGAAGCCGAAGGCGTCGAGTATATCTTCGCGGTTCCGGGCGAAGAAAACCTCGATCTTCTGGAGTCACTGCGGACCTCGTCGATCCGTCTGATCGTTACCCGGCACGAGCAAGGGGCAGGGTTCATGGCGGCAACCTATGGACGTCTTACCGGTAACGCCGGTGTATGCCTTGCCACGCTGGGGCCAGGGGCGACAAACCTCACGACGCCCGCGGCTTATGCCGCTCTGGGCGCTTTCCCGCTTGTCATGATAACCGGCCAGAAACCCATCAAGGTCTCGAAGCAAGCACAGTTCCAGATCGTCGATGTCGTCTCGCTTTTTACCCCCTTGTGCAAGATGGCGAAGCAGATCGTAAATGGAGAGCGGATTCCCTCGCTCGTACGAGAGGGTTTCAGGAGGGCCCAGGAAGAGCGGCCCGGAGCAGTTCTGCTGGAGCTGCCTGAAGATATTGCCGAGGAGGAAACCTCCGAACCGGTCGTGGCGCCCCACCCTCGCCAATATGCGGTCGCCGGAGATGCCGCGCTAGACGAAGCCGCCGAGCGTATTCTGGCCGCCGATCGCCCGCTGCTACTGGTTGGTGCCGGGGCCAACCGACGTAGCGCCTGTAAGGCTCTCCGAAAGTTCGTCGACGACACCCAATTTCCGTTTTTCAATACGCAAATGGGCAAGGGAGTGCTTGATGAGGCAAGCCCCCTGTATCTTGGAACGGCGGCTCTATCATCGGATGACTATGTTCATTGCGCCATCGATCGTGCCGATCTGATCGTCAATATCGGCCATGACGTGGTCGAGAAACCGCCCTTTTTCATGGAGCCTGACGGACGCACCGTTATCCATATAAATTACAAGGCCGCAGAGGTCGACCAGGTCTATTTCCCGCAGCTGGAAGTCATTGGCGATATTGCCGGATCTGTCGAGCGACTGGGAAACCGGCTGCGCGGCAAACACCCTAGTGACCCGTCCGCCTATGCTAATGTCCATGAGGACATCGCGGCGCACATCCGCCAAGGCAGCGACGATGGCCGCTTTCCGATGGTGCCCCAGCGCATCGTTGCAGATGTACGGGCGGTCATGGGCCGCGACGACATCGTCGCACTCGACAACGGCATCTACAAGATCTGGTTCGCCCGCAACTATATCGCGCATGAGCCGAACACGATTCTGCTCGACAACGCGCTGGCGACGATGGGAGCGGGTCTCCCCTCGGCGATGATGGCAGCGATGCTGTCGCCCGAGCGCCGCGTGCTCGCCGTATGCGGCGATGGCGGGTTCATGATGAATTCGCAGGAGGTGGAAACCGCGGTCAGGCTCGGCCTCAACCTCGTCGTACTCATCCTCAATGATTCCGCTTACGGTATGATCCGGTGGAAGCAGGAAGAACTTGGCTTTCCCGATTACGGTCTGAGCTTCGCCAACCCCGACTTCGTTACCTATGCGAAGAGTTATGGTGCGACGGGCCACCGGATCGAAAGCAGCGAAGCACTGGTACCGACCTTGAATGAAGCGTTTGAAAGCGGCGGCGTTCACCTCGTCGACTTGCCGGTGGATTACTCCGAGAACCGCAAAGTTCTGATCGATGAACTCAAGGCGATGGAGTGTCCCCAATGACGTGGCAGGTCCTCAATCCCTACGACCAGGAATGCATTGGCAGCGTTGAGCTGGTCGACTGGCCGCAAGTCGATCGTTGGCTCGACGAGGCGCGCGCGCTGCACGAAGACCGACAAGCGCGGCTCCCCGCGCATGAACGCATCGCCATCCTGCAGCGCGCCAGCGGGCTGATGCGCGAGCGCGCGGAGACACTGGCAATGCAGATTGCGCTCGAGGGCGGTAAACCCATCGTCGACGCGCGCGTGGAGACCAGTCGCGCCATTCAGAGCGTCGAATTGTGCATACACGAATTGTTTGCCAGCGGCGGGCGTGAAATCCCGATGGACCTGACGCAGGCGGGGGCAGGACGCAAAGCTTATACTTTCCGTGAGCCGATCGGGCCGGTCGTGGCGATCTCCGCTTTCAATCACCCTCTGAACCTGATCGCCCATCAGGTGGGACCGGCGGTTGCAAGCGGATGCCCTGTATTGGTGAAACCGGCCAAGGACACGCCGCTTTCCTGCAAGAGCTTCGTCGAAATCCTTTATGAAGCCGGACTCGATGAAAGTTGGTGCCGTTTCGTGCCGTGCTCGGACGGGGTCGCCGAAAAAATGGTCACCGATCCGCGAACTGCATTCTTCTCCTTCATCGGTTCGGCCAGAGTTGGCTGGATGCTCCGCTCCAAACTGGCCCATGGCACGCGCTTGGCGCTTGAACATGGGGGCGCGGCCCCGGTCATCGTCGATGACAGCGTTGCGCACGCCAAGGTAATTCCTCCTCTCCTGAAAGGCGGCTTTTATCATTCTGGTCAGGTCTGCGTCTCGGTGCAGCGGGTGTTCGTTCCGCGCGCCGAATTGCCGGACTTCGCTGCCGAGCTCGCTGCGGGAGCAGAGGCACTGACTGTGGGCGATCCGACCAAAGCGGAAACCCAATGCGGTCCGCTCATTCGTCCTGCCGAAGTCGACCGCGTCGCATCCTGGGTCGATGCAGCCGTTCAGGGCGGCGCCAGGCTCGCCGCAGGGGGTAAGCGCATGGGTTCCACCCTTTACCAGCCCACGGTCCTTGTCGATCCGCCGTGCGACGCCGATGTATCGCAGAAGGAAGTGTTCGGCCCTGTGGTCTGCATTTACGGATACGACGACGTCGAAGCTGCGATCGGCCAAGCGAACGCGCTTCCCTACGCCTTTCAGGCGGCTGTGTTTACCGACCGAATGTCCTGGGCCGATTACTGCGTCGAAACGCTGGCCGCGTCAGCCGTAATGGTCAACGATCATACCGCATTTCGCGTCGACTGGATGCCGTTCGCAGGACGTCGGCAGTCGGGCCTCGGAACAGGCGGTATAGGTTACACGATGGCCGATATGAGCGAAGAAAAGATGGTGGTCGTGAATGCACCATCCAGCGTCCGATGACCTTGAGCGCGGCGAAACGGCTTGCGCCCCTCTTGATACTGGCCGCCTTCGGCCTCGATCAATTGTCGAAAACCTGGGCGCATTCTTTCGTTGGTCCGGGTAACGTGATCGCAGTATTCCCGGGCTTCAATCTAGTCGCCATCACCAATAGCGGCGTGGCTTTCGGACTGGCTGGTGAAGCAGCACCGGCGATACTTATCGCGATCGGCGTTCTGCTTTCGGGCATGCTCGGGATTTGGCTAATCCGAACCCGATCCCCCATCCATGCGCTCGGCTTGAGCCTGGCGATTGGCGCTCGTCTGGCCCGGGCACGGTGTGTTCGAAGGCGCGGATCGGTATGTCCCGCGCAAGGGCACGCCGCAATAGCTCGGTGCCGGTCTTCCCGCCTGCACCGAAGACAGCGATGGGCCTCGTATCGGTCATCTGCTTGTTCCTGTTAAGACAGGTGTGGGCGACGAACGGAGGAGCTGCGGGCGCACGGGGTAGCCAACGGCCCGCCCATGCGCCCTGCCAGTATCAGGCTCCGCCTGCCGGACAGGTGGTATATCCCCAGAACCCGAACTCGTCCTTCATCCGGGGTCCGACGACGATCATCTCCTGCATTTGCAGACCCGCATCGCCTTCATCATCCAGCATGCGGGTCCTGATCCGAAGCTCGCCATTCGAATAGCTGCCGGTGCCATCGGCGGTGACGGGGATCAATTTGCCATTGATCTTGATCGCACCGCCCCCGTCGCCGTCATATACAAACGAGGGAAAGGCTACTTCGGTCAGACGAAACTGGCAGGCCTGTCCTGCGCCCAGAGCAGCAAGGTCCGCGTCATTCATAGTCCCGGGAAGCATGAGGCCCGGGTCAACATTTGCCAGTGCACTGGCCGCGTCCTCGATCGGCGCGGCAGTGGCAGGCGGGTCGAGCTGGGCTTCGCGGTCGTTGCCCGGAGCGGTGTTCGAATTGCAGGCGGCGAGCGGCAGCGCGATGAGCGCCGTTAAAGCTATCTTGTTCATGGCTGCATCTCCTCGGGCAGGCGTTCTTCGGTCCGAGGACCGTTCTGCTCGATATCGTCTATGAGATATTTCATCTCGGCGATCTCGCGGCGCTGGGCGACGATGATTGCCTTGGCGAGTTCGCGAACGCGCGGATCCTTGAGGCTGGCCCGTTCGCTGGTCATGATCGCGATCGAGTGGTGCGGGATCATCGCTGCCATATATTCGGTGTCGTCGACGGTGGTCTGGCTGCGTACCAGCCAAAGTGCGAGCGCGAACACAAAGGCGCCGACGCCCAGAATGATAAAATTCTTGGTCCGGTCCTTGTACATGCCCCACATGAAGAGGAGCATGACGACCATCATCATCGCGCCCATGACAAACATCATCCAGAAGCGCGTTTCACTCCAGAAGACATCGTCAATGGTGAAGGTGTTGGCATACATCAGGAAGAACATGATGACGGTCGAAGTCGATACCATGGCCATGAACCGCCAGTAGTTGCCGCCCCCTCCCTTGTCCGAGTGGGTCGTCTTTTCGGTCATGCTTCTTCTCCTTTGTGCATCATGGTCCAGAATAGCTGCGCCGAGCAGCTGATGAGAGCGAAGCCGGTGAGGGCCTCGACGCCGGCGAGAACCCGCAGGTGCTCGGTTGGGAAAATGTCCGCCAAACCAAGCGTCGTCACGTTGATCAGAGAAAAATAGAAATAGTCCATCGCGGTCATCGCGCCGGCCTGCCGGAAGCCGCCCAGACCCAGCTCCTCGCCGATCCAGAAGCCGGCGGCGAAGAACGCCGCTACGGTCAGATGCGAGAAAAGAACGAGCAGCGCGATGCCCAGCTTGTGCAGAAGGCTGCAGTTTTGCTCGAGCAGCGTATGGCCCGCATTCAGTATGACGAGGTGCGAGCCCACCGATATCAGGAACAGCGAGGTCGCCAGGATTAAACCGAGGATCATGTAAAGACCTTGAGACCCATCCAGAGCCCCATCCCCATCATGAACAGGTTCTCTGTCAGCGAGACGAAACCGAGCGGGACGTTGCTGCTACCTCCGACGCAAGCGCATTTGAGCTCACGCTTGTCGATGTAGACAGCCTTGAAGACGCTGACAGCGCCGACGGTGCCGATGAATAATGCCAGCGGGGCAGAAAGCCAGGTCAGTGCGCCCGCGGTCATGAGAATGCCGGCAGCGGCTTCGCCGAACGGATAGACGAAGCCATAGGGCACCCAGCGCCGTGCGAGTAGATCGTAGTTGAGGAACATGGTCGAGAAACTGCGCACGTCCTGAAGCTTCTGGACGGCGAGCAAGGTCATCGAGAGGCTGACGAACCACTCCGCGGCCCGAACGGTGAAGAGGTCGTCAAAAAACGCCCAGCTCAGCCCGAGCGCGAGCAGCAGCGCGACCGCGAAAATCGCAATGACAGGCTGATAGCTGGTTTCGCCTTCCTCGGGCTGCGAGCGGCTTTTGCCGAAGAACTCGCGGACATCGTCATAGCCGCCAATGCGCTTGCCTTCCATAAAGGTCTGCGGCGTGGTCTCGACGTCGTGCTTGTCCTTGAACGCGTCGGTTTCCTCCCTGCTGGTCAGGTGATGATCGTCGACCTCGAAGCCTTGCCGCTTGAGAAGATCGACCGTTTTGATGCCATAGGGACAGACATGATCCTCCATCACCATCCGGTAAACACTCGCAGTTTTCATGCCTTTACAGCCCCTTGTTCACACGCACAGCCTGGGGCTGCTTGTTCAATTCCAATGTTCGTTTCGCGTTTTCGTTTCATCGTTCTTCGAAAGAGAAACGATGTTTGTCGCAATCGCCGACATTCCTCCCGCGAATCTCTTTCTGCCGGTCGATCGCGCGGCCTGGTACGGACAAGATGGACAAACTTCCGGTATTCCGATTGCAGCCGAAGGAATAAAGACGGGCGGGGCGGCGCGAAATTACGGCGCCGCCTCAAAAATATTTATCTGAGCTGCCAAACAGCCAATGTTGCGCTCAAGGACGGTCGTGATCGCCGCTTCCGCTCTCGACCTTGTTTTCAATAGAATCTGTGTTCGTCTCCCTGCGCTGGCCGGACAGAAATATCCATTCCGCCACGAACACGGCCGCGATTCCGATCACCGCATAGGAAACCACGGCCGGATCGCTCTTGAGTTTGGCGGCCGTAAATGCGGCGAGCACAACGGCGTCGGCCGCCAGCGCGGTGAGCAGGACGGAAGCGCGGGCGCCGATCTCTTTGCGAAGACTGCGAAACACGCCCCAATGGACGAGCATGTCCATGACAAGGTAGAAGAAGGCGCCGAGCGAGGCGATGCGGGAAAGGTCGAACAGGACCGCCAGTGTGCCGGCTATGACGACCGTATAGACCAGCATGTGGCTACGGATGCCGCCCTTCATTCCGAAATGGCTGTGGGGGATCATCTTCATCTCGGTCAGCATTGTCAGCATCCGCGAGACGGCGAACACGCTCGCAATGACCCCCGACGTAGTCGCCGAGATGGCAATCGCTACGGTGAAATAGAACCCGAGATCTCCCAATGCGGGGCGCGCTGCCGCGGCCAGGGAATAGTCACGCGCCTGAACGATCTCGCCGATGCTGAGACTGGAGCCAACGGCCAAGGCGACGAGCAGATAAACCACGATGCACACGGCAATCGAGATCATGATTGTGCGACCGACATTCTTGTGCGGATCGACGATTTCTCCGCCACTGTTGGTGATGGTTGTAAACCCCTTGAATGCAAGGATCGAGAAGGCCACCGAAGCGAGCAATGCTTCGCCGTTCGACAAGGAAGCAGGCTCGGTAAAGGCGCCTGCGAACAGTCCGCTGGCCCAGATCGCCGCAACTGCGAACACCGCTATCCCGCCAACCTTTATCGCCGACATAACGAGCGAAAACCCGCTTACCGATCTATTGCCCGCGGCGTTGACCAGATAGGCGAAAACGATGAGTCCCAGCGCCAAGCCCGATATCAGCAATGCGTTTTCTTCGAGCCCAAACGGACGCAGCGCATAGGTCGCGAAGGTTCGCGCCACCAGGCTCTCATTGATAACCATCGACATGGCCATCAGCACTGATGCGGAGGCCGCGACGACACCCGGACCATAGGCCTTTTGCAGGATCATCGCGATGCCACCCGACGATGGCCAGGCATTCGACATCTTGATGTAGCTGTATGATGCGAGCGCGGTGATGAGCGCGCCTGCGACGAAGGAGAGGGGGAAGAGAGGGCCGGCAAGCTCCGCGATCTGACCGGTGAGCGCAAAAATGCCCGCACCGATCATGACGCCAGTCCCCATGGCAACGCCGCCAAGCAGGGTGATGCTGCTCTTGTTCAGATTATCTTCGTGCGCCGAATGGTTATCCATGCGGTTTACCTTTCTATGGCTTGCGTCGCGCTGCCATCTTCCACAGGCGACCGGCCCTGCCGCAATGCGGAGGCATTGAGGCATGGATCAGGGATGGCGATTTGTTCGATTGTCGAATGTTCACAGCTTCGCACTACGAAGTCTGAGCGAGTTCAGGACTACCGATATGGAGGACGCACTCATCGCAAAGGCTGCGAACATTGGGCCAATCAGGATGCCGAAGAAAGGATAAAGAACACCGGCCGCGACGGGCACGCCCGAGGCGTTGTAAATCAGCGCAAAAAACAGATTTTGCCGAATATTGCGCATCGTAGCCCGGGCAAGCTTGCGGGCCCGGACGATCCCGTCGAGATTGCCTCTAACGAGCGTAATCCCCGCACTTTCGATCGCGACATCCGCGCCGGTTCCCATCGCAATGCCGACATCTGCCTGGGCAAGCGCCGGAGCGTCGTTAACCCCGTCGCCGGCCATGGCCACCTTGGCACCGCCTTCCTGCAATTCACGGATGAGCCGCGCCTTGTCCGCGGGAAGAACGCCTGCGCGAATGTCGTCGATACCAAGGCGGGCGGCAACCGCCTGCGCCGTCCGCTCATTGTCGCCGGTCGCCATAATGATCGTAAGGCCGAGCTTGTGCAGGTCCTTGATCGCCGCAGGAGTGGTTTCCTTGACCGGGTCGGCAACGCTGATGAGGCCAGCAATCTTGCCTGCCACGATCACGAACATGACGGTTTCGCCTTCGTCGCGGCGCGCATTGGCCTTTTCGCTGAGCGTGGCACCTTCCAAACCGAGGTCTGACAGGAGCGCAAGGTTACCCAGCGCGACGCGTTTACCGGAAACCGTGCCCATGACGCCTTTACCGGTTACGGCCTCGAACTCGCTGGCGGCTTCCATCGCGACGCCGCGTTCTTCGGCGCCGCGCACGATCGCTTCTGCGAGCGGGTGCTCCGACCCGCGCTCGAGCGACGCCGCCAGGCTCAACACCTCGATTTCATCGTGGCCCTCTTCGGGCATAACCGCGACGAGCCTTGGGCGCCCCTCGGTCAGCGTACCCGTCTTGTCGACGATCAGCGTATCGATTTTCTCGAAGCGCTCGAGCGCTTCGGCGTTCTTGATCAGAACGCCCGCCTGCGCCCCTCTTCCTGTCGCGGTCATGATCGACATCGGCGTCGCCAGGCCGAGAGCGCAGGGGCAGGCGATGATCAGTACCGCAACTGCAGCAATGAGGGCATAGGCAAGCGCTGGTGCGGGGCCCCAGATCGCCCAGGCGATGAAGGCGAGCACGGCTATGCCGATAACCGCGGGGACGAACATGCCGGCCACCTTGTCGGCGTACTTCTGGATCGGCGCGCGCGAGCGCTGTGCGGCCGCAACCATTTCCACGATCTGCGCGAGCATGGTGTCTGATCCGACACGTTTCGCTTCGATCACCAGGCTGCCTGTTCCGTTGATCGTTGCCCCGGTCACGGCGTCGCCCTCGACCTTTTCGACCGGGACTGGTTCACCGGTGATCATGCTTTCGTCGATCGACGAGCGGCCTTTGAGCACTACACCGTCAACGGGCACCTTGTCGCCTGGGCGGACCCGCAATTGGTCGCCAACAGCCACGTGCTCAAGGGGGATTTCTTCTTCAGTGCCGTCTGCCCTGATGACGCGGGCGGTTTTGGCTGCAAGATCAAGGAGAGCGCGAATGGCCTTACCGGTGCCTTCACGCGCGCGCAGCTCCATGACTTGGCCGAGGAGCACAAGCGTAACGATAACGGCCGCGGCTTCGAAATAGACGCCGACATGTCCCTCTGGATCGCGAAAGCCATCCGGGAAGATGTCCGGTGCCAGGACGGCGACGACACTGAAAATCCATGCGGCGAGAACGCCCATGCCGATGAGCGAGAACATGTTGAGGTTCCAGGTGCGGAACGAATTCCAGCCCCGTTCGAGAAACGGCCATCCGCTCCACAACACGACCGGTGTACCGAGCACCAGTTCAATCCATAGGGTGGCCCGCTCGCCAAATATTTCGCGCACGCCCGGCCAGCCCACATAGGGGCCCATCGTGAGAACAAGCAGCGGCAAGGTGAGGATGGCGCCGACCCAGAAACGCCTTGTAAAGTCGACGAGCTCCGGGTTCGGTCCGTCATCGACCATGGCCGCGGATTCGAGTTCGAGACCCATGCCGCAGATCGGGCACGACCCCATCTTTGGCTGCCGGACCTGCGGGTGCATAGGGCAGGTATAAACCGGTCCGTCATAACCAGCGGGAACGAGATCGTAGCGGCCATCATCGCCAGCAACGGCTTCGCCGTGGCCGCTATGGCTGCAATTAGAATGGTCCATCATAGTCTCCCTGGATCTGGCCAAAGGTGTGCCAGTGTTCCGCCGACAAGGCCGAACCGAGCTGACAGGCGGCGTACCCCGCTGAAAGTGACAGCGTGAAACGGGGAACGAGATCAACCCGACTTGCCGATTTATGGCAGAGGATCATCTCATGCCTGCCGTGCATATTCTTTTCCGCGCTGCGAAAGGTGAGTGTGCGCTTCGCGCGCATCCAATTCCCGTGTACTGTTGCCGGCGCGGAGCAAGAAGCGCGCCACTCCATTGTCGAGAAAATAGATCGGTTCGAGGCTCTTTTGTGCGATCACGCGGCAAACAGTTCGGCCATCGAGATCGTGAAAGTAACAATGGATCAGGGCGCAGGCGTTACCGCCGAGTGCTGATCGTATCGCGTCCATCAGCACGCGCTCGAACCCGTCCTTATTGGGGTGCTTGAGAGTCTTCAGATCGGCCTCGATTCCTACGATGCCCCCGCTATCGTCGACGCCGATGAGCAGCGTGCCGCCATCATTGTTGAGAAATCCGGCAATCGTTTTGAACACGACCTGTTGAAGGCTTCGATTTGCGCGCTGTTCACGCGTACCCCAACGCAGCGACGATTTGAATTCCAGCTGTGCGCCCTCGCCTCGGGCGATGAGCAGCGGCAGCTCTTCGGCCAATTGATGCTCCAGAGAGCGGATTATCTGGCGATCTGCCATGAGCCGCAGATGATAAAGACCAAACGTCAGGCCGATTGCGCCGCCGATCACCGCGAAAGCCAGGCTCATGGGCAGCATTTCGATTTCAAATGCCGCGCTCAGTCGATCGACCGCCGAGCCCAACTGCTCAGCAAATGGCACGCTCGCCGCTGCTGCCCCTCCAGACCCATAAACGAGCGCGGTGAGCGGATGAAGGATTAAGATGCCCAGCACTGGCCCGATAACCGTATGCAGGAACAATTCCCTCTTTTTGCTGAAAGACGAACCGGAAAAGGGTAAGCTGTGCATTGTCATAGGCTTTGCGACCTGTGCGGAATTCGCGGCAGCGGATAAATCCACATTGCCGGTTCTTCACCCGATCCTTTTTCTGAAATAGCGGACGAGCGGGACCCCTAGGATCGCGATATACCAGCCATAGAGAAAGCTGCCGATAGCCCCGGCGAAGAAGCCAGGCCATGTCAACCAATCGAAGCCTGGCAGCAAAGGCGCCCATGCTTCATGCATATGGAAAGTATCGGGCGCGATCAGGCCAAAGGCCACGCAGAGCAGATAGGTAATCAGCAGTAAGACGCTGAAAGCCCAGCCCCAGGCAAGGATTGAACCTTTCGTCGTCGCATTGGTCATCTTTGCCTCCGTCGTATACTATAGGGGGGTATAGTGTATTGCGAACTGCTTTGCAACTGTGTCAAAAGCAGTCAGGAATGAACTCGGCGTCTGGAGAGAACGGCATGAGCGATGATCAAAACCCCAAGTTTCGTGATGTCTTGACCCGAATGCGCAAGATCGAGGGGCAGGCGCGAGGAATATCGAGAATGATGGAAGAAGAGCGCTATTGCGTCGATATCCTGCAGCAGATCCTCGCGCTCGAAGCCGCCGCGCGCGCCGCCAGGACCAAAGTACTCGACATCCATACCAAGCACTGCATCGAACAGGCGCTCTCATCGAACAACAAGGCCGATCAATCGGAGAAGATCGCCGAACTTCTCACTCTCATCGAGCGCATGGCCCGTTAGACCGTCTGGAGCCGATTGAATTGTCGGCTCCAGACGCCAAAGGCTGGTCAGTCGTGCTTGTGTTCGGTCTGCGGCTTTTCAGCCTCGGCGGCCTTTTTCTTGCCATGGCCGGACTGGCCATGGTCCATTTTCGAATGGTCCATCTTGGAATGGTCCATCATCTGGCATGACATTTTTCCGTCCTTGTCCTTCTTCATCATACCCTGCATTTTCTTGCCATCGTGCATCATCTCGCACATTTTGGGCTTTTCAGAAGGGGCCTCCTGAGCAAGGACCGGGCTTGCCGAGAAAGCAAGCGCGCCAGTGACGGTGAGGATCATTTTCATCATTATTCTCCAAAAGTTGGGGGCGTTTTCTTGCCCGTTCAGGGGTAACTTGCGAAAACCGTACGGCCGCCGGGCCCAAAGGCGATGACGTCATAGGGTTGCACACGGTTCTCGTATTCCATGCCAGGTGAGCCCAGCGGCATGCCGGGAACGGCAAGTCCGGAAACGCCTGCCGGGCGCTCGCGCAGCAATTTTGAGATTGCTTCTGCCGGGACGTGACCTTCGATGACATATCCCTCGATCACCATCGTATGGCACGACCACAGATCGGAAGGTACGCCCTTGTCGGCTTTCACCGAACCCATGTCAGTGGTGTCGACAGTCGCAACCTCGGCGTCCATGCCGTTCTCGAAATGGTTGGCCCATTTGAGGCAGCAGCCGCAGCCGGGATCGCGATACATCGTGTAGGTGGCCGCCTGGGCAACGTTCGAACAGGCGGCAATTACCAGGAGGGCTGTTGCGGCGAACGAGTTGCGAAAGCGCTTTCGCGCAAACGTGCGGGTCATGTATGGGGACCTTTCTTGTAGCCGTGCCAGAGCGATATCGCTCCGGTGGCGGTCGGGAAGACGTGAAGCCTTTCGGCGTCGGTGAAAATTTCGGCAAGCTGCCGCTCCAGGATACCGTCGGCATTGGGCTGCGTGTCTTCGACACCGTCGAGCTGCTGCACCGTGGCGCGGAAAAGCTTGCGCATAAGGGCGGAGTCCTGAGCCATATAGTCGGCAATCAGCACCATGCCTCCGGGCTGGAGCAGATCGTGCATCTGCTCCAGGATTGCCCGCTTTTCACCCAGCGGAACCTGATGAAAGACGAGGCTGCTGACGATCTTGTTTGGCTGCCATCGCGCGGTCAGGTCGAGGGTATCGAGAAAGCCATTGTGCCAACGGATCAGATCCGCCCCGGCGCCAAACTTGCGACGCGCGATGGCCAGTGCTGCCGGATCGGGCTCAACGCCGGCGAGACCCGCCTGCGGACAGCTGATCATGAGATCGCGAAGCAAGGTGCCGGTTCCGCACCCAACATCGATAAGATGATCGCCGGGCGCAAGATTGGCGGCGCGGACAACCGCGCGCCGCCATGTCCGCTCACGCGTAAACAAGGCGATGGTGAGGTCATAGACCGGGGTCAGCCAAGCTTTGCCAAGGGCTGGCGTGAAGGCTCGGTCGCCTTGAGGAGCGGCTACCCGTCCCACCTACATGATGCCCATATGATTGGGCCCGTGCACCATCTCCCCGCCGAAATAGCCTTGTACGATGAGCGCCGCAGCGATCAGCGCCAGAAGCAAGCGCAGCGCGCCTCTCCCCTTTCCGCGCGCAGCAACCCACCAGGCGAGGAGGCTCAATATGGCAATCGTCGTGCCGTTCCAGCGGTGAATGGCGAGATTTTCCGACCGGTCCAGCAGTCGCCATCCACCCGCAAACCATCCGAGCAAAGCCGCAACGACCGCCCCGATCGCGCCGCCGGCTACGAGAAACCGGATCGTCGTCTCAAGCCCCAAGGTCGGGCGCACCATCAAGGCGAGTTCGGCGAGTGCGGCGACGAGGAGAAGCGCAATCGGGAAATGCGCCGCGACCGGATGAAGGCGCGACAGAAGGTCCTCTGCCGAGGTCAGGCGGTTTTCCGTGATTTTCTGCTGCATCATGTCTTCAGGCGACATGGACTGCTGCGCGTTCGGCCTGTCCATCTCTTCCCCGGGCGGCGCAAGCTCGCCGGCATGGGCGTCGTCCGGCATGGCCATACCCTCCTCCATCGCCAGCATTTCAGCGTCGGACATATTGTCCTGATGCCCTTCATGCGCGTGCAAGGGTGCCGAAAGCAGAAAGGCTGCGAAGAGGGCGGCGAGGCCAAGGCGGGTGAATATGCTCATATGCCTTGATACGCGCGAGAATATCATACCCCTCAAATATTTTTTTGAGGGCTTCGGCGGGCTGTGGCGTAAAGGAGTTACAGTAGTTAGAGGTTGCCTATGTCAGATTATCCTTCCCTCGATGCTTCGCTCAAACAGCTGGCCGCGCATGATATTGTGCATGACCCGTCAGACTTCATGGATGGTGTCTGGCAGCGCGCCGGACAGCTTGGCGAGGTTGCCGATCGCCGCCGGCGTGCCGCGCTCTTTTGCAGCCTGTTCGTCATCGGCCTTGGAGCAGGCTTCGGCACGACCATCATGCCCTACAATCAGGGCTCAACTGCGAGTTCCGCCTATAATGATTTTGCGTCGAACGAGCACCTTTCTCCCGCCGCTCTCCTGCATGTCGGGAGCTAGACTTTGACGAACGGACGCCTCCTGCTTGCCGTTCTTCTTGCCGGGCTCGCGGGATGTTTGGGGGCGATCGCGGCTGATCGCTGGCTCAGCCACGAAGACAATGGCAGCCTGCACCAGTTCGTGCACGAGGAACTGGTTTTGACCGAAGACCAGAACGCGCGCCTCGAGACCCTGGAAGCCCGCTTCGCCGTCGAGCGTGCTGAACTTGAGTCATCGCTGCGCGCGGCAAATGCGAGGCTCGCTCAGGCGATGGCCGACGAGCACGAATATGGCCCCGAAGTGAGCGCGGCGATTGACGATGTGCATGGACGGATGGGCGAATTGCAGAAAGCCACGGTCCAACACGTCTTCGACATGCGCGAGATACTCGAGCCCGAGCAGCAGCGCCTGTTCGATCGGAAGGTCTCCGAGGCGCTCACCAGCAATTCGCGTAATTAGGCTTCCGTGACGCAGGCGCAAAGCCGGTCCGAGACCGCCCTGGTCGAAGATGCCCGCAGGGGCAGCAAGGCAGCATATGGGACGCTGGTCGAACCCCATATAGCGCGGCTTATTGCTTTGGCGACACGCATGCTTGCGTCTCCGCATCAGGCCGAAGACGCTGTTCAGGACGGGCTTGCTTCGGTCTGGGTCGCCCGGCACCGCCTCGACCCGGACCGTCCTGTTGGCCCTTTTTTGACGACAGTCGTGCTCAACAAATGCCGCGACAGGCTGCGCAAACGCAAAACGGCGCGCTTTTTCGGATTGGGCGCGGAATCTGAAACACTGGCGATTGTTGACGACAGCCCCGATCCGCAAGAGATCGCGATGCAGCGCCAGGAATTGCGAATGCTCCTGGAGCAAATCGAGCGTCTTCCGATCCGTCTTCGCGAAGCGCTCATATTGGTCAGTATCGACGGACGCAGCCAGGCGGAAGCCGCCGAACTTCTCGGCGTGTCGGAAAAGGCAATCGAGACCCGCATCTATCGTGCCCGGCAAAAATTGCGCGACCGCCTGGAAAATTTTTGAGGGGTAGAACCGGGCCCTTCGTAGTTGAGGGTGTATCGTTCATACAGGAGCTTTCGATGGTCGCGATCAATCGCCGTAATTTTCTGGGGTCTAGCGCAAGCGGGGTCGGAATGCTTGGCCTTGCCGGTGCAATGCCCGCGTGGGCACGCGGAGGTCTCGATGGCACGATCGCGCGCCGCGGGAGCGACGTTCTGTCCGGCGAACATCTTACAATGAGCGTCGCCGACACGACCTTCACCACTGGCTCGCGCCGCGGGCCGGGTGTTGCCGTGAATGGCACCATCCCAGGACCCTTGGTGCGCCTCAAGGAAGGCCAGAACCTGACGGTCGATCTCCTCAATCGGAGTTCGCATGGCACTTCCATTCACTGGCACGGATTGCTCGTACCCTTCCTTATGGACGGTGTACCCGGGGTGAGCATGGCGGCTGTTGAGCCGGGCGATACCTATCGTTACCAGTTTCCCATCCGCCAGTCGGGCACCTATTGGTGGCACGCGCATACGCTGCAGGAGCCGCTTGGCCATTACGGCCCCCTGATCGTCGACCCGATCGAGCCCGAACCATATGAATACGACCGCGACTATGTTGTCATGCTGTCCGACTGGTCGACCATGAGTCCCTATTCGATCATGAAGAAACTCAAGGTCGCCGAGGGCTACTTCAACTATGGCAAAACCACCTGGACCGACGACTACGACATGAGCGGCGAAGAGCGCCGAATGTGGGCGCGCATGCGGATGATGCCGACCGACATCTCCGACGTGAGCGGCGCGACCTACACCTTCCTCATCAATGGTCACGGGCCGGAAGACGATCTCGAATACCTTTTCCAGCCGGGAGAGAGGGTCCGCTTGCGCTTTATCAACGGCGCCGCGATGACCTATTTCAATATCCGCATCCCTGGCCTGCCGATGACCGTGGTTCAGGCCGATGGCCAAAACGTACAGCCGGTCGAGACCGACGAGTTCCAGATCGGTGTTGCTGAAACCTACGACGTGATCATCGAGCCGCGCGGCGAGGCTTATTCGCTCGTCGCCGAGGCCATTGATCGCTCGGGCATGGGCGTGGCGACCCTTGCCAGTCGCCCCGGCGCCCGGGCCAGCGTCCCGCCCCTGCGCAAACCGCCGCTTCTCACCATGACCGATATGGGCATGGCCGGGCACGGCGATAGCGCAGGCGCTGCTGGAGACGGGCATGCGGGTCACGGTGCCGCGGCGAGCATGGATCAAAGCGCGGGTGGCATGGCCGGAATGGATCATGGCTCCAGCGGTGGATCCGAGATGGCTGGGATGGCCGGCATGTCGGGTATGAACATGCGCGATACATCACTGCTTCCACCCAATGTGAAAGTTGGTCCAGGGATCGACTCGGTTGCCATGAATCCTATCGACCGGATGGGTTTTCCTGGCCTCGGGCTCGACGATGTGAGCCACCGCGTGCTCAACTACAACCAGCTTATCGCCGCCAAGCCCAATACCGACAACCGGCGTCCGAGCCGGCTCAAGACGATCCATCTAACCGGCAATATGGAGCGGTATATGTGGTCGTTCGACGGGAAGAAGTTCGACGAGATCACCGAGCCGATTCAATTTGCCTATAACGAGCGCGTGCGCGTCAAGCTCATCAACAACACCATGATGGCGCATCCGATCCATTTGCACGGACACTTCTTCGAACTCGTGAACGGGGCTCCGGCCGACCGTCAACCGCTCAAACATACGCTGACGGTCCAGCCCGGCGGCAGCGCGCAATTCGACCTGACCGCCAATGAACGGGGCGACTGGGCGTTCCACTGTCATCTCTTTTACCACATGCATAACGGAATGTTTCAGGTGGTGACGGTCCGACCGCTCGAGGGAGGAGAAGGCTGATGAAGCGCGCGACCATGATGATCGCCCTCCCCCTGCTGGCACTTCCGAGCGCAGTCTGGGCACAGCAGCATGATCACGGCACGCAGGCTGCCGAACCGCAGAGCCAGGCCGGGCAAGCTGCTCAAGACGACGAGGCTGCGAGCGAGGCGCACGATCACCATGCGCCGGATCAACCTCAGATGGATCACTCCCGGACGCAGCATCCTCAGGAGGAGGTTGAGAACCCGGAGGTTATGGATCATTCGAACATGGATCATGGGGCAGCCCAGCATGGCGCGATGCCCATGACCGGCAAGGAGGATGAGGGCGGCATGTCGCAAATGGATCATTCCGCGATGGGCCATGGAGCATCCGCCGACCATATGGCGATCCCGGAAGACCCTCCCCCGCCTGAAGCGCTACAGGGCCCCGCCTTTGCCGCCGATGCCTTTGTCGGCGCAGAGGAAATGGCTGCGTCTCGGGCGGCCGTCACCAAGGAAGTGAGCGGAACGCCGGTATTCTGGTTTCAGGGCGACCGGCTCGAATACCGCCTGCGCGAGGGCGACGACGGCTATTTGTGGGACGTCCAGGGTTATTATGGCGGTGACTACAACAAGTTCTGGTTCAAATCCGAAGGCGAAGGCAGCTTCGGCGAGACCATTGAAAGCGCCGAAGTGCAGGCGCTTTGGAGCCGTGCCATTGCGCCTTTCTTCGATTTTCAGGCGGGCGTGCGGCAGGATTTTACTGGGCCTGAACGCACCCATGCGGTTGTGGGCATCCAAGGGCTCGTTCCCTATGAGTTCGAGGTCGATGCAGCAGCATTTCTGTCGAACAAGGGCGATCTTACCGCACGAATTGAAGGTGAAATCGATCAGTTCATCACACAGCGTCTGATCGTGCAGCCGCGCGCCGAAATCGCGCTGTCAGCACAGGACATTCCCGAACTCGGGATCGGCTCGGGGATCGATACGATCGAGGTCGGCATTCGCCTGCGCTACGAATTCGCGCGCGAATTCGCGCCCTATATCGGCATCGACCAGGAATGGAAGATCGGCAACAGCCGCGATTTCGCAAGGGCCGCCGGCGAGGACCCCAGCGTAACGAACTACGTCGTCGGCGTGCGGTTCTGGTTTTAGGTCAAGGGAGAAGAAACTGACATGATGAACACTTTATTGCGAGTGCCGGTAGTTGCGCTAGCTATTGCTGCGGCGCCAGTGCCGGCTGCGGCGCAGGACATGGACCATTCCGGACATGGGACACATCATTCCGACAAGACAGGTTCGGCCAGCGAAGATGTGTCGGGCGCTGAAGATATTCTCGAGGCTTATCGCGCCGCATTGGTGTCGCGCGATGCCGCAGGCATGTCGGCCCTGTTCGCGGAAGCCTCCGCGATCTTCGAGAACGGCAAGTCCGAGGGGAGTTTCGCCAATTACATGGAGCACCATCTCGGACCCGAGCTCGATGCGATCACGAGCTTTACTTTCACCGACCCGACGCTGACGATGACCCGTAAGGGCCATATGGCCTATGGCTACGAAACCTACGGCTACCGGATCGAGCTCGAGGACGGGCGCGTGATCGAGCGTGACGGGGTCGCGACCTCGGTCCTTTCGCACGATGAATCGGGCTGGAAGATCGTGCAGTACCACTCCTCCTCGCGCGCGCCGCGGCGGCCCTGACCCGCTACGGAGCGGCGAGACAGTTGGCTTCGCGGTCCCTCAAACTGCGCTTGCATGTCTTTAGCAGCAAGCTCCACAAGTGGTTGGCGCTCCTGATCGGGGCGCAAGTTCTGCTGTGGATGGGCACCGGTGCCTTGATGTCCTTTCTCGATCTGGAGGAGGTACGCTCGGAGCATATCGTGTCCCGCGCTGCGCAAATATTGCCTGCCCGGGCCGAGTTACCCGAATGGCTGGAAAGGCAAGATGATGTGGTTTCGGTTGCCACACGTGCTCTCGACGGCAAGGTGGTTACCGAAGTGCGGCGAGCGGATGGCGGTGTCACGCTGCATGATCCGCATAGCGGACGCTTGTTGTCCCCCATTTCGGCCGCGACAGCGCGCGCGATCGCTCGCCGCGCCTGGATAGGCCCGGAGACTTCGGTCGCCGGCGCGCGGCTTGTCGAACGCGACGTCGGGACCGAATTCAGGGGCCCCTTCCCGGCCTGGCAGATCACCTATGACGAACGCGACGCGACGCGCGTCTATATCGACGCCTCGAGCGGAACGGTCCTGTCAGCGCGAAGCGATACCTGGCGGCTCTTCGATTTCATCTGGGGCCTTCACATCATGGACTGGACCCAGCGCGACCGCATCAACAGCTGGTGGCTTCTCCTGTTTGGTATCGCAGGTACGTTCATTGCCCTTTCGGGATTTGTTCTGCTGGCCAACAGGTTACCAAGGATCGGATGGCTTAGGGGGAAACGAAAGTCCGGTTCCTGACTCGCCGACACGGGTCGGATCATCCTGTTCAAGACGCCTCTCTCCTACGCGAGGTTCGCCCGGCCGGCACCATTGATGGATCTCTCGTGGCGATCGGATGCAGCATACCCCCCCAGGGAATAAGGGTGATTTATTCCCCAAAAGGTATATTGCCATTTTATACCCTTGGCGGTATAGTGGAGTGTGGAGGTATGCTATGCGCCAGATCGTCAGGCTTCCCAGTCAACTCGGAGCCGTGATCCAGACCCATCGCCTCGGCAAGGGCCTGACCCAAACCGAGCTCGCCAGACTCGCCGGGACGCAGCAGAAAACCATCTCGGCCATAGAGAACGGAAGCGAAGGAACAAAGCTGGACACGCTCATCAGTGTCATCGCAGTCCTCGGCCTCGATCTTCAGATCGTGCCGCGTCAGCAGGACGGCGCCTCGATTGAGGACGTCTTCTAAATGGCGCGCAAAAAGACCCATGCGCCCCTCGATGTACTTATCAACGGCAGGCAGGTCGGCCGCCTCGAAAAGGCGGCGAGCGGTGCAATCAGTTTCCGGTATTCCGAAGAGTGGCTGGCCTGGGAGCACCGCTTCGCAGCGTCGCTCTCGCTGCCTCTGACCCCGGCGGCCTATCGTGGCGCTCCGGTCATCGCCGTGTTCGACAATCTTCTCCCGGACAGGGATGCAGTACGCCGCCGCGTAGCCGAGCGCATGGGCGCTCAGGGCACCGACTTCTACAGCCTACTCGAAGCCATCGGACGCGACTGCGTCGGTGCCATGCAGTTCCTGCCCGAAGGCGCAGATCAGGCGCAGAGTACCGACATCGAAAGCGAACCGGTCAGCGACACCGAAGTCGAGGCCCTTCTCGCCGATCTCGCACGGGCTCCACTTGGCGTCGATCGGGAACAGGAATTCAGGATCTCGGTTGCCGGCGCGCAGGAGAAGACGGCCCTGCTTCGAATCGATGGGAAATGGCACCGACCGGCCGGTGTGACCCCGACAACTCACATCCTGAAGCCGCAACTTGGACAGATACCCAGCGCCGACGGGATGATCGACATGTCGAACAGCGTCGACAACGAGCACTATTGCATGACGCTGATGAAGGCGTTCGGCCTGTCGGTCGCAGCGACAGAGATCGCGACCGTCGGCCAGCGCCGAGTTCTCGTCGTCGAACGGTTCGACAGGCACTGGCGCAACGCCAAGCAAATCCTGCGTCTGCCGCAAGAGGACTGCTGCCAAGCACTCGGCTATCCGCCCACGCACAAATATCAGAGCGATGGCGGCCCGAACATGAAGGATATCTTCGGCCTGTTGCGCGGTGCTGACGATCCGCAAGCCGACGCAGCCGCCTTTTTCAAGAGCCAGATCCTCTTCTGGCTCATTGGTGCAACGGACGGGCACGCCAAGAATTTCAGTATCTTCCTGAAGCCCGGCGGACGCTACAGCCTGACCCCCTTCTACGATGTGCTCTCGGCCCAACCGGCCGTCGACTCCGACCAGATTGCGCAGAACAGGTTCCGGCTCGCGATGTCCGCAGGCACCAACCGTCACTACCGGCTGAACGAGGTGACCGGTCGGCATTTTGTCCAGTCGGGCAAGTCAGCGGGGCTTGGCAAAGGCCTCATGCGTGCAGCCATCAACGAACTGATGGACCGCGCACGTGATGCGCCGACGGTAGCGCGCGAAGCGATGCCGGTGGACTTCGCCGAACCTGTTCATGACTGCATAGCTGCGGCCCTGGCGACGCGTTTGCCCAGGCTTTCGAGCGCGCTTGAGGAGTTTTAGCTTTAGCATCCGCCAACGAAGTCATCGCCCGCCCTTTGCTGCAGCCCATCGCCACCTGATTTTTTCACGAAGAGCATCCCTTATGCGCGCCCGTCCCTCGCTCCTTTCGCTTTCGGCTGAACGTCACTCGATGACTTTTTGGTCGTCAGCCATACGCCCGCGGTTGCAATTGCTGTGCCCATGATGATCAGGGGTGTAAGCCTTTCACCGAAGAAGGCAGCGCCGATCGTTAGACCGAAAACGGGCACCAGGAAGCTGAATACATTAGCCTTCGAGAGTTCGATTTTGCCGAGCGTATATTGCCACAGCCAGAATGCGAGGGCTGTACCTGGGATCGCCAACCCAAGCAGGCTCGCGATGAAAACCGGCGACCAGTCGATTTGGCCCTGATCTTCGGTAAGCAAAGCCAGAAACGCGAGCGGGACAGCGCCGATGAGGAGTTGAAGGCCCATGGCGATCGCTGCGTCGGCGCGCCCCGAGAGCTTCTTGATGGCGATGTTGCCCACGGCAACGCCGAAGGCCGCAAGCAGCACATATGCAAAGCCGGTTGAGAGCGCCAGCGGACCTTGGAGAATTCGTGGGCCAGCAATAATGAGGATTCCCGCAAAGCCGAGCCATAACCCGATCCAGCCTTTGTAGGACAGGCGCTCGCGGAGAAACAGAAAGGCGAGACCTGCCGCGATGAGGGGTTGGCCGTTGGCGATGACGGTTGCAAGGCCGGGCGAAACGAACTCCGCAGCGTGGAACATCCCGTAGTAACCCAGCCCCGTCATGCCGAGACCGGCAAGGATGATCCATCCCCAGATGCTTCCATCGCGCGGAAAGGGCTTTCTGAGAATGATACCGACCGCCAGTAACGTGGTGCCTGCAAGAACCGCGCGCAGCACGGCGAAGGTGAGATGGGGCGCGCTGTCGAGACCGACCGTTATGAGCGGATAGCAGGACGCCCAAAGAAGCATCACTAAGATTGCGGAAAGACGCGCTGGCATAGTAGGTTAAGCGATAGCCTTCCATCCCGGCACCCGCAATGGCGGGCCGCGCAGGTCCAGCCTATGGATCGTCACGCCGAACAGCGAACTTGGATCAATGACCCAAAAGAGATCCCTTTGTATTACTTCGCAAGCGATCCAGATTACTCAGGGATCTCATTCTTTTCATCTGGCCACTTCGGGCTTTGTAAGCCTGGCGGTGCACAGACGTCCGTAATTGCGAGCGAGACCATGGTCGAGCTGAAATCATAATTACAGCGCACGGCAAGCTTGGTACTTGGCCCGTGTGTAACATGGGTGCATGAAGAAATCCTCGGGCATCCAACCAGCGAGGGTAGACTGAATGTGTTTTTCCGCCACAGCGAGTTTCGCCGCCGGCACCGTGCTGTTGGCAACCGGTGCCTTCACAATGCGAATGGCGCGCAATAGCGGCGAGAGACCCTACGCGCTGATTCCGGTTCTGTTTGGCGTCCAGCAATTGATCGAGGGCGCACTGTGGCTGACATTTCCTGACAAGGCGCCGGTACTGAAGACGGTTCTGACCTATCTCTATTCGGTCTTTTCACATGTTCTGTGGCCAATCTACGTCCCGGTGGCGGTCTATATGCTCGAGAAGGTAGCCTGGCGCCGAAAGGCCCTCGTGGCGACGGCGATAGGCGGAACCCTGGTTGGACTCTACCTGCTGTATTTCCTTATCCGCCTGCCAATCGTCGCGACAGCCGGCGACGGTCATATCGACTACGAATCCCCCCACTTCTACGTTGGCATCGTCATGACACTGTATGTCTTGGGTACCTGTGTCAGCCCGCTGCTATCCAGCCATCGCTGGGTAAACTGGTTCGGGGTCGGCGCAATCGTCTCCTTTCTTGCGGCAGGCGCGTTCTATCTCACCTGGTTCATATCGGTGTGGTGCTTCTTTGCCGCAGCGATGAGCGTGATCGTCCTGATGTTCTTTCTGCGTAGAGAGCCCGACGCTCCTCCTTTCCCCCGGATGGGTGAGCCGGTGCGCTAGTTTGTAGGGCGCCAGACAGGCTGCTTTGGTCTCACCGAAGGCGATTTGTGCCCTGAGTTTTCAGTCTGGTATGCCCGCGCCACAGCGCCAGCTCAGGCGGGTGGAAAGGAGGGGTACGCGGTGGGTGTCTCCTCAAGAATTACGTGTTCTGCCTGGTGTGCAGGTCCAGTGCATGGTTGCAAAACTTCTTGCTGCTCTCGGTGCAGTTTTGGCTCGAATTCGAGGCGGCCCCGGCTCACCCCCAAGGTCATTAGCCGATCGAAAGCTTTAGATCTGTCCCCCGTCAGCACCTGTGGCACAGATTTGAGGTTGTGATTTAAGGAGGATTTGGGCTTCGTCGTAGTGACGAAGGAACGAAGATGAAGCCCAAATCCTCAAGGTCCAAAAAGCCTGCCGGGCAGGTCGTAAAGGACATCCGCCGCAAGACCCGTCGGCACTTCTCTGCTGAAGACAAGATCAGGATCGTGCTCGATGGCCTGCGCGGCGATGACTCCATTGCCGAGCTGTGCCGCCGTGAAGGGATCGCACAGAGCCTGTATTACACCTGGTCCAAGGAGTTCATGGAGGCCGGCAAGCGCCGTCTGGCTGGTGACACTGCGCGTGCTGCGACCACGGACGAGGTGAAGGACCTGCGCCGTGAGGCCCGTGATCTGAAGGAATGTGTGGCCGATCTCACCCTGGAGAACCGTCTGCTCAAAAAAAGCATGATCGCGGATGGGGGAGACGACGAATGAGATACCCTGCATCCGAGAAGCTGGAGATAATCAGGATCGTCGAGCAGTCGCACCTGCCCGCCAAACGCACGCTGGACCAGCTCGGCGTGGCACGGCGCACCTTCTACCGCTGGTATGATCGTTACCTTGAAGGTGGCCCCGAGGCGCTGGCAGACCGACCATCCGGGCCGAGCCGGGTGTGGAACCGCATCGGCGAGGATGTCCAGCAGCAGATCGTCGAGATGGCGCTGGAACAGACCGAGCTGTCCCCGCGAGAACTGGCGGTGCGCTTCACCGACGAGAAGCGCTACTTCGTGTCCGAAGCTACGGTTTACCGGCTGCTCAAGGCTCATGATCTGATCACCAGCCCGGCCTACACCGTGATCAAGGCGGCAGACGCGTTCCACACACAAACCTCCCGCCCCAACGAGATGTGGCAGACCGACTTTACCTACTTCAAGATCATAGGATGGGGCTGGGTCTATCTCTCGACCGTGCTCGACGATTACTCGCGCTACATCATTGCATGGAAGCTCTGCACCACCATGCGAGCCGAGGACGTCACTGACACGCTCGATATGGCGCTGGCAGCCTCAGGCTGCGACCACGCCAATGTGCTGCACAGGCCCCGCCTGCTCAGCGACAATGGCCCAGCTACATCGCGAGCGAGTTGGCCGAATACATCGAGGCCAACAAGATGAGCCACGTGCGCGGCGCACCCTTCCACCCACAGACCCAAGGCAAGATCGAGCGCTGGCATCAGACGCTCAAAAACCGTGTGCTGTTGGAGAATTACTTCCTGCCGGGCGATCTCGAACAGCAGATCAAGGCCTTCGTCGAGCATTACAACCACCAGCGCTACCACGAGAGCCTCGACAACGTCACACCCGCCGATGCCTACTTCGGCAGGGCTGCCGCCATCATCAAACGAAGAGAAAGGATCAAGCGAAAGACACTCGAACATCGGCGCTTGCAACACCGCAAGCTCGCCGCCTAAACATCAATCCAAGACGAGGCCCACACTCCGCTGATCTACGCCGCGAGTTGTGCCAAATGTTCTGACGACGGACAGACTCTTCTCATCCTCCTGATCGCCGTAACGCTGCTTGCCTTCGGCTATTATGTCGCAAAGCTGGACTTTTCCGAGGTCTTCATGGCCATCGTCGGCCTTTCGGTCTCTGCGATCCCGGAGGGTTTGCCTGCGGTGCTGACGATAACTCTGGCGATCGGTGTGCAGGCCATGGCAAGGCGGAATGCGATTGTGCGGCGCTTGCCTGCAATCGAAACGCTCGGCTCTGTTTCCGTCATTTGCACCGACAAGACCGGTACCTTGACCCGCAACGAAATGATGGCGGCATCGGTCGCACTCGCCGACCAGACATTCTCAATTGCCGGCGACGGGTACGGACCTGAAGGTGAAATCTCTCACGAACACGCCTCCGATGACCCTGCTTATAGCGACGCGCTGTCTGAACTGGCCCTGGTCGCCGCGCTTTGCAACGACGCGGAACTCAACGAGACCGGAGGAAGCTGGACCGTCAGCGGTGACCCGATGGAGGGTGCCCTGCTGGCCTTCGCGATCAAGGCTGGGGGGCCGCTGGAGCCGCTGACGCGGGAATGGTTTCGCAGCGATGCCATACCATTTGACGCGCGATACCGTTTCATGGCGACCCTGCAGCACAAGCGGAATGGTCCAGGTCTGATCACCACAAAAGGTGCGCCCGAACAGGTGCTCTCGATGTGCCTCTCCCAGCGCTGCGCAACCGGCGATGCCGTAGCGCTCGACAGGGATTACTGGCGTATGCGCATCGATGAATTAAGCGCGCGGGGCCAGCGCGTTCTTGCGCTCGCCACACGCGTCGCCAGGCCTGCCGAGCACAAACTCCCGCCGGCAGAGTTCCTGGGCGAACTCGTTTTGCTCGGGCTGGTCGGTCTCATCGATCCCCCACGCCCTTCGGCGGTCGCCGCGATCGCCGAGTGCCGCGCAGCAGGTATCCGGGTAAAAATGATTACGGGTGATCATGCCGGCACCGCAGCCGCCATCGGCAGGCAGGTGGGTCTCGAATATCCGGATCTTGTGCTTACCGGCACTGATCTTGACGCGCTGACCGACCACGAACTGGCTGCCGCGGTTCTCGAGACGGACATTTTCGCCAGAACAAATCCCGGCCACAAGCTGCGGCTCGTCGAAGCGCTGCAATCGCACGGTCTAACGATCGCGATGACAGGGGACGGCGTGAATGATGCGCCTGCGCTGAAACGGGCCGATGCCGGCATCGCTATGGGGCGTAGTGGAAGCGAGGCAGCAAAAGAGGCGGCGGACATCGTCCTCGCTGACGATGACTTTGCCTCCATAGCTGCAGCGGTTCGAGAGGGAAGAACAGTCTACGACAACATCAAGAAGGTCATCAGCTGGACGCTCCCCACCAATGGCGGTGAAGCGCTGACCATCATCATCACGATCCTGCTCGGCCTCACGCTTCCGATCACGCCCATTCAAATCCTCTGGATCAATCTCGTGACGGCCACCACGCTGGGGATCGCCCTTGCTTTCGAACCGACCGAGAAAGATACGATGCTGAGGCCACCGCGACCAAGAGCCGAACCGGTCTTGAACGGCACCCTGGCCTGGCAGATAATTTTCGCCTCGCTGCTCATTTCCGCCGGGGTTTTCGGCGTGTTCGCTTATGGTGTCGAACAGCAATATGATCTCGAATTGGCTCGAACGCTCGCGCTCAACATGCTCGTGATCATGGAGATTTTCTATCTCTTCTACGTGCGAAACATTTATGGCCCATCGCTCACCTGGGCGGCAGTAAGGGGTACCAAGGCGGTATGGGTCACGGTGATAGCCGTGTTCGCCGCGCAACTGGGCATTACCTACGCGCCGCCCCTCCAGGCGATCTTTGCAACACGCCCGGTTCCGTTTGCCGATGGCGTGCTTCTCTTTGCCATAGGCACGGTGTTCTTTGCGGCCCTGGAACTGGAAAAACGACTGCGCTTGAGCTTAAGGGCAATGGGCCAAACGGCGCATCGGCAAGAGTCTGGCGGGTCCAATGCCCAGTGATCGGGAGTGGCTCGCCGCAGACCCGTCTCGCCCTCTATCCCGCTAAGATATTGCTGAGCCTCAAGTTCGGTCCACGACAAGTTACTTGAGTACCTGCAGACCGGGCAGCGCGATGCCAGCTACCCATTCGAGAAATGCCCCGCCTCCAGTCGACACATGGGTGAGGTCCGCAGTCAGACCGCTCTTGTTGAGGGCCGCAACTGTGTCACCGCCACCGGCAAGCGAGGTCAGCGATCCCTTTCGTGTCAGCTCGGCGGCCGCCTGGGCGATCGCGAAAGTCGATGTCTCGAAAGGAGGCGTCTCGAATGCACCGAGCGGGCCATTCCAGATGAGCAGCTGCGAGGATCGCAGCACGTCCAGAGTTTTCGCGACAGTGAGAGGCCCCAGATCAAGGATCATCTCATCGGCGGCGACATCTTCGACCAGGGCCGTGCGCAGCGAAAGGGGATGCGGCGTCAGTTCCCTGCCTACCATGACGTCCTGGGGCAGATGGATCTGGCACTTTCCCTGACTGGCACTCTTCAGAATTCGTAGCGCTGCATCCTCGAGGTTCCGCTCGGCGAGCGATCTGCCGATTGGCTTGTTCAGCGCGGCAAGAAAGGTGTTCGCCATCGCTCCGCCGATGATGAGGTTATCCACCTTCGTGCTGAGCTGCTCGAGGACGTTGAGCTTGCTCGAGATCTTGGCGCCGCCGATAATCGCGGTGGAAGGGCGCCGCCCGAGCCCGGTCGCCGATTGCAACGCCCCGATCTCGTCTTCCAGGGCGCGGCCCATATAGCTCGGCAGCAGTCTTGCCACTCCCACCGTGGATGCATGCGCCCGGTGTGAGGCCGAGAACGCATCGTTGACATAAAAATCCGCAAGGTCGGCCATCGCGCTTGCAAGCTCGGGATCGTTGCTTTCTTCGCCTGCGTAGAAGCGGGTGTTTTCCAGTAAGGCAACATCGCCCGCCTCTAGCTCGGAAACCGCGCGCTGCGCTCCCGGGCCAGTCCAGTCTTCGAGAAAATGAACCTCGTCTCCGAGCAGGGAGCTGTAGGTTTTGGCAACCGGCGCGAGCGAGAATGCCGCGTTCGGTTTTCCTTTGGGACGACCAAGATGCGAGAGCAAAAGGACTACCGCGCCGCGCCTTCTGAGCGCCATCACCGTTGGCAAGCTCGCTCGCAAGCGCGTATCATCACCGACCGCGCCGTCGTTTCCGATTGGTACATTGAAGTCGACCCGGACCAGCGCAATTTGGCCAGCGATTTCGCCCAGATCATCGAGGGTTTGCGGAACCGACATGCGACTATTGCTCCTTGCTGCAGGAATGGGGCGAAGTCGCGGCTCAACCGCGCGCGCTTCCCTCCATTAGGGACGGAATGGCGCGCGAAGGCTTACATAGCAGCAATGAGATAGCGAAAGGCGCCGCCGAAAAGTGTAAGTCGCGCGGGCTTCCGGCGTCCTTTTGGATCAGGTCCAGCAGGGGCGAACGCAAGGCATCTGCCAAGAGTGGCCTGATATGCGTCACGCCAGCGGAGCGCCGGGCGGCTTGCCGAAGCTCGCAAGGTTACAGGAAGGGAATGAGACAAATGAAAACAGTGCTGCTGCACGTCAATCGCGACGCCGGACAGGACAGCCGCCTGGCTGCGGCGATCGATCTCGTGCGAGATCACAAGGGCCTCCTCATCTGTCTGCAAGCCACAAGCTGGAATTCCTATGTTTTTATCGGTGATCCGTATGGTGCAAGCTATATTTCGCCCGAAGCGTTGCAATCGGTTCGCGATGCGGAAAATGAAGATCGCCAATTGATCGAGAGCCGCCTGGCGCAAGAAGGCGTTGAGTGGGAATGGCGCCGCGTCGAGGGTTCCGCAGGACAGGCGCTGGCTGCGCACGCGACTCTGGCCGATCTGGTGGTCATTAGTCAGCCTGAGCAGAAAGATGCCGTCCTGCCGCGAGCCGCGCCGCTCGTCGCCGATCTTGTCGTTCATATCCAGTCTCCTTCGCTCGTCGTACCGCTCGGCGGAAAGCGGTTCGCGCCTAGGGGGAACGCGATCATTGCGTGGAATGGATCCGCCGAAGCCGGGCATGCCGTTCGCTTGAGCCGATCACTCTTGCGCGATGCTGCTGAGGTCCACATCGTAACCGTCAGCGAGGACAAAGAAGGTTCGTCGCCGGACGAACTTGCGCAATATCTTGCACGACACGGCATCGAAGCGCAGACCCGGCGGCAACCCGCCGAAGATGCATCGATCTCTGAAGCGTTGGTGGCTGCGGCGAACGATGTTGGGGCGGCTTACATCGTGCTCGGCGCCTATGGGCACTCGCGTATCCGGGAAACCATACTCGGTGGGGTCACCCGGGAGATGATCCTGCACAGCCCGATCCCGATGATTCTCGCGCACTAGAGCAGAATAGGCATAAGGGATCTAGGCTAGTGTTGGACTGGCGGCGTCTTATCGATCGGCCAAACGCTTGACTGTCGAAGCCCGGTAGATGCGCTCGACGGCGCGCCCGAGCACATCGTTGAATTCCTGATCTTGCATGTGCGCCCGCAAATCCTGCAGCAAAGCCCGGCTGAAGCTCGCGATCATGCCGCGGTTTCTTTCGAGCGCGGCGCAAGCGGCATCCTGGGAGAGCCCACCCGAAAGGGCGAGCACCCGCGCGCAACTGGGATGGGCAACGAGGGGCGCGTAAAGCCCGTCCGAAACCGGCAGCGAGAGTTTCAGGACCACACGGCGGCCATAGCCTTGCCCATCGAGCGCATTGCCGAGTTCGGCCAGAAGGATTCTCTCGCACTCGTCGCGCGTTGCACTTGCGATATTCACTTCCGGTTCGATAATCGGCACAAGTCGCTGGTCGAGGACATGGTTGGCCAGCTCGAATTGCTGGCGCACGACATCGCCGATCCCCCGGTGCGATGCGACGTTGATCACTGAACGCATCTTGGTACCAAGAACGGCCCTAGAGCGCGCACGGGACAGCAGGCTTTCAAGATCCGGCATGGGCTTCATGAGCTGGACGCCGCCCGTATCTTTCTCCAACCCTTGGTCGATCTTGACGAAGGACACGATCCCCCGCCGCCAGAGAAACTCTGGCACCGGTACGGTGTCAATCTGCGCATCCATGGTCCGCTCGAAGAGAATAGCGCCGAGCACCCTTCGCCCATCGAAACATGGAGCTGTCATGATGCGCACGCGAAGTTCATGGATAAGCGCGAACATCTCGTCCTCTCCGGAATACCGGCCCGCGCCGATGCCGAAGGCCTGAAGGGCAGACGGTGTCGAGCCGCCGGACTGGTCGAGTGCCGCAACAAAACCGGCGCCACCCACAAGCTGCGCCATCATTTCTGCATATTTCATGGGGTCTCCCCGGCTCCAGTTTTTGCGAACGTTCCCGACGGCGCTCTCGCGAACAATATCGCCAACGTGCAGAGAACGGACGCTTTTTGCACGGCTTGATTACAACCGCCGCCTGCTACCCCCGCCAAAGGTGAGCGCGACCTGGGTGGCGATACTGTTCGGCCAGCGCAGTAACTTCGCCGAGCAAGCTCTCTTGGTCAGGTCGCCCCGCATAGTAATCCACCCGCGTTTCAAGCGTCCATTCTTCAACGAGGATGCGAGAGGTCAGGGCGGTCGATGATTATCCGGGGAATTCAGATCATGTGGGCAGGAACCCGGTTCCTGCTGGACACGCTGACCGCGATGGGGCTGCGCCGTCTGGGATTCGGCCGACGCATGACCACGCTTCCGCAAAGGACCACGCGGCGTCTCGAAAATCTCGGTCCGACCTTCACCAAGCTCGGACAGGCGCTGAGCGAGCGCCGGGATCTGCTCGATGCGCGCTGGGCCGCGAGCCTCTCGAACCTGCAGAGCCAGGCCGCTCCTTTCCCTGCCGATGCAGCGGTAAGGATCATCGAGCAGTCATTGGCCGCGAACACAGCAACGGCCTTTGCCAGTTTTGAACGCGACCCTCTGGCCGCGGGCTCGGTAGCCCAGGTCCACGCCGCAAAGCTGCATGACGGACGCGAAGTGGTCGTCAAGGTCCTCCGGCCCGGAGTGGGCGAGCAAATTGCAAGAGACATGCGCATTCTGCTCATATTGGTGCACCTGTTTCAGCATGTCATACCTGCGCTGAGACGTCACCGCGCGGCGGCACTGGCGAAGGAGCTTTCGCACAATCTGAAAAGGGAAACCGATTTGCGGCAGGAAGCGCGCAACATCCGCCTGTTCGCCCGCGCTTTCGCTGATTCTGAGACGGTTTACATTCCCGATGTCGTCGACGAGATGTCGGACGCCTCCGTCATTACGCAGGAGCGCAGCATGGGCACCCCGCTGGATGAGCGCGAGGCCATCGAGCGCGGCAATACGCTCACCGAGACTTTCATCGATTTCTATCTGCAACAGTTTTTCGTTCTTGGTGCCTTTCATGCCGACCCGCATCCGGGAAATTTGCTGATCATGTCGGACGGGCGTCTGTGCGTGCACGATTTCGGAGCTGTCGGCAGGCTCGACATTGGCACCCGCGAGGCTCTGCTCGGTTTTGTGGCAGCGTTCATTTACCTCGATTCCGAATGGCTCACCGATGCGGCGATCGACCTCGGTCTCCTTTCGGTCACTGCCGACCGCGCGGCACTTACCCGCGGCGTGGACGGGATCCTGGCGGAGCTGCAGGGCGCCGCCATGTCGGAATGGTCTCTTGCCAAAACCATGCTCGATATCGGACGGTTGTCGGGGTACAGGACACTCAGCTTGCCGCCGCATCTGGCCGCCCTGGTCCGTACTGTGTTCACGGCAGAAAGCACCCTGCGCAAGCTCAACCCCGAGGCGGACCTGCTGCTTGTATTGCAGGCGACCGGAAACCGATTTCTCGCTAATCGGCGCAGCGCCGTGATCGGCAATCTCCATACTCCCCGGCTCGAATGGGAAATCGCCCGATTTGTCCGGCGGGCACCCACAATCGGCGCCGGGTGGCTACAAAGGGTTCCCGCCGGGGCGGCGGGGCATCCGATCGGATCTCTCGCCCCTAGAAGCGGGCTTGACCATGCTGTCAGGCAAGTCGCCTTGGCAATTGCCGCGCTCGGCAGCTACCTCGCCTCGGCAGCGTTGATGCTGGCCGATCGGGGGCCGCGCGTGCTCGGCGATATTCCTCTTCCGGCAGCCATCATCCTTGCAGCGGCCCTCCTGCTGACCATTCAAATCCTCATCCAATCGCACCGTCAAAGCGAGCAACAACAATGAGGGAAATGCACAGTCAGGCAGCGCGCGCCACGGCTCATGGCATTTCCCAAACGTCCCGGAGGGACCGCGCATGAACCCTGTCGTCGAAGCCGTTACTGCCCGTATTGCCAACCGTTCGAAGCGGCGACGCGACGCCTATCTCGCCTTCATTGACCGTCAGCGGGATGCCGGCCCGCGACGAAGCGCGCTTTCGTGCAGCAATCTGGCGCACGCATTTGCCGCATCGGGCGAGGACAAGCAGACCATCGCGGGCGCCCATGCGATCAATATCGGAGTGGTCACCGCCTATAACGATATGCTCTCCGCGCATGCGCCCTATTATCGCTATCCCGAACAAATCAAGATTTTTGCCCGCGAGGTCGGCGCGACAGCGCAGATCGCGGGCGGCGCACCGGCGATGTGCGACGGCGTCACCCAAGGCCAGGACGGCATGGAGCTCTCGCTGTTCAGCCGCGATACAATCGCGCTCGCCACCGCGGTAGGGCTCAGTCACGCGATGTTCGAAGGCGCGCTCCTCCTCGGCATTTGCGACAAGATCGTGCCTGGCTTGTTGATCGGAATGCTCCGTTTCGGACATCTGCCTGCGATCCTCGTGCCCGCCGGGCCGATGCCGTCAGGACTGCCAAACCGCGAAAAGGCGCGCATTCGCCAGCTCTTCGCCGAAGGAAAGATCGGGCATGACGAACTGCTCGAAGCCGAGAGCGCCTCCTATCATGCCCCTGGCACCTGCACATTTTACGGCACCGCCAATTCCAACCAGATGATGATGGAGGTGATGGGCCTCCACGTGCCGGGCGCTGCGTTTGTCAATCCCGGCACGAAGCTGCGGCAGCAACTTACGCGCGCTGCAGTGCACAGGATTACCGAGATCGGATCTGAGGGCCAGGATTACCGTCCGCTAGCGCATTGCATCGACGAAAAGGCGATCGTCAATGCTGCCGTGGGTCTGCTCGCAACCGGCGGCTCGACCAACCACACCATTCATCTGCCGGCCATCGCCCGTGCCGCTGGCCTGGAGATCGACTGGAGCGATTTTGAGGAGTTGGGCACGGTCGTTCCGCTCGTGGCCCGGATTTATCCGAATGGCGGTGCCGATGTGAACGACTTCCAAGCGGCAGGCGGAATGGCCTTTGTCATTCGCGAACTCCTCGAGGCAGGTTTGCTTCACCAAGATGTCCTGACAGTCTGGAAAGGCGATCTTGGCGCCTATGCAATGCAGCCGGCATTAGATGGCGATGAACTTGTATGGCGCAGCGGTGAAACAATAAGCCGCGACGAAAGCATTTTGAGAACCGCTCAGGCACCGTTTTCGCTCGATGGCGGGATAAGGCTCCTCACCGGCAATCTCGGTCGCTGTGTCATGAAGACGAGCGCGGTCGCCCCCGAACGCTGGACAATCGAGGCGCCGGCGCGGATTTTTCCGGACCAGGATGACGTGCTACGCGCATTCGAGGCGGGGGAGATCGACCGCGACATGGTGATCGTCGTGCGCTTTCAGGGGCCGCGCGCGAACGGGATGCCCGAACTGCATAAGCTCATGCCACCTCTGGGCGTCCTTCAGGACCGCGGACTCAGCATCGGGCTTGTCACGGACGGCCGTATGTCAGGGGCTTCGGGCAAGGTGCCCGCGGCGATCCATGTCTGGCCCGAAGCGCATGCTGGTGGTCCGCTCGCGCGCTTGCGCGACGGCGACGTGGTGCGGCTGTCTGCGGATAACGGCGTGGTCGAAGCCCTGGTGAGCGAGAAAGACTGGAACGACCGCGAACCCGCCCTGCCGCCGCGGGACGAGCAAGGGCTGGGCCGTGAGCTCTTTGCGATGATGCGCCAGCACGCCGACGAGGCCGAAAAAGGCGCGTCAGCAATGCTGGCACTGGCGGGGCTTTAGCGCGGTGAATGCGAGCACTCCAGGAAAGCGCTCGTCCGCTCTAGGTTCAACGCCGCTTTACAAGGATCGCAGATGAACGTCCTGACCATGCCCGCGCGCCCCTACGATGATCAACGTCCAGGCACTTCGGGGCTCCGAAAACCGGTGGCTATATTCAGGCAGCCGCATTATCTCGAGAACTACCTGCAGGCGATTTTTGAGACGGTCGGCGGAGGCGCGAACCGGACGCTTGTCATCGGCGGAGACGGCCGCTTCTTCAATCGCGAGGCTATCCAGACAGCCAGCAGGATGGCGGCCGCGAATGGCTACAAGCATCTCGTCGTTGGCCGAGCAGGCCTGCTGTCCACGCCGGCAGCTTCCCATCTTATCCGAAAGCGCGGTGCAAGTGGCGGTTTGATCTTCTCGGCCAGCCATAATCCCGGTGGACCCGAAGGTGATTTCGGGATCAAATACAACTCCGCGAACGGAGGGCCTGCCTCGGAAACTCTGTCGCGGGCCATCTACGCGCGTAGCAAACGGATAGTCGCCTATCGCTTGGTGGACGAGCCCGACATCGACATCGATCGATTGGGTAAGGTCTCGCTTGGCGAGACCGAGGTCGAGGTGGTGGATCCGGTGTCGGACTACGCGGAACTTATGGAGACGCTGTTCGATTTCGAGCGCCTCGCCGAATTGCTGACGAGCACCAGTTTCAAAATGCGGTTCGACGCGATGCACGCGATCACCGGACCTTATGCGCGAGCAATCCTCGAGGAGCGCCTCGGGGCGCCGGTCGGAACCGTCATCAATGGAAAGCCCTTGCCGGATTTTGGCGGGGCGAAACCGGACCCAAATCTTGGGCGGAGCCGGAACCTGGTCGACTTCATGTTCGGGCAGGACGCCGTGAATTTTGCTGCCGCCTCGGATGGCGACGGGGATCGCAACATGATCCTGGGTCGCAAAATGTTCGTGACGCCAAGCGACAGTCTCGCCGTGCTAGCGGCAAATGCGCATGTCGTCCCGGGCTACAGCGGCGGTCTCGCCGGCGTCGCGCGCTCCATGCCGACGAGCCGCGCGCTCGACCGTGTCGCGCAAGAGCTCGGCGTTCCCTGTTTCGAAACGCCGACCGGGTGGAAGTTTTTCGGCAATCTGCTCGACGCCGGCAGGATCACGCTGTGCGGCGAAGAAAGTTTCGGGGCCGGGTCCGACCATGTCCGGGAAAAGGACGGCCTGTGGGCGGTGTTGTTCTGGCTCACGATCATCGCCGTTCGCGGCATGCCTGTACACCGCATCATTAAGGATCATTGGGATCGCTACGGGCGTCATTTCTATGCGCGGCACGACTATGAAGCTGTGGACGCCGCCGCGGCGAACTCGCTGATGGACGCCTTGCGCGATCAGGTCGGCGACATGGCTGGCAAGCGGCTCGCCGGGTCGATCGTCAGCATGGCCGACGATTTCAGCTATACCGATCCGGTCGACCGCAGCGTGGCCGAACGCCAGGGCATCAGGGTCCTGCTCGAAGACGGCTCTCGCATCGTCTACCGCCTCTCCGGCACGGGAACGGGGGGTGCGACATTGCGGATTTATCTGGAGCGGTATGAGGCCCGTGCGTGGTTGCACGATAAAGACGCCCGAAAAGTACTGAACGACCTTTCGTTTGCCGCAGGCAGTCTGGCCGAAATTCCGGCACGCCTCGGGCGCGAACGTCCATCGCTTGTAACATGAGACCCAAGCGCGTCTTGGCGCAGGCGGGCAAGAGCGATACCGCGTTTTCCGGACCCCGCAGTGTCGATGCCGCTCGTCCGCGCGATGTAATTTCCGTTCTCCCCATGCGTCTTACTTTTCACGCAGATGGAGCCCGATATGATTTCGAAACAGATTCGATCAGCAATCGCGCTGGTTGCAGCGGCAGGTATGTTCGCAGCGGTCATGGCGCCGACCAACAGTCACGCAGGGGTGGTCGATGGTGTCAGGACCGCGGACGGGTTAATGATGTATCTGGGCGTGGTGCCTGCCGCGACAGTGCGCGGCCACGCCAAGAGCCACCCCGAAGCGAGGATGCACGGCGGCGTGCCCGCCGGTTCGCACAGCATGCATATCGTTGCGGCCGTTTTCGACGAGGCTTCCGGCGCCCGGATAACCGATGCGAAGGTCAGGGCGCATATCACCGAGCCCGGCGGTTTGCAGCGAACGATCCGTCTGGAACCCATGACCGTCGCCGGCGCGCTCACTTTCGGTGGTTTCACGACATTCCAACGCGGCATCAAATACCGGATCGGGATCGAGGTCGAACGCCCCCCGCATATGCAATCCTCCCCGTCCAAGAATACGCCGCCAAGAATGCACCGGGTCCCCGCCGTCACGGCGCACTTTACCTATACCCACGACTAACGATCGGGCCGCGAGGTGCCGATCCGCGCAAGAAAGGGAATTCTACTTATGGAAGACCACCGATCCGCGACAAGCTTTGATCGCGCCTCTACCCCTCAATCGGTTCCCTCGGGGACGTTTGACGCGGGGCTGCGATCATACATGCTCGGCGTCTATAATTACATGACGAGCGGATTGCTTCTTACCGGTATCGTCGGACTTTGGGTCGCGAATACCGCCAGCATTCGCGAGATCTTCTTTTCCGCTACCGGCGCGCCAACGGTGCTGGGCTGGATCGCCATCTTTGCACCCCTGGCCATTGTCTTTGCCTTGGGATTTGGGATCAATCGTTTCTCGGAAAGGACCGCGAAAACGCTGTTCTGGAGCTATGCGGCACTCATGGGCGTGTCGCTATCGACCGTATTCCTCGCCTATACCGGGGTGAGCATCGCCCGGACCTTTTTCGCCGCCGCCTCTGCCTTTGGCGGCCTGAGCCTGTGGGGATATACAACCAAGAAAGATCTATCGGCCTGGGGCGCCTTTTTGATCATGGGGGTTGTCGGCCTGCTCGTTGCCCTGGTCGTCAATATGTTCCTCCAATCCTCGACAATGGACCTGATTGTCAGCGGTCTGGGCGTGCTTATCTTCGCGGGCCTGACTGCCTATGACACGCAGAAGATCAGAAACATCTATTTCCAGGTCGGGCAGACCGAGTTTCGCGGCAAGGCCATCGTACTGGGCGCCCTGACGCTCTATCTCGATTTCATCAATCTGTTCCTGTTCCTGCTTCGCCTGATGGGAGAGCGCCGCTGAGGCAATCTGCCGCGGCTCGTGCGAGCAGTTCAAATGCCAGAACAGGCACGGCACGGATGGGCGCGATCCGAAGCGTGGGTTCGTTTCGAACCGTTGGCTCGGCGATACTACGCAGACGGGTCGTACAAATGCTTTCGATCAGCAATTAATTTCGCATCGCTGGCAGCACCGCAGATGCTGTGCTTCGCAACCGCTTGCGAATTGCACCCTCACAAGCGGCTCGACTCTTACCGGACGTGCCTTTGTTCTGCCGTTCAACCTCAGCTGGTCGACGAACCATCGTAGCGCATCGGTGGAACCCCTTCGGAGTTCGACGTCCCAAGCAAACGCGAGCGAGCTGAGCAGCTGCAGCGCAAATGGTTCCCGCCTGCATCGCGCGGCACGGCGCTTTGATCGCGTGGGGCGTAGAGATATTCACGCGTCAGCGGGACCGCGTCCCGCTTGTGCGCAAGCTGGAGCTGGAAAACCATAAGATTGCCATTGCGAAACATCATTTCGCAGGCGGCGAGATAATACTCCCACATCCGGCAGAAGCGCTCGTCGAAGAGTTCGAGCGCCTTTTCGCGGCGCGATTGAAAGCGCTCGTACCAATGCGCCAGCGTTTCCGCATAGTGCAGCCTCAGGATCTCGATATCGGTAACCCACAGGCCCATGCGCTCGACGACGGACAGGGTCTCTGACAGCGACGGGATGTAGCCGCCGGGAAAGATGTACTTGTCGACCCAGGGATCCTTTCCGCCCGGGGGAGCCATTCTCCCGATCGAGTGGACGACGGCGACCCCATCCGGAGCAAGATGCTCTTCGATGGCTCTGAAAAAGGACCTGTAGCTGGCAGGGCCGACATGTTCGAACATCCCGACGGAAACGATACGGTCGAATTCACCCTGAAGGTCGCGGTAGTCGCAGAAATCGAACCGCGCCTCTTCTGCAAACCCAGCCTCCTCGGCGCGCTGGCGCGCCAGCGTCAGTTGCTCTTGCGAAAGGCTGATGCCTAACACTTCGGCCGCGCCCTGCTTTGCCAATTCGATCGCGAGGCCGCCCCAGCCACAGCCAATGTCAAGGACGCTCATGCCTTCACCTACCATCAGCTTTTGACCAATATGGGAGCGCTTTGCGGCTTGAGCGTCCTCTAGCGAGGAACAACCTTCGCAAAAATAGGCACACGAGTATTGCCAGTCTTCGTCGAGGAAGAGTGCATAGAACTCGTTCGAAAGGTCGTAATGACGCGCGACGTTTCTGGCCGCTTTACGGCGCCGGTTGCCTGTGAGACGGGTGGCTATGCGCGCGAGCGGTGCGCGGAGGCGTTCGATCGGCAATTCATCAAGTCCGTCGAGCCCGGAAGTAACAATTGCAAGGAGATCGCGAATGGATCCGCCCTCCACAGTGAGGGACCCATCCATATAGGCCTCGCCGAGCGCAAGCGAGGGGCGCGAGAGAAGCTTGAACGGCAGCGCAGCGCTATGAAGCTTGATCGCAACCGAGGGCCCTGGTGCACCCGAATCGATGACCAGTCGCGTCGCGTGAGCACCGATGACTGTAAGTCGACCAGCCTTCACGACGGCGCGCAAGGCCGGCTTCAATGCACGCAAACCAAGTTCGTGACGCGCTGATTTTCCTCGTTGTCTCTGGGTCATACCGCCTCTCAGGTCTTGAATGATTGTGTTCCCAAAGACGAGCGGTCGGTGATCAACTTACACTTCCAAGTCCGGCGTGGGTGGTTTCGGGCACCACAAGAAAGCCTCTCTGTAAGAACGCGGCCGCCTCTGCGTCTACTTCTTGAAGCGCCGCCAAACGAGGCGCGGCGCTGCGATGGAGGAATAACTATGCGAAAGGGGACAAGTGGTCCGGATCGGCCATTTTTTGGAACGCGCGCGGGAATAACGGTGATCGTGTTTCTTCTCGCCGCCGGGTTTCTGCTGCTGTTCGAGCATCAGGCCCATATCCCCGGCGACTATTATCTGCTCGGATTGATCCTGGCGTTTTGCGTGGGCATCCACCTCTTCATGCACGGTGGGCATGGCGGACACGGCGGGCATGGCCAGGCCGATACACCACCTTCCGGGCACCATGGCGCACATGACCAGACAACCGATAGCGCGTCCAAGAAAACTGCCTCCCGCTATGCGGCTAATGACCGGCCGGGCAACGAAAGAGGAGTGCGCTGACGATGCACGATTCCGCATACGGACTTTGGATATTGGTCGCCTTCAACTCGGCGATCTTCATTCTTTTTGCGTTCAGCTTTTTCAAGCCGAAATCGGGCCGCGATTGGCGCTCTTTTGGGGCGTTCAGCGCCTTTCTCGTGGCGCTTTTCACCGAGATGTACGGCTTCCCGCTTACCATCTACTTCCTGTCCGGATGGCTGCAGAGCAATTATCCGTCGGTTGACTGGTTCGCGCACGATTCCGGTCATTTGCTCGAAATGCTGTTTGGCTGGCGCGGCAATCCGCATTTCGGTCCGTTCCACCTCCTCAGTTTTGGATTGATCGGAGGTGGTTTCATCCTTTTGTCGGCCGCGTGGCGCGTGCTCTATCAGGCACAGAAGGGGGGGGCACTTGCAACCGAAGGACCTTATGCTCGCATCCGCCACCCGCAATATGTCGGTTTCGTCCTCATCATGCTGGGCTTTCTGGTTCAGTGGCCGACCATACTTACGCTGGCCATGTTCCCGATCCTCCTCCTCATGTACTGGCGGTTGTCGCTGCGGGAGGAGCGAGAGGCACTCGCCGAGTTCGGCGAACGCTATCGTCAGTACGCAGCACGCGTTCCCCGGTTTTTCCCGAAGTTTCGCACGCTCGTCTCCGCCAAGCCAGGGAGGTGACAATAACTTGCTCCATTCCTGCCGGGGCGCGGTTCGCGACTGACCTGACCTAATGAGCGCAGCCGTTACAGTGGTCGGCGCAGGTCCGGCGGGTCTCGCCGCGGCGATCGTGCTCGCCAAAGGCGGAAGGGATGTCGAGCTTCACGAATGGCACCGCCACGTCGGGGCGCGCTTTCACGGCGATTTCCAGGGCCTTGAAAACTGGAGCTGCGACGAGGATACGCTGTGCGAACTCCAAAGCTGGGGGATCGATATCAACTTCCTGGCCCATCCAGTCCGAACAGGCACGGGTTTCGATGCGCGCGGACGGCGGCACGAAATTTCAGCGCGCCGCCCACTCTATTATCTCGTTGAGCGCGGCGGATCGGTGCAAAGCCTCGAGTATGGGCTCCTCAAGCAGGCAGAGGCGCTTGGTGTGCGGGTCCATTTCGGGAGTCGCGTTCGCGAAACCGAGGGAGAAACGATCCTCGCCGGGGGACCGCGCAAAGCCGATATTATCGCCTCGGGATATGTATTCGAAACAGAGTGTGAAGATGGAGCTTACATTGCCTTCGACGACCGTTTGGCACCGCGAGGCTATGCCTATCTCCTCGTCCATCAAGGCCGCGGGACTATCGCAGCGTGTCTTTTTAGCGGCTTCAAACGGCAACAGGAATTTGTCGAGCGAACCTGTGATTTCTTCCGGGAGAAAGTCGGGCTCGTGATGCGTAACGAACAAGCCTTCGGCGGTTATGGAAATCTGCGACTCCCAAGAAGCGCAGTCCAGGGGCGCCATCCGGTTGCGGGCGAGCATGCTGGTTTCCAAGATGCCCTTGCGGGGTTTGGTTTACGCTATTCAATCACTTCGGGCGCGCTCGCTGCACAAAGCATCCTCGAAAATCGAAGCTATGAGCAATTGTGGCGCCGTTTGCTTTTACCGAGAATGAAGGCGGGCATCGTCAATCGTTTTGTCTTCAACAGCATCGGAACGACAGGACGCCATTGGGTGACAGCGAAACTGATGCAAGCCAATACGGGAGAGAGGCTGCACAAGCTGTATGCGGCATCATCTCTCCACGCTATGCTCTTCCCCGCTGCAGAACGTCGCCTGCGCAGGGGCTTACATGACCCAAGTTGCGACCATCAGGACTGCACATGCGTGTGGTGCGAACATGGAACGGCGTTCTGACGATGCAGGTGACCGATCCAGTATGCCAGCGTAGCATTCCGCTAGAGACCGTCGAGGCCCACCGCGAATTTTTGGGATGGTCTTATTTCTTCTGCTCGGCTCAGTGCGTGCGGCGCTTCGATCAGCGCCCCGAGAAATACATTGATCGGCAGCAAGGCGGGCCGCCGGCGCACATTGCGCAGCCCTGACAGGGCAGAGCCTCTTCGCTTGGAGGCGAATGCGCATCGACCCTTGCGCGCAGTCTGGTGAGCAAGATGCCCCGCCGGGCCAGAGCCTCCACCGATCGATAATCCCGGTTCGATCTTGGAACGCGAGACCGCACGCGAACCAATGGTGCGGGTGTAATTGATCAGTGCCGCTCGCGTCCAAGTATATGTCGGCCTTCCCCGATCGGCCGGCTTTCGAGAAGAAGTCTCGCTGCCCTGCATGAGGCTGGTGAGACCATGCCGGTGCTTCCTGCGTCTGATGGCCGATGTGCCATAAAATCCATTCGCGGGGGCACCAGGCATGATTGCCTGGGCGAAACGATGATGCCGGAGCGTACTGCCATGTCGACGAATACCCGATCACGTGCCAGCACGGTGCTGAGGTCGCCGGTTGGAGACGAACGCACCCGCTTTTCTAGCCAAGCGCCGCAAATTCTTGCTTGTCTGGACGAAGACATGAACCGCCTCGAAGTGACACGGCACGCGCGCGCAATCGCGAAAGCTCTCGACCTGCAGCTTGGCTTTGCCCAGATCGTTGAAACGGCCCCGCATGGGGTTCTTCCTGCCGACCCGATCGAGTGGAACCTGCGCTTCACCGAATGCCGCGACGGCATAGGCGAGCTTATTGGGGAGGCAAGCGAGACGGTCTCGGATGTGCTGCCCGTTGTTCTCCCGGGGACCGCCCATGAACGGCTGATAGACTGGGCGGAGGGTCATCGCGGGTCGGTCCTCGTCCTCGCGCGGCATAGCGGGCGAGGTCCACATTCAGGCCTGGGCACCACCGCCGACCGGCTGCTGACAAGCGGCGCAGCATCCATGCTTCTACTTCCTTCGGGACGCGAAAGGAAATGTTCGGCCGAGTACCGCAGACTTCTGGTGCCGCTTGATGGATCGCCCAATTCCGAGAGCGTGCTGCCGGTTGTCACAAGGCTTGCCCAGTCGCTAGAAGCGCAAGTGATCCTGGCGCACATTGTTTCTCCAACCGCCGAGTTGCCCTCACTCGAAACACAGGCCGGTTCCGATAGGAGCAATACCTCCGCGCGCGCCCGCAACTATCTCGAAACATGGAAGTTGAGGCTCCTGCGGCAAGGCATCGACGCTACCGTGTATTTCGGAACCGACAGCGAAACGTGCGAGCGGCTCAATCTGATCGCATCCCGCCTCGAAATCGACCTTGTTGTGGTCGCTTCCCATGGCCAAACCAACCTTGCCAGCGCGCCCTACGGAAGTGTCGCCGGCGCTCTGGCGAAAAGTGCGCCCTGCCCGACATTCATCGTCCAACCGGACCTTCGGATTCCATTGGCCAAACCGGGCCGCTCTGGCTTCATGTTCGAGGCCCTCGCTGCGGAAACTGAATTCGCCAGCTGATGTCGGACATTAATAGCGATTTCTCGGCGCTCGATCATGCTGCAATCCAGTTTGCCGAGGAGGACCGGATATCCCCGCAAGCAGCGCAAGAGATTCCCGCTCGCACGGGAACCGATGCCATCCTCGAGTGGCTGCGTGCGGCTTGCCTGGCATGCGCCAAGGCTGGGGCCGAAGCCAGCAAGGCGGCGGAATGGTTGCTCGACAATGACTATGTGGTCCACCGCGCGCTGAGGCAGATCAAACAGGATCTGCCGACCGGCTTCTATAGCAAACTGCCAGCCCTCGAGGGTGAAGAAACCATTGGCTTCCCGCGTGCCTTCGTGCTCGCACACCGTTTTCTCGAACTGAGCCGAATGCAGGTTTCGGCATCGGCCCTGAGCCGGTTCCTGATCGCTTATCAGCGCACGGCGCCGCTCCGCATCGGAGAACTCTGGGCGTTCCCGGCCATGCTTCGCATCGCTTGCGTCGAGATCCTCGTGGAGACCCTGTCGACCCTGCTGTGCGATCAGCTCGACGTGCCCGTCGCGACCACCTCATGGGCAGGCGAGGCGCATGCACTGGAAGCAAATGAACGGGTCGCACGCGCGATCGCCAATCTCAGTACCCTTGATGCCATCTCGTGGGAGGATTTGTTCGACGACGTAAGTCCGGTAGAACAGATCTTGCGAAACGACCCATCCGGATATTACGGGCAGATGGATTTCGATAGCCGCGATCGCTATCGCCGCGCGGTTGAAGAACTGGCGGAATATGGCGATTTATCCGAGACCGATGTCGCACTCGAGGCGATCCAAGCAAGCCGCGCCGCTTTGCCTGACGACCGATCTCATCACGTCGGATTCTGGCTCGCCGGTGAAGGACGCCGGGCATTCCGGCAACAGACGGGAGCGGTATTCCCGGCTCGGGTTCGGCTTCTGGACTATGCCTTGCGCCATCCTGGTCCGGTCTACTTCGTTTCGCTCATCGGGCTCCTTGTCTGGGCCCTATTGCTGCCAGCGATATATCTCGACGCCGCTGACGCAGGCGCGACGGGATGGTTCGCCGGCTTGTCCTTGTCGCTCATTCCCGCCTCGGTTGTCGCGATCACTTTCTTGCATTGGTCGATCACGCGTCTCTTGCCACCGCGAGTTCTTTTCAAACTCGACTTTGGTGACGGGCTGCCGGAGGACTGCGCTACGCTGATTACGGTCCCGGTCGTGATCGCCCGCGAGGACGAAGTGCCTTTCCTGATCGAAAAGCTGGAGAACCACTGGCTTTCGAACGGCGAGCCGATGGTGGACGTAGTGCTCTTGGCCGATCTCGCCGACGCGGCGAGCGAAAGCACTGCCGGGGACAAGCAAATCGAGCAGGCACTAGAAAGCGAGATTCTCGCGCTCAACACTCGCTATCGCAGCGAGGGAAGCGAGCCGTTTCACCTGCTGATGCGCCCTCGACAATATTGTGAAGCACAAGGGTGCTGGCTCGCATGGGAGCGCAAGCGCGGAAAGCTTGAGCAGCTCAATCACATGCTCATCGAAGGCGATGGTGGAGCATTCCATCGACATGTCGGCTCGCGCGAAATACCCCGCAATATTCGCTTCGTCGTCACTCTCGATGCGGACACCACCTTGCCTACAGGCACTGTGCGAAAGCTCGTCGGCACGCTTGCCCATCCACTAAACCAGGCCAAGTTCGATCCGGACACTGGAACGTTGCTTGGAGGCTATACGATCATCCAGCCTCGGGTGGAGATTTCGCCCCAGAGTGGATCGCGAACGCTGTTCGCACGGCTCTTTGCCGGCGATACGTCAATCGACATCTACAGCCGGGCTGTCTCGAACGTCTATCAGGACCTGTTTGGCGCGGGAATTTTTGTCGGTAAGGGCATTTACGACCTTCATGCTTTCCACCGCAGCGTTGCCGGGCGCGTGCCCGAAAATTCCATTCTCAGCCATGACCTCTTCGAAGGTGTCCATGGCCGGGTTGGTCTGGCCAGCGATATCGTCCTGTTCGAAGGCTTTCCCGGAAACTACCTCGAATATGCGCGGCGCGCGCATCGCTGGATCCGCGGGGACTGGCAGCTCCTGCCATGGCTGGCAGGCAAGGTGAGGCGATCAGATGGCACAAGATCCCCAAATCCGATCGCCGCCATCGACCGATGGAAAATTATTGACAATCTGAGGCGTAGCCTGGTTGCCCCGGCAACGATCTTACTGGTGGTCTCGGGTTGGTTTATTTTGCCGGGGCAAGCATGGTTCTGGAGTCTGCTCGCCTTCTTCATGCCAGCAGGTCAAGTATTCACCGATCTAGTGACCGGATTGGCGACAGGACGGCGGCGTGGGACATCGCGTAGCCTGGGGCCGCAATTGCGCGATCAGGCCGGCCGCTGGTTTCTGGCCGTCGTCTATCTGCTCGATGACGCCATATTGTCGGTGCGTGCGATCGCGGTCACGCTCTGGAGGCTTTTTGCAAGCCGGCGCAACCTCCTCGAATGGACAAGCGCCGCGCACTCCGCCACCGACCTCCGCTCGAACCGAGCGCGAGGTGTCATATGGCGCAAGATGTGGTTGGGACCGACTATTTCGGTCGCTCTCGCGGCGCTTCTTGCCGCCATCAAACCTGACGCTTTGGCCGCATCCCTTCCGCTGCTCATTCTTTGGATCGCCGCGCCGGAAATCACTTGGGCGATGGCCCGCGAACGCCGCGAAGATGCGGAACCGCTTGCCGAGGATGACCGGCGCTTCCTGCGGGGCCTGGCGAGGCGGACCTGGCTCTTCTTCGAGACCTTCGCTGGTCCGGAAGACAATTGGCTCCCCCCGGACAACTACCAGGGCGCTCCGCATGCAGAAATCGCGCAGCGCACGTCACCGACGAATATCGGCATGTTGATGCTATCGACAGCCGCAGCCTGGGACCTCGGTTACATCGGCCGTTCGGAACTCGCGGCGCGGACGGCGAACCTTTTCGCCACGCTCGATCGCCTGGAACGATATCGAGGACATTTCTACAATTGGTACGACACAAGAACGCTCGCGTCGCTGGAACCTCGATATGTCTCGACGGTGGACAGCGGCAATCTCGCGGCGGCCCTGCTCGCCTACGCTGCTTCCTTGCGTGAGGCGCGGCGTGCGGAAGGTATGGAGGAGCAACGCTGGCGCGGCCTGATCGATGTGATCGATCTGATCGAACAAGTCGCGCAAAACTCTGAGGATGCAGCGCTTCCTCGTTGGATCACCCAGCTAAGGTCGCGCCTGGAGGGTGTCGAGGAAGACCGTGCCCACTGGATGGCCGGCCTGCAGGATATCTGCGAGGTATTGATCCCGGAGATGGAGGCAGCGCTTGGTCTGGGCGAGCAGTCCGAAAAGGCAGCGCCGAACCATCTGGTCGACATCGAGGTGCTCGTCGATCGGTTGCAGTACCAGATACGTTCGATGTGCCGGGACCTGGGGAACGGCGGTATCCCGGCTGACCAACTGTCCAGCCTCGCAGACCAAGCAATCGAGATGGCCTATTCAATGGAGTTTGCGCCTCTCTATGACGAGCACCGGCGCCTCCTGCGCATTGGCATCAATGTCAGTCTGGGACGTCCCGATACACATTATTATGACCTCCTCGCTTCCGAGGCACGGCTAGCGAGCTTTTTCGCCATCGCAAAAGGCGATGTTCCGCCAGAACACTGGTTCCATCTGGGCCGCCCGTTACGGCGCGTCGAGGGTGGAGCGGTGCTGATCTCCTGGAACGGCTCGATGTTCGAATATCTTATGCCGCGCCTGCTGCTCAAGCCGGACACCGGCACGCTGCTGGGCGAGAGCGAGCGGATGGTGGTCGACGTCCAGGAGCGCTACGGGCGAGCCCAGAGCGTTCCCTGGGGTATCTCGGAATCGGCATATTCCGCTCGCGATCCTGAACACCGTTACAGGTATCAAGGGTTCGGCGTTCCCGAACTTGGCTTGAAACGGGGCCTCTCGCGGGACATGGTTGTCGCGCCTTACGCAACTGCGCTTGCACTGGCAGTTGCACCAAAGAAGGCAGTTGCGAACCTCAGGCTGCTGACACGATCGGGCGGCAGCGGCCGATACGGGCTGGTCGAAGCGCTCGACTTCACGCCTGAGCGCTCCCCGGGCAGCGGTCCCCGGAACGTTAATGCTTATATGGCACACCACCAAGGCATGCTCCTGTCGGCGATCGTCAATGCGCTGTTCTCGGACCGGTTCGTAAGCCGTTTCGCCGAAGATCCTCGGATGCGGCCCACGATGTTGTTGTTGAGCGAACGGGTGCCACGCGAGATTCCGCCGGAAATAGACAGGCTTGCCGACCGCACGAGCGCTATGGTTCGGGGAACATCCGTCACGCTGCCCGCGTCATGGCGACCCAAGCGCGAAGCATCCGTGCCGCAAATGCTCCTGCTTGGAAACGGGCCTTTATCGACGTGGCTCTCTGATAGCGGTAGCGGCGGACTGCGCTGGCATCACCGGGCGCTGACACGCTTCGTGGCCGACGCCACTCACGACGCGGACGGTTACTGGATCTACATCGCCGATGAAGACACCGGACGGCTATGGTCGGCGACGCTCGAACCAACCGGGTCCGAAGCGGAAGAGTACGAGGTCACATGCCATGCGCACCAGGCAGTAATTCGCCGGCGCGATCAAGGCGTTGTATCGCGTCTCGAGATTGGCGTTCTTGCCGGAAGCGACATCGAGGTGCGGCGCTTGCGGCTCATCAACGAGAGTTCCCGTCACCGCAAGCTTCGCGTGACGACCTATGCCGAGATCGTGCTCGGCGAGCCGCTCGAGGACGAGCGGCACCCGGCATTCAGCAAACTGTTTATCAAGAGCGAGCATGTCCCATCGCTTGGTGGTCTGCTGTTCGAGCGCCGCGCGCGCGCGCCACAGGACACGCCGCCGGTGCTCCTTCATTTTGCGGTCGATGGCGGGGGACCGGTTCGCAATGCCCGCTTCGAAACCGACCGGCGCGCCTTCATCAGGCGTCATGAAAGCCTGCGCTCCCCAACAGGAGCGACCGAAGCCGTGCAGAACACCCAAGGGTGGACCCTGGACCCGGTCATGGCTCTTCAACACCTCATCGATCTGGAGCCGTTCGAGATTAGGGAAATCTGTTTCCTGACAGTCGCAGCCGCGTCGCGCGAAACCGCCGTCGAGCTGGCCGAGCGTCATTCGTCTCTCGATTCGATCGAATGGGCGCTCCACGATACGGCAACCGAAAATGCACGCTCCCTGGTTCACATGAACATCGAAGCCGAACACCTGCCCGTCGTGCAGCAGCTCGCTTCGGCTCTCATCTATCCGCAGAACGCCCCATCGAGCGCGCGGACGATCAAGAACGAGAACAGTCTCGGACAAGCGGATTTGTGGGGGATGGGCGTGTCCGGCGATTACCCCATCCTTCTGCTGCGGTCTGCCGGTGAGACCACGACCCTGCTGCCCGTCCTCCTCGCCGCCCATCGATTGTGGCGGCGGCACGGACTAGAGGTGGATCTGTTGATCCTCCAGCTTGCCGGCTCAGCTTACATCGAACCGGTGCTCGACCAGCTCAGGGAGGCGCTGCAACGCGCGAAGATGCCGGAGCTGCTTGGACGCAAGGGCGGCGTGCATATCGTTTTCGCGGATCAGATCGGTGCGGATCGGGTGCGCCTTCTGGAGAGCACGGCGCGTGTCACCCTCGACGACGCGCGGGGGAGTTTGCAGGAACAGCTGGAAGAAGCGCACGATGTGCCAAACCGCTTGCCGCTGTTTTCTGCAACAAGGGCTGCGCAGCATCCCTCGATGACATCGCTCGAACGTTCAGCGAACCTTCTCTACGACAATGGTCTGGGTGGGTTCACGGCGGATGGCCGCGAATATGTCATCTTCGTCGAACCCGGGCAGGCGACGCCTGCTCCGTGGTGCAACATTCTCGCCAACCGTGACTTCGGCGCGCTCGTAAGCGAAGCTGGCGGGGGGTATACTTGGGCAATAAACAGCGGCGAGAACCGTCTCACAACATGGTCGAACGACCCGGTCACGGACCGTCCCTCCGAAACACTCTACCTGCGTGATGAGGAAACTGGCGAGGTATGGACCATAACGCCTGCTCCTGTTGGCGATGCCGCTGCCTGCGAAGTCAGGCATGGCGCGGGTTACACCAAATGGTCAAAACGGTTCGCCGGCTTGGCCCATCAGCTCACAATGTTCGTACCGCTTGATGCATCGGTGAAGATCGTTCGGCTGCGGATCCGCAACTGCGAAGACCGGCACCGGCGCGTAACCGCAACCTATTATGCCGAGTGGCTGCTCGGCTCTCTTCCCAGTATCGCACGCCCGCACATAGTCTGCGACTTTGACACCGAGACGCAGACCATCACGGCAACGAACCGCTGGAACAGCGATTTTGCCGGACAGGTGGCGTTTCTCACGGCAAACCGCCCACCGCACGGCTTCACGACCGACCGCGGCGAATTCATCGGCAGGGGTGGGGACCCGGCGGATCCCGCGGCGCTTCGGCGATGGGGTCTAACCAACAGCGTATGCGCGGGCGGCGATACATGCGGAGCCTATCAGATACACCTCGATCTTGGCCCGGGCGAGGAAGAAGAAATCCTGTTCGTGCTCGGCCAAGGGCTAGGCCACCATGCGGCCATGGAACTCGCCCAGCGCTGGCGTGAGCCAGACGAGGCAGAGACGGCAATGATAGCGCTGGAGAATTTCTGGGATGAGACACTCGGCGCCCTTCAAGTCTCAACCCCGGACCCTGCTTTCGACGTCATGGTCAACCGCTGGCTGCTCTACCAGACGCTGTCGTCCCGTGTTCTCGCGCGCACGGGATTCTATCAGTCGAGCGGGGCCTTCGGCTTTCGCGATCAATTGCAGGACGTTCTTGCGCTTCTCCACACCGCGCCGGCGCTCGCTCGCGCGCACATCCTCGAAAGCGCGCAGCATCAATTCGTAGAGGGCGATGTTCTGCACTGGTGGCACCCCCCTGCTGATCGCGGCGTGCGAACGCGTTTTTCCGACGATTTGCTCTGGTTGCCTTATGTTGTCGGCATCTATGTCTCGACGACCGGTGACCTTGATATCCTCGACGAGGAAGTCGCGTTCCTCGATGCCGATGAACTCGCCCCCGACGAAGCCAATCGATATGCGCAATTCGATGCGACCGAGTGGCGCGGCTCGCTGTTCGAGCACTGCGAGCGCGCACTGCACCGCGCTCTGGCAGTCGGGGCCCATGGACTGCCGCTGATCGGCGCCGGGGACTGGAATGATGGAATGGACCGCCTCGGCGCGAAGGGCCATGGCGAAAGCGTCTGGTTGGCATGGTTTATCACGGTCACAGCGCAAGGCTTCGCCGACATCTGCCGCCGGACCGGTCGGATGCACGAGGCGAAAGAATGGGAAGAACGGGCATCCGAGATAAGGCAGCGCGCGGAAGAGAGAGCCTGGGATGGCTCATGGTACTTGCGGGCCTTCGATGATGACGGGCGGCCCATCGGCTCGGCAAGAAACGACGATTGCCGGATCGATTCGATCGCGCAGTCATGGGCGGCCTTTGCCTCGGCTGATCAAGAGCGCGTGAGCGAGGCCCTCCAGTCCGCATGGGACCTGCTTGTTTCGCAGGAGGACCAGTTGGCAAAGCTGCTCTGGCCCGCGTTTGACGAAGGCCTGATCGATCCCGGTTACATAAAGGCCTACCCTCCCGGGATACGCGAAAATGGGGGGCAGTATTCGCATGCGGCCGCGTGGCTGGGCATGGCCTTTGCGCAGGCGAAGGAGCCCGAGAAAGCCTACGCCCTCTTAAACATGATAAACCCTGTCGGTCGCTCCGACGATCACGCGAGGGCTGAGCATTATCGCCTGGAGCCCTACGCCGTCGCCGGAGACATTTCTGCGGGTGAGCAGCATGCGGGCAGAGGGGGCTGGAGCTGGTATACCGGGGCCGCAGGCTGGGCATGGCAGCTCGCCACGAGAAGCATCTTGGGGTTGCAACAGACCGATGGCCGGCTTGTCGTCAACCCCTGTATCCCGCCCACCTGGGGCGGCTTCAGCGCGACACTGCGGGTTGGTGGCGGGTTGGTGTCAGTGAAAGTCGAAGATCCGCAAGGGCTTGGCTGCGCCGACGTCGAACTCACCGTTGATGGCAAAACTCATGCCGGGAATGGGATTGTACTCCCGAAGAATGGCGAAACAGTCGAGCTTCGGGTCCGCATTGTTGGACGCAATGTACAACACCCCTCCCCTGCCTGAGAATTCCGCCCGGAGCTATTCAAACGCTCCTCCCAGCGCGTGAAAATCCTGGCGGGGTGTTTGGCAAAGATGCGCGACGCGAAGTCTGCCGTGCAAAGCAAAGTTGATCCTATAATAGCGGGCTAAAGAGCCGTGCTGCATTTTCCGCAGCGCGGGCAAGCGCAGGTCTGGCATTCCATTCGGCGCGAACCAAGCGCTCACTCCCCGCAATGTTGCGCGCCTCCTCTTCGCGCAGGCGCGCGGTTGTGTCCTGATCATAGATGAGAAGGCCGGCTTCTCCGTTCAACTCCAGCGAGCGCAAATCGATGTTCATCGAACCGACAAGGACGAGGTCATCGTCAACGCTGACATGCTTGGCATGCAGGAATCCGCGATGATAGAGGTGTATGTCGATGCCCGCTTCCAGCATTCGTTCGAAGAAAGAGCGCTGCGCCAGATCGACCAGACGATGGTCGCCCTTCTTCGGCAGAATCAAGCAGACCTCGACACCGCGGGCGGCGGCCCCTTCGAGCGCGAGCAGGAGCGCTTCGTCCGGCACGAAGTAGGGCGTCGTAATGACAAGCCGGTGTTCGACCGTATGCACCAGCGCATCGAGCAGCAGCCGGATGACAGAGCGCCGATATTCGGGTCCGCCAGCCACCAATTGTGCGTGCGCCGCCCCTGCGGACCGTTCATGCGGAAAGAGCGCCCCGTCACTCAACAGATCGCCGGATTCCAAAAACCAGTCATTGGCAAAGAGCGCCTGCATCTGGAGCACGACGGGTCCGTTGACCCTCACCACGAATTCCTTGCTGCGCTGACCTCCCGGTAGCTCGGCGCTGATGACGTTCTGCGAGCCGATATATCCGAGCCGTCCGTCGATCACAGCGAGCTTGCGATGATTGCGCAGATCGGGCCGCAGGGCCTCCATGTTCGTTAGCGATACGGGCAGCGCGCGGCGCACCGTTATCCCGCAGCTCCTGAGCTTTCGAATGATCCGGCGGGACCACCAATAGGAACCGAGCGCATCGATCAGAACGCGGCATTCAACCCCGCGGCTTGCGGCAGCCACGAGCGCCGCGATGATCTGGTTGCCCACAGCATCGTCGGAGAAGATGTAGGTCGTGAGATGAACATGGTGCCGGGCAGTACCAATGTCGGCCACGAGACGGTCGATCACTTCCTGATAATCCGCTAGCGCTTCGATGTTGTTTCCACCCACCGCAGGGAACAAATTGACCCGCTCGATGAGCTGCGCTGCCCGAACAAGATGCGCGGGAAGCTGCGGCGGTGAGCAGTGCTGCGACATCAGGATCTGGCGGCGCGCAATCTTGAGCTGCCTTCGCGCTTCAGCAAAACGCGCACGCCTGCGCGCCGTTGCCAGCGGACGGAACGCCCAGAGAACAACGAGAATGGCTGGAATGGGGAAGACGAGAACCAGCGCGAGCCAGCCCTGTGCGCCAACCGCTGGTCGGCTGAAAATGATCACCGCGAAGATAGCAAACCGCGCGAGCCAATCCAGCGTGAGGAATAGCAAGAGCGTATCAGACACCGGTCTTGCTCCCGCTTGTCGGAAAGCAATGGCGGCACGCCGTAGGAGGGGGGAGGATCACGGCGTGCCGCACTGCCGAGGCGCGGGGTTGGAGGCATCGCCGCGGCAACGAGCTTGGCGGGTTCGGGCTTTTACGCAGCCAAATGGTCCCGACAATTCGACCCTTAGAGCTCGCATGCATGTACATAGACGCGGGAGCGCGCCTGCTATTACAGCGCAGACCTCGTTTCGGTCTCACTGAATAGGCATGACATAGTCTCTGCCCGCCCACACGAGCGCGTCGGCTCCTCAAGTTTGCAAAGCAATAGGGGTGTCGGCCAAAGCATCGCGAAATGCGCCGCGCGCACGGTGGAGCCTTACGGCGAGATTGTTGGGCGAAATGTGGAGGCGCGAAGCGATGACTGAAGGCTCTTCCCGTCCCAGGTCCATTTGCCGGATGATTTGCGTATAGGCTGGCCGAAGCGTCGCCAATACCTCCTCGACCACCTCGCTTTCATCGACCGATAAACTTTCTCCCAAGATTTCTTCCAAGGGTGAACCGCCGGGTTCGAGCGGGGTCGTTTTGGCGTTGAGCCGCGCCGAGGCCCGGTAATGGTCGAGCAGCGTCGTTTCGAAGAGACGCCGCAGCCATCCGTGGACGGCCTTTTCATCGCGCAACTGATTCGCGCGCTCAAGCGCTTTGACGCAGAAGGACTGAAAGACATCATCCGCCGCGACACGGTTGCGCAGACGCTTGAGCGCAAGACAGCGGAAGATGACATAATCATCAACAAGAACCCGCTCAATAATCTCTCTGTTCGTCTCTTGTGGGCTCGAAGGTTCGGAACGCTCCTGCTCTTCGGCAACAATATCCTCTGATTGTGCGGCGTAAGATAATGGCATGAGTTCTTCCCCACCGAAGTTCCACCTACTTGGAATACGCAGGGAGAGGCCCCGCCCCTCAGATTTCTTTGGTGTTTCGGCGGATGATGAGAGGTTCCGGCCGGGAAACAACGCGCTGATGCGCTTCGTCCTGTAAGCCGAGCTGCCGTGCCCCGTCTCTTGTTTCAGCCCGTTTAGAAATCCTCTGCACCGAGACGAGAAAACCCGATGAGCCGCCTGATCACCACTATGCGAAGTCTCGCCTTTGCAGTGTCGGCGGCGGTGTGGACTCTCCTTTTTGCGCCCTTGATCCCGCTATTGGTTCTTCTGGGTCGTCCGCCGCGGATCATTCGGCAGCTCACCCGGATTTGGGCGCGCGGCCTTCTCTGTCTCCTCGCTGCGCTGGCCGGAATCCGCTATACGGAAAGGGGACGCGTTAACCTGCCCGAGGGTCCCGTCCTCATCATCGCCAACCATCAATCGGCCTGGGAAACGTTTGCCGCACTCGTTCTCTTCCCTGACGTGGCGATTGTCACCAAGCGTGAGCTTCTGGCGCTGCCTGTGATAGGATGGTTCCTGAAGAACTCCCCCATGATCCCGGTCGATCGCGCTCAGTCGGCGCGGGCGCTGCGTGAAATGCTTGCGGCCTGCCGCGCGGAAGTAGCGGCGGGTCGCTCGGTGCTCATTTTCCCCGAAGGCACACGCAAGCAGCCGGGAAGCCCGATCGAATTCAAGCGCGGAGTGGAACTGCTCTATCGAAATCTGGCGATACCCCCAGTAATCGTTGCCCACGATGCCGGCCGGCTCTGGCGGCAGGGCATGCGGCTGCATCCTGGATCGATTACCGTTTCGATACTCCCGCCGATCCCACCTGCTACCGATCATGGAGTTCTTGTCGCGCAGGCACAGCGGTCCCTCGCGGTCGAAGTCGCCAATCTGAACAAGGCCTAGACTGACCGCCGAAAGGGCCCGGATCCCTATGAGGATGAGGAGGCCTGCGCTCCCATGAACATGATCTTGCATCTCATTGCGAGAGGCAACACCCATTTGTTCTGAACTTCGCCGTCGGCGACGTTCTCGTAATCACCAAGCGCGCCCCGCGTCTGTTTATCCGAATGAGGTGCCGCCCGGGCAGGCCAGCGCGCACCAGGAGCCGGTCTGGACGGACAATCAAAACCGGGAGTCTTGCAATAAGGAGCAGTGTGTGTGGCGAAACCGCCAACGAACAAGAGGATATTGGAGCAGCAGTTTTCTCGCCGGGCGACAATCTTGTGCGCGGTGCAGCTCGGTCTCGGCGGTGTGTTGGCAGGCCGGCTCGCCTGGCTTGCGATCGCCGAAAACCAAAAATGGCAACTGCTCTCCGAGAGCAATCGGCTTCAGCTGAGCCTGATCCCGCCGAGGCGCGGATTGCTGCTTGATCGCACGGGCGTCCCCCTCGCCAGCAACAAATCGGTCTTCATGATCGATCTCCTGCCCGATCGCCTCGAGGACGCCGATAAGGTCCTGAAGCAGCTTGCCGAGCTGCTCGATCTTAGCGCCGATGAGACGGACCGCCTCAAGACCGACCTCGAACAAGCATTGGATCACCAGCCCGTGCGGGTTGCGAGCGATGTCGAGTGGGACCAATATGCCGCTGTAAATGTACGCCTTCCCGACCTCCCCGGCGTATCCCCGATGAGAGGGTTTTCGCGGCACTATCCAGCAGGAGCCGCGACAGCTCACTTGCTCGGCTATGTCGGAGCCCCAAGCCGCGAGGAGTATGAAAAAACCGGCGATCCCTTGCTAATGGTTCCGGGCATGCAAGTCGGCAAGGATATGCTCGAGAAGACGCTCGACGAGCATTTGACGGGCAAGCCCGGCGCGCGCCGGGCCGAAGTGACAGCCACGGGCAAGGTCGTACGCGAGCTAGAGGTCCGATCCGACACTATAGGTAAAAGCGTACAATTGACCATTGATGGTGGGCTTCAAACCTATGCGTCGCGGCGACTGGGCACCCAGTCCGGCTCGGTCGTGGTGCTCGACGCGGTCACCGGCGGCGTTCTCGCTATGGCTTCGATGCCAGCCTACGATCCCAACAGTTTTTCGGATGGGATCAGCCAGTTCGAATGGGACATGCTGTCGCAAGACGAACGCGTTCCACTCAGAAACAAGACCCTCCAGGGACTTTATCCGCCCGGATCGACCATCAAGCCGATCACGGCCCTGGCTTTGCTGAATGAGAACATCGACCCAGACGAAACCGTCCTTTGTACCGGCCGGATCAACATTGCCGGCGGCACGTTCCATTGCTGGCGCCGTAGTGGCCACGGTGTAGTCGACATGAACCGGGCGATTGCAGAAAGCTGTGACATATATTTCTATGTCATGGGCATTCGGGTGGGCATTCAGCCAATTGCCGACATGGCCAGACGTTTTGGGCTTGGCGAGCGGTTTTTAGGCTTGCCGGTTCCCTATCAGTATTACGGCACTGTCCCCGATCCTGCCTGGAAACGGCGACGATACAACGAGCCTTGGGAAGCCTATGACACTGTCAATGCGACAATCGGGCAAGGCTATCTGCTCGCCAACCCGCTGCAGCTTGCGGTCATGACGGCGCGGCTTGCCGCCGGTGAGAAAACCCATCCCAAGCTACTTGCCGCAAAGGAGGCGCCTGCCGCACCACTCGAAATTGACCCCCGAATGCTTGCGATCGTCCGCCAGGGAATGGAGGATGTTGTCAATGGCCAGGGCACCGCAACCCGCGCCCGCCTTCCCCTTCCGAACATCAAGCTGGCGGGCAAGACGGGCACCGCGCAGGTTCGCCGCATCACGATGGCCGAACGTCGCCGCGGCGTCCGCTCCAATGCCTCTCTCCCCTGGAAGCTGCGCGATCATGGATTGTTCGTTGGTTATGCGCCGGTTCACCGGCCCCGCTATACGGTGGCGGTGGTAATCGAACATGGCGGAGGGTCTGGAGCGGCCTATCCCATCGCAAGCGATACGCTGCTCTATCTGTTTGACGAACGGCAAGCCATGAAGCGCCTGGCATCACTGGAGAATGGCTGGGGTGGCGGAATCGAGGAGCGAATGGCGCGCGAAGCGGCAGAATTCGCCGCCCGCACACCGAGCGACTGACCCCCTAAACAATGAGGTTCTTCGGCGAACCCATTGCAAAAGCTTCGATATTCTCAATTGTCGTCTCGATGATGCGCGCGACCGCCTCATGCGTGTTATAGGCGACATGCGGAGTCACGATGACGTTCGGAAAGCGCAGAAGCACATGATTGGCCACGAGGGCCTCCAAATTCTCCTTCTCCAGCGGCGGTCCGCGAAACACTTCTGCCTCTTCACGGACGAGCGGCTCCTGCGGGAGCACATCAAGGCCAGCGGCGCGGAGTTTCCCCTCCGCCAGCGCGCGCACCAGAGCGGGAACGCTGACGATGTTGCCGCGCGCCGTATTGATCAGGAGCGCGCCGGTCTTCATGGCAGCGAACTCGGCATCGGACAGGAGATCCTGGGTCTGAGGGGTTGCCGGCAGATGCAATGTGACGATGTCGGCTTGGGAAAGGAGTTCGGCGAAAGGCAAATAGGTAAAGCCGAGATTTGCTGCCGCAGAGCTATCCGGATCGACGTCGAACGCTACGACATTCATGCCAAACCCGCGCGCGATCTCGATCGCGCGGCGCCCGATGCGGCCGGTCCCGACGACGCCAAGGGTCTTCCCGCGCAGCTCGATACCGCGCAGATCATCCTGTGAAAAATTTCCGCGCCGTGTACGTTCGACCGCCGGAACGAGATATCGCGCGGCAGCCAGCATCAAGGCAAAACTGTGCTCGGCTACAGTAACATCACCATAGTCGGGAACGTTGGCGATCTCGATGTCTTCTGCGGCGCACCAGGCCAGATCGATGTGGTCGTGGCCGGTCGAGCGGGTGGCGATCAGCCGCAGCTCGGGGAAGTGGCGCAGGACTTCTGCATCGAGCCGTGAATTGATGAATGTGCTGATCACTTCGGCATCGCTGTATTTTGCCGCGTTATCAGATGTCAGCCGTTCCTTGACACAAGTGAGTTCGTGATTGCCGGAAAGTGCGCGGCATGCCCTCGCCTCCCATTCCTCGGCCTCGAAGATGACGACCTTCATGTTGGCGAACCCTCAGCCGGTTGTGCTCGGCCTTTATCCGACATGGCCTCGGCTTGAGCGACCACCTTGACTGCGGCAACAAAACTGTCGGGGTTAAGCGAAATGGAGTCGATCCCGCAATCGACCAGGAAACCGGCAAACTCGGGATGGTCACTCGGTGCCTGGCCGCAAATTCCGATCTTTATCCCGGCCTGGTGCGCCTTGATAATGGCTTCGCCAATCGCCCGTTTTACCGCCTCGTTGCGTTCGTCGAACTGATCGGCGAGAAGCTCGGAATCGCGGTCGATCCCGAGCACGAGCTGGGTGAGATCGTTGGAACCTATCGAAAATCCGTCAAAGCGCTGTGCGAACTCCTCCGCGAGCAGGACGTTCGCCGGAATCTCGCACATCATATAGATTTGGAGACCGTTTCGGCCTCGTTCGAGACCGTTTTCCGCCATCACTTCGAGGACCCGATCGGCTTCGGCGAGCGTACGGCAGAATGGCACCATGATGATGACATTCTCAAAGCCGATCTCCTCGCGTACGCGCCGCAAAGCGCGGCATTCGAGCGCGAAACCCGCCTTGTAGCCCGGGCTGTAATAGCGCGAAGCGCCGCGCCATCCGATCATCGGATTTTCCTCATCCGGTTCGAAGGCCTCTCCTCCGAGAAGGTGAGCATATTCGTTTGTCTTGAAGTCGCTGAGACGGACAATCACCGGCTGCGGATGAAACGGGGCCGCGAGCTTGGCTATGCCGAGCGCGAGCGTGTCGACGAAATAGTCGGTAGGCTCGGCATATCCGTGCGTAAGCTCGGCGATCGCGCGCCTGGCATCCTCGCTTGTGACCTTCTCCGGGGCGACGAGCGCCATCGGGTGAACTTTGACCAGGTGGTTGATCACGAATTCCATCCGCGCGAGGCCTACACCCCGCGCGGGAAGGCGCCACCAGCGCATGGCGGCGGCCGGACTCGCGATATTGAGCATCACGTCGGTCTCGGTCTCGGGCAGATCTGCCAGGTCGAACTCGATGGTTTCGAACTCGAGCGTCCCTTCATAGACCGCGCCGCGGTCGCCTTCCGCGCATGACAGGGTGATTGGCTGCCCGTCCTTCAGGGTGCGGGTCGCAGTCTGCGTCCCTACGATGGCCGGCACACCGAGTTCGCGGCTGACAATCGCTGCATGGCTGGTGGTTCCGCCATGATCAGTGATGATACCCGCCGCGCGCTTCATGATCGGCACCCAGTCCGGATCGGTCATGCCTGTCACAAGGATTGCGCCATCTCGAAAAGCCTCGATCTGCGATGCGTCACGGATCGCGCAAACCTCCCCGGTCGCGATCGCCTCGCCAACCGCAGCGCCCGAAAGCAGCGGTTCGGCGCGCTGTTTCAGCCTGTAGGTCTTTAGGCTTCCCGCTGCCCTTCCCGACTGAACGGTTTCCGGCCGGGCTTGGACGATGAAGAGTTCACCGGTTGCACCATCTTTCGCCCACTCCATGTCCATCGCGCGTCCATAATGTTTTTCGATGGTCTTGGCGCAGCGCGCCAGCTCAAGTACCTCGTCATCGGACAGGACGAAGGTCTCGCGTTCGCGGCGCGTGGTTCTCTTGGTCAACGTCCTGACGCTGCCGCCGGTCGCATAAATCATCTTGCGCTCCTTGGCTCCAAGACTGCGCTCGATAAGCGGGGCCGTGTCGGCACGTTCGAGAAAGGGTTTGAAGACACGGTAGATGTCAGGATCGACAGAGCCCTGGACGACAGTCTCCCCAAGCCCCCAGGCGGCACTTATCACGATCACGTCGGGGAAACCCGTTTCGGTATCGACTGAAAACATGACCCCCGATCCAGCGAGATCCGAGCGCACCATGCGCTGCACTCCGATCGACAGGGCAACATCCATATGGTCGAAGCCCTGTGCCTGACGGTAGCTGATCGCCCGGTCGGTAAAGAGCGATGCAAAGCAGCGCCGGCAGGCATCGAGAAGTGCGCGCTTGCCGGTGACATTGAGAAAGGTCTCTTGCTGCCCGGCGAAGCTCGCTTCGGGAAGATCCTCCGCTGTCGCGCTGCTGCGGACCGCGACGCTGACCGCTTCCTGTTCGCTGCGCGCAGACAAGGCATCATAGGCTTCACCGATGGCCGCCTCGATCTCCGGTGGAAACGCCCCTTCCAGAAACGCATGCCGGATTGCAGCACCAGTTTCTTGAAGCGAGGCGCGCCCAGCATCGAGCGCCTCGATCCAGCGCCTCATTTCGGGTTCAATGCCGTTGGCCGCGATATAGTGCCGATAGGCCTGCGCCGTTGTGGCGAAGCCTCCCGGCACTCTGATACCGCGCTTCGACAGCGCGCCGACCATCTCACCGAGCGAAGCATTCTTTCCGCCAACCATGGCGACGTCGCCGCGTCCAATATCCTCAAACCAGGCAATAAGGGCATCGGGCATCGAAATCTCCGGGTCTTTCGCGAGCGGTGCTCGGCAGTGGTCGAACGTGGACGTTGCCTCGTTTGGGGGTAAATCTTACCCGCCGGGGCCGAAGCATCGTGCATATGGTGAGACGGTTTTCAGCTTGGCCGATTACAGCCCTGCTGCCCCCGCTCGCGAAAAAGCCAGCGCAGTCCGATGGGTGTGACAATCGTGGTGACGAGCGCCATGAGGACGAGAGCGGAAAAGAGATTGGCGACGACCGTGCCGGGATAATCGAAGAGCCCTGCCTCCCATGCGATACTCACGATGATCAATTCAACCGCCCCGCGGCCGCTCATGCCGAACCCGACCCCGAGCGCCTCCTTGCGGGTGAGACCAGAAAGCAGAGCAGGAAGCCCGGCGCCAATGATCTTGCCCATAAGTGCGACTAGAATCAGCGCCAGCACGATGCCAGGAATGATGGCAAGGGCCGCGAAATCCACGCGAATACCGATCGAAAGAAAGAAAAGCGGGGCCAGCAAGCCCATCGTGAGATCGCTGACCGTTGCTTTCAGGCGCGCGAAAGAGGCTTGACCCAGGCTCTTGGCGTTGAACAGAAGGGCGGCGGCGAAGGCTCCGATGATGAAGTCCATGCCAAGCAGTTCGGCCAGCCCTGCAAACCCCAAGGCTGTCAGAATGAGCGCGGTAAACTCAGGGGCGGGAATCCGCAGGCGCGAGATCAGATTGGCGATCCTCGGCGCCCCGAAATAGCCGGCGGCAGCGACAATGAGGAAAAACAGCGCGGCTTTGCCAAGCAGCGGCAACATCGCCCCAATCCCCGGGACGGAACCTGCCGCAATTGCGCCGGTCAAGATCGCGAGGAGCACAAGTCCGATGATATCGTCGAGAATTGCAGCGGCGATCACCGTGCGACCGGTTGGGGTGTGGACCATGCCGAGATCCATGAACACGCCGATGGCGACCGGGACCGCAGAAATTGACAATGCAACGCCGACCAGCAGAGCCTGGACGAATTTCATCGGGTTGTCGGGAAGCACCCACCACGCAAGGGCCATGCCCAAAGCGAGTGGCAACAGCACGCCTCCGAGCGCCACGGCAGCCGAGCGACCCGAATGTCTGAACAGCTCTCCGGGGGCAATTTCGAGGCCGGCAAGCAGCAGCAGGAAGAAAATTCCGAACTCGGCGGCAAGGTCGAGAAAGGCGCTGCGCGACAATTCGGCGAGAAACGGAGCGTTGAGGGAGGCCGCCAAAACCGCCAGTATTAGCCCGGCCCCGATCTCCCCCACCAGCGCGGGCTGGCCGAGGCGCGTTGCAATCTCTCCGAAGGATCTCGCCGCCAGCAGCAGGAGAATGAGATGCAGCACATGCTCGATCATCGTGCGAACCCGATTGCGGCAGCTGCGACAAGGCCAACGGCGGCAGTATAGGCGAGCATTGGCACAAGCGTGACCCGGATGATCTCTCCCTCGCGCCCGACACGGCCGACGACGGCTGCAGCTGCCACCACATTGACGACCGACACCATGTTCCCCGCGCTGGCGCCAAGGATCTGGGCGCCAAGGACGGTTTCCGGTGGCAGTCCGGCCTGATTGGCTGCGGTGAACTGAAACAGGGCAAATGTCATATTGCTGAAGGTCGCACTTCCTGAGAGAAAACTGCCCAGCGCTCCGATAAATGGTGCAATCACCGGCCAGTTCTGTCCGGCGGCATCGGCCGCAAGAACTGAAAGCGCCATTGGCATGCTCGGCAAACCGTCCGAATTGATTCCCGAATACACAAAGACGCGCACCATCGGGACCGCCGCCGCAAGCGTCACCGCGCTTGCGGCCGTGATCTTCAGAGTGTCCCGGCCAGCGCTGCGTAGACGCTCACTGTCGAGAGGCAAAATACAGACGGCCAAGAGACCCGCGATCAAAAACATCGAACCAGGCAAATATAGCGGCGCAAGCGCTATGTTGATCTGCGTCCCCAGAACCGAATCCCAGGCAAAAGAGACGTCCTGCAAGGCCTGTTTGACCGGCAACAGATCTGCGCGGCTCACGAGAAGGAGCGCGGCGAGCAAGAGATAGGGTGCCCAGGCCCGCTTCAATGTAACGCGTGACGTTTCTGCGGCAATCGGCGCGCCCGAAGTGGCTGCGCCAGATCTGGGTTTGAGGAAACCGCGTTGGGCTGCTGGAACCACGAGCACGATGGCACAGAGCGCGCCGACAAGCGCGGGAAGTTCGGGACCTAGCGTCGCACTGACGACAAAGGCAGGTATGGTGTAAGCAAGACCGGCAAACAGAGCGAACCGCCAATATCCCAGCGCACTGGACCAGCTTCGTTCTTCGGAAAAGAACCGCGAGTAGATAAGGATGAGCGCGAACGGGACGAGCGAGCCGGTAGCGAGATCGATAGCGCCTGCCACCTGCGCCGAGTTTTCAATCAGACTATCGAGCCCGCCATCTGCGGCGGGTTGACGAAGTCCTTCGCGTAGCCCGATGGCTACCGGCGTGCCGATCGCACCGAAGGCTACCGGACTGCTATTGGCAATCAGTGCAAGTGACACGGCTGCCATCGGTGTGAAACGAAGCGCCACAAGCAGCGGGGCGGTAATGGCGGCCGGGGTGCCGAAACCGGCGACGCCTTCGAGGAAGGCACCGAAGGTCCAGCTTATGACGATAAGCTGAACCCGCGGTTCCGGCGATATGGCCGCGAATCCTTCGCGTATCCGTGACATCGCCTCGCCTTCGGTAAGGAGCCTCAAGAGAAGTATCGCACCAAAGATGATCCATAAGACCGAGGCCGCGATCGCCAGACCCTCGATCGAAGCGGCGAGGATTGTGCGGGGCGCCATTTGCCACAGGAAATAGCCAGCAGCGACGGTTACGAGATAGGCCAGTGCCATGGCCCGCAATGCGGGCATCCGCAGACCGACAAGGAGAAGCAGAACCGCAAGCAGGGGCGAAAGCGCTGCAAGAAATAGGCTGAATGTAATGTCGCCCTCCGCTCGGCCGTGCGCAGCGTCAGACTGCGTCTCGTCTATCGGACGGGAAAGAGGGCCTGCGATTACGGCGGAGACCGGCGCAGATGCACCCTCGGCCTGCGTCAACGCGGCTGGGCCCTCCCCATCCGGGGCCAAAGGAGTCAGGCGGGCTTAGCCATTCGGCAGCATGGCTTTTCGCGCCGCTTGCTTCACAAAGCTCGCGATAAGCTCACAGCACTTTTTCGGCGCTCGCAGAAAAGGGTGATGATCGAGCCCCTCAAGGACGCAAAGCTCAACATTCGAGAATGCATCTGCGAGCCCTCTGACCGGTGCAAGCGGTGCCATGATGTCATCGCTCCCATGAATACACAGCACGTGGTGAACGGGCTCTAGAATTCTCAGGTCGGCCGCTACGTCATGGCGATAGACAACATCCCATAGCGACGAGGTAGATGACCTCCACGTATGCTGGACAAGGTCTTCGACGATCTCGCGCGGAATATCTCGAATGAGATAGGGCAGAATTCTCCCTAACAGGCGGCGCGTGATGATGCAGGCTAGAATGGTCAGCAGGACGTTGGTGTATATGAGCCCTCCCTTAACCGGTCCTTGGCGCAAATATTCATAAGCCTCGTCCTGCGATCCGAAGTGAGGCAGGCTGATGAGTACGAGGCGCTCGACGGTCTCGGTGTGTCTGGCCGCATAGGCTGCGGCAATCAGGGCTCCCAGCGAATGGCCGACGAGCGTTACCGGCCCGAGAGGGGCGAGAACGCGCTGCAAGGCATCGACATGCCGCTCGACGCTATACTTCACCCACGGCTTGGGCGATCGCCCGAAGCCCAGCAGATCGACGAGCACAATTTTGTACTCTTGCGCTAGCTCGGTTACCCGCGCCTCCCAATATCGCGTGGTCCCACCCAACCCTGCGACGAACACAAGGGTCCGGGCACCGCCTCCAAGTATCTTCACAAACAGCTCAGGATTGCGATCGCGTCTTGAGGGGGGAATCGTATCTTGCACCATTTCTCTAATTTTGCGCGCGTCAGCCCGAGGGACAGACGCCTTGGCGTCGCCAAAGTTACACGGGCGGCTCAGCCTGACGAGCGCCGACGAGACCAGACAGGCATACGAGCGGATCATGGTGGCGTAAGGCTGCGTATCCTGCCGCGTCCTAACCGGGGAGACCGCAAAAACGACAAAGGATTGCCTCGCCATGATCGCCACCCTGACGCTGAACCCAACAATCGATGGCGCGGCGCAGGCCGAGGTGGTGAAGCCGATGCACAAGATCCGTACATTCGATGAGCATTATTATCCTGGCGGAGGCGGTCTCAACGTTGCACGCGTCATCAACGAACTCGGCGGCGAGTCCTACGCGCTTTATCTTGCAGGTGGGGCGACAGGCGGCGTGCTGCAGGAGCTCATTGAGCAAGCACGGGTGCGTGCCGAACGCTTCTCGATCTCCGGCTCCACGCGGATCAGCCACGCGATCTACGAACGGTCCACCAATCTCGAATTTCGCTTCGTGCCGCAGGGTCCGGAAGTCTCCGAAAGCGACTGCGAAGTCGTCCTGCGAGCGCTGCAAACGCTCGATTGCAAATATCTCGTGGCAAGCGGGAGTCTTCCGCGCGGCCTGCGTAGCGATATCTACGCCATCATCGGTGCGATTTGCCTGAGCCGAGGCATCAAGCTGGTCCTGGACAGTTCTGGAGACGCTCTGCGGCATGGCATTGGCGGCGGCGTTCACCTCGCAAAGCCGAGCCTCGGCGAACTCGAAACGCTCGTAGGCCGGAGGCTGGCGACCGCGGCAGAGCAGGAAACGGCGGCCCAAGCCATTGTGCGCGATAATGGCCTCGACATGCTCGCCCTCACTCTGGGGCGCGATGGCGCCATGCTTGTCACGCCCGAGAAGACTGTAATGCACGCCGCGCCGACGATCACGGCGCAAAGCGCCGTCGGTGCGGGAGACAGCTTCCTTGCTGCAATGACCGTTCGCCTTGCCGCCGGCGACGCGGAGGAGGCTGCCTTTCTTTACGGCATGGCCGCTGGCGCTGCCACGGCGCTTACACCAGGGACTTCGCTATGCAAGCGCAGCGATGTCGAGCGGCTCTATGCCGAACTCAGAGCGCGCAGCGAGGGCTAGGATGGCGGGAATGCAACTGTAAGAGCCGGCACTTCTCACCGTCTTGATCCAGAAGCAATACGGTTCAGTCTCGAGGGAATTCGCTTTGGTAACACTCACTTTAGAAGTCGGAAATCTTTTTGAAGAACTCGATCACCTCGGGGTGGAGAAGCAGCTGCGGCTTGAACCCGGCGTAACCCGGGCAAGTGCTAACCCGGCCGGGGGCAGCGTGACCGTGGAATACGACCCTGCACAGACCGACGGGACGCGGCTTCAGAGCCTGATCACAAGCTGCGGTTTCCGCTGCCGTGGCGGCATCATGCCGAAGCATGTCTGCAAGCCGGCGGAAGCAAATCTTTCGGAAGCCGGCAAGGGACCGGTGCGCCGTGCGGCCAGCATGGGAGAACAGGCAGTTCACTACGACCACCGCCAAGGCGGGGCGAAGGACGAAATGGCCCAGGAAATGGGCCACGGGGCAGGTATGGACATGCAGGAGATGGTACGCGACATGCGCAACCGTTTCTGGATTGCCTTCATCTTCACGATCCCGATTTTCATTTACTCCCCGATGGGCGGCTTTTTCACTCCTCCAACCCCGCCCTTCGGATTGAAACTCGACCTGTGGCTGTTCGGCCTGGCGAGTGCCGCCGTGCTCTATCCGGTCTGGCCATTTTTGGTCGCTGCTTGGCGAGCGCTGCGCAACGGCATTCTCAATATGGCCGTGCTTGTCGTTCTATCGGTCGGCACCGGCTATCTCTTCAGCGTCGGATCGACATTTTTCTTTCCGGGTGTGCAATTCTATGAGGCGGTCGCCATCCTACTCGTGTTCATCCTCCTCGGGCACTGGCTGGAAATGCGCGCGCGGGCAGGCGCCTCGGCGGCGATCCGGGCTCTGCTCGACCTGGCTCCGCCAATGGCGGTCGTGCTGCGCGACGGGACAGAGCTAGAGATTCCAACGGCCGAAGTGCTTGAGGGCGACACCGTAATCATCCGGCCGGGCAACAAGATCCCCGTCGACGGCGAGATTTTGGAGGGCAGCTCGCAGGTCGATGAATCGATGCTCACCGGCGAATCCATGCCCGTCGCGAAATCCCCCGGAGACGAAGTCATCGGGGCAACGATCAACAAAAGCGGCAGTTTCCGCTACCGGGCGACCAAGGTGGGTGCCGACACAGCGCTCGCGCAGATCGTCAAGCTTGTGCAGGAGGCACAGAACTCGAAGGCACCCGCGCAATTGCTCGCCGATAGGGCATCTCAGTGGTTGGTGCTGATCGCAATCATTATCGGCCTCGCAACTTTCGCCGTCTGGTTTTGGTGGATCGGTCAGACGCTGCTGTTTGCCGTGACCCTGACAATCACAGTCTTCGTGATCGCCTGCCCCGATGCGCTCGGACTGGCCACACCGATGGCGGTCATGGTCGGCACCGGGCTCGGTGCAGGTCGCGGCATTCTTTTCAAGAACGCGTCGGCGCTGGAAGACGCCACAAAGCTCAATGTCGTTATCTTTGACAAGACCGGCACCCTGACGATGGGCGAACCGCGCGTCGTGGATATTGTGGCCGCCGAGGGCCGCGTGCCCGAGCAGGTGTTACTACTGGCCGCTGCGGTCGAAAAGGGATCGGAGCATCCGCTCGCCCTTGCCATCCTTGACAATGCCGAAGGGCTGAAGATTCCCGCGGCACGCGACTTTCTCAACCGCGACGGGAAAGGGGCGCAGGCCGAGGTGAACGGCGATACCGTTTTTCTCGGCAACCGCCGGTTGATGGACGAGGAAGCGATTTCACTGGCAGGGCTGGCTGACAAGGCCGAGGAGCTCAAGGGGGCGGGCCGCACAGTCGTCCATGTCGCTCACCAGGGTGTGCTCGTCGGCCTGATTGCAATCGCCGACGCGCCACGCCCGACGGCGAAGGCCGCAATCGCCAGACTGCACGAGAAGGGTGTCGAGGTCGCCATGCTGACCGGCGACAATGAGGGAACCGCGCGGCGCGTGGCCGAAGAACTGGGTATCGACATCGTGCTCGCCGATGTGCTTCCCGGCCAGAAGGCCGACAAGGTCAAAGAGCTTCAGGCCCAAGGCAAACGGGTTGGGATGGTCGGGGATGGCATCAATGATGCGCCTGCCCTGACCCAGGCCGATGTGGGCTTTGCGATCGGGGCCGGTACCGATGTGGCCATGGAAAGCGCAGACGTCGTGCTGATGCGAAGTGATCCCTACGATGTTGTCGGCGCGGTCGAGCTGTCGCGTGCGACGCTGCGAAAGATGCATCAGAACCTGTTCTGGGCGGTCGCCTACAACGTCATCGCCTTTCCCGCCGCCGCCGGTGTCTTCTATCCGTTCATTATCAGTCCCGCTGTCGCAGCAATCGCGATGTCCGGCAGTTCCGTCCTTGTCGCGGTCAATGCCCTGCTGCTCAAACGCACCCGCCTAGACAGCTATAAGCCTGAAAATTTTGCCGAAGAGGCCCCCACACCGCCTGTTACCGGTCAGGCGAGTGCCTGAGTGTCAGGCCTTGATGTCGTCCAAGTGTCCTTCACTGCAAGAGCGTCCGACGCCTCATTCGCTCGGCAGGGCACGGGCCAACAGCCGGTCGGTGTCAAGCGAAGCATTCGCTCCGCCATAAAGAAACGCACGGTTGTCGGGGTCGAGCCGCGTCGCGCAGAACCCGGCGAGAACGGCAGATGGTGCATCGCGGAGGCAGACTGCCTCGAGCGACAGCGCGACCGTCTCGACGAAGGCGCGCGCTTCGGATTCGGCGGGAACACCATTGATACAAATGCCGTCGAGGCGATCGATGGCCGCATCGAGCAGCGGATGAGCGCCCTGCGCCCGGCCAAGCTCCGCGCGCAGGGCTTCCCACGCTTGCGGTTCGCGCGTGAGCGCCCGGAGGGCATCGAGCGCGATCACGTTACCCGACCCCTCCCAGATCGCATTCAGAGGGCTCTGCCGAAAAAGGCGCGGCATGGGCCCCTCTTCCACAAAGCCGGCGCCGCCAAGACACTCAAGCGCTTCGTAGACGAAGCCGGGTTGACGTTTGCAGACCCAATATTTTGCGATCGGTGTCGCGAGGCGCGCAAAGGCCGCTTCGCGTTCGTCGCCGGCCTGCGCAGCGTCGAACGCCGAGGCGATGCGGATCATCAGCGCCGTCGCGGCCTCGACCTCGAGCGCGAGGTCGGCGAGAACACCGCGCATGGCGGGCTGGTCGGCCAATTGGCGCTGGAAGGCCGTGCGGTGCCGCGTATGCCATGCGGCTTGCGTAAGAGCTGCACGCATTCCCGCGGCGGACCCTGCAATACAGTCAAGCCGTGTGCCCTGCACCATATCGATGATCGTCCGGATGCCCCTGCCTTCTTCCCCGACACGGCGAGCCCAGGCACCGTGATATTCGATCTCGGACGAGGCGTTGGAGCGGTCGCCGAGCTTGTCTTTGAGCCGCATGATGCGAATGGCATTGCGGGTCCCGTCGGGGCGCCAGCGCGGCACGAGAAAGCAGGTCAAGCCGCCTTGTGCGTAGGCGAGCGTCAGAAAGGCGTCGGACATGGGGGCGGAACAGAACCACTTGTGGCCGATCAGCTCATATTCTCCCATGCCGAGTGCATGCGCTCGCGTGGTGTTCGCGCGAACGTCGCTGCCGCCCTGCTTCTCGGTCATCGCCATGCCCAATGTCGCGCCGGTCTTCTCAGCCGCCGGGATGAATCGTGGATCATACCGCCCGCTGGTCACGCGCGGCTCCCATTCCGCGGCTACGGCCGGTTCGGCGCGGAGCGCGGGAACGACCGCGTAAGTCATCGACATCGGGCAGACTGTACCTGCGTCGGCCTGGGTCATGAGATAGAGGAGCGAAGCGTGCAGAGTATGACCCGCCTGCTCGGCGGTCCAGGCCGCTCCCGACACGCCGCCTTCAAGGCCGAGCCGCATGAGCTGGTGGTAGGAAGGATGAAACTCGACCTCGTCGATCCGGTGGCCGAAGCGGTCGAAGGTTTTTAGCTTTGGCGGGTTTTCGTTGGCAAGGCGGCCCCATTCGAGCGCATCGAGACTGCCTACGCGCTTGCCAAATGCGGAAAGTCGGTCCCGATGCACACCGGCACCGCTTCGTGCAAGTGCGCTTTGCAGGGGAACGTCGAGCTCGAAGGCGTTGAGATCCACAAGGGGTGGAGGCTGGTTGAACACTTCATGCGTGGCAAGCTGGTCTGGCAATGGGGTTTTCGGCATATTCAAGTGTCGTCGAGACAGCGAAAAAGCGCAACTCCTCACTGGGCAAAGTGCTTTACCTGCCCATTATTGACGGAACCGAATGATGCCATGCGATGACAAAACCGGCAGCTGTGCTGCAGAACAGGCCGAAGGGAAGGCCGCGGACTGGGCCAATGCCGAGTGCATGTGCATAACGCTTGACCGGCAGCGTCTGGCGGACCTCCTCGATACGCAACTTGGCGAGAGCGGAGCCGGCGACACCCTCCTTTCATCGCAATCGAACCTTTTCGCGAATGCCCCGGTTTTCATCGCTCCAGATATGCTTTCAGCGATGACGGAGGTTGTCGCGGCCATCGAGACCGTCGCCAAAACCCCCGCCTTCCGCTCGGTTGTCATGGGCTGGGCGCCTTCGTCAGCCGCGCGAGATTTCGGGCCCAAAGGGGCTCTTATGGGCTACGATTTCCATCTTACCGACAACGGCCCTCGGCTCATCGAGATCAACACCAATGCCGGCGGTGCTTTTCTCAACGCCCTGCTTGCCGATGCGCAAACCCAGTGCTGCCGGGAAACACGACCGGCTCTGGTCGCAGGCATCTCACAGGACACATTCCGGCCAAGGATTGCCCGGATGTTCGAGGAGGAGTGGCATGCACAGGATCGCGCCGGTGAGCTCGAATGCATAGCGATCGTCGATGATGAGCCTGAAGAACAGCCGCTCTTTCCCGAATTTCTCGCAGCAAGGACCCTATTGCAGGAGCACGGATATGAGGTGGTGATCGCCGGACCCGAGGACCTCGAGCTCTCCCCCGCCGGATTACTCTTCGAGGCCAGGAAAATCGATCTTGTTTATAATCGCCTGGTCGATTTCTCGCTCGATCGGCCGGAGAGCCGGACCCTGCAGGAAGCCTATCTGAGTGACCGCGTGGTGCTCTCGCCAAATCCGCACATCCATGCACTCTATGCCGACAAGCGGAACCTCTGCCTGCTCTCCGATCCGGACTGGCTGGCCTCGTGCGGTTTGAGCGAACGCGAGACAAAGGTGATCCTCGACGCGGTGCCGAAAACAGCTATCGTCGATCGTGAAAATGCCGAGCAATTCTGGTCCGAACGGCGAGACTGGTTTTTCAAACCCGCCCGCGGATATGGCAGCAAGGCGGCCTATCGCGGAGCGAAGCTGACAAAAAGGGTCTGGTCCGAGATCGCCGAGGGCGGCTATGTCGCGCAGCGATTTACGCCCCCGAGCACGCGCAAGGTCCGTCTTGAGAACGATACCGCCGAGCTCAAAGTGGATGTCCGGCTTTATACCTATGGCGGAGAAATACTGTTGCGCGCGGCACGGCTCTACCAGGGCCAGGCGACTAATATGCGAACCCCGGGTGGCGGCTTTTCGCCGATCCTTCCCATGCCGGATGCGCCTGACAGCGGATTCCGGTAAGTTCGAAAGGATAAACTGTAATTCCCGCCACGTGCTCCCGTCTGTTGGGGGTTACGCATCTATCCGATTGGCGGGGAACACGTCTGGTGAGCTACAAACTAAGTTTTCTAGGAGCAGCTGGAACGGTCACCGGATCGAAATATCTTCTGCAGACGCCTGATCACAGGATCCTAATCGATTGCGGTCTCTTTCAGGGTTTCAAACAGCTTCGTGAGCGCAACTGGAAGCCGTTTCCGGTCGATCCGGCGTCAATCGATGCGGTCCTCCTCACACATGCTCACCTTGATCATTCAGGCTACGTTCCAGCCCTGATCCGCGACGGGTTTAAGGGGCGAGTGCTGAGCACGCACGCAACGCTCAAATTGTGCGAATTGCTGCTTCCCGACAGCGGTTATTTGATGGAGGCCGACGCCCGCTATGCAAAAAGGAAAGGGTACAGCAAGCACAAGTCGCCTCGGCCCCTATACACCCAGGCCGATGCGAAAGCCGCGTTGAAGTCATTCCGGCCTGTGCCCTTCCAGCAGCTGGTCGAAGTTACGCGCGATTGCAAGGCGATCTTCCGGCCGATGGGCCATATTCTCGGCGCATCAAGTATCGAGCTGCAGTGCGGAGATATGAAGATTGTCTTCTCGGGTGACATCGGCCGCTATGGCAGCGCCACGATGGTCGACCCCGTGCCGGTTCCAGAGGCCGATTACATCGTCACCGAATCCACATACGGCAATCGCCATCATGGCGAGGCCGATCCTGAAAGTGTACTCGAAGACGTTGTCGGAAGAACGGTCCAGCGCGGCGGGTCGGTCATCATTCCTTCCTTCGCGATCGGGCGCGCCCAGACGCTCCTCTACCATCTCGGTCAGTTGCGGCAGCAAGGCCGCCTGCCGCAAATCCCGATCTATCTCGACAGTCCCATGGCGGTGAACGCCAGCTCGATTTTCTGTGACCATCTCGGCGAACACCGGCTCACCGAAAAGCAATGCCGCGATGCCTGCGGAATTGCCGAATATGTTCGCGAAGCCGAAGATTCGAAGCAGCTCAATCGCAGCGCTATGCCGAAGATCATCATTTCAGCGAGCGGCATGGCAACCGGCGGGCGGATTCTCCACCACCTCAAACACTATGCCCCCAGTCACCGCAACACGATCATTTTGGCAGGGTTTCAGGCTGGCGGCACGCGGGGCGCAGCCCTGCGCGATGGCGCGACTGAACTGAAAATCCACGGCAGCTATATCCCCGTTCGCGCCGAGGTGGCACAGCTCGACATGCTCTCGGTCCATGCCGACCAGGACGAGCTGCTGCGATGGCTTGAAGGTTTCCGGTCCTCCCCGCAGCAGGTCTTCGTAACCCATGGAGAACCCGGTGCGTCCGACACCCTAAGACATCTTGTTACCGAACGTCTTGGCTGGAATGCGCGCGTCCCCGAGCACGCCGAAGAGGTCGTGCTTTCATGAGAGAGGGTGTCCTTACCCCCACCTCCTCCACGGATGCACTTGCTCATCCGTTGCGCGCGCGCGCCTTACCGATCGAAACCGCTGGCGAAGCGATGATCTTCATGCATGAGGATTGTCCGGTTGCGCGGTCCGAAGGGTTCCGCGCCCGCGCCCGGGTGGAACTTGTCGCGCGAGGAAGAACGGTGTTGGCGACGCTTTACCGGGCCACTGATAATCTCCTGGCCGATGATGAAGTGGGTCTGCCTCATCGGCTGATGGCACGGCTTTCGCTCGCCGAAGGCGAAGAGCTTCAGGTCAGGCATCCTCAGCCGTTGTCGTCGCTCAGCCACGTTAGAGCTAAACTCTATGGCCACCGGCTTGACGAGAACCGACTGGAACACATCATCGCCGATATCGCGGACGGTCGGTATTCGGATGTCGACATCGCCGCGTTCGTCTCCGCATTCGCTGCGCAACCGGCACAAGGTGAGGAAACCGCCGCCCTCACCCGAGCGATGCTCGCTGCAGGCGACCGGCTCGAATGGAATGCCGACCGCGTGATGGACAAACATTGCGTCGGCGGACTGCCGGGCAATCGGACAACACCAATCGTGGTCAGTATTGTAGCGGCAGCCGGTCTCACGATGCCAAAAACATCATCCAGGGCGATCACGTCACCGGCCGGCACTGCGGATGCGATGGAGACCATGGCGCCTGTAACGCTCGATGTGGCGGCCATGCAGAAAGTGGTCGAGCGAGAAAGCGGCTGCATCGTTTGGGGCGGCAGCGTCAATCTCAGTCCTGCAGATGACGTCCTCATTCGGATCGAGCGGGCTCTGGATGTTGATAGCGATGCGCAACTTGTCGCTTCGGTGCTCTCCAAGAAACTTGCTGCCGGATCGACGCACGTATTGCTTGACCTACCAGTAGGACCGACCGCGAAGATTCGGAGCACAGAAGACGCCGTTGCGCTTGCGGGGCTGCTCGAGGACGTGGCGCAGCAATGCGGACTGCACGTCGCGACAGTCCAGACCGACGGGACCCAGCCAGTTGGACGCGGGATTGGGCCGGCCCTGGAGGCACACGATGTCCTTGCGGTCCTCACCAACCGGGAAGATGCGCCGCAGGATCTCAAAACTCGCGCGCTGGCGCTGGCTGCCGGCATTCTCGAACTGAGCGGCGTAACACGCTCCGATGCCCTTCAGCAGGCGACGAAATTGCTGATCGAGGGCCGCGCAGAAAGCAAATTTCTTGCCATCTGCGAGGCGCAGGGCGGATTCAGAGAGCCCGGCCGAGCGCTCCAGACGCGCGAATTCCTCGCCGCGCGCGCAGGACGGGTAACCACCTTCGACAATCGCCTGCTTGCGCGCACTGCCAAACTCGCTGGCGCACCGCAGCGCGCGACGGCCGGTATCGCTCTGCATGTCCAGTCGGGCGATTTGGTTGAGCAAGGGCAGCCACTCTTCACCATTCACGGCGAAAGCATGGGCGAGCTTGATTATGCTTTCGCCTTTGCTTTGCGCAACAGCGATATGATCAGATTGGAGGCACAATGAGCAGGGTCGTCTTTTCCCTTAGCGCGGCACCGGGCATGGCCGAAGGACTTGCCCGATGTTTCGAGGCCGATCTCGGCGAACTCGAGACGCGCCAGTTCCCCGATGAAGAAACCTACTTGCGGATCGCCACGCCGGTAAGTGGCCGCGATGTCGTCCTGCTCTGCACCCTTGACCGGCCCGATGCGAAAATCGCGCCATTGCTGTTCGCGGCGGATGCGCTGCGCGATCAGGGCGCACGCAGCATCGCGCTCGTCGCGCCGTATCTAGCCTATATGCGCCAGGACAAGGCCTTCAATCCAGGCGAGGCCGTCACGTCCGTTTCGTTCTCGCGGCTGCTGTCGTTCTATTTCGATTTCCTCGTCACCGTCGATCCCCATCTGCATCGCATCGACAATCTCGACGAGATTTATTCGGTGCCGAGCAAGGTCGTGCCCGCAGCGCCGGCGATCGCGGATTGGCTAAAGGCCAACATCCCGAACGCTTTCGTCATCGGGCCCGACGAAGAGAGCGAACAATGGGTGCTCGATGTCGCAGAAAGGGCTGGCATACCTTCAGCCGTACTTGAGAAGAAACGCTGGGGCGACTTCGATGTCGCGATCAGCGGTGGGCGCCTTCCCGACATGGACGACAAACAACCCGTCATCATCGACGATATTGCCTCAAGTGCGCGAACGCTTGTCGAAACAGTCAAGCTGCTCTCGAAGGCTGGAACAAAGCCGCCGGTCTGCGTTGTGGTCCACCCCATCTTTGCCGGCGATGCATATGATGAGCTCATGCAGGCAGGTGCCAAGCGCGTGATCAGCGTCAATGCCATCGCACATCGAACCAACGCGGTCGATATTTCGCCGGCACTCGCCGAGGCGCTGTCCGCATGGAGCGTCCAGAACGATGAGCTGATCGGAGCCAGCCACTAATCCCATCCTTTCGGCGTCACGAGTGCGCCCGCAACCACCAACTGGAGTTCATTTTCAATGACAGAGGAGCCAAACAAGATCTCGGTAGGGGTCGTAGGAGCAGGGGTAATCGGTCGCCGCGTTGTCGGCGCCGTAAGGCTGCAACCCGATATGGCATTGGCCGGTGTCGCCGAAGTCGTCGCCGATTGGCGGATCGCAATGCTCGCGAAGGACGGCGTTCGCCTGTTTGCGGCCAGTTCGCAGGCCTCGCAAACCTTGCCGGATGCGGGTCTCGACGTTGCGGGTTCGCTAGAGGACCTTATCGCGGCAAGCGACGTCATTGTCGACTGCACACCCAAGGGCATCGGCGCCAAAAACGCAGACATCTATCGCAGCGCCGGGAAGCCATTCATCGTGCAGGGAGGCGAGAAGCACGACGTGGCGGGGCACTCATTCGTCGCCGAAGCAACCTACGGGAGCGCATTCGGGCGAGATGCGACGCGGGTCGTGTCATGCAACACCACGTCGATCGTCCGCACCCTAGGGGCGCTGAAGCGCGCAGGCCTGCTCAAAAAGGCGCGCGGGACACTTATGCGCCGGGCCACCGACCCCTGGGAGAGCCATCTCGGGGGGATCATGAACACGCTCGTACCGGAACCTACAATCCCGAGCCATCAGGGGCCGGATGCCCGGCATGTCGATCCGGAACTCGATGTGGTGACGATCGCGATTAAGGTTCCTGAGACCTTGGCTCATCTTCACAGCTGGTATGTTGAGCTCAACCGGCCTGCGACAAAGGAGGAAGTCCTCGACGCATTTGCGGCCTCGCCAAGAATTCTGCTCATCGATGGAGACAGCGGACTGTCGGCCCTCAACAGCGTCAAAGAGGCGATGGCGATGGAGGGGCGGCCCAATGCAGACCTCTACGAGGTGGCCCTGTGGAGCAATATTCTCGCGGTCGATGGCACCGAACTGTGCTACAATTACATGGTCGACAATCAGGCCATCGTCATTCCTGAAACGATAGATGCGATCCGTGCCCTGGCGTCGAGCGAGGAACAGCCGGAGGTCTCGATGCGGTTGACAAACAAAGCGCTTGCTATCGGAGCAGACGAGCTGAGATTGTAGCGCTTGGAGGCAAGAGCGAAGCCAATGACGAACACCCCCACGGACCGGCCACGATGCAAGCCAGAGACGCGATCCTCCGGCTCGGAAGAGCGAGCGATCGACGAAGCTCTGAACGAATCTTTTCCCGCGAGCGATCCTCCTTCCTGGACCTTGGGCGTCGACAGCGATCCAGGCCAAAACGATAAAGCTATGCGACCATGCAGCCCAGGAGACGCGCGGCTCAAGGACGGAGACTAGCATCGCCCAGATAGTGCGGCCCCGACAGTCCGCGCCTACGGCGCGGGTGCTTGCTCCTTCTCATGCTGGCATTCGCAATCGAGAAAACCGTGAATGACACAAGTGCGGCACATCTGGAGCAGACGCGTGCGAAGCGCGGCGCGCGCACGATGAAGACGTACATTGATATTGTTGACACTTGTATCGAGTGCGTCGGCAATGCTTTCGCGCGGTTCCTCAAGCAAATCAGCGCGCCAGATGACTTCGGAATAATCCGGCCTGAGCGTTGGCAGGAGTCGATAGAGACAGTTGCAGACGGCAGCTTCTATCTCTTCGTCCGACACGATTTCCGCCTCGGCAAGTTCGGCAAGTTCCTGAGGATCAATGGCGGTTTCGTGTTTACGTCCGCGCGCAGCCTGTCGGTAAAAGTCGGCAATGGTCGTCGCCAGCACTCGGGAGAGCCATCCCTTGACCGAACCCACGTTCCGCAGGTCCCCAGCCCGCTCGATCGCGCGAAGCATGAAACGCTGAAGAACTTCCTCCGCCTCCTGACGCCCCCGCATACGGCCGATGAGGAAACGCAGCATATCTTCGTGGCTATCCACCAGGGCCCGGCGCACTGCTTCATCCATCGGTCGCAACGCCTCCTCAGACCCGTCTGCTACATTGGTTTCCTTTTCGACCATCGACAATCCCAAAATGCTGATGCCCCAATGCCGGTGAAGAGCCAGTCTCTTTCCGTGGATCCGTCGCGGACGGCAGTGTCGTCGCGACATGTTCGGGGTTTGTCCCCTCATCGCAGCTAAAGAGCCGGAGAGCAACATGTCCAGTCCGCCTAAGAAGAAGATATCCAAAAGCAAATACAAGCAACAATTGCACACGCTGCAGATCGAAATCGTCAAGATTCAACGCCAGGTCATTGCCCATGGCGAGCGTGTTCTGATCATCTTCGAAGGGAGGGACGCGGCCGGAAAGGACGGTGTGATCAAGCGTGTGCGCGAACATATGAGCCCGCGCGAGACGCGGGTCGTCGCTTTGGGAAAACCTTCCGATCGCGACGCGCGAAGCTGGTATTTTCGCCGCTACAGCGAACAGCTGCCCGCCGATGAGGAGATCGCTCTGTTCAATCGCTCTTGGTACAACCGGGCGGGGGTCGAACGGGTGATGGGATTTGCCGACAAGGAGGAAGTTGCCGACTTCTTCTCTAACGTCGCGCAATTCGAAGAAATGCTGGCACGCGACGGGACTACGCTTCTCAAATATTATCTCGACATCAGCCAGGAAGAGCAGGCCAGGCGCCTCAAAGCGCGGCGCACTGATCCGCTCAAGCAGTGGAAGATCAGCCCCATCGATGCAGCGGCGCTTGAGAAGTGGAATGATTATTCCAAAGCCCGGGACGAAATGCTGACACGCACAGATTTTGCCTATGCTCCGTGGATTGCAGTGCGCGCCAACGACAAACGCGCCACGCGACTCAATATCATCCGGCACATGCTGCAGTCCATCGCATGTCTGGCGGTCGATCGACGCCTCGCGCGTCCCGACCCTTCGGTCATCCTCCCGGTTGCCGAACTCGGGATTGGTCGCTTGGCCCCGTGAAACTGTCTAACCCGTTCGGCGGCGAAACAGCCAGGTCGCCGCCAGCAGGCTCGCGGCAGCGATAAGCGCCATGGGCCAGATATGGGAGAAATAGAGCCAGAGTGGCGCTTCACGAAGATACACCGCTTTGCTGATGACTATGAAGTGTGTGATCGGCGTGGCGGCGGCAAGGCCCTGCAGCCAGTCGGGCATGTTTTCTACCGGCGTGGCATAGCCCGAAATGAGCACGGCCGGGACCATATACATGAACAGCCCGATAATCGCCTGCTGCTGGGTCTTGGCGAGCGATGAGATAAACAGGCCGATACCGATGATTGCAGCGAGATAGACAACCATTCCGAAGAAAAGCAGGGTGAGAGAACCGCGGATCGGTACGTTGAGAAACAGCATCCCCAGAACCAGCATCGCAGTTGCGCTCGTCAGCGCAATCAGGAGAGCCGGCACGCTTTTGCCGATCAGGATCTCGAAGGGGCGCAGCGGCGACACCAGCAATTGCTCGAAGGTCCCGAGCTCGCGTTCGCGTGCGATCGACAGCGCGGATACCATGAAACCGACCACGGCTACGAGGACGGCAAAGAGCGCGGGCACGGCCGACCAGAGCGGCTCGAGATTGGGATTGAACCAGGTCCTCTGGACAAGACGCACAGGTGCTGTCGCGCGCAGTCTATAGAGCCGCTCCTGATTATAGGCTTCGACGACCCGACTGCTGTATCCCAGCAGGATCTGAGCGGTGTTGGATCTGCGGCCATCGAGGATGAGCTGAACCTCGGCACTTTCGCCGCGCTCGAGACGGCGCGAGAAGTCTTCGCCAATGCGCAGGACCAGCGTCGCACGGCGTGCGTCGATTGTCGGCGCGATATCCGCGCCTGCTCGCAAATGGATAATCTGATCGAATACTTCAGCACCCTCGAAGCGGCTGATAAGCTCGACCGAGGCATTGCCGTGGTCCTGGTTGTAGACCGCCAGAGTGACGTCCGATACTTCCTGCGTAATTGCAAAGGCGTAGATGAGGAGCAGAAAGGGCGGCGAAAACAGCACCACCCAACGGGTTTGCGGATCGCGCGCGCTTGCCAGAAGCTCCTTCACGATCAAGGCGTAGATGCGTTGCCACATGGTCTCAGTCGAGCCGGGTGCGTGTGAACAGAGCGCAGATTGCGAAGATCACAATCGCGAAGATGGCAAGGGCAGCGAGATCGGGCAGCAGAACCGCCCAGACATTGCCGGCAAGAAACTGCGTCTGCAGAGTCGAGACGAGAAAGCGCGCCGGGATCGCGTAGCTGAAGAGCTGGAGCGCCAGTGGCATGCTGTCGAGCTCAAAAACGAAATTGGAAAAGTAGAACGCGGGCAAAAAGGCAAGCATCACCGCGACCTGCGCTGCCACGAGCTGGTTGCGGGTGAGCGTCGAAATGAGCAGTCCTTGGCCCAGCGAGCACAGCATGAAGAGTGCGGCTGCGAGCGAGAGCGCGAAAAACGATCCGCGGAAGGGAACACCAAAAAACGCCACGGCCACAAACACGGACAGCATGAACGAGCCGAGGCCCAGCACGAAATAGGGCACAAGCTTGCCCAGCAGCAGTTCGAGCGGACCGACAGGGGTCGCAAGGAGCGCTTCCATAGTGCCGCGCTCCCATTCGCGGGCAACCACAAGCGCAGTGAGCAAGGCGCCGATTATGGTGAGAATGATCGCCACCGAGCCGGGGACCAGATAGTTGCGGCTCGAAATCTCGGCGTTAAACCAGACACGCGGCTCAATCGAGACGAGAGGCGCGAGCGGCGGTTGCCCGCGATCGAGCCATTCCTGCTCGAGCCAATTGATAACGAGCAATTCAATATAGGAGCCAACCAGTCCGGCTGTGTTTGGATCACCCCCATCGACCAGGATCTGGATCGGCGCCGCCTCTCCGCGGAGCGCGATTGCGCTGAAATTCTGTGGCAGGATGATGATCGCATCGAGCTCGCCCGCGGCCATGAGGGTTTCGAAGTCCTTTCGCACAGGCGCTGTTTCAATCTCGAAATAGCGCGTGTTGCGCAGCGACGCGACAAAGCTCTCCGTCTCTCCGGTCGGCTGTTCGACCACAACGCCGACCGAGAACTGCCGGGGGTCGAACGAAACCGCATAACCGAACAGGAAGATCAGCATGATCGGCAATAGGCCGGCAATCATGAGTGTGCTCGGGTCCCGAATAGCCTGCCGGGTTTCCTTGCGCATGATCGCTGCGAAACGCGAAAACCTCATGGCGCGTTTACCGCTTCGTTCTCTTCGACGAGAGCGATGAATGCATCCTCAAAGGTCGGGTTGGGCAAGGTCGAGGAGGCCGCCTGCGCCTTGAGTTCGGCGGGAGTTCCCAAAGCGATCATCTGCCCGCGATATATGAGCGCAGCGCGGTCGCAATACTCCGCTTCGTCGAGAAAATGTGTCGTCACGATGACGGTTACGCCGTTCGTGACCATTGCGTTGATATGGGCCCAGAATTCACGGCGCGTACGCGGATCGACACCCGAGGTCGGCTCGTCGAGAAAAAGGACGTCAGGCTCGTGCATGACGGCGCAGGCGAGTGACAGACGCTGCTTGAACCCAAGCGGGAGCTGACCGGAATTCTCATCGAGCTTGTCCGTGAGGGCGAAGCTTTCGATCATACGCGCAATCATGGTACGCTGCCGCACTCCGGTAAGGCCGTAAACACGTGCGAAGAACCGCAGATTCTGCAACGTGCTGAGATCGCCATACAGCGAAAATTTTTGCGCCATGTATCCGAGACGAGCCCGTGCCTCGCTCGCGGCAGTACGCAAATCGACACCGGCAATACGAGCCTCACCGCTGGTCGGCTTGAGAAGGCCGGAGAGCATTTTGAATGTAGTCGACTTGCCCGCGCCATTGGGTCCGATAAGCCCAAACACTTCACCTCGACGCACATCGAAACTGATTTCGGACGCCGCAGTGAAGGAGCCGAACATCCGCGTTAGTCCGCGCGCCTCTACGGCAATCGCTATATCGTGGCTGCGCTCCGATCCACCGGCGAAGGGCGACTCGGCGCGAAACCCGCCGCCGATGAGATCGATGAACGCATCCTCGAAACGCGGCGCGACAGGTTGCAGCCGAGCTTCATCCCCCGCGCCAATCGAAGCCAGTGAGGGGGCATGCGCATTCTCGTTGAGCAACAGCCTGACGTCGCTGGCCTGGATTGTTCCATCCATCACAGCCTCGTGTTGGCGAGCCTTATTCAAAACGTAGCGCCGATCGCCCTCGATGCCCTCGATCATAAACACCCGGCCTTCGACACGCGCGGCCAGATCGGCCGGCCGACCGTCGAAGATGAGATCGCCCTCGCTCAACACGAGCACAGTCTCGCATTTCTCGGCCTCATCGAGGTAGGCGGTTGCCCAAACGACCGTGATCCCTTCATCGGTCAGTCGGCTTACCATTCGCCAGAGTTCGCGCCGCGAAATAGGGTCTACGCCGACGCTTGGCTCGTCCAGCAACAGGAGTTCAGGTGTCACAACGAGAGCGCAGGCGAGCCCGAGCTTTTGCTTCATGCCGCCCGACAAGGCGCCCGCCAATCTGCCGGTAAATGGCGCTAGGCCGGTAAAATCGAGAAGCCGCTCGAATGTCGCCTTGCGCGCTGATCCAACCAGTCCGCGCAGATCTGCGTAGAGATTGAGATTTTCCTCCACGCTCAGATCCTCGTAGAGGCCGAAACGTTGCGGCATATAGGCAATGCGCGCGCGCACCTCCTTCGCGTTGGCGACGGGATCGAAACCTCCCACGTCGATCCCGCCTTCATCGGCGCGCAGCAGTCCGGCGATCAAGCGCAAGAAGGTTGTCTTCCCCGAGCCATCGGGCCCCACCAGCCCGACGATGTGGCCCGATCTGATCTGTGTACTAACACTGCGCAATGCCGGTTCGGCTTGCTTGGGGAACCGTTTGGTCAGGCCTTCGATGGTTACCAGGGCCATCACCCGTCAACGCCCGCGGGCGACGGGACGGACGATCACGGAGACCGGCATGCCCTGCTTCAGGATTCCGTATTGATCTTCGGTACGCACACGCACCCGGTAGACAAGGCTGGTGCGTTGTTCGCGGGTCTCAACGGACTTGGGTGTAAACTCGGCTGTCGGTGAGATGTAGGCAATGCGGCCGGGAAATTCGCGGCCAGCCTCGGTCAACACTGTCGCGGGGGTACCGATCTCGACGCGCTCGAGGTCGGGTTCCTCGATATAGGCCCGGATCCACATGGGCGAGGTGTGTGCGAGTGTGAATACGGTTTCGCCCGGCCCCACGATGGCTCCAGCCTCGCGTGCGCGCGTCAGGATGATCCCGTCAGCGGGCGCGTAAAGGTTCGCGTCTACTAGGCGTTGCCGGGCGAGTGCAGCGGCAGCTCGCTCGGCTCCAAGCGCCGCGCGTCCTTGCCGGATTTCTTCGCGTCGGGGTCCCTCGCGGACAAGCGAGAGTTCTTCGAGTGCCGCCTGCCGCTGAGCGGCCGCGCGATCGCGCTGAGAGCGCGCCTCGTCCCGGGTCTGCCGTGAGGCAAAGCCCTTCCCGGCGAGGTGTTCGACCCTGTCCAGGGTTGCCTGGGCAACGCTCAGCGCGGACTCCGCTTCTGCAACCCGCGCTCTCGCCCACTCGATCTCCTCCGGCCTGCTGCCCGATTCGAGAGCGGCGAGCGCTGCGGAGCGTTGGCTGGCACGCGCTTCGGCAAGCGCGATCTCGTTCTTATAATCCTGAGGTTCAAGCGAGGCCAAAAGATCGCCAGCTTCAACCCTATCTCCCTCATCGAACGCCAATCGGTCGATCCTGCCTGGAACCTTGAACGCCAGATTGACCTGCCGAATATCGACATTTCCATTGAGTACCAGATGACCTTCTCGCTCATGCCGATCAGGCTGCATCAGCCAGATTGTCGCTGCCGAAGCGGCTAGCAATACGAGCAGGCCAATGCCGATGTAGACCTTCTGTCTGGATCTCATGATTCGCCTCCGGTCCTAGCGGCACTAGGTTCCAGCAGGCCCAGGAGTTCGAACTCGGTGCAATGCCCTGCCAGCGACACGCTCGGTGCGTTCGGCGCGACAAAAACGGCGTAGTGCATTGCCCGCTCGATCATTCCGACAAGAAGCCAAGCAATGAGTCGCGCCGGGAGATTCTTCACCAGGCCGAGCTGTTGGGCATCTTCGAGATACCGCGCGAGCGCGTCAGCACCTTGCTCGAAATGTCGATTGATATGAGCGCGCTGCTCGGGCGGAAGCGCATAGGCCTCACGCAAGACCAGCCTGGTCAGAATATCATGCTTGCGGCCATACCGAATGATGGTCATCCAGATCTCCTCAACCTCGGCTGATAGATGCTCTCCAGTTTGCAGCCGCTTGGCGGGATGGCGGGCAATGGTCTCCTCAATCAGTCCTGCAAAGAATTCATCGATAAGCGCGACAAACAGCGATGGCTTGTTTTCAAAATGCAGGTAAAAGGTCCCCTGCGCTACGCCCGCATTCGCGACGATGTCGGCGACGCGGGTCGCCGTAAATCCGTGCTGAGTGAACAGCCAGGCCGCGGCAGATTTCAATTTTCCGGCGATATCATCGGCCATTTGAACACCTCGATATGACTGACGCATCAGTCAGCGAGATATTACAGATCGGCAGGGTTCCTTTTCGGCCGAACTCTATGCTTGCTCTGAAACGTGGGATGTTCCTTCGCAGGCCCGCCCCGCGTCCGGACCGAGGAGACTACGTAACCGGGACCGCTCATCCCTTAACGTTTGCCGGTGGCGAATTGGAAGAAGCCCGGCTTGCGCGAAATCCGACAATCAGTGTCAGCAACGTGAGCAACTGCGCGCCGGTCGTCTCCACAGTCGGAAAAAAGCCGAGTTCGGCAAGGCGCGGCAAGCCGGCAATGAAGGTGGCGGAAAGAAGTCCGGCTTCCTGGAATGCGCCCACGCCCTTGCCCGCGAGAATGACTGCAAGAATTGCAATCAGGATGGCGCTATATCTGAAGAACTGGGTGATCGGCAGTTTACGGCTGTAGCGCAGCATGCCCCATGCAATGAGCGACAGCAGTGCGACTGCGGACAAGGCACCTGCCAGTATTATGCCGCTGCTCTGCGGGTTCCACAGGGCAGCGTAGAACAGGATAGTCTCGAACGCTTCCCGGTAGACGACCACGAATGCGAGACCGAAGAGAAACCATGCCGATCCGCGCGAGAGCGCCTTGCCCATTTTTTCCTGGATATAGCGCCGCCACTCCTCGGCCTGGGATTTGCCGTGCATCCAGATCCCGACCGATACGAGAATGACAGCCGCAAGCAGCGCGCCGATCCCTTCGGTCATCTCGCGGCTCGCACCGCTGATGCTTACGAAGTAGGTTGCTACGACCCAGGTGGCGACACCTGCGAAAAGAGCAGCGATCCACCCACCATGGATATAGGGCAATACCTCGGAGCGCTGCGACTTTTTCAAAAAGGCGATCATGGCGATCACAACCAGAAGTGCTTCGATCCCCTCGCGCAGCAGGATGGTGAACGCCCCGAGAAAGGTCGAGATTTCGCTGGCCGCCTCAGGAGCCAACGCTTCCTCGGCTCTTGCCAGCAGACTATCGATGCGAGCCCTTAGTTGCTGTAGTTCGGATGGGTCCGCACCGGACTCTATTCCGGCCCGGAATTGCCCGAGCGCCTGTTCTACCTCGCGCATCAAACCGCCATCGCGCGTTGCCAGGAGGGCCTCCAGGGGTTCGAACCCGTCGAGATAGGCAGACAGGGCAAGCTGCCGCGCTTCTTCACGGTCGCCAGCCCGATAGGCTGACAGGCTGCGATCGAGCGTATCGCGAACGAAGGCGAGCGAACCTGCGTCATTTGCCTGTCCCACCGCATCGGGATTGGCGCGAAGATAGGCCATGACGGCGAGCGCACGGTCCTCGCCGATCTGCCCGGCCAGACTTTCCGGTGTGAGCGCGGCGAGCTTCTCGAGATCGGGGACAAGCTGGCGTATGCCATCATCTTCCCGCCAAATACGCTCGCCCTTGGCCACATCTTCAAAAGCAATGCTGCCGGCATAGAATGCAAGCGCCCAGCGATCCTCGTCGGACAGCGATGCGAAGCTGGCCATGGACGTTCCTTCCAGCCCCTGCGTGATGACCTGGTAAAGCCCGAACGCACTGCGCTGCCGCGCCCGGTCGATATCGGTAAAGTCGATCGGCGGCGGATCAAGCGCCTGCATTGCGGCTGGTGGCGCACTTCCGGCGGCGCCGTGGCACGAGGCACAGTTCTGCGCGAAGAGAGTGCGGGCGCGGACAAGGTCGGGCGCCTGCGAAGGGGCGAGCGGAACCGGGTAGGCTGTCAGCAACGAGGCTGCCAGCGCGCGCGCGAAGCGCCCAACTCGCTCGGCAGGTTCCTTGTTGGCGATCAGAGCTCGCAGCTGGTCCGATCGGCGGATGAGTGCTTGATTGTCTTTAGTGTCCGGAAATGCAGCGACCTGCCGCGCCACGACATCGGAAAACTCCACCATTTCGCGATATTCGAATTCGTCGGCAACACGTCCCTCGGAAACGGCGGAGGCGTAGTCGACCGCGATATAATCGAGCAGACGCCAGGTGGTTCGCACGTCGGGTTCTTCCGCGTTCGCGGTGACGGACAGACACAGCGCAAGCGCCAGCAGAATGAGCCGCAGTGCCGGATGGACGGTGGCGGAGACGATGCGATGCATGAGGGGTCTCTATATCTGTTGCAATTAATTCGCAATAGCAGGGTGTAGACGGAAATTTATTTCCTCCAACCCCCGATCGCGGGGATATTCTGGAGTTTAGGTAGAGCGCAGTTCGCCACGGGCCTGTTTGGAGACTTCGGCACTTCCCCACACCGCCAGTCCTGCCATGATGCTCGCCACAACCAGATCGGGCCACGCACGGCCGGTGCCGAAAACGCCAATCGCTGCCGCCAGCACGGCGATATTACCGATCGCGTCGTTGCGCGAACAGATCCACACCGAGCGCATGTTCGCATCGCCCGAGCGATACCGGAACAGCATCGCGGCGACGGCGAGATTTACCGCCAGAGCAAGAGAACCGATGGCGCCCATCGTTCCCGGGTCGGGCGACGCCCCGACAAAGAAACCCCAGATGGCCGAGCCGAGCACCCACAGGCCGAAAGCCAGCATGGTCGCCGCCTTTACGAGAGCCGCACGCGCGCGCCAGACGAGCGCCATCCCCGCTACACCGAGACTGATAGCATAGTTTGCCGCATCACTGAGAAAGTCGAGCGCGTCGGCCTGCAAGGCGCGCGAATCCGCAGCAATGCCTGCCACGATCTCCACGCCGAACATGATTGCATTAAGGCCCAGTGCGATCCACAGAATGCGCCGCCATGTCGGATCGTTGTTGTTTGCACCGGCCTCATCGGGGCCGCAGCAGGTCTTTCCCATTTACTCGACTCCTTGCGTCGATCCGCCCTATGCACCTTGTAGTAACTACAAGGTCAAGCGGCAGGAGCCTTTGTCATGAGAATTGGTCAACTTGCCCGGATAACCGGCGTCAAATCCGAAACAATCCGCTTCTACGAGCGTGAGGGTATCCTCGCTGCCCCTCCACGCACGCGGGCCAATTATCGCGATTATGGACCAGCAGAGGAAGCGCGCCTTAACTTCATACGGCGCGCGCGTGATCTCGGCTTCTCCATGGCACGCATCAGGGAATTGCTCGATCTCTCCGATGATGCCGACCGGTCCTGCGCGGGCATCGACGCTCTGGCCAGAAGCCATCTCGGCGAGGTCGAGCGCAAGATCGCGAGCGTGGAGGCGTTGCGGACGGAACTTGGGCGTATGATCGCTGCCTGCGAGCAAGACACTGTAGGCGATTGCCGCATCATCGATGCACTTGCGGGTACCGCCGAGCCTTGATGTCCGCGCCTCGTGCGCCAGTTCGGTCAGGCTCGCCAATGCACGGCTTTTGTCGGCCGCCCATAAGAGACTTAACTTCGGGAAAGGCCGACGAGTGCGAAGCTGCCCGTGTCGCCATCCCGGGTCTGTCGAACGGGCTATGATGCCGCCGCAGGCCAGTTCCAGACGGCCATTTTTTCAATGCTCATATCCGCCATAGTGTAGGGGATCCCGCCGACGCCAAGCCCGGAGCGGCGCAGCCCTGCAAAAGGCATCCAGTCCACGCGGAATGCCGTATGGTCGTTCACCATCACAGCCGATCCCGCCAGAGACTGTATGCAATGATTGGCGATTGACAGCCGATCGCTGAATACAGCGGCCTGAAAGGCGTAAGGCAGGGCATTGGCCTGCTCGATAGCCAGGTCGATATCGTCATAGCCATACACGCAGATCACGGGGCCGAAGATTTCTTCCTGGGATACCTTGGCACTATCCGGAGGATCGACAATGACGGTCGGGGAGAAAAGAGTGTCACTCAGACGGCTTCCCCCGCACACCAGGGTGCCTCCTGCTGCGATGGCTTCATCGACCCAGCGTTCGACGCGGTCAACTTCCTCCGTTCGGATCAGGGGTCCGCATTGGGTCTCAGCATCGGCGGGATCGCCCACTACCAGCTTTTCGGCAGCTCGCCTTAGGTCATGAGCGAAGTCTTTCAATTCTGCAGCAGGGACGTACACGCGCTGCACGGAAACGCAGACCTGACCCGAATGATAGAACCCGCCTTTGAGCAACGAGGCGATCACTGCTGCGCGCTCCACGCCGCTGTCCACGATTACCGGCGCCGCGCCGCCGTGCTCGAGAGCAATGCGGGTTCCCGGCGCCAGCTTCGAGCGAAGCATCCAGCCGATCTTCGCAGAACCGATGAATGAGAAGAACTCCGTGCGCGGATCGGTTACCATTCTTTCGGCAATATCGTTGCCGCAAGGTGCGAACCGGCACCAGGCCTCGGGCAGGCCGGCTTCATGAAGAATGCTCACGAAGCTCTGGCATGACAGAGGCGTTTCCAGCGCAGGCTTGATGAGAACGGGGCACCCGGCTGCTACCGCCGGTCCAACCTGATGGACGATCAGGTTGAGCGGGTGATTGAATGCCGAGATCGCCACGACAGGACCGATCGGCTCGCGGAAGGTATATGCCGTCCTTCCCGCACCCGCTTCTGTCAGGTCCATGGGGATCTCGTGACCGCCGCCATCGCTGAGCGCCTGAACGCATAAGTCGACGCTGTTGATCGCGCGACCGGCTTCCACGCGCGCATCGACCAGCGGTTTGCCGCCCTCCCTGACGATCTGGAGAGCCAGATCCTCGGCTCGTTCGCGCATGATATCCGCAGCCCGCCGGAGGATGGCGACACGCTCGTGCACGGCAAGCCAGCCATGGCGGTCGCGGTGGAGCAACTGCGCTTCATTCAGCCATTCATCGATTTGAGGCCAGTCGACAAGCGGCGCTTCTGCAACCGGCTCGCGGTCGAACGGATTGTGAACGATCGTCTTCATAGCTCGCACACCTTTGCGCCGAGTTCGTCGATCAGCACCTTCTTGTTTTCGGAGTAGTCGACGGGCAGATCGACAAGGTGCACGCCGCCCGCCTCGAATGCGGCGTTCAGGACCGCCACAAGATCTGCGCTCCGCTCGACCCGGTGACCGGTCGCTCCATAGCTTTGTGCGTAGGTGACGAAGTCGGGATTGGAAAAGGTTAGGCCGTAGTCCGGAAAGCCGAGCTGGTCCTGCTTCCAGCGGATCATGCCGTATGCCGCATCGTTCAGGACGAGTACGACGAGGTTCAGGCCCAGCCTGACGGCCGTTTCCAGCTCCTGCGAGTTCATCATGAACCCGCCATCGCCGCATACCGCGAGCACTCTGCGCCCCGGCGACAGCATCGCCGCCATCATGGCCGATGGAAGGCCTGCGCCCATCGTCGCCAATGCATTGTCGAGAAGGATGGTACCCGGTTCATTCGCAATGTAGTTTCTGGCGAACCAGATCTTGTAGATACCGTTGTCGAGCGCAACGATATCATCGCGCGCCATTACGCTGCGTACGTCGGCAACCACGCGCTGGGGGACCATCGGAAAACGTTCGTCGTCGCTGGTCTCGGAAATGTGCGAAGCAATCTCGTGGTGCAGCACAGTGTAATAGCTGCGATCGCACTGCAGCTTGCCATCCAGACGGTTTCCCAGCCGCTCGACCGATCCGGCGATGTCGCCGATGACCTCGAGCTGCGGGAAGTAGACCTGATCGACTTCAGCCGCACCACCAGTGCTCTTATATTGTCGAAGGAGGACCGGGCGGGGGCGTAAAGCCAGGCGAATTTGCATCGGACTACAAAAGGCTGTTGGCCTACCGCACGAAACAAGAACCAATTAGCGCGCCAGCGACATAATCGTCGCCGGCGCGTAGCAAGTTCGACGTTCAATCATATCGTTTTGGGATGCTTGCACCCAAGCTGCGCCGGTCAACGACGGTGATACGCCGGGCCTTGGCGTCAATCACTAGACGCTCAAGAACGCCATTGCCAGGAAGCGCGACCACATAGCGCGGATTCATCTGAAGCATCTGCTCATTGCGCTTGAACCCGGCTCGTGCCCCCAGCCGTCTGTCGAGTGAAAATACCAATTGCTGTATATCGTGCCGTTCGGCCCAGCTGGCCGCAAGCCGATCAACGCCTTTGGTGTCGCCGCCGTACACCAGAAACATGTCGGGCACATGATCACGTACCTTGTCGAGCGTTGACCAGACCTTGGAGACGAAAGCCTTGGCGTCTTCCGCGGTGGCAAACGAAGACCGGCCTCCGGAAAAGACGATTGGCGTGCCTTGCGGTGTATTGGCATCCCGGCGGCGCTCTGCACGAGCCCGCAGGAAGTCACGTGCATTGACGACAGCGGACGTCATATGGGCGGCGTGGTTCGAACGCGAACCGGTCATGGGACGCCAGGACGATCCGATCTCTTCAAGATAGAGCGCAGCGGCGGTTTCGCGCATCTGCTCGAAGGCAAGCATGCTGGCTTCGGCGGCCTGCGCGCGCTCTACCTGCTCTTCAAGATTGCTCGAATGCACTTCGGAGCCATCGGCGGATGCGAGCAGGACCCGGATCTCGTCGCTGGCCCGGTCGAGCTGAGCCGACTTGCGGCTGGCTGCGCGGTGAAAGAGATTGACCACGCCCCAGGCAATATCCTCGGCATCGGCCTCGAGGGCGGTGTCGGAAAACATCGCGAAAAGGTCGGACCAGACTGCGCCAAGCGTCTGGTCGATCGCGTCATCGCAGGGAAAGTCTGTGTCGTTGAAGGGGGTTGGCCTGATGCTGAGGCCTGAAAGGTCAAGGCCGCTCAACTGGTTGATGAAGCTGTCGTACATGGCGTGTCTCCTGATCGTGCGGACAAGGAGAGGAGGCACCATTGCCTCGGCCTTGTCCGCCGGAGCCCGATCAGGGCCGGGACAAGGGGCGTGACGCACCGCGTAGCGGGAAACCTGCGGCCCTAGGCTGGCGCGGGCAACACGGGCCGACGGGCCGCAGGTTGCGGCGAGCCCCGACCGGCCCAAGGGCCTCCCCCGGCGGACCGGGACGAGGCAGGATCAGGACCAAATTGCGCAAGCGGATCGGGAGCGCTCGAAGATTGCTTCGCCATTCGAGAACCGCCCGACCATGCGCAGCTCACCAAACAGGTCGACGAACCGTCCGGACACCTGGCAAGCCAGTGCTGCGCCCTCGCCGTTCGCGGCTGGCTGAAGTCGGCTTCCCAGTACCGGGGATCGTCGCGTTCGACGAGCCAGATCGCGACAAGCCCACACCACGTCGATATGCCGCAATCGGCGAAGGCGTTTCGTAGGAGAATGCGGTCCTCGCGGCCGCGCCATCCATCGAAGCGCTGAAAGGAAGGAAATGCCGCCTTCGTGGTATCGATGATCTCGTCTACGAGGCACTCGTAGACCCAGTCGATATCTTCGTATTCGCCGTCATCGAGCAGGCGAAAGGCCACCACGGAGCCGGTCGGATAGCTGACGGAACGTCCCATCTCACTGCTCCTCAGGCTGCATCGGCGAGATCGATGTTGGCCTCCCCTTCGCAGGACTGGTGGCCACCAAGCTCGAGCAGCAGGCTGGCCGCTTCCTCGGCCTTGGCCGCAGCGGTGAGGATCGCACGCTCGTCTGATTTGAGGATCTTGAGCCAGGACGCGATGTAGCTGACGTGATGGTCAAGGTGTGTGACCGGAAGACCCAGTTCTGCCCCGAGAATGGCCGAGGACAGTTCGGCGATCAGTTCCTCGGCCGCATAGGCGTCGCTGCCGAAGCGGTTCTTGAGATCGCGGTCGAGCCGCGAAGAATGACCCGTCCAGTGCGACAACTCGTGTGCGAGCGTCGCGTAGTAGTGGTCGTAGGCTTCGAACAGTTCAGCTGGCGGCATGGTGACGCGGTCGCGCAGCGGTTCGTAATAGGCCTGCGCGCCATGGTGGCGCAGGTCTGCGCCGATATGGGCAAAGAAGGCATCGAGCCGCTCTTTGCGCCCTTCGGGCTCAAGCGCGGCAACCAGCGGCTTGGGATGGTAGAACTCAGGGAGGCCGTCGCACTGATCGGCATTGAACACGGCATAGGCCTTGAGCACACGCCGGTTTTCAGTGTCGGCTTCGCCTTCGGCGTTCTCGACCTCCTTGGTGTAGCTCTTGTAGAAGATCGCGATGGTCGATTTTTCGCCTTTGCGGACCTGTCCGCCGAGCTTCTGGCACTGACGGTAGGTCATCCAGTATGGCGAGGCGTATCCGCAGCCATCGGCCACCATCCACAACCAGAAGGTGTTCATGCCGCGATAGGGGGTTCCACAGGAGCGCAAGGGCCGTGAATCCGGCACGCCTCGCCACGGCTTGACCCAGGGCTTGGTGCCTTGCTCAAGCTTTTCGATGATGGCATCGGTGATGCGCCGGGCTGGCGAATCTGAAGCAGTGCGGCGGATTTGGTCATGGGAGTTCTCCTGATCGCCGGGACGGACATGTCCCGGTTCAGGAAGAGCAAAGCTCCCTCTGCTCTCGTACTTGGTGGGTCCTTTGCGCCCAAATTTGGGATGCTTGTGATGAAGGAGGCTGATCCTAACAGCAGATGTCGGGGTCTCAGCCGGCCGGAAGCACCTCACCCATCATGACTGCGCTCAGTCCTTTCACACGCCCCTTGGAGATCCGTTGGCATCTGAGCCCGGTTGTGCTGGCGGTGCCTCAGGAGTTCCAGTGGAAGGCGTGCCCGAAGGGCCGACCACTGGACCGTCGTCTGCCGGCAACGCTTCTCGACTTTCATCCGAGACCTCTCCGGTTGCTTCGACAGCAATTGTCGCTGCGGCCGTCGGAGTATCTTTGACCGACCCGTCAGCATCGCCAATTGTCCAATCAACGGCGTAGAAGATTGGGTCGAGCGCGAGCATGAGCACGAACGCCGCGAATGCGCGGATGAGATGTTCGTGGGTAACCTTGATGCAGGTGACCTTCCGGTTGACTGCATTTCTCGACCGGCGGGAAGCGAGCAGTGTGCTTCGTGTCAGCCTACGGAGCGGTTGACGCGTGCTCCAAGCAGCCGCGATCTCTCCTTCCACGACCCGCTCGAAGCCCGAAACCTGCAATGTTCGAAACGCGTGGTATCCCGCAGCCGCCAAGTAGATCATGGCCACGCTCAGTACGAGCAGCTTCAACCAGGTCGGCGCCGGACCAGCTCGTTCCTCCCAAGTCGCCGCCTGGAACGCAATGATAAGAGGGACCAGCGCCGCGAGAACGGCGAGATAGGTCGTAGCCTTTGTTTCAGCAGTGCGGACCCTGGCGGTCTCGGCGTCGGCCACGCGTTGGGCCTCCGCAAGCGCGCGGCCGGGATCGTTTTTGAACTTGGCAGACTCGATGGCGGCGATATCGCTGTCGAGGCCTTCTTTCTGCGCTTTGCTCTCAGCGTCCGATAGAGGCTCGGCATAGGGGAATAGGAGGTCGAGGAGATTCATCTGACCAGCCCCGAAACGATAGCCTCTGCGATCCGAGCTCCGGTGCGTTGCTCAATCCACGCCCATTGGCCGTTTGGATTAGCCTCGAGGAACCAGAAGATGCCGCCAGGATCTTCGATGAGATCGATCGCAGAGTACCGCAGATCGAGAGAACGTGTCACTGCTACGCAGGCCTTTTCGACTTCGTGAGGCAGAGTAATAGCGCGATGCTCCAAGTCCGTCCGCACGCCCTTGCGCCAGTCGACACTTGTTTCTTCGTGTGCCTGCGATTCGATCATGGTCGCGAAGACTTGGTCATCGACGACAATAACGCGCACATCCGCACGCTTGGGCACCTCACTCTGCAGAATCACCGGTGCGCTTTCGATTCCAGTCAGCCCGTTGTCCTGTTCGACCCGCGACGTGAAAACGACTTTGCCGGCGCCTCCGTCTTCGATGAGTGCGTGGCGTAGCGGCTTCGCCACGATTGCACCGTCCGCCAAGAAGTTCTTCGCATGCTCAGCATCGTTAGTAATCAGGGTCCGCGGAACCTGCAGCCCTTCCGCCCGTGCGACGGCCAGCTGTCTTGGTTTGTCCTCAGCTCGCAGTATCGCAAAGGGACAATTGAGCCACCGCCCTGCAAGCGCGTTCCACACGCTCCTTAGTATGGCTGACCATTCCGCCTGCATATAAGCAGCGGTTGACGGGGTGTTATGGGGGATTTCCGGCGGAAGGGGGCGGCGGTAATAGGCCCCGGTCACCTCGCTGAGTTCAAGTTCGCGTGTTCGATTAACGAGACGCATACAGGATGGATCACCGTTCGGCATTAAGACGCGGTATTCAAGCATGTCCTCAGTGTTGAGCCTGTGGAAGGCCAAGGCCCTACGCTCAAGCTCAAGGGCGATGAAATCCGTCGTCACGTCGCGCTTGTTGGTGGCCAGAAGGACGGTCATCGGGGCTGGTCAGATCAACATTCCGGCTTGGTCGTCAGTCTCCTGCTGGACATCGGTCTTTGTCTGCAGCTCAGGGAGTGCAAGCGATGCATCCTGATCGTCCGCCTCCTGCCTAACCTTGGTCAGCGTAGAAGTCTCCGCCATCGGGGCCAAGCTCTGGTCTTGGTCGTCGGCCTCTTGCTGTACCTCAGTCAATGTCCTTGTCCCGCCGAAAGCCATCATGTCATGGTCTTGGTCGTCCGTCTCCTGCCGCACGCGGGTTGTGGTCGACGTCTCTCCCAAGGCGCCGCGCGCTTGGTCGTCGTCGTCCGCCTCTACCTGGGTCATGGTCTTAGTGTGGGTCTGGCCTAGCATCGTTGCCCCGGCCTGGACGATCGGGATCTCGACCCCTTCGGCCTCGACGACCCACATCTGGCGACGGTCGCTGTAACGACCGCGCAACTCCTCGACTTCCCCACCTCGCTCAGTGGCGAAACCCATTAGGAATGGCTCAGTTCGTCGCGTCAGGGTATTCGTCGTCATCCTGGCTTTCGTTCCCTTCTTGTCGGGTCCTTGTATCGCTCAGTGCATTTGGCGGCGGGCGTGGTTCTCATGATCGCTACACCCTTTCTCTGGAAGTTAGAAAAATCAATACGTCGGCACATTTATTGCCTGCTTTTGGCGTGTGATCATTTAGCGGGAGTGGTCATCTATCGAACCGATATCTGACATGAAAAGGCGGCCCGTCCCAAATGGAACGGACCGCCTGCCGAGTGACCTGGACCTGTCAGGAGGGGTCAGGCAGCCTGCTCGGCTATCTCATCAGCTGTAACATTGCTGACCGGCTCATCCCCTTCGGCGTCAACCGGTTCGACCTCTTCGGCACCGGCGAAACGCATGATCGAAGGTACCCAGGCCTGCGCCCGCTCCTTCACATCGGCCTCGCCGATGAAGTTGCCCGAGAAGATGCGTTCGGCAGCGCTCGCCAGTTCAGTCTTCTTCGATCCGGCATAGCGACTGACGAGTTCGGGACCACCAGCAGCATCGAGCGCTTCGAGCGTGCGGGCCTTGGCCACGCGGTCGAAGTAGTTCGCCGCCGTGGGACGCCACCAATGCGCGGTTTCGATTTCGAGCAGCGAGCCGAGCGCCTCATGCAGCGGCACCGAGCGTTCGCCTTCACAGGCAAGGCTGGCAATCAGAGTGCGCGAGACGACAAAGCCGAGCCAGGCCGATCGCGCCTCGTCGGACAGTGCCCGGAACCGAGCAAACCGTTCGACATCGCTTGTACCAGCGCGCCAGCTTTCATCGAGCGATCCCGCGAACTCTGCTAGGGCAGCGCTCGCCGGCGCATCCTTGGCCTCGAACCCGGTGACCGGGCCGGACGCTACCGATCCGACAAGCGTCGACGCCTTCTTGGCGCGCCAGTCGTGTCCATCGGCATCTGCGAGCGTGAAGACCATGAAGTCGAGCGCCAGTGCCGGATCGTTGGCGAGGTGGATCGCCAGGATATCGCGGCGCTGCATGGCCAGTTCGTCGAGTAGGCGCTGCGACAACGAGCTTCCCTTGGGCTTCGCCGCACCGCTCTCTTCAATGGGCTCGACCACGCCTTCGTCAGCGATGACTTCGGTCTCGGTGTAGTACTGCGGGACCAAGGTCGGCTCGCCATTGCGCGAGAGGACTAGGAAGGCACCAGCCTCGGATTTCAGCTCGTCGGCGAGTACCGGCGGCCGGTCATTGAGCGCGCGCATGGCGCGGTCGATGACGACGAGTTCGTGTTCGGCCTTGGCGACCTCGTCCTCGTCGCTGTCCTCGTCTTCGAGCACAGCGGCGACGCGGTCGTAGTCGGCCTCGAGCTCGCCAAGTTCCTTCGCTTCCTGTTCCGTCATCGGCGCAGGCTCGCAAGGCAGACGGCTCAGACCTTCGACAAGGTCTTGACTGACATAGGTGCCCAGCGTCGGGCGCACCCAGGCAAGGCCATATTCGAGCGCGTTCCTTTCGGCGGCTTCTTCCATGGCCTTGTGCGCGAGGTCTTCGAGCAGGGCGATATCGATCCAGCTCTCGCTGGCATCATCGTCGAACAGTTCGCGTTCGATCCGGCCGCCTGCGGCGAGGTAGGCATCGCGTCCGACCAGCACAGCTCGCGGATCGGAACCGCGCACCGTGGCATCGAGCACCATGCGGCGGATAGTGTCAGGCGTGATCTGGTACCATGCGTCCTGCAGCTCGGCATAGACATGCGCCTGGCGCTCCACGTCGGAAATCGCGCCATAGGCCTTGGCCATGTCGAGAGTGATCGTGCCTTCGGCGAGTGCTTCGAAGACACAGGGTGCCAGACTTGCCAAACGCAGGCGCCCTTCGACGAACCGGACGGTGAGGCCGAAGCGGCGCGCCACGTCTTCGGTGGTAGCGCCTGCCTCGATGATCGCCGCGAAAGCCTGCGCCTCGTCGGCCGGATTCATCGCGAGACGCTGGAAGTTCTCGGCAAGGCTGGCTTCGCGCACTTCGCTTTCCTCGCCTTCGATTACGAGGCAGGTGACTTCGCGCGTGTCAGGCAAGGTGCCCTCTTCGGCCAGCGCCTGCAGCGCGGCGAGCCGGCGACCGCCAGCCTCGACCTCGAACTTGCCGCGCTTTCCTTTGCGCACGACGAGGTTCTGGAGCAGGCCGCGCGCGGCAATGTCTGCCCGCAGCTGGAGGTCGGCCAGCACGTCGCTCGACTTGCGAACGTTACGCGGGCTCGGGACGAGCTTCTTCAAGGGAATCGACTGGATCATGGGTGTTCTCCTGATGGAATGAAGGCGCAGGTGAGGATCACGAGGCCCACAAGCCCAAAGGGCTCCCTCCACTCTCATTCTGAGACTGGGGTCTGCCCGAGGGATCAGGCGGCAAGCGCGGGGAGAACCGACGAGGCATTCGACACCGGGACGAACAGGCGCGTGCGGTAGCGGATGATCTCGGTGAAGCAGCCTTTGCCCTTGTACCAGTCGAGCCGATCGGGCGAGAACCCGGTCAGTTCAAGCCGCTGTTCGCCGCCGACCAGCGATCGCTTGACGGTCAAGGCATCGTGGCTTGCGAGGCCCAGCGGCTTGCCGTTGGCGATGACGAGGTTGCCGATCTGCTCAGGCGCCGGTCCGGTAAATCCGGAAAGACCAAAGGTCTCGGCGATTGCGGCGAGATCGATATCGAGCACTTCACGCCCAATGATCGACTGGCCGTCCTCGGCAACGAGCCGAGTGACGCGCACATGATCGCCGGGCAGGCGCTTCCAGACCGGTAGCAACAGGCCGGTAGCAAGATGGACGCGCTCGGTGACCGGTGAAGCAGCGGCCTCTTCTTCCTCGTCCCGCCAGGCGCTCGTGAACGCAGTGGCGCCCACCTCCTCCCAGTGGCTTTCAGCAAGCGCCTCAAGCGTCCAGTTGGCGGACTTGAGCGGTCGCAGCAGGCGCCGGCGCTCGATCACGGCCCCATCGTCAGCGATGAGACGCCGGGCCGGAACCGAGAGCGCGACTTTGCCCGAGCGCGCATTGCGCATCGGGACCGCGTGCGGGCTGCCAATCTCATGCATCCGCACCAGGCGCTGCAAGCGCAGAGGCCGAAGGTGCCTGGTCACTTCGAGCGAGACGAGACGTGTTTCCGCTCCGGTCACGGGGTCGATGCGCAGGAGTTCATCGGCGAGGACCATGAAGCGATCGACCCTCACGGTCTCCAGTCCCTGGTCGAGCGTTCCGGCCTCGCGCGCGGCTTCGATCCGCGCTTCGACGAGGCCAAGGTATTCGTCGAAGATTGCGTTCTGGAGCGCGATCGGCAGCGCGAGGATGCGGTTGAGCCAGCGCTGGATCGTGGGGAGATTGTCGGTCAGACCCCCATCGGGGTTTTCAAGCCGGAGGCCGGTGCGCTCGACGAAGTTGCCGAAGCTCGTGGCTTCAAGCTTGCCGTCATAGAGCAGCTGGAACCAACGGCTGAGAGCGTCGCGCGCATAATCGCTTTCGAGATTGTCGGCCGGATCGAACAGGTTTTGTCCGCCCGTCTGGCGCTGGCCGCGCGTCAGCGCGCCCAATGCGTCGAGCCTTCGCGCAATGGTCGAGATGAATCGGCGTTCGCCCTTTACGTCGGTGGTTACCGGCCGGAACAGCGGGGCCGAGGCCTGGTTGGTGCGGTTGGTGCGACCGAGCCCCTGGATGGCGTTGTCGGCGCGCCAGCCCGGCTCGAGCAGGAAATGAACCCGGCGCTGCTGGTTACGGCAGCCAAGATCGGCATGGTAGGATCGACCCGTGCCGCCTGCGTCTGAGAAGACCAGGATGCGCTTGGTGCCTTCCATAAAGCTTTGCGCTTCGGCCACATTGGCACTGGGGCTTCGCCGCTCGAGGCGCTGCTGGCCATCACGGGCCAGGACAAGCCTGCGGGTGCGGCCCGTGACTTCGGCCACCGCGTCGGTTCCGAAGTGTTCGATGATCGCGTCGAGCGCGGTAGCGATGGGCGGCAGCGCGCAGAGCTGCTCGATTAGCGCATCGCGCGCGGCAATAGCGCGCGGGCAGAAAACGGGATTGCCCTCCTCGTCGCTCATCGCCTCGGAGCGAAGATTGCCGTCCTCGTCGGCGAAGACCTGCATCAAACGCACCGGAAAGCTCTTGCTAAGGTAGTCGATGACGTATTCACGCGGGGACAGATCGATATCGAGCACTTCGCGTTCCTCGTCCGAGAGATCGGCCAGGCGCCGGTCGAGCATGGCCTCGGCGGTCGAGACCAGCTGCACGACAACCGAATGCTCTTCGCCAAGCGCTGCTTCCATCGCGGGGATCAGGCTCGGCAGTTTCATCGAGAGCAGGAGCTGGGCAAAGAATCGCTGCTTTGTGCCTTCGAAGATCGACAGCGCCGCCGCCTTGGCATTGCGATTGAGCGTATCGCCGCTGTCCTCGTCGACCACACGGGTTGCTTCGAGCGCAGCTTCGAGGTTGCGGTGAATGATCGCCCATGCATCGGCATAGACATCGTAGATCCGTACCTGCGCTTCGGTCAGGTTGTGTTCGAGAATTTCGTACTCGACGCCGGCGAAGGACAGCGCACGGGCGAGATAGAGCCCCTGGGCCTTGAGATCGCGCGCGACGAGCTCCATCGCCGCGACGCCGCCAGCGCGGATCTCGGTCATGAATGCCTCGTGGGTCGGAAAAGCGGTCTCGGGTCCCCAAAGGCCGAGGCGGGAAGTGTAACCGAGGTTGGCAATATCCGAAGCGCCGGTGGCCGAAGCATAGAGCACCCGGGCGCGCGGGAGATGGTTCTGGAGCCGGAGGCCCGCCATACCCTGTTCGGAGCCCTTGACCTTGCCGCGAGTGGAGGAGCCCCCGAGGGCATTGGCCATGGCGTGAGCTTCGTCGAAGGCGATCACGCCGTCGTATTCCTCGCCCGCCCAGGCAAGGATCTGGTCAAGCCGCGTATCCTCGACGCGCCCCGAGCGCAGCGTCGGATAGGTGACGAAGAGAATGCCTTCGGACATCGTGACCGGGTGACCAAGTTTCCACCGCGAGAGCGGCTGGAGATCGAGCGGCAGCCCGCCAAGCGCTTCCCAGTCGCGGCGTGCATCTTCGAGCAGCGCCTCGTTTTTGGTGATCCAGATATGCCGACGCTCGCCTGCGAGCCAGCGGTCCATGATCACCGCGGCGATCTGCCGTCCTTTGCCCGCTCCTGTTCCGTCGCCGAGGAAGAAGCCTTGGCGATATGCGTGACCATCTTCGGACAGTTCCAGCGAGGTGCCTTCCTGGCTGAGCTTGAAGCGCCCCGGAAGATCGCGCGCAAATGCCTGGGCAGTGTAGACCAGGGTCTCGCATTGCGCTTCGGACAACAGGCCATCGGCCTGCCAATTTGCGGGAAGGCGCGGGCAAACGTCCGGCTGGGGTGCCGCGACCGACCCCATGGCGACCGATTCCACAAGCGGAGTGGGATGGGCCGGCGCGCCTTTGATCGCGATACGGCTGGGCCGGTAAGGCAGATAGATGCCGGTCTGTTCAGGCACCGGCGCGGGGTCGGCCAAGACCGAGTAGGTCAGGTCCATCGCGTTCGATGTGGCTGCTGGTGTCGGAGCGAACGGCGCCACCGGCCGGACCGGCGCGCGATCAGTTGAATTCTTGCCCACGAGGCGCACTGGCTTGCCGAGCGGCAGGCGATGAACGCTCGCGGATTTCTTCGCCCTTGGCGGAAGTGTTGTGAGTAACTCATGGAGCGCGATCAGGTCGCAGGTATCTCCGAGGATCGCCGGCGAGTTGGCAGTCGGTGTCTTGTCGAAAACGACCAGGCGAACGGCAATTCCCGTCCCTGTCCGGCGAAACATCTGCTCCAAGCGGACATTGAGCAGGAGCGACGCTTCGTCCTGTGCTTTGGCGAACGTGGAAGCATCAAAGCCGTCGGGCATGATTGCGACAATCCTCGTCCCACTGGCAGTGGCGCGGATCGCGCTGCGCAGGTGGCGCTGCGCCGCCGTACCGTCCTTGCCGCGTTCCTGGCTGCGGGCGAACGGCGGGTTCATCAGCACGACCGACGGAACAGGGCCGCGAAGCAGGTCGGCGATCAGTTCCCCGTCATGCGCGGTAATCGCGGCCGAAGGGAAGATGTGGCCCAGGCTGTCTCGTCTCGCCGGATCGATCTCGTTGAGGACCAACGAGGCCTTCCGGACGCTGCCCCAGAGAGCAAGGGCACCATTGCCTGCGGACGGTTCGAGGAGCGTGTCTTGCGCGCAGACAGCTGCGGCCTTCGCCATCAGCCAGGCCAGCATTGGCGGGGTCGAGAACTGCTGGAGCTCGACCTGTGCTTCGCTGCGAACGTGCCGCGGCGGCAAGGCTGCTTCGAGCCAGTCGAACCGCGCTTCGGCTTCGTGTACATTCGTCGCCAGATCGATCCGTGAGGACTCTCGAAGCCAGAGTAGTGCGCCAATCTCGACAGCATTGTTGTAGTCATCGATCGTCCAGGCACCTCCCCAGTCCAGAACACCGGTCTCTTCGGCGAACAGCCCGGAAATGTCGGTACGGGTAAGATGACGCCCCGAAGCAAGAAGCGCGGCAATTCGGGTGCCAATGGCATAGGCCAAGGGCATGGACGGCAACTGCTCGCCGGCGGGAAACAGGTCTGATTGAAACATGGCAATTCGTCCTCCTGATGAAGGCATCGGGACACGCCCTCCGCCGGATCAGGAATTCGAGAAGCCCTCTCTCCTCTACCGCGTCGCCTTGCGGCGCAGCCATGCTGTCAGCTCATCGTTCCAGTCTGTGTCGCGTGACGATGGCTTGCGAACGTGGATCGTCCGCCCATCGCGGGCATAGGCGGCCAGGGCACGCGACGCGGCCAGCTCGCCGCCAGCATCGTGATCGACGAAGAGGTGAAGCTCGGTCACGCTCTCAGGCACGCTGACGAGACCGAAGCGCTCATTGCCCAGGGTTGCCCAGACGGGAATGCCGGTGAGAGCATAGGCCGACATCGCGCTTTCGATGCCCTCCGCGAGGCCGAGCTTGCCGGAGGTAGGAGCGAAAAGGCGGACAGCAGCTTCCCCGAACGCGCCGAGCGCGCGCTTCGGTTTGTCGAAATCGGCCTTGGCATTGCCCGAAAGGAACGTGCGATGGATGGCGATCGGCCCCTCGTCGAGGCTGACTGCCGCGATCATGGCGGGCAGAAAGCGTGTTCGTCCCTTCGGACCAAGCGGCGTTCGTGGGTGGAAGCGCAGCGCCGGCGATGCGGCGAGGATGCCGCGGCTCTCTAGATATGCCTTTGCCGGACTGGCACGCAGTGGCTGTGCATCGCGCCAGATCCTCAGCGCTGCCGCCGAGGGTTTGCGGGTGCTGGTCGATTCGGGTTCGTTGGTGGTCGCAGAACCTGAAAAAAGCGCCGGTGCCTCGAAACCTTCACGCGCCAGAGCAGCCAGCACGCTCTGCTGGTCGCATCCCGCAAAACAGTGGAAGAGGATGGCTTGTCGCCCGAGCGATATGCCGAGCGAGGGTGTGCGGTCGTCATGTGCGGGGCAACGAGCCATGCCCTTGGTGCCGGACCATTTGCCGCCACGGCTTTCGCAGATGCGGCGGGCGGTTGCTTCCAAAGAGCTTATCTCGGTGAAATATCGGTGGGACATGGCACATCGCGATCCTTTCGGTTCGCTCATAAAGGCCCTCCTCCCCTCCAGCCCGTCTGTATTGTGAGAGCAGGTTGGAAAGGAGTCACTTCTGCGCTTCGACCCCGTCGGTTTGAGCGTCGCATCGCCATTGCCGCTCAGCCGCGAGGTATACCTATCTGCCGCGGCGGCTTCTCACTTGCGCCATTGATTCTTATTGCTGCCCCATGTCTGGGTCAGTTCAGATCATGTGATAACTTGCGCCCCCTATCGAGAATTTCGATCCGATCTTTCCTTCTGTAAAGCGCGTCGCGCCTTCGGAAGGTAGTCACGCCAAGTCCGCAGATGAGTGATATGGCTGATTTTTCTGGGCTTGCTCATTCCGGCCATCGCTGCAATCGCCATTCTGTCATGGCCGGCCTTACCTGCCTCACAAGCGAATAATGTCTTCGCGCGTTCGATTTCCTCGTCTGAATAATGCATTCGATGCTCCATCGGGTTGGACCTGCGAGAGCGTTCGAACGAAATTCGGCGAACCCTTTGCAGGGTCCGCCGGTTAACCTCCAACTGGAGGACGGGACCTCGGAATTCTTCCGAGGCTGTCGGCTTGTGCCGACATGCGTGACGTTTGCGATATAGTCGCCGAGACAATTCGTGCAACTGCACAGCGACTTTTGAAGTACAATGGTCAAGCCACGGCCTAGCGACCGCTCACCAGCGCCTCTCCACTCAGCCATGGCCATTGTAAGCCTCGTGCAGGAGGCGTTGAAGCATCTTCCTTCGGTAAATCTGCTTCAAGCGAAAGAGCAAAAAAACATGACATATCATTTCTATTTGCGGAATTTCGCATGATATGTCATATATCGGGCCATGCCCCGTTCGTCTCGAGCTGCTAGCGGACTACCGCCCCAGAGCCAACGTGCGATTACACGGCTAGGCAAGGATATCGCCCTTGCTCGCCGCCGGAGAAAACTTCCTCAGCGTTTAATGGCCGAGCGCATGATCGTCTCGGTTCAAACGCTGCAACGCCTCGAAGCGGGGGATCCTACCGTGGGCCTCGCGGTTCTGGCGAGCGCCCTGCATGTCCTTGGGATGACACAGCGCCTTGCCGAGCTGGTAACCCCAGACAGTGACCGGGCTGGCATCAGCGAGGATTTGTCCCGCCTGCCCCAAAAGACCCACGCTGTCAGCGACGATGATCTGGATTTCTAGCAAGCCGTGACGACCATCCGCACCTATGTCTTCGTGCATCTAGAGGAGGGGCCTGTTCCGGCAGGCCTTCTCACGATGACCGACGAACCGCGCAACCAGTTTGCTACCTTCGCTTACGGGCGGCGTTATCTGGAACGCACTGACCGTATTCCGGTCGATCCTGTAGCTCTACCGTTGCACGAAGCTGGAACTTCTCGAACGTTCAGGACGGAAGAAGGCTTTGCCGTGTTCGGTGGCATTCGGGATGCTGCTCCCGATGGCTGGGGCCAATACCTGATGTACAAGGCGATGGGCGATCGCTTGCCGAGCGAAATCGATCTCATTCTGGCCTCGGGCGAACATCGTGTAGGGGCGCTCGCCTTTGGGCCGACATCCGCCCAGCCGGAGAGAATTACGCCATGGGGGGGTGGCCCTGCTCCGGGCGAAGAGTTCACGCTCGCAGAGCTAGCGGAAGCCGCCGAACGCGCGCAGCATGTCGACGAACTCGACGAGAACTTAAGAGCCTTGCTGGCAGCCGGATCATCTCTGGGCGGCGCCCGGCCGAAGGCTGCTACAAAAATCGGCGACCAACCCTGGATCGCGAAATTCCAGAAGCGGGGAGACAGCTTTCCCGAATGCAGGGTCGAACTAGCGACAATGCGGCTTGCCAGCGAGTGTGGTCTCGACGTTCCGCCACTCGACTTCCGCTGTGTCCTTGATCGCGACATCTATCTGATCGAGCGGTTCGATCGGATTCCTCACGGCAACTGGCTGGAACGCAGGCCCTTTGCTTCGGGGCTCACAATGCTCGGGGCGCATGAGAGCGAGGTCAGCAGCTTCAGCTATGCGGATCTCGCAGGAGCGATCCGGCAATTCGGAACCGAAGTGCGCCAGGATCTACATGAGCTATTTCGTCGAATGCTGCTCAATATCCTCGTCACGAATGATGATGATCACCTACGTAATCATGGCTTCCTGTTCGATGGTGAGGGTTGGCGGCTATCGCCGCTTTACGATGTAGTGCCGAAACCGCAGCTGGGACTGGAGCGACGGCTCGTCCTCGGCGTGGGGCCGGAAGGCCGCAATGCAACGATCGAGAATGCTCTCGCCGGTGCCGCGGTCTTCGACCTCAGCCATGATGACGCGAAAGCAATCGCCGAAAACATGAGCAGAACCGTAGCGACACGGTGGGAACAGCTGTTCACGGAGGCTGGGATAAGCGCGGCTGACCGCAAGCGTTTCGCAACCTGCTTCCGATTGGCAGCGCCTGCATCATGATCGCAATCGCAGAAATCCGTTCATGGCGGCGCGTGCTTACCAAATTTGGCATGGTGATTACCCGGTGATTGCTAGCCGAAAAAACAGGGATCAAAAATGCTGATTAGTGATTATATATCAGTGTATTATGATAGTATGATCACTAAGGTCTGGTATTTCCGCTTCCGCCGCAAATAGCAGAAGGCCGCCCGGTCGCCCGGACGGCCTTCCCTCATGCCGGTTGGCACCGACTATGGATCAGAAGCGCAGGCCGAGCCCGGCGACGACCTGGTCGGTCGTGGCATCGCCGAAATCGCCGCCGATGTCGTCATATTGCGACCGGCGGTATTCGACCCGGCCTTCGAGCGGTCCGGGCAGCTGGATCTGCAGCCCGCCGCCGAACCGCAGCCCGCTGGCATTCTCTTCCAGATCGTCGAGCGATCCGGCGCTGGTGAAGGCCTTGGTGTCGAGCGCGGTATAGCCGACCTTGCCATAGGCCGCGATCCCCGGGGTCACCGCGAAACCGGCGCGCGCGCCGATGTAATACTGGCCATCGGCATCAAGCCCGTCGCGGGCACCGCCGAAGCTGTCGGGGAATTCGGTCGACCCGCCACTGGTGGACAGTTCGCCCTCGACGCCGACGAAGGCGCTGCCAAGCGAGAGGTCGTAGCCGGCAGTAACGCCGTAGACCGCCGAATCGGCATCGGCGCTGACGCTGCCGTCGCCCGAATCGACATTGAGCCCCTCGTAGCCGGCCAGCGCGCCGACGTAGAAGCCGCCCGGCGCGGTGTTCTGGGCCTGCGCCATGGCAGGGACGGCCAGCATGCCGGTGGTAATGGCGAGCGTTGCGATTGTCTTTTTCATCTTGATTCCTTTCGCGTGCGTTGGGGGGGTGCACGGTCAGGCCGCTTGGCGAAGCCGCGCTTGCGCGCGGATGAACCGCGGGCCGATCCGACACAGGGCGGCGATGGACGACGCCAATATTCGACCAAGGGTTTTGCCAAGTCGCCCAAAGGCGAGCTAGCCTGCCGCAAAAGGCACAAGGGCCGACGGAGAGCAAAACATGGCGGACAGGACGGTATTCATTCTCGGGGCATCGCGCGGGATCGGGCTTGGCCTCGTCGAGGAGTTCCTCGCGCGCGGTTGGGGTGTCGTCGCAAGCGAGCGTTCGCATGGCGACGACCTGCACGCGCTGGAATGCGATGCGCTGCGCATCCTGACCTGCGACGTGACCGACCCCGACAGCTATGCCGACCTCGGCCTCGACGCGGGCGAGCTCGACACGATCATCATCAATGCGGGGATCGGCGGGGCGCGCCACCAGGACGCCATGCAGGCGACCACCGAGGACGTGGCCGAGATCATGATGACCAATGCCTTCGGTCCGGCCCGCGCGGCCAAGACGCTGCTGCCGACGGTGAAGGATGGCGGTACGCTGGCAGTCATGTCCTCGCAGCTGGGTTCAATCGCCGACAGTTCCGGCGGGTTCGAGCTCTACCGCACGAGCAAGGCGGCGCTCAACATGCTGGCCAAGGGCATTTCGGTGCAGCTGGCCGAACCGCGCGGGATCGGCGTGCTCGCGCTTCACCCCGGCTGGGTGCAAACCGACATGGGCGGCCCGCAAGCCACCCTGACAGTGGCGGAAAGCGTCAAAGGGATCGCCGATGTGATCGAGGGTGCAGGGACCGAAAGCGGGTTCCGCTACCTCGACTATAGCGGCAAGACGCTGCCTTTCTGACCGGCCGCGCTAGGCCGCAGGCGACCTTCGCGCCGCCAGATGCGGCATGAGTGCGAAAACCACTTGCCCCGCAAGGCCCAGCAGGCCTTCCGGGCTGGCCAGCCCATCAAGCCAGGCGGCACCCGTCCCGCCCATGGCACGCGTCAGTGCCAGCTCGGCAAGCAGGAGCAGCGCCAGTGCGAGCGCCCCGACGGTGAGCGCGCGGCGGCCCGGCGCCAGCGCGAAATGCCGGACGAGCCAAGTAGCCACCAGCCACGATGCGAACAGGATCACGGGCAACTCGATCGCGCCTGCCATCAATGCGCCCACCTGCGGCACCAGCCAGAACATCCGCACCGCGCCAAGTCCGAAGCCGATTGCAAACACCAGCCCGAAATACGCCAGCGCCGGCGCGGCCAGTCTCACCCCACGATACCCGCGCTGGCGAGCACCGCCAGCGTCAGCAGGTCGGGCGCGATCGCGGTCATCGGGGCGATCTGCACCGGCTTCTCGCTGCCGATCATCATCGGGCCGACCATCGTTTCGCCGCCCAGCTCGCGCAGCAGCTTGGCCGACAGATTGGCCGATTGCAGACCGGGCATGATGAGCACATTGGCGGGGCCCGACAGGCGGCTGAAGGGATAGAGTTCCATCACCTTGCGGTTGAGCGCGGCATCGGGCGCCATTTCGCCTTCATATTCGAAATCCACCGCATCGTCCGCATCGAGCAGCGCGACGGCATCGCGCAAATTGCCCAGCCACTGGCCCGAGGGATTGCCGAAGGTCGAATAGGACATGAAGGCGACGCGCGGTTCGTGCCCCATGCGGCGGGCAACAGCAGCGGTTTCCTTGGCGATATGCGCCAGCTCGGCGGCGCTGGGGCGTTCGTTGATGGTGGTGTCGGCGAGGAAGGTCGTCTGGTTCTTGCCGATCATCATGTGGATGCCGAACGGCGTCGCGCCAGGCTTGGGATCGATCACCCTCGCCACTTCGCGCGCGGTCTGGGCGTAGGTCCGCGTCAATCCGGTGATCATCGCATCGCCATGGTCGAGCGCGACGAGCAGCGCGGCAAAGACGTTGCGTTCCTGGTTGACCATCCGCTGCACGTCGCGCTGCGTGTAGCCGCGGCGCTGCAGGCGCTTATAGAGATAGTCGTTCATTGCCGGGACCTTGTCCGACAGCGCCGAATTCTCGATAATCCAATCGTCGGGATCGTCCACGCCCAATTCGCGCAGCTTTTCGAGCACCTTCTCGGTGCGGCCGACGAGGATCGGTTCGCCATAGCCGAAATCGCGGAACTGGATCGCCGCGCGCAGCGCGACATCCTCCTCCGCCTCGGCGAAGACCACGCGCTTGGGATTGGCCTTGGCCTGTTCGTAGATATTGGTCAGCGCCGCGGTGGTGGGATTGAGCCGCGCCTTGAGCGCGAGGCGATAGGCGCCGAAATCCTCGATCGGGGCTTCCGCGACGCCGCTGTCCATCGCCGCCTGCGCAACCGCGCTGGAGACGACTTCCATCAGCCGCGGATCGAAGGGTGCGGGAATGATGTATTCCTCGCCGAACTGGTGGCTCACGCCATAGGCCGCCGCCACTTCGTCGGGCACGCGTTCGCGTGCGAGTTCGGCGATGGCATGCGCGGCGGCGATCTTCATTTCCTCGTTGATCGCGGTGGCCCGCACATCGAGCGCACCGCGGAAGATGAAGGGGAAGCCGAGGACATTGTTGACCTGGTTGGGATAGTCGCTGCGTCCGGTGGCGATGATCGCGTCGGGGCGCACCGCCTTGGCATCTTCGGGCATGATCTCGGGTACGGGATTGGCCATGGCGAAGATGATCGGCCTGTCGGCCATCTTGGCGACCCATTCGGGTTTCAGCGCGCCCGCGGCGGACAGGCCGAGGAAGATGTCGGCGCCGACCAGCGCTTCTTCGAGATTTGTCGCTTCGGTGGGCACGGCATGCGCGCTCTTCCACTGGTCGACATTGTCGCGCCCGGGGGTGATCGGCCCGGTACGGTCGCAAACGATCACGTTCTCGTGCGGGACGCCGATCGCCTTGATCAGGGCGGTGCAAGCCAGCGCGGAGGCGCCCGCGCCGTTGACCACCATTTTCACGTCCTTGAGGTCGCGACCGGTGAGGTGGCAGGCGTTGATGAGGCCCGCGGCGGCGATGATCGCGGTGCCGTGCTGGTCGTCATGCATGACCGGGATGTTCATCCGCTCACGCAGCGCTTGTTCGATGATGAAACATTCGGGCGCGGCGATGTCTTCCAGATTGATGCCGCCGAAACTCGGCTCCATCAGCGCGACCGCTTCGATGAACTTGTCCGGATCCTCGGTATCGAGTTCGATATCGATCGAATCGACATCGGCGAAGCGCTTGAACAGCACTGCCTTGCCTTCCATCACCGGCTTCGAGGCCAGCGCGCCCAGATTGCCGAGGCCGAGAATCGCGGTGCCGTTGGAAATCACCGCGACCAGATTGGACCGCGCGGTGTAGCGTGCCGCATCCGCCGGATTGGCAGCGATCGCTTCGACCGGTGCAGCCACGCCGGGCGAATAGGCCAGGCTCAGATCGCGCTGGCTCGCCATCGGCTTGGAGGCGATGATCTCGATCTTACCCGGGCGGATTGTCTCATGATAGAACAACGCCTCACGTGTGGTGAAAGCGGATTTTTCGTCGGCCATGGGTGTCCTCGTCTCGCTGCCCCCTGCCCCTAACCGCTCGCGCGGCGAAGTCATAGGGGAAAGGGGGCCGCGGCGACTCCCCAATCGCGCGCGCGCTCGCTAGGTCCGGCGCCATGGCCGACACGCCCACTCCGATGATGCAGCAATATCTCGCGCTCAAGCGCGAGGCGGGCGATGCGCTGCTGTTCTACCGCATGGGCGACTTCTTCGAACTGTTCTTCGAGGATGCGCGGGTTGCCGCGGGCGTGCTCGATATCGCGCTCACCACACGCGGCGAACATGGCGGGGAACCGGTGCCGATGTGCGGCGTGCCGGTGCATGCCGCCGAAGGCTATCTCGCCCGGCTAATCAAGGGCGGCTGCCGCGTCGCGATCGCCGAACAGACCGAGACGCCCGAGGAAGCGAAGGAACGCGCCCGGCGCGACGGGACGCCGGTGTCCAAGACGCTGGTGGCGCGCGATATCGTGCGCTTCGTCACTGCCGGCACGCTGACCGAGGAAGCGCTGCTCGAACCGCGCCGCGCCAATCTGCTGGTGGCCGTGGCCCCGGTGCGCGACGGGGTGGGGCTGGCGTCCTGCGATATCTCGACCGGGCGGATGGAGCTGGAGCAATGTGCGCCCGATGCGCTCGATGCGGCGCTGGCACGGATGGGCGCGAGCGAGATGGTCGCCCCCGATGACTGGGATACCGCCCCCGCCGACATGATCCCCCGTCCGCGCGCCGATTTCCGCAGCGAGGATGGGGAGGCGCGGCTCAAGGCGATCCACGGGATCGCCACGCTCGACGGGCTGGGCGATTTTTCGCGGCCGATGCTGGCCGCGGCGGCGGGCCTGATCGCCTATCTCGACCATGCCGGGCGCGGGACGCTGCCGTTCCTGCTGCCACCGGTCGCGCGCGGGACGGGCGCGCATCTGGCGATGGACGCGGCAACGCGGACCAGCCTGGAAATCCTCGAGGCACAGGGCGGCGGACGCACGGGCAGCCTGATTGCCTGCGTCGACCGCTGCGCCACCGGCGCAGGCGCGCGCCAGCTGGCCGAGGACCTGTCCGCCCCGCTGGCGGATCGCGGCGCGATCGAACAACGGCTGGCCAGCGTCCACCATTTCCATGCCGACCCGCTGCTGCGCGCCGATCTGCGCGCGGTGCTGCGCCAAGCGCCGGATATCGGGCGCGCGCTGGGGCGGCTGGTCGCGGGCCGCGGCAGTCCGCGCGATCTGGGCCAGATCCGCGACGGCCTGTCCGAAGCGCGCCGGGTGCGCGCGATGCTGAGCGACAGCGCCGACCTGCCCGCGCTGCTGCAGCGGATGAGCGAGGCGCTGGGCGGGCATGCGGCGCTGGTCGACCACCTGGCGCGCGCGCTGGTTCCCGCCCCGCCCACCGAACGCGGCCAGGGCGGCTATGTCGCGAGCGGCTACGACCACGCGCTCGACGCGCTGCGCGAGACCTCGGGCAATGCGCGCAAGGCGATCGCCGCGCTCGAGGCGAAATATCGCGAAGAAACCGGCACCCCCTCGCTCAAGATCAAGCACAACAAGGTGCTCGGCTATTTCATCGAAGTGCCCGCCAAGCACGGCGACAAGCTGATGGCGGCGGACAGCGGCTTCACTCACCGGCAGACGATGGCAGGCGCGGTGCGCTTCAATTCGCTCGGCCTGCACGAGGAAGCGACGCGCATCGCGGAGGCCGGCGCGCATGCGCTCGCGGCAGAGGAAGCACATTTCGAAACGCTCGTCGGCGAGGTAGTGGCCGCGCGCGAAGCGATTGCCGCGACCGCGGCGGCGCTGGCGCGGATCGATGTATCCGCGGCGCTGGCCGAGCGCGCGGTCGAGGGCGACTGGGCCCAGCCCGAAATGCTCGACGAGCCCTGTCTGGAGATTACCGGCGGGCGGCACCCGGTGGTCGAGGCGGCGCTGGCGCAAGGCGGCGAGCGCTTCGTCGCCAATGACTGCTCGCTGGGGACCGACGACCGGCTGTGGCTGATCGGCGGGCCGAACATGGGCGGTAAATCGACTTTCCTGCGCCAGAATGCGCTGATCATGCTGCTGGCACAGGCGGGCAGTTTCGTCCCTGCCCGCGCCGCACGCATCGGGCTCGCGGATCGGCTATTCAGCCGCGTCGGCGCGTCCGACAATCTCGCGCGGGGGCGCTCGACCTTCATGGTCGAGATGGTGGAGACCGCGGCGATCCTCAGCCAGGCCACCGCGCGCAGCTTCGTGATCCTCGACGAGGTTGGCCGCGGCACTTCGACCTATGACGGGATGGCGCTTGCCTGGGCAGTGGTCGAGGCGGTGCACGAGAATCTGCAATGCCGCTGCCTGTTCGCCACGCATTATCACGAGCTCTCCCGGCTGGCGGACACCTGCGACAAACTGACCCTGCACCATGTCCGCGCCCGCGAATGGAAGGGCGACCTGGTGCTGCTGCACGAGCTTGCCAAGGGCGCGGCAGATCGCAGCTACGGGCTTTCGGTGGCCAAGCTGGCGGGGGTCCCCGCCCCGGTTATCAAGCGCGCGCGCGCGGTGCTCGACAAGCTCGAAAAGGGCCGCGAGCAGACCGGCGGGCTCGCCGCGGGACTGGGCGAACTGCCGCTGTTCGCGGCGACCGCGCAGCAGCAGGACGACAAACCCGATCCAGTGCGGACCGCGCTGGAGACGCTCGACGTCGATGCGCTTTCGCCGCGCGAGGCGCTCGAGACGCTCTACGCTCTCAAGGCGCAGGCGAGCGAAACGGACACTTAACCGGCTTTCGTATAGGGTGCGCCGCTATGGATGACGGACTGCCTCCGGGAGTGCTGAAGAAGCTGGCGATGGTCGGCCTTTTCCTGCTCGCCGTGCTGCTGCTGGTCGGCGGCGAAGACGACCCCGGTCTGATCGGCCAGCTGGGCGACGGCGCACCGGGCGACGCGGGCTACGATGAACCGCGCCAGACAGAGATCGTTTCATCCAGCCCCGAGCCGCCACCACCGGCACGAGGTCCGGACCCGTCGCTATCCGCATGGTACGCCGAGAGCGAGACCTCCGGCCCCGCCGAACCGGCACCGTTCACCCCCGCCCCGCTCGATGACAGCTATCTGATCAACGACGCTGCACCGACCATCGACACGTCAACCTCGCTCCCGCCGTCAGGTGTGGTGATAGACCGGGAGCCCCCTCCCGAGATCGTCGAGTAAGCGCGGAACCGGCGCAGCGATTCGCGATTGATATCCTATGGCGCAAGACGACCCCCCCGAAGATCCCGACAAGTCGACCGAATGGGCTGAACTGCGCACCGATCTTGCGGAAGACCGCAATATCATGGCGCTGGAGCGTACGTTCGCGGGGTGGATGCGCACTGCTTTCGCCGCAATCGGCATCGGTCTGGGGTTCAAGGCAGTGTTCGGCGCGTTCGATCCGCCCTGGCTGGCCAAGGCGATTGCGACAGTATTCATCCTCGCGGGCGGGTGGCTGGCGATTACCGCGCAGCGCCGCGCCTGTCATACGATGGAGAAGCTGAGCGCACACAAGTTCGAGGCCGTATCGACCCCGAACTTCCGTGTGCTGGCTTATGCAATTGCCGCCGGTGCGCTGATCCTGACCGCGGGCCTGTGGATCCTCAATGACGGCAGCCTGACCTCTTAAGTCCCGTCGCCGCGCAATCCGTCGGGCTTGGCGGACTTGCCGTATTTGTCGACATTGTCGTCATGGTTGGGTTCGCCCCGATAGGCCGACATGTCGATCCGGCCCGAGCTTTCCATGTCGCGCATGTGGTCGATCGTGTCCTGCGTCGAATCGCCCATCAGGTCGCTCTTGTTGTCGCCCTTGATGCTCTCGGTCGGCGAGCCGGTCTCGCGGTTCTGCGCTTCCTCGGACACTTCCTGCGCCTGGTTGCGATGATCGTCCTGCTCGTCGTTATGCGTTTCGGGCGCGAGGTCAGCCTGGCGCTCCTCCTGGCTGCTTACCTTCTTGTCGGTCATGCGTAGTCTCCTTTGCCTGACCAACGGAGAGCACGGGCGCAGGGTTCCTGCGGAGTTTGGGTAGTGGGCGCCCGATGATGTGGGCAGCACCAGCCCGCGGCCGTCCCGAATCTTTGTAGCGTGCGGTCAGGACATCCGTCCTGACCTACGGCACCGGCCCACACCCCCTCCCGGCCACCCATAAAATACCGTGCGGTGGGTGGCCGGGAGGGGGTGCGGGCCGGTGCAGCAGCAAGGGGGGCGCGAATGCGCTTCCCGCACCCAGAAACTACCGCGTCGGCACCGGCTCTTCGCCCGTATAATCGTAGAACCCGCGGCCCGTCTTGCGGCCGAGCCAGCCCGCCTCGACATACTTCACCAGCAGCGGTGCGGGGCGGTACTTTGCATCGCGGGTGGTCTTGTAGAGCACCATGATGATGTCGAGACAGGTATCCAGCCCAACGAAATCGGCCAGCTGGAGCGGGCCCATCGGGTGGTTGAGGCCGAGGCGGCAACCCTTGTCGATATCCTCGATCCCGGCAGTCGACTGGCCCAGTACGAACACCGCCTCGTTGATCATCGGCAGCAGGATGCGATTGACGACGAAGCCGGGCTCGTCCTGGCTCAGCACCACTTCCTTGCCCAGGCTCTCGGCAAAGGCGGTGGTGCGGTCGGTGGTCGCCTGCGCGGTCGCAAGCCCGGGGATGACCTCGATCAGCTTCATCACCGGCACCGGATTGAAGAAATGCAGCCCGATGAAGCGCGCCGGATCGGGCGCGTAATTCGCCATCCGCGTGATCGGGATCGAGCTGGTGTTCGACGCCATGATCGCATCGGCGGCGAGGTACTGGCCAGCCTTTTCGAAGATCGCCTGCTTGATAGCTTCCTTCTCGGTCGCCGCCTCGATGATCAGGCTCGCGTCCTGCATCGGCGCGTAATCGGCAACCGGCGTGATGCGCTTCAGCGTCGCTTCGGCATCGGCGATCTCGATCTTGCCCTTGCCGACCAGCTTGCCCAGCGCCTTGTCGATCCCGGCGTGTGCCTGCTCGGCGACCTCCAGGCTGACATCGGCGAGCAGCACATCGATGCCGTTCGCGGCCACGGTCTGCGCTATTCCCGAACCCATCTGGCCCGCACCGATGATGGCAACCGTATTGTTCATCGAAATTTCCTTCGCGTCTGCAGCAACGGCGCTGCACTAGCGAAGGCGCAGGGCGCTGGCTAGCGCCTCAACGGTTGGCGCCAGGCACCCACTTCACGTCTGCCCGCCCGTCGTCATTGGCGACCCGCGCCAGCACGAAGAGATAATCCGACAGGCGGTTGATATAGGCCAGCGCCTCGCTGTTGGTGGGCATCTGCGCCGCCATCGCAGTCATCGCGCGTTCGGCTCGCCGGACGGAGGCGCGGGCGACATGCAACCGCGCAGCCGCATCGCTCCCACCCGGAAGGACGAAGCTGGTCAGCGGTTCGAGCCGGGCATTGGCATCGTCGATCGCGCGTTCGAGCCATGCGACCTGCGCCGCGACGATCCGCAGCACCATTTCCGAGGGCGCGAAATCGTCGTCTTCGCCCGCAGGCGTCGCTAGGTCCGCGCCAAGGTCGAACAGATCGTTCTGGATGCGATAGAGCGGTGCGGCGAATTCGCCATCGGCCAGCGCGACCGCGGCGAGGCCAAGCGCGCTGTTGGCTTCGTCGACCGCGCCGATCGCTTCCATCCGCGCGGCGTGCTTGGGCAAGCGCGAACCATCGACGAGGCCGGTGGTGCCGTCATCACCCGTGCGGGTATAGATCTTGTTGAGCTTGACCATGCTGCGGCGGCCGTCCGGATCAGTTCGCGACGGCGAGGATCACGGCGACCACCACCACTGCCAGTGCCTGGTACTTGATACGCGCGAACATCATCTTGTTCTGCATCAGCTGCATGTCGGTGGCATCGGTCTGCTCACCACTTTCCAGATCGATCTTGGTGCTTTTCATGAAGGCGACGATCCCGCGGATGAGCGAGGCGACCACGAGAACCATCAGGATGACGAGGAGAATGATGAGGAATGTGTTCATAGCCCAACGGACTTAGGCGCTCACGAGCGAAATGCCAGCCGGAAAACTGTGCAAGCGCAGTTGCTCTGCAAGCAACAGCCCGTCCTCGCCCGCCTCCCGCCGATCGGCCAGCGATGGCGAGCCGCGCCGCTTGGCAAGCTTGTGGCCGCTATAGTCCACCAGCAGGCGGTGATGGTGCCAGCGCGGTACCGGCAGGCCGAGCAGCGCCTGTAGCAGACGGTGGATCGGCGTTGCGGCGAACAGGTCCATTCCGCGCGTCACCAGCGTCACCCCATCGGCGGCATCGTCGAGCGTGGCGGCAAGGTGATAGCTCGCGGGGGCATCCTTGCGCACGATCACGACATCGCCCGCCTCGCGCAGATCGGCCACCTGCGGGCCGGCCAGCGCATCCTCCCATGTCAGCGCGCCGACATCGGCCAGCGCCCGCGCGACATCGAGCCGCAGCGCCGCGGGCCGGTCCGGATCGGGCGGGCGGGTCTTGCAGGTCCCGGGGTAGACGAGGCCCTGCGAACCCATCTTCGCCCCCTGCGCCTCGATCTCGGCGCGGGTGCAGGTGCAGCGATAGAGGTAGCCGCGCGCCAGCAGGTCCTGCGCGGCGGCGGCATAGGCCGCGAGCCGGGTCGATTGCGCGGGCACTTCCTCCCATTCGAGCCCGAGCCACGCGAGATCGCGGCGAAACGCATCGGCCAGTTCGGGCCGCGAGCGCAGGCCGTCGATATCCTCGACCCGCAGCAGGAACCGCCCGCCGGCCTGTTTTGCCAAGTCATGCGCGGTCACCGCCGAATAGGCATGGCCGAGATGCAGCGGGCCGTTGGGGCTGGGGGCGAAGCGGGTGACGGTCATACGGTTCTAGCAAGGGGGCGCGGAATAGCGCCGGTTGCGGACAAGTTTGTGGATAGCCTGTCTGTAACAGGCTTGACGCTTTTCCTTGCAAGTGCATTTTCTACCGCATCGGGGAGGAACGCACAGGTGTTCAGGGCCGAACTGCTTGAACGGGCCGCAAGGTTCCGCAGTACCGACGAAGATCCGACGCGCAATCTGCAGTCGTGCCCTTCGCTCGTCCTCAATGCCGACTACACCCCGCTGTCCTATTACCCGCTGAGCCTGTGGCCGTGGCAGACCGCGATCAAGGCGATCTTCCTCGACCGGGTCGATGTGATCGAGACCTATGATCGCGAGGTCCATTCGCCCTCGCTCGACATGAAGATCCCCAGCGTGATCGCGCTCAAGCAATATGTGAAGCCGAGCGAATTTCCCGCGTTCACGCGCTTCAACCTGTTCCTGCGCGACCGCTTCAGCTGCCAGTTCTGCGGCGCGATGCACAATCTCACCTTCGACCACGTCGTCCCGCGCCGGCTGGGCGGCAAGACCACATGGGAAAACATCGCCACCGCCTGCGCGCCGTGCAACATGAAGAAGGGTGGCCGCACGCCGAAGCAGGCGGGGATGCAGCTCTACAACGAGCCGATCCGCCCGACGCACTGGCAGCTGCAACAGCACGGCAAGCAGTTCCCGCCCAACTACCTCCACGAAACCTGGCGCGACTGGCTCTATTGGGACATCGAACTGGAGGCGTGAGAGAATGCGTGCAGGTCGAAACGCGATGGGCTTGAAGACCACGCTCGCGCTTGGCCGGATCGCGCGGGCCGGAGTTCTCTCGCTACTCTTTGCCGCGGTTCTAACACCCCCGACTGCAGCGCAGGACCACAGCGACCCAACCGAGACCCAACCTGTCGCTCGGCCGAACAATCCCGAAATGACCGCAATTTTCGAAGCGGACCAGGCCGCCCGCAAGAAGCCCGATATCGATTGGGAGAAAGTCGCCATCGAAGATGCAGCGCGCAGGAAACGCGTCGGGGAACTACTCGATGCAGGCGCGCTGCAAAGCGGCGACGATTACTATCACGCGGCATTTGTCTTCCAGCATGGCGATGCCCCGTCGGATTATTTGAAGGCTCATGCGCTGGCGCTGCTCGCTGTATCCCGCGGCAAGAAATCGGCCACTTGGATCGCTGCAGCGACACTCGATCGCTACCTCATGGCTATTGGGCAGCCGCAAATTTACGGAACGCAATTCACCAAACGGGACGATGGCTGGTCGCAAGAACCCTATCAGCGTGAACTGCTAAGCGATGCCTTGCGGGAGGCGTCCAGCGTTCCACCGATCGCACAGCAGGAACGGCAGCGAAGCGCGCTTTCCGCACGAGATACGGGCGAATAATCGCTAAGCCGATAGAGCCTCACGTTACCGCTGCCCGATCGCGAAATTCATCGCTGCAATTCGCCTGTCGCTCTGGCCGCTGCAGCAGCCCGGCAAGCAGTTCCCGCCCAACTATCTCCACGGAACCTGGCCCGACTGGCTTTATTGGGACATCGAACTGGAGGCGTAAGATAGTCTATCTAGGTCAATCTTACGCCTTCTCGCGTTTCAGCTCAGGAATTTCTCTAGCGCCACAAGCGCAAGCAACCAAAAAAGGACTCGCAGGCTCTTCCGTTGCCAAACTGGTTTAGAGTCCTCGTATGCGTCGACGTCCGTAATTTTTATTCCGGGATCTTTGTAACGTCGACCACTCCAAGAATAAACCGAGCGAAACTTGGTCATCAAGTCCGCCCGCTTTGCTTCCGCCGATTGCGAACGCGCAGCAATTACATTTGCGTGGATGTGGCGACCCTGTTCGCGATCATAAGCTTCCTTGCCCTCCCCTTTCCGAAGGGCTGGGTCCGTTGGCCGCATTCCGCAATCGATACAGGGGTCGAAAAGGCTGTACATCGGCGCACCGCAATTGAGACAGACTTGAGTCATGGGCTCCGCTTAGCTTCGGATACTAAACAATGACTTACAAACGCGGCTCGGTTCAGGTCACCGCTGCCCGCTCGCGGAATTCTGTGCGCTGCCATTCGCCTGCCTCGATTACCTCGGCAAGGTGCCGCGCGGCTTCGGCGATATCCTCGAACCGCACATAGGCGGGGGCGAAGCCGAAGCGCAGAATATCGGGATCGCGGAAGTCGCCGATCACGCCGCGCGCGATCAGCGCCTGGCAGATCGCATAGGCTTCCGAATGGCGGAAGGAGAGCTGGCTGCCGCGCTGCGCGGGATCGGCGGGGCTGACGAGATCGAGATCGGCGCCGCGTTCAGACAGGCACTGGCGGAAGAATTCGGAGAGCGCCTGCGATTTGGCATACAAGCGGTCGACGCCGATTTCGGCAATGAGGTCGACGCCCACTTCGAGCGCTGCCAGCCCGAGGATCGGGGGCGTGCCGCACTGGAGTTTTTCGATCCCCGGCGCGGGTTGGTAATCGTCGCTGAACGCGAAGGGCGCTGTGTGCCCGAACCAGCCGGTCAGCGGCTGTTGTGCAGCGCTTAGGTGCCGTTCGGCCACGAAGGCATAGGCGGGCGCGCCGGGCCCTCCGTTGAGATATTTATAACCGCAACCCACCGCGAAATCGGCCGCGCACCCGCCCAGATCGACGGGCAGCGCGCCGCCCGAATGCGACAGGTCCCACAGCACCAGTGCCCCCGCCTCATGCGCGGCGCGGGTCAGTTCGGCCATGTCGAACAGTTCGCCGGTCTTGTAATGCGCATGGGTCAGCAGCAGCAGCGCGACGTCCTCATCAAGCGCCTCGACCAGCCGCTCGCGCGGGGCCAGCCGGCGCTCGGCAAGCCCTTGTTTTTCCAAGCCATCGATCATGTAGAGGTCGGTCGGGAAATTGCCCGGCTCGCTGAGCACGACCTTGCGCCCGGGGCGCATCCCGAGCGCGGCGGCAATCAGCTTGAACAGGTTCACGCTGGTCGAATCGCAGGCGATAACCTCCTGCGGCTGCGCCCCGATCAGCGGCGCGATCCGGGCGCCGATCCGGGCCGGCCAATCGACCCATCCGGCCGTATTCCAGCTGCGGATCAGGTCCTGCCCCCATTGCTCGCGCACCACCTGTTCCATCCGCGGCGGTGTCGCTTTCGGCAGGCAGCCCAGCGAGTTGCCATCGAGGTAGATCACGCCTTCGGGCACAAGGAACCGCTTGCGAAATTCGGCCAGCGGATCGCCTGCATCGAGGATCCGCGCGCGCTCAAGCCTCGGCTCAGTCATCGGGCAGCTCGCGCAGGATGGCACGGGTGAGACCGGCGTCGCCGCCCGCGATCTTCAAGGGCAGTGCGATCAGTTCATAGCGCCCTTCGGGCACGTCATCGAGCACCAGCCCTTCGAGGATACGCATGTCATGCGCGAGCACCGCCTTATGCGCATCCATCGTCTTGCTGTCCTGCGGATCGACGCTGGGCGCGTCGGTCCCGACCAGCTTGACGCCCTGCAGCGCCAGCCATTCGATCGCTTCGGCATCGATGGCGGTAAAACTGCTGTCCCAATCGTCGTGCGGAAAGCGCTTGAAGGTTCGGAACAGCACGCGGTCTGCGCTGTCGATATGCGGGAGATCGCCAACGGAGATCCTACCGCCGCTCACGCCCGTGGCATCGACCACGAGGCATTCGCCAAGATAGGGGTCGAGCGCGACACTCGCGATATCGGGCGCGGTCGGCGAATAATGCAGCGGCGCATCGCCATGCGTGCCCGAATGCGTGCTCATCGTCATCCGCCCGACATTGACCGGCGAGCCGTCCTCCATCTTCCACGTCCGGTCGAAGGCGAAGGCGGTATCGCCCGGCCACACGGGCAGGCCGGGGCGCAGCGTCTGCGAGATATCCCAGATGCGGCGAGTGGTCTTCCAGCTGCTCATATCGCGGTCCTTACGCTGAGCAGCTCGGGGAAGAAGGCCGCCTTGAGCACGCTGGCGAGATAGGGGACGCCGGGGGTCCCGCCAGTGCCTTTCTTGAAGCCGATGATCCGCTCGACCGTCTTGAGATGGCCGAAGCGCCAGCGCTGGAAATGGTACTCCAGATCGACCAGCTTTTCGGCCAGTTCATAAAGGTCCCAATATTCCTTCGGGTCGCGGTAGATCTCCGCCCAGGCCGCCTCGACCGCGGGTGTGTGTTCCCACGGATTGCCGTGATCCCGCGAAAGAACATCCTCGGGAATGGCGAAGCCGCGCCGCGCGAGCAGCGCGATCGCTTCGGCATAGATCGATTTTCGCGTCAGTTCGGCGTGCAAGGCATCGGCCACCTCGGGTGTCGCCTCGTGCATGGTGATCATGTCCGGATTGCGCCCGCCGAGGAGGAATTCCATCATCCGGTATTGCGCGCTCTGGAACCCGCTCGACCCGCCCAGATGCGGGCGGATGGTCGAATAATCATGCGGGGTCATCGTGCTGAGCACGTCCCAGCTCTGGATCAATTGTCCCTGCGCCCGCGCCACGCGGGCAAGCATCTTGAACGAGGGACGCAAATGGTCCTCGCGGATGCACTCGCGCGCTTCCGACAGTTCGTGCAGGCATAGTTTGAGCCACAGCTCGCTGGCCTGGTGCACGATGATGAACAGCATCTCATCATGCGCATCCGAAGCCGGGTGCTGCGCCGCGAGAATGCGGTCGAGATCGAGATAGCTGGAATAGGTGACGTCGGATGCCATGCGCGCTGCCCTAGCGCGCATCGGTCACCGATGAAACTACCCCTCGATGACCTGCGTATGCGGGTGGTGCGTGTCGAGGTGTTTTTTCACGATGCGCAGGTTCTTGGTGTTCGAGCGATAGATCACGTCGAAAGCATCGCCGATAAGCGGAACGCTGCCCACGGTGCTGTCGATCGCAATATTGCCGATCATGCGCCAGAGCTTCCAGCGCGGCAGACCGAGGTTCTTCGCTTCCCAGACGATATAGCCCGCCAGCGCGGCGGTGATGATATCGCCGGCCACGGGGATGAAGCCGATGATCGTGTCGAGACCGATGGGATATTTCGTACCGGGGACCACCAGGCTGCGTTCGAGCAGATGCTCCATCGCCTCGATCCGCTTGCGGATCGATACCGGATCGGTGCCGGTCGGCAGGTCCAGCCCCATGGGGCGCGGGCGGTTCGAATTGTCCATGGTGTCCTAAATGGGTGCGCGGGAAAGGGGGAACAAGGGATGGATGTTCCACGGGTTCTCGATGAACGCCTCGACCTCCGCGCGGACCAGCGACCAGCGGATCGGTGCGCCAAGCGGAATATAGAGATTGGTGCCCAGCAGGGCGGCTTCGGCTTCGTAAAGGTATGACGCTTCCTCCCCGCCATCGCGCGCATCGAGCGCCAGCGCGACGAGATAATCGGCATCCTCGCTGCACTGCGGGCGGCTGACGGTGCAGTTGAACTGGTTCAGGAACCAGCGCGGCGAGGCATAGCGCGCCACGCGGTCGCGCAGGGTAAGATCGGCTGCATCGAGAGTATCGGCGCGGGTGGCCGACACACCGATCGCGGCGAAATCCTCAGCCAGCCCCTCGAACAACAGGTCGGACCCGGGTCCTGCCGGCAGGAACAGGCTGACCTGCGGCTCCTGGCCGCTGCCCACGCGCCATTGCGCCACCCGCTGGCGGGCGTCGCTCCGGCGCTGCTCGAGCGAGAGCGCCGCCCAGCGTTCGCTGGGGGATTGCGCTGGTGTCGACAGGATGGTCGGTACAATCCGGGTCGAGGCGATCCAGCCGCCGATGTTGAACGGCTGCATCAGGCCTTCGCGGTCGATGGCCATGGCCAATGCCTCGCGGGTGCCGATCGTGCCGAGGAAGCCCGCGGCGCGGCGGACATCGAGGCCGAACAGGCCGACCGCCGCGTCGAGCCGCACATTGCCGCGTGACAGCGGGCCGGTGCTGGCCAGCGGCAGTGTCGCCAACCGTCCGCCGAGTACGAGGTCGAACCGGCCCTCCGCGAACCCATCGGTCGCGGCTTGAGCGCTCGCCGGGTGTACCCGCACCGCCCGCACGACTTCGTCCCAGCCCGGCTGTTCGGGAAGTCCGCGCAATTCGGGTCGCAAGGGGGACAGCAGGAGCCCATCGTCCTGTACACGCTGTGTCATCAGACCCACGCTCTGCTCGCCAAAGCCGATCCCCAGTTCGGGTTGCGCGAGCACCTGGAGGAAATCGGGCATCGGGCTGGTGAGGCGGATTTCGATAACCCGTCCGGTCATCGCGCGGATATCGCGGACCTTGGCGAGGTCGAGGCCGAGCGAAGTGCCCTGCAACTGGCGCATGCGGCGCTGGAGCGCATCACGGACCGCCTGCGCGGTCAGGCGCGACCCGCCAGGCAGGTCGAATTCATTGATGCGGAAGATATAGCTCGCGCCGCCATCGGTCACGATCCAGCGTTCGGCCACGCCGGGGACCACTTCGCCGCGCGGGTCGAGTCGCACGAGGCCGGTCGAGACCGCCGCCCGGACATGCTGGCCTGCGGGGCTCAGCCGGACGCCCTCCGCCGCCAGTTCCCCCGGCTCGGCAATGAACGCGACATCGACGATGCCATCATCGGTGCCCGCGCTGCACGCAGCCAGCGAAGCAGACAGGAAGGCGAGGAGCCACGAGCGCATGACAGCCGGTTAGCAGCCCCCGCGCCCGGCGTCAGCCGAACAATTCAGAGTTTGCGGAGACGACGTTCTTCGTCGGAGAATGTGGTCGGCTGGGTCGCCGGTTGGGTATAACGCGGCGCGGGCGCCGTGGAGCCGACGGGGGCCCGCACGATTTTGGGATCGATCTCGTTTTCGAAAGCCACCCCGAACCGGTTCCCCTGCGCCCAGGCGACGCTGCCCTTGACCATGCCGATATTGCGCAGCTCGATCATCAGGCGGTCGCCGCGCGAGGCTGTGACGCCGCTTTCTTCAGCCATCATCCCGCCGGCCGACAGATTGCGCACCTTGACCCGGATCGCTTCCGAGCGACCTTCGAAGGTCAACTGGGCGAACAGGAGCAGACTATCACGCGTAACATTGCGAGTCTCGACCGAGGACATGGCGTTTATCGTATCCCTACATGCGTTGCTCGGGCCCAGGGCCCGGACGATTGCTGGACCGATACTACACTAGCGGCGATACATAAACATTCGGTTATCTCGCGCCTAGTCGTCTAGTCGTCGCGGGATATCTTCTCGCGGCGCTCGTGCGCTTCCTGGGCTTCGACGGTCATGGTGGCGACGGGACGGGCAATCAGCCGCTTGAGACCGATCGGATCGCCGGTCACTTCGCACCAGCCATATTCGCCCTGCTCGATACGGCGCAGCGCGGAATCGATCTTCGAGATCAGCTTGCGCTGGCGATCGCGCGTCCGCAGTTCGATCCCCCAATCGGTTTCGGAAGAGGCACGGTCGTTGAGGTCGGGTTCGCGGATCGGGCCATCCTGCAGCGACTGGAGCGTCTGCCCGGCGGCGTCATGGATCGACTTCTTCCAGTCGAGCAGCAGCATGCGGAAGTAATCCTGCTGCCGCTGGTTCATATATTCTTCGTTTTCGTCGGGAACGTAGGAGTCGCCAAGCGCAGCGCGCGCTTCGGCAAGTTTTTTCTTTTCGTTTGCCACGGAGGCCATTGAGGACCCTCTCACCACAGTCGAATACTGACGTCAGGCCATCGTCGTCCTGTCGGCCCGAAGTTTTCCGGTGCCCCCGATGACCCGTTGGGCGCGGCCTATAGGCAAGCGCTACCGGAGGCACAAGCGCCAATCCGACGAGCCGTTGAATTGCCCTCCGGACATGGCCGATGCGGGTTTATTCGGGGAGGGGTTAAGAAATCGGACGGGTCATTAACCGTTTATTGACCATGATTTGAGCAATTCTTGATCGTCCGGTGCACCAACCGGTTCTTTTTGGGGGGAATGACAATGCAACTTACCAGTATCGAAGGAGGCAGCGGGACGATTGTCCAGGGCGAAGAAGCTGCGGCGCTGGTCGCCGATTGCCTCGCGCAATTCGCACAGGGCCGCATCGCCGCGCTGTATGATCTGGGCGTCGCCTTTTCGACCGGCAGCCACGGCACGGTCTGCGATCTGATCGAAGCCCACAAATGGTTCAACATCGCCGCATCGAAAGGGCACGAGGAAGCCAGCTGGTGCCGCGCCGACATTTCCGAGGAAATGACCGCCCGCGAAATCGCCGAAGCCCAGCGGCGCGCCCGCGAATGGCTCGCCGAAGGCCGCCGCCGGGCCGCCTAGGTTTTCCGGAACGGCGTCCGAGTCGCCAGATAATTGCGATCGGCCGCCACGCCCGCACGCTCGCGCTCGAGGAAGTCGGCAATCGCGGCGCGAAACCCCGGATCGGCAATCCAGTGCGCCGAAACCGTCTCGACCGGTCGATATCCGCGGGCCAGCTTGTGCCCGCCTTGCGCCCCGGCCTCGACCCGCGCGAGGCCCAGCTCGATCGCTGCATCGATCGCCTGATAATAGCACAGCTCGAAATGCAGGAAGCGCACCTCGCGCGTACAGCCCCAATAGCGGCCGTACAGCGCCTCCCCGCCGATGAAATTGAGCGCGCCGGCGATCGGCTCGCCGTCCTTTAACGCCAGCACGAGCAGTACCCGCTCGCCCATCCGCTCGCTGATCAGGTCGAAGGCCGCGCGGGTCAGATAGGGTGTGCCCCATTTGCGCGCGCCGGTATCTTGGTAAAATTCCCAGAAGGCGTCCCAGTGTTCGGCGCGGATATCCGCGCCGCGCAAGCGCTGGATCTCGACCTCCGCCTGCGCCGCTGCACGTTCCTTGCGCAGGTCCTTGCGCTTGCGCGAAGCAAGCGTCGCGAGGAAATCGTCGAAACTGGCGAAATCGTGATTGTGCCAATGGAACTGGAGGTCTGCACGCAGCATCCATCCGGCTTCTTCGAACACCGGCTGCTGGCCGGGTTCGATAAAGGTCGCATGCGCTGATGAAAAACCGTTCTGCAGGCACAATTGCTCGGCCGCGGCCAGGAGCGGCGCGGCATAGGCCGGGTCCGACAGCAGCAGGCGCGGCCCCGTCGCAGGGGTGAACGGCGCGGCGATCTGCAGCTTGGGGTAATAGCTGCCCCCGGCCCGCTCGAACGCATCGGCCCAATGGTGGTCAAAGACATATTCGCCCTGGCTGTGGCCCTTGAGATAGGCGGGCATGGCGGCGACCAGCGGCCCGCCGTCCTCGCTGATGACCAGCGGGGTCGGCTGCCAGCCGGTGCCCGGCCCGACGCTGCCCGAATCTTCCAGCGCGGTGAGGAATTCGTGACTGACGAAGGGATTGTCCGCCCCCGCGAGCGCGTTCCATTGGTCGCGATCGAAGGCGCCGACCGACCCGCCGACCCGCGCGGCGAGGCCGCCATCGCTCATGGGACGCCGGCCCCTTCGGCGATCGGGGCATCGGCATGGCTGCGGGCATGCGCGAGCAGTTCGGGCGTGTTCACCGTCCAGGTGAGCACCGGTATGCCGCCCGCGCGCAGGGAGGAAACCATCGGACTGGGCAAAGCCGCAACATGATAGGCGATGAATTCGGGCTGCGCGACCCACAGCGCCAGATGCCGCTGCCACGCCTGCTGGGTCATACCGTGGGCATCTTCGCGCATGACCAGCCCGCGCACGATATCCGGCGCGTGGCGGCGGAACCAGCGCGCCACACGCGGATCGAAGCTCATCACGGCATGCCGGCCCCTATAGCCGGCCAGCGCGTCGCCCACCGCGATACAGCTTTGCTCGACATCGTAGCGGCGGCGCGACTTGATCTCGATCAGCAGCGGGACCGCGCCGTCGACGAGCGCCAGCAAATCGTCCAGCCGCGCGAGCCGGTGTTCGCTGTCGAGAAACGCGATCTGCGCCAGTTCCTCGGCGGAATAGCCGGCGGTCGGCCCGGTCACTCCGGTCAGCCGCTCGAGCTCCCAATCGTGTACCAGCATCGCCGCGTGATCACGGCTGCGCTGGATATCGCATTCGATCCCCATGCCCCGGTCGATCGCCCCGGAAAAGGCCGCGAGCGAGTTTTCGGGGACGCCCTCGCGGTGCAATCCGCGGTGCGCAAAGGTCCAGTCGCGCAGCCAGCCGACCCGCGCGGGATCGGGAGCAGCTACGAAGAAACGATCAAGCCTTGAGAGCAACGATCGCATCGACCTCGACCGCGGCGTTGAGCGGCAGGACCGGGACACCCACCGCGCTGCGGGCGTGCTTGCCGGCTTCGCCGAAGACTTCGGCCATCAGGTCCGAGGCACCATTGGCGACCTTGGGCTGGTCGGTGAAATCGGGGGTCGAGGCGACGAAACCGCCAAGCTTGACCATATGCGCGACCCGCTCGAGCAGCCCTGCCGCTTCGAGCTGCGCCAGGATCATCAAGCCGCAGGCGCGGGCTGCTTCCTGGCCCTGTTCGAGCGTGACGGTATCGCCCAGCTTGCCGGTGACCAGCTTGCCGTCGACGAAAGGCAATTGCCCCGAAACATAGGCGGTGTGGCCATCGACCACGACCGGCTGGTAACTGGCGACGGGCGCAGCGGCATGGGGGAGCTGCAGCCCGAGTTCGCGGAGGCGTGTATGAATGCTCATGCGGTTTCCTTCTCGATTTCGTCCAGCAGCCACGGCAGCGCTGCATCCCAGCTGTCGATCCGCGCATCGGCGTGGCCCGACGTGTGCGCGCAGTCGATATGCGGAGCGAGCAGCGGTTCGCCGCACAGATGCAGCGTGGTGATGCTCCCCACCGTTTCTCGCGCAGAGCGATGGTGCTGCGCAAGGTCGTCGATGAAGATCGCCTTGGAGGGATTGTATTCGTCGAGGATCGCCTGCAGCGCCGGACCCTTGGGGCCCTGATTGGTGAAGACGCGCGCATCCAGCCCGTGATCGAGCAATTGCGCCCGGCGCATTTCCTGCCGCTTGTCGACGAGATTGGTGAGGATCACCACATCGGCGTTCTCGCGCAGTGCGCCCAGCCCCTCGATCGCGCCGGGAATCGGCGTCTGGCGGTGCATTTCGGTATCGAAGAACCCGCCCAGCTTCTGCCAGATCTCTTCCGGGGCGAGGAACTCCCCGCTCTCCTGCCAGCGCAGCGCCTTGGCAAAATCATTGCCTTCCATACGGAATTCGACGCCCTGCGTTTCGGCCAGCCAGTCGCGGAAGGGCGAGACCATGTACAACAGCACTTCGTCGCAATCGGAGATGATCAGCGGGCGGCTCATGCGTTCAACTCCCGCGCGGCGGCGACCAGCGTTTCGGGTGTGGTCCCCAGCGCATCCGCGGCAAGGACCAGATCGGGTTCGTGGTTGGCGAGAAAATCGAGCACTGCTGCCTGAACGCCGCGGTCGCTCAACCCGTTCCGCAAGTGGTCGGGCGTGAGGCCGGTCAGCGACAGCAGCCGTTCCGCGCGCTTGTCGTCGGCCAGCGCCCAGCCAAGCGCTTCGAGAGCCAATACCTCGGGTGCCCGCGCATCATTGCCTTTTGGTTCGCGAATAATTGTCAGCGCTCCCGCTTTTGCATAAGGCCACGCGCATTGCATGGAGGTCAGGCCAAGTGGCAAAGAGAATCCTCGTTGTCGAGGACAACGATCTCAATCGTAAGCTGTTCTGTGACGTGTTGAAGGCCAACGGCTACGAGGTGGTGCCCGTGTCCGATGGACAGAACGTGCTCGCCACCGCCAAGCGCTTCGGGCCCGATCTGGTGATCATGGACATCCAGCTGCCCAATATCAGCGGGATCGACCTGATCGCGCAGCTCAAGCGGGAAAGCACGCTCGCCGAAGTGCCGGTGCTTGCGGTGACAGCCTATGCCGGCAAGGGCGACGAGGAACGCATCCGCGACGCGGGCGCGGCGGACTATCTCGCCAAGCCGGTGTCGATCGGCCCCTTCATGACCGCTGTCCGCGCGCTGCTGCCCGACTAGCTGATCGCCATTTCGATACCGAACACCGCCAGCGTCACGAACAGTCCGGTCATGAACACCTTGTAGGCCAGCGCGAGGAAGCGGTATTTCTTCCCCGCCAGCACCTGGCCGTTCTGGTACATGTCATGCGCCATCGTCTCGAACACGGTGCGGTCGGTTTCGAGCCGGGCGAGCAATTCCTCGGTCCATTCATCCTCGTCCATCCAGGTGTAGTGGCCGAAGAAGATCAGATTGCGGTTCTTCACCGGGCCATCGGGCCGCCCGACCTTCGGCAGCACCGCCATCACCGCGCACAGCGAACTGGCAAAGCTGAAACTGGCCAGGATCATCAGCGAGACCGGCATCTCCCCGGTCAGCGCGCGGCTCACCGAAAGCGAGAAGACGAGGAAGGTCGCGCCGAGCAGGATCGAGGCCTTCTGGTCGGCCATTTGCGACAGCTTGAGCGTGCTCATCTGCGCGGTGCGCATCAGGTGGATCGCGTGGTTGGAATAGGTCGTCTCGCGCTTCGCCCGGACCGAATCCGGCAGGCGGCCGTCTTTCACGGCGGGACCTTCCGCCGATGCCGGTTTTGCGCTTGCTGTATCGCTCATCCGTTTTCCCCTGTTCGAACAGACGATTGCGACTTTTTCCCAAGCTTGCCATTGCGGCCTGCGCTTGACAAGGACCGCCACAAGCCGCTTTGCCCGCGGCAATCATTCGCGCGCTGCCCTGGTAGCGGGTGCGCGCACCACAAGGATTGGAAACCCCCGCCATGGACCGAGCCACAGTCGACGCCAAGATCCGCGAACTGGCCGAACCCTTCAACAAGAAGGGCGTGGAGATCACCGAAGCGACCACTTTCGCCACCGATCTGGAATTCGACAGCCTGACCGTGATGGATTTCGTCGCCGCCATCGAGGACGAGTTCGACATCATCATCTCGATGAACCAGCAGGCCGAGATCGAAACCTACGGCCAGCTGGTCGATACCGTCACCCGGCTGCAGGCCGACTGATGAGCGAGGGCATTTCGCAACCCGACAAGCCGCAGGCGCTCGAAGGAGAGGGCAAGGACCTCTTCTCCAAGTTCGACGACATCATCGCGCTGCGCGAGGGGCTGTTGTCGGCCGGACAGGAAGATCCGTTCAACCTGGTGATGGAGAAGGTGCTCTCGCCGACCCGCGCGATCTGCAACGGGCGCGAGACGATCCTGCTCGGCACTTACAACTACATGGGCATGACCTTCGACCCCGACGTGGTCGAGGCGGGCAAGCAGGCGCTCGCCGATTTCGGCAGCGGGACCACCGGCAGCCGCGTTCTGAATGGGACGTACCAAGGTCACAAGGAAGTCGAGCAAGCGCTCATGGACTTCTATGCCATGAATCACGCGATGGTCTTCTCGACCGGCTACCAGGCCAATCTCGGGATCATCTCGACGATCGCCGGCAAGGGCGATTACATCATCCTCGACATCGACAGCCACGCCAGCATCTGGGACGGCTGCGCGATGGGCAATGCCGAAGTGGTGCCGTTCAAGCACAACGATATCGAGGCGATGGAAAAGCGCCTGCGCCGCGTTCCCGAAGGCGCGGGCAAGCTGGTGGTGCTGGAAGGCGTCTATTCGATGCTTGGCGATATCGCCCCGCTCAAGGAAATGGTCGCGGTCGCCAAGAAGTACGGCGCCATGGTGCTGGTCGACGAGGCGCATTCGATGGGCTTCATTGGCGAGAACGGGCGCGGCGTGGTCGAACAGGCCGGCGTGCTCGACGATGTCGATTTCGTCATCGGCACGTTTTCCAAGAGCGTGGGCACGGTGGGCGGCTTCTGCGTTTCCAACCACCCCAAGTTCGAAATCATGCGGCTGGTCTGCCGGCCCTATGTCTTTACCGCCTCGCTCCCGCCGAGCGTGGTGGCGACCGCCTGCGTCTCGATCCACAAGCTGATGCACGGATCGAACAAGCGCGCGCATCTGTGGGAAAATTCCAAGACGCTGCACAAGGGGCTCAAGGATCTCGGTTTCCAGCTTGGCACCGAGGAACCGCAGAGCGCGATCATCGCGGTGATCATGCCCGATCTCGAAAAGGGCGCGGCCATGTGGGAGGCGCTGATCAAGGGCGGTCTCTACGTCAATCTCGCCCGCCCCCCCGCAACCCCGGCGAACATGACCCTGCTGCGCTGCTCGCTCTGTGCCGAGCATAGCGAAGCCGAGGTCAGCGAGATCCTCTCGATCTTCGAAGCCGCGGGCAAGCAGGTGGGGATCATCTGATCCGGAACGAAGTGGCGGGATGAGACGTCCCATGGTGGAAAGGAGATTCCACCATGAAGACGACCAATTCAGGCAACGCCCGCTATGACGGGCTGGGCAAGGACGGCAAGGGGCATGTCAGCACGCAATCGGGCGCGCTGAAAGACCAGCCCTATGGCTTCCAGACCCGGTTCGAGGATGCGGCGGGTACCAATCCCGAAGAGCTGATCGCAGCGGCGCATGCCAGCTGCTTCACCATGGCGCTGTCGTTCAAGCTGGCCGAGGCGGGCCATACTGACGGTTCGGTCGAGACCGAGGCCAAGGTGACGCTGGAAAAGGGCGATGATGGTTTCGCCGTCACCCGCTCCGCCCTGTCGGCCAAGGCCAAGGTCCCCGGGCTCGACCAGGCGAAATTCGAGGAACTGGCGGCCGATGCCAAGGCCAATTGCCCGATCTCGAAGCTGCTCAACGCCGAAATTACGCTGGAAACCGCCTTCGAAGGCTGACCAGCAACGTGCTCAGGCGGCCGGGATCACCTCGGTCGCCTGCGCGCACGGCCCCCCGTCTTCGCCTTCGCTTCCGCCCAGCTGCGTCAGCGCGATCACGCCGCCGACCACCAGCAGCACGAAAACCGTTGTCACCGTGCCGAGATATTCGTCGATCACGCGCTTGATCGGCGCGCCGAACACGCGGAACAGGATCCCCACGGTCATGAAGATCAGCGCGCGGGCAAACAGGCTGGCGAGCACGAAGGTGACGAGGTTCATGCCGATGAAGCCGGCGGTGATCGTCAGCAGCTTGAACGGTACGGGCGTCGCGCCCGCAATCAGGATCGCTTCGAAATCATATTCGCGCAGATGGCAGGCGGCGATCGGGAAGGCTTCGGTCAGCCCCAGCGCGCCGATCAGCCAGACGCCCACCGTGTCGTACAGCCCCCAGCCGATCGCATAGCCGAGCAGCGCGCCCGCGACCGATGCAAGCGTGCAGACCAGCGCGAACTTCACCGCCTTTTTCGGTTCGGCGAGGCACATCAACCCGAGCAGCGGGTGCGGCGGGATCGGGAAAAAGGAGGATTCGACGAAGCTGAACAGCGCCAGCCACCACACCGCATGCGGGTGCGAGGCCTTGGCCATGGTCCAATTGTACAACCCGCGCAGCGGTTTCATGATCATGGTATTGGGGGAATCCCTAGCATCGCGTGATGCGGCGGGATTAGGCGAGCCCCGCAGCGTAGGCAAGCGCGACAGGATAACCTATTGGGTTATTTTCTATTGACATCGTCACGCTGTTTGGGTACATACAAGGAACATCGCGATAGTGTGATTCACCGGCCAGCGAGCCGGAACGGGGCGGCCTTCGACGGGCCGCCCCTTGTCGTTTGCGCTGCGCCCAATCGGAGGAACTCATCATGCCGAAGGCGGCCAAGGCCCGCACCAAGCGGACCAAGATCGCCGCCGCCTATCGGCGCGGCGAAAAGGGCAAGCTCGACCGCCACTGGCGCGGTTTCTTTCTTGACCATCTGGCCGAGACGTCCAATGTGACCGCCGCCGCTGACTTTGCCGGAGTGAACCCCGCCCGCGCCTACAAGGTGCGCCGCGAGGATGCTGCATTTGCGCGCAAATGGTATGCCGCGCTGCTCGAAGGATATGAGCATCTCGAACTCGAAACGCTGCAGCGCCTGCGCGAGGGCGTGCCTGCCGACGGGCCCAAATTCGACATCGCCAATGCGCTGCGCCTGCTGACGCTGCACCGCGACACAGTGGCGCGCGAGCGGACCCAGCTCGAAAATTCGGACGAGGCCAGCGTGCTCGCCTCGCTCAACGCCAAGCTGGAGGCCATGCGCCAGAACGAAATGGCGTTGCAGGCGGCGCTGGCCGAGGACGAAACCGATCCGGTTGATCCTGCCGATGCTGGGTGACGGGTTCCTCGACTGGCTGCGCAAACAGGACGACCGCACCAAGACCGGGCTGATCGCGCAGCTGGAGGAGCGCGAACGTGCGCTGATCCGGCACGACTGGCCGCTCTGGCGGCGCGAGGCGCAGTCGCCGCCGCGCGGCGCCTGGAATTGCTGGGTGATCTGCGCCGGGCGCGGCTTCGGCAAGACCCGCACCGGGGCAGAATGGGTGCGCGAATCCGCCATCCTCGATCCCGATGCGCGGATCGCGCTGGTTGCCGCCTCGCTTGGCGAAGCGCGCAGCGTGATGGTTGAAGGCGAAAGCGGGGTGCTGGCGATCTGTCCGCCGAACTACCGGCCGTTCTACGAGCCCTCGCTCAAGCGGCTGACCTGGCCGAACGGGGCGATGGCCTTTCTCTATTCGGCCGCCGAGCCCGAAAGCCTGCGCGGCCCGCAGCACAGCCATGCCTGGTGCGACGAGATCGGCAAATGGCCGGGGGTATCGGGCAAGGCCGAAGCGGCATGGGACAATCTGGCGATGGGGCTGCGGCTGGGGCTGCACCCCAAGGTGGTCGCCACCACCACCCCGCGCGCCACCACGCTGGTGCGGCGGCTGGTGGGCGAGGAAACCCGCGGGTTGGCGCATATCAGCCGCGGAACGACCTATGAAAACGCGGCCAATCTGCCGCCGCGGTTCGTAGCCACAATCCGCCAACGCTATGGCCATACCGCGCTCGGGCGGCAGGAGCTCGACGGTGTGCTGCTCGAGGAGATCGAGGGCGCGCTGTGGACGCGGGCGCTGCTCAAAGCCTGCCGCGACGACCGGGCCGGCGATCCGCTTCAGCGCGTGGTGGTCGGGGTCGATCCGCCCGCCAGCGACCGCGGCGACGAGTGCGGCATCGTGGTCTGCGGGCTGGATGCAGGCGGCATCGCGCAAGTGCTCGCCGATTGCTCGGTCGCGAAGGCCAGCCCCGAACGCTGGGCGCGCGCGGTGGCCGAAGCGGCACACGGCTGGAATGCCGACCGCGTGGTGGCCGAGGCCAACCAGGGCGGGCAGATGGTCGCCAGCGTGCTGCGCGCCGCCGATCTCGCGCTGCCGCTCAAGCTGGTCCACGCCTCCAGAGGCAAGGTTGCCCGCGCCGAACCCGTTGCCGCGCTCTACGAAGCGGGCCGTGTGCGGCATGCGGGGATGTTCGCGCAGCTCGAGGACCAGCTCTGCGGGTTGGTTGCCGGTGGAGCGTACGAAGGCCCCGGCAGGTCACCCGATCGCGCCGATGCGCTGGTGTGGGCGCTGAGCGAATTGATGCTGGGTCGGCGTCAGGAGCCGCGGGTGTGGCAGATATGAGAAGCAGCACTCGCCCGGATCAGGTCCGGGCCGACGAGGTTTCGGGTATGCTCTTCTTACCGTCGTCCCGGACTTGATCCGGGACTGGTGCTTTTCTGGCTCAATGAATCTGGTCGTAAAGATCTTGCCAATCCGGGTTGGCTTTCTCGATCAGCGCGAATTTCCACTCGCGTCGCCAACGCTTCAAGCGCTTTTCATGCGCGATGCAGTCATCGATTGCATCGCCGCTTTCGGCCCAGACCAGACGAGTTAGACCGCGCCGCGAGCAATAATCGGAACCTGTTCCTTCACGGTGCTGGGTGACGCGCGCGGCGAGTGAACTCGTCACGCCGACATAAAGCGCGCCGCGATAGCGATCAGCCATGATGTAGACCCAGCCGCCGAGTGGTTCGCGATCCATATAGCCATTCAAGAAGGCAGCACCGGCCCGGGTCAAGCCCGAGCCGACGAATAGAAGAACAGGTTCCTGAGTTCCCGTCGCCCCGGACCCCGATCCGGGGCTGGTGCTCGACTTAAAAAACCTAATCCGGAGACTTCCATGTCCTTCCTCACCAGTCTCGTCTCCGCCTTCAAGGGCGGGGGCGGATCGCGCGTGCCCGTTGCGCGCGGCTTCATCAGCCCCTGGGCGACCGCTTTCGATGGCGGGCCGCTGGCGCGCAGTCCCTTCGATTATGCGCGCGAGGTGGCCGAGGCCTATCTCGCCAATCCGGTCGCGCAGCGATCCGTGCGGATCGTCGCTGAGGGGGTCGGCAGTGCGCCGGTCGCCTGCGATGATACGCGGCTGGCGAAACTGCTCGCCAGATCCTGCGGGTCGCAGCCGCTGCTCGAAGTGCTCGCCGCGCAACTGGCGCTGCATGGCAATGCCTATGTCCAGCTGATCAAGGATGGCGCAGGCGCGCCGGCCGAGCTGTTCCCGCTACGGCCCGAACGCGTGCAGGTGGTCGCGGGCGAGGACGGCTGGCCGGCCGCCTATCGCTATGTGCTCGCCGATCGCACGCTGACGATCGCGCTGGAGGACGAGCACGGCTGGCCCAACATCATCCACCTGCGCGGCTTCCACCCGACCGACGACCATTACGGCGCGGGCTGTCTTGCCGCTGCCGCCCCCGCGGTGGCGGTGCACAATGCGGCGAGCGAATGGAACCGCGCGCTGCTCGCCAATGCGGCGCGGCCCAGCGGCGCGCTGGTCTATGCCGGCGAGGACGGCGGCGCGCTGAGCGCCGAACAGTTCGACCGGCTGAAGAGCGAATTGCAGGCGGCCTTCCAGGGGCATGGCAATGCGGGGCGGCCGATGCTGCTCGAGGGCGGGCTCGACTGGAAGGCGATGAGCCTCAGCCCCGCCGATATGGATTTCGCCACGCTGAAGGCGGCGGCCGCGCGCGACATTGCGCTGGCCTTCGGCGTGCCGCCGATGCTGCTCGGCCTGCCGGGCGACAATACCTATGCCAATTACCGCGAGGCCAACCGCGCGCTGTGGCGCCTCACGCTGCTGCCGCTGGCGGGCAAGATCCTGGCCGGGCTGCACGCCGGGCTGACCGACTGGTTCGCCGAGGCACCGCAGATCGATGTCGACCGCGTCCCCGCGCTGGCCGAGGACCGCGAGAAGCTGTGGGCGCAGGTCAGCAGCGCCGATTTCCTGAGCGACGCGGAGAAACGCGCAATGCTCGGCCTGTCCCCAATGGAGATGTCCGCATGACCAGGGAAGACATGCTCGCGCGGCTGATCGCGCAAGCGCGCACCGAGGGGGGTGAGCTGATCACCCTGCGCGCGGTGGTCGAGGAAGCGAGCGAGCTGGGCGCGAGCCGCGTGCTCGACCGGCTCGGCCTCGCCGATCCCACCGCGCAGGACGACCTGGACGAACTGCGCGAACTGCTCTCGGCCTGGCGCGATGCCAAGGCGAGCGCGTGGAAGGCGGCCATCGAGTGGCTGGTGCGCGGGGTGCTCGCGCTGCTGCTGGTCGGTATCGCGGTGCGGCTGGGCGCCGCGGACATGCTCTCGTGAGCCTGCGGATCGCGGGCTATGCCGCGATGTTCGACCTACCCGATGGCGCGCGCGACACGATCCGCCGCGGTGCGTTCACGCGCACCCTCGAGGAACGTGATGCCCCCTACCCGCTCTATTGGCAGCACCGCAGCGACCAGCGCATCGGCTGGGTCGAAACCGCGGCAGAGGATGCGCGCGGACTGCGGATCATCGCCTGGATCGACCAGCCGCAGGGCCGCGCCGCCAGGCTGCTGCGAACGCACGCGGTGAGCGGGCTGAGCTTCGGGTACCGCGCGCGCCGCTTTCGCCAGACGCCGGGTGGCCGCGAGTTGGCCGAAATCGACCTGTTCGAAGTCAGCGTGGTCACGCACCCGCTGCAGCCGCAGGCGAGGATCCACCTCACCGCCTGACCGCCCCAACGCTCAAATCCACACCCCTCGCCGCCTTCCGGGCGGCTTTTTTGTGCCCTGAAGAAAGAGGACCCTTCTATGGAAACGACTACCCCCACCGATCCCGCAGAAGCGAGCTTCGATATCGTCGCCCGCCAGGACAAGACCGAAGCCGAGGTCGGGTCGCTGCGCAGCGATGTCGACGAGGTCAAGACGCGCGTCGACAAGATTGGCCGCGCCGCGGCGCGCCCGGCGATCGGCTCCACCGATGAGCCCGCACCCGAGGTGAAGGGCTTTGTCGATGGCTATCTGCGGCGCGGAGCGACCACCGAGATTAAATCGCTCACGACCGGCGTCCCCGCCGATGGCGGCTATGCCGTGCCGCGCCAGATCGACGCGGCGATCGCCCGCGAACTGACTGCGATCAGCCCGATCCGCGCAATCGCGCAGGTCGTGCAGACGGGCAGCGCGGGCTATCGCAAGCTGGTGACCACCGGCGGCACCGCCAGCGGCTGGGTTAGCGAAACCGCCGCACGGCCCGAGACCGACACGCCCGAATTTGCCGAGATCGCCCCGCCCACGGGCGACCTCTATGCCAATCCGGCGGCCAGCCAGGCGATGCTCGACGATGCCGGCTTCGATCTCGAGAACTGGCTCGCCAGCGAAATCGCGCTGGAATTCGCCCGCGCCGAGGGGGCTGCCTTCATCGGCGGTTCGGGCACCAACCAGCCCCGGGGCTTCCTCACCGTTCCGGTAGCGACGACCGCTGATGGCACGCGCGCCTTCGGGACGCTGCAATATCTGGGCTCCGGCGCGGCCGACGGGCTGGGCAGCGCGGCGGATACGCGGCTGATTGACCTCGTCCACACACTCAAGGCGGGCCACCGGCAGGGCGCGAGCTTCGTTATGAATTCGGCCACGCTCGCCGAAGTGCGCAAGCTCAAGACCTCCGACGGCGCCTTCGTCTGGCAGCCGGGGCTGGTCGAGGGCCAGCCCGACCGCCTGCTCGGCTATCCGGTGGTCGAGGCCGAAGACATGCCCGATATCGGCGCGGGCACTTTCCCGATCGCCTTCGGCAATTTCCGCCACGGCTATCTGATCGCCGAACGCAGCGCGACGCAGGTGTTGCGCGATCCCTTCACCAACAAGCCCTTCGTCCACTTCTACGCCACCAAGCGCGTCGGCGGCCAGGTGCTCGATGGCAATGCGATCAAGCTGCTGAAGATCGAAGACTAGCAGCTGGCAGGCGGGGCTTTCCCCCTGGCCCCGCCTGCTTTTCGTTTTCCCGCAAGGCTTCCACCCGACGCCAGAAAAGGACCCCCCATGCCGACAGACCTGTCCGGCCAGCCGCTGGCCGAGCTCAAGCAGTGGCTGGCGATCAGCACCGCGGGCGAGGATGCGCTGCTGCTCCGCCTGCTCGAAAGCGCCTGGCAAGTGTGCCTCCAGTTCACTGGCAGCGAGGCGGCGGAATGGGCCGAGCTCGACCCCGCGCTGCGCCACGGCATCGTGCGCTTCGCCGCGCATCAACATCGCGAGCGGGACGAAGGCCCGGCCGAGCGGTTGCCGAGCGCGATCGCCGCGCTGTGGCGCCCCTATCGCATGGTGCGGCTGTGAGCTTCCCCGCGCTGGCGCAGCGCCTGACCGAACGCGCCGCCCTGCTCGCCGCTGCGCGCGCCGAAGCGCGTCTCCATGCCCGCCGCGGCATTGGCGGCCAATGGCACCGCGCGCGGCTGCTGTGGCCGCTGTTCGGCCGGGGAGAGCGCTAGATGGAAATCGCCTTTCGCGCCGCGCTCGTCGCCTGGCTCCGCGCCGACCCCCTCCTTACCGACATGCTCAATTCGATCGAGGAGGACGGTCCGGTCGCCGCCAGTCCGCCGCGTCTCGCGCTGGTCGCCAGCGCCGCCGCCGACTGGTCGACCAAGACCGGCCGGGGCCGCGAAATCCGCCTCGCGCTCGAACTGGTCGGGCGCAGCGACGATCCCGCGCAGACCGTGGCCCTCGCGCTGCGGGTGGAACAGCGCATCGCCACGCTCGCCCCGCAGCAGTCGGGGTACCGGATCGTCGTCACCCAGTTCCTGCGCAGCCGCGTCGAACGCCGCCGCCGCGGCCTGCGCGCGGTGCTGCTCGAATATCGCTTCACGCTCATCGAAACGGAGTAACCCGACATGACCGCCCAGAAAGGTGCCGCCTTCCTCCTCAAGATCGGCGATGGCAATTCGCCCATCGCTTATGAAACCGTCGCCGGCCTGCGGACCACGCAGATGACCGTCAATGGCGATACGGTGGTGGTGACCCACAAGCAGAGCGGCGGCTGGCGTGACCTGCTGTCGGGCGCGGGAACGCGCTCGGTCTCGGTCTCGGCCTCGGGCATCTTCCTCGGATCCGATGCCGAGGGCAGCGTACGCGGCCATGCGCTCGCCGGCACGCTCGCCAATTACGAGCTGAGCTTCGAGGACGGCGCCAAGATGCGCGGCCAGTTCCTTGTCCAGCGGCTCGACTACGCCGGGGATTTCAATGGCGAGCGGACCTATGCGCTGCAGCTCGAAAGCTCGGGCGAGGTGGTCCCCGCATGAGCAATCCGGTTCGCGGCGAAGCCACGCTGACCATCGCCGGCGAGTCGCATTTGCTGCGCCCGAGCTTCGACGCGCTGGTGCGCGCCGAGGAGGAGCTGGGTTCGCTGTTCGCACTGGTCGACCGCGCGGGCGAAGGGCAGCTCCGGCTGGCCGAGATCGCCGGCCTGTTCTGGCATTGCCTTGCCGATCGCGGCGAGCTGACCCGCGCCGAAGTGGGGCAGGCAGTACTCGACCGGGGCCTCGCCGCCTCGGCCGCGCCGCTGCGTGCGCTCCTCGGCGAAATCCTCAAGGGCGCCGGATGAGCACGACATTCGCAGCGCAGGCCGTCCGGCTGGCAGCGCTGGCGGCGGCGCATATGCGCTGGACGCCGCCGGTGTTCTGGGCCGCGACGCCCTCCGAACTCGCTGCCAGCCTTGCCCCACCCCTTTCCGCCGACACCCCGCCCACGCGCGCCGAAATCGCGGCGCTGATCGAACGAGATGCCCATGGATGACGAAATCGACGAGCTGATCGTCGCAGTGCGCGCCGATACGCAGGGCTTTGCGGCCGACATGCGCGCGATGCGCAGCGAGTTCGACACCACCGTGCTGGGCGGGTTCGAGCGCGCGGGCAAGGTGCTTGAACGCGGGCTGCTTTCGGCAATCCGCCAGGGCAGTCTTGGCTTCGACGACCTGCAACGCGTCGCCGCCGGCGTTCTCGATCAGATCGCGGCGCAGGCGCTCCGTCTCGGGCTCGATTCGCTGTTCGGCGGAAGCGGCGGCGGCGGCGACGGACTTGTCAATGTGGTCGGCGGGGCGCTGGGCGCCTTGTTCGGCCTGCCCGGCCGCGTCACCGGCGGGCTGGTCGCGCCCGAGCGCCCCTATCTCGTCGGCGAACGCGGCCCCGAACTGTTCGTCCCGACCAGCGCCGGCCGGGTGGAAGCCAGCGTTCCACACGGCCAGCCCCGGCCCGACGTCCGCGTCGCGATCAATCTGGCGGCCCCGCGCGGCACCAATGCCCCCGTCGCGCTCCAGCGCTCCTCGCGCCAGGTCGCGAGCGCGGTGCGGCGCGCGCTGTCGGTCTAGGAGACCCGCCATGTCATTCTGGCTTGCCCGCGACCGCAAGGGGCAGCATTCCGATCATATCCAGCGCTTCGACCCGCGCTTCTGGACGATCAATTTCCCGCGCCCGATGATGGCCAGCGTGGTCACCACCGCACCCGATGCGCTGCGCGTGGATTGCACATTCTTCCACCAAGGCGAACTGGCGGGATTGATCTGGGAGAGCGAAGACCGGCTCGACCATCCGCTGCTCGCCTATGAAACGCAGCGCGACTACGCCCATTGCGTGCTGCGCTTTCGCTGGCGCAGCGGCGGGGTGCTGGCGCTCGATGTGCCGCATGGGCCGACGCTGACGATCGAGGGCCGCGATGCCGCAGGCCAGCCGCGTGCCTGGTATGTCCGCCTGTGGAACTACGCCAGTGGCACACCGAGCGACGCGCAGATCGAACTGCCCTTTTCTTCGCTGCAATCGGGCTATGGCCTGCCCGGCGAGGCGGTTCATCCCGCCGATATCGACCGCATGTTCATCAGCCTTGTCCCGCAAGGCTATGTCGAGGGCAGCGAGACGGTGCTGCCCGCACCTGTCGATGGCTGGGCGGAACTGACCGCGCTTTCCTGTGAAGGAGAGCATGCCTCGCTCGAAATCGGCGACGTCCTGATCCCTGCGCATGGCGAGCAGATCGCCACCGCCTATGATGACAGCTTCAACCAGACGCCCGCGCGCCTGCTGCGCAATATCGAGGGCCTCGGCTATCGCGGCCGGATCGTCCACTATGTCGGGATGAGCCATTATTTCCGGCTCGAGCCGCTGGGCGGCGCGCATTACGTCAGCCTTGCAGGCGGTGTGCTCAATGGCCCGTGTGAAGCATGGCACCGCGCCTATGCCGCCGCCGCGCGCGAGCACGGTTTCGACCTGATCTGGTCGCTATCTTACGAATTGTTCGATGCACATTGCTGGAACGACTGGAAGCAGCGCGCGCCCGATGGAGCGCCAGCCCTGACGGGCTGGGTGCCGCCTTCGACACTGCTGTCGCCCGCGCATGGCGGCGCGATGGCCTATCTGCAGCAGGTCGCGCGCGCCTTTGTCACCATCGCGCAGGACGCGGCATTGCCTGTGCTGTTCCAGATCGGCGAGCCATGGTGGTGGACCGTTCCCGCGACCGGTGCCCCCTGCCTCTACGATGCCAGCGCGAAGGCTGCGCTGGGGGGCGACCCGGTGACGATCGCGTCCCTGCGCGGCCCGCTCGATCCGGCGCAGGTCGCGCTGCTCGATGCTGCGGGACAAGTGCTGGCGGATTCGACGCTGGCGCTGGCCGGTGCAGTGCGCGACGCGGCGGACGGGCAGGCCGAGATCTTGCTGCTGACCTTTACGCCGACCGTCCTCGATCCGGCCACACCCGAGGCCTGGCGCGCCAATATGCCCACCGGCTGGCGGTACCCCGCCTTCGACCGCCTGCAGCTGGAGGATTACGACTGGCTGACCGCAGGTGCCGAGGCCGCGCGGCGCCAGGCGCATGCCTTTGTCGACCGGCACCTGGCCTATCCGGCTGCCGCGACCGACTATTTCTCAGGTTTCGTGCTCGCTCCCGAAGATAGCGAGGAGTTCTGGTCGCTGATCGACCAAGCGCTCGATGAAGCGCGGGCACGCGGCGTGTCGCAGCGCTTCGTCTGGGCGCTGCCGCAGGTCGCGCGCGATGGTTACACCCGCCTGCCTCCCGGAGACGACGAGATGATCCCCTTCGACGATGTCGCCTATCCCCTCGCACTTGGCCGCGATGCCGCGGCGAGCCCGGAGTTTTCAACCTCGGTCGCAGTCACCGCATCAGGCTATGAGCATCGCAATGCGCTGTGGTCCGATGCGCGCATGCGCTACGATGTCGGCCCCGGTATCCGCTCCGAGGCAGAGCTGGGCACGCTGATCGCCTTCTTCCGCGCGCGCTACGGCCCGGCACGCGGGTTCCGGCTGCGCGATCCGTTCGATTTCAGCTCGAACGCGATGACCGGCATACCGGCGGCGACCGACCAATTGCTCGGCACTGGCGATGGCTCGGCCAGCCGCTTCCGTCTGGTCAAACACTATGGCGCGCAGCAGCGCCCGATCACGCGCCCCGAAGACGGCAGCATCCGTGTCGCGGTCGAGGGTGTCGAAACCGCCGACTGGACCCTGGAGCACGGGGGCTGGATCGTCTTCGACACCGCCCCGCCCGATGGCGCAGCGATCACCGCGGGTTTCCTGTTCGATGTGCCGGTGCGCTTTGCCGAGGACCGGCTGGATGTCAGTGGCCTCTCCTTCGCCGCGGGAGAAGCGCCTTCGGTCCCATTGATCGAAGTGCGCGAGGCCGCATGAGCAGGATATTCTTCGCCAATGAGCTGGAAACCGCCGCGACCTGGTGGCGCGTCTATCGCCGCGACGGGGTGACGCTGGGTTTTACCACGCATGATCGCGACCTGTGGTTTGGCGGCATCCGCCACTGCGCCGCGCCGGGCATGCTGCCCTCCGCCATCCGCCGCACCGCCGGCTTCGAGGACGATCCCGGCGATGTCGCAGGCGCGCTCAGCCATGCTTCGGTACGCGCGGAGGATCTTGCCAGCGGGCGCTTCGACGGGGCGCGCGTGGAAAGCGGGATCGTTGATTGGGAAACCTGCGCGAGCGCCACGCTCTACGTCGGCTCGATCGCGAGCGTGAGGCGCGAAGGCGCGGGTTTCAAGGCCGAGCTCGTCTCGGCCAAGGCGCGGTTGGCCGGGGATACGATCCCGCTCTCGAGCCCCTCGTGCCGGGCGCGTTTCTGCGGGCCCGGCTGCGGCCTCAACCCGGTTGCCTTCGAAACACGCGCGCGGGTTCTCGGGGTGGATGCCGATGCCAATTCGCTGCGCGTCGATCTGACGGAGACGTTGCCCTATCGATACGGCGAACTGCGCTGGCTCGACGGACCGGCGACCGGCCTCTCTGCGCGAATTCTCGAAGCGGTGGGCGACACGCTAACGCTCGCCGAGCGCATCGAGCCCGAGCTGCCTGTGGGCCTGCGCGTCCGGCTGCGCGAGGGCTGCGACCGGACCATCGCCACCTGCACATCGCGTTTCGGCAATGCGGTCAACTTCCGCGGCGAACCTTTCCTCCCCGGCAACGACATGCTTGCACAATATCCGGTCGCCCGGTGAGCGCGCGTGGCGACGATCTTGCCAGTGCCGCCCAGGCACTGGCGGGAGTACCGTTCCGGCTACACGGGCGCGAGCCTGCGACCGGTCTCGATTGCCTCGGTCTTGTCGGGCGGGCGCTGGAGGATTGCGGGTGGAGCGTGCGCTATCCGCAAGGTTACCGGCTTCGCAACACCGATATCGCGCCGTGGCTGGGCTTCGCCGCGCGCAATGGCCTCCACAGTTGTGCTGGCCCCGTCCGGCGCGGCGATGTCCTGCTGATGCAGTCCGGACCCGCGCAGCATCACCTGCTGATCGCGCTGGGTGAAGGGCGCTTCGTCCATGCCCATGCCGGGCTGCGGCGCGTCGTCATCCAGCATTTCCCATTCCCTCGACCGCCGCTGGCGCAGTGGCGGCTCGATCCCGACCCGGAGCAGATATGGCAACGCTAGTACTCGGAGCGATCGGCACGCTGGTCGGCGGACCGCTGGGCGGTGCAATCGGCGCCACGCTCGGCCGCGGGCTCGATTCGATGATCATCGGTTCGCCACGCCGCGAAGGCCCGCGGCTGAAAGAGCTCGCCGTCAGTACCTCGAGCTACGGCCGGCCGATCCCCGCGCTTTACGGCAAGGTGCGCGCGCCCGGCACGATCATCTCGGCGACCGATCTCAAGGAGCAGCGTGAACGCAGCGGCGGCGGCAAGGGCAAGCCGAAGACGACGACCTATAGCTATTCGATTTCGCTCGCCGTGGCGCTATCGAGCCGTCCGATCGACCGGATCGGGCGGATCTGGGCCGATGGCAATTTGCTGCGCGGTCGTGGCGGCGACCTCAAGACCGGCGGCGCGCTACGCACCTATACCGGACATGGCGACCAGCGGCCCGATCCGCTGATGGCCGCGGATATCGGCCCGCAATGTCCCGCCTATCGCGGCTGTGCCTACGTGGTGCTCGAAGATCTCGCGCTCGAGGATTTCGGCAACCGCATCCCCGCGCTCAGCTTTGAGGTCTTCGCAGGCAGCGCCGCGCATATGGTCAGGGAAATCGCCCAGCGGCATGGCATGGAGAGCCGGCAGGCGGCCTTTTCCGCGCTTGAGGGCTTCGTGCACGAGGGCGGCACTCCGGCTGCGGTGTTGACGCTGGTCGACCGGCTCAGACCGCTCGCAGCGGTCTCGGCCAGCGGGCAGTTCAGCCTCGACGGTCTCGCGACGCCGGTTGGCGAAATTCCGACGCTGCCGCCGGCAATCGTATGGGAGGAAGGCGACTTCGGGCAGGAGGACGGGACTGCGCTCGCTCGTAGCTCGGCCGATGGCAACAGGCTGACGGCCTTGCGCTATTACGACCCTTCACGCGATTACCAGCCCGGGCTGCAGCGCGCTGATGGGACGGCGACGGGAGCAGCCCGCGCGGTGCTGGAGTTCCCCGGCAGCTTCTCGGCAACCAATGCCCGGTCGCTGCTGGCGCAGGCTGCAAGCCGCGAGCAACAGCGCGGCGAGACGCTCGCTTGGCGGATGAGCGCAATCGATCCGGCGCTGGGCCCGGGAAGCATCGTGCGCGCTCCGGGCCTGTCCGGACTGTGGCAGATCACCGGGTGGGAATGGCGTGAGCGCGGGGTCGAGCTCGAGCTGGTCCGGTTTGTTCTCCCGAACGATGCCAACCGCACCGCCGATCCCGGTGCCGCGTGGACGCCGCGCGACCGGCTTGCGGTTGGCACCAGCCTGCGCGTGTTCGAACTTCCGTGGGACGGTAGCGGAGCGAGCGGATCGATCCAGCGGTTCGCCGCGATCGGGGCGCCGACCGGGCGCTGGTCCGGCGCCGCGCTGTATGAGCTGGCGGGCAATGCGCTCGTCCCGCTGACCGAGAGCGGCCCTGTCCGCGCGGTGAGCGGAAGCTTGCTCGTATCACTTGGCGCCAGCCCCGGATTGCGGTTCGAGGGTTCGGCATCGATGCAGGTCGCGCTGGAAGATCGTGAGGCCGAACTCGAACCAGCCACCCCCAACGCTATCGCGCGCGGAGCCAACCGCCTGTTGGTAGGGAGCGAGATCGTCCAGTTCGCGCAAGCCCAACCTGTCGGCGAAGGCGTCTGGGAGCTTACCGGATTGCTGCGCGGCCGCGGCGGTACCGAGATCGAGGCGCTGGCGGGGCATGTGCCCGGCACGCTGGTCACGCTGCTCGATGATCGTCTGGTCGAACTGCCTGCCACGCTCGCCATTAGCGAAGGGAGCGAACTGGCCGCGATCGGATCCGCCGATCCCGATCCGGTGGTCGCGCCGCTCGAGAACGGGGGCAGGACCCGGCGTCCCCTGTTCCCGGTCCAACCACGAGTGCATGCGACGCCGGAAGGTGGCCTGATCCTCACCTGGACTCGCCGTGCGCGCGGCGGCTGGAGCTGGCTCGACGAAGTCGAGCAACCGCTCGTCGAACAGGCGGAAGGCTATGAGGTGGGGCTTGGCGATCCGGACAAGCCACACCGGGTCTGGGCAACCCCAGCGCCGCACGTGCAGCTGGCGTCCGCAGAGATCGCCGCGCTTTCCTCGCTCTATCCCGGACAGTCGCTGTGGGTCCGGCAAAAGGGCAGCTTCGCGCTCTCGGCCCCGCTCCATCTCACCCACATTCCCGCATCCAGCTGACAGGATATTGCGATGACCGAGCCCGTTGCCTTCGACACCACGACTCCGCGCCAGGCGCTCCCCATGCTGGTGGCGGGGCAGGCGCAGAAAGAATTTTTCGTCAACGAAGCTTTCGCGCGGATCGATGCACTGCTCCATCCCGTCGTCGAAGGTGTGGCCAGCACACCACCGGCCTCGCCCGCGTCCGGGGAGAGCTGGGTAGTCGCCGATCCGGCCAGCGACGAATGGGCAGGCCATGCACATGCATTGGCCAGCTGGGACGGCGGACAATGGACCTTTTGCGCCCCTACCGAGGGCCTACAGGTCTTCGACCGCACGCTCGGTGCGCGCCGGGTCTTTCTTGGATCATGGCAGTCTCCGACGCGGCCCACCCAACCCACGGGCGGGACCGTAATAGACACCGAGGCACGCGCAGCGGTCACCGCCATTATCGGCATGCTTGCAACACTTGGGGTTATTCCGCCAGAATGACGGGAACCGCAGGCCCCCACTGTCGTTCGGCTGTCACGGAAGGGGTCCACACGACGGAACTCGTTCTCATCGTGCGGGAAAGGCGGTATTATTACCACAGTTCCCGGCGATTGTTTGCTTGCCACCTTTGGGGTAGAAAGTTAGATATGTTCCACTCGGTGGCTCCAATTCGCAAAAAGGGGAAACTATAATGCGGAAATTCGTCATAGGAATGGCGATGGCCTCTACGGCCCTTGCATCGCCTGCCCTGGCAAAAGACGACAGCTGGTATATCGGCGCCGAATTCGGCTCGATGCTTGTCGAAGATGCCGATTTCGACATCAATGATACGGCCGAAGCGCACGAAGTCAGCCATGACTTCGGCTTCGACGGCGGCGGCTACGTCGGCTACGACTTCGGCGGGTTCCGTCTGGAAGCCGAAGTCAGCTATCGCCAAGCCAACGTCGATGGCATCACGGTCGGTACGCCTGGCCTGACCTACGGTCCCGGCTCGGTTGCTCCAGCAGGCTTCTACGATGTTAGCGGTGACGTTAACGCGCTTTCGTTCATGCTCAACGGCCTGCTGGACTTCGGTCCTGATGACGGCCTGCAGGGCTATGTCGGTGGCGGTGTCGGCGTTGCTCGTACCAGCTACGAAGTGACCCCCTACTCCAACCTGGCATCGTCGATCGACGATTCGGACAGTGGTCTTGCTTGGCAGGTTCTGGCTGGCGTGCGCGCTCCGCTGACCGACAATGTCGACGTCGGCCTGCGCTATCGTTACTTCAACGCGGAAAGCGTGGAACTGGTCGATCTGGGCGGTAACTCGCTGGAAGACACTTTCACCAGCCACTCGCTGATGGGTACGTTGTCCTACAACTTTGGTGAGCCGGCTGCTCCGCCTCCGCCTCCGCCCCCGCCGCCGCCGCCGCCTCCCCCGCCGCCTCCGCCCCCGCCGCCGCCGGCGCCGGTCTGCGAGACGGGTCCGTACATTGTCTTCTTCAACTGGGACAAATCGGACATCACTCCGGAAGCAGCGACGATCCTCGACAATGCGGTTTCGGCCTACGCCAACTGCGGCACTGCCGCAGTCATGCTGGCTGGTCACACCGACCGTTCGGGTTCGACGACCTACAACATGGGTCTCGCCGAGCGTCGTAACGCTTCGGTCCGCGGTTACCTGAGCTCGCGCGGTATTCCGGATACCCGGATCACCAGCGAAGCCTTCGGTGAATCGCAGCCGCGCGTTCCGACTGCCGACGGTGTTCGCGAACTGCAGAACCGTCGCGTCGAAATCACTTACGGTCCGGGTTCGGGCATGTAAGCGAGGCGACACGCCAAAAACACGAAAGGGGCCGGAGCAATCCGGCCCCTTTTTCGTTGGCTAGAGTAGATCGCCGTTCAATTCGAAAGGATCGTCATGTCATCCCGTCTTCTGTTGCCCTCGCTCGCCGCCCTCCTCATGGCAGGCTGCACCACGGTCGACGACCTGCCGAGCAACCGCGTTGGCGAAACAACGCTGTATTTCGCCAACGGCTTGCCTGCCGGTACCGTCCAATTGTTGAGCAATGGCCAGACCGTCTCCGTGGCGATCGCCGCAGTCGGCATGTCGCAGGGCGAGCACGGGTTCCACCTGCATACGACAGGTGCGTGCACTGCCCCCGACTTCACCAGCGCAGGCGGCCACCTCAACCCCGGCATGGCCACACATGGCTCGATGTCGCCCGGCGGCAAGCATCTGGGCGATATGCCCAATCTGACCATTGGCGCCAATCGCACCGGGACGGCCGAGGTCGCTCTGGACGGGAATGCCCGCGGTGTGATCGATGATATTTTCGACGCCGACGGCACGGCTGTCGTCGTGCACGCAGGTGCCGACGATTACCGCACCGACCCTGCCGGCGACGCCGGTGCCCGGATTGCCTGCGGAGTACTGAAGCCGGTCTAGATCGGCTCGCCTGCCGCGCGAGCGCGTTCGACCACGCTTGCCGCTGCTTGCGGTACCAGCTTCAGCGCTGCGATGAGCAGGACCAGACCGAACGGAGCGGCAACCAGCGTCGACAGCACGCCAAGCGACAGATCATCGCCATTGGTCGCCGAGACATAGCCCGCCATGAATGGGCCCAGCCCTAGCCCGATGAGTGTCGTCGCGAGGAAGAAGGTCGCGGTTGCCAGCCCGCGCATACGCGGCAGCACCAGCGCCTGGCTCGATGCGGCAGCCGCGCCCAGCGCCGCAGCGCTTAGCATCTGCGCCAGGAAGGCCCCGATATAGAACAGCACGACATCGTCGGTCGTATAGGCCAGCCACATGGCGGGTAGCGGCGTGACCAGCCCGAAGAGAATGACCCACACACGGCCCGCGGGGCGGCGTTCGAGCAGGTAGTCGGCCATACGCCCCCCGAGGATCACGCCAAGGAAGCCAGCGACTGCCGCAGGGGCGCCGAGGAACCAGCCCAGATCGGTCTTGTTCACGCCGAGCGCGCGCTCGGCATAGGGCGCGCCCCAATAGGAGGCGGCATAGGCGGTGAAGGCAACCGTACCGTAGCCGAGAATGATGCACAGGAATGCAGGCGAGCCCCAGGTCAGCTTGAAAGTCGGCAGGTCGCGTGCGCGCAGGCCCATTGCCCAGCTGAAAACAGCGTAATAGCCGACGCCCAGGAACAGCCATTGTTCGAACACGCCCGTCAGGCGCCACAGGGTCCAGGCGAGCGCCGCAAAGAAGGCGGCCCCCAGCAGGTTCAATACCAATGCCCCGGTTCCGCGCGCCGCAGCTCCGAAGATCGTGAACGGCGGAATCACCTGGAAAAGCTCGCGGAAGAAACCGCGGAAGGGCTCGGGATCCTCGGGCGTCATCAGGCCGTCGATCGCGCCGCGCACCGGTTCGCGCAGCGTCAGCACCCACAGTGCCAGTGCCAGCCCCGGAAGTCCGACCGAGAGGAAGGCCGCCTGCCAACCGACCAGCCCGAGTGGTCCGCCGCCATCGGGATAGGCCGCGTTCCAGTTCTCGACCACCAGGCCGCCGATCAGCAGCGAGATGCCGCCGCCGATATAAAGGCCCGACGAATAGATCGCGAGGGCAGTGGCGCGCAGGCGTGCCGGAAACCAGTCGGAGATCAGTGAATAGGCCGAAGGGCTGGCGGTTGCCTCGCCCACGCCCACACCGATCCGCGCCACGGTCAGCGTCGTCGCGTTCTTCGCGAAGCCGGACAACGCGGTCATGGTCGACCACAGCGCGAGGCCGATGCTCATCAGGCGGATGCGTTTCCAGCTGTCCGCGAGCCGACCCAAAGGGATCCCGAAGAGCGCGTAGAAGACCGCGAAGGCGGTACCGTAGAGAAACCCGAGATAGTCATCCTCGACACCAAGATCGGCCTTGATGTCATTGGCCAGGATCGAGAGGATCTGGCGGTCGATGAAATTCAGGACGTAGATCAGGACCAGGACGCTGAGGGCATACCAACTGTATGCCGGGACCTTGTCCGCCCCGACGCCGGTTGCTGCTTCGGTCGGCGCGGCGGCGTCGTTGGCTTGGCTCAATTCCCTACTCCGTCAGTTCAGGGGCATCCTTGGAATAGGGGGTGGTATCGACAAGGCCCGCCTCGGCAAAGCCTTTTCGCCGCAAGCGACAGGAATCGCAGGCACCGCAGGCAAGTCCCTTGGCGGTCGGGTCGTAACAGGACCAGCTCCACGCCGGATCGAGACCCAGCCGATGGCATTCGCGCGCGATATCCGCCTTGGTCATATGCTGGAGCGGCGCATGGATTGCGAAGGGTGCCCCCTCGATGCCCTGCTTGGTGCCCAGCCGCGCGGTTTCGGCAAAGCTGGCGATGAATTCGGGTCGGCAATCGGGATAGCCCGAATAGTCGAGCGCGTTCACGCCGATGAAGATGTCACGCGAGGCCGCGGTTTCGGCAAAGGCGGTGGTCAGCGCGAGAAACACGAGATTGCGTGCAGGCACATAGGTCACCGGGATATCGCCGCCATCAACCCCGGTCTTGGGCACATCGATATCGTCGGTCAGCGCCGAACCGCCGAACCGGCGCAGGTCGAGCGGCAGTTCCACATGGCGGGTCACCCCGAGCCTGGCTGCGATGCCGCGGGCCGATTCCAGTTCGTGGACATGGCGCTGGCCATAGTCGATCGTCAGCACGTGCAGGGCATGGCCGCGCTCGCGGGCGATGGCGGCAGTGACCATGGAATCGAGTCCGCCCGAAAGCAGGATAACGGCGGGTCCGGGAGTGTCGGCTTTGTTCATGCCCGTCCGCTATGCGCGAACGCGGTAGCCTGCAAGTCGCGCGGTTAGTCGCAGCCACCCGTCCGGCGTGCCTCGGCGGTGAACTGGAAAGGCTTGCCGCCCGCGATCCCCTGGCTGTCGATCTGGACCAGCGTGTCGGATTCCTTGCGAATATGCGTGCGCCCATAGCCATTGCCGCGGCAGGTATATTGCACCGTCGTCTCATTCGCCGAGTTCTCGACCACGAAGCGGTTGCAGGTGCTGTCGGGGTGGCGCAGCTGAATCAGTTCGCGTCCGGTGCGCACGCATATCTTGCGCACCGACCCGCCATCGCGTGAGCGGACTTCCCACCCACCATGCGTGAGCGTGTCGAGCATCGCCAACGATGCCTGCGCAACGACCGGCGCGGCCAGAAGTGCAACCGGCGTAGCCAGCGCTGCGAACAGGAACGCTCGTGTGCGAGCCATAGGGAAAGTGACCTTTCGTCGGCGAGACCAGTCGCGGTCGTGATTCGGTGTCGATACGGCAGATGTAATACAGGAAATTGTCAGCGCGGCGTTGTATGGCAACGACATGCCGGTCAGACGTCGATGGCGAACTGCCTGGAACAGAATGCGCAATCGACCAGGACGATCCCGTTCTCATCGCGCATGTCGACACGCTGATCTTCGGGGAACCGCTCAAGCACGTCGCGATAATGCTCGACCGAGCAGCGGCATCCGCGCTCGATCGCGGCGCCACGCTGGATGCGGACCTCGTCCTCTTCGTGGAACAGGCGCCAAGCAATCGCCTCGAGCGACAATCCGTCATCGAGCAACTCATCATGGCGCAGCGAACCGGCAAGGATCGCGACATGCTCCCATTCGGGATGGTCGAGCTGAGAGTGCAGGCGTTCGCGCCCTTCTTCGCCCGAGGGCAGATGCTGCACCAGCATCCCTGCCGCGCGCACGCCTGCTTCGTCCGAGCGCACTGCGCAGCGGATCAGCGTGGGCACCTGCTCGGACTGGTAGAAATAGCGCTCGCAGGCTTCGGCGAGACTGTCCCCTTCGAGCGGGACGATACCCTGATACCGCCCCTTGTCGCCGGCAAGGTCGAAGGTGATCGCGAGATAGCCCTTGCCGAACAGCGCAAAGAGCGAGGGGTTCGCGCCCAGTTCGGCAAGCTTGGCCGGGTCGAAATCGACATAGCCGCGCAGTTCGCCGCCCTTGTAGTCGCATACCAGCAGGCTGACCGCGCCAGCCTCGGTCTGCGCCTGCATCGTGACCTGCGAACCGTCTTCCTTCACTAGCCCACCCATCAGCACCGCAAGCACCAGCGCTTCGGCAAGCAGATGGGTGATCGGCGGCGGATAGTCATGCGCGGCGAGGATCTGGTCCAGCGTGTGGTCGAGCCGCACCAACCGGCCGCGGGCATTGCGCGTCGGAATGGTGAAGGCCAGCAAGCGGCCCGAGTGAGTCTCTTCGGTCATGTCGGGAGTAGCGTTCATCGCCGCCATATGGGGCGCGTTCGGCAAAATGGTAGAGCGCGGGAAGCGCCGCTAGATTTTATCGAAACACCACAACAGGACCGACTTCTGCGCGTGGATCCGGTTCTCCGCTTCGTCGAACACGACCGAGCTGTCGCCTTCGAACACCTCCTCGGTCACTTCGTCGCCGACATGTGCGGGGAGGCAGTGCAGGAACTTCGCTTCCGGTTTGGCCGCGGCCATCAATCCGCGCGAAACCTGGAACGGCGCCATGGCGGCGAGCTTGTTGTGGACATGCTCCTGCCCCATCGAGACCCAGGTATCGGTGACGATGATGTCGGCCCCCGCAGCTGCCTCCTGCGCATCCTGCGTCAGCGTGACGGTGGACCCCGCCGCGCGCGCCAGTTCGACGAATTCGGCTTCGGGTTCGTATCCTTGCGGCGTGCCGATGCGGACGTTGAACTTCATCAGCGCGGCCGCTTCGAGAATCGAATGCAGCACATTGTTGCCATCGCCCAGCCACGCGAGTTCGAGCCCGGGCAACGCCTTGCCATGCTCGATCATGGTCAGCAGGTCGGCAACGATCTGGCACGGATGCGAGCGATCGGTCAGCCCGTTGATGACCGGCACGCTGGCGTGGCGTGCCATTTCCAACGCTTTTTCGTGGTCGTTGGTGCGCAGCATGATCGCATCGACCATCCGGCTAAGCACCCGCGCAGTATCGGCAATGCTTTCACCGCGGCCCAGCTGGGTGGTACCCGAATCGAGGATAAGCGCCGAACCGCCCAGCTGGCGCATGGCGATATCGAAGCTGACCCGCGTCCGGGTCGAACTCTTCTCGAAAATCATGCCGAGCACATGGCCCGCCAGCGGAGCATCCGCATCGGCCCTGCCCTTGGGCCAGTCCGCGCGCGCCGCCTTGCGATCCTGCGCGTCGTTGATCATGGCGGCGATCGCATCCCCGCCAGCGTCCGAAAGGTCGAGGAAATGCCGCATGCTCACGCTCCTGATCAGTTGGCCGGATCGTAGCTCGCGGCACCCGCCGAAAGCTTGTCGAAGAACTCGTCGAACTCGGCATCGCCGGCGACCAGCGGGGGCAGGACACGCAGCGTGTTGTCGCCCGCAGCCACTGTCAGCAACTGGTGATTGTCGCGCAGGTGGACGAAGAAGGGCCGGCTTTCGACCTTCATCTTGATGCCCAGCATCAGCCCCTTGCCGCGCACCAGTTCGAACAGTTCGGGATAATTGCCGATGAACTGCTCGAGCCGCGTACGCAGCCGCTCGCCCTTCTCGGTGACCTCGGCGAGGAATTCGTCATTGGCGACAGCTTCCATCACCGCCATGCCCGCCGCCATACCGAGCGGGTTGCCGCCATAGGTCGAACCGTGCGAGCCGAAGCCCATGCCGCGCGCCGCCTTTTCGGTGGCGAGGCAGGCGCCGAGCGGGAAGCCGCCGCCGATCCCCTTGGCGCTTGCCATGATGTCGGGTTCGATACCGTAATGTTCATAGGCATAGAGCTTGCCCGTGCGCGCGACGCCGCACTGGACCTCGTCGAACACCAGCATGAGGTCATTCTCGTCGGCGAGCCGGCGCAGGCCGTGAATGAACGCATCCGAGCCCGGCCGGATGCCGCCCTCGCCCTGAATCGGTTCGACCAGGAAGCCGGCGGTCTTGTCGCTCATCAGCGACTTCGCATGGTTGAGATTGTCGAATTCGGCATATTGGAACCCGGCGAGCAGGGGGCGGAAGCCCTGGTGCATCTTCTCCTGGTTCGACGCGCTGATCGTCGCCATCGTGCGCCCGTGGAAGGCATTGGTGAAGGTGATCAGCTCGGTCCGGTTGGCAGCGCCATCCGCATGTTGGTGATAGGCGCGCGCGGTCTTGATCGCGGTCTCGACCGCCTCGGCCCCCGAATTGGTGAAGAACACCGTATCGGCAAAGGTCTTGTCGACCAGCTTCTGCGCCAGCGCTTCGCCCTGCGGGCTGCCATAGAGGTTGGAGACGTGCATCAGCGTTTCGGCCTGGCGCTGGATCGCACCGATCAGCCCGGCATGGCTGTGCCCCAGCAGATTCACCGCGATGCCGCTGGCGAAGTCGAGATAACGCGTGCCGTCTTCGTCGATCAGGTGGCAATGTTCACCCTTGACCGGGCGCACCCCGCAGCGGGGGTAGACGGGCATCAGCGGTGAAATCGACATGGGTCCTCCAGCGGCACCCCGGGCGGGTGCATTACTCGGGTGAAAGACAAATGGCGGTCCCTGAGGAACCGCCATCTGCGTGTTTGCCAGCGATCTATTGCGTCTCGCGTCCCGGGTCAAACCGGATCGCGGGGCGCGGCCTCACTCCTGAACGGGAACGAGGTTGACCGCCGAATATTTGCCACGTCGGTCGACTTCGAGGTCGAATTCGAAGCGTTCGCCCTCGTTGATGCCGGCGAGACCGGACCGCTCGACCGCGCTGATGTGCACGAAAGCGTCGGGCTGGCCGTCATCGCGGGTAAGGAAGCCGAAGCCCTTCATGGAATTGAAGAACTTGACCGTGCCGGTGGCCTTTTCGCCGGTCAGCTCGCGGCGCGGAGCACCGCCCGCATCGCCGCCGGGAGCACCGCCACCCGACTTCACGGGGATCACGTCGCCCACGACCTGGAGGTCCTGAGCCGAAACCTTGCCGCCACGATCGATGAGATTGAATTCGAGTTCCTGGCCTTCGGCGAGACCTTCGAGGCCGGCACGTTCGACCGCGCTGATGTGCACGAACACATCTTCGCCGCCGCCATCCTGCTGGATGAAGCCGAAGCCCTTCTGGCCGTTGAAGAACTTTACGGTACCCTTGCCGGTACCCACGACCTGGGCGGGCATGCGGTTGAAACCGCCGCCACCGCCACCAGCGCCGCCGCCGCCGCCGCCGCGCGGGCCGCCGCCGAAGCCGCCGCCTCCACCGCCGCCGCGATTACCGCCGCCAAAGCCGCCACGGTCGCCGCCGCCGCCGCCAAACCGGTCGCCGCCGCGATCGTTGCGGAACGCATCATGCGGAGCGAAATCCGCCGGAGGGCCGCCGCCGAAGCTGTCGAAACCCTCTTCCCCGAAACCGTCGCGCTTGTCCTTCCCGCGGCGGCGCCCTTTGTCGTAACCCATAACTCGAACAATACCTTGTCGTGCAGCCCGCAATCAGAAGTCACCGGGACGGAGAACTGCATCCTGTTCCGGCGCGGACGGGCACAAAACCCACCCTCAGGCAATCATCATAGCGTGAAAGATAGCTGCGCGCGAATGATTTAGCCTCAGTGGCCAGCAAAGCGCCGAATTGTGACATTTTCGCAAAGCGGATGGGACATCGATCGTGTCTTGAATGCGTCCGTCTGCTGCGGCAGGGAGTTTCCATGGAATTCATCGCCCTGCTCTCGGATCCCGCCGCCTGGCTGGCCCTGCTCACCCTGATCGCACTCGAAGTCGTGCTTGGCGTCGACAACCTCATTTTCATCGCGATCCTGTCGAACAAATTGCCCGAACACCAGCAGCAGCGGGCCCGGCGAATCGGGTTGGCGCTGGCGCTGATCATGCGGATCGGGCTGCTGATGCTGATCGGCTGGCTGGTCACGCTGCAGACACCGATCTTCGATCTGGGACTGGTCGGCACGCCCAATGCCTATGGCGAGCCGAGCTTCGAGACCGCCTTCTCGGGCCGCGACATCATCCTGCTCATCGGCGGGCTGTTCCTGCTGTGGAAGGCGACCAAGGAAATCCATCACCTGATGGAGCCCGAGGACGATTCGGGCGATTTGCTCGACAAGACCCCGGGCACCGCCGATGCGGTCAAGGCGACCTTCGGCGCCGTGATCGCCCAGATCGTCGCCATCGATATCGTCTTCTCGGTCGATTCGATTCTCACCGCGGTCGGCATGACCGACCAGATCCCGATCATGGTCACTGCAGTGGTGATCACCGTGGGCATCATGATGGTCGCCGCCGATCCGCTGGCCCGCTTCATCGAGAAGAACCCGACGCTGGTGATGCTGGCACTCGCCTTCCTCGTGATGATCGGCCTGGTGCTGATCGCCGATGGCTTCGGCTTCCACGTACCCAAGGGCTACATCTACGCCGCGATGGGCTTCTCGATCGGGGTCGAACTGCTCAACATGACGCAGCGCAAGCGCCGGGTGACCGAACCTGCCGGCGCCGAGGAGAACGGATAATGAGCGAGTTCCGCAAGCTGTCCGACAGCTTTTACGCCAGCCCGCAGGTGACGCCGCAGGAAATCTCCGAAGCCGCGGCGATGGGCATCGCGCTGGTGGTCAACAATCGCCCCGATGACGAAGCGCCCGGCCAGCCTGCGAGCGCGGACATCGAAGCCGCGACGCGCGCGGCGGGTATGGATTACCTCGCTATCCCCGTGGGAAGTTCAGGCTTCAGCGAACCGCAGGTCGAGAAACTACAGGACGCGCTCGCCGCGGCGCAGGGCCCGGTGCTCGGTTTCTGCCGCTCGGGCACGCGTTCGACGCTGTTGTGGGCACTCGCGCAAGCCCGCACCGGCGAGGATCCCGAGACCATCGGCGCAGCAGCGGCCGACGCCGGCTACGACGTCGCCCCTGTACGCCCCGCGATGGATATGTTCGCCGCCCGCGCGCGTGGTTGATCAGCGGCGATAGTCGAGCGGCGGAGCGCGATCGCCGAGCAGCGATTCGTAGACGTAGTCCTCGCCCCGTGCGGCAATAAACTCTGCCTTGGCCTCCTCGCGCAGCTGCGGGTTGGTATAGAGTTCCACCGCCGCCAGCATCATTGCCTTGGCTGCATGCTGCGTGCCCTTGGTGCCGTAGCTGTGCCCGCTCGCGGCGACCGCCTGCCAGCTATGCGCAGCAGTCCCCGGTACCCAGGTAGCAGCGCGCACGCTGACCGTCGGGACCGCGCGGCTGACATCGCCGACATCGGTCGAGCCATAGCCGGTCAGGACAGCGTAATCCTCTACCTCGCGCGACTGCGCCTGATCGGGTGCATCGTCGCCGAAGCTTTCGCGGATCGTCTCGGCCCAGGCCAGTTCCGCCGCCGTGTACTCGATCGGCTCAAGCTGGCGCAGCTTGGCATCCATCATCCTCTGCAGCGATTCGAGCGGCAGCGTGGGATTGTTGCCGTGGATGATCTCCCAGTCGACCTCGGTCCCCGTTCCCAGCGCAGCGCCCCGGGCCGCGGCTTCGAGGCGAGGCCACAGCGCGCGCACCTCGTCCGCCTCCGAATGGCGGACGTAATAGAAGACCTCGGCGAAATCGGGGACGACATTGGGCGCCGAGCCGCCGCTGGTGATGACGTAATGGATGCGCGTATCCATCGTAGTGTGTTCGCGCATCATGTTGACCATCATGTTCATCGCTTCGACCCCGTCGAGCGCGCTGCGCCCGCGCTCGGGCGCCCCCGCCGCATGCGCCGAGACTCCGCGAAACCGGAACTTACCCGAGCGATTGGCGAGGCTCATCCGCGAAGCAGCGGAATTGCGGTCCGCCGGATGCCAGTCGATGACGAAATCGGCATCGTCGAACAGGCCCGCGCGCGCCATATAGACCTTGCCCGAGCCGCCTTCTTCGGCCGGGGTGCCGTAGAGCCGCACCCGGCCGGGAGTGCCGGTCGCTTCAAGCCAATTGCGGATCGCGATCGCCGCGCTGAGCGAACCCGCGCCGAACAAATTGTGCCCGCAGGCGTGCCCCGCATGCTTGTCTTCGACCGGGTCGCGCGTCGGTGCGGCCGACTGGGTAATCCCCGGAAGCGCGTCGAACTCGGCGAGCAGGCCGATCACCGGCCCCCCTGTCCCCCATTCGGCGACGAAGGCGGTCGGGATCTCGGCGACACCCGAACGGATGGCAAAGCCCTCGCGCTGCAATTCATCCACCAGCAGACCGCTCGATTGCGTTTCGAGATAGCCGAGCTCGGCGAACTGCCAGATCTGCTGCGCGACACGCTGGGTCCGGTCTTTCTGCGCTTCGACTTGTGCGATCGGATTGGCGTCCTGCGCGGCGGCGGGCGCGGCGAGCAGTGCGGCTCCGGCGGCGAGAATGGCTAGCGATTTCATATGCGTCTCCCTGTTACAGCCTGCTTGCCGCAAAGCGGCTCCCGTGCCAATCGCCTTGCGCATGGATGTTCCGCCCGCCCTGCTCCAGTTTCTCGGATCGCTCGTCGCCATCCTTGCTCTGGCCGGACTGGCCTATTGGCTCAAGCTCGGTCCCGCACCGCGACTGACCGACGAAGCCGCCGCGCGCCGCGCCGCGGACGATGCAGTCAGCGGATACGACCCGGTCGCAATCGGGCTGGATCGTGACGGTCGAGCAGCCGTGATGCGCGATGCTGCGGGCCGTATCCTCCTGCTCCGCCCGCATGGTGTGCATTTTGCCGGACGCATCCTGACGGCCGCAGCGCGGGTACATCGCACTGACACGGAACTGGTGATCGATACGGCCGAGAAGCGCTATGGTACGGTGCGGCTCGTGCTCGACGATCCGGCGGCTTGGGTTCGCGCGATAGAGGCGATACAAAGGTAACTGCCATGCCCGATTTCTCGCCCACCGAATATGCCGTACCTGGCTTCGTCGCGCTGGTCCTGATCGAGATGGTCTGGGCCTGGCGCACGCGCCCCGACGCATATGAACCCAGGGACACGCTCACCAGCCTCGCCTTCGGCCTAGGCTCCACGGTTTCGGGCCTGCTGTTCGGCGGGTTCTTCTTCGCGCTGTTCCTGTGGCTATGGGAATTCCGCCTGTTCGATGTACCCTGGACATGGTGGGCCTTCGCGCTGTGTTTCGTACTCGACGACCTCAAATATTACTGGGTTCACCGTTTCGGTCACCGGGTGCGCTGGTTCTGGGCGAGCCATGTGAACCACCATTCGAGCCAGCACTACAACCTGTCCACCGCGCTGCGGCAGACCTGGACCGGTTTCCTGACGCTGAGTTTCGTCTTCGCGCTGCCGCTGGTCCTGCTCGGCTTTCACCCGGGGATGATCGCGATCTGCGGCGGGTTCAACCTGATCTACCAGTTTTGGATCCATACCGAAGCGATCGACCGGATGCCGCGCTGGTTCGAGGCGGTGATGAACACGCCCAGCCACCACCGCGTCCACCATGCCACCAACCCGCGTTATCTGGATCGCAATTATGCCGGGGTCTTTATCGTGTGGGACAAGCTGTTCGGCACCTTCGAACCCGAAGTCAGGGACGAGAAGATCCGTTATGGCATCGTCAAGCAGCTGGGCAGCTTCAACCTGCTGTGGTCGGTGTTCCACGAGTGGGTCGGCATCGCGCAGGATATGTGGCGCGCGCCGTGGAAGCACAAACTGTCCTACCTCCTGCGCGAACCCGGCTGGACGCATGACGGGAGCCGCGAGACCTCCGACCAGATCCGCAGCCGTTGGATCGAAAGAGCCGGTGGGGAAGAAAAATCGGTTTCATCTGAAAACCGGATTGCGGGCGAGGCCGAGGCTGCCTAACCTCTCGATTCGAGAGGAGATATCATGGACGAATTCGATGTCATCGTAATCGGTGGCGGCAGCGCGGGGAGCGCTGTTTCCGGGCGGCTGGCCGAGGCGGGGAAAAGCGTTTGCCTGCTGGAGGCCGGCCCGCGCAACGACACAATGCTGGTCAAGACACCCGGGCTCATGCCCTTCCTGCGCGCAGGTTCGAACTATCGCTTCGAGACCGTCCCGCAAAAGGGGCTGAACGGAAGGACCGGTTACCAGCCGCGCGGACGCGGTTTGGGCGGGTCTTCGGCGATCAATGCCATGATCTATATTCGTGGCAATCGCTGGGATTACGACCAGTGGGCCGAGCTTGGCTGCACCGGCTGGAGCCACGACGATGTGCTGCCCTATTTCAAGCGCGCCGAACACAATGTGCGCGGCGCCGACGACCATCACGGGGCTTCGGGTCCGCTGTGGGTGTCGGACCAGAAATGGCCCAACCCGGGCAGTGTCGCCTTCGTCGAGGCCGCCGCGCAGCTGCAATTGCCGCGCAACGCCGATTTCAACGGCGCGCAGCAGGAGGGCTTCGGGCTTTACCAGGTAACGCAGAAGGACGGCGAACGCTGGTCCGCGGCGCGCGCCTATGTCGAACCCAAGCGCGGGTCGAAGAACCTCGACGTGCGGATCGGGGTCAGCGTCCAGCGGCTCGACATCACCGATGGCCGGGTAACCGGCGTGACCTATACGGTCGGCGATCAGGAACGCAGCATCAAGGCGCGCGGCGCGGTGGTGCTGTCGGCGGGCGCATTCAACTCGCCGCAGATCCTGATGCTGTCGGGCATCGGCCCTGCCGCGCATCTCAAGGAGCATGGGATCGACGTCGCGGTCGACCGGGCCGCGGTGGGCAGCGATCTGCAGGACCATATCGACTATGTGTCGAGCTGGCAGACCGAGAGCAAGGATCTGGTCGGCGACAGCCTCGCCGGGACCGTGCGGATGGTCAAGGCGATCATCGAGCACCGCCGCAAGCGCACTGGGATCATGACCACTCCCTATGCCGAGGCGGGCGGGTTCTGGACCGTCATGCCCGACGCGCCCGCGCCCGATATCCAGTGGCACTTCGTCCCGGCAATGCTGGAGGATCACGGCCGGACGAAGGTCAAGGGGCACGGGTTCTCGCTTCACGCCTGCGTGCTGCGGCCCGAAAGCCGGGGCACGGTGCGGCTCGACGGGCGCGACGCACGGCTCGCCCCGCGGATCGATCCCAATTTCCTCGACGACGAGCGCGATATCGCGACCTTGCGCGAAGGCGTGCGCCTGTCGCACCGCATCGTATCCTCGCCGAGCCTGGCGAAATACGACCCGCAGGATCGTTACCCGATCGATCTGGACGACGACGCCCAACTCGATGCACTGATCCGCAACCGCGCCGACACTGTCTATCACCCGGTCGGCACCTGCCGCATGGGCGGGGACAAGGATGCGGTGGTCGATCCGACGCTCAAGGCGAACGGGATCGAAGGACTCTATGTCGCCGATGCCAGCGTCATGCCGCGGCTGGTCTCGGGCAATACCAATGCGCCGAGCATCATGATCGGCGAACGTTGCGCCGATTTCGTCAAGGATGCGCTCGCAGCTTAAGAGCGTTATCGCAGAACAGAAAAGCGGGCCGGGGATCGTCTCCCCGGCCCGCTTTTTTCGTGCCTATCCCGCGCCCGCCGCAGCAAAAACATCACAGGGGCATCGAGCATAAAAAAGGGGCCGGAGAAGTAATCTCCGGCCCAATACAGTCGGTGTTCGCAGGAGGAACATGGGTAGGCGGGGGCGCCCGAGGAGAGGAGAGAGAACGGCGCCCCCGCCGAACTGGTAATCAGTTGGCCCGGGCAAATTCCGGATAGGCTTCGATCCCGGTTTCGCCGAGGTCGAGACCCGCCATCTCTTCTTCTTCGCTGGGACGCACGCCGATCGTCGACTTGAGTGCGAACCACACGATGCCCGAGGTCACGCAGACAAACACGCCGGTCGCAACCACACCGGTCAGCTGCGCCACAAAGGGCACGCCGGTGTTGGTCAGCGGCACGGCGAGCGTGCCCCAGATACCGGCCACGAGGTGGACCGGGATTGCGCCGACGACATCGTCGATCTTCAGCTTGTCGAGCAGCGGGACGAAGATCACGGGCAGTGCGCCACCGATCCCGCCGATGATGATCGCCATGCCGACATTGGGCGTGAGCGGTTCGGCGGTGATGGCAACGAGGCCGGCCAGTGCGCCGTTGAGCGCCATGGTGGTATCCGCCTTGCCGTAGCGCAGCTGCGTCAGGATGATCGCCACGACCACGCCGGCCGCAGCGGCCATGTTGGTGTTGACGAAGATCTTCGACACGTCGGAGACATCACCGATGGTGCCCATGGCAAGCTGCGAAGCGCCGTTGAAGCCGAACCAGCCAAGCCACAGGATGAAGGTCCCCAGCGTCGCGAGCGGAATGCTCGAACCCGGGAAGACCGTCACGCCCTTGTCGGTATAGCGGCCCAGACGCGGCCCGATGATCAGCGCACCCATCAGAGCGGCCCAGCCACCGGTCGAGTGGACCAGCGTCGAACCGGCAAAGTCCGAGAAGCCCATCGCATCGAGCCAGCCGGCGCCCCATTCCCAGCTGACGATGACCGGATAGATAAAGCCGGTCAGCAGTGTGACGAAGATGAAGAACGGCACGACCTTGATCCGCTCGGCCACGGTGCCCGAAACGATCGAGGCGGTGGTGGCGCAGAAGACCATCTGGAAGAACCAGTCGGAAGCGATCGAATAGCCGGTGTCGGTATCGGCTTCACCCACGCCCTGCATCCAATAGGGGAAATCGGCGATGCCGAAGAAGCCCCCTTCGAAGCCGGGATAGGCGATCGAATAGCCGATCACCCAGAACATCAGCCCCGCGATCGAATAGAGACCGATGTTCTTGAGACATTGCACCGAGACGTTCTTGGAACGCACGAGGCCGGCTTCGAGCATGGCGAAGCCGGCGGCCATCCACATGACGAGGAAGCCGCCGATCAGGAACAGCAGCGTGTTGAAGATGTAAGCGGTGCCGCCGGAGACCGCCCCCGCGGCTTCGAGCGCCTCGGCGCTGACGGCGTCCTGCGCGAAGGCAGGTTCGGAAAGAAGCAACCCGGCCACGGCCAGGGGTGCTGCATGGAGAAATTTTCTGGTCATTTGCGGAAGCCCCCTCAAAGCGCGGTGTCGCCGGTCTCGCCGGTGCGAATGCGCGTCGCGCTGGCAAGGTCGAACACGAAGATCTTGCCGTCGCCGATTGCCTCGGTGCTGGCGGTTTGCTGGATCGTCTCGACCACCTGATCGGCGAGGTCGTCGGCAGCGGCGATCTCGAGCTTCACCTTGGGCAGCATGTTGGTCGAGTATTCGGCGCCGCGGTAGATTTCGGTCTGGCCTTTCTGGCGGCCGAAACCCTTGACTTCGGTAACGGTCATTCCCGCCACTCCAATGCCGCCAAGTGCTTCGCGCACTTCGTCGAGCTTGAATGGCTTGATGACTGCGATGATGAATTTCACGCCTTCACCCCCTGTGTGATCCACCGGCCAAGCACCGGCGGGTCACAGTCAGCAATGTGCGTGCCAAACGCGATTACGGTAAGAAACAGGCGCGAACGCAGGCGGGGCGCTTCGATTATTGCCCACAGATTAGGCGCATGCCTATTTTTTGATCAGGTCGAGCGTGGCCATGATGGGCAAATGATCCGAAGCCACCGCCGAAAGGCCGGTGTGGTGGACCTCGGCGTCGACGAGGGTCCAGTGCCTGCTCGCCACGATGCGGTCGAGCGTCGCCACCGGCTGGCGGCTGGGATAGCTGCGACCGGGCGTTATGATGCGCCAGCCATTGGTGAATTCGCGCATGGCCCCCGTGCTACGGCCCCATTGGTTGAAATCGCCCATGATGACGGTGGGCAGGTCGCCAGCGCATTCATCGACAAAGGTTAGCAGCGAACGGATCTGGTCGCGGCGGCGCAGGCCGGACAGGTCGAGATGCGTGCCGATAACGCGCAGGCGCTCGCCCTCGATCATGATTTCGCCGCAGGCGGCGCCGCGCGGCTCGAGCGTGGGCAGGTCGAGCGCCTCGCCCGAAACGACCTCCAGATCGCGCCGCACCAGCAGGGCATTACCATGCCAGCCGATGCTGCGGGGGCGCTTGGCCACCTCGATCACCCGCCAGCGCGTGTCGTCGATCTCGGCGCGCGGGAGCACGCTTGCGCGTTCGCCGATCCGCCTGTCGGCTTCCTGCAGCGCAATGATGTCCGCATCGATCTCGTTCAGGACCGACAGGATGCGCTCGGGATCGCGCTTGCGATCGAGCCCGACGGCCTTGTGGATGTTGTAGCTGGCGAAGGTAAGCTGCACGCGGGGCTACTCACCCTTGAAATAGCGGTCGGTCGGCCGGGTCGGAAGACCATCGATACTGGCGGTGCGCCCCTGCGTCTTGGCAACCCACTCATCGGGATCGGCCTGGCCATGCGCCTTCTTGAGCGTGTGCCGTTCCTCACGATAATCCATGAAGGGCACACCCCAGCCGCAGCTGGTCTGCACACTCTCGACCGCGATGTCGAAGATCTGCCGCGTGCCGGGCAGCAGATCGAATTGACCGGCCAATGCATCCCAGTCCGCATCCTGCGGCAGGACCGGTCGGCCGCGGCCATAGATTCGCAGGATCAGCGCGGGCCGGTCGAAATTGCAGAACATCACCGTGATACGCCCATCGGCCGCTAGATGGGCGTGCGTCTCGTTGCCCGAACCGCCAAGATCGAGATAGGCGACGCGGGTCGGCGATAGTACGCGGAAGGCATCATACCCCTTGGGGCTGAGATTGATGCGCGCATCGTCGGCGGCAGTGGCGACGAAGAAGACCGGCTGCCTGCCGATCATGGCCATGTGCTTGTCATCCAGCCGATCGAAGAATTCCGCCACTAAAGAAAGTCCCTCAGCGTCGCCATAAAGCGGTCGAACTGGTCGTGATGCAGCCAGTGGCCCGCATTCTCGAACTCGATCACTTCCGCATTGGCGAAATGGTCGAGCCGGCCGTCGCCTTCGGGATTGGAGGCCCAGCTGTCGGCGCCATACAGCAGCAGTGTCGGCGCGCTGATCGCGGCCCACGTCTGGAAGAGGAATTCATCGGCCACATCCTCGACCGCCCAGACGTTGAGATGCGGGTCGAACTTCCAGCTATAGGTGCCGTCTTCGTTGCGGTTGACCCCGTGGACCGTCAGGTGACGCGCCTGTTCCTCGGTCAGATAGCTGTTCTCTTCGATCATGCGCGCGAAGGCGGCTTCGATGCTGTCGTATTTGCGCGGACTGCGGCCCGAGGCGGCGCGTTTCTTGCCGATCCATTCGTTGAGACGCTGCGGGTACGGATCGCTGCGCATTTCGGCCTGCCGTTTGGGACTTGGTCCTAGCCCTTCGATCGCGACGATCTTGGTAACCATCTCGGGAAATGTCCCCGCATAGCGCAGCGAGACATTGCCGCCCATCGAATGGCTGACGATCGTCACCGGGCCGACACCTAGTTGGTGGATCAGCTGCGCAAGGTCGTAGACCATGTCGTTAGCCGAATAATTGCCATCGCTGACCCAGTCGGAATCGCCGTGCCCGCGGTGATCGAGCGCGACCACATGCCAGTCGTTGCGCAATTGCTCGGCCACCCAGTCCCAGCTGCGCGCATGGTCGCGTCCGCCATGCACCAGCACCAGCGGCGGTTTCCCGCGATTGCCCCAGTCGAGATAATGGAGGCGCAGGCGCTGCGAAATGAAGGTCTGCGAGGTCGGTCCGGCATGTAGCGTCATGCGGTTTCCATGCCGCGTCGCCGCCGTGCCCGCAAGCCTACCGCTCCTTCGTCGCCGAGAAGATGAGGTCGGGGTTCTTTTCCTGCTGGTAGTTCACGTCCCACGGGCTCTTGGCCATGAACACCAGATCGCCGTCGCGATCCTTGGCCAGCGTCGACAGGTTGAATTTCTCGAACTCCGCCAGCGCCTTCGCATCCCCCCTGACCCAGCGCGCAGTGGCAAAGGGCGACGCCTCGAGTTTGGCTTCGACCTTATATTCGGCCGAGAGGCGGCTGATCAGCACTTCGAGCTGGAGCTGACCGACGACGCCGATGATCCACTGCCCACCAAGCTCGGGATAGAACACCTGGATCACGCCCTCTTCGGAGAGGTCATCGAGCGCTTTGCGCAATTGCTTGGTCTTGGTCGGATCGACCAGCGCGACACGGCGCAGGATCTCAGGTGCGAAATTGGGCAGGCCGGTGAAGCGGATTACGTTCTTTTCGGACAGCGTATCGCCCACCCGCAGCGTGCCGTGGTTGGGAATGCCGATGATGTCGCCCGGTTCGGCGGTATCGGCCACCTCGCGGTCCTGCGCGAAGAACAGGATGGGCGAATGGATCGCCACCGGTTTGCCAAGGCCCGACGGCGTCAGCTTCATGCCGCGTTTGAAGGTGCCCGAGACCTGCCGCATGAACGCGATCCGGTCGCGGTGGTTGGGGTCCATGTTCGCCTGGACCTTGAAGATGAAGCCAGTGACCTCGTCGCGGGTCGGCGGGATCTGCTCTTCCCCCGCGGGCTGCGGACGCGGCGGCGGGGCGTATTGTGCAATCGCCTCGATCAGCTCGGTGACGCCGAAGTTTTTCAGTGCGGAGCCGAAATAGACCGGGGTCAGATCGCCATTGCGATAGGCTTCCAGATCGAACTCGGGATAGCCGATCTGCGCCAGCTCGATGTTCTCGGCGAAGCGTTCGGGGATTTCCGCCTCGCAATCGCGCTTGCCGAGGAATTCCTTGCTCGGTCCCTCCGGCCGCGCGACGCAGCCGCTGGCGAAATCGAGCACGCCTTCGAACTCGCCGCCCATGCCGACCGGATAGGCCTGCGGGCTGACATCGAGCGCGAGCATGTCCGCGATCTCGTCGAGCAGCTCGAATACGGGGCGGCCCTCGCGGTCGACCTTGTTGACGAAGGTGATGATCGGCACGCTGCGCAGGCGGCAGACCTCGAACAGCTTGCGCGTCTGCGGCTCGATCCCCTTGGCGGCATCGATCACCATGATCGCGCTGTCGACCGCGGTCAGCGTGCGATAGGTGTCTTCGGAGAAGTCTTCGTGCCCCGGCGTGTCGAGCAGGTTGAAGGTGATGCCCTCGCGTTCGAAGGTCATGACCGAGCTGGTCACCGAAATGCCGCGCTGCTGCTCGATCTTCATCCAGTCAGACCGCGCGCGCCGCGCCTGTCCGCGCGCCTTGACCTCGCCCGCCAGATGGATCGCGCCGCCGGTCAGCAGCAGCTTTTCGGTCAGCGTGGTCTTGCCCGCGTCGGGGTGCGAAATGATCGCGAAGGTACGGCGGTTCGACATTTCAACTTTCCTCGTCATTCCCGCACAGGCGGGAATCCACATAACATATCATCGGGCGGAAAGGTCGGCGGGGACCCCCGCCTTCGCAGGGGTGACGGTCAGTGGTGCTCTCTCGCCACCCGGAAGCCGGCGAAATCCTGGTTGACCGGCATCGGTTCGAGCCGGTTGATGTTGAGATGCGGGGGCAGTTCGGCGACCCATTTGATCATGTCGGCAATATCCTGCCCGGTCATCGGGTTCGCGCCGCGGTAGAGATCATCGCTGGCATCCTGGCTGCCGGTGCGCACCAGCGTGAATTCGGTTTCGACCATGCCTGGTTCGATGCTGGTCACGCGTACGCCGGTACCATGCAGGTCGGCGCGCAGCGCGAGCGTGAAATGGTTCGCGAAGGCCTTGGAGCCAGCATAGACGTTGCCGCCCGGATAGACATAATTGCCCGCCACCGAACCGATCGCAATGATCGCGCCCTTGCGCTCGATCAGCGTTGGCAGGAGCTTACGGGTAAGCACCACCATTGCCGTGACATTGGTGTCGATCATGGTCTGCCAGTCGTCGAGGCTGGCTTCCTGTGCGGGTGCCAGCCCGCGGGCGAGGCCGGCATTGTTCACCAGCAGGTCGATTCCGGCAAAGTTCTCGGGCAAGTCTGCGAGCGCGGCTTCCAACGCCTCGGCATCGCGCACATCGAAAACTGCGGGGTGGACCTTGTCCGCGCCCAACTCTTCCACCAGCGCATCGAGGCGTTCCTTGCGGCGCCCGGTCGCAACGCAGCGCCAGCCGCTTGCCACCAAAGTGCGGACGGTGGCCTCGCCAATGCCCGCCGTGGCGCCGGTCACGAAAGCTGTCTTGGTCATCCGCGTAGCTCCGCGCCCTGTTTGCCGGCCGCGGCGACGACCTTGTCGGCGATCGCCTTGATCTCGGCATCGGTGAAACTCTTGTCGCCCGGCTGCAGCACCACTTCGACCGCGACCGACTTGCATCCCTCGGGCACGCCCTGGCCCGCGAACACGTCGAACACCCGTGCCTCGACGATGGCCTGCTTGTCCGCCCCCCTGACCGCGCGCACGAGGTCGTTCGCGGGAAGGTCCGCGGGGACGAGGAAGGCGAAATCGCGCGTGACCGCCTGCAGCGCCGGCGGCGCAAAGGGAAGACGGGCAAAGCTGCCGCCGCCCTTTTTCGTGGGGATGGCGTGGAGGAAAATCTCGACCGCCATCACTGGACCATCGATATCGAAGGTCCTGAGCGTTTTGGGGTGCAGCGCGCCAAAGCGGGCGAGCACATTCTTGGGGCCGAGCCGCAAGGTCCCCGACTGGCCGGGGTGGAACTGGTCACCCGCTTCGCCCATGACCATCAGATTATCGACGGGCGCGCCAGCGGCGGCGAGCAGTGCTTCCGCCTCGGCCTTGGCGTCGTAAGCGTCGAACTGCGCGGCCTTGCCTTGCGCCCAGCCACGCGGCGTCTTGTCGCCCGCAAGCACCAGACCCAGCGTCGGCTTCTCGTCGCTTGCGCCATCCTTGCCGCGGAAATACCGCCGCCCGAGCTCGAACAGGCGCGAGCCATCGGCGCCGCGATCGGCATTGCGCTTGGCAGCGCTCAGCAGGCCCGGGATCAGCGAGGGGCGCATTGCCTTCATGTCTTCGCTGATCGGATTGTCGAGCACCCATAGCGCGGTACCATCGGCGAAATGCTCGGCTTCGGCGGTGGGGAGGAAGGACCAGGTCACCGCTTCATTGAGCCCGCGCCCAGCGGCAGCCCGGCGCAGCTTACGCTCAAGCTGCTGCTGCGGGGACGCGGTCGCCTTCGCCACGCCTTCGGCCCGCGGAAGCGCGACGCTGGCGACGTGATCGAGGCCGTAAATGCGGACCACTTCCTCGACTAGATCGGCGGCCCCTTCGATATCGTGACGGCGCGGCGGGCAGGTGACCTGCCAGTCGGCACCGACCGCGAAATCGAGCGCTTCGAGGATGCGGCGCTGTTCGTCTTCGCCGATTTCGACACCGCCCAGACGCGCGGTCAGGGCGGGATCGAATGCCACGAGCTTGGCTTCGGCAGGCGGCTCGCCCACGCGCACCACCTCGGTCGGCTGGCCGCCGCAGGTCTCGACGATCAGGTCGGTCAGCAGCGTCAGACCGTCGTCGAGAAACGCCGGGTCGACGCCGCGCTCGAAGCGCGTACGTGCATCGGAGGCGAGACCCAGCTTGCGCCCGGTCACACCAATGCGTTCGGGATCGAAATAGGCGATCTCGAGCAAGACATCGCAAGTGTCGTCCGCCGCGCCCGAATGCGCGCCGCCCATGATCCCGCCGATATCGTGCACACCGCTATCATCGGCAATCACGGTCATCGTCTCGTCGAGCGTGTAGGTCTTCTCGTTCAACGCCTCGACGCTCTCACCAGTCGCAGCGCGGCGGGCGACCATCGCCCCGCTCAGCTTGGCGAGGTCGTAGACATGCGCCGGGCGCCCGGTCGCGAACATCAGGTAGTTGGTGCAATCGACCAGCGCGCTGATCGGCCGCTGGCCTGCAGCCTTGAGCCGGCGCTGCATCCAGTCGGGCGACGGGCCGTTGCGAACACCGCGGATTACCCGGGCGAAATAGGCCGGGACGCCTTCCGTGTCCTCGATCTTCACTTCGACCGGACAGGCGCCGTCGCCCGCGATGGCAGGCACGTCGACCGGCTTGAAGGTTCCGAGCCCCGCAGCAGCAAGATCGCGCGCAATGCCCAGCACGCCCATGCAATCGGGGCGGTCGGGCGTGATCGCGACGTCGAACACCGGCGAAGCATCGCTGTATTCGGCAAAGCTGGTGCCGACCGCTGCATCGTCGGGCAGTTCGATAATGCCATCGTGTTCATTGCCCAGTTCGAGCTCGCGCACCGAACACATCATGCCGTTCGATTCGACCCCGCGGATCGCGCTCTTGCGCAGCTCCATGCCATTGGCCGGGACCACCGCGCCGGGCAGGCCCAGCACCCCCTTCATACCCGCACGCGCATTGGGCGCGCCGCAGACGACCTGCAGCGGATCGCCCTCGCCGGTATCGACGCTCAGCACCTGCAGCTTGTCGGCATCGGGATGCTTGGCAGCGGTCAGCACCTTGGCGACGCGGAACCCTGCGAGCCTTTCCGCCGGGTCCTCGATGCCTTCGACCTCGTGGCCGATCCGGTTGAGCGCGGCTGCGATTTCCGGCACCGAAGCATCGGTGTCGAGGAAGTGCTTGAGCCATTCGAGCGAGAACTTCATGCCTTCGCTCCTACGCCTGCGGAAAGGGTCGGCTGGTCGAACGGGCTGAAGCCGTAATGATCGAGCCAGCGTCCGTCGCCGTCGAAGAAGGCCCGCAAATCGTCCATCCCGTATTTGAGCATGGCGAGGCGGTCGACGCCCACGCCGAAGGCGAAGCCCTGCCATTCGTCGGCGTCGAGCCCGGCAAACTCGAGCACGCGGCGGTTGACCATGCCGCTGCCCAGCAGTTCCATCCAGCCATGCCCCGGCGCGTCACCGTCCCCGCCGAGCACGCGGCGGCCCTTCACATCCTGCCAGCCGACATCGACCTCGACCGACGGCTCGGTGAAGGGGAAGTAGGACGGGCGCAGGCGCAGCACGATGTCGTCGCGTTCGAAGAAGGCCTTGAGAAAGGTCTCCAGCGTCCACTTGAGATGACCCAGGTGAATATCGCGATCGATCACCAGCCCTTCGACCTGGTGGAACATCGGCGTGTGCGTCGCATCACTGTCGCTGCGATAGACGCGGCCCGGAGCGATGATCCGGATCGGCGCGCCCCCTGCATCCTTCGAAGCAACCTCGACCATCGAGCGGATCTGTACCGGCGAGGTATGCGTGCGCAGCAGCATGCGGTGCCCGTCGCTATCGTGGTCGGGGAAATAGAAGGTATCGTGCATCGCCCGCGCAGGATGCGTTTCGGCCATGTTGAGCGCGGTGAAATTGTGCCAGTCGTCCTCGATCTCGGGACCGGTGGCGACCGAGAAGCCGAGGTCGGCAAAGATCTCCGCCAGTTCGTCCATCACCTGGCTGACCGGATGGACCGAACCCCTGGGGGCAGCCGGTGCGGGCAAGGTGAGGTCGAGGCTTTCGGTGGCAAGGCGCGCTTCGAGTTCCGCATCCTCGAGCACGGCCTTGCGCGCGGCAATCGCATCGGCGGCCGCGCTGCGCAGGCTGTTGAGCAAGGGTCCTTGCACCTGCCGGTCTTCGGGCGACATCTTGCCGAGCGTTTTCATCAATCCCGAGATCGATCCCTGCTTGCCGAGGAATTCGATCCGCAGCGCTTCGAGCGCAGCCGCGTCGGGAGCATTTTCGATCCGCGTCAGCGCATCGGTCTTGAGTTGGTCGAGGTCGGTCATCATGTCTGCTTGGAATTATCGGGACTCTGTGCACCGCGCCCCTAGCCCGATGTGGCGAAATGCTAAAGCCCAGTTTCGGGCCGGGCGAGCCGTTCGGGGTGGTACAGCGCCTGCATCGCCACGCCGCCGTTCATGTTCGACACACTCACCGCAGCCTTGATTACCGGATGGGGCAGCGCAGCGAACTCGCTCGGCGTCATGTTCATCGTGGCGCGGAAGTCGCGGATGAAATGCGCCTGGTCCCAATAGTGCATGTCGAGCGACCCGATCCAGCGCATCGACGGATCGAGCATATATTCGCCAAGGCTGCGCAGGAAGCGCTGCCGCCGCAGCAGGGTGCGCGGGGCAAACCCGAAATGCCGCTTGCAGAAGCGTTCGAAGGTGCGTGCGTTCAGCCCGATCTGCTCGGACATCGCCCGCACGGAGGTGCTTTCCAGTGCCAATATGCCGCGGTGGACCGCCTGCACGGTCGCCTCGGCCTCGGGCTGCTCGCCAAGCAGGGCGCGGAAGGTCCGGTTGATCAGCCGCGCCGCGGCGGCAAGATCGTCACCCTCCCGGCGCAGCTGGTCGAGCATGGCATGGAGCGAACGGTCGGCCGCCGTCTGACCCATAGCGCAAAACCTGTTGGCCATCTCGCTGGCGGGTGTTCCGATGAACCGCGTCCAGCCGGCCGGGGTCAGGCCGATGCCCCAGAACTTGCCTCCGACGATCCGCACGCGCGTGACCCGGTCGGTGGGACCGGAGAGGACCGCCGCGGGTACGGGGGCGAGCGGACCTTCGCCGATTACCGCCGTGTAGATCGATGCCTCGCCGGTGCGCAGGTTTGCCTCTTCGGGAGGAAGCCAATCCTCGACCTCCAAGCCGGCGTCCAATTCGGTCCGGTAATAGGCGGAGAGATAGGGCGCGAGGTCGGGCGGCGGCCGCACGAGCCGCAATCGCAAACCGTCCGAATCGTATTCGGATACCCTCAACGACGATGTCATCATCGTGCTCCCCTGCGCGGGGCCTAAGGGTTAATTTCGCGGAAATGCAAGAGTTTTGCCCCGTCGGTCATGCGCGGCCGTGCCCGGTTGACCCCCCAGTCCCGCTTCCGGCGGATGCTAGTCGATCGAGCGCCGATGCAGCACTTGCGACGCCTGGCCCGCCACCGCCATGCGCGCATGCGCGGCGGCGATCAGCACGGGGTGCGGGCGCTTGGCATAGGCACTGGGCGACATGGTCATGAACCGCTTGAAGTCGCGCACGAAGTGGGCCTGGTCGTGATAATGGCTGTCGAGCGTGTCGATCCACCTGAGCGAAGGGTCGAGCATGAACTTGGCGAGACTGCGCATGAAGCGCTGGCGTCGCAGGAGCAATTGCGGGGCAAAGCCGAACACGCGGCTGGAGAACCGCTCCATGGTCCGCGTGCTCATGCCGAGCTCCTCGGCCAGTTCGGCGACGGTGCCGAAGCGCGGATCGGCCAGCGCCTCCTCGACCCGCAGGATATCCTTCTCGCGTGCTACGGGACGGGCCAGCAGCCGTTTCAGCTCGCGTAGCAAAGCGGTCTTTTCGGTGGCCAGATCGCCGCTGCCCGCGGGCACACAGGCACCGAGCGGTTGCAGACGGGCGAACGCCGGATCCACCGCGATATCGGCATAGTCGTCGGAATAGCTGCTGGCGGGGGCAGCGGTCAGGCGCGCCCAGCCCAAGGGCAGCAGTCCGATCCCCCACGAGCGACCGTTGCAGGCGCGAAAGTGGGTCGCCACGCTGGTCGGGCCGACGACCACCGCGCGAGGTATCCGCTGGAGCGGCTTGCCCCCGATCCCGGCGGCGACGGTCCGGTCGGGAATGATCCGCAGATTGGCCCATTCGGGATGCAGCCAGTCTTCGATCGGCTGCGGATCGGCGCCGGAGATCTCCATGTGGTAAAGCGTCGACACAAACGGCCGCAGGCTGGGGGGCGGAAGGAAGAACCGCAGCGCCACGCCAGCCTGGGCATGCCCGGTGTTCATCGCCGCCCTGCCCTGTCGGCATTCGGCCGCTCAACCAGAGAGTTCATCCATCCCGTTGCTGCATAGTCGATAGCCACGCCGGCCTCCGTCAGTCCGGCGTGTCTAGCGTTTGCGCGGGCGATCCCCAGATCCGCTTGCGCTCGGCCATGAAGGCACCGAGCACGGGATGCGGCTGCGCGGCGAATTCGCTGGGCGTGCAGCGCATGAAGGCGTGGAACTCATGCACGAAATGCGACTGGTCGTGATAATGGCGGTCGATCACGGCGGACCAGCTGGACCGGGGTTCGAGCATGAAGGCGGCGAGGCTGCGCATCAGCCGTTGGCGGCGCAGCAACAGGCGGGGCGAGAACCCGAAATGGCGTGCGCAAATGCGTTCGAGCGTGCGCTTGGACATCCCGCTGCGCCGTGCGAATTCCTCGACCAGCAAGAGCTGCGGATCGACCATTACTCCGTGGATTTTCTGGATTCGCCGCTGTTCGCGCGGCGGGCCCGCCAACTGGCGGAAGAAGTCGGTCAGGAAGCCGAACTGTTCCTCGTCCGAATAGTCGCGGGTGCACAGTTTTTCGCACAAGGGCGCGAACCGTTCGAAGATCGAGGATTGCTCGCCATCGACGATGGTGTTGCTGTGATCGCTCGCCGAAGTCCCGATAAAACGCGCCCAACCCAGCGGGAACAGGCCGATGCCCCACATGCGCGTACGCCCGATGGTGAAATGCGTGGGGCATGAACTTGGCCCCGTCGCCTGGAAGCGTGCGCCGCTGACGCGTGGCCCGTCGGGAAACTCGGCCGTGGGCGGATTGTCGGAGAAGAATCGCAGATTGGCCCACTCGGGCTGCAGCCAATCCTCAAGCGTCTCGCCCGCAGGCAGGTTCACCTCGAGCCGGTAGAAAGTCGTGAAGCAGGGGGCCAGATCGGCAGGCGGCGCAAAGAAACGCACATCGATACTGTCCAAACCGGTCAACCGCGCCCTCCGACTTGCGAACCCGGATCATAGACAGTTGTCGACGGGCGACAAGTTCCACCCATGCAAAAAGGGCGCCCCTCGCGGAGCGCCCTTTGAAAGTTCCTGAAAAACAGGAGCCTAGGCAGGAAGCGCCTTTTTGGCCTGATCGATGATCGCCTTGAAGGCAGCGCCTTCGTTCATCGCCAGATCGGCCATGACCTTGCGATCGAGCTCGATGCCGGCAAGCTTGGTGCCGTGCATGAACTGCGAATAGGTCAGGCCTTCGGCGCGGACCGCGGCGTTGATGCGCTGGATCCACAGGGCGCGGAAGTTGCGCTTTTTGACCTTGCGGTCGCGATAGGCGTACTGGCCGGCCTTTTCGACGGCCTGGCGAGCGACACGGATCGTGTTCTTGCGACGGCCGCGATAGCCCTTCGCCTGATCCAATAGCCGCTTGTGCTTCTGGCGCGTGGTGACGCCGCGTTTAATGCGAGGCATTTCGTATTCTCCTTAATTCGCGCTCAGTCGAGGCCGTAGGGCGCCCACTTTTTCACTGTTCTGCTGTCGGCATCCGACAGGACAGTGGTGCCGCGGTTCTGGCGAATATACTTCGCATTGTGGCTCATCAGGCGGTGGCGCTTGCCGGCGACACCATGCTTGACCTTGCCGGTTGCGGTGATCTTGAAGCGTTTCTTCACACCGCTCTTGGTCTTAAGCTTGGGCATTTTCATCTCCTTTACAGAGACACGTCCAACCAGCCCTGGCAGCCCTTACGGCCAGACCGGCAGATGAATCACGTGTCGGTGAAGGGCGCGCTGATAGCGATTCTGCGCGGTAAAGCAAGTCAGAAGTGGGTTAGATACCCGCCATCGACCGCCAGCGTGTGCCCGGTGATATAGCTTGCCTCGGGCGAAGCGAGGAAAGCGACCGCCCCGGCGATCTCGCCCGGTTCGCCCCAGCGGCCCAGCGAGGTCCGCCGCGCGAGGTGTTGGGCGATCTCCGGATCGGCAGTCATTGTGCCGTTCGCCTCGGTCGCGAAATAGCCCGGGGCCACCGCATTGACCGTAATCCCGGTAATGCCGAGCTCGGCTGCCAGCGCGCGGGTCAGCGCGGCGAGCCCGCCCTTGCTGGCGGTATAGAGCACATCGCCCCGCGCGATATTGGCGGCGATCGAGGTGATGTTTATGATCCGCCCGTATTTGCGCGCCTGCATCAGCGGCACCGCGCGGCGCGCAAGATCGAAGGGTGCGACGAGATTGGTCGCCAGCATCGCCGCCATATCGTTCCGCTGCAATTGATCCAGCGGCCGCCGGTCGCGCTGCCCAACATTGTTGACGAGGATATCGAGGCCGCCCTCGCCGAGGCGCGCAAAGGCTGCCGCGCTCGCCTGGTCGTCGCCAATGTCGAAGGGGAGCACCTGCGCGTGCGCGCCGATCCGCGCGGCGGCGGTGTCGAGCGCATCAACATCGCGCCCGTTGAGCCATACAGTAGCGCCCCGCTCGGCCAGCCGCTGCGCGATCTCGAAGCCGAGCCCGCGCGCCGCGCCCGTCACCAGCGCAATGCGTCCTGCAAGTGATCCCTCCGCGGTCATGTCAGTGCTCGTAGATCATCTTCGCGGTCATGCCACCGTCGATATTGAGGTGCTGGCCGGTCACGAAGCCTGCTTGGTGCAGATAGGCGACCGCTTCGGCGATATCTTCGGGGCGCCCGATACGGCCTACCGGATGTTGCTCGCGGTCCTTGGGGCGGTGATCGGGATCGCTGCGGCTGTCTTTCTTCTGCCACGGCGCGGTTTCGATCCAGCCGGGCCGGATCGCGTTCGCGCGGATCGTCGGGCCGAGCGAAACCGCCAGCGAATGCGTCAGGGCATCGAGCCCGCCCTTGGCCGCGGCATAGGCAAATGTGTCGGGCTCGCTCATCACTGCGCGGGTGGATGAGATATTGGCGATGCTCGCGCTGGCACTACGGCGGAGGAACGGCACCGCGGCGCGGGTCACGAGAAAAGCGGCAGTCAGGCTGGCATCGATCCACCCCTGCCAGTCCGCCAGATCGAGGTCTTCGAGCGGACCCGCATAGGGATCGGCGATCCCGGCATTGTTGACGAGACAATCGAGCGCCGCGTCGCCCAACCACTCGGCGATGCGCTCGAAGGCCTGACCGACCGCGCCCTCGCGCCCGACGTCGCAAGTGAGGAACAGCGCGTTTTCACGGGGTAGCGCAGCGCGCAATTCGGCCAGCGCCTCGGCGTCCTTGTCCAGCCCGATCACGCGCCAGCCAAGAGCGTGGAAATGCATGGTGATGGCGCGCCCGATCCCATTGCCCGCGCCGGTTGTCAAAATGGTCTGCATGGCAGGGGAAACGGGTGCGCGGGCGATCAGTGCCCGTGCGCGGGAATCGCCGAACCGCCCATGGCCTCGAGCACATCCTCGATCCGCGCCGCATCGCCCAGCGCGATCACGCGCCCGTCGCTGCCCGCATCGAGCGGATTGCCCTGCCAGTCGCTCATCACGCCGCCCGCGCCTTCGACCACCGGAACGAGCGCAGCGAAATCATACAGCTTGAGACCGGCCTCCACCACGATGTCGACATGGCCGGAGGCGACGAGCCCGTAATTGTAGCAATCGCCGCCATAGATGATCTTGCGCTCGGCCACCGCCTTGGCGACGCCCATGAAGGCTTCGACATCGTCGCCGGAGAACTGGTGCGGTGTGGTCGTACCGAGAACCGCGTCGGACAGCTCCTTGCACGCCACCGCGCGCACCGGGTTGCCGTTGAAGGTGGTGCCCTCGCCGATCCGCCCGACCCAGCGTTCACGCGCGATCGGCTGGTCGATCACGCCAAGCACCGGCCAGCCATCCTGCATCAGTGCGATCAGCGTGCCGAAAATGGGGCGACCGGCGATGAAGCTGGTGGTGCCGTCGATCGGATCGAGCACCCATTGCCGCCCTGCGCCCTCGTTGCGCGTGCCGTATTCCTCGCCGATGATGCCGTCATCGGCGCGCTCGCTCTCGAGGATCGCGCGCATCGCCGCCTCGGCGGCGCGGTCGGCCTCGGTGACGAAAGTGCGATCGGTCTTCTGTTCCTGCGACCATTCGCCGCGGAACAGCGGACGGATCGCTTCGCCCGCCGCTTCGGCAAGGCGATTGGCAAGCGCGAGATCGGCAGCAGTCGCCATCTTCAGTCGAACAGCGAGCTGACCGAGCTTTCGTCGGCAATGCGGCGCACCGCTTCGCCGATCAGCGGGGCGATGGTGAGGATGCGGATACGGTCGGAATCCTTGGCATCGTCGGTCGGGCGGATCGAATCGGTGATCACCAGTTCCTTGAGCGCCGAGCCATCGACCCGCGCCACCGCTCCGCCCGAAAGCACGCCATGAGTAATGTAAGCCGCGACCGAGGCCGCGCCCTGGTCGAGCAGCGCCTGCGCGGCGTTGCACAGCGTCCCGCCCGAATCGACGATATCGTCGATCAGGATGCAATGGCGGCCCGAGACCTCGCCGATGATGTTCATCACTTCGCTTTCGCCGGGGCGGTCGCGGCGTTTGTCGACGATTGCCAGCGGCGCGTTGTCGAGGCGCTTGGCCAGGGCCCGCGCGCGGACCACGCCGCCGACGTCGGGGCTGACCACCATCAGATCCTGGTCGCCATAACGCGCCTGGATATCCGCTGCCATGACGGGGGCGGCGAAGAGGTTGTCGGTCGGGATATCGAAGAAGCCCTGGATCTGCCCGGCGTGGAGATCGACCGCGAGCACGCGATCGGCGCCCGCCTTGGTGATCAAATCGGCCACCAGCTTGGCCGAAATCGGCGTACGCGGGCCGGGTTTGCGGTCCTGACGGGCATAACCGAAATAGGGCACCACCGCAGTGATCCGCCGCGCCGATGCACGCTTGAGCGCATCGATGCAGATCAGCAGTTCCATGAGATTGTCATTGGCCGGATAGCTGGTCGACTGGACGACGAAGACATCCTCGCCGCGCACGTTCTCGTGGATTTCGACGAAAATTTCCTCGTCGGCGAAGCGCCGCACCTGCGCATCGACAAGCGGCATTTCGAGATAACCTGCGATGGCCCGCGCGAGCGGCAGGTTCGAGTTGGCGGCCATGATCTTCATGCGGAGAATCCCCGGGCAAACTGGATGTGAGCCCCGCCTAGCCGAGCGTCACGGATATGCAACATCGGACGGAGGCGTTTCCCCGCCGCGACGTGCCTAGTCTCCGCGGTGCTCACCCTTGATCCAGCGGACCGTACCGCTGCTGGCGCGCATGACCACGCTTTCGGTCGTCATCCGCCCGTCGCGCAGATATTTCACCCCGTCGAGCAGCGACCCTGCGGTGACCCCGGTCGCAGCGAAGATACAATCACCCTTCACCAGATCGTCGCGGGTGTAGATGCGGTCGAGATCGTCGATCCCCCACTTGGCGGCGCGGGCCCGCTCGTCATCGTTGCGGAAGACGAGGCGGCCGTTGAACTGCCCGCCGACGCAGCGCAGCGCGGCAGCAGCCAGCACGCCTTCGGGGGCGCCGCCCTGGCCCATATACATGTCGATCGTGGTGTCTTCGTCGGTCACCGCGATCACACCGGCGACATCGCCATCACCGATCAGCACGACACCACAGCCCAGCCCGCGCAGTTCGGCGATCAGGTCGGCATGCCGCGGACGATCGAGCACGCAGACGATGATATCTGCGGGCGCGACACCCTTGGCCTTGGCGACCGCCTCGACGTTCTCGGTCGGGGTCTTGGCGAGGTCGATGATGCCGTCGGGATAACCCGGGCCGACCGCCAGCTTGTCCATATAGACGTCGGGCGCGTTGAGCAGGCAGCCCTCGGCCGCAGCAGCCAGCACGGCCAGCGCATTGGGGCCTGCCTTGGCAGTGATCGTCGTGCCCTCGAGCGGGTCGAGCGCGATGTCGATCTTGGGACCCTTGCCCGGCGCGCCGCCGACCTTTTCGCCGATGAACAGCATCGGCGCCTCGTCGCGTTCGCCTTCACCGATGACCACCGTGCCATCCATATACAGCGTATCGAAGGCCTTGCGCATGGCTTCGACCGCAGCGGCATCGGCGGCCTTTTCATCGCCGCGACCGATCAGCTTCGAGGCGGCCACCGCCGCGGCTTCGGTCACGCGGACCATTTCGAGGACAAGGACGCGGTCGAGCGGGTTTTCGGCAGACGAGTTCATAATGGGTTCAGTCCCTCCCATGAGTTTGTGCGGCGAAGGCTGGCACAAAGACTTTCAGGCCCGCCGGATAGACAGGGAGCATTGCATTGTCGAGACGCTGGTGGGTGACAGGCGCGGCGATCGGCATGATCGCGATCGCACCGCCGCTGGCGGCGCAGGACGCACAGGCGCCCGGCGAACAGATCGACATATTGGCGCCGCAGGAGGATTATCTCGGCCCGCTGGAGGATTGCAGCGCCGAACAGGAAGCGGCGAGCATTTCGGGCGAAATCGTCGTCTGCCGCCGACGGCGCGACAACGGCGCATTCGCGGTCGACGAAGATGGGGCGCAGCAGCGCTATGCCGAGGAAACCATGAACAGGGGCGATCCGCGCACTCCCGACGTGTTCGGCATTCCCAACCATGGCGTCGTCGTAGCACGCGGCTGCTTTATCGGCCCCTGCCCGCCGCCCAAGGCCTTGATGATCGATATCGAGGCACTGCCCGAGGCGCCGCCCGGATCTGACGCGGACAGGATCTCCCGTGGTCTCGCGCCGAACGGCAGCGCTGCCGAGGAGGCCGTTAGTCCTTCAGAATCGGCATCACCAGCGGCGGAGCCGTCAGGCTAGGCGACCCGTCGAGCAGCTCGAGTGCCTTGGTCACGCAGCGCTCGGGTCCTTCATGCGTAACCATCGCCACCAGTACCTCGCCGCCAGCATGGTCGCGCCCGCGCTGGATCAGGCTTTCGATCGATACCTCGGCATCGCGCATCGCGGCAGTGATTTCGGCCAGCACGCCGGGACGATCGTTGACGGTAAAGCGGATGTAATCGCGCCCCACCCGGTTGCCCGCATCGGCCGGTGCGAAGGGCTCCAGCTCCTCCACCGGCACCGAGAACGGCGCGCCGAGATCGCCGCGCGCAATGTCGATCAGGTCGGCGACCACAGCGCTGGCAGTCGGGCCCGCGCCCGCGCCGGCCCCCTGGAACAGCAGACGACCGGAGAAATTCCCTTCCGCCACGACCGCATTGGTCGGCCCGGTGACCGCCGCCAGCGGATGGCCGCGCGCCACGAGGCAGGGGCGGACCCGCTGGAGCAACCGTTTTGCGCCATCGCTCTCGTCGAGCGACGCGATGCCGACGAGGCGGATGACATAATCCAGCGCGCCGGCCTGGGTGATATCGGCCGCGCGCACCTCGCGGATACCCGTTGCCGCGACAGCGTCGAAATCGACCCGCGCCCCGAAGCCGATCGCCGCGAGGATGGCGAGCTTGTGCGCCGCGTCGATGCCGTCGATATCGAAGGTCGGATCGGCTTCCGCATAGCCCTTGTCCTGCGCAGCCTGGAGCATCTCGCCGAAATCGGCGCCCGTGCGCTCCATTTCGGAGAGGATGTAATTGCAGGTCCCATTGAGAATGCCGTAAATCCGCTCGATCCGGTTGGCCGCCGCGCCTTCGCGCAGTCCCTTGACCACGGGGATACCGCCCGCAACTGCCGCCTCGAACTTGAGCGGGGCGCCGCGCAAGGCCGCCTGTTCGGCGAGCGCCAGGCCGTGGTGCGCGATCATCGCCTTGTTGGCGGTGACGAAACCCTTGCCCGCATCGAGCGCGGCGCGTGCCAGCGTCAGCGCCGGACCGTCCGACCCGCCGACGAGTTCGAGCACGACATCGACATCGCCCCGCTGGGCCATCGCCTGCATATCGTCGACCCAGGCATAGGATGTGAGATCGACCCCGCGATCGCGCGCACGGTCGCGGGCATTTACCGCGACGATCTCGATCGCGCGGCCAGCGCGGCCTTCGATCAGCGAGCGGTTGGTTTCGAGCAGCTCGATCACGCCGGTGCCGACGGTGCCGAGCCCGGCGAGGGCAATGCGAAGAGGTTCAGCCATGACCGCCGCCTAGCGCAGCCATCCCCTTGGTTGGAACCAGTTTGTCTTGGCCGAGGTGAAGCGGGGCCTTTATTCGCGCGTGCGGCTGCAGGGTCCGAGCGCTTCGCGCACCAGCGCATAGTCCGCCGTGGCGAGCGCCCTTTCCCGCGGATCGCGCGACAGGTTTGCACTTGCCGGCAGCTGGGCCGGCAGCGAGCAGGCCAGCCGGTACCATGCGAGCGTATTATGCTGCGGCGCGCGCGCCGACTGATCGACGATCTCGGTCCAGGACACACCCCAGCGCGGTGTCTGGCCGGGCCGGCGAACGATCGTCACCGAGACCGGCCCGTCATTCGCGGTATCGAGGAAAAGCTGGGTTTCCGACTCGCCGACCAGCGTGCCCTCCACCGCCAGCGCATCGCGGATCCCGGTCACGCGCGGCGGAGCGTCGGCGGCCAGCAATTCGGACAGGACCGGGCGCAGCCGCGCTTCGAACTGTTCGCTATAGGGAAACTGCGCCTGCGGATCGACCAGCTGCAGCTGGTCCGGGTGCCCCGAGACAGGCCGGGCGAACAGGATCACCTCCTGCTTCTTGAGCTTGGGCGCCTTGCCCTTCGCATCGAGCGGAACATCGACCAGATACCGCAGCGCTTCCCCGACGGGGGCATTGCCCGCGATCAGCGCGGTGGTACGCGCCTCGACATAGAGCCGCACGAAACCGGGAGCGAGGCCGGGGGATCGTTCGCGCTCGACCGTCGCCTGCTGGCGGATCTGCGCGCGCACGACCAGTGGCGCACTATCGGCAAGATCGACGATGTCGGCATAGGTCATGGCCGGGGGACTGGCGGGCTCCTGCGCGATGGCCGCAGCCGGGGCGCATAGCAGCGCGGCGCTGAGGAGCAGGAGCTTCGCGGGATGGCGTTGGATCGACATGGGAGGTGATTCTTTTTGCAGGGGAAATGGGAGGCTCGAATCGGTGAACCCATGGGCATTGTCCACGGTTCCTCGGGCCAGGTCACTGAATCCGCGCTTAACCGATAAAGGGTTTGCGGTGGCAGGGCATCGTAGCTAAAGGGTCGAGCCGGACCCGAGCGCATGACACAATATTGCTTGGGGAGAGGTGTCCGGGTTCTTATCGAGAACTCAGGGTTACCTTCGTCGCTTGGACTTTTGAATAAAGCCAAGGGGCGCGACTGCGTTAATGATGCCCCATGTCACGCCAGCCTGGCGGGTCGCAAAATGGGCATCCAGATACCCCGGACTTTCCGGGGTGACCGATGGAGTGATGCAACCGAATGGCTTATGCTGACCAACAGATGAGCGGCAATCGCGTTGTCGCGATCATCATTGTTGCCCTCATCCATATTGCTCTCGGCTATGCTCTCATCACCGGCCTCGCATATGATGCGGTCCAGCAGGTGGTCGAGCGCGTGACGACGATCGATATCGATGAACCCCCGCCGCCTGAAGAAGAACCGCCGCCGCCGCCGGAGAACGTGCCTGACACGCCGCCGCCGCCGGTAGCACCGCCGCCGCCGATCAATATCGCCCCGGCGCCGCCGCCAATTCGGACGCAAACGACGATCCCGCCCCCGGCACCGCCGCGGCTGGTCATCCCGCCGCCCGCACCGCCCGCTCCGCCGCCGCCGCCCTCGCAGGCGCGTGGTGCCACGGCCAAGGGCCAGAACGGCTGGGCTCGCCGGATTCAGAGCAATTATCCCCGCCGCGCAGAACGCGAAGGCATCGAAGGCAATGTCGGTGTGACCATCACCGTCGGAACCGATGGTCGCGTCGCCTCCTGCCGGGTCAGCAATTCCAGCGGATCGAGCGATCTCGATGCGGCGGCTTGCGACGGGATGACACGCTATGCGCGGTACGATCCGGCCCTGGATGCCGCGGGCAATCCAATCCAGGACACCGTTTCGACCACCATCGTTTATCGGCTCAATTAAACTCATCCCTGCTTAGGGGTCGGCTGGCCCGGCAGGGAACGACGCATCAAAAGGACTACTCGTTATGACCTTCGAACTTCTTGCTGCTGCCGGTGAAGCGGCTCCGCAGAACTCCTTCGGCTTTGTTGAAGCCATGGAACAGGGCGGCATCATTGCCTGGTCGATTCTGGCCGTGCTGGTGATCATGTCGGTCGGCTCTTTCTACATCCTGTTCACCAAGCTGTTCGAACAGCGCAAGGTGCTTGCCCAGTACAAGGCCGTTCGCACCCAGTTCTGGAAGACCGGCTCGCTGCGTGACGGTGCTTCCAAGCTCGAGAAGAACAGCGCCTGGCGCCAGCTCGTCGACGATGCGATCCTCGCCGAAGACCAGCACGCCAAGATGACCGACAAGCTCGAAGCGCATGACTGGATGCACGGTTCGCTGCAGCGTTCGGAAGACACCATCAACTCGAAGCTTGCGGGCGGCCTGCCGTTCCTCGCGACGGTCGGTGCAACCGCACCCTTCGTCGGCCTGCTCGGGACGGTTATCGGTATCTACCGCGCCCTGATCAACATCGGCATCGCCGGTTCGGCTTCGATCGACAAGGTCGCGGGCCCGGTTGGTGAAGCACTGATCATGACCGCCATCGGCCTGCTGGTCGCGGTTCCGGCCGTGTTCGCCTACAACTGGCTCCAGGGCCGCAACAAGCGGATCGCCGAGCTGCTCCACGCATTCTCGACCGACCTGCTGGCGAACATCAACTCGAACGGCGTCGTCAAGCCGACCTACATGACCGCGACGACCGCCTCGACCGCTCGCACCGCAACGGCTGCCAAGCCTGCTGCGGCGACCACCACGGTCAAGAAGTAATCGATCGGATACGGGGGCGGCGCACAGCCGTCCCCGCACCCACCGCATCGAACCCAAGAATTTCGAACGTTAGGAACTGAACCATGGCGATTTCGACAGGAGGTGGCGGCGATACGCCCATGTCGGACATCAACACCACGCCGCTCGTGGACGTGATGCTGGTGCTTCTGATCATCTTCCTCATCGCGGTTCCGGTCGCGATCCAGACCATCGAGAAGCTGGAAATCCCGGTCTTTGAATCGGTCGAATCCAAGGATAAGGTCGAAAACCTTCTCCTGACCGTCAGCACCACCGACGATAACGGTGTCAGCGCCGGCGAGCCCGGCTTTGCAGGTGCATCGCGCAGCGGTGAATGCCGCGTCTATTTCGGCAATGTAGCGCCGGTCAGTTCGGAAGAACTGTACGACCAGGCTTTCGAACGTCTCGATGCCATCGTGCAGCGCGCGGGCGGACCGGACGCGATCATGGAGGATCCGGAGAAGATCCCGCAGGTTCATATCCGCGGCGACGTCAATGCTCCGTGGTCGTGTGTGGCCGGTGCGATCTACAACGTCCAGGCGGCGGGCTATCCCACCGTTGGCTTCATCTCGAACCCGGTCGACCCCAACGGTTGATCGCGCGGTTCGGCAAAGCAGATTAGGGAGTAACCCACTATGGCAATGTCAGGCGGCTCAGATGATGGCGCGCCGATGATGGAAATGAACATGACGCCGTTGATCGACGTCTTGCTCGTCCTCCTCATCATGTTCATCATCACCATTCCGGTCGCGACCCACTCGGTCGATATCGACCTGCCGGCACCCAGCGACGTTCCACAAGACATCACCGTCGAGCCGGAGAAGAACAAGCTGGTCCTCACGGCCAACAACGAGATCCTGTGGAACGGCAATGCGATCGACATGGGCCAGCTGCGCACGCTGCTCGAGGAATCGAAGGCGATCAATCCGGAACCCGAACTCCAGTTCGAACCGGAAGCGCAGGCCAGCTACGATCTCGCAGCCAAGGTCCTGCAGCTGATCAAGGCCAGCGGCGTGACCAAGTTCGGCTTCGTCGGCAACGAGCGGTACCGGACTTTCGGCAAGGCCGGTTAATCGCGGCGACGCCAGCACAAGAACACGGGAAAGGGGCGGAGCGATCCGCCCCTTTCTTTTTGCCTGCTGCAAGTGTGAGGGGCAGCAATGCAGCCACCCTAATCGGTTGGCTAATCGTCGTCGCCCGCGGGCAGGTCCACGCGCATCGCCGCACCTGCCAGGCTTTCGGCTTCGAGCAGCAATTCATCGTCGACCGAGCCCTGCGGGGTCGCCTCGCGGCCGATCATTACCATCACCGGCACTGCCAGCGGGCTGACCCGGTCGAGTTCGACATGGACCAATTGCTCGGCCGAACGATCGAGCAGATCACCCAGCCGCCCGACATCGGTCAGCCGCGTGCGCGCATCCGCCCAGGCCGCTTCGAGCAGGACATGGTCGGGTTCATACTTGCGCAGCACGTCATAGATGAGGTCGGTCGAGAAGGTGACCTGCTTGCCCGTCTTGCGCTTTCCCGGATGCTGCCGCTCGACCAGCCCGCCGATCACCGCGACTTCGCGGAAGGCGCGCCGCAGCAAATGCGAGTTCTGTACCCATTCGATGAATTCATCCTGCAGGATATCGGGCGACAGCAGCGGCGCAGGATCCTCGACCGGCTTTAGCCCCCAGACGGCCAGCGAATAGTCATTGGCGACGAAGCCGCCCGGCATCAGCCCGCGGTCTTCCATCCGCCGGGTAATCAGCATCCCGAGGCTCTGGTTCGCGTTCCAGCCTTCGAAGGTATAATAGACGCTGTAATGGCGCTTGGCGTGCGGGAAGCTTTCGACCAGCACTTGCCCCGGCCCCGGCATCCGGCTGCGCCAGTCCTGCACCTCGAGCCATTCGCGCACATCATCGGGAAAACCTGCCCAGCCCGCGCGGTCGACCAGCATTTGCCGCACCCGGTCGGCGAGATGGGTGGTCAGCGGTAGCCGCGCCCCGCCATAGCTCGGGATCATGGCGGAAGCCTTGGCGGCCTTCACCAGCACTTCCATGTCCTGCAGCTTGACGACTTCCAGGCTCATCCCCGCGAAAGCGAAAGTATCGCCGGGGCTGAGCGACGCCGCAAAGCGCTCCTCGACCTTGCCGAGGCTGCGGCCACCGCGCCCGCGCCCCGCACTGATCCGGACGTCGAGCATTTCGGAATCGATGATGATCCCGGCGTTCATCCGGTGGCGCTGCGCCTGCTCGGGATGCGACAGCCGCCAGACGCCCTCGCCGTCGCGCACGATGCGCTTGAACTTGTCATAGGCCTTGAGCGCATAGCCGCCGGTCTCGACGAAGGAGAGCACGCGCTGCCACACCGCGTCATCGACCCAGGCATAGGACAGGCTCGCACGCAATTCGGCGAGCAGTTCACCCTCCTGGAACGGCGCGGCGCAGGCACAGGCCATGACATGCTGCGCGAGCACGTCGAGCCCGCCAGGGCGAAACTCCTCGCCATCACGCTGGCCCTCGTCGACCGCTTCCTTGGCCGCGGTGGCTTCGAGGAATTCGAAGCGATTGCCGGGCACCAGCAACGCCCGGCTGGGCTGGTCGAGCCGGTGGTTGGCACGCCCGATACGCTGCAGCAGCCGCGACGATCCCTTGGGCGCACCCATCTGTACGACGAGGTCGATATCCCCCCAGTCGACCCCAAGGTCGAGGCTTGCGGTCGCCACCAGCGCGCGCAATTCGCCCCGCGCCATTGCCCCTTCGACCTTGCGCCGCGCTTCCTTGCTCAGCGATCCGTGGTGGACACCGATGGGGAGCGTATCCTCGTTCACATCCCACAGGTTCTGGAAGATATACTCGGCGAGGAAGCGCGTGTTGGTGAAGATCAGCGTGGTGCGGTTCTGGCGGATCTGCGCGTAGAGCTGCGGTATCGCCCAGGTCGCCGCATGGCCGCCCCAGGGCACACGCTGGGCATCGGGCAGCAGGATCTCGACCTCGGCGGGCGCGCCCGCTTCCCCGGTGACCAGTTCGACCGTATCGATCTCGCCCCATGGCGCGAGCCATTCGCGAAAGCCCTCCGGATTGGCGAGCGTCGCGGAGAGCGCCACGCGCTGCATCGCCGGAGCGATCGCCTGCAGCCGGGTCAGCGCCAATGCCAGCAGGTCACCGCGCTTGCCGGTGGCGAAGGCGTGCACCTCGTCGATCACGATCCGTTTCAGCCCCCGGAACAGCTCGAAACTGTCGGGATAGGACAACAGCAGCGACAGGCTTTCCGGCGTGGTCAGCAGCACATGCGGCGGGCGCGTACGCTGGCGCTTCTTGCGGTCCGACGGGGTGTCTCCGCTGCGTGTCTCGACCCGGACCGGCAGGCCAATCTCGTCGATCGGGGTCAGCAGATTGCGCTGCACGTCATGCGCCAGTGCCTTCAGCGGCGAGACGTAGAGCGTGTGTAGGCCCTCGGGCGGGGGCGCATCGCCGAGCCGCGAAGGCGTAAAGTCGGCAAGCGTCGGCAGAAACCCCGCCAGCGTCTTGCCCGCGCCGGTATCCGCCACCAGCAGCGCATGGCGCCCGGCATCGCTCGCCGCCAGCATTTCCGCCTGGTGCCGCCGGACACGCCAGCCGCGCCCGGTGAACCAATCGTCCAGTTCGGGCGGAATGGCGGTCTGCATCAGTTCAACAGCGAAGCAGCCATGCCTTCGGTTCCGCAGCGCCGCATCCCGCCGGTCCGAACTACATCGCGTCGGCGCTGGCCGGATCGTCCATCGTCTCCGGCGGCTTGACCAGATCGGGCAGGCTCTCGGCTTGCACGTCCAGCAATTCGGCCAGGCGTGCGCGCTCCGCCGCGCTCAGATCGTCATAGCAGCGTTGCGCGGGCAGCGCCGCCATCGCCTCGATCATCGCCGCATTCAGATCGCCAAGCCCGCTCATCATGGCGGGCATCGCCTGCATCATGGCCTTCATCACCTGCGGATCGGCGAACAGCGCCATCGATTCCTCCGCATAGACGGTCCCGGTGGGCGTCGCGAAGAAAGCAGAGATATCGGCCAGCTGTGCCGGTTCGAAGCGCACGGCATAGGCCCTGGAAAGGCCATCGCGCATGGGACTTTCCATAGCGGTGAAAACTCCGCTCATGCGCGAGGTAAGCACATTGACCACGGCATCGGCGCGGCGGTCGTGGGCAGGATCGAGCATGGCCATGATTTCCGCCTGCTGCGCCTCCCCTAGCGTGCCGACATCGTCTTCTGCGATCTCCAGCCGCGACATCAGCACGAATTCGGGCGCCGAGAACATCGTCATCATGGGACGCATGATCTGGTCCATCATGTCGCCCATCATGCGGCCGTAAAAGCCTTCGGGCATCATTTTGCCGACGACCTGCTGCGCAGCGGGCAGCCGCGTCTTCTGCTCTTCGCTCAGCGGTTCGGTCTGGAACATCCCCGCGATCATGCCAGCGATCTCGTCGACCTGCTCGCGAGACATATCGGCGGCAGGATCTTCCGCCGCGTCCTGTGCCATGACCGGGCTGGTCATGGTCAGCGCCATGGCCGCCAGCGACGCACTCAACAGCTTACGCATATTCTTCCTCCCGCTTGTCTCAGACCCCTCAGTGCCCGGCCTGCGGGCCGCGCTCCAGCCCAGATGCGGCCAGTTGCTCGTCGATCTGCGCGACCAGGCGGTCGAGGCCGGCCTGGTCTTCGCTTTCCGCGCGCGCGACGAGCACATCCTGCGTGTTCGAGGCGCGCAGCAGCCACCAGCCATCGGCGGTGGTCACGCGGACCCCATCGGTGGTGTCGGCGACGGCATCGCTCGCAGCAATGCGTTCGGCGATCTCGCCGATGGCAGCAAACTTGCGGCTTTCATCGACCTGGAAGCGCATTTCGGGCGTATTGACCATCGGCCGCATCGCACCGCGCAACGCGGTCACCGAACGGCCCAGCCGCGCCGATGCGGCAATCAGCCGGATCCCGGCATAGAGCGCATCGTCATAGCCGTAATATTCGTCGGCGAAGAACACGTGGCCGCTCATCTCGCCCGCCAGCGGCGAGCCGGTTTCCTTCATCTTGGATTTGATCAGCGAGTGGCCGGTCTTCCACATCAGCGGCTTTCCGCCATGATCCGCCACATGGTCGAACAGCGCGCGGCTGGCCTTCACATCGGCGATGATCGTCACGCCCTTGGTCCGCGCCAGCAGGTCTTCGGCATAGATCATCAGCAACTGGTCGCCCCAGATTACCCGGCCTTCGCCATCGATCGCCCCGATCCGGTCGCCATCGCCATCGAAAGCTATTCCGAAATCGAGCGATTTCTCCGCGACGAGCGCGCGCAAATCCTCGAGATTTGCCTCGACAGTGGGATCGGGATGGTGGTTGGGGAAATTGCCGTCCACTTCGGTGTAAAGCAGGTGATGTTCGCCCGGCAGGCGCGCGGCGAGTTTCTCGAGCGCGGGCCCGGCGGCGCCATTGCCCGCGTCCCAGCCGACCTTCAGCCCGGCGAGCGCGGCAGGATCGAGCCCGTCGAGCGCCTCGAGCATCCGGTCGATATAGGCATCGATCACGTCGCGCTCCTCGACCGCGCCCGCACCGTCAACCCATTCGCCCGCCGCCCCGCGCCGGCCAAGCTCCTGGATGTCCGCGCCAAAGAACGGACGGCCCTGGAACACCATCTTGAAACCGTTGTAATTGGCGGGATTGTGGCTGCCGGTTATCTGGATACCGCCATCGACATCTGCGGCCGATGCTTCGGCATAATAGAGCATCGGGGTCGCGCTCATGCCGATCCGCACCGCATCCATGCCCGAAGCGGTCAGACCTTCGACGAGGGCGTGTTCGAGCATGGGCGAGCTGACCCGGCCATCGTATCCAACCGCCACTTTCGTGCCCCCGGCTTCGGCCAGCATCGACCCGAAACCGCGGCCGATTGCGCGCGCATCTTCTGCCCCCAGCGTTTCGCCGATAATCCCGCGGATGTCGTATTCGCGCAGCACGGTGGAATGGAAATCGTGGGTCATTGCGGGGGCTCCGTTGGGGTCCGGGAAATGTGATCGAGCAAGAGGTCGCGCGCGGCATTGGCCTCCTGCAAGGTGGCTGCGCTACCCCCTTTGTCCGGGTGATTTATTGTAGCAATGCGACGGTGAGCGAGACGGATTTCATCTTCGCTGGCATGCCGCGGCACGTCGAGAGTGGCCCGCGCCTGCGCCAGCGCCCGGTCCGTCGCGCTCTGCGCGGTCAGATATTCCCACGGCCATTTGCCGAATATCCAGCGACACGCCACCGCGAGCAGCAGCGCAAGCGCGAGGAAGCGGATCACTGGACCGCCTCCGCGAGAGTTTCCGTATCGTTCGCGGGAAGACGCAGATTGGCGACGAGGCCGCGCAATTCCTGCCGGGCGACAAGATGGCTGGTGCCGAGATCGCCCAACTGCCCCTTGTCGAGCAGCGTCAGGCCCGAAGGGAAGAGTTCGCGATAGACCACGCGTTCGGACAGGCCCTTGGCAACGCGGAAGCCGACGCGCTTCGACATTTCGGTCAGCGCCTGTTCGATACGCGCCATATTGCGTGCTTCGGTATAGCCGGTGCGGTTGCGCACCACGACCCAGTCCATCTGCCCGCGGTTCTGTTCGATCTGCGTCCGGCTGCGCTTGATCCGCGCTTCCCAGATCAGTTCGGCATAGAAGGACAGTTTGCGGACCTTGAAGCTCTCGCCCTCGACCTGGCCGATGAGGTCGAAGTCGACAAAGCTGTCGTTCATCGGCGTGACCAGCGTATCGGCGGTGGTGGCGGCGTGGCGCGCAAGCGGATCGTCACGGCCGGGCGTATCGATGACCACGAAGTCCGCGCCGGCGGACCGGGTTTCGATAAATGCCTCCATCGCCGCCTCGTCCATGCCCTCGACGACATGGCAGGTGGCGGTAGGCAAATCGACGCCGCGCCGCTGGCTGGTCTCGGCACGGTTCTCGAAATAGCGGCACATCGTGCGCTGGCGATGGTCGAGATCGAAGGCGACGACCCGCGCGCCGCGAAACGCGAGCGCGACCGCGATGTGCACGGCGGTGGTCGATTTGCCGGTGCCGCCCTTCTCATTGGCGAAGACGATGCGGTGGGGATGCGACGTCATCAGGGGTGGGCCGTAAAGTTCATGCTGGCGACGTCCCTATCCAACCCGCCGTCCGGCGGCAACGCACCGTGCTGGTGGCGAGCATGGTTTTTCCCACAATGGGAACCGGGTTTGTCCGGTGGGGCGCGTGCGAAAAGGTCCCGGCGCGCGCGATCTTGCCACATGCCGCGCGGGGCGGCACAGGTGCCTCCCTTCAGTTTACGGGAGTTGGACCGCTGCAAACCGCCACCACCCTCGCCGCGCTTCGCACGGCCAGTTCGGCTCTGCGATCGAGCGGGAGCCTGGCGCTGGTGCCGACGATGGGCGCCTTGCACGAAGGCCATCTGACGCTGGTGCGCGAGGCGCGGGCGGCGGCCGAGCATGTAGCCGTGTCGATATTCGTCAACCCGCGCCAGTTCGGGGAGAATGAGGATCTCGACGCCTATCCGCGGCAGATGGAGCGCGATTCGGCGCTGCTCGAAACCGAAGGCGTGGCTTTGCTCTGGGCTCCGGCACCGGAGGAGGTCTACCCCCCGGGCTATGCGACGAACATCTCGGTTTCGGGGATCAGCGACGGCCTATGCGGTGCCGACAGGCCAGGCCATTTCGATGGAGTCGCGACGGTCGTGTGCAAGCTGTTCAACCAGGTGCAGCCCGACCTGGCCTTCTTCGGCGAGAAGGACTGGCAGCAATTGGCCGTCATCCGCCGCATGGCGCGCGATCTCGATCTGACCCTGCCGCATGTCGATGCAATCCGCGGCGTGCCGATCGTGCGTGAAGCTGATGGCCTCGCGCGGTCGAGCCGCAATGCCTATTTGACGTCAAGTCAGCGCGCCGCCGCAGCGGCACTGCCCCGGCAGATGGAAACCGCAATCGCGCGTCTGGTCGCAGGCGAGCGCGCAGATGCCGTGCTGTCGGACCTCGCGGGTGGGCTGCTCGAGGCCGGGTTCGATTCGGTCGACTATGCCGATCTGCGCCGCGGCAGCGACTTGGCGCCTGCCAGCGATGCGGCGCCGGGCAACCGGCTGTTCGTGGCAGCGCGGATCGGGGGAACGCGCCTGATCGACAATATGCCGGTCGGCTAAAGGCGTATCCGTTCGAAGGATGGCGGGAAGTCTGGAGCGGGTAAGGGGAATCGAACCCCTCTAGCCAGCTTGGAAGGCTGGAGCATTACCACTATGCTATACCCGCTCAGGTGACGCGCCAATGCCACCGAAGCCGCGCTGGCGTCAACACGCTATTGCGCGCGGTCGCTGCTTTCGGTCCGGGCTTCCTCGGCTGACGAAGCGATGCTTTCAGCGAGGGTCGGTTCCTTCGCCGAGGCCGGCTGCACCGGGACGCTGACTTCGATTTCGACGCGGCGATTGGTTGCCCGCCCCGCCTCGTTCGGCGTCCCGTCGGGCAGCGCATTGGGCGCAACCGGGTTCTGCTCGCCGAACGCGATGATGACGATCCGTTCCTGTGCGACACCGTTGTCGATCAACCATTCGGCCACCGCATCGGCTCGCGCCTGCGACGCGCGCAGATTGGCTTCGTCGTCGCCGCCGCTGTCGCTGTGACCGCGCAGGGTGATCGTCCCTCCCTCGCCCATCTGCGGGGAAGCGAGGACGGTGGCCAGGTCAGTGCGCGCCTCTTCGGTCAATTCCGCGCCTTCGGGGAAAGCGATCCGAGTTTCCAGCGCACCGCGGGGCTCAAGCGCCTCGATCGGCTCGACCTGGAATTCGGGCCGGAAGATCGAGCGCTTGTCGCCGCCCTCCTCTTCCTCCGGCGGCGGCGCGGCGCGCTGGTCGCCGCATGCGGCCAGCATGAGCGTGGCTGCAGTAGCAATGAGGGAAAATTGGCGCGTGTGCTTCATATCATGCCCCCTGTTCGGTGGTCTTGTTGCGCTTGCGGTCGCGCTTGGCTGCGGCGTCCTGCGCGGTGCGTTCCTGCGGCGGCGCGAAGCTGACGATGACGTCGCCGGCGCGCGGTTCGGGCCGCGCGGCATGGGTGAAGAAGCGCAGCGTGCCGCTATCGCGCACCAGCAGCAGCATCGAGGCCGCATCGGGCAGCCGCTGCTGCGCCGCTTCGAAGTCGAATTCTTCCGACAGCTTGGTCTTGCGGAACACCCAGCCCCGCGCGAGCCGCTCATTGACGTCCTCCACGCCAAAGCCGGTTTCGAACAATGCGCGTCCGCGGATGCCGCTGGGCAGCGCGTGGCGGTCGTCGTCGTCGACGGCATCGCCCAGCTGGAAGACGGTGTCGCGCCCGATTTCATAGGCGAATTCATTGCAGACGAGCGCGTTGTAGGCCTCGTTCTCGGTCGCCGCGACCAGCACCGCATAGGGCGCGAGGTCGAGATTGTGCTCGGTCGCCTCGTTGAGGATTTCGCCGTGGTAGAAGGGCAGCCCCTTCTGGCGCGCCAGTGCGAGGCGCTGCCAACTGGAATCGACCACCATCACCGGCGATTTGAGCTCCTGCATCATCAGCGCGAGCGAAATGGTCCAGGGCGTGCTGCCGACGATCAGGATTCCCGGCCGGTTGCTGCCTTTGAGATTGAGCAGCCGCGCAACGAAATCGATGGTGAAGCCATGTGCGATGATCGTCACCACGACCACTGCGAAGCTCAGCCCGATCAGCGCAGTGCCATCATAGCCGATATCCTCGAGCCGCAGCGCGAACAGGCCGGAAATGGCCACAAGCACGATCCCGCGCGGAGCAATCCAGGCGAGGAACAGCCGCTCGTTCCACGGCACCGAGCTGCCCAGCAGGCTGAGCAGGATCGTCGCCGGGCGAACGAGGAACAGCAGCGCCAGCAGGAACAGGCCGAAGTTCCAGTTGAGATAGGCGAGTTCTTCGAATTCCAGACTGGCGGACAGGAGGATGAAGATGCCCGCGATGAGGATGACCGCGACGTTCTGCTTGAAGGGATGAATGCTCCTCAGCGAGGAGACGTTCATATTGGCCAGCGCGATACCCATCACCGTCACCGCGACGAGGCCCGCTTCGTGCTCGATCTGGTTCGACAGGACGAACACCACGATCACCGAGGTGAGCAGGACCGGCACCTTGAGAAATTCGGGCACCGCGCCGCGCGGAAACGCCCAGGCGATCGCGGCCGCGGCAACATAGCCGATCAGGCCGGCGATGATCGCGGCGATAACCAGCGGCGGGACGACTTCGATCAGTCCCGAACCCGGCGATTCGGCGACCTTGCGGAAATATTCATAGGCAACGACCGCGCACAATGCGCCGATCGGATCGTTGACGATCGCTTCCCATTTGAGGATCGCCGCGGGTCTGGGCTTGACCGAGGACTGGCGTAGCAGCGGCATGACCACCGTTGGTCCGGTGACCACGAGGATACCCGCGAAAAGGATCGCGACGGGCCATTCCAACCCGCCGATCGAATGGGCCGAGACCGCGCCCAGTACCCAGGCGATGGGCACGCCGAAGATCACCAGGCGCCAGACCCCGTCGCCGGCATGGCGCAATTCACGAAAGTCGAGGCTCAGCCCGCCTTCGAACAGGATCAGCGCAACGCCGATGGCGATCATCGGGTCGAGCAAGTCGCCAAAGGCGTGTTCGGGGTCGAACAGGCCGAGGATCGGGCCCGCAAGGAAACCTGCGGCCAGCATCAGCACGATCGCTGGCCAACCCGTGCGCCAGGCCAGCCACTGGGCGCCGATGCCCAGCATGCCGACCATCGCGATGACTAAAGACTGTTCCATGCCCCTCCCTGACTACGCGAGAATTCGCGAGCAGCGCGCCAGCACGGCGCGAGTCCTATCAATGTCCGAAGCGGCGAATATATCCTGTATCGCCGCGCGCTCAATCGCCCTCGAAGCCCATCAGCGTCCGGACGTCCACCGCCTGGCTAGCAAGTTTGGCGCTGCCGCCCAAATCAGGCAGGTCGATGACAAAGGCCGCACGGCGCACCTCGGCCCCCGCCAGCCGCAGCAGTTCGGTCGCCGCCAGCGCGGTCCCGCCCGTGGCGAGCAGATCGTCGACGATCGCCACCTGCTGCCCGGGGGCCACCGCGCTGGGATCCATTTCGAGCCGGTCGAGCCCATATTCGAGCTCGTAATCCACCCCGATCACGGCGCAAGGCAGCTTGCCTGCCTTGCGGATCGGCAGGAACGGACGGCGCAGCCGCGCCGCGACCGCGGCCCCGAAGATGAACCCGCGCGCTTCCATTCCGGCAATCGCCTCGGCACCTTCGACCGCCTCCGCCAGCCATTCGACCGAGGCGGCGAAGCCCGGCCCATGACCGAGCAGCGTGGTGATGTCGCGAAACTGGATCCCCGTCTTGGGAAAGTCCGGAATCGTGCGGACCAGGGCCTTGAGTTCATCGGGCGTCATCATCTTTTCCCCGGAAAGCAAAACGCCCCTCGCATCGCGCGGATGCAAGGGGCGTCATACGTTGGTCTGGTAATGCCGATCAGTCGGCTTTGCGCTTTGCCGCAGCCCAGATCTGGTTCTTCGACAGAAAGGCAAGGATCGTCGCGAAGAGCAGGAAGACCAGTACCGGCCAGCCCGTCTGCTTGCGCTCGACCAGCGTCGGTTCCGCGGTCCAGGTCAGGAAGGCGGCAACGTCTTCCGACATCTGCTGCACCGTCGCCTCGGTCCCGTCGTCATAGGTCACCTGACCGGTCGTGGTCAGCGGCGGTGCCATGGCGAGGTTGAGGTTCGGGAAATAGGGGTTGTGATACAGACCCGGTCCGGGTGCCGCTTCGGGATGATGCTCGAGCAGCTCTGCGGTCGGTTCGGCATAGCCCGCGAGCAGCGAAGCGACATAATTCGTGCCGTCACCGCGTGCCTTGGTCATCAGCGACAAATCGGGCGGAATGGCGTTGTTGTTCGCTGCCGCCGCGGCGACATTGTTCGGATAGGGCGACGGGAAATAGTCGGTCGGCAGGCCCGGACGCGAAGTCGCCTCGCCGGTGTTCGGATCGATGCCCGGCACCTGCTTGGAGGCGGCGAACGCCTTCACCTGGCCTTCGTCATAGCCCAGCTGTTCGAGATCGCGGAAAGCGACGAACTTGAGGCTGTGGCAGGCCGAGCAGACCTCGTCATAGACCTTGAAGCCGCGCTGCAGCTGCTGGATGTCCCATTTGCCGAAAGCGCCATCGAAGGAATAGGCGATATCCCGCGGTTCCTCGTAGGGAAGATGCCCGGCAGGCTCTTCGGTCATCCAGGCATAGGCGCCGATGACGAAGGAATAGAGCGCGATAAGCGCGAAGCCGAGGCCGACGAGAATGGCGACGAGGCGGATGCTGAGAAGCTTGGTCATGTCTTTTCTCGTAACTCGCTTAGACGCCCGGCGTCGTGTTTTCGCCCAGCACTGCCTTCTTGTCCGAGCCGAGGACGGCTTCGGTGATCGAATAGGGCAGCGGGGCGGGCTTCTCGATCTGGCTGATGATCGGGAGGATCACCAGGAAGTGCAGGAAGTAGTAAGCCGTCGCCACCTGGCTGAGCATCACATAGGGTTCTTCCGCCGGGGCGCCGCCACAGACGAACAGGACGCCCATCGTGGGGATCAGACCGAACCAGAAGAACTTGCGGAACAGCGGACGGTAATGGCCGCTGCGCACCGGCGACTTGTCGAGCCAGGGCAGGAAGAACCAGATCAGGATCGACCCGAACATCGCAATCACACCCAGCAGCTTGGCCGGCAGGATGAAATCGACGGTGAAGGCACGCAGGATCGCGTAGAACGGCCAGAAATACCATTCGGGCACGATATGCGCCGGCGTCGAGAGCGGGTTGGCTTCGATATAGTTGTCGGGGTGTCCCAGCGCGTTGGGCAGGAAGAACACCATCGTGAAGAACAGCAGCAGCGCGACGCCCAGGCCGAACCCGTCCTTGGCCGTGTAATACGGGTGGAACGGCAGCGTATCGCTTTCGCTTTTCACTTCGACCCCGGTCGGGTTGGACGAACCCGGGATATGCAGCGCCCAGATGTGCAGGATGACGACACCCGCAATCACGAAGGGCAGCAGGAAGTGCAGCGAGAAGAAGCGGTTGAGCGCGGCATTGTCGGGCGCGAACCCGCCGAGCAGCCAGATCTGGATCGGCTCGCCAACCAGCGGGATGGCGCCGAACAGGCCGGTAATGACCTTGGCACCCCAGAAGCTCATCTGACCCCAGGGCAGGACGTAACCCATGAACGCGGTCGCCATCATCAGCAGGAAGATCACTACGCCGAGCAGCCAGATCATCTCGCGCGGAGCCTTGTAGGACGAATAGAACAGGCCGCGGAAGATGTGCAGGTAGACGACGATGAAGAAGAAGCTGGCGCCGTTGGCGTGCGCATAGCGCATCAGCCAGCCCCAGTTGACGTCGCGCATGATGTGTTCGGTGGTCGCGAAGGCGACCTGCGCATTCGCCGCATAATGCATTGCCAGCACCACGCCGGTAACGATCTGCACGACGAGGAAGAAGCCCGCGAGAACGCCGAAGTTCCAGAAATACGACAGGTTGCGCGGCACCGGATAGCCCGCGCCCACAGCATTATAGACGAGGCGCGGCAGCGGCAGTTTTTCGTCGAGGAACTTGGTGACCCCATTGGTCGGGGTGTATTCCTTGGCCCAGGGAAAGCTCATGGTTTCGTCTCTTCTCTCTAAGCTCAGCCGACCTGGATGACGGTGTCCGAGGTGAACTCGTATTCCGGCACTTCGAGATTGGTCGGCGCCGGGCCTTTACGGATACGGCCGGCGGTGTCGTAGTGCGAACCGTGGCAAGGGCAGAAATAGCCGCCAAACTCGCCCTTCACTTCGCCTTCGGCAGCACCCAGCGGGACGCAGCCGAGGTGGGTACAGACGCCCATGGTGACGAGCATGTCGCCATGGCCTTCCTTGGTCCGTTCGGCCAGCGACTGCGGGTCGCGCAGCGAATCCGTGGGCGTGGCATTGGCAGCCGCGACCTCGTCGGGCGTCAGCCGGCGGATAAACAGCGGCTGCTTGCGGAACACCGCCTTGATCGCCTGGCCCGGCTCGATCGCCGAAACATCGACTTCGGTCGAGCTCGCGGCGAGCACGTCCTTCGACGGGGCCATCTGGCTGACCAGCGGATAGACCACTGCGAGGCCACCGATACCGGCGGCGCTGACGGCCGCGATGTCGAGGAAATCGCGGCGCCGAATACCGTCGCCGGTTTCGCCTGCCGTTGCGGGAGTTGCGGTTGCAGCGGTCTCTGCCATCAGCGCTTGCCTTGCCTGCCTTGTACCTGCGCCTGGCCCGGGGGCATTGCGGCGCGATGTGCGAATCCAATGACCGGACGTTCAGGAAAGCCGGTGCGCCCGATCGACGATGCGTGCGCGAAAGCCCCCGGTATGCCCGGTTTGGTCGCGCCTCTAGCCGCTATGCGACAGGTTGCCAACCGCCATTTTGGCAAGCTTTGTGCACTCCCGCGCAATGGCACACAAAGGTGCGCGCAATCGTATGCGATTGGATTCCGTTAGGTCGCGCGGTTCAGGCAGGCAGCCCGATCATGCTGATCTGGCGTCCATTTGTCGGCTGCGAACGGTGGGTCGCGCGGCGATAGGAGAAGAAGCGACCCGGCTGCGCATAGGTGTCTTCGCCCAGATCCTCGACCAGCCCCACACCTGCGGCTTGCAAGCGGTGTGCAACATAGGCGGGGAGATCGAACTGGCAGTGCCCGGGGCGGCCGGACACAAAGAACCGCATACCTTCCTCTTCTTCGAAGGCATTTCGGAATCCTTCGTCGACCTCATAGCTGGCTTGCGCGATGGCCGGGCCGATCGCGGCAACGATATTCGCAGGCTCCGCGCCGAGCGATACCATCGCCGCGACGGTGTTCTCCAGCACCCCGCCCAGTGCTCCGCGCCACCCGGCATGCGCCGCGCCGATTACCCCCGCAGCCGGATCGGCAAGCAACACCGGAGCGCAATCCGCAGTGACGATGCCCAGTGCCAGGCCGGGTCGGTCGGTCACCAATGCATCGCCCTCGGGCAAGGCCTTGTCCGCATGGGTTACCGCAAAGACTGCGCTCGAATGCACCTGCTTGAGACGGACCAGCGGCGCGCCAGGAAGGATCTCGGCAACATCGAGCCCCGCCGAGGTCGAGAACCCGTGCGCGATGCTGCCCAGCGACGCCGCCTTGAGATAGGTGCTCACGAAGTGCCTAGCCCAGCGAGCGGGTCACTTGCTCGTACGTATCGCGCGACAGCTTGGGCGCCTTGGCGATCCGTTCGAGCGCCTCGCGCATAAGTTTCGCACGGCCTTCCTCGATCCGCTGCCAGCGGCCCAGCGGCGGGACGAAGCGCGCAGCGGTCTGCGCATTGATCGGATCGAGTTCGAGAATGAGATCGGCAAGCATGCGATAGCCCTCGCCATCGGCAGTATGGAAGGCCTGCGGATTGGCGGCGAAGGCCATATAGAGCGAGCGTACGCGATTGGGATTCTTGAGCGTGAAATCGGGATGTTCGCGCAGCGCCTTCACATGTTCGATGGCGCTCGGATGAAGCGAGCTGGCCTGTAGCGCGAACCATTTGTCGATCACCAGCGCATTGCCTGCATAGCGGTTGTAGAAGTCGAGCAGCTTGCCCGTACGCGCCGCGCTGTCGAGCCCCGCCAGCACCATCAACGCGCCCTGCCGGTCGGTCATGTTGTCGGCGCCGTCATATTGATGCGCCGCGAGTTCGGCAGCCTTGGCCGGATCGCTGGCGGCGGCATAGGCAAGCACCAGTGTCTTGACCTTGCGCGCGCCCTTGCCCTGCGCATCGAGCGAGAACGGCACCTTTGCGGTGCGCTTGTAAAGCGCATCGAACTGCGCCGCGAGACGCGTCCCGAGATCGGCTTTCAGCGCCTCGCGTTCGGCATGGATGCGGCCCGGATCGGCGACCAGCAGCTGCTCGGCGATATAGGTCTGGCCGGGCATCACCATGAGTTCGCCACGCATGAGATCGTCGAGCTGGTCGTCCTCGATCACCGCGCGCATCGCCTGGGCGATATCGGTCCGCGCCGCCTCGCGCTCGCCATCGTCCATCTCGCCCGACACGGCGGCGACGAGATGGCCGGTCATCAGTTCCTGCATCGCTTCGTAGCGGGCGAAGGGATCGTCATCTTTCGCGGCGAGGAAGACGAGGTCTTCGCGCGACACGTCCCGATCGATCGAGACGGGGGCGGAGAAGGTGCGGTTGATCGACAGGATCGGTCGCTGGGCAAATCCCGCGAAGGTGAACTCGGCGCTGTCCTTGTCCAGCACCACCAATTGCTCGCCCGAATGCGTCCCGCTGGCGCGATCGAACAGCGCCAGCATGAGCGGGATCGGCATCGGCTGCTTGTCGCCCTGGCCGGGGGTCGCGGGCACCGTCTGCGTCAGCTTGACCCGCGCAGTGTCGCCTTCATGTGCAAGTGTGACCGCTACCTTGGGCGTGCCGGCCTGCGCATACCACAGGCGGAACTGCGTCAGGTCGAGACCCGTTCCCGCCTCGATCGCGGCGACAAAATCCTCGCAGGTCGCGGCCTCGCCGTCGTGGCGGTCGAAATAGAGATCGGTGCCGCGGCGGAACCGCTCCGCGCCCGCCATGGTGCGCATCATTCGGATCACCTCGGCCCCCTTGTTATAGACGGTCGAGGTGTAGAAATTGCTGATTTCGCGATAGGAATCGGGCCGGATCGGATGCGCGAGCGGGCCCGAATCCTCGGGAAACTGGACCCCGCGCAACACGCGGACATCCTCGATCCGTTTAACCGGCTCGCTGCCCATATCGGCGCTGAACAACTGGTCGCGCAGGACGGTGAAACCTTCCTTCAGGCTCAGCTGGAACCAGTCACGGCAGGTCACGCGGTTGCCCGACCAATTGTGGAAATATTCGTGGCCGATCACGCCTTCGACCCCGTCGTAATCGCCATCGGTTGCGGTCTCGGGGTCGGCGAGGACGTATTTGGTGTTGAAGACGTTGAGGCCCTTGTTCTCCATCGCGCCCATGTTGAAGTCGCTGACCGCGACGATGTTGAACAGGTCGAGGTCGTATTCGCGCCCGAACACCTCCTCGTCCCACTGCATCGAGCGCTTGAGGCTCTCCATCGCGTGTTCGGTGCGGACGAGATCGCCTTCGCGCACATAGACGTTCAGCTCGACCTCGCGCCCGCCCATGGTCGTGAAGTGATCGGTCCGCGCGACCAGATCGCCTGCGACCAGCGCGAAGAGGTAGGACGGCTTGGGCCAGGGATCGTGCCATTCGGCCCAATGTGTGTCGCCGTCGGTGCCCTCACCCGTGCGGTTGCCATTGCACAGCAGTACGGGGAACTGCGCCCGCGGCCCGCTCATCCGCACGGTATAGGTGCTCAGCACATCGGGCCGGTCGGGGAAGAAGGTGATCCGGCGAAACCCTTCGGCTTCGCATTGCGTGCAGAGCATGCCGTTCGAGGCATAGAGCCCCATCAGCTGCGAATTGTCCGAGGGATCGAGTTCGGTCACGATGGTTAGCACATGGCGATCGCCCGGCAGCGTAACGACCAGATCGTCGCCATCGATCATATGCCCGTCGCACGACCCGCCGTCGCAGGCGAGCGAGACCAGCGCGAGCCCGTCGCCATTCAGGCGAATGGTCGGCGAAGCGGCAGCATCGGGATTGCGCTCGACATTCAGCGTGGTGGTGATCCGCGTCTTCTCTAGGCCCAGCTCGAACTCCATCCGGGTCGCCGGGATCAGCCACGGGAAGGGCGTATAATCCTCGCGCCGGATGACCGGTGGCGCCTTGGGCTCGATGGCGGCATCGGCCATTACGGGATTGCCGTCGGGGGTGGCGGGAGTGCGCGCAATATCCATGGAATTCCTGTCGAATGCGGGGTCGAAAACGTAGTGTCATTCCTTGCAACGCCCGTCGAGACTTTGCGTTCACCGGTCGGCTAGCGCTGGTCGGGTGATTGACAGCACTGCACCCGTGCCGCAGCGAAGCGCAACGGAGGGAATGACATGCTGGACCTGCTTGCCACCACATCGGACGGCTTCGATGTCGCAAGTGCGACACGCGCCTATCTCGACACGCTTCAGGGCCCTGCGCGTGCGCAGTCGGATGCCTATTTCGAGGGCGGCTACTGGTTGCCGCTATGGGGAACCGCGATCGGCGTGCTGGTCGACTGGCTGTTCCTACGCTTCCGCATCGCGCATACCCTGCGCGCCTTCGGTGAGCGGGTGAGCAAACGGGCCTGGATCGTCACCGCGATCACCGCCTTTTTCTACACGCTGATCGGGACGCTGGTGACGCTCCCGTGGACGATCTATACCGGTTACACCCGTGAAAAGCGCTACGATTTGCTCGACCAGACATTCGGCGCCTGGGCAGGCGAGCAGGCGATCGGCATCGCCATGGCGCTGGTTCTCATGCCGCTGGCGGTGGTCGCGATCTATGCGCTGATCCGCCGCGCGCCGCGCAGCTGGTGGCTATGGAGCACCGGCGTGATCGGTCTGTTCATGCTCTTCGCCATGGTGCTGGGCCCGGTGTTCATCGCGCCGCTGTTCAACGAGTATACCGAACTGGAAGACGGCCCGCTGCGCGACCGGATCGAGGCGGTCGCGGCGCAATACGAGATCCCGGCCGAGCACATCTACGTGTTCGACCAGTCGAAACAGCACAAGCGCATCTCGGCCAATGTCTCGGGCCTCGGCCCGACGATCCGTATCTCGCTCAACGACAATTTGCTCGAACGGACCAGCGAAGAGGAAATCCTCGCGGTGATGGGGCACGAGATGGGCCACTACAAATTGCACCACACGTGGTGGATCGTGGGGATCCTGCTGTCGCTCTTCGCGCTCGGGCTGTTCGTGACCAGCCGCGTCGCGCCGGCGCTGATCCGCCGCTATGGCGAGCGGTGGGGCGTGCGCGCCATGGGCGACCCGGCTTCGCTCCCCGTGCTGGCGATCTGCCTGGGCATATGGATGTTCCTGATGACCCCGGCGACCAATTCGCTGATCCGCTGGGCGGAAAGCAAAGCCGATGCCTTCGGGCTCGATGCCGCGCGGGAACCCGACGGCTTTGCCAAGGTCGCGATGCGCCTCTCCGAATATCGCAAGATCGAGCCCGGCCCGCTCGAGGAATTCGTGTTCTTCGACCATCCCAGCGGCGCGACCCGCGTGCGCATGGCGATGCAGTGGAAGGCGGATAATGTCGAAAACCCGCAGGTGGTCGTCCCAGAAGAAGGCTATCTCGACGCCAAATGAGCCGCATGCTGATCTTCGGCCTCGGCTATACCGCCACGCGGATCGCCGACGCCCTGCGCAGGCGCGGCTGGCAGGTCGACGCCACGGGGAGCGCGGGCAATCTCGCATTCGGCGATGACAGTGCCGTGAGCGCCGCCTTGGCGCAGGCCAGCCACGTGCTGAGTTCGGTCCCCCCGGCGCAAGACAGCGATCCGGTGCTCGATCGGTACGGCAGTGCGCTGTCGGGAAAATGGCTCGCCTATCTCTCGTCGACGGGTGTCTATGGCGACGCAGCGGGTGCCTGGGTCGACGAAGCGTCGCCAACCGGAAGAGGGCGACGCCAGGCCCGCGCCGAATGCGATGCACGCTGGCTCGATGCGGGTGCGCGGGTGTTCCGGCTTCCCGGGATCTACGGCCCGGGGCGTAGCGCGTTCGACCGCGTGGAAGCGGGCAAGGCGCACCGCATCGACTTGCCGGGCCAAGTGTTCAGCCGTGTCCATGTCGCGGATATCGTTGCTGGCGTGGTCGCCGCGATGGATACCGATGCGCCGGCGGGGGCCTATAATCTCTCCGACGATTTGCCGACCAGCCAGAATGCCGTGATCGAGGAAGCCTGCCGCCTGCTGGGCCGCGAGGCGCCCCCGCTGCAATCGATCGACGCCGCCGGATTGTCGCCCATGGCGCGCGGGTTCTACGCCGAAAACCGAAGGGTCGCGAACGGCAAGGCGAAGCGTGTGCTCGGCTGGCAGCCGCGCTTTGCCACCTATCGCGAAGGTCTGGCGGCGATCAGGGCTCGGGCGTAGCGCGCCGCGGCGGGGCATTGGCGCGCCCGCGCATCGCGACCACCATCCCGACCAGCGTGATCACCGCCCCGGTGGCCGGCAAGAGGCCCCATTCGAAGCCTTCGAACAGCGTCGACAGCACCATCGCCACGATCGGCACGATGACCGAGCTGTAGGCCGCCCGCCCCGCCCCGACCTTGCGCACCAGCCCGTAATAGAGCGGGAAGGTGACCACCGATCCGGCAAGCCCAAGATAGAGAATCCCGAGCGTATAGGAGGCGCGCGGATCGAATTGCGGCGGGCCGTCGGCAACCAGCGCATAGATGGTGTTGATGATCGCGCCCGCCGTCATCGACCAGGCGAGCAGCGCGAGGAAGGGTTGCCGTTTGGCCCCCTCCATCGCCTGGGTGATATTCGCCGCGCTCGCCGAGAGGATACCGCCGACCGTCAGCGCCGCGCCCAGCAAAACATCGCTCAGCGTTGCCGGGGAGGACCGCCACTCATGCGCGAACAGTAGCGAGACGCCGAGCGCCGCGATCGCCGAGCCGAGGACGAAGGCCCCGGTGATCGGCTGGCCGAGGAAGATGCGCCCGAAGATGGCATTGGGCACCACCAGCAGCGCGAACATGACCGCCACGAGGCCCGAGGTGATGTAGCTCTCGGCATTGTAGACGAAGCCGAAATTGAGGGTGAACTGGAACAGTCCCAACAGCAGCGCCCAGCGCAATCCGCCCGCCACCAGCCGGAGCGGTTCGCGGCGCATGGCGGCGAGCACGAACATGGCGGAAGCGGCAATCATGAAGCGGTAGGAGATCGACCAGCTGGCGGGGACGCTGGCGATCTGGTCGCGGATCACCAGCCAGGTCCCGCCCCAGATCAGGCTGACCAGCAGGAAGGCGGCAAAATTGCGCGGGGTGAGGAGGCTTTCCGCCTCGGGTGCCGCGCTCATAGACTGGCCACGGCCTTGGCCAGCGCTGTCGCGTCTTGTTCGCGGGTATTCCATGCAGTGACGAAGCGCGCCGCATCCTCGCCCCAATCGTAGAACCCGAAACCCTGGTCACGCAGCGCTGCGCGCTCCGCCGGGGTGCAGCGCACGAACAGCTCATTGGCTTCGACGGGGTGCATCAGGCGGCCGGCGCAGGCCGTGCCGATCTCCGCCGCGGCGGCATTGGCATGACGCGCATTGGCGAGCCAGATATCGTCTTCGAGCATGGCCTGGAGCTGCGCGGCAAGAAAGCGGCCCTTCGACTGGAGATGGCCCGCCCGTTTGCGGCGGTAGCGCGCGACATCGGCCAGCGCAGGATCGAAGAACACGATCGCTTCCGCGCTCATGGCCCCGTTCTTGATGAAGCCGAAGCTCAGCGCATCGACCGGGCCTGCCGCCGCGGCAGGCGTGCAGTCGAGGAATGCCGCTGCATTGGCGAAACGTGCGCCGTCCATGTGGAGGCGCAGCCCGCGCGCATGTGCGAGTTCGGCAATCGCGGCGATTTCCTCGGGGCGATAGCTGCGGCCATATTCGCTCGCCTGCGTGATGGAGATTGCATGCGGCTGGACCTGATGCACATCGTCGCGGATCGGATCGAGAACCGCAGCGATGGTTTGCGGCGTGAGTTTCGCACCCTCGCCCTGAGCCAGCATGAGCTTGGCGCCGTGGAGATAGAAACCGGGGGCCCCGCCCTCGTCCATCTCGATATGCGCTTCCTCGTGGCACACCACGCCGCCGTGCGGCGGCACCATCGCTGCCAGTGCGAGGCAGTTTGCCGCGGTGCCCGTGGCAACCCACAGGACCGCGCAAGGCCGCTGGAATACTTGCGCGAAACTGTCGTCCAGAGCGGCGCTCAGTGCATCGCCATCATAAGGCGTATCGGGGGTATCTGCGGCCTTGAGAGCATCCCACACGGCAGGGTGGACCGAGGCGGCATTATCGGAGAGAAACTGCATCGGAACGCCATAGCCATGTGTGCGTTGGTTGCCCAGAAAGGAAACTTTCGACAATGAAAACGGACGAAATTGTAATCGAACGTCGTAACCGGGTAACTCACGGAGAATATTTGGTTAGTATCGGCGACAATCCGGCTTCCGGTCGGCTGACATGGACCTTGCGCAACGATGCGCGCGATGCCGAGCATACGGTTGTTCCGCCCGCGCTGCGCGGCCAGGGCATCGCCGGTCGCCTGGTCGAGGCGCTGATCGAGGATGCACGTAGCGAAGGCTTCAAGATCATCCCGACCTGTTCTTATGTCGCGGCGCAATTCGACCGCCATCCCGAATGGGCAGACCTGCGCGCCTAGGCTTCGCGCGGCGCCCCGTCGACGATTTCGGAGAAGTCCTGCTCGGCCATGCTGTCGAGCACACTATCGCGGATGCGCCGGGCATCTGCCAGCGCCAGTCCGCGCATGCACAAGCGACCACCCGCCAGTCCGAAGTGAAGATCCGCATAGCCGCGCAGTCGCGCGAGCGGGTGGCGGACGATATCGGCCGATTGCAACTTGTGCCGTGAGCCGATCGCGAGGTTTGGCGCAAACCAGCCGCGCCGCGAGTACAGCTGGCGTGCGTCGAGCGCGTGGCGGCTCCAGCGCCAGGACAGATATTCGTGCAACCCGATCCAGACGCCCCCGATGATCGGCGGAAGCAGCGCCAGTTCCCAGCGGCCCAGCGCCGCCGCGACACCCGCGATCACGAGGAGGATTGCAAAACCCAGGAGGAAGTTGTCGATCCGGTAAGCCGGTGCCGCGCGGGTCCATGCGATATCGGTGCCCGGCAGCGCGAACCCGGTTTCGGCGACAACCGGCGCAATCTCGTCCATCTGCGCAAAGGGCACCGCTTCGTGATTGGCGGAGCCGCTGTCGCTTGCGAGGCTGACGACCTTGAGCGTGTGCCAGCCGAACAGGCGGCGCAGGAAACCGGTCTTGATCCGTAGCGCCTGAACCCGGTGCACGGGCATGACGAGGTCGGTCCGCGTAAGCAGCCCGCGCCGGCGCCGAAGGCCCTTGTCGGTACGTTCGAGCCGGAAATTCCATTCGCGCAGCACGGTCCGGATCACACCGGTCAGAACACCGATCAGCGCCAGCGACCCGACCGCGATGATGGCCCCGACAAATTGGGCGAGGAAACCCAGTCCCGCCAGCCATTGCCCCGGTCCGGCCAGTTGTTCGCGCCAGGCGCGCCAGTCCCAGACTTCGAACGGCAGGATGAAATCGAACTGCTGCGCGAGGCCGGCGGCCACCGCCACGACCGCGAGCGAAAACTCGAACAGACCGAAGGTGACCACACGCCTGGGCGACATGGCGAAGAGCAATCGGGCGCTCTCATCGGGCGGAAGTGTGGCCGCGCCATTGACGGGTGCGGCACCAATTCCTTCGCGGCGGCTCCGCGCCAGCTCGCGCAGCCGCTCGCCCTCGCTCTCGGGCACATAGGCCAGCTTGAGGTCGTCACCGCCGCCCGCACCGGTTTCGAACTTGACCTCGACCAGCCCGAACAATCGCGGCAAGAGCTTCTGCTCGAGGCTCACGTCCTGGATCCGCTCATAGGGCACCGAGCGCGCGGAACGCGAGAGCACGCCGCTATCGACGCGGATATCCGCGGCTCCGACAGTATAGGTCAGGCGGCTCCAGCGCAGATAGGCGAACAGCAGGTTGAGTCCGATCGCAACAATCACCAGTGGGAGGAAGTAGACGATGACATCGTCGAAATCGCCCCTGTCGAGAATCGCGAACCCGCCGACGATGATCGGGAAGACCAGCTGCCCGACCAGCGAGGCCGCACGCACTGCGAATGTGCGCGGGTCGGTCCGGAGCGGGGCTGCGACGGGTTCCTCGCTCACCGCGTATCGCGCCTGATGGCGGTACGAATATCCTCACGCATGGCGGTGGCATCCGCATGCTTCAGCCCGGGCAGCGATACCGAGGCGTTATGCGTGCCTGCGGTATGCACGGTGAGCGTGGCGAGACCGAAGGCGCGCTCGAGCGGTCCCTGACCGACATCGATATGCTGCACCCGGCCAAAGGGGACCACCGTATCGGCACGAAAGAACACTCCGCGCACCACCCGCAACCGTTCCCCGGCCAGCGAATAACCGCGCGCATTGTAACGCCGCAGCGGCACACGGATCAGCGCATAGGCGACCACTGCCAGCGCCGGGATCCACACGGCTCCGGTCCAGCCCGGGATCGCGATCTCGGCAATCGTCGCCGCAACCAGCAAGACCAGCGCCGCGATCGCCAGCTGGACACGCAGAAGCGATTTATAGGCCGGGTCGAGCGGGGTCAGGTCGTCGGATTGGTCCATACCGTTATAGCTAGGCAATACAGCGCCGCGATTCAATCTAGTTTCGCCGCCGACCTGCGCTATGCCTCACGCCAACAGGGGAGAGGGTGATGGATATTTCGCAATTGATGTTTCGCGACGGGCTGATGGAGGGCGAGCGCATTCTCGTCACCGGGGGCGGGACCGGGCTGGGCCGCGTCATGGCCGAGGCCTTCCTCAAGCTGGGCGCCGAGGTGCACATCTGCGGACGCCGCCAGGGCAAGCTCGATGAAACCGCGGCGGAGCTGACCGGGCGCCACGGCGGCACGCTGGTCGGCCATGCCTGCGATATCCGCGATCCCGACGCGATCCATGCCATGGTCGATGCGATCTGGGAGCACGGACCGCTGACCGGCGTGGTCAACAATGCCGCGGGCAATTTCATCAGCCGGACCGAAGACCTCTCGGTGAACGGTTTCAATGCGATCAGCGATATCGTCTTTCGCGGCAGCTTCTATGTCACGCTCGATATCGGCAAGCGGCTGATCGAGGAGGGACGCCGGGCGAACTTCCTCTCCATCCTCACCACCTGGGTATGGAATGGCGGCCCGTTCGTGGTGCCGAGCGCGATGAGCAAGGCGGGGCTCAATGTGATGACGCAGAGCCTCGCGGTCGAATGGGGCCGCCATGGCCTGCGCTTCAATGCCATCGCGCCGGGGCTGTTCCCCACCGATGGGATGAGCGCGCGGCTGTCGCCCGGTGGTCGCGGCGGTAATTCGCAGGACGATATGAACCCGATGGGCCGCCATGGCGAAATGCACGAACTGGCCAATCTCGCGGTGTTCCTGATGGGGCCCGGTGCGGAATGGATCAATGGCGAGACGATTGCCATCGACGGTGCCGGCTACAAGGCGCACGGCGGCAGTTTCTACGGCGCGCTCAAGGACATGGGCGACGAGCAATGGAGCGCGATGCGCGAGATGATCAAGGGGACCAATGCGCAGGACAAGTCCGAACGCACGACCTAGCGCGCTCCGCTTTCCAAGCGGGGCGAACAGCCCGCAACCGGGAAACCATTTCTCTGTGAAAAATGGTGCTGCTGGGGAGGATTGAACTCCCGGCCTCACCCTTACCAAGGGTGCGCTCTACCACTGAGCTACAGCAGCACATGGTGCCCGCGAACGGCGTCGCGGAGTGGAGGCGCGCGCTATTGGCAGAGACGCGGGAGAAGTCAACCTTAGGTTGCTTATCGCGCGCGTTTTGCCGAAGAGTTGCGCCATGGCCGCTGAAAAAGACGAAATGACCCGCGAGGAGCGCCTTGCCGCGAAACTTCGCGAGAACCTGCGCCGCCGCAAAGCGCAGGGCCGCGAAATGCGCGAATCGGACGCGCACCCCCTTTCCAAGGACGATGCGGGCAGCTAACGCGCCTTGCTCCTAGGGGAATTACGGGAGCCTCCCAGTGTCCAAGCTGATCCTCGTCCGTCACGGGCAAAGCGAGTGGAACCTCGCCAACCGTTTCACCGGCTGGTGGGATGTCGATCTGACCGAAAAGGGCGAGGTCGAGGCGCGCGAAGCGGGTGAACTGATGAAGGCTAGAGGCGTCCTGCCCACACTTGCCTTCACCAGCGTCCAGAAGCGCGCGATCAAGACGCTCAATATCGCGCTCGAAGCCTGCGACCGACTGTGGATCCCGGTGACGCGCGACTGGCATCTTAACGAGCGCCATTATGGCGGGCTGACCGGCCTCAACAAGCAGGAAACCCGCGAGCGTCATGGCGACGAGCAGGTGCATATCTGGCGCCGCAGCTTCGACGTGCCGCCGCCCGAGCTCGAGCCGGGGAGCACCTTCGACCTGGCGGACGACCCGCGCTACGCCGGGATCGACGTGCCGCGCACCGAGAGCCTCAAGCTCACCATCGAACGCGTCCTGCCCTATTGGGAAGAAGCGATCCTGCCGCAGCTCGGCAAGGGCGAGACGGTGATCATTTCCGCACATGGCAATTCGCTGCGCGCGCTGGTCAAGCACCTGTCGAACATCTCGGATGACGAGATTACCGGGCTCGAGATTCCTACCGGCCAGCCGATCATCTACGAATTCGACGGCACGCAGGTGACGGGCGAACGCTATTATCTGAAGGATAGCTGAGATGACGGCTGCGGGAGACGCCAAGGTCGCGGTCGTGATGGGCAGCCAGTCGGATTGGGAGACCATGACCTGCGCCGCCGAAGTGCTCGACGAGCTGGGGGTCGCCGCCGATGTGCGTATCGTCTCCGCGCATCGCACGCCCGACCGGATGTATGATTTCGCCAAGGGCGCGGCTGCGGCAGGCTTCGAAGTGATTATCGCGGGGGCCGGCGGTGCGGCGCACCTTCCCGGCATGATCGCCGCGCTCACGCATGTGCCCGTGCTCGGCGTACCGGTGAAGTCGAAGGCGCTGTCGGGCGAGGACAGCCTGCTGTCGATCGTTCAGATGCCCGCCGGGGTGCCGGTCGGCACGCTCGCCATTGGCAAGGCGGGAGCGACCAATGCCGGCCTGCTCGCCGCGGCGATCCTTGCCACGCACGATACCGCGCTGGCGCAGCGGCTGCAGGACTGGCGCGCTGCACGCAGCGCCGCTGTGACCGAGCGTCCCGTCGATTGATGCTGGGGCGCGGCGGTACGATCGGGATCCTCGGGGGCGGCCAGCTTGGCCGGATGATGGCGATGAGCGCGGCGCAGCTGGGCTATCGCTGCATCGCCTATGCTCCCGAAGGCGACAATGTCGTGAGCCAGGTGTGCGACGATGTGTTCCACAACAAGTGGGACGACACTGCAGCGCTCGCCGCCTTTGCCGCACAATGCGATGTTGTGACCTGGGAATTCGAGAATGTCCCCGTCCCGGCCGCGCAGGCCATGCCCGCCGGCCGCATCTTCCCCCATCCCCGCGCACTCGAGACCGCGCAGGATCGGCTCGCGGAAAAGCGCTTCGTCGAGGATCTCGGCGGACGGCCCGCGGCGTATGCGCGGGTCGATTCGCGCGCCGATCTCGAAGCCGCGGTCGATCGGCTGGGGGTGCCCGGCATCCTCAAGACGCGGCGCGACGGTTATGACGGCAAGGGCCAGTGGCGGATCGGTTCGGACCGCGATGTCGCGGGGTTGAGCCTGCCCGAGACGCCGCTGGTGTACGAAGCCTTCGTCGAGTTCGAAGCCGAGTTCTCGGTGATCCTCGTGCGCGCGCAGGATGGCGCGATCCGCTTCTGGGATTCGCCGCGCAACAGCCACGAGAACGGGGTGCTCGCCACCTCGACGCTGCCCGCAGGCGAACCGATCGAAGCGCAGGTCGAGGCGGCGCGCGACCTCGCCCGGCAGGTCGCCGATGCGCTTGACTATGTCGGCGTGCTGACGCTCGAATTCTTCGCCACGCGCGATGGACCGGTGTTCAACGAAATGGCCCCGCGGGTCCACAATTCGGGGCACTGGACGATCGAGGGCGCGATCACCAGCCAGTTCGAGAACCATGTCCGCGCGGTCGCGGGCCTCCCGCTGGGCGACACTGCGACGGCCGCGAAATCGGTCACCATGACCAATGTCGTGGGCAAGGACATAAAGGGGGCACACGGCCACCTGGACACCCCCGACACGCACCTGCACGATTATGGCAAGGCCCAGGTGCGCGCCGGGCGCAAGATGGGCCATGTGACCCGGCTCCAGCGGTGAGCCTGTTCCTGATCTATGCCCGCGCCGCCAATGGCTGCATCGGCCGCGACGGCGCGCTGCCGTGGCACCTGCCCGCCGACCTCAAGCGCTTCAAGGCGCTGACCATGGGCAAGCCGATGATCATGGGCCGCAAGACCTTCGAGAGCTTACCCGGCCTGCTGCCGGGGCGCCGCCATATCGTGCTGACCCGGCGCGAGCGCTGGGATTCGACCGGCGCCGAGGTCGTGCGGTCGGTCGAGGAGGCGCTGGCGCTGGCGGACAGCGACGACGTCGCGGTGATCGGCGGGGCAGCGATCTTCGACGTGTTTGCCGCGCATGCCGACCGGATCGAATTGACCGAAATCCACGCCGATTTCGCAGGCGACACTTTCATGCCCGCGCCCCGCCCGGGATGGGAAGTGGTTGGCCGCGAGGACTTCGCGGGCACGGACCAACACCCTGCCTACAGCTTCGTCACGCTGGAACGCGCGGCATGAAGCGCAAGCTGTTCCTCGGCCTGACCGGCGTGGTTGTCCTTGCACTGGCAGCTTTCTTCGCCTTCGCCCCCGGCGTGGTCGAGCGGGGGATGAACCAGGTCGACGGCGAGCCGCTGATCGAAGTGTCGGAGGAGGCCAAGGCTCTCCACGCGACGCTCGATATCGTCGATCTGCATTCGGATACACTCCTGTGGAAGCGCGACCTGCTCGAACGCGCGGGGCGCGGGCATGTCGATGTGCCCCGGCTACGCGAAGGCAATGTCGCGCTGCAGGTCTTCTCGAGCGTGACCAAGACCCCCAAGGACCAGAATTACGACGCCAATAGTGCCGATAGCGACAACATCACCCTGCTCGCCATCGCGCAGCTCCAGCCGGTGCGCACATGGGGCAGCCTGCTCGAACGCTCGCTCTGGCATGCACAGAAGCTAGAGACGGCGATCGAGACCGGCCGCGATGAGATTTACCAGGTGTGGACTCCGGCCGACATCCGCAGGCTCCTCGACCGCCGCGCCAGTGGACGCAAGCCGGTCGGCGCGCTATTCAGCGCCGAAGGGCTGCAAAGCCTCGAGGGCGATCCCGACAATCTCGACACGCTCTACGCCGCGGGAATGCGCATGGCGGGCCTCACCCATTTCTTCGACAACGAACTCGCCGGATCGATGCACGGGCTCGACAAGGGCGGCCTCACGCCAATGGGCCGCGAGGTGGTCGGCCGGATGGAGCGCATGGGGATGATCGTCGATATCGCGCATTGCAGCCACGAATGCGTTGCCGAGGTCCTGGCGATGGCAAAACGCCCGGTCGTGTCGAGCCATGGCGGGGTGCAGGCGACCTGCAAGGTCAACCGCAATTTGACCGATGCGGAACTCCGCGGCGTCGCGAAGACCGGCGGCGTGGTGGGGATCGGCTATTGGGACGGGGCGGTCTGCGACACCAGCCCGCGCTCGGCCGCGCAGGCGATGAAACATGTCCGTGACCTCGTCGGGATCGAACATGTCGCGCTGGGAAGCGATTACGACGGGGCCACGACAGTGCGTTTCGACACCGCGCACTTGCTTCAGGTGACGCAGGCGCTGCTTGACGAAGGTTTTAGCGAAGACGAAATCCGCGCCGCAATGGGCGGCAATGCACTGCGGGTCATCCGCGCCGGGCTGGTTCCGCTGGAGAGTGCGGGATGAGGTTTCTCGACCATCGTGAACAGCTGCCCGAAAGCCTGCGCGGCGCTATCGTCGCGCTGGGCAATTTCGACGGTTTCCATCTCGGCCACCAGGCGGTGGCGGGCGAGGCGATTCGCTGGGCGCGCGAAGAAGGCCGCCCCTCGATCATCGCCACCTTCGACCCGCATCCGGTGCGGCATTTCAAGCCCGATGCCGAACCCTTCCGGCTGACCACGCTCGAGCAGCGGCAGGAACTCTATCTCGCCGCCGGCGCCACCGCGATGCTGGTGTTCCATTTCGATGGCGCGCTGGCGGGCACGACGGCGGAGGATTTCGTCCAGAAGCTGCTCGGCGATCATCTCGGCGTAGCGGGCGTGGTCACCGGCGAGGATTTCACCTTCGGCAAGGCGCGCGGCGGCAATTTCGACAAGCTCGTCAGCCTCGGCAAGGACAGCGGGATCGAAGCGCGCGCGGTGCCCCCGGTGATGGACGAAGGTACGCCCGTATCCTCAAGCCGCGTGCGCGATGCCCTGCGCAATGGCGACCCGCAGGAAGCCGCGCGGCTGCTCACCCGCCCCTTCGCGATCCGCGGCGTGGTGCAGCATGGCGACAAACGCGGGCGCGAGATCGGCTATCCCACCGCCAATCTGCCCGTTGAGCACTATCTGCGCCCGCGATACGGCATCTATGCGGTGACGGGCCGGGTGCTTGCCACCGGTCAGGAACTCAAAGGTGCGGCCAATATCGGCGTGCGCCCGCAATTCGATCCGCCCAAGGAATTGCTCGAGCCCTATTTCTTCGACTTCTCCGGCGATCTCTACGGGCAGGAGATCGAGGTGGCCTTCCACCATTTCCTGCGCGGCGAGGGCAAGTTCGACAGCCTCGATGGACTGATCGCGCAAATGGATAAGGATTGCGAAGAGGCTAGGCGCCTGCTGGCGTAGCCCGTCACCCCCGCAGGCAGGGGTCCAGCTGATCTCACCCTTACGCACTCCGCAAGCTTATCTGGGCCCCTGCCTGCGCAGGGGCGACGAAAGTCTTTATTGCGGAGCGGGTTTGGCCTAACGGCTCGCCTATATGTCCGAAAAGCGCGATTACAGAGACACGGTCTTCCTGCCCAAGACCGATTTCCCCATGAAGGCCGGCCTCCCCGCAAAGGAGCCGAAGATTGCCGCGCGCTGGGAGGAAGAGGGACTCTACCAGCAGCTGCGCGAAGCACGCGCCGGGCGCGAGACCTTCGTGCTGCATGACGGCCCGCCCTACGCCAATGGCGACATGCATATCGGCCATGCGCTCAACCACACGCTGAAGGACATGGTCTGCCGCACGCAGAACCTGATGGGGAAGGACGCGCCTTACGTGCCAGGCTGGGACTGCCACGGCCTGCCGATCGAGTGGAAGGTCGAGGAACAGTACCGCAAGAAGAAGCTCGACAAGAAAGCGGTCCCGCCCGCCGAATTCCGCGCCGAATGCCGCGCCTACGCCCAGAAATGGGTCGATGTGCAGCGCGAGCAATTGAAGCGGCTCGGCATCATGGGCGACTGGGACAATCCCTATCTGACCATGCAGTTCGACAGCGAAGCGACGATCGTCGCCGAACTGATGAAATTCGCCGAGGCGGGCAATCTCTATCGCGGTTCGAAACCGGTGATGTGGAGCCCGGTCGAGGAAACCGCGCTGGCCGAGGCCGAGGTCGAATATGAGGACATCACCTCGACCCAGATCGACGTGGCCTTCGAGATCACCGAGAGCCCGATCGAGGAACTGGTCGGCGCGTATGCAGTGATCTGGACGACCACGCCGTGGACGATCCCGGTGAACCAGGCAATCGCCTACGGGCCGGATGTTGAGTATGTTGTCGTTCACTACGGGGACAAGCGCTATCTTGTCGCGGAAGATCTTTGCTACGCGCTCTCTCTTCGCACGGGCGCCAATGAGAATGGTACCGGCGCGCCTGAGAGCGCCGCGGAAACCGTAACAATCTACAAAGGCTCCGACCTAGCCGGAACCATGGTTCGCCATCCGATGCATCACCTCGGCGGATTTTACGCGACGCCGCGCCCCATGCTCTCAGGCGATTTCGTCACAACCGATTCAGGCACCGGGCTCGTCCACATGTCGCCCGACCATGGCGAAGACGATTTCCTGCTGTGCCGCGCCAACGGGCTCGAGCCGGTCTTCGCGGTCATGGCCGACGGGCGCTATCGCGACGACTGGGAATGGCTCGGCGCTGGCGATCTGGACGAGAACGGCAAGGAACGCCGCCGCAGCGTGATCAACAAGCCGTTCAATTCGCCCGAAGGCCCGATCTGCAGCGATTTGCGCGAAGCGGGCGCGCTGCTGTCTGCGAGTGACGATTACCAGCATTCCTACCCGCATAGCTGGCGGTCGAAAGCCAAGGTGATCTATCGCTGCACCCCGCAGTGGTTCGTGCCGATGGACAAGGAACTCGACGGCGGCGGCACGCTGCGCAGCCGCGCCATGTCCGAAATCGAGCGCGTCCGCTTCATCCCCGAAAAGGGCCGCCGCCGGATCGGCTCGATGGTCGAGGGGCGCCCCGACTGGGTGCTGTCGCGCCAGCGCGCCTGGGGCGTGCCGATAACGCTGTTCGTGAAGAACGGCACGGGCGAATATCTGCAGGACCCCGAAGTCAACGCGCGCGTCATCGCCGCAGTGAGCGAGCAAGGCGTCGATGCCTGGGACGAAAGTCGTAAGGCCGAATTCCTCGGCGAGGCGCACAATCCCGACGATTACGAAATGGTCGCCGACATCCTCGATGTCTGGTTCGATTCGGGCTGCACGCATGCCTTCACGCTCGAAAGCGGGCGCTGGCCGGCATTGAAATGGCCCGCCGACCTTTATCTGGAGGGCAGCGACCAGCATCGCGGGTGGTTCCAGTCCTCGCTGCTCGAAAGCTGCGCCACGCGCGGCCGCGCGCCCTATGACCAGGTGCTGACACATGGCTTCACCATGGCCAGCGACGGGCGCAAGATGTCCAAGAGCCTCGGCAATACGATCGATCCGCTCAAGGTCATGGAACAATACGGCGCGGACATCATCCGGCTGTGGGCGCTCAGCGTCGATTCGACCGAGGACCACCGCATCGGTGACGAAATCCTCAAGGGCGCGGGCGACCAGTACCGCAAACTGCGCAACACCTTCCGCTATTTGCTCGGCGCGCTCGACGGCTTTGTCGGCGATATGGGCGATGTCGGCGAAGTGCCCGAACTCGAGGTCTATATCCTCGCGCTGCTCGCCGATCTCGATGGCAAGCTGCGCCACGCGGCGGAGAATTACGACTTCAACGCCTATACGCGGCTGCTGGTCGATTTCTGCAACGAGGACCTGTCGGCCTTCTACTTCGATATCCGCAAGGACGTGCTCTATTGCGACGGGCCGGGCAGCGTGAAGCGCAACGCCTATCGCACTGTGCTCGACCTGCTGTTCCATGCGCTGGTGCGCTATGCCGCGCCGGTGCTGGTGTTCACGGCAGAGGAAGTGTGGTCGACGCGCTATCCCGATGGCGGCAGCGTCCACCTGCTCGAATGGCCGCAGGTGCCGGGTGTGACCGCCGAAGGCGCACGCTGGGAGAAGCTGCGCGAATTGCGCGAGAACGTCATGGAAGCGATCGAGCCGCTGCGGCGCGACAAGGTCATCCGCTCGGGCCTCGAAGCCGATGTGGTGGTTCCCGCCGCGGCGGTGCCCGAAGGCTTCAGCGATGCCGACCTTGCCGAATTGTTCATCACCGCGTCAGTCACGCGCGGCGATAGCGATGCGGTGACGGTCACGCGGACAGATGAACACAAGTGCGGGCGCTGCTGGCGCCTGCTGCCCAGCGTCGGGGAAGACGGCGATTTGTGCGACCGCTGCGAAAGCGCGGTCGCCGAGCTGGATGCCGTGCAATGACCCCGGTGCTGAAGAACCGCCTGATCGGCTGTGTGATCGCGCTGCTGATCTTCGCTTCCGACCAGTGGAGCAAGAATTTCGTCACCAAGACACTCGGCATCGACCGGGTCGGCGAGGCGATGGAACTGCTGCCCATTTTCGACCTGCGTTTCACGCGCAATTTCGGCGTCTCGCTCGGCATGTTCGAGGCGACCTCGCCCGAAATGCGCTGGGGGCTGGTGCTGGTGACCGCGGTGATCGCGCTGGTGGTGACCGTGTGGATGCTGCGCGAGAAACTGCTCGGCGATATCTTCGCGCTGTCGCTGATCCTCGGCGGCGCGCTGGGCAATATCAAGGACCGCTACGAACTGGGCTATGTCGTCGATTTCGCCGATCTGCATTTCGGCGATTTCCGCCCCTTCCTGATTTTCAATGTCGCCGATGCAGCTATCACCATCGGCGTGGTCATCGTCCTTGCACGCGCCTTCCTCATGCGCGACAAGGACGACCAAGAGGTCGATGGCCTCATGAACACCAAGACGGCCGACGCCGCGGAGAGCAAGTGATGAGTAAATTCGCCCGTATCGCCCTGATCGCCGGCCTTGGTGCCATGACCGCAGCGTGCGGTGGTGGCGGCCTGCTCAACCGCGACCGGCCCGACGAGTTTGCCGTGCAGCGCCAGGCACCGCTGGTGGTGCCGCCCGATTTCAACCTCGTACCGCCGCAGCCCGGCGCCCCGCGCCCGTCCGAGGGCAGCGCAGCATCGCAGACGCTCGAAGCGCTGTTCGGTGGCCCGCAGGCACGCAGCAGCGTCGAAACCAGCATGCTCGAACGCGCCGGAGCTGCGGCTCCGGGCATCCGCAGCGCGGTGGGCGATCCCGGCACGGCAACGGTCGCCAAGGGCAGCGTGACCCGCGACATCATCGCCGCGCCCGAAGGCGACGGCGCCAGCGCCGCGGCGGTTATCCCGGGTTAGGTTTGATTATATTGGTTTAGCCTCAAGCGCCGGCGGCCGCGTCCGCGGCCTTAGGCTGTCCTCGCTCATGCGACCTGAAGGTCGCGTCGCTGCGGGCGGCCGGTCGGCCTTGCCGTCCGCTGGTCGCGGACGGGACTTGCGCTACTTCAGCATGGTAGTGCTTTTGTCCGAGCCGAAGGCGAGGCAAGGGCGGAAGCGAAGTCGAAGACGCAGCTGGTGGCCAAAGGCCACCTGCAAGCCAGCCCGCACGGGCCCGTAGCGAAGCCGAGGAACAGCCCCGAGGACCCACCGAGAGATGTCGGTGCGAAAAGCAAAAACTAAACTTCGCTCGCTTCGCTGCTCACCAGCAATTTGTCGATCCGCCGGCCATCCATGTCGATCACTTCGAAACGCCAGCTCTGGTCGGTGAAATAGTCGCCTTCGCCCGGCAGCCGCTTGAGCACGTGCAGCGCATAGCCTGCCGCAGTGCCGAACTCGCGATCGTCGCCATATTCGATGCCTAGCCGGTCGGCGAGCACATCGGCCGAAAGCGAGCCCGACACCAGCAGGCTTCCATCGGAGCGTTCGGTAATGCCTGGCGAATCGCCAGGGTCCTGGTCGCTCGCGAAATCGCCCACGAGCGCGGTGAGCAGATCGACCGGCGTTATGATCCCGTCGAGATGGCCGTACTCGTCATGCACCATCGCCAGCGCGACTTCGGCCTGCTGCAACACGCGCAAGGCATCGACCGCATCGAGCTGGTCGGGCACGACCTCGGCCTTGATCATCAGATCGGCAATTTTGACCGGCTGGTTGGCGATAAGGCGCGACAGGATATCGCGCACCTTGACCACGCCCAGCACCCGGTCGGGCGATCCCTCGGCCACGGGCAGTAGCGAGTGCGGGCTGGCGTCGAGCACCGCGCGCACTGCCGCCTCGTCCGCAGCGATATCGATCCAGTCGACCTCGGTGCGCGGCGTCATCAGCTCGCGCACCGGGCGCTGGGCCAGCCGCACGACGCCCTGCAGCATCTGGTGCTGTTCATGCTCGATCACCCCGCTGCGCGTGGCCTCGGCAAACAGCATGTGCAGTTCTTCGGCGGTGACCGCGCTCTGGCCCGCGGGCCGCACGCCAAGCAGGCGGATAAGCAGGCCCGACGATGCATCGAGCAGCCACACAAGCGGCGCGGCGACCTTGGCCAGCACCGCCATCGGCCGCGCCATATAGATTGCGAGCGGCACAGCCGCGCGCAGCGCGACCTGCTTGGGTACCAGCTCGCCGACTACCAGGCTGAGATAGGTGGTGAGGGCGATGACGGTCGCGAACCCCGCCTGGGGCGCCCAACTGGCGGGCACGCCGAGCAGCACCAGCCGCTCGCCCACCGGTCCGCCGAGGCTGGCCCCCGAATAGGCACCGGCAATGATCCCGATAAGCGTAATCCCGATCTGTACGGTCGAGAGGAACTTGCCCGGCTCCGCCGCCAGCGTGAGCGCGATCTGCGCCCCGCGTGTGCCCTGATGCGCGGCGGACCGCAGGCGCGCAGTGCGCGCCGAGACGATGGCGAGTTCGCTCATGGCGAAAACGCCGTTGAGCACGATCAGCCCCGCGATGATCAGCAGGTCGGTCCAGGGAAAAGGTGTCACCCGCGCGTCGCTAGCACAAAAGCCCCGCGCTGCCAGCCTCGGATGAGTTATCTGCCCCGCGGATGGAACTGGCGGGTCGCTGGAAGGTTGGATGAACAGTGACGCGGGTTGGGCGCGTCCGGTATCACTCGCCCGGCAGCGATCCCGGACAGGGCCACCTGCCACCTCAGAGGAGGAGAATTACATGAACAAATCGCGCATTCTTACCGCCAGCCTGGCCGCCGTGTCCTTGATGACCGTGTCGGCCTGTGTCACCGATCCCAATACCGGCGAGCAGAAAATCTCGCGCACCGTGCTCGGCACGGCCGGCGGTGCTGTCGTCGGCGGATTGCTCGGCGGCGTCATCGGCGGCAAGACCGGACGCATTGTCGGCGCAGCAGCGGGCGGTGTCGCCGGCGGCGTGGTCGGCTACAAGATGGACCAGCAGGTCAAGGAACTGAAGGAACAGACCGCCGGCTCGGGTGTCGACGTGACCGAAACCGATGGCGGCGAGGCGATCCTCGTCAACCTGCCCGACGGCGTGACCTTCGCCACCGGCAGCTACACCATCTCGCCGGGCTTCCGCGATCTGCTCGACCGCGTAGCCAGCAGCCTGACGCAATATCCCAACAGCCTGGTCGACGTTTACGGTCACACCGATACCGTCGGTTCGGCCGAATCGAACCAGCGCCTGTCCGAACAGCGCGCGCAGGCCGTCGCCAATTACCTGACCTCGCGCGGGGTCAGCTCCTCGCGCCTGCGCTGGATGGGCTTTGGCGAAACCCGGCTGAAGGTGGCGACTGCCGACAACGTCAACCAGCCGCTCAACCGCCGCGTTGAAATCAAGATCATCCCCTTCGACCAGCAGGACGTCGAAGCCGCCCAGTCCCAGGGGATGTAAGGCCCCCGGGCCCTTTGGAAGATCGCACGAACTGGGGGCCGGTTTCTGACCGGCCCCTTTTTCATGTCTGCGTGTCGAGTCGCTGTGCCAGCCGCGCGACCGCTGCGGTGTGGATGTCGGGCGCGCTGACCAGCACCCCGAAGGCGCGCGGATCGCGCTTGTTGTAATCGAGCTTGTTGCCATAGGCATCGCTCACCGCCGCGCCCGCTTCGCGCGCGATCATGCCCGCTGCGGCGATATCCCATTCGAATCCCCAGCGCACCGTTGCCACCAGATCGGCCTCGTCGGCAGCGACCATGGCGATGCGCAGCGCGATCGAATTGGGCTGGTCGACGGTGACCAGATCGGTGTCGGTCTTGGGCAAAGCATGCGCCGGAACGCGCGACCCTGCGAATTCGCGCCGCATCGAAGCCGAGAGCGGCTGCCCGTTGCGGAACGCGCCCTGCCCCGCGACTGCCTGCCAGGTTTCGCCGCGCGCGGGGGCGCAGAGCGTGCCGATCAGCGGGCGCCCGCCGCTGATGAGCGCGACCGATACCGCCCAGCCGGGGCGCCCACGGATGAAGTCGCGCGTCCCGTCGACCGGATCGACCAGCCAGATCAGATCGTGCTCGAGACGCGCAGGATCGTCGGCCGTTTCTTCCGACAGCCAGCCCGCCGACGGCAACAGCGCACCAAGTTCGCGCTTGAGAAAGGCATCGACCGCAAGATCGGCGTCGCATACCGGATCGCCGGGCTTTTTCTCCCATGCGTCGAGTGCGTTACCCGCCCCCGGCCACAGGTCGTAGGCGATCCTTCCGGCTTCGGAGACGATGGATTCGAGGCGTTGGCTGTCGATCATGTGCGTGTGACGCGGCCCTGCACCCGAATGCGGGCCTTTTCAAGCGCGCCCAGACATGCTTATGGCCGCTGCGACTCCCATTACCCCACGCGCATCACGCGAAGGACGACGCACTCCATGAACATTCACGAATACCAGGCCAAGGAACTGCTCGCTAAATACGGAATCGGCATCCCCGCCGGCCATGCCGCGCTGACCGTCGAGGAAGCGGTCGCCGGTGCCAAGCAGCTGCCCGGACCGCTTTATGTCGTGAAGGCGCAGATCCATGCCGGTGGTCGCGGCAAGGGCAAGTTCAAGGAACTCGGCCCCGATGCCAAGGGCGGTGTCCGCCTGTCGACCAGCATCGAGGATGTCGAAGCCAACGCCAGAGACATGCTCGGCAATACGCTGGTGACCGTGCAGACGGGTGATGCGGGCAAGCAGGTCAACCGCCTCTATGTCACCGACGGCGTCGATATTGCCGAAGAATACTATCTGTCGATGCTGGTCGATCGCGCCACTGGCCGCGTTGCCATGATCGTGTCGACCGAAGGCGGAATGGATATCGAGGAAGTCGCGCATTCGACGCCCGAGAAGATCACCACCATCACCATCGACCCGGCGCAGGGCTTCATGCCGCATCACGGCCGCGCAGTGGCCTTCGCGCTGAAGCTGACGGGCGATCTCAACAAGCAGGCGCAGAAGCTGTCCAAGCAGCTTTATACCGCCTTCATGGATCTCGATTGCGAAATGCTCGAGATCAATCCGCTGGTCGAGACCAAGGACGGCAACCTCCTCGTGCTCGACACCAAGATGAGCTTCGACGGCAATGCGCTGTTCCGGCACAAGGACGTGGAAGCGCTGCGCGACGAGACCGAGGAAGACCCGGCCGAAGTCGAAGCGAGCGAATACGACCTCGCCTACATCAAGCTCGACGGCAACATTGGCTGCATGGTCAATGGCGCGGGCCTCGCCATGGCGACGATGGACATCATCAAGCTCAACGGCGCCTTCCCCGCCAACTTCCTCGACGTGGGCGGCGGCGCCACCACCGAGAAGGTCACCGCGGCGTTCAAGATCATCCTCAAGGACCCGGCGGTCGAGGGTATCCTCGTCAACATCTTCGGCGGCATCATGAAGTGCGACGTCATTGCCAATGGCATCGTGCAGGCGGCGAAGGACGTGAACCTCTCGGTTCCGCTGGTCGTGCGCCTCGAAGGCACCAATGTCGCGGAAGGCAAGTCCATCCTCGAGAATTCGGGCCTGCCGATCGTCAGCGCCGACGATCTGGGCGATGCCGCGAAGAAGATCGTCGCCGAGGTCAAGAAGGCGGCCTGATCGCGTCGACCGCTGCCGCGTAAGGTTTAGGAGGGCGGGCCCGGCAGGGTCCGCCCTTCGCATTTGGAACGTCAGCGGTTACGCCGGAAGCGGAATACCAGCTCTTCGACCGCGTCGCCCTCGCTCTTCATACGGACGGCAACCACCAACCCGTCGTCGCCATCGCAGCGATAGGTGAGCGCGCTGAAATAGGCGGCGCAATCCTCCACTGCGACCAGGCGGAAGCGCAGCATATCGTCCTTTTCCTCCCATCCGGTGAGGTCGGGATTGAAATGCTTGAGCCTGACGACGAGCGAGCCGTCCTCCTCCGCCAGGTACATGTGCTCGGTGAACATGACCTCGCCCTCGCCGGTTTCCTGGACGAAGGTCCCGACCATGGTTCCACCGCTCGGCGGCAGCCAGCTTTCATGCGCGGCGGCGCCGGCGATACCCTCGCCCGACCAGTGACCGACCAGCCAGTCGAGCTGTTCGACCGCTGCGGGTGGAGGGACATGGTCCGCCGGGGCAAGCCGGGTTTCCTCGGCGGCGAGGGGCGCTGTGGCCAGCCCCGCCACGGCCGCGAAAATCGTCCAGACGCGCATTGCCTTCCTCCCGTCGAGAGCGGCGAAACTAATCCCGCCGCCACCCATAGTAAAGATGAAGCCCGGCGCCGCTTGACCCATACCGCGCATAGCGCGAGGGATTACGGTAAGCGTCGCATTCACCGCACCCGGCTTACTTGACGTTTACGTAAACGCGAGATAGGCGGGCGCCACAGATTCTATCGAGAGGAAGGTATCGCATGAAAATCCTCGTCCCCGTGAAACGGGTGATCGATTACAACGTCAAGCCGCGCGTCAAGGCCGACGGCTCGGGCGTCGACCTCGCCAACGTCAAGATGAGCATGAACCCCTTCGACGAAATCGCTGTCGAGGAAGCCATCCGCATCAAGGAAGCGGGCCAGGCGGAAGAAATCGTGGTCGTCAGCGTCGGTCCGGCAAAGGCGCAGGAAACGCTGCGCACCGCGCTCGCCATGGGCGCCGACCGCGCGATCCTGGTCGAAACCGATGACCAGGTCGAACCGCTCGCCGTCGCCAAGATCCTCCAGGCCATCGCCAAGGAAGAAGAACCCGGCATCGTGATGCTCGGCAAACAGGCGATCGATGACGATTCGAACCAGACCGGCCAGATGCTCGCCGCGCTGATGGGCCGTCCACAGGGCACCTTCGCCAATACGGTCGAGGTCGAGGGCGACAGCGTCACGGTAAAGCGTGAAGTCGATGGCGGTCTGCAGACGGTCAAGCTGACCATGCCCGCGATCGTCACCACCGACCTGCGTCTCAACGAGCCACGTTATGCTTCGCTGCCCAACATCATGAAGGCGAAGAAGAAGCCGCTCGATACCAAGAGCCCGGCGGATTACGGCGTCGATACCGCGCCGCGCCTGACCACGACCAATGTTTCCGAACCGCCGGTCCGCCAGGCGGGCGAAAAGGTCGAAGACGTCGATGCACTCGTCGCCAAGATCAAGGCCCTCGGGATCGCCTGAGCCCGCCCGGACACGAAAGGAATAGACACATGAAAACTCTCGTCTGGGTCGAACACGATAACGCCCATGTCGCAGACGCCACGCTGGCCGCGGTAACCGCCGCGGGCAAGCTCGGCGAAGTCCACCTGCTGGTTGCCGGTGCGGGCTGCCGTGCGGTGGCCGAGGAAGCTGCCAAGATCGCCGGCGTGGGCAAGGTCCACCTGGCGGACGACGCGGCTTACGAACATGCGCTGGCCGAGAACGTGGCCCCGCTGGTCGCCGATCTGATGGGCCATCACGATGCCTTCGTCGCGCCCGCCACCACGACCGGCAAGAACGTCGCTCCGCGCGTCGCCGCGCTGCTCGACGTGATGCAGATTTCGGACATTCTCTCGGTCGAAGGCGACAAGACCTTCACCCGCCCGATCTACGCCGGCAACGCGATTGCGACGGTCGAATCGTCCGACGCCAAGCTGGTCGTCACCGTGCGCGGTACGGCCTTCGAGAAGGCCGCTGCCGAAGGCGGCTCTGCCGAGATCGAAGACGTCTCGGGCCCGACCGATGCGGGCATCTCGACCTTCGTCAGCGAGGAAATCGCCGAAAGCGATCGCCCCGAACTGACCAGCGCCAAGGTGATCGTCTCGGGAGGCCGGGCACTGAAGGATTCGGAAACCTTCGAACAGGTCATCACCCCGCTCGCCGACAAGCTCGGCGCCGGGATCGGCGCGAGCCGCGCGGCGGTCGATGCGGGCTATGTCCCCAACGACTACCAGGTCGGCCAGACCGGCAAGATCGTGGCTCCCGAAGTCTATTTTGCCATCGGCATTTCGGGCGCGATCCAGCACCTTGCAGGCATGAAGGATTCCAAGACCATCATCGCCATCAACAAGGACGAGGACGCCCCGATCTTCCAGGTCGCGGACATCGGCCTCGTCGGCGATCTGTTCAAGATCGTCCCGGAGCTGACCGAAAAGCTCTGATTGCCTGGCTAAGCCCAAGGTTTGACCCTCTCGCCGAGCGATCGGCGGGAGGGTTTTTCATTACCGGGTCGCCGTGCTGGCCGCGCGGCGTATCCGCCAGCTAGATCACGTAAATGTCGAGCGCGTGGATCGTCAGCCCAACCAAGCCGCCGACCAGCGTGCCGTTGATGCGGATGAACTGGAGGTCGCGGCCCACCGCGCTTTCGACGCGGTCGGTGATCGTCTGGGCATCCCAGCGGCGCACGGTTTCCGAAACAAGCTGCACGATCTGATCGCCATAGCGCGTCGCAACACCCACCGCCGTGCGGCGTGCGAAGCGATTGACCTGGCGTTGCAGCCGCGCGTCGTCGCGTAGCGCGGAGCCGAGTTCGGCAAGCGTTTCACCCAGATAGCCCGTGCCGCCGCCGTCGTTGCTGCGGATCGACTGGATGAGGTTGGCGCGCAGCCGTTCCCACACGCCCTGCCACCAATCGCCGATCGCCGGGTTGTCGAGCAGCTCGCGCTTCATCCGCTCGACCCGCTGCTGCATTTCCGGATCCTCGCGCAGGCCATGCGCGAGCTCTTGCAGCCCCTCTTCGATCTTCGCCCGCAGCGGGTGATCGGGATCGACCAGCACTTCGGCGAGCAGCTTGTACAGCCCGTCGAGCACCGAATTGGCGAGGCGTTCGTCGAGACCGGTAAAGCGCAACACCGCATTGGCGCGCTTGTGGACCATGTCGCGCACCATCGCTTCATTGTCTTCGAGCACCAGGCCGGCCCAGCGGATGATCTTGTCGATCAGCGGCTTGTGGCGGCCATCGGCGATCATCGCATCGAGCATGCCGCCGAGCAACGGGGCGATTTCCAGCTTGCCCAGCTGGGTCTTGATCCCGCTGCGCACCTGCGTGCCCAGACGGTCGGGATCGAGCGATTCGAGCACTTCGATCGCCAGCTCACCCGCGCCCGCGCGAATCCGCGAATCCTTGGTCACCTTGGGATCGGCTAGATAGCTACCGACCGCATGCGCGAGGTTCATCGCGCCCATTCGCCGCCCGACCACTGCGGGGGTGAGGAAATTCTCGCGCAGGAAGCCCGCCATCGTGTCGGCGATGCGGTCCTTGTTCTCGGGAATGATCGCCGTGTGCGGGATCGGCAGACCGAGCGGATGGCGGAACAGCGCGGTGACCGCGAACCAGTCAGCCAAGCCGCCGACCATCGCGGCCTCGGCGAAGGCATGCAGATAGCCCCAGGCGGGATGAAACTCGAGATAGCGCCCGGACCACAGGAACAGCGCCGCCATCAGCACGATCAGACCGGTCGCCGTCCGCCGCATCATGCGCGCGCGGTCGGGCGGGATCGGGGGGCCGGCGTTGCGCAGCCCCGCAGGCACGGCGTCGCTCACTCCGCGGGTTCGACCCCCGGCTCGGGCGAACCGTCGCCAATAATACCGCGAGTGTCGTCGCCCTCATTATAGGTCAGCAGGCGGCGGCGCATCCACGGCCCCACGCGCTTTTCGAAGCCGTCGGCCAGACTGAAGCCAGCGGGCACGATCAGCAGCGTCAGCACAGTCGACAGCAGCAGGCCGCCGATCACCACCGTGCCCATGGGCGCCCGCCAAGCACCATCGCCCGAGCCAAGTACGCCCGACAGCGCGGTCGGGACCATGCCCGCCGTCATCGCGACGGTGGTCATGACAATCGGCTGCGCGCGCTTGTGGCCCGCATCGATGATCGCATGAAGCTTGCGCGTCCCCTTGTCCATCTCCTCGATCGCGAAGTCGATCAGCAGGATCGAGTTTTTCGAGACGATACCCAGCAGCAGCAGGATACCGATATAGACGGGCATCGATTGCGGCTGGCCGAACAGCCAGACGAGCAGGATGCCGCCCAGCGGGGCCAGCGCGAGACTGGTCATATTGACCAGCGGGCTCATCAGCCGCTTGTAGAGCAGCACGAGCACCGCGAAGACCAGCAGAACGCCCGAGACGATGGCGATCATCAGGCTGGTAACCAGCTCCTGCTGCCATTCCTCTTCGCCCACCACATCGCGGATTACGCCCTGCGGCAGATCCTGCAGGACCGGGAGCGCGTCGATCTCGGCCTGCGCTTCGCCCTTGATCACACCCTGCGCAAGGTCGGCGCCGACGAGTACGCGGCGGTTCTGGTTGTAGCGCTGGATCGTCGTCGGGCCCGAACCGAAAGAGACATCGGCAACCCGCGACAGCGGCACCGAGCCGCCATTGGCGGTCTGGACCGGAAGGCTCTTGATCGTCTCGAGATCCTCGCGCGAGCGCTCGGGCAGCTTGACCCGGATCGGGATCTGGCGATCCGACAGCGAGAACTTGGCCGCGTTCTGCTCGATCTCGCCCATCGTTGCGATACGGATGGTCTGGCTGATCGCGACGGTGGTGACACCGAGTTCGGCGGCGAGGTCTTCGCGCGGTTCGATGATGAGCTCGGGCCGGTTGATGTCGGCGCTGATACGCGGGGCGACGAGCATGTCGATCCCCTTCATCTGCTCGACCAGCGTAGCGGCGGTCTGGTTGAGCTGTTCGGGATCCGAACCGGCCAGCATCACGGTCATGTCGCGGCCCGAACCGAAGCCCCCCGATTGCGAGGCGAACCGTACCCGCGCATCGGCAATCTGCGCGAAGGTCGGCGCCAGAGCGCGTTCGAATTCGATCGAGGTGCGTTCGCGATCGGGCTTGAGCGTCACATAAAGCGTCGCCTGTCCTTCGCGGACCCGTTCGAGCGCGAGTTCGACTTCGGGCTGCGCATAGAGAATATCGGCGACCTGATCGGTCACCCGCTCGGTGGTCTCCAGCGTCGTGCCCGGGACCATTTCGATTTCGACACGGCTGTTCTCGTCATCGATGTTCGGCTGGAACTGCGCCGGCACGATACCGAACAGCAGGATCGTCAGCAGCAGTGCGAAATAGCCGACACCGAGCATCCACACACGGTGGTCGAGGAAGCGGGCATAGAGATATTGCCAGGCCTGCCCCAAGTGGCCGCCCAAACGGCGGAGGATGAAACCGGTGACGCGGAAGAAGGCGAGCGCCGCGAACAGGCCGATCGCCAGCGCCAAGGCCAATTGGACGACCCCGACAAGCGTGGCGATGAAGTTGGTAAAGCCGCCCGCGTCGGGATTGCCGCCGGTTATCAGATCGGTCAGCTCGAGGCTCTGGATAAGGTCCGATGCCGTGAACGTGGCCATTGCAGAAATGCCCAGCGCTGCGAGCACGACGACTAGTAGCGACAGGATATAGAGCCAACGCCTGCGCGGTCCCTCGATATTCTCCCGCGCAGCGTACATCTTGCCGCGGTCGAGCGACCAGCGCAGCACATTCATGTAGCGGTCCATCATCGGACCTTCGCCATGCGCGGCCTGCCCCTTCGCTTTCAGGAAATAGGCCGCCAGCATCGGCGTGATCATACGCGCGACCGCAAGCGACATCAGCACTGCGACCACCACGGTGAAACCGAAGTTCTTGAAGAACTGTCCGGAAATGCCGGGCATGGCACCGACCGGGAAGAACACGGCGACGATACAGAAGCTGGTCGCGACCACCGGCAGGCCGATCTCGTCGGCTGCATCGATCGACGCCTGATAGGCGGTCTTGCCCATGCGCATGTGCCTAACGATGTTCTCGATCTCGACGATCGCATCATCGACCAGCACGCCGGCAACCAGCGCCAGCGCCAGCAGCGAAAGCTGGTTCAAGTTGAAGCCCAGCAGATCCATGAACCAGAAGGTCGGGATCGCGGACAGCGGGATGGCGACCGCGGAAATCGCGGTTGCACGCCAGTCGCGCAGGAAGAAGAACACCACGACGACTGCGAGGATCGCGCCTTCGATCATCGCGGCCATGGCGCTTTCGTACTGGTCTTCGGTGTATTTGACCGTGTTGAACAGCGGGATGAACTTCACCCCGGGGTTTGCCGCTTCGATCTCGGCGATCTTTTCCAGCGCCTCGTCGAAGACGGTAACGTCGGAAGCGCCCTTGGCGCGGCTCATCGCGAAATTGACGACTTCCTTGTCGCGCACCTTGCTGATCGAAGTGCGTTCCGAATAGCCGTCGCGGACCGTGGCGACATCGGCGAGCTTGACCGTACGCCCGCCGCCGAGCTGGATCTGGCGCTGGCTGAGCGCATAGGCATCGTCGCTATTGCCGAGGACACGGACCGACTGGCGCGTCCCGCCAACCTCGGCCATCCCGCCAGCAGCATCGACATTGCTCTGGCGAAGCAGGCCATTGATCTGACTGGCGGTGACACCCAGCGCCTGCATTCGCGCAAGGTCGAGGATGACTTCGATCTCGCGATCGACGCCGCCGAAGCGGTTGACCTCGGCCATGCCCTCGATGCCGAGCAATTGCTTGGCCACCGAATCGTCGATGAACCAGCTGAGTCCTTCGATCGTCATGTCGTCGGCTTCGACCGCGTAAATCGCGAGGAAGCCGCCGGAGATTTCTTCCTTGGTCACGCGCGGTTCGAGAATTCCGTCGGGCAGCGATCCGCGGACCGTATCGACCGCATTCTTGACCTCGGCCACCGCATCGTTGGGATCGGTACCGATCTCGAATTCGATAAAAGTGTTCGAGCTGCCTTCGCGCGCGGTCGAATTGATCGAATTGACGCCATTGATCGAACGCACGGCGGATTCGACGCGTTGGGTAATCTGGTTCTCGATCTCGGTCGGCGCGGCGCCGGGCTGCGAGATCGACACGTTGACCGCGGGGAACTCGATGTCCGGATTGTTGACCACATCCATCCGGGCGAAGCTGATCAGGCCCGCAAGCAGCAGCGCAGTGAAAGCGACCAGCGGGATGACCGGGTTGCGTATCGACCAGGCGGAGATGTTGCGGAAGTTCATCGAGTTACCCCTGCTTAGTCGGCTTCGGCCATTTGTGTCTTGACCGTCTCACCCTCGGTGAGGAAGCCGCCGGCGCGCAGTACGACGCGCTCCGAACCGATCAGGCCCTCGGCGATGACGATACCCTGCGAGGTGACCGCGCCCGTAACAACCGGTCGCCGCTCGGCCTTGTCTTCGCCGTTGACGATCAGGACATAGGCGCCTTCCCGGTCCGAAAGCACCGCGCTTTCGGGCAGGATCGGGGCAACGACCGTGCCGCTGGCGATGGTCGCGGTGGCGAAACCGCCCGGACGCAGACCCTCGGCGTAGGAGAGCGCGATACGCGCCGTGCCCTGACGGTCCTGCTCGTCGATGGTCGGCGAGATTTGCCAGACCTGCCCGGTAAAGAGCTTGTCGGTGCCGACGGGACGAATCTTTGCACTGGTTCCGACCGAAATCGAACTCAGCGAATCCTCATTGAGGCGCGCGAGCAGTTCCATCTCGCCGCCGCGGGCAATGCGGAACAGCGCCGGCGACCCTGCGCTGACCGTCTGGCCGGGCTCGACATTGCGCTCGAGCACATAACCCGATGCCGGGGCGAGGATATTGAGGCGGGCGTTGCGTGCGCGCAATTCGCCAAGCTGGGCCTGCGCCACGCGGACGCGGGCGACGGCGGCATCGCGGGTCGCGGTCAGGCGATCGACATCGGCAGTGGAGACAAAGCCGCGCTCGACCAGCTGCAGCGCGCGATCGAGATTGGCCTGCGCCAGATCGGCATCGGCCTGGGCGACCTGAATCTGCGCGCCGGCGCTCTGGACCTGCTGCGACTGGACCGACTGGTCGATGCTCGCCAGCACCTGGCCCTGGCGCACCCAGTCGCCCGCATCGACCGGAACCGAAACGACGCGGCCGCCTTCGCCGACAACGCCGACGGGCATTTCGCGGCGCGCGGACAACGTGCCGGTGGCGGTGATCTGTCCCTCGACCGTGGTCCGGCCAGGGGTGATGACAGTGACAGTCGGCGCCTGGGCGTTTTCGTCACCCGCGGGCGTGGCCGTGCCATTGCTGCGCATGACGAAGAAAGCGGCGATGGCGAGACCTAGCACGAGAAGGCCGGCGATGATCAGCACCTTGCGGCGGTCCGAGCGGCGCTTGGACTCGTACTCCTCCGCGTCGGGGTCGAAACCGACCGCGATCGGATCGCCCTTTTCGGCCGTCACTCTAGTCTCGTAATTCATGTCGTACCCTGCCCCAGATGCGCTGCGAACAAGCAGTGTGTTACATTGCTATATCACTTAGCGCAAGAATTTCGAACTGAGGCGATAGACCGCGGCCCGCGTTAGGGCAATTGAGGGTTCGACCGGGAGCACCCACCGGTGGACGAATGTCGCCCTGACACCACAGCCCGTATGGTGGCCGGAACCCGGACAAACGAAGGGCGGAGCGTCCTGCGACGCCCCGCCCAACGAAATCAGATGGTCGGTCGCTTAGCGAACGCGGCCGCGCTGGACCATGTTGGCGATACCGAGCAGCACGATGGCGCCAAGCAGCGACATCAGCAGACCCGGGACGCTGAATTCGGTCAGCGTCGAGCCGACGCCGATCAGCGAACCGATGAACTTGCCGATGAACGAGCCGACGATGCCGACAATGATATTCCAGAAGATGCCCATCGAGGCATCGCGGTTCATGACCAGGCTGGCGAGCCAGCCGATGATCCCGCCGACGATAATAGCGATAATCCAAGCCATTCTAATTCCTCTGCTTTACTCTCACATTGCGTCTTCTAACGGACCAGTGCGACGAGCGGTTCCCCGAAATTGCTGTCGAGGATGAACCTGGAGCGTAAGGCTTGTCAAATTATTGCCCCGCCGCAGCGGGGACAGGATCAGTATTTGAGCTGGCGTTCGTAGAGGTCGCGATAGTGCTGGATACGCGTGACGCGCAGGCCCTGCATGCCCGAGCGGTCGACCGCGCGCTGCCACGAGGCGAACTCCTCGAGGCTGAGCGAATAGCGCTCGAGCACTTCGTCGATCGTCAACAGACCGCCGTTGACCGCCGCCACGACCTCAGCCTTGCGGCGAACCACCCAGCGCTTCGTTTTGGGCGAAGGCAGGTCGTCAATGGTCAACGGCTCCCCGAGGGGGCCGATCACCTGTGCAGGGCGGATATCCTGGTTTTCGATCATTCTTTCTCTCTATCGCCATGCACCGCGTCGTTTGCGGCGTCCCCACGACTTAAACGCGCGGCTTTGCCATCGCTTAAAGCAGCATGGTTAACGATCCGTTTACTTTCGTCGCTGTTTTCCCGGCGCGCTTCACCAAAGGCGTTGAAGCCGCCCTCGACCTTGCCGAGTTCGTCTCGCATATCGCGAGTCGCGGCGAGCTTGGCGACCAGATCGGTCCAGCGAAACTGGTGTAGATCCGTGCTTTCACGCGGTTGGTGAACGGGATTTTCGTTGGTGCGGCCCTCGAACATGAGCTTGTGGATAACGGCCCATAGTAAACGTTCGGTGAAACATCGTTTATGGCCGCTGCGCCGGGCTACTGGTGGCCCGCCCCCAAGGCGTGTATGGGGCGCGCCATGCTCGCTACCGAAACCCTATCGCCGGACCAGGCTGCCGCATTGTTCGACCTGCCGCGACCGGCAGCCGAATGCCGCATCGTCGTCGCCATGTCGGGCGGCGTCGACAGCTCGGTCGTCGCCGCGCTGGCTGCGCGCACGGGCGCCGAAGTGATCGGCATCACGCTGCAGCTCTATGATTATGGTGCCGCCACCGGACGCAAGGGCGCGTGCTGCGCCGGCGACGATATCCAGGATGCGCGCGCGGTCGCCGAACGACTGGGCATCGCGCATTACGTCCACGACCACGAAAGCGCGTTTCGCGAGGAAGTGGTCGAAACCTTCGCCGACGATTACCTCGCCGGGCGCACGCCGGTGCCCTGCATCCGCTGCAACATGGGTCCCAAGTTCACCGATCTGCTGGACATGGCCCGCGAGCTGGGCGCGGATTGCCTTGCCACCGGCCATTATGTCCGCCGCGCCGAAGGGCCTGCGGGCGCGGAACTGCACCGCGCCGCCGACCCCGCGCGCGACCAGTCCTATTTCCTCTATGCCACGACCGAGGACCAACTCGACTTCCTGCGCTTCCCGCTGGGAGGCATGCCCAAGGCCGATGTTCGCGTGCTCGCCGAAGGCGCGGGGCTGCGCAATGCCGCCAAGCCCGACAGCCAGGACATCTGCTTCGTGCCCGATGGCGATTACGCAGGCATCGTACGCAAGCTCCGTCCTGAAGGTGCGCGGCCCGGGGCCATCGTCCATGCGGCGACCGGCGAAACGCTGGGCGAGCACAAGGGCGTGATCCACTTCACCGTGGGTCAGCGCCGCGGCCTCGATATCGGCGGGCAGCCCGAACCGCTCTATGTCGTAGGCATCGATGCCGACGGTGCGCGCGTGTTGGTGGGGCCCAAGCGGATGCTCGCCGTTTCCGCCGCAACGATCATCGAGACGAACCGTATCGGCCCGCTGCCCGACGTGCCGCTTTCGGCCAAGGTCCGCAGCCTTGCCAAGCCGGTACCGATCACGCTCGAGGGGCCGCTGGGTGACGGGGCAACGACCACGATCCGCTTCGCTGCGCCAGAGTTCGGCGTCGCGCCGGGGCAGGCGGCGGTCATCTATGCCGGCGAACGGGTCGTCGGCGGGGGCTGGATCGAAGCGACCGAGCGGGTTGCCGCCTAGCCTTCCCACTCCTGCAACACGCAGCCATAGCCTTCGCGGTAGCTGGCGGTGTCAGACGCGACGAAGGGGATCGAGGCGGTTACGCTTTTCGCCGCCACATTCTCGCTGAGCGAAATAAGCTCCATCCCCTCCAGCTTGTCCTTGGCGCAATCGTCGAGGCTGCGCCCGGCGACGAAGCGACAGGAACAGCCGACCCGCGCTGCATAGGCGGAGCCGACGCCGCCGGTTTTGCGCAAGCCATCGCCCCAGGCAAGCCAGGCGACGCCGAGCAGAATGGCGACCAGCGGGACCAGCCACAGCCAGCGGCGCGAAAAGCGGGAGCGTGTTTTGGCCGTTGCCAAGCGGGATTCCTTCGTGCGAGTGACACCGCATGATCATGCGGCCTGCCTCCCTTATCGCGCTTGCCCTCGCCACCTCAAGCCTTGCGTCCTGCGGCTCCCCCGGTCCGGCGGAGGAGCCGCCTCTTAGCGAGGAAGCTCTCGCCGCGGTGACCGAGGACCCGGGCGCGCCGACCCGGGCACTGGCGCGCGCGGCGGACGAATTGTTCACGCTCGACGGACTGGGTGAGACCCGCGCGCTGGTGGTCTATCACGGCGGCGCATTGGCGGTGGAACGCTATGCCCCCGGCTATGACAAGGACACGCGCTTCGTCAGCTGGTCGATGGCCAAGACGGTTACCGCGGTGATGATCGGCATGCTGGTCGCCGACGGACAATTGCGGCTCGACGCGCCCGCCCCGGTGCCGCGCTGGGAGCGGACGGGCGATCCGCGCGCCGAGATCACCCTGCGCCACCTGCTGCAGATGCGCAGCGGGCTCGAACATTCCGAAGCGAGCGACCCGCCCTATGAAAGCGGCGAGGTCCGTATGCTCTTCCTCGACGGACGCGACGACATGGCCGATTACGCCACCGCGCAGCCGCTCGAGGCGGAGCCGGGCGCGCAGTTCGAATATTCCTCCAACACCACCGTGATCCTCGCCGATATCGCCGCCCGCGCCCTGACCGACAGCACCGACCCCGATGTCCGGCGCAAGGCGGTGGCGGATTATCTCGACGCGCGCCTGTTCGCGCCGCTCGGGATGACCTCGGTGGTGCCCGAATTCGACCGCGCCGGCACATTGATCGGCGGGAGCCTGATCCACGCAACGGCGCGCGACTGGGCCAAGCTCGGCGAATTGCTGCGCAACAAGGGCTCCTATCGCGGCGAACAGCTGGTTCCGCGCGCATGGGTCGAAGAGATGGTCGAACCCAGCCCGCAGAGCCCGCATTACGGACTGCAGACCTGGCTCAACCGCCCCACGGGGGAAGACCAACACCCGCTTTTTCCCGACCGGGCGCCGCAAAGCGCGTTCTCGATGATCGGACACATGGGGCAGTATGTCTTCGTCTCGCCGACACAGAAGCTGACCGTGGTCCGGCTGGGCCATTCGAATGCCGATGAACGCCGCGCCATGCTCCAGCAGCTTGCCGACGTGGTCGAGCTCTATCCCGAAACCTAGGGCAGGAAGAACCGGCCCTCGACCACGGTCACGCAGTGGCCCGACAAGACCGCGCGCTCGCCATCGCGGCGGCAGATCGCCTGCCCGCCGCGCCGCGATGCCTGACAGGCGGTGAAGCTGCTGCGCCCGAGCCGCTCGGTCCAGAAATGGGTCAGCACGGCATGCGCCGAGCCGGTGAAGCTGTCTTCATCGACGCCTGCGCCGGGCACGAACACGCGGCTGACCACATCGGTATCGCTGCCGGGCGCAGTGCAGATGAACTGGTCGTTCCCAAGCGCCCCCAGCGCGCGCAGATCGGGATCGAGCGCACGCACAGCATCCTCGCTGGCGAACAGATAGACCCCGTAGCCATCGGGATGGAGCCAGACCTCCTGCGGCTGCGCACCGAGCAGTTGGACGGCTTCGGCCCACTCGCCCGGCTCGGTCCGGATAAGCGGTAAAGCAAGCTCGTACCCCGCCCCGGCCCGCGCCACTTCGAGCGTGCCCGCCCGCCGCGTGCGAAAACGCACCCGCTCGCCGCCATCGCGCGCCAGCAGCACATGGCCGGTGGCGAGCGTTGCGTGGCCGCACAGCCTTACTTCCTCGGCCGGGGTGAACCAGCGCAGCTCCCAGTCGGCTTCGCCGCTGGCATCGCGAACGCAGAAGGCGGTCTCGGCGAAATTGTTCTCGGCCGCGATCGCGAGCAGCAGAACGTCTTCGAACCAGTGGTCGAGCGGCATCACCGCGGCCTGGTTGCCGCCGAAGGCGCGGTCGGTGAAGGCATCGACATGCCAATAGGGCAGCGCGCGGCTCATGCGTCCTTGTCGAGCTTGGCGAACTCATTGTCCTCGACCAGCGGATTGTCGGGCTCGTCGACATGGCCTTCGGGGTCGATGTGGATCAGCAATTCGGTCCCGGGGAACTGGCGTCTCAGATCGTCCTCGACCCGATCGGTGATCGCATGCGCTTCCTCGATCGTCATCCTTGGCGGCAGATCGACATGGAACTGGACGAAGTCGCGATTGCCGCTGGTGCGCGTGCGCAGATCGTGGAGGTTCGAAAGCTCGGGATGGCGCGCGGCCGCCTCGACGAAAGCCAGCCGCCTGTCCTCGGGCCATTCGCGGTCCATCAGGTCATCGACCGCGTCACTCGCCCCGCGCCAAGCGCCCCAGCCGAGCCAGGCCGCAATGGCGAGTCCGAACAGCGGATCGGCCATGCCGATGCCCGCATATTGATCGAGCACCAGCGCTAGGATGACTGCCAGATTGAGCAACAGGTCGGATTTGTAATGCAGGTGATCGGTCTGGATCGCGAGGCTGCGCGTCCGGCGCATCACGTAGCTTTGCCAGCCGAGCAGCGCGAAGGTCAGCACAATGGCGACAAGCGACACCCCGATGCCTTCCGCCGCCGCAGCAGTCTCGCCCCCGCCCGCCAGCTGCGTCACCGCGCGCGCCGCGATACCGAAGGCCGACAGGACGATGAGCATGATCTGGAAGATCGCCGCCAGCGCCTCTGCCTTGCCGTGCCCGAAGCGGTGGTCCTCGTCGGCGGGCATCGACGCGATCCACACGCCGGTCAGCGTGGCGAGGCTGGCGATCAGGTCGAGCGCCGAATCGGCAAGGCTGCCAAGCATGGCGGTGGACCCGGTGCGCCAGCTCGCCCAGCTCTTGAGCGCGACCAGCACCAGCGCGACTGTGATCGACGCCATCGCCGCCGAGCGGGCCAGCCGGGCGCTTCTGTCACTCATGGATAGAGCAGCGTGTTCGACCACGCATCCTCAGCGCTCTCGCGCGCAAACAGCCGGCGGTCGTGGAGGCGATATTCGCGGTCGCGCCAGAATTCGATCCGGCGCGGGTTCAGGCGAAAACCCGTCCAATGCGGCGGACGCGGGATGTCGCCTTCGGGATAGCGTTCTTCGAGCGCGGCGACCCGGTCGAGATAGAGCTGGCGGTCGAGCAGCGGGCGCGACTGGTCGCTTGCCGCCGAGCCGATCTGCGACACGCGCGGGCGCGAATGGAAGTAGCTGTCGGCTTCCGCTTCGCTCACTTCCTCGAGCGGGCCTTCGATGCGAATCTGGCGGCGCAGGCTTTTCCAGTGGAACAGCAGCGCCGCACGCATGTTGGCGCGAATCTGCTCGCCCTTGTGGCTTTCGGCGTTGGTGTAGAACACGAAACCGTCCGCCCCGTAGCCCTTCAGCAGCACCATGCGGACCGACGGGAAGCCATCGGACGACGCCGTCGCCAGCGCCATCGCATTGGCATCGTTGGGCTCGCTCTCGCGTGCCTCGGCGAACCACACTTCGAACAGCGCAAAAGGATCGCTGGGCGGGATCGCGCTTTGATCGGTTTCCATCGGGGCTTTCCTACAATCTGGAACACATGGAACAGGGTTCAGGAGCAAAACGCGGCGCGGCCCGTTTTTGCCCGGAAACGACTGCAAGGAGGACCGAATTGCCATTCATCAGCCGTCCCCTATCGCCAATGCGCGCGGTAGGAAACCGCCCGCGCTTGCACCACGCCGCTGTTGTGCCTAGCTAACACGCCATGGCCGATCCCTATTCCATCCTTGGCGTCCCGCGCAATGCGTCCGAAAAGGACATCAAGAGCGCCTATCGCACGCTCGCCAAGGAACTGCATCCCGACCGCAACAAGGACAACCCCAACGCTTCGGAGCGCTTCAGCCAGGCGACCAATGCCTATGACCTGCTGTCCGACAAGGACAAGCGCGCGCAATTCGACCGCGGCGAGATCGATGCCGACGGCAATCCCGCCAATCCCTTTGCGGGCATGGGCGGTGGCGGCGGTTTCCGCCCCAATGGCGGCCAGCGCGGGTTTCGCACCGAGGACATGCAGGGCTTCGGCGGCGAAGAAGTCGATCTGGGCGATATTTTCGAAGGCCTGTTCGGTGGCCGCGGGCCGCAGGCGCGCTCCGGCGGCAGCCCGTTCGGCGGTGCGCAGCATCGCCGCCCGCCCCAGAAAGGCGCGGATATCGCCTACAAGCTGCGCGTTCCCTTTATCGATGCGGCCACGCTCAAGGACCAGCGAATCACGCTGTCGGACGGCAAGACGATCGACCTCAAACTGCCCAAGGGGGTCGAGGACGGGACGCAGATGCGGCTCAAGGGCAAGGGCGAGCAGGGCCCCGGCGGCGCCGGCGACGGGCTCGTCACCATCGCGATCGACCGGCATGCGCTCTATCGCCGCGAAGGCGACGATGTGCGCTTCGACCTGCCGATCACGCTCGACGAGGCGGTGAATGGCGGCAAGGTCCGCGTCCCCACGGTCGACGGACCGGTGATGATGACCATCAAGCCCGGCACGCATGGCGGCACCGTCCTGCGGCTCAAGGGCAAAGGCTTTTCACGCAAGAACGGCACCCGCGGCGACCAATTGGTGACGCTTGAAATCCAGCTGCCCGACGATCTCGACGAGCTTGCCAAGCGGCTCGAGGGGTGGAAGGACGAGAGCGATCCGCGGAGCAAGCTCGGGGTTTAGTCCTTGTCGCCAGAACCCATGCCGGAAGGCCAGGAACGCGAGATCCACTCGCTCTCCCCCGAACAGCGGCGGAAGGAGGCGCGCGATCTGCGCGGCCGCATCCAGCAGCACATGGGCCCCGGAACACGGGGCTGGGAAATCACCAAGCGGACCATTGTCGGCACCTATAACGATGGCTTCATCCACGCAGGCAACCTTGCCTATCTGTCGATGCTGGCGATCTTCCCCTTCTTCATCCTCGGCGCGGCGGTTTTCTCCGCGATCGGCGAGGAAGCCGAACGCGCGGCGACGATCAATGCCGTGCTTTACGCACTGCCGCCAATGGTCGGAAACGTTATCGAACCGGTCGCGCGCGATGTGATCGAAGCGCGCAGCGGCTGGCTGCTGTGGGTCGGTGCGCTGATCGGGCTCTGGACGGTGGGCAGCCTGGTCGAGACCATCCGCGATATCCTGCGCCGCGCCTATGGCACGCATGCCACGCAGGCTTTCTGGAAATACCGCCTGCTGTCGTCGGGGGTGATCCTCGCCGCGGTTTTCCTGCTGTTGCTCAGCCTGATCGCGCAATTCCTGATCGGCACCGCGCAGGAGGTTATCGAAGCCTATTTCCCGCAGCTGATCGACCGCGTATCCGACCTGCGCCTGACGCGGATCGTCCCCGCGCTGGGCCTGTTCGGCTCGCTCTACCTGATCTTCTATTCGCTCACCCCGTCGAAATACCGCCGCCAGCGCTATCCCAAATGGCCGGGCGTATTGCTGACGACGCTGTGGTGGATCGCGGTGACCACGATCATGCCGGCGGTGCTGCGCAATTTCTTCTCCTACGATCTTACCTATGGCGGGCTTGCGGGCGTGATGATCGTATTGTTCTTTTTCTGGCTTGTCGGGCTCGGGGTGGTTATCGGCGCAGAGCTGAACGCGGCGCTGGCCGAAACGCCTGAAGAGGAATTGTGCCAGGTGAGCGAGGCCGACGATGCGCGTCGGGCAGCGCTGGCGCGGGAAATGGCAGAAGAGGAGCACGCTGCATGAGCGGGTTGATGGCAGGTAAACGTGGGCTGATCATGGGGCTCGCCAACGACAAGTCGCTGGCCTGGGGAATCGCCAAGCAACTCGGCGCGCATGGGGCCGAACTGGCCTTCTCCTATCAGGGCGAAGCGCTCAAGAAGCGGGTCGGCCCGCTGGCGGAGCAGCTTGGCAGCGATTTCCTGATCGAATGCGACGTGTCGGACATGGACGCGCTCGACCGTGCCTTCGACACGCTCAAATCGCGCTGGGAGACGATCGACTTCGTCGTCCATGCGATCGGCTTCTCGGACAAGAACGAGCTGCGCGGCAAATATGTCGACACCAGCCTCGACAACTTCCTGATGACGATGAACATCTCCGCCTATTCGCTGGTCGCGGTGGCCAGGCGCGCGCGCGCGATGATGCCCGAGGGCGGATCGATCCTGACACTGACCTATTACGGCGCCGAGAAGGTCATTCCGCATTACAATGTCATGGGCGTGGCCAAGGCCGCGCTGGAAACCAGCGTCAAATATCTCGCCAACGACCTCGGCCCCGAGAACATCCGCGTCAATGCGATCAGCGCCGGCCCGGTGAAGACGCTCGCGGCGAGCGGGATCGGCGATTTCCGCTATATCCTCAAATGGAACGAGCTCAATTCGCCGCTGCGGCGCAATATCACCATCGACGATGTCGGCGGCTCGGGCCTCTATCTGCTGTCCGACCTGTCATCGGGCGTGACCGGCGAGACGCATCATGTCGACGGCGGTTATCACGTGGTCGGGATGAAGCAGGAAGACGCCCCCGACATCGCGCTCGACAAGGCCTGATCAGGCGAAGTCGGGCCAGATCCCCCGCGTGTCGTAGACCGCCTTGCCGGCGCGTTCCTCGGGCGGGATGACCTTGAAGACATCGTGATCGACCAGCGTGACCAGCACGCCGCATTCTTCCAGGGCAGTGTCGATATCGACCAGTTCGGCGCCCGTGCCCGCGAATTCCGGCGGCAGTTCGCCCGCATAGGGTTCTACCACCTGCACGCGCTCGCCGAACTCGCGCGCGAGCGAGGCGGCGACATAGCGCGCCGGGCTTTCGCGGAAATCGTCGATATTCGCTTTGAAGGCGAGGCCGAGGCAGGCGACCTTCGCCTGCGGATTGGCCTGCGCCAGCGCCTTCGCGCGGCTAAGCACATGGTGCATCTTGGCATCGTTGGTCTCGCGTGCCTGACGGATGATCTTCGCCTCGTCTGGCGCGCCATGGACGATGAACCACGGGTCGACTGCGATACAGTGCCCCCCCACACCGGGGCCGGGGGTGAGGATATTGACGCGCGGGTGACGGTTGGCGAGGCGGATCACTTCCCACACATCGAGCCCCTGCCGGTCGGCGATCATCGAAAGCTCGTTGGCAAAGGCGATATTGACGTCGCGGAAGGCGTTCTCGACCAGCTTGGTCATTTCGGCGCTGCGTACATCGGTGGTGACGCATTCGCCCTTCACGAAGCGCTTGTAGAAGGCGAGCGCCTTACGCGCGCAGCGCGGGGTGATGCCGCCGATCGAGCGGTCGTTGTGCGTCAGTTCCTCGAGGATCTTGCCCGGCAGCACGCGCTCGGGGCAATAGGCGATGCTCACATCGGGCTGTCCCTCGATCAGGCCCGGCATGGCAAGATCGGGTCGCTTGGCGGCGATGGCATCGCGCATCGCCTCGGTGGTGCCGACCGGTGAGGTCGATTCGAGAATGACCGTGTCACCCTTCTTGAGCACATCGGCGACCTGCTCGGCGGCGGCCACGACATAGGACGTATCGGGCGTATGCTGCCCGTCCTTTGCGAAAGGTGTGGGCACCGCGATTACGAAGACATCCGCGGGCGCGACCTTGGTCGAGGCCCTGAGCAGCCCGCGCTGGACCACTGCCTGCACCAGCCCGTCGAGATCGACCTCCTCGATATGGATTTCGCCGCGGTTGATCGTGTCGACGACGCTTTGCGTCACATCGACACCATGCACCGGGCAGCCCGCGCGCGCGATAATCGCGGCCGTTGGCAAGCCGATATAGCCGAGACCGATGACGCAGACGTCGGGCTTGGTGTCACCACGCATGAATGTGTTTCCCTGAACCTTTGGGCTACGAAGCTAGCGGCGGTCGGTAAATTTTACAGTAACGATAAAGCGCGCGCCGGCATCGGGACGGATCACGCCTCGGCGAGCAGATCGGCGATCCGCGCCGCCGAATGCCCATCGCCGAACGGGTTATGCGCGCGCGCCATTGCGGCATGGGCGGCCTCGTCGTCGAGCAGCCGGGTGGTTTCGCGCACGATCGCATCGGCATCGGTGCCGACCAGCTTCGCGGTGCCTGCCGCGATGCCTTCGGGGCGCTCGGTCGTCTCGCGCATGACCAGCACCGGCTTGCCCAGCGCGGGCGCCTCTTCCTGTACCCCGCCGCTGTCAGTGAGCATCAAATGGCTGATATCGAGCAGCCGGGCGAAATGCGGATAGTCGAGCGGCTCGATCAGCGCGACATTGTCCAGCCCGGCAAGCCGCGCGTTCATCACCGCGCGGACATTGGGGTTGAGATGGACCGGAAAGATGATCGCGACATCGTCGCGCGCGGCCAGCCGCTGCACGGCGGCGGCGATATTCTCCATCCCCTCGCCGAAGTTCTCGCGCCGGTGGGTGGTCATGCCGATGATACGCTTGCCCGCAAAGCGCGCTTCTAGCTCGGCCAGACCAGCGGCCAGCGCCGGCTGCTCGCTTACCCGCTGGGTCACCCAGCGCAGGGCATCGATCACGGTGTTGCCGGTGACATGCACGGTTGCGGCTTCGACATTCTCGCGCAGCAGCGCATCGCGCGCGGTTTGCGTCGGGGCGCAATGCAGCGCGGCGAAGCTGCCGACGACGCGGCGGTTCACCTCTTCGGGCCAGGGATGATGGATATCGCCGCTGCGCAGCCCGGCTTCGACATGGCACACGGGTATCTTGCGGTAATAGGCGGCGATCGCCCCCGCCATCACGGTGGTCGTATCGCCCTGCACCACGACCCAGTCGGGCCGTTCCGCGTCCAGCACCCTGCCGATTTCGACCAACGCGCGCGCGGTCAGCGCATCGAGCGTCTGGCCGGGAGTCATCAGGTCGAGATCGTGATCGGGCACGATCCCGGCAATCTCGAGCACCTGATCGAGCATTTCGCGATGCTGCGCCGAAATGCACACGCGGCTGTCGAGCCGCTTGTCTTCCGCCAGCGCATGCACCAGCGGGAACAGCTTGATCGCCTCGGGACGGGTCCCGAACACGGTGAGGATTTTGCGGCGCGAACTCATACCCGCCTGCCTAGCGACAAATCGCCGACCGGCGCCAGAGCTTAGCGCGGTTCGGCGGCGCTTTCGGGCTGCGGCAGCGCCTCTTCACCCGGGACCTCGGCCGCGCGTTCGCGTTCGAGCCGTTCCATATATTCGCGCTCGATCATCTCGACCCGCTCCTGCTCGGCGGCGGCGTCCTCGTCGATGGTCGCGAGGCGCTTGGCGCGCTCGGCGGCGATGATCTCGCCGAAGCGGATGCCCGCGTCATTGGCCTTGTCGGCATAAGCGGCGTTGATCATTTCCTGCGTGCAGCCGGTAAAGCCGCCCGCGCCGGTGGGCGAGCAGGACATGGTGCCGAAAGCACCCGCCATCTCGAAGCGTTCGACGCGTTCGGCCCATGACTGGTTTTCGGGGCTGTCGGAAAAGCGCAGGTTCTCGGGAATGCGATAGCGCTCGTTCTCGGCCTTGCGGGCGCAGACGACGATCTGGTCGTCCGTGCTTTCGGGGCATTCGTCGTCGCCATAGATGATCACCATGTTGTAATTGTCTTCGGCCGTATCGACGCTGTCCTGCGCCTGCGCGCCCATGGGGACGGCAAGTGCCAGGCTGGCGATGGCAAGCAACAGTTTCGACATGATGGTCCTCTCGGCGAATGGATGCGGGGCCACTAGGCGCCCCGTGGGGTGAACTTTTGCTGAAACGTGTGGGCGGGCTTTCCGGCGCGCGTCACACACGCTCCGAAATACGGATCGCCGCGCGGCAGCCCAGGCGAATGACACCCGACAGCAGCGGATAGGCGGGCGCACGCTCGGCCCCGGCGGCCAGCGCGGCGTCGCGGTGCTCGCGCTCGTCCTCGCGGAATTCCTCGATCATCGCGGCGAGCTCGGGATCCTCGCCGCTGTCCTGCAGCTGGTCGAGCTGGCGCGAATAGTGATCGTCGATCTCGGTCTCGACCGCGGCGGTGCAGGCCATGGCCGCTTCGGGCCCGATCAGCGCGGTCACCGCGCCAAGCGCGAACCCCGCGCGGTCCCAGAACGGTTGGAGTGCGGTCGGACGCACGCTGCGGCGCGCCATCAGCGCGTCGAACTTTGCACGGTGGCCGGCTTCCTGCTCCGCCATGCCCGCGATTTCCGCCGAATGCGGGCCGCGGTCGCCCATGACGGCGAGCTGACCGGCATAGATCCGCGTCGCACCGAATTCGCCTGCCTGGTCGACGCGGATCATCCGCGCAATATGATCGGGTACCTTGGTCATGCCCGGCGATCCTTCACCAACAGCGCGAAGATTGCCAGCCCCGTGGCGGTCGAAATCAGGAAATTGAAGCCTGCCAGGCTGATCCCGAGCAGCGTCCAGGCGGGTTCGTCGCAGCGCACCAGCGGGGTGTTCATGATGTCTTCGAGCGCATTGCCGCTGCTGCCCGATGTGATCGCGGCGCAGGAGGTGATCCCCTCCCACCAGCCATATTCGACCCCGGCATGAAACAGGCCGATTGCGCCGGAGACCAGAATCGCCAGCGCGGCGGCACCGGTCCACAAGCGCTGCGGCGGGGTCACGTATGCGAGCAGGGCAAGGCCCACGGCAGCGAAATGCGGCCAGCGCTGCCACCAGCACATTTCGCATGGGTAAAGCCCGAAGCCATATTGCGAGACATAGGCCCCGCCCAGCAGCAGGGCCGGCACGGCAAGCGCCAGGGCGCGGGCGAGGCGGGCGTGCTGCGAAAGGCTCATAGCGCGGCGCTCTATCCTATTTCGCGCGAGCGGCAATGCTCTTGGGGCTCGTGCGGCGCAGCGTTTCAAGCGCGTAATAGAGCTGGAAATCCTCGATGCCCTTGTCCTTCAGCTCTTCCGCCGTCTGGAGGAAGCGCGGGTCGGCGCGCGAATCCTTCTCGACCGCATCGTCGTCGAGCCCGATCTCGTTGATCAGGTGACCGCGCAGATCCGATTCGCGCATCTGGAACTTGGCCCGCTTGGCCAGGTCTGGGTCGGAGAGCTGCGGCACCGCGATGTCGGGAGTGATCCCGCCTTCCTGCACCGAATGGCCCGAGGGCGTGTAGTAGCGCGCGGTGGTCAGCTTGAGCGCGGCGTCGCGGCCGAGCGGCAGCAGCGACTGGACGCTGCCCTTGCCGAAGCTGCGCTCGCCCATCACCACGCCGCGGCGATGGTCCTGGATTGCCCCGGCCACGATTTCGGAGGCCGAGGCGGAGCCTGCATCGATCAGCACGACGATCGGCAGCCCGGCGGCAATATCCCCGCGGAACACGGTCTCGGCGTCATAGGCGATGTTCTCGCCCCGCGCGCGGCCGCGCTGCGACACGATACGGCCTTCAGTGAGGAACAGGTCGGACAATGCCACCGCTTCATCGAGCGAGCCGCCGGGGTTCGAGCGCAAGTCGAGCACCAGCCCGCTGAGGCGGCCGGTGGCCTGGCTCTTGAGGTCTTCCCACGCGGCGAAGACATCGCTGCCGACATCGCGCGAAAACTCGTTAATCATGATGTGGCCGACATTGCCGTCATGCAATTCCCAGGTGACCGGTTCGAGCTCGATCACGCCGCGGGTCACACTCACATCGAAGGGTTCGTCGCGGCCCGGGCGGAATATCGTCAGTTCGATCGCGGTGCCTTCGCGTCCGCGCATCTGCGCCACCGATTCGTCGAGCGTCTGGCCCACGATCAGGCGGCCATCGAGATGGGTGATGAAGTCGCCCGCCTTGATGCCCATCTTGTCCGCCGGGCTGCCGCGGAAGGGCGAAATAACCTTCACCGCGCCGTCTTCGGCCACGACCGAGAGGCCGAGACCCGAGTAATTTCCGTCGATCATCGTCTCGAGCCGCTGCAGGTCGCTGCCGTCGAGATAGCCCGAATGCGGATCGAGCGCGGTCAGCATGCCATCGATCATGCCGCGCATCAGCGTCTCGTCGTCGACCGGTTCGACATAGCTCGCCTTGATCCGCTGGTAGACCGCAAGGACCTTGGCGAATTCGGGGCCCGCGCGGCCATCGACCTGCGCCATGGTGGCGGTGGTCGCGGGGATCAGCGCAACGGCGGTCACGAGAGCGGCCGAACGGGCGAGGGCGGCGAATTTCATCGGCAAGAAGACTCCTTTGCGGGCGCATAACCTATGGTGTGCGACCGCTTAATGCTAGCTGAGCATGGTTGGTGCCCGTCAGGAAAGCGGTTTTCGACCGGCGGCCTAGCGCAAGTGGTCGAGCGGGTTCACCGGTTCGCCGCCCTGCCGCAGCTCGAGCGTGACCTCGCCGCGCTGTCCTGGCGCGACCCCGAGCGGCGAGCCCGCGGCAACCGCCTGCCCGACTGCGACATCGAGCGTGCCGAGCCCGGTAACGAGGCTGGTCCAGCCATTGGCATGTTCGACGATCACGATCCGGCCATAGCCGCGATAGGGCCCGGCAAAGGCGATCCGTCCTGCACCGGGGGCGACGACCTGCGCGCGCGGGCGCGCGGCGAGCGCAATTCCCGCCTGCCGCTGGCCGCTGGTGCCCGCTTCGCCGAAACCCGCGGTAATCTCGCCCGCGACCGGCAGTTGGTACTGCCGCGGTGGCTGGGTGGCGCTGGGGATCGGGCTCGGGGTTGCGGCGAGGCGTGCGGCACCGGGATCGGCGGGGCGCGGCAGGGGTCCGGGCAAGGCGGCCAGCTGCGCGCGCAGCGATCCTGCCGCTTCGAGCCGTCCGACGAGCTGGTCGAGATCGATCGCCTGTTCGGCGAGCACCAGCGCACGTTGCGCCTCGCGATCCGCCCCGCCCGCCGCCTGGCGCGCCTTGAGCCGCTCCTGCTCGGCGAGCGCGACCAATTGCTTGCGCCGCCCGACGAGGACCGTTTCGCTCTCGCGGCGATCGGACACCGCGGCGCGCGCCTCGGCTTCGAGCGTCCTGGCGCGGTCGAGATCGCCGCGCAGCGCGCTGGTCCGTTCGCGCACCAGCGGGATCGTGCTGGCGAGGACCGCGCGGGTATAGACGAGATCGCGCAGCGACCCGGGTTGCAGCGCCGACAGCGCGAGCGGGCGGCGCGACATCGACTGCAGCGCGCCGGTCAGCCGGACCAGCGGGGTCCGGCGCGCTGCCAAGCGGCGGTCGAGCGCGCGGCGTTCGCGATTGGCCAGCGCCAGCCGGGCTTCGGCCGCAGCGATACCGGCCTCGGCCTGCTGCACGCGTGCCGCGAGCGCCGCCGCCGCGCTACGCGCCTTTTCCGAAGCTTCGCGCGAGCGCGCGGCCTGCTGCTCGAGCCGTTCCCCGCGGGCCCGCGCATTGCGTTGCTGCACGCGCGCGGCATCGAGCTGGGCGCGGGCATCCTCGGCGCTTTCGAGCGGGGTCGGCGCCTGTGCAATTGCGGGCAGGCACAGCAGGCCTGCGGAAAGCGTAACGGCAAGGGCGGCGAGACGGCGGCTCATCGCGGCATTTCTGCCCGATCAATTGCTGCGATGATAGGGGTGGCCCGCGATAATCGTCGTCGCGCGATAGAGTTGTTCGGCCAACATCGCGCGGGCCAGCAGGTGCGGCCAGGTCGCCGAGCCGAAGGCAAGCAGCAGATCGGCTTCGGCGCGTTCTTCCGCCGCATGTCCGTCCGCCGCGCCAAGCACGAAGCGGCATTCGCGCATGCCATCGTCGCGCCAACGTCCAAGGATCGCGGCAAGCTGTTCGGAGGAGAGGTCCTTGCCGCGCTCGTCGAGGAGCACGGTTTTGACCGGCGTCAGCGGATCGGGAATGCGCCCGCCGGTTTCGGGCAGTTCGGTGAATTTGACCGGCCAGGTCAGCCGCTTCTCATACCGCGCGACCAGGTCCGCCTCGGGCGAGCGGGCGATCTTTCCGCGGGCGATGATGTGGAGGAGCATGGCGTGGTCGTAGCTGGATTGCTTGTGTTTCGCACCCACATGCGCGGGAGCGTCCCCGGGGCGGTCTCCGCGACGCCACGGGCCCCTGCGGGGAAGCCAAGCCGAACTCAGCTTCGGCGCCCGGCGCCCGAGGGCGCTAGATAGTCACGCCGTGCCGGCGACCGGCGGGGCATCTCCGAACGCCCACATGCGCTCGAGATTGTAGAAGCTGCGCACTTCGGGGCGGAACAGGTGGACGACGACGTCGCCCGCATCGAGCAGCACCCAATCGGCTGCGGGAAGCCCTTCGAGCTTCACCGGGCCAAAGCCGGCCTGCTTGACCTTCTCGGCCAGTTTCTGCGCCATCGCGGCGACCTGGCGAGTCGAGCGGCCCGAGGCGATCACCATGTGATCGGCAATCGAGCTCTTGCCCTCGAGATCGATGGTCACGACCTCCTGTGCCTGGTCGTCGTCAAGCTGCTGCAGCACCAGCTTGAGCAGTGGATCGGTGGTCGCGTCAGCCAAGTCGATGACCTGTGCCGATGCGGGTCCGGACGAAGCCGGATGGGTTTGCGCCTGAGTCATAGGCGGATGCGATACTCCTGAATTGAGAGGCTTGGGCCATGGAAGGGACAACGCGCGTCATGGCGCGGTGGTTTCCTCCCCCGACGGTATCAAGCGATGCGTCAACTGGTCCCTCGGAGGCGGTCCGGCGAAGCGTAATGCCCAGTCGGGATCGCCGCGGCGGATTGCCGTGGCCGATCGTTCGTCGGGATCGAAACGCAATGTCACCAGTGCCGGTGCGCTCCATTCGCCCCTGTTCACAAAGCTGGACAATGGCACCGAAAAGCGCCGCAGCCAGGCCATCGCGGGGCTCGCGAGGGCAGCAGCATCATAGCCGGGCCGCGCGATGACTGCAATCGGCATCCTGCGCGCGATGTCGCGCCAAGCCTTCCAGCGGTCGAATTGCGCCAGATTGTCCGCTCCCATCAGCCACACGAAGTCGTGCTTGGAATAGCGTCGGGTGAGCGCGCCGAGCGTATCGACTGTGTAGCGCGTGCCGAGCTCGCGCTCGATCGCAGTGACGCGGATCGGGGCGCTCCGTGCCTGCACCATCGCCGAACGCACACGCGCGGCGAGCGGCGCCATGCCCGCCTGCGGCTTGAGCGGGTTCCCCGGCGACACCATCCACCAGACCTCGTCGAGCTCGAGTGCGCGCTGCACGAACAGCGAAATTCGCCGATGGCCGCCATGCGCCGGGTTGAAGCTGCCGCCGAGCAGACCGATTCGCCGCTTGCCACGCATCAGATTCGGGCCTCGGGGAATTTGTCGTATTTATACAATGACTTGCTGGGCGCAGCCGAAGGAAATCGTAAGCTATTGGTAAACCACACTTTAATCTCTGACCTTCGGCCCGAGCCAAAATTTAGCGAGCGCTCAAACGACTCGTCCCACCGATGCTTCGACTCGTAGATTCTACGGGAACCGCGATTCGATTTCACAAGCAACCTTTGTTAGCTGTCTCAATGGGACATAAGAGACCATAAGGGACGGGTCGTTTTGAGCAATAACAATGCCAGCATTGGCTTGGGGGATCGCTTACGCAGCTGGTTTCCTGATCGCGAATTTTTCATGCGGTCGGAAGGCCAGGTTCGCTTCATCACCATTTCATCGAAGGTCCAGATGACCGCCGCGGCGGTGTCGCTGACGGCGCTGATCGTCTGGGCGGCATCGATGGCGGGCGCGGGATGGTCGCAATATCGCGCCACCGCCGACCGCCTGTCGCTGCTCGACCGCGAGGCGAAGGTCGCCACCGCGACCGAACGGGTGAACGCCTATCGCAGCGATATCGATGCAGTCGCCACCGATCTGGCCAAGCGCCAGGAATTCATCGAGGACATGGTCGCTTCGCTGCCCGAAGACGTGAAGACAGCTGCCAGCACGAGCGATTCCGCTGGCGAGGCAAGCGAGACGATCAGCAAGGTCAGCCTATCGATCCCCGAAGCCAGCGCGCTGGCGAAGATCGAAGCGCGCCAGCTGGTCTTCGTCGAAGGCCTGACCCGCTATGCCGACGCGCGCGCCCAGCGTGCCACCGTCGCGCTCAAGACGCTCGGCCTCGACCCCGCCAGCATGATGCGCAATGCCGACCGCAGCGCGATGGGTGGTCCGCTCGAGAATCTCGTCACCGATGCCGATGGCGGGATCGATCCGCGCTTCGAGCGGCTCGGCCTGTCGATTGCCCGCATGGCCGCGCTCGAACGGGGTCTTGAAGGGGTCCCGCAAGTGGCGCCCGCACGCACCGACATGATTTCGAGCGGCTTCGGCTATCGCCGCGACCCGTTCACCCGCCGCGGCGCAATGCACAAGGGTCTCGATTTCCGGGGTGCCGTCGGCACGCCGATCCAGGCCGCATCGGCCGGCCGCGTCAGCTTCGTCGGCTGGAAGGGTGGTTATGGCAAGACGGTCGAGATCTCGCATGGCAACGGGCTGATGACGCGCTATGCGCATATGTCGCAGTTCGACGCCAAGCCCGGCCAGCGCGTCGCGGCGGGCGAGACAATCGGCGCGATCGGCAATACGGGCCGGTCGACCGGCGCGCACCTCCATTTCGAGGTGCGGATCAACAATCGCGCGGTGAACCCGCGTACCTTCCTGGAGACCGCTCCCAATGTTCTCGAAGAAATCCGGCGAGCTCCCCAGCTCGCCTCAGGCCAGTAATACGGGACGCGAGCGTATGGCCAGCAAGAGCAATTCCACCTTCTCGGTCCTGGGATCGGACCTCACGATCACCGGCGATATCGAGGCTTCGGCCGATCTTCACATCGACGGGTCGGTCGAAGGCGACATCGCCTGTTCCTCGCTCGTGCAGGGCGAGGAAAGCCGCGTGAAAGGCGCGATCAAGGCCGAAACCGCGCGGCTAGCCGGAACGGTCGACGGATCGATTACCGCGCGCGAGCTGGTCATTCTCAAGACAGCCCGAATCACCGGCGATGTCTTTTACGACGCGCTGACCATCGAACAGGGCGCGCAGGTCGAAGGCCGCTTTGCGCATCGCGACGCCAAGGCCAAGGCGCCCGGACTGACGCAGCCGGCGACCAAGCCCGAGCTCGCCGTAGCCGGTTGAGCCAATCCATTTCGGAGGGGAGGAGGGCCGCTTGCGCATGACGCGGGCGGCCTTCTCTTTATGGCCTAGTCGAGCACTTCGGCGCGCAGCGCCTTGCGGTCGAGCTTGCCGATCATCGTCTTGGGCAGATCCTCGCGGATGATAACGGCATCGGCACGCTCGTGCTTGCCCACGCGCGCGTTGAGCCATTGCTTGAGCTGTTCGCCGCTCGCTTCATGACCGGCCTTGAGCGTGACATAGGCGACCGGCATTTCGCCGTGATAGGCATCGGGACGGCCGATCACCAGCGCCTCCTTCACCGCCTCATGCTCAAGCAGGACGTCCTCGACCTGGCTCGGGAAGACCTTGAAGCCGCCGACCGCGATCATGTCCTTGATCCGGTCGACGATCTCGAGAAACCCGTCTGCGTCCACCGTCGCCACATCGCCCGTGCGCAGCCAGGTCTTGCCGAGATGTTCGACGAAAATGTCCTTGGACGCCTCGGGACGGTTCCAATAGCCCCGCATGACCTGCGGACCATGGAGCGCGAGTTCGCCCGGTTCGCCATCGGGTGCGATGACTGCCGGGTCTTCCTTGTCGAGCAGCAGCACTTCGGTCTGCATGATGACCTGGCCGATGGTGCCGGGCTTGCGCGTCCCTTCATAGGGGTTGGCCGAGACCACCCCCGCACTCTCGGTCAGGCCATAGCCTTCGACCAGCCGGACGCCGGTGTCCGCCTCGAATTGCTCGCGTAGTGGGCCGGGCAGCGGCGCGCCGCCCGAAATGCACACTTTGAGTGTCGAGAAATCGGTCTTGGCGAGATCGGGATGGTCGAGCAATGCCTGGAACATCGTCGGCACGCCCGGGAATCCCGTGGCGCCATATCGCGCGATCGTCTGCAGCACCTGTCCTGCCTCGAACCGCGGGACCATGGCGATCGACGCGCCGGTCAGCACCGCGTGGTTGAGCAGCGCGGTATTGGCGAAGACATGGAAGAACGGCAGCGCACCGAGGAAGACCTCTCCCGTCGGGTTGCCGAAGGGGTTGAGCCCTGCGGTCTGCTGCGCATTGATCGACAGATTCGCATGCGTGAGCATCGCACCCTTGGGCGTGCCGGTCGTCCCCCCGGTATATTGCAGCAGCGCGAGCCCTTGCGGGTCGATTTCGGGCAGTTCGCCCGTGTTCCGCTCGCCGCTCTCCAAGAAGGCGCGCCACGGCAGGATCGATGGGCCGTAGGCTACCTTGGCGATCTTGCTGCGCGCGAGCACGCGCATCGCCAGACCCTTGAGCGTCGGCAGCATCTGCGGAAGCGAGCTGACCACCAGCGTTTCGAGCGCGGAGCCGTGCAGCACCTTTTCCGCGGTGGCGTAAAGCTCGGGCACATCGACCGTGACCAGCAGCCGGGTCCCCGAATCGGCGACCTGCTGCTCGAGCTCCTCGACCGAATAGAGCGGCGAGAAATTGACCACCACGGCCCCCGCCATCATCGCCCCGTAATAGGCGGCGACATAGCTCGGGACATTGGGCAGGAAGAGCCCGACCCGGTCGCCCTCGGCAATTCCCCGCGCCCGGAGGGCATGGGCAAAGGCCTGCGCATCGCTGAGCAGTTCGCGATAGGGATAGGTGCGACCGAGGAAATGCAGCAGCGGCGCATCGGGGGAGGCCTGCGCCGTCCGCGCGAACATGGCGGGCAGCGCCAGCGCTTCGAAATGCGTATCCCATGGCACCGGGTGGTGGTTCGGCAGCTTGCTTACATCCATGTCAGTAGCATGACCTCTCTCGCTTCAAAGGCAAGCAAAAAGGCGGGAAAAGCCATAGCCTTCCCCGCCTTCCGGAATTTTGTGCGTCGGCAGGTTCAGGCCTGGTCGGGCTCCGCAGTCTCGCCCGCGTCTTCGGCAGCGCGCTTGGCTTCGAGCCAGGCGGCGGCTTCGGCTTCCTGCACGGCTTCTGCAGCAGCCTTTTCATTGGCCTGGCGCTCGGCCCGCAGCTCCTCGATCAGCTTCTCGCGATCGCTGCCGCCGGCGGTTTCGACCGGTGCGGCTTCGTCTTCGATGCCCGCCTTCTTCGCTGCCTTGGCGACGACCGCGTCGAGTTCGCGCTGCGAACACAGGCCGAGCGTCACCGGATCCTTGGGCTGGATGTTCTGGATGTTCCAGTGGCTGCGCTCACGGATCGCGGTGATCGTGTTGCGCGTGGTGCCGATCAGCTTGCCGATCTGCGCATCCGAAATCTCCGGATGGTTGCGCAGGATCCAGGCGATGCCATCGGGTTTGTCCTGGCGCTTCGAGACCGGCGTGTAGCGCGGCCCCTTGGTGCGGCTGACCGCAACCGGCGCGCGCTGCATCTTGAGCCGGTAATCGTTGTCCGCCTGTCCCTTTTCGATCTCGTCCTGCGTCAGCTCGCCCGAGTGGACGGGATCGCGGCCGGTATATTTGCTGCCCGTGAGATCGTCCGCCATGGCCTGCACTTCGAGGATATGAAGGCCGCAAAACTCGGCGATCTGTTCGAACGACAGGCCGGTGTTGTCGACCAGCCAGGTGGCGGTCGCATGCGGCATCAGCGGTTTGGGTTGGTCGGCCATTGAAATGCCTTTTCTCGTCTTACGAAAATAGAAGGCCGCCCCTCGCGGGACGGCCGTTATCGTGCCGATGTAGGGGAGAGCGCCGGATTCGGCAAGCGAAAGCCTCAGGCCGCGGGAAGCTGCTCCGCCTCGAAAGCCGCGAGCCCGCTGAGGAACTGTCCCGTCGCGGCGGCCCAGCTGAAGCTTGCGCCATACCGGGCACAGGCTGCGCGGTCGCAGAAAAGGGCCGCACCGATCGCGCGGGCGAGTTCCTCACCCAATGCGCCGACCGCGCTGGTCACGATATCGCGCGGTCCGGCAACCGGATAGGCGGCGACCGGAGTCCCGCAGGCCAGCGCCTCGATCATGACCAGCCCGAAAGTGTCGGTCCTGCTCGGGAAGACGAAAACATCCGCCCCGGCATAGCACCCCGCCAGATCGCGCCCCGAACGCCGCCCCAGAAAGTGCGCTTGGGGATATTTCGCGCGCAGCGATGCCAGCGACGGTCCGTCGCCGACCACGACCTTGCTGCCGGGATAGTCGGCTTCGAGGAATGCCTCGACGTTCTTTTCAACCGCGACCCGGCCGACATAGAGCTGGATCGGGCGCGGCAGATCGGCAAATTCGGGCGGCGGCGGCGCATCGGGCGTAAAGCAGGCGAGGTCGACCCCGCGGCTCCAGCGGTGCAGCTGGGTCAGCCCATGCGCGCGCAATTCCTCGCTGATGCTCTCGGTCGCCACCAGCACGCGTTTGGCGGGACGGTGGAACCACTGGATATACCGCCAGAACCATGCGGCGGGCAGATGCGTGCGCTTGGCGAGATAGTCCGGAAACTGTGTGTGATAGGCGGTGGTGAAGCGGATATCGTGTTTTGCACAATAGCGGCGTGCCGTCATGCCGAGCGGACCCTCGGTAGCGATATGGATCGCCTCGGGCGAAAAGGCGCGCAGGCGGTTCGCCACCGCGCCCGGGACGGCCAGCGCCAGCCGGATTTCGGGATAGGTCGGACAGGGCACGCTGGCGAATTCGTCGGGCGAGACGACCAGCACATCGTGCCCCTGTTCGCGCAAGTGATCGCAAGTCGTGGTGAGCGTGCGGACGACGCCATTCATCTGTGGCAGCCATGCGTCGGTGACGATCGCAATCCGGTGCGGCGCGCTCGGCTGAACCTCGCGGATCTGGGCGCGCGCGCCGGACATCGAACTCACGCGGCCTCCGGGACCGATGGCGCGACCACCCGCTGCTCGGCTTCGCGCCGGGCAATCTCATCGGGCCAGTGGAGGATTTCCATGGTCCCGTCGAAATGCTCGACCAGCGCGTTGCAACCCTCGACCCAGTCGCCGTCGTTCCAATATTCGATCTGCTTGCCATCATGGTCGAAGGTGCGGAATTCGGCGGTATGGATATGGCCGCAGACCACGCCATCGACACCCCGTTCGGCCGCGGCACGGGCGACGACTTCCTCGTATTTCGAAATGAACTCGACCGCGTTCTTGACCTTGTGCTTGGCGGCCTTCGAGATCGACCAATAGGGCAGGCCCAGCCGCTTGCGCGCGCCGGCCACCCAATTGTTGAGCTTCATCATCACATGGTAGAGCGCGTCGCCGACGAAGGCGAGCCAGCGGTGCGCCAGCATGATGGTGTCGAATTCGTCGCCATGCAGCACCATCAGGCGGCGCCCGTCGGCAGTATCGTGGAATGCCGCGCGCATGATCTCGACTCCGCCCAGGTTCATCCCGCTGAACGGGCGGACCATTTCGTCGTGATTGCCGGGAATATAGACGATCCGCGTACCGCGCTTGGCACGCTTGAGGATGCGCCAGACGATATCGTTGTGTTCCGGGGGCCAGTAGACCTTCTTCTTCAACCGCCAGCCATCGATGATGTCGCCGACGAGATACATCGTCTCGCTATCGGTGTGGTCGAGAAAATCGATCAGCAGTTCGTGATTGCAGCCCCTGGTGCCGAGATGGACATCGCTGATCCAGATCGTGCGAAACTCGCGCCGCTTACCGATCGTGCGTTCGGGCACGCTCGGTTTGATCGACGGAAAACTGGCGACCTTGTGGACAGCATCGAAGTCGGTGGGCAGATCATTCATGGGCCGGGCTCCCCTGATGAGTATCAGGGCCAGCCATGGCGATGGATTGTTACGAGCGATTCACATTGCCGTTACGGATCGGCGACATTGCGACACTTTGGGTTCACCCCATGGGGATGAAATCGGGGAGCTGCGACACCCGTTCGATCCAGCGTTCGACCGCCGGATAGTCGCCCAGCCCGAAGCCGCCTTCGTCCGCCACATGGGTATAGGCGAACAGCGCGATATCGGCGAGCGAGACGCTATCGCCCACAAACCAGTCGTGCCCGGCAAGATGGCCGTCCATCAGCGACAGCGCCTCGCAGCCGGCTATCCGCTTGGCCATCATCTGCGCCTTCTGCTGCGGCGAAAGCTGCGCGCTGCCGATGAAATGTAGCCAGAAGCGCATCGTCGCGATGTTTGGTTCGTGGCTGTATTGTTCGAAGAACATCCATCGCAGCATATCCGCCTGGTCGAAGCTGTCCTGCGGGATCAGTGCGCTGCCCGAGGCGAGATACCAGCAGGCGGCATTGCTTTCGGGCAGGAAGCGGTTGCCGATCTGCAGCACGGGGATGCGCCCGTTCGGATTGACCCGCTCGAGGAAGTCGCGTGTCCGCGTTTCCCCGGCAATGATATCGTATTGCCGGGTTGCCAGCGGCAGGCCGAGCAGCGCGGCGGTGAGCTTGATCTTGTAGCAATTGCCGCTGCGCGGATCCTCGTGGAGCGTGACCTCAGTCACCGGCTACCTCGAGCACGATCTTGCCGATATGATCGCCCGCCTCCATCCGCGCATGCGCGGCACTCGCATCGGCAAGCGCGAAGGTCTGGTCCATCACCGGTGCGATCGTGCCGTCCTCGAACAGGGGCCAGGCATGGTTGTAGATCTCGTCGGCGAGCAGCGCCTTGAAATCGTCCGAGCGCGGCCGCAGCGTCGAGCCGGTCAGCGCCAGCCGCTTGCGCATGACCGTGGCCATGTTGATTTCGGCCTTGAGCCCGCCGAGCACGGCGATGGTTACATGCCGCCCGTCATCGGCCAGACATTCGATATTGCGCGCGACGTAATCGCCCGAAACCATGTCGAGCACCACGTTGACGCCCTGGCCGCCGGTGAAGGTCTTTACCTCCTCGACGAAGTCCTGCGTCTTGTAATTGATCGCCAGATCCGCCCCCAGATCGCGGATCGCCTGACATTTCTCTTCGCTTCCCGCAGTCGCGATCACGGCAATGTCGAAGGCCCGCGCCAGCTGGATCGCCATGGTCCCGATTCCGCTGGTGCCGCCATGGACCAGCAGCGTGTCGCCATTCCCGGCCCAGCCGCGCTCGAACACATTGTGCCATACGGTGAACAGCGTTTCGGGGACTGCCGCGGCGACTTCCATCGTCATCGCCTTGGGCACGCGCAAGCAATGCGCCGAATGTGCCAGGCAGTATTCCGCATAGCCCCCGCCCGACACGAGCGCGCAGACACGCCGGCCCAGCATTTCGGGCGGCGCGCCCTTGCCGATCGCCACGACGGTGCCCGATACTTCGAGGCCCGGGACCGGCGAGGCACCGGGCGGCGGCGGGTAGTAGCCCTGCCGCTGGATCACGTCGGGCCGGTTGACCCCGGCGTAAGCGACACGGATCAGCACCTGGTTCTCGCCCGGTTGGGGCACGGGCAACTGCTCGGACCGCAATACCTCGGGTCCGCCGGGCTTGTCGAAACCCGTCGCTGACATCGTTTTCGGCAAATCTGCTGCCACTCGCGCCCCCATCGCCATTGTTCCCTGCGTGTCGTCCCTGCCACGCTTGGCCGTGCAATACCGCGCTGCCCCGTTGACAGCAACCACACAGAATTGCGACATTGGTCCCAATGGATGACGATGCCCGTCCGCGCCCGCGAGGCGACGCCGCGAGCCTGCTTATGGCCGAGGACCTCGGCCCCTATTCGCAGGACGAACTGGCGGTGCGGATCGCATTGCTCGAAGCCGAGATCGACCGGGTCGAGAAACACCGCAGCTCGGCTGCCGCGCATCGCAATGCGGCCGAGGCATTGTTCGGGCGAAAGGAATAGTTGGTGATGCGGGGGCTGAAAATATTGCCCTGCGCACCCATATCCGGCGAGCATACAGCATTGGCTAACCTTCGGCCCATAGGCTGTCCCGTATTCGCCCGGTGCGAATCCCATGAGAAAGACATCTGATGCCCAGCTTTGCCGCCAATCTCGAAAAGACCCTCCACGCCGCGCTTACCGATGCGGGCGAGCGCCGGCATGAATATGCAACGCTCGAGCACCTGCTGCTCGCACTGATCGACGACGAGGATGGCGCGCAGGTGATGGCCGCCTGCGGGGTCGACCTTGGCGAGCTGACCGCGGTGGTGAAGCAGTATCTCGAACAGGAATACCAGTCGCTGCAATCGGACGAGACCGCCGACCCGCAGCCGACCGCGGGGTTCCAGCGGGTGATCCAGCGCGCAATCCTGCATGTCCAGTCGAGCGGCAAGGATACAGTGACCGGCGCCAATGTGCTGGTCGCGCTGTTTTCCGAACGCGACAGCTATGCGGTCTATTTCCTCCAGCAGCAGGACATGAGCCGGCTCGACGCGGTGAGCTTCATCAGCCACGGCATCGGCAAGGGCGGCAAGCAGGTCGAAAGCCGTCCTTCGCAGGGCGCCGAAGAAGGCGAGGCGCAGAGCGAGGACAAGGCCGCCGAGAAGGGCAAGAAGGAAACCGCGCTCGATCAGTTCACCGTCAATCTCAACAAGAAGGCCGAAGATGGCCGGATCGATCCGCTGATCGGCCGCGGGCCGGAGGTCGACCGGACGGTCCAGATCCTGTGCCGCCGGAGCAAGAACAACCCGCTGTATGTCGGTGATCCCGGCGTCGGGAAAACTGCGATCGCCGAAGGTCTTGCGCGCAAGATCGTCGAAGGCGAAGTGCCCGAAGTGCTGCAGGACGCGGTAATCTATTCGCTCGACATGGGCGCGCTGCTTGCCGGGACGCGCTATCGCGGCGATTTCGAGGAACGGCTGAAGCAGGTCGTGAACGAGCTCGAAGGCATGCCCGATGCGATCCTGTTCATCGACGAAATTCACACGGTAATCGGCGCGGGCGCCACCAGTGGCGGGGCAATGGACGCATCGAACCTGCTCAAGCCGGCGCTGAGCTCGGGTGCGATCCGCTGCATCGGCTCGACCACCTACAAGGAATTCCGCAACCACTTCGAGAAGGACCGCGCGCTGCTGCGCCGCTTCCAGAAGATCGATGTGAACGAGCCCACGATCGAGGACACGATCAAGATCCTCAAGGGGTTGAAGACCGCGTTCCAGGACCACCACAAGGTGACCTATACGGTCGACGCGCTCAAGACCGCGGTCGAGCTGTCGGCGCGCTACATCAACGATCGCAAGCTGCCCGACAAGGCGATCGACGTGATCGACGAGGTCGGCGCGATGCAGATGCTGGTCCCGCCCAGCCGGCGCAAGAAGAAGATCACCGCGCGCGAGATCGAGGCGGTGATTGCGACCATGGCGCGCATCCCGCCCAAATCGGTATCGAAGGACGACAAGAGGGCGCTCGAGAATCTCGACCGCGACCTGCGACGCGTCGTCTTCGGGCAGGATGCGGCGGTCAAGAAGCTGTCGACCGCGATGAAGCTGTCGCGCGCGGGCCTGCGCGATCCGGACAAGCCGATCGGCTCCTTCCTGTTCAGCGGCCCGACCGGCGTCGGCAAGACCGAGGTCGCACGCCAGCTCGCCAGCATCATGGGGATCGAGCTCAAGCGCTTCGACATGTCCGAATACATGGAACGCCACAGCGTTTCGCGGCTGATCGGCGCACCTCCGGGCTATGTCGGTTACGACCAGGGCGGGCTGCTGACCGATGCGGTGGACCAGAACCCGCATTGCGTGTTGCTGCTCGACGAGATCGAGAAAGCGCATCCCGACCTGTTCAATATCCTGCTGCAGGTCATGGATAATGGCCGGTTAACCGACCACCACGGCAAGACGGTCGATTTCCGCAATGTCGTGCTGATCATGACCACCAATGCCGGCGCGGCCGACATGGCGAGCCAGGGAATTGGCTTCGGCGATGTGTCGAAGGAAGATGCGAGCGAGGAAGCGGTGAAGCGGATGTTCACCCCCGAGTTCCGCAACCGCCTCGATGCGGTGGTGCCCTTCGCCTATCTGGGCCGGGATACCGTTGCGCGCGTGGTCGACAAGTTCATCCTCCAGCTCGAACTGCAGCTGGCCGAACAGAATGTCGATATCCAGTTCGACCAAGACGCCCGCGCATGGCTGGCGGACAAGGGCTACGACCGCCTCTATGGCGCGCGTCCGATGGGCCGCCTGATCCAGGAAAAAATCAAGCAGCCGCTCGCCGAGGAACTGTTGTTCGGCAAGCTGGCCGATGGCGGCGAGGTGTCGGTGACGATGAAGGACGCCAAGCCGAGCTTCGAGCTGACCCCTGCTCCGCCCAAGGCCAAGCGCAAGGCGCCGCCGCGCAAGAAGGCAGCGGAAAAGAAGGCGCCGACGAGCAAGAAACCGGCGGCCGATGCCAGCGAAAGCACCGACGAGAGCGAAAGCTGAGCGGCAGGGAAAACCACTTCGAGGGGGCGCCACCGGGAACGGTTGGCGCCCCTTTCGTTTGAATCGGGGATGGCTGCAGCCCCCTTCTCCTGGATCAAACCCGAACCGCACGGTATCCATGTCGTCCCCGCCGACTGCTGGATCGACCCCAGCAGGGCGGTCGACCGAGCCTTGGTCACGCACGGTCATGCCGATCATGCGCGCGGCGGCCATGGCCAGACCGTGGCCACCCCCGCCACGCTGGCGATCATGGAGTTGCGCTACGCAACTAAGGAGGGCGCTACTCCGGTCGAATATGGCGAGACGATCAGCCTGCCGGGCGGGGTCGAGGCGACCTATATTCCCGCCGGTCATGTGCTCGGCAGCGCGCAGATCCTGCTCGAGCATGCGGGCGAGCGCGTGGTGGTAACCGGCGATTACAAACGCCGAGCCGATCCGACCTGCCCCCCGTTCCAGGTCACCCCCTGCGATATCTTCATCACCGAGGCGACCTTCGGGCTGCCGGTGTTTTGCCACCCGCCGATCGAGGAGGAAATGGCCAAGCTGCTCGAAAGGCTCGCCGCGCATCCCGATCGCTGCGTGCTGGTTGGCGCCTATGCGTTGGGCAAGGCGCAGCGGGTAATCGCCGAACTACGCCGCGCGGGCCATATGGACCCGATCTACCTGCATGGCGCGATGGAGAAGATGTGCCGGCTCTATGAAGAGCACGGCGTGGGTCTAGGCGAACTGCGGCTGGTCGCGGATTACACGAAGGACGACATGCGCGGTGCGGTGGTGGTGAGCCCGCCATCGGCGCTCAACGACCGCTGGAGCCGCCGCTTGCCCGACCCGATTACGGCGATGGCGAGCGGCTGGATGCGTGTGCGCCAGCGTGCCCGGCAGCGCAATGTCGAGCTGCCGCTGGTGATTTCTGACCACGCCGACTGGGGCGAACTGACGCGCACGATCAGGGAAGTCGATGCGGCGGAAAACTGGATTACCCACGGACGCGAGGATGCGCTGCTGCGCTGGTGCCAGCTCAACCAGCGCCGTGCACGGGCATTGGCGATGGTGGGATATGAGGATGAGGACGACTAGCGGTGGAAGAGTTCGCCGCCCTGATCGACGCGCTCGTCTATACCCGCAGCCGCAACGAGAAGCTGCGGCTGATCGCGGAATACCTGCGCGCGACGCCCGACCCGGATCGCGGCTGGGCGCTGGCGGCCCTGGCCGACGGGCTCGACTTCCCCGCGGTCAAAAGCTCCACCATCCGCAATCTGCTCAAGGACCGGGTCGATCCGGTGCTGTGGACGCTGAGTCGTGATTTTGTCGGCGACACCGCGGAAACCGCCAGCCTGCTATGGCCCGCACCCGACCAGTCACCTTCGCCGCCCACGGTAAGCGAAGCGGTCGAACAGCTCGCCGCGATGAACCGCAAGAGCGTGCTCACCGAATTGCCCCGGCTGCTCGACCGGCTCGATCCATCGGGCCGCTATGCGCTGCTGAAGCTGGCGACCGGGGGAATGCGCATCGGAGTGTCCAGCCGCCTCGCCAAGACCGCGTTTGCGCAGGCTTTCGACGTCTCGGTCGACGAGGTGGAGGAATATTGGCACGGGCTTGACGCGCCCTATGACGCGCTGTTCGGATGGGCCGCGCGCGGCGAGGCACCGCCCGATATCGCCAATCTGCCGACCTTCCGCCCCTTCATGCTCGCACATCCGCTTGAGGAGACCACGGTCGATCTGGCGGATTACGCCGCCGAGTGGAAATGGGACGGCATTCGCGTGCAACTGGTCCGCGCAGGCGAGGAAACCCGTGTGTACTCGCGTTCGGGCGACGATATCTCGGCGACTTTTCCCGAGCTGCTCGACGCGCTGCCCTTCCCCGCAGTGCTCGACGGCGAACTGCTGGTGCGCGGTTCGGCGCAGGGCGGCGAGGAAGGCGGGGCAGCGAGTTTCAACGCGCTGCAGCAGCGGCTGGGGCGCAAGACGGTCAGCAAGAAGATGCTGCAGGACTATCCGGCCTTCGTGCGCCTTTACGACACGCTGCTGATCGAGGGCGAGGATGTGCGCACCCTCGCATGGAGCGAGCGCCGCGACCGACTCGAAGCGCTGATGACGCGGCTGCCCGACAGCCATTTCGATATCAGCAAGGTGGTGCAGGCGAGCGATTTCGAGCACCTCGCGCAGATCCGCGAAGGCAGCCGCGACGATGCGATCGAAGGCCTGATGCTCAAGCGCAAGGACAGCCCCTATATCGCCGGGCGGCGAGTCGGCTATTGGTACAAGTGGAAGCGCGACCCGCTGCTGGTCGATTGCGTGCTGATGTATGCGCAGCGCGGTTCGGGAAAAAGGTCGAGCTTCTTTTCCGATTACACCTTCGGTTGCTGGGATGGCGATCCCGACCAGGGCGCCGATCTGCTGCCCGTGGGCAAGGCCTATTCGGGCTTTACCGACGAGGAGCTGAAAAAGATCGACCGCCACGTGAGGCAGAATACGATCAACCGTTTCGGACCCGTGCGCGAAACCGAGAAGACGCTGGTTTTCGAAATCGCATTCGACAGTGTGCACGAAAGCAAACGGCACAAATCGGGCCTCGCAATGCGGTTTCCGCGCATCCACCGCATTCGCTGGGACAAGCCGCCGCATGAAGCGGATCGTATCGAGGCCCTGCGCGCGCTCATCCGGGATTGAATTCTCCACGCCAGTCCGCATGGTGCTGCGATGCAACGCTACGATCGCAGCCGCCAGAAACTCGCTATGGGACTGGCCTTCCTCGCCGGCCAGGTCGATGCCATCGGCTTCGTCGTTGCAGGCGGCTATTTCACCTCCTTCATGTCGGGCAATACGACGCGGCTGGGGGTCGAGCTCATTGCCGAGCGTGCCCCGGCCTGGATCCCGATTCTGATCATCGCCTGTTTCATCGGCGGCGTAGTCGCCGGTGCCCTGGTCGCATTTGGTCGACAGGGGCAGCACAAGCGGATCCTGCTCGCCATGGTCGCCGCAATGCTCGGAGTGGCCACGCTGGCGCTGGCGCATGCCCACGACATGGTTTTCCTCGCGCTCGCCGCCGGCGCAATGGGTGTCGCCAACAATGTCTTCTCGCGTGAGGGCGAGGTAACCGTCGGGGTGACCTATATGACCGGGGCGCTGGTCCGCACAGGTCAGGGATTGGCAGCGCGCATCCTTGGCCGCCCCAGCGAAGCCATGCGCGGCTATCCGACATTGTGGCTATCACTGGCGGTGGGCGCGGTATGCGGTGCCTGCCTCTTTGCGGTGAACGCGCTTGTCGCTGCGGGAGCAGCCTCGGGCCTTGCACTGCTGCTGTTCGCCTTCGGGGTCAGGATCGAGACACGCGCCGCCTAAGGATCGAGCTGGAGCACCTTTTCACGCGAAGTCGCGCCGCGCACAATCCGACAGCGTGACGTCACGACCCCAAGAGCGCGCCACCAGTTTCACGACTGCGGTATTGGCCGCCCCATCGCTGGGCTTCGCGCGTACCTTTACCAGCACCCGGCCCTCTTCCACGCTGATCGCTTCGGTCCGGGCGCCGGGCGTCACGCGAAGGCGTAGCTGGTCGCCAGCCACCAGGTCCCATAGCGCTGCGGGGTCGGGCAGGTCAGCCTTGGGCCGCGGCATCGACGACCGCAGCAGCGTGGTGTTTGGCATTTTCGGCATAATGCGCGACGCCCATCCGCATACCGGCGATGGCGGCATCGTCGAGATCGCGCATCTTGCGCGCCGGGCGGCCGCCCCACAATTCGCGGGCGGCCATCACCTTGCCCTCGGTAAGCATGGCACCGGCGGCGAGCATCGCATCCGAACCGATCACCGCCTTGTTCATCGCGATGGCGCCGAGGCCGACGAAGCCGCGGTCCTCGATGGTGCAGCCATGGATCATCGCCATATGGCCGACCAATACGTCGTCACCGATGATGAGCGGCGAACCGCCGGGGTCGCCGGGGCGCTCGGGGTCGCAATGGCATACGCTACCATCCTGGATGTTCGACCGTTCGCCGATCACGATCCGGCTGACGTCGGCGCGCAGCACGCAATTGTACCACACCGAGCTGTCGGCCCCGATCTCGACATTGCCGATGATCGTGCAGCCGGGCGCGATGAAGGCGCTATCGTGGATGCGCGGCGTGTGGCCGTGGATAGGGATGATGGTGACACCAGGGCGGCTCGCGGTCATTGGCTGCTCTCCCATTGTTCTTGCGTGAGCGAATACTGGATCGTCGGATTGTCCTCGGCCGGGAAGGCCGGGTCCGCGAAATCGAGATCTTCGCGGCGGACCATGCCGAGCTTTTGCATCAGTTTCCAGCTGCCGGCATTGGCCTCGCTGGTCAGTGCGACGACATGCGGCGCCTGAATGCGGGTAAAGGCCCAGTCGAGTATCGCGCGCATCGCCTCTTCGGCATAGCCGCGCCGCCAGCGGTCCTCGCGCACCAGCCAGCCGATTTCGTGATCGCCGACATTGGGCGCCAGCGGGTTGTCGACACGCTTGATCCCGCAATGGCCGACCATCTCGCCGCTCGCCTTTTCGACCATGAACAGGAAGCTGAAGCCCTCGCGCGCATACATCGCCATCGCCTTGGCGTGCTTCGCCTCGATTTCGTGCAGTTCCTTGACCCCGCCGAGCCGCGCCATGACCGCCGGCGTGTTGAGCAGGCGGTCCTGTCGGGCGGCGTCGCCTTCCTCGATCGTGCGCAGGATCAGCCGGTCGGTTTCGGCGATGATATCAGCCACGATGGGCTGTCCATGACGCGCGATCGATCGAATAGACGGTGATGACCGGGTCCTCCTTGTCGAACTCCGCATTGTCGAAATCGAGATCGTCGCGGCGGCGCATTCCCAGCCGCTGCATCAACCCCCAGCTGGCCGTGTTGCGCTGAACGGTCATGGCGATCACCTCTTCCGCATCGAACCGGTCGAAGGCAAGATCGAGCGAGGCGGTAGCGGCCTCTTTCGCATAGCCCCTGCCCCAGGCGTCTTCGCGCAGCCGCCAGCCCACTTCCATCATGCCGAGCGGGCCGCCCGACTGATTGGAACGCTTGAGACCGCAAAAACCAAGGATCGCGCCATCGCTGCGGCGCTCGACGCACCAGAAGGTGTGGCCATGTTCGCGTTCGTAGGAAAGCAGGCGCTGCTGCGCCGCATCGCGCTTCGCGCCATCGCAAACCCCGCCCAGCCAGCGCATTACGCCAGGCGTATTGGTCCCCTCCCAGAAGAACGGCCAGTCTTCCTCACGCCAATCGCGCAGGATCAACCGGCCGGTCTCGTGGCGAAACTCAGCCATTGAGCAATTGGGCGGCGCGCGGCGCGTGATAAGTCAGCACCCCGCTGCACCCGGCGCGCTTGAACGCGAGCAGCTTTTCCATCAGCAGCGCATCGCGGTCGCCCACCCCGGCGGCCGCGCCGACCTCGATCAGCGCATATTCGCCGCTGACCTGATAGGCGAAGACGGGCACGCCGAATTCTTGCTTGGCGCGCCAGATGATGTCGAGATAGGCGAGGCCCGGCTTGACCATAACGCTGTCGGCACCCTCGGCGATGTCGAAGGCGATCTCGCGCAGCGCCTCGTCGCCATTGGCGGGGTCCATCTGATAGCTTTTCTTGTCACCCTTGAGCAGGCCGCCCGACCCCACCGCATCGCGGAACGGCCCGTAGAATGCCGAGGCGTATTTGGCCGCATAGGCCATGATCTGGACATTGGGATGGTGGTTCATCTCCAGCGCCATGCGGATCGCCTTCACGCGGCCATCCATCATGTCGGACGGGGCGATGATATCGGCCCCCGCAGCGGCCTGGTTGATCGCCTGGTCGACCAGCACCGCTACCGTATCGTCATTGACGACATAGCCGGCCTCGTCGAGCAGCCCGTCCTGGCCGTGGCTGGTATAGGGATCGAGCGCGACATCGGTGAGGATGCCGATATCGTTGCCGCAGGCATCGCGGACCGCCTTGATCGCCCGGCACATCAGATTGTCTGGATTGAGCGCCTCGGCCCCGTCGTCGCTGCGGCGATCGGGCTGCGTGTTGGGGAACAGCGCGATGCAGGGGATGCCCAGATCGACCGCCTCCTTCCCGCGTTTGGCGATATGGTCGACCGACCAACGTGACACGCCCGGCAGGCTGGCGACCGGCTCCTCGACACCGGAACCATCGGTGACGAACAGCGGCCAGATCAGGTCTGACGGGGTGAGCACGGTTTCGCGGTGCATCGCGCGGCTCCACCCGCTCGAACGGGTACGGCGCAGGCGCGTGGCGGGGTAGCTTGCTTGGGTCATTGCAGCGCAATGCCGCAAGCGCGCGCGGGGCGCAATCTCAGCTCCGCTTGGGCGGGGCCAGCTTGTCGATCTCGCGGACGGGTTCGGTGGCGGCGACCTCGGCTGCTGTCTGTTCGAGTTCGGACAATGCCGCGCCCGGTTCGACCGTTTTGATCCGCGCCAGCGCGTCCTTGAAGCGCCGCAATTCGGCACCGGCGAGCTGCGCGCGGGTGACATACTGAACCGAGGAGGGATCGATCGCGCGCCCGTTGCGGTACATTTCGTAATGCAGATGCGGGCCGGTCGAGAGGCCGGTCGAACCGACATAGCCGATGACCTGCCCGCGCCGCACGCTCTGACCGCGGTTCACCGCGACGCGGCTCATGTGGCAATAGCGCGTATCGAGCGAGGCATCGTGACGCAGGCGCACGGTGTTACCGCACCCGCCCATCCGCCCGGCGCCGGTCACACGTCCATCGGTCACCGCCACGATCGGGGTGCCATAACGCGCCTTGAAATCGAGGCCCGAATGCATCCGGCGATAGCCGAGGATCGGATGGCGCCGCATGCCGAAGCGCGAGGTGGTGCGCCCCGGAACGGGGGCCATCAGCCCGCCGCGCTGTTCGCCGACACCCGAGGCTTCGTAGAATTCGCCATCGGAGCCCCAGCGCATCAACTGCACGCGCGGCTGTTCGCCCCGGTCGAGCCCGGCATAGAGCAATTGCCCCGCCTGCCGTTCGCCCGTGGCGGCGCGCCGATGCGCGACGACGAAATCGAACGTGTCGCCCGCGCGTATATCGCGGTCGAGATTCACATATTGACCGAGCGTCTTGAGATAGGCCTGCACTGCGCTCGCCGGGGCGCCTGCAGCGCGGGCCGAGCGATAAAGGCTGTCGCCCACCGTACCGCGAATACGCAAAGGGGTATCGTCGACGCGGATGACCTTTTTGCTCAGTGACAGGTCGGCCCCTTCGTCGAACCGGCCGATATCGAGTTCGAGATCGAACCGGGCGCGGAAAGCGATCGATTCGAGCGGGCGGGGCGCGCCCGGTGCAGGACGGCGGCCGAGCACGATGTCGAACGTCGTGCCGGGCTCGAGGTCGCTCAGCGCGGTCGCGCCCGCGACCAGTTCGGCCACGCGCAGGCTATCGTCGCGGCCCACGCCTGCACGGCGCAACATGCGCTCGAAGCTGTCGCCCTTGGCGAGTGTCGCAACCATGTCGAGCGTCGGCCGCTCGGGCGCACCGGCGAGCGGTTCGACCAGCGCGGTCGCCCCCATATGCCGGCCGCTATCGGCACCCAGCGCGAGCGGCAGGATCATCTGGCTGCGATATTCGTCACGCACGGCATCGTCGATATGTGCGGGAGCGGCGGCTTCCAGCGGGGCGAAGCTTGGCCAGAAGGCCAGCGCCGCAGCGGTCAGGCCGACGAAGGTGCCCAGCCCGCGCAGCCAGCGCTTGCTGCCGATCTCGCTACCGAGGTCGGGCGCGAGATCGAGCTTTGCAATGCGGTGCGACAGGCGTTCGCGCGCATCGGTCCAGGAAAAGGCAGGCACGGACACGGCGGAAAGGATCTGGTCATGCGCAAGCGCGGCAGCGGGCTGGCCCGGTCCGCCAGTTGCCTGCGGCCGGTCGCTCTCTTCCGAATCTGCATGGGACGTATACACGTCGCGTGTCCCTTCTATCTGGCCGCCCCGGCGGGGAAGCGAGCGGCCCGACCCGTGATGGTGGTCGTCTGCCCGCTTTGCCTGCCGAAACAAAGTAAAGAGCCGCTTAATTTGCGGCCATGCGAGTCCGGAACGGGATGAATTGAATCCTCGGCGCGGCGAGTGGTTGCCCTTGCGTTCGCGCGCTGCCACCTAGGGCACGTGCAGGATAGCGCGATCAAGGCGGTCCTCGGGCCCACCAATACCGGCAAGACGCATCTGGCGATCGAGCGCATGGTTGCGCATTCGAGCGGATGCATGGGCTTTCCGCTGCGGTTGCTCGCGCGCGAGGTCTACGACCGGGTGCGCGCGATCAAAGGCGATGCGGCAGTCGCGCTGATTACGGGCGAGGAACGCGTCGAGCCCAAGGGCGCACGCTATATGTGCTGCACCGCCGAAGCCATGCCGCGCGACGGTGCGGGGGCCGCGTTCGTGGCCTTGGACGAAGCGCAGATCGGTGCCGACCGCGAGCGCGGCCATATCTTCACCGACCGGCTGCTCAACACGCGCGGCCGCGAGGAAACCATGCTGCTGGGCGCGGCCACGCTCGAGCCGCTGGTGCGGCAACTGATCCCCGAAGCCGAGATTTCCGATCGCCCGCGCTTTTCCACGCTCACGCATATCGGACCGCGCAAGCTGTCGCGGCTGCCGCCGCGCAGCGCCATCGTCGCCTTCAGCGCGGAGCAGGTTTACGCCGTGGCCGAGATGCTGCGGCGGTTCCGCGGCGGCGCGGCGGTGGTGATGGGCGCACTGAGCCCCGAAACGCGCAACAAGCAGGTCGCACTGTTCCAGAATGGCGAGGTCGATTACATCGTCGCCACCGACGCCATCGGGATGGGGCTCAATCTCGATGTGAACCATGTCGCCTTCGCCGGGTTGAGCAAGTTCGACGGCGTGCGGCTGCGCCGCCTGCTGCCAGCCGAGATGGCGCAAATCGCCGGGCGTGCGGGCCGCCACCAGCGTGACGGGACCTTCGGTACGCTGGCGGGTACGACCAAGCATGGGACTGCGCCCGAGTTCACCGAGGAAGAGATCTACGCGATCGAGGAGCATCGTTTCGCGCCGCTCACGCATCTGTACTGGCGCGAGCCCGAGCCGCGTTTCGCGTCGCTCGCCGCACTGATCGCCGATCTCGAGGCCCCGCCCGGAGATCCCGCGCTGCGGCTCGCACCGCAGGCGATCGATCTCGCCACGCTCAAGCGCCTGGCCGAGGAACCCGTGGCCGCCAATGTGCGCGGCGCCGGAATGGTGCGGCGGTTCTGGGAAGCCTGCTCGCTGCCCGACTTCCGCCAGCGCGGGCCCGATGTCCATGCGCGCTTCGTCGCGCGGCTGTGGCAGGATCTTGGCGAAGGCTATCTGGGGGCGGATTATGTCGCCGCGCGGATCAGCGAACTCGACAATATGGCCGGGGACATCGATACGCTGCAGGGGCGGATCGCGGCGATTCGCAGCTGGGCCTATATTTGCCAGCGGCCCGATTGGGTGCTGGCGCGTGACGAAATGGCGTCCCGTGCGCGGGGCGTAGAGGCCAAATTGTCGGACGCGCTCCATGCGCGGCTGACCGAGAGATTCGTAAACCGGAGGACAGCAATCCTGATGAAGTCGTTAGGGCAGGATGCAGGCATGTTGCCGATCGAGATGAGTGACGATGGCGCGGTGACGGTCGAGGGCGAGGTGCTCGGCCATGTCGCCGGGCTGCGCTTTACCGTCGATCCTTCCGCTCGGCAGGAAGACCGCCGGATGCTGCTTGCCGCAGCGGAGAAAGCGCTGCCGCGGCTGCTGGGCGAGAAAGCCGTAGCCTTGGCCGAATCGGATTTCGGCGAGGTCGAACTGGCTCGCGGCGCAGTCCGCTGGCGCGGGCAGGAACTGGCGAAGCTCGAGCACCGCGATGGCAGCGCGACGCCGCAGCTGGTACCGTCGCGCGAGGTGGCTGCGCTGCCCGACGCAGCGCGGGCCACGCTGCTCGCCGCGCTCGAAGGATGGCTTGCGCAGAAGCTAAGCCCGCTCGAGCCGCTCGATAAATTGCATCATGCCGCGAGCAATCCCGAAGCCGGATCGCAGGCACGTGCGCTACTGCTCAATCTCATCGCGGGGCATGGCTATGTCACGCGCGAGCAGGCCGGGATCGAGCATCTGCCCAAGGAAATGCGCCCGTTCCTGCGCAAGATCGGGGTCACCTTCGGCGCGCTCGATATTTTTGCCCCGGCGCTGCTCAAGCCTGCGCCGCGCCAATTGCTCCATGCGCTCGGCCTCGACCGCCGTCCGGTTCAGGACGCGATGCTGCCAGTCATTCCCGACGCGAAAAAGCTCCCTTCGGGCTACCGCCATGCCGGGAGCCAGGCGATCCGGATCGATCTGGCCGAGAAGATTCTACGCGCCGCTCACGAAACGCGCGCGAAGGCGCAAGCCAAGGATCGCAAGCGCAAATTCGTGCTCGACCTGGCATTGCCGATCTCGATTGGCCTCGAAGAAGGAAATATTTCCCGCTTGCTCGGTACTGCCGGGTTCCGGGTGCAAAAGGCCCGCCCGCTGGCCGAGGGGCAATTCGGCCCGCCGCGGCCCGACCGGTGGGAGTGGCGACCCTCGCGCCGCAAGCAGGAACGGCGGAACCCCGCGCAGCCGCGCGAAGGCAGCGCCTTTGCCGCGCTTGCAGATCTGGTGCGTTGATGGCGCGCTGCGAGTGAGGATCGACCGGCTGCTGTGCTATTTGCGCTTCGTGCGCACACGCAGTGCCGCACATCGACTCGTCGAGGAAGGCCACATCCGCCGCAATGGCGAGCGGGTCACCCGCTGTTCGCGCGACATTGCCGAGGGCGATATTCTCACGCTGCCGCTTGGCGACAGGGTCCGCCTGATCGAAATCCGCACGCTGCCCGAGCGGCGCGGCCCCCCGCGCGAAGCCGAAGCCTGTTATCGGGACCTTGACCCGCAAGGATAATCCGCCCTAGCAGCGCAGGAAAGAGTATCACTTCGAGGGAATACGCTACCCATGACCTATGTCGTCACCGATGACTGCATCAAGTGCAAGTACACCGACTGCGTCGAGGTCTGCCCGGTCGACTGCTTCTACGAGGGCGAGAACATGCTCGTCATCAATCCCAGCGAATGCATCGATTGCGGCGTGTGCGAACCCGAATGTCCGGCCGAAGCGATTCTGCCCGATACCGAGGATGGGCTCGAGAAATGGCTCGAGCTGAACACCAAGTTCAGCGCCGAATGGCCGAACATCACCCAGTCGAAGGAACCGCCCGCCGAGGCCGACGAGCACAAGGGCGAAGAAGGCAAGTTCGACAAGTACTTCTCGCCCGAGCCCGGCGAGGGCGATTGATCGCGCCGACGCGTGCTCGCTGATTTGAAGGCAGCCTGGCAGGCCGGCGACACCGACAATATCGGCATACTGGCAGCGGGAATCGCGCATTATGCGCTGCTCGCGCTGGTGCCTACGCTGGGTGCCCTCGTCCTCGGATATGGCCTGTTCGCCGATCCGAAAACGGTGGCTGCGCATGTCGACTTGCTCGCCGGGAGGCTTCCCGCCGCTGCCGCCGAACTGATCGGCGGTCAGCTGGAAAGCGTTGCCCAAGGCGCGTCCGGAGCCAAGGGCCTCGGCCTTCTGGTGTCGCTCGCGATCGCGCTGTTCGGTGCCCGCAATGGCGCGCGCTCCCTAATGACCGGGATCAATATTGCCTACGGCACCGATGGCGCGCGCGGCTTCGTGAAGGGAAATCTGGTCGCGCTGGCGCTCACTGCAGCGGGCCTTTGCGGCTTTATCTTGGCGGCTATCGGTAGCGCGGCGCTGGCTGGGATCGGCGGATTTTTCGGCGGTCTTGTCAGCCTTGCTTTTCTGTTGGCGATCGCAATTCTCGGCGCAGGCCTGTTGTACCGCTTTGCCCCGAACGGCCCCGCCCCGGCATGGTCGGCAATCTGGCCGGGCGCGATGACATTCGCGGTCCTCTGGCTCATCGCAACCGCGGCGTTCGGTTTTTATGCGGCGAATTTCGGCAGCTATAACGCGACTTACGGCGCGCTGGGTGCGGTTCTCGCGTTGATCACCTGGTTCTGGGCCACCGGTTTCCTGCTGCTCTTCGGGGCCGAACTGACCGCACTCCGCAACCGCCGCCCCTAGGTGCCGACGGAACCTTTTACCGCAGACTCGCAATATTGCGTCGGCTGTGCTATATAATGCAACAACTGAGCCGGTTTGCTCCCGGCCAGGTGTGCGAATTGAAAGGGCAGGCCACCAGTAACGTCAGCTTCGGTTCCAGACCGCACTCCCTTATGCGGGGCTGCGGCCAAGGGGTTCCTTGACGCTGCTGTTTCCTAACGGCCAAGCCCGACGAAAGGAAAGATTGCATGGCAAGCAAGGCTGATGCCTTCGACGTTGGCGATTACGTTGTTTACCCCAAGCACGGCGTTGGCCGTGTGATCGAACTGCAGAGCGAGGAAATCGCCGGTATGCAACTCGATCTCTATGTCCTCCGCTTCGAGAAGGAGCGCATGACGCTCCGCGTTCCGGTGAACAAGGTCGAATCGATCGGCATGCGCAAGCTGTCGAGCGACAAGACGCTCAAGGAAGCGATGGAAACGCTCAAGGGCAAGCCCAAGGTCAAGCGGACCATGTGGAGCCGCCGTGCCCAGGAATACGAAGCGAAGATCAATTCGGGCGAAATCGTCCTGATCGCCGAGGTCACGCGTGACCTGTTCCGCCCGGACGACCAGCCCGAGCAGAGCTATTCCGAACGCCAGATCTTCGAAGCCGCCTCGAGCCGCCTCGCGCGCGAACTCGCCGCGATGGAGAAGACCGACGAGCCGACCGCGCTCGAAAAAATTCTCGACGTGCTGCGCGAACATGCGCCACAATATTACGAGAACACCGAAGACGCGTAAGCGCGACGCTTCACGAACACGCAAGAGGGGGTGCCGCCGGGCGCCCCCTTTTTCGTTTCAGCGGTAATCCATCAAGCGATTACAACTGTCGACGAACGCGCTCGACATGGCAGGGCGAAGGTGGGAGCGTGGCGTCCAGCAATTCGGAGAACCGCCATGTTTCGTATCATCGCCGCCTGCACGCTCGGCCTCGCGGCCGTCACCGCCCTTCCCGCCAGCCCAGCCATGGCCGATAAGTCGTGGCGCTCCAGCCTGGACGATGCCGAGCCGATCCCGACCTCATGGACCGCGACCGGTCGGTTTGCGCAACTCACGCTCGCAGGGAGCGACGAGGTCATCGTCAGCCGCGGCGACCGCTGGCAAATCCGCGCAAGTGGCAGCCCGGCCGTGATCGCCGACCTGCGTTTCGAGGTCGAGGATGGCGATCTGCTGATCGGGCGTCGCTGGCGCCGTACGCCGGTCGCAGGCATGGCCCGCATCGAGGTGATCGCCCCCGATGTGGAAGCGGTTACACTGGCCGGATCGGGCATGCTGCGGGTCGACACGATGAACGGCGAAGAGGTCGATGTCACCGTGGCCGGATCGGGTACGCTCGATATCGGACGGGTCGACGCTACCCGCTTGTCGGCGACGATCGCGGGGTCGGGCGATCTCGAAGTGGCGGGCCGCGCCGATCGCGGCCGGATCACCATCGCCGGTAGCGGCGGGATCGATGGCCGCCAGCTGCAGGTGGACGGTGCGAGCGTTTCGATCGCCGGGTCGGGCGATGCCCGTTTCCGCGCCAAAGGCCGCGTTTCCGCCAGTATCGTCGGCAGCGGCCATGCGCTGGTTACCGGTACCACCGACTGCACCCAGAGCCGGATGGGATCGGGGCATCTGACTTGTACACGCTGATCGGTGGGGGCGACGGCTGGCGCGCCCGCCGCGCCTCCGCAACCCTTTCCCTTGATGAAGAGGTGTCACTGTATTATATGGGCAATACGGACTGGCACAGGAAAGGACATTACCGTGACGATCCATCGAATTTTCAAGGGCTTCGCCCCGCTTGCCGCGCTCGCCGGAGCAGCCCTTCTCGCCGGCTGCGATGGCATGAATATCAAGATTGGCGACAGCGAGGGTGTGCCGCTCGCCGAACTCGACATGAGCGGCCCCGCGCCCACCGAACTGGTTCTGGCCGGCCCCGATCGGGTCATCGTCACCGAAGGCGATGAGCTCGACATTACCGTCTCGGGCGACGATGCCGCAATCGAAGCGCTGCGGTTCTCGCTCGACGACGATTCGCTCGGTATCAGCCGCGAAAGCGATAGCTGGCGCGACAGGGGCGTCGCCACCGTCCGCGTGACCATGCCCAGCCTTACCGCGATGGTTCTCGCCGGGTCGGGTGATATCGAGGCAGCGTCGATGAGCGACGAGGCCAATGTCACCATCGCCGGTTCGGGCACCGCCAAGGTCGTGCGGATGGACGCGCGCTCGCTTGATCTTACCATTGCCGGATCGGGTGATTTCGAAGCCGCCGGCAGTGTCGGCGAGCTCGACATGACGATCGCCGGTTCGGGCCGAGCGCGCATGGCGGACCTCCAAGTCGGCAATGCCGACATTTCGGTCGCCGGTTCGGGCGATGCCGAATTCTCCTCCGACGGGGCGGTCGAGGCCAATATCATGGGTTCGGGCACGATTACCGTGAATGGCCGCGCGGACTGCACCGTCAGTGCGATGGGCTCGGGCAAGCTCAATTGCCGCGAAGTCCGCGCTGCGGAAACCGGTCCCGAGGCACCGCGCGCTCCCGACGGACCGGAAGCGCCCGAGGCACCCGAGGCCTAGTTCATCGACGGGTTAGCGATTATGGGCTAGGCGGCGCGGCGAAAGGAATTTCCATGCACCGCCTAGCCCTTCTTATCCTCCTGCCCGCCAGCGTGATGCTACCCGGCTGTCTTGCGAAGGCCGTGGTCGACGTCGCGACGGCGCCGGTAAAGGCGGTGAGCAAGGGCGTCGACCTTGCCACCACCAGCCAGTCCGAAGCCGACGAGAAGCGTGGCCGCGAGATCCGGCGGCGCGAGCAGCGCCTCGCCAAGCTCGAGCGCGACTATGAAAAGCAGCTCGACCAGTGCGAGGACGGCATTCGCCGCGCCTGCGACGAGGCGCGCGACACCTATGCCGAGATGCAGCAGATCATCCCGACGCTCCCCTACGAACCTGAAGACGATTAATCGGGCGGCGTCGCCGCGCGGCGCAGCCGGTCGTTGATCGCGATGCCGATCCCAGTTTGAGGGACCGGGGCAATGGCAATGCGCGGCTTGTCCGAGCGCGCGCCTTCGTGAAGGCAGGCGTAGAGACGCGCTGCCGCCTGCGTGAGATCGCCGCTGCCCGAAAGCGTGCAGTCGCCGCCAATCGCGCCGAAACCGATCCAGAACTCGTCTGGCGCAACTTCTGAGGCCATCAGACGGACCGGCTTTCCCGGTGCGTAATGGCTAGCGAGCTGGCCCGGCGCTTCGATCGAGCCTGCATTCGCAGCCGTCAGCCCGAGATCGATCGGGCCCGGGCGCAGAATGTCCACCGAGCCATCGCTGCGCACTGCTGCGATGGTGGACTCCAGCCCCCTGTCACAGTCCCCCCCGTCGAGGACCGCATCGATCCGGCCTCCGAGCGAGGCCAGAACATGCGTCGGCGAGGTAGGACTGATGAAACCGCTGCGATTCGCAGAAGGAGCCGCTAGCGGAAGACCGACCGCATCGAGCAGACCGCGCATGACCGGGTGCGAGGGCATCCGCAGCGCCAGCGTATCGAGACCTGCCGTCACCGCGTCGGACAGGTCGGCAGCACGGCGGCGCGGCAGCACCAGCGTGAGCGGGCCGGGCCAGTGCTGCTCTGCCAGGCGTTCGGCGACGGGCGAAAATTCGGCCAGGGCACGCGCTTGCGCCAGCGATGCAATATGGACGATCAGGGGATTGAAGCTCGGCCGCCCCTTGGCCGCGTAGATCTTGGCGACCGCCGAGTCGCTATCGGCGCGGGCAGCGAGACCATAGACCGTCTCGGTCGGCACGGCGACAAGCCCGCCATCACGCAGGATTTTCGCGGCGCGCGCGATGCCACCTTCCTCGACGTGAAGCGTTTCCGTAGCGTATTTGCCGCTCATGCCCGCGCGCTATATCTGCCTGCGCACAAAGCCAAGAGGATACCACCGTGACCTATACCCCCGCCACCCAGGACCAGCTGCTCGCCATCCGCGTCAATGCCGGCATCGAGGAGCTTGCCCAGTCCGAAAAGTTCGCCGCCGCCGAGCCCGATATGGTCGAGGCGATCGTCGGCGGGATCGGCGAATTCGCGGCCGGTGAATGGGCCCCGCTCAACCGCGTGGGCGACCTCGAAGGCGCGAAGCTCGAGAACGGCGTGGTGCGCCTGCCCGCGGGCTTTGCCAAGGCCTATGAGCATTATGTCGAGCAGGGCTGGAATGCGATTTCGGGGCCGGTGGAATTCGGCGGTCAGGGACTGCCCTTCACGCTCTCGTGCAATGTGCTCGAAAACCTCGGCACCGCGAACATGGCCTTCAACCTGCTTCCCATGCTCAGTGTCGGGTCGATCGAATCACTCGAACATCATGGCTCGAACGAGCTGCAGGAGAAGTACCTGCCCAAGCTGGTGAGCGGCGAGTGGTCGGGCACGATGAATCTGACCGAACCGCAGGCTGGCTCCGATGTCGGCGCGCTCCGGACCACGGCCCAGCCGATTACCGAGGGTGAGCATGCGGGCAAATACCGCATCAAGGGCCAGAAGATCTACATCACCTGGGGCGAGCACGAGCTGGCCAAGAACATCATCCACCTCGTCCTCGCGCGGCTGCCCGATGCGCCCGAGGGAACACGCGGCATCTCGCTGTTCATCGTGCCCAAGTATCATGTGAAAGACGATGGCACCCCCGGGGAGCGCAACGATCTGCGCTGCGTCAGCATCGAACACAAGCTGGGCATCAATGCCTCGCCCACCTGCGTGATGAGCTATGGCGACAATGGCGAGTGCATCGGCGAACTGGTCGGCGCGGAGAACCGCGGGTTGATGGCGATGTTCACGATGATGAACAATGCCCGCATCAATGTCGGCAACCAGGGCGTCCAGATCGGCGAGAGAGCGACCCAGCAGGCGCTGGACTTTGCCAGGGAGCGCATCCAGTCGGCGCGCGCCGGCGCGCCCGACAAGGCGCCCGTATCGATCATCGAGCACCCCGACGTGCGGCGTATGTTGCTACGGATGAAGGCGCTGACCGAAGGCGCGCGGGCGCTGCTCTATTATACTGCGGGCCAGGTCGACCGGGGCACGCTGGGCGACGCGGGTGCGGGGGCGCGCGGCGAAGTGCTGACTCCGCTGATCAAGGCGTGGGGGACCGATATCGGCATCGAAGTCGCCAGCCTCGGCGTGCAGGTCCATGGCGGCATGGGCTTCGTCGAGGAAACCGGTGCCGCGCAGCATTGGCGCGATTCGCGCATCGCCCCGATCTATGAAGGCACCAATGGCATCCAGGCTGCCGATCTCGTCACCCGCAAACTCGGGCTCGACGGGGGCGAAGTGCTCACCGGGGTAATCGCCGATGTGGCGCGCGAAGCCGCAGACGAACCCGCGCTTGCCGCGCTCGCGGCCGATTGCGCTGCAGTGGCGCGATGGATGCGCGAGGATGCCAGCCTCGACGATCGTTTGGCGGGTTCGGTGCCGTTCTGCACCATGTTCGCGGTGGCGGTGGCCGGGGCGCAGCTTCTGCGACAGTTGCGCGCGGTCGAAGACGGCGCTGCCCCCGGAATTGCTGCCACCAAGGCGGCCAGCGTGCGCTTTTTCCTCGACCGCATCGTCCCCGAAGCCGCGGGCCTCAAGAGCGCCGCGATGGCCGGCGGAGAGGCGCTCTACGCGCTCTCCGCCGACCAGCTCGTGGGCTGACTTATTCCGCGGTTACCCGCCGCGCATAGTCATCCTCGCCGAAGGTCGCCTGCTGCCCGCGCAGTTCACGCTGCGGGGGCAGGCGATCGCCGGTCACCCGTTCGATGCCCTGCTGCGCATCGGCACCGGGAGCGAAGATGCGCCAGATAATCCCGGCGGTGTCGTCCGAAACCAGCAGCGATCCGTCGCCCGCCCATTCGACCCAGGTTGGGCGTCCGCGCGTCGTGCCGTCATCCTGCAGGAAGCCTGTGAGCACCGGAACCGGCTTACCAACCGGATTGCCGCGCTCGTCAAAGGCGACATAGACCACGTCGTAGCCCGAGGGCGGCTTGCGGTTCCACGAGCCATGACGGGCGATCAATGCGCCGCTGGAGAAATCCTCGCCCAGTTTGGCGCCTTCGCGGCTGAAAACGAAACCCAGCGCAGCGACATGCGGTCCAAGCGCATATTCGGGCGTACGCACATAGCTGATGGCCTGCGGGATCGGGTATTTGACCCGGCGATCGAAGTTGTCGCCATAGTAGACCCAGGGCCAGCCATAATGCGCGCCGACAGGAACATTGGTCAGGTAATCGGGCACCAGATCCGAACCGAGCATGTCACGCTCGTTGACGGTGGTCCACAGCTCCCCCGACCAGGGGCTGAAATCGAGGCCATTGGCGTTGCGCAAGCCCGCAGCGAAGACACGCTGGCGACCGGTCTCGAGATTGATTTCCCAGATCAGCGCGCGGCCTTCTTCGATCTCGAGCCCGTCCTCGCCGATATTCGATTTGGAGCCGACCGCCGCATAGAGGCGGTTGCCATCGGGATGCAGCGCGAGGTTGCGCATCCAGTGGCCGGTGCCCTCGGCGAGATCGGCGATCTTGCGGCCTTCGCCGGTCACCTGGGTCGCGCCGAGTTCGTACTCGAACGCGAGCACTTCGTCGTGATTGGCGACATAGAGCGTGTCGTCGCCCCAGGCGAGGCCCGAGGGCGAATCGAGATCGTCGCGCAGGACGAACCGGCCTTCGGCCACCCCGTCGCCATCGCCATCGCGCAGCAGGACCAGCTGGTTAGCGCTGTCGCCGCCCGCGCCCGCCTTGCGGAACAGGAAACCGGCGATGAGGTCGCGCAGCCAATTGCTCTCGCCGCCGCCGAGTTTGGGTGACTGCGTCAGCGAGACCAGGATATCGCCATTGGGCAGCGCCTGCAGCGTGCGCGGATGGTCGAGACCATCGGCGAACCGCGTGACCGCAAGGCCTTCGGCAGCGGTCGGGACTTCATCCACGGCCCATCCCACCGGTTCGGCGATGGCAACGGTCGGGAAGCTTTCGGCTTCTGGCTCATCGAGCGTGGGATCGGTGCCCACGGTCTCCTCGAAAGCAACATCGGCGGTATCGCCCCGGGTGAAGAAATAACCGGCGACCAAAACCACCAGCAGGATGACGAGGAGCGCGATGCCCAGCTTCTTGAGAATTCCCATGGCGCGGGGATAAGCGAGCCTTGCTGCGGGAGCAATGGCCCTTGCAGCGCGGCGCGCGCACGCTACATCGCGCGCCATGTTCGATTTCCGCCCCGATCCAGCGACGCCCAAGCCCGAAGCCTATAGCCAGCTGCTCGATGCGGCCGAAGCGCTGACTGCGGGCGAGCCCGATGCAGTCGCCAATATGGCCAATATCGCCGCGCTGCTGTGGGATTTCCTGCCCGATTTGAACTGGTCCGGCTTCTACCGCGTCATCGGCGACGAGCTGGTGCTTGGCCCCTTCATGGGACGCCCCGCCTGCATCCGTATTCCGATGGGCCAAGGGGTCTGCGGGGCAGCGGCGCGCGACGGTAGAACACAGCTCGTCGAAGACGTGCATGCATTCCCCGGCCATATCGCCTGCGATTCGGTCACCAATTCCGAACTGGTGGTCCCGGTGCTGCGGGACGGGGCAACCGTCGCGGTGATCGATCTCGACAGCCCCGCCAAGGCCCGGTTCGACCGCGACGATGCCAATGGTGTCGAGGCGTTGGCCCGCATGCTCGCAGACCGTATCTAAACTCCGCCGCCCCATTGCGGCACAGACGCAGGGGCAGCTTTTGCGCTCCGCAGGAGGGATGCTAAACAGGGCGTTAACGAAAGCGGCGCGGCGTGATCCCGAGTCGCCTGAAGGAGCCCCTGCTATGATCGCCCGCACTGCCCTTGCCCTGACTGCTTCCTGCTTGGCGTTTACGTCAGGTGCAGCCCTGGCGCAGGAAACCATGTCCTATGAGACCGGTCAGTACGAATATGCGCAGGCGCTGCCTGAGCTCGACGACGATGTGGTGACAGAAACCGTCACGAGCGAGCCGACCGGTGCGGCGCGCGTCATTCCTGCGCGGCAGACACCCCCGGTGTTCGTCAGCAAGCCGACGATCCAATCGATCGATCCCTCGGCCCCGGTCTACTACACCTACGAAGCGCCGAGCAGCGAAGCAGTCCCCGCCGCGCGGACGATCGCTGCACGGGGAACCGCCGCTACCGTGGTGCCGGTCCAGCCGACCTATATCTACGTCCAGCAAATGCCGCAGGTGGTCTATAGTTACCCGGCACCGGTCAGCTATGCCCCGCCGATTACGGGCGGCGCAGCGCGGGTGATTTATCCCGCCGGCACTCCGGCCCAGGCTGTTCCCGCCGAGTATGGTTATGGCGCCGCGCCAGCGCAGCTTCCCTTCGGGTCGCAAGTCGTTGCCTTCGATCGCAATGCATGGCTCGAGGAATGCCGTGCCCGGCTCGACACTTATGAGACGGACAGCGACCGCGGTGAAATTATCGGCGCGCTGGTGGGCGGCGCGGCGGGCGGTTTGCTGGGTAACCGGATCGCAGGACCCGGGAATCGCATGGCGGGTACCCTGATCGGTGCGGGCGCCGGCGCACTGGCCGGGATGGCCGCGGGTGACGCGATCGAGGACGGCAGTCGCCGCCGGACGAACAGCCAGGGCCAGTGTCAGGCCTATCTCGACGATTACATGCAGCAGGCGATGGCTAGCGCGGGAACTGTCCAGTACAATCAGGCGGGGCAGTATATGCTGATGCCGGTGACGGTCACCGTGCCGCAACGCGCGGTCTATCCCGACGGCACCCCCGCCAACTAGGCTCTTGCCGGTATCCGTCCGGGCAAGGCTTCATACCATACGGGGCTTACCCCACTAGATGTCGCCGCCCGTAAGCCTCTGACAAATAAGGTCTAATTGGTCGAGTGTGCGGAACCGGATAGTCACGCTTCCGGTATTGGGCGTCGCGTCGGTAGAGATCTTTACCGGCATCCCGAGAAATTCCTCGAGATGGCTCTGGACCGCGGCGATATCGGAATTGCCCCCTGTCTCGGGCCTGTCTCCCGATCCGCTCTCGGCGGTCTGCCGGGCGCGCGGCTTGCGGGTGAGCGCTTCCATCTCGCGAACAGAAAGACCTTCGGAAACCGCTTTCCTCGCCAGTTCGGTCGCCTCTTCGCGGCCGATCAAAGCGCGCGCGTGGCCCATCGACAACGAACCCTCGGCCAAAAATGCCAGGATCGTATCAGGCAGAGCGAGGAGGCGCTGGAAATTGGCCACGTGGCTGCGCGATTTGTCGACCAGCTTGGCGATCTCGGCCTGTGTCATACCCTCGTCATCGGAGAGTTTCTGATAAGCACGCGCTTCCTCGACAGGGTTGAGGTCCTCGCGCTGGAGGTTCTCGATGAGTGCGAGCGCCATCACCTCGCGCTGGTCCAGTTCACGCACCAGCGCCGGAATTTCGTGCAATCGCGCCTTCTGCGCCGCCCGCCAGCGCCGTTCACCCGCGACCAGACGGTAACGTCCCCCGCCCAGCGGAGAAACAATGATGGGCTGGATCACGCCGCGCGACGCGATCGACGACGCGAGCGATTCGAGCGCGTCTTCGTCAAAGCGGCTACGCGGCTGACCCGGCAATGGCTCGATATCGGCCACGGGGATCGAGGCAAGGCCCTCGGTCGGCGCGGTACGCGACTCGGAATGGTCCGCCGGCAAACTGCCGCCGGAGCCGCTATCCTGCCGTACGAGCGGTTCTTCGCGGCGCGTCTCTCCCAGCAAGGCACCAAGTCCCTTGCCGAGCTTCTTCTTGCGGTCGATCGTTTTTGCTCCGGTATTCGATGCGGTTTCGCTCATGCCGCCTTCCTCTTTTCGGGTAGTCGTCCGATCAGCTCGCGCGCGAGACCGATATAGGCGCGGCTGCCCGAGCAGTTGTGGTCATAGACCAGCGCGGGCATGCCGTGACTGGGCGCCTCGGAAAGCCGTACATTGCGCGGAATCACGCTGTCGAAGACGAGCTTGCCCAGGCAATCGCGCACATCGTCTGCGACCTGGTCGGTCAGCCGATTGCGCCGGTCGAACATGGTCAGAACGACGCCTACGATACCCAGATCGGTGTTGAACCCCTGCTGCACGCGCTCAACCGTCTGGAGTAGCTGGCTGAGGCCTTCCAGTGCGAAAAACTCGCATTGCAGCGGTACCAGAAGCGTGTCGGCTGCGCAGAGCGCGTTGAGCGTCAGCAGTCCGAGCGACGGCGGGCAATCGATGAAGCAGACTTCGTATCCGGCGAAACTACCCCGCTCCTGCGCCGACAGCGCTTTGCGGAGGCGTGCAGTGCGATCGACCACCGACACTAGCTCGACTTCGGCGCCTGATAGATCCTGCGTCGCGGGCACGATATCGAGACCCGGAATGTCGGTCGGCTGTGCACATTCAGCCAAAGTGGCCTGATCGAGCAGCAAATCGTAGCTGGTGTTTTCACGGTTGGCAGCCGCGATACCCAAGCCGGTGGATGCGTTTCCCTGCGGATCGAGGTCGATCAGCAGCGTCTTCCAACCCGTGGCAGCCATCGCCGTGGCAATGTTGATCGCGGTGGTGGTCTTGCCCACCCCGCCCTTCTGGTTGGCAATTGCGATCGTGATCATGCTTTGGCGCTCCACTTGCCGCGTCCGACGATGATTCCCGCTTCGGAATCGGTGTGCGATTGTTCCACGTGAAACATCGCGCGGCGATTCTTGGGCAGTTCGCTGACTTCTTGCGCTGCCGAACGCCCTTTGGGCAACACCCAGCAGGTGCTCCTTGTGGAGAAGCGCGCCGATAATGTGAGCAAGCGGTCGAGCGGTGCAAAGGCGCGCGCGGATATCACGCCGGCATCGAATGCTTTGACATTCTCCAGCCTGGTGCCCTCTATCCGGCAGTTTTCAAGGCCCATCAGGCTCACAGCCCGCGAAAGCCAGTCGACCCGGCGCTTGCGGGATTCCACCAGAACCACCAGCATGTCGGGTTTCATCGCGGCGATAACGAGCCCGGGGAAACCCGCCCCGCTCCCGAGATCGAGCCATGGCTGTGAGGCTGAGGGGGTGTCACACAGTCCCAGCAATTGCGCCGAATCGGCAATATGCCGCTGCCAGATCTTCGAAAGCGTGGGTTTGGCGACCAGATTCTGCAGCTGGTTCTCGACCGGAAGCGCCTGTGCGAGGCGGTCGAGGCGATCCATGGCCTCCTCGTCGCACATACCGGCGACAAAAGCGCGCGCATCGCTCTCCGAGGAAATCATGCGGCGCGGTCCAGCTTACGCGCATGCACCAGCAGCGCAGCCAGCGCCGCCGGGGTGATCCCGCGGATGCGCCCCGCCGCTGCCAGCGATTCAGGGCGGGCAAGCGACAGTCGCTCGATCATCTCGTTGGAAAGGCCCGGGACCTCGTCGAAGGGGAAGTCGCGCGGCAGGTGCTGCGCCTCGCTGCTGCGCAGATCGGCGAGCTCGGCGCGCTGACGGGCAAGATAGGGGGCGTAAAACGCATCCTCGGCCATCTCGACCGCGAGCGGATCGGACGGATCGACACCCTCCATCCACGGCGCGAGCGTTTCGAGAGTGGCATGACCGCCTCCCAGCCATTCGGCGGCCGGGCGCGGACCCGCGTCACGTTTCACGTGAAACCCCGCGTCGGACAGGACCTTGGAATGGATCGGCGTCGCAAAGCGCTCGGCGTAACGGTCCCGCCGGTCCTCGCGCCAGGCATACCATTCCCGCCGCTCTTCCCCGACCAGGCCACAAGCAACACCCAGCGGCGTGAGCCTGGTGTCGGCATTGCTTGCGCGCAGGCGCAGGCGGTATTCGGCCCGCGAGGTCAGCATGCGATAGGGCTCGGTGATCCCCTGCAGCGTGAGATCGTCGAGCATGACGGCGATGTAGGAATTGGCCCGATCGAGCGGTGCGGGGGCAACGCCCAGCACTGTTGATGCGGCATGCATTCCCGCCATCAGTCCCTGCGCTGCGGCCTCTTCGTACCCCGTCGTGCCATTGATCTGCCCGGCGCAATACAGGCCCGGGATAGCACCCAGTTCCAGCCCCGAACTGAGCGCGCGCGGATCGATATGATCGTACTCCACCGCATAGCCGGGAACCGCCATTTCGACACGGCCCAAGCCGTCCATCTGGCGCAGCATGGCGAGCTGGACATCCACCGGGAGCGAGGTCGAAATCCCATTGGGATAGACCAGCTCGGTGGCCAGCCCCTCGGGTTCGAGGAAAACCTGGTGTCCTTCACGATCACCAAAACGGTGGATCTTGTCTTCGATCGACGGGCAATACCGCGGTCCGGCGGCACCGATTGCACCGGAGAATAACGGCGACCGATCAAGGTTGGCGCGAATGATATCGTGCGCGCGCTCGTTGGTCCGCGTGATTGCGCAGAATATCTGCGGATTGCGTCGCTCGGTAGTAAGCGAGCTCATCGTCCAGGCTTCGCTATCGGAGGGCTGCTCCTCGAGCGCGGCCCAGTCAATGGTGCGCCCGTCGAGACGCGGCGGCGTGCCGGTCTTGAGCCGCCCCATCGGCAAATCCGCCTCGCGCAATTGGGCGGCAAGCCGATGCGCTGCCCCCTCGCCGATCCGGCCACCATCGAAACGCTCTTCGCCCCGGTAGAGAATACCGCCGAGAAATGTCCCGGTGCACAGGACAACAGCCTTCGCACCAAGAGCAGTGCCGTCCGCCAGTTCCAGCCCCGCGACACGATTTCCGTCGAACCGGAGCGCTGCCACCTCGCCTGCAATCAGATCAAGCTGCGGCTGCGATTTTACAATCGACTGGACCGCATCATGGAACAGCCGGCGATCCGCCTGCACACGCGGACCCCAAACGGCGCTCCCCTTCGAGCGGTTGAGCATCCGGTAGTGGATTGCGGCGGCGTCTGCCGCGCGGCCGATGACTCCATCGAGCGCGTCGACCTCACGCACGAGATGGCCCTTACCCAGCCCACCGATCGCGGGGTTGCAGCTCATTGCGCCGATCTTATCGAGGTCGAGGCTGACCATACCCGTGCGCGCGCCCATGCGGGCGGCCGCGCAGGCCGCCTCGACACCGGCGTGACCGCCGCCGACTACAAGGACATCGAGGGTTTGCATTGGAGGCGCGCCTTAGCCTTCGCCCAGACTCGCGTCAAAGTGCATGTTTCACGTGAAACACTACTTGCCGATGCAAAAGCGGCCGAACAGCGCGTCGAGCATCTCTTCGGTCGAATCGCGACCCACCAACCGATCGAGCGCGCGTCTTGCGCTGCGCAGGTTCTCTGCCGCCACGAGTAGGTCACCCGCGACCTCCACTGCTTCCAGATGTTCGGCTGCGGCGAGGGCCCATTGCTTCTGCCGACGATTGAACCCGACCTGGTCGACGGGCGGAAGCGCCTCCTTGCCCAAGGCCACCAGAAGGTCCAGCAACTCGCCAATTCCGGCACCGGTTACGGCCGATACTTTCAGACCCTCCGCGCCGGGGCAGCTCTCAAGGTCGCTTTTCGAATTGATCTGGATCGACCCGGCGGGCGCCTGCCCGGGCTCGCCTAGCCACAGGACGATCTGTCCCTCGTCCACAGCACGGCGTGCGCGGGCGATGCCGATCTCCTCAATCATACCCGCCCCTTCCTCGCGCATACCCGCCGTATCCACGAGGACGAATGGCACCCCGCCGATCGCAATTGGCCGTTCCAGCACATCGCGTGTTGTCCCCGCCTCTGCAGTTACGATAGCAGCTTCGTCAGCAAGCAACGCATTGAAAAGTGATGATTTACCCGCATTCGGTGGTCCGGCGAGGACGACTCGAATGCCGTCGCGCAGGCGTTCAGCCGCGGGCTGCCCGGCGATCCGCCTCATCTCTACTGCGAGATCGCCAATTTCGCCTTCAAAAGATGCCGGCAAACCCGCCACATCATCCTCGTCGGCGAAATCGATCACCGCTTCCACCGAGGCGGCGAGACCAAGTATCTGCTCGCGCCAGCTCTCGATCTGCCGGGATAGCGCGCCGCCCGCCGAAAGCAGCGCCCCCTTGCGCTGCAAGTCGGTTTCAGCTGCAAGTAGATCCGCAAGCCCCTCGGCCTCGGCGAGGTCGATCCGGCCATTGCTGAAAGCCCGGCGGGTAAACTCACCCGGCTCCGCTTCGCGCAGGCCTTCCAGGCGCCCGAGAGCAGCCGCGATCGCGGCGACGACCGCGCGGCCGCCATGGCAGTGAATTTCGGCCAGATCCTCGCCCGTGGCAGTAGCAGGTCCGGGAAACCACAGTACCAGGGCGACATCAAGCGGCTCGCCCGCACAATCGCGCAAGGTCCGCACGCGCGGCGAGCGCGCCGGGGGGAGATCGCCCGCCAGCGCGGCCAGCGCATCGCCCGCCTCGGGTCCGCTTATCCGGATGACACCGATCGCCGCCGGCGGTACCCCGCTCGACAGGGCGAAAATCGTATCTTCCATCGCGCGCGGGCGCTCCTAGTCGTCGGCGGGAGTCTTGTCCGGCGAAGACGAGCGCGAGGCATTGGTGCCTTCCATGAAACTCTGGAACAGCTTGAAGCCCGCCTGCCCCATCGGCGCAAGCTGCTTGGCGTATTCCTGCAGCTGTTCGTTGTTGTTCACGCCCTTCATCGCCTTGGACATCATGTCGACATAGACCGCATTCGCCTTGCCGACATCGGGAAGGCCCATGAAGGTCCGCGCCTCATCGGGCGTGCAATCGATTTCGATATGGACCTTCATCGCGCTTCCTCCGTTATGGCTTGCAAGACCCTATCTGGGTCCGCATCACGCGTCATGCAAGCATAAGACACCAATCGAAGCGAGGGAGACCCGTCCATGAGCGAAACCGCCACCATCTCCAGCCTGTCCGGCAACGAAACGTTTACCGCCTATGTCGCGCGCCCGGCGAAGACGCCCAAGGCCGCCATTCTCGTGATCCAGGAGATCTTCGGCGTGAACGCGGGCATCCGCCGCAAATGCGACAAGCTGGCCGAGGAAGGCTATCTGGCGGTCGCGCCCGACCTGTTCTGGCAGCTCGAGCCCGGGGTCGAACTCGACCCCGACGTCGAACCCGAATTCCAGCGCGCGCTCGATCTTATGGGCAAGTTCAACCAGGACCAGGGCATCCGCGATATCGAGGCCACGATCCACCATATCCGCCGCGAGGAGGGAGTGCCCAAGGTCGGCTGCGTCGGATACTGCCTCGGCGGCCGCCTCGCCTATATGACCGCCGCGCGCACCGATGTGGACGCCAGCGTGGGCTATTACGGCGTGGGAATCGACGGCCTGCTCGACGAGAAGCACGCCATCGCGCATCCGCTGATGCTGCATATCCCGACCGAAGACGGGTTCGTCGACAAGGATACGCAAAAGGCCATGCATGCCGGGCTGGACGACCATCCAAAGGTCACGCTCCACGATTACGAGGGGCTCGATCACGGCTTTGCCACCGAATTCGGCAAGCGGCGCTCGGACGAGGCCGCGCAACTGGCCGATAGCCGCAGTGCGGAGTTCTTCGCCAAGCACCTCGGCTGATGCAGAACAAGGCGCATATCCGCAGTTCCTCCGAACTGTTCATGCGGTTCGGGCCCACGCTGGTGGTGGCGCTGCTGACCGCGCTGTTTATTACGGTCGACTGGCTGCGCTGGGGGCTGGTTTTCACCGTGCCGCTGCTGCTGCTGGCGGTCTATGATTTCTTCCAGCGGCGGCATACGCTGTGGCGCAATTATCCGCTGCTCGCGCATGTCCGCTGGATCATGGAGGATTTGCGCCCCTATGCGCGTGCCTATCTGGTCGAGGGCGATCTGGAAGGGCGCCCCTTCAACCACCAGCAGCGCGCGCTGGTCTATGCCAGGGCCAAGGGCCAGCTCGATTCGCATCCATTCGGGACCGAGCTGGACGTCTATTCGGACGAATATGAGTGGCTGGCCCATTCTATGGCGCCCAATGCCCAGGCACCCTCCGAATGGCGCGTGGATGTCGGCAGCAGGCAATGCACCCGGCCCTATTCCGCATCCCTGCTCAATATCTCGGCGATGAGCTTCGGCTCTCTGTCGGCCAATGCGATCATGGCGCTCAACAAGGGAGCGGCTGCAGGGAATTTCTACCACGATACCGGCGAAGGCGGCATCTCGCGCTATCACCGCTCGCATGGCGGCGACCTCGTCTGGGAAATCGGCAGCGGTTATTTTGGCTGCCGGACCGAGGATGGCGCGTTCGATCCCGAGCGCTTTGCCCAAAGCGCCCGCGGCGAACAGGTCAAGATGGTCGAGATCAAGCTCAGCCAGGGCGCCAAGCCCGGCCATGGCGGGGTCCTGCCCGGCAGCAAGGTGACCGAAGAGATCGCCGCAGCGCGCGGGGTTCCGGTGGGGAGCGATTGCATCTCGCCCCCCGCGCATTCCACCTTCTCGACCCCGATCCAGATGCTCGAATGGGCCGCACAGCTGCGTGAACTGTCGGGCGGCAAGCCGGTGGGGATCAAATTATGCGTCGGCAAGCCGCATGAGGTCTTCGCGCTGATGAAGGCCATGCGCGAGACGGGGATCACGCTTGATTACATCGTCGTCGACGGTGCCGAAGGGGGCACTGGCGCCGCTCCGGTGGAATTCTCCAACCGCGTCGGAATGCCGCTGCGCGAGGGGCTTATCCTCATGCGCAATGCGCTGGTCGGCAGCGGTCTGAAGCCCGAGGTCAAATTGGTTGCTGCGGGCATGGTGCATTCGGGTGCGGGAATGGCAATGAATTTCGGACTGGGCGCCGACTGGTGCAACGCCGGGCGCGCCTTCATGTTCGCGCTGGGCTGCGTCCAGTCGATGAAATGCCATAACGACATGTGTCCGACCGGCGTGGCGACGCAGGACGCGACGCGGCAACGGGGCCTGGTACCGATGGAAAAGGCCGAACGTGTCGCGCGTTTCCAGCGTCATACGCTGCATTCCTTCCGGGAAATGATCGTTGCGATGGGGCTCGACAATCCGTGGCAGATCACGCCGGCGCATATTTCCGAACGCCAGAACAGTGCCCAATCGGACAGCCTCGACCACATCCATCGCTTCCTCGAGCCCGGCCGGTTGCTCGACTCCCCCGAAAGCACGCCCTATGCCACCGCCTGGGCCGCCGCACGGGCGGATACATTTGCGGAGGCAATATGACGGCGGAACAGGGCTTGAAGCGCTGGCACGAGGTGGTCGAAAACGGCAATTCGCCCGAAGCGCTGGCGGCGATCATCCACGAGGACGCGGTATTTCATTCGCCGGTCGTCCACACGCCGCAGCGCGGCCGCCCGATCGTGGTGGCCTATCTGTCCGCTGCAGGGCAGACGCTCGGCAACGACAGCTTCGAATATGTCCGCGAACTGGTCGATGGCGAGAATGCGATGATCGAGTTCAGGACCGAGATGGACGGTATCGAAGTCAATGGCATCGACCTCATCCGCTTCGATGAAGACGGGATGATCGTCGACTTCAAGGTCATGGTGCGGCCACTAAAGGCCGTGAACAAGGTCTGGGAGCAGATGGGCGCCATGCTGGAGCGCATGAAGGCGTCATAGGCGCGCAAGAATGAACGACGCGCGCTCCTCGGCGGGGACCAAGGGCAGGTCGATCAACGCATAGCCATGGTCGCGCCAGGCCCCGCACACGGCCCGGTCGCTGGCAATGGCTTCCTGCCAATCCTGGATCCGCTCGTCGTCGGGCGTGTAGATCGCGCGCCACGGCGGCGCGCGAAAGATCGGCCCGTCGAACCGATATTCCTCGCAGGCCCGCGCAATCGCGTCGGAGACGGGGAGCCCCTCGACCCGCAGGAAACCGGCAATATCGGGGAAGCCGCGGTCGAACACGACCGGTCCGTCCGTCTGCGGCTCGTCCCACGCCGCCAGTTGCGCCGAGAGCATTGCATCGGCGAAGGCGAACGGATCCTCTTCGCGCAGCGCCATGCCGCCTGCAGATCTGAGGATCGTCCGCGCGACTTCCTCGACCGTAGTCACACCGCGGCGTGAAAGCTCGGCCAGCAGCGTCGACTTGCCCGCCCCGGGAGCCCCTGTGATGGCGGCTCTCTGGACGGGCATCGCGCGCGCACCCTTACTGGTTCATCGTCGCGAAGAAGTCTTCGTTGGTCTTGGAATCCTTCATCTTGTCGAGCAGGAATTCCATCGCGTCGATCGTGCCCATCTGCATGAGGATACGGCGCAGGACCCACATCTTCGAGAGCTTGTCCTTCTCGACCAGCAGCTCTTCCTTGCGGGTACCGCTCTTGCCCACGTCGAGCGCAGGGAAGATGCGCTTGTCGGCGACCTTGCGGTCGAGCACGATTTCGCTGTTGCCGGTGCCCTTGAACTCTTCGAAAATCACTTCGTCCATGCGGCTGCCGGTATCGATCAGCGCGGTGGCGATGATCGACAGCGAGCCGCCCTCCTCGATGTTACGCGCCGCGCCAAAGAAGCGCTTGGGACGCTGTAGCGCATTAGCATCGACACCGCCGGTCAGCACCTTGCCCGAGCTGGGCACCACGGTGTTGTAGGCGCGGCCGAGGCGGGTGATCGAATCGAGCAGGATCACGACATCCCGCTTGTGCTCGACCAGGCGCTTGGCCTTCTCGATCACCATTTCGGCGACCTGCACATGGCGGTTGGCAGGCTCGTCGAAGGTCGAGGAGATAACCTCGCCCTTCACGCTGCGCTGCATGTCGGTGACTTCCTCGGGGCGCTCGTCGACGAGCAGCACCAGCAGGAAGACCTCTGGATGGTTGTCGGTGATTGCCTTGGCGATATTCTGCAGCAGCACGGTCTTACCCGTGCGCGGCGGGGCGACGATCAGCGCGCGCTGGCCCTTGCCCTGCGGACTGATGATGTCGATCACCCGTGCCGACTTGTCCTTGACCGTCGGGTCGAGCGTATCGAGCGACAGCTTCTCGTCCGGATACAATGGCGTGAGATTGTCGAAATTGGTCCGGTGGCGAACCGCATCGGGATCGTCGAAATTGACCTTGTAGAGCGTCGTCAGCGCAAAATAGCGCTCGCCTTCGCGCGGTGCGCGGATCTCGCCCTCGACCGTGTCGCCGGTACGCAAGCCCCATTTGCGGACCTGGTTGGGCGAGACGTAGATATCGTCGGGGCCGGCAAGATAGTTCGCCTCGGGGCTGCGCAGGAAGCCGAAACCGTCCTGCAGCACCTCGATGGTGCCGATCCCCATGATCTTTTCTTCGTATTCTTCGTCTTCGGCGAGCTCGCGCAGAATGCAGAACATCAGGTCCTGCCGCCGCATGGTCGAGGCACCCTCGACCCCCAGTTCTTCGGCCATCGCGACCAGGTCTGCCGGGGTTTTCTCTTTCAAGTCCTTGAGATGCATAAATTCTACTCGGTAATCGGTTGAATGGCCGGCAGGTCGGTGGGTCCTTCGACGGGCGCAGGACTGGGCTTGGGGAAAGCAGACCCGGTCCCGTCTGTGCGCGGGACCTGTAGCCGGTAGGTGAGATGCAATTACGGCGGCGCTGCAGAGCCGTCAATCGGCAATGCGACGGGCCGATCGCTCAGAAGGGTTTGACGATCACCAGCACGACGATGATCGCCAGCGCGATCCCGGGAAATTCGCCCCAGATGCGCAGCTGCTTTTCGGTCATCGGACGTTCGCCCGCGACCATCTTTTTCGACCGCGCAACCATGATCCCGTGAAACGCGGTCAGCAGCAGGACGAACAGCAGCTTGGCATGGAACCAGCCCTGGTCCCAAGCGCCGATGGTCATCGCCAGCAGCAGTCCAAGCACCCACACGACGATCAGGCTGGGCGTCAGGATGACCTTGCGCAGCAGGCCCATCCGCTTGCCCCACAGACCCGCTTCCGCGGAGCCTTCGGTGGCCGGGTGCAGGTAGATCATCTGGCGCGGCAGCATGAACAGCCCCGCCATCCAGAACACCATGAAAATGATGTGCCCGGCCTTGAGCCACAGATAGGTCATCGCCAATACGTCCTGCATCGCCGGGTTATGTAGGCTGCGCGCACGCCTGCGTCACCCCTTGAAACCGCGCACGGTCGCGAGCAGCCGCTCGACATGCGCGATTGGCGTCCGGCGGTCGATCCCGTGACCGAGATTGAAGACATGTGGGCGGTCGGCGAAACATTCGAGGATGTAGCGCGCACGCTGTTCCAGCCGATCGCTTCCCGCGAGCAGCAGCAGTGGGTCGAAATTGCCCTGGACCGGCATGTCGCGGGGCAGTTCGCGCGCCGCCCATGCGGGATCGACCGTCTCGTCCACGCCGACAGCCTGCACGCCCGTCTCGCGGGCATAGGCGGGCAGTTTCTCCCCTGCACCCTTGGGAAATCCGATGATCGGGGTCGCGGGGTGGCGTTCGCGCAGGGCCGCGACGATCCGCGCATTTGGGGCGATCACCAGACGCTCGAATTCATCGGGGGCCAGGCTTCCTGCCCAGCTGTCGAACAATTGGACCGCTTCTGCACCCGCCTCGATCTGGCCGGAGAGGTAGCTGATCGTCTCGCTGGTGATGGCTTCGAGAATGGCGTCGAGCTTGGCCGGATCGCGATAGGCCATCGCGCGCGCTTCGTGCTGGTCGCGGCTGCCTTCGCCCGCCACCATGTAGGTCGCAACGGTCCATGGGCTGCCGGCAAAACCAAGCATGGTCACCTTATCGGACAACCGCTCGCGGCATAGCCGCATGGTTTCGTAGATCGGCTCGTAGCGACTTTTGTTAGGCGTCAGCCCCGCCAGAGCGGCATCGACCAGCGGCGGTGACAGCTTGGGTCCTTCGCCTGCGAGAAACTCGAGATGCTGCCCCAGCGCATGCGGCACGATCAGGATATCGGAGAACAGGATCGCCCCGTCGAAACCGAAGCGGTCGATCGGCTGCAAGGTGATCTCGCAGGCCGCTTCGCTGTCATAGGCCAGCGCTAGGAATCCGCCCTTTTCGGCGCGCAAGGCCCGGTATTCGGGCAGATAGCGACCCGCCTGGCGCATGAGCCAGAGGGGCACGCGATCGGCACGTTTGCCGTTCAGCGTATCGAGCAGGAGACCGGGCATCTCTGAGTCCAATCTAATAAATAATAGTATTTATAAAGAGGTTGTAGGTGTCTGTTGGCCCTGTGGATTTCAGGGATAAGTGGCCCCTGCCCGATTTCTCCCGCGCTGCAAAGGGTCGAGACCGGTTGCCGACTCGCCGCCGACTGTGAGTCGAGTCAAACTTATCCCTGCTATGCCCACCCCTGCGCAAAACTCGGATTTGGTGTGCGGGAATCGGCCCGTGAAGGACTCGTTCCGGGGAGGGTTTTTGCTCCCGAACTTGTCGCCAGCTTTCTCCCGTGGTTTATGCCCCCGTTCTCCACAGGCCGCAGGACCTCGCCATCGCCAACCGCGTCCATCTCCATCTGCTGTCCGATTCCACCGGCGAAACGCTCGAAATGCTCGCCAAGGCGGCGCTTGCGCAATTCGAGGATGCCGATGTCATACGGCACTTCTGGCCGATGGTCCGCAGCCGCCAGCATCTCGAGCGGATCCTGCCCGAACTCAAGGACAATCCGGGCCTCGTCCTCTTCACACTGGTCAATCCGGATACGCGCAACCGGCTGGAGGAAGCCTGCACGCAGCTGGGCCTGCCTGCAGTTCCCATTCTCGACCGGGTGACCGAAGCGCTGGAAAAGGCGCTTGGCCAGGAAGCGCATGGCCGGCCGGGGCGCCAGCACGCGATGGACCAGGCCTATTTCAACCGGGTCGAGGCGATCCAGTTCACCATCGCGCATGACGACGGGATCGGCTGGGAAGAATGGGAAGAGGCCGATATCCTGCTGGCGGGCGTGTCGCGCAGCTCGAAAACCCCGACGAGCATCTATCTGGCCAATCGCGGCTACAAGGTCGCCAACATCCCGCTGGTGGTCGAAAGTCCGCCGCCGCCCAAGCTGTTCGAACTCAAGCACCCGATGATCGTCGGCCTGACCACCGCGCCCGAACGGCTGGTGCAGATCCGCCGCAACCGCCTGCTTACGCTCAATGAGGAACGCGAGACCGACTATGTCGATGGCGAGCGGGTCAAGGGCGAGGTCAAGTTCGCCCGGCGGATGTTCGCCGACAATGGCTGGGCGGTGATCGACGTGACGCGCCGCTCGATCGAGGAAACCGCCGCCGCGGTGATCCGGTTGTATAACGAGCGTTCGGCGAGTGGCAGTTCGCAGGGATCCAAACCGATATGAGTGACCTTGGTGGTAGCGGGATCGTGCTCGCCTCGAACAGCGCATCACGCAAGGCGATGCTGGAGGCGGCGGGGATTGCTTTCGAAGCCGAAGGTGCCGCGGTCGACGAACGCGCGCTCGAAGCCGAGATGGAGGGCGCCGAGCCTGCCGAGATCGCGCAGGCGCTGGCCGCGGCCAAGGCGGCAGCCCTATCCGCCGCGCGGCCCGATGCGCTGGTGCTGGGTTCGGATTCTCTGGTCGAGGTCGACGGCAGACGCTTCGACAAACCGGCCAACTGCGACAATGCGGCCGAACATTTGCGGTTCTTCTCGGGCAAAGCAATGACGCTGCACAGCGCAGCGGCGCTTGCGCGCGGGGGGCAGATCGTCTGGGTCGGCTCCGATTTTGCGCGGCTGCGCGTTCGCGACCTCAGCGAGGACTTTATCGCCGCCTATCTCGATGCCGAATGGCCCGCGGTGTCCTATTGCGTCGGCGTGTTCCGTATCGAGGGGCCCGGCGTGCAATTGTTCGAGAGCATTGCGGGCGACCAGTTCACCGTGCTCGGCATGCCCCTGCTCCAAGTCCTCGATGCGCTGCGCGGCGAAGGGGTGCTCGCTTCGTGACCGCCTATGTCGAAGTGATCGGCGATCCGATCGCCCAGTCTAAATCGCCCGTCATCCACGGGCTGTGGATCGAGAAGCTCGGGCTCGATGCGGAATACCGTGCCACGCGTGTCGAAGCTGCGGGGCTGGAGGACTATCTCGCCGTGCGCCGCGAGGACGCCGCCTGGCGCGGATGCAATGTCACCATGCCGCACAAACAGGCCATCATGCCGATGCTCGACCGGCTCGAACCGCTGGCGAAGCGCGTCGGTGCGGTCAATACGGTCGTGAAGGCCACCGACGGCCGCTTGGTCGGACGCAATACCGATGTGGCCGGGTTTCTCGAGCCGCTGGCGCAGCGGCTTAGCGAGCAGCACTATTTCCGCATGGCGCGCGTGCTGGGCACTGGCGGTGCCGCGCGCGCGATCGTGACCGGACTGGCGCGCGAAGGGTTTCGCATCGTGCTTGCCGGTCGCAATACTGACAAGGCGCGCGCGCTGCTGGAGGAACTCGATCCCGACGGCGAACACCATGTCGCGCCGCTCGACCATTTCGCGCAGGCGACCGATTTCGCCTTCGATGATCGCGAGGGATGCTGCGACCTGGTCGTCAACGCCTCGCCGCTCGGCATGCGCGGCCAACCCGCCCTCGCCTTCGACTGGAGCCATGCGCCGCCGGGTTCGATCGCCTATGATATCGTTACCGATCCGGTCGCTACGCCATTCCTGGAGAATGCCCGCGCCGCCGGGTTCCGGACCATCGACGGGTTCGCCATGCTGATCGGCCAGGCAGCGGCGGCGTTCGAACATTTCTTCGGTGTGGCCCCGCCCCGTGAATACGATGCGGCGTTGCACGAAAGGCTGGCAGCATGACCCGCCCGCTGATCGTCGGCCTCACCGGTTCCATCGGCATGGGCAAGTCGACCGTCGCCGCGATGTTCGAGGCGGCGGCTGTGCCGGTATTCGATGCCGATGCCGAGGTGCGCGCGATGCAGGGCCCCGGCGGTGCGCTGGTGCCGGCAATTGAAGCTGCCTTTCCGGGGAGTACCGATGCAAGCGGCGTCTCGCGCGAGAAACTCGGCGCGCTGGTATTCGGCAATCCGCAGGAATTGGCGCGGCTCGAAGCGATCGTCCATCCCGCAGTGGGAGCGCGGCGCGAGGCATTCCTGATCGAACATGCCGGCGCGCCGCTGGTGGTGTTCGATATTCCGCTGTTATTCGAGAAAGGCGGCGCCGAAGCGGTCGACCGCGTAGTGGTCGTCTCCGCCCCTGCTGAAGCCCAACGTCGGCGCGTGCTGGCCCGCCCCGGAATGACCGAAGAAAAGTTCGCACATATTCTCGAACTGCAGACCCCCGATTCGGAAAAACGCGCGCGCGCCGACCATATCATCGACACCGGGACTTCGGTCGAAGAGACGGAAGACGAGGTCCTCGCGCTGATCGCGGAACTGCGCGGTGTCATACCCGCGCGCCAATCGCTGTAACCCCCTTGTAATCTGGCCCCGCGGGGCCGATAGGAGTGGTGATGCGCGAGATCGTGTTCGATACCGAAACCACCGGCCTAGACCCCAAGACCGGGGACCGGATGGTCGAGATCGGCTGCATCGAGATGGTGAATCTCGTTCCGACCGGCGCGAGCTACCACGCTTACTTCAACCCGGAACGTGACATGCCCTCGGGCGCCGAGGCCGTACATGGCCTGTCGGCGGCATTCCTGTCGGACAAACCGCTGTTTCGCCACCTCGCCGCAGAACTGCTCGAATTTATCGGCGATTCGCCGCTGGTGGCGCATAATGCCGGGTTCGATTTCGGGTTTCTCAATACCGAGTTGTCGCTGTGCGAACTGGCCCCCATCTGCACCAGCCGGATGGTCGATACCGTCGCCTTGGCACGCAAGCGGCATCCGGGGGCCAAGCTCTCGCTCGACGCGCTGTGCTCGCGCTACGGGATCGATCGCAGCCACCGCGTCAAGCACGGTGCGCTGCTCGATGCCGAACTGCTGGCGCAGGTCTATGTCGAGCTCAAGGGTGGGCGGCAGATCGGCCTCGAACTGGCGGCGGAGGTCGCATCCGCCGGACTCGTCCAAGCCGCCGATTTCCCCGCCGTGCGCCAGGCCCCGTCGGGGCCGCGCCGCCAACCGCGCCCACACCATGCCAGCGCCGCGGAACTGGCGCGGCATCGCGAATTCATGACCGGGATCGAGAACCCCTTGTGGGGCTGATGTCCGGTATGGTGGAAACCGGCGGACGGGCCGGGGAGTTGGAACCGCACGGGGGACGGTAAAGGAGAAAATAACAAGATGGATATTCGTGTTTCCGGCCACCAGATCGACACCGGCACAGCGCTGCAGGAGCATGTCGGCGATCGATTGAACTCCATCGTCGACAAGTATTTCAACCGCGCCATTTCTTCGCATGTCACCTTCGGCAAGGGGTCGGGCGGCGCGTTCACCTCCGATATCGTCACACATGTCATGCAGGGCCTGATCCTCAAGGGTCATGCGGAAGCGCATGACGTCCACCAGGCTTTCGATGCCGCGGCGAGCAAGATCGAAAAGCAGCTGCGCCGTTACAAGCGCCGAATCAACGATCGCCACGAACAGGCCGCCCATGCGGTACGCGAGGCCGAGGCCGCCTATACGATCCTCGGCGCGCCCGAACCCGACAATGACGAGGAACTGACTGCCGACAGCCCGCCGGTGATCGCCGAGACCAAGGCGATGATCCCCGAATGCAGCGTGGCCGATGCAGTGATGCTGCTCGACCTCCAGAACACCAATGGGCTGTTGTTCAAAAATGCGGGCAGCGGCGCGCATAATATGGTCTATCGCCGTCACGACGGTTCGATCGGCTGGGTCGAACCGCGCTAGGAACGACGGAGAGTAGCAATGACGGGGGCCGCAACCAGCGGGGCTGAGCGCCATCATCGGGCGCTCGAGAGCCTCTATGCTTCGGCGCCGGTCAATGCGCTGTTTCCTTCGCGGCTGGAAATTACCGGCGAGGGCACCTCACGGATCACCTTCGATGTGACCGAAGAAGTTTATCATGCTGCCGGTGCGGCGCATGGCACGATCTATTTCAAGATGCTCGACGATGCCGGTTTCTATGCTGCGAACACCTTCGTCACCGACCGTTTCCTGCTGACGACCTCGTTCAACCTGCATTTCACCAAGCCGGTGCGGGTGGGGCAGGTGGTCGCCGAGGGGCGCTGGGTGAGCGGGCGCAAGCGCGTGTTCGTCGCCGAATCGCGGCTGGTCGATGACGAGGGCGACGAAATCGGCCGCGGAACGGGGACCTTCATGCGCTCGCATATCCCGCTGTCGAGCCTCCCCGGCTATCTCACCGAAGGCTGAGCATAGTGGACGCGCGCTTGCCTGCCCATGTCGAGGTTTCGGGCTTGATCCGTGCGGTCGAGAGTGCGGGCGGTTTTGGCATGGTCCTCCAGAAGGGGGAGAAAGACGCGGGCATCCTGCTGGTATTAACCACGCAAAGCGGCAGGAATACCCGCTTGTGGGAGCGCATGCCCCAGCTCGACGGGTCGCGCGCATTCGTCTGTACGCGCACACAAGACGATGAAAACGCAAGAGAATTTGACGAATACGTGACCAAGCGCCGGCGCTCCGACCCCGATTGCTGGGTTATCGAGCTGGATATCGAAAATGCAGAACGGTTCGTCGCAGGGGTGGCGGGTTAACTTGACTTAATATCAATTGCGACTATTTGCCCGCCAGCTTCGATGCGCAGGCGGCGTTAGGACGGCAATGGGGTCGACACGCTAGCACGCAGACGGGGGGTGGCCGGCAGGCCCGTATCGGATCCAAGTTTCAGGACGCCATCAACGCGCCATGGATCCCAGCCTGCGTCAGACCGCCAACCGCTTAGTTGTCAGTGAAAAATGGTATTCAAGACTACCGGGTTTACCGCGGTCATCGCGGCAATCGCCTTTACTACTTTTGCGGGAGCCGAAGGTTCCGGCGCCAACGCCCAGGTTGCGGCGCAAGCAACCGCAGACATCACCACCGAGGCACAGCTCACTGAAGAAGTGGTGCCCGTCTTCGTCGAGAAGGAAGTGGTGCAGGAGCTTCCCGCAGCGGAAGCCGTATCAGACAATTCCGCCGACGCGGCACCGCAGGCAGACAGCCTGCGCGAGCTCGTCGCCGCCATGCCCGCTGGGAGCCAGCTTTCCGACGAACTCCAGTGCCTCGCCGGGGCGGTCTATTTCGAATCGCGCGGCGAACCGCTCGACGGCCAGCTGGCGGTTGCGCAGGTGATCATCAACCGCGCCGAAGACCGCCGTTTCCCGTCGAGCTATTGCAGCGTCGTCTACCAGCGCGCGCAATTCTCTTTCGTCAAACATGGCCGTATGCCGCGGATCAAGACCGGCTCGCGCGCCTGGCAGCGTGCGCATGCCATTGCCCGCATCGCCCACCGCGGGCTGTGGGACAGCGAAGCAAGCGATGCGCTGTACTTCCACGCGAACTACGTCCGGCCCAGCTGGAGCCGCCGCAAGGTAGCGCTCGCGACGATCGACACGCACGTCTTCTACCGCTGAGGCAAGGCAATTTGGAAAGGGGCCTACGCGCGAGCGGGGGCCCCTTTTCGATTCGCACCGGCTAGTCGCGCACGTCTACCCAGACCGGAGCATGATCGCTGGCCTTCTCGCGCCCGCGATGCTCCTTGTCCACGCCCGCTGCCTGCAACCGTACGGCTAGCTCGGGGGACAGCAGCAGGTGGTCGATGCGGAACCCGTGGTCGCGCTGCCATGCGCCCGCCTGATAGTCCCAATAAGTCCACACGCCCCCGCGCGGATTGAGCGTATCGAGCGCGTCGGTCCAGCCATCACCCAGCAGCCGGGCATAGGCATCGCGCGATTCGGGCTGCATCAGTGCGTCGCTCGCCATCGCGCGCACCGACCAGACATCCTTGTCTTCGGGGATGACATTGTAATCGCCGACCAGCGCGGTCGGGATTTCCTGTGCCCACAGCGTCGCCGCATGCGCGCGCAGCCGTTTCATCCAGGCCAGCTTGTAATCGAATTTCGGCCCCGGTTGCGGGTTGCCATTGGGCAGGTAGATCGACGCCACGCGGACGCCGTTCACGTCCGCCTCGAGATAGCGCGACTGTTCGTCCTCGGGATCGCCGGGCAGGCCCCGCTGGGTTTCCACCGGTTCAACCCCATCGGCGAGGATAGCGACGCCGTTGAAGCTCTTCTGACCATGCCAGATGGCCTTGTAGCCGATGCTCTCGAACTCCTCGGCGGGAAAGCCTTCGTCCATCGTCTTGATTTCCTGCAGGCAGGCGACGGTGGGCCGGGTTTCCTCGAGCCATTCCTTCAGACGCGGCAAGCGCGCCTTGATCCCATTGATGTTGAAGCTGGCGATACGCATGCGGGCGTTCTTATGGCCTCGGCAGGCGGTTGGCCAGCGCCAAGCCCCGTGCTTTCGCTGCGATGTGTGAAGGGCCGGTCCAGCCCTGCAGAAAGTCTAGATGCCGAAGCTCGACCCGCAACCGCAGCCTGCCGCGGCCTGCGGGTTTTCAACGCGGAAGGCCGCGCCGCCCAGCGATTCGACGAAATCGACGGTGCTACCCGCGACGAGATCGAGGCTGACAGGATCGACCAGCAGCTTGACCCCGTCCTTCTCGCTGATCGCATCGTCGCTTTCCGGCGTGTCGGCGAGGCCGAACTTGTACTGGAAGCCCGAACAACCGCCCCCCTCGACCGAGAGGCGGAGGATGGCCGGCTTGGCCAGCTTCTCGGCGATCACGGCGATACGGGCCGCCGCGGCATCGGTGAGGGTGGGGGAATTGATCATGCCAGCGATGTAGGGAGGCGCGAGCCCAGTCTCAAGCGGTCTGGATATAAGCGCGCATGGCTTCAGCTTCGTGTTCGATCTCGTCGAGCCGCGCCTTGACCAGATCGCCGATCGAAATGAAGCCGCACATCGCCTCGCCATCGACCACCGGCAAGTGGCGGATCCGCCGCCGGGTCATCAGCGCCAGCGCTTCGAGAACCGAGGTCGTGCGCTGCACGGTGATTGCGGGCGCGGTCATGACCTCGCCCAGCGGCCGCGACAGGCAGGCATCGCCTTCATCGGCGAGGCGATAGATTACGTCACGTTCGGAAAAAATGCCGACTACCTTGCCGGCTTCGACCACCGGGACCGCGCCGATGCGTTTCGAGGCCAGCAGCGCAACCGCTTCGCGTACGGGCGTATCGACATTGCAGGAGATGATCTCGGAGTTCGCCCGCCCTTCGATCAGACTGCCGATTTCCATGCGCCATCTCCTCCGCTTTACTGCTGCCAGAATGCCATCTTCACCTGCAAAAAGCGAATCGTCCAGCACCCCGGCGTTGAAACTGGTGCGCAGGCCCGCCATGTGCGCTGGCGATGGCGCATAAATCTCCCTTGGACGATCCCGAAAGCGCGGCCTTTGCCTGGGCGCGTTACCGGCGGATCATGCGCTTTATGTTCCTGCTGACGGTCGGCGTGGTCGCGATTGCGATGGCGCTGCTGTACCGCCACGGCGCCGAGGAAGTGTCGATCCACTTCTACATCGCCGTCGCGCTCGGCGTCGGCTTTACCATGCTGCTGACCAGCGCGCTGATGGGACTGGTGTTCCTGTCTTCGGGGACCGGCCATGACGAAGCGATCGAAGACCCGCTCCGCGACGACGACTAGTCGGCTGGTCTGAGACGGTATTCCTCGACCGGCACGCCGCCGATCAGATGGCACTGGATGATCGCCTCGAGTACCTCGGGGTGGCACGAATGGTACCACACGTTATCGGGCCAGACGACCGCGATGGGCCCCGCCTCGCATACCTGCAGGCAATCGGCCTTGGTCCGTTGGATGGTCCCCTCGCGGCCGACCAGACCAAGTTCCTTCAGCCGGCGCTTGAGGTAGTTCCACGCCAGCTTGCCCTCGTCGCGGCGGCAGCATTTCTGCTTCTCGGAGATGCCGCACAGGAAGATCTGCCTTTCGGCAATGGCGCCGCCGGTCTTGGCCAGCGCTTGCTCGGCCTTGCGCAGGGCTTTCGGTTTTGCCGTCAAATGTACCGCGGCAGGCTCAGCTGCGCTTGCCCGCAATCCGTGCAATCTCGGCCTTGACCAGATCCTCGACCATGCCGGGCAGGTTGTCGTCCAGCCATTGGGCCAGCATCGGGCGCAGCATTTCGCGCGTCAGACCCTCGAGCGAGGTCTCGCCCGAACGGACGATCTGCGGCTGCTTGCCGGGTTTGGCGAGCATGGCGAGCGCGGCGAAATTCTGGCTCATCGCCGCGCGTGTGTCGCCCCGGGTGAGCGCATCGTCTTCGGCTTCGTCCTCGTCCCGCTCGTCATCGAGGGCGATTTCCTCGGCGAGTTCGAGCACTTCGTCGGCTTCTTCGGAATCGGCGGGTTCGGCAAGGCTTTCGCGCATCGTGGCAGCCGTGCGCCGACGGCGTTCGAGGATCGCGCCTTCGCGATTGTCGCGTGCGATCACCTTTTTGATCGAGTCGAGAATTTCCTCGACCGAAGGTTCACCCGTTTGCTGCATCGTCACTCAAGCCCCTGTTGGCGAATCGGTACGTCCCGATTCGGTACAGCGCTCAATAGCCTGATTCGGTTCCCGTTTCATCCTCTCCCGGAACACTGGCGTCGGGTGTCGCGACATCGACAGTGCTCGTGGCGCCGGCGACGGGTTCGGGATCGCGGTCCCAATCCCACACACGGCCCTTCACGCGTTCGTAGTTGATTGCGGGATCGTAGAGTACACCCTCGCCCAGGAACCCAAGATCGCGCGCTTCGGCGCGGCCCATTGCGGCCAGCAGGCTGAAGCCCGCGACATAGGCGTTGCGGCGCGCCGTCACCAGCTGCGCCTGCGCGCTAAGCAGTTCCTGTTCGGCATTGAGCACATCGAGTATCTGGCGGCTGCCGATCGAGTTCTCCGCACGCACGCCTTCGAGGCTGAGCGTGGCGCCCTCTACCGCGATCTGGCTGCTTTCGATCACGGCCAGCGATGCCTGCCAGCTCGACCAGGCGGCGCGTACCTGGGCGATGGTTTCGCGTTCGGCGGCAATGACCTGTTCGAGCGCTGCGGTCTCGCGGGCCTGCGCCTGCCGCTGGCGTGCGGCGGGAAGCCCGCCCTGGAAGATCGGGATGCTCAGATTCACCCCGGCATTGGCCGTCGTTTCTTCCTGCGTAATGCCGGGAGCGCCCCCGGCCAGCGTGTCGAAGTAATCGGTATAGGTCGCACCCGCGAACAGCGAGACGCGCGGCAGGCGTCCCGCGCCCGCGACCTCGGTGTCGAATCCCGCGGCATCGGCGCGTTCCATCGCCGCCAGCAGGTCCGGATTGTTGGCCAGCGCCGTATCGACAGCTGTGGCCACGTCGGTCGGCAGATTGGGCAGCGGCGGCGGTGCCTGCAGATCCTCGGGCGCATCGCCCACCAGTCGGATGTAGGTTTCGCGGGCGTTAATGAGATTGGCCTGGGCATTGCGCAGATCGCCCTGCGCCAGCGCCAGCCGCGATTGCGACTGGGCAACATCGGTGCGGGTAAGGTCGCCGATCTCGAACCGGTCGCTCGTTGCCTGGAGATTCACCGTCAGGAATTCGACCTGGTTGGCGGTGAGCGCGACCAGCGCCTGCGTGCGCAGCACGTCCATGTAAGCGGCCACGACCTGGCTGAAAATTGCGCTCTCGGTCGCGCGCAAATCGTTCTGCCCCGCCGCGACGCGTTCTTCCGCCGCTTTGACCGCGTTCCTGACCGCCCCGCCGGCATAAACCGGAACGGTCAGCTCGGGACCGATCTGGAGGGTCCGGTCGGGCGAAGTGAAGCTGTTGGGCGACTTCTTGATGAACTCGATATAGGTGCCGGAGGCATTCACGCTGGGAATGCCGGGGGCTTCCTGGATCTGGACGTTTTCGTCATTCGCCCGCTGGTTGGCGCGCGCAGCGAGCAGCGTGGGATTGTACAGATAGGCGTTGGTCAGCGCCTCCTGCAGCGTATCGGCTTGCGCCGGAACAGCGAGCGCCAGCGCGCTTGCGCCCGCCCCCAGAACCCAGAATTGTGCTACCCCTCCGCGACGCATTCAGAAACTCCAGCTTTGCGGCCGGTCGAATGCGCCAAGCCGCGGGATACCCATTTCGGCAAGCGGGATCAGCGCCAGCGCGCTCCCCGATTTGCGGCCGGTGGCGAGGCGGGTGACGCCGCGCTCGACCATGCCGGTTACGATCCGTCCGCCTTCGGCAACCAGCTTGGCCAGCGCTGCGGGCGCGTGTTCGATGGCCCCGTCAACCAGCACCAGCGTGTAATCGCCGCGCTTGGCGCCATTGGCCGCCTTCTCGGGCGTGACGGTGTCGAGCTTGCCGACCAGCGGTTCGACCAGCGCGGGCAGGTAGCCGCTGCCGCCATCGATCACCAGCACGCGGTCATCCATACTGGGCCGGGCTTCGGCGAGCATGGCACCATGAAACAGCGGGGCGGGCAGGAACCCGCCGCTTTCGAGCCGGATCGCACGGTCCATATAGGCGATCGACTTGGCCCCCTCGGGCACGAAATCCTCGCGCGCAACGCTCGACATGCGCTCGAGCACGAAGCCGTCGTTGACACCGCTGGTGCGCAGCTGGCTGTCGATCATCGCCTTGCGGGCGGCCGTGTAGTCGGGGCGGGTGGTGGTCAGGGTCATGGTCATTTCCGCGAGCTGTATTACATCAATAACACGCTTATGCAAGCTCCGGTTGCCTTAGGCGTATGGCTTCTCCGGGCCAAGCGCTTTGACCGATGGCGGCAAACCTGACTATCGGGGAGCGCAAATCTGCAACATGGGAATTTGCGGCGATGAGCGACATGACCGTCATCAGTGAAAACGACCTGATCGAGAGCGTTGCCGACGCGCTCCAGTATATCTCCTATTACCATCCGATGGACTATATCCGCGCACTGGGCGAGGCCTACGAGGCCGAGAAGGGCCCCGCTGCCAAGGATGCGATCGCGCAGATCCTCACCAACAGCCGGATGTGCGCCGAGGGGCACCGCCCGCTGTGCCAGGACACCGGGATCGTTAACGTCTTCGTCAAATGGGGGATGAACTGCCGGCTCGACAGCACGCGCTCGCTGCAGGACGTCGTCGATGAGGGGGTGCGCCGCGCCTACAACCACCCCGACAACAAGCTGCGGGCTTCGATCCTCGCCGATCCCGCCTTCACCCGGCGTAACACGCGCGACAATACGCCTTGCGTCCTGTCCGTGGAGATGGTGCCCGGCAGCACGGTTGATATCGATGTCGCCGCCAAGGGCGGGGGCAGCGAGAACAAGTCCAAGTTCAAGATGATGAACCCGAGCGACAATATCGTCGACTGGGTGATCGAACAGATTCCCTCGATGGGCGCGGGTTGGTGCCCTCCGGGAATGCTGGGCATCGGCATCGGCGGCACAGCGGAGCATTGCGTCAAGCTGGCCAAGCAGAGCCTGATGGATCCGATCGACATGGGCCAGCTCAAGCAGCGCGGCGCGCAGAACGATATCGAGCAATTGCGCATCGACATCTTCGACGCGGTCAATGCCATGGGCGTCGGTGCGCAGGGCCTTGGCGGACTGGCGACGGTCCTCGACGTGAAAATACTCGATGCGCCCTGCCATGCGGCGGGCAAGCCGGTGGCGATGATTCCCAATTGCGCCGCCACGCGCCATGCGCATTTCACGCTCGACGGCTCGGGACCCGCCTATCTCGAGCCGCCCAAGCTGGACGATTATCCGCAAGTGACCTGGCAACCCGACAGCGCTGCCCGGCGTGTCGATCTCGACGCGCTGACGCCGGCGGAAGTCGAGAGCTGGAACCATGGCGACCGTCTGCTGCTGTCGGGCAAGATGCTGACCGGCCGCGATGCCGCTCACAAACGCATCAAGGATATGCTGGATGCAGGCGAGGAACTGCCGGTCGAGTTCAAGGGGCGCGCGATCTATTATGTCGGTCCGGTCGACCCAGTGATGGGCGAAGTCGTCGGTCCGGCCGGCCCCACCACCGCCACGCGAATGGACAAGTTCACCGACATGATGCTCGACCTCGGCCTGCTCGCCATGATCGGCAAGGCCGAGCGCGGCCATGACGCGGTCGAAGTAATCAGCCGGTTCAAGGTCGCCTACCTCATGGCGACCGGCGGGGCGGCCTATCTCGTCAGCCGCGCGATCAAGGGCGCGGAAGTGGTGGCTTTCGAGGATCTGGGGATGGAAGCGATCTACGAATTCGAGGTCCAGGACATGCCCGTAACGGTCGCGGTCGATGCGGCGGGCAACAATGTCCACACGCTCGCGCCTGCCGAGTGGCGGCGCCGCATTGCTGCTGGAAATCTCGAACCTGCGGAATAACAGCCGCTCGACCAACCGCAGAGCCTGTTCGACCGCCGCGCTGGCATTTGCAGGCGCGAAGGGGCACATCGCAAACCGTGCCAATCGATGAACGCCAGATGAATCCCGAAAGCGAGCGCCTGTCCGGCAAGGTCGTCCTCGCCTCCATGGTGGGGGTGTGGCTGTGCTATTTCCTCCTGATCACCTTGCGCGGCGTGGTCGTCGGGCTCGAGTTCCAGGACGAGCTGCTATGGCGGCGCGCATTGGTTTGCGTTGTCGGCGTGGCCATGACCGGGCTTCTTTGGCTCGTCCTGCGGGTGGTCGAGAACCGCTCGCTCGGCATCAAGATCGCGGTCACGCTGGTTGTCGCGATGCCCGGTGCGATCATGATCGCGCAGGCGAACCGCTGGATATTCAGTTCGATCGAAGCCAAGGTCGAGGAGCAGATGGGCAAGGAGCGCGGTATTGCCCTGCGCCGCGACGATGCCGGCAATCTCCTCATCGACCTGCCCCGCACGAAGATGGGCGAAGATGTCGAGCAGGCCGAAGAGGCCGTTCCGCAAAGCGTGCTTATCTCGCCCGCTCCGACCGCACTCGACCAGTGGAAGATGACCTTCGACTTCGCGATCGGACGCTATTTCATCCTGCTGGCCTGGGCGTCGCTGTTTCTCGCCCTGCTGGCCGGTGCGCAGGCACGCGCGGCCGAGCGGCGCGGCGAACGCTTCCGCACGGCGGCCAAGGCGGCGGAACTGCGATCGCTGCGCTATCAGGTCAATCCGCACTTCCTGTTCAACACGCTCAATTCGCTGTCGGCGCTGGTGATGACCGGCAAGGCGGACCGGGCCGAACAGATGATCCAGACGATTTCGCGCTTCTATCGCCACAGCCTGGCGGACCATCCGACCGGCGACGTCAGCCTCGAGGACGAGATCGACCTGCAGGAGCATTATCTTGCAATCGAAGCGGTGCGTTTCCCCGAACGGCTGAGGATCAAGGTCGATTTGCCGCCCGAACTGGCCAGATATCAGGTGCCGGGGATGATTCTCCAGCCGCTGGTCGAGAATTCGGTCAAATATGGCGTTTCCGCTTCGCGCAAGCCGGTGACGATCACGATCGCCGCGCGCGAGGAATATGGCCGGCTGGTCCTGACCGTGAGCGACGATGGACCCGGCACCGCAGGCGAACATGGCTTCGGCATCGGCCTCGCCAATGTCCGCGACCGGCTCGAAGCGCGCTTCGGCAACAGCGCGACGATCGTATCGGGGCCCGCGCTTACCGGCTATGAAACCGAATTGAGACTACCGATGGTGAAACATGGCTGAGGAAGTGGGCGAGACGCTCAAGACCCTGATCGTCGATGACGAGCCGCTGGCGGTGGAACGGATGCAGGTCATCTGTTCGAAAATTCCCCAACTGCGCGTCGTCGGGACGGCAAGCGACGGAGCGCAGGCGTTGCGCCTGGTCGATGCGTTGCAGCCCGATCTGATCCTGCTCGACATGACCATGCCCGAAGTCGATGGTATTTCGGTAGCCAAGTCACTGGCGCAAAAGGCGGAACGCCCGGCGGTGGTCTTCGTCACCGCACATGACAATTACGCGGTCGAAGCCTTCGATCTCGATGCGGTCGATTACGTCCTCAAACCGGTCAAACCCGAACGGCTCGAACGCGCGGTATCGCGCGCGATCGCCCGGCGCGGTGACGGCGAAGCGTCCGAGAGCGCATGGCTCGAGGAATTATGGATCCCGCACCGCTCCGAACTCATCCGCATCGCCACGTCCGAGGTGGGCCGGATCGATGCCGAGCGCGATTATGTCCGCCTGCATGTCGGCGCAGATGACGCAGCGCGGACCTATCTGTTGCTGCAGACCATCGCCGGGCTCGAAAAGCGGCTGGATCCTTCGCGGTTTATCCGCATCCATCGCTCGACGATCCTGCGCAAGGATCGCATCACCGGTCTGCGCCATGACGGGCTCGGCGTGTGGTCGGTCGAACTCGAGGATGGCGAGGCGCTGCGCATCGGGCGGACCTACCTGCCCAAGGTCAAGGCCATGGCGGGCCGTTAGAGCCCCTCACATTCAAATCGCATAAAAAAGGACCCCGACCGGGGGACTGCAACCGGCCGGGGTCCACAGGTGGCAGGCTGAAGTCTCAGCCGCCCATGGCCTGTTCGTTGACGCGGGCCGCGACTTGCTCGCCGGCTCGGGCCTTGGCCATCTCGAAGCAGCTGCGCGCGGCACTGTCGGGCAGGCGGCTGCCGGTGCGCGGGGCGTCAACACCGCAGACAGAGCGCGCGGCGCGCTCGATGCGCTGCGACAATTCCTTCTGGCCGGCGACGGTCTCGAGGTTGAGATCGCTGTAGGTCACATTGACATTTTCGGCCTGCGCGGCGGTTGCGGTGAGTGCGAGGCCGGCGGCGGCGAGCGTGGCAAGGGTCTTATTCATAGTTCCATCTCCAGGTTTGCGGCGGACCCCGATCAATTGAGGGGGAGAGGCCCGCCGCACCAACTGTATTACATGGCTACATCTGTAATCACACGCGGGCTTCGACGGATGGCGACGGCAATGGACGGGCGCTGCAAAACGACCGACCAATGGCATTTGGCAATCGGCAGACGACGGGCTTAGGACGCTCGTCTTATGTTGCTCGGCATCCTCTTCATCCTCGGGATGATAAATTTCGCGGTCCACAAGGCGGTTCTCGAGTCGAACCACCCGCTGCTCGACACCCTGCCGGCCGCCGTTCGCGCGGGCGGCGGGCGCGTTTCGCTGGCGTTCGAGTTTCTCTTGCTGCTGATGGCGATGCTGCTGGTGGCGCACGACTGGCCGGCTGCGGCCTGGGGGTATGCGATCTACAGCCTGCTTAATGGCACGACCGCATGGCTGCTGCTGAATGGCCGGATCTGAGCGCGGGAACCGCAGACGCGATCTGGCGCTTGAACGACATGGCTCCGCTGAAAACATGGCTGATCGTCAATTCGCGCAGCGGCAGGAATAGCGAAGCCGCACTGGTCGCGCTCGAACGCTCGCTCGCTGAATACGGCATGCCTGCCGAGAAGACGATCGCCTTTCCTGCCGAGGAACTCCCTAACCGCACCGTGTTGCAGGACGCAGATGTAGACCGTCTGATCGTCTTCACCGGAGACGGTACCCTGAATGCAGTAATCGAGGCGGTGGCGGGCTGGAGCGGCGAAGTGCTGGTCCTCCCGGGGGGGACAATGAACCTCCTGAGCGCCCGGCTTCACGGGGCCGATACCGAATATGACGCTATCCTCGAGCGGATCGCCAGTGGCGCGTTTCGGGCCGTCCGTCCGAAAATGGCCTGCTGCCCTGCGGGAAGGGCCCATGCCGGTGTCCTGGTCGGGCCCGGAACCGCCTGGGCCGAGGTGCGCGAAGCGATGCGCGACTTCGATGTTGCGGGCCTTGCTCAGGGCGCCGGCGAGGCATTGGCCGAAACGACGGGCGGGTCGCGCGTACGGATGGTCGAACCGGCGATCGGCCAGGACGATGGCTATCCGCTGATCGAGCTGACCCCGAGCCACCGCGGCATGCAGGTCGACGGTTACCGGATCGAGAACGCCGGAGAATTCCTCCAGCAAAGCTGGGCGTTGTTGCGGCGCAGTTTCCGCGACGGCCCGCATGAGCGGCTCGGCCTGCTCGATCGGCTGGTGATCGAGAACTGCGCGGGCGAGCCGGTCGAAGTGCTTATCGACGGCGAACCGGCCACTTTGGAAACGCGGGCCGAATTCACGGTGGAAGACTGCCCGGTCGATCTGCTAGCGACCGCGCATGGCTTCTGACATCCGCCGGATATTCCATCTTTCCGACATCCATTTCGGGCTCGAAAACAACCGCGCGCTCGATTGGGTGAAGCAGGAGATTGCCGAAAAGCGCCCCGACGCGGTGGCGATTACCGGCGACCTCACCATGCGCGCACGGCACCGCGAATTCGCGGCTGCGACGCATTGGATCAATGAACTCGATGCCCCCGTTACCGTGGAGGTAGGCAACCATGACCTGCCCTATTTCAACCTCATCGAACGCTTCTTCGAGCCGTACAAGCGGTTTCACGGGATGAAGGAGAAGGTCGAAAGGGAACTCGACCTCGGTGCGCTGGCGATCGTCCCGCTCAAGACTGCCGTGCGGATGCAGCCGCGTCTCAACTGGTCGAAGGGCTGGGTGAGCCAGCGCTCGCTCGACCGGTGCCTGGCCGCCCTCGATGCGCTGCCCAAAGGAACGCGCGCACTGGTGGCCGTCCATCATCCCTTGCGCGAAGTCGGCACACAGGGGACCGCGCTGACCAAGCATGGCGACCGCGCGCTGCGCGAACTCGCCAAGCGCAAGGTCGAGGGCGTTCTGTCGGGTCATGTCCATGACGCGTTCGATATCATGGAAGACACGAGCGAGGGTCCGGTGCGGATGATCGGTGCGGGCACTCTGTCGCAGCGCACGCGCTCGACCCCGCCGAGCTTCAACGAGATCACCTGGGACGGAGCGCAGCTAACCGTGTGCGTGCGCAATCTTCAGCATGTCGAAACATCCGATATGCAGATCGACGACGTGCCGGAAAACGCGCTGCCACCGCGGGGCCCGGGAGAGGCCGTCGCACCGGTGCGACAGATTCCGCGGACCGATCCGCCGGTGCATTAACCAGCCCGGCTAAGCAATTTCGGCACCGGTCCAACAATGATCTGACCCTATCCTCTGCGGCGATTGACCGGAGGAAGCAGAGTTATGGAACTCGTAAAGGCAATGCCCCTGGGCGCCGTCCTGACCCTCGTGGTGGCGCTGGCGATCGGTTCTCAAGGATCGAAAGGCGGCCAACTCCAGATATTCCGCGCCGAGATTTACCAGTTCGACCTGTGGTGGTCGTGGCCGCTGTTCCTCGGCGGCACCGCGCTGGCCTGGGGCATCATGCTGCTCCAGCGCTGAGGGCGCTCCAAACGAAGAAGGGCGGCTCCTCGCGGAACCGCCCTCCTTGGTGATCTGATAGATCGTTTCGCGCTTAGCGCTTCGAGAACTGGAAGCTACGGCGGGCCTTGGCGCGGCCGTACTTCTTACGCTCGACAACACGGCTGTCGCGGGTCAGGAAGCCTGCCGCCTTGACCGTGCTGCGCAGCGCGGGCTCGTATTTGGTGAGCGCCTGCGAAATGCCGTGCTTGACGGCACCGGCCTGGCCCGAGAGGCCGCCGCCGCGCACGGTGGCGACAACGTCGTACTGTTCCTGGCGCTCGGTGATGGCGAAAGGCTGGTCGATGATCAGGCGCAGCGTCGGACGTGCGAAATACACTTCCTGGTCCTTGCCGTTGACAGTGACCTTGCCGCTGCCGGGCTTGAGCCAGACGCGCGCAGTGGCGTCCTTGCGGCGACCGGTAGCGTAGGCACGGCCCTGCTTGTCGAGCTCCTGCTCGCGCAGCGGAACCTGGGCGGTTTCGGCGATCTGGGCTGCGTCGCCCTCGGGCGCGTCACCGGCGATGTCCTTCAGATCGGCGAGATCCGAGACGGTTTCGTTCTTGGTTTCGTCGACCATTATGCGACAACCTTGTTCTTGCGGTTCATCGAGGCAACGTCGAGCTTTTCGGGCTTCTGGCCGTCATAGGGATGCTCGGTGCCGGCGAATACGTGCAGCGCGCGCATCTGCGCACGGCCAAGCGGGCCACGCGGGATCATGCGCTCGACAGCCTTTTCGAGCACGCGCTCGGGAAACTTGCCTTCCAGCACCTTGGCCGGAGTGGTTTCCTTGATGCCGCCGGGGTGGCCGGTGTGCTTGTAATAGATCTTGTCGTTAAGCTTCTTGCCGGTGAACTTCACCTTGTCCGCGTTGATCACGACGACATGGTCGCCGCAATCGACATGCGGGGTGTAGCTCGGCTTGTGCTTGCCGCGCAGGTGGTTGGCGATGATCGCCGCGACACGGCCGACGACGAGATTCTCGGCGTCGATGATGTGCCAGTTCTTTTCGACCTCGGCCGGCTTGATCGACCGGGTGGTCTTCGTAAGAGCCTTCATGGCTGGTTTCCGTTCCTAGTGTTCGTGCCATGCCCGTGGGGGCATCGGCGCCAATCGGCGAATCCATGCGAATGAACCCGCGAAGCGCGCGGCAAATGGCGCTGGATGGCCTGTCAGTCAAGCGTTTCTGCGCATCTTGCGTGGGGTAAAATACAACCCCAACAAATTTCAGGCAAGCGAAAGGCGCCAGGTTTCGCGCGATAGCCGCACATCTTCGGCAATGCGGGTAGTGATCCGGCGCTCGAACCGCTCGAGCAGTCCGCCCGTCGTCGCGCTGGCCTCAAGCTCGACCGAGAACTCACCCACAAGCCCGCCGGGCAGCGGCAGCTCCCGCGAATCGCGGGCTTCACCGGTCACGGGAAAGAACAGGTCCGGCGGCGTGGTGCCGATGATCGTTCCGGCAGTCTTGGCAAGCTGGGCGAGATAGAGCTTCGCTTCCTGCATCTCGGCGGCGGACTTGCCCGATTGCTCAAGCACCCCGATCGCTGCCTGCACTGCGGCCGCGGTGCCCTCGGTATTCGCCGGCTGGCTCCCGACCATCCGTCCGCGGCTATCCAGACGCGCGGGGAAGGGCCCGGGCGAGCGGCGGTCGCGTTCGACTGCGGCAATGGGCTCGAGCACTGCAGGCGCGTCAACCGTACAGGAGACCTGCTCGCCCGTGACGCGGGTTTGCCCGGCGATGCTTTCGAACTGCCCCTTCCACTCGCGGGTTACAAGCAGGGACGCTCCGCGGGCCAGGCCGCGTTCCAGCTCCCGGCGCAGCAGGAACGGGCGGGTCGGGATGCTTATGGAACGGCTCGCCGCCCATACGGCGGCCGGGTGGCCGAGGACGGGCAGGATCGCTGCAAGACCGAAAAGCTTCAGTACGCCGCGCCTGTTATCTGCCTTCATCGCCCACCCCCGATACAGCAGTATTACGGGGCTTCGAACGGCGTGCAAGCTCTCGCGCCGTGCGCGGCCGGGAGCCTCGATGTCGCGGCCGCCAGGTCAGGCCGCGTGGGTCTTTCGCCCCAGCACATGCGCACCCCAGGCAAAGCTCGCGACCAGCAGCGCGCCGACGATCTGGTGCGCAACGGCCACCCACAGCGCGACGCCCGTCCATACGGTCGCGATCCCGAGCACGATCTGCGTGCCGAAGGCAATATGGATTGCCACCGAGGCGCGGCGCATGAGCGGCTTTACCCTGCGCGCCATGACGATCAGCGCAGCGATCGCGGCCCAGGCCCACCAGCGGTGCAGGAAATGGACCAGATAGGGATCGTGGGTCATGGCGCGAAGGAAACCGCCACTGGTGTCATATTCCGGCACCAGCCGACCCTGCATCAGCGGCCAGCTATCGGAGGCGAGGCCCGCATTGAGGCCCGCGACCCACGCGCCGAGCAGCAGTTGAACGAAAAGGATTACGCCCACCCAGCTCGCGGTGACGGTCCAGCGCGCGGGACCACCGCTGCCAGCGGCCAGGCGGCGAAGATCGAGCGCGGTCCAGACCAGCCCGCCAAGCGTAAACAGCGCGGTCAGCAAATGGATCGAAAGCCAGAAATGGCTCACATCGGTCATTGTCCCGGCGAGCCCGCTGCGGACCATGAACCAGCCGAAGACGCCCTGCAGCCCGCCCAGCGCAAGCAGCGCAACCAGTCGCCACTTGTAGCCCTGCGGGATCGCGCCGCGGATCCAGAACCATGCTAGGGGCAAGGCAAAGGCCAGCCCGATCAACCGGCCAAGCAGCCGGTGGAACCACTCCCAGAAGAAGATGAACTTGAAAGCCGCAAGGTCCATCCCGGCGGGGCCGGTCACGTTCCGATACTCGCCGGTCGCCTTATAGAGTTCGAATTCGGCCTGCCAGGCGTTGTCCGACAAGGGGGGGATGGCCCCGGTGATCGGTTTCCACTGGGTGATCGACAACCCGCTCTCGGTCAGCCGGGTGATGCCGCCTACGGCCACCATCACCACGACCATGACGGCGACGATCATCAGCCAGTTGGCCAGCGCGATCGGCCGCGCCTGCTTGCTCTTCTCGGACATGGCATCGTCTGTGGTTTGCAGCCGCGGCTGGCGCAAGTGCAAATCGGGCAAGCGGCAGCCCGGTTGCCGCAACCGACGCGATGCGACCGTCACCCGCCGGTTTTGCTTGCAAGAAGATACACCATAACATATCTGGCCTCGCATGTTGCAACGTGCCATCTCGCCGATTCGTCGGAGGCTCGACCGGGCGGGGATCCTGCTCTCGGGTGCATGTGCGATCCATTGCCTGCTTTCGATTGTCCTGGTGTCAGGTCTCGGCCTTGGCGGGGAGCTGTTCCTTTCGCCCGATATCCACCGTGCGGGGCTGCTCATCGCCACGCTTATCGCAGGCGTCGCGATCGGCTGGGGCGCCTTGCGTCACCGCGTTGCAGCCCCCTTCGTGGTCGCGATGACTGGCCTGACTTTCATGGGCGCGGCGCTGGCCGTGCCGCATGGCGTGAAGGAAGCGGTGCTGACCATCATCGGCGTCGCGCTGGTGTCGCTGGGGCACATCCTCAACCTGCGCCATGTGCATTCCGCCGCTTGCAAGGAGCGCGCGGGCGACTAAGTCGGGCGCATGATTGCCCTGACCGTCAATGGCGAGACCCGCCGTACTGCCGCCGCCACCATCGCCGATCTCGTGCGCGAGCTTGAACTCGACCCGGCGAAGGTCGCGGTCGAGCATAACGGCACCATCGCCCCGCGCAGCGAACTTGGCCAGCATCCCATCAGCGATGGCGATACGCTCGAAATCGTCCACTTCGTCGGCGGCGGCCAGGACGACGATAACTGGACCGTTGCCGGGCGGACTTTCCGCAGCCGGCTGATCGTCGGCACCGGCAAGTATCGCGATTTCGAACAGAACGCGGCAGCACTCGAAGCCTCGGGCGCGGAAATCGTCACCGTGGCGGTGCGCCGGGTCAATGTCAGCGATCCCAATGCGCCCATGCTGACCGATTACATCGATCCCAAGAAAGTCACCTACCTGCCCAATACGGCGGGCTGCTTCACCGCGGACGAGGCGATCCGTACGCTGCGGCTGGCGCGCGAAGCGGGCGGCTGGGACCTCGTTAAGCTGGAGGTGCTTGGCGAAGCGCGCACGCTCTATCCCGATATGCGCGAGACGTTGGTCGCAACCGAGACGCTGGCCAAGGAAGGCTTCCTGCCGATGGTCTATTGCGTCGACGACCCGATTGCGGCCAAGCAGCTCGAGGATGCAGGTGCGGTCGCAGTCATGCCGCTGGGCGCGCCGATCGGCTCGGGTCTCGGCATTCAGAACCGCGTCACGATCCGGCTGATCAAGGAAGGCGCCAGCGTACCCGTACTGGTCGATGCCGGGGTCGGCACCGCATCGGACGCTGCTGTCGCCATGGAACTGGGCTGCGACGGGGTGTTGATGAACACAGCCATCGCCGAGGCCAAGGATCCGCTCCGCATGGCGCGCGCGATGAAGCTGGCCGTGGAGGCCGGGCGCGATGCCTATCTCGCCGGCCGGATGGGGACACGCAAATATGCCGATCCCAGCAGTCCGCTGGCCGGGCTGATCTGATCCGGGCGTGAGTCCCGGAGGCTGCTCCGGGGTGCGGAAAAAATATTAACCATCTTCGGAGATAGTCGGCCTCGTGACAGGGGAGTGCCGATCATGGCCGTTACGGGTACCGCATCGCTGACCATTGCCGAAATGCGCGAATTCGCCGGGCTGACCGCCGCCGAGCAGCGCTATATCCGCCGCAGTCTCGATATCGGGCTGGGACGCTGCGATGCCTTTCGCATCTGGGGGCGCAGTCCGGGCGAAAACGCCGCGATCCGCAGCCAGTATGTCGCCTATCAGGAGCTGAAGGCGCTGCGCCAGTCGATCCCCGAACACTCGGGCTTCGACAGCGTCGAGGGCTTTGTCGGCAAGCTGACCCGCGTTGCCGCTTTCGATCTGGCGCAGGAACGGATCGACAGCTTTTCCGCCTTTCGCTTTCTCTATGAACGGCTGATCTCCGCTGCCGCGCGGCCGTGGCTGCCCAGCGCCTTCTGCGCCGCCGCTGCTCTGCCGCAGATTCGCCCCGATCGCCGCAAGATGCTGCTCCAGAGCCTGAGCGAAGCTGCCGCGACCGCCCCGGGCTGGAGCGACCGTGCGCCAAGTTTCTTCCCGGAATTTATCGAGGAAGCGGTCGCCTAGGCCCTCTTCACGACACCGCTACAGACTGGTCCCGGCCTGACCGCTAGCTGCGGTACAGCTTCGCCAGATGATCGCCGTAGCGATCGTGGATCTTGTGGCGGCGGATCTTCATCGAGGGGGTCATTTCCTCGTTCTCGATCGTGAACGGTTCGTCGGCAAAGGCGAACTGGCGTACCTTTTCGACTACCGAGAGATCCTTGTTCACCCGGTCGATCGCGGCGCGCACCGCGTTGCGGTATTCGGGCAGTTGCTGCAGTTGCTTGCAGTCGAACTGTTTGCCCTGCGCGCGGCACCATTCGAGCGTCCATTCGGCATCGGGGACGATCAGGCCGACGATATAGGGCTTGCGATCGCCCGCCACCATCGCCTGGCCGATCTCGGGCTGCAGCGTCAGCATGCCCTCGACCTTCTGCGGGGCGATGTTGTCGCCCTTGTCGTTGACGATCATGTCCTTCTTGCGATCGGTGATGACGATCCGGCCCCGGTCGTCGAGATGGCCGATATCGCCGGTATGCAGCCAGCCGTCCTGGATCGTGCGCTGGGTCTCGCTTTCGTTCTGCCAATAGCCATGCATGACGAGTTCGCCGCGCACGAGGACTTCGCCGTCATCGGCAATCTTCAGTTCGACACCGCGCATCGCGGGACCGACCGAATGCATCGCGATCCCCGCTGCCGGGCGATTGCAGCTGATCACGGGACCGGCCTCGGTCTGCCCGTAACCCTGCAACATCGTCAGCCCCATCGCTTCGAAGAAGATGCCGACTTCGGGGTTGAGCGGCGCACCGCCCGATACCATCGCCTTGATCCTGCCGCCGAACCGCTGGCGGATTTTGGGCCGCAGCAGGCGTGCGACCGCCAGATCCTTGAGCTTGTCGCCAAATTTTGGCTGGCCCGCGGCGCGGCGTTCGCCGACCTCCAGCGCAGTGTTCATCAGCTTCTCGGCAAGGCCGCCCTGCTTATGTACCTGCTTCATGATCCGCGTGCGCAGCACTTCGAACAGCCGCGGGACCACGACCATGATGGTCGGCCGCGTTTCCTCGATATTGCTGGCGAGCTTTTCGAGGCCCTCGGAATAATAAATCTGCGCGCCGACGCTGATCGGGAGGAACTGCCCGCCGGTATGCTCATAGGCGTGGCTGAGCGGCAGGAAGGACAGGAAGCGCTCGTCCTGCACGATGCCGAAATCCTCGATCAGGATTTCCGCCGCGCCCGCGGCATTGCAAAGGATTGCGCCATGGTGCTGCAGCACCCCGCGCGGTGCCCCGCCCGTGCCGCTGGTATAGATGATGCACGCCGTATCGCCGCGCCCGACCTTCGCCATCCGCTCGGTCACCGCCTTGCGCGCTGCCGCGGCATCACCCTCGAGCATCTTGTCCCACATATGGAAGGTGAAGCTGCCCGATTGCTGGCGGTGGAGATCGTCGATGCCGATGACATGTTCCGCAATGCCCGAGGCCTGCAAGGCACCATGCAGCGGCCGGAGTAGCTTCTCGGTCGACACGATCACCGCCTTGGCCCCCGAATTGTCGAGGATATGGACGTGGTCGCGCTCGGTATTGGTGATGTAGGCCGGCACGGTGATGCAGCCCGCGGCCATTACCGCGAGGTCGGCGATGCACCATTCGGGGCGGTTCTCCGACACGAGGCACACGCGGTCGCCTTCCTTGAGGCCCAGTCCGCGCAAATTCTCCGCAAGCAGGCAGACCCGTTCCGCGGTTTCACGCCAGCTGATCGTCTGCCAGCGGCCATCCTTCTTCGCCCCGAGGAAGGGCAAGCCGCCCTTCTCGTCCGCGCGTTTGAGGAAGAGTTCGACGAGATTGTTGGCGGAATCGATGTCCGACAGCACGGCAGGCTCCTCAGCGATCTTGTTCTTGTTGTAACCCAGTTCTTGGCGAGGACTTAGGCTGCCTCCCGCCACACGGCAAGCGACCCGGCGGGGTCACGGTATCTCGATCTGTCCGGCAAGCCGCGGATCGCGCGCGCTGACCCAGCCCGAGGGGCCACGCAGGACCGCGCCGCCCTTGACCGGCGCCTCGCGGACCAGCACGTCGGTGTGGCCCAGCGCCTTGAAGGCCGCGGCCTGCTCTTCCAGCCAGGTGCCTTGCTCGAGCAGGAGGCGCTCGCCAAAGGCCATGATGAAGGGAAGGCCGAGTATCTCTTCCGCCGACAGGCCGAAGTCGATCGCTCCGATGATGCTGCGCGCGGTCTGTACCGGGATGGTGCTGCCACCTGCTGCGCCGACCGCGAGGAAGGGTTCGCCCGTCGGATCCCAGACCACCATCGGCGCCATCGAACTACGCGGGCGCTTGCCCCCTTCGACCCGGTTCGCGACAAGCTTGCCGTCGACGGTTGGCGAGCGGCTGAAATCGGTCAGCTCGTTATTGAGGAAAAAGCCGCCTGCCATCAGGCCGGACCCGAAAGCCCCCTCGATGGTCGAGGTATAGCTGATCATGGTGCGCTCGGCATCGACCACGGCGAAATGCGAGGTGCCATGTTCTTCGGGCTCGTCACCATCGGCCAGCGCTGCCGGTGCGCCAGCAGGGACGCCGGCGGTGACTTCGGAAAGCGTGCTCCCCTCGCCGATCAGCGCGCTGCGCGCGGCGAGATAGCCAGGCTCCACCAGCCCCGCGACGGGTACCGAAACGTAATCGCTGTCCGCCAGGTAAAGTTCGCGATCGGCATAGGCGAGCCGCTGCGATTCGACGAACAGATGCCAGGTTGCGGGATTGCGCAGGCCCAGCTCGGCAAGGTCGAACCGTTCGAGCTGGCCGAGCATCTGCAGCACCGCGATACCGCCCGAAGTGGGCGGGCCCATCGTGCACACGCGATAGGCGCGATAGGTTCCGCACACGGCGTCGCGCAGCTTGGCTTCGTAACCAGTGATGTCCGCATAGGTCATCGCGCCTTCGCGCGGCGTGTCTGCCGCGACGGTCGCGGCGATTTCGCGCGCCAGAGGTCCGCTGTAGAACGCCGATGGTCCCGCCGCAGCGATGGTTTCGAAGGTCTGCGCCAGCCGCTCGTTGGCAACCCGCGTGCCGACCGGCAGCGGATTGCCCTGTGCATCGAAGAACAGCGCCCGTGCCTCGGCAGTATGCGCCGACCGGTTCCTTGCGCTCTCGAGCATGCCGTTGAGGCGCGCATTCATGTCGAAGCCTTCGCGGGCCAGGCGGATGGCGGGTTCGAACAGCTCGGCCCAGGCCAGCGTGCCATGCGCGGCATGTACCTTGGCCGCCAGCGCGATACTACCCGGGACCCCCACCGAAAGCCCGCTGCGCACCGATTCGCCGCGCGGGGGCAGCGTGCCGTCTTCGTTGAAGAACCATTCGGGTGTGGCGCCTGCCGGGGCGGTTTCGCGGCCGTCGAATGTGCCTACCGTGCCATCGGCGGCGCCCCGGACCATGAAGCCGCCGCCGCCGATCCCCGAGCTTTGCGGTTCGACCACGGTCAGCGCCAGCATCACGGCGATCGCGGCATCGGTCGCGCTGCCGCCGCGCGCGAGCATGGCTTCGCCCGCCGCCTGCGCGCGCGGATCCGCTGCGGAGACCGCACCGGCGAAGGCCGGAACCGGTTCGGCGGGCGAAGAAGCGAGAGGCGGGGTGGCGGAACAGCCGACGAGCGTGAGCGCCAGCAGCGAAGCGGAGAAGACCTTGTTCATCGCGGCGACGCTATTCACTTCCGACCGCTTCGGCAATCGAAGCGAAACCATCAAGCCGCATAAGCTCTTCGAGGCCGCGCAGGATCCGCCGCGGCAGGCCCGGCCCGCCAAAGACCATCGCGCTGTAGAGCTGGACGAGGCTCGCGCCTGCCCGGATACGCGCCCAGGCGTCCTCCGCGCTGGCAATCCCGCCCACCCCGACCAGTGGAATCGACCCGCCGGTGGCCGTGCGGAAGTCGCGCAGCCGCTGCTGCGCGAGATCACGCAGGGGCGCGCCCGACAACCCGCCCGCCTCGCCTGCGTGGGGCGAAGCCAGCTGGGGGCGCGAGATGGTCGTATTCGAGACGATCAGCGCGCCCAGCTGCCGCTCGATCGCGATTCGCGTGATCGCGTCGATATCTGCCGGTTCGAGATCGGGTGCGACCTTGAGAAACACCGGCGGCCCGCTGGGCCCGCGCGCCTCGATGACCGCGTCGAGCAGTCCAGCCAACGCGCTCTCGTCCTGCAAGGCGCGCAGGCCGGGCGTGTTCGGGCTGGAGATGTTGACCGCGAGATAGGAGGCCAGCGGCGCCATGATGCGCGTCATCGTCACATAATCGGCGATGCGGTCCTCGCTGTCCTTATTGGCACCCACATTGATTCCGACAATGCCCGGGCGGCGCGAGCGGCGCTGCAACCGGTCGCGCGCCACTTCTGCGCCAGCATTGTTGAAGCCCATCCGGTTGATGACGGCGCGATCCTCGACCAGGCGGAACAGGCGCGGCTTGGGATTGCCAGCCTGGGGGCGCGGGGTAATCGAGCCGACCTCGGCAAAACCGAAGCCAAGGCCGAGCAATTGGTCGGGGACCTCGGCATCCTTGTCGAAGCCCGCTGCCATGCCGAGCGGATTGGGAAAGGTCAGCCCAGCGACATCGATCGCCAGCGGACCGGTCTGTGCCGGGCGCATGCGCGGAGCGAGGGTCAGCGCCCTGACCGTCAAGCGATGGGCGCGTTCGGGGTCGAGCGCGAAGAGGGCGGGGCGGGCCAGATCGAACAACATGCCGCGCGCCATGCCGTGCCGGCCACGCGCTGTCGAGCCGTGAACCGTCCATCCGGTAGACCTGCGTTCGCGCGGAAAACGAAGAAAAATTCTGTCAGCCCACGGGCTGTCGCTTGCATACAATCAATTGATACAGACTCGGCGTAACACGCTCTTGCGACCCGAAGGGCTCGGAGCGATTTTGCAACGAGTTCTCGACTTCAAAGGGGGGGACCTTGAGGGGTCGCCCCCTTTTTTTCTGCCTATGCCCATCTGCCTGACGAATATTTGTTCTCGGCAGCATTGCGATCATGGTAAATTTGGCGTATTTTTACAATTCTTTGGCCGAAGTAGGGACGGAACAGGGGTTTGTCGGGTCTGCCAGGTGACGATGTGTCACACTCTTTCGAGTTCGTAGCGGCGCCGCCGGATCTCGCGCCCTATCTCAACTCGCTCTATATCTGGCGTAGCCCGGACGATCGGCTGGACGATGTTCTGCCCGCCTATTCGGGGCAGATGGTCGTATTCGGGCGCGGCGTGGGCCGGATGCAGTTCGACGGCGGCGAAGTAGCCGAAACCAGCGATGCCTTCTTCCTTGCGCCGCTGTGCCAGGCGCGCAATTTCAGCGTCAGCGGGCCGGCGACCCTGTTCGGCGTATCGCTCAATTTCCGCGGCTGGGCGGCCCTGTCGAGCCTGTCGGTGCACGACTACCACGATTGTTTCCTGCAACCCGAAATGGTCCTCGATGATTCGCCCGCGCAGGCCTTTGCCGTGCTGGGTGGGCGCTGGCGGGCGGGCGAACTGGGGGATCGGGAATTGCTCGACGCGATGACCGATGTCGTCCGGCGCGGGCTGTCGAAGCTTCCCGAACAGCACCTGACGGTGATCGACCGGACGCTCGAATGGCTGTCGAGCTCGTTCAAGCCCGAACTCGAAGAGCTGTACGAACAGCTGCCCTATTCGAAACGCCAGGCACAGCGGCTGGTGGCGCAATTCTTCGGCCAGTCGCCCGTGCGGCTGGTGCGCCGCTATCGCGCGGTCCGCGCCGCCACCTTGCTGGCGATGCCGCAATTGCCCGAAGAGATCGAAGCCGAGATCCGCGAGGCGTTTTACGACCAGGCGCATCTCATCAAGGAAATCCGCTTCTTCACCGGGCGCACCCCCAAGCGGCTCCAGCCAGCGGCGGGATCGCCGATCAACGACATGCTCGGCCCCGATGGCTATGGCTCGGTCAATCTGTTCGGCTCGGGCGAAGCGGAACAGCTCGGCCGCAGCCCGCTCCACGACGCCTGAATGCTAACGACTCGCAACTAGGTCTTTCCCGTTGAAATGGGGGAGCTTGGCTCCTAATTGGCCAATCGGAACGAATTGGTCCGATTTAACTATGCGCCTGTCAAACCTTGCTGATTATGCCGTCGTCGCCATGTGCGCCGCATCGCGTCATTGCGGTGGGGGCAAGACCAGCGCGGCCGAACTGGCGGCGGAAACCGGCCTCCCGGTGCCCACGGTGCAAAAGCTCGTGAGCAAGCTGTCGGCCGCGGGTCTGCTGCGGTCGAGCCGCGGCGCCGGCGGCGGGCTGCAACTGGCACGCCCGGCCGCGGCGATCACCGTCGCGGATATCGTCGAGGCGGTTGAGGGACCAATCGCGCTGACCGCCTGCGTCGAGGGCGTCCAGTGTTCGGTCGAGCATGATTGCTCGGTCAAACCGCACTGGCCGGTCGTGAACGAAGCGGTGCGCGGCGCGCTGGCGGCGATCCCGCTGACCCAGCTGGCACGGACAAGAGAGATTGCATGAGCGAAGAATTGGACATCCAGGACCGCGAAGCGCGCGAAGCTGCCGAAAAGGCCGCCGAGTACGAACACGGCTGGTCGTCGGACATCGAGACCGAGTTTGCCGAAAAGGGCCTGATCGAAGACACGGTCCGCTTCATCAGCGCCAAGAAGGGCGAGCCCGAGTGGATGCTCGACTGGCGGCTGAAGGCGTTCCGCCTGTGGGAGGAGATGGTAGAGCCCGACTGGGCGAAGATCGGCTATCCGGCGATCGATTACCAGAACGCCTATTATTACGCGGCGCCGAAGAAGAAGGTCGAACTCGATTCGCTCGATGAGCTCGACCCCGAGATCAAGCGCGTTTACGACAAGCTCGGCATCCCGCTCGGCGAGCAGGAAGTGCTGGCCGGCGTGAAGGGCGCCAAGAAGGTCGCCGTCGATGCCGTGTTCGACAGTGTCAGCGTTGCCACCAGCTTCCGCGAGGAGCTGAAGCGGGCAGGCGTCATCTTCCTGTCGATCAGCGAGGCGATTCGCGAATATCCCGACATGGTGCGCAAATGGCTCGGCAAGATCGTCCCGCAGCACGACAATTACTTCGCGACCTTGAACAGCGCGGTCTTCTCGGACGGCACTTTCGTCTATGTGCCCGAAGGCGTGCGCTGCCCGATGGAGCTCAGCACCTATTTCCGTATCAATGCGGAGAACACCGGCCAGTTCGAACGCACGCTGATCATCGCCGAGAAGGGCAGCTATGTCAGCTACCTCGAAGGCTGCACCGCGCCGATGCGCGACGAGAACCAGCTTCATGCCGCCGTGGTCGAGCTGGTCGCACTGGAAGACGCCGAAATCAAATATTCGACCGTGCAGAACTGGTATCCCGGCAATGCCGAGGGCAAGGGCGGGATCTACAATTTCGTCACCAAGCGCGGCCTGTGCCAGGGTGCGCGCAGCAAGATCAGCTGGACGCAGGTCGAAACCGGCAGTGCGGTGACATGGAAATATCCCAGCTGCGTGCTCAACGGCGAAGACAGCGTGGGCGAATTCTACTCGGTCGCGGTGACCAACAATTACCAGCAGGCCGATACCGGTACCAAGATGATCCACAACGGCAAGGGCAGCCGCTCGACGATCATCTCGAAGGGCATTTCGGCTGGCAAGTCGAACAACACCTATCGCGGCATGGTCCGCGTGGCGGCCAATGCTGACGGCGTGCGCAACCGCACCGAATGCGACAGCCTGCTGATCGGCGACCGGAGCGGGGCGCACACCGTGCCCTATATCGAGGTGAAGAATCCCAGCGCGCAGATCGAGCATGAGGCGACCACCAGCAAGATCAGCGACGACCAGATGTTCTATGCCCAGCAGCGCGGCCTGGATGACGAGGAAGCGATGGCGCTGATCGTCAACGGCTTCGCCAAGGACGTGCTGAAGGAATTGCCGATGGAATTCGCCGTCGAAGCGCAGAAGCTGCTGGCGATCTCGCTCGAGGGGAGCGTGGGGTGACCGAACGCAAGACCCTCCAGATCCGCACGCCTTCGGCGGACGATGCCGCTCCCGCGCTCAAGAAAAAAGGCCGCGGCTGGGAAATCTCCGAGAAGCGGCTCGACAAGATCCACGAACAAGCGCGCCATTTGCGGCGGCATGCGACTCCGGCGCACAAGGTGCTCGCCGCGCGTTTCGCCAAGGAAGACTTCGGCAAGTTCAAGTTCACCCGCCACACCGTGGTCGGCTCGGCGATCCTCGATTTCGTCTCGCACCCGCTCGGGCTGGCGGTCGCAATCGACGAGGAAGGTCAGAACGACACGCTGGCCAAGCGGCGCGACAAGAGCCTCGCTGCGGTCGGCATGGAAGTGCTGCGCCTGCCCGCGGCGACGATCCTCGACGATGTCGAAGCGGCGATGCAGCCGATCTTCGCTGCGATGAACGCGCGCTACCGCGACAAGGAAAGCGCGCGCCGCGAACACCAATCGAAATACGGCCCGACGCCCCGGCGCACCCGCCAGGCCCGTCGCGACGACAGGAAGTAATATGCTGAAAATCGACAATCTCCACGCCGAAATCGACGGCAAGAAAATCCTCAACGGGCTGACGCTCGAAATCCGCGCGGGCGAGGTTCATGCGATCATGGGCCCCAATGGTGCGGGCAAGTCGACGCTGGCCTATGTGCTGGGCGGACGGCCCGGCTACGAGGTGACCGAGGGCTCGGTCGAGTTTATGGGACAGGATTTGCTCGCGCTGGAACCGCACGAACGCGCCGCTGCCGGCCTGTTCCTCGGCTTCCAGTACCCGGTCGAGATTCCCGGGGTCTCGAATCTGCAGTTCCTGCGCGAAGCGCTGAATTCGCAGCGCCGGGCGCGCGGTGAAGAACCGCTGACCGGCGGCGAATTCCTCAAGCTGGCCAAGGACAAGGCGGCGCTGCTCAAGCTCGACCCCGAAATGCTCAAGCGACACGTCAATGTCGGCTTCTCGGGCGGCGAGAAGAAGCGCGCCGAAATGGTCCAGATGGGCATTCTCGACCCGCAATTCGCCGTGCTCGACGAAACCGATAGCGGTCTCGACATCGATGCGCTGCGCGTGGTCGGCGATGGCATCAATGCGATCATGCGCGACCCGGCCAAGGGCGTCCTGCTGATCACGCACTACCAGCGCCTGCTCGAAGTAGTGAAGCCCGACAAGGTATCGATCCTGTCGCAGGGCCGCATCGTCCGGACCGGTGGCCCCGAACTGGCCGTAGAGCTTGAAAACGAAGGCTATGACGCGATCATGTCCGCCGAGACTGCGCATGCCTGAGGCAGCCGAACTCCCCACCCGTCGCGATGAAGCGTGGCGCTATTCCGCGGTCGAGCGGCTTCAGGGCGAAGCGCTGGACGACTGGCGCACGATCGATGTCGCCGCCGGCGAGAGCGTTCACGAAACGCTCCTGATTGCCGATGGCGGCGACACCAGGCCGACCGAACTGCACCGGTGGCGCGTGACCGTGCGCGAAGGCGCGACCTGCGAGATCTTCGCGGTGCTCGCCGCGGCCGAATATGCCCGGCTCGAAATCGAGGTGACCCTGCACAAGGGCGCGCATTTCGAACTGGGCGGGATCACCGTCGGCGGCCGCGAAACCGTGCGCGAATTCGTCACCCGCACGATCCATGCCGAACCCGAAGCCACCAGCAACCAGACTGTTCGCGCGGTTCACTGGGGCCACGGCACGGGCAATTTCCTCGGCAATATCGATGTCGTGCGCGATGCGCAGAAGACCGATGCGGCGCAGGACTTCAAGGGCCTGCTGCTCGAGAAGGGCGCAACCGTGAACGCGGTGCCGCAGCTCGAAATCTTTGCCGACGATGTCAAATGCGCGCATGGCGCCAGCGTTGGCCAGCTCGACGAAACCGCGCGTTTCTACATGGCTGCGCGCGGAGTCTCGCCCGATCTTGCCCGGCGCCTGCTGGTCCAGGCCTTCCTCGGTGACGCGCTGGTCGCGCTCGAGGATGACGAAACGCGCGAGGCGATGCTGAAAGTCGCGCTCGACAAGGTCGACCGGGCGCTGTGAGCGAGGCTACTACCCTTTTGCGCCCCAACGACATCAGGGCCGAATTCCCCGGCATGGTGACGGGCGATGGCCAGCCGTGGCATTATCTCGATACCGCCGCGACGGCGCAGAAGCCGCGGGCGGTGATCGACGCGATGACCTGCGCGCTGGGCGCGGATTACGCCACCGTCCACCGCGGGGTCTATGGCCGCAGCGCGCAGATGACGCTCGGCTACGAAGCCGCGCGGCGCCGCGTCGCCGCTTACATGGGCGCTGCCAGCGAACATGAAGTGGTGTTCGTGCGCGGCGCGACCGAGGCGATCAACCTCGTCGCGGCGAGCTGGGGCATGACGCATATCGGCGAAGGCGACCGCATCGTCCTCTCCACGCTCGAGCATCATTCGAATATCGTGCCCTGGCAGATGGTCGCCGAACGCACCGGCGCGCAGATCGACGTCTGCCCGCTGACCGAGGATGGCCGGATCGATCTGGGCGCGCTCGAAGCGCTGCTGACCCCGCGCACCAAGCTGGTCGCGCTGGCGCATGTCTCGAATGTGCTGGGCAGCGTGCTCGATGCCCGCGCCGCAGCCGATCTGGCGCATTCGGTGGGCGCGAAACTGCTGCTCGACGGGTGCCAGGCGGCGCCGCGCATGGCGCTCGATATGGCCGCGCTCGATTGCGATTTCTACGCCTTCTCGGGCCACAAGCTGTACGGCCCGACCGGGATCGGCGTGCTGTGGGCGCGCGAGGACATCCTCGATGCCATGCCCCCGTGGCAGGGCGGCGGGGCGATGATCGACCGCGTCACCTTCGACAAGACCACCTATGCGCCGCCGCCGCAGCGGTTCGAAGCGGGCACACCGATGATCACCGAGGCGATCGCGCTGCATGCGGCGATCGACTATGTCGCCGCGCTTGGTCCCGATCGCCTGTTTGCGCACGAGGCCGCGCTTGCCAGGCAGTTGCGCGACGCATTGCGCACCCTCAATTCGGTGACGCTGTTTGGCCCCGAAGAAAGCGCCGGCATCGTCAGTTTCGCGATCGAGGGGGTTCACCCGCACGATCTCGGCACCATATTGGACGAAGAGAATGTCGCGATCCGGGCCGGGCACCATTGTGCGCAGCCGCTGATGGACCATCTCGGCGTCCCCGCCACCGCCCGTGCCAGCTTCGGGCTCTACTCGGACGAAAGCGACATCGCTGCGCTGATGCGCGGCATCGAACGGACTCAGAGGATCTTCGGATGAACGACGATCAGAACAGTGATTTCATTGCCGCGCCCTCCCCTGCGGATGCGCTGGCTGCCAAGCCGCCGCGCGCCCGTGTCGAGGACGCGGTCGATGCGGAAGAAACGCCGCGCGCGACGATGGAGCGCAAGCGCGACTATCTCGAAGGCTTCCTGCAGAAAAAGCCCGAAAACGTGCCCGCAGGCGCGCCGGGCGGTGATCTCTACGAAGCGGTGATCGCTGCGCTCAAGGAGATCTTCGACCCGGAAATCCCGGTCAATATCTACGATCTGGGCCTGATCTACGGCGTCGAGGTCGATGACGAGAGCGATGTCACCGTCACCATGACGCTGACGACGCCGCATTGCCCGGTGGCCGAAACCATGCCCGGCGAAGTCGAATTGCGCGCCGCCAGCGTGCCCGGCGTTCGCGATGCCGAGGTGAATCTGGTGTGGGACCCGCCCTGGGGCCCGGACAAGATGACCGACGAGGCACGCCTCGAACTGGGGATGCTGTAATGAGCGATACCAAGACCCGCGCCGTGCCCAAGGCGGCCGTCGTCCTGACCAAGGCTGCCGAACAGCGCATCGCCGACCTGATGGCCAAGGCGCCCGATGACGCTATCGGGGTCAAATTGTCGACCCCGCGGCGGGGCTGCTCGGGCCTCGCCTATTCGGTCGATTATGTCACCGAGGAAGCCAAGTTCGACGAGAAGATCGAGACCCCTGGCGGGCTGTTCTTCATCGACAGCGCCAGCGTGCTCTACCTGATCGGGAGCACGATGGACTGGGTGGAGGACGATTTCACCGCGGGCTTCGTGTTCGAAAATCCCAACGCCAAGGGGGCGTGTGGCTGCGGCGAAAGCTTCATGGTCTAGCCGCGCACGATCGGCTGGTTACTCCTCGGCGAGAAAGTCGAGCAGCGCGCGCTCGTATTCGTCGACCCGGCCATCCGCATCGATCCGCGCGTCGAGCCATTCGCGCTCGTTATGCGTCACCTCATGCGCCGCGGCTACGCCCTCGGCACGCGTCGGCGCTTCTTCCTTGCGTCCGAACACCTTGCCGAATGCGTTGGGCGAAGCCTTGGCCATCCGGCCGAGAAACCCGCCCACGCTGCTGCGCGTATCGGTCATGAAGGCCTGCAGCTCGGCGGCGCGCTCGCGGCTGATCTGCGCATCGGGATTGCTGTAGCCCTGCAGGTAGTTGGCGATGCCCTGGACGAACAATTGCTTCCATTCTGGCGTATTGTCACCGCCCAGCGTCGCGTCCTTGAGGCGAAACAGCATGTCGGCTTCCTTGCGCCCGACGGCTGCGGGGCGTTCACTGGCGGGCGCGAAGATCGCGCGGCGCAGCAGCCGGGCCTCGGTCGCGTTGACATTGCCCGCTTCGAGCGTGCCGCCGTCGCGTGTCGGCCCGGTGCCCTCCAGCGCAGCGAGCTCCATTTGCGAGATCGCGTAATCCTTGAGCGCTGTCGGCACGTTCTGCGCGCGTTCGAAAATCCGCACCAGCAGCTCGATCTCGGCCATGCTGCCGAACTGCCCGTCGGCATCGATCTGCATCATCAGCCAGCTGGCATTTTCGGGATCGACATAGCCTGTAGGGGCGCGCTGGTTGATGACATATTCGCCCAGCGCCTCGACGAAGAAATCGACCCATTCGGCGCTCTTCGTCGTCAGTTCGCGATTGAGCGCGAAGATCGCTTCGGCTTCGGCCTGCGAAATCCGCCCGTCGGGCCATGCCTCGCGCCGCAGCGTCAGCACTTCCTCGGGGGTGATGACCCCATCCGCGCCGACTCTCTTGGCCAATTCGCCGAAATGCACGCTCATCTGGACCAGCTCCCGTAAAATCCTGGTCCGGCAAGCCTATCCCGGCTTGCTTAAGACGCGGTTAGCGGCGCAGTGCGCGCACGCAGGCGGCGCGGTCTACGTCGAGGCCGTCGCTGGCGCGGCGAGCGTCGACATAGGTGGCGCTGGGTTCGCCGCGCGGCTCGAGCGGGTAGAGATAGACATCGAGCACGCAGGCCTCGCCGACGAATTGCAGCTTCTTGGCATCGCCTTCCTTCACGGTCAGCCGCGGGGCACCGAACAGATTGGCGAGCGCGGTTTCATTGCGTCCGATCACGCTCTCCAGCCCGGGCACATTCATCACGCGCGGTGCGCGGAACGAGGGGGTGGCGGGCGCGACGCGCACCTCTTGCGGCGGCGGTGCGGCCCCGGGACGCGAGGCCGGAGCACCCGGCGGACCCGGCGCAACGGGTACGGTGGTGCAGGCTCCGAGCAGGGGCAACAGCAGCAGGGCGAACTTACGCATCGAGGTCTTTCTCACGGGCGCGGTGGACGAGGTGGGTAGCGCAGGCAGCGCCCATTATCGGGGCAAGGAGGTTGAGGAAAGGTATCGCAAGCAGCGCCACCACCACGCCGCCGAGCAGGAAACGCGTGAGTGCGCCGATCGGGGCCAGCTCGGCAGGATCGGCGCGGTGCCGCAGCCACACCATGTCGTGCAGTTCGCGCCCGACGAGATAGGCGTTGACCGTCCAGAAGACCGCCGCCGCGCCAATCCCCGTGACCAGCAAGAGGCCTGCGATCGGCAGCGCCGCGGCATTGGCGAGCACGGTGCGCAGGAGCGAGCGCAGCGCATTGCCGACTTCTTCGGCGAGCGGCAGATCGCGCAGGCTGTGGCGCGCCTGCGGATAATGCCGCGCCTCGACCGCGCGCACCACATCCTCGGCGAAGAACTGAAGCACGAACAGCGCCACCACCCGGAACAGGAACCAGCCGGCCAGGATCATCCCCAGCGCCGCGAGCAGCGCGCCCAGGCCCGAGGTGTCGGCGCTGGTCACACTGTCGATCGCGCGTTCGACCACGAGATAGAGCCCCGCACCGCCGACCGCGAAGATCGCCAAAGTCAGCAGCGCGGTCTTGCCCAGCACCCTGAGGATTGCCGGATCGCCAAGCTGACCGGCGGCAAGGGCAAGGGCACGGGGAAGCGACATCATCGGAGCCCGGGGATGCGCGCCGTTATGGGGCAAGTCAACGCCGCCCTTGGCCAAACCCCGACTAGCCGCTAACCGCGCCCGACACACCGATTATCCCCTCCCCGGAGTACCCATGACCGAACCCCGTTACGACGTAATCGCCATCGGCAATGCCATCGTCGATGTGATGGCCCCCTGCGAAGAAGAGCTGATCGCCGAACTCGACCTCAACAAGGGCGGGATGACGCTGGTCGACGAAGACGGCGCCCGGAGACTGTACGAGGCGATGGGGCCGGCAAAGGAGATTTCCGGGGGATCGGCCGCCAATACGCTCGCGGGCATGTCGGCGCTGGGCGCGCAATGCGCATTCGTCGGGCAGGTCGCGACCGACCAGCTGGGCGACGTCTTCAGCCACGATATCCGTGCGGTGGGGATCGATTTCGACACGCCGGCGCGCGAAGGCCAGCCCTCGACCGCGCGCTGCCTCATCTTCGTCACCCCCGATGGCGAGCGGACGATGAACACCTTCCTCGGGGCAAGCCAGTTCCTCCCTCCCGCCGCGCTCGACGACGAACTGATCGCCAGCGCGGGCATCCTCTATCTCGAAGGGTATCTGTGGGACCCGGAAGAACCGCGCCGCGCAATGCGCCGCGCGATCGAGGTGGCACGCAATGCGGGCCGCAAGGTCGCCTTCACTGCCAGCGAGAGCTTCGTCATCGACCGCCATGGCGACGATTTCCGCGCGCTGATCGAGGAAGGGCAGATCGATATTCTCTTCGTCAATGAAAGCGAACTCGCAACGCTGACCGGCGAAGAGGATTTCGAGGCAGGGCTCGCCATGCTGCAGGGCAAGGTCCCCGTGCTGGTCGCCACGCGCAGCGCCAAGGGCGCCGTGGGTATCGCCAACGGCGCGCGCGCCCAGGTTGCCGCCGAACCGATCGACAAGGTCGTCGACACCACCGGCGCGGGCGATCTCTTCGCAGCCGGCTTCCTCACTGGTCATGCACGCGGCGAGACGCTCGAAACCTGCCTGCGCATGGGCGCCATCTGTGCCGCCGAGATCATCTCGCACTACGGCGCGCGCAGCGAAGCCGACCTCAAGGCGCTGGTGGCGGACAAGCTGGGCTGATTATTGACTCAAATCAACGGGTTGAATCGCGCCGTTTGACTCACTGAATCCCTTGTGATTCAAGAGCTTCGTTGGGAGCTATGTATGACGGTCTGCGTCGCGGTAAAGGTCCATGACTGCATCGTTTTTGCAGCCGACAGTGCTTCGTCACTAATCGAAGGGGCGACGGGTGATGGCCGCCCCTTGATCGCAAACGTTTATGCGCACGGTAACAAAGTGTTCAATTTGCGGAAGGGTTTGCCGATTGCGGCCATGACTTGCGGAATGGGCAATATCGGGCCTGTGTCTATTAGTACGCTCGCGAAAGATCTCAGGCAGCTTTTCTGCTCCACAGACCCTGAGTGGACGCTGGATCCAGACCGCTACACCATTGAGGAGGTCGTCGAGAAATCTAAAAAATTCTTCTTCGACGAGCACTATAGCAAGCTAGACCCCATCCCGGATGGGCCACATGAATTCCAATTTTGGATCGCGGGAAATGGTTCAGGGCAGACGCACGGCGAAATCTGGCGCATCAAGATATCGGACGGGGATTGCCCTGAGCCCGAATGCCTAGCTTCTGAGGGCGACTTCGATATTCTGTACGATGGGCAGCCAGAAGCCATTAACCGGATAGTAAATGGCTATAGTCAGTTTCTGCCTCAGGCCTTGCTTGAAATCGGGCTTCAGAAAGACAAATTGGATTCAGTGCTCGCTCATATAGAATCTGCTACCCATGCACGACTGATTTCGCCTGCCATGCCTGTCCAAGACGCGATTTCTTTGGCTGATTACCTAGTGGAAACTACCAAAGGATACGTCAGGTTTTTGCCCGGAGCTGACACCGTCGGCGGGGATACCGACATTTGCGTCGTGACCAAACACGAAGGATTCAAGTGGGTTCGCAGGAAGCACTATTTTGAAACGGTACTTAACCCGCAGGAGGAACAGCATGTCAAACACTGACGAGAAAACTCCGAGGAAACCTCGCGTGGTTTTTGACCCAAAGATGCCGACTTATGAGTATCGGGACACGGGCGGCTTTTCACTTTCTGTTGATCGCAAGAGAACTGTTCGTGAAGCGTTGCCGACAAACATCTTAGCACATCTAAAAGTAGGCTAACCCCGCTCCCGCCGCACCTCACGTTGGCCGATGTCGCGGCGGCAGAAGCCGTCGGGGAAGGTGATCGCGTCGACCGCTTCATAGGCTTTTGCCTGCGCTTCGGTCGCGCTTGCTCCGCGCGCGGTGACGTTGAGCACGCGGCCGCCGCTGCTGGTCAGCGTCTCGCCATCCAGCCGGGTGCCGGCGTGGAAGACCTTGGCGCCGCCGGCCTCGGCCTCGCCCAGATCGATCGTGCCGCCCTTCTTGGGCGTACCGGGATAGCCGTCCGCCGCCATCACCACAGTCAGCGCGAAATCGTCGGATAGCACCGGCTCGGCGATGTCACCCAGCCGCCCTTGCGCGCAGGCCTGCATCAGTTCGACGAGATCGCTTTCGAGCCGCATCATCAGCACCTGGCATTCGGGATCGCCGAAGCGCGCGTTGTATTCGATCAGTTGCGGGCCGTCTTTGGTCAGCATCAGCCCGGCATAGAGCACACCCGAATAGGACGTACCCTCGGCGGCCATTGTGCGCACGGTCGGCTCGACGATCTCGCGCATGACCTGTGCCTGTAGCGCTTCGCTCAGCACCGGGGCGGGGGAATAGGCGCCCATGCCGCCGGTGTTCGGTCCGGTATCGCCTGCGCCCACGCGCTTGTGATCCTGCGCCGTTCCGATGGGGACAATCGCCGTGCCATCGGTCAGCGCGAAGAAGCTGGCCTCTTCGCCCATCAGGAACTGCTCGATAACCACTTCGCTGCCCGCGCTGCCGAACTTGCCGTCGAACATTTCGTCGAGCGCATGCTGCGCCTCTTCGCGCGTTTCGGCGATGACCACGCCCTTGCCCGCGGCAAGACCGTCGGCCTTGAGCACGAAGGGCGGGTCGAACTTCTTGAGCGCGCCCCAGGCCGCTTCGAGCGAGGTGCAGCGCTCGTAGCGGGCGGTGGGGATATTGGCGCGGCGGCACAATTCCTTGGTGAAGCCCTTGCTGCCCTCGAGCTGCGCGGCCAGCTTGGACGGACCGAACGTGTCCACCCCCGCGGCGCGCAAGCTATCTGCCAGCCCATCGACCAGCGGCGCTTCGGGACCGATCACGACGAGACCGATGTCGTTCTTGCGCACGAATTCGACCACCGCCTCGTGGTCCCCCGCGTCGAGCGCGTTGCATTCGGCATGGTGTGCGATGCCCGGGTTGCCCGGTGCTGCCCACAGCTTGTCGCACAGCGGCGATTGCGCCAGTTTCCACGCTAACGCATGTTCACGCCCGCCCGACCCGAGCAAAAGGATATTCATGGCCGACCACTTCCCGTCCACTGCAGATGATGCGAGCTTGGTAGCGAAGGGCCGCACGGGCGACAACGCCGAGCCGTTGACGGTGAGCGAAATATCCCAGGCGCTCAAACGCACGGTCGAGGATCGCTTCGGCTTCGTCCGCCTGCGCGGCGAACTGTCAGGCGTGAAGCGCGCCGCCAGCGGGCATCTCTATTGCGCGCTCAAGGACGAAAAGGCGGTGATCGACGGGGTGATGTGGCGCGGCAATACCGAGCGCCTGCCCTTCGCTCCCGAAGACGGGCTCGAAGTGGTCGCCTCGGGCAAGCTCACCACCTATCCGGGCCGCTCGAAATACCAGATCGTGATCGAGCGGATGGAACTGGCGGGCGAAGGCGCGCTGTTGGCGCTGCTCGAGAAGACCCGCGCGCGGCTGGCGGCGGAAGGATTGTTCGATGCCGGGCGCAAACAGCCGCTCCCCTTCCTGCCGCGCACCATCGGTGTGGTCACCTCGCCCACCGGCGCGGTGATTCGCGATATCCTCCACCGGCTGGCGGATCGTTTTCCCACGCGCGTCGTGGTCTGGCCGGTGCTGGTGCAGGGGCAGGGCGCAGCCGCGCAGGTCGCGGGCGCAGTGCGCGGCTTCGCCGCCATGCCTGAAGGCCATCCCGATCGCCCCGACCTCGTCATCGTCGCGCGTGGCGGCGGGTCGATCGAGGATCTGTGGAGCTTCAACGAGGAAGAGGTCGTGCGCGCCATCGCCGACTGCCCGATCCCGACAATCAGCGCGGTCGGGCACGAGACCGATACCACGCTGGCGGACTATGCCGCCGACCGCCGGGCGCCGACACCCACCGCCGCGGCCGAGATCGCCGTGCCGGTGCGCGCCGAACTCGCCGCAACCTTGAAGGATTTCGAAGGGCGCAAGGAACGCGCGATCCTGCGCCCGGTGCAGCTGGGGCGCGAGCGGCTGGAAGCGCGCGTCCAGCGCCTGCCGACCCGCGAGGCCTTGCTGCAACCGCAGGCCCAGCGGCTCGACGATCTCGCCGAACGCCTGCGCCGCGGCCTGCGCGACCGGGCGGCGCAGGGGCGCGAGCGGCTTGGCAATCTGCGACTGTCGCCCGCTACGCTCGATCGCAATCTGCGCGAGGCCCGCCGCGCACTGGCCGGGCAGAAGCTGGCGCCCGCGCTGGTCGAGCGCCCGCTGGCCGAGCGGCGCGAGCGGCTGGCCGCGCTGGCACGGCTGGCCGAGCAGCTTCATCCCGACCGTCCCCTGGCACGCGGCTATGTGCGCGTCACCGGACCTGACGGGCGGACCATCACCGACCGGGCGGCGGCGGCGCAGGAGGCGTCACTTACGCTCAAGTTCCGCGACGGTGAACTCGAAGTGGGCACCGGCGGCGATACCCCGCCGCCCGCGCCGCGTCGCAAACCGCGCAAATCCGGAACCCAGCCCAAGCAGGATGATTTGTTCGGTTAGGCCGGACCTGCTAGGAATTGCACCATGCTGATGAACAAGAATTCGGGCCCGCCGAAAGGCGAGGCGAAGCTGCAATACGGCCCTTCCGGCTTTCGCGTGCTACGCGCGGGCAACCATGTCTTTTGCGCGATGAGCGGGGTGCCGATCCCTCTCGACGAGCTGCGCTATTGGTCGGTTCAGCACCAGGAAGCCTATGCCAGCGCCCAGCTCGCGACCGAGCGACTGGCCCCGTGAACTGGATGCGGGTCGCGCCGCTCGTGCTTCTCGGGACCGCATGCGTTCCCGCCGCCACGCCGGAGCCCGCTCCGCCATCGCGGACGACCGAAGTGGTGCAGCCGGTCCGCGCTACGCCGACGCCAGGTCCGACGCCGACGGTCACGCCGACTCCCTCACGCCCCGCGGTGTTCACCTTCGATGGCGCGCTCGAACAGGGCGGCTGGATAAGGGGCACGGTTCCCGGCGGTACCAGCGAAGCCATGCTCGGCGAGGAGGAGCTGGCGTTCGACGATGAGGGCAGGTTCTTCGCCGCCTTCGACCGCGATGCCCCCGCTGCGATGACGTTGACTGCCAAACTGGTTGATGGGCGCGTGATCGATAGCCCGCTGGCGATCGCACCACGCGGCTGGGACATCGAACACGTCAATGTGGCGCGGCGAACAGGCGGTTCGTCGGCATCCTTCATGCGGCGCCGCCAGCCCGAACTCGATGCGATCTGGAATGCCCGGCTGGAAGAAACCGGTGCGCAAGGCTGGCGGCAGGATTTCATCTGGCCGGTCAAGGGGCGCATTTCGGGCCGGTTCGGGTCGCAGCGTATCTATCGCGGCGAACCGGGCAGCTATCACTCGGGGATCGATATCGCCACGGGCGGTGCCGGCACCCCCTATGTCGCCCCCGCCGATGGCGTGGTGGTGCTTGCAGCGGATGATTTCAGCCTGGAAGGCAAGCTGCTGATCATCGACCACGGACAGGGGCTCAACAGCGCCTTCTTGCACAGCGCGCGGCTTTACGTAAGCGAGGGCGAAATGGTCCGGCAAGGCCAGCATATCGGGGACATCGGTTCCTCCGGCCGCGCCACCGGCCCCCATCTCCACTGGAGCCTCAAATGGCGCAATGCGCGACTCGACCCGCTGTTGTTCACCGGACCGATGCGCTGAGCGCTTGACGCGCGCAGTGTGGCGAACAAGAGGGCCGACATCCATGCGCCGCTCGCGTCTTCTTCTTGCCGCCCTGCTGGCTGGCATGATCGCTCCGGGTACGTGGCTGCGCACGCCTGAACCCCCACGCGACTTCCGGCGGCTGGCCACAGCCACTGCCATCGCATTCGAACCGACCCGCACGGGCCCCTTCACCCTTGCGGGTGCATGGGAAATGACCGGTCACCGCAAGCAGTTCGGCGGCTTCTCGGCATTGGTAACGCTTGATGGAGACCGCTTCCTGGCGGGCAGCGACACTGGGCGCAGGCTGGTGTTCGAACGCCCCGATCGCAGCACCTTGCCGGGCGTGCTCGAGCGTTTCGGAGACGATCAGGCGAGCCGGAAGGAAGGACGCGATCTCGAATCGCTCGCGATCGATCCCGCTAGCGGGACCGTCTGGGGCGGCTATGAATTTCGCAAATCGATCATTCGCTTCCATGCTGATTTGAGGGTCGACGAGGAAGTAAGTCCGCCGCTGATGCGCGACTGGGGCGGAAATTCGGGGGCCGAGGCACTGGTCCGTTTTGCCGATGGCCGGTTCCTCGTGATCGAGGAGCGTCCGCTGCGCTGGCGCGAGTCGCGCCATGTCGCGCTCCTTTTTGCCACCGATCCGATCGAGGATGCCGAGCCCGAAAGCGTGCGCGTGGATATCCCGGGGGGCTACCGGCCCGTCGATGCCACGCCACTGGAGGATGGGCGGGCGCTGATCCTGCTGCGCCGCCTCGCCCTGGGCATTCCGCCCGGATTCGAAACCGCGATTGCGGTAATCGATATCGACCGGCGCACTGCTGACGGCAGGATCCCTGCCCGCCTGCTGGCCGAATTTGGTACTGCGATCCCGCAGGACAATTACGAAGGGATGACCATCACCGACGATGCCGACGGACGGCATGTCTGGCTGATCTCGGACGACAACTTCATGGCGCTGCAGCGGACACTGCTGCTCAAATTGCGCTGGGACCAACGCGAAAAGGCGCGCGAGTAGCCTTGCGCGCCTTTCGATCCAGCGTAGATGCCCTGGCGCCGAAGCGCCCTGACGGCTTACGCGGTAGCGAGATTCGCCTTCTTCAGCTCGCGCTTCACCTTGAGCGCGTTGGCCGAGAGCTTCTCGTCGCTGGTCTTGAGCAGCCAGTTGTCGAGACCGCCATTGTGTTCGACCGAACGCAGACCCTGGGTCGATACGCGGAACTTGAAGCTGCGATCGAGCTTCTCGCTCATCAGCGTCACGTTCTGCAGGTTCGGCAGGAAGACCCGCTTGGTCTTGTTGTTGGCGTGGCTCACATTGTGACCGACCTGGCGGCCCTTGCCGGTGAGTTCGCAAATGCGCGACATGATACGTCTCTCGTTCAAATGGCTGGGCGAGTTCCCTTGGCCGCTGCTGCGGGGCGGGGGCTCGTGTTTGTCCCGGAAAGCGGCGCGCATAGCGGCGAGCTTGCGAATCGTCAAGCACGTTGCACCCGCGCCCACCGGGGGCTAGCGCCTTGCCGATATGGCCAGTTGGACCCTTCCGCAACCCATGCAACGCGCGCTCGAGCTTGCCGTGCAGTCTGCTGCAGCGGGCGAAGTGCCCGTCGGCGCCGTGATAACTCGCGGCGGGGAGATCCTGGCGGAAGCGCACAACGCCCCGCGTGAAACGCGAGACCCCACAGCCCATGCCGAAGTGCTCGCGATCCGCCGCGCGGCTGAAGCGCTGGGCGAGGAGCGGCTGACCGATTGCGAATTGTGGGTAACACTGGAGCCCTGCGCGATGTGCGCGGGCGCGATCGTCCATGCGCGGATCGGCAAGCTCTATTACGCAGCCAGCGACTCCAAGGGCGGCGCGGTCGAACACGGCGCACGCGTTTTCGATCAGCCGCAATGCCTGCACCGGCCCGAGGTCTACTCGGGTATGGGAGAAGCGCGCGCGGCAGAACTCTTGCGCGGGTTCTTCAGCGACCGGCGGTGATCTGAAGGCAGCTACCCCTCGTCTAAAATCGACCAGATGAGGGCTCTCTTGGCGGCGGGGGTCGCCCGATTTAGGTGCCGCTCCAATTGCCCTCGCCCGTTGAAGTCAGCCGCAAAGCGAAACTCGCTAGAGGCCGCGCCAAATCTTTGCGGGGGCTTCATCGCGTGCGCCAAACCGGGTGCGATCGCAGGCTTTCGGCATGAAGCGCTTATCGTAGCACAGCCGCAATTCTTCCAGCCAGCCGCGCGCGTTGAGCTTTACTCCCACCGCTTCATGCACCCAGCCGGGATTGGCATCGACAAAGCGCGTGCGGATGGTGCCTGCAGTCAGATCGTCCTCGCGGCTGACACGGTCGTAGTCGGGGATCCGCAGCCCCTCCCACAGGATCCGGGTGACCTTGAGATAGGTTGCGGGCTTTTGCGCCATGCAGCTGCCATGCTTGGCCCATTGGCGTGCGATCAGCGCCGCGGAGGGCGAGATGCACATATTGGCAGCGACCTCGCGCGGTTGCGGTTGTCGCTGGGCGGAGCACCATTGCGGCCAGCTACGCCCGCTGTCGGGCCACAGTCCGTGCACCACGAGGCCGAACATGCCCGCCCGCCCGCTGCATTGGCGTGCATGGCGCGGCTGCCCCTTGCGCGGCTTGCAGAATTCGGGGCTCCAGCTCAGCGCCAGCGTATAGCCGGTGACCGGGAGCGGACGCGGTGCTGCATCGGGCCGGACTTGTGGTACCTGCAGCGTGCGCGGGAGGTTGCATTGATAGTGCTGCGCCGCCAGCGGAGCGGCATGGGCCAGCATGCCGGCGAGCGGCAGTAGCGACAGCCGCTTAGGGAGCGACACGGTCGCGGGGATCTTCCGCAAACCACTGCCGTGCGTCGGCACGAAACAGCACGATCACGGCGGCCCCCGCCACCAGGCTTGCCGCAAGGTCGACAAAACCGGCGAGGTGCGGTCCCAGCGCCGCGAAGGCGAGATAATTCTGGAACAGGGCGTAGAGCACGACCAGCGCCAGTAGGTAGCGCACCATCCCCATGCGCAAGAGCGAGATGGTGGCCCAAACGATGCTGGCGAGCAGTGCGAAAATGAACAGCGACGCGATCACCATCCAGATCGCCATACCCCGTGCTCCGCCGCCCTCGCCGCCAAAATCGATGAGCGCGCGTTCCTCGAGGTTTCCGAAACTCAGCACCGCCGAGACGAGCACCAGCAGTGCCGCAAGCGGGAACAACACATCGAACAGTTTGATCGAACCTGGTTTCACCCCAATTTCCCCTTAGAAACCCCGCAAAAGCCGGAATAGATGTATTACATGGCGGCGCGCATAGCGACCGCCGCTTGCGAAAGGCGGACCTATTCGGCTCCGTTTCCGCCCTTCTTTTCGGCAAACCACGCGGTGGCATCGGGCTGGAAAAGAAACCAGATGGCCAGCACCGTCATCACCGTGCTGACGAGCCCCCAGACCATCGTCGCGTCGAAGTTGGTGACGATGGCGACCCCCGAGGTCACTACCGACCACGCGGTGAGGACGACAAGCAGCCACTTGGCCAGCCCGATCCGCAGGACGGAGATCATGAACCACAGCGCGAGGCTGATCGCGATGCCGAACAACACACCCGCGATCAATACGCCCACGCCCATGTCGGCATAGCCCTGGCCTGCCAGATCGGCTTCTGTGAGGCTGGCGATCGCGCCATAGTTGAGCGCCACCCCGAGCAGTCCGATCGCGACCGATCCGAGATAGAGCCAGTCGAACTTCCTGATTGATGCCGGTTTCATGCGACCCCCTCGCTATGTTCCTGAAGCGCAGGAATATCCGAATTTACAGCGGCGTAAAGTCCAGACCGATATCGGCGGCGGGAGCACTCTGGGTCAGACGGCCGACCGAGACGTAGTCGACCCCGGTGGCAGCTTTGGCGCGGATCGTCTCGAGGTTGATCCCCCCGCTGGCTTCGGTCGGCACGCGTCCGGCGACCAGCGCTACCGCTTCGCGCAAGGTCGGCGGTTCCATATTGTCGAGCAGCAGGCGAGTCGCCCCAGCGGCGAGCGCGGGCTCGATCTGGTCGATCCGGTCGACCTCGCAGATGATTTCCTCCACCCCGGCCGCGACCGCTCGGCGGACCGCCTCGCCCACCGATCCGGCAACGAGGACGTGGTTGTCCTTGATCATCGCCGCGTCCCACAGGCCCATGCGGTGGTTCGCCGCGCCCCCCATACGCACCGCGTATTTTTCCAGAAGACGTAGGCCGGGAATGGTCTTGCGTGTATCGAGCAGGGTGCAGTCGGGATTGTCCATCGCCGCGACATAGTCCGCGACCATGGTCGCGATGCCCGAGAGGTGCTGTACGGTGTTGAGCGCGCTGCGCTCGGCAGTGAGCATGGCGCGGGCATTGCCCTCGAGCCGCATCAGATCGGTGCCCGCAGGGACCTGGGCGCCTTCCTCGACGAGGATATCGATCTGCATGTCCGGGTCGAGCGCGCGGAAGAAGGCGGCGGCAATCGGCAGACCGGCGACATGGATCGCATCGCGCGTGTCCATGGTCCCGGCAAACCGCGCCTCGGCGGGGATGACGCTCTCGCTGGTGACATCGCGGCCGCCGCCCGGCAGCCCATCGCCAAGATCCTCGGCCAGCGTTTCGCGCACGAACCGGTCGAGCTCGAGGCCGGGAAGGGTGATAGTCATGAAATCGCTCCTGAAACGGGCCGGGTGAGGCGCGCTGGTGCTCGACGCGGCTCTGCGCGGCACCGGGCGTGCTCACGCCAAGACGTGTGCGATCCTCAGTGCACGAACCGGGCGACGACATCGCGATAGCTGCGGCTCACCTTCACCTCGGCGCCCGAATCGAGCACGAGGAAGCATTCGCCATTGGTATGCGGTTTCACCTGCCGCACCTGGTCGAGATTGACGATGGTCGAGCGATGCACGCGCTGGAACTTGCGCGGGTCGAGCCGGCGTTCGAGATCCTTCATCGTCTCGCGCAGGATCAGCGAATTGTCGCCGGTATAAATGCACATGTAATCGCCGGCGGCTTCGATATGCTCGATCGTTTCGACCTCGACGCGGAAGATCTGGCCGCGGTCCTTGATGTTGATGAGCTTCTCGAACCGGCTGGCCGCCTCGGCATCCTCGCCCGCGAGCGTTTCGGCGGCTTCGGGGGCGACTTCGGACAGGACGCTCTTCAGCTTCTCCGCCTCTTCGGTCGATTTCTTCTCGGCCAGACGCTGGCGCACGCGCTCGATCGTATCGGCCAGCTTGTCCTCGTCGACCGGCTTCATCAGGTAATTGACCGCATTCGCCTCGAACGCGCGGATCGCGTGCTCCTGGAAGGCGGTGACGAAGACGAACAGCGGCGGGTCGATCTCCATCACCCCCTGGACGACCGAGAAGCCGTCGAAGCCGGGCATCTGGATATCGAGGAAGACGAGATCGGGTTTCTGCGTCTTGATGGCGCGGATCGCCTCGCGGCCGTTCTGGCAGGTGCCGATGATCTCGACGTCCTCGAACGGTTCGAGCCGCAGCTGGAGGCCCTGGATGGCGAGCTTTTCGTCGTCGACTAGAAGGGTCCGGATGGTCATGTCGTCTGGGGTGCTTTCGAGGGTGAGTGTGTAGGTACAACGGCCGGGGAAGCCGCGGGTTTCTTACGCGTGGCCGCCTGCGCGGGCACGGCTTGCGCCGCGCTTAACGCCGGGTCCTCTTCGCTTTCGAAGGGTAATTCGATGAGCACGGAAAAGCCGCCGCTTTCGGGGGAACGGATTTCGAAGCGATGTTCCTCGCCATAGGCCTGCGCCAGCCGGTCGCGAATATTGGCGAGGCCGACTCCGGTCGAATCGCGGCGCGCATGCGTCGGGCGGACCGCGGGCAGCCCGGCTTCGATATTGTTCATCGTCATGCCCGGACCGGTGTCGGACACGGTCACGCGCAGCCGCGGGCCGACGATCTGCGCGACGATGAAGATATCCGCACCTTCCTCCTGCGGGCTGACGCCGTATTTGATCGCGTTTTCGACCAATGGCTGAAGCAGCATGGCGGGCAGCCGCGCGCTGGCCGCCTCGGGCTCGACGCGAAAGCTCGAGCGCAGCCGTTCCTCGAAGCGCATCTGCTCGATCCCGAGATAGAGCTGCAGTGTCTCGACCTCCTGCGCCACGGTTACCTTGCCGCCCGGCTGCGTCACCAGCGTGTGGCGCAGGAAGCTCGACAGGCGGGTAAGCATGGCATTGGCGGTCTCGCTCTGCTTGAGCAGGACCAGCGTGCTGATCGAATTGAGCGTATTGAACAGGAAATGCGGATTGAGCTGATACCGCAGCATGGCCAGCTGCGCGCTGGTCGCCTGCGCTTCGAGCCGTTCGAGCCGGTCGGCCTGTTCCTCGACCTGGAGGAAGAAATTGATCGCATAATAGAGCGCCGACCACGCGCCGAGCAGTGTCAGGTCGAAGAAGTAGATGCCGACGAACAGATTGGCGAAGCTGGTATTCGACGACGCCGCGCCCGCTACGTCGAGCACCCAGCTGTCGATGAAGGCGTAGATGCCCACCGCGAGGACCAGCACCATGGCAGTCGCACCCCAGGTCACGATCGGACGCTGGCGGATCAGCTTGCCATAGACCACTGCGAGGATCAGGCTGAGCGAGAAACCGGTGATCGTGGCAATCAGGATGATGACCAGCCGGTCGGGTGGTTGGCCATTGGCCAGCGCGGACATGACGCGCAGCATCGTTGCCCCGCCCCAGCCGGCCAGCTGGAGGTTCCAGAACGCCTGGTTCTTATTGGCAAAGAATGGCGTTGGGCGAATGGGCAAGACTGCCATGGGCCATGCCCTCTAGCGCAATTGCGACGAACTGCGCCAGTCGCTACAGTGTCAGCGACAGCCGAAGCGAGGGAGAGACGCGATGGGCGTGCAGGAAAATATCGAACATCCGGAAGCCGAACGCGCCAAGTTCCGCGAAATGCGCGAGGGCACGGCAGAGGATTGGGCGATCATCGGCGGCGAGTATCGCGCCTTCGCCAAGGGCCTGCCCGATCGCGTCCTCGATCACCTCAAGCTGCTCCATGGCGACTTCGGCGGCTTTCCCGTCGACCGGCTCGAACATTCGCTGCAGACCGCGACTCGCGCGCATCGCGACGGACGGGGCGAGCAATATGTGGTCATGGCGCTGCTGCACGATATCGGCGATACGCTGGGGAGCTACAACCACCCGGAGGTGGCGGCTTCGATCATCAAGCCCTTCGTCACCGACGAAATCCACTGGATCTGCCAGAATCACGGCGCGTTCCAGGGCTATTACTATTTCCACTTCCTCGGGATGGACCAGAACGCGCGCGACAAGTTCGCCGACCACCCGCATTTCGAGGCGTGCCGGACCTTCTGCGAGAAATACGACCAGGCCGCCTTCGACCCCGCCTATGACAGCGAACCGCTCGAATTCTTCGAACCGATGGTCCGCCGGGTGATGGAACGGCCGCTCGCCTCGATGTACGCCAAGGCAATGGAAGCGGAGTGAGCGCCTAGCCCTCGGCTGCGAGCGCGTCGGCCAGGCGCTGCTCGGGCACCAGCCCCTGGATGACCTCGTCGCCCGCTATCCAGCTGGGTGTTCCGGTGAATTGGAGCGAGCGGGCGAAGGCCATGTTGCGCGCGAGTTCGCCGGTGGCCGCGTCGGATGCAGCGAATTGTTCCGCGGTGGCCATGTCGAGCCCCGCGATCTGCGCCGCGCGGGCGACATTCGCATCGCTCGGCGGACCCTGGTCGAACATCGCGTGGTAGAAGGCGGGGTATTTCCCCTGCGCCGCGGCAGCCAGCGCCATACGCGCGGCCTGTTCGCTGCCGTCGAAGATCGGCCATTCGCGGACCACCACCTTCAATTCGGGGTCGGCGGCGATCAGGCGGTCGATCCCGGCGATCGACTGACGACAATAGGTACAGCCGTAATCGGTGAATTTGACCAGCACCCTGGTGCCTTGCGGATTGCCCAGAACCGCGCCCTGGAAAGGCTCTCTCACTTCGCCAGAGACCTGCGCCAGCCGGTCCTCGGCTTCGCTGCGCTGATAGGCTTCGGACATTTCGGGAAGGATCTGCGGATTGGCGAGCAAATAATCGCGCGTATGGCCATGCCCCAGCCCCGAGAGCGACCACAGGCCGGCCCCGGCGAAACCGAACACCAGCGCGATCAGCGCGGTCAGCAGGTTGTTTTTCATCGGATCCCTCGGTTTTTTCAGCCCGGTGCGCAATTGCGCCCGCGCTCCATTTCGCATTGCCGCTCGAGCAATGCACGTGCTTGCATCCCGATATCCTGCGCACGGATCCAGTCGGGCGTGCCACGGTCGAGACCGCCCTCGGCCGCCTGCGCACTACGCAGCGCCAAGCCGTATTGGCCGCTCATCACCTGCTGTTCGGCAGTCGCCAGACGTGCGCGCGCGGTGTCGCCGCGCGCGGCATAGACCACGCCGAGCTGGTACCAGGCGAAGGGATTGCGCCGGTCGCGCCCCACGGCGGCGCGCAGCACGCGTTCGGCCTCTTCGTAATTGTCGCGGTCTTCGGTGGCGATCAGCGCATGGCCGAACAGGCTGGCGATCAGCGGTTCGGAATTGGTCAGCGCAGTCGCGCGGCGCAGCGGCTCGAGCGATTCCTCGGGCCGTCCCGATTCGAGCAGGACCTGCCCCTTGAGCTCGAGAAAGTACGGATCGTCCGGATCGATGGCGAGCAGCTGGTCGGTCGCGCCGAGCGCGAGGTCCACCCGCGCGTTCTGGTGATAGGCATAGGCGCGTGCGTAGAGCGCAGGGACCGTCGCATCGGTTTCGGGATAGTCGCGCAAGGTCGCCGAGGGCTTGGCGAGATAGCCGACTAGCTTCGCTTTTACGCGTTCGAAATTGGCCTGGTTGCGCGCATCGCGCGGACGTTCCCACGCCGGGTCCTTCTCGTAGACCTCGCGCAGCGCGGCGATGCGGTCGCCCGACAGCGGATGGGTGCGGTAGAACCCCGCTTCGTCGCTCTGGCTGTAGCCATAGCGATACTCCTGATTGAGCAGCTTGCCGAAGAAGGCCAGCGAACCGCGCCCCGAGATCCCCGATTTCGAGAGATATTCCGCCCCGGCGAAATCGGCGGACGATTCCTGCGTCCGGCTGAAAGCCAGGAACTTGCCCATCGCGGCCTGCTGCCCCGCCATCATGATGCCCATTGCGGCATCGCCCGCGCCCGCCAGCGCGGCACCGATTCCGGCGATCATCGACAGCAGCGATATCTTCGTTGCAGCGGCGGCGCCCTCGCCATAGCGGAGGATGTGGCCCCCGGTGATATGACCGAGCTCGTGCGCGATCACGCCTTGCACCTCCTCGGCGCTATCCGCGGCATCGATCAGCCCCGAATGAATATACACCGCCTGACCGCCCGCGACGAAAGCGTTGATCGACGGATCATTGATCAGGATGATTTCGACATTGTCGGGTTCGAGCCCGGCCGCCTCGATCAGCGGCGCAGAAATCTCGTCGAGGAATGCCTCGGTCTCGGCATCGCGCAGGATACTTTGCGCGGCGACCGGCTGCGCCGCGAGCATGGCGGCAGCAAGGAAGACAATGAGGCGGGTGAGCAGGCGCATCGGCGCGCAGCCTAAGGCCTTTCGGCCTGAACCGGAACTGAAAGATCGGTCACCCGCCGCGCGAAGGCGAGGATTGCTTCGTCGACATCGCGCGACCCGCGCCAGGGACTCGCCAGCGAGATCAGCGGCGCATTGTGATCGAAGCCCGCGAGAAAGCGCGTTTCGACCGCGCTGCCCGCTTGTTCCAGCGCCGCCGCCAGCGCGCGGGTGTTGCGCGGTCTGACCAGCGTGTCGTCCTCGCCGTGGATCAGCAGCATGGGCGGGGCCCCGGCGCGCACATGATTGACCGGCTGCGTCTCGCTGCCCGCGCCAACCGACCCGAATGCTTCGCGGCTCGATGGTTTGTCATAGGGAAAGAAGTCGTAGGGCCCCGCGAGGCCGACTGCGCCGCTGAGCTTCACACCGCTGCCCGCAAGCCATTTCTCCTCCAGCGCGACCTGCACGACATTATAGGCCCCCGCCGAATGCCCGGCGACGACGATGCGCGTCGGATCACCGCCATATTGCGACGCCAGTCGCGCGGTTTCGCGGATTGCCGCAGCGGTATCTTTGAGCATGGCGGGATAGCGCCCGTCCTCGGCGAGGCGGTAACCTGCCAGCACGACTACGAAGCCTTCGGGTGCCAGCGCGCGGGCGATGAAATTGTAATCGTCCGGATCGCCCCAGCTCCAGCTGCCGCCATGGACAAAGATAAGGATCGGGAGCGGCGCGTCGGCCCCCGCAGGCGTGTAGATGCGCAGCTTCTGCGCGGGATGTTCGCCGTAAAGCCCACTCGATACCAGCGTCACGCCGCGGGACCCGCCGGTTACCCGGTCGATCCCATCGAGCACGGCCGGACCGTTGCTGCGGACCGCCCATAAGAAGGCGCCGCCTGCGAGCAGGAGGACGACCAGCAGTCCGAGCAGGATTTTCATAGTGCGCCTCATGCCAGTTCCGGGTCCGTTGCTTCGACCGTATCGACGATCGCCTTGGCCTCATCATCGGCGAGCAGGCCAATCGAGGCGAGGAAATTGTGCCCGGTATCATAGCCGTTTCCGTGCCATAATGGCACTTTTGCCGCCTCGAGATTGGCCTTCGCGGTTAGTTCGTCGGGGGTCATCCGCTCGCCTACCTTGCGAATGAAGATCGCACGGACCCGGCCCGGGTTCTCCAGCGCGACGTCGGCAAAGGCGGTCAGGTCGCCCTGGCTGTCATCGCCGATCAGCGCGAACTTCATGTCCGGGTAGGTCGCGAGGATGCCATCGATCGCGGCGCGCTTGTGCGCGCCGTGGCTGGACGAGCCGAAGGTCTCGCGGTTGAGGCCCCAGTCACGCAGCGCGATCGGCCCCAGTGGCAGGCGGCGCCCGCGGATATAGGTCACGAGATAGCTGAACAGGTTCCACGGGCTCGACGAGACATAGAAGAACGGGCGGTGGGTGGCCGGCTGGCGTGTCCCGGCATGGCCGCTGCCCTCGGCCAGCACCTCGCCGCCGCCGAGCGCGTTGTAGAATACATCCGCCCCGGGCACGAGAATCCGCTCGGCCGGCATCTCCATGAGGACGCGCCGCCAATTGCGCAGCACGGCGCGAAAATCGCCGGTGATCCCGGTTTCGATGATGGTGTCGTCAATGTCCGAAATTACCGCGAGGCCGGTGTCGTTTCCCGGCGCGAGGACATGCGCATCGAGGCACTGGTCCGCGCCATTGGCCTGCCAGTGGATGACCACCGTCTCCCACGCGGGGTGCACATCATATTCCCACTCGGGATCGAGCCGGATATCGAAATGGACGAAGCCCTCGCCATCGGTCAGCCCCTGGTGGCGCTGGCTTGCCTCGCCCGGCCGCGCAATTTCGAGCTCGACCGGGAATTCGCCGACCTCGTGGCTGGCGAACTGCCCCAGCATGGTTTTCGCCGCGCGCCATTTGCCGCGTTTCTCGAACTTGCCCACGCGGGATCGCAAGGCCCGCGCGGTAAGGCGCAGGCGGCTGCGGTTCCGATAACCGAAATAGGGCTGGATACGGACGGGCGCGGTAGGCAGAAACGGCATCGCCCCCGCGCTAGCCGGTGCAGCGCGGGGGCGACAAGCCTTTTGTCCGGAGCGGGTTTTCTAGCCGAGCAGCTTGCGCGCGGCGCGTTCGACCAGCGGCACATCCTCGGGCACTTCGCCGATCACTTCCAGGTCGCCGTTGGGCGTGCGGCGGACCATGACCAGCGCGAATTCGGCGCCGTCCTCGTCCAGCTCGTCGAGCGACAGCGAGTCGAGTGCGCGCAGCTTGCGTGCAAGACTGGCGCGGACTGCCTTCTTGTCGTCGACCGGCTTGCCCTGCTCTTCCTTGCGCAGGCGGCGTTCTTCATTGACGATGCCCTTGAGGCCGCCTTCGGCCTCGCGCAGGAAAGTGGCGAGCGTGCCGCGTTCGACACCCACGCGGTGGGCATGCGTCAGCACGGCGGCGTATTCGGTGAGCCGGGTCTTGTCGTAATCGGCGCCGAAGACGAGCTTGACCACCGGGGTCATCGGCGCGCGGTCCTGATAGGTCAGGCTGTTGCTGGCCAGCAGCTCGTCGAATTCGGCGGGGTTGTGCTGCGCCTCGAGGCTGAAATCATAGGCGCGGCCGACCGCGGCATACAGCGTCTTGCGACTGCGATCCTCGGTGCTCTGCGCGGCCTGCGCCATTTCGCGCGCTGCGGCGAGGCTGTCGTATAGGCCTTCGGGGGCGGCCCTATCCTCCTCGACCGGCGCTTCGGCCTGAGCCTCGTCGCGAGGCCACTCTTCCGCAGCGTAGCCGATGGCTTCGTCTAGCGGCGCGGTGGGTACATTCGGCTCGTCGTATAGCGGCTGGTCCTCGAATGCCGGCTCGAAGTCGTCCACTTCCCCGCCAGCGACGATCGCGAATTCGGTGTCGTCCTCTTCGGGTTCTCCCTCGTCCGTCTCGGCCATCGGCTCTAGCCAGTGCCCAGCGGGAGCCTCGTAGGCGGTGGGCATGGGCGGCGGGAGCGCCGCGTCTTCGCCGTGGAAGGCCTGCGGTATGGGCGGCCCGGCCTCGTCGCCGGTCAGGTCGACGCTCTTCTTGGCCCGCTCGCCGCGGCTCACCAGCGAGATCAGGCTGCTCGACGTCTCTTCATCGGCCAGTGGATTGACGACATCGGCAACATCGTCCTCGCCTTCTTCCTCTTCGTCCCATTCGGGCAGACCGTAATCGGCGGCGGTCTTGATGCTGTTGTCGAACTCGGGGCCATCGGCGCCCAGCCCCATGTCGTCGGCAATCGGGCTGCCCAGCGGATTGCCGAGCGCATCGAGGCGCGGGCCGGACGGAGCGGGGCGTGCGCTTGCTTCCACCGCGACCTCTTCCGGTTCGTCATCGACCGTACCGAATGCGGGCTGCGGCAATGCGCCGTGTCCATGGCTTTCCATCATCTCTGCGTTCCCGAGTTCGAGCACGTCTTCGCCATATTCGGCGCGCACATTGGTCGTCAGCGTTTCGGCGGTTTCGACGGTGTTGCCGTAGTCCGGTGCGCTCCCGAGCGACTGGTCGATGGCAAGCAAGAGCTCGTCGGCGGTCTGCTGGTCGGCCATTTCCTTCCAGTTGATCACGCCATAAATGAAATCGATCGTCTGGTTGTTGCTCGAATAGGGCAACAGGATCCCGCGATAGAGCACCGGTACGCCGCTCGCATCGATGAATTCGGCCTCGAAGCCGATCGGCGCCTGGTTGGCGAGGATCTGCATGTAATGGTCGGTGATCCGGCTCAGTACCGAACGTCCGGGTACTTGCGACAGCAGCGCGGGACCGCCGTCGAAATCGCATTCATACGCCAGTTCGGCGCCGACGAAGCGGACCATTGGGTCGTCGACATTGTCCGCCAGGTCGAGCAGCACCGAATAGGGGCCGAAATCGCCCAGCTGTTCGGGGTGGAGGTCGGCAATATGCGGGAAGTCGAGATCACCGAGCAGGCTGGCCCAGTGGTTGTAGGCGCGCACCTGCATGCGGCGCTCGTCCTGTCCGACCGGCGAGGGCGGCGGATCGAGCTCGGCGTCGGACTCCTCGACATAGTCGTCGTCGAAGTCCTCCTCCGCATCGCGCGAGCCAAAATAGCCGCCTAGCCTGTCAATCACTGCGTAGTCCCCGCATTTTACTCATTCTGCAGGGGTATGCGGCGCGCGTGGTAAACATATCGTAAAGCGTATTGCCTGCGGATATGACCGGCGCGCAGCGCCTCAAAGCATGTAGCGCATCCGGATGGTGAGCCCGCGATCTTCCGCGCCGATATCGACCGCCGCGTCGGCGAAACTGGGCGGACCCATGCGCACCTTGGCATCGCGCGAGAAGCCGAAGCCTTCACGCGGCATCATGCCCAGCGCGCGGTCGGCCTTGCCATTGGCGTTCTCGTCATGAAGCAGCGCAACGGCGTAGCGCCCCGGTTTGACGTTGGTGAAGGTGAAGGACACGCTGCCATCATGCGCCGGCGCGGTTGCCCCATGCGCCCCGGGCACGCCGCGGCAGCGCGGAAACTGGTCTTCGTCGGTGGTCATGCAGGCGCGCACCACGCCCTTGGCATTGCGCAGTTCGGTCACCGTTACGGTAATCGTCGCGCCGGTTTTGGGCGGCGGCGGTGTCGCGGCTGCCAGCGCTGCACCCAGCGGCAGCAGCGCGAGCGCCGCCCTACGGCTCAGGCGTTGGGGCTGAGCCCGCGATCCGTGCCGCACAAGCGATCCCAGAAGCGGAAATAGAGGCCGTAATTGCATCTGTACTCTTCATGATGACGCTGGTGGTGGCTGGCGGTTATCAGCCAGCCGCCTAACGCCGAGTGAACCAGCCGGCGGGGAAACATCTCCCAGCCCATGTGATTGGTGACGCCCATCACCGTCATCACCAGCAATACCAGGCCGAGCATGGCGACATGGATCGGGATGAGGAAGACCAGTGCGGGGATCACCACCGCTCCGGTAATCGCCTCCCATGGATGGAAGCTCATTGCCGCCCAGGCGGTCGGCGGGCGGCTGGCATGATGGACGGCATGCATCGTGCGAAACCACGCGGGCCGATGCATCAGCCGGTGAGTCCAGTAGAACCATGTGTCATGCGCCAGCAGGAACAGCAGCGGCGCGAGCGGCAGGTACCACAGCGGATAGTCGCTCCACCCGGTATAGATCTGCGTCCAGCCGCGCTCCTGCCACCCCCAGGCGACCACGCCCGCAGGAATGCCGTAAATCGCCGCCGAGGCGAGCGACCAGCCGATTTCCCGGCGGATCTGCGGTCCGAGCCTGGCGTGATATCCGGGCCGCACGCGCTGCGTGACTGCAGCGAAGATCCCGCTCGCGGCGAGATAGCGCAGCGCCACGATCGCAGTCATTGCGAGAACGGAGAGGAGAATGGCGGCCCACATCATCTGCAGACCTTAGTCTGCCGCGGGCCGCGGGGAAACAGGCGAAGTGCTAGTCGGGTGCGCCCCAGGGCGCGCATTGCGGGTCCAGCCCAACGGTCGCGCGGCGCAGTGCAGTACGCGCAAGCCGTTCGACCTCGACCTTGCGGCGCGGGGCGGCCAGCGGGTGGAGCGGCGCAGGGCGGATGATCTCTCCGTCATAGCCATCGGCAACGATGATGCCGCAGCAATCGGGGCGATAGCCTTCGCCTTCCAGCGGGCTGCGATCGAGCCCCGGCGGCACGCCCCAGTAGAAGCGGTCGCAATAGTCGAGATAGTCGGGCCACTTCCCGTCACTCAGCAAATCGCCGCGCTGGACCTTGATCTCGACGATGACCACGCGGCCTTTCGGATCGATACCCATCAGGTCCGCCCGCCGGCCGTTCCGCAGCGGCATCTCCGCGAGGCACCAGATGTCGTTACGCGCAAAAAGTCGGGCAATGCCGCGTGCGACAACTGCCGCCGTTTCCGCTGTGGTTACCGAATCCGTCATGCCCTCGAACTGGAACAGAGAGCGAACATGGTCAAGGGGCTATGTGCTGAACCGGCTATCCGGGCAGAGCAGTCGATACTGGGGTCGGAGCGTTCAGCCAGCGTCGATGAGGTCGAGGATAGCCGTCCGCGCGGTGTGGAACTCGCGCCACAGCGTCAGCGCGGCCGCCGTCGTATCCTGGCCCTGCGCCGTAAGCGACAGAAGCGCGCGTAAACCGGGCTGCATCACGGCGGCGAGGTCTTCGATCCCGTGTGCCACCATTTCATAGTGCCAGCCACCCTGCTCGGCCGCGCGGTGCGGCAGCTGCTCGATTTCGGGTGTCAGCGACTCGCGCCCGAGCTGGGCCAGATTGCCCACTGCAGCAGCCGCCTCGTGCACCGCTTCCCACTGGGCGGCGAGAATGCCGATATTGGGCGCCGCACGCGGCCCCGTGTCGGCGGGCGGCAGCATGGTGGCGTGGGCCAGGTCGAATTCGTGGGGCATCGCGCTCATGACCGTGGAAGGTACGAAGCCAGTCTTGCGAAAAGCCTAACGCGCGCATCGCGAGCGCCGCACTCGTTTCGAAGCTGGCGTTTTAAGGCTGGCGAGCGCGACTACGCTTTGCTAAGCGCCCCGCTCGCCGAAAGGCATCGGAAGCACCCGTAGCTCAGCTGGATAGAGCGCTGCCCTCCGAAGGCAGGTGTCAAGCAGTTTTGGGCGAATTTGTTTGAAGGAAAAATACAGAGTTTCAGATGCTTAAGTGGCTGCACAGGATTGGGTTCACATTGCAATTTAATCCGCGTAAGCATCGCGTAAGCACAATGCACCCGTAGCTCAGCTGGATAGAGCGTCGCCCTCCGAAGGCGAAGGCCACTGGTTCGAATCCAGTCGGGTGCACCAAGTTCCTTTTCATTGACCGTTCGAGAGTCGTTAAATCCCTTTCCGCCTTTGGCGTGCACAGGTATTTTCTGACGGCTGGAGTTGGGGTGGAAGGCGGACGGACTGGCATCGGTTCAAGGAGGCGACAGGTGTGCGGCCGATTGGATCAAGATGATCGATCCGAATGCCGCTGGCACATTGTAAGCCGCATGAAGCATTACCGCTGACGCGAATCCAAGTCTGATCCGCGCGTAACCCCAGATCACACCGCACGCTATCAATGGCAGCGTTGCCAATATCGCAATCGTCACAGAGCTAGCCGCATAGTTTTGAAAGTGGAGGGTGCCAAACACGACCGCCTGCGTGTAAAATATGGCGGGAAATGCCCGTTCGAAACCGATGATGCGGTTCGCACCGTATAGCGGTGAGAGAACGAAAAGGATCGCGATTGCGCCTACCACGATGAATAGTGGTTTGAACGCGCCGCCTTCCGCAAAGTATGGATCGAGAACCGCAGACCCACCATAAATCACGGCTAGACTGAGCGCTAAAGCGAGTGCGGCACGCGATGTGCCGGATAGCCATCCACGAAAAATGATCTCTTCGACAAGTGGGCCGAGCAGGACCACCGACAGAATATTCGACCAGATCGAGCCGCCAAGCGCCTCGCTAAGCTGTTCGCCGATCGTCAGGTCGGTCGCCAATATCAATGGCAGTGCAAGAACGCCGAGCATCACTGTAACGGCTAAGGAGAGAATGAAGAGCCAAATGCCAGTCGTCGTCTTCTCGCAGACCGATAACTCTTCGACTATCTCAACGTTTGGTCGACGAACGAAAGTGAAGAACCCAGAAAGGGTGAGGGCGCAAGACGCTGCAGCCTTAGTGACGTTGAAAGTCAGCATAGCCCCTTACCTTACTAGAAAATCATACGCCTACCACATGTGGGCGATGGTCTTCAGATGTGACGGCGCCGTGGTGCGCATCAGGAGTGAGTTGGCAGCCGAGTAAAGCGCGGCCCTGACATCAGCGTCCCCAGCGCGCGAGATGTGACCGGTCTGGTCTTTCTCCCCCGACTGGAACCGCCTCGGCGTCAGACCGAAGTGCGCACCAAAAATCCGATTCAAACTGCTCCTGATCGTCACCCGAATGGGCCGGGACTACGGGCCCGGTCCGCGAAGCGGATAGAGCAGGTCGCCTGCAAAAGCAGCCCGCCACTCTCTATGGACTCGCTCCTGACTCAATTCCTGTACCGACTTGTTTATCGGTCACCCCTCGGCCAAGTATCGCGCCATGAATGCCGTTGAGATCGAAGAAGCAATTTCAGAACTGGCCGCCCAGCCCTTTGACCGGGCGGAGTTTCCCTTTGCGTTTCTCGAAGCCTTTGGGCGCAAGGCGAACACGCTGAAGCAATTGCGGGCCGGGACAACCAATGCCTCGAACCTTCCCGGCGGCGTCCTCCAGCGCAACAATATCCATATCGCCACGTGCGATCCGGGCACGGTCGACGAGACGCTGAAGGCCCTGCGTGAAAGCCCAAAAACCGGCGCTGCGAAAGCCAAGTTCATCCTCGCCACGGACGGCACCGACTTGCAGGCGGAGGATCTGGTCAACGGCGAATCCGTCGCCTGCACATACAGCGATTTCCCGAACCACTTCGGCGCGTTCCTGCCGCTTGCTGGCATCACAACCGTCAAGCAAATCCGCGAGAACAGCTTTGACATCCGCGCCACCAGCAAGCTCAACAAGCTCTATGTCGAGCTGCTGAAAGAGAACCCCGACTGGGCCACGGCGGAGCGCCGGCCCGACATGAACCATTTCATGGCGCGGCTGATCTTCTGCTTCTTCGCGGAGGATACCGACATTTTCCGGCAAGAGGGTCTTTTTACGCGTACCGTTGAGAGGTTCAGCGAGCGAGACAGCTCCAACACTCACGAGATCATCTCGAACATCTTTCGCGCGATGGACACCCCCACGCGACACGAAAACAAGACGGACGATCGCTATCGCAAGGCGGCGAACACGCCGCCCCACGCCGATGTCTTTCCGTATGTGAATGGCGCGCTGTTTTCAGGCAGTGTGGAGGTTCCGCGCTTCAGCAGAATGGCGCGCAGCTATCTGCTCCATATCGGCGGGCTGAACTGGAAACAGATCAACCCCGATATCTTCGGCAGCATGATCCAGGCGGTCGCCGATGACGAGGAGCGCGGGGCGCTCGGCATGCATTACACCAGCGTGCCGAACATCCTGAAGGTGCTGAACCCGCTGTTCCTGGACGACCTACGCCAGCAGCTAGAGGAAGCGGGCGACAGTGCCCGCAAGCTGGTAAACCTGCGCAACCGCATGGCAAAGATCAGAGTGTTCGATCCGGCCTGCGGATCGGGCAATTTCCTCGTCATCGCCTACAAGCAGATGCGCGAAATCGAGGCCGAGATAAACAAGCGGCGCGGCGAGAGCGAGCGCGACAGCAACATCCCGCTCACCAATTTTCGCGGCATCGAATTGCGCGACTTCCCGGCAGAGATCGCGCGCCTCGCGCTGATTATCGCCGAATTCCAATGCGACGTACTTTATCGCGGCCAGAAGGAGGCGCTCGCCGACTTCCTGCCGCTCGATAGCCAGAACTGGATCACCTGCGGTAATGCCCTCAGGTTGGATTGGTTGAGTATCTGCCCGCCGACTGGAACTGGTGTGAAGCACCATGCCGACGACCTTTTTCATTCACCGTTAGAACAAGCTCAGATCGACTTTGAGAATGAGGGAGGTGAAACCTATATATGTGGCAATCCGCCATATCTGGGCAACAAACTCCAATCGAAAGAGCAGAAGGCGGATTTGGAGAGCATCTTTGCCGGGCGAGTGGATGGTTGGCGATCTCTGGACTACGTGGCAGGTTGGTTCTTCAAGGCTACTGAGTTTGCAAAATCAACGGCTGCTGTTTCTGCATTTGTGACGACGAACTCAATCTGCCAAGGTCAGCAAGTTCCGATACTTTGGCCAAGCATTCTGGCGTCGGACACTCACATTCCTTTTGCTCACACTTCCTTCAGGTGGAGTAATCTCGCTAGCCACAATGCAGGCGTTATTGTGGTGATTGTTGGCCTTTCATCCGACAGAACGAAGAAGCGTAGACTCTTCTACGTAGACGAGAATGGGCAGACCCACGAGCGAGTGTGCGATAACATCAATCCCTACTTAGTCGCCGCCCCAACCTTGGTGATCGAAGGTTGTCGACAATCATTGTTGCCCGATGCTCCGATGATGTTCGGAAACATGCCCAGAGACGGGGGTAACCTGCTCCTCGATTTCTCGGAAAAGCGCAGCCATGAAGTTCAAGATCAGATTTTCTCTAGGTTTGCGCGGCGTTTTGTCGGCTCCGAGGACTTCATCCAGGGGAAGGTACGCTACTGCCTGTGGATTGATGAAGAGTCCTCGACGTTGGCGGCACAATCCAAGGAGATCAGCCGGAGACTTGCAGCCGTTCGAGGTATGCGGGAGGCAAGCAAGGCATCGTCTACGCGTGATTTCGCGGGACGATCGTACAGGTTTGTCCAAATTCAGGGCCAGGCCCAGCGTTCGGCGATTATTGTTCCACGCCATAGCTCCGAAAGAAGGGAGTACCTCCCGGTTGGACTTCTCGGCCCGGACTCGATCATCGCCGATAGTGCCTTTGCAATTTACGATGCTCCCATTTGGGCGCTCTCGATTATCGCATCAAAGATGCACCTAGTTTGGATTTCTGCCGTCTGCGGAAAGCTAAAGACGGATTACCGATATTCCAATACATTGGGTTGGAACACTTTTCCTCTTCCGAAGCTCACCGAGAAGCAGAAAGCAGACTTGAGAGAGACGGCCAGCGAGATACTGCTCGCTCGCGAACGCTATTACCCAGCAACCGTTGGGGAAATGTATGATCCTGAGAAGATGGACCAACTTTTTCCCGCATTGCGGCAAGCCCATGATCGAAATGATGACGTGTTTGAGCGGGCATATATTGGTCGGCGATTCAAGAACGACACAGAGCGACTGGAACTGATGTTTAGTCGTTATCGACCGATGGGCTCAGGCGCGAAAAATAGCGAGGAAGCAGCTTGACCATCATATCTATTGGCCAACCGAGCCACGTCACAACGAAACAAGCCGTAACTCAGGTTGCTGAAAGCGACGAATTCGAGGCGATGGATGTCGCAGCCGCCTATATCACGTCGAGTGGTTTGTTTGATTTGCGGGAGGCGTTGGACGAGCCGTTCAACCTTTCTGATGAGGCCCGACAGAAGCGATGGCTCACCTCATTCGACTATCTTAGGACAGAACCGGTGGCATTGGAAACGCTGCTCGCGTTCCCGAATTCCGCCGTTCGAATTCACGTCCCGGAGGTGGTTCTTAAAAACAAGGGCATGCCAAAGACCCCCTTCCACCCAAAGGCGTTCCTATTCAGGAGGGGAGAAGACATCGAGTTCTGCCTCGCTGGGTCGGGAAATCTGTCTCGATCAGGGCTATCGAAGGGAGTCGAGGCTGGCTTGGCAGTTGGGGTTGATCGTTCAGATGCCGCGACGGACCCTCAAGCGATTGTGGCAGTGAACGCTAGCCGAGCTTGGTTTGAGCATTTCTGGAACGCCTCTTCACAACTGAATGCGGCACTCCTCGGGCGTTACACGAAGCTCTACGAAGCAGCAGAGAACCTCCGAAATCCACCTGCGACTGAAGATGATACGGCCAATAGTGACTCCTCAAGGGAAGCGATTTCCGCGGAAGACCTGAAAAAATTGCGCGCTTGCCGAAATTTCTGGATAGACGCTGGAAACGTCACGAAAAATCGCGGGAAACACCTTCCTGGCAATCAGGTGATGATGAAACGAATGAGCCGGGTATTCTTCGGCTTCGAGACCAAAAACCTACCGAAGGACAGTCCGGTTGGAGTAGTTGAATTGTCCTATGAAGGAATTGCTTTTGGCGACTACTCGCTGACCTTCAGCAACAACGGGATGGATAAATTAATATTGCCCGTTCCAGATAATGGCGGTCCAGTGTCGTATGATAAAAAAATCTTACATTTCAGAACGGTTGCACCCCGCCGTTTCGAATTGCGCGTTCTTCCCAAGGGACAGATTGGTCAGTTTCGTAAGAGAAGCAAAGCCGTAGATGGGGCCTTCAAGATGAAAGGCGGTCGCGAGTGGGGCGTTTTCTAACGGTTCCAGCTTGCCTGATCCGCAGAAGGTTCAAATTGACAGTTCCTCAAGCCGCGGATATATCTCATTTGAGATACAGGAGGTGTTATGAACGCTCATAGCTCAATGATTCATGTTCGGATGGACAACGATCTGAAAGACCGCGCGACCGAGGCGCTGGCGGCGATGGGTCTGTCGACCGCCGATGCCGTGCGTCTGCTGTTCCATCGCATCGCCACCGATCAGGCCTTCCCGCTAGAGCTCAAGGTTCCCAATGCGGAAACCCGAGCGGCGATGGAAGAAGCGGATGAGTTCTTCAAGAATGGCGGCACGCCGCGCTTCGACAATACAGAAGACATGTTCGCCGAGCTCGAGGAAGAGAGCACAGCCCTGCGCGAGGCCGGAAAACCGAAGTCTTGAAGAAAGCGGCTGCGAGCAAGCGCGCCGCGCTTCCCCGGACGATTGGCTATGCGAAGTCATTCCTGAAGGACTTCGAGCGGCTGTCGCGTTCAGGCCGATACGATATGAAAAAGCTCAAGCAGGTGATGCTGCTGCTTATCGCCAATGACGCGCCGCTCGACCCCGAATGGAAAGACCACGCTCTCAAGGGTGAATGGCAGGGTCACCGCGAATGCCATGTAGGTGGCGATTTCCTGCTGATTTACCGCGTGGATGACATTCCGGCACCCGGCGGCGGCATATTCTTCACCCGCGCCGGAACACACAGCGAGCTTTTCAAATGAGCGCCAAGGATCAGATCATTCCCGCCGTATCGTTCAAGACCGCCCGGACCGGCGCGTCGACCAAGTCGGACGAGCTGGGCATGCGCCCGATGCAGGCACAAGCCTATGAGAAGCGCGGCGAGCAATATCTGCTGATTAAATCGCCACCTGCCTCGGGCAAATCACGTGCGCTTATGTTCATCGCGCTCGACAAGCTGGCCAACCAGAATGTCAGCCAAGCCATCATCTGCGTCCCCGAACGCTCGATCGGCGCAAGTTTCAGCAGCGAACCGCTGAGCAAGTATGGTTTCTTCACCGACTGGAACGTCGCCCCGCAATGGAACCTGTGCAACACGCCCGGAGCCGATGATCCCAAGGTCGCGAAGTCCAAGGTGAAGGCCGTCGGCGAATTCCTAGCCAGCGACGAAAAGGTGCTCGTCTGCACTCATGCGACATTCCGCTTCGCATTCGACGAGCTTGGCCCGGAAGCATTCGACAACCGCTTGGTCGCAATCGACGAATTCCACCACGTCTCCGCCGATGCCGGGAATCGTCTCGGCGCGCAGCTCGCGCAGTTGATCGGACGCGACAAGGCGCATGTCGTGGCGATGACGGGAAGCTATTTCCGGGGTGATGCGATTCCGGTGCTTGCGCCCGAAGACGAAGCCAAGTTCGAGACTGTTACCTATACCTACTATCAACAGCTCAACGGCTATGAGTATCTGAAGACGCTCGATATCGGCTACAGCTTCTACACCGGGCCTTACACCGAGAAGATTTCAGCGCTGCTCGATCCGACGGTGAAGACCATCGTCCACATCCCATCGGTCAATTCGCGCGAGAGCCTGAAGGACAAGCATCGCGAGGCCGAGGATATCATGAACCACCTCGGCGACTGGCAGGGCATCGACTCCGAGACAGGGTTCCACCTGATCAAGACGGCGGCAGGGAACGTGATCAAGGTTGCCGACCTTGTCGATGACGATTCCGCCAAGCGCGACCGCGTCGCCGCAGCCCTGAAGTCACCCGATGCGCGATCGGATCGCGACTACGTCGACATCATCATTGCGCTGGGCATGGCGAAGGAAGGCTTCGACTGGATCTGGTGCGAACACGCGCTGACGGTCGGCTATCGCTCCAGCCTGACCGAAATCATCCAGATCATTGGCCGGGCAACCCGTGATGCGCCCGGCAAGACCCGCGCTCGCTTTACCAATCTGATCGCCGAACCGGCTGCGGACAGCCCGCTCGTGGTCGACGCGATCAACGATTACCTCAAGGCGATTGCGGCGAGCTTGCTCATGGAGCAGGTGCTCGCGCCCCGCTTCGACTTCACTCCAAAGGACGCAGGTCCGAAACCGGACTTCGACTACGGGCCTGGCGGATACAAGGAAGGCGAGACCAATTTTGGCGTAAACGATCACGGCCAGATGCATTTCGAGATCAAGGGTCTCAAACTGCCAAAGAGCGTCGAGGCAACGCGTATCTGCCGTGAGGATCTCAACGAGGTCATTGCGACCTTTGTGCAGGACAAGGCAGTCGTAGAACGCGGCGTATTCGACCCCGACGTGGTTCCAGAAGAGCTAACCCAGCTCAAGATGGGAAAGATCATTCGGGAAAAGTACCCTGATTTGAGCGAACACGATCAGGAAGCAGTTCGCCAACAGGCGGTTGCAGCGATGACGCTGACCCAGCAAGCCAAGGCTGTGCTGACAAGCGATGGTGACGGCGAGATCAAGGCGAACACCGCCTTCATAGAAGGTGTACGCAAGTTCGCGCTCAGCGTGACAGACCTCGACATCGATCTCATTGATCGGGTCAATCCATTCGAGGCAACGATTGCTGTCTTGGCGAAGTCGATGGATGAGAAAACTCTGTTGCAGGTTCAGGCGGTCATCAACGCGAAGAAGGACAAACTGACCTACGAAGAAGCTCGCGCGCTTGCCGAGCGCGCACTGGAATTCAAGCGGGAGCGCGGACGATTGCCGTCGCTCACTTCGCAAGATGCGTGGGAACGCAAGATGGCCGAAGGCATCGCTTTCCTCCAGCGTCACGCCACCAAAGAGGCCAGCAATGGCTGAATTGAGTGACCTCGAACTCCTGGCCGTGCTTGGCGTCGAAACAGCACCCGAGCCGGTTCGAAAACTGACCCCGCTCCAGGAACGCGTCATTGCGGGATTCGAGGACATACAGCGTTTCGTCAAAGAGCAAGGACGGCTCCCCATGCATGGGGAGGATCATGACATATTCGAGCGACTCTATGCTGTCCGCCTTGAGAGGCTGCGCGCGCTTCCCGAAGCGCACGAGCTCCTGGCGAGCATGGGCTCGGACAGCATTCTGGATACAGCCGAACCGTTAGGGAAACCATCGGGCGAACTCGACGACACTGCACTTCTGGCAGAGCTTGGCATCCAACTGGGCTCCGAAGATGACATTACAAAGCTCCGCCATGTGAGCTCTCGTGCCGAGAAGAGAGCGGCTGAAGAGATCGCCAACCGTGAAAGGTGCGAGGATTTCGAAGAGTTCAAGCCGCTGTTCGAGGCGGTGCAGGTCGATCTGAAAGCCGGTAGCAGACAGGCCAAGGCGCTCGGCAATTCCGAGGTCACACTGGCCGAAATCCAGCCGGAGAATTTCTTCATCGTCGGCGGGCAACTCGCCTACATCGCCGCCTCGACCGACGCCTTCACAACGCAGTATGAGCGGGCCGATCGCCGTGTCAGGGTCATCTATGACAACGCAACCGAGGCGACGGTCCTTTCACGTTCATTCCAGAAGTCGCTCTATCGAGATGAGTCCGCGAGGCGCGTAAGCGAGCAAAGCGCCGGTCCGCTCTTTGGAGACACCTCTGAGCCCGACGATCTGGAGAGCGGCACGATCTACGTACTGCGCAGCAAGTCGTCACATCCCTACGTCGACGAGCATCGCGAGCTGATCCACAAGATCGGCGTGACTGGGCAGCCAGTCATAAATCGCATTGCCAACGCACGAAACGATCCGACTTTCCTTCTCGCGGATGTCGAGATTGTCGCGGAATACAAACTCTACAACATCAATCGGACCAAGCTCGAACGACTGATCCATCGTGCTCTGGGACCTGCCCGCCTCGACCTCTATGCAGGTGATCGCTTTGGAAAGACCGTGCAACCGCGCGAGTGGTTCCTGGTGCCTCTGGGGGTCATTGATGAGTTGGTCGCTCGGATCGGCGACGGCTCAATTGTTGACCTACAATACAGCCCGGAAAAAGCGCAGTTCGAGCAAATCTTTTAGGCAGCGCAGCCCACAGATATTGGGCGGATTGCCGACGGCCCGCTTTTGGATAGGAGCGGCGAAAGCGGTCCACCAACGCAGGCGAACGCCACACCAATAACTGTTGCCGCGTCCGGCAGGATGACACCGGGATGGATTAGAGATCGTCGTCCTCGCCATAGTCGTGCTCTGCTAGGTATGCGAGCAACTCCGTATCGACTTCGAGCTCCGCCGGTTCATCTGGCGGCATGTCGCTGGCATAGAAGTCATCAAGCACCAGCGATGCTCTGCCGATTTCCGAGAGTTCGACTTCGAGAACCCAAACAGCCACTTCACCCGCACGCTCGAAGGCATCTTGGTACTCATGCTCAGTCCAACTCAGCCACGGAAAATGAACGTTCATGAACCGATTAATCGTGTAGGCTGGGAGCCAAGTGTCTAGCCATAGGCTTGGTTCGGCATCTGGATCATCTCCAAAGACAACCGCCGTATCTCTGAAGTTGAGTGTTTTGTTCACCCATTCCTGGACATGAATGTAGGCAATTTCATGCTCCGCAAACTGCCTGATGAATGGCAGATCGAGAGCGAGGCGAAAGCGACGAATGCTCGCTAGGTCCGAGGCGATACTATTTGCAATGAACTTCTCGTTGGGCTCATCTAGAGTTTGCCCAGCAGGGATCGTGATCGACCAGCGCCCGTTCTTACCCTTTTGGATAAGGTGCTGTTCGACCTTCTGCCACAGGGTCAAATTGGCCTCTGGATCATGCAACACGATAAAGACCGGAAGCGAGTGCTTAAGCCAATAGTCGCGATGTCTGTCTTCACCATAATACACAAAGTCCTTGCCTCGCTTTTTGAAGTACGACGCACCAGCCTTGATCTGGAGTGCGATCAGCTTGCCCGCTCCAAGGCCATCTGAGTCGAGCTTCTCCGCCTGCGCGTCGATCCCAAAGTCGCTTGTCGGCTGTTCCCGGAATGCCCAACCTAGCGAGGTAAACATGCTGCCGACTGCATGGACTCCGGCCCTTTCGGTTTGATTCGTCGATTTCGACATAGAGTATCTCCCCGCCCGCGTTCTGCCTCGAAGCGGTCGAACAGCTTGAGCTTAACAATAGAAATCAGGTGATTGTTTCTTTTATTCTTCGCCAGTCGATTGACGGCGCAAAGCGAGAGAGTCAAACCCTTGTCATCATGGCGAAAAAGCCCAAGCATGAATTCGGCGGCCCTTGGACCGAGGTTAAACTCGACGCGATCTCCGAGTATCTGGACTTCTACCAGAATGCCCTGAAGAATCGTGGCTTCGAGACTTGGTACGTCGATGCCTTCGCTGGGACGGGGGAGCGCAATGCGAAAGTGACTAAGGGTGGCATCTTCGAGAATGCGCCGCTCGAAGAGGTCGAGGAAGTTCTCGCCGGCAGCGCCAAGCGGGCACTGCAAATCACTCCGTCTTTCACGCACTACTGGTTCTCCGAGCAGCGACCTACGCGTGTCAAAGCATTGGAAGCGCTGCGCGAGGAATTCGATTCCGACATCATCGTGCGCCGAGGCGACGCAGGCGAGCAGTTGCGCGGCCTATTCTCTTCTCCCCCTTGGGCCAATCACCGATATCATTGGAAACAGCGGGCCGTCGTATTCCTAGACCCCTACGGCATGAGCGTCGGCTTCGACACGCTGAAGATGCTTGCGGAAACCAAGCGGACGGACGTCTGGTATTTGTTTCCTCGGAAGGCAGTCATCCAGCAACTAGCAAACAAGAATAGCGGCATCGATGATGGTAAGCGGGCGAGCCTCACCCGCATCTTTGGCTGCGATGATTGGGAGGACCGCTTCTATCAAGCGCAGCCTGCCCAAGGGTCGCTGTTTGGCGAACCTGCAACCGAAGATAGTATCCGCATGGCGGATAGCAATGAGATTGCCGCGTTCGCACGGGAGAGGTTCGGCGGCATCTTCGCCTACGTGTCCGACCCGATCCCGCTTCTGATAAATGGCCGGGAGTTCTTCGAGCTCTATTGCTTCTCCAACAACCCGCCTGCGATTGACCTCATCAAACGAGGGGTCGACCATGTAGTCAAGAAATATACTCCGGCATCTCATCGTAGGTCCGACCCCTGAGCAGGCGACCGGTCTTCTTCTTATTGACCCCACCCCACTGTTTGAAGAAGAAGGCTGTGCCTGAATCCAGGCACTGATCTAGAATGCCCTCAACCCACTCCTTGTCCATTGGACGCGAGCGCGGGCCGCTTTCCCCTCCGACGATCGCCCAATGCATGCCGGTCAAGTCCACGCGTCCCACATCGCCGATCAGCGGCTCGAACGAAATGAAACGAACGCTCGCGGGAACGTCGCGCAGGTGATCCATGCGTTCAACGACGCGGTGATCCTCGACGCTTGTACCTAGCCAGACGTTGGCAAGCGGCTCTGGCGAGATTTCTTGCAACAGTTCGGCCATCCGGCGAGGCCGCTTCGTTAGGATTTGGTAGTGGTGCTGCGGCGTCTGACCCATTATGTCCCAAATGCGACGAACGAAATCGCCTGGTACATCGGGGTGAAACAAGTCGGACATGGAATTGACGAAAACCCGGCGAGGCTTCTTCCAAGTCAGCGGGAGCTCGACGGATTCTTCGTGACAGCGCACCTTGTCCGTCCAAACTGCGCCGCGCTTCGAGCGCATCGTGAGTCCTTCGTACTTGTCGTGGCCCATTGCTTGTAGCCGGGCAGCCATTCGCATAGCGTAGCAATTCTTGCACCCGGCGCTCTCAATGGAACACCCGACGACCGGATTCCAAGTCAGATCGGTCCACTCGATGGAAGATTGTTGTGCCATACTCTGTCCCCTGTAGCACATGAAGATTCCCGTGTGAATCCATCGATTTCAGAGCGCGGGCTACCGTTTCTGGCATCAGGCAATCTCAAGACCAATGACTGCAATTGGGGCGCATAGTAGACGTACATTCATCCGAGGCTCTCGAAACTACTGCGGTTGCGCGAGAGCGACGACGATGCTTGCTGCGATCATGTTTTCAGCACGCTCTCGGACTGTTGAGACGTGGTGCCGCTTCGTTCCGTCGGGAGCGTTGGCGATTGCGGCAAGAACAATCGCTTGGACGAGACCGGGATGCATACTAATCAGAGCGAGCGTTCAATCTGGTTGGTTGGCTTGCGCCTGCGTTCGACCAGTCTCTTCAGGCTATCAGTCAGCACAAGGGTGGAACTCCCCAGCTTGATGATCTCGACCTCGCTTTTGGAGATCAGCACGTAGAGCGTGCTGCGCCCGATCCCGAGATAGCGACAGGCTTCCGGAACGCGCAGCGCAATCGGCTCGATGTCGAGGCTCTGACCCTGAACTTTTAAAGGCTGGGGGTCTGCTGACGGCATGGCGGTCGATCCTTTCATCGTTGGGGTGATGACGGACCGGCTTGGGGCTGGAGTAGGGGGAGCAAACCAGCCCGCCATCGATCACGATTATCGCTCGACGGAACCCGATTTCGCCACATGACGTTCCTTCGCTGGAGCCGCCTTTTCTGCGATGCCGCCGCGATGGCCACAAACAGTCGGCCCGATCAGACAATCAGGTGTGCGCTTGCACGTTCACGGACAGCCCGATCGGAATGCTTGCTAAGGTGCCAAAGGCATGATCGCAGGACCGCCGTCGGATTCTGCATTGAAAACAAAAGCAATTTTCGCGTCACCGCCAGCTTAGCATGTTGGGAGCCGTCGCATATTGCTCAATAAAACCAGCCACATACCACCCGAGCGACGGCGGTGCTTTTATCTCGCCCTCCTTTCCTCCCATCAAAATTCGCCCGATTCTGCCGCCTTCCTGAAAACAGCGATTCCAACACTCAGGATGACCTTGAGAGACTCGTAAAGCGCACCACAATTCTTGCAGCCAGACTGCAACGCAACTGCCGCCGCGCTGCGTCTCTGTCACACTTGGGGTGATGGAGAAGGACCAAAAAGCTGTCATCGACGCTGCGACTGAGCGTGCGGTCAGACGCGCCCAATGCGCGTGTTAGTTTGTGCCGTTTGCGTCGCGCTTGAGCTTTTCAAGCCGCTCTGAGCACACCTCATGTACGACGCGACCCAGCTCCTCGACCTGTAGCCCAAGCCATTCGAGCTCTTCCCTGGTGATGCGGTAGTGCTTGGAGTAGCGCGCCTTCACATACGCTTCCTTGAGCTTTTCGAAGCGGGCGCGGTCTCGCTTGGTGTCGCGTGGCCAGACATAGGTCAGGCGTGGATCGATGCGCTCGGCCTGGGTGCGCAGGAAACCGAGATTGTGCACGTGAGGGGTGTAGAAAGTGCAGACGAGCAGCACGCAATGGTAAAGCCGCTCGGAAGCCTGATGTAGCTGGAATGCAGCGTTGTTGTTGCGCCCCTGGTCGCGATTGAACTTGTAGTTGTCGAAAAACTCACCGCCAGTCCGATACCACTCGTCAAAATATTCCTGCGCCATACAGAGAGCCTGATCGGGCGTCTTGGGCTTGGGCGTGTGCAACTCGGTGTCGTCGGACTGGTAGAGGGCAACCCCGTCCTGTTTCACATCCATGAAGAAATAGCGCCCATGCGCGAGCCCGTCATTCACCTCCTGCAAGGTATGGACGATGAAGTTGACGGGGGTTTTGAGCGTACCGGTAACGCCGTATTCGCGCATCAAGCGATCATCGAGCTTAGACCAGTATTTGACGCGATCGGTCAGCCTGCTGTCATTGACGATGACCAACAGATCATAATCCGACTGATATCCCTTGGCGGTATGCGGCTCGTCAACAAAGGTGCCGCGTGCATAGCTGCCGTAGAGAATGACCTTCAGGATGCGCCCGGCCTTCTTCCAATCGTGCTTTGCCAGCGCGAATGCGTCATCGAACTCCTCGAAGATCAGCTGCACCACGCGCTCAAGCTCGCGCTGTTTTTGCGGTGGCAGATGATCGAGGTCGGTCTTCATCGCTCAATCCCTAGCAAGCGCTTGAGATTCTTGCACCTGCCAAGTCGCGAGGCGCGCGGCGACGGCGCACCCCAAAGCGCTGAGGAGCCGCGCGCTGGCGGTTCGCGTTAGCAACAATCCGACAGGATTGTTTGTTAGCATAGTTAAGGGGCCATATTGTCCAATAATACCAGATGGTTGAAGGTGGTTTCGGTTCCCGATAGTCCGAGCTTTCGGTTCCTGATCGTCCGAGTCCAGCGGTTCCTGATAGTCCGAAGGGTCCACAGCTTTATCCACAGGGTTAGCCATCCCCATTTCTGGGGAGGGGGCTTGAATCGCGTTTGCAGTAGGAGTGTGCTGGAAGGTTTGCATCGTAACCTGCTTCATGATCCGGCTGCGCGCTCGGCGATGAATTCGCTCATGGCGCTCTTTCGTGCAGTGCGGTCCAGTGCAAAGCTACCTCGCTGGAAGTTCGTGCCATTAAGCAGGGCGCTGACATACCCCGCAATCATATCGGCGGCAGTGACCAACGTTGCGTCCAGCACGTGGATATATTTGCTGGTGATCGATCCCTTTGCGTGCCCTAGCAGCGCGGCGATTGTAATTTCGGTGAACCCAAGATCATTGCCGATGCTCGCAAAGCTATGACGCAGGACGTGGGCTGTGACCCCCTCCAATGGTGAGCCCTTAAACAAGGCGTTCCAGTGGTTTGGGAAGCCGCCAAAAGCGGTGTCATCGCCGTAACCCGGGAAAACATAGCTACCCGTGGCAGTGTTACTCTGTGCCTCGAGAAATTCGACAACAGGCAGGCCGATGGGCCGGATCGATCTGCCTTCCTTACTTTCAGAAAGCCGCAGGCAACTGCCATCCAAGTCCACATCGGACCATTTGAGATTGATGATCTCGCCGCGTCGGCACCCTGTTAGCGCAATCTGGCGAATGATGTCCGTTGTCGGCCAGAACTTTTCCTGCGCCTGCCCGTCTCGCAGCATATTTCCGAGAATGCCGTACTCGGCTTCGGTTAAACGCCGCTCGCGCACCTTGTATTTCGGCTTCTTGATTCCGTGCGCGGGATTGTGTTCGATGATTCCCAGATCAATGGCGTAAGAGAGTATTCCTCCGATGAGGCCGAGGGTCCGGGTGGCAGTACCAGGACCGCCCTTCACGATTGACTTACCGCGCAGTTTCTTGGTTTTGACAATGATCCGTGACCGACCAGCCATGATGTCGCGCATTATCTTGACCATATCGGCTCTGGTAAGGTCTTTGACGCGCCGGGTTCCAATCAATGGGATGATGTGCCGTTTGATCCGCCCGATGTCGGTGTCGATGGTCGATTGCTTCTTCGGTCGCCCTCCCTTGCCGAGAATCAGGCCATCATCGAGGTCCTGTATGTACCGCTTGCAGAGTTCTTTCATCGTGATCGCACGATGATCTTCAAGCCGCTCCTCCGCCGGATCGTCGCCAGCCGCTACGCGGCCCAATTGAGCTTTGGCCTCACGGCGAGCAAGCTCAGCTGTCCATAAGCCGTGCGATCCGAGAGTAAGGCGCCTTGTGCGCCCTCTTTGTCGATACTGGACGATGTAGCTTCGCTTACCAGACCGGTATACTCTCAACCCGAAGCCAGATAAGTCATCGTCCCACAGGATGTAGTCCTTATCTTGCGGCTCTGCCGCTTCCACGGTGCGCTTCGTCAATTTGGCCACGGCGTTCTCCGTTTCAGAACCCCGATTTCGCGTAAGCGTGACGTAAGCACACGGATGAAAATCGAGGCGTAAATTCGGTTACGCCAGCGAAAACTGCATGCAAGTTAAGTTACTATAAAACAGTAGCTTAGAGTAGAATTTCGTAGTCTGGCGCACCCTTTCTGTACCGGCTCCGAAGGCAGAGGCCACAGGTTCGAATCCTGTCGGGTGCACCATTCGCGGCCGGTTCCTCTTGGGACAACCTTACCGTGACCCCAACCGCCATCCTGATCTGACGTCCGCCCCGGATTGTGGTGGGCTTGAGATGCGTGTGTGTCTTTTCCGAAGACGTTGAGGATCGGCGTGGGTAGCTAGAACCATGCCCGCAGGCCGATGACGGCCTTCACACCATCCGGGTCTCGTCCGTTCGCCCGAGCAATGTCGGCGGTCTTGCCCAGCTTCGCTTCGTATTCGATCCCGATATAGGGCGCGAATTCGCGCAGGATCTCGTACCGCAGGCGTAGCCCCGGCTCGATCGTGGTAATCCCGGAGCCGATTTCGCGCTCCGGAATGTCCTGCGCCGCAAAACCCGCCTCGATGCGCGGCTGCAGGATCAGGCGCTGGGTAATCTTCTGATCGTATTCGGCCTCGACCCGCGCGGTCAGATCGCCGCGGTCCGACAGGAACAGCGACCCGTCGAGATGGACCATGTAGGGCGCGAGGCCCTGCAGACCGACCACGAGATGCGTGAGGCTGTCGGGCTCGAGGTCGAGCCGCACGCCCGCCTGCAGATCGAAGAACGGGCCGATCGCGCGGCTGTAGAGCGCCTGAATTTCGGCATCCTCCAATGCGCCGCCGAATTCACCCTCGCCTTCGGTCTTGAGCACGAAGCGATCAATGTCGCCGCCATACCAGGCTTGTGCATCCCACACATATCCGTCTTCGCCGCCATCGGTTGCAATCCGCGCTTCCAGCCGCTCGACCAGGATCGTGCCGGTGGTCATGCCGCCGTTTTCGCGTGCCAGTTGCGTGCGTGCGGGGGCCATTGCGTCGCGGCCCCAGATTGCATCGGCCGCATATCGCGGGCCTTCCAGTGCGCGAGGCGGGATGGCGTCTTCGGCTGCGGCCCCGGCTGCGGCCTTGTCCGTCATCGCTGCGTGCGCTCCATGGTCCATGCCCGCCATGGGCGCCTCGTCATCGGTGCGCTCGTTCGGCGGGCATTGCTCGGGTGGAAGATGCCCCATCGCGCAATGATCGATCTCGGGTTCCGGCGAGGGTTCCTGCTCAATTTTGGGCGGGCATTCTTCGGGCGGCAGGTGGCCCATCGCACAGTGATCCATCTCGGGCTGCGCGGCAGGCTTCTTGCCGTGCGCCGAATGGTCCTGTGCCGCCAAAGGAGTAGCCGCCACCATCGCCGCGGCAAGCACTGCAATCCGCATCATGACGTGCCTCCCTCGGGGAATGGCCGCACTGTCACCACTTGCATCATTCCTGCGTGCATGTGGTAGAGCAGGTGGCAGTGGAAGGCCCAGTCGCCCGGCTCGTTCGCGGTCAGGTCGAAGGTCGCGGTGCCGCCGGGCTGGACGATGACCGTGTGCTTCAATGGCTGGTGCATATGGTCCGCGCCATTGACCAGCTCGAAGAAATGGCCGTGCAGGTGGATCGGATGCGCCATCATGGTCTGGTTGACCAGTTTCACCCGGACCCGCTCGTCATAGCCGAAGCGGATCGGGTCGTCGGTGACGGCCGTAAATTTCTTGCCGTCGAACGACCACATGTAGCGTTCCATATTGCCGGTAAGATGGATTTCCATCTCGCGGTCTATGCTGCGATGCGGGTTCATCCGCCTGGCCTTGAGATCGGTGTAGCGCAGCACGCGGTGGCCGACCCCGTCGAGGCCGAGGCCGGGGGAATCCATCCGGTCAATCGGCATCGGTGCGATCATGTCCACGCCCGGCCCGACCTCGACATCATCGGGAACGAGCGACTTGTCCCGCATCGAGTGGTCCATGCCGCCCATCCCGTCCATCTCGCCGTGGTCCATCATTCCCATATCGACCATCGTCAGCGTCGGGATTTCCCGCAGCGGCGGCGGGGTGGCGCGGTGGCCCGTGTGGCTTGTCAGGCTGGCGACACCCATACCGCTACGATCCATCGCCTCGGCCACGATCGCGTGGCTCCCGTCCGGCGGGGTCACGATCACATCATAGGTCTCGGCGACGCCGATCTGGAATTCGTCCACCTGCACTGCGTCCACGTCCTGCCCGTCGGCTGCGATGACGGTCATCGGCACACCGGGAATTCGAACGTTGAAGAAGGTCATCGCCGATCCATTGATGACCCGCAGGCGCACGCGCTCGCCCGGGGCGAAGGTCAGTTGCAGGTCATCCTGCGGACCGTGCCCGTTGATCAGGAAGGTGTAGGCGGTGCCCGTCACGTCGGAAATGTCGCGCGGGTTCATCCGCATCTGCCCCCACATGCGCCGCATCTCGCCCGGCATGTCGCCTTCGGTCGCGGTCTGCATCTGGCGCTGGAAGTAATGCTCGCCGACCTTCAGCTTGCGCATGATCTCGTGCGGGTGCAGCGGCGTGAACTCGGACAGCAGCACCACGTAGTCGCGGTCGTAGCGCGGGTCGGGCGTGGCACTCTCGATGATGATCGGGCCGTAATGCCCCGCCTGTTCCTGCAGGCCCGAGTGCGAGTGCCACCAGTAGGTGCCGCTCTGGCGGATCGGGAATTCGTAGGTGAAGGTCTCGCCCGGCTTGATGCCGGGGAAGCTGACGCCGGGCACCCCGTCGAACTGGAACGGCACGAGCAGGCCGTGCCAGTGGATCGAGCTGTCTTCGTCAAGATTGTTCGTCACATGCAGCCGCGCGGTCTGGCCCTGGCGCAGGCGGACCAGTGGCCCCGGCACGGTGCCGTTTACGGCGAAGGCGTGGCCCGAGCGGCCGCCGGTGGTGAAATGATGGTTGCCGATGGCAAGCGCGATGTCCTCGCCCGCCACTTCGCCGAAGCCGTTGCGCGCGTGCGTCAGAGACGCGCCGCGGGCCCAGGCGGGCATCGGAAGCGCGCTGGCAGCAGCCAGGGCAGCGGTGCTGCGGATTAGATGTCGTCGGGAAAGCGAGGGCATTGGGGAGCCTTGCAGAAGATTGATCCGTCGATGTCGGCTATATATACCCCCATGGGGTATGACAATCGGACACTTGGGCCATGGCTGACGCAAAGACCGCAAAAATCAATCGGCTGAACCGGATCGCGGGGCAGGTGCGCGGCCTCGCGCAGATGATCGAGGATGACCGTTACTGCATGGATATTCTCCATCAGCTGCAGGCGGTAAAATCCGCGCTCGCCAAGGTGGAAACGCAGATCCTGAAGGATCATGCCGCCTGCTGCGTAGCCGAAGCCATCGCCAGCGGCGACGAGGCCGACCAGCGCGAAAAGTTCGAGGAACTGGTGGATTTGTTCGCCAAGCGGCGTTGACCGTCACGCCGCGTCTCGGGTGGGCGCGGACGAATCCGCTGACGGCGGTCACCTTGCGACCGAGTTCGGAGCGCCTGTTGCATCTGCCCGGGATGGACGCCCAGGCCGATGTCGTGCCCTCAAGCCATTCCCGACCGCCAAGTCCTAGCTGGCGGGCTTCCTCGCAAAGACGCCAAACCCGGCGATGATTGCGTAGCAGATGATCGGGATGATCATCGCCACGGCCAGATCCCCGCCCGTAGCATCGGCCACGACCCCGTAGATGAGGGGAACGATAGCGCCGCCGCAGATCGCCACGTTGATGATGCCCGAACCGTCTGCTGCGCGCGGGCCCAGTTTTTCGCAGGCGAGCGAGAAGATCGTCGGGAACATGATCGAGTTCATCAGACCCACGGCGAGCAAGCTGTAAGCGGCGATGGAACCGCTGCTGGTGGTCGAGATCACGATCAGTGCGATGGCGCCAGCGGCGTTGAAGGCAAGGATCTTGCCCGGGCTGAACAGGCGCAGGAACACCGATCCGATGAACCGGCCGATCATCGCGCCGCCCCAATACAGGCCGATCATCCAACCGATCACGCTTTCGGGCTGACCCAGCACGCGTTCTCCGGACAGGTAATTGATGACGACCGAACCGATCGACACTTCGGCGCCGACGTAAAGGAAGATGCACAGCGCGCCATAGCCGAAGCGGCCGCGCTTCAGCAGGTCGAGCCCGGCGAGCCCTTCGGAGGCTTCGTGCGTTTCGCCCTGCAGGCGGTTGCGGAACAGCCAGACCGCGAGAGCGACCAGCGCAATCAGCGCTGCCAGGCCGAGATAGCCCTGCCAGATCGCCTCGCTTTCCGCCTGGCGATAGGCCTGGAGGTCGGCGCCGGACAATTGGTCGGCGCTGATCGTGGCCAGGCTGCCAAGGATGAGCGCCGCCCCGACGATCGGGAAAATGGTGGTGCCGAGCGAATTGAACGCCTGCGCGAAGGTCAGCCGGCTGTGCGTGGTGCTGGGCGGGCCGAGCAGGCTGATCAGCGGGTTCGCGACGACCTGGACGATCACCACACCGCTGGCGAGGACGAACAGCGCGAACAGGAAGATCGCATAGGTCGCCGTCTGGCTGGCCGGGATGAACAGCAGGCAGCCCGCCATCATGGTGAGCAGGCCCGCGACCGCGCCGCGCATGTAGCCGATCTTCTTGACCAGCTTCGCGCCCGGTATGCCGATGATCGCATAGGCGGCGAAGAAGCAGAACTGGACCAGCATCGCTTCGGTCCAGTTGAGCGTGAACAGTTCCTTCAGCTTGGGGATGATCACGTCGTTGAGCGATGTGATGCCGCCGAAGATAAAGAACAGGCCGAATACGAAATACTGCAGGCCCGGTGCGTCGACCGGGGGCTTGTCGTCCTCGATCGAAGCGGGAATTGCGCTCGTTGCGGCGTCGGGTGCCAGTGCCATGTCAGTTGTCCTCCCAAGACCCGGTGCGACCCTGGTGGGGCCCGGTTTGTATTCTATGGCTCCCGGTCTCAGGCGCATGCCGCCTTACGCCGGGAGTTTGAACCACCCTGCTCAGAACGAACAGTCGGTTCCGTCTGCAAATTGCTCGCGCACGATGGCCCCGATGCTCAGCGCGAAAGCGCCCTGCGATGCGAAGGTCAGCGTCGGGCCGAGATCGGTGGTGCAAGCGCCGGTGATGATCATCTCCCGCCAGCTCTTGCCCGCGGCGACTGCCAGCTGCTGCGTGATGTCGAGCGGTTCGCCCGAACCGACCGCGAGCGTGACGGGGGCCTGGGGCCGGTCGGTGACTGCGTAGAGGATGCGGTAGCCGTAGCCGCTGTTGCCGCCGCCCTGCGACAGTTCGAGCGTGGCGCCCGGCGCGAAGGTTACGCTGCGCGCGTCTTCCTGCGCGCTCCGGTCGAGGCCCATGGCGGTGATCCCGCCCGCTTCGCCGCGCAGATTGTCGAGCTTGCCGCTCGCGGTATTGGCCAGGACGCCGTCGGCGAGGCGGCCGTTGACATACCAGTCGAGCGCGGGCCCCTGTTCGAGCGGAGCGCAATTCTCGTCGAGCTTGCGCAGCGGCGCGGTGTCCGCCAGCGAACGGCCGTAGCCGACCGGGAAAAGCGCGCCTTCGGGGCTGTTGAGCGGGCCATAATCGCAGCGTTCGGGCCAGCTGAAGCCGAGTTTGCCCGTGACCGGCACCGCGCCGGTGAGGACATCGGCAACACCCGCGCCCTCGCTGCCCGGAAGCCAGCTGGCGACAAAGGCGTCGGCCAGGTTGAGTTCGCGGTTCATCCACATCGGGCGGCCCGACAGGAACACGGCGACCGTGGGTACGCCTTCGGCTGCGAACTTGCGCAGCAGGCCGAGCCCCTCTTCGTCGGAGAAGCCGAGGTGCTTCCGGTCGCCGGCGAATTCGGCATAGGGTTCTTCGCCGAAGACCACGATCGCGGCGTCGGGTTTGGCGGCATAGGTCCCATCGACCGACAGAGTGGCACTGCCGCCGCCTGCTTCGGCAGCGTCCTTGAGCCCCTGCCAGATCGAGGTCGCGCCGGGGAAATGTTCTGCGTTCGCGAGTTCAAGCCCGCCCTGCCAGGTGAGCGTCCATCCGCCCGCGGCCTGCGCGATGCTGTCGGCAGCGCTCCCGGCGACAAGGATGTCGGCGCCTTCGGCCAGCGGCAGCACACCGTCGTTCTTCAGCAGGACCTGCGATTTGGCGACCGCCTCGCGGGCGATGGCGCGGTGCTCGGGCGAACCCAGCAAATGGTATTCGCCGGCATTGGGCCGCGCGGACGGCTGGACGAATTCGTCCAGCCGTCCGGCGCGCATCTTGACGCGAAGGATGCGGCTGACCGCTTCGTCGAGGACCGGCACCGGGATGGTGCCGTCCCGGACCTGGTCGATCAGCGTTTCGTACAGGCCCTTCCAGTCGTCCGGCACCATGTAGATGTCGAGCCCGGCGAGCAGCGATCGGGGGCAATCGGTATTGGTGCAGCCGGCAACCTGGCCGTGGCCGTTCCAGTCGCCGACCACGAGCCCGTCGAAGCCCAGCTCGCCGCGCAGGACATCGGTAAGCAGCATCTTGTTGCCATGCATCTTGACGCCGTTGATCGAATTGAAGCTGGCCATGATCGCTTCGACGCCCGCATCGATCGTCGCGGGGTAGGGCGCGGCGTGGATCGCCTTCAGCGCTTCGATGTCCCCGGTGACCTCGCCCTGGTCGACCCCCTGGTCGGTCCCGCCGTCGCCAAAGAAATGCTTGGCGGTGGCAATGACGTGCCCGGCGCCGAGACGGTCGGCTTCGCCCTTGCGCCCCTGCAGACCTTCGACGAGCGCTGCGCCAAGGGGGGCGACGATGGCGGGATCTTCGGAATAGCTTTCATAGGTCCGGCCCCAGCGGTCGTCGCGGGCGACAGCGACGGTGGGCGAGAAATTCCAGTCGATCCCCGTAACCTCGATCTCGACGGCGGTCGCTTCGCCGATCCGGCGGACGAGATCGGGATCGCGCGCCGCGCCCAGGCCGATGTTGTGCGGAAAGATGGTCGCCCGCACGACATTGGTATGGCCGTGCACCGCATCGGTGCCCCACATGGTCGGGATGACGGGTTCTCCGCCTGCGAGCGGCTCTACCGAGGCGAGATACATTTCGTCGGCATGGCGCAGCCATTGCGAAGCGGGGGCGAATTCATCGCCATAGGGGCCGCGGTTTCCGCCATTAAGATAGCTGCCGAAGCGATAGCGGCGCATGTCGTCCGCAGTGAAGGACCCGATCTGCGGCTGGATCAGCTGCGCGACCTTGCGCTCGAGGCTCATCCGCGCGACGAGATCGGCAATGCGCGCGTCTTCCTCGGCGACGGGCGCGGTTGGCGCCGGCGGTGCGCTCGCGGCAGGGGCGGGACCCGTGGTGCATCCCGCCAGCCCGATTGCGGCAGCCGTCGCCAGTAAAAACGCTCTCATTCCAGCCATCCCTCCCGCTCCCCTGCTCAAATGAGAACGTTATCAATCAGGCTGGGGTGCCACGCGTATGCGGTAAAATCAAGCGACGTTTTCACCGCGCAGCCTGGTTGCCAGCAGGAGCGTTGCCAGCGCGGCGAGCCCGGCAAGAACCCAGAAGAGCCCGCTGAAACCGAACACCGGGACCATGGCCAGCGTCAACCATGGCATGATCAGGCTGGGCACCGTGTTGGTGAGGTTGAAAAAGCCGAGATCGCGGCCGCGCCGTGCAGGTTTGGGAAGAAACCTCAGCGTCTGGCTGGAATGCAGCGCCAGGAACACGCTGGTCGACAGGCCGAAGACGACATAGCCGAAAAGCGCCCCGGCAAGCCCCCCGGACAGGGCCATGATGGCAAGACCAATGCTGCCGATCCCCGAACCCAGCACCAGCGGCAGGATCGGACGGCTGCGAATATCGGACCAGCGGCCTGCAAGCAGGGCCAGCGGCACCGACAGGCCGAGCACGAGCGCGAAGATACGCGCGGTGCCACTGTCGCCGAAATCCGGCTCGATCCCCGATATCCACACCAGCAGGTAGGCGAACATGGTCGCTTCGGCGATCTGGACGAGCAACCGGGCGAGCCACATCCGGGCGACCATGTCGCGGGCCGCCCGGCGATGTCCATGCGGGCTCGCCGGCTTGTCCGCCATCAGATGCGGCATCGGCCTCGGACGACCGAACAGCACCACCGGCAGCACCATCAGCACGACAAGTCCCGCGACGAAGCCCAGGCGCAGGTTGGGTCCGGCCAGCCCCGGGATGGTCACGAACGCCCCCGACAGCGCACCCAGCGTCGGCGCGAAGGCCAGCAGGCCGCCGAGAAAGCCTTTCTGATTGTCGGGCACGACATCGCCGGCCCAGGCGGCCAGCGGCGCGAGCATCATGTTCACCGCCAATTGCCACGCGACGATCGCGATCAGCAGCTGGGTCCGGTCCTGCGCAAGGGGCACGCACAGCAGCAGCAGGCTCGACGAGAGCATTCCGGCAACGATCCACGGTTTGCGCTGGCGCGTCACATCGCTCAGCCAGCCGAAGCCGATATTGGCGCAACTCGCGGCAATCGCCCCGGCGAAAGCAGCGTAAGCCAGCAGATCGATCGTGCCCGCGCCGGCCATGTCGCTGGCCCTGAGCGGAAGCAGCAGGGTGAGGAACGGAACGTAGGATACCGCGCCGCCGGCTACCGCGAGCGCATAAAGCCACAGGAACCGGCGCGATTGGGTGATGCCCGCGTCCCGGCTCAAGTGCGGGAACGCGTGGGCGCGCGGGCCGTGGAGGCACGGACGATCAGCTCGCCTTCGATCACCACCGGCGCCTGGGGCGCGCCATGCTTGTTGAAATCGATCAGCAATTCGACCGCCCGCGCGGCAGTGCGCGCAATCGGCTGGTCGACCGCAGTGAGCGACGGCGTGGCGAAGCGCACGATGGGTGTGTTGTCGAAACTGACGATCGACAGATCGCGCGGGACGTCGAGGCCGCGTTCCTTGGCCACATCGAGCGATGCGAGAGCCATCTGGTCGCTGCTGGCAATGATCGCCGTCGGGGGATTTTCGCGGTCGAGCAAAGCCTGCGCTGCGGCAAGCCCGCTTTCAAAGCCGAAATCGCCCTGTTCGAGCAGGTCTTCGCAATCGAGCTCGGCATTCGCCATCGCTTCGCGCCAGCCATCGGTGCGCCAGCCCGCCAGGCTGTATTCATCCGGCCCCGCGATAAAGCCGATGCGCATGTGGCCGAGTTCGATAAGATGGTCGGTGGCTTTCCCAGCGAGCAGCTCGTCGCCCATGGTCATGGCGATGCCCGGGCCGTCCTCCTTCGAGCCGATGCGCGCAAACGGAATGCCGTTTTCGGCCAGCAATCCGGTGATCTGCGGATTTTCCGAATGCGGCGGTGTGACGATGACACCGTCGGGCTGCAATGCCGCGATCGCCGCGCCGAGCTCGCGCTCCACGTGGTCGCTGTGCGTATCGATCAGTTCGAAGATCATCCGGTAGCCGCGCTCGGCAGCGGTCAGCATGCCGCCGAGCAGCATCTGGTCGACCCAGTCGCGGCCATCGCGGGCCCGCCAGTCGGCAATCGTGCGGTCGCGGTCGTTGATCGCCAGGATCAGGTAGGACCGCGATCCGCTCATCCGCTGCGCCGCGATCGAGGGGACATATCCCAGCTTGTCGATGCTCGCCTGAACGCGCTCCTTCATGGCCGGGCGTACGTTCGGTTCCTTGTTGATGACGCGGCTGACCGTCTGCAGGGAAACCCCTGCATCGGCTGCGACGTGCTTGATGGTCACTGACTGGCGCCGCCGGCCCATGGAATAGCTAACCCCCCGAAACTCCGACCGTGCTAATACGAACGGGCCGGGCATTGAACCCCGGTCTAGGCTGCCTGGGCGGTTTTTGCCCCGCAGTATTGCGCGACATAGGCATGGTGATCGGGCAGGTTCGTAACGGTGCGGGCCACTTTCTCGCGCAGCGTCTGGAGGAAATGCGCCAGCTCTTCGTCGGTCATCTTCTTGGCGACCGGGTGGAAGGCGCGCGGCATGATCCCCTGGCCCAGCATGACCTGAATCCAGCTGTTCTCGACGAACAGTTCCTCGTTCTTACGGAACACGCGCCCCGTTTCGCGGAACAGTTCGATCTTCTGCGTCAGGCTGTCGGGAATATCCATCGTCGCGCACTGACGCCAGAACGGGCTGTCGCGCCGCTCGGTGGCCTTGTAGTGCAGGATCAGGAAGTCGCGGACCTGGATCATGTCGGTCAGCTGCTGGTCGTTGAATTCGGCAATGTCGCGCTCGCTCACATCGCCTGCCGGCATCATCCGCAAGAGCCGGATGACCGCCCGCTGGATCAGGTGAATGCTCGTCGATTCGAGCGGTTCCAGGAAGCCGGACGACAGGCCGATGGCGATGCAGTTGCGGTGCCATTGCTTGCGCCGCGCGCCGGTGGTGAAGGGGATTGCGCGCGGTTCGCTGATCGGCTTGCCTTCGAGCGTCGACATCAGGCGATCATGCGCGGCGTCCTGCGACAGGTAGCGGCTGCAATAAACGATGCCGTTTCCGCCCCGGTGTTGCAGCGGAATGCGCCATTGCCATCCCGCATCATGCGCGATCGCGCGGGTGTAGGGCACCGGGGGGCCGGCCAGTTCGGTCTGCACCGCGATGGCGCTGTCGCAGGGCAGATAATGCGACCAATCGTCATAGCCGACATGCAGCGCGCCTTCGATCAGCAGCGCGCGGAACCCGGTGCAATCGACGAACAGATCGCCTTCGAGGCGAGTCCCGTCCTCCAGGCCGATCGCCGCGATATTGCCCGTCTCACCATCGATATCGACCTTGCCGATCTTGCCCTCGACGCGCTTCGCCCCGGCCTGTTCGGCGATGCGGCGCAGATAGGCGGCATATGCGGTCGCATTCAGGTGATAGGCATAGTTGAGGCCGTTTTCGGGCAGATGGGCGAATTTCTGGGCGTAGGCGGCGACAAGTTCGAGGCAATATTCGTCGTAACTGACCGTATGGCCGCGTTCGCGCCCTTCGGCCCAGAAATGCTGGAACCCGGCCGACCAGTGGTCGCGCCCGGTGTTGCCGAAGGAATGGAAGTATTTTTCGCCGTCGCGTTTCCAGTTCTCGAATTCAATTCCGAGTTTGAAGGCGGCCTGCGTTTCCCGCATGAAATCGGCCTCGCTTATGCCGATCAGGCGGTTGAACAGCACCAGCGGAGGGATGGTAGCCTCGCCGACTCCGACCGTGCCGATGGCATCACTTTCGACCAGCGTCAGATCGATCGCATCGCCCATGGTGTGGGCGATGGCTGCGGCAGCCATCCAGCCCGCGGTGCCGCCGCCGGCCACGACGATGCGCCGGGGTTTGAAATCGCTTCTCATCGGTTCAGTGTCCTCAGCAGGAAGGTGCGAATGCGGCTGGCGGTTTCGGCGGTAAGCGGCGCGAGTATGCCGCGCGCCGGTTCGGGAATATGCTCGGTCACCTCGGGCGGATTCTCGAACACGTAGTGATCGAACAGCTGCCGCCAAAAGGCCCGCTCTTCCTGCGGCAGATCGCGCAGCGCCCATATCGCGTGGTTGAGCGCGTCCTGGGGCTGCCCCAGAAAACCCGGCGTGTCGCGCCACCAGTAATTCACCAAGACATTGAAGGCCTCCAGCCCTTCGACATGGTGCCACCACATCGACGGGATGTAGATCGCATCGCCCGGCTCGAGTTCGGCGACCCGGGCATGCGCCAGCGCCTCGGCGAAACGGGGGAATGCTGCCAGGTCCGGATCGTGGAAGTCGACCAGGCTGACCGCGCGGCCCGCGGGCGTGTTTTCCAGCGGACCGATATAGAGATTGCGGAACTGTTCGGGCGGGAACACCGTGAAGCGCCGCCGGCCGACGGCGCAACAGGCGAGATTGCGCGGAAAATCATTATGCGCCGCGACGCGCGTATCCGTGCCGATCCAGATGCTTTCGCGCGGATCGCGGCCGCGGACCGGGGAGGGATTTTCATCGGCCAAGCCGTCGAAGAACAGCTTCATATCGACCGAGGTGAGGTAGATTGCCGGCGCGTCCGCGCGGCCTTCATTGTCGTCGAAGCCGCGGAAGATATCCGCCAGTTTCCCGCGCGCCTGCCGGAAATTCATGGCGAAATCGTCTTCGTAGAACAGCCGGCCGTCGCGCCCCGGCTGGCCGATCGTCACTTCGAACGGCACGGGATGCGCCTTGTCCAGCAGGTAGGACCGCGCCGCGCGCGGCGAATCGCGGCCGGCGGCAACCAGTGGCCAGTCGTTCACCAGGCCGCGCACCACGAATGGCGCGCTGGCCTCGTCGAGCAGCGCCGAAAGCGCGGCAAAATCCGCAGCCTCGCGCACTTCGACCGGTTTCATCTGCGCGAAGATCGAAGGATCGGCTTCAGCCACGGGCCTCCCGCCTGTTCTTGCGCTCGACCAGCTCGCTAAGGTTCGACAGCGACGCCACCGCCATGAAGATCGGCATAAGGTGGCCGTCGGCGTGTAGCGCGCCAAGCGCATCGCCGTCGAGTTGCTGCAGCTTGTCTTCATTGATCATGTGGAAGCCGACGAGCGTGTTCTTGGCGCCGTTCGCCAGCGAAACCTCGAAGCTGAACGGTTCGAGCAATTCGTACCGTTCGAGCGCCGCGATAAACGCAGCGCTGTCCTGATAGCCGACATGCAAATCGCCCAGCTGCGCCGAGATCTGTTCCACGTAAGGCGTCGGCCGGCCGAACTCGTCGAACAGCCGCATGCCTTCGCCATCGTTCGAAATGCGCGGGTGATCCATATCGATATGGACGGTGGGCTCGTGGCTTTCATCCACCGGGCGCCCGACGAGGAACGGCTGGATCGCCATCGACAGCGGCCGATAGGCGGCATCCCATTCGCTGCCTTCGAGAAACAGGTTTTCGCCGTTCTCGAACCCAAGCAGGGCAAGCGCATTGAACCGCCCGCCATCGTTATCCCGCCGAAAGACGATCGGGTAATGGACCTGGACCTGCCGGAATTCATTCGGAACCACGAGCGCGACCATGGCGGTATCGCCGAACTGCGCGCCAGCACCGGTATGCACGCGCAGCGCGGCATGGTCTGAATTGTTGACGGTTTGGTGATTGCTCATGGTCAGGCGATTGCTCCCTGCGCGCCGCGGTCGGTCTGGGCCGTGCGCAATGTATCGAGATAGGTTCGGTTGGACGGCAGCGCAGCGGCGAGCGCGCGGCTGCGTTCGGACACTTCGGCAAGCCGGCGCAGCGCATCATGTCCGGGTGCCGGCTGCGCGACGCTGGGCAGGGGAAAGCCCATTCCGTACAGGACATATTGCTGGCTGAAGGCGGAGAAGATCTCGTCCACCTGGGGGAAGTCCGCTGCGGAAGGCGGGTGATCGCGCCAGAGTTCGAGCTGGGCTGCGAGCGTCTCCGGGATCGTGGCTGGATCGCGCTGCGCTTGCCAATAGGGTTCGCCGCGCTTGCTGAGCACGTAGTGCAGCTTGAGGAAGTCGACGATCCGGTCCCAGCGATAGCGGAACAGGGCGTTGAACCGGTCCGCCAGCCTCGGCAGCGCCGAGCGGCTGTGCGGATAGGCATCGGCAAGCGCTTTGAGCGACAATTCGATCAGCACGATGGCCGATGCTTCGAGCGGTTCGATGAAGCCTGCGGACAGGCCTACGGCAAGACAGTTGCCGCGCCAGAACTGTTCGCGATGGCCGGTCGCAAACTGCAGCTTCCGCGGCGCTAGTGCGCCTGGATCGGCGCCGGGCACTCTGGCCGTGATATAGTCTGCGAGGATCGCCTCGGCGTCTTCGTCGGACAGGAAGCGCGAGGAATATACGCAGCCGATACCGCGGCGCGTGGGCAGGCCGATGTCCCACAGCCAGCCGGCCTTGTGCGCCGTGCCAACCGTCTGCGATGCGATGGCGCTGCCGGGTGCGACCGGAACCTGCATGGCCAGCGCGCGATCGTTGAACGAGACATCCGACCGGTCGCGCCATCCAACGCCGAGTTCGTCGCCGATCAGGCGGGCTGCCATGCCGGTGCAGTCGATAAAGAAATCGCCCTCCACCGCATCGCCGCCGCGCAGCAAGAGTTTGGCGAGGAGGCCGTCTTCGCCGCGTTCGACGCCTGTTACATGGGCGCGAACGTGCTTCACGCCCAGATGGGCAGTGCCATGTTCGGCGAGCAGCGCCCCCAGCTTGCCTGCATCGAGATGGTAGCCGTAGTTGAGCGCGCCCGTAAAAGCCGGCATGGCACGCTGGCGCGGCGCCAGGTCGCGATCGCAAACCGCGATCTGCGGCGTGACGGCCCCGGCAAAGGAAGCCGCCTTCCCGTGCTGTGCGGACCAGGCGGAAAGGATGTCCGCCATCGGCGCGGAAGCGGGCGGGGTGAAGGGGTGATAATAGCTGTCATCGGCCGACCCATCCACCCAGCCATCGAACCGCGATCCCTGCTTGAACGACGCATCGCAAGCGCTGAGGAAACGGGCTTCGTCGATCCCGATCGTGGCAAGCGTCTCGCGCAGCGTCGGCCAGCTGCCTTCACCGACGCCGATGGTCGGGATATCGGGTGCCTCGACGAGTGTCACGTCGAGCTCGGGCCGTCGGGCCGCAAGCAGGCAGGCGGACAGCCAGCCAGCCGTCCCGCCGCCCACGATCACCAACCTGTTGAACTCGGAACTCATCGATCGGACGTCCATACCCTCTCATCACGCAGGATACAAAACGAGCCGCACTGCGCGGGCAGTGCGGCTCGCTTGCCCGAATATCGGCCGGACCTGCGGGTCCGGATTGCAGTTACCAGGTAAAGCGGACGCCGCCGGCATAGCGGGCATAGCCCGGGGCGGCGAAGTACACTGCCTGGTCGGCACGCATGTGGCCCTTGCGGTCGGCATTGGTCACATTGATGCCCTCGGCGAAGACCGAGATGCCGTTGGCGAACTCGTAGCTCGCGCTGACATCGAACTGGCCGTACTCCTCGGTGAAGAACGGATCGGTCCCGAAGCCCGACAGGAACTCGTCGCGCCAGTTGTAGGCGACACGCGCCTGGAACCCGTCCTTGTCGTAGTAGAGCACTGCATTGGCACTGTCGCTTACGCCGGTCACCGCGAACTGCGGCTCGGGGTCGAAGCCCGGACGCAGCAGCTCGTATTCGGTGTTCGAATTCACGATCGTGTAGTTCAGGATGACGCCGAAGCCGGTGTCCCAGAAGCTGTGGGTGATCGCGAATTCCCAACCGGAAAGAGTCGCGCTCTGGTCGCTGTTGCCCGGCTGGCTGATATTGAAGATCAGCAATGGATCGCCGGGCTGGGCAAGGATGCCGACCGGCATGCCGCCCGCATCATAGTCGACGGCGTCCGGATAGTTGGCAACGACGTAGTCGAGGATCGAAGCGCCCGGATTGGCCGCGTCCGGAGCGAAGGGCGCATTGCTTCCCTGCTGCGCAACGGCCTCCCGGAAGATCGCGCCAGCGCTCGGATCGCGCAGGTCGAATGCCGAGGACTGACGGATCGAGTTGCCGATGAAGTTCGACACCTTCTTGTTGAAGTAGCCGACCGAGAGGTAGCTGGCCGGGGCGTAGTACCACTCGGCCGACAGGTCGATGTTCTTCGACTTGTAGGGAAGCAGGCCCGGGTTGCCCGAGAAGCCGGTGCTGCCACCACTCACACGCGCCGGCGAATTGACTGTGAGACCACCGTCAAGGTTGTTGTAGGCTGGCCGGGTGATGGTGTGGCTGTACGATGCGCGCAGCACCACGTCCTGGATCGGCGTCATGTCGAAATCGATCGCCGGGAGCCAGTTGTCGTAGCTGCCCTTGAGCGTCGTATAGACCGTATCCGACGGGTTCGAATCGACAATCGCAATCTCGTTGAACGATACGAGCGATGCGCCGTCCGGCGATGGCACGAGGGCCGAACTCGAGACGTCGGTCGCCTCGTAGCGCAGGCCGAGGCGCAAATGAGCCTCGTCGGCCAGAATATCGAAGGCATGTATGGTCTGGAGGTAGGGGGCGATCGTACGCTCATTGAGCAGGCGGTCGACGGTATATTCGGCCAGACAGCCCTCTCCGGTCGGGGTCCCGACCCAGGGGGTCGTACAGACGCCGATCTCGCGGTCCAGCAGGTCGATCAGCGAGACCGTGTCAACCTTGAAGTAGTTCGGAATGACGGCAGGATCTTCCGATCCTTCCATGCCTGCAAGGTCGTCCGGCAGGTCCTGCAGCGTGTACAGGCCGTCGGGCGTATCTTCTGCGCTCAGCGTGCCGCCCCAGCTATCGGTCTGAAGGAAGCCGTAGGCCGAACGAACCTTGTTGTCGGTATAGGTTACCCCGAAATCGAGGCTTTCGATAAAGCCGTCGTCGAAGTCTTTGCCGCCCGACAGGCGCACTTCGTTGATCCGGTCCTTCATGTAGGCCGTACGGAAGGCGTTGCCGGAAGGCCGGATGTTCGACGCGTCGATTTCGGAACCCGGATACATCTGCACGGAGATGACCGGCATGTCGCTGGTGAAGTCGATGCTCTGATTCTGGACACCGAAGATTGCGCTGCCAACCGCGATGTTGCTACCGAAGGGCGAGGTCGGTTCGGATTCCGCAGTCGAATGGTGCGCGTCGAGTTCGAAGCGCCATCCGCTCGGGTGGTTCCATTGCAGGTTTCCGCCCAGCGAGTGGTTGGTGTTGCGGTTGGCGGCAACGGCGCCGGTAATCGCGAGGTCCTTGCCCGGGCCGAAGTCCTCGGCGTAGAAGTTCGGGCCGGCCACCGGGCCATCGGTCCAACTGCTGGCGGTCGCGCCGTGGTTGAACCAGACCCCGATGCTGTTGGTTTCCGCATCGATGGTGTTCTGCGAAAAGGTGTAGTCTACGGTTGCGGTAAACTGGTCGGACGGGCTGAACTGCAGCACCGCCTGACCATTGATACGCTCCCGGTCGATGTTGGTGAAATCGTAACCGGCGTTCTGCGGCGTCTGGTAGATATCGTCCGGACCCGGGCGGTTTTCCACTCCGCCGGTCGTCGGCAGCGAACCCCAGCTCGAGGAGTCGCTGCCCAGATAACCTTCGCGCCAGCCCGCGTTGAACTGGGCGAGCGACGCCTTGCGGCGCTGGTACGAACCGCTCAGCAGGATGCCGAAGGTGTCGTCGGCAAAGGTCTTGCTGATGACACCCGATATCTCGGGTGTGATTTCGGTATTTTCGAACGTGTGGTCGAGAACACCTTTGACGCCGATCGAACCCTGGAATCCGGGCCGATCGAGCGGACGCGGGGTTTTCACATTGATGACCGAGCCGATGCCGCCGGAGGGAAGTGTCGCACGCCCCGACTTGTAGACTTCGACGCCCGCAATGCCTTCCGAGGCAAGGTTGGCGAAATCGAATGAGCGCGACGCAGGCGCTTCGCAGCATGAGCCAAGGCCCGATGCCGGCATCTGGCGGCCGTTGAGGAGTACGAGGTTGAAGTCCGGACCGAAGCCGCGAACGGTGACCTTCGAGCCTTCGCCGCTTTCGCGATCGATCGACACGCCGGTAATGCGCTGCAACGATTCGGCGAGATTGGTGTCAGGGAACTTGCCGATGTCCTCGGCACTGATGGCATCGACCACACCGACCGCATCGCGCTTGATGTTCATCGCGTCCTGTAGGCTGGCCCGGATGCCCGAAACGATAATGACGTTGCCGCCATCGTCAGCTGTGACTTCCTGCGCAGTCTCGGAAGGCTGAGCACCTGTCCCGACATCCTGTGCAGCGGCAGTCGATGCCGTCGCCCCCAGCGTCAGGATCGACGCGCCCGCCATGAAACGCGCGAGTGATTGTTTGTTGCCGAACTTCATTTTCCCTCCCTCTCCTGCGAAGCGCCGTCAGCGCGCGCAGGCTTCCTGATTTTGATCGAGGATATATATGTTAACGTTCACTTGGTCAATCGCGGCTGGAATTGGCTGGTCACAAAAATGCATGAGTGCGGCGAAAATGTTGCAGTTGTCGCATGTCATCCTGGTGGCACCGCCGACCACGGCTTTACGAGCGTAGGAAGATTGGGCCCCGCTCCCCCGAGATCGTTTGGGCCCTGGCGAAGACTGCATGCGTCGGGGCGGCAATCTCCAGGTCCGAGCCGATAAGTGGATGCGGCGGAGTGCGTTACGGCGCAGTCCCCTCTCGGCCCCAACGGCGCCAACAAGGGCTTGCCGTAGCGTTGCGGCGCGGTTCAGCGCGGCGCCATAATTGCCCGGGCAAGTGTAGCCTTTTGTGCACGTGCGGCCAAGAATCGGGCGCACCACTATTACAATTTGGCGAAAATACCCTAGGTAGGCGCCGCAGGGGGCGATTAAGGCACAAGGTTGATGGACCGGGTAATCTACAACTTCGACAGCCTGCCCCAGCGGCACGGCTTGGCGTCGGCCCCCAAGCGCCGTTCGATTTACCGTGCCCGCCGTACGCCGGAGCCGCGTGTGGGGATCATCTATAATCCGCGCAGCCATCGCAACCACGGGCAGGATCTTGCCTGCAGCGGTGCGGACAGCATCATGGTCGCGCAGCCGCGCACGCGGGACGAGATCGCCCATGCCCTTGCCGGGTTTGCGCGCGACGGAATCGATTTTCTCGTGATCAATGGCGGTGACGGCACCGTGCGCGATGTGCTCACGATGGGCCAGACCGTATTTGCCGATCGCTGGCCCGCGATCGCGGTGCTGCCCAAGGGCAAGACCAATGCGCTCAACGTCGACCTTGGCGCGCCGGCCGATTGGTCGCTCGAAGGCGCACTTGCGGCTTATGCCTCGGGCCGGCAGATCATCCGCCGCCCGCTTGCGGTCAGCCGCGAGGATCACGACGATCCAGCCATGCTCGGCTTCATTTTTGGCGCGGGCGCTTTCACGCTCGGGATCGAGGCGGGACAGGATGCGCATTCGCTGGGCTTCTTCAACAGCCTCGCCGTGGGCGCGACCAGCGCCTGGGGCGTGATCCAGGGGTTGTTCGGGAGCAATCGCAACAAATGGCGCCGCGGCACGCCGATGCAGCTCGCCTACCTCCCTTCGGGCAAGCCCGTTCCGCGCTCGGCGCATGGCGATCCTGCACGGCGCAGCGTGCTGCTCGCCTCGACGCTCGAACGCATGCCGATGGGTATCGAGCTGTTCGGCATGCCGCGATCGGGCCTCAAATTCGCTCTGCTCGACCATCCGCTGCGGGGCCTGCTGGCCGCGCTGCCCGTCATCCTGATGGGCTGGCGACCGCGCTGGCTGGCGAAGGCCGGCCTCCACCAGTTGGAGGCCGATGCGCTGGCAATCGACGTGGCCGAACCGGTGATTCTCGACGGCGAGGCCTTCCCCCCGGGGCGCTATCGCGTCGCACAGGGGCCGGAACTCACCTTCATCAGCGCGTGAGCGGTGCGCTCGCGCAGCGCATCGCAAGCGCACTCGACCGCCCGGTGCGGGACGAGGTGGCTGTCTATGCGCGCCGCTTAGGCGAAGACGCCGGCGCACTGGCAGTGCTGTTTTACGGTTCGAACCTGCGGACCGGCTCGCTCGAAGGCGTGCTCGATTTCTATGTCCTGCTGCCCGGCCCCCAGCGCGAGAAAATCTGGCCGCGCGTCAGCTACCGCGAATGGGACCATGCGGGCGAGCGGCTGCGCGCCAAGATCGCGACGATGTCGCTGGCGCAGTTCGACAGCGCCGCGCGGGGGGAATCGCGCGATACGACGATCTGGGCGCGCTTTGTCCAGCCCTCGGCACTGGTCTGGTCAGCAGACGACGGTGCGCGGGGGCAAGTGTTGGCGGCGCTCGGTGGGGCGGCGACCACTGCAGGCCGCCTGGCGGCTGCGGTCGGACCCGAAGAAGGGGCGGCGGAGGCCTATTGGCGCGCACTGTTCCGCGCGACCTACCAGGCCGAATTCCGTGTCGAGAAACCCGGGCGGGAAAACTCCATCCTCGAGGTCAATGCCGCGCATTTCGACGGGCTGTTGCCGCTGGCGTGGGAGGCGGCGGAGATCGCCTTTTCGCGCGACGATGCGACCTTGCGGCCGAATCTGTCCGAAGATCGCCGCCGCCGCCTCCTCGCGTGGTGGCGGCTTCGCGCGCGCCTGGGCAAGCCGCTCAACCTGCTACGGCTGGCCAAGGCGACCACCACTTTCGACGGGGCGGCGGATTATGCCGCGTGGAAGCTTTACCGCCACACGGGCATATCGCTGGAAGTCACGCCATTCCGGGCCAAGCATCCGCTGCTCGCGGCACCCGGCGCGCTGCTCGAACTATGGCGCAAGCGCCGCGCCTAGCGGTAGCGCATCCGGATCGAGATGCTTTCGACGCCCGAACCGACCTCGAACGCGGTCTTCTTGTAGCTCGGTTTGCCGAGGTTGAAGATGTTGATGCTGGGATTGTTCGACATCGCCCCGCCATCGGTGAAGATGTCGGTGCTGCCATTGCCATTGATGTCGTGGCGCACCGCGATCGCATAGGTTCCGGGGCGCGGCAGCGGCATGCAGAAGGACATCGACCCCGCCTTCGCGGGCGCTTCCATGCGGTAGATCCACTTGCCCTTCTCGAGCCAGTCTTCCTTCGTCCCGCGATAGCTCTGCACGCGGATGGTGCCCTTGCTTTCCTTGATGTCGGTAATGGTCACGCGCACGGCAGGGCCGGCGCCGGCGGCGCATTTGGCGGCGTCATTGGTGATCTTCTGGCGGTACTGCGCCTCGGCCGGGGCGGGGGCGGCGAGTGTCGCAAAGGCAAGCGCCGCGATACCGGCGGTGGCGAAAGTCGTCCGTTTCATAAAGGTAATCCGTCTTCAACTGGGTCGATGCGGCGCCGCGGCGCCGGGGGTGAAGGGCCTGTCGCCCCTCGTTATGGCCTGCTGTTTACCAGACCGCGCTGAATTACGGCTGAATTTCGCACCTGCGGGATGTCCGTAAGCGAATCCCGGGCCCATCCGGGCGCGAGCAAATGCACGGCCCATGTGGAAAAGGCCCTCCCGCTCGCTTGTTAACCCTCGTTTCGCGCGCGTAGGGCTGGCCAAGGCTCACCCGCGACCAAGGCCCCCAGCCCGCATGACCATTCCGCTTATCTCGCCTTCGATCCTGTCCGCCGATTTCGCTGCGCTGGGCGAGGAAGTGCGCGCCATCGATGCCGCCGGGGCCGACTGGATCCATGTCGATGTGATGGACGGGCATTACGTGCCCAATATCACCATCGGCCCGGCGGTGGTGAAGGCGCTGCGGCCGCATACCGACAAGCCGTTCGATGTCCATCTGATGATCGAACCGATCGACCCCTATCTCGAGGCTTTTGCGGAAGCCGGGGCGGACATCATCACTGTCCATCCCGAGGCGGGGCCGCATATCCACCGCACGCTGCAGGCGATCACCGCGCTGGGCAAGAAAGCAGGCGTGGTGCTCAATCCGGGCACCAGCCTCGACGCGCTCGACTATATTCTCGAGGACGTCGATCTGGTGCTGGTGATGAGCGTCAATCCGGGGTTTGGTGGGCAGAGCTTTATCCATTCGCAGCTGCGCAAGGTCGAGGCGATCCGTGAGCGGATCGAGACGCTGGGCAAGCCGATCCACCTCGAGGTCGATGGCGGGGTCAATGCCGAGACCGCGCGGCTGTGCGTCGATGCGGGCGCCGATGTGCTGGTCGCGGGTTCGGCCACCTTCAAGGGCGGGCCGGGGAAGTATGCCGACAATATCGCGGCGCTGAAGGGGCAGGCGTGAACCACGGCGCGCGCACTCTTCTGCGCGAGGATCGCGGCTCCCCCGACGACAGTGCAGCACCTGCGCTGCCCCTCACCGGCATGGCCGAACCGCTGGTCGACCGCGGCCCGCCCGGCAGGCCCGACGCGGTCCCGCTCGAACCGGCGCGTGCGCTGGTCCTCACCGATTTCCAGCCGCCGCGCGCGGGGCCGGTCGATAGCCTCGTGCGCTGGGCCTATCGGCTCGGCGTGCCCAATTCGGTGCTTGCCGCGCCGCTGCGCAAGCCTGCCGCGCCGCGCTTGCTCGCCACCGTGGTCAGCCCGCTGCAGGGCGAACGCTCCGCGGGCATGGCTTTGCGCGCCGGTCAGTTCCTCGTCCACGGGCTTAAGGTGCCGGTCGACAAGCTCGATTTCGCCAGCAATGCCCCGCTGACCCCGCCCGTGCAGCGCGCGGTGCAGGGCTTTGGCTGGCTGCGCGATCTGGGGGCCTGTGCCCCGCGCGAGGAATGCGCCGCGATTGGCGAGAAACTGCTCGCACGCTGGCTCAAGGCCAATCCCGTCCCCGCCAAGGGCCCCGCCTGGACGGTCGAACATGCCGGGCTGCGGCTGCTTGCATGGCTGGTTCATGCGCCCTTGCTGCTCGGCGGCGATGCACGGCTGCGCGCCCGCGCGCTCGGGGCGATGGAAGCGACGGCGCGCTTTCTCGACCGGCAGGTCGCCGGGGCCGAGGACCGCCTGGGCCAGGTGGCCGGCTGGTGCGCGCTGGTGGCGGCCGGATTGCTGCTGCCCGATGGCCGCCCGCGCCGCCTGTTCGGCGAAGCGGGGCTGCTGCGCGCCCTGGGCGAATTGGTCGCCGAAGATGGCGGTGTGCTCTCGCGCAGTCCGCTGGCGCAGGCCGAGGCGATCGCGCTGCTGGTCGATCTGCGCGCCTGCTACGCCGCGGTGAACCGCGAACCGCCGCCCGCGCTTGAGACGATGCTGGGACTGCTCGTTCCGCCGCTGCTGACGCTGCGGATGGGCGACCGGGGTCTGGGCAGCTGGCAGGGGGCGGGTGCGACTTCCGCTGCGCGCGTCGATGCATTGATAACGGCGAGCGGGATCCGCGCGCGGCCGGGCAAGGAAAGCCGCCACTGGGGCTACCAGCGCGTCGATGCGGGCAAGGCCACGCTGGTGCTCGACGCCGCGCCGCCGCCACGCGCCCGCCACGCGCGCTATGGCTGTGCCTCCACGCTCGCCTTCGAACTGTCGCATGGCGACCAGCGCATCATCGTCAATTGCGGCGGTGCCGAACTGGCGGGCGGGCTGGTGCCCGTGCGGATCGAGCAGGGACTGCGCGGCAGCGCGGCGCATTCGACGCTGGTGCTCGACGATGCCAATTCGACCGCCGTTCTGATCAAGGGGCAGATCGGCAAGGGTGTCGAGGAAGTCGATATTGCGCGCACTGCGGTCAAGCAGAAGGGGCGCGATGCCGCGCGGCTGGAGGCTTCGCACAATGGTTATGCGGCGCGTTATGGCCTGATCCACCGGCGGACGCTGCTGCTGGGCGCCGATGGTAGCGGGCTGTCGGGTGAAGACGTGCTCGAACCCTCGGGCCGGCAGGGCAAGCGCGGGAAGATCAGCTTCGCGATCCGTTTCCATCTCGGTCACGGCATCGAGGCCGGGCTGGCGGACGACCGGCGCGGTGCGGGGCTTGCGCTGCCCGATGGTAGCTACTGGCAATTCCGCCTCGGAGGCGATAGCGGCGAGGCGCATATCGCGATCGAGGACAGCCTCTGGGTCGACGGGCAGGGCCGCCCGCGCGCGACGAAGCAGCTGGTCGTCGAAGGACTGACATCGCGCAGCGGGGGACGCTTCCCCTGGCTGCTCAAACGCATGGGGTGATTTTACGTGGCTGACGTGGCGATCAAACGGGCACTGCTTTCGGTGTCCGACAAGAGCGGCTTGGTGGAACTGGGCACGGCGCTGGCCGGACGCGGCGTGGAGCTGGTGTCGACCGGCGGCACCGCCAAGGCATTGCGCGAAGCGGGCCTCGACGTGCGCGACGTGTCCGATCTCACCGGCTTTCCCGAAATGATGGACGGGCGGGTCAAGACGCTCCACCCGATGGTCCATGGCGGCCTGCTCGCCGTGCGCGACAATCCCGAACACGCGGCGGCGATGGAAGCCCATGCGATCGGCGCGATCGACCTCGTGGTGGTCAATCTCTATCCCTTCGAGGCGACCGTGGCGAAGGGTGCCGAGCGCGACGAGGTCATCGAGAATATCGATATCGGCGGGCCCAGCATGGTCCGCAGCGCAGCGAAGAACCACCAGTTCGTCACCATTGTCACCGACCCGGCGGATTACCCTGCGCTGCTGGGCGAACTCGAAGCATCGGGCGCAACCTCGCTCGACTTCCGCCGCCAATGCGCGGCCAAGGCCTTTGCGGCCACCGCTGCCTATGATTCGATGATCAGCCAGTGGTTCGCTTTCGCCGACCAGCGGCAGCTCTTTCCCGACTTCCTCGCGATCAACGGCAAGGCCCCCGTCGAGCTGCGCTATGGCGAGAACCCGCACCAGCAGGCGGCGCTCTACACGCCGGTCGGCCCGCATGCCCGGGGCATCGCGCAGGCCGAGCAGCTGCAGGGCAAGGCGCTGAGCTACAACAATTACAACGATGCCGATGCCGCGCTGGAACTGTGCGCCGAATTCGCCGGCGGCGAACCCGCGGTGGTTATCGTCAAGCATGCGAACCCCTGCGGCGTCGCGCAGGCCGCGACCTTGCTCGAGGCGTGGAACCACGCGCTCGCCTGCGACAGCGTGTCGGCCTTTGGCGGCATCGTCGCGGTGAACACCGAACTCGATGGCGCAACCGCAGCGGCGATCTGCGAAATCTTCACCGAAGTCGTGATTGCCCCTGCGGTCAGCGATGCGGCGCGCGAGGCGTTTGCCAAGAAGAAGAACCTGCGCCTGCTGGTTACCGGCGACCTCCCCGATCCCCGCCGCGGCGGTCTGGCGGTCAAGCCGATCACCGGCGGGCTGCTGGTCCAGACGCGCGACAATGGTGCAATCACCGAAGCCGATCTCAAGGTGGTCACCCGGCGGGAGCCCACCGAACAGGAATTGCGGGACTGCCTGTTCGCCTGGACCGTCGCGCGGCACGTCAAGTCGAACGCCATCGTCTATGCCAAGGACGGCGCAACCGCGGGTATCGGGGCGGGCCAGATGAACCGCCGCGATTCCTCGCGCATCGCTGCAATGAAAGCCGCCGAAGCGGCGGAGAAATACGGCTGGGAGCAGAGCCGCACGGTCGGTAGCGCGGTCGCCTCCGACGCCTTCTTCCCCTTTGCCGATGGCCTGCTGGCCGCCGCCGAAGCGGGCGCGAGCGCGATCATCCAGCCGGGCGGATCGATCCGCGATGACGAGGTGATCGCCGCCGCCGACGAACGGGGCCTCGCAATGGTCTTCACCGGGATGCGCCACTTTCGGCACTGAGTCCGGGCGGCTTCCTGGTCAGCGTTCGACGAGCGAAGCTGAACATCCGACGACGGGCGTATTAAGCCGGTTGCAAGAGGTGCGGGTGTAACCATCTGGGCGAGACATACGAAAGAAGCCCCTATGAGCCTGTTCACTCCCGACCTCTATCGCAATTTCGGCATCGGTTTCGGTGTCGGCGCCGTTGCTGTTCTCCTGACCAATGGCAGCGAATGGCTCGCCGCCGTGCCGCAGTTGGTCGCTTCGATCCTGTAATGCGCCTGCGCGCCGCCCTTGCTGCCGCCACGCTGGCGCTGGGGGCTTCTGCCTGTCAGCAACCCGTATTGGCTGCGGAACAGGCGGTCGCGGCACCCAAGGCTCAGCGCGTTGCCAATGAAGGCCCGGGGCTCAAGACCGCGATCTTCGCCGGTGGCTGCTTCTGGGGTGTCGAGGGCGTATTCAGCCATGTGAAGGGCGTGACCAGCGCGGTTTCCGGCTATCATGGCGGGACCGAGCGGCAAGCCAGCTACAAGCTCGTCTCCAGCGGCATCACCGATCACGCCGAGGCCGTGAAGGTCACCTATGATCCCAGGGTCATCCGCTATGACCAGCTTCTGCGGATTTATTTCTCGGTGGTCGCCGATCCGACCCAGCTGAACCGGCAGGGCCCGGACCGCGGCGCACACTACCGCGGCGCGATCACTCCCATGTCCGCCGAACAGAATGCGGTGGCCAAGGCCTATATCGCGCAACTGACCGCCGCAAAGCTGTGGAACCGCCCGATCGTCACGCGGATCGAACGTGCGCAGGCCTTCTATCCGGCCGAAAACTACCACCAGGACTTCATGCTCAAGAACCCGCGCCACAGCTATATCGTCCGCTGGGATGCGCCCAAGGTGAAGGCGCTCAAGGCGATGTATCCGGGTGTCTACTCGGCGAGCTTCCGGCGCGACTAACTTGCGATAGGCGGCTTGCGCGCCTACTTCTTCGCGCATGGCCAGACATGCGCATGCACACACCGAACACGAAGGCGACGACCTCATCGAGGCGGCCCGTCACACGCTGACCGACAATGGCGAGCAATGGACCGGCATGCGTCAGTCGGTGTTCGAGGAGCTTGCCCGCCACGACAAGCCGGCCAGCGCCTATGACATTGCCGACAATCTCTCGCAAAGCCGCGGCAAGCGGGTGGCCCCCAACAGCGTCTACCGGATCCTCGACCTGTTCGTGCGGACCAATCTTGCCAACCGGATCGAGAGCGCCAATGCCTATCTGGTCAATACCCATCCGGGGTGCCGCCACGACTGTATCTTCCTGATCTGCGACGATTGCGGCAAGGCCACGCATATCGACGACGACCGCGTCACCGGCGCGCTGCGCGTGGCGGGGCAGGACGCGGGCTTCACCGATGTCCGCCCGGTGGTCGAACTGCGCGGGCTATGCGACGATTGCGCGCGCTGAGGCGCGCCGTCAAACCGTTCATTTGCGGCGATAAAGCGTTCATCGACAGTTGCGTTTCGCGAGTGTAGAGCTTGTCCGCATGACAAGTCGCCCCAAGACCCCCCTCCTCGATACGGTCAATACACCCGACGATCTGCGCAAGCTGGGCAAGGACCAGCTCCGCCAGCTGTCCGACGAATTGCGCGCCGAAATGATCGACGCCGTCGGCACCACCGGGGGCCATCTGGGCTCGGGACTGGGCGTGGTCGAACTGACCACCGCGATCCATTATGTGTTCGACACGCCGCAGGACAAGCTGGTGTGGGACGTCGGCCACCAATGCTATCCGCACAAGATCCTGACCGGGCGGCGCGACCGCATCCGTACGCTGCGCCAGGGTGGCGGGCTGAGCGGCTTCACCAAGCGCAGCGAAAGCGAATACGATCCGTTTGGCGCGGCGCATAGCTCGACCTCGATCAGCGCGGCGCTCGGCTTCGCCATGGCCAACAAGATGCAGGACCGGGCGGGTCGCGGTATCGCGGTGATCGGCGATGGCGCGATGAGCGCGGGCATGGCCTATGAAGCGATGAACAACGCCGAACAGGCGGGCAACCGGCTGGTCGTCATCCTCAATGACAACGACATGTCGATCGCCCCGCCGGTGGGCGGACTGTCGGCCTATCTCGCGCGAATGGTATCGAGCAGCGAATATCTCGGCCTGCGCTCGATGGCGTCGAAAATTGCCAAGAAGCTCGGCCGCCGCGTCTGGGGCGGGCTGGAAAAGGCCGAGGAATACGCCCGCGGCATGGCGACCGGCGGCACGCTGTTCGAGGAACTCGGCTTCTATTACGTCGGCCCGATCGACGGGCACAATCTCGACCACCTCATCCCGGTGCTCGAAAATGTCCGCGACAGCGAACAGGGCCCGGTGCTGATCCATGTCGTGACGCAGAAGGGCAAGGGCTATGCCCCGGCCGAAAACAGCGCCGACAAATATCACGGCGTGGCCAAGTTCGATGTCGTCACCGGCGAACAGAAGAAATCCAAGGGCGGCCCCCCCGCCTATCAGAACGTCTTCGGGGAAACGCTGGCGAAGCTGGCCGATAGCGACCCGCGCATCTGCGCCATCACCGCTGCCATGCCTTCGGGCACCGGCGTCGACAAATTCGCCAAGGCGCATCCCGACAAGGCCTTCGACGTCGGCATCGCCGAACAGCATGGCGTGACCTTTGCTGCAGGGCTCGCTGCCGAGGGCATGCGCCCCTTTGCCGCGATCTATTCGACTTTTCTCCAGCGCGCCTACGATCAGGTGGTGCATGATGTGGCGATCCAGAATCTCCCCGTGCGCTTTGCGATCGACCGCGCCGGCCTGGTCGGTGCGGATGGCTGCACGCATGCCGGCAGCTTCGACATTACCTATCTCGCGACGCTGCCCAATTTCGTCGTCATGGCCGCCGCCGACGAGGCCGAACTGGCCGCGATGACCTATACCGCAGCCGAATATGACGACGGGCCGATCGCCTTCCGCTACCCGCGCGGTGCGGGGACGGGCGTGGAGATACCCGAGAAGCTTGAAAAGCTTGCCATCGGCAAGGGCCGGATCGTGCGCGACGGCACCAAGGTGGCGATCCTGTCGCTCGGCGCACGGCTGGAGGAGGCCAAGAAAGCCGCCGACCAGCTCGAGGCCAAGGGCCTGTCGACGACCGTCGCCGACATGCGGTTCGCCAAACCGCTCGACACCGGCTTGATCGAGAAGCTGATGCGCAGCCACGAAGTGGTGTTGACGGTCGAGGAAGGCGCCGTAGGCGGCCTCGGCGCGCATGTCCTGACCTTTGCCAGCGACACCGGCCTGACCGACGCGGGGCTCAAGGTGCGCACCATGCGCCTGCCCGACACGTTCCAGGACCAGAACGACCCGATGAAGCAATATGACGAGGCTGGGCTGAATGCCCCGCAGATCGTCGACACCGTGCTCGCAGCATTGCGGCACAACAGCACCGGGGTGGAAGAAGCGCGGGCTTGAAGGATCGATAGCATGCAGATTAGCCAACTTGCGAAGATATTGAGCGAGCGCGTTGCCCGAGCAGGGAAGGGAGAGCGTGTTACGCAAATCCACCTTTTCGGTATTGAGTATGCAGACGAGATTGGGAGCGCTGCCAACCAAGTCGTCGCTGCGTCCGAGATCGACAACAGCTACGCCACCGAAGTTCGCAAGGGAATGCGCCTCGCGAAGTATGTGCAGCTGCGCTAGCCTAGCATGACCCTACTCACCATCGACACCGCCGACCACGTCACCACCCTCACCCTCAACCGTCCCGACACGATGAACCCGCTTGGGGCCAAGGGTGACGGGGATGCCTTCGCTGCTGCCTGCGATGCGATCAATGCCGATATGGATGTGCGCTGCGTCATCCTGACGGGCGGGGGGCGCGCGTTCAGCGCGGGCGGCGATATCAAGGCGATGAAGGAGCGGACCGGCACCTTCGGCGGGACCGCGCCCGAGATATCCGACGGCTATCGCAACAACATCCACAAGGTGCTGCGCGCGCTCTACGGCCTGCGCGTGCCGCTGATCGCAGCGGTCAACGGGCCGGCGATCGGGCTGGGCTGCGATCTCGCCTGCCTCGCCGATATGCGTATCGCGAGCGAGCGGGCCAAATTCGGCGTCACTTTCCTCAAGCTCGGGATCATCCCCGGCGATGGCGGGACCTGGATCCTGCCGCGTATTATCGGCGAGGCGCGCGCTTCCGAACTCTTCTACACCGGCGATGTGATCGACGCGGCCACTGCGCGCGACTGGGGCCTCGTCAGCCGCGTGGTCGAGGGCGAGGCGCTGATGGACGAGGCGCACGCGCTCGCAGCCAGGGTTGCCGCGATGCCCCCGCATGCGCTGCGGCATGCCAAGAACCTGATGCGGCAGGGGCGGTCGGTGACCTATGACACCGCGCTCGAAATGGCGGCCAACACGCAGGCGCTGATGCATCTGACCCAGGACCACATGGAGGGGGTGGATGCGCTGATCGAGAAGCGCACCGCCAAATTCACGGGCGACTGACGCGGCGTAGCGCCCGCCTGCGGCTTGCCAGTTGCGCTGAAATCGGAGAGACTTTGCCCGCGAGGGGGATAGCATGCCCGTAGGAGTGCTCGAAGTCATCGTCTGGACCTGCGTCGGCCTGTTCGTCGGCGTCGTCCTGCTCGGGTTCGCCGCGCTGGTTGGCTGGTGGCACCCCCGCGACGAGGAAACGGGCAAATGGCTCAAACGCTCGGTCGTCTTCCCGCTGGTCGGCGGCGTGGTCGGCTTCGCGACCCTTGAGTTCGGCAGCGGGCGCGATACGCCGCCTCCACCCGAACCGAGCCCGACCGTATCACCCAGTTCGCCGCCTTCACCGTTCATGCCGACCGGCTCACCCACGCCGACGCCCCTCCCCACGCCGACGGGAGCACCTACACCCCCCGATCCCGATCCGCTGGCTGAGGCGTGTACCGTCTCGGTCCCCCAGTCGCTGTCCACGTGGGCAGACGAGCAACTGGGTGAGCCCCCTTCCTTCACCTGCGCGGGCCGCCAGCCATACCCGGCCTGCCTCGACCCACTGCGCCAGCGTTCGCGCCCTGAAATATCTTCGGCGGCGGCGCGTGAGTGCGGCGATGCGCTGGCCGCTTTCCGCCGTGAATATGTCGCACCCGTCTATGGCGCAAAGGCCACCTATCAGGTCAATCTCGACACTGCCGAAGCCGCCTTGCGGCTGCGCACCTCGGATGAGGCGGTGGAGCGATATGACTACGTCACTGCCGAAATCAGCCGGATGAACGGGCGCGAATGGGACGGGTTCGTCGCCATCGACCGCCAGTCGCGGGAGGACATGCGCGCGTGCCAGGACGAGCGGCGGTGCCTCGAAGACTAGCCGCCGGTCAGAGCCAGCGCCATATTCCGGCGGGAATACCGTTGGCGTGGATGTGGCCATAGGTCGCGGCGAGCCAGATGATCAGGCCGCCGATCCAGGCAATCCCTCCCGCCCTCGCCAGCCCGCCGATGCGCGGCCAATAGCTTGTCCGTTCTTCCCACCCGGTCCAAGCGTCACCCATTTGGCTTTCCTTCTTGCGGTCCTGCAAATGCGCCCCGAGCAGCGCCAGCAGACCGATCGCGCCCGCGAGAATGATCTGGCGCGGCGTCGGGCTGAGCAGGACGTGCGTCGCGGCCCACAGCGCGATCGACCACATCATCGGATGCCGCGTGACATGGAAGACGCCGTGGGGAGCAAGCGCGGCATGCGCCGCGGCGCGCGGATCGGGCAGCGCGGGATTGCGCTGGAACGACCCCGCCAGCAGGACCGAAGCAATCAACATGATCACCGTGGCAATCGCCCAGAGGGCGTCACCCGATCCATTCCACAGGGGTACCCCTCCCGGTCCCACCGCACGAAACGCCATCGCCGCCCAGACGAATGTCGCGAGCGCGACCAGCGAATAGAGCGCGCGAAAGCCATTCTCGCCCAGCGCGCCGACCAGCGGGCCGCGCAGCGGATGCGACAGTGCAAAATGCATTCCGACAAAGGCGAGTGAAGCGGCGAGCAGCGAAACCAAGGCCTGATCCATGACCGACTCCCATGTTTACAGCGTCAACATAGATAGCAGAAGCAGTGCCCGAAGCAAGCGGCATTCGCGGTGGCTGGATTATGCGGCGGGTTCGATCCCGAGCAGCTGGACGGTGAACAACAGCGTTGCACCGCCGGGGATCGGGCCCTTGCCGCCTGGCCCATAGGCGAGATCGGCGGGCGCGGCGATTTCGATCGTGTCGCCCACGCCCATTTCGGGGATCGCCATCTGCCATGCCTTGATCAGCCGGCCCAATGGGAAAGTCGCCGGTTCGCCGCGGTCGAAACTGCTGTCGAAGGTCTCGCCATCGAGGAAGGTGCCCGCGTAATGCACGGTCACCGTATCCTCGACGCGCGGCTTGTCGCTGCTGCCTGCATAGTCGACATAGCGCCACTTGAGCCCGCCGGGCATCGCGCGCCAGCCGTCCTCATGCGACAGGCCCGCAAGATAGGCTTGCTGCGCATTCATCCAGGCGATGTCCTGCGAGCGGTCGGGCGGCGTATCCTGCGCGGATAGCGCATGAAAGCCGACTGCGGCCGCGGCCGCGCCCAGCGCCAGCAGGGTGGTGCGCATTTCCTTCACCGGCCTACCAGTCGTAGCCCTTGGGCAGATCGCTCTCGTCGAGATCGCGATAGCGCTCCTTGAGACGGCTCTGGTGGTTGTCCAGCGGCTGCTCCACGCCGTCGATGAACACCTTCACCGGCATCGATCCCACTTGGAGCGGATCGCCGTCCCAGATCACCAGATCGCCCATCGCACCCGGGGCGAGCACCCCGGCCTTGCCGCCCATGCCGCTGATGCTGGCAGGCACCGAGGTGATCGCCGCAAAGGCCTGGCCCCAGCTCAAACCGTCGGCCCCGGGCATGCGGGTTAGCGCCACGAGATTGCCCGCATACTGGTTGAGGTTGCGCGGGTTCTCCATCGCGGCGGCGTTGAGCGCGACCTTGACCCCGGCTTTCACCATCCGGCCGATATTGCTCTGCGTTGCCGCCAGCTCCTCGAAATTGGCAGGCAGATCGTCGAGCCCGTCGGCGATGACAGGCACGCCGGCTGCAGCGATCTCGCGGGCGACGAGCCAGCCTTCGCTGGCGCCAACGAGCACGAGGTTGAGCCGCGGGAATTCACTTTTGAGCGCCAGCGTACTGCGGATGTCGGAGGCGCGCTCCACATAGACGTAAAGCGGCTGTTCGCCGCGGACGACCGGGGCCAGTGCCGCCGCGTCGAACCGGGTGAGCAGGACCTCGTCGCTGCGGATGTCGGCGCTGGTGGCCGCGCGGTTGGCGCTCGCCTCGCGCAGCGCGGCGCGCAGAAGGGTATGCGTGGCGACGCGGCTGCCGCCCGCGATCCGCCCGCCATATTCGCCGAGCGCGACGACCTGGAAGGCGCGCGCCTGCGTGACCGCGTCGGGGTCGGCGCCGAGATCAATCACCGCGCCCTGCCCGCCGAAGATCGAGCTCGAGGGCAGCGTGACCGTGGCGGCGCGGGTGATGCCCGAGGCGCGGTGCACGAGGATGTGCTGCGAGGAAGGATTGATCACCGGAGCCACATCGAGCGCGGCGCTGAACGGCGCCCCGCCGGCGCGCGTATCGTTCGATTCGCTCACCGCACCGACGTCCCACAGACCGAGGCTGGTGAGGGTCGCGAAAATGCCCGGGGTAACCCAGGCACCGTTCGCGTCGATTGCGGGCAGGTTGCTGGCGGGCGTACCGCTGCCGATCGCGGAGACCTTGCCGTTCTCGACCACGACATAGCCGCCCTCGATCGGTTCGCTGCCATCGCCCGAGGCGACGGTGGCGTTGGTCACGACGAAGCTCTGCGCGGCGGCAGGTGCGGCAACGGCGATGGCGGCGGAGGCGAGAAGCGTTGCGAGAGCCTTCATTTCACGTCTCCTTCACCGGGCTGGCCGAGCTCGAAATCGCTCACCGGACGCCGCTTGCGGTCCATCGCATCGAACATCAGCGCGCCATCGACCCAGACCTTTTCGGGGCGCGAATAGACCGACAGCGGATCGCCGTTCCACAGGACGACGTCGGCCATCTTGCCGGCCTCGAGGCTGCCGGTCATCTCGGCGATGCCCATGGCCTTGGCGGCGTTGTAGGTGAACCAGCCGACCACTTCGGCATCGGGAATGTCGATCCCCAGCCGAAGCCCGGCGGCCTGCGCCTTGGCCGCTTCCTGGTTGAGCCGCTGGATGCCGTTCTCGTCGTCGGAATGGATCACCACGCAGGCATCCGCCTGGCGCAGCAGCGCCGCGTTTTCGAGGATGCCGTCATAGGCCTCCATCTTGAAGCCGTACCAGTCCGCCCAGATCGCGCTGCAGACGTCGTTTTCGCGCAGCAGGTCGCCGATCTTGTAGGCTTCGACCGCGTGGTGGAAGGCGGTGACCTTGTAACCCATCTCCTTGGCCATATCCATCACCAGCGCCATTTCGTCGGCGCGGTAGCAATGGTTGTGGACGAGGATTTCGCCGTCGAGCACGCCCTTGAGCGTTTCCTTGCCCAGATCGCGCTTCTTGCCGTCATAGGCCTCCGCATCGAGCCACATCTGCCGGTTGACCGCGAAATTGCCCATGCGGGTGGAGGGCGCGCGGCCCTTGCCGCCGTAGACGCGCTTGGGGTTCTCGCCGCAGGCCATCTTCATGCCATAGGGCGCGCCGGGGAATTTCATCCCCTGCACGGTGCGCGCGGAAACGTTCTTCAGCGTGACCGATCGGCCGCCGGTCAGGTTCGCCGAACCCGGCAGGATCTGCAGGCTGGTGACACCGCCATTGGCCAGCGCGCGGGTAAAGCCCGGGTCCTGCGGCCAGACCGAATGTTCGGCCCAGACTTCGGGCGTCATCGGGCTGGTCGCTTCATTGCCGTCCGAATGCGCCTGCACGCTAGGGGTGGGATAGTCGCCGAGGTGCGAATGGATGTCGATCACCCCCGGAGTGACGAACTTGCCGCTGCCATCGATCCGGTCGTAGCCATCGGTGGCCAGCGCGGCATCGCCGACGGCAACGACCTTGCCGTCGCGGAACAGCACGGTGCCGTTGTCGATCCGGCCGCCGCGGCCGTCGTACACGGTCGCGCCGATCAGCGCCGTCGGACGGCCGGGATAGGGAGTGTAGGTCGAGGGGAAGGGGGCATTGCCATCCTTGCCAACCGGCGCGGTCCAATCCTTGGCAGAAGCCGAGGCCACGCCGTCGCCTCCGGTGGTGGAACATCCGGCAACCGCGAATGCGGCCGCGCAGGCGAGCAAGGTATATTTCTTCATGGAACCCCCAATGCAGTCGGGCCGGAGCATCGCTGCCCCGGCCCGTGCGGTCAATTGCATTTTGTCGGCGCTATCAAGCAGTTCGCAGATTGGCACCGGATAGCGGATCAGCCCAATGGGCGTGTTTCCGGATGGATACCGGCGCCTTGCGGTTCGCCCGGACCCTCGCTCTGGCCGAGCAGGTCGTCGCCGACATCGTCGTCCTGGAGCGTATCGAGATGCATGAGCTTCTTGATCAGCGGGCTGATGACCATCACGCCGACACCGATCGCGATCGCGTACCAGCCGACGGTCGAGTAGACGTCGAGCACGACCTGCTTGCCGGCCTCCTCGCCGACGCCTTCGGCACCGGTGGCCGAGGCGATCAGGCCGGCGGCGAAGTTGCCGGTGGCCGAAGCGAAGAACCAGGTGCCCATGATCAGCGACGCCATATGTGACGGCGCCAGACGGTTCATGGCCGAGAGGCCGACCGGTGACAGGCACAGCTCGCCGGTGGTGTGCAGCAGGTAGATCAGGAAGATGAACAGCACGGGGACGGCTGCGTCCATGCCGACCGACTGCGCGCCCCATACGAGGACGAGGAAGCCGAGGCCGACCTGGACGACACCCAGGCCGAACTTGAGCGGGGCGCTGGGTTCCATCCCCTTGCGGCCAAGCGTTTGCCAGGTAACCGCAAACACCGGGGCGAGCAGGATGATGTAGATCGCATTGATCGACTGGAAGGTCGACGCGGGCACGCCGCCGCGATCGACATGGCGATCGGTGAACAGGTTGAGGCTCGAGCCCGCCTGTTCGAACAGCGCCCAGAAGACGATCGAGGTCAGAATGAGGAACATCGCCGCGAAAATGCGGTCGCGTTCTTCGCTGGGCAGCTTCACCACCGCAGTGAACAGCACGTAAAGCACCAGCGACCCACCGAAGAGGCCGAGCACGTAGCCGACCATGTCCTGATACTGGATCGCAAGCCAGCAGACGCCGACCAGCGCGATGCCCACTCCGTACATCGACCATTCGGTCTTCTTGGCGAGCTGCTTGGGCGGTTCGCCGCGGCCGAGCAGCAGCGGCTTGCCCCAGACGAACACGACCAGGCCCGCCAGCATGCCGATCCCGGCGAGGCCGAAGCCATAGGCCCAGCCATAGGTTTCGCCGATATAGCCGCACAGCAGCGAACCGATCGCGGCGCCGAGGTTAATCCCCATGTAGAAGATGGTGTAGGCCGCATCGCGGCGCGTATCGGTGCGCGGATAGAGCTGGCCGACAATCACCGAGATATTCGCCTTGAGGAAGCCCGAGCCGACGATGATCAGCGCCAGTGCCAGCCAGAAAACGTAGACGATCGGATTGTTCTCCGTCCCCGCGGCGGGATCGCCTTCGAAGGCCATGAAGAAATGGCCCAGCGTCAGCAGGACCGCGCCGAACAGCACCGCCTTCCTCTGCCCCAGATACTTGTCGGCGAGATAGCCGCCGACCACCGGGGTGATGTACACCAAGGCGGTATAGGCGCCGTAGATGATGCCCGCATCGCTGTCCGAAAACAGCCAGTGCTTGGTCAGGTAGAAGATCAGCAGGGCGCGCATCCCGTAATAGGAAAAACGCTCCCACATCTCGGCGAAGAACAGGACGAACAGTCCCTTGGGGTGGCCCAGGAATGTTCCTGCCGAATCCCCGTCAACCGGTTGTGTTGTGGCCATGCGTGGCAAACCTCTTGTAGTGTTCAGGAAGCCGCACACAGGGCTTCCTCCCCGAAGAAGCGGGCACCCTAACGGCTTGCGCGCTCATGTGAAGCATTAGTTACACTCGTGACCGGCTGGTTCGCGAATGGCAGTTTGGCCGGGAACCTTGCGCGCTCCGGTGTATTATGGCACTGATGCAGTCAGCTTCGGGGAACACGTGATGCGCAACCAGTCCAAGCCGGTCTATCTCAAGCTGCGTGACATGATCGCAGCGGCGATTATCGACGGACGCTATGCCGAAGGCGATATGCTGCCCTCGGTCCGCGCGCTGGCTGCCGAGCAGGGCGCCAATCCGTTAACCGTCGCCAAGGCCTACCAGCAGTTCCAGAACGACGGCCTGGTCGAAGTCCAGCGCGGGGTCGGCATGTATGTCGTCGATGGCGCGGCCGAGCGCCTGCGCCGATCGGAACGCGATACTTTCCTGCGCGAGGAATGGCCCGAGATCAGGGCGCGGATGGACCGGCTTGGCGTCTCGGCCAGCGAACTGCTTGCCGAAGCCTGAGGGCCGGGCTGAAATTTACAGCTGTGAACTTGCGGGGAACCGCGGCTTCTGCCACAACCAGCGGATTGGAATCGGGCGAGAAAGCATGATTTCGGTGGGGCGCATGGTAATAACCCATTTGTGGCCGAGTGGGCCAGGAGACGCCAAATGATCCGATCCGAACTTCTTGCTGCCCTTGCCCAGGATAATCCCGAGCTGCGGGCCGAAGAGGTCGAACAGGTCGTGGACGTCTTCTTCGAAGAAATTGCCCAGCGCCTGAGCGAAGGCGGACGCGTCGAACTGCGCGGGTTCGGCGCCTTTTCCACGCGCGAGCGCGAAGCGCGCAAGGGTCGCAACCCGCGCACCGGCGAAACGGTGGATGTGCCCGCCAAGCGCGTGCCCTATTTCAAGCCCGGCAAGGATATGCGTCGCCGTCTCAACGACGACTGACGTTTCCCTACAGCCCAAGATCGACGATTGCCCGCCCGCCGGGCAGCGATTAGGGCTGCTTGCCGCAGGCGGGTGTGGCGGAATGGTAGACGCCGGGGACTTAAAATCCCCTGTCCTTTGGACGTGTGGGTTCGAGTCCCACCACCCGCACCAGCGCTGTCGCATCCCTTTCGATGAACCAAACGCGCCCTACCGCGAATAATTCGCAAGGGGTTTATCTCCGCGTTAACCCCTAGCGTTATATTAGGGGCCTTCAAAGGATCGCTGGGCCAGGGAACCGTGGCAGACAAGCCGTAGCTGCGGGTACCTGGAGAATTTAGGGGCGATGGAATTTACCACCGAACTCTACATGGACGATAACGCTTCCTCGACCGGACCCGAACAGCGCGCTGCGCCGCGCTTCATCTCGCTTATCCGCGCGGCGAAACTGGTGTGCGGACAGGGCGAGTTCGTCTGCGTTATCCGCGATGTCTCGGCGACCGGCGTATCCGTGCGCACCTTTCATCGCTTGCCGACCGATGCGGCCATCGCGCTCGAATTGCAGAACGGTGAAACCTACGAGCTGGAACTGGTCCGCTCCGAGGGCTTCGAGGCGAGCTATCGTTTCGTCACCCCGATCGCGGTCGAACAGCTGATTCAGGAAGACTGGGGCTACCCCAAGCGCCAGCTGCGTCTCAACATCATGCTTCCGCTTGTGGTGTCCGCGCTGACGGGCCGGGGCAAGGCGGTCACGCTCAATGTCTCGCAGCAGGGCGCGCGGATCGAATGCGACCACGTCTTCTCGATCGACCAGCGCGTGACGATTTCCTGCGACCAATTGCCCGACATCCGCTGCACGGTGCGCTGGCGCAAGGATGCCAACTACGGACTGGTGTTCGAAGATACCTTTACGCTGGCCGATTTCGCCAAGCTGGCCGCCAAGGTGCAATGCCCCGCGCTGCTGCAGGACCAGAGGTAATACGCGCTGCTGCTCAAGGCGACTTCGTCACGCCTGGTCGGGCGCTAATCTAGCTAACCACGAAATCCATCGCGGCGCCGTTGATGCAATGGCGCTTGCCGGTCGGCTTGGGCCCATCGTTGAAGATATGGCCCAGATGCCCGCCGCAATCGGCGCAATGCACTTCGGTGCGCGGATAGCCGATCTTGTAATCGGTAGCGGTGCCGACCGCGCCCGTGTCGATGGCTTGCCAGAAGCTGGGCCAGCCGGTTTTCGAATCGTATTTGGCCCTGGAGCTGTAGAGCGCATTGCCGCAGCCCGCACAGGTGAAGGTGCCCGCGCGCTGCTCGTCATTGAGCGGCGAGGAATGGGGCCGTTCGGTTCCCGCCTCGCGCAGGATCGCGAATTCCTGTTTGCTCAGCCGCTGGCGCCATTCGGCGGCCGTGTACTTTACCCGAAAATCCTTCGCCTCCGCCGCGCCCGAGCCGCACGCGGCCAGTCCCGCAAAGCTCGCAGAAGCACCGATCCAGCCAAGCAGGCGGCGGCGATCGAGGGACAGGTCGGTCATCGGGTGCGGTCTCATGGCGTGGAGGAATAGTCCCCCACGCCTGAACCTACGCTTGAACCGCGCGGCGGGTTACCGCCCGCCGTCAGAACTGGGTGACCTCGACCTCGAGCTTGCGGAAGCCGTGGACGAAATTCGCCCGCACGCGCTCGATATCGCCCGCGACATGCACGCGGATGCGGCGCTTGTGCATTTCCTCGAGCAGGATCCGCAGCTGGAGCTCGGCCAGGCGCGCGCCGACGCAGCGGTGGATGCCATAACCGAACGCGATGTGGCGGCGGGCATTCTCGCGCGTCAAGTCGAGCTTGTCGGGATTCTCGAACACCTCCTCGTCGCGATTGGCCGAGAGATACCAGAGCACGACCTTGTCGCCCTTCTTGATCGTCTGGCCGAACACTTCGGTATCCTCGGTGCAGGTGCGCCGCATATGCGCGAGCGGGGTCTGCATGCGGAGCATTTCCTGCACCGCATTGGGGATCACGTCGGGGTTCTGTTCGAACAGCTTGCGCTGCTCGGGGTTCTTGTCGAGCTGATAGACGAAGCCGCTCATCGAATTGCGGGTGGTGTCGTTGCCGCCCACGATCAGCAGGATCAGATTGCCCATGAATTCCTGCGGGCTCATCTGGTTCATCGCTTCGGAATGGATCATCATCGAGATGAGATCGTCGCCCGGTTCCTTGTCATGCGTGCGCTCGATCCACAGCGACTGGAAATAGGCCGCCATCTCGTTGAGGAAGCCCCAGCGCATCTCGTCGAGATCGCGCACGGTGGCGAGTTCGGTATCGCCCGCCCAATCGGACCAGAAGGTCAGCAGGCGGCGGTCTTCCCAGGGGAAACCGAACAGGATCGCGAGCATGCCCGTGGTCAGCTCGATCGAGACCTTGTCGACCCAGTCGAACACTTCGCCGCGCGGCAAGCTGTCGAGCAGTTCGCCGGTACGCTGGCGGATCTCGCCTTCCATCTCGGCCATGCCGCTGGGCGTGAACTTGGGCGCAACGGTGCGTCGCTGGCCGGTGTGCTGCGGGCGGTCCATGGCGATGAACATGGGCAGCTCGCGCCGCTCCTCGATCCCCGCCTCGGCCAGTTCCTCATCGGTCAGCCGGTTGAGGATGGTGATCCCGCCATGCTCCCAGCTGGAGGAAAAGGTGTCGGGCAGCGCCTCGATATGCTGGATCGCCTTGTGGCCGACCACCGCCCAATAGGGGCCGAAGGGGCTTTCGGGGATGTAATGCAGCGGTCCGGCTTCGCGCATCTCCTTGAAGATCGGCTGCCAGGTGTTCTCGGCATAGATGTCGCTGCGGCTGACATCCCATTTGTGCGGGTGGCTGAGGCGTTCCTCGGGGTGCTCCGCAAAATGCTTTTTCAGCGCTTCATGCGCTCTGGGTTCGGTACGGCATTGGGGGCGTTCGATTGCAGCAGTGGCCATGTCTCTCTCCTCGCGGGAGCGACTCCATCCGCCGCTCTCCCTTCTATGCCGCCCATCCTGCCTTAACTGACACGTGTGTCAATAGTGCGTTGCAAATCGCCACCCAACGAGGTCGTTGATCCAGATGCGAGTTCTTACGCGGGTTCGGTCCCGCCGACATGCCCCTTCACCGCGCGTCCGCCGCGGCCGGATTTCATCACCCGGCGGCGGAAGATCATCGCCCCGAAGCGGACGAACAGGATCACGCACAGCGCCTGCCAGCCAAGCGCGAGCGCATGCGGCCACAGCGCGTCCGACTGCGCCGCGCGCGCCAGCATGGCGAAGGGCGAGGACAGCGGGAAAATCGCGGCGAACAGCTCTATCGGCGAACCGGGGCGGGTGATCGAGGACGCGGCGAGGAAAAACACCAGCAGCTGCGCCATGGTGACGGGCATCGACAGCGTCTGCACCTCGCGCACGGTCGTCGCCATCCCGCCAATCGTCAGGAACAGCGAGCCGAGCAGCAGATAGCCCATCGCGAAATAAATAATCCCGAATAGCAGGAACAGCGGCCAGCCCAGCGCGGGTTCGGGCAGTTGCGGCAATGCGCTACCGGCCAGCAGGCCGATCGCCGCGCCCGCCCACACCGCAATGCCGACCAGGCTGATGCCGAGCATGGCAGCCAGCTTGCCGAGGAACACCGCGTCCATCGGGATGGCAGCGGCGAGCACTTCGATGATCTTGTTGGCCTTTTCCTCGACGAGGTTGGAAAGCACCATGCCCGCCAGCAGCATCATCAGCAGGAACAGCAGCAGCTGCCCCGCCTGCGCGGTACGGATACGGTCGCTGCGCTGCGCGGCAACACTGGTCGCGACCGGACGCGCGGTAACTTCCGGATAGGCGGTTGCGGTCCCCGTACCGGCATCGGCGGCGATCAGCGCGATGGGGCCGCTCCAGTACTCTATCGCGTCTGCCGGCGCCGTCAGCGCGGGCGCGGCCACCGTGCCGCTGATCACCGCGGTATAGTTCTTGCCCGGCTGGCGCAGAATCTGTTCGGGCGAGGCTGCGCTGGCGCTCGGCTGGAGTTCGGGGAGCGCCATGCCGATCTGCGGGGCGAGCCGCGCGCGTGCCGCAATCATCGCCTGCGTGTCTGCTTCCGCCATGGCGACCGCGACGACGCGGGTATTGGCGTCGCGCTGTACCTGCCCGCCGATCCCTCCTGCCAGCGCCCCGATAACGATCGGGAACAGCGGGCCCAGCAGGAAGAAGAAGAATGCGCGGCTGAACAGGATCGCGTGGAAATCGCGCTTGGCCACGACGCGCGCGGCTTCGAACAGCGACAGGCGGGTGGTGTCGGTCATCGCGTGGCTCCTGCGGCCTGGTCTTCCTCGAGCGCGCGGGCCGCCGCTTCGCCGGCGATCTCGACGAAGGCATCGTGCAGTCCGGCGCGTTCGATCGACAGCGACAGGATACCGGCTTCGCCATCGATCAGTTGTTTGAGCAAGGCTTCGATCCCCGTCTCGGGAACGGGGAAGAACCAGAAATGGCTGCCATCCCCCTTGGCATTGTGGCGGGCATCTGCCGGGAGCGCCGTGCGCCAGGCGCCGTCGCGCTGGCGCGTCTCGAGCCGGACCTGCGCGGGGATGCGGTCGCGTGCAGCATCGACCGACCCGGCATAGGGGACCTTGCCCCCGGCAATGATCGCGACCTCGTCGCATAGCCGCTCGGCATGGTGGATGACGTGGGTCGAGAAGATCACCGTGGTGCCATTGTCCGCCAGTTCGCGGATCATAACCTCGAGCTTGCCCTGGTTGATCGCATCGAGCCCGCTGAAGGGCTCGTCGAACACGACCAGACGCGGGCGGTGGACCAGCGTGCCAAGCAATTGCACCGTCTGCGCCATGCCTTTCGACAGCTGGCGGATCTGCCGGTCGACCGCATGGCCAAGGCCGTGGCGTTCGAGCAGTTCGCGCCCGCGCGCCTTGCCTTCGGCGGTCGGCAGACCGCGCAGAGCGCCCATGAAGGCGATCGCCTCGTCGCATTTCATCGCCGGGTAGAGCCCGCGTTCCTCGGGCAGGTAACCGATCAGCTTGGCGACTTCGTGCGGGCGGTCGTTGCCGAACACGCGGCGTACGCCCTCGTCGGGATCGATAATGCCCAACAGCATGCGCAAGGTCGTGGTCTTGCCCGCGCCATTGGGGCCGAGGATGCCGTAGATGGCGCCTTCGGGCACGGCGATATCGACGCCGTCGACCGCCAGCGTGCCATCGAAGCGCTTGACCAGCCCGTGGGCCTCGATAGCGAGCGGGCGCTGGTCGCCAGCCGGGGGTCGCGTCATGGAGCCTGTCTCGGTAAGCATGCGCGCATGAGTAGTGGCTGGCAGTGAACGGGAGCACCCGCAAGCGTGGTTAATGCAGGATTGCAGGCGGAATTGCGCGCCGAGGCCCTCAGGCTGGGTTTCGTCGCCTGCGGATTTGCGCCCGCCGCGCCCGATCCGCAGCGCGCCGCGCGGCTCGAACACTATCTGGGCGAAGGGCGGCACGGCGCGATGGACTGGATGGATGCGCGCAAACAGCAGCGCGCCTCACCGCAAGGATTATGGCCCGAAGCCAACAGCGTGATCGCGCTGGGCATGAGCTATGCGCCCGATGTGGACCCGTTGGCGCTGGCGGACGCGCCGGAGAAAGCGCGCGTGTCGGTCTATGCGCAGGGGCGCGATTATCACGACGTGGTCAAGAAGGCGCTGAAAGCGCTGGCGCGGTGGCTGATCGCGCGCGAACCGACAAGCGAACTCAAGGTTTTCGTCGATACGGCGCCGGTGATGGAAAAGCCGCTGGGGGAGGCGGCCGGGATCGGCTGGCAGGGCAAGCACACCAATCTGGTCAGCCGGTCGCATGGCAGTTGGCTGTTCCTCGGCGCAATCTATTCGACGCTCGAATTCGCGCCCGACCTCTCGCATCCCGATCGCTGCGGCAATTGCCGCGCGTGCCAGGACGCCTGCCCCACCGACGCCTTCCCCGCGCCCTACCAGCTCGATGCGCGGCGCTGCATTTCCTACCTCACGATCGAGCACAAGGGGCCGATCCCCGAGGAGTTTCGCGAGGCGCTGGGCAATCGCATCTATGGCTGCGACGATTGCCTCGCGGTCTGCCCGTGGAACAAGTTCGCCGATACGGCGCACCGACACCTCAAGCTGGCGCCGCGCGAGGAGCTGATGGCGCCCGATCTCGCTACTTTCCTGCAATTCGACGATGCGGGTTTCAGGCAGTTCTTCTCCGGCTCGCCGATCAAGCGGGTTGGGCGCGACCGATTCGTGCGCAACTGCCTTTACGCGGCAGGGAATAGCGGTTCGGCAGCTCTCGCTCCGCTTGTCGAGGGGCTGCGCGGCGATCCCGATCCCGCGGTTTCCGAAGCTGCCGATTGGGCTGCGGCAAGGCTCGCCTAGCCCTCGCGGTAATCCCGGTCATGCTCGCCCAGCAGCGGGGCGGGTGACGGATCGGGGGCTTCCCAGGCGGAAAAGCGCGACGGCTCGCGCATCTCGACCAGCGCGCCCTCGGTGGGGTGTTCGCGCCGCATGAAAAAGCCCCCGGCTTCAAGATGAGGCTCCTGCGCCATGTCGGCCATGTCGCGCACCGGCATCGCGGGGATCGCATTGGCGTGCATCAGCGCGACCAGTTCGTCGGTCGCGAAACCGGCGGTCAGTTCGGCGATGCGGGTATAGAGATCGGCCTGGCCCGCAATCAGCCCTTCGAGAGTGGCGAAGCGCTCTTCTCGCGCGAAGGCCTCGTCGCCCATCAGCGCGATCACCTTGGTGAAATGGTCGAGCCGGTAAGGCACGATGCTGACATAGCTGTCGCGGGTCGGGAATGGTTGCCGATTTGGATCGACCTGCCGGCCATAGCAGGGCGGACCGACGGGCGGATCGAAGGTGTTTCCGCCAAGGTGTTCCTTGAGCATGAAGCTGCTGAAGGCCTCGAACATCGGCACTTCGACATGCTGGCCTTGCCCCGTGCGCAGGCGGTGTACCACGGCGGCCATCACCGCATAGGCGGCGTGCAGCCCGGCGACCTTGTCGGCGATCAGCGATGGCAGGTAGCGCGGGCGCTCGTTGCCATCCGCGCGCGGCAGCAGGGTGGTGGTGCCGCTGGCCGCCTGGATCACGTCGTCATAGGCCTGCAGCCCGGCATAGGGCCCGCCCGAGCCGAAGCCGACGCAATGCGCATAGATGATGTCGGGAGCGAGCGCGACTACGCTGTCGTAATCGAACCCGAGCCGCTCGATCGCTTCGGCGCGCACATTGTGGATGAAGATGTCGGCATCGGCGAGCAGGTCGCGCAGGATCGCGCGGTCGGTCTCCTGCTTGAGATCAAGCACCAGCGACTGCTTGCCGCGATTGAGCGCGATGTAACCCGGCCCCATCGCCTTGCTGTGCGCGGAGGGCGCGCCATAGCGGAACACGTCGCCGCCGGGGGCCTCGACCTTGACCACCTCGGCCCCGAAATCGGCAAGGATCTGCGTGCAATAGGGCCCGAAGACCACCGAGGTCATGTCGATCACGCGAAGCCCTTCGAGCATCGCGCGACCGTCCCCGGCTGCAATCACAGCATGTCCTTGAGCGGCACCGCGCTGTCGGCAAGCACTTCGGGATCCACTTCGGCGCGCGCCATCACCAGCTTGCGACCCTGCACGTAATCCTTGGTGTTGTTGACGCAATCGAGCGCGATCACCACGCCTTCGCGCAGATAGACCACGCTGAACTTCTTGTCGGCCGGATCGCCGCGCAGCACGGTGGCATCATAGCCGATCGATATGCCGACGGTCTGCAGGCGCAGATCGTACTGGTTCGACCAGAACCATGGGACCGCATCATAGGCCTGCTTGTCGCCCATGATCGCCTTGGCCGCGATCGTCGCCATGTCATTGGCATTCTGGACCGATTCGAGGCGGATGACCTTGTTGTCGGCATAGGGGTTGGCGTGGCTGGCGCAGTCGCCGATGGCATAGATGTTGTCGAGCGTGGTGCGCCCGTACGCGTCGACATCGACCCCGTTCGAACCCGCTGCCCCCGCAGCGATCAGCGGTCCCACGGACGGCACGATGCCGATCCCCGCGATAATCACATCGCAGGCGATCGTTTCGCCGCTGTCGGTCATCACGCCGGTGACGCGGCCGTTCTCGCCGGTGATCGTCTCGACCGCGGTAGACAGCCGCAGATCGACGCCCTGTTCGCGGTGATAGGCGGCGTAGAAGTCGGACAATTCGGGGCCCGCGACCCGCGCCAGAACGCGATCGAGCACTTCGACCACGGTGACCTGGCAGTCGAGCTTGCGGAGCACCGCTGCTGCCTCGAGCCCGATATAGCCCGCCCCGACGATCACTGCGCGCTTGGCCCCGGCGGCGAGTTCTTCCTTGAGCGTATCGACGTCGCGCCGCGTGCGGACGTAGTGGATGCCGGCATTGTCGCTGCCCGGGCACGACATGCGGCGGGCATCGCCGCCGGCGGCCCAGATCAGCTTGCGATAGGTAATCCGCGTGTCGTCGGACAGGCCCAGCTCGCGCGCGACCGGGTCGACCTCGTTGACGTTGCGGCCGAGGCGCAGCTCGATGTCCTTGTCGGCCCAGAATTGCTCGGGGCGTATCTGGATACGCTCGAACGGCTTCTCGCCCGCGAGATATTCCTTCGAGAGCGGGGGGCGTTCGTAGGGGGGATTGCGATCGCGGCTGACGATGAGGACTGAACCCTCATGGCCGTTCTGCCGCAATGCGATGGCGGCCTGGGCCCCGCCATGCCCCGAGCCCACGATGACGATATCGAAATGTTCCATCGCCGCGCTGGCTGGCGCGAAAACGCCAGCCGGTCAAGCCCAGCCGGTCATGCCCGGGTCGGGTGTGGTGCTAGCGGCCGAGCAGGTTGCGCGCCATGCTTGCGACCTGCGCCAGCATGGCCGGCGCGACCGGCGACTGGCCCTGCGCCCGCGCGACCATGCTGCGGAACCCGCGCACCGCGACCGCCTGCTCCTCGGCCCATTTGGCAACCGCGGCGGGCATGTCCTGCTTGGCATCCTTGCGCCGCGCGAGGCGCCGCAGCAGTTCGAGCCGCATCTGCTGGAAATCGCGCGCAAGGCCCGACACCAGCAGGCGTTCCCACACATCCGAGGGACTCATCAGCGCGGCGGTCGACTGCGCCCAGTCGATACCGAGCCGGCGGCCGATATCGGTGAAGGCCTCGGTCAGCCCGATCGGGGCGATGCCCGTCTCGCTGGCGAGCTTGGCGAGGCCCACTGCGCCGTCGAGATCGTAGAGATGCGCGACACGCGCGGCGAGCGCTTCGGGCGCCCCGGCGGCGATGAGCTGGTCGCACAGGCGATCGGATTGCTGGCGCGATTCGGCGCTCAGCAGTTCGGTCGTGGCGCCCGCCAGCTTGGCGACCGCCTTGCCGATATCGCCGACCAGCGCGCTTGGGTCGACGTGGCCCGAAGAGGTTCGCAGCACGTCCGAAATCAGATTTCCCGCTGCCGCGGCGATCCGGTCGAACAGCATCAGCCGGGCGCTTTCGGGCATCGCTGTGGCATCGATAGACGCCCATAGGTTGGGCAGGTCGAACAGATGTTCGGCAGCGATGAAGGCCGCGGCCACTTCATCCAGCTCGACGCCTTCCTCTTCGGCCAGTTCGAAGGGATGGATCATCCCCATGCGGTTGACGATACGGTTGGCGAGCTTGGTCGCAACGATCTCGCGCCGCAATTGGTGACCCGCGATCTGCGTCTTGTACTTCTTGCGCATCGGCGCGGGGAAGGCTTCGAACAGCGTTTCCTCGAGCAGCGCATCGTCGGCCAGGCTGCCGCGTTCGATGGCATCCTGCAGCACCAGCTTCGACGAGGACAGCAACACGGCCAGTTCGGGCCGGGTCAGGCCGGCGCCATCGGCCGCGCGCCGTTGCAGCGTCTGGTCGTCGGCCAGCCCCTCGGTCCGGCGGTCGAGATTGCCGCCCGCCTCGAGCGTCTGGATGATATGTTGCTGCGAGGCCATTGCCCGCGCTCCGCCGACTTCGGCGATCGACAGTGCAAGTGCCTGCAAACGATTGTCCTCGAGCACGATCCGCCCGACCTCGTCGGTCATCGATTCGAGCAGCGCGACCCGCTTGGGCTCGCTGAGCTTGCCCGCGCGCTTGGCAGCGGCCAGCGCGATCTTGATGTTGACCTCATTGTCCGAACAATCGACGCCCGCCGAATTGTCGATGAAATCGGTGTTCGATCGTCCGCCGCCATGCGCGAACTCGATCCGGCCTGCCTGCGTGATTCCGAGATTGGCGCCCTCGCCGATGACCTTGGCGCGGACGTCCTTTGCATCCACGCGCAGCGCGTCATTGGCCGGGTCGCCGACCTGGACGTTATTCTCCTGCGACGCCTTGATATAGGTGCCGATGCCGCCGAACCAGATGAGGTCGACCGGCGCTTTCAGGATCGCCGAGATCAGCGCCTCGGGCTCGATCGTGCCCTGTTCGATGCCCAGCTTCGCCTGCATCGCCTTGGACAGCTTGATGCTCTTGGCGTCGCGCGCGAAGACCCCGCCGCCCTTGGAGATCAGCGCGCTGTCGTAATCCTCCCAGCTCGAACGGGGGAGCGCGAATAGGCGCTGGCGTTCGTTCCAGCTGGCGGCCGGATCGGGATTGGGATCGAGGAAGATGTGGCGATGGTCGAAGGCGGCGACCAGCTTGATCGCCTTGGACAGCAGCATCCCGTTACCGAACACATCGCCCGACATGTCGCCGCAGCCGACCACTTCGACGGGCTCGCTCTGCACATCGACGCCCATCTCGAGGAAGTGGCGTTGTACGCTGACCCAGGCACCCTTCGCAGTAATGCCCATGGCCTTGTGGTCGTAACCTTTCGAGCCGCCGCTCGCGAAAGCGTCGTCGAGCCAGAAATCCTTCGCTTCGGCGATCGCATTGGCAACGTCGGAGAAGGTCGCGGTGCCCTTGTCTGCGGCGACCACGAAATAGGGGTCCTCGCCATCGGTGATGACCACGTTATCCGGATGGACGACCTTGTCGTCGACGATGTTGTCCGTGACCGACAGCAGCGTGCGGATAAAGGTTTCGTAGCTGGCGCGCCCCTCGGCCGCCCAGGCCTCGCGGTCGAGCGCCGGATTGGGCAGCTGCTTGGGATAGAACCCGCCCTTCGCGCCGGTCGGCACGATGACCGCGTTCTTGACCCGCTGCGCTTTCATCAGGCCGAGGATCTCGGTGCGGAAATCGTCGCGCCGGTCGGACCAGCGCAGGCCGCCGCGCGCGACGGGGCCGCTGCGCAGGTGGATGCCCTCGACCCGGCGCGAATAGACGAAGATTTCGCGATAGGGGATCGGCTTGGGCAGGTTGGGGACCTTGGCCGAGTTGATCTTGAAGGCCAGCGCTTCGGCCGCCGCGGGGGCGAAGGCGTTGGTGCGCAGGATCGCGTCGATCAGTGAGTTGTAGAGCCTGAGCAAACGGTCGTCATTGATCGCCTTGACCTTGGCGAGGCCGCGCTTGATCGCGGCGCGCGCATCCTCGACCGCCTTGTCGCGTCCGGTACCGAATTCGGGATCGTGACGCGCGGTGAACAGCGCGATCAGCGCGCGGGTCACGTCGGGCGCCGCAGCCAGCGCATCGACCACGGTGTAGATGGTGAAGCCCATGCCCGCCTGGCGCAAATAGCGGTAGAAGGCGCGCAGCCAGTTCGCCTCGCGCGCCGACAGGCCCGCCTCGGGCACCAGCCGGTTGAAGGGGTCGTTCTCCGCTTCGCTGTTGAGGACCGCGCTGACGGCTTCCTCGATCGCATCGGACCGGTCGATCAGCGCTTTGGGATCGGCACCCGGCTTCAGGTCGAGCAGGAAATCGTGGATCGTCCCCAACCGGCCCTCGTCGAGCACGGTGGGCATTTCGGACCGCACGTAGAAACCGAAATCTTCCAGTGCTGGCACGCCTTCGGACAGCGGCAGGCTGCCTTCCGACTGGTAGAGCTTGAGCCGCAGGCACCCCTGTACCTCGCGGTCGCAGAAATACATCCGCGCGCCGCGCACCACTTCCTCGCTTTCAAGGCTCGCACCGAGTTCGTGCAGGCGCGCGATGTCGAGCGCCGCCTCGCGCGGGCCATAGCGGCCGCGGAATCCGGTGGGGAAATGGTCGGCGAAGCGCATGGCGAGGCCCGCCGCGCGGCTGGGTTCCTCGATCGCGCCAAGCTCGGCCTCGACAGCTTCGCTCCAGCCGCGCAGCAGCGTCTGCATCTGCTCCTCGAGCTGCGCCTGGTCGGGCGCCTGGTCGCCATCGCGTATGTCGAAGACGAAGCGGATGGTGGCGAGATTGCCGCCTTCGACCTCTAGGCTCCAGTCGAGCAGCCGCGCCGAAGCGGCTTCCTCAAGCAGCGTCTGGATTTCGAGCCGCACCTGTGTCGCGACCATGTCGCGCGGCAGCCAGACGAAGGCGAAGAGGTGGCGGGCCAAAGGCGCCTCGACCAGCGCGAGGCGCGGGCGCGGGCGATCGACCAGGCTCATCATCGTCGTCGCGACGCGTTCGACGTCTTCTTCGGAGAAGCCGATCAGCAGATCGTGCGGGAGCGTGGTCAGCGCATGGACCAGCGCCTTGCCGGCATGGCCGGTGTCGTCGAACCCGTGACGGCTGCGCAGCGTATCGAGCTGGCGGCGCAGGCGCGGCACGCTGCGCGGCGGCGCGGCGAGCGCGGCGCTGGTCCAGACCCCGGCATGGACCGAGAGCGCGACCGGCTTGCCCTGCTCCTCGATCGGCACGATCAGCAGGTCGAGCGGGACGCGGCGATGCACGTTGCTGAGGTGGTTGGCCTTGATGATCAGCGGCCGGCGCTGGTCGGTGCCCGCTTCGAACCAGGCGAAAGCGCGTTCGTAGGAGGCTTCGGCGAGCAGCACCTGCGCGCTGCGGCGGCAGATGCCCAGCTCGTTCTCCTGGCGCCCGTCGCGGTGACGGGTGACGTGACCCAGCTGGGTCAACATGCCCGAATTGAGCCAGTCGAGCAGTTCGGCCCCTTCATCGTCGGTAGCCGCGATCCGCTTTGCATCGCTCGCCATGGCCTCCTGCAGCGCGGTCCAGTCGGTGACTGCCGCGCGCACGTCGGCAAGCGTTTCCTTGAGCGTTTCCTGCAACTGGCGGCGGGTCTTGGCATCGACGCGCGCGGCCTCGATGTAGATCATCGATTCCCAATAGGCCTCGTCCGGATCGCCTTCGGGAATACCGGTCAGCCGTCCGTTCTTGTCGCGCTCGACCGGGATGACCGGGTGGACCAGCCGGTCGATCGACAGCCCCAGCGCGGCAATCGTCGCGGCGACCGAATCGACCAGGAAGGGCATGTCGTCATTGACGATCGCGATGCGCGTGAGGCGCCGGTCGTCGCTGACGCTTTCGATCGCCATGGCCGAACGCCCAAGCGTACGCTGGACGGCCAGCTGCCCGACAAACTGCGCGGCGTCGCCCAGCTGCGCCTTGTCGAATGGCGTATCGCCGCTGAGCAGCGACAGGCGCATTCTCTCGGTGATCGCATTCTGGAGGGTTTTCGGAAGGACGGCAGTTGTCGAACCCATAAGGGGCCTCTCTTCTTGCGGCGCATGATCGTTTCCGCGCCGCGAAATATCCGAGTCGTGTGCGCCACGACCTGCGCGCCGCGCCTAGGCCCGTTGCAGGCGGGCTGCAAGGTGCTGTGCGTGCAAAAGTGCAATCGTATGCGCGCCATCATGCGGCCCGCCGACGCTACGGCACGCTAGTCCGTCAGGACATCCATCGCGAGTTCCAGCGCCCGGCACCGCGCGGCGGGATCGAACATGCTGCCGCCGAAGACGATCTCGTCGGCCCCGGTCCGTTCGACAAAGGCACGCACGGCCCTAGCCGCCTGTTCCGGCGTGCCGATCGCGCTGGCCTGGCCGATATGCGCGAGCATGGCCTGCGCTTGCGGCGGCAGGCTGGCACGGTAGCCGCGGACCGGCGGCGGCAGCTTGCCCGGCGTGCCCGTGCGCAGCGCGACGAAGGCCTGCAATTGCGAGCTGGCGAGATATTCGGCCTCGTCCTCGCTATCGGCGACGAAAAGGTTCATCGCCGCCATCACATGCGGCGCGGGACAGGCTTCGGAGGGCTGAAAATCGCGCCGGTAGAGTTCGAAAGCGCCATCGAGATGATCGGGGGCAAAGTGGCTGGCAAAGGCGTAGGGCAGGCCGAGCTTGGCGGCGAGCTGGGCGCCGAACAGGCTCGACCCGAGCATCCAGAATTCGGGCTGCGCGCCAAGGCCGGGGGTCGGATGGATCGCGGTTTCGCCCGCCATTAGCGCCATCAGCTCGACCACATCCTGCGGGAACATTTCGGCGGCGCGATGCAGATCCTTGCGCAGCGCGCGCTGCAATTCGGGCCCCGCTCCGGGCGCCCGGCCGAGGCCGAGGTCGATCCGCCCGGGAAACAGCGCATCGAGCGTCCCGAACTGTTCGGCGATCTGGAACGGCGTATGGTTGGGCAGCATGATTCCGCCCGACCCGATCCGGATGGTCGAGGTGGCATTGCCGATATGCGCCAGCACGACTGCAGTCGCCCCGCCGGCAATCCCGGCCATGGCATGGTGCTCGGCCACCCAGAAACGCTTGCAGCCGGCCTTCTCGGCGGTTTGCGCGAGCATGGTCACGGCATCGAACGCCTCTCCCAGCGTGCCGCCCTCGCGGACGGGGACGAGATCGAGCACGGAGAAATCGGTCATGATGCAAGCTGCTCCAGATAGGTCCGGGCCCGGGTAGCCTCGGTGCTTTGCGGCGCGACCAGCAACACCGACTCGAAACTGCGCCGGGCTTCCTCGTCACGCCCCGACAGCGCGGCGATCACACCCGCCTCCAGCCCGACTGCGGGGTCCTGCGGCGAAAGCAGGGCGGCCTGCGCAATCTGTTCACGCGCTTCGCCAAGCCGTTCGAGCCGCCGCGAGAGCGTGGCCGAAAGCAGCCATGCGCGGGCATTGGCAGGATCCGCTCCGCGTGCGCCGGCCAGCGCAGCCACCGCGTCCTCATTGCGGCCCATGGCAACCAGAGCGCGTGCGCGGTCGACTGATACGCTCCCCAGGAGCGGCGCATCGGCGGCATCGGTGGCGTAATTCACCGCGCGGGTGAAGGCGATTTCGGCGATGGCGGGATTGCCCTGCGCCATGGCCGCATTACCTGACATGGCCGAAAGCCGCGCCTGGTAGGCCGGGGCACCGGGAGGAACTTCGCCAGCGGCCAGATCGAAAGCACGCTGGGCTTCGGCGAAATCGTCCAGCCGGACGAGCGCGAGGCCGAGGCAATGCGCCGATTGGGCCAGCTCGAGCTGGTTCGCGGCGGTCTCGCGCCAGGCCTGCGCCATATCGCTGGCGGCTTCGGCATCATCGGCGGCGAGCGTTACGCATTCGGCCAGCTTGCTACCCGAGGTGCCCGTGGTGCCGACGGGTGCAGCCGCACGCTCGCGTGGCGGGCGATCGCGCAATTCCTCGGGTAGGCCGGGGAAGGCGTTGGCGCCAGGGTTAGGGCCGACCTGCAGGATCAGCAGGGCGATGGCGGAGGCAATCATACAGGGCCTTTCGAAAGCGCGTCGAGGGTGCGCAGCAGCAGGGCGATGTCCTGCTCGCGCGACAGGCGGTGGTCGCCGTCCTTTACCAGTGCGACCTGTACATCGTCCGAACGCAGCGCGGCGGCGAGACGCAGGCTGATGTCCCAGGGCACATCCGGATCGCGCTGCCCGTGGATCAGCCGCGCGGGTGCGGTGAGGGGAATCTCGCTGCCGAGCAGGAGCTGCGCCTGCCCGTCGCTGAAGAAGCCTGGGTGCAGCGGTGTGGGTTCGGGCCCGTAAGGGTTCTCGTCGTAGATGGTCTCGCCCGCGAGCAGCTGCGCCTTGTCGGCATCGGACCGTCCCCAGTCGGTGAAATCGGGGGCCGGGGCGAGGCCCACCAGCCCGGCCAATTGCCCGCCAAGCGTTTGTCCGACGGACAGCATCAGCCAGCCGCCCATGGAAGACCCGATGACGATCACCGGGCCCTCGATCAGCGCATCGACCAGCGCCAGCACCTCATCGCGCCAGCGCGAGAGCGTGCCGTCGGCAAAATCGCCCCCGCTTGCGCCGCATCCCGAATAGTCGAGGAGCAGGCACGCCTGCCCCCGCTTCTTGGCCCATTCGTACACGGCGGTCGCCTTGCCGCCCGCCATGTCGGACATATAGCCTGGCAGGAAAACCAGCGCGGGTCCGGTGCCGGGCGTGAAGCGATAGGCGATGCGCTTGCCGCCGGGCATGACATGGAACTGCATATCGCTCATTTGCGCATGCTGTTCACGCGACCGCGCGCGATTGCAAGGGTCAGAAGAAGCCGAACTCCTCGACATCGGGATCCTGCGCGCACATCGATTTGAGCGCGGCGAATTCCGCTTCGGTCAGCACCGGGGGATAGTCCGCGCCCTCTTTTGCCGCCGCGCGATAGGCCTCGGCGCGCTCGCCCGAGGACGGGTGGCTGGCCAGCCATCCGATCACGGCGGGGGCATCCTCGCTATCGCCCCGGCTCTCGGCCATGCGTTCGAAGAATCCGGCGGCGCCCATGGGTGAGATATTGCTTTCGGCCATGCGCGCGCGCGCATAATCGTCCGCCTCGCGTTCGGCATCGCGCGAATAGCCCATCGCGGCGAGACCGAAGACGCCGTTGGTGACGCCCGAATCGGCACCCGCCAGCAGGATCGACAGGCCGAACTGGCGCAGCAGCGCGGTCATCACATGGCGCTCGCGGACATGGCCGACCTCATGGGCGAGCACACCGGCCAGCTCCTCGGGGCTATCGGCCTGCTGGACCAGCCCGTCGAACAGCATGACCTGCCCGCCGGGCAGCGCGACTGCATTGACCATGGCCATATTGGCGACGCCTGCGCGCACCTTTTCCTCCGCGGGATCGACCTTGGCCAGCAGCTTGGCGAGCGCGGCATCGCCCGCGGGCGTATGACAGATACGGCCGCCGAAATCGCCCACCATCGCCTCGCCGATCTGGCGTTCCCAGGCGGGCGGGATACGCGGGCCGAGCCAGTCGGGTGCGGTCAGGAACAGCGCCACCGCCGCGGCGCTGACGACGCCGAATATCGCCGCCGCCTTGCCCAGCCCGAGCTTGTCGACCCAGGCGCCGTATTCGCTTTTCGCGGGGAGCTGCGCGTCGAGGCCCGCGGGGATTTCCTTGGGCAGGATCAGGCGGAAATCGGGCACGCTGGCGCGACGATAGACGCGCTGTTCGGGACGGGTTTCGCCGAACCGCAGGTCGGCAGCATCGAATTCGTCATGTGCGTCTGGCCCCGCAAGCGCGAACCCGCCGCGCCCGTCCCAGCTCAGCGTTCCGCTATGGCGCACCGCATTGGTGCCATCGTACCATTGGGCGGCAGTTTGGAACGCGTCTTCCATCGGCTCAGATCGCGCCCATGTCGAAGGCGTCGAGCAGGCCCTCGCCATGCTTCGCGGTGCGGGTCTGCGACTGGGTCAGCTCGTCGAGCAGGATTTCCCCACTCGCTTCGAGATGCGTCATGAAGAACTTCCAGTGGCGATAGGACAGGAAGACCAGCCCGACCCCGAAGGTAAAGACGACCAGCAGCGCATCGACCACCAGCAGTTTCACCCAGTCCAGCGTCGAGGCCGTGAAAGTGAAGTGCAGGTCGCGCCAGCGGGTTGCACCGACCACTTCGCGGTAGAACTTGGCGAAGAATGCCACTGCGATCAGGCCGAGGCCGAAGTAAAAGAACAGCACCAGGGCGAAGATGCCGATCATCCCGCCAAGCGCGCGGCCTTCCTCGCCGCCGACACCATAACCCGCGAGCATTCCCATGCCGGCCATGATGATCCCACCGGCGAAGAGGACGAAGGGGGTGAGATAGAACAGCAGATAGCGCGCGAAGACATTGCCCGCTTCGGCATCGGCCTCGAACGCGTAGGGTCCGAAGCTCATCTTGCTCCACCGTTCGTTCCACAGGCTGGTCATCGACCAGGGCAGCAGCAGGCCCGCCGGGATCCAGCCGACCGCAGTCTTCCACATATATGACAGGCCGAACAGGAAGCCGGCCGTATCGCTGCCGCCGCGAATGCCGCGCCAGCGGGTGCGCGAAAGGCGGTAGCGCAGCGCGCGGAAACGGGCGACGCCCAGCAGATAGAAGATCGCCAGCGCCGCGAATGCCGAAAGCGCAATGCCGAGCGATTCGTACCCGCGCGCGACCAGCGCCTGCGCAACGAAGCTCAACCCGAAATAGGGAATGCCGAACAGGACGAAGACCATGACGAAACCGATGAACAGCTCCATTCCGGTGCCTGCCCATTCGAGATTTTCGTCGACGAAGCGCGTGCGCGACCACAAATAGCGGCGCTCCCGCGCGGTGGCCCAGAAGCGGTAAATGCCCAGCGTGACGATCGTCAGCAGCAGGTTCGGCAAGGCGATCCTGGCGAAATCGCGCCAGTTTCCTTCGAAGACGAAGGCGCTGTCGGCCCCGTCCATCGCGTGCGACCCATGCATAAGTAACGACCCCTGTGAATATATCGCGCAAGGGTCGGGGATCGCCGCTGCCGTGTCAATCGGTGAGCCGCTATTCTTCGCGCAGGAAGATTTCTTCTATCGCCAGCCCGAAAACATCGGCGATCCGGAAAGCGAGCGGGAGCGACGGATCGTAGCGCCCGGTCTCGATCGCATTGACGCTCTGCCGCGACACTTCGAGCCGGGCGGCGAGGTCCTGCTGGCTCCAGTCGCGTTCGGCGCGCAGCACTTTGAGGCGGTTCTTCATGAACCGCGCGCATTCTGGCCGAGCCTGGCCAATTTGAGTGCGATAGCCCAGGCAGGCAGGACCCACCAAGCCCAGACATGCGGCACCACCTTGAACATTTCGAGGAAGCCCCAAAAAATGCCCAGCGCCAGCACCAGGCCGAGCGCGATAAGCGCTGCCATGATCGTCCGGTGACGCACATATTCGTCCTGCTCCTCGCCGAGATAGCGCGCCATCGCCCAGATAATTCCAAAGGTCGGAAGGGTTGGGAGCAGCGAGATGGCGAAGGCCGCTGGCCTCGACAGTTCGAAGCGGTCCCACAGCGTTATCGCTATGCCGAGGCCGAGCACATAGCCGAAGCCGCTTATAAGCACCCGACGATTATAGTTGACCGTGGCTTGGCTGTTGCATGGGTTGGCGCTTCTGCGTGCAAGCGGGATTAGCAGACCGGTCGCAGCGGCAAGGAGGCCGAAACCGGTCGTTTGATCGATCGTGCCGGACAGTCTGAGTCCTGCGATCGCAAAGGCTGCGATGAAATAGAACGCGACCCACCGACGCGGTGACCGGTTGGCGTCGGCTTCCCTCTGCTCGTTCATGCGCAACCCTTCCCGGTTCGATTGCACGCGCCGGATGCAAAAATGCTCACGACCGCGAGCGCGGGAAGCGCGATCACGCTGAACTGCGCAAATTCTTCGGGGACGATGTCGAAGACGGCGAGCACGGCAATCGCGATGATCACGCCAGCGAACAGGAGGGGGGTCTTGAGTGACATGGCAATGGTCCTTTCCGTGGTGTAAAGCGTCTTTGTCATAAGCGATGCCTATTGTCAAGCTTGCTTTCCAGACAGTCGCGCGTGCTTGTCGCTTCGCAAAATGGCTTGTCACCACACCGTCATCGGGCGCAGGCAGGGGGCCGGAAGAGGAGAATTCGAATGTTCGCGACCGAACCGCCTGCCGCTGCCCCGCTATCCGCACTCGACCGCCGTTCGCTGCTCAAGACCGGCATCCTCGGGCTGGGAGTGGCCGGCGCCCCTCTCGCCGCGCAGTCGGGGGGCAAGGGGTTCAGCCACGGCGTCGCCAGCGGCGAACCGGCGGCCGAGCGCGTGCTGCTATGGACCCGTTTCGTCGGCGCGCAGGACACCGCGCTGGAATTCGAGGTCAGCGAAATGCTCGACTTTTCGCGCGTCGCGGCCGGAGGCTCGGTCACTGCACGCGCGGAGAACGACTGGTGCTGCAAGGCCTGGGCCGAGGGGCTCGAGCCGGGCCGCTGGTATTATTACCGCTTCACCGCACCCGACGGATCGCACTCGGACGTCGGCCGCACGAAGACGCTGCCCGTCGGCGCGACCGACAAGTTCCGCATGGCGGTGTTCTCCTGTTCGAACCTCGGTTTCGGCTGGTTCAACGCCTATGCGCATGCCGCTGCCGATGGCGATTTCGACTGCACGCTGCATCTGGGCGATTATCTCTACGAATACGGTCCCGGCACCTATCCCTCGTACGAAGAGGCGCAATCGGGGCGCGTGCTGTTTCCGGCGCGCGAGATCGTCAGCCTCGCCGATTACCGGCTGCGCTATGCGACCTATCGCCGCGATCCGGACCTGCGCCGGTTGCACCAACTGTTCCCGATGATCGCCGGCTGGGACGATCACGAAAGCGCGAATGATTCGTGGGAAGGCGGCGCGCAAAACCACCAGAGCGAAACCGAGGGCGAATGGTCGGTGCGCAAGGCCGCCGCGGCGAGGGCCTACCGCGAATGGATGCCCGTGTCGGACGAGCCATGGGCCGCCTATGAAGTGGGCGACCTCGCGACGCTCTACCGGCTCGAGACGCGGCTGACCGCCCGCGCCGAGCAGTTTTCCTACGGCCAGATCCTGTCGGGCAAGACCAGTCCCGAAGCCGCGATGGCTGCGCTCGTCGCCTTCCGCGAAGGCGACTACCGCGATGGCAGCCGCGAATTGCTCGGGATGAAGCAGCAGGCCTGGCTGGCCGATGGCCTCAAACGCTCGGCTTCCGCAGGCAAGCCGTGGCAGGTGCTGGTGCAGCAGGTGCTGATGGGCAATCTGGCCACGGCGCCGCGGCTGACCGAAGGGCTGCCCGCAGGCCTGCCCGCCTATATCCGCCAGCGCATCCTCGCCGGGGCGATGGCCGGACGCGCCGAATTGCCGCTGAACATGGATGCCTGGGACGGGTATCCCGCCGCGCGCGAACGGGTGTTCAAGGCCGCACTCGATGCCAATGCGAATCTCATCAGCCTGGCGGGCGATACACATAATGCCTGGGCGTTCGATCTCGATCATGCGGGGGAGAAGGTCGGGGTCGAATTGGGGGTGCAGGGGGTTACCTCCCCGGGGCTCGAAAGCTACGCCTCCTACCTCCCGGTCGATGTCCTCGAACGCGAGACGGTTGCGCACAATCGCCAGCTCAAGTGGATGGACGGATCGCGCCGCGGATACATGGCGGTCGAGCTGACCCCGGCCAGCGCATCGAGCGAGTTCCGCTTCGTCTCCAGCGTGCGAGAGAAGGGCGCCGGGGTGAACGATACCCGCCGCGTTTCGACGCAGGCGGGAAGTCGCGCGCTCGATATGGGTTGAGAAACCTGCGGCCCGCACCTAGTGTGCCGGCCATGCCCGACGCGCGCATCACCACGACCACTACCACCACCCCGGGGGACCGGGGGCGGTCGGTCGCGGCTTGATCCGCGCCGCCGCCGCCCGGTTTCGGGCGGCATGGCGTTTTCTCCCGAAACCGGATTTTGCGCAAACGCCGCTTCAAGCGCGCGCGCCCTTGTGCCATGGGCGCCGCAACCAGACGGACGACGAATGACATGACGGAACTGCTCAAGATCAGCCTGCCCGATGGATCGGTGCGCGAAATGGAACAGGGCTCGACGCCGGCCGACGTCGCCGCAGCGATCGGGCCCGGCCTCGCCAAGGCGGCGATCGCGGCGCGCGTCGATGGCGAATTGCGCGACATCAACCGCCCCTTCGAGGGCGATGCCGAGCTCGCGCTGGTAACCGCGCGCGACGAAGAGGATGCGCTCGAACTGGCGCGGCACGATTTCGCGCATGTGCTCGCCGAGGCGGTGCAGGCGCTGTGGCCGGGCACGCAGATCACCTTCGGTCCCGCGACCGACGACGGCTTCTATTACGATGTGAAAGCACCCGAGAGCCGCGACCCGTTCAGCATGGATGACCTGCCCGCGATCGAGGAAGAGATGCGGCGGATCATCAAGGCCGACAAGCCGCTGCGGCGCGAGGTCTGGAGCCGCCAGCAGCTGATCGAAAAGTGGGAAGCCGAGGGCGAGACCTTCAAGGCCGAATGGGCGCGCGAACTGCCCGAGCACGAGGAACTGACGGTCTACTGGTCGGGCGAGGACTGGCTCGACATGTGCCGCGGGCCGCACCTGCCGAGCACGGGCAAGCTCGATCCGCAGGCGTTCAAGCTGATGCGGGTGGCGGGTGCCTATTGGCGCGGCGATCAGAAGAATGCGCAGCTCACGCGAATCTACGGCACCGGCTGGCTCAACAAGAAGCAGCTCAACGCGCATCTTACGCGGCTGGAAGAAGCGGCCAAGCGCGACCACCGCAAGCTGGGCCGCGAGATGGACCTGTTTCACCTGCAGGAAGAGGCGCATGGCAGCGTCTTCTGGCACCCCAAGGGCTACCGCATCTGGCGCGAACTCGAAGCCTATATGCGCCGCAAGATGGACGGCGCCGGCTACCGAGAAATCAAGACGCCGCAGCTGATGGACGTGCGCCAGTGGGAGCAATCGGGTCACTGGGGCAAATATGCCGAGAACATGTTCGCGGTGCCCGACATGGTGCCCGAGGTCGACGACAGCGGTGCGGGTGCGCACCCCAGCGTCGCCAAGGACGCCGACTGGATGGCGATCAAGCCGATGAACTGCCCCGCGCATGTGCTGGTCTTCAAGCAGGGCATCACCTCCTATCGCGACCTGCCGATCCGGCTGGGCGAGATGGGTTGCTGCCACCGCAACGAACCGCATGGCGCGCTTCATGGCCTCATGCGCGTGCGCCAGTTCACGCAGGACGATGCGCATATCTTCTGCACCGAGGAACAGGTCGTCGAGGAGGTGCGCGCCTTCTGCAGCCTCGCCGCCGAAGTCTACAAGGACTTCGGCTTCAGCTTCGCGATCAAGCTGGCGCTGCGGCCCGAGAAGCGTCTGGGCTCGGATGCGGACTGGGACAAGGCCGAGCAGGAACTGCGCGATGCGGTCGAGGAAGCCGGCATGATGAGCGAAGAGTTCGGCTGGGAAGAACTGGAAGGCGAAGGCGCCTTCTATGCGCCCAAGCTCGAATGGCACCTCACCGATGCAATCGGGCGGACCTGGCAGGTGGGTACGATCCAGGGTGACCGCGTGCTGCCCGATCGTCTCGATGCGACCTATATCGGCGAGGATGGCGACAAGCACCGCCCGGTCATGCTGCACCGTGCGATCTTCGGCAGTTACGAACGCTTCATCGGGATCCTGATCGAACATTTCGCCGGGCGCCTGCCCGTCTGGCTTGCCCCGGTGCAGGCGGTGGTCGCGACGATCGTGTCCGACGCCGACGGCTATGCGAAGGAGGCGGTCGCCAAGCTCGAGGCCGCGGGCATCCGCGTCGAGAGCGACCTGCGCAACGAGAAGATCAACTACAAGGTGCGCGAGCACAGCCTCGCCAAGGTCCCGCACCTGCTGGTGGTGGGCAATCGCGAGGCCGAGGAAGGCACTGTGGCGGTCCGTACGCTGGGCGAGAAGGACCAGCGCGTGATGAGCCTCGACGAGGCGATCGCGATGCTGCGTAGCGAAGCCACTCCGCCCGACCTGCGCTAGAAGGGCTGCACGCGATGGACCTGCTGGCGGCCTATGCGCCGTGGCAATTGGCGGCGGCGCTTGGGGCGGCCTTCGGCTCGGCCTTCGTGCGCGGCCTGACCGGTTTCGGCATGGCGATCCTGCTGGTCCCGATCCTCGCACTGGCATTGCCGCCGGTGGAGGCGGTGCTGCTGGCCAATTTCCTCTCGCTCTTCATTGGGCTGAGCGAGGTTCGGCGGCTGGTGCGCGGGGCGGAGCGATCGGCGTGGCGGATATCCATCCTCGTAGTGCTGGTTACCCCGCTCGGCCTGCTGGCGCTGGCCGCGACGAGCGATGACCTCGCGCGCTTCCTGATCGCGATGATTGCGTTGTCCGCCTTCTTCGCCATTCTCCTGCCACGCCGGGCGGGCACCGAACCGGGGCATCTGGCCACCGGCGGGGTGGGCGTGCTGAGCGGGCTGATGACGGGCTATGCCGGAATGCCCGGGCCGCCGGTCGTGCCCTATTATGTCGGGCGGGCCATCCCGCGCGAGACGGCCAAGGCCTCGATGATGCTGATCTTCACCATTGCGGCAGGCGCGGGCCTGGTTTCGGGCGCCGCACTGGGAATCCTCGCCTGGCGCTTGCCGCTGCTGGCGGCGTTGCTGTTCCCCGCCGTATTGCTGGGAAATTGGCTCGGGGATCGCGCTGCGGGGCAGATCGGGGATGCCTTATGGCGCGCGGTTGTCGGCGTGATTTTGGGCGGGGCTGCGCTCGCGGCGCTGCTGCGGCTGCTCTAGGCGATCAGAACGGCAGCACCGGTCCGGCGAGGACCAGCGCAAGGCCGCAGCCACCCACGATCAGCGCGCGCGCGAGATCGACCACCGACTGGGCGGGCGCCTGCGTGCGGGAGAGAGCGGTAGGCTTGACCATGACCGCCATTCTCGGCTGCAATAGCTAATGAAAGGTTAAGGCCGCCATCCGGCCGCGGGCATTTGTTGGCTCGCGCAATGGAACCCGCCTCCACCGGCCAGCACGGCATCGCCCGGCAGGCCGATCGTTGCGCGGTCGGGGAACAGTTCGGCCACGGCTGCCACGCCGTCTGCATCATGCGGGCTGCCGAAGGTCGGCACGACGACGAGATGGCTGGTGATCGCGAAATTGGCGTAGCTCGCGGGTTCGACATGGTCGCCGCTGGTGACCAGCCCGGGCGAGGGGATCTGCTTCACGGTCACGCCCACCGCTTCGGCACGCGCCTTGGCATCGGCGTAGATCGCGGCATTGGGATCGTCCTTGCCGGTGGCGCGTGGCAAACACAGCGTGTTGGGCGCCACGAAGCGCGCGAGATTGTCGACATGGCCATCGGTGTGGTCGTTGATCAGCCCTTCGCCAAGCCACAGCACGCGCGTGAAACCGAGATCGCGCCGCAACCGGGCCTCGATCTCTTCGCGCGACAGCTGCGGGTTGCGGTTGGGATTGAGCAGGCACTGTTCGGTCGTGACCACCAGCCCGGTGCCATCGCCGTCGATCGCCCCGCCTTCGAGGATCCAGTCCGCTACTGCGAGCGGTAGCCCGGCGCCGTCGGCCAGTTCGGCGCCGACCGTCTGGTCGCCCGCCATCAGATACTTGCCGCCCCAGCCGTTGAAACCGAACCGGCGTGCAGCCCGGTTGCCCGTGCCGTCGCACAGCACCAGCGGGCCGGTGTCGCGCAGCCAGACATCGCCGTAGCTGCGCCGTTCGAGCGTCACGGCGCCGGTTACCAGCTGGCGCGCGCGCGATTCGTTGGCGGCATCGCGGACGAGCAGGCGGACCTCCTGCCCGCTTTCGGCCACGGCATTGGCGAAGGCCGCGATCTGCTCCTGCGCGCGCGGGAGCACTGCGGGCCATTCATCCGCGTCGTGCGGGAACCCGATCCACAGCCAGTCCTGCGGTGCCCATTCGGGCGGCATGCGCAACGTCATGGATCGGTTCTCTCGCTCGGCAGGCTCAGGCGGCGCAGCCAGCGCCCTCGGCGGCGCAATCCTCGTCGCGCGTGCCCTTGAACTCGTCGCCCTCGTTCCAGTTGGGCCAGCTGGTCGAATCGGCCAGCATGCGTCCGATGCGGTAGAACAGCGCGAGATCGCTCATCACGCCCGACCAGTCCCAGTTCGGATCGTATTCGTCCTTCGGGCCGTGATAGCGGTTTTCGCGGTAATCGGCGGCCACGGCGGCGCCCGCCTCGGTGCCGCCCTCGATGAGGTCTTCGCCGCCGTCGAGATAGAGCATCGGCACGCCGCGCTTGGCGAAGGCGAAATGGTCCGAACGATAGTAATAGCCCGCCTCGGGGTTCGGATTGGGCGTAGTCACCCGGTCATCGTTCATCAGCGCCTTGTCGAGGAACAGGTCGAGCTGCGACTTGCCCGGGCCGACCACGGTCACGTCCTTAGCCGCGCCCGCCATCAGGAAGGCATCCATGTTGACGCCGCCGACCGTCTGGTTGAGCGGGAACACCGGATTGGCGGCGTAATAGTCCGCCCCGAGCAGGCCCGATTCCTCCGCGGTCACCGCAAGGAAGACGAGGCTGCGCTTGGCCAGACCGGCCTTGGCATGCGCTTCGGCCAATGCGACCAGCGCGGCCGTGCCGGTGGCGTTGTCGACCGCGCCATTGCAGATGTCGTCGCCATCGGGTGCCGGCGTACAGCGGCCGAGATGGTCCCAGTGCGCGGTGTGCATCACATATTCGTCGGCGCGCTCGCTGCCCGGCAGCATGCCGATCACGTTCTGCGAGGCAAAGGTGCGGATATCGTTGCGGAAGCTGGTCGATGCGGTGAGGCCAAGCGGGACGGCGGTGAAGCCTTTCTCGCGTGCGGCGGCCGAGAGTTCGGCGAGGTCCTTGTCCGCCGCGCCGAAGATATTCTCCGCGACCGCTTTCTGCACCCAGCCGTTCACCTGCGTCATCGGCGGCGGATTGTCGCCGCGCGAGGCATAGGCCTGCGGGCCCGACCAGCTGCTTTCGACCACGTTCCAGCCATAGCTGGCGGGTGCGGTGTCGTGGATGATGATCGCGCCCGCCGCGCCCTGGCGCCCGGCTTCCTCATATTTGTAGGTCCAGCGGCCATAGAAGGTCATCGCCTTGCCGTTGAACGGACCCTCGAGCGTTTCCGCGCCGAAATCGGGGTCGTTGACGAGGATGACCGCTGTCTTGCCCGTCATGTCGAGCCCGGCATAGTCGTTCCAGCCCTTTTCGGGGGCATTGATGCCATAACCGACGAAGACCAGTTCGCTGTCCTCGAGCGTGGTCTGGACATCCTCGCGATAGGTCACTCCGACCCAGTCGCTGGCATGGGCCAGTTCCATCGCCTCGCCTTCGCCGCCCGCAATCGTCAGCGGGGCGTAGTTCTTGCCGGTGATCTCGACCAGCGGGACATCCTGCACCCAGCTGCCGTTATTGCCCGGCTCGAGGCCTGCCTTCTCGAATTCCTCAATCAGATAGGCGACGGTCTTTTCCTCGCCCGGCGTACCCGGCGCACGGCCTTCGAATTCGTCCGAGGACAGCCGTTCGGTGACGCGCTTCATCGTCTCTTCGGACAGCGTGCCGTCGGCGACTTCGGGCAGGTCGAGCCCGGTGTCCGCGCCTGCATCGGGGTCCAGCCCCATGTCGCAGGCGGACAGCACCAGCGCCGCGCTCGCGGCAAGGATGAAGCGTTTCATCGCGGAGGTTCCTCTTCTCACATCTCGCATTGCGCGCGCTTGTGTCAGCATGGCGGGACGAGGGCAAGCTTGCGCGGGCGCGCAGGCGGCGGCAGGGATGCCGGCGATGGCTGCCGACTGGACCTCCGCGCTGAACCGCGCCCGCGACCATGCGCCCTTCCTTGCGCGTGCGCTGGAGCGCCGACCCGACTTGGCCCGGATGCTGGCCGAGGGCGCGGGCGAAGAGGCGCTGCTGGCGGCCAAGCAGGTCGCGGAAGCCGACGTGGCAACGGCGCTGCGGCGCGAACGGCTGGGCCTGGCGCTGGTGCTGGCGGTGAGCGACCTCGCGGGGGCCTTCGATCTCGAGAAGGTCATGCGCGAACTGTCGACCTTTGCCGACCGCGCGCTGCATGCGGCACTCGCGGCGGCGATTCGCAAGCGCGTGCCCGATGCCGAGCCAGCGGGAATGATCGGCCTCGCGCTGGGCAAGCATGGGGCGGGCGAGCTCAACTATTCCTCCGACATCGACCCCATCCTGCTCTACGAGCCCGACCAGTTGCCCCGGCGCGAGCGGGACGAACCGGGCGAGGCGGCCCAGCGCTATGCGCGCGAAATGGTGCGGCTGCTGTCCGACGTCACCAGCGAAGGCTACGTCTTCCGGGTCGATCTGCGCCTGCGTCCGGCAGCCGAAGTCAGCCCGCTGGCGATCTCGCTCGACTCGGCCATCACACATTACGAAAGTTCGGCGCTGGCATGGGAGCGCGCGGCGTTCATACGTGCGCGGGCCTGTGCGGGCGATATCGGGGCAGGCGAGGCGTTCCTCGACCATATCCGCCCCTTTGTCTGGCGCCGCAGCCTCGACTTCGGTGCGATCGACGAGGTGCGCCGCCTGACCCACCGCATCCGCGACGAACAGCGCGGGCCCCGCTCGCCCGAGCCGGGCTACAACCTCAAGCTGGGGCGCGGCGGTATTCGCGAGATCGAATTCTTCGCCCAGACGCATCAGCTGATCCATGGCGGACGCGACCCCTCGCTGCGGGTCCGCGGAACACGCGCGGCGCTCGATGCGCTAGCCGCGACCGGCCGGATATCCTCGGCGGATGCGCAAGCGCTGGGCGAAAGCTACGACGGTCTGCGCACGATCGAGCACCGGCTGCAGATGGTCGGCGACAAGCAGACGCATACGCTCCCTGCGGGGGAAGCGCTGGACACGGCCGCGCGGCTGCACGGACTGGATGGCGGCGCCGCGCTGATTGCGCTGGTGGAGGATCTCGCCCGCCCGGTCGCCGAACGGTTCGATGCCCTGCTCGACGAGGACCGGATATCAGTCCCCAAAAGCGCGCCGCATGTCGTGGCGGACACCGGAGCCGCGCCCGACATCCCGGTCGAACTGGTCGAACGCATGAGCCAGTGGACCGGGGGGCGGTATCCGGCGCTGCGCAGCTCCGCCGCACTCAGCGCCTTCGAAGCGATCCGCCCCGACCTGCTGTCCTCGATCGCGGATTCGCCCGACCCCGCGGCTGCCGCAGTGCGTTGGGAAAGCCTGATCGCGCGCCTGCCCAGCGCGATCAATTTGTTCCGCCTGCTCGAAGCGCGCCCCGGCCTGTTTGCGCTGATTGCCGATTGCCTGACGCTCGCGCCGCCGCTGGCCGAGGATTTGTCGCAGCGCCCCGAACTGCTCGACGCGCTGATCGACCGTACAGCGCTCGACCTGCCGGGCAGCGTTGCCGAGCTCGCAGAGCACATGGGCCGGCGCGAACGCGGCGACGATTACGAGATGCAGCTCGACCGGCTGCGCGTGGTCACAGGCGAAACCCGCTTCGCGCTCGCTGTGCAACTGGTGGAGGCGGCACATGATCCGCTGGCCATCGCTGCCGGGCTGGCGCGGACGGCAGAGGCTGCCCTGCAGGTCGCGGTGGCGGCGGCCGAGGAGGAATTTGCCGCAAAGCATGGCCGGATCGCGGGCAGCGAACTTGTCGTGGTCGGGCTGGGGCGGCTGGGCGGCGGGGTGCTGACGCATGCGTCCGACCTCGACATCGTCTACCTCTTCACCGGCACGCATGAAGGCGAATCGGATGGCGAGCGACCGCTTGGCGCAACGCTCTATTTCAATCGTCTCGCCCAGCGGGTTACCGCCGCGCTCAGTGTTCCGACCGCGCAGGGCGCGCTTTACGAAGTCGACACGAGGCTGCGACCGCAGGGCAATCAGGGACCGCTTGCGGCCAGCGTGGAGAGCTTTGCGCGCTACCAGCGCGAGGATGCCTGGACCTGGGAACATATGGCGCTCACCCGCGCACGGGTGCTGGTGGGGAGCGCTGCCGCGCGTGCCGAGGTCGGCGAATTGGTGACGTCGATCCTGTGCCGCGAACGCGATCCCGCTGGCCTGCGCAAAGACGTGCTCACGATGCGCGGCGAGATGGCGGCGCACAAATCGGCCAAGGGACCGCTCGATGCCAAGCTGCTGCGCGGCGGTCTCGTCGATATCGAATTCCTGGTGCACTACCTGCAATTGCGCGATCGTGCGGCGCTGGGGCCCGATCTTGGCCCGGTCATCGGCAAGCTCGTCGCCGCCGGAAAGCTTCCGCCGACGCTCGCCGATGCGCACCGCTTGATGACGCGGCTGCTGGTCGGTACGCGGCTGCTCGCGCCCGACCTGGCCCGCCCCAATCCCGCGGCCGCGGCGCTGCTGGCGCGGCAGAGCGGGTGCGGCGACTATGCGGACCTGACGCATTGCCTGCGTGCGGCGCGCCACGATGTTGCCGCGGCATGGCAGGATGTGTTCGGCGAAACCCTGGAGATGGACGAATGACCAAGACCTATGGCGAAGGCGATGCCTTTCCCGATTTCACCATGGAAACGCCTGATGGCGGCACGCTGACGAAGGCCGACCTGGCGGGAAAGAAGGCGGTGATCTTCTTCTATCCCAAGGACAACACCCCGGGCTGCACCACCGAGGCGAAGGATTTCTCCGCGCTCAAGCCCGAGTTCGACAAGGCGGGCGCGGCGCTGCTCGGGGTCAGCAAGGATTCGGCCAAGAAGCACCAGAACTTCATCGCCAAGCACGATCTCACCGTCGCGCTGGCAACCGATGCGGCCGAGGGCGGGCTATCGGATACGCTCGGCGTCTGGGGCGAGAAGCAGATGTACGGGAAAACCTTCATGGGAATGATCCGCTCGACCTATCTGCTCGACGAGAAGGGCCGGATCCTGCGTGTCTGGCCGAAGGTGAAGGTCAAGGGCCACGCGGAAGAGGTGCTCGCGGCGGTCCGCGGCGGCTGACATGTCTCCTCGCCGCTACCAATTTGCCGCGCTGGATTCAGGCGGCTGTCGGTGCGCGGCGCGCTGAACCGAGGGGCAGCAGCCCTCCGCCACACTACGGGGCGCGAGGGCAGGTGATCCGGCGCGCAATGCGATTCGCCGGGAGAAGCGAAAAGCGGCCCGCGAGGGCGAGTGACGTTCTAAGCCCATGAATTCACGGCACATATTCTCAAACGAATCATTGACCGGGCAATCGCCCTTATTGCGTTCGGCCCGAAGCATTTTCACGGCCCTGGAATGCCGTTCAGGGGTAACCTACAGAAAATAAGGCGAAAAATCGCCGGGGCCGGGTCTCTTGGGAGTGGCAGGGGTAGCGGTAAACGACTCAACGCGTTTCGCAGGCAACCTGCCGCGCGGTTCCTGCGCAGCTATTGCTTGATTAACTTTTCTGCCGATAACCCAAACTCACAAGAAGCCGGGGGGTTCCGGCGCAGACTGAAAAGGGCGGAAACGGCCGGGACGCCGGGATCGCCAAAAATCGAACAGGCGCGCAAAGCGCCGGATGGACGGGTTAGCATGATCACCAAGCGCACTTCGCTTGTTCTCGCATTGATGGCTGGTTTCGGCATTGCCGCCGCTCCGGCCCATGCGCAGGAAACCAACGCCGCGGCCGCTGTCGGCGCGATCGACATGAGCAAGGTCACCGCACCCGCCCAGGCTGGCGACGACGCGCAGTTCCAGCAATTGTTCGCCAAATGGGACGAACTCGATCGTACGACCGCGGCCGCTGCCCGGGTTTCGGTCCCTTCGCGCATGCCGCTCGACGACACGCGGCTGACCAGCGATTACGGCATGCGGACCCACCCCGTGCTCGGCGGTCGCCGCAGTCACAAGGGTGTCGACCTGTCCGCGCCGACCGGTACGCCGATCTACGCAACTGCGGATGGTTACATCAGCAAGGCGGAATGGTTCTCGAGCTACGGCAAATATGTCTCGATCGAACACGGCGCGAACCTGCAGACCCGCTTCGCGCATATGTCGGATATCGCCGTGACTGCGGGAAGCCGCGTCAAGAAGGGCGACATCATCGGCTATGTCGGTTCGACCGGCCGTTCGACCGGCCCGCACCTGCATTATGAAGTCCGCATCGACGGCAAGGCGGTCAACCCGGTTCCCTATATGGTCGAATCGGAAGCACAGCGCGCTTTCGCGCTCGCCACCGGCCAGGGCGGCCAGGGTGACGGCGAAGAATAGGATTTTAGCCCTTCAAGGGTCGCAAAAGAGGCGGTGGGAGCGATCCTGCCGCCTTTTTTCTTGCCCATGCGAGAGGCTTAGGTAGGTTTCTTCTCGAAACTGGACGAGTCCGCGGCAGAACGTCGGACCGGCAGACAGGAGAGAGAAGCCCATCATGCACCCCATTACCCATGCGCAGACGCGCCCCGACCATCCCGCGATGATCATGGCGGGCAGCGGCCAGACCGTGACCTTCGCGGAAATGGACGCCTATGCGAACCGCTTTGCGCAGTTGCTGCGGGCACGCGGGCTCAAGCGCGGCGACCATTTCGCAGTGCTGATGGAAAACAATGTCCATTACCTGCAGGTGGTGTGGGGCTCGCAGCGTGCGGGCACGATGATGGTGCCGATCTCGACCCGGCTGACCGCGCCGGAGATCTGCTACATCCTCAAGGATGCGGGGGCCAAGGTCCTGCTCACCAGCACGCGCTATGCCGAGGCGATCGAGGGCATCCGCGACGAATGCGCCGACCTGCCGCTGCTGATCGTCGATGGCGAGGGCGAGGAAGATTACGAAGCCGCGCTCGCCGCACAGCCTGCCGAGCCGATCGCCGACCAGGCGCCGGGGCAGTACATGCTCTATTCCTCGGGCACCACCGGACGGCCCAAGGGCGTCAAGCCCGCGCCGCCCGAGGATGACGACATTCTTGCCACCAATCCGCTGATGGGCCTCGCGGTGATGGGCGCCGGCATGCCCGCCGATGGCAGCATGGTCTATCTCTCGCCCGCGCCGCTCTATCATGCTGCGCCGATCGGCTGGTGCACCACCGCGCAGCGGCTTGGCGGCACGGTCGTCGTGATGGAGAAGTTCGATCCCGAGCACGCGCTCGAGACGATCGAGAAATACAAGATCACCGACAGCCAGTGGGTGCCGACGCATTTCGTGCGCATGCTCAAGCTCGATCCCGAGGTGCGCACGCGCTACGACCTCTCCAGCCACCAGCGCGCGCTGCATGCCGCCGCGCCCTGCCCGGTGCCGATCAAGCGCGAGATGATCGAGTGGTGGGGGCCCATCATCAACGAATATTACGCCGGCTCCGAAGGCGTCGGCATGACGCTGATCAAGGCCGAGGACTGGCTGACCCATCCCGGCAGCGTCGGCAAGGCGATCCACGGCACGCTGCATGTCTGCGATGCCGAGGGGGAAGAAGTCCCCGCGGGCCAGGACGGATTGCTCTATTTCGAGAACGATCTCATCCCGACCTATCACAACGATCCCGAGAAAACGCGCGAGGCGATGCATCCCAAAGGCTGGATGACGCTGGGCGATATCGGGCATCTCGACGCGGACGGCTTTCTCTACCTTACCGATCGCAAGAGCCACATGATCATCTCGGGCGGGGTCAACATCTACCCGCAGGAGATCGAGAACCTGCTGGTCACGCATGACAAGGTGATGGACGCCGCGGTGATCGGTGCGCCCTGCCCCGATTTTGGCGAGAAGGTGGTCGCGGTGGTGCAGCCGATCGACATGGCCGACGCGGGCGATGCGCTCGAAGCCGAACTGCGCGATTTCCTCGCCCCGAGCCTGTCCAAGATCAAGATGCCCAAGCTGTTCGACTTCCGCGCGCAGCTCCCGCGCGAGGCCAATGGCAAGCTGTACAAGCGCGAATTGCGCGACGAATTCCAGAAGGCGGCCGAACAGCAGACGGAGCAGGCGTGATGGCGGCGCAGGACCGGCCCCGGCTCGATCCCGCCACCGCCCGGGCGGTGATCGACCCGAAGAGCTACGCCGAATGGGACGGCCTGCTCGACACGTTCGACCGCCTGCGGGAGGATACCCCCGTCGCCTGGGTCGAGCCGGCCGACGATGCGGTCCACCCGCCGTTCTGGCTGGTCACGCGCTATGACGATGTGATGCGCATGTCGAAGGACAATGCGACCTTCCTCAACAACCCGCACAGCGTCGTCTTCAGCCTGACCGAGGGGATCGAGTTCGCCAAGGCGCTCACCGGCGGCAGCGAACACATGGTCGCCAGCCTCGTCACCTTCGATGCGCCGGTCCACATGAAGTATCGCAAGCTGACGCAGGAATGGTTCATGCCCAAGAACCTGCGCGGCGTGGAGGACGAGATCCGCGGCATCGCACATGCGGCGGTCGACCGGCTGCTGGCAGGCGGCGGCGAGGCGGATTTCGTAACCACCGTATCGGCGCCCTATCCGCTGCATGTGGTGATGCAGATCCTCGGAGTGCCCGAGGAAGACGAGCCGCGCATGCTGACGCTTACGCAGCAGATGTTCGGCGGCAGCGACGAGGACCTCAACCAGTCGGGGATGAAGGACCTCCCGCCCGAGGCGATCACCCAGCTGGTGGCCGGCGCGGTTAAGGACTTCGAGGCCTATTTCGCGCAGCTCACTGCGCAGCGCCGCGCCAACCCCACAGCGGATGTCGCCAGCACCATCGCCAATGCGGTGGTCGACGGCGAACCGCTCAACGACCGCGACATGATGGGCTATTACATCATCCTTGCCGCCGCGGGGCACGACACCACCAGCGCCAGCACCGCGGGCGCGATGCTCGCCCTGGCGCAGGACGCTGAGCAATGGGCGCGGGTGCGCGCCGACCGCAGCCTGCTGCCCGGCATCGTCGAGGAAGCGATCCGCTGGACCACGCCGGTGCAGCACTTCATGCGCACTGCGGCCCAGGACACCGAGGTCGGCGGGCAGGCCATCGCCAAGGGCGACTGGCTGATGATGAACTATGTCGCCGCCAATCACGACCCGGCGCATTTCGACGACCCGCGCCGCTTCGACGCCGCGCGGAGCCCCAACCGCCACCTCGCCTTCGGCGCGGGCGCGCACCAGTGCCTCGGCCTGCATCTCGCCCGGCTCGAGATGCGCATCCTGTTCGAAGTGCTGCTCGACCGGATCGAGACCGTCGAACTGGCGGGCGAGCCCGCGCGGTCCAAATCGACTTTCGTCGGCGGGCTCAAGACGCTGCCGCTGCGCTTTACTGCCGCCTGAAAAGGCATCCCGGGGGGACCGCAAAACGCGTTTGCGGAAAGCGTGACCTTCCGCCGCTTCACGGCGCAGCCCGCGCGCTTGCGTGCGGGCTGCACTTCCCGGGATGTGACCTTCCATTCGGGCCTGCTCCACGATGTATTGGCCTGCCGCTGCGGGCGATCTTGGACGCGACCACGGCCATGTTATCAAGCGCCGGACCAGTAGGAAAATCGAACTCGGTTCGTCGCATATTTGTGTCGAAAAAGCGCGATTTCCGCTAAGAAACAGGTGTGAAAACAAGTCGGAAGCGAGAAGCCTTCGTCCTTTGAGGCCGAATTTTTCCCTCTGACTGTATCTATAGTTGAGAGCCGGGGGGTCATGTCGATATTCGAAGCACACAACATGCCGTTCGCCGCGGCATTCGTCTTGGTCTTGCTGCTTGCACTAGTTCAGGCGATTGGTCTTGGCGACATGTTCGGCGGCGACGCGGAGGTCGATCCGTCGACCGGTGTCGAGGTCGATTCCGGTATGCAGCCAGGGGCGCTCGACGGGGTCTTCACCTTGCTGGGCATCGGCCGGGTCCCGCTGACCATCTGGCTTGCCGTGTTCCTGTTCGGCTTTGCCGCAATCGGGGTATCGATCCAGTCGTTGTCGGATAACCTGCTCGGTGCGCCGCTGTACCGCTGGGTCGCCGCGATCGTCGCTGCCGCGGCTGCCCTGCCGCTGACCGGGATGCTGGCACGGCCGCTGGGCGCGATCCTGCCAAAGGATGAAACCAGCGCGGTCAGTACCGACACGCTGCTCGGGCGCCGCGGGACCATCACCGACGGGATCGCCCGTCGGGGTTCGCCCGCTCGCGCCCGGGTGCAGGATGCGCACGGACAGTCCCACCATGTCATGGTCGAGCCACACGAGCCGTCCAGCGAGATATACGCCGGCGACGAAATCCTGCTCGTGCGCCGTGAAGGCCGCCAGTTCTACGCCACTGCGCTCGCCGAGCGCCGCCTCTCGCCGCAGGCGTGACGCGCTTACCATGATCCGCAATTCATCACCGAGGAGAACCAATGGAAAACCTGCCTGAAGTCGTAGTCTGGGGCGGAGGCGGCCTTGCCGTTTTCCTCGTCATCGCACTCACGATAACGCGCCTGTACCGGCGCGCGTCGAAGGAGATCGCCTTCGTGCGGACCGGCGTCGGCGGCGAAAAGGTCGTCATGAACGGCGGCGCACTGGTGCTGCCCGTTTTCCACGAGACCATGCCGGTCAATATGAACACGCTGGTGCTGCCGGTAGTCCGGCGGGACGGTGAGGCGCTGATCACGCTCGACCGCCTGCGGATCGATGTGAAGGCCGAGTTCTATGTCCGCGTCCGCCCCGATGCCGGAGCGATCGCGATGGCCGCGCAGACGCTTGGCCAACGCACGATGCAACCCGAAATGCTCAAGGACCTGGTCGAAGGCAAATTCGTCGACGCGCTGCGCTCTGTCGCAGCGGGCATGAGCATGAACGAGCTGCACGAACAACGCGCCGACTTCGTCCAGAAGGTGCAGCAGGTTTCGTCGAACGATCTGGCCATGAACGGTCTCGAACTCGAATCGGTCTCGCTCACCGGGCTCGACCAGACCAGCATCGAGCACTTCAACGCCAACAACGCCTTCGATGCCGAAGGCCTGACCAAGCTGACCGAGCAGATCGAGGCGCGCAAAAAGCTGCGCAACGACATCGAGCAAGACACGCGCGTGCAGATGGAGACCAAGAATCTCGAGGCCGATTCACGGAGCTTCGAGATCGGTCGCGACAAGGAATATGCGCGCCTCCAGCAGGAGCGCGAGGTGGAAATCCGCCGCGCCGCGCAGGCTTCGGAAATCGCCCGCGAACAGGCCGAGCGTAGCCGCGAAGCCGATGCCGCGCGGATCGAGGCCAAGAAGCAGGTCGATGCGCAGCAGATCGAGGCTGACCGACTTGTCGAGGAAGCCCGGATCGACCAGCATCGCGCGCTCGAAATCGCCCGCCAGGAACAGCAGATCGCGGTGCAGAACAAGAGCCGCGAGGAAAGCCAGGCCAAGGCCGAGGCCGACGAGGCCCGCTCGAAGGCGGTGGCCGCCGAGGAGCAGGTCGCCACCAGCCGTGAAACCGAGATTGCCGAGCGTATGAAGCGCATCGAACTGATCGAGGCTTCGAAACAGGCCGAGCGTGACGCAATCAAGATCCGCGTCGATGCCGAAGCGGAAAAGGACGCGGCGTCGAACCGGGCCGAGGCCGCGCGCCGCGAAGCCGAGGGCGAAGCCGAAGCCGAGAAGCTGCGCGCCGAGGCCGCACGCGTCCGGTTCGAGGTCGAGGCTGCCGGCCAGAAGGCGATCAACGAAGCTGCCAACATTCTGTCGTCAGGCCAGATCAGCCTGCAGACCAAGATGGCACTGCTCAAGGTGTTGCCCGAAGTCATTCGCGAAAGTGCGAAGCCGATGGAGGCGATCGACAGCATCAAGATCGTGCAGGTCGATGGTCTGACCAATGGCGGAGCCAAGGCGGGCACGCCAGCGGGCAGCAATGGCTCGGGCAATCTCGCCACCGATGCGGTCAGCGCCGCGCTGGCCTATCGGGCGCAGGCGCCGGTGCTCGACGGACTGATGAAGGAGTTGGGTCTCGATGGTTCGTCGCTCGACAGTCTCGTCAAAGGACCGGCGGCGGCAGAAACCGCGCCGCGCCTGGCAGAGGTGCTCGACGACATCGCGGAACAGGTCGAGGAGGCCGAAGCCAAGGCATCGGCGAAGCCCGGAAGCCACAAAGGGCGAAGACGCTCCGGCGGCATAACTCGCGAACTTAGGCAATTGCGAAAGGGGGGTGCTGCGGCGCCCCCCTTTTTACGCCGCTATTCGCTGAGCAATCGCTGCGCCATCGCGCGCACCTCGGCGCCCATGTCTTCGCGTTCGAGCGCCAGGGCCAGCGTCGCCTCGACGAAGCCGGTCTTGCTGCCGCAGTCGAAGCGGCGGCCGGCGAAGGTGGCGGCGTGGAAGGGCTGGTTGCCGATCATTTTCGCCATGGCGTCGGTCAGCTGGATTTCGCCGCCCGCGCCCTTGCCCTGGTCCTTGAGCACGCCCATCACCTCGGGCTGGAGGATGTAGCGGCCCGAGATGATCTTGTTCGACGGCGCCTCGTCGACCGGGGGCTTTTCGACCAGCCCGGTCACCTCGGTCAGCGACTCGGACAGCTGGGCGCCGGGCGCGATGACGCCATAGCTCGACACTTCGTCATGCGGCACTTCGAGCACCGAGATCAGATTGCCGCCCACCTCTTCATAGGCTTCGACCATCTGTTTCATGCAGCCGGTGCCGCCGCCCTTGGCCGCGGCCATCAGCTCGTCGGGCAGGAGGATGGCGAAGGGATCGTCGCCGACGATCGCGCGCGCGCACCAGATCGCATGGCCCAGCCCCAGCGGCACCTGCTGGCGCACGGTGATGATATCGCCCGGCGTGGCGCGGGTGGGTTCGAGCACCGAGAGGTCCTTGCCGCGCTCTGCCATGGTCGTTTCGAGTTCGAAGGCGACGTCGAAATGCTCGACGATCGCGGTCTTGCCGCGGCCGGTGACGAAGATGATCTGCTCGATCCCCGCCTCGCGCGCCTCGTCCACCGCGTACTGGATCAGGGGACGGTCGACGATCGGCAGCAACTCCTTGGGGATCGCCTTGGTCGCGGGAAGAAACCGGGTTCCGAGACCGGCGACGGGAAACACCGCCTTCTTGATCGGTTTACGGGCTGACATCTGTGTTGCTCCTGCCTGTTTGCGCGGCCGTTTTTGCGCGGGGGCGCACGCGATCGGCCGACGATACATCCGCTGGCGCGGCGCTGCGACGCTATCGTGACGCTTGCCAGCATGACGCGCGAGGGTAAAGCACGGTTCCATGGACAAACTGATCATTCGCGGCGGTAACCGCCTGTCGGGGACCATCCCCATTTCGGGCGCCAAGAACGCCGCGCTGACGCTGATACCCTGCGCGTTGCTGACCGAAGAGGCGCTGACGCTGCGCAATTTGCCGCGGCTGGCGGACATCGACGGCTTCCAGCACCTGATGACGCAGTTCGGCGTCAGCCATACGATCCCCGGCAAGCGGCCCGAGGACTTCGGCCGCAACGTAACGCTCGAGGCGATGCGGATCACCAGTTCGGTCGCGCCCTACGATCTGGTGCGCAAGATGCGCGCCTCGATCCTCGTGCTCGGCCCGCTGCTCGCGCGCACCGGCGAGGCGACCGTGTCGCTGCCCGGCGGCTGCGCGATCGGCAACCGCCCGATCGACCTCCACCTAAAGGCGCTCGAAGCGTTCGGCGCGAATATCGAACTGGCGCAGGGCTATGTGAAGGCGATGGCGCCCGATGGCGGGCTGCCTGGCGGCGAGTTCGACTTCCCCGTGGTCTCGGTCGGCGCGACCGAGAATGCGCTGATGGCGGCGGTGCTGTGCAAGGGCACCAGCCGGCTGGTCAACGCCGCGCGCGAGCCCGAGATCGTCGATCTGTGCAATCTGCTCACCGCGATGGGCGCGGAGATCGAGGGGATCGGGACCTCCGAGCTGACGATCCACGGGGTGCGCAAGCTGCATGGCGCGACCTACCGCGTGATGCCCGACCGGATCGAGGCGGGGTCCTATGCCTGCGCGGCGGCGATCACTGGCGGCGAAGTGCGGCTCGAGGGCGCCGATGCGGGCGACATGGGTTCCACGCTCCACGCTTTGCGCAACATCGGGGTCGAGATCGAGAGCGACAAGCACGGTATCAACGTGGCCGCGAACGGGCCGCTCAAGGCACATAATCTCACCACCGCCCCCTTCCCGGGGCTGGCCACCGACATGCAGGCGCAGCTGATGAGCCTGCTGACCCGCGCCGAGGGCACCAGCGTGCTCAAGGAAACGATCTTCGAGAACCGCTTCATGCATGTCCCCGAGCTCGCGCGGATGGGCGCGGATATCGAGACCGAGGGGCGCACCGCGATCGTGCGCGGTCCGGTGGATCTCACCGGCGCGGAAGTGATGGCGACCGATCTGCGCGCTTCGATGAGCTTGGTGATCGCGGGGCTCGCCGCGGCAGGCGAGACCACCGTGCGCCGTCTCTACCACCTCGACCGCGGTTACGAGCGGCTGGAAGAGAAGCTCCAGCTGGTCGGCGCAGATGTCGAACGGGTGGGCGACGAATGAGCGCTGGCTGACGGACCTTTCCGGCGATCCGCGCGTTGGGTCGCCAAGGAAGGAGTTCTCATATGTTACTCAAGCTCATGGCGCTCGGCGGTATCGGATATGCCGGTTATCGCTATCTCGAAAAGAACAAGTCCAAGGCGGCGTTTGCCGATAACCAGGGCGATGCATCGATCCGCGACGCAGGTCCCGAATCGATGCGCGACAAGCCCGACGGGACCTGGACCAAGGCCGATGAGGAAAGCGACGAAAGCTTTCCCGCGAGCGATCCGCCCGCCAATTACTGATCAGGCGGTTTGAACTGCCGAAGGGGCGGTTGGCGCAAGCCAGCCGCCCTTTTCATATGTGACCAGCCAGATGCGAATCGCCCCCGCCAGACCCGGCGGGGTTTCGGCGCGGATTCGTTCGGCGTCGATCTGCGCGACCAGCGCGTTGATCGACTGGTTGCGCATCCGCGCTGCGGTGGTGAGCTTGTCCCAGAACAGCGGTTCGAGGCTGATCGAGGTGCGGTGTCCGTCGATGCGGACCGAGTATTTCTTGGGGGGGTGGTAAGGGGGCATTTCCATAGGCCGCGCGCCCTACAACGCTCGGGCCGGGGCCGATACGATTTTTTTGGGGTGTGCGGTGAACCGTGCCGCGCCTAGGTTTCGGGCATGGCTGACGGCTATGACGCGCTTACCGAAAAGGAGAAGGAAACGCTGCGCCTGATGGCGCGGGGGCACGATGCCAAGTCGGCCGCGAACGCGCTATCGCGGTCGGTACACACGATCAACGAGCGGCTGCGCGCGGCGCGGCGGAAGCTGGCGGTAACCAGCAGCCGCGAGGCGGCACGGCTGGTGCTCGACCGCGAAGGCGGACCCCACGAAAATCTTGCGGACAAGGATTTGGGGGGAGACCCGCGTGCCGGTTCGGATGATCAACCGGGCCCCAGGCGCAAGGGTGCCTGGCTAATCGGAGGAATCTGCATGTCCGTACTGACCGCAGCGCTGCTGCTCTTCACGCCCCTCGCCACCGATGGCGGGGGCTCTCGCGATGCCGAAACCGCGGCGCGCGACGCAGCGGTCGAGTCTGCCGCGCGAAGCTGGCTCGCGCTTGGCGATGCCGGAAACTGGCAGGCGAGCTACGATGCGGCGGGCGATGGTTTCCGCTCGGCCAACAGCGTTGCGGGATGGGCTGCGGCGTCGGAGCAGGCCCGGGTTCCGCTGGGGGCCGTCGTCGCGCGCAATCTGGCGACGATCCGCTACCTCAACGCGCCGCCGCACGGCTATCAGGAAGTCACCTTCCAGACGCGCTTCGCCAACAAGCCCGACGCGGTGGAGACGGTCACGCTGGTGAAGGAAGACGGCCAGTGGAAGGTCGTCGGGATCCTGATCGACTGAACCGACCGGGCACGGGCGGCGCGCATCGGCAGCCCCCGTGGCCATCAATACATGTGCTGGCCGCCGTTGATGCTCATCGTCGAGCCGGTCACGAATGCGGCATGTTCGGAGCACAGGAAGCTGACCCCGCGGGCGATCTCGCTGGCCTTGCCGAGTCGCCCGACGGGGATCTTGGCGACAATCTTCTCGAGCACCGGTTCGGGGACGGCGGCGACCATGTCGGTGTCGATATAGCCCGGGGCGATCGCGTTGACGGTGATCCCGAAGCGCGCGCCTTCCTGCGCCAGCGCCTTGGTGAAACCGTGGATCCCGCTTTTGGCCGCGGCGTAGTTGACTTGGCCATATTGTCCGGCCTGGCCATTGATCGATCCGATGTTGACGATGCGGCCCCAGCCGCGCTCTTTCATCCCCGCGAAGGTGGCCTTGGCGGTGTTGAAACAGCCGCCCAGATTGGTGCGCATGACCGCGTCCCAGTCCGCATAGCTCATCTTGAGCAGCGTGCCGTCGCGGGTGATCCCGGCATTGTTGACCACCACGTCGATCGGGCCATGCTGCTCGGCGATGCTCGCGCAGGCCGCTTCGACAGCCTCGGGGTCGCCGACGTCGAACTTGCTCGTGGGGATGCCGGTTTCTTCGGTGAAGCGCTGGGCGGCTTCGTCATTGCCCGCGTAATTGGCGATCACGGTAAAACCGCGCTCGTCGCGCAGGCGTTCGCAGACTGCGCGGCCGATCCCGCGTGTGCCCCCGGTTACAATAGCCACCCGTGACATAGTCGATTCTCCCCGGCATTCCCTAGCGTTGCGGCGAGCCTAGGCCAGCGACGTGGCGCACGCCAAGCCCCAACGCCAAGCGGCGCTGCGATGCAATCGTATTTTCCGGTGGGAGTCTGCTTAGAAGCTGACGCGCGTGCCGACGTAGACGGCCTGGTCGTCCTCGAGCCCGTCGGTCAGCGGTGCAAGCCGGTTGCTGTCTTTCGACAGGCGGACACCGGCGGTCACGTTGAGATTGCCGACCACGCGGTAGGAGGTGCTGAGATCGACGCTCTGGTTGCCTGCGCCTTCGAGCGTGCGCGGCGAGCGGCCGGCCTTGTCTTCCTTCTCGAGCGCGAGGCGCGAATCGAAGCGGCCCGGCTTGGCGGGCTTGTCGCCCTTGTCGAGGGCGTAGCTGGCGAGGTCGGGCATGCCCATGTCGCGCAGGCCGACCGAAACGGTCGCCGGCTTGGCGGGCTGGGCGAAGCTCTGATAGCCGCGCGCCACACCCAGATTGTAGCTGGTCTGGCTGATCGCGAGCACGCGTTCGCGGCTGTCGGCGGTGCCGGCCGAATCGATCGCGCTGCGGACCGAGATCGCGCGGGCCATGGCGTCGTCGACGCGGACCGCGACGGTCACCGTGCGGTCCTTGGTCAGCACCGGCTTGTTCGCCGGGGTGAAGCGCAATCCGTCTTCACCCATCACGGCGGCGACGCGCGCAGCAAGCTGCGGATCGACCTTGGCCGGGGTGAAGCGCAGATAGGATACGGTTTCGGGAAGCTCCGCTGCTGCGCTGGTCTGCACCACGGCGAGACCGGCGGCGGGTATCGCCAGCGACAGACCGGCAACAGCCAGCGCCGCGGGTACGAACCGCGCCTTGCCCTGACTTTTCACCGAACGTGCCATCGCGAACGAGCTTCCCTTGTTTCTCGGGACTAAAGGCAGAACCGCCCTGAACGGTTCCTGACTTTTACGCCCTGGCGGGGCGAGTCCCTTGTTTGTGACAGCCAAGGTAGCACTCGCGCACCCGATGGCCAGCTTTTCCACAGCGGTTCCGCGCGATTGGCGAAAAGTGTTGCGCAGTATCCACAAGCACTTGGCAGAAGGTGCGCGGGCCGCGCGCATGGATTAAGCCCGCATTCACGCGCGCAAGGCTGTGTGAGGCGCCGATGGCCTATGCCTTGCTCCCAAGCGTGCAGGCTTTATAGAGCCAAGCAATCTGCAGGATACCAAGGATCGACATGAGCGCTTTCGCAACCATTCGCCGCCCCGCAACCATCGCCGTTGCGACCGCCGCCTCGCTGGGCCTCGCGGCATGCGGTGGCGGGCGTGAGCGGCCGCAGGCGGACATTGCCGCGGCGCAGGTCACCACCATCGGGGTCAATTCCTACCTCTGGCGTGCCTCGCTCGATGCGGTGAGCTTTGCCCCGCTGCTCCAGGCCGACAGCAATGGCGGCGTGATCGTGACCGACTGGTATGCCAATCCGAGCAATCCGGGCGAACGGGTCAAGATGACCGTCACCATTCTCGATTCCGATCTGCGCGCCGATGCGCTGCGCGTGGCGGCCAGCCGCCAGGTCAACCAGTCGGGCACCTGGGTCGACGCGCCGGTCCAGGCGGCGACCGTGCAGAAGCTGGAAGACATCATCCTGACCAAGGCGCGCGAGCTGCGCCGCGAAGCGGTCAGCTGATCGCGGGGGCGCAGCCTTAAAGCGCCTTCCCATAGCCGGTAAAATCCGTAAACGCCGCTCGCATGAGCAGCGAAACCCGTTTCGATCCCGCCAGCGCCGATGCGCGCTGGCAAAGCGCGTGGGACCAGGCGCAGACCTTCCGCGCGGATAGCAATTCCCCCAAGCCCAAGAGCTACGTGCTCGAGATGTTCCCCTATCCTTCGGGACGCATCCATATCGGCCATGTGCGCAATTACACGATGGGCGACGTGCTGGCGCGCTACAAGAAGGCGGTGGGCCACGAAGTGCTGCACCCGATGGGCTGGGACGCCTTCGGCATGCCCGCCGAAAACGCGGCGATGGAAAAGGGCGTCCACCCGGGCGGCTGGACCCGCGACAATATCGAACACATGAAGGCGCAGCTGAAGCGTCTCGGCTTCGCGCTGGACTGGTCGCGGGAATTGGCGACCTGCGAACCCGATTACTACGGGCACGAGCAGGCGCTGTTCATCGATCTCTACGAGGCGGGCCTCGTCTATCGCAAGGAGAGCGAGGTCAATTGGGACCCGGTCGACATGACCGTGCTCGCCAATGAGCAGGTGATCGACGGCAAGGGCTGGCGCAGCGGCGCCGAGGTCGAGAAACGCAAGCTGAGCCAGTGGTTCCTCAAGATCACCGATTTCGCCGAAGAACTGCTCGAAGGGCTCGGCAGCCTCGAGAACTGGCCCGACAAGGTCCGGCTGATGCAGGAAAACTGGATCGGCAAGTCCAAGGGGCTCGAATTCAGCTTCGACCTCTCGAATGGAGAGACGCTGCCGGTCTATACCACGCGGCCCGACACGATTTTTGGCGCCAGTTTCGTTGCGGTCGCTGCCGACCATCCGTTGGCGCAGGGCCTCGACAGTGATGACGCGCGCGATTTCATCGCGCTGTGCAAGAAGGGCGGGACCACCGCCGCCGAACTCGAGACCGCGGAAAAGCTGGGTTTCGATACGGGCATTACCGCCAAGCATCCGTTCACCGGGGCGGAGCTGCCCGTCTATATCGCGAACTTCGTGCTGATGGATTACGGCACCGGCGCGATCATGGCGGTGCCGGGCCACGACCAGCGCGATTTCGAATTCGCCACCAAATACGGCCTGCCGATCCCCCGCGTCGTCGCTCCGAGCGCCGATCAGGCGGACAAGCCCTTCGACGGCGAGGCCGAGGCGGGTGAGGGCGTGCTGGTCAATTCGGACTTCCTCGACGGGATGGAAGTCGAGGACGCCAAGCGCGCAATCATCGCGCGCATCGAGGAACAGGGGCGGGGCGCAGGCAAGACCGTGTGGCGCCTGCGCGACTGGGGCGTGTCGCGCCAGCGGTACTGGGGCACGCCGATCCCCTTCATCCATTGCGACACTTGCGGCGTCGTCCCCGCACCCAAGGACAGCCTGCCGATCACGCTGCCCGAGGATGTCGATTTCCAGACCCCGGGCAATCCGCTGGTGAGGCATCCGACCTGGAAACATGTCGACTGCCCCGAATGCGGCGCTGGCGCGACACGCGAAACCGACACGCTCGACACCTTCGTCGACAGCTCGTGGTATTTCCTGCGCTTCGCCAGCCAGCCCGCGGACAAGCCCTTCGACAGGGACGAGATCGCCAAATGGCTGCCGGTCGAACAGTATATCGGCGGGATCGAACATGCGATCCTGCACCTGCTCTACGCCCGGTTCTGGACCCGCGCACTGGCGCATATGGGCCAGATCGACGTGACCGAACCCTTCGCCTCGCTGTTCACGCAAGGCATGGTCACGCATGAGACCTACAGCCGCAAGGATGGCGGCAAGACCATCTATTATGCACCCGACGAGATCAGCCGCGAGGCCGAACGCGCGCTGCTGAAAGACGATGGCGGCGCAGTCGAGATCGGCCGCGTCATCAAGATGTCCAAGTCGAAGAAGAACGTCGTCGACCCCGATACGATCATCGACGCCTACGGCGCCGACGCGGTGCGCTGGTTCATGCTGTCCGACAGCCCGCCCGAACGCGACCTGCCGTGGTCCGAAGCGGGGATCGAGGGTTGCTCGCGTTTCGTCCACCGCCTGTGGCGGCTGTTCGCCGCCCATGACGCCGGAGCCGAAGGCGAGGACAAGGCGCTGCTGCGCAAGATGCACCAGACGGTCGCCGCGGTCGCCGAGGACATCGAATCACTGGGTTTCAACAAGGCGGTGGCGCGAATCTACGAACTGACCGGCGCGGTCGAGAAGGCGCAGCCTTCGGCCAGCCGGTCGGCCGCGATCCGCACGCTGGTGCAACTGGTCGCGCCGATGATGCCGCATCTGGCCGAGGAAGCCTGGGCGTCGCTGGGCGCCGACGGCCTGGTGGCCGATGCCGCCTGGCCGGCAGTCGATCCCGCGCTGCTGGTCGAGGACGATGTGACCATCGCGGTCCAGCACAAGGGCAAGCTGCGCGACACGCTGACCGCGCCCAAGGGAGCCTCGAAGGAGGATCTCGAAGCGATGGCGCTGGCTTCCGACAGGGTGCAGCGTTCGCTCGACGGGGCAGAAATCCGCAAGGTCATTGTGGTGCCTGACAGATTGGTGAATATCGTCACCTGATGCGCATCGTCCTCGTCTGCCTCGCCCTGTGCACGCTCTCGGCCTGCGGCCTGTCGCCCATGTATGCGGGCGGCGGCAGCGGCGCGGTCGCGCAATCCATGGCCGCGATCGAGGTTGCGCCGATCGAGGGGCGGGCCGGCTGGCTGGTCCGCAGCGCGCTTGAGGAACGCTTCGGCGCAGCAGGCACGGTCAGCCCGCAATACCGGATCGATGTCCGGCTCGACGACCAGCTCGAAGGGCTCGCGGTGCTGCGCGACGATACGATCAGCCGCGAACGGCGGACGCTGCGGGCGCGCTATCAGCTGGTCGATCTCGCCACTGGCGAAATCCTGCTCGACGCGACCGACGGCTCGGATGCCGGGATCGACGTGGTGTCGAGCGAATATGCGGTCATCGCCGCTGAACAGACCGCGCTGCAGAACCTGTCGCAGGATCTCGCGCAGCGGATGGTGACGCGGATCGCGCTGGCCTTGCGGCGGCAGGGCGACGCGGCACAGTGAAGCTCAGCAACCGCGATTTCGCGGCCAAGGGACGCAGCGCCGCACAGGGCTGCGGCATTTTCTTTTTCTGCGGACAGGACGAAGCGGGCGCGAGTGCGGCGGCCAACGACCTCGTGACCTGGCTGCCCGAACCGGGCGAACGTGTCGAAATGTCGGGTGCCGAGCTGCGCGGTAATCCCGCGCGGCTGGGCGACGAGGCCCGGACCAATTCGCTGTTCGGCGACCAGCGGCATATCTGGGTGCGGGCCAACGGCGACGAGGCGCATGAAGCGCTCAAGGTGCTGGTCGAAACCAGCGAAGCGGGCGGCGGCGAGGCCTGCCCGGTCATCGTGGTCGCCACCTCGGCCACCGACAAGTCGCGTTCCGCCAAATTGCTCGAAAAGCGCAAGGATGCGCTGGTGGCGATGTTCTACCCACCCGACCTGCAATCGGTCACCCGTAGCGTGCGCGGCCTTGCCGACGGGGCGGGGGTGCGACTGGGCGGCGACCTGGCCGAACGGATTGCACGCGCGGCCAATCTCGACGTGCGGCTGGCGAAGAGCGAGGTGGAGAAACTCGCGCTCTATCTCGATGCCAGCGCGCAAAGCCCGCAGAGCGCCACCGCGGAAGATATCGACGCGATCGGCGCGGCGAGCGAGGACGATGGCTTCACCCCGCTGGTCAATGCGGTGATGGGCGGACAGGCGCCCAAGGTCGCGGTCGAGCTGGCGCGGATGAAATTGCTCGGGCTCAATCCGGTGGGCGTGTTGCTCGCCTTCGAGCGGCGCGCGGCGCAGCTGGCGCGGATCGCCGCAGCGCTCGGTTCGCGGTCCTTCGGCGATCTGGATCGGGGCGAGGAAGCGCGGCTGGGTATCTTCTTCAAGGAGAAGCGCGACATCGGGCAGCAGCTCGCGCTGTGGCGGCACGGCGACAAGCTCGACCGGCTGACGCAGCGCCTCGTCGGGCTCCACCGCGAATTGCTGACCAACAGCCAGGCCGCCGAGTTGCTGCTGGCGCAGGGCCTTGCCGATATTGCGCGCGTGGCCGGCGCGCGGGGGCGCTAGCCGCAGCTCAGCCTTCGGGGACCGAGAAGGTCCCGGTGACCCGGCCGCCCGACTGGCCTTCGCCCGTAACCGAGGACGATCCGCTGGCGCGCCCGTCGACGCTCGACACGCCCGAGGCGAGATCGATCACCAGCCGTCCGCCGTTGAGCGTATCGCCGCCGCGGTTGAGCCGGACATTGCCCGCCATGGTGATGATCCGGCGGTTGAAATCATAGACCGCCGTATCGCCGCGTGCGCGTTCGTTGCCGCGGGTTACATTGACCCCGCCGGTGGCCATGATGCGCTGGATCTTGAGCGTGCCGGCATCCGAATAGCTGACGATGGTCCGCGCCGCATTGAGGTTGAGCCCGGCCTGGGTGATCGCGACATTGCCCGACAGGACGACGCGGTTTTCGCGGTCCTGCAGCTCGATCCGGTCGGCGGCATAGGATACGGGCGCATCCGAATTGTGCCCCGCGATCGACTGCGCGGAGAGCTGCATTCCGGCAAAGGCGACCGCCGTGACCGCGAACGAACCGATGCCCCAGCGGGCGATGGTGGGGAGCAGGGGCTTCATTACGGCATCCTCAGCTTTCCGGGCTCCATGCGCAGCCGCGCATTGCCCGACAGGGTTATGGTGCGCGCCGACAGATCGGCGGTCAAACGGTCGGCGCTGAAGGTCCCGGCGGGAATTTCCCCCTCGACGCCCCCCGCACCGACCAGCAGCTTGTTGGCGAGGTCGACCGAGACACCGCGCGCCAGCATGCGATAGCCATCGGCGGCCTGCATGCGCATCGGTCCGGTGATCGAAACCACTTCCTTGTCGATGTCATATTGCCCGGCTTCGGCACTCAGCCGCGCGGGGCCATCGTCGAGCAGCAGCCGCGCGACCAGATCGTCCATCCGCACGAGCCCTTCCGCGCTCGAGCGCTGGACCGCCTCGCCCGCGGTCAGCGAGAACGGACGGTTCTGGTTGTCGGCCCCGCGATAGAGCGCATTGTCGACGCGCAGGCGTTCCGAAATGATCGCCACCTTGTTGCGGTCGAGCAGGAAGCTGATCTCGCCGCGCGGCGAGAGCGGGGTGATGACCATCAGGGCGGCCAGCACGCCGACAGCCATCGGCAGCGCGCGCGCAAGGAAAGCGACGAGGCGATCATGCGCCCCGCCGGGCTCGGCCCAGTGCTGGCGCTCGTGGCGCCGCTCCTGGGCTTCTGCCGTTTCGATCCTGCGTTGCCGGAATGCCATGCGTGTCGCCTGCCCGCGTGATCCTTACATGTGGCTGAAGATGTCGTGCTCGGCCCAGCCCGCCACGTCGAGCCGCGCGCGGGTGGGGAGGAAGTCGAAGCAGGCCTGCGCCAGTTCGGTGCGGCCCTCGCGCGCCAGCCGGCGATCGAGCTCGTCCTTCATCCGGTGGAGGTAGCGTACGTCGCTAGCGGCATATTCGCGCTGCGCGTCGTTGAGTTCGGGGCCGCCCCAGTCGCTCGACTGCTGCGCCTTGGAAATGCTTTCGCCGAGCAATTCCTCGACCAGCATCTTGAGCCCGTGACGGTCGGTATAGGTGCGCACCAGCTTGCTGGCGATCTTGGTGCAATAGCAGGGCGTCGCTTCCACCCCGAGGTAATACTCGATCGCGGCGAGGTCAAAGCGCGCGAAATGGAACAGCTTGAGCCGTGCGGGATCGGCCAGCACCGCCTTGAGATTGGGCGCGTCGTAATCGCTGTCGGGCGCAAAGCGCACGAGATGCTCGTCGCCCTTGCCGTCGCTGATCTGGACGACGCACAGCCGGTCGCGGATCGTGACGAGACCCATGGTTTCGGTATCGACGGCCACGGGGCCATCGGCGAGGACGCCTGCGGGGAGGTCTTCTTCGTGGAAATGCACTGCCATGCGCGCGGCCTTAGGCCGATTGGGGATTGGTGGGAAGGGGTGCTGGCGAGGCGCGTCCGGGCGGCCTAGTCCTGTCCTCATGGCGACCGACGAAATCCCCGAAAGCTGGCAGGCCGCGCTGGGCCCGGTGCTGGCGACCCCGCAGGCGCGGCAATTGGGCGGATTCCTGGTCGAGGAAGAGCGCGCGGGCATACCGATCTATCCGCCGCGCGGCTGCCGCCTGGCGGCGCTCGAGCTGACCCCGCTCGACGCGGTGAAGGTCGTGATCCTCGGACAGGATCCCTACCACGGGCCGGGGCAGGCCATGGGCCTGTGCTTCGCAGTTCCCGAAGGGGTGAAGGTCCCGCCGAGCCTCGTGAACATCTACAAGGAGCTGGAAGCCGATCTTGGCATCGCGCGGCCCGCGCATGGCGATCTGAGCAAATGGGCGCGGCAGGGCGTGCTGCTGCTCAACAACACGCTGACGGTCGAGGGCGGCAAAGCGGGCAGCCATGCAAAGCGCGGCTGGGATGCGATCACCGATGCCTGCGTGGCGGCAGTGGCGGCGCGCGAGGAGCCCGCGGTGTTCATCCTGTGGGGCAGCCATGCGCAGGCTAAGGCGCAGCGGATCGAGCACTTGCGCGATCCGCGCCACTGCGTGATCGAGAGCCCGCACCCCAGCCCGCTGTCGGCGCATCGGGGATTCTTCGGCTCGCGTCCGTTCAGCCGGACCAATGCCTTCCTGGCCGAAAATGGTCGCACCCCGATCGACTGGGCCGTGTGACTTGCCATCGGTCCGAGCCTGTACGAGACTTGGCGCAAGCGACAGGGGGATCATGGCGGTGAAGGCGATATTCAAGGCAGGGGCGGCGCTGGCCGTGCTGGGAATGGTGGTTCCGGCGCAGGCTCGCACTGGCGGCGATCACCATGCCGAAGCGGGCACCCCCGATGCCGCACGGGCCGAGGCGCTGGCCGAAGCGATGCGCGCGGCCGAGCTATGGGTCGAAGGCCAGCGGCAATATCGCAATATCCCCGCGGTCTCCGCCGCGGTGGCGCAGGGCGACCGGACCGTCTGGGCGCGCGGCTTCGGCACCACGGACCGGGCGCGCCAGATGCCCGCGAGTGCCGACACGATCTATTCGATCTGTTCGATTTCCAAACTGTTCACCGCGGTCGCACTGATGCAGCAGTGGGAGCAGGGCAAGGTCGCGCTCGACACGCCGATCGCGCATTATTTGCCCTGGGCCACGCTGGCGGACGATCCGCGTGACAGTGTGCCGGTGACCCTGCGCGGGGCGCTGACCCATTCTGCCGGGCTGCCGCGCGAATCGGACTATCCCTATTGGACCGGGCCCGATTATCCCTTTCCCAGCCAGGCCGAGGTCCGCGCGAAGATCGGCTCGCAGGCGCCGCTCTATCCTGCGTCGACCACCTGGCAATATTCGAACCTCGGCCTGACGCTGGTCGGCGAAACGGTCGAGGCGGTAAGCGGCGAACGCTTCGCCGATTACGTCACCGCGAACATCCTCGAGCCGCTTGGCCTGGAGGATACGCGGCCCGGGCTTCCCGGCGCGCTGTATGGCGGGCAGCTGGCGGTCGGCTGGGGCGCGCTGACGGCGCAGGGCACACGCCCGCAAATCGACCTGTTCGATCCGGCGGGGATCACGCCTGCCGCCGGGTTCAGCGCCAGCGTCGCCGATCTGGCCAAATCGGGCGAAGCCGAAGTGCTGCGCGCCTCGACGCTGCGCGAGATGCAGCGAGTCCATTATATCTCGCCCGATTGGGAGACCAGCTGGGGGCTCGGCTTCGCCGTGCGCCGGGAAGGCGGCACCACGGTGGTCGGCCATGGCGGTTCCTGTCCCGGCTATCGCAGCTCGCTGATGATCGCGCCGAGCGAGGAGATGGCGGTCGCGGTCGCGATGAACGCGATGGATGATCCGGGCGCGCTTGCCTATGGCATCGCCGCGCTGATCAAGGCGCGGGGCGGGGCCACGCCCTTTGCCGAGGTCGAAGGCGTCGATCTCGCCGAATATGCCGGGGTCTATGACGGGCAGCCCTGGAGCGCGGACTATATGCTGATCCCCTGGGCGGGCGGGCTGACCTGGCTCGCCGCCGATGCGGATGAACCGGCCACATCGATGTGGCGGCTCAAACCGCTGGGCGGCGACCGGTTCCGCGTCGTCACCGACATGGGCGAAGAACGCGACGAAGTCGTCTTCGAACGGGACCGGGCGGGCAACATCCACGCGGTCCACCAGCACTCCAACTCCTCGCGCCGATTGCGCGGGCTCTAGCTCAGAAGATCGAATAGCCCCCGTCGATCACCACCGAATCGCCGGTGTGGAAACGGCTGGCGTCACTGGCGAAATAGACCGCGATGCCCGCAAAGTCCTCGCCCTCGCCCCAGCGGCGCATCGGCACGCGGCCGATCGCTTTCTCGTTGAAGGCGTCCCAGTTCTGCAGCCGCTCGGTCATGTCGGTGGCGATCCAGCCGGGCAGCACGGCATTGGCGCGGATACCGTAGCGCGCGAGTTCGACCGCGGTGCCGCGGACCATGGCCAGCACGCCCGCCTTGGTCGCGGCATAGGCCTGGTTCTGCGGCGCGCCGTGGATTGCCGACACGCTCGAGGTGACCAGCAGCGAACCGCCCTTGTCGCCGCTCTCCGCGCGCGCGACCATGTGCTTGCTCGCCTCGCGGAAGGTCCAGAACACCGCATCGAGATTGACCGCGGTAACCTTGCGCCACTGCTCGGTCGTCTGTTCGATCAGCGGCGCCCCCCCGCCCACGCCGGCATTGGCGATGCAGCTGTCGATCCGGCCAAGGCGTGACAGGCTTTCGGCCATGGCATCGACCACCGCCTGTTCATCGGCGACATCGACCTCCAGCGCCTCCACGCGCGTACCATGCGCTTTGAGGCGTTCGAGCGCGGCGGCGTTCTTGTCCGCATTGCGCCCCCAGATCGCGATGTCGGCGCCGGCTGCCGCAAGCCCTTCGGCCATGCCCAGCCCGATCCCGCCATTGCCGCCGGTTATCACTGCCGCCTTGCCCGTCAGGTCGAAGGGTTTGAAAGCCATAGTCCTAGTCTCCTCTCGCTCCGCTGGCAGTGAAGGGCAGCAGGGGAAAGATTGCAAGATGCAACTTGTTCGTTAGGCTGCCCTGCATGACCGACCTTGTCCTGACCGAGATCGCCGACGGGATCGCCACCGTCACCTTGAACCGCCCCGAAGCGATGAACGCGCTGTCGAAAGCGCTGCGCCACCGGCTCTATGCGGTGATGACCGCACTCGATGCCGATGACGCCGTGCGCGCGGTGATCCTGACCGGCGCGGGCACACGCGCCTTCACCGCAGGGCTCGACCTCAAGGAATTGGGGGCGGAAGAAGGCGCGCTGGGGGCGGCCAATGCCGAAGGCGCGGACGAGAATCCGGTCAAGGCGATCGAGAGCTGCCGCAAGCCGGTGATCGGCGCGATCAATGGCGTCGCGATTACTGGCGGGTTCGAAGTCGCGCTGGCCTGCGATGTGCTGATCGCCAGCAGCAATGCCCGCTTCGCCGATACGCATGCGCGCGTCGGGATCGTGCCGGGATGGGGGCTGTCGCAGAAACTCAGCCGGATGATCGGGATCAGCAGGGCGAAGGAATTGAGCTTCACCGGCAACTTCCTCGATGCCGATACGGCCGAGCGCTGGGGGCTGGTCAACCGTGTGGTCGCGCCCGAAGACCTGCTGCCCGAGGCGCGGCGGATCGCGGCTGATATGGCGGGCATCGATCCCGCCTTCCTTGCCAGCTACAAGCAGCTGATCGACGAAGGCTATGCCGCAAGCATGGGCGAGGGGCTGGCGATCGAGCACCGGCTCTCATCGGCGGCGAATAGCGCGGTCAGTCCGGCAGAGGTCGAGGCCCGCCGCGCCGCAGTGCAGGCGCGTGGACGCACGCAGAATTAGCCCAGTGCGGCTGGCTCAGCGGGGCAGTTCGCTCGCGCCCATCAGCGCCTTGTCGACCGCGCGGGCGCATTGCCGGCCTTCGCGGATCGCCCAGACGACCAGGCTCTGCCCGCGCCGCATGTCGCCGCAGGAGAACACATTCGCCTCGCTGGTGAGATACCATTCGGTATCCGCCGCGACATTGCCGCGCCCGTCGAGATCGACGCCTGCACGGTCGAGCAGTCCGCGCCGCTTGGGCCCGGTGAAGCCCATCGCAAGCAGGATGAGATCGGCCTTGAGCGTAAACTCGCTGCCCGCGACTTCCTGCATGCGGCCGTCTTTCCATTCGACGCGGACACATTCGAGACCCGCGACATCGCCATTGTCCTCGACCACGCGCTTGGTCAGCACCGCCCAGTCGCGGTCGACGCCTTCTTCATGGCTGGACGAGGTGCGCAGCTTGAGCGGCCAGTCGGGCCAGGTCAGCGCCTTGTCTTCCTTCTCGGGCGGCTTGGGCATGATCTCGAGCTGGGTGACGCTGGCCGCGCCCTGCCGGTTGCTGGTGCCGACGCAGTCGCTGCCGGTATCGCCGCCGCCGATCACGATGACATGCTTGCCGGTCGCGGTCAGGCTGCCACGCGGCGCGGCGCGGACTTCGTCGTCGCCGGCATTGCGCTTGTTCTGCTGGGTCAGGAATTCCATCGCCAGCCGCACGCCGTTGAGTTCGGAGCCGGGGATGTCGAGCATGCGCGCTTCTTCGGCGCCGCCCGCCAGCACCACTGCGTCGAAATTTTCCTGCAGCGCCTGGAAGCTGACTTCGACCCCGACCTCGCTCGACGTGCGGAACTGGACGCCTTCGGCTTCCATCTGCACCGCGCGGCGGTTGATCAGGTGCTTTTCCATCTTGAAGTCGGGAATGCCGTAGCGCAGCAAGCCGCCGATCCGGTCGCTCTTCTCGAACACGGTGACTGCATGGCCCGCGCGCGCCAGCTGCTGCGCGCAGGCGAGGCCCGCGGGCCCGCTGCCGACCACCGCGACCGATTTCCCGCTGCGCCGTTCGGGCAGTTCGGGTTTGACCCAGCCTTCCTCGAAGCCGCGGTCGATGATCGCGCATTCGATGCTTTTGATCGCGACCGGCGAATCGACGATGTTGAGCGTGCAGGCGGCCTCGCACGGGGCGGGGCAGACGCGGCCGGTAAACTCGGGGAAATTGTTGGTCGAATGAAGGACCGCGAGCGCGTTCTTCCAGTCATCCTCGTAAACAAGGTGGTTCCAGTCCGGGATGATGTTGTTCACCGGACAGCCGTTGTGACAATAGGGAATGCCGCAGTTCATGCAGCGCGCGGCCTGCTGGCGCAGCTCGTCCTCCGACAGCGGGAGCGTGAACTCCTTGTAGTTGGTCAGCCGTTCCTGCGGGTCGAGATAGGTGCGCTCGAGCCGATCGTATTCGAGAAAGCCGGTTTCCTTGCCCATGACCCTTACTCCGCCGCTTCCATTGCGGCCTGTTCGCGTTCGTCTTCGAGTGCCTTGAGCGCACGCTGGTAATCGCGCGGCATCACCTTGCGGAAATTGCCGAGCTCGCTGGTCCAGTCGTCGAGCAATGCCTTGGCCTTGGCCGATCCCGTGTGCAGCAAGTGCCGCTCGACCAGGACCTTGAGCCGTTCCGCGTCATGGTAGAGCGGATCGCCCATGCCGCAGTTCTCGACCGAGATCGGGCGCTGCTGCGGATTGCCCCAACTGCGTTCGGCACCCGCGCCGTCGCCCGGCTGGACATCGACCACATCGACCTGCGCCGGATTGCACAGCGCTTCGAAGCGGCGGTCGGGATCGTAGACATAGGCGATGCCGCCGCTCATCCCGGCGGCGAAATTGCGGCCCGTGGGGCCGAGCACGCAGACCACCCCGCCGGTCATGTATTCGCAGCCATGATCGCCCGTGCCCTCGACCACCGCGACCGCACCCGAATTGCGCACCGCGAAGCGTTCGCCCGCGACGCCTTCGAAATAGGCCTCGCCCGCGATCGCGCCATACAGCACGGTGTTGCCGACGATGATGTTTTCGCCCGGCGCACGCGGGGCGTCCTCGGGCTGGCGGACGATGATCCGGCCGCCCGACAGGCCCTTGCCGACATAGTCATTGGCATCGCCGGTCAGGCTGATCGCGACGCCATGCGCGAGCCATGCGCCGAAGCTCTGTCCGGCAACCCCGGTGAAATCGATCCGGATGGTGTCGGGCTGGAGCCCGGCATGACCATGCGCTTCGGCGATCCGGCCCGACAGCATGGCGCCGACGGTGCGGTTCACATTGCGGATCCGGCGCGTCAGATGAACGGCCTGACCGCTCTCGATCGCGGGCTTGCAGGCTTCGATCAGTTCGACATCGAGCGCCGCGGCAAGGCCGTGGTCCTGCGTTTCGGTCTGGAACAGCTGCTGGTTTTCCTCGAGCGGGACCGCATGGAGGATGCGCTTGAGATCGACGCCATGCGCCTTCCAGTGACGCTCCACCCGGCGCATGTCGAGGCGGTCGACGCGGCCGATCATTTCCTCGACCGTGCGGAAACCCATCTCGGCCATGATCGCGCGCAATTCCTCGGCGACGAAGAAGAAGTAGTTGATGACGTGTTCGGGCGTGCCGGTGAAGCGCTTGCGCAGCACCGGGTCCTGCGTGGCGACACCGACCGGGCAGGTGTTGAGATGGCATTTGCGCATCATGATGCAGCCCGCCGCGATCAGCGGAGCGGTGGCGAAGCCGAACTCGTCCGCGCCGAGCAGCGCGCCGATCGCGACATCGCGCCCCGTCCGCAACCCGCCGTCGACCTGCACCGCGATTCGGCTGCGCAGATCGTTGAGCAGCAGCGTCTGCTGCGTTTCGGCAAGACCGATTTCCCACGGGCTGCCCGCATGGGTCAGGCTGGTCAGCGGGCTGGCGCCCGTGCCGCCGTCATAGCCCGAAATGGTGACGTGGTCGGCCTTGGACTTGGAGACGCCCGCGGCGACCGTGCCGACGCCCACTTCGGACACCAGCTTGACCGAGATGCGCGCCTTGGGCTGGACGTTCTTCAGATCGTGGATCAGCTGCGCGAGATCTTCGATCGAATAGATATCGTGATGCGGCGGGGGCGAGATCAGCCCGACGCCGGGCGTCGCATGGCGTACCGCGCCGATCCGCTTGTCGACCTTGTGACCGGGCAGCTGGCCGCCTTCGCCGGGCTTTGCGCCCTGCGCCATCTTGATCTGGATATCGTCCGAATTGACCAGATATTCGGTGGTCACGCCAAAGCGACCGCTGGCGACCTGCTTGATCCGGCTGCGCATCGAATCGCCATTGTCGAGCGGGCGGAAGCGTTCGGGCTCCTCGCCGCCTTCGCCGGTGTTCGAGCGGCCGCCGAGCCGGTTCATCGCGATGGCGAGCGTCGAATGCGCTTCGTGGCTGATCGACCCGAAGCTCATCGCGCCGGTGCTGAAACGTTTGACGATCTCAACCGCGGGTTCGACCTCGTCGAGGCTCAGCGGCTGTTCGGCGGGCGTCAGTTCCATCAGCCCGCGGATGGTCAGCAGGCGTTCGCTCTGCTCGTTGATCGAACGCGCGAATTCCTCGTAGTTCTTTATATCGTTGCCGCGCACCGCATGCTGCAATTGGGCGACCGATTGCGGAGTCCAGGCATGCGCTTCGCCGCGCAGGCGGTACTGGTAGATCCCGCCGACATCGAGCATGCCCTTGTACAGTGGATTGTCGCCGTAAGCCTGCGCATGGCGCTGCACCGCTTCCTCGGCCACTTCGGCGAGGCCGATGCCCTCGATGGTGGTCGCCGTGCCGGTGAAATAGGTATCGATGAATTCGGAATTGAGCCCGACCGCGTCGAAGATCTGCGCGCCGCAATAGGACTGGTAGGTCGAGATGCCCATCTTGGACATGACCTTGAGAATGCCCTTGCCGACTGCCTTGACGAAGTTCTGACGCACGTCGGCCGGGTCGCGGTCGGGGAAGCGTCGGGCGCGCAAATCCTCGAGCGTCTCGAAGGCCACATAGGGGTTGATCCCCTCGGCGCCGTAACCCGCGAGCGCGCAGAAATGATGCACTTCGCGCGCTTCGCCGGTCTCGATCACGAGCCCGGTCTGCATCCGCAGCCCCTGGCGCACCAGCTGGTGATGCACTGCCGCGGTCGCCAGCAGCGCGGGCATGGGAATGCGGTCAGGCCCCTGGCCGCGATCGGACAGGATCAGGATGTTGGCATCGCCCAGCACCGCTTCGGTCGCCGCCCAGCACATTTCCTTGAGCGCCATGGCGAGGCCCTCGGCGCCGGTCGAGGCATCCCAGGTGATGTCGATCGTGGCGGTGCGGAAGGCGCCGTCCAGCGCGGCTTCGACCGAGCGGATCTTCGCCAGACCTTCGTTCGTGAGGATCGGCTGGCTCACTTCGAGCCGCTTGTGCGTGCCCGCATCGCGGCCGAGCAGATTGGGCCGCGGGCCGATCATCGACAGCAGGCTCATCACCAGTTCCTCGCGGATCGGGTCGATCGGCGGATTGGTGACCTGCGCGAAGTTCTGCTTGAAATAGTCGTACAGCAGGCGGCTGCGGTCGGACAGCACGGCGATGGGCGTATCGGTCCCCATCGATCCGATCGGATCCTCGCCGCCCTGCGCCATGGGCTCGAGGAAGCGGCCGATATCTTCCTGCGTGTAGCCGAAGGCCTGCTGGCGTTCGAGCAGGCTGGTGGTGGCGGTGGGGATTTCGCTCAGGTCGGGCTCGATCCGGTCGAGGTCCTTGAGCTTGTACTGCGCGGTCTCGAGCCACTTTTCATAAGGCGCGGCATTGGCCAGCTCGGTCTTGAGTTCCTCGTCCTCGACAATGCGGCCCTGTTCGAGATCGATCAGCAGCATGCGGCCCGGCTGGAGCCGCCACTTGCGCGTGATATCGGCATCGTCGAACGGCAGCACGCCGCTTTCCGAGGCGAGCACCACGAGATCGTCCTTGGTCGTGCACCAGCGCGCGGGGCGCAGGCCGTTCCGGTCGAGGCAGGCGCCGATCTGCTTGCCATCGGTGAAGCAGACGGCGGCAGGGCCGTCCCAGGGCTCCATCAGCGCGGCGTGATATTCGTAGAACGCGCGCCGGGCCGGATCCATCAACGGATTCTTGGCCCAGGCCTCGGGCATCAGCATCATCATCGCATGCGCGAGGCTGTACCCGCCCGCGACTAGCAATTCGAGCGCATTGTCGAGGCAGGCGGTGTCCGACTGGCCATGCGGGATCAGCGGCCACATCTTGTCGAGATCGGCGCCGAGCAGCTCGCTTTCCATCGTCCGGCGGCGCGCTTCCATCCAGTTCACATTGCCGCGAACCGTGTTGATTTCGCCATTATGCGCCATGAAGCGATAGGGATGCGCCAGCCGCCAGCTGGGGAAGGTATTGGTGCTGAAGCGCTGGTGGACGAGGCCGAGCGCGGACACGCAATCGGGATCGCGCAGATCGTCGTAGAAACTGCCGACCTGGTTCGCCAGCAACAGGCCCTTGTAGACCACGGTGCGGCTGGAAAAGCTCGGGATATAGGCGGTCGATAGCCCTGCAATGCCGTGCTTGTGCTCGAGCGCAGCAAGCGGGTTGAGCGTCTGTTTGCGGATCACGACGAGCTTGCGCTCGAAGGCATCCTGGTCGGCGCAATCGGGTCCGCGCGCGATCACGCACTGGCGGATGACGGGCATCGAATCGACGACTGCCTTGCCGAGGCCATCGAGCGTGGTCGGGACATCGCGCCAGCCGATGAGACGCTGGCCTTCCTTTTCGACGAACCGTTCGAGCTGGCGCTCGACGAATTCGCGCGCTTCGGTCGGTTGCGGGAGGAAGCACATGGCAACGGCATAATCGCCCGCCTGCGGCAGGTCGTGGCCGTGATCGGCGGCCCATTTGCGCAACAGCGGGTCGGGTACCTGCAGCAGGATCCCCGCACCGTCACCGAGCAGCGGATCGGCACCGACCGCACCGCGGTGGTCGAGATTGGCAAGAATCTCGAGCGCCTGCGTGACGATGGCATGGCTCTTCGCGCCCTTGATATGCGCGACCATGCCGACGCCGCAGGCGTCGTGTTCGTTACGCGGATCGTAGAGACCCGTTACGGTTTGGGGCGGCGTGCGTCCCATCAGCGATGCGTCCTCCTTCGTGCCCGCCCACCGGCCTCGCATGGGGTGCGGGGCAGCCGGGAGCATGGTCGAGCGGTGCCCATCACGGCACCAGCAAAATTGCGCGAAGGATCGTAATGCCGACCGGATCGGGATTTTGCAACTGCGAGAAGCGAAGCAAAATTTCGCAGCCGCCAAGTTTTCCGCTTTATACGGCGCGTTAGCGGGGGTGCGGGCTGGGCCCGGTGACCAGCCTAGTCGGGCTTGCCGACGCGGCTGAGCTTGTCGAGCGCGCTGCGCAATTCGGCCTGCGGGTCGTCGGATGTCTCGCCCCCACGCGATTCGGGTGCATCGCGCTCGGCCTCGCGGCGCAGGAACGCGATGACCATATCCGAATCTTCCTGCTCTTCCGCCGACGGGCCGGACTGGGAGGCCTTGAGGGCCGAACCGAGGCGTTCGGTGAGCTTGTCGAGCGGCAGATCGCCCAGCGCCGCGGCCGGAACCGGGTTTGGCGCAGGTTCGGGCGGGGCGACCTCTTCATTGGGTGCGGGGGGTGCTGGCGGGGCGAGCTCGTCGAAGCCTTCTTCGTCCGGACTTGTGGGATCATCGTCCGAATTGTCGAAATCGCTTTCGTCCGAACTATCGAGATCGCCAATGGGATCGGCGATTGGATCGCCATCGTCCACTTTCGGCCCGACGTTCTGCCACTCCTCCCACGGGTCCCCCCCGAATGAAGCCACGGGCTCCTCCCAATTGTCCGCGATCGGTGCTGGCGCGGTTTCGGCCTTGAACTTGTCGAAGACCGAGATTTCCATTTCGTTAGCATCCGCCGCTTCGGGTTCGTCCGGCCACTCGGGCGCGGCGCCGGCACCTGCCTCTTCATGCCACAATTGCGTCATCGCATCGTCGGGCTGCGGGGCATCGGCGAGCAGGACTTCTTCGCTGTCGGCGTCCTCCGGCGGGTCTTCGGCCGGGCGGATGCCTTCCTCGGCCATGTCCTCGCGCGGATTGAACGGGCGGCGCGGGCCGGTCTTGCGGAGCGGGGGCGCATCCTGCGCGCCGTCATCGTGCAGCCAGACACCGCCGGGCTCGTCCGCATAATCCGTATCGTCGTCGTCCCCCATGGCCTCGTTGATGGCGGTCACGCGCATCGCGATGGCCAGACCGATCAACAGACCAAGCCCCGCAGCGGCGGCGGACAGCACCAAACGGCGCACGCCTGCATCCGCCAGCACATCGGCGAGGCCGAGGCGCTCGGCGATCAGCAGGTGGACCGCTGCAGGCATGACGAAGAGGCCAAGACCGAGCAGCAGCGCAAACCATGCGCCGACACCCCATTTGAAAGCAGGGTGGCTGCTGATCGGTGCAGAGTGCGTCGCGGCGTTCATCGGCGTGGTAATACTCGTTGCATGCGGCTCAGGCGACCGCGGAAGAATCACGGGCTAGCAGATTCTGGTAAACGGCCCGATAACGATCAATGTTCCTAGCCCAATCATGGGCTTGCGCGACATGCGCATGACCTGCCTCACGCATCGCCGGCCAGCGCTCCCGCGCGGTGATGAACCCCGCCAGCGCCTCGGCCATGCCCGCAGGATCGTCGGGCGGGAAAAGCAGGCCGGTGACGCCGTTTTCGATCAGTTCGCGGTGCCCGCCGACATCGCTCGCGGCGACGATGCGCCGCTGGGCCATGGCCTCGAGCGGCTTCAGCGGGGTGACGAGATCGGTCAGGCGCGATCGCTTGCGCGGATAGGCGAGCACGTCGACCAGCGAATAATAGCGCTCGACCTCGCCATGCGGGACGCGTCCGGTGAAGATGACCGCCTCGCTGGCGGGCGATGCCGCGGCCTGCGCGCGCAGGGCTTCGTCCATCGGCCCGCCGCCGACCAGCAGCAATTGGGCCCCCGGCTGGCGCTCGCGCAGCAGCGGTAGCGCGGCGATCAGATCGCCCAGACCCTCGTAATCGTAGAAGCTGCCAATGAAGCCGATCACCGGTCCCCGCCCGATGCCGAGCGTCTCGGCCAAACCCGCATCGCGCGGCGGCGGATCGCCGAACAGCGTCAGATCCACGCCATTGGGGGCCAGCGCGATTGTGTCGCCGTCGTGGCCGCGCGCGACCAGGTCGCCGCGCAGCCCCGCGCAAATCGTGAAGACCGCATCGGCCTGCGCCACCACGCGGTTTTCGAGCGCGCGGGTGAGGCGGTATTTGAGCGATCCCGCGCGCCCCGTGCCATTGCCGACCGCCGCATCCTCCCAGAAAGCGCGGATTTCGTAGACGAAAGGGAGGCGCAGGCGGCGCGCGGCGCGCAGACCCGCCATGCCGCACAGCGCGGGCGAATGGGCATGGATGATGTCGGGGCGCCATTCGTGCGCGACCTGTTCGATCTGCTGGCGCAGCGCTTCGATCTCGCGCCATTCGCGCCAGACGGGCGGGCCCGACGGCTGGCCGGGCGTGCGGTGGAAGGTCAGCCCCTCGACCTCTTCCACTGGCGGTCCCTCCGCGAAATGGCGCTGGCCGGTGATGCTGCGCACCTCGACCCCGGCGCCCTGCAGGCTTTTGAGGATCGCGCGCGTGCGGAAGGTATAGCCGGAATGCAGCGGCAGCGAATGATCGAGGATATGCAGCACGCGGGTCATCGGTGGGTGCCTGTGTCACATTACGCTTAACGGCGCGTCAACCGCGAGGCATTAGGGACCGCTGCGGAGACCAAGCACTCGTGATCGACTATTTCGCCCTCGCCCTGACACATGCGCTGATCCTTATTGCGATCCTGCGCGTGTTCATGCGCGACGACCTCGACCGCGAGGACCCGCCGGGCGCGGAGCCCGAGGTGGCGAAGCCGAACCAGCGCGAGGCGAGGCGAGCACGGCGCTCAGGCGGGAAGACGTGCGATGCTTGACGCGGCACTGTTCCTGTTCGTCATGGCGTTGTTCGCGCTTGGCCTGAGGCGCCCCTTCGTATGGGTGCTGGCCTATCTCTATATCGATATCCTCGCGCCGCAGAAGATCGGTTGGACGCTGACCCCGATGCTGCCGATTTCCTTCATCGCCTTCATGCTCGCCTTCGCCGGCTGGGCGATTGCCGATGCGAAATCCGAGATTCGCTTCACGCTGCGGCAGGGCATCATGATCGCCTTTCTGGGATGGTGCTTCCTCACGCTGCAATGGGCCGATTTCCCCGAGGATGCGGCCTATAAGTGGGAATGGGTCTGGCGCGCGCTGGTGTTCGCCATCTTCCTGCCGTTGACGCTGGTCACGCGATTGCGGCTGGAGCTCGCGCTGCTGGTCGTCACGCTGACAGCCGGAGCGATCATCATTTCCTCCGGTCTCAAGACCGCGCTTGGCGGCGGGGGCTATGGCAGCCTGTATTTCTTCGTGAACGACAATTCGAACATCTACGAGAGTTCGACGCTCTCCACGGTCGCGATCGGGCTGATCCCGATCATCTGGTGGTTCATGAACCACGGCCGGGTCTTCCCCCCCGACTGGCGCGTCAAGCTGTTCGGCTCGGCCTTCATCTTCGCCTGCCTGCTGATTCCTATCGGGACCGAGGCGCGCACCGGGCTCGTGTGTATCGGCGTCCTCGCGCTTCTGCTGCTGCGCGATGTGAAGCGGCGGATGACCTTCATCGTCGGCGGCATCGCGCTCGTGCTGATGGCCGCGCCCTTCCTGCCGACCAGCTATTACGAACGCATGGGGCTGATCACCGGGCATGAACAGGACCAGTCGGCCTCGACCCGCCTTGCAGTGTGGCAATGGACCTATGACTATGCGCTCGAGAACCCGCTTGGCGGCGGGTTCGATTCCTACCGCGGCAACAAGTTCGAATATCGCCTGCCGCAGGTCGAGGAAAACGGCAGCACGACCACGGTCGAATACAAGGACGTGGTCGACGAAGCGCGCGCCTTCCACTCCTCGATCTTCGAGGTGCTGGGCGAACAGGGGTGGATCGGCCTGTTCCTGTGGGTCTGGCTCCATGCCAGCGGGCTGTGGCAGATGGAAAAGCTGCGGCGGCGGTGGCGCGGGCGCGAGGGGGCGAGCTGGCAATCTCCATTGGCGAGCGCGCTACAGATGACGCAGATCATCGCACTGGTCGGATCACTGTTCCAGGGGATCGCTTACCAGCCGGTGATCCTGCTGATCATCGCCCTGCAATGCGGGCTGTGGACCTATCTCAAGCGCTGCGAGGAAGCGGCCGCCGAGCCGCGCTCCTCGCGCAGGCGCGCTGCCCACCGTTCGGAGCCCCAGCGCGCCACCAGCGCATCGAACGCGGCCCGTTCGGCCCCGGCGAGCGAGGCGTAATCTGCACACCGCCGTGCGCGCGTGACGCAGGCTTCGCCGCTGTCGAGCCGCAGCGAAATCACGCCGAGCTCTTCATGCGCGAGACCGATCGCGGTCGGTTCGTCGAGCGGCCCGATGTGGAGGAAGGGCGCGGGCGGCGCGGCGGCGGGAACATCCGCGCCCAGAAACCGCAGGATTATCGCGCGGTAGTCGCTTAGCGCGAGCGGCGCGCGAGCCGCGCCCAGCGGACGGTTGCTGGCGAGAAACGTCGCATTCTGCCGGTCGTTGATCACATGGCCATGGCCGAGGAAGCCGTCCTCGAACAAGGCCTCGCCGTGATCGCCGGTAACGATCAGCACGGTGTCCTGCCACACGCCCATCGCTTCCAGCTTGGCGATCAGCCGGCCCAGCGCGGCGTCGGTATGCGCGACCGCGTTCCAGTAGGTCCGCTCCAGCGCCGCGCGGTTGTCCTCGTTGATGTGGCCGCGTTCCAGGGGCGGCTTGGCGAAGCGGTGCGGAACGGCGTCGTGGTGATAGGGGAAGTGCGGCGTCTGGAAATTTAGGTAGACGAATTGCGGCTTCTCCCACGCTGCAGCATCGCCGAGCGCGGCGTCGAAGCGATCGAGCACGATGTCCTCGTCGATCAGCAGCGAGCCCTGCGCGGCGAAGCTGAAGGCGCGCTGGTCCTTAAGCGTTTCGGCATCGACGAAGCGGTCGGCAACCTCACGCATTCCGACAGCTGCCGAAATACCGCCGAAATCCTCCGGTTGTCCCGAGAACACGCCGATCTCGTAACCGCTAGCATCGAGCTCGCGGAACAGGCTCGGCGAACCTGGCGGCACGACCAAGCTGCCCGCGAAGAGCGATTTGAGCGAGGCGGTGGTGAAGCCGACATGGCTGTAGGCGGGCGCGAGGGCGCCGCCCTGCGCCGCCACGCGCGCGAGATTGGGGGCGACGGGTTTTCCGTCGATGCGCTTGCCCAGCACATCCGCGCGGGTGCTCTCGAAAACGACGATAACGAGATGCGGCTTTGCGCCGCCGATTGGCGTGGCGGGCAGGGGCTCGGCAACCGGGACCAGCGCGAGATCGCCGCCGTAGCCATCCTCGTCGATCCCATTGCCGGGGATATCGAGCGCGAGCGGATGGCGGCCGGCATCGAACGGGGCCGGGTCGATGGTCCGCCCGGCAAGGCCGTAGCCATCGCCGTCGAAATCGCTTGCCAGTGCCAGCCCGTCGGCCAGCCCCTGCCAGGCGGCGATCCTTTCCAGCCCCCGCGGTCCGTCGCCGCCCAAACGCGGCAAGACGATCACCGCGCCGGCAAAGGCCAGCCAGACAATGCCGAGTGTGGCCCAGCGAGGCCATGCATTGGCAAGCGATGACTGCTTTCCCAGCCATCGGCGCAGCAGGCGTGCTGCCAGCCACCAGCCCGCAAGAAACAGGGCCAGCGCGCCAAGGCCGAGCATGATCTCGTTTTTGGCGAACAGCAGCGCATCGGCCGCGCTTCCGCCGCCCAGCTGCTTGAGGAGGGCGAAGCTGACCGCATCGCTGAAATAGGAATGGAGCTGGTACCGCAGGGTCAGTACCAGCAGGCTGGTTCCGCCATAGAGGAACGCGAAATGCAGTACGGCGGACTGCGCGCCGGACGCGCGCGCAAGCCGTACGGCCAGCTTCCAGGCGAGGAGGGCGACCGCGATATGGGCGAGCGCGAAGCCGAACATGAAAATGGCCAGTTCGCCGCCCGTATCGACCGCACTCGACTGCCCGAACCCGCCGGTGAACACACCATATTTGCGATTGGCGACCGCCAGCTCCGCGCCGGCAACAAGGGCGGCAACTAGCGGTACGCTGATTGCGGGTTTGAAGGCAGCGCCGAGCATACGGGCCAGCATGGTTTCTCCAGCGTCGCGGACGCGGTTGCGCCACAAGCGGGACCATACCGTTTGTGCGAATCGGCTCAATACGCGGGTCGCCGTCCATCACCGGACACGGCGCTTCCCCATGCCGTAGCGGCACGTGCGGCGGTGTTGCGCCAGTCCCGCGCATGCGCCATGAGTCGCGCCGCACGCGCGGCCGGAGTCGCGCGAAACCGTCAGTTTGGATAGAGGAGAGGCGCGCATGAGCCCGCAGGATCTGGCCGGCAAGGTCGGCGAAGTAATCGGCACCAGCGAATGGGTCGAAATGAGCCAGGAGCGCATCAACCAGTTCGCCGATGCCACCGGCGATCACCAGTTCATCCATATCGACGAGGAAAAGGCCAAGATGACGCCGTTCGGCGGCACCATCGCGCATGGCTTCCTGACGCTGTCGATGATCCCCTATCTCGGCGCACAGTCCGACATGCCCCGGCTCGACGGCGTGAAAATGGGCGTCAACTACGGCGGCAACAAGACGCGCTTCATCTCGCCCGTACGCAGCGGCAAGCGCATCCGCGGTCACTGGAAGCTGGTCGAAATGATCGAAAAGCGTCCCGGCCAGTGGCAGCAGACCAGCGAGATCACCATGGAGATCGAGGGCGAGGACAAGCCCGCGCTGATCACCGAATGGATCACCCAGATTTTCGTCTGATTTCCCCCTCCTCCCCGGTGAGGATTCAGGCACCATAGCAACCAAGGAAATACGCATGCGTGACGCAGTCATCGTCTCCACCGCCCGCACCGCCATCGGCCGTGCCTACAAGGGCGGGTTCAACGACACCAAGGGCCCGACGCTCGGCGCCTATTCGCTCAAGCCCGCGATCGAGCGCGCCGGTATCGACGCCGGCGAAGTCGACGACGTGCTGTGGGGCAGCGCGCTCCAGCAGGGCACGCAGGCCGGCAACCTCGCGCGCCAGGTCGCGCTGCGCGCCGGTTGCCCGATCGGCACCAGCGGCATGACCATCGACCGCCAGTGTTCGAGCGGCCTGATGAGCATCGCCACCGCCGCCAAACAGATCATCACCGACCGGATGGATGTGGTTGCCGCAGGCGGTCAGGAATCGATCAGCCTCGTGCAGACCAAGGAAATGCGGGTGATGCCCGATCCCGAGCTGGTGAACATGCATGGCGCGGTTTACATGCCGATGCTGCAGACCGCCGAAACGGTCGCCCAGCGTTACGGCATCAGCCGCGAAGCGCAGGACGAATACGCGCTGCAGAGCCAGCAGCGTACCGCCGCGGCGCAGGAAGCGGGCAAGTTCGACGACGAAATCGTCCCCGTCAGCACCACGCACAAGGTGCAGGACAAGGAAACCGGCGAGATTTCGGACGTCGAAATCACCATCGCCAAGGACGAGGGCAATCGCCCGCAGACCACGCTCGAAGGCCTTTCGAGCCTCAAGCCGGTGATGGGCGAAGGCACCACGATCACTGCGGGCAACGCCTCGCAGCTGTCGGACGGTTCGTCGGCCAGCGTGCTGATGGAAGCCAAGGTCGCCGAACAGAAGGGCCTCGAGCCACTTGGCCGCTATGTCGGCATGGCAGTCGCCGGCACCGAGCCCGACGAAATGGGCATCGGCCCGGTCTTCGCGATTCCCAAGCTGCTCGAGCGCTTCGACCTCAAGGTCGACGACATCGGGCTGTGGGAACTGAACGAGGCGTTCGCGGTGCAGGTGCTCTACTGCCGCGACAAGCTCGGCATCCCGGGCGAGTTGCTCAACGTCAACGGCGGCTCGATCTCGATCGGCCATCCCTACGGCATGACCGGCGCGCGCTGCGTCGGCCACACGCTCATCGAGGGCAAGCGCCGCGGCGCGAAATACGGCGTCATCACCATGTGCGTCGGCGGCGGCATGGGCGCAGCCGGCCTGTTCGAGATCTTCTGATCGGACGACCGGCAAGCCGCCCGCTTGCCTAAACGGATAACGGACATCCTCCGGCCCCGGCGGTCGGAGGATGTTTGCGTTTGGGCATCAATATCGCGGTCTCGACTGTCGAAGACGTGGCGACGGTCGGGCTGCTCTAGCTCGCCTATGAATTCCCGCCGACCGGCTGATCGGGTCAGCCGTGAGCGGCGATGAATTCCTCGACCACCGGCGCGATACGGTCCCGCCACTTGCTGCCGTTGAAGATGCCGTAATGCCCCGCGCCCTCGGCCATGTAGTAGCGCTTCTTCGCGCTATCGAGCTTGGGAGTCAGGTCGAGCGCGGCCTTGGTCTGGCCGAGCCCCGAAATATCGTCGCGCTCGCCTTCGATCGCGAGCAGCGCGGTGCGCGTGATGTCGCCCAGATCGACTCGCTTGCCGCGATGCAGGAAGGTGCCGTTGGGCAGCGCATGGTCCTGGAAGACCTCCTGCACCGTCTGCAGATAGAATTCGGCGGTCATATCGGCCACGCTGCGGTATTCGTCGTAGAAATCCTTGGTCGCCTGCGCGCTCGCCTCGTCGCCCGCGGTGAGGTGTTTGAACATCTCGTAATGGCTCTGCATGTGATTGCCGAGATTCATGCTCATGAAGCCCGCGAGCTGCATGAAGCCGGGATAGACCCGCCGGCCCGCGCCGCGATACTGCATCGGCACGGTGGCGATGACATTGTGGCGGAACCATTCGATCGGGCGATCCATCGCCATGTCGTTGACGCTGGTCGGCGAACAACGCGTGTCGATCGGCCCGCCCATCATCGTCAGCGTGCTCGGGGTGCAGGGATGATCGTCGCGGTTCATGATCGCGGTGGCGGCGAAAACCGGCACCGACGGCTGGCAAACCGCCATGACATGCGCGCCTTCGCCGATATGCTCGAGGAAGCCGATGACGTAGTCCATGTAGTCGTCGAGGTCGAACTCGCCCTCGTGCAGCGGCACGGTCTTGGCATCGGCCCAGTCGGTCACGAACACGCGGTAATTCTGCAGCATCCGTTCGACCGTGCCGCGCAGCAGCGTGGCGTAATGGCCGCTCATGGGCGCAACAACCAGCAGGCGCGGCGCATCCTCGGGCAGGTTTGCGCGGTAAAACTCTTTCAGATCGCCGAAGGGGCGATTGACCACGGTCGCCTCCAGCACCGGATCGGGGGTGCCATCGACCTCGACCGCCTCGATGTTCCAACCCGGCTTGCCATAAGTGGCGGTGGCATGGGCGAACACTTCAAGCGCGCTGGCCGCTATCGGACCGATGTTCAGATAGCCCATCGGGTCGATGTGATTGAGCGGGTTCGATGGATTGTTGAGCATTTCCACCCCGATCGAGGCGATAGTGCTGGCCGAGTTCAGCCAGCTGCGCTGCAGTTCATAGGCGTGATAAAGCAAAACATATCCCCTGCTGGTCCGGCGCATGATGCGGTCTCCGGCCCGGGTAAAGACGGTCATCCTGCCGTCCGGTTGGTAATTGTGCAACGCACAATAGCCGAAAATGTGCCTTCGCGCGTGCAGCAGTGTGGATTTTCGCGCCGCACCGACCTAACTGCATGCGCATGGCAGCCCAGGACGAGACGGAAACCGAAGGTCGCGGTCGGTTCGCGCGCAAACGCGCGGCCAAGGACGCACCGCGCCAGCGCTCGTTGCGGCCCTTGCGAATGGTGTGGCAGGCGGGGACGGGTTATCCCGGTCACGTCGCGCTGGCGCTGGTCGCGCTGTTCATCACCGCCGCCGCCACGCTGGCGATCCCGGCGGGGTTCAAGATGGTCATCGACCGCGGTTTTGCCGAAGGCGCCACCCCCGACGACATGGCGCGCTGGTTCCGCTATCTGCTGATGATCGTCGCCGTACTCGCGGCGGGGACGGCGATGCGGTTCTATTACGTCAGCTGGCTGGGCGAGCGCGTGGTCGCCGATATCCGTCTGCGGGTGCAGGAAAACCTGCTGCGGCTGGCCCCGGGTTTCTACGAGGAGAACAGCCCCAAGGAAATCTCCAGCCGCATGACCAGCGATACCGCGCTGATCGAACAGGTCGTGGGCACCACTGTCTCGGTGGCGCTGCGCAATGCGCTGATGGCGATCGGCGGGACGCTGTATCTGTTCTGGCTCGTGCCGGGGCTGACCATGGGGCTGCTGCTGATCATCCCCGCAATCGTGGTCCCGATCACGCTGTTCGGGCGGCGGCTGCGCAAGGTTTCGCGCACCAGCCAGGACCGCGTGGCGGATATCGGGGCGATGGTCACCGAAGTCCTGTCGGCGATGAAGATCGTCCAGGGTTTCAACCAGGAGGGCCGCGAGCACGGGCGGTTTCGCGAAGCGGTCGAGCGGACCTTTGCCGTGGCGCGGCGCCGGGTGATGCTGCGCGCGGCGATGACCGCGGTGGTCATCCTGCTGGTGTTCGGCGGTATCACCCTGCTGGTCTGGCGCGGCGCGCAGGCGGTCAGCGAAGGCGCGATTTCGGGCGGTACGATTGCCGCCTTCGTGCTTACCGCGGGCCTCGTGGCTGGCGCGATCGGCGCGCTGACCGAGGTCTATGGCGATCTGCTGCGCGGTGCCGGCGCGGCCAGCCGCCTGTCCGAACTGCTCGACGAAAAGCCGGCGATCACGGCGCCCGAACGCCCGCAGGATCTGCCCGTCCCGCCGCGCGGCAGCCTGTCGTTCCGCAATGTAACCTTCCGCTATCCCACGCGACTCGAAGCCCCGGCGATCAGCGATTTCAGCCTCGAGGTCGAACCGGGCGAAGCGGTGGCCATCGTCGGCCCCTCGGGAGCAGGCAAATCGACCATCTTCCAGCTTGCCGAGCGGTTCTACGATCCGCAGGCGGGCTCGATCCGGATCGACGGCATCCCGTTGACCGGCGCCGACCCCGCTGAAGTTCGCCGCCGCATCGCCTATGTCCCGCAGGAAGGCGTGTTGTTCAGCGCCAATGCGCGCGACAATCTGCGCTATGGCAATTGGGAAGCGAGCGAAGAAGAGGTCTGGGCCGCCGCGCGCGCTGCCAATGCCGCCGAATTCCTCGAGAAACTGCCGCGGGGGCTCGACACCTATCTGGGCGAGAGCGGCACGCAGCTGTCGGGCGGCCAGCGCCAGCGCATCGCCATCGCGCGCGCGCTGTTGCGCGATGCGCCTATCCTGCTGCTCGACGAGGCAACCAGCGCGCTCGATGCCGAAAGCGAACGACTGGTCCAGGAGGCACTCGAACATCTGATGGAGGACCGCACCACGCTGGTCATCGCGCACCGGCTCTCGACCGTGCGTGCTTCCGACCGGATCGTGGTGATGGAAGACGGCCGTATCGTCGAGCAAGGCACGCACGGCCAATTGTCGGGCAATGGCGGGCTGTACGCCCGGCTCGCCTCGCTGCAGTTCGGTCTCGAGAGCGCGTGACCGCTTGACTCCCGCCTCGCCTTTCCCTTGGGGACTGCCGCAATGAACGACTACCTCACCGCCATCTTCCTCGGCATCGTCGAGGGGCTGACCGAATTCATTCCCGTCTCCTCGACCGGGCACTTGATCCTCGCCACCGAACTGTCGGGTGCGGACCCGAACGAATGGGCGATGTTCAATGTCGTCATCCAGCTCGGCGCGATCCTCGCGGTGGTCTATCAATATTGGGGCACCTTCTGGTCGGCCGGCATGGGCGTCCTGCGGCTCGAACGCGAAGGGCTGATGTTCGCGCGCAACATCCTGCTGGGGTTCCTGCCCAGCGCGGTGATCGGCTTCGCGCTGTACGAGAATTTCGAGGCCATGCTCGGCAATCCGGGGATCGTGCCGTGGGCGCTGATCGTCGGCGGTGTGGCGATCATCGTGATCGAGCGCGCTGCCAAGCCGCGCGACGAGGGCCGCGGGGTCGCCGAACTGCCGCTGAGCAAGGTGCTCGGCGTCGGTTTCGCACAATGCCTGGCGATGGTGCCGGGGGTCAGCCGTTCGGGCGCCACGATCATGGGCGCGCTCGCCATGGGCATCAACCGCAAGACGGCCGCCGAGTTCTCCTTCTTCCTCGCCGTGCCGACCATGGTCGGTGCGACCACGCTCGAAGTCGCGACCAAATACGATGCGATGATGGCCGGCTCGACGCGGGTCGGGTGGGACCATATCGCGCTTGGCTTCGTGGTCAGCTTCATCGTCGCGCTGGTCGTGATCCGCGCCTTCGTGGCCTATGTCAGCCATAGCGGCTTCACGCCGTTTGCCTGGTACCGGATCATCGCGGGCAGTGCCGCGCTGGCATGGCTGACGTTCGCGTAACTCCCGGCGCGTATCGTGATCGCCACAGTCCGGCCATAATTCTATCCCGCGCCGGAACTTTTGTTTCGTGGCGGGTTTATTGCCAGTGAGTGACACGTAAAGGTTAGACCAATGGGCTTACTGATCCTGATCGTAGTGGGTGCCCTGCTGGGGTGGCTGGCGACGATTATCCTGCGCATCGAGGATGGTCGCACTATCCTCGCCAATGCGCTGGTCGGTGTGCTCGGCTCGCTGGTAACCGGGATGGTCGCGGGCAATGGTGCCATTCTGGGCACGGTAAGCGGCGTTGCGCTGCTGTGGGCGGTGCTCGGGTCGGTCGTGACGATCGGCCTGTTCAACCTGTTCCGCCAACGCGCCTACCGCTGAACGCGCTTCACATAATCTTAGCATTGATTACAAACGGGCGCGGGATGGATTCGCGTCTCGAATACCAAGGGGAATACACATGAACTTCAACAAGCTTACCATCATCGCCTCGGCCGCTGCCCTGAGCCTCGGCGTTGCCGCTTGCGACAGCCCGCAGGAAGAGGCCGCTGAAGAGCAGGCCGAAGCCATGGAAGACGAAGCTGACGCGATGGAAGATGCTGGCGAAATCACCGACGCTGAAGCCGACGCGATCGAAGCCGAAGCCGACGACATCGAAGATGCCGCCGAAGGCGACACCGATGCGATGACCGAAGGTCTCGAAGAAGCCGTCAACTAAGACGCTCTTCAGCAGGAATTACCAGGCGGCCCGGAAGCGATTCCGGGCCGCTTTTGCGTGCGCCCGTGCCAATTGCCGCATTAGCATTTGTCTGGGAACCGGGCGGCTATTCGCCCGTTCATCACATTCTCGCCGCATTTCGAATACGCGGCGTGCACAAGCGTCGCGACGCGGCGCGAACCTAAAGGTTAAAGGGGATACGTAATGAAGTTCACCAAAGCCACGATCATCGCTTCCGCCGCCGCCATGAGCCTCGGCCTTGCCGCTTGCGACAGCGCAGCAGAAAACGAAGCTGAAGAAAACATCGAAGAGATGGAAGACGCTCGCGACAACCAGGTTGACGCACTGGAAGAAGCCGGTGAAATCACCGAAGACCAGGCCGACGCGATCGACGACCAGACCGACGCCATGGAAGAATCCATGGAAGAACAGGCTGACGAAATCGACGAAATGTAAGCATCGTCGATCGTTATTCGATCATGCGGCCCCGGAGCGATCCGGGGCCGCTTTTCGTTGGGCCCTGTTTTACCCAGGCCCTGCTGTCGTCAGACCGGTTTCGCGCCGCTCTCGCGTCCGCCGCGCAGCGTATATTCGAGCGAGCCGCGGTTCACCACATGGTCGACATCGATCACCGCGGTATTGGCATAGGTGAAGCCCGCGCCCAGATTCCGGTACAGCTTGTCGAAATCGCGCTCGACCGTCTGGCGGTAGAGATCCTCGAAACTCTCGATCACGAAATAGGTCGGCTGTAGATCGCTGATCACATAATCGGTGCGCATTACCCGGTCGACATTGAGCATGATCCGGTTGGGGCTCTCGGCCTCGGTGGCATAGACCACCTCGGTCGGGCCCGAGAGGATCCCCGCGCCATAGGCCTTGATCCCGTCGGCTTCCTGCAGCAGCCCGAATTCGACCGTGTACCAGTAGAGCGAACCGAGCGCCTTGAGCCGGTTGTAGCGCATCGCCTTCCAGCCCGCGCGGCCATATTCCTGCATGTAATCGGCATAGACCGGATCGGTCAGCATCGGGACATGGCCGAAGACGTCGTGGAACACGTCGGGTTCCTGGATGTAATCGAAGGTCTCGCGCGTGCGGATGAAATTGCCCGCGGGGAAACGCCGGTTGGCCAGGTGCCAGAAGAACACGTGGTCGGGGATCAGCATGGGCACGGGGACCACGCTCCACCCGGTCAGCGTATCGAGGTCTTCGGACAATGTGCCGAATTCGGGCACGCCCCCGCGGTCGAGGTTCAGTTTCTCCAGACCCGCCATGAACGCGGTCGCCGCGCGGCCGGGCAGCACGGCCATCTGCCGCGCAAACAGATCGTTCCAGATCGCGTCGTCTTCGGCCGTATAGTCGGTCTGTTTGGGTTCGAGCCAGTCGTCGCCCACATGCGCGGGCTTCTTCAGCGGCGCGGTGAACACCTCTGCCGGAAGGTCGGGCAGGCGGGTAAAGTCCTGTTCGGTCTGTGTAAGTGTAGCCATATGGTCGGCGTTAATACTATCATTGCCGCATGCATACAAATGGCAGGAGCGAGGCGCGATGAAACGCAAGCACTATGAGGCGGCGATGGCGCCGCTGCGCGAGCAGCTGGTCGTCATGGCGCGGTGGGCGCGGACGACGGGGCAGCGGATCGTGGTATTGTTCGAAGGGCGCGATACCGCGGGCAAGGGCGGTGCGATCCGCGCGGTGTCCGAAAAGCTCAACCCGCGCCAATGCCATATCGTCGCACTCGCCAAGCCGACCGAGGCCGAACAGACCCAGTGGTATTTCCAGCGCTACGTCGATCATTTGCCCAGTGCAGGCGAAATCGTGCTGTTCGACCGCAGCTGGTACAATCGCGCCGGGGTCGAGAAGGTGATGGGCTATGCCGACGACGCGCAGGTGGCGCGCTTTCTCGAGCAGACCCCGGCGTTCGAGAAGATGCTCGTCGACGACGGCATACTGCTGTTCAAATACTGGCTCGGGACCGATCAGGCACGGCAGGAGGAGCGGCTGCGCGAGCGGTTGGAGGACCCGCTCAAACGCTGGAAGCTCTCGCCGATCGATCTTGCTGCGCGCGGGCGTTACGATGCCTATACCGACGCACGCGAAGCCATGCTGGAAGCAACGCATACGGCGCACGCCCCCTGGACGCTGGTCGATTTCAACGACCAGAAACGCGGGAGGCTGACGCTGGTGCGCGATCTGCTCGACCGGCTGCCCGATACGCATGTCGTCCCGCCGGAGATCGACTTCCCGGCGCTGGACCGCGAGCCGCGGGCCGAAACCTATGCAGTGCTGAAGCCGATTGCGGACTATCCGATCGAATAGTCATTGCGAGGAGCCGCAGGCGACGCGGCTGCGCCGCTCGCGAAGACTAGCTGAGAGTAGCAGACGCCTTGGTCACCTGGCGTCCATCGCCGGCAAAGGCACCGAGCTCGATTTCCCCGCCATCGCCGCGCAGCACGAGGTGGAGCGGCTCGCCCGCAATCGCCGGGCTGACCCCGCGAAAAGCGAAGTGGGCAAGGCGGTTTTCGCCAAAATGCGCGCCGGCCAGCTGCAGCAGCAGACTCGCGGTGAGCGGGCCGTGAACGACGAGCCCGCGATAGCGTTCGACCTCACGCGTATAGGGCGCATCGTAATGGATGCGGTGCGTGTTGAAGGTCAGCGCCGAATAGCGGAACAGCAGCCGCTCGTCGGGCAAGAGTTCGCGGTGCCCATCCCACCCTTGCCGGTCGAAGACAGCCGGGGTCGGTTCGGGCGGGGACAAGGGTGCATCACCCGTCAGCGCTTCGAGATAGACTGCGGTCTGGCGCTCGGTAACGGCAGCGGTGCCGTCGGCGCTGGTTTCATGATCGATCTCGACGAAGACCATGTCGCCCCGGCTGCCCGATTTCGGCGTGATCGAAACCACGCGGCTGACGCGCTCGACTGTCGCGCCTACAGCGATCGGGGCGTGAAACTGGATCGCGCTCGATGCCCACATCCGCCGCGGCAGCGGGATCGGGGGCAGGAAGCTCGCCGGGTCGTTCTCGCGCAGCGGATGCCCGTCGGGGCCCAGCCGTGCGGTCGGTGATTCGGGCGTGCAGAGGCAGAAATGGATGCCCTGCGGCATTGCCGCCGAATCCGGGGCGCCGTGATCGAAGGTCGCGTACCACCGCGCGGCGAGCGCCGGATCGAGCCGGTCTGCCGCGCGCTGCTCGCGCCCGATCCATTCGCCCCACTCGGCCATCAGGCGGCGCGTTCGAACACGGCGGCCATCCCCTGGCCGCCGCCGATGCACATGGTTTCGAGCCCGTAGCGCACCTCGCGCCGCTGCATTTCATGTGCCATGTCGGCGAGGATGCGGATCCCCGTCGCGCCGATCGGGTGGCCCAGCGAAATGCCCGACCCGTTGACGTTGACCAGCTCGCGGCGGCTGTCGTCCTCGGTGAAACCCCAGCCCTTGAGCACGGCGAGCGCCTGCGGGGCGAAGGCCTCGTTGAGTTCGATCAGCCCGATATCGTCCCAGCCCATGTTGGTCTTGGCGAACAGCCGTTCGACCGCGGGAACGGGACCGATCCCCATCCGGCTGGGGTCGCAGCCCGCCGCGCTCCACGAATGGAACCACAGGATCGGTTCGAGACCCAATTCCGCCACCTTGTCTTCTGCCACCACCAGGCAGGCGGCGGCGGCGTCGTTCTGCTGGCTGGCATTGCCCGCCGTCACGATCGCATCCGCATCGCGCTTGCCGTCGATCGCGCGCAGCTTGCCCAGTGTGTCCATGCTGGCGTCCTCGCGGAAACCCTCGTCACGCGCGAAGACCACCGGATCGCCGCGCCGCTGCGGGATCTCGACCGGGACCAGCTGTTCGTCGAACTTGCCTTCGGCCCAGGCGCGGGCGGCGTTCTGATGGCTGCGCACCGCGAATGCATCGGCGGCCTCGCGGCTGATGTCGTAATCCTTGGCGAGATTTTCGGCAGTCTCGATCATGCCGGTGATCACACCGAAACGTTCGATCGGCTGGCTCATCAGCCGGCCGCGCGTCAGCCGGTCCCACAGCACCATGTCGCCCAGCCGTGCGCCGTGACGCGCCTTGGTGGTGTAATGTTCGACATTGGACATGCTCTCCACCCCGCCCGCGAGCACGCAATCGGCGACGCCGGTCTGTACCATCATCGCCGCGGTCGCGACCGCCTGCAGGCCCGAGCCGCAGCGCCGGTCGAGCTGGAAGCCGGGCACTTCGATCGGATAGCCTGCCGCCAGCCAGCTCCAGCGCCCGATCGCGGGGGCCTCGCCGCTGCCATAGCCCTGACTGAACACCACGTCGTCCACCCGCAGCGGGTCGATCCCGCTGCGTTCGACCAGCGCCTTGATGATCACTGCGCCGAGCGCGCCGGCCTCGAGCGGGGCGAGGCTGCCGAGGAACTTGCCCACCGGGGTGCGCAGGGGCTTGCAGATGGCAACGCGGCGGAGTGTCGTCATGGCTTATTCCTTGTCGGAGAGGCGGGCGATATCGCGATCGACGAGCTTGCCGATCGCACCCGAGGACAGGCCGAGCCGTTCGGCGAGCACTTCCTCGGTATGCTGGCCCAGATAGGGCGCGGGCGCGGGCGGCCCGGCTTCGCGCGAAGGGATATTCGCAAAGCTGCGCGTGGCGGGATATTCGAAGCCGCTGGGATTGGCGGGCGAGGCACCGAACAGCGGGTTGTCGGCCACCAGCGCGGCGTCGTTCGCCGCTTCGTGCATCGTGCGGTAGCGTTCGAAAGTGGTGCCATGCGCGGCGAGGCTGGCGGACAGTTCGTCCCAGTCCACCTTGTCCGCGCGCTCCTGGAACAGCGCGAACAGGCGGTGGCGGTGCTCGAAACGCGGGCGGTCGCCATCGGCGAAGCGCACGCCCAGTTCGGCCTCGAGCGCAGCAATCGCCTCGCCGATGCCAAAGGCGGCGACGAGGCCGTCCCATTGCTTGGCCGTCAGTGCCGCGACCATGAAGCGCACGCCGTCGCGGCTGCGGAAATCGCGCCCGAATGCGCCCCAGATCGCATTGCCCAGCCGTTCGCGGTCGCCGCCGCGATAGAGCATTTCGGCCATCGCGCCGCTATTGGCCAGGGTCCCGATCGCGACATCGCCCAGCGGTACGCGCAATTCGCTGCCCTGACCCGTGATATCGCGCTGGCGCAGCGCAGCGAGCAGCGCGAAGGCGCAATAGGCCCCGGTGATGAAGTCCCATGCGGGCAGCACCTGGTTGACCGGCGGCGCATTGGCCATGTCCCAGTCCTCGGGACCGCACATCAGCGGATAGCCGCTCGCCGCATTAACGGTGAAATCCATCGCCTGGCGCCCATCGTGCCAGCCCATGATGCGCACGCTGACTAGTTCGGGCGCGCCCTCGGGCTGCTGCGCGGCGATGGCATCATGCCCGAGGAAGCTCTTTTCGGGCAGGTTGGTGATGAGATTGCCGGTATTGGCAGATAGCGCGACCAGCAATTCGCGTCCCTCGCCGCTGCGCAGGTCGAGCGCGACCGATTTCTTCGCGCGGTTGAGGTTTTCCCAGCTCAGGCTGCGGCCCTGCTCGGTCAGCATGTAGCGGTCGTAGTCGAGCCCGCCTTCCTTGTGATCGACGCGGATCACTTCGGCGCCCAGTTGCGCGCAATAGAGGCCGGCGGTGGGCGAGGCGACGAAGCTCGAGGCCTCGATAATGCTCAGTCCGTCGAGAAGCTGGTACACGCGCTACAATCCCGCCGCGTAATCGCGCAGCATGTGCTTGGCGATCTGCAGCTGGAGGATCTGCGTCGTGCCCTCGTAAATGCGGTAGATGCGGGCATCGCGGAAGAAGCGTTCGGCATCGTATTCGGCGAGATAGCCCGCGCCGCCATAGATCTGCACTACGCGGTCGACCACGCGGCCGCACATTTCGGAGGCGAAGACCTTGAAGGCGGCGGCGTGCTTGACCGTCTTCTCGCCACGATCGACGCGCGCGGTGACATCGGCCATCATCGCCTCGGCAGCATAGATTTCGGTCCAGCTTTCGGACAGCATCTGCTGGATCAGCTGGAAATTGGCGATCGGTTCGCCGAATGCCTGCCGCTCATTGGCATATTTGAGCGCCGAATCGAGCGCGCGGCGCGCATAGCCGGTGCTGGCTGCGCCGACCGAGATACGGCCATTGTCGAGGCTCATCATGGCGAAGCGGAAGCCCTGTCCGGTCTGTTCGCCCAGTAGCGCATCGCCGGGGACATGCACGTCGTCGAGCATGATGTCGGAGATATGGCTGCCGGCCTGGCCCATCTTTTCGTCGGGGCTGCCGGTCGATACGCCCGGCGTATCCATCGGCACGATGAAAGCGCTGACATGCGCGTTCTTGGGCTGCGCGTCCTTTTCGGTGCGCGCCATGATCAGCCCGACCTCGGCATGCGGGGCATTGGTGATGTAGCGCTTGGTCCCGTTGAGGATCCAGCCATTGCCATCGGGATCGGGCTTGGCGGTGGTCGCCATGGCGGCGCTGTCGCTGCCCGAACCGGGCTCGGTCAGGCCGAAGCAGGCAATCGCGCCCCCGGCGATCCTGGGCCACCACTCGGCCTTCTGCGCGTCGGTCCCGCCATTCTTGATCGCCGAATTGAACATGCCGACATTGATCGAGAAGATCGAACGATAGGCGGGCGCGGCATAGGCCATGGTCTTCACGACCTGGGCATATTGCGTGATGTTCAGCCCGGCGCCGCCGAATTCTTCGGGGACGGTCAGGCCGAACAGACCCATGTCCTTCATCTCCGCGACGATCTCGTCGGGGATGCGGTCGTTGGCGATGACGTCCTTTTCCGCCGGGATCAGCCGCTCGCGGACATAGCGTTCGAGCTGTTCGAGAAACTGGTCGAAAGTCTCGGCATCCATGCCGGGGTGGACGGCGTCACTCATCGGGTAGCTCCATTTGCTCAGGGCCGCCCGATTCCTGCGGGGCTGCACCGGGGGGCATCTTGCCCGCGGGGGTCTCGGCGGATGCTTCGGGCGCGGGCGGAACCACGCCGTCGGGCAGGCGGCGCTGCTCGATCATCTCGGCGGCATCGTCGAGCGCTTCGGCCTCGCTTTGCGTCACCGCGCTGACCGGCTCGGTATCCTCCTCGTAGCCGGAACAGGCAGGCAGCGCGAACAGGGCGAGGAGCGGGATGAATCGGTTCATGGCTGCGGAAGCTAGGCGCACATACACCGCGCGCAAAGGACGCTACGGCGCGGCTGGGCGCGGGCGAGCCGCGAGGCCCGCCCGCTTGAGGCTCAGTTGCTGGCGTCTTGCGACATGGCGTCCATCGCCGCAGCGGCGGTGTCGGCCGCATTGTCGCCGGCTTCCTGGATCTGCGCGGTCTCGCTTGGGCTCAGATCGGGGGTCTCGGTGGCCACGTCATTGGCGGCGGGGTCTTCGACCGGCTCGGCTTCGACATCGGCCAGCGCATCGTCGGCGGCGATTTCGACGGTGTCGGCTTCGGCTTCGGTCGAGGCGTCTTCGGTGCTGCCGCAGGCGGCAAGAGCAAGCGTGGCGGCAGCGGTCAGGGCGATACGGAAGTTCATGGTTTCTCTACTCCGGTGATGGGTCGCGCGGGTAAAGCGCAACCGCGGGGCGCGGGGCAAGGGGAAAATCGCCCGCGACCGGTTGCGTGTGCCGTTCCTTCTGCCATCAGGCGGGCATGACCGGGATTGCGCACGCAGGACAATCGCTGAAGGAGACCTTCGGCTTCGATCGCTTCCGCGGGCGGCAGGAAGAAGTGGTCGCACGCGTACTGGCGGGCGATTCGACGCTGGCGGTGATGCCGACGGGGGCGGGCAAGTCGCTGACCTACCAGCTCCCCGCGGTCATGCTGCCCGGCACCTGCGTGGTGATCAGCCCGCTGATAGCGCTGATGCACGACCAGCTGCGCAGCGCGCGCGCCAACGGTATCCGCGCGGCGACGCTGACCAGCGCCGATGCCGACTGGCGCGAAACGCAGGACGCTTTCCGCGCCGGCGAGCTGGATCTGCTCTATGTCGCGCCCGAACGTGCCAGCCAGCCGGGTTTCCGCGACCTGCTGGGCACGGCGCCGCTGTGCCTGTTCGCGATCGACGAGGCGCATTGCGTGTCCGAATGGGGCCATGATTTCCGCCCCGATTACCGCATGCTGCGCGGCATGCTCGATGCTTTCCCCCAGGTTCCGCGGCTGGCGCTGACCGCCACCGCCGACAAGCAGACCCGCAGCGACGTGATGACGCAGCTGGGCATCCCCGATGACGGGCTGGTGCTGGCGGGATTCGACCGGCCCAATATCCGCTATGCCATTCGCCACCGCGACAATCCGGTGCGCCAGCTGACCGACCTGATGGCCGCCGCGCCGGGACCGGGGATCGTCTACGCCCCGACGCGGCGCAAGGTGGAGGATCTGGCGGACAAGCTGGCGGCGGCCACCGGGCGCGCGGTGCTGCCCTATCACGCGGGGCTCGATGCGGGGACGCGCGCTGCCAACCAGGCGGCTTTCGTTACCAGCGAGGATATGGTGATCGTCGCCACGGTCGCCTTCGGCATGGGGATCGACAAACCCGACGTGCGCTTCGTCGCGCATGTCGGCGTGCCCAAGTCGATCGAGGGCTATTACCAGGAAACCGGGCGCGCGGGGCGCGACGGCGATCCGGCCCAAGCGGTGATGTTCTGGGGCGCGGGCGATTTCGCCACTGCGCGCCAGCGGCTGGCCGAAGTCGACGAGGCGCGGCGCGGCGCGGAGCGTGCGCGGCTCGATGCGCTTGCCGGGCTGGTCGAGACCGCCGCCTGCCGCCGCGCGGTGCTGCTGCGCCATTTCGGCGAGGACCCGCCGCAGAGCTGCGGCAATTGCGACAATTGCCTCGAACAGCCGAGCGTGACCGATGTCACCGAACTGGCGCGCAAGCTGCTGTCGGCGGTATACCGCACGGGGCAGAGCTTCGGCATGGGCCATCTGCAAAAGGTGCTGACGGGGAGCGAGGACGAGCGCGTGCGCCAGCGCGGGCACGACCGGCTGAGCGTCTTCGGGATCGTCGAAGGCGAGGAAGCGGCTCTGCTCCAGCCACTGTCCCGGGCCCTGCAGGCGCGCGGCGATCTGGTCGCGACCGAACATGGCGGATTGGCGCTGGGCGGCTCGGCGCGCGCGATCCTGACCGGCGAAAGCGCGGTCGCGATCGTCGTCCCGCCCAAGCGCCAGCGGCGCCGCCGCGGCGATACGACTCCCAATCCGGTCGGCGATCCACTGTTCGAGGCGCTGCGCGCGCTGCGCAAGGAGCTCGCCGAAGAGGCGCAGGTGCCGCCCTATGTCGTCTTCCACGATTCGACGCTGCGCGAGATGGCCAGTGCGCGGCCCGCCACACTCGCCGCGCTGGGCCAGCTCCCCGGCATCGGGGCGAAGAAACTCGAAGCCTATGGCGAGCGCTTCCTGCGCGCGATCGACGACCATTGAACCCGGACCTCCAATGATATAATGATGATATCATAATTATTGGAGGAGCGATTCGTCATGACCGTCGAACTCAGGGGAATGAAGACGAGCAGCGAGCATGCAGGGTCCAGCTTCAGCGGCTATCCGATGCTGGGGCTGATCCTGGCCTTGCTGGTGCTGGTGATCTGGAACGTTGCCGGAAATGTGCCGATGGACGGCGCGGACAAGGCGGCCAAGCTCACCTTCGTCGGCCTGCTCGTCCTGCCCATCCTCGTGCTGGCGTTTCTCGCCGCCGGATTTTTCATGATCCAGCCCAACCAGGCCGCGGTGATCACGCTGTTCGGCGAATATCGCGGGACCGAACGGCGCGAGGGGCTGCGCTGGATCTGGCCGTGGATGACCAAGAACAAGCTGTCGGTGCGCGCGCACAACATCCATTCGGAGCGTGTGAAGATCAACGATTTGCGCGGCAATCCGATCGAGATCGCCTGCAATGTCGTGTGGCGCGTCGCCGATAGCGCGCAAGCCAGTTTCGATGTCGACGATTACAAGGAATTCGTGAACATCCAGATCGAGGCGGGGCTGCGCACGGTGGGTTCGCGCCATCCCTATGACGATTTCGAAGGCGAGGAAGTCACGCTGCGCGGTGGTGCGGATGTCATAAACCGCGAATTGCTCGAGGAACTCAACGACCGGCTGAAGGTCGCGGGGATCATCGTCGACGAAGCAGGCCTGACCCACCTCGCCTACGCCAGCGAGATTGCCAGCGCCATGCTCAAGCGCCAGCAGGCCGATGCCATCATTGCCGCACGGGCCAAGATCGTGCTCGGCGCGGTCGGCATGGTCGAGGATGCGCTGACCAAGCTGGCGCAGGACAATATCGTCGAGCTGGATGACGAACGGCGCGCGACGATGGTCAGCAATCTGATGGTGGTGCTGTGCGGCGAGAAGGACGTGCACCCCGTGATCAATGCGGGCTCGCTCTACCAGTAGGCATGCGTAGAGCCCCGATCCGATGACGAAGAAGGCTTTCGCCCTGCGCCTCGACCCGGCGGTCCACGCCGCGATCGAACGGCTTGCCGCGAGCGAATTGCGCAGTGCCAATGCGCAGATCGAGATGTTGCTGCGCGAATCGCTGGCAAAGCGCGGGATCGAGGTGCCGGTTTCGAAGCCGCCCAAGCGCGGCCGACCAAGGAAGGAGGAATAAGATGAAAGTGCTTCACTGGCTGAGCGCCGGGGGCCTGCTGGCCGCGCTGGGTGCCGCGCCCGCAGTGGCCCAGGAAACGCTGGTTGCCCCCGGGCCGCAAGGCGATCTCGCCGGAACGCTGGTTGCGCCCGCCGAAGGGCAGCCGCTGGTCCTGATCATCCCGGGGTCGGGCCCGACCGACCGCGATGGAAACAATCCGCTGGGAGTGACTGCGGCACCCTATCGCCTGCTCGCCGAGGCGCTGGCCGAGCGCGGCATTGGCACATTGCGGATCGACAAGCGCGGCATGTTCGCCAGCAAGGCGGCGGTGGCGGACGCCAATGCGGTCACGATCGCCGATTATGTCACCGACACTGCAAGCTGGGTTGGCGCGGCGCGCACTGCGACCGGGGCCGAGTGCCTCTGGCTGCTGGGGCATAGCGAGGGCGGGATCGTCGCGCTCGCTGCGGCGCAGGAGATATCGGATCTGTGCGGGATCATCCTCGTCGCTGTACCGGGCCGCCCGCTGGGCATGGTGCTGCGCGAGCAATTGCGCGCCAATCCCGCCAATGCGCCCTTGCTGGAGGATGCCGAGGCGGCGATCGCGACGCTGGAGACGGGCGAACGCGTCGATGTCACGCCGCTGCATCCTGCACTTCAGAGCCTCTTTGCGCCCGCAGTGCAGGGCTTTCTCATCGATCTGATGGCGCAGGATCCCGCAGCGCTGGCAAAGCAGACCGACCTGCCCATGCTGATCGTCCATGGCGGGACCGATCTGCAAGTCACTGCAACCGATGCCCAAATGTTTCGTGCGGCGGCCCCACAGGCCAAGTATCTCGAAATTCCGGCGATGAACCATGTGCTCAAGGACATTCCGGACGGCGCGCCCGCAGCGAACCGCGCAAGCTATGGCGACCCCTCGCTCCCTGTATCGCGCGCCTTGGTCGCGGGCGTGGCGGATTTCGTGACGCGCGATAGGGGAGCAAGCGAATGAGCGAGCGTGATGACGGGGCATGGTTCGCACCCAAACGCTTCGGCTATGGCGCAGGGCTGCCGATCGCCTGGCAGGGCTGGGCGTTGCTGGCCGGGTACATCGTGGTGATGCTCGCCCCCACCCCTCTCCTCGAATGGGATCCCATTCTCGGCACCGGCATTGCCGCAGCCGTCTGGATGTTCGCGACAGCGCTCGTCCTGGTCGTCGCACAGCGCAAGACGCGAGGCGGGTGGCGCTTGCGCATCGGCGAACGCGATTGACGCGAACAGCGCGATGGGCGGAGTTATTCCACTGTTAACCATCACGGCGTAGAAGAAAGCCATGGTTTCGCCATTCGTCTCTCCTGCTTCGCGCCTTCCGCGCTGGCTCCTTGCTGCGATCGCCGCGATGGCGGTCAGCGCGATCCCGCTGGCAGCGGTGCTGGCGCAGACCGGAGGATCGGCCAGCTTCACCGTCACCGAGACTGGCCGCGGCTATGGCTCGCTACAAGCCGCGGTCGATGCGATCGGCAATCGCGAGGGCACGGTGGTGATCGCTCCCGGCAATTGGAACGAGTGCGCGGTACAGAGCGAGGGCGTGGTTCATTTCCGTGCCGAACAGCCGGGCGAAGCGCTGCTGGGCGGCAAGGCATGCGAAGGCAAGGCATCGCTGGTGCTGCGCGGACGCGGGGCCAGCGTCGAAGGCCTGGTCTTTGCCGATATCGCGGTTGCCGATGGCAATGGCGCGGGCATCCGGCTGGAACAGGGGCCGCTGCGCGTTTCGCAAAGCTGGTTCCGTGACAGCCAGCAGGGCATTCTGACAACCAATGGTGTCGACAGCGAGCTGGTGGTCGACAAATCGACCTTCACCCGGCTGGGCACTTGCGAAAATTCGGGCGGCTGCGCCCATTCGATCTATGCCGGCGATTACGGCCGCGTCACGGTGACGCGCAGCCGGTTCGAACAGGGCACCGGCGGCCATTACCTCAAGTCGCGCGCGGCACGCAACGTGATCGAGGGCAACAGTTTCGACGATGCCAACGGGCACGGCACCAATTACCTGATCGACCTGCCCAATGGCGGGACCGGTGCGATCCGCGGAAACTGGTTCGTCCAGGGGCGCGACAAGGAAAACTGGTCGACGATGATTGCCATCGGCGCCGAAGGCGCGCGCTACGCGTCCGACGGGCTGGTCATTGCGGACAACGATGCGCGGATGGTCCCGGGGCTGTCGCGCAGCCCGGCCTTCATTGCCGACTGGACCAATGACGCGCTGGTGATCGAGAACAACAGGCTCGGCAGCAACGTCAGGCGCTTCGAGCGGCGCTGAACGCCGGAGCGAAGGTCACCGCGCCGCGCGGCGCGTCGCCTTCAAGCACCAATCGCTGGAAATAGCGGGGCTCCGCCCCGTCGTAGCGCAGCGCGGGATCGCATTCGAAACCGAAGCGCGCGTAATAGGCCGGGTCGCCGACCAGCACGATCCCGCGCCCGCCGCTTTCGCGCAGATCGGCAATGCCGCGCTTGATCAACGCCGAACCGATGCCCTGCCGCTGTAGTTCGGGCGAGACGCTGACCGGACCGAGCCCGAACCACCCCTCGCTGCCATCCGAGATGGTGACCGGCGAAAACGCGGCATGGCCGACGATCCGCGTCGCATCCTCGGCCACCAGCGACAGCGCCAGATCGCCATCGGCGCGCAGCCGGTCGACCAGCTCCTGCTCGTCGCCATCGGCATAGGGCATGTCCCGAAACGCCGCCTCGGTCAGCGCGACGATCCCCGGCGCATCGCCATCGCGCTCGGGCCGGATCGCGATTGCGGTCACAGCAAATGTCCCGACCGGTCGCGCTTGGTCGCGAGGTAATGCGCGTTGTGCGGGTTGTCGGGCAGCGCATGCGGCACGCGTTCGGCAATCGGTACGCCCACCGCGGCGAGCGCCGCGACCTTGGCGGGATTGTTCGTCATCAGCCGGATCTCCCCGACATTGAGCAGCTCCAGCATCCGCGCGGCAGTGGGAAAATCGCGCGCTTCATCGGGCAGGCCGAGCCGCGTATTGGCATCGACCGTGTCGAAGCCCTGATCCTGCAGGCGGTAGGCGCGCAGCTTGTTGATGATGCCGATCCCGCGGCCTTCCTGCCGCATGTACAGGAGTATGCCCCAGCCGTCCCTGTCCGCTTCCTGCGCCATCGCCTGCAGCGCGGCGGCGAGCTGCGGGCCGCAGTCGCATTTGAGGCTGCCGAGGATATCGCCCGTGAGGCATTCGGAGTGCAGCCGGACCAGCGGAATGCGGTCGGCCGATTGCTCGCCGATGATCAGCGCGACATGCTCGCGCGTGTCGTCGGGGCTGCGGAAGGCGACGATCCGCGCATCGTCGGCGGCGGCCACGGGCAGCCGCGCGCGCGAGGCGATCTGCAGCCGCGCGGCATCGGTAAAGGCGCCGACGTCGGCAGCTTTCAGCGCCACCGCTTCGCCGGCATTCTCGGGATCGACCAGAAAGGCGGGCAGCACGCCGGCGAGGCGGGCGAGGTCGAGCGCGGCGCGCGCCTGCTCCTCCCATTCGAGGGGCATGGCCTTAAACGGCCCCTTGAGCGGGTTGGCCATGTCGAGCGCAGGATCGGCGACCGCCAGCGCGGACGGCAGGTCGAACCGGTCGGCACCGCGCATCAGCACCGGCTGGCGCGGGGCGGCGGCTTCGATCTGGTTGGCCAGCTTGAGCGTCGCCGCGCGCGTGGCGGAGATCAGCATGGCCGATCCCGCTAGCTCGCCGAAGGCGGTTTCGACCGGTTGCAGCAGCGGGGCCCCTTCGATGGCGAGCGGCCAGCCGTGACGCAGCGCGTCCACCGCCTGCGCCGCGCGCCGTGAAGGGGAGGCCGTGCTCAGAGCGTGAACTCCGTCACCAGCGGCACATGGTCCGACGGCTTTTCCCAGTCGCGCGCATATTCGTGGATCGAATGGCCGGTGGCCTGCCGCGCGAGTTCGGGGCTGGCCCACATATGGTCGAGTCGGCGGCCGCGGTCGTTCACCTTCCAGTCCTTCGACCGGTAGCTCCACCAGCTGTAGTAGCGTTCGGGCGCCTTGACGTGTTCGCGCCCGATATCGCTCCAGCCGTGGGCGTCCATGAAGCGCTGCAGGCTCTCGACCTCGATCGGCGTGTGGCTGACGACCTTGAGCAATTGCTTGTGGTTCCACACGTCGCTTTCGAGCGGGGCGATGTTGAAATCGCCGACGATCAGCGTCGGGCGGTCGACCGCATCGGCCCAGCGGGTCATCCGCTCGAGGAAATCGAGTTTCTGGCCGAACTTGGCGTTGATCTCGCGATTCGGCTCGTCGCCGCCCGCCGGAACATAGACATTCTCGACGATCATCCCGTCATGCTCGGTCAGCTCGACCCCGACGTGGCGCGCCTCGCCATTGTCCTGCCAGTCGTGGCGGCTGAATTCCCTGAGCGGCGTTTTCGCCACCGTCGCGACGCCGTGGTAGCCCTTCTGCCCATGCACGGCGAAATGCTCGTATCCCAGCGCGCGGAACGCCTCGTAGGGGAACTGGTGCTCCTGGCACTTGATCTCCTGCAGGCACAGCACATCGGGCGCCTGCTCTTCGATGAAGCGCTCGACGATGGGCATGCGCAGGCGGACGGAATTGATGTTCCAGGTAGCGATAGAAACCATGGCCAGCGACTTAGGACGCGCGCCGGGAAAACTCCACCTTTCCCTTTTCGCATCGAGCCGATAGCGCGGGGGCGATTGCCAGGAGAGCTACATGATCCGGACCCCTTCCCTCGCCGCGCTGGCGGCATCCGCCGCGCTGTTGCTGGGTGGCTGCACCACCACCAACAATTACAACTATCCCGACAAGGCGCGCGCCGCCGCCCCTGCGCATGAAACGCAGGCCGCGGGCAAGGCGAAGAACGTCATCCTGCTCATCGGCGACGGCATGGGCATTTCCACCGTCACCGCCGCGCGCATCTATGCCGGCCAGAAGCAGGGGCAAAGCGGCGAGGAATACGTCCTGCCGTTCGAGACCTTCGACAATGTCGCGCTGGTCAAGACCTACAACACCGACGCGCAGGTCGCCGACAGCGCGGGCACGGCCAGCGCCATGCATACGGGTGTGAAAACCCGGATCGGCGTGCTCGGCTACGGGCCCGGCGTGACCACGGGCGACTGCGCTTCGGGCAGCGGGCACGAACTGGGCCTGCTGGGCGAAGAGGTGAAGCAGCGCGGACTGGCGCTGGGCATCGTCAGCACCGCGCGGCTCACGCATGCGACCCCCGCCTCGGTCTATGCGCGCAGCGTGTCGCGCGACTGGGAAGGCGATACCGCGATTCCCGAAGATCAGCGCGGACGCGGCTGCAGCGACATCGCGCAGCAATTGGTCGCCGCGCCGTTCGATGTCGCGCTGGGCGGCGGCAGCGTGGCATTCTTCGGCAAGCAGAACGGCGGGTTGCGGCTCGATGACGGCGCCGACCTGCCCGGCGACTGGCAGGCCGCCACCGGGGGCCATTTCGTCACCACCGCCGCCGATCTGGCCGCAGCTCCCGCCGATGCGCCGCTGCTCGGGCTCTTTTCGCCCAGCCACATGACCTACATGGTCGATCGCGACGCCGAGAGCAGCGAACCCACGCTGACCGACATGACCGCCGCGGCCGTTACCCGGCTGGCAGGCGACCCGGACGGCTTCTACCTGATGGTCGAAAGCGGGCGGATCGATCACGGCCACCACGCGGGGCAGGCGGGCTACGCGCTGGAGGAAGCAGTCGAGTTCGCGCGCGCAATCCAGTGGGCGATCGACAACACCGACCCGGCCGAAACGCTGATCATGGTCACGGCCGATCACAGCCATGTGTTCACCATCGCGGGCTATCCGCGGCGCGGCAACGATATCCTCGGCCTCGTCGTCCCGCCCGCCGGCGGGGGCGGGGACGACGCCGATCCGATGCTGGCCGCCGATGGCCAGCCCTACACCACGCTTGGCTATGCCAATGGTCCGGGGGCTGTGAAGCACGATGCGGGCGCCGGCCGACCGACCCCCGAAACCGGGGTGATGGCGCATCAGCAGGCGCTGGTCCCCCTGGGCTCGGAAACGCATGCGGGCGAGGATGTCGCGCTCTACGCCAATGGCCCGGGCGCGGGCAGCGTGCGCGGCGTGATGGAGCAGAACCTGATCTACGACGTGATCCGCAAGGCATACGGCTGGGACGCTGAATAGCCGCGCCATCGCGTCCCCCCATGCGAACAGCAAAAAACCCTCGCGCCGGGGGCATTGGCGCGAGGGTTTCCTGTGAGCGTTCGTCACGCTTGGAACGAGACGAACCAGATCGAGGGGGTCAACAGGGGGGAAACCCGCCTCGTGTCGTCTCGTGGATTAGAAATTAGGCCTCGCTCGATTGCTGTTCAATGAACGCCATGGAGCGGGATAACGCATAGATCGCACAATTCGCCGCGTGCCCGTTTATCCCGGACGACGGGACGAACGGCGCGGGTCGCGGAAAGTGAACGCGCTGTCCGCCACCGCCACGCCGTAACGCTGGTTCGCGAGTCGGACGGTGGTGCGATGGTTCTGCGAATCGAGCGCGACCCAGTGGGTCAGCCGCAGCCCGCCGGGCGATGCGGCATCGCGGGCGAAGATCAGCGTGATCACGCCAAACTCGGGCCGCTTGGTATCGCGTACTTCGACGCTGACGACATCGGGGTGGCTGGTCGGCACCAGCTTGCCGAAGCGCTTCACGTCGCGGCTCGGGTCGAGCAGCGCGCCAAGCGGCGAGTTCTCGATCGGCCAGCGCTGGACCTGGTTGACCTCGTAGTCGACCATATACATCGACTTGCCGTTCGAGACGACGAGCATGGGCACGCCCTTCTCGTATTCGAAGCGGATCTTGCCCGGCCGCTTGAGCGTCATCACCCCGCGGACGGTCTGGCCGCTGCGGTCGGTCTGGACGAAATCGGCCTTCATCGTGGAGATGCCGCGCAAGGCGGCAACGGCCTTGTCGAGATCGCCCTGGGCGGCGGCCACCGGGGCCGGCGCCAGGAGGGCGGATGCAGGAAGCGCCGCGGCCAGCGAAAGGGCTAGCGCGGCGCGAATCGATTTATGCTTTTGCAAAGACAAGGTGCTCATGCTCCTGCGGTTAGGGTCGGAGCATTGAACCATCGCTGAACCCCGCTCGTTCCCGCGGTTCAGCTGGTTGCGCATTACTTGATCTTGGCTTCCTTGAACTCGACGTGCTTGCGCGCGACGGGATCGTACTTGCGGAAGGTGAACTTCTCGGTGTGATTCCGGGGGTTCTTCTTGGTCACATAGTAGAAGCCCGTGTCGGCGGTCGAGACGAGCTTGATCTTGACGGTTGCGGGCTTCGCCATGGCGTGTTCCTAAAGATCTGAAAGGGGCCGATGGGGCCCGAAAAAACAAGGGCGGCGCGCAGAGCACCGCCGTTCCGGCGCGCCCATTGGGCGATTCACCGGCAAAAGTCAAGCATCCTACCAGTCGACCCGGCCACGCTTGGACTTCACTTCGCCGCGCGCCTTCTTCGCCTTCAGGCGCTTGACCTTGCCCACGCGATTGACGCGGCTCTGCTTGCGTTTGCGCGGCGGCGTGAGCGCTTCGGCAAGCAGCGCGACCAGCCGTTCGCGCGCCGCCTCGCGGTTCTGTTCCTGCGTCCGATATTCATTGGCGGTGAGCACGATTTCGCCGCCCTTGGTGAACTTGCTCCCGGCGATGTCCTTGAGGCGCTCGAACGATTCGGGATCCATGCCCAGCTGGAACACATCGACCCGCAACTGGACCGAGGTAGCGACCTTGTTGACGTTCTGCCCGCCTGGGCCCGAGGAGGCGATGAACTTCTCCTCGGCAATTTCGAGAGCCTTGTCGGCTATCCTACCCATCGCCGAAGCCGAGCGCGGCGAAGTCGCGCGGGACGGGGGCGGTGGCGGCGATCGGCGGCTTGCCCTCGCGCGGGACGGTGATCGCCGCGGCATGCAGCATGGTGCGCGGGGCGCCCTTGCCGTCGCCATAGACCGGATCGCCCAGCAGCGGCAGACCCAGCCCCGCCTCGCAATGCACGCGGATCTGGTGGGTACGCCCGGTTTCGGGGCGGAATTCGAGCAATGCGCGGCCATCGATTTCGGCGAGCACGCGCCAATGCGTGATCGAGGGCTTGCCCTTCTTCGCCGCGATCATGCGCCAGCCCTTTTCGGCGCTGCTGATCTTGGACAGCGACAGTTCGATCGTCCCTTCGCTTGCGTCCGGCACACCGGCCAGCACGCCGAGGTAGCGCTTTTCGACCCGGCGCTCCTCGAAGGCGCGCGAGAACCGCGTCAGCGCCTTGGGATTGCGGGCCAGCAGCAGGCAGCCGCTGGTATCGGTATCGATCCGGTGCACCGGCACCGGCGCGCGCTGGAACCCCAGCTTGAGGTGCTCGAAATGGTCTTCGAGACACGCGCCGCCCCGCCGCGGGCGTTCGATCGGCAGCCCGGAAGGCTTGTCGATCACCAGCGCCTCGCCGTCTTCGAAAAGGATCGGGATCTGCATCATGTCTTGAGTGTCGCTTTCATCAGGAGCCGCAGCGCATTGCCGAGGTAGAAGCCCTTGTCCAAATCCTCGATCCGCAAGTCGGCCTCGCGCACGCGGCCTTGCTCGATCAGGGTCCGGCGATAGACACCGGGCAACAGGCCGAGGCGCGCGGGCGGGGTGAGCAGGCCGCCGTCGCCATCCTCGACGAAGATATTGGTCACGCAGCCCTCGGTCAGCAACCCGTCTTCACGCACGAACAGCGCCTCTTGCGCGCCGTGACTGTGCGCGACGCGCTGGGCATCTTCGTAAAAGCCGCGGTCGGTGGTCTTGTGCCGCAGCCGCCAGTCGCCCGGATCGACCGGCAGCGGCAGGACGATGCAGCGTGCCGGTTCGGGCCAGGCCTGCGGCAGGTCGCGCGCCTCGAGCGCGATCGCGCCCGAGCGGGCGGCGAGCAAGCGAACCCGGCTGGGCTGCTCGAGCACGAAGCACAGCGCATGCAGCTGGTTGCGCGCTTCGTGGCGATCGAAGGAAAAGCCGAGTTCGGCGGCGCTGTCCTTCATCCGCTGGAGGTGCATTTCGAGCTGGGCGATCCCCTTGTCCGGGGTAAAGCGCATGGTTTCAATGAGGTCGAATTGCGCGGCGTGGCAATCGGGCGAGGAACTGCGGGCAAAGGCCCCCTTGAGCAGCGCTTCGCGCCATTCGGCTCGCGGCTCGCTATCGGCGACGATCGCGCCGCCCACGCCCAGCACCGCCTTGCCGCGGCCGTTCTCGATCTCGGTCAGCCGCAAGGTGCGGATCGCCACGTTGAAGGCCGCATCGCCGCCTGCGCCAATCCGGCCGATAGCCCCGCAATAGGCGCCGCGCGGATCGCGCTCGACCGTGTCGAGCAATTCCAAGGCGCGGATCTTGGGGGCACCCGTAATCGACCCGCAGGGGAACAGCGCGCGGACGAGATCGACCGCGCCTTCGCCCTGCCCAAGCCGGGCGCGGACCACGCTGACCATCTGGTGGACGGTGGGATAGCTCTCGATCGCGAAGGGTTCGTCCACCCGCACGCTGCCGGCATCGGCGACACGGGCGAGATCGTTGCGCATCAAATCGACGATCATCAGATTCTCGGCGCGGTCCTTGACCGAACCGGCGAGCTCTGCTGCCAGCGCTGCGTCGGTCTCCGCATCGCTGCCCCGCGGGCGCGTGCCCTTCATCGGCTTGGCCTTGGCCTCGCCATCCTTGAGCGAGACGAACAATTCGGGGCTGAGGCTGAGCAGCCAATGCGTACCGTCGAAAATGACGCCGCCATAGCCCGCCTGCGCCGCCGGGCGCAGCGCGGCGTAGAGCCCCAGCGGATCGCCGGTGAAATTGCCCGCCAGCGGGAAGGTCAAATTGGCCTGGTAGATATCGCCCGCGCGGATCGCGTCCTGCAGCGTCCCGAAAGCCTGCGCATAGCCGCCCGGTGACAGCTGCGGCTCGAGCGGGCCGACACTGCCACCGCCTTGTGCATGCGCTGCCAGCCAGTCGGGCATGTCGGCTGCGGCGATCCGCGTCGGTGCATCGAACAGGCCGAGCCAGACCAGCGGCCCGGCGCCGCCGCTGCGCGCATCGGCCAGCGGGCGAAGCCGGTCTTCCAGCGCCAGTCCGGCCTCATAGGCGATAAAGCCTGCGAGTTCGCCGCCTGCCTGCCGCGCGGCTTCCGCCGCTGCGAGCACCTCAGCCACCTGTTCGGGGCGCTGGGCGATGAAGATTTCGCGCGGGTTCTCGAACAGCAGAGCATCCGCCGCGCCGCATTCGCGCGCATCGTCGAGCAGGACAAAGGGACGCTTTTCCGCCATCGGTGCCAGCCTTTACCGCAAGCGCTGCGCCTGTCGAGGGATAGCTTGACCGCACCCACAAGGCTGCGCCACACCGCAAGGGCGGGCAAACCATCGGGAGCGGGCAGCGCAATGAGCGAGATTTTCCTTGGACTGGGCGGAAATGGCGAGAACCAGTACTTGCGGCTCGACCAGGCCAATCGCCACGGTCTGATCGCCGGGGCGACGGGCACCGGCAAGACGGTGACGCTGCAGGGGCTGGCGGAAAGTTTCTCCGCCAATGGCGTCCCGGTCTTCGTCGCCGATGTGAAGGGCGATCTGGCGGGTATCTCGATGGCCGGTTCGCCGCAGTTCAAACATGCCGACAAGCTCGAAGCGCGGGCGGCGGAACTGGGCATGGACGATTATGCCTATGCCGATAATGCCGCCGTGTTCTGGGATCTGTATGGCGAGCAGGGCTTCCCGATCCGCACCACCATTTCGGAAATGGGGCCGTTGCTGCTGGCGCGGTTGCTCGATCTCAATGAGACGCAGGAAGGTGTGCTCAACATCATCTTCCGTCATGCCGATGATGATGGACTGCTGCTGCTCGACCTTGGCGACCTGCAGTCCATGCTCGCCTATGCCTACGAGAACGCGAAGGAGCTTTCGGGCACTTACGGCAATGTGTCGAAGGCCAGCGTCGGGGCGATCCAGCGGCAGCTGCTCAGCTTCGAGAGCCAGGGCGCGGACATGTTCTTCGGCGAACCCGCGCTGGAGATCGACGATTTCCTCGCGCTCGACGACCAGGGCCGCGGCGTGATCAACGTGCTCGCCGCGGACAAGCTGATGCGCGGGCCCAAGCTGTATGCCACCTTCCTGCTGTGGCTGCTGGCCGAATTGTTCGAAAGCCTGCCCGAAGTGGGCGATCCCGACAAACCTAAGCTGGTATTCTTCTTCGACGAAGCACACCTGCTGTTCGATGACGCGCCCGAAGCGCTCGAAGACAAGGTCGAACAGGTTGTGCGCCTGATCCGTTCGAAGGGCGTGGGCGTCTATTTCGTCACGCAGAACCCGATCGACATTCCGGAAAAGATCGCCGGCCAGCTGGGCAACCGCGTCCAGCATGCGCTGCGCGCCTTTACTCCGCGCGACCAGCGCGCGATCAAGGCGGCCGCGGAAACCTTCCGCATCAATCCCGAACTCGATGTCGCGCAGGCGATCACCGAACTGAAGGTGGGCGAAGCGCTGGTTTCCTCGCTCGACGAGGACGGCGCGCCGACGGTGGTCCAGCGCACGCTGATCAAACCGCCGCAATCGCGTCTTGGCCCGGTGACCGAGAAGGAGCGCAAGATCGTCAATTCGGTCAGCGCGCTCGACGGGAAATACGATGTCGCGGTCGATCGCGAGAGCGCCGAGGAAGTGCTCGCCGCCAAGGCAGTCGACGCGGCCGCGACCGCCAAGGAGGTCGAGGAGAAGGGCGAAACCGAAGTACGCAAGCGCAGCCGCAAGACCACTTCGCTATGGGAAAAGGCGGGCAAGGCCGCCGCGGGGGCTGCCGCGAGCAGCGCCGCCTCGCTCATCGCGGCCAAGGTGCTGGGCAAGAAAAGCCGCGCCAATCCGGCACGGTCGGCTGCGACTTCGGCCGCCGGGTCGATCGCGACCGAGTTTGGCGGCAGTATCGCGGGCCGCTTCGTCCGCAATCTGGTCGGCGGGTTGATGCGCTAGGTCGGAATGCGGATTTCGGCGCGCAAACCGCCTTCGGGACGGTTGGCGAGCGTCAACGTCCCGCCATGCTGTTCGGCCACCGCGCGCGCCAGCGTCAGACCCAGCCCGGAACCGCCGGTTTCACGATTGCGGCTGGCCTCGCCGCGCGTGAAGGGCTCGAGCATTTCGTGAATGCGGTCCTCGGGAATGCCGGGACCTTCGTCCTCGACCCGTAGCACCGCCATACCGTTCTCGCGCAGCACGCTGACATGTGCGGTGCCGGCATAGCGCAGCGCATTGGTGACGAGATTGCGCAGCCCGCGCTTGAGCCAGGTGAGATGCACCGGGGCGGCGATGCGTGCGCCGCCGGCAAGCGTGACCGGCTGGCCCAAATCCTCGAATTCCTCGATCACCGACGCGGCCAGCGCACCGAGCTCGGTCATTTCGGGCGGCGCATCGCTGCGCCCGATCCGCGCGAGCGAAAGGATCTCGTCGAGCGTGCGGGTGATATCCTCGATCGTCGCCGCCATCTTGTGCCGCGCGCCTTCATCCTCGACGCTTTCGATGCGCACCCGCAGCGCGGCGAGCGGGGTTTTCAGGTCGTGCCCGATGGCACCGAGCATGACGTCCTTTTCGTCGAGCATCGACCCGATCCGCCCCTGCATCGCATTATGCGCTTCGATCAGTCGGCGGACATCCTGCGGGCCGCTGGGCACCAGCGGTTCCTCGGGCGCGCCTGCACTCCCGAACCGCCGGGTGCGGTCGGCCAGCGCGGCGAGTGGGCGGGTGATCCGGCGCAGCACGAAGTAGAGCAGGCCTACGAGCACCAGGAACAGGATCAGCGTCTGGAGGACGAGGGTGCGGACGATGCCGCGATCGGGGGGCGGCACCGCGAGGCGGGCGACCTGCCAGCCATCGGTGCCCGCCTGCCGCAAGCCGACCACCAGCAATTCATGCGGCGCGGTGCGCAGGCGCTGGTCCCATACGGGGTGGGTCTGCTCCAGCTGGCCGACGAGCGGATCCGACTTCAGAGAGCGGTCGGTGACGACGATTTCGGCCACTTCGAGGCCCTGACGTTCAAGCTGGCGCGTGATCGCGGCCTCGCGCGCCGAATTGCGTTCTTCGCCGGAGCGCAGCGGACTGGTGTCGCTGTTTGAGAAACGAATGCTGCGCGGCAGGCGGATGAACGGCTCGTCCTCGACGGGGCCGGGCCGGCCCGATGGCGGACGCGCGCGCCGGCGCCGTTCGTCGCGCAGGTCGCGGCGCTGGCCGACAAGGAGCTGGAAGCTCGCTGCGCTGGTCACGGCAAGCTCGCGCCGCTCGGAAGCCGCGCGGTAGAGCATGGTCGCGGAGATGGCCTGCGCGATCAGCAGCGCGGCGGCCAGCGCCAGCATGACCTGGCCGAGCAGGCTACGGGGCAGGAAACGCGTCATGCGCTGTCGTCGCGCGCCACGCGCGTGACCTCGGCACCGAAGCGGTAGCCGCCGCCGCGCACGGTCTGGATGAAATGCGGGTTGCGGCTGTCGGTTTCGATCTTGCGCCTGAGCCGGCTGATCTGGTTATCGACCGCTCGGTCGAATAGCTGCGCCTCGCGTCCCTGCACCATATCGAGCAGCCGGTCGCGGTCGAGGACCTGCCGTGGGTGATCGCAAAAGGCGCGCAGCATGCGGAACTCGGCGGTCGAAAGCGGTACCAGCGCATTGTCGGGATCGGTCAGGCGCCGCTTGAGAGGGTCGAGCTGCCAGTCTTCGAACCGATACAGCAATTCCTCGTCGGCCACGGCGGCAGGCCGTTCGGCACGGCGCAGCACCGAGCGGATACGCGCCACCAGTTCGCGCGGTTCGAAGGGTTTGGTGACATAATCGTCGGCGCCGATTTCCAGGCCGATGATCCGGTCCATCGCTTCGCCCTTGGCGGTCAGCAGGATCGTCGGCAGGCCGCGGCTCTCGACCAGGTGGCGGCACAGCGACAGCCCGTCTTCGCCGGGCATCATGATGTCGAGCAGTGCGAGGTCGGGCAATTCCTGCGCGATCAGCGTGCGCGCCTGCGCGGCGCTGTCCGCCTCGCGCACGACGAACCCCTGGCGGGTAAGATACTCCGCCAGGGGTTCGCGCAGGCTGCGTTCGTCATCGACGAGCAGGATGGAGGTGGGCGCGGGTTCGGTCATAGGTAATTCAATTCCGCGCCTACCGCCCGGTGGTCCCTGCGATCAAGCCTTACTGGCCGCGGCGCTCGCCGCGCTTGGCACGGCGTTCGCCCTTCTGTGCCTCGCGTTCCTCGGCAGAAATCGCGCCGTCGCCATTGGTGTCGAGCTTGGCGAAACGCGCCTGCACCGAAGCATCGAATTCGGCGCGGCTGATCGCCTGGTCGCCATTGGTATCGGCGCTCATGTGCATGCCGCCGCGCTTTCCGTCACGGCCACCACGTTTACCGCGTTCGCCGCGGGCTTCGTGCATTGCGGCCAGTTCGGCTTGCGAGAGGCCGCCCGACTGGTCGGTATCGGCCTTGGCGAAATGCTCGGCCATGCGGGCGCTGCGGTCACCGCCGCGCCGGCCGCGACGGTCCGCGCGATCGCCGCGTTCGGGCCGGTTCGCCTTGCGGGCTTCATGCGCAGCCTTCATTTCGGCTGCGGTCAGTTCGCCATTACCATCGGTGTCCGCCTGGGCGAACATTTCGGCGCCCACTGCCGCGCGGTCGTTGGCATTGAGCACACCATCGCCATTGGCATCCATACGGGCGAAGCGCTGAGCGCTGGTGGCCTGCATTTCGGCCAGCGTGATGCGGCCATCGCCATCGGTGTCGGGATTTTCCCCGCCACGGTGCTGCGCGATTGCAGCAGTGCCGGTCAGCGCCAGCACGGCAGCGGAGAGAGTAAGGAAGGTCTTGTTCATGGGTTATCTCCAAAAGTGGAGAGCTGCGACGGACCAGGGGTCTGAGGGGAGGGACGTATTCGCCCGCCGCAGCTCGTATCCCCGTTTCTAGGCCTGCAATGTCGCAGCAATATCCCGAACATGGCCTGAATTGTAACGGATTGCATCGGCGCGGCGGACCTGTTCATCGCGCTGCAAGTCAGCGGGGCCGGTGCCGGGTGCCCTCGCCCGCGGTGATGAATATCGCGGTGGCTTCGCTATCGATATCGGCAATATGCCATACGCCCGCGGGGTTGATGGCATACTCCCCCGCCGCGAGTGAGGTGGTTTCGCGCCGCCCGTCCGGGAATTCCTGCGTCACCACCATCGTGCCCGCGGTGCAGATCACCACCTCTTCGCCCAGCGGATGCATTTCCCAGCTGGCCCAGCTTTCGGTAAAGTGGTGCTGGCTGACCAGCCGCCCCTCGCGCCCGTCGGCCCCGTGCCGCTCGCCATAGGCTTCGTACCATTCGAGCCCGTCGAAGGGCGGCTGTGGCACCGCCGTCGCGCCCAGGCCCAGATGGATGAAACTGTCGGCGAGACGGTGCGACCGGGCCATGTCAGGCCACCTTGTCCATCAGGAAGGCGTTGAGCTTGTTACCATCGGGATCGCGGAAATAGGCCGCATAGAAGACCATGCCGTTGGCGTCGGGTTCGCCGCGCGGGCCCGGTTCACCCTCGCTGGTGCCGCCGTTGGCCAGCGCGATGTCGTACAGCCGCTGCACCTGATCGCGGTCCTGCGCCTGCAGGGCCACCATGGTGCCATTGCCGACGGTTGCCGCTTCGCCATCGAACGGCTTGGTCGCAGCGATACCCGCCGCGCCGTCCATATTGCCCCAGGCGATGAAGCTGTCGAAATCCATCATCCGCCCCACGCCCAGTTCGGCCGCGATGGGATCGTAGAACCGAGCCGCCCGCTCGAGATCGTTGGTCCCCACTGTCACATATCCGATCATCTGCATTCTCCTTGTCGAAAACGACTCGCGACCGGCGGAACATTAGGGGAACATGATCTGGCCTACAAGGGCGCGCATTGCTCCTCGAGCCAGGCGAGATCATCGCCTTCGAGCTGCGGGGCAAGCGTGGCGTAGACCGCGGTGTGATAGTCGTTCCACCAGCCGATTTCGGCCTCGCTGAGCAGCGCGGGGTCGACCAGCGTCCGGTCGAGCGGAACCATTGTCAGCGTTTCGAAGCCGAGATACTTGCCCTCGCTGTCCGCAAGGCCCGCATCGACCACCAGCACGAGGTTCTCGATCCGGATGCCGTATTCGCCGGGCTTGTAGTAACCGGGCTCGTTCGACAGGATCATCCCCTCGCGCAGCGGGGTTTCAGTGCCGGGGAAGGCGCCGCCCGGCTTGCTGATCCGCTGCGGGCCTTCGTGGACCGAGAGGAAGCTGCCGACGCCGTGACCGGTGCCGTGGCCGTAATCGACCCCGCCGTTCCACAGATGCATCCGGGCCAGCGCGTCGAGCGCGCCGCCCGTGGTGCGATCGGGGAATTTCTGCATGTCGAGCTGGATATGGCCTTTGAGCACGCGCGTGTTGCGCTCGACCATCTCGGCGCTGGGCTCGCCCGGGCCGATCCACACGGTACGGGTGATGTCGGTGGTGCCGTCGAGATACTGGCCGCCCGAATCGACGAGGTAGATCGACGAGGGCGGGATCGGGATATTGCTGTCTTCATCGACCTTGTAATGCGGCAGCGCGGCATGGCCCGCTGCGGCACTGATCGTGTCGAAGCTCGCATCCTTGAGCAGGCCGCCCGCTTCGCGGAATTCGCGCAGCTTGGCCGCCGCGGCGAGCTCGTCGACGCCGCCCTTGGGCGCTTCGATGCCGAGCCAGCGCAGGAACCGCGCCAGGGCGGCACCATCGCGCGACTGGGCATCGCGGTGGCCCTGCTGTTCGGCCGGGTTCTTGATCGCCTTGGGCAGCACGGTCGGATCGTCGGTGCGCACCACGCTGGCGCCGCCCTGTTCCAGCGCGTGGAAGATGCCTGCCACCGCATGGTTCGGATCGACCGCGACCCGCTTGCCGTCCAGCGCCTCGAGCGCGGGTACGAATTCCGCGCGGTCGCGCACCGTCACCGCATTGCCGAGATGCTGGGTGAGTTCGGGCGTGACCTTGTCGGGCGCGATGAACAGTTCGGCGGTGCCATCGGCATGCGCCAGGACATAGGACAGCGCGACCGGAGTGTTGTCGACATCGCTGCCGCGCATGTTCAGCAGCCACGCGACCGAATCGAGCGCGCTGACGACGGTCGCGTCATACCCTTCCTGCTTGAGCCAGTCGGCCACTTCGGAACGCTTGTCGGCGCTCGACCGTCCGGCATGCTCGTCGCCATGCGGGACCGCTGCGGCCAGCGAGGCCTGCGGACGGTCGTCCCAGATCGCATCGATCGGATTGCCGTCCACCGGGACCAGTTCGATGCCCTTGCGTGCGAACGCGGCTTCGGCCTCCTCGGCCCAGCCGATCCCGTGCAGCCATGCGTCATAGCCGATCTTTGCCCCCTCGGGCGCGTGCTCGGCGATCCATTTGGCGGGCGATGTGGCGGGCACATCCTCGTAATCGTACAGCGCCCCGCTGACCTGCTCGCGCACCTGGACGGTATAGCGCCCGTCGGTGAACATCGCTGCGCGGTCCTGCAGCACGGCGGCACTTCCGGCGCTGCCGCCGAAACCGGTCAGCCAGTTGAGCCGCTGGGCATAGGAGCCGACATATTCGCTCATATGCTCGTCCGAGATGGGAATGACGAAGCCGTCGAGGCCGCGGCGGGCCAGTTCCTTGCGCAATCCGTCGAGACGGGCTTCATGGGTCTGCATCAGCATCGAGAAATCCTTTCCTTCGCGCCGGTCGCGCTGGGGAGCGACTCGGTGCTTGCGGCGCGTGGCGCAGCCGCATAATCACTCCCCCGTCATAGTCATCCGCGGCGCTCCTTTCCAGTTTTGCGCCGCCCGGGGGAGGACCACCCATGCCTTTCATGCGATACGCCGCGTTCCTATCTGCCGCATCGCTGGCGCTCAGCGCGCCGCTCCACGCCCAGAACTCCGAAGGGACCACAGTGCCACAGCCGACTTCGCCGCCGACTGCCGAAAAACGCGACCACAGCTATTCGCACCACGGGATCACGATTTCCGACCCCTACCACTGGCTGCGCGACCAGTCCTATCCGACGATCGACGACGAGGACGTGCTCGACCATCTGAAGGCCGAAAACGCGTGGTTCGAAGCGCGGATGAAGCCGCAGCAGCCGCTGGTCGACGAATTGTTCGCGGAGATGAAGGCGCGCATCAAGGAAGACGATTCCACCGTGCCGCAGCGCCGCGGGGATTATCTCTACTGGTCGGAGTTCGAGGAAGGCGCGGAATACCGCAAATATTACCGCAAGCCGGTTGCCGGGGGCGACGACGTCCTGATCCTCGACGAGAACGCGCTGGCCGAAGGGGTCGAATATTTCCGCCTGGGCGCGTTTTCGGTGTCGCAGAACGGCCGCTATCTCGCCTATTCCGCCGATACCAACGGCTCCGAACGCTTCACCGCGCGGATCAAGGACCTGGAAACGGGCGAACTGCTGCCCGACGAGATCCCCGGCACGCTGTCGGACCTCGTTTGGGTGAAGAACGACACGGCGCTGGTCTATGGCACTGCGGACGACAATTGGCGCGTCCACGATGCGACCATGCATGTCCTCGGAACGCCGGTCAGCGAAGACGTCGAACTCTACCGCGAAACCATCGACGAGGGTTTTCGCGTCGGCACCGGCCTGTCGGCACAGGAAGACTGGCTGATCATTTCGACCGGCGACAACGAGACCAGCGAAGTCCGCTTGGTGCCGGCCAGCGATCCCACGGCGGAGCAGGTGCTGGTCAAGCCGCGGCAGAAGGGCGTCGAATACGATGTCGATGTGCGCGACGGGATGGTGTGGGTCCATACCAATGACGACCACGTCAATTTCCGGCTGGCGACCGCCAAGCTCGAGACGCCGGGCGACTGGACCACGCTGATTTCCGGATCGGACGAGTTTTACCTGACCGGTTTCGAACTGTTCAAGGATTTCTATGTCACCGAAGGGCGACTGCGCGGGCTCGACCAGATCCAGCTACGGTCCTACAGGGATGCCAATCTGGTCAAGCCGATCGCCTTTGCCGAGGCCAGCTTCAGCGCAGGGCTGAGCAACAATCCCGAATACGAGCAAGACACCCTGCGGCTGGCCTACGAAAGCATGGTCACGCCCGATTCGGTCTATGACTACCACGTCGCCACGGGCGAGCTCGAACTGCTCAAGCAACAGGAAATCCCCAGCGGTTACGACCCTGCGCTCTACACCACCGAGCGAGTCGAGATCGCCGCGCGCGACGGCACGATGGTTCCGGTCAGCATCATCATGCGCAAGGACCGGCCGAAGACCGGGCCGCTGCATCTCTATGCCTACGGCGCCTATGGCTATGCGGTGCCACCGGGCTTCTCGACCTCGCGGCTGAGCCTGGTCGATCGCGGCTATGCCTATGCCATCGCGCATATCCGCGGCGGCGACGATCTGGGGCGCAAGTGGTACCTGCAGGGCAAGCTCAACGAGCGCACCAACACCTTCAACGATTTCGTCGACGTGGCGAAGGGGCTGGTCGCCAAGGGCTATACCGAGAAAGGCCGGATCAGCATTTCGGGCGGTTCGGCGGGCGGCGAGCTGATGGGCGCGGTGGTCAACACCGATCCCGAGCTGTGGGGCGCGGTGGTGGCGCATGTGCCGTTCGTCGATGTGCTGTCGACCATGCTCGACGGAGAACTGCCGCTGACGCCGGGCGAATGGCCCGAATGGGGCAACCCGATTCTCAGCAAGCAGGCCTTCGCCTACATCCTCAGCTACAGCCCCTATGACCAGGTGACGGCGCAGGACTATCCGCCGATGCTGGTGACCGCGGGTCTGAACGATCCGCGCGTGACCTATTGGGAACCCGCCAAATGGGTCGCCAAGCTGCGCGAGGTGAAGACCGGCGACAGCGAGCTGCTGCTCAAGACCAATATGGGCGCAGGCCATGGCGGCAAGTCGGGCCGCTTCCAGTCGATCTACGAAACCGCCGAAGAGGTCGCCTTCATCCTGTGGCAGATGGGCGAGGCCGAGTGATACCCAGCTTCACCCGCAGCTTCACCGCGGAGGCGCGCCACATCGACGAGATGGGGCACGTCAACAATGCGGTGTGGGTGCAGTGGATACAGGACATGGCGACCGCGCATTGGGACGCCGCGGCGCGGCCCGAGGACCGCGAGCAATTTGTCTGGCTCGTGGTCCGCCACGAGATCGACTACCGCGGCAATATCGACCTGGGGCAGAGCGTCGAAGGCACGACCTGGATCGAGGGCGGGGCCCGCGGCGCCAAGTCGCTGCGCCGCGTCGATTTTCGCGATTCTGCGGGCCGGGTGATCGTCAGCGCGGCGACCACCTGGGCCATGCTCGATCGCACTTCGGGGCGCCCCGCGCGGGTGCGCCCCGAAGTGATCGCGCCGTTCCTCTGACCTAGCGCAGCAGTTCCGCCGTCGGGCGATAGTCGTAGCCGAGTTCGGTAGCGACCGCTTCATAGGTCACTTCGCCGCGGTGGACGTTGAGCCCTTCGGCGAGATGCGGATCGGCGGCGAGCGCATCCTTCCAGCCCATCCGCGCGATGCGCAGCGCATGCGGCAACGTCACATTGTTGAGCGCATAGGTGCTCGTGCGCGCCACCGCGCCGGGCATGTTGGCCACGCAATAATGGACGACATCGTCGATGACATAGGTCGGTTCGGCATGCGTGGTCGCGCGGCTGGTTTCGAAACACCCGCCCTGGTCGATCGCGACATCGACCAGCACCGCACCCTTGTGCATGTCCTTGAGCATCTCGCGCGTCACTAGCTTGGGTGCCGCGGCCCCGGGGATCAGCACCGCCCCGATCACAAGGTCGGCATTGGTCACTGCGTCGTAGAGATTGGCGGCGTTGGAGAAGCGCGTGCTGGCGCGCGCTTCGAAATGCGTGCCGACCTTTTCGAGCACTTCGGGATCGCGGTCGAGAATGGTCACGTCGGCCCCGAGGCCGACCGCCATCTGCGCGGCATTGAAGCCGACCACGCCGCCCCCGATCACCACGACCTTGCCCGGCATTACGCCCGGGACACCGCCAAGCAGCACACCGCGTCCGCCATGCGCCTTCTCGAGCGCGGTGGCGCCCGCCTGCACGCTCATCCGGCCGGCCACCTGGCTCATCGGCTTGAGCAGCGGCAGCTGGCCGCGCGGACCGGTCACCGTTTCATAGGCAATCGCGGTGACGCCGCTGTCGAGCAGTTCCTTCGTCTGGTCCGCATCGGGTGCCAGGTGCAGGTAAGTGTAGAGGATCTGGCCCTCGCGCAGCTTCTTGCGCTCGACCGACTGGGGTTCCTTAACCTTCACCACCATTTCGCATTCGGCGAAGATCGGATCGGGGCCGTCGACGATTTTCGCCCCTGCAGCGACATATTGGTCGTCATTGGCGTCGATGCCGGCACCCGCCTGGGTCTCGATCCACACCTCGTGGCCCTGCATGACGAGCTCTTTCGCGCTCTCTGGCGTCAGGCCGACGCGGTATTCGTGGTTCTTGATTTCCTTGGGGCTGCCGATGCGCATGGGGGGACTCCTTGATTGCGCGCGTCCGTTACAACTGCAACCAAGCGGCGGCAAGCCTGTCCCCTTCTGGCAGGCCGGGCCAGGTCTAGTCGGGCACAGTGCCCGCAGCCGTCGACCAGGCGGCGGTCACGGTATTCCCGGCTCCCGAAACACGGGTGTCGATATAGCGCGCGTCCGCGCCGAGCGCCTGCGTCACCGCCGCGAGCGCACTTTCGCTGCCACTCAGGGTGATCCGCAGACCGGTGCGCCGCGCAGCCCAGCCGATCAGCGCGACGCGCGACGTATTCGCGTCATCGAGACCCTCTTCACCGACGGTAACCTCGGGCAGGGCGACAAGAGGCGGGCGCAAATCGACCGTCCAGCCCGGCGTCGTCCGCTCGAGCCGCTGCTCCAGCTGCCTGTAACCCGAGAGGGTAAGGCCTGCGAGCGGTTGTGCGGTCGCCTGAACCGTCTGGTTCTCGCGATCGAGCATCACATCCTTGCGCGCGACTCCGGCGATCAGGGCGACGCTTTGCCCCAAAGTGGCGATCTGGCGCTCGCTCGCCTCGGCCGCCTCGCGCACGCGCGCCTGCGCCAATGCGGCCTGCTCGGCGGCGCCCGGATCGGTACCGACCTGGAACTGGTCGATCGTCACCACCACCGGCCGGCCCAGCCGCTGCGACAGCCGTTCGGCCACCTCGCTGTCGGCGCCGGGATTGAACTCGGGAGTAAAGACGCTGGCGGCGATGGTTACGGGTTCGGCCGCCCAATTGACGATCGGCTGTTCGACCCGCGCGCGTCCGGTGAAGGCCTCGGCGACCTCCTGGTTGACGATTCGCTGGCCGTTGGCCTCCCAGGCAATCGTCCTCAGCGAGAAGCCGAGCGGCACCGCCAGCGAGACAAACACCGCCACCATCACCATCGACTGCAACCGGGTCTGGCGGTGCGTCATGTCCGACTGGAAGCCGTAGAGCCGCGCCATCAGCGCAGCGGTCAGGCCGATCGTCACGAGGTTGGTGATGAACAGGCCCAGCGCGCCGCCGAAGACCGTCCAATTGAAGGTGGCGAGGCCGAAGCCTACCACCGCCAGCGGCGGCATCAGGGCGGTGGCGATCGCCACGCCCACGATGGTGCCTTCGCGCCCGCGGATCACGGCATAGGATCCGGCCAGCGCCGAAAACAGCGCGACCAGCAAGTCGAACAGATTGGGCCGTGTGCGCGCGGCAATTTCCTCGGTCACCGTCTGCAGCGGCGAGAAATAGACGATCAGCGCACAGAACAGGATTGCGAAGACCGACCCCGCCACCAGCGCCTTGCCGCAGCGCCGCAGCCAGTCGGCATCGCCCGTGGCGAGCGAGAAGCCGGTGCCGATGATCGGGTTCATCAGCGGCGAGAGCAGCATGGCACCGATGACCACCGCAGGCGATGACAGCAGCAGGCCGAGGATTGCGATCCCCGCGCTCATCGCGATCATGAAGATATAGCGGCTGGTGAGCAGCGATTCGCCGCGCACGCGTTCGATCGTGGCGACATGGTCGAGATCGGCGATCACCCCGTCGCGCCACCACATGCGGATCTCGGCGAGCGCGCGCAGGATCGTCCAGCGGCTGATCGGGCGGCGGCTGGCGAAAGCCCCGGTGCGGGCTTTGCCGGTCTCGGCCGTGCTTGCGGTTTCGTCGGTCGGGCTGGTCATCGGCGCGCTATCTAGCTCGCCCATACCCGCGAGTCGCGTGGATTCTGCACACTGTGGTTCGCCCGTATGGCGGTCAGAGCGGGTTGCCGTCCTGGTCGCGAAAAATCTCGCGCCGCCCGACATGGTTGGCGGGACCCACCAGCCCTTCGCTCTCCATGCGTTCGATCCACTTGGCGGCGGTATTGTAACCTACGCCCATCTGACGCTGCAGCCATGAACCCGATGCCTTCTGGTTTTCGATCACGATCTGGCAGGCCTGGCGATACTTGCGCTCTTCGGGATTGTCCGACGCAGTAAATTCGTCCTCGAAGTTGAAACCGCCATCCTCCGGCTCCTCGGTCACGGCATCGACGTAATCGGGCTTGCCCTGCGCGCGCCAGTGGGTCGCGACGCGTTCGACTTCCTCGTCGCTGACGAAGGGGCCGTGGACGCGGATCATCGCGCCGGTATTGGGCTTGTAGAGCATGTCGCCCTTGCCCAGCAGCTGCTCGGCACCCTGCTCACCCAGGATCGTGCGGCTGTCGATGCGGCTGGTCACCTTGAAGCTGATGCGCGTCGGCAGGTTCGCCTTGATGACGCCGGTGATGACATCGACCGAGGGGCGCTGCGTCGCCATGATCAGATGAATGCCGGCGGCGCGGCTCTTCTGCGACAGCCGCTGGATCAGCACTTCGATTTCCTTGCCCACGGTGACCATCAAATCGGCCAGTTCGTCGACGATCAGCACGATCAGCGGCAGCGGTTCGTAATCGAGCTGCTCTTCCTCGTAGAGCTCCTCGCCGGTTTCGGGGTCGAAGCCGGTCTGTACGCGGCGGCCGAGCGGCTTGCCCTTCTCGATCGCCTTGCCGACCTTCTCGTTGAAGCCGGCGATATTGCGCGAATTGACCGACGACATCATCCGGTAGCGCCGCTCCATCTCCTCGACCGCCCATTTGAGCGCACGCACCGATTTGTGCGGCTCGGTCACCACCGGGCTGAGCAGGTGGGGGATGTCGTCATAGCTTTTCAGCTCGAGCACCTTGGGGTCGATCAGGATCAGCCGGCATTCGTCGGGCGTGAAGCGATAGAGCAGCGACAGCAGGATGGCGTTCAGTCCGACCGACTTGCCCGAACCGGTGGTGCCCGCGACCAGCAGATGCGGCATGGCCGCCAGATCGGCGACGATCGGTTCGCCTGCGATATCCTTGCCGAGGATCATCGGCAGGCTGCCCTGATGGTCGACGAATGCGGCCGAATTGGCGAGCTGTTTGTAGCTGACCATCTGGCGATCCGCATTGGGCAATTCGATGCCGATCACCGTCTTGCCCGGGATCGGCGACACGCGCGCGCTGATCGCCGACATGTTGCGCGCGATATCCTCGGCCAGCCCGACCACGCGGCTGGCCTTGATGCCCGGCGCGGGTTCGAGCTCGTACATGGTGACCACCGGCCCCGCGCGGACCGCGGTGATCTCGCCCTTGACGTTGAAATCGTCGAGCACGTTTTCGAGCAGCCGCGCGTTGCGTTCGAGCGCCATCTTGTCGAGCTTGGGCGCGGTATGATCGGGCGCATCGTCGAGCAGGTCGTGGCTCGGCAGCTGGTAATTGGCGAACATGTCGCGCTGCTTGGCCTTGGCCGGCCTTGGCTGAACCGGGGTCGGCGCAGGATCGGCGATTTCGGGTGCGCGGCGGGGCTCGTTCAATGGCACCGGCTCCGCCTCGTCGTCCTCGGACGATTTGGCCGCGCGCTTCTGCTTCTTCGGTGCGAGCGGCAGGTCGAGCTCGGGCAGCTGCGCCTTGCGTTTCACGAAGTCGGGCAGGGTGAGGAATTGCGCCCAGTCGATCGCGAAGACGCGGGTGACGAGCGCGATGCCGCCGCCCAGCGCGATCAGGGCGAGGACCAGCACGATCCAGCCGGAGAATGCGCCGCCGAAGCGCTCCGCCACCGCCTCGATCCCCAGCCCGCCGAGCTGGCCGAACAACCCGCCGACACCTGCCGGCAGGCTGCCGGTGGCGGGATCGAAAACCAGCGCCAGCACCGTGTCGAGCAGCGCGATCGCGGCGAGCAGCATGGCGACAGGGCGCCACCAGCGGCCGGGGGTTTCCTCCTCGTCCTCGCGCTCGACCCCGGTCCACAGCCGCCGCGCGGAGATATAGAACAGCGGCAGCAGCAGCACTGCGGGCAGGCCGAGGAAATTGAGCGCGCGTTCGCTCGCCCAGGCCCCGCTGGCGCCCATCCAGTTGCGGATGTCCGCCCCGCTGGCCGCGGTCGAGGGGCTGGGGTCGGTCTGGGTGTAGCTCGCCAGCGCCAGCGTCAGGAAAACGAGCAGCGCGAACAGCACTCCGGCGCCCGCCATATGCGTGGCACGGCGGAAGGAGCGGCGAAACGCCGCGCGCCAATCGGGTGCTGCGCCTGCGCGCGAAGCCATGTGGGGTCCCCTGATCCGTTGAGAGCGCGCAGTATGAATCCTCGGGGACTCCGCCGTCAAGCGGCCTTCGTCGAACCGAGCCCGTCGATCGCGCCCCAGCGTGGCCAGTCGAGTTCGCGCGCGCGCTCGTGGCTCATGCCGCCCAGCGCGATGACGGGGACGGGAGATCTGTCTGCCAATGCGTGAAACCCGGCTGCGCCCAGCGTGGCAGCGCCGGGGTGCGAGGCGGTGGGGAAGACCGGCGAGAGGAAGATGCCGTCGGCCTGCGCCGCCACGGCGGCCTGCATTTCCGGCTCGTCATGCGCGGTGGCAAGCCGCAGGCCGCGGCCGAGCCGCTCGGGCACGCCGTAATGGCCGTCCGCGCCCCACTCCTGCGTATCCGCGAGCACGACCACATGCCCGTATGCCCGCGCCACGGCAGCGAGGGTGTCGAAGCGCGCGCGCCGTGCGGCGGGGCCCAGGTGGTAATGGCGAAAGACGAAGCCGGAACCTTGCGGGAGCGCCGCGAACACTTCCTCCAGCCGCGCGTCGTTGCGGGCATCGCTCAGCAACCAGATCAGCGGGAGGGACTGTTTATCGCGCATATTGTCGCTATAGCGCGCCGCGATGGAAAAGGCAGAGACCCCGCTTCAACACGTCCAGACCACTATCGCGCAGGGCTGCCAGATCGCCCGCCGCGAACCGGGCGAGGTGACGCTCATTGCCGTCAGCAAGATGCACCCGGCCGCAGCGATCGAACCGCTGCTGCGTGAAGGCCAGCGTCATTTCGGCGAGAACCGCGTGCAGGAAGCACAGGGCAAGTGGCCCGCGCTGCGCGAGGCGCATCCCGCGGTCCAGTTGCACCTCATCGGCCAGTTGCAGTCGAATAAGGCCGACGATGCGGTCGCGCTGTTCGATGTCATCCACTCGCTCGACCGGCCCAGCCTCGTCAAGGCGCTGGGCAAGGCGATGGACAAGGCGGACAAGCGCGTGCCCTGCTTCGTGCAGGTCGATCTGGGCGAGGAACAGCAAAAGGGCGGCTGCCCGGTGGCCGAGTTGCCCGCGCTGCTCGATCAGGCGCGCTCGGCCGATATCCCGATCGCGGGGCTGATGTGCCTGCCGCCCGCCGATATCGAGCCCGCGCCGTTCTTCGCCTTCCTCGACAAGCTCGCGCGCGACCACGGCCTTGAAGGCCGCAGCATGGGCATGAGCGGAGACTACGAGACCGCGATCAAGCTGGGCGCGACGCATGTGCGTGTGGGCACTGCGCTGTTCGGCGCGCGTCCCCCGCAGGACTGACGGGCCAGCCGGGTACGGCCTGCCCCATCACGCGTTTTCGAGGCGGTCCTGCGTGGCATCGCTGGCGGCTTCCATCAGCCGCGCTTCGATGCGGTTCATCCGCTCCCCCGGCTCCAGCTTTCCGCCCGTAAGGTCTGTCACGTAGAAGGTGTCCGCCGCGCGTTCGCCGTAATTGGTGATATGCGCCGAATGCACCACCAGTCGGCTTTCGAACAGCGCGCGCGCCAGGCGGTTGAGCAGCGCCGAGCGGTCGCGCGCATTGACTTCGATGACGGTGAACTTGTTCGACGCCTTGTTGTCGAACAGGACGCGCGGGGCGACGTCGAAGGCGCGCGCGCGGCTATGCGGCAATGGGCGCTGCGCGAGGCGCGGGGCAAGATCGACCCGGTGCGCCAGCGCATCGGCAATGCTTTTCTTCAGCCGGTCGAGCTGGCCCGCTTCGGCGAAGGGTTCGCCATGCGGGTCCTGGACGAGGAAATTGTCGAGCGCCCAGCCCATCCGCGTGGTGTGGATGCGCGCATCGATGATGTTTCCGCCAGCCAGGTGGATGCCGCCCGCAATACGGTAGAACAGACCCGGATGGTCGGCAGCGATCACCGTGACCAGCGTGGCGCCGCGCGCCTCGTAATATTCGCAATGGATCGACAGTTCGTGCTCCGCCGCGCGCGCCGCGGCATAATGCACCAGGTTGAGCGCGATGATATCGGTCGGCTCGGCGATCCAATAGGCATCGCCCACCGTCTCGGCGAGATCCTCGACCAGCCCGGACCGTTCACCCAGCAAATCGACCACTTCGGCCTGTTTGTGCGCGACCTTCTGATCGCGGCCGTGACGCATATGCCCCAACCGCAGGCGTTCGCTGGAGACGTCGTATAGCTCGCCCAGCAACTGCCCCTTCCAGCTGTTCCACGTGCCCGGGCCGACCGCGCGGATATCGACTGCGGTGAGGATGGCGAGATGGCGCAGCCGCTCGTGGCTCTGCACATGCCCGACGAAATCCTCGATCGTCTTGGGATCGGTCAGGTCGCGTTTTTGCGCGGTGTGGCTCATCAGCAAATGGTTGCGCACCAGCCACGCGACCATCTCGGTTTCGCTTTCGGTCAGGCCGAAGCGCGGGCACAGGTCCTCGGCAACTTCCGCCCCAAGCACCGAATGGTCGCCCCCGCGGCCCTTGGCGATATCGTGCAGCAGCGCGGCGACATAGGCGGTGCGGCGCGATCCCACCTTGTGGATCAAACGCGTCGCGCGCGGATGGTCGCCCGCCAGTTCGCCCTTCTCGATCTGGTTGAGCAGGCCGATCGCGCGAATGGTGTGCTCGTCCACCGTATAATGGTGGTACATGTCGAACTGCATCTGCGCGTTGACCTTGCCGAAATCGGGCACGAATTTCCCGAAGACGTTGGCCTCGTTCATCCAGCGCAAGACCATTTCGGGATCGTTACGGCCGCACAGCAGGTCGAGGAACAGCGCATTGGCGCGGGCATCCTCGCGAATCTTGTGGTCGATCAGCCCGCTGTCGCGATTGGCCTGGCGCATGGTTTCAGGGTGGATTTCGAGCTCTTCGGCTTCGGCCAGCTGGAAAATCTCGATCAGCCGCACCGGATCCTGCTTGAACCATTCGTCCGTCGGGGCAGCGATCTTTCCGCCATAGACCCGGTATCCCTTGAGGATACGCGCCTTCTGCTTCCACCCGGCGAAGAACCCGCGTCGCGCGGTCTTGGCCTCGAACTGCTCGTCGATATGCGCGAGGAAAATGCCGGTCAGCGAGCCGACCCGCTTGGCCTGCAGGAAATAGAATTGCATGAACCGTTCGACCGAGCTCTTGCCCGGCCGCTCGGCGAAATTCATCCGTTCGGCAATGCGGCGCTGGAGGTCGAAGGTCAGCCGGTCCTCGGCGCGCCCGGTCAGCACATGCATATGGCTGCGCACTGCGAGCAGGAAGTTTTCCGCGCGGCGGAAGCTGCGGTATTCGGCCTGGGTGAACAGGCCGACATCGACCAGTTCGGCGGCGGCGCGCACGCGGTGGATGAACTTGCCGATCCAGTAGAGCGTATGCAGGTCGCGCAGGCCCCCCTTGCCGTCCTTCACATTGGGTTCGACGACATAGCGGCTGTCGCCCATGCGCTTGTGGCGCGCGTTGCGCTCGGCCAGTTTCTCGGTGACGAAGGCGCGTTCGTTGCCGCGCACGACTTCGGTCGTAAAGCGGCGCGAGCCCTCGTCGTAAAGCTCCTGGTCGCCCCAGACATAGCGCCCTTCGAGCAGCGCGGTGCGGATGGTCAGGTCGTTCTTCGACAGGCGCATCGCCTCGTCGAGCGTGCGCGTCGAATGGCCGACCTTCAGCCCGAGATCCCACATCAGGTAGAGCATCGCCTCGACCACCTGCTCGCACCAGGCGGTTTTCTTGCCGCCGACGAGGAAGGCGATGTCGACATCCGAATGCGGCGACATTTCCGCGCGGCCATAGCCGCCCACCGCCATCACCGCGAGCCGTTCGGCCTGCGAGCGATTGGCGCTGGAATAGAGATGGGTGGTCGCGTGATCGTGGATCACCCGGATCAGCTGGTCGATCAGGAAGGCGAAGCCGCCTGCATTCTCATGCCCTGCCGAAGGCTTTTCCTCGAGCCGCCGCTCAAGCTCGGCGCGGCCCTGGTCGAGGGCAGCCTTGAGCAGCGCCACCACATGCGGGCGGGCCTTGTCGCCGTGCTCCCCGACCAGCGCCTCGATCCCGGAGGCGAGCTGCCGCCGGTCGATGATGGCACGCTGGCGGGGGACACGGGTCACGCTCAAGCGGCCAGGTGCTCCTTGGCGTAGGTCGCCTTGACGGTGCGCTTGTCGACTTTCTGCGTGCCGAGGCGGGGAAGCTGTTCCTCGCTCTGCCACATGACCGACGGCACCTTGAAGGCGGCGATATGTTCGCGCAGGAACTCCTGCAGTTCCTCGACCGACAGGCTCTGTCCCGGATGCGGGTAATAGACCGCCGCCGGAATTTCGCCGAAGCGTTCGTCGGGCAGGCCGAAGACCGAGCATTCGGCGACCTTGGGATGCGCGTAGATCGCTTCTTCGACGTCGATGCAGCTGATGTTCTCGCCGCCGCGGATGATGATGTCCTTCTTGCGGTCGACGATGAAGAGGTAATTGTCCTCGTCGAGATAGCCGAGATCGCCGGTGCGGAAATAGGCATCGTCCGAATAGGCCGCCTTGGTCGCCTCCTCGTTCTTCCAATAGCCGAGGAAGTTGCACACCGAGCGGATCGAAACCTCGCCGATCTTGCCCTGCTCGAGCGGTTTCCCGTCATCGTCGAGAATGGCCATATCGACCAGCGGCCGCGAGGGCATGCCGGTGCTGTTGGGCTTGGCGAGATAGTTCTCGTTCAAATTACCCGCCCCGACACCATTGGTTTCGGTCAGGCCATAGCCGAGCGCGGGGAAGCCGTCCTTGAACGCATCCTTGATCTTCTTGACGTGTTCGATCGGGCGCGCCGCGCCGCCACCGGCGAAGGTCTTGCACTGCGACAGATCGTATTTCTCGCGCTCGGGATGGACCGCGATCTCATAGCTCATCAGCGGGACGCCGACGAAATAGGTGATCTGTTCCTTCTCGAGCAGTTCGAGCGCATTGGTCGCATCCCACTTGGGCATCAGCACCAGCTTGCGCCCCATGGCGAAGCTTTGCAGCATGAGCGGCACCTCGCCGGTCACATGGAACAGCGGCACCGCCACCAGCGCGCTCGGCTGGACGGTCGGCGCGGCGTCGTTCTCTGTCAGCAGCTGGAGCATCATCGCCGTCTGGCAGACGTAGTTCATCGTGCCCGACACGACGCCGAGATGATCCGAGTAGGCGCCCTTGGGATGGCCGGTCGATCCGGAGGTATAAAGGATAGTTGCAAGATCGTCGGGACCGAGCTGGCCGAGCATGGCCATGGCGGTGTTTCCGGCCGCCCAGATGGGGGCGAGGCCCTCGGACGGAACGCCGTGGTCGAACACGACGACCTTGGCGCCATGTTTGACCCCGTCGAGCCGCTCGGCGCGCTGTGCATCGGCGAGCACCAGCTTGCACTCGCACAAATCGATTCCGTAGGCCAGTTCCTCGCCGGTCCACCAGCCGTTGAGCAGCGTGGCGCAGCCGCTCGCCATCAGGATGCCCATATAAGCGATGATCCAGTTGGCCGAATTGCGCGCGGCAATGCCGACCCGGTCGCCCTTGGCGATCCCGTGCTCGGTCGCGAGGCTGTGCGCGACATGCGAGGCCGCGCCCCACACTTCGCCGAAGGTCAGCCGCATCTCGCCATCGACGATGAACAGCTCGTCCTTCTTCTCGTTGCAGAAATGCGCGAAATAATGCGCCACGCTGGGCGGCGCATTCTTGAACGCGGGCATGGTGACGCCGCGGCGGGTGACTTCGGTCAGCTCGAACATCTGGCCGGGTTCGGTCACTGCCCTGGTGATCCGGTCGATATCCTTGTCGAGTTGTGTCGGCATGGGTTGTTTCGTGTCCTCTCCAAATCGGCACGCGGCCTCGTGATCGAGGCTCGCGCATGAACTGCGGCTCGACGCAGGCTTTCCCCAAATCCCCTGCTATGCCAAAAGCCGCCCCCGATGGGTCGCCGGACGCGGCCTTGGGCACACCTCTAAGGGGATAACCACTTGCTGTCACTACTGGCTGCATCGGGCGCGGCAGAGCCGATCTACTGGGAGAATCTGGGGCTGCGGCCCTATCTCTTCGAGATCGGCGGCTTCCAGCTGCGCTTCTACTCGCTCGCCTACCTGCTGGGCATCCTGCTGGGCTATTGGCACCTGTCGAAGATGATCAAGGCCCCCGGCGCGCCGATGGCGCAGCGCCATGCGGACGATCTGTTCTTCTATTGCACGCTCGGGGTGATTCTCGGCGGGCGACTCGGCTATGCGGCCTTCTACAAGCCCGAACTGTTCGCCAGCGCGGATGTGTTCAAGCTGTGGGAAGGCGGGATGAGCTTCCACGGCGGGGTCATCGGCGTATTGATCGCGATCACCTGGGTCGCCTGGCGCGGCGGTCTCAACTGGTTGCGCATCACCGATTACATCGCGGTCAATGTCCCGCTCGCCTACATGCTCGGGCGGCTGGCGAACTTCGTCAATGGCGAGCTTTACGGACGCCCGGTCGAAGGCGGCTTCCCGCTGGCGATGATCTTCCCGACTGATCCGGACCAGCTGCCGCGCCATCCCAGCCAGCTGTACCAGGCGGGCTTCGAAGGCCTGCTGCTCGGGTTGCTGCTGCTGGCCATGTTCTGGAAGACGTCAGCGCGCTATCGCCCGGGCTTCCTCGTCGGCATCTTCACCATCGGCATGGGGCTGGGTAGGTTCCTGATGGAGTTTTTCCGCGAACCCGATGCGCATCTGGCGCATGTAGTGGTCGAAACCGGCCTGTCGCGCGGCCAATGGCTGAGCCTGCCGATGATCGGCGTCGGGCTGGCAGTGCTCGTTTATGCATTGCTGCGCCCCGCAATCGGTAGCGCCAAGGCATCCGCACCGCAGCAGGCATGAGCGAAGCCGGCGCGCCCGAGCCCGCGCTGGCGGCGGTCTTCCGCCGCCTGATCGCCCAGCACGGGCCAATGCCCGTGGCGCGCTATATGGGCGAGAGCAATGCGCGCTATTACACCAGCCGCGACCCGCTCGGCGCGGCGGGCGATTTTACCACCGCGCCCGAGATCAGCCAGATGTTCGGCGAAATGGCGGGGCTGTGGCTGGCGGATATCTGGGCGCGGGCGGGACGTCCGGCGGATGCGATCTATGTCGAGCTCGGCCCGGGACGCGGGACGCTGGCGAAGGATGCGCTGCGCGCGATGGCCAGCCAGGGACTGCGTCCCGACGTGCACCTCGTCGAAGGGTCCGAAGCGCTGAGGGGGGTGCAGGGTACCGCGCTCGCCGGCGCGCAGTTCCACGATTCGCTCGACAGCCTGCCCGACGATCGCCCGATCCTGCTGCTCGCCAATGAATTTCTCGACGCGCTGCCGGTCCGCCAGCTGGTGATGACCGCACAGGGGTGGCGCGAGCGCATGGTGGGGCTGGAGGAGGAGGGCTTCGCCTTCGTCGCCGGGCCCAGCCCGATGGACGAGGTCGTGCCAGAGGCGCAGCGCGCCGCAGCTGCCGGAACCGTGATCGAAACCTGCCCCGCCGCCGCCGCACTCGTCCAATCGCTCGCGCAGCGGCTCGATGTGCAGGGCGGCGCGGCGCTGTTCATCGATTATGGCCATGTGGCCCCGCGTCATGGCTCGACGCTGCAGGCGGTGCAGGCGCATCAGAAAGTCGATGTGTTCGCCGCGCCCGGCGAGATGGATCTCACCGCACATGTCGATTTTGCCACGCTCGACACGATCGCGCGGCGCGAAGGTGTGGCGAGCTCGCTGACCACGCAGGGCGCCTGGCTCGGCGCGATGGGAATCGGCCTGCGCGCACAGGGGCTGGCGACTGCCGCGCCCGAGCGTTCGCAAGAGATCCAGGCCGCGCACGACCGGCTGGTTCAGCCGCAGGCCATGGGCGAATTGTTCAAATGCATGGCCCTGTCTGCCCGCGACTGGCCGCGCGGGGCGGGCTTTCCCGAAGGCCAGCGGAGGACGCCCCCGTCATGAAACACCTGCTTGCTGTTGCCGCGCTTGTGCTGGCCGCCACGCCGCTGGCCGCCGCCGAACCGATCGAAGGCCGCTGGGTGACCGCGGAAAAGGACGCCATCGTGCAGATCAGCGATTGCGGACGTAGTATGTGCGGGCGGATCGCCAAATTCCTCGTCACGCCGCCGCAGGGCGCCGACCAGCGCGACGTCAACAACCGCGATGCCGCCAAGCGCAGCCGCAAGCTGCTCGGCATGGCGATCCTCACCGGGTTCACCGAAGACGCGGATTCGTGGCGCGGCGAAATCTACGATCCGAACAACGGCAAGACCTATCGTTCGATAGTGCGCCGCCGCGGCCCGGACCGGCTCGAGGTCAAGGGCTGCATCGGCCCCTTCTGCCAGACGCAGGTCTGGCAGCGCGCACGCTAGCCTACCCGCCGATCCGTTCGGCGAGGCGGCGCGCGGCCTCCCCGAACGACAGCTTGTCTTCGTCGCGATCGACCGAATAATTGGCTTCGCGCATTGCTTCGACGCTGATCGCATCAACCAGCGGTTCCAGCGCGGCGACAAGTGCGTCGTCGGCCCCGGTTGCGGGGGCGAGCAGGATGATCGCATCGTAATTGGGGAAGGCGCCTTCCGGATCGTCGAGGATCACGAGGTCATCCGCCGCGATCCGTCCGTCGGAGGTGTAGGCACCGATCACATCGGCCTCGCCCGAGGTCAGCGCATTGTACATGAAGGTGGGCGAGAAATTGCGCCGCGCGGCGAAGCGCAGGCCATAAGACTCGCGCACCGCGATCCATTCGGGCCGCTCGAAGAATTCGGGATCGCCGCCGATGGTCATGCCCTGCGCGCGTCCCGCGAGATCGCCGATACTGGCGAAACCGCCGGCCTCGGCCGCCGCGCGCGGCATGGCGAGGCCGTAGGCGTTTTCGAAACCCAGCCTCCCCAGCACATGCGTGCCGCTGGTACGGGTTTCCCACGCGGCAATTTCGGCAAGCATGGCTTCGCGGTCGGGATTGTCGCTGCGTTCCATCTGGTTGGTCCAGATGGTGCCGGTGTAATCGACCAGCACGTCGATCGCCCCGGTCGATACGGCCTGGTGCGCGACCGCCGAACCCAGGCCGTCACGGTATTCGACCGAGAAGCCCTCCGCCTGGAGCCGTTGCCCGATCAGGCGGGCGAGGATGTATTGCTCGGAAAAGCCCTTGGCCCCGATGACGATGCGGTCGTCGCCGCGCTCGCCGAACTGGACGGTAAGCGCGCCGAGAATGCCCAGCAGGACCGCCGCCAGCCCGCCGAACGTGAGCATCCGGCGGCGCGCGGCGAGCCCTTTCTCGATGAGGCCCAGCAGCGCATCGGCGACCAGCGCCAGCCCGGCGCTGGCAATGCAGCCCGCCAGCACCAGCACCCAGTTCTGCGTCTGCAGTCCGGCGAAGATCGGATCGCCCAGGCTCGGCTGTCCGATGGTGGTGGCCAGCGTGGCCGCCCCGATGGTCCACACCGATGCGGTGCGGATGCCGGCCATGATGTAAGGCGCGGTCAGCGGGGCTTCGACCAGCCGCAGGCGCTGCCAGAAATTCATCCCGACGCCGTGCGCGGCCTCGATCACGCCCGGGTCGAGATTGACCTGCGCGGTCACCGCATTGCGCAGGATCGGCAGCAGTGCATACAGCGCCAGCGCCAGCAGCGCAGGCAGGAAGCCCAGCGTCGGCAGGCCCTCGCCGAATACTGCGCGCAGCGACAGCAATATGGGGAAGAACAGCGCAAGCAGCGCCAGCGCGGGGATCGTCTGGACCAGGCTGGCAAAGCCCAGCGTGGCGCGCGCCACACCCGGCGAGCGGCTGGCCCAGATCGCCAGCGGCAGGGCCACCGCGATTCCCAGCCCGATCGCGGCAGCGGAAAGCAGCACATGCGCGGCAAGCTTGTCGCCCAGCCCGAGCAGCGTGGTCCAGATTTCGCTCATCTTGCCAGCTCCGCCAGCCGGTCGGCCTGCGCGCGCGGGACTGCGACGAGGCCCTGGGCGATCTCGCCGCCGGCCCCGGCGAGCAGCGAATGCGGGGTTTCATCGGCCACGACCGTCCCAGTATCCATCACCAGCACGCGATCGGCGAGCAGCAGGGCTTCGGCCATGTCATGCGTCACCATCACGGTGGTCAGGCCGAATTCGGCATGCAGCGCGCGGACCCGGTCGCCCAGCGCGTCGCGCGTAATCGGATCGAGCGCGCCGAAGGGTTCGTCCATCAGCAGCAGCTGCGGCTCGTTCGCCAGCGCGCGCGCCACGCCGACCCGCTGGCGTTGCCCGCCCGACAATTCGTCGGGCAGCCGAGCGGCCATGTCGGGCTCGAGATCGACCAGTTCGAGCAATTCGCCGATCCGCTCTGCGGCAAGCCGCTCGCCCACGAGGCGCGGCCCGATGGCGATATTCTCGCCCACGGTCATATGCGGGAACAGGCCGACCGACTGGAAGACATAGCCGATCTTGTGACGCAGCGCGGCCAGCGGCAGGCTTTCGACATTGTCGTCCTCGAACCGCACCTGCCCGGATGTCGGCTCGACCAGCCGGTTGACGGTCTTGAGCAGCGTCGACTTTCCCGAACCCGAGGCGCCGACCAGCGCGACGAATTCGCCCCGCGGGATCGTGAGCGAGACGCCGGCAACCGCTTCGGTCGCCTCGTAGCTCTTCCTGAGGTCGCGGAATTCGAGCAGCGGGGCGGGCGTATCGGTCACGCGGGTGCGTCGTCCGCGTCTGGGTCTACGTCCGCGTCCGAACCTGCATCTGCGGGAGGCCGGTATTCGACGCGTTCGAGCTCGATCGAGACCCCGTCGTCATTCGTCGCCTTCATCTTCCCGCCGGACATCCGGCCGGGCTCCCAGCACCGCTCGATCCCGCTGTCGGGAGCAGGCATGAAACACAGGCGCTTGTCGCGCTCGACCACGCTATAGGTCCAGCTGCCGGTCTGCCACGGATCGCCGTTGCGCAGGTCGCGATAGGTCCCGTCGGCATCGAGATAGGTGGTGTAGCGCGCGCCGTCTGCGGCCACCGCGCGCCAGGCGGTGGCAACGAAGACTTCGGGGGCCGGCTCGCCCGATGGCGATACGACCTGCTGCGGCGTAAGCGCGGAGCTCTCGCCTTCGTCACTGGCGGGGGTGCAGGCGGTGAGCGCCATTCCCAGCGCAAGGATTGTCAGACTTCGCATGGCGGGCGGGAAAGCACAGCCACGCCAAGCGTGCAAGGCGGGCGGGGGATCAGGTTTCGATCGAACTGCGCGGAAAGACGATCCGGATATCGAGCCCGTCGTCCGAAAACGTGCGCTCGAACGAACCGCCCAGCTGGCCTTCGACCGCCATCCGCAGGAGACGCGAGCCGAAACCCTCATGCGCGCTGTCTTCGGGTGCGCTGGCGCTGCGTACGCTTTCTTCCCACAATACGCAGACCTTGCTGTCGTCCTCGCCCTCGCATTCATCCTCGACGGTGACGGTCACATGCCCGTCGACACGCGACAGCGCGCCATATTTGGCCGAATTGGTCGCCAGCTCGTGGAAAATGAGCGCCAGTGGGGTGGCGGCACGCGCACCGACCACGATCCCCGGACCCGTCACGCTGAAGCGCTTGTCTTCCGCTGTGCCGTAAGGGGCCAGCAAATCGGCCAGTAGGCCCGAAAGCGTGCCGCCCTGGTGCCCGTGACCGGGCCGCACGTAATCATGCGCTGCGCCCAGCGCGCGGATGGTGTCGTTCAGCTCGGTGGCAAACTCGGCGATTTCGGGCTTCCCGCGCGACCGGATCGCGACCAGCCCCGACACCACGGCGAAGATGTTCTTGATCCGGTGCGACAGCTCGTTGGCGAGCAGGTCCCGCGCTTCGGACAGGCGCCGCTGGCGATCGACATCGATGACCGTGCCGAACCAGCGGTTCTGGCCTCCGCCAACCGGCGTCTGGACCGCGCGGGCGAGCATCCAGCGATAATTGCCATCGGACAGCTTCAACCGCCATTCGAATTCGAACGGCTTGCCGCTATCGAGCGAGGCACGGAACGCGCCCGAGGCAGTGTCCCAGTCTTCCGGGTGAATCGTCGCGCGCCAGTCCGCCAGCGTCCTGGGCTGCGCCCGGCCGGTCATCTCGTCCCATTGCGCGTTGACGTAATCGAAATTGCCTGCGGCATCGGCGGACCAGGCGATCCCCGGTACGCTGTCGATCATCCGCTGGAGGTAGCTTTCGCGGACCGCGACCGCGGCCTGCGCGGTCTCGCCCATGCGCCGCTGCGAGATGCGGCGCATGACCGCCTTGCCCAGCACACCCAGGGTCTCGCGCTGGAGCGCGGTCAGCCCGTCCGGGCGCGGCACGGTGTCGATAACACAGAGCGCACCCAGCGGAGCGCCCTCGACAGACACCAGCGGATGGCCGGCATAGAAGCGGATGTGCGGTTCACCGGTGACCAACGGGTTGTCGGCGAAGCGTTCGTCCTCGCGTGCATCGGTGACCACCATCGGCTCGGTGCCGAGCATGGCATGCGCACAGAAACTGGTTGGGCGCGGCGTTTCGCGCGCGTCGATCCCGACCCGGGTCAGGAACAGTTGGCGCCCCTCCTCGACCATGGTGACCATCGCCATCGGCGTGCCGCAAATCTTGGCGGCGAGATCGACGACTTCCTGCAATTCGGGATCGTCGAGCATGGCTTCGGTGCCGTGCGCGGTCAGGATCGCGAGGCGCCGGTCCTCGTCGCAATAGGCATCCGAGGGGGGCTCTCCCTCGGGCCACAGGATGTTGTCTTTACGGTACATAGGCAGACCCAAGCGCCTAGATGCAAGCGACTATCGCGTAAAGTATTTACCAGTGACAGAGGGTAAAGCCAGCCTATTCGGTTTGCCCCGTGCTGCGCGCTCGGCTATCGGCCCGCCCGCAGCCGAATTTTCGCGAGCCCCCAAGGAGAGAGCATGCGCGCGACCCCCGATTTCGATTTCCAGCTTGGCGAAAGCGCCAAGATGATCCGCGACAGCGTGGCCCGCTTCGCCGATGAACAGATCGCTCCGCTGGCCGAGAAGATCGACCGCGAGGATTACTTCCCACGCGCCGAGCTGTGGGAGCAGATGGGCGAGCTGGGCCTGCACGGCATCACCGTGAGCGAAGAGGATGGCGGGCTCGGTCTCGGCTATCTCGAACACGTCATCGCGGTCGAGGAAGTCAGCCGCGCCAGCGCCTCGCTGGGCCTAAGCTACGGCGCGCATTCCAACCTCTGCGTCAACCAGATCCGGCGCTGGGGCAATGCCGAGCAGAAAGCCAAGTATCTCGCCCCGCTGGTCAGCGGCGAACATGTCGGCAGCCTCGCCATGTCCGAAGTCTCGGCGGGTTCGGACGTGGTCTCGATGAAGCTGAAGGCCGAAGCAGTCGATGGCGGTTATCGCCTCAACGGGACCAAGTTCTGGATCACCAACGCGCCCTATGCCGATACGCTGGTGGTCTATGCCAAGACCGACGGCAGCGCTGGTTCGCGTGGGATCACCGCCTTCCTGATCGAGAAGGACGACGAAGGCTTTTCGATCGGGCAGAAGATCGAGAAGGTCGGCATGCGCGGGTCGCCCACCGCCGAACTGGTGTTCGACGATTGCTTCGTGCCCGAAGACCGCGTGATGGGGCCGCTCAATGGCGGGGTCGGCGTGCTGATGAGCGGGCTGGATTACGAACGCGTGGTCCTGTCGGGCATCCAGCTGGGGATCATGCAGGCCTGTCTCGACACGGTCATTCCCTATCTGCGCGAGCGCAAGCAGTTCGGCAAACCGATCGGCAGCTTTCAGCTGATGCAGGCCAAGGTGGCGGATATGTACGTCGCGCTGCAAACCGCCCGCGCCTATACCTATGCGGTCGCCAAGGCCTGCGATGCGGACCAGACGACGCGCTTCGATGCCGCGGGCGTGATCCTCTATTCGAGCGAGAGCGCCTTTCGTGTGGCCGCCGAAAGCGTCCAGGCACTGGGCGGGGCGGGCTACACGCTGGACTGGCCGGTGGAACGCTACATGCGCGATGCCAAGCTGCTCGATATCGGCGCAGGGACCAACGAGATCAGGCGGATGCTGATCGGCCGCGAACTGATCGGGGCGGCGGGGTGAGCGACGACGACTATGTCTATGACGAGGACAGCGGCGAATGGATGCCCGCGTCCGAGCTCGCGGCGAAGCAGGCTGCCGCGAACCGTGTCGAAGTACGCGATGCGGTGGGCAATGTGCTGTCCGACGGCGACCAGGTGACGCTGATCAAGGATCTCGACGTCAAGGGCGCAGGGCAGACGCTCAAGCAGGGTACGCTGATCAAATCGATCCGCCTGACCGGCGACCCACAGGAAATCGACTGTAAATATCCCGGCATCAAGGGCCTCGTCCTGCGTGCCGAGTTTGTGAAGAAGCGCTAGGGCCAGACGAATGACCGCACCCGTTCTTACCTCGACGCTCGACCGCGAGGCGCCCGATGCGAAGGCTCGCTTCGAACACAACAAGGGGCTTGCCGAGGAACTGCGTTCGGCCGTCGCCGCAGCCGCGCTTGGCGGGTCCGAAGGCAGCCGCGAGCGGCATGTCGGGCGGGGCAAGCTGCTCCCCCGCGAGCGGGTGGAGCGCCTGCTCGACCCGGGCAGCCCCTTTCTCGAAATCGGGCAACTGGCCGCGAACGGCATGTACGGCAAAGACGAAATCAACGGCGCGGGGCTGATTTGCGGGATCGGCCGCGTTTCGGGCCGGCAGGTAATGATCGTGTGCAACGATGCCACCGTGAAGGGCGGCACCTACTACCCGATGACGGTCAAGAAGCACCTGCGCGCGCAGGAGATCGCGCAGGAGAACCGCCTGCCGTGTATCTATCTCGTCGACAGCGGCGGGGCGAACCTGCCGCACCAGGCGGAGGTCTTCCCCGACCGCGACCATTTCGGCCGCATCTTCTTCAACCAAGCGAACATGTCCGCGCTGGGCATTCCGCAGATCGCCTGCGTGATGGGCAGCTGCACCGCGGGCGGGGCCTATGTCCCGGCCATGTCCGACGAAACGGTGATCGTGCGGGGTCAGGGCACGATCTTCCTTGCCGGCCCGCCGCTGGTGAAGGCCGCGACGGGCGAGGAAATCAGCGCCGAGGACCTTGGCGGCGGCGACCTCCATGCGCGAAAATCGGGCGTGGTCGATCATCTGGCCGAGAACGACGAGCATGCGCTCACCATCGTGCGCGATATCGTCAGCCATCTGGGCGACAATCATGCCGCCGCACGGGCCATCACGACACAGGATCCGCGCACGCCGAAATTCGATGCCGAGGACCTCTATGCGCTGGTGCCTGACGATGTCCGCGCGCCCTATGACGTGCACGAAGTCATCGCCCGGCTGGTCGACGGCAGCGAGTTCCACGAGTTCAAGCAGCATTACGGCAGCACGCTGGTTTGCGGTTTCGCGCATATCTGGGGCATGCCGGTGGCGATCCTCGCCAACAACGGCGTGCTGTTCTCCGAAAGCGCGCAGAAGGGCGCGCATTTCATCGAGCTCGCCTGCCAGCGGCGTATCCCGCTGCTGTTCCTGCAGAACATCTCGGGCTTCATGGTCGGCGGGAAATACGAGGCCGAAGGCATCGCCAAGCATGGCGCCAAGCTCGTCACCGCAGTCGCCACTGCCAGTGTGCCCAAGCTCACGGTAGTCATCGGCGGCAGCTTCGGCGCGGGCAATTACGGGATGTGCGGCCGCGCCTATTCCCCGCGCTTCCTGTTCACCTGGCCCAATGCGCGCATCTCGGTGATGGGCGGCGAACAGGCCGCCTCAGTGCTCGCCACCGTTCACCGCGACGCCGACATCTGGACGACGGAACAGGCCGAGGAATTCAAAGGCCCGATCCGCCAGAAGTACGAGGATGAAGGCAATCCCTATTACGCCACCGCGCGGCTATGGGACGACGGTGTGATCGACCCGGTTCAGACGCGCGACGTGCTCGGGCTGGCGCTGGCCGCGACGCTCGAAGCGCCGATCCCCGAGCATCCGCAATTCGGTGTGTTCCGCATGTAATCGGCGGGAAAACCGCTGCATCCCTATCGCTTTCCCTCGCGTAGCTGCTAGGTCGGATCACCGGGGAGAGTGAAGTGTCGTTAGCCAGGCCGCGCCGCAAGCGTTCGATCCTGTCGCGTATCGTGCGGCGGATCATTCTGGCGATCTATCGCTGGCGCGGATGGACGCTCGACGGGCATCTGCCCGACATCCCCAAATTCGTTATCGCCGGCGCGCCGCATACGTCCAATTGGGATTTCGTTTTCTTTACCGGCGCCACCGCCGCAGAGGGGATCGAACCCGCCTTCATGGGCAAGCACACGCTGTTCAAGGGCGTGATGCGCAATTTCATGCTCGATATGGGCGGCATTCCGATCGACCGGACGCAGCGCGCCAATGTGGTCGAGCAGGTCGCGGACGAATTTGCGCGCCGGGACCGGCTCGCGCTGGTGATCGCGGCGGAGGGCACGCGCAGTTCCATGGGCGAATGGAAATCGGGGTTCTACAATATCGCCCGCGCCGCCAATGTGCCGATTGTTCCAGCCTGGGTGTGCAACACGCGCCGGATCGTCGGCTTCGGACCGGCGATCATCCCGAGTGCGAATTATGGTGAGACACTGTTGGAAATTGCGCGTTTCATGCGCGCCAAGTTGCCGGAGTTCGAGCGCTTCAAGGTGCTCGAACGCCAGGCGCTGCAACTGATCGAGGAGAACGGGACATGATCGTCGAAGCACTGCTGGCCAATGCGGCGATCCTGCTCGGCATGGCGATCATCCTGTGGGTGGTCGCGGTGCAGATCGACGATGTCAGCTTTGTCGATGCCTATTGGGGCGGCGGCATGGCCTTGATGGCATTCGTCAGCTGGCTGCGGCTGTACGAACCCGGCCCGCTGGCTACGCTGCTGATGGCGATGGCGGTGATCTGGGGGCTGCGGCTGTGCATCCATCTGCTGCTACGCTGGCGGCGCGAGGGCGAGGACAAGCGTTACGCGCGCATCCTCGCGAAAGACCGCGCGAAGGGGCGTTTCGCGCTGGCCGCTTTGACCAAGGTGTTTCTGGGTCAGTCGGTGCTGCTGTTCATCGTTTCGAGCCCCGCGCAATACGGCATTCTCGAGGCCAATTGGATGGTGCCCATCAGCGGCCTCGCACTGATCGGCTTGGCGCTGTGGACGGTCGGCATCCTCTTCGAATGGGTCGGCGACTGGCAGCTCGCCCGGTTCAAGGCCGATCCCGCGAATGCGGGCAAGGTGATGGACCGCGGCCTGTGGCGCTATACCCGTCACCCCAATTACTTCGGCGACGCCTGCGTCTGGTGGGGCATCTGGATCGCCGCCGCATCGGCCGGCTGGTGGGTCGCTGCCGCGACGGTGATCGGGCCGCTGTTCCTCACCTTCACGCTGACCAGATGGTCGGGTGGTCCGCTGCTCGAACGCGGCATGAAAAACTCGCGCCCCGGCTATGCCGATTACAGGGCGCGGACCTCTGCCTTCTTCCCGCTCCCGCCCAAGAAATCCTCGGGCTGATCCCGCAGGGGGTTTAACCCGCGCCCTTGCGCCCCTATTTGCGGCGCAGAACGAGAGGGGAGCGCGCAAGCGTGAGCGAGAACGAAATCGACGAACTGCGCAGCCGCTTCGCGCGCGAGGCGATGGCGTTGATGGAGCGCACCGGCGAGGAAGTATCGCGGGCGCGGCTGGCTGCCGAACTCGGCGTTGCGCGGGCGCGGGTCGATTCGGTCTTTCCCGGGGATGGCGATCTGTTCGAGGCGATTACCGCCGAATGGTTCGCGCCCAAGCTGCGGGTGATGGACGAGGTGATGGCCTCCGACCTGCCGCCCCCGCGCAAGATGTACGAATTCTTCGGGCGCCGGTTCATCCTGCTGCGGCAGAACTTCCGCGACGATCCCGCAACCTTCAACCTCTATGTCGAGATGGGCGAACGCTATTTCGACTACGCCCGCAGCTATATCGATCTCGCCGACCACTACCTGTGCGAACTGATCGCCGAAGCGCAGGCCGACGGATACCTCGAAGGGCTCGAGGTCGACACCGCGATGTCGATCATCAACCAGATGGTGAATTGCTATCTGCAGCCCTACATGATCGCCATGATCGACGACCGGCTGACCGAAGAGAAGCTGGCCCTGATCGTAGGGGCGATCTTCGGTGGTCTCGATGCCAGCGATGGCGGCGTGCGCGGAACGAAGGATATCCGCGCGGCGTAATCAGCCCTCTTCGCTCGGCCGCGCCGGGACGACTGGGGGTTCGCGCTGTTCGGCGAAAATGCCCCAGGCGGCGAGGAACAGGCCGCAGACCAGCGGGCCGACCACGATCCCCGACAGCCCCATGAGCGCGATGCCGCCAAGCGTCGTCACGAGGATCAGCCAGTCGGGAATACCGGTATCGCGCCCCACCAGGATCGGGCGCAGGACATTGTCCGCCATCCCGATCAGCGCGACGCCCGAAATAATCACTACCACGCCTTCCCACAGCGCGCCGGTGGCGAGCAGGTAGATCGCGGCGGGCACCCAGACGATCGCTGGGCCCAGCGCAGGCAGCAGCGAGGCGATCGCCATGATCACGCCGAGCAGCAGCACCGAGGGAAGGCCGACGATCCAGAAGGTCAGCGCTCCCAGCGCGCCCTGCACCAGTCCGACCACGACCGACCCCTTGATCGTCGCGCGCACGATGGTGAGGAAGCGTTCGGCCAGCCGGTTGGCGACCTGCCGCTCCATCGGCAGCGCGGCGATGATCGCCTGGCCGATTGCGCGTCCGTCGCGCAGCAGGAAGAAGCCGACATACAGCGCGATGCCGAAGGACAGGACGAACCCGAACACGCTTCCGCCCAAGGCGATCGCCTGGGTCGCGATCAGGCCGAGACTCGCCTGCACAAACGCGGTCGCGCGTGCCTGTACCTCGCCGAAATCGCCGAAGCCTGCGCTGTCGAGCGAAGCCTGGATATTGGTCGGGAGTGCGGCGAATATCTGTGCGAAATACATCGATACGTCGACATTGCCTTCGCGGAAGGCGACATAGAGGCCGGCCGCCTCCTCGACCACCGCACTGCCAATCCACAGCGCCGGAAGCACCACCGCGAACAGGATAACCACGAGGCTGGCCAATGCCGCCTGCGTTTCTTTGTCAGGCCGCCGCACGAGGAACCAGCGGTAAAGCGGCTGGAACATGATGGCCGCCAGCGCCGCCCACAGCATCGGGGTGAGGAACGGCAGAACCACCGCCAGCAGCGCAAGCGAGACCAAACCGAGAAAGAGCAGGAAACCGCCCCGCTCGGTCGCCGATGTGGACTGCCCCCCGCCCACCGCGTCAGACGTCCAGATTGGCCACGTTGAGCGCGTTGTTCTGGATGAACTCGCGGCGCGGTTCGACCACATCGCCCATCAGGCGGGTGAAGATCTCGTCGGTGACGTCGGCATCCTCGACCTTGACCTGCAGCAACGCGCGATTGTCCGGGTCGAGCGTGGTCTCCCACAGTTGCTCGGCGTTCATTTCGCCCAGGCCCTTGTAGCGCTGGATCTTCTGGCCCTTGCGGCCGGCCGCCATGACCGTCTCGAGCAGCTGGGTGGGCAGGGTGATCGCATCATCGGCGAGGATCGGTGCGTCCTCTTCGACATCGCTGCTGCCGACCTCCTCCGCCGGCTCCGCGGCACCGCTGCGGACGAGCCGCACGGGCGAAGTGTAGACGTCGGCGAAATCCTGCGCAATGCGGTGGAGCTTGCGCGCTTCGGCGCTGTCGAGGAAAGCTGGGTCGATCTCGTGGACGTCGGTCACTCCGCGCCAGATGCGGTTGAGACGGACCTTGCCGTCTTCGCCGATCTCGGCGCTCCAGCGCGCTTCGGGATCGCCCATCTGCAGATGGGCGGCGGCCCGGTCGAGCGCCGAGCGGCGGTCGCCATCCGGTTCGAATGCGCCCGCCAGCGCCATCGCCTCGATCAGGTCGGTTTTGTACTTGCGCGGGACGAAGCCGAGCATATTGCGCATCCGCAAACCATGGTCGACCAGCGCTTCGAGTTCGCCGCCGGCGTGGGTCGATCCGCTCTGCGATTCGAGCATGCGCCCGTCGAGGCCCTGCGCGATCAGATAGCGATCATAGGCGGCCTGGTCCTTGAGATAGACTTCGCTCTTGCCGCGCGCGACCTTGTACAGCGGCGGCTGCGCGATGAAGAGGTGCCCGGCCTTGACGATCTCGGGCATCTGCCGGTGGAAGAAGGTCAGCAGCAGCGTGCGGATATGCGCGCCGTCGACATCGGCGTCGGTCATGATCACGATCTTGTGGTAGCGCAGCTTCTCGAGATCGAATTCGTCGCGCAGCCCGGTGCCCATCGCCTGGATCAGCGTGCCCACTTCCTTCGAGGAAATGATCCGGTCGAAGCGCGCGCGCTCGACATTGAGGATCTTGCCCTTCAGCGGCAGGATCGCCTGCGTCTTGCGGTCACGGCCCTGCTTGGCGCTGCCCCCTGCCGAGTCGCCCTCGACCAGGAAGAGTTCGCAGTTCGCGGGGTTGCGGTCCTGGCAGTCGGCCAGCTTGCCTGGCAGCGAGGCGATGCTCATCGCGCCCTTGCGGCTCATTTCGCGCGCGCGGCGGGCGGCTTCGCGGGCGGCGGCGGCGTCGATCACCTTCTGGATGATCGCCTTGGCTTCGGCCGGGTTTTCCTCCAGCCATTCGCTCATCTTCTCGCCCATCAGGCTTTCGAGCGGCGAACGCACTTCGGAACTGACCAGCTTGTCCTTGGTCTGCGAGGAGAACTTGGGGTCGGGCAGCTTGACCGAAACGATCGCGGTCAGGCCTTCGCGCATGTCTTCGCCCGAGAGCGAGACCTTTTCCTTCTTCAGCATTCCGCTGGCGCTGGCGTAATTGTTCAGCGTGCGCGTCAGCGCGGTGCGGAACGCGGCGAGGTGCGTGCCGCCGTCGCGCTGCGGGATGTTGTTGGTGAAGGTGAGGACGTTTTCGTAATAGCTGTCGTTCCACTCGAGCGAGACATCGATGCCGATGCCGTCCTTTTCCGCGCTCACCGCGATCGGTTCGGCGACCAGCGGCTGCTTGTTGCGGTCGAGATATTTGACGAAGGCGGCAATCCCGCCTTCGTAGAACAGGTCGTGCTCCTGCGCTTCCTCGTGGCGCTTGTCGCGCAGCAGGATCCGCACACCCGAATTGAGAAAGGCGAGCTCGCGGTAGCGGTGCTCGAGCTTTTCGAAGTCGAATTCGATGACGTTCTTGAAGGTATTTTCGGACGCCTTGAAGGTGACGCGCGTGCCCTTCTTGAAGCCGTCCTCGTCGGGGTTCTGTTCGACCCGCGGGGCATCGCCCACGACGCGCAGGCTTGCGACCGCATCGCCATGCTCGAAGCGCATCCAGTGTTCCTTGCCGTCGCGCCAGATCGTCAGTTCGAGCCATTCGGACAGCGCGTTGACCACCGACACGCCCACGCCGTGGAGGCCGCCCGACACCTTGTAGGCATTGTCGTCGCTGGTGTTTTCGAACTTACCGCCCGCGTGAAGCTGGGTCATGATGACCTCGGCCGCAGAGACGCCTTCGCCCTTGTGCATGTCGACCGGGATGCCGCGGCCATTGTCTTCGACCGAGACCGAGCCATCGGCATTGAGTTCGATCAGGACGAGGTCGCAATGCCCCGCCAGCGCTTCGTCGATGGCATTGTCCGAGACCTCGAACACCATGTGGTGGAGGCCCGATCCGTCGTCGGTATCGCCAATATACATGCCGGGCCGCTTGCGGACCGCGTCGAGGCCCTTGAGGACCTTGATCGAATCTGCGCCATAACCGGGTTTCTTTGGCGCTTCGGCGCCCGTGTTTTCAGGGGTTTCGTCCATAGTGAGCATATAGGCGTTCGGAGGCGGATTTCCAAAGTTTCGCGGGCGATTTTACCCACAGATTGCCGCTGCTCCGGTTTCGACTGCAACCGGTTGATTTCGAAGCGGCGAAGGCGCATCTCGCGGCCATGCTATCGGTGCTCGACATCTTCCGGATCGGGATCGGTCCTTCCTCCTCGCACACGGTCGGGCCGATGCGCATCGCGCGCACCTTCGTGCGGGCGCTGGCCAAGTCGGGCAAGCTCGACAGGACGGCGCGTGTCACGGTGGAATTGCAGGGCTCGCTCGCGCTGACCGGTGTCGGCCATGGCACGCTCGATGCGAGCATTCTCGGCCTGATCGGCTTCGCGCCCGACACCACCTGTCCCGACGACGCCGCGGCCGCGCTCAAGCGGGTGCGCGAGGATCGGCGGCTGGTGCTGGGGGGCAAACGCGAGATCGCTTTCGACCCGGCGGCCGATATCGATCTTGCCGGGCATATCATTCCCGACCTGCATCCCAACGGGATGAAGCTGGCGGCTTTCGATGCCGCGGGCGAGCGGTTGTCCCAGCGGACCTATTATTCGACCGGTGGCGGATTCGTCGCCTCCGAAGCGCAATTGCAGCGCAAGCCCAAGGACGACCGGATCAATACGGGCACGCGGGTGCCGCATGATTTCGGTTCGGCTGAGGAGTTGCTGGCCGCCTGCGCGCAGACCGGTCTGCCGATCGCCGAACTGATCCTCGCCAATGAAGACAGCTTCCGCCCGCGCGAGCAAACGCTCGAGGGGATCGACCGCGTTGCCGCCGCGATGGACCAGTGTATCGATCGCGGCCTGCACCAGCGCGGTATCCTGCCCGGCGGGCTCAAGGTGGCGCGGCGGGCACCCGATCTGTGGGACAAGCTGTCCGCCAATCCGCAATCGAACGAGCGCGAACAATTGTTCGACTGGCTCAATTGCTATGCGATGGCGGTCAACGAGGAGAACGCCGCCGGGGGCCGCGTGGTCACCGCGCCGACCAATGGCGCTGCGGGGATCATCCCCGCGGTCATCCGCTTCTACTGCACGACCACCGGCGACGGCCCGTGCCGCGACAGCCGCCGTACCTTCCTGCTGACCGCCGGTGCGATCGGGCTGCTCTACAAGCAGCGCGCGAGTATTTCGGGCGCCGAAATGGGCTGCCAGGGCGAAGTGGGCGTGGCCTGCTCGATGGCTGCCGGGGGGCTGGCGGCGCTGTGGGGGGCCTCGCCCGCGCAAGTCGCCTGTGCGGCGGAGATCGGGATGGAGCATAATCTTGGCCTGACCTGCGATCCGGTCGGCGGGCTGGTCCAGGTGCCCTGTATCGAGCGCAATGCGATCGGCGCGGTCAAGGCGGTCAATGCCGCACGGCTCGCGCTGCACCGGACCGAGGCCGAGACCTGCGTCAGCCTCGACCAGGTGATCGAAACAATGCGCCAGACCGGTCTCGACATGTCCTCGAAATACAAGGAAACGAGCCAGGGCGGGCTCGCGGTCAATGTGATCGAATGCTGATGCTGCTCGTCGTGGTGCTGGTGGTCTCGGGCGCTTTGGTCGTCGGGGCCGCATGGGGCATATACGGCAAGCTCCCCACCCGCGTCGAAGGGTTCCTGGTCGCGCTCGCCGGCGGCGCGCTGCTGCTTTCGGTGACGAGCGAATTGATCGAACCCTCGATCGCCAAGAGCAGCGTGTTCCACGCGATGCTCGGCGTGGGGGCCGGGGCGATCGTCTTTGCCGTGGCGGATTATCTGATCGACGAAAAATGGGGCTCGAATAGCGGCGGCGGCCTGCTGGCGGCGATCACGCTCGACGGGATCCCCGAGAATCTTGCGCTGGGTGTCGCGCTGATCGGTGCAGGCGGGATGGAAGTTGCCGCGCTTGCGGGATCGATCCTGCTGTCCAACCTGCCCGAAGCCGCGGGCGGCGCGCGCGCCATGACCGCCGGCGGTCGCTCCAAAGGCACCGTGATGCTGCTGTGGATCGGCACCGCAGCGCTGCTCGCGCTCGCCGCAATCGTCGGCAATCTCGCGCTGGCCGGGGTCGGCGAAGGCACGCTGGCGGTGATCCGCTGCTTTGCCGCCGGGGCAGTGGTCGCGAGCCTTGCGACCGAAGTCTTCCCGCAGGCGTTCCGCGAGGATCGCCACTGGGCGGGCATTGCCACTGCGCTAGGCGTCATCCTCGCCTTTTCGCTAAGCAGCCTCGCTGGCGGCTAGACAGCGCCGCGCGCCGCGATAGGGTGCGCCGCATGGGAGAGACACAAAGAGCAGCGCTGGCCGAAACTTTCGGCAGCTTTCCGCACATCATCGCCGCCAATGCCGCCGCGCTGGACAGCCAGATCGCGATGCGCGACGACGAGGGCGAGCTGAGCTGGGCCGCGCTTGGCGAGCGGGTCGAGCGGATCGCCGCACGGCTGGTCGCGGACGGGCTGGAGCGGGGGCAGGCGGTGGCGATCCTCGGCTATTCCTCGATTCCCTATGCGCTGGTATTCCTTGCCGCGGTGCGCGCGGGCGGGGTGGCCGCGCCGCTGACCACCAGCGCCAGTCCCGACCAATTGACGGGCATGGCGCGCGATTCGGGCGCGCAGCATATCTTCATCGACCGCGCAAAGCTGGGCGAACTGGGCGAGGATTGCTTTCCGGGCATGACGCGGATCGTGCTCGACGAGGAACTTGCCGAGTGGATGGCGCCCGCAGGCGCGCAGGCGCCCGAATTCCAGCCGCAGCCGGGCGATCCCTTCAACATCATCTATTCTTCGGGCACGACGGGTGTCCCCAAGGGCATCGTCCATTCGCACCAGATGCGCTGGCGGCAATTTGCCAGTACGGCATCGAGCTGGGTGGAGGGCGGCCTGCCCGTCCGTACGCTCGCCTCGACGCCGCTCTATTCGAACACCACCATGGTCGCGTTCCTGCCGCCACTGCTGGCGGGCGGGACGGTGCGCGTGATGCGCAAGTTCGATGCCCTGCGCTGGCTCGAATATGCGCAGGCGGACCGCACCACCGCGACCATGCTGGTCCCGGTCCAGTACCGGCGGTTGATGGAAGAGCCGCGCTTCGACGAATTCGACCTGTCCGCCATGCAGCTCAAATACTGCACTTCGGCGCCCTTCCCGGCGGAATTGAAGCGCGAGGTGCTGGCGCGCATGCCGGGTGCGCTGATCGAGATCTATTCGATGACCGAGGGCGGGGTCGTCTGCCTGCTCGAGGCGCACAAGTTTCCCGACAAGCTGCACACGGTGGGCCGGCCCGCGCCAGGCAGCGAGCTCAAGGTGCTCGACGATGCGGACCAGCCGGTCGCGCCGGGTACGCCGGGCAATCTGATCGGGCGCAGCCAGACGATGATGGCGGGGTACAAGAACCAGCCCGACAAGACGCGCGAGGGCTACTGGACCGACCCGGAAACCGGCGAGGTATGGCAGCGCATGGGCGATATCGGCCGCGTCGATGCCGACGGTTTCGTCGAACTGGTCGGCCGCGCGAAGGACATGATCATTTCGGGCGGATTCAATATCTTCCCGGTCGATCTCGAGGATGAACTGTCCAAGGAAGCCGATGTGGTCGAGGCCGCGGTGATCGGCGTGCCCAGCGCGCGCTGGGGCGAAACCCCGGTCGGGTTCGTGACGCTGGCGGAGGATGCGCGCGATTGCGAAGCGATTCGCGAAGCGGTCAATGCGCGGCTCGGCAAGACCCAGCGGCTGGCGCAGCTCCATAGGATCGCGGACATGCCGCGCAGCCATATCGGCAAACTGCTCAAGACCGATCTGCGCGAAGAGGCTGGCCGTCGCGGTCTGCCCGACTGAGCGGGCGGCGCAGCGCTTCGAGACGCGGCGCCGACTTCTTGGGGGGAGGGAGAGGAATGTCGGCGGCCGCGTCTCTACTCGCTGCCATATCGCCTCGCCGGTGCGGAGGGCCGGTGGCCGGCCGCCGTGGCGAGGAAGGCCAGAAACGCGGCTGCTTGGGGGGCCGACGCTTCTGTAAATCGTCCGGGACGGGAGTGTCAGGGTTCACCGTCCGGCTGTGAGGCGTGTAATAATCTTACTCGCTTGCGAACGAAAGTGAGAAAACTTTGAAAGATGTTGCGATTTGCGCAACCAAGCTTTCGCGCCTCTCCCGTCCCGTCTCAAAACGAACGGTGCCGCCAAGACCAAGGTCGTGGCGGCACCGGAATACCCTGCAGTCGCGCGTGCAGGAATGCGGTTTAGCGGGCCTGCGCCAGCTTTGCCGAGGTCTTCAGCGTGATCATCTTGCGCGCCGATGCGACCAGCGAAGCTTTGCAGCGACGATCATAGGAGAAGGCGTTGACCGACAGCGCGTCGGGGTGGGTGCAGGCGGCTTCGGCGGCATCGGCAACGCGCTCGCGCAGGACTTCGACCTGGTCGGGATCGCGCAGATCGAGGTCGTTGAATGCGACTTCGATGCTGACTTCGCTGCGTTCGGCCTGTGCCGGGGTGTGGACGAGTGCGGCAGCGACGAGGCTGGCGGCGAGAAACTGGTGATACTTCATGAGCGTCTCCTGGGGTAAAGGTTATCGCTCTTCAGGCATCCTCGGCCTTGTTCTTGATCGCGATTGTGCATCGCAACATAAGTGTTCGCAAGTGCAAAATACGCGACGATAGGTTGTAAGCGATGCATCTTCGCCGCGGGGCGCGGGATATGATCGGCAGCAGCGCTGCGAACGCTGGACAGGCGACGCGCGCTGCCCTTATCGGGACCCATGCAGGCAGAACACCTCCCCGATTCCATCCTCATCGTCGATTTCGGCAGCCAGGTCACCCAGCTCATCGCGCGCCGCGTGCGCGAGGCCGGCGTGTATTCCGAAATCGCCCCCTTCACCCAGGCGGAGGAGGCGTTCCACCGGCTCCAGCCCAAGGGCATCATCCTGTCTGGCTCGCCCGCCAGCGTATGCGACGAAGGCAGCCCCCGCGCTCCGCAAGTGCTGTTCGACAGCGGCCTGCCGATCCTCGGCATCTGTTATGGCCAGCAGGTGATGACCGAGCAGCTCGGCGGCGAGGTTCGCCCGGGGCATGAAACCGGCGAGGGTGGCGAATTCGGCCGCGCCTATCTCACCGTGTCGGAAGAGTGCGCGCTGTTCGACGGACTGTGGAAGACCGGCGAACGCCACCAGGTGTGGATGAGCCATGGCGACAAGGTCACCCGCTTCGCCCCCGGCTTCGGCATCGTCGCCACCAGCGACGGCGCCCCCTTCGCGGTCATCGCCGACGAGGAGCGCCAGTATTACGGCACGCAATTCCATCCCGAAGTGGTCCACACGCCCGATGGCGGCAAGCTGCTCGCCAATTTCGTGCGCCATGTCTGCGGGCTCGCGGGCGACTGGACCATGGCCGAGTTTCGCCGCACCAAGATCGAGGAAATCCGCGCGCAGGTGGGTGACGGCAAGGTCATCTGCGGTCTTTCGGGCGGGGTCGATTCGGCGGTTGCCGCAGTGCTCATCCACGAAGCGATCGGCGACCAGCTGACCTGCGTCTTCGTCGACCACGGGCTGATGCGGATGAACGAGGCCGAGCAGGTCGTCACGCTGTTCCGCGACCATTACAACATCCCGCTGGTGCATGTGAATGCGGAGGAGATGTTCCTCGGCGGTCTCGCGGGCCAGACCGATCCGGAAAAGAAACGCAAGTTCATCGGCGGCGCCTTCATCGACCTGTTCGAGGCCGAAGCGAAGAAGATCGGCGGCGCCGATTTCCTCGCGCAGGGCACGCTCTATCCCGATGTGATCGAAAGCGTCAGCTTCACCGGCGGCCCCTCGGTCACGATCAAGAGCCACCACAATGTCGGCGGCCTGCCCGAACGCATGAACATGAAGCTGGTCGAACCCTTGCGCGAACTGTTCAAGGACGAGGTCCGCGAACTGGGCCGCGAACTGGGCCTGCCCGAAATCTTCGTCGGGCGGCATCCCTTCCCCGGGCCCGGCCTCGCGATCCGCATTCCCGGCGAAGTCACCAAGGAACGCTGCGATATCCTGCGCAAGGCCGATGCGATCTATCTCGAGGAAATCCGCAACGCCGGGCTCTACGATGCGATCTGGCAGGCCTTCGCGGTGCTGTTGCCGGTCAAGACCGTCGGCGTGATGGGCGATGGCCGCACCTATGACAGCGTCTGCGGATTGCGTGCGGTGACCAGCACCGATGGCATGACGGCGGATATCTATCCCTTCGACAGCGCCTTCCTCAGCCGCGTCGCGACCCGCATCATCAACGAGGTGCAGGGCATCAACCGGGTGGTCTACGACTATACGTCGAAGCCCCCCGGCACGATCGAGTGGGAATAGGCGCGGGAAAACCGCTCGCACCGGCTGCGGCTGCGCGCCCTTTCAGGCTCGCGACGGTTCTGGTCCTCGCCAGCCTCGCGGTGCTGGCCTTTGCCGGCAATTCGCTCATCGCGCGCTATGCGCTTGCGGGAGGGGGGATCACGCCGAATGCCTTCTCGGTGGTCCGGCTGGCGACCGGGGCGATCGTCCTCGCCCCACTACTGCTGGGACGCGGCGGGACATGGAATTTCGGCGGCGGGCTCAGCCTGTTCGCCTATGTCGTGATGTTTTCCTGGGCCTATGTCGAGCTGCCCGCGGCGACGGGGGCGCTGATCCTATTCGCCGTCGTCCAGGCGACGATCCTGCTGGCCGGCATGGCGCGCGGCGAACGGGTGGGCTGGCTCGGGTGGACGGGGCTGGTGCTCTCGCTTGCGGGTCTGGCGGTGCTGCTGGTCCCGCAAGTGCAGGGCGGACGATTACTGCCGTCCGCTTTCATGGCCGTCGCCGGGATCGCGTGGGGTGCCTATACGATGATCGGGCGGGCGTCCGCCGGCGCGGGCCGTTATACGGCGCGCAGCTTTGTCATCGGTGCGGTGCTCGCGCTGCCGCTGCTGGCGTTCGACATGACGATGCCCGAAACCCCCGGTCTGCTGCTCGCGATGCTGTCGGGTGCGGTCACCTCGGGGCTCGGCTACGTCATCTGGAACCGTGTTTCCCCATCGCTGGGACTGGCGACGCTGGCGACTGTCCAGCTGGCCACGCCGCTGGTCGCGGCGCTGGGCGGCATCGCCCTGCTCGACGAACTGGTGACCAGCGAACTGATCGTTGCCGGGGTGCTGATCGTGACCGGCATCGGCCTGACGCTACGGCGCTGACCGATGCTGCCGCTCGGCCCCGATCCGCGCACCGAAACGCTCCGCCGCCTGCAGGCGCTGCTGGTCCAGCGCTTCGGACATATCGAACGCGCGGCAGCCGAATGGCGCCAGCCCGAATGGGTGCTGGTGCAGGGTGTGATTGGCGCGCGGACCAAGTCCGAGATCTCGAACGCCGCAACCGACCGGCTGCTCGAGCGATGGGGCAGCTGGGAGGCGGTGGCCACCGCGCCGATCGCCGACTTGCAGGCCGAACTCGCGACGCAGACCTACCCCAATGTCGCCGCCGAACGCCTGCAGGCGAGCCTCGCGGCGCTCATCGACTTGCGCGGCGCGGTGGACCTCGCGCATCTCGCCGAGCTGGACACCGAAGCGGCGATGGACTGGCTCGAACAGCTCCCCGGTGTCGGGCGCAAGATCGCTGCGGGCGTGATGAACGCCAGCACGCTCGACCGGCGCGCCATCGTGCTCGACGGGCATCACATGCGTATTCTCCAGCGGATGGGGCTGGTCCCGCCCAAGGCCGGTACCGCGCGCGCTTTCGCGGCGATCATGCCCGCCATGCCCGAGGACTGGTCGGGCGCGCAGTTCGACGAGCATCACCTGCTGATGAAGAAGCTCGGCCAGACCTGGTGCCGCCCCTCAGCCCCCGACTGCCCCAATTGCCCCGCGCAGGCGCTGTGCGAGACGGGTCGCCGCCACGCCTGATTGCGGCGCGTGCCAGCTTGCGCCACAAGGGCGGGCAATGAAGCGTATCGGCTCGATCCTCCTGTGGTCCGCAATCGCGGCGGCATTCATCGGGCCGGGCACGGTGACGGCGGCTGCCAGCGCGGGGGCGAACACCGGCGCGGCGCTGCTGTGGGCGATCCTCTTCTCGGGCATCGCCACGTTCACGCTCCAGGAATTTGCCGGGCGGCTGGCGGTCGCCACGGGCGACGATCTGGCGACCGTGCTGCGGCGCCGATATCCGACAGGTTTTGCGCATGTGGCCACGCTGCTGTTGGTCGGCGGCGCGATCCTGCTGGGATGCGCGGCCTATGAAGCGGGCAATATCCTCGGCGGCGCGGCGGGGGCGATGCTCGCCTTCGACGGGCCGCGCGCAGGCGTTACGCTGGGCCTCACGGCAGCGGCTGCGCTGTTGCTGCTGGCGGGATCGCCGCACAGCGTTGCGCGGCTCATGGCGGTGTTCGTCGCGCTGATGGGGGGCGGCTTCCTGCTCGTCGCGCTGTCGCTGGCGCCGCCCGCCACCGTGCTGCTGGCGGGCCTTGTCCCGGCACCGGGTTTTGCCGACGATCCTGCCGCGCTGCTCGCGGTGCTCGCGTTGGTGGGGACGACGGTGGTGCCCTACAATCTGTTTCTCGGCGCGGCGCTGGCGCGCGGGCAGGGGCTGGGGGACATGCGCTTCGGTCTTGCGATCTCGGTCGGGCTCGGCGTGGTCATTACAGCGGCGATCCTGGTGGTCGGCACGGCGCTGGCGGGCGAGTTTTCGTTCGCGGCGCTGGGCGATGTGCTCGATGAACGGGTCAGCGGCTGGGCGCGGACGGGTGCCGGGATCGGGCTGCTCGCGGCAGGCATTTCCTCCGCGGTCACTGCCCCGCTGGCAGCCGCGCTCACCGCGCGTGGGCTGTTCGGAAAGGCCGACGACCCGCGGTGGCAGGCCCGTGGCTGGCGTTTCCGCGCGGTCTGGGGCGCGGTGCTGCTAGTCGGCCTTGGCTTCGGGCTGGCCGAGATACGCCCCGCTCCGGCCATCCTCGCCGCGCAGGCCTTCAACGGCATATTGCTGCCGCTGGTCGCGCTGTTCCTGCTTGCAGCGATGAACGACGCAGGCCTGCTGGGCGAGCGGGTCAACGGCCCGCTGGCAAATGGCTTCGGCCTGCTGGTGGTGGGGGTTGCCGCCATGCTCGGCCTGACCGCGCTGGCGCGCGCTACGGCGACGCTGTTCGGCTTCGATCTGCCCGACCCGGGCCTGATGCTACCCGCCTTTGCCCTGCTCGGCGTGTTCACGGGCCGCGCGGTCATGCGCCGCGCGGTGCTTTAACCGGGAAAGGCTACCCCGGTCAGTTCTTCCGACTTGCGCCACAGCGCTTTTGCCAAGTCCTCGTCGCGGATATGCGGCCAGCAGCCGCCCGCGCGCGGGTTTTCGGGATCGGCGGGGACCGCGATGTCGCAGTCCTCGCAATAGACGCCGCCCTTGCCCTCGAGCAACGGCGAGACCGCGCACCACACGCTGGTCGACGCGCCTTCCTCGGTCGATTTGAAGGCTTCGTGGACATTGCCTTCCTCGTCATACCAACCCATCGCGCGCTGCTCTTCCATGGTGAGGTGGCGCTGGAGCGGGGTCGCAATTCCGCCCGGATGGACGGCAAAGGCACGCACGCCCTGCGCTTCGCCCAGCTTGTCGAGCTGGAGCGCGAACAATGCGTTGGCCGACTTGGCCTGCCCATAGGCCAGCCACTTGTCATAGTCGCGGCGCTCGAAGTTGGGATCGTCGAGGTCAAGCCCGTTGAGCCGGTGCCCGATCGAGGACAGCGCCACGACCCGCGCACCGCCGTCAGCCAGCAGCAATGGCCATAGCCGCGCGGCGAGCTGGAAATGGCCCAGATGGTTGGTGGCGAATTGCATCTCGTAGCCACGCGCATCGCGCGCCAGCGGACTGGCCATGATCGCGGCATTGTTGATGAGGATGTCGATGGTCGCGGTTTCCTCCGCGACCTCCTCGGCAAAGGCATCGATCGAGGCCGGATCCGACAGGTCGAGCGGCAGGATGGCGATATCGCCGCTCACCCCTTCGAGGACATCCTCCGCCTGGTCGGGTCGCCGCGCGCCGACGATCACCTGCGCTCCGGCCCCGGCCAGTGCGTGGACGGTTTCGGTGCCGATGCCCGAATAGCCGCCGGTGACGACCACGGTCTTGCCCGCCAGATCCACGCCCTCGACCACTTCACGCGCGGTGGAGCGATAGCCGAAGGGCGAATTCACGGGGGCTTGCGGGCTGGTCATCTGGCTCTCCTCGGAAAAAGAGAGCTATGCCCCCCGCGTGGCAGGCTGGCTACCCCTGCGCGGATCAGCCCTCGGCTTCGACCTTGGCATAGGGGATGAACTCGTCGAGGAAGATCACCCCGCTGAGGAAGCCGCCGGTACGGCTGACCAGTTCGATCTGGTCGGTGCGGCACAGGCTGGTGGCGCTGAAGCGCTTGATCACCATCACTTCGCTCTCGTCGATGCTCTCGGGATTGCGCGTGTAATTGACCCAGATGGTGTCGCCCTCGCGATAGGTCAGCGCGGTGCCGTCGATCTGGTTGATATTGCGGCTGCCGATGGTGCGGATGCAGTCGCGCGGTTCGCCCGCGACGCGGCCTTCGAGCAGTTTGGCGAGTTCGGCCTCACCGCGGGTCATTTCCTCGGTTTCGTCGGCCTGGACGGGCGCGGCAAGCAGGCCGAGCGCGGCAGTGGCAATGGCAAGCGGCTTGAACATAGCGAGTCTCCTGATGAGCGGCGGATACTGTATCACACCGCCTGAACCTGCGCTGAGTTGACGCGCGCGTGGGTCAGCCGGTTCCGCCCACGGTGATGCCGTCGACCAGCAGGGTCGGCTGGCCGACGCCCGCGGGCACGCTCTGCCCGCCCTTGCCGCACATGCCGACGCCTTCATCCAGCGCCATGTCGTTGCCGATGCCGCGCACCTTGGTCAGCACGGTCGGGCCGTCGCCGATCAGCGTCGCACCCTTGATCGGCGCGACCACCTTGCCCTTCTCGACCTTGTAGGCCTCGGTGCAGGCGAAGACGAACTTGCCGCTGACGATATCGACCTGCCCGCCGCCGAAGCTGGTGGCATAGATGCCGTCGTCGACGCGGCTGAGCAATTCCTCGGGATCGTCGCTCCCGCCCTGCATGAAGGTGTTGGTCATGCGCGGCATGGGGGCATGTTCATAGGACTGGCGGCGACCGTTGCCGGTCGCCTCGACGCCCATCAGGCGGGCGTTGAGGCGATCCTGCATATAGCCCTTGAGGATGCCGTCCTCGATCAGCACCGTCTCGCGCGTCGGCGTGCCTTCGTCGTCGATGCTCAGCGATCCGCGGCGATCGGTCATGCTGCCATCGTCGATCACGGTGACGCCGGGGGCGGCGACGCGTTCGCCGATGCGCCCGGCAAAGGCGCTGGTGCCCTTGCGGTTGAAATCGCCCTCGAGCCCGTGGCCGACCGCTTCGTGCAGCAGCACGCCGGGCCAGCCGGGGCCGAGCAGGACGGTCTGCTCGCCCGCCGGGGCGGCAACGCTATCGAGATTGACCAGCGCCTGGCGGACCGCTTCGTCGATCGCGCGCATCCAGCGCCCTTCGTCGAACAGATCGTCGTAGAGATAGCGTCCGCCAAATCCGAAACTGCCGGTTTCGCGGCGGCCGTTGGCTTCGGCCACGATACTGACGTTCAGGCGGACCAGCGGGCGCAGGTCGCGCGCGGTGAAACCGTCGGCGCGGATGATGTCGATCGCGCTCCAGCTGGCCGACAGGCTCGCATTGACCTGCGCGACGCGCGGATCCTTGGCGCGCGCGACCGCGTCGATCTTTCCGAGCAGCGCGACCTTCTCGGCGAACGGCACGAGGTCGAGCGGGCTGGCATCGGTATAGAGATGACGGTTGGTCCGCTCGGGCGGTGCGGCATGCGGCGAGGTGGTCGCGTCGAGCAAGCGCAGCGTTTCGCCGGCGCGGGAGATCGAGGCGGCGCTGATCTCGTTGGCATGCGCGAAGCCGGTGGTCTCGCCCGACACGCCGCGCAGGCCGAAGCCCGAATCGCGGCTGTAATCGGCGGTCTTCAGCCGTCCGTCATCGAAGGCGAAACTCTCGCTCGCCATGAATTGCAGGTAGAGCTCGCCATCGTCGCAGGGAGCCAGCAGGCGCGCGGTGAGCGCCTTGGCTTCCTCGGGATCGAGCTGGTTGTAGAGCAGGGCGTGCGGGTCGGTCGCTGGCGTCATGCACCAGAGATAGGAACTCGGGCGCTCGACGTCACCTTGAAAGTCATTGCGAGCGTAGCGTGGCAATCCAGTCCCGCGCTTGCTGGATTGCCGCGGAGCCTGCGGCTTCTCGCAATGACTGGGATTGAAAGCCCTACCGGTGGCCCGGGTCTGCGCCTTCGGAAATATCCATCAGCTGCGACTGGTCGACCCCGTCGGCGGGCCCGCCTTCAAGCACGAAGCGGCGATCGCAATAGCCGCAGTCGACATAGCCATGCTCGTCGATTTCGAGATAGATCTTGGGGTGGCCGAGCGCGGCGGGTTTGTAGTTCGCCCCCGTCCTGATGTCGGTCGCGCCGTCGCACCACACGCGCCGCGTGGTGACCTTGGTGATTTCGGGAGGAGGCAGGCTCATGCGCAAGCCGATAATGGGTTTGACGGAGCTGCTCAAGAGCCTAGGTCACGCGGCATGACCACCCCACCTGCGATCAAGATCGACAATCTCGTCAAGGAATACGCCTCGCCCGGTCCGGGCTCGCCGCCCAAGCTGGCGCTCAAGGGCGTCAGCTTCGATGTGCCGCAGGGCGGCATTTTTGGACTGCTGGGCCCCAATGGCGCGGGCAAGTCCACGCTCATCAACATCCTTGCCGGGCTGGTGCGCAAGACCAGCGGCAGCGCCGAGGTCTGGGGTTTCGACATCGCGGGCAATCCGCGCAACGCCAAGCGCTCGATCGGGATCGTGCCGCAGGAAATCGTCTTCGATCCCTTCTTCACCCCGTTCGAAGTGCTGGAGAACCAGGGCGGCTTCTACGGCATACCCAAGGCCGAGCGGCGCAGCGAGGAACTGCTCAAGGCAGTGCATCTGTGGGACAAGCGCGATGCCTATGCGCGCACGCTGTCGGGCGGGATGAAACGGCGCCTGCTGATCGCCAAGGCGATGGTTCACTCGCCGCCGATCCTGGTGCTCGACGAGCCGACCGCCGGCGTCGATGTCGAATTGCGCCGCCAGCTGTGGGAACTGGTCACCGAACTCAATCGCGAGGGCGTGACCGTGGTGCTGACAACGCATTATCTAGAGGAAGCCGAGCAGCTGTGCGACCGCATCGCGATCATCAATCAAGGCGAACTGATCGCCGACAAGCCGACTCGCGAACTGGTCGACATGGCGCGCGAAAAGATCGTCTCGATCACGGTCGACAAGGATCTCGGCGGGCCGATCATGGAACCCGCTTTCACCAAGGCCGAAGTGATCGAGCCGCGGCGGCTGGAGATCACCTATGACCGCGACAAGACGAGCGCAGGGCAGGTGCTCGCGCTCGTCCAGTCGCACGGTTATGCGATCGAGGATGTCACCACCCGCGAAGCCGACCTGGAGGACGTGTTCGTCCAGCTGACCGGCGCGGGATAGGCCTGCGCGTTACAGGAAGGCGCGCGGTCCGAGGCCCGCGTCGCGGACCTTCTGCACCGCCCACAAATGCGGTTCGACCTCTTCCATCGGAGCCTTGCACTTGCGGCAGCGCCCGACCTGCTGCCCGCTCACGCGTGTTACATTCGCGTTGTCGACGCTGTGCCTACCCAAGGCACAGCCGATACGTCCCAAAGTCATGATCTCGCGACCCTTCCAAACCCGTTGTTTTGTCCCCTGTCGATTCGCGACCTAGTGCAGCAAGCGGCTGACAATAACCTCGCTGCGCCGAATCGTTCCTTGCTTGCCGCGTAGTGATTGCGTCGGCATGACGCGGGCATGACAGACACCCCTTACGACGTCCTCGTCATCGGTTCGGGCGCTGCCGGACTTACCGCCGCGCTGGCGCTGGCGCAGACCAAGCGCGTGCTGGTGCTCGCCAAGGGCCGGCTCGACAGCGGCTCCACCGCGTGGGCGCAGGGCGGCATCGCCGCGGTGCTCGACGCGGGCGACACGTTCGACAACCACATCCGTGACACGATGGTCGCCGGGGCGGGTCTCAACGACCAGGAGACGGTCGAATTCGTGATCGAACGCGCGCCGGCCTCGATCGACCGGCTGTGCGAGCTGGGCGTGCCCTTCAACCGCGAGGAAGGCGACCTGCACCTGACGCGCGAAGGCGGGCATTCGCACCGCCGCATCGTCCATGTGAACGATGCTACCGGCTGGGCGGTGCAGGCCGCGCTGCTCAAGGCGGCGGAGGAAAATCCGAACATCACGCTGCTGCCCGGGCAAAGCTGCATCGACCTGGTCACCGGGCGCAACCAGGCGGATTATTCGGGGTCGGGCCGCGTGTGGGGTGCCTATGCGCTCGACGAGGCTACCGGCGACGTGGTGACGCATGTCGCGCGCGCGACCGTGCTGGCGGCGGGCGGGGCGGGGCGCGTGTACCAGTTCTCGACCGCGCCGCGCGGCGCGACGGGTGACGGGATCGCCATGGCATGGCGCGCGGGCGCGCGGGTCTCGAACATGGAGATGATGCAGTTCCACCCGACCTGCCTCTACAATCTCGAGGTCAAGAATTTCCTCATTACCGAGGCAGTGCGCGGCGAGGGCGGGAGACTCTTCAACCCGGTCACCGGCGAGCGCTATATGGAGAAATACGACCCCGAGCGGATGGAACTGGCGCCGCGCGATATCGTGGCGCGCGCCAATGACGACCAGATCAAGCGCCATGGGCTCGACTATGTCCATCTCGATATAAGCCACCAGCCGCCCGAATTCGTGAAGGAGCATTTCCCCACGATCCACGAAAAGCTGCTCGGCCTCGGCATCGACATGACCAAGGGGCCGATCCCGGTGGTGCCGGCGCAGCATTATACCTGCGGCGGGGTGAAGATCGGGCTCGATGCGAAGACCGACTTGCCGGGTCTGTGGGCGGCGGGGGAATGCACCGAAAGCGGGCTCCACGGCGCCAACCGGCTGGCCTCGAATTCGCTGCTCGAATGCTTCGTCTTCGGTGAGGCGGCGGCCAGCGACATCCTGTCGTGCTGGGACGACCTCGATGATCCGCCCGCGATCCTGCCGTGGGATGCCAGCCGCGTGACCGATTCGGACGAGGAAGTGGTGATCAAGCAGAACTGGACCGAGATCCGCCGCTTCATGTGGAACTATGTCGGTATCGTGCGGACCACCAAGCGGCTGGAACGCGCGGGCAACCGGATCGAGATGATGCGCAAGGAAGTGGAGGACTATTACGGTTCGTTCCGCGTCACGACCGATCTGATCGAGCTACGCAATTTGCTCGATTGCGCGGGGCTGATCGTGACCAGCGCGCTCAGGCGCCACGAAAGCCGCGGGCTGCATTACATCATGGATTATCCCGCCACCGACCCGGTCGCGCGCGACATGGTGCTGGTGCCCTGACGAGGCACCCGGGCGGCATCAGCCCGTTACCGACCGCCAATTGGCTGCCGACCAGTCGCTGCGCAGCATCCAGTCGTCGAGCGCGAAGTGCCGCACCACCCCCACGCTGATGGGTTCGAGGAAGAAGATGCCGATGCTCTCGCCGAGCTGCCAGGCGACTTCGCCCTGCGCGATATAGCCGGGCAGCAGCACGACTTCGACCGGCGTGCCGACATCGGCAATCAGGTCGCGGCACTCGATCATGCATCCCGAAAGCGACAGATTGCGCATGGCACAGCGCAGACCGGTGCCGCCGATCGTGACGCGAAGATTGTCCTGCGTCTGGCTTCGCTGTTCGTCGCGTCGGTCCATCGCTCGTTCCCTCGTTCCGCCCAATGGGGCAGCGCGATTCCCTTCTACATCCCGGTCCAAGTCGGGAAGCTGAACAGCCGCGGCGGCGGTAGCCGTGCGATGATCCATTGCCGTCAAAGCCATTTCGTTCACCCTCGAGCCACACCAATGCGTGCCATCCGCGCGGGGATATGCCAGCGGTCGGCGCGGTAGGATTGTAAGCACACGCCATTGTGATGAGCCGGCGAAACCCACAGCTGCAGGCCGGTTTGCGCTGGACAAGGGCATGAGCATGCGATGAGGTCTCCAGCCGGAATTCGGAGGAGGTAGAGCAATGCCCAAGGCAATCGCGAACGGGATCGAGATTCACTACGAGGAACAGGGCGACAAGACCGCCCCGCCCATGCTGCTGATCATGGGGTTCGGCGCGCAGCTGACGCTGTGGCCCGACGAACTGGTCGAGGCGCTTGCCAGCCGCGGCTTCCGTGTCATCCGCTACGACAATCGCGATATCGGCCTCAGCCACAAGTTCGACGGGGTCAAGGCGCCGGGGCTGGTCAAGATGACGCTCCTCTCCAAGCTCGGGCTCAAGCCCAAAGTACCCTATACGCTGGCCGATATGGCCGATGACGGGGCCGGCTTGCTCGATACGCTGGGCATCGAGAAGGCGCACATCGTCGGCGCGAGCATGGGCGGGATGATCGCCCAGCATTTCGTCTCGCGGCATGCCGACAAATGCCTGTCGCTCACCACGATTTTCTCGACCACCGGCAATCCCAAGCTGCCGCCCGCCAAGCCCGAGGCGATGAAGGCGCTGGTTACCCGCCCCGACAGCACCGATGAGAAGGTGCTGGTCGAGCATGGCATGATGGTGGCGCGCACGATCGGTTCGCCCGGCTATCCGACCGAGGACGAGCGCCTGCGCGAGCGCACCACCGCCAGCGTGCGCCGCAGTTTCTACCCCGAGGGGCCGACACGGCACCTCTCGGCGATCGTCGCGGATGGAGACCGCCGGGGCATGCTGAAAGACGTTACCGTGCCGACGCTGGTTTTGCATGGCGAAGACGATCCGCTGGTGCCCTGCGAGGGTGGCCGCGATACGGCGGCCTCAATCCCCGGCGCCAAGCTGAAGACCATCCCGGGCTGGGGCCACGACCTGCCGCTCGAGCTGGTCGACGAGCTTGCCGATGCGATCACCGGCCATGCCACGGCGAATGCCGGCTAGGCCCTAACTCGGGCGGTTGTTCGACCAATGGCTGTCGCCGGTCGACCGGCGGACGAACGGAAATTGTCGCTAGTGGTTCGCAAAAGGCGAGTCTGCTGCGCCGCTGCGCTCGATTCTTGCGTTTGACGATAATGATCTCTTCCGGATGCAGGCGAGAAGTTGCGCTGTCCCCTCAGGGAATTGCCATTTGCCCTTCCGAGACCCCCTTGCGCCGGGAGTTTGACACGGAATTCTTCGCGCGTATCCTGATGCACAGGACGTCCGGCTCCCGCAGACGCCGGCCTGCCCCGATCGACCACTGATTGTGGACCATGGGACTGCCGCCCGCCTTGTGCCGGGCGTGCAACGCGACTGCGGCCGATCATCTTTGCACGCGAAAGGATGATCCGATGAAATCCCCCCTTATAGCCTTTGCCGGTGCCTTGCTGGTGACCGGCGTCCCCGCGACCTCGCAGGACATCGTGGTCTCGGCGGAGAGTGCCGCCGTCGAGACGATTTCCCGCGACCTCGATCGCAATCTCCTGCGCGCCGACTGGCCGCGGCGCGAGCTGGTTGGCGAAGGGATTGCCATGGTGCGGTTCCAGCGCGGCGCCGATGGCCGCCCGGCCGATGTGAAACTCTATCGCAAATCGGGCCAGCGCAGCGTGGATCGTCGCGCGCTGGTGGCGGTTGCCCGGCTGGGCCGGAGCAATCCGCTCCCGGCGATCGGGGCGCCCGACCAGATCTTCCAGGCCAACATCGTCCTCGCCAACAGCCACCAGGCCTTTGCCGATCTGTCGTCGCAGCTGGCGAAGCTGGAACAGGCGCGCCTCACCGACCCGCGCGAACGCACCGTATTCGCGTTCAATTCGGCTCCGCGCACCGCGTCCTAGCGCCGGCCCCGGCACTGTTCTTCGGCGTTGCCGTGATCCCGTGCTGCGGACGGGTTGCGGCGGCGCCGGAGTCTGTGCCGAATGCCCGCCTCGATTCCAAAATTGCGCACCCGGATTCGATTGTCTCACAAGCCGGACCGATCGTTTTTGCCCGCAAAATTTTTTTCACGGATTCATTTAGCCCCTTGCGCTCGCCCGAAGTCCAGCTTGGTCCACGCGTCGCGGCGTTGCAGCCGGATAAGGCACCGCGTCTGCCGGGCCCGAACCAGCCCTAAATCGGTGTTGACCCTCTTGCGCCGGAGTGCCGCCTGATTCAGTATCTAGTGGTCAGGCTACCATGGGTACCCACAAGACCTAGCTTTTGGCGGCCGGCTCCCCATATTGGAGAGCCCCGCCCCAGCGGCATGGCTGTGGGGAAAAAGGGGAAAAGTTTTCGCCCCGGAGCCACACAAAATTGGTAGGCGGGGCAGTGGTCTCGTCGACTCGAACACAACCGGAACGCGGGTGGCCTGATAGCGGCCCGCGGAGCACTCAGACGGTGGGGCACACGATGGATTTCAAGAGCGGGAACGATACGGCGATGGCATTGGATTTCGACACACAAGACACCGCGCCCGAACCCACCACCGAAGAGAAAGCGGTCGCCATGGACAAGACGGACAAGGGCAGTGACGAACTGGTCCAGGCAGCGGCGGGCGAGGCGCTGGCCGGCGCGGTCGCCAGCGCGACCTCGGAAGCGGCCGAACATGACAGCAAGAAAGTGCTCGATCGCCGGTTCGACGTGAAGACCGACGAGAGCCGCGATGCGCTGCTGACCGAATTCGGCAAGGAAACGCTGACCGATCGTTACCTGCTGCCGGGCGAAGGCTATCAGGACCTGTTCGCGCGTGTGGCCGATTACTTCGCCGACGATGCCGAACATGCGCAGCGGCTTTACGACTATATCTCGAACCTATGGTTCATGCCCGCCACGCCCGTCCTGTCGAATGGCGGCACCACGCGCGGCTTGCCGATTTCCTGCTATCTCAACAGCGTGTCGGACAGCCTCGACGGCATCGTCAACACCTGGAACGAGAATGTCTGGCTCGCCTCGAAGGGCGGCGGCATCGGCACCTATTGGGGCAATGTCCGCGGGATCGGCGAGCCGGTCGGCCTCAACGGCAAGACCAGCGGCATCATCCCCTTCGTGCGGGTGATGGATTCGCTCACGCTCGCAATTTCGCAGGGCTCGCTGCGCCGCGGTTCGGCGGCCTGCTATATCGACGTTTCGCACCCCGAGATCGAGGAGTTCCTCGAGATCCGCAAGCCGAGCGGCGATTTCAACCGCAAGGCGCTGAACCTGCACCACGGCGTGCTGGTCACCGATGCCTTCATGGAAGCGGTGCGCGCGGGCGAGGAATTCGACCTCGTGTCCCCGCGCGACGGATCGGTGCGCAAGACCATCGACGCGCGCGGCCTGTTCCAGAAGCTGGTCGAAACCCGGCTCGCCACGGGCGAACCCTACATCGTGTTCTCCGACACGGTGAACCGCATGATGCCCAAGCATCACCGCGAACTGGGGCTCAAGGTCTCGACCTCGAACCTGTGCGCCGAAATCACGCTGCCCACCGGCATCGACCATCTCGGCAACGATCGCACTGCAGTGTGCTGCCTGTCCTCGCTCAATCTCGAGAAGTGGGATGAATGGAACGGCGACAAGCAGTTCATCGAGGACATCATGCGCTTCCTCGACAACGTCCTGCAGGACTATATCGACCGGGCGCCCGACCAGATGGCGCGCGCGAAATATTCGGCCATGCGCGAACGCAGCGTGGGCCTCGGCGTGATGGGCTTCCACTCCTTCCTCCAGGCCAAGAGCATCGGCTTCGAAAGCCCGATGGCCAAGGTGTGGAACCTCAAGATGTTCAAGCATATCAGCGCCAAGGCGGAAGAAGCCTCGCTGGTGCTGGCGCAGGAACGTGGGCCGTGCCCCGACGCTGCCGAAACCGGCGCGATGGAACGCTTCAGCTGCAAGATGGCGATCGCGCCGACCGCGTCGATCAGCATCATCTGCGGCGGGACCAGCGCCTGTATCGAACCGATCCCGGCCAATATCTACACGCACAAGACGCTGTCGGGCTCGTTCATCGTCAAGAACCCCTATCTCGAGAAGATTCTCGACAAGAAGAGCAAGAACTCGACCAATGTCTGGAATTCGATCCTCGAGCGGGGTGGCAGCGTCCAGCACCTCGACTTCCTGACGCCCGAGGAAAAGGCGACCTTCAAGACCAGCTTCGAAATCGACCAGCGCTGGCTGCTCGAATTCGCCGGCGACCGGGCCCCCTTCATCGACCAGGCGCAGTCGCTGAACCTGTTCATCCCGGCCGATGTCGACAAGTGGGACCTGATGATGCTGCACTTCCAGGCGTGGGAAAAGGGCATCAAGTCGCTCTACTACCTCCGCTCGAAGAGCGTGCAGCGCGCCGGTTTCGCCGGCGGCGTAGAGGCGGACAACACCGCCGATGCCGCGAAGTTCGAACTGGCCGCGGGCGCCGAGCAGACCGATTACGAGGAATGCCTCGCCTGCCAGTAGTAGGCGGCCTCTGGTGACGTCTGGGCGGCCCTAGGTTCACCTCTCACCAGCCACGATTGCCCATATGAAAGGCCCCGCCACCGGACATCCGGGGCGGGGCTTTTTCGATCCGCTATGGGATCGTAACGGCGGGGTCGCTCAGGCGACCGCCTTGTTACCGAGACCGGCGGGAATGCGCGCACCTTCCTTTAGGTAGATACGGTTGTCGTCGATCTTCTCGACATCGTCGAGCGGCAGGAAGTGGTGCATGTCATCACCGCTGTCCGACTTGGTCAGCTTGATGGCATCGCCTTCGACTTCATCGACGGTTCCGACATGCTGGCCCTTGGCGTCGGCGATTTCCATGTGTTCCTTGATGCGAATCTGCTCGAACATCTAAATTCCTTTTGTTTTGCGTTGCTTACACCTTACCAACGGGCGGGCAGTGGCTTTGGTCCACGCTTCGCCGAAGCTGGTGCACGGCGCAGCCGACCCCCCAAGATTTCTTGGGGGCGGACGCTCTCTCGACTGACGGGACGCTCAAATTAAAGGCTTTGGCCTTCCGCGCGTATCCTGTGCCGCCCCGATGCTCTCGACAGCCGACCGGGACGGGCTAGTATTAACCAACCGGCGCAAGGCGCATTTAATCACCCATGCGCGGGCATTATTCAGACATCCCATAATATCTTCGAATGGCATTCTGCATTGTCTTTGGAAGGAGGGGGAATTCGGTAGTGCACTCTCCATACGTATGTCCGGGGCACGGCCATGGGCGGGCTGAGGAACTTCTTCGAGGATTTCCTGGCGTCGCTTGACCATGCCGAAAGCGCGGATGCGATCTGGACCGCCGCGCTCGATGCGATCGGCCGGGTGCCCGTGTCCGGCGAGGTCCATATCTTCTACCGCGATACGGAGGAGGAGCAGGAGGCGGCGACCGCGCTGTCCACGCAAGCGCTCGGTGCCTCTCACCCGGCTGATGCCAGCAGCGTCGCGATTTCCGCATTCCCCTTCGGCCAGGCAGCCCGCGATGGGGCCGCTGCGAACGCGGGCGAAATCGGGCAGTTTGTCGAGCGACCGGGCAAGGGCGACAGGTCGACCATGCAGGCCATCGCCATCACCGTCGATGACACGCCCTGCGAAGACATGGCCGGCTTGCCGATGGTGCGCGATGCCAGCATCACCGACTACGGCGTCCCGCCGGGCGATTTCGCCGACGACGTGACCGCGGCGCTCGATGACGGCTACTGGATCTACCTCTCGGCGGTGATGCATTTTACCTATGCCTATCTCGAGAAAATCGCCGGACCGGCGCCAAAGCGCCTGCGGCCCGCGCTGAGCGGCCGCCAGGGCGATGTTTTGGCGGGTCTTGCGGCGGGCAAGAGGCAAAAGGAAATCGCCTACGACCTCGGCATCAGCGAGAACACGGTGGCCTATCATGCTGCGCGGCTGCGCCAGCGGCTCGGCTGCAGCCATTCGAACGAGATCGTCGCAGCGGCCTATCTCAGCGGGTTGCTGCGGTCTCCCGATCCGCGGCGCAGCTAGCGACCACGAATATGGTAATAGGAATCGATCTGGACGCGCCGGTAGGCGCGCTTCCCCGATAGCGCCCTGAAACTGCCGCGGATCATGACATCGACGATCTGGCCGACAACCAGCAGGACTACCCCCAGCAGCGCCATGGATCCGAAGATCGGGGACAGCGGAAAGGTCCATACATGACGCCGCAGCAATTTGCTGGGCCAGGCAGAGGTGGCGATACGAACCAGCAATGAGGCGAACACGAGGCTTGAAACAAGGTAGGTACCGACTCCGGTCGCAAGGTCATCGAGCCCGATGGACATGTCGATCTCCAATTCTCGCCTGCACGGCGCACAATTGCACATCTGCCGAAAGGCGGGAGCCGCTCGACCGGTGCCCGGCCCGGGGAAATGGACGGATTCGCTTCCTGGGTGTTCTGGTGAATCACCCCCCTGCCGTTAATGATAATGCCCAGCGGGCCGTGCAGCGACAATACCGAGGAACCTTGGGGTTGACGCAAAGCGCGCCGGGCTATCCAGCGCACAATGGGGCGCTCCGGTCGCTTGGCACGCGATCACCGCGGGTACGGCGAACGGCTGCTGCTTTGAAGAATGGCGCGGTTCGTTGCATACCATCCCCGCGCCACCGGGCGCATCTGCGGTTGACCACATCTTATCCCCGCCGAATCATTCCCGCTTGCCTTCGAATCCGGGTTCTGATTCCCTATATGAGTCGTTCACGCTGAATCGGAGAACTACCAGATGTCGTTGCTCGAAGCCCGTAAGACCTACAAGCCCTTCGAGTACCCCTGGGCCTACGACTTCTGGAAACGCCAGCAGCAGATCCACTGGATGCCCGAGGAAGTGCCGCTCGGCGAGGACTGCCGCGACTGGGCGCAGAAGCTCACCGAGCACGAGCGCAATCTGCTCACGCAGATCTTCCGTTTCTTCACGCAGGCCGATGTCGAGGTGCAGGATTGCTACCACGACAAATATGCGCGCGTGTTCAAGCCGACCGAGATCAAGATGATGCTGACCGCCTTCTCCAACATGGAGACGGTGCACATCGCCGCCTATTCGCACCTGCTCGACACGATCGGCATGCCCGAAAGCGAATATTCCGCCTTCCTCGAATATGAGGAAATGGCCGACAAGCACAGCTACATGCAGCAGTTCGGCGTCGACAATGACGAGGATATCGCGCGCACGCTGGCGATGTTCGGCGGCTTTACCGAAGGCATGCAGCTGTTCGCCAGCTTCGCCATGCTGATGAACTTCCCGCGCTTCAACAAGATGAAGGGCATGGGCCAGATCGTCAGCTGGTCGGTGCGCGACGAGAGCCTGCACTGCGAAGGTATCATCCGCATGTTCCACGAATTCGTGCGCGAGCGTGATTGCCTGACCAAGGCGGTCAAGGAAGACATCATCGACATCTGCCAGAAGTCGGTGCGGCTGGAAGACAATTTCATCGACCTCGCCTTCGAAATGGGCCCGGTCAGCGGCATGACGCCCAAGGAAATCAAGAAGTACATCCGCTATATTGCCGACTGGCGGCTGGGCCAGCTCGGCCTCCAGCCGATCTACATGATCGACGATCACCCACTGCCCTGGCTCGCCCCGCTGCTCAACGGCGTGGAGCATGCCAACTTCTTCGAACAGCGCGCCACCGAATATTCCAAGGGCGCCACCACTGGCGACTGGAACTCGGTCTGGTCGAGCTTCGACAAACGCACCAAGGCCAAGGCCGCGAACGAGGAAGGCGCCGCGCAGGACGACGGCCCGGGTCTGTTCGGCGATGAGGCTGGAGCGCAGGCGGCGGAGTAAGCTAAAAGAGTTGAGTTTGCGCGCTTTCATTAAGTCGAATAATGCCCACGAGCAGCCATTGGTTGTTTGTGGCATTTTCGATGTTTCTTCGACTATGTGTGCTGAACCCTAGGACGAGTCCGGCCGAGAAATACTGGTCTTCGTACTTTTCCCGTAGATACTTTAACGCTAACTCATCTCCGTATTCACGTTCAAACCGATTAAATGCTGCGACGGTCTCCCAGTCGTCGCACTCCTGTCGGTGAGGCTTGCCGTCTTGATCCGTCCAGTGGAGTACGAATTCCATCCGGCAAGGGGTGAGGGGTTCCACCTCATCATCCTCGTCCAGCAATGAAAGCTGGCTTGCCAACTCTTTATGCTTGAGGGTCTCAGTTGCCAGTTCAGCTGCCGATTTTTCGTTAGCTTCCAGCCGGATCGATAAAGGGCGCACAAGGGCGAGAGATTGTCTTTGAGCATCTGCTTCAGACAAGCTACCCAACACCAGAGGCGCCAAAAAATTCGCGCGCTCGCTGGGCTTCATTTGACCTTTGGCGACTAGGGATTTCGAAAGAACTTTCTGACTTTCCGCGCGCTGATCCTCTTTTGGCTTTATGTATTCATAACTAATCCACTGCCATCGGCCGAACTTTTGGCTGTCTTTCAAAATCCGAAAGGGCACTGGATATTGGCGTCGCCAACGACGATCGCGGCCAACACCCGCGCAACAAACAGTCTCGAAATAGCGGCTTGATCTATGCGGCTGCGCTTTGATCAGAACCATACATTCGTCGAGCTGCGGCACCTTCTCTTACTCCCAAATGGCGCACCTTTATCTTCAAGGTACTTTCCAAGTGGTCTGCCACAATTTTTCGATGACAAAAAGATTGGTCCCGCTCAAAGCACATTAAGCAAGGCTCGCAATCTATAGATAGTTCCTCGATCTGGCGGATTGCACGTTTCGCTTCGTCCTTTTCCATGACTTCCCCAAAAATGGAGCGGAAGCGAGTGTAGTCTCCTTTGCGCGCTGCATCTCTTCCTTCCTTGGGATCGCCAAGCTCTCGAAGATGAAGATAATCGATGCCCTCGGCCTTGAGAGCTTCACTCAACGCCGTTTTGGAAAACCCTTGGCGACGCGATTGCGCTCGGTCGCGGATGTCCACAAGAACGTCGATGTTCGATATTTTAAGAGTGGCTATGAAGTCGGCCAGACTTGCCCTCTCGTATCCGATTGTTGAAACCATGATGCGCCCGTAGCCCCTCGATCATCAAATTAACAGTATCGGCAGTTGGGTTTGGATCAAGAGTACTGAGCCCACCCGAATCGGAGCAGCGGTCAGTCGAAGCGCCACTCATCTCATGCAAAGAGAGGCTCCTCCGTCATTCAACACCACCCATCCCTGAAACCGCCCCAATAGCCCCGCGCACCGCCTTCGGTGCGCATGAAGTCCGCCAGCCGGTCCTCGCTGCCGTCGGGGCGCAGGCGGTAGACGGTTCGCAGGCCGCGGTCGTAGCGGTCGGTGGGTTTGTCCAGCCGGTGCGTCATGCGGAAGGGGCCGCGGTTGAGCCAGCCTTGCAACGCGCGGGTCGAGGCCTCGGCCTGCACCGCCTCTGCCGGGCATTCGGCCTCGCGCTCCGCCGTGTCGATCCCGACGACCCGCACGCTGGTATCGCCCATCTTGAACGTGTCGCCATCGACCACGCAGTAATAGCCGCGGCCGCGCCCGCAGCGGGTGAAGCGCCCTTCGATCACCTGCGGCTTGCTCGACAGGAAGCCGGGGGCGGGAAAGGCGCCGGGGAGCGCGAAGACATAGGCCAGCGTGGCCAGCGCGATCAGCAGCAGCGCCGGGCGCATCGCGGACCAAGCCTCGCGCCAGGTCGATTGCCGCCGCTTGAAGCGCGCAGGCCGGACCTTGCGCCTGCCTCTGCGTCTTGGCCGTTTCGGTTTGAAGCGCGCGATCTTACCCATGGAGCGCGAGGATAGCCCAGCGCTCCGCGGGTGCAATCGTACAGGCCGCGTGTCCCGTTACCGCGCGCGGCCCTTGCTTCGCGGCGGCGAGAGTGCAAGCATCGCGCCCGAGCATTCATCCCACCACAGGAGACCTGCCGATGACCACCCGTTTCACCGCCGCCGCGCTGCCCTTGGCCGCCGCATTCGCTCTCGCCGCTTGCGGCGAAGCCGAGGACACCACCTATGAAGTCGACGCGACCGACGAAGGCGGCGGCGAGTTTATCGTGACCGAAGAAGTGCCCGGCGCGGTCGAGGTCGACACGCCCGACACACCGATGACCAATGTCCCCGAAGAGGGCGCGGAAGAAACGGCCGAGTAGCACTCAGAACCCCTCTCGCACGCGGGAGGGGTTGGCGGCTACCTAGCCCTTACCAGCCCCACGCGGCGGGCGGCGTTTCCACCGGTGCGCTGGCATCGATTTCGACACGGAACAGCCGGGTCGGGTCGTTGCGGCGCGTGAGCTGGTAGGCGAAGCGCGCGTCGGCGCTGCCGCGCGGGGTGACTTCGATCCGCCAGACATTGGTCAGCGAGGCGGACAGGCCCTCGCGGGTGAACAGCATCACGCTTTCGGCGTCCACGGGGAAGTCCTGCGCGCTCGCGCTGCCCGCGTCGGCAGTGGTCCCGCCATAGAAGGTCACTGCATCGGCCTCGCCATCGGCATGCCGGTGATCGTGCTTGAGCGTGAACCGCGTGTCTGCGCCGGTGCCTTCGCGGGTCACGATCCACGTGCGGCTGCGGTTCCAGGATTGTTCTTGTCCTACCCCTTCGCTGCTTGAGGACGTTTCTGTGCGTCCTACCGCTTCGCTGCTTGAGGACGGGGGCGCTTCCTCGACATGGAAGGCGATCGCCACGCGGGTTTCGTCGCACTCGGCCCAATGCGCGACCATGCGTTTGCCCGCCCAATCGGCATCGCGCGCATCCGCGCTGGCGAGCCCGCCCGCATAGGCCTTGCCGCAATGGCTCGACAGCGCTCGCCAGAACGCCTCCTGCGGGTGGGCAAGGGTGCTGGCGGCGGGGCCGGGCGCGGGCGCGCAGGCGGCGAGGGCGAGAGCCGCGAGCGGCAGGGAGAGTAGGGCGACATGCATCGCGCCAGCGTAGGGGCTTGGCCAGCCAACGCAAACCCGATGAACGTCGCGCTCACGCCGCAGGCCCGCGCAAAAAGGGGCGACGGGATTGACCCGCCGCCCCCGATGCGGCCGCTGTGCGGGAAGAGGAGGGATCGCCCGCCCGCGGCCGATCGTCTGGTCTATCCTCAGCGCTCGGGCTGGGTATCCACCGTGGTCTCCGCCTCGGCATCGACCGCGGCGTCGACGCCGGGTGCCGAAGCATCGGCATTGGCGCTGCCATCGACCTGTGTTTCGAGATCGGCGGCCTGCTGCGTGCGCTCGGCGGTATCTTCGAGGCGGTCCTGAGCGGCGTCGGTCGCTGCCTCGGTCCGCGTGCGGGCCCGTGTTGCGGCGATCTCGGCCCGATCGGTCACGCTGTCGGTCGTACGCTGGGCGCGGTCGAGCGTCGGCTGTGCATCGACGCGGGCATTGGCGGTCGCATCGACGGCGCCGGTGACCGGTCCGGCAAGCTGCGCGCTCGCGGCGGTGGCGCCGGTGGTGGCAAGCAGGGCGGCGGCTAGTGCGGTAAGCTTGGTCATATCTGCGTATCCCGTTTTCGTTCTTGGGACCCGGGATACGGCGGGGGCGGCAATCCGGCTCCCGAAATTGCGCCGAAATGTGCCCTGCGATTGGCGGGGCGAGCCGGTTCATCACCCGTTTATCGCGGGTTTATCTGCGGTTCATGAAGCCCAGCCATTGCCGCCCCTCTTCCAATTTCTTTGCCTCGCGGCCCCGCCGCCGCTATTTCGCCGCCGATGACCACCAGACCCGATATCCACGCCAAGGCCGAAACGCTGATCGAGGCGCTGCCTTACTTCCAGCGCTATGCCGGGCGCAGCTTCGTCGTGAAGTACGGCGGCAATGCCATGGGCGACGAGCGCGCGGCGCGCGAATTCGCCGAAGACGTGGTGCTGCTGCGCGCGGTGGGGATCAACCCCGTGGTGGTCCATGGCGGCGGCCCGCAGATCGGCGCGATGCTGGAAAAGCTCGGCGTCGAGACGACCTTCGTCGACGGCCTGCGCGTGACCGACAAGCAGACCGCCGAGGTCGCCGAAATGGTGCTGTCGGGCGCGATCAACAAGGCGATCGTCGGCTCGATCGCCCGCGCCGGGGGCAAGGCGATCGGCATCTCGGGCAAGGATGGCGGGCTCGTCACCGCGACCAAGCTGCAGCGCACGCGCAAGGACCCCGACAGCAATATCGAGAAAGCGCTCGACCTGGGCTTCGTCGGCGAACCCTCGAAGGTCGACACCGCGATCATCGAAACCGCCACCGGCGCGGGGATGATCCCCGTAGTCGCGCCGATCGGCGTCGGCGAGGACGGGCATACCTACAACATCAACGCCGACACCATGGCGGGCGCGCTGGCGGCGGCGCTGGGCGCGGCGCGGCTGCTGCTGCTCACCGATGTACCCGGCGTGCTCGACAAGCAGGGCGAACTGCTCACCGACCTGACGCCCGCCGATATCCACCGGCTGCGCGACGACGGGACGATCTCGGGCGGGATGATCCCCAAGCTGGAAACCTGCGTCCAGGCAGTGGAATCGGGCTGCGAGGCGGCGGTCGTGCTCGACGGGCGCGTCCCGCATGCGATGCTGCTCGAATTCTTCACCGCCCGCGGTGCGGGTACGCTGGTCAGCCGCGGGGCCTAACCCGTCGGATGGGGGTGGCGCGCGGCGCGGCGCGCTTGTAGGACGCGCGACACGGCAGCTTCAAGGGAACGCTCGATCACATGCAGGCGCTCAGCACCATCTACCAGATCATCGCCATGCTCACCAATGTGCTGGTGATGCTGATCATCATCCAGTTCATCATCGGGCTGCTGTTTGCCTTCAACGTGGTGAACCGGTCGAACGATTTCCTCGCTGGCTTCTACATGGCCATCAACCGCCTGCTCGAGCCGGTGCTGCGCCCGATCCGCAACCTCCTGCCCAATACGGGCCAGATCGACTTCTCCCCCCTGGTGCTGATCATCCTGCTCAACATCGTCCTCATCGTTCTTGGCAATGTGATCTACGGCTGATGCCGGCGCAGGTCATCGACGGGAAGGCATTCGCCGCCAGGCTGCGCGAGCGCGTCGGCCAGCAGGCGGCGAAATTCGCCGAGGCGGCGGGCCGCAAGGCGGGCCTCGCGGTGGTACTCGTGGGCGAGGATGCGGCGAGCCAGGTCTATGTGCGCAGCAAGCACAAGGCGACCGTAGCCGCACACATGGAAAGCTTCGAGCACCGCTTGCCCGCCGATACGGCCGAGGCGGACCTGCTCGCACTGGTCGCGCAATTGAACGCCGATCCGGCGGTGGACGGTATCCTCGTCCAGCTGCCACTGCCCGGCCACCTCGACGAACAGGCGGTGATCGCCGCGATCAGCCCCGCCAAGGACGTCGATGGCTTCCATGTCACCAATGCCGGGCGGCTGGCGGTGGGTCAGAGCGGCTTCGTGCCCTGCACGCCGCTGGGCTGCATGATGCTGCTGACCGACCGGCTGGGCGACCTTTCCGGCCTTGAAGCGGTGGTAATCGGCCGCTCGAACATCGTCGGCAAGCCGATGGCGCAGCTGCTGCTCGACGCCAACGCCACCGTCACCATCGCGCATAGCCGGACGAAAGATCTGCCCGGCGTCGTCCGGCGCGCCGATATCGTGGTTGCGGCGGTGGGCCGTGCCGAAATGGTCAAGGCCGAATGGCTCAAGCCGCAAGCGACGGTGATCGATGTCGGTATCAACCGCTTGCCGCCCGAGCCGGGCGCGGACAAGGGCCGGTTGGTCGGCGATGTCGACTATGCCGGGGCGCAAGGCGTCGCTGCCGCAATTACGCCGGTCCCCGGCGGTGTCGGACCGATGACGATCGCGGTGCTGCTGCGCAACACGCTGGTCGCGGCCTATCGCAACGCCGGTCTCGACCTGCCCGAAGGCGCGCTGTGAGACTGGCGATCGCCCTGCTGGCGCTGGCGCTGACCGCTTGCTCCACCGGGCCGAACCCGCGCGATCGCTATGCACGGATGCTCAAGCCGACCGCCAATCCTTCGAAGGTGGTCGCCGCCGAACTCGGCTTCGCGCGCATGGCGCAGGACGAAGGGCAGTGGACCGCCTTTCGCGAATATGCCGCCGATGACGGCGTGATGTTCGTCCCCGAACCGGTCATCGCGCGCGACTGGCTGAAGGGCCGCGCGGACCCCGCGCAGGCCGTGCGCTGGCAGCCGCATCACGTCTGGTCGAGCTGCGACGGCTCGCTGGCGGTGACGCGCGGCGCCTGGCAGCGGCCCGATGGCTCGAACGGCTATTTCACCACCGTGTGGCAACGCCGCCGCGATGGCGAATACCGCTGGACGCTCGACCAGGGCGATAGCCTCGAGACACCGCTCGAAGCCCCCGAATTCGTGCGCACCGATGTCGCCGACTGCCCCGCTCGCGGGCTCGCCGCCGAACTGCGCGAACAGGCCGAACAATCGCGCCCGGTGACAGGCGGTACCTATTTCGACCAGGTCAGCGCGGACAGCAGCCTGTTCCTGACCTTCGTGGTGTCGCCCGACCTGTCGCGCTACTGGAAACTGATGCTGCACCGCGACGGCATGATGGTCGATGCCATGACAGGCAGCGTAATCGCACCTTCGGAGGATTAGCATGACCGCGCTGTTCTTTTCGGCTTTCATCACATTGTTCGTCGTTATCGACCCGCCCGGCTGCGCCCCGATCTATGCCGGACTGACCAAGGGCGCGGCACCTGCCGAGCGCCGCAGCATGGCGATCCGCGCGGTGGTCATCGCGGGCATCATCCTCATCGGCTTCGCGCTGTTCGGCGAGGATCTGCTCGACGCACTGCATATCGAACTCGACAGCTTCCGCATTGCAGGCGGCATCATGCTGTTCCTTATCGCGCTCGAAATGGTGTTCGAGAAGCGCACCCAGCGGCGCGAGGACCGGGCCGAGAAGGTCGCTGCGACGCCTGAAGTCGAGGATGTCTCGGTGTTCCCCATGGCGATGCCGATGCTGGCGGGGCCCGGCGCGATTGCCGCGATCATGCTGCTGACCAATGAAGCGCGCGGGACCGAGGAAACGCTGGTCGTTCTCGGCGCGATGCTGACCGTGCTCGCGCTGACCGCCGCGGCGCTGATTGCTGCAGGTCCACTGATCCGCGTGCTGGGCGACCGGGTCGAAGCGGTGATCACGCGGCTGCTGGGCGTCCTGCTCGCCGCGCTCGCAACGCAATATGTGCTCGACGGCCTAAAGGGCACTTTCGTCGGGTAACGCGGCCCAGCGCGGGTTCACCCCGCCCGCAGCGCCTACTGCAAGGTAACGATCTCGTCGCCGTCGTCGCGCAGCGCGAAGAACTGCATCAGCTGGATCATCAATTCGCATCGCTGCTTGAGGTCGGGCACTTCGAGCAGGGCCTGTTTCGAGGCCGGGTCGAACGGGGCGATCTGCGCCACGCCATTGATGAGCGTCTCGTCGTCGAGCCGCGCGACCGAGTCCCAATCCACCGAATAGCCCTGCATGTCGGCAAAACGGCGCGCCTCGAATTCGAAGCCGGCCCGCTCGACGCTGGAAAGCACTTCGTCCTCGGGCTCCTCGATCAGCTCGGCCTCGACCTGGCGGAATGCGGTTGCAACATCGATTTCGCGCAGCACGCGAAACCGCGATTCGCCGTCGAGGACGATGTTGTAGCGCCCGTCTTCGAGGGCCTCGACGTCGGCGATCCGTCCGACGCAACCAATCTCGTAGAGCGGGGCACCGTCCTTCGACTTCTGCGGCTGGATGATCCCGATCAACCGGTCCTTGGCCAGCGCATGCCCGACCAGGTCGCGATAGCGCGGTTCGAAGACATGCAGCGGCAGCTGCAGGCCGGGAAACAGGATCGCACCGGGAAGCGGGAATATGGAGAGACGGACGCTCAAGCTGCCGCTTACCCGAAAAGGAGCCTGGAGAGGCGGCGGCGCGTGCTCACCACCCACGGATCTTCCAGCCCGACGGCTTCGAAGATCTGCAGCAGCTTGGCCTTGGCCGCGCTTTCGTTCCACTCGCGATCGGCTTCGAACATGCCCAGCAGCTCGTCGGCTGCAGCATCGCGGTCGCCCGCGGCGAAGGCCGCCTCGGCATATTCATAGCGCGCCTGCATGTCGCCGCCGGCGGCCTTGTCCTTCAGCGCTGCCAGTTCGCTGTCGTCGACGCGGTTGCCGGCCAGTTCGAGCGCGGTCTTGGCCTGCTCGACCTGCGGATCGGCGGCCAGCGCCGGATCGGCTTCGGCAGCCGCCAGCGCAGCCTGCGCCTGTTCGACATGCCCGGCCTGCACCAGCGCGCGGACCAGTCCGGCATGCGCGGCGGCATTGTCGGGCGCCATCTGCACGACCTGCGCGAAAATGCCCGCGGCGCGTTCGGCATCGCCTTCGGCCAGCACGTCTTCGGCCATGGTCACGAATTGCGAGACATCCTGCTGCGGCTGTCCACCCGCGGCGCCTTGCTCCCCGCCCGCCTGGACCGGCAGCTGCGCAAGGATCTGGTCGAGCGTCTGCTTCATCTGCGATTCGCTACGCGCATTGGTCAGGTCGGCGACCGGCTGTCCCTGGAACAGCGCATAGACGGTCGGGATCGACTGGACCTGGAACTGCGCGGCGATGAACTTTTCCTCGTCGACATCGACCTTCCTGAGGATCACGCCCTTGTCGGCATATTCCGCCGCGACCTTTTCGAGCATCGGCGCGAGCGCCTTGCACGGGCCGCACCATTCGGCATGGAAATCGAGGATGACGAGCTGCGACATCGACGGTTCGACAACCTCGGTCTTGAAGCGTTCGACCGCTTTCTGTTCATCCATGCTCAGACCCATGCTCGCCACGTAAATCCACCTTTCGTTCGAAAATCGCGTCTGCCCCATGTGGGCATTCGCACGCCAATGTGAAGGAGCGCCGGTCCACCCGCAAGAGCCGCAAAAATTCTGCAATTTTCGGCTTGCGGGACTCAGGGACCGCTGCTAGTTGGCCGCCTCCCCACCGGGCCTACGGCTTCCGGTAGCGCCAGTGAGCGGGCGTAGCTCAGGGGTAGAGCACAACCTTGCCAAGGTTGGGGTCGGGCGTTCGAATCGCCTCGCCCGCTCCATTTTTCGTAGTCAACTCAACGGTTTAAAAGAACTGTTCTTGAAGCTGACTAGCGATTTTCACGGCAGGTGACCACCGGGTGACCACCGCTTTTTCGCTGGAGAACAGGTCGTCTCGGACGGCTAGATATTCGCCAGACGCGTACCAACCCGTCCCACCGCCGATCCTGCGAGGGCACTGGCGATTCGCGACATCGGTGCGAAAGGCGGAGCATGACACGGCTCGTTATCTCTTCGAGACTACCGACAACTAGCTGGCCATATTGTGGATCGGAATGCCCGCTCGCCTTCATCACCTACATTGGCGAATTCGCCAAAGCGCGGCGCCGGGCAACAAGTACTGCATCGGGCCGAAGATGACCGACTGCTTTGAGTCCCGAAAAGTAGGTATTGCTGACTATTTTCTTCCAACCTTGACGATTTATCAAAGACCCGCGAGCCATTGTTATTCGCGACCGGGTGTCGATGCGTATGTCCAGGCTGCACGCTAAAGGTATCGATGCGCCTGCCAACGGGCGTTTTCATCGCCCGGTCACATCCGCAATTTGCGGGCTGATTTATAATGGCATTATAAGTTGGCCGTTTTCTTTGCTCAGCTTCAGTCTTGGGGTTGCGACACAATGAGTCGTGAATCCAGAAAGAGGAGTAAGTGATGAAGGATTTCGAACATAATGAGAATGAGGTCATTGACCTCCGAAAGGCCTCGGTGGAGACCAAGGGCAACGCCCTGTTCGATATCGATGTGAGCAGCGGCCGGCTGTCTTACGCGACTGGCCTCGCCGAAGGCTGAGCCTCGCGGGGGCGCGCGTTCTTGCAGGGCGCCCCTCTTCGCCGCGATCCTACCGCCGTGACCGAGTTGAGCAACAGCGATATCGCTTGGGCCGAATGCAGCGGCAGGTTCGTTTTTCTCGACATTGCGCAAGATCGCTACTTTCAGCTGTCAGCGCCTCGCGAGGAGGCTTTTCGCGCCCAGGTTGAGGGCCAAGACTGGTATCAACCTACCGCTTTCCCGCGCCCACCTGAATGGACCAGACCGCGTATTGTTTCGCCCGAGATCCATGAGGGGCCCTTCCGGCTTGCCAGCGTTTCTGCGGCAATCTGGACCCAGCGCCGGGTCGAGCGCCGAATTGAAGCGCGTTCTTTCCGCGAAGTCCTGCTGGAGCTGAAACGCCTGAAAGGTCCGCTGGTGACCAGTGATACAAGTGAGACCGAGCGGGCTATTGAGCTTCGCGCCTTTGAACACGCCCGGCTCCTGCGCAGTGCAGCAGATCGCTGCTTGCCGCGCTCGATTGCGCTATCTCTGCGGCTGGCCCGGCGCGGTATCCACGCCCATATTGTTATAGGCGTCAGAAGCGATCCGTTCGGCGCTCATTGCTGGGTCCAGCACGGCGAGGCCGTGCTCAACGACACTGCCGAGGAAGTGCTGCGGTACACGCCGATACTGGTTGTATGACCACACTGCGCTTTGCTCTCGCATTGCCGCGCCTCAGATCGGGGGCGTCTGCTCGGCTGCAGACGATGCCAAGCCTGAAGGATCTGTGCGGCGATATCCCGCGGCTCTGGACAGCGAGAGACACGCGTGTCGCGGACCTTAGCTCTGCCGGATGTGTGATCGGCACGCTCTTCTCCCGGGACACCGCGCATCGCGTTTCTCAGTTGCCAGAGGTGGGTGCTCGCTCTGCGAAATGCCTCGCCGCCAAACTCGCCGCGAACTTCTGGGGTGCCTATATCGCAATTCTGCCCGATCAGGACCGTAGCGATTTGGCTGTACTGCCGGATCCTTCCGGACTGGTTCCGATCTACCGCCTGGTGACAACAACCCATGTGGTGCTCACCTCTGATCCGAAACTTTTCGAGCAGGCCTGCGGCAAGAGGATGAGTATATCTTGGGATTCTCTGGCTCGCTTTTCGATGTGTTCCGAATTGCGCGCGAGACAAACCTGCCTCGTCGGTGTCGACGAGCTTCGGCCCGGTGCCTTGACCTATCCGGCTGCTTGCGATTCCGAAGAATTCCCAATCTGGCGCGCGCAGCAGTTCCTGCCGGGCAGACTATCGCTCTCCTATGATGAAGCGAGATCACACCTTCGTGAAATGGCGATCCGTGTCATGGGCGCATGGGTCGACGAGCTTGGGCCCGTAGCAGTGGCGGTGTCGGGCGGCGTCGACTCTTCCCTCGTCTGCGCCGCGCTTGCGAGGGCGCAAAAACCGTTTTCCTGCGTCACGCTCGCGACAGCGGACAGAAGCGGCGACGAGCGGGACTATGCTCGCCTTCTGGCGGAGCACCTGGGTGCAGAATATGCCGAGCGGATTTACGATCCTGCGCGTTTCGATCCCCAAATCAGCGCCTCGGCCGGTCTTCCGCGTCCGAGCCGCAGATCGTTTCTGTCGACCATCGATGCGCTGCTCGCCGATGCCGCAGGTGACCTCGGAGCGCAGATCGTCTTCGATGGCAATGCCGGCGACAATCTGTTCTGCTTTCTTCATTCAGCGGCGCTGGTCGTCGACCACTTGCGTGTTGAGGGACCCGGACGCGGTGCGGTCGCAACCATTCTGGACATGTGCCGGGTTACCGGCTGCGATTTGCCTGCCATGGTCAAGGCGACGCTAAAGCGTTTGGTGCGCCGCCCATGCGGCGAATGGCCTTGCGACCGGCGTTTGCTTGCCGATCATCTTGCATCGGATGAGCCGCTGGACCCCGTAACACCCTGGGTCGATATCGATGTGGGGCGCCATGGGGGGAAACACGATCATCTTGCCCTGATTATGCGCGCCCAGCACCATGTTCACGGGCTTGGCATCGGGCCTGAACGCTTCTCACCACTGATGAGCCAGCCTTTGCTCGAATTGTGCCTGAGCATCCCCACATGGCTTTGGGCCAAAGGCGGTCGCAATCGTGCGCTCGCGCGCGACGCTTTTGCCGCTGACCTTCCGCCGAGCCTGTTGGCACGCACCTCCAAATCAGGACCAGACAGCTTCATCCGCCTCGCGTTCCACCACCATCGAAGCGCCCTTCGCGAATTGTTGCTCGATGGCCTGATTGCACGGAATGGATTGCTCGACCGCGCAAGTGTTGAAGCCGCATTTGAACTCGATACGTCGCTCGATGGATCGACCATCTACCGGCTTCTGGATCTGGCCGAGGCCGAAACCTGGACCCGGTCATGGCAATAAGGATTGCCCGTCGAAACATTTCAACTCTTCGGAAGAGGGGGCGCCTTCCATCTCGCTCCACCGCCGGTATTGCTGCACCCGTGCCGGATCGCAGTTGATACGATCCATCAGCCAGAATTCGAACCATTCGGTCGATCGCTCGTAGATCGCCTGCCGGTGGGCGGGCTGCCATTTCACATGCGTTTCGTTCTCCAGCACGTAGAGTTCGATGGCCCGCCCGCGATGCGAATAGGTTTCTATCACATCGAGGCCGCCTTCATATTCGCTGTCGCCAGTCTGGATGAGGATCGGCACATCTACCGTGTCGACATTGAGGATGAGCGACATGGGTCTCCAGAATTCTTCGGTCCCGGCCTCGAAGTGGCGGTAGCCCATCGCGCGAACGAAGTCTGTAAACCGGGGCCCGGCTGCCGTCGGATAGGAATACATATCTTCGCAGCATGAGCCCATAGAGGCCACTTGGAACAGGTCGGAGTTGATAAGAGCCCACTGCACTGTTGATCCGCCGTCGCTGAATCCGCTGATGCCCATCCTCCCGGCATCGACCGCACCCGTTTCGATGGCGAGCTCGAGCGCGATCTCCAGGGACGACTGCACTCTGCGGCGGTCGATCCAGTCGGCGCGGTTGGCGCGGACAAGCTCCTCTTCACTCGTTGCGGTGAGCGCTGCAGCCGAGAAGGTCGGGCGATCAAAACTGAGCACAGCAAAGCCGCGGTTTGCCAGCGGGTGGATCGGCACTTCGTCGCCGGTCCCGCCGCGCAGGAAGCCGTCACTGGTGTATTGCACGACCACCAATGGGTGTTGCTGCCCCGGTCTGTGATCGGGCGGCAGAACAAGATCGGCGAAGCTTTCCGAACCATATGCATTGCGAAACCGGAGCCGCTGTACGGTTCCGAAAACTGCGTTCGCCAGGTCTGGGTTGGGATCGTAGACCACCCGCTCGGCGCCCGTTCGGATATCGATGGCAACGATGCGCCGGGGCCTCGCAGCCCCTTCGCGCGCGCAGATCAGTTCGTTTGCAAAAGGGCTGCACCCGATCAGAACGTCATCGGTTGTCAGCAGCGAACGGGGCTGGCCCTCCTCCATATCCCAGCGCAGGATCGCCATCTGGCTGTTCGCCCAGCCCGTTCCCTGGAGGGCAAGCAATGTCTGGCCTGCGGTTGTCCACCACAGTTGGCGGATCCCTTCGCACGCCTCCGCATCGCAGGAGATCCGGCTGCCGCCGGGCTGCATCACTGCGATGCGCGATGGACTTATCAGCCGGTCGGGATGCTTGGGTTCAAGCCACGCCGCATATCCATCCGGCCCTGCGGCATATTCGCGTGCTTGCGCAGGCAGAGTGGCAGGCCGGTGGGCAACGAGAAGCTCGGCCTCGCTGGCTGTCGCCGGACGGACGCTGCCATCGCCGAGGGCCACGAAGACATATTCCGGGGCAATCTCACCAGTCGGGATCGGGCGGTCGGCAAATTGCGGGGAGAAGCGATCGTCAAACAGGAAGCCTCGCGCAGCCTCTTGCGCAATCGCTTCTGCCTGCTGGCGAATGCCCGGACGTGTTTGCACGATGAGGCCATTGCCGTCAGCCGTCCAGGCAAAGCGGTCGACATCGTCGGGCATGGCCGTTGCCCGATGCGTTGGATTTCCGCCTGCTGGATCGGCAATCCAAACCTGCGTCGAACCATCGATGCGCTTGAGATAGCCGATGCGTGCGCCGTCAGGAGACCAGCGGGGCGCATTGGGCCTGTCCCATCCACCCATGATCGTCGGAAAATCGCGGAGCGGAAAGTCATCCCGGATAAACTCACCGCCCCTGTCGATTTCGGTTTCAGTCTCGCTTCCATCCATCGTGGTCACCATGAGCCTCAGGCAATACGCATTGGCTTGCGGGTTTGCGCGCTTCACAACAAAAGCGATCCGTTCGCCATCGGGCGAGATTTCGAACGCCGAAGGCGCGCCGGTCGGAGCTGTCCTGCCGATGTCCGCAATCCGGACCTGGTCGTCGAGCGTGAATGCCGATCTTTGCGCTTGCGCGCTGCTCGGCGTTTCATCGAACAAAGCACACGGGTCCTGGTCGCCAGGATCGATATATGCCGTCGGCACGATAGTCTGCGAAAGAGCGGCGGCAAGCAGTATGATTGTCACCAGTGCCTCCGGATGCCGAAGGTGACGAACCGCCCGATCGGCGAATAATTGGTTGAATCATAGGGTGTGTCGGTCGGCCCAGTCTGGCCGAGCGTTTCGGGTTCGTCGTCGAACAGGTTCTGGATCGTGAGCGAGATTTCGAGGCCTGGTTCGCGGCCCTCACCGCGAACAATTTCATAGCTCAGGCCGAGATCGACCGTGGCGCTGGGCGAAAGGCGGCGCTCTTCCTCGAAGCGGCGGTCGCGCAGCGCGCCGATATAGTTGGCGGCGATATTGGCCGCGAACCCGCCAGACTGATAGCGTGCCGTACCTCGCGCACGGTAGCGTGGTGGATTGAAAACCGTTCCGGCGAGCTGAACCTCGGGCAGATCGGGCGTGACCTGTTGCTGGCTATCGAGAAAACTGCCCGAGAGATCGAAGGAAAGTGACTGTTCGTCGCCCAGGTTCTGGTTCCAGGCGATCCTCGCATCCACGCCTTCGATGGCCCAAACCGCAACGTTTCTGTTCCGGTTGTCGACAAAGGCGGCAACATTGGCGGGATCGTAGGGGGAGCCCGAGAAGTTTTCGAGACCGAAAAGCGATCCAGCAATGAGCTCGGATAAAGTTGTCGGATCGGGAGAGAAATCGATCAGGTTTGCAAACCCCGGGTCGCGGAAAGCAGCCGCAATCGAGCCCGCAATCGGTCGCACCACCCGGTCTTGATAGCGAATGTCGTACCAGGTGGCCGAAAACGTCAGTTCGGGAATGGCGACCGGCTGCAGTTCCACACCCGCGGTCCAGCTGCGCGCGCGTTCCGATGTCACGTCCGGATTGCCGCCGCTTGTGAAAAACACCGTGTCGGACCCCGTTCCGGCGCCGAATACGGCCGCTGGCAGCAGAATGGTCTGGTAGGGTATGAAACGCTGAAAGAGGGTCGGAGCCTTGAACGAGCGCGCCCAGCTGCCGCGCAAAGTCAGCCCTTCGACCGGTGCGTAGCTTAAGCCAAAGCGCGGCGTTGTCTGTTGATCGAGGCCTGGATAATCTTCGTGACGCGCCGCCGCCGAAAGGGTCAGTTCGGCGACTCCATCGATTGCATTGCGCGGCGAAACGACCGGCAAGAAGAGTTCGCCATAGGCAAAACGCGCGCGCTGCGTCTTGTCGAAAGCGATCAGTAAATTTCCCGCTTCGCTGCGGCTGAAATCGAGCGTGTTGTTTCGCAGACCCGCACCGACAGCGAGACGCGCCTCGCCTCCGGGGAGCGTGAACAGCGGACCCTCCAAACCCGCTTCGAGTGAGAAGACCTCGTTGCAAAAACATCCCTCGGTTACGCTCGAAGATCCATCCTGCAGCGCGAAGGCGGTCCGGTAGTGCGTCCGGTCGCGCCCAAACACTCCCAGCACTGTTGCCTGCCAGTCTCCTGCGACGTCGAATTTCAGTGACGGGGCGAGCGTATAGGATTCCACCTCGGGGTCGGCTTCCGATCGAAATGCCGATGATGCGGCCACGAGCGTTGAGCTTCGGCTTGAATAAAGCGCGTCGATACTGGCCTCGAGGCCTGGCGCGAGTTCATGATGCCCCGAAAGCGTAACGGCATGGCGTTGCTGCGAGGGGAAGAGCGTGGTCTCCGGATCAAGCGAGCTTGCATAGGAGCGCTGGCCAGCCTCGATCGCCGAATTGTTTGCAAAATCGTAAGCGACGAAGAACCCGCCCCCGCTCCAGCGCGTGCCCGCCACTATATCGGCCTGCTGGCGGAAATTGCCGCCATCTGTGCTTGCGCCGATCTGCGCGGATGTCGTGATGCCTTCAAAATCGCGGCGAAGGATTACATTGACCACGCCCGCGACGGCATCTGAACCGTAGAGGGCCGAGGCTCCGTCCGGAACGACTTCGATCCGGTCGACCGCCGCGAGCGGGATGGATGAAATGTCGACCCCTGCAAAAGCGGAATCATAGGGTAGCCGGTGGCCGTTGAGGAGTGTCAGCGTCGCATCTGGTCCGAGACCGCGCAGATTTGCGCTTGAGGCCGAGTTTACGTTGCTGTTGGCGAACCCTGCGCCTGATCCAATCCCTGGATTTTGCCCGCCGGAAAAGTTTTGCGGGAGCGAGCGGATCGCTTCGCCGAGATCGATCTGGCCCGCCTCTACGATGGTCTCGCGGTCTAGCGAAATTGTATCGCCAATGATCCGCGCGCCCCGGATCCGCGTTCCTGTAACGACGATCGCGTTGTCCCCGCTGGCGACATCCGGCTGATCGTCCTGCACTTCATCGACTTCACTCTGCGGCGGCCCTGCGGATTGGGCGAGAAGCGGCGAGGAAAGGCCTGCCAAGGCAGTTCCTGCCAAAAGCACCGTAGTTGTCCGGATTGTCGATTGCATTGTCATCTCCCTGATCGGTTGCGATTATGTCGCCACAGGGAATGACGCAGGCATTCACGAGCACCTTAGTTTCAAATGAAATTAAATTTATAGAGTCTGATCTTTGCGCGGTAATTCTGTCGCGCTCATTCAGGCGCGATCTGCGAAAATTTTGCGAAGATGCGCCAGCGCTTTCATCATGTGATAATCGACAGTCGGCAGTGCGATGCCCAACTCTTGGTGGATCTGGCGATAGGATTTTTTCTCGAAGCGGTTCATCCTGAAAATGCCCGCCGTTTTCTCGGGCAACTGCGCCAACGCGGTCTCGAAGCGCCCGGTGGTCTCTTCCACCTCAATCCTGTCTTCCTGCTTGGCGCAGCACGGCGCATCGGTGTTTTCTACCAGTGGCACTGTCCTGATACGGCATTTTTGTCTGCGGGCTTCATCGACCAGCAGGTTGCGAGCGATCCGGAACAGAAATCCTGACGGGTTCCGGAGATCTGTCAGTTGCGGGCTGGTCGCCGCGCGCACGAAAACGTCCTGAACCAGATCGCGGGCTCGCTCATGACCGACGCAGCGCGAAAAATAGGCAAGCAGGCATGCGCTCTCTCGGCGGTACAGGGCGTCGAGCGGGCAGGGCGAGCTGACCCGAACTTGCGGTGTCGGGGTTCGCAGCGCGGAGTTCGATAGTCGATGATCGTCTCGCCGGGTGTCGGCAGAAAGCTGGTTCATGCAATGGACTGGGAGGCAACCGCAATCGGCGGCTCCTCATCGCAAGCCGAATGCGGGATCCAGAACTGTGCCGCCGTTCAGGACGTATCGACGTCCCTTGACCGGTTGGGCCGCCGGGCCTTGAGCGGACCGGCGTGCATGATGGCTGGCGGAAATATCCACGCGGTCGGCGCCAGAGTTTCAAACCGCGCGGGTCGAATGTGCCCAAGACAAAAGCAGCTTGCAAGGGGCAAGTGCCTCCATTTTCGAGGCAGCATGATACCCGCCCGGCGTTGCGGTCGCGCCGATATAGGGCACTCACATGCCTAGTACTGGGGAGGGCTCCTCCACATGCTTGGAATGTCCGCTGTTATCCCGCGGCGCTAGCCATCCGAGCCGAAAGGAGGTGCTCTATGGCTCAATCATCTGCCGACGATACTGGTACAGGCGACTTCGATTTTTCGGACTTCGCGCAGGAATTCCTGCGACGCAATCCGGCGTATAAGGATCAATATGCCAGACTTCATTTGCGCGATACCGGCGACAAGAAAACATCCGCCGCGCGGCGAATGGCTCGGTCATGGGGCCTAGAATTTCCCGTTCGATCCGAGTGTTTCGGCCACAGACAGCCCGGCGATCTGGAGAAGCGATGCGAACGCAAGCGTCGTTATCGTGGCTGGCGGCGCCCGGGACCTTGCCGGTATCAGAGGCACATTGGCTGAGTGCAAGGTGATTGCCCAGCACGAGAACGATGCCGGACAGCACATGGTGGTTTCCGATACGCGAAATCGTCACCGCGTCCTGTTGGCGCGCGAGCCATCTCCCGGCATTGATGGCTATGTCGTCCCCGACGATGCCGATCTTGGTGTCCGCGTAGCAGCTCTCAGTCAATTCCACCGGTCGAAAGAAGGCGCGGCGACAAAGGCGCACCATCGGCTCCTCAAGCCATCTGCTTACAAACGCTACAGGCTGAGCATCCTGCTTGCCATTCTCGATCTGCTCGAAGACGCTTCACCCAAGCAGGTGACATTGCAAGAGCTCGCCAAGGCACTGATCTATCCAGGCCTCAAAGCGGGCCGCGCGATCGACTGGAAAACATCATCGCATCGCCGGCAGACACAGCGCCTCGTCGCCGAAGCGCATCGCATGGCGGCTGAGGGTTATCGTGAATTGCTCAATCCCTCACGGGGCAAGCGTTGTGCGAATTAACTGGCGTCGAAATCGTATTTGCCCGGCTGGCCTACCAGTCACAGGCCAGACGAATATCAGGCCTACGTCCTTGCAAAGACTTCCCAAATTCGCTGAAGTCGTTATGCCTCTCCTTGTGGCGCGATCTGCATCTCGCGACCGACGCCGCAAGGAACCCGACCTTCGGGGGCGCAACTGCAGCAGCCGGAACCGGTGCAATGGAAGCGCCGGGACTGGCCACCAGCAGGCGATCGGACGGCGGCGTGTTGGATAGCGCCCTGCCGATTGGACGGGCAGGGCTATGCAGGCTTATTTCGCGGAGGAATTCGCATCCGAACTGGTCAATGTCCAGTCTGACAAGGAACTCGACCAGGCGCTGAAACAAGTCTCTCGGCGGCTTGGCTTCGATCACTTCGCCTTAAGCCTCGAGCTGCGTTCAGGATCATGCGAGGCTCCCGGTTTGCTCCTGCATGATTATCCCGACGAATGGGCCAAAGTGTATGTCGGGTTCGATCTGGCCGGACAGGATCCGGTCCGACGAGCCTGCGACAAGTCGTTTGTCGGCTTTGCGTGGGGCTCACTGGGCGAACTGATCCCGCTAACTCGCGGTGATCGCCAGATGCTGGCGGTGGGGCGCGAATGCGGAATCGGTGATGGCTACACTGTCCCGCGACATTTGCCCGGTCTTGCGCGCGGAACGTGTACATTTGCGGTCTGCCCCGACCGAGACCTGCCACACAGTCGCTTTGCGGTCGCAGAAATGGTCGGTACGCTCGCGCTGAGCTGTGCACTGGGACTGGGCTCAGCTCAATCCGAGGAATCGGTACCGGTCCTGAGCGATCGGCAGCGCGAATGTCTTCTGTGGGTCGCACGAGGCAAAACCTCAGCCGAGACGGCCATGATCCTTGGGATTGCGACCGAAACAGTAATCCAGCATCTCAAAATGGCGCGAGAACGCTATCAGGTTCACTGTAAGCAATCTTTGATCGTTTCGGCGCTGTTCGATGGTCTGATCGGGTTTTCCGATATCATCCGATGGCGCGATGCGGGATGAATGGCGAAACAGAAGCTCTAAGGCCGGAACCGCTCGGAGACCGTCAATTGCTGACCATCACGCTCGATGGAAAGTGAATATTCTACGCCCCAAACCATGCAAGCAGCTAAAGTCTTCACCAGAAGCCGACGATCAACAGCTGGTATCGAGCAGATTACAGCATGGACCCTAAATCCGAGCCAACCGAGGGGTAGGCCGCGACCAATTTCTTCAGATCTCGAGTTGTCAGTGACAATCTCATTGCAAGGCCGAAGAAATTGATGATCTCCCCGTATTCGGGTCCAAGCAGATGCGCGCCGAGGATAGTGTCGGTGTCTTTATCGATGATAATTCTGGTGGCAGCACAGGTCTCGCCAACGCGAAGATTGGAATACCAATTGCCTGTGTCGTTTTCCGCGACGCGGATATTGTAACCGGCTTCCTCTGCTTCTTCTTCGAGCATTCCGACGCGGGTTAATTCCGGAATTGTAAACACAGCGCTGGGCACGCCGCGATAGTCTGGCTTGGTCTGATTGCCCTTGAGCATGTTGGAGGCAGCGACCTTGCCTTCGAATACTGCGACAGGCGTCAACGGAGGCCCGTGCGTGTTGGCCGCATCGCCTGCGGCGTAGATTTTCGGGTTGGACAGGCTCTGCAAATATTCATTGACTGCTATTCCCTTGTCTCCCGCCTCGATATTGGCAGCGCTCAGGTTCAGGCGATCGATTTCAGGCACGCGTCCCGCACCGTGCACGACCAGATCGGCGCGCAAGTCTTCGGTTTCACCATTCTTTTCGACAGTGACGATGAATTCGACGCCGTCAGTGGCGATCGATTTCAGCGATGTGCGCCGACGCAATCCCACCCCAATTTCCTCGCCTCGTGCTACAAGCTTTTCGACGAGGTCTGGGTCAAAGGCCTTCAATGGCCTGTCACCGCGATCAATGATCTGCACCTCGCTGCCAGCTCGTGCAGCGATATGACCGAACTCGAACGAGACGAACCCGCCGCCGATAAACAATATACGCTTCGGGAGGGCGTCCATCCGCATGAATTCGGTGCTGTTGGTGAGGTGTTCGGCACCTGGAACATCCACCGGGCGGGGCTTGGCGCCAGTAGCGATCAGGATATGGTTGGCTTGAAACCGCCCTTGGCCCTCGATTTCGATCGTGTCTTCGCCAGCAAATTGCGCCGTCCCGTGAAGCGTGGTGACGCCGTTACTGTCGAGACCGCCCTCGATCTTCTCGGGCATTCTGTCGGTAAAGCTCTGAGCGAAGGCGATGAGATCAGCCCAGTTGATCGCGATATCATTCGGTTCAATACCCTTGCCCTGCATCAGCCGAGCTCCATCGATGATTTCGGCGCCTCGCCGCAGCATCTTTTTGGGGTCGCAGCCGCGCAGCGCGCAGGTGCCGCCATAGGGAAGTTCGTCAACCACTGCGACCGACCAACCCGCAGCGGCGCATTTGTTCGCGGCATTCACCGCCGCCATTCCGACGCCGAGTACGATAAGATCGAAGCTGCGTTCGTTCATGTCATTGACCTCAGCAGCATTCAACGCTTGTGCCATTGGCACGCGCTTCTTGAATTGGCGGGCAAGGCACTGTGCCGAACGAACAGAAGACACAGCAGTCGCCTGCATTGGGTTTCAGCTTCATTCCGCAGCCCTTGCAGTCGTAGAAAAACCAGCATGCGTCGGTCGGCATGGTTTCGATTTCCTGGTGTCCGCACTGAGGGCACGTGAGCGTGGATTGTAATTGCATCAGAGGTCGGTCCCGCTAAATTGTGTTTGGGCAGGATAGCCTGCCTCGGTCGAAGCAGTGGCGATGTCGCGCATGGTGGTTTTGGCAGGATCGAAATGCGCTGTAGCAGTCTTGGCTTCGTAATCGATTGTCACATCCTGCACACCTGCAACGCCTTCCATTGCGCGCCGCACCGTGATCGGACAGGTCGCGCAGGTCATATTTTCAACCGCGAAGCTTGCCGTTTGCAGCGTTTCAGCACTTTGAGCGGTTTTCTCGTTCGAGGACTGCGGCATGAGCGTCGCTGCCCCAATGCCTGCTCCGGCGATGGCCAATCCGGCAGCAACGGCAATCATTGTTTTTTTCATCCGTCTAACTCCTAATAAAAATGCGGCGCCCACCAATCGACCGTGGCCGAGGCAGCAACCAAGGCGGTTGCCAGCCACAGGGCGCTTTTTAGGATCGGGCTCGCTTCAGCACGCGCGCAATATGTACTGTCCTCACAAGTCTCGACTTTTCGGGAATGGACATGCCAAAATCCAAGGCCCAGACAAGCGACCGCTACGGCAATAAAGATCCACTTATAGGGTTCGAGCGCGGTCAGATTGCCGATCCACGCGCCACTGACGCCGAGGCTCAACAGGAGCAGCGGAGCAATGCAGCAGGAGGCTGCAAAAACCGCACTTAATGCGCCACCGCTCGCCAACAATCTCTGGGAGGTCTTTTGCGTTTGATCGGCCATGGAGTTCAATATAATCTCTGTAGTCACTACAGGTTCAAGCACAAATTGGCACGCGGCATATGACGACATCAAAAATGATCAAGCGAGGCGAACTGGCCAATCGGTCAGGCTGCAACCTTGAGACCATTCGCTATTATGAAAAGATCGGTCTGCTGAAGCCGCCCGAGCGCACAGCCAGCGGGCACAGGCTCTATTCGCGCGATGACCAAGCGCGGCTTGGTTTCATCCTGCGTGGCCGTGATCTCGGCTTCTCGATCGGAGAGCTCAAGAGTCTGCTCACTCTCGTCGATTCTCACGACTGCAGCTGTGGCGAGGTTTTAGAGTTGACTGACGGCCATCTAGCGAGCGTTCGGCGGAAAATTATTGACCTGAAGAAGCTCGAGCGAACGCTTGCCGATGTCTCGGCTCAGTGCGACGGCGGCGACGTTCCCGAGTGCCCCATCATTGACGCGCTTTACGGGCATAAGGTCGTTGTGCCCAATTGAGGTTTCACGTCGCCAAAGCCCGTAAATTGGCTGATTTAAGATTTGAAGAGAGGAACAGAACAGAGCGAGCTCGCCGGTGCGACTGCGTCCGATGACACGATTATGAGCACCCCAAAGTCGCAGCATCCCCAGTTCTTGGTATGTCTGCGATCGCCCCGATCTGGTGAAAGGCGACCTGTCTTCAAATCGCCAGGTAGCCGCCATGCAACACTCCCCAGTTTCTCTCCAAGCTTGCCCTTCGGATCCAGCACTTCGCGTAATGTTCGAGGCGCGCAAGCGGGTATTCGTCGATCTCCTCAAATGGGATGTTCCCGTTTTGGATGATGCATACGAGATCGACCAGTTCGATACGCCCGATGCGAGCTATTTGGTGCTGACCGACGGAGAAGGCCGTCATCGCGCTTCAGCGCGCCTTTTGCGGACTGACGGCGCTCACATTCTGGGAGAGCTATTCCCCTGTCTGTGTGATGGTCCGATACCCTCTCGGTCCGATTTTCGCGAGATCACGCGTTTCTGCATCGAACCCACGCTCTCGCGGTTTGAGCGCCGCACGGCACGCGACCAACTTGTGACCGCGCTTGCCGAGCATGCCCTAAAGACCGGCCTGTCGGGCTACACCGCTGTGGCCAATAGAGTTTGGTTCCGCCAAATCGAAAGCTTCGGCTGGCAATGTCGCACACTTGGCGGCGGCTGCAGGATTGACGGTGAGGACCTTGTCGCACTGCAGATCGATATAGATTGCGAGACGCCGGACGATCTCGCTCGCGGCGGTATCTATCGAAAAGGTGTCTGCCGGGTCGCCGAGGCGGCATCGGAGGTGGTGTCATGAGCGATATCAAATCAATCGATTGGCTCGAACGGCTGCAGAAGGATGGCTATTGCATCATTCCGGACCTCCTTCCTCAGAGCAGCATCGCGGCGCTCGATGCAGATCTTGAACGGGATTTTACCGAAACCCCTATGGGTCACGGCGATTTCTACGGGTTTCGCACGAAGCGTTTCGGTAGTTTGTTGCGCCGCTCACGCCGGGCCTGTGACCTTGTTCTGCAGCCTCTCATCCTTTCGCTGGCCCGCGAAGTCCTCGGTAAGGCTTGCGACCGAATTCAGCTTAACGTTGCCCAGGCAATCGCCATTCATCCCGGCGAGATCGAACAGTTCCCGCATCGTGATCACGACATGTGGGCCGGTGCCAAGGGTGAACACGAATATCTGCTCAATGTCATTTGGCCACTCACCGACTTCAACTCATCCAACGGCGCGACCCGCATCTATCCCGGGACACATAAACGTCCTGTCGAGAGCCTCGATCAACTTGGTGATCCGATTGTTGCGGCAAGCAAGCCAGGTGATGCGATCTGCTTTCTTGGTTCGACCGTGCACGGTGCTGGACCAAACTTGACCGAAGACGTCCGACGCGGCGTTGTGATCGGCTACAGCCTCGGCTGGCTCAAGCCGTACGAGAACCTTTGGCTGGCATATCCGCCAGAGGTCGCGCGAAATTTTCCGCCCGAACTTGCTGAATTGGCAGGTTATGCGCAGCACCGACCGAATCTTGGGAACTACGAAGGTCAGTGTCCATCCATTCTGCTCGGTGAAGAGGTAGCCAATTATCCGCAGGCTACCGATGCGCTTCGGCCCGAGCAGCTTGCAGCTGTCCATGAATTTGCGGAAGCTCGTCGCTCCAAGAGATGAGCCCCGCACACGTCCTGGAACCGACCTATCGCCGCCTGAAAAGGGCATTGATGGAGGGTACTTGGCCGATCGGCCAGAAACTCGAAGCGATGCGATTGGCAGACGAGTTCGGTGTCAGCATGACGCCTGTGCGAGACAGCCTCAATCAACTTGTCGGCGAAGGTCTTGTCGATCTGACCCCTGGCGAGGGGTACCGGGTCACGCTCCTGACCGAACATTCGTTGCGCGACATGCTCGCAGTAAATGTTCTTCTCTTGGAGAGCGTAGTCGATCCAGTACCACAGAAGATTGATGAAGATGATTTACCGGCGCCGATCGCAACATACGCTGACCGCGTTGGCGATGTCTTCTCGATTTTTGCCTTGGGTTCGGAAAACAGATTTCTAAGGCAGACGGTCGACCTGATTAGCGACCGATTGCACATCGTAAGAAGGCTGGAGCCTGACGTCCTGCCAAACGCTCTGGAGGCGCTTGCGGAGCTGGAGGGCAGTGCTTTGGCGACTCCGTCAAAGCGCGTCCAGGCACTAAGGCGATATCATGACCAATGCCTCGCGAACGTCTCCCGACTGATTGCGGTGCTCGCGGAACAGGGATCGACCTGAGATTTGCAAGCCATGGCTCCTCAAGCGTATGCTTCAAGTCTGTTCGGAGCCGTTCAGAATCTGGACCAGATGCTCATTCCAATCATCGAGCGCTTCTCTCTTCTCGTCTTTCCAGTCGTGGCGCTGGTAGATTCCTGCAACGCCTGCTCTTGAGCCGCTGACATGGTTCAAGACTGCCTCTGTAACCTCGAAGCGAACGCCGAGGCGCTGGAAGTTGGTCGCAAGCGTGCGCCGAAGATCGTGCAGCCGCCAGGGTTGCAATGGCTCACCAAGTTTTTGCTCTATGAGACCGTCCAGTTTCTTCTTGCCCTTGGCGTAGCCGGTAAAGCCTGCCCCGCTTGACGTGGCAAAAACGCGTCCTTTCTTCGGCCAGTTTGCGCCACCTGCCTGCCGATCGAGTTCGGCAACAGCAAGGTCGTTCAGCGGGATCGCGTTTGGTTCATTATTCTTTGTTCGTGAACCTGGTAGCGTCCAAAACCGGTCTTTCCGATCAACCTCTTGCCAATGTATTCCTGAAACCTCTTCGCGGCGTTGCCCTGTTGCAATGAGCAAGCGGACAATTGGACCGAAGCAAAGATAGCATTCGGGAGCTGCCTCCCAAATGTGTCGAAGCTCGTCGTCCTGTAGCCAGCGATCCCGCGGTCTTACCGGCGGTGGTGCTTCCATTCCCTCCATAGGACTGCGCTCGATATCGCCACGACTGACAGCCCATCGGAATAGGCGCCGCATCACCGCAAAGACATTCCGGCGATTGGCAACCTGATGCTCGGGCATATTGTCCAGGACGGCTACGATATCCGGCCTCGAAATTCGGGGAAGCGGCTTTTTTCCGATAACCGGTTCAAGGTAAAGCCGGATGACGCGTTCAACGAGCCTTGCCCAGCCAACACCCTTGCAGGACCGAGCGAAATGCGACGCATAGTTGTCGAATGCGAGATCGACGGCGTCGCGGCGCCTCTGCTTATCATCGTCTACAGGGTCGATACCTTGCGCAACTAATAACTGAAGGCGCTCGGCCTCCACTCTCGCTGTCGTCGGTGTCCACGGCGACCCGTGCGCCCCGATAGTATAGCGTCTTGTTCGAGCTTCACGGCCGCCCATTCGGAACTGCAGCACATAGGATATCGAGCCGGCTGGAGTGATTTTTGCACCGAATCCTTTGAGGTCCGTATCCCAAAGGAGCTGGCTCGAGCTGCTCGGCTCCAGCGCATCTATCGATTTTTTCGTGATTTTTCCTGTTGCCATCCGAAACCTCGTGTCCCTTTTCTGGCAATCACCGGGCAATCACGCAAGCGGAAAAAGGGGCGAAATGGAGGCAATTCTAGCGTAAGGTGAATCTGCTAAGTACATTGTTTTACAATGATTTCGTACTTTAGCGTCGTCTGAATTGAAAGTACCAGACTTCGTGGTTATAGATCGTGCGCGCCTTGTGCTCGTAGCGCGTTTCGGGCCAGCCCGAGGGACGGTTCTGCCAGCTCGCCGGGCCATCGACGACCCATTCGAACTCGTCGGTAAAGCGGCGCATCACCATCAGCGCATGGCGCAGATAGACCGCGTGATCGGTGCCGAAGCGAAACTCGCCGCCGGGCTTCAGCTTGTCGGCGATCATCCGCACCGGCCCATCGTTCATCATCCGCCGCTTGGCATGCTTGTTCTTGGGCCAGGGATCGGGGTGGAGCAGATAGACCATCGTCAGCGCACCATCGGGTACGCGGCGCAGCACCTCCAGCGCGTCGCCATGCTGGATGCGGACATTGGCCAGCGTCCGGTCGCGCACATGCGTCAGCGCCTGCGCCACGCCGTTGACGAAGGGCTCGGCGCCGATGAAGCCGTGGTCGGGCAGCATGTCGGCGCGCTCGGCCATGTGCTCGCCGCCGCCGAAGCCGATCTCGAAATGCAGCGGGCGATCGAAGCCGAACAGGCGTTCCGCCGTCACCGGACCATCTGCCGGTACCGCGATCTGCGGCAGCAATTTGTCGACCAGTTCCTGCTGCGACGCGCGCAGCGGCTTGCCCTGGCTGCGGCCGTAAAGCCGGTTGAGGGTGGTGGGGTCGCCTTCTTTAAACGCGCTCATGGCGCGGGCGCCTACAAGCCTACCCCCACGCCGTCCAGATGCCGTAGGCGCTGGTCACGCTCAGTGCGATGCCGACAAGGACCAGCATCAGCTTGGGGCTGAAATGCTTGGCCGCCATAGCGCCGAAGGGCGCGGCAGTGATCCCGCCGATGATCAGGCCCAGCGTCGCCCCGGCGATATGCGAGATGCCCAGATGATAGATGAAGCTGGCCGAAATGGTCAGCGTGAGGAAAAACTCGACCGAATTGACCGTGCCCACGACCTTGCGCGGTTCGGCCCCCTGGACCAGCAAATTGGAGGTCACCACCGGCCCCCAGCCGCCCCCGCCTGCCGCATCGAGGAAGCCGCCGACCAGCCCCAGCGGCGCGACGTGCTTCGCCTGGCGCAGCTTGGGCGGGTAGAGCAGGCCGCGGATCAGCAGCCACACGCCGATCCCGGCGAGATAGATCAACACGAAGGGCTTGATCGTATCGCCGTCGATCGAAGTGATCAGATAGGTGCCCAGCAGGCCCCCGATCACGCCGGGGACCAGCAGGCGGAAGAACAGTCCTTTGTCGATATTGCCGTGCAGCAGATGGCTGATGCCCGACGTCGCGGTGGTGAAACATTCGACCAGATGCACGCGCTGCGAGGCGAGCGCGGGAGGCACGCCAAGCAGACCGACCATCAGCGTATTGGTAATGACCCCAAAGGCCATCCCCAGTGCGCCGTCGACCATTTGTGCTGCAAAACCGATCAGGATGAATGGGACGATGGGCCCCAGATCGAAACCGAACACCTCCATTGCGGGGGCGGGCCTTTCGCTGTTGATACCAGCGGCATCTACAGCGATTCGCGAAACCGCGCGAGATAGAAAATCTCTGCCGGTCTCGGGGGGTTGAAGCGGGCTCCCGCCTGCGGCTAGGCAGCGCGCCATGGACGGACTTCTCGACCGCTACGCCGGCCTCGCACTGTGGCTCCAGTCGCTGATCGCCCTCGCCGGTCTGGTGGTGGTGGCGCTGGCAGTGAACTGGCTGATCAAACGCGTGCTGCTGCGCGCGGCGGCGCCCTATCTCGACCGGCGTAGCGATACCGCCGATCGCGCGGTGGCACGGCTCGCCACGGTGATCCCCTTGCTGGTGGTGTCGCGCGGGATCGATCTGGTGCCCAATTTGCCGCCCGAACTGGTGACGGTCACCGTCAATGTCGTGCGTGCGCTGATCGTGCTGTCGGTGGCGATGGCGATCAGCGGGGCGCTCGATTACGCCAACGAGCTTTATGCGCGCCGTCCCGAGGCACGCAGCCGCCCGATCAAGGGCTATATCCAGGTGGTCAAGATCGCGATGTACTGCGGTGCGGCGATCCTGATGATCGCGGTGCTGATCGAACAGTCGCCGCTGCTGCTGCTGTCGGGGCTGGGCGCGATGGCGGCGGTCCTGCTGCTGGTGTTCAAGGACACCATCCTCAGCCTCGTCGCCAGCGTCCAGCTGACCAGCAACGACATGCTGCGCGTGGGCGACTGGATCGAGATGCCGAGCATGGATGCCGATGGCGATGTCATCGATATCGCGCTGCACACGGTGAAGGTGCAGAATTTCGACAAGACCATCACCACCATCCCGACGCACAAGCTGATCGCCGACAGCTTCCGCAACTGGCGCGGGATGAGCGACAGCGGCGGCCGGCGGATCAAGCGGGCGCTGGTGCTCGACCAGAACTCGGTCCGGTTCCTGGACGAAGACGAGGTCGCGGGGCTCAAGCGGTTCCGCCTGCTCGAGAAGTATCTGGCGCGCAAGCAGGACGAGATCGCCGAATGGAACCGCCATGAACTGGCGAGCGATTCGGATGCCATCAACGCCCGCCGGATCACCAATATCGGCACGCTGCGCGCCTATGTGATCGCCTATCTGCAAAGCCATCCGCGGATCGCGGGCGAGGGCTTCACGCTGATGGTGCGCCAGCTACCGCCCAGTCCGCAGGGCCTGCCGCTCGAAATCTACTGCTTTGCGAACACGATCGACTGGGCCGAATACGAGGCGATTCAGGCCGATATCTTCGACCACATGCTCGCGATCCTGCCCGAATTCGGGCTGCGCGTGTTCCAGCAGCCGAGCGGGCTGGATTTGCAGGGCCTGGCCACGCCAGGGTGACACGCAGCAACCCGGTCGTCACCGCCGATTCATCTGCCTGGTCTGTCCCGCATAAGCGAAACGCCCGGTAGCCGAAGCTCCGGGCGTCGCTTGCTATCCCGTCCAGGGCAGCTGGATCAGGCCGCTTCGGCCTCTTCGTTCGGGTCGCGCAGCACATAGCCGCGGCCCCAGACGGTCTCGATGTAGTTCTCGCCGCCGCAGGCATGGCTGAGCTTCTTGCGCAGCTTGCAGATGAAGACGTCGATGATCTTGAGTTCGGGTTCGTCCATCCCGCCGTAAAGGTGGTTGAGGAACATTTCCTTGGTCAGCGTGGTGCCCTTGCGCAAGCTGAGCAGCTCGAGCATCGCATATTCCTTGCCGGTCAGGTGGACCCGGGCGCCATCGACTTCGACGGTCTTGGCGTCGAGGTTCACCGCCAGCTTGCCGGTCCGGATGATCGACTGGCTGTGGCCCTTCGAACGGCGCACCACGGCGTGGATGCGGGCAACCAGTTCCTCGCGGTGGAACGGCTTGGTCACGTAATCGTCGGCGCCAAAGCCGAAGCTGCGGATCTTGCTGTCCATTTCGGCAATGCCCGAGAGGATCAGGACCGGGGTCTGCACCTTGGCGACGCGCAGCTTCTTGAGCACGTCATAGCCATGCATGTCGGGCAGGTTCAGGTCGAGCAGGATGATATCGTAATCATACAGCTTGCCCAGATCGAGGCCTTCCTCGCCGAGGTCGGTCGAGTAGACATTGAACCCTTCGGTCGTGAGCATGAGCTCGATCGCCTTGGCGGTTGTCGGCTCGTCTTCGATCAGCAGTACACGCATGGGAACTCCCCTGTCTGGCCCCTAGTGTCTCGCGGTAACTCCCGGGTGAGAGGAGTTGCCCTGTATTAACCACACAACATCTGAATGGAAAAGGTTAACGCGAGGTAAAAGCCGTTAACTTTTTCTGCAGGGATCGTGGAAAATCAAATCGCTGCGAGTTTTTTCTGGCGCCGCCGCTGCGCGCTCGACCCGATGCCGATGGCCTCGCGATACTTGGCCACGGTGCGCCGCGCGAGATCGAAGCCCTCTTCCTTGAGCAGATCCGCGAGCTTCTGGTCGGACAGGACCTTCTTGGGATCCTCGGCGTCGCACAGCGTCTTGATATGCGCCTTGATCGCTTCGGAGGATGCGCCTTCGCCATCGGCTGCCGAAACCCCGCTGGAGAAGAAATACTTCAGTTCGAAGGTGCCGCGCGGGCAGGCGAGATATTTGTTGCTCGTGACGCGGCTGACGGTGCTTTCGTGCATCTCGATCTGTTCGGCGACCTCGCGCAGCGTGAGCGGACGCATCGCGGTCACGCCTTCGCGGAAGAAGCCTTCCTGCTTCTTGACGATTTCGGCGGCGGTCTTGAGGATCGTCTTCTGGCGCTGGTCGAGCGCGCGGATCAGCCAGTCGGCCTCGCCCAATTGTTCGTTGAGCCAGCTGTGCGAGGCCTTGTCGCGCGCGCCGGTCTTGAGCTCGAGATAATAGTCGCGGTTGACCACCAGCCGCGGCAGGCTCGCTTCATTGAGGCGGATATCCCAGCCATCCGCGCTCGGCGTGATCAGCACATCGGGCACGATCGCGGATTCGGCGCTGCCGCCGAAAGCCAGCCCCGGCTTGGGGTCGTAGCCGCGCAATTCGCCGAGCATGTCGGCGAAATCCTCGTCGTCGACTTCGCACATCCGTTTGAGCCGCGCGATATCGCCGGTCACGACCAGGTCGAGATTGTCAATTAGCCGCGCCATGCATGGATCGTAGCGATCCGCCTCCTGCGCCTGCAGCGCGAGGCACTCGGCCAGCGAGCGCGCACCCACGCCGGTCGGGTCGAGCGATTGCACGGTGGCCAGCGCCCGCTCGGCCTCGGCCAGCGGGACCCCCATTTCCTCGGCAATCAGCCGCAACTCGCCGAGCAGATATCCGGCTTCGTCGAGATCGCCGATGATGCGCTGCGCGACCAGCGCCTCGCGATTGTCATGCGCCACCGCGCCAACCTGGTTGGACAGGTGTTCGGCCAGCGTCGGCCCGTTGGCGGAGCGGTTTTCGAGATTGGGCAGTTCGGCGCTGCCGCTACCGATATCGCCGCGGCTCCAGTCGCCCATGTCGCCGGGTGCGGCTTCGGGGTCGATCGCGTGGTCGGCGATATCGAGCGCGTTATCGCCATCGAAATCGGGCGCGCTGTCGTGTTCCTGCGGTTCGGGTGCGCTATCCTCGCCCGCTTCGCGCTGGACTTCGCCCATTTCCAGCAGAGGGTTCGACTCCAGCGCGTCGCCGACGAAGGTCTCGATTTCCAGATTGGACAGCGCCAGCAGCTTGATCGCCTGCTGCAGCTGCGGCGTCATCACCAGCGACTGGGTTTGCCGCAGATCGAGGCGCGGACCCAGCGCCATTGATCAGTTCCCCGTGACTATCGGCATCACAGTGTGAAACTCTCGCCGAGATAGAGGCGGCGCACGTTCTCGTCGGCGACCAGCGCTTCGGGCGTCCCGGCGAACAGCACCTGCCCGCCATAGATGATGCAGGCGCGGTCGACGATCTCGAGCGTTTCGCGGACATTGTGATCGGTGATCAGAACGCCGATCCCGCGCGTGCGCAGATCCTTGACGAGATCGCGGATGTCGCTGATCGACAGCGGATCGATCCCCGCAAAGGGTTCGTCGAGCAGCATGATCGAAGGCTTGGCGGCAAGCGCGCGGGCAATCTCGCAGCGGCGACGTTCGCCCCCCGACAGTGCCATCGCCGGGCTCGCGCGCAGGCGGGTGAGGCCGAACTCGCCGAGCAGGCGCTCCAGCTCGGCGGCGCGCGTGTCCTTGTCGGGCTCGACCATTTCGAGCACGCAATTGATGTTCTGCTCGACCGTCATGCCGCGAAAGATGCTGGTTTCCTGCGGCAGATAGCCCAGCCCCAGGATCGCGCGGCGGTACATCGGCAGATTGGTGACATCCTCGCCATCCATCAGGATGCGTCCGGCGTCAGGGCGCACCAGCCCCATGATCGAATAGAAGCAGGTGGTCTTGCCCGCGCCATTGGGGCCGAGCAGGCCGAGCACTTCGCCCTTGCCCACCGATAGCGAGATATCGGTCAGGACCGCACGCTTGTCATAGCTCTTGGCGATCGAAATCACCTCGAGCCCGCCCTGCGGGATCGGCGGGGCGGCATCGTGCAGCGCAGCGTGGTCCGGGTCGGTTGCGATATCGGCCATGCGCGGCGACATAGCATGCCAACTGCGCGTGAAAACCCCGCAGGCACGCCTTTTCGTTAATCTGGCAGGATTTGTGCATGGGCGGCAGTCGATGCGGGCCTGTGCCGCAAAAGGACGCCGCGTATCGCAATTACGCAGGATTGCTTGCCACACGGAAGCAATTTTGAAACAATACGATTCGGGTTGGAGAGAGCAAGGAGAGACGCGTTGAACAAGGCGCTCCGGGAAAACGATATCGTCAGCGGTCCGATGACCGAACGCAGGCGCGACTGGCGCAAGGCCATGAGCGACAATGTCGCGCTCGCGCTGCTGGTCTATACCGGCCTCCAGATCTTCATGACCGTGGGGGCGATGAAACAGGGCGTTTCCTCCATCGTGCCCTATCTCGCGCTGGTCATCCTGGTCGCCGGGATTATCCCCGCCTGTCGCTGGTTCGAACGCCGCTGGTCCGATCTGTCGGACGACGAAGCCGCCGACCTCGCGCTCAAGCCCGCCTTCCGCCGCGACCAGATCATGCTGTGGGTGCTGGCGATCGGGCTTCCGGTCGTGCTTACGCTCATCTTCAAGCTGATCTTTTCCTGACCGGCCGGGCGGTTGCCAGCCGGCGGCGCGGGGCCTACCTCGCGCGCATGACTGCCCACTCCCGGACCCTGCCATGATCACTTCTGACGCGGCGCTTGCCCGCTGCCAGGACCTCGTCGAGCTCGCGCGCCAGATGGGCGCGGATGAAGCCGATGCGGTTGCCCGTGCCTCCTCTTCCGAAAGCGTCAGCGTCAGGCTCGGCGCGCTGGAAGAGGTCGAACGCTCCGAAAGCGAAGAGATCGGCCTGCGCGTCTTCGTCGGCCGCCGCTCCGCTTCGATCAACACCAGCGATTTCGCGCCCGAGGGGCTGCGGACGCTGGCGCAGCGTGCAGTCGAAATGGCGCGGCTCGCCCCCGAGGACCCCTATGGCGGGCTGGTACCGCGCGAGGCGCTGTTCAGCGGTGACGGTCCCGATCTCGATCTGTCCGATGGCGGTGAACCGTCGCCCGGCGAATTGCGCGAGGCCGCGCTGGCGACCGAGGACGCCGCGCGGGCGGTGGCCGGCGTGACCAACTCCAACGGCGGCAGCGCGTCCAGTTCGCGCTCGGTTTTCGCATTGGTCACCAGCAATGGCTTCGCGCGCGGCCATGCGGGCGGGGCGCACACGCTTTCGGCGAGCGTCGTCGCGGGCGAGGGCGGGGACAAGCAGACCGATTACGCCTATCGCACGCAGCGCCATCGCAGCGATCTGCCCGATCCTGCGGAAATCGGCCGCGAGGCGGGCGAGCGCGCAGTGCGCAAGGTCGGACCCGGCTCGATTCCCTCCGCCAAGATGCCCGTGGTGTTCGACCCGCGCGTGGGCGGCGGGATCCTGGGTCATCTGCTCGGCGCAATGGCTGCCCCCTCGATTGCGCGCAAGGCGAGCTTCCTGATCGGCCGCGAGCAGGAACAGCTGTTCGACAGCGCGCTGCGGATCGTCGAGGACCCGCACCGCCTGCGCGGCCTGCGCTCGCGCCATTACGATGGCGAAGGCACGGCAAGCGTGCCGCGCGCGCTGGTCGAGGAAGGCCGGATCACCGGCTGGCTGACCAATGTGGCCAGCGCGGCGCAGCTCGATCTCGGCCTCACTGGCCATGCCAGCCGGGGCGGTGGCGGCGCGCCGGGGATTGCGCCGGGCAATGTCTATATGGAAGCGGGCGGCCCCAGCGTCGCCGAGCTGATCGCGGATATCGAGGACGGCGTCTTCGTCACCGACCTGTTCGGCCAGGGCGTCAACCTCGTCACGGGCGATTACAGCCGCGGCGCCAGCGGGCTGCGCATCCGCAATGGCGAGTTGGCGGGGCCGGTGGCCGAAATCACCATTGCGGGCACGCTGCCCGATATGTTCCGCGCGCTGGTGCCCGCCGACGACCTCGAGCTGCAGCGCGGGATCGACGTGCCGACCTTGCGCATCGACGGCATGTCGGTGGCGGGCCAGTGAGGGCTCTGCTCGCCGCGCTTGCCCTGCTGTGGGCGATGCCGCTGGCGGCGCAGCTTGAAACCACCGCCGAACCTGCCGCGACCCCAACCCCGGTCCAGACCATCGCCGCGACGCAGGATGCGGGCGACGACGAGCGCATTGCCGAGCGGATCTCGGGCATATTCGCCGAACTGCCCGCCTTCGCCGCGGTCGAGGTGGCGGTCAGCGAAGGCGTGGTCTCGCTTACGGGCACCGTGCCCAAACCCGGGGATATCGCCCGCGCCGAGGCCATCGTGAACCGCGTCACGGGCGTGGTGACGGTCGAGAACGGGCTCGAGCGCGACTTGTCGCTCTCCGCCGACAGCGCGGGCATTTCGAGCCTCGCCGAACGCTGGAACTCCTTCGTTCGCATGCTGCCGCTGATCGCCGCGGCGCTGGGCGTGTGGCTGGTTATCGCCGCGATCGGCTATCTCATCGCGGGGCTCGGCCGGTTGTGGAAGCGCGTCGCGCCGAACAATTTCCTCGCCGAACTGATCGCCAGCGCGATCCGCTTCGTGTTCGTGGTCGGCGGGCTGGTGGTGGCGCTCGACATGATCGGCGCGACCGCGCTGCTGGGCGCGGTGCTCGGCGGCGCGGGGGTGGTCGGCATCGCGCTCGGTTTTGCCATGCGCGACACGATCGAGAACTACGTCGCCTCGCTCATGCTCAGCCTGCGCCAGCCCTTTCGCGCCAATGACTGGGTGCGGATCGACACTTTCGACGGCCGCGTGATCCGGCTGACCAGCCGCGCTACCGTGCTGATGACGCTCGACGGCAATCATTTGCGCATCCCCAACGGTCAGGTGTTTCGCGCGGTAATCCTCAATTACACGCGCAACCCGCAGCGCCGCTTCGAATTCGACCTTGGCGTCGATGCCGATGACGATGCCCGTGCGGCGCGCCAGCTGGGCCGCGATACGCTGGCGAGCCTTGAATTCGTGCTCGCCGATCCGCCGCCTGAGGCGCGGATCATGGAAGTGGGCGATTCCAATGTGGTGATCCGGTTCCTCGGCTGGATCGACCAGCGCGAAACCGATTGGTGGAAGGCGCAAAGCCAGGCGATCCCGGCGGTCAAGCAAGCGCTCGAGGATGCCGGGTTCGGCCTGCCCGAGCCGATCTACCGGCTGCGTTTCGATCCGCGCTCGGCCAGCGTTCCCTTCGCCACCGAGGCCAGCGCCGTGGCCGATACGGCTGCGCCGGAAAAGCCGCGCCCCGTCCAGACTATCGCCGCCGCGCAAGCCGACGAGGACGTGCGTCCCTCCGACGAGATCGCCGCCATGGTCGAGGAAGAACGCCGGACCGGAGGGGAGCAGGAAACCGACCTGCTCGACCCCTCCCGCCCGGTCGAATAACCGTTACTTCGCGGCGTTGTACCGCTCGATGCTTTCGAGCACGATGTCGCGCGCTTCGGCGGCATCGCCCCAATTGCCGATCCGCACCCATTTCTCGCTTTCGAGATCCTTATAGTGGGTGAAGAAGTGCTCGATCTGCTGGAAGATGATGCTCGGGAGGTCCTTCGTTTCGGCGATGTCCGAATAATAGGGGAAGGTCGTGTCGACGGGCACGCAGATCAGCTTCTCGTCGCCGCCATGCTCGTCTTCGAGGTTGAGCACGCCGATCGGGCGGGTGCGCACCACGCAGCCGGGGACGAAGGACGAACGTGCAATGACCAGCGCGTCGAGCGGATCGCCGTCGGGGCTGAGCGTGTGCGGGACAAAGCCGTAATTGGCCGGATAGCGCATCGGCGTGTGCAGGATACGGTCGACGAACAGCGCGCCCGAATCCTTGTCGAATTCGTATTTCACCGGTTCGCCGCCGGTCGGGACTTCGATGATGACGTTGAGGCTTTCGGGCGGATTGTCGCCCGTGGGGATCATGTCGATGCGCATTGTGTGTCTTCTCTCTTTGCGGTCAGCCCCTCTCCCGGAAAGACTTCGCGGCGCCGATAGCGGCTTGTGAAGCATTGCGGAAGGGGGACGATGGCCCTAATCGCGCGCACCATGGCAAAGACACCCCAGGCAATCCGCGGCACGCAGGACATTTTCGGCGCCGACGCCGAGGCATTCGCATTCGTAGTCGAAACCTTCGAGCGCGTGCGCAAGCTCTATCGCTTCCGCCGCGTCGAAATGCCCGTGTTCGAAAAGACCGAAGTTTTCAGCCGCGCGATCGGCGAGACGACCGACGTGGTCAGCAAGGAAATGTATTCCTTCGACGATCGCGGCGGCGAAAGCCTGACGCTGCGCCCAGAATTCACTGCCGGCATCGCGCGCGCCTTCCTGTCGAACGGGTGGCAGCAGCATGCGCCGGTCAAGCTGGCGACGCATGGCCCGCTGTTTCGTTACGAACGCCCGCAAAAGGGCCGCTATCGCCAGTTCCACCAGATCGACGCGGAAATCATCGGCGCGGGTGAACCGCAGGCCGATGTCGAACTGCTCGCCATGGCCGACCAGCTGCTCAAGGAACTCGGCATCACGGGCGTGACGCTGCAACTCAACACGCTGGGCGACGGCGACAGCCGCGAAGCCTGGCGCGCCGCGCTGGTCGAGTATTTCCTTGGCGTGAAGGATGAATTGTCGGAGGATTCGCAGGAGCGGCTCGAAAAGAACCCGCTGCGCATTCTCGACAGCAAGGATCGCCGCGACCGGGCCTTCGTCGCCGATGCGCCCAAGATCGACCAGTTCCTGTCCGACGATGCGCGCGCCTTCTTCGACGCGGTCACCAGCGGGCTGGATGCGGCAGGGGTCAAGTGGCAGCGCGCCGAAAGCCTCGTCCGCGGGCTCGACTATTATCGCCACACCGCGTTCGAATTCATCCCCGACGAGGGCAGCGAGGCCGCGGGCAAGCTCGGCAGCCAGAGCACGATCCTGGGCGGCGGGCGCTATGACGGGCTGATGGAAAGCCTCGGCGGCGCGCCCACCCCGGCGGTCGGCTGGGCCGCGGGGATCGAGCGGCTGGCGATGCTGGTGGGGGACAGGGCCGAACCCAATGCGGACGCCATCGTGGTGGTCGAGAACGACGGCGCGATGGACGCCGCGATCGCTGCGCTCGGCACGCTCCGCCGCGGCGGCCTCACTGCCGAACTCTTCGCCTCCGGCAGCCCGCGCAAGCGGTTCGACAAGGCGGTCAAGGCGGGGGCCGAGGCGATCGTCGCCTTCGACCTGCGCGATGGTGCGCCCGCACGGCGGATCAAGGCGGACGATGCCGTCACTGCGCGCCTCGAGGCGCTGCTCGGCCGCTCATGACCATTCCCGCCGAACGCCTCGACCAGATCGCCCACCGCTTCGCCGAGCTCGAGGCGCGCATGGCCTCGGGCCAGCTCGTGGGCGATGCCTTCGTCCAGGCGAGCCGCGACTATGCCGAGCTCGAGCCGGTGGCGAAGGTCGCCGCCGAAGTACGGGCAGCGCGCGAGGAAGTGGCGAGTCTCGAGGAGATGCTCGCCGATCCGGAGATGAAAGCGATGGCCGAGGAGGAGCTGGCCGAGCTGCGCCAGCGCCTGCCCGAGGCCGAACGCGAACTGGCCATCGCCATGCTCCCCCGCGACAGCGCCGATGCCAAGCCCGCCATGCTCGAAATCCGTGCCGGCACCGGCGGCGACGAGGCGGCGCTGTTCGCGGGCGATCTCTATCGCATGTACGAACGCTTCGCCGCCGAGCAGGGCTGGAAGGTCGAGCCGGTCAGCATGAGCGCATCCGAGGTCGGCGGCTTCAAGGAAGTCGTCGCCAATATTGCCGGCACCGGAGTGTTTGCGCGGCTCAAGTTCGAAAGCGGTGTCCACCGCGTGCAGCGCGTGCCCGAAACCGAAAGCGGCGGGCGTATCCATACCAGCGCGGCAACCGTGGCCGTGCTGCCCGAACCCGACGAGGTCGATGTCCAGATCGATGCGGGCGATCTCAAGATCGACACCTACCGCGCCAGCGGGGCGGGCGGCCAGCACGTCAACACCACCGACAGCGCGATCCGCATCACCCATCTGCCGACCAACACCGTGGTCACCTGCCAGGATGGCCGCAGTCAGCACAAGAACCGCGAAAAGGCGATGCAGGTGCTGCGCGCACGATTGTTCGAACAGCAGCGCGAGGCGACCGAGGGCGCCGAGGCCGAGGCGCGCAAGGCGATGGTCGGCTCGGGCGACCGGTCCGAACGCATCCGTACCTACAATTTCCCGCAAGGGCGCGTGACCGATCACCGCATCGGGCTGACGCTGCACAAGCTGCCCGAAATCCTCGCCGGGACCGGGCTGGGCGAACTGGTCGATGCGCTGATTGCCGAGGACGAAGCCAAGCGTCTCGCGGCGATGACCGAGTGAGCGACGGAAAGACCGTCGCCGATGCGCTGCGCGCTGCCGCGACCCGGCTCGGTTCAACCAGCCCGACCCCGCGGCTCGATGCCGAATTGCTCATGGCGCAGGCGCTCGGCGTATCACGCTCGCAAATGCTGCTGCAGCGCATGGGCGAAAGTGTCCCCGCCGGTTTCGGCGATCTGCTGGCCCGCCGTGCCGCGCGCGAGCCGGTCGCCTATATCCTCGGGCACCAGGAATTCTATGGCCGCGAATTCCGCGTCACCCGCGACACGCTGATCCCGCGCGCCGATAGCGAGGCTGTGGTCGAGGCTGCGCTCGAAGCCAGTGCCGGGCCGGGCCGTGTGCTCGACATGGGCACCGGTACCGGGGCGCTGCTCCTGACCGTGTTGGCGGAACGGGGCGGCGAAGGGGTGGGCATCGACCGCAGCGCGGCGGCCATCGCGGTAGCGGAGGAAAATGCGGCCGCGATCGGCGTGTCGCAGCAGGTGCGCCTGCTGACCGCGGACTGGACCATGCCCGGCTGGAACGACGGGCTGGGCCAGTTCGACCTGATCCTGTGCAACCCGCCCTATGTCGAGGCGGATGCGGAGCTCGAGCCGGATGTGCGCGACTTCGAGCCGGCCTCCGCGCTTTTCGCCGGGCATGCCGGGCTTGACGATTATCGCGTGATCATTCCGCAACTTGTCCAGTTGCTGCTGCCCGGAGGGGTCGCAGTACTCGAGATCGGGGCCACGCAGGACGCGGCAGTGAGCGCGCTTGCACGCGAATCGGGCTTTGCCGTAACCCTGCAGCGCGATCTGGCGGGACGCCCGCGCGTACTGGTCCTGCGATAAAAGACTTGGCAAAGTCGATTGGAACCCTTAATCGTGGCCACAGGCCTGCGGTGTACGGCTAACGCCACCCCGCCGGTTCCAGCTCCGACATTGCAGTTACGGTGCGCAGCCTACCGCTACGCATACCATGCACAAACCGGAGCACGCGAGCTGCGACAAGCGCAGGCGCGCAAGGGGTCACGCGGCCATTTGCGAACCGGATACGGTTCGCGCCGCGCTTTGTATGAGGACCAACTACCCTTGAACATGAATCGCAATAACCGTCGTCGTGGACGCGGTAACCGCAATCAGGGCGGCGCCAATTCGGCCAACCGCATCGACAGCCGCGCGCGCGGCAATGCCCCGCAGCTGCTCGACAAGTACAAGAAGCTTGCGCAGGACGCCCAGCACAATGGCGACCGCGTGCAGGCCGAATACTACCTGCAGTTCGCCGACCACTATCTGCGCGTGATCGCCGACAACAAGGCCCGCCAGGAAGAATCCAAGGGCAAGCGCGGCGACGATCGCGGCCAGAACCAGTCGGACGATGACGACGATGAGGATGCCGGCGACGATCGCCGCAGCAACCGTCGTCCGCGTAGTCGCGGCGACGATCAGGAAGGCGGCAATCGTCAGCGGAGCCGCCGCGACGACCAGGATGACGGCAATCGCAAGCCGCGGGCGCGCAAGCCGCGCACTGGCGATGACGGCGACGCCAATGATTTCGAATCCTCGGACAATCCCTTCACGCGCGAGGAAGAAAGCGAAGCGCCCAAGAAGCGCCGCGCTCCGCGCAAGGCGAAGAAGGATGAGGAAGGCACACCCGGCAGCGAAGGCGAAATCGATGCGACGGTCCTGCCGCCCTCGATCGGCGCCAACGATGCCGACGGGGACGCCAAGCCCGCACCGCGTCGGCGCAAGCGCAAGCAAGATGACGACAGCGAAGTGAGCGCGGTCGGCTGATCGCGCTTGCACCGCTGACCTGACGATCTAAGGGGCAGGCCGATGGAGAGAATCCCCGGCCTGGCCCGCACCCACCCGAACATCGCCGCCCTCCTGTTGGGCGTGTTGTCTGCTTTCGGCTTCCAGCCCTTCCATTTGTGGCCGCTCGGCCTCGCCGCAGTGGGCGCGTTCGGCTGGCTCGCCTGGCGTATGCCCAGCTGGCAACGCGCGCTGCTCGCCGGCTGGCTGTTCGGCGTGGCGCATTTCACGGTCGCGAACAATTGGATCGCGACCGCCTTCACCTATCAGGCCGAAATGCCCGCCGTCCTCGGCTGGGCGGCGGTGCCCCTGGTCTCGCTTTACCTCGCGCTGTGGCCCGCGCTGGCGACCTGCGCCGCGTGGCTGGTGGCGCGCCGCGGCTGCCTGATCGCTTTTGCGCTGGCCTTTGCCGCGATGTGGATTGCCGGCGAGTGGTTCCGCAGCTGGGTCTTCAGCGGATATGCCTGGGGACCGCTCTCGATGATGCTGCTGGGCCCGTGGGACCGGCCGGGTCTGGCGATGGCGCTGCCCTTCGTCGGCAGCTATGCGCTGTCGGGTCTTACGGCAGGGTTCGCCATCCTGCTCGCCGATTTCGTGCGCACGCGCCGCTGGGCAGGCTTCGGGCTGGCCGCCGTCGCGCTTGCCGCGCTGCTCTACCTGCCCGCCGGGACGGGCCGCGAGGGCACGCTGCCGCTGACGCTCGTCCAGCCCAATCTCGGGCAGGACGAGATCAACGATGCCTCGCGGTTCGAGGAACAATTCCAGCGCACCGCGCGGCTGAGCAGGCCGCTGAAACCGCAAAGCCACCGCCTCGTCCTGTGGCCCGAAAGCGGCATCCCCGATTACCTGCGCGATGGCTATCCGCAGCGCTATTACACCCAGATGACCGCAGCCGGCGATCCTGCCTTCGCCCGCGCGCGCATCGGGCAAACGATCGGCGAGGGCAGCCTGCTGCTGACCGGCGTGGTCGATCTGGAAATTGCTACGGTCGACGGGCGCGAGCGCGCGGTGGGCGCCTATAACGCCATCACCTCGATCGACCCCGCGGGACGGCTGGGTGCGCGCTATGCCAAGGCGCATCTGGTACCCTATGGCGAATATCTGCCGCTGCGCACATGGCTCGAACCGCTCGGCCTGTCGCGGCTGGTTGCAGGCACGCTCGATTTCATTCCGGGGCCGGGACCGCAAAGCTACGATCTGGGCGAGCACGGCACCGCGGGCATGCAGATTTGCTACGAGATCGTCTTCTCGGGCGAGACCGTCGACCGGGCGAACCGGCCCGATTACATCTTCAATCCCTCGAATGACGGCTGGTTCGGCATGTGGGGCCCGCCGCAGCATCTGGCGCAAGCGCGGATGCGCGCGGCCGAGGAAGGCCTGCCCGTGCTGCGTTCGACCACTACCGGGATCAGCGCGGTCATCGATGCGCGCGGCGTGATACGCGAACATATCGGACGCAATGTCGCCGACCGGATCGATACGCTCGTCCCGCCGCCGCATACGCCCACCTGGTTTGCGCGGATGGGTCACTGGCTCACGCTGCTCTGGGCGATCGCCTTGCTGGCGCTATCGCTGGTTGCCATGCGTCGTTCGGGAGGCTACCCCGTAAAGAACACATAAAGATTTCTTTATATCGGGAATTCGACCTTCATGCGCGCCAGTTTCCTCTTCACTTCCGAGAGCGTTTCGGAAGGCCATCCGGACAAGGTTTCCGACCAGATTTCCGATGCCATCGTCGATCTGATGCTGGCCAAGGACCCCGAGGCGCGCGTTGCCTGCGAAACCATGACCACGACGCAGCGCGTCATCCTCTCGGGCGAAATCCGCTGTGCGCCAATGTATGATGCGAAGAACCTCGACTGGGCCGAAAACGCCGGATGGGCGCCGGGCGCAAAGGAAGAAATCGAAAAGGCCGTGCGCCGTACGGTGCGCGAAATCGGCTATGAACAGGACGGCTTCCACTGGAAGACGCTGACCTTCGAAAACCACCTGCATGGCCAGTCCGCCGAAATCGCGCAGGGCGTCGATGCCAATGACAACAAGGACGAAGGCGCGGGCGACCAGGGCATCATGTTCGGCTTTGCCTGCGACGAGACCCCCGACCTCATGCCGGCGACGATCGACTACAGCCACAAGATCCTCGAACGGCTGGCGGCGGATCGCAAGAGCGGTGCGGCGCCTTTCCTCGAACCCGACGCCAAGAGCCAGGTCACGCTGCGCTATGAAAACGGCACGCCGGTGGCCTGCACTGCGGTGGTCGTCTCCACCCAGCACGCCAAGGGCTATCACGAGGGCGCCAAGGAAGCCGAGCTCAAGGCCTATGTGAAGGGCGTCGTCACCGAGCTGCTGCCCGAAGGTTGGATCGATGCCGATACACAGTGGCATATCAACCCCACGGGTGCGTTCGAGATCGGCGGGCCCGATGGCGACGCAGGCCTGACGGGGCGCAAGATCATCGTCGATACCTATGGCGGCGCCGCGCCGCATGGTGGCGGCGCGTTCAGCGGCAAGGACCCGACCAAGGTCGACCGCTCGGCTGCCTACATTACCCGCTACCTCGCCAAGAACATCGTCGCGGCAGGCCTTGCCCGGCGCTGCACGATCCAGCTGGCCTATGCGATCGGCGTGTCGCAGCCGCTGTCGCTTTATGTCGACACGCACGGCACCAGCGCGGTGGGGGTCACCGACGAAGCGCTCGAGGATGCCATCCGCGGGATCGAAAAGCTCGGCGGGCTGACCCCGCGCGGGATCCGCACGCATCTCGGCCTCAACCAGCCGATCTACCGCAAGAGCGCCGCTTACGGCCATTTCGGGCGCCAGGCCGAAGGCGCGTTCTTCCCGTGGGAACGGACCGACCTGGTAGAAGACCTCAAGGCGGCGCTCGCCTGACCCGGTCGGGCGGGCAGGATCGCCCACCCGCTCTGCCATCACGGATTTCGAGCGCTGCGCTAGCTGTGTTCGCCCTTGCGCGGGCTGGGATGGTCGAGCGCGAGTTCGGCGCCGGAGAATGTGAACGGGCTGCGCACGCCTGCAATGCCGTCAAGTTCTATCCGCATGCCGCGTGCGCGCACTTGCGGATCGGCGAACACCGCGTCGATCGGATTGATCGGCCCGGCGGGAATTCCCGCTTCGCCGCATGCGCCGAGCAATTCCGTGAGTTCCCACTTGCGCGTCTCGTCGGCGATCATCGCGTCGAGTTCGGCGCGGTTGGCGAGGCGGCTCTCATTGGAAGCGAAGCGTTCGTCGCCCAGCAGGTCGTCGCGCCCCAATAGCGCCAGCAGCCGCCGGAACAGCCCGTCATTGGCGGGCGCCAGCACCACTTCGCCATCGGCCACGGGGAAGACGCCATAGGCGCTCACCTGCGCATGCTCATTGCCCATGCGTGGCGGGTTCTCGCCAGTGGTGAAGAAATGCGTTGCCTGGCTCGCCAGCAGGCCGACCGAACAATCGAGCAGCGCCATATCGACATGCTGGCCGCGCCCGGTTCGTTCGCGCATTGCCAGCGCGGCCTGGATACCGATCACGGCATAAAGCCCGCAGGTCAGGTCCGAGATCGAAATGCCCATCTTCATCGGCTGGCCCGCGGGTTCGCCGGTCAGCGCCATGAAGCCGCTCATCGCCTGGACGACGAAATCATAGCCCGCTTCATGCGCGCGCGGCCCGGTCTGGCCGAAACCGGTGATCGAGCAATAGACGAGACGCTGGTTGGCCGCGGTAAGGCTGGCGTAATCGAGCCCGAACTTGGCCAGCGTCCCGGTCTTGAAGTTTTCGAGCACCACATCGGCCGAAGCGGCGAGATCGCGCACCCGCGCAAGATCGTGCTCATTCTTGAAATCGGCCACGATCGAGCGCTTCCCGCGATTGGCGGCGTGGTAATAGGCCGCCTCGCGCTCGCCATTCCCACGCTCGATCCATGGCGGGCCCCACAGCCGCGTCCCGTCCCCCTCGGGGCTTTCGACCTTGATTACATCCGCGCCGAGATCGGCGAGAATCTGTCCGGCCCACGGCCCTGCCAGGACGCGCGCGAGTTCGAGGACCTTCAGTCCGGCGAGAGGAGCCTGCGGGTTGCGCGGTTGATCGAGCCACATGGCCTGCGGCTTGCGCAGCCCTGACCCCTTGGTCAAGTCACTGCGTGTCCATCGCCGCCATCAGCCCGCTTACCGCGTCGATAAACTCCTCGCGGAAATCCTGCACCACCTGCCGGCTCGAACGCACCTGCTCGACCAGCCCGACCCCCTGACCGACGAAATAGCTGACCAGTTCGCGCGCGCCCGCATTGCCCGCCGCGGCCTCGCGCTCGATCCGCGCGAATGCGGGTTCGGAGACCATGCCCATCAGCGGCATCGGCAAGGTGCCCGGCCCTTCGGGGGCATCCCAGGCGGCGTGCCACGGCGTCCCGAGCTGGCGCGCGGGCTTGCCGGTGCGGCTGCGCGAACGCACCGTATCGCGGCTGCGCGCGGCCACCATCTTCTCGCGGAACGCGTCGCTGGTTTCGGCTTCGGGCGTGGCGAGCCAGATCGATCCGGTCCAGGCGCCTTGCGCGCCTGCGGCCATCATCCCCGCCATCTGTCCGCCGGTCATGATCCCGCCCGCGGCCAGCACCGGAATATCGTAGCCCGCGCGCGCCAGTTCGCGGACGACTTCGGGGATCAGCACCAGCGTCGATACTTCGCCGCAGTGCCCACCCGCTTCGGTCCCCTGCGCAACGATGATGTCGACTCCCGCCTCCGCCTGGCGGATTGCGTGTTCCTTGGCGCCGACCAGCGCCGCCACGGGCACGCCGCGCTGCTTGCCTTCCTCGATCATCGCGGGCGGGGCGATGCCCAGCGCATTGGCGATCAGCCTGATCGGATGGCGGAAGGCGACTTCCATCAGCGCGAGCCCGTTTTCGGGCGTGATACCCATGCGTTCGCGCAGGATCGGCATCTCCGCTTCGGGGGCGATGCCATATTCGCCCAGCACCGAATTGACGAAGCCCTGATAGGACGGGTCGATCACTGCCGCCCGGCTCTTGTTGTCGGCCAGCTCGCGGACCCGCGGGTCGACGACTTCGGGGACGAGGACGTCCACCCCGTAGGGCGCGCCATCGACATGCGCATCGATCCAGGCGAGTTCTTCCTCGAGCTGGTCGGGGCTGAACCGCGTCGCACCGAGCACGCCGAAGCCCCCCGCCTTGCTGACTGCGGCAACGACATCGCGGCAGTGACTGAAGGCGAATAGCGGGAACTCGGCCCCCGTCATTTCGCATACGCGGTTCATCGGCATTGGTGTCTCCTCTCGCAGGTCACCCTATCCGCAAGCCGCGTCGGCGCAAGCGCGTTACTGGCGCTCCATGATTGCCGGCGCATCGCCCGGCGTGGGCTTCCAGCGGGTGGCGGGCGGGAAGACCTCGCCCACGCTGCCGTGCTGCCAGCCGCCGTAGACCGGGTTCGGCATCAGGAACCAGCCATTGCCCCACAGCTGCGCATATTCACCGCGGGCGACCATCGCGCGGCGCGCGGCAATCGCGCTTTCGTCGGCATTGAAGACGTCGGCGAAGTCTCCGAGATTGTCGCCCGCCATGGCGATCACGCAATAGCTTTCCGCGATCACCGCGCGGCGGCCATCCTTGCGGCTGCCCATGGCGTCGTCGCCGCGCAGGTAGAGCGTTTCGAGGTGGACCGCGGGCCCGGCGCCTGCTGCCTGAAGTGCGGCCACCGTGCCTGCCGCGGTGTCCGAATTGCGGTTGGTGTTGAAGATCACCGTGATGCCTGCCTCGCGCAGCCGCCTGAGGCCGGTGACCGCACCCGGGACGGGCGGGGCAATGCCTGCGCCCTCGTCCGCCCATTGCTTCCATTCGGCCGGGTCGAAACCCTTGCCCGTCAGCGCCTGCCAATATTCATAGCCGGTGTTGAGCAGCACGGTCTCGTCGACATCGAACACCGCGGCAAAGGGCTTCGCCGTCCCGTCTTCGGCCACACATGACGGCGTACCGATGCCGCCTGCCGCATCGGGCAGGCCGAGCGGCACAGACCGCGGTGCGCTGCGCCGGCGTGAAACCGCGATGGTGTAATCGGCCAGCTGGCGCCATGTCTGGATCGATGCTCCCGCAGCTTCGCCCGAACCATAAAGCCAGCGCATCGTGTCGGGGGCGGACTGGTCCTCGCCGGTGGCTGCGGCGGGAGCAGCGGCGATCGGGGCTGCCTCCACGGTTGCGCAACCGGCAAGCGCAATGGTGCTGGCCGCAAGCAGGAAAAAGCGGGTCATCGGGGGGTCTCCATATCGGCGGGAAGGGGGCAGGCGGGCGTCTCGACCAGCCAGAGCAGCGAATGGATTCGCCAGCGTCCGGTTTGGTCGCGCCTTACCTGGAATGAATTGATGCCGCGAGTCGCTCCCGTGGTGCCGTCCGCTTCGGTCCATGCCCCATCATAGGATGACCATGCATGGCCAATGTCGCCATAGACCTCCACGCGGTTGACAAGCGCGGTCTCGCCAAAGCCGTTTTCGGTGAGAAAGGCGCGCTTGCCGGCGATATATTTCTCGACCGTACAGCTTTCGCTGCCGATGGGGCGCAGCGCGGTCATCCGCGCTTCGGGCCAGTACAGTGCGCGCATCGCCGCCCAGTCACGTTCCGCGCCGGCGGGCCCGGAGATGACCGCATAGGCATCGGTGACCAGCTGCTCGATCGCGGCGGCGGGGTCAGACATCGCATTCTCCTCGCGTCCTGCCTAATCCGCCGAAGAGGGGCTGTCACCTCGCTGCGTGCGCCGCGATCGGCAGTGCGATTGTGCGGCGCAATATGGAAAATGTGCACCACGCGCATTTCCGAGCGACGGTAAATCAAGGGTTTACGATATCTGCAACCTCACCTGTTGCGGTTCATGCAACAAAACTTGTTCTTTTCGCACTTGCACAATATCCGGATGCCGCGCATATCTCCTCGTGCCTTTTAGGCATCCTCTCCCAAGACTTCCAAGCCCGGTTGGTTCGCCAGCCGGGCTTTTTTCTGTCTGCGGCAGACCCGCTGCCCACGCTCGTGCATTGCATCGGCGGCGACCGGTCCCCAAGTGGGGCCTCACCAGACCACAGGTAAGCGGAGCCCCACCCAGATGCCCGACGCGGACGCTTCAACAGCAGCAGAAGAAACCACCGTCAGACTGCAGGTTGCAGCGGCGCGCCAGGACGAAAGCGGGCAAGGCATTGCGCGCATGCCGCGCTCGGCCTTCCAGACGCTTGGCATTACCGAAGGCGATGTGGTCGAGATAACCGGCAAGCGCGCCACCGCGGCGATCGCCATGGCCGCCTATGACGAAGACCAGAGCCTCGACGTGGTGCGGCTCGACGGGCTCCAGCGCGGCAATGCCGAGGTCGGTTCGGGTGAGCATGTAAAGATCGCAGTAGGCCAATCGCGCCCCGCGACGCGCGTCGTCTTCGCCCCGGCGCAGCGCGAAATGCGCCTGCAGGGCCCGGCGCAGGCGCTGAAGCGCAATTTCTTCCGCAAACCGCTGGTTGCGGGCGATCTGGTCGCCACCACCGGGCAGCAGCCGGTGCAGAACATGCCGCCCGAAGTGCGCCGCATGTTCAATGCGCCCGCCTATGCGCTGACACAGATCCGCCTCAGCGTTGTTTCGACCACGCCCAAGGGCATCGTCCATATCGACGAGGATACCGAGGTCGAACTGCGCGCCGAATTCGAAGCCCCGCGCGATGCCCGCGCGGTAGTCAATTACGACGATGTCGGCGGGATGGAGGATACCATCCAGCAACTGCGCGAGATGGTCGAACTGCCGCTGCGCTATCCCGAACTGTTCACCCGCCTGGGCGTCGATCCGCCCAAGGGCGTGTTGCTGCATGGCCCCCCGGGGACCGGCAAGACCCGGCTGGCGCAGGCGGTCGCCAATGAAAGCGACGCCAATTTCTTCACCATCAACGGCCCCGAAATCATGGGCTCGGGCTATGGCGAGAGCGAGAAGGCGCTGCGCGAGGTGTTCGAACAGGCGGGTAAGTCCGCCCCTGCGATCGTCTTCATCGACGAAATCGATTCGATCGCCCCCAAGCGCGACCGCGTGCCGGGCGAAGCCGAAAAGCGCCTCGTGGCGCAGCTGCTGACGCTGATGGACGGGCTCGAAGCGCGCTCGAACCTGGTGGTGATCGCAGCGACCAATCGCCCCGACGCGATCGACGAGGCATTGCGCCGCCCCGGCCGCTTCGACCGCGAAATCGTGATCGGCGTGCCCGACGAACAGGGCCGTCGCGAAATCCTCGGCATCCACACCCGCGGCATGCCGCTGGGCGACAAGGTCGATCTCGATGAACTGGCCAAGGCGACCTACGGTTTCGTCGGCGCCGACATCGCGGCGCTGGCACGCGAGGCGGCGATCGACGCGGTGCGGCGGATCATGCCCAAGATCGACCTCGACGAGCGGACCATCCCGCCCGAGGTGCTCGACGAGCTCTACGTCGGGCGCGAGGACTTCCTTTCCGCGCTTAAGCGGATCCAGCCGTCCGCCATGCGCGAAGTCATGGTCCAGATGCCCAAGGTCGGCTGGTCCGACATCGGCGGCGTTGGCGATGCCATCGGCAAGCTCAAGGAAGGCATCGAACTGCCGATGAAGAATCCCGAGGCGTTCCATCGTCTCGGCATCCGGCCTGCGAAGGGCTTCCTGCTCTATGGCCCCCCGGGTACCGGCAAGACGCTGCTGGCCAAGGCGGTGGCGCGCGAGGCCAAGGCCAATTTCATCTCGATGAAAAGTTCGGACCTGCTGTCCAAATGGTATGGCGAAAGCGAGCAGCAGATCGCGCGTATGTTCAAGCGCGCACGCGCGGTGGCGCCCTGCGTCCTGTTCATCGACGAAATCGACAGTCTCGTTCCCGCACGCGGGTCGGGGCAGGGCGAACCGCAGGTCACCGGACGCGTGGTCAATACGATCCTCGCCGAAATGGACGGGCTGGAGGAATTGCAGTCGGTCGTGGTGATCGGCGCCACCAACCGCCCGACTTTGGTCGATCCCGCACTGCTACGTCCGGGGCGCTTCGACGAACTGGTCTATGTCGGTACGCCCGACCGGCCGGGCCGCGAACAGATCCTCGGCATCCATACGCAGGACATGCCGCTGGCCGACGATGTCGATCTGGGTGATGTGGCGGGCAAGACCGCGCGCTTCACCGGCGCCGATCTCGAGGATGTCGTTCGCCGCGCGGGTCTCAACGCGCTCCACCGCGCGGGCGGCGATGTGCAGCAGGTAGCGGGAGTCGATTTTACCGAAGCGCTCAAGGACAGCCGCGCGACGGTCACTTCGAAGATGGAAGCCGAGTACAAGAAGATGCGCGGCGAGTTGAAGAAGCGTGCCGCCGAAGTGCGCCCGATCGGGTTTCTCTACGACGGCATGGTCGAAAGCACCCGCGACGCGAAGCACGGGCCCGAAACCGAAGGTTAGCCGCCGTCCGCGGCGCGCGCGTTGGCGGCCTCCACCTCGAGCCGGTGGCGGATCAACGCCTCGGGCTGGTTGGTCTTCAGCCAGCCCAGCATGTGTTCGCGGACCGCGCAGCGCAGCGTCCACAGATCGCCGATCGTCTCCGCGCTCATCGACAGGCGCAGTTCGACGCTTTCGGGGTACGCTTCGGTCATGAGCAATTGGAGGTTGCGCCCGTCCCACAGCGGGTGGGCCTGGACGTAACGCTCGAATTCGGCGCGGATCGGCTCGATATCGGCGATCGGGTCGAGATTGAGCATGACCGGGCCGGTCAGCTTCTCGTCGACCCGCGACCAGTTCTCGAAACTCTCGTCGAGGAAGCGCATGGTCGGCACCACCAGCACCCGCTCGTCCCAGGTCCGCACGGTGACGAAGCTCATGCGGATTTCCTCCACCCGCCCCGCCTGATCATCGACCTTGACCAGATCGCCGATCCGCAGCGGCTGGGTGATCGCCATCTGCAGGCCCGCGATCAGCGATTTGAGCGCAGGCTGGGCGGCAGCACCGACCGCGAGCGCGGCAAGACCCGCCGAAGCGAGCATGGTCGTCCCGACATCGCGCACGCCGGGGATGTTGAGCATGATCAGCGAGACGGTGATGATGATGATCCCCACCTTCACCGTGCGCGACAGGATCGCGATCCGGGTCAATCGTCCGCGCTGCGCCACCGGGTCGTCGGCTTCCCCGATCTGCGCCTCATACCCGCGTGCCAGGCCGCGCACGACCGCATAGGCGACCCAGCCGATCACTGCCGGGGTGAGGAATTTGGCGAACAGGTCCCAGCCGCGTCCGACCAGCGCATCGTTTTCCGCGGCGGCAGTAATCGCGAAGGCAATCGCGGCCCAGCGCAGCGGCCTGCGCACCGCCTCGACCACCACGTCGTCGAGCGTGCTTTCCGAAGCGCGCGCCAAGCGGCGCAGGATGGCGAAGATGATCCAGTGCGCGATGAGCGCGACCACGACCGCGCTGCCCAGCACGATGAGCGTGTGGATCAGGCCGTCGTATGAAATCGGCCAATTGCGCGGATCGTACCGTTCGAGCATCTGCGGCGGGAGTATGGGCGCAGGCGGGTTAACGCAAGCTAGTCGTCGGTGGGAAGCTTGATCGTGACCTGCAGGCCGTCGTCGGCAAAGCTGCGGTCGAACGTGCCACCGAACTGGCGCGCCGCGCTGGTCATCAGCAGACTGCCGAAGCCCTTGCGTTCGGGCATCTCCGTCAGTTCGGCCCCGCTTTCGCGCCAGCTCAGGATGACGGTGCCATCCTGCTTGGTCCAGCTGACATGTACCGTGCCCTCGTTCTTCCACGCGCCATATTTGACTGCATTGGTGGTGAGCTCGTGCAGCACGAGGCCGAGCGGGGTGACCTGCTTGGCGGGCAGCAGGATTTCGGGTCCGTCGATCTGTGCCGGATGCTTGTTCGACCGATAGGGCGCGAGCGAGGTCTCGACCAGCGCGCGGAGCGAGGCGACGGGGCGTTCGAGTTCGCCCTGGCTCACCTCATGCGCGGTCAGCAGGGCGCGGATGCGCTGCGCGATGCTGTCGGTTACTTCCTTGGCTTCGGGCTTGTCGCGTGCGCTCATCTGCACGATCGCAAGGATTACCGCGAAGAGGTTCTTGACCCGGTGGTTGAGTTCGCGCGCGAGCAAATCGGCGCGGTCGCGCGCTTCGCTGACGATGGCCGCCTGCGCCGCCTCGGCCTCGGCGCGTGCCGCACGCCCGACGAGCCGGGTCCCGGCGAACATGGCAAGCACCAGCAATACCAGCAGCGCGCCGAGCAGCGCCAGTACGCGCGCTTCGGACCGAGCGGCCTCGGCGCTGTGATCGGCGAGAATCTCGTTCTCGATGTCCTCCATCTCGGCAATCGCGCGGACGAGCCGTTCCATCGATTCAATGCCTTCGTCGGTCAGCACTGCACGGCGCGCATCGAGCAGCCGCCCGTCTTCGAGCAGTTCGACACTCTCGGCCATCTCGTCGAACTTGGCGCGGGCAAGCGCGTCGATCTGGTCGATCAGCTCGATCTGGCGGGCCGTCGCTTCCTCGCCGATCAGCGTGCGAATGCGGTCGAGCGCCGGATCGATCTGTTCCCTGCCAGCCTGGTAGGGGGCGAGATAGCGGCGATCGAGCGTGATCAGGTAACCGCGCTGGCCGGTCTCGCCGCTCAGCACCGAGCGGTTCACCTGGCGCAGTTCCTCGAGCACCTCGACGGTGCGGCGGACCTGTTCGCGCTGGGCGCGTTCGGACTCGACCGTCTGGTAGACCAGGAACAGGGTCGCGAACATTGCCGCGGCAATGACGCCGAGCAGCGCGACATTCATCCAGCGCGGATCGCGCGTGCGCGCGACGAATTCCTCGATCTCGGTCAGTGTGCCGCTCCCCAACTGGTGCCGGTGCCGATATCGACACCCAGCGGCACATCGAGCGACACCGCAGGTTCGGCGGCGCCCGCCATGACCCGCTCGATAACCGCAGAGGCGGCGGCGACATCGGCTTCGGGCAATTCGAACACCAGTTCGTCATGCACCTGCAGCAGCATGCGGACATGGCCCAGCCCGGCTTCCTGCAGGGCGGGCATCATGCGGACCATCGCGCGCTTGATGATGTCGGCGCTGGTCCCCTGGATCGGCGCATTGATCGCCGCGCGCTCGCTGCCCTGCCGTTCGGCCTGGTTCTTCGAACCGATCCGCGGGAACCAGGTCTTGCGCCCGAAGAGCGTTTCCGAATAGCCGCGTTCGCGGACTTCCTCGAGCGTACGGACGATATATTTCTGGATGCCGGGAAAGCGCTGGAAATAGGTGTCGATCATCGCCTGCGCCTCATCCGCCTCGACCCCAAGCCGTCCGCCCAGGCCCCAGCGCGAGATGCCGTAGAGGATGGCGAAATTGATCGTCTTGGCGCGTCCGCGGGTGTCACGATTGACCTCGCCGAACATCTCGATTGCGGTGCGCGCGTGGATGTCCTCGCCCTGCGCGAAGGCTTCCTTCAAACTCGGCACGTCGGCCATATGCGCCGCCAGCCGCAGCTCGATCTGGCTGTAATCGGCGGCGAGCAGGACATGGCCCTCCTCGGCCACGAAGGCCTCGCGGATCTGGCGGCCAATCTCGGTGCGGATCGGGATGTTCTGCAGGTTGGGATCGGTCGAGCTCAGCCGCCCGGTCTGCGCGCCGACCAGGCTGTAGCTGGTATGCACGCGGCCCGTCTGCGGGTTGATCGCTTCCTGCAGCGCATCGGTATAAGTGCTCTTGAGCTTGGCGAGCTGGCGCCATTCGAGTATTTTGGCCGCAATCGGCGCGCCTTCGCCCGACAGGCGTTCGAGCACGCTCTGGTCGGTCGAATACTGTCCGCTCTTGCCCTTCTTGCCGCCCTTGTAGCCGAGCGTGACGAACAGCACTTCGCCCAATTGCTTGGGGCTGCCGACGGTGAATTCGGTCCCCGCAATCGCGTGGATTTCTTTCTCCAGCCGGGCGGTTTCGCCGGCGAATTCCTCGGACAATCTGGCCAGCCGCGCACGGTCGACCTTGATCCCGTGCCGTTCCATCTGCGCCACCACCGGGACCAGCGGGCGGTCGACGCGCTCGTAGATCCTGGTCCCGCCTTCGGTCGCGAGCCGCGGTTTCAGCTGCTGGTAGAGCCGCCAGGTGACATCGGCATCCTCGGCGGCATATTCGGTGGCCTTGTCGAGCAGCACTTCGCCAAAGGGGATCGCCTTGCGCCCGGTGCCGCACAATTCCTTGAAGGTGAGGCAGGTATGGCCGAGATGGCGTTCGGCCAGTTCGTCCATCCCGTGACCGCCGCCGATCCCGTCGAGCTGGCGCCCGGCATCGAGATCGAAGCTGATGATCATCGTATCGTCGACCGGCGATACCGCCACGCCATTGCGCGCGAGTACGTTGAGATCGTATTTGCCGTTGTGGAACACCTTGAGCACGGCATCATCTGCCAGCAGCGGCGCGAGCGTCTTCAGCGCGGCAGCCTTGTCGATCTGCACCGGCTTCTCGGCAAACATGTCGCTGCCGCCATGACCAAGCGGGATATAGCAGGCATCGTTGGCGCCCAGCGCCAGGCTGATGCCGACCAAATCGCACTGCATGCAATCGAGCGAGCTGGTTTCGGTATCGACCGCGACCAGCCGGGCGGCCTGCGCGCGTTCGACCCACGCCTGGAGCCGGTCGAGCGTCTGGACGCATTCATAGGCGCTGCGATCGAGCGCGGGAAAATCGGGCAGCGGCTGGCGATTGCCCGCCGCATTGGCGGGCGCGCCGGCCGTGTCGCGCTTCGCCGGGTCGAGATCGGTGGTGCGCGAGGGGCTGCCATTGCCTGCCTCGAGCCGTTTGAGCAGGCTGGAGAAGCCATGCTTGCCGAGGAAGGCGGCGAGCGGTTCGCTGGGGACCTGGTCGAGCTTCATGTCATCGAGCGACACGGGCAGGCCGCAATCCTCGCGCAGCGTCACCAGCACGCGGCTGAGCTCGGCATCGGCGCGATATTCGAGCAGGCGTTCCTTGAGCTTGCTTTTCTTCATGCCCTCTGCCGCATCGAGCGCGGCGGTCAGTCCGCCATGTTCGGCGATCAGGCGGCTGGCAGTCTTGGGTCCCACGCCGAAGATGCCGGGGATGTTGTCGACCGAATCGCCCATCAGCGCGAGGACATCGCCGACCTTTTCGGGCGGGACGCCGAATTTCTCCTCGACCTCCTCGATATAGATGCGCGCATTCTTCATCGTGTCGAGCATGTCGATCCGCGCCCCGTCCTGCTCGCCGACAAGCTGCATAAGATCCTTGTCGGAGGAGACGATCGTGACGTTCCACCCCTGCCGCTGCGCTTCGCGCGCGTAGGATGCGATCATGTCGTCCGCCTCGACATCGGGTTCCTCGATGCACGGCAGGCTGAAGGCGCGGGTGGCGTCGCGGATCAGCGGGAACTGGGGCACCAGATCCTCCGGCGGCGGGGGCCGGTTGGCCTTGTACTTGTCGTAGATCTCGTTGCGGAAGCTGCGGCTCGACTTGTCGAGAATCACTGCCAGATGCGTCGGCCCATCGGCCTTGTGCAGATCGTCGGCCAGCTTCCACAGCATGGTGGTATAGCCATAGACCGCGCCCACCGGTGTTCCTTCGGGGTCGGTCAGCGGGGGGAGGCGATGATAGGCACGGAAGATATAGGCCGAGCCATCGACGAGGTAGAGATGCGGTGTTTCAGCCATGGCCAAGCGGCTTAGCAACGGCTTGGCCCAATGGGGAGCGCGATTTTCGCCCATCCCCACAAGTCGCGGAATTCTGTCGATTTTGGCCAAAATGAGACCGGAATGTGGCAAGATTGCGGTGAATCTGCTTGCCGTGCCCCATTTCTGCCATTATTCAGACGCTGTGAGGCCCCAATGGGGTTTCGCGCGGGAGGGGCCACTGGCCTTCGCACCGCATCCAACACTCGCTGTTCAAGGATTTAGAACTATGCGCAAGATCGCTCTTTTCGCTGCTGCTTCGGCCGCTGCCCTGACCCTCGCCGCTTGCTCGGAAGCTACCGAAGACAGCGCCGAAGCAACTGCCGATTCGGTTGCTGCCGACGCTGAAGCCAACATGGAAGCCACTGGCGAAGCCATGGAAGCCGGCGCTGACGAAATCGCTGCTGACGCCGATGCAACTGCTGCTGAAGTCGAAGCTGCTGTCGAAGGCGACGAAACTGCTGCTGAAGCTGAAGTCGACTAAGTCGATTTCGCTTCGCGGACGGTTTTACGTTCACGAACAGAAAGGGCGGAGCCTCACGGCGCCGCCCTTTTTGTTTGTCCGAATGGTAAGCTGGGGGTCAGTCCCCGCCGTAGTCCGCCGTGGCCCAGTTGCGCCCGTCCTGCGCTTCTCGGCCAAAGCCGTCATACAGCGCCTGGGTAATGGTCGAGATCCGCGAATCGCGATTGTAGCGCGCTTCGAGCTTGCGCGTGCGGCTGCCGTTTTCCACCGCCATCGAGGGGCTTTGCCCGGTGACATAGATCGCCGCGGCAATCGCACGGCCATCGGGGGTATGGAAAATACCGATATCGCTCGCGGTCCGCGCCAGTGTGCCGGTCTTGTGCGCCAGATTGGCGCTGAGCGGCAGCGCCGAACGCATCCGCTGCTTGCCGGTGGTGGTTTCTTCCATCGCGTCGAGCAGGACGCGGCGCGAATAATCGCTCAGCCACTTGCCCTGGTAAATCCCGGCGAGCAGCTGGCCCATGGCGCGCGGGGTCGCGCTGTCCTTGGTATCGACGCTCCAGGCGGGGTCGATGCGGCCATCCTCGCGGATGAGCGTGGCGATATCGCGGGTCAGCTGGAACCCTTCGATCCCGGCATCTTCCATCCATTTGTTGACTGCGCGCGGGCCGCCGACTGCGGCAAGCAGCGCGTCGGTGCAATCGTTGCAGCTCTTGCTGATCATCAGGCTGAGATGACGGTAGGCGGGCATATAGGCTCCGCCCGGACGCGGCAGGCGAAACTCGCTCGTCAGGCTCCACCGGCCGGCATCGACACCCGCCAGATAGGTCGCGGCAATTGCGACCTTGCTGGTGCTGGCCATCGGGAAACGCTGGTCGGCCAACACGCCGACCTCGCGCCCGGTCGACAGATCGATCGCATAGACGCCGATCCGCCCGTTCGACCCTTCCGCCAATTGCGCGATCTGGCGCTCGAGCGGAGTCGCATACAGCGCGTCATAGCTTGGCGGGGTCCGGACCTCAGTCCCCAGAACAGTGTCGAACTGGGATTCGAAGCCAGTGCCCTGCGCCAGCGCGGGCGTGGCGCATGCCATCGCCGCAATCGCCAGCAGTCGTCCGAAAAGTCTGTTACCCATACTGACCCTGTATACCTTTCAAGGTTAGGCGAAGCTTAATGCTGATCGATTGGGGCCAGACAAGGGCGCCGCGATGAAAAGTGTTGCGCGCGCGACAGGTTCGGTGATCGCCGCTTTACTTTGATGCGGGGAGCATCGGTCAAGCGTTGGCAATCACCTGTTCGATCCGCTCGGTCGGCTCGCCCGACATGGTCTTGTCGATCTCACCGACCAGCCGCTTTTCCAGTTCGGAATGATAATGGCGGCGCATTTCACCCAAAGTCTTGGGATCCGCGATCACCAGTACATCGTCGATCTCTCCGGCGACTGCCTTGGCGTTGAGCCATTCACTGGCGGCGGCGCCATGTGCGAGCTCGTTGAGATCGGTCCGCCCATGCTGCTGACCACCCGCGTCCTGATGCTTCACCCCGGCGCTGAAGTTGCTTGCCGACAGATCGGGTTTTTCGGCTGCCCCGAGCTTGGGTTCGAGCGGCTGGCCGCTATTGCGCATCACGATGAAGTTCTCGCCGTCGACGATGGCGACATGGGCATTGGTGGGAAGGCGCATGGAGTCTCCTCTGGATTGTTGCTTGCCCTGACAACGATCGAGACCGCGATGAGGTCCGGGCTTGAGCAATGGCCCGTTTCATTGCACAACTCATTCCATGGGAGAGACGGAAAGCGCGGGCGCGCTGGAGCAGGGACTGGCGCAGGCGCTCGCACGCGCCGGTATGGCCGCACCCGAGGGGATCACGCGGCTGACCGGCGGCGCAACCATGGAAAGCTGGCGCTTTTCAAGCGGGAGCGAGGACTATGTCCTGCGCCGCGCGCCCAGCCTGTCGTTCATGGAAGACCGACCCTTCGGACACGATACCGAGGCCGCGATCATCCGCGCCGCGCATGGTGCAGGCGTCACTGCCCCCGAAGTGCTGGTCGAATTGCAACCCGGCGACGGCATCGGCAGCGGTTTCGTGATGCGCGCCTTGCCCGGGACGCCCGATCCGCGTGCGATCCTGGCGATGGACGATCCCGCGCAATTGCTGCGTCAGGTGGCGCGCGACCTGGCGAAAATCCATTCGCTGCCGCGCGCCGCGCTGCCCGGAGATGTGCCCGAAATGGACTATGCCGAGGGGATCGATGGCCTCGCCCGGCAGTTCGAGGAAGCCGGCGCCGATCGCCCGATCATCGCGCTCGGCCTGCGCTGGCTGCGCGACAACCTGCCCGAGCGTGTCGAGCCGGTGCTCAACCATGGCGACTACCGGCTGGGCAATTTGCTGGCCGGGGATTCGCGGCTGACCGGCGTGCTCGACTGGGAACTCGCGCATTTCGGCGACCGGCACGAAGACCTCGCTTTCGGCTGCATGGCGGTGTGGCGCTTCGCCCGCGTCGACCGGCCCGCGCTCGGGCTGGGATCGCTGCAGGACTATGTCGATGCCTATGAAGCCGAAAGCGGCGCGCAGGTGGATGCCGGGCGGTTCCGCTTCTGGCTGGTCTACCGCACGGTGTGGTGGGCGCTCGGCTGCCTGCGCATGGCGAGCTTCTGGCGCAGCGGCGATGATCGCATGCTCGAACGGGTGGTAATCTCGCGGCGGACGAGCGAGCAGGAGCTCGATCTGCTCCTGTTGCTCGAAGAGGATGCCCCGGCCGCCGAACAGGCCCGGCCCGTGCCTCCTGCCGACGATCCGCTCGAACCCGAAGGCGAAGCGAGCGTCGGCGAAATCGCCACTGCCATCGCCGAATGGCTTGGCACGGTGAAGGACCGGATGGAGGGGCATGACCGCTTCCAGCTGGCGGTTGCGCGCAATGCGCTGGGCATGATCGCGCGCAACGACGCGGCCGCCACGCAGAGCGAAGATGCCATGCTCGCGCAGGACCTGCTCGATGGCAAGGCAACGCTGGCAACCCCCGGCCTGCTGGCGATGCTGCGCCGTGCCGCGCTCGACAAGCTGGCCGCCGACGTACCCAAATACCCGATGCTCGCGCTCGCGCAGGCCAAATGGACAGGAGAGGATTGATGGACTTCGCGATACCGCAGGACCTGGAGGACTATTACGCCGAGCTGGAAGGCTTCATCGACAGCACAATCGCGCCGCTGGTGGCGCGCGACGACAACATCCGCTTCTTCGATCACCGCCGCGAGGATGCGCGCACCGACTGGGATCGCGGCGGCCTGCCCAGCCACGATTGGGAAGACCTGCTGCGCGAATGCCGCAAGGCCGCCGACGAAGCGGGCCACTGGCGCTTCTCCGCGCCAAAGAAATACGGCGGCAGGGATGGCTCGAACCTGTGGATGGCAGTGATCCGCGACCGCTTCGCGCAGCGCGGGCTGGGGCTGCACAACGATCTGCAGAACGAGCATTCGATCGTCGGCAATTTCCCCTTCGTCGCGATGTTCGAAACCTTCGGTACCGAAGACCAGAAACAGGAATTCATCACCGGCGGCTTTGAAGGCACACGCCGGGTCGCCTTCGGCCTGACCGAGCCCGATCACGGATCGGATGCAACCTGGATGGAAACCAGGGCGGTACGCGAGACGCGTGACGGGGTCTCCGGCTGGCGGATCGATGGCGAGAAGATGTGGATCACCGGCATGCATGTCGCCACGCATTGCGCGATGTTCGCGCGCACCGGCGGCGAGAATGGCGATGCCAGCGGGATCACCTGCTTTCTTGTTCCGAACCCCACACCGGGCCTCGAGATCGAGGAATGGATGTGGACCTTCAACATGCCCACCGATCATCCGCGCCTGTCGGTCAACAATGTCTGGGTGCCCGACGAGGCGATCCTCGGGGTCGAGGGACGCGGGCTCGCGCTGGCGCAGAGCTTCGTCCACCAGAATCGCATCCGGCAGGCCGCATCGAGCCTTGGCGCGGCGCAATATTGCGTGGAAGAAAGCGTCAAATACGCGCGGACCCGCAAGCCGTTCGGCCAGGAACTGGCGCGCAACCAGGCGATCCAGTTCCCGCTGGTCGAGCTCGCGACGCAATGCGAAATGCTGCGGCTGCTGATCTACAAGACCGCGTGGGACATGGACAACATGCCGCATGAAGAGATCGAGAAGACGATCTCCGACAAGGTCTCGATGTGCAATTACTGGGCGAACCGGCTGGTGTGCGAGGCTGCCGACCGGGCGATGCAGGTGCACGGCGGGATCGGCTATTCACGGCACAAGCCGTTCGAGCATATCTATCGCCACCACCGCCGCTACCGCATCACCGAAGGGGCGGAGGAAATCCAGATGCGCAAGGTCGGGGCCTATCTGTTCGGCTATCTCGGTCCGCGCCGCGGGAAGTTCTCCGCAGCCTGACCGGGCGCGAGGGCGGTTCCCGAAATTGCCGCTTGACCGGCTGCGGATCGCAGGGCCTTTTGGGACAGCAAATTTAGGGATCGACATTATGAAAATCACGCTTCGGGCGCTGGCTACCGGCCTGTTGCTGTCCACCTCGGCTGCGGCCCTTGCCCAGCCTGCGCCGATCGTGCTGCCCGGCGCGCCGGGCACGGCTTCACGGGTGATCGACGAGGATGAGGCGATCCGCCTGTCCGACACGCGCTTCTCGCCTGCCGACGTGAAGTTCATGCAGGACATGATCGTCCACCACCAGCAGGCGGTCGATCTGGCCGCGCTGGTCGAGGGCCGCAGCAACCACGCCGATCTGGCGAAGATTGCCGGTCGCATCGATGCGAGCCAGGCGGACGAGATCACCTTCATGCGCGACTGGCTGGCCGAACGTAGGCAGCCCGCCGCGGCAATGCACCACGCGGGGATGGACCATTCCGCGCATCACCTGATGATGGGCATGGCCACGCCCGAACAGATGGCCGAACTGGCAACGCTCGAAGGGGCCGCGTTCGACCGCATGTTCCTGCAGCTGATGGTACGCCATCACGAGGGCGCGATCGATATGGTAGAAGCGCTGCATCGCCAGCCCGGGACCGCCTACGACCCGGTGATGTTCGAATTCAGCAACGATGTGGTCAAGGAACAGAAAGCCGAGATCGACCGGATGAACGGCATCCTCGCGGCGCTGTCGAGCGATCCGCGCGCCAGCCTTGCAGCGGGGTTCCGCGATGCAGAGGAAGCGATCAGCAATCTGCGCCTCGTAACCGCGCTGCCCAAGCCGACCGGCTTTTTCGATCCGGAGAACCCGGCCCAGCTGGCGCCGCTGATCGAGGAAGACGAGGAAACCGAAGACGCAGCCGAGCTGGTCGATGCGTCCCGCCCCGATATTCGCGACGAGGAAGACGAGGACGGCCAGCCCCGCTTCGGCGAGCGCGGCTCGCTGCTGAGCTTTGCCAATACCGACATGGCGTTCAGCCGCGACCTGCTGGTGGCGGGCAATTACCATGGCTTCAACACCTACCGGCTGGGCGCGGACGGCGCTCCGCAGCTGATCAGTTCGACCGTCTGCCCCGGCGGACAGGGCGATGTCTCGATCGTCGGCGACCTCTTGTTGATGAGCGTGCAGGACAGCCGGGCACGCAAGGATTGCGGGCTGCAGGGCATTGCCGACAATGTCAGCGACGAACGGTTTCGCGGCCTCAGGATCTTCGACATTTCGGACGCCACCCGCCCGCGTCAGGTCGGGCAGGTACAGACCTGCCGCGGCAGCCACACGCATTCGGTCGTCAGCGCCGATGCGGATCGCGTGGTGGTTTATAATTCGGGCACCAGCTACGTCCGCGATGGCAAGGAACTGGCTGGCTGTTTCGAAAGCGGCGGCGACAGCACCGCGCTGTTCAGCATCGATGTGATCGCGATTCCCGTAAACGACCCGGGCGCGGCGCGGATCGTCGATAGCCCGCGCATCTTCGCGCAGGACGGGCAGATCGCGGGGCTGTGGCGCGGCGGCGACCATGGCGAAGGCACGCAGGCCACCCGCGTCACCGACCAGTGCCACGACATCACCGTCTTCCCGTCGCTCAACCTCGCGGCGGGCGCGTGTTCGGGCAATGGCATCATCCTCGACATTGCCGACCCGCTCAAACCGCAGCGGATCGACGATGTGACCGACCAGGGCTTTGCCTATTGGCACTCGGCCACCTTCAACAATGACGGCACCAAGGTGCTGTTCACCGATGAATGGGGCGGCGGCGGGCGACCGCGCTGCCAGGCGGGCGATCCGGTGACCTGGGGCGCCAATGCGATCTACGCGATCGAGGATGGCAAGCTCGACTTCCGCAGCCTCTACAAGCTGCCCGCACCGCAGACCGACAAGGAAAATTGCGTCGCGCACAATGGCTCGATCATCCCGGTGCCGGGGCGCGATATCTTCGTCCAAGCGTGGTATCAGGGCGGCATTTCGGTGATCGATTTCACCGATGCGGAGAACCCGTTCGAGATCGCCTATTTCGACCGCGGTCCGGTCGATGCGGACCAGCTGGTGACCGGCGGTTACTGGTCGGCCTATTGGTACAATGGCCGCATTTACGCGACCGAGATTACCCGCGGGCTTGATGTCTTCGCGCTCGAGCCAAGCGAGTTCCTGACCGCCGAGGAGATCGCGGCGGCCGAGGCGGCGCAGTATGCAGGCGAGCTGTTCAATCCGCAGACGCAGACGCAGGTGACCTGGCCGGCAGCAGTCGCCGCGGCGGCGGAGGCCAGCCGCAAGGGCGGTTGAGATGGCAATCGATCAGCGAAGCGGTGCCCGCTCCCGCAGCCGGACGATCGGGGCGAGGCTGCTCATCGGGCTGCTCGCGCTGCTCGCCATCGCGGCGCTGATATCGCTGCTCGATACCAACCGCGGTTCGGTGCGCATGCTCGACATGCTGCGCGAGCCGTCGGTCTATCTGGCTGCCGCGCTGGCGGTGGTGGGCCTGATCCTGTCGCGCAGGCGGGCAGTGGTGCTCGGTCTCGCGGCGATCACCATCGGCATCAATATGTGGCGTTTGTGGCCCTATACCTTCCTCGCCACTGCGCAGGTCCCGCTGCCCGACGAGGTCGACGGGATGAGTTGCGCGCGGCTGCTGTCGTTCAACGTGCTGCAGGATAATGACCGCTATGGAGACACTGCGAAGCTGATCGAGCGGGTCGATCCCGATATCCTGTTGCTGATGGAAACCCACCAGCCGTGGCTCGACGCGCTCGAGCCGCAATTGGCGCGCTATGGCTACCGGCTCGACCGGGCGCTCGACAACAAATACGGCATGGCCTTCGCCACCCGGCTGACCGTCGACCGCGCCGAAATGGTCGCCAACACCAGTTCCAATACCCCGACGCTTTATGCCACCCTGCGCATGGACGATGGCGCGCGGTTCGAACTGATCGGCCTGCATCCGCGCCCGCCGCTGCCGGGGCAATCGACCCGGAGCCGCGATGCGAATATCGCGCAGGCGGGTGCGCGCACACCCGACGGCCTTTCGAACGTGCTCGCGATTGGCGATTTCAACGATGTCCCATGGTCGAACACCACGGCGCGCTTTGCCCGCGAAGGCGGCTATCGCGATCCGCGCGCGGGCCGGGGCAGCTTCGCGACCTTCCCCGCCGACTATGCCTGGGTCGGCTGGCCGCTCGACCAGATCTTCGTCAAGGACGGTGTGAAGGTGGAAGAGCTGGTGATCGGCGACGATGTCGGTTCAGATCACCTCCCGCTGATCGCGCGGGTCTGCGTCGATCCGATGTCCGCCGATGCCGATATCGAGGGACTGTTCGCGCCGGAAACCCCCGCCGCACAAGGGCTATAGGACAGGTTTCTCCAGCGCGGGAACCCAATAAAAAGGCCCGGCAGGATCGCTCCTGCCGGGCCTCTTCATGTGACCTGTCGGTCGGGGGCGGGGCTTAGAAGCCCATGCCGCCCATACCGCCCATGCCGCCCATGTCGGGCATTGCCGGGGCAGCCGACTTGTCTTCGGGCTTCTCGGCGATCGCAGCCTCGGTCGTGATCAGCAGGCCGGCCACCGAAGCGGCGTCCTGCAGCGCGGTGCGCACGACCTTGGTCGGGTCGATGACGCCGGCCTTGACCAGGTCTTCATAGGTGTCGGTCGCCGCATTGAAGCCAAGCGAGGTATCGTTGGCATCGGTCAGCTTGCCGGCAACCACAGCGCCGTCATGGCCTGCGTTCGAGGCAATCTGGCGGACCGGAGCCTGCAGCGCACGACGGATGATGTCGATGCCGCGGGTCTGGTCGTCATTGACGCCTTCGAGGCCGTCCAGCGCCTTGATGGCGTAGAGCAGCGCGGTACCGCCGCCCGGGACGATGCCTTCTTCGACGGCTGCGCGGGTGGCGTGCAGCGCGTCGTCGACGCGGTCCTTGCGTTCCTTGACTTCGATCTCGGTGGCGCCGCCGACCTTGATCACCGCCACACCGCCGGCGAGCTTGGCGAGACGCTCCTGGAGCTTCTCACGGTCGTAATCGCTGCTGGTGTTGTCGATCTGGGTGCGGATTTCGTTCACGCGCGCCTTGATGTCGCCTTCGTCACCGGCACCGTCGACAATCGTGGTGTTGTCCTTGTCGATGGTGACGCGCTTGGCTTCGCCGAGCATGCCGAGGGTAACGTTCTCGAGCTTGATGCCGAGGTCTTCCGAAATCATCTCGCCCTGCGTCAGGATCGCGATGTCCTGCAGCATCGCCTTGCGGCGATCGCCGAAGCCGGGAGCCTTGACCGCTGCAACCTTGAGACCGCCGCGCAGCTTGTTGACCACGAGGGTGGCCAGCGCTTCGCCTTCGATGTCTTCCGCGATGATCAGCAGCGGGCGACCGCTCTGAACAGCCGCTTCGAGCACCGGCAGCATTGCCTGCAGGTTCGACAGCTTCTTTTCATGGATCAGGATGTACGGGTTCTCGAGTTCGACCGTCATCTTGTCCGGGTTGGTGATGAAGTAGGGCGACAGGTAGCCGCGGTCGAACTGCATGCCTTCGACGGTTTCGAGCTCGAATTCGAGACCCTTGCTCTCGTCGACGGTGATCACGCCTTCCTTGCCGACCTTTTCCATGGCTTCGGCGATCTTTTCGCCGACTTCACGGTCGCCATTGGCGGAGATCACGCCGACCTGGGCGATTTCTTCGCTGCCCGAGACGTCCTTCGAACGGCTCTTGAGGTCTTCGACGACCTTGATGACGGCGAGGTCGATGCCGCGCTTGAGGTCCATCGGGTTCATGCCCGCAGCGACCGACTTCATGCCTTCGGTCACGATCGACTGTGCCAGCACGGTAGCGGTGGTGGTGCCGTCACCGGCGGCGTCATTCGCCTTCGATGCGACTTCCTTGATCATCTGCGCGCCCATGTTCTCGAACTTGTCCTTGAGTTCGATTTCCTTGGCGACGGTGACGCCGTCCTTGGTGATGCGCGGGGCGCCGAAGCTCTTGTCGATCACGACATTGCGGCCCTTGGGGCCGAGCGTGACCTTGACGGCATTGGCGAGGGTATCGACGCCGCGCAGGATGCCTTCGCGCGCGTCGCGGCCGAACTTTACGTCCTTGGCTGCCATTGGTGTTTCTCCTGGAATTGGTGTGTCTGGTGGAAAGCGTCAGGATCCGGCGATCAGCCGATGATCCCCATGATGTCGCTTTCCTTCATGATCAGCAGGTCTTCGCCATCGAGCTTGACCTCGGTGCCCGACCACTTGCCGAACAGCACGCGGTCGCCGGCCTTGACGTCGAGCGGGGTGACCGTGCCGTCTTCCGCCTTGGCACCCGAACCGACAGCGACGATTTCGCCTTCGCTCGGCTTTTCCTGGGCGCTGTCGGGAATGATGATCCCGCCGGCGGTCTTTTCTTCGGCTTCGATGCGACGGACCAGTACGCGGTCGTGCAGCGGACGAAATGCCATGATGATGACCTCTCTTCTAAGAGTGAAAAAGGGATGTTGGCACTCACTCGGTGAGAGTGCCAGCACGGGGCATTTGGGTGCACGGGTTGGCAGAGTCAACGGGTCGGCGAGCAAAAAATGAACTCTTGCGCCAGTGCTGCGTTGGGGGTGGCGAAGCGGGTGGGCCAATCCCCGATGGGCCCAACCCGACCGATATGAAAATGCCGCGATAAAGGGCTGCCCACGAATGACGACCGACCAAGCCATTTCCGCGCTGACCATTCCCGAACAGATCTGGCTTTGGCTGCGGCTGCACATGATGGATATCGCGGGCGCTTTCGCGGTGCTGGTCATCGGCCTGCTACTTGCCGGGATACTTTCGCGCTGGGCGGAACGGGCGATGACGCGCTCGCCGCGGTTCGAGCCGACCGTGGCCAACTTCCTCTCAAGCATCGTGAAATACGCTCTGTGGGCGGTGGTGCTGGTCACCGTGCTCGCGCAGTTCGGAGTGGAAACCACCAGCATCCTCGCCGCGCTCGGCGGCATGGCGCTCGCGATCGGCCTCGCGTTGCAGGGCACGCTCAGCAATGTTGCTTCCGGGGTGATGATCCTCGTCCAGAAGCCGTTCAAGGTGGGCGAGGCGATCTCCGCCGGATCGGTAACCGGTACGGTCCAGCAGATCGGCCTCTTCACAACCGAACTCAAGCAGTTCGACGGCCTGTTCGTGATGGTGCCCAATTCGCAGCTGTGGAACCAGGCGATCGTCAACTTCCACCGGCATCCGAACCGCCGGCTCGAACTGGTCGTGGGCATTGCCTATGGCGACAGCATGCTGCGCGCGCGAGAGGAGCTGTTGAAGCTGGCACTGACCGACGAGCGTGTGTTGTCCGAACCCGAGGCGGTCACCTTCGTCAGCTCGCTCGATGACAGCTCGGTCGGGATCGGCCTGCGCGTGTGGTGCAGCACCTCCGACTATCTCGGCCTGTCATGGGATCTCACCGAAGCGGTCAAGGCGCGCTTCGACGATGTCGGTATTTCCATCCCGTTCCCGCAGCGTGAGGTGGTGCAGCGCGCCGCCTGAGCTATGCGTTCAGCGGGTGGCGGGTCAGCCCCAGCGCCTCGCGCCGGTGCCAGCGCCAGCCGAGCAGTGCGGCGGCCACGGTCAGCCCGGTCGCCAGCCCGATCCACACGCCGATCCCCGCCAGCGGGGTGTAGAAGCCGAGCACCAGCGCGGTGCCGATCCCCGGGACCCAATAGGCGAAGGCGGCGATCCACATCGGGATGCGGGTATCCTGCAGCCCGCGCAGCGCGCCTGCGGCGACCGCCTGCATCCCGTCGAACAGCTGGAAGGCCGCGGCGATGACGATATATTGCAACGCGAAGCCTACCAGCACGGCATTCTTCGGGTCCCACGGATCGACATAGATCGCGATCAGCGGCTTGGGGATCACCACCATCGCCAGCGCGGTGAGCGCCATGAAACCGGTGCCGACGATGATCGCGGTCCATCCCGCGCGCTTGACCCCCTCGGGATCGCGCGCGCCATAGAAATAGCCCACCCGGATCGTCGCCGCCTGGCCGACGCCGAAGGGCACCTGAAACGCCAGCGCGGCGATCTGCAGTGCCACCGTGTGCGCGGCCAGTTCGCTCGCGCCGATATTGCCCATCAGGAAAGCGGCCGCGCCGAAGATCCCTGCCTCTGCGGTAATGGTGAGCGCGATCGGCGTGCCCACGCGGACGATGTGCATGAAGCGCGCCCAGTCGGGCGACCACCAGCGACCGAACACGCGGTAGCGGTGCAGCTTCGGGTCCACCCGGATCGCGACCACATAGGCACCCAGCGTGGTCAGCGTGGTGAGGATCGTCGCAACCGCGGCGCCCTGCAGCCCAAGTTCGGGCGCCCCCAGATTGCCGAAGATGAAAGCGTAATTGGCCAGCGCATTGACGAAGATGCCGCCCGCAGTGATCGCAGTGGCGAAGATCGGCCGGTCGAGTGTGGACACGAAGCTGCGCAGCACATTGCAGAACAGCATCGGCACCAGGCTGAGCACCAGCAGCGAGTTGTATTCGATTGCCATCGCGATGATCTGTGGCTCCTGCCCCGTCACCTGCATCAGCGGGCCGAGCAAAAGGCACAGGCCGATCCCGGCCAGGCCCGAAAACAGCGCCAGCCACAGCGCCATGCGGACCGTCCGCCGGACCGGGCGCAGCGCCGGGGCCCGTTCGCCCAGCTCTGCAGCCGCCACCGGCGCAACCGCCCCGGTCAGGCCCGACAGCGCCCACAGCACCAGGCCGAACAGCGCGATCGCCAGCGCCGAGGCAGCGAGCTGGTCTTCGCCCAGCCGTGCGATGAAGATCACGTCGATCGCATAGGTCAGCATCTGCAACAGGTTTGCCGCCGCCAGCGGCCAGCTCAGCCGCAGCGTCGCGCGCAGCTCGGTGCGCCAGCCATCACCGCCAGGAGGCGTGGGCTCCATGGCGGTTGCGTTCGTCATGCAGCCGGACCGGATAGGGACGGGGGGCGCTGTCGCCAATTGCGATCTGGCCTATGGGTTGAATTCGTCCTGCCGGTGCAGCCATAGAGGCACACTTTTGGTGACCGGCTCGCCACTCTTCACGCAGGAACCCCCGCAATGAACGCATGGATATACCTAGCCCTGGCCATCACATTGGAGGTGACGGGCACCTTCCTGCTCAAGCTGTCGGACGGCTTCGAGAAATGGCATTGGGGAGCGCTGTCCATCGCTTGCTATTCGGCCTGCTTCTGGGTGCTCGCGCCCGCGATGAAGGTTCTGCCGGTCGGAATCGTCTACGCCATATGGGCGGGCGTCGGCATCGTCGCCGCGGCCGCGATCGGGGTCCTGGCCTTCGACGAGAAGCTGGGCGCGATCCAGTATGTGTGCATCGCCATGGTACTGGTCGGCGCGATCGGTTTGCGCGTCACGACCACGACCTAGCGGGCGCGCTGCCCCGACAAACGAAAAGGGCGGCGCCTTGCGGCACCGCCCTTCCGTGATCTCGCACGCGAGATCGAAGCGTAAGCGCCCAAACGGGCAGTAGCTTACTTGAGCTCGACGGTACCGCCGGCTGCTTCGATCTTGCCCTTGATTTCTTCGGCTTCTGCCTTGTTGACGCCTTCCTTGACGGGCTTGGGCGCACCTTCGACGAGAGCCTTGGCTTCCGAGAGGCCCAGACCGGTGATGGCGCGGACTTCCTTGATGACCTGGATCTTCTTGCCACCGTCGCCGGTCAGGACGACATCGAATTCGTCCTTTTCTTCGGCTGCGGGGGCATCGCCGCCGCCGGCGGGGCCAGCAACAGCAACAGCAGCAGCGGCGCTCACGCCCCACTCTTCTTCAAGTGCCTTGGCAAGCTCAGCGGCTTCCATGACGGTCAGCTTCGACAGTTCTTCAACAAGCTTGGCGATATCTGCCATGATGTTTCACTCCAAAATTAAGGCCGGGGTGTCCTGATGGACGAATGCCCCGATGAATGTGTGTTCGTACGTCGAACCAGCTCTTACGCGGCTTCCTTGGCGCCATAGGCGCCAACAACGCGTGCGAGCATCGACGTGGGTTCCTTGATCGTGCGGACAACCTTGGTTGCCGGCGCGTTGAGGAGGCCCACGATAGTGCCACGAAGTTCGTCGAGGCTGGGCATCGAGGCAAGCGCCCGAACCCCTGCTTCGTCGAGCTTCTGCGCGCCCATCGAACCACCGACGATTTCAATCTTGTCGGTGGTCTTGGCGAACTCCACCACGGCTTTCGCCGCAGCAACCGGATCCTCGGAATAACCAAGGGCGGTCGGACCGGTCAGGTACTCTTCGAGACCTGTGTAGTCGGTGTCCTTCAGGGCGAGCTTGGCGAGACGGTTCTTGGCAACCTTGTAGGACGCACCGGCTTCACGCATCTTCGTACGCAGTTCGGTGGACTGATCCACCGTAAGCCCCAGATTGCGGGTGACGACCACCACGCCGGACTGGGCGAAGACTTCGTTGAGCTGGGCGACCGCATCGGTTTTCTGCGAACGATCCATGCCATACTCCTTCACTATGGCCACGCCGGGAAGACCCGCCGCGACCGGCTACGTTTGTCCGTCCCGGCGAGCCGGAACGGGCGAGTCCGTTGATGGGGAAGGAGTGCGCCTGGTGGCGCGAAACGGTGCCGAAGCACCGGAAATCTCTGTCCCCGCCTAGGCTGGAAATTAAGAAGGCGCCAATTCGCCTTCACCAACTGTCTCGGACGGATGAACGGGTGGAATCGAAAGAGACCCGCCGTTCGACCGCGGGCCTCTAAGGATTTGGGCGATTCTGTCAAGCCTCTGGCGCTATCCCGCGGCCGACCAGGATGGCACCTCGATCGGGGCGGGGCGCGTGGCGATCACAAATTGGGCAGCGATCATCACCAGCGCGAGCCATGCGGTGACGACGCTGTCGAGCGTCAGCATGGCCCATTTCAGCGCTGTGCCCTCAACGAAGATTGCGCCGATGCCCAGCGCATAATGCAGCACCATCAGCGGGAGCATGGCGGCCAGCGGGAAAAGGATCGCGAACAGCGCGTCTGGCGCCATCACGCGGATCGACTGCAGCGGACTGATGAAGTTGCCCAGCGGCGCGGCGACGATGAAGCGCACGATCAGCGGCATGAAAATCAGGCCGAAGACGAAGAAGCCGATACCCATCGGTCCTTCGGTCCAGACATAGAGCCCGAGCCAGGCGAGCAGCGCCTGCAGCGCAATGACGAGGCCGAACAGCGTCACTGCGGGCCTGTCGAACCGCGTAGCGAAGGCGCGATCGCCTTGCGTATGCAGCCAGCGAATGAGGAAATAGGCGGGCAGGCCGAGCGCGACCGTCTTGAAGAACCCGGCGATCATCCGGTCGGGGTCGCTTTCGAGCGCCTGCGCGGCTTCGACCCCGGCATACATGCCGCTGCGTATCTCGACCACGTGCTGGACGAACTCGGCCACCAGCGGGATCGCCGCGACGAGCGGTAGCGCTGCGGCAAAGGCGAGGCTCCGGCTGTGAACGGTGCGGAATGCGGACAGGAAAGTGGTCATGGTTTGGTCCCCCCGGTTTCGGAATGGATTATCGGCTCGCCCGGCCGGAGGGAAGTATGGGCTGATGCGCGGCCGCGCCACCGGATTGTCCCATCCTGATACATCTGCAGGCGAAGAAAAGTGCCCGCAATTTGGCGACAACCCGAATGCGCTGGTTGGCGGCGTGCAAGCCGTTGACTATGACGGGAAACCTAGGTGGTTCCCCTTATCGAGCTTCGATATGACAACGCTGCCAATTATCGTCAATCGACCATCCCGAATTCCGCCGGGTCGGTCGGTTATGCCATTCGCCGGGTGCTGGCGGTCATTGGTGGAGGAGGTTTCGACCGTGAGGGTTCGATCGGCCACCGCGTCCTTGGATCGAAGGAGGAACTGTATGTATCGCCTGGCACCCCTGGTGGCGGCCTTTAGCCTGGCGGCCTGTTCCGGGTCCGCTGCCGATGCACCCGTCCCCACCGAAGTGCGGATCGGCGGGCTGACCGCGGGGGATCGCGAGGCGCTGCATTCGCTCGACCGGGCCTATGTCAAAGCCTGGCGCGAGGATGGTACCGAGGCGCAGGCGGAGGCGCTGCTGAAGCTGTTCGCGCCCGATGCAATCGTTTATCCCGGGCGCGGCCGCGGGCCGCTGTCGGGGGTCGAGGAATTGCGCGCCTTCTGGTTTCCCGAAGGCGCGCCGCCGACCAGGATCGAGTATATCGACCATCGCACGATCGATGTCGAAGGCTCGGTCGCGCTGGCCGCGATCACCGGCTATAGCGAGATTGCCTTCGTCTTCGATGGCACGCGCACCGCGCAGCGCGGCCATTATATCATCCACGCCCGCCCCGATGCGGCAGGCCACTGGAAGATCGAACGGATGATGTGGAGCGCCCGCGCGGAGGGCTGAGCCCCGCCTCAGATCCGGTCCGATCGATTCCGCGTTTGACAGGCGCGGGGGCAATTCCTACATGCTGCTCCGACCGCACGCTTCGAGCGAGTCCGATTCATGCGCGGGAATCGGACACAGGATGGAAGCGGCGTTTCCATAATCGCGACGCTCGAGAAGCTGCAGCAGCCACCGCAACCGGTGTGCCATACGCTGCGGCCTTTTCGCGTCCCGACCATGGATCTCACGCGCATGAGAAGCAATCACCGGTCTTCCCCGCACGGGACCGGCGCACACGAGAAGAGGTACGTACCCCTTATGGCTACCAAGGCGAAAGCTCCCGCGAAGTCCCCCAAGAAGGCACGCGGAGCAAATGCGCAGGGCACGGCGAAACGCCGGATCCGCAAGATCTTCGGCGACATCCATGAAGTCGTCGATATGCCTAACCTCATCGAGGTGCAGCGCGAGAGCTACGAACAGTTCCTGCGTTCGAACAAGGAGATCGATTACGTCTCCGGCCTCGAGAAGACGCTGCGCTCGGTGTTCCCGATCCGCGACTTCGCCGGTACCGCCGAACTCGACTTCGTCCATTATGAACTCGAAGCGCCGAAATACGACATCGTCGAATGCCGCCAGCGTGGGATCACCTATGCCGCGCCGATGAAGGTCACGCTGCGCCTGATCGTGTTCGAGGTCGACCAGGAAACCGAGACCCGCTCGGTCCTCGATATCAAGGAGCAGGACGTCTACATGGGCGACATGCCGCTCATGACCGGCAATGGCACCTTTGTCATCAACGGCACCGAGCGCGTGATCGTATCGCAGATGCACCGTTCGCCGGGTGTGTTGTTCGATCACGACCGCGGCAAGACGCATTCCTCGGGTAAGCTGCTGTTCGCCGCGCGCATCATTCCCTATCGCGGTTCGTGGCTCGATTTCGAATTCGACGCCAAGGACATCGTCAACGTCCGGATCGACCGCAAGCGCAAGCTGCCGGTCACCGCGCTGCTGTATGCGCTGGGCCTCGATAGCGAGGACATCCTCGCGCATTTCTACGAAACCGTCACCTGGAAGCGCGCGACCGGCAAGAAGGGCGAAGGCTGGAACATCCCCTTCGTCCCCGAAAACTGGCGCGGCCAGAAGCCGGCCTTCGCGCTGGTCGATGCCAAGACCGGCGAGGAAGTGTTCCCCGCCGGCCAGAAGATCAGCCCGCGTGCCGCCAACAAGGCGGCCAAGGACGGTCTTGAAACGCTGCTGCTGCCGACCGAGGAAATCTTCGGCCGCTATGCCAGCCGCGACATGATCGACGAGAAGACCGGCCGCATCTACATCGAGGCGGGCGAGGAAGTGTCGGCCGAGAACCTCGAAGTGCTCGATGCCGCGGGCGTCGATTCGATGGTCCTGCTCGACGTCGACCATGTCACCACCGGCCCGTGGATCCGCAACACGCTGCAGGTCGACAAGGCCGAGAACCGCGACGAGGGTCTCGAAGCGATCTACAAGGTCATGCGTCCGGGCGAACCGCCGACCAAGGAAACCGCCGAAGCGCTGTTCGAAGGCCTGTTCTTCGATAGCGAGCGCTACGACCTTTCCGCCGTCGGCCGCGTCAAGCTCAACATGCGTCTCGACCTCGACGCCGAAGACACCGTGACCACGCTGCGCAAGGAAGACATCCTTGCCGTGGTCAAGGAGCTGGTCGACCTCAAGGACGGCAAGGGCGACGTCGACGACATCGACAATCTCGGCAATCGCCGTGTGCGTTCGGTCGGCGAACTGCTCGAAAACCAGTACCGCGTCGGCCTGCTGCGCATGGAGCGTGCGGTCAAGGAACGCATGAGCTCGGTCGATGTCTCGACCGTGATGCCGAACGATCTGATCAACGCGAAACCGGCTGTCGCCGCAGTGCGCGAGTTCTTCGGTTCCTCGCAGCTTTCGCAGTTCATGGATCAGACCAACCCGCTGTCGGAAGTCACCCACAAGCGCCGCGTCTCGGCGCTTGGTCCCGGTGGTCTCACGCGTGAGCGGGCCGGCTTCGAAGTGCGCGACGTTCACCCGACGCACTATGGCCGCATCTGCCCGATTGAAACGCCCGAAGGCCCGAACATCGGTCTGATCAACTCGCTCTCGACCTTTGCGCGCGTCAACAAATACGGTTTTATCGAAACGCCGTATCGCAAGGTCCTCGACGGCAAGGTCACCGAAGAGGTGGTCTATCTCTCGGCGATGGAAGAGCAGAAGCACACCGTTGCGCAGGCTTCGGCCGATCTCAACGATGACGGCTCGTTCGTCGAGGAACTGGTTTCTGCCCGTCACGACGGCGACAACCTCATGGCGCCGCGCGAATCCATCACACTGATGGACGTCAGCCCCAAGCAGCTCGTCTCGGTTGCCGCATCGCTTATTCCGTTCCTGGAAAACGATGACGCCAACCGCGCGCTGATGGGCTCGAACATGCAGCGCCAGGCTGTGCCCCTGGTCAAGGCCGAGGCACCTTTCGTCGGTACCGGCATGGAAGAAACCGTGGCGCGTGACAGCGGCGCGGCGATCGCTGCGACCCGCGGCGGGATCGTCGACCAGGTCGACGCGACGCGTATCGTCATTCGGGCGATCGGCGATGTCGAAGCCGGCCAGTCGGGCGTCGACATCTACACGCTGCAGAAGTTCCAGCGTTCGAACCAGAACACCTGCATCAACCAGCGTCCGCTGGTGAAGGTGGGCGAGACGGTCGAACCGGGCGACATCATCGCCGACGGTCCCTCGACCGATCTCGGCGAGCTGGCGCTGGGCCGTAACAGCCTCGTCGCCTTCATGCCCTGGAATGGCTACAACTACGAGGATAGTATCCTCATCTCCGAGCGTATCGTGAAGGACGATGTCTTCACCTCGATCCACATCGAGGAATTCGAAGTCATGGCGCGCGACACCAAGCTCGGGCCCGAAGACATCACCCGCGACATTCCCAATGTCGGCGAGGAAGCGCTGCGCAACCTCGACGAAGCGGGCATCGTCTACATCGGCGCCGAAGTGCACCCGGGCGATATCCTGGCGGGCAAGATCACGCCCAAGGGCGAAAGCCCGATGACGCCGGAAGAAAAGCTCCTGCGCGCCATCTTCGGTGAAAAGGCCAGCGATGTGCGCGACACCTCGCTTCGCCTGCCGCCGGGTGTCGCCGGGACCGTCGTCGAAGTGCGCGTCTTCAACCGTCACGGTATCGAGATCGACGACCGTACCCGGGCGATCCAGAACGAGGAAATCGAACGCCTCCGCAAGGACTCGAACGACGAACGCGCGATCCTCAACCGGGCGACCTACAACCGCCTGCGCGACATGCTGATGGGCCAGACGGCTTCGGCGGCGCCCAAGGGCGTCAAGAAGGGCACCGAGATCAGCGAAGAGCTGCTCGACGACATCGACCGGCACGAATGGTTCAAGTTCGCCGTGGCCGACGATGGCCGCCAGGCGCAGCTTGAAGCGGTCAAGTCGCAGTATGACGAAGCGGTCAAGATCATCGAAGAGAAGTTCGAAGACCGTAAGGAAAAGCTCGAACGCGGCGACGAACTCGCTCCGGGCGTGCTCAAGATGGTCAAGGTCTTCGTCGCGGTGAAGCGCAAGCTGCAGCCGGGCGACAAGATGGCCGGCCGTCACGGGAACAAGGGTGTGATTTCGCGCATCCTGCCGCAGGAGGACATGCCGTTCCTCGAGGACGGTACCCCGGTCGACATCGTGCTCAACCCGCTGGGCGTGCCCTCGCGCATGAACGTCGGTCAGATCTTCGAAACGCATCTCGGCATGGCGGCCCGTAATCTGGGCCACCAGATCGGCGAGCAGCTCGAAGAGTGGAAGCGTGCCAATCCGAATGCGTCGGAAGATTACGCCAAGGCCAAGCCGCCCGAAGCGATCATCGACCGCCTGAAGGAAGTTTACGGCGAGGAGTATCACGACGCGATCGACAGCCGTTCGACCGCCGAAGTGATCGAACTGGCAGGCAATCTGACCACGGGTGTCCCGATGGGTACGCCGGTGTTCGACGGTGCGCGCGAAGGCGATGTGACGATCGAGCTCGAAAAAGCCGGTCTGCACAGCTCGGGCCAATCGGTCCTGTTCGACGGGCGTACGGGTGAAGCCTTCGACCGCAAGGTCACCGTTGGCATCATCTACATGCTCAAGCTGCATCACCTCGTCGACGACAAGATCCACGCCCGTTCGATCGGCCCCTACAGCCTCGTCACCCAGCAGCCGCTGGGCGGTAAGGCGCAGTTCGGCGGCCAGCGCTTCGGGGAAATGGAGGTCTGGGCGCTCCAGGCCTACGGCGCCGCCTACACGCTGCAGGAAATCCTCACCGTGAAGTCGGATGACGTGATCGGGCGGACCAAGGTCTACGAAGCGATCGTCAAGGGTGACGATACCTTCGAAGCGGGCATTCCGGAGAGCTTCAACGTGCTCGTCAAGGAAATGCGCAGCCTGGGTCTCAATGTCGAACTCAAGTCGCTCAGCGAAGGCGACGAGGACGGCGATGGCCTCGCGATCGCGGCGGAATAGGGGAGCCTAGCGCTCCCCACCACCGCCCCAAGGAATTCACCCGCTAAGGGAATAAGTCATGAACGAACTGACCAAATTCACCAACCAGCTCGCGAAGCCCGAAACCTTCGACGAGATCCAGATCGGCATTGCCAGCCCCGAGCGCATCCGCTCGTGGTCCTTCGGCGAGATCAAGAAGCCCGAAACGATCAACTACCGCACGTTCAAGCCTGAACGCGACGGGTTGTTCTGCGCGCGCATCTTCGGTCCCGTGAAGGATTACGAATGCCTGTGCGGCAAGTACAAGCGCATGAAGTACAAGGGCGTCGTCTGCGAGAAGTGCGGCGTCGAAGTGACCGTGACCAAGGTCCGCCGCGAACGCATGGGCCATATCGAACTGGCCGCGCCGGTCGCGCATATCTGGTTCCTCAAGTCGCTGCCCTCGCGCATCGGCCTGCTGCTCGACATGCAGCTCAAGCAGCTCGAACGCGTGCTGTATTTCGAAAGCTACATCGTCACTGAGCCCGGCCTGACCCCGCTCGAGAAGTTCCAGCTCCTCACCGAGGATGAACTGCTCGAGGCCCAGGACGAATATGGCGAAGATGCCTTCACCGCCGATATCGGTGCCGCCGCGGTCAAGACCATGCTGATGGATCTCGATCTCGAGCAGGAGAAGGCCGATCTGCTGGAAGAGCTCGCGACGACCAAGTCGAAGCTCAAGCCGGCCAAGATCATCAAGCGCCTCAAGGTCGTCGAAAGCTTCATCGAAAGCGGCAACCGTCCCGAATGGATGATCCTCGAAGTCGTGCCGGTCATCCCGCCCGAACTGCGCCCGCTGGTGCCGCTCGACGGGGGCCGTTTCGCGACCTCGGATCTCAACGATCTCTATCGCCGCGTCATCAACCGTAACAACCGCCTCAAGCGGCTGATGGAACTGCGTGCGCCGGACATCATCGTCCGCAACGAAAAGCGCATGCTGCAGGAAGCCGTCGACGCATTGTTCGACAACGGCCGCCGCGGCCGCGTGATCACCGGCGCCAACAAGCGTCCGCTCAAGTCGCTCAGCGACATGCTCAAGGGCAAGCAGGGCCGCTTCCGCCAGAACCTTCTGGGTAAGCGCGTCGACTATTCGGGCCGTTCGGTCATCGTGACCGGTCCCGAACTCAAGCTGCATCAGTGCGGCCTGCCCAAGAAGATGGCGCTCGAGCTGTTCAAGCCGTTCATCTACGCCCGCCTCGATGCCAAGGGTCTCTCGATGACCCTCAAGCAGGCGAAGAAGTGGGTCGAGAAGGAGCGCAAGGAAGTCTGGGACATCCTGGATGAAGTCATCCGCGAACACCCCGTCCTCCTTAACCGCGCGCCGACGCTTCACCGTCTCGGCATCCAGGCGTTCGAACCCGTGCTGATCGAAGGCAAGGCCATCCAGCTGCACCCGCTGGTCTGCGCCGCCTTCAACGCCGACTTCGATGGCGACCAGATGGCCGTCCACGTCCCGCTTTCGCTCGAAGCCCAGCTCGAAGCGCGCGTGCTGATGATGTCGACCAACAACATCCTCTCGCCCGCCAACGGCAAGCCGATCATCGTGCCGTCGCAGGACATGGTCCTGGGTCTCTACTACCTCTCGATGGAGCGGCAGGAGAAGACGCCCGAGTTCGTCGAGGACAGCGACGGCAACAAGATCGAAAAGCTGCAGATGTTCTCGGACATGGCCGAGGTTCACCAGGCGCTCGAGACCAAGCAGGTCTCGCTGCACACCAAGATCCTCGCCCGCGTTCCGCAGGCGGACGAGAACGGCAAGATCTCGATGTCGCGGTTCGAAACGACCGCCGGCCGCATGCTGATCGGCGAATGTCTGCCCAAGAACCACAAGGTTCCGTTCGACATCGTCAACCGCCTGCTGACCAAGAAGGACATCGCCGACGTCATCGACGAGGTCTATCGTCACACCGGCCAGAAGGACACGGTGCTGTTCGCCGACGCGATCATGTCGCTCGGCTTCCGCCACGCGTTCAAGGCCGGCATCTCCTTCGGCAAGGATGACATGATCATCCCCGAAGAGAAGATCGAAATGGTCGAGACGACCAAGGCGCTGGTGGCCGATTACGAGCAGCAGTATCAGGACGGCCTGATCACCCAGCAGGAAAAGTACAACAAGGTGATCGACGCCTGGAGCCGTTGCGGCGACCAGGTTGCCGAAGCCATGATGGAGAAGATCCGGGCCCGCCCGATCGGCAAGGACGGTGTCCAGGCCGAGATCAACTCGATCTACATGATGGCGCACTCCGGTGCCCGTGGTAGCCCGGCGCAGATGAAGCAGCTCGCCGGGATGCGCGGCCTGATGGCCAAGCCGTCGGGCGAGATCATCGAGAACCCGATTATCTCGAACTTCAAGGAAGGCCTCAACGTCCTCGAATACTTCAACTCCACCCACGGTGCCCGTAAGGGTCTCGCGGATACGGCGTTGAAGACGGCGAACTCGGGTTACCTCACCCGCCGTCTCGTCGACGTGTCGCAGGACTGCACCATCGTCGTCGAGGACTGCAAGACCGACAACTCGCTCGACATGCGCGCCATCGTCCAGGGCGGTAGCGTGATCGCCTCGCTCGGCGAGCGTATCCTGGGCCGCACCGTGGCCGAGGATATCGTCAACGCGGCGACCGACGAGGTCATCGCCAAGGCGGGCACGCTGCTCGACGAGCCGATGATCAAGGTTATCGAGGAAGCCGAAGTGCAGGTCGCCAAGATCCGTTCGCCGCTGGTCTGCGAAGCCCAGCAGGGCGTTTGCGCCAAGTGCTACGGCCGTGATCTTGCCCGCGGTACGCCGGTCAACATCGGCGAGGCCGTCGGCGTCATCGCCGCACAGTCGATCGGTGAACCCGGCACGCAGCTGACCATGCGTACCTTCCATATCGGCGGTGCCGCACAGCTCAACGAGACCTCGCATCTCGAAGCGGTGTCGGACGGCAAGGTCGTGTATCGCGACATGCCCACCATAACCGACAAGAAGGGCCGTATCCTGTCGCTCGCCCGCAATGGCGAACTGGCCGTGATCGATGCCGAGGGCCGCGAGCGCGAAATCCACAAGGTGCCCTACGGTACCGTGCTGATGCACAAGGATGGCGGCAAGGTGAAGGAAGGCGATCGTCTGGCCGAATGGGATCCGTTCAGTCTGCCGATCATCACCGAGACTTCGGGCGTGGCGAAATTCCAGGACCTGATCGACGGTACGACCATGGAAGAACGCGTCGACGATGCCACTGGTATCGCGCAGCGCGTGGTCATCGATACGAAGACGTCGGGCCGCAAGAAGAACGAGGATCTGCGTCCGCGCCTGACCCTGTTCAACGATGCGGGCGACGAGACGGAAGCCGCGCGCTACATGCTGGCGCCGGGTACCGTGCTTTCGGTCGAGGACAACCAGCAGGTCGATGCCGGCGACATCCTCGCCCGTGCATCGCGCGAAGCTGCCAAGACCCGCGACATCACCGGCGGTCTGCCGCGGGTGGCCGAGCTGTTCGAAGCGCGCTTGCCCAAGGACAATTCGGTCATTGCCAAGATTTCGGGCAAGATCGAATTCGTTCGCGAATACAAGGCGAAGCGCAAGATCGCGATCGTTCCGGAAGAAGGCGATGCAGTCGAGTACCTGATCCCCAAGACCAAGGTGATCGACGTGCAGGAAGGCGACTTCGTGAAGAAGGGTGATACCCTGATTTCCGGTTCGCCCAACCCGCACGACATCCTCGAAGTTCTGGGCGTCGAGGCGCTGGCTGAATATCTCTGCACCGAAATCCAGGAAGTCTATCGACTGCAGGGCGTGAAGATCAATGACAAGCACATCGAGGTGATCGTTCGCCAGATGCTGCAGAAGGTCGAGATCAAGGACGGCGGCGACACCGTGCTGCTGCCCGGCGAACAGGTCGATCTGGAAGAGCTCAAGGAAACCAATGCCAAGCTCGGCCGGAACAAGGAGCCCGCCAAGGGCACCCCGATCCTGCTCGGCATCACCAAGGCTTCGCTGCAGACGCGTTCGTTCATCTCGGCGGCTTCGTTCCAGGAAACCACGCGCGTGCTCACGCAGGCCGCGGTCGAAGGCAAGAAGGACACGCTGGTCGGCTTGAAGGAGAACGTGATCGTGGGCCGTCTCATCCCCGCCGGTACCGGCGCGGGTATGAACCGCATGCGCATCACCGCCACCAGCCGCGATGCTGCGCTGCGCGCCCAGTGGAAGAAGGCACAGGAAGCGATCATCGCTGCCCAGACCGCCGAAGAAGAGCACGCGGCGGAACTCGCCCAGGGCCCCGAAGCGGCGATCGGCGACGATCCGCTGGCAGTGATGGAAGGCGAAACGCACGGCACCGATGCCGATGCGGGCGAATACCTCAACGAGGACGCCAAGGACGGCGAATAAGCCGCGCCTAAATCGCACCGAAGTATTGGGCCCCGCCGGAGCGATCCGGCGGGGCCTTTTCTTTGGCGGGTAGCCTTTGCGCCGCGTTAATTAGTTCTGCTTCGCATGTTACTTGACCTTGAGTTGCGGGGGTTGCACGATGTGTCCCGAGTGGCCGCATCGGGGGTGTTGGCAACGACCGAGGGGAATTCGTGGCCACAGAAGTGCCCGATACCGAACTGCGTGCCGAGCCCGGTCCTGCCGGGGCGGACGCGGTGGGCCGCCTGCTCCTGACACGCCGACTGGACGATTTCATGGCCGGCGCGCGTCTGGCGCTGCTCCCCACGATCGGATCGCTTGCCGCGCTGCTGTTCACCTTTATCGGGCAGGTGCCCTTTGCAATTCTGCTCGCCTGGACCGCGATGCAGATCGCGCTGCTGGTGACCTATGTCCTGCTCGAGCGGCAGCTCGATTGTGAAGAGGCCCCGCTGGAGGAACTGGAGCGCCACTGGCGCCGGCTGATCGCGCTGCAATGGGTCGGCTCGTCGATCTGGGCGGCCATCTTTCCCGTTCTCGCCACGGTCGCGACCGGGTTCGACGCGGCAGTGCTGGCAGCCATTGCGATCGCGATCCTGTGCGGGGTCCTGCTGGTCCATCGCACTGCGCCGCAGGCGGCGATATTCCACATTATCGTGATGACGGTGTCGATCACCACGGCGACCTGGATCCAGACCGACGGTGCCGGCTGGCCCGCGCTGATGCTGCTGGCGCTGTTCGTCATCGCGCTGCTTGGTTCGACGCGCGAGCAGGAGAAACAGATCATTAGCGGGGCCGAGGCGGAGATCAGCCGCCGCGAAGCCGCGGGCACGGTCCGCATGCTATTGTATGATTACGAGGAGCATTCGTCCGACTGGCTGTGGACCGTCGATGCAAGCGGCAATTTGCGCGACGTTCCCGCGCGGTTCGCGGCGGCGGCGGGCAAGACGGAAGATGCGCTCGAAGCCACGCCGCTGATCGCCATGTTCTCCCCGAGGGACGACCGCGACCGGCTCGCGCGCCACCTGATGGAGCGCAGCCGGTTTCGCGATCTCGTGCTCAAGCTGCGGGTCGATGGCGCGGTGCGGTACTGGAAGCTGTCGGCGCGCCCGCGCAGCGATGGCCGGATGAGCGGGGTCGCGCGGGACGTTACCAACGACCGGCTGATCGAGGACCGCGTCGCCTTCATGGCGCATTACGATAACCTCACCGGCCTCGCCAATCGCTACCTTTTCAACGAACGGCTGCGTGCCGCGCTGGCGCAGCAGGACCGCGTGCGTAACATCGTGCTGTTCTATCTCGACCTCGACGATTTCAAGGCGGTCAACGACACCCGCGGCCATCTGGTCGGGGACCGCCTGCTGCGCGAAGTCGGAACCCGGCTGGAACAGGAAGTGCGCGGACAGGATCTCGTCGCGCGGCTGGGCGGGGACGAATTCGCCGTGCTGCTCGAAACGCGCGCGGGCGCGGGCATGCTGATCGAACGCGCGCATCGCTTCCTCTCGGTCATCCGCGACCCCTTCGAACTCGACGGGCAGGTCTATCGCATCTCGGGCAGCATCGGCATCGCCAAGGGCACCGATGGCGACCGCGATGCGGAAGAACTGATGCGGCGCGCGGATATCGCGCTCTTCGCTGCCAAGGCCAAGGGCCGCGACACGCTGGCGCTTTACGACGAGGAACTCGACCGGGTGGCGCGCGAGCGGCGCGATATCGAGACCGATCTGCGCGAAGTGCTCGCCCGCGATCAGCTCCATCTCCATTACCAGCCGGTGATCGATCTCGATTCCGGCGAGGTCGCGGGCTACGAGGCGTTGCTGCGCTGGTACCATCCCAAGCGCGGAATCGTGACACCGGACGATTTCCTCGAGGTGGCCGAGGAGACCGGGATGATCGTGCCCATCGGCGAATGGGTCATCCGGCAGGCGCTGGCCGAAACCGGGCAGTGGGAAGGCAATTTCCGCATCGCGATCAACCTGTCGCCCACGCAGGTGCGCAGTCCGCATCTTGCCGATGTGGTCGCGCAGGCGATCCATGCCCACGGGATCGCGCCCCACCGGGTCGAATTCGAGATTACCGAGCATGTGCTGATGCAGAACAGCGATTTGTGCGAAGGCAATCTGGCAAAGCTGCGCGAGCTCGGCACCAAGGTCGCGCTCGACGATTTCGGGATCGGCTATTCCTCGCTCAGCTATCTGCGCCGCTTCCCCTTCGACCGGATCAAGATCGACAAGGATTTCGTCGAGGGAATCGAAGCCTCGGCGGACAATCAGGCGATCGTCTCCAGCATCACGCGGCTGGCCGATGCGCTGGGTATGGCCGCGACCGCCGAAGGCGTCGAAACGCGCGCGCAGCTCGACCTCTTGCGCAAGCTCGGTTGCCAGGAAGCGCAGGGCTATCTGATCTGCCAGCCGGTCCCGGGGGAAAATTTCGCCACCCCTGCGGCGGTCCAGGCGGCGATGCAGGGCGATGCCAGCGGCATCCTCGATTACCGCAAGGCGCGCGAGGCTGCGCTCAGGCGGCGTTCCTCGCGGGCCAGCTGACCTCTCGCCAAGCGCGCGCCCCTCGGCTATCGGCGCGCGCATGACCCATGTCACCCGCTTCGCCCCGTCGCCCACCGGGCGGCTCCATGTCGGCAATATCCGCACTGCGCTGCACAACTGGATGCTCGCCAAGCAAAGCGGCGGGCGTTTTCTGCTGCGTATCGACGATACCGATGCCGAGCGCAGCCGCGAGGACTATGTCGAGGCGATCCGCGCCGATCTCGAATGGCTGGGTCTCGAGCCCGATGGCGAGGCCCGCCAGTCGCAGCGGCTCGCGCTGTACGAGCGCGCCTTTGCGGCGCTGCGCGAGGCGGGCCGGGTCTATCCTTGCTACGAGACGCAGCAGGAGCTCGAGCTCAAGCGCAAGATTCGTCTCGGACGCGGGCTGCCGCCGATCTACGATCGCGGGGCGCTCGAACTGAGCGCAGCCGAGCGCGCCGCCAAGGAAGCCGAGGGCATCGCCCCGCACTGGCGGTTCCAGCTCGACCACACCGCGCCGATCACCTGGGACGATGGCGTGCGCGGCCCGCAGAAATTCGACCCCGCGCAATTGTCCGACCCGGTCATCCGCCGCGCCGACGGCAGCTGGCTCTACATGTTGCCCAGCGCGGTCGACGATCTCGACATGGGTATCACGCAGGTGCTGCGCGGCGAGGATCATGTCAGCAATACCGCAGTGCAGATCCAGATGTTCACCGCGTTGATCGCGGCGCAGGATGGTGCGGGGCAGATGCCGGGGTTCGCGCATGAGGCGTTGCTGGTCGGCGCGGAGGGCAAGCTCTCCAAGCGGCTCGGCTCGCTCGGCTGCGATGCGTTTCGCGAGCGCGGGTTCGAACCGCAGGCGATCGTCGCGCTGCTGGCGCGGCTGGGGACCTCGCTGCCGGTCGAGCCGATCGCGGACCGCGCGGTGCTGCTCGAAAGCTTCGACCTCGCCACCTTCGGCCGGGCCCCCGCCCGGTTCGACGATGCCGAGCTCGAACGGATCAACGCCGCGCTGGTCCACCAGATGGACTATGCCGCGGTTGCCGCGCGCCTGCCCGAGGGGATGGACGAAGCCGGCTGGCATGCGATCCGGCCCAATCTTTCACGGGTGTCCGAGGCGGATGAATGGTGGCGGCTGGTGACCGGCCCGATCGATACGCGCGCGTTCTCGGAAGAAGACCGCGCCTATCTGGCCGAGGCTGCGCGGAGCCTTGCATGGGGAGACGATCCCTGGCGTGCGCTCACCGCCACGCTGAAAGAGACCACCGGCCGCAAGGGCAAACCGCTGTTCCTCCCTTTGCGTCAGGCCTTGACCGGAATGGACCATGGGCCCGACATGGGCGAATTGCTGCCGCTGATCGGTGAGACGCGCGCACGCGAGCGGCTGGAGCAAGCCGCGCAGGGGTAGGGGATACGCGATCATGGCCGTGACTTTGGCAAGCGAACTGAAATTGCCGTGCGGCGCCGTGCTGCCCAACCGGCTGGCCAAGGCCGCGATGACCGAAGGACTGGCCACCCCCGACGGGCGCCCCACGCCCGAACTCGAGCGGCTCTACGGCCTATGGGCCGATGGCGGTTCGGGCATGCTTTTGTCGGGCAACATCATCGTCGATGCGGACCATCTCGAACGGCCCGGTAATGTGGTGATCGACCGCGAGCCCGATGCCGACATGCAGGCGCGGCTGGCACGCTGGGCGGCAGCCGCGACGCGGCAGGGCAATCATTTCTGGGCGCAGATCAGCCATGGCGGCCGCCAGACGCAGAAACTGGTCAATCCGCATCCCAAATCCTCCTCCGATGTCGCGGTGGCGCTTCCCGGGGGACAGTTCGGCAAGCCGGCGCCGCTGACCAAGGCGGAGATCGCCGATCTGGTCGAGCGCTGGGCCCTGGCCGCGCGCGTTTGCAAGGATGCGGGCTTCACCGGAGTGCAGGTGCATGGCGCGCATGGCTATCTCGTTTCGCAATTCCTCTCGCCGAGGGTGAACCGGCGGACCGACGAATATGGCGGCAGCCTGGAGAACCGCGCGCGGTTCCTGCTCGAAATCGTCGCCGCGGTGCGCGCGGCAGTGGGGCCAGGCTTCCCGGTCTCGGTCAAGCTCAACAGCGCCGACTTCCAGAAGGGCGGGTTCGATTTCACCGACAGCCTGCAAGTGGTCCAGTGGCTCGAAGCCGCTTCGGTCGACCTGATCGAAATCTCGGGCGGCACTTACGAACAGCCCAAGCTGCTGGGTGTCGCCGGGCAGGAGGCCAAAGAGGCGCCGCAAGTCGCGCCCTCGACCGCCGCGCGCGAAGCCTATTTCGTCGATTTTGCCAAGGCGATGCAGGCCGAGGTTTCGGTCCCGCTGATGGTCACCGGGGGTTTCCGCACCCGTGCGGCGATGGAACAGGCGCTGGCCAGCGGGGCGGCGGATGTGATCGGGCTGGGCCGCCCGCTCTGCGTCGACACCGATGCGCCCGCACAGCTGCTCCGGGGTGCCGACGAGCTGGCGCGCTACGAAGACAGCCTTGAACTGCTGCCCCGGTGGCTTGGCTTCCTCAAGCGGTTCGGCGCGGTGAAGGCGATCAGCGGCTTCGCAGGGATCTACTGGTTTTATCAGCAGCTCTGGCTGCTCGGGCATGAAGGCCGCACCGACCGCGCGTTTCCGGTGTTCAAGGCCTTCCGGCTGGTCGATGCGCGCAGCAAGCGCATCATGAAGGAACGCCGCGCTCTTGTAGCGGGCAGGCCCCGGGCCTAACTCCCACCATCATGCTCGCTGCACTCTACCGATGGCCCCTGCGCGCGTGCGCCGCGCTGTTGCTGGCGGTCCTGTGCGCGCAGGCTTTGCCGCATCAGCCGATCTCCCTCGATCGCGGCCGCGGCCCGGTGTTCAGTGCTGCAACTGCAGAGGTTACGCTCCCGCCGCGAGAAGGGGAGGCAGGGCTGGTCTGCACGGTCGCAGCCCCCTGTCCGAAAACATATGTGGCGCTTGGACGGACGCTTCCCGCGCTCGCGCTCGATGCGCAGCCGATCTTGCCCCAGCGCTGGGCAGCGCACCGTGTTCGCGGCCCACCGCGGCGGCCACCGCCCCAGTCGATCGCCGACCCCCGCGGGCCCCCGCACCTGATCTGAACCGCCACGCGCCCGCAATCGGCGCGTCTCTCCGTTTCAGACAGGACATATATCATGACACGTCCCACCGACGGCGGCACCGCCGTCCCCGATCGCTTCGACCAGATCGAGGCGCTGCTGCTGCGTTATCCCGAGATCGCCGAAACCGAACTGGCCGATCTCAAGCGCTGGTTCACCAAGGAGGCCTCGGCCTTCGAAGTCGCCAGCCTGTCGAGCAAGGATGAGCTACGCCAGCAATACCGCGCTTTTCGAGCCGAGCATATCGACCGGCTGGGCGCGGTCGAACTGGCCGCGATCGTCCTCGGCGGCATCTTGTCGCTGGGGGCGATCGTCTTCCTCGCGCTCGGCGGTTGAGGCGATGCGGCTGGTGGGGGCAGAACGCGCCTGCCAGCCGCCGCTAGTCGTCGTGCTTGTCGAGCTCGTCGCCGCTGATGGTGACGACGTGGAGCAGATTGGTCGATCCCGGCGTGCCGAAGGGAACCCCGGCAAGTGCGATCAATTTGCTGCCCGCCTCGGCAAAGCCATGACGCAGCGCCATGCGCTTGCCTTTGGCGATCATCTCTTCGAAGCTCCCGATATCCTTGGTCGCCACCGCATGCGCGCCCCATAGCAGGCCCAGCCGGCGGGCGGTCCGCATGCTCGGGGTGAGCACCAGCATCGGCACGCTGGGGCGCTCACGCGCCACGCGCCGCGCGGTCGAACCCGACCCGGTAAACACGGTAATCGCGCTGACCGGGACGGTATCGGCCACCGTCATGCAGGCATGCGCTAGCGCATCGGCAGTGGTCGAATCGGGCGGCGTGTCGAGCAGGCGCACGCGTTCGATATAGGCCTCGTCGCGTTCCACCTGGCGCGCGATCTTGTGCATGATCGTGACCGCTTCCTCGGGCCAGTCGCCTGCGGCGGTTTCGGCCGACAGCATCACGCAATCGGCGCCGTCATAGACCGCATTGGCGACGTCGGAGACCTCGGCGCGCGTCGGGGCGGGGCTTTCGATCATGCTTTCGAGCATTTGCGTCGCCACGATCACCGGCTTGCCCTTGAGGCGCGTCTCGTTGACGATCCGCTTCTGCAGCGGCGGGACTTCCTGCGGCTCCAGCTCGACCCCCAGGTCGCCGCGCGCGACCATGATCCCGTCCGAAGCCTCGATGATTTCGGCCAGGCGGCTCACCGCGTTGGGCTTCTCGATCTTGGCGCAGAGCGAGGCATGCCCGCCCATCAGCCGGCGTGCTTCGGCCAGATCCTCGGGGCGCTGGACGAAGCTGAGGCCGATCCAGTCGACCCCCTTCGCCACGGCAAAGGCCAAATCCTTGCGGTCCTTGTCGGTCAGTGCGGGGATCGGCACTTCGGCATCGGGGACATTGACGCCCTTGCGGTCGGAGATCACCCCGCCGACTTCGGCCGAACAATGGATTTTCTCTTCATCCGCGCTGATCACCCTGAGGCGGATCTTGCCGTCGTTGATCAGCAGCCGCTGCCCCTTCTCGAGCAGGCCGAACAGTTCGGGATGCGGCAGCTCGACGCGGGTCTCGTCGCCCGGTTCGGGATTGCGGTCGAGCGTGAAATGGCCCGAATGGCGGATCACCGCCTGTCCGTCCTTGAACTTGCCGACGCGCAGCTTGGGACCCTGCAGGTCGGCGAGGATCGCGATCGGGCGGCGGAACTGTTTCTCCAGCGCGCGGATCGTCTCGATCGTCTGCGCATGGTCGGCATGCTCGCCATGGCTCATATTCACGCGAAAGGCGTCGACCCCGGCCTTGAACAGGCGGGCGAGCATTTCGGGCGACCGGCTTGCCGGACCGACGGTGGCGAGGATCTTGACCTTGCGGCCGCGCGGATCGAGCTTGGGGGCGGGGTTGGCCATGACCATCGCCTATGGCAGCGGTGTGCGACAAAGCAAGGACCATACGATCATGATAACGAATGCACGCGATCCGCTTGACGATTTGCCCGATGCCGTAGCGGCGGCAGCATTCCGCCGGCTGGTGCGCCATTTGCGCCATCGCCACGATGCGCAGAACATCGAGCTGATGGGGCTGGCGGGTTTCTGCCGCAATTGCCTCGCCGACTGGATCCGCGAGGCGGGGTTCGAAGGCGACAAGCTGGCCGCGCGCGAGCTGATCCACGGCATGCCGCAGGATGAATGGAAGGCCACCCGCCAGACGCCCGCGACCGAGGAGCAATTGGCGCGGATGGAAGCGAGCGTCGCGAAAAATCGCGTGGAGTAACGAGTCGCCGCCTTCACCCGCGCAGGCTGGCTGGCTATCGAGCCGTCAACCGATTCTCATTTTACCGGAGTACACCCAACCATGGCCGAAGCCACCGACGACCGCCTGCGCCTGCTGATCGAGCGCATCGAACGCCTCGAGGAAGAGAAGAAGGGCATCGCCGACGACATTCGCGACGTGTACGCCGAATCCAAGGCGGTCGGCTACGACACCAAGATCATGCGTCAGATCATCCGTCTGCGGAAGATGAAGCCCGACGAGCGCAGCGAACAGGAAACCATCCTCGACACCTACAAGGCCGCGCTCGGCATGGGTTGATTCCGGCGGGGCGTGCCCTACATTCATAACACACCTATTGCCGAGGAGAATGAGGACATGCCCAGCCCCTGGAAAGACGCCCGCGGAATCACCGTGACGACCACGCCCACGATCGAAGGGCAGCCGATCCAGGACTATCTCGGCATCGTCACCGGCGAGGTGATCGTGGGCGCCAATCTGTTCCGCGACCTGTTCGCCAATATCCGCGACATCGTCGGTGGGCGTTCGGGCAGTTACGAGCGCATCTTGCGCGATGCGCGCGAACAGGCGATCCAGGAATTGCAGGCCGAATGCGGCGCGCTGGGCGGCAATGCGGTGGTCGGGGTCGATCTCGACTACGAGGTCATCGGCGATACCGGCTCGATGCTGATGGTCAGCGCCAGCGGCACTGCGGTAAAGATCTGACCTAACCCGCGCTGCCCGCCAGCAGCACCAGCGAAATGAACGCGCCATTGTGGAGCAGGTGGAGCAGCACGCTGGCCCACAGGCCATAGTGGACGCGTAGATAGCCGAGCATGGTCCCCGTCGCGAATTGCGGCAGGACCAGCGGCAGCGCCATGGCCATGTCCTCGGCGGGAAAATTGAACAGGTGGACGCTCGCAAACGCCAGCGTGCTCAGCCAGAACAATACCGGGAAGAAGCGCGCGAACCAGCCCATCGCCGCCCGCCTGCGCAGCGCGAAGAGGATCGCCAGCGCGGCCAGCAACCCGGCTCCCCCGACGAGTGCAGCGTAGATGGTCCCGTTACCGCTCGGCATGATCGCGGCCAATCCGGCGCCCAGCAGGACTATCAGCGCCAGCACATGGCCGGGCCGGCCCGACAACCAGCCGCGAAACGCGATCTCCTCCACCAGCGGGGCGAAGACCACCACCGCGAACACGACCGCCGGACCGATCTCTATCCCTGCCAGCGCGGTTTCGGGCACGGTGATGCCGGTGGACATGACCAGCCCGGCAATTCCCAGCAACACGCCCATTACTGCCAGATCGAGCAGGAACAGCCGCCATACCGCACCCAGGCTTGCCAGCCGCGGCATTGGCGCGCGTGCGGGCAGGGTGGGCCGCTTCAGGAAAGCGGCGAATTGCGTCCATTCGCCGCGCATCGAATTCGCGGGCGCAAGGCTTGTCGTTGCGGCGTGCATGAGGCTAAGGCGACCCTCTGATTCCAACCATTTCAGCTACGCAAAGCGAAACCATGGCCGGCCATTCCAAATTCAAGAACATCATGCATCGCAAGGGCGCGCAGGACAAGAAGCGCAGCGCGATGTTTTCCAAGCTCAGCCGCGAAATCACCGTGGCGGCGAAAATGGGCATGCCCGACCCCGACATGAACCCGCGCCTGCGGCTGGCGGTCAATGCCGCCAAGGCGCAGTCGATGCCCAAGGACAACATCCAGCGCGCGATCGACAAGGCCAGCGCGCAGGATGGCGAAAGCTATGAGGAAGTGCGCTACGAAGGCTACGGCCCGGGGGGCAGCGCGATCATCGTCGAAGCGCTGACCGACAATCGCAACCGCACCGCCACCAGCATTCGCACTGCCTTTTCGAAGAACGGCGGCAATCTGGGCACCGAGGGCAGCGTTGCGCATGGCTTCGACCGGCTGGGCTTCATCTTCTACCCGGCCGACGCGGGCGGCGAGGAAAAGGTCCTCGAAGCGGCGATGGAAGCGGGCGCGGAAGATATCGCCTCGAGCGATGATGGCCACGAAATCTGGACCGCCGCCGAAGACCTGCACCAGGTCGCGGCCGATCTCGAGAAGGCGCTGGGCGAGGCCGAGACGGTCAAGCTGGCGTGGAAGCCCAATCTCACCGTCGATATGGACGAGAAGAACGCGAGCACGCTGCTCAAGCTGATCGACGCGCTGGACGATGATGACGACGTCCAGACCGTGTGGGGCAATTACGACATCTCAGACGAGGTGATGGACAAGCTCGAGGGATGAGCTTTCGCCGGGTGCGCCTCCGGCCCCGGTGGACATCCTGCGGCACCCGCCGATGACGCTTATCCTCGGCCTCGATCCCTCGCTCAGCTGTACCGGTTGGGGCGTGATCCGCGCCGAGGGATCGCGCATTGTGCATATCGCCAACGGCCAGGTGCCGACCGACCCCAAGGCACCGATGGCGCGGCGGCTGGCGGGCCTGCAGGCGGCGCTGGCCGATGTCATTGCCGCGCACCGGCCCGACCGTGCGGCGGCCGAGCAAGTCTTCGTCAACAAGAACCCGCAATCGACGCTCAAGCTGGCGCAGGCGCGCGGCTGCGTGCTCGCCGCCTGCGGGGCCGCCGGGCTGGCGGTCAACGAACACGCCGCGCGGCTGGTCAAGAAGGCCGTGGTCGGCACCGGCGGGGCGGACAAGCAGCAGGTGCAGGCCATGGTCAAAATCCTGCTGCCGGGCGTACAGATCGCCGGCGCCGATGCCGCCGATGCGCTGGCCGTGGCGATCGCCGACGCGCATCTGTCCTAGACTGCGGATTTCGCCCGCCGCAGGCGCGGCCGCCCGATGTCCAATAGCTGTCCAAAATCCTTCTTATAATTGAAAGACTTTCGCCGCCGGTGTGTCACAAGGCGGGGCTAGGCGCGTTGCGATCCAATCCAACGACAGGGGCCTTCCATGACATTCCCAGCTTTTCGCAGCGCCTTGCTTGCTTCCATCGCTCTCGTTCCCCCTCCGCTGATGGCGCAGGAGGTGCCGGCCGCAGACCAGCCCGCCAGCAGCACCACGATCATCGTCACTTCGCAGAAGATCGAACAGCGCGCGCAGGATGTGCCGATCACCATTTCGGCGGTGACCGGGGACCGGATCGAGGAACTCGGCGTCTCCGATCTCGACGAGTTGTCGAACTATGTTCCGGGGCTCAACATCCAGGAGCAGAGCGCCAACAACCCCGGCATCGTCATCCGCGGGATCACCTCGGATTCAGGCTCGTCGCAGCAGGGGCCGCGCGTCACGCTCTATTACAACGGCGTCGACATTTCGCGTTCGCGCGGGTCGTACCAAGCGATCTACGATCTCGAGCGCGTCGAAGTGATCAAGGGCCCGCAGGCGACGCTGTTCGGCACCGCTTCGGCGGTCGGCGCGATCAGCCTCGTCTCGGCGCGTCCGCGCGAAGGCTTCTCGGGCGAAATCACCGGCGGCTACGGCAATTTCGACCAGACGCTGCTCGGCGGCTATCTCAATGCCGGCAACGATGTGATCGCCGGACGGCTGGCGTTCGAATGGCGCACGCGCGACGGCTATGTCGAGAACCTCGCTGCCAGCCAGGAGGAAGAGCTCTATGCGCAGGACCAGCTCGGCCTGCGCGGCTCGCTGCGCTTCACCCCGACATCCGACCTGACGATCGACCTGATCGGCACTTACGACCAGCAGCGCAATGGCGGTACGCCCTTCATCTCGGGCACCTTCCCTGCCTTCGCCGGTGCACCGGGTGGCCGCGACAATGCCTTCGAAGACGCCAATCTGGGCGGCTCGCCCTTCTCGGGTGCGGCGCTGGGCGACGATCAGCTCGGCCTCAACCGCGAGGTCTATGATGTGAACCTCACCGCGGAATGGGAATTTGCCGACAGCTGGGCTTTCACCACGGTCAATGGCTACCGCAAGTTCGACAGCGCCGAAGTGTTCGATGCCGACGGTTCGGCCGCGCCCTTCCTCGAATTCGCCGAGATCGCCGAGGGCGAGCAGTTCAGCCATGAAGGCCGCTTCAGCTATTCGGGCGTGGATCTGCGCGGTTCCTTCGGCTGGAACGTCTTCACCGAGGACGGGTTGCAGAACGTTCCCTTCTCGACCGAGGAAGGCACCTTCCTCCAGTGCCTGACCAGCCTGTTCGGCGCGCCGCTGATCCCGGGTATCCCCTGCGTCGCGCCCGACGGCAGCGTACCGGCCAGCGCGGTCACCGGCCTCGCGACCGACGGCGCCGCCACTGCCATCCCCTACCGCTCGATGTTCGAGAACCAGGGGCAGAACGACACTTACTCGGTCTTCGCCGATGCCACCTGGCTGGCCACCGACGCGCTCGAACTGACCGCCGGTCTGCGGTATCTGCGCGAAAACCGTCAGTCGGGCTATCGCACCGATGTTCCCAATTCGGTGCTGTCCGGCGCACCGTTGATCCCCGGGCAGGTCGATACCGGGGGGGAGACCTTCATCGGCGAAGCCGACTTCGATGCATGGCTCCCGCGTTTCAACGTGCTCTACCGGATCTCGCCCGAAGTGAACGTCTTCGCCACCGTCTCCAAGGGCCGCCGCTCGCCGGTCGTGCAGCAGTCCACCACGCTGCAGCTCGTTGCCCGTGAAACGGTGTGGAACTACGAAGGCGGCATCAAGCTCGCCAGCGGCGGCGTTTCGGGCTCGCTCGGCGTCTATTACCAGGTCTATGACAATTTCCAGGTCTCGGTCGAGGAGCTGGACGAGGACGGCAACCCGACCGGCGGTTTCATCACCCAGAGCGCCGGTGCGGCGTCCAATCTGGGTGTCGAGGCCGAAATCGCGGTCGAGGCGACCGACTGGCTCAGCTTCTTCGGCAATGTCGGGTATATCGATGGCGGGATCGACGAGGATAACAGCTTCGCCCCCGAATTTTCGGGCGCGCGTTTCCGCCTCCAGCCCGAATGGCAGGCCGCGGCCGGCTTCACCGTCGATTATCCGCTGGGCGGCGGGGCGCGGCTGTTCGCCACCCCCAGCATCACGCATCGCAGCCGGATATATTTCGAAGTGCCCAACAGCGAAGTGACCTCGCAAGGCCCTGTCACGCTGGTGAATGCGCGGGCGGGGGTAAGCTTCGCCGATGACCGCTACGAGATCGCCGGATTCATCCGCAATGCTTTCGATGAAGACTATCTGCTCGATGCGGGTAATACCGGCGGCGCTTTCGGTATCCCGACCTTCATCCCGGCGGAACCGCGCTTCTTCGGTGTGCAGCTGACCGCGCGCTTCGGCGACTGATCTGACAGCGCCGCCGGGGTTCGCGCCCCGGCGGCCTGTTCAAGCGCTGCGCAAGCCGTTAGCGAGGCGCGTTCCAATCAGAAGCGGGCAGATCAGTGACTGAGACTATCCTTTACGGCATTCCCAATTGCGACACGGTCAAGAAGGCGCGCACATGGCTCGATGCGCAGGGCGTCGATTACGCGTTTCACGAATACAAGAAGCAGGGCGCCGATCCGGCGAAGTTGGCCGCATGGATCGAGACGGCGGGCGTCGATACCGTGCTCAACCGCCGCGGTACCACCTGGCGCAAGCTGCCCGAGGCCGACAAGGCCGATGTCGATGCGGCGAAGGCCGTCAGATTGCTGCAAGACAATCCGTCCATGATCAAACGCCCGATCGTCGAAGACGGCGGGGCCTTGCTGGTCGGTTTCAAGGAAGACGAATGGTCCGCGCACTTCTCCTGATCCTCGCGGCACTCGGTGCCGTCCCCGCGGCCGCCGCGGCGGAAGGCGACTTTCTCGTCATCGCGCATCGCGGCGCGAGCGGCGAACGGCCCGAGCATACGCTGGCGGCCTATGAACGCGCGCTCGACCAGGGCGCGGATTATATCGAGCCCGACCTCGTCGCGACGAAGGACATGCGGCTGGTCGCGCGGCACGAGACCGAGATCGGCGAGACGACCGATGTCGGCACGCGCGAGGAATTTGCCGATCGCAAGCGCTCGAAGACGATCGAGGGGCGGCTGGTGACCGGCTGGTTCGCCGAGGATTTCACGCTCGCCGAATTGCGCAGCCTGCGAGTGCGGGAACGACTGCCCGGATTGCGGCCGGCCAATGCACGGTTCGACGGGCTCTACCAGATCCCGACCTTCGAAGAGATCGTGACGCTGGTCCGCGCGAAGGAGGCCGAGACCGGCCGCGCGATCGGCATCTATCCCGAACTCAAGCACCCCACCTGGCTGCTGCAGGAAGAGGGGATCGACACGGTCGACCTGCTCGCCACCGCGCTGCGCCAAGCCGATCTCGACGACGCCGATGACCGGGTCTTCGTGCAGGCGTTCGAAATCGGCCCGCTGCAGCGGCTCGATGCGTTGGTCGAAAGCCCGCTGGTGCTGCTGATCGCGGTCGAGGGCGGTCCTTATGACGAACCCGCGATCACCTGGGACGAATTGCTGACGCCCAGCGGTCTCGCCGATGTGGCGCGATATGCCGATGGTATCGGCCCCTATCTGGGCCATGTCCTTGCTGCGGATGGAAGCCCGACTGCGCTGATCGCCGATGCGCATGCGGCGGGGCTGGCGGTCCATCCGTGGACCCTGCGAAAGGAAAATGCCTTCCTCCCGACCGCGCTGCGCAAGGGTAGCGACGCCGCCGCGCAGGGCGATCTCGCCGCGCTGGTCGGAATGGTCGTGGCAGCAGGGGCCGATGGTGTCTTCACCGACGATCCCGCGCTGGTGCTCAGCGCGCTCGGGCGGTGACAATATAGTTCAGCGATAGATCGCCCGACAGATGCAGCCCCTTGGCGGGTGAGAAGCCGATCCCGCGCGGCGTACCTATGTCGAGGCCCGCGTCGCCGAGCAATTCGTCCAGTTCCTCGGGCGTGATGAAATCGTCCCAGTGATGCGTGCCCTTGGGGATCAGCCCGATCCCTTCCGCCGCGCCGATCATCAGCAGCCGCGATTGCGGCGTGCGGTTGGGGGTCGACAGCACCATCAGCCCGCCGGGCGCCAGCCGGCCGGCAAGCGCTGCCACGAAGGCGGCTTTGTCGGCGACATGTTCGATCACTTCCATTGCGGTGACCAGGTCGAAGCTGCCGATATCCAGCGCGCCGACCTCGCCCGCGATATAGCGGATATCGAGCCCCGCGCCTTCGGCATGCACTGCCGCAGCCGCGGCGTTCTCGGGCGCGGCATCGACGCCGGTGACATCCGCCCCCAGCCGTGCCAGCGGTTCGCACAGCAGCCCGGCACCGCAGCCGACGTCGAGCGCGGACTTGCCCGCCAGCGGTTGGCGCGCCTCGATGTCGCCTGCCCAGTGCAGGTCGATCGCCTCGCGCAGGAATTGCAGCCGCACGGGGTTGAGCCGGTGGAGCATGGCCGAGGAGCCCTTGGGGTCCCACCAGTCCTTGGCCAGCCTGCCGAAATGCGTGGCTTCGTCGGCGCGGATCGTCGCGCCCGAAATTGTGCCGGCCGAAGTATTGCTACGCGGCTGTGTGGTTGCATCGCTCATGCCCTCTGGCTAGCAGCCTAGCTCGACGCATTCCAGCACGGAGACCTCTACGCTTGGCCCGTATCGTGATGAAATTTGGCGGCACCTCGATGGCGGGGACCGAACGCATCCGGCGCGTGGCCAATATCGTGCGCAAGCAGCAGGCGCGCGGGCACGAGGTCGCGGTGGTGGTTTCGGCCATGGCGGGCGAGACCGACCGGCTGGTCAATTTTTGCCGCGAGGCCAATGCGCTCTACGACCCGGCGGAATACGACGTGGTGGTGGCCAGCGGCGAACAGGTCACCAGCGGGCTGCTGGCGCTGACGCTGCAGTCGCTCGGTTGCCAGGCGCGCAGCTGGCTTGGCTGGCAGATGCCGATCAACACGATCGAGGCGCATGCCAAGGCGCGGATCGACAGCATCGATGCGGACGCGCTGATCGCCAGCATGGAGCGCGGCGAGATTGCCGTGATCCCCGGCTTCCAGGGCCTGTCCGGGGAAGGGCGGCTGACCACGCTGGGCCGTGGCGGGTCGGATACGTCCGCAGTGGCGGTGGCTGCAGCCATTGGCGCGGATCGCTGCGACATCTATACCGATGTCGACGGTGTCTATACCACCGACCCGCGGATCGTCGCCAAGGCGCGCAAGCAGACCGCGGTGACCTATGAGGAAATGCTCGAACTCGCCAGCGTCGGGGCCAAGGTGCTCCAGACACGCTCGGTCGGGCTGGCGATGAAGGAGGGCGTGCGCGTGCAGGTCCTCTCCAGCTTCGTCGGCGACGACGCGGTTCCCGCAGACGAATACCCCGGCACGATGATCGTGTCGGAGGAAGAAATGAACGCACTGGTGGAGAAGGGCGATATGGAACGCCAGCATGTGACCGGCATCGCGCATGACAAGAACGAGGCCAAGGTGATCCTCACCCGCGTGCCCGACAAGCCCGGCGCGGTGGCCCACATCTTCGAACCGCTCGCCGCGGCGAGCATCAATGTCGACATGATCATCCAGAACGTCGGCCGTGACAAGGGCGAGACCGACGTGACCTTCACTGTGCCGCAGGCCGACCTCGCCCGCGCGCAGGCGCTGCTCGAGGACAAGCGCGACGACATCGGCTACAACCGCCTGATCACCGACAGCAAGGTCGCCAAGATCAGCGTCGTCGGCGTCGGCATGAAAAGCCATGCGGGCGTCGCCAGCACGATGTTCAAGGCGCTGGCCGACCGGGCGATCAACATCCAGGCGATCACAACCAGCGAGATCAAGGTCAGCGTGCTGATCGACGAGGACGAGACCGAACTCGCGGTCCGCGTGCTCCACACCGCCTACGGGCTCGACGCTTCCGACGAGGCCGCGTGAGCCACACCGCCCGGATCCTCCTGCTCGGCTCGGGCGAGCTGGGGCGCGAATTCGTCATCTCCGCCAAGCGGCTCGGCGCCTACGTCATCGCCTGCGACGCCTATGACGATGCGCCCGCCATGCAGCTGGCCGATGCACGCGAAGTGTTCTCCATGCTCGATGGCGACAAGCTGCGCGAGGCGGCCGAGAAGCACCGGCCCGATTACATCGTCCCCGAGATCGAGGCGATCCGCACTTCGGTACTGGCCGAACTGGAGGAGGAAGGCTTCACCGTCGTGCCCTCTGCGCGCGCCGCGCAGCTGACCATGAACCGCGACGCGATCCGCGACCTTGCGGCCAATGATCTGGGCCTCGTCACCTCCCGATATCGCTATGCCAAGAATTTCGAGGAAGTGCAGGCGGCCGCGCAGCACACCGGTTTGCCCTGCGTGATCAAGCCGGTCATGTCGTCATCGGGCAAGGGCCAGTCGACCGTGCGCGACGCGGCCGAGCTCGAAGCGGCCTGGGCCTATGCCTGCGCCAACATGCGCGGCGACCGCCAACGCGTGATCGTCGAGCAATTCGTCGATTTCGATTACGAGATTACGCTGCTGACCGTGCGCCACAAGGACGGCATCAGCTTCTGCCAGCCGATCGGCCACCGGCAGGAACGCGGCGATTACCAGGAAAGCTGGCAGCCCACGCCAATGACCGACGCGGCGATCGCCAGGGCGCAGGACATGGCGCGCACCGTGGTCGACGATCTGGGCGGCTACGGGCTGTTCGGGGTCGAGTTCTTCGTGAAGGGCGAGGAGGTGATCTTTTCCGAGCTTTCCCCGCGCCCGCACGACACCGGCATGGTCACGCTGGTCAGCCAGAACCTCACCGAATTCGACCTCCATGCGCGGGCAGTTATGGGGCTGCCGGTCCCGCCCGTGCTGCGCGCGCGCCCCGCCGCCAGCGCGGTGATCCTCGCCGAACGCGACAGCGCGGCGCTGGCTTATGACGGGCTGGCCGAGGCGATGGGCGAGGGGGCCGACATCCGCATCTTCGCCAAGCCCACCAGCCGTCCCTACCGCCGCATGGGCGTGGCGCTGGCCACTGCGGGCGATACCGACGAAGCGCGCTGCATCGCGCGCGAGGCGGCGCACAAGGTCCGCATCACCTACGGCGACTGATCAGCCTCAGCCCAGCAGCATCACGTTCATCAGCCGCCCGGGCAGCAGGAAGGCCGCGAGCCCGGGAAAGACCAGTCCGGTGACATAGGTAAAAACGAGCTGCCGCTTGTGTGCCGGGATGTTGCCACGCCGTGCGGTCGCTACCGAACGCCAGGCCGAGAAGATCGTCAGCGGGATGAAGACATGGATCGGGCCGTAGCCGCCGCCCGAAGTGATGAAGATCGCCGAAAAGGCGGTCACCAGCATCAGCGCGAGCCAGATCTTGCCCAGCAGCCTGTGCCGCGCATCGCCCTTGCGCGCTAGCAGCACATAGGCGCCCAGCGGGATCGCGGGGATAACTGCAACCACATGCACCGCGATCGCGGCATGGCGCAGATGCGGCAATTCGGGAGTCATGCCGGCAAGCGCGCGGCCGATCGCGATGACGCAGAGCAAGGTCATCACGGTCCCGATGGTGGCCACCAGCGCGCGGCTGGCCGGACCGATATCGAATGCGGACGGGCGGCGGGGGGCGGGCGGCGCGGACAGCGGAAGTGCGAACATTGTCTGGGTCTCCAGGCGGGTGGTTTCGCCCCCTTGGTGGCAGCGCGCCGCTGGCGGGCAAGCGGGCTTGCGCAAAGGGGCCGACCGCTTCGCGAAAGGACGCGAAATCGGGTGTTTGACCACTTTACGAAGCGCGAACGGGCACTAGTCTGCAGGATATGGAACAGGCCCGCCCCGCTGCAGCGCGCATTGCTCGCAAGCTGGTGATCGATCTGTCGGTCATGACCGCGGTCGGGCTGGTCTTGGCGATCATCGGCCCCTTCGGGACGGCCGCCGCGCCGCTGGCATGGCGGCTGGTGAGCTGGATCGGGCTCGCCTGGCTCGGCTATGCCTTCTACCGTCCGCTCGCCCCGCTGGTCGCCTGGCTGCACCCGCGGCTCGAGCTGCCCCGCGCCGGGCTGTGGATCGGCTTGACCATGCTCGCCACGGTGCCGCTGACGGCAGCGATCTGGACGATCGAATTCCTTCCCGGGCCGGTTCCCGCGCCCACGCTCGAACAGGCGCTGCTGGCCTATCTCAATGTGCTGGCGATCGGGGCCAGCGTCACCGTCGTCTTCTACCTGCTCGAACGCGGCCGGCCGAAGGCGGCGGCGCACGACGCGATGGCCCGGTCCGTCGCCGCGAGCGACGTGCAAAATGCCCGGCAGGGCGAGCCGCATTCCGCATTCCTGCAGCGCCTGCCGGCCGAGCTGGGAAGCGACCTGATCGCGCTGGAGATGGAAGACCACTACGTTCGCGCGCATACCATGCTCGGCTCGGACCTCGTGCTGCTGCGGCTGCGCGATGCGATCGCGGAACTCGACGGGATCGAGGGCGCGCAGGTCCATCGCAGCTGGTGGGTGGCCCGCGATGTGGTCGAAGGCGTCGAGCGCGAAGGGCGCAAGCTGCGGCTGCTGTTGCCGCGGGGGATCGCGGCGCCGGTCGCGCGCAGCCGCATGAGCGAACTGGGCGCGGCCGGCTGGTTCTAAGCATCTTGCCGTTGCCCCGCGCGCGCCGTAAGCGCCGCATCATGACGACCTATCCCAAGACCGCCCGCCTGATGCAGCGCGGCGCAGATTTTCTCGGCAGCGAAACCGCGATCCTGTGCGGCGCGATGAGCTGGGTGTCCGAACGCAATCTCGTGTCGGCGATTTCGAACGCCGGCGGCTTCGGCGTGATTGCCTGCGGGGCGATGACCCCCGAACTGCTCGACCGCGAGATCGCCGCAACCCGCGCGCTGACCGACAAGCCCTTCGGCGTGAACCTGATCACCATGCATCCCGACCTGTTCGAGCTAATCGCGGTGTGCGAGAAGCACGCGGTGGGCCATGTCGTGCTGGCGGGCGGCATCCCGCCCAAGGGCAGTGTCGAGGCGATCAAGGGCGGTAAGAACCCCGCCAAGGTCATCTGCTTTGCGCCCACGCTGGCGCTGGCCAAGAAGCTGCTGCGCTCGGGCGCCGATGCGCTGGTGATCGAGGGGATGGAGGCGGGCGGCCATATCGGCCCGGTCTCGACCAGCGTGCTGGCCCAGGAAATGCTGCCCGAACTGGCCGAGGATCACCTTATCTTCGTCGCCGGCGGGATCGGCCGCGGGCAGGCGATTGCGGGCTATCTGGAAATGGGCGCGGCGGGCGTCCAGCTGGGCACGCGTTTCGCCTGCGCGCAGGAAAGCATCGCGCATCCCGATTTCAAGAAGGCCTTCTTCCGCGCCAGCGCGCGCGACGCGGTGGCCAGCGTCCAGGTCGATCCGCGCCTGCCGGTGATCCCGGTCCGCGCGCTAAAAAACAAGGGAAGTGAGTTATTTACCCGGAAACAGATCGAGGTTGCCGGCGTTCTGGACCGCGAGGAGATCGCGATGAACGAAGCGCAATTGCAGATCGAGCATTACTGGGCGGGCGCATTGCGCCGCGCGGTCATCGACGGCGATGTCGAGAATGGCAGCCTGATGGCCGGACAATCGGTCGGCATGCTCAAGGAAGAAGAGCCGGTCGCCGCGATCATCGACAAGCTGATGGCCCAAAGCGAAGCAGCGCTCGCGCGTCGCTGATATGCCCCCTCGCCCGCTCGACCTCGATGTCGCCATCTATCGCGATCGCGTGCAGGTCACCAATCGCGCCACCGCAACCTTTGCCGACCAGCGCGCCAATCACGAGTTTTCGAACGCGGCCTCGGTAGTCGCCCAGCCGCGTTATCTGGAAGACACGATCGTCCGCGCGATCCGCCAGCTCGCGCATGAGGACAGGGCGTTCATGCTGTGCGATCCGATCGCGCATGTGGTCGGCTGCGAGACCGCGCTCGACGAATCCGAACGCTACATCGTGGAAAGCGCCTTGCACCAGTCGGGCATGAAGACGGTGGTCTTCGAGATCGACTGACCAAGCCTGCATTGCGGCCGGCCAAGCCTGTTTGCGCTTGCACGGTTGGGCGCGGGGCGCACATGAGGGCGCATGTCCGACCCATTCGTCCTGACCCTGTCCTGCGCCGATCGCCCCGGGATCACTGCGCGCGTCACCTCCTTCCTGTTCGAGCGCGGCGGCAACATCCTCGAAGCGCAGCAGTTCAACGACCGGATGAGCGACGCCTTCTTCATGCGCGTCGAATTCGATCCGGGCGCGATCTCGCGCGATGCCTTCCGCGCCGAGTTCGCCCCTCTGGCGAGCGAGTTGGCAATGGAGTGGAAGCTGTCGCTGCGCGACCGCCCGCGCCGCGTGCTGATCATGGTCAGCAAGTTCGACCATTGCCTGGCCGACCTGCTCTATCGCTGGCGGATCGGCGAATTGCCGATGGAGCCGGTGGCGATCGTATCGAACCATCCGCGCGAGGCGATCGAGCATACCGATCTGGGCGACCTCCCGTTCCACCATCTGCCGATCACCCGCGACACCAAGCCAGCACAGGAAGCGCAGGTGCGCGCGATTGCCGAGCAAAGCGGCGCCGAACTGGTCGTGCTGGCGCGCTACATGCAGATCCTGTCGGATGCACAGGCGGCGCATTTCGCCGGGCGCTGCATCAACATCCACCACAGCTTCCTGCCCGGCTTCAAGGGTGCCAAGCCCTATCACCAGGCCTATGAGCGCGGGGTCAAGATGATCGGCGCCAGCGCGCATTACGTGACCGGCGATCTCGATGAAGGCCCGATCATCCACCAGGATGCCGAGAGCATCGGCCATGCCGACACGCCCGATGCGCTGGTCCGCAAGGGCCGCGATATCGAAAGCCGCGTGCTCGCAGAGGCGGTCCGCTTGCATCTCGAGGAGCGCGTCCTGCTCAACGGCCAGCGGACCGTGGTGTTCAGGGGCTGAGCAGCTCTTTCCACGGCGCCGTGACGGCATCGTCGCCGGCCAGCGGGTCCCACACCGTCGCCATTCGCGCACGCGCTGCCTGTTCGTCCACCCCGGCCTCGAGATCGGTCAGGTAGAAGAACGCCGTGACGCGGTAGTTCATGATGCAATGGACATGCACCGGCGTGTCGCTCTGCTTCAGCGCGGCACGAAATGCCGCGACATGGCGCGCGCGGGGTGCGTCGAAGGGGACCGGGATATGCGTGTAGCCGATCCCCTGGTCGGCCAGCAGCCGCTCTTCATCCGCCAGCGCTTCGGGATGATCGTCCAGCGCCAGATTGATCACATGGCGCACGCCGATGGCCGCAAGCCTTGCCGGGTCGCCCGCCTCGAGCTTGCCCGACGTGGTGATCCCGTCGGGACGCCTGCGCCAGTTCCTGATGTCGGACGGGTCGTCCACGCTCAGCTTGCGGCGGCGACGCGGGTCTTGGCGCGTTCGGCCTCCATCGCCTTGTCCTCATTGGCGCGCTTAATCACATATTGGCGGATCGCCTCGACCTCGTCCTCGGATAGCGAGGGTGCGAAGCTGGCCATGCCGTTGTCGCTCAGCGCGCCGCCATGGACGATCTGCAGCCAGGCGGCGCGGTTCTCCAGCGCGCCCGAGCGGCGCAGGTCGGGCAATTCGGTCGACCCGACCGCGCCCGGCGCATGGCAGACCGCGCAATAGCGGGCGTATTTGCTGCCCCCCAGCGCAATGGTCGCGGCACTCGCGCGCGACGGCGGCGGGTCGAGCGTGGCGAGCGTGAAGTCGGGTTCTTCGGGCAGGGCAGCGGTCCCGCCCAGCTTGAACACCAGCAACCGGCTGATGTTGCGCACGGGGCGCATATTGTCGATCAGCGCGCCATCGGCGGAAATCGCAAAGGCGCCGCCCCAGCCGGCCAGCACGGCGACATATTGTTCGCCATTGACGGTGTAGGTGATCGGCGGGGCGACCACGCCGGTCTGCGCGGCGAAGCGCCACAGCCGTTCGCCAGTGGCCGAATTGTAGGCGGCAAACTCGCTGCCCGAATTGCCCTGGAAGACCAGCCCGCCGCCGGTTGCCAGCAGCCCGCCGTTCCATGGGCCCGGGTGCTCGACGCTCCAGCGCGCTTCCTGCGCCACCGGGTCCCACGCGACCAGCTTGCCCTTGATCGTGCCCTGCACCTCGCGGCGGATGCCCAGATCGGGCGGCAGATCGCCCGCGCCGAGATCGAAGCCGATGTTGAACCCGCGCGCGCGGTCGGGCTTCCAGTTGGCTTCGGGGGCATAGAGCATCGCGGCTTCGAATGCGGGGATGTACACTAGGTTCTCGCCCGGGTGGTACGCCATCGGGTGCCAGTTGTGCCCGCCCAGCGGACCCGGCATCACCAGCGCGGGCTGGCCGGTGATGTCGATCCGCGTTTCGGGATTCATCTGCGGGCGGCCATCCTCGCTCATCCCGGTCGACCAATTGAGCGGGATATAGGGCTCGGCCGAAATGAACTCGCCCGTCGCGCGGTCGAGCACGTAGAAATAGCCGTTCTTGGGCGCCTGCATCAGCACCTGCCGGCTGCGCCCGTCGATTTCCATATCGGCCAGCACGATGTGCTGCGTGGCGGTGTAGTCCCACGTCTCGCCCGGCGTGGTCTGGTAGTGCCAGACATATTCTCCCGTATCGGGGCGGATCGCGACAATGCTCGAAAGATAGAGATTGTCGCCTTCGCCGCGCCCGTCGGGGCCGGGGCTGCGATAGGCGCGGTTCCACGGGGATCCGTTGCCGACCCCGAAATATAGCAGGTCGAGTTCGGGGTCGTAGGCCATCGAATCCCACACCGTGCCGCCGCCGCCGATGCCGTCCTCGCCCGCCAGCGCATCGCCGCTCCAGGTCTCGGCCGCGGTCTTCAGGTAGTCGGGCGCGTCATCGCCGTCGTCGCCGGGCACGGTGTAGAAGCGCCACAGCTCCTCCCCGTCGTCGGCGTCATAGGCGGCGATATAGCCGCGCACGCCGAATTCGGCGCCGCCATTGCCGATCAGCACCTTGCCATCGACCACGCGCGGCGCGCCGGTGATGGTATAGCTCTTGTCCTGGTCGACCGTGATCGTCTCCCACGCCACCGCGCCGGTATCGCGATCGAGCGCGACCAGCCGCCCGTCGAGCGTACCGAGGAACAGGTGCTCGCCCCATGCCGCCAGCCCGCGATTGACCACGTCGCAGCACGTTTTCACTCCGGTTTCGCCGGGCACTTGCGGATCGTAGCTCCACAGCGGCTCGCCGGTCGCGGCGTCATAGGCGAAGACCTTGCTCCACGCGGTGGTGACATAGAGCTTGCCGTCCATCACCAGCGGGGTCGCTTCCTGCCCGCGCGCGGTGTCCATGTCGGCGAACCACGCGAGCCCCAGCTCGCCCACGCTGTCGCGGTCGATCTGGTCGAGCGGCGAGAAGCGCTGTTCGGCATAGCTGCCACCATGCGTGATCCAGTTGGCCGGGTCCTCGCCCGCATTGACCAGCCGGACGGTATCGATCCCGCCTTCGGGTGCGTCCGCGGCACCCATCTTGCAGCCTGCCAGCGTCCCGCAAAACCCCAGCGCGGCCACTGCCGCCCAACCGATCCCTCGCATCATCCTCTCCCCGGCGACATTTGCGTCGCTCTATGAAACCTATCCTGCCGACGATGCGCGGGCTTGTCCATAAGGCTGCACCCTGCGAGGATCGGCGCGGATGGGACTGCGAGGAGAGACGAGCGATGTGCGATGAACAGGATCTGGCGCGCTGGGCGCGCGGTACAGTATCGCGCCGGGCCTTCGGCGGCGGCGCGCTGGCGGCGGGCGTGGCGGCTTGCGCGCCGGTCGATGCCAGCGTCGATCGTCCGGCGGAGGCAGGCAGGCTGACCGAGCGCATGGTCAGCTTTGCCGCACCCGGCGGGACGATGGACGGGTTCTTCGTCCATCCCGCGGACAGGGCGAGCCCGCTCGTGCTGTTCTGGCCCGATATTGCCGGGCTGCGCGAGGCGAAGCGGCAGATGGCGCGGCGGCTGGCGGGCGAGGGCTATGCCGTGTTCGTCGCCAATCCCTATTACCGCGATGACGCAGGAGAGCAGTTCGCCGACTTCGCCGATTTCGCGGGCAATGGCGGCTGGGACAAGGCGCGCCAGTGGCGCGCAAAGCTCGATGCGGAAGCGATCCAGGCCGATGCGCGTGCCGCCACCGCCTGGCTCGATACGCAGGACGCTGTAGATACCGCGCGCGGGATCGGCACTCAGGGCTATTGCATGGGCGGGCCCTTTACCGTGTGGAGCACGGCTGCAGTGCCGCGGATGAAAGCGGCGGGCAGTTTCCATGGCGGCGGGCTGGTGCGCGAGGGCGCGGACAGCCCGCACCGCATGCTGCGCGAGGACGCCCATTATCTGATCGCGATCGCGCAGAACGACGATGCCAAGGAGCCTCAGGCCAAGACCGAATTCCGCGCGGCCGCCGAGGCGGTGGGCGCGGCGGCGGAGGTCGAGGTCTATGCTGCCGATCACGGCTGGTGCGTGTCCGATTCGCCGTCCTACGACGAGGCCGAGGCCGAGCGGGCCTGGGCGCGCTTGCTGGCAACCTACGCCGCGGCGCTCTGACCGCTTTCGCTTGCCGCCAGCCCCACGCGCGCTACGATGCGGGCGAATAGAGGAGGGTCGTTATGCTTGGTGGTACGCTTGTCCTGATGCTGCTGGTCCTGGTCGTTGTCATGTTCCTGGTGATGGGCGTGCGCATCGTGAAACAGGGCTTCGTCTATACCATCGAACGGCTCGGGAAATATCACCTCGCCGCCGATCCCGGCCTGCACATCATCTACCCCTTCATCGATCGCGTCGGTCACAAGATCAACATGATGGAGCAAGTGCTCGATATTCCGGGGCAGGAAATCATCACCAAGGACAACGCCATGGTCGGCGTGGACGCGGTGGTGTTCTTCCAGGTGCTCGACGCGGGCAAGGCGGCTTACGAGGTCTCGGGCCTCCACAACGCCATCCTGGCGCTGACGACGACCAATCTGCGCACGGTGATGGGTTCGATGGATCTCGACGAGACGCTGTCGAAGCGGGACGAGATCAACGCCAGGCTGCTCAGCGTGGTCGATCACGCCACTTCGCCGTGGGGGATCAAGATCACCCGGGTGGAAATCAAGGACATCCGCCCGCCGGTCGATATCTCCGAAGCCATGGCACGGCAGATGAAGGCCGAACGCCTCAAGCGTGCCGAAATCCTCGAGGCCGAAGGCGACAAGACCAGCTCGATCCTGCGCGCCGAGGGCCGCAAGCAATCCGCCATCCTCGAAGCCGAGGGCAAGCGCGAAGCGCAGTTCCGCGATGCCGAAGCGCGCGAGCGCGCGGCGCAGGCCGAAGCCAAGGCGACCGAGATGGTTTCCAACGCCATCGCCTCCTCGGGCAACCAGGCGATCAATTACTTCATCGCGCAGGAATACACCAAGGCAGTGGGCAAGTTCGCCGACAGCCCCAATGCCAAGACCATCCTGTTCCCGGTCGAGGCGACCCAGCTGATCGGCTCGCTCGGCGGTATCGGCGAACTGATCAAGGGCACGTTCGACGGCGTCGAGGGCACGGTGGACAGCGGTATGCCGATCCCCGCCGGCCGCGACACTGCATCACCGCGCCGCACCAGCGTCCCGCGTTCGCGCGGCGAGTGAGCACAGCCGCGATGGATGGCATCGAATCCTACTGGATCTGGCTGATCCTCGGCCTCGCCCTGGCCACTCTCGAGATGGTCGTGCCCGGGGTCTATCTGATCTGGCTGGCGATGGCGGCGCTCGGCATCGCGGTGCTGGCCTTTGTCTCTGCGCCCCCGCTGGCGCTGCAGATCATCGCCTGGCTGTCGCTCTCGCTGATCCTCGCCTTTTCGGCAAAGCGCTGGCTGCGCGACCGCCCGGTCAGCTCCTCCGACCCGTTGCTCAACAACCGCGTCGGCCGGCTCCACGGCGAAACCGCACTGGTGACGCAGGCGATCGAAAGCGGTTCGGGCCGGGTGAAGGTGGGCGATAGCGAATGGATCGCGCGCGGTGCGGATACCGCGGCGGGTGCGCGCGTACGCATCATCGGCAGCAATGGCGCCGAACTGCTGGTCGAGCCGGTTGCGCTGCTCGAGGACGATAGCCCGCCCGGAGGCGAGGGCTAGCTCAGCCGTTCAGCGCTTCGGTGAAGCGGCCGTGCTTGCGGTAGCGCACCATCCATTTGTCGAGGAGCAGGCCCAGCGGCTTGGGCTCGATGCCCAGCTTCGCGAAACCCGGAAACTCGCCCGAGACGACATTGCCCTGCTTGAGCAGCTTCCACTGGTCGCTGCCCATCGGTGTGCCCGGCAGCGCGGCGAAGGTCGCCGAAAGCGCATCGGGCATCGCCAGGAAAGTGCGCTTGCGCTGCTGCGCGGCGGCGATCGCTTCGTTGATCTGCATCATCGACATCTGCTCGGGCCCGCCCAGCTCGTAGGTCTTGCCGCCGAACGTGCCAGGGTCCTCGAGCGCGCGCACCGCCGCTTCGGCGACATCGTCGACATAGACCGGCTGCAGCTTCGCTTCGGGCGCAAAGACCGGCAACACGGGCAGCGCCGAAATCAGCCCGGCGAACATGTTGATGAAATTGTCGTCCTTGCCGAACAATATGCTCGGCCGCAGGATGGTCGCCTTGGGGAAGGCGGCAAGCACGCGCTCCTCGCCCAGCTTCTTGGCCGCGGCATATTCGATCTCGGTGCCCTCCTCGGGCTCTGCCGCGATCGCGCTGACATGGACGAACGCGCTTGCGCCTTCCTTCGCGGCGGCCTCGGCCATCCAGCCCGGGGCTTCGCCCATCAGCCGGCGCAGATTGCCGCCAAACGCGCCGACGAGGTTGATCACCGCATCCGCGCCGACGAGGCAGCGCTCGACCGACTGGCGATCGCTCGCATCGCAGCGCGCGAACTGCATCTGGCCGAGGTTGGCCAGCGGCTTGAGCTTGAACGCCTTTTCGGGATTGCGGCTGGCGATCCGCACGCGTGCACCGCGCTCGAGCAGCGCCTGCGCCACGTAATTGCCGATAAAGCCGCTGCCGCCCATCAGCACCACCAGTCTGCCGTTCAACGCGCCGCTTTTCGCCATGGTATTCGCCTGTTTCCTCGAAGGGAGAAGTATCGCCACGCCCCTAGCCTCAACCCCCGCTGCGCCGCAAGCGTTCCGGCGGGTGTGAAAGGCGTTGACAGGTAAGCCACTGCTTCGCTAGTGGCCCGCGCCTACCCGCAGCCGTGCTACGACGACCGGCCAGCGACAGTGTGCCCAGATGGCGGAATTGGTAGACGCGCATGCTTCAGGTGCATGTATCCGCAAGGGTGTGGAGGTTCGAGTCCTCTTCTGGGCACCATTTGTTCTTCTCACGTTCTCCCAAATAATCTATAAAACCCGCAGAAATCCTAGGGATTTGGCCCTTGGATCGTTCCGGATCGTCCCGCCTGTTCTCGGGGGTTCCAGACACTTTTGTGGGCCTTTTGAGGCCGTTTCGCAAAGGCCCAGATGAAAAGGCCCCCACATGCCGCTGACAGATACTCGCCTCCGCGCTCTCAAGCCCAAGGACAAACCGTACAAGGTAACCGATGAGCGCGGCCTATATGTCGAGGTCACGCCGACCGGCAGCAAGCTTTGGCGATTCCGATACCGGATCGGTGGTGCGCAAAAGAAGCTCTGCATCGGCAGCTATCCTGACATCAGCCTCAAGCAAGCCCGAGACGCAGCCTACGAGGCACGACGAGCTGTTGCTTCTGGGGGCGACCCGGCCTTTGAGAAGCGGAAGCGGAAAATCCGCGCCGAGTTCCTTTCTGCACAGACGTTCGAGGCAGTCGCGCGTGAATATATCGAGCAGATGATGGTCCAGAATGGCCGCGCCGATGGCACGATCGTCAAGGCCAATTATTTCCTCGACAAGCTTGCGCCTGCCATCGGTAACCGACCCATCCACGAGATCGAGCCGTTCGAAGTCCTGGCTCCTCTGAAACGACTGGAAGCCACTGGTAAGCACGAGACTGCGAAGAAATGCCGCTCGTTCGCAGGCCGCGTGTTTCGTTACGGTGTCGCTACCACCCGCTGCAAATCCGATCCGACCAGTATGCTGAAGGGCGCTCTCGTAACGCCGAGAGCCACGCATTATGCAGCAATCCTCGAGCCCACCGAGCTAGGCGGGCTGCTGCGCGCAATCGACGACTTCACTGGCTACATGGTGACCAAGTTTGCTTTGCAGATCGCGCCGCATGTGTTCGTACGTCCCGGCGAACTCCGCCACGCCGAATGGCATGAGATCGACCTGGTCGATGGGGTCTGGAAGATCCCTGCCGGTAAAATGAAAGCGCGCCGAGCGCATGCCGTCCCGCTGTCCAAGCAAGTTAGAGGTTATCTCACAGACCTGGCCGAGATGCTCGGCCGCGAAGGATATGTCTTCCCGTCTGCGCGCAGCTCCAAGCGTCCCATGAGTGAAAACACGCTCAATGCCGCATTTCGTCGCATGGGATATTCGAAGGAAGAAGTCACCGCGCATGGACTCCGGGCGACAGCATCGACATTCCTGAACGAGTCGGGCCTTTGGAATCCCGATGCGATCGAGCGTGCCCTGGCACATGGCGACAGCAATGTTGTGCGTGGCATCTACCATCGCGGCAAACATTGGGAAGAGCGCGTGCGCATGGCTCAATGGTGGAGCGACTACCTCGATGAGCTCCGGACAGGAGGAAAGGTCATCATGGGAAAGTTTGCGAATGGTTGATCGGAAGAACGAATTTCTTCTCAGCCAGTGCAGGATTGAAGGCTCAGGACGAGCCCTATCAGGGACACTGACGCGAGCAAGGCGAACTCAATTCTGATGCCCCAGACTTTAAGCCACTTCCGCATCGTGCTGAGCCTCAGTTCGCAGAGCTTTGGCAGCTAAGCTGATCGAACCGTTCAGCAACAGTCTTCCACGTTGCTATGCCTGCCTCGTCCCCTTCGTTGGAAAGTCGCTGGATCTGCTTTGCGATAAACGCGGCTCCCTCTTCGCCATGGTTCTTTTCGACCCAAAGTGCAACGGCCCACAATTCTTGATCGCGGTTCAGCACCATGGTTCACGTCGCCCGGTCCAGGTCCGCGCCAGCCCTTCGCTGACCAACTGATCGCCAAGCGAGCGGCCGCCGCGCGTTACGACCCGCAGTTTACGACCGTACTGATCCTCATCTCTGCTTCCGATGGTCCTCAGTTCAAAGGGTCCGCCATTGAGCAATTCGACAAGGCGATGCGTCGCGCGCATGCCGAGTTGGTATTCATAATCGCAACGAGGCTCGCTGATCTCTGGTGTATCGATGTCAGCAATGCGGATCTTTACGCCATCAAGCCAGAAGGTATCTCCATCCACGACGCATGTGCGCCGGACGGATCCGCAAATGTCGAATTGTGGGAAGCTCGCTTGCTGGAATAAAGTTTGAGGCTGCTGATCGTCGTTAGCAATGCTGGCATCATGGACTGGCCAGGTGAGTGCCAGCATCCCTCCAGCAAATACGATCGCGAATGCTCCCAATCCCAACGCGATCTCCTTTCTCAGCTTCCGGCGCTTCTGTGCCTTCAACGACTTGCGAAAATCGAACGGCTCACCGGGGGTCTCATTCACTAGCGTTGTCCGTTTTCATTCCGGCACATGATTTCAGACAATAGCCGGAAATCAGGCAGTTTCGTCAATTGTACGTACCAATTGCTTGCCAACGTCCCAACACGGACCGGACATATTGCGGTGTTTCACCGTTGCTGGGAATGCCGCGTGATCGGGAGACGGCACCTGGGCCCGCATTGTAAGCAGCCAAGGCCAGGTGGACCGCGTCGAACCGGTCCAACATATCGCGAAGATACCGGGCGCCACCGTCGATCGATGCAAGAGGGTCATGACGGTTCCGGACGCCCAGTTCGCGCGCCGTGGCCGGCATAAGCTGCGCCAGCCCGGCAGCACCGGCTGGACTCACAGCCATCGGATTAAAGCGGGATTCAGCCCAGATAAGAGCACGAAGCAGGTTGGTCGGAAGCCCGTAACGGCGCTCAGCCTCGGCTATCGCCGCCATATACAGGCTTTCCCGATAGGATATGTTTGCTGGCTCGGCCTGGTAGATTGCAGGAAGATATTGCCTTGCCGGCTGCTGGTCCGTCTTCGGCGGAACGACCGCGTGTTCGAACAAGGTGAAATCCTGGGCGCGGACTTGCTGAGAGGAGGTCGCGATCATTCCCAAACAGGCGACCGCTATCGCGGTCCGACGATTGAGGCGGGTCATCTCGAGTGGTGCTCCATTGATTCGAATCGATATAGAACATAAGTAGAACATATGCCTGTAGGAAAGCAGCGAATGCCTGCCTTCGGGAGAGGAGAGGAACGCTGATGAGGGGGCCACTTTGCTTGCTGAGGAGCTCGCATGTCCCTGTCTGTCCAAGCTCATCCCAACCGGTCGCTTGCCGGGACCGCCCGTCGCATTTGTGAATCGCGAGGGGGCAAATGGTCAGGCACAAGGGGCATGGCCTGCTGCCCTGCGCATGATGACCGCACGCCGTCACTCGGTGTGTCGCTCGGTCGACAGGCTATCCTTTTCCATTGCTTTGCGGGATGCGATCAGCAGAGCGTATTGTCTGCATTGGCGCGTGAAGGTTTCGAGGCACCGGCGCTTTTTTCAGGTTCTGCGACCACCAACGAGCCCGAATCGACCAGCACCCGCAAACCTTCGGCGGCAGCGCTGAGGATCTGGCGCGATGCACAGCCACTGCGTGCCAGTCCGGCAAAGGCATATCTTGAAAGCCGCGGCATCCTCGCCGCATCTCCGGCGCTCCGCTTCCATCCACGAACGCCGCTTGGCCCGAAAGGACGGGCCCGTTTTCTGCCCGCCATGATCGCGGCAGTCAGCCTCGGCGAGGGCCCGATCGCCATCCACCGCACGTTCCTGTCTACCGAGGCTTCAGGCAAGGCCGCTTTCGAAAAGCCGAAACGCGCGCTCGGCGCGCTCGGTGAAGCTGCTGTTCGTCTCTTCGCTCCAGTTTCCGGCAAGCTTGGCCTTGCCGAGGGGGTCGAGAGCGCGATGTCGGCCTATGCTCTCACCGGCATTCCCGTCTGGGCGACCCTGGGCAATGAGCGCTTCGGTCTCGTCAGCGTGCCTGAGAGCGTGACCGAGCTTCACCTCTTCGTCGATCACGATGCTGGCGGCGAGCTGGCCGCGTCGCGTGGCCTAGCCGCTTATGCCCGCGATGGGCGGACGATCCACGTTCGCAAACCATCCTCACGCGACACCGACTGGAACGATGAACTTACAGCATGGCTGCGCCGCAAGGCGGCGCGGTAGAGGAGAGAGAGCTTCTCGAATTCCTGATCCGGCAGAGGGCGTGTCCCGATGCCTTCATCAGGAGGACGAATTGCCATGTTTCAATCAGACCTGTTTCCCGCCGACGAGCAGTTGCCGTCAATGCGCCTGGCCTATGCCATCGGCACCCGAGTTGCCGCGCTTCTCGCTTCGGGACGTCATCTTACCCGTACCGACATTTCCGGGCTGTTCGCCGAAGAGACCGGTGTTCTGGACTGGGGAGGTGCCTGGACCATCGACGACTACAACAACGCGGTCGAGATCGGTGCACTGCTCTGGCTTCGAGAGTCCTCACGGATCGATCTGGCGACGAACGTGCACGAAGCGGAAGCGCGGTTCGACTGGCTCGAAGCAGCCTTGCCGCCGCGGCATGTGCGCAGCGAAGCACAGGTCGAGCTCCAGCAGTTCTCGACCCCGCCAATGCTGGCCTGGCTGATGGCGAAGGCCGCAGCTGTCTCTGCGCAAGACACCCTACTCGATCCGTCCGCAGGCAATGGTGCCCTTGCGCTGTGGGGCAACGTTCGGAACGCCTTGTTGGTCCTCAACGAGATAGATCCTGTGAGACGAGACAGCTTGGGTCACATCTTCCCTTCGGCCGCGATTACCGCGCATGACGGGGAACTAATCGCCGACCTGATTCGCGGCCCTGTTCCTTCGGTCGTGCTGATGAACCCGCCGTTCGCCCGAAGCCAGGAACGCGGCAAGGACGGTGAGACGGCCATGCGTCACCTGCGCAGTGCGATCCGGGCCGCTGCCAATGGGGCGAGAATTGTCGCGATCATGCCCGAAGGATTCGATGCTTCCACTTTCGCCAAGGCACAGGACGAAGCGTCGCTGCTCCTCGATGTCCGGCTGCAGCAGATGTTTCGCCGGACAGGGACGGGGATCGCTGTTCGCCTGGTTGTGTTCGACAAGACGCCGACTGCGTCCTCGCCTGCGATCACCGGAGATACTGCCGACCTCATCTCGCTCCACGAGCTGCTCAACGCGCTTCCGCCACGCGTAGAAACCTCCACCAACATCCATCGCCTGCCAATCGGGAAGCCAGTGCGCCTTGTTGGCAAGATCTCAACGCACCGCGCGCCGGTCCGGCCAATGGCTCCTTTCGCAGCGACAGCAGCAGCCAGGGCGAATGCGATCGATCTTGCCTATTCGGTCCTCGCCGAACCCGCGCCGGTGCTCGAACAGACCGGCATCTACCTGCCTTACCGGCCTAGCCGCATCGCCTTCGAGAATGCGCCGGCCCATCCCACCCCGCTCGTGGAATCGGTCGCCATGGGTTCGGTCGCGGCACCGCAGCCCGATGTTTGCCCGCGCCTTCCCGCATGTTGGCAGGCCGATGGCCTGCTGTCCGAAGCGCAATGCGAGACACTGGTCTACGCTGCCCAGGCATTTGCGCGCGATCTTCCGGGTCAGTTCAAGGTGAGCCAGGAAGGCACCTCGCTGGAACTCTCCGAGGACGGAGACTCCTACCGCCAAGGCTTCTTCCTCGGCGACGGAACCGGAGCGGGCAAAGGACGGCAGATCGCCGCGGTCATCATGGATCGCTGGCTCGCAGGCGAGCGCCGACATGTCTGGATCACCAAGAACGAGGCGCTGCTCGAAGATGCACGCCGCGACTGGGAAGCCCTTGGCGGGCTGCCGCTCGATCTCCAGCCGCTCTCGCGCTGGAAACTCGGCCAGCCCGTAAAGATGTCCGAAGGCATCCTCTTCGTCACCTATCCGACGCTGCGCTCGGGCCGCGCCGAGGATACGCGGCTCGACCAGATCCTTGCCTGGGCGGGCGAGGATTTCGACGGCGTGATCGCTTTCGACGAAGCCCATGCGATGGCTAATGCGCTCGGGGGCTCTTCAATCCGCGGCAAGGTCAAGGGCTCCGAACAAGGGATGGCGGGCCTCAGGCTGCAGAACCATCTCCCGCGCGCCCGCGTGCTCTACGCGTCTGCCACTGGCGCTTCGGATATCGCCAACCTCGGTTACACTTCCCGCCTCGGCCTTTGGGGACCCGAGACCGCTTTTCCGACCCACGAGGCATTCATGACCGAGATCCGCGCTGGCGGCGTCGCGGCGATGGAGCTCGTCGCCCGTGATCTCAAGGCCCAGGGGCTCTATCTTGCCCGTGCGCTGTCCTTCGCCGGGGTCGAGTACGAGATCTTAGAGCACTGCCTGACCGAAGCGCAGGTGCGGATCTACGACGCCTATGCTGATGCCTGGGCGATCATTCACCGCAATCTCGAAGCCGCGCTCGAGGCGACCCGTGTGGTCGATGAGGACAGCGGCGATACGCTCAACCGGAATGCCAAGGCGGCAGCGCTTTCGATCTTCGAAGGCACCAAGCAGCGATTTTTTGCCCAGCTCCTGCTCTCGATGAAGCTGCCCAGCCTGATTCCGGCGATGGAAGCGGCGCTTGGCGAAGACCATTCGGTAGTCGTGCAGCTGGTCTCGACCGCCGAGGCGATGCTCGACCGGCGCCTTGCCGACCTCTCCGACGAGGAGCGTGAAGCGCTCGATATCGATCTGTCCCCGCGCGAATACGTTATCGATTACCTTACCAAGAGCTTTCCGGTGCGCCTGATGCAGGTCTTCGCCGACGAGGACGGCAATATTCGCTCCGAGGCGATGAGCGATGAGCTGGGCAATCCCGTTTTCTGCCCGCGCGCCATGGCCGCGCGCGATGCGCTGATCGAGCAGCTCTGCGCGCTGCCGCCCATCGCCACTGCGCTCGATGCGATCATTGAACACTTTGGAGCCGAAGCCGTGGCCGAAGTCACGGGTCGGACCCGCAGGCTGGTCCTGGGGCGCGATGGTCAGCAGAGGCTCGAACGGCGAAGCCCCAGCGCCAATGTCGCCGAAGCGCAAAGCTTCATGGACGGGACCAAACGCATCCTCGTCTTCTCGGATGCGGGCGGGACGGGACGATCCTACCATGCCGACCTTCATGCGAAGAACCAGCAGCGCCGAGTCCATTTCCTGCTCGAGCCGGGCTGGCGGGCCGACAACGCTATCCAGGGGCTCGGCCGCACCAACCGCACCAACCAGGCCTCGGCCCCGCTGTTCCGACCGGTGACCACCGACGTGAAGGGCGAACGCCGGTTCATCTCGACCATTGCGCGCAGGCTCGATGCCTTGGGTGCGCTGACGCGCGGCCAGCGCCAGACCGGCGGGCAGAACCTGTTCGACCCGGCAGACAATCTCGAAAGCGACTATGCGCGCGACGCGCTCAGCCGCTGGTTCCAGCTGCTCTATGACGGCAAGCTCGAAGCCACCACCTTCGGCAACTTCGTCGAACGTACCGGCCTCCGCCTTGAAAACCCCGATGGCGGACTGACCGACAATCTCCCGACGATCCAGCGTTGGCTCAACCGCATCCTCGCGCTACCGATCGCACTCCAGAACGCGATCTTCGACGAATATCTCGGCCTCGTCGAAGCGCGGATTGAAGCTGCGCGCGAGGCCGGAACGCTCGACCAGGGACTGGAGACCGTGAGGGTCGATCGCTTCACGGTCCTCGCCGATGAACTCCTGCGCACCGATCCCGTGACCGGAGCCGAGACCCGCCTCGTCTCGCTCGAAGTGACGAGGCACCTTCGGCCTCTGCGATTGCAGCGCCTGGTGCGGATGCACGAGATCGGCAGTCGGCACGCGATCCCGATGCGCAATATGCGGTCAGGCAAGGTCGCGCTGTCGGTTCCAGCCCGTCGCCTCATCGCCGACGACGGGGCCGTGATCGAACGCCGGCGCCTGCTGCGCCCGCTCAAGTCCGCGAACCGGACCCTTGAGGCACTCGCCGAGAGCCACTGGGAAGAAATTGGCGTCACCGCATTCACCAGCACCTGGCGGACCGAGGAAGAAGAGGCGGCCAAATCATCGGTCACCGAGCGCGTCCATCTCGCCACCGGACTTCTGCTTCCGGTTTGGAAGCGCCTTCCCGGCGATCATGTCCGCGTCACCCGGCTCGTTGCCGAGGACGGCCAGTCGATCATCGGGCGCGAAGTGCTCGATGTCGATCTCGCGGCAATTGCCGATACCTTTGGCCTTTGCGGAGTTACCGGGCCAGCTGCAGAGCAGATCGGCGACCTGGTCCTCTCAAGCGGAAAGCCGCTGGTCCTCGCAAGCCACGATGCCTTGACCGTCAAGCGATCGCTGGTCGGCGGCGAACAGCGCCTTGAACTGACCGGATTCTCGCCGGATCGCCTCGACTGGTACAAGGGCAAGGGCTGCTTCACCGAGATCATCCGCTACCGCACGCGGCTGTTTGTCCCGGTTTCGAGAGCTTCGTCGGTCCTCCCCGCGCTTGCCGCCTGATCCCTCGGGCAAACCCCAATCTAAGAATGAGAGTGGAGGGAGCCCTTTGGGCTTGTGGGCCTCGTGATCCTCACCTGCGCCTTCATTCCATCAGGAGAACACCCATGATCCAGTCGATCCCCTTGAAGAAGCTTGTTCCGAGCCCGCGCAACGTTCGCAAATCGAGCGACGTGCTGGCCGACCTCCAGCTGCGGGCAGACATTGCTGCGCGCGGCCTGCTGCAGAACCTCGTCGTGCGCAAAGGAAAGCGCGGCAAATTCGAGGTCGAGGCCGGTGGTCGCCGTCTCGCCGCGCTGCAGGCGCTGGCCGAAGATGGCACCTTGCCCGACAACCACGAGGTCACCTGCCTCGTCATCGAAGGCGAGGAAAGCGAAGTGCGTGAGGCCAGCCTTGCCGAGAACTTCCAGCGTCTCGCGATGAACCCCGCCGACGAGGCGCAGGCCTTCGCGGCGATCATCGAGGCGGGCGCTACCACCGAAGACGTGGCGCGCCGCTTCGGCCTCACCGTCCGTTTCGTCGAAGGGCGCCTGCGTTTGGCAAGTCTGGCACCCTGCGTCTTCGAAGCACTCGCTGAGGGTACGATCACGCTCGACATGGCCAAGGCCTACGGCGCGATCTCCGACATCGAGCGCCAGGCGCATGTTTATGCCGAGCTGCAGGACGCCTGGTACCAGGTCACCCCTGACACCATCCGCCGCATGGTGCTTGATGCCACGGTGCGCGGTTCCGATCCGCGTGCCGTGCTCGTCGGACGCGATGCCTACCTCGCCGCAGGCGGCCGGATCGAGCGCGAACTGTTCGACGATGATGCCAGCGAAAGCTGGATCGATGTCGCGCTGCTCGAAGACCTCGCGCACAAGGCCATGGAAGAGGCGGCACAAAAGACCGCACTCGAATATGGCCTTGCCTGGGTGCGCCCGACCCTTGGCACCTATGTCAGCCATGACCTTGTAGAAGGTCTCGGTCGCTTGCCCTGCGAGCCTGCGCCGATGACCGAGCAGGAAGCGCAGGAGCTCGGCGAGCTCGAGGCCGACTACGACCGCGTCGCTGCCGTGCTCGAAGACGAGGACAGCGACGAGGAGGAGATCGCCAAAGCCGAGCAGGAACTCGTCGTTGTCGACCGGGCCATGCGCGCGCTCAATGATCGTCCCCCTGTGCTTGCCGACGAACTAAAATCCGAGGCTGGTGCTTTCCTCGTCCTCTCGCGCAATGGCGAACCGACACTGGTCCCGCAGTTCTATACCGAGACCGAAGTCATCGCTGACGAAGGTGTGGTCGAGGCCATCGAGGAAGGTGGAACGGCGAAGCCCAAGGGGAGCGCGCTCTCACAGCGCCTGCTCGACGAGCTTGCAATGCAGCGCCGCGACATCTTGGCGATCCATCTCGCCAACGATCCGGCACTGGCGCTCGACTTCATGGTCTTCACGCTCGCTGATGCTGATGGACATGACTGGCGGGCCAAGAAGGCATCGACGCTGGTCGGCTCTGTCGCGTCCGGCCCCGTCACCGGGTTCGAAGCCAAGGACGCACCGGCAAGTGCTGCCCTTGCCGAGTTCGCCGGGTCGCTCGATGAAAGCTGGCGTGTCGGCGAGACCGACGTCGAACGGTTTGCGAGGTTCCGGGCGCTCTCCGACGAGGCGCGCTCGGCTTGGCTTGGTCATGTCGTCTCGCGCACGCTTGTCGCCAGTCTCGCCTGCGAAGGCGAACGCTCGGTGCCGCTGCACGAGGCGCTCGGCTCACTTCTCGAAATCGAGACCGCGCATTGGTGGCGTCCCACGGCGACGAATTACTTCGATCGTGTGGCCAAGGCCCGCACGCTTGAAGCGCTCGATGCCGCCGGCGGTCCCGAACTGGTCAGTCGCTATGCCGCCTCCAAGAAGTCCGAATTGGCAAGCGCTGCCGAACGCATCTTCTCGGGCAACTTCATCGGCGAGGAACATATCAAGGAACGGGCGCAGGCCTGGGTGCCTTCGATCATGCGTTTCGCCGGTGCCGAAGAGGTCGAACCGGTTGACGCCGAAGCGGATGAGCCGGTCAGCAATGTTACAGCTGATGAGATAGCCGAGCAGGCTGCCTGACCCCTCCTGACAGGTCCAGGTCACTCGGCGGGCGGTCCGTCCCAATCGGGACGGACCGCCTTTTCGTATTCTCCTAGTGCGGCGTTCGTCCCAATACTCCTGAATCCTGACATTCTTAGTGCTGAGGCAGCGTATCTGCAGCCGCCGCCAGAGCCGCCGTTCGCAGCCCCGAAATCGTCCGTCGGTAGCTGCCGTTCATTCAACCGCCAGAAATTGTGGCAACTGGGTCGGTAGCTGCAAGGCAGCTTTCAGCTCGAGAAACAAGGAAGCAGACATCCGAGACACTGGCCCTCTCGGTGTAAACGAGATGCTCGGCATACGGCTCAGAAAGGACCGAAAGCGGGTGAACAAGTTCCGGGTGGCAAGTATCGACTACGGGCGCACAAGGGAGGGAGCTAATTAAAGAATCCATCTTGCTCCATAGTCTCTGTCAATCGCGCAGCCTTCTCTGGGGTATCAACATAGGGCGACAGAATGGGCCGTTTCCCAAATAGATGCCGCCAAATCATTCGCAGATGACCAGGCTCGAACTCTACATCGACATGCACCGTGGGCACGGTCGCGGCGTAATGCCGCACCAGGTCGTCGCAAGAGCGGTCCCGAGCAATATAGAGCCGATAGCCGAACTGAGCGACCGTCCTGTTGATCTTGCGAACCTTCGCCTTGTCGCTCAGCACACGGTGCCGCATAACGCTGTTTACCGGACGAAGGCGCGTCGATCCGCGTAGCACCATACCTGCATCGATTGGGAAAATGAGCTCGATCTCTCCATCCTCGGGGTAGGGTATGCGAGCATGAACTGGTTGGTCGGGATCGTAGAAGCAAACTGGATTGTCGGTAGTCAGGAACGGCAAGTCGGTCTTGTTGTGGAGGACCTCAAAGCCCATCCGGAAGGCCAAATCGCCGCTACCCATAATGTCCTGGGGCATATTGGCTAGGCTCTGCTCGGGATTGATGCCAACGGGGACGTGGTCGAGCTTCCCAGCATATTCCGCCAGATCCGCGGGCAGCGCCCCGACCGCTTCTAAAGTCTGGATCTCCGCGCGCATCTTTTGTGCCAGCAGATATTCATGTCGTTCACGCGCCGCCGGCACACGCGCCATTAGGATCGCAACCATCCCAAGTAGATTGAAGGAAATAGCCGGCGAAAGGCGCTTCGCACGCGCGGCGGCGACAGTGATAGGCCACACAGTCTCCACACGATTCCAATGATCTTCCCAAGACGTGTCATCACGTCCGCCATCCTTGGATGGGAGCGAATAATATAGTTTGCGATACGCGATCGAGCCAGGCTGTGATGGCTGCGGGTCATCAGGTTTGTCGTCAAAGTAAGCCCAGACTCGGCCGTCCGGGCCTGTGAAACCCGCCATATAGGTGATCGACAAATAGTGATGTTTGCGAAGCTTTCTCCCCGCCCCACCGCTACCGGCCTTGAGTCGGCTGAATGGAACAACGTCGCCATCGGTAGGGACTAGCCCCCAATTCCAACGAAACATCGATCCTCGAGGAAAATGCATTTAGTTATCGACGTCCTTCAAATGGTAACCGGGCTGGCGCAGCCCAATGACCGGCGATTGACCTGGCTGTTCTAATTTTTCTCGATTAGCGAAGCGCGAACACCCATTTCCTCGATGATGGCACTGATCCGATCGATCACGGGGCCGAGCGCCACAGCCCGAGCACTGGCTTTGTCAGCAGTTGCATAGGGAAGCGGCGTCAGACCCTTGAAGTCGGACGGCAGTGTCACATCGGTGCGTTGCGGCACCAGCAACAGAGTGCGATGGCGGCCAAGGCGGGACATGAAAAAGCCGAGCTCGAAGATGACGTTGTCGCGCGGGACCGCCGATGTCTTGCCGCGAGCTGTGACGAGATCATCGGGCTCGCAGAGCGCAACGCCGAAGTCTGCAATGTTGACCTGCTCCTCTAGGGCTTCGATCGGATACCCGCCGGCCGGAAAGATCATATCGTCGCTCCAGATCTCAATGTCCGCATCGTGGGAAAGCCCGACGCGAATGGACTTTGCGATCGGTAGCGCCTCCGCAGAGCAGATCATGAACACCCGGGGGCGTATATTGGCACGGTTTACGAAGCGATTCCTCTGTTCGAGCCGCCCAGCAAGGTCCCGGGCGACGAGGCGCCACATCTCGGGATGCGCTTCGCCGACCTCGGCAAACTTCTCATAGCCAACTTTCAACGTGACCACGTCCTCGACCGCTTCGATGGACGCGGATCGGCCGATGCTGGGATTTATGGCCGACATCTCGCCGATGGTGCAGGGTGGCTCGCGGTGATAGAGGCGCACCCCGTTGATGATGATTAGGCCTCGGCCGGACAGCAGAAAATGTACCGACCGATCGCTGTCACCTTGCTCGATGATATTCTTGCCCGCGGCGAATTCGACCAAATCGCCGGCATCGGCAAAGGCCGCAGCGATCGTCTCGTTGCCGCGAATAATCTTCTGGCCGAGCAGCGCGTCGATCAACACCGCGCGATCCTCATATCGTTTCTTCAAGCTCAATCGTTCCTCCTGTTGATGTCTTTCCTGCGCCACCAGCCTGACCGCTTCCAAGACCATAGGGTGGGCTTGCCGGAAAGGGTCGGATCATCGGCCGGCCTCGGCTCAACGCGGATCTCGACCCGCGTCGGCGCCGATCCTGGCGTGAAGGCCGTTGCGCCAAGTTCGATACGCTCGCCGCCGTCGAGGCGGATGATGAGCAGGACCGCGAACAACGGCGCGTCGGAGCCGTCTTCTACGATCAGCTGCATCTGCGCCAGATCGGTGGTGCTCGGAACCGGCAGGTATAGGGGATGGGAATGCCACTCGCCCAGATAGTTGAAGCGCGCATAGTCGGCGCCGGTTCGGCGGAAGAAGCTCCGCATGAAGCGACGATGTTTCTTGGGATGGCGAACGAAGCAGCTCTCGGTTCCGCCCGAACGCTGAACCGACAGATCGACCACGCGGAATTCTTCGTCTGCGACGTGCTCGCCCACAAGCACACCGCCAATTTCACGGGTGCCGGCGCGCGACAGCGCTTTTTCGAACTTCGCGATGAGATCAGGCGGCAGCGTTACGATCATGACGTTCCTTGATCAGGCGCTGCACGGTGGCCAAGCCGTTTGGATCCATTGCCGGCGTGACTTCCGGCTCCGGTTGGCCGAGGTCTACCGGAAAGGTGTGGAACGGCTGTAAGAAGAGCCATTCCGCCTTCAGCCCGAGTAGATAGGCAGAGACGGGAAAAGCCGACTCGCCAGGCGACAGGAGTGTGTCGATAGCGAATCGCGTGGCGTGCGCTGCGATCACGGCAACGTCGGCATCATCGGCGATCATCGGGCCACTCAAAGCGTCGATCCCGTACCCCGCGGTTGCACGCGGCGCGACGACGTTCTTCTCCAAGCACACCGCTTCGATCCGCGCTCGCGCGATCTGCGGCGCAGGATCGAGACCGGGCCGCGACCGGGCGATCATTCCGCCGAACCCGCCACCATAAATCTCCAGCCACAGGAGCGGCTTCCGGGCTGCGGCGACAACCGACCCGAGCAAGTTAAACACGCGCGCATTGGCGGTCGCGTCGATGATCAGGTCACAGGTCTGCAAAAGCGCCAGCACGCCGTCGATACTGCCGCTGCTCTCCTGTCCGGCGAGCTGCTGACGGCGCACGGTGCACTTGGCGGCCGGCACGATCATCTCGATCCGGCGCTTCAGCCCCTCAGCCTTGTGATCGCCGACCGCGTCCCAGTCGAGATCGTGCCGAACAAGATTTTCGGGAAGCATCACATCGTCATCGACAAACAGGAAATTGCCGACGCCGCTGCGGGCCAGGCTGGTCGCGATCTTGCCGCCAGCCGAGCCGCACCCGACAAGACCCACGGTCATGGTCCCAAGGGCCGCGCGAGATGGCTCCATGCGAACGCCGCCGCCCTCGGGAAGGCATTTAAATTCTGTGACGGTGTCGGCCCCGTCCTTCACCCAGAACAGACGGGCGACGCCATCTGCGTGCACCAGGCACATATCCAGCACGTCGGAGACATAGCCCTCGGGATAGCTGCAGCCCGCTTCGGCAAGAGCCTTCTTTAACCCAGAAGCAGTTCCCAGCGCAGGAATCGGCATTCCGGCTGGTAGAATGGCGACATGCCCCTTCAGGGTCAGGCTAGATGCCTTCAGGGCTTCCGGGACCGTCGGGTCACGCCAAACAGGGTCCTCATCGCCGACTGTCAGCGGGATCACTACGTGCGTCGTCGAGCGCATGAAGAAGTCCATCGGCAGCAGTTGCGGGCCTGGCGTTGCATCGAGCTTGCTCGCAAGCGCCCGGGTCAGGACAAAGCCCACGGCCGAGGCGCGCAGTTGCTGACCCAGGCTTTCGACGTGGCGCGATGGCAGGACCGGATGCGCTTCGACATCATTCGGCGTTTCACCGTGCAAAAGCCGGTAAGCGCTCTCGACCATCTGGGCACCCGTGATGTCGGGCGTCCAATTGTCCGGGCCCCATTCGAGACATAGTTCGCCGCGTCCCCATTGGTGCTCCGACCATCGTTCGGGAGATTGGGGAAGAACCGAGATCGGGGTGTAAGGAAATGTCTGCGGATATGTCAGCCGGATCGGATAGCGCTTCGGGCCGATCTCGATCTCGGCATCGAAGCAGAGCCGGACCTGATCGTCGAAATAGATGCTGGCGACGGTGAACCAAGCCTCACGCCTCTCAAGGTCGGCAAGGGCTGCCTGTTCGGATGCCAGGCGGCCCAGATCACGCATATACCACATCAGGCGAAGCCTGCTGGCTTGGTCGGCGTGGCATCGCGATTCGGAAAGCGGAATGCGCTCGGCGCTGCAGCGGCCGGCGCGGCAATGATCGGCTCCAGAAGCGTCATCGCCATCGCGGCCTTCGCGACCTTGGCGGCCGCAGCCGTCGTATCCCCTTCGTCGGCGAGTTCCTCAAGCGCCACGTCATAGGTCAGGCCTGAGCGCTTCCGGCTGGATCCGAAAATCTTCTGTCCAGCGTTGGAACACCATCCATACGCGACCGCCCCGACCGCGGTCTCATCCCCGGCGCATCGACGCTGTTCGTGCTCCGAAGCCAGGATGGCTCGCCCCGTCGCGCAGCGGATCATCGACCCCTTCATGCCCAGGCGCGTCAGTGCGACGGGGCCGGCATCAAATCCGATTGCGATCCCGAGACCGGCAACGTCGACGCCCTCGTCCTCAAGCAACTCCAAAGCGCGGACGAAGCCGCTGCGCAGTCCGCCCGCGCACAGGATTGCGGTGCTCGCGCTTGCTTCGGTGTCGGCAGTCTGCGCGGTGCCTTCACCGATGACGCCGTGGACACAGTCGCCGATAAACCGGATTTTCCGCCCGCCGAAATCTTCGGTGAGCACGGCGTCGAGTTCAGCGCGCAGCACATGCAGTGCTCGCACGACGTCCATTGCATCATCGTCGTCGTCGATATGGTTGGCAACATAAGCGGTGAAGCCGTCGATGTCCGCATAAACCGAGATCGCGTCGTTGCGGCGCGAATTGCCAGGCGTCAGCACCTCCAGATCGAGATCGGCGAACGGCGGGGTATGCCCGCTAAACGAAAACTTGCCGATCGGATTGGCTTCGAGGTCCTTTTTCCAATCCCGGACGATACCATCCGCGGTCACGGCGAGCGCCGCTTCTTCCTGGCTATCGCCCACCTCGGCTGGGGTCAGCGCGCTGATATCTTCGTCATCCACCGCATCCAAGTCGATGGCGCCGCGCGCTTCGTTGGACAGATAGATGCCGGTGTTGGTTCCGCCCCCGGCGCGCTTGGCGGCATGGTTTGCCGGTACGCCCAGGAAGAGCGGCTCGGAACTGCCACGCCGGCCGTTCCGAACCGCCAGGGCCAGGCCTGTGTCAATGCCGACCCTGACCTTTGCCGATGGAATTTTGTCGTCACCATCCTCGCCGGTCTTTGCCAGGACATCCATAATCAGCTGGCCGATCGCCACCGCCTTGTGCACGCGCGCGGCTTCGTCGCCATACGGCTTGGCGACCACCAGATGCAGCCGTTGATTGTGAAAATCGACCTGAATCGCATCCACCCCGGCGATGATCCGGTAGACGGCGCGATAATGAAGGTTGAGAAAGCGAAGGGTCCGCTTGTGGCACGTCTCGCCCTCGACCTCGGTCGACTGCAGCATCTCGCCCAAGTTGAGAATGTCCGCATAAACATGGACGCCGTCGACGCGATACGCCTTGTTCCGCGCGAGCCCATGCAGGTCGGTATCGCGCACATAGTCCTTGATCTCGACCGTCTCGACCTCCTTCAAGCGGGTTGCCACCCGTTTGTCGGTTGTCTCGCTCTTCCACACCTTCTTTGCCATGATATTGAAATCCCTGTTCATTTTCCGCTTAGGGCGATTTGCCAGCAGATTTGTTGGCAAGCCATAAACCATGTTTTTCCGTTTGCCAACAGAATTGATGGCAGCTAGGGGTGCTCACTGGTGCAGGTCATGGAGCGACGCTGACGATGGCGTATAAATTCAATCCGGCCTTTCAGTCCGATGATGAGGCCGTATCGAATTTCATCGTTCGACAACCCGAGCTTGCAGAGACGCTCACGATCCTGCGCGGGGAGACGGCGGCGCCGCGGGTCATTCTGGTCGCACCGCGAGGTGCTGGGAAAACCACCTTGTGTCGGCGCGTGCTGGCTGAAATCAGGACCGATGAAACGCTGCACGCATTGTGGCAGCCGATTTTCCTTGGCGAAGAAAGCTATACGGTCACCACGCCAGGGGAATTTTTCCTCGAATGTCTGTTCTATCTCGCCGATGATGCCGGCGATGCGAACCTCAAGGCCCGGCACCGCGAAGCGGTGACGATCGCCGACGAAACAATCCTGCTGCAGCGCTGCCTGGAGATCTTGCGCGAAGTGGCGGCAGCCGCTGGCAAGCGGCTTCTTGTGGTCGTCGAGAACTTCCACATGCTGCTGAACGATCAGATCGGCAGCGACCGCTCAATCCTTCTGACCGCCTTGGCCGACGATTCGCTCTTCGGCGTACTCGCAACTTCCGTGGCGCAATCGACCGACGAGTGTTCGGGGCGCCCCCTCGACGGCTATCGCATCCTGCCGCTCCGGCCACTGACGCTTGAGGAATGCCATGCGCTATGGGCCTCCCTCACCACGCACGACGTGCCGCGTGCCCGCATCCGACCGTTGCAGATTCTGACCGGCGGCAGCCCGCGACTAATTCATATTCTTGCGGATTTTATGCGCATGCCTTCGCTTGGCGATCTCATGGAAAACCTTAACCAGCTGATCGATCAGAACACCGAATATTTCAAAAGCCAGCTCGACATGCTTCCAGCAGTCGAGCGGAAGGTGTTCGCCGCGCTGCTCGACGCATGGGATCCGAGCACCGCAAAGCAGATCGCGGCGGCAGCGCGGGTCAATGTCAACACGGCCTCCGCTATGCTTGGCCGGTTGAGCGACCGCGGTTCGGTGATCAAGGAGCAAGGTCGCGGACGATCGGCGCTATATTACGCCGCTGAGCGGCTGTTCAATATCTACTACCTGATGAGGCGACGCAGCCATCCTTCGAGCCGGGTCCGCGCACTTGTCGCTTTCATGACCGAATATTACGATCGTGACGAACTGGTCGCGACAACAGCCAAACTCGTCGATGAAGCCTGCCGATTTGAGCCCACCAAGCGTGCCGACTATCATTGGGCCTTCGACGCCATTTTGATGGGGCAGCCCGAAACGGTCCGCGCACGTATCCTCGCGCAAACGCCCGCTGATTTCCTCCAGTCGCTGCGTCAGGACGGTTTGCCGGCGGAAGTCGCGCCAAGCTTGATCGAAGCGGAATTCGACGAAAGCGACGGCGATGCCGCTGTCGACAGACTTCTTCGCGAGGCACACGATGCGCTCGAGAGCGACGATACCGACCGGGCGAAGGCTTTGCTCGCTGATGCCGCCGCTATCTCCCCATCAAACCCGATGCCATTCATACAGTTGGCGTTCACGCATCTTCAACTCCACGAACATGAGGAATCCGTTCTGGCGGCCGAGCGCGCCGTGGAGCAAGAACCGGACAATCCCGGCACACATTCGATGTACGGGCTGATGCTGTCGTTCGCCGACCAGACCGAGAAAGCCGAGGCGGCATTCAATCGCGCGTTGGAAATCGACCCCGGCTGCGCGCCGGCGATCCTTCATCTGGCGCGTTTGCGCGATCGGAATGATGATGAAGATGGTGCGCTCTATTTGTATCGCAGGGCGGCTGCGCTCGGCGAGTTGACAGATGACGCGACCGCGCACTTTGCCAGAATCCTGATGCGTCAGGACAAGGAGGATGAAGCCGAGGCAGCGCTTCGTCAGGCGCTCGAGGATCATTCTGATCGTTCCGAAGCCAGGCACCTCTTGGCCAGCTTGCTGAGCGGAACCGGTCGTGCGCCAGAGGCGATAATGCTGCTCCGGGATGTGGCCGAGCACGGCGACGATTGGATGGCCTGGGCCGATCTCGGCGCCTTTCTCTCAGCCGAGGGAGAATTTGCCGAGGCCCGCGCTGCACTAGATCGGAGCATTGCGACCGGCGCCGATAGCCCTGTGATCTACCGGATGCTGGCCACTGCCATGCGCAATTTGGGCGAACCTTTCGAAGCGATTGCCAAGTTAGTCGACGCCATGCTGGAAAAGCATGCCGACGATGCCTGGGCATGGATTGCGGCCGGAGATATTTATAGCGCGAGCCGTCAGCGAGATCGCGCCGAGAAGGCCTATCGCCACGCCACGACACTCGAGGAGGGCGAGCCGGCCTGGGTCAGGCTGGCGCGCCTGCTGATGGAGAAATCCGCTTCGGATGCCGAGGCGGAGTCGGCACTGCGGAAGGCCGTCGAGGCAGTTCTTGAAAGCGGTGCATGCGGTCCGATGCGCGAAGTTGCCGAGCTACTCGTCCATCATGGCGACGATGACGACGCGCTCGAATTGCTGAACGAGGCACTTGCCGCAAATGAAGACTGCTATTGCAGCCTTGTACTTCAGGGGGACATCGCGGCCCGTCGGCATAACGAGGATGGTGCGCGCGAACATTTCGAAGCCGCCCTAGCCCTGAATGACATTGGCGTATCGGCGCTGACGGGACTCGCTCGTATCTCTGCGCCTTCCGAAGCGCAGGCATTGATTGGCCGGGCGATGGAGGCTGACCCCGACAATCCCAAATGCCTTTTGGCGCGTGCACAGTTGACCGATCGCGAACTGCAGTTCCGGATCGAGGACGGCTCCGAAGCGCTCAAACGCGACCCGGATCTGACCGAGGCACGGCTATTTCTCGCGCCGCTCGAAGCCAAGCGTGGCGATATCCAGGCGGCGATCGCCCATCTCGGTGCCGCACTGCCGGAATTGGAGACGCGCCGTGAGCTCATCCCGAGCTTTGTCGACACAAGCCTGGAGCTTGCCCGTGTTGGCCTTAGTAATGAGTTGAGCGCACTGCTCGACTCCGAAGAAGGCCGGACAGTGGAGCCGCTCTCGATAGCGTTGAAGCTGGACCGAGGAGAATCGCCAGCTGTTGCCAAGGAAATTCGGGAGGTTGCGCTTGATATTCTGGATCAGCTTCACGCCAACGAACGATAGCCGGCACCTTCGCTGAGAGGGTAATCGTCTGGTCGAAATAGGGTGCGTTGAACGCGGTTACGGCGTCCACTCGTAATTTGAGCGGTAGACGTCTTCGTCAACGCCAGCGAACTTCATGCTTCGCTTTTCCCACATATTCACCCCTTTGCTCAGCTTCGCTTCGTCCAACATTGCGTCATACACCGCGGCCGAGATGAAGGTGCAGTAGGGATATTCCCGATTATCGGAGAGCTTCGCCGCAAAGCTTGGCGGGCGGCCAATCCAAATGAGATCGTTGTTATTGCGGATGCCCGCGCGAACCGCTCTGGAGATTCCGACATCGATGCCGCACGCTTGCCGGATCTTCACGTCATTATTCTTTACCGAGTTGAACCGGGCTGTCGCCTTTTTCTGAATCAGATTTTCAGTAGCCCACTGAATTTTCAGGGCGGCCTTCACTGCGTCCGTTCGCTTCCTATCGCCGATAAACACACCCATCACGCGATCGCCATCGAAGCTTCGTATCTCACCTCCTTGCGCTCTGATGATGCGTACCGAGCAGTCCAGATAGGCGCGGATGATTTTCGCCGTTGTGTCCCATGGACAAACCTTTGCGATGACGCCCGATCCCGCGAGATCGGCATAGAGGAACGCGGCATCCAGCTTCACGGCTCCGTTCGACAGGGCGATGTCGTCCGATGTCGGTATTTTCTTGCCCTCGCGTTCCTCGAACGCCGTTCCAAGGATGCCGTCGGCAGCATCCGTGAGATCGTCTTTCAATGCCATGTGATTACCCGCGAATCATGGGTATCCGGCTATGTTCGATTGCCGTCATCACCAGAAAGATCGCAAAAGGCAGGAAGGTCGCCAGCGTAATACGGATTGCGACAGCAATGGCCCGGTATTTCTCGCACAGAATGTGGGAATTGCGCCAGACTTGGCCAAGCATGTCAGCGCGATAGTCCGCCTCGCTAACCGCTTCGAACTCGTCCTTGAATTTGGTTTCCGTGCGGTCTTGGATTGCGGCGAAATAGATCAGGCTGCCCTGACCGCCCTCAAGATCAGGAAAGTTGCACCGATAGAGAAATGTGTATGACCCAACTAAGCCAAGGACCAGAAAAACAGCGGGAATGGCGATGTACCATTGTTTGAGATCGCCAGCTTGTACATTGAGCGCACTGACCGTCAGTACAGCAGAATTGACGGTGAAGAGCCCAGCGACCTTGGTGTCGACGCGGGGGAAAAAGTTCAAGACGCGCGTCAACTGTGCTTCAATGACGGTCAGATCTTTCATGCTACCCCTCCGATAGGAGACGGTATCAAGTTCCGTCGGCGTAGCAAAGCATGTTGTCTGCGCGACGCTTGGACGACGAGCGCGGATGAACAAACGACTGCTTTCGGGAGGATCGCAATTGGCCATGAGCTCCCGGGATGGACGCCAAAGCCAACGCGCCGTTTCGCTACCGGGAGTGTCCGCTAGTCCAATCGCGCTCCCGAAAGGAGGCTTTCCGGACTGTCGAACATTGCGGACAGATCGAGCCGACTGATCCTATGACCGCTTTGAGGCGATCGTCGGCAACTCTTTAATGACTGACGCGATAGCGCATAGCCGTTCTCCTTAAACGAGAGGGGAGGGAGCTTTGCTCTTCTGAACCGGGACAAGTTCGTTCCGGCGATCAGGAGACCTTCCATGACCACGTCCCGCCGCACAGCTTCGACATCGCCTGCCGCGCGCATCACCGCCGCCATTATCGAAAAGCTCGAGCAAGGCACCAAACCTTGGGTCAAGCCGTGGCGCGGTGTGCCCGTCTCGCGGCCGTTACGTTCCTGCGGGACACCATATCGCGGTATGAACACCTTCTGGCTGTGGATGGTAGCCGACGGCTGTGGCTACGCCTCGCCCTACTGGATGACCTATCGCCAGTGCCAGGCGATCGGAGGGCAGGTCCGCAAGGGTGAGAAATCGACCATCGCGATCTTCTACAGGAGCTACACCAAGGAGGTCGAGAACGCCGAAGGCGAGGCCGACACCGAAAACCGGCGCGTGCTCAAGGCCTATGCCGTGTTCAACGCCGACCAGTGCGATGGCCTCCCCGAGTTCTATCATCCCAAGCCGCTGGTTGCCGCGCTGGAGCCCGAAGGGCGCGAAGACCGACTTGATGCCTTCTTCGGTCAAGTGGGCGCAGACCTGCGCCATCATGGCGCGCAGGCCTATTACGAGCCGCTTCGCGACCGGGTCACTATGCCGCGAGCCGAACTCTTTGATGCCTACGACCACTACTATGCGACGCTCGCGCACGAGCTGTCACACTGGACGGGGCATTCTTCGCGGCTCGATCGCGATCTAAAGAACCGGTTCGGCAGCGACGCCTATGCTGCCGAAGAACTGATCGCCGAACTGTCTTCAGCCATTCTTGGGGCCGAACTTGGTCTTCCGGTCACCCACCTCGACCATCACGCCAGCTACATCGCGTCCTGGCTCAAGATCCTCAAATCGGACGAACGTGCGATCCTGACCGCGGCTGCCAAAGCCGAGGAAGCGGCCAACATGCTGCTCGAACTGGGTGGATGCCAATCCAACGAAAGCGAGACCGACATCGATCTCGCTGATGCAGCCTGAGGAGCCGTGAGATGGGACGTTCCGTCAGCTATCCGACCGGCTCCGTGGTGGCCTTTCGCCTGCTAGATGACGGCGAAGACGACGATGTCGACTGGGCCTACGAGTGCCTCATCGACGAGATCATCGATACCACAAAGGCAGCCTTCCCATCCTTCGAGGACTTCGATGGATGGCGCGGCCGCGAGGACCGTATCCTCCTGCGCAACGCCTTCGCCGATTGCGGCATATCGACCTATTGTGGGATCGCGGCGATCTGGCTCGCCGAGCGCGACGATGCCCGGTACTGGGAGGCCGATTTCTACAACCCACGAACGGCGAGAGCACGGCACTGGCTTGGCCAAGTCTCGGGTAGGTTCATCGACCTGTTTGGTGAGTTGCGCCTGGTCGGTCGGTTCTCAAATGGCGAAGCGATCTTCGAGCACTCCCGATCCATCTGCAACACCGGATCCTGATACTGCCTCATCCCTGTCCGCCGGGAGAGGCCCTTGGGCCGGTTGGGGCGCGCCGCAACCTGCGGCCCGTCGGCCCGTGTTGCCCGCGCCAGCCTAGGGCCGCAGGTTCCCCGCTACGCGGTGCGTCGCGCCCCTTTCCCCGGCCCTGATCGGGCTCCGGCGGACAGGTCCGAGGCAATGGTGCCTCCTCTCCTTGTCCCCCGATCAGGAGACACCCCATGTACGACAGCTTCATTGATCAATTGAGCGGCCTTGACTTGTCAGGCCTCAGCATCAGGCCCGCCCCATTCAACGCAACCGACTTTCCTTGCCAGGATGCGATCGACCAGACGCTTGGCGCCGTATGGTCCGACCTTTTCGCGATGTTTTCCGACACGGCCCTTGAGGCCGATGCCGAGGATATTGCCTGGGGCGTGGTCAATCTCTTTCACCGTGCCGCCAGCCGGAAGTCCGCTCAGCTTGATCGGGCCAGCGACGAGATCCGGGTCCTCCTCGCATCAGCCGATGGCTCCGAAGTGCATTCGAGCAATCTTGAAGAGCAGGTCGAGCGCGCGCAGGCTGCAGAAGCCAGCATGCTGGCCTTCGAGCAGATGCGCGAGGCTGCGGCAGCACTCTATCGCGACGAGACCGGGTCCTCGTGGAAGCCTGTTTCGGGCTCGCGCACGAGCCATTCGCGCCACCTTACCTCGGCTGTGATCGATGCCCGCGACTTCCTCCGCGCACGCGCTGAGAACAGGCGTCACGCCCTGATCCCGGAAGGCACTCCGGTCGTCTTCGCCGGCGGTCGCCAGAGCTTCGAGAGCTCCGAGGACGCGCGCGCCTACGCCGACAATATCTGGGCGACGCTGGACAAGGTTCGCGATGCGGTTCCCGATCTCTTCCTGGTCCATGGCGGCGACGGCAAGGGTGCCGATCGCCTCGCCGCGAGCTGGGCCGAGCGCCGCGAGGTCCAGCAGTTGACCTATTCGCTCGACCGTCGGCTTGGTGCCCGCGCCGGGTTCAAGCGCAACGAGCAGATGCTCTCGCTCAATCCGCGTTACGTCGTCGCCTTTCCGGGCAATGGCGTGACCGAACGGCTGGTGATCGATGCCAAGACGCGCCGGATCACCGTGGTCGATCGTCGCGGCCCCTTGGGCACCTCTCCCGGGTCCTGAGGGGGCCTTTACAATCTGCAACTGCATTGCCCGGATGTGCATTCGGCGCAGACCCGACTATGGACCGGTCATGCAACTTGACGATCTGCTGCAGCGCTACTTTGCCACCACCGACCTCTCCGGGGTTGCTCCCGAGACGTTGTCAGCCGGCATCGAGCATTGCCGGGTTGATCTCGGCCTTGAGGAGGACCGGGGCAAGCGCTTTGCACTGTGGTCGTTCCTGCACATGTTCGGGTCCGCCCCCGAACTCGACGTGGCGTTCGAGAACGAAGAAGACCGGGAAGCTGCCCGCAACTTCATGGATCTGCTGGCGGCATCGGAAGGCGAAGGCGAAGCCTGATTGGAAGTGCCGGTCACGGCACCTTCAGACCCGCACCCGATACCCATCCGGCTTTCTTCGCGAACAGTCCTGAATCAGGTCAGCTGAGGACAGCAACCCGTTCCTTTCCGGCCGTGTGGTCCCGCTTCGCGCGCCTGCCCGCACCACCCGTCATGAACGGGTTTCCCTTGGAGCTTCGCTCCAGCGGACAGCAACCCGTTCCTTTCCGGCCGTGTGGTCGCGCTTCGCGCGCCTGCCCGCACCACCCGTCATGAACGGGTTTCCCTTGGAGCTTCGCTCCAGCGGTGCAGTCCTCCCATGTCCTGCTTCTTCTGAATGTTCGCAAGCCGGAGATGGTCTCCGGTTTGAGGAACTGAAGGACTACTATCATGACCAATATCGCAATCCTCACTGGCCGCATCGCTCGCGAGCCCGATACCCGCGAGACCAAGGGCGGCACCAATGTCACCGGGATCACCGTCGTCACCGATCGCCCTGCACGCGACAAGGACGGCAAGACCTACAAGGACGAGAGCGGCTACACCGCCAAGGAAAGCGAGTTCCACCGGGTGACCTGCTTCAACGGCCTCGCCAAGACCGTCGGCCAGTACTGCTCCAAGGGCCAGCTGGTATCGGTCCAGGGGCGCATCCACTACACCCAGTGGGAAGACAAGGACGGGGTCACGCGCTACGGTACCGAGATCCTTGCTGACAAGGTCGACTTCCTCTCCCACGGTAGTGGTTCGAGCGACGACAACGACAACACCGACGCTCCCGATATCGACTGACATCGATCCCGATCGTCCCCTTACGAAGAGGCTCTGCCGCAAGCGGCAGGGCCTCTTCTTCTGTGGTTACTGGGTTCTTGCCGCTGCATTCGAAGCACGGGTTGCACCACGCCCCGTCAGTTTCTCGATCGCGGCATTCTCGCCGAGTTTCCCGAGTTCTTCGGCAACCTGCCTCAGGCCCTTCTTCGAGAAGCTTTCGAGGCCGCTTCCCAAGATGATTTCGCCGAGTTCCCTGGCTGCTTGTACTTCGAGCTCGCGTTGTCTGGCGTCGAGCGCCTCGCGGTCTGCTTCGAGCTTTTGCAGGGCTACAATCGCGCTCCTGTTCCGGGGCATGTTACTTGTCCTTTTGTCCCCCTCGGATCTGCTCCCCAATTGCTTCTATGCCCGCGACATCGGGGTGTAGGAAAGGCAATTCGCACCCAGCAGATGTTTGATCCGGGTGGAGGTGGTGGGTTCTTGCTCACGGTTCTCCCAGCATGATGGCCTTGCGCCTCCCGCCTCAAGGACGGCGGGGCCCCACCATTTTGCCCGCCACCGGATTGCATCCGGCAGCGAACAAAATCGTTACCCCCACCGCCGCTATTGCGGTCGCCCATTCGGGCGATCCCTGACCCGGGATGCACAAGACCATCGCGCGCACCTCCTGTCGTCTCACGACAGAAATCAGGAGGATTATCATGGCTTATTCGATGCATTGCGCCCTTCCGTCACGGAGCTATTTCGAGGCTCTCGAAACAGCCGAGAAGAGAGCGCTGCACAGCTTCTTCGATCAGCACGTTATCGAGGATGATGAACTCGGGTACTTTGCCCTCGACGAAGGTGACTACAACATCTTGCCAGCGCATCTCGCAGCGCGGGTGGTCCACACGGTCCACGGCGGCATGCTCGACGAGTTCTGAGACGACCGACAGGGCGGGAACCGGGAACGGTTCCTGCCCTTTTTTCTTGTTCGCCGGATAGTCCAATCAGGCACAAGAATCAGGTTCGGTCGGTTGCTCTGACGGTCGCCCACCGCAATGCGGCGGCGCCCGATAAATGGAGCGGGGCTGTGGACGCACTCTGTCCCGCGCATCTTGCGATGCGCTCCTGAGGGTGCGGCGTGATCTGTTCTTGGGCCCCGCGCGCACTTGCGAACCGGCACCGGGTCGGGCGGCGGGAAGCTGGGCACGCGACATGCCCCGTTTGCCTTGCTTCCCACGCGCCCTTGGCCGCTGCCTTTTTCGCAGGTGCTGTCTTTGGCTGGAAGCGTCGAAATGCTCTCGATCTGCATCCGAAGAGGTGCCAGGCCTGGTTGCTCGCGCTCCATCGTGGAGGTCGGGAATGGTCGTCCTTGATCAATCCCCGTTGCTGACTGGACCACCTCGCGCACTTGGGAACAAGGGAGCACACCCTACCCCGCGATTTCGGGATTTATCTCTCTGTTATTGCTAAAGAATGTGGTTATGGGCGAAATCAACCCGTCTGCGAGTTGAGCGGCTTTGCACTGATCCGCAGACAACTCACATCTCTCTATCACACTGAAATATTGTCTTAATCTTTCGATTGACTGCGAGTTGTTCACGATTTATTCTCATCAGCACCTTCCGCAAGGTGAGCCAGGTTCCGTCGGCCCGACAAGGAACCTGTTTCATGACCCGACAAGATCGGCTTCAGACATTCGTATCTCTCTCCGTAGGTAACTGGGTTCGCCAGTGTGCCGCGGACCATGGCGTAAGTGTCAGCGTCTTTATCCGTGACCTCATTGTCGCAGCGTGGCAGCGCGATAACGAGGCGAAGGACCGCCCCGCAGGGCTCGATCCCGCGCGCCAGGCTATCTTCATTTCGGTGGCGCTCGATGCGCTTCTAGCCAGCCATCCTGATGCGAGTTTGCGCGACCGTACCCACGAGGCGTACCGGCGACGCCTGGAGCGTCTTGGCCTCCCCGTCAACGCGAGCATGGGAGGCCATTCCCATGAAGCATAATCTCCTGAACTTCACCCGCGGGAGCCAGCTGCTCGGCCACTTTGGGTTCATGTTTGCAGCCGGCCTGAAGGGTCCGTTGATAGTCACCGGCCTTGTTGCTGTCGGCACGTGCTATTGGGAAGTGCGGTCGGCTCTGAGTGATCACCAGATCTACCTGGTCTGGATGCACATCTACGCCAGTCTCTACGCCTTCATGGAGTTCGATCCGGCCAAACTGGTCAACCTTGAATTGCTTGACGGCGAAAGGGTCGGCCTCCAGTTTGGCATCGTTCGCGAGTTCCCGTCGATGCGCGAGGCGGTCGAGGCGTTTCGATCGGCAGTGAAGCAGGGATTGCTCGTCGCGGCGGTCCTGTTGATCCCGGCATTCGTGTTCTTCTGGTGGTTCGCCGAGCGCTTTGGCGGGCGGTCGAAGGAGCGCAAGCACGAGCGCGGTGCAATGCTTGTTTCGCTCGACGAACTCGAAGAAGAAATCGAGCGTCACAACAAGGCATTCAGGGCCGAAGAACTGGGACGCAAGTTCGGCTGGAAGTGGCGGCTTGCCAGCTCGTCGGCGCTCGCCGAAGCGGGCCACTACCAACCCGCACATCTCGCCGGTGTAAGCTGGCCCTGGCGGCTCGAGCAGAGTCACGCCATGCTCATTGGCACGACCGGAACCGGCAAGACCGTGGCGCTCACCGAACTTGTTGCCGAAGCACGTGAACGCGGCCAGCGCGCGGTCATTTTCGACCTCACAGGGGCTTTCATTGAGGCCTTCTACGATCCCGCGCGCGACATCATTCTCAATCCTGTCGATGTTCGGTGTCCGCTATGGAGCGTGTTCAACGACTGCACGACGGAAGCTGAGTTTCACGCCGCGGCCGAAGCGCTCGTGCCCCATGACGGGGGTGGTTCAGAACAATTCTGGGTGCTCGCGGCGCGCATGCTGTTCGTCGAGATGTGTCTCCATCTTGCCCGCACCAACACAGCGACCAACGAGGCCTTGGCACGGCGGCTGATGACCGCTGACCTGTCCGAAGTGCATAAGCTGATGCGAGGAACGATGGCCGACCCGCTGACCGCTCCGGAGGCGGCCCGCATGGCGGAATCGATCCGCGCGGTGTTCAATGCGAATGCGAAAGTGCTCAAGCTCTTGCCCTCATCCGGACAGCGCTTTTCGGTCCGCGACTGGGTCAAAGGCGACTGCCAGGCGGGCTCGATTCTGTTCCTCTCTGCCCGCTATGTCGACATGAGCATCTCCTCGCAATTGCTCACGCTATGGCTCGACACGGCGATGAATACGCTGATGACGCTCGAGCGCACGCAGGACCTGCGGATGTGGTTCCTGATCGACGAGCTCGGTGCCCTTCATCGACTACCGGCGCTTGAAAAGGGGCTGCAAACGGCGCGCAACTTCGGCGGAGCGATCGTCACCGGGGTGCATGCGTTTGCCAAGCTCAAGGAAGTCTATGGCGAGAACATGGCCATGACGTTGTCCTCGCTTGCGCGCACCAAGCTTATCCTGGCGACGGCAGATCGAGAGACAGCGACCTGGTGCTCCGATTTCATCGGTCACCGGCAGGTGCGCGACATGGAAGAGGGCTACAGCTACGGGTACAACAATGCGCGCGATGCAGTCAGCCTGACGCCCAGGCGGCAGATCGAGCCGTTGCTCCTGCCCGACCAGTTCATGAACCTTCCGCGGCTGTCGGCCTACATCAAGTTTCCCGACGGATTCCCCGCTGCGCCGGTCTCGCTCATTCCGCGCACGCGTGGTCGTATTGCCGAAGGTTTCATCGCCCGCGAGAAACCGCTCATAAAGCCTGGCCAGGGTCCTGCGGCAGCGACGCCCCAAGCGAACCTGGGTTCGAAACCGAATGACGAGCATCCCGCTTCGAATGATGACGGTGCCGGTAAGCCTGTCGATTCAAAGCAGCTCAAATTCGACCTCGAAGGGCAGCGCCGTGTCGCCGATGAGCCGCAAGATCGGCAGGAGCCTGTGCCGCTTGAAAACCTAAATGCAGGGCGCGCTATTGGTGATCTCGATGCCGAATCCCGGTCCGATACACATCTGGATGCAGGTCCAACGCTACCTCTCGCCGCAGTGCAAACCGGTGAAGATGCACCAGCAATGGGCGCGGAACAGCACCCGTCCGAACCAGAAACCGCCGGCGATGCTGCAGCTGGAAAAGGCGGTTCGACGCCACGAGGCCGTGCGGCGGAAAACGGGCGTCAGTCGCTCAAGCCGGTCGAAAAAGACCTGCGTGAAGGTGCGGTCGCAGATCCGCCGGAGAAGGATTTCGGCGAGTTCGAACCCGACATGTGAAAGGCAAATGGGCAGGGATTACCTGGCCGCGGGGGAAGCCGTGACAAGGACCAGACAGTATGCTTTCCGTCGCCAATGTGCGCTCCCCTTCGGCTGCCGCGAGCTATTTCGCGGCAGACAATTACTACACCGGCGCCGATGCCGATCGTTCCGGAACCTGGGTCGGGAAGGGAGCGGAACGACTTGGTCTCGAGGGCCGCGTCAGCGCCGAGCAGTTCGATGCCTTGCTGCGGGGAGAACTTCCCGGCGGTATCCAGGTCGGCAATGCGGGACAGGCCCACAGGCCGGGAACCGACCTCACATTCTCACTGCCGAAAAGCTGGTCGCTGCTTGCGCTGGTGGGCGGCGACCAGCGGATTATCGATGCCTATCGCGAGGCCGTCATCGAGACCTTGCGCTGGGCAGAAAAGAACGCGGCGCAGACCCGGATGAGTAGCAAGGCTGGTTACGGGAAGGTCGCGACAGATAATCTGACGATTGGTCTTTTCCAGCACGACACCAACCGCAACCAGGAGCCGAACCTGCATTTTCATGCGGTCGTGGCAAATGTCACGCAAGGCAGCGACGGGAAGTGGCGCGCGCTTCGCAATGACAAGCTTTGGTCGTTCAACACCCTGCTCAACTCGATGACCATGGCGCGCTTTCGTCTGGCGGTCGACAAAATGGGCTACGAAGCAGGGCCGGTTGGAAAGCACGGCAATTTCGAAGCAGCGGCCATTGCTCGCGGGCAGGTCGTGGCCTTTTCAACGCGGCGCGAAGAAGTCCTCGAGGCGGTACGCCAGCTCGGTGAGAACACCCCGAAAACCCGCGACATTGCTGTGCTCAATACGAGGAAAAGCAAGGCGCCCGTCAGGGACCGGGAAGGCCTTCTCGATGCATGGCGGCAGAAAGCCCAAGAAGTCGGGATTGACTTTGTCGGTTTGATCGATGCGTCGCAGATGCGGGCTGCAACGAAGGACATTCCCAGCTCCAAAGAAGGGAGCCTTCTTCAGCGTGGAATTGCGAAGCTGAGAGAGTTCGCCCAGCGGATCAAGGGCGATCCGGCTGATCCGCTGATCCCAGCCCATGTCCTCAAGCAAGATGCACCGATCATTGCGGCAGCGCAGGCCGTTGCTTCCGCGGTGCGTCATCTCTCGCAGCGCGAGGCAGCGTTCCCGCGTGAGGGATTGCTGAAAGCGGCGCTTGATTTTGGGCTGCCGACGACGGTGGATCACGTCGAAACCCGTGTGAACGCATTGGTCAGAAGCGGCGCACTCGAGCCCGGCAAAGGCGAACACAAAGGCTGGCTGGCGAGCCGCGAGGCGCTGGACCTTGAAAGCACCATTCTCGCGAATGTCGACGAGGGACGAGGTGCGGTGTCGCCCATCTTGGATCGGCCGGACGCCGCGCAGCGGGTTCAGGATGTTGCTGCGCTCAATCACGGAATTTCACTCAATGAAGGGCAGGAGGATGCTGCGGGCCTTGTCCTTTCGTCGCGCGACAGGATCGTAGCGATCCAGGGCATTGCCGGGGCGGGCAAGAGCAGCGTGATGAAGCCGGTTGCCCAGCTGCTCCGCGAGGAAGGCAAGCAAGTGCTGGGGCTCGCCGTGCAGAACACGCTCGTCCAGATGCTCGAGCGCGACACTGGCATCCGTTCGATGACCATCGCCCGCTTTCTCGCCCAATGGGGCAGGCTTCTGCCCGAGCCGGGAAATGCCTCCCTTCTGAGTGAGGCTCGGAGCGCGCTCGGAGACCATGTCCTGGTGCTCGACGAGGCGTCGATGGTGTCGAATGAGGACAAGGCCAAGCTGGTACGGCTGGCGAACCTTGCCGAAGTCTACCGCCTTGTTCTCGTCGGCGACACGCGACAGCTAGGCGCCGTCAATGCCGGTAAGCCCTTCGACCTCGTACAGCAGGCCGGGATCGCGCGCGCCAACATGGATGTAAATTTGCGCGGCCGCGATCCCGCCCTGCGGCGAGCCCAGGCCGCCGCGCAGGAGGGACGCATCGACGATGCGCTCCGGGCGCTTGCTCCTTCAACCATCGAGGCTCGCGGGGACAGTGCGATTGTTGCTGCCGAAAAGTGGCTTTCGCTCAGCCCGGCGGATCGGGATCGGACGTCGATCTACGCGTCGGGACGGGCCTTACGTTCTGCGGTCAACGATGCTGTCCAGCGCGGACTCAAGGCCAATGGCGAGCTCGGGCCGCGATCCGGGCGCCTGACCGTCCATTCGCGGGTGAATGTGACACACGAGGAGCTTCGCTATCTTCGCACCTACCAGCCGGGCATGGTTCTCAACTTCCGCTCGCGCGACAGCACCCAGAAACTTTCCAAGGGTGACTACACAGTCAAGACCATTGACGAGGCGCGCAGGCAGCTCGTGCTTGAGGACAGGAAGGGGCAGCTTCGCAAGTTCAATCCTGCGCGTTTACGGCCGGGCGCAGACGATAGCCGCCTGTCGCTCTTCGAACGCAAGCCGCTGTCAATCATCGAGGGTGACAAGATCCGTTGGACCGACAACGACCACAAGCGTGGGCTGTTCAACGCCGACCGTGCGAGGATCGTGGCCATCGACACAAAGGGCGTCTTGGTGGAGACATCAGCGGGGAAGGAGCTCCGCCTGAGCCGCGGCGACCCCATGCTCAAACGCATGGACCTCGCCTATGCCCTCAATGCGCACATGGCGCAGGGACTGACCTCTGATCGCGGAATCGCAGTGATGGACAGTCGCGAACGTAATCTCGCCAATCGGAAGACCTTCTTGGTCACGGTCACCCGGCTTCGCGACGGCCTTACGCTGATTGCAGATAATGCCGAGAAACTCGGCCGGGCCATCAAGTCCAACAGCGGCGATAAAGCGTCGGCCGTCGAAGTAACGCAAAGGCTCAAAGCGGCAGCTGCCAAGGGGCTTTCGCAAGACAAGGATGTTGGCAGCGCTTCGCAGGCAAGTGACAAGCCCGAACTCACCAAGGAAAGGGTAAAGCCTTTCGAAATCGGGATCTAAGCCAACGGGAGCTCCTAAACCGCGCGTCCGAACCAGATGACACGCCCGACCACCTGGATTTCGGACCGATCGACATCATCCCAGCTGGGATAGGCCGAATTATCGCTGCTGATGGTGATCTTGCGGCCACCTGGCTTGAGCGTCACGCGCTTGACCACCAGCGCATCATCGGCGCGCAGGACATAGATGCCGTCACGTAGCCGCGAACCTTGGTCCGACGCATCGACCAGTACTTCGTCGCCATCGCTGAGTGTCGGCTCCATGGAGTCGCCTAGGACATGGATGATCGAGAGACTGGCGCTCTTTGCCCGGGTCAGCCGGGCAAGCCAGCGTTCGTCGAAGCCGAAGCGTGTATGGGCGGTCTCGCTTTCGGCAATCGCTCCAAAGCCCGCTGATGCATCGACATTGAGTACGGGTATTTCGATCAGTCCGTCACGCATTGGCGCGGCCGGGCCGCCCAAAACTTGCTCGTCGACCCCGAAGAAGCTGGCAAGCGTGCGCCGGTCATCATCGTCCAACTTGCGCGGCGAGCCGCGCTTGATGAACTGCTGAATGTAGGACGAGTTTCGTCCGATCATCCGCGAGATCGAGGAATATCCGAGCCGTCGCTGCTGGATCAGGCGATCGAGCTCCTCTCTGACATGTTCCATCGTGTCGTTCCTTCTGACGGTCTGAGGAGAGAAGGAAATCTCCTAGACTCGATGGAACCTTCCTACTAAGAACAAAACAGGAACACAAGTGCTGAGTGAGTCGAGGAAGGCCATGAAATTGCTGGATCGCATTGAGCGACACCTGAAGGAATCGCACATGTCGGCGACACGGTTTGGTCGTCGCGCGGTTGGCGATCCACGCTTTGTCTTGGACTTAAGACAGGGAAGGCGGCCGCGGCGACGGACCTTGGAAAAAGTTGAGGTCTATCTCAGGCATGCAGAGGTGCGAAACGGAGACGGTCTTTGAACGCAAGTCGTTTGTCAGCTTTCATTTAACGATCATCCCGCTAAGTTCGATACCGTTCGACGCGGGGGGTAGCGGGCTGGATTTCAGCAAAGGTGCCCTCTTTTAAGGGGGCGGCTAAGTGAATGATCTGATTAATCAACCCGATGCGCCACGGCTCATTTACGGGCTTCGGGACACAGGCTACAGTTTCAATACCGCCGCCGCTGATATCATCGACAATTCAATCGCGGCCAATGCGACCGAGGTCAATGTACGAATAGAGTTGGCCGAAGACGGTCGAAAATTCGTGTGCTTCGGTGATAATGGTGATGGCATGGACAGCGAGATGCTGTTCGACGCTATGCGTTACGGGGCACCTGCCAGAGCTAATCTTGCCAGTCTCGGCAAGTTTGGCCTTGGTCTCAAGACGGCATCCAGTTCGGTCTGCCTTAGGTTTACGGTCATTTCCCGTCAGTCTGATAAGGCTGACTTCGCCAAGCTCGCATGGGACCTCGAGCATGTCGAAGAGCAGAACCAGTGGGAAATGCTCCGCGAAGAGATGACAGCAGATGACTACGAGCTCTTCGAAGAGCTTTGCGGCGACAAGGGCACGCTTGTGGTCTGGTCCAAATGCGACCGTCTGCTATCGAAAGAATACGACGATCCGGGTGGCGCGAGGGAACAGGCTGCAATCAGACGGCTGGGTGAGCGGCTGATCGACCATGTCGCTCTCATCTATTATCGCTTCCTCGACAAAGGGGACGATCGTGAGAGGCATGTCTCAATATCTGTTAATGGGGAACAGGTCAGACCGTGGAACCCGTTCTATCCTGAGAAGGCCGATCAGGTGCTTTCACCTGAACAGCAGAAACTCGAGATCGAACTGGAGGACGGGTCGGTTGAAACAGCGCACATCAGGGCGTGGATTCTCCCGAACCGACGGGATCTGACCAGAGACGAACAAAAAATCGCGAATATCACCAACCGCGGCCAGGGCTTCTACATTCATCGCGAAGGACGAGTGATCCAGCAGGGCGGCTGGCTTGGCGTATTTGGTTCTGTTGAGCCGCACACGTCGTTGCTGCGCGTCGAATTCGATTTCACACATAAGCTTGACGAGGCCTTCAAGGTCGACGTCAAGAAATCGAAAATTCTCTTCGACCCGGCTCTTGAGGAAGCCCTCAAGACCCTACTTCAGCCGACTTATCGCGAGGCAGGAAACCGCTACCGGCGCAAGGAGAAAGCAGCGGCGGTGGAGCGCGGCGTCGATCACGGCAGCGCGAATAAAGTCATCGGCAATACGCCTTCGACCAAAAAGCCGGACGTCCAGTCTGCCGACGCGGGTCAGAAAACCGCTACACTCAACAACAATCGCGGTTCAGGCATCAAGCTTCGGGTACCCGTGGATACGCACGTAAACCCGGATCGTATTCACGTTGAAGCTGTCGAAACCATTACGTCCGGCGATCTCTGGGAGCCGGCTATGCGCAGCGATGCCGAGTCAGGCTTCGTAGCAGGCGTCCGCATTAACAAGCATCACGACTTCTATCTGAAAATCTATCAGAGAGCTGCCGCCAGTGGCTATGCAGTCGAGGGTATGGATCTGCTGCTGTGGGCTTTTGCTGTGGCTGAGCAGAACAACACCAACGATGACCTTGAGCCGATATTTGAGGACATTCGCAACGAGATTTCGACCAATCTCAAGAAGCTGCTGCGTGAAGTGCCTCTGCCCGACGACGAAGAGCTGACAGAGACCGGGGACGAAGAAGGGGACTGAAATGCTTGCCGAGAAGCAGGCCCTGATCCGCCGGGAAGTTGAGGAGGGAACCGGCGCTGCAATCTGTCTGGAGGAAGACAGGTCCGGAGTGCAGACAGCAATCAGGCTCTGGTTTGCAGACCTTGAGCGCTCTCACAGCCCGATGGTCACTCTTCGGCCGACCGGTCTGCGCCGCTTCGAAGCGAAGTTGGCATTCGGCAATTTCGCAGCCGATACGATCCGGCAGATGCGGCAGGCAAGCGCAGAAGAAGTCCAGCTTGCAAGGGCACTCGTCGCTTCAGTAGCGTCGAGCGCGGATCTAAAAATCGGTAACAATCAGACTACCGATGACTGGATGATCGACAATGGCAGTTTCACGATCATCGCAGAGAAGCGCGGTATCGAGAGCCGGTTTGACGATGACTCCGTTGCAGCGACCTGCCGGGAGCTCGTCATTCCGGTTCTTGCCGCAATGGCAGAGCTTTATGGATACGATCCGATCGAGGAAAGTACACCGACCGAGCAGGAAGCGCTGACTGAAGGCGCTGTCAAACTGACCGTCGTACGCCGACGCGAACGAAATCCACGCAATCGTCTGCTCTGCCTGCGTATCCACGGGGCAGCCTGCATGGTATGCAGTCTTATTCCTGGCGATCTTTATGGCGATGCTGGCGGTATTATTGAAGTTCATCACCTGCAGCCGCTTTCGCTTGCCGGCGAGCCCAGACCATACGATCCGGCAACTGACCTGATACCACTTTGCCCGAACTGCCATCGCGCGGTACATACAAGACGCCCGGTCCCTTGGACGCCCGCAGAACTCAGGGCCAAGCTGGGCAATGACTGACGGATCAGCATCACTTCCTGCCGATTTCAGGCAGATTACAGCGGCACCTCCCCAGGGCTGGGAGTTGTCGTCAAGAGTTGTGCAGCCGGAAATCCGGATCCGGAAAGAGGGTGCTGGTTTTGCGCTCCACGTTGCTGGCACCAAAACTGTGCGGGGGGAAAAGAAAGTCTGGGACGCGCCCGGCCCGGACTACAACTGGGTCGCCGACGGAAATGTGATCCGCCCACTTCCTCACAATACGCCGGCCATAGTCCGGCAGATGCTGGGCGGGCAGCTGCCGAAAACGCTCAGCTTTCCCGATGTGGTGCGTCTTGTCCGGCTGGGTAATCCCGACATACCTGTCATAGCTGAAGAGAGCGTCTTCCACTCAGCGCAATCGGCTGCTGCCGACCTGCGCCCGGATCAGGACATTCCGGGTCTGCATGCGACTCTGTTCCCGTATCAGGCTCAGGGCGTAGCATGGATGGACCAGACCATACGGCATACCGGCGGCCTCATTCTCGCTGACGAGATGGGGCTCGGAAAGACCATCCAGATCATTGCCCTGCTGCTCTGCGAAAAACCGGAAACCTCACGACCAGCCCTCATTATCTGCCCGACGAGCCTGATCGCCAACTGGCGGAAAGAGATAATGAAGTTTGCGCCCGAGCTTTCTGTTCTCATCCACCGCGGACACAACAGAACCGGCATCACCGCGGGTCTGCAGCGGGCGCAGGTCGTGCTTTCAACCTACGACACTGTGGTCAACGACATATCCATTTTTGCAGGAATGCCCTGGTCATGGCTGATTTGTGATGAAGCGCAGGCTTTGAAAAACCCCGATTCCGGGCGCAGGCAGGCAGTCGGGAGGATTCCCAGGCAGCGTACCATTCCGATGACGGGGACGCCGGTCGAGACGTCGCTCCTGGATCTCTGGTCGCTTGCTGATCTCGCGATACCTGGATTGCTGGGAAGCCGGGAGGACTTTGAAGCCGATCATCCTGACTCCGAGGAATCGGCAAAGAATCTGGCTCGCCTGACCGATCCTGTCGTTCTCTGCCGAAAAGTGAGGGACGTCGCCGGCGATCTTCCGGAGCGCATCGATATCGATCTGCCACTCGAACTCGGTGACGAGCTTTCCCGGCGTTATGATGAAGTGCTCGCCGAGACGCTTGAGAAGTACCCTGTGGCAGGTAATCTGGTCGCGACAGGTCAGTTGCAGCTCTTCTGTGCCCATCCCTGGCTGCAGGGATCAGGCGATCCCGACAGGGATCAGGACGCGGGGATCGATCCGTCAGCCGGAATGCCGCTCGTCACACCGAAGGTGGAGCGCGCAATCGCCATTCTCGAAGAGGCGTTCAGGAGCGGACGAAAGGTTCTGCTCTTCGCAATTTTTAATCGCTGTGGCGAGATTATCCGTGAGGCAGCACAGGGTCGGCTGCCGGATGCATACTGGGGGGCGATCAATGGGTCCACGCCGCAGGAAGAGCGGCAGGCAATCGTTGACGCATTCTCTGGCCACGATGGGCCGGGCTGCCTTGTACTCAATCCAAAGGCGGCAGGAGCGGGACTCAATATAACCGCTGCAACTATAGTCATTCATTTCACCCAAGCATGGAACCCTGCACTTGAATCCCAGGCAAGTGCCCGCGCGCACCGGCGCGGGCAGACCGAGCCGGTTTATATCTACCGGCTGTTTTACGAGGACACTGTCGAACGGGTGATGATTGACCGATCCCAGTGGCGCCGCGAGCTTGGCAACGAAGCAGTCCCGGTATCAACACGTGATGCCGATGATCTGAGGCGGGCTCTTTCCATCCGGCCCGGCGGAGAAAATTGATGAGCAGTCAGACTTATGAGAAGCCGCTGACGGCAAACGACACCGGAGAAACCGGAGGTCATCAGGCCGGCATACACATACCGAAATCACAGACTGATCTGATTGCGCTGCTTCCGTTTCTCGATCCAGCGCAGAAGAACCCCGATGCGTGGCTGGAGATGACGGACGAAACGGGGGTGACCTGGCGCTTCCGCTATATTTACTACAACAACAGGCTTCATGATGAAGGCGGGACAAGGGACGAGTACCGCATCACTCATATGACCAAGTTCTTCCGCGCTGTCGGGGCGACAGAAGGCGATGTACTCGTGCTTACCGGATCCCCGGGAAGTCTAACCTATTCTGTGTCGGTCCGGAAGGATGAGTCGCCTCAGGGCGAGGAGGCAGGTGCACCGGTGAGGGTCCGCCTGAAAGGCTGGCGCCGTGTACATTAGAGAAACCGGAGAGCCGATAGATCCGCCGGGCGCGCGTCACCGGGGTAGCATCCGGCAACCTGAACTGGTGGATGATCTCCCTATCGGCGTGCTTCACCTTGGTGTGAAGACTGCAACGCTGGAGAGGGCTGGTTTTCGCACCGTCGGTGATCTCGCCAGCGTAAGCCGGGAGCAGATCATCCGGATTCCCACAGTTGGCTGGCGCACCGCCGATCTGCTCAGTGAAAACCGGCAAGCGCTGATTGATGCTTCGGATGCTGAGACGGGCACTGATTGGGACAGGTATTGCGAAACGACGCGTATCCCTCTCCTGCCGCATGAGGGCCGGCCGCGTTCGGGCAAAGACTTTCTGGCTTCGCTTCCGGACTTTCTCGCAGAGGTCGCCGACAATCTCGCAGACGAAACCTTTTCAGCAATTCTTCGCGAACGCATCTGTCAGCCGCCGGAACGGCAGAAGACGCTCGATGAAATAGCTGCGACAACCAGCCCTCCGGTCACCCGCGAAAGGATCCGGCAGAAGGAGAAGAAGCTGCTGGGGCAGCTGACAGGCGGGCTACTCAACGAGACATATGGAACGCTGGGAATACATTTCCGTCCGGAGTTTTCGGTCTGGTGGAAACGGGCTGCTGACCGTCTTTCCCACCTTGAGGAAATCGAGTTCACAGATTTCGTAGAAGCCCTCTCCGCTGAATGGGAGGTTCCCAATCACGCGGTCATAGCACAGCTCCCCATCATCCTTGCGATAGTCACCGGCGAACCGCAGATGTCCGGGGAATTCCGGGCAGCAAGCCGCGTCGATCCCCGGCTCTTCGGCGATCTGAGGCGGGAAGTGCTCGGACTCCCACTGAACCGACTCAGACTGGGCAGATACGTTGAGCGTCTGGCTGAAGCCGGATCGGAAACTGTAGGGGATATCGTCGCGAGGTTGCGCGCCGGCAGCCTAGGGGCAAGGGGAGGAAAGGCGGCCGAGGTGGCTGCGATGCATGCAAATCAGCTGGCCTCCTGCCTCCGTGATGATGGTCTGATCGATTGGCGGTCATACCGGACAGCCAACGCACTGAGCTGTCTGCCAGCCTCGCCAACGGTCAATGCCGCTGAGTTCGTCGCCACACTTCGTGACACCGTCTGTGACTTGCTATCTGTGTGCCGCGTTACGAAGCGGGCGTCCGAAATTTACCGTCTCAGGACGAGCCGCACTCTTGGGAGCCAGATGACACTGCAGGCTGTCGCCGACGCCCTCGATACCCATCTGCCCACGGTCAAACGCGAAGAAACGGTGTTTCTGAGTTTTCTGAATGGAGTGCTGATCGGTCACGATTTCAGCAAGCTGCCTGTATGGCTGGATGACCTCTGGCTGGAATACTGGGACGAAGCCCGGGCCAGCTACGAAAGTGCCCGGGACAACTACGGAGAATTCTCGGAGAATCTTGCCTGGAAATGGCGACTGACGGTGCGCGACATCGGCAAAGCAGCACCAACGATCTGGGCAGTGCTGAGCGGCTATCCGACCGACAGGCGCTCGAAAAGATCCATCAGCAAAGCTCCCGTCGTGAGCCCGATCATTTATCCGGACCCTCAGTTACCTGCCGGAAGGATCCGGCTCCGTGGCTTCCGGCGGGTGCATTGACGAGGCGCACATGGATTCTACATCCTAGCCTCTGATTTCGAGCGATAGCTCATCACCCCTGAGCCAAGATGTCAGCCGCGTCAGAAGTGCTGTCGGTTCAGTCCTATTCTTTCCCTTGAGCGCGCATTCCCAGACGGTGGCAATGCGCCATCCTTCCGAAAGCAGCGCTGATCTGACAACCTTGTCCCGCTCTTGATTGGCGCCGATCTTCGCCGCCCAGAATTCGGTGCGTGTCTCTGGAAGCCGGAACAAATGGCAGTCATGACCATGCCAGAAGCAGCCGTGCACAAAGATAACCGCATGAAACCGGCTGAGTACGATGTCGGGCTTGCCGGGCAGATCCTTCCGGTTGACCCTGAAGCGATAACCTAGCCGGTGAAGGCCACTTCGAATCTGAAGTTCAGGCTTCGTGTCCCTTCCCCTTATAGCCGCCATGTTACGGCTTCTTGTCGTGGGATCATGGACGTCAGGCATACTCCCGGACAGCCACCTCATCGTTCGGGGCTGCTTCCCGGGTTATATGCGGACGCATGATCCTTGCGACCTCGCTAAACACCGGCACTGCCACCGAGTTACCGAACTGCTTATACGCCTGCGTATCGGAAACAGGGATCCGGAATGTGTCGGGAAAACCCATCAGCCTTGCGCATTCCCTCGGGGTAAGCCGTCGGGGATTCTTGCGTCCCTTTTGCTGTACAAGAATTTCAGACCCATCCTTGTAATAGCGCGCTGAGAGCGTTCTGCAGGTGTCGTCCGGGCCTACCAGGCCATAGCCAAAGCCATTGCCTGCTGCACGATGCTTGGCTGAGTAATCTCGGAGATATTTCCAGAGGTGATTGCTCAGGGTATACTTGGCATTGACCCTCGCAAGTTCTCCCTCTGTATAGTGCGATTCTGCAGTTTCGCCGCCGTTCTCGGGATGCAGTACCGATCGCATCCGCGCTTCGCCTTCAACCGGAAGCTTCAAGTCCGCCCAGTCGAATCCACTTTTTTCGCGGAAGCCAACGAGCACGATCCGTTCACGGTTCTGGGGAAGAAAATGACGTGCGTTTAGAACGCGAACATGGAGCTCGTATCCGAGGTCTTTCTCCAAAATTTTGCGGATGACCTCGAAGGTCCGGCCTTTGTCGTGGCTTTTCAGATTCTTCACGTTCTCGAGCAGGAATGCGCTTGGTCTGTGAGCCTTCAGGATCCGTGCAACATCGAAGAACAGCGTTCCCTGAGCTTCGTCAAGGAACCCATGTTTCCGGCCCAGCGCATTCTTTTTTGACACCCCGGCGATTGAGAATGGCTGACAAGGAAAGCCTGCGAGCAGAACATCATGCTCAGGAATCTCATCGACGGGGACTTTGGTAATATCGCCGGCGATCGGGCGGTTGTCCGGATAGTTGGTGTGATAAGTAAGCTGTGCATATTTGTCCCATTCAGACGTGAATACGCAGCGGCCGCCTATGCCGTCAAAAGCCCGGCGTAGTCCTCCTATGCCGGCAAAGAGGTCAATGAATGTGAACCCCTTCGCATTTGTGTGTGTCGGGACTGTATCAGCGCGCTCACGCAGCCAGTCGAGCACAACTTTGCGAGGTCTGATCTTTCCGGACTCCCAGCGGAAAATCTCCCGTTCGGAGTAGCCAAGTTTTTCTGCGAGTTCCTCGGTCGAGAGTCCGGCACGGCAGCGTAGAATTCGGAACTCAGATTGCATATGTCTGCCTCGGGTAGTTGTAGCGACGGGATGTCATGAAAATTCCCCACGGGCAAGGGCAGAGATTTTAGTTTCAACAAACCGCTGTAGGCGATCGCCCGGTCTGCCGGCTTCTCAGCCGATATCACGGAATCCGCGCCTAGCCTTCCGTGCCATGTCGGCTTCCACTCCGGCGGTATTGCAGTGCCTGTCCCAGTTACCGACTGCGGCCCGGATCGTTTCGATGATCGACTTGGTCTCAGTAGGTTTCAGGTCAGCAAACCGTCCGAATTCCAGCAGATCGTCGAGTTCAAAGTCGTCGGTCTTGCCAGCCAGCGACATCTGGTGCTCGTTGGTCCAATCCCCCTTGGGATTGTAGGCGTAGACGACATCGTATGCGGGCGAGAGGCTCCAGCGACCCGAGCTATCCATCAGGAAGGCGATGTTCTTGGTGTGGTCGTCTTGGTTACGGATAAAGACATTGAGCAGCGCGCGGCGCACCTGCTCCTTGATCGCTTCGCGTCCGAGACCGAGCATGCGGATGGTCTCGATTGCCTGCTCGTAGCTATAGGCCCGGGCGAGGTTGAAATCGAAATGGCGCATCGCGCAAAGCGACTGCATGTGGAGCTTCTTGCCGTCAGGCGTGCGATCAAAGCGCTGGGTCATGAAATGCGCCCTCCCGCCTTCCTCGTGCAGTCGTGAGCGAGCCATGTCGATGGCAGCCTCTCGGGCTAGCAGATAGCAAGCGTATTCAAGCCGGCCGAAGCCCATTGGGTCGGCAAGTTCCTTGTCGGCATTGCCCGACACGCCGTCGAACTTGACCAGCCATTGCGTGTAGCCGGGCCCTGCAGTCAGCTGCCCTGAATGGAACTCTCCGGTCGCCTCGTTCCAGGCGAGGACGGCCTTGGCCCGGGCGCCACCGGCGGAGGTTCCGACGCGCAGGATCTCTTGGAGTGCGCGGTGATCATCCTCTCCCTTGAGCACACCGGCCAGTTCTTCACGCGCGGCAATGACTCTGTTGGCGAGCTCGACCAGCGGGGCGATATCGACCGGCCGGCCCTGTTCACGGCGCTCACCGGTAGCGGGCTCGAATTCGAGCGCACCCATGCCTCGGCGACCGGTATAACAAAGGCGCTCGACCGGATCGAAGCTGTCGGCTGTGCGGCCTTGCTCGGCAAGCCAGCGATTGATCAGCGCGTTACCAAACTTGTCGGGCAGGCTGTCTGCCAGCATGCCCGGTAGCCCTTTAAAGGTCTCGTAATTCAGCGCGGGAAAATCGTAGACGCCGCTTCGTAATGGCATTGTGAGCGGAGCGACTTCGATGCCGCTGCGACTGAATTCCGGAGTGTATTCGAAAACCCCGACATCGCGATCTTCATCCCACAGGACGGCGCCGATCTGACGACCCCAGAGATTGACTACCGCACGCGTCATGGGGCCTCGTCACCCCAGCTCCATTCCTCGCCAGCCTCACCTTCAGAAGACTTGCGCACCCTTTGCCGCGCCTTGCCGGTGTCGGACCGGGGATCGAGCGGTCTCAGCTTGGCGTCCGGCATGACATCCAGCAGGCGGTCTTCAATGTCGAGCGCACGCATTATCCTGGCGAGGCTATCGATGGTCCCGCCATTACCGGCTTCCAGGCGGGCGAGCGTTGAACGCGAGATACCTGCCATTTCCGCAAGCTCGGCCTGCTTGAGATTGCGTGATATGCGATATGCTTCGATCTGCTTCCCGAGGTCGGATAGCAGCACCGAGAGCGGACGCAGATCTGGTGAATCATAATGTGGCATTATCGAGACATTATCTCCGTTATGGAGCTTTGTGTAGCGATTTTGCGTCTTTACGTGATGATATTTAATGTGTCAATATCGAGACGTAAATTGGCTTATGCCCGATAATGCATCAAATTTGCTACTTTATTTAGGTCGGAGTGATGGAAATGGATGACGAGAAGGAGCAAAACGACCAGACGGACTGGAAGGGCCTGCGAGAGATCGACCGTGCCATCTCCGAAAATCGGCGCATGGAATACAGCTGGAAGAAGGCTCTAGCAGATCCTTGGGAACGACGCGGACTCTGGCTACTTGGGCTGGTCGTCGTCGCATTTGCGGTGTTCGTCATCCTGCAGGATTTCGTGCTGTAGCTATCTATTGCCCCATTCTTTGACGTCGTCTGCAGCTTCCTCACTCGCGCCCGTGGCGCCTTCCGTTTGGCGATCAAGATAAGTTCGCACGGTTCCGATCCTGCCACGACCCTGTCGGCGCACCCGCTCGACCTCATCCGTGATGTCAGACCGATCAGGAGCATCGGGCATTGAGGGACCACCCGCAGAGCCCACGGCTCCTCTTGCGCGTACCTGCCCAGCACTTCCGATCCCGGGGCGGCTGACAGGAGCGAAGTCCGGCAGCGAAAGGTCGGCTTCGATGTCGTCTTGTAGGCGATCAGCATAGCTCTCGACAAACCGCGATTGCAGTTGTTGGCCGCGCGCGCTCATCTGGAACTCGATGTCGTCGAAGCGCACCGGCCCGTAATAGTCGCGATTGGCTTCGATCTCGGCCATGCCCCATTCGCGATAAGCCTGGCTCAGGTTTAGCGTGCCTGCGGCACTATTGGCCTCGTACCAACTGGCCTGGTTCTCGAGGCGGCTGGCCACCTCTTCGGCCCGACGCGCCTCTCGTGTGTAGCTTTCGGCTTCGGTCAGCGATCGGCTGAGACCCGACGAGCTGGTTGACACCTGCGATACCGAACTCGAACTCGTCTCGCGCAGGAAGCCTTCACGCGTGTTCGACCAGTTGCGGCTATCCGAAAGCTGCCGCAGCGTACCCATTATCCTGCCGCGATCTTCCGAGGCGATCCCGATATCGCTGTCGGTCCACGACTGATTTCGGCCACCGCGGACGCCCGCCTGCGCGTTTAGTACTCCACCTTCGGCCTTTGCTCCGGCTCCTGCTTCGCCGTTGAGGAACCAAGAAATAGTAATGTCGTCTGACGCGCGCCGGGACAGGCCGAACTGCTGCTGGAGCGTCCTCGAGGCATTGTCGACTTCGCTGAATGCCGTGCCGATGCTGTCGTTCGTACCAACGCCGCTGACAGTATCGGAGCTCTGACCCTGGCTGTAGGCGTTGCGGATCTCGCTGAACCGGGTGAGCGCAGAGCTCGTCGATTGCTGGGCGAGGTTGGCATAGGTCTCGCTCTGCGTCCGGCTCTGGCTCGCCATCGTTCCTAGGCGGCCCGTGAAGTCCTGCCCGAGCGTCGGCGTGAACGGATAGCTTGAATTCGGGACTGCAGCGAACTCGCCATCGGGGAAGCTGGTCGTCTGCGTGCCGCTGTCGCTGAATCCCCGCGTCTGTGCCGCGCCATAGGCAATGTTGGGGGCAAGATTGCCCTGCGCAAACTGGCGGGAAAACACTGTCGAATTGTCGATGCTCGAGTTGCCGAGTGAGACGTTGCCGGTGCTCGCTTCGCGCGAGGCTTCCTCGGCTGCATTCTGGCTCGGGTTGAGATAGCTCGTTGCCTGGCCCGAAATCGCCAGCGCACCACGCGCCACGCCGCCGGCAAGGAACGGGATCGAGGCGACAAGATAGCCTGCCAAGATGCCGATATCGCTGTTGACGTCGCTCATGCCAGCAAAGGTCGCGAGGCTGAGGCCCGTGCTGCCGCCAGCGGCGGCGACATCGCCCGCGCCTTTGAACATCAGGATCATGTGCAGGATGACGAAGAGCGGTCCCCACGCCGCAAGATAGAAGAAGCCGGTGACGTAACCTCTCAATGCAATGGGTCCGGTCCGCGGCATCAGGAACAGCGGAAACAGGACAGGGAACAGCGCGTAGAACACCACCGTCAGTACGACATTGAGGATTGGGACCCATTTCATCGCGTTGTGCGCGATCGAAGAATAGGTCCGCTCGGTCTGAATATCGGCCCGGGTCTGCGCGAAGACGTCAATACTGCCGGTGCCGCTCGCCCCTGCAAAGCCGTGCATGGCCTGGTTCATGGCATTGATCGTCAACACCTGGCGGAAAATGTCGCTCGCGCTGCGCGAGATGCCGGTAAGATACTGATAGGCAATCGGGAGGTCGGCCATGAGCTTGGCCTTGGCGAGCGCTTCGGTCTGGCGCGGATAGAGTTGGCGTCCCGCGACAAGCGTCATCTCGTCAATGAGGCTCGCCCATCGCCCCGAAAGCGCGGTGTAGGCTTCGCGGCAGGTGATGATCGAGGCCGTCACGCTGTCGTCGGCCTGCCGGGTCAGGAATTTCTGCGCGCGCGCCGCGCTGCCGGGTGCGATCGTCGCCCAGATATCATCGCTCTCGGACAGCTCCTTCATCGAGTAGCGGCCGAGCAGCAGATCGTAGAACACGCATTGCCTGACATGCTCGTCGAAGTTCGCAGCAAACTCCGGATCGGAAATGCGCAAGCTCCGCGTCGATTCAAGCAGCCGCGCGCCATAGATCATGCCGTTCTTCGAGTAGTTGAGGTCGTCCGGCAAGCCGAAGACGAGCTCGGCCGAGCGGGTCAGATAGTCCCCCGCCTGGCTGGTGAAACTTGCCATCAGGGCGAGCCCGAGCGGAACATTGGCCACCGTTGCCGGTGCAAGGCTTGGATTGACCCGGTCTGTCACATGGACGTCCATGCGCGGCACCATCAGACACATGTAGATGAGCGTCGCACCGAGGAACCAGTTGAGCCATGCGCGCCAGTCCTGGTTGAACGCGACCACGATGACCGCGAGCACCATGCCCATCACCAGCGCGACCTGAATCAGGCTCTTGTAGCCGCCCGCTCCGGTCCAGGCGGCAACGGCATTGAGGACATTGACGATATACTCGCCGCCGCCGACCGTGAAAATCTCGACCATGCTGCCTCACCCTTATGGAACGATGGAGCGGGACTGCATCCCGCGCGACCAGTCGAGCGCGGCGGCCATCGATGGCGACATCGAGGCGGCGAGCATGTTCTCGATCATCGCGGTCTTCTCGATGATCTGCATGATCGCGGAGACCCGCGCCTGTCCGGTCGCTTGCCTCTGGGCGAGGCTTGACCGGACTTCCGCGACCTGAGCGCGCCAGATCGCGAGTTTCGCTTCATCGGCCGCAATGAAGCTCGCCATCGAGCGTCCGGCCTCGGCTGTGATGCGTTCGAGGATGGCATAGAGAAGATCGATGCTGGCGATCTCGGCCAGCGTGTCGCGGTCGTCGGTTGCCATCCCGCGTCCATAGGCCGCCTGCACGGTGAGGATCTTGTAGAGCGGCACCGATGCCACCTGGAGCAGCTCCTTCTCCTCGTCGCCGATCGCTGTGTCGCTGCGGATGGCCTCGACCATGCTGCCGATGAGCTGGGCAACGCGGGGCCGGATGGCCTTCGCGCTCGTGAGGCTCATCTGCTGGAAAGTGGGGTTGAGGCACTGGTCGGGCTCGTCACACTGGAACACCCGCACCGACTGGCCTTGCGTCCCGTCGAGCAGCGCGGTCACCAGCGTCGAGGAGGCATCGCCTGCGAAAGGCACGAACTTGCCTGGTTCGTCATCGCGGGGCGGCACGTAGATCACCGTGCCGATGAGCGTCATCGCATACTCGGCGAGGTCGCGGTCGAAGGTGCCACCAGGGTTGAAGAAGGCGCTCTGCTTGAGGACATGCCAGGTGTAATTGCGCGGTACACCGGGATTGACGTCGGCATAGTCGGCGCCGGCGCTCTCATTGGTCGAGGCGCGCTGACCCCTGGTGCCGCAACCGTGTTTGGCGGCAGCATAGTCGGTGAAGATACCTTCGGAATTGCCGATCGCTTCGCAGATCGCCTTGTCGGCGAGATCGCCCTTGGGCCAGACGCCGCCGACCAGCCCCTGCGCCATCTCGCAGGAGTTGATCGAGAGATTGTTCATGAGCTGCGCCTTCTGGCTGAACTCCTGCATGATCTTTGAGCACTCGGGGCAGACGGTATCGATCGCGAGGCTGAAGGCGAACCCCACCGCATTGTTCGCGACGGCCTTCAACAGCGCGACCATCTCGCTCGCGTTGATGAAGGAGAAGGACCCGGCGAAGATATCGATGCCGCCGCAACCTGCGCGGGCACGCGGCAGCTGGAGGTTGGCGATGCTGGTCGTCTTCTGCGGGAAGCGCGTCCAGACATTGCCGAGGCTGTAATAGCCCGCCGACTGTCCTTCGAATGCGCTCGGCCCGGTGACATTGGCCGCAGCGCCCATGTCGTCCATGAAGCGGTCCATGCTGTCGCCGACGTTTGCGGCGACGGGGGACGCGACCATGCTGGCGGCAGCTATGGTGAGCGCCGCATTGCGGATGCTAGTAATCATGTCCGGCTTCCTTCGAGGTGAGGAGGTAGATGCGGTCCTGCAGCTCGTCGGCCGAGAGCACGCCGTATCCGATCGGGATCGGGCGCCTGGCCACGCTGTCCCAAAGCACGAGCGCCGGGGTGATGCCGGGTTCGAGCCCCATGCGGGGCCGCTGGCCGCTTTCGACCTTGTAGTCGGGGAAGTGCCTGGACGGCCCGCCATCGGTCGAGATCGCCCGGACCGTGATATGCCAGCGGTCCGCCACCGAGCGCACGATCGGGCTCATCACTTCGCAGGCGCCGCAGGTCTGGGCGAAGAAGTAGAACAGTCCATAGCGTTCGGAGAGCCTGGCCATCACCGCGTCGCGGTCGGCAGCGCGCGCGTCCTGCCATTGCTTCTTGGCGAGTGCGCCGACCGGTCGTTCGAGCGTGTAGTCGAGCTCGGGATCCTGCCAAATCGCGCGTTGCCAGACATCGGAGAACAGCGAAGCCCGGTCGAGCTGGGCACGCTGGAAGCGGATATAGGCGGTGACGTTTTCCGGCGTCGGATAGAGGATCGCGCGCGCCTTGAGTTCGCGCAGTTCCCCCGTGACCGCGTCCAGCTCCTGCGTGGCGGTCACCTGGGCTGGTGGCTGCGCCATCTGCGGCTCGTCTGCCGGCACCGGCTTTACGCAATAGAACCAGTAGCCGAGCCTGCGCTGCTCGCAGTAGAGGCTGTCTGCCGAAGCAGCTGGCTTTGCCTGGCGCGCTTCCTGGGCGGCTGCCCGAACGGGGAGCAGTGCAGCGAGAATCATGGCCAGTGCTGGGAGGGCCAGCATCGGCAGTGATTGGCGGCGCGTCATTGGCCACTCCTTGCGTAATAATCTTCGATTTTCTGCTGGATGAGGATGCTGGTCTCGAGCTCGTCGGGGAGCCGTGCAGCCTCGGTGAACTCGGCATAGACTTCGCTGAAATCCATCTGGCTGAGGTCGAGCCGGGCGAACTCGTCGAGCGTGAACCCCTCGCACTGCTCTTCCTTGGGCTTGTCCCAGGGCTTGCGCAGCTGGCGGCGACCCTGTTCCTGCAGGATCCGCGAGAGCTTGCTCTCGAAGCAGCAGTAGACCTTCTTCTTGGTCAGGCAGACGCCGAGGAACTTGTCCGAACAATAGGTCCCCACGTAGGCGCACAGCCCCTGCGCATCGCGTTCGTGGAGCAGAACTTCCTCGCGGTTGCAGCCGAGCGCGACCAGCAGGCTGATGCCGGGGATGAGCGGGAAACCCTTGCCCTTGCAGCAGTTGAGCACGCCGAAGACCTTGGACGAGCAGGTGTTGCGCGTGCCGCGGAACAGCGTCAGCGTCTCGGGATCGAACTGCCCGCGGGCCTCGTCCATCGCATGGAGCGCGGTGACGGCATCCTTGAACTCGTCGTTCGCGGTGCGCTGGATCGTCTCGCAGCTGCCGTCGATGCAATAGACATCGCCGTCGCAGACATACTGGGTGGAGCTGTCGGTCCCGGGAAGCGGGCACTCGTAGATGCGCTCCCAGGTCTCGCAGGGGTCTTCGTCGGTGAGGCATTCCTCGCGAACAAAGCGACAGCTGCCCTGGCTTTCGATGTCGGAGCAATCGGTCGCCGCTTCGCGCGCGATGCAGGTGTAGCTCCTCTGCCATTCCCAGCAGGGCTTTGTGACAGAGACGCCATCGACCACGCGGGTCTGCGGATCGGTATCGGTGCAGATCTCTGCGTCCAGCGTGCAATCGCTATTGTCCGCAAAACCTGTGCACTGGCTTTCGTCCGGGGTCGTGGTAACGGTGGTAGCGTTGGCAATGCGGTAGGGCGTCTGACCTGCGACCTGTTCGTCGCAGGTCAGCTCGGTAAGCGGATCGCCCGGCTCGGTGCACCACTTGCGACCACCGGACCAACCCCACTGCAAGCAAGGACCATCGCGGTGCCCGGTCACCCGGCAAAGAGCGCCCGAAAACTCTTCGCAGTCCGGCTCACCTGATAGGTTGAAGCTGCCCAATGGGCTGCAAAGGTAATGATACTGCGGTTGCTGGCTGACCCTGACGACGAGTGGTACCGCGCATTGGCCAACCGACTGATCGATCCGTGTGCCCGTATTGCAGGTCGCGGTATATGTGCCCGCCGCGCCCGAACCGGGCGGCAGCGGAACGCAGGATCCCTGGCTGCCCGAAATTGCCATGCCGCTGGTGTAGTCGAGCGGCGTCTCGTTGATGGCGAGGCTGCGCGCGATCACGTCCTCGATCTCGTTCGGCTCGAACCGTGCGCGATTGGCCATGCTGTCGCGGATCGTCCGCATCGGCGTGCTGGTCGTAGCGGCGCTGCGGGCGCGGGTCTCGATCTGGTCGGGATCGCGCGCAAGATCCTGCAGATCGCGCGTCGCTTGCGGATCGAAATTGGGAACGCGTGCTGCGTCGGGATTGGTCGTTGCTGCCTCGCGCGCTTCGCCCAGCAGCTCGGTGGCAAAGTACTTCCCGTCAGCCCTTGCCGCATCGCGGGTCTGAGCCTGAATGGAAGCCGCGCTTGTGAGGGTGACGAGTGCCACAAGGAGATGGGCGAGGGTTTTGGCGGTCATGGCCGTTCCTCCCTGGAGAGCTGGCGCAGATGGAGGCGGGCAAGTTCGGCGCCCGGACCCTTGCCCGAGGCAAAGGTCTCGAGGACTTCGCCCACGCTAATGTTGCCGGCGATGCGGTCGTGCGGCGGCACCTCGCTGGTGCAATCGAACCCGTCGCAGGGACTGAACTCGGTGCTCAGCATAATGAAGCTCGGTGCAGCTTCGATGTTGAAGGCGCGGAACAGCCTTGGATCGATGCCGAGCGAACCGGCCGCGTCTCGGGTGCTCCAGATGGCGGCGAGCCGCTTCTTGAATGCCTCGCTGTTACCTTGCGGGAAGCCGCGCAGCACGGTGACGCCTCCCGCCCTGGTCATGTCGTGGACCAGTGCTTTCAGCGCTTCGGGCGGCATCGACAGGCTGGCAAAGGCAATGAAGCGCGGGGTTCCCCCGAGCGATGCCTTCTCTGCGGCGGCTTGCCCTGCGATCATGGCGTCGAAGTCGAGGACGGCGTCGGTCTCGGTTGCCTTGATGCTGTCCGCATAGGCTGCGCGATTGGCCTGCGCTTGCGCCTGGATAGCCTGTGCGTCCTCGGTCAGCGCCTCGGCGCGTTGGCGGACATTGGTGCTGAGCGCCTGCGCATCGTCGGCGTGTTCGGCCGCACGCTCGCGGATCGCTTCAAGGTCGATGCCTTCGGGCGCGCTCTGGGCGAGAGCGAGGCCACCGAGAGTGACGGCAAGGCCGACGGGCAAAAGGAGGAGGTGCTTGTTCATAGCGCGCAGCAGTTCCGCTTGCGCCAGACGAGGTATCCCATGTCTTCGCCGATGGCGGGAATGACCTGTCCGGCCGATTGAAAGGTGGTGGAGGCGCCGATGGGCGGGCAGGCGTAACGGCCCGAAGTCGCCGGGTTGGGGTTGGTGGCCTGGAAGCGGTATTGTTGCTTGCGCATCACCGGCATCAAATATTTGCCGCACAGGCCCTTGGACCCCATCGTCCCCCACGAGACGAGTTCGCGGTGGAGCTTGTAGGCAAAGCGCGAAAGCACGAGGCGCGAGGCCTGGACGTGGCCTATGCTGGCCGAGACATTGCCGTTCATCGGGTACATCGACCCCTGGCAGCCCGCGCACCAGAACATCTCGTCGATCGGCAGCTTCGCGGTCGAGGCGACGCAGTCGGCCGCACAGGCAGCGAGCGCCAGCGGGTTGGCGAAGAGCACGGCCTCGGGGTTGATGATCGCGGTGAGCTCGGAATCCTGCCACAGCGGATCGATCTCGGAGATGTAGAGGATGTCGATCGAGCCCGATTCCAGGCACAGAAAATCGGCGACGATCTCCATCCAGTAGATCAGCGGATAGGCATACCAGTGGACGTGCCAGCTCGAATAATACTGGCTCGCGCCGCCCACTGCTGATGGACCCGAGATCGAGCGGAAGCCGATATCGAAGCCGGGATCGAGCTTCATGCCGCCGAGGTTCACGAAGCACCACGGCTTCATGCTGACATCGGCAAGCCGCACGGGCTCCCAGAAGCCCATCGCAATTCCGGGCCTCAGACCGCACAGGCACACCGGCAGGTCGGGGTTATCGGGATCGGGCCGGCTCGAGGGCCAGATGTCCAGCCCGCCGATCGAGATCGGGAACAGGCACGACCAGCAGATGTCGGTGATCGGGTTGACAAAGCTTCCGGTGCAGCGTCCCGGACCGGCATCGGCCATCGCGGGCGTTGCAGTGGCGAGACCAAGAATGGCGGCCAGCATGAGCGCCAGCTTTCTTAAGTGCGTCATTGGGCCGTCCTCCTTTTCGGTGGCAGCGCGATTTCGCTGATCTCGAGCAGGCGGCCCTGCTGGCGCACGCGTGCGGGCACCGATCTGATCCCGAACCTCTCCGTGAGCTTGCCGCCCTGGTCGAAATAGAAGCGGCGCTGGCGGGCCTTCATCAGCTCGAGCGGCGCACCCTTCACCAGGATCAGCTTGGCATTGGCGGCCTGCTTGAGCGCCCAGGCGAGCTGGTCGGGATCGTCGCCGTCGAGGAAGAGAAGTTCGGCGCGTAGCTGCACGCTGTCGAGCGGATTGACCCTCGTGCCAGCGGCATGGATCAGCTCGCCTTTTGCCCCGCGGATATCGGCAGCGAGCGTGATCGTCGGATCAAATTGCCAGCGACGGGCTTCGCTGGCCCGGACGATTCCGGCGACGGGGTCGGGCCGGTTCACGCGCGCGATCGTGCGGCGCTTCAGGTCTTCATTGAGCCGCGCGGTCTCCCCCGAACGTTCCATCTGCGTCAGGCGCGAATGAATCTGCTCGAGGAGGTCGCGCTCGATCACGGGAAACACCGTGCCGCGCTGGCCATAGTCGCGCGCCAGCACCTCGGCAGGGCAGAGCAGGACTGCAAGTAGGGCCGCAGGGAGGATGAGCTTGCTCACAGGATCGCCCTCCCGCTGCCCAGGATCTGGCCGCGGCAGACGAAGCCGATCTCGGCGTAGCGGCTGTCGAGGCCGCGCTGATGGCTGGTCCCGGTGTAGAAGCAGCCGTCGGGGATCGGGCCTTCGGGGCCCTTGTGAAGCGCAATGCCGAGACGGGTCTCATCGAGCCGCGCGGCGATCTTGCGGCCGTTGATGAAGACCTCGTGGCCACGGTGGCTCACGACATCGCCCGGCACGCCCAACACCCGCTTGCCGAAGAGCTGCGCGCCTTCTCCGAAATGCGCTTCGACGAGTCTGCTCGCCGGCGGCTCGAAGAAGATCAGGCTGCCGCGCTCGATCCGCGCATGCTTGTCGAGCCAGAAGGCCCAGTTGGGCAGGCTCGGGCTGGCATTGATGAGGAAGGCATGGTCTTTCGCGAAGGCGTCGACCGCGCCCCATCCAAGTGGCAGCAGCACCAGACCGGTCAGGACGAGCGGTCGTTTGAGCGTGCGGACAAAACGAGAGGCAAAGCGCGTCACTGGCCGCCTCCCTGCCCAAGCTGGCGAGCGATCCGCACGCGCAGTTCATCGGTAGCATCGGGGGCATCGCCCGCGAGCACTGCTTCGCCGACCAGCACCACGCGGCCATCGGCCCCCATTTCCGCAACAGCGCGCTCGGACGCCTGAAGGAAGGCGAGCACGCGCGCCTGGCTGGCTTCGGGATCCTGCTCTGCGCGCGCTTCGGCATCGACGAATGCGGCGATGGTCTCGGCAAGCCGGACGGTGACGATCTGCTGGCGCGGCTCGGACAGTTCGCGGCTGACCCAGGCTGCCCAGAGTAATGCGACCACGAGCGCGAGCACGCCGAGAATTCTCAGCAACAGCGGGCGATTGAAGGATGGTAGTCTGCGCGTCTCAGTCACGTTTAGCCTCCCGGGCCGGATGGTTGTCGAGATCGGCCGCAAGCCGCCTCAGGAAGCGGGGCATGCGAAACAGCGTCACAGCGCCAGCGAGGGCGAGGAAGCAGCCCTTGAGGTCCTGGCTGAACAGGCTGCGGCGCAGCCCGTCGGCTTCGAGATATCGGTCCGACAGATTGGCGAGCTGGGTGAAGAGGCCGCCAAGGTCCCAGCCCGCAACGAACAGGAACAGCGCGAGCGGCAATCCCAGCACGATCAGCAGTGAAGTCGCGGCAAAGCGCGCGGTCTCGATGAGGACGAAACAGCTCCCTTGCAGGAACGGCAGCAGGCTGCGGAGATTGGCCGGAGGGGTCCGGTCGACGAGATGCGAGACCATCATTGTCCGCCTCCCGCCACGATCCGGATGGCATCGGCGAGGCTGTGCCCGCGCCGCTCGCAGTCCTGGATCGCCGCATAGGTGTCGGGATCGGAGGAGTAGATCGTCGCCGAGAAGGGATCGAGCACGAGCCGACCGACCGCCTCGGTCTCGGGGCCTTTGATGAAGACCTCGCTGTACTCGGTCCCCGAACGCTTGAGGCTGCGGATCAGCGTCTCGGTGCGGTCGTCCATGTCGAGCCGCGCGTTCGCCCTGAAATCGGCGATCGTCTCGGCCTTCTGCTGAAGTACCAGCATCCAGTCGCTATTCTCGAGCGCGGCGCGCGCGCCGTCGGACTTGTAATAATCATTGAGGGACTGGGTCGCGGTGGCGAGCGCGCCGCCGTACTTGCGGGCAGTGCGGGCATAGGTTTCGACGAACTCGCCCATCGACCCGCCCTTGAGCATGGCCCAGGCCTCGTCGATCAGCAGCAGCTTCTTGGTTGCTCGCGACGAGCGGGTCATCGCCTGGCTGGTCATGAACATGATCGCCGAAAGGACGACGCTGCGCAGTTCCTCGCGGCTTGCGAGATCGCTCATCTCGAAGACGGTAAAATCATCGTCGAGCGCGAAGCTCGCCTTGCCTGCAAAGAACCCGCCGTAGCTGCCGCCGCGGCAGAAGGGCGCGATCGCGGTGGCGAGATCGCGGCCCGCCTCGCTTTCCGATCCATGGAGCGCATGCGCGACATCGTCGACCGATGCGCCGCTGCCGAGTGCCTCCCAGGTCGCGGTCACGGCCCGATCGATGAGCCCGCGCTCGGTATCGCTCGGCGCGGTGCCGGGACGCGCCATCTGGCCAATGATTGCCTTGATCATGGCGAAGCAGTCGAGGCGGTAGTCCTCGTCTTCGTGTGCGCGGGCATCGTCGACCATCGAGAAGGGGTTCAGGGAAAAGCCCGAGGCGAGCGTGAACTCAACGAAGCGTCCGCCCTGCAGTTTGACCGAATGCTCGAAGCTGCGGCCGTCGTCGATCACCACGACCTTGGCACCGGCGCCGCGCAGGGCGGCGCAGAGTTCCTGCAGCAGCACCGACTTGCCCGAACCCGACTTGCCGCAGATCGCGATATTGTGGTTGCCGGCACCGTTCTCGAATGGCGACCACCAGAAGGGCTGGCCGCGGCGGCCAACGAGCAGGAGGTGCGGGATTACGCCGCCGAGATATTCGCCCTGCATCGGCGCGATATGTGCCGCTGTCGTCGAGAGCATGGTCTTGAGACGCTTCAACCGCGCCATGTCGTCGGCGAGGCCATCGGCGAGGCACAGGGGAAAGGCAGCGACGAGGCCTTGGAGCTGGAGGAAGCGCTCGTCGGCAAGGTCCCAGCCCGCCGCCTTGTAGATCGCCTTGATGATGCGTTCATGCGCGTCGCCCTGGCCGAGCGGCGAGATGCTGGTGAGCCCGTAGAACAGCTTCACGAGCTTCTTGCCAGCCTGGAGTTCGGCCTGGACGTGGCGCCACTCGGCCGACTGTTCGGCAAGCTTGGGCAAGAAACGCGCGCTCTTGGTCTGGCTGAGACTGGTCGTGCGCATGAACTTGAAGCCCGCGCGCGCCGAAGCAGCTTCCTGGTCGGGGTAGACCAGGCACAGCATGGTTGCCGTCGGACAGGGGAAACGCAGCTTGTCGGTGAACATGTCGCCGATGAGCCGCGCGCATTCCCAAGGTGCCCAGCGCTCAGGGGTAGAGCGCACGGCATAGTGCCGCACATCGAAATGGTCGGGATAGCATTCGCCGACTTCAGGATTGCCCTCCTCGTCGCGGCCCGTCTCGCGAAAGCGCTCGGTCCTGAGGATCAGGCGATCGTCGCCGACCTCGAGCTCGATGTCGCGGCGGATCGCTTGGGACTGAAGCGTATCGTGCGGGTTCCACGCATGGATATCGGTCTCGTGCGCGGTAGTCGGCGAGGTGAGCTCGTCGATCAGCGCCAAGAGGCCGCCCGGACGCAGCTCCTGCGCGTGCAGTCCGAGCGAGTGGAGCATGCCCATCAGCCCTTCGCGGCATTCCGAAAGTTCCGCGTCGGTCACGCTTCCGGGCACCGGCACGCCGAGCGAGACGATCAGCCGGACGTTGCGAGCATGGAACGGCGCATGCGCCGAGCCCGAGCTCCAGACGAGATCGTAAAGGCGCCTGGTGCGCGCTCTGGCGATGGCCTCGTAGATCCCGCCCTGCTCGTAGCGCGGAGCGAACCAGGGGCCGACCACGCTGCCGATCCGCGGAGATGCGAAGTTCAGGACCTGGAGGCAGGCGCCCTGCGGCAGGCCTTCGGAGAAGAACTGACCGAGGATCTCGCCGGTCCGTTCGTCGGCCCCGATCAGCGGGGTGACTTCGAGCACGAAGCCTTTGGAGCGGGCGTTGCGGTAGAGCTTCGCCCCCTCGTCATAGACCCGGTAGGGCAGCCAGTCCGAGAGCATATCGAGCCCGAAATGCGCCCGCGGCTTTTCGGGCCGAGCCGTGTCGGCAAACAGGCCCCGCGAGAGTGCGTCGCGCGCGGCAGCAAGGGATAGCGTCACTGGCTCTCTCCTTCGGTCATGTCAGGTTGGGGGACCGGCTCGCGGGGAGGGGAAAACGAGCCAGGTCCCCCGGGTTCCGGCGCGTCAGCGCCGGGCATCGCCGGAACGGGCTGCGAGGGGATGAACAGCTGTTCCGGCAATGTGTCTGCCTCTTGGATTTTTGGCGGTTGGAAATCGGTTGCGGGGTTGCTCTCGCGCGTCGCGGCAATAGTCGATGCCAGCGAGCGCAGGACTTCGCGGCGGCCCTGCGGCGTGCGCCAGCCTGTCCCTGCCTGTTCGGGCAGCGTCAGGTGAACGACGCGCGCCTCATGGTCGCGGCCCGCCGCGTCACGGTAGCCTGTCAGCACGACCAGCAGGCGACGAACCGCTTCGCCGGTCGGGGTCACCGTCCGATGCGCGTCAACCGTGTCAGCCTTTTCAATGCCGGTCGCCCCGGCATCGATCGCGGAAGTCGGCGCGCAGGTCCCTTCCGGAGCCCGGCAGGCAAAGCTGCCTTTGACGTTGCCGCCGAGGCTGGCGCAGCCACTGGCCAGGAGGAGCGGCGCAGCGAGCACCATGGCGCGAAGGATTGGAAGCCGGCTCATTGCGCCACTCCCTTGCCTTCGGCGACGAAGCGGCGGATCGCCGCGGCATCGCGGTAGCCATGAAGCACCGCCCCATCGCGGGCGCGCACGATGACCGGAGTTCCGGCAAACCCGTTGGCCTTCGCGAAGGCTTCGTTGGCATCGAGTGCCTTGGCCTCCTTGCAGGTCTTATCAGTCGCCAGAGCCTGGCCGGAATAGGCCGCATGGAGTGCCTTTGCCGGATCCTTAGCGCACAGCACCGCCTCGGAAATCTTGCGGCTTGCCGCGCCGAAGATCGAGATCGGTCGCTCTTCGACATGAACCTTGGCCTTGGCGAGTTCGGCGGTCAGGCGCTGGCAATACCCGCACTGGAAATCCGAGAAGACGACCAGGCGTTCGCCCTTGAGGTTGCCCCAGTGGATCGCGCCGGCAGCCGGAAGCGACGAGAGGTCGACATGGTTGGCGGCCGCCTGGACAGGCGTTTCGTCGCGTCCCGCCGGCGCGTCACTGGCTACGCGCGCCGCACCGGCCGCGAGCAGATCGGGATTGAGTTCGAGCAGGCGGGCGGCAGTGACGTCGCGCCGTTCTTCCATGTCGTAGAGACGGCCTACGAACAGGTAGCGGGCGGTCTCGTCGATGTAGAACAGCGTGTCACCCGAGACGACTTCGCACCAGGGCCCGAGCGTGTCGCAGCTGATCGCATCGATCGGGGTCTTGGGCAGCCGCAGTTTCAGCGCCTGCGCGACATCGCTCGCCATGCCCGCGGCGCTCGCAGGCATCGCAGTGACGGCAGAGACGCCGAGCGTCAGCACGGCGGCGGCGCTCGAGAGGGCAAGGGCAAGGTGGGCGGCGCGCGCCTTCAGGCTTGGCGGCGAGTCATTGTAGTTCATTTGGAGGGGCTCCTGACGTGGACGCCGTCGAGAAAGACGATCTCGACCTCGATGCCGGTCGGCATCTCGACGACGGGTTGGTATTGTTCGGCGCGTTCGATGAGGTATCGGCTGACGGTGTCGGCGGCTTCGCCGGCACCCTGGCCAAAGCCACCGGCGAGGATGTCGGTCGGCGACAGCGCCTCGCGCTGACCGTTGGCGCCGACCTGGCCGGTAAAAATGCCGTTGGCGTTGGCGGAAAATCCGCGGCCGAAGCCGCCCACAATCCCGGCGAGCAGCGCCTGGCTGACAAGGCTGCCTTCGCGGCTGACCACGCGGCCGCGCACGCCCGACTTTCCGGCGAAGGAGATGAACCCCTTGACCTCGCTCACCGCGAAGCGCCCACCGGGTTGCGCGCAGGTCATGCGCACCAGCTTGACGTAGACCTTCTCCGCCGAGAGATCGCCGCGCGCCGCGCCATTGACGAGGCAGCCGGTGATATCGGTGGTGAGCAGTTTGTTGCCGCGCATCACCGAGCGGGCCGGACCGGTGATCCGGAGCACCACGGGAAGCGGATCGCTCTGGCTGGCAACGCCGGTCGAGGCATCGACACCCACGATGACCGTTGCCGGTGCGTAGCTGTTGGGCGGAAGGTAATCGCGGCTCGCTTCGAGCAACAAGGCTGGCGCAGTCTCTGCCGCACGCGGCTTGCCGTCCTTGCCCGTCTCCGCGCTGAAGCTCATCAGGCTGAGCTGTCCGCCTTGCGTTTCCGGCGCTCCTTGCGGTGGCTGGACAGCTCCGCCGGTGCCGACGCCGGGTCCATAGGCAGGTGGCGGTGGCAGTGGCGGCGCGGCGGCAGGTGCCTTCGCAGCTTCGCTCAGCTGTGATCGCAGATTGGCATTCTCGGCCGAGATCGCGTCGATCGCCGCCTGGCCGTCGGAGCGCATCTGCGCGTTCTCGCTGCGCAGGGCTTCGAGCTCCTGTTCGATCTCGGGGCGCGGCAGCTGGGCCTGCTGGAGATCCTTGATCGCGCGGCCCTGTGCATCGAGCCGGTTACCGTAGCTCGCGACGAACTCGCGCTGCGAGAGGTTACGATTGACGAGGCCGCCGGTGTCGATTGTCGCCGCACCATTGGCATCGGTGCCAGCCTCGTCGCCGTCGCCGCCGAAAATGAACATGCCGCCGCCGATGAGCGCGATGGCCCCGATCCCGGCGAGCAGCATCTTCTGGCGCTGTGCGATCTGCGAATTGAGGTTGCGCCGTCCGCTTTCTCGCGCTTCCGGCGAGCCCGGCAGAGGCCTCTTTCCGGCGTCCTTCTGTGGTGCCTCGGCCATCAGTCGAGTCCTCCCTTGGCAAAGACTAGGAAGGCACTGGTCGCTTCACCGGGAGCGAGTGCATCGCGGCCATAGGCAAAAGCGAGCGCGCCTGCGGCACCTTCGCGCTCGGAGCCAAGCGCAAGGCTTTCCTGGCCGAGGTTGCGCACGAGGAAGCGCTGTCCGGTAAGTTCATCGCCCTGGTATTCGGCGACCAGCTGGACCTCGATCCCGCCGGTACGGCGCGGAGCCGACAGTTCGGCGCGGGCAGTGAATCCGGGCAGGACGGCATCGCTCGCCATCGCCTCGATCAGGCGGATCGCGGCGTCCTCGGGACCGGTCTCGGTCTCCCATTCGGTGGCCGCGGCTTTAGCGAGCGCGGGATTGGTGATGAAGAGCTGGGTCGCTTCCTCGCCGCCGAGACGGCAGGCGAACTTGTAGACGTAGCCCGCCTTGCTGGTCGCAAAGAAGCTGACCCGGGCAGCGGCAAATTGCGGGGGCACGGAGATATAGATGTCTCCGCGCACTGGCTCGTGCGTCACCTGGAAATCATTGTAGGGAAAACCGCTCGCGATCTTCGAGACATTGGCAAAGCCGTCATCGATAAGCGCGATCCGGGTGAGTTCGCCGCGAGCGAGCTCGCAGTCGATGGTCGCGTTGTCGGCCGCTTCGACGAATTGGTCGGCATACGCCGGGACCGGCGCGAGCGCGAAGGCAAGCACGGCGAGGCCGGTCAGCTTGAGCCCGGGATCGGGGCGCCTTGTCGCGCCGATCGCGAAACAGGCAAGGCCGGTTCCGGCAAGCGCAGCAGCGAGGGGAGATGGGAGAAGGCTCATTGGCCGGGTTCCTCCTTGTCGGTGGGAAGTTGCTCAAAGCCGGCGAGCGCAAGGCTGAGGCCACGCTTCGACCAGCGGAAACGGAAGGAGCGGCGCTGGCTCGCGATCACCTGCGTGCCGACAAAGGTCTTGAGCGTGCCGGTGACGGTCGAGGTCAGGGCCTTGGGGTCGACGTGCATTTCCGCGATCACGAAGGCCTGGCTGATGTCCGAGCCGCGCTGTTCCTCGACGATTTGGACGAGCTCGGCCTTGAGGCGGCCGTGCGCGGCGGGATCGGCGAGCTTCAGGATGTTCGTCATCCAGTAATCGAGGCTTTCGGGCGCCCGGTTGAGGAGCATCAGTGCCGTGTCGCGGGTGACAAGTTCGAGATAGGGCGCGTCGATCCCGCCGCTCGAGACGGTGATCCGCTCTGAGGTGATCGGCACCAACACAACCTGCTCGTCGCGGGTGACCGCGGCGCCGAGGCTGACCAGCGTGGTCAGGCCCAGGACACCTGCCAGCACGGCAAAGCGGTTGCGTTGCCGCAGGTAGGTCTGCGCCTGTTCGTGCGCGAATTCTGCTCGCATGGTTCGCCTCCCTCAGCCCGCCAACAGGCGGCAGTGGGAGGGCGGCGTGGCCTTCAACCCGAGAAAGCTCCCGGGTAGGTACCAGTACGCAGCATGCACCAGTGCCGAACCGGCGCCGCGTGCCTTTGCCTTCCGCAAGGCAAGCCAGGCCCCGGCGGCCAGGCCGATACCGATGAAGATATGCTGCGAGAGAATGCCCCAGGCGAAGGGAATAAGGATCCCTGCAAACTCGTCGATGGTCCAGAAGCCGATGAGCTCCGGGTCGTCGAGCCGCCGTGGAACGAGGTACCTGTCGGCCATGCCGCCCTCCTGTCGTGACCGGATCCGCTGATCAGATGACCGCGGTCACGACCGAGGTGACGATCGGAACGCCGGTGCCGACACCGATGCCGACGCCGACCGGCACCGCGACCTGGCCGAGCGAGAAACGCCCGGAGGCGAGACCGATCAGGCCGCCCGCAAGGCTGAGCACAGTGATGATCTTGCCGCCCGAACCTTCGAGGAAGTCGGTGAACTTGGTCAACGCGGGATCGAAGGTGGTATCGGCCCCGGCAAAGGCGGCACCGGCGCAGGCCAGCGCCACGCAGGCGGGAAGAATGTAGTCGCGGCCGCGAGCCCCGTTGGGCGAGCGCTGCTGGACCGGAAGGGCAGTCTTGGTGGTCATGGATGGAAACTCCGAGGATTGAACATCAGCCAGCGATGCGTTCGCTGTATGTTCTTTCCTCTCCCCGGAGCCGGGCTGTAGGAAATCGGGAATTGGATTTTGGGGCTTTCGACCAAGCAAAAAGCGACATCGGGAGGTGCGATGCACGGGATTCGCGCAGGCTGATCGCGCAACAGCGCTGACTGTGCCGGCATCTGAGCGAAGAGAGCCGCGATATGCGCGCAGGCGACCGAAATTCGCGCGAATCGTCGGAGGAAGCTGATCGTTCCTTCCTCTATGTTCTCTAAATGTTCTTTTTGTTTTCCTACAGGCTTCCTTCGCGGTTAGCCGGAGAGTCGATCACTCTGGAGATAAGGATTCGTCGATGACCAACATGGCGCTCTTTGCCGAACAACAGGTTCGCGCCGACCTCGCCCGGCTGCTTTTGGCCGCCGTCGAAGCCAGCGGCCGTGCCCGCTGCGACATCGCTCGCGACGCGCAGATCCATAAGGATGCCCTGCGCCGTGTTCTTGCGGGCGAACGCTCGGCCAGCCTCGGCGAAGCCTTGCGCATTCTTGCCGCGAGCGGCGTCGCGCCGCACGCACACCTGCTCCTGTTCCTCGTCAGCGGCGGCGATCACGCGATTGCGTGGCTGCAATCGGACCTCGCGCAATTCTTCGAGGACTTTTCCGGCGAACTGCCTTCAGCGCTCGAGCGTGTCTTGGGCAACCAGGTTCACGATGTGAAGCCGCGCTGGGCCAAGGGGACCGCGCACCGCGTCGCCCGCTTGCTCTCCGACCACATCGACGAGCTCGAACGCAAGGATGCGCTGCTTGGCGATGTCTTTGCCGGTGCCGAGGGAGGCCATCGTGGGTGAAGAGATAGACAAAGGAGCGACCGAAACCCGGCGGGTGACGCGGCTCATTCGCCTGCCCGAAGTTCAGCATCGCGTCGGGCTTGGCCGTTCGACAATCTATCGCTGGATGGCCGAGGGCAAGTTTCCGAAGCCCGTGCAGCTGGGTGGATATGCGGTCGCATGGGCAGAAGACGAAGTGGAGGCCTGGATTTCGGACCGCCTGAAGTGACCGCTTATTGGTCTGGAGCTGACTGGTTGGAGGCGGACGTGCCATCGACAGGGGCAGTCAAAGGCATCCTTTGCGCGGTCGCCGGATCGAAGCAGTCGGCCCGATACCCTCGAGTATTGGGAGCGCTCGTCGCTGCAAGAACCGAGCTGATTTCGGAAGCCACCGGCGCCTATTAAGGAACATACAATATTGAGTAGGTCGAGCCGATCATGACAAAGTGCATCGAACAAGATTTCCCGTGTCAAAATCAAGAGTACGATGCGTTCGATCAAATAGCGCTCTTAGAACTAAGCCAGCCAATTTCTGCCCATGAGTTGGTGAACGAGAGCGCATTTTGTGCGGAACTGCCGGTCGACGACGAACTTCGTATTGGGAACATAACGTACAAGCTCTATCTTAAATTCCTCCGTGGTCAGACAGGCCTCTATCACCTGTGGGTAGACTATGACGCCTGCGACGACCATGGCAATTACACGATGTTATGCGTGTATGTCGGGAAAGGGTTTGCTGAGCTTCGCGTTGATAGCCACGTCAAAAAAATGGCCGAAGAATGCCCAGCTATACGTGACATTCACCAGCATGGAGAATCGTCTCTCTAAGTACTACGAGCAATTGTTTCTCGATGTGTACGATTTCGAATTAAACAACATTGAGAATTCTGGCGCAGAACATCTGTTTGCGGTTTGGGATGAGGAACGCCATCACTTGGAAACGCACTTGAATGAGGTTTCCAATCTGAGCAAAATTCAAAGTTTCGACGACTGGTAAGAAGTCGTAATCCGACCGGCCTCAGGTCGAACGAACTCCAGTCTACAGCCCACGCCGTTACCGGTCTGGACGTCTGGTGTTTTGGCGCAGAGCGGCGGCTATATTACACCCCAAAAGCGACCGCCGAGCACGAATATGGCCGCATGATTCTTCAAGAGATCGCACACCTGCGTGGAGCAATGAGAGCTTCCGGATCAGATCGGCTTAATGCCTTCGAATTGGACATCGGCAGCGTGTCCCCGCCAGATGGGCCTTTCAACGTTTTCCGCCAACGCAAAGCCAAAAGATGCGAAATTCCCCAAGTGACTGAGAGCTTCGCATTGCTTAGCGATGGCCTCTACGTTGCTCGGGATCTGAGCCACCTTTTCTGGATATCGCGCTGCTCGTACGATTACCCACTCGGGTCCATTGTCTCCGACAAATCAGATGTTCGGATCGACGTTGGGATTTGAGTGAGTGGACATGATCTCGAAACCCTTCCTTTGGAGCCATTGCTTGACAACTTGAACTGCAAAATCAAGTAGTTCCCAGTCGGTAACCTCAATGAGTTCATCTGAGGCCAGGGAAAACGGATCGACCGATTGCGCGTTTCTAAGGTCGATCAAGCCCCAACCGCCCAACTGCGGTTTCCAGCCTGTCAGCGTCCTTCCCATCGGCCAGAGGTGACCTTCCCCCCGAAAAGTGGTCCGTTTTGAGAGTTAGGATTTCGGCTATTTACGGCTTGAAAGGGGCTGATGAATGGCACGGAAGAGATACACGCCGGAACAGATTATCGGGATACTGCGTGAGGCCGAAGTTCGGCTCTCGCACGGAGAGAAGATCGGGGAGATCAGCCGATCGCTGGGGATTTCGGAGCAGAGTTACTATCGCTGGCGACGCGAGTACGGTGGGCTGAAGGTCAGCCAGGCTCGGCGATTGAAGGATCTCAAGAAGGAGAACCAGCGGCTCAGGAAGGCGGTGTCTGATCTTACGCTCGATGCGCTGATCCTGAAGGAGGTTGTCGAGGGAAAGTACTGAGCCCTTCACGGCGTCGGCTGGCCATCGACCATGTGCAGGAGGCATTGGATATCTGCCAGCGCCGTGCCTGCCGGGTCGTTGCCCAGCACCGCTCGACCCAGCGCAAGCTGCCCGCACCACCAGCCGACGAGAAGCCGCTGACAGCTGCAATCATCCGGCTGGCCCAGCAATATGGTCGCTACGGCTATCGCCGGATCACGGCGCTGCTGCGCAATGAAAGTTGGTTGGTGAACGCCAAGCGGGTCGAGCGGATCTGGCGCCGTGAAGGGCTCAAGGTTCCGCAGAGACAGCCAAAGCGCGGGCGTCTGTGGTTCAACGATGGATCATGCGTGAGGCTGCGTCCGCAATATAGTGGCCATGTGTGGAGCTACGACTTCGTCATGGATCGCACCCATGACGGCAAGGCCTTCCGCATGCTTACCGTGATCGACGAGTACAGCCGCCAGTGCCTGGCGATCCATGTCCAGCGCAAGCTCAAGAGCGATGATGTCCTGGCCGTGCTGACCGAGCTGTTCCAACGCCATGGTCCGCCTGATCACATCCGTAGCGATAATGGCGCTGAGTTCACTTCTCATGCCGTGCGCGACTGGCTCTGGCGGATTGGTGTGAAGACCCTCTACATCGAACCCGGATCACCATGGGAGAATGGCTACAACGAATCCTTCAACGGCAAGCTCAGGGATGAGCTTCTCAACGGGGAGATCTTCTACACTCTGAAGGAGGCAATCATCCTGATCGAGCGCTGGCGTATCCACTACAACACCGTCCGGCCACACTCTTCGCTGGGCTACCAGCCGCCGGCCCCACAAACGATCTTGCCTCGTCCTGCCATGCTGCCTTACGCTGCGCTCCAGGCCGCCCAGCAGGGCGACCCCAACCGCCGGAACTCTAACTTAACCGGTGGACCACCCTGATGGGGCAGGTCAGCAGCATGGTGGCGGCAGGCACCGCTTCGGCAGGTTTCTGTTCGGTCATTTCCACTCTTCTCCCTTGATGTAGCCAATATCGGTGCCGGGCGGCCGTGGTCTAAGCGTTCATTGTGTGTGGTCTTATCAGTTCCATCTAGGAATGAGTGCTATTCCCGCGAAAGCCAGAACAATTCCTGCCAGTAACAACGATTGGTCGGCCAGCAATGCGGCAGAGATGATCAACGCTGCCACCACCGGACCCTTGACGGGGGTGCTGCGGTCCTCTTCCCGCGTCAGATGGTTCAGACTGGCTGGGTCGATGGATACCTGAATCGTACCTGATCGAGCGACCGAGGCAACGTTATCGATTAGCTCGGGCAGCGATGCCGAGAAATCAAGCAGGCCACTGCGGACCTTGGCCAAATGATCCCGCGCGGCTCCGATCGAAAATCGCTCGGCAAACAATTGCATCACGATCGGCTTCGTTTCTTCGGCGATATTGTAGTCCGGCGCCAAAGAGCGAACGAAGCCCTCTGCGGTCAGCAGGGTGCGCAGCAAAATAGCGAGGTCGGGCGGCAATACGAGGCGATAATCGCGCAACAATCCGAAAACCCGATCGAAAATTGCCGCGAATTCTATCCCGGCAAGAGCTGTGCCGCTAAATTCCGCGATCAGCTCATCCAGGTCCATCACCAATTGCGCGCGATCCACGAGTGGATTGCCTGCCCAGTCGAGCAGCAGATCGGCCACCTTGTCTATCTGTCCGTTCGCGATAGCGAAAATCAGTCGGACGATTTCCTGACGCCGCGCGCCGCTGAGAAAGCCGACCGAGCCGAAATCGATGAAGCCTACCTGGTTCCCTTCCATCCAGAAGACGTTGCCGGGATGCGGGTCGCCATGAAACTCTCCATTGAGAAGGATCATCCGTAGCACTGCATCGGCATAGCGCTTCGCGAACTGGGCATTCCCTGCCGGATCAGTTGCCGGGTGCCGCGACGCGGGCTTTCCGCCCAGGGCTTCCTGCACATTGATCGTCAAGCCTGTGAGTTCCCAGTGGATCGCGGGCGTCTTCACCCCAAGCATCTCCAGATAACCGCCAATCCTTTCACAGGCACGTGCTTCTGCCGCCAGGTCCATCTCCCGCGCTAAATTCTTGGCGAATGTCTGAAGGAATTCCACGGGTCGATAGCGAGCAATGTCGCTTGACCGACGCTCGGCGAGGCCCGCGAGCCGTGTCAACAGCCTCATGTCCGCCTCGATCCTGGACGCCATGCCGGGTCGGCGGATTTTCACGATAGTCTCGCTTCCGTCCAGCAGGGTTGCGACATAAGTCTGCGCGATAGAGGCTGAGGCGATCGGGTTTCTCTCGAAAGCGGCGAATTCACGTTCCCAGTCGCTGCCCCAAGCCGATACAATCACCGGTTCGATCTTATCGAACGGCAGCGGTTCCACCTGGTCGTGGAGAGTGCCGAACGCGGAAATCCAGGGTTGTGTAAACAGATCGCTTCTGGTCGCCAGGAGCTGGCCAAGCTTTATTCCGACAGGGCCGACATCGCGCAACAGCGCCACCACCGATGCAGGACGCAAGTCCTCGGTATCTGGCTCATTCTCCGAAACCGGCATAAAGCCAAGCAAGCTTCCGAGATTTTTCAGACCGTGCCGGGCGAAAATCTGACCGAGTTCTGCTAGCCGCGTCAGTTCACCGACACTGTTTTCCAGATCATGCTTCATCGGCTTTCTTCGCAAGTGTCAGCCTGCTTCTGATTCTCCGCAACTTTTCGAAGCATCGTACGCAGGAGGTCGATTTGAGGCGCAGACATTCCCTTCCAGAGAATTTCGTGGAGTCGATCAGCCGCTTCGCGCAGTTCCGGCCAGATGGTTCTTACTTGCTCGGTGAGGTGGAGGTTCCAAACCCTTCGATCGTGCGCCGCCCGCTCTCGCTCGATCAAACCTTTTTCAACCAAAACTGCGACAGCCTGTCCTATCGTCGCCGATTCAAGCTCGAGCAGGCGAGAAATCTCGGTCTGTGTTAGCGTAGGTTCTCGCAACAAGGACGCGATGATCCGCCATTGTGTTTGATTGAGGTCGAGCCCCACGATCAGAGCGTCGAAGGTCCGCCGAGCGGTCCTGTTCACCTCTTCTAGCAAATAAAGGATGTCATCCTTTTCGTTGGGGGCGTAATCACGTATCTCATCTTTCGGCATATGCTTATCCATAGCGCTATCTTGGAAGGCTCGCGCATGCCTGGCGTGTTCAAGCTCAGCGTCAACCATATTCGCTAGCAGTGCCGCCATGCAAACACTCGCTGATTTCACGCTACAGCAGAAACTGAATCCGATGGTCGCTCAAGCTGATAAGGAACCGAACTGCGCTGGGTGAGTGCGGGGGCTCCGGCCACCTCGCCTGCCACGACTGCCGGGATGTTATGATCGCATGCGCTCGGCGTCCCTCATCTGAGCATCAGACCCCCTGAAGGGCAAACGCGGGCGTGAACGCGGGGCATGGGCTCGATTTCGAGTGATTATGGCTCGCTGCCCAGATTGTCATGCATCCTAGCCAGCGATCCGCGTAAGCGCTCCAGTTCCCCAAAACGGATCCCCCCGAGCAAGCGAGCATACATTGCATCAGCTTCTACTCGCATCTTGGGAAGTAGCTCGATTGCGGCAGGGCGTAAATGAACCCGCCAAACGCGCCTGTCGTTCTTCGCGCCTGCGTCTTTCCACCAGCTCAAGTTCTTCCAGGCGATCAATAGTCTGGCCGATGCTAGCGCGCTCTAGCTTCAGTTCCCGAGCCAGCTCTGTCTGGGTCATGCCTGGGCTCCGAAAGATAAGCCAATATACTCCATTGCGTCCGCGTGAGCCCGAATTGTTCAACCGAAGAATCGGCGGTCCTGCGCAAACGCCGGGTCACTTCCTCCATAAGAAAGAACAGCCGATCGGTATCGGTGAGGGAACTTGCCCCCCTTTGTATCCGCGTCATAGCCCGTCATGGCAGCCATCTAGGGCAACCTACCATAGCGGATCAGGAAATAAAGCCGTTTACTGTAAATCGATTTACAATATGAGGTTGCGGTATGCAGTCGCAAACTTTCCATATCGGGGGAAATGGTGGCATCTCCATAGCAGCCGAAGCGACCGGAAATGCCGATGCTTTACCGGTCTTGCTCGCGCATGGGGGCGGCCAGACCCGTCACGCATGGAAACGTGTCACAGCCGATCTCGCCAATGCGGGATTTCGTCCGATCGCAATTGATATGCGCGGTCATGGCGACAGCGAATGGTCTGCCGAGGGCGCTTACGAAACGCGCGACTTCGCTTCAGATCTCGTTGCGATCGCTTCAAAAATGGACCGCAAGCCAGCGCTCGTCGGGGCCTCCCTTGGCGGGTTGGCCGGACTGATCGCCGAAGGACACCTTGCGCCGGGCCGCTTCGCGTCGCTCACTCTCGTCGACATCGCGCCGCGTATGGAGACGGGGGGCGTTATGCGCGTAGTCGGCTTTATGGAGGAGCACGTGGAGACCGGTTTCTCTTCACCGGACGAAGCGGCAGAGGTCATCGCGCGCTACATGCCACATCGCCGCAAGCGCGGAGCCGGCAAGGGCTTACGGCGCTATCTGCGAGAGAAGGAAGACGGCCGCTACTACTGGCATTGGGATCCGGCCTTTATCCGCAACATCACACTAGCCAAGCGAAGCGATCCGGCTCATCAGGAACGCCAGTTTGATGCGCTGAACGATGCAGCCAGCAGGCTTTCGCTGCCATTGCATATTATTCGCGGCGGATCGAGCGATCTGGTTTCCGAAGACGCGGTCGCGCAATTGCTCGAACTTGTTCCACACGCTGAATACACCGACATCGCAGAGGCAACACATATGGTGGTTGGCGATGCCAACGATGCCTTTTCGGCAGCGATACTCGATTTTCTCAAGCGTAATCACAGTCCGCAGGGAGCCGTTACATGACCGATAATCTGACAAGGATCGATCCTAAGCGCCTCGAAGAGATCCTGCAGATTGCCCCGTTTCACCGGTGGCTTGGCCTCACTTTACGGTCATGCTCGAACGAGCAGCTTGAACTGGAGATGCCTTGGCGCGACGAGATCGTGTCAAACCCGGCAATCGGTTCAGCGCATGGCGGCGTGCTCGCCTCTCTGATCGATTTAACCGGGCTCTACACCTTATTGTCGCAAGGTACAGGGGCCAAGGCGACCGCCGATCTGAGGGTCGACTACCACCGCCCGGCAACCTCGGGACCACTCGTAGCATCGGGCAAAATAATCAAGATCGGTAAAAATATCTCGGTCGCTGAAACACGTGTATACGGTCCTACTGGCAACCTTTTGGCTAGCGGCCGCGGTGCCTACGTATGCTAACAGCGTTATCCTAATGGAACTAACTGCAGGGCGAAAATTAGCAGGTCTGTTCCTCGAAGACCTGCAAAATAGTCCCACGACTTTCAGAGCGAATTGCGTCGCGATAGCCGCCTTCCAATGAGTGACGTGACCCCCTGATCTTCCCCCCAGCCGGGATTAGAGCCGAGCTGCGTTGATGCGTATGAGCGCGGTTGAAGCAATGGGCTGCGCAGCGGAGCCCGTAGGGCGTGGCGAAGCAGGCCATTGCTTATCTAGTTCGGCGGCGAACGCCGCCGGTGTCGCGTAGCCAAGGGATGAGGGCGGTCTCTCTCGGTTGTAGTCTTCCACCTGACCTGCCCCATCAGGGTGGTCCACCGGTTAAGTTAGAGTTCCGGCGGTTGGGGTCGCCCTGCTGGGCGGCCTGGAGCGCAGCGTAAGGCAGCATGGCAGGACGAGGCAAGATTGTTTGTGGGGCCGGCGGCTGGTAGCCCAGCGAAGAGGGATTCATGCAGCGAACACCGCTGCCGGCCTCTCCCTATCACATCATCGACGATATTGAGCACACGGAACTTTTGTTCGGACGCCACCTAGTCGTGAGCAAATAAAAGTTCGAAAAAGAGGGCTCGACACAGCGAAGCGCCGAACCCTCTTGCAATTAGCGAGTAAGTTTAAAACTTGCCGCGCACGGTGATGCCGTAAGTCCGCGGTTCCGCAAGAAAAGCGGAGAACGTTTGTTGCGGAGCCACGAAAGGCGTGTTGAAGGCCACCTGCGTATACCCAACGTCAAACAAATTATTGACCCATCCCTCGATCGCGAAGCGATCCGCAATATTGGTCAGACCCACACGCCCGTTCACTACGACGAAGCTGTCCTGTTCCTTGCTGAAGAGCAGGTCGGAGCCGGTGTTGTAATCACCAGCCATACGAGCGTTCACGAAGACCAGGCCTTCGAGCCCACTGTCGCCGATTGGCGGCGTCCACGTAAGCGACGATGTTGCCACGATCTCTGGTGCATTCGACAGGTTGTCGCCTGGCAGCAAGCGTAGTGCGGGGTCGAGCGGTGCCCCGGTATCGTCCCCGATAAGATTGTCTTCAAAGCTCGTATCAGAATAGGTGACGCCAAGGGTAATATCCAAATCACGAGCGGGCCGTAGATAGGTTTCGATCTCGACACCTTGAGCGATCACACCTGGTGCAACTTCATCGGAAGAGCATGCACCGGTTGTCGCGCTTGCGTCTCTGTCGGCCCCGCCGAGATCGCTATCGCAACTATTGACCGTCTGCACAATGTAGAACGCCCCATTGAACGTGTTCAACTGGAAGTTACTGAACTCTTGCCGGAAGCCTGCAATGCTAACCCCGAACTCGCGTGTCGAGTATTTGAGGCCGATCTCATATGCATCGACTGTTTCTTCATCGAACTGCAGCGCGGCTGCCGAGATATTGGCCGGATCGAACGCAAGCGGATTTGACAGTGCAGACCTGTCGAGGTTGAAACCGCCCGCCTTGTAGCCGCGTGAATACGAACCGTAGACTAGCAGATCGGGAGTTGGCTTCCAGCTCAGGATAGCCGTGCCGGTAAACTCCTCTTCTTCGCGCGAGTCTTCGAGAGAAACTCCATCGAGCTCCGATGTCGAATTGCCTTGGCAGGAAAGGCTGATGATACCACCGGCCAGAGGTGCCAAAGTCGGAACACCCAGAAAGCCTCCGAGCAGATTGCGGTTTGTCGGACAAACCGTGTTGTCGTTGCGGAAAGTTGCGTCGAAGTCCTTGGTTTCGTTTGTATAACGAAGCCCCAGCGTCAAATCGAGCGTATCCGTGATCGCAAAGATATTATGCGTGAAGAACGCGAAGTTCTCACTCGTCTGATTGTAGACCTCGCTGACCGTTCCCAAATCGCTGATGCTTGCAAGGTTGTTGATACCTGCGAGGATCGCCGGGGTTGCAGCGCCGAATGCCGGGCTTCCGGTCAGCGTACCGTCCAATGCCGCCACGTTGGCACCCAGGCAATTGGAAGCCCCCGGATTGACCAAAGCCGGGTTGATCGCGATAGCGATGCGGCACGCTACGAAATTGCCGTACTGGGTGCCGAACCGCAGATTGTCACGCACCTGCAGTTCTTCATTGGCGTAATACGCGCCGATCAACCAATCGAGTTTGCCATCGAAGGCCTCACCGGTAAGGCGCAGTTCCTGAGTGAATGTTTCAAAGTCTCGAGCAAGAGCATTCTCGGTCGGAGCGCGGTAGAGAATATCGACAGTAGTGTAATCGGTGTCAGATCCCTGGCTGTTGGCATATTCACGGTAGCCCGTGATAGACGTCAACGTGACGTTCCCGAAATCCCAATTGATCTCAGCCGAAATACCGTAGTCTTCGGTTTCGCCTTCATAGCTTCTGCCCGGCGTAGGGTACAGGTCGCGGTTGAATGTATCCTGGGTGAGGGCACGCGGATCCTGCCCAAGCGCAAGCAACACGGGAACGATCGGATTTGCGGTACTCGTCAGGGCGGCCCCATCCGATGGCCTCGTAAAGGGATCAAATCCAGCGCTGATCCGTGCAAGCGGAGCAAACTCGGGCTGGACGAACGTCGCGGCACAGCACGCTTCGTCCTTTTTGGAATAATCCCCGACAAGGCGAATGGACAGGTCGTCATTGGGTTCGAACAGGAGCTGACCGCGGACCAGATAACGATCGCGATTGTTGATCGTCCCGCCGTTGGTAATATCGTTGTAGAAGCCGTCGCGCTCAAAATACACGCCGTCCACACGCGCAGCTACGGTGTCGCCAAGCGGAGCGTTTATGCCACCTTCGACGCGGATCGCATCATAGTTGCCATAAGTGAAGGCCCCGTATGCGCTGAAATCGAACTCGGGCGGTGCGGTGTAGATATTGATCAGGCCTGCCGATGAGTTCCGCCCGCCCAGAGTACCTTGGGGACCGCGAAGGATTTCGACCCTGTCGATAGGGCCGAGCTCACTCAGGGCGCTTCCCGAACGAGAGCGATAGACTCCATCGACAAAAACCGCGACCGAACTTTCCAGACCAGGGTTGTCGCCGACCGTGCCGATACCGCGAATACGCGCGGAACCGTTAGCTTCGTTGCCGGTGGAAGACACCAGCAGGGACGGTGCAACCTGGTTCAGCTCACGTATGTCGCTGGCGCCCGAATTCTGGAGGGTTTCTCCGGAAACAGCTGACACGGCGACTGGAACATCCGCCAAGACCTGCGATCGCCCTTGCGCGGTAACAATGATTACGTTTTGGTCTTCGACATCGGCCCCTTCAACCAGATCCGCATCGGGTTCGCCAACATCCTGGGCGAAGGCGGCTGTCGGTGTGAAGGCAAGTGCCGCTGCCAATGCACCAAGGGCGCAATGGTGGCGTGATGGAAATCTTTTCATGTGCCTCTCCTCTAAGAATGTGCCCCATCCTAGGCACTAGTCGATGTTAGAAACGATGCCGATAAGCGCGTTTCATTTCAAGACTTGGTAGATGAATTGACGGATTATTTCACATTGTCGACAAGCATGTGGCAAAAATGCCATGCAGGTCACTACATGCAGGTTTCTAGTAGCCAGAAAGCTTGGAAAATCGGTCCTTTAACCAGCTCGACGAACCGAAGCTCTGCTCCAGCACGCGGGCGCGCTTGAGATAGAAGCCGACGTCGTACTCATCGGTCATGCCGATCCCGCCGTGCAGCTGGATGCCCTCGTTTGCCATGGTGTGCATAACGCGGTTGGCTTCCGCCTTGGCGATGGTCGCCGCGCGCGCCACGCCGAAGCCGGCATCGACGGCTTGCAGGCCCGCCTCGACCGCGCTGCGCATCTGGGCGAGATCGGCGAAGAGGTCCGCCATGCGGTGTTGCAGCGCCTGGAAGCTCGCCAGCACCTGGTTGAACTGCACGCGCTGCTTCAGATAGTCGAGCGTGTCGTCGAACACTTGCTGCGCCATGCCGAGCATTTCGGCTGCGGTGAGCACGCGCGCGCGGTCGAGCACGTCATCGAGCAGGTTGTCGCCGCCATTGGCGAGCTTCTCCGCCGCCGCGCCGTCGAAGGTGACGTCGGCATGGCTGCGCTGGTCGGTCAGCTTGCGGGTGGTGAGCGCGACGCCGTCGCCTTTCTCGACCAGGTAAAGCCCGTCCTTCGCCGCGACGACGAACAGGTCCGCACCATGCGCTTCATGGACGAAGGCCTTGGTGCCGCTCAGCTTGCCGTCGGACACACTGGTCTCGATCTTCGCAGGATCGTGGCTCGGCCCTTCGTCGACGGCGAGGGTGGCGATGGCCTCGCCGCTCGCCAGCCTGGGCAGCCACCTGGCCTTCTGCTCGTCGCTGCCGCCAAGAACGATCGCCGAGGCGGCGACGGTGTTCATCACCAGCGGGCTGGCGGTGAGCGTCTTGCCGAGTTCCTCGACGACGAGGCCCGCGGACAGGAAGCCGAAGTCCGACCCGCCATGCTCTTCGGGGATGATGACCCCGGCCCAGCCCATCTGCGCCATCGTCGCATAGGCGTCGCGGTTGAAGGCTTCGGGCTCGCCGCTGGCGCGGACCTTGCGGAATTCGGTGACCGGGCTTTCGTTGACGGTCCATTCGCGCGCCATATCTCGCAGCATTTCCTGTTCTTCGTTGAGAACGGCCATTGTCCTTGCTCCCCTCTCTTACTGGTGGTCGAGCATGCCGAGCACGCGCTTGGCGATGATGTTGTTCTGGATTTCGGTCGAGCCGCCATAGATGGTGGTCGCCTTGCCGAAGAGCCACGCGCGCACGGCCCCGAGCTCGCCGTCCGAAAAGCCGTCGCCTTCCCAGCCGAGGCCCTGCAACCCGCGGATTTCGATCAGCAATTCGCTGCGTTCCTGGCTCAGCTTGGTGCCGAGCTTCTTGAGCACAGAGCTGATTTCGGAGACGCCGCCAGCTGCCTTGCTCTCTTCCATCGCGCGGCGCGCGGTGAGCAGGAAGCTGTTCCAGCGGATTTCGAAATCAGCGATCTTGTCGCGCAGCACCGCATCGGCGAGTTCGCCGTCGGCGCCCGTCGGCTGGTACTTCTTGGCGATATCGCCAAGGCTCTGGCCCATGAGTCGGGCGAGGCTGCCGCCGCCCGAGATATTGGTGCGCTCGTGCTGCAGAAGGCGCTTGCCGATGGTCCAGCCCTGGCCTTCCTCGCCGACGAGGTTTTCCTTCGGGACCTTCACGTCGGTGAAAAAGGTTTCGCAGAACGGGCTGGTCCCGCTGATCATGGTGATCGGGCGGACTTCGACGCCGGGCGTGTCCATGTCGATCAGCATGAAGCTGATGCCCTTGTGCTTGTCGCTCTTGTCGGTTCGTACAATTGCAAAGCACTTGTCGGCCCATTGGCCGCCGCTGGTCCAGGTCTTCTGGCCGTTGACAAGGTAGTGGTCGCCCTTGTCCTCGGCAAAGGTCTGGAGGTTCGCGAGGTCAGAGCCGGCATTGGGTTCCGAATAGCCCTGGCACCAGCGGATTTCGCCGCGGCAGATCGGCGGAATATGCTCCTGCTTCTGTGCCTCGTTGCCGTATTCGAGCAGCGTCGGGCCGAACATCATGACGCCCATGCCGCCGATCGGGTTGTAGGCACCCGCCTTGGCGAATTCCTGGTCGATGATCTTGGCCTGCGCCTTGGTGAGGCCGCCGCCGCCGTATTCCTTCGGCCAGGTGGGGGTGCCCCAGCCGCGCGCGCCCACGGCTTCGCGCCACTTGGTCTGCGCCGGCGTTTCATTGGTGGGGCCGTCCACGCCGGCCAGCGCGTTCGACTGGCCCTTGAGTTCGGCGGGAAAATTGTCCGCCAGAAACTGCTGCACTTCCGCGCGGAAGGCGTCTTCGTCGGTCTGGGTTGCGGGCTCGATTTGTGTGGCCATGGGTGTTTTCTCGAAGAATCAAGGAAAGACAGATAAGAATGTAGGCTACGGGGACGAGGATCCCTCCGTCAGTATTGTTGTTCGGGTAGGTGAAGAACCAATCCATCCAGCATCGGCTTCATCGGAATCTGACAGGCAAGGCGACTGTATTCAGTGGTGCCTTCGGCGAACTGCAAGAGGTCGGCCTCCATTCCATCATGCATAAGCCGACCCACCTTGTCGATCCATTCGGGATCGACATGCACATGACAGGTCGCGCAAGCACATACCCCTCCGCAATCGCCATCGATACCCGGCACGTCATTGTATAGCGCCGCTTCCCTGGCTGTCTCGCCTTCTTCTATTTCGACCTCCCGTCGCTCACCATCGCTAGCCACGAACGTAATTTTGATCATCTTGAACTCCGCATTTCGATCTCGAGAGTCAGCGGGCGCGGAGCCGCACCGGCAGCCTGGTGATTCCGCGGACGAGGTTTGAAAAAAGACGCTCTGGTTCACCTGTAACCTCGACCCGGGAAAAGCGCTTGTGAATTTCTTCCCAGATGATCCGCAGCTGCAGTTCCGCGAGCCGGTTTCCCATGCAGCGGTGAATGCCATAGCCGAATGAGAGGTGATGGCGCGGATTTTTGCGGTCGATGATGAACTGGTCCGCGCGCTCGATAGCACTCTCGTCGCGGTTGCCTGACAGGTACCACATCACCACCTTGTCGCCCTTCTTGATCTGTTTGCCGCCGATCTCCCAATCTTCCAGCGCGGTGCGGCGCATATGAGTGAGGGGGGTCTGCCAACGGATGATTTCCGGAACCATTTTGCTAATGAGCGAAGGATCCGCGTCGAGTTTCGCGTACTCGTCCGGGCTTTGGTTCAAGGCGAGCACGCCGCCGCTGATGGAATTGCGTGTTGTGTCGTTTCCACCGACGATCAGCAGCATAAGATTGCCGAGAAACTCGAGGAACGGCATGTCGCGCGTGGCGGGAGAATGAGCCATCATCGAGATGAGGTCGTTCTTCGGCTCCTCGTTTATCCGTTCGTCCCACAGAGTCTTGAAATACATCGCGCAACCGATGAGTTCTTCGCGCCGCGCCTCGTAGGATTCGACGATCCCGGTTTCAGGTGCCGCAGTTGCTACATCGGACCAGCGCGTCAGCTTGCGCCGCTCCTCCCAAGGGAAATCAAACAAGGTTGCCAGCGTCATCGTCGTCAACTCGATCGCAACCTTATCCACCCAGTCGAAATCTTCGCCAATCGGGAGTTCATCGAGAATCTCTCCCGCGCGCTTGCGGATGATCGGCTCGAGCAGTTGCAGGTTGGACGGAGCCACTGCCGGAGTCACCGCCTTGCGCTGCTGATCGTGCTTGGGCGGGTCCATCGCTATGAACATTTCAAGTTCGAGCGCGCCTTCCACCGAATGCATGTCCTGGATTGCAATTCCGCCTAGCTTCGCTTCCGAAGAGAAGACCTTATGATTGGTGTCCACCGCCATGATGTCGTCGAACTTGGTAATGGACCAGTAAGGGCCGACATAGCTCTCGCGGCAGTAGTGGACAGGTTCTTCGGCGCGCAACCTGTCAAAAAATAGACCGATGGTATCGTTCTGAAACAGGCTTGGCCGGGCCACGTCGATTTCCTCGATCGGAATTGACGCGATCCTCGCCGCGGCATCCGGCTCGGCGATCTGGCTGTCCATAAGAACTATTCCTTCTACATCTCAGGCCTGATCGGCCTTCAGTCATCCTTAAGGGAGACATCTCGTGCAGTCAATAAATCGTATACTCTTTTAGTCCCTTGCAGACACCAATCCCATCGGATAGTGTGCCGATCCAACGAAGGTTTGCTAATATCCTTATACTTTTTATTCGAGAGGTGCGGGTGTGCTGATGAGTGGCGGATGTCAGCGGTGAAGAAGGCCAAGCGTGCCCTTTCTCTTGCGCAAAGCATCGTGCGGGACATCGAGGCGGGTCGCCATAACCCGGGTGACAGGCTTCCGCGCGAGGATGAAATGCTCGCGCGTTACGAGGTTGCGCGCGCAACTTTGCGGGAGGCTTTGCGGTTCCTGGAATTGCAAGGGGTCATCCATCTCCAGCTCGGCCGTGGTGGAGGTCCCGTCGTAGCCCGTCCGCAGACCGGCGATTTTGCAAGCAGTTTGTCATTGATTCTGCATTTCATGGAAGCCGATTTGCGTGGTTTGCTTGAATTGCGCGAAGCAATTGCTCCCGATGTCGCAGGGTATGCAGCCCAGCGTGCAACTACCGCTGATCTCAGCGCGTTGGCAGGGTGTCTGGCGGAATTGAGGCATCATGAAGCCTCTGATCAATTCGAGGAACTTAATCGCAGATTTCACGACTTGTTGGGTTGGGCGAGCGGCAATCCGCTGTTCGGTTTGCTGACCTCTGCGATGCATCTGTTGACCCGCGAGTTTTCCCATTCGCTGGGATATTCGGCACAGGAACGGGCGGTGCAGATGAAGTTTCTGGTGCGGGTGCTCGAGGCAGTGCGGACTGGCGACAGCGCCGCGGCCCGTCAAGCAATGAGCCGGTTGGTGGCCGGCTCTGCCGTCTATCTTTCGGAGCGCAGCCCCGAGCTGGTCTCGCAGCGGGTGCGGTGGGGGCAGCTGTAGAATTTTCAATAGTTTGAGTGTGCGTTTAGGCAAGTGGCTGGAGAGGAAGAATGGCGTTGAAGAGCCGAATATGCGAAATGCTGGGGATCCGGTACCCGATCCTGCTTGCCGGGATGGGCGGAGCGAGCGTTCCGGCGCTGGCGGCTGCGGTTTCGAATGCCGGCGGGCTCGGGGTCCTGGGTGCCGCGGCGTGTTCGCCCGATCAGTTGCGTGACTGGATTCGCCAGACCCGGGAATTGACCGACAAACCTTTCGGTGTCGATACGCTGCTCCCCGCGTCGGTCAGGCGCGGCTCTGCCCCTCAAAGCGGTGCTGCACCCCAAAATCCCATGGATCTGATGGGTGAATATCAGCAGTTCGCGCGCGACTTCATGGATCGTGAAGAGCTTCCGGAGGTCGATGCTGCCGCCGCCATGCGGGCGGCGGGCGCGCCTGAAATGGGCAAGGGCGGCCCGCAGTTGTTCTCGAAGGAATTCTTTGAGGCGCAGATGGAAGTGGTGATCGAGGAAAAGGTGCCGGTTTATGCTGCCGGCCTTGGCAATCCTGAACCGTGGATGGATCGGCTCCATGCCAATGGCACCAAGGTCATGGCGGTGATCGGCAAGGTCAAGCACGCCGAACAGGTCGTCGGGTCGGGCATCGACATGATCGTCGCGCAAGGGCACGATGGCGGAGGTCACAACTCGCCGATCGGGACTATTTCCTTGATTCCCCAGGTGGTCGACGCCGTTGGCGATCGTGTTCCTGTCCTTGGGGCCGGCGGTATCTCGGATGGCCGGGGTGTTGCCGCTGCGATGATGCTGGGGGCAGAGGGCGCGTGGGTCGGCACGGCATTTCTCGCGACCGAGGAAGCGGGCATCGAGCGCTTCCAGAAAGAGGCGATCACCGAAAGCGGCGATGCCGATACGGTCGTTAGTCGATCGCTTACCGGCAAACCGGCGCGCATGATCCGTAACAAATGGGCCGACGCCTGGGTGCAGGCCGGAAAGGAGCCTCTGCCGATGCCCTATCAGTCGATGATCTCCGGCCCGGTCATGGCCTCCGGGATCAAGGCAGAGCGCAAGGATGTCATCCCCGGCTTCGCGGGGCAAGGCATCGGCCTGATCGATTCGATCCGGCCTGCCGCCGAAGTGATGCGCGACCTGGTCGATGGAGCCGAGAAGGCGTTGGCGTCCGCTGGTATCTACAAGTGAAGCGCAGGAGGCAAGAAGATGGCTTACGCCAAAGGTCATGAATTGCGCCGCCCCGTAGAGCCTCTCAGAGCGCTGGGGCAATGAGGCAGTTGATTGCCGACAAGGAGGATACGGCGCAGGTGTTCCGTATCGTCAAGGCATTGTCGGGCAATTCCTATTATCGGAATTTCAATCGCTTCATGAAGTCGAGCGATGGGCGGCGTATCGCTTCCGACCGGGCCGACCTACTTGAAACCTTGTGCGATCGCAAACGCCTTGCGACCTGTGCGTCTGGCACGCTTGGCCGAGCCTACCTCGATTTTGTTTACGGGGAGGGTCTGACAGCAGAAGGTCTGGCGGAAGCCAGCGAGGCCGGAGGTCTGGAGGACCTCGGCGACCCCGATGTTTCCCTCTATCGTCGGCGCCTTCGCGATTCGCATGACCTGTTTCATGACGTCGCCGGATACGGCAGGGACGCACTGGGCGAATTGTGCGTGCTGTCCTTCGGAAACGCGCAATTCTATAATCACGGGATCGCTTTCATCTTGGGCGTCGGCATTCCCAAGATGAAACTGGAAGCTGCCCAGTTGCCAGTGGCGCGCGCTGCATTTGAAGCGTGGCGCCGGGGCCGGGCTGCAGCCGATCTGACCACCTTCTACTGGGAAGAAAATCTCGATCGTCCGTTGGAGGATGTCCGCCGCGAGTTGCGACTGCGTCCGCCGGAGACCTATCAGAGGGTGCGCGCTCTTTCCGAACAGCTCGAACGCGATTACCAGGCGGTCAGGCAGGCATGAGCTTAAGCGACAAATCGGCCATCACCGGAGTGGGCGAAACCGCTTTCGTGAAAGGCACCGAGAAAACCGCGGTCGACATGATGCTGGAAGCATCGCGCAAAGCCATAGCAGATGCAGGGCTGAAGCCGTCGGATATCGACGGCATGGTTCCTCCGCCGATCTACACCACCTCGGAAGAGATGGCGGCTAACCTCGGTATCGAAGTTCTGCGCTATGCCTCTACGGTCCACATGGGCGGGGCGAGCCCTACCACGGCACTCCAGAACGCCGCGATGGCAATTGCCAGCGGCTTATGCGACCATGTGCTGGTGACGCTCGGGTGGAACGGTTATTCCGCCTTGCGGCCCAAGCCTGGCGCACCGCCGACGCGGCCGATGAACATGAACACCCTGACGAATACGATCCAAGGCTATTACATTCCGTATGGCGTGTTCCTGCCGGTGCAGATGTATGCCTGGCTCGCCACCCGGCACTCCCGAATTTACGATATCGGCCCGGAAGCGATGGCGGCCGTTGCACTGGCGTGCCGTCGCCATGCGCAGATGAATCCGCAGGCCTTCACTTATGGCCGGGAACTGGATGCCGAAACCTACCATTCCGCGCGCTGGATATCCGAACCCTTTCGCCTCTACGATTGCTGTCTGGAGACTGACGGGGCATGCGCAGTCGTGGTTTCGCGAATAGACCGCGCCAGGGACATGCCGCATGTTCCCGTGAGCATCGCCGGTGCGGCTGAAGGGCATCCTTACCCCGCCGACGATATCCCTTCGCGTCCCGACCCCTTCAAGATCGGCCTGAGCTACGCCGCGCCGCGCGCGTTCGAAATGGCGGGGGTCGATCGCGAAGACATGGATTTTCTGCAGATCTACGACTGCTTCACCTACGTGGTTCTCCTTCAGCTGGAGGCCCTGGGCTATTGCGAACCAGGTGGACAGGCAGAGTTCGTCGCGAATGGCCAGATCGAGCTGGGCGGGCGCTATCCCGTCAACACCCATGGCGGCCTGCTGAGCGAGGCCCATGTTTGGGGACTGAACCATGTCGTCGAGGCGGTGCGTCAGTTGCGCCACGATTGTGGGGAGCGGCAGGTCGAAGGCGCCCAGACCGGCCTGGTGACCGGCTGGGGCGATCTGGGTGACGGCAGTATAGCGATTTTGAGGAGGTTTGCGTGAGCGACGAGAAAGATCTGCCGCCCAAGATGCGCCCCTCGGCGCAGGCCGCACCAGCCAAGCCAAAGCCGCGCCCGCAGGATCCGGTGGAGCAGGAATTCTGGAACCGGTGTCAGGACGGCAACCTTTACTTCCAGCAGTGCGAAGGATGCGGCAGTTTTCGGCATTTGCCGCGCTATATGTGCGCCCGATGCGGTTCTCCTGAATGGTCGTGGGAGCGTAGCACCGGCAATGGCACGCTGTTTTCCTGGACGGTGACCCATCAGGCACTGCATCCCGCCTTCGCCGGCGAGATTCCCTTCATCGCTGCGGTGGTGGAACTGGAGGAGGGAGTGCGCATGGCAACCCGGCTGGTCGATTGCGCGCTCGACGAGCTTGAGCTCGATCTGCCGGTCACGCTGGATTTCGAGCCGATCTCCGAAGATTTTCGCCTGCCAGTATTCCGACCCGTCGCGATCGCGCGCGCAGAAGGATAGACCAAGATGGATCTCGACTACGGACCCCAGTATGACGCGTTTCGCGAGGAAGTGCGCCAGTTCCTGCAAACCCACGGTCACCGCGCACCCGATGGCCAAGGCCGTGCCGCGCGCCCTTCCCCCGAAGCCGTCGAATGGCAAAAGCTGTTGATCCTGCATGGTTACACGGCGCGTACGATTCCCAAGGAATACGGCGGATACGGAGCCGAGCCGGACATCCTGAAATCGCGGATCATTGCCGAGGAATTTTCGCGCGCTGGCATCCCCGCAGGCCTTGCGAACCAGGGCATTTCCATGCTCGTTCCCACGCTGCTGGAACTCGGAACCGAAGCCCAGAAACGGCAATGGATCGAGCCGACCCTAAATGGCGAGATAGTCTGGTGTCAGGGATATTCGGAACCTGGAGCGGGATCGGACCTCGCCGCGCTCAAGACCAGCGCCCGCGTCGAAAATGGCGACTTTGTCATCAACGGACAGAAGATCTGGACCAGCACGGCCAAGCAGGCGGACATGATCTTTTGCCTTGTTCGGACCGAACCGGACGCGCCCAAGCACGGCGGCATCTCCTACTTGATCTTCTCGATGGACACACCAGGGATCGAGGTCCGACCACTCAAGACCATGACCGGTCATGCCGAGTTCAATGAAACGTTCTTTACCGACGTGCGGGTTCCCCTGGATCAGATCGTCGGGCAGCGCGGGCAGGGGTGGTACGTGGCCAATGCCACACTGGGCCATGAACGTGGCATGCTGGGCGACCCCGATGCACTGGAAAACCGGCTCCAGGCGCTGGTCAGGCTGATGCAAAAAGAACGCATCGGCCAGGGTTGCGCAATGGACAACGCCGTTCTGCGTGACCGGCTGGTTGCATTGCAAGCCGAAGTCGCGGCGATGAAATTCAACGGCATGCGCATCCTGTCGAACAGCCTTAGGGGGGATGCCGGCGGCATGGCGAAACTTGTCGTGAAGCTGCAGAGCTGTGAGCTCGCCCATCAGATTTCCGCGCTCGCGATCGACGCAATGGGCGAGATGGGCATACTCTATCACGGAAGCGAGCGCGAGCGCGAAGACGGTGCCTGGCAGTGGAACTACATGTTCCAGCTTGGTCTGATCATCGGTGGAGGCACCGCCCAGATCCAGAAGAACATCATCGCCGAACGCGGGCTGGAAATGCCGCGCGAACCCAAGTTCGCAACGCCTCCCGCCGTCGAACAGGCGACGGCCGTTGCAAGCGGGCAGAATAAGGGAGCCGCCTGATGGATTTCGGACTTTCGCAAGACCAAGAGATGCTCTGCGACGCGATCAGCCGCACTCTTGCTGATACTTGTCCGCTCGATCATGTGCGCGAATGCGCGGAGGGCTCGGTTCCCTTCAGCGACAACGTGCGTTCGGCGCTGGGCGAAATCGGCATTTGGGGAATGATGGTTCCCGAGCAACATGACGGGCTCGGGATGACAATGCTCGATGCCGCCGCTGTGGCCGAGCAGCTCGGCTATGCCGTCGCGCCGGTGCCTTTTATCGGTGCCCATGTACTGGCACCCCTTGCGCTGGCACAGGGCGGTAGCGAGGAGTTGAAGGCGCACTGGCTGCCGAGGATAGCGAAGGGCGAGGCGCAAATCGCCGTCGCGATCGCGGAAACGGTGGAGATCCGGGACCGGGCAGGCGTGGACTTCGACGGCGCAAAGCTCGACGGAACGGCTTTGTTCGCGCTCGACTTCCTGGAAGCCGACGCGTTTCTGGTAGCCGATACCGCCGGTCGTATGCACTTCGTAGCTGGCGATGCTGCGGGTCTGGAGAAGGTTGCTCTCAAAACGATCGACCGCACCCGGAGCGTAGGGGAGCTGCGGTTTTCTGGCGTAGCGGGCGAGGCTCTCGCGGACGATGGTGGGGCCACAGTCAGGCGCCTGCGGGACGCCGGCCGGGTGCTCCTGGCCGCCGATAGCCTCGGTGCGGGCCAGGCTATGATCGAAAAAGCGGTCGACTATGCCGGGCAGCGCGAACAGTTCGGACGAGTGATCGGCAGCTTCCAGGCGGTCAAGCATATGTGCGCGGAAATGGCTGCCCGCCATGAACCATGCCGTTCGCTGGTCTGGTATGCCGCCCATGCGTTCGATGCGACGCCCGACGAGGCTTCGCTGGTGGCATGCCATGCCAAATCACATACGGGCGAAGTCCACCGTTTTGTCGCCCGAACCTCAACCGAGGTGCATGGGGGGATGGGTTTTACCGATCTCCTAGGTCTGCATTTCTGGTTCAAGCGAATCGGTTTCGACCGCCAGGTTCTGGGAAGTCCCGAAGCGGTCCGGGCCGAAGCAGCGGCCTTGCAGGGGTGGACGCAGGTCGCATGAGACGATGAATTAGGCGCACGCTACCGACAAAATCGTGGCCACCAAGGAGAGAGGAATTAATACGTGATCGACTGGAACCTTGGCGACATCCTTGATGCAATCGAACCTGCGGTCCCGGAAGATGCTCCGGCGCTGATTCACGGCGACCGGATCATTAGCTGGCCCGAAATGTCGAAGCGTTCGAACAATTTGGCGCGCAATCTGCGCGCGCAAGGTGCAGGCGACGGGGCGAAGATAGCCTTCTACATGCGCAACCGTTCCGAATACGGGGAATTGATGGCCGCGTGCTTCAAGGGCCGCCTCACGCACGTGAACATCAATTATCGTTACCGTCCCGAGGAGGTTTTCTACATCTTCGACGATTCCGATAGCGAGGTAATTGTTTACAGTTCCGAGTTCCGCGACTGCATTCTTGAACTGAAGGAACGGTTGACCAAGGTTCATACATTTGTAGAAATCGGCGATGCTTCGCAGATCGCTTCCTTCGCGCTTCCTTACGAAAAACTTGTAGAAGGTAACGGCGCGCCTCTCGATATCGAGCGTTCTCCCGATGACCTGCTGTTCATATATACAGGCGGTACCACCGGCATGCCCAAGGGCGTGATGTGGCGACACGATGATATGCGCAAGGCTCAGCTCGACGCGCAAAAGCTGCTGGGTCCGGTTCCCCAGACCATGGAGGAAATGGTGGCCCTGGTGAAGCAGGGCGAGCTTGCGCGCATCACTTTGCCGGCGTGCCCGCTGATGCATGGAACCGGGTTCATTACTGCTATTGGCACGCTCATGTCGGGCGGGGCCATCGTCACGCTGTCCGATCCATCCTTCGACGCGGAAGAATTGTGGGATGCGGTGGACCAGCACAAGGTGCAGAGCATCGCCATTGTCGGTGACGCTTTTGCCAAACCCATGCTGCAGGCGCTGGACGCCCACCCGAAGCGCTGGGACACGAGCAGCCTGATTTCGATCATCTCGTCCGGCGTCATGTGGAGTAAACAGGTAAAGGCGGGCCTGTGCAAACATATCCCCCAGGTCATCCTCATGGACAGTTTTGGCGCTTCGGAAGGGCTGGGCTACGGCTTGTCGGTGACGACCGCACAGGGCGGCACCAACACCGCGAAATTCGGGATCGGGGAATTTTGCGACGTATTCGACGAGAACGACCGGAAGGTCGAGGCGGGGAGCGGCGTGCCCGGCTTTATTGCCCGCAAGGGCGCAATCCCCACAGGATACTACAAGGACCCGGAAAAGTCGGCCAAGACTTTCAGGACGATCGATGGCGTGCGTTACTCCATCCCGGGCGACTGGTGCCGGGTGGAATCCGATGGAAGCCTGACCTTGCTGGGCCGCGGCAGCGTCTGCATCAACACCGCAGGTGAAAAGGTTTACCCCGAGGAGGTGGAGGAAGTGCTCAAAACCCATCCCGCCATTGCCGACGCGCTTGTCGTCGGGGTGCCTGACGAAAAATGGGGCGAAGCGGTGACCGCTGTGGTGCATTTGACCCAGGATGCGGACTTCGACGCGCAAGCGATCAAGGATCACGTGCGCCAGCAACTGGCAGGTTACAAAACGCCCAAGGCGATTTGCCCAACGCAAACCGCCTTGCGCGCGTCAAACGGCAAGGCGGATTATACTACGGCTAAAGACATCGCGAAAGCGGGTGCCGGGGCCTCGTGAGCCATTCGCCCCCTCCTGACTATGATGTCGTAATCGTCGGGGCCGGGTTCAGCGGAATATACCTGCTTTACAAGCTGCGTCAGGCGGGGTTCGATGTTCTGCTGGTAGACGCAGCGGAGCAGCCGGGCGGAATCTGGTACTGGAACCGCTATCCGGGAGCACGGGTCGATTCCCAGGTTCCACTTTACGAATTTTCCATTGCGGAAGTATGGAAAAGCTGGACGTGGAGCGAACGATTTCCAGGCTGGGAAGAACTGCGCGCCTATTTCCTCCACGTCTGCGATACGCTCGACCTCTGGCCGGCAATGCGAATGAAAACACGGGTCGAAAGCGCGCCGTTCGATGAAGACACCGCCTGCTGGCGATTGAAGCTCGACGATGGCGGAAAAGTAAGCGCGCGTTTCCTCTTGCCGGCCCTGGGGTTCGCCTCGAAACCCTACATTCCCGATATCCTGGGCCTTAGCGATTTCGAAGGCGAATGGTGCCATACCGCCCGCTGGCCGCAGGAAGGCATCGACCTTTCCGGCCGCCGGATCGCCCTGATCGGCACGGGTGCCAGCGGCGTACAGGTGGCGCAGGAGGCGGCAAGCTGCGCGGAGCAGCTGACGCTTTTTCAGCGAACCCCGATTCTCGCCCTTCCCATGCGGCAGGAAAAACTGGACGCTGATCGTCAGCTTCGCGAAAAATCCGAATATCCCGCTGTCTTCCACAAAAGGCTTACGACAAGTGGCGGTTTCGAATGCCAATCGCTGGACATCTCGGCCCTGGCTGTGACCGAGGAAGAGCGGACTACGCATTTCGAGGATTTGTGGCAGCGAGGAGGGTTGCGCTTCTGGTATCATAATTTCGCTGACATACTGACGAACGAGGACGCCAATCGCCACGCCTACGAGTTCTGGTGTGACAAGGTGCGCGAGCGGATCTGCGACCCGACCATTGCCGAGAAGCTCGCTCCCGATGAGCCGCCACATCCCTTCGGGACCAAGCGACCATCGCTCGAACAGAATTATTACGAGATCTTCGCACAAGACAATGTTACGCTGGTCGATCTGAACGACACCGCGATCACTCGCGTCACCGAGGCCGGGATAGAAACAGCCACTGGCATGATCCCGTGCGATCTCATTGTCTTCGCGACCGGCTTCGATGCCGGTCGTGGCGGGCTCATCGACATGAACATCACCGGCCGCGGTCGGCTGGCGCTGGCAGAAGCATGGAAGAGTGAGATCAAAGCCTATCTGGGCATGGCCGTCGCCCAATTTCCGAACATGCTGTTCGCCTACGGCCCGCTCAGCCCTTCAGGCTTTTCCAACGGTCCGACAAGCGCCGAAATCCAGGGTGACTGGATCTGCGATTTCCGGATCTGGCTGCGCGATAACAGGATCGGCCTTTTCGAAGCCGATGCGCTGGCCGAGCGAAGCTGGACCGATATGGTCGCCCAAGTAGGGTCGATGACGCTCTTCCCCAAGGCTGAATCGTGGTACATGGGCGCCAATATTCCCGGCAAACCCCGACAACTGATCAATTTCCCCAGCGTATCTGGTTACGCCGATCTATGCCACGATGTCGCACGGCACGATTATCGTGGTTTTATCAGGAATACACTATCCGGTATGGAGACTGCGCCGAAATGAATGAAATGAAACCAATCCACGACGGGTCAACAGATATTGATCCCGTATGGGCCGGCGACGGGGCGGATATACCCGAATGGTTCGCCTGGGCGCTGAGCGTGCCCCGTGAGGAAGGCTTCGTAGAGGTTGGTGGCGCGCGGGTGCATTATCTTCGCTGGGGCAGGCGTGACCGGCCCAAATTGCTCATGACTCACGGTTTTCTCGCCCATGCCCGCTGCTTTGCCTTCATCGCACCGTACCTTGCCGAAGACTACGACGTGGTGGCGTTCGATCTGGCCGGTATGGGCGATAGCGAGATGCGCGGCGTGGCCGATATAGCTGCGCGGGGAAAGGAATTTGTCGAGATCAGCGAAGCGCTCGATTTGTTTGCGGATGGAAGCAGACCGACGATCATCGCCCATAGTTTCGGCTCGGGTGCAGCGCTGACCGCCGTTTCCCAATCGCCGGATGCCTTCGCCGGCGTTATTGTCTGCGATCTCATGGTGATGCGGCCCGAAAAGCTGGAGAAATACTGGACCATGGGCAGATCGAGCCCCGGGTCGGGTAATCCTGACAAACCGGTGCGACGCTACCCGACCTACGAAGCGGCGCGCGAGAGGTATATCCTGTCGCCGCCGCAGGCAGTTGGTGAGCCGTTCCTGATGGATTACATGGCCTATCACTCTCTCCGCCGCGATGGCGAGGAGTGGACATGGAAGTTTTCTCCCGAAGTGTTCCGGCGCAGCAACAAGCCCGACGAATGGCTGACAGTAGGCCAGAGGCTGGTCGATGCGCCCGGGCGCAAAGCGATTGTGTACGGCGAGAAAAGTCAGCTCTTTGATCGCGATTCCGCCCGCTATATCCGGGAACTGGGAGGGGGAAAGATACCAATTGTTGCAGTGCCCGATGCACGCCATCATCTCATGCTGGATCAGCCGCTCGCGTTCGTCGCTGCGCTTCGGGCGGTACTGGCCTTTTGGAGCCTCTGAGATCCCCCATACTAAGAGGCTGGTTCCTGGTCAGAGGCCAGCGAGATGGGGGCAAAGGGCGTCCATATTCATCTTGTACTATATCCGAACTATTGTCGCCGTCGGCACGGCGAACGCTTCGTTGGTCTCGATGCCAGCTGGGGCAAAAGCTTTATCGGGAGCAACTCGCTTAGCGCGCCAACCATTGCTGATCTTTAGCAAACGTTCACTCCGCGTGCGATCTGGATCGTGGCCCATGGGGTCAAAAGATAAGGCGCTTTACTAATATCACGCGGATGTATATGCCCATGGACGGGGATTGGGCTAATTCTCTCCCTCTCCTCTCCACAGACTAAGGGGCGACCCTCGAGGTCGCCCCATTTTGCAGTAAGCGGCGGAGCCAATTATCGTCGCACTGAAGAGATGGGAAGGGATGCTATATGACACTGAGAGCGATGGTGCTCGCCACTTCGGCCATCTTGGCTTGGCCGCAGATGGCTTTAGCGCAGGATCCCACAACTGATGAGGCGGAACCCCAAGGATCCGTAATCATCGTTACGGCCCAACGCCAATCTCAAAGTCTGCAAGAGGTGCCGATCGCGGTCAGTGCCTTCGATGCTACGGCTCTCGAAAGCCAGCAGATCGAAAACGCTGCTGACCTTCAATTGACGCTCCCGAACGTCTCATTTTCGAAGGGCAACTTCACCGGGTCGTCCTTCACCATCCGTGGTATCGGCGATCTTTGTGTTGGTGTGACGTGTGACGCAGCGACGGCTATCCATATCAATGGTTCCCCTCTTTTTGGTACCCGGCTGTTCGAAACAGAATATTTTGACCTTGAGCGAATTGAGGTCCTACGGGGGCCGCAGGGCACCCTCTTCGGCCGCAACGCTACCTCGGGTGTTGTCAACCTTGTGACAGCCAAGCCTGACCTCGGTTCTTTCGGCGCGGCCGGAGAGTTCGAGTATGGGAATTACAACAGCATCAAGGCCGAAGGGATGGTCAATGTCCCGATCGGCGATTCTATCGGCGTTCGGGTAGCCGGATTCTTTCTGAATCGCGACGGTTACACCACAAACCTTTTCGACAATTCGGATGTCGACGACCGAGACATGTACGCTGTTCGTGGTTCTCTTCGTTTTGAACCCGGTGCCGATACCACTCTCGACTTCATGGCATATTATTTCAGGGAAGATGACACCCGTTTACGTAATCAAAAGCAGGCCTGCCAGCGTGACCCGCTCGGCGTGCTGGGTTGTCTGAACAATCGCCGCGACTTTGACATCACCAATGCCAATTCCACAGTCGGCGCAACGCTCAGTTCGCAAGAGTTCTTCGCTATTCAGGGAATTCCCTCAGTACTGGGATTGGGAAGCCTGTACGGCCCCGACGCATTTGCAGGATTCGATAAGCCCGACGATGTGCGCACGGTAAACACGGCGTATACTCCATTCTATTTTGCCGATGAAGTGCAGCTACAGGCCCGTCTCGAGCAGCGCATCGGAGCTATGACACTGACTGCAACCGGTCTTTATCAGGACACCGAAGTCGATTCCCGGCAGGACTACTTTCTGGGCATTCAGGATCGTACCGGCTTTGCTACGGCCTTGAACGTGTTGTCCGGCTTCGCGGCCAACGGTTTGCCTACCGGCCTCCCCGCACCTGCACCGGCGTTCGTGCCAGGTTCGTCGGCGTATTTTACCCCGATTGTGGAGGCTCTCATCCCCAATGGCCCAGGGGGCGTATTGTGCACCTCCGATAACGATGATGGGAACAGGGGCGCGTTCGAAGGTAATGTATTGTGCGGCGAAACGCCGCTATCCTTCGACAGGTCTTCAGAGCAACGCGAATCCTGGAGCGGCGAAATCCTCCTTTCCAGTGATTTCGACGGAGCATTCAATTTCCTGCTCGGAGGGATCTATGCAAAGTCCAAGACTACCGACAACAGTTACTATGTAAACTCATTCGCGCTTGACTACGCCAGTGCCATTCTGGGATCGTTTGGTACTTTGGCAGGCGGTGCACCGCCATCCTACTTCGCAACATCCATGTACCGCAACAATTCTCTCGAGGCTAATCTTGAGAGCTTCGGTGTGTTCGGGGAGATCTACGTCGACCTGACCGAGCGTCTGACCTTCACCGGAGGTTTGCGGTATAACGACGACAAGAAAGACGTGACTGCGCGCACGACCTTGATTAGCTTCCTCAATCCTTACGCGAATGACGGGGAGCCGTTCGACAGCCCGATCACTCCCTTAACCGGTCCCTCTGGTCTTTTTGATGCCGATCCTGGTACGCCAGGTGAGCAGCTAACGCAATTTAGAGAAGTAGGTTTCGATGAAATAACCGGGCGTGCGGTGCTCGACTACGAAGTTACGCCTGACAATTCGATTTACGCATCTTATGCCAGGGGCTATAAATCCGGGGGTATCAACCCGCCCCTTTCGCCCGTTTTCGATGTGGCTGAAAGCTTCGGATCAGAAACCATCGACGCATTTGAAATCGGATCGAAAAATACCTTTGCGAATGGCGCACTGCAATTAAACGCTACTGCATTCTACTATAAGTATAGCGGGTTGCAGCTTAGCCGCATCGTCGCCCGTACCTCAGTTAATGATACTATCGATGCCGATATCTGGGGTGTGGAACTAGAGTCCGTTATCCGGCCCGATCCCGATTGGCTTGTCAACTTGACGTTCAGTTATCTCAACGCGGAAGTTGCCGGCGACCAGTTCTTCTCCAATCCGCGCGACCCGGGTGGCGGCGATCCTGATGCCGTCATCATCAAGGATATTAGCAACGGTGCTAATTGTGCCGTAACCGGGCCAGCCCCCGGCGCGGCCGACGCATTCGTGGCCGGAGTGAACGCAGCTCTGGGTCTTCGTGGTCCCGAAGAATTTCCTAATGACGGCAATCTTGCGTCAAGCGGCGCATTCAGCATTTGCGATGTCTTGGCCGGAGCCGTTCCGGCGGGCAGCGGCCTTGCGGTATTAAGCCCTGGCGTAGAGGTCAACATAAAAGGGAACAAGTTGCCGCAGGCCCCCGAAATGAAGGTTTCGATGGGTGTGCAGTACACCGCCACTTTCGACAATGGCATGACTCTGGTTCCTCGCGTGGACGTAGCGCTGACTGGTGAGCAATACGGCAATATCTTTAACGGCAGGGTCAACCGGATCGAGCCATTCGTGCAAGCCAACGCGATCGTGCAGTTGAACAGTGCGGATGAGCGTTGGTTCGTGCGCGGATTTGTTCAGAACATTTTCGACAGCAGCTCGGTGACAGGATTGTACTTGACCGACGCATCCTCGGGGAATTTTACCAATATCTACACTTTGGATCCTCGTAGATATGGTGTTGCTTTGGGGTTCAGTTTCTAACAGGTCCAGATCGTGTTGGCGGGGAGATCGGTGGTCCTCCCAACGACCCGAACGGACAGTGCCAGCTAGTTCGTATTTCGACCCATGACTTTATAGCTTTTCCAGAGCGGCGTAATGCTCGATGACCGCCTCGTAAGCCTACCGACGAGGCGGTCATCGAACCGGCCAAATGCGAGCTGCACTCGAAATGCCTGTACGATCGCTCGTTGATGTCGCTACGAGATGCTCGCGGAAAGCTTAAGGCCTTACATAGAAACGACAATGAAGAGTCACCGAATAGTGCAATCGGGATATCCGATGGTGATACTGGCAAACGCACTCTGCGAAAGGCGGAAACATGCTGACCCCTATGATCCAAGATTGGGTCGTAGTGCACGAGGTGCTGACGCGTTAGGAAAAGTTGGAAGGGGCTGCGGGGCAGACTTCTGAGAAAACTTATCCTAACTCTGTTCAGGTTTCATAACTGATTTTCGATCGACCGGAGCTGGCTCAACCGACGTGCGATTGTCGCGAGACAATTCGACCCATCCCAACCCAAGCGACTTCTGGATCGCGATCCAGCCATTTGTCATGGCGGCGATCGCCCGATCGAGATTTGCTCTGGCCTGTTCGCGCTTGCGGATCGAAGTGTTGAGTTCGCCTTGCGAGATTACCCCCGCGGCGCGGCGTTGCTCGTTAAGCTCCGCAGCCGTGTCGGCCTGCCGACTGATCTGCGCCAGCGCGGCTACGTTGGCTCTTTGTTGCCCGAACCGAGCAAGCGATTGTTCGGCGTCGCGTAGTGCGCCCAGGACCACTTCAAGATAGCGCGCTTCGGCCTCGTCGCGCGCACTCTCGGCCTGATCGATCGATGCTGCCGTGCGGCCGAAATCAAGCAGGTTCCACTGCAGCCGCGGCAAAGCGATTGCCGATAAGTTGCCCGGGTCCAGGATGTCGTCGGGCTCCGATCCGCCCAAACCGAGAATCCCCATGAAGGAAATCTTGGGGAAGCGAGCAGCCTCTGCCACGCCAATGCGCGCATTCGCCGCGGCCAGCATGCGTTCGGCGGCTCGAACATCCGGCCGCCGCGCTATTAGCGCTGCGGGATCGCCCACCGCGACCCGTTCGGGGGGAAGCGGAATTTCGGCCTGAGCCGCCAGGAGCCCGTCGAGTGCGCCGGGCGCTTCGCCCGTCAGCACCGCGAGCGTGTCTTTGAATACATCGATGTCCGCTTGAGCTTCCGCGATCTGCGACTTGAGCAGTTCGAGCTCGGCGTTCGCGTTACCGACCGGGAACAGCGCGAGAGCGCCCTGTGTATAGCGCTGATAGGTCAGTTCGAGAATTTGCTGCTGCAAGTCGCGCTCTCGCTGGACAAGCTCGAGCCGCCCTTGCGCTTCTCGCAGGCTCACATACGCCCGCGCGATTTCGGCGGCGAGCTGGACTTTCGCATCCTCGGCGTTCGCCACCGAGGCCGCAGCCTGAGCGTTAATGGCCTCGACACGCCGTGCCTGCCCCCCAGCGAAATCGATCTCCCAGTTTGCATTGAGCCCGACGTTGTAGACGCTGAGGCTGTCCTGCTCTTCGGTGTCTGCAGGAGCGCCGGGCGATCCCGGGGGCGGGCCACTGCCGATATCTAGCCCTGGGATATTCGCCTGGACCGCAGTCGCCTGCGCAGCCACGGCGGGTAGCCGGTTGGCGCGCTCCTGGCGGACAGAAGCCCTTGCCTGTTCGATGCGAGCGCGCGCCGCGGCCACGCCCGGATTGCCGACCAGCGCGCGCGCCTCCAGTTCATTGAGAACCGGATCGCCGAGCAGCGTCCACCAGTCGCCGGCAATCGGCGCAAACGGATCGATTTCGGGGCCGGCGCGTACGAACGCATTGCCTGCGGCGGTCGCAAGTTGCGGGGGACCGGCATAGTCGGGACCGGACATGCAACCCGCGAGGAGCGCCATGGGAGCGAGGAGGGTTAGGGTCTTGCGCATAGAGTTCTCAGTGCATCGAAAGGGATAAGTTCTTCGGGAGAGGCTTGAGGAACAGTACCAGCGGCACCGTGACCAGGGTAATCGCGCCCATGGCGAAAAAGACATCGTTGTAGGTCATCACGAACGCATCGCGCTGAATGATGCCGGAAAGCATCTCCAGCGCGGCCTGTGGGCTGCCCAGCGACGCCGTCATGCCGTCCAGGTATTCCTGTAGCCGGGGGCTGTTAGCGTTGAGGGTTTCTTCCATGCGTCGACTATGATGCCACTGGCGCTGATCCTGGAACGAGGCAAGCCCCGCGAGCGCGAACGAGCCCCCGAGGTTTCGCGCCGCGTTGAAGATGCCCGAAGCATCGCCGGCATCCTCCTTGGCAACCGAAGCTACCGTCGCCTGGTTGAGGAACATCATCGTGAGGATCATGCCGATGCCACGCAGGAACTGGCTTTCGGTGAACACTCCACCTCCCGATTCCGCTGTCAGATTTATGCTGACGAAACAGCTTAGCGCCATGATGAACATGCCCGCGCCGACCGCAATGCGGATGTGAATCCTGCGGATCATGAACGGGAGAACGGGCATCAACAGGAAAGCCGGAACGCCCATCCAGAAGATCACAAGTCCGGTCTGCAAGGCATTATAATCGGAAATTATCGCGAGAAATTGCGGGATCACGTAGGTCGAGCCATACATGACCATGCCAAGCGCCAGTGCCATCACCACGACGCTGGCAAACTGCCTGCTGAGCATCAGGCGCAATTTGAGCACGGGTTTGCGCGCGTAAAGCTGTCCGTAGGTCAGAAGTGCAAAACCCACGACCGTCATCAGTGTGAGCTGGACGATCAGCGTGGAATCGAACCACTCCTCGCGGTGGCCTTCTTCCAGAACGATGGTCAGCCCACCCAACCCAAGGATCATACCAGCTATTCCCGCCCAATCAGCCTCGCGCAGGTAAACCCAGTCGGGCTTTTCATGGGGTAGCCCGATGAATAGTAAAGCAAGGAGCAACGCGCAGACGGGCACGTTGACGAAGAAGGCGTAGTGCCAGCTCAGGTTCTCGGTAAGCCAGCCCCCCACCAACGGGCCCATTACCGGCCCAAGAACCACGGTCATTCCGAAGAGCGCCATGCCGATCGGCTGTTGCGATGGAGGCAGTCGCTTTGCGACGATGGTCATAGCGGTTGGAATAAGCGCGCCGCCCATGAACCCTTGACCGGTGCGACCGATGATCATCGTCGTCAGATCGGTGGCAATGCCGCACAACACCGAAAAGGCCGTGAAGGCAGAAACCGCGACGATGAGCAGCGTGCGAAGGCCGAGCAGTCTTTCCAGCCACGCGCTCAGAGGGATGATGATGATCTCGGCAACAAGGAAGGCTGTCGCGATCCAGGTGCCTTCGGTTCCGGTCGCGCCGATTTCCCCCTGGATCGTCGGCAGCGCCGAATTGACGATCGAGATGTCAAGCGTTGCCAGCATCGCCCCCAGCGCACCGGCGGCTACGGCGATCCAGGCCGTAGCATCGGCCTTTTCGACCGGCGGCGAAACCGCTGCAGCGGCGCCTGCCATCGGTCAGTCTCCGGCCGCGTTGCGGATCGAATCGAGTTGGTCTCTAGCGGCGCGCGTATCGACACTCGCGACAACAGACATGCCCGGCACCAGCAGACGCAGGATCTCGGGCGAAGCCTGAATGGATATGCGCACCGGGACGCGCTGAACGATCTTGGTGAAATTACCCGTCGCGTTTTGCGGAGGTAGGATCGAGAATTCTGCCCCGGTCCCGGGGGCGATGCTTTCCACTCTTCCTAATAGCTCGAGGTCCGGCAGCGCGTCGATTTCCAAGGTGACGGGTTGCCCCGGGCGGACAAGTCCGAGCTGCGTTTCCTTGAAATTTGCTGTCACGTAGAGGCGGTCGGTCGGTACGAGGCTCATAAGGCGTTGGCCAGGCTGGACAAATTGTCCAGGTCGGACCGTGAGGTCACCCACCCGCCCGGAAATACTGGCCTGGAGCGTGGTCGATGACAGGTTCAGACGGGCGGCCTCGAGTTGCGCACGAGCGGCGTTGGCTTGCGAATTGGCCTGGTCTATCTGCTCGCTAAGCGTGTTCTGTCGGCGCTGTGCCGCCGTGAGCGCGGCGCGCGCTGCCGCGACTTGAGCCTGCGCTTCTCTGGCCTGGGCCTCCAGCTGATCGAGCCTCTCGCGCGGCTCCGCTCCCGAAGCGGCAAGGGGGCGGTACCGGACAACCTGCTCAGCAGCGAGACCAGCCTGTGCAGATGCTGCTGCGAGCTGTGCACGGGCCTGGGCAATTGCCGCGTCCTGCTCTTGTTGCTGGGCGCGTACCGTATCTGCTCCGGCGAGCGACGCGGCGATCTGGGCTTCGACCTGGTTCGTTTGGGCACGATAATCTCGCACGTCCAGCTGGACAAGTGCATCGCCCGACGCGACCGTTTGATTCTCCGTCACTAATACGCGCTCGACGTAGCCCGCAATTTTGGGGGAGATGATGACGCTGTCGGCGGCAATATAAGCGTTGTCGGTGGACTGCTGGAATCTGCCGTACGTCTGATGATTGTAATACCAGTAGCTCCCGGCGAGCAGGACCAGAATGCCGGCGATCAGCAGACCCAGCCGGACCCGCGGACTGGACAACCCCGTCGGACGTGCGCCTTCATCGCTAGCCCCTGCTGTCTCGTCCGCCATGATTATTTCGCTCCTCGCCATCGTTTGAGCCGCTGCGCGAGCGATATAGCGGCCAAAACAAAATGCGAAAGTCCTTTACTATTTTTCTCCGATCGATAGGAATGTCTCATGCCAGAAGATGAGGGCACTCTCGCACTCGACAATGTCATCACCCACGATGATCGAGCGATCTTCATGATGGACCAGATCAGCCGCGCCGCGCGCAAGGCATTCGATGACCGAGCACAGCCGCTGAGCCTCAATCGTACGCAGTGGCGTGTGTTGGCGCAGCTCATCAGAGCTCCTGCCCTGAACCAGACGGACATCGCCAGGAGACTTGAAATCACATCCTCCAGCAGCGGCCTGGAAGACATGACGCCTTCGCGCTTGAGTGACCGGACGCGGCTTGCGCAAGTCATAGCAATATTCGGTCGCCACGGGCGGGGCGGCATCACGCCCGTGTTGGGACTAGGCCGATCTCAAACCAAAACACATTCGACGCGCCCGGATGCCCCGCTCGTGGCGATTGCGCCAGGGGACGAACCTCGGTCATGTTCTATAGCGGACAACCGAATGGAGCATGCGGGACGCGAACTTTCATTGCACCGGCCCTCTGCCGGACGAACAAACCGCTGGCGGCGTGCTAGATGGAAACTAACGCAAACTTCTCCCTAGTGGCGTGGATCGTTGGCATTCTGATGCTTACGACCATCGCTTTCGCGATGTGGCTAATCGATCCCAGACCAAATCAGGAAACATATCAGATCAAGTTTGATCGCTCCGTGGAAGGCCTTCAGTCGGGATCGACTGTAACACTATCGGGAGTCCCTGTGGGACAGGTAACATCGGTCCGTCTGGCGGAAAATGAACCGGAAAACGTGGTCGTTGTTCTGACTCTCGATCCTTCTGCGGCGAAAGTCCACGGCCTTGAAGCGACAATCAGCACGGATCTGATAACTGGAGAGGCTGCGCTCGTGCTCGAGGGCCGACGGGGTCGTCAGGGCATTTACACCGACAAGTCAGGAAAAAAGATCATTCCCGCCGCGGACGAAACCGGACTATTGGGGAGGGATGCGACCGCCACTGTAGAGACCGTGGCAAATAGCATTCGCGCTCTGAACGAAGGACTGGAGCCAGAAAAGCAACGGGTGATCACCTCCGATCTTGTCCGGCTTCGAGTCACGACGGCCGCACTCGCATCGGACGCCGAAGGTTGGGACGAACGATTGGCCTCAACAAAAGGAAGATTGTTAGACTTAGGGCAAAGGGTTGGTGGATGGGGAAATAATCTTCGAGATGCAGATCGGCGGATCTCAGGGCGGAGCGCTTCTGCTATCGCGCAACGACGCCTTCGCCAATTCAGGGAGGGGGTGCAGAACGCTGAAAACAAACTTTCCCAGATAAGGAGTGGCATTCCGGCGGTCGAAGATTCTTTGGTTGAAGGTGAAACGGACCTTCGCGAGCTTAGTCGCGAACTTGCTCCTCTCAGTGAAAAAATCGAAGATATTCAGGTTGAGGGAATTACATCAAATCCTCCCCTCCCAGACTATCGGCCAAAAAGAAGAGAAGCTGGAACGAATATCGATGATTTAAAGTAAACCGAACGGATGACTGCTTCCGGGCAGAGCGCGCAGCCCGTAGAATAGCGGAGATTGGAGCGCAAAGCGGATAACGACCTACTCCGCGGTCAAGTTTGAAATTGAAATTCCGAGTCCTAAAAAAGGCATCGAACCAATACATTAGAGGGATTTTGCGGGCCTTTTGCGGGCTTTTCAGCTTGACCGAAATATCTAAACATCAGAAATTAAACGGAAAAGAAGTTCGAATGTGATGCCTCTTCTGGCACCACTGCTTTTATCCCGACATAGATGCACCGCGCAATCGCGCCCCACAGGTCGGCCCAGTCGCGCGTTCTAGCACACCCTGATACCGCAGCCTTGTCGTTCTCATCCTTGCGCGACATGATGGATGGGTTGCGAATCGAGACTGGCGCGGCGGGGAGAGGGACATGGCTACGGCCCATAAGGACGGCACGATCGACAAGGAGGCGCTGCGGCGCCGGTATGCGGCGGAGCGCGACAAGCGGCTGCGGACCGACGGGGCCGCGCAGTACAAGCGGCTCGAGAGCGAGTTCACCGATCTTGCTGTCGATCCCTACACCCCGCGCGAGGAACGCGATCCGGTCAGCGATCATGTCACCTTTGCCTTTATCGGCGGCGGGTTTGCCGGGCTGGTCGTCGGCGCGCGGCTGAAGGAAGCGGGGATCACCGACTATCGCATCGTCGAGAAGGGCGGCGACTTCGGCGGGACCTGGTACTGGAACCGCTATCCCGGCGCGCAATGCGACACCGCGAGCATGATCTACATGCCGCTGCTCGAGGAAACCGGGCACATGCCGAGCGAGAAATACGCGCATGCCCCCGAGATCCGCGATCACTGCAGCGCCATCGGCCGGCAATACGGTCTCTACGACAACGCGCTGTTCCACACGCAGGTGACCGATCTCGCATGGGACGAGACACGCCGATTGTGGATCGTGCGCACCGATCGCGGCGATGAATTCACGGCCAAATATGTCGGCATGGGCACCGGCCCGCTGCATGTCGCCAAGCTGCCCGGCCTGCCCGGGATCGAGCTGTTCGAGGGCAAGAGCTTCCACACCAGCCGGTGGGACTATGGCTACACCGGCGGCACGCCCGAGGGCGAGCCGATGACCGGGCTGTCCGACAAGCGTGTGGCGGTGATCGGCACCGGCGCGACCGCGGTCCAGGTGGTGCCCAATGTCGCGCGCGATGCGCAGGAACTGCTTGTGTTCCAGCGCACGCCGTCGAGCGTGGACGAGCGCAACAACCGCCCGCTGTCCCGCGACTGGTTCGACGAGGTTGCCGAGCCCGGCTGGCAGAAGAAATGGCAGGAGAACTTCGTTGCCAATCTGGGCATCGGCTTCCCTGCCGAGGACCTCGTCGACGATGGCTGGACCGATCTCGGCAAGCGCATCCGGGCGCAGGTGATCGACATGCCGCCCGAGCAGCGCACGCCTGAAGGCATCATGGCCGCTTTCGAGGATGCCGATAACCAGAAGATGAGCGAGATTCGTGCGCGCGCCGAAGACATCGTCGGCGGCGAGGCGGGCGAGAAACTGCAGGCGTGGTATCGCCAGCTGTGCAAGCGCCCGTGCTTCCACGACGAATATCTCCAGGCCTTCACGCGGCCCAACACCCAGCTGGTCGACACCGACGGCCAGGGCGTCGAACGGATCACCGCGAAGGGCGTGGTCGCCAATGGGCAGGAATACGAGGTCGATTGCATCGTCTATGCCTCGGGGTTCGAGGTCGGCACCGATTTCACCGAACGCGCGGGATATGATGTGACCGGGCGCGGCGGGAGGCTGCTGTCGGACTATTGGGCGGGCGGCATGCGCAGCTTTCACGGGCTGCATGTCCATGGCTTCCCCAACCTGTTCTTCGTCCAGCAGAACCAGGCCGCGGCTTTCATTGCCAATTACCCGCACAACCTCGTCGATCATGCCGAAACGGTGGCGGCGGTGGTCGCCCATGCCGAGGCGCAGGGGCATGCCGCCGTCGAACCCAGCGCGGAGGCCGAACAGCAGTGGCTCGACTTCCTGCTGACGGGCCCCGCCGCGCGGCTGGGCAGCACCGAATGCACGCCCGGCTATTACAACAATGAAGGGCAGGGTTACGGCGAGCAGGAACGTTTCGCGCTGGGCCATCCGGCGGGCGCGCTGGGATTCTTCAACCATATCGACCAATGGCGGCGTTCGGGTGCGTTCGAAGGGCTCGAGTTTGCCTGAACACCGTTCGCGGGTGTGGGAAAACGCTTTGTCGAAGGGGCTTTGCGGCAATTGCCCGCACGGCTAGCGTCGCGCTACGATCTCAGGGGAGACTGCACATCATGACTACCACTTTCGCGCGCCTCGCATCGGCGCTGGCCATTGCCTGCGCCACCGTGTCCGCACCCGCCGTGCTGGCGCATTCGCATCAGGCCGAAGCGCATGCGGCGGAGGCCGCCAAGCTCGCCGCCCTGTTCGAACGCAGCGAAGCGGACATGCTCGACCGCAATCCGATCGCGGCGTTCTTCCGCGGCGATTTTTCCGATGCCGACCAGCTGGGCGATTATTCGCCCGCCAGCTATGCCGCGGACCGCGCGGCGGCGCAGGCCCATCTGGCCGAACTGGCGACGATCGACCGCACCGCTCTGGGGGAGACCGACCGCATCGCCTACGACGTGTTCGAATATACGCAGCAGCGCACGCTGGCGCAGACCGCGCCCGATGTGCTGCCCACCGTGCTCGCTTTGCCGATCGACCATTTCCGCGGGCTGCATGTCTTCTACCCGCGCTTTTCCGCGCCCGGCGCGCTGATGCCCTATGACACGGTGCAGGATTACGAGAACAATTTCAGCCGCCACCGCGCGATGGCGGAGATCATCGACCAGGCAATCGCGCGCTTCCGCACCGGCGCGGCGCAGGGCATCACGCTGCCGCGCATGTCGGTCGAACTGATGATCGAACAGCTCGATCTGCAGATCGGCGCGCCGATCGAGCAGAGCCCCTATTGGGCGCCGGTCGCCAATTTCCCCGACAGCTTCTCCGCCTCCGAGCGCGAGCGCCTGATCGGCGAGCATCGCGCGGCGCTGACCGGCACGCTGATGCCCGCGCTCGCCAAGCTGCGCGAGTTCCTCGCGGAGGAATATCTCGAGCAGGCACGGCCTAGCATCGCCGCGACCGACAATCCCGGCGGCGAGGCCTATTATGCCTACCGGATCGAGGAGAACACCACGCTGCCGTTGACCGCGCAGCAGATCCACGACACCGGACTGGCCGAGGTTGCGCGGATCAACGCCGCGATCGATGCCGCCGAAGCGGAAGCCGGTGGCCGCACCGGCGCCACCTACACCAGCAAGGCCGACCTGCAGGCCGCGTGGTACGAAGTCGCCGAGCAGGTCGATCCGCTGATGGACGAAGTGTTCCTGCGCCAGCCCGAAACCGAACTGCGGATCGAGCCCTACGAACCCTATCGCGAGAAATTCAGCCTCGCCGCCAGCTACATGGCGGGCAAGGCCGACGGGTCGCGTCCGGGCACCTTCTACTTCAGCGGCTACAATGTCGCCGAACGCGAGCTGGGCACCTCGATCTCGCTCTACATGCACGAAGGCAATCCGGGGCATCACTTCCAGTCGATGTTCGCGATCGAGAACGAGGACCTGCCCGAATTCATGCGCTACGGCGGGTTCACCGCCTTCAGCGAAGGCTGGGGTCTGTATGCCGAGAGCCTCGGCTACGAACTCGGTCTCTATGACGATCCGGTCGAACGGCTGAAAGCGCTCGAGGGCGGTGAAATGCTGCGCGCGGTGCGGCTGGTGGTCGACACCGGCATGCATGCGCTGGGCTGGTCCAGAGAGCAGGCGATCGAATATATGGTCGCCAATGGCGCAGCGCGCGATTTCGCCGAAAGCGAGAGCGCGCGGTATATCGTGATGCCCGCGCAGGCGCTGGCCTACAAGACCGGCGAATTGAAGATCAAGCAGCTGCGCGCGCGCGCCGAGGCCGCGCTGGGCGAGGATTTCGACGTCCGCGCCTTCCACGAACAGGTGCTCAACACGGGCGATATCCCGCTGCCGGTGCTGGAAGCCAAGATCGATGCCTGGATCGCGGGCGGGGGGCAGTAAGGGCATGGCCATGAAACACAGGGTCCTGCAGGTCGCCTCGGCGCTGGCGATGGCCGGCGCCGCGCTGGCGGCCCCCGCAGCGCAGGCCTGCGACCAGGTCGCGGCCGCACAGAGCGACAGCCAGCGTCTGCGCACGCTGATGGCCGACAGCGACGCCGCCTTCCTCGACCGCAACCCGCGCGCGGCGTTCTATCGCGGCGACTTTTCCGATGCGGGCAGCCTCGGCGATTTCTCGCCCGCGTCCTATGAGACCGAACGCGCGGCAGCGATGTGCGACATCGCCGCGCTCGCGACGATCGACCGCGCGGCGCTCACCGCGAGCGAACGGATCGCCTACGATACTTTCCGCTATTCGCAGGAACGCACGCTGGCCGCGACCGAGCCCGACGTTCTCAAGACCATCCTCGCGCTGCCGATCGACCACTTCCAGGGTATCCAGGGCTCCTATCCCGGCCTGTCGGCACCCGATGGCGTGATGCCGTTCGCGGCGGTTGAAGACTATGCCGACAATGTCGCACGGCACGGTGCCTATGCGCAGATGGTCGACGACGTCATCGCGCGCTTCGACACGGGGCTGGAGCAGGGCATCACCCTGCCGCGGCTGACGGTGGAGCTGATGATCGAGCAGCTCGACACGCAGCTCGGCGCGCCGGAGGGCAGCAATCCCTATTACGCACCGCTGCGCCAGCTGCCCGAAAGCTTCACCGAAGCGCAGAAGGGGCAGGCGCGCGCCGCGCTGATATCGGCGGTCGAAGGCACGCTCTATCCGGCAATGCGCAAGCTGCGCGCCTATCTGGCGGACAGCTACCTGCCGCAGGCACGCACCAGCATCGGTGCGACCGCAACACCCGGCGGCGATGCCTATTACGCCTACCGGATCGCCGAAATGACCACGCTGCCGCTGACCGCGGAAGAGGTGCACCGGCTGGGCCTGTCCGAGGTGGCGCGGATCAACGAGGCGCGCCAGCAGGCGATCGCCGAGCGCGGCGACCGCCGCCCGCCGGTCTACAAGACCAAGGAATCGTTGCAGGAAGCATGGTACGAAGTCGGCCGGAAGGTCGATGCCGCGATCGGCCCGCTGTTCCTGCGCCAGCCCGAAACCGAGCTGCGGATCGAGCCGTACGAGCCCTATCGCGAGCAGTTCTTCCTCGCCGCGTCCTACCAGCCAGGCAAGGCCGACGGCTCGCGCCCCGGCACCTTCTATTTCAGCGGCTGGAACGCGGCCGAGCGCGAACTGAGCCCGTCCGTCCGGCTCTACATGCACGAAGGCAATCCCGGCCATCACTTCCAGGTGATGTTCGCGGTCGAGGATGACAGCCTGCCCGATTTGCTGCGCCACGGCTGGTTCACCGCCTATGGCGAGGGCTGGGCGCTCTATGCCGAAAGCCTCGGCTACGAGCTCGGCCTGTATGACGACCCGGTCGACCGGCTTCAGGCGCTCGAGGATGGCGAATTGAAGCGCGCGGTGCGGCTGGTGGTCGATACCGGCATGCATGCGCTCGGATGGACCCGCGAACAGGCGGTCGAATACATGGTCGAGAACGGCAATCCGCGCGATTATTCGGAAAACGAAATCGCCCGATACATCGCAATGCCGGGGCAGGCGCTGGGCTACAAGATCGGCGAATTGAAGATCAAGGAGCTGCGCGCGCGCGCCGAAGCGGCGCTGGGCGAGGATTTCGATATCCGCCACTTCCACGAACAGGTGCTCGACAGCGGCAATATCCCGCTCACCGTGCTCGAAGCCAAGATCGAAGCCTGGATCGCCGCCGGCGGCAAATAGGTTGGTGCAAAAAGCAGGGGCCGCGCGGTGGCATGCCGCGCGGCCCCTTTTTCATGCCCGTTCGGGCGATCAGTCGTCGCTGGAAACGCCGGTCGTGCCTGCGGGCAGTTCCGGACGCTCGGGCGGGAGCGCGGCAGCGCGGTCACCCGTCTTCAGATAGGTGTCGAACCAGCGCATCATGCGCAGATTGTAGTCATAGCGCGCGGCAGCCTTGCGGTTGCCGTGCCCTTCACCCGGATAGAACACCAGCCGCACGGGCACATCGGGCTTGCGGATCTTCATCGCGCGATAGAGCTCGAGGCTCTGGCCCGGGTCGACGCGCGTGTCTTCCTCGCCATGCATGATCAGCAGCGGTGTGCTGGCCTTGTCGACATGGAAGATCGGCGAGACTTCGAGCATCGCCATCCAGTCGTCCCACGGCCATTTGCCGCTGTGCACATTGTACATCTCGTAAGGGATGTCGCCCGTGCCGAATTTGCTGACCTGGTTCGAAATGCCGACGAACATCACGCCTGCGGCGAATTCCTCGCTCCAGCGGGTCGATGACCATGCGGTCGCATAGCCGCCGTAGGAGCCGCCGGTCACGCCGGTGCGGTCGGCATCGGCGATCCCTTCGGCGACCAGCGCGCGCTTGGCGTCGACCAGGTCGGTAAACTCGGGGTCGGTGTAATTGCCCGTGTGCTGCTTGGAAAACGCGGTGCCGTAGCCGGTCGAGCCGCGATAGTTGGGCAGGAACACCGCATAGCCCTGGCCCGCGGCCACCTGGCCGGGCTTGGAATAGGCGGTCTGCCAGCCATTGCTGTCATGCGCTTCTGGCCCGCCGTGGACGTTGAGGATCAGCGGAGCGCCGCCGCGCGGTGCGCCGCCGACCGGCTCGATCAGCACGCCTTCGACTTCCTGCCCGTCGCGCGCGGTGTAGGTGAAGGCGCGCTGCTCGCCGAAATCGATTTCGGACAGCCAGGCATTGTGCTGCGTCCAGCGCTGGAAGGCGCCGTCGTTCCAGACGAACAGTTCGCCCGGGTGGCGCGGGCTGTTGGCCTCGACCGCCAGCGTGCCACCACCCGCCTCGACGCTGGTGAGAATCAGCGCGCCGCCGTCATGCTCTTCGGCGACCGACCCATCACCGTTGTAGATCCGCAGCGCGCTCTGTGCGCCCTTGTGGATCACCGCGGCGAGACGTCCGTCGGCGAGCCATTCGGCATCGACCGCTGCCTCGGGCGCACCCGCATTGAGCGCGCGATAGGCGCCACTCGCGACATCGACCAGATGCAGCGTGGTCGCCGCCGGGTCGTTCATATCGACCCCTGCGATCATCGACAGCTGCGCACCATCGGGCGATATCTCGATATCGCCCAGCTTGCCCGGGGTCTCGACAATGCGCAGCACCTTGCCGTTCGTGAGGTCAAGCACATGCGCGCGCTTGGCGGTATAGGCATCGTCGATCTGCGGGGTGGGCGCACTGTCGACCACTGCATGGCGGCCATCGGGCGCCACCTTGAACGCGCTGACATAGCCGGGGATCGCGACTGCCTTGGGCTCAGCGTCGGTCTCGGCACCGACCCGCGCGGAAAACAGCCGCGTCAGCTTGGCCTCTTCTTCATAGACCACCGAATTGAACCCGGCCTTGGCCTGCTTCGTGCGCGCCTCGTCTTCCTCGGCCCCGGCCAGCATCCAGATCGTGCTGCCGTCGGGCGACCAGGCGTAAGAGCGCACCGCCGCGCCCTCGACCGCGGCCAGCTTGCGCTGCGCACCGCCATCGACGGGGATGCCCCAGACTGCGGTCTTCTCGTCCTCGTCGGCCCAGGTGAAGCTGACCATGCGGCCATCGGGCGAGAAGGTGACGCCCGACACGCTGATATCGTCGGGCAGGAAGTCGCGGGCGTTGCTCGGGCCATAGGCGAGCTTGAGCTGCTGCTGCGTGGTGCCGTTTTCCTCGCCCTCGGTCACATCGGGCAGGCTGGCGGTGGTGTAGGCGATCCGGCTGCCGTCGGGCGAGACCGCGATGGTGCCCACGCTTTCCAGCTGGGCGACGTCTTCCGGCGTCATCGGACGGGCCTGCGCCTGTGCGGCGAACGAGGCGGTGGCGAGCAGGGCGGCGGCGGTAAGCGGCGCGCGAAGGGTCATGGTTGGCAATCCTCTCCTGGAAATGGTGAGGGCCGCTATACCGATGCTGCGCTAGGGGGCAAATCCGCGTGTGGGGGCGAGCGCCCCGCGCTGCCCCGCTTGGCGCGAGCGCAGGATCGCCCCGCCCACCATGGCGAGCGTTACCAGCCAGAATATCGCGGCGAAGGGCGCCCCATTGCCCAGGGTCAGCCGGGCCAGCAGCGTGGCGAGGATCGCAACTGGGACACCGATCGTCACGCCCCACCAGCCTGCGCGGATCACGGGACGCGGGCGGCCCTTGCGCGCCTGCTTGTTGAGCCAGATGAAGGTCCCCGTCGTCACCACCACGCTGAGCGCGATGCCGAAGACGATATAGGCGATCTTCACCGGCAGGCCGCCGTAATTGCCGAAATGCAGCTTGTAGATCGACGCGGCGAATTGCTGGCCGGTCGCGCCATCGGCAAGCCCGGCGGTGCCCTTGAAGCTGCCATCCGCCGCGAAGGCGTAATATTCGCCGAAGATCAGCCGCCGCTCGTGCTCGCCGACCACCTGGACATGCTGGCCGCGCGTCCCGGGATCGTGGAGGATCAGATAGGACACGCGCACCCCGGGATATTCGCGGTCCATATAGTCCAGCACGGGTGCGACACGGGGGAGCGGGGCGGGGGCAGGGTTGCCCTCGGGTTCGGAGCCGAACACCGGCGCGAGCGCTGCATCGCCGTCGCCGTCATAAGCGGTTTCGGCAAGGCTGGCACCCGAGACGTAGAACAGGCCGATCATCGCCCCGGTCAGCGCGATCACCAGCGCGAAGGGCAGCGTCCACACCGCCAGCCGGTTGTGCCAATCGAGCGTGGCGACATCGTCCTTGCGGCGGGCGCGCAAGCGGAAGGCGTCGCGGAAGATCCGCGGATGCGCGACAATGCCCGACACGGCGAGCGCGACGATCATCGCGCCGAACATGCCGACCAAAGTCATCCCCAGCACCGGGGGCAGGTTGAGCGTGTAATGCAGCCCGAGCAGGAATTCGGCCCAGGCGTTTTCCTCGGGCGCAGCGATGGCGCCTTGCGCATCGACATGCACCGCCTGCGTATCGGTGGTGACCGTCGTGCGCGGCAGCGCTTCGGTGGGCATGTGGACGTAGAGATGCGTGGTCGGCGTCTGTCCGGCTTCGGTGGCCGCCACATTGGCAATGGCGCGCTCGACCGCTTGCGGCCCGATGCTCTCCATCTCGGGCGCGCTTGGCTGTTCGAGCCGCTGCCATTCCTCGTACAGCACGATCGCCGTGCCGCTGACGCAGATGAGATAGAGCAGCGCGCAGCAGACCAGCCCGATCGCCGAATGGGCCGCGATCCCACGGCGGACGGTATCTTTCGAAAACAGCGCGGTCATGGCCGGCTCCCCATGGCAAGCAGTGGCAGCGATGCAGCGATCAGTGGCACGAGCAGCATCGCGATTTGCGGGCGCCGGCTTTCGGCCATCAGCATGGCGAAGGCGAGCAGCGGCCAGAACAGCGGAACCAGCGCCAGCACCATGACATTGGCATCCGCCTCCGCCACCGGCCAGTCGAGCGCTGCGGCACGGACCCCCAGCGCGAGCACGACCGCCACTGCCAGCGCGAGCGGCCCGGTCAGCGCGAAAGTGATTACGCCGCGGTGCCAGTCGCCCGGCGCAGTTGCGGCGGCCGCGCTTTCGGGCTCGGCGGCGCGGCGCGGCATGCGCGGTCGCTCGAATGCCGCATGGGTCAGCAACAGGCAGGCCATCGCGGTGGCGACCAGCGCGGCGATGGCAACACCCCAGGCGCCGCTTGCCATACCCGCCGAGATGCAGCCCGCCGCAAGCGCCGTCCAGCCGAGCGCGCTAAGCGCGGGCGATTTGCCCCTGCGCCCCCAGGACAGGCGCAATCCGGCCACGCCCGCCGCAGCAAGCACGCAGCCGAGCCAGAGTGCGCCGTCCTCTCCCATCAGAAACTACCCCGCAGCGTCAGCGTGTAGTTGCGCGGCGCGGCGTAATAGGCCTGCTCCCAAGAGAGGCTGGTGAGGTATTTCTCGTCCGCGACATTGGCGATATTCGCCTGCAGCTCGAGATTGTCGGTCAGCTGGTAGCCGGCCTGCAATTGCAGCGTAGCGTAGGCGTCCTGTTCGATCCGGCCCAGCGCGGTGTCGAGATAGACATCGTCCTGCCAGCCCAGCACCGCGCCCAGCGACAGCCGTGTGGTCGGCTGCCAGCGCAGCGCGATGTCGGCGGTGGTGCGCGGGACATAGGTGCGCACCTTGCCGTCATTGCCATCCTCGAGCGAGAGATGCGTCAGACCCGCCTGCAGCAGCAGTCCTTCGGCCAGACGTCCGGTAATCTCGAACTCGACGCCTTCGCTGACCACGTCGATGCCATTATACAGCGTCTGCCCGGTGGCCGGATCGAGCCCGGCGGATTCGGCGAGGTTCGACTGCTCTGCACGGAACAGCGCCAGCGTGCCGAGCAGCGCCCCGTCGGCGGTCTGCGCCTTGAGGCCGATTTCCATGCTTTCGCCCTTGGCCGCGCCCAGCGGGGCATAGTCGGTCCCGGTTTCGTGCTGGGGCAGGAAGATGTCCGAATAGCTGGCGTAGAGATTGACCCCGTCGATCGCCTCGAAGGTCACGCCGGCGAACGGGCTCAGCGCGCTTTCGCTGCGGCCGAAGTCGACTCCGTAGCTGATGCCCTCGGATTCGACATCGATGTAATTGGCGCCGCCGATCACGCTCAGCCGGTCGGTGAGTTCGAGCCGCGTCGCGGCATAGGCGCGCCACATGCGGTAATCGAAATCGGCATCGACCTGCGCCGCGCCATAGGCGGGACGGCCGACTTCCTCGCCGGTCCAGTCGGGCAGCGCGGGAAGCGGGCCCCAGGCGGGATCGGTGAAGGGGGCCTGGCGGCCGAGGTAGCCGAAGCTGGTGTCGCTATATTGCACGCCCACGGCCAAATCGTGTTCGCGCCCGAAGGCACCAAAGCGGCCGCTCAGCTCGGTATCCGAAACCCAGCCGCCGGTGTCGTACTGGTAGGCGCCGGGATAGCCGAGCAGCCCCAGCCCGGTGTCGCGATCGGGGGTGCCATAGACATAGAACAGTTCGGAATCGCTGGAGGTGTCCTGCCGCGTCAGCACCGTCCTGAGCGTCCAGTCCTGAGCGAGGTTCCACGCCACTTCGGCGAAGCCGCGGGTGTTGGTGGTGTCCCAATAGGTCCAGTCCTGCGTGGTCGAGGTGCCGGCGGGATAATCGGTCGGCGTGCCATCGGTGAACAATAGCGGCAGCGCGCCCCACAGCACGTTGTCGGCATTGTTCTGCTGGTGCGAATAGCCCATCGCGAGCGACAGCGTCGGGGTGATCTCGCCCGCCAGGACCAGCTGCCCGGCATAGCGGTCCGAGGTATAGTCCCGCAGGTGCGAATCGCCCGTCGTGATCGCCCCGGTGGCGCGCAGGCCCCAGCTGCCGGTTTCATCCAGCGCGATGTCGAGGTCGGCCTCGCCGCGGATCGTGTCCCACGACCCGTAGCTGAGCGCGGCCGAACCGCCGGTTTCGCCGGTCGGGCGGCGGCGGACGAAATTGATCGTGCCCGCCGGATTGCCGATCCCCGACAGCAGCGCATTGGCGCCGCGCACCACTTCGACCCGCTGGTAGAACACCGTGTCGAGCGCGCCGCTGGTGGGGCCGTAGACATTGGGCGTGGCCAGCCCGTCGACCATCAGCCAGCTGATGTCGAAGCCGCGCGCGGTGTAATAGGTGCGGTCGGTTTCGACCTGTTCGACATTGATCCCTGGGACCACCGCCAGCGCATCGTTGATCTCGTCGAAGCCGAAATCCTCGATCAGGTCCTGGCCGATGACCGAGACCGATTGCGGCGTGTCGATCACTTCCAGCGGCAGCTTGGTCGCGCTGCGCGGCGGGTCCTCATCGCGTTCGCCCAGCACCACGATGCCGGGTGCGGCAGCGGCGCTGTCCATGGCCTCGTCGGCGAGCGCGGGCGCGGCGGCGAACAGGCAGGGAGCAAGCGCGGTGCAGGCGAGCAGACGCGCGGCGGGGGAAGCGGTGGGCATGAATGATTTCCTCATCTGAACTTTCCGCGCCGCTATTGCGAATTAGTCGCAGGAGTCAAGGCTAGTGAGAATCATTTGCAAATAAACTGGCGGATGCGGTGTTTTTCCCTCGCTGGACGCGGGGCGCGAACACGCCTACAACGGGCCATCCCCGGGGAGCCTGCTCAGGCTGAGAGGGGCGCGTAGCACCGCCCGACCCGTCGAACCTGAACCGATTAGCATCGGCGGAGGGAGTGGGCGGTACCCGTGCAGGGCCCTGCTCTCCATCCGTCGCGAGGAGAGATTTCGCATGGCCGACGGTATCGATATTCCCGCCTGGATCGCCTTGTTCATCGGGCTCTATTCCGCCAGCGCCGCGATCGGCGAACTGCGCCACCCGGGCGGCTGGGTCGGAATGGTCGCGCATTTCGAACGCGACCTGGGGCTGCGCTTTCTCACCGGCATCGTCTGTCTCGGCCTCGGCGCCGCGATCTACCTCGTCTCGCCCTGGCGGCCGGGCGACTGGCTCGCGGTGCTGGTCACCGTCATCGGTGGCGGGATGGTCGTCGAGGGCGCCCTGATCCTCGCCTTTGGCGACAATTTCCTCGCTTTCGCGCGGCGCCTGATGGGCGCTGCCAACCGGCTCTGGGCCGGTCTCTCGCTCCTGCTCGGCGCGGCGCTCATCGTCGTCGCGCTGCTGCGTCTCTAAAACTTCCCGCTCTTTTCCAAGGAAGGTCCATTTCATGGCCGACATCAACAGCAAATTCGACATCGGGGTGACCACCGGCCCGATCCGCGGCAGCCGCAAGGTCCAGATCGGCGCGAAAAGCGGCAGCGGCGTGCGCGTCGCCATGCGCGAGATCGATCTCGAGGGCGGCGAGCCCAGCGTGCGCGTCTACGACACCTCCGGCCCCTATACCGACCCCGATGCCACGATCGACATCCGCGCCGGCCTCGAACAGAAACGCCGGGACTGGATCATGGCGCGCGGCGATGTCGAGGAATACACCGCGCGCGAGGTGAAGCCCGAGGATAACGGCCAGCTCGGCCCCGACCGATCGGGCGGCGTCCCCGCCTTCCCCAATGTCGCCAATAAAGTGCTGCGCGCCAAGCCCGGCATGAACGTCAGCCAGATGCATTACGCGAGGCAGGGCATCATCACGCCCGAAATGGAATATGTCGCCGAGCGCGAGAATTTGGGCCGCGAACAGGTGCGCCGCGAGCTCGACGGCAATTCGTGGGGCGCCGCGATCCCCGAATATGTCACCCCCGAATTCGTGCGTGACGAGATCGCCCGCGGCCGCGCTATCATCCCCAACAACATCAACCACCCCGAAACCGAACCGATGGCGATCGGGCGCAACTTCCTCGTCAAGATCAACGCCAATATCGGCAATTCGGCCGTCGCCAGTGACGTCGCGGCGGAAGTCGACAAGATGGTCTGGTCGATCCGCTGGGGCGCCGACACGGTGATGGACCTCTCCACGGGCCGCAACATCCACGACACGCGCGAATGGATCATCCGCAACAGCCCCGTCCCCATCGGCACCGTGCCGATCTACCAGGCGCTCGAAAAGGTCGGCGGCATTGCCGAGGACCTCACTTGGGAGGTGTTCCGCGACACGCTGATCGAGCAGGCCGAACAGGGCGTCGACTATTTCACCATCCACGCGGGTGTGCGCCTGCCCTATGTCCCGATGACTGCCAAGCGCGTCACCGGCATCGTGTCGCGCGGCGGCTCGATCATGGCGAAATGGTGCCTCGCGCATCACAAGGAGAGCTTCCTCTACGAGCGCTTCGACGAGATCACCGAGATCATGAAGGCCTATGACATCGCCTACAGCCTCGGCGACGGCCTGCGCCCCGGCTCGATCGCCGACGCGAACGACGAAGCGCAATTCGCCGAGCTCTACACTTTGGGCGAACTCACCAAGCGCGCCTGGGAACAGGACGTGCAGGTGATGATCGAGGGCCCCGGCCACGTGCCGATGCACAAGATCAAGGAGAACATGGACAAGCAGCTCGAGGCTTGCGGCGAAGCGCCCTTCTACACATTGGGGCCGCTCGTCACCGATATCGCGCCCGGCTACGACCACATCACTAGCGGCATCGGCGCCGCGCAGATCGGCTGGTACGGCACCGCCATGCTCTGCTACGTCACCCCCAAGGAACACCTCGGCCTGCCCGACCGCGACGATGTGAAGGTGGGCGTGGTGACCTACAAGCTCGCCGCGCACGCCGCCGACCTCGCCAAGGGCCACCCCGCCGCCAAGGTCCGCGACGACGCGCTGTCCAAGGCGCGCTTCGACTTCCGCTGGCGCGACCAGTTCAACCTCAGCCTCGATCCCGACACCGCCGAGCAATACCACGACCAGACGCTCCCCGCCGAAGGCGCCAAGACCGCCCACTTCTGCTCGATGTGCGGGCCCAAGTTCTGCAGCATGAAGATCACGCAGGAAGTGCGCGAATTCGCCGCGAAGCAGAACTCGGACAGCTACCTTGCGAGCGAAAACATCAAGCGCGAGACGAGTGCCGCAGAGGCCGAGGAAGCGCGCGCGGGGATGGAGAAGATGAGCGAGGTTTACCGGGAGAAGGGGGAGCGGTTGTATATTGAGGCTGACTCAAAGGCTGACCTGTAAAGTTTACAGGTCTCTATAAAACAAATACGGCGCATTCCCAAGGCAGACTCAGGACAACGAGCTCAATGATCGAAGGTTTTCTTAACGAACCGCCTAAGACTGCCAGCGGGCGGGCCGTTACCGGGCGCTTTGTTTGCGACGATATCCAGTGGACAGGCGTTGGAGGCGACCAATTCGGAACTTTCACGATCACAGCCAGGGAATTGCTTGCAGCTGCGGAATCGGGCCTACTATGGACTGATCAAGGGGTCCAGCGAGGGGTGAAACCCGAAAGCAAAGGGGCGTCGACCGAACTGTCGCTAGCACACGGTTATCCCGATGACGCCGACTATATTTTCGCGACCGAGAATGCAGACGATATTACGGACAAGTTGCTCTACGGGAAGCGTCTATTTTTGAGTCCATTAATTTGGAATTTGAGGCCGGGAAAATTTGAAGGTTTCTTCGATAAGAAATCTCAATCATTCCACATTTATGATGGGCGGGTTTACTTGCCGGATTCACATCACCGGCATCAGGCGATTATAAAGGCTGCAAGAATCTTCAAAGATAGTCCTGAGGAATACAAAAGCTTTTCCCTTGATAGGCAATTTAAAGTGGAATTGTATTTCCTCACGAGAGAGGATGAGGGAAACTACTTCTTCGATAAAAATCAAAGGACGAGGCAAACTGCGCGCTCAAAGGCTTATGATCTTACTACAGAAGATGCACTTTCACTCTTAGCTAAGGCTGTAATTTCCCATTCGAAGGCGCTCAGAGGAAACGTTAATCGCGTAACTGATCGTTTGACCTCAAAAAACCCACAAGTAATCACCCTCTCCACTTTGCGTGAGATGACACGGAACGTCATTTCAGACGATTTCATTGGTGAGGATGAAATTGAGGGTACTGCGGTGATGATTGCTGCGTTCTACGATCTTTTAGCTTCTGTAAGGTCAGAGCTCGGCCATTTGAATGCTGCTGACCGCCATCTGGTTCGAAAGAACCTGATGGTTGATTCCGCCGTTGTCATGCACGGGTACTCTAGACTGATCCCCGACTTTATCTCGGACATTTCGAAGCTTGGCTCTGCAAGAGCTCAATCGGTTTGGCGCGATCGTATTGAGAGGCTAACGAAGGTCTATACGTTTGCGGACTCATCATGGTCCGGCGACCTTTTTTCTAAGAACAACCCCCTTTGGCGCGAGGTTGGAATCCTCAAGCCCAATGCTAAGGGCACGGGGCTCTCCCAAGTTAACAATGGGGCGACCAGAACGTCGGCAGCCAAAGTTTTGAGATCAATCTTCAATTCTCAGAACGCAATCACCGATGGAGCGGATATCGCCCGCGGGATCAATGGCTAAACAGCACGGCTCCCTTCTGCACGGGAGGAATAACGTTCCCTTGTCGGATCGTCAGCAAAAGCAGGTCCTATCTCTATTTTTCGGGATGGATGCTGCGGCGAACGTAAGATACGAGGCTGCTTCTCGCACAGTATTCAGAGAAATTAATGATCACGATGAGCTAAATCACGAGATAGTGTTTGGCCCAGATATCTTCCCTGGGCTAGCTGTTGCGGACCCAAATGCTTCCTTGGGTGTAAAGTGTGCTGTAGCCCATGAATTGGCTCATAAAGCTCGGCACGATGATCTTACCGAAGTGAATGAGCCAGAATTAGAAGAGATAGACGAGGCACTTACGAGCCTCAGCGCCATCCTACGATTTCATAATGATCTATCGACACATGAGATTCGGCAGTTAGTTTCTGACGCAACACAACGCCTTCAAATGCATGTGCAGAGGCGTAGGGAAATCGCCCAAGATAGTGAAGGTGCCGGGTAGGAGTTAGCCTAGCTACAATACCGACCCAACGAACTGTTGGTCCCGTTGTTTGTTCTCACCCCCGCTCCATCCTCACCAGCACCCGGTCCAGCGCCTGCAGGAAGTTTGACCTTGCAGGTGGCCTTTGGCCGTCTCCGCCTCCCGTCTTGCTGAAGGGCGGCGGACCGCCTCCTACTCCGTCCTTTCCGGCGCGCCATGATAGCGCGGGTGACGATGGCGCTGTCGATGCTGGCCTCGAAAGGCTTGCCGTCGTTGTGCAGCACGCTCACGCGAGCCTTGCGGCAGCGTTCGGCCAGCAGGATGTCGATAGTACCTGCAGGGAGCCGTTTCCCTAAGGTTCCACAACCAACTTTTCCACCAGCGCCCTCAGCTCACTCGGCGTGGTGTGCCCCGCGACCACCTCGTGATAGCCGATTCCGGCCTTGCGCAGCGCTTCCTTCTTCACCGCGTCGCGCGCGGCGGCGCTGGCGCCGGTGTGGTGGCCTGAGCCTTGATATTCGAGCGCGTGGACCACGCGGCATCGCTCGTCCATCAGCGCGAAATCGACGCGCTTGGAATTGACCGCGAAGAAGGCGTCCCTGTCCGGGCTGGCGAGGAATTCGCCGAGGCTCACCTGTGCCATCACCTGCCATTTCGGATTGCGCGCGATCACCGCCCTGTCGAGCGCCTCGAACACCTTGGCCTCCGACTTGTTGAGCAGCGAGCGTGAGGTGAACTTGGCCCGGCTGACGACCTTTAACTGGTCCGCCGCCACATCGGACCGGATCGCCTGTCCCCGCTCTGCCGCCTCGATCTTGCGCAGCCCCGCGCCCTTTTTACCGAACCGCTGCGCATTGCGCCCCCGCCAATACGCCTTGCGCTTCGCCGCATCGGCGCTGGCGACGGCCCGCTCGAACGCGGCGCCGATCAGCGCGCCGACCAGCAGCACGAGCAGCAACGCAACGGGGCGGTCCAGCAGGAAATTGACGGTTTCCATGACCCATAGGATTAGCAGCTTTTGGTTGCGACATGGCTAACGGCGCGTTGTAGCGCCCGTATGGACACACCGCGCAATATCCTGCGGGCGCTGGCGAAGTGACCCATATCCGTCATCCCAGCGAAAGCTGGGATCGCCATTGTTTCGCGCGACTGAGCCAGATCCCAGCTTGCGCTGGGATGACGGGATAACCGACCGCGCCAAGGAAGAACGCGCCGACCGGTTCCGCCGGCACCTCGCCTGGGGGCTTTCCTACTCCGCGCAAACCTGTCTTGCTGCGGGCCATGCCCACGCTCCGTCCCCTCGCGAAACCGCTCCGTCAGGCGCCCACGCGCACGCCCGGACTTTTTTCGCAATGGACCGTGGTCCATGCGGTCCATGTGATGGGACTGGCAGGGGGCAAATCCTCCACATGTCCTACACGCCGCCTGGCCGCGTGCGCGCTTCACCGGCACGCGGTCCAGCGCATGCAGCCATTCCGCAATTCCGGGGTCGGTACACTTGGCTTCACGCCCACTAGCCACCGGTCCCCAACACGCCCATATGCGCGGGCATGGCCGATCTCTATCTCAAGAACCTCGAATCCGAACGCCGCCAGCTGTGGGCGACCTGCCGTCTCAAGGGGCTGGCCAAGGGCACGCCCGAGCGGCAGCGGATCGTCGCGATCGACGAGGCGATTGCCGCGCATAAGGCGAAGAAGGCCTAGCGCGCGCCGCTTTGCGGCAGCGCCGCGGCGGACCGGCGGGGGGCAGGCTGGGCCCGCCGCCCGCTCGCATCCGCTAGCTGTTCTTCATGTTTTCCAGGCCCTTGATCGCGCCGGGCTTTTGCGACGGTTGCGAGGCGTTGGTCTTGACCTTCTCCTTCTTGGGCTTGCGGGCTTCGCGGTTCGATTTCTGTCCCTTGGACATGCGTGGTTCCAATCGGGGCGGAATGCCCCGGCCATGCTCCTACGCCTGCGCGCCGGACAAAGCGCGTTTATTCGCGCGGGCGGCCGCCGCGCGCTAGCGGCGCAGCTCGACCATCACCCGGTCGAGCGCCTGGAGGAAGTTGGAGCGGTCGGCCTTGCTGAAGGGCGGGGGGCCGCCGTGGGCCCCGTCCATCCCCGCACGCAGGTCTTCCATGATCGCGCGGGTGGCCACGGCGCTGCCGATGCTGGCGGCGTCGAAGGCGCGCCCGTCATGCTTGAGCACGCGCGCGCCCGCTTTGAGGCAGCGCTCGGCGAGCAAGATGTCGGCGGTGATCACCACGCTGCGGGCGTCCGAATGCTCCGCGATCCAGTCGTCGGCGGCGTCGAACCCGTCGGACACGACCACGCGCTTGACCCGCGCGCTCACCGGCACGCGGAAGGGGCTGTTGCTGACCACACGCACCTGCGCGCCGAAGCGCTCGGCGACGCGGTAGATCTCCTCCTTCACCGGGCAGGCGTCGGCATCGACCAGGATCGTGACGGGGGCGGCTGTGGGGCTGGGGCTGGGCATCGCGCTTGCCTAGCCATCGGTGCGCGCGTGAACCAGCCCCGCGATCGGCGGGTGCGTCAGTAGGCCCAGCGCTCGGTGAGCATCTCGGCCTTGCCGTCGGCCAGCTTCACCTCGGCGGCGGGTTCGCCCGGCTGGCCCTCGCGGAACAGCTCGTAGATCACCGCGCCGTCTTCCTGCACGCTCTCGATCACGCGGACGGGAGCGAACATGTCGGGCGCGGCTTCGGCCACGGCGCGCGCAGGCGCGGGGACATCGGCCCAGGCAAGATCGCGCTGGATCTCGACCACGCGGAACACGCCGTCCTCGACCAGCATGTCGAGTTCGACCTCGCTGCCATCGGCGCGCGTGCCCTCGACATCGTAGAACACCATGCCGTCGCGCTCCTTGCGCTCGGTCCCGGTGAAGCTCATGCCCGGCACCGCCTCGAGCGCCGCGGCGCGTGCGCCCTCGGGGATATCGTCGGCACCAAGCTCGGTAACCACCGCTTCAGGCCCATCGGCGAGGATCGCGCTGTCGCTGGCCGCGGCCTCATCCGCCTCATCGGCGGGCGCGGGCGAACAGGCGGCGATGCCGGCGGCAAATACCAGCGCGGCGGAAGTCTGACACCAAAGAGCGATACGCATGATCCTGTCCCCAAACAGCGCCCCAAACGGGCTATGACACCGGTGTACCGTTTGCTGGGCGGATTGGCAATTGCGGGGCTGACGACGGCGCGCGCGGACAGGGTGATCGCTTCGCGGGCAGGGTCATGCAATCGCAGCACCGCGTTCCGCCCGTTCCATCAAACCGCTGGAAACACGCGCGCCAATCCCCATCTCGAGGTCAGGCAAGACAACAATGAGAGGAGCCTTCCACTATGCAGGTCCAGTTCAATTCCGACTCTTCGGTCATGGGTACCGAGAACGTCGCCGAACGCATCGAGGCGAGCGTGCGCGAGAAGCTGGCGCGGTTCGAGGAACGGCTTACGCGGATCGAGATCCATGTGCGCGACGAAAACGGTGCCAAGGGCGGGGCGGATGACAAGGCCTGCACGATCGAGGCACGCCCGCGCGGCGGCAAGGCGATCGGTGTGACCGAACACGCGGCCAAGGTCGACGATGCCGCGCGCAAGGCGGCGGCGACGCTCAGCCAGAGGCTCGAACGGCACTTCGGCAAGGAGTCCAAGCACAGCCACGACCCGCGGCCCGACAAGGTGTTGTAAGCGGTCGCGCGGGCGCGCTCCGCCCGGGCTGCGCGTGTCAGCCGGGGACGGAGCGTTCCTCCGCCCCGTGGCGGTGCAGCATGACATCGAGCAGCGCGGGGCGGTCCTTCTGCTCCCAGGCGCGTTCGTGGAAGAAGAACACCACCGCGTTCACCAGCGGTTCGACCAGCGCGATCCCGCCCGCAAGCATCACCGACCCGGTGAACAGGTAGGCGACCGTGAACCCCACCAGCAGGTGGAGGACGAGGAAGCTCAGCGTTTTGGACAGGTTGCGTTTCATTCACCGCAGATAGGAGTGTCGTTTGATCGATTGAAGCGATGAATGGCGCATAGAGTAATCGCTTTTCGCTCCCATCAAGGGTTCCAAGACGCATTCGTCGCGCTTCGACCCTCCATTGCTCGCGCAAGCCAGCCGCTTTGCCTTATTTTTGCCCAAGTTCGAAACATCCGGACCGGTGCAGCGTTCGTATCTTGAAGCAGCAGCCGGAAACCGTCGGCTGTGACAATGCTCACGACTACCGAATAAAGGGAATGGATATGAACAAGCTTACCATCGCGCTCGCCTCGGCCGCATCGCTGGCTATCGCCGCCTGCGCCGAAGAACCGGCCGAAACCGCTGCCTATGAAGACACCGCCACTGCCGATCAGATGGCCAATGCAGAAGCCGAAGCCGGCACTGTGGTCGAAGTCGCACAGGACGACGAGACTTTCTCGACGCTAGTCAGCGCGGTGACCGCCGCCGGCCTGGGCGAAACGCTGTCGGGTGACGGCCCGTTCACAGTCTTCGCGCCGACCAACGATGCCTTCGCCAAGATCCCCGAGGCGACGCTGACCGAGCTCACCACCAATGACACCGAAACGCTCGGCAACATCCTCACCTACCACGTGGTCGAAGGCAATGTGGATGCAGCCACGCTGACGCAGGCGATCACCGATGCGGGTGACGATGGCTACACCATCACCACCGTCAATGGCGGCACGCTGACCGCGACTGTGGTCGACGGCAATGTCGTGCTGACCGATGCCGCCGGCGGCACCGCCACCGTCACCGCGACCGACGTCGCCGCCTCGAACGGCGTGATCCACGTCATCGATACCGTGCTGATGCCGCAGTAAGGCAATCGCACTGTTACTCGCGAAAGGCGGCTCCTTCACGGGGCCGCCTTTTTCGTGGGCGCTTTTCTACAGCGCCGCCGACGCGCCATGCCTAGCGGCATATCGGCATATGCCTGCTTCGAAGCTTGCACCTGCGGCGCGGCGCGCTAGCGTCTTGCGCGGGCGAGAGGAGAACAGCGATGGGCGTAGCCGCCGAGAAGCCGGTTTACAGCGTACCCTTTGTCGAGCGCACCGGGATGCGCCGGATCGAGGAGCGGCCTGGGTATTCCAAACTGCTGATGCCGCTCGATGGCAATGCCAACCATGTCGACGTGATGTATCTCGGCGCCTTCTGTGTGCTTGCCGAAGCGATTGCGGCAGGGCCGGGGATCTCGATCCTCGACACCGCGCGCCATTTCCCGATCATCAAGGACATCGCGGTGGACTTTCATCGCATGGCGGCCAGCGATGTCACCGGCGAATACGAACTCACCGAGAGCCATATTGCCGCGCTGGAGGCCGATCTCGAGCGCAAGGGCAGCGCGGGCTACACCGCCGAAGTCCCGATGCACGATGCCGAGGGCGCACTGGTCGCCACGGGCCGTGTCACGGTCAAGCTGCTGAGCCACGACTGGTCCGGTCGGGCCTGAAGGAAAGATTGATATGACCAGTATTCGCGCCCGCCTCGTCAAACTCGCACTGCCGCTGCTCGGCATCAAGCGGTTCTTCTCGCAGCCCGACAAGTTCGACGAGCGGATCGCCAAGCTGCGTGCGGCCAAGCCGGTTCGCCCGCGTGCGAAATGGCATAAGCGCTTCGATATTCGCGAACATGCCAGCCGCGGGTTTCCGGTGGTCACGCTCGAACCCAAGGGCGGGGCCCAGCCCGGCGCGCCGCATCTGCTGTATCTCCATGGCGGCGGCTATGTGATGGATATCGCCGCGGTGCATTGGGACGCGGTGGCTGATCTGTGCGAGCGGCTGGGCGCTTCGGCGACCGTGCCGCTTTACCCGCTGGCGCCCGAACACAAGGCGGACGAGACGCTCGAGGCGATGCGCTCGCTCTATCTCGAACTGGCCGAGCGCTATGGCGCGGACCATGTCACCGTGATGGGCGACAGCGCGGGCGGCGGCATGACGTTGGCGCTGGCGCAGATGCTCAAGGACGCGGATCAGCCGCTGCCGGGCAGCCTGGTGCTTTATTCGCCCTGGCTCGACGCGACGGCCACCGCCGAAGGGCAGCGCGAAATCGAACCGCGCGACGGGATGCTGGCGGTCAGCGGGCTCGAGGCTTGCGGCGAGCGGTATCGCGGCGAATTGGCAATCGACGATCCGCGCGTCAGTCCGCTATTCGGTCCGCTGGAGGGATTGCCCCCGATGGCGATCTTCTCGGGCACCGCCGACATCCTGCTGGTCGACGGACGCCGCCTTGCCGGGAAGCTGGCGCAAGCCGGGATGCCCGACCACACCTATCGCGAGTATGACAACATGTTTCACGTCTGGATGTTGCTGCCCATCCCCGAGGGGAAGCGCGCGCGCGCCGAAACCGCGGACTTTATCCGGCAGCACAGGAAGGCCGCATGACCGCCCGCACCCTGTTCGCCGCCTTGCCAGCATTGCTCCTGGCCGCCTGTAACACCGGCTCGGGCGACGCGCCCGAGGGCCTCGCCACCGGCACTTTTGCGGGCATCGGTGCGGGCGAGGTGGTTCACTATATGGGCACCGAACCCTTCTGGAACGGCGCGGCGGGCGGCGGGCTGGCACTCTATGCTACCCCTGAGAACCCGGATGGCAGCGAGTTCGCGGTCGAGCGGTTCGCGGGCAATAACGGGCTGGGTATCAGCGGGCGGCTCGACGGGGCGGCGTTCGACCTGATGATCACGCCGGGCGAATGTTCGGACGGGATGAGCGACCGGACTTATCCCTACACTGCGACCTTGCTCGTCGGCGATGAACAGCGCCAGGGATGCGCCTGGACCGACAGCCAGGCCTTCGGCGAACCGGAACTGCCCTGATGGACACTGTCCCCGCCATGCCGCGCTGGCTTGGCCGCGCCGGGCTGCTGCCGCAACTGGCCTGCGTCGGGGTGCTTTATGCGGGTCCGGCGGAATGGCGCGAACCCGCGCAGGCGCTGGCCTTTGCCTATGCTGCGCTGATCCTGTCGTTCCTCGGCGGGATGTGGTGGGGAATTGCGGCGGCGGCCCCCGCGGCGCAGCGGCGCAACACGCTTGGCTGGGTATGGGTGGCGGCGGTGCTGCCAAGCCTCGTGGCGCTGGCCGGTTTCGTGCCATGGGCGCTTGGTTGGCAGTGGCCCGAACCTTCGCTGGCCATGCTCAGCGGGGCGCTGCTGGTCAGCCTGGGTGTCGATGCCAGACTGGGTCCGCTGGTTCCGCGCTGGTGGATGCCGCTGCGGGTGCCGCTGTCCTTCGGCCTCGGGCTGATGACGATGGCGGCAGCGGTCGCCTAGCGCTTGGTGACGCCTGCGTCCTCGAGTTCGGGGCCGAGCCTGCCAGTCAGCCACATCCACCACATGCGGAAATCGGCGCGCAGGCTCCACAGCGGATAGGTGAAGGTCGCCGGGCGGTTCTTCTCATGCCCGAAATGCGCGATCCAGGCAAAGAAGTACCCGGCCAGCGGCATGCCGAGCAATAGCAGCCACTTGCCCGTCGCCAGCGCTGCCACGCCCAGCGCGACGACCAGCGAGGTGCCGATGTAATGCAGCGCGCGGGTTCCCGGGCGCGCATGTTCGCGCAGGTAGAACGGCCAGAAGGCAGCGAAGGTGGTGTAACGCCGCTCGGTCATTGCAGCCCCGGGATTTCGATCTGCGCGGGCGAAGGCGCCTGCGGCATCACCAGTTCGCGCTTGGCGGGTGCTGCCCGGCTTTCGGCGATACCTTCCGCCGCCGCGCCGATCGCGGTGCAACTGCGCCCGGCGAGGAAATCGAGCGCGGTGGCGATCAAGGCTTCGCCCGGGTCGCCCAGCGGGGTGAGGATATCGTCGCCCGCGCGGCAGGTTTGCGGCATCACGCTGGCGAGGCCCGAATAGTAATCGCCCCCGTCATCGGCATTGACCGAGCGGAAGGCGACCACGCGCAGCCGGTCGTCGCAGGCCGACCGGTCGCGGGCGATCTGCCCGACCGGCTTGCCATAGGTATCGGTGCCGATCAGCGCGATGTTGTCGCCCAGGATGGGGATGAAGGCATTGGCCACCAACTCGCTGGCAGACGCGGTCCCCACGGTGCCGATCACCGCGATCCGAGTTGCTGCAATAGCCTGCGGTGCGGCGGCGAAGCGGGCAATTTCGTTGAAGTCGCTTTTGGAATCGCGAAAGGTCGTCTTGCTGAAAACCTGTCCGGTCCGGTCCGCCGCGAGCAGGTCGCCAAGCAGTTCCGCGACCGATACCAGCCCGCCGCCATTGTAACGGAAGTCGAGGATGATCTGCGTCACGCCCTCGGCGCGGAAGACGGCGAAGGCATCGCGCAACTGGGCCTTGGCATCATCGATGATGAAGGTGCGCAGATTGATATAGCCGACCTTGGTCCCGCCATTGTCGAGGATCTTCGCACCATAGCGATCCGAGATTGGGTCGAGCGCATATTCGGTCTTGGTAACGCCGACCGTAACCTCGCCGCCACCGGGCTGGCGGATACGCAATTGGCGGGTCACCCCCGGATCGCTTGGGCCGAGCGCATTGACCACCGCCTGCGCACCGCCCTCGGCCATCAGCGCGGTGACGGTCTGTCCGCCGATGGCGATGATTTCGCTGCCGCGGTCGATGCCTTGCGCGAAGGCGGGGGCATTTTCGAAAGCCTCGACCACAAACACCCGCCGCGCGGCGGTATCATAGCCCAGGCGCACCCCGAAACCGGCGTTGGACCCGCTGCTGATCAGCGCGTTCTCTTCGGCGATCGAGGTGAGGTAGGTGAAATAGCGATCGCGGTCCTGCGCCCGGGCAGGCGCGACCAGCGCATCGATATAACCCTGGACGGAGCTGAAGTTCCCAGCGCTCACGGTCCGGTCGAGCAAGTCGGGGAACAGATACCATTCTTCCATCTGCCCCAGCGTCCAGTCCTGCCGGCTGGCGAGCGTGCAATCGTCGGAGGACCCGCCACCACCGCCGCCGACCGCGCCGCCTCCGGAGCCGCTGCCGCCTCCGCTCGAGCTGCCTCCACCGCCGCATGCGGCGAGCGAAAATACCAGTGTTGCAGTGAAAATGGTGCGACCCAGACCCATGCGCTTCCTCTCCTGATCCCGTCCCTCGGTCCCCCCGAAGGCATCGGTCACGATCAATGACGGCTAAATCGGGGGCGGGCAAGGGCGCGAATGGTCTCTGGCAAGCCCCGGTTTCCCTCAAAAACGGTGCAAATTTCGGATCGCGGGATGGTTTGTCGCCCGCAGCTATGCCTTAAAGGTCGACCGGAATACGCCGCAGTGGCGCAAATACAGGAGTTTTCATGGCTAGCGGCGTTGCGCCCTGGGTTCAGAATGCGGTTGGCGGAGGTGCCATCGGGCATACGCTCACGCTGGAGAAGGTTGCCGACGAGCGCGTGCTCGGTCGGGGCGGCTTTACCCTGACCAGTGCAGCATTCCGTCACGAGGGCGAACTCGATCCTTCCTTTACCGCGGTCGAGGAAGATGCCGTCGCGCCGCCGCTCGAATGGACCGCGCCGCCGCCGGGCGCGCACGAGCTGGTGCTGGTCGTCGAGGATGCCGACAAGGGGCACATCCATTGGACCGTCTGGGGCTTGCCGCCGCAGAAGGGCAAGCTGATGGAAGGCGAAACCCCGCCGCGCACCGGCAAGAATTCCCACGGCAATTCGGAATGGCTGCTGCCCGATCCGCCGCTGGGCGAAGAGCATCGCTATATCTTTCAGCTTTTTGCAGTCGACCTCCCGCTCACGCTGATGCCGGGGGCGACGCTCGAAGAACTCGTCCGTAATCTTGACGGGCATGTAACCGCCGCCGCGGTCCTGACAGCCCGGTTCGAAGGCCATGAGGTCGAGGAACTGGATGTCGAGGATCTTGGCGACGTCGATTGAAGCATAGCCAAGGAAAGGAACTGTCATGGCTGGCAAGAACAACGCACTGCAGAAGCCGGTGAATCTTTCGCCGGAACTGGAAACTGTGGTTGGCAAGGGTCCGATGACCCGCGCCCAGGTCACCTCCAAGGTGTGGGATCACATCAAGGCGAACGACCTGCAGGATTCCAAGGATCGCCGCATGATCAACCCCGACGACAAGCTCGGCGCGGTGATCGGCAAGGAACAGATCTCCATGTTCAAGATGACGGGCGCCGTCTCGAAGCACATGAGCTAAGGTGTTACCGGCGGCGCAGCGGCCAGTCCGTTACGCCGCCGGTCCACAACGCCAGCCAGACGACCAGCGGCTGCGCGATCATTCTCGGCGCATGATAGCCGAGCCCGAGCCCCCCATCCGGGCGCGCCAGATCGAGCGCGAAGTGATGGATGTTCGCAGGAAACACGCACACTGCGTAAAGCGCGAGGCCGATGGCGCCCGCGCGGCGCAGCGGCAGGCTGGCCCATTGCGCCAGCGCCGCCGCTCCCAGCAATTCGGCGATCCCGGTCCATAACACCACCGCCTCGGGCGCCGGCACCCATGTCGGCATGATCGACAGGAACGGGGCCGGGTTGGCGAGGTGCACATATCCGGCGAAGGCATAGAAGGCCGCGAGCAGCCAGCGCAGAATGTGCCGGATCACGCGCGCGAACCTCCGGCAATCGCCCGAAGGATGGTCACAGTTCGACCACCTCGACGCCTTTCCAGAAGGCGATCCGGTCCTTGATCGCGGCCGCGGCTTCCAGCGGTTCGGGATAGTAGAAGGCTGCGTCGGTATTGATCGCGCCGCCCGCATTGATCGAATAATAGTTCGCCGTGCCCTTCCACCCGCAATGGCTGGTGGTCTCGCTCGGCACGAGCACGCCGCGCATGACATCGCCCGCGGGGAAATAGTGATTGCCTTCGACGACGAGCGTGTCGTCGCTGCGGGCCAGCGTTTCGCCGTTCCAGCGGGCGGTGATGGTCATGATTGGGGCCTTTCCTTGCCGCGCCTCTTTGCTAGGACGGGGCATACTACATCAAGGGGTTCCTGTTCATGCGCCATTTCCTGCTCGCTTCCGCCGCTGCCGCTCTCTCCTTCGGAACCCCGGCGCTGGCGCAGGACAAGGCCGAACGCACCGCCGCTGCCGCGCTCGAAGCGGCGCCGGTCTGGGACGGGCACAACGACGTGCCTATCCAGCTGCGTTCGCGGCTGGGCAATGTGATCAATAGCTTCGATTTCCGCGATACGCTCGATACCGCGCGCGATGGCCGCGAGGCGATGCATTCGGATCTCGCGCGGCTGCATCTGGGTGAGGTCGGGGCGCAGTGGTGGTCGGTCTATGTCAGCGCCAACCTGCCCGAAGCCGAAGCGGTGCAGGCCACCGTCGAGCAGATCGACGTGACCAAGCGGCTGGTCGCGCGCTATCCCGATGCGCTGCAACTCGCGCTGACCGCCGATGATGTCGAGGAAGCGATGGCAGCAGGTCGGATTGCCTCGCTGCTCGGCATGGAAGGCGGCCATTCGATCGGTTCGAGCCTCGCCGTCCTGCGCCAGATGTACGATATGGGCGCGCGCTACATGACGCTGACGCATGGCAAGACGCTGGGCTGGGCCGACAGCGCGACCGATGCGCCGCAGCATGACGGGCTCAACGCCTTCGGCATAGATGTGGTGCGAGAGATGAACCGCATCGGCATGCTGGTCGATCTCAGCCATGTGAGCGATGCGGCGATGACCGATGCGCTCGACGCCGCGCAGGCCCCCGTGATCTTCAGCCATTCGGGTGCGCGCGCGATCAACGGCCACGCGCGCAATGTGCCCGACGGCGTGCTAGCCCGCCTGCCCGAAAATGGCGGGATCGTGATGGTGGTGGCGCTGCCGTGGTATGTCACCGAGGAACTGCGCACCCATGCGGCGGATCGCGCCGGTGAAGAAGCGCGGCTGAAAGCGCTTTATCCCGGCCTGCCCGACACGGTCGAAGCGCAGCTGGCCAAATGGGACGCGCAGAACCGCGCGCCGGTTTCGACTATCTCGGACATGGCCGACCATATCGACCATATCCGCGCGGTGGCGGGGATCGACCATATCGGCATCGGCGGGGATTATGACGGCATGCCCACCGGCCCGATCGGGATGGAGGATGTCACCGGCTATCCGGCGCTGTTCGTCGAACTCGCGCGGCGCGGCTATACGCAGGACGAGCTCGAGAAGATCGCCTCGCGCAATATGATGCGCGTCATGCGCGCGGCGGAAGCCTATGCGGCGAGTGCGGCTGACCTGCCGCCGTATGAGTATCCGGCGGGCGAACCACGCGACGGGGCAGAATAGGCCCCCGCAAGCGCGCGGTTTACAGTTTCGCCAGCGTCAATGGATCGCGCTCGCCGCCGAAGAACTGGTCGAGCGCGTGCGCAAAAACCTGCGTATCCTCGTCGTCGCAGGCCGCTTCGAACAGCGTCATCGAACTGCGGAACTTCATCGCATCGACTGCGCCGAGGATATCCCTGGCGTCCATCGTGCCGGCCCAGTCGAGCATGGCTTCGGTCGCTTCGAACAGCCGCGGACCCAGATCCTCGTGGCGGCAATAGGCGCGTGCTGCGTGACGGTCGGCAAGCGCGAATTTGTGCGCGGTGGCGCTTTTGCCGAGCCCGGCAATCTGCGGGAAAACGAACCACATCCAGTGGCTGGTCTTCGCCCCGGCACGGATTTCATCGAGCGCCCGCTCGTAAACCCCGCCGTCCTGTGCGGTCAGGAAATGCGGGAAGCCCGCAGGCTCAATCGTCGTCGTCGTCGACATGCTCGGGCAGGCCGTCGAGATCGGTCGAGGCGTAATCCTCCAGTTCCTCTTCGGTCATGGAATCGTACATGTCCTTCGATGCGCCCCTGAGGTCGCCGACCTTAGTGTCGCCGCGCTTGGCGGAAAGCGCCGCTCCGGCGGCACGCTGTTGGGCTTTGGATTGCGCAGGCATCAGTCTTGCTCCGACAGCTCGGAACCGCGTTTCAGCACTTCGTCGCCGTCTTCCTGTTTGATGAGATAGGCGGGATTTTCGGCATCGCCGTCCTTGGTGACTTCGGTCCCCTGCAGGGTGCGGGTGACCTCGCGTTCGAAACGCTCTTTCACCTGGCCCTTACCCTTGCCGTTACCCCAGCTCCATTCGACATACTGGTCGGTCTCGAAACTGTTCGGATTGCTCATGCGACCTCTCTTTCGCCGGCGCTCAATTTTCCACGATTTCGAGGCCGTCTTCGGTGGTGGCCTGGCCATCGGGTGTGGCGATCTGGTCGTCGCCCAGATCGGTGATGATGCTGTCGGTGGTGTCGCCGTCATCTTCTGTCGAGGAGATCTGGCCGCTGACCGTGCCTTCCTCCTCGACATCGCCCGTGCTCAGCGCAGGCACGATCCAGGTGATCGAGAGCAACAGGATCGCCAGCAGCAGGCCGCCAGCCAGCACCCAGCGCACAACGCCTTCCTTGGAACCACCGCTTGCCTCGGTGTCGGTGACGTGGATTTCTTCGCCTTGCTTGTGCATGAAACTGTACTCCCTCGATGGACGCGATCCCGCGTGTGTCAGGGAGATTTACGTTTCTGCGCGGCGAATGTTCCGTATTGTCAGTCGCGCAGCAGCTCGTTGATGCCGGTCTTTTCGCGGGTTTGCGCGTCCACCGTCTTGACGATCACCGCGCAGGCGAGGCCGGGGCCGCCATCCTTGCCGGGCATGGTGCCGGGCACGACGACCGAAAAGGGCGGGATATGCCCGCGGATGACCTCGCCGGTGTCGCGGTAGACGATCTTGGTCGACTGCGTGATGAAAACCCCCATCGCCACGACGCTGCCTTCGCCGACGATCACGCCTTCGACGATTTCGCTGCGTGCGCCGATAAAGCAATTGTCGCCGATAATTGTCGGGTTGGCCTGCATCGGTTCGAGCACGCCGCCGATGCCAGCGCCGGCGGAGATATGGCAGTTCTCACCGATCTGCGCGCAGCTGCCGATGCTGGCCCAGGTATCGACCATCGTGCCCTTGCCGACATAGGCGCCGATATTGACGAAGCTGGGCATCAGCACGCAGCCGGGCGCGATATAGGCGCCTTCGCGCGCCACCGCGCCGGGGACGACGCGGAAACCGGCTTTGCGAAAAGCGGCATCGTCCCAGCCGGCGAACTTGCTCGGAACCTTGTCGAACGCCGGATGGCCCGCGCTGCCGCCATCCATCACGCGGTTGTCATTGAGCCGGAAGCTCAGCAGCACTGCCTTCTTGAGCCACTGGTTGACGGTCCAGCCGCCCTTGCCGTCAGGCTCGGCGACGCGGCCGGTGCCGCTGTCGAGCATGCCCAGCGCCGCTTCGACCGCCTCGCGCACGTCCGCGCTTTGCGGCGTGACATTGGCGCGGTCTTCCCACGCAGCTTCGATGCGGCTTTCGAGGTCGGCGCTCATGCTGGTCTCCGTTTGCAATTCCGGAGCGTTCGTTAGCAGCGTCGGCGCGCTAGTCCATCCCCGCAGCCTGCGCGAACTGGTACGCACGCTCGACCAGCGGCGCGACGCGTTCGGACATCGACTTGGCATGTGCGCTCGAGGCGGTCCCGTCGATCACGCGCTTCTTGATGCCCTGCATGATCCCCGCCAGCCGGAAGAGGTTATAGGCGAAGTACCAGTCCATCGGCGGGACCGGATAGCCGGTGCGCGCAACGTAGCGTGCGACCGCTTCATCCTTGGTGGGAATGCCCAGTGTCTCGAGGTCGAGCCCCTCCAGCCCGGCGCGCCCGTCATGCGGATTGTGCCAGTTGAGCATGAGATAGCTAAAGTCGGCAATCGGATCGCCCAGCGTCGATAGCTCCCAGTCGAGCACCGCGATGACGCGGTTCTCGGTCTTGTGGAAGATCATGTTGTCGAGCCGGTAATCGCCGTGGACCACGCTGGATTCATGCTGCGGCGGGATCGTCTGGGGGAGCCATTCGATCAGCCGTTCCATCTGCGGCATGTGCTCGGTCTCGGACAGCTTGTACTGTTTCGACCACCGGCTGATCTGCCGCGCGCAGTAATCGGTCGGCTTGCCGTAATCGCCCAGTCCGATCGCCTCGGGATCCTTCAGATGCAGATCGGCAAAGGTGTCGATCATCGCATTGTAGATCGCGCGGCGTTCCTCGGGCGTGTTGTTCGGCAGCGACCCGTTCCAGAGCGAGCGTCCATCGGCGAGACCCATGACGAAGAACTTGCTGCCGATGACCCCGGGATCCTCGCACAGGCCATAGGTCTTGGGCACGGGAAAGCCGGTCGGGCCGAGCGCGTGCATTGCCTTGTATTCGCGGTCCACCGCATGCGCGCTGGGCAGCAATTTGCCGAACGGCTGGCGGCGCAGCACATAGCTGCGGTCCGGCGTGTCGATGCGATAGGTCGGGTTCGACTGGCCGCCCTTGAACTTGGTGTAGCTGATCGGGCCGGCGAACCCTTCGACATTGGCCTCGAACCACGCGGTCAGCGCGGCGAGGTCGAGCTGGTCGGCCTCGGGCACTGCGACCGTACCGACCATCTCCTTGTCGAAATCGATGGGCTGGTCTTCGGCCATCAGTCGAACACCACCACGCTGCGGGCCGAGGTGCCCTGTTTCATCTTCTCGAAGCCTTCGTTGATCTTTTCGAGCGGGATGCGTTCGGCGATGATCGTGTCGAGATCGAGCAGGCCGCGCATGTAGAAATCGACCAGCCGCGGCAGGTCGACGGGGAAGTGGTTCATCCCCATGATCGCGCCCTGCAGCTTCTTGCCCGACAGCAGATCCATCGCGCCCAGTCCGACCTTGCAGTCGAGCGGCATCATGCCGAGGATCGTCGCGGTACCGCCGCGGCGCAGCACCTTGACCGCGAGGTCGGCGGATGCCTGCCGGCCGACCGCCTCGATCGCGTGATGCACGCCGCCGCCGGTAATCTTCATCACCTGTTCGACCGCGTCGTCGGCCATGGCGTCGACCGTATGCGTCGCGCCCAGCACTTCGGCCAGCTGGCGCTTTTCCGCCAGCGGGTCGATCGCGATGACCTTGCCCGCACCGGCGATCTTGGCGGCATTGATCGTCGCCAGCCCCACGCCGCCGCAGCCGATGACCGCTACGGTTTCGCCGGGAACGACCGAACAGGCGTTGAAGATCGCGCCTGCCCCGGTGGTCACCGCGCAGCCGATAATGGCCGCGCGGTCGAGCGGCATGTCCTTGTCGATCGCGACGCAGGCATGTTCGTGGATCAGCATCTGCTCGGCAAACGCCGACAGGTTGAGCATTTGCGCAACGGGCTCGCCGCCATTGCGCGTGATGCGCGGCGCGGCGGTCTGCGCCCGGCGGGTATCGCCGCCGAGGCACAGGGCCATCCGCCCGGTCACGCAGAACTCGCAATGCCCGCAGAAGGCGGACAGGCAGGAGACCACATGGTCGCCCGGCTTGACCGTTTTCACCTCGCTGCCGACTGCGCGGACCACGCCCGCTGCCTCATGGCCCGGAATGGCCGGCAGCGGGTGCGGATAGGCGCCGTCGATGAAATGCAGGTCCGAATGACACAGACCGCAGGCCTTGGTGTCGATCAGCACTTCGTGCGGTGCGGGATCGGCCAGCTCGACCTCACCGATGGTGAGGCCGCCGACCTGCTCGAGGATTGCCGCCTTCGCCATCAGCGCGTCGCTCCCATGTCGCCCGAGCTGAAATTGGCATTGCCCGCATTGGGGATTTTGCCGTCGCGCAGCGCATTGGCGCTGGGGCCTTCCTCGGGCAGATGCTTGGCAAACTCCATCCGCGCGATCGAGCGGGCGTGGACTTCGTCGGGGCCATCGGCCAGCCGCAGCGTACGCTGGTGGGCATAGGCATTGGCGAGACCGTAATCGTCTGACACACCGCCGCCGCCATGCGCCTGGATCGCATTGTCGATGATGCGCAGCGCCATGTTCGGCGCCTGCACCTTGATCATGGCGATTTCCTGCTTGGCGGCCTTGTTGCCGACCGTATCCATCATATCCGCGGCCTTGAGGCACAGCAGGCGGGTCATGTCGATATCGATCCGCGCCTGCGCCACGCGCTCTTCCCAGACCGAGTGCTTGTAGATCGGCTTGCCGAAGGCTTCGCGTTCCTGGAGGCGCTTGCACATCTTGTGCAGCGCTTCCTCGGCCACGCCGATGGTGCGCATGCAGTGGTGGATGCGGCCCGGTCCGAGGCGGCCCTGCGCGATCTCGAAGCCGCGGCCTTCGCCCAGCAGCATGTTGCTGGCGGGCACGCGCACGTCCTTGAGCTCGACTTCCATATGGCCATGCGGCGCATCGTCATAGCCGAACACGGGCAGGTGGCGCAGTACGGTGACGCCCTCGGCATCGGTCGGCATCAGCAGCATCGACTGCGCGGCATGGCGGCCGGCCGAGAAATCGGTCTTGCCCATTACGATGGCGACCTTGCAGCGCGGATCGCCCAGGCCCGAAGACCACCACTTGCGGCCGTTGATAACGTATTCGTCGCCGTCCCGCTCGATCCGGGTTTCGATGTTGGTGGCGTCGGAAGATGCGGTGAAGGGCTCGGTCATGAGGAAGGCGGAACGGATCTCGCCATTCATGATCGGGGTGAGCCATTTGTCCTTCTGTTCGCGCGTGCCGTAGCGGTGGAACACCTCCATGTTCCCGGTATCGGGCGCGGAGCAGTTGAACACTTCCGACGCAAAGCCGATGCGGCCCATTTCCTCGGCGCACAGCGCATATTCGAGATTGGTCAGGCCCGGCCCTTCGAATTCGAAGCTTTCCTCGACATGATGGTGGCCGTCATTGCGGGGCGGCATGAAGAGGTTCCAGATGCCTTCCTTCTTGGCCTTGGCTTTCAGTTCCTCGACCACGGGAATGACCTTCCAGCGATCGCCTTCGGCGTCCTGCTGCTTGTAGGTCGGTACGGCGGGACGGACGTGATCTTCGATGAAGTTCTTCACCCGGTCGCGCCAGTATGCTTGCCGTTCTGTCGGTTGGAAATCCATCGTCTGATCCTCTTCTCTCTCAAATCGGTTGCGCCATGAAACTGGCAGAAGGTTGTGGCCAAGCCAAGTCCCGGCTCGGCGGTCAGGGGGTTATCGTGTGTCCATCAGGGTCGGCGCGGGCTGCCTCGTCCAGCGGGTCACGCTCCGCCGCATCGGGATCGCGCGACCGGCGCGCCGCCACCCGCGCTTCGTGCTGCTCGCGTGAAATCGGGAAGCGCGACAGCCAGAACGCCGCCACCAGCGCCAGCGCAGTGGCTACCAGCATGAACAGCCATACGAGCCGGGTCACGGTTTCGGGCGCAACCTCGGCCTGCGGCGTGCCGGGCGCCAGATCGATCGACTGCACGATCAGGCTGGTCAGCAGGATGCCGCCGCCAGTCGCGCATTTCTGCACCAGCCAGTTGCCCGCGTAGAACGTACCTTCGGCGCGCTGCCCGGTGCGTTCCTCGAACGCCTCGACGATTTCCGCGACCATCGAGGTGGCCGAGATGATCGACACCACGCTGGCGGTATTGGCGCAGACCAGGAAGCCATAAAGTAGCGCGGTCGATGCGGTGGTGCCCGGCGTCGGCCAGGCCCCTGCGAGATAGAGCGCATAGGGGCCGCAATAGAAGACCAGCCCGACCAGCGCGCCGATTGCCGCCGATTTGGGCTTGCCCCAGCGCCGGTGCAGCGGGCCGACGATGACGAACATCAGCACCACCGAAAGGAGCAGGGCGACCGGGTAAAGCTGGAAGGCGAGCTCGGAAAACTGCCATACGTAGAGATTCACATATTGCGTGATCGAAAAGGTCATGCCCTGCAGCACATAGGCCGCCAGCCCGCCCAGCGCGAAGATGACGAACGCCTTCTCGCGGAAGGCATCGAAAATCTCGGCAAAGGCCCCGCGGATCGAAAAGGGCGGCGGGCGGCGCGCGGGGAGCTGCGCCACGATATGGTGCTGCGCCGCTGCCGAGCCGATCACCGCCAGTGCCATCAGCGCCGCGCCGAACATGCCGTAGCTGGCATAGCCTTCGGGCTGGAGCTGCGAAGCGGGCGTGGGCAGGAAGACGGTGAACGCCAGCACCATCATCAGCAGTCCGCCGAGCCAGCCCGAGAGGAAGCGATAACGGAACAGCGTGGTACGATCGTCATAGTCGTCGGTGATTTCGGGGACGAGACTGACCGAGGGGACTTCGCAGGCTGACAGCAGCAGCCGTACGCCCACCGCCAGCGCCACGATCTCCCAGAAGCCCGGGGTTCCGGTAAAGGGCGGCGACCACAGCACTGTCCACAATAGCGCGAGCGGCCACGGCGCCAGATAGAGCCACGGCAGCCGCCTGCCCCAGCGCGTATAGGTGCGGTCGGACAAATTGCCGATCAGCGGATCGACGATCGCATCGATCAGCAGCGCCGTCGCCAGCGCGGCGCCGACCGTGCTGGCATCGACCCCCAGTACAAGGTTGTAGAACGGCAGCAGGAAGAAGCTGAAACCGCTGTCCTTGACCCCGAAGGCCACCGCACCGAAGCCGTGGACCAGCTTGAGGCGCTGGGGGAGGGGGCCGGTAACGAAAGGCATCAGGCGGCGGGCTGCGCCGCCTTCTTCGCCTGTTCTTCCATGGCTTCCAGCGCCGCGAACAGCCGGGGTTCCTCGGGATCCCAGCTATGCCGGGGGCCGAGCGTGATCCCGCCATCGACGATCAGCGATGCGCCGGTCATGAAACCGGCTTCCTCGCTGGCGAGGAAGGCCACCGCATTGGCGATATCGATCGCCTGGCCGCCGCGCGCCACCGGCTGCGCATTCGAAGACATCTGCGCGATCGCCGCCTTGGCCATGCTCTTCATCTCGCCGGTCATCTCGAGGCTCGAGGTGAAGATATTGGTGTTGATGAAGCCGGGCTGGACCGCATTCACGCGGATGCCGTGCTGCGCCAGGTCGGTGGCGGCACATTTGGTCAGGTGCAGCACACCCGCCTTGGCCACTGCATAGGTGGTCGGCGAATAGCCCGGGCCGACTGCGGCCACGCTGGAGACATTGACGATGCTGGCGCCCTTGCGGTGTTTCATATGCGGCACCGCATAGCGGATGCCCATCGCCACCGAGCGCAGCAGCAGGTCCATCGTCCGGTCCCACGCGTCGGGCTCGACCTCGTCGATCCCCTCGCGCGCACCGCCTGCACCGGCATTGTTGAACAGCGTGTCGATCCCGCCGGTTTCGTCCGCCGCACGGTCCATCAGCGCCTTGATCGCCGCCGGATCGCACACGTCGCATTCGACGAAGCGGACGTCGCCCTCGCTATCGGCTGCGAGCTGCTGGCCGCCCGCGACATCGATATCGCTGGCGAAAACCACCGCGCCTTCGCCCGCGAACAACGCAGTTGCCGCCGCGCCGATACCCGATGCCGCGCCGGTCACGACGACGGTCTTTCCCGAGAATCGCATCCCTACTCTCTCCCCGAATTTCTCCGCGTGCAGCTTAGGGCAGCGGCGCATCGCGTCAACGAATTCCGGCTGACGTTACGGAAATGCAGGCGGCTGCGACTGGCCTTGCATAGGCGGGGCGAATCACCCTAACGTAAGCGTCAACATACCGCTGTTTTGAAAAGAGAGGATTCGGCCAATGTCCGACAGCGCCCTTGAAGCCTTCCGCGCGGAAACGCGCGCATGGCTCGAAGCGAATTGCCCGCCCGAAATGCGCGAACCCGTCCGCGACGAGGACGATGTCTATTGGGGTGGCCGCAACGCAACCTTCAAGAACGATGCGCAGAAAGCCTGGTTCGAGGTCTGCCGCGACAAGGGCTATACCGTTCCCGCCTGGCCCAAGGATTATGGCGGCGCCGGGCTGTCGCCTGCCGAAGCCAAGGTATTGCGCGAGGAAATGACCCGCATCGGCGCGCGCCCGCCGCTGTCCAGCTTCGGCATCTGGATGCTCGGCCCCGCGCTGCTGCATTTCGGTACCGAAGGCCAGAAACAGCGCTTCCTCAATGAAATCGCCCGCGGCGAAATTCGCTGGTGCCAGGGCTATTCGGAACCCGGTTCGGGATCGGACCTGGTCTCGCTGCAGACCTATGGCGAGGACAAGGGCGATCACTGGGTGGTCAACGGCCAGAAGGTGTGGACCTCCTATGCCGACAAGGCCGACTGGATCTTCTGCCTCGTCCGCACCGACAAGGACAACAAGTACCAGGGCATCACCTTCATGCTCTACGACATGGCGAGCGAAGGCGTGGCGACCAAGCCGATCCTGCTGATCAGCGGCAACAGCCCGTTCTGCGAAACCTTCTTCGACGATGTGACGGTGCCCAAGAGCTATGGCGAGGACGTCCCTGCCTATGTCGGTGAAATCAATCGCGGCTGGGACGTGGCGAAATATCTGCTCGGCCACGAACGCGAGATGATCTCGGGCGCCGATGGCGGCAACACCGGGACCATCGGCGCCGCACTGGCGCGCGCCAATGGCGACATCGATCCGGTGCTGCGCGCCGAACTGGCGCAGTTCGACGTCGATGCGCTGGCCTATGGCGCGATGGGCGAGAAATTCCTCGACGAAATCAAGGTCGGCAAGGCGCATCCCGCGCAGCCGAACATGATGAAATACGCCGGGACCGAGCTCAACAAGCGCCGCCACGAACTGATGATGGCGGCGGGCGGCTCGACCGCGCTCGAATGGGACAGCGAGGAGACCGGCGGCGGCAAGCCATCGCGCAACTGGCTGCGCACCAAGGCGAACAGCATCGAGGGCGGCACGTCCGAAGTCATGCTCAACGTCATCTCCAAACGTATTCTCGACCTGCCGGGAGCCTGATCGATGCCTCTTTATTACGACGACGACCAGGCGATGCTGGCCGATTCCGCAAGCCAGTTCATGGCCGAGGAAGGATCGACCAAGAAACAGCTGCGCCATTGGCGCGACCGCGACTGCAAGGATGGTTTCGGCCACGCGCTGTGGCAGCAATTCGCCGAAATGGGGTTCACCGGCATGCTGGTGGACGAAGATGACGGCGGGCTCGGCATGGGCCAGGTCGAAGCCAATATCGTGCTCGAGGAAATCGGTCGCAATCTGACCCCTTCGCCCTTCATGGCCTCCTCCGTGCTCGCGGCCACTGCGCTGAAGCATGGCAGCAATGATCTGAAGGGCCGCTGGCTGCCGCACCTCATCTCGGGCGAAAAAGTCTATTCGGTCGCCATCGACGAAGGCGCCAAGCACCGCCCCGAACGCATCGCCTGCAAGGCGGAAAAGTCGGGCAATGGCTTCAAGCTGTCGGGCAAGAAGGACTTCGTGGTCTATGGCGCCAGCAGCGAGATGATCGTGGTCGCCGCGCGCACCTCGGGCAGCGATAGCGACAAGGACGGCGTGACGCTATTCGCCGTGCCGCAGGATGCCGCCGGGATGAGCCATGACAGCGTTCGGCTGGTCGACAGTTCGATGGCCAGCCATGTCACTTTCGACAATGTCGAACTCGACGGCGATGCGGTGATCGGCGAGGTCGATGGCGGCCGCGCCGTGCTCGATGTCATGCTGGTGGCGGGCCGTGTCGGCTCGGCCGCGGAAGGCGTGGGCGTGGCCCGCGGCGCGATGGACATGACCGTCGACTACCTCAAGCAGCGCAAGCAGTTCGGCAAGGTGATCGGCGAATTCCAGGCGCTGCAGCACCGTGCCGCGCATCTCTATTCGGAAGTCGAGATTGCCCGCGCGGTCACTGTGAAAGCCGCACAGCTGGTCGATGGGGGCAGCGAGAAGGCCGATCTGATGGCCTCGGTCGCCAAGGCCAAGGTCGCCAAGGTCGCCGGACTGGCGGTGCGCGAAGGCGTGCAGATGCATGGCGGCATCGGCATGACCGACGAATATGACATCGGCCTCTATATGAAGCGCGACCGCGCGCTGCAGGAATTCCTCGGCGACCAGTATTACCATGCCGGGCGCGTCGCGGAGCTGTCGGGCTACTGATCAAGCCGTCACCCCAGCGAAAGCTGGGGTGACGGTCGGCATGCTCCGCACGGGCGGCGAGCGATCCCAGCTTTCGCTGGGATGACGAAAGGATGAATTGAATGAACCTAGAAGACCTGTTCAGCCTCAAGGGGCGCGTTGCGCTCGTCACCGGCGGCAGCCGCGGCATCGGCAAGATGATCGTCGAGGGCTTCCTCGCCGCGGGCATCGACCGCGTCTATATCAGCGCGCGCAAGATCAACGAGATCGAGGAAACCTGCGCCGAACTGGGCGACCGGGTGATCGGCATCCAGGGCGATCTGTCGACCATCGACGGGATCGAAGCGCTGGTGGAAGAACTGTCGGGCCGCGAAAGCAAGCTCGACATTCTCGTCAATAACGCCGGGGCTGCCTGGGGCGTCGATTATCTCGACTTTCCCGAAGCCGGCTGGGACAAGGTCATGGACCTCAACGTCAAGACGCCGTTCTTCCTCACGCAGAAACTGCACAAGCTGCTGACGGCCGCGGCCAGCGCGGACAAGCCGGGCAAGGTGATCAATATCACCTCGATCGACGGCCAGCGGGTCAATCCGTGGGAAACCTACAGCTATCAGGCATCGAAGGCCGCGCTGATCCACCTCACCCGCCGGATGGCTGCGCGGCTGGTCAAGGATCACGTCTATGTCACCAGCCTCGCACCGGGGGCCTTCCCGTCGAACATGAACCGCGCGGCGCGCGACCACGAAGACGCGAGCGCGGCGGGCATTCCGTCGAAGCGCGTGGGCGACAAGTTCGATATGGGCGGCACCGCGGTCTATCTCGCCAGCCGTGCGGGCGATTATACGATCGGCGAAACGCTGACCGTCGATGGCGGGATCGTCAACGCCCTGCTGCCGACTCACTTCGCCGAACCCAGCTAAGGCCGGGTCGGCGGGGGCGACCCGTCAGGCGCAGAGGATGCAATTGCGGCCCGCGGCCTTGGCGCGATAAAGCGCCTGGTCCGCCTGCCGCAGCGATGCCGCATTGGCCTCGGCCCCGCCGGTGGCCAGTGCGACGCCGCCCGAGAACGAGATCAGCCCCATCGGCTCGTCGGTCTCGCGCAGCTTGAATTCCTTGTCGGCCAATTCGCTGCGGGCGAAATCAAGCAGCTTGACCGCCGCGGTCGCTTCGCCGGACGGGATGACGACGATGAATTCCTCGCCGCCCCACCGGCCCACGAAATGCGGGCTGCAGGCGTCGTCAAGCGTATCCGCAACCAGCTTGATGACGCGGTCGCCGACATTGTGGCCATAGCGGTCGTTGACCGATTTGAAGTGGTCGATGTCGCACAGCGCGATGATCCGCGGTTCGCCTTTCGCCGCGAGTTCGCCGAGATAGCCGTCGATCGCGCGGCGATTGGCCAGGCCGGTCAATTCGTCGCGCTGGGCATCGTGGCGCGCCGCCTCGAGCTCCTCGCGCAGCGCCTTGACCTCGTCCATCGCCGCAGTCAGCCGGGTCTGCGTGTCGAGCGATTGCTCGATCATCCGCGCGACGATCGACAGCGTATTGCTGCTGTCGCCCGAAAATGCGCCCGCCTCTTCGCTCAGTTCACGCGCGAAGGCGCCGGTGGCATCGGCTGCCGAGGACGCGAGTTCGCCCAGCTTGATCGCCTGGTGCCGCAGATGCGCGGTCAGTTCGCCATCATTGCGTTCCTGCGACCCGAATATCGCAATCCCACCATGGCGATCGAAAATCTCGTCCGCCTCGTCCTGCTTTATGCGGTACCCTTCGGCGATGATCGCCTCGACCGCGCGGCCCATGGGCGAGCCCGCGTCGTTCAATGCGATATAGGCGAGCGTGTAATTCTGCGGGGAGGGCGGCAGCCGGTGGCGTTCGAGAAACGCCATCACCTTCGCCGCATGATCGGACTGCATCGGGGACATATCTATCCGGCCGCCTCGAACTCTTGCCAAAACCCTGCCCGCCTAACGGTTGGCGGCGTGAAAAGGGCCCAAAGATTGAACATGCGCATATGCTGCGGGGTATCCCGGGCCCGTGTCAGGCCATCAGTTCGCGCACGAAGGGGATCAGCCCCGTCTGGCGCTGGCGCTTCATGCGTTCGGCGTCGAGGATTTCGCTGACCTTGTCGAAGCAGCTGTCGACATCCTCGTTGATCACCACATAGTCATAGGCGTCCCAGTGGCTGATCTCGGCGCGGGCGCGCTCCATGCGTGCGGCAATCACCTCTTCGGGATCGGTATTGCGGCTGCGCAGACGGCGTTCGAGTTCGGCGATGCTTGGCGGCAGGATGAACACGCGGACCACGTCCTGCTGATCCTTCTGGAACAGCTGCTGCGTGCCCTGCCAGTCGATGTCGAACAGGAAATCCTGCCCTTCCTTCAACGCATTGCGGATACGGCCCTTGGGCGTACCATAGCGATGGCCGAAAACATGCGCCCATTCGTAGAAATCGTCTTCCTCGACCATGCGATCGAATTCGGCATCGTCGACGAAATAGTAATGCACCCCGTCCACTTCGCCCGCGCGCGGCGGGCGCGTGGTGACGCTGACCGAGAGCTTGATCTCGTCGTCGCTGCCGAGCAGCATGCGCGAAATGGTGGTCTTCCCCGCCCCGCTGGGCGAGGAAAGGATGAACATCAGCCCCCGGCGGGCAAGCGTAGCGGATTGCAGGGTGGATTCGGCCATGCGCGCTGTTGCCGCATCGGACGCCGCCAAATCAACCCCTGCGCGCAGTATCCTGTCAGATCTTGCTGTCGGAGGACGCCTGTTTGTGCAGCATGCGGTCACCTTTGCGGCGCGCCTGGCGCTTCGACTGGCTGCGATCGAACAGAACCTTCAGCGCGAGTCCGGTGGTCACCACCAATGCGCCGGGCACCGATTTGGTCGCGACCTTGGTCACGCCGTAAGCCGCCAGCGTGTGCACCAGGCTACGGCTTTCGACCGCATCCTTGGCGAACTGCTTACCATATTGCCGGCCCAGCACTGCCTTTTCGACTGCCATGCGCGACAACCGTCCGGCACTGCGCAGCAGTATGTCGTGGATAATCAGATTGGTCGCCGGATTGGTGCTCGGGCCCGGAACCGGATCGTCATGCGACGGCGACCGGTCGGTCACGCGTTCGAGCCCATCGCCGACCACATCGGTCAGATGGTTCGCTTTGTCTTCGTCGGTCAGTCCGAGTTTCGCCATGTCATGTCCCGCTCTACCGGGAAGACCCGGCGCTTACTTCTTGCGGCCGAAATCGACCGTGACGACATTGGAGCCGTCATCTGCCCCTTCAACGGCTTCGCCTACCGCCTGTTCCGTCCCGTCGTTATCGGGATGTTCGGTTGGCGCGGGGGCCATGTCGGCGACGGTCGCCTGGAACTGCAGTCCGAAATCCACCGCCGGATCGACGAATTGCGTGATCGCGGCATAGGGAATGTCGAGTTCGGCGGGGACCTGGTTGAACGACAGGCCGACGGCGAAGCCGTCTTCGCGCACGTTCAAATTCCAGAACTTGTTCTGCAGCACGATGGTCATCTCGTCGGGGAACCGCTCGCGCAGGGCGGCCGGGATCGAGACGCCCGGGGCGTGGGTCTTGAAGGTAATGTAGAAATGATGCGCGCCGGGCAGTTCGCTGCCGCCCTGCTCGATTTCGCCCAGCACGCGCCCGACCACGGCGCGCAGGGCTTCCTGCACGATGGAATCATAAGGGATCAGGCTGTCGGGCGTATCGTCGCTCATGCCGCGCTAGGTGGAGTGGCATGCGGGCGGGGTCAAGCGGTTTAAGAACGCCTTTACCGTGTAAGTGGTGCATTATCTTGCGCCTCGCCGCGCGCGGCTCTAGCGCGGCGGCATGCGTACAGGCCGGATCGAGCGAAACACTGCGGAAACCAAGATCCTCGTCGAGATCGATCTCGACGGGACGGGATCATATCAGGTCGAGACCGGGATCGGCTTTCTCGATCACATGGTCGAACAGTTCGCCAAGCATTCGCTGATCGACGTCAGAATGAAGGTCGATGGCGACCTCCATATCGACCAGCATCACACCACCGAAGACAGCGCGCTGGCGCTGGGCCAGGCGCTCGCCGCCGCGCTCGGCGACAAGGGCGGGATCGCGCGTTACGGCAACGCCTATTCGCCGATGGACGAAACGCTGGCCCGCGTCGCACTCGATATTTCCGGGCGCCCCTATCTGGTCTGGAAAGCGGGCTTCAGCCAGGAGAAGCTGGGCGAATGGGACACCGAGCTGATCGAGCACTGGTTCCATTCGGTCGCGCAGACCTGCGGGCTGACGCTGCATGTCGAACTGCTCTACGGCAGCAACAACCACCATATCTGCGAAGCGATCTACAAGGGTTTTGCGCGCGCGATGCGCGCAGCGGTCGAAGTCGATCCGCGCAAGGGCGGCGCCATCCCCAGCACCAAGGGGCAGCTCGGTGGGTGAAATCGTCGCGCTTGTCGATTACGGCGCGGGCAATCTGCATTCGGTTGAAAACGCGCTGCGCCGGGTCGGGGCGACCGTCAAGGTAACCGCCGATCCCGATGTGCTGCGCGCCGCCGACCGGATCGTGCTGCCCGGCGTCGGCTCGTTCAGGGCCTGCGCCGAGGGGCTGCGCGCCGAACACGGCGTGATCGAGGCCATGCGCGAGCGGGTATTCGTTGGCGGGGCGCCCTTCCTCGGCATTTGCGTGGGCATGCAATTGCTCGCCACGCGCGGCCTCGAACATGGCGAAACGCCGGGGCTGGGCTGGATCGACGGCGCGGTGCGCAAGATCGAACCGAGCGATATCAGCGTGAAGGTCCCGCATATGGGCTGGAACGACGTCGCCCCGATGCCGCATGCGCGGGGGCACGATGTGCTGGTTGGCGGCGAGGCCTATTTCCTGCATTCCTACCATTTCAAGGTGCGCCACCACGAAGACGTACTGGCGATGACCGATCATGGCGGCGGGCTGGTTGCCGCGGTCGGGCGCGACAATGTCGTGGGCGTGCAATTCCATCCCGAAAAGAGCCAGGCGTATGGGCTCGACCTGCTCAGCAAATTCCTCGAATGGAAGCCGTGATTTCGCTCACCTCGCCTCGCTGCCCCCAGGCCGAAGCCGCACTGGACACCAGATCATGATCGTATTTCCCGCTATCGACCTCAAGAACGGCCAGGTCGTCCGTCTTGCCGAAGGCGATATGGACCGCGCGACCGTCTATGGCGACGATCCGGCTGCGCAGGCCGCCCTGTTTGCTGAAGCGGGTGCGGACCATTTGCATGTGGTCGATCTCGACGGCTCTTTCGCAGGCTCGGCGCAGAACCGCGGCGCGGTCGAGGCGGTCGTCGCAGCCTTCCCCGGACGCGTACAGCTGGGCGGCGGTATCCGCACGCCCGCCGATGTCGAAGGCTGGTTTGCGGCGGGCATTGCGCGGATCGTGATCGGCACTGCGGCGCTCAAACACCCACAATTCGTCAAGGACATGGCGCGCGACTATCCCGAGGCGATCGTGGTCGCGGTCGATGCGCGCGACGGCATGGTCGCGACCGATGGCTGGGCTGAGGTTTCCGACGTTTCTATCGTCGACATGGCGCGCCGCTTCGAGGATGCGGGCGTCGCCAGCCTGCTGTTCACTGACATCGGCCGTGACGGAATGCTCAAGGGCGTCAATATCGATGCCACGGTGGGGCTGGCGCGGCAGGTGGACATTCCGGTGATCGCCAGCGGCGGGGTCAAAGGTCTCACCGATATCGATACGCTCGCGCAATTCGCGAAGGACGGCATCGAGGGCGTGATCACCGGCCGGGCGCTGTATGACGGGCGGCTCGACCTGGCGGCGGCTTTGCGCGTGGCGAAGCGCGCATGACCGTCCGCATCCGAGTCATACCCTGTCTCGACGTCCGCGACGGGCGCGTCGTCAAGGGCGTGAACTTCGTCGACTTGCGCGATGCGGGCGACCCGGTCGAACAGGCGCAGGCCTATGATGCGGCGGGCGCGGACGAGCTCTGCTTCCTCGACATCTCCGCCAGCCACGAGGGACGCGGGACGCTGCTCGACATGGTTCGCCGCACTGCCGAGGTCTGCTTCATGCCGCTGACCGTGGGCGGCGGCGTGCGCAGCGTCGAGGATGCGCGCGCCTTGCTGCTCGCCGGGGCGGACAAGGTCGCGGTCAACTCGGCCGCGGTGACGCGCCCCGAACTGGTGCGCGAGATCGCCGAGAAATTCGGCAGCCAGTGTGTCGTCGCCAGCGTCGATGCGCGCGCGTCGACCAGCGGCGATGTGCGCGGCTGGGAAATCTACACGCATGGCGGGCGCAAGCCGACCGGGATCGACGCGGTCGAACACGCGATCCGGCTGGCCGAGCTCGGGGCGGGCGAACTGCTGGTTACCTCGATGGACGGCGACGGCACGAAGAACGGATATGATGTCGATCTGACCCGCGCGATTGCCGATGCGGTGTCGGTGCCGGTCATCGCCAGCGGGGGCGTCGGCCAGCTCGACCACCTCGTCGAAGGCGTGACGCGCGGCCATGCGAGCGCGGTCCTGGCCGCCTCGATCTTCCATTTCGGCGAACACACCGTGGCCGAAGCGCATGCCGCGCTGCGCGCCGCAGGATTGCCCGCGCGCGGCTGACGCGGGCGTCCCTTCATGGGACAGGGCCAGCGCGGTTCATCCTGCGTAGCAGGGACCCGTGGTATGGAGCATCCATGACCAGCCAGTTCATTTCGCTGGCCGCGCAATTCGCGGATCTCGGCGGTCCCGCCGGTCTCGCCGCGCGGCTGGTCGAACCAAGCACGCTGACGCTGGTCGCGGTCGGGATCGCTGGCGTGCTGGTCGGCCGCTTCATGATCGGCCGCAACTGAGATTGACGCTGTGCGCAGGCGCCGTGCATAGCATGCCGCATGGATACGCTTTCCCGTCTCGCCCAGACCATCGCGCAACGCCGCGCGGCCGATCCGTCGCATAGCTATGTCGCCAGCCTCCATGCCAAGGGCCTGCCGCAGATCGCGCGCAAGCTGGGTGAGGAAGGCGTCGAGGCTGCCATTGCGACCCTGTCGGGCGATGACGGAGAACTGGTCGGCGAGGCGGCGGACATCCTCTTCCACCTGCTCGTCGCGCTGGATGCGCGCGACATCGATTTTGCCGAGGTCCTGGCCGAACTCGACCGGCGCGAGGGCGTGTCCGGGATCGACGAGAAAGCCAACAGGAGCGCCTAATGCCGATCGACCCGACGCTGCCCTTCGATGACGACAATATCTTCGCCAAGATCCTGCGCGGGGAAATCCCCTCGACCAAGGTCTATGAGGACGATTGGGCCTATGCCTTCGAGGACATCAACCCGCAGGCCGAAGTGCACACGCTGGTCATTCCCAAGGGGCGTTATGTCAGCTGGGACGATTTCAGCGCCACGGCGAGCGCGGAAGAGATCGCGGGCTTCGTCCGCGCGGTGGGCCAGGTCGCGCGCGACAAGGGGCTGGTCGAACCCGGCTACCGGATGATGGCCAATATCGGCGCGCACGGCGGGCAGGAAGTGCCGCACCTGCATGTCCATATCTTCGGTGGTGAGCCGCTGGGGCCGATGATCGCCGGGCGATAGGGCGCACGGGGCGCGACCGGCGCGGTCGGTTCGATACCGTTTGCGCACCCGAATAAGGTTGACCGAATCCCCGCCGCCGGTTAACGGCCCGCTTGATTTCGACGCGTCGGGACACCATTTCCGGCGCGCATTTATTTCCAGAGAGACATCATGAAGATCCGCAACAGCCTCAAGTCGCTCAAGGCCCGTCATCGCGATTGCCGCGTCATCCGTCGCCGCGGGCGCACCTATGTCATCAACAAGACCAACCGCCGCTTCAAGGCCCGCCAGGGCTAATTGGCGCGTCGCCCGCTGGGCGGCAGTCTTGCAGACCGGCCCGGCTCCGAGAGGAGTACGGGCCGTTCGCGTTTGAGGTGATGTGATGCAGGTTGAGGCCGTCGTATTCGATGTGGGCCGGGTGCTTTACCAATGGCAACTGGCGCATCTGTTCGAGAAGATCGTTTCCGATCCCGACCGTCTCGCCAAGCTGCTCGACGAAGTGGTGACCGAGGAATGGCACTTCGAGGCCGATGCCGGGCGCTCGCTTGCCGACATGGTCCCCGAACGCATCGCGCTCTATCCCGACTTCGAAGCCGAGATCCGCGCCTATGCGGCGCGCTTCAACGAGACCATTCCGGGGCCTGTCCCGGGCAGCCATGCGCTGGTCGAGCGACTCGACGCGCGCGGCATACCGCTATTCGCCATCACCAATTTCGGGGCCGAGTTCTGGGCCGGCTTTCGCCCCACCGCGCCGATCTTCGATCGCTTCGGCCAGATAGTCGTCTCGGGCGAGGAAAAGCTGGCCAAGCCCGACCCGGCGATCTTCGCGCTGGCACAGGACCGCTTCGGCAAGCCCGCCGAAGCCATGCTGTTCATCGACGACAACCCGGCCAATGTGGAGGCGGCCGCGGCCTGCGGCTGGCAGGTCCATCATTTCACGCAGGCTTCCGCGCTTGAGGGCGATCTCGCGAGTCGCGGGCTGATATAAAAAAGCCCCGGCGATCGAATCGCCAGGGCCCGCAAGGTAGCCACCCGAAGGAGAGGGGTGGGATTGGATACGGTTCAGCCGTTGCACTGCGCCAGCTTGTCGGCCTCGAGAACCTTGTCGTCCGCGGTGAACGCGGCGATTTCGCCATGTTCGCGCTGGAGTTCGCGGCACATGCGCAGTGGGCGTGAGCGGCCCTTCTGGGCCACGCAGGTCGTGCCCTGGCAGATCCAGGCGACACCGCCGGCCACGGTGGTGGTCCGTTCGGCAACCGGCTGCGCCAGTTCGACGGTGTAGAAAATGCCGTTGGAACGGGCTTCGGCAGCGGTCGGTGCGAGCAGCGCACCGAAGGTGAGCGAAGTGTAGGCAAAGGCGGCGGCGATGACGCCGACATTGATCGACCGGGGGAGGGGGGAGGTCATGGGGAAGTCCTTCCTGATTGCAATTATATCAACAGGACTTGTGATCCACGCAATTGAGTTTCATTTAGCAACCTGTTGTGGGGAGGCTGTCTAGGCGTATAGGTTGCGTAATGCAACCCACATATCTAAAAATTTGGCAAAAGCCGATTATTCGCTAGATAGGTTGCTGGAAAAGGACTGAATTTATGGGTGACATCCGCGAACCGCTCCGTGAACTGACCGAATGCGGCCTGCCGCAAGCACTCGAAGTCATGGGCGAGCGATGGTCATTCATGATCCTTCGCGCCAGCTTCAACGGCCTCCACCACTTCGAGGAATTCCTCAGCGAACTCGGGATCGCGCGCAACATCCTGTCCAATCGGCTGGCCAAGCTGGTCGAGCACGGGATCCTCAAACGCGATCCCTGCGCCGATGATAAGCGCAAGATCGAATATCGCCTGACCGACAAGGGGCTCGATCTGCTCCCCGCCATGGTCGCGCTGCGCCAATGGGGCCAGAAATACGGCGCCGAAGTGGTCGAAAACCCGGTGCTGGTCGACGAACGCGACCGCCTGCCGATCGGCCCGACCGCGATTCTCAGCCATGACGGCCGCATTCTCGGCCCGGCCGATCTCCATTTGGTGGAGCGCGCCAATCTCGGCATTCGTGCCGATGGCAGCAAGGCCGAAGCCGGTGCCGCGTTGAAGCGTGGCGGCGTGGTCGACATTGCCAGCGCCCGCAAGGCCAAGAGCGCGGCCTGAACGACTCGGTCGAGCGTACCGGCGACGGACGCTATATCATCGTTCGCGGCCGGTTGTGGCGCGCCAGCAATCCCGCCTTGCCCGAGGCCGAACGCCAGCGTCTGGTCGACCGGCTGATGGATGCCCGCCGGGCGGTGGCGGCGGCCAAACGCGCGAAGGATGCCGCTGCCGAAAGCGCAGCCCGCGTCCAGGTCGATGCTGCGAAAATCGCGCTGGGTGAGCGCGGGCCGGTGTGGTGGGACGACGGCGCGCCCGACTACAACCGCCATCTGGTCAAGAACACGCCCTATGCGGTGGCAGCGCCCGAAGCGGATTAATTGCGTAGCCGCCGCCGCGCTGCCTCGCCCGGATCGATCTCGTAGGAAATCCTGATTCGCACCCATTCGCCGACCATCGGACGCCCCCCGCGCTGGGGCGGGCGGACCTTGAATTGCCACGATGCCGCCAGCACCGCCTGGGCGATACCCGACCCTTGCGGCGATTCGCCCACCACCACGCAATCCTCGACGCGGAAATCGGCTACGGTACGGCAGTCGATCAGCCCCCAGCCGGGCCCCTGCGCGGTCGACAGATACCCGGCGAGCTCATCGTCATAGGGCCGCCGATACCACCGCGCGGCATAAAGCGGTTCGCCATTCGGCCCGCTCCCCGCGATCCGCGGCGTGTCGCCGGGCGAGGACGTGTCGGGCGGACCATAGGCCTGCGGCTTCTCGGCCGACGCTGGCGGGGCCTGCCGGGGCACGCGTTCGAGCGAGAAGTCATTACGCAGGACCGGGCGCGGTACGGGCAGCGGCGGGGCGACTTGCGGGCGGGGCTCCGCTGCCGCGTCTTCAGGCTGCGTCTGCGAGACCTGCGGCTGTGCCGCTTCGGGGACCTCCGCAGGCGTGGGTGCGTCGGCGACCGCCTCCTCCTCGTCTTGCGACGACGTGGTGAAGGCGACCAGCGTATCGGTCATGGCGACCACCTCGCGCTTCACGCTGCCAAGCGAGAGCAGCACCAGCACCAGCAGGATCTCGACCGCCAGCGCGAGAGCGAGCGCGGGGATCCGCTGACGCCATTCGGGCGGCAGGTCGTCATACCGCTGCCGCAACCCGGCGATCGGGGAGGCAGGTTCGGTCACGGGAACAGAGTTTCTCGAAATCGCGGTGTCTCGCCGGTTACCGGCACGCGCCGGTCGCACATCTACGCCCCACATCTGCGCGCATGGGCGATTGCGCGCGCGCCTTCAAGCAAAGACTGCGGCTGGTAACGATTGCCGCGGCCCGCCCCGCCGAACGCCGCAGCGGCACCGTGACGTCATTGTTAAAACGATCTCAACAAGTCGCTGTCACAAAGCACCATTGTAACGAATCCACCCAGCAGAGCCGGACCTGCCTTGTGATCGAAATCGAAGTTCAAAACGAGACGCACCAGGATGTGCACCGCATCAAGGTGATGAACGTGCCACGCATTGGCGAAGGTATTCGCCTGCGCGAACCCAGCGGCCAGTGGGCGTCCTATGACATCCTCGACGTGTGGTACCAGCAGGCCGAATATGGCGAAGTCTGGGTGCCCTATATCCATGTCCGGATGACGCCCGACGAGATGAAAACCGCCGAAATGGCGCGCGTGAACCCCCTGGTCGACAAGGGGCAGCAGGTGCCGATCGAGGATTTCCTCAAGAAGTTCGAAGGCGACCACGAGCACGAAACGGTCAAGCTCAACCTCGACATGAGCGAGGACGTCTGAGGCTCAGGCGCGCGGCGGCTGTCGCCGATAGCTGAGCGCTTCGGCGACATGGATGCGCCCGACCTGTTCGGTCCCCGCCAGATCCGCAATCGTCCGCGCAACGCGCAACATCCGCGTATAGCTGCGTGCCGATAGCCGCATTGCGGTCGCGGCCTGCAACAACAGCTGCCGTCCGGCCTCGTCGGGTTTGGCGAATTCCTCCAGTGCGCTGCCATGGAGCTCGGCATTGGTCCGCGCGCCGGTTGCCTCTGCGCGAGCCGACTGGCGCTGGCGTGCCGCCGCGACTCGCGCGGCGACCTGTTCGCTGCCTTCCGCAGGCGGGGGCAACGCCAGATCGGCGGCACTGACCGGATCCACCTCGACATGCAGATCGATGCGGTCGAGCATGGGGCCCGAGACCTTGCCCTGGTAATCGGCGGCGCAGCGCGGGGCGCGGCTGCAGGCCAGCGCAGGGTCGCCTAGATGGCCGCAGCGGCACGGGTTCATCGCCGCGATCAGCTGGACATTGGCGGGAAAGGTGACGTGCGCGTTGGCGCGCGCGACATCGACCTTGCCCGTTTCGAGCGGCTGGCGCAGCGAATCGAGCACCGCGCGCTGGAACTCCGGCATTATGTAGCAGACGCAGTGCGCTTGCTACATAATGCCGTGGAACTCGGGCAGTTCGTCGAGGAACAGCACCCCTAGATGCGCCAAGCTGACCTCGCCAGGTTTCACCCGCAGGCCGCCCCCGGTGAGCGCCGCCATGCTCGCCGAGTGATGCGGCGCACGGAACGGGCGGGCGCGGCTGATGCGCCCCCCGGCCAGCGTCCCGGCGACCGATTGCACCATCGACACTTCGAGCGCCTCGGCAGGCGCAAGCGGCGGCAGGATGCCCGGCAGGCAGCTCGCCAGTAGCGATTTCCCCGCGCCCGGCGGGCCGATCATCAACAGGTTGTGTCCGGCTACACTCGCACGGATAAATGCTGTGGAAAGCGGTCGAGAATGGCGGGAAGTGGGCCGTTAGCGGTCTGTCCGGTTTGCGAATTGATCAGAGTAATTGCTGACATTCAGAGCACCTCTATTCAGCAGATATGCCGCTCCTCTCGACCACCGGCGGATGGCTACGCGATTAAGTGGCCAAGGCAAAAAACCTTTGATGGGAGCGCCGACAGGATATCAATCGGTTCGGAAAATAACGAACGACCAGCCGATTAAGCGCCTGAGCAGTTAGGCTGAACAACGCGGGCGCGTAAAATCCGCACCGGCTGCTCAAGGATTTGTTCTGCCATGGCAGCCAAGGGGCTGTCCGAGCTTACAGGCTGCTTGTGAATCTCGCGGACCACATCCATTCCGCAGATGACCTGCCCAAATACTGCAAAACCCTGTCCATCGGGATTGCGTTTACCGCCATGGTCGAGCGCGGGCTGAGGGCCGATCGATACGAAGAAAGACATGGCGGTGGTGGTGCCGATATCCCCGCGCGGCAACGACACCGCGCCGTCGATATGCTTCAGTCCGGTCTGGTTCGTGCCCTCGTGAGGAATGGGATCCTGATCGAGCGGTGGAGCGTGCTCACCAACAGCCGCCTGGACAACCTCGATCGGATTTTCCGTCCTGTCGTTATCCGGGCGCACCGCGCGGAAGAAACTGCCGCCATCATACTGTTGCGCGTTCACTTGTCCCAAAAAGGCGTCGCTCGAAGCTGGCGCCTCCTTCGAATGGATCAGAATGGTAATGACCCCGGCGTCCGTCTGTAGTTCGACAGCGGGATCCCCGTGCTCGCAGTCACGGCTTTCGACGACCGAAGGCAGCAGCACCCCCCACGCAGTCATCAGGCCAAGGATCGCGGCCCGCCGTATCACTCTGGCTTGCTCTCGGGTTGGCCATCCTTCCCGGCCTTAGATGCGCCGCCCTTCCGGCGCTTCATCTCGGCAATGGTATAGTCATAGCCGTTGATCAGCTCGAACTCCTTGGGCGGCGTTTTGCCTGCCAGATGTTCGACGAAATAGTCCCACCCCCGGCGTTGCGCGTAGCCCGTGTAAGAGTGGCCAGCACGCGGAGCGATCACCAGGTCGAAGTCCTTGTTCTCGTCCTCCAGCTTCTGGACCAGATTGAACAATGTGCCAGGCTGGACGCCCGTATCCATGAGGCCCTGATAAAGCAGCAGTTTGCCCTCCAGGTTCTTGGCATAGGTGAGATTGGCCTGCGCTAGGTAATTGTCGCCATCCAATTCGCCCTGATAACGCTCCCCCCAGCTATGCCAGAAGTCCCGCTGATCGTGATTGCCTGCACCGGAAACCGCGACTTTGTAGAAATCGGGGTAACGCAGAATCGCGCTGGTGCTCATGTAACCGCCACCTGAAAAGCCGGTGATACCAACCCGGTCGAGGTCCATATAGGGGTAGCGCTGCGCGAGCTGCCGGATGGCTGCGATATGATCCTCGACCTCGCTCGCCTTTTCGACGGCACCGTAGGAATGCTCATGGAATTCCCGGTCGCGGCCGGTCGTCCCGCGTCCGTCGATGATGACGGTGACGAAGCCTAGCTCAGCCAGCGGCATCGCCATATTGGCAAGTCCGTCCAGCGCGACCGGCACGACCGCCGCCTGCGGACCGCCGTAGATCAGGTCGATGACCGGGTATATCTTGCTTGGATCGAAATCGCTCGGCCGAAAAATCGCACCTTGTAGTATGGTCTTGCCGTTTGCGGCCTTCACCAGCACCGGTTCGGGCCGGCGGAAGCCCTCGGGCACATGGTTCAGGCTTGCGGTTTCGAGCGTCGCAACCTCCCGCCTGGATCGCGTCCTGATCACGCTGACCGCCGGCCGGTCGATCCGCTGGCGCGTTTCCACCCAGTAATCGCCGCTTGGCGAAACGCCGCTGCCGCGCGGCGCGCCGCCCAGCAGAAGCGCGAAGGACACGCCGTTGCGCCCGTCCGGCGCAATAAATCGGTGATCGTCGCCCTGGCTGAGAATTTCGCCGTTCCCGGTATCGAGATCGATGCGAAGAATCTCCTCGTAGTAGGGGTTCTTGGTCGGATCCCGGCCGGAAATGGAGATGAGCACCTCGCCACGGCTTTCATCCGCGCTCACGATGCGACGGACACCATAGGCATCGTCGGTCAGTTTGCGCACGAGCTGGCCGGTGGCAAGATCGTACAGATAGAGCTGTGGCCTGCCGGTTCGCTCGGAATACCAGATCACCTGGTTTCGTTCGGGCAAAGGAACGATCGAAGCCGCTTCATAGACGTTGTCGGACAGCTCGACGTAGCCGTCCGGATTGGTTTCGCTAAACAGCTCGGTCGTATCGCCCGTGCTTGCATCGGCGGAGATCAGATGAGCGGCTTTCTCTCCGCGCTCGACATCGACGAAGAACACGCGTTTGCCATCGCCGCCCCACCACGCTCGGCCGCCGTTGAAGGGCGCGTCGAGCATGCGACCCGCTGGCAGGTCGCGGTATTTGATGGGCACCTGTTTGCCGTCTTCGACGTCGACCACCAGCATGCGATACATCGGGATGTGCAGATCGCCTGGGAAGGCATAGGGCATGCTGAATGCCACCGGCCTTACGCCATCTTCGGGCGCATATTGAATGAAGGGGACGTCTTTTACCTGCCGATCGTCGGTCTGCACGGTGAAGACGCGCTTCGAATCCGGGGCCCAGCGCAACTCGCTGCCCCAAGTGAACCCTCTCGATGCGCCCGGTTTGGTGGCATAGGCATAGCGTTCCTGGCCATCGGTCGTAATGGGCTTTTCTTCGCCGGATTCGAGGTCTCGAACCCAGATATTCCAGTCCTTCACATAGGCTTCCAGCTTCCCGTCGGGGGAAACCACCGGCGCGGAAAGCAACGCATCCCCTAACTCTTTCAACACTCCATTGCTGTCGTAGGAATACCGCTTCTGAAATGCGGAAAAGGTGATCGTTCCATCGCCATCGACATATAGGTCGGTGATGCCCAGGTCGTCGGGCGGGAAGATATTGCCGCTTTTCTTTGTAAGCTTGGCCGCGAGGTCGCTGTGATCGAACAATAGCCGTGAATTGCCGGTGCGCGCGTCGACCAGGGTATAGGTACAGCCCGCTTCGGTCTGCTTGCAATACCAGAAGCGGTCTTCGCCGCCGATCCAGGTCGGGATGACCTGATTGTTCAGCGAAACGGGGCTTCCCCCCCGTGCGAGCATAGCCGCCCGCTCGTAACGCGCTTCCATTTCAGCGGTGGCTGCCGGCTCTTCTACCGACGTGTGCTGCTGCTCCGCCGTCTGGGCAAGTGCAGGGGCGGACGTAAGCGCGATCGCACACATGCCTGCAAGCAGGCCGTAATGGCGTTTGGTATTCATGAGTTTCTCACCTGAATTGCTACGGGCGGCCTGAACTTGCTCTCTCAGAAGCTGGCCCTGACCTGGGCGCCAAACGAACGCGGTATCGGGCGGCCGGGATAGGGAAGCGAGCCAAAGGCGGGATAGGTAACGCCGTATTCGTTGAGGATGTTCTTCGCGAACAACTGAATGGAAAACCCCGAAATTTCGGTGCCGACGTTGAGGTTCAGAAGGTGCTGCGTTTCCGACAGCGCCGGAACCGCCTGGAAACTGCGGAACCAGACCTGAATTCCATCGGCAAACTGATAGTCGAGACGTGCAAATGACGGCGCATCGCCCAGATCGAACCGGTATTCTGCAGACGCCGATCCCGAGTAACGCGGTGCGTAATCGGCGCGGTCGCCGGCAAAATGCTCCACGGTCGTCGTCTTGTATTCCATGTTGTTCCAACCGCCCGTCAAAGACAGCGTCAGCGAAGGAACCGGGCGATAGGTCAGCTGGGCGTCGATGCCGTTGCCGGCCATCTTGGCACCATTCACGGTATAGGTGTTCAACCCGTTGGGCGCGGTCGCGACGGACTGGATGTCGCTCCAGACATTGCGGAACACTGCGACTTCGCCGGTGAGACGCCTGTCGAACGATTCGTATTTGGCACCCAACTCGTAAGTCCAGACGGAGTCGGGATCATAAGAGGGCGGTATGACGACCGTTCCCCCGCCGACCGAGGTCGTGTTGAAGCCGCCGCTCCGGAAGCCCTTGGATGCGGTCGCATAAAGGTTGAGCGAGTCGCTGACCAGGTAAGATATGTTCAACTTGGGCGTAAAGGCACTGAAGGTATCTGCGCCTTGATCGAGCGATGGAGTGCCAAAAATCCTGGTGGCCGAGTTGGTCGTCCGCTTGTCTTCGAAATAACGACCACCGAGGTTCAAATCCAGTCCGGAGAGCAGTTCATAGGTAAGGTCGCCGAAAACTGCCCACGATTCAGAGGTTCCTTCGGTGTCGCCGAAATAGTAGTCGGCCGGGACTGCGGTGACCGGGTCGCTTTCCCCGGATACGAGACTCGTGCTTCTCGAGTTGCGATAGAAAGCCCCGATGAGAGCGCGCAGTCCGGTCGAGCTATCATACTGAGCGCGAACCTCTTGCGAAAAGGCGCGAAAACTCGAAGCTCCGTTGAAGACATAGGAGTTCAATGTCCCCGGCTGAAGTCCCTGCAAAAGCTCGACGGTTGGTGCCAGGATATCGGTGATATCGGTGACGTTGCTCCCATTGCGCTCCTGCCAGCTTGTCGCGCTCACCAATGATACCGCGCCCAGGTCGTAGTCGAGAACGGCGCTGAAAAGATTGATCCGATTCTTGATCGGGGTCGGAACCGCATAATAGACCTGACGATCCTCGTCTGCGGTATTGTTGCCTCCCGTGTCGATCTCCTGGTGCGACGCGAGAAGGGTCGCGATGAGATCCTCGCCAAGCCTGGCCAACAGTTTTCCGCGCACGAAGTAAGAACTGCCACCATTCAGGTTCTCTTCGCCGGTGCGGGGATTGTCGATCCAGCCAGCGATACTGGTATAGCCGCCGGCTACCCGCAGCCCGAGCTGATCCTCCACCAGAGGCAGATTGAACACGCCTTCGCCACGCCAAGCCAGTTCGCCGCCTTCTACGACGCTGAGTTCGCCTAGCGCCGATCCGCTGACAGCCGAGAGCTCGGGATCATTGGTGATGTAGCGGATGGTGCCGCCCATCGCACCTTGGCCGTAGAGGGTCCCCTGCGGACCGCGCAACAGTTCCACTCGTGCAATATCGACGAGCCGAATATCGGGCCCTTGGTCGGGCGCTTCGGTGTTGAGCGGAATTTCATCGAGATACTGCCCGATCTGGGCAAGACCGCTGAACGAAGACACGCCACGGAACTGGATGCGCTGCTGGCCCGGTCCGAACTCCGAAATGGAAAGGCCAGGAACCGTGTACTGCAGATCGGTGATTGTCTCTGCATTTCGGTTGCGGATTTCCCGCTGGCTTTTGACGCTGATGGATATCGGCACGTCGAATGCGGTCTCGGTGACTTTCTGCGCAGTCACCACGATCTCGTTGCTATAGTCGTCGGCGGACTGGACCTGTGACCGCGCAGCCTGAGGGCCCTGCGCGCGCGGCACTTTCGGGCTGGATTTTACTACGTAAACGCCCTGCGCGGTCGGTTGGGCCACCAAGCCGGTGCCACGCAGTGCCAGATCCAGTGCATCCTCGGTCGAATAGCTACCTTTGACCGCACGGCTGCGCTTGCCGCGAACTTCGTCTCCATCGAATATCACCTGGGACTTCGTGATCGAGGCGATCGCGCGAAGCGCCGACCCGATATCCTGCGTGCGCAGTTCGAAATTGTAGGTTTGTTGCTCAGCCTGCGCGGGTGTGGCGCTAGCCGCAACCACGATTGTAGCCAGACCGCAAAATAGGCCAGTACGCATGGACATGATTTCCCCCCGGATTGTGGTCTTCATGGTACGATCGGTGGATCGCCCTCACACCATCTGACGCACGAGGTCGGGATTCACGCCCGATTATTTTTCGGGCAGTTTCAACTTTGCACTCGAAATCACAATCTTCTTCTCGTCCGCGCTGACCCTGACGGGGTACAGAGAGGCGACACCGCTGACGAAGGCGGCAGTATCGCCTGCATCGAACTCGCCATTGATGATCAGTCGTCCGGCAGCCGCATCACCCAGCACTATCGGAGTGTCCGAGGTCCGGTTCACCCGTTCGATCGCGAGCGATAGAGGTTCATCGATAAAGCTCAATCGACCGCCCTCCCAGCTAAGGGAACGCTCCACATCGCCGGGCGCAATCGTGGCCGTGCGAGCCTTTGTGGACAAGATCAGCTCCTGGCCGGGCATGAAGACCCGATCGCTCAAGGAGCCGTCTGCCAACAGCTTGGACGCATCCGCCAGATCGGTTGCCTCGGCCTCGTCGAGCACCGCGACATGCCCTTCGTAGAGAAATACTCTGATCTGTTGAGGCAGAAGTTCGACACTGAAGGCGGTGCCGATTGCGACAACGGTCTTGTCGCCCGCGGTTACAATGAACGGACGCAGCGGATCACTGGCGACGTCGAACTTGGCCCGTCCGCGTTCGATCGAAAGGGCGCGTCGCTCACGAGAATAAGTAACCTCGACACTGCTCGCAGCATCGAGCGAGAGCTTCGAGCCGTCTTCGAGACTGACGACCCTGCGCTCTCCGATACCGGTCGTATAGATTTCGGACTGGTTCCCAATGAACACCAGGCCGGTCAGCACGGCGAGAAGCATGACAGCGGCCGCAAAACCCGCGCCGATGTATACAAAACGCTTGGGCATTGGCTCATGCCAATCCGGCTGCCCCTCTTCCATCGCTGTTAACGCCTGCGCGCGCAGCGAGAGGAAGCCAGGCATTTCCGCTATCGCATCGGCCCCTTGCCAAACCAGAACCATTTTCTCGAACGCTTCTTCGTGGCGGGGGTCGGCACAGATCCAGGCGTCGAATTCCCTTTGTTCGGAGAGATCCAGTGCGTCTTCGGCAAGCAGGCAGCACCACTTCGCTGCCTGCTCTTCGAAGGGGGTCACACCCTCATCTTGGGTGGGAAAACTCATGGTCTTTTCTCTATCCGGCGTGCGAGCGCGACCATGGCGCGGGTAATGTGCTTCTCGACCGTGCGCACGTGGAGGGCGAAACTGTCGGCGATCGTCTGTTTGTCGATTCCCTCGACACGGTAGAGAACGAAAATCTGGCGAGTGGGCTCGGGCAGGGCCTGAATGCCTGACCACAGCGCTCCCAGTGTTTCGCGCGCTACAAGGGAGCGGTGCGGATCAAGCGGGTCGATACCCAGGCTTGTGTCCTGAAGAACCCGCGAACGATAGGCGTGACGCACACGTTGGCGGCGTGCGTGATCCCGCAAAATATTTGCGGCTATGCGAAAAATGAAGGGCTCGCTTACCTCCAGATTATCCTCGCCCTTGCGGGCGAGACGAATGAAAACCTCCTGCGTCATATCTTCGGCTTCGGCATGACTCGACACCCTGCGGCGAAAGTACGCGAGCAGTGCTGGTCGATACTGACGGCTAACCCTTTCAAGTTCGGCTGGGGCTCGCTCTGTCACGCACTCTCCTTGCCAACGTATTCATTGCCTTAAACGCGCGACCGCCCGTTATGCGCCCGCCAAACTTCTCGAACCCTAGATTGACGCCTCCATCTACACGGAATTCGTCATAGAGGGACTGCGTCGCCGCTCCATCGGTGAATCGTCGGCAGATGACCGATCGGATTTCTCTGTTCCGTTCATGGAGAGAAACATGTCCGTGCGCTCGGTTAAAGACCGACTGCTTTTTTACCGCAACTATGGAGATGCGATGCAGACCTTCGGGAGGAGATCGCAGAGGTTCTGCGTTCGCCGTGAAACATGCTCTGAAAAGCAAGCATGAGGAGCGTACCGCTAGCATACGGCATCAGGGAGCGTCGCTCGGATCGAAGGTGCGACCGCTATTGGGTTGAGAAATCCTATGCCCGAATGACCGATGTGAAGGCGCGAAGCTGCCGTTGCGCGTAATGCAATCGACGGCGACGCGGTCAAGAGCAGGTTCGATATACCTACACCCAGAGGTATGAATCCTGTGGATACGAAGATCAGAGCGGCGGGAATGACCGGAGTTGGGCCGTTAGCCGCCAGTCCGGTCTTGGGGCTGACATGCGGAAAGCCGCCCTCCCGCTAACGACCCCACCACAGTCTTTCATCGTCGGTCGCAGTAGCCTTCAAGCGGTCATAAGGACATGCCCTGCTCTTACTCGAACTTCCCCAAGGGGATGGAACCGGGCCGACCATTCACGGATTGGTGTTGGGTATTATCGTCAAAAACTCGGGAAGCCGAAGGGTTCATCAATGCGCCCCATCACAGTTGTCCTCACAGAAGGTTATTCGGACTGGGAAATTGCACCGTTGTGCGGTGCTGGCCGTGCCTTTTACGAGGCGGAATTTCGGTTCGTATCTCCAACGGGGGGCGCTCTTACGTCTGCTGCAGGCCTACCGATCGCCGAAACTGCGAGGTTCGAAGCACCGGACGATGGCGTCGTCGTGGTTTGCGGGGGTCCCGCTTTCGAGGCTGACGATGGCTTGAAAATTGGTCAAAAGTTGAGGCAAGCGCGTCAGTCAGGTTGCATCATCGCTGGCATTTGCGGTGGAACGATCGCCCTGGCCCGTGCCGGTATGCTCGATGATGTCAGCCACACATCTAACGGGCCTGATTATCTTAGGAAATACGTCGAAGCGTACTCGGGCACAGGTAGGTACGTCGATAAGCCGAAGGCCGTTCGCGATAAGGACATCATCACTGCTCCGGCCCCTGCCCCTGCGAGCTTCGCGAGCGAAGTCCTCGCGGCAGCGGGACTCGAACCTCGGAAGGCAGAAGAGTTGAAAAGCATGCTCGGCGCAGAGCATTCGAGTTAAAAGATTGGGTGAGCGCAAGGAAGGCAACACGCGAATGGAAGCCAACAACGGGTGGAAAACATGTAGGCGCGGCCACAAATATCGCGGTCCCGGCCCCTGCCCGAAGTGTTGGCCGGCTGGCGCTGCCCGTGTGCGATCGAAAGATAGTCGTTCGTGAGACTTCAACCCGCCAGGCAGCTCACTCGATGGTCCGCCAATGGGCCGCCAGCGGTCAGTCCGCTTTCTGGGTTTGGGATCGCAATTGCCGACATTCCGCAACGACCGTAATATCATTTGTCTGATAGGGTCGGGATGGTCACTAGCATGCGGTTAAGCTCTTCGACATCGTCGAACGGAGCTTGCGTAAGGGTTAGTTTCGTGCCGCTTCCGTCCGGTTCGAAGTTGATCCGCATCTCCGTCTCAGAGGCATCGGGCTCTTCCCAACGGAATGTGAACACGAGCAGGCGCGGAGGCTCGATGGTCAGATAACGGCCACCGTGCGGCAGTTCCTTCCCGTCCTCGCCGACCATGACCGCGCGCGATTCGCCGCCCTCGCGGACGTCGGCATCGAACGAGGTAGTCCTGAACTCTTTGGGTCCCCACCAGCGCACTATTTCCGTCGGATTGGTCCAGGCCGCGAAAACCTCCTGCGGCGGGGCGTCGAACCGATGCTCGAGTTCGAGAGAATGCTGCTTATCCTTGTCCATCGATGTCTTTGCCGTTGCTGCGAAGATGCGTGTCGAGACTGTCCAGACTTCCCGTCCAGAACTTGCGGTAGCGTGCGATCCAGGCCTCGGCTGCGGCTAGCGGCGCCACGACGAGGCGGCGCGGGCGACGCGCCCCCTCACGTCGCTGCTCAACAAGCCCGGCGCGCTCGAGGACAAGCAGGAGCTTGGAAACGGCGGCGAGGGTCTGATCGAATGGCGCCGAGAGATCGCTCACGGTCAACTCTCCTTCGCGCAGGTGCGTGAGCAGCGCCCGGCGGGTCGGGTCCGCCAGCGTTGCGAAGGTTCGACTGAGAACATGGCGGGCTTGCTGACGCAGGTGGCGCGGCGCAGTTACAAGGCACTGGGCAAGCAACTGGCAGGCGCGGCAGAGGGGCTGGAAGGCAACGCGGCGCTGCGCGCGCTGACCGCCGTCTATGTTAGGTTCGCGCGCGACAACACGGGCCGTTTCCGCCTGATGGGCCGCACCGACTTGATCGAATTGGAGGACGATGACCTGCGGGCTGCGGCCTATCGGGCGATGCGCCCGCTCGCCGCCGCCGCTGCCGGAACACGCGGCCTCGGCGTGCCGACCCCCGAGTTCGAGCGACTGGATCCGCGCCTGATCGCCGCCATCGCCCCCGCGCACGGACTGGCGCATCTGGCCACCGAAGGACGGCTGGCCGCGACAATGCGGTCGGGAGAGGTGGGCGCGCAGGCGCAAGACACGTTGGTGGACGAGGTTTTGCGCGCGCTGTGGCCTTGAAGCAAACCGCCCAAACCGATAGCCGCTACGCAATACTGATCACGCTGAACGCGAGCGAGCCATATGCTACGACTTCGGTTTCTTGCTGTGCCTCGATATCTGACGCTGGAGGCGCGCGCGTGTCCTACCCGCCTGCTCGGGCAAACAGGACAGCTCTCCAGCGCAGGAGGTTACCTGTACCACAATGGTGAGCACGTCTGCTGTTGAAAAACCGCCACTCGCGCGCCAAACATTCTCCCAAAATGCGTAAGATCCTACGCGGTATGGTGGCGGTCACGCAACGCTATCCGGCTGACGGTTCGCCGAACATGATCTGCCTGAAGACCTTCACGTAACTTTCTTCCGGCTGGGTGCCGTCGCCCGATCGCAAGACCGCGGTATGCCAGAGTATGAGCAAGGTTTCGGTGATGACATCGGCGGGCAAGCGGAGTGGCTGCCCAAACTGGGCGGCCAGGCCTTCGATCAGAACCCGGAACTGGGCCGTTACACGCGCCTCCGCAGCCTTGTACTGCGCGCGGAATTCCGGGTTGCGAAAGGCATAGAGCTGCAATTCCAGCGCCAGCGCCGCCCAGGCCTGGCGATCGGGGATGTGGGCTAGCCACGCAGCAAGCGTTTGCATGGCCTGGTCGATATCGGCTTCCGGGATCGAGGCGGCGAGGTCTTCCAGTCGGTCCCGCTGTTCGGCCAAGTGACCTTCCATGACTTCGAGCAGCAGCAACTCCTTGCTCTCGAAGTTCGAATAAAAGGCGCCTTGCGTAAATCCGGCGTCGGCGCAGAGCTGGCGCACGGAAAGTGCCGGGATAGAATGGGCGATCATCAGCCGCTCGGCCGATTCGATCAGCTTGGCGCGTGTTTCCGCCTGGCTTTGCCGACGCGATTTGCTGGTGGTTTCGCCGCTCATGGTGCTCGATCCGTCTCAAAAGTCCTGATTTTCGGAACCAAATTTTCAGATATCACTTGATATTTCAAATGCCCGACCAGAGGATCGGTTTCCCGTCGATCCTTTCCAGCAGGCGAAACAGGCAGGAGTTGTTGCCCATGCAGCCCATACGGTTCACCCCCGATGTCGAGCAAGTCGATCCCGACGAACAGCGGCTGACGCGCGAGATCGTCGAACAGATGAATGCGACGGCGCGCAACGCGTTCGAACGGCATCGGCACGCCCATCGCGATGCCCATGCGAAATCGCACGCGATCCTTAAGGGTAGCATGACCGTGCAGGACGGTCTGTCGGCTGAGCTTGCGCAGGGCATCTTCGCTTCTCCGAAGACCTACGAGGTCGTCGCGCGGCTTTCGTCCGCGCCGGGCGATATCCATTCGGACGAGGTTCCGGCCCCGCGCGGTTTCGCGATCAAGGTGATCGGCGTTCCGGGTGACCGGCTTTCGCCCGACATCGGCGGCGAGAACCAGGATTTCCTGATGGTGAATTTCCCGGTGCTCGCCTTCGGCACGATCCCGAAATACAAGCAGATGCTGGGTCTGCTCGAAAAGAACGCGCATGCGCCCGACTTCTTTCAGCGGCTCGTTGCCGGCGTGGCGCGCGGCGCGAAGGATGCGTTGGAAGCGGTGGGCAAGGTGCCGAGCGCGACGCTCGAGGGGTTGGCGCGCGACAACAATCATCCTCTCGGCGAAACCTATCATACGCAGGCCGCTGTCCGGTTCGGCGACCATGTAGCCAAACTGTCGCTCGCCCCGAAATCCCGATCCGTGCGCGATTTGACCGGTCGGGATCTCGGAGACGTTCAATATTCGACTATGCGCGACGTGATCGGCAATTTTTTCCGCGCGAACGGCGCCGAATATGAATTGCGCGCGCAGCTCTGCACCGATCTCGAAACGATGCCGGTGGAAGATGCGGCGGTGTTGTGGGAAGAGGAAAAGTCTCCTCATCGTGCCGTCGCCACGCTGCGCTTCGACAGCCAAGGCCCCTACAGCCCGCCACGCCAGGTGTTCGGCGACGATGTATTGTCGTTCAATCCATGGAACGGCGTCGAGGCGCATCGTCCGCTGGGCGGCATCATGCGCATTCGCCGCGCGGCCTACGAACGGTCCAGCGCCTATCGTCACACCCAGAACGATCGCCCGCGCATAGAGCCGCAGGCCCTGTCCGACATTCCCGATTGACCACCAAGCGCAAAAGGAGCGCGCCATGACCAAAAGCATCGATCCGCGTCTTGCCGATGAGAGCAAGCCCGAAGAAATCCGCCGCCGTGCGCGCGAGCTGGCAGAAGACTTGCCGCAGCTGGCGAAAATTGCGCTGGAAGCGATGATCCGTGACCACAATCCCGATTACAAGGGCACTGCCAACAAGGCGGGGCGCGCAGGCATGCAGTCGGGCAATGTGTCCGAACTGACTGCTATCGCCAAGGTGAAGCCGGGCGGGGCGGATCGCCTGCGCCGGATCTTCGATCTGACCAACGGCAATATGGACGGCGCGCAGCGCGTGTCGACCTTGCACGATATGCGCTTCGTTTTCTTCGACGACGATACGCGGATCCTGTTCGCCACCACCTATGATGGCGATTGGGACACTTACATCAACGATTTCGCCACCAAGATTCCCGGCTTGATGGACTTGCTCTTCGCCAACATCGAAGGATGGCCGGGCATCGACAGTCCCGAGGTGAAAGACTTCATCGCCGATCACCAGATCGATGCATCGGGCTGGTTCGTCGCAAATCCGCAGGTGACCGTTGTGGATACTCGCCGGTACCAGCGGATGGAGCACGCGCTGGAGGACTTCCTCGAAAAATCCCGGGCGAATGCAGATATGGATCCCGCCACCCGCCAGGCTCTCGACGAGCTGAGCACGGCTATCGCGCAACCCGAGGGCGTGGATTATTGACATGGGCATTCTCCAAGAACTTTCCGCCCGCTTCCGTCCCGACAAGGTCAAGCTCCAGCTCGACGATATCCAGGCGCTGATCCTGCGATCCCGGCCCGAACCCTATGTCGGCATCCATTCGATGATCCATGTCGACGAGGCCGCGGGTGGTCGGGATCTTTTACGACGCTTGGCCGACCATATCCCTGCTGCATCGGGGTGGACGGATGAACTAGATTCGTGGACCGGCGTCGCCATCAGCTACGATGGCTTGAAGGCACTCGGGCTGCCGGAAACCTCGCTGGGGAGTTTTCCGCTGGCCTTCCAGCAGGGCATGGCCGCTCGTGCCGAGCAACTACGCGATTTAGGCGAAAACGCGCCCGAAACATGGGAGGATCCCTATCGCCCCGGCACCTGCCATATCGCATTGACCATTTATGCGCGCGACGACGATGCGCTCGACGGCGTGCTGGCAAAGGCCGAGGCCGAACTGGAAAAATCCACCGGCATCACGCTGATCGGTACGCACCGTTTCGGTGCCGACGAGGACGCAAAGAACCCCTTCGGCTTTCGCGACAGCATTTCGCAGCCGTTGGTCGACGGGAGCGGGGTCGACCCCTTGCCCGGTCAGGAGCGCGCTATCGCGCCTGGAGAATTCATCTTGGGCGAGGACAGTGAGACCGGCAGCCCGCTCGCCATGCCGCAACCCGAACCGCTTGGGCGCAACGGGTCATACATCGTGCTGCGCAAATACCAGAGCCGGGTCGGCGCCTTCAACGACTTCCTGCGCGGACAATCCGCCGACGAAGCCGAGCAGGATTATATCGCCGCGAAAATGTTCGGCCGGTGGCAGAGCGGTGCGCCATTGCCGCTTGCGCCGGAACGGGATGATCCGGAGCTCGGTGCCGATCCGCAGCGCAACAACGACTTCTCTTACGAAGACGATCATCGCGGCCTTGTCTGTCCGCACGCCGCGCACATGCGCCGCCTCAATCCGCGCGACAGCCAGCTTACGATCCTCAGCGACGTGAACATCCACCGCATTATCAGGCGCTCGTCTACCTATGGACCGAAATGGAGCCGCGACGTGACATCCGAAGTCGATGCGCAGGAAGATCGCGGGCTGTTCTTCATCTTCATCAGCGCCAGGGCCTTCGATACGATCGAATTTCTCCAGCAGGAATGGATCAACCGTGGCAACTTCGTCGATCTGGGCGAAGAACGGGATCCGGTCGTCGGCCTGCACCAGACGCCCGGGACCTTTACCATTCCCGAAACGCCGGTGCGCCGAAAAATCGATGGCGTGACCACCTTCAACCGGCTGCGCGGCGGGGAATACATGTTCATGCCCTCGCTAACGGCGCTGCGCTGGATTGGCGATGGCGCATGGGAAGAAGGCGCGAGCCCATGAACCCACAGAGGGGGCAGGGGGGCGGTTCGGCTTTCGTCTATCCCATCACGGTCGGCCCTGATGCGATCGACGAGCTCGATCACGTCAACAATGCGGTCTATCTGACCTGGGTGCAGCAGGCGATCACCGCCTATTGGGTCGCACATGCGCCGGCGGAGGAGGTCGCAAAGATCGCATGGATCGCCCTGCGCCACGACATCAAATATCGCAGCGAGGCGTTTCTCGACGACCAGCTCGAGGCGAAAGTCCTCCTCAGGGGCTTTCGTGGTTCCCGCTCGCAATTCGAAATACAGTTCAGCCGCGGCAGCGTGTCTGTCGCCGAAGTGGACACGACCCTGTGCTGCATCGACCGAGAAACACGGCAGCTGCACCGCATCACGAACGAGTTGGCGAGGCATTTCGCCATTGTAGCTTAATGCACACGGCTTTTTGCCCTTTTTCTCCGAGCCATTTGACAATCCCAACGCGAAGGCGCGAGAACTGTATAAGTTCTATTAATCGCAGCCCCACAACTATCCCCGTTCTAGCGAGGATACCGACCCGTTATCGTTGCATTTGTTATGCAATGCCTCGGCGCTGCCGACCAAGGCGGTCGCAATAGGTGCGCACATTTGCAGCGATCCCTTGTGCTGAACCGACGCCCACTCTCGGGGGGGACAGCACGCCGATCGCAAGGAGTGGTTGCTAAGGTGCGAAGCTGCCATCTGGGCTGATGCTCACGACAGGCAGCTTTCGGAAAAGATTCAAGCGAGCTCAAATGGCCGACATGAGGGCGCGAAGCTGCCGTTGCGCGTAATGCAATCGACGGCGACGCGGTCAAGAGCAGGTTGGATACAGCTACACCGGTCGTGTGGAAGCCTGTGAATAGGCCGATCAAATGGCAGAGATTGGGCCGTTAGCTGACAGTCGGGAATTGGTGAGAAAATCGGCTTTTCTGCCGCTACGGCATGATTTCCTCAGCCTTCGACATGAGCTGGATTCAAGGTGATCGAAAGCACGCAAGCTGGTCTCCGATCTCGGCTTTGCTCACGAATGGAGATGGCCAGGAGCACAGACGCGCTGCAGGTGCCAGAGTTCGCTGACACCGGAATGTGCGTCGGAAAAATACTGCCTCGGAGCTGCTCGAAGTCATTATTTCTACCTGCGGCTTGCGCATCTCAATGCTGCGCTGCACAATCAGCGGATGCGGATTGCGGTGATTGATGAGAGCCGGGCACGGGCCACCATAATAGAGGAAGGCCTGCGCGCCTTCGAAGGCTCGGAAATCTTCGTTCTCTCTGAGCGCAAGGGTCTGCTGTCCCGCATTGCCGAAATCGAGCCGGACATCGTGCTGATGGATCTCGGCAACCCCGCGCGCGACGTGCTGGAAGAATATTTCGCCGTCAGCCGAGCGCTGGCGCGGCCCATCGCGATATTCGTCGATGAAACCGATGACCAGGCGATCGCGGCCTCGATCGATGCAGGCGTATCGGCCTATGTCGTCGATGGGCTTTCCGCACCGCGTATCCGGCCCTTGCTGGATCTGGCCGTCAAGCGGTTCCATGCCTTCGCCCGTCTGGAAGAGGATCTGGCCAAGGCGCGCGGACGATTGCACGAGCGCGATCAGATCGATCAGGCCAAGCGGATTCTCATGGCCGAGCGACGCTGGACCGAACCCGAAGCCTATGCCGAATTGCGACGCAAGGCGATGGATTCGAACAAGCGGATCGCAGCGATCGCCGAGGCTGTGGTGACGGCGCACGAACTGATGAAAGGGGATCGATGAGCGAGAAACTGACCATTGGATTCCTGCCGCTGGTCGATGCCTGCCTGCCTATTCTGGCGCGGGAACTGGGATTTGCGGAAGAGGAGGGGCTGGACCTCGCACTGACGCGCGATGTCACCTGGGCGACCGTGCTCGATCGACTGCTCTATGGCCATACCGATGCCGCGCACATGCTCGCGCCTCTGGCCATCGCGACGACCATGGGCATCGGGCGACCGCCACAGAAGCTTGCTGCGCCATTCGTGCTCGGCCTCAATGGCAATGCGATCACCCTGCGAACCGAATTGGCGGATGCGGTTTGTCCCGAGCCGGTCCTCGGCGATCCGGCCGCTGTCGGCGCGGCGTTGGCGAAGCAGGCTGAGAAGGCGGCTGCGAATGGCCGCACGCTGCGGTTCGGCGTGGTACATCGCCATTCCTCGCATAATTACATGCTGCGATACTGGCTGTCCGCCTGCGGCATTCGCCCCGATGTCGATATCGAGATCGTCACCGTGGCCCCGCCGTTCAGCGCGGATGCACTGGAATCGGGCGAGATCGACGGGTCTTGCGTGGGCGAGCCGTGGAACTCGGTCGCCGTGGATCGCGGCGCGGGGCGGATCGTTCTGGCCACCGCGCAGATCTGGCGGCGGGGCGTGGAAAAGGTTCTGGCGGTCAAGGAAGCGCGCCTTGGGGAACGATCCGAGGCGGTCGAGGGGCTGATTCGCGCCATGCGACAGGCGGGCAAATGGTTCGTCGATCCGGCGAACAGGGAAAGCGCCGCCGCAATTCTCGCCCGACCGGAATATCTCGACGGCTCGGCAGAAATAATCGGTCGGGACATCGCCGATGAGATTGTGCTGGAGGCAGGCAGGGGCACAAGCTCCTATCCGGATTTCATGTTCCAGTACAACGAAGCGGCGAACTTCCCGTGGATCAGCCAGGCGAAGTGGCTCTATTCCCAGCTCATTCTCTGGGAAGGCAAGCCATTCGACACTGGCGATGCGGAGCGCGCCGGGCGCGTTTTTCGTCCGGATGTCTATCGGCAGGCCCTGCGCGGGACCGGAGACCTGCTGCCCGGGGCAAGTTCGAAGGTCGAAGGCAGCATTGACGGTTCGCTTGCCGTGGGTGCCGAGCAAGGCCGGATTACCTTGAGTTCGAATGGCTTTTTCGATGGTCGGATATTCGACCCCGACGAAGTCGAAGCCTATGTTGCGGGCCAGCGATGAAACTGCCGAAGATCACGGCTGATCGAAGAGGCACTCATCATGATCGCTTTTGACGAAGCCATGTCGCGGGCACTGTCGATGGTCCGCCCACTGGAAAGCGAGCGGGTCGCGGTATCCGATGCGCGCGGGCGGGTGCTGGCCGAGACTGTCCACGCCGAGATCGACGCACCCCGCGCCGATATTTCGGCGATGGATGGCTATGCGGTGCGGCTCGACGAGGCGCGATCGGGCCAAAGCCTGAAGGTAGTCGGCGAAGCTTTCGCAGGCACACCGTTCACGGCTCCGCTCGGTGAGGGACAGGCGGTGCGCATCTTTACAGGCGCGCACGTGCCTGCGGGCGCCGATTGCGTCGTGATGCAGGAATATGCGCAGCGTAGCGGGGATACGGTCACCTTCGGGCAAGGGTTCGGGCCGAGCAGGCACATCCGCAAACGTGGCGGCGATTTCGCCGCAGGTGCGCTTATGATCGAGCGGGGCACCCGTCTCTCGCCTGCCGCCATGATCGCACTGGCCGGGGCGGACAAGGCCGACGTCGCGGTCGCCCGGCAGCCGAGGGTCGCTATCATCGTGACCGGAGAAGAACTGGTCTCGCCCGGATCGGCTGCGGCCAGTGCCAACCGCCAACCGGATTCGGCAAGCTATGGGGTTGCTGCACTGGCAGAGCGTTATGGCGTGAAGATCGTGCAGATATTCCGCGCAGGAGACGATCTTGCCGCGCTCGAAGACATCGCCACCCATGCGCTTTCGCTGGCCGATTGCGTGATCGTCATCGGGGGCGCATCGGTGGGCGAGCGCGATTTCGCCAAGCCGATGTTCGCCGGTGCGGAGCTGGAATTTGCCTTTTCCAAGGTAGCGATCAAGCCCGGAAAGCCGGTGTGGTTCGGCACGGCTGGTGGGAGATATGTGCTCGGCCTTCCGGGCAATCCCGGTTCCGCATTGGTGACCGCGCGCCTGTTTGCGGCCCCCTTGCTGATCGCTTTGCAAGGTGGGGATGCTCCGGCCGAGATTCAGACCGTACCGCTACCGCTGGCGGCGGCTCTGGAACCAGGCGGGTCACGCGAAACCTTCCTTCGGGCGCGCCTCGATCAGGCTGGGCTGAAGCCCGTTGCCAATCAGGAAAGCGGCGCTCAATCCCCCTTGGCCCAGAGCACTTGGCTGATCTGGCGCGAAGCGCATGCCCAAGCGCAGGCAGCAGGGGCGATGGTTCGTGCTATTCCCTTATGATCCGCGCTTGGGCGGCAATCAGATCGGCCTGCGTATCGATATCGGCGAAAGGATCGGCGCCTTGTTCATCCCACTCGACGCGCGCGATTCCCACTTGCTCGGCAAATCCCCATAACGAACGCCGACCCGACGCAAGATAGGCGTCGAGCGCTCGCCGGTCGCATCGCCAAAGACCCGCCATATTCTGGTCGTGCCCCGAACTTACAGGAAGCGCCACACCTGCGTCTCCGCGCGCGTCCGCCAGTCGCCGAGGCAGATCGTTGGGCAGGAACGGCTGATCGCTGGCGATCAGCAGCACGTGGGCGCAGCCGACCTCGCATGCGAAGCCGAAACCGCTGGCGAGCGCCCCGATCGGGCCCATATCGCCCCGCGGATCGACGAGCACCGGCAGATCCGTTTCGGGAGCCTGCGTCCGTTCGGTGACGGCGAGGGCAACCGGGCCGCCATAAACCGCGGCTCTTGCGATGGCTCTTTCCAGAAGCGTTTGTCCGCCAAGTGCCTGCTGTCGCTTGTCCGCGCCGAAACGTGTGGCCTTGCCGCCGCAAGCGATGATGGTCGCAAAGTCCGTCATGCTACTGCGCGAAGTTCGGATGGTGCATACGCCGATGTGAGCCAGCGGCTTTGCGAAAGTCAACGGCCCCGTGCATTTGCGGCTTGCAGTTACGGTCTATTGCATCGCACCAATGAATCACATATTAAAGTGTTGTTCCGGCGTGTGCCCAAGGGTGGGTTCACTGGAGTGTCGGAGCGAGAACTTCGAAAATGCGTGGCAATGTCGCCGCTTCGACCGATCGGGTCGCAGCGGCTTTTTTGTATGCGTGCGGGAAATCGATCCCCGACGAAGTGCGGGAGGGACTGTCCAAAGGCCGAGCAATCGGAGGCAGTTCGATGAAAAAGAGTCTGGTACTTTCGATAGGAGCGGTGATGGGATCGATCGCCAGTCCTGCATTCGCGCAAGAGAGCCCACTCCCGCCGATAGAGGTGGCAGATGGGGTTACGATCGATCCCATAGTGGCCGCGCGGCTGCGCTACGAAGCCGTGGATCAGGCCAGTGGGCTGGACGACGCCGGGGCGCTTACCGCCCGCTTGCGCGCCGGGGCGGAGATCAAGGCGGGGATCGTGTCACTGATCGCCGAAGCCGAAGGCACGCTCGCGCTGGCCGACGATTACAACGACACCTTGCCATTCAACGGCATCGAGCCGTTTCCGGTGGTTGCGGACCCAGAGAATTTCGAGCTCAATCGGCTTCAGCTTTCGGTAATGGACGAGGGCAACGGCGCGACGATTGGACGCCAGCGCATCATACTCGATAATGCCCGTTTTGTGGGCAATGTCGGGTGGCGGCAGAACGAACAGACCTTCGATGCCATCCGCGGCCAGGCGACCATCGGTCCAGCCACATTCGATGCGACCTACGCAGTCAGCCAGCGCACGATTTTCGGCGTCGATAGCCCGAATGAGCATTTCGACGGCGACTTCGTATTCCTGAATGGCGGGGTTGAAGTCGCGGGCGTGGATGCGAAAGCCTTCGCTTATCTCATCGATTACGACGATCGCATCGCATTCTCCAGCCAGACCTACGGTTTGCGCGCCAACGCCGATCTGGAACTGCCCGGCCTGTTCGCATTGAAAGCGGAGGCGAGCGTCGCGACCCAGTCGGACTATGGAGCCAATCCGGTAGATTATACCGCGCCCTATTACAGCGTGAAGCTGGGCGCGACCGTGGCTGGCTTCGGCCTCACGGCGGGGTACGAGGAACTGGGCAGTGATGGCGGCGTCGCAGCCTTCCAGACACCGATGGCTACGCTTCATGCCTTCAATGGCTGGGCAGATGTTTTCCTGAACACGCCGACCTTCGGCGTGCGCGACTATTACGTGACGGTCGGGCGCAGTTTCGGCGGCATCCGCCTGCTGCCCGGGTTCAACGCGAGCGTCACCTATCACCAGTTCGACAGCGACTTCGGCAGCCAAGACCTCGGCACCGAATGGGACGCTTCACTGGGTTTCAAGGCCGGTCCGGTCTCCCTGCTGGTGAAATACGCCGATTACGACGCGGACACTTTCGCCGTCGATACCGAAAAACTCTGGCTGCAAGCCGAAATCTCGTTCTGATACTGGAGGGCTGATCAATGTCGACTTCGTTCAATCTGTTCTCGTTCACCGGAAAGATGCGGACCCTGCATCTGACCTGGTTCGCGTTCTTCCTGACCTTCGTGGTCTGGTTCAACCTCGCGCCAATGCTGCAGGCCATTCAGGAGACGCTCGGCCTTACAAAGGATCAGGTCACCACGCTGCTGATCCTCAATGTCGCGCTGACCATTCCCGCGCGCATCGTGATCGGGATGCTGACCGACCTTTACGGGCCGCGGCGGGTCTATTCCGCGTTGCTGATCGGCGCTTCAATCCCCTGTTTCGTGTTCGCGCTTGCGGACAGCTTCCTCCAACTGGCGCTAGCGCGCTTCGCACTCGGCTTCATTGGGGCAGGCTTTGTCATTGGCATCCGCATGGTGTCGGAATGGTTTCCCGCGAACGAGCTGGGCACGGCAGAGGGCATCTATGGCGGCTGGGGCAATTTCGGCTCTGCCGCTGCGGCTTTTACCCTGCCGACGATCGCCTTGTGGTTTGGCGGCGACGACGGCTGGCGCTGGGCGATCGGGCTGACCGGGGCGATGTCGCTGGTCTATGGCTTCATCTATTACGCCAGCGTGCGCGACGTTCCCGAAGGCTCAAAATATTTCAAGCCGCGCAATGCCACTGCGATGGAGGTAACCTCCAAGGGCGATCTGTGGCTGCTGCTGGTGATGAAGGTGCCGCTTTACCTCGCGCTGGGCGCGCTTGCCTGGCGGCTGACGAATGTCGATATCTTCACCCAGGGCACCGCGTTGGCAGTCTATGTCGGACTGGCAATGCTCTATGCCTATGATGCCATGCTGGCCGTGCGCGCCAATCGCAATGTGCTGACCGGCGAAGTGCCGGAATTCCAGCGCTACAAGTTCAAGCAGGTGGCAATTCTCAATATCCTCTATTTCGCCACTTTCGGTTCGGAGCTGGCGGTGGTTTCGATGCTGCCGCTGTTCTTTGCCGACACTTTCGGTCTGTCGGCGGTCGTCGCGGGCATGGTTGCCTCGGCCTATGCCTTCATGAACCTGATGTCGCGTCCGGGCGGCGGGTTGCTGTCCGACCGCTTTGGCCGCAAGTCGACGCTGCTGATCCTGACCGGGGGCCTCGCGGTCGGCTATGCCCTGATGGGGATCGTCGATCCTACCTGGCCGGTATGGCTTGCGGTGGTCGCAGCGATGGTCTGCTCTTTCTTCGTGCAGGCGGGTGAAGGCGCTGTGTTCGCCGTGGTTCCGCTGATCAAGCGTTCGCTGACCGGGCAGATCGCCGGGATGACCGGAGCTTACGGCAACGTCGGCGCGGTGATTTACCTGATTGTCTATTCGGTGGTCGATGCCTCGACTTTCTTCATGGTAATTGCCGGGACGGCCGTAATCGGCTTCATCTCCCTGCTGCTGCTCGAAGAGCCGACGGGCGAGATCGCCGAGGTGGATGAAGACGGCAGCGTCACCATGATCCAGGTCGGGCGAACGCCGCAATCGGCCTGAACCGTCTAAGCGAGGGGAGTTGTCGTTTGCCGGATATCGACAGGAAAACCGTGCACGAACAGCTCCCCTCCAACGCGTTGAAGGCTGCCATGGGCGGCCACAGCGCCGCGGGGCAGAAGGCGCGTAACGACGATGCCATCGTCGGTAAGGTGCCGGACAATGAGTATCAGAGGCACCTGCGCGGCGTGGTCGCGTGCATCGCCGATGGGTTGTCGAGCGCGCGCAATGCCGATCGGGCGGCTCAGCTGGCGGTGCTGCAATTCACCCGCGATTTCTACGATGCGCCCGAAAGCTGGACGGTGCAGAACTGCGCGTCGCGTCTGCTCGGCTCGCTCAACAGCTGGTTTCATTCGCAAAATCGCAGCGGGATTGCCGATAACGAAGGCTTCGCCACCACGTTCACCGCGCTGATCCTGCGCTCCACCACCGCGCATATCGTCCATATCGGCGACACGCGTTGCTATCGCCTGCGAGACGGCAAGCTGACGCTGCTGACCGAAGATCACAGCGCGCCCTATCTAGGCCAGTCGGAAGTCCTCACCCGCGCGCTGGGCATCGATGCCGATATCAAGGTCGATTACCGGCTGGAGCCTGCGTGCGACGGGGATCTGTTCCTGCTGACCAGCGATGGCATCCACGGCTCGCTGGGCGTGGAAGAGATGGTCGCCATCCTTCGCGAGGCGGCTCTTGGCAACCGCGCCGACCTCGAAACGACATCGCGCGCGCTGTGCGATGCAGCGCTGGCGGCCGGAAGCACGGACAATGTGTCCTGCCTGATGGTGCTGGCTCAGGCGCTGCCGTCCGAGACTTTGTCGGAAGCGCACAGCCGCCTGACGCGGCGGACGATTCCGCCGGTCATGGAGGTCGGCAATCGCCTCGACGGGTGGCGCGTGGTGCAAGTGCTGCACGCGTCTACCCGCAGCCATGTCTACCTGGTCGAGCGGACCGAACGCGAGGGCCGATATGTGCTCAAGGCTCCTTCGACCAATTTCGCGGGTGATCTGCGCTATCTCGAGGGGTTCGTTCTGGAGCAATGGGTCGGGCGCCGCATCCGCGACCGGCAGGTCATGCAGATCCTGCCGGGCGAGGACAGCCGCTTCCTCTATTTCGTCGCCGAATTTGTCGAGGGGACTACGCTGCGGCAGTGGATGGCGGATCATCCCGAACCCTCGGTGGACGAGATATTGCCGCTGGTGCGCTCGATCGTTTCGGCGGCGCGCGTCTTTCATCGTATGAATATCGTCCATCGCGATCTGAAGCCTGAAAATATCATCATCGCGGCCGATGGCACGGCCAAGATCATCGATTTCGGTTCCGCCCAGGTGACCGGTTTCGCCGATCTGCGTAGTGAGCCGATTGCGGACTGGCCCGAAGGCTCGCTCAATTACATCGCGCCCGAATTGCTGACCGGCGGCGAGGCGAAGTCGTTGTCCGACCTGTTTTCCATCGCCGCGATCATCTGGGAGATGCTGACCGGGCAACTGCCCTTCGCCCGCGAGGGGGCTGCGCGTATCTCGACTAGCGAAGAGGATCGGCTCCGCGGAGTGTTCGACCGCCTTCGCCCCGACTTGCCTCCCGCGGTAGAGCAGGTTCTCCAGCGCGCCCTGTCGCACGATCCAGCCACGCGACCGCAGGCGATGTCGGAATTCGTCGGCGCGCTGGGCCGCGCGGGCGAGAGCACGGCGTTGATGCGGACCGAGTTCGTCCCGCTGATCGAACGCGGGTCGAAAGAGATGTGGCGAAATTGGGCACTGATCGCGACTCTTGCCGCATTGGTGCTGGCGGTTATCCTATTCGGCCGGCTCGGTTGAGACCATCGCGGCGAGGATCTGGCCAAGCTCCGCCTTGCACGACCCGCAATTTGTCCCCGCAGAGGTTGCCGCGCCGATCTGTTCGACACTGGTGAGCCCCTCGCTCTCGATCGCGCGGCGGATGGTGTTGCGACCGATGGAAAAGCACGAACACACCACCGGGCCGGGATCGGGCATGTCCCCGCGCGACTGCCCGGCAAGCGCCCATACCGCATCGCTGCCCGGCAGGCCGACAAGGAAGTCGCGCATCAGCGACACGGGCTGTCGGCCAAGGTAAATCGCGGCGAGCAGAGTCTCGTCTTCGAAAAACGCCATGCGAAAGCTGCCGCGAGCTTCGTCCACCATCACCTGGGCAGGCGCATCGGGAAAGGCGAACAGCGCGCGCGCCCAGCTTTCCGGGTCGGTGGGCCGCTCCTTCCCAGCCAGCTCCGCCCGCCAGCCGGCACTGGTGCGCGCCATCGCCCAATATTCGCAGGTCGGAGAAAAGCGGTCCTGCGCTATGGCAAAGCCATACCAGCCGGCTGCAAACCGCTCCGCCCGGACCGATGCCGCCTTGCTCTCCGGCTGGCCGGACAGCGGATCGGTAACGGAAGGGACAAGCACGTCGATCCGCGATGCTGGGGCGTTCTCGCCAGTCCAGTGCATCGGCGCGAACAGCGTGCCGGGCTGCACTTCGGTGCTTTCGCGCAGCCGCAGGATTGCGCTGCCGCATGCATTGCTCAGCCGCACCATATCGGCGGGCTTCAAGTGCAGCCGCGCGGCATCTTCGGGACGCATATCGACGAAGGGTTCGGGCAGATGGGCGGAAAGGCGCGGCGAGAGCGCGGTGCGCGTCATCGTGTGCCATTGGTCGCGCAGCCGCCCGGTGTTGAGGCGGAAGGGCAGCTTGCGGCTCAGCGCGGCCTTAGGCGCGCGGTGTCTCACGGGCACTATCCGCGCGCGCTTGTCGGCGTGGAAGAACTGACCGTCTGCGAAGAAGCGACCACCTTTTTGATCAGGCGATTGCGGCCAGCGTAGCGGAGCCATCTGGTCGTAGGCCGCAGCGTCCTTGCCGCTCATGCTCGATATATCGAAGTCCAGCCCGAATTTCCCCGCAATGGCCGAAAGCTGCGCATATTCGTCGAAAATCTGCGCGGGCCCGTCCCATGCGAAGGCCTCTTTCCAGCCCATGCGCCGCCCTACCTCCGCCATGATCGCCCAGTCAGGTTTCACATCGCCGGGTGCGGCCAAGGCGGCGCGCTGACGACTGATCGTGCGGTCCGAATTGGTGACCGTGCCAGACTTCTCTGCCCATGCAGCGGCGGGCAAGAAGACATCGGCCAGCCGCGCCGTATCGGTGCGCAGCGTTATGTCGGAGACGACCACGAAAGGACAGTCGGCAATCGCGCGGCGTACACGGTCCGCATCGGGCATCGTCACGGCGGGGTTCGAGTGGACGATCCACAGCGCCTTGACGCGGCCATCGGCCACCGCATCGAACATCTCCACCGCCTTCATGCCGTTCTCGCGCGGCAGGGCCGTAGCGTTCCAGAATTGCTGCACCGCCTTGCGATGCCGTTCGTCCTTCAGCTCCATGTGGCAGGCAAGCATATTTGCTAGCCCGCCGACCTCGCGCCCGCCCATCGCATTGGGCTGACCGGTCACGGAAAACGGCCCCGTGCCAGGCCTGCCGATCCTCCCGGTTGCGAGATGGCAGTTGATGATCGCATTGACCTTGTCCGTCCCGGCGGAAGACTGATTCACCCCCTGGCTGTAGACGGTGACGGTCTTGTCCGTGCCGATCCACAGATCGTAAAACGCGGCGAGCTCATCCTCGTCGAGGCCGGTCGCATCCGGATCGTCTCCTCGGGCAGCCTTCAGAGCTTCTTTCAGCCCGCTGGTATGAGCCGCGACATAGTCCGTATCGACCGCGCCGCGCCGACTGATTTCGGCCAGCAAGCCGTTGAACAGCGCGACATCGCTACCGATCGCCAGCGGCAGGTGGAGGTCGGCCTCCGCGCAGGTCGCCGTGCGGCGCGGATCGATGACGACCAGCTTCAGCTGCGGTCGCGCGGCACGGGCAGCGGCGATACGCTGGTAGAGAACCGGGTGACACCATGCCAGATTGGATCCGACCAGCACTACAAGATCTGCCTCTTCCAGATCCTCGTAGACGCCCGGCACGGTGTCCGTCCCGAAAGCGCGTTTATGTCCCGCGACGGAGGACGCCATGCACAGCCGGGAATTGGTGTCGATATTGGCGCTGCCGATGAAGCCTTTCATCAACTTGTTGGCGACGTAGTAGTCCTCGGTGAGCAATTGGCCCGAGACGTAGAACGCCGTCGCATCGGGGCCGTATTCCTCGCGCACGCGCAGGAATTCGGCGGCGACGAGGTTCAGCGCCTCTTCCCAATCGGTATCCTGTCCCCCGATCTGCGGGGTAAGCTGGCGATCCGCGAGACCCACCGTCTCGCCCAGCGCCGATCCCTTGGAACACAGGCGCCCGCGATTGTTCGGGTGATCGGGATCGCCCCGCACCGCCAGACCGCCCGTGCCATCGGGCTTCAGCAGGACGCCGCAACCGACCCCGCAATAAGGGCAGGTCGATCGAACCTCGCCGGCTTCGACATGCTGCATCATGCCGCCGCTTTTTCTGCCAGCGCGCTCACATCCAGCAGCACGCGCCCCGCTTCGATCTTCACCGGATAGGTCGCAATCGTGCCTTCGTCCGCGCCCTGCGCCTCGCCGGTTTCGAGCGAATACGTCCAGCTGTGCAGCGGGCAGGTGACCTTGCGGCCATGCACGATGCCCTCGGCCAGCGGGCCCTGCTTGTGCGCGCAGGTGTTGGAGGTCGCGAAGACTTCTTCCTCGCCGGTGCGGAATAAGGCGATGCAGCCCTTCGCCGTTTTCACCCGGCGCGCACCGCGCAGGGGTATGTCGGCCACGGCTCCGATATCGGTCCAGGTCATTCGGCAGGCTCCATGGTCAGATCGGCAATGGGCTGGAACTTCTCCGCCTCGGGCTCGCTCGCATGCTCGGCCCAGGGGTCTTTGCGATAGACCGATTGCGAGATTTCGAAGCGTTCGTTCAGCGCGGCACGCTCGGCCGGATCGGAGAGCACGTCCTTCACCCAGTCGAGCCCGACCTTATCCACCCACTTGTATGGCCGGTCGAGATATTTGGCGTGCTCGCGGTAAAGCTGGACGAAGGCAGCGGTCCATTCGATCGCCTCTTCTTCCGTCGCCACATCGACCAGTCGCTGCGTTTCGCGCACGTCCATGCCCGCCGCGCCCGCAACGCCGATCTGATAACCGGAATCGACGCAGACGACGCCGACATCCTTGCAGGTCGCCTCGGCGCAATTGCGCGGACAGCCCGATACACCCAGCTTGACCTTGTGCGGGGTCCACGAACCCCACAGCTTCTTTTCGAGCTTAATGCCGAGGCCGGTGGAATCCTGCGTACCGAAGCGGCACCAGTCCGTCCCGACGCAGGTTTTAACCGTGCGCAGCCCCTTGGAATAGGCGTGGCCCGAAACCATCCCAGCGGCATTGAGATCGCCCCAGATTGACGGCAGGTCTTCCTTCTTCACACCCAGCAGATCGATCCGCTGGCCGCCGGTGACCTTGACCGCGGCGCCGTGTTTCTTCGCCGCCGCCGCGATGGCCAGCAGCTCGTCCGGCGTGGTCATTCCGCCCCACATGCGCGGCATCACAGAATAGGTGCCGTCCTTCTGGATGTTTGCATGGTTGCGCTCGTTGACGAAGCGCGATTGGGCATCGTCCTGATAATCGAGCGGCCATTCCGCCAGGAGGTAGAAATTGATCGCCGGGCGGCAGGTCGGGCAGCCATTGACCGTCTTCCACCCCAGTTCCTGCCACACGGCTGGCTGGCTGCGTAGCTCGCGCGCCTTGATCAGGCGACGCACATCCTCATGCGTCAGATCGGTACAGCCGCACACCGGCTTCGCGCCGCCCGCATCGAAACTGTCACCCAGAGTGACGGCGAGCAATTGTTCGACCAGCCCGGTGCAGGTGCCGCAGCTGGCCGAGGCCTTTGTCTGCGCGCGCAAAGCGTCGAGCGTGTCCGCTCCTGCCCCGATGGCCTCCACGATCTGCCCCTTGCATACGCCGTTGCAGCCACAGATCTCCGCTTCAAGCGGCAATGCTGCAACGGCTGCCAGAGGGTCCGCAGAGGCGCCTCCGCCACCCTGGAATGCCGGGCCGTAGATCAGCGTGTCGCGCATCTCCTCAATATCGGTTTGGTCCTTGATCAGGCCGAAGAACCAATTGCCATCCGCCGTGTCGCCATACATCACCGCGCCGACCAGCCGGTCGTTTTCGATCACCAGCCGTTTGTAGATGCCGCGGGCCGGATCGCGGAAGACGATATCCTCTCGCCCCTCGCCATCGGCGAAATCGCCCGCGCTGAACAGGTCGCAGCCGGTAACCTTCAGCTTGGTCGAAAGTTCGCGCATGGCAAAGGCATCGTCCTCGCCCAGCAGCGTCTTCGCCAGCACCCGCGCCTGATCGTAGAGCGGGGCAACCAGGCCGAACAGATTGCCGTCGAATTCCACGCATTCGCCCACGGCGAAGATATCGGGATCGCTGGTGCGCATCTGCGCATCTACCGTGATCGCCTTGCCGCATGTCAGCCCAGCCTCAGCACCGATCTGCCCCGCTGGCCGGATGCCCACCGCCATGCAGACGATGTCCGCATCTAGCACGGTGCCGTCCTCCAGAACTACCCGTTCGACCTTGCCATCACCCTCGATTGCCTTGGTCGAGGCCTTGAGCAGCACTTCGATGCCGCGCTTCTCCAGATCCTTTTTCAGCAGATAACCCGCCGCTTCGTCTAGCTGGCGTTCCATCAGATGGCCCATCAGGTGCAGCACGGTCACTTCCATGCCGCGCAGCCGCAGGCCCGCCGCCGCTTCCAGCCCCAGCAAGCCGCCGCCGATGACCACCGCCTTCGCGCCGGGCCGGGCCGATGCCGCGATCATGGCATTGGTGTCTTCCAGATCGCGATAGGCGACCACACCGGGCAGATCGTGTCCCGGCAGTGGAATTATGAAGGGGGCGGAGCCGGTCGCGATGATCAGCTTGTCGTAAGGCAGTTCGCCCTTTTCCCCGACCACTACCTTGCGGCTGCGATCAATGGCAACGACCTTTTCGCCGAAGCGGCAGGTGACGCCGTGTTCGGCATACCAGCCATCGTCATGCGTCACGATTTCTTCGAACGCCTTCTCGCCAGACAGGACGGGGGAGAGCATGATGCGGTTGTAATTGCCGCGCGGTTCGGCGTTGAACAGCGTGACCTCGAATGGCGCGCCCGCTTCGAACAGATGCTCCAGCACCCGTCCCGAGGCCATGCCTGCGCCGATGACGACCAGTCTTTCCATGCCTTGCGCTCCCTTACAGATACCAGGCGGTGATGAAGGCGAGGTCTTCGCCGTGATAAACCGGCAGGGCGACCATGCTGCGATAGCCGGCCGGAAGCCCTGTTCCGTTGCCGACGATGTGCGGAAGGCCGGAGCCGAGCACTTGCCCGACCGGCCCCTGCCATGCCGTGATGGTCACAATATCGACCGGCGGGTTCTGCTTGGCCCATAGCGGTCCCTCGCGCTCGCAAATGCCGTCGATCCGCACTGCCGCGCGGCGCGGGCCGACACGTTCGGGGCGGGCGTCCCAGATTTCGAACCGGCGGGCGAGGGGGGTGTCGGCCCCAGTCAGCAGCGTGACGATGCGCGTGCGACCGTCCGGCGCCTGCACCGGAATGCCGAGGCCGTGCGTCAGCCCCGCTGCCTTCGCACTCTCGCCGCGCACGAAGCCGTGGCGTGAACCGATCTGCCGCATCAGCACTGGCATTTGCGCAGACCAGACGCCGCCCGGCAGACCCTCGCCATGCGCGAACACGACATCCTGCGATGCTGTACCGAAATCTTCCGCTGCGCCGTAATAGCCGGCCTCCAGATGGAGGCGGTCGTCGCGGTCCTCCCACACCTCGATGGCTCCGATGTGCCCGGCGTCATCGCCGCACAGCACGACGAGAACGGCCTTAAGCGCGTCGTCCGCAAAAACGGGGATCGCGATTGCGCAGGTCAGCCCCGCCTCATGCGCAGCCACCGTCCGCTGGAAATAGGAACCATCGAACTGGTCGAGCACGATGGGACATCCTTCGGCCCATGCCTTGCCCGGAAGTCCTTCGCCATGCGCAAACTGCGATTGCGAGGAGACATCGGCGAAGGCAGCGAGCGGCCCGTAATCCCCGGCACCGAAGACGAGCGTCTCGCCTTCCGGCAGCCAGATTTCGGACGCCTTGATGAAGGACATCGCAGAGTCAGGCTGCGACATTCTGCGCCTCCTCTCCGGCAAGCTCGCGCCGGCTGTTTGCGCCGCGCAATGCCTCGCCGATCAGGATCACCGCCGGTCCGCCGCGCAGGGCGGACCTTGCGGCGAGAGGCAGCAGGTCGAGCCGGGTGAAGAACTCGCGCTTCTCCGGCAGGCTGGCATTCTCGACCAGCGCCACGGGCGTATCGGGTGCAAGTCCCGCAGCAATCAGCCCGCGCGAGACGTGGCCTGCAGCGGCCTTTCCCATATAGACGGCGAGCGTCGCCTGCGGGTCGGCGAGCGCGGCCCAGTCCACGTCGGGCGCAGCGCCGCTCTTCGTATGCGCCGTGACAAGGGTCAGCCGTCGCGCCAGTCCGCGCAAGGTCAGCGACAGGCCGAGGTCCGCCGCGCCCGCACTGGCTGCCGTGACGCCGGGGCAGACGAACACCGGAATGCCCGCCGCCCGGCACGCCTCAAGCTCTTCATTCGCCCGCCCGAAGATGGACGGATCGCCGCCCTTCAGCCGTACGACGCGCTTGCCTGTTCGCGCCGCTTCCACGATCAGCGCATCGATCGAGCGCTGATCCCTGGAATGCCGCCCCGACCGTTTGCCGACCGACACGCATTCGGCTTCCGGCCCGATCAACTCCAGAACACCGGGGCCGACCAGCGCATCATAGAAGACGATGTCCGCACGCCGAAGCAACCGCTCCGCTTTCAGCGTCAGGAGATCAGGGTCTCCGGGTCCGCCCCCGACAAGCCAGACTGTCCCTGGACGGAACTGGCTATCGTATTTGACCTTCACGACCCATCCCCACCAGAGGTCGGGCCATCCGACGCTTTCCCGCATATGAAACGCATTCCCAGTCTCCAGACGTGAACGCCAAACGCAAAAAAGCCGCTACGACGCATAATCCTGAAGGATCGGTCGAGCGGCTGCATTGCCAACAAATTTAAGGTCTGATCGGACGGTCAGGCACCCGACACTGGGTGAATCCGATGACGTCGAGAAATGCCCGATCTTCTGCTGCAACGCAATAGAAAAATGGGTTGGATTGCAGGAAGTGCTTGCCGCTTGCGACAACCCGACTGCCACTGTCGGAGATCAGAATAGGTGACCGCTTTCAGGTGCGCGCGCCGATTGCCGGAATGACTGGGAATGGGGCGCGAAGCTGCCGTCGCGCGGAATGCAATCGACGGCGAAGCGATTGAGAGGAGGTTGTGCCCGCCGGCCGCCGCGATCTCGAGCGCGCGCTTGGCGGTCTCCTGTCCCTTGACCTGCTTGAGGTCGCCGCCGCCGACCTCGCTTTCAACCACGCCGGGTTCGGGGGCGGGCAGTTGCTGCGTGCCTTTGAGGTGATTGAGCAGGCTCGCCAGGTCGGGCGCGGCGCAGACCGGTATCTCGCTCGCCCAGCGCGCTTCTGAGCCTTGCGCGCGTGGACAGATCAGACCGGCCTCCGCCTCGCTCGCGTGGATCGCCGCTAACAGCACGCCGGGCGAGGGCACGATCCGCGCGTCGAGCGCCAGTTCGCCCACCGCGATCCAGTCGCCCAATTGCTCGGCATCGGTCACCCCCATCGCTGCCAGTAGCGCCAGCGCAATCGGCAGGTCGTAATGCGAGCCTTCCTTGGGCAGGTCGGCAGGCGAGAGGTTGATGGTGATCCGCTTGGGCGGCAGCGCGAGGCCCATGCTGGACAGCGCGGCGCGCACGCGTTCCTTGCTTTCGCCCACCGCCTTGTCCGCCAATCCGACGATATTGAACTTGGGCAGGCCCGGCGCGACCGAGCACTGCACTTCGACGCTGCGTGCCTCGAGCCCGAGATAGGCCACCGTTTTGACCAAAGCGACCAGGATTAACCCCCACCCCCGCAATCACCCCTAGCTGATGCCGCGAAAGCCCTAGTTTGTCGAGGGTTAACGGGTTCACACTGGAGGTGAAGCAGCATGGTTAACAGCGGGTTATCCATACCTCTTGAGCCGCTGGAAAGCGCGCGTGCGGCAAAAGATTGCCATGTTCAGAATTACAGCAATCCTCCTTTCCGCTCTTGGTACCCTGATCGCCGCTCCGGTGGCCGCACAATCGCTGACCCTGGTCAGCCTGCCGGTCGTCTATGTCGCCAGCCCGGTCGTCCAGCAGACGCACCAGGGCCGCGCGGTCCTTCCTGCCGCGGTAGTCCGCCCCCAGGCACAGCCGGTGCGCGAACGGCAGAACCTTGCCGCTGTCCGTCCGCAGACCTACACGCCCGCCGCATTGCCGGTGTGGAAAGCCCCCGCCTTCATCGATCACCGCTTCCGCGACTATAACCGCGGTCTTGCGCAGTACGGCCCGTTTCGCGTGATCGACGCGCGCCGGGTGGCGCTGGTGGGCGAAACCGATGCTGCGACCCCGGGCTATTTCCGCGCGATGATGCGCGACTTTCCCGGCATCGAGCAGCTCGACATGGTCGAATGCCCGGGCACCCGCGACGATCGTGCCAACCTCAAGGTCGGCCGGATGATCCGTGCAGCGGGCCTCGTCACCCACGTTCCCGCGATCGGTTCGGTGCGTTCGGGTGCGGTTGAACTGTTCCTCGCCGGGGTCGACCGCGACATTGCGCATGGCGCCGAGTTCGCCGTGCACAGCTGGATGGATGCCTATGGCCGCGAAGCCGACGATTTCTCGTTCGATGCTCCGGAGAACCGCCAGTATCTCGACTATTACCGCGAGATGGGTATGAGCACCGACCAGGCGCGTGCATTCTATGATTTCACCAATTCGGTTCCGCATGCGCGTGCCCTGTGGCTTGGTGCGAGCGACATGCGCCGCTGGTCGGGCCGCCCGCAGCAGGCCAAGACGCCCGCGCGAACCAAGGCCGTCCGGTCGGCCCCGACACTGGCCTATGCCGACGTCACTTTTTCTTGACGCGAGAGGGCGGTTCGCCTAGGCGCGCGGCCCTGTAGGTCGTCGCTCGCAGGGGCGGCCCTTTTTGCTGGCCCGAATCACTCGAGCCGGCAGCCAACCGAAATCTTTTGTAAGGACGATCCGATGAAGCGGACATTCCAGCCCTCGAACCTCGTGCGTGCACGCCGTCACGGTTTCTTCGCCCGCAAGGCTACCCCGGGTGGCCGCAAGGTCCTGCGCGCCCGTCGCGCCCGTGGCCGCAAGAAACTCTGCGCGTGATGTGACGCGTCGCGCCTGAGGCGCGGCGACAATCGCACCACACTGGCGGGCTCCCAATCGGGGGCCCGTTCGCGTATCTGCCATCCATGCACCCGAGCCTCTCCGTCATCCGCAAGCGCGCGGACTTCCTCGCGGCGAATCGCGGGCTGCGGGTTGCGCGCCCCGGCTTCGTGCTGCTCGCGCGGCCCAATGACGGGCAGGGCAAGCGCTATGGCATCACCGTCACCAAGAAGATCGGCAATGCGGTGGTGCGCAACCGGATGAAGCGGCGATTTCGCGAATTGCTGTGGGACGCGCTGCCCGAAGTGGGCCTGCCCGATCACGATCATATCCTGATCGGCCGCGAGGGCGGGATCGAGCGCGATTTCTGCGCCCTGCGCGAGGAACTGGCCGCCGCGCTCGCGCGCGCTGCCGAAGGCAAGGGCGACCGCCCGCGCAAGCCGCGCCACCATCGCAGCCGGCGCGCATGAAGTATCCGCTGATCTGGATTGCGCGGCTGTGGCAGTTGGGGCCCAGCCTGCTGCTGCCGTCGACCTGCCGCTACCATCCCTCGTGTAGCCAGTATGCGATCGAGGCGCTGGGAAAATACGGCGCGATCAAGGGTGGATGGATGGCCTTCAAGCGTATATTGCGCTGCAACCCCTGGGGCGGCCACGGCCACGACCCGGTGCCCTAGTACTGTCTTGACAGGCTAAGACACCACCCCACATTCTGACTTTCGACCGGACAAAGACGGGACCGACCTTGGACAACCATCGCAATTTGATCCTCGCCATAGTGCTTTCCTTCCTGCTGTTGCTGGGATGGACCTCGGCGATGGACTACCTCTACCCGCAGCCCGAACAGGCGCTGGTCGGGGACCGGGCGGATACGCCGAGCGAACAGGCCGCCCAGGCGGCCGACGGGGCGGCAACGCGGCATTCGCGCACTGGCGGCCTCGTCGATCCGGCGATGCGCGCGCAGGAAGTGGCCGATCTGAAGACCGCGCTGGCCAGCCCTGACCGGCTGCCTATCGACGCACCGCGCGTGGCTGGGTCGATCAACCTGCGCGGCGGGGTAATCGATGACATCGTGCTCAAGGGCTATAACGAGACCACCAGCAAGGATAGCGAGCCGGTTCGCATCTTCTCGCCGAGCGGCACACCCGCGCAGCAATTCGCGCAATTCGGCTGGGTCGGTTCGAACCTCACGGTTCCCGGCCCGCAGACCTTGTGGGAAGCCGATGGCGATGTCCTGACCGCCGACACGCCGGTCACGCTGACGCATGACAATGGCGAAGGGCTGACCTTCGCCATCCGCTATTCGATCGACGACAAGTTCATGGTCACCGCCGAACAGTCGGTTGCCAATAGCGGCGGCTCCCCCGTCGTCATCCAGCCCTTCGGCCTCGTCAATCGCACCAGTCGCACCGCGAGCGAGGATCTGTGGATCGCGCATTCGGGCCCGATCGGCGTATTCGGCGACAGCGCCGATTACGATGTCGATTACGACGATCTCGACGACGACCAGCGGATCTCGCCCGAAGGCCGCACCAGCTGGGCCGGCTTCACCGACATCTACTGGCTCGCCGCGCTCGTCCCGCAGGACGATACCGCGCCCGAAACCACCTTCCGCGCGCTGGGCGACGAAACCTATCGTGCCGACATGATCTACGAACCGAGCAATCTGGCTGCGGGACAGGCATACACCGTCACCTCGCGGCTCTATGCCGGGGCCAAGGAAAGCGTGATCCTCGACAGCTACGAGGATGCCGGGCTGCAGAAGTTCGGCCTCGCGATCGACTGGGGCTGGTTCCGCTGGTTCGAAAAGCCGTTCCTGTGGCTGCTGCGCACGATCTACGACGCGGTGGGCAATTTCGGCATCGCCATCATCTGCCTGACGATCATCGTGCGCGGGGCCATGTTCCCGATCGCCCAGAAGGGCTTTGCCAGCATGGCGTCGATGAAGGCGATTCAGCCGAAGATGAAGGCGCTCCAGGAGCAGTACAAGGACGACAAGCCCAAGCAGCAACAGGAGATCATGGCGCTCTACAAGAAGGAGAAGGTCAACCCGGTCGCGGGCTGCCTGCCGATGCTGCTCCAGATCCCGGTGTTCTTCGCGCTGTACAAGGTGCTCTATCTCGCGATCGAAATGCGTCACCGCGACTTCCTGTGGATCACGGACCTGTCCGCGCCCGATCCGGCCAATCTGGCCAATGCGCTGTCCTATGTCGGGATCGAGGTGCCGCAGTTCCTGATGATCATCTTCGGGCTCGGGGTGCTCGGCGTCCTGCTCGGCTTCACCATGTGGCTAACCTTCAAGCTCAACCCGAGCACGCTCGATCCGATGCAGCAGAAGATCTTCGATATCATGCCGTGGATCCTGATGTTCGTGATGGCGCCGTTCGCCGCGGGCCTGCTGCTCTACTGGGTGACCTCGAACATCCTGACGCTGGCGCAGCAGAAATACCTCTATTCGAAGCATCCGCAGCTGCGCGCCGCGATCGAAGAGGACAAGGCGAAGAAGGCCGCCGAAGCGGCCAAGGCGGGCTCGTGACCGAAGCCGAAGCCGCCGAACAAGCCGCGCTCGAACGGCGCGCGGGCAAGCTGTTCTCGGGCCGGGTGGATTTCCTCCTCTCGGCGCCGCAGCTCAAGTTCCTGCCCGAACCGACCGTGCCCGAGATCGCCTTCTGCGGGCGCTCCAACGTCGGCAAGAGCTCGCTGCTCAATGCGCTGACCGGGCGCAAGTCGATCGCACGCGCCTCGGTCACGCCGGGCCGCACGCAGGAACTCAACTTCTTCGAAGTGGGCGAACCCACGCTGTTCCGTCTCGTCGACATGCCCGGCTACGGTTTTGCCAAGGCCCCGGTCAAAGTGGTCGAGAAGTGGAAGAGCCTCGTGAAGACCTATCTGCGCGGCCGGCCCGTACTGGCCCGCACGCTGGTGCTGGTCGACGGGCGCCACGGCCCCAAGGATGTCGACCGCGAGATGATGACCATGCTCGACGAGGCCGCCGTGGGTTACCGTGTCGTGCTGACCAAGGCCGACAAGATGAAGGCCAGCGAACTCGCCAAGGTGATCGAGGCGACCGAAGTCGAAGCCCGCAAACACGTCGCCGCCTTTCCCGAAGTCCACGTCACCAGTGCGGAAAAGGGCATGGGTATCGGTGAGCTAAGGGCGGCTGTGCTGGGGGATGCGGGGGTTTAAGAGCCGTATACTGCCCTACTAGGGGCGACGACGGGTTGCACTGCCTGTAAACGCCGCAACCACGATGTCCAAAAGTTCATCGTCTTCGGGTATGTCCTTCGTGCCAGCGTTCAGGACAGGCATCGGGTCTCGTTGGTTACAAAGCAGGTCATTATGAAACGGGCTTTGCGGATACGAACGATTGTCCAATCGAATGCCCCAACCAAATCCCGATAGATCGAAAGTATATGCCCTCTTTCCCCATTTAGGGGCACCGTATGGTGGTACGGCAATCTCAGGATGTTCCTTTCCATCGACTGTCCAAACCTTGCGAACTACGATGACGCGCGGCTCGTCACCAACATCGTTGAAAACAAAATTGCGCAGCGAAAACTCCCACGGTCCCAAAGAAAGCCCTTCATGCGACATGTGGGGTGAAACGGCAGCGCGCCAAAGAGTGGCTGCCACGAACTTCACGAGAAGTGCGGGCTTTGGGTTAGGGACTTCGAAGCCTAAGCCACTAGGTAGCGAAACCGCCTTCTGACTGAAGCCTCGTATCCATCGCACCGCATAATCGTCGCAATCGCCGAGTGATGCTTCGCAATCTTGGCATAAGATTGACTTGTCCCAAGGGCCGGACTGATACTCGACCCACCGACCCCGCCCACGGTCCGCAGCAAACATTGCTGTCTCATCACCTCGTATCGAGTGCATCAATGATCGGGGAAGAATGTGTGACTTTACAGTCTTCCTTGCTCCACAGACCTTACAAGGCAATCCGCAATCCTTCGAAGACAAAACTCTTGATGGGTCAACGCGCGAACAGCATCGCGTCGTCGGCGAAGGCCTTCATCTCCAGCGCGTTGCCGCTGGGGTCGCGGAAGAACATCGTGGCCTGTTCGCCGGGTTGTCCCTTGAAGCGGATGGTCGGCGGGATCGCGAATTCGGTGCCTGCGGCCTCGAGCCGTTCCGCCAGCGCCTGCCAGTCCGCCATCGCCAGCACCACGCCGAAATGCGGCACCGGCACGCCGTGCCCGTCGACATGGTTGTTCGCACGGTCGCCCGCTTCGCCGGGAGCAAGGTGCGCGACGATCTGGTGGCCGTAGAAATCGAAATCGACCCATTCGGCGCTCGACCGTCCTTCGGGGCAACCCATCGTTTCGCCATAGAAGCGGCGCGCCGCGGCGAGGTCGTGGACGGGGAAGGCGAGGTGGAAGGGCCTGAACGACATTTCTACTCCGTCGCCCCTGCGAAGGCAGGGGCCTAGATAAGGGGTCTTGCTGGCACACCTTGCGCCTGATGGAAACCGCATCGAGTATCGCTGCCGTTATCCGGATTCCCGTCTGCGCGGGAATGACGAACCGGGGCCGGGCGACCTTGCCTGTTCAGCCTCGACAGTGCCCGGCCGGGCCTCTACCGCCGCCCCACGCAAGGTGGGTGCACACATGAAGCTGATCATCGGCAACAAGAATTACTCGAGCTGGAGTCTGCGCGGCTGGCTCGCGGCCAAGCAGTCGGGCCTGTCGTTCGAGGAAATCACCGTGCCGATGTTCGGCAAGCAATGGGATGCGCTCAAGAGCGAGGATGGCGGCACGCAGCCTTCGCATGGCAAGGTGCCGATCCTGTGGGACGAGGAAGCGGTGGTGTGGGACAGCCTCGCGATCCTCGAATATCTCGCGGACAAGGTCGGTCGCGAACGGTTCTGGCCCAAGGACGCGGTGGCGCGCGGCATGGCGCGCTCGATGGTCGCCGAAATGCACTCGTCCTATCAGGCGCTGCGCAGCGAATGCCCGATGAACGTGCGCAAGCGCTTCGAGGGCTTCACGCCGAGCGAGGCCTGCCGGCAGGACATCCTGCGCATCCTCGGCCTGTGGGCGGAAGCACGCAGCCGCTTCGGCAGCGGCGGCCCCTTCCTTTTCGGCACATTCGGCGCGGCGGATGTCTACTTCGCCCCGGTCGTGTCACGTTTCATCAGCTACCAGATCCCCGTTCCCGGTTTTGCCGCGGCCTATATGCAGGCGGTGTGGGAGCATGAGTGGCTGCAAACTTGGATCGAGGCATCGGACAACGAAGAATGGGTCATCGAACAATACGAAACCATCGCTTGAGCGCATGTGCGGCGCTGGCCGCGCTGCTGCTACCCGTACAGGCGCAGGCCTGGGGCTTCTACGCGCATACGGTGACTGCCGATATCGCGCTCGAGAACGTGCGCCCCGATACGCGTGCGGAGATCGACCGGCTGCTCGAGGCCGCGCCCATGCTGGGCACGCCCGAATGCGAATTGGACAGCCTGCAGGACGCCAGCGTGTGGCCCGATTGCCTGCGCGGCCAGTACTGGCGCTGGGGACATACCTTTTCCTGGCACTACCAGACCGAGCCGGTGACCGAAGAATACGACGTGCGCAAGAACTGCTCGGGCCTAGGTTGCGTCAGCGCGCAGGTCGAGCGCAACCAGCGTATATTTGCCGACGAGAGCCTGCCCGACAATGTCCGCGTGGAAGCGCTCGCCTTCCTCGTCCACTTTATCGGCGACATCCATATGCCGCTGCATTCGGGCGATCACGACGACCGCGGCGGCAACGACCGCGAGGCGGCCTATGGCATTGTGCCGGGGCTGAACCTGCACTGGGTGTGGGACGGGCCGCTCGCCGAACGCGCGATCAGCGGCAACCCGCCGATCGCGCGGCGCTACAGCGAGGCCGAACGCGCCGAACTGGCAGGGGGCAATGCCGCCGACTGGGGCCGCGAAAGCTGGCAGATCTCGCGCGACTTCATCTATCCCGAAACCTTCGGCTGCGACCCGTGCGAGGGTGAACTTCCGCGCGAGACCGCGCTGTCGCAGGAACTGATCGAACGCTCGGCCCCGATCGCGCGGCGCCGCGTGCTGCAGGCGGGGTTGCGGATGGCCGAATATCTCGACCGCGCCTTCGAGCCGGGGCCGCTGCCCGAACCCGCGGGCTAGAAGTCGCTGCCGTTCTTGCGGTGGAAGCCGCGGCCCTCTGTCAGATGCATGTCGATATCGGGATAGTGGCAATCGCTTGCCGCTGGCTTGCCGATCGCGACGAAGCAGCACGGCGCATCGGAGCGGTTATGCAGCACGTGGCCGTTGCCATCGCCCTTGGGGAAGGCGGCGACATCGCCCGCGCGCATGGCATGTTCGCCCGCATCATCGACCAGCACTGCTTCCCCCGACAGTATCACCACCAGTTCGTCTTCTTCCTCGTGCCAGTGGCGCTGCGAGGACCAGGCACCGGGATCGAGCACGACATGACTGGCGCCGAAATCGGCGAGCCCGGCCGCCGGCGCGAGGCGGCGGTAACGGCGTCCGGCGACTTTCGCGGCGAATTCGGGGGGATAGCCTGTCGCGTTGGTCTGGGGGATGGCATCGAGATCGAGCTTGGGCATCGCTGCGCACTCCTGCTAGCGGACACAGCATGACTGATGTTCTCGATCTCGCCAAGCGGCTGATGGCCGCGCCCAGCGTCACCCCCGCCACCGGCGCGGTGTTCGATGCGCTGGAAGCGATGCTGGCGCCGCTCGGCTTCAAGGTGACGCGCTTCACCCGCGGAGAAGGCGCCGCGGGCACGCCCGAGGCGCCGGTGGAGAACCTCTTCGCGATCCGCCGCGGGCCCGAAGGCTCGCGGCACCTGGCCTTTGCCGGCCATCTCGACGTCGTCCCGCCCGGTGGCGGCTGGACCAGCGAGGCGTTCGAACCCGAAGTGCGCGGCGAGCTGCTCTACGGCCGCGGCGCGGTCGACATGAAGGGGGCGATCGCCTGCATGGTCGATGCGGCGGCGCAGGTGCCTGCGGAGGCGGGGACGATCAGCTTCATCATCACCGGCGACGAGGAAGGCCCCGCGCTGCATGGCACGCGTGCGCTGATCGACTTCATGCGCGAAGCGGGGCACCAGCCCGACCTCTGCCTCGTCGGCGAACCCACCAGCGTCAACCGGCTGGGGGACATGATGAAGATCGGGCGGCGCGGCTCGGTCAACATCTGGCTCGAAGTGCATGGCACGCAGGGGCATGTCGCCTACCCGCATCTGGCCGACAATCCGATCCCCAGGCTGGTCGCGATGCTCGCCGAACTCGACGCGCTGGTGCTCGACGAAGGCACCGACTGGTTTCAGCCGAGCAATCTCGAAGTGACCGAGATCGACGTGCCCAACGATGCGCACAATGTGATCCCCGCGCTCGCCAAGGCGCGGATCTCGATCCGCTTCAACGATCTGCATTCGGGCGCATCGCTGTCCGAGAAGGTCGGCGGGATCGCGGAAAAGCATGGCGGCAGCGCGCTGCCGATCATCAGCGGCGAGCCGTTCCTGACTCCGCCCGGCACCTTCAGCGACAGTATCGCCGCGGCCGTGAAGGCGGAAACCGGCGTCGATCCTGAGCCTTCCACCACCGGCGGCACATCGGATGCGCGCTTCCTGCGCAGCGTCTGCCCGGTAATCGAATTCGGGCTGGTCAATGCGACCATGCACAAGACCAATGAGGCGGTCGCGGTGGATGATCTCGCCACGCTGAGCCGGATTTACGCGCGGATCGCCCGCGACGTGCTCGCCGGGTGAACGCGCGCCTCCTCACAAGGCTTTGCAAGCCACGATAACTGCGGCATGAATCCGCGCGCGGCTTTGACCGCTCGCAATGACAAGACGAGGGGTTGGGAAGTTGCTGAGGACCTGGTTCGAAATTCCGCTGTGGCAGCGCGTGATTACCGCGCTCATCCTCGGTGTGCTCACCGGCTGGGCCTGGGGCCCGGAAGCCGAAAGCATCAAGTGGATCGGCGATTTCTTCATCAAGTCGATCAAGATGCTGGTCGTCCCGCTGATCTTCTTCAGCCTCGTCTCGGGTGTCGCGGCGATTGGCGATTTGCGCAAATTGGGCGCGGTCGGCGGGCGGGCGATGCTCTTGTTCGTGGTCACCGGCCAGATCGCGGTCTGGCTCGGGCTGGGCCTCGGCACGCTGGTCCAGCCGGGCGCGGGGCTGGATACCGATGCGATCCAGAAGGGCGCGACGCCCGAACCCAACGAGACTTCCGCGGTGGACATGATCCTCTCGATCGTGCCCGAAAGCCCGGTGCAGGTGATGGCCGATGTCGCGGTGCTGCCGCTGATCGTGTTCAGCATGCTGATCGGTATCGGCATCCTGATGGCCAGGGAAGACGGCGTTCCCGTCCAGAAGGTCTTCGATAGCGGCGCGGTGATCATGCAGAAGGTCACCATGATCGTGATGGAACTGACCCCCTTCGGCGTCTTCGCGCTGATGGCGTGGGTGGCGGGCACGCTCGGCCTCGATGCGCTGGTCAGCCTCGCCAAGCTGGTCGGGCTCAACTACCTCGGCTGCCTGCTGATCATCACGCTGATCTACGGCAGCATGATCAAGTTCCTCGCCAAGCTGCCGGTGCGCGACTTCTTCCGCGGCATCCTCGATGCGATGGCGGTGAGCTATTCGACTGCCAGCTCGAATGCGACGCTGCCGGTCACGCTGCGCTGCGCCGAGCGCAATCTCGGCGTGTCGAATTCGGTTGCCAGCTTCGTCATCAGCCTCGGTGCGACGATCAACATGAACGGCACCGCGATGTATCTCGGTCTCGCCACGCTGTTCGGCGCGCAGATCTTCGGCGTCGACCTGTCGATGGGCGATTATTTCCTCATCTCGATCCTCGCGACGCTTGGCGCGGTCGGCGCGGCGGGCATCCCGGGCGCGGGCCTGATCATGATGGCGCTGGTGTTCGGCGCGGTCGGCGTGCCGCTTGAAACGATCGCCTTCGTCGCCGGCGTGGACCGGATCATGGACATGATGCGCACCACCACCAATGTCAGCGGCGATGCCGCAGTGGCGACCACGGTGGCGGTGATGACGGGCGAGATCGACACGCGCGAGATGATCTCTGCGGACGATGTCTAGCTGGTCGGAACTCAGTCCCTATTCCCGTGCGCTGCGCTTATCCCTAGGTTTGATAGCGCTGGCTCCGCTATGGCTTGGGCTTCCCACAATTTTGGATAGTTTGGGCGTCGAAGCTCGGAATCGCGAGCCTGTGCTCTTTGCGTTTCTCATCATGTTTGGAATGGCAAGCCTCGCTTCTTTGCGGATCCGATGCCGAAACTGCGGACGATCACTCTTCGTGAACGACTACCTTTGGGGAGTTGTCACATTGCCCGGTCCTGTGCCTGCGAAAATTTGTTCGAAGTGCGGAACCGATCAGAGAAGGACAGTTGATTAACGCCCCTTGAGCTTCTCCAGCGCCTTCTTGCGATAGCTGCACAGATCGACCACCGGGCAGCGCCAGCATTCGGGCGTGCGGGCCTTGCAGATATAGCGGCCGTGCAGGATCAGCCAGTGATGCGCACCCAGCCGGAAGGGCTGCGGCACGCGCTTTTCCAGCTTGGCTTCGACCGGCTCGGGTCTCGTCGGGATTGGCGTTACGATCTCCGTCAACAATCCACGAATTACGGTTCAGGCCGCGACCGGTTGCAGTTCCGCTTGCTCCGGTTCGGCTCGGTCGCCCGCGATTGCCGCCAGCCATAGCGCGCCGATATGCCGGTCGAGTTCGGGCGGATCGAACGGGTCGAGCCCCGAGCCGGGATAGAAGGTGACCTCGCCGAATTTCGGCTGGCCATCGATCTCGTAGAAATCGATCCGCGCAAAGTCGAAGGGCCGCGCCAGCGTCTCGGCTGCGGCCAGCATGCGGTCGAGATTCGCCGGAGCGGGCGAGGGCGGCTCGTCCGGCATCGAGACCTGCGTCCATGCCCGGTCGTAAAGCGTCCAGCGGTGATTGCGCCCGCGATCGAGATGTACCTGCACCAGCACCGCGTGCCCGCCGAAGACATAGATCTTGTAATCCACCGGAAGCCGGTCGCCGCTGCCGAGAAAGGGTTCGACGATGTAGCCGCGCGGCAGGTCGCGGTACGCCCATTCGTCGAGCCACAGGCCGTAGGCCCTGCGTGTCCAGCCCGCCGCCCGCCGCCGCGCCGCCTGCCAATCCGCCGCGTCATGGCACACCACGTTCTGGTTGCAGCCATGGCTGGCCTTGAGAATGAAAGGAAAGGGGGCGGGCGGGCCTGCGGGCAGGACGCTGCCCGTCCAGCGCGTGGGGATGATCCATCGCTCGCCCAGCAACCGCGCGGCCTGCTGCTTGGCGGAAACCTTGTCGACCCACACGGGCAGCAGGGGATTGCGGTCCTCCAGCTTGCGTTGCTGCACCAGTTCGGTGAAGCGGCGCGGGCGGCGCAGGTCGGGCCAGCGGCGGTGGCGCCACAGATAGGTGAGGCCGATCCGGACCTTGGGCAGGGGCAGGAGCCAGTGCGGGAGGGAGGGCTGCTTCCGCAGGTCCATCGTCAGCGATACGCCGGTCGCGGGTTTGCGTTCCGCACGGGGTGAACCGGAGAGGGGGGCGGGGGCCGTTGCACCTAGCGCCCCCTGGGCTTCTCCAGCACCTTCTTGCGGTAGCTGCACAGATCGACCACCGGGCAGCGCCAGCATTCGGGCGTGCGCGCCTTGCAGATATAGCGGCCATGCAGGATCAGCCAGTGATGCGCGCCCAGCCGGAAGGGCTGCGGCACGCGCTTTTCGAGCTTGGCCTCGACCTGCTCGGGCGTCTTGCCCTTGGCGAGGCCGGTGCGGTTGCCGACGCGCAGGATATGCGTGTCGACCGCGAAGGTTTCCTGCCCGAACCAGCAATTGAGCACGACATTGGCGGTCTTGCGGCCCACGCCGGGCAGGCGGACGAGATCCTCGCGCGTGTCGGGCACCTCGCCGCCATATTCGTCGACCAGCAGCTGGCTGAGCGCGATCACGTTCTTGGCCTTGGAATTGAACAGGCCGATGGTCTTGATGTGCTCCTTGAGTCCGTCTTCCCCCAGGGCGAGCATCGCCTGCGGCGTCTCGACTTCGCGAAACAGAGCGCGGGTCGCCTTGTTGACGCCGACATCGGTTGCCTGCGCGGAGAGCGCGACCGCCACCACCAGCTGGTAGGCATTGCCATATTCCAGCTCGGTCTCGGGCGCGGGATTGTCCTCGGCGAGCCGGCGGAAAAACTCGAAGATCTGGTCCTTGGTCATAATCCGGCGGTCACTCGGGGATCGAGCCTTCCATGTCTTCCAATGCGCGCGCCATCGCTTCGCGGCGGCGCTGCATCGCATCGCTGAAGGCGGCGGCGACGATACCCGTCGGCAGCGCCACCAGCAGCACTCCGCCGATCGCCACTATCGAACCGATCAGCCGTCCTGCGGTAGTGACCGGATAGACGTCGCCATAGCCGACCGTCGTCAGCGTAATCACCGCCCACCACAGCGCGCGGGGGATCGAGCCGAACTGCTTGGGCTGCAGGCTGCCCTCGACCCAATAGAGCCCCGCCGCGCCCAGCAGGACCAGCACCAGCGCCAGCGTGGCGCAGACGATCAGGTCGTAGCTGCGTTCGCGCAGCGCCGCGCCGATTTCGCGCATCGCGGCGGAAAAGCGGCTGAACTTGAGGATCGAGACGATCCGCAGCAGCCGGATGACGCGCAGCACCGCGGCATTGGCAATGAAGAAGGGCGCCAGGCTCACTGCGACCACGATCAAATCGATGATCCCGATCGGCGACAGGATGAAGCGCCAGCGCTTGGTCCAGGCGGAACCCGGCCCCTCGCGTTCGGGCGCGGCATAAATGCGCCCGACGTATTCGACGAGGAAGATCATCCCGAAGACGAACTCGGCAATCAGGATTTCGCGCTGGTAGGGGATGCGGATCTGCGGCTCGGTCGCCACGATCCCGACCAGCAATGCCAACAGGATCGTCCACACCACGAAGATGTTCAGCCCCGTCAGCCGGCCACTCGGCCACGAGCCGATATGCAATTGCCGGTGCAGGCGGGCGCGCAGGGTCACAGGCTCAGATTCCCAGCACCTGGTCCATCGAATAGCGGCCGGGATCGCGCCCGATCATCCATTCGGCCGCGCGCACCGCGCCGCGCGCGAAGATCGAGCGATTCTCGGCGCTGTGCGACAGCGTGATGCGTTCTTCCTCGCCCGCCAGGATCGCGCTGTGTTCGCCCGCCACGGTGCCGCCGCGCAGGCTGGCAAAGCCGATCGCGCCTTCTTCGCGCGCGCCGGTGTGCCCGTCGCGTCCGCGTTCGGAATGGCTGGCGAGATCGATCCCGCGCGCCCCTGCCGCAGCTTCGCCGAGCAGCAGCGCGGTCCCGCTGGGGGCATCGACCTTGCGCCGATGATGCATCTCGAGGATTTCGATATCCCAGTCGGGTCCCAGCCTTGCAGCGGCCTCGCGGACCAAATGCGCGAGCAGCGTCACGCCGAGCGAGGTATTGCCCGTCTGCAGAACCGGCACCGCGCGCGCGGCATCGTCGATCGCGGCGTGATGCCGCTCCTCGAGACCGGTCGTGCCGATCACCAGCGGCACGCCCGCGCCGATCGCGGCATGGAGGTTGATGCACAGCGCGCCGGGGGTCGAAAAATCGACCAGTACCTCGCTTGCATCGGCCAGCCCGGCCGCGTCGCCGCCCTTGTCGATCCCGCCCGCCAGTTCATGCCCGCTTGCACCGATCACGGCGGCAAGCGCATGGCCCATGGCGCCTTCGCACCCGATAATCCCGATCCGCGCCATTCTTTCCCCTATCGGCCATGGTTCATGGCCGGTCTTTGACATGCCCTACCGCATCGCTACTTGAGGGCAAATGACCGATATGCGCAACATCGTGATCCTCACCGGGGCAGGTATCTCCGCCGAAAGCGGGATCGATACCTTCCGCGATGGCGGCGGCTTGTGGGAACAGCACCGGGTCGAGGATGTCGCCACGCCCGAGGCCTTCGTGCGCGATCCCGATCTCGTGCTGCGCTTCTACGACCAGCGGCGCGAGGCGATCCAGGCCAAGCAGCCCAATGCCGCGCATGAGGCGATTGCGCGACTCGATGCGGAATGGGACGGCGAGCTGCTGGTGGTAACGCAGAACGTCGACGACCTGCACGAGCGGGCGGGTGCGCGCCGCGTGCTGCATATGCATGGCACGCATCTCAACGCCTGGTGCACTGCCTGCGATACCCGTTCGCGCTGGACCGGGCCAATGATCGACCGTCCGCCATGCCCCGCTTGCGGCACGCCCGCGCTGCGCCCCGATGTCGTGTGGTTCGGCGAAATGCCTTACGAGATGGAACGCATCCATGCCGCGCTGCGGCAGGCGGATCTGTTCGTCTCGATCGGCACATCGGGCGCGGTCTATCCCGCGGCGGGTTTCGTCCAGGACGCCCGCGAAATGCGCGTTCGCACGCTCGAGCTCAATCTCGAGGCGAGCATGGGATCGCGCTGGTTTCACCAGTCGCGGCACGGACCGGCGACGCAGGTGGTCCCCGAATGGGTCGCGGAAGTCCTAGGCGGCTGACCCGCAGGCGGCGCAGGCGGGGTCCTTGGCGATGGTGAAGCTGCGCATGGCGGGCTTCAGCCCGTCGAGCAGATGGACCCGGCCCCAATCGGCCTCGCCCAGCGCGCTGACCCCGTCGAGCAGGATGCGCACTGCCTGCAGCGCGGCGAAGGTCGCGACCCAGCCGGCCATCGCGCCAAGCATGCCGTCCTCGGCGCAGGTATCGCAATCCTCCGCATCGAAGGCATCGCCGACGAAGCAGCGGTAGCACGGCTGGTTGGGAAGGTGTCCGGCAAAGGCACCGACCTGCCCCTGAAAGCGCCCGACCGCGGCCGAGAGCAACGGCACGCGCTCCGCCACGCAGGCATCGGCAACCGCCAGCCTTGTGGCAAAATTATCGGTCCCGTCGAGAATCAGATCGGCATCGACGACCAGCTCGTGCGCATTGTCGCGCGTGATCCGGCGGTCGCTGATGGTGACATCGAGCGCGGCGTCGAAGCCGGTCACCCAGCGTTTGGCGATTACCGCCTTGCCGTGGCCGACATCGCGTTCGTTATACAGCGTCTGGCGCTGGAGGTTGCTGGCATCGACCCGGTCGTCATCGACGAGCGTCAGCTTCCCGATCCCCGCGCCGGCCAGATATTGCAGCGCGGGTGAGCCGATCCCGCCCAGGCCCACCAGCACCAGATGCTTGCCCGCCAGCGCGACCTGGCCCGCCCCGCCCACTTCGGGCAGCACGATATGCCGCGCAAACCGGTCGAGACGGCCCGGTGGCAGGCTCATTGCAGCTCGTCCTGCGGTTCGGGCAGGCGTTCGCGGCGAAAGCCGTGCATGCCGTGCCACCATTGCAGCGCGATCACCCCGCCCTTGGCGGGCTGCAGCGTGACCAGCATAAAAATCACCGCCAGCGGCAGGATGATGGCGAGGATCGCCATGCTCGACAGCGCGAAGTCGCTCGCGAGGATAATCAGCACCGGCGCGAGCAGATGGCCGGTGACGAAGATCGAGACATAGGCCGGAAAATCGTCCGCGCGCTGGCCCGAGATATCGAGGCCGCAGGCGGGGCAGCGATCATGCGGCTTGAGCCATTTGCGGAACAGCGGCGCTTCGCCGCACCGCGGGCACCGGCACCGCGCGCCGCGCCACAGTGCGGCGCCGAAGGAAGCGGGCAGGGCGATATCGGCGCGCGGGGCGGCGGGAGGTATCTGCGGCATGCAGGCTCTTTGGCGCGCGCGATGGCGCCTGTCGACAGCTCTGTGCACAGAGCTGTCGAAGCGGTGTGAACGGGGTGGGGAGCGGACGCGCCGGCGCCCGCGCTTATGCCGTCAGCTTTCGAGCTGCCGAAGCAGGCTGCGCACATCGCCATCCATATCGGCATCGCGCTGGCGCAAATCCTCGATCAGCCGCACTGCGTGGATCACGGTCGAATGGTCGCGCCCGCCGAACTTGCGCCCGATTTCGGGATAGCTGCGCGGGGTGAGCACCTTCGACAGATACATCGCCACCTGCCGCGGCCGCACGACGGCGCGCGCGCGGCGCTTGGAGCTCATCTCGCTGCGGTCGATACGGTAGAACTGGCATACGGTGCGCTGGATCTCGTCGATCGTGATCCGGCGGCGGTTGGCCGAGAGGATATCGGTCAGCTGCTCCTCGGCCAGCTGGAGCGAGACTTCCTGCCCGGTCAGCTGGGCGTAGGCGATCAGCTTGTTGAGCCCGCCGACCAGTTCGCGGATATTGCGGGTGATGGTGCGGGCGAGGAAGTCGAGCACGTCCGCAGGCACGTCGAGCGGTGCGAAACGCGTCAGCTTGGAGGTGAGGATTTTCTTGCGCAGTTCGATATCGGCGGCCTGGATATCGGCGACGAGGCCCATCGACAGGCGGCTGAGCAAGCGCGGTTCGACCCCGTCGAGCGCCTGCGGCGCACGGTCGGCGGCGAACACCAGCCGCTTGCCTTCGGCGAGCAGCGCATCGATCGTGTAGAGCAGTTCTTCCTGCGCGCTGGCCTTGCCGATGATGAATTGGATATCGTCCACCAGCAGCAGGTCGAAGCTGCGCAGCCGGGCCTTGAATTCGAGCATCTGGTTGGCCTTCAGCGCCTGGACGAATTCGACCATGAAGCGCTCGGCGCTGCAGTAGAAGATACGGCTGCGCGGATGCGCTTGCAGGAAGGCATGGCCGGTGGCGTGCAGCAGGTGGGTCTTGCCCTGGCCGGTGGCGGCCTTGAGGTAGAGCGGGCTGAACTGCGGCTTCTCGGTCGCGCCCATGCGCTGCGCGGCGTTGAAGGCGAGCACATTGGCTTCACCGGTGATGAAGGCGGCAAAGGTGAGGCTGGGGTCGAGCCCGACCGAGCTGGTGAAACCGGTATCGCCCAGCGTGTCGGCGCCGATCGCCATCATCGAGGTATCGGCCCCGTCATTGGCCGGGCGGCGCCCGTCCGAATGGAGGCGCAGATCGGCAACCTGGCGGCGGCCCGGATGGACCTGGATGCGGACGTCGCGCACTTCGCTGCGCGCGATCTTCCACGCCAGGCTGAGCCGGTCGGCAAAACGGTCCTTGACCCAATTGGCGCTGAATTCGGTGGGCAGGAACAGGTCGAGCGTACCGCTGTCCTTGTCGATCCCGCCGACCTGGATCGGCTTGATCCACTGGCTGTGGAGCTGGTGACCAAGATCCTTGCGCAGGCCCTGGCTGATATCGGCCCAGTCCGCCGCCAGGTTCACCGCCTCTTGATCTTCCATGAAATCGTCCTGTGCCTTGCGCGAACCAATGTCTGATGCCTTACGCATTCTTGTATCATCCCCCGGTGAACGCCGCGGCGCCACTCGTTTGCTTCTAACATTGGCAAGGCCGGGCACAGCATCGCCACACTCCGGAATCGGTGCATCCGAAGGTCGCCCTCGCTCGTCGATAATCTAAAGGTCCGGGCTGTCCCGCCCCGAACCGAGAACCATTGTGTAGGTCGCTCGCCGGATGAGTCGCAAGGGGGATAACTGCAAAAAATCTGAAATATACTTGTTGACTCACGTGTAAGCCGCAGGCCCCCGTTCAAGTGACGGATATTACTTGAGTTCGCCCAAATTTGCGCTGCGAATCGTGAGTTTCGCGTGGGTTTTGTTACGAATGCATTTCAGGCCAGTATTCGAATGCAACTGAAATACGACAAAAGGGCCGCCGGTTAACCCGACGGCCCCACGAATACTGTCGAAGCCGGTCCCGGGACCGGCGAATCTCTTAGAGCGAAGCGACCCGCTTCGTCAGGCGGCTCATCTTGCGCGCCGCAGTGTTCTTGTGCAGCACGCCGCGGGCGACACCGCGCGCCAGTTCCGGCTGCGCGCTCTTGAGCGCCGTCTGTGCGGTATCCTTGTCGCCGCCTTCGATCGCGACTTCCACCTTCTTGAGGAAGTTGCGGATGCGGCTCATGCGGGCACCGTTGATTTCGGCGCGGTTTGCGTTGCGACGGATGCGCTTCTTGGCTTGCGGCGTGTTGGCCATGTTTGTCCTCGTCAGGCCGCACGGCATGCGCGGCGGGAAATCTCGTAAGTGCGTGCGAAAAGGCGGCATGGGCCGCCGGAAAGCGGCGCACTTAGCGGCGCGCCTCCGAATCGTCAAGCAAATCGTCGACCATTCGCGGAACCACGTGCATCGGCTCCGGCAGCGCCTATATGGTCTGTCCCAGACGAAAGGACAAGCCGTGAGCGACAAGCCCGAACACACCGCCGCCGAATGGCGCGAGAAGCTGACCCCCGAGCAATTCCACGTGCTGCGTGAAGCCGGGACCGAGCGTGCCTTCACCGGCAAATACGACAAGCATTACGATGCCGGCGAATATTACTGCGCGGGCTGCGGCCAGAAGCTGTTCGAGAGCGGCGAGAAATACAACAGCGGCTGCGGCTGGCCCGCCTTTACCGCCCCTGCCGAAGGCGAGGCGGTCGACGAGCACCGCGATGTGTCGCACGGGATGATCCGGACCGAGGTGACCTGCGCCAATTGCGGCGGGCATCTGGGCCATGTCTTCCCCGATGGGCCACCCGATCGCGGCGGCCTGCGCTATTGCATCAACTCCGCCGCGCTCGATTTCGAGCCCGAGGATTGAGACGTCCAACCGCGCATGGTTCCGTTCACGCTTGGTTAGACCTCGCCATGCAAGGTCGGGGCACTTATAGGGCGGCGAGCAACAAGGGTGCCAGCATAATCGATGGATAGACGAGGGAGCCGCCGCAAGAGTTCGGCGCGCAAGGAACGCGCTGCACGGGCCGCAGCGGACAAACCGCAAAGCTGGTTCGCGCGCTGGACCCGCCGCCTCCTCGTCTGGGGCGGCGCGCTGGCGCTGCTCGTGGCGCTGTTCCTGGCGCTCGCCGTGGGATTTTCCGCGCGCTCGATGCCGACCTATTACCAGCTGAAAGCGACGCAGAACGCGCAGACCATCGTGGTGCGCGCGCGCGACGGGACCGAGATTGTCGAGCTCGGCCCCAGCTTCGGCAAATGGCTGACCTCGGACGAGATCCCGCAGGTGATGAAGGATGCGATGATCTCGGTCGAGGACCGGCGGTATTATTCGCATTTCGGGATCGACCCCTGGCGCACCGGCGGTGCGATCATCGAAGGGCTGACCGGTTCGCGCGAACGCGTCGGCGGGACCTCGACGCTCACGCAGCAGCTCGCGCGTAACGTCTTCCTCAACAACAACCGCTCGCTCGACCGCAAGCTGCGCGAGGCGATCCTCGCCATGGCGCTGGAATGGAAGTTCTCGAAGGAGCAGATCCTCGAGCTCTATCTCAACAAGGTCTATTTCGGCGGCGGCGCCTATGGCATCGACAGCGCCAGCCGGAAGTTCTTCAGCCATCCCGCGACCGAACTGTCGGTGGCCGAGGCGGCGATCATCGCCGGGCTGGTCAAGGCGCCCAGCCGCTATTCTCCGACTGCCGATGTCGACGCCGCGGTAGGCCGCGCCAGCGTGGTGCTGCGGCTGATGAAGGAACAGGGACGGATCGCGCCCGATGTGACGGTCGATCCCAGCGCGGTGAAGCTCAAGGAAGAGGCGGGCCAGAATTCGGTGCGCTACTTCACCGACTGGGCGCTGCCGCAGCTCGACCTGCTGCTGCCCGAGACCTTCGAGCCGATCGAGGTGTGGACCACGCTCGATGTCGGGATGCAGCGCGCGGCGACCGCGTCGATCAAGTCGAACACGCCCGACGGGGCGCAGGGCGCGCTGGTCAGCATGGACCGCGACGGGGCGATCCTCGCGCTGGTCGGCGGCACCGATTACGTCGCGACCAATTACAACCGTGCGACCGACGCGCTGCGCCAGCCGGGCTCCGCGTGGAAACTGTTCGTCTATCTCGCCGCGCTCGAGGCGGGCTACACGCCCAATGACCGCGTGGTCGATACGCCGGTCGAGATCAACGGGTGGCGCCCGCGCAATTCGAGCGGGCGCAATGTCGGCGAAATCGATCTGCGCACCGCGTTCGCCTATTCGATCAACACGGTCGCCGCGCAGCTGGGCAATGAAGTCGGCTTCGGCACCGTCGCCTCGATGGCCCGGCGGTTCGGCATAACGACCGAGATCAACACCTATCCTGCCATGGTGCTGGGTTCGAACGAAGTGCGGCTGATCGACATGACCCGCGCCTTCGCGGTCGTATCGGCGGAGGGGGCTTCGGTCGAACCGCATGGCATCCTCAAGGTCGAGACCGCCGATGGCGAATTGCTCTACCAGCACGAACCCGCGCGCTCGTCGCAGCTGGTGCCCGATTATGTCGCTGCGGGAATCACCGACCTGTTGCAGACGGCGGTTGCCACGGGCACCGGCCGCGCGGCGCAGATCGGGCGCCCGGTGGCGGGCAAGACCGGCACCACCAGCTCGAACAAGGACGGCTATTTCGTCGGCTTTTCCAGCGGGATCACCACCGGCGTGTGGATGGGCCGCGACGACAATGCACGCGTCGGCGGCCTGCAGGGCGGCACCGCGCCCGCGCGCGCCTTTGCCGCCTATATGCGCTATGCAGTCAAGGATCGTCCGGTGGTCGAATTCGACACCGATCTCCAGTTGCCCGAATGGCAGCTCGAGCCCGACGATGAATACATGCTCGGCGATCCGGAGGATTACTACTTCATCGACGAGCAGGGCAATCTGATCGAGCCGGGCACGAGCGACAGCTCGCGCGGCGATCCCTTCGCCGACGATTTCGACCGGACGCTCGATCCGACACGTCCGCGCACGCCGGCCGTGCCCGCGCCGCGTGCACCGCAGCAGCCGCCCCGCGGTGCCGATGGCGCGCCGCAGGCGATCGGCGACGATTTCCTCGACGAGGCGACCGGCGGGCGGCGCGAACCCGGGCCGCAGCAGACCCCGCGCCCCAACAATTAGCCGGGCGGATATGAAAAGGGCGGCCCCCGCGAAATGCGAGGGCCGCCCTTGGCATGTCAGGCAGCGGCTTTAGCGCAGGCGCACCGCCACATAGGCCGGCTGGCGGCCACGTTGCTGGATGCGCAGCAGCACCGCTTCGCGGTTTTCGCTTTCCGCAGTGCGGATGGTGTTTTCCAGATCCTGCATGCTGGTCACTGCGCGATAGTTCGCGGTCAGGATGATATCGCCGCGCTGCAGCCCCTTGCGTGCCGCATCGGAGTTCCGGTCGACCCCCGCCACGACAAGCCCCTGCGTGTCGGTGCCGACGCCCAGCTGGCGCGCGATCTGCGGCGTCAGCGGCAACACCTGCAGGCCGAGCTTTTCCTCGATCACGGCATTGTCGCTCGCTTCCATCGGATCCTCGTCCTCGGCATCGGGGTCGAACTGCTGCTGCTGGCGCAGTTCTTCCTCGCTCGGACGCTTGCCCACGGTCACATTGACGCGGCGCGTCTGTCCGTCGCGGATCAGCTCGACCGGGATGGTGGTGCCCGGCGGGGTGTTGGCGACGAGATAGGACAGCGACTGGTCGGGCGTGACCGTCTGGCCATTGATCTTGGTCACGATATCGCCCGCGCGAATGCCCGCCTCGTCGGCCGCCTCGCCCGGCTGGACCGACTGGATGAACTCGCCGCGGTTCTGCTCGATGCCCAGCGAATCTGCGAGATCGTCGGTCACCGGCTGGATCGAGACGCCCAGATAGCCGCGCTCGATTTCGACGCCGTCGCGCAATTGCTTGACGATCGGTGCGGCGATCTCGGCGGGGATGGCGAAGCCGATCCCCACGCTGCCGCCCGAAGGCGAGAAGATCGCATTGTTGATGCCGATGACATTGCCCTGCATGTCGAACAGCGGGCCGCCCGAATTGCCGCGATTGATCGCGGCATCGGTCTGGATGTAGCGGTCATAGGCGCCGCCCTGCCCGGTGTTGCGATAGACCGCCGAGACGATGCCCGAAGTGACCGTTCCGCCAAGCCCGAAGGGATTGCCGATCGCGACCACCCAGTCGCCCGGGCGGGCCTGCGCCGAATCGCCAAACTCGACGAAGGGGAAATCCGCGCCGCGGTTGATCTTGAGCACGGCCAGATCGCTCTGCGGGTCGGTGCCGACCAGTTCGGCGTTATATTCGGTGCCGTCGGGCATGGTGACGGTGATTTCCTCCACCGTTCCGCGCCCGGTCGGGCTGACCACGTGGTTGTTGGTCACGACATAGCCATCGGCCGAAATGATGAAGCCCGACCCCAGCGACTGGCCTTCGCGATATTGCGGTTCCTGCTGCTGGCCGCCGCCGCGGCGGTTGAACAGGCCCTCGAACGGGGTACCGGCGAAGGGATTGCCGCTACTGCCCGAAACCTCGATCCGCTGGCGGGTCGAGATATTGACCACTGCGGGCTGTAATTGTGCGGTCAGGTCGGCAAAGCTTTCGGGAGCGCCGGCACGCGGTACGACGCGGGCCATGTGGCTGTCGTCGTTCTGGGCGACCTGGGCGCCGGCCGGGTAGCCGGTCGCGAGCGAGATCGCGGCGCCGCCTACCAGCAGCGCGCTCGTCACGGAATATGCATATCGCACGGGCTTCACGTCCTTTTCGTCCTCTTCTCTAAAATGCAGGCGCCGCGGTCGGCAGCAAAGCTACCGCCATGCGGACCTGGCGTTCCGGCGGGCGATTTTCGCCCCCGCCGGTGAATGCCATTTGAACGGCGCGGACGCCGCTCGACGAACCGTCAACGACGCCCGCGGAACTGCCGCAGATACTCATTGTCCGGCGACAGGATGATGCTGCTTTCCGACGGGTTATCGCCATTGGAGAAGGTCACGTTATAGCTCTGCATCGCGCGGTAGAAGTCGTAGAACTCGGCGTCCTTGCTAAAGGCTTCGGCATAGATGCGCGCGCCTTCGGCATCGGCTTCGGCGCGGATGATCCGCGCGTCGCGGCTGCCACCAGCCCGGATCGTGCGGGCTTCGCGTTCACGATCCGATTCCATCCGGCGGAAGGCCGATTGCAGCGGCGCTTCGGGCAGGTCGGTGCGCATGATCTTCACATCGACCACCTCGGCCCCGTACTGCCGCGCCTGGCGGTCGAGATTGGTGCGAACATTGGCCAGTGCGCTGCCGCGTTCGGCGGTCAGCATGGCCTGGAAGGTCCGGCGGCCGAGTTCCTGACGCAGCACCGAGTTGAGGATCGGCTCGAGCGCATTGCGCACGCCATCGGTCGAACCGGCGCGTTCGACCATGCGGACCGGATCGGTGATCCGGAAGCGGGCATAGGCATTGACGAGCAGGCGCTGCTGGTCGGCCGAAAGAACCTCTTCATCGGTCATCTCGAGATCGAGCAGGCGCTTCTCGACGCGGCTGACCCTTTCGATAATCGGCACGCGGAAATAGATGCCCGCGCCGGTCGTGCCATTGGGCGTATTGACCGTGCCGACCGGCTGGCCGGTACGGATGATGACGACCTGCTCCTCTTCGGGAACGACATAGGCGCTCATCATGAAAGCGATCACCGCCACGGCGAGCGCGATGACCCAGTTGCGGTGTTTCTGCAGGAAAGTGCTCATCTTACTGGCCCCCCGGTGCCGTGACAGTGGTCGCGGGCTGCTGCGACCGTCGGCGAATCTCGGGCAGCGGCAGATACGGGGTCACATTGTCGGTTTCGACGATTGTCTTGTCGGTCTGGCTCAGCACACGCTCCATGGTTTCGTAATAAAGCCGCTGGCGGGTCACCTGCGGGGCCAGGCGGTACTGCTCATAGACCTTGTTGAAGGCTTCCGCCTCACCCTCGGCCTGGGCGAGCACCTGCTGGGCATAGCCGCGCGCCTGGTTTCGCGCCGCATCGGCATTCTGTTCGGCGACCTGCACGTCGCGGAAGGCATCGACCACCTGCGCGGGCGGATCGGCCTTTTCGATTTCGACACCCAGCACGCGGACGCCCGCGCCATAGCTGTCGAGCGTAGCCTGCATGCGTTCGCGCACGTCGAGTTCGATCGCTGCACGGCCCTGGCCCGAGAAGGTCTCGTCGAGCTCGGTTTCGGCGACCGAGGCGCGCATCGCGGCTTCGGCGGCTTCGTTCACCGTCTCGATCGGATCGACCACGCGGAACTTGTAGCCCTCGAGGTCCTTGATGTTCCAGCGGACGATATAGCTGAGATCGACAAGGTTCTGGTCGCCGGTCAGGATCAGTTTGACCTGGCTGTCACCGCCCGGAATGCGCACCGAACGGACGCCTTCGACATCCTCGACATCGACCGTTTCGATCGGGAAGGGGGCGGTGATCTGCAGGCCCGGGCGCAGCGTGCGGGTGTACTCGCCCAGCGTCTTCACCACGGCCTGCTGCTGCGGTCCGACAAGGTGGAAGCTGGTCGCGAGCAGGCCGAAAGCAATGATCCCGATGACTGCGATCGGAAACCAGCTCTTGCCGCCGGGGCGCTGGGGAAAGCGGAAATTGGGACCGCCGGGGCCGCCGCCGCTGCGGCGCGGGCCTTCGGGGCCGCGGCTTTTGAAGATATCCTCGATATTGGGGGCACGGCGGCCATCCTCGCCGCCACCCGGCGGGAGCCATGGATTGCGCGGGCCGCGGGGTTTGTCGCCGCCCTTACTGCCCTCGGGCTTGTCGTCGTCTCCGTCATCCCCGGAGCCGCCGCCCCAAGGGCTTTTGCTGCCCGCCATTGCCAGGGAAATCCTCTGTCCGAACCCGTCAAAAATTCTCATGTCTTTCCTTATAGGTGCGCCGCCACGGAAAAACAGGGGTTGCCGCGCGCTTTTCGATGCTACAGCAGCCGCGCCCATGAGTTCGACCGATCCGAAATCGCTGCTTCCCGCCAGCCTTGCCGACCGCGTTTCCGCGCTGACCATCAAACAGGGCCGGGCGATTGCCGTGGTCGATGCCGCCGGGCTGGGCGAGCAGGAGCGCACCGATATCGAACGCGCGATCACCGATATCCTCGGCCAGCGCGACGATGTTTCCGAAACCCGCGTGGTGATGACCGCCGAGCGCCGCCAGCGGCGGCTGATCGCCGTCGGCAGCGGCAAGGGCGGGGTGGGCAAGTCCACGCTGACCGCCAATCTGGCGATCGCGCTCGCACGCCTGGGCCACAAGGTCGGGCTGGTGGATGCCGATATCTACGGCCCCTCGCAGCCGGTCATCCTGGGCAATCAGGGCAAGAAACCCGTCGCGCGCGATGAAAAGCTGGTCCCGGTGGAGAGCGAGTTCGGCATTCCGGTGCTGTCGATGGGCCATATGGTCGAACCCGGCCGCGCGCTGGCATGGCGCGGGCCGATGGCGGGCAATGCGCTCACGCAATTGATCGATGCCCATTGGGGCGATGTCGATACGCTATTGGTCGATCTGCCGCCGGGCACGGGCGATGTGCAGCTGACCATGCTGCAGCGGTTCAAGCCGATGGGCGCAGTGCTGGTTTCCACGCCGCAGGACCTCGCGCTGATCGATGCGGCGCGTGCAGGGCAGCTGTTCGACCAGGCCGAAGTGCCGGTGATCGGGCTGGTCGAGAACATGGCCGGCTATGTCTGCCCGCATTGCGGCGAACTGTCCGATCCCTTCGGCAGGGGCGGGGTCGAAACCGCTGCCGAGCGGCTCGAACTGCCGTTCCTTGGCCGCATCCCGCTCGACCTCGCCATCAGGGAAGGCAGCGATCGCGGCCATCCGCCCGCCTGCGGCACGGGCGCGCTCGCCGCGCCGTTCCACGATATTGCCGCCAAGGTCGACGCATGGATTGGCGCGCAAAGCTGACCGCGCTTCCCGTAACGCGGCGCCAGCTGGTTGCGGGCGCTGCGGTGGGCGGGGGATTGGGCGTGGCCTGGTGGCTGTGGCCGCGTCATTACACCAGCCCGCTTTCCCCCGGTCCCAATGAACGCGACTTCGGCGGCTGGATCACCATCGGCCGCGACGGAGTGGTTACCGTGGCGGTGCCGCAGCTCGAAATGGGGCAGGGCGTCACGACCGTGCTGGCCCAGGTGGTGGCGGTCGAACTGGGCGCCGACTGGCGCCAGGTCGCGGTCGAACCCAGCCCGCCCGCGGGGCTCTACGCCAACATCCCGCTGGCCGCGAAATGGGCACCGCTCTGGTCCAACCTGCCCAGCTTCGCCAGCGATCCCGACAGCCAGCTGACGGAGAATTACGCGCGCAGCAACGCCTTTGCCGCGACGGCGGACGGAACCTCGCTCGCTGCGTATGAACTGCCGCTGCGCGAAGCCGCGGCGACTGCGCGCGCGCTGCTGGCGATGGCGGCGGCCGAACGCTGGGACGTGGACTGGGAAGAATGCCTGGTCGAACGCGGCATCGTCCGCCACGCCGAACAGCAATTGGGCTTCGGCGCGCTGGTGGCGGAGGCCGCCGAGCTTGATCCCCCCGATCCGCCGCCCCTGCGCGTAGCGCCTGCGAGCGAGGATCCCGTGCCCGCCGAGACCGAGCTGGCGCCCGATTTCCCCCGGCTCGACCTGCCCGCCAAGGTCGATGGCAGCTTCCTGTTTGCCGGTGACATCCGCCTGCCGGGAATGGTCTTCGCCTCGATCCGCCACGGGCCGCTGGGCAAGCCCGACCTGTCAGGATTCGAAGCGGCGGCGGTCGAGGGGCTGGACGGCCTCGTCGGCGTGGTCAAATCCAGGCGCTATCTCGCCGCAGTGGCCGAAAGCTGGTGGGTCGCCGAGCAGGCGCTCAAGGCGATGCGCCCGGTGTTCGCTGGACCACCCGCGGTCGAAAGCGCGGCGGCGCTCGAGGCGCTCGACGAAGCGCATGGCACGGTCGAGCCCAGACGCACGCTGGCGCTGGGCGATGCCGACGAGCTGCTTGCCCGCCCCGACTATGCGCAGACCTATGCCGTCGGCCCTGCGGTCCATGCGGCGATCGAAACCGCCAGCGCCACCGCGCGCTACGATGGCGGCAAGCTGGAGCTGTGGATTGCCGCGCAGGCCCCCGAACTCACCCGGCGCGCAGCAGCCAAGGCGATCGGCATCGCGCCGCAAAATGTCGTGCTCTATCCGACCGCTGCAGGCGGCAGTTTCGACGCGCGGTTAGAGCGGCGCCACGCGATCGAGGTTGCGCAGATCGCGCGGGAGATCGGGCGGCCGGTCCAGCTTACCTGGCCGCGCGCGCAGGAATTGCAGTCGCTCCCCGTGCGGACCCCGGTCAGCGCGCGGCTCGAAGCGGGTTTCGAGGCCGCCAGCGGCGGGCGGATCGCCGCCTGGCGCGCGCGGCTGGCGATGCCCGCCACCGCGCGCGAATTCGGCTATCGCCTGTTCGACAACAAGACCCCCCAGGCCGCGCTGGAGCAGGCGGCGGACAAGGCCGATGCTCTGGCGTGCGACGGCGCGCTGCCGCCCTATGGAATCGAGCATGTCGCCATCGACCACCTGCCCGTCACCTTGCCTTTCCCGACCGGGCGGCTGCGCGGCAATGCAATCGCCTACAACGCCTTCTTCATCGAGAGCTTCGTCGACGAACTGGCCGAACGCGCGGGGCGCGATCCGATGCTCTACCGCATGGAAATGCTCGGCCGGATGCCGCGCATGGCTGATACGCTCCGGCGCGCGACGCGGCTCGCGGGCTGGGATGGCGGGCGCCGCGGGACCGGTCAGGGACTGGCGATGGTGCGGATGGGCGCGCCCGATACCGGGGGCCGGATCGCCTGTGTCGCGCAGGCCGCGCTGGGCGAAGGCGGCGTGCGCGTGACCAGGCTGCATGCGGCGGTCGATATCGGGCGCGTGGTCAATGCCGATATCGCGCGCCAGCAGATCGAGGGCGGGTTGATCTTCGGGCTCTCGCTCGCAACCGGATCGAGCGTCGCCTATGAAGAGGGCAGGCCGGTGCCCGCCCGGCTTGCCGGTCTGGGTCTGCCGACGCTGGCGGATTGTCCCGAAATCGTGGTCGAATTCCTCGCCAGCGATGCCCCGCCTTTCGATCCGGGCGAACTCGGCGTGGCGGTGGCGCCCCCCGCTATCGCGAATGCGCTTTACTCGGCGACCGGAGTGCGCTTTCGCCGCCTGCCATTGCTTTCGGAGGGTCTATGACCTGGCAAGAACAGAAATTACCCGCCAACCATCCGCCCGTGAAATCGGGCAAGGTCGGCGTGCTCGTCGTCAATCTCGGGACGCCCGATGCCCCCGAAAAGGGACCAGTGAAACGCTATCTCGGCGAATTCCTGTCCGACCGGCGCGTGGTCGAGATACCGCCGATCGCGTGGCAACCGATCCTGCGCGGCATCATCCTCAACACGCGCCCGAAGAAGAGCGCGCATGCCTATCAGCAGGTCTGGACCGATGAAGGCTCGCCGCTTGCGGTCATCACGCGCGACCAGGCCGCGGCCATGCAGGCCCGGCTGGGCGACGCCGTGATGGTCGACTGGGCGATGCGCTATGGCACGCCGGCGATCCCCGAGCGCATCCAGTCGCTGATGGACGCCGGGTGCGAACGCATCCTGCTTGCTCCGCTCTACCCGCAATATTCCGCGGCCACGACCGCGACGGTTGTGGACAAGGCTGCTGACAAGCTGCGGACAATGCGTTGGCAGCCCTCGCTGCGCACGCTGCCGCCCTATCACGACGATCCCGCCTATATCGATGCGCTGGCACAGGATTTGTCGCGCCAGCTCGACGCGCTCGACTTCGCTCCCGAAGTGCTGCTGCTGAGTTTCCACGGCATGCCGCAGCGCACGCTCGAACTGGGCGATCCCTATCATTGCCACTGCCAGAAGACCTCGCGCTTGCTGCAGGAGCGGCTGGTCCGGCCGGGTCTGCGGTTCCGCACGACTTTCCAGTCGCGCTTCGGGCCGGCCAAATGGCTGGGCCCCGCGACCGACGATACCTTCGCCGAGGAAGCGCAGGCGGGGACCAAACGGCTGGCCGTCGCTGCACCGGGCTTTTCGGCGGATTGCCTCGAGACGCTGGAAGAGCTGGCGATCCAGGGGCGCGAACAGTTCACCGAAGCGGGCGGAGCGCAGTTTGCCGCGCTTTCCTGCCTCAATACGTCCGCTGCCGGGCTGGACATGCTCGAAACTTTGCTGCGCCGTGAATTGTCGGGGTGGATTCCCGCGTAAAACCTACTTACAACAAAGTAAGTTGTAAGGAGCTACCTAATGGCCACGCTTGCCCCGCACCAGTCTGCCGAGACCGCGCCATCGCATTGGCAGGAAGGCAATCCCGGCGACGATGCACTCGCACATATCCCCGGTGAGGGAGGCTGGCCGATCGTCGGCAACACCTTCAAGATGCTCGCCGACCCGCATGGGCAGACGCGGCGCATGGTCGAAAAATACGGCCGCGTTTACAAGAACAAGGCCTTTGGTGGCTGGAATGTCGCGCTGATCGGGGCCGAGGCCAACGAGATGCTGCTGATGAACCGCGACAAGATCTTCAGCTCCGAACAGGGCTGGGGACCGATTCTCGACAAGCTGTTCCCGCGCGGGCTGATGCTGATCGATTTCGACCATCACCGCGCCGATCGCCGCGCGCTGTCGATCGCCTTCAAGCCCGGCCCGATGCGCCATTATGCGGACGCGCTGAACCGCGGCATCGCCAAGCGGGTCGAGGAATGGGGCGGCGATGGCTCGGGGGCGGAAATGCTCTTCTATCCCTCGATCAAGGAACTGACGCTCGACCTGGCGGCCGACAGCTTCATCGGCATTCCCTGGGGGCCCGAGGCTGACCGGATCAACACCGCCTTCGTCGACATGGTCCAGGCCAGCGTCGCGCCGGTGCGCAAGCCGCTGCCCTTCACGCAGATGAAGCGCGGCGTCGATGGCCGCGCCTTCCTGGTCGACTATTTCACGCGCGAAACGCATCGCCGCCGCACCGAGGGCGGCGGGCAGGACATGTTCAGCCAGTTCGCCACCGCCGAATATGACGATGGCAGCCTGATGCCGGTCGACGAAGTGGTCGATCACATGAACTTCCTGATGATGGCCGCGCACGACACCATCACCTCCAGCGCCACCTCGCTGCTGTGGCTGCTCGCCAAGCATCCCGAATGGCAGGACCGGCTGCGCGACGAAATCGCCGCGGTCACCGGGGGCAGCGATGCCAGCGGCCGCCCGCGCGATCTCGAATATGACGATCTGGGCAAGCTCGACCTGACCGAAATGGCGTTCAAGGAAGCGCTGCGGTTCGTGCCGCCCGTGCCCTCGATGCCGCGCCGCGCGCTCAAGTCCTTCGAATACGGCGGCTACCGCATCCCCGCCGGGGCGCATGTCGGGATCAACATCCACTACACGCATCACGACGAGGAGCATTGGGAGGATCCCTACACCTTCGACCCGATGCGCTTTACGCCCGAGCAAGTGAAGGCACGGCACAAATACGCCTGGGTTCCCTTCGGCGGCGGGGCGCATATGTGCCTGGGGCTGCATTTCGCTTATATGCAGGTGAAGATCCTGCTCGCGCAGATGCTGCCGCGCTACCGTATCGAACTGGCGGCGGGCGATCCCGAATGGCAGGCGTGGCCGATCCCCAAGCCCATGGACGGGTTGAAGCTCAAGCTTACCGCCATCTGATTCGGTTTTTATTGGGCATCCTCGCTCACGCGACCTGACGGTCGCGTCGCTGCGGGCGGCCAGTCGGCCTTGCCTCGCCTGCGGCGCGGGGATTCTCGCCCAGCGATCGGGTAGTGCTAGCTCCGGCCCGGAATGAGGGCCGGCAAGGGCGACTGCCCGCCCACAGGGGCCCGCAGCGAAGCGGAGGAACAGCCCCGAGGACGCGCCGACGGATGTCGGTGCGCAACCGGAACATCATCTCAGAAATCGATGGCGATGCCGTCTTTGACCCAGTCGCCATAGCGCGTCGGGCTGAGCTCCTCGTCATCGCTGCCCTTCTTGGGTGCGGGCGGGGCATCATTGGTCCAGTGGGCGGGTTTCTTGAACCCTTCGGGGCGGGTGGTGGCGCGTTTCGGCATGCTGCCAAGATGATGCCGCTGGCGGCTTTGTGCAAGTGCGGGTAGGGGCGCGGCCATGGCCCAACCCCAAGGTATCCACGCACGCCGCGCCGCGCTGCGCCTGCTCGACGCCGTATTCCGCCGCGGCGAGACGCTCGACATCGCCTTCGCCGGCGCCACCAAGGACCTGCGCAAGTTCGAGGACAAGGCGCTCGCGCGTGCCATCGCCAGCGAAGTGCTCCGCTGGCTGGTCGATCTCGATGCGCTGATCGACAGCGCGACCAAGCAGCCGCTGCCGCACGATGCCAAGGCGCGCATGGTGCTGCGGATGATGCTTGCGCAATGGCTGCGACTGGGCACGCCGCCGCATGCCGTGGTGGCGACGGGGCTCGATTTGCTCGCGGGCGGTCCGCGGCGGCTGGCGCATGGCGTGTTCTCGACGCTGACCAAGCGCGAGGCGGCGCTGCCTGCCGCGCCGACGCTGCCCGCCGAAGTCGCGGCGCGCTGGGGCGAGCGGGCCGAGGCGATTGCCGCCGGGCTGGCCGAACCGCCGCCGCTCGACCTCACGCTGCGCGATCCTTCCGAAACGGAGCACTGGCAGGTCCAGCTTGCCGCCGACAGCCTGATGCCGGGCCACCTGCGGCTCCCGCGCGGCGCGAGTGTCGAAACGCTGCCCGGCTTTGCCGAGGGCGCGTGGTGGGTGCAGGACCTTGCTGCGGCGCTGCCCGCGCGGCTGCTGGGACAGGGGGAGGGGCGCCATGTGCTCGACCTGTGCGCTGCGCCCGGGGGCAAGACGCTGCAGCTGGCGGCGCAGGGCTGGCAGGTCACCGCGCTCGATATTTCCAAGCGCCGGCTCGACCTGCTCAAGGCGAACCTCAAGCGCACGGGGCTGAAGGCCCATACCGTGCGCGCCGATGCGCTGAAATGGGAGCCCAAGCACCAGTACGATGCCATCCTGCTCGACGCGCCGTGTACCGCCACGGGCACCGCGCGCCGCCATCCCGATGTCCTGCACCGGATCGGCGCAAGGCAGATCGAGGAAATGGCCGAACTCCAGACCGCGCTGCTGCAGCAGGCGCAGGGCTGGCTCAAGCCCGGCGGGACGCTGGTCTATGCGACCTGCTCGCTCGAACGCGAGGAGGGCGAGGACCAGGTAGGCGCCGTCACCATTCCCATGCTTCCGGTCGGGCCGGACGAATTGCCGGCAGGGCTGGCGGCCACTGCCGAGGGCTGGATCCGTACCGATCCCGGCATGCTCGTGGACGCGGGCGGTCTCGACGGGTTCTTCATCGCCCGCTGGCGACGCGGGGCCTGATCATTCGCCGATGAACGCACCGACTTCGGTGACGAAGAAATCCGGATCGGTCATCAGCAGATAATGCGGCGCGGTGGCGCTGGCGGACAAGGTAATCTCGCCGCGCGCGCCGAGCCGGTCGACATAGGCAGCCGCGCCGTCATAGGCGGTCTTGGGGTCGAGCTGGCCCTGCAGCACCAGCGTGGGCGGAAGGCTCGCGGGCATCCGTCCCAGCGCCTCGCCGGGATCGTAAGTCGGGAACCCGCCCGGCAGCAGATGGCGGGGCAGCGGACTGGCGAAGAGCAGTCCGGCCTCTTCTTCGGCGATCATCTCGGCGGTCAGATCGGGACGGCGATTGTTCTCCGACCGGCTGATCAGGCTGACCAGCGGGATCGAGGACCCGAATTGCGGAAACGCCGCGAACCGCGCCTGTATGGCGCCCAGCTGCGCTTTGGCATGGTCCAGCCAGGCAGTCTCGCCGCGGTGCAGGTCGGCAATCACATAGGGCAGGATCGCGCGCGTCTCGGGAAAGTCGATCAGCGCCGCGAGCAGATATTTCGGGTTCGCGCCAAGCGGCTCCGACAGTTCGGGATCGGCGAGCAGGTCGGCCACGGCCTGTTCCAGCGGGCGGTCGAAATACCGGCTGCACTCGGCGCGTGCATCGCATTGCCGCAGCACCCGCCGCCCGATCGTGTCGGTGACCTGCGAGCGGCGGCTGAGGTCGTGGCGCATATCGTCATCCGCGGGAACGAGCGAATCGAGGATCACTCCGTCGAGCGATGCGGGCGGGGCGACCGCCAGCGTGCGCAGGACCAGCTGCGTGCCGTAGGAAACGCCATAGAGATAGCGCCGGTCTGCGCTGCCCAACTCGTCCATCAACAGCGTGATGTCATGCGCGGCATTGGTGATGGTGAAGGATTGCGTGCGCTGCGGATCGGCATGCATCGAACCGATACAGCTCCCCCATTCGGCCCCTTCCAAAGCCATCCCGCCATCGCTTTGCGCGTTTTCCTCGGCCGGGCACAGCCGCGCCGAATAGCCGGTGCCGCGGTGATCGGGCACGATCAGGTCGAAGCCCGGGGCTGCCGCGCGCAGCGTATCGATGAAGGGATAGAAGGAAGCGCCCGATTCCCCCGGCCCGCCGGCGATCAGCCAGAGTTCGCCTTGCGTGGGTCCGCGTGCGGGAAACTTGCGCACGAACAGGTCGATTGCGCCCTGCGCGGGCGCCGCATGGTCGAGCGGGGTCGATACGAGCGCGCATTGCGTGCCGGCGAGCGCGGGGTTCGCACCCGCGTCCGCGCACGTCGCAAATGCCGCCTCCGCCCCATCGCCGCCCACCTGCGCCTGTACGGCATGGGGAAGGATGAAGGCGGTCAGTGCGACCAGGAAACGCGGGACTGTGGGCAAGGTAAGCTCCTGCAGGAAAGGGATAAATGACACCCACAGGCCATGGCCGCAAAAGCAAAGCCCAGTTCGATGACCGACCCAGTCGCCCCGACCGGCGGCTAGATCCCGGCGATGCGATAGTCGATCGAGGTGCAGTCGCGCCCCGACTGGCTCAGTTGCATCCTCGCACAGCTAGCGTTGCTGCCAATGACGGTCGGGTCCGCACCAAAGCCGAGGAGGTGAGCTTGGCAGCGGTGTTCCTCGCGCGCGGGCGCGAAGGCCTCGAAGGACGCTCAGCGGTTCGCGAGGATCGATGCAGTCGGCGTGAACTCCTCCGGGATGACGCGCGCATATTGCTCGAAGGCTGCCTGCAACTCGGCGCTTTCGTCGAGCAACTCGACCGGATGCGGCAATTTAGACGGCGTATAGAACAGGTCGAAGGTCCTCGGCTGCAAGTCCCCCAGAACCTGACTGCGGTTCGGTTTATCGGCGATCCCTTCAAGCAGCAAATTTACGGCTTCGGCGCGTTCTTCGACGCAGAGCAGCGCCTGCGCGGCGAGCGTGTAGGATTCCGCCTTGTTTTCGCGCAGAAATGCCAATTCGGGAGCGATCTCATCCGCACGATCCAGTGCTGCCAGCGCGCAGGTGTGATCGCGGGCTATGATCATCCGTGCGTATTGCGATCCCCAGCTGTCGGCGACACGGCGCGCAAGCGAGGCGGCTTCGAGCCCGTCTTCCCAGCGCTCATGACCGACGAGGCGCGATGCCCGGTTGATCACGAAATTGACGACCCATGGATGTTCCTCCGGGTCCAGCGCGGCCAGCTGGTCGAATATCCGGTCGGCCTCGTCGCGGCGTCCCAGTGCGTCGTTGGCGTAGGCTTCGATATTAAGGGCCCAGCCATCGCCCTCCTCGATCGAAGCCATAGACCCATCCCGCTCGCGCCACTGGCGTGCAAGCGCAATCGCCTCGTCGAATCGTCTCGCATAATGAAGGGCGTGGGCTGCGTCCGAGAATCGATCGCGATCGCTGGGGTGGTTTTCAAGACGCGCGCTGGCCCAGAACACAAACTCATCCGATATGGCGTCGAGATTGGGGCCGGCCCGTTCCGCCGCGAAAGGCCAGATCGCTTCATATTCCCGCAGGGACAGCAAGGTCAGGTAAGCAACGGGAGAGCGGATGGTCGCGAGCAATTGTGGAGCCATCTCAGCGCGGCCATGCCGGATCGCCGCGCTGAGCGCAGCCATGGATACCCCGGCGTGCAAATCCGCCGGTAGGTATGCCAGACGCCGGGCATCGATCCACTCCAGCATGATGTCATCGAAGCGGTCTTCGGCACCCTGGTCACGAACCATGCGGAAGCCTTGCCAGAATCTTTGTGGTTCGAACTCCTCGAGCTGGCCATTGTCGAGCGCCCGCATGCGAGACAAATACTCGGCCGCATTGTTCGAGCGAACCGCGAAGTACAGGCCGAGATCGGTAAAGTCGAAGTCCGGCCAGCCCGCCTCGAGCTGGCGGACCTTGGCCATACCCGCTGCATAGTCGTCGCGTTCATCATCGCACAGGGCGCCCGCGAAGAGTTGAGCCCGCGCGACATGTGTGTCGCCGAGGTCTCGTTCCAAAATCTCGCCGAACAGGGGAACGCCGATATCGCAGGGCTGTTCGAGCCAGCGATTGGCCTGCGCCTCTGCGATCAGCTCCCGGTCGCTCAGAACCGCAGCGTCGAAGGCCGCCTGCTGCTCGTCGGTTTGCTGTGCGGAAAGCGGTGCCGCGATCAGAAGTGTTGCAGCAGCGAATAGTCTATACATTTTGCCGACCCCCAGTTTGACCCCGAGACTTTGTCTTCTGGGGGTGGTCTTTGCAACCTGCTGTTTCGCCAAGGTTAGATCTGTCTTTTCCCGGTCTGCGGATCTTCCGGAGAGATCCGATACGACATCTGTGTACAGACGCGGCCGGACTGGCGAATGGCCATGTCCACCGCGGTTTCGTCATCGCCCTCGGTCCGCTCGACCGTGAAGGGCACACCCAGTTCGACATAGCGGTCGAAGCGCATCTCGGCGGCGGTCACGCGGAACGGCTGGCCCGCGCGCAGCAGGCTGACGAATTGGCGGGCGACTTCGGCCAGATGCGCCGAGTTCACATGGTCGCCCGAGCCGTCGAGCCAGGGATGGGCGGGCGGCATGGCGTTGGCGTGGTCGAGCAGGCCGGTGGCGGCGCTGCCGTCGAGCGGGCCGAGGAAGGGGAATTCTCCCGGCGCAATCCCGAGCGCCTCGCGCCCGGCATAGGCGAAGCGGTCCGATCGCAATTGCTCCTCGCGGTCCTTGGCACTGCTGCGCCACTGGGCGAAATCGCGTGTGCGGAACACCACGCCGCGCCCGTCGAGGCGGCAGATCGGCGCGTCCTGTGCATCGTACAGCTGGATCGAGAAGCTTTCCTTGCCTTCGATCCGTGTCCGTTCGTAGCGGCCGCGGGCCATTCGCCCGGCGCCGGGCTCGCCGCAGCGCCAGCGGGTCCAGGTCAGCGCCGACCATTTGTCCGGGTCCCACCCGCCCAGCGCCATGGCGCATTCGACGCTGAGCCAGTAACTCGCCGCCTGGATCGCACCGGGGTGATGCGGGCCGATCACCGTCCACGGCCACAGCGCATCGTCCTGCGAACAGGCGAAGCCGACACTGCCGTCATTATGGACGACATGGTCGCGGGTGAGGGCCTTGGTCGGTGCTCCCGGCATGACGCCAACAATTGCAGCTTGCGCGCTTTCCCACAATGACCCGCGCGGGCCGGATGCCGCGCGCCCCATTCGCGATAACGAAATCGCCCCAGGGACCCGCAGGACTTTTCCTCAGGCGTCTTGCTTGAGGTATTTCTGGAAGCTCCTGCGCAGCTTCATCAGCTTGGGCGGGATCACCGCCTGGCAATAGGGATTGCGCTGGCCTTCGCCTTCCCAATATTCCTGGTGGTAATCCTCGCCCGGATACCATTCGCCGCTCTCGATCGTGGTGACCGCTTGCTGTCCGGGATGCTCGTCGTTCCAGCGCACGATCGCCGCGCGCGCTTCGTCTTCCTGCCCGTCGAGCGGAAAGATCGCGCTGCGGTACTGCGTGCCGACATCGTTGCCCTGCCGGTTCAGCTGGGTCGGATCATGCGTCCCCAGGAAGACATCATAGAGCTGGCCCAGAGTGATCTGCGCATCGTCGAAGGTCACGCGCACGCCTTCGGCATGGCCGGTGCTGCCGGTGCAGACTTCCTTGTAGGTCGGATCGGGCTTGTCCCCTCCGATATAGCCGCTTTCCACCTTACTGACGCCGATAACGTCCTTCATCACCGCTTCGGTGCACCAGAAGCATCCACCGGCCACGATCGCCTGTTGTTGAGCCATATTCGTCAATCTCCTTGTGCCCAGCAGATAGGAAGCCGTCTTCGCCTTGTCATCCACCCGCGGCAGGTCCAGAACACTGCCGGATGAATTGAGGAGGATTTCCATGCGTCTTATGCTGACTGCCGCCGTTGCCGCTCTCGTCGCGTCACCGCTCGCCGCCGACAACCACGCCGCCGATCTCGAAACCGTGCTGGCTGCCGACGTGCGCGATGACGACCGCGCGCGCGACCAGTACCGCAACCCCGCCGAAACGCTCGAATTCTTCCAGATCGCGCCCGGCATGACCGTGGCCGAATACGGCCCGGGCGGCGGCTGGTACACGCGCGTGCTCGCGCCCTATCTGCACTCTTCGGGCAAATATATCGCCTTCGATCAGGATAGCGACGGCGGCACCTACAACAGCCGGGCGCAGGAAGCGCGCGCCAAGGGCTGGACCGAACGGTTCAAGGCCGAAGTCGCCGAAATGACCGGTGTCGAGGCGGATGCGGTGCCCGCATTCGAGATCGACGAGATGCCCGAAGACCTCGCCGGCACGGTCGACCGTGTGCTGATCTTCCGCTCGATGCACGGTCTCAACATGGGCAATGCGGCGGACGATGTGCTCAAGGCCGCGCGCACGATGCTCAAGGACGACGGCATGGTCGGCGTGGTCCAGCACCGCGCACCCGAGGGCGCCAGCTACGACGATTACGGTGCGCGCCAGCGCGGCTACATGCGCAAGCAGGATGTCGTCGCGATCTTCGCCGCCAACGGTTTCGAACTGGCCGATGAGAGCGAAATCAACGCCAATCCGAACGACCCGGCCAACTGGGAAGGCGGCGTGTGGACGCTGCCGCCGGTGCTGCGGTACGGCGACCAGGACCGCGCGAAATACGAAGCGATCGGCGAAAGCGACCGCATGACGCTGCTGTTCCGCAAGGCGCAGTAACCATTGTCTGGACGGCGGCGGCTGCCTATCTCGCGCGCATGAGAAAGCTGTCCGTCGCCGTCCTGCAATTGCCGCTCGCCCGCCCCGAGCCGGCCGACAACATCGCTGCCGTGTCCGCGCTGGTCGAAGAGGCCGCGGGCAAGGGTGCGCAGGTCATCCTGCCGCCCGAACTGTTCGCGGGCGAGTATTTCTGCCGCGAGGAAGAGGAAGAGCTGTTCGACCTCGCGCATCCCACGCTCGAAAGCCCGAGCGTGCAGGCGATGCAGGAACTGGCGGCCAAGCTCGGCGTGGCGATCCCGACCAGCTTCTTCGAACGCGACGGTCACCATTATTACAACACGCTGGCCATGATCGGCCCCGATGGCGCGATCATGGGGACCTACCGCAAGAGCCACATCCCCGACGGCCCGGGCTACGAAGAGAAGTACTATTTTCGCCCGGGCAATGACGGGTTCAAGGTGTGGGACGTGTTCGGCACGCGCATCGGCGTGGGGATCTGCTGGGACCAGTGGTATCCCGAATGCGCGCGGGTGATGGCGCTCAAAGGCGCCGAAGTGCTGCTCTATCCCACCGCCATCGGCTCCGAACCCTATGACGCCGATCTCGACACCAGCCGCATGTGGCGCCGTGCGATGATTGGCCATGCGGTGTCCAACTGCATGCCCGTCTGCGCCGCCAACCGGATCGGGCACGAAGGCCCCGCCGATCGCCAGCAGAGCTTCTATGGCCACAGCTTCATCAGCGACGAATGGGGCGATCTGGTCGCGGAATTCGGCGGGTCGAGCGAAGGGGTGCTGACCGCCACGCTCGATCTCGACCGCGCGCGTAAACACCGGGCGGGGATGGGCTTCTTCCGCGACCGGCGGCCGCAGCTCTATGGGCGGATCAGCGAGGATATCTGAGCTTGGCTGAGGGCATCGACCAGGCACGGCTCGATGCGCTGTTCACCGCCGCGCTCGAAGCCGCGATCGCCCGGATCGAAAAGGACGGGACGTTCTTCCCGCTGGTGTTCGAATTGCGCGCCAATGGCGCGATCCAGAATGTCGCGGTGCTCGAGATCGGCGCTATCGAAGGCGCGCAGGGGGTGCTCGACCGGCTTGCCGATGTGATCCGCCCGCGCGCGGCCGACGGGACGATCCGCGCCGCCGCCATCGTTCGTCACCGGACCGACGCCGCGACGATCGAAGTCCGCCTGCGCGCGGCCAATTATGCCGCCGATGTGCTGGTCCCGTTCGAGATCGCGAGCAGCGGATTGCTCGGGCACCAGCGCCAGCTGACGCTCGGCAGCTTCACCGCGCGGCCTGCCGCCAACGACCTGTTCTAGCTGCCCGCCAGCTCCTTCAGCACGATGCTCCAGTGGTCGAGCCCGGCATAAAAGGCATCGGCCCGCATCCGCTCGTTGAGGCCATGCGCATAGATGTCCTGCGGCCGGCTCGCACCTGCGCCAATGGCCACCGTGTCGTAACCCAGCGCGCGGTAATGCATGCCGTCGGTGCCGCCTGAAGACATCGTCGGAATCATCGGGATCGCCCGCCCGAACCGCGCGGTGAGCGATTTGGCGAGCGCATCGCGCACCTCGTCGGGAAAGGCGCTCATCGGGCTTTCGGTCGCCTCGGCGCGCTGCGTCACGGTGATCGCTTCATTGCCGATGGCCGTTTCCAGCGCGGCCTTGACCGATTCCACCCCTTCGCCCGGGAAGACCCGGCAATTGACGGCGGCGCTGGCCGATTGCGGCAGCGCGTTTTCGGCATGGCCGGCGTCGAGCATGGTCGCCACACAGGTCGTGCGCAGCGTGCCGACATAGCCCGGATCGGCGCTGATCAGCGCGATTGCGTCGTCATCGGCGGGATCGGCGGCGAAGCTCCGCATGGCTGCGCCCAGCTCGCCCGGAATGCTCTGGCCCAGCGCGCCGAAATAGCTGCGCGTCAACTCGCTCTCGCGCACGGGGAACTGGTGCTGCGCAATTCGCGTCAACGCGCCCGCGAGGTCATAGATCGCATTGTCACTGCGCGGGCGCGAGGAATGGCCGCCCGGATTGGTCGCAGTGATATCGAAAGTGACATAGGTCTTCTCGGCCAGCTGCACCTGCTGCGCGAGCGGCGAGAAATCATCCGCCAGGCCGATCCCCCCGGCGTCGGAGTTGAGGATATAGGCGGGGTCGACATTCTCGGCGACCCAGCGGGCCTGCGCGCGGGTGGAAACCATGCCGGTTTCCTCGTCGCCCGAGAAAACGAGGTAGAGGTCGCGCCCCGGGGTCCAGCCTTCTTCCTTCAGCCGGATAAAGGTGCCGGTGAGATTGGCGACGCCGTATTTGTTGTCCTGCGTCCCGCGGCCGAAGAAATAGCCTTCGTCCTCGACGAGCGTGAAGGGATCGCGCTCCCAGTCTTCGGGCAGCGCATCGACCACATCCATATGCGCGAGCATGACGATCGGCTTCGCGCCGGTGGAACCGTCGCCGCGATAGCGCACGACCAGCCCCTGCGTCGGATCGCCTTCGCTGTCGTAATCGGTGACCAGCACATCCTCTTCGGCAAAGCCCGCGGCCGCCAGCCGGTCGGTAAGATAGGCGACCATTTCGTCCATCTGCCCATGACCTGCCGCCGTGCGGAAGGCGATGATATCGCGGTAGATGTCGTAAACGCGCTGTTCGTGCGCGGTCAGCGCGCGCGGCGCGTGGTCGTCGGCGGCGGCCTGTCCCGCCATGGCCAGCGCACCTGCCGCCACGATTGCCTTGATCTTCATGTACCTGCCGCTCCCGATTGGCTCTTGTCGGTGGGGACGCTAGGGCGGGCACATGGGCGAGGCAAGCGAGCATCAATATCTGGTCGCGCTCGGCTCGAACTGCCGGGTGCCCGGCGTGGGCGCGCCGCGCGCGGTACTGGCAGCGGCAGTGGCGGCGCTGGCCGAAAGCGGCTGGGAGGTCGAGGCGGTCGCGCGCGTGATCGACAGCGCGCCGGTCGGTCCGTCGCTGCGGCGCTATGCCAATGGCGCGGCGATCATCACGGGCGATCTCGCCCCGCCCGACGCGCTGGAGAATTTGCAGGAGATCGAGCGCGCCTTCGGTCGCAACCGGTGCGGACAGCGCTGGCGGTCGCGCACGCTCGATCTCGATATCGTGCTGTGGAGCGGCGGGGCCTGGCATACCGGCGAGCTGGCGATCCCGCACCCCCTGTTCCGGCAGCGCGCCTTCGTCCTGCGCCCTGCCGCCGAGATCGCGCCGCACTGGCACGATCCGGTAACGCATCTGACGGTGCGCCAGCTAGCCGCGCGGCTTTCCTGAGCGCAGGCGCGGTATCGGCCGCATCACCGGCTTGACCACCCGCGACAGCGCCCCTAGGTGGCACGCCGTGGTCGGGCCGTTAGCTCAGTCGGTAGAGCAACTGACTTTTAATCAGTAGGTCGCTGGTTCGAACCCAGCACGGCTCACCACATTGTATTTCGCCCCGAGGCCGGTGCGCCGGCACCCCTAGTCCGGAGCCATCATCCATGAAAACCCGCGCTGCAGTCGCCTTCGCCCCTAAGCAACCGCTCGAAATCGTCGAGCTCGACCTGGAAGGGCCCAAGGCAGGCGAGGTGCTGGTCGAGATCATGGCCACCGGCATCTGCCACACCGATGCCTACACGCTCGACGGACTCGATTCCGAAGGCCTTTTCCCCAGCGTGCTCGGCCATGAAGGCGCGGGCATCGTGCGCGAAGTCGGCGCCGGCGTCACCAGCGTATCGCCCGGCGATCATGTGATCCCGCTCTACACGCCCGAATGCCGCCAGTGCAAATCGTGCCTCAGCGGCAAGACCAACCTGTGCACCGCGATTCGCGCGACGCAGGGCAAGGGGCTGATGCCCGACGGGACCACGCGCTTCTCCTACAAGGGCGAGCCGATCTTCCATTACATGGGCTGCTCGACCTTTTCGAACTTCACCGTGCTGCCCGAAATCGCGGTCGCCAAGATCCGCGAAGACGCGCCGTTCCAGTCCAGTTGCTATATCGGCTGCGGCGTCACCACCGGCGTCGGCGCGGTGACCAACACCGCCAAGGTGCAGGTGGGCGACAATGTCGTGGTGTTCGGCCTCGGCGGGATCGGCCTCAACGTGATCCAGGGCGCGCGGCTGTCGGGTGCGGGCATAATCATCGGGATCGACATCAATTCCGACCGCGAGGAATGGGGCCGCAAGTTCGGCATGACCCACTTCCTCAACACCAAGGGCATGAGCCGCGACGAGGTCGTCGCCAAGGTGGTCGAAATGACCGATGGCGGCGCCGATTACACCTTCGACTGCACCGGCAATACCGAGGTCATGCGGACCGCGCTCGAGGCCTGCCATCGCGGCTGGGGCACCAGCATCGTCATCGGCGTGGCCGAAGCGGGCAAGGAAATCGCCACCCGCCCGTTCCAGCTGGTGACCGGGCGCAACTGGCGCGGCACCGCGTTCGGCGGCGCGCGCGGGCGCACCGATGTGCCCAAGATCGTCGACTGGTACATGGACGGCAAGATCGAGATCGACCCGATGATCACCCATGTCCTGTCGCTCGAGGAAATCAACAAGGGCTTCGACCTGATGCATGCCGGCGAAAGCATTCGCAGCGTGGTGGTCTTCTGATGGGCGGCAAGATCTATGCCGATGCCGCGGCAGCGCTCGACGGCGTGCTGCGCGACGACATGCTCATCGCCAGCGGCGGCTTCGGCCTGTGCGGCATTCCCGAACGCCTGCTGACCGCGATCCGCGACAGCGGCGTGAAGGGGCTGACCTTCGCCAGCAACAATGCGGGCATCGACAATGAAGGCATCGGCATGCTGCTGCGCACCCAGCAGGTCAGGAAGATGATCTCGTCCTATGTCGGCGAGAACAAGGAATTCGAACGCCAGTTCCTGTCCGGCGAGCTCGAGGTCGAGTTCTGCCCGCAGGGCACGCTCGCCGAACGCATGCGCGCCGGCGGTGCGGGCATTCCCGGCTTCTACACCAAGACCGGCGTCGGCACGCAGGTCGCCGAAGGCAAGGAAGCCAAGAGCTTCGACGGGGAGGACTACATTCTCGAACGCGGCATCTTCGCCGACCTCGCCATCGTCAAGGCATGGAAGGCGGATGAAACCGGCAATCTCGTGTTCCGCAAGACCGCACGCAATTTCAACCAGCCCGCGGCAACCTGCGGCAAGGTTTGCGTGGTCGAGGTCGAAGAGATCGTGCCCACCGGCAGCCTCGACCCCGACTGCATCCACCTGCCGGGCGTCTACGTCCAGCGGATGATCGTGGGCGCGCCCTACGACAAGAAGATCGAATTCGAGACCACGCGCGAAAGGGAGAGCGCCTGATGCCCCAGGAAGCAGCAGGCTGGGACCGCAACCAGATGGCGGCCCGCGCCGCGCAGGAATTGCGCGACGGCTATTACGTCAATCTCGGCATCGGCATCCCGACGCTGGTCGCCAACCACATTCCGCAAGGCATGCATGTCACGCTGCAGAGCGAGAACGGCATGCTTGGTATCGGGCCGTTCCCTTACCCCGACGAGGTCGATGCGGACCTGATCAATGCGGGCAAGCAGACCATCAGCGAACTGCCGCACAGCGCTTATTTCGACAGCGCGGCCAGCTTCGCCATGATCCGCGGCGGGCATATCGACCTGACCGTGCTGGGCGCGATGGAAGTGGCCCAGAACGGCGACATCGCCAACTGGATGATCCCGGGCAAGATGATCAAGGGCATGGGCGGCGCGATGGACCTCGTCGCGGGCGTCAAGCAGATCATCGTGGTGATGGACCACACCGCCAAGGACGGCAGCCCCAAGTTCATTCCCGAATGCACGCTGCCGCTGACCGGGCAGAACGTGGTCGACATGATCGTCACCAATCTGGCGGTATTCCAGCGGCCCGACCATGACAGTGCCTTCCGGCTGGTCGAACTCGCGCCGGGCGTCACCGCGGACGAAATCGCCGCGAAGACGACCGCCAAATACGAGGTCGCGCTATGACCACCGCGGGCACGCTCGAGACGGTATCGGAAAATTGCAGCCATGGCGGCGTGCAGGGCGTCTACCGTCATGCCTCGGCCAGCACCGGCACGCAGATGACCTTCTCGGTCTTCGTCCCGCCGCATGAGGACGGCGCAAAACTGCCCGTGCTGTGGTTCCTGTCGGGGCTGACCTGCACCCAAGCCAATGTCACCGAGAAGGGCGAATTCCGCGCTGCCTGCGCCGAGCACGGGGTCGTCTTCGTCGCGCCCGACACCTCGCCCCGCGGTGAGGACGTACCCGATGACGAGGCCTATGATTTCGGGCAGGGCGCGGGCTTCTATGTCGATGCGACGCAGGCGCCCTGGGCGCAGCATTTCCAGATGCGTAGCTATATCGAACGGGAACTGCCCGCGCTGCTGGCCGAGCATTTCCCCGCCGACATGCAGCGGCAGGCGATCAGCGGCCATTCGATGGGCGGCCACGGCGCGCTGACCATCGGCCTGCGCAATCCCGACCGCTTCCGTTCGATCAGCGCCTTCTCGCCGATCGTCAGCCCGCTGAACTGCCCGTGGGGCGACAAGGCGCTGGGTGGCTATCTGGGCGACGACCGCAGCGACTGGCGCGAATACGATGCCTGCGCGCTGATCGAAGACGGTGCGCGCCATGCGAACCTGCTGGTCGACCAGGGCACGGCGGACAATTTCCTCGAGGAACAGCTCAAGACCGACCTGCTGGTCGATGCCTGCAAGTCCGCAGGCATGCCGGCGGACATCCGCATGCAGCCCGGCTACGACCATTCCTATTACTTCATCTCGACCTTCATGGCCGAGCATGTCGCCTGGCACGCGCGGCATTTGCAGGGCTGAACGCTGGGCGGGATAGATTCGCGCCCGCCATGCGTTGAGGCAACATGATACTCGACACTCCCTGGCCGGATACCATCGCGCGCGGCGTATTGCTGGCAATTGCCGCCATCATCTGGGTGGTGGTGCTGATCCGCCTCAACGGGCTGCGCTCGCTGTCCAAGATGACCAATTTCGACTTCGTGATGACGATCGCGCTCGGCAGTCTCATTGCGGGTGCGGCGCAGGCGAGCGACTGGAAAGCCTTCGCCCAGGCCATGGTCGCAATGGCGGGCCTGTTCCTCGTCCAGGCGACCTCGGCGCGGCTGCGCAAGACCTCGGATCATGTCGAGGACCTGATGCAGAACGATCCGGTCTTCCTGATGCGCAACGGCAAATTCTGCGACGATGCGCTGACGTACACGCGCGTCGCCAAGAGCGATCTGGTCGCCAAGCTGCGCGAGGCCAATGTGCTCGATCTAGGCCAGGTCCGGGCAGTGGTGCTCGAGACCACCGGCGACGTGTCGGTGCTGCACGGCGACCATCTCGAGGAGACGATCGTCGAGAACGTGAAGCGCGTCTAGCGGCGGTCCAGCCAGCGGGCGAAGGCAACCCCGCCGGTGATCAGGAACGGCACCAGCACCAGGCTGAGCACGACCTTGGCGATGATCTGCCCGATCAGCAGATTGGTGATCGCGAACTGGCCATAGAACGCCAGCGTGATGAAGATCACCGAATCGATCGCCTGGCTCAGCGCCGAGGCAATCGCCCCGCGCGCCATCAGCGACAGCGTCGATGCGCCTTCGGACGAACCGCGCAGGCGCGAGAAGATCCACACATTGAGCAGCAGCGAAACGATATAGGCGGCCGGTCCGGCCAGCCATACGCGCCACAGCGTCGCATGCACGCGCTCGAACGCGGCGAGGTCGTCCCCGCGGAACTGCGACATCTCGGTCGAGGCAGGCAGCGAGAGCACCAGTTGCATGAGCAGCGAGGCCACCAGCAGCGGGATGAACCCCCACCACACGATCCGGTTGGCCAGCTTCTCGCCGTAAAGCTGCGCCATCGTGCTCGAGATCACCACCAGCAGGAGGAAGGCGAAAATGCCCGATTCCACTGCCAGGTCGGTGGGCCACAGCTGCACCTGCTTGAACGCGAGCACGCCCGCCAGCACCGTCATCCCGCCATAGAGCAGCGTGTAGACGAACTGCCCCAGCGGCATGGCGGCAGCGGCGAGACGGGTCTCGTTGGCAGGTTCGGTCATCAGACGGCCTCGACAAGTTTGGTGGACGGCGAGGCCGTCTGCGGGTCCCGAAAATTGACTATTGCGGCAGCGCGCGCAAGACAGCGACCGATTTCATCCGCAATTAGTCCTCCCCGAAGGGAACCCGATGTCGCCCATCCTGATCAATCTCGTCGGTATCGTGGCGATCCTGCTGCTCGCCTTCCTGCTGTCGACGGGCAAGCGCCGTATCAGCCTGCGCGTGGTCGGGGCCGCCTTCGCGCTGCAGGCGCTGATGGCGCTGCTGGTGCTGCGGACACCGTTTGGCGTGCAACTGATCCAGTCGCTGTCCAGCGGGGTGATCGCGCTGCTCGATTACTCCAAGGTCGGGATCGAGGCGGTGTTCGGGCCGATGGGGGCCAATCCCTTCACCAACACCTTCGTGATCGCCGCCTTGCCGGTGATCGTGTTCTTCGCGGCGATCGTTTCGATCCTCTACCACTGGGGCATCATGCAGCGGCTGGTGCGCTGGGTCGGCGGGGCGATCGGCTGGATTACCGGCATCAGCAAGGTCGAGGCGCTGGGTAGCGCGGCCAATATCTTCGTCGGCCAGTCGGAAAGCCCGCTGGTGGTGCGCCCTTATCTCGCCGCGCTCACCCCCAGCCGGCTGTTCACGCTGATGAGCGTGGGGATGGCGGGCGTGGCGGGGACCATCCTCGCCGCCTATGCCAGCTTCATCGGCGCCGAAGCGGTGCCCTTCCTGCTTGCCGCGGCCTTCATGTCCGCACCCGGCGGCATCCTGATGGCCAAGATCATCATGCCCGACGACCAGAGCGACCTGGCCCGCGATGCGGCGCAAATGTCCGGTGTCGATCCCGAAGGCGAGATCGTGCTGCCCAAGAGCCGGATCAGCGCCGAAGGTCCCGCCGCGCTGACCGAAGGCGGCAAGGCGCATGAAGTCGAAGTCGCCGAGACCTTCGAGGAAGGCCACAAGCCCGCCAATATCATCGAGGCCGCTGCGCAGGGGACGCAGACCGGCGTGAAGCTCGCCGTGGCGGTTGGCGCGATGGTGATGGTCTTCGTCGCGCTGGTTGCGCTCGCCAATGGCATCCTCGGCGGTATCGGCGGCTGGTTCGGCTATCCCGATGTCAGTTTCCAGCAATTGCTCGGACTGGTGTTCGCACCGGTGATGTATCTGATCGGCATTCCGTGGGAACAGGCCGGTGCCGCGGGCGGATTGTTCGGCACCAAGATCGTGCTCAACGAATTCGTCGCCTTTATCGAACTGGGCGCAATGGACGCCAGCGTGCTGACCGATCGCAGCCGCGCGATCGTCACCTTCGCGCTGTGCGGCTTCGCCAATTTCAGCTCGATCGCGATCCAGATGGCAGTGACCGGCGGGCTGGCACCCAACCAGCGCCCGGTCATCGCCAAGCTCGGCCTGCGCGCGCTCGCGGCGGGCAGCCTCGCCAATCTGATGAGCGCGGCGCTGGCGGGACTCTTCCTGCCGTATTAAAGGGCGCAGCCATTATGACCGATTCGAACACCGATATCGCGGTTGTGTCGCTGGCACAGCCGCTCGATTCCATCGCCGCCGAACTGGGCCGCAGCTTCGAGGAATACGGCTTCGCCGTCGTCCGCGACCACGGCATCCCGCAGGAGTTGATCGACCGCGCCGAAACGCTGGCGAAGCAGTTCTTCGCGCTCCCCGACGCGGTCAAGCGCGCCTATCACATCCCCGGCGGCGGCGGCGCGCGCGGCTATACGCCGTTCGGGACCGAGAAGGCCAAGGACGCCAAGGTCCACGACCTCAAGGAATTCTGGCACGTCGGGCGTGAACTGCCCGCGGGCCATCCGCTGGCCGAGTTCATGGCCGACAATGTCTGGCCGTCCGAGGTCGCAGGCTTTCGCGAGACCTTCTCCGAACTCTACGCCGCTTTCGAGACCGCCGGTGGCCGCGTGCTCGAAGGCATCGCGCTGCATCTCGGGCTCGACCGCGGCTTCTTCGTGCCCACGGTCGAGGACGGCAATTCGGTCATGCGCCTGCTGCGCTATCCGCCGCTCGAGGGCGCGGAGGCCGAGGGCGCGATTCGCGCCGCCGCGCATGGCGACATCAACACGATCACGCTGTTGCTCGGCGCAGAGGAGGCGGGGCTCGAACTGCTGACCGCGCAGGACGAATGGAAAGCGGTCGCGCCGCCCGAGGGAGCGCTGGTGGTCAATGTCGGCGACATGCTCGACCGGCTGACCAACGGCAAGCTGCGCTCGACCACGCACCGCGTGGTCAATCCGCGCGGGGAAGCGGCCTATCGCGCGCGCTACTCGATGCCGTTCTTCCTGCACTTCCGCCCCGATTACGTAATCGAGACGCTGCCCTCGTGCATCGACCCGGCGCATCCCGAAAAGCGGCCCGAGCCGATTTCGAGTCACGAATTCCTGCTCCAGCGCCTGCGCGAGATCAATCTCGCCTGAAGCCCCGTCGCATCCGGCGAGCGTTGTATTTATGCATCGGTTCCGGAAAGAATCGGATTCGTTGCCTTTTTGCAACTAGTCTAAGTCGCAGAAATCCAAGCAAATTTTATTGCGCCGCAGCGAAACGTCTCGCAGGTGCAATACATGTCTTGATCATGTCATAAAAAGATCGCTTTGGCGCAACGTCCTCCCCGCAAAGGGAGCTGGCTTTGACGTACCAGCCTACTTTTAACGAGACGAAGGGATCCTCTCGATGAAGTTCAAATATCTCTTGGCCGCATCGGTGGTCAGCACCGCCAGTGCAATGGTCGCCGCCCCGGCCGCCGCACAGTCGACCGGTTCGGTCGATTTCGACGACTCGGTCATCATCGTTTCAGGTGCCCGCACCACCGGCGTCGGCGGTGTCGACATGCCCAACACGCCGAAGGCGAAACAGGTTCTGGGCGAGGAAATCATCCGCCGCCAGCGCCCCGGCCAGACGGTCAACGACATCGTCAACCTGGTTCCGGGTGTCAGCTTCCAGAACAACGATCCCTGGGGTTCGTCGGGCGGTAGCTTCACCATCCGCGGTTTCGACGACAGCCGCATCTCGCAGACGCTCGACGGCCTGCCGCTGAACGACTCGGGCAACTATGCGCTCTACACCAACCAGCAGGTCGATCCCGAAGTTCTCGAATCGATCAGCGTCAACCTCGGCATGACCGACGTCGACAGCCCGACCGCTTCGGCCGTCGGTGGCACGATCAACATCCGTACGCGCGAGCCGGCCGACGATTTCGGCGTCACCATGACGCTGACCGCCGGCGACATCTTCGCCGAGGGCAACAATGCGAACTACGACCGCAGCCGTCTCTATGGCCGCGGCTTTGTGATGATCGATACCGGCGACATCACCGGCATGGGCACCAAGGCTTTCGCCTCGGCCAGCTTCACGCGCTACAACAACCCGTTCAACAATTACGGCGTGGTCGAGAAGCAGCAGTATAACGGCCGCATCTGGCAGGACATCGGCGACAATGGCGATTTCGTTGCCATTGCCGGTCACTACAACCAGAACCGCAACAATTTCTTCGGTTCGGTTCCGCTCCGCGTCGATCCGGACTTCGAGCCCGGTTCGGGCTTCACCAACCGTTTCCCGGCGACCAAGGAAGAACGGTTCTACGAAATCAACTATCCCTGCACCGTCGAGGGCCCGACCCCGGGCACTGCCGGCAGCGACAACAATTGCGGTGCCGAATTCGATCGCCGCTTCAATCCGTCGAACACCGGCAACATCCGCGGTTCGTCGCGCTTCACGCTGGCTGACGGCCTGATCCTGACGGTCGATCCGAGTTACCAGTACGTCAAGGCCAATGGCGGCGGTGACGAAGAACTGCTCGAAGGCACGCGTGATGTCGGCGGCGTCGACATGACCGGCTTCATCGGCGGCCGTTACTACTTCGGTCGCGACCTCAACGGCGACGGCGACACGCTCGACGAAGTCACGGGTCACGATCCGAGCCAGACCCGCACGCGCCGGTTCGGCGTGATTGCCAACCTGGCTTACGAGATCAACGACGATCACCGCGTTCGCCTGAGCTACACCTATGACGATGCCAACCACCGTCAGACGGGCCAGACCTCGGTCGCTCTCGCCAATGGCGAAATCGCGGATGTCTTCCCGATCAATAACCCGTTGGCCACTGCGGACGGCTTCGTGCTCAACAAGCGCGATCGCCAGTCCTATGCGACGCTGCACAAGGTTGCGGGTGAATATCGTGGTCGCTTCTTCGATGACTTCACCGCAGTCCTCGGTCTCAGCGTGCCCTTCTACAAGCGCGACCTGAACCAGTTCTGCTACACCACCTCGGCCAGCGGTTTCCTCGACTGCGTCGGCGGTGTGAGCGCTGCATACGAAGCCGCCAACCCCTATGTGACCGACCCCAACACCGGTGAAGTCATCAGCGGTTCGGCTCCGCCGCAGTCGCGTGAATACAATTACGACAAGCTGCTGCCGAATGTCGGCTTCACCTATGAATTCGGTGATGCATCGTTCTTCGGCAACTACGGCAAGGGTCTTTCGGTCCCGGGTACGGACGAGCTCTACGACTCGATCTACTTCCCCGATGTCGAAAGCGCGCGTCCGGTGGCCGAAACCACCGACAGCTTCGACCTTGGCCTGCGTTTCCAGAATGGCGACCTTCAGGCGCAGCTGGTCGGCTGGTACACGCGGTACAACAATCGCCGTGCAACCGCCTACGATCCGATCCTCGACGAAACGATCACCCGTAACCTGGGTGTCGTCGACAAGTACGGCATCGATGCCTCGGTGGCTTACAGCCCCACCCCGAACACGCTGCTCTATGTCTTCGGTTCGCTCAACGAATCGGAAATCCGCGACAACGTGCAGCTGGACGCGGGCGAATTCGCCCAGACTGCCGGCAAGCGTGAAAGCGGCGCACCGACCTTCACGGTTGGCGCACGTGGCCAGTACAACTTCGGCCCGGCAGAACTCGGCGTGCAGGTCAAGCACACCGGCAAGCGCTACGTGAACGACGAAAACCTCCCGCGCGATCCGCAGGGATTCGTCGGCGAAAGCGTCGGCTTCCCGGCGACCGTCGACAGCTACACGCTGGTGGATATCGACCTGCGTGTTCGCCTTGGCGAATACTTCAACGGTCGCGATGCCGCGGTGCAGTTCAACATCACCAACCTGTTCGACGAGCTCTATGTCGGCGGCTTCGGTGGCGGCCTCACCTCGGGCGATCTGCCCTTCGTGCAGATGGGTCCGCCGCGGGCAGCCAGCGTTTCGCTGATCCTCGGCTACTAAGATAACCGGCATGGGGCTCGGCCCCATGTGCAGACTACGGGGCGGTCCTCCTTCGGGAGGGCCGCCCTTTTTCCATGCCGCTGGACCCGGTCGGGCGGCTTTGCCATGATCGCCCGATGGCCGAACCCGCGACCCGCTATGCGCAGACTAAGAAGCGCCTCAATCCCTGGGTGATCGCGCTGATCGCGCTGATCCACCTCGGCCTGTTCTACCTGCTGGTGCGCGCATTGGCGCCGACCGCCGTCTCCGGGGTGGAGCGCTCGGTGGTCTCGGCGTTCACCGTCACGGTATCCACGCCCGAAGAAAAACCCGAACCGACCGAACCCGAGCCCGAAGGCGCGCAAGGCGATCCGGGGCGCGAGGCGGTGCCCGATGCGGTCACCGCGCCCGAGCCCGAGCGGCGCATGCGCGAAGATCCGCCGGCGCCGCGTGCCTCCTCGACCGGGACGGCAAATACCGCCGGCGCGACCGATCAGGGGCAGGGCACCGGCCGGTCCGGAACGGGCGAGGGTACCGGCAGCGGCGAAGGCGGCGGCGGCCAGGGCGGGGGAGCGGCGACCAAGCCCGTGCTGACGCGCGCGATTACCGATGCAAGCGCCTTTCCCGTTCCTCCCGGCGGACGGCAGGCGCGGATCGGCCAGTCGGTCATCGTAAGGCTGACCGTTTCGGCGCAGGGGCGCGCGACGCGCTGCAGCATCTACCGGCCCAGCCCGTTCCCCGAAACCGATGCGGCGGTCTGCCGCCTCGCGCTCGACCAGTTGCGTTTCGAACCGGCGCGCGACGCGAGCGGCAACCCGGTTGCCGCGACCTTCCACTACCAGCAGCGCTTCTTCAACTAGCCGCGCCGCACGGGCCGCGGGGTCAGTCGTCCTTGTCGTAGCTGCCGATCACTTCGACCAGCTCGTCCTTGCCGTAGGGCTTCGTCAGCAGGCCCGATGCGCCCAGTTCTTCGAGCCGGTCCTGCATTTCGCCATAGCCCGTCGCCAGCCAGAACGGCACGCCCATTTCCCTGAGCCTGGCGGCGATCGGTTCGCTGTTTTCCTTGCCCAGATTGTAGTCGAGAATGGCCAGTTCGGGCTGGCTCTTCGTCAATGCGTCGAGCGCCGCTGCGACCGAGCTTTCGATTCGCACGGTCCCGATCCCGAGTTCCTTGAGGCAATCCTCCGCATCGAGCGCGATGATCATGCTGTCTTCAACCAGCAGCACACTGTCGGGCAGGTTTTCCAACCGGGCGTCCTTCTTCGGCTTGGCCGCTGCGCTCTTTTCGCCATCGCGCGAACGCCATTCGACATAGCGCGCGGGAATGCAGAACCGGGCCTCGACACCCTCCAAGCGGTAATTGATCTCGGCAGTGCCATCGAGTTCGTAGGGGATCGAGCGTTCGGTGATCGTGCTGCCGAACCCGCGGCGGCTCGGCGGCTTGACCGGAGGCCCGCCGCTTTCGCGCCATTGCGCGCAGAAATTGTCTTCGGCGTCGCGGGTCACTTCCACCTCGAGCTTGCCCGATTGATCGCTCAGCGAGCCATATTTCGCCGAATTGGTTATCATTTCGTGGATCACGAGCGCCATCACCGTATAGGCTTCGGGCGCGATCATCGCTTCGGGGCCGCGCAGGTCGAGCCGGTCCCGGCTCGCTGAAAGATAGGCGTTGGCCTCGGTCTCGATCAGCTCCGAGAAGGGCGCGTGCGACCAATTGCCCTTGGTGATGTTGTCATGTGCCGACGCAAGCGAGGCGACCCGCCCCGCGACGATTTCGACGAAGCTCTCGATATCGCGCGCATCGCCCTTGGACTGGTTGATCAGCCCGCGGATCAGGTTGAGGATATTGCGCACGCGGTGGTTGAGCTCCGCGATGAGCAATTCCTGCTGCTGCTGCGCGCGGGCGCGTTCGGTCACCGCCTCGTCGGTCAGGCGCAGGATGATCTCGAGCAGCGTGACGCGCAGGCTCTCGGCAATCTCGATCTCGGCGCGCGACCATTTCTCGGCGCGGCCCTCGACCGTTTCGCGCCAGGCCTCGAAGCTCTTGCGCGGGGTCAGCCGGTCGCCATTGGGACCGGCCTCGACCGCCTTTTCGGGATTGCCCGCCCAGGTCACGGTCTGGGTGAGCGGCTTGCGCCACAGGATCAGGTAATCGCGCGGGGTGCGCGAAACCGGGATGACCAGCGCGCCCGTCGCGCGGTCGGCAAACCGGGCAGCGCGCGGCAGGCGTTCGGCAATCGCCTCGGTGGCGAGCAGCTTGCTCGTCGCAGTGCCGTTGAGATTGGCGACGATCGCGCGGAATTCCTCCTCATTGGGAGCAGAACCGCGCGCGTCGTAAATGTCCTCGACGAAGATACTCACCCCGTCATGCGGGATGACCTGCTGGATGACCGGCTCGATCATCGGCAGGCTGGCGGACAGCGGGGTGCCAGCGACGACATCGCGCATCAGCCGGGTGTGGACCTCGCGCCCCATTTCGCGGCGATCGGCGCTCTGGCGGGCCAGCGTACGGTCGAGCGTCAGCGAGAAGAATTCGGAGAACAGCTCGGCTGCGGTGCGCTGCGAATAAGGGAGCAGCTTGGGGCCGTAATGATGGCAGGCGAACAGCCCCCACAGCTTCCCGCCGATGATGATCGAGATCGACAGCGAAGCGCCAACGCCCATGTTCTTGAGATATTCGATATGGATCGGCGAAACCGCGCGCAGCGTGCTCATGCTGAGGTCGAGCGGCTCGCCATCGAGTGACACGCCGGGTTCGACCGGGACCGGCTCGGCCTCGACATCGGCGATGATGCGGAAGCGGTTGCGGACATACAGCGCGCGCGCCTGGTCGGGGATGTCCGAACGCGGATAGCGCAGGCCGTGGAATTTCTCGAGATCGTCACGCGCGGCTTCGGCGATGACTTCGCCCGACAGATCCTCGCGGAAGCGATAGACCATGACGCGGTCGATCTGCAGCGCCAGCCGCAACTGGCGGGCCGCCTCGTCGACCAAGGGCTGCACTTCGGTATGCTTTTCCAGCCGGGTCATGATCGGCCGCAGAATGCTCAGCTGGCGATTGAGATCGCCCGCCGCATGCGGTTCGATCTCGATCACCGTGTTCCCGCCCGAACTGTGCAGCGCGCAATCGAACAGCGCGTCGCTGTCGAACAGTGCGAGACCGAACAGCCGTTCGACCTGGTCGGGCATGGTCAGCGCGGTGGCTGAACTGCGCAGTTGCTGCAATGCGGCGGGGGAGAGCAGCCGCGAGAGACGGTCCCCGATCTCGACCGTGCGGCCGGCGCCGAACAGGGCTTCGAGATTGGTCGAGCGATGCGCGACGAACCAGTCGGAATTGACCGCGATAAGCGCGCCGAAACCCTGGATCCGGCCAAGCTGGTGGATCGGTTCGCGATCGCAATTGGAAAGATTGACGTCCTGCGGGTTCATTATGCGGCCTCGCGCGCGAGGCTGTCGGCCACGATCGCGTTAAAGTGGGAAAAGGTGGCTTGCGCAGCCTGCAAGGCGGCTTCGTCCATGGCGACGGAATGCGGTCGTTCGAGCGCGGGCAGCAGGCTTCGCCAATAGGTGGTCATGCCCATGTCGGACAGGAAATCGACCGGCCAGTCCACCTTGTTTTTCTTGAGCCGCGCGAGGATTGCGCGATTGCCCAGCGATGATCCCGCCAGCACCCAGCATACGCCCAGCGCGTCGCTACCCGCGGGAGGGGTGAAGGCCGGGGCATCTTCGGGGACCGCGCGTCCCAGCGCGGACATGTCCTGCGCCAGCAAATTGCTCTGGCATGGCGGCGGGGTCCCGCTGCCGGCCAGCCAGTCTTCGACGCCCACGCGCGCGCGGTACTGGATATCGAGAAACGCTGCATAATCGCGCGCATCGCCCGTCACCAGCGCGCCCAGCCGCGTATCGAGCCGGTCATGGCTCGCCGCAGTTCCGTTCTTGAGATAAGTCCTGGTGGAGCGACACGCCCCGTTTGCTACCGGCATTCGCTCGGCCTCGCTTCCCTACCGTCTTGCCCCATGTGGATCAGCCATGCATCCGCATCCGGATTCCTGATCCGCCCCAGTGCAGAGCGCTCCGCAAAGGAGATCGTTCCGCAGTCGGGAAAATTTCTCGGCCACGCGGGCGAAATTACTTCGGCGCGATCAGTTTCTGGCCCTGTTTGCGGATCGCGCTGGCGACCATCGGTTCGACGAAGGACAGCGCGGGCGGCAGATTGACCTCGAACACCACCTGGTCGTCCTCGATGATCACGCAGCCGTCGACGCCCTGGCCCATGGCCCTGACCGCCAGGTCCATCCGGTCCTCGCTGGGCCAGCTGGTGGTGACGTCGGCCATGCCGCCGGGGATATATTGGGCGATCTCGTGGCTATGCGACTGGAGGCGGCGGCGCACTTCTTCCTTGCCGAGGCTGTGGGAAATGGGAACGCGCATCAGTTCTTGTGCTCCAGTTGCGGGCTGGTCTGCGCCCCTTCGCCGAATTTGTAGTCGAGATAGCGGTGCTTGATCGCCAGATCGTCGAGCGAGCCCTCGGCCAACTGGCGAGTGATCGAATCGATCTCGCCGCTGATCTTGCCGAGGCTGTCGGTCAGCTGCTGGTCGGGGGTCGCGCCGGCGCGTTCTTCCTTGCGCAGATGCGCCGGGATCCGCTGGTAGCTGTCGATCATCTGCGGCAATTGTTCGCCCACCAGGCTGCGCACTTCGCGCGCCTTGGGATGGTTCTGGTCGAGCCCTTCGAGCTGCAGGCCCAGCGCGTCGAGCTGGACGCCCATATCGCCGACGATTTGTGCCGCGGGCGGGGGCAGGGCAGGCCGCTGCGCTTCGAGCCACAATTCGGTGCGGCCAACCATCTGCTGGACGTTGCCCTTGTTGATGTCGGCGCGCTTGGGCGTCTTGATCTTCGGATAACTGGAGAAGATTGCGGTAGCGATAGCCGTGGCGACAACCACAGCCATGACGCCCCAGAAACCGATGCCGCTGAAGATCGCCCCGGCAACCCCGGCTCCCACCCAGATGACGGCCACCGCGATCACGAGGTTGCGCACCTTCTTCATTAGGTGGTCGCGCTTGGCCTTGGCCGAACCCTGCCCGATCGAGGGCGCGCGCCGGTGGCGGCCGCCTTCGCGGTTGTCGCGCACCAGCGCCTTGCTCTCGGACAATATGCGGTCGCTGTCGCGGGTGAGGTCGTTCACGATGCCGCCCTCAGCCCTCGATGCTCAGCAGGCTGCTTTCGGCGACCTGCTTCTGCGCCTGCGACTGGCCTTCGGCGCGCGCGATATAGCCTTTCGACTTCTCGACCTCGTCGGTCAGCAGCGTGACCGTCTGCTTCATGCTGTCGAGCGCGCGCAGCTTGAAGCTGTCGACCTCGTCCATCGTGTCGTAGATGTTCTGGAAGGCGCGTTGCAGCGTTTCCAGCGGGATCGTGCTGGCGGCGGCCTGCTCGTGGATCTTGCCGGTCTGGTCGCGCAGCAACGTGCTGGTGCTGTCGATGATGCCGGCAGTGGTTTCGTTGAGCGCGGTGATCTGGCCCAGCACGAGGCGCTGGTTGGTCATCGCCTCGGCCACGGTCACCGCGGTGCGCAGCGCGCCGACGGTGGTGGTGCTGGCGCGGTCGACGCCCTTGACCAACTCGACATTGTTCTTTTTCACCAGGTCGAGCGCGAGATAGCCCTGCACGCTCACCGCCATCTGGGTAAGCAAATCCTGCGTGCGCTGGCGGACATAGAACAGCGCGGTTTCGCGCACCGCCTTGGCCTTGGCCGGATCGGTCGCGTCGAGTTCGGCGGCCTTTTCCTCCAGCTTCGCGTCGAGCGAGTTGGAGATGTGGATCATCTGTTCCAGATTGCCCATCGCCTCCCACAGTTTCTGCCGTTCGACGTCGATCGCGGCATTGTCCATGATCAGCTCGTCCTTGCCGCTGGCGAGGTTGTTGAGGATCGACTGGATATGCGTCTGCGCGCTCTGGTAGCTGCGGAAGTAGTTGGTCAGCTTGTTGCCGAAGGGAATGATGCCGAGGATCTTGCGCGGCCCCGACAGCTTGCCGCGCTTGCCCGGATCGAGGTCCTCGACCACGCGGCGCAGTTCGGACAGATTGGCGCCGACGCCTTCGTCCTTGTCCATCGCGCGCACCGGGCGGTCGAGGAAGCGGTTCGACATGCCCGCCGCGGCCATGATTTCCTTGCGGCCCATATTCGTCAGCTGGTCGACCTTCTTGCCGAATTCGGGCGAATTGGCATCTTCGGCGATCAGATCGGCGACGAAGCCGTCGACCTTGGTCTGTAGCTTGCTTTTCACCTCTTCCGAAACCGGGACGAGGCCCGCAGCCTTCTCCGGCTTGACCTCGGGCACGGGATCGGGCGGCGTGAGGTCGAAGGCGGTTTCGGTGGCAGTTGCGGTCGGCGTTTTCGTATCGCTCATGGGCGCAGATCTCTCCAAGCGGCTATAATCCTGTATTAGGGTGGCAATACACGATCTTCAAGCGCGCAGTCGCGCGGCCCGGCGATAGTGCCGCGCCGATGGCGCCAAGCGCAAGGCAATTCTGCCGGTGGTCCGTCGCGCGGAGGGCCGCGTTGGCGCAGGCTTCAGGCGGCGAGGTCGAGCGGGACGATTTCGCCCGCAAGATACTGTTTTTTCGCCTTGGCGCGGCTGAGCTTGCCCGAACTGGTGCGCGGCAGCGTGCGCGGCGGGACCAGCTCGACCACGCAGCTCATCCCGGTGACGCCGCGAACCTTGTCGGCAATCTGGTCGCGCAGCTTGATCCGCTCGACCGGGTCGGACACGCGGCAATGCACCAGCACGGCGGGGGCTTCCTCGCCGGCCTCGGTGTCGATCGAGAAGGCGGCGATGTCGCCGTGGTTGAAGCCCGGCAATTGCTCGACCGCCCATTCGATGTCCTGCGGCCACAGGTTCTTGCCGTTGATGATGATCATGTCCTTGGCGCGGCCGACGATGAACAGATAGCCATCGCCCATGTAGCCCATGTCGCCCGTGTCGAGCCAGACGTCCCCATTGTCCTTGGCGACGAGACAGTCGGTGGTCGCTTCCTCGTTGCGGAAATAGGAGTGCATCACGCTCTTCCCGCGGCACCAGACCTTGCCGATCTGGTGGTCGCCGCGCAGCTGGTCGTTCTCGCCGCGGATCTCGACCTCCATGCCGGGGATCGGCTTGCCGCAATTGACGATCGCGCGGTAGCGCGCGGGCTTGGACAGGTCGCGCGGGCGGCCCGAGAGGCGTTCCTCCTCGACCAGTTCGACACGGATCCCTTCGCCCGGCGGCATCACCGTCACCGCCAGCGTCGCTTCGGCAAGGCCGTAGCTGGGATTGAAACTGTTTGCCTGGAAGCCGGCGCCGGCAAAGGCGTTGACGAAGTTCTGCATCACGTCGGGGCGGATCATGTCCGCGCCATTGCCCGCGACGCGCCAGCGCGACAGGTCGAAGCGGTCGGCAACGCTGCTCTGGCTGGAAATGCGCCGGGCGCAGATGTCGTAGCCGAAGGTCGGCGAATAGCTCAGCGTGGTGCCCTGGTTGCGGCTGATCAGGTCGAGCCAGGCCAGCGGACGGCGCGCGAAATGTTCGGTGCGCAGGTAATCGACCGATACCTGGTTGGCGACCAGCGACAGGAAGCAGCCGACCAGCCCCATGTCGTGATACCACGGCAGCCAGCTGACCACGCGGTCGTTCATGCCGATTTCCATCGATTCGGCATGACCGCGCAGATTGTGCAGCAGCGCTTCATGCGTGACCGCGACCCCGGTCGGGAAGCGGGTCGAACCCGAGGAATACTGCAGGTAGCAAATATCTTCGGGCTGCGCTTCGGGCAGATCGACCGGCGGCGCCGGGCGCTGCGCGAAATCGTCCCAGCTTTCGCCGCCGCAACCCTGCCGGTCGGCCGCGGCCTTGGCCATTTCGGCGATTTCGCCCGGATAGATGAGAATTGTCGGGTCCGCGCTCTTCAACTGGACCGAAAGCTGCTCGATATAGCTTTCCTTGCCGCCGAAGGTCGTCGGCAGCGGCAGCGGCACCGGCCAGGCGCCCATCAGCGTGCAGGCGCAGAACAGCGCGGCGAACTCGGGGCTGGTCTCGGCCACCAGCGCGACGCGGTCTTCCTTCCCGATCCCCATCGCCACGAGCCGGTAAGCCGCTTCAAGCGCATCCTCGCGCATCTGCGCATAGGGATAGACGCGTTCGAGCGTCCCGCGCATGTCGTGGAAATTGAGACCCTTATTGCTGCGCGCAGCGTAGTCGATAGCCTCGTTGAAGGTCGCGAAATCGGAACGGCGACGCGGTAGGTCGCAGTCGTTCGGCGTCGGCGTCAGTACGGCGTCGGTCATAATTATCGGCGATACCCGTGAATAGCTGGGGCCTTGCGGCTTCCCTCATTGCTTGATGTGTCCCACGATCTGGAAGATCGCGCGCTCTCCCATGTTTCCCAATCTTAAAGGAGTGTGGCAGGAATATGGCCGATGGATGATGAACGCGCAACATCGGGCCGCACCCGCCGCCGGGCAAAACCGCTTGATCGCACACGGCTTGAGGAGCTGGCGGTGGCTTATGTCGCGCGTTTTGCGACCAGCGCGGGCAAGCTGCGCGCCTATCTCCAGCGCAAGCTGCGCGAACGCGGGTTCACCGAAGACGAGGAGCCCGATCTCGACAGGCTGATCGCGACATTCGTCGAGCGCGGCTATGTCGACGACGAAGCCTATGGCCGCGCCAAGGCGGGTGATTTGGTGGCGCGCGGCTATGGTGCGCGGCGGGTCGATCAGGCGCTGCGGTCCGCCGGGATCGACGAGGATTTGCGCCATTCGCTCGAGCCGGGAGAGGCGCAGAAGCGCCAGGCGGCGCTGGTACTGGCACGCAAGCGCGGCTTCGGGCCGTTCGGGCAGCAGGCAGACATGGGACCCGAGGAAGCGCGCAAGCTACGGGAAAAGCGGCTTGCCGCATTGGTGCGCGCGGGCCATGATTTCGACATAGCACGGCGCATCGTCGAGGCGCGCACGGTCGAGGAGCTTGAGGAATGGGTCGCAGAAGCACGGGACGAGGAGCGGTGAAGCGCCTGGCCGCGATGGCGGGGCTGGCCGCGCTGCTGGCCTGTTCACCCCAGACGCAGGCCGAATCGTCCGCCGAGCCCGCCGGTGCGGGCGCCGAGACGGCGACGACGCACCCGATCTCGGGACTCAAGGTGATCCCGCTGACCATCACGACCGACAATGGCCAGATCGCGATTGCGGCGGAACTGGCCGATACGCCCGAAGCACAGACGCGCGGGCTGATGTTCCGCACCGAGCTCGGCGACCATGAAGGGATGATCTTCCCCTATGACGGGACCACTGCGCAAAGCTTCTGGATGAAGAACACCCCGCTTGCGCTCGATATCATCTACATCGGTCCCGATGGGCGCATCAGCAATATCGCCGCGATGACCGAGCCTTATTCGCTCGAACCGGTCTATTCGGTCGGCCCGGTGCTCGGCGTACTCGAATTGCGTGGGGGCCGGGCGGAGGAACTGGGCATCGCCCCGGGCGACCTGGTCGAATGGTAGGGATCACGCGGAAGCCCAAGTGCACGGTTGCGCACGGCGGCGCTTGAGGCCCGGCAAATAAACGGCTAATCGCGCGGCCATGAACATCCTCGGCAAGATTTTTACCTGGTGGGACGGCGCCACGATCGGCACGCTCCTGTGGTCGTCGCGCAATGGCGAGCAGGTTGGCACCGATGCGCAGGGCAACGCCTATTACCGCTCGAAGAAGAAGAGCGGCGATGGCCGCGAGCGGCGCTGGGTGATTTATGAGGGTGCCAACGATGCCAGCCGCGTGCCGAGCGAATGGCACGGCTGGCTCCACGGCTCGTTCGACGACGTGCCCGAGAGCAATCTGCCCGCGGCGCGGATCTGGGAAACCGATTACACGCCAAATGCCACGGGTACGGCGAGCGCCTATCGCCCTGCCGGTGCGCTCGAGCGCGGCGGCAAACGCGCCCGCGCGACGGGCGATTACGAAGCCTGGTCGCCCGAGGCGTGACGATGCGCGGGGCGCTTGCCCTCCTGGCCACGGCGGCGCTGGTCGCGGGCTGTGACCAGCAAGCGGACGCGCCCGCCGATGCGACCGCGACCACTATTCCCGAGGAACTGCAGCAGGGCGAACTGCCCGCGCGTCCCGCCGCCGAAGCGGGGCTGGGCACGCCGATGGCAGAGCGTGTCGCCACACTCGGCCTGCTCAACAAGCGCAACAATGTCAGCCAGGACCTCGAGCTGCGCCCCGGCGAGCAGCAACGGGTCGGCGATGTGATCGTCCGCCTGCAGGCCTGCGAGCGCACCGCGCCATGGGAAATGCCCAAGGAAACCGGCGGTTTCGTGCAGGTGCTGGTCAAGGAACGCGGGACCGAGGACAATTTCCGCAAGGTCTTCTCGGGCTGGCTGTTCAAGAATTCGCCCAGCCTCAACGTGGTCGAGCACCCGATCTACGACGTCTGGATCAAGGACTGCGTGATGGATTTTCCGGGTGAGGAAGATGCGCCGAATCGCGCGACGACATCGGGCAACGCGGCCGCCGGATAACCCTCCAGCCGGGCCATCATCTGCATATATTGCGCCTGGCTGACCGCCACTGCGCCCATGGTAGCCAGGTGTTCGGTCATGAACTGGCAGTCGAGCAGCGCATAGCCGGCCTCGCGCATCGCCGCGACCAGCCACGCCAGCGCCACCTTGCTGGCATCGGGCGTGCGGCTGAACATGCTTTCGCCGCAGAACACCCGGTCGAAAGCAACGCCATACAGCCCGCCGACCAGTGCGCCGCCCTGCCAGCATTCGATCGAATGCGCATGCCCTGCCAGATGCAGCGCGTTGTAGCTGGCCTCGATCCGGTGGCTGATCCAGCTTTCGGCATGTTCCTCGCGCGGCGCTGCGCATTCGGCGATGACCCCGGCGAAATCGGCATTGCAGGTCACGCGGAAGCGATCCTGCCGCAGCGTCTTCTTCAAACTCTTCGATAGGCGGAAGCCATCGAGCGGGATGATCGCGCGTTCGCGCGGCTCCACCCAGTAGACTTCGGGGTCGCTGCGATGGTCGGCCATCGGGAAGATTCCCCCGCGATAGGCGCGCAGCAGCAATTCGACGGGTATCCGGGATGTGGCGGGGGCGTGCATCGAGGAGCATCTTAGCACTTCCATGCCTCTGGCGATATGGACCTTGCCAAGTGCGATTGGTCCCCCTAATGCGCGCCCTTCCTGCAGGGGTGTAGCTCAGCTGGTAGAGCATCGGTCTCCAAAACCGAGGGCCACGGGTTCGAATCCTGTCACCCCTGCCATTTCTTCTTCGATGACTTGTCGTTGCCGCAAGCGCGGCCTATCGCGCGCCAGATGACAGAAGATGAAAAGCGCCGGCGCGGTATCGAAGACCGCAAATTCTACGCCGCCAAACAGGAAGCCCGGTTCGAAAAACAGGGCCTCGAATCCCATACCCCGCAGACCGAGCATCCCAGCTACAAGCTGGCGTTCCAGGATACGGACTTCCTCCTGCGCGAGGAACTGCGCCCGGTGCGCTTCCAGCTCGAATTGCTCAAGCCCGAAATGGTCCTCGACGAAGCCGGCGTGGGCTCGACGCTGGTAATGTATGGCAGCGCGCGGATCCCGCCTCCCGACGCCGCCGATACCGCGCTCGAAGGCGCCAAGGACCTGCCCGAGGAAGAGCGCAAGATCGTTGAAAGCCTGGTCGCCAAGTCGAAATATTACGAAGAAGCGCGCAAGCTGGCCAAGATGGCGACCGAGAAGTCGATCATCGAAAACGGCAAGCGCCAGTTCGTCGTGTGCTCGGGCGGCGGTCCGTCGATCATGGAAGCGGCCAATCGCGGCGCCAGCGAGGCGGGGGGCGAATCGATCGGCCTCAACATCATCCTGCCGCACGAACAGGCGCCCAACCAGTATGTGACGCCCTATCTCTCGCTCAACTTCCACTATTTCGCGCTACGCAAGATGCACTTCCTGTTGCGCGCGCGTGCGGTCGCAGTGTTCCCCGGCGGGTTCGGCACGTTCGACGAATTCTTCGAACTGCTGACGCTGATCCAGACGGGCAAGATGAAACCCATCCCGATCCTGCTGTTCGGCAAGGATTTCTGGTCGCGCGTCGTCAATTTCGAAGCGATTGCCGAAGAAGGCACGATCTCGAAGAAGGATCTCGAGCTGTTCCGCTGGTGCGAAACCGCCGAAGACGCATGGGAATATCTGTGCGACTTCTACGATCTGGGTTGCTGATCGCGCTCGCTGCGATTGCGCACTGCGTGATGGCCCAGCGGGCCTGACCCTTCGCCGAAACCGGGCGCCTGCTCGATTGCGGCATGGGTAAAGGCGCGCGCAATGCGGATTGCGTGGGTGAGCGGCTGGCGATAACCGAGCATGGTCGCCAGCGCGGCGGACAGCGTGCACCCCGTCCCATGCGTATGCCGCGTTTCGATCCGCGAATGCGCGAAGCTGGCGTATTTGCCGCTGGGCGAGGCGATCCGGTCGACCACCTGCGTTTCGTCCCCTGCATGCCCGCCCTTGGCGAGCACCTGGACCCCGTGCCGGTCGGCCAGTTCCTTCGCCGCCTCGAACATGTCCTCGTCCGCGAGGTTCGCGCGTCCGGTAAGCACCTTGAGCTCGGGCAGGTTGGGGGTGACGATGGTGGCGATTTCCATCAGCGCGGCGAAGCCGGCGATCGTCGCCTCGTCCGCCAGCACCGATCCGCTGGTGGCAACCATCACCGGGTCGAAGACGATCGGACCGGCGAATGTGTCGAGCCGCTCGGCGAGCAGCCGCGCGGTTTCGGGCGAACCCAGCATGCCGATCTTGATCGCGTCGGAACCGATGTCGGACAGGCAGCTATCGACCTGCTGCAACACGAATTGCGGCGACAGCGCCTCCACCCCCTGTACGCCAAGCGTGTTCTGCGCCGTCACCGCGGTGATCGCGGTCATCGCATAACCGCCCAGCATGGTGATCGTCTTGATATCGGCCTGGATGCCTGCGCCGCCCGAACTGTCGGAGCCGGCGATCGAGAGGATACGCGGGGTCATTGCGTCGCTCACCCGGCGAACTTCCGTTTCGTGCCGGGCGGGAATTTCTCGTGCAATGGCTTGGCGCGGGTCGGGCGGTCCATCAGCTCGCCGCTGCAATTCGGGCAGACATCGTCGAGCACTTCGGCGCATTCGGTGCAGAAGGTGCATTCGAAGCTGCAGATGAACGCACCGGCATTTTCGGCCGGAAGATCGGTCCCGCAGCGTTCGCAATCGGGGCGCATTTCAAGCATCAGGCGGCCTCTTTCACAGCAGCGCAAATCCGGTCGACCACGGCCTCGACCTGGCCGGCATCGTCGCCCTCGGCCATGACCCGGATGACCGGCTCGGTCCCCGAGGGGCGGATGACAAGGCGGCCCTTGCCCGCAAGCTCCTGCTCGGCATCGGCAATGACCTGTTTGACTGTCTCGTTCTCGAGCGGCGTGCCGCCGGCATAGCGCACATTCTTGAGCAATTGCGGGACCGGGTCGAACACATGCAGCAATTCGCTGGCGGGCTTGCCCGAACGCACCAGGCTCGCGAGCACGCGCAGCGCGGCCACCGTACCATCGCCGGTGGTGCCGTGATCGGTCAGGATCATGTGCCCCGATTGCTCGCCGCCGACATTGAAGCCGCCTTCGCGCATCCGCTCGAGCACGTAGCGGTCGCCCACCTTGGTCCGTTCGAGCGTCAGGCCGAGACCGGCGAGGTACCGTTCCAGGCCGAGGTTCGACATAACCGTGGCCACCACGCCGCCGCCGGTCAGGTCGCCGCGCGCCTGCAGGCGGCTGGCGATGAGACCCATAAGCTGGTCGCCATCGACCGTCCTGCCTTTCTCGTCGATCACGATCAGCCGGTCGGCGTCACCATCGAGCGCGATGCCGATGTCGGCACCTTCCTCGACTACGCGCGCCTTGATCGCGTCGAGCGCGGTGGACCCGACGCCGTCGTTGATATTGATGCCATCGGGGGCGACGCCCATGGCGATGACCTCCGCGCCCAATTCCCAGATCGCGCTGGGGGCGACCTGGTAGGCCGCGCCATGCGCGCAATCGACCACCACTTTCAGCCCGTCGAAGCGGATGTCGCTTGCCACCGATTGCTTCACCGCGTGGATATAGCGGCCCCGCGCATCCTCGATCCGGCGCGCGCGGCCGATCCGGTCGGGCTGGACGAGCAGCGGTTCCTGTTCGAGCAGGCGTTCGATCGATGCCTCGGCGTCGTCGGACAGCTTGAACCCGTCGGGACCGAACAGCTTGATGCCATTGTCCTCGAACGGGTTGTGGCTGGCGGAGATCATCACGCCCAGATCGGCGCGCATCTCGCGGGTCAGCAGCGCGATCGCCGGGGTCGGCAGCGGCCCGGTCATGATCACGTCCATGCCGACACTGGTGAAGCCCGCGACCAGCGCGCTTTCCATCATATAGCCCGACAGGCGCGTGTCCTTGCCGATCACCACCCGGTGACGATGCCCGCCGCGCAGGAAATGCGTCCCCGCCGCCTGGCCGACGCGCATGGCGGTGGCGGCGGTCATCACGCCCTCGTTGGTGCGTCCGCGGATGCCGTCCGTGCCGAAGAATTTGCGTGCCATCTGCGGGCGGTCTCCTTGTGTCGGCTCCCCCATGGCGCGATTGGCACGCGAATAAAAGCCTGCCCGCCCCCCTTTTCGCATACAATATCGGCGCTATGTGCAACCACGCGCCCATCGCGGCGTTAGGGATACGCGTAGGAAACTGATTCACACCAACCCAAGAGGGGACATTCCATGGCTTTTGAGCTGATCGACCTGCCTTACGACGACACCGCGCTGGAACCGGCGGTTTCGGCCAAGACGCTGTCGTTCCACCACGGCAAGCACCACAAGGCCTATCTCGACAAGACCAACAAGGCGATCGAAGGCACCGACCTCGAGGGCAAGGAACTCGAAGCGGTGGTCGCCTCGGCGCGCGACAGCGACCAGGGCCTGTTCAACAATTCGGCGCAGAGCTGGAACCACGGCTTCTACTGGCACTCGATGGCGCCTTCGGAAACCAGCCCGTCAGATGAGCTCAAGAGCATGATCGACGATGTCTTCGGCTCGGTTGACGGTGTGAAGGAAAAGCTCGCCGAACGCGGCGCGGGCCATTTCGCCAGCGGCTGGGTCTGGCTCGCCATCAAGGACGGCAAGCTTACGATCGAGGAAACGCATGACGGCGACACGCTGGCCGATCTCGACGGGGTGAACCCGCTGCTCGTGATCGACCTGTGGGAACACGCCTATTACCTCGATCACCAGAATGCCCGTCCCGCCTATCTCGATGCGGTCAACGGCAAGCTCAACTGGAGCTTCGCGAGCGAGAACCTCGCGCGCGGCACGACCTGGAAATATCCCGGCTAAGCCGCACGGCAGCTGACGAATATCGGGCCCGTCGCCAGCAATGGCGGCGGGCTCTTGCTATGGGGCGGGCGTGTCGGTCTTGTCCGCTTCGTCGAACAGGCTGGTCGCGAACAGGGGTTCGCCGAAGATGAAACCGACGAGGTTGGGCCGCCCGATATGGTCGAACAGCGCGGTCAGCATCAGCAGGATCGGGACTGACAGCAGCGCGCCGAACACGCCCCAGATCCAGGTGAAGTAGGACAGCGCGATCAGGATCATCACCGGGTTCATCGTGAAGCGCGCGCCGAGGATCGACGGGGTAATGAAATTCGCCTCGACCGTATGCAGCGCGAGATAGGCGGCTGCCGGCACCAGGCCGAGCACGATCGTTTCGGTCGTTCCGATCCCGAACAGGCCGAGCAGGGCGACCATCACGATCGGGCCGACATAGGGCAGGAAATTGAGCAGCGCGGCGAGCCCGCCCCACATGATCGGCGCATCGACGCCCAGCGCCCATGCGCCCAGCGCGACCACCAGCCCGACCATCGCATTGATCCAGCCGACCGTGAGGATATAGGCGGCGACGCGGTCCTGCACTTCGCGGATCACGCGCGCGGCCTTGATGCTGGTGCCGAAGCTGGCGCGGCCGAACAGCAGCCGCTGGCGCAGCCGGACGCGCGCCTCGATCATGAAATAGGCCATCAGCAGTGTCAGTATGGTCTCGATGATCAGGCTGGGCGTGGCGAAGGCAACCTGTTCGAGCAGGCTGGGCGCGGCCAGCACCACTTCGCGCGTGCCGTCACTGTTCATCAGCGCACCAAGCTGTTCATTGAGCGCGGCGACCCAGGCGAAGCGCTCGCGCAATTCGCCGAAGCGCGCCATCACGCCCTGCGCCATCGCGGGAACATCGTCGAACAGGGCGACCGCAGGTTGCAGGATCAGCGCCAGCGCAAGCAGCAGGATCGCGAAGAAGAACAGCAGCGCGGTGAGCGAGGCGAGGGCATTGGGCAGGCCCCAGCCGTTCAGCTTGTCCGCCAGCGGCGACAGGATCACTGTCAGCACCAGCGCGGTGACTACCGGCAGGAACACCACCGAGCCGATCGACAGCACGAAGGGCAGCGCCAGGAACAGGCCCAGGCCGATCAGCAGGACCAGCGACGAAATCAGCCGCAGTTCCTGTTCGGCAAAGGCCAGCCTGCGCGACCGGCGCGCGGGGGCGGGCGGGGCGCTGTGTTCGGAAGGCTGCGTGTCGCTCATCGCCATCTATCTGCCTTGCGCGGCAAATCGTGACAAGCGGCGCAGCGACGAAGTTATTCTATCTGCGGCTGCCACCCTGGCCTGCGGCGACCTCGTCGAGTTCCTCGAGGATCGCGCGGTGGGCGGCATGGTCGTTGATCGAGCGCTTGGGGATGTTCCCTTCGGCGAGCATCGAGTTGAGCGCCGCGCGGGCGCGCCCGACGCGGCTCTTGATCGTGCCCACGGCACAGTCGCAGATGGTCGCGGCTTCCTCGTAGGAGAACCCGCCTGCACCCACCAGCAGCAGCGCCTCGCGCCGTTCGGGCGGCAGCGTCAGCAGCGCGCGGTGCATGTCGGACAGGTGGATCGGTTCCTCCTGCCCGGCCGGCGCGGTCAGCACGCGTTCGGCGACCGTCTCGTCATATTCGCCGCGGAAGCGGTTGCGCCGCATGTCGGTGAGATAGGCGTTGCGCAGGATCACGAAGGTCCAGGCGCGCATGCTGGTGCCGGGCTGGAAGCGCTCCTGCGCCGCCCAGGCCTTGAGCAGCGTTTCCTGCACCAGATCGTCGGCCATGTCGGCGCGTCCGCACAGGCCGCGCGCAAATGCGCGCAGGTGCGGCACCACCTCGGTCAGCTCGCGTTTGAAATCGGCTGCATCGGATGCCGTCCGTTCCCCGGCGGCCATCAGGACTTGGCGTCCAGCTGGTCGAGCAGGTTCTGGAAACTGTCGGGCAGCGGTTCTTCGACCACCGAATCGTACAGCTGCCTGAGGCCGTTGGCCCAATCGGGGTCCTTGCCGCGGCCACCTGCGCCGGAACTCGGGGGCGGTCCGCCGGCGGGTGACCGCTGCGGTTTTTTTGGTGTGTCGGACTTCATGACTTGAAAGGTAGTACCCTCTTATGGTTCTCGCTAGGGGCTGTACCCGCTAGCGAGAGCGACGATCCCGGATGTGCTTCGCACAACGCACGGATCATATGCGGGTTCCCGCAAGTTGCAAAATGGAACCAAACCCGCCGCACGGCATAGTATAACGCCGGGTAAATCGACAGGGACAAGAAGCTGCGCAGCGAAGAACTCCAACGCAAGGGACGCCGACGGCGCTGGTTGATCGATTATCCGCGCGGTATCCCGGTGCTGATTTTCATCCTCGTGACCGGCATCACCGTGCTCAGCGTGTTTGCGATCGAGCGGGGCGAGAAGCAGCGCGATGCCGCCGATGTCGCGCGCAAGGCGCAGGCGATGACCTCGGCGATCGAGCGCCGTGCCTATACCAGCTCGGCCTATCTGCGCGCTGGCGCGGCGCTGCTGTCGACGCAGGACGAGGTGACGCCAGAACTGTTCCGGCGGTTCGTCTCCGAATTGCGGCTCGATGCCAATTATCGTGGTGCGGAGGGGATCGGCTGGGCTCCGGTTATCGAGGCGGGCGAGGTCGAGCTTTTCGAGAACCGTCTCGGTGTCAGCCGGGTCGAGGAAAAGCGCGTTTCCCCCACGCTCGAAGAGCAGCCGCGCGACATGCTGACGCCGATCCTCTATCTCCAGCCCGACACCGTCCGCAACCGCCGCGCGCTGGGTTACGACATGTATGCCGAACCGATCCGCCGCGCGGCAATGGATCTGGCGGCGGCCAACGACCGGCCGACCGCAAGCGGCCCGATCGTGCTGGTGCAGGAAGGCGGCGGCAGGGAGGCAGGCTTCCTTATCTACATGCCGGTCTACGAAGGGCTCAGCAACACGCGCGGGCTCAAGGGCTTCATCTACAGCCCGTTCAACGCCACCCAGTTTCTCGATTCGGCCGGCGAGCTGGTGAGCTATGACGCGGTCGGTGCGCGGCTGCTCGATGGCGAGACCTCTGCGCGCATGTCGATGGCGCAGAGCGAGGGATGGGTCGAGGGCCGCTCCGCCGTGACCCGCGAGGTCAATCTCGCCAACCGCGCGATGGTGCTCGAAGTGCAATCGACGCGCGAGGCCGGGCTGTCCTCGATGTCGATGATCACGCTGCTGTTCGGTCTTGCGGTCGCCAGTCTGCTGATGCTCGTCTCGCGCCTGCTGACCCAGCAGACGCTGGAAGACCGGCGGGCGATCAGCTGGTTCGAGGAGCAGAACTCGATCCGCAATTCGCTCACCCGCGAGCTCAACCACCGGGTCAAGAACACGCTCGCCAACGTGCTCTCGATCGTCTCGCTGACCCGGCGCCGGTCGGACGATCTGGATGAATTTGCCGAAGGGCTCGACGGGCGTATCCGTGCGCTGTCCGCCACGCACGACCTGCTGACGCAGTCGGAATGGGGGACCACGCCGATCCGCTCGGTGATCGAGGTCGAACTGGCACCTTATGTGCGCGACGAGGATCACACGCTCGAGCTGGACGGCCCGCATACCGAGCTTGCGCCCAATGATGCGCTGTCGCTGGGGCTGGCGATCCATGAATTGGCGACCAATGCCGCCAAATATGGCTCGCTCAGCATCGCCGGGGGCAGCGTGTCGGTACGCTGGAGCCAGCTCAATGATACGCTGGCCAAGATCGAATGGATCGAAAGCGGCGGCCCGCCCGTCGGCAAGCCGCAGCGGCGCGGGTTCGGCACCGACCTGATCGAGAAGATCGTCGCGCATGAACTGCGCCACCCGGTCGAGCTCAAATTCGATCCCGAAGGCGTGCGCTGCACGCTGATGGTCCCGGTGCGCGAGCCGAGCGAATTCGAATTGCGGCGCAAGGGCCCCGGCGGCCGCAGGAACTGACCGCCGCCGCCTCGCAAACGACAGGCCCCGATACGAAAAACCCGGACCTTGCGGCCCGGGCTTTCCTTTATTCAACTGTCGGCTGATGCTCAGCCCAGCGGGCGGCTCGATCCGAAGAACAGCGCCTGGCTGATCGCGGCGCGGACCGTCTGCTCCTGGAACGGCTTGGTGACGAGGTAGGTCGGCTCGGGCCGGTCACCAGTCAGCAGGCGTTCGGGATAGGCAGTGATGAAGATCACCGGGACGCTGCTGATGGCGAGAATATCGTCCACCGCATCGAGGCCCGATGAACCATCGGCCAGCTGGATATCGGCCAGCACCAGACCGGGCGTCTTTTCCGCGACCACTTCCTGCGCCTGCGTACGCGTGGCAGCAGTCCCGCAGACTTCGTGGCCGAGCGAGGACACGAGGTCTTCGAGTTGCATCGAGATCAGCGGCTCGTCTTCGATGATGAGCACACTGGTCGACGATTCACGGTCGATCTCGGAAATGGCTTCCTGCGCCAGGCGCTCGATGTCGTCGGCTGCCATATCCATGATTTCCCCCGCCTGGTCGGACGAGAAGTCCTCCAGCGTGGTCAGGAGCAGCGCCTGCCGGTTGAGCGGCGTAACCGATTTCAGCCGGTCCTGCGCGGCGCCTTCGTGCCGGTCGTCGCCGACGTTTTCCGGAACATCCAGATAGGCGCTCGACCAGACTTTGTTGAAGGCCCGGTAAAGCGGCACGCGGCCGCCTTCGAGCGATTGTTTGAGTTCGCTATCGGCCAGAGCGGCTTCAAGCGTGGCACGGACAAATGCGTCTCCCGTAGCCTGCGAACCCGTCAGCGCGCGCGCATAGCGGCGGAGGTACGGCAAGTTACGAGCAATCTGATCACCAAGTGACATTTAGACCCCTTCCTTAAGGTGCGCGCTTCTAACGTCCCGTGGGGCAGTAGGTTCCAAGTCGGCGACCTGCAAGCTGCGGTTTGACAAACCCGGTTGTTGGGGCGCATCCCGCGCGCAATTCGCTGCCTCAAGGAGATCGTGCGTTGCACGAGATTGCCGATCCGATCGCCTGCCGGAACTGCCCGCTTCAGTCCTGTCCGGGCCTGAGAACGCTGGAAGAGCATCAGCTCACCTATATGCAGCGGTTCAAGGACGGCGAGGTCGGGCTCCTGCGCGGCGACACGCTGATCGAGGAAGGCTCCGCGCACGACCGGCTCTATACCGTGCTCGACGGGGTGCTGATCCGCTCGCGCACGCTCGCCGACGGACGGCGGCAGATCCTCAACTTCATGTTCCCCGGCGATCTCGTCGGCTTGCAGGGCGCGTTCGATGCCCCGTCGAACCATGCGATCGAGGCTTTGGTGGATGCGCGGCTATGCCGCTTCAAGCGCGGCGATTTCATCGACCTGATCTCGGAGCACCCGCGGCTGGGCTACGATATCACCTGGCTCGCCGCGCAAGAAGAAGCGGCGCTGGAAGGGCATATCGTCTCGCTCGGCCAGCGCAGCGCGCGCGAGCGGGTGACCTATCTGGCGGTATGGTTGCTCGACCGTGCGCAGGCGACCTGCCTCGCCGGCGACGAGAATATCGTTTCGCTGCCGATCACGCAGGCGCAGATCGCCGACATGCTCGGGCTGTCGCTGGTGCATACCAATCGCACCGTGCGCCAGCTCCACCGCGAAGGGCTGGTCGACTGGAAATCGCGCACAATTCATGTGCCCGACCTCGCCCGGGCGGCCGACTTCGCGCAATTCGAGCGCGACAAAGAGACGTGCAGGCCGTTCATTTGACGCGGTTTTTTGCAGGTCCCAAAAAAAATGGACCGGCGTGGGAACCCTCTTTTTGGCGGCGCGTATTCTCTATGTCACCGCCGAGACCCCCCCTCCCGTCCAAGCGGCTGGTGATACGATCCCGAAAGGCCTCCGTTGTACTGCAACGGAGGCCTTTTTTCTGTCCGGCGCCCATATTCGACGACAGCGCGGCTTTCCGCACGCGGGACGAAGTCGGGCAAAAGGGTAGGGTTTTAGCGCAGCGCGCCGCGCAGGCGCGAGATGATCCCGCGCCGCTTCGGCTGCCGCAGCACATCGATCAGCACTTCGGCATCATAAGGCTTTTCCAGCGTGCAGCCGAGCGCCGCGATGTCCTTGGGGATGTCCTGCGGCGCACCGGTCGAGAAGATGATCCGCGGGCTGTTGGGGCCAAGCGTGCGGACCAGCTCGGCAATCGCCCAGCCATCGTCGCGATCGGCGAGGTGGACGTCGAGTACGATCGCCCCGGGCCGTTCCTGCCGCAAATGCTGCATTGCCTGTTCGGTGGACGAGGACAGCGCGACCTGCGCCACGCCCGCATCGAGCAGCGCCTGTTCCAGAACCATGCCGAGGACAGCGTCATCCTCCACCACAAGCACGTGGTCCGGCAATGTCTCGGCTGAGACCGTCTGAGAAGGCTGCGTCATCGGTTCTCGCATGGCTCCGCGACAAGGATGCCGCGTCTGTTCTGCCAACGGGACAAGGCCTTGCACAGTTCCCGGCGCATGGCGTTCAGGCGTGGACCGTGGCGCAATTGCGACAGCCGGTCCGGATCAGGTTGCCAGCGCCTTGCGGTAGATCGCATATTCGCGGTTGACGCTGCTCTGGATCGCATCGGCGATGGCCTTCATCCCCTGGTTGTCGTCGAGGATCCAGCCGATCTCGGCCCGCGTGGTGGCGTATTTCGTGGTCGCGGTTTCGCGGATCTGGCTGATCATCATGAAAGCCAGCTGGCTCGCCAGCCGCGAATTGTGCAGTTCGCGCCGCACCCCCATCAGCGGCACGCGCATGCCCGCGCCCATCGGCTTGCGCATCCAGCGCAGCAGATGGAACCAGCCGAACGGCAGCAGCCGGCCCTTCACCTTGCGCAATACGCCGTTCACATCGGGGAAGGTCAGCATGAAAGCCACCGGCTTGCCGTCCAGTTCGGCGACCATGTTGAGTTCGGGATGGATGATCGGCTTCAGCTTCTTGCCGGCATAAGCGATCTCGGCATTGGTGAAGGGCACGAAGCCCCAATTGTTCGACCATGCATCGTTGAGGATGGTCAGGAGGGTCTCGACCTCCTCGTCCCAGCGCGAAATGTCGATCGGGCGCACGGTGATGCGGTCGTTGCGCTGGCCCGACTGCACGATCCGCTGGATCAGCGGCGGGAACCCGTGCGTCACATCGAGGTGGTAGGTCAGCAGCGTCTTCTCGCGGACATAGCCGGCGCTTTCGATCCAGTGCTGGTACGCCGCCGGATGGTGACCCATCATGATCATCGGATCGTGATCCTGCCCCTTTACCAACAGGCCCGGTTCCTCCCAGATCGACATCGAGATCGGTCCGATCGCGCGGTCCATGCCCTGGCTGCGCAGCCAGTCCTCGGCGGTGCGCAGCAGCGCATGCGCGACCGCCTCGTCCGCGGCGTCGAAATAGCCGAACATGCCCGCGCCGGGCCCGAAACCCTGTTCGCGCGGCAATTCGAGCGCGAGATGGTCGATATGCGCCGAAATCCGCCCCACCGCCACGCCGCCGCGGCGCGCGACGAACAATTGGTGCGAGGCGTGGCCGAAGAACGGGTTCTTGTTCGGGTCGACCAGTTCGAGCTGTTCGGAGCGCAATTGGGGCACCGCATGCGGCTCGCGCGCGGCAAAGGCGCGGCCGATGTCGACGAATTCGGCCCGTCCCGACTTGCCCTCGACCGGTTCGACCACCACATTCCCGTCAGACATTCACGCACACTCTCGTTCAGCTTGGATTAGCCCTGTGTGCGCTAGCTGTTCTTTGTCAAGGAAGCCAAGGCAGCGATCACTATGATCGACAGCGCGCGCTGTATCGCGCGCGTGTTTTCGGCTAGGGGCCTCCCAGGAAATTCGATTATGACCGTGCAACAAACCAGCATTTCGAGTGCCGACCTGCTTTCGCGCCGCGACGCGGGATCGGGCTGGCATGCCCAGATTCCCGACGACAAGACGATGCTGCGCGCCGCGCGCGACCTGACCAAGGACATCGCCGCGCACCGTGCCGACATCTACTGGCCCGACATGGTCGGTTCGGCGCTGGTCGGCTATGGCGCGCTGGCCGGGGCGATCCTGACCGGCAGCCTGCCGCTGGCGATCCTGCTGGCGGGCGTCGCGGTGCTCGCGCTCTATCGCGCGCTGCTGTTCATCCACGAGATCTCGCATTTGCGGAACGGTACGCTGCCCGGATTCCGCACCGCGTGGAACGTGCTGGTAGGCATTCCCATGCTGACCCCGTCCTTCATGTATGAAGGGGTTCACACGCTGCACCACAAGCGCACGCAATATGGCACGATCGAAGACCCCGAATATCTCCCGCTCGCGCTGATGAAGCCGTGGAGCCTGCCGGTGTTCGTGCTGGTCGCGCTGCTGGCACCCGCAGCGCTGCTGCTGCGCTTTGCCGTGCTGGTCCCGCTGGGCGCGATCATCCCGCCGATCCGGCGGCTGACGTGGCAGCGGCTGAGCGCGCTCGCGATCAATCCCGAATTCCGCCGCCGCCCGCCCGAAGGCGATCTGCGTCCGCGCGTGTTCTGGCAGGAAGTGGGCGGCATGGTCTGGGGCTGGGCGCTGATTGCCAGCGTGTTCGCCTTCGGCTGGAAGCCGCTGCTGGTGGCCTTCGCGGTCGCCGCGGTGGTCGCGCTGCTCAACCAGCTGCGCACGCTGGTCGCGCATCTGTGGGAGAACGAGGGCGAGGCGATGACCGTCACCGCGCAGTTCCTCGACAGTGTCAATGTCCCGCCGCCCGGACGGATCGCCGAAATCTGGGCGCCGGTGGGCCTGCGCTATCATGCGCTGCATCACCTGATGCCCTCGATGCCCTATCACTCGCTGCCCGAGGCGCATCGCCGCCTGGTGGGCGAGCTGGCAACCGATTCGAGCTATCACGGCGCGAACCATGCCGGGATGGGGGTGCTGGTCGCCCGCATCGCGCGCAGCACCATGCGCCCGCGCGGCTGATCCTGCGCTCCGCCGGTATCGCCCGGCGGTCGGCCTGTCAGCCGAGGAAGTGGATCATCGCGATGCGCCGCTGGGCGGGCAGTCCGGCCTCGATCTCGGCGGCGATTTCCTCGGCGAGCCGGGGATGTGCGGCCAGGTCCTCCACTTCGACAAAGCCGATCCGCGTGTAGAACGGACCGTTCCACGGCAGGTCGCGGAAGGTCGTCAGCGTCACCGCGCGGAAACCCGCATTGCCCGCATCGATCAGGCAGGCACGCAGCATGACCGCGCCGATGCCTTGGCCCTGGCAGCCGGGATGGACATCCATTTCGCAGATATGCAGTTCGCGGCCGCATGGCTGCGTGGCGAGGAAACCGACGATCCGCTCACCCCTTTCGGCGACCAGGCAATGGCCGCGCGCAATCAGCCGGCGATAGTCCGCGGCGGAGCGAACCGCATCGAAATCGATCTCCGCGCAATCGGGATCGTCCGCGAACAGCACTGCGGCGGCGCGTTCGACAGCGGGGAACGCCTCGGCATCCTCGCTTCGCGCCAGCCGAATCGAAAACTCGCTCATTCCTCGGTGCGGATGAGCACCGTCTCGCCGATCAGCAGGAACAGGAAGAACGGCGCCCAGGCCGCGAGCGAGGGCGGGTAGCCGCCGAAACTGCCCATCGCGAGCGCGGCATTGTCGATCACGAAATAGGCAAAGCCCAGCGCCATCCCGATCACCGCGCGCACGAACAGCTGGCCCGACCGCGCCAGCCCGAAGGCGGCGACCGCGCCGAGCAGCGGCATCAGGAAGGCCGACAGCGGCCCCGATATCTTGTGCCACCACTTGGCGCGCAATTCGGAGGTTCGCCGCCCCGCGCGCTCGAATTCGGCGATCGAGCTGGTCAGCGTCCAGAAGGGTTCGGTATCTGGGTCGATCTTGGCGAGGTCGATCTGGTCGGGGGTCAGCCCTTCGCCCACCACCATGGTGGCAGGCCGTTCGGTCACTGCGTTCTGCACGCTGAAGCGGGTGATCCCCTCGAGCTGCCAGCCGGGGCTGGCATAGCGCGCGGTATCGGCCTGCACCTGTTCGACGATCATCCCCTCGGCATTGCGCTGGTACCACGTGACCTTGCGCATCGCGATCGCGTCGCCCGTACCGGCGAGATAGGCGGCGGTGAGGATATTGCCGTTGTCGGTCAGATAGATATTGGTCCGCACCCGGCTGTCGGTCGGGATGGGGCCGAAATCGACCGCTTCCCACGCCTTGAGCGTTGCGGTTGCGCGGGTAACCACGCGTTCGTTGAACCCGAAGGTGACCAGCGACACGATCCCCGCAGTCAGCAATAGCGGCGCGAGCACCTGGTGCGCGGATAGCCCCGCCGCCTTGATCGCGATGACCTCGCTGTTCTGGTTGAGCGTCACCAGCGTGATCAGCGTCGCCAGCAGCACCGAATAGGGCAGGAAGCGCGAGATCAGCTGCGGTATCCGCAGCCCCGCATAGGTCAGCAGCTCGCCCTGCCCGTTACCCGGCACGGCGAGGATTTCGCCGCTGCTCGAAAGCAGGTCGAGCATCATCAGCACCAGCACCAGCACGAACAGCATGGCCGCGATGCGCACGGCAAAGAGTTTCGCCAGATACAGCGTCAGCGTGCGCGAGGGAAAGAAGTCGAGCTGCATGGGTTCCTGCTATTCGGCGGCCGCGAGGTCGATCTTGAGCCGCCGTCGGCGGAACAGCCGCCCGATGCGCTTGGCGACCTTGTCGAACCAGATTTCCAGCGCCCCGATCGCCTGTCCGCCGGGGACATGCGCGACGCGCCAGTACATCCAGCCGATCAGCGCGGCAAACAGCAGGAACGGCCCCCACAGCGCGAGGAACGGGTCGAGCCGGCCGAGCGCGGCGATATCCTCGCCGTACTGGTTCACCTTGTGATAGGCGACCACCATGATGATCGACAGGAACACGCCGAGCGCGCTGGTCGATCGCTTGGGCGGTACGCCCAGCGCCACGGCGAGCAGCGGCAGCAGCGCCATCATCACCACTTCGACGAGCCGGAAGTTGAAGCTCGCCTGGCTGGCATCGCGTTTGTCGTCGGGCTGTTCGTCGCTCCACCCGACGCGGAGCAGTTCGGGCAGGATATATTCGCGCTCGGCATCGCCGCGGTCGCGGAATTGCTCGATCGCGGGCAGGTCGATCGGCAGATCGTGACGGGTGAAGGTCAGCACGCGCGGCGTCTGGCTGCCCGTGTCCTGGACGATCGTGCCATTGGTCAGCCGCAGGATGATCGTGTCGGGGCTGTCGGTGGTGGCGAGGAAGGCGCCTTCCTTGGCGGAGATCGACAGCACCTGGTCCTGATCGTTCGCCACGCGCGCAAAGATGCCCTTCAGGCGGCGCCCGTCGTCTTCGCTTTCCTCGATCCGCAGCGCCATGCGATCCGCCAGCGTGGTGAACTCGCCGACCTTGATCGAGGCGCCGAGCGCGCCCGAGCGCAGCTCGTATTCCATCTGCTCGTAATAATAGCGGCTGACCGGCTGGATGAAGAACACCAGCGCGACATTGACGATCATCAGCACTGCAGTGATTGCGTACGGCACCCTCAGCAGCCGCCCGTAGCCGAGCCCGACCGCGCGCAGCACATCGAGCTCGCTCGATGTCGCCAGCTTGCGGAATGCGAGGAGGATGCCGAGCAGCAGGCCAAGCGGGATGGCGAGGCTGGCATATTCGGGCACCAGCGCGATCAGCATCTTGAACACGACCCCGACGGGGCCGCCCTCGATCGCGACGAAATCGAACAGCCGCAGCATCTTGTCGAGCACGAGCAGCGAAGCGGCGATGGCGAACACCGAAAGCATCGGCACGATCACGAGCCGGAAGATATAGCGATCAATGGCGGGCAGGAATCTGAGCAAGGTGTCGCCGGTCAGTTATTTTCGCCGGACGCCCTAGCGCGCTTTTCGGCGCAGGTCATGCCCCTTGTGCCGCGCCGCGCGGCTCAGGCTTTCTCGAGCGTGCACTGCAGCGGGTGCTGGTTCTGGCGCGCGAAATCCATCACCTGGTGCACCTTGGTTTCGGCGACTTCATAGGGGAAGATCCCGCAGATGCCGACGCCCTTCTGGTGGACGTGCAGCATCACGCGGGTCGCCTCTTCCATATCCATCTTGAAGAAGCGCTTGAGCACGATCACGACGAATTCCATCGGCGTGTAATCGTCATTGAGCAGCAGCACCTTGTACTGGCTCGGCTTCTTGGGCTTGGCGCGGGTCTTGGTGGCAATGCCGACCTGACCCTCGCCTTCGCGCGTGTCGTCATTGTCGTCGGCAGCGCAGATCGGGAAGGGAGGCAGAATCTCGGTCATTGCGGAGCCCAATATCGTATCGCATCGCCAAATCGCAAGCCGCGAGCGGCGCGCGCTGCCGATTGCGCGGCGGGAACCGCGCGCGGCGAGGGCGTAGAAGGATAGAAAAAGGGCCGGATGGCAAATACCATCCGGCCCACGGTATCCAATTTCACCGAGCGAGGGAGAGAGGAGAGAGCCCGGCGGAATTGAAGCTGGTTGCCGCCGTTCAGGCGGCCTTGCCGACCTTTTCGGCAGCAAGGCTCATGCGGTTCGACATCGGGGCGAACGCCTCGTTGACGAGCTTGAGCATGGTTTCGGTGTTCTTCGACGTGGTCGAGACCATGGCGTCGAAATTGCGGCGGGCAATCTCGCCCTGCAGCTGGAACATCTCGGTCGGCGACTTGATCGCGGCGAACTTCTTGACGTCGTCCTGCGTGGTCTCGGCAACCGACTTGGCTTCCTCGACGCAGGTGCGGCCCATGTCCTGGATGCCGCTGGCAAGGATCTTGCCCGATTCCACGAGCGCTTCGAGATTGCCCTTCTGGAACGCGACGGCTTCCTTGGTCATCTCGGTGCCCTTGTCATAGGCCGACTTGACGCGGGCCTGCATGTCGGCGGCCAGTTCCTGGGCCTTGGCGGTGTATTCGGTGGTGGTGTCGGTCTTGGCGGTGGCCATGATGGTTTCCTTCAACTGGGGGATCGGGGTGGCAGCGGCCTTCGCGGGGGCAGCCTTGGACGTCGGGGCAGCGACCGGCTTCTTTGCCGGGGCGGCCTTCTTGGCGACGGCCTTCTTCGGTGCGGCTTTCTTCACCGCGACCTTCTTCGGCGCGACCTTCTTCGACGCCGCTTTGGCGGGCTTCGCAAGCGCCTCGGCGAGCTTTGCGGTATTCACCGGGGCCGCCTGGTCCCCATCGACGGCCTGCGCGACCTTCGTGGTGCTCACCGTGGCGGCGGCATCGCTCTTGCTCGGGCTCTCGGCCATGGGGAAACCTCACTTTTGTTGCAGTGCACAAAATAGGCATTGCAACCGCGAAGTCAAGCAGATTTTGTGCAGTGCACAATAAAGCGGTTCGGCGCGTTAGCGCGTGGCGACGTAGCGTCCCGGCGCGTCTTCGATCACCGTGTCGCCGCGGCCCCCCGGTTTGCGCTTGCCCTTGGCGGGCACCGTCGCGCCATCCTGTTCGCGCAGCCACTTGATCCAGTCGGGCCACCAGCTGCCCCTGTGTTCGGCGGCGCCTTCGCGGAATTCGGCCAGGCTGCGCGGCGCGGCGTCATTGGTCCAGTACTGGTATTTCTGCGCCTCGGGCGGGTTCACCACCCCGGCGATATGACCCGAGCCGGCGAGCACGAATTTGAGCGGGCCGGTGAAATGGTCGGTCATCCGCCAGACGCTTTCGGCAGGGGCGATATGGTCTTCCTTGCCCGCCTGGATATAGCTCGGCGTTGCGACCAGCCCGAGATCGATCGGAGTGCCGTCGACGCTCAGCGCATCCGCTTCGACCAGCCGGTTGTCGCGGTAGAGATCGCGCAGATATTGCTCGTGCCACTTGGCGGGCAGGTTGGTCACATCACCGTTCCAGTGGAGCAGGTCGAAGGCCGGATAGTTCTCGCCCAGCAGGTAATTGTTGACCACGTAGTTCCAGATCAGGTCGGTGCCGCGCAGCAGGTTGAAGGTCGCCGCCATGTACCGCCCGTCGAGATAGCCATCGGCGGTCATCGCCTTGACCACGCCGAGTTGCGGATCGTCGACGAAATTGAGCAGCTCGCCCGCCTTCTCGAAATCGACCTGCGCGGTGAAGAAGGTCGCGCTCGCGACCTTGTCCTGCTCGCCGCGGCGGTGGAACAGCGCGAGCGTGGCCGCCAGCGTGGTCCCCGCCACGCAATAGCCGATCGCGTGGACCGCGGGCACGTCCAGCCGCGCGCGGATATGGTCGATCGCATCGATCTGCGCGCGGACGTAATCGTCCCACACCACGTCGCGCATGCTTGCATCGGCCGATTTCCAGCTGACCATGAACACGGTGACGCCCTGTTCGACCGCCCAGCGCACGAAGCTCTTCTTGGGGTTGAGGTCGAGGATGTAGAAGCGGTTGATCCACGGCGGGAAGATCACCAGCGGCGTTTCCATCACCGTGTCGGTGGTCGGCGAATACTGGATCAGCTGGTAGAGCGGGGTTTCGTGGACGACCTTGCCCGGCGTCACCGCGATGTTCTCGCCCAGCGTGAAGGCGCTGTCGTCGGTGTGGCTCAATTGCCCGCGCCGCAGGTCGGCGAGCAGGTGTTCCATGCCGCGCACCAGATTGTCGCCGCGCGTCTCCAGCGTCCGCTCCATCACCACCGGGTTGAGCAGCGGGAAATTGGACGGGCTGGCCGCTTCGGTGATCGTCCGGGTGGTGAAGCGCAGCTGTTCGCGCTTTTCGTCCGACAGGCCCTCCATGCGGTCGACCATCTCGGCAACCCGCTCGGCGAGAAAGAGATAGGTCTGGTGGATCAGCGCATAGGCGGGGTGCGCGCGCCAGCGCGGGTCGGCGAAGCGCCGGTCCGACCGCGGCAGGTCGGGTTCGCCCTCGGCCACCGGCTGCCCCTCGGGGCTGAGCCCGTATTGTCCGAGCACCTGCTGCCACAGCGCCATGCCTTCCTGCATCAGCGCCTGCTGCCGCGCGGGATCGGCGAGCGGCATCTGGCGGTACCAGTCATCGGCCATGCGCATCCAGCGCGCCGGATCGAAATAGGCGGCGAAGGCCTGCGGATCGCCCAGCTGCTCGGTCTGGTATTCGAGCCACATGCCCTGCAGCTTCGTCCCGACTTCGGCCCAGTGCTGCATGTCTTCGGGTTTCAGCGCCGTGCCGGTGGTCGCTTCGGTCAGCGGCGCGAACAGCGCCCGCGCGAGTTTGGCCGGGGCTTCGAACATGTTCGTGAAGGGATCGGGGCCGTCGTCGGTCATCATCGCTCCTGCCTGCTGCCAAGCGTCTGTTGGGGGGACGATAGGATATTCCGCCGCCGCATGCACGCGTGCCGATTGCACCTGCATGATGAATAGGTAATCAGTGTGACTCGCCTACAGCCCGAAAGAGCCACGATGTCCGACGAATTCTACCGTATCAAGCGCCTGCCGCCCTATGTCATCGCCGAAGTCAACGCGATGCGGCATGCGGCGCGGCGCGCGGGACGCGACATCATCGATCTCGGCATGGGCAATCCCGACCATCCGCCGCCGCAGCATGTGATCGACAAATTGTGCGAAGTCGCCGCCAAGCCCAGCGCGCATGGCTATTCGCAGTCGAAGGGGATCCCCGGCCTGCGCAAGGCGCAGGCCAGCTATTATACCCGCCGGTTCGAGGTCGAGCTCGATCCCGAACGCGAAGTGGTGGTGACGATGGGGTCGAAGGAAGGCCTGTCGTCGATGGCCACCGCGATCACCGCGCCGGGCGACGTCGTGCTGGCGCCCAGCCCGTCCTATCCGATCCACACCTTCGGCTTCATCATCGCCGGGGCGACGATCCGCAGCGTGCCGACCACGCCCGACGAATATTACTGGAAGGCGCTCGACAACGCGATGGCCTATACCGTGCCGCGGCCGACGGTGCTGGTGGTCAATTATCCCAGCAATCCCACCGCCGAAACGGTCGATCTCGCTTTTTACGAGCGGCTGGTCGCCTGGGCGCGCGAGAACAAGGTCTGGGTCCTGTCCGACCTCGCCTATTCGGAACTCTATTACGACGGCAAGCCGACCCGCTCGATCCTCGAGGTGCCCGGCGCGAAGGATGTCGCGGTGGAGTTTACCTCGATGTCGAAAACCTATTCGATGGCCGGCTGGCGGATGGGGTTCGCGGTCGGCAACCCGACGCTGATCTCCGCGCTGTCGCGGGTGAAGTCCTATCTCGACTACGGCGCCTTCACGCCGATCCAGGCGGCCGCCTGCGCCGCGCTCAACGGCCCGCAGGACGTGGTCGAGGAAAACCGCGCGCGCTATCAGCACCGGCGTGACGTGATGGTCGAAAGCTTCGCCCGCGCCGGGTGGGACATTCCCTCGCCGCCCGCCAGCATGTTCGCCTGGGCCAAGCTGCCGCCGGGCTTCGAGGAAATGGGCAGCCTCGAATTTTCCAAGCAATTGCTCGAGCATGCCGATGTCGCGGTCGCGGCAGGCGTCGGCTATGGCGAGGAAGGCGAAGGCCATGTCCGCATCGCCATGGTCGAGAACGAGCAGCGCATCCGCCAGGCCGCGCGCAACATCAAGCGGTTCCTCGCCGAGCACGCGCGCCGCTAGCCCCGGAGATACATCCGGATCGGGCGCATCTCCGCGCCCGCCCGGTTTGCAAACGATTTCCACCACTTAGTCTGCGACCCCTATCGGAGTACCGAGAGGGTCGATTCGTGAGGGGTCCGACATTCGTATGGCTGTCGACCAGCCCGATTGTTCCGATCCGGTGGGATTTGCGGTTGGCGGACTGGTCGATGACCCACGCGCGCGAGACCGGGGGGCTCCCCGGCATGCTCGATTGGCGCGCGGGCAGTCGGCTGTGCGACTGGCGCGACCTGGCGGCACGCGGGCGGATCGTCGCGGTCGGCGTCGACGATGCGTGGGAACGCGCGCGGCTGCTCGATCACGGGCTGGGCGATGCGCTCGCCAGCCAGGTCGCGCATGTCGAACTCGATGCGCGGCTGTCGCGGATCGACGGCCAGGCGGCGGGTCTTCCGCGGCGCATCCAGGCCGGTCCCGTCCTGCTCGACCTGTTCCACCGCGACGGGCGGCTGGGCGGCCGCTGGCTCGGCCTCCATCCGCGTGAATTCGCGCTGCTCTGGCGGCTGGCGGAAACCCCGGGCGAGCAGGTGACGCGCGCGCAATTGCTGCGCGATGTCTGGCGGCTCGAGCACGTGCCCGAAACCAATTCGCTCGAAGTGCACGTCTCGCGGCTGCGCGCCAAGCTCCATGTCTCGCGCTGCGGCTGGCTGGTCGAAACGCACCCTCAAGGGGGCTACCGGCTGGCGGCCGATGGCGTGGCCGCGCCGCTCGCCTGTTCTGCCTGATCGCCCGCGGCGCAACTGGACTTGTCCCGCCCGATGGCTACCAAGGCGCCAAGGGATATTTTCGGAAGAGAGGCACTGCCATGAATTTCAACGACCGCGTTTCCATCGATCTGGCCGACAATGGCGTGGCGCAGGTGCGCTTCACCCGCGGCGACAAGATGAACGCGCTGGACCCGGCCCAGTTCGAAGCGGTGCTCGCTGCGGGCGAGGCGCTGCGCGACATGCCGGGCCTGCGCGTGGCGGTGCTGTCGGGCGAAGGCCGTGCCTTCTGCGCGGGTCTCGATACCTCGAGCTTCGGCGGCGAACCAGCAGGCTCGGCCGCGCTGGTCGAGCGGACGCATGGCAATGCCAACCGCGCGCAGGAAGCCGCGATGACCTGGCGCAAATGCCCCGTGCCGGTGATCGCCGCGGTTCACGGCGTGTGCTTCGGCGGCGGGCTGCAGATTGCCAGCGGCGCCGATATCCGCGTGGTCCACCCGCAGACGCGGATGGCGGTGATGGAAATGAAATGGGGCCTCGTCCCCGACATGGGCGGCTATGCGCTGTGGCGCGGCCTGGTGCGCGACGATGCCTTGCGCGAACTGACCTACACCAATCGCGAATTCATCGGCGAGGAAGCGCTCCAGCTCGGCTTCGCCACCATGCTCGACGAAGACCCGCACGCCCGCGCCAACGAGCTGGCCGAAACCATCGCCAACAAGAACCCGCAGGCGATCCGCGGCGCCAAACGCCTGTTCCGCGTGATGCACGAAGAGGGCGAGGACGCGATCCTGATGGCCGAGAGCGAGGAGCAGGACGGCATCATCCGCCAGCCCAACCAGATCGAGGCGGTCATGGCCGAAATGCAGAAACGCGCGCCGGTGTTCAAGGACGTCTAGCGGGTCGGCGCCTCGCGGGCCGGCTGCGCGCGTTAACATAGCTATGACGATCTGCGCCTAAGCACGCTGGTATGCAGCAATTCGGCCAAGTCACTCGCCGCATGTCCGGATGGGTCATGCTCTGCCTTGCACTGGCAATCTCAGCATGCGCTTCGGACGATACCGCGCCCGACTATCGCTATCGCCTCACGGTCGAGGTGGAGACGCCCGAGGGCCTGAAGACCGGATCGAGCGTGATCGAGGTGAAGCAGCGTCTGGTGCGCCCCGGCTCCAGCCCGGCAAATATGGCGGTGGAGCGTCGCGTACGGGGCGAAGCGGTGGCGGTCGACCTGCCCGGCGGAAGGACGCTGTTCGCGCTGCTGCGGTCGGACAACAATGTCGATTGGGCATCCTATGTCATGCAGACGCTCGCGCCGCACACCGACAGCGAAACTTTCGCGCAACAGCTCGACAACATGCTTCTGCTGGAGGGCGAAATCGTCCTGCCGCGGACATTCCCGCCAGTCGGGCATCTCGAGGAACGCTCGGCCTATCCGATGCTGGTGACTTTCGGCAACATCGACGATCCTGCCAGCGTCGAACGAGTCGACCCCGACGATCTGGCCTTCACTTTCGGCGATGGGGTCAGCCTCAAGCGGATCACCGTGCAGGTTACGGACGATCCGGTCACTACCGGGATTGAACAGCGATTGGGATGGTTGGGCAACATCAGGGAAATGAACCTCTCCAATGAGGACTTCCCAGAAGATTTTCCCGTTGGTGATTTTAGCGGGATCTTCCAAAAGGATACAATGAGATAAACTGAGATGTATTTCTCTCGTTGGTCAGTTTGGATAGCTGCAATCGCGGTTATGGGTTAAACACCAACAAGTTGGCTAATTGGCTCGGCTAACATCCCAGCGTTCGCTCACCACCCATATCTTACCGCCGTGCCCAATCACCCCGCCCGCGGGATCGTGCAGGCCGAGGCATAGCCCAGCCCGCGCTTGATCGCGGGGAACAGTCTGCCGCTGGCGGCGGCGAGCGTCATTTCAGTGCGGACGGGGCGCGAATGCTGCGCCTCGATCGCCTCGCCCAATTCGGCTGCGCGGAGGATGTCGCCGCTGGCGATGGCCTCGCCAAAGCTGAAGGCGAGCGCATCGGCTTCGCTTTCGGGTCTGCCCATCAGCGCGTTCTGCAACCGGTCCTTGTCCATGCCGTCGGCCAGCGCGAAATTGCGGACGATCTCGACGCAGGGCCCGCAATCTTCCGCACGGGTTGAGCCCAGCCGCGCCATGTGGATCATCTCGCTGGGGGCATGGTAATAGTGCCCCGCCAGTACCATCGCGTGCTGGAATTTCTCGACCGCGAAGCCGCCCGCAGCGGACAGATCGTCGTAATAGGGCTCGCCCATGCCCACCATCCGCTTCATCCCGTTGATGAAGACCCGTTTGGGCAGGGGCACGGGCGAGACGCGCTGGCGGCCGAACTGGATCGCAATCGCAACCAGCACCACCAGCGGCGGGCCGAGCACGCCGGGCGCGTCGCGCCAGAAGATGCCGGGGCCGCAGATCCCGGTGAGCACTTCGTAGATGTGCAGCATGCCATGCGCGCCCAGCCACGCCGCGCCGACCAGTGCGCTGCCCCAGCGCAGCCCCGGATTGGCTGCGGCAAAAGCGATCAACGCGCCCGAGACGAGATAGGCGATCCCGATATCCCGGATGAAATGCGCATTGGCCGGACCGCTTGCCTTGACCGTGTCCACGAACTGGTACCACCCGAACGGATCGGCGAGCATGAACAGCCCGAAGACCAGTGCGAACAGCGCGGCCAGCGCCAGCAGGGCTTGCACCAGCCGGTCGAGCGCGTCAGGTTTGCCATACATTATCGGACTCCCTATATCCGGATATTGGATATCCATTTAAAGGAGGCCGCGCAAGAGGAATGTCGGGCATGCGGATCAACAAGGGCGTCGAATGGGCAGGCCATGCCTGCGCGCTGCTGGTGCCGCTGTGGCCCGACAAGGGCTTGCCGCTGTCGTCGCTGGCCGAATTCCACGCGTTGCCCGAACCCTATATGGCCAAGCAGATGCAGGCGCTGGCGCGCGCCGGGATCGTGACCGGCGGGCGCGGGAGGAGCGGGTTCTACACGCTCGCCCGCGCGCCAGCAGAAATCACGCTGCTCGACATATTGCTGGCGGTCGATGGTGACGAGCCGATGTTCCGTTGCAGTGAGATCCGCCAGAACGGTCCCTGCGCCAGCAAGCCCGCCGATTGCAAAGTGCCCTGCAATATCGCCGCGGGGTTCTGGCGCGCGGAGGAAGCCTATCGCTCCAGCCTGGCGCAAGTCGATCTCGCGACGCTGGCAGGCGCGGTGGCCGCGCAACTGGGCCCGGAGAAAACCGCCCGGGCAGGCGCATGGATTTCCGGCAATGTGCGGACGCGCGGCTGATCCGCAGGGGTTGGGGGCAGTGGTAAGGGGCCGGCGCGGATCGCGGGCGCTTCAGCTTACCCCAGCGATCGGGCCTCGCGCACATAGGTAAAGTCGCCGTCGCCCGACCAGTCGCGACCATTGGGGTGGCGCAGTTCGATCCCCGCCAGGTCGCCTGCATCGGCCAACCACATGTTCACGCCCATCATCGAGTTGCCGTGAGCCGCGATGGCTTTTTCGGTCAGCACGAAATGGCTCGTTGCGCCGCATGTCGGACAGAATTGCACCTCGGCGTTCGGCTCTTCCTTGTCGGCCCTGCGGAACCCTTGCGTCTGGCCATGAACGGTGACCTCGGAGGGGTGGAAATAGGCCCAGCGCGCACCCGTCTTGCTGCATAATGTGCAATTGCATTCGTGAATGAATTCGGGTCGCTTGCTCAGGTCGATAGCGATTTGACCACAAAGGCAGGAGGTTTTGATCATTCACGCGTGCTAGCAGCAACCGCGGAAGCTTGGCACCCGGATTCGGATATAACTCCTTTCCTACCCGCCACTTAGGGGGCAGGCTCTGCCCGCTCCTTGAATGCGTCAATCGTTGTGCGCCGCTGTGGATGCCAGGCCATCGGGTCACACCCCCCGAAGGTCACACCCCTGCGCGCGCCGCGCCGTACAGGTGGCTGCCAGGACGAGATAAGTCCGGAAGGTCACGCTTTTCGCGCGCGGCCCTGGCGGTCCAGCCTCAGCCGAACACCGCCACGCATTGCATCCCGTCGAGCACCTGCTTGCCGTCGGCATTCCACAGCCGCAGCCGCTCGCTGGAATAGCCATGCGCGGCGTGCTGGCTGGCGTTCTCGCTCATCCACCAGCCGTCGCGGGTCGCGGGTGCGGGTTCGAGCAGGTTGAACGACCAGTTGACCGAACTGATCGGCCCCGTCCGCTTCATCGCGCGCATCGCACCCGGCGGCAGAACATCGCCCAGCAGGATCAGCTCGCTTACCGGATCGAGGCCCTCGCGATCGGTCAGCCGCGCCCAGCGGCGCACCACCGGTTCGCCGGGGCCCTGCTGCTCCTGCGCGCGGAGGATCTCGAAATTGTTCTGGATGAAGGCAGGACCCTTGCCGTGCATCGCCGGTTCGGCTTCCTCGGGCGGACCGGGCCAGTCGGCGACCGGTGCGGCATCGTGTATCGCATTGGCCTCGCGCTCGGTGCCGAACAGCCAGAAGGCGGTGAGCGTGCATTTCCCCTCGCACCAGATTTCGCTGCGCACCTGTGCGACATTGCGGCCCTGCCGCACGATCTCGCGCCGCAGTTCGACCTCGGGGCCGGTCGGGGCAACAAAGGCGACCTGCGCGCCGCGCAGGGGCGGCAGGTCGGGAAAGGCGCGGGCGACCGCGGTATAGGCGATCAGCGCCGAGGCGCCGCCATACAGCGTGCGCCCCTGCATCCAGTGGTCGAGCCCGGAAAAGCGCGTTTCGCCGCCTGCTGCGGTGATCGGATCGAGGAGGTTGGCAATGCTCATGCGCAGGGTCATTGCGCCGATCCCGTCACGCGTCCAGACTGACGTTACGTAAGGCGCGACGAGGCGATTGCCTTTGCCCGCGAGAATCGCTAGTGCGCCGCTTCCCGACCGAGAGGCCGGGCGAGGCCCGATGGCGGAGTGGTTACGCAGAGGACTGCAAATCCTTGCACGCCGGTTCGATTCCGGCTCGGGCCTCCACTTCCCGCGCAACCCGCGAAAGTGCCGCTTTAGCTCAGTTGGTAGAGCACATCATTCGTAATGATGGGGTCACAGGTTCGAGTCCTGTAAGCGGCACCACGACTTCCGCCTCACTCCATTGCCGCGCGACTTCTCTGGGCCGTGAGCGTCCCTCGTTGGGGCGTTCAAGATTCAGCCCTCGTTGGGGCGTTCAAGATTCAGCATGACATTTCGCGTAGGGGGATGGTAAGGCCTTGCTTACTACAAGGAAGAGGCCCGGATAACGGGCCCGGCGGATCGCTGACTAAATCGACGAGTGCATGTCATGTGCTGTTGGGGGGCGATCTGAATGGGCTTGGGCCAGCATATCCACACCAGTTTGAATAGCAGCCACGGCGCCGCTTTCCACCGGGCACGCATGGTCCTGCTCGCCGGGGCGGCGGCGTTCGCGCTGGCCAATCCCGCCTCGGCGCAGGCGCAAGCGGTGCCGAGCCGCGGCGAGCTGACCCCGCCGCAGGCACGCGAACCGGTAGCGGCGCCCACCACGCTGACGATCGACGGGGGCATGGAGCGCTCGCCCTGCGCGCTCGACGCGCCCGATCTGGCCGACATCACGGTGACGCTCAATTCGGTGCGCTTCACCGGTGCGGACAAGGCACCCGAAGTCGACCTGACGGGAGCTTATCAGGGCTATGTGGGCCGCGAACTGCCGATATCGGTGCTGTGCGATGTCCGCGCGGCGGCCAACCTGCGGCTGCAACAGGCGGGGTATCTCGCCACGGTCGAAATCCCCGCGCAGCGGCTGTCCAATGGCGACGCGGAGATGCGGATCGTGTTTGGCCGGGTCACCGCATTGCGGGTGCGCGGCGATGCAGGGCCTTCCGAGCAATTGGTGGCGACCTATCTCGAACCGCTGACGCAGGATGCGGTGTTCAACACCAAGCGGGCCGAGCGCTATCTGCTGCTGGCCGACGACCTGCCGGGGGTCGATGTCCGTCTCTCGCTGCGACCTGCCGCGAGCGGCGAGCCGGGCGATCTGGTCGGCGATATCGCAGTGATCCGGCGGCGCGGGACGCTCGATCTCAATGTCCAGAACTTCGGTTCCAAGGCGCTTGGCCGGTTCGGCGGACTGCTGCGCGGCGAGGTCTATGACCTGACCGGGCTGGGCGACCGGACCAGTGTCGCGCTGTTCTCCACCGCCGAGTTCGAGGAACAGAAAACCGTTCAGCTCGGGCACGATTTCGCGATTGGCGGCGATGGCCTGCGGATGTTCGGCCAGTTCACCTACAGCTGGACCGACCCCGATCTCGGCCTGCCGGGTCTCGATGTCGAATCCGAAACGCTGTTCGCCTCAGCGGGGCTGTCCTACCCGATCCAGCGCAGCCGCAGCACCTCGCATATCCTGAGCAGCGGGTTCGATTTCGTCGACCAGGACCTGACAGTGAACGATCTGCGCCTGACGCGCGACCGGGTGCGGACGGTCTTCCTGAGAGTGGATTCGCTCTACGCTGATCCCGACAGCATTGCGGGCGCCAATGGCTTCAGCGCCTTCGAACCCCGGCTTGGCGCGCGCGGCGCGATCGAGCTGCGCCAGGGGATCGACATCTTCGATGCCACCCCCGATTGCCGCACCGATCCGCGCACCTGCCTTGTGGCGGGTGTGGCCCCCAACCGGATCGAGGCCGATCCCACGCCCCTGCTGGTGCGGTTCGAAGGTGAGGCCGATTACCGGCCCATACCCGATCTGCGCTTCTCGCTCGGCCTGAATGCGCAATTCACCCGCGACCCGCTGCCCGCCTTCGAGGAGTTCTCCGCGGGCAACTATTCGCTGGGCCGCGGCTACGACCCGGGCAGCATTCTCGGCGATAGCGGCTACGCGTTGTCGTTTGAAATGGGCTATGGTTCGCTGGCGCCCGACGGCCCCGCCAAGCTGGCGTGGGAAGGCTATCTCTTCACCGACATGGCGTGGGCCTGGAACGAGGACCCGAGCCGTTCGCCGCTCAATCCCGATCGCCTGTGGTCGGCAGGCGGCGGTATGCGCTTCGCCTATGGCAGCGCGCTGCAGGCCGATGTGGCGGTCGCGGTGCCGCTCGAGAAACCCGATTTTGCCGCCGATCGCGGAGACGTGCGCGTGCTCGTTTCGCTCACCACCCGCCTGCTTCCCTGGAGGTTCTGATATGGCCCGCCCGATCAATCATCGTCTGCCCCTGCTGCTTGGCGGAGCAGGCCTCGCCATGGCCGCGGTTCTGGCGATCCCCTCGCAGGCGCAGGCGGAGGCTTTCAATGGCTTTCCCGAGATCGTGCGGGGCACCGTCGATATCGATCGTACGGTAGCGGGCGCCGACACATTCACGATCACCTCCGCAACCGCGGTGCTCGACTGGTTCCCGTACGAAGACGACCAGGGCAATGCGCTGATCTTTCTCCCCAATGGCAGGACAGCCTATTTCCAGGACGGACCGGGGCAGGGCGGGTTCGCCGTGCTCAACCGGATCCAGCCTTCCACCAATGGCAATGCGATCGTCTTCCGCGGATCGGTGATCTCGAACTTGCAGGATGCGAGCGGCACTCTCTCGACTGGCGGAATGGTCGCGTTCTATTCGCCGACGGGCATTTTGATAGGCGGCAATGCCACTTTCGATGTCGGGCAATTGCTGCTGACCACGCTCGATCCCGATCTCGACAGTTTCGATAGCTTTGCCGCGGGCGGGACATTGCAGCTGACCGGCGCCCAGGGGACGACTGCCAGCATCTCGGTGGGCGAAAACCCGCAAATCACCGCCCTCGGTGAAGACAGCTACTTCGTCGTAGCTGCGCCCCAGATCACCATGCGCGGGAGCGCTTATATCAACGGTTCGAGCGCCTATATCGCAGGCGAGCAGGTCAATCTGACCTACAATAACGGCCTGTTCGACATCGAGATTCCCGTCGGGACGAGCGTCGCCGCGGCGGTTGATCACCGCGGGTCGACCGGCGGACCATCGAGCCTTGGGGCGGGCGACAACCATGTCATCTACGGTGTCGCACGGGCCGCTGCCGATCCGATCACCATGCTGCTGCGCGGTAATCTGGGCTTCGATACCGCGGCTACTGCCGGGGTGGATAATGGCGATATCATCCTCTCAGCCGGCTACGACGTCTTCGGTCGGGATGTGACGACCGGCGCAGTGGACGACACGGCCGTCATGGAATCGATTGCGCTGTCCGGTGCATCGAGCCTGAGCTCGAGCGTCTTCGCGGGCGCGACGGGCGGCTTCACTGCGAATTCGAACGGCGGGGCGATCGATTTCGACGATGGCCTCACTGTCGAAGCGGCCCGGTCGATCGAGTTACACGCCCGCAACGGGCACGACATTTCGATCACCGGGGATGCTTCGCTGTTGTCTCGCGGGTCGATCGCGACATCGCTCGATGTAGCCGGAGGTGCGATCGACCTCATCGCCCGCGCAGGGTCTGCCGTGAACGTGACCGGGGATTTGAGCGCCGACGCGTCGCCGCTCCAGCTCTCTGGCGACGCTACCGGGGGCGATATCGACCTGCTGGGCAATGGCGGCACGATTTCGATCGGGGGCGACGTCAGCCTGTTGGCGCAGGCCAACTTGCGGCTTGGGACGGGCGCGGTCGGCGATGGCTTTGGCGGAACCGCGCGCCTCTACGCGTTGAACAATGGGTCGATCGATGTCGCGGGATCGCTGGAGATCGATACCACTGCCTTCGGTAATGATTTCGCCGGCAGCATGGCGACCGGCGGCCGCAGCGAAGTCGTTGTGCGAAGCGGTGGGCGGATCGATGTTGCGGGCGATGCATCGCTCGATGCGAGCGGCCTGGGCGGTGATGCCGACGGGGCACTGGGGGTGATCGACGGGGGCGCGGGCACCGGGGGCCTCGCCAATGTCGATGCGCGGGACGGGACAATCACGTTTGGCGGCTCGCTTTCGGTCAATGCGCTGGGCCAGGGCGGGGAAGGGGCGAGTGCATTCAATGGCGGACCGGGCGACACGGGCGGTCTCGGCCGCGGCGGCGAAGCGCTGGTCAACACTATCGACGGGACGATCACGATCGCCGGCATCGCCACGCTCCGCGCGAGCGGGAGAGGCGGCGAAGGCGGCTCCGGCGGTGCGGGCATCGGCGGAGTTTCGCAGGTCTTCGCCGATGGCACGGGAGCGATCAGCACGGGAGGTGTCACCGGCTCGGCGGTAGGTCTGGGCGGTGATGGCCTGGCCTCCGACGGCGCGGGCGGCGAAGGCGAAGGCGGGCGGGCGATCATCCTGACCCAAGGCACCGGGGATATCGTGCTGAGCGGCAACGCCAACCTTCTGGCCGACGGGACCGGCGGCGATGGACATGTGGGCGGCGACGCCACTGGCGGCAATGCGGGAGTGCTGGCGGTCTTCGGCAGTATCGCGGTCGACGGCAATGCCTCCTTGTCGGCCCTGGCCACCGGCGGCGATGCCGCTGTCGGTTTCGGTGGTACCGGCGGCAATGCGCTGGGCGGCACCGCCTATATCCAGGCCGATGGTTCGCAAGTGCTTGCCGCCAGCCTGACGATCGGCGGCAACGCCTCGATGACCGCCTCGGGCGTCGGCGGTGAGGGCGGCGAAGGCGACGGTAGCACGATCGCCGCTGGCGCCGGCGGCAATGGCACGGGGGGCACCTTCCAGGGAACACCCGGTTCGGGCGGCGCCTTCGCGCTGGCCGGCCGCGACAATGCCACGCTCACGGTGGGTGGCAGCACCGCGCTTTCGGCGAGCGGACTCGGCGGCACGGGCGGCTCCGGCGGTACCGGACAGGCCGGCGGCGCCGGCGGGTGGGGCGTGGGCGGTACCACGCAAGCCGGCACATTCAGCGGCCGCGGCGATGGATCGCTCGGCGAAGGGCTGGCCGAGTACGATACGCTGACGCTCGAAGCAGGCGGCTTCGGCGGCGATGGCGGATCGAGCGCGGTAGCTCTTGGCACCGGCGGAATCGGTGTGGGCGGCTTCGCAGGCGTGTTCGCCAACGCTTCGCAGGTCGGCGCAGGAGGCATTTCGACCCGCGCCGATGGCATCGGCGGGGATGGCTCGACCGGCGGTGACGGCTTCGGCGGCAATGCCGGGATCGGGATCGTCGGCGGCACGCTCAACGCCCTATCCCTCATCGGCACTGCCCAGGGCATCGGTGGCAGTGGAACGACGGGCGATGGCGGCGCCGGGCGCGCGGGCGAAGTCTCGATCGACAGCGATTCCATCCTGAACGTGATGGGCGACATCCAGTATTTCGCGACCGGCAGCGGCGGCGCGTCGGAAACGGGCGATGGCGGCCTGGCGTCGGGCGGGGTTGCCAGCATAACCACTTCGGGCACCGCGATCCTCACGGTTGGTGGAGGAGTCGTCCTCAATTCCTTCGCGGACGGCGGGGCCGGGGCTGTCGGCGGGGATGCGACAGGCGGAACTTCCTTCATCGATGTACGGGAAGGCGCTGCAACCCTCGCGGGCCCGGCCACTCTCGATGCGAACGCCACCGGAGGCGAGTCGGCTGACGGCGATGGCGGCAGTGGAACCGGCGGTCTGGCCTATGCGCACAGCCGGACGGGTGGCAGCCTGTCCTTCGGGAATGCAACGCTCACCGCCAACGGGCTCGGCGGCTTCGACGCGGCCGGTGTGCGATCGGGTGGCGCAATCGGCGGCCTGGTCCAGGTCCTGGCAACCGCCGAAGCTGCTATCGAGGCGGATTTCCTGCGGCTGGAAGCGCTTGGCGCGGTAACCGCCGGGGCGTTCGAAATCATCGCCAATGGCGGGACGATTGCGCTCGACCAGCTTATCGCCCGCGCAGTCGGCGCCAGCGCGGGGGATGCATCGCTGATCCGTGCTGCCGGCGGCGCAATCCCGATAACGGGATCGGCGCAGATCGAGCTCATCGGCGACCTCGACATCGTTACGGCGAACGGCGGGCTGATCGGCGGACCGAGCATCGGCGCTCCCACCGCGCTTATCGATATCTCGACCGCGGGCACTGTCACCATCGACGGCGACAATGACGACCAGATCGGCTTCGGCGGGCAGGATGTGTTCATCCTTTCCAGCGAACTCGACATTCTCGCAGGCGCAAGGATCGGGGCCGAGTTTCTCAATCTCGTCGTGTTCGGCAACGACGCGATGACCGTGCTTGGCGGAACTGGCGATACCGAGGGTTACACGCTTACCCAGGCCGAGCTTGGGCGGATCGATGCCAGCGCCGCCTATTTCGGCGCCTCTTTCGAGGGCGCGGCGTCGGACGATCTGCTGATCCGTGACACGACCATCTTCGGTTCGCTGGACGATGGCGTGGCCAATGTGTTTATCGGCGCAGGCGGAGTGGTCCGCGTCGAAGGCATGCTTGCCTATGTCGATGCGGCTCCGACCGATGAATTGTCCATCCTGGCGCAGCGGCTCGAAATCGTGACCCCCGGCGGGATCGGCATCGTTGATTCGCAGGACAATCCAACCGGGCGGTTCAGCTTCTTCGGCAATGACTTCTGGATGGCCGATGCGGAAACCATCGCACAGCTTCGGGGCGACGTCGGCTTTGCCGGGCGCGACGCGCTGCTCGCGACCGCCGCCGCGGGCAGTTCCGATCCGCTCGGCTATCTGCGCGCCGGGGACGTCCTGCTCGCGGTCGGCAGCAGCTTGCTGGTTCGCAATACGGGAACGAGCCAGGCCCCGGCGGGCATTACCGTCACCGGCGATCTGGCGATCGCCAGCTTCCTGGGCGACAGCCAGCAAAGTCCATCGGGCGCGGCGCTCGACGTATTTGCCTACGGCCGCAGGCTGAACGGCGATGGCAGTTTCGTGACGGGCGAGGAGTTCTTCACTCAGGTCGATTTCCATACCGAAGAGAATGACGACGGCCTGGTCACGACCTACACCGACGCGTCGCAATTGAACGACTGCGCGATCAACACTGCGCAATGCGGCGGGGTCGAACCGCCGCCGCCCGATACGCGCGAAGAGGTGCTTGAGGAGATCGACGACAAGGCGCCCCAGGCTGCGGTAACGACCACCGCAGTGATCGCGGCCGCTCCGGTCGAACAGAGCGAACAGGATAGCAATGTCGAGTTCGGAGCCGACTTCCCCGGGCTGCTCAGCGCGTCGCTGATCGGCGAACAGGGCGCGATCGATGATCCGGTCGCCAGCGGCGGCGATATCGCGCTCTATGGCGCGGGCGAGGAAGCCGCCGAGCAGGACGACGAAACCGGGGAGGATTCCGATGCGCAGTAAACCCTGGACCGCCATCGCGGCATGCAGCGCAGCGGCAGTGATGCTCTCGGCCCCACTCCAGCCCGTTGCAGCGCAGAATGGCGAGCGTCCGGTCAGCTATAGCGACACCTTCCCAATCGGGGCCAACGGCCTGTGCGAAGCGCAGATCATGCCGCCGCAGCCGGGTGCCGGACTGTTCGACCGCGGATATACGATCGTCTGCCGCGATGCCGCAGCCCCCGTGGGCTCGCTGTGGGTCCTGCGTGATGCGCAGAGTGCGGATGCGTCGGCGCGGTTCCTCCCCTCGGCCGAGTGCCGCGAAGGCGACGGAACCGCCGTGCCCGACGCGCTGGGCGACAGCCAAAGCTTTTCCTGCAGCGATAGCGATCTGGGGACGCGGCGTATCCTTGTGGCCGGCGAGGTAGGCGGGCGGCTCTACGCCGGAGAAGCCATCGCGGCCTATTCCGATGCCGTGCGGTTGGGGATCGCCACGCTGGTCAACGACCGCCCCGTCCAGGGCAATGTCGAGATCCCGCTCACCGAAACCGGGGACGCGGTCGCCTTTGCCCGCGCCCAGGCGCGCGCGCTCGCCTCGGATGCGGTGATCGCCGAAGCCTACCGCCGCAGCAACAGCGGCGATTTCGCCGAAGCCGCCGAATTCTTCGCCGCGACCGCCACCACTGCCGAAGGCAACAATGCGCTCGAAGCACGTCTCAATGCCGCGCTCCTACAGTCGAATCTCGGCAATTTTGCCGAAGCCTCGCGAGGTTTCGCAAGCGTGCGCGGGCAGGTTGGCGGGGATCCCGTGCTGGCGCGCCTGCTGCGCAATTACGAGGCGATCGATGCGCTGAATGCCCGGGCGCCGCAGGTGGCGCTTGACATTATCGAGCGCCCGCTCGCCGCCGGAGCGACGTCGCAGGATGCGCTGGCGGGGCTGGAAATCAGCGATGCGCTGGCCGCGCGGCTGTCGGCCGAACAAACGAGCGCGCTGGACGATGTCGGCGGGCTCTCCGCGCTCGAGCGTGCCGATCTGCTCGACGGGCAGACCGACTATCTTGCAGCCACCGCCTTGCGCCTGCTCGGACGCAAGGGTGAAGCCGGGCAGCGCCTGGCCGATGCCGATACCGGCCTGGCGGGTGTTCGGGCCGGCTCGGTCCGCTCGATCCTGTGGCTGCGCGCGCAGGTGCTGGGCGAACTGGCCGATCTGGCCGAGGACAAGGACGACGCCGGCGCCGCCGAGGCCTATCATGGCCAGGCGATCGCGCTGCTTGAGACCAATTACCCCAATTCCCCCGCGCTGCTAAGCAGCAAGGCGCAGTTTGCCGGCTATCTGGCGCGCAGCGGGCGGACCGAAGAAGCGCTCGCTGCCTACCGCGATCTGGTGGGCGATGCGCAGGGCAAGCCCGCGCCCGCCTTGCGCCGTTTGCTGGTGCCGTTCTTCGACCTGCTGACCAGCGACGGGGATGGCGGAGCGGAGGCTGCGGCGGACATGTTCCTTGCCAGCCAGCTGCTGCAACGCCCGGGCCTGGCACAAACCCAGGCCGTGCTCGCGCGCGAGCTATCGGGTGGGAGCGACGAAGCCTCGCAATTGTTCCGCAAGGCCGTGAACGTCGGACGCTCGGTCGAACAATTGCGCAATCGCGTGGCGCTGCTCGAAGGGCAGGCGGCCACCGATCCGCTGGTTGCCGAACGGCTGACCGCGCAGCGCGCGGCGCTCGCGCAGCTCGAGACGCAGCAATTGTCGATCCAGGACAGCCTGGGCGAATACCCCCGCTTCCGCGCGGTGTCCGATGGCCGTGTCACGCTGGAGGAATTGCAGCAGACGCTGCGGCCGGGCGAAGGCTATCTCAAGCTGGCGACGCTGGACGGCGCGACCTTCGCCATCTTCGCCACGTCGGAGATGGCGCGCGCCTATCGCGCCGGAGTCGATCCCGAGGCGCTCGAGGCCGAGGTGGACGAATTGCGCGCCACCATCGCCTATGTCGAGAACGGGCAGACGCTGACCTTTCCCTTCGACATCGAGAAATCGCGCGCGCTGTACAAGGCACTGCTCGAACCCGTCGATGGCGAGGTCAAGGCGCTCGAACATCTCGTATTCGAACCCGATGGCGCGATGCTGCGGCTGCCCGCGAACCTGCTGGTCGCCGATGACGCCAGCGTCGATCGCTATGTCGAGCGGATCGCGCAGGGCGGCGACGATTACGATTTCACCGGGACCAACTGGCTGGGGCGCGATGTCAGGATCACGACCACCGTTTCCCCCTCGGCCTTCCGCGATGTCCGCCGGGCTCCCGGGTCCTCCGCGGTTCGCGAATATATCGGATTCGGCGAGAACACGCCGCTGACCCAGGAGCGCGGGACGCTCGGCACCCGTGCGGCGCTGGCCGGAGGCGCGGACTGCCTGTGGGCCCCGTCGATCTGGGACTACCCGATCAAGGCCGACGAGCTTTACGCGGCTTCGCGCAGCCTGGGTGCGGGTACCGCGCAGGAGCGGATCGTTACCGGTGACACCTTCACCGATACCGCGGTTCTCGGGATGGAGGATCTCGACCAGTATCGCATCCTCCATTTCGCCACGCACGGCCTCGTGACCGCACCGCAGCCCGAATGCCCGCCGCGCCCGGCGCTGCTGACCTCGTTCGGCGACGAGCAGTCCGATGGCTTGCTGTCCTTCGCGGAAATCTTCGACCTCAAGATCGATGCCGATCTGGTCATTCTCTCGGCCTGCGACACGGCGGGAGAGGCGACGCTCGGCGCTACACGCGAAGCGGGCGTCAGCGGCGGCGGGTTTGCCCTCGATGGATTGGTCCGTGCGTTCGTCGGTGCGGGCGGCAGGACCGTCGTTGCCAGCCACTGGCCGGTTCCGGACGATTACGACGCGACCAACCGTCTGATCGACGGCTTCTTTTCAGTCGCGCCGGGGACCTCGCTGGCCGAAGCCATGCGCCAGTCGCAGGGCCGGCTGATGGACCAGAGCGAAACCTCGCATCCGTTCTACTGGTCGGCGTTCGCGATTGTCGGCGATGGCGGCGCGCAATTGCGCAATTGAGCCAAGCCGTCAGCCATCCGGACCCTGCCGGGCAGCTGGTCCTGAAATGAAAAGGGGCGCCGTGTGGCGCCCCTTTGTCTTATTTCAGCGGGAGGATCTTGCCGATGATATAATCGGCGGCTTCTTCCGGTGACATCTCGACCGTGTTGACCCGGATCTCTGGGTCCTCCGGCGCTTCATAGGGGCTGTCGATCCCGGTGAAGTTCTTGAGCTTGCCTTCGCGGGCCTTCTTGTAGAGCCCCTTCACATCGCGCGCCTCGGCCACTTCCAGCGGCGTATCGACATGGATTTCGATGAACTCGCCGCTATCGATCATGTCGCGCACCAACTTGCGGTCGGCCCGGAAGGGGCTGATGAAGGCGGTGAGGACGATGAGCCCCGCATCGGTCATCAGCTTGGCCACCTCGCCGATCCGGCGGATGTTTTCGATCCGGTCGCTCTCGGTAAAGCCCAGATCCTTGTTGAGACCGTGGCGGACATTGTCGCCATCGAGCAGGAAGGTGTGGCGGTTCATGATCGCCAGCTTCTTCTCGACTTCGTTGGCGATGGTCGATTTGCCCGACCCCGACAGCCCGGTGAACCACAGCACGCGCGGCGTCTGGTTTTTCATCGCGGCATGATGGTCACGCGTGATGTCGGTCGCCTGCCAATGGACGTTCTGGCTGCGGCGCAGGCTGAAGTGGAGCATCCCCGCCCCGACCGTATGGTGGGTGATCTTGTCGATCAGGATGAACCCGCCCAGCGCACGGTTGTCGGTATAGGGATCGAACACGATCCGCTTGTCGGTGGTGATCTCGCACACGCCGATCTGATTGAGATGCAGCGTCTGCGAAGCGAGGTGCGACCCCGAGCCCGAGGGATTGTTGACGTCGATCTCGAACTTGGGCTCGGCCACGGTCGCGCTGACCATTTGCGAGCCAAGCTTGAGCCAGTAGGCGCGTCCGACGACGAGCGGTTCGTCGTCCATCCACACGATGGTCGTCTCGAACTGGTCGGCGACTTCGGGCGGGCTGTCCGCGGCCGCGAGCACATCGCCGCGCGAACAGTCGATTTCGTCGGCGAGCGTGATCGTCACCGACTGGCCCGCGACCGCTTCGTCGAGATCGCCGTCCATGGTCACGATCGACTTGACCGTGCTCGTCTTGCCCGAGGGCAGCGAGCGCAGCTCGTCACCCGGCTTGACGGTGCCGGTGGCGATCTGGCCGGAGAAGCCGCGGAAGTCGAGATTGGGGCGATTGACCCACTGCACGGGCATGCGGAAAGGCTTGGCCTGGTTGGCGGTGTTGTTGACCTCGATGGTCTCGAGGTGGTCGATCAGCACCGGGCCATCGTACCAATTGGTGTTGTCCGAGCGCGTGGTGATGTTGTCGCCCGCAAGGCCCGACATCGGGATGGCGGTAAAGGTCTCGATCCCGATGCTCTTGGCGAAGGCCGCGTAGTCGGCGACGATCGCGTCGAACCTGGCCTGGTCGTAATCGATCAGGTCCATCTTGTTGACCGCCAGCACCAGGTTCTTGATGCCGAGCTGGTGGCACAGGAAACTGTGCCGCTTGGTCTGGACCAGCACGCCCTTGCGCGCATCGATCAGGATCGCGGCGCAATCGGCGGTCGAGGCACCCGTCACCATGTTGCGGGTATATTGCTCGTGTCCCGGGCAGTCGGCGACGATGAACTTGCGTTTCTCGGTCGCGAAAAAGCGATAGGCGACATCGATGGTGATGCCTTGTTCGCGTTCGGCGGCAAGCCCGTCGACGAGCAGCGCGAAGTCGATCTCCTGCCCCTGCGTGCCCACCTTCTTGCTGTCGTTCTCGAGCGCGGCGAGCTGGTCTTCGAAGATCATCTTCGAATCGTAGAGCAGGCGGCCGATCAGCGTCGATTTGCCATCGTCCACGCTGCCGCAGGTGATGAAGCGCAGCATCGACTTGTTCTGGTGCTGCTCGAGATAGGCCTCGATATCGTCGGCAATCAGCGCGTCGGTCTTGTAGATGGGATCGGTCATCAGAAATAACCCTCCTGCTTTTTCTTTTCCATCGACGCGTCGCCCGCGTCCTTGTCGATCACGCGGCCCTGCCGTTCGCTGGTGGTGGTCAGCAGCATTTCCTGCACCACTTCCTGCAAGGTGGCGGCCTCGCTCTCGACCGCGCCGGTCAGCGGGAAACAACCCAGCGTGCGGAAGCGGATCGAGCGTTCGGTGATCTCGGGCCGGTACCCCATTACCTTCTCGAGCCGCTCGAGGTCGTCGGCCATGAACAGCCCGCCCTCATGCTCGTAGGTCGGGCGTTTGGCGCTGAAATATAGCGGCACGATCTCGATATTCTCGGCCATGATGTACTGCCAGATGTCGAGCTCGGTCCAGTTGGACAGCGGGAAGACGCGAATGCTCTCGCCCTTCTTCTTGCGCGCGTTGTAGATGTTCCACAGCTCGGGGCGCTGGTTCTTGGGATCCCAGCCATGCGTGGCGGTGCGGAAGGAGAAGATGCGCTCTTTCGCGCGGCTCTTTTCCTCGTCGCGGCGCGCACCGCCGAAGGCGGCATCGAACCCGTGCTTGTCGAGCGCCTGCTTGAGCCCTTCGGTCTTCCACATGTCGGTATGCAGCGGGCCGTGATCGAAGGGATTGATCCCGCGCTCCTCGGCCTCGGGGTTCTGGTAGACGATCAGGTCCATCCCGGCGTCCCGCGCTGCCTTCTCGCGCAGCTTGTACATGTCCTGGAATTTCCAGGTCGTATCGACATGCATCAGCGGGAAGGGCGGGGGCGAAGGATAGAAGGCCTTCTTGGCGAGGTGCAGCATCACGGCGCTGTCCTTGCCGATCGAATAGAGCATCACCGGCTTGTCCGCCTCGGCGGCGACTTCGCGCATGATGTGGATGCTCTCGGCTTCTAGCCGCTGGAGATGGGTCAGGGTTTTGGGGTCGGTCATGAAGGGGTTCCTCAAGTCTTGCCCCCGCTTACCGCTCCACGCGAAGGATGGACCTCCCATTTGGGAGGCAGTAAGGCGATCGTATGCGTATCCCGAATCTCGGCGAGACTGAGCTCCTCGTGCCGCTCCATTCGGGCGTGTTCGAACAGCCGATGTGGCAGACCTTCCTGCGCCAGTTGCGGCGGGTGTGCACCGCCGACGGTGTGGCGATCCGGTTCCGTAGTGCGGGCGAGGAAGGCCTTGTCACCCTGGCCGATGGCGTAGTCGGCGCTTTCGCAGAGAGCGATATGCGCGAGGCGCGGGTCTATGCGGGGGAGGAACTGGGCCATCCCGAAGGAGGCTTGCGTGCGGTGCGCGTGGGAGGCGGCGATCTCAGCCTCGTGCTCTGTGTGGCCGCGCCGCAAGCGCCCGGCGCCGAGATCGCCAGCCTGCTGTCGGCATTGGTGCCGCATCTGCGGGTCGCGCTGCAGGTCGTCTCCGCGCTCGAACGCGAACGCGGCCGCGCGTCGGTCGGCGCGGAAGCCTTTCGCCGGATGAATTTCGGCTGGATCGCGGTGGACCGGCGCTGCCGGATCGTCGATCTTGATGCCCAAGCCGGACGGTTGCTCGAACGTACGGGTGCGCTGCGGCGCGGCCCCTACGATCGGCTGGTTCCCGGCTCCCCGGCGGTCGATCGCCAGCTGACGGCACTGATCCGGGCGATGGCGACCGACCCGCGCCACCGCCCGCGTGCGATCAATCTGAGCCAGGACCCGTGGATCGATATTCTCGTCGCGCCGATGCGGGTCGATACGCTGGCGGGTGAGGGCAAGGCGGTTGCGGTGGTCTATCTGCGCGGCGACCGGTCATCGAGCGCGGACCGGCACGAACAATTGGTCGATCTATTCGATCTCACCCCCGCCGAAGCGCGGCTGGCATGGTCGCTGGCGCAGGGGCTCTCGATCACCGAGGCCGCGCAGGCGCACGGTCTGACGGTGGAGACCGCGCGCTATTATTCGAAGAAGATTTACGCCAAGACGGGCGCGCGCGGGCAAGTCGATCTGGTGCGCAATATCCTGACCGGGGTGCTCGCGCTGGCCTAGTCGGTACGCGCGGTGAGGTCGGACCAGAAGGCATCCGCGCCGCGCGCAATCACGCGCGCGCCGAGCTTGCCGCTCCAATGCGCGTCGTTGCCGAATTCGGAACGCCATTGCCACAGCCGCCGCGTTAGCGGATGCAGGCCGTATTCCTGCGTGAACCCGATGGCGCCGTGGACTTGATGCGCGACTGTGGTGCCCACTTCGACGGCGCGATTGGTGCGCAGTTTGGCAGCGGCAAGCTCGAATTCGGCATCCCCCCGATCGAGCGCCTGCGCTGCTCCCATGGCCGCGCAATTGGCCGCCGCGGCCTCGCAGGCAAAGCTCGCCAGCGATTGCTGGACGGCCTGGAATTTGCCCAGCGGGCGGCCGAACTGCACACGGTCATTGGCATAGGCGACCGACAGCGCCAGCGCGGCGTCGAGCGCGCCGGCGATCTGCGCGGCGCGGGCAAAGGCCATCAGGCCAAACCACTGGTCGCTTTCCCGCCCGGCCACGCGCGCGATAATCGCGTTGGGCAAGTCGATCCCGAGCGCGTGATAGCCCGCCAGCCGGAAGACGGTCAGCGCATCCATCCAACTGCCGCCAAACCCGCCATCCGCTTCGGGCACCAGCAGCGCGGGGAGGCCGAGTTCGTCGAGCCGGTTGCCGTCGCGCTCGATCGTCGCGGCAGGGCCCAGTTCGGCGAACAGCGGATCGACCATTTCGGCCAGCATGCGTCTGGTATCGCTCATCGCAGCCCCAGCCCCCGGGCGATGATGCCCTTGATGATCTCGCGCGTGCCGCCGCGCAGCGAAAAGCTGGGGCTGACCTGCAAGAGATAGAAACAGACATCGCGCAGCGTGGCGGCGTCGGTATCGCCAAGATCCGCAGCCGCCTGGACCAGTTGCGGGATCGCCTGCTCGTAGGAATTGCCAAGGTCCTTGACCATGGTCGCTTCGAGCGCCGGGTCCTCGCCCCGCGCCAGCTTGGCCGCGACCGACGCGCTCATCAGCCGGAGCGTCCAGGCATCTGCCGTCAGCCGACCGATCAGCTGCAGCAACGCCATGTCCTGCTTCGCAGCGCCATAGCGCACGAGTTCGAGGAACAGCACCATCGAGGACAGGTAGCGTTCGGGCCCGGCGCGTTCGAGCGACAGCTCGGCAGTGGCCTGCTTCCAGCCCTCGCCTTCGGTCCCCAGCAGCGCGGTTCCGGGCAGGCGCACATCCTCGAAGAACACCTCGTTGAATTCATGCGCGCCGGTAAGGTCGATGATCGGTTTTACGCTGACCCCGGGCGTGTCCATCGGGATGACGAATTGCGACAGCCCCTGCTGCCGCTCGCTGCCCGCTTCGCTGCGGACAAGCGCGATCATGAAATGGCTGACATGCGCGCCGGTGGTCCAGACTTTCTGGCCGTTGAGCACCCAGCCATCGCCATCGCGCCGCGCCGCGGTGCGCACCGAAGCGAGGTCCGATCCCGAATTCGGCTCGCTCAATCCGATACAGGCGAAGGCTTCGCCGCGCGCGATGGCGGGCACCCAGCGGCGCTTCAGTTCCTCGGTTCCGAGCCGCAGGAGCAATGGTCCGCTTTGCCGGTCGGCAATCCAGTGCGCCCCCACCGGCGCGCCCGCGGCAAGCAATTCCTCGATCACCACATAGCGTTCGAGCTGGCTGCGCTCGTGCCCGCCATATTCCTTTGGCCAGGTCATGCCGAGCAGTCCGGCTTCGCCCAGCTTTTTGCTGAACTGCGGGCTTGCCTTGGTCCAGGAGTTTGCCCGCCGTACCGGATCGCGCTCCCCATGCTCGGCCACCAGCGCACGCACCTGTTCGCGCAGCGCAGGCGCGCTGTCGGGCCAATCGACCGCTTCGGTAACGAAGGTCTGCATTGCTCTCCTCTTCGGTGCCTCTCTCCCCAATTTGGAGCCGCACCGCAAGACCCGTTGCATCGAGCAACGAATTTCGACAGTGTGAGGCCAAGGGACGAATCCCAGATTTGCGCGAGGAGAGAGACGATGACCGACTACAAGAACCTGATCGACGGCAAGATGGTCGACAATGGCCAATGGCTCGAGGTGCTCAACCCCGCCACCGAGCAGGTCGTCGGCCATGTGCCGTCCTGCGGCAAGGAAGAACTCGACAGCGCCGTTGCAGCTGCACGCCGCGCCTTCACCCAGTGGAAGAAGACCACTGCCGAAGAACGGCAGCAGGTCGTCCAGGGGATCGCCGCGGCGATCAAGGAGAATGCCGACGAGCTCTACCGCTTGCTGACCAGCGAGCAGGGCAAGCCGCATGCGCAGGCACAGCAGGAAATCTACGGCGCGGCGGGCCTCGCTGCCGCCCAGTCGACGCTCACGCTTGACGATGTGATCAACCAGGACGACGATACCCGCCTGTCGCGCACGCGGCGCGTGCCGGTGGGCGTGGTCGGCGGCATCGTGCCGTGGAACTTCCCGATCATGATGGCGATCCAGAAGATCGTCCCGGCGCTGGTCGCGGGCTGCACCATCGTGCTCAAACCGTCGCCGTTCACGCCGCTCACCACGCTGCGGGTGGCCGAACTGATCAAGGATGTCGTGCCCGCGGGTACGGTGAACATCATCACCGGCGAAGACACGCTCGGTCCGCTGATCACCGAGCATCCCGATATCGACAAGATTACCTTCACCGGTTCGACCGCTACGGGCAAGAAGATCATGGAAGGCGCCTCGGGTGACCTCAAGCGCATCACGCTGGAACTGGGCGGCAACGACGCTTCGATCGTGCTGCCCGATGCGGATGTCCAGAAGGTGGCCGAACAGCTGTTCTGGTCGAGTTTCTCCAACGCCGGCCAGGTCTGCATCGCGGCCAAGCGGATCTACATCCACGAGGATATCTACGACGACCTGTCGAAGGCAATCGCGGATTATGCCAAGACCGTGGTCGTCGGTGACGGTTCGCAGCAGGGCACGGGCGTCGGGCCGATCCAGAACAAGAAACAGTATGAGCGCGTGCTCGACCTGATCCAGGACGCCAAGGACAATGGCTACAAGTTCCTCACCGGGGGCGACAAGGATCCTTCCGGCACCGGCTACTATGTGCCGATCACCATCCTCGACAATCCGCCCGAGGATGCGCGCATCGTGGCCGAGGAACAGTTCGGCCCGGTCATGCCGCTGATGAAGTTCGCCAGCGTCGACGAAGTGATCGAGCGCGCGAACAATTCGGAATACGGTCTGGCCGGTGCGGTCTGGACCAAGGATACCGACAAGGGCGTCGAGATCGCCGAGCAGCTCGAAACCGGGACCGTCTGGATCAACGAATTCATGCAGCTGTCGCCCTTCGCGCCCTTCGGCGGGCACAAGCAATCGGGCTTCGGTGCCGAATACGGCATCGATGGGCTGAAGGAGTTCACCTATCCGCAGGTGATCACGGTCAAGCGCGACGCCGCCGTCTGATCGATATGCTTACTCCGGGCGGGGCGGGCCGAACCCGCCGCCGCCCGGGGTCAGCACCACGAAGGTATCGCCCGGCTGCATCTCGGCACTGGCGGTAGCCCCCAGATCCTCGCGCGACCCGTCCGCGCGCTCAACCCAGTTGCGGCCCGGCGCCGCATCATGCCCGCCGGCAATGCCGCGCGGCGCGACCTCCCGCCGGTTGGCGAGCATGTTGGCGTGCATCGGTTCGAGGAAGGTGATCCGCCGCTCCACCCCGTCGCCGCCGCGAAATTCGCCATCACCCCCCGACCCCGCGCGGATCGCGAAAGCATCGACCCGCACGGGTAGGCGGGTCTCGAGGATTTCGGGATCGGTCAGGCGCGAATTGGTCATGTGGGTCTGCACCGCGCTGGTGCCGTCGTGGTCCGGACCCGCGCCCGAACCGCCGCAGATCGTCTCGTAATACTGGTCGGTCCCGTCGCCGAAAGTGAAGTTGTTCATCGTCCCCTGGCTGGGGGCCAGGCGGCCGGTTGCCGCAAACAGCGTGTCGGTCACGACCTGGCTGGTCTCGACATTGCCCGCCACCACTGCGGCACCCGGTTCCGGATCCAGCATCGAACCGGGGCGCACGACCAGTTCGATCGGCCGCAGGCACCCGTCGTTCATCGGGATGGCATCGTCGATCAGGGTGCGCACCACATACAGCGCCGCGGCGCGGGTAATCGATCGCGGCGCGTTGAAATTGTCGGGCAGCTGGTCGCTGGTGCCGGTGAAGTCGAACACTGCCGAGCGGTTCGCACGGTCGATGCGGATGGCGACCTTGACCACCGCGCCATTATCCATCGGATAGGCAAATTCGCCGTCTTGCAGCCGGTCGAGCAGTCGCCTCACGCTTTCTTCCGCATTGGCGAGGACATGGTCCATATAGGCTGCAACCACGGCCGGACCATTGTTGCGCGCGGCAAGGCACAGCAGCTCGGCCCCTCTCGAGCAGGCCGCCAGCTGCGCGCGCAGGTCCGACAAATTGCGATCGGGATTGCGAGCGGGGAAGCGTCCGGCCGCGAGCTGATTGCGTATGGCCCGTTCGCGAAAGACGCCTTCGTCGACCAGCAGGAAATTGTCGATCAGGACGCCTTCTTCCTCGATCGTGCGGCTGGTGGGCGGCATCGATCCGGGCGCGATTCCGCCGATGTCCGAATGATGCCCGCGCGCGGCGACAAAGGCATCGGGCGCGTCGCCGTCGTCGCCATAGAACACCGGCACGATCAGCGTGATGTCGGGCAGATGCGTCCCCCCGCGATAGGGATCGTTAAGGACATAGGCGTCGCCGCGCCGGAACCCGCGCCCGTCGCGCCGTTCGCCGCGGGCCTCGATCACCCGAGCGATACTGTCGCCCATGCTGCCGAGATGCACCGGGATATGCGGGGCATTGGCGATCAGCGCGCCCTCGGCATCGAACAGCGCGCAGGAGAAATCGAGCCGTTCCTTGATGTTGACCGAGGTTGCGGTCGATTGCAGCACGACGCCCATTTCCTCGGCGATGGCCATGAACAGATTGTTGAAAATCTCAAGCCGGACGGGATCGGCTTCGGTACCCAGCGCGCGGTCGCGGCGCAGCGCTTGCCGGCGCGTCAGCACCAGGCTCCCCTCCTCGGCGATCTGCGCCTGCCAGCCCGGTTCGAGCACTGTGGTCGATCCCGGGTCGATCACCAGCGCGGGGCCCTCGACGCTGTCGCCGGGGGCCATCGCGGCGCGCGCGACGGTGTGCCAGGTGCCCGAGGCCGCGCCGGAGGTGGCGACCGGGGCCGGTTGGACATGCCCGAGGCCGCCCGTATGCCCGCTGGCCTCCACGCTCAGCGCCTCGACGATGATCGGGGCTTCGGCATCAGAATAGCCGAAGCGTTGGCGATGGAGCGCGCGGAAGGCGGGGGCCATCGCTTCGGGCCGGTCGCAGGGGATGGGAAGCAGGCTGTCACTGCCCGCAAACCGCAACCGCGCATGGCATTCCATTGTTACCGCGTCCGCCGCGATGCCCTGTTCGACCAGCGCCGCGCCGGCATCCTGTTCGAGCGCGCGCAGGTCGTCGGAGAAATCCTCTTCCAGCCCGCGCACAATGCTCACTTCGCGGATCGCCTTTACCGGCGCCAGACCGATGCCATAGGCCGAGAGAATGCCCGCGAGCGGGTGGACGAGCACGGTCTCCATGCCCAGTTCGTCGGCGACCCGGCAGGCGTGCTGGCCGCCGGCACCCCCGAAACAGGCGAGCGCATAGGTGGTGACATCATGCCCGCGTGCCACGCTGATCTTGCGAATGGCATTGGCCATATTGTCGACTGCGATGGCAAGAAAGCCTTCGGCAATCGCGGCAAGGTCCTGCGGCTCGGGCAGCGCCGCAGCCACCGCTTCCAGCCGGGCCCGCGCCGCATCGGGGTCGAGCGGCTGGTCGCCGCCGGGCCCGAACACGCGGGGGAAGAACGCCGGATCGATCCGGCCGAGAAAGAGGTTGCAGTCGGTCACCGTCAGCGGTCCGCCCTTGCGATAGCATGCCGGTCCCGGATCGGCGCCTGCGCTTTCGGGCCCGACGCGGAACCGTCCGCCATCATAGCGGCAGATCGAGCCGCCCCCGGCAGCGACCGTATGGATCTGCATCATCGGCGCGGCCACGCGCACGCCCGCAACCACGCTGTCGCCGGTCAGTTCGTATTCGCCCGCGTAATGCGCGACATCGGTGCTGGTCCCGCCCATGTCGAACCCGATCAGCCGGTCGTGCCCGAGCGGGGTGCTCGCGGCGACCATCCCGACCACGCCCCCCGCGGGTCCAGACAGGATCGCATCCTTGCCGCGGAACGCGCCGACTTCGGCGAGCCCGCCATTCGACTGCATGAACCGCAGGCTCCGCGTGTCGGGCAGTCCCGCCTGCAGCGTATCGGTATAGCGCCGCAGGACCGGTGAGAGATAGGCATCGACCACCGTCGTATCGCCGCGCGGGATCAGTCGGATCAATGGGGCGACCTCATGGCTGATGCTGACCTGCGCGAAGCCGGCCTCGCGGGCGATCACGGCCAGCCGCTCCTCGTGCTCGCGGTATTTCCAGCCATGCATCAGGACGATGGCGAGCGCATCGAAGCCATCGGCGCGCAGTGCGGCGAAATCGGCCCGTGCCGCCCCCTCGTCGAGCGGTGTCAGCACGGTGCCGTCGGCGCCCACACGTTCGGCAATCTCGATGACCCGGGCGGGCAATTGTTCGGGCAGCACGATATGGCGCGCGAAGATTTCGGGCCGCGCCTGGTTGCCGATCCGCAGTGCGTCCCCAAACCCGCGCGTGATCGCCAGCGCCAGCCGTTCGCCCTTGCGCTCGAGCAGGGCATTGGTCGCAACGGTGGTCCCGATCCGCAATTCGGCGACCGGTGCAGCGCCATATTGTTCCATCAGCCGCCGGACCGCCTCGCTCGCGGCATCGGCATAATGGTCGGGGTTTTCGGACAGGAGCTTGTCGGTCACCAGCGCCCCGGCGGGGGTCACCGCGACGACATCGGTAAAGGTCCCGCCGCGATCGACCGCGAAGCGCCAGGCGCCGGTTTTCGCTTCTCCGCTCATGAGGCGGGTTTCGCACGCCGGACGAACCATTTCAAACGCTTCGCGCGTAAAACCGGCGTGCGGCAAGGGCGCCCATCACCTGTCCTGCGGCAAACCCATACGGGCCGTTAACCAATTATCGCTATCTGTTGTGACGAGGGCGAGCGCGATCTCGCCGATATCGAGCCGGGGGGTCGTCGATGCAACAGCCAAGCCGCACGAGCGTTCAGAACCAACAGCAGCAGGCCAGTCCAGCCGATTGGACGCGTGGCTATGTCGCACCAGGTTTCGAACCGGTTGCGCATGCTTTCGCCGCCGCGATCCAGGCGCGCACGGCGCTGGGCGCGGCATGCACGATCATCCATCATGGCGAGACCGTGGTCGACCTGCAGGGCGGGTGGCAGGACAAGGCGCGCACGCAGGAATGGCTGGGCGACGATGTCGCGCTCATCTATTCGCTGACCAAGGGTATTACCGGCATGGCGGGCGCGGTCGCGGTATCGCGCGGACTGTTCGCCTATGACGAGCCGGTGGCCGATATCTGGCCCGAGTTCGCAGCGCATGGCAAAGGCGCGGTCACCGTGGGCGAGGCATTGTCCGAACAGGCCGGCCTTTCGGCAATCGACTTTTCGCTCACGCTCGACAATCTGGGTGACGAGGACGCCATCTGCGCGGCAATTGCGCGGCAGAAGCCCCACTGGACCCCTGGCGATTACGCCGGGAACCACGCCTATACGCTGGGCTGGATCGCCAGCGAATTGATCCGCCGCCGCGACCCGCAACAGCGCAATCTCGGTCGCTTCGTCGCCGATGAACTCGTCGCGCCGCTGAATGCAGACGTGTTTCTCGGCCTGCCCGAAGATTTCGACCGCAGCCGGATTGCCCGGATCGAGGGGTTCGGGATGCAGGACCTGTTTATCCATCACTCGACCATGCCCTGGCCACTGACCTTCAAGATGTGCCTGCCGGGCACGCTGGCTTTCCGCACACTCAACAATCCGCTGCTGCTGGCCGGACCGGGGGCGCTCGATTGCGAGGATTTCTGGCGCGTCGGCCAGGGGGCGGCGGGCGGCATCGCGTCTGCTCGCGGTCTGGCGACGCTCTATCAGGCCTTCGCCGGGGGCGGCGCGAAACTGGGGGTGACCCCCGCGGTGATGCAGCAGCTGTGCGACGGCCATGCCCGCCCGCGCAAAGGACTGAAGGATCAGGTCCTGACCGCCGACATGTATTATTCCCACGGGTTCGAAAAACCCTTCGATGAGTGGGAATATGCCCGCACCCGCAGCGCCTTCGGCAGCTTCGCGGTGGGGGGCTCGCTCGCCTATGCCGACCCGGAAGACGGGGTCGCCTATGCCTGGATCACCAACCAGCTCGGCACCGGCAAATGGGACGACCCGCGCGAGAAGATCGTGCGCGACGCATTCTACACCTGCCTGGAGACCATCGCATGAGCATTGCCCAGATCGTCCTGTCGGACCTCCACCTCGGGGCGCGCGACAGCCTGTTGACGCATTTCCATGGCGGCGGCGAAATCGCCGATGGACCGGGCGAGGTGCTGCTGTCTTTCGCCCACGGCCTGCGCGAAACACTGTCCGATGGCGAAAAGCCGCAACTCGTCCTGCTCGGCGATGCGCTCGATCTCGGACTGTCGCCCTTCGGCGATGTGTCCAAGAGTTTCCTCCAGCTGATCGACGCGTTCTTCCCCAAGGACGGGCGCGAGATCTTCCGCCGCGATATCGTCTATGTCGCCGGCAATCACGATCACCACCTGTGGCGCATGGCGCAGGATCACCGCTTCATCACCGCCTTGCAGGCGGGGGAGATGCCGGGTGATCTGGAACCCATCACGCCAATCATCGGCCAGCCGGTGCACAGTTGTCGCCTGATGGAATCGCTGATCGCGCGCCGCCCGCATCTGGCGGGCGCCTCGGTGCGCATCGCCTATCCCAATTGGGGCCTCGTCGATCGCGATACCGGCCGCGCAGTAGTGATGCACCACGGGCATTATCTCGACGGCATGTATCGCGCGCTGTCGAACCTGCGCGGGTTCCTCGACAATGGCGAAGCGCGGCCTGCGACGATGCACCAGCTCGAGGCGGAGAACGGGCCATGGATCGATTTCCTGTGGTCCGATCTGGGCAGTGCGGGCGATATCGGCGGGGCCGCCGGATCGCTTTACCAGACCATGCTCAGCGCCGGTGCGAGCCATGACTTTGCCGAAAGCGTTGCCCGGCGGATCACCGGCGGACTGAATTCGAAACTCGGCATCGATCCCTCGATGCAGCTCAAATACGGCATCACGCTCGACAATCTCCTGCGCGCCGCCGTCGATTTGACCGCGGGCCGCGCAGCAGAACGCCAGCGCGAAGGCTATGGCCATGTGCTCGGCGAAGCGGAGATCGACGATATCGGCTGGTATCTCGGCACGCCCATGGCGGCGCAATTGCGCGACGAACTGGGCGAACTGCCGAGCGAACTCCAGTTCGTGTTCGGCCATACGCACAAGCCGTTCCAGGACGAGCTGATGGTGGACGGTTACGAGCGGCCCGTGGGCGTGTTCAACACCGGCGGCTGGGTGCTCGACGAACCGACGCTGATGCCCGTGCAGGGCTGCGCCGCGATGCTGGTGTCCGACGATCTCGAAGTCGCCTCGCTGCGGCTGTTCAACGATCCCACCGACGGCACGATGGCGCCGGTGCGGGTCGAAGGCAGCGGGCGCGTTTCGCGGTTGGTCGAAGAGACCGGCGCCGCGGTCGAGCGGGCTGCGAGCCACTGGTCCGATTTTTCGCGCGTGGTTCATGCGCGCATCGTCGAAGAAGCAGATGCGCGGGTGCGCCACCTGCTCGAAACATCCGAAGAATCCCTGCGGGAGGCGGCAGAATGACCATGCAGAAGCGCATCGCGAAAAGCCTGGATCAGGCGAAACCCCACTATACGGTCCTGGTGATCGGATCGGGCTATGGCGCGGGTGTCGCCGCATCGCGGCTGGCCCGTGCGGGGCAGGACGTTGCCGTGCTCGAACGCGGCAAGGAACGGCTCCCCGGCGAATACCCCAACAAGCTTGCCGACGCGCAGGACGCCATGCAGATCAACGCCAAGGGTGGCCGGATCGGCGCGCCCGACGCCTTGTTCGAAGTGCATGTGAACGACGATCAATATGCGCTGGTCGGCTGCGGGCTGGGGGGGACATCGCTGATCAACGCCAATGTCGCGCTCGAACTCGACAAGCGCCTGCTCGACCAGGCGCATTGGCCCGCCGCATTCCGCGAGGACGAGCACGAGATCGACACCTATTACGAGCGCGCCCGCGAAATGCTCGCGCCCAATCCCTATCCCGACAGCTATCCCACGCTCGGCAAGCTCGAGGCGCTGGAGCATTCGGCCGAGAAGATGGGCAAGCGTTTCTACAAGACGCCGATCAACGTTACTTTCGAAGACAAGACCAACAAGTTCGGCGTGCCGCAGCCGGCCTGCACCAATTGCGGGGATTGCGTATCGGGCTGCAATGTCGGCGCGAAGAACACCACGCTGATGAACTACCTGCCCGATGCCGCCAATCACGGCGCGGAGATATTCACCCAGGCGAAAGTGCTGTGGGTCGAGCGCGAGGGCGAGCGGTGGCGCGTCCATCTCGAACCCAATGGCGCGGATGCGCCGCAGGGCCCGACCAGCATCACCGCCGATCACGTGATCCTGGGCGCGGGCACGCTGGGGTCGACCGAAATCCTGCTGCGCTCACGCGACAAGGGGCTCGCGCTCTCCGACCGGCTGGGGGCCAACTTCTCGGGCAATGGCGATGCGCTTGGCTTCGCTTACGACAGCTACCTCAAGGCCGAAAAGGACGAGGAAGGCACGCTTACCGCGCAGCCGCTCTATGCGATCGGCGTGGGCGCTTCGGATGTTGCCAAGGAAGCCTATCCCGGCCCGTGCATCACCGGCGTGATCGACATGCGCGGGACGAGGGACGTCACCGAGGGGCTGGTGATCGAGGAGGGCGTTGCCCCCGGCATCATCGCCACCGCGCTCGCCCCGGCGTTCTTCTTCGGCGAGGCCCTGGCCGACGGCTTCACCCGGTTCGGAATGGAACAGGTCAAGCCGCGCCTGATGGACGCCAAGGCCATGGGCGAAGCGGTGCAGACCGATCCGGGCAGCATCGCCGACTGGGCCTATAAGGGCCCGATGGCGCGCATGCAGACCTATCTGGTGATGAGCGTCGACGATTCGGGCGGCCAGCTGGCGCTCGATGACGACCGGCTGACGATCCATTGGCCGGGCGCAGGCGAACAACGCACCTTCCGCCGCGACGATGACAAGATGGCCGAAGCCGCCCGCGCGATCGACGCGCAATATTTCTCCGATCCGCTGTGGAGCGAGCCGTTCGGCAAGAAGCTGATCACGGTTCACCCGATCGGCGGCTGCGGCATGGGCGACGATGCGACCACTGGCGTGGTCGATGACACCTGCCGCGTCTTTGCCGGCAATGCAGGGACCGATGTTCACGAAGGTCTTTATGTCTGCGACGGTGCCGCGCTGCCCGGCTCGGTCGGCGTCAACCCGCTGCTGACGATCACCGCAGTGGCCGAACGCGCGATCGAAAAGCTGGCGCAGAGGCAGGGTTGGACCATCGACTATACGCTCGGCGAGGAAGGGCCGCTGCCCGAACCGGTCCCGGCCGAGGAAGCCGTACCCGAACCGGTGCTTGCCACGCGCGGCGATGGCCTGCGCCTGGGCATTGCCAAATGGGTCGCAGGCCATGCAATCGAACCGGTGGCCCAGGGGATCGAGAAGGCCGCCGAGCACTTCGAAAGCGGTGCGGTGGACGAAGGCAAGGCGGCGATCCGCCAGCTGTTGATGGACCATCCCGAAGCGATGGCTCCCGGCCTGTCCTTCACCGAAACGATGGCCGGTCATATCAGCGACGTCGGCTGCCACCACCGCCCCTGCGGCCATGTCGAACGCATCCGCGACGATTACGCTAATGGCGAGGCATGGGGCCGCACGCATGGCGGCGACTGCCACTTCCGGCTGACGGTGACGACCGAGAATCTCCATCGCATGATCGAGGAGAAGGAGCACCGTTCGCGCATTACTGGCACGGTCACGGTCGCCGCGTTGTCACCCGATCCGCTACCGGTGCGCGAAGGCACCTTCCGGTTGCTGGTCGCCGATCCGGCGCGCGCGGAAAGCTGGACCATGCTCTATGACATGGTGCTCGACGGTCCCGCGGGACCGGTCCATTTCCACGGCTTCAAGACGCTCGAGCAGCGCGGCAAGTCCGATCCCTGGACCGATCTCACCACGCTGTTCGTCACGCTGCGCCATGGGGAGGATGCCAATGGCGAGTTGATCGGCCGCGGAGTGCTCAAGCTGGGCATCGACGAATTCATGCGCCAGCTCCCCACGATCGAAGTGCACGATACGGGGACGCTCGTGGCCCATGTCGTGAAGCAGATCCCGCGCGCCAAGAAGGCGATCGATACCTATTTCGTGGCCAAATACGCGGGCTTCTTCGCGATGACCGTGTTCCGCTCCTATGGCGGGATGCTGGCGACGCTCAACGATTTCGCGGGCAAGGATGCGGCCAAGCTGGTGGACCGCAAACTGCGGTTGCCGCCTGATGAAAAGCATATCGTGCCGACGGAGGATGGGGCCAGCATCGGCCTGACCCGTTATCGCGGCGGTGCGCGCGGACCGCTGGTGCTCGCACCCGGCTTCTCTGTGCGCGCATCCAGCTTCGCCACGCCGACGGTCGAGGAAAACCTCGCCGAAAGCCTCGTGGCGCAGGGCTATGACGTGTGGCTGTTCGATTACCGGGCAAGCGCCGATGCGGGCAATGACACCGAACACCCGCCCGAATTCACGATCGACGATATCGCGCGTTATGATTGGCCGGCTGCGATTGCCCGGATCCGCAAGGTCAGCGGCGCCGACAGCGTGCAGGCGATCGCCCATTGCGTAGGCTCGATGAGCTTGCTCATGGGAATCGGCGCGGGCTGGGTGTCGGGGGTGCGTTCGCTGATTTCCTCGCAGCTTACGCTGCATCCGGTAACCGACTGGCTGAACTACATGAAAGCCGATCTGGGTGTGGCCGGGACGCTCGGGCAGATCTCGCTGCTCGACGGACACCTCGACTTCGTCAGCCAGGGGACCGACGCCGATTACGAGATCGATGCCATCGCCTACCAGATCCCCGTGCCGGAAGGGCAGGCGTGCAAGAACCCAACCTGCCGCCGCGTGTTCGGCGTGTTCGGTCCGAGCTGGGACCACAGCCAGCTGGGTCACGATACGCATCTGGCGCTGGGCAGCATGTTCAGCCGCGTATCGCTCAAGCCGTTCGAGCACTTGCAGGAGGTCATGCGCAAGGGACTGGCGGTCGATGCCGAAGGGCAGGCCGTCTATACGAGCGACGAAGCCGCGCGCCGTCTGGCGCTGCCGATCAGCTTCCTGTCGGGTGCGACCAACAAGCTGTTCTATCCCGAAAGCGGCCAGCGCACGCGTGTCTGGTTGCAGGACAAGAACAAGCCCGAGCTATACCAGCAGCGGATCGTGCCGAATTACGGCCATATGGACCTGTTCATCGGCCACAACGCGCATCGCGATGTGACGCCGGTCATTCTCGAACAGTTGGAATGGCTCGACGGTGCCCACGGCGCGCACCGGCGGGACATCGCCTAGAGCGGCGGCCAAACCCGTCTAGGCGGGTGCGGCCCCGGCGGCGTTCCACGCTCCCATCGAGCCGAGGTAAACGTCGAGCTTCGCAAACCCGCGGCTGGCGAGCCAGCCGGCGGCGACGGTCGCGCGCATCCCGCTGGCGCACATCAGCGTGTAGTGCGTGGCCGGGTCAAGATCGCGGTAGCATTCGTTCAACTCGCCGACATAGATGTGCTGCGAACCGTCGATTGCGCAGGCCGAGCGTTCGTCGGCGTCGCGCACATCGAGCAGCGTCCAGCCTGCGGGCCGGCTTTCGAGGCGGCTCGCGACCTCGGCGGTTGCGATCATCGGGATCATCGCCATGTCGCGCCCCTGCGCCGCGGCGGGAACGACACCGACATAGCCACCCACGACATTGTCCAGCGCGATGCGCACGAGATGGGTCATGGCGGCGGCGAGCTGATCTTCGTCGGAACCCACCAGCGCGAGGCTTTCGCCTTCGCGGATGAACCATCCGGCAAAGGCCGAGATCATCCCGACCGGCAGGTTCATCGCCCCGGGCAGATGCCCCGCCGCATAGGCCAGCGGCTCGCGGATATCGACGAGATGATCGACCTCGAGTGAGCCCAGTTCAGCCAGTGACAGGCGGCGGGGGCGCATGATCCGCGGGGCCGGGTCGCCGCCGCTGAGGTTGAGCCGCTCCATCAGCCGGAAATAGGGCGGCTGGTAGTGGTTCTCACCCACCTTGAAATCGATGAAGGCTTCGCGGTCCGCGAATTGCAGGCGCGGGTTGTTGGCGCGTTCGTGACCGACGGTCGAGAACTCGCGTTCCGCCATGCCCGACCCGCAGACCGAACCGGCACCATGCGCGGGATAGAGAATGACCTGGTCGCCCAGCGCCAGCACCTTCTGCAGCGAATCGTACAGCAACCCGGCGACTTCACGCTTGCGATCGGGATAGAAATCGGTGCGGCCGACATCGCCGACGAACAGCGCATCGCCGGTGAACACACCGACCGGGCCGTCGGGATAGGCGGTGTCATGGAGCACGAAGGCCAGATGGTCGTCGGTATGGCCGGGCGTTTCGAGCACGCGAATGGTCAGTTGCCCGATTTCGAAGGCATCGCCCTCGCGCGCGGTTTCCGCATAGACGACATCGGCTGCGGAATTGGGCCCGTGCAAGACCCGCGCGCCGGTCAGCGCCGCTAGGATCGGTGCGCCCGACACCAAGTCCTCGTTCCTATGCGTCTCGAAGATATGGGTGATCTCGAGTCCTGCGGCGCGCGCCATTTCGACATAGCATTCGCAGTCGCGGCGAGGATCGATCACCGCCGCCTGGCCGCCGGAACCGATGAGGTAGGACAGGTGCGACAGACCGGGGGTCTTGATTTTTTCGAGCAGCATTTCGTTCTCCTAGGACGGGCTCCTAGCACGGGCAGGAGGGACCGGCGCAAGCCGATCCCGCCCATCTCATTGATCGGGTTGGCCCAGGCTCAGTCGATCGCGACCGTGCGCAGGTAAGGCCGTAGCGTGGTGAAGCCCTGCGGGAAGCGCGCCTTGGCGTCCTCGTCGGAGACCGAAGGCGGGATGATCGCCGCCTTGCCGTGGCGCCAGTCAGCCGGAGTCGCGACGCCGTGCTGGTCGCTGAACTGCAGCGCATCGATGGCGCGCAGGATCTCGTCGAAATTGCGCCCGACGCTCATCGGATAGGTCATCGTCAGACGGACCTTCTTGTCCGGGTCGATGAGGAAGACCGAGCGGACCGCGGCCGTCTCGCTCTCGTCGGGATGGATCATGTCGTAGAGCTTCGCGATCTTGAGATCGGCGTCGGCGACGATGGGGAAGACCAGATTGGTGTTCTGCGTATCGTTGACGTCCTCGATCCAGCGCGCGTGTTCGGCGGCAGTGTCGGTGGACAGGCCGAGCGGCTTCACATTGCGCTTCTCGAACTCGTCGGCGAGCTGCGCGGTGCGGCCCATTTCGGTCGTGCAGACGGGCGTGAAGTCGGCCGGGTGGCTGAAGAAGAAAACCCAGCTGTCGCCCGCCCATTCATGCAGGCTAATTTCGCCATTCTGGGTGTCGACGGTGAAGTCGGGGGCGGTGTCGCCGATATGGAGACTCATGTTCAAATCCTTCGCTTCGAGTGGATGCGCACCTTCTACGCGCGGTTCGGAACACCGTCCAATTCGGATTTACGATTGCATTAATCGAGTAATCAAATTCGCCTTGATGTGACCCGTTTACGCCTTAAGGGTGCTCGCCGCGCCAGTTTAATTATGTGAAAAAGATAATTGAAAGCTTTTTAGGTGACAATCCGATTCAGGCCTTAAGCCAGAACCGGATGATATAAGCGACGGTGCCCAGCACGGCGATGCTCGCCGCCCAGATCACTGCCATCCAGCCAAGCCGCTGCCACAGCGGTCGTTCGTCCGGACCGGGCATCAATGATAGCCCTCGTCGCCCACCTTGCCGCGGAAGACCCAATAGGCCCAGGCGGTATAGGCGATGATCAGCGGCATGGTGATCGCCACCCCGACCAGCATGAAGATCTGGCTGCGCTCGGGCGCCGCGGCATCCCAGATGGTGACGCCGGGCGGCACGACATAGGGCCACATGGTGAAGCCGAGCCCGGCCATGCCGAAGAAGAAGAGCGCGAGGCTGAGCCAGAACGGCTTGCTGTGGCGCTCGACCGACAGCGAACGCAGCAGGGCGATCGCGATGATGCCGGTCAGGATCGGCACGGGCGCAGCAAGGTATATCTCGGGCGCCGTCAGCCAGCGTTCGGCATATTCTGGGTTCAGGAACACGTTATAGAGGCTGACCCCGCCCATCAGCACCAGTGTGGCCCAGGCAGCGCGCTTGGCAAGCTGGCGGGCATGATGCTGGCTGTCGCCGTCGAGCTTCCACACCAGCCAGGTCGCACCGAGCAGCGCATAGCCCGCCACCGTGCCGAGCCCGGTCAGTAGCGTATAGGGCGTCAGCCAGTCGAACCAGCTACCTGCATAGGCGCGGTCGACCACTTCGATGCCCTGCAGCAGCGCGCCCAGCGTCATGCCCTGCGCCATCGCCGCCACGAGGCTGCCGCCGGTGAAGGCCGCGTCCCACAGCCGCCGATGGCCCGGATCGCGCCAGCGATACTCGAACGCCACGCCGCGAAAGACGAGGCCGAGCAGCATGGCGATGATCAGCGGATAAGTGGCCGGCAGGATCACCGCGTAGGCCAGCGGGAAGGCAGCGAAGAGGCCACCGCCGCCCAGCACGAGCCAGGTCTCGTTGCCGTCCCAGACCGGGGCGATGGAGTTCATCGCGCGGTCGCGTTCGGGCCCGACTTCGAAGGTTGGGAAGAGGATCCCGATGCCCAGGTCGAAGCCGTCCATCACGACATAGGCGAACACTGCAAAGGCGATGATGAACGCCCAGATGACGGTAAGGTCGAAATTAACGGCCATCGGTCGCCTCCTCGTGATCGCGCGGCAGGGTGCTGGGGTCGCCCGGGTTCTGCGACGGCCCCGGGGTAATGCCCGCGGTACGGATGGGCCCCGTATCGCCGCGCTTGACGCCCTTCTCGCCGACATGCGGGGGACTGTGCATCAGGTGGAGAATATACCAAACGCCCGCGCCGAAAACGGCGAAATAGACCACCACGAAGGCGAGCAGCGAGGCGCCGACTGCGGGCGCGTCGAGCGGGCTGGCGGCATCCGCCGTGCGCAGCAGGTTATAGATCACATAGGGCTGGCGGCCGACTTCGGTGGTGATCCACCCGGCGATGACCGCGACGAAACCACTCGGTGCCATGACCAGCGCGGCGCGGTGCAGCAGCGGCCAGTCGTAGAGCTTCCTGCGGACACGCGCGAGCAGGCTCCACAGCCCGAGCCCGAGCATGGCGAAGCCGATGGCGACCATGATGCGGAACGACCAGAACACGATGCCGACCGGCGGTTCCTCGTCGTCGGGGATCGTTTCCAGCCCTGCCATCGGCGCATTGAGATCGTGCTTGAGGATCAGCGAGGATGCCTTGGGAATCTCCACGGCGTATTTGACCCGCTTTTCCTCGCTGTCGGGAATGCCGAACAGGATCAGCGGCGCGCCATCGGGATGGCTCTGGTAGTGCCCCTCCATCGCCATGACCTTCTGCGGCTGGTGCTCGAGCGTGTTGAGCCCGTGCAGATCGCCGGCGAAAATCTGGATCGGTGCGACGATCGCCGCCATCCACATCGCCATCGAGAACATCTTGCGCGCATGGAGATTGGTGCGGTCGCGCAGCAGGTGCCATGCGCCGACCCCGCCAACCACGAAGGCGGTGGTGAGATAGGCGGCGATCACCGTGTGCACGAGGCGATAGGGGAAGCTGGGGTTGAAGATGATCTCGACCCAGCTATCGCCCGGCAGATATTGCCCGTTCGCGCCCAGTTCGAAGCCGACCGGCGTCTGCATCCAGCTGTTGACCGACAGGATCCAGAAGGCCGACACAAAGGTCCCGACCGCGACCATCAGCGTGGCGGCGAAGTGCAATTTCTTGCCCACCTTGTTCATCCCGAACAGCATGACGCCGAGGAACCCCGCCTCGAGGAAAAAGGCGGTCAGGACTTCATAGGCCATCAGCGGGCCGATCACCGGTCCGGCGATGTCGGAGAAGACCGACCAGTTGGTGCCGAACTGGTAGCTCATCACAATGCCCGACACGACGCCCATGGCGAAGGCGATGGCGAAGATCTTGAGCCAGTATTTGAAAAGGTCGAGATAGATCGGCTTGCCGGTCTTGAGCCACAGCCCTTCGAGCACCGCGAGGAAGCTCGCCAGGCCGATCGAAAAGGCCGGGAAGATGAAGTGGAAGCTCACCGTAAAGGCGAACTGGATCCGGGCGAGTAGAAGTGCGTCGACGCCTTCGAACATGGTGTTCCCCTATCTCACAGCTCGTTTAGCGGAGCGATGGCCGCTTGGCCCGCCCGAATTACGCAATGGGTGTTGCATCGGATTGGCGCGCCGTGCGCCAGCGGTAGAAAGTCTTTTCCGAGATGCCGACCTCGCGGCAGCTCTCGCACACGCCCTTGCCGGCGGCGATCAGCGTCTCGATCCGGCGGCAGCGCGCGTCCTTGTCGGGGATTACCGCCATCAGATCATCCCCCGCGCCATGTCGGGCGTGGGCGTGTCGGGCGGGCCGCCATTGGCCGCGAGCTCGCGAAAGGCGCGGTTCTGCGACAGGAACACCTTGCCGTTCAGATCGGCGACGAAATGGGTGCGATTCAGCCGGTCCATGACCGGACCTTTTACTTCGGACAAATGCAGTCCGATCCCGGCATCGGCCATACGGTGATTGATCGCCTCGAGGCTTTCGAGGCCCGACGCATCGATCTCGTTCACGGCGCTGCACATCAGGATCACGTGGCGCACTGCGGGCCGGTCGGCGACTTCCTCGAGAACATATTCCTCGAGCCAGCGCGCGTTGAGATAGGTCAGGCTCTCGTCGATGCGGATCGACAGGACATGCGGCACGGTGAACACGTCGTGGCGGTCGATATTGCGGAAGTGCTCGGTCTCGGGAACGCGGCCGACGATCGCGGCATGCGGGCGGCTGGCGCGCCAAAGATAGAGCAGCAGTCCCACCGCTACCCCCGCGATCACGCCCAGTTCGACGCCCGCCAGCAGGGTGATGACGATGGTCACCATATGCGCGGCGAAATCGGCTTTCGAATAGCGCCACAATTGGCCCGGGGTCTTCAGGTCGACGAGGCTGAGCACGGCGACGATGATCGTCGCGGCCAAGGTCGCAATCGGCAGGCTGAACAGCAGGGGTGTCAGGAACAGCCCCGCCAGCGCGATACCCACCGCAGTATAGGCACCCGCAGCGGGCGTTTCCGCACCGGCATCGAAATTGACCACCGACCGGGCGAAACCCCCGGTGACGGGATAGCCGCCCGAAAAGGCGCTGGCGATGTTCGACGCGCCGAGGCCGATCAATTCCTGGTTCGGCGCGATCCGCTGGCGCCGCTTGGCGGCCAGCGTCTGCGCGACCGAGACGCTTTCGACGAAACCGATGACCGAGATCAGCAGCGCGGGCACCCATAGCTGCGCAATCAGGTCGAGATCGGTCGAGGGAAGGGCGAAGGGAGGCAGACCCTGCGGGATCGCGCCGACCAGGTTCACGCCGCGATCGCCCAGATCGAATGCAATCGCTGCAAGGATGGTGACCGCCACCGCGGCTACCGGTCCGGCCTTGGCCACGATATCGGCGGCATGGAGTTTCAGGCCCATCCGCATCAGCAAGGGCTTCAGACCCTTGCGGACCCAGAACAGAAACAGCGTCGCGGGCACGCCGATCGCGAGCGTCCACGGATTGATCTGGTCGGAAGCCGATGCCAGTCCGCCAAGCATGGCGGGCCAGGTATCGCCGCCCGCGCTGACGCCGAGGATATGCTTGAGCTGGCTGGTCGCGATGAGGATACCGCTGGCAGTGATGAACCCGCTGATCACCGGGTGCGACAACAGGTTGGCGAGGAAGCCCATGCGCAGCAGGCCGAGCACGACCAGCATCACACCCGACAAGGCCGCCAGCGTAATCGCCGCTTCGAGATAAAGCGCGGTTCCCTGCGCGGCGACCGCGCCCGCCGCGCTTGCGGTCATCAGCGACACCACCGCAACCGGGCCGACCGCCAGAGTGCGGCTGGTGCCGAAAATCGCATAGGCGACCAGCGGGAGGATCGAGGCGTAGAGCCCGACCACCGGCGGCAGGCCCGCCAGCAGCGCATAGGCGAGACTTTGCGGGATCAGCATGATGGTGACGACGATGGCCGCCACCATGTCCTTGGTCAGGATCGCGCCATTATACGACCGGCCCCATTCGAGGATGGGGAAATACTGCGCCAGCGCTCCTGCGCGCTGGCCCTGTCCGGGGGCGCTGGCCTGCGCCACGCCTGGGTCCGATTCCGGCCTGTCCATCACGCGGCGGTCTTGACCTGCGGTTTGACCATCCATTCATGGCCCTTGAGCATGCCGTTCCAGTAGATCCACGGCAGCGCTTCGGATTTCAGCAGCCAGCTCAGCCGCCGTGGACGCGTGCCGTCGATCAGCCAGGTGGGGAAGCTGGGCTGCAGTTTGCCGTCATAACCGAACTCGGCAAGCACGATCTTCCCGCGCTCGACCGTCAGCGGACACGAGCCATAGCCATCGTAATCCGCGACCGGCTGCTTGCCGTCGAGCACCGCCAGCGCGTTGACCGCGACGATCGGCGCCTGCTTGCGCACGGCCGCGGCGGTCTTGGCATTGGGGCTCGACCCGGCATCGCCAAGACCGAAGACATTGGGATGGCGCACATGGCGCAGCGTGAACTTGTCGACGTCGACAAACCCGCTTTCGGCATGCGCCAGCGGGCTGTCGGCCACGAATTGCGGCGCCACCTGCGGGGGCACGACGTGGAGCATGTCGAACGCGACCGTTTCCTCGCCCGCTGCGGTCTTGAACGTGGCAGTCTTTGCCGGTCCGTCGACCGCGACGAGTGTCTGGTTGAGCTTGAGATCGATGCCGTATTTCTCGACATATTCCATCAGCGCGGGGAGGTATTCCTTGACCCCGAAAAGCACGCCGCCCGCATTGCGGAACTCAACATCGATACTGTCGAGCACATGGCTATCCGCCCATGCATCGCAGGACAGGTACATCGCCTTTTGCGGCGCGCCGGCACATTTGATCGGCATCGGCGGCTGGCTGAAGATCGCCCGCCCGGACTTGAGGCCCTGCACCAGCTCCCAGGTGTAGGGGGCGAGATCGTAGCGATAGTTCGAGGTCACGCCGTTCTTGCCCAGCGTATCTTCCAACCCGGCAATCTTCTCCCACGCCAGGCGGATACCGGGGGCGACGATCAGGATTCGGTAGGTAATCGTGCTGCCGTCGGCGAGCGTTACCTGATTATGCTCGGGCTGGAAGCTGGCCGCGGCCTCGCGGATCCAGTGGGCTCGCCGGGGAATGACGCTGGCCATCGGGCGGCGGGTGACGGGAGCATCGAACACGCCCGCGCCGACCATCGTCCAGCCGGGCTGATAGTAATGGTCCTCGGCAGGTTCGACGATCGCGATATCCAGACCGGGACGCCGCCGCAGCATCGAGGATGCGGTAGCGATGCCCGCCGATCCGCCGCCGATAATGACCACCTCGTGGGTAAGTGCCTGTGCCATGCCGATCCTCTCCGGGAAATGGTTGAGTTAGACGCCGAGCCGCGGGCGCAGGGGGGACAGGTCGTAGCCTGCCTGCCGCGCCCGCTCGATGCGCGCATCGGCGCTCAGCTGCTCGACATTGGCAAGCGTATCGAGCGTGATCGAGCGTGTGCCGGTGCGGCAATAGGCCAGCACCTTGCCATCCGCTTCCCGGCGGACCCTGGCAAAGGCCGCGATCGCCTCCGCGGGAAAGGCGCCTCCCGAAACCGGGATATGATGGAAGGCAATGCCTGCGCTGTGCGCGGCATCGCGCAGCTCGGCCACGGTGGGCTGGCCATCTTCCTCCCCGTCGGGGCGATTGCAGATGACGGTGCGATAGCCCGCATCGGCGGCGTCCTGCATGTCGGCGACCTGCACTTGCGGGGCGACTGCGAACCGCTCGGTGACTTCGGTAATCTTCATGCGCCCGCTCCTTCGAACAACCGCACGAGGGCCATACCCGCAAGCATGGCCGCGACGAAGATCGCCGCCGACGCGGGTTCGATCACCAGCGCGGCGATGCCCGGTCCGGGGCACAGCCCGGCCACGCCCCAGCCGATGCCGAACAGCGCCGCCCCGCCGATCAGGCGCGGGGTGAGGTCGGATCGGGTCGGCAGGTGGAAACGCTCGTCGAGCAGCGGCGCTGCCATGCGCGGCACGAAACGCCAGGCGACCGCCATGACGATGACCGCGCCGCCCATGACGAAGGCGAGCGTCGGGTCCCAGGCGCCGAAGATGTCGAGAAATCCGCGCACACGCGCTGGATTGGTCATCCCGCCCAGCGCCAGTCCGGCGCCAAACAGCGTGCCTGAGATCAGGCTCGGGATAGTGATCCGGCTCATTGCAATACCTCCAGTCCCATCGCGTTCATCACCGCGACCGTGGCAATGCCCGCCGCCATGAACGTCGCCGTGGCCACGATCGAGCGGCCCGACAGGCGGCTGACCCCGCAAACCCCGTGCCCGCTGGTGCAGCCGCTGCCGAGGCGGGTTCCGATCCCGACCAGCACGCCTGCGACCACCAGTACCAGCGGACTGGCGAAGCGGGCCTCGATCCCACCGCTGACGAGCGACACGATCAGCGCGCCGAGCGGCAGGCCGATCACGAACATCCATGCGGCGCTGCGGGGAATCCCGCTACCGCCCAGGCCGACCGCCTTCGCGGCTAGCCCGGAAACGCCGGCGATACGGCCAAGCCCGAGCAGCATCAGCGCCGCGGCAAGGCCGATGAGCGCGCCGCCCGCCAGTCCGGCGAGCGGCGCGGCATCAGGAAATCCGGGGAGCGTCATACCGCGTTCACCGGGATCTTGATGTAGCTCACGCCATTATCCTCGGGTTCGGGCAGGCGCCCGCCGCGAATGTTCACCTGCACCGACGGCATGATCAGCTTGGGCATGTCCAAGCCCTTGTCGCGGGTGGTGCGCATGGTGACGAAATCGTCCTCGGTGACGCCGTCCTTGACGTGGACGTTCTCCTCGCGCTGCTGTTTGACCGTGGTTTCCCAGGCATATTCGTCGCGGCCCGGGGCCTTGTAATCGTGGCACAGGAACAGCCGCGTTTCGTCGGGTAGCGAGAGGAGACGGCGGATCGAGCGGAACAGCTGATGCGCGTCCCCGCCCGGGAAATCCGCCCGCGCGGTGCCGAAGTCGGGCATGAAGATCGTATCGCCGACAAACGCCGCATCGCCAATGATGAAGGCCATGTCCGCGGGGGTGTGCCCGGGAACGTGAAGCGCAATGCCCTCGAGCTCGCCGAGGCTGAAGGTTTCGCCATCGTCGAACAGTTTGTCGAACTGCGACCCGTCGCGCTCGAAATCGGTCCCGGCATTGAACAGCTTGCCGAACACTTCCTGCACGCGAATGATCTCGCGCCCGATGGCGAGCTTGCCGCCGAGCTTGGCCTGCAGATAGGGCGCCGCCGAAATGTGGTCGGCATGCGCATGGGTCTCGATCAGCCAGGTCACTTTCAGATTATTGGAAGTGACGTATTCGACAATCCGATCGGCGGAACCATTCGAGGTTCGCCCCGACGCGGCTTCGAAATCGAGGACCGAATCGATGATCGCGGCCTCACTGGTCTTGGGGTCGTGCACTACATAGGACACCGTATTGGTTGCTTCGTCGAAGAACCCGGCGATCGACGGGCGCAGCCCCTTGTTGTCCTGGGCGCGGGCAATTTGCTGGGAGGCCGATTGTAGCGATTGATCGTTATTCATGATTCTCACTCCATTCGATTACATAAACTATTTATATGTATTGCGTTTCCGATGTCAAGTGGTATGCAGTCGGCATGACCCACGATGCCTCGAAAGACAGCGGCGAGCATATCGCCCCCCGTGCCGGCCTCCGGATCGGCGATATTGCACCCGATTTTTCCGCCCGGAGTACCACAGGCGACATGCGGCTGTCGGATTATCGCGGGCGCTGGCTGGTCCTGTTCTCGCACCCGGCCGACTTCACCCCGGTCTGCACGACCGAGTTCGTGGCGCTGGCCAAGGCTGCCGACCAGTTCGCGCAGCGCGAATGCGACCTCATGGCGCTGTCGGTCGACAGCCTGTTCTCGCATTTCGCCTGGCTTCGGATGATCCGCGACCGCTTCGATGTCGAAGTACGCTTCCCGATCATCGAGGATCCCACGCTCGTCATCGGGCGCGCCTATGGCATGGTCGCGCCGGGCGACAATGACAGCGCCACGGTGCGCACGACCTTCTTCATCGATCCGCACGGGGTGATCCGCGCGATGACCTGTTATCCCGCCAATGTCGGACGCTCGACATCCGAAATGCTGCGTACGCTCGATGCGCTGCAGGCGGTCGACAAGGATCCGGTGCTCGCCCCGGCCAATTGGGAGCCGGGACAGAAGCTGCTGCGCCAGCCGAGCGCCAAGCTCGACGATGTCTTCGCGGCGAAGGATCACACCGACTGGTTCCTGCAGGAAGTGGGCCGGGGCAAGCGCACATGACCGGGGACGAACTGGTCGATGCGCTCAAGGCGGTCGCGCATCCGGTGCGGCTGCGTATCCTGCAAACGCTCGCCGGGACCGAACGCAATGTCGGCGAGATCGACGAGGCGGCGGACATCGGCCAGCCGACGCTGTCGCAGCAGCTCGCCGTCCTGCGCAATGCCGGGCTGGTGACGACGCGCAAGGACGCCAAGCTGGTCTTCTACCGCATCGACGAACAGCGGGTCGCGGCAGTGTCGGCTGCTCTCGGCGGCCTGGCCGGGGTGGACATGACCCCCACGCGGCCGACCCGCAGCCCGGCCCCGGGCGTCGCCAATTTCGCGCGCCTCACCTGACCGGGCCATTCCCACGGCGCGGACGCGACGCTTTCCGAAGCGCCTGGGGGCTGCGCGTGGCGCCGATCATTGCGGGCAGGGGTGCGCCCCCGCGCTGACCTTCAACGCGCAATCGTTGCAACAATACCACCCGTAAATCCGGGCCGATGGCCTGCAAATGCGAATGACTTGCAATAGTATTCTCATCGCACTAGGCGGACCTTCGAACGAATCACGAGGGCCCCATACAAGTGTCTCGACATCGATTTTTTGCTGCCGTCCTGGCTTTGACGGCGTTTCCGGTCGGCGCGCATGCGCAGGTCGGCGGGACAAGCGCGGCCGCGCCCAGCCTGCCGACCGACCTCAGCGTCTGGGGCATGTTCGCGCAGGCCGACTGGGTGGTGAAGCTGGTGATGATCGGGCTGGTGCTCGCCTCGCTCGTCACCTGGACCGTGCTGGTCGCCAAGCATCTCGAACTCGCGCGGCAACGCGAAAGCGCGGAACAGTTCCGCGACAAGCTCGCCGCCACGCAATCGCTGGCGCAGCTCGACCCTGCCTTTGCCAACCATCCGATCGTCATGCAGGCGCGCGAAGAGATCGCGCAATCGGCGGGCTCGCTCGATGACCGCGAAGGCTTGAAGGAACGGCTCGTCTCGCGGCTCGACCGGCACGAGGCGAAGGTCGCGCGCAAGATGACGCAGGGCGTCACCATTCTCGGCACGATCGGGGCGACCGCGCCCTTTGTCGGCCTGTTCGGCACCGTTTGGGGCATCATGAACAGCTTCATCGGTATTGCCGAACAGCAGACCACCAATCTCGCAGTGGTCGCGCCCGGCATTGCCGAAGCGCTGCTGGCCACCGCGCTCGGGCTCGTCGCCGCCATTCCGGCGGTGGTGATCTACAACCATTTCGCACGCGCCATCGCGGCGCACCGCGCCGTTGTGGCCGATAGTGCGGCCGCACTGCTGCGCGTGGTCTCCCGCGATCTCAGCCGGGGCACGCTGCCGGAGGGCAAGGTCTGAGATGGCGCTCAGGCTCGCCTCGGACAGCGAAGACCTGGCGGTCGCGCATGAGATCAATGTCACGCCGTTCATCGACGTGATGCTGGTGCTGCTGATCATCTTCATGGTCGCCGCGCCGCTGGCGACGGTCGATGTGAAGGTCGATCTGCCGGTATCCAACGCGCAATCCGCACCCAAACCCGAAGCGCCGGTCTATCTGTCGCTGCAGGCCGACGGGTCGATCCTCGTCAATGAAGACGAGGTGCGGCTGGCTGCGCTGGGTGCAGCGATCACCGAAGCGACCGCAGGCGACCGCGAAGAGCGGGTTTTCCTGCGCGCCGACAAGGCGATCACCTATGACGAAATCATGCAGGCGATGAACGCGCTGCGCGCCGCGGGCTATGTCCATGTGGCGCTGGTCGGTGCCGAGACCGGGGCTGCGGCGCCATGATGCTGGCAGGGGCAGGACGCACCAACTGGATGCTGGGCGGCGGCATTGCCTTCGCCGGCCATGCAGCCGTGGTTGCGGGTCTGCTCCTGATCGGCACTGCGCCGACCAAGCCCATCGTCGAAGACCCGGTCGTCCTGCTCGAACTGCCCCCGCAGGCCGCCCCGGCGCCCGCTGCGCTGAACGAGCAGCCGGTCGATGCGCTCCAGCCGGACTATGTCCCGCCGCAGACCTTCCAGCCGCGGATCGAGGCACCGCAAGTCCGGGCGCCGCTGCCGCGCGAATTCGTTGCGACGCCGCCGCCACCACCGCCCTTGCCCTCGCGCCGCAGTGTCGCGCCCGCGCCGCAGCCGACCACTTCCGCCCGGCCCGCGCGCAATGCGCTGGCGGTCGCTCCCGAAGGCAGCGGCACCGGAACCGCTGCCACCGCGGGCGACGATCCGAAGGCCAAGCGCGAAGAGGCCGATTACTATGCGCTGCTGAGCGCGCATCTCAATCGCAAGAAACGCTATCCGAGCGAGGCCAAGAAGGCGCGCCAGCAGGGCGTGGTGACGGTGCGCTTCACCGTGCTCGCCGATGGCCGGATCAGCGCCAGTTCGATCCGCACGTCCAGCGGGCACGACCTGCTCGACCAGGCCACGCTCGACCTGATGCAGCGCGTCGCGCCGCTGCCGAAATTCCCGCGATCGATGACCAAAGACAGCGTCACGATCTCGCTTCCTATCGACTATTCCCTACGCACAAGATGATGATTAGAAAGGTTTTTCCATGAGGGATCGTAACCAGGGCGTGATCCGCCCGATCAGCCTCCGCGGTGCCGGACGGAGCACTGCAGTGGCGGCCATCGGCCTGTCGGCAGCGCTCATCGCCGGCAACGCCAAGGCACAGGATGCCAATGACGAAGACGAAGTCGTCCTCGACACGCTGCAGATCGAAGACGCCACCGCCGACGTCAATCCGAACGCGCAGCCGGGCGTGCCCTACAAGGCGCGCACTTCGGGCGATTTGCGCCGCGTGAAGCCATTGTCGGAAACCCCGCAGACGATCCAGGTGCTGACCGAGCAGCAGCTCGAGGAACAGGGCGCGACCGATCTGCGCGACGTGCTCGACAATGTCCCCGGCGTGACCGTGGGCACGGGCGAGAACGGCAACGCCTTTGGCGACCGCTACATCATCCGCGGCCATGAGGCGCGCAGCGACGTCTTCGTCGACGGTCTGCGCGATCCGGGCATGACCACGCGCGAAACCTTCGCGGTCGACCAGATCGAGATCACCAAGGGACCGAGCTCGAGCTTCGCAGGTCGCGGCTCGACCGGCGGCGCGGTCAATTCGATCACCAAGAAGGCCAGCACCGATTACCAGTTCACGCGCGTGGACGCGGGCATCGGCACCGACGACTATTACCGCGTCACGCTCGACGCCAATGTGCCGCTGACCGACACGATCGCGGTGCGCGCCAACCTGCTCTACGGCTATGAGGAAGTGCCCAACCGCAACTTCTCCGACCGCGAGCGTTACGGCGCAGCCGTGTCGGCAGCGTTCAAGCCGAGCGACACCTTCGAACTTGTGCTCGATTATTACCACCTGACCGCGAACGACACGCCCGATCTGGGCGGCTATGTTCCGGGCCCGACGGGTACCGGTCCGAGCGATGCAACGGTATACCAGCCGTGGGATGACGTGCCCAATTACACGCAGACCGGCGATTTCCTCGAATCGGACGTCGATACCGTAACCGGGCGGATCTACATCACGCCGTTCGACGGTTTCCAGATCGTCAACTCGACCCGCTATGGCGAAACCAGCAACGGCTACGTCCTCACCGGGCTGCGCGGCGGCTCCTATGATACGGACACCGATACCTTCGCCCCGGTCACGCTGAGCACCCATCAGGGCAATCAGGAAGTCGAGTATTTCGTCAACCAGTTCAATGTGATCGGCGAATTCACCACCGGCAGCCTGGTGCATAATCTGATTGTCGGTACCGAATATTCGAACCTGCAGGTCGCCAACGGCACCTACGATCTGACCGAGAATGGCGCGACCAATTGCGTCACTGCCGGTCGTGGTGGTAGCCTCAACCCGAGCTATTGCATCACCGACGAAAACCGCAATGTGCTGTTCGGCGAGAGCGAAATCCACAATCTGCTGCAGCGCGACATCGCCCGCAGCGATGTCGACAGTGACTGGCAGGTCGAAACGCTGTCGGTTTACGCGATGGACACGATCGACTTCACCGACTGGCTGTCGGTCCATGGCGGTATCCGCATGGACGCCTTCAGTTACAGCAATGTGGTCGACAGCCGCGGCACCGTGACGCCCTTTACCTACAGCGATACGCTGTGGAACGGCCACGCCGGCGTCGGCGTCAAGCCGATGGAAGAGGTCTATGTCTACTTCAACTACGGTTCGGCCAAGAACATCAATGGCGGCGAATCCGACCTCGGCGCCAATTGCGGCTATGGCGGCATCTGCGTCGACGAGGGCACCGGCATCGGTGATGGCCGGCCCGAAAGCAGCGAAAGCTTCGAACTGGGCGTCAAGGCCGATCTGTTCGACGACCGCTTCATGCTGACCGCAGCGGCGTTCCAGATCACCAAGGGCGACGTGTTCGAATCCGCAGGCGACGACTACAGCGCCGGCGGTTCGCTCAACACCGGCGAGAACCGCGTCCGCGGTGTCGAATTCGGCCTGGTGGGCAATATCACGCCGAAGCTGCTCGCACAGGCGGCACTGACCGTGATGGAATCGGAAATCACCGATTCGAACGATCCCGACAAGATCGGTCGGCGTCTGAGCAATTTCGCCAATACGCAGTTCAGCGGCCAGCTCCGCTACCAGGCGACCGAGGCGCTCGCCTTCGGCGGGACCGCGACCTACAAGGGCGCGCTCTACACCGGCCAGCCCGACGATGCGGCAAGCTTCAACGACACGCTGGGGATCTACACCTATCGCGTCCCCGACTACTGGACCTTCGATGCTTTCGTCAGCTTCGACTTCAACCAGAATTTCGGCGCGCGGGTGAACGTGACCAATGTCACCGACGAGGATTACTACCTCGCCGGCTATCGTTCGGGTCACTTCCTCTACAAGGGTGACGAACGCCGGGCGACGCTCACGCTCACCGGGAAGTTCTGATACGGCAGGGCGCGGGCTTCGGCTCGCGCCCTTCCATCTTCTACGACAAGAACCCCTGCCATGCTGACGATCATCGAGAACCTGCTGGATGATGAAACGGTGCGCCGCTTCCGCGACCGGCTGGCCGATGCCGACTGGCAGGACGGGGCCGGCACCGCGGGCACGCGGTCGATCGCGGTCAAGCAGAACCTGCAACTGCCGCGGCAGGATGCGCTCGCGCAGGAACTTGGCACCGCGATCCTGCGCGAACTGGGCCGGCACGCGGAATTCGTCTCGGCCTCGCTGGCCGAGAAGATCTGGCCGCCGGTGTTCAATCTCTACCAGGACGGCGGGCATTACGGCACGCATTCGGATGCCGCGCTGATGCGCCTGCCCGAAGCCGATCTGACCATTCGCAGCGATCTTTCGGCGACGCTGTTCCTGTCCGATCCCGGCAGTTACGACGGCGGCGAGCTGATCGTCGAGGAGCAGTTCGGTGCGCAGGCGGTCAAGCTCGCCGCGGGCGACATGGTCCTCTACCCCTCATCCAGCCTGCACCAGGTTGCGCCGGTGACCCGCGGGCAGCGGATCTGCGCGATCAGCTGGATCCAGAGCGCGGTGGCCGATACGCCGGCGCGCGCGCTGCTCTACGATCTCGACCAGTCGATCCGCGCGCTGACGCCCGACCGCCCGCAGGACGATCCCGAGATCAACCGGCTGATCCACGTCTATCACAATCTGCTGCGGCGCTGGGCGCAGCCGTGATCGGCTGGCGCCGCGCACTGCTGTGGTTTGTCCTCGCCATTCCGGCGGCGCTGATGGTGCAGCGCATCGCCAGCGGCGAGGCGCTGGCGATGGACCTCTACCACCCCAGCGGCGAGATGTCGGTCCGGCTGATGATCCTTGCGCTGCTGCCCGGTCCGCTGACCGATGCGCTGGGCCCCAACCGCTTTCTGCGCGGCTGGCTGGCGATCCGCCGCAATCTGGGCGTGGCCGCGTTCCTCTATGCGCTGCTGCATCTCGTTTTCTACGTGCTCGACATGCAGCTGGTGTCCGCGATGGTGGACGAGCTGGCCATCCCCGGCATCTGGACCGGCTGGCTCGCCTTCGCGCTGCTGCTGGTGCCCGCCGCGATCAGCTTCGATACCGCGATGCGCCGGCTTGGGCGGCGCTGGAAACAGCTGCAGCGGCTCGTCTATCCCGCTTTCCTGCTGGCGCTGATCCACTGGCTGCTGCTCGATTGGGCATGGGGGCCAGCGCTCGTTCACCTCGCACCATTATTGGTGGCATGGACATTGCGCATGTTCATGCGCCGCAGGACAATAGTTACCAGGAGTATCGCATGAGTTTTCGCCGGATCCTCAAGGCTTCGACCCTTCTTGCAGCCGTCGCGGCCGCCGGCCTCGCCGTCCCCGCGCAGGCAGATGGCGACATCATCTGCAAGGCCGGCCCCAAGGATGGCTGGCAGAAGATCTCCAAGCTGAAGAAAAAGGTCTGGCTGGAGGAATGGAAGCTGCTGAAAATGCAGGTCGAGGGCGATTGCTACGAAGTCTACGCCCGGACCAAGGAAGGCCAGTCGATCGAGGCCTTTTTCCACCCGGTGACGCTGAAGAAGCTGGTGGTGTTCCGACGTGGCCAGGAAATCTACCGCGCCGAGGGCTTCACCGGCTAGCGTTCGATTGGGTGTCGCTCCTCGCGCATGAGGGGGCGGGCTAGGCGGTGTCGCCAGACACCACGCGCGCGGCGACTTCGCCCAGGCCTTCGAAGCGGGCGACCGCATGCTGGCCCGCGGCAATTTCGTGGACGCCGGTGATTGCGCCGCTTGAAACCCACCAACCCGCCTGCGGCTCGATGCCTCGTTCCGTCAGATTGCGGAGCAGGAAAGAGACCGCGCCGAACGGTCCGTCGAGCATGGTCGCAGTGGTCGCGCGGCCCTGTTCCTCGCCATCGATGTCGAGTGTCACAGTGATATCGTCGAGCCGCGACCAGTCGGCGCGAGCGACTGCCCGGCCGATCAGCAAGCCGGCATTGTTGCCATGGTCCGATACGGTCACGCAGGGCCCATCGACATTGATCGCGGCATAGGGGGACGAGGCCACTTCGAGGCCGATGCGAACCTCATCGACCCAGTCCATCGCCTGTTCGCGGTCATCGGGCAGGGGGCCTTCGCGAGGGGCCAGCCGCAACATGAACTCCGCTTCCATCGCGGCAAAACCGCCGCTGAAAATCGGGAAGTCGGCGACGTTCTCCGTTTCCTGCCGGATAGCATCGGCAAAGGCCGGACCGATCAACCGGTCAGCCCCCAGGTCATCGCTCGCGGGCGGATTGATCTTGCCCACTTTCCAGCCGCCGATCGGGCGATCCCAGATGCTGATGGCATGATCCTGCACGGCATAGGCCTGCGCAAGGTCGGTCGGTCGGACCCCGGGATACTCGCTCAGGACTTTCCAGTTGCGGCGGGCATTTACAAAGGCGTTTGCAATCTCGCCAGCTGCGGAATTCATGGGGGCCCCTCTCGAAATATCCCATTTTCAGCGCGACTTTGACGAAAAAGGAAACCGGTGTCAAAACGTATTTACCACACGCTTGCGGATAGCGGGTGGCTCTGCCCTCCCATTTCCTCGTGGGCGGGCTATGAGCGGTGGCAGGCAGCAAAAGGTTGTGACACATGGCAAAGTCCGGTCCGGCACCTACGATCAACGACGTGGCGCGGATTGCAGGCGTCTCTAAGAAGACGGTGAGCCGGGTGATCAATCGATCCCCGCTGCTCAAGCAAGCCACCCGCGAGAAGGTCGAGAAGGTTATCGCCGAACTCGGCTATACGCCGAACCCGCAGGCGCGGGCCCTGGCGCTGCGGCGCAATTTCCTGCTTGGCCTGCTGCACGACAACCCCAATGCGCAGACCGTGCTCAACTTCCAGGAAGGGGTGCTCGACGCGATCCGCGATACCGAATTCGCGCTCGTGGTGCGCCCGGTCGATCGTCATTCGCCGGCCATGCTCGACGACATCCGCAATTTCCTCGAGCTGCAGCGGTTGTATGGCGTGCTGATCCTGCCGCCGATTTCGGAGAATGACGAACTGGCCGCGCTGTGCCGCGAAATGGGCTGCGGCTATGTCCGCATGGGCTCGGCTGCGCTCGACGAGGCCGAGCATCTGGTCCAGTCGAACGACCGCGAGATGGTCGAGGCCGTGGTCGATTATCTCGTCGAACTGGGCCACGAGCGGATCGGCCTGATCGAGGGGCCGGCGGGTTTCCGGTCGGCCTTCGAACGGCGCGAAGGTTTCCTCGCCGCGATGAAGCGGCATGGGCTCGACATGCCCAGCGAAGCACTGGTGCAGGGCAATTACCGGTTCAATTCAGGCGTCGAGGCGGCCCACCAGCTGCTGAGCGAGAACCCCCACGTTACTGCGATCTTCGCCAGTAATGACGAAATGGCCGCGGGCGCCTATCATGCTGCACGCGAACGGGGCGTCGATGTCCCCACCGACCTGTCGCTCGTCGGGTTCGACGATTCCCCGATTGCGGCGCATATCTGGCCGCCGATGACCACCGTCGGCTGGCCGATCCGCGAAATGGCCAAGGCGGCCGCGCTCAAGCTGGTTGCCCCCGACACGGCAGAGGCGCAGCCATCGAATTTCCCCGCGCGGTTGGTGACCCGCAATTCGGTCGCGCCGCCCGCCAAGAAAATCTGATCCGGATGGTTGAAATGGCCCCCACTTTGCGGATAGAAGCTGCTTTGACACCGGTTTCCTTATTCGACTCGGAACCGCCTGAATCCGCACCAGCGCCCCCAGCGGGCAGGGAGAACCCATGAAGATCGCTCTCATCACCGAGAACAGCCAGGCCGCCAAGAACGGCCTTATCTACGATGCCCTCAACACCGCTGCCGAACCGTTCGGCCACGAAGTGTTCAATTACGGCATGTACACCGCCGAGGACAGCGCATCGCTGACCTATGTGATGAACGGCGTGCTGGCGGGCATCCTGCTCAATTCCAAGGCCGCCGATTTCGTCGTGACCGGCTGCGGCACCGGCATGGGGTCGATGCTCGCCTGCAATGCCATGCCCGGCGTGTTCTGCGGCCTCGTGATCGACCCGACCGATGCCTTTCTGTTCAACCAGATCAATGCCGGCAATGCGATCGCGATGCCCTATGCCAAGGGCTTCGGCTGGGCCGCCGAGCTCAACCTGCAGGATTGCTATCGCAAGCTGTTCGAAAACGAAGCGGGCGCGGGCTATCCGCGCGAGCGGGCCGAACTGATGCGCAAGAACCGCGGCTTCCTCGCCGACCTCAAGGCTGCCAGCACGCATGACATGCTGACCGTGCTGAAGAATGTCGATCAGGACCTGCTGCGCGCCGCGATCGCGGGCGAGCGCTTCGCAGAATATTTCTACGCCAATTCGCAGGATGACGCGATCAGCGACTATCTGCGCAATCTCTGACCCCTTCGGGAATCGCATGACCGGCATGAACCGGCACCGGGGGTAGGGGATCGCGTCGTCGCGGCGCGATCCCCACCGCACCACACTGGGAGAGTGAATACCATGGCCACCACCCCCTTCGACCTGACGGGGCGCACCGCGCTCGTCACGGGTGCCAATACGGGTATCGGGCAGGGCATCGCGCTCGCACTGGCACAGGCCGGGGCCGATATTGCCGCGGTGGGCCGCAGCCCTGCCGACGAGACCGCCGAACAGGTCCGCGCGCTGGGCCGCCGCTGCGAGCTCGTTTCCGCCGACCTGTCCTCGATCGAACCGGTCACCGAAGTGGTTGACACGGTCGTTGCCAAGCTCGGGCGTCTCGATATCCTCGTCAACAACGCCGGGATCATCCGCCGCGAGGATGCGCTCGACTTCTCGGAAGAGGATTGGGACGCCGTGATGGACACCAATCTGAAGACGCTGTTCTTCCTGTGCCAGGCGGCCGCGCGCCACATGACCGGTTGGGCATCGCAGGATGGCGAGCGCGGCAAGATCGTCAACATCGCCTCGATGCTGACCTTCCAGGGCGGCATTCGCGTGCCGAGCTATACCGCCAGCAAATCCGGCGTCGGGGGCCTGACCAAGCTGATGGCCAATGAATGGGCGCCGCGCGGCATCAACGTCAACGCGATCGCGCCGGGCTATATCGCGACCAACAACACTGCTGCGCTCCAAGCGGACGAAACGCGCAATCGCCAGATCCTCGAACGGATCCCCGAACAGCGCTGGGGCGACCCGGCCGATATCGGCGGCGCGGCGGTCTTCCTTGCCAGCCGCGCGGCAGATTATGTCCAGGGGCATATCCTCGCAGTCGACGGCGGATGGCTGGCGCGATGACCGCGCTGCCGAAATCGGCCCACGTGGTCTGTTTCGGCGAGCTGCTGGCGCGCCTGTCGCCCGAAGCGGGGACGCCGCTGGCGCGCGCGCACAGCCTCGCGCTCGCAATCGGCGGGGCCGAAGCCAATGTCGCCATAGCGCTCGCCAGCCTTGGCCAGCCCGCCGCGATGCTCAGCAGTGTGCCGGACAATCCGCTCGGGCTCCGCGCGCTCGCCGCGCTGGGCGAAGCGGGTGTGGATCGGCGCTTCGTGCGCCGCGCAGCGGGCCGGATGGGCCTCTATCTGTTCGAACCGCCCAGCGGTCCGATCGGCGGGCGGGTGACCTACGACCGCGCAGGAAGCGCCTTCGCCATGGCGCAGCCGGAAGATTTCGACTTTGCCGGAGCGCTCGATGGCGCGCGGCTGCTGCATCTTTCGGGCATCACGCCTGCGCTGGGCCCCGACGGGGTGGCGCTGGCGAAGAAAGCCGTTGCCGCCGCGCGTGCGGCAGGCGTGCCGATCTGTTTCGATGGCAATTACCGCGCCAGTTTATGGGATGCCTGGGATTGCGATCCGCAGGCGATCCTGACCGAGCTGGTCGGAGCGGCCACCATCCTGATCGGCAATCACCGCGACATCTCGCTGCTCCTCGGCAAGAGCTTCTCGGGCGACGGGCCCGATCGCCGGCGTGAAGCTGCCGAAGCCGCCTTCGCGCGCTTCCCCGATCTGGCGGCGATCGCCTCGACCGCGCGCCATATCGAAAGCTCGACCACGCATGGCCTCGCTGCCCGGGTCGACCTGCGCGAAAGTCATTGGCAGACCGACGAGGTGCGGATCGCCCCGGTGGTCGATCGGATCGGCACCGGTGATGCCTTCGCCGCGGGCGTGCTGCTGCGCTGGCTGGAAGATGGGTCCGCGCAGGAAATGGCCAAGACAGGGCTGTCGCTGGCGGTGATGAAACACGGTATTCCGGGCGACACGATAGCGGTCACGCGCAGTGAGCTGGAGAGCTTTCTTCCGGCAGGAGCCGATGTCAGCCGCTGACGCCATGACCCGCCGCGCGGCTCTGCGCGGGGGCCTCGCAGGGGGCGCATTGCTTGCCGCCCCGGCCGTGGCGGCAGGGAGCAGGGGCGATCCCGGGGCTCTGGCCTATCGCGGCATGATCGATCGCGGGGTGCAGGCGTTTCTCGGCATCCGCTATGCCCGCGCGGCGCGGTTCGACCGCCCGGTGCGTGAGCCTGTACCTACCGCGCCCACGCCCGCGACGCAGTTTGGTCCGCTGTGCCCCCAGCGAGGTCCGATGTCCCCGGCGATGAGCGAGGACTGCCTGTTCCTCAACATCTGGACGCCGGATGCCCATCCTTCCGCGCGCCGCCCGGTGATGGTCTATTTTCATGGCGGGGCCTACAATTGGGGCTCGGTCACCGACCCGCTGACGCATGGGGCGAAGCTTGCCGAACAAGGCGATGTGGTGGTCGTCACGGTCAATCACCGGCTCAACCTGTTCGGCTATGGCTGGCTGGGACCGCTCGGTGAGCGTTTCCGCCACAGCGGCAATGCGGGCCAGCTCGACCTGATCTGCGCGCTCGAATGGATCCGCGAGCATATCGGGGCCTTCGGCGGAGACGCGAACCGCGTGATGGTCTTCGGCCAGTCGGGCGGCGGCGCCAAGATCGCGACGCTGATGGCGATGCCTGCAGCCGATGGACTGTTCCATACGGCCGCAACGATGAGCGGCCAGCAGGTCACCGCGCAGGGACCCGGCAATGGCTGGGGGCGGACGCGCGCCCTGCTCGACCATCTCGGGTTGGCGGAAGACGGCGCTGCCCTGCTTGCCCTCCCGTATGAGCGCTTGCTCGAAGGCTTGGAGGCGACCGATCCGGTGCTCGGGGGCAGCCTCTATTTCGGCCCGACACTGGATATGCTGCATCTGCACCGCCATCCGTTCTGGCCCGATGCCGCGCCGCAATCGCGGCACATCCCGATGATCCTCGGCAACATGCGGGACGAGACGCGCGCCTTCATCCGCAGCGACGGGCTCGTCGTGCAAGGCCTCGACTGGCAGAATATCGCCGAGCGGCTGGCCCCGCAGATCCGCATCGATTTGCCCGCGGATTGGGTGGTCGCGCAATATCGCGCGCAGTTTCCGCACTGGTCCGCCGAGCAAGTATTCTATGCCGCGACCACCGCCGGACGCAGCTGGCCCGGACAGGTGATCGAGGCCGATGCGCGCGCCCGCGCAGGGGCGCAAGCCACCTGGGTTTACCAGCTCGACCGGCCCAGTCCGATCGATCCCACGCGCGGTGCGGCGCATACCGACGATCTGCCCTATGTCTTCGGGACGCTCGCTGCACCGGGCAGCTATTCGGGAACCGGGCCACGCGCCCGCGCGGTCAGCGATGCGATGATAACTGCCTTTGCGGGCATGGCGCATACGGGCCGGCCGGGGCTTCCATCATGGGGTCCCTATACGCTTGCCGAACGCGAGACGCTGGTGATTGGCGAAGAGAGCATCGCGACCGAGAACGACCCGCGCGGATGGGAACGCGAGCTGTGGGCGCGGGGGCCCTATATCCAGCCGGGGAGTTGAAACTCGGTCAGACCTGATGCGGCGGTCCGTGACAGTCGGCAGGCGGCTCGCTTGCGGCATGAAGACATACCGCCGCGAAGCCGCCTACCTTTTCAAAAGCCCCAGCATGTTTACCGATTGGTGGCGCGCATTTCACGGTCGCGGGGCGAAAGATGCTCCTGCGCACCTTCCTTCTGGCCCGGCCAGATACCCGACTTCGGGGTCATGGTGGCAAGGTCCCAATCCGCTTCGACGAAGGGCGCGCTCGTCGCTTCGAACTGCGGATAGCCGCCGACCTCGTCTTCCGAATCGATCACCTCGCCGCGTCCTTCGGCGATGTAGAACAGGACGCGGATTTCCATTTCGCTGCGATCCCACGGGCGCGCGCCCGAGGTTGCGAGCAGGACGGTCTCGACATCCTCGCTGGGCATGATCGAATAGCCGTCCAGATCATGCAGCGGCGTATCTTGCTGAAGGATCTGTGCGCGTGTGTGGCCATAGCGGCCGAACATCGGCAGATCGTTGCCATACCGGTCGATCGCGACATTATCGCGGCCATAGTATTGCAGATCACCAACACCGCCGATCGTCAGGAACGGCAGGCCCGTATCAGTGCTGTTGCCGCCGCGCATGACATTGCCCACTGCGGTGAGCTGGCCGTCGACCGGCTCATGGCCCGCCCATTCCAGATCCATCAGATTGTAATGCACCGCGCGATATTGCGGATCATAGATCAGATTGTTGACCATCAGCGCCTCGACCCCGCCCTTCAGCAACGGCGAGCGTTCGACATTGTGGGCCCAGACATTGCGTTCGAACACGATGCCGGTGGCATTGTCGTGGATCAGCGAACCCTTCGAATGCTCGCCCTTGGGGTGCGTCGAATCGGCCAGGCCTTCGGCCGCCAGGTTCGACCGGAAGACGATGTTGCGGCTGGTGCCTTCGCGCCATTCTTCCACCGTATCGCCCGTAAAGCGCGGGCCCGAAGCGGACATGTTCTCGTCGACGCCCCAGAAAAAGCTGTTGTTCTCGATCAGCAGATTATGCGCCGAACGCGTGGAAAAGGCATCGACCTCCCAGCCATGCCGCTTGGGCAGGCCATCGGCGCCGACCGCGACGCGCAGGTGGCGGATGATAACGTCATGCGTGGCCACATTGATGCCGCCGCGCAGGATCGTGATCCCTGGCGAAGGGGCCGTCTGACCCGCGATCGTGACATGCGGCTGGGTAATGGTCAGCGAGGACCGTTCGAGGTCGATCGCGCCGCCCACTTCGAAGACGATGATACGCGGCCCTTCGCGGGCGAGCGCCTCGCTGAGGCTGCCCGGACCATCCTTGGCGAGTGTGGTCACACGAATGATTTCCCCGCCCGAACCGCCATCGGTGGGATCGGCAGCCTGTACGATCGCGGGGGATGCAATCAGAAACAGGCAGAGCGCCAGCAGGCAATTTGCGAAATATCTCATGGCAATTTCCTCTCTCTTAATTGCAACCTTGACACTGAAGGTCAGATGGATCAAGAAGAATTGACACCGGTTACCAAACGGGCCGGGTTGAGGGAAATTGGAGTGTCAGATGGGGGGTGCGGCAGGCTGCCGCAAATTTTCTCCTCCAAAAAGACACCGGTGCCAATTGAGAGGAGGATGCGATGAGGTTTATGGTTTCCACGGGAAGCGTGAAGGCGGCTTTGCTGGCCGGTAGCGCATTGGTTTTTTCGGCGCCAGCAATGGCCCAGGATTCGGGCACGCTCGACGATGACGAAGTAAGCGATGTCGCTTCCGACGCATCGGGCGAGATTTCCAATAGTGATAATGTGATCATCGTATCGGGCTTCCGCCAGTCGCTCAACGCGGCCATTTCGGCGAAGCGCGAAGCGGTCGGCCAGGTCGATGTCATCGTGGCCGAGGACATCGCCAAATTCCCCGACACCAATCTTGCCGAATCGCTCCAGCGTATTCCTGGCGTTGCGATCGAACGCGATGCAGGCGAGGGACGCCAGATCACGGTTCGCGGGCTGGGTGGGCAGTTCACTCGCGTGCGCGTCAACGGAATGGAAACGATCGCGACCTCGGTCGATGGCGCATCGTTTAACCGGGACCGCGCTTTCGATTTCAACGTCTTCGCGTCGGAACTGTTCAATTCGATCGTGGTCAACAAGACCGCGTCGGCAGCGCTCGACGAAGGTTCGCTGGGGGCAGTTATCGACCTCAATACCGGCGATCCGCTTGCGTACGGTGCGGGTCTCAAGCTCGTCGGTTCCGCGCAGGGGCGCTACAATGACCTGAATGACGACATCGCACCGCGTCTCGCCGGCCTGCTGGCGTGGAGCAATGCGGACGAAACCTTCGGTATCTCCGCATCGGCTGCCTGGACCAAATACGAGACGCCCGAACTGGGTAACAACTCGGTCCGCTGGGCGAATGATGCGACCTTCCGTTCGGTCGATGGCGTCGATTGCGCCGCCAATGCTGCCGATCCCGGATGTGTGGAAGTGCGCGACGCTTTCCACCCGCGCATCCCGCGCTACGGCCTGGTCAATCACGACCGCGAACGCCTCGGCGCGACCGCGGCCATCCAGTTCCGTCCGACGGATCGCACCGATATCCAATTCAACGCGCTCTATTCCAACTTCAACGAAAACCGCGACGAGTATTGGGGTGAAGTCCTGCTGCGTTCGAACGAGGACGAAATCGACCTCTCGAACTATGTCATCGATGGCGACAACAACGTCATCAGTGCCGACCTCGAGAATGCGTGGATCCGCAACGAGCGCTATCACCGCGAAAGCGAAACCGATTTCTACCAGATTTCGGGTACCATCGAGCAGGCGTTCAGCGACAATTTCAGCGCCTCGCTGCTCGCGGGCTTCTCCAAGTCCGACGCGACCATCCCGGTCGAAACCACGATCATTTTCGACGATCGCGACGGGACCTACAGCTACGACTATACCGATATGAAATTTCCGGTGCTCGCATTCGGTACGGATGTGACCAATCCGGGCAATTTCCAGCTGGCGGAATTCCGCGATCGCCCGAGTTCGGTCGAGAACAAGTTCAAGACCATTGCGCTCGATCTCGATTGGGAACCCACCAGCGGACTGCGCCTGTCGGGCGGGCCGTTCTACCGTCAGTTCGACTACTTCACGCAAAGCGCGCGGCGTGATGGGCAGTATTGTTCGGCATTCACCTGCGCAGCCGGAGCCTATGGCGCGCCGGTCACGGGGGATCTGTCCGAGCTGTTCGAACTGGGTGATGCAGGCCAGCCGGCTGGCAACACCAACAGCTGGGTCGTGCCGAATCTCGACGCGGCGGTGGCTTTCCTCGATCTCTACAACATCCCTGCGGTGACCCGTGAAGGCGATGTCCGTTCGGTCGAGGAGAAGGTCACCGGGGGTTATTTCCAGACCGATTTCGAGATCGACCACGGACTGCGCGTAACCGGCAATTTCGGGGTCCGCTATGCGCGCACCGAACAGTCCTCGCAGGGGTTCAACAACGGTCAGTACGTGACGGTGGAGCGTAATTACGACGACTTCCTGCCGGCGCTCAATCTGAACGTGTTCCCGAGCGACGACGTCGTCCTTCGCGGGGCGATCGCTCGTGTGATTACCCGTCCCACGCTCGGCTCGCTTACGCCGGGCGGATCGGTCGACGAATTCAATTTCGTCATCAGCACGGGTAATCCGTTCATCGAACCCTACCGGGCCTGGAACTACGATCTTTCGGCAGAATGGTATTTTGCACCCGGGGCAATCCTGTCGCTGGCGGGCTTCATCAAGGAGATCGAAAGCTTCCCGGTCAGCCGGCCGCTGCAGATCACCTATGCGCAAAGCGGCTTGCCGACATCGCTGCTTACGTCGGGTACGCCCGTCTATGATGCGATTGTCAACGGGACCGATCCCAATCGCCAATTCGAGTTCCGCACGACAACCAACGGCGAAGGCGCGACGATCAAAGGGGTGGAGCTTGGTCTGAACCTGCCCTTCTCTGCTTTCGCCTCGGGCGCGCTGGCGAATTTCGGTGTGCTGGGCAATGTCACCTATGTCGACAGCCAGCAGGAGATCGAGTTCGAGGATCAGATCTTCGAAACAACGTTTAGCGGCGTGTCGAAATACTCGGCCAACGGTACGGTCTATTACGATGACGGGCGGATCTCGATCCGTATGTCGGGCGCTTATCGTAGCGGCTACAACACCGGCCTCAGCGGCAATAACAATTTCCTGGAAGGCTACACCTCGTCGTTCAACCTCGATGCGGCGATCCGCTACAAGGTCACGGATTCAGTCGAGCTGATGCTGGACGGGAATAACCTGACCGACGACTACCGTTACCGTTGGACCGACGACGATGCGCGGCGGAACTACGAGAACAACCACTTCGGCCGCATCATCATGGCCGGTGTGCGCTTCGAATATTAATTCGACAGCGTAAGGGATACAGGGGGCTCGCGCATGAGAAGTGATCGACGGTCGCTTCTTGTCGCGGGCCTTTCCCTGTCTGGTGCATGGACCACACGCGGCTCGGCGGGTTCGCAGGCAAGTGTGGCTGCCAAGCCAACAGAACCGATCGCGCTATGGCCGTACGGCGCGCCCGGCATGCCCGACCCCGCACCGAGTGAGCGGATAACCGAACGCTCGACCGATCCCTCGTTCAAGGACCGCGCCGTTGCGGCGGTTGCCGAACCGCGCCTGGTTGTCTTCCATCCCGCGCATGCCAGCGGGGCGTCGGTCCTGCTGATGCCCGGCGGTGGCTATCGGCATGTGGTCGTCGACAAGGAGGGCTACGAGATGGGGCGCTGGCTGGCGGCGCGCGGCATCACCGCCTTCGTCCTGTTCTACCGTCTGCCCGGCGATGGCTGGGCGGCGGGTCCCGACGTGGCGCTGTCCGATGCGCAGCGGGCGATCCGTCTGATCCGCAACCGCGCTGACGAATGGGGTCTCGACCCGGCGCGCGTGAGCGCGATGGGCTTCTCCGCAGGCGGGCATTTATGCGCCGACCTTGCGACACGGTTCGATCACGGTGCCTACGATGCGGTGGACGCGGCCGATACGCTTTCCGCGCGTCCCGACAGCGCCGCGTGCATTTACCCGGTTATCAGCATGGAACCCGGCATAGCGCATGCCGGATCGCGGGAGTTGCTGATCGGCAGCGACGCGGGTGCCGAACTCGAACGCGCGCACTCGCCCGATCAGACTGTGCCCGCGAATCCCCCGCCATTCTTCCTGCTCCATGCCGAAGACGATAGGTCGGTCCCGGTCGAAAATACGCTCCGGATGCGCGCGGCGCTCAAGGCGCGCGACCTACCCGTCGAAACACATCTGTTCGAATCCGGCGGGCATGGCTTCGGGCTGCGCAAGGCAGCGGGCAAACCGGTCGAGGTCTGGCCGGAATTGTGGCTCTCTTGGGCCAGAACAAGGAATTTTGCATGACAATCCGCCGCAGGGATTTGCTCGCCGGGGTCGGCGGGGCAGGGCTGGCAAGCTTGATGCCCGCATTGCCCGCTCCGCTTCGCGCGCGAACGTATGACGCTCCTGCCGTGCGCCAGTACCGGCGCGGGTTCGACAACCAGCGAGTTCCCGATCTTGGCAATGGCACCTTTCTGAATCCTGTAGTCTCGGGTGATCGGCCGGATCCCGCGATCCTCAAGGATGGTGCGGATTACTACATGACCTTCTCCACCTTTGACGCCTATCCCGGGCTGACGATCTGGCATTCGCGCGACCTGGTGAACTGGCGGCCGCTCGAAGCCGCGCTGACGCGCAATATCGGGTCGGTCTGGGCCCCCAGCCTGCACAAGGACAAGGGCCGCTACCTCCTCTACATCCCGGTGAAGGCCAAGCCGCAGAACGACATCTTCGTCGCCTGGGCGGACGATATCACCGGGCCGTGGAGCGACCCGATCCCGCTCGGCCTGCCGAACCATATCGACCCGTGTCATGCCGTGGCCGAAGACGGCAGTCGCTGGTTGTTCCTGTCGGGCGGCGACCGTGTTCGCCTGTCCGGCGACAATCTCTCGCTCGCCGGCGCGGTCGAGCATGTCTACGATCCCTGGCGCTATCCGTCCGACTGGATCGTCGAAGGGTTTTCGCCCGAAGGTCCGAAGATCCACCACATCGGCGGCTGGTATTACATGATCACCGCAGTGGGCGGCACCGCCGGTCCGCCGACCGGGCACATGGTCATCGCCGCCCGTTCACGCTCGCTGCATGGCCCCTGGGAACACCATCCCGGCAATCCGCTGGTCCGCACCGAGAGCGTGGATGAAGCCTGGTGGTCGCGCGGCCATGCCTCGCTGGTCGAAGCGCCCGATGGCAGCTGGTGGTCGCTCTATCACGGCTATGAAAACGGCTATTGGACGCTTGGCCGCCAATGCCTGCTCGATCCGGTGGAATTCACCCCCGACGGGTGGTTCCGCATGACCGGCGGCGACCTGTCCGCGCCGATCGCCAAACCGCGCGGCGGGGCTGCGGTCACGCATGGCATGCCGCTGACCGACGATTTCTCCGCCCCGCTTGCGCTGGGCAGCAAATGGGCCTTCTTCAAGCCCGACGCCGATGAAGCGGCGCGAATAACCAGCGGCAATGGCGTGTTGCGGCTGAAGGGCAAGGGCGCGGCGCCGTCCAGCGGATCGCCGTTGCTGCTGACCGCAGGCGACCGATCCTATCGCTTCGAATGCGATATCGAACTCGCGCCCGGCGGACGGGCGGGGCTGATCCTGTTCTATGACGACAAGCTCTATTGCGGGCTGGGTTTCGATGCGGAGCGCTTCGTCACGCACCAATATGGCCGCGAGCGGGCAAGGCCCGCCAATCCGCATGGCGGGCGGATGCGCATGCGCGTGACCAATCGGCGCCACATCGTCACGTACGATACCAGCGGGGATGGCGGGAAAACCTGGCACCGCTTTGACCGCGGGATGGAAGTCTCCGGATACCACCACAATGTGCGCGGCGATTTCCTGATGCTGCGGCCCGGCCTCTATGCGGCGGGGCCGGGCGAGGCGAAATTCCGTGACTTCCGCTTCACCGCGCTCGAAGATTGAACAAAATGACGGGGAGCGGAAGAAACATGACGAACGGGCGTATGGCGCTATCGCGGCGAAGCGTGCTGGCCGGCGGCATGGTGCTGGGGGCAGGCGCGATCCTGCCCGGCTGCAAACCGGTGATGTCGGGGCTACTGACCGGCGCCGACGCGCATCCGGGCGATTACCCGACCGTACGCGCGGTCGAGTTCATGGGCCGCTATCTCGATGAGAAAACGGGCGGCCGGCTGGGCATCAGGATGTTCGCCGGCGGCCAGCTCGGCAGCGAGACCGATACGCTGGAGATCACCAGTTTCGGCGGGATCGACTTCAACCGGGTGAACTTCGCGCCGCTCAATTCGATCGAGCCGATGACGCTGCCCTTCTGCCTGCCCTTCGTGTTCGATTCGGTCGCGCATATGCGGCGCGTGGTCGACAGCGAAGTGGGCGATGAGGTGATGGCCTCGCTCGAACCGCACAATCTGATCGGCCTGTGCATTTACGACTCGGGCGCGCGCAGTTTCTACAATGTGCGGCGCCCCATAACCACGCCGGATGATCTGCGCGGGCTCAAGATCCGCGTGCCCGCATCGGACCTCTATATCGCGATGGTCAATGCGCTGGGCGCCAATGCGGTGCCGATCCCCTTTGGTGAAATCTACCAGTCGCTTGCCCAAGGCGTGATCGACGGCGCGGAAAACAACTGGCCCACCTTCGTTGGGGAGCGCCATTACGAAGTCGCCAACTATCTCAGCCTGACCCAGCACCTGCTGACCCCCGAGGCGCTGGTGATGAGCAAGGCGAGCTGGGAACGGCTGTCGCGCGCGGACCAGCTGCTCGTGCGCGAGGCGGCCAAGGCTTCGGTCGTCGAGATGCGCCGCTTGTGGGACATTCGCGTTGACGAAGCCAAAGCTGCGGTCGCCGCGTCGGACGTCGCCGTGAACACGGTGGATACCGAACCCTTCGCCGCGCTGATGCGGCCGGTGTGGGATCAATTCATCACGACGCCCGCGCAGCAGGACATCGTCCGGCGCATCCGCGATATGAGGGAAGGATGACTATGGCCGCGACCCTATCGCGCTGGTTGATCGGCTTCGGTTCGATCGGGCTTCTGGCGATGACCGCGATCATCGGCTGGCAGGTGTTCGGGCGCTTCGTGCTCAACTCGAGCCCGTCGTGGACCGAACAGGCTTCGCTGATCATGATGATCTGGTACGTCATGTTTGCCGCCGCCGCGGGCGTCTACGAAGGCTTCCATATCCGCATCGCGCTGCTCGAGGAAAAGCTGGGCGACCGCGCACGGCCGCTGCTGCGGATCGTCGCGCTCGTCATCGCCGCTATCGGGCTGGTGCTGCTCGTTTACGGCGCGCAGCTGTGCTGGGCAGTGCGCGGCAATGTCGTCCCATCGCTCGGCGTCAGCCGCGCGGTAGCCTATGTGCCGCTGCCCGTTTCGGGACTGCTGATGACATGGTTCGCGCTGCCACAGCTGCTGACCGGGCGTCATCCGGCGGATGATGCCAGTGAAGGGGAGCGCGGCTGATGGAACTGCTGATCCTGTTCGGCGTGCTCTTCGCCATGCTCGTCATCGGCGTACCGGTGGCCTTTTCGCTGCTCGCGGCGGCGCTAGCTTGCTTCCTCGCGATGGATATCCCTCCCATCGTCGCGGTCCAGCGCGTCGCCGCGGGGATCAGCGTTTTCACCCTGATGGCGATCCCCTTCTTCATCTTCGCGGGCGACCTGATGTACCGCGCGGGGATCGCCGACCGGCTGGTCCGCGTGGCCGATGCCGCTATCGGGCGCGTGCGCGGCGGGCTGGGGATCGTCGATGTCGGCGCCTCGATGATGTTCGGTGCGGTGTCCGGCTCGGCCATCGCCAGCGCCTCGGCGATCGGCTCGACCATGGTCCCGCTGATGAAGGAGAAAGGCTATCCTGCAGATTATGCGGTCAACGTCACCGTTACCGCGGCGATCGTCGGCCTGCTGATCCCGCCTTCGCACAATATGATCATCTATTCCGCCGCCTCGGGGATCGGCGTATCGATCGGCGACCTGTTCCTTGCCGGCGTCATCCCCGGCGTGCTCACCGGCCTGATGCTGATGCTGGTGGCGTGGCTGGTGGCCAAGCGCGGCAAATTGCCGCTCGGCCGCTTCCCCGGCTGGCGCGAGTTCATCCTCGCGAGCGCCTATGCAATCCCCGGCCTGATGACCGCGGTGATCATCATGGGCGGTATCCTCAGCGGGTTTTTCACGCCTACCGAAAGCTCGGCCATCGCCGTAATCTACACCATGCTCATCGGGACCTTCGTCTATCGCAGCCTGGGCTGGAAGGGCATGTGGGAAGCCGCCGGGAAGTCGGTGCGCACCGCTGCCATGGTCTTGTTCATCATCGCTGCCGCTACCGCCTTCGGCTTCGCACTCGCGCTGCTCGAAGTGCCAGCCGCGATGGGCGCGCTGATCGGCGTGATGACCGACAATCCGATCCTGACCCTGCTGATCATCAACGTCATGCTGCTGGCGCTGGGCACCTTCATGGACATGGCCCCGCTGATCGTTATCACCACGCCGATCTTCCTGCCGGTGGCGATGGATGTCGGGGTCGATCCGGTGCATTTCGGGATCATCATGATGCTCAATCTGGGCATCGGCCTGGTCACGCCGCCAGTCGGCTCGGTGCTGTTCGTCGGCTCGGCGGTGGGCAAGATTCCCGTGACCGCGCTGGTGAAGACCATCTGGCCGTTCTATCTCACGCTGATTGCAGCGCTGGTGGTGATTACCTTCGTGCCTGCGCTCTCGCTCTGGCTGCCGGGGGCGTTTGGCGGCTGATCACAGCGTCACCCCGCGTTTCCAGATCGAAATAACGCGCTGGTCGCCGCGCTCGGCGGCGGTGGGTTCGCCGCTGGCAATGGCGAGCAGATAGTCCGCAAAGGCGGCATCGACCGCGTCCACCCCTTCGGCAAGCGCGCGGCCCGCGTCGAAATCGATCCAGCCCGGCTTGGTTTGCGCAAGCGCGGTATTGGACGAAATCTTGACCGTGGGCACGGGAAAGCCGAGCGGGGTGCCCCTTCCGGTAGTGAACAACACCAGGGTCGCCCCCGCCGCGGCCAGCGCGGTGGAGGAGACCGCATCATTGCCCGGTGCTTCGAGCAGCGTCAGGCCCGGCCGCGATACGGTGCCCCCATAGTCGATCACATCGACCAGCGGTGCGCAGCCGCCCTTCTGCACCGCGCCGAGCGATTTTTCTTCCAGCGTCGTGATTCCCCCTGCGATATTGCCGGGCGAGGGGTTCTTCGAAACTGGCTGGCCCTGGTCGAGGAAATAGCGCTTGAAGCGGTTCACCAGCTCGCCTGCCCGCTCGAAAACCTCCGGTGACACGGCGCGCGCCAACAACGCTTCCTCGGCGCCGAAGATCTCGGGGATTTCGGTCAGCACAAGGCTGCCCTCCGACCCTGCGAGACGATCGCTGAAGCGCCCGAGCAGAGGATTGGCGGTCAGCCCCGACAGCGCGTCCGACCCGCCGCATTTCAGCCCCACGGTCAGCGCGCTCGCCGGCGCATCTTCGCGCATTACCGGAGCGAGTTCAGCCACCAGATCGGCAATTTGCGCAAGCAGGCGTTCGCGCTCGTCGCCCGGGTCCTGCGCGCGGACAAGCCGCAGCTTGGCGCGGCTGCGCTCGGGGACACTGGCAACAAGGTCATCGAGCTGGTTGCTTTCGCAGCCGAGCCCCACCAGCACCACGCCGCCCGCATTGGGGTTGTCGCACAGCGCGGCCAGCAGCGCGCGCGTGCCCGAAAGATCGTCGCCCAATTGCGAACAACCGTGCGGATGACCGAACCCCACGATTGCATCCACGCTGCCGCGATGGATTGCGCTTGCTTCGCGCGCCACCAATTCCACCAGCGGGGCGACGCAGCCGACAGTGGGCAGCAGCCAGATCTCGTTACGGGTGGCAAAACGCCCGTCGGCGCGCCGGTATCCCTGCCAGTTGCCCAGCGGCGGTGAGGCTTCCGGGATCGGCGCAGGCGGCGCAAAGGTGCCATACTCCATCTCCCCATCCAGCGCGGTGGCGAGATTGTGCGAATGAACATGCTCGCCCGCTGCGATTGGCTGGCTGGCAAGGCCGATCGGGGCGCCATAGCGCAGGACCGGTTCGCCTTGGCCGTGGGGGCGGAGGGCGAATTTATGGCCTCTCGGGATCGCTTCGGGCAACCGCAGGACAATTCCGTCCAGTTCGATCCATTCGCCGGCCTTGTGATCGCGCAGTGCGACGCCGACGCCATCGGCCAGGTGCGAGCGCCAGACATCGGGCAATGTCATACCTGCGGAAGCGCTGTCGGCCTCGGTCATTGCGCGTCGCTCCTTATCCCCCTGCCTGACCGGTTGATTTCCTCTCCGGTAAGCGGCAGAACCCGTTCTTGACACCGGTTACCATAATTCGACGCGGGAGAGAAGGATGAGCACGCCCCTGGAGCTGCATGAGGATCGCCTGTTCCCGGCGGAGCCCGGCATCCGCGCCCTTGCGCGCGAGCTCTATGCCGATGTCGCCGATCTGCCGATCATCAGTCCGCATGGGCATACCGATCCGGCGTGGTTCGCTCATGACGAGCCGTTTGGCAATGCGACCGAATTGCTGCTGCATCCCGACCATTACGTGTTCCGCATGCTGTATTCGCAGGGGATTGCGCTGGAGGTTCTGGGCATCGGGGGAGGCGGGGCCGATCCGCGTGCCGCGTGGCGCACCTTCGCCGAGAACTATCACTTGTTTCGCGCCACGCCTTCGCGGATGTGGCTCGACTGGGTCTTCGCCAAGGCCTTCGGCATAGAGGTGCGGCTCGATGCGGGCACGGCCGATCTCTATTTCGATACGATCACCGAGAAGCTGCAGCAGGACGATTTTCGCCCCCGCGCGCTGTTCGACCGTTACGGCATCGAAGTCCTCGCCACAACGGAAAGCCCGCTCGATCCGCTCGACCATCACCGTACGATTCGCGGCAGCGGGTGGGGCGGCCGGGTCATTACCGCCTATCGCCCCGACCCGGTAGTCGATCCCGAGTTCGAAGGCTTTGCCGATAATCTGCGCACATTTGGCGACCTTACTGGCGAGGATACGCTGTCATGGCCGGGCTATCTCGCCGCGCACCGCCAGCGGCGCGAATACTTCGCTGCGATGGGGGCGACTTCGACCGATCACGGCCACCCTACCGCAGCCACTGCCAATCTGCCGGATGCCGATGCTGCTGCGCTGTTCGAGCGCGTGAAGCATGGGGGCGCCTCCGCCGCCGATGCCGAACTGTTCCGTGCGCAGATGCTGACCGAAATGGCGGCGATGAGCGTGGATGATGGCCTGGTGATGCAGATCCACCCCGGCAGCTTCCGCAACCATAACCACCAGCTGTTCGCCGGGTTCGGCCGCGACATGGGGGCCGATATCCCCACGCGCACCGACTATGTGCAGGCGCTCAAACCGCTGCTCGACCGGTTCGGGAACGAGGCAGGTCTGTCGATCATCCTCTTTACGCTCGACGAAAGCGCCTATGCGCGCGAACTGGCGCCGCTGGCGGGGCATTATCCGTGCCTCAAGCTCGGCCCGGCGTGGTGGTTTCACGACAGCCCTGAAGGCATGCGCCGCTTTCGCCAGATGACGACCGAGACCGCCGGCTTCTACAACACGGTCGGCTTCAACGACGATACGCGCGCCTTCCTGTCGATCCCAGCGCGGCACGACGTCGCCCGGCGGGTCGACTGCGGCTTTCTTGCTCAGCTTGTCGCCGAGCACCGGATCGAGGACTGGGAGGCCGCCGAGGTCGCCCGTGAGCTCGCCTATACTCTGGCGAAGCGGGCCTACCGCCTGTGAGGCTCGGGCCCGATACGCTGGTCCATCTGCCCGCCGATGTCGGTACATGCGCCTACGACCGCGAAGCGCAGGCGATCGGCATCGTTCATTTCGGCATTGGGGCGTTCCACCGTGCGCACCAGGCCTGGTATACCGATTGCGCGATGACCGCGGGGGACCGCGATTGGGGCATTTGCGGCGTTTCGCTCCGCTCGCCCGCCGTCGCCCGGCAGCTCAATCCGCAAGGCGGGCTCTATACGCTGACCGAACGCCAGCGCGACGCTGCGCAAACGCGCGTGATCGGCGCGGTCCGCGAAGTGCTCTACGCCCCCGATCAGGCCGGGGCGGTAGTTACTCGGCTCGCTGATCCGGCCTGCTATATCGCCAGCTTTACCGTCACCGAAAAAGGCTATGCGCGCCGCCAAGACGGCGGGCTCGACCTCACCGCGGCGCGTAGCAGTTTCTATCCGCTGTTGGCGCAGGGACTGGCCGAGCGCCGAGCGCTTGGGCTGGGCGGGCTGACACTGCTGTCCTGCGACAATCTGGCGGAGAACGGCCGGGTTCTGGCGCGCCTGATGGAGCAGTGGCTGGCTGCAGAGATGCCCGAGATGGTCGAGTGGTTCCGGCGCGAATGCTGTGTCCCCTCGACGATGATCGACCGCATCGTACCGCGCAGCGGGCCGCAGGATCTGGCCAAGCTCGAGCAGCGCCTCGGAATGAGCGATGCCGGGGCGGTCTTTACCGAGCGGTTCAGTCAATGGGTGATCGAGGACGACTTCGCCGGCCCACGCCCGCAGTGGGAGAACCACGGCGTGGAGCTGGTCGATGATGTCGCCCCTTTCGAAACCGCCAAGCTGCGCATGCTCAACGGCGGGCATTCGCTGCTTGCCTATTGCGGGCTCGAGGCCGGCTATACCTATGTCCACGAGGCCGTCGCCGATCCCCGCTTGGCCGCGCTTGCCGAGCAGCTGATGCGTGATGAAGCGATCCCGACGATCACTGCCGCGCCCGGTCAGGATCTCGCGGTCTATGCTGACCAGTTGATGCAGCGCTTCGCCGATCCTGCGCTGATGCACCGGCTCGACCAGATCGCGATGGATGGTACGCAAAAGATCCCCCAACGCTGGCTCGATACCGCCGCCGAGCTTGTCCGCCGGGGCCAACCCTTCGATGCGATCGCGACGGGTTTTGCCGCCTGGGTCTGGCACTTAGCCGATGGCCGCTTTGTCGACGATCCGTATGGTGAAGAACTGCATACGCTTGCTGCCGAAAAGGGTTCGCCCGCACTTGTCGCGCGGTGTTTCGGACCGTGTCCGAAGGCCGCTGCGCTGTGGCCGCGCTACGAACATCTGGCCGCAACCATGCTGCGACAGGCGCAGCCGTCATAGGCGTTTCGCTGGCTGGTATGTCCCGCCCGCTCGATCGCGAGGCCGGGAAAGTGGCGGAGACGGAGGATTTCTTAGGTCTCAACCTAATGAATTGAAATCTTTTTCTTATCCTTCAGCCGCCTAGCCCGTACCCACAGTCGTTACCACACGTCCAAGTCGTCATTGATGTTCGACGGT